>Ga0315338_1000001_pt1 | contig 3217265 bp, 2864 predicted proteins | sample ASW8metaG_FD_204518 | JGI IMG/M metagenome (GOLD analysis project Ga0315338, IMG submission 204518) | Ammonia-oxidizing marine archaeal communities from Monterey Bay, California, United States - ASW #8 | ecosystem: Environmental > Aquatic > Marine > Coastal | place: USA: California...
AGAAACGTAACTGGCGTTATGAAGTGAACGAAGCTTGTACTGCTGGTTTCGGCAATGGCACCACCCCATTAGAAGGTGGCGCTAAGACCCCATTGTTGTTCGAAGAAGAAACTTTGAGCATCAGTGGTATCGAAGTGGGTGGCGTTAGCATTAACATCAGCACCATCTTCATTCCATTGTCTCCAATCTTCAGTGTGATCACCGCCAGCACGAACGTGTTGGATTTGGCTGACATCACATTGACCTTTACATCCAACAACATCACCAACCTGTCCTTGAGCAGCATCGTTGCCACGGTTGTTTCTGGCAATTTAACGCTGACCATTGTGGACTTGGGCGGCGACTTGGATATCGATGAATCAGTGGCTGTGTTGTCTGTGATATTGAACCCGAACCAGAACCCAGCTGACTTTACAGTCACGTTGGCTTCAACTGATGCTGGTTTGGCTTCCGCAAGCTTCACGTTGGGCATCAGCCGTGGCAACATCAACTTGGATTCCACCACGAGTTTCAGTGGTACAGGTAATCTGAGCTGGTCTTCCACAAGCTTCAGCCTTGACGTAGACGGTGGCGGCGGCATCAACTTTGGTGCTGACTTCAGCTACACCCCAACTGGCATGGGTACCACTTCCATCAACTTGGGGATCACTTTCTAAAAAACTAGAATCTCCTTTTTAAGTCGAATTGAAGAGGCTTGTGTCCAATGGACGCAAGCCTCTTTCTTTTTTGTGTAGACTTCAATCACTAAATTGACCTAGAATAAAGAAAACTGATTGGAAATATCGCTTAAAACGCTTTGATTTTGTAGTCATTCGGTTTGGAGGTTGTTTTTAATGTCTAGAAATATTCTCTCGGTTTTTCTAGCCATCGTATTTGTGGCTGGGTTTTCAACATTGTCTAAAGCGGATGTTACGGGTAGTTTCGATCTTGATATCGCCCTTATTCCTGAAGGTGCTCAAACGGAAGCCGTTAAGTTTGACATCGACTTTCAGGCAAACTTACAATTAAACATCACCCTTAGCGGCATCACTTTTGGTGCAGATTTAGGCTTTGGTGTGACTGGCGTTGAATTTGCCGTGCTCAGCCTCACCACTAATTTGGGTGCGTTGGCTGTGTTTGATCAATTTGTGTTTGCCGAACCGTTTGCCTGTGATGCCTTCCCTGCTGGTGTCACCAATTCCAGTGGTGGCATTGTTGGCCAGTGTTCCGGTCAATTGGTAACACCTATTGGCGATGGCGATGGCGATGGTATCATCGACCGCGCTGTGGGCTTTGTGAAAAAACGCATTCAGCTCGAACTCAACATTGCTGGGATCACTTTGACCAATTTGGCATTGTTTGAAGATGTGGACTTCCCTGATATTCAGGGTATCAACAGTTCTGGCCTCATTGATCACGAACATGACCACTTTGGTACAGGTACGCCTTACTTTGTGGGCCAAATCAATAATGACATTGATGACCAGACACCTACTTTCGGCTTTGGCGACGTCATCACCATTTCTGGTCAGACCGTTTCTGGTATCACCGTTTCTGGTGCCACCGCTTTGTGTGCCTCTGGCAACAACTACATCAAGAAACGTAACTGGCGTTATGAAGTGAATGCTGCTTGTACGGCAGGCTTTGGCAACGGTACCACCCCATTGGAAGGTGGCGCTAAGACCCCATTGTTGTTCGAAGAAGAAACTTTAAGCATCAGCGGCATCGAAGTCGGTGGCGTAACGATCAACATCAACACCACCTTCATTCCATTGTCTCCAATTAGCAGTGTGATCACCGCCAGCACAAATGTGTTAGACTTGGCTGACATCACAGCTACATTCACATCCAATAACATCACCAATTTATCGTTAAGTTCCATCGTAGTGGATGTTGTTTCTGGCAACCTATCACTTACTTTGGTTGACTTTGGTGGAGACTTAGGCATTGATCTCATCTTTGCCACTTTGTCCGTGGTCTTAAATCCAAACCAAAATCCAGCTGACTTTGCTATTACTTTAGTCTCTGTGGATGGCGTTGGCTTGGTACGTGCTGACTTTACGTTGGGTATCAGCCGTGGCAACATCAACTTGGATTCCACCACACGTTTTGGTGGTGCGGGTAACTTGAGTTGGGCTTCCACGAGCTTCAGCATTGACGTAGACGGCGGAGGAGGCATCAATTTCGGTGCGGATTTCAGCTACACCCAAGGCGGCATGGGTACCACTTCCATCAACTTAGGTATTACTTTCTAAATAGGAACTGTATTTCCGATAAGCCAAAGAAAAGCGACATCTGTTCAATGAACAGATGTCGCTTTTCTTTTTAAAAGTGGCAACACTTCAAAAACTCCCATAAACTTGACGCCGTATGAAAAAATGGATATTTGTTGTATTCGCTATTTTGATATTGGCTCTAGGCGGCCTTTGGACCTTCACCAATGGGTTTCAAACCTTTACCCAGCCCAATACCAAAGAATGGCAATTGACATTGCCCGATATATCCAAAAATTCAGTTCAGTCTGAAATTGCGTCCCCAACCACAGATTCAATTGAAACAGCACAACCATTCACCAAACCTGAAGCAATCATTGAAGAAACCGTTGGAACAGATAAGGACATAGTAAAAATTGAGGTAAGTCCAGAGGTTGAAGCTGCCTCCCCCACAGTTTCTTTACCGGAATCTGGCACATTGGTGTTCCAGATTCGTGGCAAAAACCAAGGTCAGGAAACCTATCAATTTTCACGGCGGCCAGACGGTGGCTTTCAAGTTTTTGCTGAAGGAAAGTTGAAAACTGAATTTTTTTTCATCCCGTTTTCTCTAGCCTATCGTCAATTATTACACTTGAATGAGCAACTTTACCCAACACACTTCGTCATTGAATTGAAGGGACCATTTGGATTTGGAAATCAACACACCAGAGTCGAGTTGAGAAATTCTATAGCCACATTAAACTTCAGGCGCAAGCAAATTAATTTTTCAGTACCTGATCAAAAACTGGCAATTATCAATATGTTCAGCACGTTTTCACTGTTTCCACAGTTGTTTGAGTTGGGAGCGCCTCTGGCAACTTTCAATGCGTTGGATGCCGGTGGTTTTAATGAAAGTGGCATGGGTTTTAGCGGCAGCGAATTCCGTTTGGGCCGAATGGCACTTCAAAGACTGAGTGATCTTCAACTTCAAACAGCCCAGGGCATCTTTTTTGCTCAACGGTATCTGCTTAAGATTGCTGGCCCTCAGGATGATTATCAATTACTTTTTTACGAAGGACGCTGGATCGGCGTGGTGGGTGAAGTTGCAGATTACCTCGGTGGCCTTTTTATTGTATACCGATCTGATCTATATCCAGAAGGTTTAGAAATCCTCAGTGAACCTTTCTAAATAATTTTTCCTTTATGTATCTGATCAAACAATAACATCCATCAAAATGATCTCTTGAAAACTTTGAGATTAAAATACCAGGACGGTTGGGCTTGACATCCACTGGCCTTTGGTTCATGTATAGATACCAGAACAGGAGCACGAATGGCTGATATGTATTCAAAAATCACACAATTTTTACTGGGAGCCGCTTCATTTGTGGTCATTGTGCTTGGGATGCAAATGGCTGAGTCCATCCTTGTTCCGTTTTTGTTGGCCCTATTCTTGGCGGTGATCAGTGCTTCTCCATTCTTCTGGTTGAAGCGACATAAAGTGCCTTCCTGGCTGGCAATGCTCTTGGTGATTTTTGTGGTCATTGCATTTATGACAGGTATCGCTTTGTTGGTGGGCAATTCTGTCACAGAGTTTTTGAATCAAGTACCGCGTTACCAGGAAAGCTTGATGGATCAAACCAGGGATTTGGTCGTGATGCTGAAAGATTGGGGCTTTGATATTTCCTTTGATGCAGTAACGGAATTTTTCAACCCAGGCACCATCATGCAAGTATCAGCCAATGCATTGCAGACGTTGAGTGGTGTTTTGACCAACGTATTTTTAATTTTGATGATGGTGATCATCATGATGATTGAATCGCTCAGTTTGCCAGACAAAATGAGAGTGGCATTGAAAAACCCAAAACCCTATTTGGAATTTATCGACAAATTCAACGACACCATCGAACACTATATGCTGATGAAAACATCGCTGAATATTGTGACTGGTGTGCTGATTGCCGTTTGGCTAAGCATTTTGGGTGTGGATTTCCCCATTCTTTGGGGCGTATTAGCATTTTTATTGAACTATATTCCAAATTTTGGCTCAATCATCGCATCCGTTCCAGCCATCTTGCTGGCTTTGGTGGATGGTGGTATCGGTATGGCAGCAGGCACAGGCATTGGTTACGTTGTGGTTAATGGCATTATGGGCAATGTCATCGAACCACGATTCATGGGCCGCACGATGGGGCTTTCTATTTTGGTCGTATTTCTCTCACTGGTCTTCTGGAATTGGGTATTAGGCCCCGTCGGCATGTTGCTGTCCGTCCCATTGACAATGACGTTCAAAATCGCCCTGGAAGCCAGTCCACAAACAAAGTGGATGGCTATTCTTTTGGATGATAAAGCACCGGAAAAGAAAGAAGAAACTAAATAATTTCTTTAATTAGTTAAAAACTTTAATCCCCCAACCCCCTTCGTCTGAAGGGGGCTACGATGGGTAAATTGAAGTTAATGCTAAATTTCGATTCGTTTTTCTTTACGAAAATTTATGCTTTAAGAATCAATTCTTTAGCAGCTTTTACATCGTCAAGACGGCGCACAGGCGTGGAATGTGGGGCATCCAACAACACATTCACATCTTGTTTGCCTTCTTCAACGATGGCTTTGAGCGCATCGATGAATTCGTCCAGTTCTTCTTTGGAAACGGTTTCTGTTGGCTCAATCATCATGGCTTCAGGCACAATCAGTGGGAAATAAATGCTCGATGGATGAATACCATAGTCTAACAAACGTTTGGCAATATCCGTCATGTGAGCGCCTTCTACCGCACCACGTCCACTGAAGACCACTTCGTGCATACAGGTTTCGTCATAAGGCAGATTGAACGTGTCTTTCAACCCCTCTTTAATGTAGTTGGCGTGTAGCACGGCGTGATCGGACACGGATTTCAGCCCGTCTGATCCCAACATGCGAATGTAAGTATAAGCACGAATCAACATGCCAAAACTGCCATGGAATGCCTGCATTTTGCCGATGCTGTCGGGACGATCAAAATCCAAACCATACGTGCCATCTTCGCGTTTGACAGCAACAGGTACAGGCAGATAAGGCGCAAGCTCTTCAACCACTGAAACTGGCCCTGAACCTGGACCGCCACCACCGTGAGGCGTAGAGAACGTTTTATGCAAGTTGTAATGGACGATATCAAAACCCATATCGCCTGGACGTGCATGGCCCAAAATCGCGTTGAGGTTGGCCCCATCCATGTAGCAGTAGCCGCCTGCATCATGAATAATCTTGGTGATTTCTAAAATATCTTCTTCAAATAATCCCAGCGTGTTGGGATTGGTGAGCATGAAGCCTGCGACAGTGTCATCAACGTTGGCCCGGAATGCTTCGATATCCACTTTGCCATTTGCATTTGATTTGGTTTCCATCACTTCAAAGCCACAAATCATGGCTGAGGCAGGGTTGGTGCCATGTGCGGAGTCTGGCAAGATAATTTTGGTTCGCTTGCCCAGCTCGCCACGTTTTTCCAGCGCCTTGCGAATAAGCATCATGCCAACCAATTCGCCTTGCGATCCGGCCGCTGGCTGAAGTGTAATTGCATCCATGCCTGCAGTTTGGCGCAGCATTTCGCCCAAATCATACATCAGATGTAAAGATCCTTGAGACAGCTCTTCGCCTTGCCAAGCATGCGCGGCAGCAAATCCCGCCAGCTGTGCCATGTCTTCATTGATCTTGGGATTGTATTTCATGGTGCAACTGCCCAGAGGATAGAAACCATCCTCAACCCCGTAATTCATTTTGGACAGTTTGGTATAGTGACGGATCACTTCGATCTGGCTGGATTCAGGCAGGTTCGGCGCTTCTTTGCGCAGGAGGGCATTGGGAATGAGCGATTCAATTGACTCAGTGGGCACATCAGCATCGGGCAATCGATACCCGATTCGCCCTGGTTTACTTTTTTCAAATATAGTAGACAATGTTTATGCCTCCTTGAGTGCACTGACCAATTGGTCCAATTCAGCGCGAGTCCGCTTTTCTGTCACCGTCAGCAGCAAGCCATTTTCAATACCCAATGGCTGTAATGTATCTGCACCCAATACCATAAATCCTTTTGCTTGAAGCTGTTCTTTTGTGGATTGAGGATCAGGCACCTGAATCACAAATTCGTTTAAAAATGGGCCATTGAACTTTGTTTCGATACCGGCAGCATTAAGCTCTCTGGAAAGATAATGTGCCTTTTGTGCATTCAGCTCGCCTTGCTGACGCAGGCCGTGTTTGCCAATCAAAGACAAATAAATGGTCGTTCCCAATGCCAATAATGCCTGATTGGTACAAATGTTTGACGTTGCCTTTGCGCGGCGAATGTGCTGTTCGCGCGCTTGCAATGTCATCACATAACCGGTTTTACCTACTTTATCGACAGTTTGACCGGCAAGGCGTCCAGGCATTTGGCGTATGTATTGCTTACGCGTTGCAAACATGCCCAGCATTGGACCACCAAAGTTAGGGGCATGTCCCAGTGATTGCCCTTCACAGACCACAATATCGGCCCCAAACTCCCCTGGGGGAGCCAATAGGCCAAGTGTCATCGGATTGGAACTGACGACCAAAAAAGCATCACCAATCATGTCTTTTAAACCGTTCAGATCTTCGATGATGCCGGTGAAATTTGGTGACTGAACAATCAATCCAGCCAATGGTTCCTGTGCTGCCTGCTGGATGGCTGTACGATTCAACTGACCCGTTTCAGGATCAAAAGGTATTTCGATAAATTCAAATTCCCTGGCCCACCCAAAAGCAGAAAGCACCTGTCGATAAGCGGGGTTCAGGCTTTTGGCAATGGCAAAACGTTTTTGTTTGGTCACACGCTCGGCCATCAACAAGGCTTCAGCCAATGCGGAAGCACCGTCGTACATAGAGCTGTTGGCCACTTCCATGCCAGTAAGTTCACACACCATGCTCTGAAACTCAAACATCCAGGTGAGCGTCCCCTGCGATAATTCTGCCTGATAGGGCGTGTAGCAGGTTAAAAACTCCTGACGCATTAATAAATGACCAACCGCGCTGGGCACATCATGATCATAAAGACCACCGCCCATGAAGGACACATATTGATCTGGATTCGCATTTTCACTGGCCAATGCTTTTAATTTCTGACGAGTTTCCAGTTCGGTCAATGCAGGCAGATCCAATGATTCAAAGCGGGCTTTAATTTCGTCGGGAATGCTTGCAAACAAATCCTCAATAGAGTCAGCACCAATGGCATCGAGCATGGCCTGCCGGTCGGCGTCGGTGGCCGGAATGAATTCATGCATCATCGTTTAAGAACCAATAAATTCCTGGTAAGCGGCGGCGTCCATCAAACCGTCCATTTCACCCAAATCACTTGTTTTGAGCTTGATGATCCAACCATCGCCATATGGCGCGTTGTTGATCAGTTCAGGCTCATCACCCAATTTTGTGTTGACTTCTGCAATTTCACCGCTCAATGGTGTGTAAACATCAGACACCGCCTTGACGGATTCAACCACACCAAAGGTTTCATCTTGCTTTAAACCACGACCCACTTCAGGCAATTCAACATACACCACATCACCCAATTCATCCTGTGCGTGGTCGCTGATGCCAATCACTGCGGTTTCACCTTCAAGACGCACCCATTCGTGCTCTTTTGAATATTTCAGATCACTTGGAAATTCCATGCGCCCTCCCTTCGAAATACCTCAAGTTTAGCATTTGAATGTTTTACAAATCAAATGATTATCGCCCCAAGCGTATCTTCGTTTTTGCTCATTCGCAATGATAAGATACCTAATGAAGAAGTCATGCAACAAATCGTCCAATACTTTTAGCAGGAGGCCTTATGCAAGCATTTGAACTCAATGACCTTTTAGATCAATATCAACAAGAAGAAAAACCTTACTACGAGTTCTTAAAAGTACCAGATTTGAGCATGGGACTTTACATCCTAAAGGCGGGCGAAAAAGATTTACAACACCCCCATGAGGAAGATGAAATCTATTATGTGCTTCAAGGCCGGGCGGCAATCCATGTGGATGGCGAAGATCGATCCGTGAAAACAGGCTCAACCATTTATGTCGTAAAAAAAGCCATTCACTATTTCCACTCGATCACTGAAGACCTTCACTTACTGGTTTTTTTCGCTCCCGCAGAAAGTGAGGCCTGATGCTACTTAAAAACACTGCTTTAATATTGATTGATATCCAGCAAGGTTTCGATGATGCCGATCACTGGGGCCCACGTAATAATCCCCATGCAGAAACCAACATGGCCAAATTGCTCAACGCATGGCGGCAGGCGAATCAACCCGTGTTCCATGTTCAACATTTATCAAAAGAGCCTCAGTCACCACTACGCCCGAATCAAGCTGGATGTGAATTCAAACCTGAGGTTCAACCATTGCCAGATGAACCTGTGTTTCAAAAGCATGTCAACAGTGGCTTTATTGGTACAAACTTGGAAACTGAGCTTAGATCACAAGGCATCGAAAGCGTCGTCATTGTCGGACTGACCACCAATCACTGCGTGTCCACCACCACACGAATGGCAGACAATCTTGGCTTTAACACATTTATCGTTGAAGATGCCACCGCCACATTTGACCTCAAAGGCCATGATGGCAATACTTATCCAGCAGCTCAAGTGCATACGATGGCCCTTGCCAGCTTGCACCAAGAGTTTGCTACAGTTTTGAAAACTCAAGTTGTATTAGATCAGTTGGGTGTCACATCGGTTTAAAATTTCACAAGGGAGTCGCAATGTCTCAAACTGATTTTAAAATTGAAAGTTTTGTACCCATCGAAGCTTCGGATGAGTTGTGGGCAAATTACTTTGAGTTCAATGATGCCATGCATTATGAAACATCACCCGATCCTGATGATCCACCGATGGCACATCAGGTATCCAGGCGCTTCATGGAAGACCCAAGTCCATATCGTAAGCTGCATCGTTGGCTGGCATTTGATGATGCCGGCAAAGTGATTGCTTATTGTCATGTGAGTTTTGTTACAGAAAAAGTCCCGAATTACGACACCAACAAGCATACCTGTGATGTGTCACTAAAAGTGGCAAAGTCGCAGCGCAGACAAGGGCTTGGCTCCACGCTGTTGGGTATGGCAACCACTTCAGCAATGAAAAAGCAATGTACGGTGCTTCATACTTTCACGCCACATGAAACTGGTAAAGCTTTCCTAGATTCGTTGGAAGGCCAAGTGGCGATTGAGGCAGCAGAAAACCGCCTCAAAATGGCTGAAGTCGATTGGGACATGATTGAAGCTTGGAATAAAGAAGGCCCAGAGCGTGCGCCTGATGTAAAAATCGAAACATTTGAAGATGTGCCCGAAGAATACATTGAACCTTACTGCGAAATCTACACAGACTTGATGAATCAACAGCCTTTGGGCGAATTGGATTTTGAAGAAAAAACCACACCTGAGAAACGCCGTGTTCAGGAAAAAGAAACAAGAGACAAAGGGTGTCAATGGTTTACCAGAATCACGCGTGAGACCAATGGCGACATCAGTGGCACCACAGAAATTTTCTATATTCCTGATGAGCCACACAAGATGCACCAGATGTTGACCGGCGTAAATGAAAAATATCGTGGCAAAGGACTTGGAAAATGGCTCAAAGCCAATATGTTGTTACACATCCGTGACCAATATCCTGATGTCAAAACCATCGTCACCGGCAATGCGGACTCCAATGCCCCCATGCTGTCCATCAACGAACGAATGGGCTTTAAACGTTACTTGGGTGAAACGGTGTATAAATTCCAGATCAAAGACCTTTGTGAAAAATTAGGAGTTTAAACGTCTACTATGACTGACAAAAATAAATTTCTTGATTTCGCCCTGGATTTGACCAAAGTCAGTGATGCTGAAATTCTGCCGCGTTATCAAAACACCAGCATCAGCACAAAACCAGACGGCACCGAAGTCACCGAGGCCGATCAGCAGGCCGAACGCGCTATTCGAGAAAAGATCGAAGCCACCTATCCCAATCACTCCATACTGGGTGAAGAATATGGTGTTAAAGATGAAGAAAATTCACCCTATCAATGGGTTATTGATCCTGTCGATGGCACGGCTTGGTTTACCTTGGGCATGGCGACGTTTGGCACATTGATCGCGCTGCTTGAAAATGGTGAACCTATTTTAGGCGTAATTCATTTTCCCGTGCTAGAGGAAACAGTGTACGCCAGCAAAGGCAATGGATGTTGGTTTCAGCCTCGAAATGGCATATTGAAACAAGTTAAGGTTGAGCCAGTAAAATCATTGAAAGAAGCCGTAGCCTCAGCTTCCGGCCCGCATGGATCAGACTTTTTTCTCGATGGCTGCCCCGTGGGCTACAACCTGACTGGCCTCCTCAACGAAGCGCGTAAATTCAGATTTTGTACCGATTGTTTACAGCACGCATTGGTGTGCCGTGGACGAGTGCATGTGGGGCTTGATCCTGTGATGAATCCTTGGGACTCTGCGGCCATCATTCCTTGTGTCGAAGAGGCAGGTGGCATTGTATCCACCGCTTCAGGAGGACGTGAGCGCGTGGCTTTTGGGGGCAGTTTGCTCACCACCTCATCGCCTGAACTGCATGAAGAAGTGGTTAAGCTGCTTCAACCTCGGTGATGGCCCTCTAAAGAGGTAATATGGTTGAATTATTACAAAATTGGTTCATCAGTATTGGACTAAATACTTTCTTTTCAGATATGTTGACCAAGACGCTGCTTTCCATACTGGTCATCCTGCTCAGTTTTGTTTCTGTATTTATCGTTCAGCGCTTGATTTTGAAAATTGTCGAGCGCGTGGTCGAAAAAACCAAAACGCATTGGGATGACATTTTTGTCAAAGAAAAAGTTTTTAATCGCCTGTCTTATCTCGTTCCTGGCATCATCATCAACTCCATGTTGCCTGTAATTTATGAGGGTGACCCTACTAGCATTGCCTTCATCGACGGCATGGCTTCTATTTATATAATTCTGGTGTCCCTGTTAGTGATTGATGCCTTGCTCAACGCCGTGCTTGCCATTTATCGAACTTATGAAGTATCGCGCCGCATCCCTATTAAAAGTTTTATTCAGGTGGCCAAAGTGGTGGTCACTTTCATTGGTGGTATTCTCATCATCTCGGTGTTGATCGGACAATCACCTGTGGTGCTGGTCGCAGGATTGGGCGCATTGAGTGCTGTGCTACTGCTTGTCTTTCAGCAACCAATTTTGGGCTTTGTGGCAGGGATACAACTCAGCGCGAACAAGATGATTTCCAGGGGCGACTGGATCGAGATGCCCAAATACTACGCCGATGGTGATGTGCTTGATGTTTCCTTAACCACAGTGAAAGTGCAAAATTGGGACAAGACCATTTCTTACATTCCCTCATCCGCATTCTTACAAGACACTTTCCGCAATTGGCGTGGGATGAGCGAATCCGGCGGACGTCGCATCAAACGTTCGGTCAACATGGACATGAATAGCATCAAATTTTGCACACAGGAAATGTTGGAGAAATTTTCCAAGATTCAATACATCAGTGAACATATTGAGCGAAAAAAGCAGGAACTGAACGAACATAACCAAGCCAACAATGTGGACACCTCTACCTTGGTTAACGGGCGACATCTCACCAACATTGGCACGTTTCGTGCTTATGTGGTGGCTTATCTAAAAAACCATCCAATGATTCACAAAGACATGACGTTTCTGGTACGTCAGCTTCCACCCAGCGAACATGGTTTGCCCATCGAAATTTACGTGTTCAGCAAAGATCAGGCATGGGCCAGCTATGAAGGTATTCAGGCAGATATTTTCGATCATATCCTGGCTGTGATTCCAGAATTTGAACTCAAAGTGTTCCAGAATCCAACGGGGCAGGACTTTCAATCCGCATTTAAAAGTGAGAGATCATGAGCAAAATTATTCTTGAAACTGAACGACTCCTCATCCGCGAATTCAATGAAGCAGACGAAGACATTTTATTCAAGCTCAACAGCGATCCAGACGTGATGCGCTATGTTGGCCCTGGTCAGGTTCAGATCCGTGAGCAAGTCCAGGCAGGATTAGGCCGTCTGGCCAAACTGTACCAGGATCATCCTGGCTATGGTTCCTGGGCCACCTTTGATAAAGAATTGGATGAATTCGTTGGCGCGGTCTTGCTCATCCCATATCCCGAAACCAACGAAGTGGAAGTGGGCTATCGCTTTAACAAAGAACACTGGGGTAGGGGCTACGCCACCGAAAGCACCAAAGCGCTTATTCAATATGGATTTGAAAAATTGGGTTTAAAGCGCATCATTGCCATTGCCTATCCCGAAAACAAACCATCCATCCACGTGATGAAAAAGTGTGGTATGCGTGACGAAGGCATTATCCACAACGATCAACAGGATATTGATGTGGTTTATTACACCATCGAACCTAGCCAAGGATAGAACCATGACCAATGAAACTCATTTTCACAAACTGGAAAACATGTATCATGGCGCGCCTTGCAATGCTTATTACGAACCTCAGATGAGCATAAGGGAAGGTGAAGCTGAATTACTTATCCCGATCAAACCAAAACTTTTTCATGCAGCGAGAGCGGCACATGGATCTGTGTATTTTAAAGCAATGGATGATTCGGCCTTTTTTGCGGTTAGTTCGCTGGTCGAGGATGTATTTGTACTGACATCAACATTCAATATTTATCTGACTCGCCCCATCGATTCAGGAAAAATGAGAGCGGTTGGAAAAGTTGTGAGCCAAACACGAACACAATTCATCGCAGAGTCTGTCGTCTACAATGATGAAAACAAAGAAATTGCCAGAGGCAGTGGCATCTTTGTCAAAAGCAAATTTCCGCTGAGTGAAGACCTCGGCTATCGCTAAAGGAGCCTGCGTGACCTGGATCAAAACCGTTGAATATGATGAATCAGAAGGCAAACTACGCACTCTTTATGATCGCGTAAAAGGACCAGACAACAATGTAGACAACATCATGATGGCTCATAGTCTGAGGCCCCACACGATGGAAGGGCACATGGCCATCTACAAAAACGTAATTCATCATTCGTCCAACCAAGTGCCCAAACATACTTTAGAAATTTTGGGTGTTTACGTCAGTCTGCTCAATGGTTGCGAATATTGTGTACTGCATCATTTCAATGGTTTAAAGAGGCTTTTAAACGATGATGATCGCTCACAAGCCATCTGGGATGCCTTCAAAAACGAAGCCTTTGAAGACACATTCGATGCCAAAGAATTGGCTCTTTTGAGCTATGCCAAACGACTTACTCAAACACCACGAGCTATGGAAGAGTCAGATATTCAATCACTGAGAGAGGTGGGCTTGGAGGATGGTGACATTTTGGAAATCAACCAAGTTGTGAGTTATTTCTCATATGCCAATCGAACGGTCTTAGGGCTTGGTATCAATACAGATGGTGACATTTTGGGGCTGTCTCCTGGTGATATGGATGATGCTGATAATTGGAAACATCAATAATTAGAACAAAATCCCAATTGTCACCAACGCATCTGTAATCCCACTGGGACGAAAACCAAAGTCTGCACCGAAGGTGAACAATCCAAACTGTGAGTGCATACGAAACCCTGTTCGTTCCCAATCAAAGCCATTTTCAGCATTGGGGCCAAAGCGACTGTCACTGCCAACGGTGAGCAAACCGCGTGTGAATCCAAACGATAACACCAATCCGCTGAATCCTTGCTGGTCAGCTTCGAGCCTTAATTGAAGATCAATCAAGTTTTCATCTGAATTGAGCAGGAAATTGAAAATCCCAACCGCAGAATCCAACTGAGAATCTGCACCCAAGTCGTGAAGAATCACGGTGAGATTGTCTGAGATCAATTGACCAATCAGCGCGTTGGGTCCATCTTGATCCACATCAATTGTTACCATCACATTGGCCAAATCAGCAATGGTATAGCTGGCTGTGATCATGGCTGAAAAGTTTTGAGGCGGCTGTACTTCAGTGTGAATGTCCAACAGCAAATCGCCTGCCTGAAGGCCGGTGATCCACAGCCTTTGCGACTCAAACAAATAATCACTGCCACCACCTTCAATGATCACGCCCAACAGTAAAGAAGCGCATTGCTTGGTGACTTCATAATCCCACTGGCGTTTTTTGATGCGATGTGTGGCTTTGGCACAAATGGCTGTTTCACTCTCCACATTGACGCCACTGACCGTTTGCCCGCTGATGGTCAGCACACCACCGATGCCGTAAGTGGGCGTTTGATCATCGAACTCACCATTCACTTCATAGATGTGATAGACCACATTGCCATTAAAGTGGTCATGTTCATGATCATCCACACTGCTGATGTCAGGAAAATCCACATCTTCAAACAAAAACAATGTGCTTAAGCTGAGGCCTGCAATGTTGATTTCAATATCCGTGCGTTTTTGCACAAACGCCACCGCATTGGGGTCGGCCACATCATCACCATCGACATCACCAATCGGAATCAGAAATCGCCCTGGGCAAACAGCACCAACTTGATCATCTGGCCCATTGCCTGTTGACTCAGAAAAATTGAGACATGCAAATGGGACGGCAAAAATATTGTCATCCCGCAGTACCAGTGCACCTAAATTGACAACAACTTTCAACACAGCAAATTCCAGTCCCGTCACCCCAAAGCCGATATCGGCTCCTGTGGTGATGCCACTGAATACGCTGTTAAATTGCAAATTGGACATGATATCAAACAAAAACGTGACCGCTTCGGTCTGCGTGCCTTCGGGTGTGAGCATGATGTCCAAATTAAAACTGCCAGTGACATCGGCTTGAACGGAAATGGACAGGCCAAATATCAATAAAATCGTTGTGAATAAAATAGCGATATGGTTCAACATACTAGAGAATCTCCCTCTCTCTTTGCTGATGATCGCCGGGGTAAATCTATTTTAGCACAAGGTTTAATGAAAATTAAAGTTTTATGAGATCACACCTAAGCAGATTGATCAAAATAAAGCTTCGACAAACTCTTCAGCAACGAATGGTTGTAAATCTTCTGCCTTTTCGCCAACGCCGATAAATTTGATGGGTACTTGCAATTTGGACGTTACTGCCAAGATGGAACCACCCTTTGCTGTGGAATCAAACTTGGTCATCACCAGTCCGGTTAAAGGGACGGATTCATTGAAGTTGATGGCTTGGGACAAAGCGTTTTGACCAGTATTGGTGTCGAGTGTGAGCAAGCGCTCATCGGCGGGACGACCCAGTCGGTTCTCAATGACGCGATTGATTTTGCGTAATTCTTCCATCAGGTTGTATTTGGTTTGCAAACGACCAGCCGTATCAATCAGAACAACGCCGCCCTTTTTCTCTGCATGGTCGATCGCATCAAAGGCCACAGCACTGGGATCAGCACCGTGTTGATGACGCACCAAATCCACTTCGAGCCGTTGTGACCAGATTTCGAGTTGTTCGATTGCCGCCGCGCGAAAAGTGTCACCTGCCGCCAATGTGATTGGGCCGACGCCTTGCTCTTTGAGATGTTGGGTCAGCTTGGCGATGGTGGTGGTTTTGCCTGCACCATTGACACCGAGCATTAACAGTACGGTCAATCCATCTGGGTTGAGTTGAAGATTGCCTTCAAGGGGCTTGAGTTGTTCTACGATGATCGTTCTGAACAACGGTATCAATTGTGATGGATCTTCCAGCTTTTCTTTTCTAGCTCGAACCTTGAGTGTGTCGATCAACGACATGGTGGTTTCCATGCCCACATCGCCCAAAATCAACACTTCCTCAAGTTCTTCCAATAAATCGTCGTCGATCTTTTGGTGTCTGGTAACCACCTTTTCAAAATTATTGACCAGTTGTTCTTTGGTTTTGCTTAATCCGGATTTCAGTCGTTGAAACCAACTCATGCTCACACCTCGTTTGGGGGCAAAATCCTCTTATGTTTAACCGCTGATTAATGCAATCGCAATGCAATTAGACAATTGTGCTTGTCAATAAGAGCCAATGGAAGTAAAGTAAGCGACCAAAATCTTGAAGGAGGCCCCATGTTTTCTTTGTCGAAGCGTGCGAAGCTGCTGCCAGTATCCCCGATCCGTCGTCTTGCCCCATTGGCCACCGCCGCCGCGCGCGCGGGCAAGACCGTCTACTACCTGAATATCGGTCAACCCGACATCGAAACGTTTCCAGCCTTCATGCGTGGGGCCGCCAAGGTGCCAAAAATTGTGGCCTACAGTCCGTCACAAGGCATCAGTGAAGCTCGTGTGGCGTGGTCTAATTATTACAAACGACATAATATTAATTTCACACCTCAGCAAATCACAGTGACCACCGGTGCCAGTGAAGCACTTTCATTTGCCATGCTCAGCCTGTGTGACCCTGGCGATGAAATTTTGATCCCTGAGCCCTTTTACGCCATCTACAAAAGCTATGCCACCATCAACGATGCCGTGGTCAAACCCATCACAACATACGTTGAAGATGGTTTTCATATCCCTAGTAAGGAAGCGATTGAAGCTCAAATCACGCCGCGAACCAAAGCCATTTTGATCTGCAATCCAAGCAATCCAACCGGCACGGTCTACACATTGGAAGAAATGAAATGGTTGCGCGATGTGGCACTTAACAATGGCTTATTTCTGATTGCTGATGAAGTCTATCGCGAGTTTGTCTATGACGGACGTGAATATTTCAGTCTGTTTCATCTTGATGGAATCGAACAATGCGCCATCATGGTGGACAGTATTTCCAAAAGATTTTCGGCTTGTGGTGCGCGTATTGGCTGCGTAGCCAGCTACAACCCAGACATCATCGATGTGTTTACCAAATATGGTCAAGCACGACTCAGCCCGCCAGCCATGAGTGAGTACGGATTGGTTGAAGTGTTAAACGATCCGCAAACGGATGTTCAACTCGACAATATGGTTGCCCGTTTCAAAGCCAGACGTGATGTGCTTTATGAAGGGCTTCAAGATATTCCTGGCGTCTTGTGTCACAAACCCAGAGGCGCATTCTATGTGGTTGCCAAATTGCCTGTGGAAAGCAGCGAAGACTTCTGTGCCTGGTTGTTGTCCGACTTTGATTTGGATGGACAAACTGTGATGATGGCCCCGGCTGCTGATTTCTACGCCACGCCTGGATTGGGCAAAGATGAAGTTCGCATTGCCTATGTGCTCAATCGTGACGATTTGAAAAAATCACTTCAAGTGCTCAAAGCCGCTTTAGAAGTTTACCCAGGCACAAAAATGCAGGCGGCTGTAAAATCTGAAGCATCGTGAGCAAAACCAGACTCGATCAATGGCTGTTTGAACATGGATATTGTGAAAGCCGAACACTTGCCCAGCGTTACATTCAAGCTGGGCAAGTGTTCGTGAATAGTCAACTGGTCGACAAACCTGCCACAAAAATCAAAGACGACGATCAAATCGACGTTAAAGCACTCCCCCGTTATGTAAGTCGCGGAGGCGAAAAACTAGAAGGCGCGCTCAATACATTCTCGGTATCGATTAAAGGAAAAGTGTGCCTGGATGTGGGTGCTTCAACGGGTGGATTCACTGATTGTTTACTCCAACATGGCGCAACCAAAGTCTATTCAGTGGATGTGGGCAAACACCAGCTTCACCCAAAGCTTCGTGAAGATGATCGCGTGATCGTGCTAGAGGAACTCAACGCACGCAAGTTGAGCAAAGATCACGTGCTAGAACCTGTTCAAATTGTCAGCGCAGATGTTTCATTTATTTCATTGAGCAAGGTGTTACCCGCCGTGGTGCCATTGATGGACGATGAGGCGGAAGCCATCACCTTAGTAAAGCCTCAATTTGAAGCAGGCAAGGACCGAGTCGGTCGCGGTGGTGTGGTCAAAAACCCTGAAGTACATTTAGATATTTTACAACAAATGTCCAAACAGACTGAGGCGCTTGGCTTGTTCGTCATAAATGCGACGTTTTCTCCCATCAAGGGACCGGCTGGGAATATAGAATTTTTATTTCATCTCAGTAGGCACATAGCGACGACAAAGCCAAATTTCGCCACCGTGGTTCAGGAAGCGCATCAAACTCTTTCACCACCAAGCCAACCAAAAGCCTAATTGGCTTTAACTTTGACCAAAAATGACTTCCTATCCATAGTCTCTTCACACAGCTTGTTTTACAATTAGAGTTGGGTTTTAGAGTGAAGTGCACTCACCATATCCTGAGGAGGATTTTTGTTCAAAAAACTGCTGATTTCCACATTGTCGATTGTGATTGCCACAACCCTAATGGCCCCGTACCATGCCCCTAACAACACTGTTCAAACAACACAGACCACCATCAATGAAACACCAAATATTGCTATAACAGAACTGTTTTTAGGGTCTGATGACCCGCGTCTGGCCATTACCAACCTTGAAGACTCAACTGTCCAATTGAATGGTTGGTTTTTATGCAATCGTCCAGGTTATTTTCAACTCCCCAACATCACATTGAGTCCGGGCCAACGCGTCGTGGTTCATCTTGGCACCTCTGGAACGGATACCGACACTGACATTTACAGTGGTGGACGATTGTCCAAGCCATCAACAAGTGCCGATGAAATGGCCATGTATTCCAATGGGCAGTTTGGCAATGTCAACAGCATTGTTGATTATGTGCAATGGGGACGTGCCGGACAAAGTCCCAGCCGTGAAGGCTTGGCCATTCGCGCGAACCTCTGGAATCAAAATGCATTTGTGGATATCTCTGGCCTCAGTGACTCCGACAGCATTTATTTTGACGGCACAGACGGCAATGAAACGTCCGATTATTTCATCGCGCCTTCCGGTCTGAACCAAGGCAACAGCACGGATGTATTGCTGGTTCACAGCCTCAGCGATTTAACCATCTCGCCAAGCGAGATCGAATTGCAAGCTGGTCAAACAATCTCATTGATGAATATCGCCAAAGACGGCGATCACAATCCTGTTCAACTTCTCGATGCCAACGGCAACGTGGTGTTTGATGTCAGCTTTGAACTTTTAAGCAATGGTCTTACCGACATTGAATTCACTCCGTCTGTTGGCACTTACACGTTGTCCCATGCCGCGCATGGGCACGCTATGCAAAGCAAAATCGTTGTGCGATAGCTGCACCGATATTCAAACCTCCATGTCCCCCTGACTTTTTAGAGCGAGTCAGGGGGACTTTTCACTTTTCACTTGTTAAACTATCGTGCTATGGACCCCATCACCCGCACACGTGGCGACTACGAAATCAGCACAGATAAATCTCGATTGGATCCGGTTGCCATCCACGATTACCTCAAAGATGCCTATTGGTGTAAAGGGATTCCGTTTGAGTTCGTTGAGCGCGCCATAGCTCACACGGCCTTGTGTTTCGGTATGTATTATCAAAACCAACAAGTCGGTTATGCCCGCATCATCAGCGACATTACCACCTTTGCTTACCTTGCAGATGTCTACATTCACCCTGGCCATCAGGGTCACGGCTTGGGCAAATGGCTGATGGAGTGCATCATGGCCCACCCCGACCTAAAACACATTCGCCGATGGACGCTGGCTACAAAAGATGCTCATGGCCTTTATGAACAATATGGTTTTAAACCTCTGGCTCGGCCTCAACGTCTGATGGAAATTGTCGATTTAGACATTTATCAAAAGATAAACCAAGAAAATCAGACTTAGAAAGAAGCTTATGCAATCCCGGGAAAACAGTCCTAAATTGGTTTCTACCGTCGCTGATTTCAATGAAGTGCTCACAGCCGCTTTGGCACTTGACAAACCATCCTTACAACAAAGAAAAAGTGTAGATGTGGTTGATGAGTACGGACGTTCAGTTGTTCTGACTGTAACCATGAAAAACCGCATGGATTCGTTGAAGTTATTAATTGAGTTGGGGGCTGATGTTGATTATTACGATGCAGCCTTGTCCTCAGAGATCATCGATTTCACCGCCTTTTTATATGCGGGCGCGCATGGCATGAACGAAGCTTTAGTACAGTTGATAGAAGCGGGTGCCAAAACGGACATCTACAATTACTATGGTGGAACCGCCCTCATTCCCGCTGCCGAAAAGGGTCACATAGATACGGTTAAACTTCTACTGGAGAAATCATCCGTGGATATCAATCATATCAATCGCCTTGGTTGGACCGCATTGATGGAAGCAGTCATTCTCAACGATGGCGGCATTGTTCACCAACAAATCATCAAATTGCTTTTAGAACATGGCGTTGATTCAAGCATCCCAGACAAAGACGGGGTTTCTCCGCTGCAACATGCCAGGCAAAAAGGCTATTTGGCAATTGTAACACTATTAGAAAATCATATTGAATAACCATTTCTTCGACCTTGATCCTTTTCTTAACTCACCCGTATAATCGATGCAACCACCAAGGAGGATGAATACGTTGCACATCCAAATGAACAAAACATTTTTTCTAAAATTATTCGGACTTATTTTTGTGTTGTTGTGGATGACAGTCGGCACTGTTCAGGCCATGACTTATTTACAATTGAGTGTGTCAGTGTCGAATGTGGACAATCACAACACAGATTTGGTGTTGCAGCTTCCATCACTGACACAGCAAGCCAAGCTCAACGGATTGTCTTTTGAAAACCGCTTTGAGCAAAGCACTGCCTCCAACAAAACCAACGCTGAATTCCAACCCAGCAGTTTTTCAAACTACACCAGCCCCACAAAAAAACTTGACCCTTTGTTGCGAACCGCCCTGAGACGGCATCAACAAGGCCTGTTGAGTGACTCACCGTTAGCGCAAGCATTGGGCGTTTACAACACCTATGGCAGCAGCACCGCGAAACCCCAGCTACATGCATTGGGGGTGTTTGGGAATGCCCTTCCCACATCGAACATTGGAATCACACAACCGATTCAACAATTGGGTGTGCTCATCAGCCTCGATGGTTCCGCATCTCGCTTGCGCAGCCTGGGTATCGATATTGGTGACGTACAAGGCGATGTAGTCACCGCGCGTGTCACACCAGACCAGCTGGCCTTTATCAGTCAATTGCCTGAAGTGGCTTACATTGAAGCAGGCATCATGCTGGCCCCAACTCTGGATAAAAGTGTAAACATGGTGCGTGCGGACAAACTTCGACTGCAAGACCCCGTCAGCGGTGGACGCGGCGTGTTCATCGGAGCCGTAGACACAGGCATCGACTGGTCTCATCTCGATTTCCGCTCTGACTTGGATGACGACGGCTTTGAAGAAACGTCTCGGATTGCCTATCTCTGGGATCAGACCGAGCAAGAACCTGTGGGTCGACGCGGCAATATCCCCTTGGGTGTTGAATACCTTCAAGAGGATATCGAAATAGATCTGGCATTGGAATCCGGCTTCGATACCGGCCGTGTGCGCGAACGCGATGAAAATGGTCACGGCACACACGTCAGTGGGATTCAGGCGGGAGATGGTTCTTCATCTGAACTCGGCTTTATCGGCGTGGCCCCACAAACCACGATTGGCTTTGTGAAAACCACGTTCTCTAGCAACGATGTAGTGGATGGCGTGTCTTATCTGTTTGATCGTGGTGAACAACTGGGAATGCCCACCATTGTCAACTTAAGTCTGGGCGGTCACTTCGGCCCGCACGATGGCACCAGTGCCTTTGAACGCGCACTCGATGCCATGGTGGGGCCAGGTAGATTTATCGTCAACTCTGCCGGCAACGAAGGCAACAACCCCATCCACATCAGCAGCACGCTCAACAATACCAGTTACGTGGTGGACTACATTGCCGATGCCGAAGCGGCCGCCATCAACATCTGGTACGAAGGCGATGCGGATTTCACCCTCAGCTTAGACTCTCCTGGCTTTGGTGATGACGTGGTCACGTTCATCGCTGAAAAAGGTGGCGTGGTTGAAGAAGAGTTGGGCGAACAAACCATCGTCACGATCGACAATGCCAGCCAAGGGCCATACCCCTTCAACGGCGACAACAACTTGATTGTTATTATTGAAAACATCGAAATCGACTCTGTGTGGACCCTCACACTCTCGCACAACAGCGGCCCTGGTCACTTTGATGGCTGGGTGGGTTTAAGTTCCTTGGGAGAATTTTCCAAGTCCGATCCCGCCATGACCATCAGTGAACCTGGCAACGCAGCCAACTTGATCACCGTTGGTGCATACACCAGCAAAGGTCGCTGGAACAGCATTTTGGGCCGCAGCTTCGGCTTTGTGGGTGGCAACCTCATTGGCGATATCGCCCTGTTTTCTTCACACGGCCCCACCCGCGACGGACGCATCAAACCAGACATTACCGCCCCAGGCACCGCTGTGGTTAGCACCCTGGCGCTCGATTCCGGCCTCGGCACGGTATTGCAACTGGTAGATCCTGACGAAGTCCATGTCGCACTCCAAGGCACTTCGATGGCAACCCCTCACGTCGCCGGCACCCTTGCTCTGATGCTCGAAGCCGATCCGAACCTTAGTTTGCGTGAGGTGCTTCATCGTCTCCGCGGCACTGCTATCGTTGACCCATTTACGGGCAACGTCCCCAACAATGTCTGGGGGTTCGGCAAACTGGACAGCCTGGAAGGCGTGGATACCCTGTCACTGCCACTCCCACGCTACACCAAAAGCGTGTCACTTAAAGTGGGCAGCAACGCCACCACCCAACGCGCCTACTTCTTCTACGTCACACCAAGAGACACTGAAGAGGCACAGTTGATGATCTTCGACGCCCTGGGCAAACCCATTCGCACACTGGAACTGGACCCCTTCCTGCAACGCCACGAATGGGATTTATTGGATGAAAGCGGCCAACGCCTGCCCAACGGCCTTTATCTGGCTGTGGTCGTTGCCGATGGCCAAAGCTCCAAACCACAACCGGTGGTGATTCGTAATGATTAAGGAATTTATGAGAAGTAAAAAGGCAAAGGAAAATATTAAGAATGTAAAAGGCACTAATCCCCCAACCCCCTTTTCAAAAAGGGGGCACGATGGGACTGCGAATGCTGTTTCTGAAACTGGATCGTTATTCTGGTTGATGCAACTCAGCTTGTGTTTAATGCTTTTTTTAGTTATTAGCGTTCAAGTGTCTGCTCAAGAGATGCAGGGAAAAATTGCATTACTTGAACTTGGCGTGGGCGCTCGCGCACTTGGCATGGGCGGCGCTTTTGTCAGCCTCGGCGGGGATGCAGACTCGTTAATGTACAATCCTGCTGGCTTGGCATTCATGCAAACCTCTCAACTGAGTGGTTACATCAGTCGCCCTTTTGAATCTTTCAATCATTTAGCCATGGGGTATGCATTTCCAAATCTTGGACTGAGCATTCTGGAAATGAATCTGTCAAGCGCCATGGAAACCAACGAATTTGGCACACCTACAGGACGGACACTCAATTACGTCAGCCGTTCTGCCATTGCTGGGTTTGGGTATGAAATAATTGAAGGTGCCGCTTTCGGCGCTCAAGTGAAACTTTACAGCGAAGAAATTGGCACAAGCACTGGATTCGGCTGGGCAGTCGACCCTGCCCTCCTCTATCGCACAAACAGCATTAGCATCGGTGCAGTCTGGCGTAATGCCATTAATGAAAATATTGAATATGACAACAATTATGAAGAAACCTGGACAGATGATCTCGTCGTGGGCGGCTCTTGGAAATTGATCATTGACGAAGGCACATCCATCCTTTTGGCTGCTGATGCGTCCGGCTTAACAGGCGAAAACATCAAATTCCAATTGGGCGGCGAAATGTGGATGGGACAATTGGGCTTGCGCCTTGGCCTGGATCGCGGTCAACTAACAGCTGGGGCCAGTGTGTTGTATCGGAACCTTCAAATTCATTGGGCATATGCCTTCCACGACACGCTGCCACAAACGCTGCGCCTTTCCGCAGCCATGGATTTTTGAAAAGAACATGAATAAATTTTAATGCCCAGTTAATGCGCCTTTCATCCGGCAGCAGGCATAGTGGACGGGCATGATTCAGAGAGAGGGATTTTTAAATTTGGCACTGAAAAGATGCAACATCATTTTGTGGGTTTGTTTAATTTGTTTGGCCATCACGGCAACCGCTTGGGCACAAGAAGCGCCTCAATCGGCCTCCCAGTCTTTTTTGGACAATCCATTGGTGATCCAAAATGCGCCCGTATCGCTAGATGTGTCCGGCACGGTCAGCTTTGGCATCAAGTACGGTTTGGGCAATGGCCGTGGTCTGGTTCAACAGGGTTATGGTCAAGGGTTACAATTCAATCAGTTGCTCGCCCTCAACCTCAATGGTGATGTGCCCGTTACCTTCCCTTTAGATGGTGTGCTGTCCATCTCTGCTCAATTAAACAGCCAACAAGCCGACAATCTGCAATCACTGGCCATGCACTTTGAGTCCAAACGACTGATCCTCGATCTCGGTGATTTTCTCGTGGGTGAAAATGCACCGGAATTCATCGTGCCGGATCGCAAACTTAAAGGATTTAAAGGACTTGCATTGCTGGATGGCCTCAACATTACCGGCGCATTTGCCCGTATTGAAGGCATTGCTGAATCCAAAACCTTTCGCGGCAACACCAGCACAGAAACATCGCTCTTCACAGACAAACAAATCGACCGCCCCTGGCTTGACCAGTTTTATTTAAGAAACCTCAATGGTCTGGAATACTTTCAATTGACCAATGAATTTATTGATGGCTTTTCCAAAGTCGAATTGAACCTCAACCCAGGCACTGATTTAGAAGTGTTGTTTGAAAACTTCAATTTGACTTACCTGTTGCCCTCTATCGAAGAACACGGCCCACAGGAATTGCCCGAAGCCCTGTTTGCAATCATCCGCACGGACACAGACACCTATTTAGTTCTCATCCGCGAGGCCTTTGATATTCTGCGCTCACGACTGCGTGAAGCAATCGATAAATTCAATCGAGATGAACAACTCGAAGACGAAGATCGCAAAGAGTATCCATTCAACGAAGAGACCGAACTCGAACTGGCCTTTTTGCAACAATTTCTAGCGCTGGTCACTCTCGATGTTGATGACAACGCAATCCCTTTGGACAGTTATAGTCAACAACGTTTCTTCTATTTGGGACGCCGCGAAATTGATCGTGAATCTTTAAAAGTTGAAATTCGTCAAGAAGGCAGCGAAGAATTTTCTGATATCAATGAGTTGTTTGATTTTGAATTGGAATTATTTGAAGAGAGTGGTTTGGTTGATCTGGAGTTTCCCGCAGAATTTTTTGAGAACAAAGAAAACCAATTCCGCGCCACCTTCAACTACACCTCCACCAGCGGCATCTACATTTTAGGCCTGTCCATCGTAAAGGGCAGTGATCGTGTTTTTCTTAACGGCAATGCCTTGCAACGCGATTTCGATTATACCGTGGACTACGAAACTGGCGCATTGCTTCTGTTCTCACAAGTTACCAAAGAAGATTTGTTAAGAATTGAATATGAAGTTTTACGCGGCGGCCTAGGGGGCTTTACTGAATACCAGCGCAACCTGGCTCAATTGTCCGCAGCGTTCAACCCGTTCCCGTGGCTGGCCATGAATGTGGATGTTTTCCAAGGGGCCGACATCGGCGGCGGAGATGATGCCCTTCGTCTTCGCACCATGCCCAACACTCACACCGTCATGGGCATTCGAGCTTTGGCTGATCTTAATCCATTGCAGGCCAGTTTGGTTCTCGGTTACAACATCAACGCGTTCCCGGTGGATAAAAACTTGAGAGAAAACCTGCCCAACCGCATCAATGATATCGAAACTCTTGATTACAACAACAGAACCTTTGTGCTGTTCGCACACCAAAATGGACTCACCGCCTTTGACGGCGTCCGTTGGGCCAGTTATGACACCCGATCTGGTCTGTCAGGTCGCAGTGTCTACGACATTGCGATACATCGAGATTGGGTCGCTTTGGCCACCGAATCCGGCATCACATTGATTCGACTCGAAGGCAACGATCCCTTTGCGCTCATTCCCAACTGGCTTCGTTTTTACAATCAGGACGGCTTGGCCGAAAACCGCACCTTTGGCGTCACCTTCGATCTCGATACCCTTTGGGTGGGCACCTCTGATGGCTTCAGCAGCGTTAGTGTAGATGTGAATCAGCGTTTATTTGAAGAACATGAAAACTGGACTTCCTACAAACAAGAAGATTTTTCTGCATTGAACAACGAAGCCATACAGCAAATTGCCTCTGCTGATGGCCTTATCTATTTGGGTGGTGAACGGGGCCTTCAAATTTTCGATCCTGAAAATGAAACCTTTGAAACCGACAGTGCCCTGATCGGCGGCGAAGTCCACGACATTGCCGTGGCCGACGACATTGTGTTTGTCGCCAGTAATTGGGGACTGAGAATGCTCGTCAACGGGCGTGGCAGCGGCTGGATTGCCACCAATCAAAAAGTGTTTGCTGTGGCTGCTTTGGATGACAACACCTGGTATGCCACCGAAGATGGCTTAAAAACTGACGGCACCATCAGCATCCCCAGAGAATTGAGAGATGTCAGCGTAAGCGCATTAGGCAGCCAGGATGAAGGATTCTGGGTTGGCCCCATTGCCAGTGAAGCACCCGAGTACGAAGTCAGCCTCGTTCACACCACTGACAGCGATGTTGATCTCTACAACGAGCGCACCACCCGCATCAATGGCCGCGATCTCAACCGTTTTGGTGATATTTCACTCGGAGAAAATTTGGACCTTGGCGGTATTGGCGAACTTCGCCTCAGATATCGCATCGGCGACCTGGACATCACGGGTGCCATCGAAGGGGTTTCAAAAGAGTACACCGCCATTGGCGACCCTTCTCGTCGCGACTATCTGCGTTGGCGTGTGCGCAGTGATTACACGCTGTTGTCCACCATCAATCTGTTTGCCGAACACATTGCTGGTTTGGGCGACCCATCCATCACCGACATGGTGGGCATGACCTGGAACGAAGGCGCACAGCTTTCTGTCAACTACACTGAAGAACGATTGGCCGAACGTGAGGAAACCCGAGCCAACTTCAACCTGACCTTTTCAAATAATTTTTTAAACGACACGATAGAGTTGCGCGTTACCCTCGACGACCAAGGCAGCAACAATGCCCGCAGCGATCGCCGCACCGAAGACCTTACACTCGCAACGGGCATAGGCTACCAATTGAATGACACGTTGCGTTTTGATATTGATTTACGCAGCCCTTTACGCCTGCGAACCAACAGCGAACTGCGCGGTAGTTTTGATTTCGATGGACGTGCCCAATGGAATCCGCAACTCGATTTCGGCACGTTGTCACTTTCCTACGAACGCGAAAATGGCCTGCGCTTTCCTCGTGCGGGCAACTCCAGTGAGGATGAACTCGAAGCTCGCATGAATTGGACTTCGATCAATTGGAACAACATACTCATCATTCCCAGCAGTGACATCAGCTTTGCTCAGCGCACGTCCGGTGCAATCGACCAAGTGACGTCACTTTCCGCCAGCAACAATGTTCAAACCCGTTGGGAAGATCTCAGCCTGCAACTGCGCTGGGGACGAGACCAGGCCTTCAGCAGCCGTAACCAGACAGAAAACATTCAAAGTTCATACACCGCCCGCCTGGACTATCGCGGCATCGACAACCTTAGCCCAGGTATGGACTGGTCTTTGAACACCACCGAACTCAACCATGCCTCACGCGACACCAAACTATCCACCAGTCAGCAGTTCAGCGGCCGCATCGGCTGGAGCCCTCAGGAAGTGTTGAGCTTAAATGTCTCCGTGTCTGCCAGCTTCAACAATGCGGACGAAGAAACCTCTACTCGCTATAGCCTGCTCAGCAGTGGCAGTTATCGCCTCACCGAAAGCATTGATTTCACCGCCAGTCTCAACAGCCATCTCGATGAAGGCATCCGTCAAGAAGAGCCTTTCGGCACAAACGGCTTCGATATCACCTTTGGCGGCAACTGGGGTTTTGCAAAGGATTGGGTCGCCAACTTCTCCGCCGGCCTGCTTTGGGGCACAGATCAAATCGAGCCAAAGAACAACTATCTCAGCTACATCCTGTCTGCTCAGGCTTCGTTGACGTTCTAATTGTTCATTTGTCATTCCTGTAAAAACAGGAATCCAGGAAAAGATATTTACTTCCCCCTTTTTCACCAAAGGACCATATCTACTTAACAAAGCTGATTTGGGATTCAGGGAGATCGGGAAAATACGACCTGCCAAAAACAATCAGGACGAGGTTTTGCATAATAGCATTCACATCCGCAGTCTTATCGTAGCCCCCTTAATGCCTTAAGGGGGCTGGGGGATTAGGTGCCTTTACTTTCTAATTTGTTGTATTGCTTTTTCAAGATAGATTGTTTCTCTTAAAAAATTTGGATATAACTTTTGGGCAAGCGTGAATTATCCAAAGGGGTTTTTGTGAAATTTTGTATGCTCGCCAGTAGTTCCAGTGGCAATTGCAGTGTGATCCAATCCGCAGACACAACCGTGTTAGTAGATGCAGGCATCAGCGCCAAACGCACGTTTAATGGCCTAACCTCTGCTGGATTGGGAGAACAGATTGACGCTATTTTTATATCGCATGAACATTCAGACCATTGCAAAGAACTTGGCGTGGTCGCCAAACGATTTGGTTGCCCCATCTACGGCACCGAAGCCACCCTGAGCAAGCTAGAACCTTTTCTCAAAGGCACAGAAACTTTGGTTGATGTCAAAAAAAGAAAAGCGTTTCAATTTAAAGACTTAGAAGTGATGCCTTTTTCAGTCTCACATGATGCCATTGACCCTTGTGGCTATACCTTTTATGACGGCAAACATCGCGCCGGCGTCGCCACCGACTTAGGGATTATCAGTGAAGAAGTACAAGACCATCTCAGCCAATGTGATGCTGTTTCATTTGAAGCCAATCATGATGTCGAGATGCTTGAAAATGGCCACTATCCACAATTCCTCAAAGATCGAATCACCGGCCCACAAGGCCATCTTTCTAATCATGAGTCTGGTCAAGGGTTGGCATTGATGGCTATGAAAGGCCAACTCAAACACGCCATTCTTGCGCACCTGAGCGGCCAAAACAACCGCCCTGATTTGGCCTTAAAAACAGTCCAGCATTGCTTGAGAACATATGATCTTGAATTTAATGTTTTGCTCTCACACAAAAGCAATCCCAGCCCGTTAATTGAATTGTAATTTTTTAAGATTCTTCAAATAAATAGGTTTTTAAAAATAACGATACAATGTAATTATAGATTTCCTGGTTGTTTTTCCTGAGGAATCGATGACCTTCATTTTTTACCTGCAAATACCAAACATTGCCACCATGACGACGCACCGCCTTCACCATTTGCTCCGAATGTACTGGATCCACTATGTCGTCATTTTCACCTTGAATGACCAGAAGCGGTTTGGTAATTTGCCTGGCCTGATACAACGGTGAAATGTTCTTTAAAAAATCCACATCATCAGGCTTGCGTTCATCTCCATACTCACGCCGGAAGATGGTCAATGTGTTGCCTGCAGCATCCTCAACCATCCTCACCAAATCAGACATCCCTGCAAAATCAATTCCCGCAATCAACCGATTCCCATAACGTGCCATCATGGTCAACGCCATATAGCCGCCATAAGAACCGCCACCCACAGCCACTCTGGATGCATCAAGTTCTGGCTGCTCGGCAATCCAATCAAGCAGCGCCCCCATATCTCTAATGGCGTGCTCTCGCAACATGCCGTCATCCAGCTGTTGATAACCTGGACCATATCCCGTTGAGCCACGCACATTGGGCGCAATCACAGCAATGTTCAGCTCGTTGACCAAGTATTGAATCAATGGATCAAACGTGGGAAGGAACTGATAAAATGGCCCACCATGAATGTGAATCAACACGGGAACAGGTTGCCTGGCTTCAGCTGGATGATAGTAATAGGCTGGCACCTGTTTTTGTTGATTCACGCGATGATTTGAACCTGGATACTCAATCAACTCCGGCAACACCAATGAATCCTGTTTTAAAGATCGTCTATTTTGATCGGTCCAACGCACCCATTCCAATGTTTCAAGTTGCATCACATAAACATCTCCAGGAGATTGCGCATTGTCCAAAACTGCCGCTAAATGAGTTCCATCGGGATGAAACGTCAACTGATTCACCATGCCTTTAGGCAAAGACACCACGGGCTCCCAATCGTGTGTGGTTGTGTCCATCAAATACAGCTGATAGCTCCCACCTTCATTGGCTGTAAAGGCCACATAATCACCTGAGGGTGACACGGCAAACTCTTCAATATCCCAGGGAATTTTTTGCGTTAATATCTGTAGGGTATTGCGCTGTAGGTCGTAATAGCGTAAACGGACAAACTCGCTCCCTTGATTGGATGTAAGGTAAAGCCCCTGCCCATCTCCTGACCAATGGACGCTTTCATAAAAGCTTGGTGTGAGCACTGGGTGAATGACGTCCAATTGCTGTTGCTCTAGATCCAACAACCCAATCGGCCTGTCCAAAATAGGATCACCATGGACCAAGAGTTTTTCATTGTTTGGTGCCCATTCTATCGCGTACCAATCGGCATCGGTGAGCACAGGCTCAAAAAACTCTGTGGCACCAACCTGATTCAAATAAAGTTCAGCAAACCCGCTGCGTCGATCGCTGGAAAACGCCATCCATTCACCACTTGGAGACCACAACACAGGGCTATACCAGGCTGAATCCGTACTCAAGGGCGTGAACTGGCCGGTTTCTAAACTTAATGATTGATAAGAAAAGGCATCACCATCTGTACTGCGCAACAAAATGGTATCATTATCGGATTGTGGATTTAAATACACTTCAACATAAGATTGATCCAACAAGGCAAATTCATCTTGTTGAAAAGGCGCACCCAGCCAACTCAATTTGGCACCTTCCAGCTGTCGCACAGACGCCAGTAAACCGCGCTCCTGATTCCATCCGTGCAGTACGGTAGGCATAGCTTCCTGATAAGGTTGCAGCTGCCGCACAAGGGTTATGGGAATATCTGGAATATTATCCAGCATCAAATGGTCTGCTTCTTCCAGACTCAAATAACCAGGCTGAGTGGCCCACCACGCATAGCCCAAGCCAAATGCCAACATTAAGCCAACGAATCCAATGATAATAAGTTTTCTCATCTGATTTTTTTGGAAAACCAAACTGATCGCCACTGCCTTTGCTCTGATTGAAGAATATGATAATGCACAAACTGCAAATCCTTACAGTAATACGTTATGCAGAAACGGAGCTTTGAAGAAATTCAATCTTTAAAATCACACCAAAGAATTGCGGGTTGAGCCCTTTTGATGAGAAAGGCTCAACCCGCGTGTTCGGAAGAAAGGAATTTTTCAATAATGATGAAAGAAAACGTTCCGTAATACAGAATTCGCTTTCGCAGTCCCATCGTACCCCTTTAACAATTTAAGGAGCGGGGATTAGAAATCTTTTCAATTTTTCTTCTTGATTAACTATGTTTCATCAACGTTGCCATCACTGCTTTTTGCGCATGAAGGCGGTTTTCCGCTTCGTCGTAAATCACGCTATTGGTGCTTTGAGCCACATCGTAAGTAATTTCTTCATCGTAATGGGCAGGCAGGCAGTGCATGATGGTGCAATCTGACTTCGCCTTGGACACCAATTCAACATTCACCTGAAAAGGTAAAAAAGCTTTCTTTTTGGCGTCTGCATCGGCCTCTTGGCCCATGGATGCCCAGACATCTGTGTAGATCACATCAGCACCTTCCACCGCAGCATGAGGGTCGTGAGACACTTCCACGTTGGTGCCGAATTGTTTTGCATAATTAAGAATGTCGGAATCTGGCTCATGACCTTGTGGGCAAGCAAGAGTGAAGTGCATCCCCAACTTAGGCGCAGCGTTGAGCCAGGAATGCGCCACATTGTTGCCATCACCAACGAAGACGACTTTGAGCCCTTCCAGTTCATTTTTGTGCTCCCAAACAGTGAGCAAATCAGCCAGTATCTGGCAAGGATGCAACAAATCGGACAAACCATTGATCACAGGTACTGTCGCGTGCTTTGCCAAATCGACCATGATGTCATGACCAAACACACGAGCCATAATGCCATCCACATAGCCGGACATCACTTTGGCAATATCTTCGGTGGTTTCACGTTGACCCAGCTTGATGTCATCCGGTCCCAGGTAAATGGCGTGCCCACCAAGCTGGGTCATACCCACTTCAAAAGACACTCTGGTTCTTAATGATGGCTTGAGAAAAATCATGCCGAGGGTTTTGCCTTCAAAAATCTTTTTGGGTTTGCCGGATTTTTGTTCATGTTTCATTTGTTTTGCCAGTTCCAAAAACTGCCACAACTCATCTGCATTGTAGTCTGCCAGGGATACCAAGTGTTTCACTTTATTCTCCGTAAGTAGCGTCATGTTGTCCTCCAAAGGAAATCATCAATCTAAAAAATGGATTTATGGTTCAGGTCGGTATTTTTTAGCCCTCAGCAGGTCAAAATGACTTATCTTCTGAAGCGCTCTTTAAATGTTTTGCTTTGGAAAAATAGAGGAGCGCCTGCATTTGCCCACTGAGGGCTCAACGCAGACGACGAGATGTGATACGAATTTGATCTACAACCAATGTAATTTTCATACCGAGCGAACTATAGCAATGATCTTAAATCTTGTCAAGGGGGGCCTTCCATTCATTTTGGAATATTCGGCAAATTTTAGCAATGGTCAAATATTTTTGATGGTTGGAATCAATGCTTAAAATTGCTACAAAGGTTAAACAATAACACCAGGAAAATGATTGACACTTCATTAAAAGGACCTCATGAAATTTGGATTATTTACTTACAATTTCAACGAACACGCAGATGCAAATCTGTTGCTCAACTTCGGCATTGAAGCGGAAAAAGCTGGATGGGATGGCGTGTTTCTGGCCGACCACTTGCATTATAAAAACACCATCAAATTAATCAGCCCCTGGATTATCTTAAGCGGTATTGCCACTCGCACAGAAACCATCAAACTCGGCACCTGGGTCACAGCCGTGCCCAGACGACTACCGTGGCAGTTGGCGCAGGATCTGGCCACACTGGACCATCTTTCCAATGGGCGCGTAATTCTTGGAGCAGGGTTGGGCGCACCTCCTGAGGATTATTCAGATTACGGCACTGAATACGATTTGAAACAATTGGCAAAACGTTTTGATGAATCCTTAGACATCATCAATGGTTTGTGGGGCCATGAAAACTTCAGCTACGAAGGTGACGTTTTTAAAATCAACAATGTCAATCTGTTCCCAAAGCCAGTCCAGCAGCCCAGAATTCCTATTCTAATCGCAGGGCGTTGGCCTGCAAAAAACCCGATTAAACGCGGAGCAAGGTGGGATGGCATCATGCCCATCAGTAAAGATTTTCCTCAACAAATACCTGTGGATGAAATTCAAAACTGCATCGACTTTTTCCATACATCACGCACCTCAGATTCACCGGGAGAGGTTGTTTTGATCTATACAAAAGATTCGCCGAGAATTGAAGAATTTTTGCCCTTGTGTGAATCAATGGGCGTAACTTGGATGTTGTTTGCTACTCATCCTGACATGAATTCGACACAAGACCCTTTGGAATATATTAAACAAGGCCCACCCAAAACCAGCTAATGAAGAATTTTTTTCAGTTCATACGTCTGGCTTTGAAACTAAAACAGACTCAACGCAAAGGCTGGGTGATGCGCGGTGTGCAGGATGCTGAATCAGTTGCCGATCACACTTTTAGCATCAGCCTTCTGGCGTTGATGTTAAGCAAACATCATCCCGGAAATTTGGATCGTGAGAAATGCATATCAATGGCGTTGATTCACGATCTGGCCGAATCTATCGTTGGTGACATCACCCCACATGACGGCATTTCTGTTGATGAAAAACAGCAACGTGAACAAGAAGCGATGCAAGAAATCACTGATCTGATTGACGATGATGAAATCCTTTTACTCTGGAAAGAATATGAAGCGGCAGAAACGCCTGAAGCCCAATTTGTCAAAAGTCTGGACAAATTGGAAATGTTGATTCAGGCATTTGAATATGAACAACATCAAGATGTGAACCTAGATGAGTTTTGGGAAAAAGCAAATCAAGAAATTGGAAAAGAATCAAATTGGATGCCAGACACAACAACACAATCTTTACTCAAAAACTTATTAAAACAACGAGTAGATCGTTCATAGACTATGATTATGGATTTAATACCAAAGGCGACATTGTAAAATCTGTCGAAGCTAAGATGACACAGTTACCTGGGCCAGCAACGTTGCCAAATTCTAGACCGACTTCATTCACCTGAGCCATGTTCACGCTGCCTGTATTCAATGCGGTCGTGTGCGTGCCTGTAGATGTGTCTAACGCTGTCCTTGCTGAATTGGTGCCATCGGAAACCAGTAACTGGGCGCAAGTTGTCGCGCCACTAAATCCGCCGACATTGAGCGTAGACGTGTACTGAACTTCAGTATAGGCACTCAGGTCAAATCGAATCAGTGCAGGGGGAGTTTGTGGGTAAATGATTCGTGTGTTGCCCATTGTGCAACTGTTTCCAGAAGTTTCATTAAAAGTCAGAAGATTCGTGGTGTCGACAATATCTATATCAACAATTCCGCTTCCAAAAGACAATGTCCCCCCTTGAGCCAAAACCCGGCGGCTGACAAAAATGGTATCCGTCGGGGTTTGTAAAATATTACCACTACTCCCACCACAGGTGAGTTGTATGGAGGCTGCTGTTCCATATTCATCAATCGTGAAGGGTGCAGCCGTTGTAGTAAATGTCATATCGGCGCCATTGGCGGTGCCCACGCCATTTTGTCCTACCACTCGATAGTGGTACTCCATGCCAGCGATCAACCCCGTAATGCCTTTGCTCACCGCCGTGTTGCTGGTGCCTGAAACTGGGCTTTGATCAGCTGTCACTGTGGTGCCATAGGCTGTAGTCAGCCCGTATTCAAACGTCACTGTGGTTGATGCACCGTTGGCATTCACCGTTCCGTTAAGCGTGGCTGTATTGGTCGTGATGGCGCTGGCCGCATTGGTTGTGACTGTGGGTACTGCGGTTGAGGTGGTAAAGGTCATGTCTGTACCATTGGTCGTGCCAATGCCATTTTGCCCCACCACACGAAAATGATACAACATGTTTGGTGTCAATCCAGTAATCCCTTTGCTCACTGCTGTGTTGCTGCTACTTGTGACAGGGCTTTGATCTGCCGTGACCGTCGTGCCATAAGCAATGGTGAGTCCGTACTCGAATGTGACCGTGGTTGAATCTCCATTGGCGTTGATGGTTCCGTTGAGTGTGGCAGTGGTACTTGTGATCGCGCTGGCTGCATTGGTTGTGGCTGTGGGGGCGGCGTTTGAAGTGGTAAACGTCATATCTCCACCATTAGTTGTGCCGCCAGCATTTTGTCCCACCACGCGATAATGATACGGCGTGCCTGGTGCCAGTGCGGTGATATTCTTACTCACGGACATGTTGCCGGTCCCAGCGACGGGGCTTTGATCGGCGGTGACGGTGGTGCCGTAGGCAGTGGTGGTTCCATATTCAAAGGTAACAGTGGTTGAATCCCCATTGGCGTTGACGGTTCCAGTGAGGGTGGCTGTGATACTTGTGATGGTATTGGCAGCATCTGTCGTGACGATGGGCGGGATCACATTCACTTGCCCCTGGCCTCCAGCATCTTCTTCATTATTGAGATTGCAGCCGCCGGGCAATAACAACAAGAGAAGCAGGAGAAGTGCTCGGATGTTGTCCTCACTGCTGCACCCACTAAGAAAGGAAATGAGACCAGTAAAAAACACACCCACGGTGCTGTAGCGAATCCAATTCAAAACCCTCAATGTCACTCCTCAACAATTTCCTTTGTATTTTGCCAAACTATTATAGCGATAATAATGAGATAAAACGGGATGACATTCGTCCTTTTCAATTTTTTACATTAGTATTTGCTTTTATACTTAAATTTACCTACCCTAGACGTTATCGCGATCTCTGGGAGGTACAACTCTGATGGCAAGCCCAATTACGCCAAAACTGATTTACAATTTGACAATGGTGTCCGGCCCTGCGCTTTCGCCCGATGGCAACACGCTGGTTTTTGCAAAGTCAGCCGTGGATGAAAGCACGATGGAAGGTTGCTCTCAATTGATGAAAATGTCGTTGCCCAGTGGCGACACTCAACCCTTTACCCAAGGCCCGAAGGATGCCAACCCGAGATATTCTCCCGATGGCAAGCACATTGCATTTTTAAGATCAGATGACAAGGAAAAACGGCAAATCTGGAGTATTCCCACCAATGGTGGCGAAGCACGTCAAATCACAACCGTGCCAGGTGGCGTCAGCGTTTTCCAATGGTCGCCTGACTGTCAGACCTTGGCATTTGTAGGTCGAGTTGATCCTGATCAACTGCCGGACGATCATGACCCTAAGCTTGACCCACAGGTCAAAGTGATCACCCGACTGCGTTATCGCTTCGACACTTTGGGCTGGATTGGCAATTCTCACACCTATATTTTTACCATTGGTCTGAATGATGATGAAGCCAAGCAGCTGACCAGTGGCGATTGGGACGATAGTTATCCAGCCTGGTCTCCTGATGGCAAATCAATTGCGTTTGTGTCCGATCGTGAGCCAGATCGAGAAACCACCTTTCGTTGTCAGGCTTACGTCATGCCTGCTTCGGGTGGCGAACCTGTAATGTGGTCCGATGGACTTTCCAGTGTGAACAACCCAACTTGGTCGCCTGATGGCAAACAACTTTTGGTCATCGCATCTAATGATGATGAAGTGGCTGTTTGGTGGAGTGGTGAATTTCATATTATTGAACCTGGCAAAGCGCCTGAACGACTGCATGATGATTCTATTCATCCAAATTCAGGGTTTGGTCCCATTGTACCTGCACCAGACGTTCGCTGGTTAGAGGATGGTCGCATCATCTTCCAGGGCGATGCCCAGGGCGAAGCATTTTTGTTTGAATTGAACTCAACAGACAAATCTTTAAAAACCATCACCAAAGGCGGCGAAATGTTCGCTGGCCTAACGTTCGATGCTCAGACTCAAAAAGCCGTGATTATGGCGATGCCACCGACCTCTGCCGGTGATTTATTCACTGTCGATGTTGGCAGTGGTGAACGTCAGCAATTGACCGAATACAACAAAGAATATTTTGCAGAACACCCAACGGCCACGATGGAAAAATTCACGTTGGAACGCGCAGGCATGGAGATTCAATCCCGTTTGCTGCTTCCACCTGGATTTGATGCATCGAAGAAATACCCGATGATTTTGGAAGTCCACGGTGGTCCACATGGCGCATTCTATGACGCCTTCAACCCCATGCAGCAAGTGATGGCCACGGCGGGTTATGTGGTGCTGTGTGTGAATCCACGCGGCTCTTCCTCTTACGGCAAAGATTTTGGCAAAGCCGTTCTCGCTGATTGGGGCGGTGAAGATTATCTCGATTTGATCCAGGCTGTGGATGAAGTTATTTCCAGAGGTTATATCGACGAAAACCGTTTGGGCATCCACGGTTACAGCTACGGGGGCTTTATGAGTTCCTGGGCCATTGGGCAGACCACACGCTTTAAATCAGCGGTCATTGGGGCACCTTGTATTGATTTGCCCAGTTTCGCAGGCACAGCAGACATCGGCATCAACTTTGGTGAAATCCAATGGGGTGGTCGACGCCACGAAAACTTGGATGCCTACATTAAACATTCTCCAATCACTTATGCACCCAATGTGGAAACCCCTGCATTGCTGTTACATGGTGAAGCCGATCATCGTTGCCCCATCGAGCAAAGCGAGCAGTATTTCGTTGCGCTCAAACGCATGGATAAGACGGTAGAATTTGTCCGCTTCCCCGGTTGTTCACATCTATTCCTGCGATTTGCTCATCCCAAACTTCGCGAAGAATATCTCACTCGCATGAAGGCGTGGCATGATCGTCACTTGATGGGTGCTGGTGTGGAAGCCGAAGCTTCTGAAGCGGTTTCTGTTTAAAATAAAGTGAAAACTGAGGGGATTAAGCGATTGTATCCCCTCAGTTTCTTTTTCTCATGAAAAATATTAAAGCGCTTACATTTGATATCGGTGGTACGGTCTTCGATTGGAAAACTGCTGTGATTGAAGCGGTCCAAACACTGGCCCAAAATCGTCAAGCCAAAGTCGATGCCGAAACTTTTGCGATGGATTGGCGAACCAAGAAGTTTGAATTGTTGGGGCGATTGCATGCAGGTGAAATATCCGGATTGAATGCAGATGGTTTATTACAACTTGGGCTTGAAGAATTGTCGAGTTCGTATCCGCAATTGAACCTATCCGGTGAAGATCGACATGAGCTCACTCAGGCGTGGCATCGAATGAAGGCATGGCCAGATTTTCCTGATGCACTGGTACAAATGAGAAAATCTTATTATGTCGCAGTGTTGACCATCTTGAGTTTGTCCATTGCTGTGGATTGTTCCAGACTCAACAACACATATTGGGATGCCATTATGTCCTGCGAATTTTTGGGCCATTACAAGCCAAAGGCAGAAGCCTATCAAAGAGGTTGCCAGTTGCTCAATTTCAAACCAGAGCAAGTGATGATGGTGGCATCACACCCCCTCGATTTATTGGCCGCTAGCAAAGCAGGAATGAAAATGGCATTCGTCAAAGAAAAGATGCATGAGCCCGATTTCCCTGGATTTTCGGGCGAGATTGATGTGAATCAATTCGATATCGTGGCTGAAGACTTTGCGGATTTGGCCAATCAACTGAGTTAAATTCATTCAAGGGGTTTCGATGAAATACGGTGTGTTGTTTCCACAAACCGACATTGATAATGATCCAATCGCTATCAAAGATTTTGCCCAAATGGTCGAACAATTGGGCTTCGATTATCTGATGACCTACGAGCATGTGTTGGGCGCAGACCCAGATCGACCTGAATGGGAAGGGTATCGACCTTACGACTACACTTCTGCTTTTCATGAGCCCTTTGTGCTATTTGGTTATCTTGCTGGTTTGACTACCACGCTGGAATTCGCCACGGGAATTTTGGTATTGCCACAGAGACAAACGCCTCTGGTTGCTAAGCAAGCGGCTGAAGTCGCTTTACTTAGTGGAGGACGTTTACGCCTGGGGGTGGGGGTCGGTTGGAACGAAGTCGAATTTGCCGGCATGGGTGTGGATTTCAAAACACGTGCCAAGCTGATCGAGGAACAGATTCAAATCCTGAAGCAACTTTGGTCTGAGCATTTGATCAAGTTTGATGGCGCATTTCATCAGTTCGACGGTGTTGGGATCAACCCACTTCCTGACAAACAAATTCCGGTCTGGATGGGTGGCATTGCTGATCCAGTGTTGCGCCGCATGGCTAAATTGGCCGATGGCTGGTTTATGTATGACGCCCCTGTAGATAAGTTGCAAAAATACATTGAAACGTTACATGGTTATTTGAAACAAGAAGGTCGATCACCAGATGGTTTTGGCCTGGACATTCGTCTCAACATGCAGCAAGTTCCTGAATCTGATTGGCCGAAGTGGATCGAAGAACGAAAACAATTGGGCATTACTCACATCGCCGCGGTGCCACCAAATGTTCAATCTGCCCCTGACGCTCTAAAAAAATTCCAAGAAATCGTTGCCTCAGCATAAAACAAAAAGTAACAGGACACCATTCATTTCATCATTCAGAAGTTGTTGCAGATGGTATTAATGTCACCTCTCATCTCAATACAAAAAGGAGATAATAGAGTTTGGTGGAAGCGTGCTTACAGGGATTTGCTCTGATTAAGATGTCCTTGTACCCTTAGACCTTAGAGCCAAACACTGAAAATGAAAGTTTGTTGATAAAAATGAAATCTTTGCCCATACCCGCACACTTTGATTCAACATTGGTCAGTGATGTGTGGAAAGTAAACTATCAAGGAATTGCTCAAAGTGCGGGTGATTGGTCAAAGCAGCATCACCTACAACCTGCCCGTCAAGACGATTTAAAAGTGTGTCTGGTACTTGTGGATGTGCAAAATACGTTTTGTATCCCAGGCTATGCATTGTTTGTCGGTGGACGTTCTGGCAACGGCGCAGTTGAAGACAATCAACGTCTGTGTGAATTTATTTATCGTAACCTGGGCAACATCACCACCATCGTGCCAACGATGGACACCCACCACACGATGCAAATTTTCCACAGCATTTTTCTTGTCAACGATCAGGGCGAACATCCTGAGCCTTACACGTTAATTCATCACGAAGACATTCAAACAGGCCGTTGGCGTTTTAATGAAGAATTAAGCGGTCCGCTTGAAATCAGCGTAGAAGATGCACAAAAATTCCTGCTGCACTACACCAACAAATTAGAAAATTCAGGCAAATATGCGCTCACCGTCTGGCCATATCATGCCATGTTGGGTGGCATCGGCCATGCATTGGTTTCATCTATTGAAGAAGCTGTTTTCTTTCATACCACTGCCCGTTACAGCCAGGCCGAATTCCATGTAAAAGGCGATCATTCCTTCACAGAACATTATTCTGTATTCGGCCCTGAAGTAAACACGGATGTCGATGGAAACCCATTGAAAAAACGTAAACATCGCTTGTTTGAAAAGTTAATCGGCTACGATGCTGTCATCATCGCAGGCCAAGCCAAAAGCCACTGTGTTGCTTGGACCATTGCCGACTTGCTCAACGGCATGATGGAGCACAACGCAGACTTCGTCAACAAAGTTTATTTACTTGAAGACTGCACCTCCCCCGTGGTCATCCCCGATATAATTGACTACACTGACGAAGCCAATGCAGCCTTTCAGCGATTTTCAGAAGCAGGCATGCATTTGGTTAATTCAACCGATCCTATGTCTAGTTGGCCAGGTATCGGCCACCCTGTCACCATCTAAATATTTTCCCATCTACCAAAAAAAGAATTTTCTCAGGCATGAAAAATTGAATATGAGTTCCGTTTCACTTTCTAATCCGTTATAACTAAAGTGTGATCAAATTTCAGGGAGGTTGCCCCCGTGGACATTCGTTTTGACACCTATTACCGTTATGCTGAGCTGACCCAGATTCTCAAAGATTTTGAATCAGAACACCCTAATTTCGTCAAACTCAAAAGCATCGGAAAAAGCTACGAAGGCCGCGATATCTGGCTGGCAACCGTCACCAATTTTGACACTGGATCTGACGTTGAAAAACCTGCTCTGTGGGTGGACGGCAACATCCACGCAAGCGAAGTGTCTCCATCCAGTGCCTGTCTGTATTTGATTCATACCTTGATGAAAGACTACGCCAGCAATCCAGACATCAAGCGCTGCCTCGACACTCGCGTGTTCTACATCTGTCCACGTATCAATCCCGATGGTGCAGAGTGGGCATTGGCTGACTCACCAAAAATTATTCGTTCCAGCACTCGACCTTATCCATACGATGAAGAGCCAATCGAAGGCTTGAAAACGGAAGACATTGACAATGATGGCCGAATTTTGATGATGCGCCTAGAAGACGAAAATGGCCCCTGGAAAACCTATGACAAAGACCCGCGCATCATGATTCGCCGTGATCCAATTGAAACTGGCGGTCAATATTATCGCATCCTGCCCGAAGGCATGTTGGAAGAATACGACGGTCACACCATTGAACTCCAGCCAGCCAAAGAAGGGCTGGACATGAATCGCAATTTCCCAATGGAATGGCGGCAAGATCACGAACAGATGGGTGCAGGGCCATATCCAACTTCAGAACCGGAGACTCATGCCATTGTGGATTTCATTGCTCGCAACAAAAATATCACGGGCGGCATCAGTTTCCACACTTGGAGCGGTGTGCTACTGCGCCCTTATGGAGACAAAAGCGACGAAACCTTTCCTGCCGAAGATTTGTGGACGTTCGAAAAAATCGGCGACAAAGGCACTGAACTCACCGGCTATCCAAATGTGTCCGTCTATCACGATTTTCGCTATCACCCAAAGCAGGTGATCACTGGCGTGTTCGACGATTGGTTGTACGACCACTTGGGCATGTTCGGCTGGACTGTCGAAATCTGGAGCCCGCAACAACAAGCAGGCATCAAAGAATTTAAATTCATCGACTGGTATCGAGAACATCCTATTGAAGACGACGTCACCTTGATGAAATGGAACGACGAACAACTCGACGGCAAAGGCTATATAGAATGGTACGAATTCGATCATCCACAACTTGGTAAAGTGGAACTGGGCGGTTGGAACAACATGTACGCCTTTCGCAATCCACCGCCTAAATTTTTGGAAAAAGAACTTGCCTTATTTCCTGAATGGGTCATTTGGCATCTGTTGATCTCACCAAAATTAGAACTGGTTCACAGTGAAGCCAAACCCTTGGGCGATGGAACCTATCGTGTTCAACTGGTGGTGCAAAACACTGGCTGGTTACCGAGCTACGTCACCAAAAAAGCATTGGAAAAGAAAGTGGTTCGCCCCGTGGTTTGCGAAATTGACTTGCCCGAAGGCGCAATTTTAGAAATGGGTAAAGAGCGCGAAGAATTTTCTCAACTCGAAGGCCGCGCCTACAAAGCCGCCGCCCTCGTCCCCTGGAGCGCCACTGATGCCACCCACGACCGTCTCAAAGTCGAATGGGTTGTCAACGCCCCCAACGGCGGCACCGTCAACCTGGTCGCCCGCCACGAACGTGCCGGCACAGTGCGCACAAAAGTCAATTTGGGCTAACCCAAAAAGATCGATACACTGAATAGATGTAAGGAGATATCATGAAGATTAGAGGGTTGTTTCTAGGGCTTGGCATTCTTATGTTTACATTAACGGGTTGTTTTCATGATGGGTTGGATTTAGACACCATCGATTGGAATCGCTCTTCAGATACAGAAGTCATTTCAGCCTCATTTTGTTGTGGATTCACAACGTTTTTGTTTGTGCAAAACTATATTGCTGATGCCACGGTTTGGGGCGATGGACGTGTTGTTTGGACCTCCACAGATGAATCCGGTCTACGCAGCGTTTGGGAGGGATTTTTAAGCCAAGATGAACTCGTTGGTTTGGTGCGAGATGCCGCACAAAAAGGATTCTTTGGTTGGGATGATTTGTACGAAGACCGTCGCATTGCTGATATCGCCACACAATGTCTCAACATCACGCTGTTGACTTTGGAAAAATCAGTGTGTGAATATTATCAGGGCGCACCCGCTGCATTTCATACCATTTTTGACCATCTTGCCAGTGGCGCTGGTGTTCAAAATTTTGGTCCTTTCAACCCAGAAACAGGCTACCTGGTCGCGTTAAAAATGACATTCAATGAACCACCCACACCCGATCAAGTCAGCGCCGATTGGGATGCCAGTGACCTGGTATTCTCTTTAACTGACGCCACCGATGGTGCCTGGGTCCAAGACAAAGCACTCCACCGTGCCTGGGAAATTGTCAACCAGGGCATTTGGTCCAACATCGTTCACGAAGACGACACCTACTATGAAATCTCACTTCGGATTCCAGGATTGAGTTTCACGGATATTATTGAGTGATGAATTTAAATCAATTTTTATGACTAACGACTTCAAATCCCCCAACCCCCTTTGCTAAAGGGGGCTAAGATAAAACTGCGCATAGAGGTTCTTTAATATTCGTAAGTTTGTTCTTTTCGAAATAAAATTCATGATTTAAATAAAAAGCAGGCTCATGTGATAAACATGAGCCTGCTTTTTATTATTTGAAAACTTTTGAAAATTTAAGAAACTTCAACTGGGTGTGGCAATTGAATGTTGAGCAAATAACCTTTTTCATTAAAGGTCACATGCTCTGGTTGGAATCGGCCGACGGCATCAGTGGCTTTCGTGATAATGGTATGCTCACCTGGTGTGGCTTCCCACTCAAACTCAAAGCGCGTCCATACACCATCCATAATCGGGTCAATCAAACGGGCTTCCTGCCAATCACCATCATCGACGCGCCATTCAACGCGGACGATTTTGTCCAGAGGAGAACGCGCAAATCCACGCAAAATGTTTGAGCCTGCCGAAACCTGACCTGGACGCGGTATCGCCAAAGCACTCTTAATCGTTTGAATCGTAACCGGCTCACCCAATGCACCTTCAGGTGCATCAATGGGAGGGAAGAACGCATTGCCAACCAACACATAAGAGGTGGTATTGTTGCGCACCCATACCTTTTCTGATGACACAAAAATGCGACCCAACCATTTGATGTTGTTACTGCCCACCCAACCAGGCACAACCCCGCGAACTGGAAAACCATGATCAAACGGCAAAGGCTCACCGTTCATCGAATATGCTAAAAGGGTGTTCGGCAGCATTGCTTTTTCAATTGGCATCGGACGGTTAAAGCCACCCCACACATCGCCTTCGGGCGCGTCACTGTCCATGCCAATCAAATTGACATCCACAGCATTGTCTTTCACACCAGCGAGTTTCAAAACCTCGTTGAGTTGCACACCCGTCCAAAACGCCAAACCAATGGCCCCTGTGCCCCACTGACCACCACGCGCAGGCGTACCCACCACGGTATCAAAAAAGCTTCGCCAATTGCCGCCACACTCAATGTTGGCCAATTGCGATTGACTTGGCAATCGAAGCAAATCTTCATAAGAAAGTTCTATGGTGCGCTCAACAGCATCGCCTTCAACCACCAGCTTGTAGTTGCCGACATCAAACACAGGCGTGGGTGCATTGTTTCGCACAAAGAAAAATTTGTTGGGCGTAATAAAGCTATTTGCCATCAACTCCAACGGCATTTCCAGATTCGTGCCAAGCTCGACCAACGGCCCAATGTCCTTGATCAGGTTTCCTTGCGCTGCAGCAAGTTCTGTATTTAATAAAACAGCGCTACCAGTCAGGGCAGACCATTGCAAAAACCGGCGTCGAGACAAATTCAATTTAGGTTTATCTTCCATTCAGATGGCTCCTTACTGAAACCTTTTGTCTGATCTACAACTCAGTGTAAATCATCCATCAAAAAAAGAGCACGGCCTCAATTAAAACCCAAAGAACAGTTGACCAATTGAATCTTCATCCCCACCCAACACAGGATATGCATAGCCAATTGACAGGCTGAGTGGCAAACCCAACGGCAAGTTAATGTCCACTCGCACTTGCGCCCCGACTTCAGCTTTGACCTGATCCATATCAAACTCAAGGCTGTGAGTGTGATTCCACAATTGGCCGCCTTGAGCAAATGCTGTGAGTGTGACGTTTTCTAACATTGCCAGATTGAGCAATGAGAAATTGATGTCGCTCATTGGAGGCAATGCCAAAGCCAGGCGACCAAAGGCTTTGATATCACCAGAAAAGCTTTCAGGGAAACCCTGGAGTTCAGATAATGAAAAGCTCATTAACTCAGGCAAAGATTCAAGTCCACTGCCCAAGGTGAGCGTGGCGTCCACATATGTGCCGTGCATGATGCGTGTGCGTTTTGAACCTGTCCAAGCAGCGCGAGCAAAAGGGCCACTTTCATGTACCCCAGCACGAAAGGACACAGTGTTGGTCATGGCCAACGTCAAGGAATCTGAACGTGTAAAGTCGATCCCTGCATAGGCCAAAGGATCGGAGAGCTTACCTAATGCGCCTACAGAGAATCGGAAATTATTGGCAGGGAACCAAAATTTTCCAGGTGTGCCAATCGAAGGGTGTTCAAACAATGCCCAATCAAGTCCCAAATTTGCATTGAAAATGGGATCAGGATTAGTCGCTTCCACATCAAAATCAGTCATGGTCATCACTGCGCTCACCGACATGCCACGATCTAAAAACATCCCAAAGGCCGCCACACCATCGAGGTACAAGCGATTGTCACCCAGCAGGCGATCACTGTTGTCTTTGTGATGATCGTCATCCCCATTTAAAGCACGGAAACCAGCAGGTTCTTCATCGTCATGATCGTGATCATCTTCGGCCTGAGTGTCTTCAGCCGCTTCAAAACGAGGCACAAATGTCACACCCCAGAAATGCTTCAGGCCCAATCGCCCAGAGATGCCTGTGTTGTCTACACGAATCGCATAAGCATCCAGTGGCAGCGCCGCTTCACCAAATTTCACATCCAATTTGCGTGGCTGAAAATTATTGTAGCGATCCACATCCGGCATCATTTCCAAGGGATCGACGGCCACACTGACCACCTGCGTGGTTGTGCTGAAACTGAGCGAAGCTTCTTCACTGTCGGCTTCCCAGATTTGATCAACTGTTTCGCCATCCTCAGTCGTCACACGAATGGTAACAGGGTAGCGAGCCTGACCAGATTTAAGCAGTTGCACATCGGTCTCAAACCCTTCCGTATCCGTTTCGCGAGACACAAATTGATTGACAGCCACATCAATAAAATCGTCACCGTATAGCCAACTGTTAAAAAAGAAATCCAAATCCTGCCCAGTCACTTCTTCGGCCGTTTGTTGTAACAATTCCACCGAAGCCACTTCGTGATTGTAGCGTTCGTACATGGTGTTCAGCGTTTCAAACATGGCTTCACGACCAATCACGCCTTCCAACGCACGATTAACCAAATAACCTTTTTGGTAAGTGAGCAGAGTAGTAGCATTGCTGAACTCTACATCTTCACTCTTTTTGATGATGGCTTCATCGAGGCGATTTAAAAATACGTTAAGGTAAGCGACTTCAACGTTATGTTGACGCAAATTGAAATAGCCAAACTCATCTTTCACAAAGCTTTCAAGCAAACCTTCGCCCAAATGATCCAGCATATTGGGACCAAATGCGCCGTGTTGATCCTCAAAGTAAGTGATGGACAGATATTGTGCCATGCCCTCGGACAACCAATTTTCCTCATTGAAATCCGTGCCAACACCAATCCCCCACCAAAGGTGACCCACTTCGTGAGCAACCAACCATTCCAGTACGCGGTCTGCAAGGCCAGGGACCATCAGGTCTTTCAAACTATAATTATCTGTGCCCAACAAAATCATGCCATCGGTGGCCATCCCATAAGTGCCAGGGGCAGGCACATCCACAATAGCCAATCGAAGATAACTATACTCACCGAAATTCTTGACATAATAATCCAATTGATTGCCTGCATAAGAAGCAGCTAAACGTGCCTGAGATTCGTGTCCTGGTAAGTAGTAAGAATCGATGGTTGCTACACCATGATTAAGTGTATAAACCTCAAAATCCTGACTGATCGCCAAGGCAATCGAGCGGACTGCTACATCATTCTCTAGTAACACAGTTCTTAAACCATCTTCAAGTGATTCCTCTGTCTGATGTTCCGCACCCGCTGCCAACACATAATCTTCCGGTAAGGTCATGCGAACGCGATAATGCGCATTGGGTAAAATTAGTTCACTGTTGATTAACATTGATTCGGGAACCGCTACCGGGTTCCAGGCAAAACGCCACACAAAAACATTTTTGTAATAAATGGCATCAATGTTAGCGGCGTGCGGAAATTTGGTTTCAAACTCGATGTCAAACTTTACACGCGCGCCAGGGGCCAATGGTTGAGCCAGTTTGACGCGAGCTATCGTGTCATCTATCGAGAAAGTTTGAAAAGTTGGTGGCATGGCTTCCAAGCTGAACGTCATGGCTTGATCAGATTCATCAGTGACTTGATGAATCTCAGTCCAGCTGGGGTCAAACCCTTCAGGGTATCCCGCATCAATCAACGATAAATCAACATATGGATTGGGTTCTCGACTCAGGTTTCCAAACAGGAAAAATATCACTTCATCCAATGTTTCACCAGTGTCATTGTAATAATTGACTTGCTGAACGCCAGACAATAAGCGTGTGTCTGGATCAAAAGTGATATCAATATCGTAATGAGTGCGTTCCGCTTCCTGTGCAAATCCCGTCACTGAAACAAATAGAATGGTAAAGATGAACAGCAGATTCAAACTTCGCATAAATGGTTTCCCTCCCAGAAAACTTTGATTTCATGCTATCAGGCGGAAGAAAAATAACCAGTCAAGCGAAGATTACGCAGATTGGATGCGGTTAGAGTTGCTATAGATATTGAGGCGAGATTCACTTACAAACCCCAACAAGGTGATGTTGAAATTCTTGGCAATCTCAATCGCCAAACTTGATGGTGCGCCAACCGCAACGACAATGGGAATCTGAGCACGCAACGCTTTTTGCATCAACTCAAAACTGACTCGCCCACTGAGCATAAGAATCGATTCATTGAGAGGTAGTTTGTTCTTCATCAATGCATGGCCAATCACTTTGTCCACTGCATTGTGGCGTCCTACGTCTTCACGCAGACAACTCAACTCTCCTGAAGGAGAAAAGATACCAGCTCCGTGCAAACCGCCTGTTTTTTCAAACAGTGATTGTGCCTCTCGAAGTTTTTTGGGCAATTCGCTCAGCACATCCACGGACGCCTCTATGCCCTCAGGCAACACACGACATCCATCCACTTCCAATGCTTCCAGAGATGCTTTGCCGCACACCCCACAGCTAGATGTGGTATAGAAATGCCGTTGAAGTTTTTCCACATCGAACTTCACCCCAGGTCGAAGTTGAACGTTGACTATGTTGTAAAGCTGTTCTTCATCAATGCAATACGTCATCGTGTCCAAATCTTTCGGCTGTTGCAAAATCCCTTCGCTATACAAAAATCCAGCCGCCAATTCGAAATCATGCCCAGGCGTTCGCATGGTGATCGATACACTGTTGGTCTCAATCCCGCTTTCGCCCTGCTGCAACACTCGAATCTCCAACGGCTCCTCCGTCGCCACCCAATCATACGGATGGCTCACCTGGTTCTGCTCGTATCGCTGCAACTTCACCCGAGTGGTACTGGCCGGTCGTTTCGACAATAGCTGACCTCATGCTGTGTTAAGATGTCTTTTATTGTATCGGGAAATGCTTTGGAAGTGCATGGTGGCATTGTTTAAAAACAAAGAATATTTTGGAAAATGTAAAAAGCTTCAAATCCCCCAACCCCCTTTTCTAAAGGGGGCTACGGTGAGACTGCGTAAGTGGGTTCAGATATTCGTTTCTGTTTCTGATTGAAGTTTTGAGTCACTCTATTAATTCAGTACACCATTTTCGCATAGGCAGAAATCCAGGTTCGTCAACGCAATTAGACTTTACATAGCCATAAAAATGACCAAACAAAAAACCACATCACGTCAACTTAACCAACTCAATGAAAGAATCAAGAAAAGAAAAACAGACCCCATCCCAGAAACGAATCTAAAAAACCCTCCTGGGTCACACCTGGCGGGTTATTTTTTTAGAGAAGCAGGAACGGGAACAGGAACAGCAGAATCAGATTAATCACAAAGAACACCAACCGGCTCCCGAAGAAATTGCCGATGCCGCCCAAAATCGAACCCGCTGGAGACTGGCTCGATGTGTTGTCAACAGCAGTGAGGGAGAAAGTGGCGCTGTAGTTGTCGAATCCACTGTATTGCACATCGAACGTCTGACTCACCAAAACGCGAGTGTCGAGTGCAATGATGCCCGAACTAACCGCCCCAGATGCAAAGGTGCCCGTTGTAAAATCGGGCGTGATCTGGGTGATCATTTGTGGTTCCACATTGATCCTGAAGAAGTTTTGAGCAAACGAGATCGCAAATGGATCAAAGAAGGAACTGGTCGCTGGCACAAGCAACACCAGCACCGCATTGCGTCCCACAAACGGGACAATGGCTTCTCGAATGTCGGGTTTGAGGTCCCCATTCACGGACTCTTCGTTGATATAAATGAACGCCAAAATGAACTGGCTGCCTGCCTCATCAACAAAAAGCGTGTTAACCAAACGTTGATCAATGCCGGTTTCCTGGCTGATACGACGCGTGGCGGCATCCTGAAGGATGCTTTGCCCGTAGGCGCTCACGCCAATACTCAGCAGCAACACCAAACACACAATCGTTTTCAGGGGAAAACGCATAGAGACCTTTCTAGACAAAACACGTATCCTTCACTTGGTCATGGTTGACCAAGTGATTTCAAACGCAAAATTTAGAAACTGATGAACGACACCAAGGAAAACAAGAACACGAACCAGAAGCTGAATAAAAACAGCAAAACTGCATCAACTGTGAGTAACATATCTACACCTCCCTCAATACGAAGATTTGAATAACGTTGTGCTAAAATTGAGTATAGCAGAGAGGTGATCTGCGTTACAAGTCGTTTCGGTTACAAATAACCATCGGTAGCCATTTACGAACAAGATGGGTAGCACATATTTTTGAAGCGAGCTATAATAACATTTGCTACTAATTTTATGAAAAGTAAAAAGTAAATATAACTTCAGTTGTTGGGGAGGTCGATGTCGTTGACGCACAATAGATTCTCACGACGAACATTTCTAAAAGCCATTGCTGGCAGCGCCGTCACGGCAAGTTTTGCGCACAACGCGTTTGCTCAAACACCATTACGCTTAAGTTTAATTCCACTTCAAGATGTGTTGCCTTTGGGTTTTGCTAACACTGAAGGCATGTTTGAAGCCGCAGGTTTACCCGTCGAATTGGTGGGCATCAGCAGCCGCCGTGAGCGAAGCTCCGCATTGCTCTCTAACAACTTGGACGGCGTGGTTACGGACATCAGTGATTTGCTGTTTGGCCGTGGCAATGCTGGCGCAGATTTGGTCATCACCAGCACCGCATTTGAAAACACAGGCGACACCCGCCAATTGGCACTGCTGGCCAGTGGGTTCTCTAACGTAGAAAATCTGGACAATTTGTTCAGTCGCCTCAACAATCAGCAAACAAACTCTATCACGGTCAGTCGTCGTACTGATTTTGAATTGGTTGCAGATGAATTGCTTATTTCCATGGGCATTCAAGTCGACCCCACCATCCACTATGCAGATACGGATGATTTGGTCAATGCAGCCACCTTGTTGGTTGGTGGAAGCGTACTCTCTGCCATATTGCCTGAGCCTTTGGCCATTATTACGGAAGACAATGAACTGATTCAACCAGAATTCTTGTCCAGGTCCGTGTTTGATTTTGATACCATCACCTTGCCGCCCACCATTGTGGTTTTCCGCCGCGAAGTGATCGAGCAGCGCGAAGCGGATGTGGCTTTGTTCTATGAAGTCTACAATCAAGCAATAGACGACATCAACAATGCCAACCGTGACACCGTGCGTGAAGCGGCTGTGGTCAATTCCATTGAATTATTCTTACCTGGGATTTCTCGCGATGAATTACCCGAAAACTTTGGCCAAACCTATATCATCCCAACATTTACCACACCAAACCAGCTTGTAGAAGATCAATTCGCCCGCGTACAAAACTGGGCAATAGACAAAGGTTATCTGTTTGAAGAAGTAGATCTTAACGCAGCGATTGATTATCGCTTCATTTCATAACTAAGGATTTTAGAGTGACATGACCCAAACCCCGCAGGCAGGCTATATCGAATTTAAAAACGTAAGCCTGGCCTACGGACGGGGTGAGCATCAAACTGTCGTGTTTGAAAAGCTCAACCTTTCCGTCAAGGCGGGGGAAAGTGTTGCTATTGTTGGCCCTTCTGGTTGTGGTAAAACCAGCATCCTCCACATCTTATCCGGCTTATTGAAACCCACAGATGGGGAAGTGTTGCTTAATGATAAGCCTGTTATTAAACCGAGTCGTGATGTGGCCTTGATGCTTCAGGATGCAGGTCTGCTTCCTTGGAAAACCGTTTGGCAGAATGCCGCTTTGGGCTTACAGCTGGCCGATCTTCCCGTCGCAGCTGCCAAAGAACAGCTCACTGAACTGGACATTGCTGAACTTAGCAACCGTTATCCCAGTGAGCTTTCTGGTGGGCAACGTCAACGAGTGGGCATTGCCCGCGCCTTGGCCACTGATCCTTCACTGATGTTGATGGACGAACCTTTGGCCAGTCTTGATACATTTACCAAAGAACACATTCAAAATTTGTTTCTGGAACTTTGGTTGCAGCGTAAGCACACACAAATTCTGGTCACACACGATTTAGAAGAAGCGGTGTTTTTAAGCCAAAGAATTATTGTTCTTTATGGAAAACCATCAAAAATCCAAGCCGAGATTGACAACCCTCATATAGTCAAGGACGAGTGGCGCAAGAGCGATGCCTTCTATGATAAAGTGATTGAACTCAGAAAGGCATTGGCGTGAAACAGATTCTTAGCTCTAATATTGTGAAACGGATTTTTCATTATCTGGTCAGCATTGCTGTGTTATTCGGCCTATGGTGGCTGGCCAGCACCATTTTGCCTCTCTGGTTTGATAATCCGTTGGCTAAATTCATTCTGCCACCGCCGGATCAAGTGCTTCTTAAATTTGTTGATGAGTTGCCAAAACTTTGGAACCATTTTATCGCCAGTGGACTTCGCATCATTCTTTCATTGACACTGGCAATGGCTATTGCTGTGCCGGCAGGCTTAATCATTGGATTTGAACCGACATTAAATCGAATGTTGTCACCATTGATTTATCTCACTTATCCAGTTCCAAAGGTTGTATTCATGCCGATTTTGTTTGTGCTATTCGGCATTGAAGATGGATCACGCATTGCGTTGCTCACCCTAGTTTTGAGCTTTCAAATCCTGCTGTCTGCACGAGATGCGGCGCAAAGCATTGGACATCAACACGTCCTCAGCGCCAAAAGCGTTGGAGCCGATCGTTGGCAGCTTTATTGGCATGTGGTGTTTCCCGCCAGCTTACCTGCCATTCTCACGGCAGCCCGCATCAGCATTGGCTTGGCATTCGCCACCTTGTTTCTGGCCGAAAGCTTTGTTAAACCAAACTTTGGCCTGGGTGCTTATATTGTTGAACGATATTCCGTCAACGGCTATCTTTGGGTCACGGTTGGGATTCTGGCCATGGGCATGCTGGGCTTTTTGTTCTACATCGTGCTGGACTGGATCGAACACTGGCTCTGTCGTTGGCGTTTCCGTGGCGAAAACAATTAAGCATCGATGGGGATAAATACAAAACCTGTAGCACTTATCATCATCAAAGCGATTACTTTCTTTGGCTCAATTAAAAAATGTCGCATCTTACTATTTCTTCATCTACAATAAACCTTATGTCTGTTGATGCTTTTATTGTGATTGCCAATCCTAAAAAGCCGTCTGCGGTGATATTGGCTGAAGAGATTGAATCTTGGTGCCAACGCGAAAGCTTTGGCTTTTTGTTGCTGGAAGGCAACCAACCACCCAAACAACTTCCAGGAAAACACCCTATTGGATTGTCTCTTGGGGGGGATGGCACTTTGCTCCTCGCCTCACGATTGTTAACACCTTTGCATGTCCCTTTATTGGGTGTCAACCTGGGTGCGCTTGGCTTTTTATCGCCTCTCAACGCAGATGAGATTTGGTCTGCATTGGATCAAGTGAAGGCTGATCAATACAGCATTGAGCAACGAATGTGTCTAGAAACCACGCTTGCGGATCGAACACACACAGTCATGAACGAATTCTCAGTGCTGCACGCCAGTCCGGACTCATTTACGGAAGTAGAACTGTTTCGGGGTGAGGAATTTATCGGCTCTTATCCAGGTGATGGCATCATTTTGTCTACACCGACAGGATCTACAGCCTATTCGCTGGCGGCTGGTGGACCGGTGTTGACCCCTGAACTGGAAATCATCCTGGTCACGCCCCTGAATCCACACAAGCTTGGGTTACGCCCATTGGTGATGCCAGCTGAATGTTGTTTGTTGGTAAAAATCAATGGCAAGGCGTCGATCCTTGGAGATGGAAAAGTGCTTCAGGTTGCCACCCCAGGGACGTGTTTTGAGGTGGCAGCATCTTCGCTGAAAACACAATTGGTTCGGCTAGACAGCACGCCCGATTGGTTTACACTATTGGAGGAAAAACTCCACTGGCAGCGTAGTTCACCTGAGAAAGATTTAGAGAGTTAGCCCACCACTTCCCGCATCGACGCACCACAAGCGTCGATCAAGAATTTCACATCGTTAAAATCTATCATGTGCTGACCAAACTCCTGATAGGTTTCATGTCCTTTACCAGCCACCAGCACACAATCACCTGGCGTTGCCAGGGCAATGGCGCGTTGGATCGCTTCAGCACGTTCGGGAATGATTTCGTATTGATTGGTTGCTTTGCGCAAACCCATTTCCGTTTGATTTAAAATTGACATGGGATCTTCTTTTTTAGGATTGTCATGGGTTAAGATCGTGTAGTTGGAAAGCTGTCCACTGATTTGCCCCATGATGGGACGCTTGTAAGGATCAGACTCACCACCACATCCAAACACCGTAATCAAACGTGGATAATGTGCCTTTAAAAAACCAACCATTTGTTCCAGTGAGTCTGGCGAATGGGCAAAATCGACCACCACATGAACATCATGGGCCGTTTTCAGCCGTTCGAAACGACCTTCTATCGCACTCACACTTTCTAAGCGCTGTTTGATTTGTTCAAATGGCATCTCATTCCAATATCCCACACTTGCTGCAGCCAGCAGATTGTAGATATTAAATTTCCCTGGCAATGCTGTTTTTAGTGAAAAGCTTCCTGTCGGCGTTGCGATCTCAAATTGAGAGTGATCACGGTAAAGCTGAACTTGCTTGGCACGAATCATAGCATCTTCATCAAACCCAAAGGTGATCACAGTTTGATTCAATCTCTGGATGAGCTTTTTACCATAATCATCGTCAATATTGATCACTGCTTGCGCTTTTGGATGATCCACAAACAGTTTTGTCTTGGCTTCAAAATAAGGTTCAAACCCATCAAAATCATCAAAGTGATCCTGACTCAGGTTGGTAAACACCGTCACATCAAAATCCACATCAGCCACACGATGAAATTGCAGCGCATGGGAAGACACTTCCAGCACCAATTGGCGATCTCCAGCCTGCAACGCATCATTTGCCAGTCGATGCAAATCGAGCGATTCCGGCGTGGTGTTCCACAAATTGTGTTCCAGGTTGGTAACTGTACTTAAACAACAAGCTTTATCGAGCAGGTGCGCACACAAGTGGCTCACCGATGTTTTGCCTTTGGTGCCAGTGATGCCCACTGTCCACAACCGTTCGGTTGGATTCTGATAGGCGTTTGCCGCCAATTGAGACAAAGCTCGGCGACTGTCAGGCACACGAACATATATTTTTCCAGAAGGCGGGGTAAACGATTGTTGACCTAGGGTCACCATTGCCCCCTGGTCATAAGCAGTATTCAGGAATTGATGTCCATCATGATATTTTCCTTGAAGCGCCACAAACAATCCCCCTGTTTGGATTTGACGTGAATCAAACGTAAGGTAATCGACCGTGCGTGTTTGCGGCCCAATGATGTTAATAGTTTCTACCTGATCAAGTAATTTCTTTAAAATGATTGGTTTCATAAGCCTCTCTGTAGCAATAATGCTAAAGAAATTACACCCAATGTTGAAGGACATGGTTCCTCTGAAGGTTGAAAAAATTTCAAATACAATATATATTCATAAAGCGCGCTTTATTTGAATATTCGGAACTCTGTTAAACACTTATTTTTTAACTTCTGAAGATGGTAAAAAGTGTTGTCTTTTTGCCATTTTTTGGTTTATGAGTGATTTGTGATAATTGATATAATTACATCAATGAACATTTGATCTCAGTAAGATGGGGTCAAAAAAACACAGGCCATAAAAAACCTGGATCGAAAGGAGTGGAAAGTATGGTGGATACAGATTTTACGCGAATTTCCATTTATGTACCAAAAAGCAAACAAAAGGAACGTCCGCTGGAACGTCTTTTCAAACTTGGGCAGCAGAGAGATCGCTCGCTCAATTACATGATTGTTCAAGCCGTTCTTGATTATGTCGAACGCGAAGAAAAAAAGAAATAAGTTTGATTCTTCGATTATTATTAAAAAGAAAAGAACCTGAACATGCTTCAGGTTCTTTTCTTTTTTCACTTTCAAATAAGGTTAGACTTAAAATGCGGTGCCGGTTCTAAAGAAAAACTGTGGACTGTCCCCACCCAACACATAACCAACACCTGTGCTAAATGTAACGCTCAGGCCGTAAGCAAATGTCATGCTTTTGTGAAATTCTGCCCCCATACCAACCTTTAACTCAGAAAGATCAAAGGATTCTCCAGCCAAGCCAGCATCCACAAACACGCTGCCACCTAAATCATCAATGAACAAGGGCCACTGCTGGAACAAGCCTCGCTCAATTGAAAGAATCGGAAAGCGATATTCCAAACTACCTGACAGTGCAAAAGCCCCTTCCAGTTGATCTTCAGCCAAACCACGCAGCATATACGTGCCACTGTCTCCACCCAGGCTGAGCGGCTGACCATTGCTCCACCCCATCGACAGTTTGAGCCCTAAATGTTGATTGCTCTCAAAAGGCAAGCGAATCAACTCACGCCAGTCAAAATCGAATCGTTGCTCCGGTAACGCTTGGTCTTCAATAAACGTCAACGCGCCCGAAATAGAAAGGTCTCGATTGGTGGATAACAAATCGAACCAACTGTTGTTGTTCCAATCCCATCCTGCAGACAACGTGTGACGCACACCAGCTTCAACCGTTTCCGATCGTGAAGCCCCTAAATTTAAATTGTGGGTTTGCTGCAAGCTTGTTAGCACAGGGAAATCAATTCCCAATGCTTGAGAATGCCCCCAACTGTCACCATTTAAATCCGCAGTAATGGTCGGCAGCAACTGGGCATTGCTGTAATTGAGCGCGTAAAACGGCACGCCGTCCTCATAATTCCAGCCACCAGAGATTTGATAATTATGCTGTTGCATCGCATCCGACCCTATGGTGAGCGCACCTAACTGACCGCCCAGGCCTGGAATTGGCAACCAGAATTTAGGCGACATGGTTTCGACTGCTTTATAGTCACGCACCACATACTTGACTTCTGGAAAATCGTGTGGGGCAGGCAGTGATTCTGTTTCAACATTCACTGGACGCCAAGCTGCAGGATCAAAATCCATTGTGTGAAGCTCATACCCATCGCGGTTGTAACCAACAAATACAATTTCATTGCTGGTTGCATCCACATCGGGCGCAAACGCACCGGTCAACACATTGCTGACTTGATGGAATGAGCTATTCGACACCTGATAGGCATAAAGATTATTAATCCCATTTCGATCCGAACTAAATAAGATGTGATCACCATCAGGCGTGTACCGTGGATCGACATCTGTTGCGCCATCCTGCGTGATGCGTTGTAAATCCCCACCATCGCTCGACATCAGATAAAGGTCTTGAAATCCGCCTTCCCAGAGAGACACCACGATTTGAGTGCCATCTGGCGAAATGTCAAAGTCATCAAGCAGCACACCTTGATCAAATGATTTCAATACGCTGATCTCACCTGTGTTCACATCCAACACAGACAAGTCCGTGTTCAATGCAAAATTGGTTTGCTGACCAAGCAACAGATGTTCGCCATCCGCCATCCACGTCGGTTTGAAAGCACGGGCGGCAGTGGTTAAGCGACGCTCTTTTTGTTCGTTTAAATCGTAAATGTAAACATCACCCATCATGTAATACTGATCTGCAATCTCATGTTTATGGTAAGCCAATTGTTGACCGTCGGGCGACCATGTGGGTGAAGCTGCCCAATAAGGCGGGCGAAAGAATGGCAATTCCAATGGGACAGACAATAAAATTTCATCTTCTGTGCCATCCGTGTGCATCAATCGAATACTGCCATTGCGTTTCGGATCGTAGTGATAATAGGCCATCACATGACCGTCAGGCGACACCGCAGGTTCATTATGCCAATATTTGAGTTGGCTAATTTTATTACTGCTGGTTTCGCCTTCCGTTCTCACACGTTCAATATCGGGTCGAATCTGTTCGCTCATCCAGGCTTCAAACCCGCGATAAAAATCCTGTGGATTGTCACCCGTGGTGGCTTTGAGCACCCCACCCGCATCAGAAACAAATCCCAATGTGAGTGTGGGCAACAATTGACTTGAACTGATTTCATCCATTTTGAGAATCGTGTCTGCTCCGTACTCATCAACCATATAACGCGTCATCCACGGACCGTAATTGTGGTTGAGCATGTACGATGAAGGAAACTCGTCTCGGGAATAGCCTGTGTGAATTAAGTGATCAAATGGCACAAACTCATCATTGAGCAACAACGCACGCATGTACATTGCCTCACGCGGATCATTGGCGCGGGAAGCACCACCACGCTTGAACTCATTTTGGATAGGAATGCCTTCGATAAACGTCCCTGGCCGCCCTGCATTTGGCAGCACGATGCTACCAAAAATATCTTCCAGCACAGCAGGAACACCACTCACTTTGGCCAAGTCAACAATATGACCCAATTCGTGAAAAATCACTTGCTCAAGGCCATTTCGACCTCTGGAATTCAACCACTCATTAAATGCACGGGCATCAGATGTGCCTTGAATCGTCACCTGCAACACGGGACTGGCTGCCCCTGCGGCCAGGTCGCCGATGTCGGCCACGATCTTTTGCGTCTTAAATGGCAACGCATAATTCAAATCTTCGGCCCAATGCGCATAAGCCGCCTCGGAATAAACGGCGGCTTCTTGCGCCAGCTCCTCTAACCCGTCCGGATAGATGATATAAAAATGCTCGGTCTCCAATGTGTTCCATTCCAGCCTGGCATCCAACGTCAGAAATTGTGCTTGGACGCTGCATGTAAACACCGTCATCAATGACAAAATGGCTAAAAAGACAGAAACAATGCGAAACACTTTCCCCTCCTTTAATGAACACAAATGCTTCAATCCCCCAACCCCTTTTATCTAATGGGGGCTACGATTAGGCTGCAAATGTAAATTCTGTTTTATGAAACGTGATTCTTAGTGAAAGACAGGTTGGATAACCTATACAAAAAACAATTTGATCCAGCCTTGGTTTTTCTTTTTTGGGGTGCATTTATGTGTAAGCCCTTTTCGCTCATTTTGAGCCTAGCATGACCCAGCAGGGCAAAACATCAGCGGAATGACAGAGCGCACAGCAGGACAAATGTACGACTTTTCTAGGCCAAACTAAGACATTTGTCGTATCAATTGTCTTCTTTGTGATGAATGTAGATATCTCGTTGCGGGAAAGGGATTTTGACCCCAGCTTGCTGCAGTTTGTTGTAGATATTTTCGTTGAGCATATCCAAAGCACGGCCACGTTCTACAGGTTCATCAATCCACCCCATCACTTGAAAGATGAGAGAAGAATCTCCGAACTCGCGAAAGCGAATGCGCGGTGCTTCACTCTTAATAATGAAATCTGTTTCCAATGCAGCTTCAGTGAGCAACTTTCGTACTTGCTTCAAGTCCGACCCATAAGCCACACCGATGGTTGCACGTATGCGTTCTTTTTCCCAAGGGCCACCGGATTCATTGGTGATTTTTGCGTTGGCAATAATCGCATTGGGGATCGTGACTTCAACATCGTCGCGAGTTAGGATGCGCGTGCTTCTCAGCCCAATTTGATTCACTCGACCACGTTCACCCGTATCTAACACAATGAAATCACCAATTTTGTAAGGTGCATCTGCCATGATAAACATGCCACCAAACAAGTTGGCAATGGAGTCCTTCGCCGCAAGGCCCACTGCAATGCCCACAATCCCTGCCGAAGCCAGCCAGGCGGACACATCAATGTCCCAGGTCAACAACATCATATAGCTGCCAATGCCAATGATCAGCAATTTGGCCAAGTTATCGAACAAGGGAAGGGTTTGATTGTCCAGCCATTTTAAATATTTGGGAATGGTGCTGAACATCGTCAGGACCGTATTTGAAATGCGAAACCCTGCACCTGTCCATAGCAAAATGGCCATGGTCTTCACCAAGCCAATCAACACAAAACTGAGTGAAGCTTCCAATTCAGAAAACACAACAACAAAATACAACCCCACATACACAACACTCCAGAAAATGGGGCGATGCATGATTTCAATCAGCCGATCGTCCAGTTCCGTTTTGGTGCGTTTGGTGAGTTGTCCCAACACCTGTGACACCACCATGTCCGTCAATTTTGCGACCAGGAAAGAAAATAAAAAAATGAGCCCGGCTTTGACGTAAGGCAACTCCAACCAGGCCATGAGGGTATCGATAAATTCAGTCATCACTCACGCTCCTGGCTCCGGCTCTGCATCAGATGTCCATAAAGAAAACCCGATTTGTTCCTGAGCAGATTCATCAATGGCTCGTTCGGGAAAGGCTTTGAGCCATTGCTTGAAACTAGGCAGAGGAACACTGACCAGAATTGGTTTGTGAATCTGACAACTGACCAGCATGGGAATGTTTTCATTTTGAGTGATTTCTTCAAGTTGACTGTGATGGGCAAAACCAACGCGACGTTTGCGCCTTGGAATCACGAAAGGTTTTTCACCTGCCAACCATGCTTCGAGCAAAGCGAGATCAAATGTTGCAACCTCGCTGTCGTCGCGGCGATCCACGGTGATCAGGGCAAAATAGCTGGATGGATCAGGGCTTTCGGCACGTGCATCATCGAAAAGATGCCATAAAAACCATTGACGGGTGTGATAACAACGAAACAACCATTGCGGATACTCAGCCACGCCGAGCCAATGGCGGTGTTCAGGTTGCCTGGATGGGTTAAGGCCTGCTTGCCACAGGCGTTTTTCCAAATCTTTGCGTAATTGGTCACTGGTCATTTAAGACCAGGATACGTTATGAAGAGGAGAGATTGCCAGTGTCTTCTTTATTGTCCTTAAATTCGGCCCAGGACAACACTTCTCCTTCTTGGAAAGTTACTGTGGTATGACCAAAAGCACCACGCTCAAACACCCATACGGTGAATTCACCCAAAGTGTCGTTGTAGATAGGCAACACTTCTTTAGGGTCACCCCAACTGGCTTCCACATGTTCGGGCGACATGCCTGTGGTGATTTGACCTTTGCGGATGAGGTTGGCCGTGCGGTCCTCAAGTTCGGTGGTCATCACATATGTAAAACGACGAACCACATCAATGCCGCTGTCGTACTTGGAGCGAACAGGCACCCAATCCTGAACTTCGCCGTCTTCAAAAATGACCATCAAGTCGGGATACGCCCACAACACTTTTTCGACGGAACTATTGGCGGTGTTTAAAGTCACACTTTGAATGGCTTTGGGCTTGCCCCAAATGACTTTGAGTTGATTGTCGGCCATACCTTCGATCAATTCTTTGTCTAAAAGGGCATTGGCCACGGTTTGATTAATTTGAGGATTTTCGTTCAAATAATTCTGAATACGAGATTGTTCAATCGCGTTGTAGTTGAGACTGATGCTTACACCCACCATCGCTGCCAATGCAACCATGAGGAAGAAATTTAGCCAAACTTGCATCTGCCACCTCCACCTTTCCTAGTGCGCAGCACCTAAATGATTAAGACCCATGGTAAAAAGATTTTTAGGCGCTGTTAAGTGGCCTCGCAGTCATTGATCTTTAACTGCAGCCGAGAACCATTATTAGACCGTTTAATTTAAAACAAACTGCCAGCATAAACCATGCTATCATCATTATGCCAGACCAAGATTGAAAATGCAGTCTTTTTTAGGTGAAAGTTTCGTCAAAATGTCCAGCAAACCCTCATCAATTGAGGTCGTCGAACGGGTCATGAATTGTGTACACTAAGAAAACTCTAAAAGGCAGGGCCATGGACTATCAGGTAAATGACACGGCACATTATGATCTTCGCCTCGATTATCGTTTTTCCAAAAGCGACGTCGAAGCCGCATTGTCCATCACGCCTGATGATATTAAAGCGCCGGATACGCTCACGTTCAGCAAGAATGTCTTTTTACCTCTGACCACTGCTTGTAAATACACCTGTGCCTATTGTGTGTATTACGATGTGCCTGGCCAGGAAGCCTTACTCACCGAAGAGGAAATCCGAAAAACATTAGAACTCGGCGCAAAGTCCGGTTGTCACGAAGCCCTGCTCACTTTCGGCGATACACCCGATGATCGTTATCAGGATCTTTTTAACACACTGAAACAATGGGGCTATGATTCGCTACATCAATATCACATTCAAGCCTGTGAGTGGGCCTTGGATCACGGCCTGTTGCCCCATTCCAACCCTGGTGACATGAGCTTTGAGCAAATGGCCGACCTGCGTGAGGTCAACGTATCCATGGGCGTGATGCTGGAAACCACAGCTGCTGTGACTGCCCATGCAGGCCAGCGTCGCAAAACGCCTGGGCAACGCTTACAAACACTTGAATATGCAGGTCGCTTAAAAGTCCCATTCACTACGGGATTGCTGATTGGCATTGGCGAAACGTGGGAGGACCGCGCGATCAGTTTGTTGAGTCTGAAAAAATTACACGAAGCGTACGGTCATATTCAGGAAATCATCATTCAAAATGTCGTGCCCAACAAACGCTGGAAACAAGAGATCGTCTCAACAGATACACTCCGCCGTGTGATCGCGATGGCTCGTGCCATTCTGCCAGAAGATGTGGAAGTGCAAGTGCCGCCCAACCTTTCAATCGTCGATGAATTGATGGATTGCGGTATTGGCGATTTGGGCGGTGTATCTCCAATCACACAAGATTTCATCAACCCTGATTATCAGTGGCCGGCCATTCAAAAACTGCAAGTATTGGCTGAACGTCACGACAAACTATTAAAAGAAAGATTGGCCATCTACCCACAACATTTTAATAACGAATGGCTCAGTCCAAAAATGAAGCAAACCCTAAAAAAAGAAAAATACCAGGCATTTTTTCCTGCCCCAGTTGGAGGCCCTGCGCATGGCTGATGTGTTTGAAACCAAGGCAAGCTTTAACCCAAAACGAAATTTCAATTTTGAACATCTGCCTCACAGCGATGTGCCATTTGATGACGCATTGAAAAAAGCACGTTCCAAAGAACGCCTTTCCGTCGATGACGGCGTGGCCTTAATGCTGGTCAGCAATGATCCAGATCGAAAAGCCAAAGTGCTGGAATTGGCGGATCAAAGACGCAAAGAAATCGTCGGCGAAGAAGTTACCTTCGTCGCCTGCATGAATTTGAATCTAACCACCGCCTGCACCGTCGGCTGTCTGTTCTGCAGCTACAAAGATTCGGCTCATCTGTTCCAAGCCAACTCGACGGAAAAACATGACGGCTTCACACGCATGGTTGAAGAAACCACCCAACTGGCCCAAGCCGGCGCAGAACGTGGTATTTATGAAATTTGTTCTGTCAGCGGCCTGCACCCAGCCTTGGTGTTGAATGAAGAACATCGCCAAATCCTGGAAAAAAATCCCGTCAATTACAAACCACCAAGTGATTTCAACAAAGATCCTGGCACGTATGTGGACCAGATCAAAGCCCTAAAAATCGGCGGTGTTCACATCCACTCAATGACGCCTGAAGAAGCCTATCACGCCAAGCGTGGCACAGACTGGTCCTATCGAGAAGTTTATGAAACCTTAAAAGAGGCTGGCCTAAACAGTGTGCCTGGGACAGCCGCAGAAATTTTGGTAGATGAAGTTCGAGATGTGATTTGCCCAGGAAAAATCAACACCGCCGAGTGGCTCAAAGGGATGGAAGGCGCAGCCGAAGCCAATCTGCCGATGACCGCCACCATCATGTATGGCCATGTAGACAATGCTCGTCATCGCGTAATGCACATGGATGTGATCCGTGAATTGCAAGATCGTACCAGCAATATCAACGAATTTGTACCGCTTAAGTTTGTACACCCGAACACACCACTGTTTCAACTGGGAATGGTGGATGGTTCTTCCAGCGAAGGTGAGGATGAATTAATGATTGCGGTGTCGCGCCTGTTTTTAGACAACATCAAAAATATCCAAGTCAGTTGGGTCAAATATGGCGATACACTGGGAAAATACCTATTAAATTGCGGAGGCAACGACTTTATGGGCACGCTGCTCAACGAAGAAATCACCCAACGTGCAGGCGGCGGGTATGGCTCATTCCGTTCCTTCCAGAACTATTACGACATGATTACATCTATTAACCGCATTCCGGTAGAACGCTCGACCGATTACACACGCAAACGCGTGATCGAAGCGCAACCAAATCAATCCATCGGCCCAACATTAGGTCCATACGCCGATGGCACGCCTTTACTCAATGAAGAAGAAACAAACGCCTTGAGGAGTCTGTGATGATAAAAAAATACCTTATTATTGCTGTTGCCGCTTTGTTGTTGTTTGCCAGTACTGGTCACGCCCAAACCATCGAAAGATTAGAGCGTTTGGCCGGCACCGATGTGTTTCCAGAAGTCCGTGCTGCTGCTGCCATTGGATTGGCTGAATTATGGGTCGATGACGACATCACAAACGTCGAACTGGAAAACATCGCTCAAAGTGGCATTACAGAAGAATTGCAACAGGCTGCTGAAAAAGCACTGGCCAGTCGCTTGGTCAACCAGGCCACGTCACTCGACGAATTGCAAACTTTAGCCAGTGAAAGCCCCTTTGCTGCGGTCAGAGCCAACGCCAGTGCCTTGTTGGCTCAAGCATTTTTAGATGCTGATCTTAGCCTAGAAGCTTTACGGGATTTGGCCAGCAACAGCGAATTTGCCGACATCCGTGCGGCCGTTGTGCCTGCATTGGCGCAAGCTTTGGCAGATTCCTTAATATTGACTGAAGATTTGGTGAACTCGGCCAACGAATCTGAAAACATCGAATTTAGGCAAGCCGCCGCACAAGCCGTAATACAACGTGTGGCCGATGCGTTAGAACCCTTAGACAGTAACGGACTGATTGCACTCATCAACGGCGGCGGACTCGATATCAGCCGCATCGTCGGCCAGGACAATATTGCGCTACAAAAAGCTGCTGCTGATGCTTTCGTATCAAGTTTAGATGCCTTGTCTATCGAAGAAATAGAAGCCATTGCTGCTGACCCCAACAACGCCCCTGCATTGCGTCAAGTGGCAGCTGATTTGTTGCGCCAACGCCTGCTTCGCGATGATCGTTCTTTGGAGCAATTGGTTGATTTGGCCAGTCAGGGAGCCACCTCAGAAGTTCAACTGGCCTCGGTGCTTGCGCTAGAGGAAACGTTGGTGTTTGCAGTAGGTACCGGCGAAATGACACTTGATTCCTTATTGGAAAGCATTAATGATTCCAACTCTGCCGCCTACAATACGGCCGCATCCAACGCTGTGTTTACGTTGCTTCGTCCCAACCTCATCTTCGTGATTGACCAACCTTTGCTCGAAGCCGTGGTGCGCGGTGAAGTCACCGAAATTGGTGGCGCATTGATTGATGGCAGCAATGCTTTTTTAAGAAATTCAGCCGCTGGATTTTTGGCTGGTCTGTTTTTGCAATTTGGCGCCATCAATCGCTTTGATGAACCTGTTGAGGATTTAATTGCTTTGGCTTCAGATACTTCTGTGGCCGAAGGATTCCGTGTGGCTGCTGGCCGTGCCTTGGTTAAATTCTTTTCCTCACAACGACAACGTGCCTTTGATGCCATTGATGAAATTACGGGAAAATTAGACCGCATCGTCATCTCTGGCCGTCGTGGTCAAACTGAAGAAGCACTGGAATCTTTGGCCGAAGTGCGCCAACTCATCGACGACAACACCAGTTTGTTCAACACCACCGCTGAATCTGCCGGCGACCTTGGCACCACACAACGGTTGCGAACCATTCGCGATCAGTTGGCCTTATTCCCTGATGCCATTCGAGCGCAAAACAGTGTGGATTTACGCAACATCAACACCATTGTGGCAGGACAGTTTTTCCAGATTCAAATCATCATTTCCGAGGCACCCGATGTCAGCAACGACGAACTCCAAACACTTGCAGCAGAAGGCGAAACGATTGAATTACGCCAAGCTGCTGCAACGGTCCTAAGTCAACGTTTGCTGGAAAGTGATCTTTCCCTTGAAGCTTTATCAGACATCGCCGAACAGGGTGCCAGCGAAGAATTACAGCGGGCAGTCATTTCGGCCCTTGCTGAAGCACTCTTCGCCTCCGATTTGGACAACGACACTTTATTGGCCAATGTAATTGAAGGCTCAACCTTTGCCTTGCAGCGAGCTTCAGCCGACGCTTGGCTGGCACGTCAAAGCAATAATGACGATGGCCTGATTGCTTTGGCCAATGGGTCCGGTGTGGTGTTGGGTCAATTCACGATCCAAGCACAGTCCGATCAATTTGCTGAAGCCATTGCTGCATTGGTTCAGGATCGCTGGATCGATGAAGAAGTGAGCTCAGATTTCTTGTTGGATCAAGCGCAAAACGCGTCCTCTATGGCATTGCAACAGGCTGCTGGCAATTTGTTGGCTGAAAGTTTTGTAATTGATGGCTTGTCTCAGGAAGCATTGACTGAAATCATCTTAAACTCTGAAAGCGTTGCTGTTCGTCAGGCCGCTTCGGAGGCTTTAGCTCAGGTGTTGATTAACCAAAACTTGCCTGAAGGTGCATTGTTTGCACTGATCAGCCAATTCACCTTGGCTGTGATCAATCCCAACAGCAACGAGGAATTGACCCAAGCATTCACATTGGCTTTGGCCGACCGCTTGCTTAATCCATTGCAATTTGTGCCTTCTCCCAGCCAAGTGCCTCAATTGGGTGGCGGTTGATGTTGTACAGATAAATTAAATTTTCGAATTAAAGAATGAGTCCACAGTGTTTCATGACTGTGGACTCATTCTTTTTTATTAAAATCTTGCCAACTCAAAACTATCACCAAAACGATGTTTAAAGATTTCGAGCAAAGGTGTGTCTGAATTTTCTTTGAGATAGAGAATGGCTTCGGATCGCGCCCGTTGCATCAGCTTGAGATCATGAATCAGATCAGCCGCCCGAAACGTGGTGTCCAAACCATGTTGGGCCAAGCCCAACAATTCACCTGGGCCGCGAATTTCCAGATCTGCTTCAGCAATTTTGAAGCCGTCCAAATGTTCCTGAAACACTTGAAGCCGAGCGCGGGAATCATCCGTTTTGGCAGTGCCAATCGCAAAACACAATGAGGATTGGCCAGCTCGCCCAATGCGCCCACGAAGCTGATGCAGCTGAGAAAGACCGAACCGTTCGGCATGTTCGATCACCATCAGGGAAGCATCCGGCACGTCGATGCCCACTTCCACCACGGTAGTGCTGACCAAAATTTGAATTTCTTTTGCTCGTAGTGCTCGCATGACTTCACGTTTTTCAGCTTCTTTCATGCGTCCGTGTAATAGGCCCACGTTGAAGTTTTTAAAAAATGTGTGTTCCAATTCTTCTTTCATTTGGGTGGCAGCGCGAAGTTCCATTGTTTCGGATTCTTCAACCAGTGGATAGACGACGTAAGCCTGAACCCCTTTTTCGACTTCCTTGGACACCAGATCATAAACTTCATGCCGTTTGTCTTCAGCAATCCAGTAGGTGCGAATCTGTTTTTCAAAAGGCAACTCATCGAGAATGGATACTTCAAACTGTCCGTAGAGTGTGAGCATAATCGTGCGCGGAATCGGCGTGGCGCTCATCACCAGCACATCGAGGTTTTCACCTTTCTTTTCCAACCTGGCACGTTGGATGACACCGAATCTATGCTGCTCGTCAATCACAACCACGCCAGGTTTTTTGAACTCGATGGAATCTTCAATCAGCGCGTGGGTGCCGATGAGCAAATCAATCATGCCCAGCTTCATCAGTTCACGAATTTCTCGTTTTTCTGATTCTTTCAAACTGCCGATCATCAAGCCACAACGGATACCCATTGGCTCTAACAGGTCTTTGAGCCCAGCCATGTGTTGCTGCGCCAGAATTTCAGTCGGGGCCATCATGCAAGCCTGATAACCTGCTTTAATTGCAATGAAGCAGGCAGCTGCAGCCACAATCGTTTTTCCTGAGCCCACATCCCCTTGCAGCAAGCGATTCATAGGGTGAAGCGAAGCCATGTCCTTGCGAATCTCGTTGATAGATCGACGTTGTGCGCCTGTGAGCTTGAATGGCAATGCCATTTCAAATTCGTCAAAAGCATCGTCCTCAACTTCCAAAGAACGGCCTTCAATCGCTTCGGTTTGTGAACGATGCAGTGCCACACCCAATTGAAATAAAAACAATTCTTCAAAAGCGAGAGTGTTTCTGGCTTGCTCAAAATGTTTGATGGACTTTGGAAAATGGATACTGGCAATTGCTTCCGATCTGGGCAAAAGCCCTTCACGTTTCCGGATCGGTTCCGGCAGAATTTCTTCAATGCGATCCTTGTAACGCACCACGTTGTCTCGAATCATTCGAATCAATGCCGATTGCTGAACGCCTTTTGTGGACGGATAGATCGGCACCAATCGTCCTGTGAACAACCCTTGTTCGGCTGGCTCCCAGGTCGGATTGCTCATTTGAATCTGTCCAAATTCATGGCTCACTTCACCGTACATCGAAATCTTTTGGCCGGATTTCATCTGCGTTTTTAACCATGATTGGTTGAACCACACTGCATATAAAATGCCTGTGCCGTCTTGGATTGCCACTTTGAGAATTTCAAAGTTAGGGCGTGGCTTCACCGTGTCCATCGCACGAACAGACCCTACGATGGTGACACGATCTCCATCCCGAATCTGAGCAATTTTCTTCGTTTGAGTGCGATCTTCAATGCGGCGTGGGAAGTAAATGAGAAGGTCTTCAATAATTTTGATGCCAAGCTTCTGCAATGCCTTTTCACGTCGAGCGCCAACCCCTTTTGCGTAACTGATCGTCGCATCCAGTCCAGGCACTTCAAAATTGGATGGTGGCGGCACAATCGTCTCTTCGGAAGACGAGGAGGGAGCGGCTTCTGTTTCTACATCACGTGTCAAAGACTGCGCTTGTTCAACAGGCACCTCAGGCACACTCACGCCAACTGAAGGATTTTTGAGTACATCCAGTAATTCCCGAACAGCATTGACACGCTCGGGATGGGATTTGGTTTGATAATTTTGAATGTGCTGCTGTAACGCATCTGCAATCGGATCGCCAATATCCTGACTCAGTTTGGCTATAAAAGCTTCCAGTCCACCGATCATGGCACGATCTTCATACCCCTGTCGGGCTTCCAGTGCCAAAATCTTACCAAGTTGTTGTAAACGAATCTGTGCGTCCCCCATGAGGTTATCTTAGATGCCCACAATGAGTTTTGCTAGGGTTCCAATCGTCATTCCCGCGAAGGCAGGAATCCACATCAGCTATTTAAACTTCATTTCATCCCCTCTCTCCAAGGAGAGGAAGGTTCTAACTATTTTTGAATCCTTCAATTGAAGCTTTCCAGCCTTCGTCATTGTCGCCTGGCATGAAGGGGAAGTAGTAGCTGACGCGATCCAACAGATTGCCATCATAACGTTCCAGGATTTTTTTTGGGATGTTGGCCCATGTATCGCGAATGGCCAAGGTATCCAGGATTTCATCGGTGATCAGATTCGGCATTTTATCCCATTCACCCGCAGCGGCGTGCTTGCTGAGTTGTTCGGCAATATCGCCCCAACCGTGTGTCTGGAACACGATGCGATAGGCCGGTGTGCTGGCGTAAAATGAAATCTGCTGACGGGTGGTGAATTCGTATCCTGGCATTTTTTCTTGATCGTCAGTCGGCACCACAAACACCGTGCTGGACAGTGTAATGTCTTCACGCTTGCGACCCGTTTTTTCCATCCCTTTATTCACATTCGGCCAAACAACTTCTTGCAAATACTTGGCCGTGTGAAATGGATGCACATGAACACCTTCGCACAATTCACCAGCCAATTGACACATCAACGGATTGACTGCGGCAATGTAGATGGGAATGTCTGGATAGTCGTGTGGGCCAGGATTGAAAAATGGCGTCATCAAACTGAATTGGTAGAACTCACCGTCGAACTTCAACTTGGTGCCGTTTTGCCAACAATCCCAGAAGGCACGCATGGACAGGATGATTTCACGCAATTTTTTCATCGGGCTTTCCCACGGCACACTGAAACGACGCACGTTGTGGCCTTTCACTTGAGTCCCCAACCCTAAAATGAATCGACCTTTTGAGAATCGAGCCAAATCCCAGGCCATATATGCTAGAATTGCCGGGCTGCGGGGAAAGGCAACGGCAATACTGGTGCCAAGGCTCATGTCTTTAGAATGTTCTGCAGCCAAGATCAACGGAAAAAAAGCATCGTGGGCAGTTTCTGAGGTCCAAATGCCGTCAAAACCCAGCTCCTGCGCCACTTGGGTCATCTTGGGAATGTCTTCCAGTTGATTGGTCAACAGCGTGCTATCGAACTTCATCCTGCCTCCTCAGCTTTTCAAGGGCGATTCGGGACTGTGCAACACTCGGCTGGTAAGTGTCTTTTGTAAAACCGATTCTAAAAAGAGTGAAGCTTCTTTCAATTTTTCCAAAGAGATACCTGTTTCAATCCCCATTCCATCGAATAAATAAATTAAATCCTCACTGGCCACATTGCCCGCCGCCCCTGGTGCGAATGGACATCCCCCTGCCCCTCCTGCGGAACTGTCGAACACAGCAATGTCGTGGTTGAGCGCCTGAGTGATATTGGCCAAAGCCGTGCCTCTCGTGTCGTGAAAATGAAGGGCAATCTGTTCAGGTTTTGTTGAACTCAGCACTGATTTTAGCACACGATCCACATCCCCTGGCGTTGCCACCCCAATCGTATCACTGACGGAAACCTCGAAGCAGCCAAAGTCAATCAGCTTTGCGGTCAGTTCAGCAACTTTAACTTCATCGACATGGCCTTCATATGGACAACCAAAGCAGGTAGAAAGATAACCGCGAATCGGAATGTGTTCCCGCTGTGCCAGTTGAATCACACCCTCAATTACTTGAAACGATTCATCAATGTTCATGTTGATGTTTTTCTGATTGAACGTTTCACTGGCCGCTGTGAATATGGCAATTTCCTGCACTCCAACTTCAATGGCAGCTTCCATTCCGCGAAAATTCGGGACCAATGCGCTGTAAGTAACACCATCCGCTTTGGGAAGCTGTGTATACAAATCCTTAGCATCGGCCATTTGTGGCACCCATTTGGGATGGACGAAGGATGTGACTTCAATACGTTTGAATCCAGCTTCAGTGAGCAATTGAATGAATCGTAATTTGTCTTCGGTGGAGACTAAATGATCTTCATTTTGCAGTCCGTCACGCGGGCCAACTTCGACAATTTGAATTTGCTTCATTCAGTGTCCAATTCAATCAAAGCCAGTCCAGGTTCGACGGATTGTTCGGGTTCACAGTGGATGACTTTCACCGTGCCATCCTGTGGCGCTTGAATGGACAGCACCATTTTCATCGATTCCAACAACACCAGCTTGTCACCTGCCTGAACCTTGTCACCTTCATTGACCAAGACTTCGGTAACCACGGCAGGGATATTGACGCTGAGTGAGCCAGGATCAGCCTGTCCACCGGCTGCACCTTCTTTGATCTGTTGGTAACGCCAGGATTGACCATTGGCCCAGATGTGTTTTTGATCTCTCTTTTTCGTGCCGGAAATTTGGATACGTTGACCATCGATTTCAACTTCTAATCCGTGCTCATCTCGATGGATCAAGTGAACTGTTTTCACTTCCCCTTGCACATCAGTGACGGTGAGCTTATCGCCTTGTCGTTGAAACTCAACTTCGCGTGTGGTATCGCCAACGGCCAGTTTGAGTTTCATACATTTCTCCAAGGTTCGTTAATCTGCCAGGGATCGAACTGCGCTTCTGTTGATGTGTTGACGGCTGTCGCACGCTGTTTGCCCCAGACTTCGTAGGCGATCATGGCCAGCCAATCGAGGTCTTGGAGTTCGACTTCTTTCCAATCTGAAAAATATTTATCGATGAAACCGGTGGTGGTGTCACCATTGATGAAAGCGGGATGATCAATCACTTCTTTTAAAAATGTCAAATTTGTTTGTACACCCAGCAATGCGGTATCAGAAAGCGCCATTCGCAAACGACGAATGGCTGCATCACGATTTTCGCCATAGACAATCAACTTGCCGAGCATCGGATCGTAATAGGGCGATACTTCACTGCCTTGTTCAATGCCATTATCCCATCGAATCCCAGGGCCATTGGCGAGGTTGAGCACATCAACAGTTCCCGTCTGTGGCGCGAACTGGAAGGCAGGGTCTTCAGCGTAAACACGAACTTCGATGGAGTGACCACGCTGTGTGAGTTCGTGTTGTTGAAACGGCAACACATAGCCAGCCGCCACTTGAAGTTGAAGGGCCACCAAATCCAAGCCAGTCACCCCTTCGGTGACAGGATGCTCAACCTGTAAACGCGTGTTCATTTCCAGGAAATAAAAATCGCCGGACTCATCCATAATGAATTCAATGGTACCAGCATTCACATAGTCCACACCTTTGGTGAGTCGCACAGCGGCACTTGTAATAGCTTCACGCTGCGCTTCGTTCATCACAGGAGATGGGCTTTCTTCAATAATCTTTTGATGGCGACGCTGAATCGAACACTCACGTTCGAACAAATGAACCACACCGCCATGCGTGTCACCAAATACTTGAACTTCGATATGGCGCGGATTCAAAATATATTTTTCGATGATTAAATGATCATTTCCAAAAGAGGATTTTGCTTCGCGCCGTGTGGCTTGCAGGCCATCTAAAAACTCAGACTCAGCTTCAACCACACGCATCCCTTTGCCGCCACCGCCAGCACTTGCTTTGATGAGAACAGGAAAACCAATCTCTTTGGCCAAATTTAAAAGTTCTTCATCACTGTGCCCATCTTCCGCAATGCCTGGAACAAGAGGCACACCTGCTTTTTCGGCCAAAGCTCTGGCTTTGGCTTTGGAGCCCATTTGGTGAATCGACTCTGGTGTCGGCCCAATCCACGTCATACCAGCAGCTTGAACGGCCTCAGCAAATTGGGCGTTTTCAGACAAGAATCCGTAACCAGGATGAATGGCTTCGGCCTTGGTTTGCTTGGCCGCATCCAAAATTTTTTCAACCACCAGATAAGTTTCCGCTGCGGTATCACCTTCAAGTGAAACGGCTTCATCGGCATCTCGAACGAAAGGTGCATCCTTATCGATATCTGAATGAATCGCCACTGTCTTCACACCCAATTCACGACAGGTGTGCATGATGCGTCGGGCGATTTCGCCTCGATTGGCAATGAGTAGTTTATCGAAGGGCAATTTCATTTTTCTTCAATCCAATTGGGTTTTCGCTTTTCAAAGAAGGCATTCATGCCTTCCTGTGCTTCGTCGCCGATTCGAACACGGGCGATGCGGTTGGCGGTTTCTTCCAGCACATCAAGCGGATCATGATTGGCTACGGCACGGATGAGCGATTTGGTTTCCCCATGCGCTTTTGGGCCGCCAACCATCATTTTTTCAACTTCCATTTGCACAGTTTCATCCAGTTTCCCGGGTGACGTGACGATGTGAACGAGTCCGATATTTTTTGCAGTGTGGGCATCAAATCGCTCACTCGTCATGAAAAATCGTCGCGCATTGCTAAGTCCAATTTTCTGTAACACATACGGCGAAATGGCCGCAGGGATGATGCCCAAGCGAACTTCGGTCAATCCGAACAATGCGGATTCAGATGCCACCGCAATATCAGCACATGACGTCAACCCACATCCACCGCCCAAGGCAGCACCGTGAATCTTGGCGATTACTGGCTTGGGGCAAGTGTCAATAGTATTAAACATCCGCGCCATGTTCGTGGCATCTTCTTTATTTTGTGATTCGGTGTAAGAAATACTTTGTTTCATCCAATTGAGATCGCCGCCAGCCGAGAATGATTTGCCTTCGCCTGCCAGCACCACCACACGCACGCCATCATTCTGAGCAAGATTTGCAAACACCTGGGTCATTTCTGAAATCATGGTGGCATTGAATGCGTTGTGGACTTCAGGCCGATTCAAAACCACCGTTGCCACTGTGTCATGTTGTTCAAGTCGAATGGTTTCCATCATCTACTCTTTTGTTATGGGATAGAGCCATGATGATATGCAAAAAGTGGATTTGCAACTCTTAATTCGTTGTAAGGTCGCATTCTAAAAAAATTGTTTCATTAAGCGGTGTGTCATAGTACGAATCGATCTTGCGAAATCCATGTGCTTTATACAGTGCTAAAGCCGCTTTCATATAGGGCAATGTGTCCAGCCGCATGGCTTGATAGCCAAGGTCTTTTCCTGCATCAATGATTGCTTGCACCAGCACCTTGCCGATGCCATTCCCTAAAAATTCAGGACGCACATACAGCCGTTTCATCTCACAGATACCTGGTTCGATACCGCGAACGCCCACACAACCAGCGGCTTGATCGTCATATAGCGCGAGATAGACTCGACCTTCCGGTGGTGCATATTTACCAGGAAGGGTGGCCAGTTCGGTGTCGAAATCCTGAAAGCAAAGGTCAATCCCTTCTGGATCATTCTCATCGAGCCACTTGGCATACTCGGTGAACAGCGTACGGATTTCCTGAAAGTCAGTTTCAGAACTTGCTTCGATTAACTTCAGAGATGGATTGATCTGTAACGTCATGCTTCCAATTTATACCCAAAACCTCGTACGGTTTGCACATAACGTGGCTCTTGTGGATCTGCTTCGATTTTTTTGCGAAGCAGATAGATATAACGCTTCACATCAGAGGATGTGGCCAATCCACCCTCGGGCCACACAGCCTGGATGAGTTCTTCTTCTGAAAATACACGGCCTGGTTGTTCAGCCAAGGTTTTGAGCAAACTGTATTCTTTTGGAGCCAGGGTGACATCATTGTTGCTCAGTGTCACACGCTTCTTTTGATCATCAATAAGAAGTTCACCCAATTGGATCGATGTTTTTTCGACCCCTTTGCCCCGACGTAACACGGCATCAATTCGGGCCGACACTTCACGTAGTCGGAACGGTTTGGTGATGTAATCATCCAACCCTTCTGTCAGACCACGCACCACATCGTCCGTGCTGTCTTTGGCCGTGATAGCAATGACGGGCACTTCGTAAGAGCGAATCACACTCAATACATCCCAACCATCCAATTGAGGCAGCATCAGGTCGAGCAACACCACTTGTGGGGGTGATTCTTTGAAGAGCTTTACACCTTCTAATCCATCGGATGCCACGCGAACAGATGCGCCCAATCCTTCCAAATGCATTTTCAAAATATCCTGCGCGTCGGGATCGTCTTCAACAATCAGAACGTTGAGATTATTCAGGTTGAGATTCATTGCGCTCGCTTTCTCCGTGTTGCTTAGGCAGGGTCACGGTAAAGGTGGTGCCTGCATTCTCTACACTGTCCACGACCACAGTGCCTCCGTGCATCTTGGTATATCTTTCGACCACGGTCAAGCCCAAGCCCACCCCGCTTTGCGAACGACGCGGTGCATCCTTGCCTCGTGTAAAGGGTTGGAATAAGTTGTTAAGTTCGCCTACATCAATGGCCTGACCTGGGTTTTGAATTTTGAAACACACAGTGGATTCGCCTTGACCAGAAGACACATACACCACATTTTCCTGCGTGTAAAGAATCGCATTTTGAATTAAATTAAGAAGTATCTGCTTCAACTTCATCGGGTCAGCTTCGAGCAATACTGACTCCACATCCAGATGGATCTGAATCTTTCGTTCCTCAGCCAATGGCTGAAGTTGCTCGATGCATTCACGAACAATGGCTTCCCCATCAACTTCTATGGTGTGAAGTTTTTCAACACCCAATTCTAACTTGGCGAAGTTGAGCGTATTTTCAATCAAACTCAGCAAATGCTCACCAGCGCGAAGCAATCGACGCAAAGGTCGATTTTGTTCTTCACTCATTGGGCCAAATTTGCCTTCGTGTAACAACTCTGCATAACCCAGAATCGCATTGAGTGGCGTTCTCAATTCGTGGCTCATGATCGTTAAGAATTCTGTCGTTGTGCGATTGGCCTTGTGAAGTTCCACATTGAGCTGTTCCAGCTCATGATTTTTTTCAGAGATACGAGTGGCCATTTGGTTAAATTCTGAAGCCAGCAAGCCAAGTTCATCTTCACGCTCCACTGGCGCTTTGGCTTCATAATCTCCTTTGCCAAATTGCTTGACAGCTTCGATGAGTTTACGAATCGGCAACCACAACCCTCTAAACAAACCCAAGCCAAGCAATGCGCCAACGCCGGTAATCGCCAACCCAATCCACCCCAGCGTCCAAAGTTGATTCTCCAACGCTGCCTGTAATGGCTGTCGAGATACCCCAAGTCGAATATAACTGGCTGCATCCCCACTACGCCCCAACAAACCACGGCTGAATTCCATATACCTCAATCCATCCGTGTGTTGTTGTGGTGTCATGGTCATGGCTACAGGCACAGGGGCAGTATCCAGTGTTATATTGACCTTGCTATTCTCGGCGACACTTTCGCCATCTTTGACGATTTGAGCGTAGATAATATCTCCGCCCACCAGACTTTCGACCACACGCTCCACTGCCGCGGGATCAAAGTCCGAATCGCCAAAACTGGAACGGGCAATCACGGCTAAAAAGGCTTGTTCGGCAAACATTTCAGTCAGAGATTGATACTGCGTTTCAAACTGGCGTTCCAAACTCTGCGACAGCCAAAATGCCGTGGTTCCCACAAACAAAATGGCAATCAACAAAGAAAACCCCATCAATGTCCCAGCCAGCCGAAACCGTAAACTTCGATTTTTCATAGCACTATGGTGCTTATTTTAGCTGATTCGTTGTGAAATGGATATGGGCCTTCGGTGAAATAACGGTGAACTTCGACCTATAATACCACCATGAAATCAGACCTAAATATCAATATCGAGCCTTGGGATGCAGACCATCAAAAGTGGAGTGAGTTGTTAGAAATCATTGACTCAATGAAACAAACCGACTGGTTTTTTATGAATGCAGATTTTCATCAAAGCTCACATGCACTGGTGGCATTGATTGATGGCGCCATTGCTGGATTTTTGCGATTCACGGTTCAGGAAATTGGCCCTGATCGTGATCTCCCTGCCATTCAGCTTAAAGGCATCACATTGACCGAAGCCAAGATTTTAGCGTTTGGCGTTATTACCCCATTCCAAAACCTGGGAATCGGTAAAAACCTCCAAGAACACGCTATAAAGCACGCCAAAACATTAGGGTGTTATCAAGTCCGATCGCACAGTGGTGGAGATGCTGAGGCAAATCACCACCTAAAACTCTCACTCGGTTTTGGCGTCCACCCTACATTGAAAGACGATGACGACCCGCGCGGCGTATTTTTTGTCAAAACACTTTAAAATTCATTGAACAAAAATTAACGGGTATGTTTTGAGAAAAATTTCCAAATTTCTTCAGGGCCGTTGATGTCTTGATTTTGTGGTCCAACCACAGCTTTTTGTGTCAAAGTGTTGCCTTCAGGTCCAGGCACAGTGTGACCGCCTCCCTCAATCAGATATAACATCACTTCAGCGCCATTGGTTGAGTTTGGATAAGTGGAAATTTGGACGGTGGACTGATCTCGAATCACAGTGTTGGGAACGGCTTCCACTTGTGGCGTTGTTTCTGCACCGTTGAAATTGACCCAAAAATCGACGGTTTCTTCCGTTGATCGAACTTCGCCACGACGACAGCCCTGCATCGTGACACATCCCCCTTCGTGAGGAATCAACGGATCTGCCGTGCCATTCATAATCAAGATGGGAATGGGTATTAATGGCGCATCACATTCACTCGGATCAGGCAGGTTGGCAATGATAGCTGCCCCTGCTGCCAAAATATTCCCTAACTCAAATGCGAGCCTAAACGTCATCATGCCGCCATTGGATGCACCCGTGGCATAGAGGCGCGATTGATCCAGATCAACGCGCTGATCCAACTGCTGAGCAGCACGTCGAATAAAACCCGAATCATCCAGCCGAGTGGCAACGTCAGGGTTATTGATGCCCGTGCGACAGTCATTCCAATGATGGCTTTCGGGGTCACTTAAATCTGCTCGGCCTTGAGGCAACATCACCACAAAGTTGTTTTCATCGGCGAGCCGCTGCCAAGTTTGACCATAATCTCTATTCCATGTGGTGGTCACTCTGCCACCGCCGCCATGCAGCAAAATGACCAACGGTGCTGGCTCAGTTAGATTGGTTGGAATATAAAACGCAAAATCACGTGTCATGCCTTGGTATTCAAGGCTGTCCCACTCAAGCGCCTCCACTTGAAAGGCTTCCATTTTCAGTGAACATCCAAATAAAAACATCACCGTCAGTGAACATAAAAACAAACGCAATGAAATCGTCATCATCAAACTCCTTTGCCGAATGATTTTTTATACGTTCAGCAAACGTAAAAAGTCCATAGAAGCAGTGTGAAAGCCCAATTCGAACACAGATTAAATTTGTTCCGGAGCACTAAAAAAGAGGCTTACACGCCTTTAATACTTCATCCACATGCCGATGGTCCGTTCCGCAACAACCGCCAATGACATTGAGGTATTGAAGTTTTTTCTTCAGATCATGATGCTGTTGCCCAAATTCTTCAGGATTTCCAGCATCAAGCTCTGTGGCTTCATCAAGTTCGGCATGGCTTTTGCTGGAAGCATTCGCCCGAATCCCTCGGATGCGATCCATCCAAGCTTCTCCTTGCTTTAGTTGATGTTCAAAGTGTGTCGGATGCGCACAATTGATCATGTAGTAAGCGGGTGCCTGATCAGTTGCTGAATCCACCTGTTCAATCGCATCTTTGAGAGGTTGCCCCGTGGGAAGATGTCCGTCTGTTTCAACCGTAAACGAAATAACGGAAGGGATATCGGCAGCTTTGGCGGCCAAAGCCACACCGAGTGCTTCTTCCACATAATTCATGGTGATGGCAGTAACCATATCAGCCTGAGTGTTGCTAAATGTGTTGATTTGTTTGAAATGGTATTGTCTTGATGCTTCTGCCGACATGGCTTGATCCGCCACATACCCATCGCCTCTTGGGCCAATACAACCACTAATCACCATTGGGCTGGCTTCAGTTTCAAACTTATTTCTCAAATCCACCAGCAATTCGATTGCCTGCTGGTTTGCTTCGGCCAAAGCTTCTGTAGAGTATCCTAGCTGCTTCGCCCAATCCGCATTGGCCCGCCATGTTGCACTTTCCATCACGAAGCAAACATCGTGATCGACGGCCAGTTTTGCATATGTTGAAAAATATTTATTCAACGCAGTATGGCCTGCCTCATTTTTCAACAAGTCAAACGCAGCAAAATGCGGCAATTCCAATTGTTCATGAAAGATAAGTGTGGTCTCAATTCCACCGTCCGTCATCGTCAATTTTCCATCCAATTGTGGCAGATTTTTTCTGTACAAAGCCATATTTTATCCCCTTAAATTGATTTACAGATCGATTTTAAAACAATATTTTCCAGATCAATTCGATCTTTGCTCACAAGTGCGATCATATCATAATTTAGGTCTCTACAACGCAACAACCTGCCAGTTTCAAAATGCTTTCCAGGCGATTAAAACAGGTCGAAAATCCAACAAAACTGTATGAAAGGCTACCTTTTACAATTGCAAATCTTTGCTACAATAGAAGTAGAGGTGATTGCCCAATGAAACGACTCTTGCTGTGTATGATTTTATTAAGCTTTGTATTATCCGTGGTCACGGAGGGAATCGGCTTTTGGCGTCGACTCGACCCCGTGCCTGTGGCCGGTGCACCCGGTCAAGCCATTGTGGGCACCGGCGACAATCTTTTCTTAATCCGCACAGATGGCGACACCAGTGCCTCTGAGTTCTGGTCTTACGATGGCGCAGACCGTCTCTGGACCAACCGCTCCGAAGATGTCATTGTTGGCTTCGATGATGTGGACAACAACGACCGGCGTGGTTTGCCTGACGGCTTATTTTTCCCCGGCACTGCTATTGTTCGCGAAACGGAAGAAGATGACGACGAAGATTTTCTTTATATCCTCAGCGGCGGCACAGACGACGGCGAACAACGTGCGTTTTACCGCATGGATGTACGCAACCTCAATCGCCCTGTATTAGAGCGCTTGGCAGACACCCCCTTTGATCAAGGTGAAGGCAATGCGCTGGCTTGGGATGCATTTGGAAAGCGTCTTTATGCCCTAATTGGCAACGAACGAATTGATGGAAAATTCGCCCGCTATGATCCACGTTTTGATCGCTGGGAAAGTTTGCCATTCCCTGAAGATTGGGATTGCCTTGGTCCTGGTGCTGGCATGATTTCTTTGGGACAATTTGGCATCTATGCTATGGAAGGTGACTGCCGCCGCAACGATGAAGAAAGTCAGTTTGCCATCTATGATTTGTTCCGTTCCACCTGGACAAACTTAAACAATTTTCCTAGCAGCACCGGCCCCGGTGGGTCACTGTTGTGGATTGGCGATTTTGATACCAGCCAAACCCGCTTTCTCTATGCCTTCAATGGCGGCGAAACATCCGATGCAGGTCAGTCCGTATACCGCTACAACATCGATAACAGCTCTTGGGTTCCATTGGACCTAGAGCAGCTTTGTCCTGTTGGCGCGTATACAGGCAATCGTGCCGGTTACGTGGATGGCGCCATTCACGTCTATCAAGGGGCCAGCAGCGACTTCCCTTGTAGGGGCGATGGCCTGTTGCAATTGCTGGGCATTAATTAATATATTTTCGATATTGATAATCACCTTCCCCCTCCTCTTCTTTTAAGAGGAGGGGTCTTTTTTTGAATCCAAATTCTTTTGGAATCAGACACCGTATCCAAGCATAAATTTCTACAGTTCAATCTTGCCGCGCTTCTAATAATTTGAAGTGAATTCGCCTTTCATTTCGGGTTTAAAACTGTAAAACATCCATCACATGCCAAGTAGAGGGTTACTTTATTTAACAAAAGTTGCTACACTGTTGAAAAGGTCATTGAACTGCATCCAACTAGAGAGGGGAGGGTTGTTCATGACACAAGACGCCTTGCGTCGAGATACAGAAACCGGTTATCAACCACAACAACCGTCAGTAAACAATCATTCATGTACGGCCCCTGTTACCATTGAATCGCTCAAAAAAGCTGCCACTTCACAAAAAACATCATCCGCAACCTTTAGTAACGATTGGTCAAAAGCAGATCCATTGGATTTAGATTGGATCAAACACGACTGGCCCCATGTTTTCTTAGACGAACAACATTGCATCATTTGGAAGCGTGTGGGATTGCAACCGATGTCTGAACTGCGCGAAAATTTTCATGGATTTCCCACAGGCCAACAGCAAGACCAAACTCCAGATGTCAAATCAGATACGCTTAAAGGACGCGATCACAACTCAAAATCAATCCTCGCTCTGGGCGATCGTTATCCTTGGACGAACCTGCAGCAACAAACTTTCTTTGGTGCGCTGGATTGTCCCTACGAAGTCGGGATGCCTGCCAAGCCATGCGGTCCTTCCAACTGGTTGCTGTCACCCTTAGGCGCATTGAAAGAAAACTATTGGGTGTTACCATTTGCGCTGGCCGCCATTGCGCCTGTTTCCACTTTGCGAATGCGTGGCGATCAAGTGTTGATTTCCAAACAAGAACAACCGATCTTGCCCATTGCAGTTTGGGGATTGAGCTGGTTCATCAACACGGTAACCACTTTGGTTGGCATGGAAGAAGCAAGCAAGGATGTAGACGGCAATCAGGATTTGTCACCCTTTGCCGCTTTGGGATTTCAACTTCAGGATGAGCGTGGCATGATCAGTGACCAAAGCTTTAAATCCACGGTGCTGATTCACTTGCTCGCAAAGCGTTGGCTATCGCAACCCAATGCACATGCCGCCAAAATCGACGCCATCGAAATTTTTATGCATCAACGCGTCAAAGCCCGCCTCGATGAAGACTGGAATGAGCGACTTCAAGGCACGGTGATTCCTTCAAAGCATTGCCGTTTGGCGCATTAAAAATTCACATATTGATGCCTTAGAAACCAAGCCTCAGACATAAAAACTTGCCCCATTCACAGCTAATCAGTTATATTTTGTGTAAAAAGTTGAGGTTTAAATTAAAAATTCATGCATTGGATTGGGAAGTCTTTTCGGTATAGCAGTCTGGGATTGATGGCATCTGCCATCTTTGTTGCCATTCAAGGCTGTGATTACAAAGAAATCTCCATTGGCTTGCTGGCCTTGCTTGCGTTGTTATTGTCCGGCAGTGGTGGAGGTGCTGGACTGGAAGGCATTCAAATCACCGCGACACAAACTGTAACTGACAGCTTTGGCGGTTTGACTGGACAGAATGTCACTTTTCGGGCCGTTGTCAATGATGCAAACAGTGTGACAGATTTCAATTGGTCATTTGGTGATGGCAGTGTCGGTGCAGGCCAAACCGTCACCCACTTTTACAATCAGAGTGGCACATTTCATGTAAAATTGACTGTCAATCGTGATGGCACAGCACAAGTGTTCACCACCACCTATCAAATTAAATCCGTGACTGCTGCTGCTTCGAGCAACCTTTATTGGCTAGAAGCCAACCCTGGCACATTAAAAACCTGTCCCATTAACAATTGTACGCTGGGCACAATGGTCACGTTGATGACAGGGTTGTCAAATGTAAATGGTATCGTCATCGCAGGCGGCACCCTGTATTGGACAGATGTTGTAAACATCACTTCTTGTCCCATTAGTAATTGCAGCAATGCCACAGCCACTACGCTTGTCGCTGTTTCAGCCGTCTCAGGAATTACCGCAACCAACACCCATCTGTATTTTCTTTCAGCCAATGCAAGCTTACAACGCTGCCCCATCAACAACTGCAATACTGCCACTGTTGAGAATGTGGTCACCGCTGGATTCGGCGCTTCGGCACTTCGCCTGACCTCAGACAATACTTATCTATATTGGACTGATATTGGTAACAACACGATCCGACGTTGTCCCATTGCCACCTGCTCCAATGCAACGGTAGAAACACTCATCTCAACCGCTACCGATCCTGTTGCTATTGAAGTGACAAACACCAACATTTATTTTGGTGATGTTGACACCGACACCATCAATATCTGTCCCATCAATAACTGCAACGATGGCACATTTTCACCAATCGTAATGACAACACCTGACCCTTTTGGCATGACAGCATCTTCCACGAATCTTTATTGGAGTGATTTTACGCCCAGGCAAATCTCGACATGTCCCATTACAGGTTGCTCTAATGCTACAACTGTTGTTCTGACATCAACCATTGGACAGCCTCGCGGCATCACTGTTGGACCATAATCTTTTCAGAAATTGTCTAGTCTGCTACATATAAATCGAAGTTTTGGCGTGTTATAATACGTTTAACACATCTTAGGGGGTTTTATGTCTAGATCATTCCAAATTTTCACCCGCGTGTTGGTGCTGATGATGCTAGTTACCGTCACGGGGTTTGCCTCGGCTTCATCAGGACTTATCAGCGATATGTATACGTTTCCTGTTCACGATGACGAAGGCAACATGACCATGGGGCCTAAACTGGTTGCACATTCTTGGGCCATGCTCGAAACCTACAGTTATGGCGCAGAAATGTCCATCTATGCCAACATGCTCAAACCTGGCGATGCCGTGACCAGTTGGTGGGTCATCTTCAACCATCCTGAAAACTGCACAGACAACATGTGCGGCGAAGACGACGTGTTTGATCATCCCGAACTCGCCAGCGTCTCTCTCGTCAGTGGCGCAGGTACAGTGGTTGGCTACGACGGCAAAGCAGAATTCTACAGCTTCCTGCACAAAGGCTACACTTACGACGCCGTGTTCGGCTCTGGCCTCACCAACCCTCGCGGCGCAGAAATCCACTTTGTGCTACGCACCCATGGCCCTGCTAAAGGCCGTATGATTAGTGAACAGCTGGGTTCCCTAAACGGCGGTTGCATGCCGCCCAACGAACCTTGCCAAGATGTTCAATTCGCTATTTTCCGTCAATAAACTGAAAAGAGAAAAGGCGCTTTATCAGGAAAAGATAAGGCGCCTCTTCCGATTTTGAAAGGGGACCCTTCCAAAATCGGAAGAGGTTAAGAGTAAACTGCATAAATTAATTCAAAGCTTCATTTCGTTTTCTTTTCAATAAGTTCTGTTACGAAAAGTTGAGTGCGCCATTCCTGTAAAAACAGGAATCCAGATTTGTTCTTTTCCTTATCATTATTACAGTGAACACAAATGCAGATTCAAAACTGCTAATCTTTCAACTTCACAATCTGGCCTGTGTGGTAGATGTCATGGGCAGCTGTGTTGGACAAGATTTCTTTATAGGAAGGCCAGCCTTCAACATCTGGTTTTTTATCCAACTTTGCTTCATCCAAAGCTTCGGCACTTTGAACCAGCACAGCATGGCTTTTCTTCATTTGTTCAATTGCAGTTTTCCAGGAGGCATCATCGGTTGTGACTTGCCAATCTTCAGCAGGGCCTTCCAGGTCTTTGTGACCATACGCACCGGCAATGATATTTTTCCAATAAACCATGTGATTCACAAGTTGCCCAATACTGTATTCACCACTGCTTGGCTTTTGTGCAGCTTGTTCAGCATTGACGTCTTTGATGGACCCCAACAATGAATCGGCCCACATGCCTTTGTCTTCATCAAACGCCTGGTGAAGTTGCCAAATCAGAGCGTCTTTCAAATTTGTCATGATGCCTCCTAAAGCATGAAATAGTTTTCTGAATGAATTTCAACCTGTATACTATCGATTGATGGTTAGACTATAACTACGAAATACTAACCTGTCAAACACATTTTGGCGGTTATCAAAAAAGAAGGTATTTGTGCCGGAATCTGAAAAATATGGTTTTCCTTTAAAACTCGACGAAGCTTGGCTATGTCTGGATTTTGCCAATGTTATTGGCTGGTTCTTGCAAGAACAATCTGCGAACAAGTTGACCTATTTACACTTGTTAGGTTGGGCAAAACAAGCGCAAGTGATTCAGGAAAAAACTTTTGAAAAATTACAGCATCAAGCCAAACAGTCACCCAAAAAAACCAAGCAAGCCATCCAAAAAGTACTGGCTTTGAGAGAGATTACCTATCAGATTTTATCAGCACATATTTGGAAAAAACCACCCACAGCAAAAAATTTATCATCCTTGAACCTTTTGCTGTCGGAAACGCTACAACATGCACAGGTGGCTTCTGATCAAGAAAAATTTGTATGGTCCTGGACAGACTCAGACACACACCTCGAAAGCCCATTGTGGCCTGTGGTCCGTTCAGTAGCAGAGTTATTGACATCGGACGACCTAAGGCGCATTGGTCAATGTTCTTCAGACAATTGCCCTTGGCTGTTTTATGACACCAGCAAAAACCATAGCCGACGCTGGTGCAGCATGAAAATGTGTGGCAACGTGGCCAAGGCACGAAGGCACTACACTCGCCATAAAAAATCAACTTAAATCACAAATACGGGAGCAATTTATATGAACCAATATGTGATCCAGGGTGGAAAATCTGGGCGGGAGCGTTTGCGAATTCTGTCCCGCGCCTTGCAACCCACCACACTCGATCTTTTTGAAAAAGCTGGTATCCAACCAGGGCAATCCTGTTTGGATGTGGGCTGTGGTGGAGGCGACGTCACGCTCGACTTAGCACGTCTGGTTGGCACCAAAGGACATGCGACAGGTATTGACCTGGATGAAGTTAAAGTCCAAATCGCCAAAGCGGAAGCCAGCGAACAACAAGTGAATAACGTTCGTTTTGAAATACTCAACGTCAACAATATGAATGAAGATATAAAATTTGATGTGGTTTATTGTCGCTGTGTGCTGACGCATTTGGACAACCCCGCAGATATTTTAAACAGCATGATCAAAGCCACAAAACCTGGTGGCATGGTGATTGTGGAAGATATCGACTTTTCCGGTTACTTCTGCTACCCACCAAATAAAGCGTTCGATCAGTACATCGACTTTTATTACAAAACTGTTCACAAACGCGGCGGCGACCCTGATATCGGCCACAAGCTGCCCAGCATGATGATGCAGGCCGAACTCACAGACCTTCGTTTCCAGGCCGTCCAACCCTGCCACACCAGTGGTGAGGGCAAGATGATTTCGGCAATCACACTCCACGCAATTAGCGGCCCTGTGCTTGAGGATAAACTGGTAACTGAGGACGAACTCGACACCATTCATCAGGCATTGAACGACTATACTGAACGATCGGATACGTTGATTAGTTATCCTCGTTTTTTTCAGGTGTGGGGTCATCGTCCACACTGATACAATTTTATTCCGAACTGATTTAGGGGGTCAAACGCCCTGGTTTTCGGCTTCAAAAACAGCGCGAAAAACTGATGAAGTGCATTTGAACCAAACTTTCTCCATCGTAAATTTTCAGCAAGTGTTCACTAAAATTTTTACGTTATGGGAATTTATCCCACCAGATGGTCAAAAAACTGTTGAAAAACTCTTGACGATCAGACCCAATAAGCGTTATACTATGCCACGATTTCAAAAAACAGAAAGGATGGAGAGTAAGAGGATGAATAAAAAAGAATTCGTCGAACAGCTCGCCAAGAAAACCAAGCTTTCGAAAAAAGACGCTCAGGGCGCTTTGGACACCACTTTGGATCTGATTGTTGCTACCTGCAAGAAAAAGCAAAAAGTAACCTTCACCGGCTTTGGGACCTTTGAAGCTCGCAAGCTCAAAGCAACACAACGCATCAACCCACGTACGGGTGAACGCTTTAAAGTGCCTTCCAAGTTTGTACCAAAATTCCGCGCTGGGAAGTCTTTCAAGCAAACGGTTTCTGGCAAAAAGTAAATTGATATATTAGAAGAGGGGATTTCTATGGGTAGAAATCTCCTCTTTTTATTTTCCGATATTTTCTTCATTCAATTTAATGAATTTTCAATCTGATTTGTCATTCAAACTGGAAACAGAACGTTTGATCCTCTGTGAACTTTCGCAGGATGATGCGGCCTTTATTCTCGAATTAATCAACGACCCTGATTGGATTCGCTATATTGGCGATCGCGGCATTCATACGTTGGAAGCTGCTCGTGATTATGTGGCAGAAGGCCCAATGGCCAGTTACAAGCAACATGGCTTTGGCCTGTACTTGACCAAACTAAAAGCGGATGACACCCCCATTGGCATTTGCGGTTTGGTCAACCGTGAAGGTTTGGATGAAGTGGATTTAGGATTTGCATTTTTGCCAAATTTCCGTGGCAAAGGCTACGCATTCGAGTCTGCAAATGCAGTCATTGAATTCAGCAGAGACACACTGGAGTTAGAGTTGCTTGCCGCTATCACCGACCCTAAAAACAAGGACTCAATCACTCTGCTCGAAAAAATGGATTTTGTCTTTGAAAAAATGATCCGACTGAGCAAAGATGCTGATAAGATCAACTTATTTATCTTAGAACTTTAACCCTTAAACAATTTATAATCAGAACTCTGAAACGAATAACAGCATAAATGACCGCAGTTCAATCGTAGCCCCTTTAATGATTTAAGGGGGTTGGGGGATTTGATGCTTTTACCCCATCTAAAATATGCCTTTGCTTTTCTAAGTAACTACATCTCTAAACATTCACTTTAATCCAATCCTGAAGCCACCAATCCTGATGTGGCATGTCACTGTCTCGAATAGATGTTTCCAACGCCTCTTGAGCTATGGGCGTTCGTTTGAGCGATACACTCAGATTATTTGTGGCACCAAATTCTAAAATCGCATATTCAGCCAATAATGGGTTAAACGCTTTTCCATCTGGCATTCGATCAAACGGTAACCCTACACTGCCAGGGTTAATCAGGAGTCGATGTTCAAGTCGTCTGAACATTTGTGAATGGGTATGCCCACCTGCGCAAATAGACGCTGTGGTTTCCTTAAACATCGGAACAACTTCTTCATCCGGCGTGGCTGCCAGGATGAAATCATAGAATGATTTTGGAGACCCATGAGAACAAAGCAATTCTACATCTGAACTGAGTTCAACAGATAGGGTTGGATGAAATGTGTGAATAAAATCCAAATCTTCTTGGGTTAACTGTTGCTTGTTCCACCACTCGATGTCATTGAAATTCTGTTGAACCTCATCATCAGACTGCTTCGAAGCTTCCAGCGTCAACAAATTCGAATCCGTGTTGCCCATGATAACAGGAATTTTTAGAGATTTTAGTTTTTGTAGACACTCACGTGGCTGTGGGCCGTCCGCAGCACAATCGCCTAAACAGATGATTTGATCCGGTGCATCAACTTCAACGGCTTTGAGCACAGCTTCAAGAGAAACAAGGTTTCCGTGTATGTCTGAGATGAGTGCGAGTTTCATAGGTTGATGATAAATAAAAGAGGGGCGCAATGGTATGCGCCCCTCAGATTAAACTTCGATTTAAAAGTGTGGCTTAGAATAAAGTGAAGTTCACAATCAAAGCCACAAACACCAAGGACACCACACTCATCAATTTCACCAAAATGTTGATGGATGGGCCGGAAGTGTCTTTGAATGGGTCACCTACGGTGTCGCCCACCACGGCAGCTTTGTGAGCGTCGGAGCCTTTGCCGCCATATTGGCCTTCTTCAATGTATTTTTTGGCGTTGTCCCAACTCCCACCGGAGTTGGCCATGAAGATGGCGAGCAAGAAACCGGACACCAAAGCGCCCACCAGCAAGCCCAGCAATGCGCCCACACCGAACAAGAGCCCAACCAAAATTGGAGACACAATGGCCAATATGGCTGGAATCACCATTTCACGATGTGCTGTTACTGTAGCGATATCCACACACTGGGTGTAATCAGGTTTGGATTTGCCTTCCATCAAACCTGGAATTTCTTTGAACTGGCGGCGCACTTCGTCCACAATCTGACCACCAGCTTTACCCACAGAGCTCATGGTCAAAGCACTGAACAAGAATGGCAGCATTCCGCCAATGAACATGCCCACCAAGATAAATGGATCGGTTAAACTAAAGTCCGTATTGATTATTCTACCTGTAATTTTTGCAGTTACGAAACCACCAGTCTCAGCCATCAAAACACCGACTTTGTCATTGTAATTGGAAATCAATGCCAGAGCAGTCAAAGCAGCAGACCCAATGGCAAAGCCTTTTCCGGTGGCAGCGTTGGTGTTGCCCAAAGAATCCAAAGCGTCGGTTCGTTCGCGCACTTTAGGGTCCTGGCCACTCATTTCAGCCAAGCCACCTGCATTGTCGGCAATGGGACCATACGCATCGGAAGCGAGTGTCACACCTAATGTGGACAGCATCCCTACTGCAGCAATCCCAATCCCATAAAGACCAAACAATACCTGGCTTGCTTCATTGGGCGCAGCAGAACTCCCAGCCAAATAGCTGAGAATGATGCCCAAACCCACAGCCAGTACAGGAATTGCCGTCGAAACCATCCCCAGCGCAGTCCCGGAAATGATGAGGGTGGCTGAACCTGTCTGAGAGGTTTCTGAAACTTTTTTGGTCGGCTTGTAGCCGGCAGATGTGTAGTATTCGGAAGAAACTCCGATAATGATCCCTGAGACCAAACCAACCACCATCGAAACCCAAATGAGCCAGTAAGAACCCTCGCCACCAAAAATCCAAGACACCAACCCAAAAGCAAAGATTGCAACCAGGATGCCGGAGCTAAACACACCTTTGCGCAATGCCCCTAATAAATCTTCCTGTGTTGCCCCTTCTTTAGCTTGAATTAAGAAGCCGCCAAGGATAGATGCAATGATGCCCACACCCGCCAACAACATGGGGAACACAGCACCTTTTAATAACCATTCTTCGCCTAACCCTGCTAACGCAAATGCACTGATTCCCAGTGCCATGGCTGCGACAATGGAACCCACGTAGGATTCAAACAAGTCGGCACCCATGCCGGCCACATCACCCACATTGTCACCCACGTTGTCGGCGATCACAGCAGGGTTCCGTGGATCGTCTTCGGGAATACCCGCTTCCACTTTACCAGCCAAGTCGGCGCCCACATCAGCAGCTTTGGTGAAAATACCGCCGCCCACACGAGCGAACAAGGCCACAGAACTGGCCCCCATTGCGGAAGTTACCAAAATTTCTGCGATGATTCGAAGTTCAAAGTTCATAGACTGAAGAATCACAAACCAAATACAGATGTAGAGCAGGCCAAAACCAACCACACTCATCCCCATCACGCTGCCGCCATCAAAGGCGACGCGGAGTGCATTGTTTAAACCTGTGCGTGCAGCATGGGTCGTGCGGCCATTGCTGGCTGTGGCGATATTCATGCCCAAATAACCAGCCAAACCGGACATAATACCTGCGGTTAAAAATGCAAAAGGTGATAGCCAATGCACCAAACCACCCATTGACATAAAACCTAAAAGGGCAGCAACCACAACCAAAAAGATTGCAACCATCTTGTACTGGCGGCTCAAAAAAGCTTGTGCCCCTTCGCGAATGGCAGAGACCAACTCTTTAATTCGCTCATCTCCCTCATCCGCTTTCATCACTTTGGCAAATAAAAAGACCATATAAGCGAGCGCAACCAACGCAGCGCCTGCCGCTAAATAGACAATCTCCATGAAAAACTCCCTCCAACCTGCAAATAATTTAAAGGTTTACTATCGAACTCAATTGATAGTTGTCGAATCAAGCTGACTTGATGGCATCATCTTCTTTCTTTTGCCACAAGCGCCATTGGGCCATCAACCCGGTGAATACCACGAACAAAATGATGCTGATGACATTGGCTGCTGCAAATCGACCTTCGACCAGCCACAAGCTGTCGCCTCGGGTCAATTCGACAAAGAATCTTAAGATGGAATACAAAATGAAATACAAACACGTAATGAATCCATCTCGATAGCCTTTGGTGCGCAAAATCCAGAGTGATGCAAAAATGGCAAGGTTGCCTACCAATTCATAGAGCATCGACGGATGCAATGGTTGAGACATACCAGCTTCATTCGAATCAGGATATTCCCGTCCAGCAGGTGTGCTGATCGGGAAACGGATGCCCGTGGGCCAAGTGGTTGGCACACCGAAGGCATCACCATTCATAAAGTTACCGAAACGACCAAATGCTTGACCTAAGACCAAGCTCGGGACAACTGCATCGGTAAACTCCCAGAAGCGGATTTTTTTCCATTTGATATAAATGAACACTGCCAAAATGCCGCCGATGATGCCGCCATGGATGGCCAAGCCACCTTCCCAAATGAAAAGCACTCTTATGGGTTCGGCTGCATACGTGCTCCATTCGAAAACCACGTAGTACAAACGTGCAAAAGCGATGCCCAAAGGCACGGAGACGAGGACAAAATCCAACACGTCGTCCAATGAAAGATCCATCTTTTTGCGTTTTACTTCGCGATAGGTCAACAAAATGCCAACGATAATGGCAACCACATACATCAAGCCATACCAACGGATGGTGATGCTCTGTAGTCCGTTTGGCAAATCAAATGGCAAGGGAATATCTATTAATACTGGATTCATTTTTTTCTTTCCGCCTCCCTCAAGCTTAACGGCGGCATTTTAAACGGATTTTGCGAACGGGTCAAGGAAAGATGCGCGCCTCCGCTAGGGAAGGCCAAACAGCTTGGCCGCATTGTCGTGGAGTACTTTGCGTTTGGTCTCTTCCTTTAACGGTAATTCCAAAAATTGTTCTACATTGCCACGCATGGAAGGCACACCAGGCCCAGGCCAATCGGTGCCAAACAGGGCACGATCTGCAAACAACTCGAAGCGAGGAAAATATTCTAATAATCGCTTGGGCGGAATCCCCGATAAATCCATATACATGTTCTGATGACGGCGTATCAGGAAAAAAGAGGTCTCCATCCAAATAGGTCGGCCTCCGTGAGCCAGCAAAATGGTGAGCTTTGGAAAATCAACCGCTACATCGTCTAAATAAATGGGGTCCGCATACACATTGCGTGCTCCTGGAAACACCGATGTGCCTGTGTGAAACATAACAGGAATTCCATATTTTTCAGCTTTTTCGTAAATAATGCGGAGGTTGTTATCCCCATTTCGATACGCATTGGGATAAATACACTGATGGCATGGATGAATTTTAAGAATGCGAATCCCCATCTCTGCAACTTCATCCATACGATCCGACACATTTGGCGTAAACTGTGGATGTAGCGAACCAATCGGCAGCAGACGGTCTGGTGCGGCCTTGCAATAATCCGTGATAAATTCACACACACTGTCCTGAAACCCCATCACTTCAGGTGCCACATAGTTGACCAACCCCGCAGCCTGAATGCCTTCTTCATCCAAGTAATCCAAGAAAGCCTGAGGACTGTCGCAAAGACGGGTCAACAATTCAAAGTGTTCGGGATCGCGCTTCATCATCTCCAACGGGCCAGGGTTAAACTGCTCCCAAGGCTGAATGTGCATGTGAATATCGATAACTGGAATGTCGGTCATGACCTTACCCCTTTATTTTCTGTTCATCCCCACGAAAAGAAAAACGGAACGCAATTTAGCATCTTCATCCGCAGTCCGATCGTAGTCCCCTTTTGAAAGGGGGTTGGGGGTTAGAAATTTTCAAATTTATTCTTTAAATCCCAAATTTTTTATTTTATTATAAAACCTCTTGTTTTCGTGATTCCAGCCTCGATTATAGATATAATGGTGCTTATGACAAAGCGTGTTCTGGTCGCCATGAGTGGGGGTGTAGACAGCTCCGTCGCCGCGCTGCTGATGCAGCAGGAGGGTTACGAGGCTGTCGGATGCACACTCAACTTGTGGTCTTATGAAGATCGGGTGGAGCCTTACAACGAATGCTGTTCGTTGGAAGTGCTGACTGTGTGCCGTCAATTGGGCATTGAGCATCATCTGGTGGATTGTGGACAGGATTTTAAATCTGCCGTGGTCGATCCTTTCATTGAGGATTATTTGACTGGCCAGACACCGAGTCCGTGCGGCCATTGCAATCGACTGGTTCGCTTTCCATTGTTACTCGAAGCGATGGAGAAATATGAGTGTGATTATTTAGCCACAGGCCATCATGCCCGTGTGGAATTGATTGATGGTGAGCATCGTTTGCTCAAGGGGGTCGATCCATTTAAAGACCAGGCTTATTTCCTCTATGGGCTTCAGTCGGAACAGCTTGAGAAAATCAAATTTCCTGTCGGCGGCATGTTAAAAGACAACGTTTGGAAAATCGCCAACGAACACAAATTGGTTTCTGCCAGAAAGCCTGAAAGTCAAGACTTGTGTTTCCTGCCCAATGGAGATTATCGTGCGTTTTTGAAAAACAACTCCAGTGTGCCTATCAATCCTGGTGACATCGTGGATACAGATGGCAACATCGTCGGACAACACGAAGGCCTGCCATTCTACACGATCGGTCAGCGACGCGGCCTCAATGTCAGCCGCAATGATCGCACTTATGTGGTCGGTTTTAATGCAGATCAAAATCACCTCATCGTGGGAGATGAAACATATCTCTATGCCGATGGCTTGATTGCTGATCAGATGAATTGGCTTAGTGCATTGCCAGATGCTGATTTAGAAGTTGACGTCAAAGTGCGTTATCGAGGAAAAACGCTGCCAGCACGATTTTCGTCACTGGATCAAAATCAAATTCAAATCCATTTCGAGCAACCACAACGATCAGTCACGCCAGGTCAGTTGGCTGTAATTTTTGCTGGTGATCTCATGCTTGGCGGTGGCGTAATCCGACAGGCCATTCATACGTCTAACCCCATTCAGCCTGAAGCTTCAACCTTGGAAAAGGTCAGTTCATGAAGACAGATCACTATGAAATTCGTGATCCACGATTTAAGCGAAGCGTCAAAATTGATGAACCTATTGTACAAATATGGACAGGCGGGCGTTGGACAGAAGGCCCGGTTTATTCTCCTGCATTCAAATCCCTGATTTGGAGCGATATCCCCAATGATCGGCGTTTACGTTGGGATGAATGTACTCAACAAGTCGGCACCTACAGCAACAACCTTGGGCAATACATCAATGGTTCGACATTGGACCGGCAAGGTCGTTTGGTTTGTTGTGGGCATGGCATACGCAGTGTGATTCGAATTGAACATGATGGATCGATAACAACTTTGGCAGATCACTTTGAAGGCAAGCGATTCAACAGCCCCAATGATGTTGTGGTCAAATCCGATGGCTCAATTTGGTTCACTGATCCTGCTTATGGTATTGAATCGGATTATGAAGGTTTTGCTTCAAAACCAGAACTTGATGGCGAACATGTGTATCGCCTTGACCCGCAAAGTGGTCAACTTTCCCAAGTCACTGGCGATTTTGCTTGCCCAAATGGGCTGGCATTTTCCTTGGATGAAACCAAACTATACATCGCTGATTCCGGCGGCTCGCGTTATGAAAGCGGCGAACATCATCTCCGTGTGTTTGATGTGAATGACCAGGGCGAACTCTCTGGCGGCGAGGTATTCGCTGAATGTGAAAACGGCTTCTTTGATGGCTTTCGTCTGGATAATCAAGGAAGAATTTGGACAAGCGCACGAGATGGCATTCATTGCTATGACCCTGATGGTACGTTGATTGGTAAGATTTTTGTGCCAGAAGAAGTGTCCAATCTTTGTTTTGGTGGGCCAAAACGAAACCGCCTGTTTATCACAGCTTCCACAAGTGTTTACACTGTTTTACTTGCCACCACTGGGCCAAAACTTTTCTAAATCCTGATATTCTGCTTTGTAATCTACAACCGAAGTGTGATCGATAATTCAGTTGCTGGTCCTGATGATTTCAATACTGTGAATGTATCAGTAGGGTTTGATAATTGAAGTTGAGTTTGAGTTTGACTTTTAAAGAAAACTCAGGTTTCACCTCGCTTGGCTTGCAGGGTGGTAATTTCCTCATCGAGCCATTGCTCCACTTCTTTCAGATTATCTAATAGAAGGTCATCCCCCATTTTATAAGTGGATTTAATCAGTGAAATAGTTTGACGAACGTGATCCAAGGCTTCGCGCCGATTGTTAATGATGTTCATTTGTAGCTCCGTTTTTTTTAGCTGTTTAAATTTTAAACTTCTTTCAGTCTGGTTATGGCTGCTGTGGATTCCCGCCTCCACGGGAATCACGTACTGAGACAATAAATTACGCATCAGTTTATCTATTAGCAATATATCTTTGCAAAGAACAAAGTTTGAAATTTAGAACAAGCACTCGCAGTCTAACTGTAGCCCCTTTTAGACAAAAGGGGCTGGGAATTTGAAGTCTTTTATAACTTCTATCCCATCAAACATTTGAATTTTAAAAAGGGATTAATGACTCAATTGCCCCTGGCATTTCGGGCATTGACCATGAAATTGAATGTCGTGGCGACTGATGAGGAAACCGGCTTGGGTAAGCTCGTCATTGAGGGCTTGTTGATAGGCCAGGTTGACATCGTAGACGAAGCCGCAGTGATCGCAGTGGAAGTGATAATGCTGTTCAGTGCGATAGTCGTAGCGATTGGGGCCGTCGGCGATTTCGATTTCGAGAATATGGCCAGACTCGGTCAACATTTTGAGGTTGCGATACACCGTCCCCAAACTGATGTGAGGAATCTCTTTTTTCACTTTATGATACACCATATCAGCCGTTGGATGCGAGGTATCTCCCTCAAGGGCTTTCAAAATGGCGCGGCGTTGTCCGGTCATTCTCATAACGCTCGTAGTATAGAGAGAGTGGCACTCGGTTTCAAGAAATTGTTGACCATCGGCTCACATCCATGAAACACTTTTTGTCTACAAACGTTATATAAATTGGCATAGGGTGCATCACGCTGTACAATGAATGAAGGAGATTGTTTATGACTGATAAAGAAAAACGAAACGATGAAGAAAGCACCAACGGCAATGGCAAAGGCTTGGAAGACACGCTGAACGAACTTGGCGAAAATGTCTCTAAGTTTATGGAGTCTGTGCTCGAAAAAGGTGAAGAACTGCTGGGTGAAGCTGGCCTGGATGATATTTTCACTCCACCTGATGACGAATCCAGCACAGGCACACGCCGTGATAGTCGCACCGAAGCTCGTCCTGAAAAAACACAATTCCGTGAACCTGTCGTCGATGTGTTTGATGAGGAAGAAGAAATCGTCATTTACGTCGAACTCCCAGGCATCGATGAAGAGACTTTGGGCGTTCATCTCCACAAAAACGCCATTTACGTCGAAGCTGAAGCAGATCGCGATGTGTTCGAAAAGAAAATTCCATTGCCTGCCGAAGTCGTGCCTGAACCAGCCTATCATTTTAAAAATGGCATTTTGAAAATTGAGTTGAAGAAAGAAAAATCAACTTCTAAGAAATAAATTTATTAAAGGCTTCTAACCCCCAACCCCCTTTCAAAAGGGGGCTACGATTGGACTGCATTGGTTGGTTCAGATATCCGACCAGCATTCTTTTCGAATTGAAGTTGATAAAGTTAAAAGCTCTTGTCTTTAAAAATCCAATAAAAATAATGAACAAGCTCATAGAAATCACAATTGTTAAAACAATGGCTTGTTATGGTTAAATTGAATTATGACTGAAAAAACGGCGGTTGAGCTTAAGGTCAGTGAGGCACCTACGGAAGATGTGGGACGGGGTATCGTCCGCGTCGATCCTGGTGTAATGAAGGCGTTGTCTGTGGATGCTGGTGATGTGGTTCAGGTGGTTGGCACGGATGTGGCTGTGGCCAAGGCGTTGCCAACTCGCCCCAAAGATCGGGATCAGGATTTGATTCAGATGGACGGGGTGCTTCGCTCCAACGCAAAAGTGAAATTGGACAGCATGGTCACCGTCGAATCCATTGAAGTCAAGCCTGCATTTCAAGTCGTGCTCAAACCACTGACCATTAATTCCAGAAGCCATCATCACAACACGGCCTATTTGAAAAAATCATTGATTGACATGCCGATCAAGATGAAAGATCAGGTGCGCGTCAACTTGTTCGGCGCCGGTTTTCAGAACTTTGAAGTCACTCACACCGAACCCAAAGGTGCCGTCATTGTAGAAGCCAACACCGCATTGTCCATCGAAAGCTCTGATGCTGAAGGTGAAGCCACACCATCTGTATCGAAGGCAGGATTGTCTTACGAAGACATCGGCGGCTTAAAAGATCAGTTGGATCGCATTCGAGAAATGATTGAACTGCCATTGAAATACCCGCAAGTTTTTGAGCAGATGGGCATCGATCCACCCAGAGGCGTGTTGCTCTACGGTCCTCCAGGGACGGGTAAAACGCTCATTGTACGTGCCCTTGCTGAAGAAATTGACGCTTATTTTATTTCCATTGCCGGCCCTGAAGTGTTGAGCATGTACTACGGTCAGAGCGAAGCCAATTTGCGAAAAGTGTTTAACGAAGCAAAACGCAATCAGCCCGCCATTTTGTTCCTCGACGAAATTGACGCAGTCACCCCCAAACGAAATGAAGTGGAAGGCGAAGTCGAAAAACGTGTGGTTTCACAAATCCTGGCATTGATGGACGGTATGGAAAAACGCGAGCAAGTGATCATTATCGGCGCAACCAACCGGCCAGATTCGCTGGACCCCGCACTGCGTCGCCCTGGTCGCTTTGATCGCGAAATTGTGATTCCCATTCCCGATGTGGAAGGCCGCGTCGAAATTTTGAAAATTCACACTCGCGGTATGCCATTGGATGACAACGTGGAATTAGAACAGATTGCTCAAGTCACCCACGGTTTTGTCGGTGCAGATTTAGAAGCACTGGCTCGTGAAGCTGCCATGAAGGCATTGCGTCGCATGTTGCCTGATCTCAACCTGGATCAAAAAGCATTGTCGTACGATGCATTGTTCAACTTGCGTGTAGAGCGTGGCGATTTTGAAGCCGCATTGACCGAAATCGAACCATCCGCCATGCGTGAAGTGTTTGTCGAAGTGCCACCTGTACGCTGGGAAGATGTCGGCGGCATGGACGAAATCAAACAACGCCTCAAACAAGCCATCATGTGGCCGAGCGAGCACCGCGAAGCCTTCGATCATTTCAAATTGCAGCCGACCACGGGCATCATGCTCTACGGCCCCCCTGGAACAGGTAAAACGTTGCTGGCCCAAGCCGTCGCCAATGAGTGCGGCGTCAACTTTATTTCCATCAAAGGCCCAGAACTCTTTTCGAAATGGGTAGGCGATTCTGAAAAACGTGTTCGCGACTTGTTCAAAAACGCACGGCGTGCCGCCCCCTGCATCATCTTCATCGATGAAATGGATGCATTGGCTGCGGCCCGTGGTATGACCAATACAGATACTGGTGATAACGTAACCAGTCAATTGCTCACCGAACTTAACGGCCTTGAAGGTCTGCGCGGTGTCACCGTTATTGGTGCAACAAACCGCATTGATCTAATTGAACCTGCCTTGCTGCGCCCTGGCCGATTAGAGCTTCACCTGGAAACCCAACTGCCAGATTTGCCGGATCGTGTCTCCATCCTCAACATCCACACCAAGGAATTGCCCTTGGCCGATGATGTCGATTTGGAAGACCTTGCATTAGATATGGAAAACTTCAATGGTTCGCACATCTTCTACGCTTGTCGAGAAGCTTCCGTAACTCGAATCCGAGAGCATATTGAATCTGGGGGTACGCAACCCATTGAGGAACTCCATCTGCACCAGGAAGATTTCAAACGCATCGTCGGTTGGATGAAAACCCGAATTGATGATGCAAATCTTGATGAAAGCGAACAGTCACACTAATAAAGAAGCTTACTCAGTCTGTGCTTCCCATTGACGATACGCATCGTCTAACTGCCCCTGAAGAGTATTGAGTTGATTAGCCAAACGACGACCTTCCTGATGATTGCCCTTGGTAAAAGCTTCTGAAATTTTGCTTTCCAGAACTACTTTTTCTGCTTCCAGTTTTTCCAAGCGCTGTTCCAAATCCTGAACCACTTTGGCTTTTTGCTCGTTCTTATAGGTATTCTCACGCTGTTTTCGTCGTTTGGACACACGCCCCACGGCACGTTTGGATTTGGACTGACGTTGCAACCAGAAATTGCTGAAATTCCCTTCAAACGAAACTAAATTTTGATCTTTCACTTCCAGCACACGATCCACCAGTTTGTCCAAAAAATACCGATCATGCGATACCACCAGCAATGTGCCTTGATATTCTTCCAATGCTTCTTCGATGGCCTCACACGTCTGAATATCGAGATGATTCGTCGGTTCGTCAAGAATGAGGAAGTTAGGTTGTTTCACAATTAACTGCGCCATTTGAAGGCGGTTTCGCTCGCCACCGGAGAGCAATTCAACTTTTTTCTGAAGATCATCCCAACTGAACAAAAATTTGGACAGCAACGGCACAGCGTTATCCCGCGTCAATCCGCCCACGGAAAGCAAAGCTTCAAGCACAGTGTGATTTTCGTTAAGTTGTTCCTGCTCCTGAGAACCATACCCCACCGTCATGCTGGGACCAATACGAATCACGTCATGCTCCCAGTCACCGAACTTGACCACATCGCGCAATAACGTGGTTTTGCCACTGCCATTTGTGCCGACAATGGCAACGTGTTCACCGGCATTGATGGTCAATGCCGCATCTACAAACAACACATTGTCATCGAAGCGTTTTTCATAGCCACGAACCTCTAATGCAATATTGGCTTTAGGAGCCCTGGCCTGAAAGCCTGCCTGAACACCTGCTTTTGCCAAAATGGGCTTGTCGGTTGATTGGTCCTGTTCACGCTCTAACCGTGTTTTCATGGCTTTATAACGCTGACCTGAGGCCTTGTCGCCCAACAGTGCTGCCGTTTCCTGAAGTCGTTTCACCTGCGCTTCCAGCGCTGCCAGATGTTTTTGATCCGCCGCATACGCCGCTTGTTGTGTCACCAGTTGGCGCAATCGTGTGGCACGATAAGTGGAGTAATTGCCTTCATATTCATCAATTTTTCCACCTTCGAGATGCAAAATCCGATCGACCACGCGATCGAGCAAATACCGATTATGCGACACCATAAACACTGCACCTGGAAAGCGTTTCAAAAAATCTTCAAGCCAGGCCACGCCAATGTAGTCCAAATGGTTGCCTGGTTCGTCCAACACCAAAAGATCTGGCTGAGCCAGCAGCGCCTTGGCCAGAGACACGACGCTTTTTTCGCCACCAGACAAGGATTTCATTGACTGATGCACTTTGCTCGCCAAGCCCAGTGCATCGAGCATGGCTTCCGCTTTCTGTGCAAAGCGATCACCGTCGATGTTTTCATAAGCTTCTCTGGCTTTCTCGTACGCCTGAAGCGCTTGATCCATCTCATCTTGCGATGCCTGGGATAACTTTGCTTCCTGTGCGTACATGGCATCAGCAATCAACTGATAATCTTTGAGCAGGCTGTCGAGAGCGGTATTTTCATCATCGAACTCGGCGTGTTGCGACACGTATCCCACACGCACCCCTTTGGGCACGTTGACTTTGCCTTCGTTGGGTTGTTCCTGATCGATCAGCATTTTGAGCAAGGTGGTTTTGCCTGTGCCGTTGGGACCAATCAGCCCGACCTTCTGGCCTTTACTGATTCGAAAGGATGCTTTTTCCAACAACACATGCGAACCAAAACGCTTATTTACTTGATCGAAACTGAGCATCAACATGACACAGCCCTCCAAAAGTTGGAAAACCATCATACTGAAATTAGAAAAACTTCGCTGATTTGATTGAAGATTGCGCCTTAATTCGTAGAATCACTGTGCAGTGTGAATACGCCTCAATGAAGGAGTTTTGATGGGAATACCAACAATTATTGGTTTGATCTTTATGGTTGCCAGTTTTTTCTTAATTGGAATGGGTTCGGAAACCAAAGTAGAAGAACGAAAAGCCAATTACTCATTTTTAGGTTTCGTTTTGCTGTTGATCTCTACACTGATGTTAGGCACAGTGGTTGCAATCAACATGCTTGGCTAAAGCTCAATCCACTTCAGCCTGGAACGCTTCCAGAGCTGCATGATTTTTTGATGCTGCTTCCAGGCTGGCAATGTGAAACAAGGCATCGCCTTCGTTAACCAAAGGCAAATCCACCTGACCGATGATGATGCCGGATTTCTCAGCCATTACTTCAACTTCATGCCTGCCCAAAGGATGAGCGATCACACCCAGCAAGTCGTTCTTCTTCACCCTGGCACCTAATGATTTTTTCACACGCAGCAATCCACTGTGTGGTGCCCGTATCCAGGATGTTGATTTGGCCAACAATGACTCCGGGGGTCGGCTGCTGCGCGAACGTGGTAACATGCCAATGGTCCGCATCACGGACACAATTCCACGCACGCCATAACGAATGGATACTTCATCAAAGCGTAACGGTTCTCCTGCCTCAAACAACAGCATAGGGATATTTTTATCAGACACCGCTTGGCGCATGGAGCCATCTCGTAAATCCGAGTTGAGAATCACTGGCGCACCAAATGCCTTGGCCAAGCGCTCAGTTTCAGGATTGTCCAGCAAGGCTCGAATCTGTGGCAGGTTGGTGCGATGATTGGATCCGGTATGAAGATCAATCCCATGCGTGCAGTGGGAGACAATTTCGTTCATAAACAAATAGGCCACCCGTGCCGCCAATGACCCTTTTTCTGAGCCTGGGAATGAACGATTTAAATCACGACGATCCGGCAAATAACGCGAGTGACTGAGGAAACCAAACACGTTCACCACGGGTACGGCGATCAATGTGCCCTTCAATCTCTTGAGAAGTTTCAAATCAAGCAGGCGACGGATAATTTCCACGCCGTTGATCTCATCTCCATGAACGGCAGCGCTGACAAACAGAGTGGGCCCCTTCGATTTGCCACGCACCACACGGATGGGCATGGTGAGTTCTGTGTTGGTGTAAAGATCGGAGATGGGCAGGTTGATGGTCAGGTTCTGGCCAGGGCGCACATCGGTGCTGCCAATCGTAAGGATATCGTCTGCTTTAACCTTTGCCCTTGGTTCGCGTTTTCCCATGTTTTGCGTTCTTTTCGATGAATTCAATAATCATGCCAGCCACGTCTTTGCCGGTGGCATTTTCGATGCCCTGCAACCCTGGTGAAGAGTTCACTTCCAATACCAACGGACCTTTTTCTGAACGCATTAAATCCACCCCCGCCACATTGAGTCCCATAACTTTTGCAGCACGAACGGCAGTGGCACGTTCAGCCGGCGTGATGCGCACCAGGCTGGCCGTCCCCCCTCGGTGGAGGTTGGAACGAAATTCGCCCTCTTTACTCTGACGCATCATAGCTGCCACCACTTTACCGCCCACCACAAAGCAACGGATATCCGCGCCATCTGCTTCCTTGACGAACTGTTGCACCAAGATGTTGGCATCAAGCCCACGAAAGGCTTCGATCAAACTTTCCGCAGCCTTGCGCGTTTCCACCAGAACCACGCCAATGCCCTGAGTCCCTTCCAGCAGCTTTACCACCAACGGTGCGCCGCCCACCATCTTAATCAAATCGCCCGTGTCTTTGACCGAATGGGCAAATCCAGTGGTCGGCAAGCCAATCCCTTTTCGAGAAAGCAATTGAAGCGAACGCAGCTTGTCACGTGATCGATTGATCGCCACTGACTCATTGAGCGAATACACACCCATCATCTCAAACTGACGCACCACCGCTGCACCGTAAAATGTAATCGATGCACCGATGCGTGGAATGATAGCGTTATAGCCTTCTAAATTTTCACCCTGATAATGGATAGAGGGGTTGTCAGAACTGATGTTCATGTAACATTTCAACGTGTCAATCACAGAGACTTCATGACCACGCAGCTCAGCGGCTTCAGCCAAACGACGTGTGGAGTACAACTGCGGATTTCGAGAAAGAATACCAATTTTCATAAAAACTTCCTTAGAACCAAGCAGTTATTTTTTTCGTTTTGGATACACATCGGCCAAATTTTTTCCAGTTTGGTACGACGTTCCAGGATGTACCAAGCATCGATTTCGGATCGCGGTACGGCCCAGCAGCATCCTGAAATTCATATTATCCCGATTGGTCAGCGTAATCTCAATCGGCCACGTTCGCTCACCCAACTGAAGCTTTGTGCGAATCACATAACGTCGCTCTTTTTGACCACTGGAACTGGTCACATCGCGCTGATCAATCAAATCCGCCTCACAATAAATAATGACATCTTTACGACGCTGAATAGGATGAATCGCAAAACGAACCCTGAGCTGCCCCTCTCGTTCAAATGATTCAATCTTAAATGCATGAATGGCCGAACTTCGAGCGCCCGTGTCCACTTTGACCTTAATTGCAGGAATGCCCAACTCCGGCAACGCCACCCACTCACGCCAGCCAATCGTTTGTTTTGCAGATTTTTTCATGGAGGTTAATTGATGTCAGGAAACAATTTCTCGCGCCACCTCTGCAACGGCTCGTTTACTTTAGGATATTTTTTCTGAAGCCATTCAAAGATTCGGCCCATTGGTTCATATACCGTTGAAAATGCCAGCAGCCCTAACAAAATAAAAAGAATCCCAGGAATCACCGGCAACACCAACCCAAATATCCCCGTGATTACAAAAAACACCCCAAGGCCCAACCGAATCGCTTTTTTCATAGATTCCTTTTACAACGGATTATAACAGAGGAATGGTGAAAACCATACATAATAAGAGAATTTTTAAATGAAAGGTTAAAGGCTTCAAATCCCCAACCCCTTTGATCTCAAAGGGGCTACGATTGACCACTGAGAGCAAATTCTATTTTGCGATACGTTTTTCTTATCGATTGTATGCATTAAGAAAGGGTAACATCTACTTGGTAAAGCGGGTTTGGAATAAGGGAGATCAAAACTGGGAAAATATGATCTGTCAAAATCAATCCGGATGATATTTCGCACGATAGCATTTGCATTCGAAACCCCATCGTAATCCCTTTAATTCCTCAAGGGGGTTAAATGCCTTTATCCATAATTTGTGATGTTGCTATTTAAATGATTAATGAACATCCAAAAAACAACGCATGAACGCATCAACCACTTCAGGATCCCAGGCGCTTCCAGAACAACTTTGTAACTCTTCATAAGCTTCTTCATCCGAAAGGGCTTTACGATACGGGCGATCCGTGGTCATGGCATCATACGCATCGACCACAGACAGGATGCGGGCTTCGATCAAAATAGCTTCACCCTTCATGCCTTTGGGATACCCTTTGCCATCCCATCGTTCGTGGTGTTGGGCCACAATTTCAGCAGCAGGCTTTAAGGGGTAAATGCTGCGCACCAAATCAGCACCGATGCTCGGATGGGTTTTCATAATGACCCATTCATCATCCGTCAGTTTTGCAGGTTTGAGCAAAATGGCTTCAGGCACGCCTACTTTGCCCACATCGTGAAGCAAAGCAGCATACCGCAATTGTTTAATTCTATTGCGCGGCACGCCCAACTCTCTGCCCAACGCCACCGCATAACCAGACAATCGCTCACAATGCCCAGCCGTGTATTCGTCTTTCTCATCCACAGACTTGGCCAACATGGCGGCAGCCTCAATCGCGGTTTTTTCCAATTCAAAACGAAGCCGTTCCTCGCGCCGCAATGCACTTCTTAATTGCTGTTTATAATCCTTGATCTCCTGGCCCATCATGATTATATGCGTTTCAACAGTATCTCCAATATGGGCGGCTTCCGTAATAGACAGGGATTGATCGGGGGACTTCGGGGTCATATCAACAATCCTTCGCTTTGAGTTATATTGCCCGTTCACTTTAGGGCAGCTCGGGACCACAAACCACGACAAAAGTCTACGCAAACAAAGACTTATTGACCAATGAATAAAGGCAGGCGTTATCGCCAGCCCCCCAAGCATCAAAGATATGTTTGGCTCTTAAAAAACCACACACAAAGCAACTAGATGAACTTATAAAACTGACACAAATGGAGTGCCGCCACCGTAACGCAAATCACCGCAAAGGCTGATTGGTTCAAAACCGACGCCAAAACACACCTCTCAACGTGACCTTAATTACGCAAATTTATACCAATGGAAGCTGCTGAATCCAGGCAACGATCAGCGCCTGAATCATGACATCATCAATGCGCTGATCCGTCCCAGGTATCGGCTCGCTTGAAATCCAAAACTCAATCGCGCGTTCGATTTCACTGTCATCCAAACGATTGTTTCGATTTGAATCCAAAGCTTGTTCCAGTGAGTCGCTGGGAGGTGAAGGCGGCTGCGGCTGTGATGTGCCTTCATCAAGAATATTGACATCTTCAATATCAATAAACACCACAGGCTGACGTCCTGTTACATCTAGACTATTGGAACGCTGATCCACAGGCAACCCTGACGCATTGAAGTTAAGTGTATCATCATCCAGGTCACCATCGATAGTAATTTCTGTAGCAGGCAAAGGCGTAATATTAAAAACGTCATCGTCTTCCTCACCTCGAAGTGTGATGTCATTGAGTGGGCTGCTCACCTGCTCCTGCTGTGGACCAAACACTTGGCTTGTTATCGGTGTATCGACCAAATTGACTTCAATAGTATCGCGACCTTCACCAGCCTGAATCGTTAATTCATCAATGTTTATCAGATCAACAACCAAATCGTCTTCGTCAGATTCTGTGCTGTTGGACGCACTGATGTTTGCGCTGCCATTCACGTTGACATTAATCACAAACTGATCATTGCGTCGTTCGCCAAACACAAAAACGGTTTCGCGGCTACTGCCCTTAAAAATCCAATGTTCAATGTCATTGGGCCGAAAGCCTTCGACGTCTTCTTCCAACTCAAAATCTTCATCATCCAAATCCACACTGCCTGGAGAGAAGGTAAGAAACGGGTCATTGCGGTTCAGATCGACCAATCCCACTCGGCTACTGCCACTAAGCAAAATTTCCAATGTGTCAATGCCAGTCCCACCGTTGACGCCAAAATCTTCATCAGCAATGTCAATACCGGCATCGATCAATATCAGATCATCATCTGCCTGACCAAATAAACGATTAATGCCCGATCCACCATCCAGTGTGTCGTTGCCAGCCCCTCCACTCAGGTCGTCGCCGCCTGTGCCACCATCCAAAATATCATTGCCATCGTTTCCATTGAGGTCATCGTCACCGGAAGCGCCACTGAGCGTGTCATCATCCTCGCCGCCATTGAGGATGTCATCGCCCTCGTTGCCACTGAGTTGATCGTTACCAGGGCCGCCAGTCAGGCGATCGTCTCCCGTACCACCACCCAAATCGTCGTCGTCCTCACCGCCGTTGAGCGTGTCATTGTCTGTGCCGCCGCGCAGCGTGTCGTTGCCCTCATCGCCATTTAAATTGTCTTCACCTTCGCCACCATCGAGTTCATCATCCCCTTCACCACCGTTGAGATTGTCATCCCCACCAGCGCCGTCGAGGATGTCGTTGCCTTCGTCGCCACTGAGGGAATCGTTTTCATCTCCACCATCCAATTCGTCGTTGCCGTCCCCTCCGTCAATGTTATCTTCACCATCACCGCCAGTGATCACATCATCGTCTTCGCCGCCATCCAGATTGTCCTCACCGTCGCGGCCTTGAATCTGATCATTGCCTCGCTCGCCATTGACATCGTCATCGCCTGCTCCGGCATCAAGCTCGTCATCCCCATTGCCACCGTTAAGCGAATCATCACCATCGCCACCGAAAATCAGATCATTTCCATCTCCCCCACTTAGATCATCGTCTCCATCTTCACCACGGATTTCATCATCACCTTCGCCACCTTCGATGGTGTCTTCACCCGTGCCACCGACAATGCGATCGTCGCCTTCTCCGGCATCCACTTCATCGTCGCCTTCCTCGGCCTCCACAAAGTCATCATCGTCGCCAGCATCGATGTCGTCATCGCCTGCGCCGGCAAAGATACGATCCCTGCCGTCACCACCTTTGATTTCATCATTGCCATCGTGGGCATTGATATCATCGTCTCCATCTCCCCCATCAAGCACATCGTCATCATCGCCACCTTCGATGCGATCGTTACCATCACGACCCTCGATTTCATTGCGGCCTTCACTGCCGCTGAGGTTGTCATCAAAGTCGCTGCCAATGATGGTGCTGTCGCTGATATTGGGAAAATTTGCCAGCGTTACGCCGCTAAGATCGACACTGACACCGCTGTCTGCTCCACTGGCATCGATGTTGATCGTATTGATATCTGTACAGAGCGTGGGTACCACGGTGGGATCTTGCCCATTGATTTTCAGTTCACCACCTGCGCAAGTAACATCCACACGGTTTTGCTCCAAATCAATGGTGAGCGTGCCACCACTGACATCAATGTCGTCAGCCTTTACAAAAGCAGCATTTGAAATGAATAAAAAAGTGGTGATTAGAAAAGTGAAAACAACTTGTGTTGTGCCATGCATACTTGCCCCCTCAATCGTTCTATCAAGTTTAAGGGAGCGATCTGGATTGACCAACCCCTCGCAGCGATAAAGCCAATAGGTAGCAGACAAACTTCAGCAACGACAGGACGATCATGGTGACCCAAAAGGGGTGTTGAAAATTGACGCCTAAGACTTCGTTGGTGTAACCATTTCGTACCTCCTGGCCCCAAATGATATTAGGATCAGGCCGCCACTCCACCATCCCCACCAACATTTGCAACGCCAAGGCCAAGCCCATCACCAGAAAAAAGGCAGCAAAAAAAACAGTGGTGGCTTGTTTAAAAATCGCCATCATAGAACGATGTCCATCATCCTGTGAAGTTGACTGCAACATAAAAAATGAAATCGGCCAAAAGCCAAAGCCAAAGATCAAACTGAGTTGATATAATGGATAAATACCATTGATAGGCAGCGACAAATAGAACCAAAACACCAGCAGCAGCAACCAAGGCATCCCCAACCAACCACTGGCAAAAAAGTTCACCCCTTGAGAAATCCATTTCCAACGCAACTGTTTTAACCCATAATCGATGCTCAATATCAACACACCAGTCACAGTTGCAATGAGTGCGGCCAGCCCTGTGTATTCAAGCATAACCACGGCACTGTGAAGCACACGCTCCCAAACCAGATGCCATCCAAACAATTCGGTGACATACGGATAGACAAAAAATAAAATCACCAACACAATGCCTAAAGCTTTGGTCAGAAACATCAATTTATCATCATGATGATAAACTAAAGAAGTTTGATGAGGGTAGGATTTTGAGTCCGAACCGCGCTTGAAATTCTGTATCATCGCCCGAATCCAATGCGCCACCAGCAACCACAAGGCAATGCCAATCAATGCACCCACGATCATCCGCCAGCGTGGTGTGGAAAATGAAATGTCATAAAACGATCCGCCCACACCTCTCCAATTAAAAGCCGTTTCAACAAAAATTTGTACCATCACTGTCAGAGAAATGAACAATCCCCAACCAGGCTGGTGTCGGACGTGAGCACCGAAGAAGCGACCACCGACGAACAACAGATACATCGCCACTGTGATTAAAAATAAAATCAGTACGGGAGGCACGGTAAACAGGAATAAACTAAATAGAATGCGTTGGGTGTCCGGCTCAAAAAAATTTGGAATCGTAAGCAATCCAGCCAAGAACACAACCACACCAATGGCATTGTGTAAAAATGTGGTCGGCGACGCCCACAATCGCTTTGAAATTTGTAAAACACCCCAAGCCAAAAGTAACCCTATGCCTAGAACAAATATCAAAGGAAACAGGTTTGTGTTTAACGTATGTTCAACCGGCCCTTGCCCAACACGAGGAAAATTGTCAAACACTTGCCCGAACAACCACAGAAAGACCAGCACCCATCCAGGCAGAGCCAATGAGACCAAGATACAAGCCCAAAGCTTATGATTGGTCTTTTTGTGAAATGTTTTTTGTAATCGCTTGCCGACTGACACAGCCGCCAACATCACCAGTCCAAACAACAAGAGCGAGCGCACCCAGCGAAATCCCAATAGTTCGCTTAAAGGCGTGTTGGCTGCAATGTTAAAGGGGCTGAGACCAAAATTGCCAGTGAGCACATTTTTTACAAACATCGTATAACGCGTCCACAAAGAAAGACTTTGGTCGAACACCATCAATGGTTCCATTTGATTGAAAGAAAAATTGGCCAAATTGGGACGCACAAATCCATTGCCCAAATTATTAAGTACCACACCAGATTGCTCACTGAGCAATAAAAACAACGTTGCCAGGACCAAGCCAAAAGCAAGGATCAGTTTTGATGTGTGAATTAAAATTATGCCAACGATGTGCTTGAGCATTGAGACAAATTTTACGGTTGAAATCGACGGCTCTGACGTGGAAGGCTCAGCCTTTTGAAATGTCATGTTACAAGCTGTTGTCTCGACTCCACTGAATCGATGCCTGAATTTCTTCAAGCGAATCGCCGCCGAATTTTTCCAGCACCGCATCGGCCAACGTCAACGCCAATACCGCCTCACCAATGACAGACGCCGCGGGCACGGCACATGCATCGGAACGTTCGATGTGGGCTTCGACGGGCTCTTTGCTGTGTAGATCCACGGAGTCCAATGGCTGCATCAAGGTTGAAATGGGCTTCATTGCCACGCGCACAATCAATGGTTCACCCGTGCTCATGCCGCCTTCGGTTCCACCAGAGCCAGTGCTCTTTCGGTAGAAACCACGCTCTTTGTCATAGTAAATGGCATCATGACATTCTGAACCCCAACGCGCCCCTGCTTCAAACCCAAGCCCTATACCCACGCCTTTCATGGCCTGAATGCTCATCATGGCCTGAGCGATGCGAGCGTCCAGTTTGCGCTCCCAGTGGACGTGTGTGCCGAGTCCAACAGGCAAACCGCGAACAATGAGTTCAAACACACCGCCAGCGGTGTTCTTGGTGAGCATCGCTTCTTTGATCTGAGAAATCATGTGTTTTTCAGCCTCAGGATCGAGGCAGCGAACTTCAGACGCATCTGCCTGTTCGTTCATGGCGTTTAAATCTTCGACCTGGGTGGCATCATAATTACTAATGCCTTCGTGAATCTGGATCACATGGCTGCCAATCACAATGCCCAAATGTTCCAGAAACTGACGTGCTATGGTACCTAACGCCACACGAATGGCGGTTTCACGCGCGCTGGCACGTTCTAGAATATTACGAATATCTTTCTGGCGATACTTGAGCGCACCGGACAAATCGGCATGGCCTGGGCGCGGCACAGTCACTTCGCGCAATTCTTCGGGACGCTCCCACACATCCATACGCTCGGTCCAGTTGTCCCAATCCCGATTCCAGACCACCATGGCGATGGGGCTGCCCATCGTTATGCCAAAGCGAATGCCTGTCAGCACATCGGCTTCATCTTTTTCGATGAGCTGACGGCCACCTCGACCATACCCCTTTTGGCGTCGGGCCAGGTGATGATTCAACACATCTTTGCTGATGGGCACATTGGCAGGGATGCCTTCCAGAATCCCAACCAAGCCGCGACCGTGGGATTCACCGGCAGTCAAATATCGTAAGCGTTCCATGTGCGTATCTTAGCAAGCCAAGTGACACATTTCGAATAAATGATTATTCATTGACCTTCAGCACAACCTTTCCAAATTGTTCGCCCGCTTCCAGTACCCAATGTGCATCTTCAACATCCTGTAAAGAAAAAACCTGATGCACCACAGGCTCAAGTTTTCCCTGACCTGCCAACCCAAGCGTGGTACAAAACTCCTGTTGATTGCCAAGCGGCGCACCCAAAATACGTCGATGGTGCTGATACATCTCTCGAATGCTAATCTCAGGTCGATCTCCCGTGGTCGCTCCACAAACCACCAATCGACCTCCTTCAGAAAGACTACGGATGCTCATGGGCCATGTTTTAGCCCCCAATGCATCGACCACCACCTCGACACCTTTTCCGTTTGTGACCTCTTGAATCCAATCCTCAAACGGACCTTGATGATAGTTAAAGCCATCACTTGCTCCGAGCAATATTGCTTTTTCCAGCTTCCAATCGTGGCCCGAGGTGACAAAAATGCGCGCACCAAGCAATTTTGAAATCTGAAACGCAGCCGTGCTTACCCCACCCCCGATGCCCAGAATCAACACATCCTCTCCAGGCTGAAGTTGTGCTGCTGTTTTCAACATGCGCCATGCCGTCGTCATCGCCACGGGCAGCGCGGCGGCTTGTTCAAACGTCAATCCATCGGGCAAAGGTTCCAAATTTTTCGCAGGCAGCACCGTGTATTCAGCCAATCCACCCCAGATTTTTTCGCCGATTACTTCATATTCATGACACATCGAATGTTCACCGCGCTGGCAGTAGCGACAATGCCCACAATAAAGCCCTGGATAAACCACAACAGGTTGGTCGATTTCAACTTGACTCACGCCTACACCAACCTTCGCAACCACACCTGCAATATCACCGCCAGACACATGCGGGAGGTGCACAGGTCGAATCCCTGGCCCCTCAGGCAAACCACGCCGCAACCACAAGTCCATGTGGTTCAGCGCAACCGCTTTGACCTTCACCAATACCTCATCCACACCCACATCAGGTATGGGTACATCCTCATAGCGAAGCTGATCCAAACCGCCGTGTTCGCGCACCACCACGGCTTTCATTGTGTTGTTCATAATCCTCCTCAATGGCTTTCTATAGTGAATGGATGGCCATGTTGGATGCAACCCACTCACGCTCTATACTGTGCCCATGCAAGCCGTATTACTCGCAGCCGGCGCGTCCTCGCGCATGTGGCCCGTGGCCGATGGGTTTCATAAAAGCCTGATCGTACTGATGGGCAAACCACTGATTCAGTGGACCATCGAAAGCCTGCAACGCATTGGCGTGACCGATGTTATCATCGTGCAAGGGCCGGATAAAAAAGTCGAAATTGCGCTGACTCAAGCAGTATTAAGTGTCCATATTCATTATGTCGAACAGTCTGACCCTAAGGGCATGGGTGACGCTTTGCTGCAAACTGAATCGTTGCTCGAAGATCAATTTTTGTTATTACATCCTTATCGTTTTGATGCAGATGAATTGATCACCCCCGTGCTTGAAACGGCAACTTCCACCAACGCCACTGCTGTATTAACTACTCAGGAAACCGATCAACCCTGGAACTACGGTATTCTTTCTGTAGATGGTGATCGCGCTACAAGCCTGATTGAAAAACCTGAACAAGGCAAAGAACCAAGCAATCTGCGAGTGACCGGTATTTATTATTTACCCAAAACGATTCTGGACGATTACCGCAGCGTCCCCGAAGCCGAATATGCCTTTGAAGATGCTTTGGACATCTGCATCAAACGCGACGATGTGCGAGTGGTTCACTATGATCAACCCATTGCACCGTTGAAACACCCCTGGGATGTGCTCAACATTGCTGAAGCACTGGTCAAGCGAGAATTGAAAGAAACCTTCATTCACCCAACTGCTGAGATTGATGAAACTGCAGTCGTCAAAGGCCCCGTCCACATCGGCCCAAACGTACGAATTTTTGAACACGCCGTGGTTAAACAATCTTTTCTGGGTGAAGGCTGTATCGTCGGAACAGGATCACTGGTCCGTGAATCGACGATTCTTGAAGAAAAGGTGTTAATTGGCGCACATTGCGAAGTGGCCCGCAGTCTGTTTGGTCCAGGCTCTACCACCCATTCAGGTTTTTTTGGAGATTCAATATTTTGTGAAGAAGCCAAAGCCGGCGCAGGCACCATCACCGCCAATGTGCGTGTGGATCGCAAACAGATTTACACCAAGGTTAAAGACAAACGCACCCCCACCGGACTCACTTCACTGGGCGCCATCATCGGCGCACACACTCACCTAGGCATCAATACTATGCTCATGCCAGGCGTTTTGATTGGCTCCGATTGTCTGGTCGGCCCAGGCGCTATCGCCCAAGGAAGCATTCCATCAAAAGCCCGATATTTTGAACGAACGCTTTAAGTTAGATATTCTCCCAGTCACCCCAATAAAACACTTAAATAGCCCATTCATACCCTTAAAGCACTCCATTCACCAAACGAAAAACCTCTCAGCAACAAATAAAAGGGACTTTAAATTTGAGGTGGGTTTTGATAAAAATAGAAGGGAAGTAATTTTGAAATACATTTAGCCAGGAGGCTTGTTGTTGTGATAAAATTGCGATCTCTGATTTTGTTAATGGTTATGTTGTTGTTGGTGTCTGTTGCGGCTCATGCTGTGCCGGTTCGTTCAGGACATGTAAATGATTATGCGGCCAAGCTCACGGTCAACTTGATTGGCCAGCTTGAAGAATTTTTGGGTGAATATAAAACCAATACAGGCATTGATGTAAATATTTTGCTGGTCCAGGATATGGAAGGCATGGACATCGACGAATTCGATTCAGCGGTGACCGAAGACTGGGGTCTGGATGAAAATCATATCTTGTTGCTGATTGCGCTTGACGAATCTGTCATCCATATTTCTAAAGGGGATGGTTTAGAGGAACAATTTCCCGATGAACTGCTACAAGCAGCACTCAATGACATGATCTCTGCTTTGTCCAATAGCAGCTTTGACGTTGCCATTCAACAGGGCGTGGGTCGATTGATTGGCTTGCCTGCTGAAACAGGTACAGATTTGCCAAGTCGCCCTTCAAACGGTGAGGGCACAGGGTTATTGGACGGTCCCTTCCGCTTGGTTATTTTAGGCGGCGCATTGGCGGTCTCACTGGTCCTTTATTTCTTTTTCTTGGCTTAGTTTCAGCAAGAGAATCAACTCGATATTCAGAAACAATGCCAACCAACCTCTCCCAGCCTCCTTCAGTCGAAGGAGGCTGGGGGTTAGAAATCTTTAAATTTTCTCTATTTCAAATCTTTACCCAATAAAACCCTTTTCTCTCATCCAATCATCGTTATAAACACGGTTGAGGTAGTTGCGACCAGAATCGGGAATCAATACCACCATCGTGCCTTGTTTCATCTGTTCGGCATAACGAAGTGCGCCAAGGATGGCAGCGCCACCCGATGACCCTAGGAAGATGCCATCTTTTTTCAGCAATTCACGACAGAACAAATGGGTTTCTTTATCAGCCACACGTATCACAGCATCCATGATATTGAGATTGAGGCTGCCGGGAATCAAATCTTCCCCAATGCCTTCAAGCACATACGTGTGTACATCGTGGGGTTCATTGTAAAACTCGCTGTAGATCATCGAACCTTCGGGATCCACACCCACAATTTTGACTTCAGGTTTTTGCTCTTTGAGATAGCGACCAATGCCACTGATCGTGCCACCTGTTCCCACGCCACAGACAAACGCATCGAGCTTGCCTTCGATTTGTTCCCAAATTTCTGGACCTGTGGATTTGTAATGGGTCTCAGGATTGGCCTGATTTTCGTATTGATTGGGCATATAACCGTCACGCTCTTCCGCAATGCGACGGGCAGTGGAATAATAGCTGCGTGGGTCGTCCGGCTCGACAGCAGTGGGGCAAACCACCACTTCGGCACCGTGGGATTCCAACAATAGGATTTTGTCGGGGCTCACTTTGTCCGGCATCGTGCATACCAACTTGTAGCCTTTGAGCAGTGAAACCAGTGCCAACCCCATCCCTGTGTTGCCTGAGGTGGGCTCAACGATGGTCATGCCTGGTTTGAGCAAGCCCTTTTCTTCGGCATCCTCAATCAGGTTCAGGCCAACACGATCTTTGATGGAGCCAACGGGATTCAAATATTCCAGCTTGACCAAAATGCGAACGTCTGTTTCGTTAATTTCATTGAGTTCGACCATCGGGGTGTGGCCGATCAGATCAATCAAAGTTTTACCAATGCGCATGAGTTTTTCCTTCCACAGAAGATCATGCCCACTCTAAGCGCTGGAAACTTTTGTTTCAAGAGGCGTACAATACCAGCAACACAACTTTAAACAGGGAGACGTAATGCAAAAAGTTTTTTTACTGGTTGGACTCATTTCAGTGGGCTTGTTAAGCGGTTGCTTCCATGATCTTGGTGCAAACAAACCAGATCAAAATTTACCTATTGACGGGATTGGAACCATTGAGTTTGTAAACTTAGAGGGTGGTTTTTTCGGCATTGTGGATGATGATGGCACACGTTATTTTCCTTTAAATTTGCCAGTTGAATTTAATAACAATGGCTTGCGGGTGGCCTATCAAGTTCAAATCGCCAAAGATGTGGCTACGACACAACAATGGGGAATTGCTGTCAACGTTTTATTCATTCAATCTCTAAATTGATTTTCAAGTGTTTTTTAATGTCCCTTGAGCTAAGATGAAGCCTTAGAACTTGACCACATCTTTGGAGGGACATGTTATGAATTGGGTTGCCATTCTTGTTGGCGTTATCGCAGGGACCACCATTGTGTTGCAATCGACCGTCAGTGCAACGTTGTCAAGGTTTGTTGGGCTTTGGCAAACAACGTTTATTGTGCATATTGTCGGTGTGATTGCATCGCTCATTCCGTTGTATTTTTTCAGACATGAGGCCAACTGGGCAGCCTGGAATCAAGCACCCTGGTATGTGTATTTAGGTGGGGTATTTGGGGTCATCATCATTTATACGGTGGCTTACACGGTCTCCAATTCTGGGGTGACGGCAGGGATTTCTTTAATTATCGCCTCTCAACTTGTGGTGACATTGTTAATTGACCATTACGGTTGGCTCGGTATAGATGTTCGACCAGTGACCTGGATGAAGTTGGCTGGAGTGGCTTTTTTGTTTGTGGGCGCTTGGTTGGTGCTTCGCGAAGGTTAATTATTTCAACAGGTTTTCTAACAAATCATCGACAATGTTTTCTAAATTGATGTTTTTGGCTTGGTCGATGATGGTGTCATCAGGTTTAACACCCCAAGATTTCAACAATCTTTCGGCTTCATCTTTGTTTTCCTGAGCAGTGATCGGGTGATGTAACAATTGTTGGACCAATTCAATCACATCGGCTTTGTCCCGATGTTTCAGCATCACAGGTGTGATACCCAAAATGAGTGCGGAGAATAAAGGCTGAACCTGTATTTCCTTTGCCAAAAGCAAACATTGTCTTAAATGAGACAATGCCACAAATTCCTCTTCAAGCGTAAATAAAGCGCTACCTAAGTTGTGATGATTAATCGCGCTTAAATATGTTTCGCCCATTTTTTCTGAAATCTCCAACGCTTCCTGATACAAAGGTTTTGCAGACTCGATGTCGCCCAATTCTTTGTACACATTCCCCAGGTTGCCACACATCATGGTCACACCAAGTTCATCGCCCATTTCCCGATCGATGTCTAGAGCTTGGGAGTTTTTGTCTTTGGCTTCTTCTAAATCTCCCGTCAATCGAGCAATACGACCCAAGTTAGCCAACGCTTTTCCAGCACCTAACTTGTTTTCAATCTGCTGAAATCTCTCCAGACTTTGCTGAAACAATGTTTTTGCTCTTTCATAATCGCCTATTTCTTGGACGATGTTGCCCAGATTCAATAAAGCGCGTGCTTGACCATAGATGTCCTTGGATTTGGTGGAAAGATCCAGATCTTTTTCATGAAGTTCTTTAGAAATTTCCTTTTCACCAAAAATTCGTTTTTGAATCCCCCAATAATTGGCAATGAAAGCAACTTCATCTGTCAATTTGTGTTCTTCTGCCAGTGACATGCCTTGTTCATAAAACGCATTGGCACCTTCCATATCCCCAGATCGGAACAAAAACCACCCCAGTCTGCCTAAAGATCGAATGAACAATTCAGGCTCACTCTTTTCAAAATGATCTTTGACTTTCGTAAAAACAACCTGACCTTCCTGTAACCAACTTTTGATATCGTAAAAGAAAAATAGTGCATCAATACATTGATTTAGCAGATCCGGTTGCGATTCCGATGCCCAAGCCCAAGCTGCGCGGATGTTGTTGATTTCTGCTTCGATTTCTGCCAAAGCTTCGATCTGATGACTGCCTAACAAATTTACTTTTCGTTTCTCCAACAAAACCACATAACATTGACCATGTTTGACTCTGGTTTGTGCCCATAGATTATCCATCTGGTGAAGTTTTTCTTCAGCAAACCCCCGAAGCAGCTCATGCATTTCGTAGCGATTGTCATCGAGTCGTTTGATAAAAGATTTGCTATATAAATTTGAAAGCGTGGTCAAGGCGATGTCAGCCACCTCAACCATTGCTTCTCTGGTGAAACCGCCGCGAAACATCGACAGCTTGCCCACCGCTTCGCGTTCCTGATCTGACAACAATTTCCAAGAGTATTCAAACGTGGCACGCACACTGCGTTGACGTTCTGGGAGTTCTTTGAGTTCGTTGGCCAAGAAATCAATACTCGTTTTGATTTCTTTCAGGATTTCAGAGCAAGACAACATTTCAATCCATGAAGCGGCCAATTCGATCCCTAATGGGCTGCCTGAGACCAATTGGCAAATTTCAATGATGTCGGCTTTTTGTTTGGCCAAAGGCAGATTGATGTTCACTTTGCGGGCAGTATTTAAAAATAACTCAATGGCTTCATGGCTCTGCCAATCTTCATCATCCACTGAGGCAGGCACAGACAACCCTTCTAATGGAAACACCCACTCGCCTTCGATGTTGAGTTTCACACGCGAGGTCGCTAGCCCCATCACCTGCGGTGCTTGTTTGAGCATGTCGCCAATCATGGTTGCACCATCGGTCAGATGTTCAAAATTATCCAACACCAGCAACATCTGTTTGTCTTTCAAATAATTGGCCAATTGAAGATGGGGTGGTTGGCTCCCGTAGAAGTTAAAGCGTAAGGCTTGGGCAATGGCGGTGGGAATAAAAGAGCTGGTCTGCACCCCCGCCAGCGACACCCAATAGGCACCCTCAGAAAAGTTGGGCAATTGTTCCGTTGCTAACTGCAAACTAAGCCTGGATTTACCGATTCCTCCTGGTCCCATCAATGTCAACAGACGACATGATTCATCCTGCAAATGGTTGGTCAAAGCTTCGAGTTCATCAGCACGTCCCACAAAAGCACTGAATGGCACAGGCAGATTGTTGGGTGGCAGACTGGAACGAGAAGATTCCAATTGCCCTTTGCTGATTTGCAGATAAAGTTTCTTGGTTTCTTCAGAGGGTTCCACACTCATGTGTTCATCGAGCTGTTTGAAACAATCTTCGTACACATCCAGTGATTTTTGCCGCTCGCCCAACTCATAATAAAAGCGCATTTTAAGTTGATAGATAGATTCCAGATGGGGTTCTTTAGCTAACAGTTGATTACATACATCCAGAGCAAGCTGCGTTTCGCCAAGTTGACCATGACACTGGGCTTGTTGTTCCAGTGCAGCACAACAAGCAGATTCAAAACGTTCTCGTCTCTCAATGGCCCAATCTTCATATGGATCTTCGACCAGGAATGACCCACGATCATGTTCAAAAGCCTTGGAAAATTCGTCTAAGGCTTCGGCCCAGCGTTCTGTGCTGAAGAGTTGTTGAGCCGTTTCCAAATGTTGTTCAAAAATCTCTATATCAATCCAACAATCAGTATCATCGTTGAAAGCATAGCCCTGACCGATGTTGAGGATAAAATTTGAATCTGGGCCTTTTTTCAGATCAGGCTCCAAAGCCTTACGAAGTTCACTCACACGGCCACGCAGATTTTTGATCACCTTGCCAGGATCAGCTTCTGGATAGAGCAGGTCGATCAGTTGATCCTGAGTAAACGTCCGCCCTCGGTGGGTCAACAGGATTTTTAGAAGATCTTTGGTTTTTTTTCGGCCCCACGCTTTGTCTGGCACAGGCTCGTTGTCGTAAAATACTTCGAACGAACCGAGCATCAGCACACGCAGAGGCTGTTGCTTTGACGAACTCATTGGGCCTCATCCCTTTAGTAAAATCAACCTCATTATACGTCAAGGATTATTCATGTTGAAGCCAATGGAGCACTTTGGAGCCAAAACGGAGTCCACCTGATTTATAGTGGTATTAACCTAACAAAACTCCAGAAAAGGGGCGTCATGCGTCAAAAATCTCTTAGCAAATGGATGGTTCTTTTAACCCTCAGCTTGGCCATCATTCTCGGTATCAGCTTGCCCAATGAGGCACAACTTAATCAGTCTGCAACTGTGGAACGTTGGGATATTCCCACTTTCGACAGTTTGCCTAGCGACATCGAATATGATGCTGTTGACAACCTTGTCTTTTTCAGCGAATTCAGTGGCAACAACATCGGTCAATTGAACCCATCCAACAATGAAATCACCGAATGGGGCGTCAACGGCAACCCAAATGGCATTGCGGTGGCACGCGGCAGTGGTAACGCTGCCATTTTGTTGCCACCCACAGTGTATTATGCTGAAAGCCGCGGTGATGCGGTGACAGTCTTAGATACTGTCACCGGCAGTTATGGTCAATATTTCCTGCCACGAAATGGGGCCTTTCCCAATCGAGTCAGCTTGGATTTGAGTCAATTCCAACCCCGTGTTTTCTTTTCGGAGCGCTTGGGAAATGCCGTTGGCTTAGTTGACCTCACTCAACAAATTGCCGTGCTTTCCAACAGTGCCGGGCTCAGTGTGACTCCAGTTGCGCCATCAGCAATTTCATCAAATGTGAGCACCTTCAATTTGAGTTCTCAATTCTTTCAATCAAACTTGGGTCCGGCGGCACAGGCCATTCCTTCCAGTATGAGTGGTGCCATCTCTGAATGGAACCTCAGCGGGATGATGTTCAATGGCGGCACTGTAGATGATGTTGCCGTTCAGGTGAATGGCCGCGTGTGGATTGCATTTGGTGGTGAAAACTTGATTGCGGAAATGGACCCGCAAACCAACACATTCTTGCTCTACAGCTTGCCGCCAGGTTCCTCTGCTTCCAGATTGACTTTTGATCTTGCGGGCAACGTATGGTACACCACTGGATTCAGTCAAAAAATTGGCATGGTGGTGCCTTTGACTGGCGATGTGTTTGAATGGTCAATGCCCAACGGTGGTCAGCCTTTAGACATCACCACTGATGCTTTAGCGGGCCTGGTATGGTTCACATTACGAGAAGGCAACGCCATCGGCGCGTTCAACCCAGGTACTGGTGAATACAACGAATATGCCATCGCTTCTGGTTCTAACCCTGTGGCATTGACGTTGGACGGCAACGGTGACGTGTGGTTTGTGGCCGAACGCGGTAACTATGTGGGCCGATTGAGCATCACAGCTTTGGGTCAGCCACCTTCACCTGGCCCTAGTAATCCTGGTGGTAACAGTGGCAATAATGGTCAAACATTTGTTTCAGGTTTGGGCGTCAACTTTGACGGCAACTTCACCGATGCTGAAATCAGCATCAACCTCAACTACAGCGGCAATCAAGGGCTTCCTGTGTTTATCGAAGCCATCCCTGTCAACAATGGCGTAGACGTCTCCGGCTTTGGCTTCTTGCCTGGCCGAGTCGAGCAAGCGGGTGCCAGCCTCGCCTTTACAGACACCATCTGGAACGGCGGTTTCTGCACCAACACCAACGGTCTAAAAATCATTCTGTTCGACAACAACGGCAATATTTTCTATGAACAGATTGTGGATATCGGCATCGATTGGGGTTGCAACGTCTAACTCGTTGCACAGCTCAACTTACTAAGGAGACTGACATGACATTTTATCAGCATTTGAACCAAAGATGGGGTAGGTTTGCCACGATCACGATCTACACTTGCCTTGTGTTGTTGCTTGTACTTGGCTTTGGTAAACAAGTTCAGGCGCAAGGTGGCGGTGGTTGCAAGATCGGAACAGCGCCAGTCAGCCCAAGCTCAGGCGCAACGATTTCTTTAAATGATCCGTTGACCCTGTCCGTGAACGTTATTACAGACAACACGCAGGATTGCAACCACATTGGCACAGCCTGGCAGATTGCCACTGACAGCAGTTTTGCAGCAAATACATTGGTCTTTGACAGCGGTTTCAGTAGCTTGTTTGATGTGGAATCGACCACGATTCAGCAACCTCAGCTTCAGGAAGCCACCACCTATTGGTGGCGCGCCTACATCCAGGTAACCAAAGCGGGTGTCCTTGGCTGGATAGAAATTGCTGATACCTTTTCAACTGCGAGTTCTGGTGGCTTTGGTTTTGGCACACCGACCCCTCAAATTTTGAACCTGTCCGCCGCACAAGGTTCGAGTGGTGATGTGATCACGGTTTCTGGCTCAGGATTCATGATTATGTTTGATCCTGTATTTGGCCCGTGGCAATCGACCATTGAGTTTGGTGGGCAGGCGTTGCCAACCACCGTGGTGAATGATTTTATGTTGGAGTTCATCGTCCCTGTGTTCAATTGTGGCAGCTACACCATTCAGGTGATCAATCCCGACCCAACCATTATTGGTGGCTCGCCGTCAAGCAACCTCACCATATTTGACATTCCTTGCCCTCAAGGTGGTGGGTTGCCCACACCAGCCATCAACAATTTATCACCATCAACGGCTAATCCTGGTGATGTGATCAGCGTCAATGGATCGGACTTTATGGACTTTTTCTTGGGTGAGGTGTCGAATATCTACTTCGATGGCTCGTTGATGCAAACCACGTTTATCAGCACCAACGAATTACGTTTCAGCGTGCCAGCTATTGCGCCTTGTGGCAATGTGGATGTGCATGTCAGCAACACGGATGGCCAATTGAGTTTCGTTAACAGCAACACCACCAGTTTGAATATTCCTTGTGTTGGCGGCTCGAACAATCCACCAACACCCAACATTCAAATGTTGTCACCCAACAGCGGCGCAGCAGGCACAACGGTGAAAGTGAATGGCAGCAACTTTACGCAGACCAGCCAAAACATCATCGTGGTCCCAGGATCCGAAATTCTGTTCAATGGCAATATGACCACCACCACTTACCTCAGCGCGACACAATTGGAGTTTGTGGTACCAGCCAATGCCAGTTGTGGTAACCATCAGGTTCAGGTTCGTAATCCTGGTTTGGCCGTCAATGACCCTTCTGCCAACAGCAACACGACCACCTTTAACGTGACTTCAGGATGCTCTGGAGGCGGCGGCGGTGGTAATCGAGGCAACAACGGCGCACCGACAGCAAAGTTCAGCTACTCGCCATCCAGCGTCCAGGTGAATCAGGTGGTTCAATTTAACAACCAGTCCACCGACCCTGATGGTAGCACAGACATCAAATCAATCAACTGGACCTTCGGTGACGGCAACAGCAGTACATCTGCCAGCCCCACGTACACTTATCGAACAACAGGCACATTCACCGTTCAGTTGCGTGTGGTAGACAGCGTGGGCAACAGCAACAGCACTTCACAATCCATCACGATCAGTGGAACAACCGGCCCTGGACCAAACCCAGGCACATTGTCAGTAGAACAAGCTCTTGCTCGGGCCGTGCCGAATGACCCTAATAGCGCCAACGCCAATCAAGTCATTGGTGATCAAGAAATTAAACAAGGCGTCACCTACTGGATCATGGGTGCGCAAGTACCAAATACTGGTGGTCAAATGGTTGGTGACAATAAAATTTTGGACTTGATCAAAAAATGGATCAGTGCAACGTTAATTTCCACCAATGCTGCGCCAATGCCTTTGGTATCTGATGCCGAAGCTCAGTATCACTTAGAGCAACTGATGCACGGCGTTGAGCCAGCTCCCGCCCCATTCAGTCTCAACTCAGTGCACTTGCAGACGACAACTTCCGAGCGCTGGACACTCAGTGCACAGGGCCAAGGCATCGAACGCATTCAGATTCAAGTGTTCGATGCTTCTGGGCGGCTGTTAATTAATCAATCAAGCAATGGCAACAATCTCACACTGCTCGCATTCGATCAACAGGGCAATCGTCTGGCCAACGGCGTTTATTTGTACATCGTGACTGCTTCCAGCTTTCACGGTCAACGATTGCACAGCGGGATTAAGGGATGGGTGGTGTTGAGGTAAATCTCGGATCAGGGAAGCGGCGTGTTGGTCGCTTTCCTGATTTAAAAGAATTTGGAAAATTAGATAAATGTAAAAGCTCTAATCCCCCAACCCCCTTTTCAAAAAGGGGGCTACAATTGGGCTGTGTGAGTGGGCCCTGAAAATGAAATTTGGTTCTTTTTGGGAGATAGTTTGGTTAGAAAAATGGGAAAAACATACAGCTAGAGAATCTTAAATCAATAGAACAACCTATCTAAGGCAAATGGGAAACTCCTTTTTCTGGGAGAAGATGGATGGGGGGAGGTTAGGCTGCTGAGTGGTCACTCAGCACTCCCCTCACTCCTGTTTTAAAAGAGTGGATTTATGGTTTGACATGAACAATTTCACCATACCAAAATAATGCGAAGACACACCATCAATTTGAAGCCCTGAATCACGAACTATTGACTCTATATCAAGGTTAAGCTGACAGCCAAAATCTTCCAGATGTATATCTGCACGCCGATCCAAAAATTTGTTGATCCAACCATAATGGCTGCGTCCATGTTCCAGAAAGAGGAGTTTTCCTTCAGGTTTGCACACCCGGGCCATTTCAGAAATCACTTGACTTGGGTGGTTCATACTGCACAAAGTAAGGGTGCTAAGAACGGTATCAAACGAATCATCTTCAAACATCAGTGCTTCAGCATCCATAACATTGAGGTGAGCATTCAAATCAAAAGATTCCACTTTGTATTGAGCTTCATCTAACATGCCCTCAGACACATCTATACCAAACAACTGGATGTCTTTAGGATAGTAGGGAAAATTCAAGCCTGTGCCCACACCAATTTCTAACACCTTTCCTTTTACACCCCAAAGCAGACGACGACGGAGGCGGCGAAGTAAAAAACGTTCACCCCATTTTGAGAGTTGATCATAATCCTGAGCAAGATCATCAAACAACGCTTCTCGATCCTGAGGTGAGGTTACCATGTTATTTTCTTATAGAGGCCCAACAGCAAATCAGACAGGCCATTGATGTCTTTTAGAATCACAGATCGTCCTGGGCCATATGTATTTTTGACATAGGCAGGCGCATGTGGATCGCAGATCACGCCAAACACTTTGATGCCTTGGGCGCGAGCTTCCTGAATCGCTTTTTTGGTGTCTTCAAGCCCGTACTTCTGTGTATAACCATGATCCCAAGGTTTGCCATCCGTGATGTGCAGTAACAGTTTTGTGCGAGCTGGTTGCATTTCCATTCGCTTAGTGATGTGGCGAATCGCACAGCCATCACGGTTTTGAGACAAGGGCTGTAACGCTTCCAGGCGGTATTGAACCGTGAGTCCGTAGTGTTCTTCAAATTTTTTCAACGGAAAACAATCGACCTGACCTCGACCGTCGCCCGAATAGGTATAGATCGCATATTCATCTCGAAGGGCTTCCAACGCCTCACACAAATAGCGCAACGCCTCACGCTCTACCCCAATGACAGGTTCCCCAGTGGGTGTCAACCTGGCAGTTGAATCACTTTGATCAAGCAGAATCGCAGCGCACAAATCACGCTTCTTTCGCAACTGTTTGGTGTAAAGCTTTTCAGGCAATGGTTGACCTGCGCGCAAATCTGTCATGCCTTCGACCCAGGCATCCAAATCAATTTCATCGCCTTCAAGTTGACGTTTTTGTCGCGTCCAATCTTCTTCGGCCATCCATTCAAACGCACGTCGAATCTGTGTCACCTGTGGTGCGTTCAGGATAGATACAGCTTTCACCTCACCCGGCACTTGTTCATACAGCGCACACCAATTTATGCGATAGGTTTGCTCTCGGTAATCCCACTCATCGTATTTGAACGCTTGCTTGAGGCTGGCATCACCTTCCGTGCTGTCGTCGTGCATATCCTCCTCGGAATCCTCATCCTCCGAAGGTTCGTTCCAAAGTTGTCGCATCTGATCCGATGAGCTCGGCGAAGAGGGTGGCGAGTCAAGCAACAATGGCAGCTCATACGGCAAGAGCGTCAAAGACAAAGGCTCACGCAATTTGGGTTCATTAAACAATTTGCCCAATTTTTCATAAGCCAAATCTGTAATACGAATGGTGTCATTCACAGTCGAAGTTTTTTCACGCAAAATATTTGATTCATTGAGCAACAATTTAAAATCAGATTGCCAGGGTTTTTCCAACGCAATGTGACTCTTGCCCCAATGAAGCTGTTGTAACAACGCTTCTAAAAAGCGTTCTCTTGAAGCGTCTGGCTCAGGCCGAAAGGCAAATTCCAACTGCATCAATTGATCGCGCCCAGCCTCAAAGCCAGGGTATTGTCTTAGCAAATGGGCCTCGACACGTACATCTTCGAACAAATGAAACAGTGCTTCAGCCATCCATGCATCGGTGAAAGATTGAAGATAATCGATCAATGATTGACGACCTGCTTCCTCATCTTCAGCCTGATAAAAGTAGGTACCCGCTTGTCGATGACTCTGCTCATGTGTGATCAACCATTTGTAAAGCCAAAAATGCAAATCTTCGTCCTGACCCACAGCCACTTCTCCATCAGGATAGGCCATCACACGATCTGGTAAATGTAAAAAATCATGATCCATCGGTGCGGTGCTGTCCTTGGGGTGGAACTTTAATGGTTGCCCAGGTCCGGTCAATGCATCTGAGTAATAGCGTAAAATGCGTTCCACATCGAAGGCCGACACACCCTTTTTCAACCCCTCAAACAAAGCTTGAGATCGCTCATCCTCAGTTGAAAAATAGTGTTGAAGTTGTTGTTTTTTCTGATGCAGGCCAAAATAAAACCAGCGCCAGGCATGATCCAAATCCAGACCTAAAATCACTTCAAGCAAATATCCAGGATGGACAGATGTAACTTTCTTTTGTTGCAGTTGGAATATTTGAGAGAAATATGCTTGAAGTTGAAGCGGTTCCAGCCGTTGGCGTTCCTCACTCAATGTTTTAATCACTTCATAAGTCAACTCTGGCTGTTTTTTAAAAAGCTTTTCAATCGCATTTGTGTATTGTTCGCCTCGAGTGAAGGGGTAGCGATTGATGATACGTCGCCAAAGTCGTTGGTAGGCAACATCATTGTTAAACATGGTTAACCGAAGTAGTTTTTGGCCACTTCCAACAGGGAACGTTGCAGGTCGCGATCATCGGTAAGAGGTTGAATCAAAGCAGCTTCGCAAGCAGACAATGCAGGGATGTTGGCCTTCATCAGTTGACCAGCGTAGATGAGCAGGCGCGTGCTGAGTTCGTCTTCCAACCCCTGTCCGGCGAGGTTGCGGATTTTACCACCCAGGTACACCAGCTTGCGGGCGATGTCGAATTCGATATCGGATTCATGTGCCACGATTTGTGCTTCTTTTTCCGGCGTAGGGAAATTGAACTCAATGCTGACAAAACGCTGGCGTGTGCTCGGCTTCAATTCCTTACGCACACTTTGATAACCAGGGTTATAGCTCATCACCAGTAAAAAACCATCTTCAGCCTGAATCTGTTCTCCCAGTTTGTCGATGGGCAAAATGCGGCGATGGTCTGTGAGTGGATGAATTAATACCACTGTGTCGTTGCGGGCTTCCACGATTTCATCCAGATAAGTGATCGCGCCTTGACGCACCCCTTGAGTCAAAGGACCATCCTGCCACACAGTTTGTTCGTTGGTAATCAAATAACGACCCACCAAATCGGAAGCAGACAAATCCTCGTTACAAGCAACAGTGATCAATGGGCGAGAAAGGTGCCAGGCCATGTACTCTACAAAACGAGTTTTGCCACAACCTGTTGGGCCTTTAAGCAACACAGGCAACTTGGCGTGAAAAGCCGCTTCAAATAACTCAACTTCATCACTCATGGGGACGTAAAAAGGTGTGTTGTCTGTGCTTTTCGATCGCTTTGCCGTGGCTTTGGCCATGCCGCCTCTTTCCTCTGGAATTGGCCCTCAGTATACACACACCCCACGGTCAAGACCATCAATAAAACCGAAAAAACAAGTTATAGGTAAAGGCACTAAACCCCCAACCCCCTTTACACAAAGGGGGCTACGATAAAACTGCGTATATGAAATTTATTATGTGAATCCTCATCCTGATTAATTTTGACAGGGAATATTAGGTCGCTCTCCCCTACTAAAGAAGAGGGAATAAAAACTCATAAATTTCCACACCGATTCAGCTCTCTTAAAGAAAAACAATAATTGAAACAGAACCTACTCACAGTAACCCATCGTAGCCCCCTCAGACGAAGGGGGTTGGGGGTTTGAAGCCTTTTACTAGCTGCATCTAAATTTTTAGTTTTTCTATCAAATAAAAAAGCGCATGGTGTCTTTAAAAAGATCACCATGCGCTTTTGTCAATCAACGTTAGTTAGACAGTGAGCGTTATCGCAAAATACTCAACTTGCGAATTTCACTGCGTTCAGTCTGGCCATGAATGTCTTCGGTGGTCACCACATACAGGTAAACCCCGTTGGCCAATGGGCGGCCGCTGTTGTCCAAACCCTGCCAGCGCAATTGACGACCAGAGGTCATAGTGCTGTCAAAGACCACACCACCTTGCAAATCAAATACCTGAAGCTGCATGGCGGCTACGTTTGGATCGTTGCTGCTGAGCACAAAGCCATTGCCTTCAGCAGACAGTTCAATAGCTCTTTCTGTGCCAAGAGCACTGCTGCGCCCAGCCATCACTTGAGCAAAGAGTGAGATTTGAACACGCGGGCTGTTGACATCATTGGATTCAACCAGGATCTGACATTCCAATACCCCCAGACGTGATGGAAATACCGTCACTGCAACGGTCACTGACTCACCGGGGCTCAACACATTTAAGGCGCGGGTGTCACTGAGAGAATACTCTGTGCAAAAAGAAGTCACCGACACGTTGAGGCTTCGGGTACCTGTGTTTCTTACCACAAAGTTTTCAGTCACACGTTCATTCAAATCGAGGTTGCCAAAATTAAAGTCTCTGGGGCTGACCGACAAACCACCAGCTTGGCCAATCCCAGACAATAAGATACTTGTATTGTCATTAAATCCATCACCATAGGCCAAGGTGGCAACAGTGGAAAAAAGCCCCACATCGTCAGGTAAGAAAACCAAACCTATGTCAATAGATTCTCCTGGGCCAAGTGTGAAGGTTTTGGTATGAACTTTCTCGGTGCGAATGTTAATCAGACCACGGCTTTTCAAAATCGAATCAAAGAAAAAGACATTGGATTCAAAGCTGAACACGCCACGGGTAGACACTTCACTGGTGTTGGTGATCCTCACCGTTTCTACATCCACGGTTTGTGGGTTGGAAATTTGGAACTGTGTGTTTAGCAGGTTGGGGCGAATATCCATCGCACCAAAGTCCAAACGGTTTGAATTAAAGGCCAACCCTGGGCGGGCCGCACGACCAATGAAGGACACCACAGTGGAAAAACCAGGCACCGGTTCGGTCACAAAACGTCCGTTGCGAATGTTGATGATGCGATCAGCGGTGATGGTTAAAATATCGTTAAATACGCCAATTTCACTGGGATCGAACTCCACAATGAATTGACGTTCCTGGCCTGGGCGCAAAAACTCAAAAGCCTGGACATTAAACGTTGTATCCACATCAAACTCACGCAATGTTAAGCGGCTGAATTGCGGAATAATATCCGAGTTGGATGTGTTTTTTAAGGTGAAACGCATTTGAGATTGGCCAAAAATGCCACCTCTTGATGGATCCAAAACGATCGTGCCAAAATCCAATTCGGCGGGGGTAACTTTCAAAACCTCTGCACCAAGCTGACTGTACGCAGGGGCAAAATTGATCGACAGGCTGAAGGCAAACGCCAGCGCCAACATGATGACTGCTCTAAAAAACTTCATCGAACCTCCTGACCCACAGATGGGTTAAGTATTTGTCTGATTGAATTAATCGTATGATTCACAGCATACCAAGAATTTGCTGCTCACTCCCTGAACATCATCCCATTGAGATGTGATGACATCGGTCACTCAAACCAGCACCTCTTAAAAAGTTGACGCCAGTATAACACATCTTTGTAGCGTATGCCGCAAGGGCACACACGAATGTAACACTTCAGACACTTTTCGAGATGCGTTTGTTTTGGAAAACTTTTATAGGCATTTAAGTCATGGTTAATGCGTCTAATCCCCCAATCCTCTTTATATAATAGAGGCTACAATTAGCCTACGAGAGTTAATTCTAAATAACGAAATTTGGTTCTAATTTAAGGTGAGGATCAATCTTTTTAGAACCAATTCAGGGGATTCAACTTTGATCCAAGCCAAACTCGTTTTAATTTTGTCAAAAGGCCCAAACCGTCTTCATTGTAGCGCTTGCATCTGGGGTTAAAAACACGTATCTTGGTAAGGTTGGGAGAGGAACTTAAGAGGCACGGAGAGGGCCTACCTATTTGTCATACTTCCTGGGGGATTCTTTTTTGTTGTCTCTGTAATGAGGACGGTGAGTGTTATGCCAGATATTGAAAATATTTTCATTGAAGACGAGATGAAGCAGTCGTACATGAATTACGCCATGAGCGTAATTCGTGGGCGCGCCATTCCCGATGTACGTGACGGCTTAAAGCCGGTGCAACGCCGTATTTTGTACGGCATGGAGCAACTCAGTTTGCAGTCCAATCGACCGCAAAAGAAGTGTGCGCGCATCATCGGTGAAGTCATGGGGAAATACCATCCTCACGGTGACCAGGCCATTTATGATGCACTGGCCCACATGGCGCAGGATTTTTCCTATCGTTATCCATTGGTGGACGGCCAGGGCAACTTTGGCTCCATCGACGGCGATGCCCCCGCTGCAATGCGTTACACCGAAGCCCGCATGAGCGCACTGAGCAGCGAATTGCTTCACGAAATTGATGAGAACACAGTTGATTTTGTCGCCAATTTTGACGATTCCTTAGAAGAACCGGAAGTGCTGCCAGCCAAAGTGCCAACCTTAATGTTGAATGGCTCTTGGGGCATTTCAGTGGGGATGACCACCCAGATTCCGCCGCACAATTTGCGCGAACTGGTAGATGCAATTTTATATCTGATTGACAATGGAGATGCTACAGTCGAAGACCTGATGCAGATTGTCAAAGGTCCAGATTTCCCAACCGGCGGCATCATCCTGGGTAAAAAAGGGATTGAAGAAGCTTACCATACAGGGCGCGGCAAACTGCGCGTGCGTGGCCGGGCCGAAATTGAAGATGGTCGCATTGTCATCAGCGAAATTCCATTCCAAGTGCGTAAGTCCACCTTGGTGGAAACCATTGCCGACAAAGTAAAAAACGGTGTTATTTCCGAAGTTTCCGACCTGCGCGACGAATCTTCCGCTCGCAGTGGCATTCGCGTAATTGTAGACCTCAAGCGCGGCGCCACCGCTGAAGTGGTGTTGAACAAACTTTATAAGTACACACCATTGGAATACACCTTCGGCTCCAACTTCCTGGTGATTTCCGATAACGCACCAAAGCGTTTGTCACTGCGCCAGATGCTTAAGAGCTTCTTGGACTTCCGTCGTGTTGTGGTACGCCGCCGCACAGAGTATCGCCTCAATCAGGCCGAAGCTCGCGCGCATCTGTTAGAGGGTTTGCTCAAAGCACTTGAAAACCGCGATGAAATCATTCAGATGATTTCGAAAACGCGTGAACCACAAGAAGCGCAGCAGAAATTACAAGACACCTATGAATTTTCCGAATCCCAGGCCAGCGCCATTTTGCAGATCCGCCTGCGCCAGTTCACCGGCATGGAAACGGAAAAACTGCAACAGGAATACGAAGAAAAACAACGCATGATTAAAGAACTTCGCAACATCCTCGACAACACTGATGTGCTCGATGATGTGATTAAGGAAGAATTGGGCGAAATTCGTGAAAAATATGGTGATGATCGCCGCACGGAAATCAATGCCACCGGTCAAGCCATCGGTGAGATCGACCTGGAACAACTGATTCCGGCCAATGACATCATCATCGGTGTGACCAACAATGGTTACGTCAACGCACCACGTGAAGACGTGTTCCGTAAGCAGAACCGTGGCGGCAAAGGCGTGATCGCCATTCGTTTGCGCGAAAAAGATGCCTTAAGCCACATCTTTAAAGCCAACACGCACGATCATTTGTTGATCTTCACGGATGCGAACAAAGCCTACAAAATTCGTGGCTTCCAGTTACCATCCTTGAGACGAGATGCCAAAGGCGAAAACCTGCGCTCATTGATTGAAATGGCAGATGACCATCGCGTTCGCGCCATGTTGCGCCTGCCATTGGAACGTGTGGATGAATTATTCTCCACCATGATCACGCGCGGCGGCATCGTGAACCGCAATCGCCTCAAAGATTATTCCAACGCTCACACTGGCGGCATTTTGGCTGTCAATGCAGTGAAAGGTGATCGCACGGTTCAAGTGCGCCTCACCACGGGCCAGGGTGATTTACTGCTGGTCAGTGAAAATGGGCAAGCGATTCGCTTTAAAGAAGACAAAGCCCGCTGCTCAGGACGTCCAAGCAAAGGCGTGCGTGGCATGAGGCTGTCCGAAGGCGACAAACTGGTCAGTTTCATTGACATCAACGAAGAAGATCCAGAAGACAAACTTCTGCTTGTCACCCGCTTTGGTTTTGGCAAACGCACTAAATTGAAAAACTTTGAAGTCCAAGGTCGCGGCGGCAAGGGTGTATTGGCGATCAAAACCACCAAACAAACGGGTGATGTGGTCGCAGCCGTGAAAGTGAAAGACGGCGACGAACTGTTGGTCACCACCAAGGATGGCAAAATCATCCGCTTCAGCGTGGACAACGTGCGTGTGGTGGGTCGTTACGCCAAAGGCGTCAAAGTCATTGACGTGGACAAAGGCGATGAAGTGGCTTCCGTGGTTCGCTGGGAAGTCGGTGGCGAAGATGATGCCAAAGCAGAAAAAGCTGATCCTGTTGTCAATGGCAAAGCAGAAGAGCCTGTCGTAGAGGCAGACACTGACACTGAAATCAGCAACGACGAAAATTGATCCATCATGAACGTGGATGAAGCACTACACCTACTGAAGCAGGGCACCACAGAACTGCTGCCCGAAGCAACTTTAAAACAAAAACTGGAGCGGTCTGCCCAAACGGGCAAACCGCTCCGGGTCAAACTGGGCATCGATCCCAGCGCCCCCCACCTCACTTTAGGCCATGCAGTGGTTTTACGAAAGCTGAGACAATTTCAGGATTTGGGCCACACCGCCATTTTGCTGGTGGGAGACTTTACACGCCTGGTGGGTGATCCTTCTGGCGAATCTTCAACCCGTCCATTGATCACCAAAGAAATCATCGAAGAAAACATGAAGACCTATCAGGAACAAGCGTTCAAAATTCTTGATCCTGAAAAAACGGAGCTGCGTTACAACTCTGAGTGGCTCAATCCACTAGGTGTACAAGGCATCATTCAATTAACGAGCAAATACACCGTGGCTCGAATGTTAGAACGTGACGATTTTTCCAAACGCTATAAAGATAATAGCCCGATCAGTGTGCTGGAATTTTTGTACCCTTTGCTACAGGCGTACGATTCTGTGGCTTTGGAAGCAGATGTGGAATTGGGCGGTCATGATCAACTGTTCAACTTACTCATGGGACGAGATATTCAACCCCACTACGATCAGGAATCTCAAGTGGTATTGACTGTACCATTGCTGATTGGAACCGATGGCGTCAAATCAATGGGCCAGAGTAAAGGAAACTACATTGGCATCAGCGAAGCGCCGGAGCAAATTTTCGGCAAGATCATGTCATTGCCCGATGAATTAATGCAGCAATACTATGAACTGCTAACCGATGTACCCTGGGATGAAGTCAAAGACCTTCACCCGAAACAATGTAAAGTGAAGCTCGGCAAAGTTATGGTGCGTTGGTTTCACAGTGATGTTGATGCTCAGGCCGCCGAAGATAATTTTGAGCAAGTGTATGCTCGCAAGGAAGTGCCTGACGATATGCCAGAAATAGGGATCAACCCTTCCAATTTAGAGGGTGGGTCTATCTGGATCATTGAGCTATTGGACCAAGCCAACCTCATTGGCACGCGCTCGGAAGCACGTCGATTGGTGCAACAAGGCGGAGTTCAGATTGACGGTGAGAAAGTAACCGAGGTCGATTTTCAGGTTACACCGCAGGATGGCATGGTGCTTAAAGCAGGTAAGCACAAATTCGCAAAGATCAAATTGGAGGGCTAATGGGCGATTGTATTTTCTGTAAAATCCTCGCTGGTGAAATTGAAGCCAAAGTGCTTTATGAGGATGATCAAACGATGGCCTTGCTCGATGCGTTCCCTTTGGTTGAAGGTCACACTTTGGTGATTCCCAAAGCCCATCACGAACACCTTCAGGATATGCCCGCGGATGTAGCCCAAAACTGGTTTCAGGCCATCCACCAGACGGTAGAAAAATTACAAACTGCGATGGAAGCGCAAGGTATGACAGTCGGATTAAACAATGGCAAAGTCGCAGGCCAAGTGGTGCCGCATGTGCACATGCACCTCATCCCTCGATTTGAAAATGACAATGGCGGCACACTGCATTCCATCATCAATAAAAGTGAACAGAAGTCTATTGACGATGTGCACAAACATCTCAAAAGATCCTTTTAACATTTCACTCCAAGACCATGATTGACGCAACCACCAAACTGCTGGGGGTCATTGGTGACCCCATCGAACATTCCAAATCACCACAGCTGCATAATTATTTAATTAAACATTTAAATCTGAACTATTGCTATCTCGCATTTAGGGCCCCCCCTGATCAACTTAACAGGCTCACAGATGGTTTTCGCGCGATGGGCATTGCTGGTTTCAACATCACAGTACCACATAAAGAAACAATCATGCCTCTTCTCGATGGTTTGTCTGAGGACGCAGAAGCGCTGGGCGCAGTCAATACAGTGGTGGTTGAAGATGGAAAACTGATTGGTCACAACACCGATTGGGTTGGTTTTTTAAATCCGTTAAGCGAAATTGATTTACAGAGCCAACATGTTGTCATTCTTGGTGCGGGTGGCGCAGCCAAAGGTATTGTGTATGGATTGATTCAAAAACGGGTTGGCAAACTCACTTTGGTAAATCGCACAGCAAGCAAAGCGGAAGCTTTAGCAAAACACATTCAAGCTCAGTTGGGATTTGATGCAGTCGAAGTGGTGGAGCCAGATTCGGAACTGCTCATATCCTCAACTCAGGAGGTTCAGTTGCTTGTCAACACCACGTCGGTGGGGATGTGGCCGAAGGTAGATGAGACACCAGTTTCAGCGTCGATGCTTCACCCCAATCAGATTGTTTATGATTTGGTGTATAATCCTTTAGAAACGCGATTGTTAAAGGATGCTCGACAAGTTGGTGCGCAAACGATTGATGGATTAGATATGTTTATTGGCCAAGGGATTGCGTCTTTTTCAAAATGGACCCATACAAAAGTACCCATTGAATTGTTAGAGTCAGTTCGCAAATATTTAATTGAACTGTAAACTTTCGTTAATCAATCAAAGCCGTTAAAACCCGCTAACAATCTATGCTTTAGGCGGAATGAACAGTCGCCAAAAGAACAACTCCACAGAAATAAATATAAAAACCCTTGACTTTGAGTGCGCTCTAAGTTGTATGCTGGAGGTCTATGTCTGAAAAAAAATATGCAATGCAGCAGATGGTTGAGGAAACGGGGGTTTCTGCCCACACCCTGCGCTACTACGAACGGATTGGATTGGTGCCGCAAGTACCACGCGCACCAAGCGGTCATCGGTATTATCTGCAAGGGCACATGGAGCGTGTCATTTTCATCAAACGGTTACGAGCGACAGGAATGCCGATTCAACGCATTTCACGCTATTTCAGTTTGATGAAATTAGGCAATTCCACCATCCCAGATCGGCTTCAGGTGATGGAAGATCACCGTGAGGCCATCGAAACAAAGTTGTGTGAACTTCAAGAAAACCTGGAGTTGATCAAATACAAAATCGGCATGTATCGCGAATACATGACCGAGCGCGAGAAAAACCAAAAGTAATTCTGTCAGACATCTGATCTCATTTCCTTGAGAAAACTTACGTTCACCTTAGGAGAGGTATGTTATGGGTGCTGAAAAAGAAGCTGTTAAACAGGTCATTTTGGATGCGTATATTAAAGGCATCCACACCGTACAAGACAAATCCATTGCGAAAAAAGGGTTTCACAAAGATTTTAAAATGTTGCTCCAGCAGGACGATTCGATGAACAGCATCGGGCTGGATGGCTGGTTTGACCGCATCGAAACACTCAAGGCCGACAACCCTGATTTTTGGGCGCAGGAACCAACGTATGAATTTCACTCTATCGATGTAAGAGCCAAAGCCGCCAGCGTAAAGATGGATGTGTTTCGTGGTGGCAAGTTTTTCGCCACGGATTACCTGCTGCTCTACAAATTTAGTGATGGTTGGAAAATTGTTTCTAAAACGTTCACGTTTACGGCTGAATAAAAGGCAAATTTTTTATTTTAGAAAAAGCCAAAGAATGAATTAAAGCTTTCAATCCCCCAACCCCCTTTCTAAGGGGGCTTATATTTGACCACTGGGGGTAGGTTCTATAGCTTGATTCATTTTTCTTGGCGAAATTGGAAAGGAATATAATGGAATATGTAAATTTAGGTCGCACTGGTGTTAAAGTTAGTCCGCTTTGTTTGGGCACGATGAATTTTGGATCACGCACCGATGAAGCCACAGCTGCTGAAATGATTGACAAGTCAATTGATGCTGGCATTAACTTCATTGACACAGCCAACATCTATGGTAATGCCGAAGGTGGTCAAGGTGCAGGCAGCAGTGAGGAGATGATTGGCAAGGCTTTTGAAAAAAATGGCAAACGAAACCAAGTGATCCTTGCCACCAAAGGCCGTGCAAATATGAGACCAGATGATCCCAATGGCGGAGGCCTAAGTCGCAGACACATCATGGCTGAATGTGAGGCATCACTGAAACGCTTGAAGACCGATTACATCGACCTATATCAACTTCATTCACCGGATGAAGATGCCCCCATTGATGAAACATTGCGGGCCTTGGATGATTTGGTTCGCTCTGGCAAGGTGCGCTACATTGCCACCAGCAATTTTTCATCATGGAAAATTATTGAAGCATTATGGCAATCCAGCGATCTGAGGCTAAACCGATTTGTATCCGAGCAACCGCCCTACAGCATGGTTTTCCGCATGGCTGAACGTGAATTATTCCCAATGGCACAACAATTCAACATTGCTATTTTGCCATGGTCACCTTTATTTGGTGGGTTTCTTGCAGGCAATTATAAAAAGGGTGAAGATTTCCCAGAAGGTTCACGTGCAGCCATGAAAGACTGGCATCAATACTGGCAAAGGCTGGTTGGGGATCGTGCCTGGGATTTGCTGGATGTACTAAGCACGATGGCTGAAGAAAAAGATTGTTCAGTCAGTCAATTGACCTTGGCTTGGACGTTGGCGCAACCTGCTGTAACCAGCCCCATCATCGGCCCTCGAACGGTCGAGCAATTGGAAGATAATATCAAATCTCTCGATGTTGAAATCACAGATGAAGATAAAGAAAAAATTGATGAAATTGCTCGCCCACGCGGACATTTGCTTAAACTATAAAACACGATAATAGCCAACACAATTTTCGCAAAGAACACTTACTGAATTAAAGAACCACCCATAAAGTTAAACCTTAGCCCCCTTCAGACGAAGGGGGTTGGGGGTTTGAAGCCTTTAATCTCTTCACAACAAATTGGTTTTAAAAGCCTTAAAAAGGAGCCTTCAGAAATGAAAACAATCAAATTGGGAAACAGTGATTTAAAGGTCAGCCGAATGGGGCTGGGCTGTATGGGGATGTCCGATTTTTATTCCAACTTTGATGATGAGGAGTCGATTGCGACGCTTCGTCGAAGTTTGGAGTTGGGCATCAATTTTTTGGACACAGCCGATATGTATGGTGTGGGCCGGAATGAATCATTAATTGGGAAAGCACTTTCCGGCCGTTGGAATGAGGTGGTGCTTGCCACCAAATTTGGCAATATGCGTTCATCGGAGGGCGAATTTTTAGGCATTAATGGCACGCCTGAGTATGTGAAGCAGGCGTGTGATGCCAGCTTGCAACGATTGGGTGCAGATCACATTGATCTTTATTATCAACATCGGGTTGATCCAAAAACACCGATTGAAGAAACAGTGGGGGCAATGGCTGAGTTGGTGAAAGAGGGTAAAGTTCGCTATCTCGGTTTGTCCGAGGCATCGGCAAGCACCATTCGGCGGGCGCATGAGGCGCATCCGATTGCAGCTTTGCAGACAGAATATTCGCCGTGGAGCCTGGATGTGGAAGAAGATATTCTGCCAACCTGTCGCGAATTAGGCATTGCATTTGTGGCGTACAGTCCGTTGGGTCGTGGTTTCCTCACTGGCCAGATCAAAAAATTTGAAGACCTGGCTGAAGATGACTGGCGTCGTAACATGCCACGTTTTCAGGGTGAGAATTTTGACAAGAATCTGGAACTGGTCAACGTGATTGAAGGCATTGCCAAGGAGCGCGGCTGCACCTCATCCCAAGTGGCTTTGAGCTGGGTGATGGGACAAGGGGAAGATGTTGTTCCTATCCCTGGCACCAAGCGCCGCAAATATCTTGAGGAAAATACCAAGGCCGTTGAAGTTCAACTGAGCGATGAAGAGCTGAACAAGATCAAATCCATTGCTCAGGAAACGATTGGCGAACGTTATCCAGAAATGGCGATGGAGATGATTCGCAACTCCTGATGTTCATATAAAAACGAATGGCATTCTCGTATAGATGGGAATGCCATTCTGGTCAAAAATCATATCAACAGAAACAAATCAAAAAACTTCTGAGGTGAGGCTGGGATAAATATTGAGCAAATATCCAGTATGCCTCTACCGACCTTCCCGGCTTTGCCTTAGGAGACCCATTTAAAATTTCATTTCTATATGATTTTACCGCAGCTTCTATCGTCTTTCTATACTTTAAAAGTTACCTTGTGATCACGAATCAAGCTACAAGTTTGTTTGACCTCTGTCTGAGATGGACGCTTGTGTTGAAATCCCGGAATCGACGCGTTAATGCAACGTCCATTCAGGCAATTTGAAATGATTTGAAACCCTCATTGATCAACTTTAGAGAGGGAATGAAGGGCGAGACCAGTAACCCAACTTAGTTCAACTGAGTGCACACTAGCCGCTTGTCTCGCCCTTTTATTCCCTTTACCGTGGACTAAACGGATACAATAATTACCACAACTTGAAAACATTCTAACCTCTCCCAGGTGATTTCAAGACATCTTTCAAAAAGAAATAAATTTTATCATTTAGAGCAAGCACCCACAGTTCAATCGTGCCCCCTTTATGTAAAGGGGGGTGGGGGATTAGAAGTCGTTACTATTTTTGTTTTTGAAAACCAAGGTTTTCAGTTAAAGTCCCCAAAACCAGGCAATGACAATCGTGCTGACAATCCACAAAATGAAATTCAGAGGCGCGCCTACACGGGTGAAATCGAGAAATTTGTAGCCACCTGGGGCAAATACCATGGTGTTGGTTTGGTAACCTACTGGCGTCATAAAACTGGTGGAGGCTGAGAACATGATGGCCAGAATAAACGCTTTGGGATCGAGCCCGAGTGACACCGCCGTGGCTGTGGCAATGGGGACAAGTAAAATGACTGTGGCGTTGTTTGAGATGAGTTCGGTTAAAATGGTGGTGGTCAGATAGAACAATCCAAGCAGAATAATTGGTGGTATATACTGGCCGAGGTTGGAGACGAAATCTGCGACCATCACATCAGCGCCTGTGTTTTGCATGGCGATTCCTAATGGGATGATGCCTGCCAATAGAAAAATGACATCCCAACGAATGGCTTGATGTAACTCTCGGATTCTCAGGCAACCTGTTAAAACCATCGCCACACAACCCTCAATCGCACTGACTAAAATTGGCTGAATGTTGAAGGCTGCCAATGCCACCACGCCCAAAATGATGCCCACCGCAATTGGAATTTTGTCTCGACGTGGCGGTTGGCGCATTTGGCTGGTCATCACAAAATCGGGGTCACCACTCAACGATTGCAGCACGCGAAGCGGCGCTTTGATTAAGAGAGAATCCCCCACTTCTAATGGCGTGGTTGGCAGGCGATTGCCAAGTGTTTCACCGTGATGGCTCATGGCCAGCACACTGGCACTGTAGCGGTTGCGAAAGTTGATCTCGCGCAGCGTCGCGCCCAACAAGGATGATCCTGGCGCAATCAGAAGTTCGGCCAGTTCCATGTCCTCACCTTGAACATCGGTGGCATTGAGTCCGCTGGCGGTTTGTAAATCGAAATCGTTTTGATGATCGGCTTCCAACAGTTTTTCAGTGTTGGTACGGATGAGCAATCGGTCCCCTGCTATCATTTTGTGATCGGGCAATGGCAATGAGAGTCGGTGTCCGTTGCGAATAATTTCCAATACTTCAATGTTAAATTTCCTTGCCAGATCAAGCTCCACCACCGTTTGATCGATATAAGAAGACTTTTCCGTAATGATCACTTCGGATAAATATTGTTTGAGGTGAAAACGCTCCGTGATCTCTTCCTCCACCTCTCGTTTAGGCAAAAGCCAGCGTCCGACAGTGAGCAAATAAATAATACCCACCACCATCACGATCAACCCCAGATGTGAAAATTCAAAAACATTGAACGCACCAAATCCCAAGTTTTGTGATAAGGAGCTGGCCAGGATGTTCGTCGAGGTGCCAAGCAACGTGACCACACCTGCAAGTTGTGAGGTGAAGGACAACGGCATCAAAAATCTGGATGGCGATCGTTTGTGTTCTCGTGCCAGTTTGACAGCAAAGGGAATGAGAATTGCCACCGCAGCCGTGTTGTTGAGAAATGCAGAAATCGGCCCTACAGTCACCATCACCAACAACAATTGACGGACTTCGCTGGTGCCTGAATATTTGAGCAACTTGTCGGTGAGCAAATCAATTGCGCCAGTACGATACAACCCTGCGCTCAAAATAAACATGGCCATCACGGTGATCGTAGCGGTGTTGGCAAAACCTGAAATGCCCTGCTCTGGAGTCACCAAACTAAATCCCATTAATGCGGCCATCACACCAAATGCAACAAAGTCCACGGTGAAAACTTCCAGTGCAAACAACACCAATGCGCCCACTAAAATGATCAGAACGAAAATAATGTCAATGCCCATATCTCAAACTCCCCACAACCACGTGATAGTGACAATTGTGACGATCAGAATCCAAATATTGAGAGGCCCCCCCACTTTGATGAAATCACTGAAACGGTACCCCCCTGGCCCCATGATCATGGCGTTGGTCTGATACCCCACCGGCGTGAAAAAGCTGGTGGAAGCCGCAAACATTACGGCAATGATAAACGCTTTAGGATCCATCCCCAAGCTCGTTGCCACACCAGCAGCAATTGGAATCATCAACACCACAGCAGCATTGTTGGAGATTAAACCAGTGAGAATCATGACCACAAAATAGATTGCGCCCAACACCAACGGCCCGGGCAAGCCTTGTGAAAGTTGAACCACACCATCGGCCAGGAGTTCGGCAGCACCCCATTTTTCCATGGCAATGCCCAACGGAATGATGCCTGCCAATAGAAAGATGACGTCCCAGCGAATTGACTGATGCAACTCCCGAATTCGCAAACAGCCTGTGACCACCATCAGTACACAGCCTGCCAAGGCAGTCACTAAAATGGGCCAAACCCCCAACGCCGCCAATGAGACAACAGCAACGATGATAGAAATGGCAATCGGAATTTTTTTTGTGCGATGCGTGGTCTGTCGCATATCGTCGGTGATGATGAAGTTCGGATCGGACTTGAGTGACAACAATACACGACGTGGTGCTTTGAGCAGGAGCGCATCTCCCAGTGCCAGAATGGTTTCCGGCAAGCGTTGACGCACCACCACACCCTGCTTGCTCATGGCCAGCACGCTGGCTCCATAGCGATTGCGAAAATCAATCTCGACAATGGTCGAGCCAATCAGCATCGAGCCTGGTGCAATCAACACTTCGGCCAACTCAGTGTCTTCGCCGCGAACGTCCATATCACCTGAAAAATTTTCGGATTGAAGTTGTACATCTTTCAAACTTTGTAATCGCACCAAATCCTGAGCGTTGGTTCGAATGATAAGACTGTCACCTTCTGCCAATTCTCTTTCAATCAATGGCGCACGCAAGTGTTGACCTTCACGAATGATTTCAAGCACTTCAAGGTCAAAACTCTGACGCAACTTCAATTCGCCCAATGTTTTGTCAATAAACGAAGAATGCTCTGGAATAAACACTTCTGAAAGATATTGTTTGAGGTGAAACCGCTCCGTAATCTCCTCCGGCACTTTGCGTTCTGGCATCAACTTTTGACCGATGGTGAGCATGTAAGCTATGCCAGCAACCATCACAATGAGGCCCAAATGCGCGAACTCAAACATCCCTAGCGCACCATAACCAAGGTCTTCTGAAAGCGAACTGGCCAGGATATTGGTCGAGGTGCCAATCAACGTAACCACACCTGCGAGTTGAGATGTGAATGAGAGTGGCATCAACATCTGTGATGGAGAACGTCCGTTATCACGAGCAATTTTAACAGCGAAGGGAATGAGAATGGCTACGGCTGCAGTGTTGTTCAAAAAAGCTGAAATCGGCCCGACCGTCAGCATCACCAAAAGCAGTTGTGTGGTTTGATTGTTGCCTGCAAACTTCATCAATTTTTCGGTCAACAGATCCACCGCGCCAGTACGATACAATCCGCTACTGAGAATGAACATGGCCATTACGGTAATCGTGGCTGGATTGCTGAAACCAGAGATGCCTTCCTTTGGCGATACCAGCCCCATGATCATGAGCAAGGCCATCACCCCAAAAGCAACGAAGTCCACCGTAAACGCTTCTAAGGCAAACAACACCAGCGCGCCCAGAATGATGACAAAGACAGCAATGATTTCAAAGCTCATGGCAGTCGTTGGGAAAAATACAACTTAACTCTGATGAGCGATTTCCCTGTCCCCTCTCACCGTGCAATGGCTTAGATAATTTCAGCTAGGAATTGTTAAATTATTCTTCAGTGGCTTCGGTCAACGCTTCAGATTCTTCCGCCACTTCTTCCACATCAGAAGTAAGCTTAAGGTCTTTGACATAAACATCCACACCCTGAACATCCAAGCCGGTCATGGCGTTGATATCATGGGTCACTTTTTCCTGAATGCTCCGCGCCACTTCATGGATAGGATGTCCGTAAGCAACGGTGACTTTCAGGCTCACCTGAACCTGTCCCAGGTCGTTGAGATGAACTTCAACACCCTTTTGTTTGCCACCAAAAATGCCCACAATATCGGCCATGCCGCCCTGTTTCACACCGGCAAGCCCTTCAACTTCAGCGGCTGCGATGCTGGCGATGTTGGCAATCACTTCTTCGGCGATATTAATCTGGCCGCTTTCCTGTGCTTCAACTGGCGTATTGTTATCGTTTGTCAATGGAGATATCCTCCCTTTAAATAATGTTTTCATTATACGGGTCGATTTACGACTTCCCAACATTGGATTTTGATTTACTGGAGATCAATGGTACATTATGGTCATGCGTAGTTTCTTTTGTCTTGAACTTGATCAAATCACCAAAGATCGACTGGCTGATGCAGTCGCTATTTTGAAAAAAACAGATGCACGCATGCGCTGGGTGCGCCCGGAATTGATGCACATCACGCTAAAGTTTTTAGGCGATATTGACCCCAATCAGATCATTGAGTATCAATCTTTTGCGCAATCTGCCGCCAATAAATCTCAACCATTTCAACTCAGGTTAAACAAACTTGGCGCGTTCCCTAACTTCGACAAACCACGGGTGATTTGGGCAGGTGCTTCAAACGTGCCTGATGCCTTGAACCAACTTCACGCCACTTTAGATCAACAACTCGAAACCTTCGGGTTTCGGCGCGAAAAACTCTACACCCCGCACGTAACTTTGGGCCGGGTGAAGGAAAGTGACAAAAACCTGTTAAGCACTTTAGCTGAACTTGTTCAATCCACATCCATGCGCCCTTCGGCGTTCAAAGTCAATGGGATCACTCTGATGGGAAGCGTATTAGGCTCTGGTGGACCTAGCTACACGCCTGTGTTCCAGGTGCCTTTATAATGATTCAATCTCGCATGAAATGTCTTCAGGCACTTCCAGGGCATCGTTGAGATTGGTCACACCCAGCCCTTGCACCGGGCCGCCTGCGGGGATGAAAATGTGATTGTCAATCACTGCTGCACCAATGCCGTGTCTTGCCACTTCCATCGGTGTAATAGATGTCCAACTGTCGCTGCCAGGATCGTAACGCTCTACTTCAGGAAAAACACCATCTTGATTTTGTCGATTGCCTTCACCACCGAACACATACAGACAACCATTCAGCGCCGCGGCAGCGTTGCCGGAACGTCCAGTGGGCATATTGGTCAGCTCAGTCCATCTGTTTGTTTCAGGATCGTAAACTTCCATCGTATCTAGGGTGAAATTAGACTGATCACGTCCGCCAGCAACATAAATCTTATCATCGATCACAGCAGCAGCATGGTGATCGCGACGACCATTCATGGAACGAAGGCCGGTCCATTGATCGGTCTGCGGATCATACACATCCAGATCATCAACAGATTGACCTCTTGCTCCACCAGTCGCGTAAATCAAGCCATCAATGGCAACAGCAATTAAACCACCCTTTGCGGTGGGCAAACTGGCTCTTTCAGTCCATCGATTCACCCGCGGGTTGTATTCGAACAAAGTATCAACCGGCTGAAAATTACCAAAGTAACCACCGACCACGTATAGGTTTCCATTGACAGTTGCCACTCCCATATGGTGTAACGCTGTTGGCATAGGGGCAGCAGACCTCCATGTGTTGGTTTCAGGATTGTAAACTTGGACATTGTCACCAATGGCTCGAGTGCCCAAAATGCCACCAAGCACATAGATCAGGCCATCTAATTCAGCCACCCCTATTTCCTGCGTTGCCACAGGAACAGGCGCAAACGCAACCCATTCGCCACCACCAAGGTCTTGAGCATCTAAATTACCCAAACCACAATTGGTCACAAAGAGCAAGATAAAACCAGAAAGTGCGAATACTGTCCATCGCTTTTCAGAAAAAATTGATTGTTTCATCATGGCCTCATTTTAGTTTGAAAATAAAGTTCTTGACAAAATTTTAAGGCAGTGACTTCAGATACTCAACCAAAAGGGTCGTTACATTCGACATTGAATTGGCATGAGCAATTTCATAGCCATGAGAATTATCACGAGCTGGACCAAAGCACACCGTACGTGCTGCTAAGCCATTTCGCTTAACACCCCCGGCATCAGATGCCGCGCCAGAATACACACAAGGTTGTGCGCCAACACCTAATTCTCGGCCCAGATGATAAACTCGGTCGCACTCGGATTTGTTATTGTAAGTGGCTTCTCGATACCAAACCACGGGTTCGTCATTCAACTCAAGTGGTGTTTCATGCGTGACAGGAGAGGTGTCAATCGCGATACAAATATCCGGCTGAAGCTGGTGGGCCACATACATTGCCCCCACCAAGCCGATTTCCTCTCCGTGGGTGACCACAAAATAGAGATCGCAATTTGAGGAGGCTTCACCACTGCCAAATGCTTTCAACGCAGCCAGCACAACGGCCACGCCCATGCGATCATCCATGGCATAAGACGCAATGTAATCACCAAGTCGCTGAACTTGTTTTCGTTCGCGGGAAATCACACCTCGGCTGCCAACATGGATGCCCTTGGCATCAAGCTCTTCTTTACTCATGCCGGTGAACACGCTGGCCAAATCCCAGGTCCAGGCGCGATCCTGCTTCAGTTCATGAAGCGGCCCCTTGCGTGTATGAATAGACCCTGCCGACAAAACACCACGAACCAAGCTGCCATCATCGGCAATAAATTCCACGGGGCCTTCACCGTATTTCCAAGGAAATGAACCACCACAGTTTTCAATCTGCAATCGCCCATCTTCCTGAATTCGATTGACCACCATACCGATTTCATCTTTGTGCGCACAGACCATGACTTTGGGGCCATCGCCAGGAATATGAGCGTATAAATTGGTGGCTTCATCCTGCCACACTTTCGCGCCAGAGGCTTCCATCTCGCGGCGAATGACGGCATCAATTTCCTTTTCTTCTCCAGGCGGAGAATGGCATTGAATTAATTCTTCTAACAGTTTGATAAGTGCTTCACGATCCATAAAAAAACTCCTTCCAACCTTTTTGGTCAGAAGGAGTTTGGCAGGAGTTTCAACGTTTTGCAAAATGGGTTAGCTCAAAATTTCAACTGTGTCCCCCACTCGAACTTGCCCTTGCTTTTGTTCATGAATTAAATTTTCGCCAAACAGGATTCGTCCATCGTCCGTTTTGCGATAGGTGGATAGAGTCGTAAGCGGTTCTTTGCCTGGCTCACCTGTGCTTTGATCAACGGTGGTGACCACACAACGCGCGCAGGGTTTCACATTATGAAAAAGATTCTCTCCAATTTTGAACGTTTTCCAATCGCTCTCCGCAAACGCATCCGTCCCAGACACCACAAAGTTAGGGCGAAAGCGATTCATAGGCAACGGTGTTTCCAGTCGCGAGTTTAAATCTGCTAAAGAAGCTTCAGAAATAATTAAAAAGGGATAACCATCGGCAAAGCTGACTTCATCATTGTCCAGCGCATGATCTGGATTGACAGGTCGTTGAAATGCATTTCCAATCGTCACCAGTCGGCAGGATGTTTTGAGATAATCACTCAGCCATTCTGCCACCAAATCACCTGCATCATCGGCATCACACTGATTTCGCCAAACAGTGACATTGGAAATTTTAGCATCAGAAGGCTTTGGCACTTCGACGCTTTCCATCCCAGGAGCATTTAACATCAAACCGAAACCACTGAGTTTGGGCTGAATTAACGACAGGCTTGGTAATTCTCTTTGAGTTTGAAACATGCCGGAGTCATCCACCACCAGCCAGCGACGGTCATTCACCAAGCCATATTGATCCAATTCTCCAATGTCGAGCGACATCCCTGCACACGATTTGATCGGGTAAGCATACATCCCTGTTAATGTAATCATCCACTCTCCCTTTATAACTGAAGCTGTCCTTGTCCCATATAAACCGATTCACCACCAACACGCACACGCGTAGTTTGATCTGCGCTGCCTTCCACACTCATGTGTATGAAGCTTGGGCGGCCCATTTCAAAGCCTTGTTCACTGATCATATGCAACGCTGCATCTCCCTGAATCAAACCATACTTGACCAAGTAACTGCCCAAGGGGCCGTGTGCTGCACCTGTTGCAGGGTCTTCCATAATACTTACATTCGGGCCAAACATGCGACCATGTACAACAGAATCGGGCAATTCAGTTTCTTGGGTCAGCATGTAAAGTGACGCATCATATTTTTCAAAATGTTCTCTCCAGACATCCAATTTCAATGTTAATCGTTTCATCACTTCCAAATTCTTGATGGGAATTAAAATAATGGGTACACCACAGGAAACCACCTCAACCGGCAAGTGTGCATCCAGATCAGATTCTGAGATAGACAGCATATCGGCAATGAGATTTCGTTCTTGTATTTTCGGCCCGAAAGTGGGCAAGGGCTGGTCCATCGTTATCATGTGTGGCTGACCATCTTGAAATTTCAATTCGACAGGAATTGGGCCAACGCCCTCCTCAAACACCACATGTGTTTTTGAAGCTGGAAGAAACCCTTCTCGCGCAAGTACATATGCTGTGCCCACAGTGGGATGCCCCGCCATCGGCAATTCTCGTGATGGGGTGAAAATGCGCACATGAAAATCATTTTCTTCAGACTTTGGCGGCAACACGAATGTGGTTTCCGACAAATTAAATTCCTTGGCAATCAATTGCATCATCTCATCCGAAACACCACGGCCATCTGGAAACACGGCCAAAGGATTTCCGCCAAACTTCTGATTGGTAAACACGTCTACAATATGATAATTCAAATTCACAATAACCTCTTATTCGACAATTAGATCTGTTCTAATTCTACAACTGTCCGTACATCCTTGATAACATTGCCAGTGTTGATGGTGCCCACAGGTTCAAACATCAACAAATGAACTTCTTCTTCAGCGATTGGCAAATGTTCAACGCCTTTTGGAATGATCAACATCTCGCCTTCATTCAGCACCACATCTTTGTCTCGGAATTTTACCAGCAATGTGCCTTTGGTGACCAAAAACAATTCATCTTCATGCTCATGCTGGTGCCATACAAACTCCCCTTTGAGCTTGGCAATCTTGACGTGCTGGCCGTTGAGTTCACCGAGCAGCTTGGGGTCCCAGTGTGTGTCGAACTGCGAAAATTTTCCGGCGATATTTATTTTATCCATAAAAATTTCCTTTACTGTGTTTCTTATTTTCGTCTCAAATTTTTTCTTAGATACTGAACGGTTGACCACAAGCACTGCACCAACCACCAGAATACTGCCTACAATTAATTGCCAAGTCAGAGCTTCATTCAAAAATGCAACCCCCAAGATCACACCCACCACCGGCGCAACGTAAGTAACCATCGAGGCTTTGGTGGCACCCGCACTCTGGATCAGATAAAAGAAAAGTCGGTAGGCTAACCCTGTTCCCAAAAACCCAAGAATCAAAACTGCCCACCACACAATGGAGCTTTCTGGAAGTTGAACCGGTGATTCAAGCCCGATAGTAGCAACCCAAATAAAGGTGTCCGCAAAAATCACCGACACCAATGCCTGAACACTATGCGATACACCACTGAGGCGACGACGTGTAAATGTAATCCCTATTGCGTAAGACGCTGCCGCAGCCAGCATTGCCAACTGGCCCCACAGACTGTTTTGGGAACTGCCACCCGTTAAGCTTTCACTCATCAGTACAATGATGCCAACAAAGCCGATGACCAATCCCAGAATTTTTGCAACGGTCATACGATCATCTTTGAGTGTCCAATGGGCGATGAACAAGGTGAACAATGGCACTGCTCCAATGAGGATGGAGGCCATGGCAGAATCAATATAAATTTCTCCCCATGAAATAAGAACGAAAGGAATGGCACTGTTGATCAACCCTACAAACGCCATCGATGCCCAGGTGGATTTCTGCTTGGGAAATTCCGGTCGTCGGATCAACACAATCGCCAGGAGAAATATGGCTCCAAACAACAAACGAAAAGCCACCAATGTAAACGGTCCCATCTCGCCCACAGCAATTTTAATCCAAAGGTAAGATGATCCCCAGATGACAGCCAGTAAAACAAAGGCCATCCATTGTTTTAAATTCATGGCTTTTCCCTTTCGCCTCGCAAACATTCCCAACGACAGACACCAACCCTAGAGTGCGTGATCTGCTGCCCGAAATGTAAAGAAACTTTAATCAGATACTTTTAGCTTATTCCAGCTTCAGCAAAATTGCTGGCCGTTTTCGGTCGCTTCATTTTAGGGAATGAGCAACACCTTGCCCTTGGTTTTTCGCGCTTCGATATACTCATGCGCTTTGGCAGCATCGGCCAATGCAAATGTTTGATCAATCCGCACATCAAGTTCGCCCGCCTGCACCCAGGAAAACAAATCTCCACTGCGCCATAGCAGCTCTTCCCGATCCAAAATATAGTGCGGCAAACTTGGGCGGGTGATAAACAGCGACCCTTTTGCATTTAAAATCTGCGGATCAAACTCACCCACCGCGCCACTGGCCTGGCCATAAAGCACCATATAGCCACGAGGCCGCAGGCTGTTCAGGCTTTTTTCAAAAGTGGTTTTGCCCACAGAATCGTAGACCACATGAACGCCCTCACCCTTGGTTAACTTTCTCGATTCCGTTTGGAAGTCCGCTTCGGTATAAAGAATAATTCTATCTGCGCCAGCCTGTGTGGCCAGATCGGCTTTTTCCTGAGTGGACACCGTGCCAACAACCGTGGCTCCCAATCGTTTTGCCATTTGAATTAATAATAAACCCACACCGCCAGCTGCAGCATGGATCAATGCCACATCGCCTTTTTTGAGCGGATAAGTGGTGTGTGAAAGATAATGAGCCGTCATGCCCTGCAACATCAAAGCAGCAGCCTGTTGCGAAGTGACACCTTCAGGCACCGGCACCACATTGTTTGCGGGCATCAATGCATAGTCGGCATAAGCGCCCAGCCCCATGGCATAAGCCACTCGGTCACCGATGTTGAGTTCAACGCCGACGCCAACGGCATCCACAACGCCAGCAGCTTCCATGCCCAACGTTTGTGGCAGGCCAATGGGATATTGGCCCGTACGTTGATACACGTCAATGTAATTTAAACCGGCAGCTTCAATTTTGATTCGGACTTGGCTTGGCCCTGGTTCGGGTAAATCTACGTCTTCGTAGACAAATGCTTCTGGCCCACCAAATTGATGAATGCGAACCGCTTTCATGATGCCCCTTTCGACCTGAAAAACCTTTTACACCATGATGCTCGATGTGTTTGTGGCGGGCAAGGCACCCACCCGCCCGCCACTGGAGGTCTTTAACGATCAGACCAAATTTTTCAATTTGGCCTAAGAAGTTTTATTTGAAATATTATAGTCAAGCCTTTTTACGCCTGTGGTTGCTCAACCAAAAAAGGCTGGATTTTGTTCAATAATTGCTGTTTGGGCAATGCGCCTACAATGCGTTCTTTTTCCTGTCCACCTTGAAACAAAATGAGGGTGGGGATGCTGAACACACCATAAGTCTGCATTAAATCAATGTTCTGATCGGCATCGAGTTTGGTCACCTTGAGTTGACCTTCCAACTCGCCAGCCAATTCTTCAACCACTGGGCCCACTGCGCGACAAGGGCCACACCAGTCGGCATAAAAATCGACCAACACGGGTTCCTGTGCTTGTAACACCTGTTCTTCAAAATTCGATTGTTCAACCTGTAAAACGTTTGCCATTGCAATCACTCCTTTGAAATTCATCAAATGGTTTATAGGTTTTAGTACTAACAACAAACCTCTGTCACTGGTTGTTGCATGGGTACCTTTGGTTTTCGTGCCAGTGCAGCAAACAAAGCTGACCCTGGCCAAACTTTACGTCGACCTTTAACTTGCGAAATTATCCATCGTGTTGCCATGCTGTTGGGATCATTTTCCTCAAAATGTTTTTGAATCATCTTTTCGAAATAATAGTTCATCATTTAAATCCTCTCCTTGATGCATATTGCCTTATCCATATTCGCATTTGCTTATATGAATGTTTAAAAAAAACCTTAATTCACAACCGCTTCCTTAAAGTTTGCAAGCTGTTCATTAATCCAAGCCAGCTCTTGATCCAATGTTTGTTTGTAAGCGTTTAATGTCTGTTCACAATCTTCGCTGCAGCAACGACACACACTTTCCAATTCATGTCGAATCTCTAACAGGCGAATGGCATTTAAGGAATAACTGACCCAATAACCATCTTTTTGATCGACCACCAAACCCGCCGCCTTCAGCACCTTAAGGTTTTGAGACACAGCAGGTTGGCTCATCTTTAAAAGATCTGCCATTTCGGTCACCTTTTTAGGGCCGTCTTTCAGCAATTGGATAATGGCCACCCGCGATTCACAGGCCAATACCTTAAAGCGTTCTGCCAATTCTTTTGGAGATTCAATCATAATCATCACATCTTATCCTGCTTTGAATTTACTGTCAAAACTTCATAAGCAATTACTTATATGAAAGCACTATAACCGACTCCAACTTCAATGTCAAGCTTTTACACAAAATTTATCCAGATCGTGGACTGCTGCGCCAATGGCGCTGGTGCAGCATGGGGAATTGCGATATTCTGATGATATCACAATGTTTTCGTCAAAAAAGATGACACAAGAATGAGGTACGATGTTTTTTATGATGAATCTGCTCCGGAATAAACAGTATTTGGCTTTTGTACTTATTCCTCTGACATTTTTGTTTGGATGTGATCAACAACAAGCGCAGGTGGGGTGTCAAAATCAGACCATTCAATTTGCAGACCCAGGACTACATCAGGCCGTACAGGAAGCGTTTAACCCACCTCAAGAATCTTTCACTGACTGCGACCTGGAAACATTGACCACATTGAGAGCTTTTTCCAAAGAAATCAAAAATTTGCAAGGCCTTGAAAAAATGACCAACCTCACGTTGCTTGATTTGTCAAGCAACGACATCTCAGACATTCAACCTCTGGAAAACTTGACCCAACTGACAGTGGTTGCCCTGCATCAAAACAACATCACGGACATCAACCCTTTGGCCAAATTAATACAAGTTTATGATCTCAACCTGTCTGTCAATGAGGTCAACAACCTGTCACCATTAAAAGAACTTTCCGAGCTTGCCGTGCTGCGCGCTGGCAGAAATCGAATCAAAGACATCGCGCCGCTAAGTTCATTAAGCAAGTTGGGCTTGGTTAATCTGGCACAAAATCAAATTGTGGATATCACACCGCTTTCTGGTGCCAACAACCTGGGAATTTTAGACCTTTCTCAAAATGACATTACCACCCTCAATCCATTGGTCCTACTGCCGAAACTAGGCCAGCTCAATGTCCAAGACAACCCATTGACGGATGAATCCATGACGAGCGATATCCCTACCATGCAAAACGATGCTGTTATGGTTTCATTCTAAATCGCCTACCCAGTTGGTAATAATTCTCATTCTTAGTAAAATACTAAACGCATCCGAGATTTGACTTGAAAAATGACCGGAAAGAGTGATCTGTTGGGTGTAGATTACGTTTGACAAAAGCGGACTAATTTAGTAGACTTTTTCTAAAAGTAACCAATTAAAACTGAATTTTATTCTTTGAGGGAGACGATCTCAAATGACTGATACACTAGAAATTAAAGGCTTACGAGTCAATGTGGAGGACAAGGAAATCCTCAAAGGCATTGACCTGACAATCAACAGTGGCGAAATTCACGCTGTCATGGGGCCAAATGGCTCTGGCAAAAGCACATTGGCTTATTCTTTGATGGGCCATCCAAAATATGAAGTGACCGGTGGCGAAATCACCTATAAGGGTGAAAATGTGTTGGAAATGGAACCCGAAGATCGGTCCAAGCTCGGCATGTTTCTCGCCTTTCAATATCCCTTTGAAATTGAAGGCGTGCCTTTGACCCGCTTTTTAATGACAGCTTACAAAGCGCACAATGCACCTTCTGAAGAAGACAAAAACGATCCTAAAAAACGCATCAAGGTCGGCGAGTTCCGCAAATTGATGATGGAAAAACTCGACCTGCTCAAGATGGATGTGTCCTTCATCAAACGCTATCTCAACGAAGGGTTCTCCGGTGGCGAAAAGAAACGCGCCGAAGTGCTTCAGATGCTGGTGCTCAATCCTTCCCTTGCGATTCTCGATGAAACTGACTCCGGTCTGGACATCGATTCCGTGCGCGTGGTGGCTGAAGCCATTAACTCTTTGCGTGGTCCAAACTTCTCTGCCTTGATGGTCACCCACTATCAACGCATTCTCAATTACTTAAATCCAGATTTCGTTCACGTGGTGGTCGATGGTCGCATCGTTGAAAGTGGCGATCGCCAGTTGGCGCACAAACTTGAAGATGAAGGTTATGACTGGATTGTAGAACGCGAACTTGGCAAACAAGGGGTTGCTGCATGAGCGAAAAAATTCAACATCTTGGCGAAAAGAAGCGCGGCACCGCCAGTCAGCAGGAAGTGATTGAACGCGATTATACGCGCTACGACTTCCGCGATGACCATGAAGCGCTGCATAAAATCGCTCCAGGATTGTCTCCTGATGTGGTTAAAGAAATTTCTAAAATGAAAAATGAGCCTGAGTGGATGCTCAAACGCCGCCTGGAAGGCTTGGAAATTTTTCTTGAAAAACCAACTCCAACCTGGGGTGGTGACCTGTCTACTTTGGACTACGACAGCATCAGCTATTACATTAAACCGACTGAACAGCAAGGCGAGAGTTGGGAGGAAGTGCCTGACAAGATCAAAGAAACCTTTGAAAAATTGGGCATTCCCGAAGCAGAGCGAAAGTTCCTGGCAGGCGCAGGCGCTCAGTATGAGTCTGAAGCCATCTACCATAACCTGAAAAAGGAATGGGAAGATCGTGGCGTCATCTTCTTCGACAGTGACACCGGCCTGCAAAAGCATCCTGATATTTATGAAGAATTGTGGGGCACCGTCGTGCCATCCACAGACAACAAGTATGCGGCTATGAACACTGCATTTTGGTCTGGCGGTTCCTTTGTGTATGTGCCTGAAGGCGTGGAAGTGACCATGCCATTGCAAGCCTACTTCCGCATCAACGCTGCCGACATGGGCCAGTTTGAGCGAACGCTCATCATCCTGGACAAAGGCGCGAAGCTGCATTACATCGAAGGTTGCACGGCACCTACATACTCAAGCAAAAGTCTGCACTCTGGCGTGATTGAAATCATCGTCAAAGAAGGCGCGGACATGACCTACACCACGCTGCAAAATTGGGCCAACAATATGTACAATCTGGTAACCCAGCGCGCGATGGTGCATGCCAACGCCTCTATGTCGTGGGTGGACGCCAACTTGGGCAGTTACCTCACAATGAAATACCCAAGCTGTTACTTGGTTGGTGAAGGCGCGAAGGGTGAAATTTTGTCTGTGGCTTATGCGGGTGAAGGCCAGCATCAGGACACAGGTGGGAAAATCATCCACGCTGCGCCGAACACCACATCCCGCATCACATCCAAGTCCATCTCACTCAATGGTGGACGCACCAGCTATCGTGGTTTGGTGAAAATTGGCAAAGGGGCAACCAACGCCAAATGCAATGTGATGTGTGACGCGCTTTTGCTCGACGATAAGAGTGTGAGTGACACTTATCCCTACATCGAAATTGAAGAAGATCAAGTCACCGTCGGCCACGAAGCCACGGTGGGCAAAGTCGGCGAAGATCTTTTGTTCTATCTGCGCAGTCGCGGTCTGAGCGAAAGTGAAGCGCTTTCATTGATCGTGCTTGGTTTTGTGGAAGAATTTTCCAAGACACTTCCTATGGAATACGCACTGGAATTCAACCGCTTGATTCAATTGGAGATGGAAGGATCCGTGGGTTAAGGACATCAATATGACAAACATTTTAACACAGGCTGGCCTGACTCAGGAAGCCTTAAAAGCGCTGAGTGATCGTTTTGACGAACCCGATTGGTTGCGTAAAAAACGCCAACACGCCTTCGAACGTTACGAAGCTTTGGGCATCCCGCAAACACGCTACACCAAAATTCGCAGTTTGGATCTGGACAGTTTTTTGCCTTATTCCGAAGCTGCTGAATTGGATTTGTCCAAAGCCCCAAGCATTGTCAGCGAATTGATTGAAGCCAAAACGGATGCAGACGCCTACGGTATCCAGGTCGATTCCAGCATCAATCAGTGGCAAGTGGCTGAAGAACTGAAAAGCAAAGGCGTTATTTTTTGCGACCTGCATACCGCTGTCAAAGAACACGCTGAATTGATGCAAAAATACTTGATGCAGGATTTGTTCAAATTACAAATCAAATTTGAAGCCATGCACGCCGCCTTCTGGTCTGGTGGCGTGTTTGTGTATGTGCCTAAAAATGTGGAACTGGAAACGCCGTTGCACATGCTGAATTTGCATCAAGGTCAGCATGCGGGCATGTTCAACCACATTTTGATTGTGGCCGAACAAGGCAGCCGCGTGACCTTTATGGAAGAAAATTACGCACTCAACCGCGACGCTGTGGCGTTGCATACGGGCGGTGTGGAAGTGTGGGCCATGGACGGCGCGCATGTTCAGGTCGGCAGCATTCAAAACTGGAACGAAAAAACCTATTCCTTTGGGACAAGACGCGGTCGCGCTCACAAAGATGCGTCTGTGGATTGGACCTTGGGTTGGCTCGGTGGACGTCTCACGATGTCCCATTTGAGCAACGAACTTGCCGGTGCAGGTGCGGCTGCTTACGACGTGCAAATGTCTTACAGTCACCGCAAGCAACACTTTGACATCAGTTCCAACTTGGTGCATCAAGTGCCGGACACCAATGGCGAGGTGCGCGTGCGTAACGTGTTGCGTAACAAGAGCCGATCTGTGTTCAGCGGCCTCATTCGCATTGAGCCTGGGGCACAACGCTCCAATGCTTATCAATCCCAACGCGCCTTGATTTTAAATCCAGGTGCACGCAATGACGCCAGCCCCAGCTTGGAAATCAACGCCAATGATGTGCGTTGTACCCACGCGGCCAGCGCCAGCCAATTGGACGATGAGCGTTTGTTCTATCTGCGCAGTCGTGGCCTTGATGAAGATCAAGCCAAGAAAGCGATTGTGGATGGCTTCTTCCAACCCACAGTAGACAACATCAACATGCCTGTGGCACGCGAACGATTGGAACGCCTGATCGACGAAAAATGGGACACTGACGAAGAATAATCTCTAAAACTGAGGGGATGGTGAAAGCCACCATCCCCTCAGTTACAATTCAACTCATGGATGACATTTATATGGAAGAGATCCTGGACCATTACCAGGATCCCCGCAATCACGGCACCATCGAAGATGCTGACCTGTCGCACGAAGAAGGTAACCCTTCCTGCGGCGACGAGGTTCGTATCGACATCAAACTGGATGGCGACATCATCAAAGACATCAAGTTCAGCGGTAAGGGGTGTGCCATCAGCCAAGCCTCTTCATCCATGCTGACCGAACGTCTGATGGGCACCAACCTTTCAGATATAAAAACCATGGGAAAACAGGACATCTTGGACATGCTTGGCATCGACATCGGCCCTATGCGCATCAAGTGTGCGCTGCTGCCACTCAAAGTGGTCAAAGTGGAAGCCTACGGCCTCGACACATGGGAAGATGAAGACGAGGATGATGTGTAGTTTTCAAAAGTCCCCCTTTACTTAAAGGGGGAGAAAAACAAAAGGAGTTCATCGAAACATGGCTTTTGTAAAAGTCGCAACCTTAGATCAGGTTCAGCAAGGTTCATTCACTTCTGTTGAATACGACGGTGAAGCCATTGCTCTCTACAACGTAGATGGACAAATCTATGCCACCCGTGATGAATGTTCGCACGACAGTGGCACGCTTTCCGGCGGCACGATGGATGGCATGTGTGTGGTCTGCCCGCGTCACGGCGCGAAGTTTGATATCACGACAGGCGAAGCAACCGCCCTCCCTGCAATTCTTAGCATCGATGTGTTTGAAGTCAACGTCGAAGGTGACGATATTTTAATTGACCTGGATTAATCCGTATTTATGAAAGGATGAAGATGGCTGTTTCAAAACCAATGCTCGATCCAAATAAAATCAAACAAGACTTTCCAGTCTTCAACCGAACAGTCAATGACCATCCTTTGTTGTATCTGGACAATGCCGCCACTTCCCAACGTCCTCAAAGTGTGCTGGATGCGGTGATGCACTACTACACTTACTGCAATGCCAATGTCCATCGTGGTGTTCATACCATGTCTCACGAAGCATCCGTGCTCTATGAGGGCGCACATAAAAAGGTCGCAAAATTTATCAATGCCAAAAGTTGGAAAGAAATTGTTTTTACGAAAAATACGACAGAAGCCATCAACTCCGTGGCCCGTGGTTGGGGCGAAAAGTTTTTGAAAAAAGGCGACGAAATTGTCGTCAGCGCAATGGAACATCACTCTGATTTGGTGCCTTGGATGATGCTTCGAGATCGTTTGGGTGTCGAACTCAAGTTCATCGATGTAACTGAAGAAGGCCGTCTCAAAGTCGAACAACTCGATGATCTGCTCAGTGAAAAGACCAAACTCGTTTGTGTCTCCTACGCATCCAATGTCACGGGTGTCATCAACCCGGTTAAAGAAATTATTCAAAAAGCAAAATCTGTCGGCGCTTTGTCACTGATTGATGCGTCGCAGGCATTGCCGCATTTCTCTGTGGATGTCGCAGATTTAGATGCAGATTTCCTTGCAGCCACAGGTCACAAAATGTTGGGTCCAACTGGCATTGGCTTCCTCTACGCTCGACGTGACATTTTAAATGAAATGGACCCCTTGCTCGGCGGCGGCGACATGATTCGCACAGTTACACTCGATGAAGCCACCTGGAATGATCTGCCTTGGAAATTTGAAGCAGGTACGCCCAATGTTGCCGGTGGTATTGGCCTGGGTGCGGCTGTCGATTACTTGGAAAACGTCGGCATGGATCAGATTTTTGCACACGAGCAAGATTTACTTGATTATGCCCTCAAAACACTTTCGAGTATTGATAAAATGGTTCTTTATGGCCCGATGTCCACTGAAAACCGTTTGTGTGTGTTGCCCTTCAATATTGAAGGCGTTCATCCGCATGATGTGGCCCATATCTTGGACAGCAAAGGCATTGCCGTTCGCAGCGGCGACCATTGCGCCCAACCCTATATGGCAAAAATGAATATGGATTTCACCGCCCGCGCCAGCTTCTACCTCTACAACAGCCGCGAGGATGTGGACACACTGGCTGAGGCCATTGAAAAAGTGAAAACAGTTTTCAAAGTTTAGTGAAACAATCCATCGCCCACATCGCCCTGGTTGTTCAGGATTATGATGAGGCAATCGATTTTTACAGCAACAAACTTCACTTCACCCTCGTCGAAGACACGTATCAGCCTGAGCAAGACAAACGTTGGGTGGTCGTTGCACCGCCTGGATCAAATGGCACCACATTGTTGCTTGCCAAAGCATCAAAACCTGAACAAGAATCCTTTATTGGCAACCAGACAGGGGGCCGTGTTTTCCTCTTCCTCAACACCGATAATTTCTGGCGAGATTACAACGATATGGTTTCCAAAGGCATCGAATTTGTGCGAATGCCAAAAACCGAACCTTATGGCACGGTCGCTGTGTTCAAAGATCTTTATGGAAACCTTTGGGATTTGCTTGAACTAAAATGAGAAAGCGCCCTCGGGTGAGGGCGCTAACTGGTTAAGGAAGTTATTTCGGGTTATTTTTCGTAATTTATGTTTGGGTGTAACTCTCTCGGTTACATTTTTAATTTATCACATCTAAGATTCAAACAGGGGAGAAATTTCGTGAAAATAAGGTCGTAATAAATCAACCCTCTTCTGTTGGGATATTTTGGCTTTCATTTTGAGTTAGGCGTCTGAATTTGAATTTTATCGGCCACAATAAGGGATGAAATCTCGAATCCATTTCCAGGTTGTACTGATTGGTTTATTGTTGGCGTCTATCCTGTTTCAGGAAAGTGTCTTTTTGGGCAATTTCCAAAACACCCCAGAATTTATTGAAAACTGGCGCGCGGATCTGGAACAATTTGTGTCCAGCTACACCCGTGTTTTCCCTGATCCGTTTGTCGAAATTTCCGAAACTGACTTCAACGCTGCTGTCGAGCAACTGAACGATGCCATCCCCAATTTGACTGCACCTGAAATCACGGTGGAGTTTATGAAGCTGGTCGCCCTCGTTGAAGATGGACACACCTGGCTGTTGCCGCATCAGGATGCCACTGGGTATTCAATGCTGCCTCTACGTGTCTATCATTTCAGCGATGGATTGTTTGTCACCAATGCCGATCAAAATTATCAAGACATGGCCGGTGGAGAAGTGATCCGCATTGGAAATACAGACATTGAAACAGTGACAGAAGCACTGACACCTTTGGTCAGTCGTGACAATGGTATGACGGTATTGGAACGCATCCCCGAATATTATTTGTTCCCTGAATTGCTTCAAACACTTGGGTTTATCGAGGATCCAAACCAGGTTGATTGGACACTCCAATTTGAGGATGGTCACACAGAGATTTTTTCTATTTCATCAATCTCGACCGATGATTACTTTGATTGGATCGAACCGGCCCCGACCAACTCCAACTTCTTTCCGACGTCATTGCCGCAACTTGAAGCACCTTTGTATTTGACCCGCCTCAAAGAAAATTTTTGGATGGAACATTTGGAAGAACCCAATGTTCTTTACATCCAATACAACGCCGTGGTCGACCGATCGGTGTCGGACTCAGGCGCTCAAACCATGATTCAATTCAGCACCCGCCTGCGTGAGTTTTTGGATGACCATTTGGACACACCCGTTGTGGTGGACTTACGTCACAATTTGGGCGGCAATATCAATACGTTTGTCCGCTTCCTTAATTTGCTCAACTCGCATCAGGTTTTTGACGAACCAGAAAAACTGTTCGTCATTCTAGGGCGCAGAACCTTTTCAGCCGCCGTCATTTTTACCGATGAGTTACGAGCTTCAGCGGATGTGATCTTAGTGGGTGAACCCACTGGCGGTGGACTTAATTTCGCTGCAGATGCGCAACAAAGGCGACTTACCAACTCTCGATTGGTCATCTCTATTTCCACCCGCCCCTTTAGTACGATTCGTGATGACAACCTGCCCTGGCATGCGCCAGATATTCCCATAAACCTGTCTTCTTCAGATTTCTTTAATGGGCATGACCCAGCTTTAGAAGCCGTTTTTGATCGCTTGCGCTCAATGTAAGCCAGCAGCCAATAAAAGTGAAAGCGCCCTCGAGTGAGGGCGCTAACTGGTTAAGGAAGTTATTTCGGGTTATTTTCGTAATTTATGTTTGGGTGTAACTCTCTCGGTTACATTTTTAATATACCACATCTAAGATTCAAACAGGGGAGAAATTTCGTGAAAATTAGGTCGTAGTGGCTATTTCCTTTGTCAATAAACTCTGATTCATATTCAGCGTCTGAAATTTGATTTTATCAGCCATAATAAAGAATGAAATCTCGAATATTCATTCAAATCAGCCTTATCTGTTTTATGTTGACAGGCGCTTTATTTCAAGAAAATGTGTTTCTTGGGAATTTTCAAAATGATCCAGAGTTCGTTGAAAATTGGCGTGAGGATTTAGCACGATTTGCTTCAAATTATGTAACCACTTTTCCCGAACCATTTGCAAAGATGTCTCAAGAAGAGTTCGAAGCTTCGATAGATCGTTTACACAACAACATCCCTAGCCTTTCCTCCCAACAAATCATTGTTGAATTTATGAAGTTGGTTGCATCCATTGAAGATGGACATACATGGCTATTGCCTCAACAAGCTGCGACTGGATATAGAATGTTGCCACTTCGTGTTTATCATTTCAGCGATGGCCTTTTTGTCACAGATGCAGACTCAGGCTTTCAAAGCATGATCGGCGGGAAAGTGATCCGCATTGGCGACACGGGTATTGAAGAAATCACCACCGCATTAACCCCTTTAGTCAGCCATGACAATGAGATGACTATTTTGGACCGAATTGCCGAATATTATTTATTCCCCGAACTGTTACAGGCATTGGGTTTTGTTGAAAATGCAGACCAGGTTTCGTGGACAATTCAAAAGATGGATGGAAGCACTGAAACGTTTTTGATTTCTCCAATTTCTCCTGATGAATATCTTGATTGGATCGAACCTACGCCTGCAAATCCAGCCATCTATCCCACACCACTGCCCCAACGTGAAGATGCGTTGTATTTGCAAAGGCTCAAAGAAAATTTCTGGATGACGCATCTTGAAGAACCAGATGTGCTCTACATTCAATACAATGGCATCGCCAGCACATCAGTCTCTGAATCTGGCACAAGAACAACTGTGCGCCTATTTAGTAATAGGCTTGGTGAGTTTTTAGATGAGCATTTAGAAACTCCGGTGATTGTTGATATACGTCATACTTTTGGCGGCCTTGGCGGCGCGTCCACTTCTTTACTCAATGTACTCACTACACACGAAGCTTTTAACCAACCTGAGAAATTGTTTTTGATTTTAGGTCGCAGAACTTTTTCAGCAGCAGTCGTTTTTGCAGATCAGTTGCGCGCCGGTGCAAATGTGACATTAGTTGGCGAGCCCAGTGGAGGTGGCGTTAATTTCTTTGCTGCTGCGCGGCCAATCCGTCTATTAAACTCTCAGCTAACCATCAACATTTCAAGCTCGCCCATTAGGAGTGTTCGAGATGATGACCTTCCTTGGCATGCGCCAGATATTTTGGCTAACCTTTCTTCAACAGATTTCTTTAATGGACACGACCCTTCTTTGGAAGCTATTTTTAAGCACTTAATTTCCAAGTAGAATGTTTATCATAAAAAAGTGAAAGCGCCCTCGGGTGAGGGCGCTAACTGGTTAAGGAAGTTATTTCGGGTTATTTTTCGTAATTTATGTTTGGGTGTAACTCTCTCGGTTACATTTTCAATGTACCACATCTAAGATTCAAACAGGGGAGAAATTTCGTGAAAATTAGGTCGTAATGAATCCCGTCTAAAAATTCTTTTGAAACTTATCTGGAAGCGAAATGGAAGGACAGATTGTTAACCTAAATTGAAATCTTAGTTTAGGAGGCGTCTGACATGAATCAAACTCTCCTGGTGGTGCTGGCAGTCGGTCTGCTGGCGGCGGGCGGAGCATTTTTTTGGTTGATCAGTTCAGGGGATAATATGACAGCAAATATCGATTTAAGCGAACTTGAAACACAAGCTGACAAGCACTTTCAAAACAGCGAATGGGGCAATGCCATTGGCATTTACCGAGAAATCGTTGCAAAAGATCCAAACCATTCACAAGCGTGGTTTCAAATGGCTTCTTCAATGAGAAGCCTGGAGCAATGGAATGAAGCTGCAACGGCCTTCGAAAAAGCGCATGAGTTAGAATTCAACCCATTATTCACCAGCATCAACTTGGCCCGTATGCACAACCAACTAGGTGACATTGACACTGCCTTTAAGTGGATCAACGTCACCATGGACACAGGTTTTGGGCAAGTGGCTTTTTTGCGAAATGACGAACAATTGGAACCCATGCGTTCTGATGATCGCTTTGAGGCAGTGCTGGCTTCAGCACAACGCAACTCCACCCCTTGCGAGTTTGATGAGAACTTCCGCGCTTTCGATTTCTGGATCGGCGAATGGGATGTGACCTCAGGTGACGGCGGTCAAACTGCAGGAGAAAATTCCATCACCAAGCAACCTGGCAGTTGTATGCTGTATGAAAGCTGGACCGGCGCAGGCGGCAGCACAGGCCAAAGCATCAATTACTATGACGCCACCCGTGAAAAATTCACACAACATTGGATCGATGGTTCCGGCAGCCACATCGAACTGCACGGTGGACTCAATGAAGACGGTGCCATGTTTTTGGAAGGTTCACAAACTTTGATGGATGGCACCATCATTCCCATGCGCGGCACCTGGACGCTCCTGGATGATGGCCGCGTCCGTCAATTCTTCGAACAAACCAACGACGATGGCAAAACATGGTTTACTTGGTTTGATGGGTATTACACGAAAAAATCATAAGGGATAGGAAAAGCTTTGAAATTTCCTGGTTAAAGGCTCTAATCCCCCAACCCCCTTTACATAAAGGGGGCTACGGTTAGCCTGTGAATATTTATTCTTGTTTAAAGCTTAGTTGACTATTTGGCGTTCCTGTCTGTGTCTGCATGGGAATGACATACTGAAATTACAATGGTTTTATTAATTTAAAAAAGCAACTTAACCAACAAATAGAAAAACGAAACAAATCTTAGAATCAACTCACACAGACCAACCGTAGCCCCCTTCAGACGAAGGGGGCTGGGGGTTTGAAGCCTTTAATTTTTGTTCTTAAATTCTCTTCATCAAATCGCTTACCTTTAAAAAAGCACAACTACCTCAGCCAGAATCCATTGGCGGATCAGATCAATAATGGTGACATCACTGATGGTTTGACCACCGGTCCCTGGCACGGGTTCTGATAAAATCCACATGCGAACAGCAGCGAGAATTTCCTGATCGCCGATCACTTGGGCGGGGTTGTCCACTGATGGCGTGTTTGGATCGTTAGGCACCAGTTGGGCAATGGCCTGAGCAACAGTTAGCGTTCGATTGTCTGGTTCTTCTTCTTCATTGACTGTGATGGTGCGCGAAATGCTATCGGATAATCCATCATTGTCTGTGACCATCAACGAAATCGTGAATATACCTTCATCTGTATAGGCATGTTTTGGGTTTTGTAAACTACTAGAAGTGCCATCTCCAAAGTCCCAGTTCCAAGCGACGATATTGCCATCGATATCTGTGGATTGATCAAAGAATTCAACAATTTCAGCCACTTCTGGCGCATTGATCGAAAAACTGAACAACGCTGTGGGCGGGTTCGTATTGACTTGTTCTTCGTTGACTGTGATGGACTCAGTGATCGTATCAGTCAACTGAGTGTCATCACTGACGGTAAGTTTGACCGTGTAGGTGCCTGGGCTGGTATAAACATATTGCGGATTTTGCAGACTGCTTGAGTTGCCATCTCCGAAATCCCAATTCCAAGAAACGATGTTGCTGTCCGTATCGGTCGATTCATCATTGAACTGAACGGCCTGCCCTGTGGTTGGATTGTTTGGGTTAAAGCTGAATGCTGCACTCGGCGGATCATCTGTGCCGCCTTCCTCAATACCGTCATCACATGGAGGTGTCACCGTAAATGTTTTGGTATTACTCAAAACTGTTGGTGGATCAAACAGGCTGACAGGATTGTCTATTTGAACGGTGTGTTCACCACACATGGCATCTTCTGGTACGCGAAAACTCATTCGATCATTGTCGAAGAAATTGGCGCTAATCAACTCGCCATCAAACACCACACGCGACCCCCAAGAAAGATTCAACGGTGGGCCGGTGGTGTTGGCAAAAAACCCCGCACCATCAACAACAATGTTGCTGTCTGGGGATGCACTGTTTGGCATCAATGCATGGATGGCAGGTACGCACGAAAATTCATGTGGTCCACTGTTCCAATCGATCAATCGACCACCGCCATCGGGAATGTTTTGATGCAACGAGATTTCATGCTCGCCGCACACAATGTTTTCGGGCACCACAAAACGTATGGTAAGATCATCAATAAATTGTGCAGGAATGTTCACCCCATCAAATTGAACTGTGGGTGTGGGCGTGAAATCCATGCCATCAATATCCACTGTATTCCCAGGGGATGCTTTGTTTGGGGAAACACCAAACACCGTAGGGACGGTCCCTTGTGCATATGAATCAGGCACTAACCCTAAATTCAATCCAAACAACACCATGCCAAACAATATCCAACGAATAATAACCTGCACGCTACAACACCCCTTGATCTTGAGAAGAGATTTTTTGATGTGGCTTATAGCAGTATTACCTGAGGGAAAGATATCATAATTTCCGAGTAGAAATCAATTTAAGAAAGAAAGCGAACCAGATGTCTGTTCTGGTTCGCTTCACATTCAAAAGCAAGTTTGATATTAAAAAATTTGATATTGGGAAATTTAGAACACAACGCCCAAACCGCCGACCACACCTCGATGGGTGTCATAGCCAATCTGAAGCAGCAAGCCACCCACACGATAAGCAAGGCCCACAATACCAGCCGTAGCAAATTCTTCACTGATATAGCCGTTGCGCAAAATGCCCACGTCCAGTGGGGCAGTATTGACATTGCCCAGAGGCGCAGCCACATGTGCGCGTTCCTGCATCACAATGCCACCGCCAAATTCAATAAAAACGCCTTCAATGCCTGTGGACAAGGACAGCTTGCCATAAAATTCCACTTCAGGATCGGCATTAAAAACTTCGGTTGGCCCTAAATCTTCAGGTCGTCCGATATCAAAAAATTCGGGCACGTTCACATCCTGAGTGTCCGCAAGGCCCATACCCACTCGCAAAAAACCCACCCCAAACTCAAATCCAAAGGTGGAAATCCCCAAAGGATGTCCCCCAAGGTTGGCAGATAAAGAACCGCCCAATGAGCCCAGCCGTCGGTAGTTGACTTTGGTGATGCCTTCGACCTCATCATCAGGATCAATCACCGGATCGACATTCAAACTGTTACCAAAGGATGACACTGGAATTCGAGTGTCCAACGTCAGTTCTGTCAAGCTATCGCCAGCATCAATATCGATGCTCGGATAATCGCCCAGAGGTTCTGTTTGTATTCTCACTTTACCATTGGCATTGGTGCTGAGTTTGAGTGTGCCCACCCAAACCACAGTGTCGCCATTCATCAGAGCTAATTCATACTGACTGGCTTCACCAGCGCGAGATGGTACTTGTAGGTTAATTTCTTCTGGAGTCAACCCAATCGACTCACCGTCTAAAAACACTTCCAATTCATCGGGTGAGGATTTGATCAACCAGCGATGCGGCTTGGTGTTCACAATCTGAAACTGCGTCCAGGCAGCCGCCCAGTGATCGGGTGAATTGGTTTCGGCAATCAGTGTTTGGAATTTTGCAACCAATTGTTCGGGTTGAATTTCGATATAGGCAAACGGGTTTTCGTTGGTCAATGCTGTTTGAATCAGTGACAGCAGATTCAGCGGTGTTTGTGTGGCAATGGCCTGAATCACTTCGGTGCCAGGATTGCCATCAATCACCAGGCTGAAACGACTACTGGGCATGTCGTGTTCACCAGCACTCATGCGATTGTCAGGTGAGAATGCGTTTGGAAACAACAGGGTCACTTCACCTTTTGTATTGATACTGTAAACATACACATAAGCGCTTTCGCTCAGCCTCAATTGTAACGACAGGCGTTCACCCGCCAAATAGTTTGGTTTTTCGACAGAAATTTCGACGATAAAATCGGTTTCTTCCGGCGTCACCATCACACCTTGAGGTTCAGGTTGTGCCAGCGTGATACCTGCGCCCAAAATCAACAACATGGTTATGATCACAGCGTGTCTCATACGCCCTCCCAATGATGTCTGTTATGTTTAATTAATACGATTAAGAGTTGAGATTGTTTCAAGATTAGAAGTTCAATTCGAGTTCAAACGTCTGACTGCGGTTCCCAAATGCGTCGATCACTGAAGTGGTTGAAATAGCGTAATCCGAAATGGATGCGCCCAAACGAAACTCGTTGCTGCTGAGGCCCAATGTCACCTGACTGTGCAACTGAAGTTGACCCAAGCCCGCGCTCATGTTGAGCACCTGTTTGGTCACACCCTGATCTTTCTGAAAGGTGGTGGTGCTACTGACTTTGGCATTGCCAATATCAAGCTTGATGCTGAAAGCACCACTTTCAAACGAAAGGTTTTCAGGGTTAATTTGCGTTTCACCACTAAATGTATCATTGCTGACCGTGATGGTGAGATCCTCTAAGAAAACGTTCAAGTTTTCATCCACACTAAACACGCCACTGCTGCCCAACAGCGTTTGTGAGTTCAACGGAATATCATTCAAATTAAAAGTAAACCCCATATGCGGCGAAGGAATTGCCCCTGGTTGTGAAGATGGAATCAGGTTATTGGCCACTTTTTCCAAGAAAGCCAAAATGGTTTCGCGCTCAGCTTCAAGCGTGGCAATATTGCCAAAGCTAAAGCTGCCAGCTGCCAGCGTATCGCGGCGCAATTCGAAGTTGTCTTGGCCCCAAATATTTTGCAATTGATCGAACAGGCCACTTGGGGCTAAATCTGCTGATGTCAATTGAGGTGCTTCAGGAATAATCAACGTTTCTTTTTGGATCACATCCATCCCAAACAACGCAGACACTTCCATTGGCATCCAGGTGGCAAAACACCCAGGCACATTTATATCGTCTGGCAACACAGACACAGAATAATTTGGTGTTAAAGGATTAGGATTCAAAGAAAAGTCGATGTCCAAATACTCCCCTGAACAAGGCGAGGTGAGTTGTTCTGATTCACCAGTCACCCAGAAGAGCATCACTCCTGAGGCAAGAAGTAACGCTGCAATGAAGCGCTGCAAAGTGCTTTTATCACTGCCAATCATTATTTCCCCTCACAAACTATCATTGTAGTTGAAGAATCAAACATCGTCAACTTATTGTTAGATTTGTGCCAAGCTTTTCGTTACCTAATTTTTCCCCTAAAAATAAGTCGTTTCGGTCAAAAGCAACGTGATACACGTCACTTAAGCTTATTATAAAGGAACAGGGTGGAATTCTAAGGAAAACTTCGTGGAAAAAGCGTGGAAACCCTTGACGGCGTTATGTCCACAACAGTAGACTATATGAAGATTTAGACAAATGTAGCAATTTATTTCCACATCTGTTGTGAAACTGACAGCACGTTCAATAGATAAGGGTTGAAGTATATTGGTGTTGATGAATAAAACACTCTGCTCAGGGCATCCAATGAAGGTTGGCATTCGATGAAAAGCTTGCGCACACTTAGCTTAAAATACAAATTCAACATCATCATCGTCTGTTTCACGGTGTTACTCACCGTCACCTTTGGCATCATTGTGACCGATCGTTTGTCACAGGAATTGTGGAAGCAGTTTGATGCACGCGGGAATGATGTCATTGATGCCTTATCTAGCCGTTTTCAGCAGAGTCTTGAAGAACGGTTAAATGATGAAAGTGGTATTGACCAACTCTTTGCAAAAATCGCTTTAGCGGGTGACGTCGGTGAAAGTGTAAAAGAAATTCAGGAAACGTTTTTACAAAACGAACTGCTCTATGTGCAAATCGTCTATGAAACTCAAAGCTTGTTTCAGCACAACCCCAGCATTGACGACTCATTCTTCCTGATTGAACCCTTTAACAAAGTGTATGAAAAAAGAGATCTCAGTTTGCCTAATGGCGAACGTGTGGTTGATTTCAAACAAGCGTTCAGTTGTGCCAGCATCGAACAGATGAGTGACAATGTGCTGTGTGGCATTAATTATCTTCGCCTGGGACTCTCACCCAACCAGGTGACTCAGGAATTGCAACGAGCTTTGATTTTATTCATCCTTATCAGTGTGGCATTTATCGCAGTGGGCTCGGTTGTGGCATTTATTCTTTACAAATGGGTGCTTGGACCCGTGGACGTGCTGACCGACTCGGTGAAACAATTCCGTCGGGATCGTTTTGCACGCGCCAACGTACACAGTGGAGATGAACTGGAAACCCTGGCTTACGAGTTCAATAAAATGGCCAGCACGATTTCACAGCACGAAGGCCATTTGGAACAGGTCAATGACAAGCTTTACAAAGCCAACACAGTAAAATCAGAGTTTTTGGCGGTCATGGGACACGAACTCAAAACCCCGCTGCATGCCATTCGAGGGTTTTCACAACTGTTGCTACAGGGCGTGGATGGTCCAATCACCGATGAGCAGCGTCATGATCTAAAAGCCATTCTCAGTTCGGGCGACCACTTGTTGGTGTTGATTGACAATATTTTGCGTTTTTCCAAGCTGGAATCTGGTGAAGAACCGCTGCATCTGGAACGAATTAATACACATCAGATGGCCAAAGAAGCGATTAAAACAGTGGAATCCTTGGTGCGAAACAGCGATCTTGAATTAATCAACAACACTGAGTCACTGACCGTTGAAGCTGATGCCACCAAATTGAAACAAATTTTTATCAACCTTTTATCAAATGCCATCAAATACGCGCCTTCAGGTACAGTAAAATTGCTGGCAGAGGTGTTGCCCGATGACCCGAACATGATTCGCTTTGGGGTGTCGGACACGGGTCCTGGCATTGACCCCAGTGAAACGGATAAAGTATTTGAACCCTTCCGTCAGTTGGACGGATCGACCACACGTGAATCGTCTGGAATTGGCTTAGGATTGGCGATTGTGAAAAAGTATATTGAAATGCACGATGGAAAAGTATGGTTTGAACCAAATCCAGCGGGCGGCACCATCTTTTATTTCACCCTGCCCCTGGCACAAAAGCACACACCTGAATTGGTCAATGGACGCGCTCACCTCAGCACGCAGCGTTGAGCGATCAACATAGAGGAGAACAGATCATGACAATGAAAATCTTGGTTGCCGAAGACGATGTGAATTCCAGGCAGTTACTTAAGAAATTTTTGATCGCGAAACAGTATGAGGTCAGCGAAGCCGACGACGGCGCACAGGCACTGCAAGCCTTTGAAAAAGACAACCCTGATTTGGTGCTGCTCGATGTGATGATGCCCAAATTGGACGGTTGGACGGTTTTAGAACGCATTCGTGAAAAAAGTGACGTCCCCGTCATCATGCTCACTGCCAAAGACACCACCGAAGACAAGGTGCGCGGCCTCTCCTCTGGCGTGGACGATTACATCACCAAGCCTTTTGATTTGCTCGAAGTGGTGGCTCGTATCGAAGCCGTCACCCGCCGCTATCAGGGCGAAACCAACCAGATGATCCAACTTAAGGACATCGACATCGACGACGAGAAAAAACAAGTCCAGGTGCGCGGCGAAGTGGTCGAGTTGTCTCCCAAGGAATACGATTTACTCAAACTCTTGGCCAGCAAACCCGGCAAAGTGTTTTCTCACCAAGAAGTCCTAGATGTCATCTGGGCCGACAGCCATTTCGCATCAAGTGAAGATGTCAAAAAATACATCTATCTTTTGAGAAATAAAATCGAAACTGATGCCGAAAGCCCTGACCTTGTAATCACCGTACGAGGCTTTGGTTACAAGCTGGCAACGTCTAGCTAACGACCTACAAAGGCACTATTACATTATCTAAGGTCAGATTCTCTATGAAAAGACTGATCTTTTGGTTTTAATGGTGGTGAACATTTTGATCACGATCAGTGCATTTTTTTAGGTGGTGAGGTTTTCATGAATCATTCGCATAAATTTACAGGTCATCTTAAACTTTGGGCTGTCTTAGCAATCCTTTTCATCATTCAATCAATTTCAATCTCACCACATCTATCTGCCCAAATGCCTGTTGAAACCTGTCCAGTTTCCATTCCTGATGCGATGCTCAACCTTGCTCTAGCGGTGAACATGAACGATGAGGATAGCGTCAATAACGCAAACAATATTTCCAGACTTTCTACCAATTGTATAAACAGTCCTGGAGAAGTCATTATTGCCGTGGCCTATGACATTTCAATTGAGGTCAATCGTCAAGGAATACCCGTGCCATCGGCTGTTGTGGAAATTTTGGGTGAAAAGATGGATATCCCATTGCCGCCTGCTGGCCCTGCACCTGTTATCAATGTCAATGGGGTTTTGAATCAAACCCGTCAACTTGGCAACCTGACAGAATTGGAAACCCTTCCGATAAAGGCCTCTGTAGGCTGTGACACCACCAAACCTGATCCGATGGGGCGATTTGCAACCTGTATGATCAACGCCAAATTTCTGGTTAAACGCGCTATTGTGGATTCAGTACCGCCGTTGCCCGCCGAAACAACGCCTCCAGGTGGCGCACCCAACTTGCCGCCTCTGCCAGATGAACCCACGCTTGGTTTTGTATCTCCAAAGTGTGTGGGGCCTGGAAAAGTTGTCCACCTTCACGGTTTTCGATTTCATGAGTTAGAAAGGCCGCTCACTGTGTTCATTGACGAGGTTCAGGCAGAAATCGTCAAAGTGTTGCCGTTCATCGTTCACGCCAGAGTGCCGCAAAGCGTCGAGGGTCGAGTTGAAGTGCGAGTGGAGGGCATTGACGAAACCCGCCCCCTTGATGTGAACCCCAATTGCCAACACCGACATCCCGGCGATGACGATTTGGCCAATGGTTTTTTGCTAGGCGAAATTGTGGTCTTTCTCACCGAAACACTGGATGAAACCGAACTGGAAACATTTAAGGAAGATTTCGATTTTGAAACACTGGTTGAATTTCCCACTGTTAAAATGCTGCGCGGTGTGCTGATCGATAAAGGGCCGTTGGAAACAAAGCTTGCTCTCGATTTTCTCAATGTGGATGATCGCGTGACCAATGCCTTTTTGAATCATGTGATCCGCCCACATCAAGCTGACCCTCAGATTAACAATCAACCATGGCTGTCTGATTTGGGCCTACCGGATGGTTGGGATACGTTTTTCCCCAACCGTGGCGCAGGCATCACCATTGCCATCATTGATACGGGCGCAGATTTGACCCTGCCTCTGGAAGGCTCACCTGAAATTGTTTTCAACGCTGATGCCCCAAATGGCCTCGATTACTCTCCGGTTGAAGACAATGATGACACCGCCCACGATGACCTAGGCCACGGCACCGCAGTCAGCACCATCGCCGCAGGTTCAGTAAATGAATTCAATGGCACAGGCGTTGCACCGGCTGCGGATATTCTGCCCATCAAAGTATTCGGGCTTTCGGGCACAGAAGTCGTGTCTTCCAACAACGTGGTCTCTCATGCACTCGAAGGCGCTTTTGCTGCCGAGGTCGATGTGATCAATCTGAGCCTGGGGTGCGCTGGATGCACTGTCGAAGATGAAGCCGATCTGAGAAGTTATTACGGCCACTTGCTGGATCGACTGTTTGAAGATCAAACAGCAAACGGTAAAAAAGTTCCCATTATCGTTGCTTCTACCGGCAACGATTCCGAAAACCTGATCGACTCACCCGCTGCCTATTCGTCCGTGATTGCGGTCGGCTCATTGAAATCTGACCTAACTGCTAGAAGTAGCTTTTCTAACTATGGTGAGGAAATTGATTTTGTGGCGATGGGCGAGTCCACCTGGACCACCTTGGCTGGTGGCATTTTCGGCAATGCAGGTTCCGGAACTTCTTACTCAGCCCCTCAAGTCGCGGGACTGGTCGCTCTCATTTTAGGCGAAACCCCAAATCTCACTGTCGATGAAGTGATTGTAAAAATAAATGAATGTTTTGTCATTGATCTGGGCGATCCAGGCTTCGACAACGAAACTGGATGGGGCCGTATATTTATTCCACCTGCAACAGATGCACCTGCAAGCTGTCTACCTTAAATTTCTCTATTTTCTTACATTTGTCTATTTCTGTGGCAATTAGTTCTCTAATTTTCTGAAAATGCGCTGCATCATAGTTACTAATCCGCTACAATGAGCGTTCGTTTTATTTGTTCATTTGATTTTCTCTAACGGGAACGAGGCCTACATGAAACGGATTGCGGTGTTGACAGGCGGAGGGGATGCACCTGGCATGAATGCGGCTGTCCGCGCGGTGGTGCGTCAAGGGGATGCCTTAGGGTTGGAAGTGTATGCGATTCAACAAGGGTTGGCCGGAATTTTTGAAGACAAAATTGCACCGCTCGACTTAAAAGGCGTGGGCAGCATCCTCGAACGAGGCGGTACAGTTTTGCAAAGCTCTCGCTATGAACCATTTTTCCAAAAGGAAGTGCAACAGGACGCTGTGGATCGGTTGCGTGCCAAAGGCATCAATGGCCTAGTGCTGATTGGCGGCGAAGGGTCACTCAATGCAGCGCTGTGCATCCACCAGTTAGGGTTCCCTGTGGTGGGTGTGCCTTCTACGATTGACAACGATATTTATGGCACGGACATGGCCATCGGGGTGGACACAGCACTCAACACCATCATTCGCGCGGTGGATCGGCTGCGCGATACAGCATCTTCTCACACACGCGCTTTCGTGGTCGAAGTGATGGGGCGTGACTGTGGATATCTGGCCTTGCTCGCCGCTATCGCAGGCGGGGCCGAAGCCGTGCTGGTGCCTGAATTGGGATTTGATTTAGATCAATTGGCCGCGCGAATTCGTTATGGCTATGACCGTGGTAAAAAACATGCCATCATCATTGTGGCCGAAGGGATCACGGAGAAAACCGCCGGACAAACCGTGGCCGATCACTTGATTGAAGCCACTGGATTTGAAGTACGCGTCACGGTGCTAGGTCATGTTCAACGTGGTGGTACGCCAACCGCCTATGACCGTCTGCTTGCGGGACGTTTAGGTGCAGCAGCCACGGTACAGCTTCAGTCCGGCATGTCGGGCGTGATGGTGGCTTTGGAATCTGACAAAGTGGATATCAAGAACCTGTCGCAAATTCTGTCACAAAAGAAAACACTTGATCCGCATTTGGTGAATCTGGCCAATGTATTGTCACGTTAATGAGATTTTATTAAAAGAAATTAAAAACATAAAATTATTAGTTAAAGGCTTCTAACCCCCAACCCCCTTTCAAAAGGGGGCTACGATCAGCCTGTGTGAATGAATTCTATTAGTGAAGTGTTGTTCTTTATGAAAGTAAGATCGTTTATATCATCATCCTTTTGAAAACGATTCAGCACTGGAAAACATCGTTTTATCCGCATTGAAAAATTGTCGTCCATATCCCAGACAAGAAGGCAAAAACGGTGTTCAATAAATAGATGGTGTTCGCTCTAAAATTTATGAATATGCTATGATACGTCAGATGCTGGTTTGATGACGTTTGAGGAGGCCAAAGTGACGCGACTGGTGATGGTGGTTCTTGCCTTTGCTTTTCTGGTAATGGCAACGCACAACGATGTTTCGGCGTTTCCAGAAAATGAGTGGGGGTTTTCCGCATCCACAAACTTTGATAGTTTTCTCCCCATTGGAGTTTTGAGAGAGCTTTCCGCAGCCCCGATGTTGGCGGGTGTGGGCGGTTTTGCCCGTTTTAGCTGGATTTGGTCTTTGCACGCCCGACCTTGGGGTCAAGTGTATTTTGCTGAAGACAACCCTCGGCTGGCAGGTGGCTTTGATCTGATTTGGGGCGACCCAAAACGTGAGCCGGATTTGGCTTATGTCGGCTTTGGCCTCATGGTATCAGACTTTTTGCCGCGCCCTATTACGAACTTTATGATCGGTTATTCAACTGGTGTCGATGATTGCAATTTGAATTTGGAAGCGCGATTTTTGTTCCTCACCAGTTTTCAAGTTGGTTTTGGCTGCGGCTTCTAAAAAGATTTTCCAATCCACATTTCATACTTGTCCCATGAAAGTCAGAAGCTCTATTTCCACTTTCACCTAGAACGCCATTCCATTACTAAAACAAACTATGAAACCCAAACCGTAGCCCCCTTTCTGTAAAGGGGGTTAGGGGATTAGAGCCTTTACCCATTTTTTATAATGCTTCATTTAGCCCTCTCAAATAAAAAATGCCTTTAAAATCCAAATAAAATCGCTATGATCTAACCCATGTCCGTGTTAGATCAGGCAGCCGCATTGCTGCAAAACCGTGATTTGTGTGATGATTGCTTGGGCCGTCAGTTCGCCAAGTTGGGCCATGGATTGAGCAATGCCCAACGTGGACAGGCTTTACGCATCGCTTTGTGTTTGCAAAACAACACCACCTACACCCAAACAGAATTATGTCCACTTTGTATAAATCAATTTGACCACATCCAAAAATGGGCCGATTTGGCTTATGATCAATTAAATGGTTATGAGTTTAATACGTATTTGATGGGCACGCGTGCGCCTCAATTTTTGAGCGATGCCGAAACGGAACTTCGTGAACAACTCGATCTCACTCAGGGTGAGCCTTTTAAACAAAGTTACAATCGCACTGTTGGTAAAGCGTTTGGTGAAGTGGTCCAGGCACATCAGCATCGAGAGGTGGATGTCAATTTTCAAAACCCTGATGTGGTTGTTAATCTTGACCTTACCTGGGAAAAAATTTCTTTACAGATTAATCCTCTCTATGTGTTTGGTCGTTACCGCAAATTGATCCGAGGGATTCCGCAAACGCATTGGCCATGCAGCGAATGCAAAGGTCAGGGGTGCAAAACGTGTGATGGCACAGGCGCTCAATACCCTAACAGTGTGGAATCATTCATCGGCAAACCTTTGAATGAATTATGTGAAGGTGACAACCACGTTTTACATGGGGCGGGCCGAGAAGATATCGATGCGTTGATGCTCGGCAGTGGGCGGCCTTTTATAATCGAGATTAAAACGCCGAAAAAGCGATTCTTTAATTGGAGTGAGATCACCACACTCATCAATGAAAAAGCTGAAGGAAATGTGGAGGTTCAGGATCTGCAACCCGTCGTTGGGAAGCTCGTGGGTGCGATCAAAGAAAAGAAAGCTGAAAAATGCTATCGCGTTTTAGTTTCCTTTGAATCAGAGGTGGCTGATGAAGAATTGCAACAGGCCATCAACAATTTGATTGGGAAAATTGAACAGCAAACGCCGAATCGGGTGGCTCATCGTCGTGCAGATTTGATTCGAAAGCGTGAACTATTTGAGATGTCCGGTTATTTGGTCGATGCGAAAACAGCGGATATTCAGTTGCGTTGTTCGGGTGGGTTGTACGTTAAAGAATTGATTTCAAGTGATGAAGGTCGCACTGTTCCCAGTCTGACTGGAAAACTTGGCACCCCAGCACGGGTGACTGAATTGGATGTGACCGATATTTTGGGCGAATTCTTGTGATTGTTTTGTTCTTGCGTTAAACTATTTTTGGAATTTTACAGAGTGCAGAGGAGACATTAATGAAGTCTACGATTGTGATTCTTTGGGCAGTTGTGTTATTGGGATTAAGCGGTTGTGATCTGTTTAAAAAAGAAGAAGATAATTCGAAACCACCCTTGTCTACGGATGCTGTGGTCTTGACCGCAGAAAATGATTTTGTGGTTTTCACCCGAACCGCCTTGGCTGGCGTGACCAAAAACGGTGTGTTCTCAGTCAAAGTGACTTTGGAAGCAAAAGAAGCTTTGGAATTGTTGGGCATTTCTGAGCAAATCCCTGATGGTTTCCAGGTAATTTCCGGCGACACCACTGACTTTTTGGCCAATGCCGGTGCCGGTGATGTTCTGGAATTGAACTACACCATCAAAGCTGGCGACGAATCTGGAGATTTTTCATTGACCGGCTTTTCCCGCGCCAAACCTCTGGGTGGCAGTGACAGTGAACAACTTGAGCTGATATCCCCGTTGGAAGTTCGCTGATTAAAAAAAGTTTCTGAAGAATATCTATGAAGGGACAGGCTTCGGCCCGTCCCTTTTTTATTCTTCCCTCAAACAATCAGAAGTGAAAAACAATTCCAGAAATAGCACCAGCAAGCTAACTGTAGCCTCCTTTATGTAAGGGGGTTGAGGGATTAGAAGCCTTTATCCTTCATTGATATTCCTGCTTCTTTAAATACATACATCTCTAAATTAATGCCTCTGCCTTTTTGCAAAAAAGTTGGATTATTTTTCCTGCAATGCCACCGCATTGAGAGCCACTTCTGCAATGTTGGCAGCATAGTCGTTGACGCGACTGATGCTGTCGGCCACGATGCCAAGGTGATAAGCCAGGTGAACATCATCAACATCAACCAATTGGCGATCGAATTCGCTGATGAGCGATTCCACTTCGGGCTTAACAGCAAAGGCGGTGTGGGCTGCCTCGCTATCAAAAGTAAGATAGGCTTTCATAACCTGATGCAAAAAATCTTGCACGCCATTGCTGGCTTTTTCAAGAAGCTTATGCATTTTACTGTTAAAGGTGCGCTCTTCGTCGATGAGGGCAATGGCCGCTTCACCAATTTTTACGGCATGATCCGCCACTCGTTCGAGCTGACGGGCGACGCTGTGTGTGTTAAAGAAGTTAACTCGGGAAATTTTGTGTTCCACTTCGGCCAGCGGATTACGTAATGCGGCATAAAGGCGTCTGGATAAAAGAAGATAAAAACGATCCACACGTTCATCTCGCTGAACCACACTGATAGCTTTTTCTCGATCACTTTCAAACAAACTGGTGGGGGCGTCTTTGAGCATGCCAGTGACGTTGTCATTGATATAATCCAACAATTGCTCGACTGATAAAACTCGAGGGTCACGCAACACGTGAATTAACAAAAACTCACCTGTTTCCTGTAAAATCTCAGCCCCAATTAAACGTTGCACCGTATTTCGAATGTCGGATCGTTGTTCAGGCGACATCGTTCCTGTCACTTCAATCACATTAAAACCTGCGATATAACGTGAAATAAGGGTTCTGGCCAGTGCATCCCCCTCAAGTTTTTCATCCATTTCAAACTTGGTGGAAGTCGAATCTTCAACGCTTTCCTGCTCCAAATTAAGATAAATGCCAAGCCCCACCAAACTGAGGGTAAGCTGATCTCCTTTGTTTAACTCAAAGCTTTCAATCCATCCTTTGGGCAGAGTGATCATGTAGGTGCTGCCTCCTGCGGTGGTTCCTAGCGTTCTTGTTTCCTGGAGCCATTTCTGTGGTTTCACCACATCTCCTTCCAAAGCTTCTATAGTTTTTATTTCTCACTCGGGGTCTATTGCTAAACACTCACTATATAGTTTATAGAATTGCTACATATATTAAATATTTTAAAAATTACCTACAGGACAAGGTTTTTCTATCTTCAAAACGATATTCTGAGTTGACAGTCACTTTAATCATGTCATTATGTATATATCACGCTTCAAATATATAGTCAAGGAAAAAACTAAAAACAAAGCCAGGCGGTGCCACAACGCCATAAATATCAGGAGGAAAAAGATGAATCTGTTTTTGAAAAATTTTGGTCGTGGCTGCGCTTTCATCGCAATGGTTGGCTTGGTGGTGGTTGCTGTAGCTCAAAGCGGTGTGGAAGTTGACGGCTCTTCCACAGTGGCCCCGATCAGTTCCGCAGTGGCTGAAGAATTTGGTGGCAATATTTCTGTGGGGATTTCAGGAAGCAGTGGCGGGTTGCGTCGTTTCTGCCCAGGCAATGGGCCAGGCAGCGGTGAAACCGATATTTCCAACTCTTCCCGCACCATCCGTGCCAATGAGATCACTCGCTGCGCTATTGATGAAGTTAAATTCATCGAATTGCCAGTGGCTTTCGATGGCGTTACGGTGGCTGTGGATCGAGACCAGCAGATCTGGCCAGAGGGCGCGTCCGTTTGTTTGACTGTGGGCGAGCTAAAGCGCCTGTGGAGTATTGAAAGCGAGGGCGTCATTATCAACTGGAGCGACTTGCGCCCTGATCTGGCCAACCACCCCATCACGATCTCTGGTGCAGCTGAAACCTCTGGCACACGCGGTGCATTCATCGAGGATTTCCTGAATCTTGAAGCCCAGCGCGAAGATGGCTTCTTCACTGAAGACGATCAATTGTTGGCTCAACAAGCCAGCCAGGATCCGTTTGGCATAATCTACCTTGGGTTTAGCTTTTTCGTGAATAACTTTGACATCGTTCAAGCTGTTGCTATAGACCCATCCGAAGACATTTTGACCCATTCCAGCCAATGCACTGGTGGCTTGCCTACTTTTGACACCATCGCTGATGGCGATTATGAGTTCAGCCGCCCATTGTTTATTTTTGTCAATGCTGACAGTGCTGCCAAAAATAGTACCGTGGTTGAATATGTGGATTTTTACATGACCCTTATTGAAGATCAGGACTTCTTGGCTGATGTGGGTTATGTCAACTTGCCAAGCGACACTGCCGATAAAGTTCGTGCTCGCTGGGACGCCCGACAAACTGGTTCTTCTTTTAGTTGTAACCATGGCACCGCGGACGAAATTTTAGATCTGGCCACGAATTGCCCAGGCGAATGAACAGCAATCCGAATTAAAAAAACACAAATTTATGGCTCTGTGAATAAAAGTAAAAAACACCGCCCTTATTTGGAAGCAACAACTTTTTCACAGTGGTTTATGACAGTTGCAAATCAAGAATATATAGATTAAAATCTTGTTGATTTTATGAACAGATAGCAAATTCAGCCATTGTTTTATATTAGCAATATATTTCTACCTAAACTATATAGTAGGTTGTCAATTATGAAAGCTTCACCCATCAAGCAGCAACCGTCAGGGTTTGGGTTGCAAAAAAAGCAGTCCCGTGATTTCAAAGAAAAGTTCATTGAAATCATTCTATTTCTGGCTGCCCTCACATCGGTATTGACAACCGTCATTTTCATTCTTGTCTTTGGTTCTAAAACATGGGATTTTTTCAGTGTTGTTCCACTGACAGAGTTCTTTGCACTGGATAAATTTTTCAGCGGAGAAGCCTTTCGCTGGGCACCGCTGTCCGCCCGCCAGAGCTATGAAATTATGCCATTGCTTTCTGGCACCTTGTTGGTCACTTTAATTTCTATGATTGTGGCATTGCCACTGGGCCTGCTCAGCGCGGTTTATCTGAGTGAATTTGCACCGACTCGTGTGCGAAAAATCATCAAGCCTGTGCTGGAACTGCTGGCTGGAATTCCAACGGTGGTGTATGGTTATTTTGCACTTCTATTTATCACACCGATGCTTCGCAGTGTCGGCATCTGGGCAGATGAAAGCAGTATTCCCATTTTATCAATGCTTTCAACCATTCAATTCTGGAATGTGCTTTCAGCAGGTTTAGTCATGGGGATCATGATTTTGCCCATGGTGTCCTCGATCAGTGAAGATGCCATGCACGCGGTGCCACAATCGTTACGTGAAGGGGCTTATGCCACAGGTGCAACTCGCTTTGAAGTGGCCATTCGTGTGATATTGCCAGCAGCGCTTTCGGGCATTGCGGCCGCATTTATTCTTGCTATATCCCGTGCCATTGGAGAGACCATGATTGTGGCAGTGGCAGCAGGCCAAACGCCCAACTTCCCACCAGATTTGCTCAAACCGATCATGACTTTGACAGCTTATATCGTCAATGTTGCCACAGGCGATCACCCTGCCGGCGCTGAAATTTGGGACAGCCTGTTTGCAGTAGGCACGTTGTTGTTCCTGATGACATTGGTTTTGAATGTGGTCAGCCACTACATCGTTAAAAAATTTCGGGAGCAATACGAATGAGCGAATCTCAAGGGTTTGGTCAACCACAAAATAATTTTAAACGAAAGCTCAAAATTCGTGAGCAAATTGGAAAACTGTTTCAATCGCTCACCTTCTTATCCGTCCTCATTGGCCTGCTTGCGCTGGGTGCATTGCTGGTGAACGTTATGACCAATGGCCGATTGCTTGAAGCCATGCACAGCTTTGTACAAACACATCAAGTCACCATGTCCCTACGGCCTGCCACCCTCGAAGGCGATCCAATTATGTTTGCACGGGTGGCAAAAGAACTGGCAGAAAACACCACACTCAAAAAAGGTGATGCCATTGTCGCCATGATGGGAAACAAAGTTTCTCGGCCTGGTGAAATCTGGGAACAGCTTATTGAAGCAAATGCCTCAGAATTAGCTCACGCTGAATTGCACTATATTCCCAATTTGGATCGATTGTTCGGCGAGCTAAAAAGCGTACGAACAGATGGAGGCCGTTTGGTAATTTTAGAAGAAATCTTCCCAAACTCACCTGCCAGCCAGGCAGACCTGCTTCCAAAGGATGTCATTCTTGCAGTGGCAGGCGTACCCGTCGAACGAGCTTCCCATGTTTTCGAACAGATTTTGATTCACAAGCTGACGGATTCAAACTTTGACCCAATTGAATTGACCATTAAGCGGCAAGGCGACAACTTTATTATTCCTATCAATGTCGTTCAAACCACGGTCAATGCTTATGAAAAAAACATGTTTGCAGCTTTGTGGTTTTTTGCCACCAACTTCGGCTCACGTTATCCGGAAGCGGCTGGCATCGTCAGTGCGCTTGTAGGCTCTGTGCTGGTGATCTTATTGACCGCTCTGATTGCACTTCCATTGGGCGTGGCTGCTGCTATTTATCTAGAGGAATATGCTCGCAAAGGCTTGGTGTCTAATTTTATTAACGTCAATATTTCAAACCTTGCGGGGGTGCCTTCTGTGGTATATGGCATTATTGGATTGGAATTATTTGCGCGCGCTCAAGTGCTGAATGAAACCACCGGTTTCATCAATCAGCTTACAGGGTGGCAGATTCCTGCAATTGAAGGGTTTGGTCGCAGCATCTTGTCCGGCTCACTGACCCTGACTTTGCTGGTGTTGCCTATCATTATCATCAATGCACGTGAGGCATTAAAAGCCGTGCCACAATCCATGCGTGAAGCTGCTTTTGGTGTGGGTGCCACTCAATGGCAGGTGGTCAGACATCATGTGTTGCCGTACGCACTGCCTGGAATATTTACGGGTGTGATTTTATCCATATCGCGCGCCATCGGTGAAACTGCCCCATTGCTTTTATTGGGTGCATCTGTGTTCGTTCCATTTTTGCCGGAAAGCGTCTTCAGTGTGTTTACGGTCATGCCCATCCAAATTTGGAGCTGGACGGGCGAACCGCAGGATGGGATGGAAAATCTGGCCGCAGCTGCGATCTTTGTGTTATTGTTCATTATGTTATTGTTAAATGCCACAGCGATCTTCTTACGTAACCGATTCCAGATGAGGTGGTGACCCAATGATTGAGCAAATTGTCATGGAGGAAACTTTGCAAACAGACCCGATTCATGAAACAGAATATCCAAAGAGACCAAGTAAAGCCGTGCTTGAGGTGCATGATCTCAACTTGTGGTATGGCAAATTTCACGCCCTCAAAGGCGTGTCTATGGATATTCTGGAACAAGAGGTCACCGCTCTAATTGGCCCCAGTGGTTGTGGTAAAAGCACGTTGATTCGCTGCCTCAACCGCATGAATGACCTCATCGGCTCTGCAAGAGTTGCAGGTGAAATCCGCTATCACGGGCACAACATTTATGATAAAAAAGTAGATCCTGTCGAAGTCCGCCGCTGGATTGGCATGGTGTTTCAAAAGCCTAACCCTTTCCCAAAATCCATTTATGACAATGTGGCATTTGGTCCGCGTATCAATGGGTATAAAGGTGGAAAAGGCACCTTGGACAACATCGTTGAACGTTCCTTAAGGCAAGCGGCGCTCTGGGATGAAGTTAAAGATGAGCTTCGTAAAAGTGGCCTGGAGCTGTCCGGCGGCCAACAACAGCGTCTTTGTATCGCACGTGCTTTGGCTGTGGAACCGGAAATTTTGCTTATGGACGAACCTTGCTCAGCCCTCGATCCGATTGCCACCTCAAAAATTGAAGACCTGATTCAGGAATTAAAAAATGAATACACCGTGGTCATTGTCACGCACAATATGCAGCAAGCTGCACGTGTTTCAGACAGAACTGCTTTTATGTACCTGGGCGATCTAATCGAATTTGGCGACACCAAGCAACTGTTTGAAAAACCAGAAAAACAACAAACCGAAGATTACATCACCGGTAAGTTTGGTTAAACGTTTTATCTAGACAACAAAGTGATCAAAACGGGACTCGTGGCTTTGCCAAATCAATCAATGAATAAGTAAAATTATTTGCTATGGTGAGAGAACAATATCAAAAAGAATTGCGCAATTTGCGCGAAGGCATCATCGAGCTCGGTGTCAAAGTTCATCGCCAGTTGGAGCAGGGTTTAAAAGCGCTCCTGGAAGGCGATCTGGCGTTGGCTGACAAACTGGATCAATATGATGAAGCCATCGATCAACAATCGCTGGCGCTTGAAAAACTTTGCGTCGAGCTTTTGGCCTTGCAACAGCCCGTGGCCGTGGATTTGCGCTTGATCACATCCAGCTACAAAATCGCGACTGATCTTGAACGCGTGGCCGACTTGGCCGTCAATTTGGGCGAATACGCCAGAGATTCTCAAAAACTACAAATTGTTTCCGTAGATGAAGTAAAAAAAGCAGGCGACATTGCTCTGGAAATGCTGGCCGACACCATGCAGGCCTATGAACACAAAGACATGGAACGAGCCAAAGCTGTCATCAAACGAGACACCAGCCTGGATACTGCCTGCTGGCGTATTATTCGCGGGTTTATTAAGCAACTGATGCTCACTCAAATGGCAGAACAAAACGAACAACAGGCTGAAGAAAACTCTTCACAGGCACTCACCATCCTGCTGTCCATGCGCGATCTAGAACGCGTGGGCGATCATGCCGTAAATATCGCTGCTAGGGTGATTTATCTGGTCAGCGGCAGTCATAAATATATTTAAAACTGACCCTCTGAAATAAAAAACGCGACCTCGTATTTGAGATCGCGTTTTTAAATTTTTGGAGTTGTTTTCGATTGTTTTTTGATGATTACAAATCAACGGCCAAGTTCGGCCATCAAATCAATTTGAAGTTGTGCCAAAAGAATCAGCGCATCTTGGGATAAATCGCTGTCAAAGAACACGGCAATTGAGTCACGGACCATAGTCAAACGTTTTCTCGCGCCCTCTGTAAACTCTGCGATGATTACTTTTTCAGCCAAGTTTACGCGTTCTTCACCGTCTGCATCGAGATTAAACACTTCAGTGATGTCTTCAACATCTTTGGTTAAGTTAGGACGCAAGGCGGCAGAGGAATTATCCACAAACACCAACGCGCCTTCGAGGCCTTCAAATTCAAAAATAAACCAATTGACACGTCTTGCAGGACTTTCATAAATTGCCGTAGCCGTGTTGATCACGCCTTCTGGGTTTTGTGCAAGTGAACCTGTGCCAGCAAGTACCCAATTATCGTCCTCAAAGACTTCTCGGAATACATCTTGCCCCAATAATAGCTCTGTCAAATCCTGTGGTTCGTCTTGAGCCAGACCTGACACCACCAAAAGGGCGATTATGCTTAAAATCAAAAGTGCATGCTTTTTCATCAGCGTCAACTCCTTTCTACGGCCCTAAAATTATTGCACTTTTGGGCCGTTTTGTCAATGATGTCGACAACATTTTGTTACCACACTTTTATTGCTGATCTAACCATATACAAATGAGTTTCCAAAAAGTTTCAGTTATTTTCCAAAATCGGGTTTATGCAGAAAATATCAGGCTCAGAAGCATTTTTTAATTGACTTAAAATCGTAAAACTGTTACATTAAATTGACTTAAAATCGTCAATTGCTGGGGGGTTGTTCATGTTGAAGGGGATTTTATTTTCAAAGTGGGTGCTGATTGGTGTTTTAACTCTATTTTTTGTTTGGGGCGTTTCAACCAGTCAAGCACAAGAACAGCTTTTCCCAGACCCATCCGTGGTCGATCTTTCTTTCGAATTATTAAATGATAGTTCACTGGTTGTGGTGATTACAATACAGAACCGGGGAACTCAATCCACCGTGAATGGTCAAGGTGAGGTGTTCTTAACTTCACCAGATGGCACGGTCGTTAATCTTAACTTGCCTGGTGCCTTTAGCTTTAGCAGTTTGGATCCCAATGAATCTAGAAGAGTTATTTCAACAGTCACCATCACAGGTCAACCTGATGGACCCTATACAGCAAACGCCACCATTACGGCACTCGCAAGCAACTCTGTTCTTGCACTGAATGATGAAAATCTTGAAAATAACAGTTTTTCTGCTGATTTTACTTTCTTTCGTGAACCACAATTAAGGCCTGTCCAAATTGATTTCAACCCTCCTTTCTTTGATATAGATTTTATCTCTCAAGTGAATTTGAGTGTTTTGGTCAACAATTTTGGTAGCCAACCCTCATTCAATAACAATTTAGTAAATGTTGATTTCGCCTTTTGTCGATTACAAATTGGCGAGGAATTTTGCAACTCAGATGATTTTAGAACATTTGACACAAAAGCACTGGACTTAAACTCCACAGACACGCTTGAGTCCAGAGCGTTTCTTAACCAACGAAGCGAAATCCGCATCCGCCAATGGCCAGTGAATGCCTGTATGCCACTGACTTCAGCAGGCGTCACTGCTGATTGTCCTGACATCGGTGGTACGCTGGATCCTGGTACCTACATCATTCGAGCCACCGTTGATGAAATTAATACGATTGCCGAAGTCGATGAAAATGACAATGTGGTATTTGCTCGCTTTACCATCCCTGGTGCAGGTGGCGGTAGCGGCGGTGTTCGTATCACCAACATGGTGGTTGGGATTAATGGGGAAGAAGCTCGTGGGATGATGTGGTTGGTGGTTGACGGTTCCACTTTGGTTGGTTTAGATAAACGTGAACTAGAGCGCTTTGGCGAGTGTGGGGGAATCAATTTGGGAACCACTTGTCCTTATGAAAACAGTCCATCCCGCATTGCCTCCATCAATCAATTCACCACGATATCTCAAAATCCAGATCCGCTTAGAGTTGGTTTTGGAACGGCAATTGTAGATATTTTCTCTTCTGCGCTCGATAATTACGACAATCAATTTACAGACAACCAGGGCAATGCACTCCAAGGTAGAGTTGCCCTGATCGAAGATGATTTCCGCCCTGCAACCATCACCAAGATGGTGCAGAATCGCTCACGTCAGATTTTGTATGTGGGGTTGTCCGATGGCAATTTAATCCGTTACAACTTTGCCAATCCGGCCAACATCATTAAAAACGTGCTGCCTTTGTCATCCGGAGAAATTGTTGATCTTCAAATCATTGATCAAGGCATCTATGTTGCAGCCAACGCGCCCAACTCCAACGACCCAAACGCCATTGGGTCTATTCTTTTTGTTGAAGAGGGCACACTGACAACATTAACCAGACAATCCATTGTTTCTGGTAATTTAATTCAAAAAATACACATCTCACCTTCTTCTCAAGTATTTATCGCCACTGAACAAACCATTAACCCCACGCAGCCTACGTTAAGAATGTTCTGGGCGTCGAGTATGGTTGTAAACGGCAATATCACTGGCCAACTTGAGAATTTGCAAGAAGCCCAACTTGGAACCGTATTCACAGGTGCTAGCTGGGATGACTTTGTGATCAACTCACGAAATCGCGCGTTTCTTTCTGCCACAGACAATACGGGGCAAAGTCGTTTGTTTGGCTATAACTTCCGCAGAGGATTTAGCGGTGGCATTGAAACACTCACGCCAAGCCTTATCTTTGGCCCTTTTGTGGAATTTATCGACCAGTGTGACCAACGAGTTGTGACTTTGGGCGATGTTCAAATGCTTGCTTTGGGTGATGACACACCTGATGTTTCAGCAGATCAAGTGTTGCATATTGCAACAGATGGCACACCACGTGTGCTTACTTTGGGCGTTCAGACCAGAAATCAGTTTGGTATTATTCAGGATGTCACCAACGCCAATGAACTCTTAAATTGGTGGGTGCAGCTTGAAGGCAGACCCACATCTATCAGGATCGACGATGCTGGCGAGGATCGTGGTCGAAATGCAGATGGCTCTGTGGTATTTCCAAATGGTCGCTTGTTTGTGACCTCAGAAAACCAGTCATTGAACTTAATCAATGGGGTCAACCGTACATGCAGTACGCCAAACCAAATTGATGACATTCTTACAACAGATGCAGGCGTTCTTGCACCCGTAGATACGTCGGGTGGTAATTTCTTTGATGCACTTACATTCTTGTCGGTGCCTCAGGTCACGGCATTCTATGCAGGCAACCGTATTTACATGTGGTTGGGCCTTTTACAAGACATTGATGCCACAACGGTTAACTAATGCTGTAAAATAGGGTAAAATAAAAAAAGCGATCTCGGTTCGTGGACGTTATTAAGGGGTTTCATGGTTAGATATCGATGGGTGATTCTTAGCTTGGTATTGGTTTCATTGATGTTGGTTGACAACATCTCATTGAGCCAGTCTTCTATTGATCCCTCCACGGCACGTTTTGTGCTTAATAGTGAAGACACTGCTTCGAATGTAACTGGCAACGATGAAGTTGGAGCTGTATTTGCAGACCAACAAGTCGTGTTTGAGTTTCTTTTTATCAACACCAGCGCAGCCATCACTGCCATTAACGTCAATGTATCTGTCATTGATATTAATGCTGGTGCACAGTCCGCTTTGGTGCTCTCTGGTGACATTTTAAGATGTAGAACGGGCACCAGCGCAACCGATTTATCTACAGCTGGCAGTTGTGATAATATTGGGCTGGCCGTGAATGAAACTTTGATTCGTGTTTCTTTTAGCTCATCTGCTTTACCTTTGGTCAACAACCGTGGTGAGTTTGATTTGTTTGCAAACGTCAATGACTCAGGTGGCGATACATTGGCACAATCCACTGACGGTGATACATTTTTACGGCTTCAAGTTTCAGGGACAGTTGCTGTTGATATTGCAATTGAAGGCCCGGTTCTTTTGGATCCAGAATTCCCTCGACAGGGCGAGCGTGTTACATTGAGCTTTTTTATCACCAATAACAATTTTCAAAATCCTGGTTCTGTCAACACTCTTGATTTTGATGTGCGTGTACCAGGCAATTCAACCAATTTTGCGCCAACCACTTTCTTGGAACTAAATTGCTTTATAGATCGAATTAGCTGTGTCACAGGTTTACCGGTAGATATTGGGCCTTTGGAGCGAAAATTGGTGCAAATCCAATTCATCACCTCTCAATTGCCACCCACGGCTGTGGGGGCCAACAATTTGAATGAAATTTATCAGTTGCGTTTTCAAGTCAATCAATCCTCCCGTTCACAAGAGGGTGGCAACGAAGTTTCTCGAAACAATAACGAATTTATTGTGGCTTTTGGGATAGATCAGCCTATCCGAGATTATGATATTCTATTGCTTAACGCACCCACGCGGATCACTCAAGGTGATTTGGTTGAAGTTGGCTTTGGCATTACTAATCGGACATCGTTGGTGTTACAAAACAACGCATTAGAGTTTGTGTTGGAAAGTCAGGCCTTGGATCCCGATACACGCCAGCCTTTGGATTTTGTGCCGGTAGATGGCGCAACGTTTGTGTGTGATTTCAACCCGCCTGATGTTCAAGGTGCATTTGGGGATGAAACATGCAATGATTTCGATTTGTTTATTGCAGAGACACGCTTATTTACTTTACAATTCCCGACCGATATGTTGGACTCTGATTTAGCACATCGATTGGTGATTAATGTCAGGGCTTTAGGAGATGATCCCAACAACGGCAGCAGCTTGGTTATCTTAGACGATATATTTGCTAGTCAGATCATCGACTTTTCAGTGGCATCCACTGGAGGAACAGACAACGGCGGAACGGACACGCCAACAGCAGATCCATTGAGCCCTGAGTTGCGTCCGATTGAATTACAAATTGTGCCCAGTGCCACAGTGGAACAAGGCACATCTTTGGTCGTGGTCACCACGATTAAAAACACGGGCAACCGTCAGGCCGATAACCTGGAAGTGACCATCACACTCGAACCTGAAGTGAGTGATGGCAGTACAGGAGCGGTTCAATTTACACATTTTTTCCCGCGCTTGGGGATTGGCCTGAGCTTGAATGTGCGACAAGCACTTGAAACTCAGGACTTGGCTGCGGGTAGATATCGAGTGCGGGTTGAGGTTCAGATGCAGGATCCACAAGCACCTGAACTTGATCCAAACAACAATGTGCTGGAAGCCATTGTGAATATTGTCCCAAATCAAGGAGAAAACAGTAACGAGGGCTAAGGAACACCGCGCTGTTACTCGGGGAAAGTAACGGCCATTACATATGAAGGCAGCTATCGAAAGATGAGCGCTTTCATTATAAAAAATAACCCATGTATTGGGAAGAAGGTGGTTGGATGAGACGCTGTTTATCGATGCTTGGCATCGGCGTTGTTTTGATTTTACTTCTCGGTTATAGTGCCGATTTATCCTATGCCCAGGGCGACCTGGCAGAGCTGCACCCCCAGAAAATCGTGCTTGATCCTGCTGTTCCTGTGGAACAAGGTCGATCTATTTCTATACGTGTAGACATTGTCAATACCGGCGATGGTGACGCAGGCGCTTTTAGCATTGATTATGCTTGGCGTCCGTTGGGTTCCAACACATGGAACACCTTTGCCACTGAAGAATTACCAGGGCTGCGCATTGTGGATCAAACCATCACACGTACCGTTGCTTTGGACACTGCTTTGTTAAAAGGCACCCAAGGCACGCTGGATCAACAAACCACCTTCGAGCTCCGCGTGCTGATGGACCCTGACAACAAAGTGGCTGAATTGGATGAAAACAACAACCAGTTAAAAACCTCCTTCAGCGTCTTCCCAAACGCAACCATTGGTAAACCGGACATTCGTCCGTTGGATTTAAACTTTGATCCCGTGTCTCCAGTGTCGGTCAACAGCTTGAGCCTGGATGGCTCTGAAACTGAAACCATTTCTGTGGGCACCATGATTCGTAATATTGGCGAAGGCGATGCCGCGCCATTTGATGTACAAATTTCTTTCTGCGCCATCCCCATCAGCTTTGGGGCTGCGGGCTGTTCTCAGGAACTCACGCCTTTAGTCACTGAAGTCGAAAACCAAGGGGCACGCGTGTTGGGTGGCTTATCTGAGGGCGGAATGTTATCCGTCAAAGCAGATTTACCCTTCCGTAGCGGCAACCAACTCTTATTGGCTGCAGGCACTTATTTGTTCGAGATTATGGTCGATTCTTCGATGGAAATCAGCGAACAGGATGAGGCCAACAACGTTTTAATTGGATTTTTAACCGTTCGCGGGCCAGAATTGCGCCCTACTCGTATTGACCTGGGTGCATCGCCTGTACGCGAAAATGATGTGGTCGCGGTCATCGCCAACGTGGTCAACAACGGCAGCAGTGTGGCTGAAGGCTACCGTGTGGGCTTTTTCATCAACGGCATTCCATTCGCCACCATTGATGGCCCCACCATCGACCCGGGCAACAACGGCACGGTGGAAGCACAGTTAGACACAGGTGATTTCAACCTGTCCGCAGGTCGCGCCCACACCTTGACCGTGGTGGTTGACCCTGACAATCGTATTTTTGAACCTGATGAAACCAACAATCGCCTAGAAACAGCGATCAGTATCCTGGAAGGTGCGCCTTCTTTACCAGAAATCCATCCAAAAGATATTGTGCTGACACCGGCATCTCCGATTGAGATGACCCCAGGTGTGCGTCTGACCATTACTTCAGCCATCATCAACACTGGCAATGCCGCAGCCTTGGGCTTTGATGTGGAATTTTCCTATCGTCCACAAGGCTCACAGCGCTGGATTTTGGCTGACTGCTTTACGCCCACCCAGGGATGTCGCAATCAATCACTGGGACGTGGTCAGGAATTCTTTGCTCAGGCAGAAGTGCCCGTGGAGCAGTTGCAACCAGGCGTGACCTATGAAGTGCGTGTCGAAGTGGACCCAGCTCATGGCGACAATCCTGGCACTGTGAGAGAATTGGATGAGAGCAACAACATTTTTGCTACGAGTTTCAATGTCCGAGTTCGGCAACTACCTGATTTGATTGTCAGCGGGTTTAGTTTTATCCCCAACGATTTGAGTCAGATTCGTCCAGGTCAAACCATTCAAGCCATGGTCACCGTCAGCAATTTGGGTGAACAAGGTGTGACGGATTCCTTTGATGTGAATTGTCGCTTGGTCGATTTGTTCACAGGTGTTGGAATGGATTGTCCAGGCCAATCACGCGTCAGCGTGGATAACCTGGCCTTGGGCAAGAGTCGAACCGTAACCTTCTTGTTAGATACTTCATCGCTTGATCCAGGCTTCTTCCAATTGTCTTTCACCGTGGATCCAGACGATGTTGTGCCCGAACAGAATGAAGACAACAACACGGTGTTCAGTGGTGCCGATTTAGATGGCAATGTGTTCGTGCTTCAAGGGCCGGATCTTAGCATCTTCCCTACATTTGGCGATGTGCCATCTACCACGGTTCAAGGACAACCAGTCAGCATCAGTGCACAGGTCTTTAATGAAGGCCAGGAGAACGCAGGTCGCTTCACGGTGCGTTTACAAGTGAATTGTGCCTCTGGTGCCACTACGGTTCAGGAACAGGAATTCTTGGGGTTGGGTGCAGGTGACAGCACGGAAGTGTCCTTCACCTTCGGCGATGAAAATGACCCCAACAACCCATCTCCGTTACCTGTTGGCAATTGTGATCTCAATATTGTGGTTGATCCTGAAAACCGAGTCAAAGAATTAAATGAACTTAACAATACTTTGTTCCCAGAAGGCTTTGGGGTGCAACTTGATGTTGAACCTCGTCTGGCTGATTTGAAGCCAGAAACCTTGCTCTTCAGCTCACCTGTGCGCAGTGGTGATGTATTTACAGTCGCCGCTCGTATCAGCAATCAGGGAGGCCGCCCAAGCGGTCCGTTCCTGGTCCAGATGTCTTTGTGTCTCCATCGCACAGCCACTCTGTTTATCAGTCGCTGCGAAGAAGATGCAGACTTCAACAACAGCACGCTGGTACAAACACGATTGGTGGACAGCATTGAGCCGAACAGCGAACTCACGGTATCTTTCGACTTCCTAGGCTTGGCCCCAGGCAGTTACGTGATCCGTGTGGCCGCCGACGCCTCTAGCCGCATTGGTGGCGAAGTGGCTGAAAGCAATGAAGACAATAACATTCTCATGATTACGCCACCATTGGAAGTACTCTCTCCACCGCCCAACTTGCGCTCTGGTGGCGTGGACTATCCAGTAACACCCATTGAACCCGGCACGGCAGTGCCCATCCTGGCAACAGTGGTGAATGCAGGCGGCGCAATCAGTGACGAATTTTTCGTCAACTTCAGTTACTGCCGCTTTGATTCCCAAACTGGCGCGTTCTGTAACGTCGTTGAAGCGTTCACCCCATTCCCATCCGCTTTGGGAACGCAGGGACGCGACATCGATTTTGCCAACGTGTCCATTGATGGCATTCAGGCAGGCTCTGAAATCACGGTGCCGACCACCTTATTGACCGACAGTTTGGTGCCTGGCAATTACATCATTCGCATTGAAATTGATGTCAACAACTCAGTTTTGGAAACCGATGAAGGCGACAACGTGTTTGTCACACAGCCGCCTTTGATCCTGGGTGACGCTGCTGCCGGCAACGGTGGAGGTGTCGGGGGCGATGATGGCGACCCGACCACACCCAACAACGGCCAAACCGAAGCCGATCTGGTCGTGGGTAGCTTTGAATTGAGCAAAGGATTGCTGCCCATAGGCGCAGACCTGGACTTTGACGTAGAAATCGTGAACCAAGGTGTTCAAGGCGCAGGCCAATTCAGCGTATCCGTGTTCTATCAACGGGTTGGCAGCTCTGCTGTAGAACTCAATCGTTTCCGTGTGGATGGCCTTGGGGCAAAGGAATCGATTACGCTCAGCAATGAGTTCGATACCGATGGACTGGAACCAGGCCGCTACGTCATTATCGTCGTGGTGGACATGTTCAACGAAGTTCAGGAGTCCTTCGAAGCCAACAATCGACAGGAACGCTGGTTGCGCGTCGTGTAATCGAATCACAATTTAAAAGTAAATCTCTTAAGGGGCATGGTGGATAATCACCGTGCCCCTTTCTTTTTTGAAAAACTTTAAAATTAGTTAAAAGCTTCAAATCCCCCAGCCCCCTTTTCTAGAAAGGGGATCCTTCCAAAATCGCAAGGGAGCTACGATTGGACTGCGAATATCTGTTTTAATTTTCGTTATATTTTCCTATTCGCCTCTCAGCACGTCATTCCCGTGTAAGCGGGAATCCACATTGGCCCAATTAACCAAAGCAGACACCATAAATCGCTATCAGAATCTCGCCTTAAAAGCGACTTCACCAAATCCCACTTGGGTCTACAAAAACCTTTTGCTAAACTACTCATGAGAGAGAGGCATACATGGGGCTATTTAAATTCATCCGGAAAATCTTTCAGATATTGAAATCTCAAGCCACACCTGCACAAATTGCACTGGGCTTATGTGTCGGCATGATGTTGGGGCTTACTCCTTTGGGTTGGCATTCGTTGATCCTGATCACCGTCGCATTAATTTTAAACATCAGCTTGGGCGGCGTATCTTTGGGATTCGCAGTCTTTAAATTATTATTTTTCGTGGTTCGCCCCTATACCTATGCGCTGGGCTTTTTCATTCTGGAAGACTGGGGCCAACTCGACTGGCTCTGGGAGCAAATCTTTTTCTGGCCTGTATTGGCCTGGGCAGAGTTGAATCAATATCTGGTCTTTGGCGGGTATGTAACAGCGCTCATCGCCTCAATCATCGTATTCCCCATCGTTACATTGATCGTTCATCGCTACCGTGCCAACTACGGTGAACGCATTCGCTCTGAAAAGATCAAGCAGATGAGCCAAACTTGGTATGGCAAATTCACGCGCTGGCTCGCCGTCGGTGGGGATGCCAAATTTGAGGACGCCAAAAAACGCGCCCTGCCCCTTCGCATCCTGCGCTGGCAAATGTTGGTCGCCATTCCCATCATCTACGGACTCATCTATGTCGGCAGTGCCTATGCCGTCCCATTTTTTGCAACAAACTTGGTCACCGCCCCAGTCGCTCTGGTGTTGGGCACCGACGTTGGCGTGGCTGAAGCCACGTATGATCCCATCAACGGACAACTCACCTTCAATGATTTCAATGTGACAGACCCAAAAGACCCCAGCCAGAATCTGATGGTCGTTGGCAAAACATCACTGGATATCGGCCTCATTGGCTTGCTGCAAAAACGCGCCGTGATCAACCGCGCTTCTGTCGAATCCATCGAACTTAACGTCAAACGCGAAACCGATGGCTCCATCAACTTAGATAATGTAGGAACGGGTTGGGATATCAGCGGATATCTTGATTGGGTCGAAGAAAACGCAGGCAAAGTGGATTGGATCGAACTTATCAACAAATTTTGGGAATATCTACAATCCAGGCCACCTGCTGAAAAACCAGAACCTCGACCAGATTTGCAAGGCGCACATCCACTGCCATTGCCACACTCCTGGTTCGCTCTGGAAAGCATCGGTGCCGAACGTTTTGAACTCACTCTAACAGACGAACTCGGAAGAGGTGGCCCACTCCCCGCTTTACGTCAGGCCACTCTGCGGATGGAACATTTTGAACTCGCCCCCAAATACGCAAAACAACCCATGAATCTCGCCCTCAGCGGCGAGTTTATCGACATGCCTGGCGCACTACTCGGCATCGCTGCCACTTTCGACCCACAAGGCAATCAGCAATTCATTTCAACCTATGAGTTCGGTTTTGAAAACATCGACCTTACCAAATTCAAACCCCTGTTTGAAAACACGCTCACCGTCAACTTCAACCAGGGCAACGTCACCCTGGCAGGCAACATCATCATCGATCCAGATGGAAAACTCTCTGGCGATGCCGTACTGCGCCTGGAGAACCTCAACATCAGCTTGAAATCAGACCAGCGCTCCATTTTCGGCTTCGACCCTATCACCAGTGAACAAATCGTCAATGGTCTTAACAGTTTTTCCAAAGACGTCCCCATCGAAATTGCGTTCGCTATTGGTGGCAATACCGCCGCCCCCCAATTCGACTGGAATGCCGCTTTCGTTGATATCGCCATCAAGGGCCTGGAACAACAAGCCAATGTGCTGCTCCAACCCGTTATCCAACTGTTGAAAGTCTATTTGCAAGATCTCGGTCTGGATACCGTGATTCCTGAACTCGATGAGGGTAACCCACTGGATTCTATTCAGAACTTTTTGGACCAACTGCTAAATCCATCTAAGAAATAGTCCCAATGTGACGTATGTCCCGGTAACACGCATCACCCCACGTTATTTGGACAGGAAGCGGTCACATTTGGTTTGGACATGTGGCCCTTTAATATTCGGACAATGGCGTCAGTACGCTTAAACCTTCATCCATTTGCCATTTTCTTTTGCCTTCACAAAACACCGTCCCAAGTTGTCTCCTATTGAGCTTTACCCCCATTTCATCCAAGCTCTTACAAAAATGGATTTGTGAGTAACTCTGAAAATTCGCGTGTTTCAGATCACGTAGATGGATATCAAGAATTTTTAGCATGGATTCAAGATTTGATTTTGAACCCGGAGGTTTTAGACCCGATGAAAAACCTGAAAATTGTTTTACTGCAATTTATTTTCGTCTTAATATTTGGTGCGGTTGCATGGGCACAATTCAGCACACCCCAAATTATTGGCGACACCATTGGTGAATCTGACCTGCCCCATATCTCATCTGAGGGCAGTGATGTATACCTCGCCTGGCGTGGTGACGCTTTTGTCAATGGTGTTGCGGAAACTCAAGTGTTGTTCCGCCGCAGCGTGGACAGTGGCCTCAATTGGCGAGAGACTTTAAACCTTTCGGAAGTGTTGCCCGCAGACACCCTATTACGTTCGCCAACAGGTTTGGATTTGGCTGTTACTGCCAGCAATGTTTACGTGGTTTGGACTCAGGCCCAAGACAATGGCGCCACGCCAACAAATGGGAATGGCCATTCTAAAATCTTTGGCGTGGTGAGCAACAATGGCGGCCTGGGTGGCGGGGCAACCCATCCAAAAGGATTCAGCCCCATTGATGGATTCACAACAACCGACTCGATGAATAGCGGAGAATTGGTTAGAGGAGACGACCTTAAAGGCGATGCTCTTTGCCCGGCCATTGCTGCAAGTGGTAATAATATCTACTTGGCTTGGTTAGACAATCGAATTATTCCGAATTCAGACAACAAAATTGGCGCATTCAATGTTTTTTACAGTATGAGCATGGATGGTGGCGACTCTTTCACAGCCGTACAAACGCTTAGTTCAGTCATGGCTGGACAAGAAGAAGCCTTTTGCCCTGATATTGCTGTTAGCGGTGGATCAGTTGTGGTCGCATGGCCAGAAACCACCACAATCACCACAACCTTTCAAACAGAAATTCAATATCGAACGTCCACAGATTCAGGACAGACTTTCTTTGGCACACCAACAACGCATGTCATTGATGAAGTCACAAATGGTAATATTACCAGCTTACAATTGGTTGCAGAGGGAAATGTCTTCCTGGCAACCTGGGTTGAAGAAGGAACTTCAGAGTCCCAGGTAATGACTGCTTACAGTTTAAATCATGGTGAAGACTTTACGACCACGAATAACAATAACAATGCAATTCCGGATGATATCACCCGTTATCCTTCTCTGTCACTAAAAGACGGCACAGCCTGGTTGGTTTTGAGCCAGGAAGAAAACAATGAATCCAACATCCTGATTTTCCGTAGCGATGATGGCGGCCAAGTATTTACTCAGGTTGAAACGATTTCCAGCACCACCGACACCACAAATTCTATCCAGCCTTCGGTCACGGCTTTTTATGGCCGTATTCATGTGGCATGGATGGACGATAGCGGTGGTTCCCAACGCAAATTCAAGATTCATTACCGCAATAATTTACCAAACACCACGTCGGACCATCGCCAAATCTCTGAAGATTTAGGAATTTCCGATATGCCAAGCATTGGTGTAGAAGGCAGCAATGTTTACGTGGCCTATCGCAGCGACAATATCGGTACAGGCGCTTCAGGTCGTCAAATTATTTTCAGACGCAGTGTCAATTTTGGCGTGACATTTGAACCTGGAAAACCATTGTCCCAAATTGAATGTACAAACCTTGCCAGCACCCCAGCTGGAGATTGCTTTAGCGAAGTCAGAAACCCAGAAATCTCCGTCCTTGGCGATTTTGTCATGGTGGTGTGGCAGCAGAGAGGCTGTAACACCTGCACATTTGACATCATGATGGCCTACAGCAATGATGGAGGAACCACTTTTAAGTTGCACCCTATTCCTCCAGCCACCACGCCTGTAGATAAGCGCGGATTGAATATTTCGAAATTACTTCTAGCATGCGATTACAATGGAACAACCACAGGTGGAATATTCGATCAAACTCGAAATGATGTTCATCCATCTGTTGCATTAAATGACGGATTTGTTTACTTAACCTGGTCCTATGACGATATAAGCACGGGTTTTAAAGTGTTGTATGCACGTTGGCCTCTTGAAGTGTTCTTTGCAGCAACAGGGGTTCTTGATACCATAGCCATTTGCCCAACAGATCAAAGTTTGGCAGCAGAACTCCGCCAATTCCGTCAATTGTCCAGCACAACCACTTCTAGTACTGGAACACTCCAAGGCGCACTTGAACCAAACATTGATGTCAATGGTGCGCGGGTTGATGTGGTTTGGTTTCAAAATCGAACGACCAGCACCACAGGGGGCCCTCAAGGTGTTTTCCTGGCAACGAGTGCCAACCGTGGTGAAAACTTTGAAAGCACATTTACTCGACTGGAAGCAACGTTAAATTTAACCACCTTAGGCATCAATTCAGCCACCATTGGTAACGTAGAATGTCCCAGTGTGTTGACGCATAATAATAAACGTTATATTGCCTGGTCTTTGAATATTGCTGGCGTTTTCCAAGTGCTATTGCACGTCAGTGACTTGGGGACTTCAACCACAACGCTGACCAATCCTACATCTGTATTGATTACTTCAGGCACCAACCACTCTCGCTGTCCCTCCATGGCGGCAGGCAGCGGGATTATTTATCTTTCCTGGTTTGGGCGTACTTCGGGATCTGGAAGTTTTGATGTCTTTGCGCTTCAAAATCCAGTGGCCGATGGCACCAATGCCACACCCAGTAATATTTCAAACACAGCCGGAGATTCTGAATTTCCAGATTTGGCTGTGGATGACAATGGTCGCCTATTTGCAGCTTGGCTGGATAAAACCTCAGGGAAGCCGGAAATCTTCTTAGAGGGAGGCATCCAAATGGCCGTTTCAACGCGTGCTGCGGCTGCCGTTGCGCCATCGCCTCAGCCACAACCCACATTCCATGTGACACAGCTGAGCATGTCTAACTTCACAGTTCAAATTCTTGGTGCAGATGTGACCTCAGTTAAAATTGAAGTGTTCAACCTACAGGGCCAAAAAGTGATTGAACAAGAATCTCAAGGCAACCAACTGAGGTTCCAACCCTTAGATGAAACAGGGCGTCCGCTGTCCAATGGCGTTTATCTATACATCATTTCTGGCCATAGAACAGATGGCTCCGTTGTCAGAAGTGACATCCGTAAACTAGTCGTTCTTCGTTAATTCCCAACTATTAATATGGGGCTGCGCAGGCTGCAGCCCCATATTAATATTATCACGAGTTTCGACTTTATCATTACGATCAATTTGTTGAAGAAACAAGATTAAATCATGATTCCATCAGACAAAGGGCTTTGACTCTTGTCGGGGTTTGTGGTACATTTAAACGTACTCTACGGTGCCCTTGCGGCACACGAAACAAGGAGGGTTTGCCATGAGCGCAGGCCAATTAATGTTCATCGGCTTCCCAGGCCCCACCGAGCTGGCCATCATTTTTGTCATTATTTTGGTGTTGTTTGGTGGTGCAAAGTTGCCCGAAATGGCGCGCAATATCGGTCGCGGCATGCGGGTATTTAAAGAAGAAGCCAACACACTACGCAAAGAAATTGAAGTTGCCGATCAGCCAGAAAAAGATGCCCCCACTGCGGCCAAAGCGAACACTGAGACCAAAGCTGCCAAATCGGACGACGACACACCCGAAGCTGGCGCTGAAAAAGCTTAGTTCAAAAAACCTCAGTTAATCACACTTTGTACGCATTAAGGGAGGACCGTTGCGGCTGCTTGAACACCAAGGTAAAGAACTTTTTTTGAAAGTGGGGTTGCCTGTGTCTGCCGGCCAGGTGGCACACAACCTCGATGAAGTCGAATCTATCGCAAAATCAATCAACAATACAGTTGTGGTCAAAGCCCAAGTATTGGTGGGCGGACGTGGCAAAGCGGGTGGGGTCAAATTGGCCAGCACACCCGAAGAAGCCCGTCAGCATGCCGAAAACATTTTTGGCATGGATATTAAGGGTGAAACCGTCGAAACGATCCTGGTCACCGAAGCCGTGGACATTGAACGAGAATTTTATCTGTCCATCACGTTCGATCGCGCCCAGCGTAAACCTGTCATTATTTTTTCTGTTGAAGGCGGCGTGGACATCGAAGAAGTGTCGGCCAATAACCCCGATGCCATTGCCAAAGCCTGGATCGATCCTTTATTGGGATTGACGCCCTACCTCATTCGCTCGGTGTTATTTGACTCCGGCGTTGAAAAAGGGCTTTATAAACCGCTTACCGACATTATCAAAAAACTGTATCAGGCATTTGTGAAGTTTGAAGCCAATTTGGTGGAAATCAATCCACTGGCCCAATTGCCTTCCGGCGAACTGGCTGTGCTCGATTCCAAATTTGTGGTTGATGATGAGGCTATTTTCCGCCTGCCTGAGGTACAATCTTTTGGAGGGGAAATTCACAACGATCCCCTGGAAGAAAAGGCCGAAGAAGTGGGTCTGCAATATGTCAAATTAGATGGCAACATTGGTATCATTGGAAATGGCGCTGGTTTGGTGATGTCCACGCTCGATGTGGTTTCACTGGCTGGCGGCAAACCCGCAAATTTTCTGGACATCGGCGGTGGTGCCACGGCTGAAGTAATGAAGCAAGCCTTGGAAATTGTGCTGTCCGATGCCCAAGTTGAAGGGTTGTTTGTCAATATTTTCGGCGGCATCACCCGCGGCGACGAAGTGGCCAAAGGTTTGATTGCCGCCCGAGACGAATTGGGCATTCACGTGCCCATGGTGGTACGTCTGACCGGCACCAATGAAGCCGAAGGCCGTGCCCTGCTTGAAGAAGCGAATATTACACCGGTTGGCAGCATGGAAGATGGGGCCGAGCAAATTGTGGCCCACACCCAAGCTGCGATGAAATCTTAAGGAGGCTTAATTGATCAAACGATTTCTCTTGGCAGGATTGGTGTTGTTGTTGGCAACCACCACCTTGACCAGCGCTACAGAAGATCAGTTCATGTTGTTCGAAGAGTTGGAAGTCGGCATGGAAGGCGTTGGCAAGACCATTATTCGCGGCAACGAAATCCGATCGTTCCAAGTAAGAATCATCGCATTGATTGATGCTCCTGGCACATTAAACGACTTTATTGAAGTGCGCGTCAGCGGCGATGCCATCCGCGAATCTGGCGGCGTGGCCGCAGGCATGAGTGGCAGTCCTATTTATATCAACGGCAAAATGATTGGTGCCTTGTCTCGCGCCATTTCGTTTGACAATTCGCCAAGTCCCTTCGCACTTATCACGCCTATTGGCCCAATGTTGGACTTAATTGAACCCACACGCGCTTTGGCCTCTGCCGAAGTGGCAAGCGTGATTGATGTAGAACCTGTTTCCAGCGAAGCTGCTTTGAATGGCTTTACCGAATTGGCATTGGTCGATCGGCTGCCATCTGTAGAAGTTCGTGAATTAAATCCAGATCGCTATTATGCAATGCCTATTGCTACCCCAGTTTTGGTGAGTGGCTTGAATGACCGCGCTTTTGATTGGTTTAGTACTGGCTTGCCACAGGAACTGCGAACGTCTTTCACTGATCACCTCGAAAAATTCTCCGGCCATGAACGTTTCTTAACTGAAATGAGCATGGGGCTGGAAGACCGCTATCCCATTCAGATGATCAACACCGGCTTGCCAAGTGGCCGTCAAACCATGCCCATTGGCTCCATCCGTGGCATTGACGATTTGCAGGCAGGCGGTGCCATTGGTGTTACTTTGGCCGATGGTGACGTAAGCATCGGCGCATTGGGCACCGTGACGTATCGTGATGAAGATGTGGTGCTTGGCTTTGGCCATTCTTTCTTGTTCACCGGTGACGTTGAATATTTCTTGACCCGTGCTTATATCTATGACACCATCGGCAACATGCAGGTGCCATTCAAATTCGGTGTGACCACCGAGCGCATGGGCACATTGTTCCAGGATCGTTTCCAAGGCATTGCTGGCATGGTGGGCACCAAGCCTGACAGCGCTCGGATGAACGTGCGCCTGACCAACGGCATGACCGGTGATGTGACCCATTACAGCGTGGACTTTGTACAGGACAACCGCTTTTTGGCATCTTTGGTGTTTTCTTCCGGTTTAACCTTATTGGACCGCGCCTTTAATCAGGTGGGTCAGGGTACCATGGGTGTGGAATACACCATTCGTGGGGCCGGATTACCACGGCGTTTGGAACGCCGAGATCTGTTTGCCAGCTTCAACGACATCGCCGTTCCTGGGCCATTGCAAGTGGCACAGATTGTGTTTCTGTTAGCACAAAACGAATTCCAGGATCCAATGATCGACACCATTGATTTGGACATGACCTTCATTCCAGAAGTACGCACCGCTCGCTTGGTCAGCATGACCACGGACAAAGATACGTATCATGCTGGCGATCTGGTACGCTACACTGCTGAATTTATGCCTTACCGTGGCGAAAACTTTGAAGTGGAAGGTGTGTTACGCCTGCCAGATGGTGTACAGTCCAGTCGCGTAACATTGAGTGTGTTTGGCGGTCCACGTCAGTCCAGCACAAGCTCGGACAGCAGCGCACCTGTGTTTGACGGCTTGAGTGAGATCATCACTTTAATCGAAGAAATCAGCCGCAATGATCAACTGACCGCAGAATTCATTGGCATTGCCAGTGATGATGTGGAAGAAAACGAATCAATATCTGACGTACAAACCGTTCATGACTGGGTGATTACGGGCGAAGAAACATTGTCATTGACAATTGATCACTCCAGTGAAGAATCAGAAGTAGAGACCAACCTGCAAACCGAAGAGGAACCAGAGGACGATGCGGGGATTATGACTGAGGAGGAACCTGAGCAGACCGAGCAGGACGATGAGTCCGAAGAGCAGAGCTGCACACAGTTATTCTTCTGTTAAGCATCCCGCAGAATAGGGGCTGCATTTGTTATCATCACAGTGGGTGGCCAATACCACCAAGGGAAAGCTGGTTCGCGGCGAAGCCGCAGCCATTAAAGGCTTTTCCATCGACTCACGGGCCATTGAGCCTGGTCAGGTGTTTATTGCCTTAAAAGGTGTCAAACACAACGGGCATCACTATTTAAACGAGGCCTTTGAACGCGGAGCCAGCGGTGCAGTTATCGACGAAGCTTCTTATGCCAAGAGCACACCCCATCCCAACTTGGTGATTGTGGGCAACACGTTGACGGCATTCCACCAGATGGCCACTTCTTATCGCAATTTATTTCAAATGCCGCTGGTGGGCATCACGGGCAGCGTGGGCAAAACCACCACTAAAGACCTGGCTGGCCGGATGTTGGAAACCCGATTAAAAACCTACACGTCACCTGGCAACTTGAACAATGAAATCGGATTGCCCCTCTCTCTACTCAATATGCCATTTGGCACAGATGTGGGCGTGTTTGAAGTGGGCACACAACAACCCGGTGAGCTTGCGCCGCTTGCCACCATGCTTGGGCCATCTATTAGCGTTATCACCACTGTTACCGATGCCCATCGTGGTTTTTTCGCCACAGAAGAAGATTTGGTTAAGGAAAAATGGGGCATTGTCGATGCTTCGCCTCTGGCAGGGGGGATCGTGGTAATCAATGCCGATGTTCCCTCGTTGCGCTCCAAAGCCACTGGCCAGCGCTTCCGCGTGGAGTTTGGGATCAAACGTACGGCAGCCATGTATCGTGCAGTGGACATTGTGGACAAGGGCCTGGAGGGGCTTTCATTCACCCTGGTGCATCCCAATGGCAACTTGCCCATGCACTCACCATTGTTAGGGCGTCATAACATATACAACATTCTGGCCGCCACCTCCGTGGCGATGGAAATGCGTGTGGACGTTCACGCCATTCAGGAAGTGGTGTCCCAGTTTTTTGCCTCGCCGCATCGACTGGAACGCAAGGCGTCTCGATTGGGTATCATTGTGGACGACTGTTACAACGCCAGCCCTTCTGCAGTTAGGGCAGCGGTCAACACATTTTCAAAGATTGAAACGCAGAAAAACAAAGTGTTCGTGTTTGGGGACATGAGTGAATTGGGAACCAAATCGCTGGACTACCATCAGCAAGTGGCCGGATGGGTTCAGGAAGCCGGCATCAAGCAAGTGTTTACTATTGGGGAGATGGCCGCAGAAACAGCACGAACCTTGCAGAAAAAACATGGCTGGAAGCCCAATCAAGTCCAAACTGCCCACTCCATGGACGAACTGGAAGCCCACATCAACCAATCATTGAAAACGGAAGAAAATCTGATCTTGGTTAAAGGTTCGCGCTCTATGGCGCTGGACCAACTGGTGGATCACCTGAAATAAACTTTTAAAAGTCCTCAACCGATACAACATCACGAAGTTGTCCCAGCACATCACGTAAGTCCAGAGCACTTTGAATCGCGTTGTCTTTCAAGGCTTCGGTTTGAGTGACATCGCTGATGGTGGCATCGATCTGATCAGAAAACTCAGCCATGATGGCTAACAATTCTGAAATGGATCGTCGGATTTTCCCTTCAGCAGACAGCGATTTGAGCATTTTCTTGCCTTCAGCATTAGCTTTTTTGAGTTGCTCACGCAATGCATCAATCAAACCATCGGCCTGTTGTTCCAATTCTGTCACAGATGTTTGGGTTTCGACCAAATCCTGAAGGGCCTGATTCAATTCTTCAGCCGCCGCCGCCGCCCGAACTACGGCCTGAAACCCAACCAGATGTTTTAATGCGCTATGTGTGTCCTGATCCAACACACCGGTATCTTGCAACTCTTCCTGGATTGTTGCAATTTCACTAAAAACCTCATTCAACCCACTAAAACTGACATTGATTTCCTCTGGCACACTGATGATTGTGTGATTCATGCCCACCTTTTCTCTGAACCGTTGGTCTTTGTTTAGACTAATCCTTTAAAACCTGCAAGTCAAATTTGTTCGATTGTAGATAAATTGTCTAATTTGACAATCTATTGGTTTTCTGTTATTTTATAAATTGTCAGAATAGACAATTTATTGAGGAGACAATCTTGGGGCGCAAAAGTTTGGCCAAAGAACGGCACGAAGATATTTTAAATGCCTTTGAAGATTGCATCGTTATGCATGGGCTTCAGGCAAGTTCTTTGGAAAAAATTGCTGAACAAGGCAACTTTAGCCGCAACACCATTCGTCATTACATCGGCAATCGTGATGATCTAATTGCCGCTTTGGTTGAACGATTGATTCAGCGTTACAACAACTCTTATGGAAATTTATTCTCGATGCTGCCGCGTGAAGATCGACTTCGAGTGTTGCTGGATTGGTTGTTTGGCTACACCATCGATCACAACAAAGATATCGTTCTGTTCAATGAATTGTTTGCAGCTTCTTCTCACGATGCCAGCATCAAGCAGCATTTATTGAAGCTGCATCAAAATTGGGAAGATGGTTTGGTTGAAGAATTTAAATTTGCTTTTCCAAAAGCCAAAAGGGCTCAAATTTGTGAGGCCGCGTACGCCATTCTTTGCCTCAACTTTGCTGACACATCGATGATGGGCTTGGGCTTTGACTCCAATCGACGCAAGGCAGCGCGAAAAGCAGCAGATTCAATTATTGAAACTTTAGCAGTCACATGATGTAAGGAGACCATAATGCAAGGTGATTTTTTAAGAATGTTGTTGGTGGTTGTCTTTGCCTTAGGGCTTTTGTTTGGCATCGCCTGGATGGGTTCTGAGTGGACGAGGCAAGAGAACGTACATGCACAAACCAGCCCTGCCGGATTCAATGATGTTGGCAGTGCAAACATCTTGGGCACCCGCTTGATTGATGTTGAAGGAAACTTTTATCTACTAGGCCTTGAGAATGATTTGGCATTGGTGGCATTGACATTTGTTGATCCAGAATGTGAAACGGCTGTGATGCAATCGCAGCAACTCAACATGCTGGCACAACAGGCTGCCAGTCAGGGTGTTGAATTCTATGGTGTGGTGTCTGATCCACACCGCACCCGCCAGGATGTTGAAAACTTTCGCCAGACACAGGGATTTCACTTTCCCTTATTGCTCGATGCATCAGGTGATCTTGCATATCGCCTGAATCCGAGTGTGGTGCCTCAAGCCTTTTTGATAGATGCTCAAGATGAAATTACTTTCAGTGGTCGCATCAACCGATTGGGCGACGCCATTGCCAACCCAAAAGGTTTTTTCTCATCAAGTGAGAATGACCTAGTGGGTTGTGCATTTGATGCTTGGCCCGAAGTCTCTGAATTAGACATTAGCTACGCACGAGATATTGCACCAATCATCAACGCAAACTGCATTGAATGTCACCAAGTTGGTGGAATTGCGCCTTTCTCATTGCGAACATTTGAGGATGTGCAACGATTTGCTCCGCTCCTGGCAAGGGTGACCAGTCAAGGCATCATGCCACCTTTTCGTGCAGATGCGGATGCCAACGCGTTTCGCAATGAGCGCAGTTTGAGTAATCGTCAGATTGAAATCATCGGTGCCTGGGCAGACGACGGCGCACCCGCAGGCAATTTGGATGAATTGATTGCAGCACCCGATTTTTCCACAGATGGGTGGCGGTTAGGTCAACCAGATTTGATCATCACCATGACAGAGCCATTTAATGTGCCTGCCAATGGTGATGATATTTATCGTTACTTCATCGTCCCCGATGCTATTTTAGGTGAAGCTTCACTCGTGGCCATAGACTTTAAACCAGGTGATCCATCCGTGGTGCATCATGCCAATTTGTTCATCGATTATGAAGGGCGCGGACGTCAACTGGACGCAATGGACCCAGAACCTGGATTCTCCGTGTTTGGCACAGGCAACTTCATGGACTATGACGGTGCGGGAGCTATTGGTGGTTATGTCCCCGGACAAGATCCATACCAGATGCCTGAAGGCTTGGCCATTCCTATTTTTGGCAAAGGGGATGGCGTGTTTGAAATCCACTATCACCCCAATGGCACAGCCACTCAGGATCAAAGTCAGATGGCGTTTTATTTTGAAGACGATCAAAACATCATCGATTATGTTGATGGCCTTGTGATTGGTACGCAGGAAATCGACATCCCTGCCTATGATTCTGACTACTGGCGTCATTTCTTCATGGAGGTGCCTGCCGGATTCAGCCTGATTGACATCCTGCCCCATATGCACCTCATCGGTGCCGAAGCGCGCGTGTTTGTCACCTACCCCGATGGCACGCAGGAACCGCTTGTCTGTGTCGGTAACTGGGATTTAAACTGGCAAAATATTTATTCGTACCGCCAATCCGTTCACATTCCCGCAGGCAGTCGCATTGACAGCTATTTCCGCTATGACAACCCGTCAAACAATAATGTTGGCTGGGGCTGGCAAACCACCGACGAAATGGCCGAAGTCTGGCTCACCATCCAACTCGATGACCCAGGCAGTAGTGATGCCCTACATCAAGCATCCGACCAAGCCTGGCTTCGCTTTGCTGATCCACGAGGATCTATTCCTGAATGTGGTTAGAAAACCTGAGAAATAAGCAATAAACGAAGCAGCCGCCTTACTTGCGTAAGGCGGCTGCTTCAGTTGGGGTAGGTTGACCTTGTATCCGGTGATCGAGCGAGTGCTGGAACATCCAATGCTCGCTCGACCTCCTTAGGGAAGGTTGGTTATCTAAAAAATTCAGTACGGCTGGATTGGATGTTCGATTTTGGAATCGGAATCCATGTTTTGGTTTGCCCCTGCTTCATTGTCCAATTTTTAAAACGTCTCAATAAATTTCTTGTCAACGTCAATGGTGACAACAGGATGCCTAACAGTAAAGGCCAAACGGATGCCGATTGCATCATGGAGGCCATTGTTGCATTCACTGTCACGTTGACGGTGCCGGTGTCTGTGCCCCCGTTGCCATCATCGATGGTGTAGGTGAAGCTGTCACTGCCATCAAAACCAGCGTTTGGCGTGTAGGTACAATCTGTCGCTGTACAACTCACTGCCCCGTTGGTGCCTTGGCTGTTGCTGATGATGGTCAGCGAATCACCTTCCACATCAGTGTCATTGGTCAACACATCCACAACCACGGCCACATCTTCATCCGTGATGGCGCTGTCGTCGACGGCCACAGGTTTGTCGTTTTTGGCAAGCACAGTGACGTCCACCATCGCGGTGTCAGTCAGGCCGTTGCCGTCATCGATCATGTAGGTGAAGCTGTCCACACCGAAAAAGTTGGAATCTGGGATGTAATCAATTGTGTTGTTTAGCATCACAATCACAGTTCCATTGCTTGGCAATGAATCAATGGTGACAGTGAGTAAATCACCATCAGGATCGAAGTCGTTGCTGAGAACACTGACATTCACCTGAGAATCTTCAAGTACAAAAGGTGCGATGTCATCATTTGCAACAGGCGCATCGTTAATTGGATTCACAGTCACAGTCACGTTGGCTGTGGCTGTGCCACCGTTGCCATCACTGATGTCGTAACTGAAATTATCCGCGCCAAAGAAGTTGTTGTCCGGCGTATAAGTACATTGCGTAGACACACAACTCACCGAGCCGTTTGGCGTGAGGTTGAATGTGGTGGTGATGCTGATGCTGTCCAAGTCCACATCGGAATCATTGGCCAACACATCTACAATCACAGCCATTTCCTCATCGGTGCTGATCGCATCGTCCACAGACACAGGAGCGTCATTGATCGCGTTGATCGTCACATCGACATTGGCGATATCTGTGCCGCCGTTACCATCATCGACGGTGTAGGTAAAGCTGTCGTTGCCATTGAAGTCTGCACTCGGTGTGTAGGTACATTCTGTGGCGCTACACAGCACAGTCCCGTTGCTTGGATTCGTACTGCTGAGCACGGAAAGGATATCACCTTCCAAGTCGGTGTCGTTGGTCAACACATCGATAGACAGGAAATCATCTTCGTCCAAGATTGCTGAATCATCATTGGCAACCGGCAAGTCGTTGACGGAATTGACCGTCACGTTCACCGTTGCATCGGCGAAACCGCCCTGGCCGTCTTCGACTGTGTACATGAAGCTGTCTGCGCCAAAGAAATCTGGGTCTGGTGTGTAGGTACAAATGCTGCCTGCACAACTGGCTGTGCCGTTGCTCGGCTGCGTGTTTGCAGCCACATTGATGGGATCGCCATCAGAGTCGGAATCGTTTGCCAGCACGTCGATATCGATGAACATGTCTTCATCGGTGACAGCGTTGTCATCAACGGCATCAGGATCAGCCGTTGGGTCAGGGATCGAAATAATTGTCAGATCAACCGTTGCCGTATCAGAACCGCCGTTGCCGTCATCGACGGTGTAAGTGAAGCTGTCCACACCATTGAAATGGGCATCCGGCGTATAAGTGCAAGTATCGCTGACACATACCACATTGCCGCGTGCGGCATTGCTGAGCAGCGTCGCGCTGAGCGTGTCGCCATCTACATCAGTGTCGTTGGTCGTGACCACAATGTTGGCGACCGTGTCTTCATCGAGTGTGTGCATGTCGTCTACGGCAGTTGGTGCATCGTTGATCGGATTCACCGTGATGTTCACTGTGCCCACGTTCTGACCACCATTGCTGTCATCGACGGTATACGTGAATGAATCTGCACCATTGAAGTCTGCGTTAGGCGTGTACGTACAGGTACCACCACAAACCACAGCACCATTGCTGCCTTGTGTGTTGTTGATGATGATCAAACTGTCGCCATCGGCATCGGTGTCGTTGATCAACACATCCACAATAACGGAATCATCTTCATCCACGCTATCGCTGTCCGTGTTGGCAACCGGATCATCATTGACCGCGTTGATGGTGATATTCACTGTGGCGCTGTTGGTTTTACCATTGCCATCATTGATCGTGTAGCTAAAGCTGTCGCTGCCAAAGAAGTTGGTGTTTGGCGTGTACGTGCACGTGGTGGAACACACCACGCCTCCATTGCTTGGAGTGGTATTGCTTTGCAACGTCAGCGTATCGCCATCCACATCGAAGTCGTTGCTGAGCACATCGATGATTATTACCATATCTTCGTCCGTGTTCACACTGTCATCCACCGCGGTTGGGCTGTCGTTGCGCGGCAGCACCGTCAAGCTCACGCTGGCGGTGTCCTGCAAACCAGTGCTGTCTTCAATAGTGTAAGTGAAGCTGTCATTGCCATTGAAGTTGGGGTCCGGCGTGTAGGTACAACTGGTCGTACACACCACGGTCCCGTTTGCAGGATCGGTATTGCTGATCAGGCTGAACGGATCGCCATCTGGATCGAAGTCATTCAAAAGCACGCCAATGTTGGCCTGGAAGTCTTCTAGAATAAACGGTGAGGTGTCATCGTTTGCCACGGGCGCATCCTGAATGGAATTAATTGTAATCGTCACAGTCGCGGTATCTGTTTGGCCGTTGCCATCGTTGATGGTGTATGTAAAGGAATCTACTCCATTGAAGTTGGCATCCGGCGTGTAGGTACAAACCGCACCCGTACAATTCACATTCCCGTCGCTTGGGAAAGTGAGGTTGGTAATCGTCAGCGTGTCGCCATCTACATCCACGTCGTTGGAAATCACGTCGATGGCAATAAAGTCGTCTTCATCAATCGTGGCGCTGTCGTCGTTGGCAACCGGCATATCGTTAATATTCGTTACGGTCACATCCACATTGCCCACCGCCGTGCCACCATTGCCATCGTCGATGGTGTAAGTGAACGAATCCGCACCGAAGAAATCAGCACTCGGCGTATAGGTACAATCCGTGACCGTACAACTCACAGCACCGTTGCTGCCTTGCGTGTTGCTCGTGATCGAAATGGAATCGCCTTCCACGTCAGAATCGTTGAGCAGAACAGCGATGGTGGTAAAGGTATCTTCATCCAACGTGTCGCTGTTCGCATTGGCAACCGGAGCATCGTTGACAGGCGTCACCGTCAAGTTCACCGTGGCCGTGTCGAACGCACCGTTGCCATCTGTGATCGTGTAGGTGAAGTTGTCTGCGCCAAAAAAGTTGGCACTCGGCGTAAACGTACACGTGCCACCCACACAACTGACGCTGCCGCTGCCAGGTTGCGTGTGACTGTCTACCGTCAAGGTATCGCCATCATCATCAGTGTCATTGCTGACCACGACAATGTCAGTCTCTACGTCTTCATCCAATACCACATTGTCATCATTCGCCACTGGCAAATCGTTGACCGAGTTGACCGTCACCATCACGGTTGCTGTGTCGCTGCCGCCATTGCTGTCATCCACTGTGTAAGTGAATGTATCAATGCCGTTGAAGTGCGCATTCGGCGTGTACGTCACCGTATCATCCGTCTCGACAACCACGCTGCCATTACTCGGCTGCGTGTTGCTGGAGATCGTCAACGTGTCACCATCGTCATCACTGTCGTTGCTGAGGATGATGAAGTTGATGTTGTTGTCTTCATCGACACTTGCACTGTCATCGACAGCCACAGGAATATCATTGATCGAATTGACCGTGATTGTCACAGTCCCTGTATCACTACCACCTTGTCCGTCTTCCAACAGATAAGTGAAACTGTCCACCCCGTTGAAGTTTGGATCAGGCGTGTATGTACAGTCGTTGACTGAACAATTCGCAGAACCATTGCTGGGCTGCGCGTTCACTGTGGCAGTGAGCACATCGCCGATGTCATCATCAACGTCGTTTGCCACCACATCGATGGTGATCGGATTGTCCTCATCCACACTGTCGCTGTCGTCGTTGGCAACCGGAGCATCGTTGATCGAATTGATCGTGATATTCACAGTCGCCGTAGCACTGCCGCCATTGCCGTCCTCGACAGTGTAAGTAAAGCTGTCTGAACCGTTGAGGCTGATGTTCGGTGTGTAAGTGATTGTGTTGTCACCATTGATCTGCGTCGTGCCTTTGGTAGGAGCGGATGTACTGGTCACTGTCAATGTGTCAAACTCTACGTCGCTGTCGTTGGTCAATACATCAATCACCACACCAACATCTTCATCCGTGATGGCGCTGTCGTCCACCGCCACTGGATCGTCATTCATTGCGTTAATTGTCAAATTCACTGTGGCGGTATCAGAACCGCCGTTGCCATCGCCGATGGTGTAAGTGAAGGTATCTACACCGTTGAAGTCTGCGTTTGGCATGTAGGTACAAATGCCTCCAACGCAGCTCACAGAGCCGTTGCTGCCCTGCGAGTGGCTGTCCACGCTGAGCGTGTCGCCATCGGCATCTGTGTCGTTGGCGGCCACATCAATGGCAACTTGCGTGTCTTCATTCGTCGAATCGCTGTCATCGTTTGCCACAGGCACATCGTTGATCGAATTGACTGTGATCATCACCGTGGCGTTGGACACGCCACCGTTGCCGTCGATCACGGTGTAATCGAAACTGTCCACGCCATTAAAGTGTGGGTCTGGCGTGTATGTAATCGTGTCATTTGTTTCAACCACAACACTGCCATTTGCAGGCGTGGTGGTTGTGGTCACGTCCAAAGAATCGCCTTCGACATCGCTGTCATTGACAAGTACGTTGATGTTCAAGCTGTTATCTTCATTGCCACCCACGCTGTCTGCCACTGCATCCGGCGCATCGTTCACAGCATTGATCGTGATATTAACCGTGGCCGTGGCCGTGCCACCATTGCCGTCCTCGACGGTGTAGCTGAAGCTGTCTGCGCCATTGAAGTTCAAGTTCGGTGTGTACGAAATCGTTGTGCCACCGTTGATCACCACAGAGCCATTGCTGGCAGGACCAGCGCTACTGACGTTGAGGATGTCCAAATCCACGTCACTGTCATTGCTTAACACGGTGATGATCACAGAGGTGTCTTCATCCGTGGTGGCACTGTCATCGCTGGCGACAGGCGCGTCATTGATGGCGTTGATGGTAATGTTGACTGTGGCTGTATCTGTGCCACCGTTGCCGTCAATGACGGTATAGGTGAACGAATCATTGCCATTGAAGTGTGTGTTCGGTGTGTAAGTGATTGTGTCATCCACATTCAACTGCGTTGTGCCGTTGCTGGCAGAGGACACACTGGTGACATCCACAGAATCGCCATCCACATCGGAATCGTTGGTCAATACAGTCACAATCACAAACTCATCTTCATTGACGCTGGCACTGTCATCGGCAGCATCTGGTGCATCATTCACAGGGTTAATCGTGATGTTCACCGTGGCCGTGTCTGCGCCGCCGTTGCCGTCGATCACGGTGTAGACAAAACTGTCATTACCGAAGAAGTGGGCGCTTGGCGTATAGGTGATCGTATTGTCGGTTTCGATAATGACGCTGCCGTTGCTCGGCGTGGTCGTGTTGCTGACGCTGAGATTGTCCAAATCCACGTCTGAGTCATCACCTAATACATCAATGTTTACAGAAGTATCTTCGTCCGTGCTGGCACTGTCATCGACGGCCACAGGCACATCGTTGACTGCATTGATGGTCACGTTCACTGTGGCCGTGTCTGTGCCACCATTGCCATCTTCAATCGTATAGCTGAATGAATCATTGCCGAAGAAGTGGGTGTTCGGCGTGTAGGTGATTGTGTCGTCCACATTAAGGTTGATCGACCCATTGCTCGGATCGGTTGTGCCGCTCACAGAAAATGTGTCGCCATCCACATCGGAATCGTTCGTCAATACGCTGATGATGAGCGCGTTATCTTCGTTCGTGGACACATCATCCGTGTTCGCTACAGGATTATCGTTGATCGGGTTGACCGTGATGTTCACTGTGGCCGTGTCTGCCCCACCGTTGCCATCCTCGACCGTGTACACAAAGCTGTCATTACCGAAAGAATCTGCATCCGGTGTGTACGTGATGGTCGTGCCATCATTGATCTGAACCGTGCCGTTGTTTGGACTGGTCGTTGTGGTGATGGTAAGCGTGTCACCTTCAACATCAGAATCATTGCTGAGCACGCTGATCAGCACGGCATTATCTTCATCCGTGCTAACACTGTCAGCGACTGCCACTGGCGCATCATTCAACGCACCAACGGCGATATTGGCCGTGGCCGTGGCGCTGCCGCCCTGGCCGTCAATCACAGTGTAAGTGAAGCTGTCTGCCCCACTGAAGTTTAAGTTTGGCGTATATGTAATCGTATTGTCGGCTTCGACAAATACACTGCCGCTGCTTGGGCTGGTGGTCGAATCTACCGTCAATGTATTCAAGTCCACATCAGAGTCGTTGTCGAGCACATCGATGTTGACCGCATTGTCTTCATCCGTTGCAGCGTTGTCGTCCACAGCCACGGGGTTGTCGTTCACCGCATTGATGGTGATGTTCACCGTCGCATTGCTGGAACCACCCTGGCCGTCGACGACCGTGTAACTGAAGCTGTCGCTGCCGAAGAAGTCGGCACTCGGTGTGTAAGTGATTGTGTTGTCACCATTGATGTTTACCGTGCCGTTGCTTGGACTGGTGGCAGAATCCACACTGAGCGTGTCACCTTCCACATCACTGTCATTCGCAAGAACGCTGACGATCACAGCATTATCTTCGTCCGTGGTCGCACCATCGTCATTGGCATCAGGCGCATCGTTGATCGAGCTGATGGTGATGTTCACGGTGCCTGTGTCCACACCACCGTTGCCATCACCGATGGTGTAGGTGAACGAATCATTGCCAAAGAAATGGTTGTTCGGCGTGTAGGTACAATTCGTCGCACCACACAACACTGCCCCGTTACTCGGATTGGTGTTGCCACTAATTGTGAGCAGATCACCTTCGACATCAGAGTCGTTGCTGAGCACGTTGATCAGCACGGCTTCATCCTCATTCGTGCTGGCCGTGTCATCATTGGCGGCTGGCGCATCGTTGACTGAAATCACGGTCACATTGACCGTGCCAGTGGCACTGCCGCCGTTGCCATCCTCAATCGTATAAGTAAATGAATCTGCACCAAAGTAGTGGGCGTTTGGCATGTACGTGATGGTCGTGCCACTATTGATCTGCACCGTGCCATTGCTGGCACTGCTGGTGCTGATCACGGTCAGGCCATCGAGGTCCACATCTGTGTCATTAGAAAGCGCACTGATGATGATCGCGTTGTCTTCATTCGTGTTTGCAATATCTGTATTGGCAACAGGGTTGTCGTTCACCGCATTGACAGTGATGCTGACCAAAGCTGTGTTGTTACCACCGTTGCCATCGCTCACGGTATAGGTAAAGGAATCTGCACCGTTAAAGTCGCTGTCCGGCATGTAAGTGATCGTGTTGTTGCCGTTGACCACCACGTTGCCGTTGGCGGGATCCGTTGCAGAATCGACGGTGAGCATGTCGCTTTCCACATCACTGTCATTAGAAAGCACATTGATAATGACTGTGGTGTCTTCATTCGTGCTGGCGCTGTCTGCCACCACGTCTGGCGCATCGTTGACGGAACTCACGGTCACGTTCACTGTGGCCGTGTCTGTGCCGCCTGCACCATCGCTGATCGTATAAGTAAAACTGTCTGCACCGAAGTAATGCTGATTTGGCGTATATGTAATCGTCGTACCACTGTTAATCTGGACTGAACCGTTGCTTGGGGATGAAGCCGTCGTCACAGTCATCGTGTCCAAATCCACATCGCTGTCGTTGACCAATACACTGATCATCACGGCGTTGTCTTCGTTCGTGCCCGCCGCATCATCGACGGCCACTGGGGCATCGTTGATAGCGTTGACTGTCACATTAACTGTGCCTGTGTTCGTGCCACCGTTGCCATCAATGATCGTATAGGTAAAGGAATCAGAACCGTTAAAGTCATTGTCCGGTGTGTACGTAATCGTCGCGCCACCATTGACCTGAACGCTGCCATTGCTTGGTGCGTTGGCACCGGTGACAGTAAGACTGTCGCCATCGGCATCGGTGTCATTGGTCAACACATTGATGACGATGAAATCATCTTCATCTGTCGTGGCATTGTCTGTATTTGCAACAGGCACATCGTTGACAGAACTAATCGTCACATTAACTGTGGCGGTGTCCGTACCACCTGCAGCATCACTGATGGTGTAAGTAAACGAATCGCTGCCAAAGAAATGTTGAACCGGCGTGTAGGTGATCGTCGTGCCACTGTTGATCTGTACAGAACCATTCGAAGGACTGGTTGTGCCAGTCACAGTCAGCGTATCCAAATCCACATCAGTGTCGTTGGTCAACACACTGATGATCACATCATTGTCTTCATTTATGTTAGCACTGTCGTCGTTGGCAACAGGCGCATCATTGATTGCATTCACGGTGACAACAACAGAGCCAACAGTGATCCCACCTTTGCCATCATCGATGGTGTAGGTGAATGAATCGGAACCATTGAAGTCGCTGTCCGGCGTGTAAGTGATGGTGTCATTGCCATTCAGTTGAGCACTGCCATCCATCGGTTGCGTCAGTGTGGTCACATCCAGACTGTCGCCATCGGCATCGGTGTCATTGCTCAGCACATTGATGACGATGAAATCATCTTCATCTGTCGTGGCATTGTCTGTGTTTGCAACAGGCACATCGTTGACCGAATTCACTGTCACATTGACTATGGCGGTGTCCGTGCCACCCGCACCATCACTGATGGTGTAAGTGAATGAATCGCTACCAAAGAAATGTTGATCCGGCGTATAGGTGATTGTCGTGGCGCTATTGATCTGCACGGAACCATTCGCAGGGCTGGTTGTGCTGGTCACAGTGAGCGTGTCCAAATCCACATCCGTGTCGTTGGTCATCACACTGACGATCACGCCATTGTCTTCATTTGTGCTGGCACTGTCATCATTGGCAATCGGCGCATCGTTGATCGCATTGACGGTGATGTTAACCGTAGCCGTATCAGAACCGCCATTCCCATCAATGATCGTATAAGTAAAGGAATCAGAACCGTTAAAGTCACTGTCCGGCATGTACGTAATCGTTGTGCCACCATTGATCTGGACTGAACCGTTTGACGCACTGCTGGTGCTGCTCACGGTCATTGTGTCACCGTCCACATCGTTGTCGTTGGAAAGTACGCTGATGGTCACAGGGTTGTCTTCATCCACTGAATCCGAATCATCCTGCGCATCAGGTGCATCGTTGATGGCATTGACGGTCACATTGACCGTGGCGGTGTCCGTACCGCCATTGCCATCAATGATGGTGTACGTGAACGAATCAAAACCATTGAAATGTTGATCCGGCGTGTAGGTAATCGTTGTGCCATTATTAATTTGCACAGAGCCATTGGCTGGATCGCTTGCACCTGTCACAGTAAGGCTGTCCAAATCTACATCTGTATCATTGGTCAACACACTGATTACAACTGCGTTGTCTTCGTCTGTGATCGCACTGTCATCACCAGCAATAGGGTTGTCATTGATCGAGTTGACCGTGATATTCACCGTGGCGGTATTCGTGCCACCGTTGCCATCACTGATCGTGTACGTGAATGAATCAGAGCCGTTGAAATCACTGTCCGGCATGTAGTTAATGGTCGTGCCACCATTAACCTGGACGGAACCATTGGCTGGATCGCTCGTTCCGATGACTGTTATCGTGTCGCCATCGACATCACTGTCATTGCTTAATACAGAAATAGTCAAGTTGTTGTCTTCATCGACAGAGACAGTGTTGTCAATGGCAACCGGTGCATCGTTGATCGGATTCACCGTCACGTTGACCGTGGCCGTGTTCGTACCACCGTTGCCATCACTGATCGTGTACGTGAATGAATCAGAACCGTTGAAATCACTGTCCGGCATATAAGTTATCGTTGTGCCACCGTCGATCTGCACGTTGCCATTGCTCGAGCTGCTGGTTGTGGTCACGGTAAGCGTGTCGCCATCGATATCAGAATCGTTGTTCAACACACTGACGATGACTTCATTATCTTCATCCGTGGTCGCACTGTCATCGACAGCCGCAGGCACGTCGTTGACCGAGTTCACTGTCACATTGGCCGTGGCCGTATCGGAACCGCCATTGCCATCCGTAATCGTATAGGTAAATGAATCAGAGCCGAAGTAATGGGCAGTTGGCGTATAAGTGATGGTGTTGTTGCCATTCACCACGATGGACCCGTTGCTTGGGTTCGTGCTGCCACTGATGCTGAGAGCATCACCATCAATGTCAGAATCATTGCTTAATACAGAAATCGTGATCGCATTGTCTTCATCGGTGGTGGCGCTGTCGTTTACAGCATCCGGCGCATCGTTGGTCGCACCGACCACCACAGTCACTGTGGCCGTGTCGGAACCGCCATTGCCATCGCCGATGGTATACATGAAGCTGTCAGAGCCATTAAAATCGCCATCGGGCGTGTAGGTACAGCTCGTTAAATTACATGTTACCGAACCACTGCTTGGATCGGTGTTAAACGCAATGCTGATTGAATCACCCGCATCGATGTCGCCATCATTGGTCAACACATTGATGGTCACAGCCATGTCTTCATCCGTGTTGGCCGAATCGTTGTTGGCCGTTGGATCATCGTTGACCGCATTCACAGTCACATTGACTGTAGCCGTATCCGTACCACCACTGCTGTCACTAACGGTATAGGTGAAAGAATCAGAGCCATTGAAATTGGGGTTTGGCGTATAAGTAATTGCCGTGCCACCCGTAATCTGTACGGTGCCGTTGCTGGATGTGCCAGCGCTGCTGATGCTCAGCGTATCCAGATCCACATCAGAATCGTTGTCCAGGACAGGGATGAGCACATTGCTATCTTCATCCACACTGTCGCTGTCGTCGCCAGCCACAGGGGCATCGTTGATGGCAGCCACATTGACCGTCACCGTGGTGTTGGCCTGTCCGCCGTTGCCATCACTGATCGTATACATGAACGAATCCTGACCATTGAAATCACTGTCAGGCATATAGGTAATTGTCGTGCCGCTGTTGATCTGAACATTGCCATTGCTCGGATCAGTTGTGGCTGTGATGGTGAGCGTGTCGCCATCAATGTCCGTGTCATTGCTCAACACGTTGATGATCACAGCGTTGTCTTCGTTCGTACCTGTGCTGTCTAAATTCGCTACTGGTACATCGTTAATCGAATTGACTGTGACGTTCACCGTGGCCGTATCCGTGCCACCATTGCCATCACTGATGGTGTACGTGAACGAATCAGATCCATTAAAATGTTGATCTGGGGTGTAGGTAACTGTCGTGCCACTGTTCACCTGAACTGACCCATTGCTTGGATCAGTGGTGCTCAGCACGGAAATCGAATCGCCATCCAGATCGGTATCATTGCTTAATACAGAAACAACCACACTGCTGTCTTCATCGACAGAAGCAACGTCATCATTGGCTTCAGGCGCATCGTTGATGGCCCCCACACTCACATTGACCGTGGCAGTGTCTGTGCCGCCATTGCCATCACTGATCGTGTAGGTGAAGTTGTCGTTGCCATTGAAATCGCTGTCGGGTGTGTACGTAATTGTTGTGCCACTGTTGATCTGAACGTTGCCGCTGCTCGGATCAGTCGTGGCGGTGATGGTAAGTGTGTCCAAATCAATATCAGAATCGTTGCTCAAAACGCTGATCACAACTGAATTGTCTTCAGACGTGCCAGCCGCATCATTTTGAGCAACAGGTACATCGTTGATTGGATTCACGGTAACATTGACCGTGGCCGTATCCGTGCCGCCTGCACCATCACTGATCGTGTATGTGAACGAATCAGAACCATTGAAATGCTGATCCGGCATGTATGTAATTGTCGTGGCGCCATTGATCTGCACAGAACCATTTGCAGGATCAGTCGTGCCATTCACGCTGATGCTGTCGCCATCCAAATCGCCATCGTTCGTCAACACAGAGATCGTGACATTGTTGTCTTCATTCGTGCTGGCAGTGTCGTCACTCGCATCTGGATTGTCATTCACAGCATTAACCGTGACGTTGACCGTGGCAGTATCAAAACCACCGTTGCCATCACTAAGGGTATAAGTAAAAGAATCAGAACCATTGAAATGTTGATTCGGCGTGTACGTAATCGTCGTACCACCATTGACCTGCACCAAACCATTCGCGGGGTTGGTGGTCGCGCTCACACTAACGCTGTCACCATCCTGATCACTGTCGTTGCTCAGCACTGAGATGGTGACTGGATTGTCTTCGTCCACCGTGGCTGAATCATCAGTTGCGGCAGGTGGATCGTTGAACGGGTTGATCGTGATGTTCACCGTGGCTGTGGCTGTGCCTCCCGCACCATCGCTGATGGTGTAGGTGAAAGCATCAGAACCATCGAAGTTCACATCTGGCGTGTAGGTGATGCTGTTGCCCACCACGTTGATCGTGCCATTACTAGGATTAGTGGTTGAAGTGACGTTGATCGTATCACCATCCACATCACTGTCGTTGTCCAACACCGTGAAAGTAATGTCGTCGTCTTCATTCACATTGATGTTGTCATCCACTGCCACCGGATTGTCGTTGATGGAGTTGACCGTAATGTTCACCGTGGCTGTGTCCGTCCCCCCCGCGCCATCACTGACGGTGTAAGTAAAGGTGTCTGCACCATGATAATCGCTGTTAGGTGTATACGTAATGGTTGTGCCACCATTGACCTGAATCGCCCCGTTGCTTGGGTTGGTCGTGGCACTGATGGACAGCGTATCGAGATCCACATCGCTGTCGTTGTCTAATACGGAAACAGTGATGGCTGTGTCTTCATTGGTGCTGACGGAATCATCCTGAGCCACTGGTGCATCGTTGATCGCGTTGACGGAGACGTTGACTGTCGCAGTGTCCGTGCCACCGTTGCCGTCACTGATCGTGTAGGTGAACGAATCAGAGCCGTTGAAATCATTGTCAGGCGTATAGGTGATGATGTTGTTGTTCACCTGAATCGAACCGTCACTTGGATCAGTGGTTATGGTGACATTGAGCGTATCACCGTCCACATCACTGTCATTGCTGAGTACAGTGACGGAGATGGCATTGTCTTCATTGGTAGACACATTGTCATCGACTGCATCGGGCGCATCGTTAATGGATGCAACGGTCACGGTGACCGTTGCAGTGTCTGTTGCACCCACACTGTCGCGTAGTGTGTAACTGAAGCTGTCCGTGCCGTGGAAATCACTGTCAGGTGTATACCTGATCGTATTATTGCCATTGATGTTAACAGACCCATTGCTTGGATTCGTAGTAGCACTCACACTGAGGCTGTTGCCCTCAACGTCACTGTCGTTGAGCAACACGTTAACGGTAATCGGTGTATCTTCATTGGTACTGCCACTGTCGTCGTTGGCAACAGGGGCATCGTTTCTGGCGTTAACGGTAACCGTAACTGTGGCTTGAGAAGCGCCACCTAAATTGTCGCTGGCAGTGTAACTAAAACTGTCGGTGCCAAAGAAATCCTGATCAGGGTTATAAACACATTGCGTCGCATTACAGGACACGCTGCCATTGGTTGGCTGCGTGTTGCCCGTGACGCTGAAAGGGTCACCATCAATGTCGGAATCATTTGCTAAAACACTGATGGTCACATTGACATCTTCGTTGGTCGTGGCCGAATCGTTGACTGTGGTAGGTGGCAAATTGCCCACGCGTATGGTGACGGTTGCGGTATCAGTCCCACCATTGCGATCGTCGGTGGTGTATGTGAAAGAATCAAACCCGCTATCAAATTCATCATCGGGCGTATAAATACAAATTGCCCCAGCACACGACACCGTTCCATTGGGTGGTTGCGTAAAGCTGGACACCACCAATACATCGCCGTCGACATCAAAGTCGTTGTTGGTCACGTTAAAGGCAATTGTCTGAATATTCGGATTGACGAAAACGTCATCTACAGCTTCAGGAACGTCATTGACCGGTGTGACCTGAATCAATACCAAGGCACTGTCAAAGCCACCGTTCCCATCATCGACGCGATACAGGAAAAAATCCAAACCATTAAAGTTGAGATTGGGCGTGTACAGAGTTTGACCCGTCACTGAATCGACTTCGTTGATGCCCAGATTGCCACCCAGCACACCATTGAATGGTTCGGTGTCCAGGCTATAGATCAACAAATCTTCATCAGGATCTTCGCCGAACAATTGAATCGGCAAAGATTCATCTTCCGGTGTAATCAGTATGATGGTTTGTGCAGTGGGACTTTCGTTGTCCACCTGCACCGTCACTTGAGCCACCTTGAAAAGATTGCTCAACGGGTCTTCCACACGATAACTGAATTGATCTTCACCGCTAAAGCCAGACTCAGGCGTGTAGGTCACCTGACAGGCATCGCTCATTTCGACATTGCCAGACTGTGGTAAATCGCTTCTTTCGATGCGACACTCAATGTTATTGCCTTCCATATCCAACACAGGCAAGAGGATATCCACTGCTTGATCCATCGGGGTCGAGCGAACGAGATTGGCGGCAAACGGCTCGGTCTGCATGGTGGGGCAGCCATCCAAGACCTGCTCACCACTGAAGACACACAACAAGTGGTCTTCGGTTTCGCCGAACTCAAAGTTACCAACACCGTTCCAATCGGTAGTGTTCACTGGTTCTGTGGAAATGGTAAAACGGCTCCAGGCTTCGCCAGCGCTGGGGCCGATCAATATTTCGGGAAGTTGAATCACACGACTGCTGCCTGGTTTCAGTAAGTAAGGGGTAGTATCCAGACGCAGGTTTTGAATGACCCATTCCTGAGTCAAAGATGACGAACCATCACATGCACTGACACCAGACCAGACACCATCCTGATCCCAATCGAAAGCCACGTTTAAATAAATGGCTTGACCTGAAGCTGTTTCAGGCAATGTGACTTCCACGCTCAAAGCTTGTGTGGAACAGGCAGAGAAACTTTGCGGTAACCAGCCATCGTCTTTGTCTTGATTGATCAAAATGGCATCGCGCTCAGATGTCACAGTTTTACCCAGAAAAACTTCCTGTGATGGAAAACGGTGATAGATGTAAAGAGGTTGACCAGATTCATCAAACCCAGAAGGAAACTGTGCAATCATTTCTGGGTTGACGTTTTGATACAAAGCATAAAGCGCATCGGGGGCGTCCCCGTAATCGCCTTCTGGACTTTGTGCCTGTTGACCGTAACCGCTTGAAACTGCTAACAGCATCCATACCCCTATGGACGCCAGAATCTTCCCGAAAGTACCGGAATTCATTGAACTCCTCCTTAGACAAGGTGCAACTAGCTCGCTATAGATATATTTCTCGCCAAATATATTTGTTAATAATGCTTCCTAATATAAACAATCTTAGACTGTTTTTGCCGTATGAATGCGACGAAGATCACATCGCCAAGTGTTTTGTGATAAAAAGAACAACCTGTGGTTATTTTTGTTTTCCTCAATCAAAAACCTTTGTGAGATACACATCACCCTCAACACCCTCTATACTTGCCAAGAACCAATTCATAAATAAAGAATCTGGCTTCGATCAAGAATTTTCTATCGAACGCCAAATCGTAGCCCCGCTTGGAAAGGGGGTGGGGGGATTGAAGATGGCTTATAATTTTGTGCCTTTATCGACTTATCAGGAATACCCTGTAGATGAAATGAAACAACGGGCTGCCGATTTTTACGCCAACATCAAACGCAGGCGTACCATTAGAGAATTTTCGGATCGGCCTGTGCCGCGTGAGATTGTCGAAGATTGCTTACTTGCAGCAGGCACCGCGCCCAATGGGGCGAATCAACAACCGTGGCATTTTGCAGTGGTTTCAAGCCCTGAGAAAAAACATGAGATTCGTGTGGCTGCGGAAAAAGAAGAACGCGAATTTTATCACAATCGTGCGCCAGATGAATGGCTTGAGGCATTAGCACCGTTGGCAACGGATGAACATAAACCCTTCATTGAGATCGCCCCGTACTTGATCATCATTTTTGCGCAAAGTTATGGCCTCTCGCCAGAGGGTGAAAAGATCAAGCATTACTACTCTCAAGAATCTGTAGGCATTGCCACCGGTATGTTGATCACGGCCCTGCACAATGCGGGACTGGCCACGTTGACCCACACGCCAAGTCCGATGAATTTTTTGAATGAAATTCTGGGACGCCCTGTGAACGAAAAACCTTTTCTCAACTTGGTCGTCGGCTATCCTAGCGAAGGTGTGAAAGTGCCCGACATCAGCAAAAAATCGTTGGATGAAATTGCCACGTTTATATGAAGCAAGGCATCAACACGCTCAATGAAAAATCGCTGCATGTGCAACTGAAGCAGTGGTATGAAAAACCCGGCGATCAATTTGAAGTACCGGTGGACCGCTTCATCATCGACATTGTGCGTGATGATTTGTTGATTGAAATCCAAACACGAAATTTTTCTGCGTTGAAAAAAAAATTGAACACCCTGCTGGAAGATCATCAGGTGCATCTGATCTATCCTGTGGAACGCGAGAAATGGTTGATCAAGCTGGACAGCAAGGGCAAACCACAAGGGCGGCGTAAATCGCCCAAGCGCGGTACGATTGAGCATCTTTTCTCGGAATTGGTCTACATACCACAAATGATTCAGCATGAGAATTTTTCATTGGAAGTACTGCTGATTCAGGCTGAAGAACTAAGAAAACATTCCAACAACCGAGGCTGGCGGCGGCGGGGCTGGATGACCGAAGAGCGGCGTTTGCTCGATGTGGTCGAGTCACGAGTTTTTAAAACCCCTCAGGACTTATTGGATCTCATTTCCGATAATGTTGAATCTCCTTTCACCACAGCAGATTTGGCCAAAACACTGAATCGACCTCGGCGCGTGATGCAACAGATGGTGTATTGTCTTCGCGCTTTGGAAATGATTGTGATGGTGGGCAAGCAAGGCAATGCTATTTTATACGAACGTCATCAAGGTTGACTGAAAATTGATTGTGGCCTATGTTGATTCGACTGGCAAGGAAATTCTATGGTGAACAGACGTTTATCGAAATCAAAATATTTAGCGGGATTGCACTGCAGCAAACGCTTGTGGCTGAATACACACCACCGTGAGCTGGCAAAACCGTCTTCCGCTTTCCAGCAGCATTTATTCGAGCAAGGCATTCAAGTCGGCGAATTTGCCCGCACCTTATTTCCAAACGGCGTGTTAATTGAGGCCAACCATCGCAACCTGAAACAAGCCCTGATTCTAACGCAAGAAGCATTGGACCAAGGTGCAACCACCATCTTTGAAGCCACCTTTGTCTTTGATGATATTTATGTACTGGTCGATATTCTCAATCAAGTAGAAAATGAAAGCTGGGAATTGATTGAAGTCAAAGCCTCCACCCGTACCAAAGGGGAACACTTTCATGACTTGGCAATTCAGCGTTATGTATTGCAAAAATCTGGAATGAAGATGGGTTCAACACAGGTGATGCTGATCAACAACCAATGTGTGTTTCCCGACTTGTCCGAGTTTCTGAAAACAGAAGATGTGAGTGAAAAAGTTAATGAATTAATGCCTCACATTGACAGCAACATTCAAGCGCTACGCAACATCATGTCGTACCCAAACGAACCAAACGTGGCCATCGGCGATCATTGCAAAAACCCGTACCCTTGCCCGTTTAAAGACCATTGCTGGGCTGAGGTCAATGGCCGTTCTTTGGTGTTTGATATTCCCCGTTTACATTTCGAGAAAAAAGAACAATTGCGCGAAAACGGCATCATCTTTTTAGACGACCTGCCCGATGATTTTTCACTGACTGAAAAACAGCAGGATCATGTAGACATGGTTCGAAATGGTGGAACTCGTATTGATTCTGAAGCAATTTCACAAGCCTTGGATAAGCTTGAATACCCACTTCATTTCTTCGACTTTGAAACTTATGGTTCCGCCATCCCCATCTTTGAAGGGATGCGACCATACCAACAATTCCCTTTCCAATACAGCTGCCATCGGCTCGACTCAGACGGCACCCTTCATCACGAAGAGTACTTGCACACTGTCTATTCCGATCCCAGAAAACCACTGTTAGATGCCCTGTGTCAATGCCTCGAAAAACCGGGCACCATCGTCGCTTACGGTGCTGCGTTTGAAAAAAACATCTTGAACCAATTGGCAGAAGCATTTCCTGATGATGGGGATGTGCTCCACAGCCTTATAGATCGTGTATGGGACCAACTCAATATCTTCAAAGATCATTACAAGGACGCCGCCTTCGGTAAATCAACCTCGCTCAAAAGCGTGCTGCCCATTCTCGTTCCCAGTCTGGATTACGGCACGCTCTCGGTCCAAAAAGGTGATCAAGCCCAATCCGTATGGTATCAAATGGTCCAACTTCCCCCTTGCGACGAAAAACAAGACATGATCCACGGACTCAGTGAATACTGCAAAATGGACACCTTGGCCATGGTTGAGATCCACAATGTATTAAAAACCCGAATTTAACCTATAGCCAAATTCATTTATTGAGATATAATACTGTATGTTCATACAGTAACACACTTATCCAACCCCAGGAGGACATTATGAAGAATCTGCTTTTAGGCAAACGAGTTTCTTTAATTCTGAAAAGCTTTTTTCTGTTGGGTGTTATCGTGTTTTTGGCCTTTCAATCCACGCATCCAGGTCAAATTAACGGCTCAGTGATTCAAGTTCCTGGAGACTTTACTACCATTACTCAAGCGGTGGAATATGCACAACCTGGCCAAACCATTGAAGTGGATGCTCAAAGTGGTCCATATGAAGAAACATTTCATGTTCGCGAAAAAGAAATTTTTTTGGTTTCCGTTAATGGGCAAGCCGAAATAATATTTCCAAACCAAACTCGACTTGGAATACTATTTGAGGGCAATCACAGTAAATTTGAAGGTTTTCTTATCAAAGGAAAAACAGATCAATGGATTCAGTTCATTGGTCAAAACAGCACTTTCAATAAAAACACAATTCATAGCGTTAATGTCCTTATTGCTGGAAAAAACTCTCATGTTACTAACAATCAATTCACCTCAGGAAACTCTGGTTCATATCCACATACGGTCCCAAATGGCTATAACCCCGTAATGGATCAACTGGCGACGAAATATTTCCAGTTGACAGAGCAGCTACAACATTTACAGCCACTAGAGTCAGAATAAGAAATTCTTGAATCCTTAAACAGTTGAATCCGTATTTGAAGTTTGGTAATATCATTCTCATAAAAATTTTTTTGAGAATGAAGGGAATATATTATCAATCTTCAAACTTTATTGGTAACTATTTTGGCTACAGCATTGGCACTCAGTGGGATTTGGGCTTGGCAAAGCATCCTTCATCAAGGAGATGTTATGGTCGAACAGGATTTGGAATCTGCCTTGGTACGTTACCATCAAGGTTTTGCTAAAAACGATCCAGGGATGGTGATAAGTTCACTTGGCCCCAGTTACACGATGTTCAGCGGCAATTATTCGGATGATCAAACACAGTGGCAGGCGCATATGTATTTGACAGGTGAAGATTTGAAGCAATGGCCAAGTGCGTTTTTATCAGAAGCTGGCCCTTACGAAAATTCCTTTGAAATTCTTCACAGCTACGAACGTGGCAAGTCTGCTTTGGTCGTCACACGAGACACGGGAAAGAATCGTTTTCGCGCTTGGGAAAATGAAATTACCACTTGGCTGTTGGGTCAGCATGAGGATGGCTGGCGCATTGTCGGCATGTTCTTGAAGGACATTGCTAATCCTGAATAGATTTCAAAGCACTTTTTCGCTGGAAAAAATTTCTTTGGTGCGCGTATCCCAATCGAGGTCAACGAGTTCTGTATAGACCATCGTATTTTGAATGTTCTTGTGCCCCAGCCACTTTTGTACAAACCAGATATCGCCCGTGGCTTGTAACAGGTGGACCGCAGTGGTGTGGCGCAACGCATGAAAGTGACGTTTTTCATCGGGCAATCTGGCGGCTTCGCCATAGGCTTTCATCAAATAATCGAGCATCCGACGTGAGATGGGGCCACCCATTTTGTTGGGAAACAGGATGGGCTTTTCATCATTTCGACTGTCTAAAAGTGTTTGCAGCAGATACACCATTTTGGGATTGAGATCATACATCATCATCTCATCCTGGTTGAGGCGCGGGATGGAAATAGATTCGTTTTTCAAATCCACATGAGTGCGTTCCAACAGGCCAATCTCACTTGCTCGCACCCCATAAAGATACCCCACATAAAAAAGTGCCACATCCCTTGGCCCTTCTAGCACGGCCAACAGGCGGCGTAATTCATCCTGCGTCAAAAAATGGATCGTGTCTCGTTTCATGGCGCAACCAGGATATCGTTTTCATTGATATAATTCGATGAAAGATTATTTCTCAAATCATCTACATTTGGAGGCTTGGTAATATCAAACAAGATATCGTTGACTTTGAGAATGTGTCTGAGTCACTCAAAGCTGAGATTCAAAAATGGCGCAACGTGAAACGTGACCGTCCTCAGGTGATCGACACCCCTGGGCCTGGACAAGAATCGGTTTGGGATTATCCAAGACCACCTCGATTGGAAACCGTGCAGCATTACGTTCGCATCGTTCATCAAGATGTGGTTTTGGCTGACACACACGAAGCATTCCGAGTCTGTGAAACAGCTGGCCCACCTGTGTATTACATCCCTGTTGAGTTCGTCAGCTTCGATCATCTTGTGCAAAGCAAATCAGACATCACATTGTGCGAGTGGAAAGGCTTGGCGACTTATTGGACATTAAAATACAACGATCAAACCATTGAAGATGTCGCCTGGAGTTATCCTAAACCTTTTCCAGGCTATGAAACATTGAAAAATGCACTGGCCTTCTTTCCAGGAAAAATCGATTGTTTTGTCAATGATGAACATGTCCAACCTCAACCTGGCAAATATTATGGTGGTTGGGTCACTTCGAACATCACCGGCCCCTTCAAAGGCGAACCTGGCAGTAAAGGTTGGTAAATTTTCTAAATTCAAGAGAGGGCAAACATGGCTTTCCCTTTTGTTTTCATACAGTAAAATAATCTTAAACCAATCTTTCAGGAGATGGATCATGAGGAAACTAGGTATAAAAATAATCATCTTGCTGTTCATTTTAGGACTACCAACCATCGCTCAGGAATCAAATACCGAAGCAGAACCACAACTATTAACTGGAGAGTTCATTGAAACTGAAATCCTTGATGATCTCAGTTTGAACATCAAATTCTCTCTGGATTTTGTTGGAGAATTACAGACCATTGATCCTGAAATCGCCTCAATGAGCGGTGCGCCTCTGCTTGCTGCTGTCAATTACAAATTTGATTTTTTCTTTACTGATCCAAAGGACTTTGAAAAAATTTCTAATCTTCCTTTTCAGGATGACTTTGTGACAGGTTCGGTTGCATTGGATGAAAGAAGGCTGGACGGTCCTGTAGATATTTCATTTATTATTCCTGAGTTTTGCAATGCCCTCACACTAACTTCTTTTGAGTTGGGCAATAGAGTTGTGCTCACGGTTGATTCAACGGCCATAGGCACAGACTTTAGCGAAGATGGCCTATACCGTGATTTTGCTTTTGCATCGACTGTGGTAGAGATTCAAAAATGTCTAGAAACGAGATAGCAGCCGATATGCCTGATTTGAATATCAGAGAGATTGAGAAAAATGATCTTGAACTGGTCATCAATTATTTTCTTCAGGCAGATCACACATCTCTTGAAGCAATGGGAGCCGATCCAGAAAAACTTCCACCATTCGATGAATGGCATAATTCTTTGATAGAGGATTTATTAAGATCACTGACCAAGCGGCAATTTTATTATCTTATCTGGGAAATCGATGGCAGCCCAATTGGACATTCGAATATCGCTAAAATTGTTTTTGGAGATCATGCATACATGCACTTGCACCTTTGGAAGCCGGACAAGCGCAACAGTGGCAATGGCACTTACTTCGTTAAAGAGTGTATATCCATCTACTTTGAAAAATTTGACCTCCAGTATTTACTTTGCGAGCCTTATGCTCCAAATCCAGCCCCCAATAAAACCTTGCCCAAACTTGGCTTTGAGTTTGTCAAACAGTACGACACCACCCCAGGACTGATCAGCCCTTATCAATCTGTCAATCAGTGGATACTCAGAAAAGAGACATGGTTGGAAATAATATCTACAAAGCCTGATGATCCAGTTTGATTATTGATATTAGCTCAAGTTGTTGATGTATTCGCACTTATGAGGAGAGAATCAGTTTGTTTTTGTTGAAAAGCTGAATTTCCTGGTATATTAATCGCCATGTCTAGTGAAAAACCATTGGCGGGAATTCAGGTTGTGGATGTTTCCACATTTGTGACGGGTGGGTTTTGTTCGTTGATGTTGGCTCATTTGGGGGCGGATGTACTCAAAGTCGAGCCACCTGGCAAAGGGGATGTGTTGCGGTTGTCCGGTCCGCCGTTCATAGAAGGGGAAAGCAGGTATTTTCTCAGTTGCAACAGTGGCAAACGCAGCATCACGCTCAATCTGAAAACGGATGAAGGCAAAGAGATACTTTACAAGCTTGCTACCAAGGCGGATGTGTTCTTGGAAAATTTCCGACCTGGGACAGCTGCCCGTCTTGGGATCGCTTACGAAGATATAAAAAAAATCAACGAAACCATCATTTACTGTTCGATCTCAGGCTTTGGACAAACGGGGCCATACCGAGACAAACCCGCGTATGATCCGCTGATTCAATCGCTCAGTGGCGTCATGAGCATCACGGGAGAACCTGGCCGTCCACCTGTCAAAGTGGCCGTCCCGCTCAGTGATCTCACTGCCGCGATGTGGGGTGGGTATGGCATCGCCTCCGCGTTATTGAAACGTGAAAAAACAGGGCAGGGCGATTATCTCGATATCGCTATGCTCGACGGTATTTTGCCCTGGCTGACCAAACATGCAGGTGTGTATTTTGGTGGAGACACCCCACAACGAATGGGGACCAAAGACCCCGTGATTGTGCCTTACCAGGTGGTTGAAACCTCGGATGGCTATCTTAATCTGGCCATCGGCAATGACAAACTCTTTCATACATTCTGTATCGCTTTGGGCCGGGAAGATTTAGCCAATGACGAACGCCTTCAGACCAATCAGGGACGAGTAGAACACCGGGAGGCGCTGGAACCGGTGCTGGAATCCACATTCAGACAAAAAACAACTCAGGAATGGGTCGATCTGTTGGTCGAAGAATATCAACTGCCCGTTAGTCCGGTCCTCAGTGTGGGAGATGCACTCAATCACCCGCAAACTCAGGCGCGAGGCAGCGTGTTGAAAATGGATCACCCCGTCAGCGGAGAGATCGATGTGATCAACCTGCCACTGAAATACCAACAATCCGACAGCGGATTTGACAGCCCACCACCCACGCTGGGTCAGCACACAGAAGACGTGTTGGACTCACTTGGCTTCGATGCTGCTCAAATTAAAAAATTTCGTGAGCAAAACGTCATTTGAGTCACTTTATTTGGTCCGCTATTGCTTTCATGATATATTGAGAAGGTGCAGGGACAGTGTGTGGCGATTGGTTTGTCAAAATTTTGGTCCATTGACGTAAACTATTGATTAAAGTAACATTATGCTTGGTCCGCGCATATCTAGAGATGCGTTTTGTGAATCCGTAATAAATATGGTCTACATGTGAATATTTCATCAGAGTCAGAGGAGAAAGGTGGGGTTTTATGAAAAAAACCATATTCCTTTGGAGTTTTACTTGTCTAATGTTGGTGGCCCTGGTGGGCTGCGGCGCACAAAATCAGGAACCAACCGCACAATTTAACGTGCAACCGTCCGAAGCTCAGGCAGGGGTGCCTGTGGCGTTTAACGGCACTGGTTCAAAAGATGCGGATGGCAGCATCGCCAAGTACATGTGGGACTTTGGCGACGGCAACACCAAAGAAGGCGCAACTGTCAGCCATGCCTTCAGTGACGCAAAAAGTTACACGGTCAAATTGACCGTCACTGACGATAAAGATGCTTCAACCACCGTCACTCAGAACATCGTGGTTGCAGCGGTTGAAGAGCAGGTGACTGACAACACAGAAACCACAGAAACCACAGACACAACCGATACAACTGAAACCGCAGACAACACCACGGAAATGACGGACGACAACATGACCGACACTGTGGATGTGGCTGCTCAGTTGGCCGAACATATCGAACTTTCCCGTGGTTCTGAAATCCGTATTCCTGCCGGTTCTGAACCTCGTTATTTGATGCCTAACGCAACGGAAGGTACATGGGAAAGTCAGATTTCCGGCTTGATTTTTGGAAACCTGTTACAGACCAACGACAACTTTGAAACCATTCCTGGCTTGGCACATACATGGGAATGGGATGTGGACAACTTGACTTACACATTCCACTTGCGCGACAACATTAAGTTCCACGATTACGCCGAATCCGGCGAGATGTTGGACTGCAGTGACGTCATGTTCTCTTACAAAGCCTGGATGCATCCAGATTATCCTGGCGTGCGCTTTGGCAACTTTGACAAAGTGGTGGGCGCTCAAGCCTTCCATGATGGCGAAAGCACCGAATGGCCTATCGAAGGTTTGGAGTGTGCAGATGCCCACACCTTTAAAGTGACTTTGACGCAGGTGGAACGTACGTTCTTGCCATTTGCTGTGGCTTCATCAGGCATCATGCCAGAACATGTGTATGAACCTTTCTTTGAAGAGAATGGTTATTCCATGATTCAGGGTGTGGATGCTGAATTGGGCAAAACTGTCGGTTCCGGTCCTTATTCTCTGGACGAATGGGAAGCCGCTCAATTTGTGAGCTTGAAACGCTTTGACGAGTACTGGATGGCACCATATGGCCGACAGGTTGAAGTGGTTGGTCAGACTGCATTCCCAGGCATCGAAAAAGTTTATTGGGTTGTCATGCCTGATACCGATGCTCAGTATGCCGCTTTACTCTCTGGCGAAGTGGATGTGTTGGACACCCGCTCTAATGTGGACCAGTACTTCCAGTTGGCCGAAAACGATGACTATTCGACGTTTGTTTACCCACAGTTGGTTTATGACTATTGGCATTGGAACCTGCGCAATGAATTGTTCCAGGACATTCCTGTGCGCCAGGCCATGTGTCATGCCATCGACCGTCAATTGATGGTGGATCGCGTGTTGCGCGGTTTGGGCGACCTGACCAACGGTCCTTCCCATCCATTGCGCTGGGACTGGGATGAATCCTTGGCCGAAATCCATCCAAACTTCGACGCTGAACGCGTGGTGGAATTGATGGAAGGCGCTGGCTGGACCATCGAAAAAGATGGCAGCGGCAGCATCGCCGAGGGTGCTGTGTGGGAAAAAGCGGTTGAAGGTGGCGACCCCATGCGTATGGAATTCGAAATTGCGCACAACTCACCAAACCCGCGTCGCCAGGACTTCGCGATCATTATGCAACAACAGTTGAGCAAAATGGGCTTCAAAGCAGAAGTTCGCGCCATGGAAACCAACGCATTCTACAACGACTATCTTGATGGCAGCCACGATTTCCAGACCGCCATCGCTGGCTGGCGCATGGGAACCGATCCGGATGGCACGTCTATCTGGCATACGGACAGCATCGACTCTTCCTTCAACTGGCAGGGTTACAGCAACGCTGAAATCGATGCATTGATTGAAGAAGGTTTGCTCTACGCTGACCTCGACAAAGCACGCCCCATCTATCAGGAAATCAACCGCAAATTGGTTGAAACTCAGGGCTACTGCTGGTTGGCATTCCCAAGCGCTACATTTGCTGCCAAACCCAATATGATGGGTACGGAAGCCTGGAGTGCTTTGAACCCTTATTCCCACTTGGACTCATGGTTCTGGGAAGGTCAGGGTATTCCTGTCTCGGTGATGAACGAATAACGACTTAAGTGAATGAAAAACAGGGACGGCACTTCGGCCGTCCCTGTTTTCTCATCACCTGGAAAGAGGTTCCCTATGCTTCAATACATTTTTCGCAGATTATTAATTATGATTCCCACGCTGCTGGTGACAACTATTGTCATCTTCGGCATTGTGCAACTCACTCCCGGTGACCCTGTTGATCGATTTGAAAGCCCGGAAAATCCACTAACAGAAGAAGAACGTGCGAGAATTTATGCCAGATATGGGCTGGATCAACCGCTCCACATTCAATATTTCAGGTGGGTGTCGTTGCTGTTTCAGGGGGATTTAGGAACTTCTTTTAATTGGAATCGACCTGTGTTTGATTTGGTCAATAGCCGTATCCCAAAAACAGTTGAACTGGCTGGGATGTCTTTAATACTTTCGTTACTCATTGCCATCCCCATTGGCACATTTAGTGCTATAAAGCAATATTCTTTTTGGGACAACACCGTTACTTTCTTTTCCTTTGTAGGGGTGGCCCTGCCAAATTTCTGGTTTGCATTGCTAATGATTGCATTGTTCTCTGTCACGTTGGGGTGGCTGCCGACTTCGCAATATGTCACAACCGGCATTCAATATGCGGGCAATGAATTTAACTGGTGGGTGGATCATCTCAAACATCTCGTCATGCCTTTGTTGGTGTTGACCACGGCTCAGGTGGCTGCTTTTTCCCGCTACATGCGTTCTCAGGTATTGGAAGTGTTGCGTGACGATTATGTCAACACCGCTCGTGCCAAAGGCCTGAAAGAAGGCAACGTGATTAACAAACATGTGCTCAAAAATGCTTTGTTACCTGTAGTCACTTTGTTGGGACTGTCCTTGCCGTTTTTGTTAAGTGGTGCTTTAATCACAGAGCAGGTGTTTTCCTGGCCCGGCTTGGGTCGCTTTTTCTGGGAAGCCTCCGGCGCGCGTGATTACCCTGTGATCATGGGTTTGCTGTTTATGATCTCTGTGGTAACACTGTTTGGCAATTTCTTTGCGGACTTGGCCTATGCAGTTTTGGATCCGCGAATTAAATACGACTAAGGGGAACGGCCATGGCTCAACAGGTTTCTAATAAAATTAAAGTTGTGGAGAAAAGCGGGCTGCAAAATCGAACCTATATCAAGCTTTTTTGGTCTCAACTCAACAAAAGCCCTTTGGCAATGGGTTCTTTGTTTATTCTTTTAATCTTTGGTTTTGCAGCTATATTTGCAGCCCCCATAACTGAACAAATTGCTTACAGCCCAAACGATGTGTTTGTGGGCGATCGTAATGAACAACCCAGCCCCACCCATTGGTTTGGTACCGATCATCTAGGTCGTGATTTATTCAGCCGCGTGATTTTTGGCGCTCAGATTTCGCTGACCATTGGTTTGCTGGTGGCATTGTTTAGTGTGTTTATTGGGGCAATTCTTGGTGCTATTTCTGGCTTTTTTGGCGGCTGGGTGGACACCCTCATCATGCGCTTTACGGATGTATGGTTGAATTTCCCTGGTATTTTCTTCCTGATTGCCATTGTGACTGTACTAGACCCAACTTTTTGGAACCTCATCTGGGCCATTGGCATTTTGTCCTGGCCTGGCATTTGCCGCATTGTGCGTGCCAATATCCTTTCTTTAAAAGAGCGGGAATATATTTTGGCGTCCCGATCTACGGGTGCAAGTGGCTTTCGCATCATCTTCAACCACTTGATGCCAAACACAATGGCACCTGTCATCGTCAACGCCACGTTGACCGTGGCTGGCGCTATTCTGGCCGAAGCGGGTCTCAGTTATCTGGGATTGGGTGTGCAACCTCCAACGCCAACCTGGGGCAATATTTTATTTGAAGGCAAGCCTTATTTGATCACAGGCAATTTCTGGTACACCTTTTTCCCAGGTTTGATGATTTTCATTACCGTATTGTGCATCAACTTCCTGGGTGATGGTTTGCGTGATGCACTTGATCCAAAAGTGTCTTCAGGCAAATAATTTCATAAAGAAATCGCAATTTTAATCGTACCCCCCTTCCGATTTTGGAAGGGGGCTCTTTTTAATAAAGAGGGTTAGGGGATTAGATGTTTTTAAATTTAAATATTTAGAATGTTTTTTGCCCTTTCGTTTGAACCCACTTAGAGTTTCTCTATACTTTTCAAATAACCAATCGTTGCTTTCAAGGAGTGTTGTCCATGAGTGTGAGCACCTTACCTCATTGGGATATGACCACGGTCTATCCGGCGCTGGATGATCCTGCATTTGAGCAGGATGTTAATCAGCTGGTTCAATCTATTTCAGACTTAAGTGCTTTTTTTGATGAACATGAAATTCAATCCAAGGACAACGTTTCTGTGGATGCAGGCGTGGTTTCTGTGTTTGAGCAGTTGGTTAACAAGTACAACAGCGTGGTCGAAAAACAACAAACAATGGGCGCGTACATCATGAGCTTTGTGACCACCAATTCTCGTGACACCTTGGCACAGAGCAAGATGAGCATGTTTCAGCAGCATGGCGTCAAAATGTCGATGCTTGGCACACGCCTCACCGCCTGGATTGGCTCGATGGATGTGGATGCGTTACTGCAACAATCAAGCGTCGCTCAAGCACATGCCTTTTGGCTGAAGAAAACAAAAGAAAGCGCCACGCACCTAATGTCACCCCAGGAAGAAGCCCTGGCCGCTGAACTACATCTGACAGGCGGTAGTGCTTGGAGCAAACTCCACGGTGCAGTCACTTCGCAGATGATGGTGGACGTTCACACCAAAGACGGCATCGACACCATGCCCATGAGTGCGGTTCGCAATTTGGCTTCGAATGCAGATCGGGAATTGCGACAAGCAGGCTATGAGGCAGAACTTGCGGCCTGGGAGAAAACGGAAGTGTCCACGGCTGCGGCATTGAATGGCATTAAAGGTCAAGTCAGTTTATTGGCTCGGAAACGAGGATGGGATTCACCGCTGGACACCGCCTTGTTCGACAGTCATATTGATCGTGCCACACTGGATGCCATGATGTCGGCCGCAAAAGAATCCTTTCCAGATTTCCGTCGTTATTACAAAGCCAAAGCCAAAGGCTTGGGCTTAGACAAACTGACCTGGTACGACCTGTTTGCACCGTTGGGTGATGGGCGCACCTGGACCTACAGCGAAGCTGAAAATTTCATCATCAAACAATTCGGCGAATATTCAGAAAAACTTCAAGGGTTGGCTCAACGCGCTTTTTCAGAAAGCTGGATTGATGCCGAGCCTCGCAACGGCAAACGAGATGGCGCATTCTGTATGAAGATCCGCAATGATGAATCTCGTATTTTGGCGAACTTCAAACCCTCTTACGGCAGCGTAAGCACGCTCGCCCACGAGTTGGGCCATGCTTATCACAATGTCAATCTGGCTGAGAAAAAGACAAGCTTTCAGCGCGCCAATCCAATGACCTTGGCCGAAACGGCCAGCATTTTCTGTGAAGCTTTGGTCCAGGATGCCGCTTTGAAAAATGCAGACAGCGCTGAACAGCTTTCGATCTTGGAAGCATCTTTACAGCGCGACAGTCAACTGGTCACCGACATCAGCTGCCGCTTCCACTTTGAGAAAACTGTATTTAAAAAACGATCTGAACGCGAATTGTCTGTCGATGAGTTTAAATCCATCATGCTCGAAGGCCAGAAGCTCACCTTTGGTGATGGTGTGGATGAAAGCACGTATCATCCGTATATGTGGGCGGTCAAACCCCATTACTATCGAGCAGAGCTTTCTTTCTACAACTACCCATACATGTTCGGCAGGTTGTTCGGCCTGGGCTTGTTTGCCCGATACAAAGCTGATCCTGAAGGTTTTAAATCTGGCTATGATGATTTATTGGCCTCGACCGGTATCGCTGATGCAGCAGAACTTGCTCAACGATTCGACATCGACATCCGCAGCCCAGCATTCTGGACCGCCAGCCTGGATGTCATTCGCGCCGATATCAATCAGTTTGAAGCTTTGGTCAAGGGTTGATACGATAGGTATTTAATAGAAGTCATTAAGGAACTTTTTGAGCAACAATATCTTTATCACATCACGAGTCACTGAGAAAGTCAGCTAAGGCTTGGCAGGATTTTTTCAAGTCTACTTCTAAACTTATTAGCTTCGGCAATGTTAGAAGTTTATTTTCTCCAAGCCATTTGCAATGTGGATAATGCGTTCTCTTTCAACCCTATCTTTATTATTGCAAAGGAACTTTAACCAATGATTCGTGAATTCAAAACTGAAGACCATCAGACCACCATGGACGTATGGTACAACGCTTCTGTCATTGCCCATCACTTTATGGGTGAAGCGTTCCTTGAAGAGGAACGAGTAAACCTGACTGAGGGCCGTAACTTTCCCAACGTCGAAAAATGGGTTTATGAACAAGATGGAAAGATCGTTGGCTTTATCGCCATGATCGAAAATGAAGTGGGCGGTATTTTTGTGGAACCGGACTTTCAAAACCAAGGCGTTGGTCGTCAATTGATGGACCATGTTCGACCCTCACGCGAATTTTTAGAACTCGACGTGTTTAAAGACAATGCCATCGGTAGACGATTTTATGATCGCTATGGCTTTCAGCTTGTTCGTGAATATTTCCATGAAGAAACAAACCAAATGATGCTTCGTTTAAAACTGGAAAGTTAAAAAGAAAGAGGGGTGCTGTAATGCACCCCTCTTTTAACATCTTATTAAGTTTGAAAATTTACTTTGTCGTATAACGATCCGTATCAGCAAACAGGTCGATCACCTTGCAACGCACAGGAAACTTTGCCCCATGCACCACACCGGCAGGGACATGATAAGTGTCACCCTTGCAATACGTGTTAGTTACACCATCAATGGTCAGTTCAATTTCGCCGTCCAACACTGCACCCCATTGTTCACCGTGGGAATGAGGTGGTACTTCTGCACCTTGTGGCAAATCGAAAAACACCAATTGGCCGTGCTCACTTTGCAACAATCGAGCATCGACTCCTTCGACAGGAATTTCGGCTTTAGGCAAATTTGCAACGACTCCAGGGAAGAATTGAGAAAAATCCATACTAAAAACTCCTTAAGCTTTTTGCGGTGCTTTCTGATAAACAGGCGCACACCAATTGCGATAATCGGCCAACTGGCCGCGAACTGTGCTGAAATAAAGATCTTTGATTTTCGCGGTGAGCGGGCCAACCGAACCATTGCCAATATCACGATGATCAATCTTGGCAATGGGCACAATTTCTACGCCTGTGCCGCAGAAAAACACTTCTTCAGCCATGTAAACTTCGGTGCGGTCGATTTGACGCTCAACAACTTCCAAGTTCAATTGTTCTTTGGCAATTTGAATCACCGTGTCGCGGGTAATGCCTTCCAGAATGTTGGCAAACACAGGAGATGTAACCAGTTTGCCGTCACGAATCATGAAAATATTTTCGGCACTGCCTTCAGAAATATGGCCGTCCTGGTTGAGCACAATGGCTTCGTCAAACCCATTCAGCAAAGATTCACTCTTGATCAAAGAGGAGTTGACATAAGCACCTGTAATCTTGCTACGCGCCGGCATGGCCGTGTCGTCAATGCGACGCCAGGATGAGGTGCCAACATGACACCCTTTGGGTGTGTCGATGTATTTTTCCAACGTTACACAGAAAATTGTCAAATCATCTTCAATACCATGCAAACGAATTTGCCCCACAGCCTCTTGCGATTTATAAGCCACGGGTCGAATGTATGTGTTTGCCTGATGTCCGCCTTTTTGCAACAACTCGATGGTGATGTTGCATAATTCGTCGGCAGTGTAAGGCAGCTTCATCATCAGCATGTGAGCGTTTTTCAACATTCGCTCATAATGTTCCTTCATGCGAAAAACAAAAAGTTCCTGTTCGTCTTCGTTCCAATAGGCGCGGATGCCTTCAAAACAGCCCGTGCCATAATTAAAGGCGTGGGTCATCACACTGATTTTGGCATCTTCCAGAGGCACGATGTTGCCCTTAAAAAACGCATAGCGAGATTCGCTCATCCCGATGACTCCTTTCAACTATAAAAACGGTTTAATAAATGATGTAATACCTTTACCAGGATGCCTACTGAGAACTCTTTTCGCAAGCTGAACAACGTTATTTTAAAAAGCGAAATTATTTGAATTGGTTAAAATCTTCTAATCCTCCAATCCCCTTTACATAAAGGGGGCACGAATAGCTTGCGAAAATTTGTTCTTAATTTCGAATCGTGGTTCAAAATGGAATTAAAGATCAAGTTTAGGTTTACGCTTTTGCAAAACTTGCTTTATGAGTAAAGAGTCTTGTTTATGTTATGAAGCCGACTAACCGCTCGGTGTGAATTGATCGATGGCATTACGGCCAATAATTTCCAGTGCGGTGTCACCAGATGGCGGCTGCATTAACCCAGCGCGAACATCACGGAAGTAACGTTCCAATGGCAATGCTTTGGTGATACCTTGACCACCCGCCACGCGTAAAGCTTTGTCCGTCACATCATTGGCGATCTCGGCCACCATATGTTTGGCCGTTACAATCTCAGCCATTTGCTTGCCTCGATGCGATTCATCACCCACCCAATTGCTAGCTGTTTGAAACAACAGTGCCTTGGCGGCCTGCAATTGAAGATCAATTTCGCCGATCTGACGTTGAATCTTTGGCAATGTGGCAATTGGTTTTCCAAGTGCAGTCGGCACACGATCCAATGCAAAGCGAATCACTGTGTCTCTGGATGCAATGGCGATGCCCAGATACAACGTTGCCATCACCATCGGGAACCAGGCAGTCGGCGTGGATTTCACCTGCCCCCGTTCAATCAGATGCTTTTGCGGCACAACCACATCTTCAAAAAACACATCATGGCTGTCGCTGGCTCGCAAGCTTAAAGAATTACTCCACGTCTGTTCCCAGCGCACCCCTGGCGTATCCTGAAGCACCAACACCACGGCAGGATCATCTTCTATATGAACACGAACCAGCATGTGGGTCAGATGTTGTCCCCCTGTAGACCACGTTTTATGGCCATTGACTTTCCAGCCATTTTCATGAGGTACGGCAGATGTTTCCGGCAATCCCCCTCTGGATGGACTGCCCAACTGCGGCTCGCTGGCAATGGAGTTGAAAATAGCACCATGATCTACCACCTCGCGGCAAAACCATTCAAACGTGTCTTCAGGATATTGATTGACCTCACTCACATGGCCAAAAATATGCAGCGGCATCCCTGCCACCATCGCCGTGGACCCACTGCCTTGAGCAAGTTCCAGATGCGCGGCCAGGCAGTCTTTCATGGAAAGCCCTTCACCGCCAAAGCGTTTGGGCACACTCAAGTTCAGATAGCCAGACGATTTGAGCGCTTGAATATCTTCAGTAGGAAGTTTTCCATCGATGTCGGCATGATCAGCCCGTTTAACAAATTCGTCTGCCAAAGATCGAGCAAGTTCCGTTGGGCTCATATCGCGGATGTGCATGATTCCAATGGTATTGGGGAGTTTGAATGAATTCAATCTATTGATCGTAATAAGGCATAAATGCATTCCCGCCTACACGGGAATGCTGTGATATAAACTGTATGCTTCACTCTAATTATTGAGAATGATGAAACGAATTTCTAGAACCTAATTCACGCAATTAAAATTTAGCTCCCTTTCAAAAGGGGGTGGGGTTAGAAGCCTTTACATTTTTTGAGCTTTAAGAATATGCCTTATGAAAAAAACATTTGTCCAAAAAAAGAGAATGGCGTGCAGACGGTGGTCCATCCGTCGGCACGCCTAAGACCTTGGAGGTATAACTAAAGATGCGTTTTGTGAATCCGTTACGGTCTTAATAATAAGTGTAGTTGCGGTGGATACTATCTTTCCCCTAAAAATCTACTAAACGAAGTTGTCAGGGATCAAATTGCCTGATATATTCTTATAAACAGGCGATTTTAAACAGTTTTAAAAAATCAGCCAAAGTTGCACTGAAGGCCACGCTTCCATGCCCGAACATTGAACGAAGATAGGGGCAAAATGACCGGCAGGGGACATTTGGGAGGCGCGATGAACGTAAGTCAGAAAACGATGATGAAGATTTGCCAGTTTGGCCAGTTTGAGGTCATTCAAAATGGGCAGTCTTTACCTTCTGATCGCTGGCCACAGCGCAAAACCAAAGCACTTTTAAAGATATTGGTGTCAGAACGTGGACAAACGTTCACTCAAGATCAACTCGTTGATCTACTCTTTCCAGAATTAGACGTCGATAAAGCGATTAAATCCCTTTATAACCGCATTAGTGAATTGCGTCATGTACTTGAGCCGGGCCTTTCCAGGGGCAATCTTTCCACCTACATCCTTCGTGTGGGCAAAGGCAGTTATGCGTTCAATAAAGACATCGACTGTTGGATTGATACTGAAGTGTTTAAAATTCATCTCAAAGATGCACAAACCTTCAGGCAGGAAGACCGTTGGGATGAAGCAATTCATGAGTTCCGACAGGCAATTGAACTTTATCAGGGCGAATATCTGAGTGAAGATCGTTATGAAGAATGGGCATTGGAAGCTCGCCAGCATTGGCGCGATATTTATCATCAAGCATTATTGGACATGGCCGAATGTCACGCTCAATTGAAACGATGTGAGCTTGCCATTGATTGTTGTCAGCAAGTGATTGACGATGATCCAGTTTATGAAAAAGCCTATCAACAACAGATGCACTACGCAGCAAAGATGGGTGATGAAACCAAAGCACTTCAGGTGTATCAAGCCTGTGTCACAGCATTGAACACCGTGCTGGAAATCAACCCTAGTAGTAACACACAAGAAATTTATCAAGATATTCTGCAACAACAAAAGCCTCAAATCATTTTACCTGAACCAGCTAAGCCTGAAAAATCAGTGGCGATTGCGTCACCTTTGGATCAACCGCAGTTGGTGTCACAACCACGACAACGTTTCCAATCTGGCAAACTTCAAATGGTCGTAACGGTGGCTATCGTAATCACGATGATGGTGTCTTTGGTAGGCTGGTGGACGGCAAATTCGTTGTCCATTACAGAGGAAATTCCTTCTGTTGCTGTCTTGCCGTTTGTCAGCATTGACACCAATGATGCGTTTTCCTACTGGTTCACCACAGAAGATTTCGCCAACAGCTTGACCGTGGAACTGACCAACATGATGAGCCAGGTTGATGGACTTCGTGTTGCTGCCAGCACTTCGGTGTTTGCGTTGCAGGACAACAACTTACCGATTTCAACCATTGGCGAGATGCTTGGTGTGGGCACGCTGTTGGAAGGCAGCATCCGTAAGAGTGGCAATCAACTGCGTGTAACTTTCCAACTAATCAATGCTATTGATGGTCTCCATATTTGGTCCGGTAAATACGACACTCAGGTGAACCCCAATTCCTTCTCCATCCTAGACGAAATCATTCCCGATATCGTCAGTGATCTAAGTAAAGCCTTAAACGTCCAGATCCAAGAAAACAATTAACATAAAGTTTTATCATCACATTAGGACATTCTAGCAATATCACATCGTAGCCCCTTTTTGATAAAAGGGGTTGGGGATTTGAATGCTTTTAAAATCTTTCATTTCTGATATTTCAATTTGCCTTTCAGTTTTTCCAACCTTTATACCCTTAATGTGAAATACATGGTTGACATAAAAAACTTAATGCGCTACACTGGCATTTCTAAGGTTGGGCCGATACAGTTGTGTAAGTAAAAAAGAGGCTTCTGCACATCTATAATTAAATTTAGAACACTGGGGGAACGCTGTGAGTAGGGACACCATTGTCGTTCAAGGGGCACGAGTTCACAATCTGAAAAACGTCAGTCTGGAAATTCCACGGGAAAAGTTTATTGTTTTTACTGGCATTTCGGGCAGTGGCAAATCGTCATTGGCCTTCGACACACTTTATGCCGAAGGGCAACGTCGTTATGTTGAAAGCTTGAGCTCATATGCGCGTCAGTTCCTGGGTCAGATGGACAAGCCAGATGTGGACTTCATCGAAGGACTTTCGCCTGCCATTTCCATTGACCAGAAAACGGTCCATCGAAACCCTCGTTCCACCGTCGGCACTGTCACTGAAATTTATGACTATTTAAGATTGCTCTACGCCCGCATTGGCAAACCCCATTGCCCGCAGTGCAGCAAACCCATTGCCCAACAAAGCGCCACTCAAATTGTGGATCAGATCCTGACCCTGCCTGAAGGCACCAAGATTCAAGTACTGGCCCCTATCGTTCGCGGACGCAAAGGTGAATATAAAAAATTATTTGCAGAACTGGGTCAGGAAGGCTTCGTCCGTGCTCGCGTTAATGGGGAACTTCGCGAAACCACCGAAGACATCAGTTTGGAAAAGAACAAAAAACACTCCATTGAAGCTGTTGTGGATCGACTCATCGTTAAGCCAGATATCCAAAGTCGCTTGGCTGACTCTGTCGAAACAGCTCTGAAACGCGCTGAAGGCATGGTGGTTATTGACCTCATTGACGGCGAAGAGCTTTTGTTCAGTGAACATCTGGCCTGCGCCCATTGCGGTATCAGCTTTGAAGCGTTGGCCCCGCGTATGTTCAGTTTCAACAGCCCATTTGGAGCCTGTTCCAGTTGTGATGGTTTGGGCTACAAACTGGAAATTGATCCTGAACTGGTGCTTGATCCTCGCTTGTCCGTGTCCGAAGGCGCACTGATTCCTTGGGCATCTTCGCAAAGCAAATGGCTTAAAGGTATTTTTGAAGGAATTTCTAAGACCTATAAAATTGACCTTGACAAACCTGTCGAAAAACTTTCAAAAAAACATGTGGAATTGTTGCTCTATGGCACAGGCGGCGAAAAAGTGTCTTTCCCTTACACCAACAGTTATGGGCACACACGCACATTTGAAACCGCCTTCAGTGGGGTGGTCAACAATCTGAACCGTCGTCTGCGCGAAGCCACTTCCGATTGGGCGCGTGAAGAAGTTGAGCAGTACATGAGCACCCGCGCCTGTGTCGATTGTGATGGCGGACGACTGCGGCCCGAAAGTTTGGCTGTCACGATCAACGGCAAAAACATCATGGAAGTAACGGGGCTTTCCATTCGTGATTCCTATCCTTTCTTTGCTGAATTAGGATTGACTGAACGTGAATTGTTGATCGCTGAACAGATAATGAAAGAAATCCGAGCCAGACTGAGCTTTCTTCTCAACGTTGGCCTGGATTATCTGACGCTTGATCGCCATGCAGGCTCACTTTCTGGTGGTGAAGCACAACGTATCCGTCTCGCCACCCAAGTTGGTTCTCATCTTGTCGGTGTGCTTTACATTCTGGATGAACCCAGCATTGGTTTGCATCAGCGAGACAATCGTCGATTGTTAGATACGCTCAAAGGGTTACGTGATTTAGGCAATACTGTACTGGTCGTGGAACATGATGAAGAAACGATTCAGGAAGCCGATTTTGTGGTGGACATCGGCCCCGGTGCTGGCGCACATGGTGGTCATATTGTGACTGCAGGAACAGTTAAGGACATTATGGCTAATAAAAACTCCTTAACAGGCCAGTTCATTTCTGGTAAACGAAAAATCGAAGTGCCGGAAAAACGCCGCAAAGGCAATGGAAACTTCATCGAAATTCAGGGTGCAAAACAGCACAACTTGAAAAACCTCAGTATCAAATTCCCATTTGGCAACTTTGTCTGCGTCACCGGTGTATCAGGTTCTGGAAAAAGCACGTTGGTCGAAGAAATTCTGTATCGCGGCCTGCGTCATCAACTCGGCATGGTGGGACAACGCCCCGGCACACATGAAAAGATTTTGGGCCTGGAGAATGTAGATCGCGTGATTGAGATTGATCAATCTCCAATTGGGCGCACCCCACGCAGTAATCCGGCCACATATACAGGCTTGTTCGACCATATCCGCAAACTTTACTCACAGACACCCGAATCCAAAACACGAGGTTACAAGCCCGGACGTTTCAGTTTCAACGTCAAAGGTGGTCGCTGTGAGTCTTGCAGAGGTGATGGTCTGCTCAAAATCGAGATGCATTTTTTGCCTGATGTATATGTCCCTTGCGAGGTTTGCAAAGGCGCACGCTACAACCGAGAAACGCTTCAAGTGCTCTACAAAGGCAAAAGCATTTCCGATGTGTTGAATATGGATGTTGAAACAGCATTGGAATTTTTTGAGAACTTGCCATCGATCCGCCGTAAACTACAAACGCTTAACGATGTGGGTTTGGGTTATATCGATCTCGGCCAACCTGCCACTCAGCTTTCGGGTGGGGAAGCACAACGTGTCAAACTTTCTGAAGAGCTTTCTAAACGCAGCACAGGCAAAACATTCTACATTTTGGATGAACCTACCACAGGTTTGCATATGGCCGATATCGAAAAGTTGCTGAAGATGCTGCATCGTCTGGTCGAAAGCGGCAACACGGTGGTCGTGATTGAGCACAATCTGGATGTAATCAAAACGGCAGACTGGGTAATCGATCTTGGCCCTGAAGGCGGAGATCAGGGCGGCAACATTGTTGCAAAAGGCACACCAGAACAAGTGGCAAAAGTGAAAGAATCTTATACTGGGAAATATCTTGCAGAAGTACTGAATGAAACATCTAAACCAGCCACCAAAAAGAAAGTGACGAAGAAACGAAAACTTGTTAAAGCCTAAATTATGATATCTTCAAGGCGCGATGGTTGACTTTAAATTCGTACCGCTTTCTGAATCTGATTTCGATTTGATGCATGATTGGCTCAATCGGCCTCATGTAACTGAGTGGTGGGATGGAACAGAGACACTGAATCAAGTTCAAGTAAAATATCAAAATAAAATAGAAGCTCGATTTGTCTTTCCCTACCTTATTTATTTGAATGAAAAACCCATCGGCTATATCCAAATGTATATTGCCAAAACAGATGATCCTGATAGTCAATGGTGGCCCGATACCGAAGAAGGCACAGTGGGAGTGGATCAACTTATTGGCGAAGCCGAGCTCATCAACAAAGGCATTGGCACTGCTTTTGTGAGGCAATTTACAGATGAACTGTTGAAAAAAGACTGGATTAAAAAAGTGATCGTTGATCCCACACCCGAAAATGCCAGAGCCATACGCGCTTATGAAAAAGCTGGATTTAATGCTGTTGGAGAAGTGGTCACACCCGACGGGTCTGCTTTGTTAATGGAAAAGATTTAACAACATCGAGGAGGGGGCAGGCTCTTGCAAGCCTGCCCCTTTTTTGGCTGAAAAGATTATGCGTTCTTTTCGCGTTCAATGTAGAGATTGACTTGCTCTTCTAAAATGTTGAGTGGCATTTGGCCATAGCTCAGCATCACATTGTGAAAATCCTTGATGTCGAAATTGTCGCCAAGTTCATCTTTGGCTCGCTGACGCAATTCCAGAATTTTCAACTCACCCACTTTGTAAGCCGTGGCCTGACCAGGCCAAACGATGTAGCGGTCGATTTCATTGGGAATGGGTGTCCCTAAGTTGTTGTTATAATAATCCAACGCTTCCTGGCGAGACCAACGCTTGTAGTGAAGGCCGGTGTCGACCACCATGCGAGCGGCACGGAACAACTCGGACCACATGTTGTGAAGCAGGCTGTGTTGATCAGGAAAGAAATTTTCTTCGCGGGCGAGCTTTTCAGAATAGAGTGCCCAACCCTCAACGTGAGAGGTAAACACCAGCACATTTTGAATCGTTGGTAAGGTCAACTCGCGCTGCAAAGCCAAGTGGAAGTGATGACCAGGCACAGCCTCGTGATAAGCCAGCGTTCGCATTCCTGGTCTAAAGGTCTGGTTACGCAGATTAGCAAAGAATGTACCAGAGGTGGATCCGTCCACAGCAGGTGCCTGATAATAACCACCGGGTGCTGTATTTTGTTGCGCAATAGGCACACGTTCCACAAGAACGGGATTAACAGGCAAACGATCAAACAAGTGTTCAACCTTTTCTTCGGCCTCTGCAATGATGGTCAGATAATCGGCGATCACCTGCTCACGACCTTCATCCGTGTCTGGATAAAGAAACTCTGGATTGCCACGAGTTTGGCCCCAGTAAGCACGATGGATGTTGCCATAGACAGGGTCACTCGTGTCTATCTCCATGTCTTCCAATTCATCCAAGACTTGGCGCATTTCGCTTTGAATACGCTCTACTTCAACCAAGCCAAGATTGTGAACTTCTTCAGGTGTTAAATTTGTGGTTGTGTGCTGACGCAGCATATATGCATAATATTCATCGCCATTGGGCAAGTGCCATGCACCAGCATCGTCCGTTGCCAATGTGATGTTATGTTCTACTGCCGTACGAAGTTTTTGATAGGCAGGTTGAACGCTATTAGAAATGGCATCAACCACCGCTTGACTGAGTGCTTCTTTTTCCACTTCAGACAGATCCAAGCCATCCAACTTACCCACAAATGACGTATAGAAAACACTCTGTGTGGGATCACCGCCTGGCCCCAATTGACCGAGAACCGTTTCCAGAATAAACTTCGGCGCAATGATGCCTTGCTCTTCCTGATATTTAAGTTGCTCAATCAGTTGATCAAACTTGGTTTCAACCATGTTTAAACGAGACACATAGTTAAGTGCATCCACTTTTGTGTTCATTGGATGCTGCGCCGTCATCAAGCTAAACAAGTTGTTTGGCACACTGAACAGTTGATGGATCAAGTAGCCGTGGAACATAAAATCTTCACCACGAACCTGATTGTCAAAATACCAATCCATAATGTCCGTGGTGAGTTGCTGATCTACGTTTTGACTGTCGTAGTCAAAACTTCTTAATTGTTCCAAACCAACTTTGGCATACGCCAACCCATCTCGTTGTGCATCCATTGAGATGTTGTCAAGCAAGCCACCCATCGGATCATCCATATCGCCAAACAAACGAAGTTGTGATGACCATTCAGGTGACGTGTTCACCCAGCCCACGAACATCTGCTCATGGAACTCGCCAATGTCTGTGATGCCCGAAAGATCAGGCTTTTCTGCCAACATGGTACCAGCATTGCCTAAGCCCTCAAGAACTCCCTCAACGTTAATGCTGCTGCTCACCGCTGAGGCTTCCTTGGGTACATTGTCTACGACATCTCCCGAATAGGACACACCGTTCCATAGGAACCAGCCTCCGACCAATACGGCTACGCCTGCAACGACCAAAATGATATTTTGGATACTCATAAACCTCCCCTAAATAACTTTATGTGATTTGAAAGTGCAAATTCATCTTAAACGGGTAACTTTTTATTTTGACAAATGAACGATAAAAAAAACTTATATGAAGGAAATAGTTAAAGGCTTCAAATCCCCCAACCCCCTTTTCTAAAGGGGGCTACGGTTAGTAATCGATTTAAAGAGATAACTTGATAGTAGGTGCTTTGGGTAAAAGGTTATTCTTTGTAAAAAACACAAAATCCGTCTTTTCCAGTCATGGAAAAGCAATGCCGCAAACCACACAAATTTTCAAAAAGCATAAGAAAACGAAACTCAGAACCAACATACAAAGTCTAATCATAGCCCCCTTTTGGAAGGGGGTTGGGGGGTAGGACGGGTGCAGGGGTGGAGGTCGGTCCACCCCTGCGGGAGGTAATGGATTTGGCGTTTTAACTGTTCACTTCAAATGTATCTGCACCTTCAGTTATTGTGATTGTTTGATCCACTCCAAGGTCATTAAACGTGTCCATATTGCCGGACGGCCATTCAATAAAAAGCGTATCAATCATATCGGTAACGCCAAATCCAAAGTGCACAATGAGGCTATTATGCCCCAAAAAGCTGTTTTGAGTCGAAACTTCTCTAAACTGCGTAACGGATTGTCCATTAATTGTTGCTGTAGCTCGTACTTTTGCACCAATGCCTGTACGATTGGAATCGGTGCCTTCTAACTTCACTTTAATCCAATGGTTGTTGCTGTTGAGATCGTTTTGGTAAAGGTTGTGTCGGCCCTGCAAGCCTGGCACAAGTAAATCGATGTCGCCATCGTTATCGTAATCACCGGCAGAAGCCCCCCAATTGGTGGTTCGATCATCAACCACTGGACTGTTTTGGAGTGAAACGAATGTGCCATCGCCATTATTCAGATAAAGGCGATTCAACGGGTTGGCCTGTCCACTGTTGGTCACATAGACGTCCGAGTCGCCGTCATTGTCAAAATCGGCCCAAACATTTGCCAATGAAATGTTTCGATCAGTAACGGGATTGCCTTCCGAAATTTTGACATAGGTGCCGTTATCGTTGCGATACAAATCGTTGACAATACCACCCGAGTTGCCGCCCCAATTGGTGATGTAAAAATCCAAATCGTTATCGTTATCGATATCAATCCAGTTGGGAGTTTGGCCATCCCGGCGATCGGATGCAAACGTTTCTTCGGTCATACGTTCAAAGCTAAGCTCACCTGTTTCTTTCAACATATTTCTGTAAAAGAAATCGATTGCAGTTGAGCCATTGGCAGGACCTGCGCCAATAAACAAATCCATGTCCCCATCCAAATCGAAATCAGACCAGTTGCCAACGGTAAACGGCGCTCTGAGTTGAACCAGTTCGTTATCAGTGATTTTGGTAAACGTGTAGTTTGGTGGACCGTCATTGAGTAAGAAATGGTTTGACGTTCTTGATCCGGTGACAAAACCGAAGGGATGTGTGACAAAGGCATCTAAATCGCCATCGTTGTCAGCATCGACCAAAGAAGGTGACCAGCCTGCGTTGGGCAGATTGGCGCCGTTGAGGGATGGCGAACCGATATCACCATCAACGATTCGAACGAATTCACCATTGCCATCATTTTGATACAGCATGGAAGGGGCACCACCTATAAAGGCATCTTCATCCCCATCATTGTCGTAATCGCCCCAACTGATCCCATAGGCCGATTGAGACCGCTCACTGGTCAAAGCATTTGTCACTGCGGTAAAGCTGCCGCCGTCATTGCGAAACAAGCTCTTTTGACCATTGCCAACAAAGAATGCGTCTAGATCATTGTCATTGTCATAGTCAATCCAGGCAGCGCCCGTATCGGAGCTTGCTTGCACCAATGGATCGTCAGTGATTTTTGTAAAACTGAGTTGTGCACTTGGGTCTTGACCCTGTGTGCCAAATGGTATGGACAAAATCAGAATCAAACTAAGCATCCCTAAACTTTTTTTCATTAGGCAGAAACCTCCACGTAGTTTCCCTGCAAAAATATTCTACGCCCATTTTTTTAAATCATGACGACTTTGAGTCAAAAGTGCGCGTTTATCGAAACGCATGTATTTGATTTTTTGCAACACTTGCGATATGAAAAAGATATGAAGAGAATACTGTTTCTAACAATAGGGATTTTATTAATTTCCACCGCCGCTGCTTGGGCAAATACGCCTCAGCTCCTTATTTCCGAAGTCGCCTGGATGGGCACAGACACCGACAGTGGCGACGAGTGGATTGAATTGCTCAACACCAGTGAAGAAACATTGACCATCAATGGCTGGAAGTTGGTATGGGGGGATGTTGAGGTTTTACTACGTGTACAGATTCCAGCTCAAAGTTATTACATGTTGGAACGAACGGATGATGAATCCATTCGAGATGTACCAGCGGATCAAATTTATCGCGGCAGTTTGAGCAATCGTGGTGAAGCCATCTACCTGTACGATACTGATGGCAAACTCGTCGACAGTGCCAATGGTGATGGCGGTGCCTGGCCGGCAGGCAACAACCGTTCTAAATCAACCATGCAACGCCATGTGACAGAAGCACCTGAACAAGACTTGCATTGGATCACCGCACCGGGCACACCAGGGCATGAAAATCGTGGATTTGATGTGGAAGGCACCAACGCTTTTTCCGAAATCGGTGATCAAAACATGTTGCTGTTGATGCTCACCATGATTGTGGTCGCTGGCTTGACATTTTGGTGGTTTAATCGGTAGGAAACGCCACCTCATGGACATGGATCCAAACCACGCCATTGGGCGCATCTTTGTCTTTTTGAAACAATGCGCTGCTTAAGCGGCCGTTGGTTTGACCATCATGCTCCTGCCATTCTTCATAGGTGACCAGACAAAGATTGTCTTTTTGATAGCGGAATTGGAAATTTTCAATCCAGATGCGAAAGTTATGATCTGGTTTTTTAAACGCACCTTGCGTGTTTTTGATGCTTTGCAACAACATCTTACATTCGGTTTGTCGAGCATTGGGTGAGATAATTAAAAAATTATCGGCCACCGCAGTTTCCAAGCGGGCAAAATCTTCATCGCCGGAAAGTTTGCCGGTAAACCACCCTTCGAAAAACTGATGCAGATCGATAACTTCTTGTTCGCATTGTTTTTTCATGACTTATTTTTGATACATACGTGGATGAAGCACGCCAATATAAGGCAGGTTGCGATAACGGCCTGCATAATCGAGGCCATAGCCGATCACAAACTCATCTTCTTCCATTGTAAAGCCCACATATTCGACAGGGACTTCCACTTCGCGGCGTGGTTTTTTGTCGAGCAGACAACAGGTTCGCAATGAAGCAGGATTGCGGGAGCCAAACAACTCGTTCGTGAACTTGAGCGTGTGCCCCGTATCCACAATATCTTCGACCACCAAAACATGACGTCCTTCCAGATCGGTACGCACATCCTGAACCAGCTCAACTTCACCAGGGCGATCCGAGTCAACATAGCTGGACAGCCAGCACAAATCATATTCCATGGCAATATCCATGTAACGGCCCAAGTCTGCCATAAAGGGCATGGCACCTCGCATCAGGCCGACGGCCACAATGGCATCCTCGCCTCCCATTTCAGCATAATCAGCACGGATTTGTTCGCTCAGTTCGCGAACACGTTGTTGAATTTGTTCGGCGCTCCAAAGGGTTTTTTCAAATTCATCGGGCGAATACGGTTTCATCAGAAAACAGGCTCCTTTTCAATGTCTCATTGAAATATCTTGGGTAATTTTATTTTGAATAGTTTGATGAACTTTGTGACGAATGGATGGTGTGGACCGTCCCCCTAAATCAACTCAATATGACTGTTGTCGCCAACAATCAATCGATACGCATTGGGCAGCGTGTTTTTGTAACCCACTTTAACGTTGCGACCAATCATACTGTGATCCACACGTTTGACTCCCTCAATCGTGCAGCCTTCCATCAATATGCTGTACTCCACTTCACTGTTCTCAATCACACATCCCTGACCCACTGCACTGAACGGACCAATGAACGAGTTCTCGATGCGGACATCCGGCCCAATGACCAACGGGCCGCGCAATTCGCTGTTTTTAACCACAGCACTTTTATCAACCCAAACACGCCCACGAATAATGGTGTTTTCATCGATGTCACCATCCAGGCACGTGTCGAGTCTTTCCAGCAACAGGCGGTTGGCCTCCAACATGTCGTTGGGCTGGCCCACATCGTGCCACCAGCCCTGAACGGTTGCCGGTGCCACTCTATGTCCATCGTCAATGAGTTGCTGCATGGCATCGGTGATTTCCAGCTCACCACGCCAGGAAGGTTTGATCTTGTTGATGGCGTCAAAAATATTTTTATCGAACATGTACACGCCCACAATCGCCAGATTGCTGGGCGGGTCTTTGGGTTTTTCAACCAGTTGAACAATACGGTCACCTTCAAGCTTGGCCACCCCAAAGCTGGATGGGTCATCGACTTCGTACAACAACACCATCGCGTTGGCATCGCCTTCTTGGAATTTTTTGATGTACTGACCTGCACCATGTTCCAGCAAGTTATCACCGAGGGTCATAACGAAAGGATCATCACCCACAAAATCTTTGGCACAAGAAGCAGCATGTGCCAACCCTTTTGGTTCCAGCTGCATGATATATTCGATGGAAATGCCCCACTGGCTGCCATCCTTTAAATCACGCTTAAACGCATTTTCCACGTTGGGGCTAACAATCACGCCAATTTGCGTAATACCGGCTTGGATCAAGTCTTCGATCACATAATGGACGACTGGTTTATTGGCTACGGGAATGAGATGTTTCGCGCCTGTATGCGTTAGCGGGCGGAGCCGAGTGCCTTCCCCAGCACAAAGAATGATCGCTTTCATACCTTACCATAACCGACCCGTATATGGCTGTCAACGTATGTCTGAAAGCGCATCTATTTGGCGGTATCGGATGAAATTTCGCCGTCGTGGAGTTCGACCACACGGTCCACGCGATCCAGGATTTGTGGGTCATGCGTAGCGAACAAAAAGGTGGTGCCACGATCCTGATTCAGCTTGCGCATCAGGTCCATTAGAATTTCGCTGTTTTTGGAATCAAGATTAGCCGTCGGTTCATCGGCCAGCACCAAAGCAGGTTGAGCCGCCACTGCGCGAGCGACAGCCACACGTTGCTGTTGACCACCAGACAATTTGTTGGGCATGCGATCTACATAGTCTTGCATTTCAAGAGTTTTCAACACATCCATAGCGTGTTTCTTCCGTTCACTTTCGGACACACCTTGAAGTTCCATCACAAACTCAGTGTTTTCTCTGGCACTTAATACGGGGATGAGATTATATGCCTGAAACACAAAGCCCAAACGGTTGAGCCGCAGTTCTGCCAATTGGTCGGGATTGAAATCGTTGATTTTTTGATCTTCGATCCAGATCTCACCCGATGTCGGCAACAGCAATCCGCCAATCAGATGCAGCAAAGTGGATTTACCAGAGCCGGAAGGCCCCGCCAATGCGGTGAATTCTCCAGGCTGAACGTCGAAACTCACTTCTTTCAAGGCAGGTGTTTCGATGCCGTTGGAACTGTAAATTTTCGTCAGATTTTTGGTTTGGACCACACTCATCATAACCTCTTAATTTCCCGTAAATCGCATCGCTTCGATGGGTTCCAGTCGAGATGCTTTCCAACCTGGGTAAGCTGCTGCCAATAAGGCAATCACGAACATCATGCCTGCGGACGTCAACCCCTCAACCAACGTCATGCGTAAATGCAATGTGGGATTAAAGCCAATGGCTTTGGTGATTTCCTCAAAATTACCGGGGAGTTCAAATCCAAAACTGCCCCACCAAACCAGGGCCGAGCCGAGCAAAGACCCCATCAAGGCACCCACCCCTGCCAGCACCACGGATTCGACTTCAATCCAACTGAGCACCCGATTCCGTGAACTGCCCAATGCCAGCACCACACCAAGTTCGCGGGTGCGTTCCAACACGGAAAGATAAAGCGTGTTCAACACCACCAGCCCACCGAGCAAGAAAAAGATCAGCGCAAAGATCATGTAAAGCGGCGTCAATAATGCGAACAAGCCCACCGTTTCAGGTGAAATAGCTTCCCATGTTTCCACAACGTATTCGTCACCCAGTAAAGTTTGTAGTCGTTCAGCCGCGCCATCAATGATCTCTTTGTCCCAGGGACCAGTAACGCCTTTGAGCAGAATCACGACGTTCGTGGCTGCATTCTCATTTTTGACCAACGCTTGCGCATCGGCCAAAGGCACCTGCACGATGAAGCGACTCAACTCACGCGAGGGCGGATCAATTTCCCCAACCACATTAGGCACCAAAACCCCTGTGCCAGTCTGTGGGTGTGATGTCAATAAAATTAAAGAATCTCCCGTTGAAACTCCGAGATGGTCGAGCAAGGCCGTTCCGGCAACAGCGGTGTTAGTATCACCGATGGCAATCATACGACCTTCATCAATCCATTCATCAATCAGATTGAGATCCTGAGCTTTGTCTGGTTCAACGCCCTGAACCAGCACGCCACGGGATCGATTGCCCTGAGCCGCCAGTGCAGGCAATTCGAGACGAACGGTGAACCATTCAACATCGGAATTGTTGTCCACAGCGTTAATCACAGGCCGCACATCAGGAATGATGGGTAAGGTGCTTTTGAGTTCCTGATACCCTGCCACATGCACTTGAAGGTGGCCGGTTTGTAACAACGTCGTGTTGTCAAACAAATTGCGCTGCACCGCCCCCGACATGCCCCACATGATGTCGAGCAACATCACAGGAAACAGCACCGCCACCAGCGTGAGGATTGAACGCCGCCGGTTTCGCATTAAATTACGCCAAGCTAATGTTAAGGTAAGCCGCATTGTGTTTCATCTTCCAAGCAATCGACCGTGAACAAGGTTTCGGGAAACTCAATGCCCACCTCGAAGGATTGCACCGTTTGTTCGGTAAAACTATTTTGACGTAACAAGTCGGTGACCACACTGCGTTGTGCAAACACCAGACCACCACGCTCGACAAAGTCTTCAAAAATGCCCTGGCGAACCAAGGTGTCGCGCTGATCGAAGTAGTCGATCGACAGCACGGCACAGTTGCTGTCTTGCATGTCAATTTCTAATTTGCCAAAAACCACATCAGCATCAGGTTTGGGTGTTAAACGTAAACGATGAACAAAATCACCATTGTCATCATTCCGTGTGCCAAGCAATTCTGGCACATAACGTTCGTTAAGCGTGCCGCGATACAAGTCTTCAACGGCCACATCGGAACCAAACAACGATTCACTCAATGCCGCGCGAGGCAGGGAGATGGCTTGACCTGCCAATGGCGTGAAAAACAAAAGTTCATCTTCCCCAATGAGGAGATAGCCACTGCCTTCTTCATCAAGCGGTTCCAGAATGCGGACCAACGCATTTTCGTTGTCCGCAGTGGACCAGATTTCGAGCAAAAAGGAGCGTGAGAACTCTGGGCGAAACGTATCCACTTTGATCACGCCGTGGAAATTTTCAGAGTTCAAATTCTGCTGTGCGCAGGTCAACAATTCATCCGCTGTTGTGTTTTGTTGCGCATTCACAGAAGACATCATCAAGCTGATCAACAAAACAGGTAAAACAAATTTAGATAATCTGGAAACGTTAAACATAACGCATCGCCTCCGTGGGTTCTAAAGAAGCAGCTCGACGCGCAGGGTAGCGCGCCGAAATCAACGCGGTAAGCATCACCACAATCCAGCCGTAAAATCCGTGCCACCACGCCACTTTGGAATAGAGAATGTGGGGCACACCTAAATCAGGAAAGGCATCGGAATAGAACTGCATATTAATGCCTTCACTTTGCAAATAAAAATTCAATAAAAATCCAAAAAAGGCACCGATCATAAAACCAATCATGCCGGTGGAAAGCGATTCAAACGTAATCAATCGAGATAATTGTTTGGGTTTTAATCCCAACGCCAGCATCACTCCGAATTCACGGGTACGTTGCAACACGGTAAAAGTGACTGTGTTCGCCACCCCAAATCCGGCCAGCGCACCGAGAATGAGCATCAGCGGCAGCATGCGAAACTGACCTACTTGTGCAAACAGTCCAACAAGTGGATTGAGATCAAAAAATGAAGACACTTCAAACGCATTACCCAATCGAGGCTGTAATTCAGATTTGAGTGATTCTGGTGCTTTGCCGTTCAGTGACAATGCAATCTCTGTTGCGGTGCTGACACCCGTCAGGTTTTGAGCATCGTTGATGTGAATAAACACCATGCCATCGTCTAACAAGCTCAAGCCAATGCTGAGCAGTCCCACCACACGAAACCCTTTGGATCGCGCTCGGTTGAGGCCCTGAGCCTGAATCACAATGCGCTCGCCAAGCCGAATGTCCAGCCTTTCAGCCAATGATCTTCCAATGAGAATCTCGCCTTCACCTTGAATAAAGACACCATCTTCAACGGTGTTTTGCAAAAACGTGACCTGATTTTCATGTTCAGGATCAAACCCTCGAATGATCACACCTTGGTTGCCATACGCACTCTGTAACAACCCTTCGGTGATCAGTCTGGGACTCACCCCACGAATATCTGAATCTGCATCAAGCTGGGTTTGTAAAGATTGAAATTGTTCTTCTGTGAAGGCCAATTCCAGGTTGGGATCATCCCGATAACCTTCGCGGTGAACCTGAAGCTCGCCTGTATCGAGCGTGACCTGAGAGCGAATCATTGAATCTGTCGTGCCCTCGGTGAAGCCCCAAAGCACGATAATAGCCCATGTGCCAAAGGCCACAATCGCCACAGTGAGCGCACTCTGGCGTCGGTTACGAATCAAATTTCTTAAGGCCAGTCGGCTCAGCGCATTCATGACGCGCCTCCATGTCGAGATTTCCTCTCGAAGTTTACCGAGTCAACGATGGCTCGGCCATCTTTTTAATTTACCGATGAGTTCAGGGTTTTGTTTCAAGATTTGGCCGTTCAGACACTGTAACGGGAATGTAACTCTCAGTTTGTAAAACAATCTCATCAAGGCTTTGGAATTTAGAGTGTCGGAATAAACAAACATCCTGGCTATTTCTAAAGCATGAATATTAACGAACAAGGAGACAAACTCATGAAACGATTCATTCTTTTAGCGACATTGGCCATTACTGTTGGTTCGATGTTGATTGCCACTCAGGCAAAAGCCGGTGATGTGGTCGATTTCCTGCCAGAAGTTCAGCAGGGACAGGTACTTAGAATATTTTTTGAATTCTTTGCCAGAAGCGACCGTGCAGAATTTCTTACTGAGAACTCATGCTTAGATCAAAACAGTTTGGATGCCATTCCAAATCAACTTTTCATCGACGATCAAGGAAATACACGAACGCCTGAACAATCCGCCACTGTAATGTTTAATTCGTTGTGCGTGGCCTTGCTGATTCTGGAAGATGCCATGGTCACCAACCACGCTACTGCCTTTACCAATATCTTCAAGGTCATGGGTGGAGAAGAATTGGTACTTTCCAATGGATTGGTTATTGACGGTGGAAAACAGCCTATCCGTGCTGCGCTTTCCGTCAACACTTTCTTGACCTTTGGTTTGCAGAACTTTTTGAATGATTTTAGTTTTTTCCAAATACTTTTCGGCGAAAACTCATGTGAAACCGTGACTGATTTTGTCTTGAACGGGGATACTGCCGAACTTCAATGGCTTGGTTTTTTCATCTTGCAAAATGACCATGCAAATTCACAGTTCTGCACTTCTAATGTTGAAGGCAGCGAAGCAGAATTGATTCAACTCGCCCAGCAAGGCTCCATTGATGCCGCATTGCAATTGGCTGTCACTTGGGCACAGCAGGATGATGACGATGCCATCACTTCAGAAGAATTGGTTCAACGATTTGAGTTGCGAACTTTACAATACCACAGCTATGGGTTGGTCACCATCGCCGCATTGCTTTCTTTCCAGATGTCAAACCTTGGCTTTTAAGAACAATCAAAAATTAAAGGAGAAAACCATGAACATTAAATACATTCTGACAATCATAGCGTGCGCCATCATCTGCTTGGCGCACGTAGTGGATGGTCAAGCTCAAACTGCCGCACATTATTGGGCCGATGAATTTTATGGTGCCGAACAGGGCGCGTTCAACTTTGGAACCATAGGTTTCTTATCCAATCTTGGTATGTTCAGAGGCTTAGCCAATTACGATGGTGATCCTGACGAATTATGGCGACAAGACCGCTTTACTCGATGGTTCTGGCATAGCACACGAACCGTTGGCGCAGGTGTAGGGGCGGTGCTCACAGGGGGAAGCAAAGGTGTAAATGGAAACGTTTTTATGGCTTTTGCTCTACCAACAATATATTTCGCAATGGTCGATGGAATTGATGAGTGGCTCTGTCCAATGGCTAAAAAGGAAGGGTTTTGCCTTGAGATGAAAAAACTCGTTAACTTCGTCACTTATGCCCCTGTTATGCCAGCTTTCTTTGCAACCGTTGGATTTAATATCGGCGCAAAGACCTATCAAGAAGGGTTGCAATAAATCACACTGTAAGCGTGCCAGTGTTGAATACCCATCGCAGTGTCTCGTTCGCCTTCCTGTTCAATCCAGTATTCCAAATTGAGACTTGAAAAAGCATCTTTGACTTGATCTTCCGTCATCACTGTAACGTGGTCTTCATCAGCCCAGGCATGGCGTGGCGCGAAAAAATCACCAGCAAAACGTCCCCCTGGTTTGAGTCCATTGACAATGTTATCTAGCACTTCAAATAAATGTTGTGGCGGGCAGAAAGGCAAACTAAAACCTGCCCAAATGAAATCTGATTGAGATAAACTCACTTGTTCAAATGAAGCCTGTTGTGTTTTTAAGCGGGGTTTCACTTCTTCTGGAATACCCGCTTCGACTCGCTGAATCGCTTCAGCCTGATAATCAATGGCCAACACATGCCACCCTTGATTCAGCAATGTCATGGTTTCGATACCAGGGCCGCAACCAAAATCCACTGCCTTGCCATCAAACTGACCTCGTTCTCCGAAACGACGCATGGCTTGAACCAATAACTCACGAGGGTTACGACTTGAGGTATATTCGTAATAACGACTCCAACATTGTTCAGTTTCTTCAGGCGTCATGATTTCTCCTTGTCATGGTTTTCACACAATAAGTTTGAGCCTCGAGATCAAGGCTTTCAAGCTGCCTCTGGTACACTTTTGCTTCTCCCTCATCAGAGAACCCCACATACCAGGAACTACCACTGCCACTCATACCTTTGATTTTTGTGGGCGCATCTTGAATCAATTCTCTATAGGGCATCATCTCTGGATACTGATGACAGGCTGATGCTTGCAGATCGTTGTGATGATCCATTTGTTCGCATTCTAAATCTTTGATGGGATCTGATTCAAAAAGCTCATCCCACGTTTGAAAAACTTCTGGCGTTGAACACTTGATAGGTGGACTGATCACGACAAAAGTATGATTGAGATAAGGTGAATCTAAAGATTTAAGAACCTCACCTCGACCTTTGGCACAAGCAAATCCGCCTTCGATAAAAAAGGGAATGTCTGATCCAAGTTCAGCCCCCCACTCAGCCAGAGTTTCATTAGAATAATTCGTGTTGAATAATTGGTTCATTGCCACCAATGTCGCTGCCGCATCACTTGAACCGCCGCCGAGTCCCGCGCCTACTGGGATCACTTTTTCCAATTGAACATGGACGTTTTGATCGAGGTCTGATTTTTGTTGAAACAAGCGGATCGCTTTATAGATCAGATTTTTTTCGAGCGGGATGTCTGTGGCTGGTTCGGTATCAATTCCGATGGCGTTAGATGTTTTTTGGAACGTGAGTTCGTCAAACAAGTCGATGGTGTGCATGTGAGTGTGCAGTTCGTGAAAGCCATCGTTACGTAAACCAAGCACACGCAGACCAAGGTTGAGCTTTGCGTAGGCATTGAGAGTCAAACAATTCGTCATCTCTTCAAGGGTCACAGTTCCTGTTGCTCCATTTTGAGCGTCATTATACTTGGATTTGAGAGAACAGTTTAGAGCAGGTTGAATAAGGGACAACGCATGTTGAAAAAACCTTATCAGCACACCTCATTTTTGAACAGCGTGGCTTGCGCCTGGAAAGGCGTCAGTTGGGCAATAGGCAGCCAACGCAATTTGCGCTTTCAACTTTTGATGGCCGTTGGCGTACTGATACTGGGTGCATGGGCTGGCCTGGAGATCAATCGGCTGTTGATTCTATTACTCACCATCAGCGTGGTGTTGGGCTTTGAATTGATGAACACCGCCTTGGAGGTTTTTGTGGACAGTGTGTATCCCGAATTCAATCAAGCGGCGGGTCATGTCAAAGACGTGGCCGCAGGTGCAGCATTGCTGGTGGCATTTTTTGCTTCTGTGGTGGGCCTCATTTTGTTCTGGGGCGTTTGGGACAACCCCGGATTCAACCCCTTGGCCCACGGCGGCTCCATGATGTTTTTGCTTTTGTTTTTGAAATTATCACTATCGAAACATCTATCTACAAACAGAGAGATAGAGGAGGAACAATGAAATTTTTTAAAGGAATCACGTTGATGTTGCTGCTCGGTTTGGGTCTGAGCATGGTGGCTGTTTCAACCCAGGGTCAGTTTGGCGGCTGGCAGATTGACCGTGTTGGCCCAGGCACAAAGCCTGCACTGGCTCTGGACAGCCAAGGAAATCCATTGGTGGTCTACATGCTGGAACGCACCGAAGGCTGGGTGCGCTCTGCTCAATTAGATGGCTTAAACTGGAATATTTCCACCATTGCTGATGGCCGCTTTGAGGGACCGCCTGCCCTTACGATGGACAGCAACGACGTGGCTCATGTCAGCTACCACGACTTTCAGGGTCCGGACTTTCGTATCGATCTGGGAGATGCTGTTCATGCCCAACTGCTCGATGGCATTTGGGTGGTCAATGCACTGGAACACGATGGTCATGATGGCTGGGACAACGCCATCACTGTGGATGCCAACAACAACATCCACATCAGCGCGATTGATCCACAGGACTTTAATGGCAGTGGTGTGGAATATTATTTTATTAATCAAAACGGCGACTATATCGTGGAAGAATTGGACAGTGATCCATTGACCAATCAGTTTGGCACCAGCATTGCAACCACTGCATCTGGTGTGCCTTACATCGCTTTTTACGATCAAGATCAGCGCAATCTCAAATTGGCTCGTCGCACGGGCAGCAACCGTTGGGGTTTTGAAACCGTTGACCGTGAAGATGGCAGCGGCCTTTATTCGTCAATGGCGATTGATGCCAATGGCGGCGTTCACATCAGCTATATTGTCGAACTCGGATTGACATTTGCCAAATTGAAATACGCTTATCAACGCGATCCTGGCGCACGCTGGGAAATCACTGAACTCGACATTTTGCGTGACATTGTGATCGGTGTGGCCGGTGCTAGAAATGTGACTTCATTGGCGCTGGACACCGAGGGCAATCCTTGGATTGCTTATGGTGATCAACAGGTGGTTCGTCTCGCCAGCTTTGATGGAAACTTGTGGGACACCGAAACCGTGGTTGTGGCACAGGGTGATCCATTTGGTCAAATCGCCAGTTTGCAACTGGATGGCGACGATCGGCCTCATTTAGCTTACAGCGTGGTCACCAACCAGCAAGTGCTGGACGGGTTCATCCTATACGCCACCCGCTAAATGAAACTTCGAATATTTTTTATTGGGCTGGCTGGTTTGTTGGCGCTGGCTACATTGATTCTGGATGTAGAAGCTGAGCGTGCTGCCACAGGCGTTCCCTCCACAGAATCGTTTGAGTTTGGGCCAACTTGGGGATCGTCTGGCATTGTTTTCTTTGCAGGCACACCGCCACTTTCGACCAACCCTCAGTTAAACTTGTTTCGTGTCAACAGCAACGGCGACAACCGTGTTCAGATAACCGAAGCAGCAGGGCGCGATTGGCAACCTTGGTTTTCGTCCGATGGCAGTCGCATCTATTTTTCCAGTGACCGTGGTGGCAATTCCGAGATTTACGTTGCTCATGGAGATGGCACCAATGTGCAGCAAGTCACCCGAAATGGTGGCGTGAATCGAACACCGTATCCAAGCCCTGATGGCCGCTATGTGGCTTTTGCTGCCGATTTAGAATTGAACGGCAATCTGGAATTATTTGTGCTGGACCTTCAAAGCAATCAACTTGTGCAGATCACTGATGACCCCGGTATGGATCAACTGCCCACCTGGAACCCCAATGGTGTGCATCTGGTGTTTGTCAGTAACCGCAACGGCAATGAAGATTTGTTTTTGGTTGATTTCAGTTCAGGCATTGAGCGATTCAACATCAGCCAACTCACGGATGATGAAGGTGTAGACACACGCGCCAATTGGTTCGACGCCAAACATCTGGTTTGGGAAACGGACCGAACAGGCGATCTGGAATTGTTCTCGGCTCGCTTTGATAACAGTAAGTTACAAAGCCTAACCAATGTGACTCAATCAACTGCGGATGAATTTGGGCGTCCTGCATTCAGCCCTGATCGTTCGCAGATGGCATTTACATCCAATCGAAACGGGTCAAATCAGATTTTCATTATGGACTTATTGTTGCCCTTCGCCGAAGCATTGGACGAAGATAAGAACAATCAGTTGGATGATGATGAAGTGTTAATGGCCATCGAATTGTGGATCGCAGGTGACTCTCCGTTTCGTCTGAACAAACCACTAACCGATGAAATGATGCGCCAGTTAATTGATCTATGGGTCAAAGGCCTGCCAACTGATACAGTTCTTTAATTTTGATTTCACCTGATGGGGTGGGCAAAAATATTTTGCCCACCCCATCAAAACAACAAACCCATATTCGCAAAGAAAAACGAATCGCAAAGCAGAACACACCTTCAGTGGTCAATCGTAGCCCCCTTTAGCAAAGGGGGTTGGGGGATTTGAAAGCCTTTTCACTTAAATTATTTAAACCCCGCCCCTAAAAACCCTTTGCACTTTCCCGCAAAATCCCTAAAATTCAGACAATTTAAATTGCGGTTTGTGGATTTGGAGGGATCAACAAGATATGCACATCCCCCGAAAAGAAGAAGAGATCGTCAAACGTACGGTGTCACGCAACGATGATTTTCGCGTGTTGCAGCACAACATCAAACGACCTGAAGGCATTGATAAAGTTACAGGCAAGGCCATCTACATTGACGATTTCCAGACCGAAAAACACCTGTATGGCAAAACCATTCGCTCTACCATTGCGCATGGCATCCTGAAAAACATCCACTTTAAAGAAGGCATCCCCTGGGATGAATTCGTGATTGTCACCGCCAAAGATATTCCTGGCAAAAACATGGTCACGATGCTTGCCGAAGACCAACCTTTTTTATGCGAACATGAGATCATGCACAAGGCTGAACCTTTGGCATTGATCGCCCATAAAGATAAACATTTAGTAGAAAAAGCACTCCACTTCGTTGATGTGGAAGTTGAAACACTGCCCGCTATTTTTTCAATTGAAGAATCAGAACAGAATAAAGTAACGCTAAAACAAGGTAATCTTTCCAATGAATTTCACGTTGGCCTTAAAGAAATTTCTGATGAAGTGTGGGCTGAGTGTGATCAAATTGTTGAAGGCACTTATGAAACGGGCGCTCAAGAGCAACTTTATATTGAAACACAAGGCATCATTTCCCAGGTTGACTTTGATGGCGATGCGATAAAAAAAATTAATGTCTGGGGCAGTATGCAGTGCCCCTTTTATATCGTCAAAGCGCTAAAGCCACTGTTTGATGTAGACGATACTCAGGTACGCGTGGTGCAGACTGAAACAGGCGGGGGCTTCGGCGGCAAAGAAGAATATCCCAGCATATTGTCTGGCCATGCAGCCTTGCTTTCCTGGAAAGCGGGGGGCCGCCCTGTGCGCATGATTTATGACCGACAGGAAGATTTATGGGCAACCACCAAGCGGCATCCTTCCAAAATCACGATCAAAATTGGCCTGAAATCTGACGGCACTTTGCACGCAATGGACATTGATCTGAATTTAAATGCAGGCGGTTATGTCACCCTCACCCCCTTGGTGTTGTCTCGCGCGTTGCTCCATGCCTGGGGGCCGTATCGTTGCCCTAACACCAGTGCCCATGCGCGGTCATGGTTGACCAACTCGAATCCGTTTGGTGCGTTTCGTGGTTTTGGAACACCTCAAGCAGTGTTTGCCATGGAACTTCATATCAACAAATGTGCGGCTGAATTGAATCTTGATCCCGCTGAATTGAGACGAAAGAATTTATTGCAGTTTGGCGATACCATGCCCACTGGCCAGGTAATAGATGAACAAATTGATCTGGATTTCTTGTTGGATCGAAGTCTTGAAAAATCTGATTATGTCAATCGCCGCCAACTGATTGAACAGTTCAACCAGGAACAGAAATCGAACGGCGGATTAAAACGTCGCGGTATCGGCCTGTGCATGAATTTCCATGGTGGCACATTTGCCGGAAGCGGCGAAACGCACATGAATTCTCATGTAGCCATGACGCTAAATGCCAAAGGCCATGTCGATATTTTGGCCGGGCAAGTGGAGTATGGCCAAGGAACAATTACAACATTTGTACAGATTGCCTCAGAAGTATTGGGCATTCCTGTCGAATGGATTTCCAAACATCAGCCAGATACAGATGTGGTGCCTGATAGCGGGCCAACCGTGGCTTCACGCACGACCATCGTGGTGGGCAAAATGGTGGAACGTTGCAGCCAGGCGCTGCTTGGAAAATTGTCCGAAGTTGGACTTAAAAAAGATTATACGGCTGAAGAATTTCGTCATGCTGCAAAAAAACATCACGATCAACATAATGAATCTTTATATGTCAAAGTAAAATTTGAAGCCCCTCCTGATCAATTGGAGTGGAATGAAGAAACGTATGAAGGCGCAGCCTATGCGGCCTATACTTGGAAGTGTGACATCTTGGAAGTGGAAGTCGATTTGGTCGATTACTCGGCCAAGTGCGACAAGTTTATTTCTGTGGTGGAATGCGGTCGCGTATTAAATCCCATTATCGCTGTCGGGCAGATTGAAGGCGGTAATGCCCAAGCACTCGGTTTTGGATTGTATGAAGACACCGTTCTGCAAGAAGGCGGGATGGTGAACAATCAATACACCAACTACATCATCCCCACCACAGCCGATATTCCAGAGATGGAAGTTGAATTTATTGAATTTCCTTATTTGGACTATGGGCCATACGCTGCCAAAGGCATTGGTGAATTGCCGATTGATGCTCCTGCCGCAGCGGTAGCCGCCGCCGTGGCTCATGCGCTGGGTAATCACTTTATTTGCGATATTCCTATCCTGCCAGAAAAAATTATGGCGATGGCTGAACAGGTGGAGGGGATTTAAATGGCAGGCCAAGATACTGTAAAACAAACGTTTACCTTTCGCGTCAACGGTCAACCACAAACGGTTCACACTTATCCAATGAAGCGATTGCTTGATGTGATCCGCGAAGATTTAAAATTGACCGGCACCAAGGAAGGCTGCGGTGAAGGCGAATGTGGTGCCTGCACCTTGTTCATGGATGGTCTTTTAATTTTGTCCTGCATGACGCCAGTCTGTCAGGTACAAGGATTGGATGTGACCACCATCGAAGGGTTGGCAGATTCGACAGGGCTTCACCCCATTCAGGATGCGTTTTATGAAGAAGGTGGCGCACAGTGCGGCATCTGTACACCTGGGATGATTATGGCCGCAGCCCATTATCTGGAACATCCAGACAGTGCGGAAAACATGGGCGAAGCGTTGGCCGGCAATCAATGTCGCTGCACGGGCTATACGCGCATTTTTGCGTCGGTGGAAAAAGCGTTTGAAGCGGCTGGAAAACCGTTACCGGAGTGAACTATGCGATCTTATTTACCTGATTATCCAGTCATCAACCCGACGAGTTTGAGTGAAACACTTGATGTGTTGTCATCGGAGTCCAACGTCAAGCCTTTGGCCGGTGGCACGGACATTATGGTCTACATGGATACAGGTGTGTTTCCGGCTTCGACGCTGTTAAATTTGTATGCCGTGCAAGATTTTTCCAGAACGCCGGAATTGTCTGAAGATCGTTTGAAGTTGAATCCTCTATCGACATATCGGCATGCTCGCATGGATCAATCCATTGCTGATTCGTTTCCAATGCTCGCCACTGCCGCAAAAGAAATCAGTGTGCTGGCGGTGCAGAGTCGCGCCACCTGGATCGGCAATGTAGCCAATGCTTCTCCGGCTGCTGATGGCGTGCCTGCGTTGATGGCTTATGATGCGACACTCAAATTATCGAGCAAGGATGGACAGCGTGATGTGCCATTGCATCAATTTTATCAAGGCTACAAACAAATGGATTTACAGTCGAATGAATTGATCACTGAAATTCAACTGGCCACAACTGACTCAAGCTGGAAAAATTATTACCGCAAAGTGGGGACGCGACGTTTTCAGGCGATTTCCAAAACGTTGCTGGCAGGGCGGATCAAGCTCAACGGCGATCAGACAATTGAAGATATTCGGCTTGTATTTGCCAGCGTTGCACCCTACACGCTTCGAGCCATTCAAACCGAGTCTGTATTGCGTGGTCAGACATTAACGAAGGAATTGATCGACAAAGCTACTCAGGCAATTCAGGATGAAATTTCTCCGATTGATGACATTCGTTCGACAGAAGTTTATCGTCGTCAGGTGACGGCGAATTTGATTAGAGATTTCTTGAGTTCAAATCTCACGAAATAAGACCACTCCCAACGTATCTTAAAAATTTACTGTCAAAATGATATCTAACTTTGCAGTCGGCCAAACGCCATCAACAGAATCCACACCGCGTACTAAATAAAAAACTTCCATACAATTTTCATACTTCTGGGGTTTTTATTTCATATGTGATGGTTTCTAATATAGACAAGTTACCTAAATCACACAGCAAGACAAATGAACTCTAGACTACCTCCTAGAGAAAAAGCCGATACAAAGGCTTTTTAGAGAACGCTTTCTCGGCAGAACCCTTGAATGAGGTTGGGAGAAAGCAAAGCCTTTGGGCGATAACGATTTATCACTGCACACTGAAGCATGCCTGCCCGACACCCTGCCTGTCGGGCATCTTCCCCTCTTAGCATCTTTTTCAATTAAATAATTCTTTGTTTCTTCTGGGTGGGATGAATATCGTTTTGCCAATTCTGTTCGAGTATACTGCACTCACTTCTGGACGATCAGTGGGTAAACCATGCACACATTAGAAGTTTCAGTCACCACCGACGGGGAAGGTGCAGAAACCGTGGCCTTGGCGTTGCATCCTTTTGCTCAGGATGAGTGTATTTACTTTGAGCAATGGCAAAATGAGCCTGGAAAAATCACCGTCAAAGTCTATGTTTCAGCAGACAATGATACGCCTGATCTACGTAACCGGATCGAAAAAACAATTTATTATCTGGGTCGTCTCTATCCGATGCCTGCACCAGTTTTTGCTGAACTCCAAACATCCGAATGGAAAGATCAAACGCAATCGCTTCGGGTAGACAAACATTGGCTGATTCAGCCTAGTGATCAGCCGCACATTGATACCCAGGAAAGTGATATTGTGCTGACGTTAGATGCTAAAAGCGCTTTTGGCACGGGGCTTCATCCTTCCACTTATATGTGTTTGTCTTTGATAGAAAAATTTGTTCAGCCAGGAATGCGTGTGCTGGATGTGGGAACGGGCTCAGGTATTTTGGCCATTGCCGCAGCCAAGTTGAACGCCACTGCCTATGGTGTGGATATTGATGCAACATCAATTATCGCGGCCAAAGAAAATGTTCGCCTGAACGATGTTTCAACCCAAGTGACGCTTGAATCAGGTGAACTCAAAGATGTTTCTGAAAAAAATTGGGATCTGGTGATTGCCAACATCACGCCAAAAGTGCTCGAATTCTTTTTGCGCGAAGAAAAAATCATGGACTATGTTTCAGCAAGCGGCCATCTGATGCTCAGTGGCATTAATGAACCTAAGGCAGCTTTGATCGAGTCAGCAATCAGTGATGCCAATGGCCAAATCATCCAAACCTCAAGAATGGGCAAAGATTGGTTGGCATTCGTGGTCGCTCACTCATAGAGGTTTGGCATTTTCGACAAACTCACTTTGATGAATAAAATGCTTCGGTATGGATGTCGGGCGTTTCTTTAAAAATGATTTCTGTTAGGATCAATTCAGGAACAATTTCAAACTACTTTTAAGATTCATAGGGGGATTTTAATGAAACGATTTTTTCAAGCTGGGTTGATGGTGAGCGCATTCTTGTTATTGGCAGTGGCACAGATGTGGTTTCAAGCGCCTGTGGGTGTGAACGCGCAACCTGATGGTTGTTTGCTGGAAACGCTAACCGGCTCTTACATCTACGCTTATGATGGCTACACAGTCAATGAAACTGGACAAACACCATACGCTTATGCAGGCAAGGAATTTTACAATGGCGATGGCAGCATGAGCGGCACCTTTTCCGGCAGCCTGGGTGGAGAGATCACACAGTTTGGCACGTATACCGGCATCTACACGTTGAAAGCTGATTGCACCGGCACCTTGGTCACGGTAGACCCTGAAGGGGTGGAATTAAGCTTCGACATCTATATGGACCCAAACAGGGGCGACTTTTTCTTCACCGCCATTGATCCTGGAGAAGTTAGCCAGGGCTGGAATCGCAGAGTTCAATAAGATTTAACGCTTATAAGTTTTTGCTATTCATCAACACGTGTTTTGAAAAATATACATCAACATGTGCTATGCTATGATTAAAGCAATTCAATAAGGAGAAGTTATGAACAAGCTTTTCAAAACGGTGTGGGTATCGTAGAACAATCCATGTCCATCACCCAAGTTGACCACATACAGACTGCCAGTGGTAGTGGTTGCGGTAATGGTAGTTATGGCGGCGGCGGCCTACACGTTGCTGATGACGGTGGTCAATATGGTGGCGGCATACAGATTGCTGATGGTGGGGGTAATAATGGTTATGGTGGCGGCGGCTGAGTCTTAAAATCATTTATTTCAATGACTGAAAGCGGGCCAGTTCATTGGCCCGCTTTTTTATTTTATGAATCGAGTGGTTAATTCTTCGCACTCAGCCAAACCAATGCTTTTTTGATCAATGCTTCGGCAGAATCCCCATCTTCGCGAACTTGTTCCAAAGCGCGACGAGCTTCGTGTGCACCAAAGCCGAGCGTTTGAGTAAGAGCAAGATATGCGGACTGCTGACTGGCACCAATAGATATGCCAGCTTCGGTAGGCGCCAAATCGAGATGATCCAACTTGCCTTTGAGTTCCAACACCAACCGCTCAGCCACTTTTTGACCAATGCCTTTGACGCGCCTGAGTGCGGCCACATCGTTGGAAAACACAGCAGACTGTAATTGTTCCGGCTGCAATTCGGATAAAATCGCCAACCCAACTTTTGGCCCAACACCGGACACACTTGTCAATACGCGAAACAATTCACGCTCCTGTGGCGTGCCAAAACCAAACAGCTCCATAGCATCTTCACGCACATGAAGGTGGGTGAACACACGAATCACATCTTCGCCATCCGCAGGCTGAATGCTGCCGTTGGGACAGGACACCCAATAGCCCACACCACCCACGTCGATAACCACACCACCTTCTCTGGCTTCGACCATCACACCGCGTAACTGATCAATCATCATGCACCTCCGCCTGACCTGCACAGGCTTCTTGAAGTTCTTGTTCTAAAAATGCTCGTTGTGACAAAGGGACGGTAATATGCGCCTGGGCCAATTCATCATAATCCACACTGTCGATATCCACACCATTGTGATGCAGCACGCCCATCACTGTGCCCGTTAAAGCATGAGGATATCGGATTTTCAACTGCGCTTGAGGAATTTTGGTAATGACTGGGATTTCGTCGAGCGTCATTTTTGTCGCGTCCCCATAAGCACGAATCAATCCACCCACACCCAACTTGGTGCCGCCAAAATAACGAACGACCACCACCATAAGGTTGAGCAACTCACGCCCGGCGATCACTTGTAAAATGGGTGGGCCGGCTGAGTTGCGTGGCTCCCCATCGTCATCGCTGAGTTCTTCTACCGTGTCTTCTTTCAACAAACGATAGGCCGTGCAATGGTGGGACGCATCAGAATAACGTGCTTTAATTTTATTAAGCTGAGTCTGAATCTCATCATGATCGATAACAGGAAGCGCAATGCCAATGAAACGCGAGTTGGATCGTTTGAACTCCACTTCAATCCCGCTTTCAATAGTTTGGTAGGTTTGTAACTCGGACACACGGCCTCCCTCTCTGTGTATCAAGGGTATCATGCTGGAAAAACCGGTGCAATTTGAAGCTGGAACGCATCTCCGCTATGATTGCATAAGCAAAGGAGCGTTATGAACAAACAAGCCATGTTTGCGGTCTTAATCGTCGCGCTGGCGGTGTCGGGCCTGTGGAACCTCAGCTTTATGATGGGACAAAACAACACGTTTGATCTGTATCAGAAAAACCAGGAATTTATTGACCCTATTCTTGAAGGCTATCAACGTGTGATGGACCGCTTCTACCGCATTGAAGACGTCGACCATGCCGAATTGTTTCAAGGCTCCTTGCGCGGCTTGATGGAAGAACTTGACGATCCTTACAGCAATTATTTTTCTCCTGAAGAATTTGAACGCTTCAATCGTGGCCTCGAAGGTGAGTTTGTGGGTGTGGGCATCAACATCGGCATTCGCGATGATCGCCTAACCATCGTATCGCCAATTCAGGACAGCCCTGCTCATCAAGCAGGCGCCCGTGCAGGCGACATTATTTTACAAATCGACGACACCAACACCGAAGGCATGACGCTCGACGAAGCCATTTCCTTACTGCGCGGCGAACGCGGCACTGAAGTCACCATGGAAGTGCTACATCGTGATGGCAGCATAGAGCCGCTTCAGGTGGTGCGTGATGTGATCCGTGTGCCTACCGTCGAAGTGGAAACCATGGCAGATGGAAAGATTGGTTACATCCGCCTGTTTACCTTCAACGAAAATGCAGGCCAGGATGTGCGCAACGCCATCAGTCAATTTCATCGTGACGGCGTGGAAGGCATTGTCTTCGATCTGCGCGACAACGGTGGTGGTTTGCTCAGTGAGGCCATTAACATCAGCAGCCAGTTTATTGACACAGGCCGCGTGGTGACCACCACAGGGCCAGCGGGCGTGCAGGAATACAACACACGTGGTAACAGCTGGCGTAATGTGCCGGTGGCTGTATTGATTAATGGTGGGTCTGCCAGCGCCAGTGAAATTGTGGCCGGTGCGCTTCAGGACACAAACATGGGTGTTTTGGTTGGTCAGCAAAGTTTTGGCAAGGGTGTGGTACAAACCTTGTTTCCACTCGAAGACGGCTCCTATTTGCGGCTGACCACATCTGAATACCTGACACCCAATGATCGCCACGTTCAAGGTGATGGCCTGACGCCAGATTTGATGGTTGCTGATCCATTGGAATTGTTGGTTGATGCACGAATGCAATTGATGGAATTAAAAATGTCCCTCTATACCAAAGATGCCCATATGCGCGTGGATGGCATGTTGGATCAACTCAATATCATTTTAAACCACGTTGAAAACGATAACCCTGCCGGAGAGACCGACACCAGTGCATTGCTGCTCGATTTTCGTGATGCTCAAGAATTATTATTGTCGGCCTCAGACAATGCCCTGGTCGAAGCCTTGGCCAAAACAGAAATGACATTGGTGGCATTGCAGGACTCCATGACCCACTCCAGCATCAACACGGCCATTGACTGGTTGTTAAATAGCGCCGGTCAACTTTGCCCTTGTGAGGTGCCTGGCATCGCCCAGCCATAAATGTCGTTGCTTGCGAAAAACATTTCCTTTGCCTATCCAGGTGAATTGCGCTCTGTCGTAGATAGGGTTTCTGTTGAAGTTCATCGAGGCGAATTTGTGGTCCTGTTGGGTGCCAATGGTTCGGGCAAAAGCACATTGATTCGTTTACTCAGCAGCCTCTATCTACCCGATCAAGGTCATGTACAAATCGATGACATAAAAACGAATGATGCTGACCAGCGTCTCAACATCAGGCGCAAAGTGGGCATGTTGTTTCAGCATCCCGAAAATCAGATCGTGGCTCAAACTGTCGCTGATGACATTGCCTTTGGCTTGGAAAATCTAAATCAATCACCTTCCGTCATTGAGAAAAAAGTGTTTGAGATTTTAGAAAAAATCGGCCTTGAGGGTTTTGCTGATCGCTCTCCCGATGAACTCAGCGGTGGTCAACTCCAACGACTCGCCCTCGGTGGTGTTCTCGCCCTTGAGCCGGATTATTTACTGATTGATGAACCCTTCGCCTGGCTCGATCTGGAAGCACAACAAGCCTTGCTGCCACTGCTTAAATCGATCTGCAACACCGGCTGCGGCATCATCGTTATTTCTCACGAACCCGATGTGTTGCCTCACGCAGATCGTGTTTGGCTCATGCATCAGGGACAGTTGAATGAGATGTCTCCGCAGTCTTTGGCGCATCGCCCGCAACAGTTTGAATCTGTGGGACTCGAAGCGCCCTCTGTTTTAAAACTTTGCCAAAAACTCAAGCCTCATTTGAGGCTGCCAGAAAATCTACTCGACTTAAAAAGCATCATCGAACATCTTCAATCGCAGGTGGATGATTCCTCAACTGAGGTTCAGCCATCAAAACAGGCAACATCAAAAACCCCTTTACTGCAAATGGAGAACGTCGGTTTTACATACAATCCACATTTGTCAAAACAAGACTGGCTCATCTCAAACGTAAATTTCACGATAAACCAGGGTGACTGGGTAGTGCTTAGTGGTTCGTCAGGTTGTGGCAAATCCACCTTTGCCCAACTTTTCAACGGCTTGCTCAAACCCAATGCGGGCAATATTTCACTTCAGGATAAAAGTATTTTGAAGCAGTCCATTACACAATTGTGTCAGCAGGTGGGCTTGGTGTTTCAAAACCCACGTCAGCAATTTTTTGCCCCTACCGTGTTTGAAGAAATGGCCTATGCGCTTCAGGCACAAGGCGTTCCAAGTGACGCGATTAAACAGCGCGTCTATCATGTTTGTGAACAACTCCATCTGAACACCGCATTGCTCAATCGTGTACCGCAAACTTTGAGCGGGGGAGAGCAGCTCAAAGCAGCATTGGGATCCCTTTTGTTGCTGGACCCACAATTGCTAATTTTGGATGAAACACTCACTTCATTGGATTCCGGTTCAAGGCGCACCATCCTCAATCTTTTACAAGAGTTGAACCAATCTGGACTGAGCCTGATGACCGTCACCCATCGCCCATCACAACTGCCCTGGGCAAATCTGGCATGGTTGCAGGAAGGAAACCTGACGCTTTATGAAACTGAGGAAATCCCGACAAAATGGCTGCCCAATATCAGCAAGCTCAGCGAAATTTTCATTGGCATTCGCTCAACGGATGTGGATCAGATTTATCAGGAATTGTTACAGCGGAAAAAATGAAAAGAGAGGTCGCATCCTATAACGGATCACAACCTCTCTTCGCTCTTGCTTTAAAATTTATTTATAGTGGTCAGCGTTAATCTGAATATACTTTTGCCATTTTTCTGACAAATCTTCTTCAGGATAAATGGCTTCCACTGGGCAAACTGCAGCACAAGCGCCACAATTAATGCATGTTGCAGGATCGATGAACAGCATTTCAACAGTTGCAAAATCTGGCTCATCATCTCTGGGGTGAATGCAGTCAACCGGACAAACTGTGACACAATCGCCTGATTTGGTCCCTATGCAAGGTTCGGCAATAACATAAGCCATATAAGTCCTCCTTTAGCAGCTTCACTATACACCTTAATATGGTCCACGGTCAACCATCGGTGACAAAGGCTACGGAAGGTCCAATCGGTTAGAACAGGTACCACTTGCCGTCTGCCACAACGCATCAAACTGAGCCGTATAAGCATCGGCCACAGGTGCACTGTCGATCTCAATCACAGCATGGGCTTCACTGACCAACGCATCATTGGTCCAGTCCACTGCACTGATAACCACACCACGCTCGCCAACCACAGCAAATCGGTGATTGAGCTGATCAACCAGGCGTACTTCAAACAATTCGTTGAGCTGTTCACAGGCTTCAGTTTCAGCTTCCAAATCCGCCCCACCTCGACCTAACAACAAACGAATGGGGCGTTCATTACTCAGGCGAATCAGCACAAACTGAAGTGCTGTGTCAGTAAAATCGCTCACAGCAATGTCCAAAGAGCCACCAAAGCGTTCTAAGCCACCTTTAATGGCATTACGAGCGGAAGACTGTTGCTCCAAATCCACAAACGTGGTCGCCACCTGCGCAATCGTAAACGGACTCTGCCCATCCGTCTGCGCCCAAACACCCAGCGTCAAACCGACAATGGCAGCCAATGTAAATATCATTCGAATTTTCATGTTCATCACCTCATAAATACAAACCTAATCGAGCATCTCTGCTTCTATATTTGATCATGCGTCAACGCACGTTTTAGCACCAGTGCTTGTGCCTGTTTAACAAGGGACAATCGGGTCATGGTAGGTTGCCGTCTGACTGGGTAAACTCTTTTTGTAAAAACTTAATGAATTTAAAAATTAAAAATGGTAACGGCTTCTAACCCCCAACCCCCTTTCAAAAGGGGGCTACATTTAAGGCTGCGAATGTGGGTTCTAAATTACGAATCGGTTTCTTTTCTATAAAGAGATCGCTCATCATTCCTGCGCAGGCAGGAACCCACGCCAAGCTCGACAAATTCACTCGCACAAGTTGAAAAGCCTAACCACATGAAAGGAAATAAAACATGCTCAGACTCGAAGACAAAGTTGCCATCATCACCGGAGGTGGACGCGGCATCGGTAAAGCGACCGCCAAACGATTTGCTGAAGAAGGTGCAAAAATCGCCATTGTCGAGTTCGATGAAGCCAATGGAAAAGCCGCCGCCGACGAACTCAGCGAACTGACCGAAGTCGCTTTTCTTCAAGTCGATGTGTCCAAACGCAATCAAGCGCAGCAGATGGCACAAGCTGTCGTCGATCATTTTGGAAGGATTGACATCTTGCTCAACAATGCCGGCATTTTGCGTGACGCCCAATTGTTGAAAATGACTGAAGATGAATTCGATTCTGTCATCTCCGTCAATCTCAAAGGTGCATTTAACTGTGGGCAAGCTGTGGCCGAACACATGGTGGAACAAGGCTCAGGCCGCATCATCAACGTGTCCTCAGTGGTTGGCTTGTACGGCAACTTTGGCCAGTCCAACTACGTCGCCAGCAAAGCGGGCATCATTGGCATGACCAAAGTCTGGGCACGAGAATTGGGACGCAAAGGCATTTGCGTCAACGCCGTGGCTCCAGGATTCATTGGCACAGAAATGGTTCAGGCCATGCCTCAAAAAATTATTGACGCCATGGTCTCCAAAGTCCCTTTGCAGCGCATGGGAGACCCTGAAGAAGTCGCCAACGTTTACCTGTTTCTCGCTTCCGACGATGCCAGTTATGTCAATGGGACAGTCATCAGCGTGGATGGCGGCGTGGTCACTTGATTCTAAATGTAGCAATTTGTGATACATTGGTCTCTTTTTTAAACTGTGTGTATCAAACCGTGAAGGCGAGGATTTATTCATGATCACATTATTTGATGTTAAAGGTGATGCTAAAATTGGTGAAATTACTCAGGAACAGCTTCAGTTTTTGATTGATCAATTGGTCGAAGAACATTCAGAAGATCAGGACTATTACATCAACCCAAGCACCTTGGACATGTTTGAAGAAGCTGACGGCGATGCTGGCTTAGTCACTATGTTGCGTGGTGCGTTAGGCGATCGCGAAGACATGGACATTCGTTGGGAAGAAGCCTAAAATTCTGCCCAGTAAAAATTAATTTTTTAAAGAGGTCGTTATGGCACCCCCAATGTTGGACTTTTATCAGATCGATGAATTGTTGACCGAAGAACAACGCCTCACTCGAAAAACAGTGCGCGCCTTTGTAGACGAATCCGTCATGCCCGTCATCGTAGAGGCATTTGAAAACGCGACGTTTCCCAAAGAAATCATTCCTCAACTCGGTGAGTTGGGTTTGCTCGGCGCATCTTTAAAAGGCTATGGTTGCGCAGGCGTGGACAGCATCACCTACGGCCTCATCATGCAGGAATTAGAACGTGCCGATTCCGGTTTACGTAGTTTCGCCTCGGTGCAGGGCGCATTGGTGATGTACCCTATCTATGCCTATGGCTCTGAAACACAGAAAGAACATTGGTTGCCTCGCATGGCCAAAGGCGAAGCCGTCGGTTGCTTCGGTCTGACTGAACCTGAGCATGGCTCTGATCCAGGTGGCATGAAAACCAAAGCCGTCAAAGAGGGCAACGAATGGGTGCTCAACGGCAGCAAAACCTGGATCACCAATGGCACCATCGCCGATGTCGCCGTGGTCTGGGCCAGAACCGAAGATGGCATTCGCGGCTTCCTGGTCGAAAAAGACACACCAGGCTTCAGCTCATCAAAGATCGACCACAAAGCATCGATGAGAGCATCCGACACCGCAGAACTCGGTTTTGACAATTGTCGCATTCCACTCGAAAATCTGCTGCCCGAAAGTAACGGACTGAAATCGCCCTTGGGATGTTTGACACAGGCACGAACTGGTATCGCCTGGGGCGTGTTGGGTGCTGCGATGGCATGTCTGGAAGAAGCGGTCACCTACAGCCAGAACCGGATTCAGTTCGACAAGCCAATTGCTTCGTTCCAGTTGGTGCAGGCCAAATTGGCGCATATGTCAACAGAAATTACCAAAGCGCAATTGCTTTGTCTGCGCCTGGCTCAACTCAAAGACAGCGGCAAAATGCATCCAGCTCAGGTATCAATGGCCAAACGCAATAACGTGGCCATTGCTTTGGAGTGTGCGAGACTCACCCGCGATATTTTGGGTGCCAACGGCATCACTTACGATTATCAAGCCATTCGCCATATGCTCAACCTGGAAACGGTTTCCACCTATGAGGGCACGAACGATATTCATAGTTTAATTCTGGGTCAAGCACTGACTGGCATTGCAGCATTTGCTTAGGAGGTTTTTTTGGATTTCAAAGCACAACTACAATCAGATTTACAAGCGGCCATGAAGGCCGGTGAAACCATTAAACGTGATACCTTAAGAGGTCTATTGGCCACTTTGACCAATGCGGAGATGGAGACCACAGATGCACTCACTCAGGCAGATTTCAACAAAGTGGTGCAACGCGAAGTGAAAAAACGCCGCGAAGCCATCGAAGCATTTACTGCTGGCGGTCGAGAGGATCGTGCAGAAAAAGAAGCGCAGGAGCTTGAAATTCTTCAAACTTATTTGCCCGAACAAATGCCTTTGGATGAGATCAAAAAAGTGGTTCAAGAAATCATCGACAGTGCAGGCGCTGCCCCCAACATGGGACAAATTATGGGCCAAGCCATGGGCAAGCTGAAAGACAAGGTCGATGGCAATACCGTACGTCAAGTGGTCAGTGAGTTGTTGAGCGCTTGATGATCTAAGAAATTAAAATTTAGAATATTGGAAATGTAAAATTTGGAATTGCTCTCAAGTTTTTTAGTTTCTGTAGATTCTCGCTTCTACGAGAATGACGGCCTAAGTTTTAGTATTTCTCATCAAAAATTTTCTGAAAGAATTCAGAATCGAAATTAAGAACACGCATCGAATAATCAATCGTAGCCCCCTTGAAGCCAAGGGGGTTGGGGGATTTGAACTTTTTAATTTTATTTTGCCTAAGAGTTTCTAAAAACATGCCTTTAATTATTCATAATCAATGACAATAACGTGCGGATGCCGCCTTCACTTGGAAGGTCTCCAGGTGCACCACGGGCAGCGAGCATTAAGCCCTGGGCGATGTGGATGAAGCGGCGAGAGTCGCGTACGTTCTGGCTGCGGGTGGATTGGCGCAGGAAATCGGTGGCGGCAGCCACGTAGAAGGTGATGTTTTCAGCGGTGACCCGAAAATCAGCCAGCGAACCATTTTGATTAACGATGACAGTGAGTCGACGGGCATAAGTGATGAGACCCACCCCATCCCCCAGATTGGGAACGGTGGCATCAAAACCGGCATCGCCTTCACCAACGATAATGTTAAGCACTTGGTGTGATTGAATTTGGGCTTCATCATTGGTAAGCGCTGTCGCCCCAAATGACGCTTGCTGAACAGCAAGGTCCAATTGAGTCAAAAACACTTCTAAAAAGCCACGAATGTTTTGACGGTCATCTTGTGCCTGCGTCAAAGATAAGCCAGAGAAGAGCAACACACCCAAAACCAATATCGATAACCACTGCTTTTTCATTGCCAAGTCCTCCAATACCTCCTCATGATACCATAACATTTACAAGTTTTACCATAAAAATACGGTCAAAAGAGTGTCAATAGCGCCAATTTGAGATCGTCTATATCACACTCGAATTAGAATCAACGACAAAAGATACATTTCCATTCGTTTGACTTTTTTAAACATTTATCTTACAGTTTGTTTATCTGTGTAAAGGGCACGCCTGCGCCTTGCAGGCACGCAAAGCCACGAGTTTTTCTGTCCAAATAGGGAGGACAGCCAAAACAGTCGAGCTGCCACAGACATTTTTGCGGTGAAAATGATCTGAGCGTGCAGTTTGATTTTTCAAATCTCAGCAACCATTCGTTCATCAAAGACCACCGCAATTTGCTTCGTCTGTTGTCTATGGTTTATAACAAAAGCTGTGGAGGTAACTTGATATGTGTTCTATTCGCTGTGACAAACAGCTTTCTTGGATGTTTGGATTGATATTGTTCGCCACTTTGAGCTTGATGTTCTTTCAAGTTGAAGTTTTAGCTCAACCAGTGGTCACCTCACCTTCGGATGTGTTTAGTGAAGAAGGCATTCCTGTGGTGCCTAACGCAGTGGCTTTCACCGGCACCACCGCCCCATTTACCGCCACAGTCGATTGGGGCGACGGTATTGTGCAAAGCTTGGGAACTGTAACCAGTCCAATCACTTTGGGCAGTCATATTTATCCCGATGACGGTTCATTCACTGCGACTGTTTGCGTGACTGATAATGCCAGCATGCAAGGCTGTAATACGTTTAACGGCACGATCAACAATTCGGCACCAATTGCCAGCCCTGATTTTTTAACCATTTCAGAGCGTCAGTTCAGCGCCAATGTGAATGTGCTTTTCAATGATTTGGACAATGGCGGCAGTTTTGACCCATTGACGGTTGATGTGCTTTTGCCTCCCACAGCTACTGAAGGTTCTGCTGTGGCCAATTTAGATGGCACCGTGCTTTACACCGCAAATCCCGCGCTGACAGACACGCTATTTTTCGGTCAGAAACAAGATGTCTTTTTCGTGTATCAGGTGTGTGATGATGGCTTGGATTTCTTTGGAAACCCTTCCACCACTGGCCCACTTTGTGACACCAACACCGCTATTGTCACCGTAGAGGGCGACGACTTTTTATCCCTCTCCAACAACAGTTTCCTGGTGCAAGGCAGCAGCTTGCAGACCGATGTGCCTGTTGGTGTAGAATTGCCCGTGTTGCCTACCAGCATTGCTGAAACGTTGCAGAATGACGAGAACTTGCGCGTGTTCACCTTCCAACTGGTCACAGATGATGGCCAAGCCCAAACTGGTTTGTCATTCCAAGCCAACCTCTGGCACGTCAATCTTGATGACAACGGCAATATTCAAGAAGATGCTGTGGGCACCTTCGCCGTCAATCCAGCCCAATCCGTCGAATTTGTCTACAATGATGACATTGGCGCATACTGGAATGACCCCAACGCCAACGGCGGCCTGTTCGATGTCAGCATCCTCACCCCAGGTGATTACGCACTTAGATTGACCATGCCTTCAGGCAATCAGCTGAACTTGATCTTTAGTGTCTAAAATTCGAATCGAATTTTTTAAAAGAAAATGTAAAGAGGCCTTGGAGGGTAAAACTTTCAAGGCCTCTTTTTTATTTACAACTTTTTTTAGGGTTAAAGACTTCTAACCCCCAACCCCCTTTCAAAAGGGGGCTACAATTGGGATTTCGATGTGAGTTCTTTTTTGCGTATCGTATTCTTTTCGTTTTTCAATATCTAATTTTTACAAATCCGACACCAAATCAATCGTGTCACTTTGACCGCCAGCAGGCTTAACGCGAGCCAGGCCGACGATTTGACGCACGCCAGATGTTTCGATGGTGTAGCTAAATCGAGCTTGTTCTCCAGGAGCGAGGTTGAGGCCAAAGCCACTGAACAATCGACCGCCAAATTGATCTTCGTCAAGGAAGCTGGCCAACTCCAGCTGACGTTTGGCGGCAAGCAAAACAGTCACTTGCCAGTCGCCATTGGACTTGAGGGTGACCCCGCGAGCAAACACAGCCAACGTATGACTGGCACAATCTTCGATCAGGTCCGAAAGCTCAGACAACAGTTCGGAGCATTCGACATTAACCGGAGGTGGAATTGGCCCAGGCGTTGGTGCCGGTGTGGGCGTTGGTTGACCCGATTGACCGTAAAGATGAAATTGTGCCTGAACTTGATGCGATGCACCTTTGTCATCTGTAACTGTCAACTTGATGGTGTACAACCCAGGCTCATTGAGCGTGAATGGCACAGGGTTCTGTGATGTAGACAATGATCTGCCATTAAGGGTCCAGTTGTAGCCAGTGACTCGGCCATCGACATCAAAAGAATCTCCGCCCCAAACTTTGACTTTGGCAGGCACATTAAACGTCGGCACTTGCTGTTCGGCTGCGCCTACGTTAACGATCCCATCCAGCACTGCGTTGATGGGGAATAACGAATATTTGATCTGCGCTGTGGGCGCTTGGTTGTTGAATTGTGTTTGTGTTCTGGCCGTTTCATTATCGACCACCGCTGCACATGAACTCAACAACATGGTCCCCAACATCATGACCGCCACCATAAAGGTGTGTTTCATAGCCAACCTCCTAAAATAAGTAGCTACTTGCATCTTCAAATGTGTTTAAATCACTGGGGGTTGGAGCGGATGACGGGACTTGAACCCGCAACACCTGGCTTGGGAAGCCAGTACTCTACCATTGAGCTACATCCGCGAAACGCCTAATGATTATAGCGGTAGGGGCTGAGGGGGTGCAAATGCTTAAAGCCTTCTATCCCCCTTTCAAAAGAGGTTTATGTACTTTAAAAAGCAAAACAACAAATTAAGGTTAAAGGCACCTAATCCCCCAGCCCCCTTTACATAAAGGGGGCTAAGATAAGACTTCGATGGTTGGTTCTTTAGTTCAATTCGGTTTTCTTTGTGAAGGAGGATCAGGTTGAAAGAGTGTAAAGCCCACTTTACGCAAGCTTCATCAATATTCTAAAAGAATCTAGATCAGAAAAATAGAACCCATTCCCAGAATCGAATATAAAAAACCCGCATCACGTAAGCTTCATCAATACTCTGAAAGAATCTAGATCAGAAAAATAGAACCCATTCCCAGAATCGAATATAAAACTACCGGGTGATGAATTCGATGATGACGAGGATGAAGGTGAGGACAGAGATGGCAGTGACAAGGGCGATTTCAGGGCCATTGTCCTGAACATTGTCAGGAATTTGAGCCGTGGTGTTTTCAAGCCGTTGTAGGTCTGAAGCAAGAATATCGATTTGTTCGTCTCGACTTTGGATGTCTTCATTTAAATTGACGATTTGGTCTTGCAAGGTTTCCACCTGAGGGCCAAACGTACCTAATGCCTGTTGTAACCCAACAATGCGGTTGATTTGGGTTTGAATGGCTGCATCAAAGCTATCTACTTTGGTTTCGCTTTTGGTGATAATGTCATAGAAAACCAAACCGCCAAACACGTTGCCCACCACCAACACAATCATTAACAAAGGCCATGCAGATGCTCGTTTCAAAGTGACATCACCCCCGATACTTTCAACTTAACCGTAAACGAAGACCTCCACTTTCCACCCATAAAAAGCTTCTGAAGTATAAAAGCAGTGGGGGACAGTGACTTTTTGCTATTGAAAAACCTGACTCCATACTGCAAGAGCCAGCAATGCCAGCACCGGGAATCCCAATGCAAACAGCAGCAACAACGCTTTTGTGCCACGTACCATGTTGACTCCCTTCTATCTAACTGTAAAAGGGAGTCAGACCTCAGCTTGTGACGCCAGTTGATCAGTATTGTGCTGTTGATGAACTCATTAAAGGACATATGGCACCCTTTAAATATGATCATACAGCCCTCTCGCTACACTTTTAACACACCGCTTGGCCTTGGCCTCTATCCGCACCCAAATAACCATTCATAAAACTAAATGAGCTAAACGGCCACACGTTAATAAAAGGTTCGCCAATGAAATCTTCTTTGGAGACAAAGCCCCAAAAGCGACTGTCTTCACTGATGCGGGAATTGTCACCCAACACAAAGTAATGCTCTTCTGGCACAGTCCACACATCGCTCAACATGCGGCCTGCCGTTACGTAACACCATTGAAAATGTTGTTCGCTCAACCGTTCACCATCCACAAACACACCACATTCATTGCGTGGATTACTTGGGTTCCCACAGTTGACGATGTTGACTTGTTGGCCTTCGGTGGCAACCAAACGCTTGACCAAACGTTCACGGAAGCCGGTGTCTTCATTCGTTTTCCAAAACACCACGATGTCGCCGACGGTGGGTTCACGGAAGTTGAATGAGATTTTATCCACAAAAAAGCTGTCACCAATTTCGATGGTGGGGATCATGGAACCGGTTGGCACGGTCATCCGCACCAGCACAAATGTGAGAATAAACCAGGCAGCAATGCCTGCCACACCCAACGCTTGAACCCATCCCAACAACCATTCCGCACCCGAGGATGTTTTTACACCCAGTTTATTGATACCTTGAACCAGCCACGGTTTTTTCGGTTCTGTTTTCGAATTTGTATTTGATCGTTTCGCCATAGTAAAAACATCATACGTGGAGGGAGGCACTTTGTTCCAGCACGGCGGTCTATCACGTGCCAGACTATATTCGATTTTGATCTTTGCTTTGGTGGTGATGTCGTTTGCATCCATCATGATCAAATTGGCCGATGCACCCGCACAAATTATTGCGGCATGGCGCTTGTGCATTGCCACACTGCTTCTGACACCTTGGATTATGTGGAAGTCTCGGCCTCAACTTCGAGCGCTCAAACCCAACTGGCCCTGGGTGTTGCTCAGCGGCGTGATGCTCGCCATTCACTTTGCCACCTGGATTTGGTCGCTGTCATTCACCTCAGTGGCAAGCTCAATGGTGCTGGTGACCACGAACCCGTTGTTTGTCGGCTTGGGGTCTTATATTTTCTTGAAAGAAAAACCATCAAAGGCGTTGATGACTGGCATCGGCATTTCCGTTTTGGGTGGCATTTTGATTGGCTACAACGATTTTCAAGTCAGTGGGTTGGCGCTGTTTGGCGATTTCCTTGCGTTGATGGGAGCGTTAACCGCATCGGCGTATTTTCTGATTGGCAGACGCTTGCGAGGCCAGACAGAACTGGGACCTTACATCTTTTTGGTCTATGGTGTATCCGCCATCATTTTACTGATTATCGCGTTAGTGTCTGGTGATCCGATGATTGGATATTCGAATGAAACGTATTTGTTGTTTTTCTTATTGGCCATTGGGCCGCAACTGATCGGCCATTCCACGCTTAATTGGTCATTGAAATATTTATCTGCAGGGGCCGTTGCCGTTGCCACATTGAGCGAACCGATTGGTTCATCGATTTTAGCATACTTCATTTTGGGTGAGCCCTTGACGTTTTCTACAATCATGGGCGGTAGTTTGATTTTGGTTGGCGTGTATTTTGCCCTTCGGCATGAATCCATAAAAACATAAAAGACCCCTGTTTGGGCGACAGGGGTCTTTAACCACCTAAAACCTGTTATGGTGGTGAGAGGAACAGAGAGTAGAGGGACAATTGATACTATACAATACCGAGCTATCAAAATTCTGTCGTCAACATTACGTTAAAGTTAGGAGTTTGCACACTCTGATTTTTTGTTTATTACCCTTTAACTTACCTTATTTTTATTCTAGCAAAAACCGTGATTTTTTACAATAATTTTTTTGCAACAAACATAGAGTTTTTCATCAAGGGGCTAGGGTTTTAAAATTTCACAAAATCAATTATTTTCGAGTAGAGGTGGCTCAAAAAGAGGCGCTTAATGACATCCCATTTCCAACCCAATCAAAGCCACTGGCATGAGGTGATTGACGCCGCCCCAGTGACCCCATCCACTCCGCTTGAAGATCGCCTAAATGTAGACGTTGTCTTAATTGGCGGCGGTTATACTAGCCTGATGTGCGCTTTGAGCCTTAAAAAACAGCAACCCAACTTAAACGTTGTCGTGTTGGAAGCGCACTACATCGGCTTCGGTTCGTCCGGTCGCAACGCTGGCATGGTGCTGCACGAACTGCATCACGAACGCGCCAACCGCTTTGGCAAAGACGCCGTGGGCTTTACCTACGAACAAGTTGTCGGGGTAACTGATACGATAGAAAGCTTGAGCCAAACATATGATTTTGATTGCGATCTGGAACGTAACGGTTATTTGGAACTCGCCTTATACCCCAGCCATGTTGAAGATTTACAGACAAAGCAAAAGCTGTATGACAGTTACCAACAGGATTTTCGAGTGGTCGACCAACGAGAATTACAAAATGAAATTCATAACCCAGAGTTCCTAGGAGCAGGGCTGTATCCTCACGCAGCACAATTGCATCCGGCCAAATACATCCTGGGCTTGAAGCAGGCTGTGCTTCAAGAAGGGGTTCAGATTTTTGAACACACGCCGGTTGAATCTTTACAACAAAGCGAACGTGTTCTACTCAAAACACCTCAAGGCATCGTTGAATCTGACGCAGCTGTGCTGGGACTTAATGCTTATCATCCTGCGAGTGGATTGACTCCGATGCACAATCGAGTCGTATCACTGTTCTCATTCATCATCCTCACTGAGCCGTTGGGATCACGATTAAAAGACACGCTGGGCTGGCAAAAACGATGGGGCTACAGCGATATGCGCTATCTTCATAATTACGCTCGGCTCGTCGATGAAGATCGTTTATTGTTTGGTGGGCGCGTTCGTTATCGCTTTGGCACGGCATTGACGTCAGCGCAGGAACAGCAGATGTACAGAAAACTCACCGATGAATTTTTCAAACGCTTTCCGATGCTCAAAGGCACCAGAATCGATCATCAGTGGTGCGGCTCAGTGGCATTCAACATGACACAATCCCCGACGATGGGCGTGGCTGGAAAACATCGAAATATTTTTTATAGCTTGGGTTATTCGGGTATGGGTGTGTCCTTGGCCTCACTGGGTGGACAAGTGTTGGCCGATCTATTTCTCGGTCATCGTGATCGTTGGGAAGGGTTGATTTATCTCCAGGACAAGCATTTTCCACTGCCACCAGAACCATTCAAATTTTTTGGATTTACTGGCAAATACTGGTGGATGCGCTGGCAGGATTTTCTAGCTTCAAAATCAAAATAGATTTTTCTGATTCAAAGGGATCTGAAAAACAATTGCTCTCGTACTGATAACCGTGTGATCAGTTTTGATATTGAAGAAAGGATGAGGATGCATTTTTTTGATAAAACTTTACTGAGCAGAAGAACTTTTCTTAAAAAAACCTCGCGCACTGTTGGCTTTGGTGCACTGTCTTTGCTCGTTGGGCCACAGCTGAAAGGCATTGCTCAAAGTGGTTTTCTCCCAACTTGGGAAAGAATCGAAGCAGCCAATGAAGGCCCTTCAGCCCGGTCGAATCATGCCATGATTTTCGACCCAGAAGGCACTCGCATATTGGTCTTTGGTGGACGCGAACGAAGAGATTTTTTGAATGATGTCTGGGCTTTTTCTCTGGAAAACCGCATCTGGACAAACATTACGCCAAGTGGCAACGGACCTGCTCCACGCCGAACACCAGCCACCATCTATGATCCACAAGCTCAACAACTTGTCACTTACTCCGGCCAGGGTGCCGGATTTTTCAATGACATCTGGGGTCTTGATTTGGACACGCTTGACTGGACGGAGTTTCAAGATGCCCCCCGCCCAGCTCCACGCTACGGCACCGTGCTTGCACATGATGCCGCACGTCAAAACGCATTGACCTTTGCAGGCTTTACCTCTGAACGTGGCCGCTTTAACGACACCTGGCGCTTTTCACTGGAAACCAACGAGTGGAAAGAATTGAATCTTGATGGTCCTCGCCCAGGTCTACGTTGTCTCCACATGGGTACTTTTGATTCTGATCGCGATCAGTTCATGATTTATGGCGGCCAACGAAATGGCCCGTTGGCAGACCTGTGGGCATTTGATCCAAGCACAGAGACATGGCGAGAAATTGTGACCGACACACATCCCCCTGCTCGCATGTTTGCCACCATGGTGTATGCCGATCAATTTCAAGAAGTGCTTGTGCATGGCGGTTCCGGTGCAGGCGTATTTGGCGACCTTTGGGTCTTTAATCCTGATGATGAGCAGTGGATCGAACTCAACGTCGAAGGCGATACACCCTCCGCACGTCATAGCCACAGTTCTGTATGGATCACAGGTTTGGGTATGATGATGTTTGGCGGCAACACCATCAATGGCTTGGGTAACGATTTGTGGAAATTGTCTTTTTCGTAAAAGTTTAAATTTATTTGGGCAGTAGCAATCAGAGAGTTCGGACAGTTAGCGCATTTTCTATAACGAGAAAATGTGCTAACTCCATTTTTGCAAAATGTCTTCGGCCAAACGTTGTTTATCCTCATCCACTTTCATCAAGGTATTCGTGATCAGCACCTCTAAGTCAAGATGTTCAATCTCTGACTTAAGTTTTTGATCTTGTTCATCCAACACAAAGCCGTTGAGAAAGGACTGATAGCGCGATGCCACTGTCACAGGGGATGACTCGAACCCTAACCCTGTTAACATTTCCACCGTCGGCCCTTTGATCGCCTGCCCAGCAATGAGTGGGCTGACAGCAACCACAGGCGCAGGAGCGTTCTGTAAAGCCATTTCCACCCCAGGCACGCTGAGAATAGGGTCCAGACTGACCAATGGGTTAGAAGGGCAAAGGATGATGAGTGAGGCTGTTTCAATTGCGTTTAGCACTTCCTCTGTTGGCTTCGATTGTTCGATGTTTTGAAAGCGAATGGCTTTGACCTCAGGCTGACAACGCTCTTTCACAAAATAAATCTGGAAATCCAACCAGCCTTTCGGCGTTTCCACTTGAGTTTGGATCAGATCATCACTCATCGGCAGCACATTGACTAAAAGATTCAGCGAGTCACACAAGCGTTTGGTCACTTGAGTCAAAGATTGGCCCTCATTCAAACATTGGGTGCGAATCAAATGCGTGGCCAGATCGCGATCCCCCAACTGAAACCAATGTTCGCCCTGATAGTGTTCGATCATTTTAAGCGCATTCCAGCTTTCATCTCGAACACCCCAGCCGCGCACAGGGTCGGACAAATCGGCGAGCGCATACATCACGCTGTCTAGATCAGGCGAGATATGCAGGCCCCAATGAACAAAATCATCGGCCGTGTTAACGATTGTGGTGGTCGGCTGATTTGTCAAAGCCAAGCCGCGAACGAGTTTTGCACCGCCCACGCCACCGGAAAGTGCAACAATCACTGAGCGCCTCGCCGCTGCACTTCTTCCCAAGTAAGGCGCAAACCGATCAAGGTGAGGTGGGGTTCATAAATCTCAATAGAATCCAGATTTTTCTGATAGAACGCACCGCGCCCACCAGTGGCAATCACTTTGAGAGGTTGCGGATATTCATGTTGGTAGCGGCCTACCAGACCATTGATCAATTCGAGAAAACCAAGAACAACCCCTGCTTTCAGGTTGTCGTTGGTGTTTTTTCCGATCACACTTGGCGGCAGTTCGAGTGCAACTTCAGGCAGCAGCGCAGTCGTTTTGAATAATGAATGAGATGCCGCGCCCATTTCAGGCGCGATCGCCCCACCCAGAAATGCGCCAGATTCTGAAACCAAATCGAACGTCGATGCGCTGCCAAAATCGATAATCAGCAAGGGACCACCAAACAAGCGATAGCCTGCCAAGCAGTCGGAGATACGATCTGCCCCCACGGCGGTTGGATCATCGACCTCTAATGACACCAATCCCAGCTTGTTGTTGAGAAACACGGGTTCCAGCTTGAAATAGCGGGAAAACACGTAACTAAGTTGTTCATTCAAGCGTGGCACCACAGAGCATATGACCGCCCCTTGAATTTTTGTGGGATCAATGTGGCGGCTCAACAACCCCGTCATCATCAGCCCCAACTCATCGGGCGTGCGCTCTGCAATGGTGGACAGACGCCAATCTCCAAGTAAGCTTTCGCCCTCAAATACACCAAGTGAAATGGTGGTGTTGCCCACGTCAACAGCCAGCAGCATGCAGCGCCTCCTTGTGGTCTACCCAATCTAGATGGGCATATTTTTCTTGTGAAAGTTTTTTGGCGAGTTTACGTTCTTCATCCGTTAACTCGCTGGGTTTCAAAGGTCCAAACTTCAATTCAAATGATTGTTTTAAGGCGCGCATTAAATCTTCTTCCGTTATGGACACAAACTCCTGCAGGCCAGCCGCCTGTCGCTGCAAAATGTTGAGCACACGATCTGAAAGTTTGAGTGCAATCGCCATGCGTTCCCAATCGAACTGAAGCGGCAATGCGCCGTGTTGCAATAACGCGTGTTTGGTTCTTGTTTGGGCACTGCCACAAACTTTTTTGCCGGAGACAGTTAATTCTGCAAACGAGGGTGTATCGAAACAGACAGACGATTGCGCTTTGGTGTGACTGCGTTGCAACTGCGCCTTGAGGCCCAGGCGTTCGAGCGCGTCGATCAAAACATCACTGATCTGGCGATAAGAGGCTGACACGCCTCCTGGGAGCACATCTAAGCCTGTCACCACACTGTATGTGACTTCTTGGTGATGCAATACAGCCCGCCCGCCCGTGGGGCGTCGAACAAGATCGATGTCGTGTTGCCCACAAGCTTCAGCATCCACCTCTGTCACAGACTGAAAATAGCCGAGCGAAAGCGTGGGACGTTGCCAGCTATAGAAACGAAGGGTTGGTCGATTCAGTGCTGGACTCATTGTTAGAATTGCCTCATCCACGGCCATGTTCCAGGCGGCGGATTGAGGGGTGTCTTGGATCATTCGCCAGAGTGCCATGCCTTCAGGGTAAGGAGGAAGGGCATTTGGAGCAACCGAAACCTTTAATAAAAACGATCCTTTGGCAACTTGCGGCCTTTTGTGATATACTAACTGGGTTGTGAGAGGGTCCCACCAGGAACGATGGTAATTGAAGCAAAAATTGATGTCAGATTGCTCTAAGCAATTGGCAAATGTACCGTTGACGTCTGTTTTACGGCGGGACCATTGAAAGGAGGGCACAGAGGGTTATTGAGTTGATGGGGCAACGTTATTTGGTTCAATCAGTAAACATTTTGAATCATTTTCGACAAGCACATCAAAACACCTCTGGTAAACATTATGGCGCAAGCAAAGCCTGTAGAAAATCAAGCTTACGGTGAACAACAAATTAAGGTCCTAAAGGATCTGGAAGCCGTTCGATTACGTCCAGGGATGTACATCGGCACCACCGGACCTGAGGGCCTTTTACATCTGATTTACGAAATCGTTGACAACTCCATCGATGAAGCGATGGCTGGTCGTTGTGACGAAATCGAAGTGATTGTCCACCCTGACAATCAAATCACCGTCAAAGACAATGGTAGTGGGATTCCAGTTGGGATTCATAAAGAAGAAGGCGTCAGCACCGTTCAGGTGGTCCTCACTGTGCTTCACGCCGGCGGTAAATTCGACAATGACGCTTACAAAGTAAGTGGCGGTCTGCACGGTGTGGGTGTATCTGTGGTAAACGCCTTGTCCGAAGATCTTGAAGTGCGTGTGCATCGGGATGGCAAAGAACACGTACAGCACTACAAACAGGGCATTCCTCAAGATGAATTAACTGCAATTGGTGACACTGACATTCACGGCACACACATCACGTTTATGGCCGACCCGGAAATTTTTGGTGAGATCAATTACGATTTCAGCACGCTTAATTTGCGCTTGCGCGAATTGGCCTACCTGAACCCAGGGTTGACCATCATCATCAACAACCTGGCCTCTGAAGTGCGCAATGTGTACAAATTTGAAGGCGGCATTGCTTCGTATGTGCAAGCGCTCAATGACGGTCGAGAAGCGGTTCATGAACAGCCCATCGTATTTGAGCGTGAAGGAGAAGGATGGAAAGTCGAAATTGCCATGCAGTTTACGACCAACTATGACGAAAACCTTTATTCCTTTGCCAATAACATTCGCACTAAAGAAGGCGGCACCCATTTAACAGGGTACAAAACCGCCCTTACTCGTGTGATGAACGAATACGCTCGCGAGAAAAAGATTCTGACCCAAAGTGATACCAACCTCGATGGCCGAGATGCCCGCGAAGGGCTGACTGCCATCATCAGTGTAAAACTGATGGACCCGTTGTTTGAAGGTCAGACCAAGACCAAATTGGGCAACACCGAAATGCAGGAAATCTGTTCCAATGCGGTGCGCGAAGGTTTGAATTTATTCTTTAACAAAAATACTGGCATGGCGCGCAGCATTCTGGAAAAAGCCCTGTCCGCCCAACGTGCTCGTCTGGCTGCGCAAAAGGCACGTCAATTGGTACGCCGCAAGGATGCGTTGTTTTCCTCAACACTCCCCGGCAAATTGGCAGATTGTTCCGAGCGCGATCCCGCAAAAAGTGAATTATTCATTGTGGAAGGTGACTCTGCAGGTGGCAGCGCCAAGCAAGGACGCAGTCGTGAGTTCCAGGCCATCCTGCCCTTGCGTGGTAAAGTGTTGAACGTGGAAAAAGCACGGCTCAACAAATTGCTCGACAACAAGGAACTCAGCAATCTGATTACCGCAATGGGTACCGGCATTCGTGAAGAATTCGATATCGGAAGATTACGCTATCACAAGGTCATTATCATGACCGATGCTGACGTCGATGGCGCACACATTCGCACCCTGTTGCTGACGTTTTTCTTCCGTAACTTCCGTGCCTTGATTGAAGCGAACAACATCTACATTGCACAGCCACCATTGTACCTCATCCGTCGCGGCAACAAACGAACCTATTTGTTCGACGAATCCGCTTTAGCAGAACATCGCGCCAACAACAAGAGTGGTTTCGAAGTGCGCCGCTTCAAAGGTTTGGGCGAAATGAACGCTGATGAATTGTGGGACACGACCATGGATCCGGAAAAACGCATCCTCAAACTCGTGACCATCAAGGACGCGCTGGAATCTGACGAACTGTTCACCATTTTGATGGGCAGCGAAGTCAAACCGCGCCGCGACTTCATCCGCGACAACGCTGATAAGATCACAAACCTGGATATTTAAAAAAATAACAAGAAAAGATTTTTCGAAAAAAGGGTGAGAGATTTTCTCACCCTTTTTACTTTTTCAGGGAAGAAATTAAATGAATGAATTAAAACAATTTGATGTTCGCCCCATCATGATAGAAGATGTAGAAGGCTTCCATGCTTGCATTGACACTGTAGCAAAAGCAGGACGCTATTTGGCTGCGCGGGAGGCGCTTCCGATTGAATCTGCCTTTGAGTTTGTCCAAAACAATATCAATAATAATTTGCCTCAGTTCGTGGCCTTAGATGGGGAACGTGTTGCAGGTTGGTGTGACATTTCTCCCAGATCGAGATCAATGTCTCATTGCGGCCAACTCGGCATGGGCGTGCACCCTGACTATTGGGGGTTCAAACTTGGCTGGAAATTATTGGAAACCACCATAAAAAAAGCCAACGATACCGGATTGAAAAAAGTGGAACTTGAAGTGTATACCGATAACAGCCGCGCAATTTCTCTATATACAAAATTTGGCTTCGTAGTGGAAGGCATCCGCCAAAAAAGCGTCTTTTTGGATGATGCCTATCACGATCTTTTGTGTATGGGTTTATGGATTGGACAAGATTGAGTGAGGATTTAACGCTACAATTCATCCAATCCTTTTAATTGCTTGTACCTCACCAACGAATAAATCACAGGGATGAACGCACTAACAATCATCATGCCGATGACTGGTCCCAGGGGTAAATTGGCAAGCACAAGCAAAAATCCAATCAAACCTGCTGCAACAAAGGACCATGCACCGATTCGGTGTGTTTCATTCCACACGCGTTCACTGGCCAACGTCCACGGTGTCCGAATGCCCATCCAGAAGTTGCGGCGCACCTTTCCCATGTAATTTCCAATGACGATGAAAAAAACCAAAATGCCCCCCATTAACACCCGCCCTGGCTCTATGGTTTGATCCAATGACACCCACAAGATCGTTGTGTGAATATAGCCCAGCAAAGCAATCGTCAGCATAGAAATCAACGCATATGTGTGGCGAAAATCTTCCACCTCAAATTTGGTTGGCGAAAAACGGGGCAATACACCAAAAATGACAACACTTAAGATCAACATCAATCCAGGCATTAAAAATACTGCCCAGCTTTTATCGCCATAGCCATCTACTTCGCCATTGAAATTCCAATGTATGGGCAACTGATTCGGTAATTCTGCATACAACATTAATGCTGCCGTCAGCGCCATCACAGATAGAACCATTGAGATCAAAAAATGTTTTTTCATGTTTTATTCCCTTCATCTGAATTAGACAAATCGAGAAACCAGGCCATCACATCTTGCAATACTGTGGTGTTCAGCGCGTAATAAATGGTGGTCCCTTCTCGCCGGCTGATGATTAAATCAGCTTCCTTCAAAACCGCGAAGTGATGCGACATCGATGGTTTGGTCATGTCAAACCGTTCCGCCAAATCACCCGCCGTGTATTCTTGATGGCCCAACAAGCGCAATATTTCTCGCCGTGTCGGGTCATTCAATGCTTTAAAAACACCGTTCATCATTGCTAATCCCTTATTTAGAAATTTATCTAATTATACATCCACCTAAATAAAAAGCAAGTTTTGAGAAATCTTTAACTAGATAAAGGCTTCAATCCCCCAACCCCCTTGATCTCAAGGGGGCACGGCTAGGCTGCGGAAGTGGGTTTTGAAATTTGTTACTGTTTTCTATTCGAAAGTTTATATAAATAATATTTAGAAAAGAAAAATCTAAGAGCAAAGCATAGAGTTTGTATTAGACTAAGGAATCGAAAGCCCATCGTAGCCCCCTTAATGGCCTAAGGGGGTTGGGGGATTTGAGCCTTTTACCATAATGATGTTCTGTTTTTTAAGTAAATAGGGCTCTTTTGTAAAAGGGCTGAGGTTTTCAAGCCTTTACTCAAAATTGATTTTTTGGAGTTTCTAGAATAACTGGTGCCGGAGGAGGGACTTGAACCCACAAGGAGATAATCTCCACACGGACCTGAACCGTGCGCGTCTGCCAATTCCGCCACTCCGGCATGGAAAAGCGAACGCGATTTTACCGAACCCTTTAGAGAACGTCAAGCAAACGCCTGCTCTTGCTTACAAACTTTGAGTTTTCATTTGACACGATTTGGATTGCCCAGTATAGTCAACCTTGAACGTTCAAATTATTTTGAATGATGAGTGATCACCAAATGGTAAAAATAATTACAACAGAAAAACAGACAGACCAAGAAGCCATGATCGATGAGCATATTATTACCACATTGGATCAGGCAAAAGCGTTGTTTGATGAATTGCGTTTGCGCATGGTTAACGGGTTAGGCAGCGATTTGATGACGACCAAGCAGTTGGCAGAAAAACTGGTCGAAAAACCCACTAAATTGTATCACCACATGGAAGTTTTGGAAAAAAATGGATTGGTTCGTGTGGTGGAAACACGCATTAAATCAGGCATTATTGAAAAATATTATCAAGTGGTGGCCAAACGTTTTCGCATCGCCGGAGATTTATTTAACGCAGAAGATGAAGCAGCTATTGGTTCCATCATGATCGATGCACTTCAAGAAATGTTGGATAAAACCTTGAATGAGTTCAAAAAATTGAACCATGCTTCGTCCGATGATGCCTGTGAAAGCAATGAAGAAGTGTTTATTACCCACCAGAAAGTCAAACTATCGCCAAGGCGAATCAAAAAACTTCATCAAAAAATTAATGACTTGACTGATTTCCTCAAAGAAAGCAATGAAAATGATGGTGAAGAAACATTGCTCACTTTGGTTTGTCTGCCTTTGATAGAGAATGACGATTCCAATAAAAAAAAATCCAAAAAATAATTCTGTAAAGGAGCAACCATGGCACAAGCAGCCCCTATACAAAAAGCTGGAAAATCTCGTTACCAATTTGAACAATTTACAGCCGTACGTATGACCAATGGCTTGACATTTTCACCAGATGGCGAATACGTCGCCTACATCAGCAACACGTCCGGTCAATTCAATGTGTGGAAACAATCGGTCAAAGGCGGCTGGCCTTGGCAAATAACAACGTTTGAAGACAACACCGTTCGCAACGTCAAGTGGACGCCCAATAATGAACTGCTGTTCCTTGCGGATCATCACGGCAATGAGATGCATCAGATTCATCGCATTAATGCCAATGGTGGCTTTGCTGAAGCATTGACTGATTTGGAGAATGTTCGACACAACTTTTCTGGTTCGGATTTAACCAAAGATGGACGATATCTTGCTTATGCCTCCAACGGTCGCAACCCTGCGGACATGGACATCAGTGTGCTTGACTTGGAAACAGGCGAGTCTAAAACATTGATTGGTGGCGATGCCAATTATTCCTCCGCCGGTTGGTCATCCGATGGTAAACAACTGTTGGCAGTTAAGCATTACAGCAACACAGATCAGGATATTTTGTTGATTGATGTGGACACTCAGGAAGCCAAAAATCTGACCAAACATGATGAACCAACGGTGTATTATCCCGCAGGCTGGGCGGCAGATGGGTCCGGCTTTTATTTCATCACAGACAAAGATCGCGAGTTTCAGGGATTGGCATTTTGCAACTTGGCGAATAACACCGTGGAATCCGTCGAAACGCCTGAGTGGGACATTGAACACATCGATCACAGTGATGGCGATAAATTGCGCGCCTGGGTGGTCAATGAAGATGGTTATTCAAAACTTTATGTGATGAATTTAGAATCCGGCCAGATGGTGGATATGCCAAGCTTGCCGAATGGCACGATCAGTGGCATTGGATTCTCGCCCGGTGGCAACACGCTGGGCTTTTATATCAATGGGCCTAAGCACGTGAGTGACTTGTATTTATTGGATTTAGAAAGCGGTGGACTAAACCGCTTGACCTACAGCATGCTGGGGGGCGTTCCTGAGACTGACATGGTGGAGCCGAAACTGATCCGCTTCAAAACATTTGACGGGAAAGAAATTCCTGCCTATCTCTACCAACCTGAAGAGGCCAGTGCCGATCAACCAGTCGCCGCTGTACTTTCAATTCATGGCGGCCCAGAGGCTCAAGAACGTCCCAGCTATGCTTATGGTGGATTTTATCAGTATTTACTCAGTTTGGGAATAGCTGTGCTGGCCCCAAACATCCGAGGTAGCACTGGGTATGGCAAATCCTATCAAAAATTAATCCATCGAGATTTTGGCGGAGACGACCTTAAAGACTTTCAGGCAGCCGCAGATTATTTGAAAGAACTGGATTGGGTGGATGGCAATCGACTCGGTGTGTTTGGCGGCAGTTATGGTGGTTTTGCCACGCTGTCTTGTGCCACACGGTTGTCTGAATATTGGGCGGCCGCAGTAGATGTGGTGGGGCCAAGCAATCTGGTCACATTTGCTAAAGCGGTGCCACCTTTCTGGAAACGTATGATGAAAGAATGGGTCGGCGATCCTGAAGAAGATCACGATTTCCTGATGGAACGTTCGCCGATCACGTATGTGGATCAGCTGCAGTGCCCGATTCTGGTAATTCAAGGTGCGAATGATCCTCGTGTGGTGCAATCGGAAAGCGACCAGATGGTCGATCGACTCAAGGAACTTGATCAGGAAGTGGAGTACATGGTGTTTGAAGATGAAGGCCATGGCTTCACCAAACGCTCTAATGCATTGATTGCCTGGAGAGCAACCGCCGATTTCTTTGAGAAACATTTGTAATAAGCCGGTCTCAATCTGGATAGGTTTTAAACCCCATCCAGAAAAATGTATCAACCCATAGAATACATTTTTGAAAGAAACAACGTTCTATGGCCAAATGTAAAAAATTGGATGGGGGGGCAACTGTGAGTGCATATGGTCCATGCTCCTCCATCCAACCCTACGCGTAAGGATTAAAGCAAAGGATGCGTTATGTTTTTTCAAGATTGGCAAGATTTGGCACAAGAGCACCATCAACAGTTGTTGCGAGATGGTGAACGTGAACGTGCCGCTAGATTGAAGCAGTCGATTAATTTACCGCTACATCAGCGTGTGATGGATCGAATGGGTGATGTGTTGATTGCTTTGGGGGAGCGTTTGAAGCACGGACAAATGGTGTCCCATTAAGCATAATCGGAGGTTTTTTTGAAACTATTGGTATTGGGAGGAACGGTCTTTTTGGGCCGCCATGTGGTGGAAGCGGCCCTGGCCAAAGGCCATGAAGTCACGATGTTTAATCGCGGCCAAAGTAATGCTGATTTGTTCCCTGAAGTGGAAAAATTACAAGGTGATAGAGATGGCAACCTGAAAGCATTGGAAGGCCGAAATTGGGACGCTGTTATTGATACGTGTGGCTATGTGCCTCGGTTGGTTGGTGACTCTGCCAAGCTGCTCGCTGACAGCGTGGAACATTATAGCTTTGTCTCCAGCATTTCAGTGTATCCAGATTTTAGCAATTTCAACATCGATGAATCCATTGAAGTTGGCACATTGGAAGATGAAACTGTGGAAGTGGTCGATGGCGAAACGTATGGCCCCCTCAAAGCCCTGTGTGAACAAGCTGCTGAAAGCGCGATGCCTGGGCGGGTCAATCATATTCGTGCCGGCCTGATTGTGGGGCCGAATGACATCTCTGACCGTTTTCCTTATTGGGTCAAGCGTGTGGCTGAAGGCGGCGAAGTGCTGGCCCCGGACAAGCCAGAAAACCAGCTTCAGGTGATCGATGTGCGTGATTTATCCGAGTGGATGCTACACATGGCCGAAACTCGTCAGGCTGGCACATTCAATGTCACAGGACCAGATCGCACTTTAACCATGGGCGAGTTCTTGGATACATGCAAAAATGTCAGTGGCAGTAATGCCACATTCACTTGGGCAGATGAAGCTTTCTTGATGGAAAAAGAAGTGGTCCAATGGGTGGAACTGCCTTTGTGGATTGCCCGAGAATCCGCTGGTTTAATGACCACAAAAATTGACAAAGCACTTGCCAGAGGTTTGAAATTTCGCTCCCTCAGCGACACCATTCAAGTCACGTTGGAATGGGAAAAAACCCGCCCTGATGACTTGGAGCGACGCGCTGGCATGGCGGCGGATCGCGAAGCTGAATTGTTAGAGGCATTGAGACAGATAGCTTAAAAAGTATCAAAATTTTACAAGCACTGACTCCGAATCATTTTTCTGAAGAAGACAGCACTCGTACAATATTGTTTGAGTGCTGTCTTTGTTTTTCCTGTTACACCTTCCCTTTTCAAAGAGATGTCTGTACTTAAAAAAACAAAACAATAAGTTATACGTGAATGCTATCATGTGAAACCTTGTCCTGATTTTTTTGCAGATCATACTTTCCTGTTCTCTGGCCTGTCTGAATCCCAAATCAGGTTTGTTAAGTAGATACTGCCCTTGTCTAAAATGGTTTTTGGGGGGAGGTGAACAGGGTTAAAGTTTGAATTCTATTTGATGTTTAGGTTGGGAGTTAAAGAAAAAGCGACCTGCGGGAGTGCAGATCGCTTTTCAAAATGTCGGGTTTGAGTTGAACTATTTAAAATTTACAAGGAACAACTTATTTCGCCGGCCTCGGGGCCGCGCCCGATGAAGGTATCGATAAACACAAGCAGTTGAGACTGCTCAAAATCATCGAGTTCATAGATACGATTCCAGGCAGTGAGTGCAAAGTTGCTGTCGAAAGATCCACTGTAAGGGGCCAAAATGACCTGACAATAAGTGGCACTTTCGCGTAACTGCACCACAAATTCAACCAAGCTTTCCTTGATCGCTTCAGGGGTATTTTCGTGATACTGAATCAACACCCCACCACTGGACAAATTGCGAAGCTGAACTTCGTTTTCGATAGGTTCATTGTGGATGCCCCAGTACGTTGGCACGGTGTAATGCCAACCAGACGTCGGTGGCGTGGAGTTGTAATCCGGATGTGATTCACCCGGCGCAATCGTATCATTGCCTAAATCCTCCACTGGAGAGCCTGGCAGGTTGTCTCCCACCACAGCAGCCAACTGATCGGAAATCTGTTTCACTTCATCCACGCGATACAGTGGATAACGCTCACGCAGGCGTTGTAAGGTCTGCCAACTGCCTGTCAATTGACCTTCATTCAGATAAAGCAATGCCAGACGATAGAGGGCGTTTTTGCCTTCTTCACTCATGGGTTGCCCTGGACCAGCTTTGGCTTGATCCGCTTCTGAAATCAACTTATAGAGGTTGACCTGCTGTGCAGCATTGGGATTAAGACTTAAGGCGTGGTTGTAATGGCCCAGTGCTTCATCGTACTTGAGGCGATCTTCTGCCACCTGGCCCAAGCCTTCGTAAGCTTCTATGTTTTCAGCATCTTGCTCAAGTAGCTTATTGTATTGTTTGACAGCACCTTCATAGACATGGCGCTCCAAGTAATAATCAGACAACATTAAGCGCATTTCTGAATTATTTGGATCTGCATCAATTGCTTCCAATGCAATCATACGGCGCTCTGTGTAAGTTAGATTAAAACCATACTCAAACGCATCTTTATAGGCTTTTTGGGCCAAATCCAAATTTCCTTGAGCCGTATAAACTTTTGCCAAACCATGATACGCTTTGGCAAACGTGGTCTCCTGTTCGATGGCGGCTTCAAAACTGCCAATGGCATCGTCAAGCTGACCATTTTCGAAGTAGGCGCGCCCCAGTTTTTCATGCACTTCAAAATTTTTGTCGTTAAGGGCGAGAGATGCTTTGTAATGCTCTTGAGCGGTTACGGGTTCTTGTTGCAACATGGACAGATCTCCCAAGTTCGTCAATACCAGAGAGAAGTCATTGTCTATAGCGGGATCCATTTTGTCTTTCAGCGCATTGAGTAATTCACTGGCTTTGATCACATTCTCAGCCCGTTCTGTTTCTTCTTCGGGAAAGAATTGATCAATCTGGGCAATGCGCCAGATATAGGCCTCGGCCAGCTTTCGTTCAATGCTTTCGAGGTCGTTGTCATTGGTTTTGTAGGTTTTTTCTGAATCTTTAACAATTGGATAGAGTTCAGCTGCCTTCAAATAATCTTGTATAGATTGCAAATAGAACTCTCGAATAACGTTTAAATCACCCATCAACACTTGCGCATCCACATATTCTGGATCGCGATCCAACGCAGCAAAAAGCATTCTTTGTGGATGTCGAATCGCCACATTTTCGACACCTTGGTTCAATAAGTAACGAGCATACAGATAGTAATAAACTGGATTGCCTGGGTCAGACCCCAATAAGGCTTCAAATTGCTCATTGGAACCGGCATCGTAATCGACCAATGATTGGGCAGCCAAAAAGCGGTTGCGTTCGATTTCATCTTCAATGTCTGCGGCTTGATCCGGGTTTAAATTGCTTTCTGCCTGGGCGATTAAATCCTGTGCCTGCAAACTCAAATTCACTTTACGCGTATAAAGGCGTCCCACAAAAAAATCCAGAACTTCTTCACTTAGCGGATAATCAGAATTGTTTCGAACAACTTCATAAGCGGCAATGGCTTCATCCAAAAATTGTTGCTGTTCTTCAAACGTTTGATCGTTTTTAATTCTGGATTCCATCTGATAAGCATTCAACAATGGATCGTGGAACACAATGATGTTTCCGGATTGCAAGTTATTCAACCAATCGCGAATAAAAGCCTGTCCTTCTGATGAATCTGGATCAATGCCATCAGGCAGAATGTCCTGAAGTAACGATTGACGTAAAAAATTGCTTTCGATTTCACCACGAATGCGGGCCTGAATTTCTGCCACACTGTTTTCGCGAAAACCCACCAAAGCCTGTGTGGCTTCACGCTGGCGAGGGTCTCTGAGAAGTTCTTCCAAACTTTCTGTCGTCAAGCCATTGCCATCGAGAAATGTCTGGTATTCTTGATTATATGCAGTTTCTATCATATCAACATCAACCACAATGGCACGCTTTTGAATTTCTTCTGCAATCAACGCATCATTGATCAACCGCTGAGCTGCTTGATAGCGAATTTGCAATTGATAGTACGCGCCATCAGAATCCTTCAAATACTCATCCAGATTGCCGCCCTCTTCTTGCGCATAACTGGTGCGATAACTTCTCAATAAATCCTGAAAAGCCAATTCTACCACTTGTCCATCAATGCCCGCATTGTTCACGCTGATCACTGCGTTGGTGGTCGTCACCTCAACTTCAGGTGTTGTAGATGTATTTGTATTGTTTTGATTTTCTTGTGTGGTGTTGGTCTGTTGTGATGGGTTTGTTGCACTATTTTGTGTTAAATTAAAACCAATGGTCAGGCCAGCACCAACCACCACCACCACAATGAGGGCGACCAAACCCCAAAGAAGTTTTTTTGATTGCATGGGTTCAAACCTCCAAGTTTTCCCTAATATTGTTTTTGTTCAGTTTTTATGAATGCTCTAAAAGCATTTAATTTGCCATTAAAACACAAAAATAACAGTCGACTATTATACCAGGATAGTGGCTTCTCCATAGAAACTGACAACAAAAAAATAGAAGAAGCGCCCATCGAAATTATTCGATGGGCGCTTTTCAGTAGAGCTAGCTTTTTAAAAGTGTGGCTGATTACAGCGTCAATACGCTGCTGGTCAATGGCACAGCAGAGCCAGAAACAGACTGACCAATGTTGAGCACCAAAGGATTATCATTGCCGGCATAGAAACGTGCCAAAGGTGCAATTGCAGCTGCACCAATCGGCAAGCCTGCGCCAGACAAAGAGAAGGAGAACAAATTGCCCGTGCTGCCCGTGGATGGGTTACCAGTGGAATCCAGGACAATGTCTTCAGTGGATTCGATTACCAAACCAGCGGCCAAAGCTGCTGCTGTTCGGTACTCAGATGAACCGCTACCATTGGCAGTTGCCAACAATGCAGCAGCATCGCCACCAACAGCCATCTGGCGGGCCAATGGCGCAACCGCAGCGGCGCGCATTTCAGCACTACCACCGTTGTTCGCAGTGTCCATCAAGTCAGCACCACAAGAAGCAACAAAAGCATTTGAAGCAGCCCAGCGAGCTTCCACTGTATTACCATTTGCAGCCTGGTCAGCCACTTCGGTGCAACCGAAGCCGACCAAGAAACCAAATTGCTGATAAAAACCGGAAGCAATGGTGTTGGCCGCTGCCAAACGAACCACGCCTTCGCTGCAATCAATGCTAACGCCTGCAACGCTGCTGCCACCTTCATTACTCACGAGGTTGCTGTCATTCAAACAAGTTTGGATACGGTTAAAGGCTTCAGCAGGACCACCAGGCACAATGGCAAACCCATTGCGCAAGGAAAAGAACAATGCAGAAGCGCGCACAAACAAACGCTCAGCGGTCACACCTGCGGCGTTGGCCGTCAAGGAACCATCAGCGTAAGTCTGGTTGTCAAAGGCACCCAACAAAGGATCGCCACTGGCAATCATACGCGTGCGCTGGGCCAAGAAACCCGTGCCGCGACCTTCTGCAGTTGGACTAGGGGTGGCACCATTCAAACCAAACAATGTGCCATCAGATGCCTGCCCAGCTGTACCTTCCGAACTGGCATACTGCTGAGACAAAACAGAAGAAGCTGCTGCGCGAATATTAGGGTCCAAATCTCTGCTGGCCAAGCTCGTTAAATCCTGAGCTGTCCCCAACGTTGAAACCAATAGCGCCGAACCGAGTACGACCAAACCGAAAAAAACAAAAAGCTTTCGCATTATGCACTAACCTCCTTGGGTTTTGCTTGCGTGTGTTAAAACAGTTTTTAAATTTCACCCACTGTTTTAGTGGGCACCTTGAGAAAGCTAACTCCCCTCCTAACACGACATTTTCTACATTTGATCTTAGCATACTTGGTTTATCAATGTCAAGATGATGGAGGTGATGTGTATGCTGATTAAATATGTATCGGGTGTCAAACAAGCATCCGAAACTAATGTTTTCAAATAGAGTGATGCTGTTTTTAGATGCGGCCTAATGAACTATTATTATCTTCTGCTCTCACATTTCCATTGTTTAAAGTAATGGTGGTTCAAGAAAGAAAAAAACAAAACCGTCAGAATTGAAGTTGTTTGTGGTTATGATGTATAATCACGGAAAATTTCTCGAAACCATACGTAATGAAAACTTTAAAATGCAAAGGAGGCTGTCTAAAACAAAAGAAGATTTATGTCTTCAGGGAAATTTTCAGCTTAAATCGGAAGGTTTAGCTTTAAACCTAAATATTTTAATCTTAACCGTGAATTTACCCGAGTTACCATACCTCAAGGGTAAATTTACAAGGAGGTTTTCAAAAGATGCAGAAATTTCGGAGTCTGATCTTTTTATTTGCTGTTCTAGGTGTTATTGGTCTGCTGAGCACTGCTGCACTGGCTCAGCCTCTTTCTTTTGTCGATTGTGCGGATGCTTCTGATAACTTCGATTGTGCTGCCGCTTCCGGTGGTACATTGACGTGGGACATCATTGCTTCCCCAAGTGTGTTGAATCCGATTACCACCCAGGACACTGCTTCTGGCGACGTGCTTGATCACGTCTTTGGTGTGGCAACCACGGCTTCCACCGCCAGCATCGACCCAGGCATCTTCGGCACCGGCGCTCAGGGCTTGATCCCTCGTGCTGCTGCCGTCATTGAAGTGAATGCTGAAGGCACCGTCATCAGTTACACGCTTCGCGATGGTATGGTCTATCAGGATGGCTCCACACCAAGCACCGATGACATTTTGTATTGGTACCATGATGTGGTTTTCAATCCAAACTTGCCTAACTCTGTTTCCAGCAACACTTGTTCTGATGGTGAACCCTATGTTTATGATGCCACCTCTGCTACGACATGGACTGTGACTTGCAGTGCACCATTTCGTACTTACACCGGCAATGTCGGTGGCGGCGTGGTTATTTCTAAACAAATGGCTTTAGATCTCATTGACGTTCAGGGCATCGCCACGGAAGATGGCGTCAACGGCCCACGCGCTATCCAGGAATTCCTGGGCTTGGGTGTGGACATTTCTTTGTTGACAGGTACTCTGGGCGCATTCTCCATGACGGAATTCGTGTCTGACCAAGTCGCTCGCTATGAACGCAACGGCAACTTCTATGGTGTGGATGGCAACGGTGTGGCTTTGCCATACGTTGATAACTTGGAACTCATCATCATCCCAACCAACGGTCAGAACTTATCCTTGAGTAACTTCCTCAACGGTCAGACCGACTGGTTCGGCCCACGCCCAGCTGACTTGGCTCCAGTATTGAGTCAGGCAGGTGCAGGCTTCTTGGTGAACAGTGACATCGACAATGCGACACCAGCTGCTGGTGAAGTATTCACCACGCCTAACTTTGATGATCCTGACTTGAACTTGCAGGCTGCTGCCCGCAACTTGAACGTGCGCCGTGCTTTGTCCTTGGCTTTGGACCGCACCTCCGCAGTGTTCAACGTGTTGCTCGGCATTGGTACGCCTCAGTACACCATGACCACCTTGGGTGGCGCTGCTGGTGCGACCTTCTTCTTGGGCCGCAACAACACCTGCGATACCTTCATCAACGCTGGCTTGGCCACCGCTGATAATTGTGTTGGTGGCACCTGGAGCTTGGACAGTGGTTTGAGCTTGTCCGTCAACCGCTTGCCAGATCCTAACTCCACCCCAGAAGCTTTGCAGCACTTGGGCTGCTTGGTGGACTACGATGGTTGTGTTGCTGCCGCTGGCGCTTTGCTCGACGAAGTCGGTGTTGTTGACACCGATGGCGACGGCATCCGCAACATCCCTGCCAACTTGGACGCCGATGTGGGCAACCCAGGTGGTAACTTTGAAATCACAATCGTGACCAATTCCGGTAACACCATTCGTGAAGCTTACGGCGAAGTGGCTTGTGCCAGCTGGACTGCTTTAAACGTCAGCTGCCAGACCCAGTCTAAAGCTTTCTCCACCTTGGTTTCGGAATTGTTGGGCGGCACCTTCTCCGGTTACATCACCATCGGTTTAACCGGTGGCGACCCAGCTGGTGGCGTTAACGTGTTCCAGTGCGGTACTGCTTTGTACTTCTGGCACATCACCTGTGATCCAGCTTCCACCTCTGGTTTGACAGCTCAGGACCCTTCTTCCGCAGCTGTGGAAGTTGGTTTCGACGCTGGTTTCGCTTCCACGACTGTGGCTGATGCACAGGCTGGTTTCGACCAAGAGCAGATCGCTTGGCTCCAGGGTGAACCTTTCTACCACTTGGCCGTGCAGAACGCTTTGTTCGCATTGCGCTCCGACCGTGTTTGTAACCATGGCCGCAGCAGCGACGGCAACAGCCACTTGAAATTCCGCGTGGACCTTGATGGTAACGGAGCTGCTTGTTCCAGCAACAACTAAAGTTGAATATTTAGTCTGTTTATGTCACAGAAAGAGCGCACGCTTCGGCGTGCGCTCTTTTTTTCTAACCCCACCTTACGAAGTTATTTACAGAATTTGATGTTGGTCAAATGTTAAATCCAGCCAGCCTGACACCATTTCAGATTATTGTTTGACACAATTCGTGGGGTGTATTGCCAAGAACTTCAATTTCAAATTTGTTCGTGTATAATTCAAAAAGGCGCTTGTGCTTGCGCACGCGATCTTTTTTCTTTAAGTTATGTCATAAATTTGGTTTTCACCGTTAAGATTAAAAGAATAACCTTTTGCAGGGTTAATTTTCTAAAAAATAGCGTTTTGTAGGGATCCATATGGTTAGCTTTATTATTCGAAGATTACTTTACATGCTACCGATTTTGCTTATCGTCAGTTTCATCATTTTCATACTGATGTGGATGCAGCCTGGCGACGTGGTTGACTCCATGTGCGGTTTGGCTTGTCCACCAAATTTGCGTGAAGCCCTTCGCGATAAATACGGATTGAATGACCCATTCATATTTCAGTACGCCCGTTGGTCCTATGGCGTGTTCTTCAGCCCTTCTATTGAGGCCAGCTTCCCCTTTATCCATTTCCATGAACCGGACTTTGGCTATTCACCCACCCGATCCATGCCTGCATTAAAGGCGTTGTTGGGTGAAAATCGATGGTTATGGACCATTGTTCTAGTGATGAGTGCCATGGCTGTCAGTTGGCTCATTGCCATCCCAATCGGGGTCTATTCGGCCACACACAAATATTCGCTGGCGGACAACAGCTTTTCGTTCCTAGGATTTATTGGTATTTCCATGCCAAATTTTATTCTGGGTTTGATTTTTATTTGGTTGATTGTGGGTGTATTCAAGCTTGGCCTGCAAAATGACTTCTTTGCAGTGGGAGGTATTTTAAACACCGAATATATCGGCGCCCCCTTAAGCCTTGAAGTTGTTCTTAATTTCTTGTGGCACTTTGGGCCGCCTGTGCTTATTTTGGCCGGTGCCAGTACGGCAATTGTGATTCGCTACATGCGCAGCAATATGTTGGATGTATTGGAAATGGCTTATGTCAAAACCGCTCGAGCCAAAGGTTTAAAAGAGCGTGTTGTGGTCTATAAGCACGCGTTGCGTAACGCCATTAACCCATTGGTCAGTATGTTGGGCTTTTGGGTTCCAATGATGATGGAAGGCGCGTTGGTGATTGCCATTGTGTTTAATTTACCGCAATTGGAAACCACGTTCTTTCAAGCCATCATCGTGCGCGACAACATGGTGGTCATGAGCGGATTGTTTGTGTTCAGCTTGATTCTGATGTTTGGCAACTTGGTATCTGACATTTTGCTGGCCATCACAGACCCTAAAATTCGGTACGAATAAACTATCATGAATAAAAACGTGTCATTAACTTCGGAGTTTACGCACAAGCCGGTTTCGCAACGTTATCTCATTTGGAAGCGCTTCACTCGGCATCGCCTCGGTGTGATTGGCGGGGCAATCATGGTCTTTATGATCTTCATTTTCGCCTTTGCTGAGTTTGTTGCCCCATATGAGTTTTTGGTCCCCCACCCTAGTACGCCTTATGTACCGCCCATGATTACAAAAATTAATTGGGATGGGATCAGTCCATATGTTTACGGTATGGAACGTATTCAGGCCACGGTAGAATATCAAGGCAAGACATTCCCTTTACCGGGTGTGTTTAATTATGAAGAAAACAAAGATGCAAAATATTACATCAACTTCTTTGTCCCTGGTGAAGATTATAAGCTCATGGGTACGTTCAATAACAATATTCACCTTTTTGGGCTGAGTGGGACCGAAAATTTAACAAACTCTGAAAAGAAATTCGTTAAATTCTTCCCGTTGGGCACAGATCAAACAGGCCGTGACTTATTCTCACAGATTTTGGTGGGTGGCCGTATCACCTTGGGCTTGGCCCCAATGGTAATTTTGGTCAGCTTCCTGGTGGGCACTTTTGTAGGCGGTTTTTCCGGTTATCTGGGTGGCGGTTGGGACACGCTTATACAACGCATCACTGAAATTTTTATGTCTCTACCACGTCTTGCATTGATTTTGACCATTTCCGGTTTATTAGCGACACTGATTAATGTGCCCCCTATGATACGTTTTTGGAGTATCGTGGGGCTTTTGAGCCTCATTGGTTGGGCGCCGTTGGCGCGTGTGGTGCGTGGTCAGTTCCTGGCCTTGCGCGAACATGAATTTACTCAAGCTGCTCGAGCCTTGGGTGCCAGCAATGGGCGTATTATCTTCCGTCAAATTATGCCCAATATCATGAGTTACCTGGTGGTGGCGGCCACACTTGCTATTCCTGACATCATCATTTTAGAAAGTATTTTGAGCTTCCTCGGCTACGGAATTCAAAATCCGTTGATGAGTTGGGGGTACCTGCTCAACGCCTTCCAAGGCCAAGGGTTTTTAACACATATGCAATTCCATCCTTGGTTGTTGATTCCGGCCTTCTTTATCGTGATCAGCGTGTTGGCACTCAACTTCTTGGGTGACGCCCTGCGCGATGCCTACGATCCATTCAACGTAACGAGTAGCGCCTCAGAATAAGCGTTTAGTTTTAAAACATTGAATTTTGAAGCGACCAAGCCAAATGGCTTGGTCGCTTTTTTATTAGTGTTTTACAACGCAGAAGTGTAAGCCCAGAATTTCAACAGGTTGGGAGTTATCTGGCGAATTAACCACCATGCGACCTTTTTCAAAGTAAGGGAGTGAGCGCAAGAACTCAGGAGGTGCGCCTGCCATTTCACCCATTTTCTTTTCCATTCCAAGCAAAACTCGATTTGAAATTTGAGACAGAACCCCTTCATGGATATCCTGAGGATTTTGTGTAATCAACACAAGGCCAAGTCGATTTTTACGCCCCTGTTTGGCAGCCGCAATAAATTTTTCGTTGATTTCACGGTCTTGTTGTGTTTCTGATTTGGCCAGATAGTTGTGAGCTTCATCCACAGCCAGAATCACAGGATGTTTGGCAATTTGTTCGGCCCAATCCGTATCCAGCCCCTTGGTTTTTGCGTCTGCAATCATGCTCATCACAGCAAGCACAACCACGCGTTCGGCCACATCACTGAGGTGGTCTGTTGGAAACACACTCACAATACCTTCAGAAAACACATCCTGATAAAGCTGCGTGATCGGCGTGCCTTCCGGCTGATCAAAAATGTTTTCAAACGCGCGACGGCAAACACGACGACGCAACGCTTTTAAAGTGTTTTCGTGAACCACACCACTTTCGGTGAACGGCAACATCTTTTCATCGTTCAGTACAAATGACTGGAACTGCATGTAAGTGCCTTTAGGCTCCTGCCCAAAGAAGGAATCCACCAAACGCACCAAGGCTTCGTATTGCGATTCGTTGAGTTCGCCGCCTGCAATCAGGAATTTAAACTGTGCCACCAAAGAAAATGGAATCGTAAACGGCGTGTGTGCCTTGGCACCTGTGTAACGTGAGCCTCGACCTTCCACCGCATCAAACACCTTCAAATTCGACCCAATGCCGCCAAACTGTACCCCTTGAGCAATTAATTTCTGCTCATCATCTGGATCAATGTGATGTTCTTCAGCCATGAGGTGATATTCATTGTCAGGATCAATCACGACCAGGTTCACCTTGCGATTGGCCCCACCTTTGCGTTCCAACTTGTAGCTTCTGCCAACCACCTGGCGCAAGAAATTTTTGGTGGTAAATGTCTTCCCACGCCCACTCATCCCTGCGACCAGAGAGTGCGTAAAGATCAACGGATCGCCTTTTTCAAGGTCGTTTCTCAGATAATAAGGCACATTGAACCCTGGCCCCACAGTGACCGCTTCTCCACCTGTCGCCACATAACCCAGGAAAATGCCATCATCAGGAATACTCAATCCGAGCTTAACTTCTTCCTCACTGGCAACGCTGCGTGTAATTGAGTTTGGCTTGGGAATGTAGCGCACTTCTTGCGCTTTGGGATCACCATCTTTGAACATCGAGATGGGGTCAATCAGAGCGGTTTGCACATATTCTTTTTCATCAATTTTCTCCGCTTCGACAAGGGCGTGAACTTCACTGGTGTCATCTAACGCATTTCGTTTGGTGTAACGCAATTGCTCGATCACACCAAAAATCTTTTCATTGCGGTAGCCCAAGGGGATGACCACATAATCACCTATTGCAACCTGATTTCGCTTTTCGTTGGGATCATCTTCACCCGGCACCAGTGGAATATAAACTTCGATGTGCGATTCGGTTCTAGAAAGAGATAGCTCCTGAGGAATGGCCACACGTCCAATTTCTGTTTCATGCAACGTTGGTGTGGCAACATCAGTCAGTTTTTCAAGTCGGATATCGTCATCGGATGGCGGTTTGTCATCATTCAATTCCAAGCTACCAATATCAGTTATTTTCGGATCAATCGTCGGATTTTGAGCCATGTTCTGCTCCTCTCTTGCAAAAACCCTTAACGGGCAGCACCACGACTGTTGTTGTAGTCAAGGTCCACCATCAAACCGGTTTGATGTTGCAGCGCTTCCCGTTCCTCTTGAGTAATGCGTGCCTGAGCATCTGCAATGCGAATGGCGTTGGGTACACCGCCTGGACCACGCGCAATCTGCGACAGCACCAACAGGCGAAGGTCTTCCGCGCCATATTTGTCGAGTATCGCACGAGGCACTTCCACACGCAGCGCTGCATTCACGCGAGGGTCATAAACGTACAAAAATGCAATGTGATAATGATCAGCCGGGTATTTGAGCACCAATTCATCACGCAGTTCATCAAAAAAGTCCATCGTTTCCGGTCCACCGCCATGCAATGATGGATGCTGGGGTTGAATGAACCAATTGGTGTATCCCAAGTTGCCCGAAGGAATTTTTTCGAACAACGCACTGATCCATTGTCGGTCATTGTGCCAAAGCTGCTTGGCTTCCTTACTCGCACCAAAACGCAACAAAGAAATCGATTCCGGCGTTTTGTTGATTGCCACCACCAGCACATTTCGTTCAATGGCCAAATGGATCACTTCCAGCGACACTTGAATCAACTTTTTCCAGTCGTCTTTCAATAATAAATCGATGTCTACATCAGCCCCGCGCCCCATCGCACTGATAAGATAACGATATAAACGGGTTGGATACAATCGGCCATCCAAAAAGATCAAGTCACCTTCACCTAAATCGAGCAGTTGGATCATCTTCGCCGCGTGTTGTGGTTCGCTCGACACATCGGCCATCGCTTTGACAACTTCCTGGATGCGATGTGGGTTAGCGCTGGATGGAATTTCATCGTTGGAAAGCTGCAAACGCCATAGAGAAAGCAAATCATGGTGTTCCAGGGTTGCCCCTGAAATGGTTCGATAGTCGCGATTGTGCGTCACCCAGGCTAGGGTTCGATAGGCTTCCAGCGGCATCCGTTGGCACATGCTGCGATGCTCTGAAACCAACAGGGCTTGATTGGCACAGGCAACCGTGCCGTTACGAAAAATCATCGTGCGCGAACTGCCACCATCCAGGCCATAAATACAATTGATATTTGATGCTTCCCAGGCGGCCAAATCAAGTAATTCGTAACGAGCATATTGTAGCCCATCGACTATTTCGACTTCCTTGCCCAGAAAGTTAAGATCATCATACACCTTACGCGCACGACGATTGTATTTATCAGAATCGCGGTGTCCCAGTCCCTTGGTCTCTCTTTGAAACAGCCGACGTACATCAGACGTTAACATGGTTCTATGATAATCAGCAAGTGAACATCCAGCCAAGTCATATGTCCACCCTGAAATGCCCCTTTCCAAATACCTATTATACAATTTTCTGAATGCAAATACTGGCAATGTTCTTTATCCTAAAAGTAATCAATCGCATAGTCATCCCTGCATTGACTGTCTACAATACCATCATGTCTTGGATACAAATATTGACCGTTATCGTTTTCGCTGCCACGCCCGTTTTTGAGTTAAGAGGGGCCATTCCTTTGGCGTTATTACAATATGATTTCGATCCTTGGACCACTTACGGATTGGCGGTGCTTGGTAACTTGTTGCCCGTGCCTATTTTGTTGCTCGGCCTGAAGTACGTGATTCAGTTTTCGCAACGCTTTCCCTGGTTCCACAATATGTTTGAATGGTGGACCGAGCGAACGCAACGGAAGCACTCCAAGAATTTCGAACGCTATGGCGCACTCGCCCTCGTTTTGTTTGTAGCCATTCCACTCCCTGCCACAGGTGCATGGACGGGTAGCCTGGCAGCGGTGTTGTTTGCGGTACCATTCAAGGCAGCATTTCCTTTAATTATGATCGGGGTTTTGATTTCAGGTGCAATTGTCACCACTTTAGTCAGCCTGGGCATCATGGCCGCCGGTCACTAGAGGAGTATCTTGATGAGGCAACTGACACAGCCTAAAGCCATTGTGTTCGACATGGATGGCGTGTTGATTGACAGCGAGCGCATTTGGGAAGAGGTCGAAACCGACTACCTGATGGAGATTGCTCCAGGATATACGCGGGAACACCAAAGCGAAATTATCGGTAAACGACTGCGCGATCTACATCAATATCTGATCAATCATCTTGGCGCCACGTTGTCGTTTGAACCTTTTGAACAACACTTTCATGAGATGGGGGATGAGGTCTATCGCCAAAAAGTGCCCCTCATGCCTGCTGTGAAAGAAACGCTTCAGCTATTAAAAGATCAAGCGATTCCGATAGGATTAGCTTCCTCATCACCAACAGCCTGGATCAACATCACACTGGAAAGATTTGAACTGGCACATTTTTTTAATACAGTTATTTCCGGCGAACAGGTGGAAAAAGGCAAACCTGCGCCTGACATTTATCAGGCCGCATCTCAAAAACTGAATCAACAATCTCACGACTGTTGGGCCATTGAAGATTCAACCGTAGGCATCCAATCTGCCCAAAGCGCTGGCATGACGGTCATTGGTTATCGCAATGGTCACAATACGAAACAATCGTTCGAGCAAGTGGATTGCATCATCAACCATCTAGGTTTGCTGATTGATCTTTACAACTGATCAGCACCAGAAGCCAAATATTCTTCAAACTTGGTGCGCATCTCCGGTGGGATTTCTATTGGCACAAATTTTTCTGTATCAATCAGCACGTGACTGATATCCGCCTCAGCACACAACGTGCTTTTATTCAATCGATACACATCAAAATGAAAGGTCACCGACGCATTCCCAAGCTGTGTGACAGATAAAGCAATTTCTAACGTATCCCCATACTTGATTGGCTTCTTAAAGTCAGAATCTACATGCACAATGGGAAAACCCTGTTTCAGATCACGCAGCATGTGTGGGTAAGGATAGCCCAAAAACGCCATAAATTCTTCTTCCGTCTGCTGATAAAAGTCAAAGAAGTTTGGATAGTAAACAATACCCGCATAATCAATCTCACCAAAGCGAACGGTGTGTCGGTGTCGGAAAATGTTATGACTCATGATGAAAGGCAGGATATAGGGAATGGGTAAAGGCTTCAAATCCCCCAACCCCCTTTTCTAAAGGGGGCTACAGTTAGCCTGCGTGTGTAAGCTCCGATACTCTAATCGTTTTTCTTTTTGGAGTTTTGATTGATTAAAATATTTATTTAGTCTTATAAAGACAAGAACCAATAAAAAATAAAGAACCCATAATGAAAATCTCTCCCCACCGATAACCCAATCGTGCCCCCTTTTCAAAAAGGGGGTTGGGGGATTAGACGCCTTTACCATATTTATATTTTTTTGCTTCTCAAAATGATTATAAAAAAGAAAGGGGCGCAAAATCGCGCCCCTTTTTCAAGAACTTATTTGAATATAGAAAATTAATTGACTTGATAGATTTCGCTTTCGGTCTTGAGTTGTTCGTACTTCTCAAGACGAAGGCGCATTCTGGCACTTCGGAGTTTATCCAGTGCTTCTTTTTCGATCTGGCGAACGCGTTCGCGGCTGATGCCAAACACTTTGCCGATTTCTTCCAGCGTCTGAGGCTGTTCATGCTGGAGCGCAGAACCATCGTTGTTGTCCAAAATGCGAAGACCGTAGCGCAGTTCGAGGATACGACGTTCGCGCTCGCAGAGTTCATCGAGCAGGCAACCGAGTTCTTCGATCTGCATCTGGCGGAAGGCTTCGTGCATGGGGGATGGGGCATCCGTGCTTCCGATGAAATCGCCGAGCAGGCTGTCTTCATCGTCACCTACGGGTTCATCCAGGGAGCGGGAGTAAGGCGAAATCTTTTTGATACGTTCGATTTCGGCTTCTGGCCAGCCCAGGCGTTTGGACAGCACTTCCAATGAAGGAGATTCGCCTGTTTCCTGCACGTATTCCTCTTCGATTTTGTAGATCTTTCGCATGTTTTCCAAAATGTGAGGCGGAATGCGAATGGTGCGTGCTTTGTCGGCCAAAGCACGACTGATGGCCTGTCGAATCCACCAGGTGGCATACGTACTGAACTTATAGCCTTTGGTGTAATCGAAACGTTCGATGGCTTTCATCAAGCCGATGTTGCCTTCTTGAATGAGGTCCAAGAATGGCAAACCATAACCTTTATGATTTTTGGCGATCGAAACCACCAAGCGCAAATTGGCTTCTGCCAATTCTTCACGGGCGCGTTGATCGCCACGTGCCACACGCTTGGCCAAGATCACTTCTTGTTCGCGTGTCAGCAAAGGCACTTTGCCAATTTCCTGAAGATACGTGCGAACCAAATCCTCTTGACGAGGCTCATTGAGGGTAATGGTGGCAGTGTTTTCTTCACCTACAGCACCATTTTTACCTTCAATAGGTTGCATATCCTCTTTGTTAATCTCCAGTTCAAGGACTTCTAATTCCTGAATGGCCATCCCAACATCCTCCTAAAGTACGTAGACAATAAATTTCTATATTTTCGTTCAAAAACAAAGACTCGTTAACAATAATACCGAAGGGATCTGAAAAATAGATCGTGGTTACAAACGAGTTGTATCTCTTCCGAACCTCGTTAGTATATCCCCATTTTTTATTTTAGTCAAGAGCTTTTTGGACAAATTGAGCGCGATTTTTTAAAATCTATTTTAAGGCTTATTTTATCGCTTCTGAAGTCGGAAATCGAATCAAAGGCCACAGGGCTTTGACCGTTTTTGACCCAATCCCATGCACTCGCTGCAGATCCGACACCGAATCATACGGTCCATTTGCCCGTCGATCGTCCACAATTCGTTGCGCCAACACCGGCCCTACCCCTGGGAGAAATTGTAAAGTGTCCACATCCGCAGCATTGATATCAACCTGATCTACAAATGGTGAAATTGTTTTAACTGTCGGTTCATTTGGTAGCGACGCAAGCAAAACAAAGAATAAGCCCATGCCAAGCAGTCCCCACAACGCTGCCCGATCACTTGAGCAAAGGGTGGGAAAATAAGGCTTTAATTCGTTGACGGCCCTGTGTTTCCAGTTGTCCATAGTACCCTGGGGCCAGCATTTGATACTTGGGCTGGTCCATCTTTTGATAATAGGCATTGGTGAAAATTTTTCGTAGCGTGTCCATCAGACCCAAATCATTTTCCAAAAAGGGCCGATATTTTTCCAAAAATCTTTCAAGCTCTTCAATATGGATATCAATGTCCACCGACGCCTGTAAATAAGCCACGCCCTGATCCACATCTTGATGAAAATTTTCTAGTGCGGTTTCAAATAACCTCCGCCGTCGCAGTTCTTCTTCGGCTTTGTGCTGCATTCGTTCGGACTGCTCTTGGCAGGTTTCAAATTCTTCAGGATTGATCTCTAAAAAGCCACAGCGACACCCTTCATGCACAGGGGGAACAGTTTCTATGTCGGTAAACAATTCGCCGTGTCGTTGCAAACACTCGATACAAGTGTGCGGATTGAGGTTGGCATAAAATTGATAGTGTGCTTCGGTTATCTTTTTTTTCCGCTTGAACCACATTGAAAAACTCCCGTTTTTGACCTTCAACGTAGTATATGATTTGAGCGCTCAAACTGACAGCCAGACTCATGGCATTTGCTCAGGCTCTTGCTCCTTTGGCGCCTTCAAGCCACGCCACTGATTGAGTCTTTGTTTGATTTCAGTTTCTTCACCATATGAGGTTGGCTGATAATATAGTCGATCTTTTAAATTATCAGGCAAACATTGCATGCCCGTCAATGCTTCTTCATGATCATGCGCGTATTGATAGCCTTTGCCATAGTCCAAATCTTTCATCAAACCTGTGACTGCATTTCGTAGATGAAGCGGCACCGGGTCATTTCGAGTTTCTTCCACATCGGTTTTGGCCTGCCCAAATGCCCTGTAAACCGCGTTGCTTTTGGGGGCCATAGACAAATAGACGGCGGCCTCTGCCAACACCAAATCGCCTTCGGGTGATCCCAACCGCTCAAATGCCTGCCAGGCGGAGAGCGTGACCGTCAATGCCTGTGGATCAGCCAACCCAATGTCCTCCGTTGCCATACGAATCATGCGGCGGGCAATATAAAGGGGGTCTTCTCCACCCGCTAACATTCTTGCCAGCCAATACAGCGTTGCATCAGGATCAGAGTTTCGTACGGATTTGTGCAGCGCGGAAATGATGTCGTAGTGCTCTTCGCCCGACTGATCATAGCGAGGCGTTTTTTGCTGAATGGCTTGTTGAACCAATGCCAGATTGATGCTCGATTCCTGACACAAATCGGCTGCCAGTTCAAGCGCATTGAGTGCTTTTCGAGCATCTCCATCCGCATACTGCACCAGAAAGTTCCGCGCATCAGCTCCAAGTTCCAGCCGCTTGTTGCCCAAGCCTCGATCTTCATCACGCAACGCCTGGTCAAAAATTGACTCCAAATCCTGATCGGTCAATGGCTTTAGGACGAACACTTGAGAACGAGACAACAATGCAGAGCGCAGCCTGAACGAAGGGTTTTCGGTCGTGGCCCCAATCAGAATAACACTGCCTTCTTCGACGTATGGAAGAAAGGCATCTTGTTGAGCACGATTGAAACGGTGAATTTCGTCGACAAAAATAAGATCGCGCTTGCCCTGCGTTTGAAACTTCTGCTTGGAGGATTCCATCGCTGTTTGCACATCTTTGATGCCGGACCGTGTCGCCGAAAATTGAACAAAGGCGCTGCCAAAATTTTTGGCAATGATCATCCCCAAGGTGGTTTTGCCAATACCAGGTGGCCCCCAAAGGATAAGCGAGCGCACCTGTTTGGTTTCGATCAACTTCCTCAACACTTGATTGGGACCGACCAAATGCTGCTGTCCTATAAACTCATCCAACGTTCGAGGTCTCAATCGTTCGGCCAAAGGCACAGATTGCGGGTCACTAAATAATCCTTGTTCTGTTTGTGACATTATGGACACTCCCAACAGCTTAAACATCAAAATAATTTAATTTTTTAAGGCTTCAAATCCCCAACCCCTTTGATCTCAAAGGGGCTACATTAAGATTTTGGAAGCGGGTACTGTTTTTCGCTTCGTTATTCTTTACGTATATAAAAGCAAAGGGCCTTTTATTTTTATCAATTCAATCAATATTTGCACGTCGATCTCAATTTGCTTAGCATAACAGATAGTCACAGGAGGTTTCGATGAAAAAAGCCATCTTGCCCGCATTGATTGTCATTGTTTTTTCTTTGGGTTGGGCTTTGCTTTCATTAACCACCACCACAGTGTCGCAAATTCAGCCACAAATCCTCACTTTGGCCACCACCACCAGCACAGTGGACTCTGGTTTATTATCTGAATTGAATCCTATTTTTGAAGAAAAATTTAACGCTCAAGTTCGTGTATTGTCTCAAGGCACGGGTGCAGCCCTGCGAACCGCAGAAAATGGCGATGCCGATGTGGTCCTGGTCCATGCTAGGACTGCTGAAGATACGTTCATTGAAGCCGGTTTTGGCATCAATCGCCGTGATGTGATGTTTAACGACTTTGTGATTGTGGGTCCAGCAAGTGATCCCGCTGGTGTTCGTGACATGGTCAGCGCCCGTGAAGCTATGAGCCGCATAGCCGAAACCCAATCACGTTTTGTTTCCAGGGGTGACCAATCTGGCACACATCAAAAAGAACAAGCCCTTTGGTCACAAGCCAACATTGATCCGCAGGGCAACTGGTATCTCAGTATCGGGCGGGGCATGGGTGATACGTTGCAACAAAGCAATGAACTAAGTGCATACACCATCAGTGATCGAGGCACCTGGTTGGCACTCAAAGACCGTTTAGGTCTGGAATTATTGGTTGAGGGTCCTGTCAAAGGCGGCGATCCGATTTTACTGAACCCTTATGGTGTAATCGCGATCAACCCGGCACGTCATTCCAATCGTAATTACGAATTGGCAATGGCTTATATCGGCTTTTTAACATCCATTGAAGCACAGCAGATCATCGATACTTTCCGCATCAATGACGAACCTCTGTTTTTTGCGGATGCCCTCAATGAACAACCCAATTTTGAACAATACGTTCCTCAATCTCGCTGAGTATAATGCGTCATCATGACCTGGTGGCAATTTTGGACAGAGAGCGTTGGTCAAGCCTTATCATTACTGATTACGTTTGACACCTATGTGTGGACAACGATTGGGGTATCACTCAAAGTTTCCGGCCTGGCTTTAATTTTTTCAATTCTAATTGCATTTCCCTTTGCCGCTTTGCTTGCTTATCGACAATTTCCTGGACGTGGATTTTTAAGGCTATTGGTCTACACCGGCATGGGATTTCCTTCTGTCATTGTCGGCTTGATTGTGCTATTGTTGTTGACCCAGCGCGGCCCACTGGGAGAGTTTCAGCTTCTGTTTACTCAGGAAGCCATGATTATTGCGCAGTGTGTGTTGATTTTTCCACTTTTAACGGGTATCGCCATGAGCGCCATGGAGGCAGTTGATCCGCTGATAGGCGAAGCTGCCTCAAGCTTGGGTGCCAAACCATTGCACCAAGCCTGGGTCATGGCAGGATTGGCAAAGCGAGGCTTGATCACCGCCATTCTTTCCGGCTTTGGTCGAGCCATCAGCGAAGTGGGAGCTGTAATGATTGTGGGCGGAAATATTTTATTATCACAAAATATTTCCTATACCAGAACGCTGACCACAGCCATCATTGTAGAAACCCGCCAGGGCAAGTTCGAAACCGCGCTGGCCTTAGGTTTCATTTTATTTCTGATCGTATTAATTGTAAATCTGGTGGTGTTGCGATTGGGTCGGTTGCCTTCAGCGGCTTGATGTTGGTGGCAATATTTTGAGGTATTGAATCTTTTGCCCCAATTTTTACTTGATGAAGCTTTCATGGACTCACGCCTACGCGGGAATGACATACTGAGCATTGCAGTTGACTTAATCAGTCAATTTCCCGAATCAAACCATATTCCCCTCAAAATACAAATCAACTGAAGACAGAAAAAAGATTCATAAACCTGAACCAATATACACAGACTTATCATAGCTCCCTTTTTGAAAAGGGGTTGGGGAATTAGATGCCTTTACCCTCAATTTGGGGTTTTCTTTTTTAAGTTCATGCATCTCTATATAAGAAAGTCAAGGGTTAGGAAGGAAGCCCGACGGGCAGGACGTCGGACCTTTTAATCGGATTCTCTCAAGTAAACTGCTTGAGGATCTTCGCCTCGTACCCACCCTGTCCCTCTCATCGAATCATAGGTGAGGCCTGCCCAAGACTTGCCCTTGGCACAGCAGTGCGATCAACTGCCGTTAATGCAATGGGGAAAAAATCCACACCACAGGAGGTTGGCAAGATGGTGCGGCAAAACCCATTGCATTGTTCAGGGATTTTTCCTGCAAGGGCTAAAAACAAAATCCCCTAGAAAGATTGTCTCTAGAGGTAATATAAAGACTCATTAAACAGCCGATAAAACGCAAATAAAAGGCGGTACACTTGCCCAAGAGTCCCCTAGTTCTAATCTCTCACCAAAATTATAACTTTTTTCAAGTTTTAGACTATCACATTTATGATTCTATGTCAATCGATTCCCTCTTTTATTTGGAAGTTGTTTTTATTAAATCGCTTAACAAGGCGTTTTCTTCATTTTTTTGGACTTATTTTGATGAACCATTTTTTCAACAAATCCCATCAATAAATATTGGCTTCACCTAACAACAATACAAATATAGGCGTGTAAAGATTAATTCTATTGCTTGCTTGTGGCTCCATCTATATCAATGTACACTCCCTGAGAACCTACGCTTAGAAAGTACATACATCATGGACAGCTCTATCTTCCAACAGCCGTTGATCTTGCTCGACGGCGCAATTGGCACAGAACTCGATAGACAGATTGAAACATCCCTGCTCCCATGGTCGCTGGATGGGTTGATCTTTTATCCACACTTGCTCAAAAAAGTACATCAAAGTTATATCGATGCAGGCGCACAGATCATTACCACCAACGGATTTCGGACCAATCAACGAACGTTGACTCGTGTTGACTGGGGTCAGGTTGAACTGCCTGAATCCTCTCCTAAAGAATTAAAAGAAGTTTGGGCTGAAAAAAATTGGGATGCGCTGGAGCAGGTGCTGAATCATGTGGCAGTTCGTATTGCACAACAAGCACGGAATGCATCGGCCAAAGATATTTTAATCGCTGGCAACTTGGCACCACTTGAGGATTGTTTCGCACCCGAAAAATCCCCATCCTTGGAAATATCTTTTCCAGAGCATCAACAAAAAGCCCAACATTTTGCTGATGCAGGCGTTGATTTGATCTTGATCGAAACCATGAACCGTATTGAAGAAAGTGAGGCCGCCTTACAAGCCGCACTGGAAACCGGCTTGCCTGTGTGGATCAGCTTTATTTTTGACAGCCAACAAACCCTGCTCAGCGAACAATCTGTGGATGAACTGGCCACCATGCTGAAGAAATATGAATCCTCTTCTCTCTCAGCTGTACTGCTCAATTGCTTCTCCATGACACTGATGGATCGCGCACTGCCTCAATTGGTCAACGCCCTCACTGGCACTGATCTTCGCGTGGGCGCTTACGCCAACGTCGAAGGCCTGTCCGAAGGCGGCATCTGGAAACGCCACGAGGCCCTCACGCCACAACTCTATCTCGAACACGCCCAACGCTGGATCAACGATGGCGCTTCCATCGTCGGCGGTTGTTGTGGTACCACACCTGAAGATATTCAAGTGTTACATAAAAATCTATTTTAAGGCGCTTTACGACATCAAAAATTTGGTAAAAGCTTTAATTTGTTACTCTGCTTTTTTAACCCCATCTGATTGAAATTGACCCACACTCTATAGATATTAAGCTTCCAAATGATAATCGGTTTTATCGCCCCAAGCGCTTTGGAGATAGCCAATCTGACCCCAATGATAGCTAATGTGAGTTGCTCCTGACATCAACAGCACTTTAATTTTCCAGGTTTGACCCCATGGCAGTTCGCGTGTGTCTTCCAGTTGATCATCTGGCACAGATGAGACCAATTCCGACAGGTCTTTGCAGCTTTGCTTGAAACGATCCAAAGACTGCTCGTAACTGACGGCTTCCTGATCTTTCGGATCTGAGGGTGTTTCGCCTTTGATGATTGAGCCGAAAAAATCGTTGGCCCAGGCAATATGGTCTACAATTTCCTGTGCAGAACTTCCTTCCTCAGTGGGTTTCCAACTTGCTTTATCTTCAGGCACATGCTTGGCCGCGCCATAAAACAACTTCCCCATACTCTGAATCCGAAACGCTTCCATCCGTTGATATTCCATAAAAATAACTCCTCAATCGTTTTTAAGATCATAGCCGCTGGAATCTTTACGCTGCAATACCACTCTAATTTTTGCATAAAACAACATCATAGGGTAAACGACCAACTTCAATTAGGTAGAAACTTCAAATCCCCCAACCCTCTTTTCTAAAGAGGGCTACGATAGGTTTGCGAATGCTGGTTCAGATATTCGAATTGGTATTTTTTTTTATAGGTTGGATTGATAAATTTTTGAATTTCTTAAACAGTACATTTCTGGGAAAACTTCTGGCCGAAAGTAGTGGTTGAAACGCAGATTGAATTTTATCTTGCCAAAAAATACAAATCTGAAAACAATTTGAGCATCTGAACCCATCCATGCAGGTTAACTGTAGCCCCCTTTTTAAAAAGAGGGTTGGGGGATTAGACGCCTTAATCATGTTTATATTTTGCTAAAAAGTAACTTTTAAAGCTTTTCCAATATCCTTAACCGTGCACTACGAGCGCGTGGATTTTGATTAATTTCTTCGTCGCTGGATTTGATGAGCTTGAACACATTTGCCTTTGGGGTGTTGTTGCAAACACATTGAGGCAGAGCTGGAGGACAAGTACAACCCTGTGCTTGGTCTTTAAAAAACTGCTTGACCAGGCGATCTTCCAGAGAGTGGAAGGCAATCACCACAAGGCGTCCGCCAGTGCCAAGGCAATCGAAAGCAGATTGAAGCGCATCGGGAATGATATTGAGTTCGTCATTGACGGCGATACGTAATGCTTGAAAGGTGCGGGTGGCAGGATGAATTTTAGATTCCCTTCGAAATTTGGAAGGGTAGGTGGCGGCAATCAATTCCGACAGTTCACGTGTGGATTTTAGAGGTCGTTGATCAATGATGTTTCGTGCAATTTGTTTGGCAAAGCGTTCTTCGCCGTAGGTGCGAATAATTTGCTCCAGTTCCTTTTGTGAAACATCATCAATCAATTCAGCGGCTGTACAGGAGGCATCTGGCCCCATGCGCATGTCCAAAGGGCCATCTTTTTGAAAACTGAAACCGCGATGGGCCTGATCCAGCTGCATTGAAGACACGCCCAAATCGAACAATGCCCCATTGAGTTGCTCGATACCTTCTTCGTCAAGCACTCGCTTTAAGTTAGCAAAATTGGCTTGATGAAGCGACACTTTTTCACCAAAAACGTTCAGCGATTCCCTCGTTTTTGCAAGCGTTTCAGGATCACGGTCCAGGCCAATCAAACGACCAATGGTCAACCGTTTGGCGATCTCGATGCTGTGACCACCTGCGCCAACCGTGGCATCCAAATAGACACCTTCTGGATTAATTCGAAGCGCCTCAACCGAAACTTGCAGTAATACGGAAAGATGGCTCAATTGATGATGTTATTAAAAAGGCTTTGCCAATAGTCGACCACAGCTTTGACAAAATTGCCCAAATCATCGGGACCAAAACTTTGTGGCAAGGCCACGTTGTTCAAAAGAGGAAATCCGAAAAAAATGATGACAACAACTGCTAAAACAACCCAAGCGTTCATTTCTCACCTCGTGCATTTGCTGAGTTCACCTTATTGTCTTGATCGGTATCATGCAATCCCAGGTGGGCTTGCAAATAAGATTCCGCATCTTTAAGCGATGCTTCGGCTTCAGTACGAAACTGACTTGTGGCTTGCTTTAACTGATTCCCAAAATTGTGAAACCCTTTCAATAACGTACCCGTGGTTTCTACCAAAGCATCAGCGTCAAAATCATTGAGTGGCCAGTGAGTCATGGGATGCACCATTTTTTGATTGAGCTGATTTACATAACCTTCCACCTTAGGATCATATCCCAACGCAACGAAGGGTACTCCCGCGATTGATGAGAGAATGATAGAGTGTAAACGGCTGCCCCAGAGCACACTTAGCCCATCAAACATGGCCAGGTGTTTTTCTGGCGTATCCTGACTCAATGGCAGCACAGTCATACTTGGCACACGTTTGTTTAAGGCAACACCAAATCGCAGATCCTGTTTGCTGACGGCCAAGAAAATAGGTTGTAAACCATATTGCTGTTGTACATCAGTGATGGCCTGTGCAAGCCAATCACTCACTCTGTTGATTTGACTTTCAGGGGGTGTTACCAGTCCCAGCCCTAATAGTGGACGAGTTTGCTGTTTTTCTGGCGTGAGTTGAGGCAGCCTCAAATTGAGTGCCAGGTCTACACCCTGATAAACTTTTTTGAATCCCCACTGTGAAAGCAATTGAAAGCTTTGTGAGTCACGCACATTGATGTAGTCTACATGCTGAAGCTGTTCCACCACTCGCCCCTCACCTCGTTGTGTGAGTGGACCCAGCCCCTGGCCCAACATGATGACAGGCACCCCCATCCAACTCGCCAGCCTTATCAGGCTTAAATAATAGATCAGCGAGCGGCGGCTGGTGGCATCCTGCAACAAGCCGCCGCCTCCAAAAATGAGAGCTTTGGCGCCCCAAAATGCGCGGAGCAAAGAACTAAAGCGAAGGCGATTCACTGCACGAACACCAAAATGGCGTCGTGTTTGTTCCATATCACCAGAAAGCACGCAGGGTTCTACTTCAGGAAAGGTTTGTTTAAGCCAGCGTAACACCACATGAAGCAACACTTCATCGCCCAAATTGCCGAGGCCATAATAACCAGCTACGACGACGCGTTGTTTCTTCTTCTTTTGCTCCCCCATTGCCAAATCCCCCAAACCACTGCGCCAACCATCAGGCCCAGCACCATGCCATTGAACACCCGAAGCAACGTAAAGTCCAGTGGTGTGTGCAGATGGGCAAAACTATTGATAACTGTGGTCTGTCCCAAAAAGCCGACCAACGCCATCACAATGCCAAAATCCTTCCAACGATAAATACCCCAGGCCAGCCAGAAAATTAAGGCAGGATGACCAATCAGAAATTCTTTGAACCTGGGACGTGCATACAACAACGTCTCTAACTGGTCACGAAACGTTTCTTCAAAAGGCAAGGCAGGAATAAATGAGTCATTTCCAGAACGTAACAGCAACACCGCCAACCCACCCACAATACTGAGACCCAGCACAGCATCTCCCCAAGTCAACGGGCGTTTCCAAAGTCGCTTCCAAATATCGTTTCCACGCCGCTTGGTTTCCCAATAAGCAATGACCAGCACCGGCTCAATGAGGGCCAGCTTGACACCGCTGAAGCTTTCAAACTTCATAAAATAAATCGGCTCACTGAGGAATGCTGAGGTGATCAGACCACCAAACACAGAGGTTGTCATGCCCAGCAAAAAGACTTGAAGCGCATAGCGAATCCCTTCATTTTCAGGCAATGTCATTAACATTCGATACAACCACATCGGTGTTACGATGGCCATACTTAACGCCAGGAATTGAAGCCCTTCATCCCCTCGCTGGAATTGCCACAGAATAATCAAAGCGCCTAATATGGCAATCAGAAAAAACACCCATGCAAACTTTTTCCACAATCGCTGGAACACCCAAATGGTCAACGCCCACACGGCCAGCGCCAATGCCCACAGCATCCATGTCGGCGTTTCTTTCCAAATAGGCGATGGTGAAACATTTCCTATTGAAAAGCCGGTTTGAGTCAACCGAGTCACAAGCTGATCCACATCCTGAGCAAACGTTTGCGGCGCAGATTTTTGATTCAACACCAGAAGACGAAAGTTGCGCTCGCGCACGGCACGCTCATAACGATCAATCGCATCCGAATGTGAAAGTGTTTGACGCTCGCGGGTTGAAATAATGTGTGACCGTATCCAATTGACATCAGAGTTTTCAACTAAGTGTGCCAAACCTTGAGGTTCAGAAAACTCCAGTGTGGTCGCCCATATGTTGAGTGGTTCTGCAATATCCAACACTTTTGAAATGTTGTTTGATGACCATTTCAGCAACGTGTCTATAAAAGCAATGCCATCTATTTCAAGATTTTCAAAGGTGGATTGAAGCAAACTCAAACGTGGCTGATCCAACACAGGAAGCGGTGAGAGTGCAACGATCAATCCTTTGCCACTTGCTTTAATAAGAAATAATTGCTCATCGCTGAAAGGGACTTCAATAGTTGTAAAATGAGGAAGCGGTTTTAGATTAAGTGGCGTGAGTGATTCAACCATCGACGCATCAAACAGCACATATTCGGTTTGGTTTGGGACTGCCAATGTTTCCTGTTGAAGTGCCAGCCAAGTGGGTGCGGTCACAGCCAGAGACACTTGGCGATAGTTGGATTCCCACTCGATGCGTTGCAAACCAATCATCCCTGCAATGGTCACAGAAACCAAGGTCAGTGCCCCTAACACCCAGATGACGCTTCGATAAATCGTTTTGTTCACGCCAAGATCACCCTTCGATAGCAAGCACTATAACTGCTAGATGGAGGGACGCAAGTTTTTTAAATCATCCCATTGACAGTCGAGGTTGTTGTGGCAATGGCATATTGAGATGTTCACCAGGAATTTCCCATAAGAAACGCGAAGGGGCATTATACATGGCGGTACCAAACAACATTCGTTGCGTGGCCCAGGTGAGATAGAGTCGCTCCTTGGCTCGGGTGATGCCCACATAGCACAAACGGCGTTCTTCCTCCAGCGTGCCTTCGCGGATGGAACGGCTGTGTGGCAACAGATTTTCTTCAGCACCGATGATGAATACGTATTCGAATTCCAGCCCTTTGGCAGCATGTAGGGTAAGCAATGCAACGCGCTCAGACACACCATCGTAATGGTCGGCATCACTCACCAAAGCGGTGTGTTCGAGGAAGGTCAACAAATCCATGCCTTCTTCCTGCTGCTCGAAAGAACGCAGTTGGCCAATCAACTCGCGCAAGTTGCCTATTCGCTCTTCAGCAGCGCTGTCGGTGCGTTCCAATTCTTCGATGTATTCCGTTTGAGTAAGAACGGCTTGAGCAATTTCACTGGGTGCATGGGTAGATACCTTTTCACCCAATGACAGCATCAGATCGACAAATGTTTTCAATTTTTTAACCGGCGCATTGCCCAGGCTGGACGCATCTGGATCGCTGGTCACCCTGAGAAGTGCTTCCCACATGGACAATTGTTGTTCACGAGCCACTACCTGAACGGTTGAAACTGTTTTGGCCCCAATGCCACGGCGGGGTCGATTGATTGCACGAAGCAAACTGGCTTCTTCATGGGGATTGGCCAAGAGTTTTAAATAGGCCATTAAGTCTTTGACTTCCAAACGTTCATAGAATCGCAACCCACGCACCACTTCGTATGGAATCCGCCAGCGGATGAAAGTGTCTTCCAGTTGACGAGACAATGTGTTCACACGATAAAGGACGGCAATTTGATTTAACGCCACGCCATGTTCGTGATGGAGTCGGTCAATTTCACTACAAATAAAATTGGCTTCTTCATCCTGAGTGCCCGCTCCATAACAATGAATCAAATCGCCTTCGTCACGAACCGCTTCCAAATCTTTTTTCTTGCGTAAATCGTTATTAGAAATCAAGCTGTTGGCCGCACTGAGAATATTGGCGCTGCAACGGTAATTTTGCCCCAGGGTTAGAACTTTTGCGCCAGGAAAATCTCGTTCAAAATTCAACAGGTTGGCCGGGTCTGCCCCACGCCAAGTAAAAATGGCTTGATCATCATCCCCAACCACACACAGGTTTTGATGTTTCCCCGCTATCAATCGGGTCAACTCATACTGCGCCACGTTGGTGTCTTGGTATTCATCGACCAACATGAAGCGATATTGATCGTGATAAGCAGCCAAAATCTCTGGAAAGGATTCTAATAAGTGAACCGTGAGCCGAATCAAATCAGCAAAATCGAGACTGTTCCCAAGCTCCAATTTTTTCTGATAGCGCTTGTATACACTGCTGACCACATCCAGCAGATAATCGTCCAAGGCATCTGCATAAGCAGGGCCAAACCGACTGGGATCAATGAGGTGATCCTTGGCACGGTCAATCAAAGAAGCCAGAAACACCGGTTTAAATTCATCTGTGGAATGACCCAACTCTTTGATACATTCACTGACCAAGCCTTTGGATTCTGTTTGATCCAGGATGGTGAAATTACCATTGTAATGAGGTGAAAGATGTTCAATGTGTTCACGAAGCCAACGCGCACAAGTGGCATGGAAGGTACGAATCCACGGCGTCTGCCCAAAGCCAATCAGCCCGGAGATGCGCTCGGCCATCTCATCCGCCGCTTTGTTCGTAAATGTCACACCCAAAATCTGATGTGCCGGCACCCCATGCTCGGCCATCAAATACGCAATACGATGCGTAATCACACGCGTTTTCCCACTGCCTGCCCCTGCAAAAATCAGCAACGGCCCTTCCACATGCTCCGCTGCCTCCCGCTGCACAGGGTTCAGCCCCTCTAACAATGCATTCACGAAATCCCTCTCTGGATCGCTTGATCAAGCCTTACTGTATTCAAAGTTTGTGTGGAACTCAAGATTAAGACGGTGTGAACAACTTAGAAAACATGAAAAGGGTTGGGGCTTCAAATCCCCAACCCCTTTGGTCTCAAAGAGGTTACATTTGACCACTGAGTTTGGGTTCTGCTTTAAAGGCTCGGTTTACTTTGTGGGATTATATACAAATACCTCAGTACGTCATTCCTGTGAGAACTAGGGATGACATTCGATTTTCTAGTATCAATTCATTTTCAAAAAGAACAACGATCCGAATCTCTGAATCCACACAGGCAGGCATATCGTAGCCCCCTTTAGACAAAGGGGGCTGAGGAGTTTGAAGCCTTTCCCCTATTTAAATTATTATAAAAAGTTTTTCTTCGCCCTTAAAATCTTCAACCCAACCGACGACAATGCTCTTCCATTTCCTGTGAGGAATCAAACGGTGCAACTTGGATGCGCATGGTTTCTTCGTCGCTTTCAAAGCGATAATGAGCGGGGATGCGATGGGAACGTTGAGCGTTGCTGTGCGTGGCGGCAATACGACCAGCGAGTTCCACGATTTGTTTGATTTCGCTTGGTTTCTTCTCATCCCAGTTGGAGCGTACCAAAGCCATTGGTGCATTGTGAACGGGGATGTAAAGGCGAATGTCGGTGGGCAGGAAGAAATTTTGCAATTGTTTTTTCTCTTCCGCATCACAGCCAAGGACAATTTTGACGTCTGGTGATTTTTTGTAGTAATGCTTGAATTCCAACAGTTCGAGTGAATTCATCGAGAAGGAATCTTCTTGAAGCAAATCTTCGAGTCGAACCCCAAAACGCGAAGTGGTCAGGCGGCAGCGACGTTCGGCGGGGTAGCCTTCCACATTGACATTTAATTTTTTGGCCAGCTTGATCAACGCTTCTGGTTGATCGGCGGTGAGAGAAAACAGTTGGCGCAAGCCCATCCAACCTTCGGTTTGAGGTTGCGTTTTTGGGAGCAACCGTGCAGACAGTGGTCGGACAATCCGACTGGCATCACCCACTTGTTCACCAATCCAACGCATGTCTTCACTGCCTAAGCCGCGAGAGCCTACAATCTCGCCGGTGACAAGAAAATCGGCATTGACTCGGCGCATATAGCGCAACCCTTTAGACAACATCAGGCTGCGACAACCCATACAGCAATCTCTAAGTTGGTATGAATCGTGTATGTTGGTCAGTTCTCGGAAATGATTTTTGACACTTTGGCTGTGTAAATCCGGCATCCACAATGAACGGGCCAGTTGTTTGGTTTCGCTAAAATATTTGAAAAACGGGGAGCGGAAGTGGAGAAGACGAACATCATCCACATGCGGAGCTTCCATGGCCAGCTTTGCAGCAACCACGCTGGCCAAACTGCCTGAGAAAAGGGCGACGGCTCGGACCATAAAATAGCAAGGAGCTTAATATTTAGGCGCTAACAATTCAATCTGTCCATTGCTATGACGGTGCAAAATGTGAAGGCCCCCACCTTCAGCGTTATCAAATAAAAACAAATCTCGATTATGTGAATCGAGCTGCAACAGAGCTTCTGCCACCGTCATGGGTTTGCGTAAATGAACTTCGGTACGCAATAATTTTTCGGGATCAATCGCGTTTTGATCTGCTTCAAATGGGTCTTCTAAAGCTCCTGCTTCAACCTCCCCTTCCATATCAGCATGTCCACGATGATCTTTAAGCTGTTCTTTGAAACGTGTGAGTTGAACCTTCAGGTTCTCTGTGGCTTCATTGACCGCCATTTGCAAATTCTGCGACTGTGCTTCTGCCTTGACGGTCTTTTTGCGAATCAGATGAGACACCAAACGCACGATAAAGTGATCTTTTTCATGTTCGACCACGGCATCAATGCTGATGATGCGATCCAAATACCGCTCCAAGGCTTCAAGTTTGTCTTTGATGCCTTGACGGACTTCAGGTTGCAGTTTGATGTGTCTTTCAGAAACGCGTATTTTCATTGCCGCTTGATCTTAGCACAAACTTGGCATAGGGTCAAGAGTTTCAAAATAGAAGCCAATTTCTTAATGTTCTCTATCCCTCAGCTCAACACCCATTTGTGATTTCTTTGCCTGGAAAGTCAATACAAAAATCCTCATTGTCAGGGATGCCGTCACCATCTCGATCTGGCATTTTTAATGTAACAAGATTCATCACCACTGGTGTCATTGGTCGATCTCGGTTGTCTGTAGATACATTTGCAATGGCAAGCACTATATCCAAACCACTGGTCACTTGGCCAAACACTGCAAAATTATCATCTAAAGAGGGCAGCAAATCTAACGCAATATAAAACTGACTGCTTCCGCTATTGGGGTCCTGAGCACGAGCCAAAGCGACCACACCAATTTTGTCGTGGCGAAGTTGTTCATTAATTTCAAGCGGTACTTTAGGTTCAGATCCACTTGTACCACACAAACCACTTTCTGGATCTGGATCGGGCCGACAATTGGGATCACCACCTTGAATTACAAAGCCTGGAATGACGCGGTGAAAGGTTAATCCGTTATAAAACTCATCGCTCACTAATTTCAAAAAATTCTTTCCAGTAATAGGCACCAACTCAACAAAAACCTCTATCTCAATTGTGCCAAAATCAGTTTCAATCACCACAATAGGATTGGCATTCACTTGGTCTTGTGATTGAGACACATCGCTAAAAACAGCCAGCATCGCTAACAAGAACACCAACATCAAGGCGGCAACTCGCATAAAAATCCTCCCGATACAACGCTTATTACCAGTTACTACGCCGCAAGCGGCAAACCGATCACCCAGAGTTGGATTAAATCTTTCATATCGGCATCAGACAGAGGTTGGTTGAGCCCAGGCGCAGGTTGCCCACTGACCCACAGGCGCACGGCTTCCAGAATTTCATCATCATCGATAAAACCACTGCTGTTTGTATCTATTGCTTCAGCGATGGAAGAACCACCTGAGGATGTGTCACCCGAAGCACGAAAAGCCGTTTCCATGCCAAGGCTACGATGGCCTGGCACCGGACACCATAAATCATATTCACCAGGGCTGAGTTGAACACGCAGGGTACGGCTTTGCCCACCAGAAAACACTTCCGTTTCATCATTCACACCGTTGCCCGTGATGGCCAAAGCGTGAGGCACATTGCCATCATTGCTGACCAAAAACTCGATGGTGCCTTCTTGAACCTCAATCACATTGGTACTGATGCCCCATTCAAACAAGCTGATATCGACGGTTTGAACTGCCTGCTCAGGTGTCGTATCCGCAGCCACCACACGAAGTTGGACATTCATCCATTGTGTATTTGTAAAGATAGTTGGTACTTCTTGTGCCCCATGAGACCAAGCGGTCGTGCTCGTAAACAGCATCAGCGATAACGCCATGAAAACAATTCGGATGTTATGCATTTAAAGTCCCTCTCTTTAGGAATGTCTAAAAGATAGTTTATCGTAACTTTTCTTACAAAGCGCTTCAAACACTATAGATAGATCGTGGTTCAAATTACATTAGAAAGTAGGTATGCTGAATTAGAGTTGTTTTGCTCAAGAAAGCATCGTATTATCCTGATTCGGCATGTGCCGTTGATTGCCTTTAGAATGACCAAACGGCCTAAGGAAAACTTATGCGTGTCATCGTAATTGGCGCAGGAGAAGTTGGAACCGCAATTGCCGAATCCCTCTACCGTGAAAACGACGTGGTGGTATTGGAGCGCGATCACTCCCGTTATGAAGTGCTGCAGAGCCTGGACATTCTTGTCATCGAAGGCAATGGCTCTTCACCTAAATCCCTGCTCGAAGCCGATGTGGACAAGGCCGATCTGTTAATTGCTTGCACAGATGTTGATGAGATTAACATTGTGGCCTGTGCCACTTCTAAACAACTCAACCCCAACCTTACCACCATTGTGCGTGTACAAGACCCAGATTATTTGACCAATTGGCAGGAAGGGTATCTTGGTGTGGATGTAATGGTGTGCAGCGAATTAACCACCGCCAAATTTATTGCCATGAACCTGTCGATGCCTGAAGCCAAATACGTGAATGAATTTGCAAATGGCAAAATTTTGATGACCGAAGTGAAAGTCCGTCGTGGCTCTCAACTAGACAATGTGACAATCACTGACAGCCAACCGCCTTCAGGTTGTAATGTGGCCAGTATTATTCGAAATGGCCAAATCATCATCCCAGATGGAGACGATGTATTGACATCAGGCGATTTGGTGGTCAGCATTGGCACGCCCAAAGCTGTGGCAGAATTCAATCGGCGGATGACCGACAACAAAGCGTTTCAACACGTTGCCATTATTGGCGGTGGACGGATTGGGTTTCGTTTGGCCAGAATCCTTGAGAGCAAAGGTTTGGCCCCTTATCTCATTGAAGCTGATGAGGAGCGCAGCCGTTGGTTGTCCGAGCGACTTAAAAACACGCTGGTATTAAACCATGATGGCACGGATGTCAATTTCCTGAAACAGGAAAAAATTGACCAGGCGGATGTGGTGGTCAACGTCACCGGCACGGAAGAAAAGAACTTGCTGTCTGCCTTGCTGCTGAAGCGTATGGGCGTAAAACGGGTGATTTGTCGTGTAAACCAGCCATCGCACAGTCAAGCGTTTGAGATGGTGGGAGTGGACGTCGCCATCAGCCCGCGAAAACTGATTGCCGATGAAATTATTCGTTTCACCCGCGACAGCAACACCGAAGCCGTGTCCATGTTGGAAGAAGACCGAGCCGAAGTGATGGAATTGGAAATCCCAGAAAACAGCAAGCTGAGCCACCGTCCGCTTAGTGACAAGCTGTTTCCACCAGGCACCATTGTGGGGGCCATTGTGCGCGGTCAGCAGGTAATTACCCCCGATGGAGAGGATCGATTGCTCCCTGGCGATCACGCCATTATCTTTGCCGAAGAGGATAAAGTAAAAACGGTGGAGGCGTTGCTAACCCCGTGAAACGCTCGACAGTCGTTGAAATTCGCCCTGCCTTACACCTGATTGCTGTCATCATTCGCTGGCTGAGTCTGACCTATCTCCCCCCTTTATTGGCTGCACTTTATTACCAGGAATCATTTTGGCCGTTTCTCATCCCTATGGTTTTGGCCGCTGCCGCAGGCTTTGCTGGAGAGCGGCTAACACGATCTTCGAAGGAACTTGGCATACGTGAAGGTTTTTTGGTGGTGGCATTGGCTTGGTTGTCCATTGCCGCTTTTGGTGCACTGCCTTACATTTTTTTCAACGTTGACCTTATCAATGCTTACTTTGAGTCGATGAGTGGTTTCACCACCACAGGCGCGACCATTCTCAACGACATTGCCGATCAACCGCGCAGTTTATTGTTGTGGCGTCAGTTCACTCAGTGGTTGGGCGGCATGGGCATCATCGTGCTGGCGGTGGCCATTTTGCCAAAGCTGTCGGTGGGTGGCCGTCAGTTAATGGAGGCCGAAGCCCCTGGCCCGCAGGTGGACAAACTGTATCCACGCATTTATCAAACGGCACGTACATTGTGGCTGGTGTATGTGGGATTGACTGTGGTGGAGTTCGCTATTTTTAAGGTGATGGGGATGTCGTTTTATGACAGCCTGGGGCATGCACTCACCAATGTGGCCACTGGTGGATTCTCTCCTGAGCCCCGCAGCATCGAGGCGTTTGGGCCTGCGATTCAGTGGGTGGTGATCGTCTTTATGATCATTGCAGGGATGAACTTTATTCTGCTCTACCGTGTGATCTCTGGACGTGTAAATCGTCTGTGGCAGGATCGGGAGTTTCACTTTTATCTGGGCTTGATTTTCATTGCTGGTCTCACCATTACCTTATTGCTTCCTGGCGGCTTAATCGAAGACAACATTCGCCACGGCTGGTTTCAAGCCATCACCATGATCACAGGAACAGGCTATGCCAGCACGGACTTTGACCAGTGGTCGAACACACTCAAGATGATTCTGCTGATGCTGATGTTTTTCGGTGGGTGTGCCGGCAGCACGACAGGCTCCATCAAAATTGTGCGCTTTGTGCTGGTGATTAAGTTCTTGTTCCGTGAATTGAAAAAGGCCATCCATCCACACGCTGTCATTCCTATTCGCCTGGGCAATCAGGTGGTGGCTGAAAGTGCGCTCAGTGGCATCATGGGTTTTGCCATTCTTTACATCACCACGTTTGCATTTGGCAGCGTTTTGATTTTCCTGGACGCTCAGCGCGTGGGGCTGGATTTAACTGTGCTGGAGGGCGTCGGTGTCGCCGCAGCGACGTTGGGCAATGTAGGTCCGGCCTTCGGAATTGCAGGCCCGATGGCCTCTTATGATGCTTTTCCTGAAACCTCAAAACTATTGATGATCTTTTTAATGTGGGCAGGTCGTTTGGAATTGTTCCCCGTGCTGGTGCTTCTGACTCGCGGTTATTGGCGGCGATAGTTAATCTGCCAACCCTAACTTTTCAAGCAGTTCTTTGAAGCTGGGTTCTTCGCGCAAGGGATCAAAACCAGAATTGACCTTTGCATAACCTAGACCAATGCTGTGCAACTCGTAGGCTTTCCACAAATATTTCATCGCTATTTCATTTTTACCCAAAGCCGCGTAAGCCAAACCAATACCTACAGGTGTAACCAGATTATCCATTTGTCTATCCAACAAATTTGTTAATACTTCAAAAGCGCGTAGCTGATCCCCTTGAGTTGCATAAATAGAGGCACGGATTGAGTCCACCATATTTGTTGTGCCTTGAGAACCACTTAATTCGTCCAGCAAGCCCAATGCTTCATCAAACTGTGTGGTTTCGCGAAGCACTTGCACAAAGGCAAATTTAGCCAGATCAGAGTCAGGATATTTCTTCAAGAGATGCCTCAAATACTGCTCACCTTTTTCAAGATTTCCCTGGTATAAAAAATCCCACCCAATATTGGCTTGAATGATGATTGAAAGCGGATCTAACTCCAACGCTCTGTTGAATTCAATCATCGCTTGGTCGTGTTGTTGCAACTGGCTCAGGTTCATCCCATACCAATGGTGTGCAGTGGCATAATTGGGATTCAGCTCAATCGCTTTAAGGTAAGAGGCTTCAGCGCCCATCCAATCATAATCTTTACTTTTAATCGTGCCAAGTGATGCATACGCTTCTCCCAAATTTGGATCAAGCTCTAAAGCTTTTCCGATTGCCTGACTCGCATGTTCAACAATCTTTCCGGTTCCCATTTTCATAGAAAAGTTGTCAAATACCAGATAGGCATCAGCAAGGCCAACATAGGCCAAGGCGTAATTTGGATCGGCTTGAATCGCTGATTCAAAACACTTGATAGATTGTTGTACACTTTCATCTGTTCTTTGATTCCAAAGATGTAAGCCTTTGAGATAGTGATGATATGCTTCGGTGTTTTCCGTTTGATTTGAAATCAGTTGCGCTCGTTCTTGCGTGGTCATATTGGCTTCAAGTGCTTCTACAATTTTCTCTGCCACTTCGGTTTGCACTTCAAAAACATTGTCCAGGTTTCGGTCATAGCTGTCGGCCCACAAATGTTCGTCTGTGATTGCATTGATCAGCTGCGTCGTAATGCGGATCTGGTTTCCAGCTTTTCTCACCGACCCTTCGACGATGGTGGCAACGCCAAGTTCTTTGCCAATTTCTCTCAGATTTCTTTTCACACCTTTGTATTGCATGATCGAAGTTCGACTAATGACTTTGAGTTCTCCTACTTTGCAAAGCTTGTTCAAAATATCTTCGGTCAGGCCATCGCTGAAATATTCATTATCTGCATCTGTACTAAGATTGTCGAATGGAAGTACAGCAACAGATTTATCCGGAATGGAAACTGTTTCTGTTTCACTCAGTCTCGCCTCAGTTGAGAACTGATCGCTTTGCCAGTGGGGGACTACTTTGAACACTTCAATCCGGTTGTCAATGTTTTTCAATTCAGGGGTGCCAATGCTTTCAAACTCGATATTCAGTTTGGCCTGCACATTGTCATACACATTGCGTGTGATGCAAATACCGGCAGGGTCGGCGAGTGGTTCGATACGTGAAGCAATGTTGACGCCATCGCCAAAAATGTCATCGTTTTCGGAATGAACATCGCCTACATGAATCCCAATGCGTAAGTTGATCTTGTGATCCTGCGGCTGCCCTTTGTTGAATCCATGCAACATGCTCTGGATGGAAATGGCACAATCCACCGCCCCCAACGCGCTGCCAAATTCCACCAAGAAACCATCACCCATCGTTTTGACTAACGTACCTTGGTGCTGTTCTAAGAACGGCGTGAGCAATTGCCTTTTGGTTGAAACCAACTTGAGGGCGAGTGATTCGTCTTTCTGCGTCAACGCACTAAAGCCAACCAAATCAGTGAACATAATGGCAGCAAGACGACGATTGCTTTGAGTCATGGGCGCATTGTAATGAAAAAATGCAATTGATGCGGACCAGAAACAACTTCATATAAAGAACACACGATCAAATTAGGATGCTGAAGCTAGCCAATCGTAGCCCCCTTTGGTAAAGGGGGTTGGGGGATTTAAAGCCTTTACCCATTTAATCTGCCTCTATTTATCCTTCAACGCCTCAAGCCCTGGAAGTGGCTTTCCACTGGCGTATTCGAGCGCTGCGCCACCACCGGTAGAAACGAACACATTGTCAGGGCTGAGACCTGCCTGAGCGAATGCTGCGCCCGATTCGCCGCCACCGACCACGACAAATGCGTCGGATTCAGCCACGGCTTTGGCAATTTCCAAAGTACCCTTGTTGAAGGGTGGGAACTCGAAAGCCCCTAGAGGGCCAGCCCAAAAAATGGTTTTGGCTTCTTTTAGGCGACGTCTGAAATCCTTGGTGGTTTCAGGGCCGATGTCCACACCTTCCCAGCCATCAGGAATCTTGTTAACAAGTGTAATCATGGATTCGGGATTTTCTTTGAGTTCTTGTGTGATCTGTACATCTTTGGGAAGAATGACAGATGCTCCTTTATGATAAGCTTCCTCAACAAAACGCTTGGCTTCGTCTCGCCATGCTTCAGCCACAATGGAATTGCCTACAGAAATGCGCTTATTCACCAAAAAAGTATAAGCAATGCCTCCACCGATGAGAAACTCATCTGCGTGGTCGAGCAGGCCAAACAAGCCACCAATCTTTTCCTGTGCTTTTTTACCGCCGATAATGACCTTGTAGGGATGCTCAGGGGCTTCAACCAGCCTGCTGAGCGACTCCATTTCCTTTTGGACCAGCAGGCCCGCACAAGAAGGCAATGCTTTCGTAATGGCATCCGTGGAAGCGTGCGCACGGTGCAAGCTGCCAAAAGCGTCCTGAACGAACAATTCAAACGGTTTGGCCAACGCCTTGGCGAATTCAGGATCGTTTTTCTTTTCTGCTTCGTGGAAGCGCAGATTGTCCAATACGATCACATCACCCGAACTGAGGTTGCTGACTTGATCTTCCACTTCTGCGCCGATGCAGTCCGAAGCACTGTGAACAGGTCTGCCTAGCAATTCACCCAAACGTTCTGCTACAGGCTTGAGTCGTAATGCTTCATCCACACCTTTAGGACGTCCCAAATGCGATGCCAACGCCACAACAGCGTTTTTTTCTAATAGATATTGAATGGTGGGCAGTGCAGAGCGAATGCGACCATCGTCGAGAACATCGCCCTCTTTGAGTGGCACATTAAAATCGACACGCACCAACACACGACGTCCATCTATCTGCTGATCCTGTAAACACGGAAAAGGCAGAGCCATATGAAAAATTCCTTATATTTTTAGATGAATTCGTTGTGGCAGACTCTTGTTAGCCGATGAATTTTTTGAAATCCGACAAATTCATCTTGCCTTCGACAAAGTCTTCAAAATCTTCCGCCTGCAAGAGATTTTCTTCATCATCCTGCTCAGGCATTTCGATGGCAGCATTGTCAAACACGTCATCCGCAATAAAAATGGGAATGTCCGTGCGCACTGCCAAGGCCACAGAATCGGAAGGACGAGCGTCAATTTCGTGGACCTGATCGTCCACATCCCTAACAAACAGGGTAGCATAATAAACATTATCATGAAGACTGTCGATGACGATCTTTTCCAACTCTCCGCCCAGGCTGTTGACCATGTTGCCCATCAGATCATGCGTTAATGGACGCGGAAATTCTTTGTCTTGGAGCCCGTAAGCAATGGCATGCGCCTCGTTACTGCCGATCCAAACTGGGACAGCTTTTTCGCTGGCTGGATCTTGGAGCAAGACCACAGGGGTCTTTTGGATGTAGTCCATCACGAGTGCCTTGACTTCAACTTTGCGCATGTTCAGGGCCTCCTATCGGTATCGGTACTTCACTTATTATCGGGCGCTTGGGGGGTGCTTGTCAAGTCCTAAAGGTAACCGTTGCTTTTGCTTCAAACGTCCAACTCTCCGCATCAAATCAGCGATTTTGATCCCACTGCCGCTCAATCTCATCCATTTGATTTTCATCCAATCCGAAGTAGTGGCCCAACTCATGCCACACAGTTTCTTTGATCTGTTGTTTGATCTCATCTTCATTGCGCGAAATCGCCTCAATATTTTTCTTATAAAGAGTAATCACATCGGGGAAGATAAACCCATCCTGCGATACCGAACGTTCCGGCAGTGGTATCCCTTCATACAATCCCAAAATGTCATTGGAGAACTTAACGCTGGCATCCGGTTTGTCTTCCACGACAAACAGCACATTTTCAATGCGATCCTTGAAAAATGGTGGCAGACCGGCAATCGTTTCATTGACCCACAAATCAAACTGCTCCTGACTAACCATGATCTTTCTCACGATAGTGGTAATCATACAACGTCTCGAAGCCCACCCGCTGATATAGGGAAAGCGCCGCCGGATTGTCCTTCATGACTTGCAAATAAAGGTTTTCTACACCTTGCCGTTGACCCCACATTGCCAATGCTCGCAAAATTTGAGTTGCCGCCTGCTGACGTCGGAATTTTTCCGAAGTAAACATGCCAAACACCCCAAGCCAACCACGCTCAATCACACCAACCCCAATTGCTGCAAGTTGATCATTGATCTTCAACTGAGCATAGCCGGTCGCCGGTGCAATTCGGCTCAAGATATTTTTTCGCATCTGATGTTGAAGCTCGCCAAATTGCTCAATCGGGCAATAAAGATCAAACCAAGGATCATCAAAGGAATCGTTGATTTCTAATCGAGAAACATCACAATCATCCGTTTGCTTCAACAGGTAATCCATCTCGGCGATTTGAACACAAGTGTGTGCTGTGGCTTGATAGCCTCGTTTGTTGAGAATCTCATCTAGTTCAATGGGTTGAGAAGCGGGGCATATTTGGAATCGGCTCGGCAAACTTTTGTGCCGATAAAAAGATTCAGCCAAATTGAGTTTGTCTTCTAGCGAAAGATTTCCTAACCCATTGGGCAATACCGAATTGGCACGACGCGTGACATCATACTGAAAACGAAAGCGCCAGCCATCGACGTGTTGATTCACCAAAGCGGGCCAGGCATTGGCTGCCAGTTCTTCGATGAATTGAACTTGATCAATCATTCATTCAGGTCAGGACTTGACCAAATTTTGCATAAACTTGAGAATTTCCACATCCAGCTTCGACGAGTTTTCACCCAGGCGCATTTCAAGGTTTTCGGTGCCACAAAAAACATCAAGCGCCTTGTACGTGGCATCGTCAAGTTGCCCACTGGCGACGTCCAGATAACCCAACTGATTGAGCATGGATTGCACAGACTGTAACGTATCCCCACTCAATTCAATCGTTTCCTGGGTTTCACCAAAATAAAGTTGCTGTAGTTCGTAGATGCGAGCCAATTCTTCAATAGGGGTCGTGTGATCGTCCACGCGCAGATTGACCAGATGATCGGTATACCCACCATAGCCAGCCGCTTCCTTGACCACAAACAAGGATGCCGATTGCTGTCCGCGCTTATCGCCACCGGCAGCCTGTCCCGCGCTCAGTGAAGCAATCAAGCGTTCGGCCAAGGGTTGCCCCTGACTGTCTTCAAATGCTTTGGCCATTGCTGGAACAACGTTTCCATTGGCAAGAATATTGCCCTGGCAGGTGTAGTTTAGCCCTGTCTGACCACCCGCCCAGTCATGGCAGTCCTTGCCCGTGAACGTGGCCGCATTGCCACTGGCATCGACCACGCCCCATTGACGGTGTTCGCGACCCTCATCTTCTGCAGAAAGCTTATCGATGACATTCTGCGCCGACATGCCTTCGCGCATAAGGGCCAATCCGTTTGGACCGTAACTGGTATTTACAAACGATTGGGTGGCAATGGCTCCTACCCCTGCTTCGGCAAAGGGGACCACCGCACCAACGGCCAGAAATTTAGACTGGACTGCCACACCCCAAGTTTTTGCTTCGGGGTCGAGGGCCACAATTGAAAAAGTGGAAGGTTGAATGTGCTTTTTCATGGCAGGTTCAATGCCTCTTCCATCAGTGTGGCAAAAGCGTCTTGGGTGGTTTGTTCCGTCAGTGTGCTGATAAAAGCTTCACTCAATGGCACATAGTCTTCTACAACCAACAGGCCCACCATGCCCAACGATTCATGGGGCAAACAGAAGTAGGCATACGTGCCTGGAGGGGCATCCAACGGAATTGTGTACGTCCACTCATCCCCTTCACCAGGAATCAGGCCGGAATCAAATGCAACCGCATCCGTGGGCAAGCCATTGCCTTTGCCCAAGTTATCAGGATGATATGCCGTCACCGTGTGTGGAAACGCGCTGGCATTGACCCATTTGATGGTGTCACCAGGACTCACGCGCAACACCGCAGGCGAAAACGTGGTTGAAGATGTCATCTCAATGGTGTGAATCACGCCACCCGCACCCAAACCTGACAATTTGGCAAACTCTTCACGGGCCGGCTGTCCCAAACCGTTGAGGAAATCCTGATTTAATTCGGGAGACACATCCCCCACAATGATAAGGCCCACCATACCCAACCCTTCATGAGGCAGGCAGTAATAGGCGTACGTGCCTTCAGTATTAAATGTTTGTTCATACGTGGCATCGGCTTCGGTCATCAAGCCAGAGTCCCACTCTGCCCCACCTTCAGGCATCCCCCAGGCTTTCTGATTGCCAGGGGAATAAGAAGCCGTGGCATGAACCCCCGTGGTGTTGATCCAACGCACCGTGTCGCCAGGTTGGATTTTCACGATGGCAGGCTCAAAATAATTGCCCGTATCATCAGTCACCATGCGAATAATGTGCGTACCATTTTCATCCCGACTGATAGGAATAGCTGGCTGCAACACAGTCACATTTATGGAAGTGTCTTCGGTAATGGCACCCATGTTGTCCGTCACTCGTAAAGAGATGTTGTACTCCCCAGGCAACTCATACACATGCTGAGTTGATGCGCTTTCCACCGTGCCACTGCCGTCTCCAAAATCCCACACATAACTGAAGATGGTGCCATCTTTGTCTGTGGTTTTTGAACCATCAAAGTTGACTGTTAACGGTGCTTCTCCAGACAAAAATTTCAACACCACACCGGCATCCTGTTCAGTGATAATTTCGGACACCACACGCGGTGGATCATTGACACGAATGTTGATACTGGATGAGCCTTTGGCATCGCCTTCGTCAGTCACAGTAAGCTTGACAGTATAGTTGCCACCTTCTTCATACGTATGACTGTTTTGCGAGCCACTGCCCGTTAACTCATCACCAAAATCCCACTCATAAGTCAAAGCCTTGCCTTCTGGGTCTTCGGCCACGCCCGTAAAATCGACGCGGAGTTCTCTCAAGGTTTCGTTGTTTTCTGGTGAATTGATCGACACACTGGGTGCTTGGTTGCCACCGCAACCTGCAAGCAACAACGTAAACGTCAGCAACAAACTGAATATGTTGATTGATCTCATCGCAATCCTCCCCTATTTAGGATGTGCTGTGTTTGTTGAATAATTAAATTGAATATAGAACGCAATTTCATGGATGGTTGCCTCTCACTTTCTCAACTCTGTTCTCTCTTGACATTTATTCTAGACCTATTCTCTGAAACCTGCAAATCTCCCAACCCCTTCTAACCCCCAACCCTCTTCCAAAAGGGGGCACGATTTAGACTACGAGAGTCGGTTCTGACTTTCGCAGTCTAAATCCTTTCTTAGGTTTGTTTGTTTATGCCTCATTGGTTGGGGCTTTAGACAACCCGTACTTTGTCGAATCATCTTGTGATAATCTTGAAGAAGTTTTGTTTGCGCCTTTTCTCATATCTAAGTAGACTCCTGATCGGAGAGGAAGTTTATATGAGTGTGTTGTCCATTCAGCAGGTATCCAAGCAATACAGCAATGGTGTGTTGGCCCTTGATGATGTGTCATTAGATGTGAAGCCACAACAAATTTTCGGCTTGCTTGGTCCCAATGGCGCAGGTAAAACCACACTCATTAAGTGTATCTTAGACTTGGTCCGTGCAGATCAGGGAAGTATTTCAATTCTGGGTCAGCCTTCTACCACTTCAAATGCTCGAATCAAACTCGGCTACCTGCCTGAAGATCATTTGCTGCCCGAACACCTCAATGCCGAACAGCTTCTCGATTTTGTTGCTCAGTTGTTTGAGTTGCCTGTTCACACACGAAAAGAACGAATCGATACTTTACTGAATCAAGTTGGACTCCAATCACGCCGCAAATCCAAACTGAAAACTTTTTCAAAGGGGATGCGCCAACGCCTGGGCATGGCACAAGCCATGATCAATCATCCTCAGGTACTCATTTTGGATGAGCCCAACGAAGGTCTTGACCCACTCGGACGCGCTGACATCAAAGATCTGCTGCTGCAACTCAAAGGCGCAGGAGCCACCATTTTCATCAGTTCACATGTTTTGGCTGAAATTGAAACATTTTGTGATCGCGTTGCCATCTTGCACGAAGGCAAGCTCATCCGTGAAGGGTCCATGAAAGAATTGACCGCAGCACAAGATTTGGAACATTATTTTGTGGACTTGATTCGCAATCAGCCCACCACCTCGGAGGCTGTGTGAAATACCTAGCAATTATCACCGATACCTGGCGTGAATCCTGGGCGCGCAGAACTTCTATCGTTTTGGGAGTTATTGTCATCATGATTCTGGTCACATATGGCCTAGGGTTTCAAATAGCACCAAGCGAAGTCACCCCTGGTGAAGTAAACATTGGCTTTTTCAGTACCCCTTCTGATTCAAGAAATGATATTTCCTTACCCTCTTTTTCACTGGAACTCATTTCTTCTGTGAGCGCCATTTTGACCTTGGGCACCCTTAGCCCTTGGGGAGTCTTTTTAGGGTTGTTCATTGCCGCTACATTGTTTGTGCCCATTTTTCAATCCCAACGCCTGTATTGGGTTTTGGCCAAACCACTTTCAAGAGTGGGTTTGTTGTTATCCAAATACATAGGCGCATTGATATTGGTTGCCATCACTACGATGGTATTTATCAGCATCATGATGGGATTGATTGGATTAAAAACGGGCATCTACAAACCAGAATTACTCATCGGCGGCTTGATTATGATTTTTATTTTTGCCATTTATTCATCAGTGGCACTGCTGGTTGCCATTTGGACGCGCAACACCGCTTTGAGCCTGATTTCAACCATTCTGCTCCATATTGTCAGTTCAGTATTGTTCGCCGCCAGATCAACGCAAGAATTGACGGCATTCATTCCAGAGAGCTGGCAAGCAGGCATCGATTTTATCTATATGATTCTGCCAAAAGCATCCGACCTTGAAACACTTGCAACACAACTGTTGAGCACCAATGTAGAGGCAATTTCAGCCGAAATTTCAACCATCACGGTAGATGTGCCTCTTGTAATGGGCACATCCGGCACCTTCATGATTGTGATGCTGGCCTTGGCCGCGTGGGAATTCCACCGTCGAGACTATTAATTTTTTCTCATTTGCACAATACTTGAGTCAATATCATCAATGGTCGGACAACCAGCCAAAGCCATGGCGATTTCTAACTCCTCACGCAGGATTGAAAGCACACGCTTGATACCCGCTTCCCCATTGAGGGCCAAGCCCCAAACATAGGGTCGCCCAATCATCACAGCCTTTGCGCCCAATGCCAGTGCTTTGAGCACATCACTGCCACGACGTACCCCGCCGTCCATCAACACTTCGGCGCGCCCTTGAACAGCCTCGACCACCTCAGGCAGGGCTTCGATGGTGGCTGATACCCCATCCAATTGGCGCCCACCGTGATTGGAAACGATGATGCCATCCACGCCGTGTTCGACAGCTAAAGTTGCATCTTCACGGGTTAAAATTCCCTTGAGCAAAATGGGCAGTTTGGTGATGGAGCGCAACCACTCGATGTCCTTCCAGGTGAGTGCATTTTCAAACATTGTATTGACAAACGCCGCCACCATGGAGGATAGAAGCTCAGGATCAAGGTCTTTAAATTTTTCATAAGTATCAAAATTTTTGATCACAACCCCTGGTGGCAAATGAAAGCTATTGCGAATATCAGCCTCACGTCGCCCCATTCGTGGCGTGTCCACCGTCAGACAAATGGCCTTAAACCCCTCGGCTTCGACGCGTTCCACCAAATACTTGCTGGCCTCACGCTCTTTAAAACAATAGAGCTGGAACCATTTTAATCCATCCGCTTCGGCAGCCACATCCTCGATGCTTTGACTCGCCACCGTGCTGAGCGTCATCACTGTGTTCAATGCAGCAGCAGCGCGAGCCGTGGCCAGTTCACCGTCTTCATGCACCAGACGGTGCAATGCCGTTGGCGCAAGCATGATGGGAAAACTGATTTTGTCCCCCAACACTTCCGTAGAAAGATCCTGATGGGACACATCCACCATCGTGCGTGGACGAAACTGAATCCGACCAAATGCCATCTCGTTTTCTCGCATCGAAATGCCATCTTCCGAACCACCTGCAATATAGTCAAAAACCATCTGCGGCAGTTTTTCTTTGGCCAAAGGTTGTAACTCATCCAAATTGAGAATATCCACAACAAATTCCTTTCTGATGCACCCTCATCACTGTCAGTTTTGCATGTTTGAAAGATAGCCTGTGTGCAAAGGCAACTTTTTGTCTTAAAATGATACTGTTCACCTTAATGGCAATCGCCATGTTGTTGCAAAACGGGAGAGGAAGCATGGACATGACCACATATAAATATCGTCCATTTGGACAAACGGTGTTGGAAAAAATTATTGTCGCACTAATCGCTGTCAATCTCATTGGACCATTTATTGACCCACAACATCCCACGGGCCGTTTGTGGGACGGCGTGATCTTTTTAATCGAAAAATGGGTCGAAATGATCGGTTGGGTGATGGGTTGGTTCACTTCATTTTTGCCCCGTGCAACTTCATTGCGAGGCACAGGTCAATTCTTACTGTCCACGGTAATCACCATTGTCTTTTTGGTAATTGCGCTTTTAATCTTAGCGTGGTTTTATAAACGCATGCTTAGACCTTTTTTGAAAAATGCGGGCTTGTTTAATACAGCTCGAAAAGTGGGCAGCCACATGCTCTTTCAGATCTTCATTTTGCTTGGATTGATGGCATTGTTTTTCCCCACCTTGTTGCGTTTATTTAGCAATACCATTTAACAACTTAAGACACTTTTTCCAATCGCACAGACAACACCGGCACATGACTGCGACGCACCACTTCAGCCGCGGTACTGCCAAGCAACAATCGATCCAGCCCGCGCCAACCATGCGTGCCCATCACAATCATGTCAATCGACCAGTCTTCAGCGCACTTGATAATCATGCTGGCAGGATCGCCTTCTAACGTGTGTGATTCAATGTTAGACTCTAGGATACCTGCCTGGTTCAATTGTTTCAGGGCATCTTCAATAATGCCATTCGCCACCTTTTGCATCATGCCGAAATCATCAATGTGCATGGTAATAAACTGTTCAGGCAAAGGCTCTACCACGTAAAGCAGTTTGATCTTTGCGCCAAAGGCAGTGGCAGTCTCTGCTGCAAGGTTTAAAAGGCTTGGACTACTTTTGGAACCATCTACGGGAACAAGCAATGTTTTAAACATTTAATCCTCCCTTCCTCCGCTTCAATTTAACGAAAAATACTGTCCGGGTTGATGATGCAAATCATGAACGGGGATGCGGCATATCAGCCACATCCCCGTCCACATACAACGCGAAAGGAGAGGAAAGATCTTTCTTATCTAATAAGACCTTTCTTCAATGAGGGTTTTTATCGGTCGTGTTACACAGTCACACCTGCTGCCAATGGGAAGTCAATTTTTGTTTCAGCGATGTGGTTGAAGTAGTTGGTAAACGTGTTCAAAGCAACAAAACCAATCAACTCAACAAAAGCACCTTTGCTGTAGCCAGCGTTGAAAAAGTTGTCGAGCAATGCCTGAGATGGGCGACCACGGGTAACCACAATCTCTTTAACCAACTGGGTCAACGCACTCAATTTTGGATCTTCGATGGTGGTCTGGCGAAGTTGTAATGTTTCTTCTTCACTGAAACCAACCATTTTGCCAATGGCGCTGTGGGCAGAGAGGCAATAGCCACAATCGTTTTCCTGGCCGACGGACAAAGCGATGGCTTCTGTTTCTTGAGGTGTAAATTCACCCTTGCCCAAGGTTTCACCAAAGGCCAGGATGGCCTGAAGTGCAACTGGGGAATGGCCAATGGTGGCATACAAATTTGGCACCATGCCAACTTTTTTCTTCAAAGCGGTGAAAATTTCCTGAGTTGCTGGTGCAGCCTGTTCGTATGTTAATGTGTTAATGTTGCTCATGTAAAACTCCTTTAAACGGGTTAACTTTAAAATTTGTTTAACACTTGCTTTGTTTCATGCTTCTTTGTTCTTCTCTCATTCGAAAAATCTGTTTCAATATGTTTTTCTATAATTGCATTTTGATTCAAAAAATAATGTGCTCACTCAAAGCTTTGTTAAGAGGGATGACCGACGGTTGAATTTCGATCATCCCTCAGTAATGACTGATCTTTTTCCTGGTCGCGAATTTCTTTCAATTCAATGAAAGTTTTCGAAGTTAGGTGTTATGCACCTGGCACAGGGCCCAGAAGCTCAAGTCCGAAATCGTCCGGGCCTTGCTCACCTGCATTGGCGGTTGGGACAAGGAATCTTTCGGTACCACCTGGTGAGAACAAAAGCGTAATTTGCGCTTTACCTGCACCAGTTTTCACTCTGAATCCATGCGCAACCCCTTTGGGAAGGAGGACAAAGGAGCCGGCTTCTGCATCAAAGCTTTCATCACCGACATAGAACGTCAGCGCGCCATCCAGCACATAGACGGATTCATCGTCATTGTGGTGAATGTGCATCGGGGTCACTGGCTGACCTTCTTCCATCGTGAATTCAACCAAGCCAAAGCGATTTTCAGTTTCGGAACCTGCTGCTTTCAATTCCACACCATTGGCAGTTTCTCCAGCGCCGCGTGCTCGGTTAATCCATTTGGTCGTAATCATTTAAATCTCTCCTTTAATTCTAATAATTGATTGGGTGCTTCGTTTTCGCGTTTTAGTTGGTGGAATTATTCTTCCACAATGTCATCTCTTGTGGTTTCAATCAGAGCCAGAATTTCGCTTCGTTCTCTGCTTGGCAGGTTGAATTGATCCAGGGTCGTTCTTAAGTGTTGACCCACAATGTCAAACACTTCATTACTGGTACCCATTCCGCGATGTGTATCAAACATGCTTCGTCCTGTGTATTCACAAGGGCCACCGGCAGCCTGGCAGAGAAAATCGACATTAAGATCGATAAACCGTTGCTGACGTTGTTCGTTTAAGCTGCCGAAGAACGGATCCAACTCGGGATCGTCAAACAGTTTTTGAGCAAACGTGCCGACCACAGCTCTAATGGCATCCACACCGCCAAGCCGTTCGTACAAACTCAGGTCTTCCTGAACTTCAAGCGCTTGAGGGGTCGGACCACCGGTTTGAGTGATTAAAAAGGCAGCCACTCCCAGCGAAGCCAGCAATCCGACAACGATCAACGTTTTAAGTTCCATAATTTGTTACCTCCTTTCGTAAAATTTTTATTTAGTGTTTTCGTTCAAAGGGATGAGCAAGGCCAAAGGCACAGCAAAGGCCAAGTGACGGGCCAGTGTGATCAAGGCAGTTTCAATCCCAGCGTTGAGGCCAAAGATGCCCATGCCCAACAAGGGGAACATGAACAAGTAGACAAGTGCCACCGTTTCAGCGACGACAAAAGTGGTCGCTTTCATCCAGCGATTGCCCCACAAAGAAGGTGCCAAGCCTGCATAAATGACACCCAAAGCAATGCCGTTGCCGAAGTGAGCCATCAAACCGACAAGTAAGTTGGGTTCACCCAAAAGCTTGGTACTGAGCAAAGTAGGAAGATCCCAGAATTGCCCTGTGAGTAAAAAGCCAACGATGTCAAAGGCGATAGTGCCGACAAAACCAGCCAAAATGGCTTGCTGCCAGTTGATTTTGTTTCCCGCTGCTGCTGTGTTCTGTGTATTCAATGTTGTGGTATTCATAGTGTGTCTCCTTTTGGACATATACAGACAAGTCTGTATATTAATGGTGAAAAAAATTTTACATTGCTTTATGTTTTCAATTGTTCTTGAATCAAAATCTTTGCCGCTTCCTTTGCTTCCTGTGCTACATTCGCTTGGCCTTTAATCATCGCACTAACAATAGCGCCTTCTATTAATAAACTAATATGGTTAGACAATTTCTGTGGGTCATTAACCTTGGCCTCCAGGGCCAAATCGTAAACATATTCACTTACCAGCCTATTGTGTTCGCCAGCCACATCCAGTACTTTATTATCGTCTTTATGAACCGAATATTCGGCAGAGGCGTTGATAAAGGTACAACCATAAAAATCTTCATCTTCGAACCAGTCTTGTAAGGCATCAAACAAAGCCAATAGTCTTTTTTCTGGCGTTTTAGCCATTTTTTCTACTGTAGATTCAAAGCGTGTTCTCCATTGTTCATCTCCTCGGCGAAGGACCTCAAGAATCAATGTTTCTTTAGATTCAAAGTGTTTGTAAAGCGTCATTTTGGCGACTTCGGCTTCGGCCACAATGGTGTCGATGCCTGTGGCGTGAAAGCCATCTCGCACAAACAGTTTGGCTGCTGTTTCCAAAATTCGCTCTCTTGGTTTCACTTTTATCATGGTGTTATCCTTTAAATTTATGTACATACCGTTCTGTATATTTTTACTTTAACACATCTACAAAGATTTGTCAAGCGTATGTTCAGAAACACACACCACAAAGAGTTGAATACGATGATCTGTTCGGAAAATTGGATTTTAAGAGTTATCTTAGGCGATGACTTCACGCTTGAATTCGACCCGCATATCCTGCTCTTCTTCGAGGGCTTTGCGGAAATTTTCTGGGCCATAGGTGAGGTAAAGCACAGGGAAGCCAATAAATTCTTCGTTGTTGCGGAACGCAGACAACGGCTTGCGCCCGCCTGTACTATAAATAAGGGTGTCGGCGCGTTCTTCGATGCCCAACCATTCGGCTTGCACATCTACATGCGCAGGTGCGTAATCCTGCCACACGCGCCCGCCCATGTGGGGCATTTGCGGAGCTGTGACCAAGGTAAGAATGACCAAAGGCATGGTGGGCAACACTTCTTTACGACGCATGGCATCGTAAATGTCTTTTTGATCAATCACACGTGTTTCGGTCATGGAATAATCGAAACTGAACTTGCCATCCTCAAATTGAACGGGGCGACGTCGTTTGCGCTCGTCAATGCCTTCTATTAAGAATGTTTCTTCAATGTAATGACGACCCGATTCAGGGATCGGCATCTCCCAGAATGGAAACCCTTCTGCTTCCAGCATTTCCAGAATGGTGGCGGTGCAAGGCTGCAAGTGTTCTGAGTACGCATATTCTTGGATAAACGGGAAAGGAAGTAATGCCAACAAATCATTTCTGAGCCCTAACAAACGATTGGCCACATCGCCTTCACCCGCATGTTTGGAAAACACGGCATCTAATTGATCGAATCGCTCACGGAAAATATCAATATTTTGCTCAGGCGCACTCTTGACTCGGTTTTGACCATCGGGGCTGAAGAATTTTTCCTGGGGATACAAAAATGAATCCTGCAAGTTTGGTATCACCATCGGGTCCAGTGATTTTAGACTGACGATGCCAAACTGTAAGGTATAAGCTTTAGGTGTGTCCGCACGGGGAATGTAATTGTCGTAAGCCACATTGAGCACTTTTTCGTTGGGCAGCCCCAATTCTTCTTTTAACCTTAATAGGATGTAATTGCCCCAAACTTCGTCAATGGGCAAATTTGGGGTGAGGTGTGAGAAGGTGCTGAGCATCTCGATGCCCAGATGATCGCGAATCTCAGGAAAACGTACCGTGCGGTTCTGGCCTCTGTGATAGCGTTCAACATTCTCAGCAATAATACATTCTAATTTGCTCGAAGCTTTTTCTGGAGACACACAACTGGTCTTGCTCATAGTCTGACAATCACCTTCGATCGTGTCATGATACTTACGTTAACTCAGTATAAAACACGGTAGTGAAACGCATCATACGCTGAAATCCTGCTCAAGGCAAATCCTCCTATTGGCTTCAGCACACGATTTATCCCTTCCTCCCTACATTTACTTAACCAAATAAGAATATTTTTATATTCCTTTTTGTGAGAGGATTCTATCACTTTATCTGGATTCTTAAAGTTTGTTGGTGAAGTTATTGGATGGTGGGCTTTTTTATTCTTTAAACTCAGTATCTATTTGACAATACATAATAGGAGAAACCGACGCGGGAAACCGGAAAATCAATCCAACTAAAACTTAGTATCAAAAAACGAATATCAGAACCAATTTCTACAGTCTTATCTTAGCCCCCTTTATATAAAGGGGGCTGAGGGATTAAGCGCCTTTATCCTCAATTTATTGTTTTGCTTTTTTAAGCGCATACATCTCTTAGACAAAGGGGTGTGAGGGTTTAAGAAATTAGACCTTGACGATGAAGGGGGGCTTTGATAAGATACGCGGGATTACAACCTGATTTTTGGTAAATTTCAGCATGTATTTAATCTTACAGTAACTGCACGAGATGGAGGTGTTTGTTATTCCTCATAAAGCATCTGCAAAGAAGCGTTTGCGACAAAGTGAAGTCAGCAGACTGCGAAATTTGCGCCGAAAAAGAAAAATTCGTGATTTGGCCAAACAAATGAAGGCACACGTGACTGCCGGTGAAAAAGACCAGGCACAGGCACTCATGCCCGAATTGATGAAGGCTGTTGACAAAGCGTCTCAACGTAACGTCATCCATGCCAACAAGGCCGCTCGTATTAAATCCCGCATGGCCAAGATGGTGGCTTGATTTTCATGAACTTTAACTTTGATTTCCTAAAATCTTCAAAGTCCATGATGATGTTGTCCATCGTATTGGTGGCAGCCAGCGTGATTGTGGTGGGTGTGCCGATGATGACGGGTGGCGGATTGCCTTTTGGCTTAAACCCAGGCTTGGACTTTACAGGCGGCACCCAGTTGCGTCTTCAATTTGAAGACAATGTGACCACTGAAGCGGTTCGCAATGTGTTGTCTGCTGTTAATGTCGGCGCTACGGACCTGTCCAGCAGCACCATTCAGGAATTCGCTGATCTGGAAAACACCAAATCGGTGCGCATGCAGCTCACCGACGAAGACGATATCGACCGCGTGGTTCGCGACATGCGAGACGCCTTCCCTGGTGTTCAGGTTATCAGTCGTGAAGTGATTGGCAGTCAAATCAGCAAAGAGCTGGTCAGCAGTGGCTGGCAGTCCACCTTGTTGGTATTGGCCGTCATCCTGCTTTATCTGACCTGGCGCTTCCAGTTCCGCTACGCTATTGGCGCAGTGGTTGCCTTGATTCACGATGTGCTGATTGCTTTGGGCGTGTTTGCTATTCTTCAAGTAGAAATCAACCTGCCTGTGATTGCTGCGTTTCTGACCATCGTGGGTTATTCGGTCAACGACACCATTGTCATCTTTGACCGCATCCGCGAAAACCTGAACGCGCAACGCAAAGGCAACCCTTACGAGTTGATCAATACCAGTTTGAATCAAAGCCTGCGCCGCACAGTGCATACCTCGTTGACCACCTTCTTGCCTGTTCTGGTATTAACCATGTTCGGCGGTTCGGTGTTGTTTGCGTTTGCGTTTGCCTTGTTGCTCGGCGTTGTGGTGGGCACCTACTCGTCTATCTTTGTCGCCAGCTCGCTGGTGCATATCTGGACGAAGAGGGCGTCTGCCTGAAAATGCAATCACTGATTGACCATAGACGCTGGGTGGTCAAATCGACACCAGCCACAGCCAACTTACCAAACGGTGCTTCTGAAGTGTTTGCCAAGCTTATTTCTGTTCGCACTGATGGTGATCCAGATCGTTTTTTGAAACGTGCTTCATTGCACGATCCCAAACTGATGCATGGTGTCAATACCGCCGTTGAACGCCTAATTCAGGCAATTGAGCGTGATGACGCTGTTTTTATCCACGGCGACTTTGACGTTGATGGCATGACCAGTGCGGCTTTAATGTATCTTGGGCTGCGTCGTCTCGGGCTGACCCACATCAAAGTTGAGATCGAAGACCGCAAACGGGGTCATGGCCTCAACGACCAAGTGGTGCAACGATTAATCTCAGAAAAATTCTCTTTACTCATTACCACCGACTCAGGCATTTCTGATGTGGAGCATGTGAAAGCGCTGACTGATGCTGGCATTGACAGCATCATCACAGACCATCACACACCACCTCAGGTGTTGCCCAAAGCAGTGGCATTGGTGAATCCAAAGCTGCCTCAGTGTAATTATCCCAACAAAGATTTGGCCGGTGTGGGCGTGGCCTTCCAATTGCTGCGTGGTCTGTATGAGGCCGTGGGTCGACCACCCGAAGAGGCGCTTCAATACATTGATTTGGCCATGTTGGGCACCGTGGCAGACTTGGTGCCGTTGATGCGAAACGGCGAAGTAGAAAACTACGAAATTGTACGTGCAGGCCTTGACTATGTGTCCGAAGGCCATGGCAACCTCGGCTTAAAAACATTAATGGACTCGCTTGGGCTGGATGCCACGCTGCCTTCAGCCAGTCAATTGAGCTTTGTGGTATCGCCTCATCTCAATGCCGCCAATCGTGTGGGCGATCCTCGTGTGGCATTGTTGCTGTTAACGACCCAAAATCCTCAGTTGGCCCAATACCTTGCTGAAACATTGGTTGCCTATAACCAGGATCGGAAACTGTCACAAACCCAGCTTAGCAACATGGTGGAAGCCGCTATTGAAGAAGGACAGATTGATCTTGACCACGAACGCCTGGTCTGGCTCGAAGGCGAGCAGTGGAACCCAGGCATTTTGGGCCTTGTTGCCTCCTACGTGGTGGATCAATACGGCTTGCCGGTGATTTTAATTTCCAAAGAGGGTTTGATGAGCCGGGCATCAGCGCGCAGCGTGCCCCAGTTTGACATGATTGACTGCCTTCAAAACTGTGAAAGCGTGTTCAATCGTTATGGCGGCCATGCCATGGCGGCAGGGTTTACCATCCCCACCAAACAACTGCCCGAGGCCCGCGAGCTTGTATTAAACTATGCCCGCAACCATGCGCCTAAAAACGGCGACACAGTGCATGAAATTGATGGCACCCTCAAACCGGATGAAATCAGTTTGGACCTGCATCAGGAAATTCAGCAACTGGCACCCTTTGGTGTGGGCAACCCCACACCCAGATTTTTGCTGCCTCGCGCGCAACTGGACAATCTAAAAACTGTTGGCTCTGGCCGACACCTCAAATGCTGGACACGTGTCAATGGCACCAGCTTTGAAACCATTGGCTTTACGATGGGCGATTCTGTAGACAAACTCATGTACTTTGATGAGGTCGGATTGGTTTTCAGAGTAGGTCGCAACGATTGGCTAGGCCAAAGCCGCGTTCAACTGGAACTGACCGATGTGGTTGAACCCACCGATCTGTAAAGCCACAAAGAGCCTTTCAAACAAAACACCATCCCCATGAACAATGGAATCGAACACACACGAATAAACCTTGAAGGTTGAAGCAGCACACGATACAACCATTCCAAGCCAGCTTGCTGCATCCATTTGGGCGCACGAGACAATTGACCCGACAACACATCGAAGCTGCCGCCGACCCCCATCATCACGGGAATATTGAGGATATGTTTGTGCTTCAAAATCCACTGCTCCTGGTGGGGCACACCCATGCCCACAAACAACATGTCAGGCTTGGCTTGCTGAAGGGTTTCAACCAATTCGGGATCGTCATCAGCCACATACCCATGCTGGGTGCCCACCACATTGAGATCAGGATATTTTTGCTGCATTTTTTGAGCCGCCTGTGCTGCCACACCCGGTTGTGCCCCCAAGAAAAACACACGATAACCTTGTTCAGACGCTCGTTTGCACAAAGCTTCAACCACATCAATGCCTGTCACCCGACCTGGCAAAGGCGCGTTTAGCCATTTAGATGCCCAAACAATGCCCGTACCATCAGCAGTGACCAGATCGGCTTGAGCGTAAACATCTCGGAGCACCTCATCCGTTCGCGCTCGCATCAATGCGGTGGTGTCTGGGGTAACGATCATATGAGGTTGTTTGCTGTGAATGAAAGATTCAATTCGATCCAGTGCTTCTGAAAAATTGAGTCGATGAAAACGAACACCAAAAAAATGAAGCCGGTGGCTTGTCACTGCCCAATCTGGCATCTTTGCCAAGGTCAATAACAACGCACCCGCCAATGACATCAACACAAGAGAAAGCACAAACCATTCTGGCCGTTGTGTCCAAATCACAGCCAGCACGCTCATGGCGCTGAGCGCCATGTAAAGCCCAAATAATTGAACAGGCTTCATGCCTCGCTGTCGTGGCAAAGAAACAAAGCCCAAAGCAGGGTTAAACGTTAATGGTGGCAATCCCAAAATTATGATAGGAGCTATCAATGCCAGTGTCGCGCCGGTTTTCACCATGCCTGCAATGGTGATGAGCGCCAATCCAATGCCAACACTCTGACTGAACCAAGAAGAGGTATTGATACGCTTGAGCAAACTCCAAAAAACAATTCCCAGCAACCCTACTGAAAGAACCATCGCCAAGGAGATGGATTGAGCTTGCAATGCCGCCATCAAAAACAACGCCACACCCACCACACCGCTGACTTGAAGCGCCAATCGCCCTCCGCCCTGATCATGCACAAAGCGCAATGTTCGACTGATCAACAACATCCACAGCACAGTGAGTGGCAAACTTAACCAACCCAACGACCAGTAACTGCCATCCATATTGCGAATAAATTCAATCCGAAATCCCAGGCCAAAAGCAACCACAGCCAAGAAAGCCAATGTCAAATAGAGATAGATATTGGACCGCTTCTCAATAAATTGAAAAAGAACAGGAACAAGACTTCCAAGCCCAATCACCAACCACCGGAGGTCTTGGAAAAACAAAGCCAGCAAACAAGCAACAGCTATGACAATCGCTTGAAAAATTAGACGTCCTCTCACCGCAGTCATCTCCGATTTTTCTCTTCAAACCGAAGTGTAATGAACATCACCCTCTCGCTTAAGGAACTTTGAGTGTGATGTTCATGACGTTTGTCCCTACTCCGAGAATGTACCGAATTCTCTCAAAAATCTCAACTTTTATTTGGCTGTTAAATAGAGTCCCTGCCTAACCAAAAGGGATATCGAATGAATTTAATCTTATAAAAAATATTTGGTCATTCTGTTGAAATGGTTTTAGAAATAGAAATGAACGCCAATGCCGATAGCCGTCGCAAATCCAAAGGGTGGGCGGATTTCAACAGAAGCTTCGATGTTAGCAGATAGGGATTCATAAAAGGGGATTTTGGTTTCTAGTGCAATAAACGCTTGCATGGCCATAAATGCTGAAAATGGATTGGCGACCACAATATCACCAAAACGAAGCGTCATGCCCACACCCGTGTAAGCAGTGACGGGATTAAAACGAGCGATGGTTTGTAGACCTCGTAGGGTGACGAACAAATGGGTGTCGTAGGCGTTGAGTACCATTTCACTGCCACGTTCTTCAGCCACCCAAAAGCGAATACTGATGCAACAAGCAGAGCCCGTGCTTTCCAGGCCAAACCCAAACGTGCCCAGCTCATTGGTAGAAGTATCTTCATCCTGAGACCAGACAATAGGGGCGAGGGTCAACAGAAAAACCAAAAGCAGCCCTGGCAAAACGATATATTTGGTCATGGTGGTTGAAGCCTACGTTTCTCTGACAATGGTGGTGTCGTTTTTTAACCCAAATGAAAAGGGCTATGTTATATTGATAACAAAATCGAAGTCTTTATACCGTGAAAGGAAGGTGGAAATTTGGTGGAAATTCGCTTGCAAAAGCAGAACAGATCAATTAAATGTCTATTTTAAGACAATTTTGAATTTAAGCCATTTGGCTGAATGGGCCATTTTTGCTACCCTAGATGCCATGGCAGATCAAGAACGAACTTTAGCTGTTTTTTTAGATTTTGAAAATTTGGCGTTGGGTTTGGAACGAGGCAAAGGTTCCAAAAATGGCAAAAAGAAAAATTCATTTGATATTCAAAAAGTGTTGGAACGTCTGGTAGAAAAAGGAAAAATCCTGGTTAAAACCGGCTATGCCGATTGGAGCCGTTTTTCCGATTATAAGAAACAACTCCACGAATCTGCATTTGAACTGATCGATATTCCCAAGCGCAACCGCACTGGAAAAAACTCTGCGGATATTCGTTTGTGCGTCGATGCCATGGACCTGTCCTACGCCAAAGAACACATCGATACATTTGTGATTGTCTCCGGTGACAGTGACTTTTCCCCATTGGTGTCCAAACTCAAAGAAAATGGAAAATATGTGATCGGCCTGGGCATGGAAGGTTCCACCTCCAATTTGCTGGTAGACAATTGCGACGAGTTTATTTTCTATGAAGAACTGGAACAGGTCGCCACCAAACCGCCACCACTTACACAACGCATTCCAAAAGAAAAACGCGCCGCATTCCAATTATTAATAGAGTCCGTAATCGCCCTGATGCGCGAAAACAAAGAGATTATTTACTCTTCCATGGTCAAAGACACCATGAAACGAAAACGCCCCTCATTCAATGAAGCCCGCTACGGCTATCGCGCCTTCAGTGATTTGTTGGAAGATGCTGAAAAACACAACTTAATCGTCATCCACAAAGATGCCCGAAGTGGCACCTATGTGATTGAAGGCTTCGGGAAGGCTTCAAAGTGAGTGATCTGCAAACACACCTTGAAGGCTTTCCTGCCGTCATTGAAATCCCCGTTGCCTGGGGCGAGATGGACTCCTTCGGCCACGTCAACAACATCATCTACTTCCGCTACTTCGAAAGCGGGCGTCTGGATTATTTCGAAAAAATCGGCTACCTCGACATGGTCAAAACCGAAGGGTTAGGCCCCATCCTGGCCTCCACCCAATGTCGCTTCCGTTTCCCACTGACCTACCCCGACACCATCTCCGTCGGCACAAAAATCTCCGACATCCAAGAAGATCGCTTCCTCATGCACTATCGCATCGTCAGCCACACCCATAAAAAAATCGCTGCTGAAGGCAATGGATTGATTGTGTCTTACGATTACAACCAAAATTCAAAAACACCCATTCCGGAAAAAATTTTAGAGAAGATAAAAAATTTGGAAACTTAAAAGCCTCTAATCCCCAACCCCTTTTCAAAAAGGGGCTACGATTTGGTCTGCAAATGCTGGTTCAGATACTCGGAGCGCTTTTCTATTCAAGCGGAAGTAATCCGAAAGTCATCACTGGCAAGCGATAAGGCGACGAGGGATCCAGATAGTTATTTAGAAACTTTTTTATTAGGTGGAAATCAATCTAGATTCTTGCTTTCGCAGGAATGACATACTGAAGCTTTAAAATTTATCAAACAACCAACAAAAAGAATAACAAACCGAATATCTGAACCAACTTCCGTAGGCAGATCGTAGCCCCCTTAATGATTTAAGGGGGGTGGGGGATTTGAAGCCTTTACCATAACTTAAATTTTTTGCTTTTTAAAATATATCTCTTTTGAAAGGGGGGAAAGGAACCGGGCGCAGGTTGTTCAACGAGCGGACCTACGCCCGGCATGGGTGGAAATTTCGTGAAAATATCCTGTCGGACATTGAACTCTAAAGTGTTTGATAAAAACGGGTAAAACCGACGGCTGGTGCGAAACAGCGGGCCACTTGCGTGTTGTGCCTTCTCTCTCAGCATTGATGTTCACACATTGGAGTTGGGGTGTGGTAAGCGCATGTGTGAAGTGAGCATCATGTCGTGGCGACAAGTTGGACAGTTGTTTAGGAGTAGCCAGTCGTGGCTTTGCCTCGCACGTAACGCCGTCGGTTAAAGAGTTAAATAATGTCATTCAAAGATCGCCTCATCATCCTGGGTCTATCCATATACAACTGAGGGAGGATTTGGTTTCAATGAAATGAAAAAATTTCAAAATAGAGAATTATGAGCCTTGTAAAGCACTTACCCCTTGAGCAATGCCATCAGAATGAGCAAACACAGCTGTCCCTGCCACAGCCACATCAACACCCGCTTGCTGGGCCAATGGCGCTGTATTGGCGTTGATGCCACCGTCCACTTCGATCTCACAATCGTAGCCATTCACATCAATCAACTCTCGGAGTATCTGAATCTTGGGCAGCATGGACTGGATGAACTGCTGACCACCGAATCCAGGATTCACTGTCATGATGAGAACGAGATCAAGATCCGCCAAAATATCTTCGAGCGTAGAGATCGGCGTTGCTGGATTGAGCGCGACACCTGCGGGCACACCCAGGTCTTTGATTTGTTGAATCGTTCGATGCAGGTGTGGACAGGTTTCCTGATGCACAATCAAACTTGTGGCGCCTGCTTTGACGTAAGCTTCAAGATGTTTTTCAGGCTCAACAATCATTAAGTGAACTTCTAAGGGAAGGTCCGTCATCTGTTTAAAAAATTCCAATATGAAAGGCCCCATAGAAAGGTTCGGCACAAACACACCATCCATCACATCATAATGAATGCGATCTGCACCCGTAGATGCCAGTGCTTTCATTTGTTCGCCTAACTGAGAAAAATCTGCGGCCAGCACGGATGGGGCAATCTTCATCATAGTTAAAAACCTCTCAAAATGCCTGATCGTTCGATATGCTCACATATTCTACGTATTCTTGAATTAAATTCACATCTAACTTCCGTCAAATTTGCATCGAACACTCACAAAGCGCTCACCATTTCTACATCTTCATCCCAAACTGAACGTTTAACTTAGGAGCATCAACGCATGCAACAAAAGGAGATTGAAATGAAAAAATTAATGACAACTTTTAGTGTGGCAACCTTGGCCTTTGTGATGATTTTCTCCACCGTGGTCTTGGCTCAGCCAGGCCAAGGTGGAAACGAAAACCAGATATTGGTGAGCATCAACCGCGCTGAACTGTCCTTGGAACAACTTCAGATGCTCCAGGGCCTCACCGAAAGCACCATCGCAGCTCAGGCCGAAGTGACTGCCGCTCAGGAAGCACTGAACCAGTTCTTGGTCGATTTCAGTGGCACTTCTGAAGAATTTGATGTCGCACTAGAAGCCGAACAGGCCAAAGTCCAGGCTGCTCGTGAAGCAGTGCTCACCTTGAGAGTCGCAAATGCTGACATCATTAAAGATAATTTGACCGCCAGCCAGTTTGAAGCCTTGGAACGCACCTTGTCCGACTTAATGGCCGAAGCACCAACCCCACGTGGTCAAGGCGGCCCAGATGGTGACAACGCCAACGCCGATGGTAACGACGGCCCAAACAACGGCCCAGGCAACAACAACCAAGGTCCACAAGGTCAGCAGGGCGGTAACAACAACGGCCCAGACCGCGATGGCCCAGGCAACAACCGTGGTGGCGGTGGCAACAACCTCGACACCTTACTTGAAGCTTTGAACGAAAAGATCGCCGCCCTCCAGGCCGCGTAACACCCTATCGTTGAATAAAAAACCCCTTCCCGAAGACAACTTCGGGAAGGGGTTTTTCTTTTTAATTTCTATATTTTTTTAGAAGCTGAATTTTAATAGTTAAAAGTCTCAAGCCCCCAGCCCCCTTGATCCCAAGGGGGCTACGATTTGTTAGTTACCCTGATCCTGAATTACGGATCAAATTCTTTTTGTTTTTTTAACCTTTTGGCTTATTTCAAAAAGCTTTCACTAAGAACAACAATCCAAATATCTGAACCCACAAACGCAGTCTTATCCTAGCCTCCTTTATGAAAAGGGGGTTGGGGGATTAGAAGCTTTTACCTTCTTAGAAATTGATATAAAATTTGCTTTCCCTTTTTCGTCCCCTAGAATGAAATTTAGGTTAAGGAAGGGGTTTTATGATCGAAGTTGAGCGACTTCGTAAGGAGTATGGGGAGTTTGTGGCCGTTGATGAAGTCAGTTTTACCGCCAATTCAGGCGAAATCTTTGGCTTGTTAGGACCAAATGGCGCGGGCAAGTCGACCACCATCAGTTGTATTTCTGGAATTTTGAAACCAACATCTGGAAACATTCGCGTGTTGGGCCACGATGTGGTCAGTGATGGCGTGGCTTCAAGGCGTCAGCTTGGGGTGGTCCCTCAGGAATTGGCCATTTATGAGGATTTATCAGCCACAGAAAACCTCAACTACTGGGGTGGCGCTTATGGACTGCGCGGAGAAAAACTCAAATCGCGTGTTCAGGAAGTGCTTCGAGACATCGGGTTACTCGACCGAGCCAAAGAACCGAGTAAAAATTTTAGTGGCGGCATGAAGCGCCGACTGAATTTTGGCTGTGGTGTGGTTCATGAACCGAAGGTTTTGCTGCTCGATGAACCCACCGTGGGCGTTGACCCACAATCGCGCGAAAAATTGTTCGACCTTGTGCAAGCTCAAGTGGATGCAGGCACCTGCGTGCTTTACACCACGCATTACATGGAAGAAGCCGAGAGATTATGCGATCAATTGGCCATTGTCGATCATGGAAAAGTGATCGCACATGGCACATTGGACGAACTCAGAAATATGTTCGGCGAACGTGATTTGGTTCGGCTCACGGGACAATTTGATTCTGATCAAGTGAACGCTGTGTTTCAGGATCGCGCAGACATTGAAGTGTTACTTGTCGATACTATGAACCTTCAGTTATCCGTGGAAGATGGGTCTCAAAAGCTGCCTCACCTGTTTGCAACACTCAACGAAACCGGCGCACATATTGGTGAAACCACATTGTCTCGTCCCAATCTGGAAAGCCTGTTCATTAAACTTACAGGCAAAGAATTGCGGGAGTAAATTTGAATTTTCTATGGCAAGCCATCAAAAAGGATTTGCTTAGACGCAGTCGTGAACCCTGGGTGTTTTTGATCTGGCTCGGCATCCCATTGCTGGTCGGCAGCTCAATGACATTGCTGACAGGCGGCGGTGACAGCACCCCAACGGCAGAGCTGTGGATTGCGGATCAGGATCAAAGTTTTGTAAGTGGATTGGTTGCATCCTTCTTCGACCAAGGCCAATTGAGTGAAATGATCAAAACGGAAAGTGTTTCACTTGAAGAAGGTCGAAAACGCATTGATGATGACGATGGCAGTGCGCTTTTGATCATTCCGTCCGGCTTTGGCGATGCATTCTTCTTTGAAGAAAAATCCGAACTGTTGTTGGTGACCAATCCGTCTCAACAAATCCTACCGGGCATCATTGAAGAAAGTTTGAGTATTTTGGTTGATGGTGCATTTTACATCCAGCAAGTGTTGGGTGATGAAGTTCAAATGGTTTTATCTGGTATTGCGGCTGATCAAGCTTTCACCCCTCAGAATGCTGATGTAGCTGAACTTTCGGTAGAAATCAACGAGAAAATTCAACGACTCACTGGCATCTTGTTTCCGCCTTTGATTGCACTTGAAACCATTGTTGAAGCCAGTGACAAACGCGAGATTAATTTTGCGTTGCTCTTTTTCCCTGGGGTATTGCTGATGGCATTATTGTTCGCTTCACAAGGATTAAGTGATGATTTATGGCGTGAGCGCGAGCTTGGCACTTTGCGGCGCATGGCCAGTTCACCTCAAAGCCTGACCGCTTTTCTGGCTGCAAAAACACTGCAGGGGGGCATCATCATTTCAGCATTGTCATTGTTCTTAATCTTGCTTGGATTCAGTTATCATCAATTGCCATTTGAAAAAATTCCGGTGGTGCTGTTGATGATGACACTGGCGGGCATGGTGTTTATGTTGATGTTCGGTTTATTATCTTTGTTCTGTCCCACCCGTCGTGTTGCCGCATTGATCAACAGCATCCTGGTTTTCCCATTGATGATGCTTGGCGGGAGCTTTTTCCCCTTTGAAGCCATGCCAGGTTGGATGGTCATGGTCGGGCAATGGACACCAAATGGTCTGGTATTGCGCCAACTGCGCGAATACCTTTTCGATCAATCAACACTCACCTCACTGTCTATTGCACTCGCTGCGTTAATTGGTATTGGTTTACTGCTGTTTGTACTCAGCACTTACCGCAACCGTCAGGTTTTCTCGAGGAGTTAGTGTGTTTAAAAACGCATGGTTTATTGCCAGCAAAGATGTGATGTTTCAATTAAAAGAACGAAGCACATTAATCTGGCTGTTTTTGATGCCATTGATCTTCTTTTACTTCATTGGCACCATCACCAGTGGTGGCGGTGGATTTTTCAATCAAACCACGCCACTTGCAATTGAAGCAACAGATGACGATTTTCTCGCGCAAGAACTCATCAAACGGATGAGCAGCAATAACTTTGAAGTCAGTCTGCTTGAAGCTTTGGCCGAAGATGAAGCGCCAGATCAACGTTTGGTGATTCCATCCACATTCACTGAATCTGTGTTAAATGGCACACCAAGCACTGTGAGTTTTATTGCCCAACAAACAGGTCTATCATTCGATTATGATACGCTCAAAGCAACGCGTGCCGTCTACACGTTACTCGCTGATATCGCCGTATTAAATGAGTCGGGTGAAGCTTTGAGCGCTGAAGGATTTGAACAACTTGATACTATCCCTCGTTCGATCACGCTTGCAGTCACCACAGGCGGTCAACGACAGGAAATCCCCACCGGCTTTGAACAGGCTATTCCAGGCACAATGGTATTGTTCACCTTGTTGATCCTGCTCACCACAGGCTCAGTTACTTTGTTTATCGAACGTGAGCAAGGCAAGTTACGCCGTCTGGCCACAACACCAATGACGCGAGGGTCCATCACGCTCGGCAAATGGGGTGGCAAAATGGCTTTGGGCTTGGTTCAAATTGCATTTGCCATGCTTGCTGGAACCTTGCTGTTCAGGATGAACTGGGGGCCGGATGTGGGCATGGTGCTGATCGTCATGTTTTGTTGGGGCGCTTTTTGTGCTTCGGCTTCAATTCTGTTGGCAAACCTGGGTCGGAATCAAGGAGAGGTCAGTGGCATCGGGTTGATGACATCCATGATGCTCGCAGCCTTAGGCGGCGCTTGGTGGCCCATTGAAGTGACCCCAGAATGGATGCAGACGTTACAAAAACTCCTGCCCTCCGGCTGGACGATGGACGCTATGCACAAGCTCATCAGCTTTGAAGCCGGGGCCCTGAGTGTACTGCCACATCTCGCTGCATTATTGATCGGCACATTGTTTATCGGTTGGATTGGCACACGGCGCTTCAAATTTCAATAAGCATTACAGCCCTATAATCTCTTTCGCTTTTTCAAGATGATCCACCGTCAGGGCAAATTCAGTTTGATGATCCTGCGTGCCCAGCACATAAATGGAATCGATGTTAATGTCGGCATCGGCCAACTTGTACGTCAACTTGGCCAGCTCTCCAGGTTCGTCGGAGAGCTTGATGCTAATCACTTCTGTTTCCTGATATGCAAGCCCCAATTCATCCAATGCTTCTCGCGCCTGAGTTTCATCATTCGTAATAAACGTAACAACCGGCCCCGCCGACCCAATCCCTGCCACTGTACGAATGTTGACCAACTTCTGACTCAACGCCGCACTCACCAACGCCAACTGTCCAGGCTGATCCAACACCGACACACGAAACTCTTTCATATCTTCCCCCTTTATAATTATTATAGATCAAACACCTAAGGAAGGTATCCATATGAAGATTTTATTTCAGTTTGTTTTTATTTCGGTTCTCGCCATTGCAATCAGCCATTTAACATTAGCCCAATCAAATAATGACCCCTCTCAATATTTGTTATCTGAAGTTATTGGTGCCGCTGGAGGCAGTACTCTGGGAATGACGATGGGGGGAATACTTGGCTTTGGTGGTGGATTTATTCTTTCGAATTTTTGCACTGATACAGAAGATTCATCTGCTGATACAGTCTTCGGTAGGATAGATATAGAATGCACTTCGGTCACCCGTATGGCTGGCACTATGATTGGCGCATCTCTTGGTATTACAGCAGGCGCAGTGATTGGCATTCACATGTTGGCACCTAAACACATTCAAGGAAATTTCATAGGTGCAGTCATAGGTGCTTTATTGGGTCAAGCATTCACTTTTGCTACACCTTATTTGTTGATTGACACAGATATAAGCTTGTCTATTCTCATACCTGGCCTTATCTTTGTAACAACTGCAATAGGTACAACAGTTGGTTTCAACTTAGGTGTTAAAGTAAACTCGGAATTAAATCAACCGATTCAAACTCAATCCAACTGGACGTTCGATCTACCTGTACTCGAATTAAACTTTTAATTGTGTTTCAGCCAAAAGCGACCAATATTTAGACCCCAAAGTCAACGCTTCATCATTAAACTCATAGTTGGGATTGTGAACACCAGCCGTGTCACCATTGCCCATCATGATGTATGCACCTGGTTTTTCTTGCAGCATGAAGCCAAAATCCTCAGATCCCATCGTTGGTATCATGTCAGGATCAACGTTCTTCTCGCCCACCAACTCCGACGTCACTGCTTGAGACACAGCCACTTCCTGCGCTGTGTTTACCGTGACCGGATAACCATGTCGATAATCAAGCACACCTTTTGCCCCGTAAGCGCTGCATACATTTTCAACCACGCGATGCATGGTCGATTCAACCTGTGCCTGAATGGCTTGGTTGAGGCTACGGACACAGCCGCGAATGACAGCAGTTTCAGGAATGATGTTCCAAGCGGTGCCTGTGTGAAATTGCGTCACAGAAACCACAGCAGACTCTAGCGGTGACACATTACGAGCCACAATGGATTGCAGTGCCATCACCACATTTGAGCCAACCACAATGGGGTCAATCCCTGCATCAGGTTTGGCCGCATGAGCGCCAACGCCTGTGACCGTAATTTCAAAAGAATCAAACGCCGCCATCGCCGTGCCAACACGCATCCCAAACTTACCCACATCCATGCCAGGCCAGTTGTGCATCCCAAAAATGGTGTCCGCAGGGTATTTTTCAAACAGACCTTCCTCGACCATCACTTTGCCACCACCATAATTTTCTTCGGCAGGCTGAAAGATGAGATACACCGTGCCATCAAAATTCTTGGTTTCAGCCAGATACTTCGCCGCCCCCAACAACATGGTGGTATGACCATCATGACCACAAGCATGCATCACGCCTTCATTGACAGATTTATGCTCAAATGAATTGGCCTCTTCAATCGGCAGCGCATCCATGTCCGCACGCAAACCCACTTTACGATCAGACTCACCTGCTTTAATCACACCTACCAGGCCCGTTTTGGCAATGCCCGTGTGCGTCTCAATTCCCCAGGAGTTCAACTTTTCGGCCACAATACCGGACGTTCTCACTTCCTCAAACGCAAGCTCAGGATGCTTGTGAAAATCCTTGCGAATGGCAATCAGTTCATCTTTGTAAGTATCAATCCGATCCAGTCCGTTGGTCATGGTGGCCTCCTGAGGTTGGGTGTTTTGAACGCATTATAAAGATGGGGTAAGGGGAAAGGCAATTGACTTTAGAAGAAACAATTTGTTAAAGGCTTCAAATCCCCAATCCCTTTAATCTTAAAGGGGCTAAGATTGACCACTGAAAGTGAGTCCTGCCTTAAATCAGATTTCTCTTTGCGAATGGTTTCAATGAAAACTTTAATGATAAAATTCTCGAGCAGAAAACGAACTACAACCCATCAGTCTAGTCGTGTCCCCTTTTGAAAGGGCAGTATCTACTTGGCAAAGCTGGCTTGAAAACTGGAAAAATACGGCCTACCAAAATCAACCAGGATGATGTTTCGCATGATAGCATTTACATACGCAGTCCTTCCTATCGTAGCCCCCTTAGTGCTTTAAGGGGGCTGGGGGATTAGATGCCTTTACCTGTAATTTGTTGTTTTGCTTTTCTAAATATACACACCCCTTTTGAAAGAGGGTTAGAAGGTAGAAAACAAAAAAGCCCCGGCGGCTGGATGCCGGGACTTTTTGCTGAAGCGAAAGGGAGAGATAAGGAGTTGTTGTGTGTCTGATCAGAAAACCAATGATTGCACAGCTAAGACTGTGTTCATCGCCTTTTCTCCCAGGTTTTTTAGGATTCAGAACGACTTAGGTTAGTTCCCAAGAGCTGTTGGATTGAACACGTCATCTTCATGTGCAAAGGAAATGAAGTCGGACAACGCCAACAATGTTTGGTTGACAGGCACAATGCGGTTATCAAGCAACTGTCGGTCAAACAATGGACCGTTTTGGAACTGCGTGTAGCTTTCAAACGTGTTGTCATGGAGCAAATCACCACTGTCATCAAACAGCTTGAGGTTAACGGGCTGCAAGGTTTCCAGATCAGCTGTAACTTGCACTTTCTGGAAAGCAACAAAATCGGCGGTGGCCGACAAGTCCAATTGAATGCCAGGGCGGCCATCTTCCAAAGTGATGCTTTCACGAGCAGTTATGTTGTATGCTCCACTGAAGAAAATGCCAACCACTTCGGCCACTGTGGCATCGCCAAACACTTCGAACTGACCATTGACTTTGATCGGCGTAATCAAATCAGGATTCCAGAAGAACACTTCTTCAGGCGTCACCAAGAACACATCGCCAGCCAGTTCCTCAGGCGTGATGTATTCAACACGGAAACGGAAATCGTTTTCATCAAATAATTTCCATAAAATCTGAACAGTTGCCACACTGCTACCATCTGGACGCTGGGCCACAATTTCCATGGTCAAAATACCGCCACCAGCTTCACTTTGGGCAGCCGCAAAGAACGCACCAAATCGAGCAAAGTCCATGGCTTGTAAAAGTTCTTCGTCAGTGGGTTCTTCTTGTGCAGTAGAACCAGCCACCCAGGCTGTCAAAATCAGTAAGGTCAAGACCACGGCTTTTTTTAAAGTTGGAGTTTGAATACGCTTCATCAAAGAAATTGTTTTATTCATGATATTTTCTCACCTTTCACGTCGTTTAATATGATTTGGTTTGACAAGATGAGGCTGTTGCTTCAGCCCCACCCTGTTTAGTGTATTGATTTACAGTTGGGAAACGCCGCCATCAGCAACAAGTTCAGCCCCTACCATATAAGAAGAATCTTCAGATGCCAGGAATGAAGCAGCTTTAGCCATTTCCTCTGGCCTGCCAAAGCGACCGATTGGGGTTTTACTTAATAAATCTTCGGCAAATTCTTCAACGGCTTCTTGAGGCATGCCAAAGCGGTCAAATAAAGGTGTTTCAATCGGGCCAGGGCTTAGTGCGTTAACGCGAATACCCCGTGAAATCAACTCTGCCGAAAGCGTTCGAGCTAAAGAACGAACGGCTGCCTTGGTGGCACTATAAACAGACAGGCCTAGCATCCCTAATTGATTGGCAGCAGAACTATTCAGGATAATGGAAGCACCATCATTCAAATAAGGGACCGCCTTTTGCACGGTAAAGAATGCGCCCTTAAAGTTGATGTCTGAAAGTTGATCAAAGGTGGTTTCATCCACCAGATCCACTGGGGTTGGCTGAGCCACACCTGCGTTAACCACCAACACGTCAATTTTACCATGTTGTTCAGCGGTCAATTCAAATAGCTTGTCGAGATCTGGCAGGTTGCTGACGTCGCCTTGCACACCAAGGGTGCCGTTTCCAACAGAGGCAACTGCCTGATCCAGGGTTTCCTGATTGCGACCAAAAATCACAACATTTGCGCCCTGTTGGCCAAATTCCTGTGCAATGGACAACCCAATACCACTGTTGCCGCCTGTGACGACAGCTACTTTTCCGTTAAGGCTCATTGTAAATAGCTCCTTATAATTTAAGTTTTAGCAATTAGGCGTAAGTCGGTGATGCATTCACGCTTTGTGAATGAAGGCGCTTGATGACGCCACCATCAACTTCTTCACCTGTTTCAATATGGTGTTTCAATCCAAGTAAAATATTGGGGACTACTTTGGCAAATTGGGGTTTCATCATGAGGGTGTCCATCAATTTACCGATTGGGCCAAACTTCAATTCGTACTTCATTTCCATGGTCACCAAAGTTTGGTTGCCTTCTTCTTTGAGAACAAATGAGGCTTGTGCGCTTTTCAAAGGAGGGTTACCATCCACGGGTTTAACATCCAGGGTGTAGCTTTCTTGATCGTTCCATGCGATCGCTTTTTCTTCGACTTCACCCATGGGCATCAATTCGCAGACACGGCCTGCACCAATGCCCTCTTTTGCTTCTGTATTGTAATAAGACTTTTTCACGGCTGAGTTATAATTCTGAATGCCGCCTAAATCGGCTAATACGTTCCATACCTCGTTTTTTGGTGCGTTAATTCGGATGTCAGTTTTAATCGTTGTCATGGTTGGTCTCCTTTCGCATAGTTGACCGGTTGGTTATTATCGAATAAAAAATTTTAGGATCGATGAGTAGATGCACTTATACGGTTGCCTCTTTTCGAAAGCTGTCCAAAAATGCAAGTCCTGTATTCATTAATTGCTTAATGTAGGCCGGGTCCTGTTTCGACTTTGCCATCAGCATTGCCCCTTCAGCATAGGCCCAAAAAGCCTGTGATATCTCATCTGTATTGATTGCTGGCAAGTCACCATTGGCGACTGCCTCATCCAATGCTGCTTTTATAAATGAGACAATTTCATCAAAAATGGCGTCTGCTTTTTGTCGAATCACATCATCCTGCGTACCAAGCTCGGCAATGATATTGCCCATGCCACAACCTTTAAACATGCCACACATTTGATACGATTCCTGAGCAAATTCACTCATGCCATCAGTCAACGTTTTGAAGCGATCCAATGGAGGAATTTCTGAACTAAAGGCTGGTTCCCAAAATTCTTGCTTGCCCATTTGCCACTGTGCATCCAATACGGCAAGAACAAGGTCCTGTTTAGAAGAAAAGAAATGATAAAAGCTGCCTTTTTTCACGCCAGCCTGTTCACAAATTTCCTGAACACCCACATCAGCAACACTACGGGCATGGAATAATTCCATCGCTGTTCCGACGATTTTTTCTTTCGCATTACTCGTGCGGCCCATAAGTTGCCCCTTTCATAGTTGACCGTTCGGTCAATAATATAACACATCACCAAAGGGTTGTCAAGAGGCTTATCTAAAAAGTTATATTTAATACTACCAGAACAGGCTTTTCTCAATTCTAGAGTCTAGTTAAGAATCACCATTTTCTTCAATTTGGTTTGAATTTGAGTGCCTTCAGCGGTCCAACCTCGGACCATATGGAAGTACACGCCGTTGGCCCAACGTTGACCATGAGTATCGAACGCTTGAAAATTCAATACATTGCCTGATTGGGTTTGTTGTAATACCCGTTGACCAGAAAGATCGAACACATCCAGTACAATTTGCTCAAGCGGTTGACCGAGGTAACTCATAGTGAATTGATCCCTGACTTTCGTTAAGGAAAATCCATTGACACGCAAGCCGAATGAATTGTACGAAGTCACCTGTGCAGGTGTACTGGTTTCAATGGGCGCACTGGTAATCCACTTGCGCGTCATTTCTTTGATATCTTCATCAGAAGGTGCACGACCTAGTTCCTCGACCACTTGGCCCGAAGCCCACATGCGGAATGCTGCCAGCAATTCATCCTCATCTATGCGTTGATTATTATTGTGATCAAAGATTTCTTCGATGGTTTGGCCCGAAGGTGATGGATTTGTTGGTGGTTCTTTGTCATCATCATCGTCCCCACTACCGTCATCTCCGCCTCCATCACTATTGACAGGTGATACATCAACGGTACTGGCAGAAATCAATTCAAATCCGCTGCTGGAATTGCTGGCGCGTTTAAGGGCGTCTTTGGAAATGGTTAGTTGCCATTGGGTACTGATATTGGCCTGCACCCACTCATCTGCATCGCCACGAACGGAGATATCGCCTATGTTTGTATTGTTCCCATTTTCATCCACACCCTGCAGGCTGATGTTAAACACAGACGGCATGGACGAACGCAATAGCATATAAGCATCCACCTGCACGGACAAAATGATGTTGTCACCCTGCGTAATCTGTACTTCAACTTTAAGTTGATCTATAATTTGAGCCACAAATAAACTGTCGCCGGAATCAGTTTGCTGCGGACTCATTGTGCTTCTGAACTTGTTAACAACCAATGTTGCTAAAGCCTCAGCTTCCACATCTTCTGCGATAATCAGTAGTGGGGTGCCAGCTTTTGACACCTGCTCCAACAAAGGCAACAATCCCAAAATTTGGTTGCGTTGACCTAAAATCCGATTGAGTTCTTGTTCAGCCGCTGACCCCACAAAGTCATCTGGTAACTGATTTTTGAAATCGTTCCAGGGACCTTGGAAAAAATGCTGTGGATTGTCCGGCTTCCAATCATTACGTTTGCCCGTGTCTGGATTTTGACCGCTGCCGTCATCAAATAAAACGGTCTTATTTTTAGATTCATCTGGATCAGTCGACGGTTTATCGACTTCTATTACAACAGATCCACGCGCTGTTTTAGGGTCTTTGACTTCAATCTTGCCATCTTTTGTAGAAGTCCCTTCCCCTGCGGAAATGACATAATCAATTTCGATATCATCCAGAAACGCTTTAAAATTATTGGTGCCTGGTTCCACCTTAAAACGAATGCCAACAGATAAAGGGTTTCTCATTATCTGATTGGGTTCAAGTGAGAATAACATGGCATCTGCTGGCGCATCAAAGACAATGCCATCATTGTCTCCCACTGGCAATAGATCGACCCCTGGCAAAGGATCACCAAATGGATCATTGGGGTCCACGACATCAATTTCATAATCAGTGAACAGGATGGGCTCTTTATCATCACCAGAACCCAGTAACAGGCTTGCGTGTAAAACAAGTGCTAAATAACAAATATTTCGAACATCTCTCGGCGTCGAAACAGTGCCATCGGTAATGACTGTCAATCCAATCAGAGCCACTTGTGCGCCAATCTCTGACTGGAAAAAAGTTTTCACTTGAAGTGGAATGTCAAATTCAACACACGCTTCTTGAGCAAAAACAGTCTGTCCCATAATGAACACCAACAACGTTAGCAGGCTTCCCATGACGCCAGAATATTTCACAAATCCTCCTTGAGATGATGACGATGATCTCACATGTGATCAATCATAGCATATTTTATGAAGCATAAAAAAATGGATTTTGGTTTCAGAAAGAGTTAATTCGATTGTTCAAAAGCGTGAGAAGCACGAAGAATCTTGGATTCTTGAAGATGGTCACCTATTAACTGTAAACCGAAGGGCATCCCATCCACTCGCCCCCCTGGTATTGAAATCGCTGGCACGCCAGCCAGATTGATGGACACTGTGTAAACATCACTAAGATACATGTTGACAGGATCGTCTGTTTTTTCACCGAGTTTGAAGGCAGGCGTCGGTGAAGTTGGGGCGAGTAAGAGATCAACCTGCTCAAACGCATCGTTGAAATCTTTGGTGATCAGAGTACGAACCTGCTGAGCCTTTTTGTAAAACGCATCGTAATAGCCAGAGGATAGCGCATACGTGCCAAGCATGATGCGCCGCTTCACTTCTTCACCAAAGCACTGATCACGGGTTTCGGAAAACATGTCATTGAGTGAGTGGTCACTAACACGCGTGGTGTAGCGCACCCCATCAAAGCGGGAAAGGTTGGTACTGGCTTCAGAGCAGGAAATCAAATAATAAGCGGCAATAGCATATGAAGTATGTGGCAGCGCCACGTCCACAAACGTTGCCCCCAGACTCTCAAATTTTACCTGCCATTGTTTCAAACATTCTTTGGCTTCGTCGTTAAGGCCCTGCTGATACTCGGCTGGAATCCCGATGCGAAAACCTTCGATGCCACTTTCCAGTCCATCAAGATAATCTTCACTTTCAACGTTGAGTGAGGTGGTGTCATTCGGGTCGTGACCAGCAATCACATTCATGATTAGGGCTGCATCTCGTACATTTTTGGTGACCGGTCCAATCTGATCAAGCGAGGATGCGTAAGCAATTTGACCATAGCGGGAAACTCGACCATAGGTTGGTTTCAGTCCGACAACGCCACAAAATGCGGCTGGCAATCGAATCGATCCACCTGTATCTGTACCAAGTGATACCAGAGCTTCATGCGCGGCAACAGCGGCGGCTGATCCACCTGAGGAACCTCCAGCCACATAGTCTGGATTGTGCGGATTACGTACCGGCCCAAAAGATGAGTTTTCGTTAGACGACCCCATCCCGTATTCGTCCAAGTTGGCTTTAGCCTGAACCACAGCGCCTGCTGTTTTGAGTTTTTGAATCACTGTGGCATCGTAAATAGGCACAAAATCTTTCAGAATTTGCGAACCGGCTGTGGTGCCAATGTCTTGTGTGGAGATTAAGTCCTTGATGACAATAGGAATGCCTTTGAGGGGGCCATCCGGGGCAGCTTCAGCTTGTTGGGCCACATCGTCCTGAGGCAGCAGTTTAACAAAAGAATTAAGTGTCTCTTCCTGAGCTTCAATGCTTTGATACAAATCGGCCACCACTTGTGTTGGTGTCACATCGCCGCTTTGATACAGACTCAAAATCTCATGGACGGTTTTTTCGTTCAGACCCACTGGAACACTCCTAGTTTCTCCATGTACTTGTCAAGACTTGTATATGAATTGAGTCACGATAGCAAGTTGAGAAGGATGGCGCAACTTGACCAATCCCACATTCATTTTTCACGTTTATTTCATAGCAAATTTTACAAAAAAGGGCTACCCTAAACACAAATCTTTTTATTAACATTGAAAAGCTTTACCAAGGAGGACACATTGGTTTTTGTTCGCTGGATAATTGCCCCATTGATCGGCCTGGGACTGGCCCTGGGATTTCAGGTCACTGTCTCGGCCCAAGGCTGTAACGGAAGCACTTTGCGTGTGCCCACAGATTGTTCGACCATTCAACGCGCGGTGGACGCTGCCAATCCAGGCGCGACCATCATCATTCGCCCTGGCACCTATCGTGAAAATGTGGAAATTCGTAACAAGCGGCGCATTACGCTCGAAGCCGAACGCGCGCGCAACAACCGTCCTGTCATCGTACAGGGGCGATCTGTCGGACGTGGCCCCATTTTTGAGATCAACAACTCCTCCGATGTCACGTTTGAAAATGCCTTTGTGATCCGAAATGGCACCGTTGGTTTTGAGGTCAACAACAGCCGCCAACTGGAATTTGATCATGGCGACAACGAAAACATGATCATCGAAGAAAACCAGGGATCTGGCATGACCATCCAGGGTGGGTCTATCACAGGTCAAGGGGTGCTGTTTCGCAACAACGGTACGCAAGGCACCGGCTGGACAATGGAAGTGCGCGGGGGCGCAATCGTTAACATGAGTAATTCTTTGGTCACCGCACACCCTGATGGTGGCGTGTTGGTGGTCGGCGCAAGCTTCACGTTCACTGACACCGAAATGTCCGAAAGCCCCGGCCCAGGCATTCTGGCCCAGGAAGAAAGCACCATCCAACTCAACAATACGCTGGTCGATCAATATGAACTAGCTGGTGTGATTTTAGAAATGTCTACAGGTGTTTTCGTCGGTGGCACGATCAGCGCCAATGGTGCAGAAGGTATTTTGGCCACCAATTCGAGCGTGGGCATCGACGGCACCACCGTCACCATGCACCCCACCAATGGCATCGTCATGCGAATGAGTAATGGTCAGTTTGATGGGGCCATCATCACTGAAAACCAGGGCCAAGGCATTCTGGTCGAAGAGTCTGAATTGTCACTGAGCAACGGTGAAATTAGTGGCAACCTCAACAATGGGGTGTTGCTGACAGATTCCACCATTACCGGCGGCAGTGGCGCAGCGATTAAAGAAAATGGTGAGCGTGGCATTGATGCGATCAACAGCAACTTCAGCCTGAGCATGACCACCGTGTCCGATCACCCGCTCGATGGCATCCGTATCCAAAATGGCAACGGCACGCTGAACAACAACAGCGTGGTGCAAAACAACAATGAATTCGGCCTGCTAGTCATAGAAAGTAATTTGACCCTCGGTCCATCCACCATCTCTACCAATGGAAAAGATGGTGTCAATTTACGGGCATCGACGGCCACGATCACAGAAAGCATGATCGATGCCAACGGCACGATGGACGAAACTTCCGTCGGCGTGCGTGGAACGGAAAGCAGCACGCTCGACATGAGCACGTCCCAGGTGACCAATCACCCTGACGACGGCGTTCAGATGACGGACAGCACTGCCACCATTCAGGACAGTGGCATCAGCAACAATGGCAAAGATGGTTTACGCCTGACACGAAGCAGTGCCGTGGTCGGCAATAGCACAATCGATGCCAACGGCATGAATGATGCCACTTCAGTCGGCATTCGCGGCACGGAAAACAGTTCCTTGGACATGAGCAATTCTCAAGTGACCAACCATCCTGACGATGGCGTTCACTTGGAACAAAGCACTGCCACCATCGCCGGCAGCACGATCAACGACAATGGCAACCGTGGCGTCTATTTGGAAAATTCCTCGATGACGTCGAACACGACTGAAGTGTTCAATCAACCCAACGATGGGATTCAGCTCGAAAATTCTTCAGCCGATATGAATCAAGTCACCAGTCGCAATAACGGTGGCCGAGGCGTCGGGGCCAATATGTCCACCATGACCATGATTGACAGCAACAGCACGGACAACGACAATGACGGCATCGAACTAATTTTATCCTCGCTGAACGGCACCAATCTGCAGATTACAGACAATGGCAATCGCGGCATACACGGCGCGGATGCTGGCGCGGTCATCAACACAGCCACAGTGTCGGGTCACCCAAATCAAGGTATTTTGCTAGAGAGATCTTCACTGGGTATGAGCACCGTACAGATTTTGATGAACGGCAGTCGTGGCTTGGAAGCCATCGAATCGTCCACCACTGCCGGCGAAAACACCCAGATTGAAGACAACGGCTCGGACGGTGTGAACCTCACCAACAGCTCCTTCAACGCCAGCACCACTCTGATCAAAAATAACCAAGGTTTTGGCGTGGTTGCCACAGATTCAACGTTGACACTGATCACCAGCGAAGTCAGCGGCCATCCTCAGGATGGCGTGAACCTCACCAATTCCGCCGCTAACCTGCGGGACGCTGCGGTGCAGTTCAATCAAGGCCATGGCTTGCAGGCCGTGGACAGTGCTGCCATCACCATTGTCAACACCGGTTTGTTAAGCAATGGTCAAAATGGTTTGACCCTTAGTCGTTCTGCCGCTGCCTTGAGTGGTTCATTCATCAACAGCAACACCATCGGTGTGCAATTGATGGATCGATCTTCCGCTTCGTTGGTCAATACCACGGTGCAAGCCAATAGCTCAGATGGCATCAACATCCAAACCGGCACTATTGATTTCAGTGGCGGCAGTGTAACGGGCAATGGCGGACATGGCATTATTGCCACAATGCGTTCCTCTCTAGCTGTTGTGGATGCAGAGATTTCCAACAACAACAATGATGGCATTCACTTGAAACAAGCTGCGCTGGCAATTCGAAACAGCATGATCCAAAACAACAATGGCTTTGGTATCTTTGCCGATGAACAATCTGTAGGATCAGGTCAAGGAAACACAGTCTCAGGCAACAATCCTGACCTGTCCGACAACTTGACAACAATTAACTAAGCTGGATTTTTGAGAAATATCACGTGGTGAGTACTTTCCCCTCACTCTCTGATAAAGAGAGTGAGGGGGAGGAAAAGGTCAATTCGACTTCGCTCTTTCAAACGCATCTTTAATTGATTCTTTAAACGGCGGCTTGAGTACACCCATCTCGGTGATGATGGCGGCAATCAATTCATTGGGCGTCACGTCAAACGCCAGATTCATGGCAGATGTTTCATCAGGTGTGATTTGCTGTTTTCCAAGAATGTTGGTGACTTCAGCAGGATTGCGCTCCTCGATAGGAATTTCCGCTCCTGTCAGCGTCTCCAAATCAATCGTAGACAACGGTGCAGCCACATAAAACGGTACGTTATGATGTTGTGCAAGCACCGCCACGGAGTAGGTGCCAATCTTGTTTGCCGCATCCCCATTGGCCGCTATTCGATCCGCACCAACCACGATATGATCTACCCAACCACGCGACATGATGGCCCCCGCACTGTTATCAGGAATCACATGAAACGGAATCCCTAATTGCTTGAGTTCCCAAGAATTGAGTCGAGCACCTTGAAGCAGTGGCCGTGTTTCATTCACCCACACTTCGACTTTCTTCCCATTTTCCCAGGCCGCTCGAATCACACCAAGTGCCGTGCCATAGCCCACAGTGGCCAATGCCCCTGCATTGCAATGAGTCAAAATGCGGTTGCCATCCTCGAATAACTCTGAGCCAAACTGCCCCATCCGCTGACAGGATTCAATCTCTTGCGCTTTCAACCGATGCGCCAACGTCAGCAACGCATCGCACACCGCTTGCGTCCCTTGATCCGATGTTTCAGTAAACACCTGACGCCCCTGCTCAATCGCCCATCGTAGATTGACGGCTGTAGGTCGAGTGCCTTCCAAAAAATCAGCGGTTGAATGAAAAGCTTCTTCAAGTTCACCATCTGCCACACCCTGCACCCCAAGGATCACCCCATACGCCGCCGCCACCCCAATAGAAGGCGCACCACGAACAGCCAAGCACAATATGGCATCCGCTACATGCTGTGGTGTGATGCAGTCCAGCCAAATTTCTTCGGATGGCAGCCTGGTCTGATCCAACAGTTTTAGATGACTGTCCTCCCAAAGAATCGGTGAAAACATTTTGTCCATCTTCTTCTAACCCCCAACCCCCTTTCAAAAGGGGGCACGATTTATCTTTGTTGGTTGGTCTTAAATTACGCTACTTTATTCTTTTCGGTTTTTAAATATAAAAAAATTCAAAACTTTCAACTAGAAAATCTAACACGAAATAGAATTCACCCCCGCAGGCAAATCGTAGCCCCTTCCGATTTTGGAAGGGAACCCTTTCTAGCAAAGAGGGTTGGGGGATTTGAAATCTTATCTGTTTAAAACTTTCTAATATTGAATCCCACTCACCTTTTCCAACTTCTCAAAACTATGAACCGCCCGGATCTGACGCACGGTGCCCGTCAGTCCGCGGACCACCAGACTGTCTGTACGCGCACCGTGAGGCTGATACTTCACGCCATCCAGCAACTCACCATCAGTGATACCGGTGGCAGCGAAGAACACGTCATCGGACGACACCAAATCATCCATGGTCAGCACTTGTTCAAAGTTGTAGCCCATCTCCTGACCACGCTTGAGTTCTTCATCATTGCGAGCAAACAGTTTGCCTTGAATTTCGCCCCCCATAGCTCGAATGGCGCAGGCAGCCAACACACCTTCAGGGGTCCCCCCAATGCCGAGCAACACATCAATGCCCGAATCCGGCCAAGCCGTCATCAGCGCCCCTGCCACGTCACCATCGGTGATGAGGCGAATACGCGCACCACATTCTCTGGCTTGATCCATCAAATGTTGATTCCGAGGTCGATCCAGCATGATGACGGTAATATCTTCCTGGCGTTTGCCTTGCGCCTTGGCAATAGCCTTCAGATTTTCGGAAACAGGCTTTTCAATGTCAATCACTCCGCGACACAAGGGACCCACGGCTATTTTATCCATATACACAAACGGCCCTGGATCAAACATTGTCCCACGCGGAGCCAAAGCCACCGTGGCAATGGAATTGTCGCGCCCCTTAGCCAACGGTGTGGTGCCATCGATCGGATCAACAGCAATATCCATATCAGGAACTGTCCCTGTGCCAAGCTGTTCACCGTTGTACAGCATAGGGGCTTCATCTTTTTCGCCTTCACCAATGATGACCACCCCATTCATATCAACCGTGTTGAGCATCATTCGCATGGCGTCTACTGAGGCTTGATCCGCCCCTTCTTTATCATCCCGCCCCATAAATCGGGCAGCAGACAGCGCAGCGGCTTCGGTCACTCGTGCCAGTTCAATCGCTAAATTTCGTGATGGTTTTTTCTCAGACAACATTTCCCTCCCCAGCAAAGCTTGCCTCCAACATAGTCGAGAAGGCGACGAGAATCAATTGCCCAAAACTTTATGTTGAAGCTATACTACTTTTCTATGGATACGGGATTAAAAAACAAAGTGGTTTTGATCACGGGCGCATCAGGTGGCATCGGCAGGGTGAGCGCCAAAATGTTCGCTGAAGAAGGCGCACGATTGATTCTTACAGGTCGTCGAATGGATGCATTGAGCGCCCTGAAATCCGAACTCGACACCGAAAGCATCGTCCTCATCGCAGACCTGACCAACGAATCAGAGGTGAGATCACTCTTTGATCAAGGCTTCGAACATTTTGGTCAACTCGATGTGGTGGTCGCCAATGCGGGCATGTGGGTGTCGGATGATGTTCCAGTTTCCGATATGAGCCTGGATCAATGGCAGCACACGGTAAACACCAATCAAACTTCCGTGTTTTTCTGCGCGCGTGAGTTCTTCAGCATTCTAAAAAAAACGGAGCCAGATGATGCCTCACTCATTATCGTTGGTTCCAGCGCAGCCATTTTCGGGGAAGCAACACATAGTGATTATTCCGCTGCAAAAGCCGCCATTACTTATGGCTTAACAAAATCTCTGAAAAATGAAATCGTCAACATCGTACCACATGGGCGCGTTAACGCCGTTTGCCCAGGCTGGACACAAACCCCAATGGCCGAGGCGGGACTTCAGGATCAGGCGGCATACAAACGCGCCATGCAAACGCGTGCCATTCCTGAAATTTCTCAACCGGAAGACATCGCACCAATGATTGTGTTTTTGGCCTCACATCGATTATCAGGGCAGATCACCGGAGAAGTGATTACCATTGCAGCTGGAATGGAAGGCCGCATGTTGCACCAATTGGAAGACATCAAAACTTAAAATATCTTAAAGGAGATGGAGAGATGAAGATTCTTTTATCAGGATTGATTTTATCCACGATGATCATGATCACAGGCTGTGATTTGCTCGATCTTTTCTCTGGCGACATCGACGCAGATGTGCCCGTGTCTATCGATGAGTTTCGCGTGACCGCTGAAGATTACACCGTCCAAGACAATCCAAACAGCGTGGTTCAAAATGAATTTGGCTCAACCTATCGACTCGCCGACTGGGATGATGTGCTGCGGTTTAAAGATGTAATCGTCCAATGGATTTCCGACCTCAACCTGCGCCAAGGCGAACGCTACTACGTCAGCGTGGATGGCGAACTGGCCCAACCAGGGTTCCCACCTATGAGATATTACTTTACCCGCGGCCTCGATCCATCCACACCCGATCAGGAAAAACTGGACAGCATCCAAGGCCAATTCTTGATGCTTTATGCTTCGGCGCATCGAGAAGGGAAAGTATTGGCGGTTAGAAAATAAGAAGTGATTATTTTAAAAATCTTTAATCCCCCAACCCCCTTCGTCTGAAGGGGGCTACGGTTTAAATGCAAGAGGTGATTCAGATTTTCTAGCTGTTTTCTTATTGGAATTTTCGATGGAGTTCTAATAAGTCAGACAAAATAGCAAAACCTGTTTGAGGACCACCCGCACCTGCACCAGTAATCGTGACAGATTTTAGCACGTCGGTGTAAAACGTGATCGCATTCATGGCCGCACCCACAGCAGCAAGGGGATCGCTCAGCGAAACCAGCATCGGTTTGACTGAAGCTTTGACAGAGCCATTTTCGTTTTTGACCTGCCCAATCAACTTCCAACGCTTGCCATCTGCCTTGGCTTTTTCCACATCATCAATGCTGATATTCGTAATGCCTTCACGTTCCACCTCACTCACTTTAAGATCAACGCCCATAATCACACTGGCCAAAATCACGACCTTTGCAAGTGCATCCCAACCTTCCACATCCGCAGTGGGATCCGCTTCAGCAAAGCCCAGCTCCTGAGCTTGCTTTAGCGCATTGGCGTAGCTCATCCCCGTTTCCATCTGCGTCAGGATGTAGTTGGTCGTGCCATTTAAAATGCCTTGAACTTCATGAATGTTGCATCCACCCAAACCGAAATGTGAAAGATTCAACACCGGCGTTCCACTCATCACCGTGCCTTCAATGAGTAAGTGCGCATTGTTGGCTTTGGCCAATTCCATCAACTCCGAATAAGCGAGTACCACCGGCCCCTTGTTCGCCGTAATCACATGCTTGCCTTGTTGAAGTGATGCTTTGAAGTGAGAGAGCGCAGGTTCACCATCATCCAAATTCGTCAACGTGTTTTCGACAACGACGTCCGCATTGGATTCATTGATGATCTTCAGGCTATCCCACCCTTTTTTACCGCCTGAATAGTTGTCAAAACTGCCCGCTTGAACTGCCTCTAATGCTGCATTCAAGTCCAACCCTTCAGGGTCATACACCGATCCGCGACTGTTCGTGGCAATCGCAACCACCTGAAACTCAGCCCCTTGTTGTTTGATCTTTTCCGTTTGCTCAAGCAACAATTTCGCCAATCCCTGAGATACCGTTCCAAACCCAATCAAAGCCAATTTATGCACCATAAGATCAATCCAACACCCCTTATCAAGATTGTTGCTTACTTTGGCAAATAGGCGCATTAAAGTCAACTGTTTTGGAAATAGGGGAAAGGCTTCTAATCCCCAACCCCTTTTCAAAAAGGGGCTACGATAAAACTTCGATAGCGGATTCTATTTTACAGATCAATTTCTTTTTAATGATTGAATCCTTAAAAATTTATTAGAAACCAGAACCCATAAGCAAATAAAGAACAAACACCACCTAAGCACAAAATCTCGATAGGCAATCGTAGCCCCCCTTAGAAAGGGGGTTGGGGGGATTGAAGCTTTTAATGAAATCCATTCCCCTATCCCCTAAACTGACCTTGTTTTGAAATGAGGATGGATGACAGAAACAAGTAGAGTACAGCAGTTGTCCGAGCATATTTGGATTTATCGACACAACTGGAAGCGACTCGAACCGACCATTGGGATGATTTTGACGGAGGAAGGCTGGGTTGCTATTGATGGAGGCAATTCCCCGTTGCATGGTCAGCAAGTGGTCGATTCGATGAAGGTCATTCGAAATGTGCCGGTGAAATATGTGATCAACACACATCGACATTTTGATCATGTGTTTGGCAATCAGGCGTATGATGCACCTGTGATCGGGAGTTCGCGCTGTCAGGAACGTTTTACGGAAAATGTGCAGGATGATTGGTCTGATAAAAATGCAATCGATTGGCTCAAAGGATCGATCTTCAAATACAACGATTTGTTGAATGAAAACGATTTCCCCAACCTTCACTTGGTACCACCATCCATCAGCTATGAAGGCATTCATGATTTAAAAGTCGGCGATCTAACGCTCCACCTTTTTCCGTTGGAGGGTGTGCATACAGACGATGGCATTGGTGTGTATGCGCCTAAAGAAAAGGTCATGTTCTTGAGTGATGCCTTCTATTATCAGGGAACTTCTGAAGGCCGAGCGGTACAGTTATTGGAACTGATTCATCGTGTGGCAAAATTTGATGTGGATATCTACGCGCCAGGGCATGAACGAGCCCATGATGTTAAAGTTTTTAATATCGTTCAACAAAACATCCAAAATTTATTTCAGGGTGTCATTTCGATGGTAGATGATGGAGCCGGTAATGATGAAATAAAAGAAGCTTTTCCCTTTGACCCTGAACTGAACCGAAAGAGTTTTTTAAACGAAAAAATGCATTTTCTTTTGATGCGTGCTGTGACGCGCGAACATCAGAAAGCAATGAAAAATCAATTATAGTTTATATTATTTTGTGCTGGCACCAATGCCCATGTGCTCATAATAAATATTGCCAAGCTGTTCAATAAATTCTTTGGACAATTCAAAGTTATGACGCGTAATGTGTTCCACATTTAAAGCCAAAGGCACTTGAATATTTTCATCAGAAACAAAGTTTAAAATAGTTTCCAAGAGTTTTTTCGATTCCTGCAATGATCGCCACCCCACACCAATGTTGGCTTTCATCAATTGTTTTTCAACATCTTTAGGCATTTCCACGCCCAACCAGCGTAAAAAGGTGATGTCTTTTTTCGAAGACACTGGTGCGAAACTGAGGAAAATTCGCTTTGGGGACTCATTATTTTCTCGACACAATTGATCGTAGTTTTTCAATAACCCTTGAATGCTATCCGTCTCATAAAGCACCTGACTGGTAAAAAATTCCAATCCATGCTGCCCTTTTTGGAAGAGCCGATGAGGCTCATCTTTACGAGGATCAGAATGTCGTCGTGTGGGAATGGTCACCCCGCCACAGAAGAAAGTGTCCCCATAAGCGTAATTGACCGATTGCGCCATTTCAGTCACGGACGGACCTGGGTACTTCACTTTACTGGTTTCTCCACCGACCAAAACAAGATTGTCAATTTGGAAAGCTTGTTCTGTTTCCTTCAGCCACTCCTGCTGCTCTTCCCAATTTTCATACACCGTACAATGGTTGACCACCAAATCGACCTTGTTGTTGAACTGGCTTCTTAATTCACACGCAAACTGACGTTGATCCGTTTTCGGCTCATACGCATGGGTGCGTTCGGCACTACGGCGCTCCGCACGGATTTCAGGCAGGTTGATGGCATCAACGGAAATTGACGTGCTGTTGATCATCTCCACCGTACATTCCGCATACGCTTTGGCCACGTCCTGATCGGTTTCACGCGTTGGCGGAATTACTTCGTAAAAGATAACTGGCGCTTTGGCATCCACAATCTTGTCTCGTAAACCACTCATACGTTCCCCTCCTAAAACCGCTGATGAAGGGACGGGATATTACTTTATTGCAGCATAAGAAGAATCAAACAGTAGAATACCGTTTGAGCCTTTTTAGCAATTTATTTTGCGTGGCTGCAATATAGCTCAAATCACCACGGTTGATGTTTTACTATAGCACAAAGTGATTAAAAGTCAAATACTATTTTCAGCAATGATAAAAGCTTCTAATCCCCAACCCCTTTTCAAAAAGGGGCTACGATAAGACTTCGATAGTGGGTTCTGTTTTACGGATCAAATTCTTTTTGAAGGGTTTTGTCTTTATAAATTATTTAGAAGAAAACAACAAATAGAAAGACGCAACTTAAAGCAAAATCCACCTTCATTGGCTTATCGTACCCCCCCTTAGCAAGGGGGGTTGGGGGGATTGAAAGCTTTTAAACACTTTGGAAATTATCTTGCCAAAGCCCCTGCCGCTTCTTTCAACGCTTCGACTTTATCGAGTTTTTCCCAGGGCAAGTTGAGATCGTTGCGGCCAAAGTGGCCGTAGGCGGACAGTTGTTGATAGATGGGGCGGCGCATTTCAAAGTTGTGAATGATGGCGGCAGGTCGAAAATCAAATTGTTCCTGAACGATCTCGACCAATTGATCGTTGGACAATGGGGCGTCCTGATTGGTTTTGGTGGTGATCGAAACAGGTTGAGGCACACCAATGGCATAGGCCACTTGCAGTTCACACCATTCTGCCAAACCAGCGGCCACGATGTTTTTGGCAACATAACGGGCCATATAAGCGCCGGTGCGATCCACTTTACTTGGATCTTTGCCAGAGAAGGCACCACCACCGTGAGCAGCATAGCCGCCGTAAGTGTCTACAATGATTTTACGACCAGTCAAACCAGCATCACCGTGAGGACCACCCACCACAAAGCGGCCGGATGGATTGATGAAAAGATTGATCCGGTCATTGAACCATTCTCCCAATACAGGGCGAATGACGTGTTCGACCAAATCCTTTTCCATTTGCTCCATCGTCACTTCGGGTGCGTGTTGTGTGGACAACACCACATTTTCGACATGCACGGGATTGTGACCATCGTATTGGACACTGACCTGAGATTTGCCATCAGGCCTGATGTAATCAAGTGTGCCATCTTTGCGAACTTGAGCCAATCGATGTGTCAATGCATGAGACAATGCAATTGGCAGTGGCATGTATTCCGGTGTTTGGTTGCAAGCAAAGCCAAACATCATGCCTTGGTCGCCTGCACCTACTGAATCAAAGTTGGTGTCATCCTGTGCTTTAACCACGGCCTGATTGATGTCTGGAGACTGTTCATGAATTTTGTTGACCACTTTACAAGTGTCGTGATGAAAACCATCTTCGCTAAAAATATAGCCAATGTCTTTGATCGCATTTCGCACCACAGCTTCCACATCCACTTTAGCTTCGGTGGTAATTTCGCCGCCAACCAACACCAAATCGGTGGTTACAAAAGTTTCACAGGCAACGGTGGAAAAAGGCTTTTGATCAAAGATCGCATCCAACACGCTGTCGGAAATACGGTCGGAAACTTTATCTGGATGGCCTTCGGTCACAGACTCTGAGGTGAACAATCGTTTCATGACAACAGTCCTTTTAAACAAGATTTGTCCCACTATACGCCACAGTTTATAGCGTTTTCAACCAATACTCGTCTGCAATGTTAAAGACATACTGTAAAAAAGAAAACCGCGCGAATAATTGCGCGGTTTTCTGCTATTAAACATTTTGAGTTGATTTTTCTTTCAGAGCTTCATATCGCTCTTTTAGTTCATCAATATCCAGTTTTTCAAACAACGGCTCTGTCGGGTTGAGAGGATGCCCACCACGAACCGTGCTGATTTCATCAAAAGTGACATCTTCCAGATTCAACACGCGAAACACTTTTTCAGCAACAAGCGGAACAAACGGTTGAATCAACACAGACAACGCTTTACATACATGGAAGGCACTGGCCAAAATGTGTTCGTTGCCTTCTTTCCAAGGTTCTCTGTTTTGCACAAACTCGTTGCCAAACAAAGCCAGACCCGAAATTTCACGGATGGCCCCTGCCAGTCCGCCAGCTTCGATAATCTCATCGACTTTCTTGGCGGTGGCTTCAACCTGTGCCAATGTCTCGGCTTCCACTTCCACTTCAGGCACTTTGCCTTCCGTCTTCTTGTGGATAAGGGAAACCACGCGGTTGACCAAATTAAGAATATTGTTGTTCAGGGTCGCGTTCACAGCCATGTCCAAATCTTCCCAACTGAAGGCCAGGTCACGACGTTCTGGTCGTACACTGACAAGATACCAGCGCCAGTAACTTGGGTCCATCAATTCCAATGCTTCATCGCAGAAGATACCCACATTGTTGGTTTTGGAAAACTTCGCGCCACCAATCCATTGAAGGTACTCCACTGCAGACACCTGATCCGGCAAGTGATAACCTTGCTCTGATGCCAACAATTGACCAGGGAAGAAAATTGTATGAAACGCAATGTTGTCTTTCCCTTGTGTGTAAACATGCTTGGCATCTGGGTTTTTCCAAAACTCATCAAAACGTTCCGGCGTACCCAGTTTGTCGAAATATTCTTTGGTTGCAGACACATATCCAATGGCGGCTTCAGCCCACACGTAAATGACTTTGCCTTCTGAACCTTCAAAGGGCGCGGGAATCCCCCACTTTAAATCGCGGGTGACAGCGCGAGGTTGCAGGCCGTCTTCCAGCATCTGTTTTGTAAAATGTTTGACGTTGCCTTCCCACTCGGGATGGCTTTCTACATATTCGCGCAGTTTGGGTTCGAGTTTTTCCAGATCCAAAAGCCAGGCTCGTGTTTCTTTAAACACAATCTGTTTTTGTTTACAGATTGTACAAGTCGGCTCAACCAACTGTTCAGGTTCAAGTAAGGAACTACAGTTGTCACACTGATTGCCCTTGGCACGCTCGAACTGACATTTGGGGCAGGTGCCTTCAATAAAGCTGTCTGCCAAAAAAATCTCGTCCATTTCGCAAAATGCACGTTTTTCATCGAGTGGGATAATGTAACCGTTGGCTTCCGCCTGACGGTACAAAGTCTGGGTAAACTCATAGTGTGTTTCCGTTGCTGTGGTGGTGTAGTTTTCCATATCGATATGGAATCCTTTCAACACCTCAACAATGGCTTCGTGCGTTTTATTGGCAATTTCTTCAGGTGAAATACCGCGCCTCAAGGCTTCAAATTCCGTGCGCGTGCCGTGCATGTCTGACCCAGACACATGAACGACATCACACCCCTTCAACCGGTAGTAGCGCTCGAACACATCACCCGAGAGCAAACATCCCACCAGGTTGCCGAGATGCATCATGTCGTAGGCGTAAGGCCAAGCACTGCAGATCAAAATTTTTCGTTCAGACATGATGCGCCTCCTGTTAAGTCAAAAATTTAAGTGGGCATCAATATAGCTGCGCAGATCACAGATCACAAGCACATCATGGCGGGTGTTGATCCATAAATTATTGGTGAGTCATTTTTTCAAATTAATTATTTCACTGTTTATTCATTTAAATTTATATCTTCCCTTTCAAGACATGATAACCTCATCCACACTCGCTTTGCTTTGTAAAAGGATAAAAAAAGAAGGTGCCTTCTCTAGTCTGAGTACAACCACAAAATTATTTTTGAATGTTCATCTACTAAAAATGAGGTTATCCCTTTGTTTGAGGAAAGAAGGTTAGTGTGATTAAAGCGTATCGTTGGGTTGGGTTGGTTGGAGTGTTTGTCTTGTTGCTGGTGGTTATTGGTGTTCCCAGTTTAAGCGCGTTTCAGAACACAATATTTTATCAAGATCGCTTCAATAGCAGCAGTGACGGGTGGAAGGTTGATCCATTATGGACCTATACCGAGGGCCAATACCGTGTGTTTGTGCGAAATGCCAACAGCATCACCGGCTCTGAGCTGCCTGATGCCAATGTGGCTGACTTAAGCCAATATTGTGCCGAAGTGGATATTAAACTGTTTACTGGTTCCGGCTTGGCCGAAGACGGCTTTGTGGGCTTTTACATTGGTGGTACTGAAATACCACGTCGCCAATCCGTGCCCGATCGCGCAGTGTTGTTTGGTGTGGACAGTTTTGAAAGGTTGTTGGTACTCAGAACCTCCGTCAATTCCAACAACCAGGTCAGTCTAAACACCGTCACCATTGTGGATGACGCATTTGAAAATCCAAACACATTCCACACCTTAAAATTGGAAGCCAATGGCTCACGCGTTCGTGTGTCCATTGATGATCAATTCTTGGCCAACGTCTCTGTGGCGGCAACGGGTTTCATGGGCTTTATGGCCTTTACCTTCAATGACACAAACCTGAACGCCCGTTTTGACAACGTCCTCATCCGCGACAGTTGCGAAGAAGATTCCTAATTTTTAAAAAATTTGACCAGAGCCTGCCACTAAGGTCGGCTCTGGCTTTTTCACGAACACCTCTTGAAACTAATTTTTCAATTCCGCTAGACTGAAACAAGTGGCTGGATGTGCGCTTAAGGAAAATTTTGAGGAGGTGGAGGATGGTTTCATCCCCACAAAAACGTGTTGTTGCTTTAGTGGTATTAGGAAGCCTGTTCTGGCTGGTCTCAAGTTTCGCCACCGATATTCAAGTACTGTATCAAGATAATTTTGTCAGTGAACAAAGCGGCTGGAAAGTGGACCACTTTTGGTCATATGCTAATGGAGAGTATCGCGCTTTTTTGAGTGAGTCAGGAAGTGCTTTGGCATCCGCCCTGCCGGCACCACATCTGTTCGGCCTGGAACCTTTTTGCGCTCAAGTGGACGTTCGCCTGCTCAAAGGCTCCGGCCTCGCACAAGATGGGTTTGTCGGCTTTTACCTGGCAGGTCGAGCTGATAACCCAAACAATTTTCCTAGCAACGCTGTTTTGATTGGGCTGGACAGCTTCAACCGCTTATTGGTGTTGGAATCTTTCTTCGATCAAAATCAGAATCGTGTGGATACCAGTATCGTCATGGCTGTAGACAACGCATTCAATGATCTGAGCCAATTTCACACTTTGCTCATCGCCGCGCATAACAATCAAGTCAGTGTGGTGTTAAACGGTCAATTTTTCGGCACAGCAAATCTCTTTGGCATCACTGGCGAAATGGGCTTAACCGCATTTTCCTTTGAAGATCAGAACTTAAATGCACGTTTTGACAACGTAAGAATTACAGACTTTTGTTAAGGGCTTTTAAAAACCGAAAATATTCATAATGGTAAAAAACTTCAAATCCCCCAACCCCCTTTTCTAAAGGGGGCTACAGTTTGCCTGTGAATGTTTGTTCTTTTTCCCGAAGCCTCATTCTAAATGAACTCGAATTAAACCACGGCATGTCATTCTCACGCAGGCGGGAATCCACGATAAGCTCCATCAACCAAAATCTAGCTCAAGGTTCGATCAGTTTCTTCAGCGAATCAGAAAAATGATCCTGTCGTTTCTCCCAAACCTTTTTCTGTTCCTGAATCTGTTCCCCCAATTGATCCAAGCCCAGATTTCCTAGCCCACCCAAGTGACTTCGCTTTGAAATCGCCTGAGCCATGTCCGGCGTTTGAACCTGATCCAGCGCAGCTTTGACTGCACGATATGCCTGCCGCAACGGCACACCCGCTTTTACTTGTTCAATCATTTCATCGACAGCAAACAACTCAGAAGTCATTGCTTCAGTCAGTTTTTCCTCATCCACTTTCAACTCAGAGATCAATGGAATCAGAATTTCCAGACAGGCAGAGGTCGTTTCCAACCCATCCATAAACGCAGGCTTTAATTCCTGTTGATCACGGTGATAGCCTGAAATGCGACCCTGAGCAATCATGAAAGCCTGAGACGCTTCTGCCTGAACCCGCGCCGCTTTACCGCGAATGAGCTCCAGCACATCTGGATTGCGCTTGTTGGGCATGATGCTGCTGCCGGTACAAAAGGCATCGGGCAACTCAAAAAATGGCATGGTTTCGCTTGATCCCCAAATGAGATCTGTACTCAACCGACTCAAGTCGAGCATCACACTGGAAAGCGCACTGAGCAGCACATGATCCATCTTGCCGCGCCCACTGGTGGCATTGACCGGATTGATCTGCGCTTCAGCAAATCCAAGCCATTCAGCCGTCAATTCACGTGGCAATGGCAGCGACACCCCATAGCCCGCAGCCGCCCCAAGTGGGCTTCGATCTGTGAGCCTGAACGCAGCATCCAACGTCACCAAATCTTCCAAGAGCCCTTCGGTAAATGAGCTGGCCCACATGCCAATGGAAGAAGGCATCCCCCAGCGTGTGTGCGTGGTCCCTGGCATCGGCACATCCTGATTGGCTTTGGCAAAATCAAGAAACACTTTGGCCAGTTTGGTTAATTTCCCAACCAAACTCAGCAACTCTGCTTTGGTGTAAAGCCTGAGGTCGAGCAGAATTTGATCGTTGCGCGAGCGCCCCGTGTGGATTTTTTGGCCCAACTCACCCAAATCCTTGCTTAACTCATTTTCAACTGCCGTGTGGACATCCTCATCTTCAGGCCGAATTTCCAGACGGTTGTTCCAAATGGCCTGAAGTCCCAGGCGAATCTGGCCCACTTCTTCTTCAGTGAGAATATTAATCTGTTGCAGCCCCATCACATGCGCCATCGTGCCGCATACATCGTAATAAAGCAGCCCGGCATCAAGCTTTACATCCTCACCGGCAGTGAAACGTTCGACCAGCTGATCTGCCGAATGGGCATCCGTTTGCCAGAGCTTCATACGCTTGCTTTGCGCTTTTGCGCGGCCACTGTGGGCAAGCCCCAAAGCTGAATAAAGCCCACCGCGTCCATCTGATTGAACGTATGACCACTCTGATACGTGACCAAATCCTTATCATAAATACCAAACTCGGATTCACGCCCAACCACTTGCACATTGCCTTTGTAGAGTTTCACTTTGACTGTGCCTGTCACGCGCTCGTTGGCAGTTTCAACAAAGGATTGAATGCTGTCACGCAATGGATCAAACCACAGCCCTTTGTAAATCAATTCGCTCCAGCGTTGATCCACCACAGGTTTAAATTCATTCAGATGCACGGTGTTGGTAAAGCGTTCTAAATCTCGATGCGCCGTGATGAGGGTGACAGCAGCTGGTGCTTCATAAATTTCGCGAGATTTCAGGCCCACCACACGATCTTCCACCATGTCGATGATGCCCACCCCCGCTTTGCCTGCACGTTCGTTCAGCGTTTCCACAACCTGAATCATGCTCATGGGCTGATCATCAATCGCTGTGGGCACACCCTTATCAAATGTGATCGCCACATAATCAGCTTGATTCGGTGCTTGTTCCGGCGGTTGTGCCATCGTGTAAATGTCAGAAGGCGGTTCATGATTGGGATCTTCCAATACACCGCTTTCAATGCTGCGACCCCAGAGGTTGGCGTCCACAGAGTAATCTTTGTTCAATTGATCGGGAAGTGGAATGTCATTCTCTTTCGCATATTTGATTGCATCATCACGCATCAAATCCCATTCACGGATAGGGGCAATGATGTTGAGGTTTGGATCAAGTGAATGAATCCCGACTTCAAAGCGGACTTGATCGTTGCCTTTGCCGGTGCAGCCGTGCGCAATGGTGTCAGAATTGGTTCGATGGGCCAAGTCCACAGCCACTTCGGCAATCAAATAACGGGCCAGTGCAGTGGCCAACGGATACTGCTGTTGATACAGTGCGTTCGCTTGAACGGCAGGAATTAAAAAGCGATTGGCAAACTCTTCACGCACATCGATGATATGGGCCTCTATTGCCCCCAAATCCAATGCTTTTTGCTTGGCAAACTCCAAGTCTTCGCCTTGCCCCATATCGACGGTGAGGGTCACCATCTCACAGCCTTCATATTTTTCCGGAATCCATTTCAACATACAGGAGGTGTCCAACCCTCCCGAATACAGCAACACCACTCTTTTTGGCTGAACCATGTTAATACTCCTTCAAAAATTAAAATTTCAGTTTTGTTCATTTGAATGATTGATAAAGACAACATCATGAGACATCCAGGGGATGTTCGTCAAAAAGCCCTTAGCAAGCAATGGTTGTTGGGTGAAGTTAAAACAGAAGATCACACCCGCGTGTCGCCCACCAAGGGCATCAACGCAGGCGTCTGGAGGACAATGTGGCACGGCGTTTGAGCAAATTATAAATCGCCATAACGCGCACACTATATCAGCATAAAAACCTTGTGTCAATGGATTTTTTGAGTCAGTTTGTATGCTGAACAAAGAGGTGGGAAACAAAAGCGAGGCAAGTGACTGCCCCGCTTCCATCGTTTGTATGAAATTGTAAATTAGTTACAAGGCAAGGAAGCTTCGCCGCCTCGTTTGCCCAAGTGATCATCAATGAACTTTCTGACTTCAGTCTGATCATAATCTTCAAAAGTTTGAATCCAACCCCATGCCGTAAGCGCAATGGTCTGTGGTAAGTCAGGGTAAGGGGCCAAAATCACTTTGCAGTAACGATTGTTTTCACGAAGTTCTTCAATAAACAAGGTCAAATCTTCGATGTAATCGTTGGACAAACCAGGAATGGCTTCCTGACGATATTGAACCAGCACACCGCCATGCTCCAAGTTATGCACTTGGGTTTCAGGCACAATAGGGGACTCATGGACGCCCCAACGACGTTCCCAGCTGTCTTGATGACAACCGGATGTAGGTGGCGTGGTATCATATCTTGGAATACACCCGGAAGACATGTGGTTTGGCGGCAGTTCTGCCACATGGTCACCCGCAAGTGCAGATTCCTGTTGTTGCAATAAGGTGATGATTCCATAGAGGCCTGCGGCAACTATGAGAATAACCAAGATAATGGTGAAAGGCCTTCGTTGTTGTCGCTTTTTGGCCTGAGCTGCCTTCTTACGCTCCTGCTTTTTTCGTTGTGCTTTGATGTTTGGTTTTTTACTGCCCATAAACTCCTCTTATGATCACGAGATAACGATATATAGTTCCATCGTAAATTCCATCAAATCCAAACGCAAGTAGACATTTGGAAAAACCTGAGACGATCAAACCTGCTTGATTGCAAGATAAGTTATCAACTATACTTGCAACAATGGCACTTTCTTCATCCCAACAAGCCTGGATCGGCCTCAACATGACGCTGACCCCACGCTTGATCATGCAACTGTTAAAAAGTTTTTCTAGCGTAACTGAGGCATGGGAGGCATCCGCCACCCAACTTCAAATTATCCCTGGGTTCGAACGTCATATTACCGACTTTTTGAAGCGTCGTGACAGCGTAAAACTTAATCAGGAACTTGAGGCGATTGAGCACTTTAAATTGAAGGTAATAACGTTAGAAGACGACATCTACCCAAACCCATTGCGTGCAATCAAATATCCACCGCCCGTACTCTATGCCTATGGGGATTATCTAGAACAGGATCAATGGGCGTTGGGCGTGGTGGGCACTCGACGCATGTCCAGCTACGGGCGGCAGATCACAGAGAAACTTTCATTTGGACTGGCCGAGCGCAATGTCACCATCGTCAGTGGATTGGCCCTGGGTGTGGATACCATCAGCCATCAAAGTGCACTGAAAGCAAGAGGCCGCACCATCGCAGTGCTGGGTTCAGGCTTCGGAAACTTTTATCCAGCAGAGAACAAAAAACTGGCTCAAGCTGTTTCAGAATCCGGCGTGGTGTTTAGCGAATTCCCGATTCACACTGAACCTGCACGCTGGACGTTCCCCAGGCGAAATCGCGTGATCAGCGGCCTCAGCCGAGGCGTGCTGGTGGTCGAAGCGCCCATCAAAAGCGGTGCGCTTATTACGGCAAAAGCAGCTTTGGAACAAAGTCGGGAAGTGTTTGCCGTGCCTGGACAAGTATTGCATCCCAACAGCAGAGGGTGTCATCATCTCATCAAAAATGGCGCAAAGCTGGTGGAAGATGTCGAAGATATTTTGGAAGAATGGCCAGAATTTAAAAACGTGTCTGCGACCAAGTCACAAACTCAACCAGAAACACCTTTGCCTGAATCACTGACGACACTCCAGCGCGCCATTCTTGAATCGCTTTCCTTCGACCCTTGTCATGTCAACACCGTGATCGAAACTGCTAACGCATCGGTGGGAGAAGTGTCATCGGCATTGATCGAGTTACAAATGCTTGGCCTCATCAATGAGGTTGAAGGCAAACACTACGTTAAAATACTCCGAGTTGGAACGAATTAAATCTTCTTTTGTTAAGGATTACTCTGCTTTTTGATTTTCTGAATCGTATGATTTTTTCTGAGATTGAATCGCATTAAGCAAAGTTTCAGATCCAACACCACAGCCAATCACGGTTCGCATCGCATTTTCCACAGTGACATCTACCACATGAATGTCTTCCTGCTTCACATGGAAAATCCAGCCGGAGGTTGGGTTGGGTGCTGTGGGCATAAACACCGTGAGTGTGCCATCAGGATGCTCGTCAGTGACAAATGTGGTCACCAACGTATCGCCGAACAGCTTAACCAAGGCCACGCGAGAGAAGGGTGTTTTTTTACTGCCGAACAACTGCATCACAATTTCCTTTACCGTTTTGTAACCAGGCGCCACACGCAGCACAGAATTTTCGACCGTGTTAAACAACCAATTGCCCAAGCGCGTTTTCACTGCCACACCCACAGCGAAACAAAAACTGAGAATAATGACAATCGCAAGCACCTCACTGATAATGCCCTGAAGCTGACCAAAGGGGACATTATCCAGCACAGGGGCAAACCACTGGGCCAACAAACTGGAAAGAGGTCGCACCATGTTCGCTACTAAACGAAACAACCACTGGAACACCAGGAACATAATAGCTGCCGGCAAAATGACAATGACACCACCCAGAACGGCTGTTTTGATAAATGACCAAAAATTCATCCGTTTGCTCCTTGCTCAGTTCAACAACAGGTGTTTGGATTATATCAAAATGTTGGTTCAATAACGCTTCAACTTCCTCTACACCACAAGTTTGATCCCATGCAGCAATCATCTACAATAAGTCTCGGAATGAATTAAAGGGGCCGTGCGATAGCATGGCCCCTGATCTAAGGGAGACAACATGCTCAACAAAAAAATCGCCATGATCGGCATGGGCAAAATGGGTGGGATGCTGGCCAGTTCCCTGCTCCAAAAAGGTGTGGTGAATTCCGATCAATTGTGTGGCACCACACGTCAAGAAATCTCTGCTAAAAAATCCGAGGATGAGTATGGCATCCGCGTGACCACGGACAACGTGAAAGCGACTGAAGAAAGTGATGTCATTATTCTGGCAGTCAAGCCGCAATCTATGGCGCTGGTGCTGGAATATCTTGAGCCGGTGATCCGAAAAGACCATCTGGTCATCAGCCTCGCTGCTGCCACAGAAACCAAATTTATTGAAGATCATTTGCCCGAAGGCATTCCTGTGATCCGTTCTATGCCCAATCTCCCTTGTCTCATTGGCCAGGGCATGACCGTGCTCTGCCCTGGAAAGCATGTTGAAAAAGAACACATCGATTTAGCCACCAACATTTTCACCGCTGTGGGTCGAGTCGATGTAATTGACCGCGACGATTTGATGGACGCCGTAACCGCCGTTTCTGGCAGCGGCCCAGCATATGGCTACATTATCATCGAATCGCTGGCCGAGGGTGGTGTGAAGGTGGGCCTGCCACGCTCGTTGGCCACCACGCTCGCTGCACAAACCATTCTTGGTGCCGCTGCGATGGTGTTGGAAACAGGTCAACACCCTGCTCAACTCAAAGACATGGTCACCACACCAGCAGGCACAACAGTCGATGGCATCATGGCGCTGGAAGAAGGCGGCGTGCGCGTGGCCCTCATTAAAGCCGTCGAATCTGCCACACTCAAAGGCAAAGAACTTTCAGGCGAATCGCAATCCAAATGACAACCTATAACACCCTTGCCCTCGTTTCTCATGATGGCAAAAAGGATGATTTGGTCGCCTTGATTAAAGGCTATGTCGATAAACTTCAGAACGTGAACCTGGTGGCCACCGGCACCACAGGCGGATTAATCGAAGATATGACGGGCCTGGAAGTAACACGCATGAAGTCCGGCCCCCTCGGTGGAGATGCTCAAATTGCTGCCTTGGTGGTCGAAGGAAAGGTAGATGCAATGGTCTTTCTGGTAGACCCCCTCTATGCTCATCCACACGAACCAGATATTCGTACACTGTTACGCGTTTGCGAACTCACAAACATTCCATTTGCCACCAACGTGGCCACTGCAAAACTGCTGCTTGATACGCTTTAGGGTTTGTATCTAAGTCGAAATTAAATGATTAATTAATTAAACAATTAATTTATTCCAGAAAGAAAAGAATAGAACGCCGCACAAGAGTGGCGCTCCATTCATAAAGCTATTTAACTATGTGTGTTACTTGTCTTCAATCACTTCCGGCTCACCACCTGAAGCGGCAGCTTCTTCTGTTTTTGGTTAACCTCTTGAAGCAGCTTAAGTAAATCATCGGGTGTTTCGATACCAAACTCTTGCACGATTCAAAACAAAGAGTTACACTTCTCATTTCTGCGGGTTAGGCTGTTTCGACACAGGGCGTGTTGGGGTTTCTTTTCTTTCCAAAATTTTAAAGTGAGTGTCTGATGCTGTATTTTGCGTTGTTTCGCAAAGGCTTTCAGCGGATGATGGCCTACCGTTCTGCCACGCTGGCGGGAATTGCGACCAATTTCTTTTTCGGGCTGCTGCGCACTTATTTGTTCATCGCGGTGTTTGATGCCAGTGGACAGGTAAGCATCGGTGGTTTATCGCTTCGTGATGCCATTACATTTACTGCACTCACACAAGCGTTTGGCTCCTCTCTTGGCATCATCAACTGGTGGTGGGAGGTGGGTAAAACCATTGAGTCTGGCGAAATTATTACAGACCTTACCAAACCATTTCATTACTTTAGTTTTTGGTTATCCCGCGACTTAGGGCGCATGGTGTTTCAAGTGATCTTTCGTGGTATGCCAATTATGCTAGTGTATCCGTTTTTCTTTGAACTAACATGGCCTGCATCCATTGCTCAATGGCTCTTATTTTCTCTCAGCCTATCGATGGCCATGGTCATCAGCTTTTGCTGGCACTTTTGGATAAATTGCTTGTCATTTTGGTTCCTGAATGCCAAAGGCTTTGGACGTTTTGCCTGGCTGTCTGCCGCGTTCTTCTCTGGCTTTTTGATCCCCTTGTCGTTCTTTCCCGATTGGCTCAAAGCATTGGCAATGTGGACACCATTGCCCGCCATCATCAACACACCCATAGAAATTTACCTCGGCGTTGCCCAGGGTTCGGCGCTGTTGGAAGCGCTGGGCCTTCAATTGTTTTGGGTGATCGCTTTTACAATAGTTTGTGAACTGACCTTTCGCGCAGGTCGCAAACGCTTGGTGATTCAGGGAGGCTGATCATGGGAGAAGGATTCCGTTTATATCTGCGATTGATGAGCGCTCAGATCCGTTCGCAGATGCAGTATAAAATGTCTTTCCTGATGGAATTTGCTTCCACCTTCATGGGCATGATATTGGAGTTTGCCAGTGTGATTATTTTATTTATCCACATGCCCACACTCGATGGTTGGTCGTTGGCCGAAGTCGCTTTTTTGTACGGCTCTGCGGAATTTGCGATGGCATTGTCTCAGACGCTGACTTCTGGATTTGATGTCTTTCCTGAAACCGTTCGACTCGGAAAATTCGACAGTGTTTTGATTCGCCCCAGAAATGCAATGTTTCAAGTTTTTGCATCTGAGTTAGCCATTCGACGTTTTGGCCGGGCAGCTCAAGGGGCAGTGGTGTTGGCTGTTTCAATTTGGTGGATGGGTATTGATTGGGGTGTGGCCGAGTGGTCGGTGCTTGCCATCATGATTTTAGGCGGCATGGTGTTTTTTACTGGATTGTTCATTATCGGTGCGACCTTCTCATTTTGGACAGTGGAAGGTTTGGAGGCCATGAACATTCTCACTTACGGGGGCGTCACGATGGTCGCTTACCCCATGAGTATTTATGCCGAGTGGATGAGAAATATATTCATCTTCATTATTCCGTTGGCATTTGTGAATTATTATCCATCGTTGTTTTTGTTAAAGAAGGCCGATCCGTTTGGGCTACCAGAGTTCATGCCATTCTTGTCGCTCCCGTTATGCAGCTTAGTATTGGTCGCTTCATTGATTTTTTGGCATATCGGCGTGAAACGCTATCAAAGCACAGGGAATTGAGTGAGGGGAAAAATTGAGTTTTATCAAAGTGGATCAGCTTTGTAAGACCTTTAAAGTGGCTATACACAAACGCGGCTTTATGGGGGCGGTCCGTAATTTGGCTTCGAGGCAGCATAGCCTAGTGAAAGCCGTCCAAGACATTTCCTTCCAAATTAAACGAGGCGAGTTGGTGGGGTATCTGGGTCCAAACGGCGCAGGCAAGTCCACAACCATTAAGATACTGACTGGCATTCTTGTCCCCAGCAGTGGTCAAGTTACTGTCGGAGATATCGTGCCCTGGGAGCAGCGAAACCAGCACACGCGCCGCATTGGCGTCGTATTCGGACAGCGCACCAACTTGTGGTGGGATCTGCCCGTGATCGAGAGTTTCGATTTACTCAGATACATCTACAATGTTCCCGAGGATCGCTTTAAGCAAAATCTAAAAAAGTTTGAGGATTTGCTGGAACTCGGAGAATTTTTCAACACCCCTGTTCGCAGCCTCAGCCTCGGTCAACGGATGCGGGCTGACCTTGCCGCCGCACTGCTACATGATCCTGAAGTTGTGTTTTTGGACGAACCCACCATCGGCCTCGATGTGGTCGCCAAAGACCGCATCCGAACCTTCATCAAAGAGATCAACCAAAATGCAGGTGTTACCTTTATCCTCACCACCCACGATCTTGGGGATGTGCAAAAACTCTGCCGCCGCGTGATGATGATTGACCACGGTAAACTTTTATTCGACGGCCCCTTGCAAGAACTCCAAGACCGCTTCGGCCAGGAACGAGAACTTGAAGTCGATTTCGCCAACGATTACGAAGACGTCTCCATCTCAGGCGCAAAGATCATTCAACACCAGGGCCGACAAGCCACCTACCGCTTTTCCAGAGAACAAATGAGCGCCTCTCAACTCATCCAAACCCTTGCCGAAAAATTCCAAATCATCGACCTCACCGTCCGCGAACCTGACGTGGAAAACACAATTCGACACATTTACGAAAAGAAATTGTTGAGTCACCAAAATGACTAATCATTGCGGTTCGAACAAATTGTGATTTCCAACGTATATTATGATGTGATGATTTATAAAGATTATGTTGTAAACGAATGGAAACGGCGGATCAGAATAAGACTTATCCTTCTTGGATTCATATTAGCTTGCTTAGCTTTATTTGTTACATTAGGTATTTATCGAGGATCATGTTTAGAAAATTGTTTTGACCCTACTGTGCCAATGATCATATTAGGCGTACTTTTTCTAACATTATTCTTTGTTGCTCTTAGATATGTCCGGTGTCCTGCCTGTGAAAAATTTACAGGGAGAGACACTAACAACTATTGCACCAATTGCGGTGTGAAGCTAAAGGAAATATGAAGGATCAAAAATTATTTATAAGTCGATGGCAAAAACGTAAGAAATGGAAGAAAATACTGATAATAACTTCAATATTAACTTTCATTTCTATGAGTATATTAATAGCTAATGATCACCTCTCTTTGATTGGCAACACTTATAAAACAATATTGTCTTATCTAGTACTAGCTTCAATAGGTGTACAATTAATACTCATCAATTTTTTTATTTACTGCCCAAGATGCGCTCATTGGCCTGGAATAAAAGGGCTAATATTTTGCAAAAATTGCGGAATAAGATTTGAAGAAGACTATTAGCCTCAACCACAGCCGCTAGAATCGCAACTGCCGGATTCTTCGTTCGGGTTTTCGGTGTAAAAATCTTCGTTGCGCTCATCAAATTCAAAATCGTATTTGAGTCAGTTTTGTTGTCGTTGAGAGTAGCATGAATTCATGTCTAAAGTACGGGTTCAAGGAGGCAGGATGTATCTGATAAAACGAAATTTGATAAAACTTTTAATGATGCTCATCTTAGCAGTTGGTGTTTTGCCCTGGCAGGGCAGTGGTGGTCATGCTCAGGCCATTATTACCAAAATTGAAACAGGCGATCGTCCTTACATGCTTGGATTGTCTTCAGATGAAGGGCTCGCTTACGTGGCCAATTTCAATGGCGATACCGTTTCCGTGATCAATTTGGACACGATGGCTGTGGTAAACGATATTCCGTCCACAAGCGGACCCACCGCTTTGGTTGTGACTCAAGATGGGGAAAAAGCTTATGTAGCAAATGTTTTCTCCAACGCGGTTTCAGTGCTTGACTTGACCACAAACGAAAATGTGGATCGCATTTTCGTGGGCCCCACACCTTACGCCTTAGCATTGTCACCCGATAATAATTGGCTTTATGTAGTCAATCGGCAAGGCAACTCTATTTCAGTGATAGATACTTCGGATGATACCCGTATTAAAAATATTCGCACAGGCAGCGAACCGCTTGATATCGTCTTTTCGCCGGACGGGACAATGGCTTATGTTGCCAATGCCACCAGCAACACTATTTCAGTGATTGATGCTATCAATCATGAAGACACTGGAAACAATATCAGCACAGGCAATCGACCAGTGGATCTTGCAATTTCATCAGACGGAACCACTGTTTATGTTGCCAATCTTGATGACAACACCATCTGGGCGATTAATCCTGTAACGGGTGAAAAAATAAACGAGCTGAATGTTGGTGAAAAACCAGGAAATATTGTGCTTACCTCTAATGAAGAAACTGCCTATGTCGTCCGCCCATCTCAAAATGCAATTGCAATCGTTGATTTGAGCACCTTTACACACACTGGCGATATTGAAGCAGGCAACCGCCCCGTACACATGGAACTTCTTGATGGAGATACCCGTGCATTGGTCTCCATGTCGGATGATGATGAAGTGTGGCTGATCGAATTAAGTGGACAATAAAGAAATACTAAAATTTACCCACAACCACAGCTGCCAGAGCCGCAGCCACAACTGCCGGATTCTGCTTTGGCTTCGTTAGGGTTTTCGATGTAAAAACCTTCGCCGTGTTCGCCGGACATGAAATCCACCTTGGCACCTGTCAAAAGCGTTCCACTGTTGGCATCCACGTAGAAATTTACACCATCGTATTCGAGGATGGTATCGTCGTCACCGCCATCTTGGGCCAGGAAAAAGCCATATTTCATGCCACTGCAGCAACCGTCTTGAGCCACGATGCGAAGACCAAAATCTTCCTTTTGTTCGCTTTTCAAATAGTCTTTTACAGCGCCAACCGCTTTTTCCGTAATGGTGATCATACCGACACTCCTTAGTGATTTTCTAACGCTTATCATATCCCGAAAACAACTCCAATGCAATGGAATTGACCGCCGGAAAAGACTTTGTTAAAATGAAGAAAAAAGGGACAGAGATTTTTTAAAAACTTCTAATCCTCCAACCTCCTTTACATAAAGGAGGTTACATTTGGGCCAAGCATGTTATTTCTGCGCGTGATCATTGGTTCTTTGTATAAATTGGATCCGATTGGGAAAACTAAAAAAATTCTGTCTTGAAAAATCCTGAACTCGTATCACCCCCCAAACGAGTCGTTGTGTGATCCATTTTTTGTTGGATTTTTACAACGCGTTGATCGTCGTCATTTTTTACAAAATGACAGCAACTTGGGACTCAACATTTGGACGCCAGCGATTCCGACATCGCGGCTATTTTTATGTTGCAACTCTACTCACTTGTTAATGGGTTGTCATTAATTTCTGTTCAAATCAAATTGAAAATGATTTTCAATTTCAATTTCAGCCTGTTGAAAACCCTGTTCAAAACTCGCCAAAATCTGTTGAAAACCTGTTGAAAACTCGGGGGACAACTGTTGAAAACTCCTGTTGAAAACTTAGCTAAAGAGTTTTCAACAGGAGTTTTCAACAGAAAGCGATAAGTTTTCAACAGGTTTTGAACAGGGTTTTGAACAGGGTATACCTACTTCAAACACAGACAGGTTGGGAATTTGGAAAAGTTTTCAACAGGCAGGGCCGACCCTACTAAGACTACTACTTTATAAATATAAAAACTTAGAGGCTTTTGTAGGAAGTCGTAAAATTGAACTTTGATTTGCAAATTGAACCTGAGTAGACTCACCCAAGGAACACACATGAAATTATCCAAGCTCACCTTAAAACAATTTCGTAACTTGGAACCTCTCTCTTTAGAACCACATGAGAATCTCAACCTGATTGTGGGACTGAACGCATCAGGGAAGACCAATCTGTGTGAGGCCCTCTTTTTTGCATCTAGGGGACAGTTATTGAAAGGCGAACGTCAAAGAGAAATCATCAATTGGGATTGTCATTGGAGCACTTTAAACCTGGAAGTTGGCTCTGAACACATTCGTATTGTCATAGACAATCATGAGCAGACCAAAACCTTAGAACTCAGCGGAGAGATTTCTAAACAACAGGATTTGTTTGATGTTTTTAAAGTCCTTATCTTCACCCCAGACGATTTACAGATTGTCAAAGGCAGTCCTTCCAAAAGACGTCGAATGTTGGATCGCAGCATTGCAGATTTGGATAAGGTCTACCGCAAAGCATTGTTGAATTATGAACAGGTTTTGAAACGAAAGAATTTGCTTCTGCGTCGAGATCGACCTGATCCTGAAGTTTTGTCTGTATATCAACAACAACTTATAGAACATGGGACGCAGCTTGTTCGTCAACGTCTTTTATATTTGGATGAATTGAATAAGTCTTTAAGTGTGTTTCATCAGGAATTAAATCAGGCCAAAAAGCCATTGTTTCTCAAATACGAAAGTGATGTGGCTTATGATGGCAATGTGCCTCAGCAGCTTGAAGAAGCGTTGAATCAGGCCCACAAAAAAGAAATTGATCGCCGCACCAGTTTGATCGGTCCGCACCGTGATGATGTGTTGTTCGACATCGAAGGCATGGACGTGCGCAAGTATGGTTCCCAAGGTCAACAGAAGACCGCGTTGATTGCGCTCAAGCTCGCTCAATTGGAGTTGTTCAAAGACCACCTGGGTGAATACCCTGTCCTCATTCTCGATGACGTTCTGAGCGAATTAGACCCTGAACGCACTCAGATGCTGCTCGATCATTTGCCGCAGGATTTGCAGTTGTTTTTGACCGAGACGGATTTGAGTGATCCGTTGGTCGAACGTGCGGGAAAAGTGTTTCGGGTCAGCCACGGTCAGATTGAAGAATTATCGAAAGAAGAATTATGCCCATCCCAGAGCTAGAGAGTATTTTTGCGGCGTATGGTTTAAAGGATGCTTTTTACGAACAGGAAGCCTTGTTTCACTGGGAAGAAGTGGTGGGGCCGAACACCGCGCGATTGACAGAGCCATTGAGTGTCAGTCAAGGTGTTTTATATATACAGGTAGGCAACCATGTGTTCGCGCAGGAATTTACGCTGTTACGCGAGAAGTGGCTTGAGATTTTGAATCAGCGCTTGAATCAACCGTTAAAAGACATTCGTTTCAAAGTCGCCAAAGTGGATAAGCCGAAACCACCGCTGAAGCTGCGCAGTGTCGATGAGATTGATCTGGATGAAGGTGAACAGGCCAAAGTGGAATCGTTATTTGATGGACTTGAAGATGAGTCTTTGAAACAAGCGTTCATGAAGATTTATGAATCACAGCAGAAAGCGGAGAAAATTCGCGCCGATCTGGAGAATCAGAATCAATGTCCCAGTTGCCAGATGTATCACGATGGGGATGGGTTGATGTGTTCTTTTTGTGTGCTGGAAGGAAAGGACTATCCATCTTGATTTTTCGATTGTCATTCCTGGTTTCGTAAGAATGACGGGACAAGAATTTTGTCTGGAATATAACTTTCAATTAGGAATACGCTTCGCAAAGCAGAACCTACTCACGAAGCCCAATCGTAGCCCCTTTGAGACCAAAGGGGCTGGGGATTTGAAGCTTTTTATCTTTAGTTGTTCATCCGTTTTAAAAAACATCTTAAAAAAGTTTTTATGGAGTATAAAAAATATTTGATTTATATAAAGGGTGTTGTATAGTGACTATGGTATGAAAATTGGTTTGTTTACGGACACATACGCGCCTCAGATCAATGGGGTGACGACTGTGATCCAGATGATGGAGAAAGAATTTAAAGCACTCGGCCATGAACCGATTGTGTTTGCGCCATCTTATCCCGATCAGCCTGAAACTGAGGGGCCGGAGGTGTGGCGTTTTCCCAGTCGGCAGGTGAACTTTCATCCTGAAAGCCGGATGACCTGGCCGTATCGTCGCAAGATTCCTTCTATCCTTTCTGAGTTGGATGTGATTCACAGTCACACGTTGTTTTCGGTGGGGTTGTTGGGGTTGTGGGCGGCGCGTCATTACAACATTCCGCATGTGCATACCTATCACACGTTCTTTACTGAATATCGTCATTACATTCCTCGACCAATCCGTCCGAGCGTGAAAATGACCGAGCGCATCAGTCGAGCGTTTTGTAATCGTTGTGATCTCATTCTCGCTCCTTCTAAAGAGATGAAGCAAGAATTGGGCAACTATGAGTTTTCTACACCTGTAGAAGCCATGCCATTTGGGATTGATCTGGACACATTTAGTCAGCCTATCCGCCGAGATTTGAAGAAGAATTTTAATTTAAGTGCCAATACCAAAGTGTTGCTCACCTGTGGTCGATTGGGGGCAGAGAAGAATTTTTCATTCGTGATGGATTCTTTTGCACAACTGAAAAAGCAATTCGATGATGTGGTGCTGGTGATTGCAGGCGATGGTCCGGCGCGTGAGGATTTGGAGCGTCAAGCCAAAGACCTGGGCGTTCAGGATGCGGTTCGGTTCTTAGGGTACGTGGATCGATCTGAACTTGTTGATTATTATCCGCAGGCCGATTTGTTTGTGTTTGCATCCAAAACGGAAACACAAGGGATTGTGTTGTTGGAATCCCAAGCTTCTGGCACCCCTGTGGTGGCCATCGGAGAGATGGGTGTGTTGGATGTGGTCAACGACGGCCAGAGTGGTTATTTGGTCAAAGAAGACCTGGATGCATTTACGGCATCTGTGTTTGAATTGTTGACCGATGATGAAAAACACAAAGCGTTCAGCAAAGGTGCGCTTGAGTTGGCTCAACAACACAGCGCACAAAAAACATGCAAAGCACTTATGAAAAAATACGAGCAGTTGCTCAATCACTCCGCAGCAGTGCCCATGTCTTAATCCAAATGCTTGGCCTGCTTTTCCAATAATTCAATCAAATGATCCATCTGGCCGATCAGTTTGTCGCGAGTGGCGGCAATGGATTCGGTGGCTTTCATGGTGCGGTAGAGCATGTAGCACAAAATCAAAAAACCGATCAATACGGGTGCGCCTAAAAATAAAGGATCCATAACATAGCCCTTTCATTCCCTGAAGAATGAGATCAGTATCACACACCTCACAACGTGTTTTCTGTAACGCGATTCACGATCATTTGAAGGATAAAGTAACAGAACTTGAGGTCGTCACTTCATCCAGACATGATGTGTGTGGCACTTTGTAGAGAGGATGGCTTAACCCATGTGGATATTTTTATTGCTCGGACTTATTCAAGGGCTGACTGAATTTTTGCCGATTTCCAGTTCCGGCCATCTTGCACTCACGGAAGCCTGGTTGAATGTGGAAAAGCCAGGACTTTTGTTTGATGCACTGGTCCATGTGGGGACGGTGGGGTCGGTCATTTTCTTCTATCGGAAGCGATTTTTTGAGTTGTTGAAAAGCCCGTTTTCCCAGTCTTCGATGTTGTGGTGGAAGACCTTGTTTCTGGCCATGCTGCCAACCGTTTTGATTGGATTTACGTTGAAGGAAGTGGTCGAAACTGCGTTTGAAACACCCGCCATGGTGGCCACTGGGTTGTTGTTCACAGGCATCATTCTTTTTAACAGCCCGCGTTGGATTAAAGAAAATCGTGAGTTAGAAAACCTTTCGATCTGGCAATTGTTTGCGATTGGCCTGGCTCAAGGGCTGGCTATTTTTCCGGGCATTTCTCGAAGTGGGATGACCATTGCCACAGCGCTGCTGGTCGGACTCAAACGAGAGAAAGCCGCGGAGTTTTCCTTCCTGCTTGCCATCCCTGCAATTCTGGGGGCAACCACCTTACAGGTGATTGAAGCGCTGGATAACTGGGAGGCTCATACCGCGTTGCTGAGCAATTATGCGGGTGGCGCTGCGGTGGCTCTTCTTTCAGGCGTGATTGCCATCGGGCTGATGATCCGAGTGCTTCAACAAGGGCGGCTTCGATTGTTTGCCTACTACTGTTGGTTATTAGGTTTCGCTGTGTTTGCCTGGGTACTTTGGGGTTAACTATTTTTCATCTCTGCGACCACGATAAATCCAACTGAGAACAATCCCAAATACAATGTGACCAATTAAAGAAACGGTCAAAATAGTTCCTTGAGCATCACCCATATTTGATGCAAAGGCACCTGCACCCATGACAGGCATCATGACCAACCCAAGCGCAACCCAAACGATAAAGCCAAAAAGAAGGCCCCTAAAGAAAAGCGGCCTGTTGGTAAATCGATTTGCAAAACCAAGCGCATAAAGAATCCCAAGGACGACACCCATCATTAAGTGAAGGAGCCAACCCATTGTCATGCCAATTTCTGATCCGGTTTGGTTGGACAAAAACATCGCCAGATCGGCAGGCGGGTCTACTCGAGGCGCAGTTGGTGCTGAATTAAGAGCAATAAGTCCGTATGCGCCACTCATGATCAACGTGCTCGCAAAACCAGCAAACATCGCCCAAAGCCAGCGGGTCTCTTTAAACACGGATGGTTTTGAAATCGATAGTGAGCTGTCCGTGGTTAAAGTAGAAGGTGAAGCAACAGAAGCTGCGGCTGAAGGTGTTGGCGGAGAGGGTGCTTCGACGGCTGTATCTATAGGAGACACAACAGGTGGAATCAATTCTTGTGCGCGACGCTCAGGGCGGCGGCTGCGACGAGGTAGGGGTTTGTGTATGGCTTCTACAATGAGCAGTCCACCTAAAATCAAGACCGTGAAGACAAGGGCATAAATGGCATCTTCCATGTTGAAGTCTGAAGTTTGGAATAAGAACAAGAACCTGTCGAATATCGTCAAAGCATCCTCCTGCGTTCAATCAGCACAATTTAAAATAATCCATTTGAGTTTAGTCACAGACTCAAAATGGTTGTGTAATCAGGCGTACTATTTTTGTCCAATCATTATAGCGAGTTGGTTTAAAAAACACTCACCAAACCCTCATCAATCGTGCAGATGATCTTCATGTTGGCACCCTATTCTACGAGCATAAGAAACGCTTGTGAGAAAGGAAACACAATATGAAACGCACGATCACTACTTTAGGAATGATTGCTCTGATAACTGTCTTAATGCTGCCCATCACTGGTGTGGCGCAAGAAGATGGCCCCTCCGACCGTCAAGCTGCACGTACGATGCAAATGGAAAACCGTTTGCTGATTGCGATCAACAGTTCCGGCTTGAGTTTGGAACAACTTCAAACGCTACAAGCTGCCATTGGTCCAGTACAGGCTGCCAGAGCAGAAGCGGAAGTGGCTCAACAAAGCATCAATGAATTTTTAGTTAACTTCAGCGGCACTGCTGAAGAATTTGAAACTGCGTTTGAAGCCGTTCGCACTGAGGCTCAGGCTGCTTTTGAAAACGTTCGCACTCAGATGGAAGCCTATCAGCAGACTTTTGGTGACACGTTGACTGCCAATCAGGCTCAAGCTTTCCGTGAAGCCTTGGCTCCACAGCGCGGCGACCGAGATGGTGGCCCACAACAGCAACAGCAGGGTGAACGCGGCCCACGCTTAGGTGGCCCAGCCAACGATGGCGACAATGACGGACAACAGAATCAGCGCGGCCCACAACGGGGTCGCGGCGGCCCCGGTCAGCGAGGTCCAGGTGGCCCACAGGGTATGTTTGGCAGCCTTGATGTGCTTGAATCTGTGTTGAACGCCAAGATTGAAGCTTTACAAAACGTATAAAACTGAGATACTTCTTAGACCTCTTTAGTTTGAAAGGGACGGAACTTTAAGTTTCGTCCCTTTTCTTTTTGTAAGTTGTGACTTTGGTTGATGAACGTGGAGAGGTTGAGCCTTCGTAAGAAGTTAATTATTCATCTGGGATCTTGTTTTCATAGGGATGATGACCCTTTAGGTTTTTCAGTAAGAATTATAATTTGGTTGAAATAGAACAGAACATTCGCAGTCTCAACGTAACCCCCTTTTTGAAAAGGGGGTTGGGGGATTAGATGCCTTTACCTGTAATTTGTTGTGTTGTTTTTTTAAGTCTACACACCGCTTTTGAAAGAAGGTTGACGGTTAGAGTTGCAGATCGAATGAAAAGATTTCTATAATCCAGGTGAGGTGATGCTATGAGCGTTGATCCATTGTTGACTGATGCAGAAGATCACATGAAAAAAAGCTTGCATGTGCTGGAAGATGATCTAGCAAAAATCAGTACAGGGCGAGCCAATCCTGCGATTATTGAAGATGTGAATGTTGATTATTATGGTGCAGCCACTCCATTGAAGCACATGGCCAACATCTCTGCGCCTGAGGCGGACACATTGATGATTCGTCCGTTTGATGCACAACAAAAACAGGCGATTGAAAAAGCGATTTTGGAATCAAATTTAGGATTTAATCCAACCGTTGAAGAAGATGTGGTTCGTATCAAAGTGCCTATGTTGACCGCTGAGCGACGCGATCAGCTGATCAAAGTGGTGCATGAGCGCGGTGAGGAATCGAAAGTGGCCATTCGCAACATTCGGCGGCACACCAAAGATGGTTTGGAAAAAATGAAAAACGACGGTGAGTTGCCCGAAGACGATTTGCATCGAGAGCTGAGCGCCTTGGATGATTTGACCCATAAGTACTGTGACTCGGTGGACGAACACGTTGCCAACAAAGACAAGCAGCTAAAAACGATTTGAAACTGAATTTGCCGCTTGGTACAATGCCGGCGGCAGGCAGGTGGCGAGATTTGAGGGTTACAAAAGTTCGCTTCTGCAAACAAAAAGGTTAGATTGTAAAACAGGGTCTGCAACGCTGTCATTAGGGTTTTTCAGGGTGCAGGGTCACTTTTTGATTGCCAATCAAAATTTTGGAGAGGGAAAGCGGCGGCTTTCGTGCAAACAATGAGTGAGCGTACACTTGATGGTTTTGCTGAGCTGGTGGCCTTAAAGTTCAGTCTTCCCACATTGTTGTTCATTTCCTTAGTATTGTTCAATTGGCATTTCTCTTGGTCTCTTGGATTTCTCCTTGGAGGCGCAGGAGGTTTGTTGGGTTCTTATTTCACTTGGGTGCACTGGCAGAAACTCTCTGAAAAATTCGAAAACAAATCTGAAAGTCAATTTCATCAATCTGCATGGGGTGGTACTTTGGCCAGCGTGGCTTTAATGGCTGTGGTGTTGTTTGTCAGTGCCACATCCCCATGGCTGGATTTGTTTGCTGCTGCGGCAGGGTTATTTGTGACAAAAATATTTATTGGTTTGACACCTTTCCTACGGAGGACGCATGGATCACATCGGTCTTGAGATGGTACTGGTCTGGGAGATTATGGGGACACGGCTTGAGTTTGATGCCCGTATGCTGGTCATGTCCTGGATTTCCATGGCAATCATTATTGGCGGCGCACTTGTGTTGCGACGCGGGATGAAGTTCAATCGAGATTTTGAGGACGTGCCTTCCAAGTCTCAGGCGTTTTTGGAAATTCTTCTAAAAGGATTGCACACGCAATTGGCCGGTGGTTTTCAATCAAATAAAGTGGGTGAACAACTGTTCCCCATGTTGGCCACCTTGGGGGTCTACATTTTGTTCCTCAACTGGTTGGCGTTGATCCCTGGCATGGCATCTCCAACGGAAACGGTGAACATTCCCATCAGTTTGGGGTTGTTCATATTTGTGCTATCGCATTATTACCGTATTAAGCTCAACGGCCCGATTGGTTACCTAAAAAGTTACATGGAAGCGCCTGGCGTGATGGGCATCATCATGATCCCACTCAGCATTGTGGGTGAGATTGCCCGACCGATTTCCCACTCGTTCCGTCTTTACGGAAACTTGATGGGTGGGGCTATTTTGTTGTTGGTGATTGCCAATTTGGTGCCGCTTTGGATAGTACCGTTGCACACATTCTTGAACTTCTTCTACATTTTGTTTGTGGGTGGCATTCAGGCAATGGTGTTCACGCTGCTGTCCGTGGCCTACATCGGCATGGCGGAGGGGGATCACTAAAATGGAATGGAATATTAACGGACAAGATTTCGTCACGTTTTCGCGCCTGGTGGGCGCGGCTCTGGCGATGGGTTTGGCGGCCATCGGTTCTGCTATGGGGATCGGTTTGGCTTCCACAGGCGCACTCAAAAGCATGGTGCGCCAGCCCGAACGACAGGGTGAATTTGTCCGCACCATGTTCATCAGTCAGGCTGTGGCGGAATCGACCGCCATTTACGGTTTGGTTGTTGCCATGTTACTTCTGTTTACCACCGGTGGTGGACAGACAGACGGCATTCACGGCTCAGATTGGGTCAATGGCTTTCGCTTTTTAGCAGCAGGCATCACCATGGGCCTGGGTGCCATCGGTGCCGGTTACGGCATTGGGATTGCAGGCTCGCACGCCATCGAAGCCATTACTCAGCGTCCTGAAATGAGTGGTGTGTTCATGCGCACGATGTTCTTGGGCATGGCGATCACAGAATCACCTGCGATTTATGCTTTGGTTATTTCGATGATCCTCATCTTTGTGATGGGCGCACCTGACCTTCATGGTGTTTTTAGTGGCAACATTATGGACATTGCCCGCTACGTGGGTGCAGGATTGGCCATGGGTGCTGGAGCCATTGGGGCTGCCATTGGGATTGGGACTGCGGCTGCAAAAGCTTTGGTTGCTATTGCCCGTCAGCCAGCCAAGCAGGGTCCATTGGTTCGCACGATGTTCCTGAGCATGGCCATTACGGAATCACCTGCGATTTATGCGTTGGTGGTTTCTTCAATTTTGATTTTTGTATTCACGCCAACCGATGCCGAAGCCGCAAGAATTTTTGGCGGCATGGACTTGGTGGCGATTGGAAAATACCTGGGTGGGGCCATTGCCATTGGGTTTGGCACCATCGGGGCAGGGATTGGCCTGGGGATCGCGGGTGGCGGTGCGTTGGATGGCATTGCGCGTAATCCTCAGAAAGAATCTTCTCTGGTTCGAACAATGTTCCTGAGCATGGCGATCACTGAATCACCTGCCATTTACGCGCTGGTAATTTCCTTGATTCTGTTGTTTGTGTTCACTGTGCCGGACACCTTGAGTTGGGGTGCTGGTTGGGCCGAACTGGCCAAATTGCTCGGTGGCGGGATCGCAATTGGTTTGGGCACGATTGGTGCTGGAGCCGGTGTGGGGATTGCTGGATTGGGTGGTTTGATCGGAATTTCACGTCGACCACAAAAAGAAGGCGCGATGTTGCGCACCATGTTTATTGGCATGGGTGTGACCGAATCTCCAACCATTTATGCATTGGTGGTGTCTTTGATTCTGTTGTTTGTGGCAAGCTCGGATGCAACCACCACAGGCAGCCTGAGTCAAGGCATTCAAGACTTTGCACGATTCTTGGGGGCAGGTTTTGCCATGGGCGCAGGGGCCATTGGTCCTGGTTTGGGGATTGGGTTGGCCACCAGAGATGCACTGACCAGTATGGCCAAACAACCTGCGCATGAAGGCGCATTGGTTCGAACGATGTTCTTAGGCATGGCTGTGACGGAATCGACGGCCATTTACGCTTTGGTGATCTCTTTGATTTTGTTATTTGCAGTTTAATGGTTTGAAAATTTAATTTTGAAATTTACGTGTTGCTCAAACTGAAGGAGGACACATGGAAGTGTTGAACTTTTTCTTGCAAGCAGGACAAGGTATTACAGGTGAAGATTTGGTCACCGCTGCCCGTTATTTAGGTGCAGGCATGGCGATGGGCTTTGGTGCAATTGGCCCTGGTATCGGTGAAGGCATGGCTGCAGGTGCTGCGTTGCAGGGGATTGCCGCCAACCCGAAAGAACAGGCCGCTTTGGTGCGCACCATGTTTATCGGTCAGGCTGTGGCAGAATCCACCGGCATTTACGCCTTGGTGATCGCGATCATCTTGTTGTTCGTGATGGGCAACTAAAAAGAAAGAATTTCAGTCTGGAGGCATGAATGGACCAATTTTTAATAATGGGTCAAATTTCAATCGAATGGCAAACGATTGTGACCAACATCAACTGGGCGTTTGTGGTCAACTTGGTCCAGTTCTTTATCTTGGTGTTCATCATGAATCGTTTGATCTACAGACCACTACTGAAGTTCATGGACGCTCGCGATCAACGCTTGAACGATCAGCTGGCAGCTGCCGAACAACAACGCAGCAGTGCTGAGACATTGCGCGCACAGCGTGAAGGTGAGCTTCAGCAAGCCAGCCTCCAGGCACGTAAAACATTGGAAGTTGCCCGTGCGGAAGCGGCAGAAGCAAGACGCCAATTGCAGGCTGAAGCTGAAGATGAGGGTAGAAAGCTGATTGAAGCTGCCCGCGCTCAGGCAAAAAGCGAATTGGCATCTGTACGGACCGAGCTCGAAGGTCAAGTAGATCATTTGGCCGGCGTGGCTGCGGCTCACGTGCTGGGGAAATAAGGAGGCAGCGTGGATTTCCTAAACATGGATGTGCTGTGGGATTTCTTTTGGCGAGTGGTCAACGCGGTGATCCTCTTTAGTTTGGTTGTTTATTTTGTGCGAAAATATGATGTCATCAACAAGGTTTTTGGTGGCTATCAGGAAAAGATTCAGCGCGAAATAGACAACGCCAAGAATGTGGAAGCTGACGCCACCCGCATTAAGCGCGAGATTGACCAGATGTCTGACCAGGCTGAAGTGCGTTCTCAAGAAATTGTAGAAAAAGCCAAAGAACAGGCCCAACGCGAAAAAGAAGCGTTGATTGAGGGTGCTAAATCCAGCGCCGAGCGTATTTTGACTCAAGCTCGACAGACAGCCGACTACGAACAAGAACGACAATCGAAGTTATTACAAAATGAAATTGTCGAACGCACCCTGGAAAAGGCGCGTGAAGAAGTGGCTGCAAAAATCACCAAAAAGGAAAATGACCGTTTGGTGAATGAATTTTTAGAGAGTCTTAATGAAGAGAGCGTGAAGCTATCATGAAACAAAAACACGTGGCTCATAATTATGCGGCAGGGTTATTCCATGCCAGCCAGTCTAACAACAGTACTGATGCTGTAGAGGCCGATTTGGAAAAATTGGCCAGCGTGGCTGCTGAGACTGACTTGGCTGTATTGCTGGCCAATCCGCAGGTGCCTAAAGAAGACAAACAAAAGCTGGCTGATGAAATGCTTAAAAACGGAAATGCCTACGTGAGCAACATGGTTCATATTCTAATTGAGCGTAACCGAGGCCAATACTTGTCCGATATTTATCAACACTTCATGAAAATTCGCGATCAGGAATCTGACAGTCTTCATGTGACAGTGGAAACTGCATTTGAACTGACGAAGACAGTTCAGGACAAAATTTCCAAACGCATTAACGAACTCACTGGCAGAGATGTGCGTCTGTCCATTGAGGAAGATGCCAGCATCATCGGTGGGGTTCGTTTGAAAATACAAGACAATTTAATTGATGGGTCCGTGTTGGCCCAAATGGATGGGTTGCGCCAACAGTTGTTGGGCAGCGTTGCCAATTAAACGAAACTAAAAACTATTGATGATTTAGACGAGGAGGACCATGGCTAAGGCAGGGATCAGCGCTGGTGAAATTAGCAATTTAATTGAACAGCGCATCAAAGATTATGGCAAAGAATTACAGATGGAAGAACAGGGTGTCGTTGTTGAAGTTGGGGACGGCATCGCTCAGGTTTACGGTTTGCAAAACGCCATGTCTCTGGAATTGATTGAGTTTCCAAATGACGTGCAAGGCCTGGTGCTCAACCTGGAAGAAGACAGCGTGGGGGCCGCTTTGTTCGGCAACACCGAACTGGTGAAAGAAGGCGACACCGTTAAACGAACGGGTCGTGTTTTGGAAACCCCTGTTGGCCCCGAATTGCTGGGCCGTGTGGTCGATCCTTTGGGTAATCCCAAAGACGGCAAGGGGCCGATCAATGCCAAAGAAACGCGCACGGTGGAAACCAAGGCCGAAGGCATTGTGCAGCGCCAGCCGGTGGACACCCCCTTGCAAACGGGGATCAAAGCCATCGACGCGCTCACGCCGGTGGGTCGCGGTCAGCGCCAGCTCATCATTGGCGATCGCCAGACCGGCAAAACCACCATTGCGGTGGATGCCATCCTGAACCAAAAAGACACAGGTGTGAAATGTATTTATGTGGCTGTGGGGCAGAAAGCATCCACGGTTGCAAAAACCATCGAATTGTTCCGCCAGACCGGCGCCATGGACTACACCATTGTGGTTTCCGCCGAAGCGTCCAACCCTGCGCCATTGCAGTGGTTGGCTCCTTATTCTGGCTGTGCCATGGGCGAATACTTCATGTTTAACGGTGAAGACGCTTTGGTTGTCTACGATGATTTGTCCAAACAGGCTGTGGCTTATCGCCAGTTGGCCTTGTTGCTTCGCCGTCCTCCGGGCCGCGAAGCCTATCCTGGAGACGTGTTTTATTCACACTCACGCCTGCTGGAACGCGCTGCCCGCCTCAATGACAACTTGGGTGGCGGCAGTTTGACCGCCCTGCCAATTATTGAAACCAAAGCTGGGGACGTGTCTGCCTACATTCCAACCAATGTGATTTCGATCACGGATGGTCAGATCTTCTTGGAATCCGACTTATTTAACTCCGGTTTCCGTCCTGCCATGAACGTGGGGGTTTCCGTATCCCGCGTGGGTGGGGCCGCACAGCAAAAAGCCATCCGCACGATGGCCAGTCCGTTGCGCTTGGAGTTGTCTCAGTATCGCGCGCTCGAAGCGTTTGTGGAATTTGCATCTGAGTTGGATGACGCCTCCCGCGCCCAGTTGGATCGCGGTCAGCGCATGATGGAATTGCTCAAACAGGATCAGCACGAACTGCGCTCGGTGGCTGAACAGACCATCGCCATTTATGCAGGTGTGAACGGCTACTTGGATGGCATTGAAGTGGAGCAGGTGCGCGAGTTTGAACGTGGCTTGCTGGACACGATTCATGCCCAGTACGCCGACAGCATTCTCAAGCCCATCATGGACACGGGCAAATTGGACGATGCGGTTGAGGCAAAAATTAAAGAAGCGATTGAATCCTTTGCACAAGGGTTTGGGAACTAACTAGGCGGGCAACTTATGGCAAAGGTACGAGAAATTAAACGCCACATTACCAGTGTGAGCAAGATCCAGAAGATCACCAAGGCCATGTATGCCATTTCGATGACGCGTGCTTTTAAATCCAAGCAACAGTTGTTGCAGGCACGCGAATACAGCGATGCCTTGGTGGGTATGATTCAGGGCGCTATCAACGATGTGGATGAAGAACACCCGCTTCGTAAAGGGTCTGAAGCTGGCCATTATGTGTTTGCCATCAACTCTGACCGTGGTTTGTGTGGGCGCTTCAAAGGCGACATCAACCGCGCTGCTGAACAACTGTTGAAAGAGAAGAACAACCCCAGCTTGATCGTTGGCGGGGACAAGGCAGATCTTCATTTTCGCAGTCGCTCTTACAATATTCAGAGCAAATACATCAACGTCTACGATAAGCCCCAATTCGAACACGCACGTCAGATCGGCGAAGATTTGATTGCTTTGTACGAAGAAACACAGATGCCCATCCATGTGGTGTACATGAAATACATCACTGATTTTAAACAGGAAATCGATGTGCAAACCCTGCTGCCCTTAACCGTGCCAGAACCCGAAGTGGTTCAAAGCATTGAGACGGCGGCTGAAACAGTGTATGAACCGTCCAAAGAAGAAGTGTTTGAATCGATCGTGCCCTTGTATGTAAAAGGCCAGATTTATCGTCTGTTGCTGGAAAGCAAAACCAGTGAACACGCCATTCGTCGTCAGTCGATGCGCAACGCCACCGACAACGCCGAACAGTTGATTGGCGAACTCACCTTGGAATACAACAAGGCCCGCCAGCAGGAAATCACCAGCCAGTTGCTTGACATCATGGGTGGTGCTGAAGCGCTTAAGAATATGTAAACGAAAGGTTTTAAAGGAGTTTTTTAAATCATGGCCACCAAAGCAAAAGCAAAAAAAGCGGTCAAAAAACCTGTTGAAGCCATTGGCTATATTACCGAGGTCAAAGGCCCTGTTGTGGACGTCAAATTCCCCAACGGTAACTTACCTCGCGTAAACGATGCTGTCACAATTGAACGTGAGAATGGTGAATCATTGGTGATGGAAACCGCACAGCATTTGAGCGACGATGCCATTCGCACCATCGCCTTGGATTCCACTGACGGTTTGGCTCGCGGCATGGAAGTGATCAACACAGGCGCACCGATTACCGTGCCCGTGGGTGAAAACACATTGGGTCGTATCTTCAACCTGTTGGGCAAACCAATTGACAACAAAGAAGAAGTGACTGCCACCACGTATTATCCCATCCACCGCGACGCACCTTCTTTGGTGCAGCAGGCCACACAGGATGAAGTGTTTGAAACCGGCATCAAGGTGATTGATTTGCTGGCCCCATTCCGCAAGGGTGGTAAGGTGGCTTTCTTCGGTGGTGCCGGTGTGGGCAAAACCGTGCTTATCATGGAAATGATCCGCAACGTGGCCTATGAACACGAAGGATATTCCGTGTTTGCTGGCGTGGGTGAACGCACCCGCGAAGGCAACGACCTTTATCTGGAAATGGAAGAAGCTGGCGTGTTGCCAAGCACCGTGCTGGTTTACGGTCAGATGAACGAACCTCCAGGTGCTCGCCTGCGCGTGGCCCTGACGGCCGTGACGATGGCCGAATACTTCCGCGATGAAGAGCATAAGGATGTGTTGCTCTTTGTCGACAACATTTTCCGCTTCGCGCAAGCCGGTTCCGAAGTGTCTGCATTGTTGGGCCGCATGCCATCTGAGGTGGGTTATCAGCCAACTTTGGCCGGTGAAATGGCCGACCTTCAGGAGCGCATCACCTCCACGCAGGATGGTTCGATCACCAGTGTGCAAGCTGTGTACGTGCCTGCCGACGATTTCACCGATCCGGCACCGCACACCACCTTCGCCCATTTGGATGCAACCATCGAATTGGACCGTGCTTTGGCATCCAAAGGGATTTATCCAGCTGTGGATCCCTTGTCCTCCAAGTCCACTATGTTGGATCCGACCTTGATTTCTCAGAAGCACTACGAAGTGGCCCAGGAAGTGAAACGTATCTTGCAGCGTTACAAAGACCTGCAGGACATTATTGCCATTATGGGCCTTGATGAGTTGAGTGAGGATGACAAACGCGTCGTGGCCCGCGCCCGCCGCATTGAAATGTTCCTCAGTCAGCCTAACTACGTGGCCGAACGTTTCACTGGGTTGGAAGGCCGCTATGTGAATTTGGAAGACACCGTGGAAAGTTTTGCCCAAATGGTGGACGGTCAACACGACGACCTCCCCGAACAGGCATTTTACATGATCGGTGGCATCGACGAAGCGATTGAAAAAGCACAGGCGATGTAAACCAGCTTCACTTAAATTGAAACACTCAGAAGGGCGCACCATTACGGTGCGCCCTTTTTTATTAAAATCTTTTTAGAGGCAAATTTTTAAAATTAGAAATGTTTAAAGGCCCTAATCCCCCAACCCCCTTTACATAAAGGAGGCTAAGATTAGCTTTCGGATGAATGCTCCTATTTCTTTCAAACTTTTTTCTTACTGGAAACTTTCTAGTTTGTTATTTTTTAAAACATCACAGCACGTTATTCTCACGCAGGCGGGAATCCACAATTAGATTTATCCAAATGGATTCCAACTCTCTTTAGGTGAACATTCAAGGTTGATTCATAGTCGTTTGAACTAAATACATACCAAAGTTAATGTGTATATATGGCCTACAAAAAAGAATTAAAGTATCTCACAGACGTCGATCCTAAACTCGGCGAACTCATCAAGCTCAAAGGGAAATGCACATTGGAGCTTGATGATTCAAACCCGTTTGAATCTCTATGTCGGGCCATCATTTATCAGCAACTCAGTGGCAAAGCGGCAGGTACCATCAACGGTCGATTTAAAGGGCTGTATCGCGGCAAAAATCCATCTCCCAAACAACTTTTGAAAACAGAAGATGACACCATCCGCAGCATTGGTATTTCACGAAACAAGATGCTGGCAATTCGAGATTTAGCACAAAAGAGTATAGACAAATCACTCAACTTCAAAGCCCTGCCAGACATGGATAATGAAGATGTGATCCAACACCTCATCCAAGTACGCGGGATCGGACGCTGGACTGCCGAGATGTTTTTGATGTTCACCCTGGGTCGAATGGATGTTTTTTCTACGGGTGATCTTGGATTGCAAAAAGCCATTCAACAACTCTACGGCTACAAAAAACTCCCTGCCGAACGAACGCTACACAAACATGCAAACCAATGGAAACCCTATCGAACCATTGCCTGTTGGTATCTCTGGCGTCTGGTCGATGATGAATGAGGGATTAACCTGATTAGAAAAAAGAATCAGAAATTAGAATCAACATACGCAGTCTAAACCGTAGCCCCCTTTCGATTTTGGAAGGGGCACCTTTCTTGAAAAGGGGTTGGGGATTAGAAGCCTTAATTATGTTTTAAATTGCCTTTATAATAAAATAAAAATCTTGACTTATTAAAAATAACCCTCAAGGAGGCGTTGTGGATTTTGAATTGACCTCGGAACAAAAGTTAATTAAAAAAACCGCTCGATCTTTTGCTGAGGAGGTCATGCGACCCAGGGCAAAAGAGTACGACGAAAGTTGTGAATATCCGCATGATGTCGTGGCTGAAGCGGTAAAGCTGGACCTCATTTCGCCGTACATTCCTGTCGAATATGGCGGCGGTGGATTGGATTTTCTCACCTCTATTTTGGTGATTGAAGAACTGTTCCGAGGTGATCCCGGCATTGCACAGTGCATCACGGCCAGAGGGTTTGGGCTAGACATTATCCTGCGTTACGGCACTGAAGAACAAAAGAAAAAATATGTGCCCCCTGTGACCACAGGGGAATGGTGTTGTGGCAGTGCTATTACGGAGCCTGAGGCCGGTTCTGATGTGGCAAGCATGAAAACCCGTGCGGTACGTGATGGTGATGATTTTGTGATTGATGGTTCAAAAATGTTTATCACCAATGGATCTGTGGCAGATTTCATCATCGTGTTTGCGCGAACGGATACTGATCCGCCCGAACGTCATGGTGGCATCACCGCCTTCATTGTGGAAACGGATCGCGAAGGATTTACTGCAGAAGCCATGCACAACAAGATGGGCATTCGTGCATCGGATTTGGCTGCGCTCACCTTTGAAAACATGCGTGTGCCTGCCGAAAATATTGTGGGCCAAGAAGGCATGGCGTTTTATCATCTGATGACATTCTTCGCCAGTGGTCGTACGGCAGTGGCTGCACAGGCGTTGGGCTTGGCTCAGGGTGCATTTGATGAGGCGTTCAAATACGCGCAGGACCGTCAGCAATTTGGGCGACCCATCGTGGATTTTCAGGCGATTCAATTCAAGCTGGCTGACATGGCGACTTCGATTGAAGCTGCACGTGGACTCGTCTATCGAGCTGCCTCAGAAATTGCCAAGGGTGGTAATCCGGCTCGTGAAGCATCAATGGCAAAACTGTATGCCAGCAAAGTGGGTCGAGAAGTTGCCAACGAAGCATTGCAAATTCATGGCGGTTACGGCTTCATCAAGGAATACCCTGTCGAGCGTTTTTATCGTGATGCCAAAATCATGGAACTTTATGAAGGCACGTCCGAAATTCAGCGCATCATCATTGCCCGTTCCTTGCTTGGCAAAATTTAACCACTAATTAAATCGACAGGGAGATTGTGTTTTTGCGTGATCTCCCTGCTTTCTTTTTCAAACATGAAACCACTTAAAGGCAAACGCATTATCGATTTCACCCACTGGTTGCCAGGGCCGTATGCGACCATGTTGTTACAGGAGCTTGGTGCAGAAGTCATCAAAATTGAGCCACCTCAAGGTGATCCCATGCGAGCGATGCCGCCGTTGTTGGAGGATGGCACCAGTTCCAGATTTGTGTTGCTGAATCAAGGCAAGAAAAGTGTTTGCCTCAACCTAAAAGATGCCAAGCAACAGCAAACCTGCTTGCGTTTAATGGCCTCTGCTGACGCTGTAATCGATGGCTTTCGCCCAGGCGTGGTTCAAAGGCTTGGCGTCCATTACGAAGCCATTAAAACGCTGAACCCGGACATCGTTTATGCCTCACTCACTGGCTACGGACAGGATGGTCCGTATCGGGATCATGTGGGCCACGATCTTAACTATGCTGGCGTGGCTGGCATCTTGAGCATGACGGGCTTGAAGCAACCCACGATTCCAGGGGTGCAGATTGCGGATTTGGCCGGAGCCATGCATACGGCATTTGGCGTGCTGGCTGCGTTATGGGAGAGTGAGAAAACGGGTCAAGGTCGGTATTTGGATGTGTCGATGACGGACAGTGCTTTTCATATGATGGCCTTGCACTTGGCTGAATTTTCCGCGACAGGAGAAGCACCGAACCCCAATGCCATGTCACTCACGGGGGCGTATCCTTGCTACAATCTCTACGAAACGCAGGATGGACAATGGCTGACAATCACCTGCATCGAATCGAAATTCTGGGTGGCTTTATGCGAGAGATTAGGGCATCCAGAATTTATCCCGCTTCAATTTGACGCAGGAGAACAACGCGAACAAATCTTCAAAGTATTTCGAGAAATTTTTCTATCGAAGTCACTGTCTAATTGGCTTGAAAAACTTGATCCAACCGTGGTTCCAGTTGCTCCAGCAAATAATGTTGCAACGGCCATTAATGATCCGCAAGTAAAGCAGCGTGGCCTGTTTCAAAATGCAAAACTTGCTTCGCCTATTGCCGGTAAAAATGATCAAACAACAGGTAAGGCACCTCAATTGGGAGAGCACAATCAAGCATTGCTTTCGCCAAACGATTAGGAAATGAGAGGAACATGACAAAAGAATTTATTGGTGTATGGAAATTGACTTCCTGGGAATCCCGAAATGACGATAAAGTGACATACCGTTGGGGAAAAGATGTGATGGGATACCTGATCTATCACGAAGATGGGCATATGGCCGTTTCTATCATGAAGTCAGGTAGAACACCATTTGATGCCAAGAGTCCACTAGATGCCAGTGATGTAGAAAAGCAGAGCATTGCTGATACATTTATTGCGTATAGCGGGACATTTTCGGTCAAAGAAAATCAGGTTTTTCATCACGTGCTTACGAGTTCATTTCCAAACTGGATTGGCAGCGATCAAAAGAGATGGTTTGAGTTCAAAGACAATCAATTGATGCTCAGCACAGACCCTGGCCTGATCAGCGAAAATCAACAGACTGAGCATCTCATTTGGGAGCGAGTGGTTTCAGGCTAAATATTAAAGCACCTTAATCCAGGTGCCACACTCGCTACTGATAAAGCCTGCATCATCTTTTTCAATGGTGAGTATTACAGGCGTTTCACGGGTAAAGGCTTCGTCAATCACTTCATCCTCCACCCAGGTAAAACCATCCAGACGTTGCCAGTTGCAACGGCCGGTGTCTTCAGATTGCCAAATGCCATGTGATATTTCTTCACCGACGCGATAAACGCCTTCACCAAATGGGTCATCCAGTTCAGCTTCGCTTCGCAGAGGAGATATATCTTTGGTCCAGCGGGCGCAGCCTTGGGAGTTGAAGGCTCTATCTCCGCCTTTAATTTCGACCAGAATGGGGCCGTCATTAAACCCTTGCGCAACAATTTCACCAATGGTGTCATTCAGGCCACTGAGGCGTTCCCAGAAGCAATCGCGGCCATTAGACTGAGTGCGATACATGCCAGGTTCAATATCCTTACCCACAATAAGCAGGCCTGCACCAAATGTGAATGGAAATTCTGGTTCGGGTACCACAATGCGAATCAAATCAGACGTTTCGGACCTAATGCCTTCAGTGTTCGTCGTGGTAAGGGTCACGGTGTAGCTGCCCTTCACATTATAAGTATGTGAAACGGAACGACCTTCAGCCTGGTTGCCGTCGCCAAAATCCCATTCGTAACGTTCGGGTTGGCTGAGTGATTGAGTGGAAATGCCGCTGGATGCATTAAAGCTAATCGCTTCATCCACATTCGGTTGAGAGGGGTTGAAACTGAATTCAGCGACAGGCGGCACCAACTCTTCCTGGTTTTGGTCAGGTAACGTGGCTTCGGTACAACCAGCCAATAACAACACAAATCCAATCAAACTCGCGGCAACAATCGTTCGGGCGTCCATGCCCTAGCATAGTTTCTATATCCATGAAAAATGGATGGCTCTGGTTTGCCAAGATGAGGAAATTGATCACATTAACTAAGGTCTTGAATCCAATAATGTCGAGTAACTTTTCTAAATAAAGGTTTCGCGGTTTCTTAAAATCAACCCATCTATTCACCGGAAGATTAACCTGTTTCAATTTGGCTAGGGTATTGACTTTGGTAGCTAAATCAGGTTAAACTTTCCGTAAACAATCTCGATCTTGGTTAAGGGGTTTGGCTTTGAAGAGCCTATGGAAGACAGTCCGTTATAGTGGCGTTGGCGTATTTTTTGCAGGCATCGTTATGGTGCTGCAAGGATGTACCGAACGCGAAGGTGCGCTTGCTTTTGTCCTCCTTTTGTTGATGCAATTCTGCACGGGCCCTGCTCCTGAGGAAAATACCTCACCAGGCGTGGCTCAAATTAGTGTTGGCAGCACTGATTTCACGGCTGTAGACGGAAACGCTTTTTGTCAAACGAATATTGCCCGCATTAATCTTTCAGCTCAGGCCGCAACGACAGGCATTATCACAAAAGTAGTGCTTGGGGTAGATGCCGCCAACACAACAAACGGTACATTTACCGTGCGCTTTATGTCTTTAGAAAATACATCGGGCACAAATTTTCAGATGAATGACCATGTGGATGTGTCTACAGATTGGGACACATGTGCACCCAGTTGCACAATTATGTTGCCTACAGCACTCACGATGCAGGCTGGAGAATACTTGGCTTGCGCAACGAATCAAATATTATCATTGACTTTTGATAATGAAACAGGTTTTTCTGAGCGATTACAGACCGGGACAACAGATTTTCCGAATGGCTCAGATGGAATCTCAATAGATCTTTTTAATAGTCTGGGGAGTAATTTACGGCTTCATCTGGCTGGAACAAACTGATTTCTGTAGATATAAACAAAACAAATGACTAAACACAATTCTTAAATCCCCCTTTTGATTTCATTTCAAAAGGGGGATTTATAGTTTTTAACCTAAGTGTGGAATGATGTGTTTGGACACGATTTTGAGAGATTCCAACTCTTTTTCGTAAGGAAACATCAACATAAACTGGCTAACGCCAAGGTCTGTGTAAGCTTTGATTTGCTCCAGGCACTGCTCTGGTGAGCCGAGGAAGCCGACTTTCAGTGCTTCGCGAAGTTCTTCGACATCTCGGCCACGTTGTTCAGCAATTTCCTTTAACAGGTTTTCGGCCTGCGCTTCAGTCTCGCCGATGAACATTTGAGTGAAATGAGACTTTTTGATGGAATCAGGATCGCGCCCATGTTTCTGACAGGCCGCGTTCAATTCATCAATCTTTTCCTTGTAATGTTCAGGAGAAGGGAATGGGATGAAATTAATGCCATCCGCATGACGCGCGGCAATATCCAACACTCTAGGTTTGCCGCCGCCTACCCAAATGGGTGGATGTGGTTTTTGTGTTGGTTTAGGTGCACAAAAGGCATCCTTAATCTGATAATATTCACCCTCATAGCTGGCTTTGTCTTCCGTCCACATGGCTTTGATCACATGAAGTGCTTCATCCAAACGCGACACACGTTCACCAGCAGAAGGGAAGGGAATGCCATAAGCGTCATATTCGATCTCTTTCCAACCAGCCCCAAGCCCAAATTCTAGGCGACCATTCGACAAATGATCCACCGATGATGAAATCTTCGCGAGCACTGACGGATAACGATACGAATTACAACTCACCAACGGCCCAAGGTGCAACGTCTTCGTATCACGTGCCAAGGCTGAAAGTACCGTCCAACACTCCAAACAATTAATTTCCTCAGACTTGTCATGCAGGAAAAAATGATCCGAACACCACAACGAATGAAACCCACCTGCCTCAGCTTCCTGTGCAATCGTACGAATGTCTTCATACGTAAACCCAAACTGAGGTTCAATCTGAATCCCAAGTCGAACGCTCATAACACTCCTTTTATAGACACTGGATAAACTAAAAAATTTCTAAAATGAGATTAGGAAAAAGGGGATGAATAATCAAATGCTTTCTAACCCCTGTGGTGTACTGCAGTTGAGGTTTCTTTAATTCAATGATTTTTTTTACTCATAAAGCTCTAAACATTTACTGAGATTCGCGCTGGATAAAGGCATCGACCTGCTGCTCTAATAAGTTGAGTGGCATCTGGCCAAACCCCAGCATCAAGTCGTGGAACGTTTTGATATCAAAGCGTTCTCCGAGTGCGTTCCTAACGCGCTCTTTGAGTTCGAGTATTTTGAGCTCTCCCACCTTATATGCCGTAGCCTGAGCCGGCCGCATGATATATCGGTCTATTTCATGGCCTAAAGGACTACCCAAGTTTTGGTCGTAATAATCTTTTCCTTCCTCTCGCGTCCAGCGCTTGTGGTGGATGCCTGTATCCACCACAAGGCGTCCTGCACGAAGCAACTCCCACCATAGGTTTTCAACGGTGCTGTATGGATCTGGGAAAAGCCCTATTTCGCGTGCCAACCTCTCGGCATACAGGCCCCAGCCTTCAGTGTGTCCCGTAAAAATGATGGCACTTTGGATCGTGGATAAATTCAACTCCACTTGAAGACCAAGGTGGAGATGATGGCCGGGGATGGCTTCATGATAAGCCAGCGTACGGACCTTCCAAAGTGGGCGAGGTTGTGTTAGAGATATAAAGAATGTGCCCGGAATGGTCCCATCCAGGCTAGGCGGTGTATAGAAAGTGCCGAATGATGCCTCAATCTGAAGGGGTACACTGGGCATTCGATTAAATAAAAACGCGACCTCTTCTTCGGCTTCATTCACGATCTCTATATAGTCGGCAAGCGCGCGTTGACGCCCTATATCGGTGTTTTGGTATTGTGAGCCTTGAGTGGCTTCGGCCAATGCCCAAAAGTCTCTCATTACCTTGCCAAAATCTTGATTCTCATGATCCAATCCGAGCTCTGCGAAGATCGGGCGCATTTCGTTTTGAATCCGTTCTACCTCAACCAAACCAAGCTGATGTATCTCTTCGGGCGTTAAATCGGTGGTGGTGTGGTGACGCAGCGCGCTTACATAATAAGCATCGCCATCGGGCTGATGCCAAAGCCCTCCAATATCTTCCGCCTTTTGAGAAAGACTCCCAATATAGTTTCTTAACTTAGTGAAAGCCGGTCGGACTTTAGTACGGATGGCGTCAGCGGCTTCGGCCTTGAGTTGTTGTTTCTCATCGTCGCTGATGGTGGCAAGCTGTTCGAGTTTTTCAACAAACGAGGTGTAAAGCACATTATCCAGCGGATTGCCATTGTGTTGAGACAGCCCCCCTTGCACTCTTTCAAGCGCGAATCTGGGAGGGATGATGCCCTGTTCTTCCTGGTAAACGAGCATCTCGATCAGTTGATCGAATTTGGTTTCAACATTGTTGAGCCTTGAGATATAGTTTTCGGCATCCTGATTAGACACTACCGTGTGCTGGTTCATCATAAAATCGCTTAAGCCAGAGGAGATCGTGGCGATAGGGAGGAATTGGAAATCGCGAAAATGAAACGATTCACGGCCCACGATGTCTTCCAAATACCAAGCCAGGATATCGGTGGTCAGAAGCTCATTTTCGGTTTGAGACGCGCGGTCAAACGTCCTCAATTGGGCCAAGCCTTCTTTGGCAAAGTCAAAGTCCTCACGCTGTTTTTGAAGCGACAGGTCATTTAACTGTGCCCCGCCAGGATCAGGCTGATCACCGAACATACGCAAACTCGTTGCCCACTCTGGGAAACGGTTGACATAAGCTTCAAAAAACATCTCATGATAAGCGCTGACAGAACCATTACTGCGCGATACAATATCCGAAATCAATTTCTCAAAAGCTTCACTGCTGGCCGTTGATGTATCGTCTGAAGTCATAGGCATCAAAAACCCAACACCTACCCAAACAGTCAAGCCCAATACCACCAAGAGAACATCTCGGTTTACCATAACTTTACTTTCCCCTTATTCTGTGCATCTGAATTGTTCGAATTTTATAGATCTTTTAAATTTCATTGGCAAAGCTTACTCTATTGGACCCTGTTTTTATCTGCATTTCTATTGTTACTCAAAAAGCTGTTTTTCGTCAACTCAAAAATGTTTAGATGGAAGAAAGGAATTTGTCATCGCCTTTCTTCCAAAACATCTTCTGCCGTCTGCGTTAGGCTCAGTGCCTCGTCGAGTTTCCGATACGCCAGTAGACCTGCATCGCTAGTCATCTTGGAGCCGTGGAATTCCAGCTTCAAACGTCGGTCGAAATTGATACGCAACATGCCCTTTTTGGTTTCATCCTTTGGATGTGGCTGAATAGGAACTCTCAGAACTCACTCACACAAGCTAATCGTAGCCCCTTTTAGCAAAGGGGGTGGGGGATTTTTTGAAGCCTCTAAAAAAATTAAAGCTTTAATTCCATCTGATACTGAGAAAGCGATTCTTTCTTAAATCCCAGGTTTTCAAAGAACCCTGGAGCCAGGGATTCCGGGAAAACGATAGGCGCGCGCCAGGTTCGACCTGGGTGAGCGGCAATCATAGCTTGAATCAAGTTAGAGGCATGGCCTTGGCGTTGATGTTCAGGTGGAACAACGATGGATTGGATGATGGCAAATTCAGCCTCGGGAAAAAGGATGAACAACCCGACCGCTTTATCTAGGCGATAAGCCTGATAGACGCCACCGGCATTGGCGAAGGTTTCGGGGGCCACTTGCCAGGGGAGGTCGGTTGGGCCGTAACGGTGAAGAAGACGCATGACGTCGGGGACGTCCATCCGCTCCAAGCCTGGATTAGAAATACCTTCGAGATCAACACCACTGAAGCCAATTAAGCGGCTTTTGATGGTGAACCCCATCTTTTGATAGAGCTTGACGGCAGGTTCATTTTGTTCGATCACTTCCAGCACCATGGTTCGATTGCCTCGTTTTTTGGCGGCATCAACCAGGTGTTCCATCAATCGGGTACCGATGCCGGTGCCGCGTGCTTCTCTGGCAATGCCCATGGCCGCAAGGCGACTGGTCCAGCCGCGTTGCGCTATAAAGCTAAGGCCAACAGGTTCATCTTGTTGGATGGCAATTTGACTGAGTTGTAAATCGATTCCATCCATCAAGAGCAGGCGCGCCATGCGTTCAGAAGTCAATTGAATGGGTACCAAATAATCTTCAAAGCCAGCATTCATGATTTGGGCCAATCGATCGATTGGAAAGTCCAACGCAGATTTTAATTTAAGATTCATCCTCAGCCTCCGTTTACAGGAAGTTGCCCCATTTTAGCAATTGCATGTACGATCTTCACGAAGTCAGAGTTTTTCTTGTCATCGAATAGAAAAAGTTTCGTAAAATAGAGCCAACAATCGCAGTCTAATCTTGGCCTCTTTGAGACCAAAGAGGTTGGAGATTTGAAGCTTTTTAAAATTTTTATAGGAGTTGATATGGACCGCATTTATATCCAAGAGCTGGTTCGCTCATTTAAAGTTGGAATCATTGACCGACGTCAGTTTCTTTCTCGTGTGACCAAAACGGTGGGCACTGTGGCTGCTGCACAAATGTTGCTCACGGCCTGTCAGCACAACGATGGAGACAACCCTGAAGTGGTGCAGGGAGAGCGAGATGAGCAAGTGCCGAGTGAACCTATTGTGGCAGCAGGTGTGGTGTCGGCCATGGTGGATTATCCAGGTGGTGACGATGGTTTGATGGGATATTTGGCGCGACCAGATGATGAAGCAACTCACCCTGCTGTAATTGTGATTCAGGAATGGTGGGGGTTGAATGAAAACATCAAAGACATCGCACAACGATTTGCCAACGAAGGTTTTGTGGCCTTGGCACCGGATTTGTATCACGGCCAGGTGGTGAGTGAACCAGACGCGGCGCGTTCTCTGGCAATTTCCCTAGATAGAGATGCGGCGGTTCAGGAAATTCAAAGTGCGATAGATTATTTGCAATCCCAGTCCTATGTATCCCCTAGCAAAGTAGGAACGGTGGGTTTTTGCATGGGTGGCTGGCTGTCACTGCAAACCGCCGTTGATGAAGTTGATGTTGGTGCAGGCGTGGCCTTTTATGGTCGTCCATTGACGGCAGATGATGTGACCAAGCTTCAAGCACCCATCATGGGCAATTACGGCAGCCTGGACGGTGGGATTTCTGTTGCCAGTGTAGAAGCAATGGAAGGCGCTTTAAATGATGCAGGCGTCGAAAATGACATCAAGATTTTTGATGGCGCCAATCATGCGTTTTTCAATGACACCCGACCCAGCTACCATGAAGAAGCTTCAAAAGAAGCTTGGGAGCGAACTTTGAGTTGGTTCAGGAAACATTTGGTTTAAGGCATTTTATCATGATTCAATTGTAAGCAGATTTTGTTAACGAATAATTATTAACAAAATCTGCCTATTCTAAAACATTCCGAATATAGAAGTGTTTACTTTAAAAAGTAGTTGTTACAATAAAGAAGCCCGAAAAAAACAATTTGATTTTAGCCAGGATTGTGAAATGAATATCAGAACAATTTCCCACAGCCCTACCCCAACCCCCTTTATGTAAAGGGGGTTGGGGGATTAGATGTTTTAACCTTTTTTAAATTTTGGTTGTTCCAAAAAAATACATCTGTTCAGATGAGGGTTAGGACGTTTCTTCTTCGTTACCCAAGCCAAATCCGTTGCGAATCCACTCAAACAAGTCATCAATGCCTGATTCGAGATTGAATGTGGTGCGGGCGCTGATGCTCCAACCCCAACCACTGATGCCAGGGAAAGGGACAATCAAAGTTTCGATATTGTCGTCGATGATGAAATTAAGTGGTACGTTGGCTTCGATGGTGGAATAGTTAACATCGGCTGAAAGAACAATTGGATAGTTGGCATCCTGATAGGAAACGCCTAATCCACCTTGTGCGCCGTCTCTTTTGATCAGCACATGAACAGGCTTACCTTTAAAATTTCCTACTGCTTCGGTAATGAGACTGACACCACCCAGTGACAGATAAGGGGAGATTGGGCCATCTAGTGCAAGGAAAACTTTGATCAGAGGTGAAAAGATATTGGTGTCAGTTTGTAATTGAAAACCAGGTTTGTTCAGGCGTAAATTCTGGGTGCCCCAGGCCAGCTCTGCGATGTTGTTGTTGACTGCCAAGAGCATAGTAAAATAAGGGATTTCATTTCTGACTTTGGCACCGCCACCCACAAACAATTGCGCTTGGGCAACGATTGAGAACATAAACAACACGACAATAGAAAATATCACAAAAAAAACACGCTTCATATTGGTAAGCTCCCTTGGCCTCATCCGAGTGAAAGGTTGCGAAATGGCCCCTTTCTCGGCTACATTTTCATTTATAACCCACTAAAATTGCAACTCAACCCACCACACCCTAAAGGATGTGTTCAATGAGCTTGGAACAAGACGCCCTAGAATACCATATGAATCCCCCAGGTAAAACCGAGATCAAACCCACCAAACCCACTCTGACGCAGCGCGACTTGTCGCTGGCTTATTCTCCAGGTGTGGCAGTGCCTTGTAACGAAATTGCTGATGATCCAGAAAAAGCCTTTTTATACACCAATCGCGGCAATCTGGTGGCAGTGATCACCAATGGCACAGCGGTGCTAGGCTTAGGCAATATTGGCGCTCTGGCGGGCAAGCCGGTGATGGAGGGTAAAGCGGTGTTGTTCAAGCGATTTGCGGACATCGATGTATTTGATATCGAATTGGATACCACCGATCCAGAAACGTTTATTAATGCAGTTAAGTTGATGGAACCGACGTTTGGTGGCATCAATTTAGAGGACATTGGTGCGCCAGAATGTTTCCAGATAGAAGAAATATTGCGGGAGCAAATGAACATCCCAGTGCTTCACGATGATCAGCATGGCACGGCCATCATTTCGGGCGCAGCATTATTAAATGCGGTCAAAATCACTGGGAAGCAAATTGATGAATTAAAAGTGGTGTTCAGCGGTGCTGGTGCAGCCTCGATTGCCACAGCCAACTTCTATGTGGAGTTGGGTATCAAGCGAAATAATATCGTCATGACGGACAGCAAGGGTGTGCTGTATGAAGGGCGAGATGAGAATATGGAACGTCATCGCGCCGCTTTTGCAACCACGACTCCGGTGCGAACACTTGAGGAAGCCATGGTCGATGCCGATGTGTTTGTGGGGCTTTCTATTGCCAACATCGTGAGTCCGGAAATGTTGAAGTCGATGGCCAAAGATCCAATGGTGTTTGCTTTGGCCAATCCTGATCCTGAAATTGATTACCATTTGGCCAAGCAAACCCGACCGGACGCACTGGTGGCCACTGGGCGCTCAGATTACCCGAATCAGGTCAACAACGTTCTGGGTTTTCCATTTATTTTCAGAGGTGCGTTAGATGTGCGTTCCACAGAAATCAATGAAGCCATGAAGATTGCGGCGGCACAGGCATTGGCCGATCTCACACATCAGCCTGTACCTGATGTGGTTGAAAAAGCTTATGGGACGGAAAGCATTAGTTTTGGCCGTGATTACTTAATTCCAAAGCCATTGGACCCTCGTGTGTTATTGTGGGTGGCACCTGCGGTCGCCAAGGCGGCCATGGATTCAGGCATTGCCACACAACATGTGGACGTTGAAGAATATCGTAGATCATTGGAAGCGCGATTGGGCCGTTCACGTCAGTTGATGCAAATTGTGGCTGCCAAAGCAAGATCAGCGCCGAAACGCTTGATCTTGTCCGAAGGTGAAAATGAGAAAATGATCCGTGCTGCTCGTCAATTGCTCGAGGATGGTATTGCTCATCCAATTTTGTTGGGTGAGCCTGAGCGCATTGCAGCAGAAGCTGAATCGTTACGCGTGTCATTGGATGGCATCGAGATTGTAGACCCACAAACGGATGCCAAGCGAGAATACTACGCTCAGCGATTGTATGAGTTGAGACAGAGAAAAGGTGTGACTTCCAGTGAAGCCCATGAGTTGATTCTAAATCCCGATTACTTTGCCACAGTGATGCTGGAGCAAAGTGATGCTGATGCCATGATTTCTGGCTTGTCCTTCCATTATCCCGAAGTGTTGCGTCCTGCGTTGCAAGTGATTGGTCCCGCAGACGGACACAATATTGCGGCAGGGGTGTATCTGGTTACCTTGAACAAACGGTTTGTGTTCTTTGCCGATGCCACTGTAAACATCGACCCAACAGCAGAACAACTGGCTGAAATAGCGATTCTTACCGCAAATCTGGCCAAGCGATTTGATGTGAATCCACGCATTGCCATGCTCAGCTTTTCCAACTTTGGTAGCGTGCGTCATCCGCGTTCAGACAAGGTGAGAAAAGCGGTCGATATTCTCAAAACCGAAGCACCTGACCTCAATGTTGACGGCGAAATGCAAGCCGATACCGCCATGGTGACAGATATCTTGGAGCAAACTTATCCGATGAGCGACCTTAAAGAAGCGGCCAACATCCTCATTTTCCCTAGTTTGGAAGCCGGCAACATTGCCTACAAACTGATGCAGCGTTTGGGGGATGCAGAAGTGGTTGGCCCGATTCTGGTCGGATTACAAAAGCCAGTTCACGTCTTACAGCGTGGCGATGATGTAAAAGATATCGTCAACCTTGCCACCATTGCCGTGGTTGAAGCTCAAACTTAAGAAAGCAAAGGACAAATTCGAAAAGGGTTAAGACATCTAATCCCCCAACCCCCTTAAGGCATTAAGGGGGCACGATGGACTGCGAGCGTTCATTCTGATAACGAAGCGTTGTTCTTTAATGAGGTGGTGAGGCTTTTCAGGCTCTTTTCTCTACAGTTCTGCTTTAAAAAATAAACTCTTTTGTTAATTAATGGAGAATATATAACGATTCCAACTGGATTTAGCATCAAGAAACGAATATCAGAACAATTTCCCACAGTCTTATCTTAGCCCCCTTTGTGTGAAGGGGGTTGGGGGATTAGAAGCCTTGAATCATCTAAATATTTCTTAAAGTATTTTTAAGTTTTTCAGCCTATCATTCCGAAGCCACACGTAACCCAGACAATTCAGCCACAGTACCCAGAGTCATTTGTAATGCGTTGAAACCAAGGCGAAAATCGGCGTCTGAATAGGAGTCAAACACGTCGGTGGGTTGATGATAATGTGGGTTTGAGCCGTTGCCGATTTCGGCCACACGCCGATTTTCGCGCACGCTGACAGCGGCGATCACATCTTGGAATCGAACGGAGTCAGTGAAGTTCATGTTGTCAGTGATTTCGACGGGATAGTCTGTGGAAAAATTAAGGTTGCCTTGCTCCAGGGCTCTGGCCAATTTGATGGAGTCGAATGCGCGTTGTGAGTTGGCTTGATATTCGATATCAATGTCTGCGGTAGGGATTTGCTCGGGCCGTGGAGGCAGGCCGTGATCATACAAAATCATGTCATGTTGAATGATGCCGAGCCAGGTGGGTTCAGGATATTGGCCCGAGCCTGAGGGATTTTCGATACCTTGGAGCCTGAGCCGTTCGTTGGCGTACGCGCCGCTGCCGATGAGGCCGGTTTCCTCGCTGTTCCAAAAAATCATGCGGATGGACACATCGGTTTGTACATCAGGCGAAGCCAGCGCGCGAGCGACCTCCAACACCAAAGCGGTGCCAGAGCCATCATCATTGGCAGCACCACCACCACCTCGACCATCCATGTGTGCAGACACCATATACATACGATCAGGGCTTGTGCTGCCCACCTTGGTCACATAAACATTTTGACCTTGACGGCCTCGAAAATTGTAATCATGCAATACAACATCGTATCCCAAGGTTTCCAATTGCTGTTGTAGCCATTCCACGGCATTGAGGTTGCTTTGGGTACCTTCAAAACGATCTCCCAGGCTGGCCAGTGAGCGAATGGATTCTTTAAATTGATCGAAATTTAAGCGATCTACGATAAGTTGAGGGTCGGATGCATTTGTTTGTAAAAAAGCTGTTTTTGGTACCACTTCAAGAGGTTGTTGATGGAGGACATTGGGTTCAATGGCTTGTCCCACCCACACTAGGCTTAGAAAAAATAAAACCAACAACAATCCTATCCGCAGCTTAATTGACATCATGCTAAAAGTCTCCTTTTTCAAAGCAAGTGTTTTCTCACACCAGTTAAAGCATAGCAAATAAATCTGATAGCTACATCCATCCTGCAAAATGCAAGTTATAGTAAAAGCGAGTGTAACAAGAAACACAGAGTGTTTCTATTTTTTTATATTTTAAAATAATTGTGCGATTCTGACTTTTTGTTAATCTGGCTCAGAGGCGGGCAAAAAAATGGCAAGAGCAAAGGATGATTCCGTTTTGAAATGGCGCTAAGCCATCGAATTTGACCTTTTGATTCAGACAATCTGAAGGTAACTTGCATGTGTTTTTCACCTCCAGTGTATCCATTTTGTACGTTCCTTGGGTTTTAATGATAAGCAGAGCATCCAATCAATATAAGGAATAAGGCACAAGGAGGACGAACATGAAAAGATGGCAAACGTTTTTTGGCATGATGATTTTATCTTTGGCATTGATCGGACTGGTTTCCGACTCTGTTGCACAAACCAATAGAAGGTGTGGCTTGGTCCTGGCGCGAGGTGGCTTGACGTTGGATCCTGTTGATGCCGTGTTGTTGCCCGGCGAAACGATAGATGTTGGTTTTTCTGCAAGGGCTGTGGTTGGAAATTGGCGAATTTCAGCAAATCTATTGAATGAAACCCTCGTTTTTGATCGCCAAGGTGATTTAACCTGGGAAATCAATGAGGGGCAGGAACTGGACTTAAATTTTCAGGTTAAGGTGCTGGAAGCCTCAGAGGCAGGTGTTTATCCGATGACCTTTGCTGCAACTGCGCTTGCACTTAATAACAGTTGCGATGCGCCGATTACAGCAAATAAATCGGATCGTTTTGACTTGGTGGTGGTTGATTTTGCGAACACTTTTGATGTCCAGGACAGCGTTAACGATTTCTTTGATCGCGCTTCTGGTGAAGCTGTTTTAATGGACGATGTAAATGGTATCGACATTGTGACCCTAAATGCCACGCGTTCCGAAACAGAATTGGTGTTTAATTTTAACATGCAGGGCGTGTTACCTGAAATTGTTCTTGATGAGCCACGCCAGGTAGGTTGTTATTTGGATACTGATGGTGATGCCAGCTTTAGTACACCATTTAACGCAACTGGCTTTGAGTTCTTTGCCCTAAATACATGGGAGCCCGGAAACCCATTCGCCACCCTGGTGAACACTGCCAACTTGAACGACACCATCTTGGGCATTGACAGTAACGTCGATCGTAACACGCTCACCATGCGCCTCAACCTGGAGCTGCTTGGTTCTCCTGACGATGTTCAGTGGGTGTGCTTTTCCCAATACGAAGCCTTTAACGGCGACGAACTGGTTGACTTAGCGCCAAATTCTGGCCTAGGCACTCTTTAATTAAATAATAGCCACACCGAAAAAGACATGAAGCAGGACGAGTTTGCTCGTCCTGCTTCATGTTTTATTTTGTTTTCTAGAATACGTACCTATTATAGGATTACGCTTCATCATAGGGGTTATGCCCTAGCATCCAGCGGTTATAGGTAATTTGACCTACGTGATAGTATTCGTGGCGTAAAATCCAACGGATCATCTTTTCTGGAGCAAATTCTTTGCCCCACCAAGCTTGCAATTGTTCAGGCATTGGGCGAATGGTAAAGAAGTCTTCATCCGAGCAGGATTCTAAGTAAGCGTTTGTCTCTTTGCGAATATTGTCCAGGTCATTAAAGATGCTGTCCACATCTTCACCACTCCAAGTGATTGCGGCTTGCCACTTGAGTACATCACCTGTGTTGAGCAAATGGGTGTGGATTTTTTCCATAATGCCCACTTCTTCGAGTTGAGCCTTCACAGATTTCATCCCTGGGCGAGGTTCCCACACAAATTCTTCAGTCACAATATCTTTGCAATACCCTTTTAAAGCTTCTCGAGTGTCTGCCAATTCGGTTTGGAGTTGTTTTCTAAGGTTATACATATGTATTCCTTTGATAATAGAGGTGTTCTTGAATTTACTTTATTTGAGAGCTGATGTCAATTTATCCGTGTATTAAATAATCAATTAGATGCGCATCTAATTGATTATTTAAGTGAGTGACTATTTGGTTGTTTGAATGGTCGTTTAATTGTTTAAAAAATTAATTAATCAAACAATTAAATAGACCTGTAAACAACCAATTGTATAGACAAAAGATTGGCTATTTGCGAGTTTGTTTGAATATATAAACAATTACTTATTTGACTAATTGAACAAATGGCTGTATAAACAGTTACCTGTGTCCTTTTCTGGACACCTACAAAGGAGATAAGGTGGGAGGCATGAGAGCGACTACAATTACCATTGCAAACCAAAAAGGCGGTACGGGGAAGACCACCACTGCGGTCAATCTGGCAGCGGGAATGGCACTTGAGGGGCAAAAAGTTGTTTTAATTGATATGGACCCCCAGGCACACAGCACCAGTCATTTGGGTGTTCATGAGCCTGATGTGACCATTGTGGACGTCATGTCCGGGCGGGCCAAGGCCAGAGAGGCCACCTATGAAACGCCTGTTGAAAATCTGTTTCTGATTGCCAGTGCCACATCGCTTAGCATCTATGAAGCCAATGTGGTCAAAGAAGTGGGCAACGAATTTATCTTGCGCGAGGCTTTAGATACGCTTCGCCCTTACGTGGATTTCATTATCATAGACTGTCCGCCATCATTGGATGTGCTTACGGTCAATGCATTGTCAACCTCGGACTTTATCTATATTGCTACCCAAAGTGAGTATTTTGCACTCGATGGGGTGGCTAAGTTGCGTAAAACGATGGACACCATCGAAAAGCGCATCAACCCTGAACTCATGTTGGGCGGCATTATCATGACGATGTTTTCCAAGCGCATTAACCACCATATGGAAGCGTTGCTATTGTTGGAAAACACGTTTGAAGATCAAATTTGTGAAACCCGAATTCGCCGTAACGTAAAGCTGGCCGATGCATCAAGCCACGGACTACCCATCCAGCTTTACGACAAAAACTGTCATGGCACAGAAGATTACAACAACCTGGCCACGGAGGTGATGGAGCGATGCCTAAGCGTAAGGACGTGATCGGCGAAAACCCGTTGGCAAGCAAACCCACAGCAGTTGTTGAAGAAGAACAGGCGTTGCCTGGACAAGACACACAACTTGGCGGCTTAGTGAAATTGTTTGGTTACAAGCTGCCGGAAAATTTGGGCAAGGCTTTTAAAATTTACTGCCACGCTCGCAACAAAACCGCCTCCGAAGTGTTGGAGGAAATGCTCCAGGATTTCCTGAGAGGGAAGAAGATTTATCCAGAATAAGCTTTATTTAAGGTAGGTTGTATGTCCGAGTTTGAATTGAAGCTCGAATCTCTAGGATTTGTGATTCCTGAACCGATGCAAATTCCAGAGGGAGTAACATTGCCGTTCCCTTGGGTGAATGTGAGAGGTAATCGTGCGTTTGTTTCGGGGCATGGTCCTCAAAACCCTGATGGATCTCTGGCTGGTCCATTTGGAAAAGTTGGGGCAGATGTCACGGTGGAACAAGCTTTTGAATCGGCGCAAAAGACAGGTTTGTCCATCCTAGGAAGCCTGAAGCGTGAGTTGGGTGATTTAAATCGCATTCAAGGGTGGGGACGTGTGTTTGGTATGGTGAATTCCGCACCTGGTTTTACGCAGCAGCCTGCTGTCATCAACGGTTTCACTGAGTTGATTATAAATGTCTTTGGCGAAGATGTAGGACGCCATGCGCGTTCTGCGGTGGGATTGGCTGAGCTTCCTTTTGGAAAAGGGATTCCGGTTGAAATTGAAGCAGAAGTGTTGATTAAATAAATTCGACTGTTTTTGAAATCGATTTAAACGTTTATTTAATTAATTGTTTGTAAAACCCAGCACACAAAACTATGTGCTGGGTTTTATGGTCCCTCACCAATTAACTCTAGTTCATCAACACCGCTTCATCGAGAAGCAATGCTTCAAATTCCTCTAGGGAATCGACGTTTTCGAAAGCCTCAGCGAGTTGGGCAATTTGCACATCGTCCAATGCTTTTGACGTTGGTACGCCGAATTCCTGTATCAAATATGCTTTCATCAATTGAGCGGTCACACCGACGCTGCGGGCTTTGTCCCAGATCACTTGGATCACGGGGTGATCTCCATCAGAGTCTGTAGTCTTGGTTTTTACGAATGCTTTTTCATTGCGAGGCGTAAAGCTGCGAGCAGAAAAACCGGCATTGGCCAAGGCTCGGCCGATGGCGCTGCTTTCGGCGTTTTCTTCGTGAAAGGTTCGATTTACAAAGTTCTTATCGTTGTCAATTGTTTCGGTGGCATGCCCGGTGGAAATGGGGTTTCCCTCATTCAGGTTGACGAACAGCATGGCCTTGTAGCGGCATTGTTCCCAGTTGCTTGGATCACTGACCAGTTCGGTAAAGATACGGCCATTTGGGTATTTGGCATAGAACTTTGCAATGCGTTCCTGAACCGTTTTGTAGTCGTTTAAAAAGCGTTTGCGTTCGGCCATGAGTTGCTCCTTTCAAGAAGCGTGTGAGAAGGGCGGGAGCCTCTCGGTGAAGAGAAAGCTCCCGCCCGATGGGAGAGTTGTTTATCGAATTTTTTTGTTGGTTTGAAGTTTACTGTCCATCGTTGACCACCTATGAGAATATGTTTCATATTCCTTTTATACATTCCACTGATTTCATATTATAGCACCTTCGAAAACGGAATGCAAGGGGGTTACTTGGGTTTGATAATAAGATGCTACGTCTAGTGTGTCTCGATCGGCGGAATCGAAAATAAAGGGAAATTGGAGTAGGTTTTTTCTGGCTCATCCACCTTCAATGGGATAGACCAACGAAATTTGACTTTGATCAGGAACAAGGGTGTCCATTCCTTTGAGCGCCCAGACATTTTCTCCATTGAGCAAAATGACATAATGTGAATAAAATTTGCCAGATTCATCAAACATCAAAGGTTTTAATTTCGGATATTTTTTGCAAAGTTGCGTGAGCACTTGGGCGGCGGTTTGATCTTTGGTATCCATTTCAGTTTGACGCACCACCTCACGCAACGGTCCATAAAGTTTTATGTCAATCAAACCGACCCCCGATTAGAATTTGTTTCATTTATAGAAAAGCATTTCGTATTCCAAACCGTAGCCCCCTTCAGATGAAGGGGGTTGGGGGCTTGAAGTCTTTTACATTTATAAATTTATTAATGGTTGTTTCTTTTCTATTGTTTTTATCTCTGAATCACACCAACCAAGTCTTCTAAATCTGTGGACTGGAGTTTATCGTCCGTTGGCCCGAAGTGGTCCCAGCCGCGAATGTCGTAGACTTTGTCGATCATTTCATTGAGCGTGTCTGCTTCAATGGGCCGATTTGCGCTGCTGCCTTCGGGGAGGGGTTCCATCAGGCGAGGGTGTAAGCCGTCATCGGATCGGGTGTAGCCTTCGCGGGCGGCGAGAATTTTTAACAAGTCAAAGTTTCGAGCGCCGATTTCCAATAGTTCTTCAGGCGAAATTTCCATGCCGGTGGTGGCGTGCACCAGTTTGCGGATGGTTGAGAAGTTGTAGCCTGGTCCGACCATCTGAGTGGTAAACATGCACAGCACACAGGAGTTGGTGAAGGAGCGCATGTTTTCATACAGCACGGCCATCTCTGGTTTTTTATCCCAGGAGAAGCGGCTGATCGGTTCACTCACACCGTATTCGGGTGTGATCTCGTCGCGCTCCAACATGGAGTCATGCATCCCTTCCATGTGCGTGCCGCCGCGTGGGGTGATGGCGTAACTGAGCCCAAAGCCCACTTTGCCTCGCGGATCGTGCATCGGCACTTCCTGCCCCTTGATGTGGACGGCCACTTCTTCACCAAAACGATCGGCCATGTGTTTGATGCCTTTGGCCAACTCATCGCCTAAGCCGGTTCGAGTAGCGATTTGATCAACCATATCGAGCATGATGTCAGCATCGCCCCAGATTAGATTGCTTTCTAAGAGACCTTTTTCAGTGGCTTCGATGGCGGCAGCAATCACCACCCCCGTGCTGATGGTGTCTAGGCCGTAGGCGTTACACTTTTGATTGGCCAGCGAGATGGCAGCCAAATCATCGATCAAGCAAATAGAGCCGAATGCGCCAATCGTTTCGTATTCGGGACCACCATATTTGGGGTCAACTTTTTGACCTTTGTATTCTGTTTCAACCACGCGTTTGCAACTGACGGGACAGGCTGTGCAGGTGTCGCGTTTGATCATGTAATCGTCGTAGAGCAGTTCGCCGGTGATGTTTTCGTATTTGTCAAACGTGCCTTTTTGGAAGTTCTTTGTGGGCAAAATCCCCATCTGGTTCAAATAAGGGACACCACCTGGGGTGCCGTATTTACCAAAGGCCTGCATGTCTTTGCTACGGGCCAGACCGCCTGCGTATTCCACGCGGGCTTTCTGTAAAAGTTCTTTGTCAAAAACTTCACGTTCGGTGTGACCGCGTACAGCGATGGCTTTCAAATTCTTAGATCCCATCACTGCACCGAAACCTGGACGGCCGGCAGCACGGTTTCGATCGCTGATGATACAGGCGAAGATCACACCATTTTCACCAGCGGGGCCGATGCTGGAAATGTGACACTTGCCATGTTTTTCGATCAGAGCGTCCTCGGTGTCAGATGTTTCTTTGCCCCAGATTTCGTTAGCATCATGCAGTTCTGGTTTGCCATCCAGCAAGGTGAGGTACATGGGTTTTTCAGCCTGCCCCACAATGATTAACCCATCGTAGCCAGAGGTGGTCACTTCATGAACAAAAAAACCGCCCACATAAGCTTCGTTTGGCGCATTGGTTTTGGGTGATTTTGCAACCACCACGTGACGACCACCGCCTGCAATTTTGTGTCCTTGAAGCGGGCCAGAAGCAAATACCAGTACGTTGTCCGGTCCCAATGGATCGGCTCCTGGTGGCAGTAAATCGAGCATGATGCGAGCCGCGATACCGCGTCCGCCAATGTGGCGCTTGTACCAGGAATCAAGAATGGGATAGTCTTTCAACGTGCCTGTGGACATATCGACGTGCAGATATTTGCCAAAATAACCGTGCAAGGTGGGGCCTCCTCAAGGTTCATTATTTCAGTTGTTGTTTGATTCATTCATGAAAACGCTTTCGCAGTATACTTTAACTTTAAAAAGCTTCCAACCGCTATTGATTTGATGAGATGACGTACACCAATTGATATAGTAAAATAAGGACTATTCAGACTTTTTAAGGAAAACCATGACCGAAAATACGCCTGCAAGCACCTCACAACGGCCTCAATTTGTGGAACGATTGGCCCATGCATACAACGCTTTATTGGGACGCTGTGCCATTTTGACGGGCAACATCAGCGATTTGTTTCCGCTTGAAGTTGATGGCGAATTGAACTTTGTGCCGCTTGAACCTGTGCTCAAGCAAACGTTGAGAGCAACAAAGAGTGATGAAGATTTTATTGTGCTTACCTTAAAAAGCGACGGGATGCACTACGACAGCAAGAAGGGGCGGGCAAAATTGCACGCGCTGGTTTCGCATTTGCAGGAACCGGAAAATTTGGATCATGCCTTGCTGTCCAGAGATTTGGAATTTGTATTGAAGCAAATTGACGAAGAACGCATCATGTCTTCCGTTTCATTAGCAATCATTGATGGGGTGTTCAAAACAGTTGCCAAAATTCGTGCCGCCGAAATTCATGTGCCGCCAATTGCGTTGATTATTGATCACGCAGATTTTATCTTTCCCAACGAAGGCACAGGGCGTTTGTCCTCAAGAGATCGTGACGCCTTGGCTCGATTCTCCGATTTGCTGCATGATCGTGATATCTGGGCTGATGTGGAAACCGCCGATGTGCGTACTGATTTTATCATTCTGCTCAGTGCCAATTTAAGCACAGTCAATGACCGTTTGATGCGTTTACCCAAGGTGATGCACATTGATATCAAGCTGCCCAATCATGGAATTCGCAAACAATTTATCGAACAGAAGATTGCAAAATATCCCCTTCAGTTCGATTATCAAGATCAAAATGATTTGGTCGAAGCCTTCGCTCAGGACACGATGGGGTTGACCATTCGCACACTCGACGACTTGACCACGGCAGCCTATCGACAAAATGCACCGTTGCGTCAGAATGAAGTGATCGAGCAAGTCAATCAGCAACTACAACGACAGTTGGGTTCGATTGTTAAACTGGTCTACCCATCTCATTCAATGGATGATGTGATTGGCAACGGGATGTTGAAAAAGCGATTAGAGCATCTCAAACGTCGCATCGATTCGCCCGAACGTGCGCCTGCTGGCATCACCGTTGTTGGTCCAAACGGCGCGGGTAAAACTTTCATTTTTGAAGCGTTTGCGGCCAACACAGGGCGTGCTGTGATCACTTTGAGCCAGATTCGCAGCGAATGGTTTGGGAAAACCGATGTGTTTGCCGAGCAGTTGGAATCCACCCTGTCTGCGTTTGGCAGAATTCTTGTGCTGGTCGATGAAGCTCATGCGGCGTTTGGGTCGATTCATGGTTCACAGACGCACGAAACGGAAGCGCGACTCACGCGCCAGATCATTCAGATGATGGACGATCACGACAAGCGAGGGCGTATCCTGTGGGTCTTATTAACGACGAGGCCGGATTTGCTCGATCCCGACATTGTGCGTAGTGGTCGCTGCTCATTGTTTGTGCCGATCTTTGATCCTGAAGGCGAAGATTCTGATGCTTTCTACGATTGGATGATCAGCAAGTTTAACAAAGAAAACATCGAAGTGGATGAAACCAATCAATCGATGCTAAAGGCACAGACGGACATTTTTTCGGCGGGCGATTACCGCCGCTTTATTGATGATTTCATTGAAGAGGTTTCATTCAATCCAGACATGACGCTGGAAATGTTTTTACAAAGCTGGAAGCCCAGCGCCATTTCCATTGGCAAAAAGCGGCGGGTTCAAATGCTATTGGCTGCGCAACGCTGCGACTGGCGCGAGCTGTTGCCAAAGGCATTGAAGGAAACGCCACTGGAGCAAATTGATCAGGAAGTGGAACGTCTCAAAATGGAATTGTCGTTCTAAAATTGATTCATGCCTTTGAATACGGAATAATGAAATAAAGGACACGATTCACGAACGGAAGTTTGATCGTGTTGAATCGTAGACCAAGATGACGGAAAGGGTCATACTTACAAGGCGTTCACGCCCATCTATAATGACACTATGAGCAAATTGGTTCAAAAGCTGCGAAACCGCAAGGCCAGAAGACAAACGTTTTCATCCAAAGCGGTACAGCAGGAAGTGCTACAGGAAGCAATTGATCATCCTATGACGTTATACCCATTGGGGGCGTCGGGAATGTCGCTGGCGTATGGCTTGTTGTCTTTGCCATTGTTTGGTCTTCAACCTGCGGCGTTTGGCGTGGCCATTGTTGGCGGTGTGCTGTCGCTGGGTTCGTTTGCTTGGCATTATTTTATCAAGGGCAAATCGTATGCGGCTGAAAAAGCCAATCTCAAACAGCTCGAATTGGAGCAGATCAACCGTCAAGCTGAATCACTTGAACAGGAGCAAATCAGCCGTACCTTGAAACAAGGGTTTATGGAATTTCGAGCCAGTGACGAAAGCGAACAACTCAACCAGATGAGTGATGAAGCTTTGGTGTCGCTTGAAGATTTGAACCATCAATATCATATGCTGAAAAAATTGCTGCAGGATCAGGATGACATTGAAGCGGTGGCATTAAATCAGGCATTGGAAGAAATCCCCAAACTGGCGTTGGATGCGTATTATCAGGGCCTCAGTAGTTTGGCCGAGGCGCTCAATGCCATGAATTTTTTACGCAACAGCAAATATTCAAAACTTGAATCTGAAAAACAGGAAGTGCAGTCCGAACTTGAAACACTGAAAACCAAAGGCTCTCCCGCGCCGACCATCGAAGCCAAGGGAAAATTGCTGGTAACACTTGATGAACGCTTGGCCTTTATCCAGGAGCGTGAGGCCAAAATTGCCGATATGCTCTATCAGGCCGAGGCGTGTGAAGCGTCTTTAGAACGAGTGCGTTTGGAAATTCCATTGCTGACTCACACCACCACATCCGTGCGCGGGGTGGAGGATGCGGCCAGTGAGCTGGAACGCACGATCAACCAGGCCAAGCAGGTGCAACGCACGCTACAAGCGGTTAAAAACAACGAAGCAGAAGAAGATGAGCTATTCCATCAATTAGGTGAGGCATCCGAAAGGAGGTAACCTGTGGGACGTTTTTTTCAGTCTGTTTCCCGCTGGTTCAACCATTTTTTCTTAAGACGTAGTGAAGAGATTCGACAAGCCGCCGACGAGCAGTTTACCGGCTCGACCAAGGGGATTAAGGCGGCCTTTGAAATAGAACGAGACAAATTGGCTGGTGAATTTCACGACATGCAGGAAGCCGTGGCGGGTGTCCTCAACGTCATGGAAGAGAAGAAGACCCAACTCGAAGATTTGGCCGAAGAGGAAGAAAAACTCAAGGTTCAGATTCAAGGTTCGTTGGCTGCGGCTGAAAAAGCCGATCCTGAAAGCGACGATTTTGTGAAAGCAAAATCGGCCTTTCAGCGTTATTCCCGACGCATGACGGAAATTGACGATTTGGAAGCCCGTTTGTCTGAATCGGTTGTTGATTTGGAAAAAGGCATCGAAACTCACATGCTGCGCCTGACCGAAATGCAGGGCCGTTTGGAAGAATTGCCACAGAAAGAAGCCGAAGCCATTGCCGAGTTCGTCTCCGCGCAGAAGATTGTGGAACTCAACAACCGCATGATGAACGCTCAGGACAGTTTGCAGGACAGCCCTGTGGCTGCAGTGATGGAAAAGGTGCGAACCTTGTCCTCTCAGGCACGTATTTCTGAAAAACTGGCTGGCAGCGATGTGAAGTTGCAGGACCGTGACTATGAAATGCTGGGTCAACAATCCGAAAGCGAAAGTGCCTTTGAAGTCATGCTGGCCGCTCGCAAAGCCAAAACCGCCGATGAAGAAGCTATTCAAGAAGAAGAGGAAGCCGTCGTCGCCGAAGAAGCTGACCGACAGCGCCCTGAATTATAAAGTTTCTCAAAAAGGGTTGGTTGAATTTCTCAACCAACCCTTTTCATAACACTCTTTCTAAAAATTAAAAATCAATATGATATTCAGCGTTGATACGTCATTCCCACCCTCATGGAAAAGATACTAAAAGTTCATGTGCAGGTTTATTCAGAAGATGGTTGAGAGCGTTTGGCGGGGTCATCCCACCAAAGGAGTTCTGTAATCCATATTGGATATGATCCATTCAGGTTTTTTTCAAGTTCCTCTTTGTTTTTTAAGGATTCCGGAAAATTTACAGACTCCAATGTGAGATCAACGTTTCCTGATTCAAACAGCTCCACTTCAGTTTCATTCTCTTTTAGGCTTAGAACTCTGATTTGATCTAGATAGGGAAGGGTGACACCATTTTCATCTGTTTTCCAGTAATTTGGGTTGCGGCTCAAAACAAGCTGGTCATCAGGTATATGTGTTTTGATACGAAAAGGTCCTGCACCCACAAGTTGTTCCAAAGGTTCGTAGATAGTCCAGAGGTGCTCATATTTAATATTATCAGAATTTTCCCAACGGTTGGTTTCTGCGTAAACACTCAGTTGTTCAACTTCTTCAATGAGTGAATCAACTTGAGCTTTAAGTTCAGGTTCTTCCTGAGCCAAAGCGTCGGCAAGCTGTCTTAAGTTTGTTTTAAGCGTTTCTTCTAACGTGTTCACACTGTTGATGGGTTTTTCTGCCACGTCTTCTTCCAGATCTTTTAATGCCCAATCTATGGCTTCTACAGGGTCAACTGCAAAATATTCAAAGGTTTGTCGTTGTTCATCAATGGTTTGTTCGACCACTTGAATGATGCTTTGAACGCTGTATTGAAGTCGCTCAATTTGTTTTTCTAAGAAAGGCTTTGGCAAAATAGGAAGCATAAGCTTATTAATTTGCAAAGCTTCCTCTGATGAGATTTTTATTGTCCATTCATCGAGTGCTTCTGCTTCAATGTTTTTTGGATAAAGTCCGTCATAGGGCTGGATTTCATCTATCCCAAGATTAGATATTGCATTGAGATTGAAAGCGACATCTTCTGAGGTTAGTGGTTGACCATCAGAAAATTTCACATTGTGACGAAGATGAAAGGTTACTTCTGTACCATCATTAGAATAAATCCATTTGCTTGCTAAAGCAGGTTCAAAGTTGGAATCATTTAGCCTGAATTCAAGCAATCTTGCATGGAGTAAGCTAAAAAATTTACCTGAAAAATAGCCAACTATTTCATAGACGGGGTTAGTGGATGTTTCTAAGCGGTTATTAATAGCGAAAACCAATTCGCCACCAGGTTGGCCGAACTCAATCAATCCCAAGTCTGAGCCGATGATTTTGTATTCGGTTGGCCCACTGCCAATTAGGGGCGTGTCTGTTGAATTGGTTTGTTGCCAGTAAAAATATCCACCGGCGATGATGACCATTAGGCTCAGGAAGGCGAAGATCCAGAGTTGGTTTTTTTTCATTGGGTTGAGTTGCTAATTTCTCTAGTTAATTTGATTCATCCAACACTTTAGTAAGTTGAATCAGGCCCGCACACAGCGGGCAATCTTTCATGACTAAATCATACTGGTTTCTGTTTGATTTTGCTGAGATTTTACGGCGGTGGATGAGTTTTGCTTGCTCTAACTGTTCGAGTGTTTGGGTTAGAGCGCGCGGAGTAACGCCAGGTAAATGGTCTTTCAAACTGGAAAAACGGTGATGTTCCTGACACAACTGATAGATAATAGGCAGCGACCATTTTTTCAACCCTATTTTTTTTGCATCTAAAAAATTCAAAATGTTTAATAATTCATGACATGCCTGCCCGACAGCTTCACCTTCAGGAGTGAAAATGTATTCGGGGCGCAATGGATGACCATAGCCTTCGTTTCGCCTGATCCATCCGTGTTGGATCAGGACGTCGAGCGTGCGGCTGAGAGAATCGCGACTCAGGTTGAGTTTGTTAACCAAGGTGATGAACTTGGCACCGGACGACTGATGCAACACGGCCAACAGCGGAATATTCCAGCGATGATGACACAGTTGGATCAGTTGTTTAGTTGAGTCCATTTAGAAAATCTCCCTGAACGCTTGACTTTATAAATTCCATTTAGTATACTTTTCGTACTGTGTGAAATCAACCAATTGTATAAAGGAGAATAGAATGAGTGCTGTAAATTTTAAAGATGGAATGACGTGTGCAATGCAGGTTAAAGATCTTTCTAAAGCAATAAATTGGTATCAGGATGTGCTAGGATTTAAAGAATCCTTTCGATTAGACGATATGGGTTGGGGTGAAGTGTCTTCACCTTGTAACGAAGTTAGTTTGGGGTTTTCGGTGGTAGAACAACCTCAGGTTGAGGGTGGCGCCACGATTACCTTTGGGGTGGCCGATATCGAAGCCGCACGCCAATCGCTTGAAGCCAAACAAGTAAAATTCGATGGTCCAATTCATACGATTGAAGGTGTGGTGAAGATGACCACATTTTTCGATGACGATGGCAACAAACTGATGTTCACTCAATCTTTAGGAGGCTGATTCATGCCTCAATTCATCTACGTCATGAGGCCGGTCAATCCCGAAATGGCCGTCAATCCTGACTTATGGACAGAGGCCGACAATAAAATGGCCGAGGATCATTTTGCGTATCTCACCAAAGCGACAGAAGCCGGCCAAGTGGTGCTTGCCGGTCGATCTTTGGATGATAAAGGCCCTGCCGTGGTGATTTTCGAAGCCGAAAATGAAGATGAGGCCCGTCGCTTTATGGAAGGCGACCCGTTTGTGTCAATGGGATTTGCCAACGTCACTTTGCATCCTTACCGAGTGGCGCTACAACGTAAGGAATGAGGTGTTTAGATGAACACTGCTCAAACGAATGTTCAAATTGATTTTCGTCAACTGAACAGCGCGTATGTTCAAATGGTGTTGGATTTATGTATGAAATCGGCCAAAGCTATTCCTGATGATAAAGCCACCTGGACACCTGTGGACGGCAGTGCCAAATCCGCATTCGATATCGTTAAGCACATGGTGGAAGTGAATCACTCTATCAGCACGTACGTGCGTGACAATCAACCCTTGTCAGATGAAGCCAAAGACCAACTGTTGGTTCACATCAATACATACGAAGATGCTTTGGCTGAGTTGACCAGCAGCAGCGATATTCTGGCGAAAGCGTATCAATCTGTCTCCGATGAACGGATTAAGGATGCATTGCAAAATCTGTCTCAACCTGGATCACTGGCCCGTACGATGGGGGTGGGCATCATTCACCTCATCTATCATTGGGGTCAGCTTGGCTACTTACAAACTTTGTGGGGCGATCAGGAAGATCATTTTTTGAAATAAGATTAATTTGGCTGAGGAAGGCGCCTTTGCGCCTTCCTCAATTCAGTTTCAACTTAACGCGATCTAAAAATATGGAGATTTTTGTAAATTTGATTGGCAAGTATTGCGTTGATTGAGCCAGGATGATACTCACTAAAATCAGCCCGATGCCCATCCATTGTCTCAATGCAAACCCTTGATCCAAAAACGCATAGCCCAAGATGACGGCCACCATTGGGCTGAACAACCCAAGGAATGAAATCTGAAAAGGGCGAAGCGATTTGATGCCCCGAAACCAAAGCCAGTAAGCCAACCCAGTTCCAATCACTCCAAGCCATAAGAAGCCGAAGATGTTGGTCACTGTGAAGGTGGGTAGCGTGGGTTCAAAGATAAGCATGATGGGTAACAACACAATGCCACCCGCTGTTAACTGCCAAGCAGTGAAAGGCAACAAATCTACAGGGCTGCCCCAACGTTTGGTGAGCACCACGCCCACTGACATTAACAGCATCCCTGCTACAGCAGCCAATATTCCAACCCAATCTAGCTGCCCATTGGGACTGAATACCAGAAATGCGACGCCAATGATGCCTAACAAGCCCGCACCCACAGCCAAGGGAGGCACACGGTCTTGAAGCACAAATTTTGACAGGGCCATTATTATCAATGGCTGAAGTGCGCCGATGGTTGCCACCATGCCGCCAGGGAGTCGATAAGCTGCCACAAACAACAGCGCAAAGAACAAACCAATATTTAATGCACCCAACACAAACGCTCGCCACCACCAGTGGCCTTTTGGCAAGGTTCTGTACAATAAGGTGATCAATATGCCAATGGGTAAGGAACGTAACAAAGCCACTAAAATCGGTTGGTCGGGAGGCAAAAACTCTGTGGTGGTGATGTAGGTGGTTCCCCAGAGGATCGGTGCGAGTGCTGTTAGAAGTAAGATTTTCATTATCATCTCCATATATCTTAATATAAAGTATCTTTAGATTAAGATAATAGTCAAAGTTTACCTCAATGTCAAGTATCTTTACGTTGAGGTATTCTTGTGCTATGATGAATGCTATGGAAAATCACGACCATGTAGATGAAGTACTAACTCAATGGCAGAGTGAACGACCTGATTTAGACACCTCTCCAATGGGGGTGACGGGACGAGTCTCACGGTTGTCGCGCAACTTGGAAATGTCACTCAAGTCCGTGTTTGAAAATCATGGGATCAATCTGGGTGAGTTCGATGTAATTGCAACATTGAAAAGATCAGGCAAACCTTATCGGCTCACACCGACCCAACTACTCAAGTCCTCTATGCTTACGTCTGGTGCAATGACCAATCGATTGGATCAACTGGAAAAAACAGGACTGATTGCACGAGAGGCTGATCCAAACGATCGTCGCTCCATCACCGTTGCACTTACGCCAGTAGGCCTGAAGTTGGTTGACAAAGCAGTGGAAGATCATGTGGCAAATTTGCATCGAGTTCTCTCACCATTGACGGATAAGGAAGCCGCCACACTTTCAGGCTTATTGAGAAAATTGTTGCTCCAGTTTGAATCGGATGACGACGGTTGAAACCATCTCTTGATTCAACGTACACTGAATAAAATTTTTTGCTGAGGTGATTGCTATGTCTGCACGTGATGAATTGGCCGCTAACATGAAGGATGTGTTTGGAAAAGCCAACTATCCTGTAAAGAGTGTGATGGACTTGATGCCAGTGCTGCCTCAAGGCCCAATGACCACGTTCACAGGTGGCGATAAAAGCTTTACAGCCATGGACTTGTCCACCAAGTTGGGCGGCGGCAATTTTCCTTATGAAACGGTTGATGCTTTGGTCGATGATATTTTGAGCGGTTTGGAAAACAACGGTCTGCTCTAACTTCATTCAATAAATCAACGTTCAGGGGGAGACGATGAAGATTCATCAACCAGTGATTCTGGATGCTGTTCGAACGCCCGTGGGTAAAAATGGCGGCATGCTTAAAGATATTCGACCCGATGATTTGTCAGGCGTCACCCTCAAAGCATTGTTGGAGCGCACAGGGATGGATGCTGCCGAAGTGGAAGACGTCATCCTCGGTTGTGTTACACAAAAGGGAGAGCAGGGTGGCAATATTGGACGGCTTGCTCCTTTGATCAGTGGCTTTCCTGTGACCACAGCAGGAGCGAGTGTCAACCGCATGTGTGCTTCTGGATTGCAGGCCATCGTCACTGCCGCACAGCAAGTGGCAACAGACATGGCTGATGTCGTCATCGGTGGCGGTGTCGAAAGCATGACGCGCGAAGCGATGGGTACAGACATGGGGGCAATCAATCCCAAATTGTTGTCCAATCATGAAATCGTCTGGCAGGGAGAATCTGCCGAACGTATTGCCGATAAGTGGGAAATCTCCCGTGAAGATCTGGATCAATTCTCGCTGGGCAGCCACGAAAAAGCAGCGACAGCTCAGGATGAATGCCATTTCTCCAAAGAAATTGTGCCGGTCGAAGTTGATGGTCAAACCTTTGAGCAAGATGAAGGTGTTCGTCGAGGCAGCACGATGGAAAAAATGGGGTCGCTGACGCCTGCGTTCCGACCTGATGGGCGAATCACGGCAGGCAATTCCTCACAGATCAGTGATGGGGCTGCAGCCGTTTTGATTGCTTCAGAAAACAAAGCCAATGAACTTGGAATCAAACCACGCGCCAAGATTCGTTCCTGGGCTGTGGCGGGTGTTGATCCGACCATTATGCTGACAGGGCCGATTCCATCCACTCAAAAAGCGTTAAAAAAAGCTGGACTGACGATGGATGACATTGATCTGGTTGAGATCAATGAAGCCTTTGCATCTGTCGTCCTGGCATGGGGCAAAGAGTTGAAGCCGGATTGGGAAAAGGTCAATGTCAATGGTGGTGCGATTGCGTTGGGGCATCCATTGGGTGCAACTGGCGCACGGCTCACAGCCACGCTGTTGCATGAGATGGAACGGCGCGATGTGGCACTTGGCTTGATCACTATTTGCATCGGCTTTGGTCAAGGCTTGGCCGCAATTATTGAAAGAGTTTAAATTTGGAAACTTTTACCGTTCGCATTCTGAATCAAGCAGGTGTAGAAAAACAGCATTGGAAAACCACCCAAGTATCAGGCGATCACAACCCCTTGGTGTTATTCGGGGCCTGGAAACGTTCGCTTCACACCAAAGTTGGCGAGGTGCCGGTGCAGAATCAAACGCTTGAATGCTATTGGTCGGATCAGCCTTACACGGTTTACGCTATTTACGATCAGGACTGGAAGTTGCGCGAGTATTACGCGCGCTTGATCAAGCCTGTTGAAGTTCAGGGGAATGTATTGCAATATGTGGACTTGGGCCGACATCTGTCTGTGAAGCCCGATTACGATTATCGGGTCATCGAAGATGCTGCCCCTTCCAGCAACGGTGGCGGGCATACAAATCAAGTCGATTTGGAAGCCGCTTGGGAGATGTTGCTGGATTCTGTTGAGGAACGCACTGGTCCATTTGAACAGGCTTTCTTCGACACATACAAACAGAAATAGAGCGCTTTTTATGAAAGAGGCACATCATGGCAAAGGCAATGCAACAAGCACCCACCTGGGATCTATCTGATCTGTATGCAGGCATAGATGACCCAAAGCTCGAACAAGATCTTCAAACCAACATCGATAAAGCTTCATCTTTTGCAGAAAAGTTTAAAGGCACATTGGACAACGAATCGTTAACCTCTGCCCATTTAAAATCTGCGATGGATGAATATGAAGCCCTGTATCGAAGCATTTATAGACCAATGGCCTTTGCCCAATTGTTGTTCAGCACCAACACCAAAGATGCTCAACGAGGTGCCTTGATGCAAAAGGTAAGTGAGGTTTCCAGCACCATACAAACACACCTGGTGTTTTTTGATATTGAAATGGGACAAATGCCTCAAAGCACATTTGATCAGGTGATTCAGGCTGAAGAGTTGAAAATTTACCAACACTACCTACAACAAGTGCGAGATCAAGCCAAGCACAACTTGACTGAACCGGAAGAAAAAATTCTGGTCGAAACCTCGAACTCCAGAGGGCCGGCATTTAGCCGCCTGTTTACCGAAGTCACGTCTCGAACTGACTTTGAGATTGAACGTGATGGTGAAGTGCAAACGTTCACTCAAGGCGAAGTGCTGGCCATGTTTCATGATCCAAACCGCGAACTTCGCGAAAAAGCGGCAGCCTCTGTGACCGATGGCGTGAAAGAAAACGCCCACGTAGTGACGTTTATTTACAACACACTGATTCAGGAAAAGGCCGTATTGGATCGCTTGCGTGGTTTGGAGCATCCAGAATCAGCCCGACATCTGGACAACGAAATTGACCTGAACACCGTCAGCACGATGGTGGATGTGTGTGTGTCCAACTTCAATTTGGTTGAGGATTATTACAACCTCAAAAAGAAACTGTTGGGCGTCGATGAATTGACCCATTACGATCGCTATGCGCCGATCCAGAACAAACAGGTTGATATTCCTTTTGAGGATGCCAAAGATATTGTGATGACATCTTTCAATAATTTCAGCCCCAAACTCGCTGAAATGACCGAACCTTTTTTCAGTAAAAACTGGATCGATGCCGCTATTGCAGATGGTAAACGAGGTGGCGCATTTTGTGCAGGTATAACGCCCGACCTGCATCCGTATGTGTTCATGAATTACAACAACACAGCCAACGATGTCATGACCTTAGCACACGAATTGGGCCACGGTATTCACGATGTGTTGGCAGCTAAAAATCACATGTTCGATTATCAGCCGGTGTTGCCCATGGCTGAAACTGCCAGCACCTTTGGTGAAATGTTGGTGTTCGACAAGTTGCTCTCCGACCTCGACAACGAAGAAGAAAAGCTTGGTCTGATCTGCAAAAAAATCGAAGACACTTTTGCGACCGTGTTTCGTCAAATTTCTATGTTCCGTTTCGAACGAGAAGCTCACAAACTTCGACGCGAAAAAGGCGAACAAACCACCGAATCCTTCAATGAATTATGGCAGTCCACTCAGCAGGAAATGTACGGAAAATCTCTCACCCTTGGTGATGATCACGCCTACTGGTGGCTCTATGTACCGCACATCATTCAGGTGCCTTTCTATGTCTACGCTTACGCTTTTGGCGAATTGTTGGTAATGTCACTCTATGCCCAATATCAACGCGAAGGCGACAGCTTTATCAACAAATACTTCGATCTGCTTGCTGCCGGTGGAGCCAGAACACCTGCCCAACTGGTCAGCAAAATGGGCTTTGATATCGCCGATAAAAACTTCTGGCAAAGCGGCTGTGACTTGGTCCGTGAACGTATCGAACGTGCGAAAGCGTTGGCGAGTTAAGGTCGATAAAGGCGATTTTTTATATAGGTTAGAGGCTTCAAACCCCCAACCCCCTTTGTCTAAAGGGGGCTACGATTGGGCTGTATATGTGTATTCAGATGCTTGAGTCGTTGTTCTCTCCAGTGTTGGTTTGAAAGTCAATAGAAGGATGTTCATCTCTGTTTTCACAAAAATGACGCACTAAATTTATCTTTAGAACTTATGCTAAGAAAATCGAATCTTAAACCAGAAGCCACCCTCAGTGGTTAAATGTAGCCCCTTTTTGAAAAGGGGTTGGGGATTAGAAGCCTTTCCCATATATTATCCCTAAATCCTAAAAGTTGTAAAAACCCCTTGTCAATCAACCATATCGTGCTATACTGGAAAAGCTATCTTACAGGTACAAAGCGAGGTCACATCATGAACACAACATCTTTCATGAAGATCGCAAAACACGCCATGCCTTTCTCCTTCTGTGTGTGCTGTTGTTGTACCTGCCTCTGTATGGAGGACGCTGACAAAGGCCAACATCTGTTGTATCTGGCCTAAAGTCACGTCCCTACAACCCACTGTCGTTACTCAATTTTGATTAAGTATCCCTTAAGGGATTGCTGATTTAGACACGCATTTGGTGTTTGGCCGATGCCATCATCATCACGGCTGTCTAATCGACTTGATGTTTTTGATGAAGGAGATATTTGTGAAGCTGGACTATGAAAAGCAGATTGATTCAGTGATCATTTCGGAGTTAAACAGCTATTTGCAAGATCGTTCGCCACAAGAAATTTTGAGTTGGGCTTGGTCCACTTTTGGATATCAGGTGGTCGCCAGTTCTTCGTTTCAAACGCAGAGTGTGCCTTTGTTACATATGATTGGAAACACCACACCGCAATTGCCCGTGATCTTTTTGGACACAGGCTTCCACTTTTCTGAAACACTTCAATTTAGAGATGTACTGCAGCAACAATTTGGCCTCAATATTCTAAATGTTCAACCTGAATTGAATCCGCAGCAGTTGGCTAAAGAACACGGTGAAAAACTCTACGACCGTAACCCCAGTTTATGTTGCCATCTCAATAAGGTTGAGCCAATGAAGCAGGCTGTCAAAGGACTTCGTGCCTGGATCACCGGTGTTCGTGCAGATCAAACAGCACGGCGGCGTCAGTTAAATGTGATTGAACTTCAGGAGGATGGATTGATTAAAATTCATCCATTACTCAACTGGACGAAGAAAGATGTGTGGGAGTATGTAGATGAACATCGATTACCAGCCCATCCGTTGCTCGAAAAAGGCTATGTAAGTGTAGGATGCGCGCCCTGCACTCGACCTGTTTTTGCCGGAGAAAATGAACGCGCCGGACGTTGGCGCAATATGGCGAAAACTGAGTGCGGATTGCATACTTGAGCCATGTCCATTGTCTTGGTGGGTGCCAATCATAAGAGCGCATCTGTTGAAGTTCGTGAGCAGTTGAGTGCTGCCATCACTGCCAAAGGGTTTTCTTTATCCAAAGAAATCTTTGCAGGGTGGGTGTTTTTATCAACATGTAACCGAATTGAGCTTTATGCTTCACTGGATGAAATAAATCCAAATGCTGCGGAAAAGCTGGAAGGGCTGCTGAGAAAAATCAGCGGTTTGGATGCAGCCACATGTCGCACGGCAATGTATCACAAATGGGATGGGGCAGTCGTAGAGCACCTATTCCGCGTGGCTTCAAGCCTGGATTCTTTGGTGCTTGGCGAGAATGAAATTCTTGGCCAAATCAAGCAGTCTTTTCATTCTGCGGATACCGATGATGTGTTGAATCGGTTGTTCCAACAAGCTTTGCATACAGGCAAACGAGTGCGTACGGAAACCCAGATCAGCAAACATCCTGTGTCGGTGGCATCGGTGGCGGTGTCATTTGTGAAACAAGTGTTGGGTCGTCTTGATCAACGCCACGCACTGTTAATCGGGGCGGGTGAAATGGGGACTCAAGTGGCGCAACGGTTATGTGATCGCCAGATCAAAAAATTATCTATCATGAGTCTTCGTGGGGAACGGGCGCGCAATCTGGCGACACAACTTGACGGTGTGGTAGTAGAGTTTTCTGATTTAGATGATGCACTCAGAGACGCTGATGTGGTGGTTACTGCAACGGGAGCGACTGAGCCTGTCATTAATCATTTCCAAATCCAACGAGTAATTAAGCATCGAAAGACCCCTTTAATGCTGCTTGATTTAGGGATGCCCAGAGACATTGACCCACAAGCGACGATGCTCCCAGATGTGAGCCTTTTTAATATCGACCATCTGCAAGTGACGGTGGCTATGCATCAGCAAAAGCGAGAACAGGAAATTCCTCAAGTTGAGCAAATCCTTGAAAATGAGATGAAAAAATTTAGTCATTGGATGCAATATCAACGAACATATAAGGTGTTGCATGTCAGCTGAAACGTTGGTGCTTGGCACACGAAAAAGTAAGCTGGCGATGATTCAGGCTGAATTGGTCAAAAGTCATTTATTAAAAACATTTCCAGATTTAAACATACAGATTCAAGGCATGGACACACAAGGGGATGCCTCGTTGCATTTGGATTTCGCGCAACTGGACAAAGGCATGTTCACCAAAACCATCGAGACGGCTTTATTGAACGGTGACATTGATGTGGCCGTGCACAGTCTCAAAGATCTTCCGACTGATTTGCCTCAAGGATTGGAACTTCGAGCCGTTTTGCCTCGTGAAGATGTCAGGGATGTCATGGTCAGTCATATTGCAGCAGATCTGGATCTTTTGCTTGAAGGGGCGAGAGTTGGCACAGGCAGTCCACGTCGAGGGGCCCAACTGCTTGCTTACAGAAATGATCTGAAAATTCTCCCGATTCGCGGAAATGTGGACACTCGATTAAGCAAGCTGGATAACGGCGATTACGATGCTTTGGTGCTGGCCGCGGCGGGCTTAAAGCGGCTCAATCTTGAAGATCGAATCACGGCTTATTTGCACACAGGCATCATGGTGCCGCCGCCTGGGCAAGGAGCCATTGGCCTAGAGATTCGACGACATGATGCGCGTATCCAGCGCATGTTGGCTCAAATCAATCATGTGGACACCTGGCATGAAGTCGATGCAGAGCGTGCTTGCCTCAAGGTATTGGGCGGTGGTTGTCATGTTCCAATTGCAGTACATGCTGAATGTCAATCTAATCAAATTAACATATCAGGGTTGGTTGCAACGCGTGATGGTCAGCAAATGATTCGTTCTCAGTTGAGCGGTGATGTGAATCAATCAGAACAATTGGGCGAAAAGCTTGCGGTAGAATTACTGAAACAAGGGGCGGAGGCGTTGCTCAATGAGTCAAGTTAATCTTGCAGGCAAAACGATTTTGATCACGCGCCCACAATTTCAGGCCGAAATTTTTGCCTCGAAGCTCGAACAGCTTGACGCCAAACCTATCATAAAGCCAAGCATTCTGATTAAGCCAGCTCTTGACCAAAAGCCTTTACAAAATTCTGTTCAACATTTGGGTCAATATGATGGGGTCATCTTTTCAAGCCTCAACGGTGCCAAATATTTTCTGGATGAAGTTGAAGTTCAACGGCAAAAAGAAGTGCTGCAGACACGTCAATTGGTTGCTGTTGGGCCAGTGACCGAGCACTATTTAAACCAACGTGAGATGGATGTAGATGTGGTTCCAGAACTATTTTTAGCACAAGAAATGCTCAGTAAACTTGAAGTGGGGAAGCGGTACCTGATGCCGCAAGGCAACCGCACCACACAATCTTCTATTGAAGCCTTGGGCGATGTTCAGATTGATCGTGTGTTGGTTTATTTCAACACTTTTCGAGATATCTCTGATGCTGAAAAAAAACAAATAGAACAGGTTCACTTTGACTTTATTACGTTTACCAGTGCTTCTTGTGCATCTGGTCTGCTTGCCTGGTTTGCGCCATCCTTGTTGCCAGATTCACTGATGAATGCATTCACTATTTGTATTGGGCCAAGCACTGCCGAAGCCGCACAAGAAGCCGGATTTGAAAATTTGTTGGTGGCGCAGGAGCATACTACAGAGGGTATGATTGACGTTATGTTAGAGAGGGTAAACCATGAAGTTTGATCAACAATTACATCGACCTCGACGGCTCAGACAGTCCGACGCATTGAGAAACCTGATGCAGGAAACGCGGCTGCATTCGCACGACTTTGTATTTCCATTATTCATCGTTGAGGGCGAGGACTTGAAACAGCCGATCACGTCGATGCCAGGACAGTTCCGTTGGTCGGTGGATCGCTTGCCTGAAATTTTGGATCTGGTGGTGGTGGCAGATGTTAAGGCCGTGTTGCTGTTTGGTATTCCTGAAGTCAAAGATGCCGTCGGCACGCAGGCATATGCTGAAACAGGGGTGATTCAGCAGGCGATTCGGGCAATTAGAAAAGCTTATCCAAGCTTGCTGGTAATTGGGGATGTGTGTTTGTGTGAATACACTGATCATGGTCATTGCGGCGTGCTGGAAAACGGTAATGTCGTCAACGATGCCACACTTGAATTGCTTGCAAAAGCGGCGGTGACCCAGGTTCAAGCAGGAGCTGATGTGGTGGCTCCAAGCGCGATGATGGACGGACAGGTGGCTGCTATTCGTGCAGGTTTGGATGCACAAAAATTAAAAAACATTCCGATCATGGGGTACTCGGCTAAGTATGCGTCGGCGTACTATGGGCCATTTCGAGAAGCGGCAGAATCCGCGCCACAGCAGGGCAATCGAGCCGGGTATCAAATGGACCCGCCCAACGTTCGGGAAGCTTTACGCGAGATTGAACTCGACCTCAACGAAGGGGCCGACATGATTATGGTCAAACCGGCACTTTCCTATTTGGATGTGATCCATCAAGCTCGGCAAACGTTTAATGCACCTTTGGCTGCTTACAACGTGAGTGGCGAATATTCAATGATCAAAGCAGCAGCTCAAAATGGTTGGATTGATGAACAACGAATCGTGATGGAAACCCTCACCTCGATCAAGCGGGCGGGTGCAGATATTTTGATTTCCTACTTTGCCTTGGATGTGGCAGATTGGTTACGTGCTTAGTTTGGTGTCGTAAAGCGAATCACCAAGCGAGGTTTTTGACCTGATTCCGAGTCACTTTCTGAAGAGAAAAATCGACGGGCTTGTCCATCACCTACGATGATCCAACCAAAGTTCTCAGCTTCGCCATCCACCCACGCCTGTACATCGGCCACTATGCCATCACCTTCAAAAGTCATCGTTGAGCCTGTACCGCTGGTGCGTGCCATGCTACTTTCGGTTTCAACAAAATCACCGCCAGGGGTTTCCCAGGTTGAGGTCTGATGAAAATTAGATGTCCATGTAGCGTCATCCATAGCAGCTTCCGTGCCGCGACCTTCTTCACCTGCAGCATCTTGTTTACCTTCGCCCCAATCAGCCAGCAATCGATGTATAAACATATCTGAGTTTCGACGCTGGAATTGTGTTTTAGAAATCGTGATTTGAAACTGAACTGACACAATTGTTGAGTTTGACGGAATGTCTGAAAGATCAAATGCCACCAATGCTCGGCGTAGGTTCGGCTGATCTGTGAGGCCAGCAAATAGATGTTGGCCGCCACCATTGCTTAACTCACCTTCTTCAAACAAAGATGTATCTCGTGTGCCTTCGTAGCCATTGATGCCTTGCTCAAGAGTCAGTTCTTGTTCGACAGGTTGTGCTCTGAGGTTGCCAGATATCAAAATCAAAGAAATAAATAAAAACAACAATAAGCCTTTTTTGAACATACCAAGCCCTCCAAAGATCATTTCATTTTAACGAAAGGTTAACATGTTTGTCATCGAATAAACATGGTTTGAAGGGAAAAAAGCGGTGAAAAGTTGGTGAAATATTCAATTGCAAAGTTGATCAAAAGCAAGGTTGGCAGCATCTAGTGTTTGTTCGATTTGCTGGTCTGTATGGGCCAAACTCATGAACCACGTTTCAAATGGAGAGGGGGGCAGATAGACGCCTTGATCCAACATCGTTTGGAAAAACGGTGTGTAAAGTTGATGTTGGGTCGCTTTTGCTTGCTCATAATTTTTGACGACTGTTTGACTGAAAAACAGATTGAACATCGAGCCGATTTGGTTCACTTGAACGGGAATACCTGACCGTTTTGCTGAATCACGAAGCCCTTGAATTAAAGCTTGAGTGGCGGTTTCCAAGCGGTCATACACATTTTTATCATCAATCAAGTCCAATGTGGTCAACCCTGCCGTCATTGCCAATGGGTTTCCCGACAATGTGCCCGCTTGATAGACTGCGCCTAACGGGGCGAGGTGTGACATAATTTCCTTTCGACCACCATATGCGCCCACAGGCAGACCACCGCCAATCACTTTGCCTAGGCAAGTGAGGTCAGGCTCAATACCGAATCTGATCTGTGCGCCGCCGTAGGCCACTCGATAGCCGGTCATGACTTCGTCAAAGATCAATAACGTATCATTGGCTTTAGCTAAATCTCTCAAATTTTGTAGAAAATCTGGCTCGGGCAACACCATGCCCATGTTGCCAGCAACGGGTTCGATGATGATAGCTGCGATTTGTTGAGGGTATCGAGCAAAAGTTTCTTTGACGGCATCCAGATCATTGTATGGAACACTGAGTGTGTCCTGTGTGGCTGCACAAGGCACGCCTGGAGAATCGGGCAGCCCGAGGGTTGCCACACCCGATCCGGCTTGAACCAGCAGCATGTCCGCATGACCGTGATAGCCACCATCGAATTTAATGATTTTATCGCGCTTAGTAAAGGCTCTGGCCAGTCGTAATGCACTCATCGTCGCTTCCGTGCCGGAATTGACGAAGCGGATTTGATCCATGCTTGGAAAGGTCGAGGTGATTTTTTTTGCCAGCTTCACTTCAACTTCAGTCGAGGTGCCAAAGCTGGTGCCTTGGAAAGTGGCACGATTTAAAGCGGCAATGACATCAGGGTGGGCGTGGCCCAAAATCAACGGCCCCCAGGAGCCGACATAATCGATGTAGGTGTTGCCATCTACATCAAACAGCATTGCGCCTTCACCTCGGGCCATGATGACGGGTTTGCTTCCGACGGATTTGAAAGCTCGAACAGGGCTGTTGACACCACCGACCAATACGTCTTGGGCTTCAGCAAAGATTTGTTCGGATTTGTTTCGACTCATATGTTGCTCACTTTTGTTGTTGGTAGTGGTGTTTGGCTTTTATCAGCAATTCTCTTTTTAACGCCATCTCAGAGATTTCATTTTGATCAGCACGAATCAGCATGGCCTCGTTGACCACATCGAGCCAGTAGTTTCGGCGGCCTTTAAAAGTCGAAAACATGCGCTTGATAATCGGGCGAATGTCTCCCAACACTTTGGTCAAATTGACATAGCCATCACCAAATTCTTGCTCCAGCCGTTCTCGAACGCGACGAGACAATGCCGCGCTTTTCCCCGAACTGTGGATACCAATTTGCAACCCATCCCGCGAAAAATTGGCGACAGCAATGAAGTCACATAGCTCGGTCACATCAAGCACGTTTAAAACCACTTTTTCCTGATCTGCTTCTTTGCGAACCGTCTCGCCCAGACTTTGATCACACACAATACAGAGGAACGCACCTTTCAGGTCGCCCACTTGATAGGGGCGTTGTATCCAGGTGAGTGATCCGGATTCTGCCATCTGTTCAAGCTCATCTGTAACATCAAGACTTATGACTGTCAGGTGTGGTTCACAGCGTAGCAGTGCTTTGGATTTGGATGTGGCCTCGTGATCTCCGCCGATGATGACCACATTTCGCTCTTTTAAATTCATTGCCACAGGGAAATAAGTATTGTATTCAGCCATGATGCCTCAGTTTACCCGTCACCTTGCCAACGATCACGATGGCGGGGGCCTGTACATTTTTTTCAACAGCCAAGTCGGCAATGTTTTTTAATGAGCCGGAAGTTGTTCGTTGTTCAGGTGTACTGACCTTTTCGATGATGGCGACTGGTGTGGCGCTTTCCATGCCATGTTCGATCAATTGTGCCTCGATATATTCCAAGTGAGCGACCCCCATGTAAAAAATCAATGTGTGATGACTGTTGACCAAACTCGGCCAATCGATTGTTTCTTCGGACTTGTCTGGTGCAAAGTGTCCTGTAACGAAGCTGACGCCAGAGGCCACGTCACGGTCCGTCAGGGGGATTGTCAGGGCCGCTGCTGCCGCCACACCTGCGCTGATGCCTGGGATGACTTCATAGGGAATGTTGCAGGCCTCTAAAGCTTGGGTTTCGTCGTTGAGCCGACCGAACAGGGAAGCATCGCCACCTTTGAGTCGAGCCACAGTTTTGCCAAGCTGTGCATGTTCGATCATCAGAACATTGATTTTATCCTGACGAATTTCCGCAGGATAGACGTCCTTCCCGCAATGGATCAGTTCAACATGAGAAGGGATAGATTCAATTAGCGCTTTGCCAACCAGAGAATCGTAAAGCACGACATCAGATTGGTCGATCAATTTCCGCGCTTTGACGGTCAGCAGTTCGGGGTCACCTGGGCCTGCGCCGATCAAATAAATTTTTCCTGGCATGGTGAAGTTAGGCGTGGAAATCCAGGCCGTTGTTGACGTATTTCACAAAACCCTTGCGGATGGCAAACATGCCGAAGCGTTCGCCGCCCTCCCTCTCGGTTGCGTATTGCTGCAGCAACGGTTTAAGAGATTCCAGGATTTCTTCCTCACCAATATTTTCCTTGTAAAGTTTATTGAGCCGTTCACCCGCAAAGCCTGCACCCAGGTACATGTTGTATTTGCCAGGGGCCTTTCCAACGAAGCCAATTTCGCCCAAGTAGGGGCGTCCGCAACCGTTGGGGCAACCCGTCATGCGGATAACAATTTCTTCATCGTTGAGGCCGACATCATCGAGGATGACTTCAACTTTGTCGAGCAGATAAGGCAAATAGCGTTCAGCCTCGGCCATAGCCAGACCGCAGGTAGGCAGTGCAACACACGCAATCGAATTGCGGCGCAGTGCTGACGTGTGCTTGCCATCCGTTAAGTTATATTCCTTAACAATGGCTTCGATCTTGGCTTTGTTTTCCTCAGGCACATTACCGACCATCACGTTTTGATTGCCGGTTAAACGGAAATCGCCATCGTGGATTTTGGCAATTTCGCGCAGGCCAGTCATCAGCAAATAGCCTTTGTAATCGCGGATGCGGCCATTTTGAATGAACAACGTAAGGTTCCATTTGCCGTTGGTGCCTTGAGTCCAGCCGTAACGATCGCCGGCGAATTCAAATTTGTAGGGGCGTTTTTCTTCAAGTTCGTAGCCAAGGCGTTCATGCAGTTCCGCTTTGAACCAAGCCACACCTCGATCGTTGATGGTGTATTTGAGTCGCGCATGTTTGCGGTTGGTGCGGTCGCCAAAATCTCTTTGTATTTTGACGATATGCTCGGCCACTTCCACAGCCTGATCTGGTTTACAAAAACCGATGACGTAACCCAGGTTTGGATAGGTGGCGGTATCACCATGAGTCATGCCCATGCCACCACCGACGGTGACGTTGAATCCTTGAAGTTTTCCATCTTCTACAAGGGCGATGTAGCCCAGGTCTTGAGAAAACACATCCACATCATTGGCGGGTGGAATGGCCATGCCGATTTTGAATTTTCTGGGCAGGTAAGATTTGCCATAGATTGGTTCTTCATCATCACGACTGTCGGCCACTTTTTCTTTGTCGAGCCAGATTTCGTGATAGGCGGTGGTTTGTGGTGTGAGATGTTCGCTGATCTTTTTTGACCATTCATATGCTTCCTGATGCACATCAGATTGATCAAAGTTGGGACTGCACATGACATTGCGGTTAACATCCCCACAGGCAGCGATTGTGTCTAGCAAAGAATCGTTAATTTCCTTGATGGTTTGTTTCAGGTTCCACTTAAGGATGCCATGAAATTGAAATGCCTGTCGCGTGGTCAGCCTCAATGAACCGTTTGCGTATTGGTGTGCCAGTCGATCCATCTCCAAATATTGCTCAGGCGTGGCAATGCCGCCTGGAACACGAACGCGAATCATGAACTCAAAGGCGGGTTCGAGTTTTTGCTTTTCGCGCTCATTGCGTAGATCGCGATCATCCTGCTGATAGGTGCCGTGAAACTTAAGTAAGTGCGTGTCTTCCGGCGCAACAGCTCCTGTGATTTGATTGCTCAGTGATTCAACAATGGAACCGCGCAAATAACGGCTGTCATTTTTGATGTGTTCAACCGGCGTCAATCTTGGCTTTTTCTCACTCATGATGTCCTCATTTTTTCAAGAAAACTTTACAAAGAATTTCATATCGTGATCAGAATACCCTTTGCAGTCCAACCGTAGCCCCTTTGAGACCAAAGGGGTTGGGGATTTGAAGTTTTTTACATTTTTTAAATTCTTTCCCTATTTAAATATGCCTTTTCATTCTTAATATACATCACGCTGATACCGATGTTCTTTTTGCAGGTTGGCAATATATTCTTTGGCTTTGTCTGGACTTATGTCGCCTTCCTTGGCGATGATGGTTTCGAGGGCGGCTTGGACGTCGGGGGCCATGTTTTTTTCGTCACCGCAGACGTAGAAGTAGGCACCGTCTTCGAGCCAATCGAAGATTTCTTCGCTACGTTCTAGGAGTTTATGCTGCACGTAGACCTTCTCATTGGTGTCTCTGGAGAAAGCGATGTCTAGATGGGTGAGTACGCCATCCTTAAGAAAGCGTTGCCAGTCGAGTTGATACATAAAATCGTTGCGGAAGCGACGATCTCCGAAGAAGAGCCAGTTTTTGCCAGTAGCTCCAGTTTCCTCTCGTTCTTCAAGAAAGGCGCGAAAAGGCGCGACGCCCGTGCCCGGACCGACCATAATCATTGGGGCATCAGGATCTTCGGGCATTCGGAAATTGTCATTATTTTGGATAAACACAGGGAGCGTGTCTCCCACCTGCAAGCGTTCCGACGACTGAATTGAGCAGACACCGAAGCGATTGCGTCCATGCGTTTCGTATCGCACAGCAGAAATGGCGACATGGACTTCGTCGGGATTTGCTTGATAGCTGTTGGCAATCGAATACAAACGGGGAGGCATTTTTCTGAACACGTTCACAAACTCTTTGGCAGAGACGCCTTGGAGTTTGTAATCGCGCACGAGATCAAGTACATCTCGTCCATGTACGTAGTTTTTTAGTTCTGAATCTTTCTCTGGTTCGGTCAGTTTTTGTAAACCATTTTGGGAAAAATCGGCTGCCTGTCGCATCAATGGTTTGGTCAACACAGTGAGTTCAAAATCTTTGGCGAGTGCGTCTTTGAGTGGTTTGTCTATGTCGCCCACTTTGATGGATTCATCGACGTGCCATCCCATTTCATCGATCAGTGCTTTGACCAACTCGGGGTGGTTTTCAGGATAAATGCCCAGTGAATCACCTGGTTTAAATTCAAACTCGGAACCTTCAATGGATAGCTCCAAATGACGTGTCTCTTTATCGGAACCCTGTCCGTTGAGGTTGAGGTTTTCCAACACTTCTGCCTGGAATGGATTGCTGCGAGAGAAGGTGGATGTTGCGACTGATGCAGTAGCTTCTGTGGCTGCGAGTGCAGACAAACCGGCTTGTTCACGCAAGCTGTCCATCACACCTTGCATCCAGCGTTCGGCATCAGCATCGAAATCGATGTCACATTCCACACGCTCAAACAGTTGTTGGCCGCCCAGTTCTGCAAATTGTTGATCGAACTCACGCCCTGTTTGACAGAAGAAATCGTAAGAGCGATCACCTAAAGCCAGCACGGAATAGTTCACTTCATCCAGGCTTGGCGCACGCTTGCCATGCAAGAATTCGTGGAAGGCCAATGCATTATCCGGCGGCACGCCTTCGCCGTGGGTGCTGACCACAACGAGCAGGTTTTTAACCGTTTTCAAATGGCGCGGCTTGTAATCATTCATACTGGACAGAGTGGTTTGGAACCCAGTGATTTCCAGTCGTGATGCCATTTCTTTGGCCAAACTTTGGGAGTTGCCTGTCTGTGAACCGTAAAGCACAGTCACAATCACAGGGTCCTGCGCTGCGCCGCCAAGCAGGGCATACGCATCTTTGGCGTTGACAGCGGGAGGTGCTTCAGTCACTACGGGTTCAGGTTGCAATACACTCAGTGCAGATAAGTAGCCGTTGAGCCATGTGGTTTGCTCGGGCGTGAGTGTGGGCAACACGTCATTCAATAATTCAACTTGTGTTTCATTGAACGGACTGTTGTTCGATTTCAATGCCATAACTATGCCTGCTTTATTTATGTAATCTAGTCAAATAGAAAATGGGCAAGTTTTCTTTATCTCAATTTAAAAATGGAAACTTTCAGAGTTTTTGAAAGACTGGGACAAAACCTAAATCAAAGGGCTGATTCAGAATTTATCCCTAGATACAGAGGCAGTTACAGCAACAACAAGAGGAGGACATTGACATGCTTCGAGCGTTTACATTGTGCGTTTGAAACAAACTAATACGCTTCATTCGTCGCTGTCCTTTGATCTGGATTTTGTCGAAGTATAGTAGCTTTTTGTGATCCTGTCAACCGTTTTGAGCATCACAGTGCTTTGAAAAATAATTTATATAAATGAAAAACTCTAATCCCCCAACCCCCTTAAATCATTAAGGGGGCTACGATTGGGCTGTGAATAGCTGGTTCTGATTTTAGGAATTTTGTTCTGAGTTGGCTGGCAAAAACGGAAACAACTATAATCCCTACTGTGAGAGTAATATGACAACACTTTCGGAAAAATATCAGCAGGCTATTGAAAAAATTGATGCGGCCAATGCACAAGACCCAAATCAGGAAACAGGCAATGGAGAGGCATTTCCTAAAGAAATTTTATATGCACAGCGCATGAGCAGGTGGCTGGAAAAACTTGACCCTGATGCTTCCGAAGCATTGCGTTTGGCGGCACGAAGCCAACATATTTGCCGCTGGGAGATTCCTCGAAGTCAGTTTCCTGAAGGGCGTGAAGGGTATCATCAATGGCGTACCACGCTGTATCAATTTCATGCCGACAAAGCTACAGAGATTTTACAGGACGTTGGCTATGATGGTGCGACTATTACCCAGGTGCAAAAGCTGTTGATGAAAAAACAACTCAAAATTGATCCCGAAGTGCAAATGCTTGAAGATGTTATTTGCCTCGTGTTTTTAGAAAACTATTTCGCTGACTTTTCTCAGAAACACGATAAGGAAAAAATCATCCACATCCTGCGTCGCACCTGGAAAAAAATGTCTGCACATGGCCATGAGGTTGCTATGACACTCGAACTTTCACCAGAGCAAAAGGTTTTTTTAGATAAAGCAATCCAAGCTTAACCCGTTTCAATCGGGAGTTCAGGATCATTGCCCCACTCACCCCAAGAGGCATCATAGACGCGTGTGTTGGAATGCTGAATGACTTGTAACCCGACATAAACCAATCCAGAACGTGTGGCGGTTTGGCAATGAATGACAGCCGTTTTCTCGTCTTTCAATCCAGCCTCAGCAAACAATGCCTTAACTTCAGGTTCGGATTTGAAAGTTCCATCTTCACTCAAAAGATTGACCCACTCTAGCCATGCTGCGCCAGGAATTCGTCCACCTCGCGCAGCTCGCGCATCGGCCCCTGTGTGTTCTCCTAACGTTCGGTTGTCCAGGATTTGCACTGTGTCATCATGGAGATGGTCAACCACCCAAGAAGTTTCTGCAAGCAATTGTTCGTTTGTGCTGACAGTGAAATTTTTTGCAGACGCTGTGACTGTTTCAGTCGAAAGCGGAAGACCTGCCCGTTGCCAGGCTTCAATCCCACCATTGAGAAAATGAACATTTTGGTGACCATAATATTGCAGGGCCCAAAGGGTGTAACCTGCATCCTGATAACCAAATTGACTGTAGACAACCACATCTGTATTTTCATCAATGCCAGCATTGCCCATCAGATGAGCAAACGACGTTGGGTCAGCCACCACTCTGGTCATGGCCAATGGTTGTTGGACCAGGGCGAATGGCACATTGACTGCCCCAGGAATATGACCGGACAGATAGTTTGGCGGCATGCGAGTATCGACAATCACACCGTCGAAATTTTCAAGTTGATGTGGTCCAAGCAGGATAGATGTACTCAAAAGAAATCCTTTCCATAGCCATCTTCATGGAATGTGTCGGTGGATAAATAACGTACGCCATCATCAGGAAAAAAGAGAACCACGTTTTTGATATGCGATGTGTCTTCCAGGCCATCAAGCCAACGTCGCGTTGCCAGCCATGCGGCACCGGCTGTGGGTCCCATGAGCATCCCCGTTTGATTGGCCAGGGCACGTGCGCCAGCTTTGGCACCTGACTCTTCAATCTCAACGATGTGATCAATCCAGGAATCATCGTAGATGATCGGTTTACAATCACCATCGGGTCGGCGAATGCCCATGATTTTTGTTTTAGGCCAGACTGAAACAACTTTAAGATTGGGCCTTGTTTCTTTGATGAAACTTGACGCTCCGACCAACGTTCCTGTGGTGCCGCTGCAGGCGACAAATACATCGATATCAGGGCACTGATTCAAAATTTCTGGACCTGTGGAATCGTAGTGAGCCAGGATGTTGGCTTTGTTTTCATGTTGGGCAATCCAATAAAAACCATCTTCCTCATTCTTGGCGCGGGCGGCATCAATAGCAGCAGTGGTCCCCAACTCGCCTGGGGTCAGTTTGATTTCTGCACCATATGCACTGATGAGATGACGGCGTTCGATGCTGGCATCATCTGCCATGTAGATCAATGCTTTTTGTTTTAAGACGGCACAAATCATGGCCAAACCAATGCCTGTGTTGCCGGAAGAAGCTTCGACCAATGTGGTTTCTGGGGTCACACCGCCTTGTTCCATCGCATCGGCCACCAGATAAAGAGCGGTTCGATCTTTGACGGAGCTGGACGGATTGTAGCTGTCCAGCTTGGCCCAGAGTTTGATGTTAGGGTTTTCATATGGAAGCGAAAGCATTGGTGTATTGCCAATTTGAGTGAGCACACTGTTTGGGTGTTCGGCTCGCAGATGTACTAACCGCTGACGCAAATCAGCCAGACGTTGTTGTAACTCAGGTGATAAATTAGAAGTGGTCGAGGTCATGAAAACCTCCTCAATAGATTCTGATGTAGAGGGTGATAATAGAAAAAAGAGTTAACGTTTGAAGACTGGACAAAGGCGATCATGAGCTTGCTGAGGAAACTCAAAACTAATGTTTTTCATAAATAGTTCCTTTGTTTGAAAAGTGCTCGGATACTATCACAGCTTCAGAAATGTGTCAAGTATTGGTTACTTTCAAAGTGGGTTTTGATTTTACTACGAAAAGAAAACGAATGTAAATAAGATCCAACTCGCGCCATTCAATCGTAGCCCTCTTTTTGAAAAGAGGGTTGGGAGATTAGAGCTTTTAAATTATTTACAAAATCCTTCTAATCTAAATTTTAAAAGTTTTCAAAAAGAGGGGTTGACAAAAATTTGATGCATGACTATAGTCCCCTCAGTTGTAAATGTCCTGTGGTGATTTATGCCCTATTGCAGCCACATAAAAGAAATCGCTAAAAAGGTATCCCTGGCGAATTCCTATTCTATCCACAGGACCTCATAGGAGGTCCAGCATGTCTAACTGCAACAATCCTGATCCACACACAGCGTCCGTTCACGCAGGCGAACAGCGACCCAAACCGTACAATGCCTTGGCCAACCCCATCTTTCAGACGGCCAACTATTCATTCGAAAACACGCAAGCTTTACGCGATTATGTCGATGGCGTGGTTGAGCGTGACAAGTACGGGCGTTATGGCAATCCCACCCAACGCACAGCAGAGCGAAAGCTGGCTGAACTCGAAGGCGGCGAACAAGCACTGTTGTTTCCCAGCGGCATGGCGGCGACTACGATTGCGTTATTAGCTTATCTGAAAGCCGGTGATCACTTGATTCTGAGCCGCGAGTGTTACAAGCAGATTCGTGAGTTCGCGGTCACTGTACTGAATCGTTTTGGTGTCGAAGTGTCGCAATTTGATCCCAACAATTTGTTCACGTTGGAAGCCAAGATCAAATACAACACCAAACTGATTTTTGTCGAAACACCGAGCAATCCATTCCTGTCGATCACCGATATCAAGCGAGTGGTTCAGGTGGCTCGCCCACATGACATTGCGGTGTTCGTGGACAGCACGTTTGCCACGCCGATCAATCAGAAGCCATTGGAGTACGGCGTCGATTTAGTGATTCACAGCGCAACCAAATATTTGGCGGGTCACAATGATTTGTTGGCGGGTGTGGTGATTGGCAGCAAAGATGCGGTTGGAAAAGTGAAAAAGCTTCAGGCGGTGCAAGGGAGCATCATTGATCCGCATAACGCTTACTTGCTATGGCGTGGATTAAAAACACTGGCCCTCCGCGTTGAGAAACAAAATCAAAGCGCCCTTGAAATTGCTCAGTTTTTGGAAGATCACCCAAGTGTAAAGCATGTGTACTATCCTGGATTGAAAAATCATCCCACGCATCAACTTGCCAAAGAGCAGATGACTGGATTCGGCGGTGTCATCAGCTTTGAGGTTGATGCTGACGATGAGCTTACAGGTCAGTTAATTGATACATTGCAAATTCCCTTAATCGCTTCCAGCCTTGGTGGGGTTGATACGCTGATCGAGCAAAGCTGGCTCATTTCCTACGCAGGCATGAGCAAAGCGCAGCGTGAAGAACTTGGCGTGGGAGATAATTTCGTTCGCCTGTCTGTCGGCATTGAAGATGCTCAAGCCTTAATTGACGATTTGGCGCAGGGATTATCCGTACTCGATAAAGTAGGTGCGCTTACAGCATAAACTTGTTGTTTTTGATAAGTACTCTGTATGCTAAATCAAAATCTATTTTTTGCATACGGGAGATTAGATGACATTAAACGAAAAACAGCTTGAAATGTGTGAAAACAGCAAATGGGATTTTTCCGATTTGAAGGCAGTGTTTCTGAACTGCACCTTGAAAAAATCACCAGAGAAATCGCACACTCAGGGCTTAATTGACATTTCCGCAGGCATTTTGGAAAAGAACGGTGTCAACGTCGAAGTCATCCGACCCGTCGATTACAACCTCGCTTTTGGCGTTTATGGCGACATGACCGAGCACGGTTGGGATGTCGATGACTGGCCTCAGATTTACGAAAAAGTGAAAGCCTGCGATATTTTGATCATCACCTCGTCCATCTGGCTCGGTGAGAAAACGTCCGTGTGTACACAAGTGATTGAGCGTTTGTACGCCAACTCTCACTTGCTCAACGAACACGGTCAGTATGCAGACTACGGCAAAGTTGGCGGCTGTTTAATCACTGGAAACGAAGACGGTGCCAAGCATTGTTCGATGAATATTATTTATTCATTGCAGCACTTGGGCTACTCCATTCCACCACAGGCCGATGCCGCATGGCTCGGAGAAGCAGGCCCAGGCCCATCTTATTTGGACGAAGGGTCGGGCGGACCTGAAAACGATTTCACCAACCGTAACACCACCTTCATGACATGGAACCTTTTACATTTGGCACGCATCCTCAAAGATGCAGGCGGCTTTCCTGCGCATGGCAATCAACGCTCGGAGTGGGATGCTGGATGTCGTTTCGACTTTGACAACCCTGCGTATCGCTAGAATTGATGATTCCGAAACAACCATTTTACGTGATCTGCCCCGACATTCGCAGCATGCACAATGTCGGGGCAATCTTTCGTACTGCCGATGGATTGGGCATCACCAAGCTTTATTTGTGTGGCTATACCGCCCGTCCACCACGCAAGGAAATACACAAAGTTGCCCTTGGCGCTCAGGATTCCGTGCCCTGGGAGTATCACACTCAAGCGTGGCGCATCATCGACAAACTGAAAGCCCAAGGCATCCGCATCGTCGCGTTGGAACTCAACGATCACAGCGAAAGCCTGCTTGAGTTCAAACCCAAATTCCCCCTCGCCCTTGTCATCGGCAACGAAGTCGAGGGCCTTTCAAACAGCATCCTGAGCCGTGCTGACCACACCGTCCACCTACCGATGCACGGCATCAAAGCCTCACTCAACGTGGCCGTTGCTTTTGGCGCGGCAGGTTACCTGCTCAGCCGCTTCCGCAAGTAATCTTTTTGGAAAGTTTTTCTTACTATCACGTATGTTAATATGAGAGAACTATTTCGGGGTGATTCATGAAGGCGTATCAAAAAAATTCTAAGAAACGAAAGCATAAGAAAAAAATTCTTTGCCGGAGATGTAATAAAGAAATCAGAATTAAGAATGATTTGGTTGTATCTAACACACTTTTTTTGTGTTCACCTTTACATTCATCTTGCTATGGCAAAAAATTTAAAGGTCTAAATATTGGAAGTTATTCATATCCAGTAAACAGTTTGAATTTTGGCATTTTTACCTTTGTATCAATATTAGTAAGCCTGATGTTGATTTTCATTACCCTCATTATGGGATTTTCATTAGAAAGATCTCCAGAAAATACAGGCACTTTTTGGGGAGCATTAATATTAACAATTATTTCCTTTATGCCTTTAAAGCTTCGTATTGAAAGCCTTATAAGGTTTGAGACTCGATTACCAAAACGATAGGACGAAACCATGAAAACCCATGACACCACCTCAAAAAAGATTTACTGCTTGGAATGCAGAGAACCCATCACATCCAGAGAAGATCTCTATGTCGTACTGAAAGATGGAGCCAATCGAGCGATTCATCCTCACTGTCATCGCAAGCTAGATGAAATGGGGCTTATTAACCCTTCGATTAAGACTAGTTTTAATGCTGAACAAAATAAGAAACAATTTCGTTTTGCTTTAATTGGTTCTATAGCTCTAGGAATAGGCTACGGATTACTTACGTATTTAGCTGTAAGGTTTATAGGAAATTGGATATTTACAACTATTATGAGTTTGCTGACTATTGTAATAATATTCTTACCATTTGTTGGTATTTCACTTGGAAGAAAAAGAGTCGAAAAGCTGTTGTGGAATCCATTTGAAAGACACCTCCCTGCGACGTGTCGAGAATGTCACGAAGAAATACCACCAAACCATAAGAATTGTCCGGCGTGTGGGTGGAAGTATGTGCAACCCGGAACCAGACTCACCAACAAGGTGTCCAAATGAAGCAAGGTGCGAAAGCCTATCCCAAAACTGAAAAAGAAATTCTATGTAGTGAATGTGGCAAGCCGATTTTATTTAAGGAATATCTTTTCTTTATTTTTACATCAATTTTTAGTCGGAAAATATTACCAATTCATATTGAATGTTTTGGTAAAGCGCATCGAAAGAAACCATCACATAAGAGAATTGTAGTTGTGGAGGAATACAAAAAACTAGTTAATACAAATATTTTAGTGACCATTTTCTCTTTCTTATTTGCTGTATTACCTTGGTTGATAAGTAACGAATCATCAGTTGTTTCTTTGACTTTGCTCTCAATATTCATGCCATTCACACTCTTAGCTTTGGCAGCAACTTTTGGAGCTCAGAAAAGATTTAAGAAATTAAAGAATGAATATGAGCATCACTTGCCAGAAAAATCAGAAGAAAAGATTAAGATATGAAAACCAGGTTTAAGGTGTATTGTGCGGAGTGTGCTCAGCCGATTTTGTCGCGTGGTGAATTGGTGGTGGCGATGAGAGAATGGCGAGCGTTGCCGTTTCATGCGGTGTGTCATGCGCGGTTGTTGAAGGGCAAGGACGTGCCGTTTTTCAGCCGTCCGTTGAACAGTCGAATGGTGAGTGTGGCGGTGCTGGCGCTGTCGGTGATCGGCGGGTTTTTGTTGACGAGAAGTTGGGTGGGCATTGTCTTTTTCGTGCCATTGACCTTTCGCCTCTACAGTTGGGCCAAATTCGAAAGCCTGCTCACGCTCAATCAAATGGATCAAGAGCAAGCCGAACTCAACGACGCCATTGAATGCCTCCAATGCCGCTACCCCCTCGGCCCAGACTCCACCGCCTGCCCCAACTGCGGCTGGCAAGTGCCTCCGCCCTCTGAGCCGAACACCGAGATTACATCATCCACAAACTCAAAATGAGGCTCTAGAGGAATAATGAAAGCTTATTCCAAGTCTGAAAAAGAAGTAATCTGTTTCGTGTGCAAAAAGCCAATTCAATCCAGGGATGATTTGATTTTGATTAAAGAGGACATCACCTCATCCAGATATGGACTTGAACCAGTTCATATTGATTGTTTTGGTGAAGTGTTTCGAAAAAAACCACACATAAAGCCTTATAAAAAACCAAGTTTGCATGCTGGTATAGGGGGATTCTTATTTTTTTCTGCTTTTACCCTGACCTTATTTGTGAGTATACAATCAGGAAGAGAAGTAAATTCTGACATTCTTTTTGTCTTAATCCTTACAATATTTTCGATCATTATGTTTTTTAACGTTTTGGATACAGGAAGCAAAGTCAATTACATCTGGGAAACATTTGAAGAACCACTACCAGCAACGTGCAGTCGATGTGGAAAATATATTCCCTCAGGCAAGGTGTATTGTCCGACATGCAGAAAGAAATACGATCGAACTCAAAGACAACTGAAGAAAAAGCTCAAGAACTGAGGCATCATGAAAGCCTATCCTAAGTCTGAAAAAGAGGTTGTCTGCTTCGAGTGCAAGAAGCCAATTCTATCTAGAGATGATTTGTTCATCACTCACCAAAAAGGGTCGCATTCCAAATACGATTATATTCCCGTTCACATGGATTGTTATGGCAGAGTTTTAAAAAGAAATAGGAAAATATCTAAGCCGTTTAGCTCGGTAGATGATACTCGTATATCTAAAATCTTACGCAAAGTGGCTATACCTACCTTCTTTATAGGAATAGCTTTGTTTTATACAAGCACATTCCTAAATGAGTTTAGAAACTCTCTTGGTGCCACTCTCGGTTCATTTATGACTACCTATGCTTTAACTACCTTTGTGCTTTCATTCCTTCAAGGGAAAAAATATAAATACATTTGGAATGAATTTGAACAACATCTCCCGTCCACCTGTGAGCAATGCACAAAGACCATACCTCCAGGGGAGCAAGTTTGTGGTGCTTGCGGCTGGAAGTATGGTCAGTCTGCGTCGAAGTCAAAAAGGAAATTGAAACATTAATTAGCTGGCGAAATCGGCCTGTCGGGTTTTGACACGTTGCCAGTTGGGGCCGTGTTCGGACATGGATTTGATGTTGTTAAGATAAGCGGTCCAACCGATGCGGTAGCCAGCATCGTCGGTGTCGGGGGCAAAGCCACTGTGGATCAGGGTGAGTCGGGTACGGCTTTCGGAGCCTTCCAGTTCCCAAGTGACGACGGTGTCGGGTTCGCCTTCGTAGCGCCAAGAATAGGACAGTTTTTTGGACGGTTCCACATCCAATACTTTCATCGGGCCGCCGCCATCCCATCCAAAACTGTAGTCACCGCCGACTTTGAGATCGACCTTCGCGCCGAGTGAAATGTAGCGGTCTAATTGTTCAGGATCGCTAATGGCGGAAAACACTTCTTCAGGGGCGGCATCAATTTCGATACTCAGTTGCACTTCGCCGCGCATGGCGGTCGAGAAATCGCACAAGCCTCCGATGGTTTTTCGCTCGACCCAGCAACGCAGGTTTTCCAACGACACGCGCCAGAAATCCCAGATGGTGTACTCCCCAGGCTGCCACTCCGGCACGTTGTCGTGCAGCAACGATACCAAAGTGCCGGTCTGGTGTGGCGATAAAGTGATCTCCACTGTGGTGTCCGTGCCTTTCACATGCCAGTCGTACTTGATCTGACGGCAAGGTTCGTAGCTCAATAACTTGTGCGTGCCGCCTTGTTGATCGGGGGCTTCGGGCGTGAACTTGCCCCAGAAGGCATATTGATTTTCACCAGGATTTACTAGAGCATGTTCAGCGAACCATGTCTTCAATATTTTCGAATCGGTCAAAGCTTGAAAGACTTCTTCGGGGGAAGCGGCAATGTCCATTTGCAAATCAATGACGGTGTTCATGGTCAACCTCACTTTTTAATTTCATTGGGCGTAGTCAGACTGTTTGATCAAGGGACGTTCCCAGCTTGGGCCGCGTTCAACCATTGATTTCATGGCGTTCATGTAAGCGGTCCAACCGGCGTTGTAGCCGACGTTGATGTCGTCCTCAGCGAAGCCACTGTGGATGAGGGTGAGCTTGGTTCGATTTTCTGAACCTTCCAGTGCCCAGGTGACGATCATTGACGGATCGTCAATATCAGCCCAGGAATAAGACAGCTTTTGAGTAGGTTCCACCTCCAGCACTTTTTGTGGTCCCATACTGCCCCAACCGAAGCTGTAGTCGCCGCCCACCTGTAAATCGACCTTGGCATCGGTGGCGATGTAGCGTTCCATTTGGTCGGGATCGCTGAGCGATTCAAACACTTTTTCTGGCGGTGCGTTGATCTCGATGCTCAATTGGATATCGCCTGTGTGCTTCTGTGAGAAATCACAAAACGCACCCACTGTTTTGCGTTCGACCCAACAGCGCAAATTCTCAAGTGATGTGCGCCAAAAATCCTCGATGCTGTAATCGCCCAACTTCCAACCTGGTACATCGTGATGCATCAGTGAAAGCAATGTGCCGGTTTGATGTGGAGACAGTGTGATTTCAACCGTGGTGTCCTCGCCTTTCACATGCCAGTCAAATTTGAGATGACGGTGTGGTTCATAGCCCAACAGTGTGTGTGTGCCTGAATCTTGATCCGGCAGTTCAGGGGTGTATTTGCCCCAAAAGCCAAAGATATTTTCATCGGGATTAACCAAAGCTTCTTCAGCAAACCAAGCCTTCAAACTGTCCGCATTGGTCAAGGCTTCAAACACGTCTTCAGGTGAGCCATTGATATCTAACTGGATGTCGATCATATTCATGTCAAAAACTCGCTTTCAGTCGCTGGCCGGAGGCAATCAGTGTGTCCGCCAATCGAATCATTACAGGTTGCAGCAGTCGACTCAGACCAAGAGATCTTTTTGATCGATGTGCAAGACGATGCTGCTTTGCTTCGTTCAACAAATCTTTGTGATACTCATGGGCCGATTGGAAAATAGCGTCTGGGTGTGGGGTATACATGTCAGGCCTCCTTCTCAGATTTCTTATGGGGTTTAAACGGCTTGGGATAGCAGGCAAACGCAATGCGAAAACTTTCACCGGTTGAAGGATCTTCCGCTTCGTTGCTATTGCCGTATTTCTCGGAAAGTTGCTGGAACATCGCTTGCAGGTCGCCCATGAACTCAGCGCGATGATTGCCATCTCGAAGTTGGATCATGGCATCCAGTCCTAACGATGGCACGTGTTGATCGGTAACTTCAGCAAGCCGTCCCACATCGGCCTGAAGTTCTTCAGCCAGCGTATAAAGAAACCCCAGGCTCATTTGATCCTGTGTTTGACGACGCTCTCCGACGCGTCCTGCAATCTCAGGTGAAAGCCAATACGATCGTGCCTTCGCCTGATAAATGCCCTCCATGATGCCCCTCACACGACGTTCCTCGACCTTCTCTACCAGTCCCGCGCTTTGCAACGCCTTGACGTGGTAATAGACTTTCTGAGGTGTCTCGCCCAAAGCCTGGGCCAACTCCTGACACGTACAAGGTTCGGCCATGCGCTTGATGATCTCGATGCGCAATGGCTTCATCAGCGTTGAAGCCTGGTCAAATTCCTCAATGTATAAAACGTCTTGCATGTTGCCTCAGTTCAAAGTTGTTTATTGTAAAAATTAATTTTATTATAAAAATAATTTTTTATATTGTCAACCCCTGAAACAACAACATTAATTTTTAAGGGCCCTTAAATGACAAAAGTGTATTGGGTAAGGGCTTCCGATCCCCCAACCCTCTTTACACAAAGGGGTTACGATAGGACTGCAAGTGTGGATTCTAAATTTTGGATCGCGACTCTATGCAAAAAACCTCCCTATTTAGAAAAAGGAGAGTGAGGGGGATTTGATGAACAAAAGCAAAGGGAGAAGACTATAAGATCAATTCCATTTGGATATTACACTTTTCATAGGGCGAAGGTTCACCCACAATTTTCTGAAAGCCAAGTTTGTAATAGAGATTGATTGCGGCCTCCAACGCTGTGTTGCTTTGAATTAATACACGCTTCCCGCCACATGATCGTGCTTTTTCGATGATGGCTTCTCCTAGTAAACGACCAATACTCTTACCTTGAGCTTCAGGTGCAACTGCCATCTTGGCCAGCTCATAATCGTCGTTGTTGATTTTCATCAGCGCACACGTGCCGACAATTTCATTTTTATACTGCGCCATCACAATCGCGCCGCCAAGTTTGATGACATTCTTTTGCGGATGATCCAGCGTTTTCAAATCAGCAGATTCAACGGTGAAGTATTTTTTAATCCATGCAATATTGAGTTGTTTAAAATCTCCTGCATGTTTGGGCTGAAAGTCGATGATTTCCACATACTGACTCTCTCTCAATTTCCGTTGTTCCAGCACACGGGCAAAAAGGTCTTTTTGTTTGAATAAAAACTCAGCTTCTTCGATGGCTTTCCACAGATCGTATTGCATTTCAGAAAGTAAACTTTTAATGGCTTGGTCCACATCAGTGCATTGTTCATCCATTCCAGGCAATAGTTTTTTGCCAGCCTTGGACAATCGAACCAAATTTATACGACCATCAGATTTGCTTTTTGCGGTTTTGACCAATCCTAATTTTGTCATCTCCTTGACCACTTGGCTGACCACAGGATGGGGTTGGTCGATGATATCAGCAATGCCTGTAATTGAGATCGATTCATGCAAAGACAGCGTTTTGAAAATAGGAAACCAGCGTGGCTCTAAATCAACGCCATAAAGTTGATAGATGTTTTCAGCATCAGATGACACTGTATCACTCAATCGACGCAAACGGCTGCCTATGGCCATCCTTCCAACTTGTTGATAAAAATCCACACTTACCTCCTGGTTCGACTCAATTTATGTAAGATAGTACGTAAATTTTTATATAAATGCAAAAACAAAACTCACTGGTCACTCAGTGAGTTTTGTTTTTTTAGAGTTCTTATTTCTTTTTGATGTTGTCGTTGAACCAGTCGAGGATGTGGTTGAGGCGGCTAACAAGACGTTTGGGCTGACCACTTCGGGAAAGTTCATGGCCTTCATTAGGGAAGCGGACAAACTTAACGTTTCGTTTCAGTTTTCGCAGTGCCATGTACATGCCTTCAGCAGAAGGAACGGGTGCTCGAAAATCATTGTCGCTGTGCAAAATCAATAACGGCGTGCGAATGTTTTTTGCATACGCAATCGGTGAAGCTTCCCACAACTTCATCGGGTCTTCCCATGGGTTGGTGTCATACTCCCATTCAATCAGGCGAGGCACATCTGTCGTTCCGTAGAACGAGAGCAGGTCGTACACACCGCGCTGAGACACCGCAGCCGCAAAGCGTTTGTCGTGACCGACCAACCAGGCCGTCATATAACCACCATAGGAACCGCCGGTGACACAAATTTTCTTGGTGTCGATATATCCGCGATCCACCAACTTGTCCACGCCGCTGAGGATATCTTCCGTAGGATACGTGCCCCAATCAGCATGGATGGCGTCTTTAAACTTGAAGCCATAACCGTCCGAGCCGCGTGGATTGCTGAAAAACACGACATAGCCTGCCGAAGCCAACATCTGCCATTCGTGGAACATCGTGGTTTCAGAGTTACTCCACATCACATGCGGGCCACCGTGGATTTCTACAGCCAATGGGTACTTTTTCTTCGTGCTGAAATTCGGTGGCTTGATGACCCAACCTTGAATTTTGGTACCGTCTTTGCTCTTGTAAATCATTTCCTCCACAGGCTGAACCTGCTTGCGGTTGAGGAAATCAGCATTGGCATTGGTAAGTCGTTTTTCTTTCGCGCCGGAAGCATCGCAGGTGAAAATGTCGCAAGGATACTGCGGTGTGGCATTCAAGAAAGCGACTTGATTGGAGTCCGAAAGTGAAAAAGCCCGCACCATACGCGTGCCTTTGATGTGTTGTTTCTTTTGATTGCTTTTCACTGACACACTGTATAAACCCACATCCCCATCTTGAGGCGTGGTGAAATAAATTTTCTTGCTATCGTTGCTCCACTCAATCTGAAGAATGTCCGCATCCAGGGATTCCAGCAATCGCTTCTGACCTTGTCCATTGCTGTTGACCACCAGCAGTTGAGCGTTTTGTGCCGCACCGTGATACTCATCTACATTCAAAAATGCGATCTGTTTGCCATCAGGAGATGGAATCGGATTCAATCCCCAGGAATTGGCTTGAGTCAAGCTTTTTGCCACGCCACCATCGGATGGAATACGCAACAAATCATACGTAAACGTGTCATCATCACTGCCCGTTTTTTTAGCAGCACAGTAGACAAATTTACCGCTAGGACTCCAATGTGGATTGATATGATTGCGGTCTGCGCGCGTGAGCCGTTTGATCTCACTGGTAGTCAATTCGATTACATAAATATGTGAATTACGATCATCAAAGTATTCTTTGCCGGCGCGGTAAATGGTGCGCTCAATCCAACGAGGGTCTGCTTTTTCGGCTTCCTCTTTCTGCCATTCACGTTCGAGTTTCTCTATTTCTTTAGATGAAAGCGGTTCATTCTTGATCCCATTCTTTGTCTCAGCTTGACGTTCTTCTATATTGATTCTAGACAGGAACAGAATCTTTTTGCCATCTTTCGACCACTCAGGGTTGGAAGCGCCATTCCATAGATACGTCAATTGGCGAGCTTCACCACCATCCACTGAAATCATCCACAATTGTGGGCGGCCTTCACGGTTGGACACAAACAAAATCTTTTTGCCATCCGGCGACCATCGAGGAGAATGATCTCGTTTTGATCCCGACGTAAAACGTCTGGTGTTTTTGCCATCCGTATCTGTTAGGCAAATTGAGCTTTGATAGCCCAGCGTGTCCAGCGTGCTGTGTTGTTTCACAAATGCCACTGTGTTGCCATCTGGCGAAATTTGCGGGTCCAGCACAAATTTTAGATCGTAAAAATCTTCTGCAACAACCTTTTCCAAGCTAACTGACTTCTTAACTGCCATGAATTTCCAACTCCCAACACTCACAAGTGATTTGAAAATGATAGGGATGGATGCAAAAAGAATCAACTAACCCCTAACCCCTAACCCCCAACCCCCTTTCAAAAGGGGGCTACGATTAGGCTGCGTATATTCGCTCTGTTTTTTTGATCTTATTCTTTGCGGGGGGAGATAGGAAAGAATAGCAAAATACTTTTCGTCACGTCATTCCCCGCAGGCGGGAATTCACATTAGCCTAGTCAGAGGCATGTTTCACATAAAGGAACCAACGACCAACAACCCCATCAATACTCCAAGTCCAATGATCACCAATGGACCCCACTGTTTCACATCTTCAATCAAAGCTTCCGCCTGAGTCATCAAACCAACAGCACCTTCTCCTACAACTTGCCATTGATCCATCAACGCCTCAGCCTTATCTGTAGTTGCTTCCAACTTGGAAATCAAGGGCGTGACTTGCTGCAAAGATGTTTCGACCTGATCCTTCAGCTCAAGCCAAGGTTGAAGGTCAAGCTCCAACGCATTAACTATCATCAAGGCTTCTTTAAACTCATCCAACGTTTGCGAAAGTTGTTGCGTCATTTGCGCTTCGGTGATTGGCTTCGTGGCGATCAAAACATCATCAGAAGACAACACTTGATCCCGATTTTTCCCAGGCAAAACCTCGATGTATTTCTCACCCAGAATCCCTAATAGCCCAATCAACACCTGATCATCCTGATAAAGTTGCAGTTCTTGAACCACCCAAAGTGTCAGTTCAATCGGCGGTTCACCGGATTTGACATCAGATAAAATATCGATCATGCGAACCTCGCCCACATCCACGCCGGAGAATTTCACGGGGGTGCCAATCAGTAATCCATTTGCAGACTCAAGCTGAACACGAACTTCGTAACCTTCTTGTAATAAGCGAGGGTTGCGAATGGTTAATAGGATGACAGTGACAAACACAAGGCCCAAAATGACGAACAATCCTGTTTTCCATGCCAAGCTGCCTGATCGTTCCATGTTTGCTCCTATGCGATGGGATGTTGCGCCAGAAAGGCTTGTAGCACTTCGTTATCCGACTCCAATAAAGCTTCCGGTGTACCGAGTGCTGCGACCTGACCTTCTTCCAGTAACGCAATCCGACTGGCAATTGATTTTGCACTTTCGATGTCGTGCGTCACAACAATGGAAGTTACATTCAATTCCTGATTCAATTTTACGATCAACTCATTAATGCCCTGCCCTGTCAGCCGATCCAGCCCCGACGTTGGCTCGTCATACAAAATAATGTGAGGCGTCATTGCAATGGCGCGAGCCAAGCCAACACGCTTCCTCATCCCGCCGGAAAGGGTTTCAGGGTATTGAGATTCAACGCCCTCTAACCCGACTCGACTGAGACAACTTTCAACTTGTGTTTCAATCTCATCCTTTGAAAGTTGCGTGTGCTCTCGCAATGCAAAAGACACATTTTCAAACACGTTCAGTGAATCAAACAACGCCGCATCTTGAAAAAGCATCCCGAATGTTAAGCGGATTTCATTTAACTTTTTGGCGCTAACCTGAGTGATATCTTCGCCATTCACAAAAAGCTGACCGGAATCCGGTTTCATCAATCCAATCATGTGACGCATCAGCACCGACTTACCACAACCACTGCGACCGATGATGACCAGGATTTCGCCACGTTGCACTTGTAGGCTGACATCTCGAAGGACGTATTTTTTATCCAACGTTTTGTGAATGTTTTGTGCGTCAATAATGATTTCTGAGTTCATGTTATTGCCCCAGGAAATAAAATAACGTGGTAAACACAGCGTCCGCCGCGATGATCAACAGAAATGATACGACGACTGATCTCATCGTGGCTTTGCCCACACCTTCGGCTCCACCCTTTGTGTTGAAACCCTCTTGGCAACTGACGATGCAGATAATCACAGCGAACACAAATGCTTTCAAAAGTCCTGTCCACAAATCTCTGGCACTTAACAATGAAGCTGACATTTCAAAATAAAAAGGTGATCCCATGTTCAATTGCGTGTAGCCGACGAGAAAACCCCCGATCACGCCGATCACGTTGGCATACAATGTCAACAAGGGAAGCCCGATGATGAGTGCCAAAAAGCGTGGCACAACTAGATATTTCACTGGTGGTGTGGCCAATGTTTCCAGTGCATCGACCTGTTGGGTAATATTCATCATCCCTACTTCTGCGGTGATCGAAGCCCCAACTCGTCCGGCCACGATCAAAGCGGTGAGAACGGGGCCGATCTCTCGAAAGATCATGAGTGCAGAAAAGCTGGCGGTGTAAATGGGGGTACCTAGTCCAAGCCGTTGAAGCTGGTAGGCAATCTGAAATGAAATGGCAATCCCAATGGTCAACGAAATTGTTGCCACAACCAACACACTACCCCATCCAATACTGCTAAATTGCAACAATATTCGCCGAGGTCGCCATGTGGATGGCACAAACAACCAGCGCAAAGTTTCTAACAACAGCAAAGTAAGCTCGCCAGTGTAGCGCAGTAATCCATTGAAAAATTTCATCAAAAGTTAGAGAGTAACCTCGATCCAGATGGGGTTGGTCATGGCTTCATAGTCACGGGGTGATTTTAAAACTCGGATGAGATACCATCCCGACTCAGTCACCGTTTCTTCAAAAGTAACGGTTTGGGTGGTGGTTTCATCCAGCATCATCGACTGAACGCTCTGACCATTTCGGATCAGGTCAATCGTCAGCCCTGCCAATGATTCGACGTTTTGAAGTTCAGCGTTGATCGTCAGACTCGACCCTTGTGTCATGGTTAGTGTGTCGCCTGAGATGGCATCGTTAAAGCTTACATCAAGCAGGGTGCCATAAGTGACATAAGCATGGCCAGCCTGAATGGATTGCAGGAATTTTTCCGAAGTCAATTCACCGTCCACAAATGCATAGGTCCGAGGTGTGCCATACTCGCTGCCCAGAATTTTCCAATCATGATCGTCAGAAACAGCAGTGGCAACGTAACGCTGACCAGCGTTCCAGAATTCGAACATTTTATTGATCGTGCGTAAATCGTCTTCACCAAAGTGATCGTTAAACACTTCGGCCGCTTCAAAATCGGAACGGAACATTGGTTCATCTTCGAGAATGAAGTAACCAAATCCAATACTGTAAGGGTGATTCACTTGAATCATGGCTGCCCCATTGTTGCGAGATTCCTCAAAAAATTGACTCGGCACTTTGCCAAAGCCAAACTCCACCAGTTGCCCAGGTTCGAGTGAATAGGCATTGAAGTGGCCCCACAGGAGTGTGGTGATTTCCTCACTTAAAAGATAAGGCATCCCTCGTTCAATCGACGTTTGGGCAAACAATGCATGGCTAGAAACTGTGTTGTGGTCGCTGATAAACATGACATCTAAATCAGCGGCCAGTTGCACGCCGACAGCTTGATCAACAGGGGTTGAGCCATGATTGGGAATCCCAAAAATTTCGAGTGTGGATGCCCGACTTGCGATTGAGTGTGTGTGTAAATCTGCGGAATAATACCCCTGTTCGTTTGGATTGAAAACACGCTCGATTTTGATATTGATATTGTTTTCGCCTGGACCAATGACCACTTCCTGCTGTTGAGGGAGTGAGGTGAAGCCGGCACCATGTTCAACTTGGAGCAGATAATTTCCACTTGGCAATTCGAAATTAGCCTCACCCACGCTGTGAACATCAGTGTATTCCACTTGAAAAAAATCTTCGTTCCTAAAAATGCGAATCAATGCATCGGCAGGTTGCCCATCCATTGTGACGGACACATTGACGTTGGAATCAGCTTGTGTGACAAGTTTGAAGGGGAGAAAAAATGAAACACTCAAAGCAAGAATGCCCAACGTAAGATACATCCATCTTGGCATGAAAAGCCTCCCAAATGATTGCTATGGTCAAGGTAGCTTTAAATGCCAAACAGGTCAAGGCTAAAGGTTACTCTGTAGTCTCTAATTAATCAGATATGGATTCAGCCATATAACGTTGAATGGATAGTGGCCCAGCCACAAATTTCGGGAGTTCCTCCTGAAGTTTTTTCATGTGATCAGTCTGGAAATGCTGTTCTAATGCTTCAGCACTTTCCCATTGCTCAAAAATCAAAAGAGTATTTGGATCATCAAGGCTAGTGGAAAAATGATAGCTGATGCAACCAGCTTCGTTTCTTGTTTCCTTTGACAGATTTTGTGCAATTTGAATGGCTTCATCAAGATGTTCTGGTTTGATGGAAACGGACCCTGCAACGATGATCATAAAAATCTCCCTTGAGTCAAAGTATCAATAGACTCACGATTCAACAGTAACACCTTTCCAGAAGGCGACATGATCTTTTATGTTGGCGGCAGCATCTTTTGGTTCAGAATAATACCAGGCTGCATCAGGGTTTTCCTGACCATCAACGACGATGGTGTAGTAGCTGGCTGTGCCTTTCCAAGGGCAAACAGAGTCGGTGTTGCTGGATTGGAGGTATTCCTGTTTGATAGATTCAGGTGGGAAGTAGATGTTGTTTTCAACGACTTCATATGTGTCAGATTCTGCGATGATGGTATCATTCCAAATAGCCTTGGCCATGGTGGGCCTCCTTTGTGCAGCAGCGTACACAATTTCTATCTGCTTGCAAGACGACATCCTGAAATTAATCTTGATCGGGTTCATAGGCTAAATACTCCCTAAATTTCTTGCTTAACGCGATGAGAAAGGCTAAAACCGCCCCAATGATGCCCACTGAAATAAAAATCAAAGGAATGTCCTGATTTAATAAATCGGCAACGACGCCAGACAGCCCCATCGAAACAGGCGTAAGCCCCGCTGCGATGGTGGTCAACAATCCAAACACACGACCGCGAATGTCACTGGGTGTGGTTTGTTGGAGAATGGTCACAATGCTGACGTTGATGTAACCGCTCATCATGCCGACCAAAATGTGAATGACAAAAATGATTTCTTTAACAAAGATAATGCCTAATAAGCTCAGAATTAATGAAGCAACCGAGAGGAAGATCATGATCAACCAGCTTCTCGTTTTGCCGGAAGTTTTGATCATGCCGGTCACCACATAGCCAATTAATGAGCCCAATCCCCAGGCTGCGATAAGGTAACCATACCAATCGGGCGTGGCTTTTAAGTAATCTTCAACGTAAAAGGGCATCAACACCAAATATGGCAAAGAGAAGAAGTTCAGCACAGAGATCGCAAAGAAGAAATTACGCATCCCTGGATTTTGCCAAACATATTTGAGGCCGATGGCTGTATCTCTTTTAAACTCCTGAATCATCTGCGAAAAGTGCAACTTTTTCTCTGGTAGCTTTTGAGGGATTTTGATAAAGCATTCGCTGAATGCTGAGAACAAATAGCTGATACCATCCACTAAAAACAACATGGGGGCACCCAACACTCGAAATAAAACCCCGCCCAATCCTTGGCCAACCAAATTGGAAATTTGAAATGAGGATTGATTCAATGAGTTGGCTGAAGTCAGTTTTTCGCTTGGCACCAAATCAGGTATGGCGGCGGATTGTGCGGGTCGAAAGAATGCATTGAAAATAGCGACGAGCACGGAGACGATAAAAATCCAGATTAAAGTCAAATCGTTAGCCTGAGGCATTAAAAACATCAGTGCAGCCAATGACAATACAGACAGACCGCTGAAGGTATCACAAACAATCAGGATAAGACGACGCGAATGACGGTCTGCAAATGTGCCAGCAATGGGGCCGAGGAGGACGGCGGGGATGGTTGAAGCCATGAGCAATAATCCCATCATTGAGGCAGATCCTGTAATTTGTTTCACCCAAAATAACATGGCAATGTGGAATGCCTGGGAACCAACCTGACTGACCAATTGCCCCTGCCACAGTAACACAAAATTTTTATTGAACAGCTTTGTAGGCAGATTTGATGATGGTTTTGGGTTGATCGAAGATTCCGTATCCATGGAAAGTCGCCCCTTTCGTAAAATTATTGTAACATAACACTGTTACGGAGTCAATTGACGGAGAACATCTAGTCCATTTGTCTGATGTCAGTGAAAATTTTTTATTTTATAGTAAGGGTCGAAACTTATAGCAGTCTAAAGGCTTTATTGCTAACTATGGGAGTTAGACGCATGACTGAAACCAACATTCAAACCTATGATGCCATCATCATCGGCACAGGCCAGGGTGGGTATCCATTGGCCAAAGATTTGCCTGCAGCAGGTTGGAAAACTGCGATTATTGAAAAAGGTCCGATTGGTGGCACATGCGTCAATGTAGGTTGCACGCCGACCAAAACGATGGTTGCCAGTGCTCGTGTGGCTCATCTGGCCAACCGTGCTGCGGACTATGGTGTGAACACCGGCTCTATTAAAATTGACTTGGGAAAAATACGAGAACGTAAGCGAGATATTGTTAATGATTTCAGTGGTGGCAGTGAGCGTCGTTTAAACGGCATCGAAGATCTGGATGTCATCCGCGGCGAAGCCCGCTTTGTTGGGCCACAGACGGTTGAAGTGGCCTTGAACGATGGCGGTACAGTGCAGCTTTCATCAGAGAAAATTTTTATCAACACCGGCACACGTTCATTTACACCTCCGATTGAAGGTATTGAGTCCGTGCCATATTTGGACAACGCTTCGATCATGGAATTGGGCGACGTGCCTGAACACCTGATTGTTCTGGGTGGGGGCTACATTGGTCTGGAGTTTGGGCAAATGTTTCGCCGTTTCGGCAGTAAAGTGACTGTGGTTCAGCGAGGTTCTCAATTGACTCGCGAAGATCCAGATGTTGCTGACGAAATTAAAAACATCCTCGAAGGCGAGGGCATGAGTATTTTGTTGAACAGTGAGGCTGTCAAAGTTCAACAAAATGGTGACAAAATAGAATTGACGTTGAAAACAAGTGATGGCGAGAAATCCATCTCCGGAACGCACTTGCTGGTTGCGGTGGGACGAACGCCAAACACGGACATGTTGAATCTGAAAAGCGCTGGCGTTGAAGTGAATCAACGGGGACACATTCCCGTCAATGACAAACTGGAAACCAACGTGCCTGGTATTTACGTCATTGGCGATGCCAAAGGCGGGCCTGCGTTCACTCATATTTCTTATGATGATTATCGGGTCATCAAGAAAAATTTGTTGGACGGCGGCGATGTCAGCATCAAAGATCGATTGGTGCCTTACGTCATGTTTATTGATCCGCAACTGGGTCGTGTGGGCCTGAGCGAATCTGAAGCCAAGGCGCAGGGCAAAAACATTCTCGTTGCCAAAATCCCGATGACCTATGTGGCACGAGCATTGGAAATGGGCGAAACACGCGGCTTCATGAAAGCAATTATTGATGCCGACACCCACCAAATTTTAGGTTGTGCCGTCCTCGGTATTGAAGGCGGCGAAATCATGTCGGTGTTGCAAATGGCAATGATGGGAAAAATCCCTTACACCACCATTCGCGACAGCGCCTTTGCGCATCCGACCTTATCGGAATCATTGAACAATCTGTTCATGTCACTGGACTGGTAGGTTCAAATTGGCAGGTTTTTACACCTGTCAACGAATTTGGAACAGATTGGGAACTTTTTTTGAATTGTGTCGTAAAACCTAGAGATATGATTCAGATTAATAGCAATAATGATTTAAATCATATCGATTGAACAATGGTATGGTATAATTAAAGAAGACTAAAATAGTCTGACTTAGATCGTTCACATATGACAAACAACAGATGAAAAATACTGTTTGTGGATGACCGTAAAGTTGTGCTCTTCTCGCTTACGAAAATTGAAAGAGGTGAACCGCATGAATGCGCTAGAAACACTGACCGTCAACCTCGACAACGAAGAGCTGAATACTTCAGCGACTGTAACAAAAGAGCCTGTTGGCAAGCAGGGCAGCCTGGGTGAAGATTTCATCGAGATGTACCTGCAAGAAATTGGCAAAATCCAGCTGTTAACCGCAGAGCAAGAAATCGTCCTGGCAAAGCGCATTGCCCAGGGGGATCGTCAGGCACGTCAGCAGATGGCAGAAGCCAATTTGCGTTTGGTCGTGTCCGTGGCAAAAAAGTATCAAGGATATAACTTGTCTCTGCTCGATCTAATTCAAGAAGGTAATGTGGGTTTGATGAAAGCGATTGATCGCTTCGATTACACCCGTGGTTATAAATTCTCCACTTATGCAACATGGTGGATTCGCCAGGCCATCGGCCGTGCCGTGGCTGATAAAACGCACACGGTGCGCACTCCACAGCATATTTCTGATTACATGAGAAAAATGTCCAATTTTGAAGAAGCCCACCGTCAGGTGCATGGTGTGAATCCATCAGACGCGGAGCTGGCTGTCAAAATGGAACTGTCCGAAGCTGAGATCAAACGGGTGAAAGCGTTGTCTCTGTACTCACGTTCTTTGGAAGAACCCGCCGTGGCTTCTGGTGCGGATGAGGATTCTCAGTTGTTGGATGCCATCAGCAACGATGAGTTTTCTTCCCAGTTCAGCCCTGTGGTTGAAGAACTTCAGTTGGACAGTCTGCGCCACATGTTTGAGATGTTGGATACCCGCGAACGCATCATTCTGGAAAAACGTTACGGCATCCGCTTTGTCAAAGTTGGCAAAGGCTGGACCGTGGAATACGGTGAACCCGAAACGCTCGAAGACATTGGCAAGATGCTCGGCATCAGCCGCGAGCGTGTGCGTCAGATTCAAAACGAAGCGCTGGAAAAATTGCGCGACGAAGAAATGAATCCGCTCATCGAAGAACTTGAAGGCTGGATGTTCCAAAGCGAAGCCTGGAACCAAAAATAACAGACACTCAATCTTCTTTTGAAACCCCAAGGACAATGAAAGCTGTCTTTGGGGTTTTTCCATTTATAACCTTGAAAAACACCAATCATTCATCTGTCATTCCCGCCTAGGAGGGAATTCACAAATAACGCAGTTACTTCGGATTCCTAACTTAGTGGGAATGACGCGCTGAAACTGTAATGAACTAGATTGAAAGGATGTTATTTGAGTCTGATCTTTGGATTTAGATACGCATACAACAAGTCAGCGAGCAGATTGGCGAACACCACGCCGACCACGACCACCATGGTGATGGCTTGAATCAGTGCTAAATCTCGTGTATCAATGGCGAAAACCAAAAGGCGGCCCAGTCCTGGGTAGTTGAACACGTTTTCGATCACGATCAAGCCACTGATGAGCCAACCAAAGCTGATGGCAATTACGGTGACCGTGGGAAGTAGAGCATTTCGCAAGACGTGTTTGAACAGTACGGTGGATTTGTTCAGCCCTTTCAGTGTGGCTGTTCGCACGTAGGGTTTTTGCAATTCCTCAATCACACCAGCGCGGGTGAGTCGGGCCATGTAGGCGAGCAACACCAAGGTGGCTGTCAACGCAGGCAGCACCATGAAGGGGATGGTTTCCCAAAAGGTCATGCTATCATTGATGATGGAGCTTGGCGGAAACCATCCGAGTGTGTGTGCCAACACTTGGATCAGCACCAACCCTGTCACAAATTCCGGCAAGCTGACCACAGATAGCGTGCTGATGCTGATGACATTATCTGGCCAGCGGTTGGCGTTCAATCCGGCATATACACCCAGAAATACGGAAAGTGGCACAGCCAGAAGCAACGTCAAAAACGCGAGCTGCAGTGATGCTCCAAGACGATTCAGCACCAATTCACGCAAGTTTTCCTGACTGCTGAAGGATGCCCCCCAGTCGCCGATAAAAAAGCTTTCAAGCCAATTGATATAACGTATCGGCAGTGGATCGTTGAGGCCCATTTCTTCTCGCAGATTTTCCAGCGCCACTTCATCCGCTTCACGTCCAAGCAAAATGGAGGCCACGTCGCCCGGCAACAGGTTTGTGATTGAAAATACAATCATCGATGTGAGAAACAACGTCAGCAGCAGCAGTCCCAGGCGGCGCAAGATATAGCGAGTCATCCCTCCACCTCTCGTTGAATCAATGATGATTGCATCTGTTTTAGCTCATCTTTGGGGATATGACAGTAGACGCCGTGGCCCTGTTCATCCGCTTGCCAGGGTGGTGTTTGTTCGACACAAATGTTTCCCAGAAATCGAGGGCAACGTGTGTGGAACGGACACCCTGATGGTTTTTGTGTTGGACTGGGGATGTCTCCTTCAAGTCGGATTTCTTGAGACTGTGTTTGATGATCCGCCCTTGGAACTGCGGATAACAATGCTTCGGTGTAAGGATGATAGGGTGGCTCAAACACGGCGGAGGCGGGGCCGGATTCCATCAATTCACCCAGATAAATGACCGCAATGTCATCGGCCAGATAACTGATGGCAGCGAGGTCATGGGTAATAAACAGGTAACTGGTCTGCTTTTCCTGCTGTAATCGACTGAGTAAATTCAGGATGCGAGCTTGGACGGAAACGTCCAGGGCAGACGTTGGTTCATCACAAATGATTAACGCAGGATCAGCGGCAAATGCGCGTGCAATGGTCACGCGCTGTTTTTCTCCACCAGAGAGTTGACTGGGCAAACGGATGATATAACCTTCATCCAATCCCACCTGATTGAGCAATTCTTTTAGATCAACTTGTATATCAGGCGACTTGATCAATTTTTTCAACGGGCGTTTCAAGCTTTGGCCAATGGTCATAAATGGATTCAGGGCTTCTTCCGGCTGCTGTGAGACCAGTTGAAGTTTTTTTAATGTTTCTTTAGAGCGTTGGGATAACTTAGGCGCAAGCACGCTTTCATCAAGTTTGATATGGCCTTCATTTGCTGGTGTCAATCCTGCAATCGCACGGGCAAGCGTTGTTTTTCCACTTCCGCTTTCGCCGACCAGTCCCAACGTTCGGCCTTGGTCTAGGTTGAAGTTGACGTCATCAACAGCTTTCACAGAACCGGCGGGTTGTCGTTTGAGCAAATCCTTCAATGGACGTGGCAGTTGAAATTGTTTTTTAAGATGTGCCACTTCAAGCAATTTTTTTGCTGGCGTAGGTGGCTCAGTTTGTTCAAGTTTTGTTTGCTCAGATGAGGTCATTTCAGTTTGATCCGATATGATGTCTTGCCAGCGATGACAGCGAATGTTTCTGGATGATTTGCCCATGTTTAACGTTTCAAGTTCTGGACGTTGTTTCACACACTGATCCACAACCAAGGGGCAACGTGGTGCGAACACACAGCCTGATGGCAAATTTTGGAGTGATGGAATTTGCCCCTGCATCGAATGGAGTGTGACTTTGCGTTTGCTTTGTCCAAGCTTCGGCACACTGTTGAGCAAACCCATTGTGTAAGGATGTACGGGCTGTTGATATAAACTTTCCACATCTGCATCTTCGACCAACTCACCTGCGTAGAGTACGGCCACTCGATCTGAAATTTGAGACACGACACCAAGGTCATGAGAAATGTAGAGTGCAGCGGTTTGCTGTTCGCGGATTAAATCTCTGAGCAAATCGAGTATCACGGCTTCGGTAGTGACATCCAGGCCAGTGGTGGGTTCGTCCAGAATCACAAATTTTGGATTGTTGCTGAGCGCCATCGCAATCAACACGCGCTGTTGCATCCCTCCGCTGAGTTGATGCGGGTAACTGCGAACCACACGCTCAGGATCAGGGATGTTGACTTTGCCTAACCAGGTGAGGGTTTTGTCAATCGCTTCCTGATGAGAGTGTTCTTTTTGATTCAGCGATTCGATCATCTGCTCGCCGATTCGCAAGGACGGATTGAGGGAGGCCATCGGGTTTTGCGGCACCAGACTCATCTGTGATCCCCAAATTTCCTTGAGGTTTTTTTCATCCAGTGTCCAAATGCTTTGGCCAGAGAAATAAATTTCACCTTGGCTCAAACTGCCATTGGCACTAAGGTATCGCATCATTGCCAGAGCAAGTGTTGATTTGCCTGATCCACTTTCGCCTACCAGGCCGTAGATTTGGCCAGGTTCAATGTTGAGGCTGACATCACGAACGGCATCAAGAATTTGCTTTCCCTGTGTGTAAGACACTGTGATGTTTTGCAGTTCAACTATGGTATTATTTTTTGAACTTGCTGATGTTTGCTGTCGCTGACTGGATTGAAACAATCGTTGCGGCAAAATCTCGACGCTGGATTGCAGTGCGTTTTTCAAGCCATCGGCCATCAGATTCACACTGATCACCAACACAGCAATGGCAGCCACAGGAAAGTAAAGCGACCACGGTGCGAGCGACACGAAGATTCGGGCTTCATTCACCATCAGTCCCCAGTTCGGAGTGGGTGGTTGTACACCGATGCCTAAAAAGCCCAAAGATGCGACGAGGAAAATTGCGTATGAAAATCTTAATGCGGCTTCAACAGACAATGCGGGTAATACTGAGGGTAAAATTTCTCGAAATAAGATGAAAAATAATGATTCGCCTCTGAGTCTTGCGGCTTCTACAAATCCCTTTTCCTTTAAACTTAACACTTCACTGCGAACCACTCGCGCCACGATGGGGATGTAGACAATGGCGATCACGAATAACACGCTGAGATTGCTTAAAAAACTTCGAGATGTGCCGACACTTGCAGCCTCAATCACGCCCAGCAACAACAGTGCGAACAGCATCGCGGGAATCGCTAAAAGGCTGTCGAAGAAACGCATCAGAATTTCATCAAACCAGCGACCCCAGTAGCCACTCAATAATCCCAGGAATGTGCCGATGAGGACTGCCAACAATGTGCCGACACCAGCCAACAGGAGGATGCTTTGTGTGCCGATCAACACACGGCTGAACACATCGCGCCCCAGGTGGTCTGTACCGAACCAATGTTCCCATGAGGGCGCTGAGCGAATTGAGCTAGAAGTTTCTGTGGCAGAATAAGGCGAAACCCAAGGTCCAATTAAGGCGATGCACAAAAACAATAAGGTGAGTGCTGTGCCAATGGCTGTCGAGGGCTTTTGAAATAATTTTGCGACTGTCGAATTCAAAACCTACCCAACCACCCCTCCATCAAGAATGACGATTGAATCCTAGAACCTACTCCCGCAGTCTTATCGTAGCCCCTTTTTGAAAAGGGGTTGGGGATTAGAAGCCTTTACAATTATAGTTTTATTAATAAATTCTTAGTTTTGTTTCACGCCTCTAAAATCCGTTCGACCTACAAATGCCTTTAACTCGAAACCTTCAAAGTTGCTACGGATGGCAGCGTTTTGGGCGAAGTAGTAGGGGACGATCATCGTACTTTCAGTTTGGAGAATTTCCTGCATTCGTTTGTAGGCATCAATGCGCTCCTGTTCATCCAATGTGGTGGCGGTGGTTTGGGCGAGTTGATCAAATTCCTCGTTGCAGAACTTGGACTCATTCCATTTGCCTTCGCACACGAGCATCACATCCAAATAGAATTGAGGCACGGGGCGTGATCCCCAACTGGTCATGCCAAACGGGGCGCTGAGCCATTCGTCACTGTAGTAAACGTTTTCTGGTCGGGTGACCACATCCACGTTGATACCGATTTGTGACAGTTGATCTTTAACCAGAACGGCAACATCGGGCATACCGAGCGTGTCTGGGGTGTAGAGTTCGAGCGATAGGCCGTCGGCGAATCCGGCATCAGCCATCAGGGTTTTGGCTTGTTCCACATCTGGCTGCATGGTCAGAGGGGCGTGATAGTCGGCGTATAAAGGTCCAATGGGTGTGTCGTTGCCAACGGTTCCCATGCCCAGAGCAGCGGCATTGAGCATGGCTTCGCGATCCAGGGCGAGTTTGATGGCTTGCACCACTTGCGGATTATTTCCAGGCTCTGTGTCGCTGTGCATTCGGATGGAGATAAACGAGTTTGTGGGCACCAATGTGGTGTCGATGTTGGCTTCTGGCTCCAAGCTGAGATACAGGGCATTGGGCATGCGCCAAACCAGATCGACTTGGCCCCCTTTTAGCGCATCAACGGCTGCGATGCTGTCGGCAAAAAAGATGAAATCCAGTCGGTCTAACATGGGTTTGCCATCCATAAAATAATTCCCATTGGCACTGAGTTCGATGCGATCTTCCGTCGAAATATTTTCGACTTTGAAGGGACCGGTGCCGTTATGGTCACTTGTGTCGTCTGTGCCATTTTTGACAATGACAGCGCGATTGTCGCTGAGGTCGAACAAAAAGAACGGGTCGTTTCCACTCAGAGTGAAGACCACTTCGTTATCTCCATTGGCTTCGATGCTGACCACATTTTCATACAAGCTAGCCGCACCTGACCCCACTTCGGGGTTGCGTAATCGAACGAAGGTCCAGGCCACATCTTCGGCGGTGAAAGCGCTGCCATCGTGGAAGGTTACGTTTTCTTCGAGGGCAAAGGTGTAGGTCATGCCGTCTTCACTAACGGTCCAAGATTTTGCCAAGCGAGGCTGGATGCGGTTTGCGGCATCGACATCGACCAAATAATCGTAGACGGCGTTCACAAACGCGACCTCTTGATCGGATGACACGAAGGCAGGATCAAGATTCACAGTGGCTTGTGTGGCGATTCTTAATACGGTTTCTTCCACGTCAGGGGTATCTGTCGTGCTGGACGTATCGTTATTATTCTGAGTATTGTCAGTTTGTGATGTATCCGTATTGGTTGTGTCGGATTGTGAGTTGTTGTTGCTGTTTTGATTTTGATTGGCGTTATCGCAGGATGTGACGAGCAAGCTGACGAACAACAACATGATCAGTGACAGTAAAAAATGATTTCGATTCGAACGTGGCTTTAAATGCATGACCCCTCCTGATTGAAAATGGCTTTGACCTCTCTATCCGTCACTATAGTGATTGTTTTCGGCGGATACAACGTGGCTGGCCTGGATGAGGTCTCGCTATTGGCAAACCTATGTCCTTGTGACTTCGATCGCCATTTGAAATGCTTTTAATGATGGCACAACTGCGTTTGGGTTCAGAGAATATCAGTGCTTCTGTGGAGCAGAGGCGATGGCGCGAAGCACTCATCACCTTCGGGATATTGATGGGCACGATCCTGTTGGTGGTTGGCCTGATTGTGTTGTATGTGTGGTTGTCCTGGCAACGTGTGTATTGGGCCGATCAGGTGACAGAATCGCGTATTAAGTTAGAGCAACTTAACGTCGATCAGCAAAACCTGAAGGCAGAAACCGCCACTCATTTTTCCATCGGACGGATCACTCGCTTTGCCAGACAGCAAGGCATGGTAGAATCGGATCCCGGTTACTGGCCTCCATAACTTATGAAACGTCGTTTAATTGTGATATCCGTGTTGTTTGGATTGATGTTCCTTGGCATCACTGCCCGACTTGTGGCGATTCAGGTGGTCGAAAACAATCGCTGGACCAACTACGCCAAGCAGATTCAGGAAGATGAATTTATCGAGGTCAGTCCGCGAGGCCGCATCTTTGATCGCAATGGTGTGTTACTCGCACAAGACTTACCTGCAATGTCGATTGCGTTGGACAACTATCATATGAGTCAGCCGGAAGTGCTGTTGGATGTGTTGAATCGGCATTTGAATCTGGATCGGCAAACCCTTTCAGAAAAGATTTACAAGGTCGGCTACTTTACCTGGATAGAGCGTCAGGTTGATTTGCATGTGGTTCAGGCATTGCGGGCGGAAGTGAGAGAGTTGGGTTTGGTTGGGTTGATTTTTATCAATGAGCCGCAGCGTGTTTATCCCCAACAGACACTGGCTTCCAACGTGATTGGGTTTACGAATGTTGATCATCATGGCCTGGAAGGCATCGAAAAATCTTTTGACGATTGGCTCAGTGGGGAAGAAACCACGATTAAAGTGGTTCGTACCGCAAGTGGTGTTGAGTTGGTTAGAGAAACGCAGCAGGCTGGACAAGCAGGCGCAGATTTAATTCTCACACTCGATACAAGAATCCAGAAAGTCGCTGAAGAAAAACTGGATGCCGGTCTGCGTCAGTTCAAAGCGAAAACAGGGTTTGTTGTTATCCTTAATCCTAAAACCGGTGAAGTGCTGGCCATGGCGCAGGATGGACGTTATGACCTCAACAACTACCGTAATTCGACGCCAGCATCCCGATTGAATCAAGCCGTGGCGCGGGCGTATGAACCTGGTTCCCTGTTTAAAGTTTTTTCAGGCTTGGCAGCACTGCAAAACGGGGTGGTCGGCATCAATGAAACTTTTGATGGTGATACCAAAGTGAAGGTTGGCAGTCATGCTTTCGGAAACGCTGAGGACAATGTGAAGTTTGGCCAGGTCAATCTTAAAAGCATTATTCAAAACAGTGTCAATATCGGCATCATTCAAATTGCTCAACGTATTGGTGATCGACCCTTTTATCAATATTTGACCAATGTAGGTTTCGGCCGTCCGACCCAAGTGGGCCTTCCAGGTGAACTACCTGGCACAGTGATTCCGGTAGAGGATTGGTCGCCACTTGAAATTGCTTCCGTATCCATTGGGCAGGCCGTGACAGTGACAGGCATTCAACTCTCCTCACGTTTGGCGGCTATGGGCAATGAGGGGCGCATCATGCAACCGTATATGGTGGGAGAGGTGCGCGATCCTGAAGGCAATCCACTGCTCACTCATTATCCAAAAAGCGTGGGACGCATTGCTTCCTTACTGAACACTCAGTTAATGCGAGAGATGATGGAAGCCGTGGTCGAAGCAGGCTCTGGGATGAAGGCACAGCTTGATGGTTTTTCTGTGGCAGCTAAATCCGGCACGGCACAGAAAGTAATTCTTGGTGTACCTGGGTATTCGCCCAACAAGTTTATTTCTTCATTCGGTGGGTTTTTTCCGTCCAACGATCCACAGTATTTTATTTTGGTTGTGTTGGATGAAGTGGGCGTTTGGCCTGTGTGGGGCGGACAAACCGCAGGTTCCATTTTCAAAGATATTTCTCAGCGATTGATTGTGCTAAACAAAATGTATCCGCAAAGATAAAAGAAATTTCCATTTGGAAAACCTCTAATCCCCCAACCCTTTAATGATTTAAGGGACTACGATTTGACTACGAGAATTTGTTCTTTAAGGTGAATATTCGTTCTAGCGCAGTGTTGACATGAGGGGGGCATTTAGTGACCGTGAAAATCACCTGCTATATCGATTAAGATAGAAGCTGGTTTCGATGCTGAGGAGGCACATTTGGAAATTTTAGCACAGGCAAGAGGATGGATTTCGTTTGTTGGATGGCTCGGTATTGTCGCAGGTGCATTGGGATTGCTTCAGTTTCCAGAAGGCACAATCATCGGCATTATAGGTATTGTATCCGGAAGCTTTCTGGTTCAAACTGCCTCTGCTTTGAAAGCCGGACATGAAAAATCAGAAAATGCAAACGACGTTGGTAAAAACCTCAAAAGGTATTTCATTCTGCAAGGCATCCTGGCCATCGTCACCATCATTCTAAGTATCTTTGCTGCAATGCAAATTATGTCCGGTGGATGATATGCGCCTCAAGCTCGATGATATTTCTCATCATTTTTTGAGTTCAACAGACTCAACACACGTTTTAGATCACATTCGACTGGAGATCCAATCTGGAGAGTTTGTCAGTGTGCTAGGTCCCAGTGGGTGTGGTAAATCAACATTGTTGAATGTGATTGCCGGTTTGCTGAATCCAACCTCGGGTCAGATTTTTGTTGGTGATGAAAAAGTTCCTCACGCACAATCTCATGCAGCCTATATGCAACAAAAGGATTTATTGTTGCCCTGGCGGCGAGCGTTGCCCAACGCCATGTTGGGGGCGCAGTTGAACAAATCCAATTTGGATGAGGCAGAAATTGAAGCCAGGAAATTGTTTGAACAGTTTGATCTGGCAGGTTACGAACAGCACTATCCATCCCAGTTATCTGGTGGGATGCGTCAACGTGTGGCTTTGGTGCGTACGTTATTGACCCATCGTCCGTTGTGGCTGTTGGATGAACCGTTTGGTGCGCTCGATGCACTGACCCGAATGCGTTTGCAGGATTGGATATTGAAAGCGTGGCAGGAAGTTCAGCAATCGATTTTGATGGTCACACACGATTTAGATGAAGCATTGGTGTTGTCCAATCGTATTTACGTGTTGACGCCTCGACCGGCTCATATTCATGCGACCATTGAAGTGTCTCTGCCTCGTCCGCGTGATCGAATGAGTGTTGAGTTCACCGAAGCCAAGAAGGCACTTTGGCATGTGTTGAGTGAGGTGTTAAGCGAGGATGGTTAAATTCTTGCGTCTCGCTTGGTTGCCAGTTTTGTTGTTGATTGCCCTGATTGGGTTGTGGGAGTTGGCGGTTCGCGCTTGGGTTGACTCTGATCTGATTCATCGGATTTATCCGATTCCCAGTGGCATTGCCGAAGCCATGTGGAATAAATCAGCACTTTTGCTACAAAACAGTTGGGTGACGTTTCAGGAGATTATCATTGGTTTAGTTTTGGCTCTGGTGTTTGGATTTATTGTTGCGTTATTGATTTTTTATTCCTCTACCCTTGAGCGTGTTCTGTATCCCATTATCATCCTCACACAGAATGTGCCCGTATTTGCGATAGCACCTTTGCTGGTGATTTGGATGGGGTTCAATATCTGGCCCAAGGTGTTGGTTGCAGCGTTAATTGCCTTTTTTCCTATAGTGGTCAACACTGTGGATGGGCTGCGTTCCACGGAGTCAGATCTGATTCAGTTGTTCAAAATTCTGGGAGCAGATCGTTGGCAACGGTTGATTCATCTTAGAATTCCAGCGGCGTTGCCATTGATTTTTTCAGGCATCAAAATTGGAGTGACACTCAGTGTCGTTGGTGCGGTGGTGGGAGAGTGGGTCAGTTCTGAAGTCGGCATTGGCGGGTTGGGCCGATTGATGATGACGGAGAAAAGATTGCTCCATGTGGACACCGTGTTTGCGGCAATCGTGTGGCTGGCCTTGTTGGGTTTGATATTATTTTTGTTTGTGTCTTTGCTGGAAAGATGGGCATTGCGCTGGAAACATACGGTTCAGGCTCGGTATAATTTGGCCGAACCCAAGGAGGTTTGATCATGTACCGATTGAAGTTGTCGTTGCTGGCGTTTCTGCTGCTCATTGGCAGTGTGATGGCTGGCAGCGCCCAATCCACAGACCGATTGACTGTGGTGTTGGACTTTTTTGTAAACCCCAGCCAATGGCCTTTGTTCGTGGCCGAAGCTCAAGGACTTTTTGCTGAAGTTGGATTAAATGTGACTATTCAAGAACCTGCTGACCCCAGTGATCCACCTCAGTTGGCAGCCACAGGCAGCGTCGATCTGGCACTAACGACCTCATTTGATTTGGTTATTCAACGTGATCGCGGTTTGAGCCTGACTGCGGTTGGCTCATTGATTCAAACGCCGTTGGGTGGTCTGGTCGCATTGCGTAGCAACGGCATCGAAACACTATCTGATTTGCGTGGCAAGAGCATCGGCTTCGCGCTTGAACCGGAAGAGCCTGCGTTGTGGACGGCCATGATGCGCTCGGTGGGCGTAGAGCCAGGCGAATACGAACTCGTCAACATTGGCTTCGATGGCATTCCTTTATTGCTCAGTGGACAGATTGATGCAGTGAGTGGCTTTCGCAATTTCGAACCAATTTTACTGGGCCTCGAAGGTGCTGATGTGGTGTTCTTCCCATTTGAGGATCATGGGATTCCAAGCAGTTGGCAGTTGGTGTTTTCGGCCAATCCCACCACAATTGAAACCAAAGGCGATGAAATCACACGCTTTCTTGATGCTGTTCAAAAAGCAGTTGAATTAACATTGCGTGATCCCAATGGCTCTCTCAATGATTTCTTTGCGTTGAATCCAACGTTGGCTGCAAACGATCAGCGTGAACTTAACATCCGTTCTGCTTTAGCGACCCTGTTGTTATATCAAGGCGCACCCTGTCATAACGATGCACAAGCCTGGGCTGCGCTGCAGGATTTCATTTTTGATCAAAGTTTGATTGAAACCAAAGCCGATTTAGCTGATTTGTTTAACTCCAACTTTTTACCTTCCGCATGTAATTAATTTACAGAGGGCGGCTTTGGTGCGGCCCTCTGTGATTTCATTTCAATCACAGACAACTTAAAAAACTAAAGTTTCTAATATGGATGCTTGTTTGATTTAGCTTTATATATAATTTATATTTAGTCAAAGCTAAAAATATATTTAGCCAAATAGGAGAAATACCATGCGCAATATTTTTGCTCGATTAACCATTACTATAGGGGCTTTGTCTGCAATTGTTCTTTTGGTATTGGTGGCTCAGGGGCAACTTTTGATGAATACCACTCCGGTGGGAAATGCCCCAAAAGATTTGGCCATCACGCCCGATGGACGGTTTGCTTATCTGGTGAATGTGGGAGATGACACGGTTAATGTGGTTGCAATTCAACAGGATGGAATATTGACCAACAACATTGTTGCCACCATCGAGGTAGGTAGCCGTCCTCATGATGTCATTATCAGCGAAGATGGCAGTTTGGCATTTGTTTCTAATCGTGGCGAAGATACCGTGAGTGTGATTGATACGGAAACTCAACAGGTGGTTAACACCATTGCTTCAGGTGCGGGACCTTATGGCGGTGCGGTAGCGCCTGGGTTTCAGCTTATTTATTTTGCCAATGCCACTGGCAACAGTGTGACCGTGATCGACACAGAAAGCTTTTCGATGGTGGCCGAGATTTCTGTGGGAATCAAGCCTGAAGGGTTGTCCATCACGCCGGATGGCACCCGAGCCTATGTGCATAACAGTGGCAGTGCGGATGTCAGCGTCATCGATTTGGCCAGTAACACCGTGATTCACACCATTACTGCAGAAGAAACAGGGGGCGAAGGTTCTGAAGCGTTGTTAATCACCCCAGACGGTCAGCGTGCGTTTGTTCATTATGTCAAAAATGATGTGATTGCTGTGATCGACCTCAATACCAATGAAGTCATCGAACAACTGAATTTGGAAGGTGTCGGCCCATATGGCGGCGCAATTGACCCTGTCAGAAATATTCTTTATGTCAGTGGATTTACCAATAACTCTGTGCTTGCAATTGACATCACCACGTTGGAAGTGATCAGCTCTGTTTCTCTCGGTGAAGGTCAAGGGCCACAACACATGGCGTTAACGCCGGATGGCCGTTTGATCTATGTGGTCAACAACAGTGGCAATACGCTCTCTGCTCTGATTCGATAATGGCCAGAGCAAACCCCCTTTTGAATATGGCACGCCGAGGCACATGGTCTCGGCGTGCTGTGCTACAAGCTCTTGGATTGGCGATGGCAGGCGGTTCAATGATTCTCGGAGGTTGTTCAAATCAAGAAGCAAAAACGCATACAGTTGAGATGATCAGCGAAGGTGGGGAGGAAATTTTCAATCCCGATCGCTTGCATATTCAACCTGGTGATACCGTAAGTTGGGTGTTGATTTCAGGGTTTCATTCCACAACGGCGTATCATCCAGATCACTCGGACCATCCCTTAAGAATTCCCGAGAATGCAATCCCCTGGGATTCTGGGTTGGTTCGTTCTGATGGTCAGCGATTTGACATGACCTTTGAGCATGAGGGCGTTTACTGCTATTACTGTACGCCTCATGAAGCTTTAGGCATGATTGGCATGGTGGTGGTGGGAAATGTTCAAACCGCTGAACCAGGCTTGCTTATGCCCCAAAATCATTTGGCGAAAGGTGCTAAAGAAAAATTAACTGAATTGATTGAGTGGGCAAACCAACTTTGAGGTCGATTTGACTGTTGAATCATTTTTCCATCTTTTTTCCACATTTGAGTTTCTTTGAAAACTTCTGAAATGATGATCAGAACACATTTGTAAGATGGCTTACATTGTTAGGACGCTTACGGAATGCAGTTGAGATCAGGGCTATACTGGTCGTATCAGAAATTTTTAAAGGAGTTACACCATGACAGCCATTACTTTGACTGCCATTGCAGCGTTGATGATCAGCTTCGGTTTCATTCGTAGCTCCGAAGCATTTACAAAACTAGATGAAGTTCGCCACGATAGAAAGTGTGAAGAATATTCTTGTTGATGTATTGTTGGTATTTCAATACCGATCCTTATAAATAATTGACCTTATCTCCTTCTCCCAAGAACCCCTCAAGCAGAGCAGCTTGTTACAAGTGACAGGCTGCTCTGCTCCATTCGCTTTTAAGATTAGGGGAAATTTAGGACAAAACCTCGATTGGCGCTATAAAAAGATTATGAGTGATTTACAATTGATAGAGGCGCGGCTGGAGCGTTTGCAAAAACTGTATTGGCGTCCGCAACATCACAGACCCAAGATTGTCATCATCGGCGCTGGCTATGCAGGACTAACCTGTGCCATTGGTTTACAAAAAATTGATGCTGATGTGATTCTGGTTAACCAAAATGATTTTCATCATCTCACCACGTTGCTTCACGAACCTGCCGTAGGGCGGCGTGATTTTTCTCAGATCACGGTCGATTTACCCAGCCTGCTAAGAGAAACGGTCATTGACTTGAAAGTCGGTGAAGCGACAAAGCTTGATCTGGAAAACCAATCTGTCACCATCAATGCCGCAAGTGGAGAGGAAGAGATTGATTACGATTTTCTAGTGATTGCCCTGGGCAGCAAGCCAGCTTTTTATAATATTCCTGGTCTAGAGGAAAATGCATGGACATTGAACAACTGGCAGGAAGCAGCGCGTTTGCATCTTCGCGTGGAAGAAACGTTGCTGCAATATAAAGAGCATCCAGAAGAAAAATGGCGCACCCGCATCATCATCGGTGGGGCTGGTCTGACCGGCGTTGAGCTGGCTGGTGAGTTGGCTGATGCTTATAAAAAACTTTCCAAGGATTATGGCATCAAACGTGAAGATCTTAACGTGACCATTGTTAACAGTGGTCCTACCGTACTGTCTAATTGCGAGCCTTGCCAAGATCGCGTGATCCCGCTTGCGACTCAGATTTTGGAGCGTAAGGGTGTGGAGTTGGTGAACAATGCGCGCGTTCAATCCATCGAACCAAACAAGGTGGTTCTCAATGATGGTCGAGAATTGGAAGCGGGCCTCATTATTTGGACAGGCGGGGTGAATGGACATCCATTGCTTGAGCAAACGGGCCTGCCTCTTAATCGGCAAAAGCGAGCCTTTGTCAACGAATTTTTGCAGACCGAAAAATATCCCGAAGTGTTTGTGGTGGGTGACAGCGCTGCTGCTATGAATGAAGGTGGAGAGACACTCCCTCCCACAGCCCAAGTGGCGATTTGGCAAGGGCCGATTGTGGCAGATAATTTTCATCGTCTACTCGAAGGTCAACCAATGAGAAGCAGTATGCCAAAGCAAGTGGGCCTGGCGTTGAGTCTGGGTCACAAAGACGCTTTGGCTGTGGTGAAGAACAAGTACAACCTTTCGGGATGGGCAGCACGATTACTTAAAAACATTATTGGCTATAAATATCTTGCGCAACTGGGTGGTTTGAAATTGGTGTGGGCCAAAATGCGACGACAGGACACGGCCACGCCTGCAATTATTCCACCCCGTCACATTCCAAAACGCCCCTTGTCTCAACGATTGGGGGTTGCCACGCTTGCTGGCTTGTTGGGCACAGCCGCATTCAGCACGTTGGGATCATTGACATCCTCCCTTGGTTGGCCGTTGGACACGCCAAAGATGTTGAGTGATTTTTTACAAACACCACTGGCCATAGGTTGGTTGGTTCATGGCACGATTGGAACGCTGTTGGCTTGGTTTTATGTTTTTGTGTTTGACAAACGCTGGGGTGGCACGTCTTTAATGCGTGGTTTGTTTTATGGTTTGATTGCCTTTTTAGCCGCACAGATGATTGTGTTGCCCATTATGGGCGCTGGTGTTTTTTCAAGCGCAATGGGGGCAGCTGCGCCTGCTTTGGTTCTTGGCAGCTTTCTTGGCCATTGGCTCTATGCGGCCTCTGCCAGTTGGATTTACGAGCGCGGCATTGCCATCGACTATGACGACTTGCGAGCGAAGTTGAAGCTTGATGAGCCAGAAGATGAAGCAACCAAAAAATCTTAAGGGAAGTAAGCACAATTTTCTTTAATCAAATCTCTTCTTTCTAGTGAAGGAAGCTTCCTTCAAGAAAACGACTCGTAATTTAGAACTCGCTTCCAATGGTCAATCGTAGCCCCCTTTATGCAAAGGGGGTTGGGGGATTAGAGTCTTTTACCCTAAATTCTTCTATTTAAACCTTTCCCGTAATCCAACCGTAACGTTTTACTTTTAAGCTGAAACCATCTACAGTTGATTCTTGAGGTGATGGTTATGGAGACATCTGAAACACGTCCAGTCTTGGGGTGGGGCAGGCAGTTTACGCTGAGTTTTTATTGGCTCACCTGGAACATTCAGTGGACGGCCATCATCGTTATTTTGATGCCCCTTCAAGTATTAAGCATGGTGGGCGAAGAAAATAAAGCCACGGCTGTGGGGATTGTGACCAGCATTGGGGCCATCATCTCTTTGGTATTACCGCCGTTGATTGGGGCGCTTAGTGATCGCACGCGCTCGAAGATGGGGCGACGCAAGCCTTATATGCTTTGGGGCAGTGTGATTGATGGCGGGGCGCTTCTCTTGTTGGCCTTTGTACCACTCTGGTTTGAAATGCCGATGGCCATTGTGTTTTATGTGGCAGCCATGATGCTTTTACAATTTGGCAGCAGCGTGGCGACCTCTCCTTACTCTGCATTGATTCCCGATGTGGTGCCGAAAGCTCAGATGGGTCAGGCCTCTGGTTGGTTGGCGTTGATGAGTTTGATTGGCATTTTTCTTGGCAATTTTATTGGTGGTTTTCACAGTGATTTATTTGGTGGCATTGTTGAAACGTACTGGGTGATGTTGATGTTGTTTGCAATTGGGATTGTTATCACGATGCTTGGCGTGAAAGAGCCATCAGTGTCTCCTTCTGTAGAGCCTTTCAAATGGAACGAATATTGGCAGGGGTTGATGGAGCCGTTGAAGGACCATAACTTCCGTTGGGTGTTTTTGACACGTATGTTTGTTGAGGGCGGTCAGTGGACGGTTCAGGCATTTTTGTTGTTTTATTTCCGTGATTTGTTTTTTGGTTCAGGCGGATCGGTTGAGTTGTTTGGCCTCACCGTCGATAAGCCGGAGCAAAGTGTCACTTTCTTTTTGGCAGCGGTGTTGTTGGGGGCAATTCCGAGTTCGTACCTGGCCGGTCACCTTTCAGACAAATTCGGTCGTAAGCCGATGGTCTATATTGCCAGCGGGTTGATGAGCATTGTGGTGGTGATGTTTGCGTTTAATGTGATTCCTGTGTTTGCGGGTGTGGTGTTGCTCGGCCTGGTGTTCGGATTGGGACATGGCACCTACAAGAGCGTGGACTGGGCCTTGGCTTGCGACGTGCTTCCGTCCGAAGATGATTTCGCCAAGGACATGGGCGTGTGGCACATCGCCATGATGGTGCCTCAGGTGTTGTTTTTGCCCCTGGCCGGATTTTTATTAGACACGTTTCAAAGCGTGGGGCAATCGGCAGGAATCGCGCATTTAGGCTACACGGTTATTTTCAGTATGGCGTGTGTGCTGTTTGTGTTGGGAACGGTATTCATCGTCAAAATTCGTGGGATTCGGTAGGGGACGTCATGCCAATTTTCGTACAGATTCCGTTGATCGTTATTTTGTTTTCATTCGGCATAGCCGTGCTTGGCACAGCCTTTATGCCCGCCATCTTGTGGTTTTTCTGGGCTTTAGAGCAGACAGTGAGCTGGGAGCCGTTTACCCGCGCATGGACCATGGGGTTGGCGTTGGGGTTAGCTTATCTCATCTTTGGATTTAGTTTGATTGCGGTGGCTGTCCTTATCACACGGATTCTTCCAAAAATGAAACCTGGGGAATATAAGTTCGCTTCACTACAGGGGGCGCAGTGGTTTTTCACAGGGGCACTTTCGTTTCTTGTTTCGAAATTCTTTTTGGACTTCTTGTTGTTGACTGGTGTGAACGTCATTTACTTTCGTTTGATGGGGGCAAAGATTGGCAAAAACTGTCAGATCAACACCAAGGAAATCAGCGACTTCCATCTCATCTCCATTGGCGACAACACGATGATTGGGGGGCAATCTACCATCCTCGGCCATGTGGGTGAGCGTGGCAAACTCAAACTTCGTCCGGTCAACATTGGATCGAGAGTGACCATTGGCCTTGGCGCAACGATTTTTCCTGGTGTGGAGATAGGCGATCGCTCTGTTATCGGTGCAGCCTCTTTGGTGTTGAAGGATGAAGTGATCCCGCCAAAGAGTGTGTATGTGGGAGTGCCTGCAAAAAACATTCGTAGTCGGTCTGAATCGGCATCAGAACATGATTCAGATCATGGCGATACATGATCCATCTGCTATGAAAATGCAACTCAATCTGCCAGGATCAAAGTGAATAAAGATCTTGAGAGGGAGGCGCTTATGAGTACGGCTGCTGTGAACATTGCAGTTCAAAACAGTATTGAGTTGATTGACTGGAGTCAGGTTCGTTCCGTCTATCGAAAGCTGCACACAGATTTCCATGTGCTCACCAAGCCTTTTGGTATCGAGATTTCTGAGCAGATGAATCAGGATTTGGCGCATCTTATTTCGCTGATTGATGCTGTGGATCGCGACTTGGATGAGCTTAATCAATTTGCGGATCGACAAACGTTTGGCCGATCGGTGGTGGCCTTTCTCAAAGGGGATATCACTGAAATTGAAACTGCAACGGTATCAAAAGAGCTGGCATTGCGCTTGAGCTTTTTGCGCGAAATTGTGGTGCGCCGAAACATCGCTGATAATTTTGCTAAAGCGGTCGACGCCATCTTTGAACACACCGAAGCCAAACGTCAGACAAGTGATTCAAACGAAATGCTCAAGCATCTGACTGTCGAAGGTTGGTACACTGGCCGCCTGCCAATTCTTGTTCTGAATGAACATAGCAATGCTGGTTTTGAAAAATTCTTCTATTTGTTTTGTGAACTCATGACCGTGGTGGATATGATTCAGGATGCGCATGCGGATTATCGCAACGATGAAATCATAGTGCGTCCTGATGTTACCCTCTATGGCAAATTGATGGCTACATTTGTGTTGACTCTGCCAAAATTGTTTTATCGCTTTCCATCGCCATTGAAGTTGGTTAAATATTGCTTGTCGTTCTTGTACGAACTTTACGTCAAAAGGGTTTGAGTTTTTGAATTAACCAAGCAAAACAAATTCTAAGAAAAACGATCCATAATTCAGAACTCGCTCCCAGTGGTCAATTGTAGCCCCCTTTATGTAAAGGGGGTTGGGGGATTAGAGCCCTTATCTAAATAAATCTTTTTGCCTTTTATAAACGATGAGACAACCACCAATCCTTAGGCTCATCCGAAAAATCCCAGTGGACGTGTTTGGTTTCCATGAAGCTTAAAAAACCTTCTTCACCGAGTTCGCGTCCGCCGCCCGTCATCTTCATACCGCCAAATGGGCCAGCGGTATTGTCGGTCAGGGGGTCATTGATCCACACAGTGCCTGCCTTGACTTCTTCAAAGAATTGTTTGCAGATTTTAGGATCGTTCGAGCGCAGGGTGGCCCCCAGGCCATATGAAGAATTGTTCACCAAGGAAATTGCTTCATCAATGTTGTCATAGCCCATGATGGGGATGACGGGGCCAAATGTTTCCTCAGTCATGATTCGCATGGAATGGTCTACCTGCATCAGCACTGTGGGTTGATAAAAATAACCTTTACCATCGGGGATGATCCCTCCCGTTAAGACAGAGGCCCCCTTCTGTTCGGCATCTTTTACGTGATGGATCACTTTCTCGCGGTACTGCGCCCCAATCATCGGACCGATATCTGTGTCATCATCCATGCCAGGGCCAATGTTGAGTGATTTCACCAAATCGGTCACATTTTCAGCGAATGTATCCTTGAGATGTTGAGGCACATAAACGCGTTCAGAACTGGTGCAGACCTGACCACAATTTGCAAGCGCTGCATAGGAAACTGCTTTGGCCGCTTTTTCAACATCAGCATCAGGCCCCACCACGAATGCATCTTTGCCGCCCAACTCTAGGTGGGTGTGTTTCATCATTGGCGCACAAATGGAAGCAATTTTTTGCCCTGTTGCCACCGATCCTGTAAACGCAATCATCGGCACATCGGGATGTTCAACGACGGCTTCGCCGACATCCCCCATGCCTGGAATCACATTGACCACGCCATTAGGAAGATGGTCACAACATGTTTCAATAAACATTAATGTCGTCAGAGGCGTCATTTCGCTGGGCTTAATCACAAGTGTGTTGCCGGCTGCCAAAGCGGGTGCCATTTTCCAGGCCAGTAAAATCAAAGGATAATTCCATGGGAGAATACAGCCCACCACACCAAAGGGCTCTTTAATCACCATATTGAGCTGGCTACGCTCACCACTGGGGATCACTTGCCCACGCATCATGCGACCCATCTCAGCGTAGTAGCGGAAGGTGCTGGCGGTGAGTTCGACCTCTTCTTCATTTTCAGCTTTGGGTTTGCCTTGTTCGAGCGTGAGGCATTCTGCCAAAACATCCCAGTGTTGATGTGTTTTTGCCACAACTTCATGAAGCATGGCGGCACGCTCATTGGCGGTGATCCAGCGCCATTCGTTGAAAGCGGCCTTGGCAGCATCCACAGCCTGCTGCACATCAGACGGACTGCCTTTTTGCACATCAGCCAGAATGTCTTCAGTCGCCGGATTGTCCACAGAAAATGTTTCGCCGGTCGAAGCAGACTTCCAATGACCATTGATGAAAAGATTTGTTTGCATACACTCCTCCAGGCATCAAAATCTTAACAGCAGTTTAGCAGAGTGAAAGAGGTGGGTATACTTTCAAAGAAGCAATATTCAAAAATGGTTGAAGGCATCTAATCCCCCAACCCCCTTAACATCAAGGGGGCTACGATTAGGACTGTGGAAAATTATTCTGATATTCGTTGCTTGATGCTAGGCTCAGTTGGATTGTTTTATTCGGTCTCCGCCCCTGTTCCTCTTCTTGCTTTATCAAGCAGATATTGACCATGTGAAGAAATATGTCCAGTGGCTTAAATCATTGCATCCCTTAGGGCTTTACCGTATCATTTTGATGAATCAATAAGGAGGCGTTTGCCGTGTTTGAGAGCACGTTTTTCTTTTTTTTGAGCACCGTCGGATATTTCTTTGCATTTTTGTGTTATTTATTTCACACGGTCTTCAAGCCTCAAACGCAATTTCCTAAAAAAGAATCAACCAGCTTAGGCATCACCGCCACCAGTGGCACTTCAACATCACGCATCAATTGGGGGAAATGGGGCACATTGCTCACTTTTATCACCATGTTGATCGCCTTTACTGGTGTGGTGATGCGAACGATCGAGTTGGGCAATGCTTCCAATTGGGTTATGCGCGTGTTTCTCCCAGTCACAACCACCTATGAAACGCTCGCATTTTTTGCTTGGTTGATTCCACTGACTTATCTCATCATCGAACGCATGTATCCCATCCGTAGCGTGGGTGTGTTTGTGACTGGTACCGCGTTTGTGTTGCTGGGCATTGCTTCCTCACCCGCTTTTGCGCCAAGCCAGATTGCGCCGGTTGTACCATCTTTGCAAAGTTACTGGCTGGTGATTCATGTGTTGTCAATGATCATTGGGATTGCATTTTTCACCACCGGCTTTGGTGCCACAGTGCTTTATATGTGGCGACGCTGGCGGGGTGAAACATTCGATGACATTCACCGTGTCGAGGAAATGGCCTATAAAGCCATTGCTCTTGGCTTCCCTTTCTATGGCATTGGCGGCCTCGTCTTCGGGGGCATCTGGGCCAAAGAAGCTTGGGGATCTTATTGGGAATGGGATCCCAAAGAAACTGCCATGCTCACCGCCTGGCTCGTCTACGCCGTCTACCTCCACGCTCGCGTGAAGTGGGGACCACAGGCCAAAGTCGTCGGTTGGCTGTCCATCTTCGCATTCCTGTCTGTGTTGTATGCCTGGATCGGTATCAATTACTTCGTTGGTGGCCTTCATAGCTTTACTTAAAGGCTAAAAAGCAGAATTAAACTAGGTTTTAAAAAATAAAAACAATAAAAAACTTCAAGCCCCCAACCCCCTTCGTCTGAAGAGGGCTAAGGTTGGACTGCGTGTGTTGGTTCAGATTTTCGTTTTGTGATTTCTGTTGAGAAATTTTGGATTTAACCCAAGACTTGCTTGATCACTTCGCAGGCGCGTTGCGTGTCTTCGGTGCTCACATCCAAATGTGTGACCATTCTCAGACGGTTAGGGCCCAAAGCGAAGCACAAAACACCATTGCTGGAAAGTTGTTCAGCCACTTGCTGTGCATTATCTTCAGCCGTAGTACAGAAAATGATGTTGGTTTCCACAGGGTCAACAGCAAGGCCCACTTCGCTGAGAGCATTGCCAAGCGTTTTTGCATTGGCATGATCTTCAGCAAGGCGATCAATGTGATTATCTAATGCGTACAAACAAGCTGCCGCAATGATGCCCGCCTGGCGCATCCCGCCACCAAGTCGCTTGCGTTGATGATGCGATTCTTCGATGAAATCTCGCTTGCCTACGACCATTGAACCCACAGGTGCGCCCAAGCCTTTTGAGAAACAGAACATGACAGAATCAATGCCCTGAACCAATTCAGCAGGGGTCACATCAGAGGCTACAGCAGCGTTCAAGCTTCGTGCACCGTCGAGATGTACAGGCACATCCTGTTTATGTACGTGATCCACCACAGCCTTCATTTCATCTGCTGGATAAATACCGCCACCGCGAAGATTATGTGTGTTTTCCAACGACACCATCCCTGTGCGAGCGGTATGATCACTGCCAGGTTTAAATGCACCTTTAACATCATCCAAGCCTAAAAAACCTCGTTTGGTATGCACCATACGAGGCATTACACCAGCGAACTGAGACATCGCGCTCATCTCGAAATTGAACAAATGGCAGTCAGAATCCCCAATCACTTCCTGTCCAGGCAATGTGTGGGTTTTTACCGCAATCTGGTTGCCCATCGAACCGGACGGCACATACAGCCCCGCTTCTTTGCCAAACAGTTCCGCCGATCGCTCTTGAAGTTTGTTGACCGTTGGATCTTCGCGATAAACATCGTCACCGACTTCGGCATCGATCATGGCTTTTCGCATATCGGGTGTTGGCTTGGTCACTGTGTCGCTACGCAAATCAATGGGCTTGTTCATAAAAAACCTCGCTGATGATGACAGTTGTTTTAATTTTCCTCCTTCTCGCTTGAATTTGCAAACGATGATCAAATCTTAGATAAAATGATGCTCATGAAGTTAGAGCAAATTCCCATCATCTTGGGGACAACAGCAAGCGGTAAAACAGGCGTTTCAATCGCTTTGGCCAGGCGCATTGATGGCGAACTCATCAATGCTGATGCCCGTGCCATTTACCGTGGGATGGATATCGGTACAGCCAAACCGAGTGAGGAAGAGCAAGCTCAGGTGCCGCATCACCTCATCGACATTTGTGAACCCACTGAGGTTTACGACGTTGAAAAATTCCGTCACGATGTCGAGCAGTGCATCAACGATATTCAGTCCAGAAACAAATCACCCATCATCGTGGGAGGGAGTACCCTTTACATCAAAGCATTGACCGAAGGCGTATTTGAAGGACCTGGTGCTGATGTGGATTTACGTCAACAATTTGATGAAACGCCCTTGGAAACACTTTATCAACAACTCAAAGAGACTGATTCAATCACTGCCCAACGGCTTAAACCAAACGACCGAATCCGCATCACACGCGCACTAGAAGTTCACACGCTGACAGGAAAGTCCATCAGCAAATGGCAGGCTGAGGCAAAGCCACTTCCATTCAGTTTTAGAAAGTTTGGGCTGTGGTTGGATCGCCAAAAGCTTTATGAACGTATCAATCAACGTGTCGATTTGATGATGGAGTCAGGGTTGTTGGATGAAGCCAAATCACTTCACCCAAAACTCAAGTCAGGGACACCAGCATATAAAACGATTGGCTATCAGGAATTGTTTGATCACATCGATGGAAATATCTCGCTGGAAATGGCCATCGACAAAATCAAACAACACACGCGAAATTATGCCAAGCGTCAACTCACTTGGCATCGACGGGATGAATCGATCACCTGGATTGATATGGAAACACATGCGCTTGGAGCCTGCGTGGAAATCATCCTCAATACGATGGCTTAATCTTCGGAATCAAAAAACAACCAAACACCAATGCCGTAAAAAACTGGTATGAACACCAATGCCAAGATCAGCGACATCAATGGGATAGGGCTGAAAGATGTTCCCCAAATGGCAAGACCAATGGAAACAATGCTTGAACCAATCATGATTGAAGAGCCAATTCGAAAATGTGTCATGATTTCAGGTCGGGTGACCAAAGTTTTCAACAGAATAGTGATAGAGATCAGTGCAAGTGCAATCGAGCCACACAACAGCCAGCGAACTTCCAAACTGGGTGGCGCATCTGGATGGGCGACGACATTGATCATTGCGGCCCCAAGCGAGGCAATTGACAACGTAATGGGAAAATGAATATACGTCCACAACATGCGAATCCAGGGAAGTGATCTGACTGGGCGTTCATTTGTGAAATCAAAATACAACCACCACAATCCACAGGCGATCAACATGCCCAAGCCCGCTAGCGCCCACATATCAAGGCTGGCAGGTTGGTGTTCAGCCAATCCCTGAATCACCCCGACGATGATTTCACCAAGCATGATGATTGTGAAAAGCCCAAATCGTTCGATCAGGGATTTGGTGATTCCAGTGGCAGCGACCTCCTGATGTTCAATCTGCCTGTTTTGCTTTTTGGCAATTTTAAGCGGGCCGACCAAACTCAAAAACATTGCAATGCCCCACATCACGAAACGCCAGGGTGGGTCTACCCAGACAGAAGACACAAATAAAACAATAGAGATGAAGTAAGGCCAAATGATATAAAGATGAATGTCCGACATGGCAGCTTCATGACGATGCGCCCGCCACCACAGAAAGGTAATGATTGCCGAATGGGCAGCATAAGCCAAGGCAAACGCTTGTGATGTTTCACCCATGCCATTGTGAATAAACACGGCCATGGCTGCAACGGCGAACATTTGCAGGAAGGTGAAAAAGCGATCGCGAACATCGTTATTGCCATGTATATCATGATAAAACGTGCCGTTGTTCCAGGCCCACCACACAGGAATAAACAAAAAGATGTAGCTCAAAATGCCATTCAAATCGAGGTGAGCGGACAGTCCGTGCGTCAACGTGGCAATGGTGACCACAAACACCAAATCATAAAACAGCTCAAGGAAAGACGCTTTGCGGTCTGTGTCGCGTTCAAACACACTGCGTGGGGCTTGCCAAATACGTTGTCGGAATCGGTTCATGCATCGATTTTAAATCAATCCGCTCACAGACTCAAAGTTACATTGATGTTTTGACTAGGTGATCTATTAATCATGAGTGGTTGCTAATTGGCTTTCCCATTAAAATCTTATATGCTGGTTAGAATATCTTTTCGAGGGGGATATTCACTCATGAATGCCAATCCAGCTCCGGCAAATCAGGCAACATCAATCAAACAACTGGTCCAGCATTTTAAAGCCGTTCGCACTTTAACTGAAACACTTTGCGAACCCCTGGTGACAGAAGATTACGTTATTGCACCCACAGCCCACATCGGAAGCCCGATCCGCTGGCATCTGGCACACACAAGCTGGTTTTTTGAAACCATGATGCTTGTGCCTAATGTGAAGGGGTATAAGGAATTTCATCCACAATACAACTTCTTTTTTAATTCTTACTATGTGCAACTGGGCGAAAAGCAGGATCGCACCCAACGTGCATTCGTGTCGCGCCCAACTGTGGCTGAGGTGTATGGCTACCGAAAATATGTGACCGAGCATATGCTTCAGTTGATGGACAGTTTGAACGAAGATCAATGGACCGAGCTGGAGCCGTTGATTACCATTGGCATTCATCATGAGCAACAACATCAGGAATTGATGATTACGGACATCAAGCATATTTTTTGGAACAACCCGCTTCGTCCTGTGTATCAGTCCAGAGATGTTGAAGCAGCAGCAGACATCCCCCCATTGGATTGGCATCGAGTTGAGGCAGGCAATTATTGGATCGGACACGAAGGCAACGGTTTTGCCTATGACAACGAATCGGGACGCCATCAGCAATATGTGGCTGAATATGAACTTTCATCCCGATTGGTGACCAATGGTGAATTTATTCAATTCATCGAAGATCGCGGTTATGAAGAGGCCAAGTATTGGCTGGATGCTGGCTGGGATATGATCCAGGACCAGGGCTGGAGCAAGCCCTTCTACTGGGAAAAACGTGACGATGGTTGGTGGCAAATAACGATGGCAGGGATGCAGCCGGTGAATCTGGCGGAACCTGCATCGCACATTTCTTATTTTGAAGCCGATGCCTATGCGCGTTGGGCGGGTGTTCGTTTGCCCACCGAAGCTGAATGGGAAGTGGCTTCAACCCAAGTGCCCATGGAAGGCAATTTCGTGGAATCTGGTCTGCTGGAACCCACAGCAGTCAAAACATCTGGATTGAATCAGATGTTTGGCGATCTGTGGGAATGGACCCAGAGTCACTATTCTCCTTATCCAGGTTATGCGCCACCTGAAGGTGCTTTGGGTGAGTACAACGGCAAATTTATGTGCGGTAGCTTTATCTTGCGCGGCGGTTCCTGCGCCACATCAGTGACCCACATTCGGCCCACCTACCGAAACTTCTTTGCACCCCACGTTCGCTGGCAGTACAGCGGCATCCGATTAGCGAGGTCTTTATGAACACCGATATTGAATCACAAATAGAATTAAAGGATTTAGAGCCTAGTAACAATCGCTTTCGCGCCGAGATATTGCGCGGCCTGAGAAAAACACCCAAAGAACTGCCCTCCAAGTATCTTTATGATGAAAAAGGATCGCAGTGGTTCGATCGCATTACACAACTGGAAGAATATTATCCCACGCGTACGGAAGCCCGCATCATGGAAACCGATATCCAGGAGATGACGGATTTGATTGGGCCGGATGCGTTGTTGGTTGAATACGGCAGTGGGAGCAGTGTCAAAACCCGTATTTTGTTAGATCACCTGAATGAGCCTGCGGGCTATGTGCCCATTGATATTTCCCGTGATCATCTGATGATCAGCGCAGCCCAGATTAGCAAAGAATATCGAGATCTGGAAGTACTGCCAGTGTGTGCCGATTATACGTTGTCATTTGATATTCCAAAACCTGCCAAAGATGTCAAAAAGCGCGTGGTTTATTATCCAGGCTCAACCATTGGCAATTTTGACCCAGTTCCTGCCCAACATTTTTTGGAGGAAATCGCCACAGTGTGTGGTCCCGGCGGCGCGTTGATGATTGGTGTCGATCTGAAAAAAATGCCTGTGGTGCTTCACAATGCGTATAACGATCATGAAGGCGTGACAGCAGCATTCAATCTGAATTTGCTGGAACGCATCAATCGCGAGTTAAAGGGTGATTTTCAGATCGAAAATTTCAAACATTATGCCTTTTACAACCCACTTAAAGGGCGCATTGAAATGCACATCATCAGTTTGATGGATCAAACGGTCCATATTGATGGGGTGTCCATTCCTTTAAGAAATGGCGAAAGCATCTGGACCGAAAGTTCCTACAAATACAACTTGCAGGAATTTGCCGAACTGGCTGAATCCGCTGGTTTCCAGGTGGATCATGTGTGGACCGATGATCGCGATTGGTTCAGTGTTCAGTACCTGACGGTGATTTAAAAAAGCAGGAACATCAAATGAAGGGTAAAGGCATCTAATCCCCCAACCCCCTTAAGGCATTAAGGGGGCTACGATGGGACTGTGAATGCTATGATGCGGAACATTATCCTGATTGGGTTTTGCAGAAAGGATAATATTTCGATCTCCAATTTTCTATCCCCGATCCAAAATAACTTTAGTTAATTAATTACTGCTCTTTCTAAAAAAAGAAGCCCTTTGGTAAGACCAACGAATCGTAATTCAGAACCAACTCACGCAGACTTATCTTAGCCCCCTTTTTGAAAAGGGGGTTGGGGGATTAGGCCTTTAACCATTTTTATATCCAGTCGTTTCAAAGTTTTTCCTATTTCAATTCTGTGTTACAATCTCGTGAATGAGTAATGAGATCATCTATCGCCTGTTAACTCAGCAGGAAGAATTTTTTAATTGTGAAGTGTTGCAGCAGGACACTTGGGGGTTTGCTGACCTCAGCGTGGTGCCGGCTCATTTATTGATCACGTTTCAAAAGCGTGGTGGGCTAGTGATTGGCGCGTTTGATGGGGATGAGATGGTGGGGTTTGTGTATGGATTTGTGGGCCATCAATACGGTATGGCGACCCACAACTCGGTGATGAGTGCGGTGCGGCCTGAGTATCGCAATCAAGGCATTGCTTATCAGCTTAAAATTGAACAACGTACCATGGCGTTGGAGCAACAGTTTTCTTTGATGACCTGGACATTTGATCCGATTCAGGCGCTCAATGCACACTTTAATTTGAACAAGCTGGGCGTGATCATCCGTGAATATTTTTGCAACATCTATGGTGTGTTTCGGGATGAGATCAACAAAGGCTTGCCGACGGATCGGTTTGGAGTGGAGTGGTGGATGGACAGTCCCAGGGTCGAACAGCGACTCACTTCAGGTGTTGAACCAAAATTGCCACCGGTGCCTCATAACACTCCATCATTAGATGATCGAGAGTTACTCAGACCAGGTCAACCTGCCACTGAGTTGGATGGTTATGATCAACTTCATCTGGGAATTCCCATTAGCATTGATGAACTTAAAAGCAAAGATGAAGAACTGGCGCTCGACTGGCGCTATCACATTCGTGGTTGGTTTGAGGCGACACTGGCAGCAGGATTCATTGTGCATGGCTTTACCTTGGACCGGCAGCGTAAAATGGGCGTTTATACTTTGAGTCGAGATTTGGATGAGATCCTACAGGAGGGTCAATGAAGCTTGAAAACATCACACTACACTTTGTCGAAATGGAATTGGTCTCCCCGTTTGAAACCAGTTTTGATCGCGAGGTATTCCGCCCTTGCATCATTGTCGAAGCGAAGGCCGATGGCCTCACAGGTTGGGGTGAGTGTGTGGCCGGCTCCGGCCCCTGGTATGGGTATGAGACGGTGCAGACGGCGCATCACATCCTCAAAGATTTTTTGATCCCATTGCTGCTTGAAACTGAATGGGGTCATCCAACTGAGTTGCCCAAACACTTCAAAAGAGTGCGGGGTCACAACATGGCCAAGACGGTATTGGAATCTGCCTGCTGGGATTTGTGGTCACAAAAAGAAGGTATTTCTTTATCAAAAGCGCTGGGTGGGGCCAAGGCCGAAATCGAAAGCGGTGTGAGTATCGGTGTGCAAAAAGATATTCCAACACTGATTGATGTGATTCGGGGGCATGTGGAAGAAGGCTACCGCCGCGCCAAAATCAAAATCAAGCGTGGTTGGGATGCTGATGTAATCCAGGCCGTCCGTGAACAATTGTCAGAAGTGTCGCTGCAAGTGGATGCCAATGCGGCCTACACACTCGATGACACACCCATGTTTAAAGCCATCGATGAAATGGGCCTGATGATGATCGAACAACCTTTGGGCTACAACGACTTGGCCGATCACTCCGAATTGCAGGCTGAATTGAAAACGCCGATCTGCTTGGATGAGAGTTTGAAAACCTTGGAAGATATTAAAGCCATGTTGAGGTTGGACAGTGGACGCATTGTCAATATCAAAGTGGGGCGTTTGGGTGGTCTGACCAACTCGGTTAACATTCACGAACACTGCTTACCCAAACAAATTCCCATGTGGTGCGGCGGCATGTTGGAAACCGGCATTGGCCGCGCTGCCAATGTCGCCATCGCCAGCCTGCCAGGATTCACTCTGGCCAACGATCTGTCTGCCAGCAATCGTTATTTTCATGAAGACTTGATTGATCCGCCGTTTGTGCTCAATGACAATGGCACACTAACTGTGCCCACTGGCCCAGGCTTGGGTGTTAATGTTAATCAAGATGTGTTGAAAAAAGTGACAAATCATTCTGAAGATTATCATGGATAAATTTCCACTCACTTGCAGCTTGATCTGCAATTCGACAAACTAAACTTATGGCAGATCATCAAGCCCTTTACCGCAAGTGGCGACCACAGCGATTTGCTGATGTGGTCAATCAGACATACGCGATTCAAACGCTGATTAATGCGTTGTCCAGTGGCGAGGTTGGCCATGCGTATCTATTTTCTGGGCCGCGCGGCACGGGTAAAACAACCGTGGCACGTCTGTTCGCCAGGGCCGTCAATTGTCTGAATCCACAGCAAGGTGAACCTTGCAATGAGTGTGATGCTTGCCAGCGTATCTCTCGTGGTGCATCGTTGGATGTGGTGGAAATTGATGGTGCCAGCAACCGTGGCATCGATCAAATCCGCAAGTTGCGTGAGGAAGTCAACTTCGTTCCTGCCGATGTGAAGTACAAGGTGTATATCATTGACGAAGTTCACATGCTCACCAATGAGGCGTTCAATGCATTGTTGAAAACGTTAGAAGAACCCCCCAAGCGCGTGGTCTTTATCTTTGCCACAACAGAATCTCACAAGCTGCCGCCCACGGTGACATCACGCTGTCAGTCATTCGAGTTCACCCGTTTCCCGCCAGAAGTGGTGGCGACGTATCTTAAACATATTTGTGAAAATGAAGGCATCAAAGCCGATGAGCGTGCCATCAATGCTATTGCCAGTCGATGTGGTGGGGCCATGCGTGATGCCTTGGTGACGCTTGAGCAAGTCTCTGCGTATGCTCAAGGCGATGATATCAGTGGAGAAACACTCGAAAATGTGTTGGGCTTGCCGAGTGAATCGGTCCTTGTCGATTTTCTTAAAGCACTGATCGAAAAAGATGCAGACAGTGTATTGAACACCATTCGCGATCTGGCTGGTCGAGGTCGTGATCTGGAATTGTTTTTAGAAGAACTGATCCGTTTGGGACGAGATTGGTTGATTCTAGCCGTGGCTAAAAAAGAGTTGCCTGTTGAGACATCCGTAGGAGATTTGGCTGCACTCACGGATCACTTGCTCACCTTCAAAAACGAAATGGGCCGTGTGTGGGATAAGCAAATCTGGATGGAAGTGGGCATGTTGCAGTTGATTCATGGTCAACCCGCTGTCCCTGTCCTGGCTCAAACTGCGCCACCCGCACAACAACAGCCTCAGCAAAAAACAACTCAACAACCGGCGGCTCGTCCAACAGCCAAGCCAGCACCCCCCGCCTCAAATGGCAACACGGTTGAAACAAAACCACAACCAAGTGCTGAACCAACACAATCTGAATCGGAAGAGAAAGTAGAAACTCAGCCACAAGTTCAGCCTGAATCACAACCCGCTGCATCTCCATCCGCATCACAAGAAAAAGCTTGGGATAATTTGCTGGAAATGATCAAGGATGAACGTGTGGCAATTTATGCGTATCTGGTTGAAGGCCACGCTCTTTTTGAAGATCAACGACTACTAATTCGCTACCACACGGATTTTCATTTCCATAAAGAGAGCTTGGAAAGCAGCGCTATTCAAGGCTATGTACTGGAAAAAGCAAAGTTGGTTTATGGTAATGATATCAAGCTGGACATTGATTTTTTCGAAGAACAGCCGATTCAGACAGCGCAAGCAAATCCAAGCGAAGCATCTGATTCAAACAGCAATCCAAGTGTAGAAGATTCAGCTGCAGCGGAAGTGTCAACGCCTCCTCCACCCGCCCCTCGTGGCAGAATATCTCACCTCGAAGAAAAAATGGAATTGGTCAAAAAAGTGCTTGGAACAGAACCGCCGGCACAAACTGATCAAGATGCTGAATAAAATTTCTCAAAGAAAATAATTTTGAAGCAATGTTAGTTGACGTCTAACTCAAGGTTCATATGAAGTACTTCCAGAGAAGACGTGCCTCTGGGCAGGAAATCATATGGGTTACGAATAGCCAAGATATCCAAATTGTGTAAGCCTGGTGTGCTGGGGGCATCCAATTGGGCGGGCATGGTGGCCAAGCCATTGTTCGGCAAGGTGAAGTAAGAGACAATGTCTTCGCTGCGATTGTCCACTGGAATCTGCATTTGATCCAACAAAGCCACCAATACAAACTCATCGCTGTTGCCTTGGCGTGGCACCCCATTTCGTACATGAGCAAAGTAAGGGAACGATTGGCTTGTGCTCAAGCGTTGTGGTGAAGACAGTAAATCACTTGAAACCGTTGGTTCTTCCTGTCGGCTGAGGTTTACGCCACGTGGTGGGACACTGAGTGAAAATGGCACGGTTCGTCCTGCCAGAAAATCATCGCCATCAGGTCGGGCTTCGGATTCATCCGGAATATCTTCTTCACCGATAATCAGGCTGTCTGCATAAGGGGTGAGAAAACCTCGCACGAAACTATCTGGTGACACTTCGATATCATAAAACACCATCAGTACAAAATTATGCAAGCCTTCTTCAGCCACACCCGGGAAGGTAAGCGTTGGACGTTTCTGCTCACCTGGCATGAGGGTGACGGTATGAAACGGTTGAATGTTGTCATTTAAACCAAAGTTCATTTGCAAATCATCCACCAGCAACACCAGGTTGAATGTTTGCCCAATCTGGCCTTCGTTGCCCAATACCAGAGTGCGATCAAATGCCACATTGGGTGGCATACGCAATTCTCTGCGCTGCGTCACGCTAATGTTGCTGATCACGGAGATGGCGTTGTTAGCCAGGCGGTATTCAATCTGATTGACATGGACGATGTCGCTGTCGTCGCCGTTTTCGCTCAAAATCGAAAACGCAATGCGTCCACCATCCTGTCCATGAACAACCCCACTCAACAGAATCAACAGTAAGCAGCTAAACTTTAGTAAATTACAAACCCCGATTTTCATTTTGCTTTACTATAGAGCAAAACCTATAATAATGTCAATGTATTAAAGGAGGATTTCAGCGATGGCAGGGAACATGAAACAGATGATGAAGCAGGTGCAAAAAGCTCAAGATGAGATGCAAAAAAAACAAGAAGAATTGGGCAGCATGCACGTAGAAGCCAGTTCTGGTGGCGGTATGGTGAAGGTGACTGCCAATGGACACAAAGAAGTGATAGACATCAAAATTGATCCCGAAGTGGTCTCTGCCGACGACGTTGAAATGCTCGAAGATCTCATTGTTGCAGCCATCAAAGAAGCCCAAGTCAAAGCCGACGAAATGTCTCAAAAGGAAATGTCCCAAATGATGAACGGACTGGGGCTTCCAAATATGCCTGGGATGGGTTTTTAATAGCTTAGAAACATTAGAAACTATTGAAGGCATTAAAATGGTTCAAATCCTCCAACCCCCTTTGCTAAAGGGGACTAAGATTAGACTGCGTATGTTGATTCTGGTTTAAGAAGCGTTTTCCTTGGCGTGATGATCAGAATCAAAAAATATAAAAACCTTTTTAAAATATGAGTAAATATCCTGAATCGCTTGAGCGTTTGATCCAAGAATTAAAAAAACTGCCTGGTATTGGACGCGTCAGTGCAGAACGCCTGGCGTTTCATTTGCTCAGTCAGAAAGATGAACGCACCATTAGCCTCAGTCAGGCATTGATCGAGGTCAAAGAAAAAATCCAACTGTGTGAAATCTGTTTCAATTACGCTGAAGAAACGCATTGCATCATTTGCAAAGACACCGCACGAGATCGCAGTCTGCTCTGTGTGGTCAGCCAACCGCACGAAGTTCTCAAGCTTGAGAAAACCAGTGAATTTTTTGGATTGTATCACGTGCTTGGCGGCTTGATCTCCCCCGTCAATGATATTTCTCCAAGTGATCTTCACATCGAAGAATTGCTTGCTCGTCTGCAAAAAAATGAGATCAAAGAAGTCATCCTCGCCCTCGATCCCAAAGTGGAAGGCGAAGCCACCTCAATGTATCTGGCACGCCAAATCCGTCCTATGGGCGCAAAGACCACACAACTTGCCCATGGTGTCCCTGTTGGTCGTGATCTGGAATTCGCCGACGAAATCACCCTTGGCAAAGCCTTGCGTGGTCGCGTCAGTATCTAGATAAAATGTCTGTTTCCTGGTTTGAACAATCTGAATATTCATGTCGTTTGGAATGGGGGCGACGCGGTGCCGAAGCAGCAGCCCGTCGCGGTGACATCGTGGTCGTGGTCGACACACTCAGTTTTTCAACCTGTGCGATCACTGCCTTGGCCTACGATGGCATCATCTATCCTTGTGCTACAGATGAAGATCCTCAAGCTTTTGCCAACCGAGTGGATGCTCAAGTTGCCGTTCACCGCACACAGGCTAGTTCAAGTCATCCATTTTCCCTTTCGCCCCTCACATACATTGACATGAAGCCAAACACAAAAGTTGTGCTCAGTTCACTGAATGGAGCCACTTGTAGCCGTCTTGCTCATCAAGTGCCATATGTGATTGTGGGTGCTTTGCTCAATGCAAAAGCAGTGGGTGAAGCCGTTTCGACATGGGTATCTGAAACGAATCATGCTGTGACGGTTCTGGCTTGTGGAGAGCGTTGGACTGAACCCCATGAGGATGGTCCACTTCGTTTTGCCGTTGAAGATTATCTGGGCGCAGGTGCCATTTTATCTCAAATGAGTTTGGATAAATCGCCCGAAGCCCAAGTGTGTCAAGCTGCTTTTGAGTCAGTTGAACAGCAGATTGAGTACATCATCTGGGCGTGTGGCGGTGCTATTGAGCTTCGTGAAAGAGGTTTTGAAGGTGATGTAATACATGCAGCAAAATTCAATTTGTTTGATGTCGTCCCTCTGTTGAAAGATGGAAAATTCATTTCCTGGAATCAATCGGAATGAATTTCCTTAACTTTCCCATTCTCCGCTGATATAATGAAACCATCTTTATGATTTTTGGAGGTTTGTAATGAAGCAATTTCATTGGAAAAATCGCTTTGGCTTCATCCAGACCGCCATGTCCAAAAAATCTTCGATTGACAGTGGACGATTTTGGCTGAATGCCACTGTCTTTTTTACGGCCCTTCGCGATAACTCCTCTATTCCTTAAACAACTATTTGATCGCCAATAAATCCATTTCGATTGTTTAGATAAGGAGTTTATTCATGAATCAAGCAACAATGAAAACAGAAACCACTTGGGAAAATCGTTTTGATTACACGGCTCGTGCCGCCACTTCATTGGCCCCATTTCGCGCTGTTAAATCTCGCGGTGCGTTAATCACAGGCGACGATGGACGAGACTATATTGACCTCACCGGAGGGTGGGGGTGCCTGGTGGTGGGACACACCCACCCCAAAGTGGTGACTGCCATTCAACAACAGGCTGAACAATTTGTTCACACCGATTACAGCGTGGTGGGATACAGTTCTTTCGTCGATTTGGCCAAACGTCTGTGCGAAGCGGCCCCTGGAAACAAGCCAAAAAAAGCAGCGTTTTACAACAGTGGTGCAGAGGCCGTTGAAAACGCGGTTAAAATAGCCCGTTATCACACGAAACGCCCAGGCGTCGTGGTGTTCGATCGCGCGTTTCATGGTCGCACGTTGCTGACCATGACCATGACACACAAAGCCACGCCCTATAAAGCTGGTTTTGGGCCTTTTGTATCAGACGTCTATCGTGTGCCATTTCCATCTGACTATCACACACCCATGTCGTTTGAACAGTGGAAAAAACACTTGGCCGGTTTGGTCAACTACAACGACATCGCTTGTGTGGTTGTGGAGCCGATTCAAGGTGAAGGTGGCTTCATTGTGCCTCAGGAGGGCTTTCTCAAAGACTTGAGAGAATTTACGACCGAGCAAGGCATCGTGATGGTGTCCGACGAGGTGCAAACGGGGATGGGGCGCACAGGCAAAATGTTTGCATCTGAACATTTTGGTGTTGAGCCTGACTTGATCACCACCGCCAAATCACTGGCTTCGGGGATGCCACTCAGCGGCGTCATCGGCGTCAGTGACGTGATTGATTCGGTGCCGGACAGCGGCATCGGCGGCACGTATGTAGGCAATCCGATCTCCTGTGTGGCAGGTTTGGCTGTGCTGGACATCATTGAAGAAGAAAACCTGTTGCAGCGTGCCATCGAATTGGGTCAGCAGATGGAAGATCGTTTCAAGGCAATGCAACAAAAATATAGCATCATTGGCGATGTTCGCGGCGTGGGCTCCATGATGGCGCTCGAACTTGTTACAGATAAAGATCAAAAAACACCTGCATCCGATCAAACCTCTGCTGTGATTCAACACGCGCTGGACAATGGCGTGATCACGGCCAAAGCAGGCATCCACGGCAACGTATTACGCATGTTGATTCCGTTGATTATTTCAGAAGAAATGTTGGATCAAGGGCTTGATGTGATTGAAGCCGGTATTGCAAAAGTAAGTTCTTAAAAAAATTGGGGACGGAGAAGTTCTCCGTCCCCAATTTGCCTTCAAAACTGGAAAATTCATTCTATTCTTCATTTAAACTTTTTAAGAAAACCTTGACCACCACAGGATCCCACTGGAACCCCGCCCCTTCTTTCAGGGTTTTTAGAGCTTTTTCTTGAGACATGGCCTTGCGGTAAGGTCGGTCTTTGGTCATCGCATCATAAGCATCGATCACCGAGAGGATGCGGGCTTCAAGTAAAATGTCTTCACCCTTGAAGCCGTTAGGATAACCTGTGCCATTCCAATTTTCATGATGTTGGAGAATGATATTGGCCGTGTGCTTCAACGGCGCAATCTCGCGTACCAATTCAAAACTCATTTCTACATGCTTTTTGATAATTTCCCATTCGCTGTTACTGAGCTGCTCTTTTTTGTTCAAAATATGTTCGGGTACCCCGATTTTTCCAATATCATGCAGCAGCGCAGCATGTCTTAGTGAAATGAGTCGATCAGAAGGCAGCTTTAGTTTTTCACCCACCGCCAGGCACAAATCGGACAATCGCTGACAGTGACCCAAAGTTTGCTGATCTCGTTCTTCGAGGGTTTTGGCCAGCATGGACACGGTGTGCAGAGCGGTTTTCTCAAGTTGATGCTGCAACAATTGCTCCCGTTCTTCAGCAACTTTTTGTGCAGTGATATCTATTATAGTATCAATAATTGCAGGTTTCCCTTTATATTCGGTCAAGCTGCTAAACACTTCCATATAGACAACATGACCCTTTTTATGAATCAGACGCCAATGGTAGTTGGCCTGTTTGAATTCGCCGTTTAAATATTTTTGCATTTGTGCTTTAATGAATGTCCGATCCCCAGGGTGGCATAGATCCAGACAATGTACTTTCAATAGTTCGTCATGGTGATAACCGCTTATCTCTATCATGCGCTTGTTGGCAAACTGCATGTAACCATCCTGAACAATGCACACCCCAACCTGTGAGTCCTCGACCAGATGGCGATATTTATGCTCGGAGGCTTTGAGTTCCTGTTCAAGCCCCCTTGCGTCGCTGATGTCGCGGCCCATGACCATCACGTGTTTGGGGTTGCCCTGGTCATCCAAAATGAGAATGGTTTTGGCTTCAAGCGGAATGATTGAACCATCTTTTTTCAACACCTGACGTACATAAGATGTCTTAAAAGATTTCCCTTCTAAAACTTCTTGAAGTCGATGGTCGGAAGATTCACGCTCTTCGGGCGCGATAATTTGTTGCAAGGACAATTGTAAAAACTCTTCTTTACTATAGCCTAAAAGCTCACACATCTGCGGATTCACATTGACAAATCTTCGATCTTCATCCAACAGCAAGATTGCATCGGGTGCGAGCTCAAACAAGGAGCGGTAATTTTGTTCGGATAACATCAGATCTTGCTCCCGTTTCAAACTGCTCATGGCAATGGCCAGTTGATCGGCGAGGAAATAGGCCAACTCCTGATCCTGTTGGCTGAATGAGTTTACACGGAAGGATTCAAAATTCAGCGCCCCAATCTTCTCATTTTTGAGTGTGATAGGCACCACCAATTCAGAACGCGTGCGTGAATCCACACTCAAATAATCGCTTACTTGGGTGACATCGTCGATAAAGACAGCTTCTTGGGTGCGAAGTGTCTTGGTCGCCAGGCTGGGTGCGTCAAACGGTAACGAAGATCCAACATAACGACTTGCATCAGTTGAACCGCAATATGCAGCGACTTCTAAGTGGTCTTCCTTGATCAATGCAATGCCTACCAAATCATAGCCATAGCGTTTCACAGCCCAATCGGCCGCATGTTTGGCCATGTCATAAACGTCGTCCAGTTTTGACAACTCACTGCCCAGTTGAAAAGCCAATTGAAGGCGTTTTTGCTGTTCTTGCAAGTGTTCATTTTCTTTGGCACGACGCACGGTCAATTCGATCTGAGGGGTCAATGAAGACAACAACTCAATGTCAGATGCATTGAAGGCATTTTCTATCGAAGTGTTGTCGAGATTAAAGCGACCGAATACCTGACCATCAATATGAATGGGCAAAGATATGGTTGACAAAGGAGGAGGACCCAAAGCAGCAAATTTTTCCGCCGTGGCCTCATCCAGATATTGCTGGTCATGATTCTTTAAGTTGAATTCATTAATAGAAAGATACTGGGGGGCATGGATGCGATATAAATCTTCGTTCAAGGGAACTTTAATTTTGGATAAAATATCCAAAGGCCAGCCTACGGCAGCCACAAATTTTACAATCCCGGCTTGTTCATCAAACAATTCTGCTGAACCACATTCAGCATGAGGAATCAGATCAAGGGCTTCTTGCAGAATCAATTGTAAGATTGGCTGTAAGTTGTTTTCTTTATTCAAGCTTTGCAGCAGACGCTCAGTTTGAGTTAAACGTTCGTTTGTTTTTTCTAAATCCTGTCGCTCTTTGGCACGTCGTACTGCCAATTCGATTTGAGGCACCAATGATTCGAGCAAAGCCAGATCGACATCATTAAATGCATTTTTTATAGAAGTGCTGTCGATGTTGAATTTTCCAACCAATTTTCCGTCCAGATAAATTGGCAAGGACAAGGCGGACAAGGCAGGCCCCCCCAGGGTAGCAAATTTTTCCACAATGGCAGGGTCCAGATGTTGCACATCGTGTTGGGTTAGATCAGTTTCAATGATGGCAGGTCTATCTGGGTTGTTTATGGGGTGAATGTCTGCAGTTCGTGGCAGTTCGATGGTAGATAAAGTTTCAAAAGACCAACCTACCGCAGCCGAAAATCTAAAATGATCTGTTTGTTCATCAAACAATTGTGCGGTACCACTGTTGGCATTGGGAATGAGATCGACGGCTTCTTCCAAAATCAGTTGCAATAACGGTTGCAATGAATCTTCATTGCTTAAGCGTTCTAAAAAATGTTGTGTTTTAACCAATTGTTGATGTGTTTTTTCCAACTCTGAGATGTCAGAGGCAAAGAACACGTAGCCGTACGGAGTGCCACGTTCTTGTTTTAGTTCTGAAGGCTTGACCAAAATAGTGGATGCTGCACGGCTGCTTTGAGAATGTTTGATTTTATGTGCCCAGAATTTTTTTTGTTCAACCTGTTCTAGAATGATTTCAAATGAAGGTATTGCCGATGCGAGTGTTTGGTTCAATAGTTTTTCTAAAGAAAGTTCACTCCAATTTACAAAAGCCTGGTTGACATAGATGACTTTGCCTTGAAGGTCGGTGGCGACGATCATTTCATCGACGCCCTCTAAAAACGAGGTCTGGAAATGAACTTGTTCAGATTTTTCTGACAACTGTTGTTGTAATTCATCAACGTGTTTGTCTCGTTTTTGTTGATAAAGTTGATCATCGGCTTGTTTTAATAAATGCTCTGGGTCAAGGTTCATGCCAGGCTCCCAGCACACTTGTCCCATGCTCAGTCCCAAATTTATATTGCCCACATCATAGCCTGCCAGCCATTCAACAAACGCTTGCTTTAATCGTTTTGTTATCAACAGTGACTGTTCAGCGTTGGCCTCGATCAGGGCCACAAATTCATCCCCTCCATAGCGAAAGGCCAAGTCTCGTTGGCGCAAATTGCGTTTGAGCAGCTGGCTGATTTCACGCAACACATCATCGCCCTTGAGATGACCAAGTTGGTCATTAACTTGTTTGAACTGATCCAAATCCATTAACAGCAAAGTGAGTGGTTTTTTTTGTTGATGGCTGTTTTCTAAGGATTTTTGCAACACTTGGTCAAAGTACCAGCGGTTGTAGAGGCCGGTCAGGCCATCTTGAATGGCCACTTGCTTGAGTTCTGCTTCAAGCCCTTTTCGTAACAGTAACATTTCAATGCGTGCCAAAAGCACATCGAACTGAATGGGCTTTTGTACATAATCATTGGCGCCCAGGCTGAGGGCATTGACCATGTCTTTGTTCGTGTGTTTGCCACTGACCATGATGATGGGCAAATCGACCAATGAGTGTTCCCGACGCAGTGATTTTAGGACTTCAATACCGTCAACGTCGGGCATGATAATGTCCAGTAAGATTAAGTCGAATTTATGTTTTTGAGTCAAAGAAAGGGCTTCTTTACCACCACTGGCAATGATCACTGTGTACCCCTGCTTTTGTAAGCAACGATTGAGCATGTCACAGTTCATTTCATCGTCATCGACAATTAATAGTGAAAAATGCTTGGGCTTCATAAAACACCTTTTTGCTGCCTCAAAAGTTCAACAAATCTCAAGAATCAAAAACATTTGCTAGTTGTGCTTGAGTCTGTTAGGCGATAGATCACACAGTCACGTTTTCAAGCCAGTGATGAATTTTTTCAAGCAACCTTGGAAATTCAATTGGTTTGGTATCGTAATCGTTGCATCCGGCATCGATTGCTTTTTCCCGATCACCAGACATGGCATGTGCGGTCAGCGCGATGATGGGAATGTGTTGTGTGTTGGCTTGCCCCTTGAGCACACGGCTGGCTTCCCAGCCATCAATTTCGGGCAGACTTAAATCCATTAAAATGAGATCAGGCAATGTCTGTTCAGCACACGCCAGCGCCTGTTGTCCATCGCTGGCAAGCAGCACCTCATAGCCTTTACGTTGCAGGCGTCGGGACAGCATTTCGCGATTCATTTCGTTGTCTTCAACCAGTAAAATTTTGAACATGCTCTACTTCCTTTATGGCAGCACTTTTAAGCGATGTTACGCCTTGTTGTTTTACCAAACGTTTCACTAGGGATTGAATGTCCTGCACCAATTCTTCAAGGGTGTAACCGCCCTTTTGCAGAATTTTTTCAACCCGGCCATTCAGCCGCATTAAGTCAATTTCAGTGAGTGTTTTGGCCGTAATCACAATGATTGGTATCGAGCGCCAGTGCGCTTTGCGGCTGAGATCAAACACAAACTGAAACCCATCTACTTCAGGCATCATTAAATCGAGTAAAATAAGATCAGGAGGGGTTTTGTCAAGTTGCTGCAAGCCGATTTTTCCGTTCGCGGCGGTGGCGACTTCAAAGCCCCGTTTTGTCAACACTTTGACCAGCATGTCACGGGTTTTTTGGTCATCTTCAATCACCAGCACAGAACCCCCTGAGCGATATTGGTTTTTGTGTTTGTTCAAAGATTGGAGTAATTGTTTTTGGGTGACCGGTTTTATCAAATAATCATCTGCACCCAGTGCATATCCCAGATTCTCGTTATCGTGCATGGTGAGCATGATGACAGGAATATCTTTGAGTTGGTCATCTTCTTTGAGATGATTGAGAACGCTCCAACCATCCATTTCGGGCATCAACACATCGAGCATGATGGCAGAGGGTTGAAGTTGTTTGGCCAGCGCCAAGCCCTCCTGGCCATTGTTGCAGGCAGTCACTTCAAACCCTGCTTGTTTTAGATGGCGAGATACCAAAGTTAATGTGTCGTCATCGTCATCAATCACGAGAACTTTTTCGGGATCAAAAGATGGGTGTTTCGTAGCGTCCTGCTGGGCGGGTGTTTTTTCTGCTTGAACTTCCATGACCTGTGCAGGCAGCTGAATGACAAACGTGGTGCCTTTGCCAATTTCACTGTTGAGGTCAATATGACCGCCCATGAGGTCACAAAATTTTTGTGTGATGGTCAAGCCCAGGCCGCTGCCACCAAATTTCTTTTGCACGGAGGGGTCAGCCTGAAGGTATTCGCCAAAAATGTGATCAATTTGTTCTTGGGCCATGCCCATGCCAGTGTCTGAAACAGTGATGTTAATCCACTCTTGTTGGCCCTGCCATTCACGTGAGGCGCTTACATTAATACTGCCATCATGAGTGAATTTGCAGGCATTGGAGAGCAGGTTAAATAGAGATTGGCGCACCTTGGTCAGATCGGCGTGCATCTGTCCCAGATTTGTCGCGCAATGAATGTGTAAGGTGTTGTTGCCTTGTTCCACCAGAGGTTTGATGGTGCTTGACACATCATGGATGGCTTCTGCCAGATCAAAAGTTTCTAAATACAATTCAATTTTGCCGGCTTCTATCTTGGAAAGATCAAGAACATCATTGATCAATGACAATAGGTGGCGACCTGCGGCATTGATTTTTTTGGAATCAGACACAAAAGTGCTGAGGCCTGCTTCTTCGGCTTCCTCATGTAACATCTCACTGTAGCCAATAATAGCGTTCAGTGGTGTTCGTAGTTCGTGGCTCATGTTGGCCAGGAAACGACTTTTGGCCTGATTGGCAAATTCCGATACTTCTTTGGCCTGTTGCGCTTCAGTTTTTGCTTTTTCCAGTTCTTGCAAAGAGTTTTCCATCTCTTGTACGGCTTGGCTGCGATAATGGGCGATTAAAAATACCAGGCAAAAAATAGAGGTGAGTAAGGGGATTTCAATGGTTTCCTCCAAAAGAATATGCCCCCCCATTACAGCGAATATGACTTGCAGTGTGGTTAAAGAGACCCAAAATAAACCACGGATAACAAATCCAAAGAAGTTCCAGAAAAATGCGCCCAAGGTCAACAAAAAGAACACCATATGAAAAAACAATACGGTTTCGTTGCTGAAGGCCAGCAACAAAGAAGCGGCAACCAATCCCAAATCGATGGGGATTAATTGAGGCTCAAGTTGAAATTGTGTTCTTATTCGTTGCAACCAAGTTAACATCGTTTTCCTCCCTGTGATTTATTGTGCCTTTTTCTCTCTCTTTTAAGCATCAAACAGCATCTGGGCTTTTTGGAAGTACGGTTTGAATCGCACGTTTTACCTCTGTCAAAAAGCCTTTTTCGTGATGGATGCCTTTGGGAAGGATTTCTACCACATGGCCATCCAAGCGGCGATGGTCTTCTAAAGTTAATGCTTCAGCCGTAATGGCCAAAACAGGGATGTTGCGCCAGGCGTCGTTTTTGTCCAACGCATCGACAAACGCAAAGCCATCGAATTCCGGCATGCGTAAATCGAGCAAAATGGCGTGAGGCAAAGGTGGTTTAAGTGCATCCAACCCCAGGCGGCCGTTTTCTGCGCCCAACACCTGACAGCCGACTTTACTCAGTGTGCGCTGGAGTAATTCACGCATAGATGGATCATCGTCCACCACCAGCACACGTCGTGGCTGATTAAGCCCTGCTTCAGAGGCAGATTCCAATGGCAGGTGCAGGATAAATGTGGCTCCTTGCTGGGGCATACTGCTGACACTGATGTGGCCGCCCATCATCTCGGCATATTTTTGACTAAGGGCCAGGCCAAGGCCAGTGCCTCCATACTTTCGGGTCGAGGAGCCATCTGCCTGAACAAATTCGGCAAACAATGTTTCTATTTGCGTTTCTTCCATACCAATACCAGTGTCCTTGATCTCAAAGCACACCCAGCCCGGGTGGACTGTGCAAGGATAAATACTGAAATAAACGTTGCCTTGTTTGGTGAACTTGCAGGCATTGGACATGAGGTTGAGCAATGTGCGCTTCAATTTTCCCACGTCGGCTCGCATCTGTTCCAGTGAAGGATCCACATCCAGTTGCAGTTGGTTTTGATTTTCTTTTGCCAGATACAGCACAGAACTAGCCACATCAGTTGCCAATGTTTCAAGCTCAAACGTATCCAAGGCAAGTGTGGCTTGACCCGTTTCGATTCGAGACAAATCAAGGACGTCATTAATCAAATTGAGTAGGTTTTTCCCGGAGCGCTGAATTCGGCTTAAATCTTCAATATAAATTTCATGGCCATGCTCTAAGGCTTCTTCGTGCAGCATTTCGCTGTAGCCAATGATGGCATTGAGGGGGGTGCGCAGTTCGTGGCTCATGTTTGCCAAGAATTGACTTTTGGCTATGTTGGCGGCTTCTGCGGCTTGTTTGGCCTCTTTAAGTGTCTGTTCGGCCTGTTTTCTCAACGTGATGTCAAACACAATGGCTTGAGCACCTTGGTATTGGCCGTTTTCGAACAATAAAGTGGCGGTTTGCTGCACCCATTTTTCTTCACCCTGTTTGGTCAGGATGGGAAATTCAAACACCGCTTCCTTTTGTTGGGTTTGCAACTGAATCACATAATAACTTTCGACCCGGCGTTTCCACGAAGGTTTGATTAAATCGATAAATTTCATTCTTGAAATTTCTTCTTTGCCAAACCCTGTCATTTCTATGGCTGCTTCATTGAAGTAGCTGAAATAGCCCATTGGGTTGATGCGATACACTACTGCAGAAGCGTCTTCGACCAGTTGTCGGTAATGATCGAGTTGTTTGGTGATTTCGTCTTTGCTTTGAATTTGTCGTTGTGCACTCAGCAAAGCGGATTGAATTTGAAAAGGCTCAAAACCCATTAAACACCCATCTGCATCCGCACTGAGCGAAGCTTGGGCTTGAATAAGATCAGGCGTGTCGAGGTAGACCAGCAATTGATGTTGAGCTGGCGCATTGGACTTTAATGCTGCAATGCTGGCATACAAATGTGGCATTAGACCAATATCCACCACCATCAGGGCCGCAGTTTGGGCTTGCGACATGGCAGTTTCCAGTCGATCGAACACCTCAATTTGAGCTTGTGCAGCAAACAGATCTTGAACCAACGAGATCAGTCGCTGATCTTTTGTAACCAGTAATATTTGCATGATGACGCCTAACTCAACAAGTAAACTTTTTATAACCCATAAAAACTAGAATATATCATTTCTAACCTTAATCCAATTATTTCTCTTCAAACTATGACCTAGACCACACTGAAATTGAGCCAGTGTTTGGGTGACCAATGTCAACGTCCTAATGGTCCTGTGGGTTGCTCTTGTCTTAAAGGGTCAGCTACATTGAAAAGAAGCGAAATAGTATTGATTGACTCCACCCGCTGTGATGGACATTGGCGTTGGTGGGTGATGCGAAATTTAAAACTTCCGCATGACGTCACGGAGGTCTATTGTGAAATTGTTCCGTTGGATGATTTTATCTGCCATGATGCTGTGGATGGGGTCGGTGACCGCCATTCCACAGAACGAAGTTACGGTGGCTTTGCCCGATTTACAAGTGGTTCAAGAGTTGACCAAAGCAAGTATGAATGTACGCAGTTGCACAGGTGACTCTGATACCAATACAGTCACGCTGACCTTAGGTGGTCGCGATCCGGTCACCCCTGTGGATGTGGCTGTATTATTGGATCGTTCCAGTAGTGAAGATTTAACGCGCATACAGGATGCTGCCCATCAATTCTTATCACACCTTAATGGTGGTGCAGGCGATCAAGTTTCGTTGATTTCGTTTGCTGACACGGCTAGGGTGGATCAACCACTGACTTCTGATTTCAATTTTCTTGGCGATTTGATTGACAATATTGAAACTGGTCAACGCACTGCCTTAGGCGATGCAATGCACCTGGCGATTGAACAACTGGAAAGCCAGCGCCGCAGCGATGCGATTCAAGGCATTGTTGTCTTCAGTGATGGCGGTACCACCACAGGCGTTGATCCTTTGCCACAAGCAGATCGCGCCAAATTGCTGGGCTACCCCGTCTACTTCGTGGGCGTCAGTGACAAAGTGAATCGTGGTGCACTTAGCGAACTGGCCAGCCGTTCTGCTGGCAGCTTCTTTGCCACTGCCAGCGACCAGAGCCTTGTAGGCGTGTTGCGCCGTTTGGACCGAGATTTGTTGGCCGAATTTATCACGATTAAAGAAACACTGCCCGATGAGTTCAGTTTTGCTGACACTCCAGCAGGCTTTTTGATGCCCGAAGTGTTGGTCAATACTGTAAACAACACCACCGATTTATTCTGGTCACTAGATACCTTGGTCAGCGGTCAGGTGTGGCAGACACAATTTAACATCACTGCCAACCAGGTGGGAGTATTTAATCTGGCGCGATTTTCTGAAATCAGTTACATCCAGCAATCCGGCAATCGTCTTTTTGCTGAACTGGACAACCCAGAGATTCAAGTGACCGGCACACCGCTGCCTGTGGCTTTATTTGATCTGAACCCTGTAAGCCCACGAGCGAATCAGACCATTGAATTCTTCGATCGATCTGTGGCCGAAGGTGGTACCATCACCGCCTGGAGTTGGGATTTCGGTGATGGCAATTCTAGTACCAAGCAAAACCCAACCCACGTTTATGATGATTTGGGCCGTTACACTGTGGTGCTTTCTGTAACCGATAGCAACAGCTGTACGGTCACCCATGACCTCACTTTTCGTATTTCCGAAGTGATCCCAGGCGAAGTTGCGCCGCCACCTCCCAGAGACCCCAACGGCACAGGTGATACTGGTACTGACGGTAACACGGGGAATACGAATACCACAGGCGGCACCGATCCTGATTTCACCATTGACTTGAGCACGACAGCAGTTAGTGCCAACAGCGCCGTAACATTTTCTATTAACCCAGCTGATTTGGCCACCGCTTGTGCCTGGACCTTTGGAGATGGTGGCAGCAGCAACGAGTGCTCAACCACCTACACGTACACTCAAAGTGGCACGTTTACCGTCAGTGTGACAGTCACGCTCGCCGATGGGAACACACGCACACTCAGCCAATCGGTGGCTGTGGCGCAAATAAACCAGAAGCCGACTGCTGGCTTCACCGTCCGCCCAGGCAACCCACGCGTGGCTCGCCCTGTTGGCTTTGACAGCAGTGCCTCGAGTGATGTGGATGGTAATATCACCGCTTGGAATTGGGACTTTGGCGATGGCAACACCAGCGACCAGTCCAGCCCCATTCACGAATATGCACGCCCTGGCATGTATAACGTCACGCTCACTGTCACTGACAATGGTGGCTTAATCAGTGACAGTATTACTCAAGAAGTGTTTGTGGGGCTTCCCATTCGTGCTTTTGAGGGCTTTGCACCTGATCGCGCTGGACCAGAAATTCCAGATTGGATGCAATTTTACATTGATGGTGGTCTCGTCACTGACGAAGAACTCGAAGATGCAGCCCGGCGCTTTGCCAACGGTTCCTTCGTGCAAGGCACGCAATATCGCTTGAGCGAAGCAGATCTGCGTGCTTTAACAGATTTGCACGATCTTCGCGTGTTCACTCGTCAGTTCCTCAACCCTGCCGATGCCGAAGCCGCAGGCTATCAGCGTGTGGGGCCTTCAGGGCCAGGACGAGGTCAAGATTATGTCAACTTGGATTTATTGAATTCCGATAAACCACCACAGTTCGACCGCGTGCCCATCTTGGTGTACGCACCCAATGACAATGGCGAATTAGAATTAGCAGGTGTGCGTTTTGTTGCTTTTGAACCAGCCGATGCCAACTTGTTTGGCATCACAACCTGGCAGTCGTTTAATCGCCCGCCACCTCCAGGTGGCCCGGGCGGCGACGGTTCAGGCGGGGTTCCTTCCACCATTTCCATCTTGAATGTATGGATTTGGCGCGAAAACCCCGACGGCATGTTCGTTCCGTTTAACTCAGCGATTCAGTAAAGTAATCGCCGCGGAAACAGGGGGAAAATCCAGAGGCCATAGTGGCCTCTGGATTTGTTTTTAAAAAGGAAATATTTTAAGGCAGATTTTATAAATAGGTAAAAGGCTCTAATCCCCCAACCCCCTTTTCAAAAAGGGGGCTACGGTTAAACTGTGAATATCAGCTCTAATTACGTTCTGTTTTTCTATTCGATGGGAATATTGCTAACAAAAAATTAAATGAGAGCCAAAGTTTTCGCCACGCCATTATTGCAAAGACCCGACTCTTATTTGGTAGAATCCACAATAGCTTCATCAAATGATAAAAAAATTACCTCAAACGACCTTCTCCACAATTGCTTCCAATATCTGATGCGCCAACTCGCCCTTATCCATCAATCCAAAGGCCTGTTCAGTCCCATCTTTCCCAATCAACACCACGGCATTTTCATCTGACTCGGCTGCTTTGGATACATCATTGGCAACGAAAAAATCAGCATTTTTTTTCTTCAACTTGGTTTTGGCTTTTTCCACAAATTCCTGAGTCTCTGCCGCAAACCCGACGATGATCTGATTTTTATGTCGATGCTGCCCCACATGAAACAAAATGTCCTTGGTCGGCACCAACTCCAATGTCAACGAATCCTTACCGGCTTTGCCTTCCTTGTGTTCAAAAACCTCTTTAGGTTGCCAGTCAGCCACTGCCGCCGCCATGATAATGAGGTCAGATTCCGCTGCCAGCGAGGTGGTTTGCTCAAACATATCATCCACTGATTCCGTTTGAATCACCGTCATTCCAGCAGGCTCATCCAACAAAGTCGGACCGCTGATCAATGTTACCTGAGCCCCCATGGACTTGGCGGCTTCAGCCATGGCATAGCCCATTTTTCCAGAGGACCGATTGGTGATAACACGCATGGGGTCAATTCGTTCACGCGTCGGTCCAGCCGTGACCAACACTTTCTTACCTAACAATGGTCCACTTGTAAGCATCGATTGAACTTTGCTCAAAATCACTTCAGGCTCCGGCAATCGACCCAACCCACTGCGACCACTGGCCAGTGCACCGGCCTCGGCTTCAAGTGTTTCGTAATTTAATTGTGTAAGTGTTTTCAGATTCTTTTGGAAAATGGGATGGGTATACATCTGCTGTTCCATCGCAGGGCAAAGCAGCACAGGTTTTTGCGTGGCTGACAAGGTGGTGGTCAGATAGTCGTCCGCCAATCCATTCGCCAATTTGCCGATGAGATCATATGTGGCTGGCGCAATTACAAAAAGATCGGAATTGTGTGCAAGATGAACGTGGTTGAGCGGTTCATCCTCAAACAGATTTTGTAACACGGGTTTGTGAGACAGCGCCTCAAACGTCAATGGTGTGACGAATTTTGAGCCTGCATTGGTGAGAACCACCTGAACCTCTGCACCCTCTTGGCGCAACTGGCTGACCAAGTGGGCGGCTTTAAATGCAGCAATGCCGCCTCCCACACCAACGATGATGCGTTTTCCTGTCAAACTGCCTTCAGGTTGTCGTTGCATGGCATTACTGTAGTCATCATCCTTTAATGAGGCAAGCTTGACAGCGTTGGGGTTGCCGACCACAATAGGGTTTTTGTAGAGGAGGCACCTGATGAGTAACGAAGGACTAATTACACGAGAAGGTTATGAACAATTAAAAGCTGATATTGACCGCTTGGAAAGCGAAGAGCGCATTCGCATTGCAGACGAAATTGCCAAAGCCAGAGCATATGGTGATTTAAGTGAAAATTTTGAGTATCAGTCTGCCAAAGAAGAGCAGGCTCAACTGGAGGCACGAATTGCGCAGATGAAACACCGCCTTAAAAATGCCTCTGTGGTCGAAGCAGACAAAGCCAGTTCTGGCAAAGTAAATGTAGGGAGCAAAGTCACGCTTCAAGATTTGGACAATAATAAAGAGACTGTTTTCTTCTTGGTAGGCCAAGGTGAAGCCAATGCAGCTGAAGGTAAAATTAGTATTCAATCACCCATTGGTCAAGGTTTGTTTGGTCGAAAAGAAGGCGATTCCATCGAAGTTAAAGCTCCATCTAAAACCTTGAATTTCAAAATCACCAAAATCCACTAATAATTAGAATAGCATAACGAAAATTAGAAAAATATGCGCAGTTCTACCGTAGTCCCTTCCAATTTTGGAAGGGACACCTTTCTTTGATAAAAGGGGTTGGAGAATAGAAGCTTTTCCAACTTTCTTATAACAATTTTTGAATTGTTTGATTTTAAAGATTTTTTGAAAATAAAAACCCCCTTGGCCTGTAGGCACAAGGGGGTTTTTAACTTTAAGACCGTGTTATTTTTTCTTGCCCAAAGCTTCTTTGAACGCTTTGCCAGCGCGGAACTTTGGCACGTTTTTAGCAGGCACGCTGAAGCTCTGGCCGGTGCGTGGGTTGATGCGCTGGGTCTTTTTCTGCTTGCGAGCTTCGAAGGTGCCGAAACCGGTGAATGTCACTTTCTGCTTTTTCTTGCAGCTAGTAACAATCAGATCCAAGGCGTTGTCCAAAGCACTGCGAGCGTCTTTCTGAGAAAGACCTGTCTTTTTTGAAAGCTGCTCTACAAATTCTTTTTTATTCATCCCTCATGCTCCTTTCTTTTAAAGCTGAACAGGATTGTAGTGTAATTTTTCTGAAAAGTCAAGATTTCAAGCGGTATACTTCAAATTTGAAATGATTATTTTTCTGGAAAGCTTGAAAAAAAAACGCATCTGCAGCCCATAAATCAAATAAATGACCAACTATGGATAATTTTTTAAGTGATGGAAGAATGTTTTTGAAAAAATGTGAATGTAGTGAAAACAAAAAGGGAACGCAGTTTTGCGTTCCCTTTTCAACTCATTATCATTCTAGAAACAAGCTAAATACGATTTATAGGCACTCAAAGTGATTGTTATCTTCTTTAGCAGGTGTACAACTGACAGCCACTTCACCCTTATTGTCTACAAAGAAAACACCTTGAGAAACCACAGACTCGGCCAAAGCTCTGGAATTCGACAAACACCAATAGCGAGTCAAATCTTGATCACTGCCGCAATCGCTTGAAACCATCAGGGTTTCGCCTGCCGTTAATTGAAGATCGCGGAAATAATAAAGATGATCCGTTAACCCAGACACGCCAATGGCATCGCCAATACGCCAACCATCAAGGTTCAAATCTTCACTTGCTGTGAATTCAATCCGGATGATGGGTGGATCAGATTCATCAATATCTACCGTCATATTAATGTTTGCTTTGGCCAAAGCTTCCGCAGCTTCGGTGGTAGAAGTGTTTGTAATCGTGGTTGTTGGCGTCGAGGTTGACCCGGGTGTTTCAGAAGCTGTTTCGTTGTGATCATTGCCGTTTTGTGAATTGGCATGATCTGTTGTGTTTCCAGTGTCATGCGTTTCTTCACCATGTGGCAAAGTGTTTTGCTGCCATACCGTGATCACGTAACCAGCGCCAGTGAGGATCACCAGTAAAGCGATGGCTGCAACATGATGTGCTTTCATTTAAAGCGCCTCCTTACAATCAATAAAACATTTTTATAGGTATTGTCAGTTTAAAATGAACGTTGTCTGGTAGGTTACCCGCTTTCACCGCTTCTCACAAGACTTTGATAACTGAACCACCAGACGTTTGGCCAGTTTTGTGCTCGATCCAACCCAAAATGACAAAACTTTTGCCCCACTCAAACCTTGACGGGCTGGCCTGCGTTGGTTAAAATCCGATCGCTCTGACGCATGAAATTTATTGTGATACCTGTAATGCTCAAAATTGTCATTCATAGGTAATATTCACATGATGGGTCGTTAGCTCAGTGGTAGAGCACCTGGCTTTTAACCAGGGAGTCATAGGTTCGATCCCTATACGACCCACCACCTAACTCCCAACCCCCTTTCAAAAGGGGGTTACGATAAAACTGCGAATGTCCATTCTGGTTTTGCTTCTTTAATTTTTTGTGATAGTTTTCCTGTGCAAGGTATTTTAAAGGCAAAATGTCCTCCAAAATGTGGTACACATTTGTTCAAAAAACTTGTATCCTTCCTACAGAGTTATCATTAGTAGGGGCAGAGAAATGAACGAACGTCGCCTTGTCGCCATTATGTTTACCAATTTTGTTGGGTACAGTGCTTTGACCCAACAAAATGAGTCATTGGCGTTGGAATTGCTAGACACGCATTTCCAGATGCTTCGTCCCATCTTCCCACAACACGGGATAAAGAGATCAAAGCTATTGGCGATGCGTTCATGGTTGAGTTTGCCAGGCCTTTCAATGCGATGAAGGATTCCAATGGTTGGATCGAGCTTATAAATTACGAAACTCAGGAACGACTCAATTATTGGTCGAACCCTTTTTATGGATAAAGTACGCTCTGATCCACGATTTAAAGCCATGCTCAAGAAGATGATTTTTCTGTCAACATAAACATGAAAGCAATAAAATTGATGTGGGAGGCTGAATGACCAATCAGCGTTTAGAAAACATACCTGGTTTTTCCATTGATCGTGTGGCTGCGCAGGCTGGAAGTGATCCAGAAGTGCTTCGGCTCGAAAACCTGGACACGGATTTGCGACCACCTGCTGTTGCTATTGAGGCGACTCGAATTTCACTGGATGAGGATGATGCCAATAGTTATTTACCTTTCACTGGAACCAGTCATCTGTGCGATATCGTGGCACAGCATGTGAGTCGGCAAACAGGTCATGGTTACGCACCTGAGCAAGCCATTATTACTTGTGGCGGCACAGAAGGGATGTTCAATGCACTTCTGGCAACGATTGATGCTGGCGATGAAGTTATCGTTACTGATCCCACCTATGCCGGCATGATCTATCGCATCCGGCTTGCAGGCGGCATCCCTAAATTGGTTCCTTTTGTGGAAAAGTACGGCCAGTGGCGTTTGGATGTGGATGAACTTCGAGAGTGCATCAGTTTGCAAACCAAAGCCATGTTTATCATGAATCCATCGATGCCTTCGGGCGCGGTGCTGAACCAGGCTGAGTGGAATGTTATTGCAGAGCTTTGTCAGCAGCACAATTTATGGTTGATCTACAACGCAGCGATGGAACGTATTCTGTTTGCTGATCGCCCTTATTTTCATCCTGCCTCTATCGATGGCATGGCCGAACGCACCATTACCATCGGTTCTGTGTCTAAGGAATATCGGATGATTGGCTGGCGCGTGGGCTGGGTGGTAGGGCCGCAGTCCATCATGGATGACATTGCGCGGGTCAGTATCTATAACGTGGTTACACCGGCAGGCATCAGCCAGAGTGGGGCGGCGGCAGCCTTGCAGTCACCTGAGTCTGAGGTGACTAAAGCCGTGGTCGAGTGGGAGCGACGTCATGATATGGTGGTCAAACAACTCCACGACCTGCCTGTGATGCCTGCGGCAGGGGGGTGGTCTTTGTTGATCAATGTCAAAGAGATGGGCCACGATTCTTTTACTGCTTCACAAAGATTGTTGGAACATGGCAAAGTGGCTGCCACCCCAATGCGTGACTGGGGCCAGGTAAATAGTGATCAATTCGTGCGATTCGTGTTTAGTAACGAGTCAGTTGAACGTTTGTCCACATTGCGAGATCGTGTGGTACAATCTTTATAGCACAGTGAACAAAATCGTGGGGATTTTGTGTGTATCGTGTTGTGATTTGCCACACACGGTGTTTTTTATTTATGATATGAAGATGTAAACATGATGCATGACTTTCGTTTAGTAGGGTCTGTTTATCATGCCAACTCGTGATATTGCAGGGGGGAAAGTATGCGGAAAGCTTATCTAGGCTTCCTATTTCTAACTTTTGTTTTATTGGCACTCACGCCTTTCAGTTCAGGGGCACAACTTCAGATTAGGCCCAATATAGATGAACCGCGCCTGAATGCGTATTTACAGGGGTCCGGTTCCACATTTGTGGTTGATTTGATGGTTACCCGCCCGGATCTACCCACTCGACGAGCCACTGTGGAAGCGTTTTATAAATTCGAAGAATTTGGAACGGTGGCTCACACTCGATTCAATTTCATTTCTCCGGCTGATGTGGCTGGCGATGTTTATATCTTTAGAGAGGATTTTGATTCTCGCACCCGCAGCCGCGACGTGTTTTTCTGGAATGAAAGCTTGGTTTCGCCTATCAAGGTCGATCTGGATTTTGCCATCTTTGGTGATGCCACTGTGTTTGATATCTTTGGCTTTCGCCTAATAGGGTATCAGCTTGTAGATCGTCGAGATTCCGAGGAGCCGTATGCGGGGCCACAGCCCACCACCACCACTGAATTTATCATGGTGAGTGGCGGAACCATTGCAATTAAAGAATATGATTATGCGCCGGTCAATGATTTTGCATTGTTTCCCAAGGTGCAGGTATTGACTTACAACTTTTCTCTGCCATACCAATTCCTCTTGAAAGATGAAAATGATGATTTATTGTTCACCTTAAATTACGATTGGCGTGATTATATGGTGTTTGAAAGCCGACGATATGCGTCGAAATACACCATTATCAACCACATCGCCCCAGGCAACAGCACCGATGTATTGGTGCGCGACATTGTCCTTGATCCAGACTTGTCTTTATCCATTTTCGATCTTGATCAGTTAGGTCAATAAGCTTAAGGAGGAATTTATGCGGAAGTGGTTTTTGGCATTGGCAATGCTGAGGGTGTTCCCGATTGGATTGTTTGATCAGATCCGTGAAATCATTTCAGGTAATGTGACCACGCTGACCGTGCGCGACATAGAAATTGCCAATATTCCCGGTGATATGTTTGAGCCTGGATTTGTTAGGGCGTTGAGGTGATGAGTCGATGAACAGGCAGATTTCATTGATGTTGGTGTTGTTGCTTTTGTCCCTGATGCTGGTTGGACAAGCGCAAGATGAGGTGACAGAAGAAGAAATTTCAGAAGCAGAGCGTCTTTTGATGCTTCTAAGTGGCAATCTTCGAGAGTGGGACAACGAACGCTTTGGTGCGTATCTTAATTATCAAATCCCAGGCTCAACGTTTGTTATGGACATTATGGCACAGCGACCTCAAGGTGAATTGAAAGCGCAGGCACGTGTGTCACATAAATTTTCCAAAAACAGTGCAGCACGATTGGCACGGCTAGACTTTCTTTCTCCAGAAGAACTGGCAGGCGATGTTTACATCATTCGAAGCAACGAGGACAATCGCCGTTTGAGCGAGGTGTTTTTCTGGAACCCTGATTTGGTTTCTGCTTTGAAAATCGATGGCAACTTCGAAGTGTTTGGTGATGCCAATGTGTTTGAAGTGACAGGGCTGGTTATAGGTGATGGGCAATATTTCATCAATGGCCGCTCTTTTTCTGAGATTGAACCCACCGTACCTGCACCGGAAATCATACTGTTTTTTGGTGAGGGCAATGATGCTCGACGTGTTACTGCCGATGCAAAGTTGGCCGAATTTGATATTGTGCCTATTGCTGCACGCCGTGAAACCGTGCCGTTTCCACGCATCAAGGTGGTGGCATTTCTAGGTGGGACCACCAAGCTCTATCAAGTTCAACTAATGGATGAGAGTGGTGATCTGCTGCATACCATCAGCTACGATTGGCGCACCAATCGTGAGTTGCCTATCGAGCAGGCTCAGCAGGGATTTCGTCCGTTTTATGCGGAAACGCAGGTGGTCGAAAATCACGTGATTCCAGGCAACATCACCACACTGACTATCAACAACATTCAGATTCAAGAATTTGAAGAAGCCTTTTTTGATCCAGACCAGTTGGGTCCATAAAGCGAATGTTGTATTTGGTTTGTCATAATTCTGACTTGGTGTCCTAGGGTAGAAGTATCTATATGCGTTTTGTGGCAAAAATGTCACTTTGAATTCAATTTGTGGTTCATATCCTTGGAGGATGGTCATGAAAAGAACGTTGTTGGCGTGCTTACTGTGTGGGTTGTTAATTGGTATGGTTTGGCAAGCTCAGAGCCAGAGCGAAGCAACCGAAGAAGATGTGCTTGCAGCAGAGCAGGCCTTATTGAATGGAATCAACAATCGATTTCTTGGTTCTTGGGACAGTAATCGATTCGGAGCTTATTTAAATTACAACATCCCTGGATCAACTTTTCTCATAGATATTATGGCCCAGCGGGCTGAAGGCACACAGCGTGCACAAGCCCGGGTCTCTTATAAATTTTCCCGTTCAAGTGCATTGCGTTTAGCCCGTGTGGATTTCCTTTCACCTCAGGAGGTGGCGGGCGATGTGTTCATCATTCGTAGCAATGAAGATGAAACACGAAGCAGCGAGGTGTTTTTCTGGAATCCTGATTTGGTTTCAGCTTTAAAAATTGACAGTGGGTTTGAAGTGTTTGGTGATGCCAACGTGTTTGAGGTGATTGGCTCAAAAATTGGCGATGGTCAATATGTGATCACCAAAAGATCTTTTTCTAGCCTTGAACCTTCCTTGCCGGCGCCAGAAACGCATTTATTTGTTAGAAGTGGCGGAGCTGGAAGGCGGGTTAAAACGACAGCCCGGTTGGCTGAGTTTGATCTTGAGCCTATTTCTGTAAGACGAGAAACAGTGCCTTTTGCCAAGATAAAAGTATTGGCATTTTTGAATGAGGCAAATTCCATTTATCAAGTTCAGTTAATGGATGCAAGTGGCGATTTGCTGCATACCATTTCATATGATTGGCAGACCAACCGCAGGTTTCCAAGCACATCTGGGCAAGTTGGAGGCTTTTATGCCGAAACGCAAGTGGTGGAAAACCATGTGATACCTGGCAATATCACCAACTTGATTATCAGAGATATTGAAATTGAAGCATTTCCGGAAGAAATGTTTGATCCCAACCAACTGGGACGATGAGCTAAAAAGCGCAATTTTCTGGCAATGGGTCCTGTGTTTCAACCTCTATGGCAAAAGGCTCTTCTGGTACGTATTCCATAAACTCTGTGTTTACTGATCCTTTGAACATATTGCCACTATAGCCTGTGTTGTTCATGTGGGCACGTATGATGACGACTTCATCGGCTTCAATTTTTACAAGGCCACCTGAGCGAGTGAACGGTTGTTCGTTGACGTGGCTGTGCAAAAGAACACGACGGTATAAGAGTTTGCCGCTTTCGCTCAAGACTTCCCACCAATCGGTATATTGATCGCAGCCTGTATCAGGACTTTCGATAGTGATGGAAAAGGTGTAAGATTGCGGTTCACCGTTGACAGACACTTTGGTTACATTTGCCATTTCCATTTCTGGTGTTTCCTCAACACTTTCTTGGGATGCATTGTTGAATGCTTTTACATCTTTCCATTGACAGCCGCTCAATGTGAGAAGCGCCATCACTGTTAGTGTCAAAACAAATTTAGAGTAGATCATGTTTGTATGATAGCTTGCCAATGGCCTCAAGAAAAGGGCAAAATGGAGGCTATCTCAGGGGTGCGTGGAGGCTGCCATGTCGTTGACCTACGGAAAATATTTAATGATTGATGAATTGCTGTCGTTGCAGCAACGTCGTTCAGGGGAACATGATGAGATGTTGTTTATCACCATTCATCAGGTATACGAGTTGTGGTTTAAAACCGTGCTGCACGAAATGGATTTTTTATTGGAGCAATTGGAAGCCAACAATACGCCGCGTGTGCTGCAAACATTTAAACGCATCCTCACCATCCTCAAAGTGATGGTGTCTCAGATTGATGTGCTGGAAACCATGACGCCATTGGATTATCTGACCTTTCGTGAACAATTGGAAGCGGGCAGTGGGTTTCAGTCTCGACAATTTCGCGAACTGGAGTTTTTGCTCGGTCACAAGCGCGAGAGCTTTGTCAATCATTTTCCAGAAGACAGTCAGGATTATCAAATTTTGAAACAGCGTTATGGTCAGTCTGGATTATGGGATAAGTTTTTGTTTTACCTGACGAAGCAAGGCTATGCAGTTCCCGAAGAAAGTTTGAAACGAGATGTGACACAACCAGTGGTAGTTTCTGAGTCTGTTCAAAAGCTGTTGATTGAGGTGTATCGCAACAACCCCAATGTAGCCCAGGTTTGTGAACGACTGGTGGATTTTGATGAAGGGATTCAAGAATGGCGCTACCGTCACGTCAAAATGGTGGAACGCACCATCGGAATGAAACAAGGCACCGGGGGATCTGAAGGGGTTGCTTATTTAGTCAGTACCTTGTTGAAACCTGTGTTTCCTGACCTATGGATCATTCGCACTGAATTTTAGATTTATGCTGTATTGAAAAATTCATTTCAATTTAAATTAGAATCAAGCTTCGTATTAAAGAACCAACATACACAGGCTTATCGTAGCCCCCTTCCGATTTTGGAAGGGGGCCCTTTCATGTAAAGGGGGTTGGGGGATTAAAGGCCTTTATCAGGAATTGATGTTTCTGTCTTTCGCCACTATTGATGTCGCGTTTCCTTCTCGTATAATGCCGATTGATCTTTGTACACAACGAAAATTGGTGACCAATCATGCCTGAAATTCCAGCCAGAAGTCGTGGCTCGCTCAAGGTTCGAGCGGGTAAATCTTACGTGGTGCGTGAGCTGGTGCTGCCCGTTCAGGCTTTCATTTACACGGAAGGCTTGAGTGGAATTGTGCTGTTTGCTGCAACCGTTGTTGCCTTGATCTGGGCCAACTCGCCGTGGAGTGACAGTTATTTTCAGTTGTGGAAAACGTATTTGAGCATTGATCTGGGCTTCATGAAGATTTCTGAATCCTTTTTGCATTGGATCAATGATGCATTGATGGTCTTGTTCTTTTTTATCGTTGGGTTGGAAGTGAAGCGTGAATTGTTGCATGGTGAACTGAATGATCGGCGTCGAGCCATGTTGCCCTTAATGGCAGGATTGGGTGGCATGGTGGTACCTGCACTGCTTTATTTTGTGTTCAATTCAACGGGAGCCGGTACTGCTGGCTGGGGCATTCCCATGGCCACGGATATTGCCTTTGCGCTTGGGATTCTTACATTACTGGGAAAACGAGTGCCGGTTGAGCTCCGTATCTTTTTGCTGGCCTTTGCCATTGTGGATGATATAGGGGCCATCATTGTTATTGCGTTATTTTACACTGAAAGCATTTCCTGGGTGGCACTTGCCTCAGCAGTTAGCATTTTAGGGATTTTGTTTGGAATGAATCGTGCCAAAGTGCATAAGAACGGACTTTATGGCTTGGTGGGTGTGGGGTTGTGGTTGGCGGTATTTGAATCTGGATTGCATCCCACAATTGCCGGTGTGATGTTGGCGATGTTTATTCCTTCCAGTTCTTATTTTTCGCGCACCACCTATGTGCAGTCGATGGAAATTTTATTGCGTCAATTTCGTGAAGCGCTGGAGAACAATCAGATAAACCGAGAAGAAGCCATTTTGGGCCGTATTGAAGAACTGAGCAAAGACACTGAATCTCCACTGGAGCGCTTGGAACGCGTGATTCATCCTTGGACCAGCTATCTGGTGCTTCCATTATTTGCTTTGGCCAATGCAGGGATTGTATTTAGCAGCGATGCTTTGACAGGTGCCTTTGCCAGTCCAGTGACGTGGGGGATTTTGGCAGGGTTGTTGATTGGAAAGCCCATTGGAATTTTAAGTTTTTCCTGGTTGGCGATTCAGTTTAAATTGGCTTCGTTGCCCAAAGGGGCGAACTGGGGGCATATTCTTGGAGTCGGTGTTTTGGCGGGGATTGGCTTCACGGTGTCCCTGTTTATCTCAGGACTATCATTTGAAGATGAAGCACTGGTGTCTCAATCGAAAATGGGCATCTTGTTCGGCTCACTGATTGCTGGCGGTGTCGGTTGTTTGACCTTGCTTTCAATCAGAAAGAATCAAGCTTCGGCTTCTGGCTGAGTAGAGGTTTTTCCCGCAACATCGTTTTCATCCACGTCGTCCTCTTCATCAGTGACATTTTCTACAGCCACCCAAAGCCCGGCAATACACAATGGTGCAATGGCGAATAAAACCAAGGGAAACCTGGTGCCAAGCAATGTAAAGTCAGACGTGTGAGCTAGCATAAATGAGAAAAAAGCGCCGATGCCACTGAGAACCAGGAACATCGCTGACCATTCACGAAACTTCAATAGCAATCCTGTGGCAGCACCAGCGACCAAAATAAATGCTAACATGATGCTGTGCCATAGCCCATTCCATTGTGAATCTCCGACCAGCAGAATCAACATCACCAATGTGAAAACAGTTCCGATGATGCCCAAATAAAACGGAACCATCTGATTCATTTTGCTTTCTTTCATCTTAAAAATCCCCTCACGCATCAAGTCTTTCTAATATAACTGGATCAGAGACCCTTTCACAACAACAACATCGAATAGAAAATGGATTGTTTTTCAGAATCAACATTCGCAGCCTCATCTTGCCCTCTTGAGTTCAAGGGGGTTGGGGGATTGAAGCCCTTTTCAATCAAGAAATTTTTGATTAGTTTGTCAATGTTTTTTGAGTTTTTGCTCGAGACTTTCGCATGGTCAGGAATAATCCAATCAACAACCCACTGCCACCAATGAGCGTGTGCCAGCCGAGTGTCTCATCCAGCACAAGCCAGCCGAGCAGGACGGCGACGAGTGTGCTGGACATGGAAATAAGCATGGTGTGGGTGACGTCCATGTGCTTAATGAGCCAGTAAAGCAAGACAAAGGGCAGAGCTGAACCGATGATGGCCAAGTAGAACAATGCACCTATCGCAAGAGGTGTCCATTGAAATTCAAAAGGATTGCCCTCCAATGGAATGCCGATGGCGAGCAGGGGGATAAAACCAGTGACCATTTGAACGGTGGTCATCAATGTTGGGTCAATGTGATTGGCTCGGTTTTTAACAATGATACCAGATATTGCTGATGCCAAGGCAGAGCCGAAAATAGCCAAGCTGCCCCAGAAGGCCATCTCATTGTTCTGTTGGATTTGCTGATAGTAAATCAAGGCGACGCCACCAATGCCCAACAAAATGCCGCCAAGTCGATTCATTGTTAGCGATTCATTCGGTACATAGAAGTGAGCAAAAATTAAAGTGATCAACGGACAGACGGTGAAGAGAATGGCCGTTAAGCCGGAAGAAATAAAACTCTCACCCCAAAACACCAATCCATAAGTGAGCGTGATGGTGAGCAGGCCTGTGATAATCATTGTCCACCAGTCACTACTAGACCGAGGCAGTTGTACACGGCGAGCCACCAGCAGCACCATCAACGGCACGGAGGCCAGCAAAAACCGAATCCCTGCAAACGTGATTGGCGGCAAGTCCTCCAGCCCCAATTTGATAAACAGCCAGGTCGACCCCCAAATCAAACTGAGCAACAACCAGACCAGTAATGGTAAACCCATCGTCCACTCCTTAAACTGGAGCGAGAGTTTACCACAAGAGGTCTAAGAAAGCGATCCACTATTAATTTCGCAAAATATCTGAATATAAAGACAAACTATCCAAAGCTGGTTTTATTATAAGTTGGCCTTCCAACTTTGAATTTGGTTCTAATTCAAACAAATTTTGATGTGTGTTTTTATCAACATGAAGAGTGGTAATATCAAACTTTCCTCTAAGGTTTAGATCATTTGTTTTGAAAGAATTGATAGCGTCTACTTTATTTAAGAAAAGTTTATTCCCTACACGAATGACTTTAGGTTGGTTTCCTAAAGTTGATACAAAAGACCAGGACGAGCTGCGCAATATTTTCACTGTGGTTGGGGCAAGTACGAACATAGCAAATAATGATTCTTGCTCAAACTCAAAAAGAACCTCTCTTTGTTTTATTTCAACTTCGAAAAAATAACCTTTGCCTACAATCGTTACAAAGTCGCTTGAAATGTTAAATTCTGTGATTGAATCAATAGGTAGCTCCAATGTCACAAGCATAAAATCTTCAGCAATAAAAGGAATGTGGGGTGAAAAGACCTCAGGTTCTCTGTTGGATTGAGTTGGGATGCAGCTTGATTCAGATGAAATGGTACAAGGTGCTGCTGGCGAAGCGACTGGAAAGATACGAATTTCTCTGGTGAGTGTTTCTGTTTGAAATACTAAAATCGAGAGCAGTGCCATGAGAAAGATCAATTTTATTTTTAAATTATGTTTTAACATTGTTTCCTTTCCTAAGGGTGTTTTAATTTCCTAAAGTCAGTGCTCTAAAGATCAGTTTTCCCTTTTGTGGAAATGTAGATTCTAAAAGGTTTGTGGTTTTTCCTGTTTCCATGTCTATGACAATGCCCTCAAAATGACCTGTTAAACGAAAGGTGTTGAATCTAAATGAACCTATAGATGGTTGTTCTCCATTGATGAAAATGGTGCTGCCAATCAAAGGTTGGTGAAGGATTTGGCCTCTGGAATTGGTGACAAACAGACTGGTCCTCTGTTGAACTGATGCAATGTCTTTTGAAATTTCAATGTTGACAATAAGAAGATTTTCTTCGAAGTTGAAATTTACGGCATGTTGTTCAGCAATGAGTGAATAGTTTGTGCCACTAATGAGTGTTCTGCCATTTGAAATTTGAAAATTAAATATCGTGTCGAGAGGTAATTCAACAGCGATCTGAGTTGGTTCATCTATTCGGAATTCTATTAGGGGAGGAAAGAATCGAATCTCTCTGGTTAAAGTCTCTGCTTGGAAAACTGATACTGAAAGCAGAATACCGAAAAAAATTAAGCTGGATTTTTTAAGCATAGCAATTCTCCTTATGGGTTAACAGGCGCTTCAAAATTTCCAACAAGAGGTTGAATGAGGATGGTGCCAGCAATCTGAGTGGTTGGGTTTTCTACAAGATCAACCGTTTCATCAAGTGATGGTCCAGTCGAAATTTTGAAATGCCCTCTGAGTGCAATATCTTTAATGGAAAAAGTTCGGATTGCTTTGATGGTTTCGTTCACTTCGGGTTGTGTTGGGTTTTGTAGATCAATTTCTCGAACACCATTGAATGAGAAAGAAGCTGTGTTTTCTAAAAGTAGAACTTTGGCCAATAGCTTTTCATTTTCAAACTCGAATCGAACATATTGATTCATGAACACAGCAATTAGGTTTTTGACTCTGAGTGTGGTGGTGTCTGAATTTGTTTGAAAAGAATCCATGGATTCTAGTGGAAGCTCAATCACTAATTCAGTGCCGGACGCAATTTCAAGGCCACCTCTACTAAACTCAAATGAATTTGCAAAGTTTCCAAACTGTGACATATTAGCGCTTACAGTGATTTCAGGGAAGAAATTTATCGAGACAGCAGAAAAAATCAATAACGTACAAAAGCCAAACATCAACTTCAACTTTGGAATGTTTGTGGAGATCGAACGCTTTTGGTCAATCAATTTTCTGATGCGGCTCTCAATTCTTGAAGCCATCATCAACCCTAACTGAACAGGCATTTTAGGGTGATGTAAGCCAATTTCGAGCAGTCTGAGCAAACAGTTGGCATAGCCTTGCCGTTGATTTGTTGCTTGAGCCACCCAATCGTCACAAGCGATTTCACGTTCAAAATCCAACTGACGATCAATCCACCACACAGCCGGATGGAAGAAAAAGAAAACGCGGATCAACTTTTGTATCAGTTTGGTCCAGTCATCGTGTCGTTTGATATGGGCGATTTCGTGAAGCAACACTTGATCAATTTCGGCAGGTGTGAGTTGATCCAATAAAAAATCAGGCATCAAAATAACAGACCGTATGAATCCCAACGACATGGGCACATTCACATTAGAGGAAGCTCTTAGTTGAATTCGTCGTCGAATTTGGTGCTGAGCCATCCAGCCGTCCAAGTGTTCCTGAAGAGTTTTTAAAGGTTGGGCTTGTCGTTTGAGTTGTGTTAAATAAATTAAGCTCCGCACTAGAGGGATTATTCCAATGCCAACGCCCAACGTCCACAACCCAAACAAAATGAGGCCGACCAGGTTTGGCAAATTCCATGTTTGACCATTCGAACTTTGCACCAATGCTGCCTTATAGCCATTGTAACCTTCAACGGTAGGAAAGTATCCAGGCCCAGCTGGAGCAACATTGGGTGGCTCGATGAGAATTTGCGGTGTTGAAAAAAGACCTTGATTCTCAACATCATCAACCACTGTAATCCGAATTGGTGCCTCAGGTTCAGAAAGTATTCCCAAGTTGGTTGGTATGGAAAACCCCACGAATAAGGGCAAAAACACAACAACAATCAAAGCCCCAGACCACACCGCGTATTTTGTGGACGCATTTAACTTTCGATAAATCCAAAATACACCGCAGATCAACAAAGCCAACAACATTCCTGGCAGCAAGCTATTGCTTAAATATGCAACAATGCCAATTGCAAAATCATACCCACCCATGTGTTGTTCCTTTCTGTTGATTAGCGGCTAATGGTCAAGCCAGCGAAATCAAATTTTCCTGATAAAAGAGTTTCAATCTCGGAGCTATTTAATCTGAGACGTTGGATTTTTGTGTCAAGGCTTTCAAGGAAGCGCAATTGAGTTTCAGGTGTAGGACCTGCTACTAAATCACCTTGTTTTAGAGCCCAATATAACGCTCCTGTAGAGGAATCCAGTGTCAGGTTAGTGATTACATCGTTACGGTCAAAATTGAGAACTTCTTCAACACCTGATCCATCTAAATTTGCTCTTACGATAGAGGGTTGTATTGGGCGAAATGCAGTATCTCTCAACCAATAAATGCTTTCATGTTTTGAATCAATAAGAAGAGAGTGAGGTAGATTTGAAAAACCATTTTCAATAATGCTCAAGTGTTCCAGGTTTGAACCATCCAGATTGGCTCTTGCAATTGTAAACCTAGCGAGATTGGATTCAACTGTTGTTGTGAAAAAGTAAATTTTGCCATTGACTTCATCTAATTCAATTTCAGTGAATTGTGGAAAAGGATCACCCGTTATAGCAGTTACATCTTCTTTCGTGACGAGATCTATAAGCACTCCACCTTCAGTGCCACCTACAACAATGCCATGGCCAGCAATAACAGCATAAAACATTCGAGTGCCTGAATGGATCTCAAAATCAATCATTCTAGGCGTGACTACATTGTGGCTAGCGGCAGAAAAGTACTCAAAAGCTTCAACATCTGATCCCTCTATACTTATGCTTGTGAGTGTCATATCTAATACCCAGCGGATTTTTTCATTTTGAGGATCAATTTTAAGATCGTTTTGAAGTGGTTGAGAATTTACATCCTCAGTTCCAACAATAACTTCATTTGACAAGTCTTGAAGATTGATTTTTTCATAACTAGACTCTAAATCCAAAATAATCTCGAAAGTTCGACCTTGATGTTCAACGGTGATAGGTTCTTCTCTAGCAAACCTAGTTGCTTTCAGAAAAACGAGGGCAGAAGAATTATCTCTATCAGAAGCCGTTTCCTCATTTGCAATACCTAGTGATGGAATGGTTTGACTTATAGCAGTGACAAAAATGAATAGCACAATAAAAACTGAAGTGAGCTTGAGTTTTCCAAAACGGTTTTCTTTAAGTTGGGTATTATCTAAAATCATGATCACCCTCCTTTGTAGGGTTTTCTTTTCGAGGAGTGTGCTTGCCAGAATCTCATGCTTGCCTTGCACAGCTTGTTCAGCGATTTTGATTAAATTGAGGGCGTAGTCTTTTCGAGGTTGTTGGTGTTGAATCACCCAATTGTCACAAGCAACTTCTCGTTCAAAGTCCAGTTGACGGTCAATCCACCACACGGCGGGATGGAAGAAAAAGAATGTGCGAATCAACTTTTGCAATAATTTAGTCCAGTCATCTCGACGTTTGAGATGGGCGAGTTCGTGGAGCAGGATGTGATTCAGTTCATCTTTTGTGAGCTGGTTCAAGAGTGTTGCAGGTATCAGAATGATGGGGCGCAAAAACCCAAGCGACATGGGGACGCTGATTTTATTAGATGTTTTTAATTCTATAGTACGTCGAATTGAGTGTGATGAGATCAAGCTGTCGAGTTTGATTTGATCATCAGAAGCCTTGGATGTCAATTTGAGGTGGCGCAAGAATTTCAAACCCTGGATCAGTTTTAGCAATCCGATAAATACACCAACGAGCCACAAAACACCAATCGTTAACACAATGCCACTGGAGAAATCCAACTTGAAAGACGATTTGAGAGGCCCAACAATAGGTGCGGCTTTGATTTGTTGAGCATCTTCATTTGATAGTGTAAGTGAGGTTGAAGAGGGTGGTGTCTCATGATTTAAGGGAATGACGCTAGGAGAAGTTTCACGATTCTCTGACGCCACCTGAATGGATTGCGTGGGTGTTGAAAAAAACTGGTTTGGATTGATCGAGAGGTTCATGAGCAATGGCGTGATCAACAAGCCGAGAAGGCACAAATACCACACTGCGTATTTGGTCGACGCGTTTGCTTTGCGATACAGCCAAAAAAGTGCAGTTGTGAACAAAGCCAATAACAATCCTGGTAACAAGCTGTTCGATAAAAACGTGACCACGGTTGCGGCTGTGGATTCGATCCAGATCATGAGTCACCACCCTCTTCTTCTGAGACCAAACGTTTGAGCTTTTCGAGGTCGTTCAGGTCCACATCGTCGTGTTCGAGCAGGTTGAGCATCAGGAGCTCGGGTGAGTTGTTGAAAAAGCGGCTCATGATGTAATCGATGGCGTTGCGCTGTGTTTCCTCCTGGCTGACTAATGGGTGATACACAAAAGCACGTCCTTGTTTTTCATGCCTTAAAAAACCTTTGTTAGTCAGGGTTTGCAGCGTGGTCATTACGGTGGTGTAGGCTAGGGCATGTTCGTTGGTTAAGGCATCGACCACATCTTTGACAGTGGCTGAACCTTTACTCCAGATCACATGCATCAGGCGCAATTCGCTTTCGGTCAAAATTGATGATTTGGGTCGAGCCATCATGAGCATCACCTCGAAAAACTATGAAATTAGTAATTCACCATAGCACAAGTGCAGAAAATTGTCAACTATAAAACTAGTAATTAAGTGATTTGCTAGAATGGATTGTCGATGAAAACGATCTTTGAGCCTTGTTTTATTGTAAACAGACTCTGTTGTTGCTGGTCATCCTGATCTGGGAAATCAGTCCGCTGATGTGCGCCTCGGCTTTCTTTTCGCTGCTGTGCAAACAACGTCACAAGTTGAGCGATTTGCTGGGCTTTCAGTGTGAAGTTTTCTTTTGACCCAAAAATATCAAGTATGGACTGCATTGTTTTCAAACTTGATGCGTCACGGCTCAACCCCAAGTTTTGCCAACAAGCTTGTTGAAGTTTTTCTAAATTTTCTAAATCTTGGTTTTTTGCTGAAGTCAGATTTCCTGATGCATTTATTGAATCTCCAACAGAACTTATTTGCTTTGCCGCATGGTGTCCAGCGATTTTTCCAAACACCAAACATTCCGTGAGTGAGTTGCTGCCGAGCCGGTTAGCACCATGGAGGCCGCTTGCAACTTCACCAACGGCATAGAGGTTTTTGATCGATGTCTGTCCGTATTTATTGACCGCAATACCGCCCATGGTGTGATGGGCAATTGGCGAAATGGTGGCAGGATCTGTTTGCCATGGGAAGTCGTAACGGGTGAGAAATTGTAGTGAAAACCAATGATCCAGATGATCCCAATTTACATTGGTGAGGTCGAGTTTGACGGGGCCATGCTGTTGTTCAGCCTTAATGGTTTGAGAAAATTTGTCCCGATGTGTGCCAATTGCTTCATTTAAGTCATCTGTGCCAAGATATTTTTCAGTGATGGATTCACCGTGACTGTTAATCACTTTTGCTTCACTTGGAAAAGGTCGAAATGCCATGAAGGTTGGCAAATTTGGCTCAGCCAATCCCAAAGGATAAAATTGCACAAACTCCATATCTCGCACGACGGCACCAGCATTCAATGCCAAAGTGATACCTGCACCGACAGGCTTTCCAGGATTGTCGTGGCGTGAATAAATGCCTGCGTATCCGCCGGTTGCAAGGATGGTTGATGTTGACTGAATAATGAATGTTTCATCTGATAGCATTGCAAGTGCACCTTGGCACTCAGCATCAGTTAAGAGTTTGATGATGTTGCAAGATTCGATCAGTTCAATATTTGGTTGTTCAGAAATACATTGTTTCAGTGCAGCAAAGAAACCAGCGCCGCCGCCGGTGAACCAATAACCTTGGGCGTTGTTTTTGAGATTGAAGCCTGAACCAATGTGAGATTCTATCCAGGTTTTTGAATACATGACATTTTCGCACAACACGTTGACCAGGGTTGGATCATTCAGATCGCAACCCGCTTTATGAGTCAGTTCAATGTGGTCGGCAATAGAAAACTCATCCGTAGGCATCATGAAGCCGCCGCCAGAAACGGCGCTGTTGCAATGCTGGCCTAATGGAGCTGAACACACGACAGTGACGCGCTTGCCTGATTCCGCCGCGGATAGAGCGGCGATCAGGCCGCCTGCACCGGCACCCACCACCAACACATCAGTGGTTTGACGGCGCAGTGTGGGCCTCCAGAGAAAAGCCAAGTTGGGTCATTTGTGGTTGTAAATTTTGCCAATCTTCAGGTGTGTCCAGATCTTGAGACAGAATAGGGTGCGAAATTATTTCTGTTAAAAGGTTTGATGTTTGGGCGTGTTGTTTGAATATTGAGAAGCTGTTGTTTCCATAATGCAGCTTCAATGGTATGTCGCTTCGATAGAACAGCACGTTGGTTCCATCTTTTTGCGTGTCGGGTGCGAGTACCAAATCAGCCTGTGTGTTTTCTATTGCGTTTAAAAAATCCTGTAAGGCTTCGTGTGTTATCAAAGGCAAGTCTGCGAACAGAATCAATAAGGAGCTTTGTTCAAGAGATTGATCAATTTCAGTTTGCAACGCCTTATTCAGGTCTGCGAAAGATTCTGGAATAAATTTGACATGCATGTTTTGAGCGAGTGTTTGTGAAGCAACATCTTTTGAGTGACCAACGAGGCAGATGGACTTGGGGCAGTCCACCTTGATGACAGCATCCAACGTGCGTTGCAGCATCCATTGAGTTAGATGCGAGCGTTGTGACTCGCTGAGGAGGTCACTTAAACGACTTTTGTTATTGTGGCCTTTGATGGGGATCAATACCCGCAAAGGTAATGTTGCATGTTGTTTCACAGCAAGCCTTTCTAAAGTGCAGTTGATCTAAACAGACGATGAGGAATCTGTCAAGAAAAAATGTAGAGAGAAAGCATACAGTAAGAATAAAAATGATGATTCAGAAAAAACTTACGCAGTCTAATTTTAGCCCCCTTTATGTAAAGGGGGTTGGGGGATTAGAAGCTTTAATTATCTAAATGGATTTTGAAAAAGGTTTTTCAAAACGGGAAAGCGGGGAAGGGATGATGAAGAGACGCCTTCCCCGCCTTGCAAAGGGTTTTTGCAGCTGCCCGTAGACAGCAAAAGAACGCAACGTCAAAGCCTTGGACCGGGTGAGAATTCAAACTGACTCAGGCGTGTCTAGACGTTTTGTTTGCACCTTACACAGAAAGTCCCTGTGCGGTAATGGTAGACCTAGAGGAAATCAGTTAACGTCGTTTGTAATGAATTTGCCAGAGTAATTCCCAGGTTTGACCTTCATCTAAAGAACGTTCCCAACCCCACTCCATTTGATTTTTCTCGATGTCATAGAAACGAATTCGTTGCATGACCAACTGATCTTCGGTGGTAGTGAATTGGCGACGAAACACCATTTGATCGCCTTCCATGCCGCCGGTGAAGTCGAGATACACACCGTTGTTGTCCACCCAGGTTTGTTTCCAAGTGTTGAGTCGTGGTACATACGTTGAAAAACTTTTGCCAATGAACTCGGCTTCGGGATAACTGAAATTGCCTTCGATCACGCAACCGCCCATGATCGATCGAACGGCGTTGTTGCCCTGGCCGCCTTCCCAGGTGAGGTTCCATTTGCCCACCCAGAAGTCAAACTGATGCGCCAGCGGATCTTCACATGTGCCAGTCACTTCGATATCGGAAGTGTCTCGAATTAGGCCATTTCCAATGCTTGCTGGTGCAGCAATTAGAAAGTAGCCGCCTATCAATGTGCCGATGACGGCGGCAGCGATTAAAAAAGGATTCATGTTCTGCTCCTGTGTTGATAATTATTTGCGGCGTTCATAATGGATTTGCCATTGAGGCTCCCAGGTTTGGCCTTGGTCTATAGAGCGCTCCCAGGCCCAATCCATCTGATCTTGCTGGATGTCGTAAAAGCGCATTTGCTGCATTACGGTTTGGCCTTCGGCATTGGTGAATTGGCGAGATAAAACCATTTGGTCGCCTTCCATGCCACCAGAGAAATCCAAGTAGCTGCCGTTGTTGTCTACCCAGGTTTGTTTCCACATGCCTTGTTGTGTGGCATAGGTCGACACACTCTTGCCAAAGTAGCCACCTGCAGGTGCACTGAAGTTTTCTTCAATGACGCAGCCGCCCATGATGGAGCGAATCACATTGTTGCCTTGGCCGCCATCGGCCCAAGTGAGGTTCCACTCGCCTACCCAAAAATCGAACTGACGTGCTGCCGCATCTTCACACGTGCCTGTAACCTCAATATCAGATGTGTCTTGAATCATATTCCCTCCTGGACCTAGAGGTGAGGCAATCAAAAAATAAGCGCCGACCAATGCCCCAACCAGGGCGGCGGCAATGAGTATGGGTTGCATAACAACCTCCTTAAAACTTGAAATTAAAATGTTCACCTTCCATTTCGCTTCCATAAGCTGTAAGGAGGCAAGCTGTTTTGCTTATAATGCAGTTGCTATGGGATTACGCATTCAGTTGTTTGGCACCTTCCAACTGTGGCGTGATGGCGAGTTGTTGCCACCACAAGCCTGGAAACGCCGTAAAACACAGACGTTATTGAAAATTCTGCTGCTCGAACGAGGCCAGATTTTCACGCAGGAACAGTTGGTGGAATGGCTGTTTCCTGATGCACATCCTTTTAAATCACTGCAAAACCTGCATGGCCGAATGAGCGAACTGCGAAAACTGCTTGAGCCTGATTTGATGAAGGGGACGGACTCAATATTTATTCTCAGTCCGTCCAAAGGAAACTATCAGTTTAATTCTCAAATTGAATGTGAGATTGATGCTGAGGTGTTTCAGGAGCAATTTGATCAAGGGGATGTTTTTTTAACTGATCAAGATTGGATCAGCGCATCTCAATGTTTTCAACAAGCGATTGATTTTTATCAAGGTGGCTATCTGCAGGAAGATCGTTATGAAGATTGGGCAATACCTCATCACCAACAATGGCAGTATCGGTACTTAGACACACTCATCAAATTGGCCGAGTGTTCGATGGCACAATCCCATTATCAACAAGCGATTTCCTTGATAGATCGTGGTTTGCAGCTTGATACATCTCGAGAACAACTCTATCGAACATTAATGCAGTGTTATGCACACCTTGGCGAGTTGGGTGAAGTCAGCAAGGTGTATCAGCGTTGTGTTCAGGTGTTGGAAGATGAGTTGGAAGTACAGCCGGCTTTTCAAACTGAACAACTTTATCAACAGTTGCTTGATCATGAATCGAGGCTGAAATCCATTGCGGTGCTTCCTTTTTTACAGTTGAGTACCAGACAAGAACATACGTATTTCAGTGATGGGTTGACGGATGATGTGATCTCGCAGCTTTCAAAAATTTCTGACCTCAAAGTTATTTCTCGCACCTCGGTGATGCGTTACAAAAACACGACCAAGTCCATCAAAGCCATCGGACAGGAATTGGGGGTCAACACCATTCTCGAAGGCAGTGTGCGCGTTCATGAAAACCAAGTTCGTATCGTGGCGCAGTTGATTGATGCCACCACGGACGATCACCTCTGGACGGACACGTATGATCGCGACATGACCGATATTTTTTCAATACAAAGTGATGTGGCGCAACAAATTGGTATTGCGCTTAAAGCCACCGTGTCGAGTAGTGAGCGTCAACGAATTGAGCGCAAGCCGACAGAGAGTTTGGAAGCCTATCAATTTTATCTGAAAGGTCGGTATCTTTGGAACAAGCGGCATAAGGATGAGTTGTTGAAAGCGGTCGATTTCTTCGAGCAGGCGATTGAGCTGGACGAAAACTACGCGCTGGCTTATACGGGATTGGCTGACACACTCACGATTTTGGGCTGGTTTGATTTTGCTCCTTCCGTTGAAATGTTCCCAAAGGCCTTGAGTGCAGCACAACGCGCATTGGAACTCGATGACAGTTTGGCCGAAGCGTATGCGGCATTGGGTTATGTGACCATGAATCACTGTTGGGACTGGGTGAATGCCGAAAAACACTTACAACGCGCACTGGAAATTAATCCCAATTATGCCACCGGCCATCACTGGTACGGTGAGTATTTTTCGATTACTGGTCAGCATGACAAAGCCATTGCCGAGCTTAAACGAGCATTGGAGCTTGATCCGCTTTCATTGGTCATTAACACTGTTTTGGCTTGGAAACTGTGTTACGCAGATCGATTGGATGAAGCCTATGATCAGTGCCAAAAGACATTAGAGCTTGATGGTCAATTTGGGCCGGCTCTCACTGTGTTAGGGTTGATTTGCGAACGTCGAGGCGAGTACGAAAAAGCCATTGAATATTTCCAGGCAGAGATTGACATCATGGGAAAAACCATTCCCAATAAAACATCAATGGCTTATACTTATGCTGTTTCAGGTCAACATGAGCAAGCCTATCATCTACTTGAAGAACTCAAAAATCCTGATTTAAACAATGTATCGCCCTACCACATTGGATCAGTGTACTCAGGGCTTGGTGAGATTGATCAAGCTTTCGAGTGGTTTGAACGTGCTTATGATCAACATCAATGGGTATTGATCTATTTGAAGAATGCGCATCGACTTAGCCTTTTGCGACAGGACCCTCACTATGACAATTTACTGAAACGAATGGGCTTGGCTGATTAAAAAATTCTCATCAACCCCACTTAGAATCAAGCTCTGAGTTAAAAAATCAACCTGCGCAGTCCAATTGTAGCCCCCTTTATGTGAAGGGGGGTGGGGGATTAGAAGCCTTTACCCTTAATTTGAATGTTTTGCCACTTCATTCAGTCCACAAAAATCTTGCCTGGATTCAAAATGCCATTTGGATCAAAAAGATGTTTGATCTGTTTCATAAGTTCATAGCTTTGGCCATGTTCTTTTTGCATGAAGTGGATTTTTCCAATGCCCACGCCGTGTTCGCCGGTGGCGGTGCCGCCAGCATCTAACGTGTGGTTTACAATTTCATCGTTGGCTTTTTTGACTTGATCTATTTCGTCCTCGGCGTAAAAGATGACAACGTGTAAATTGCCATCACCGGCATGACCGAAGATGGGACCAACCAGATTATATTTTTCCAATGTGCTGCGAGATTTATCCACAATTTCAGGGAATTTGCTGATGGATGCGGCCACGTCCAGGGCAACAAATTTTTTGCCTGGATTGGCCGATGCGGCGGCATACGCCATATGGTGGCGGGCTTCCCACAATTTGTCCCGCTCTTCTCGCCCTCTCACAGCATGATAATTAATGCAGCCGTTTTCATCACAAATATCCTGAGCCAATTTCACATCTTCATTGACTTCGGCTTTGTTGCCACGAAACTCTAAAAATAATGTGGAGGTCTCTGGCAGAGACAGGCCTTTAAATGCATTGATGTCTCTTACCGTGACATCATCCATAAACTCCAGAGCAGCAGGTGACAACCCTGCCTGGACCAAATTTACAACGGTTTGACTGGCTTGTTGCATGGTTTCAAACGAGGCCGTGGCTGCGGACACATCTGGTGGAATCCCTGCGAGCTTGAGGGTGATTTCTGTGAACACGCCCAACGTACCTTCAGAGCCAATGAACAAATGAAGCAAGTCGTAGCCGGATGAGGTTCGCATGGCGTTGGTGCCGCAACGGATGATGTCTCCGTTTGCCATCACGATTTCCATGTTCAACACATACTGCTTGGTGGGGCCGTATTTGACAGCTTGAATCCCTGCCGCATTATTGCCCACCATCCCGCCGATGCTGCAAGGCGCGCCAGGATCGGGAGGGAAGAATAAGCCATGCTTGCTAAGCTTGTCATTTAAATCCTGAAGGATCACACCAGGTTGGACAGTCACCTGGAAATCTTCGGGGCGAATGTCCAGAATCTGATTCATCTTTTTGCTGACATCCAGAGAGACCCCCCCTCGAATGGCAACAGGGTTTGCCTCCAAGCTGGTGCCTGCGCCCCAAGGCGTGACAGGGATTTTGTGTTCATTACAATATTTGAGGAGTTTGGAAATATCTTCAGTGGTTTCCGGATAAAACACGACATCGGGTGGAAACTCACCATGGGCCGATTCATCACGTGCGTGCGTGGCCAGCTCTGATGGGTTTTGGGAAAATTTCTCTTCTCCGATGTGGGCTTTCAGTTCATCCAATTGGTTTTCAAGTAGCGCTTTCATGACTAACCTCCCAACGGCTTGGGTGTGCCTTTGGCAACCACCACTTGAATGCCGTCTTGATCGAGTTGATTTTTTAGTAAGATTTCTAAATCTTCGTTGCTGTCGGTGTCTACATTGCAATGCGTGATTGAGTTTACACCGCAGGCATTGCACAGGGCTTCGATGCGGTGCAATCCCGGAATGCCCAAATGCCCTGGCGTCATTCCAGGGATTTCATTGGCCAGGATGAGGACGAGTAGCGAGTGGCTGTGTTCGACTGAGTTTAACAAACTGGTGATGCCTGAGTGTAAGAATCCAGTGTCTCCAATGATAGCGATGCCTTTTTGCCCATTCGATGTGGTTCCTGCTGCCGTGGCAATGCTGTTGCCAAGTGCGTAAGCAGTGTCAATCACCTGCGGTGGAAAATAGCCTTGCAAGATGGAGCATCCGACATCTCCCGCGACCAGGTGACCTTGAGGTAACACACTTTTCAATGCTTGATAGAGTGGCTCAAAGCCACCACAGGGCAGCGTCATGATTTCAGGATTAGGCGCCTGCATCACGTCAAAATCCCATTCTTTCGTATCAAGGGTGAACGCTGCATCAATGTGACGTTGCTCCAGATGCCCCATCCGGGGCAGATGACCTGTGAGCCTACCAAGTACTTTTACAGCGAGTCCGTAAGTCGCGACGATAGCGCCCAACGCTTCTTCAATAATGGGAGCGACTTCTTCGACCACGACCACGCGTTTGAGTCCCCTCAAAAATTCGACCAGTTTCTTTTCGGGGAGTGGAGAGGCGTAACCAAGGGCGAAGTGGTTGTCTGCTTTGATGAGTTGTGACACACCACCGCAAGAGACAAAGCCATTTTCACCGCCACTCTTTTGGACGATGTTCAGTTCAGAGTTTTCAACCTGCTCAAGCAATTTGGGATACGTTTCCTGCAACAGGAATTTGTGCCGCTCCAGCATGAAGCGACCCCAAGGTCGGTTGCGATCAAATGCGCCTTCACTATTGGCGGTGTATGTGCCAGCCTCATCTTCGGCCTTGGTCAATCTGGCGGTGATTTGTAACAACACAGGAACCCCCAGTTTTTCCGAAAGCTCCAAACCTTCAATGGCGGATTTAGAAAGATGATCTGCGTTGTGAGGTGTGAGCACAGGCAGTTCCGTCAGCTTGGCATACCAGCGAGAATCCTGTTCGGTGGTTGATTTGCCAGCGCCAGGATCATCACCCATGATCACCAATAATCCTGCACCACTGCTATGAATCGCAGCATTGACCAACGGGTCGGATGCCACATTCATGCCCACTTGTTTGAACACAGCCACCGATCGTTTGCCAGCCACAGAGGTGCCGAGCGTCTGGGCCATTGCTGTTTTTTCCTCAACCGTGATTTCGACATGCAATCCTGCTTCGGTGAACGCTTTTAACAGTGAAGTGCAGGGATCACCATACACACCTGCGGCCAGAGCCACGCCATTGCTTTTTAATGTTTTTGCCAATGCCTGTTCGCCAGTCACAACACCCTCCTTCTAACCCTCACCCCCTTTTCAAAAGGGGGCTACGATTTATTGCTGTGGGTGGATTCTACTTTAAGGTTCTTTTTTCTTTTCGAAATTATCATTGCTTATTTGACTACCATACCAAAAGGCATTGTGAGGGGACAAACGACCTTGTGGGCGAATGTAGCCTACGTTACTTTCAAAATAAGAGAAACAGGAGGCGACATGAGTTTTCGCAATATCATTTCTGGCATGATTGTGCTGGGTCTGCTCGTTGGCATGACGCCAACACTCTGGGCTGCTCAACCGGATTTGGAAGTGCCTTTTAATTTCGATTGTATCACTTGGAAAGACAGTTATGATCCCTTGCCTGCTCGCGCTCAGCGGGCTGTATTCAGCGCAGTGGGTTCCGTCATTTTTGCGGGGGTGGTTGCAGTCATTGACTTACGCAAAATGCTTGGCCTGCCTTTTGATCCAACGCTTGTGGCGATGGGGTTTTTCGCGCTTGGTTTGGCCACATCTCTGACCGACTACTGGTTCACCAACGAGCGCATGATTGACATGCAGTTTGAAGGCATTGACTTGGGATGTATTGACGAAATTGTATTTTAGGAGGGGTAATGGAAGCGTTTGATCCGAATGCATTTTTTGGTTATGAGGTTTTAGGCGGTTGGCTGGGCGGCGTTGGTGGCGGCCTGGGTGGGTTTTTCCTCGGCTTATTTTTGTGTCTTCAAGGCTTGGGCGATGATGGTGGTTATGCCGCATTAGGGTGTATCGTTACTGGCGGCGGTATTGGTTATTTAACAGGCACCAGTCTTGGCGCGGCGCTTGGGGTCAGCATTGTGGGTGGCATCAATGGTGTTGAAGGCAACCTGTTGATGAGTGCCTTAGGTGGACTGGCGGGCACTGGAGGCGGGATGCTGTCGGTGGCTGCGCTGTCAGGTTCAGATTTGGGTAACAACCTGGATGGCACTGTTTTCTTTTTTGGTTTGCCATTGCTCAGTTCTGTGGGTGCCACTTTTGGATACAACGTGGATGCAAAAAGAGCTGTTCAGAACTAATCATTAAATTAACATAGTGAAAGTTAAACGTGTCATGGAGACCTGCCTTTATGTGGCAGATCTGGAAGCCGCAGAGGTTTTTTATTCTGAGGTGCTGGGGCTTGAAAAAATTTCCAGCGTTAAAGGCCGTCATGTTTTTTTGAAATGCGAATCTACTGTGCTGCTTTTGTTCAACCCTGAAATGACGTCACAACCCACCGAAAGTCAAGTTCCTCTTCACGGCGCACATGGGCCATGCCATATTGCGTTTGAAACAACAGACGATGCATTAAGCAGTTGGCGTCAACATCTACAACAACATCGAATTGAGATTGAAACTGAAATTGATTGGCCGCAGGGTGGTCATTCCATTTATTTCCGCGACCCTGATGGGAACAGTCTTGAAGTGGTCACGCCGAGGACATGGGGTTTTTGACGGAAGCTGGAGACCGGAAGCAAACCTACTTTCGCAAAGAAAAAAGTATCATCAATTAGAATTCGCTTCCAGTGGTCAATCGTAGCCCCCTTTCGATTTTGGAAGGGGCACCTTTCTTGAAAAGGGGGGTGGGGGATTAGAGCCTTTTACTATCTTTAAGAAATTGCCTCTAAAAAGTTTACCCTAAACTGGAAAGTTCGTTCCCTTGGTGTTATTATGTATAAAAATTCGTTTCAAAGGGGCGTGACTGTGAGCGACGTGTTTTTTATTGGATTGGGTGGCGGTACGGGCAGCGGCAAGACAACCATTGCCAAGGCAATCACCGAAGGCATTCCTGGAGATTGGGTTGCCACCATTCCGTTGGACAGCTATTACCGCGACCAGGACAGACCTTTTGAGGAACGCGAACGCAACAACTACGATCATCCTGATGCCTTTGAATGGGATCTTTTATTAGATCAACTGGATCAACTTCACCGTGGTAAAACGATTGGGATGCCGATTTACAACTTTACCCGCCATCGACGACAGGAAGAAAGTGCCAAGGTCAAGCCGTGTCCTATCATCGTGGTAGAAGGCATTTTGGCGCTTTACAGTGAAGCCTTGCGTCGCCGTTACGACATGAGGGTGTTTGTCGATGCCGAAGCTGATGAACGCATTTTGCGCCGTATTGAGCGCGATACCCATGAGCGGGGTCGTTCTCTACCTTCCGTGGTGGATCAATATCGTAAAACCGTCAAACCGATGCATGAAGCGTTTGTAGAGCCGACCAAAGCCCATGCAGATATTATCATTCCAGAAGGCATGAATAAGGTGGCTGTTGATTTGGTAAAAGCAAAGATTTCGACAGTGATCCAACATCAACACACGAGTACGGCTTAAAGGTCAGATTTTCTCCCAAATAGTTCCCTCCCAGATGTTGCCGATATTGTAGTTGGTTTGATACATTGGCATACTCAAAGTGTTTGACAGGCGTGCAAGTTGGCTCATTGCAAAAATTAAAAGCTTAATATGGCACTGAATTGTGCGAAAGTAGTGTAAACAAGGGCTGTTTGACGGCCTTATATTGCTCTGATACAATGTTCAATTAGTATAATAAATTAAAAAATAGAAGACCAGATGTAGCATTTAGGAGGAATCCGTTGAAGGATCCAAGACAGCTTAAAGACCCTAAAAAAGATGAACTGCAACGACGCAATCGTAATTTTCGTAATATTTTAGTGGTGATCGGGGTGGTTGTGTTCGCCCTGTTGTTGGTGCAATCATTTTTTAGCAATGAAGGTTCAAATAACCAAATTACGTACACCCAGTTTAATCAAGATGTTGAACGTGGTGTCATTGACTCTGTGGTCATTCGTGGTGGAACAGAAATTGAGGGCAAATACCTCACACCGCTTGATGGCAATGAAACGTTCAAAACACGGATTCCTGTTCAGGACGATGCCTTGCTGACACGCCTTGCCGAAAATGGCATCACTATTGAAGGGGAAGAAGCACGCGATCCTTCTTGGTTATTGTCTGTATTTATTTCCGTTCTTCCCATCCTGCTGTTGGTGATGATCTGGATTTACATGATGCGCCGTATGCAAGGTGAAGGGGCCAATGCGCTTTCTTTCTCTAAAAGCCAGGCCAAACTGGCCAATAAGGAATACCCTGATGTCGGCTTTAAAGATGTGGCCGGCATTGAAGAAGTAAAAGATGAAGTGTCTGAAATTGTTGATTATCTGAAAAATCCGAAAAAGTTTACTGAAATTGGTGCACAGATTCCCAAAGGCGTGTTACTGGTTGGAGCGCCTGGGACGGGTAAAACCTTGCTCGCTCGTGCCATTGCAGGTGAAGCCAAGGTGCCTTTCTTCTCCATCTCTGGTTCCGATTTTGTAGAAATGTTTGTCGGGGTCGGCGCTGCTCGTGTGCGTGATTTGTTCCGCCGCGCCAAAGAAGAAGCCAAAGATCAAAGTGGCACCATTGTGTTCATCGATGAAATCGACGCCGTGGGCCGCAAGCGCGGTGCTGGCATCGGTGGGGGCCATGATGAACGCGAACAGACCTTGAATCAATTGCTTAGCGAAATGGACGGATTTGAAAAGAACGAACACGTCATCATTATTGCAGCCACCAACCGTCCTGACATTTTAGACAATGCCTTGCTGCGCCCAGGCCGCTTTGACCGAAAAGTAATTGTGCCTGTGCCTGATGTGCGCGGTCGTGAAGGCATTTTGTCGGTTCACGTCAAAGGCAAAAAAGTGGCTTCTGAAGTCGATTTGAAAGTTCTGGCAAGACGTACGCCTGGTTTTGTGGGTGCAGATCTGCAAAATCTTTGTAATGAGGCCGCATTGCTGGCTGCACGCCGTGATCGCAAAGAAATCATCATGGAAGATTTTGAAGAATCTATTGATCGTGTCATTGCAGGTTTAGAACGTCGCAGTCTGATGGTTAGCGATGATGTCAGAGAAAAGATTGCTTTCCATGAAGCAGGTCACACTTTGGTGGGCTTGTTGATGCCGAAATCAAATCCGGTACATCGGGTGACCATCGTGCCACGAGGCGATGCATTAGGCTATATGCTGTCGGTGCCTTCAGAGGATAAGTTCTTGCAAACCAAGGAAGAGTTGATTCAAAGCATCACCGTCACTATGGGAGGACGGGCTGCCGAGGAATTGGTATTTGGCGAGTTTACCACAGGTGCATCGAATGATTTGAAACAGGCCACCCAGGTTGCAAAGGGCATGGTGGTTAGCTTTGGTATGAGCGAAGCTATTGGGCCAGTCCATTTGGGCACTGAAAACGGCAATGTGTTCCTTGGTCAAGATTTAGTTTTGAGCAAAGAACACAGTGAAGATATGTCGGCTTTGGTGGACAGGGAGATCAAAAGCATTGTGGAAAAATGTTACGATCAAGCTAGGGACGTATTGAAAAACAACCTAGAATCTTTGAATAAATTGGCTCGAAAATTACTTGAAGTGGAAACCCTGGATGCTGAGGAATTGCGCACACTCTTAGGTCCCAATGTGGCGCAAAATGTACAATTGATCGGCACATGAAGCTTGCCCTGCTGGGGTCCACTGGCTCCATTGGGACCCAAGCATTAGATGTTTTAGAAAAATTAGAAAGCGACGTTTTTTCCATCACCGCACTGGCGGCTGGAAAAAACGTCGCTTTGCTTTCTGAACAAATCAAACGCTGGAAACCAAAAATCGTCAGTGTCTACAGCCCCGAAGAAGTGAACCAACTATCAAAGCTCATCGATACTTCTCAGATCGAAATTCTCCACGGCGAACCAGGATTGATTGCTTGTGCCATCCAGTCCGGTGCAGATCGAGTATTGAATGCTGTTGTGGGCGCAGCAGGGTTATCATCCACACTCGCCGCATTGGAAGCTGACATTGATGTCGCACTTGCCAACAAAGAATCGTTGGTGATCGGTGGTGAGTTGGTTCAAAAAGTATTGGAAAAAAGTAATGCGAAGCTGCTTCCTGTGGACAGTGAACACAGCGCATTGTGGCAATTACTGATACCGCACCAATCTCAGGAAATTGAAAAAATCATCATTACAGCTTCGGGGGGTGCATTGCGCGACTGGCCATTGGATCAACTGGATCAAGCTTCTCCACAAGATGTGTTAAAGCATCCCAACTGGAATATGGGGGCAAGAGTGACTGTCGATTCTGCCACCCTGGTTAATAAAGCATTTGAAGTGATTGAAGCGCACTGGTTATTTCAATTTCCTTATGAAAACATCGAAGCGGTTGTGCATCCACAAAGCCTCGTTCATGGCATGGTCGAACTGAATGATGGCATGGTGCTCGCCCACATTGGAATGCCGGACATGAAAGTGCCGATTCAGTTCGCGTTGACCACGCCGTTGCATCAACCAATGAACACCCCCCGAATGAATTGGGTGGGGCAGTCATTGACCTTCGATTCGATCTGTAACGAGCGTTACCCTGCATTTTCTACCCTGCTTGATGCAGCCGCAAAAGGTGGCACGTCCTTGGCTGCGTTGAATGCGGCGGATGAGGTGTTGATAGAGCGGTTTTTGGCAGGCAGCATTTCATTCACACAGATTGCATCAGGGCTTCAGGAAATTTCAGAAAAATATTCGCCAACCCCACTGAGTTTGGAAGCCATCACTGAAGCAGACCAATGGGCGAGGCAAACGGCGGCGTGTCTCTAGACATTGTGACTAATTATCCATCACGCTCTCTTAAATGTCTCCTGATCGACCTCTAAACGTCCAATAGCTTTTTGAAGCCTGGGCTATTGAATCTTTTCCATCTTGATTACGCTCATTGATAGACAGATAAGACTATGCCAAGGCGACTTTTTAATCAGGGCATAGGGAGGATTTCATGAGTTATTTAAAACAGATGTTTAGCCATAATCCATTAAGAAGTTTGGTGTTGGTGTTGACCGTACTCAGCACGTTGGGATTGGCCGGTTGCTTGGGTGCCGTCACGTTGGTGGTGTCTCCAGATGTGACCGTTGTTGGCTTGGGCGAAATTATTCCATTTTCGGCTCAAACTGTTTCTGGTACGGCAGTTACAGGTGTGACCTGGACCGTCATTTCCGGTTCCGGCACCATTGATGCCATCACAGGTATCTTTACCGCCCCCACTTCCGGTGTGAACGATGTGATTACCGTTGAGGTGCAGGCCGCCAAGGGTGCGTCCACAGGGTCAGCCACTGTGGTCATTAAACCACCTTTGACCTTACTTGATCCTTTGGCAGATGTGTTCACAGGCAGCGATTGGGATACGCTGGTGACTGGCAGTGGCAGTCCCTATGAAACCCACTTGAACAGCTTGACATTGCCTCAAACACCATCGGTGACTTATGATGTCAGTCGTGTTGATACGTCCAGAACCTCCACCAGCTTAAACATCACACTCACCTTGTCCCCAAGCGCCACTTTGGCTTCTGCTGGGGCCACAGTGACTGCTGACAATTTGTCTGGCTTCATCGATTTTGATACCGATGAAAATAGTGCCACCGGTGTGTCTTCTGCAAACACCTTGTTCTGTTCCAGTACGCCAGCAAATTCCGCAATTGGTTCTGATTTCTTTTTGTCTTTCTTCACTAGGAATGCAGATGGAACATTTAATATTCTCAACTCCACAGCCGCAGTGACAGGCACGGCCACAGTGACCTCTGTGTTAAATACAATCATGATCAGAGTGCCATTGTCCGCTTTGGGTGGAGATGATGGACGGGTGAGCTTGAGTACCGCTTTAGGCAATGGGCAAGACCCCAGTGACTGTGCGCCAGATGAAGGCGGCGCGTTTGTCACCGCCACTCAAGAATAGTTGAATTTTTAGATTAAACTCGACTCATGAAACCTTTCACTAGAAGAAGGGGCGAGGAAAACTTCCTCGCCCCAAACCTTTTTTATTTGGGCATAGCATTCGCGCTGTGTGCTTCTTTGTTAATCAATGACATTGTGCCTTTTAAATTCAAGAGACGAAAAGCTTTGTTAAGATCAATCATATACTTCTAACCCCCAACCCCCTTTCAAAGGGGGCTACGGTTTGGACTATGGGGGTGAGTTCTGTTTTTCAAAACGTATTCTACTTGGAAATATTTCTATAAAAAGACTTGTAAAGAAAAGCCTTGCTGAATTAGAGTCTACTTTCAATGCTCAATCGTAGCCCCTTTTAGATAAAAGGGCTGGGGATTTGAAGCCTTTAAAACTATCAAATTATTTTTCCAATAAAGGGTTTTTAAAATGAGTGAAAAAAGTGGGGTGGAGGTGAAGTTGTAACGTGGGTTTCTGGCGAAATCGATACCCGTGATTCGTGCAGAACCTCACCCCACCTTTCTCTGCAAGGGAATGATCTTCATCCGGTTTGCCTCTCTCTCATGGGGTTTGGCATACCACATGAGAGGTGCCAAAAACATGAGGCAATGGCGAAGATCCCGAGTTGAATTTTTTATGTACAAAAAGGCAACCGCCGGTCGAAGCGATTTCGGGAAGAGGGTGGAGTTACGGTGTAGAGAGATATTGAGGTGCTGTGAGGCATGTTTCCTTCCATTACTTTTATAGGAGGTAGAGTGAAAGGTTTAGTGGAAGCAATGGATGTCAGGCCAACGCCATCATTCTTATACAGCGAGCAAAGAATAGCTGAAACAAAATCATGTGCAATGTGCCATGAGAAAGACAGTATTTGCGTATGATTTGTGTTGGGCAAATGACCTGTTGAAGGAAAATTCACAAGCACCTCCTTTCAAAAACACCGTACACTTCGATCGGCGGTTTCCTTTTTATTTATTTCTGTGACTTGGTTCTTTATTTGTCAATCAATTCATTCAGTTCGTTTATAAAGCTTTCATTTCAAACAATTAGTCCGTGCTCACTTCAAATAAGTGCTGGCTGGCGAGTAAGTGATCGCCACCAAAATCTACAATGACCAGAGCAAGGTATGTGCCTGCTGCCAATGGTTCTAAGTCTTGGTCAAGGTCATTGGCTTCTGAAATGCGAGCATCACCGGGCATAAGGGTGATTGGGTCCATAACCCAATTTCGCACGATGTCGCCATTCATGTTGCGAATTTGAATCTCACACAAAATATCGCGCAACACTTCGTTACCGGTGTTGGCCATTTTGACACCCAGGCGCATTGGGTCCCCTTGAAGCAATTCAATGTTTTCCAGGCGCATATTTTTGCTTGTGCCGGAAGTCACCGTTTGTAGCACTTTGACAATTAATGGAGCTGAAGAAGTTTCTTCAGTGGTGTCATCTGCTGGGACGCTATCAACCAAAAGTGCGCTCCAGGTGGTGCCGCTGCCTGCGGTGGCTGGCACGCTGACCGACACCTGAATTTCCTCGCGCTGCCCAGGTTCAAGCGTGAAGTTTTTTGGTGAAACACTCACCCAATCAGCGTTAGAAACATCCAATGAACCTGTGTCAAGTAAAGTGATATTGCCATTTACATCTTCGCGCCAATCGCTGTTGGAAATGCTGATATTTCGTTTCATGGTTTCGTTGTTTTCAACCACAAAGGTGACTAATTCTGATTGACCTGGGTTGAGGGTTAAATCAAATTCAATTTTTGTCACGCCCAAAGACATGCCAGACTGAGCCGGCAGGGCGAATAATATTAACACCAATAAAAGTCGGGCCAGATGCTTTTTCACAAGTTCTCCTGTCATTTCTCTGGTAGCACTTGCTTAGGCTCCAAACATTTGCGAAGAGGCTTTCTCAAGGCCGTTGTCGCAAACACCTAAGAAATACTTAAATTTTTGATTTAGGTTGGAGTTGATGTTTTGTGAGGGGTAAAAAGAAAACGAACCGCCACCACAAGAATTCATCTCCTGTGACATCTGGCAGTCCGGCGGTCTGTAGCAGATCCGTGACTTTGCGTCCTTGCCTCGCGACAAGTTTGCCTTTTTCAATTGTCAACTTGATTCATCATCAAGCTAGAGGCAATTGTAGTTTAAAAAGGTTTTTTAGTCAACTTATGAAATGTATAACAAATTGAATATTGATTACCTGTTCATAAAAGTGCTACTTGGGGTTGTTTTCATTTCTGGGAGAAATTGTTCAATGGATTACACGGTTTTAGGCTTCAGAGATGACTCGTTGGTGTGATTTTGACGGTTTCTCTGCCGTATGCAAAATTCGTTCCACCAGTGCTTCAAATGAGATGCCCGCTGCTTCGGCCATTTGAGGGAGGTCTGATGTATTGGTCATGCCAGGCAGGGTGTTGACTTCCAGCAAATAACATTCATTTTGTTCGTTGATGCGAAAATCCACACGCCCAAAGCCGTGGCAACCCAATGATTCAAAAGCCCTTTCAGCAGCTTTTTGAACAGCTTTTGTGGTCGTTGCGTCGAGTGTGGCAGGGGTGATGAATTCGGTCATTCCTGGCGTGTATTTGGCTTGATAGTCATAAAAATTTCGTTTCGGGCGAAGTTCAAGCAGAGGCATTGATACAAATCTTTCATCCTTTGCCAGGATGCCTGCGGTGACTTCCTTGCCGTCGATGAAAGTTTCTACCATGTAGTTGCCAAACTCTCGTGATACAGCGAGGCAGGCAGGGGCGAAATCGGCTTGATCCCGAATGATGTAAACGCCGACACTTGATCCTTCTCGAACGGGCTTAATCACCACAGGTAGGGACAGTTTTTCCAAAGTATCTTTACACCACTTAGTGAATTCTTTTTGTTCAGGAGAAAGCCCTTGAACGAAATCAGGCACGGTTAAACCAGCTTGTTGAAATGCGTGCTTGGAGCGAATTTTATCCATTGCCAGCGCGCAAGCCAGCATAGAGGAGCCAGTGTAAGGAATGTTTAAAATGTCGAACAGAGCGTGCAAGGTGCCATCTTCGCCCATGCCTCCGTGCAAGCAATTGAAAATCACATCAATATCAACCAATGCGGGCAGCAGTTCATTTTGGGTTTTTACATCGAGAGGGGCTGCCTGGAAGCCATTGCTGATTAATGCAGACGCCACATTGTTGCCGGAGTTGAGTGACACTTCACGCTCTGCACTCCAGCCACCCATCAGTACGCCAATTGTAAGATGTTTCCAGTCCATAAATGTCCTCTCAGTAACACTTTACGAGTTGTTGAGCTTGGAAGCCATTGCATTTGTCCATATGGCGGGTGCAGGCTTGCATCACCTTCATAATTTGGGAGATGGAATCAAGTGCCCAAAATGTAAAATTCTTTGAATGTGTTTTTCACCTCGAATGTGATCTAGAGGACTTGAGTTGGCAATGTAACACGCGTTACACTGATCCAAACACACGTCAAGGGGGATTTATATGAAACGGATCAGTTGGCTGATTGCGTTTGTGGTTCTGCTAGGTTTTGTCCCATCCGTGCTGGCCATGCCACAAATGCATCAAGATCACATGAGTAGAGAAGAAGCACACAAGGCCATGGAGGCGCTTGCTAAACTGGCCCATCATCCAAAGATGATCAAAAAATTGTCTGCGGAAAGAACCATTTGGTTACTTAAAGGTTTGAAACGCATGTCGATGGTGTCTTATGCACACCACGATAAATTGTTTCACCTGCAAACCTATCTCAGTTTGCATTTGGTTGACCTTCAAGTGAAACGCCTGAATGATTTCTATTACGACTACTACTATGCCTACGACAACATGGGACATGGTGACAAAGACAAGCATCGTGGCGACGGCCATGACATGAAGATGGCAGATCATCGTGGCGACAGTGGTGACCGCCATGCAGACGAAAGCCATGACGAACATGCTGAGCACGATAAGCATGATGGCGACAAACACGATGCTGATGAACATGGCGACGATGACCATGATGGTCACGACGATCATGACAAACATGATGGCGATGACATGGACCACATGGACAAAGGCGATCATGACATGCACGCTGGCAAAGACATGAGTCACGACAAACACATGAGTCATGACAAACACGGCTATGGCTATGGCGATTATTATGACTATTATGGTCACAAGTCTTACGGTCATAAGTACGGTTATGGTAGCGATTATCACAACTACTATTATTCCTATGCTTACGATGCCAGTTACTATCGCTATCACAAAGATGCCAGCCCTTATGGTTACAGCTCCAACTACGGCTATGACCACTATGGTTACAAGCACGACTATGGGTATAAATACAGCAGTTACCACTATCCATCCGTTCGTGTGAAGTATGGCAAAGTGCATTCGCCTTACAAACTTGGGATTAATGTTCACAAGATGAAGTTCAAAATGTCCAAGGATTGTCACTACGCACAGAAAGAAGCGTCTTACAAACATTCCCATGACCGTGACATTTTTGTCGGCCCATGTCAGCATGTGTCTGACTATGTGTGGACGTATAACGTTTGGAAAGTTTAAGTTAGTTTAAGCCACGTTTTTTAGCAGCTGTACTTGAAAAACCCTCGCGCATTTGCGCGAGGGTTTTTTGTTTATATGCTGCCTATTATATTAAACGTATTTTATGAGAGGTATAATGAGTGCTAGACTAACCCCGACTCAAACGTCAATATCTACCTTTGTTCAATCTGCCTGTGAGATCGCTCGTGCATGGCACAAGCAGGGACAACTTGCTGAAGCGATTGAGTTTTTGACCGCTTTGACCACCACAGAACCCATAATATCTGCACCTGAAGCAGATCGGGCAAAGTTGTGGGCAGACCTGGGCAAACTCGAAGCACACAATAGTTTTTTCAACAACACCAATTTTGAAGGCACGTTGGAAATATTAAGTCAGGCAGAGCAGCTTGCAGCCTCAGTTGATTGTAAGTCACTGGTGGCTCAGTCATTGCAATGGCGTGGATTTGCCATCAACAGTCGAGTGTTTCATGGTGGAGAAGGCAATTATGAGGATGCATTGCCGGACTCTGAAAAAGCGCTTCAACTGCGTGAGGCATTAGAGGATTACAGAGGTTGGGCTGAGTCCTTGGTTTACACGGCCATTATTTATGAACGGTTGCAGCAAACTGAAAAGGCAAAGTCTTGTTATGAACATGCGCTTGCGTTGAGTCAAACCCATGAACTCCCTGAAGAGGAATCTTATGCGCTTCGGCATTTGGCTTTTATGCGCCAGAACGAGGGCGATTTAGAAGGGGCATTGGATTACTTCAAACAATCGCTTGAACTCCGCGAGGCACTTGACATGAAAATCAATTTGCCATTGTCCTATAGTGCGGTGGGGCATGTCTGTTTAGAGCTTCAACAGTTTGATGATGCCACAAAATATCTGAATCAGACCTTGGAAGTGGCAGAGGCAATGAAAGTGCCGCGGGTGACTTCGATTGCTTTGTATTTGCTTGGAGAAACCCATACGGTATTAGAACAATTTACAGAGGCAATGAATTGTTTTGAAAAGTCATTGACCATTTCTGAATCACTTGATTATCAGGCTGGGATTGATCGGGCTCAGGCTCGGATTGGCGTTTTGAAAGAGTCTGCTCATACTTAACCTAAAACTTCTCCCTTTTAAAAAGAGATGTAGCTAATTAAAAAAGTAGAGGCATCAAATGAAGGGTAAAGGCATCAAATTCCTCAACCCTCTTTTCAAGAAAGGGTCTCCTTCCAAAATCGAAAGGGTGCTACGATAGGACTGTTGAGACTTTTAGAAAATGATAATCAAAAACCTTTACAAAATAGGTATTTTGTAAAGGTTTTTCGGTAGCCTATGGGTTTACCTATGTGGATTTCTAGCACAAGTTTGTAAACTGATTCGGCAAGGCCGAAAACTGCTCAGAGAAGAAACGTAGCCTATATGGGTTGTAGCGCTTTGGGTTGGGCTACAGCCACACCTCGAACCTTCCTTGATCCATCTTCAGCGATCAGCATAACTCAGTTTGGTGTTGAAAAACCAACTTGCCCTTTGACTTCCACTCTTAGGCAAGCGTTCTGGATTGCCACCAACGAAGCGCATAGGCCCCCGCAAACATACCGGCGATTCCGATCAAAATGGGCCAATTGCCGGTGCCTACGCTGGCGTATGCTGCGCCCGGACAAATACCCGATAGCCCCCAACCGACCCCAAAGATCGCGCCGCCCACCAGGATGTCTTTGTTGAGTAGAGGTTTGCGTAGCTCGTAGTGGGTGCCCGTGAGCGGTGCGCGCCGCCCGCTGCGGGACGCAAGGTGGAACGCAATCCCCGCTACCCCTGCTCCAACACCCATCACCCACAGCAACCCAAAATCCCGAAGTTGCAAAAACGAGAGCACGACCTCAGGCTGCGTCATACGGCTGTAGCCCAACCCAAATCCAAACAACATCCCTCCAAGCAGCACCACCGGCAACATCCACTTTGAGTGTTTCACGGTCTCACGCCTAACGTCTGCACCAGCAAGGCTGTTCCAATGGCTAGCAACATAAACGTGATTACGTTAAGGATCGAGGTGCGCGACAGGGACCCCACTCCGCAGATGCCGTGCCCAGAAGTGCATCCTCTCCCTAGCCTTGTACCCACCCCCACCAGCACGCCTCCACCCAACAGGCGCCACCATTGCACGTCTGTTTGCCAGGTCTCCTGCTGGATGAAAATCGCGTAAATGGCAGCACCAATAAGGGTTCCACTAACAAACACAAGTCGCCAGATTCGCTCTCCTTTAAATGGTTCAAGCCTCTTTAGCTTTGAAAAAAACGTCAGGGTCGAATCTAAAAACGCGCTGGCTCCTGCCAATATTCCGGTGCCCAGAAAAATAATAACCACCCCCACACCGATGAACAATCCACCGATGGCGTAGGTCTCTATGCCGTTTGGAAATAAATCCATAGTTCGCTCTCCTTCTATAATTCTACAATCTATAGCCTGCTTCAATTGCTGCCTTCAATATAGATCAAAGGCTCCGTTACAAAAAATATGAGTGCATGAAAAAAGAATCAGTTTAGGATTTTGAAATGCCTACTCTAGAGGGTGAAACTGGCGATTGATGAGACGGATTTCTCCCAAGAGACCTTGGCCATATAATCAGGGATTGAGCTGACATTTTTTAAACATGCGCATCACTTCAAAACCTTGAAGTAGCATGCGCTATCTTCTCATCTCACCGTTTTTTTACAACAGAGCCAGCTTACGTGTGACGTCCAACCCATCACATGGGCCGTCGACGCCAGTGGTCTGCAAGTCATCCCCAACTGCGTTGTAAAAGAAAGATGAATAACCAGAAAAGAAGCGCAGCTGGCAGAAGAAAGACCCACAGATCAGTGCCATGGGTGGGGGGCGCGATTCCGCCGCTCTCGGTTTCAGCGGGTTCCAGAATTGTACGGTTGCCACTAACCGAATCGACCCGCACGACCGCCTGTAGGCCAACGTCTCCCACCACCAGATTACCATCGCTTTCTACTGCAACGTCATTAGGTGTTTTAAAAGTCGGTCCGGTTCCCGTGCTGCCATCCGAGATGATTGTTCGATCGCCCGTCACCGGATCCACCCGTACAACCGCCCCCAGGCCAACATCCACTATCACCAGATTGCCAGCGCCATCCACTGCAAGGTCACGAGGTTGTATAAATCCCGGTCCGGTTCCCGTGCTGTCATCCGAAAGGATCGTCCGATCGCCCGTCACCGGATCTACCCGAAAAATCGTTTTCGCACCAGCATCCGCTACCACTAGATTTCCATGGCCCTCTACCGCAATGCCAAAGGACTGTAAAAAGCCAGGCCCGGTTCCGATGCCGTGACCGGAGACGATTGTCCGATCACCCGTCACCGGATTCACCCGGACAACGGCTTGCAGACTAATATCCGCCACCACCAAATTCCCGTCGCTCTCTACCGCAATGACATGAGGAGTTTCAAAGCCCGGCCCAGTTCCCGTGTTGTCATCCGAAATGATTGTCCGATCGCCTGTCACCGGATCCACCCGAAAAATCGTCTGCAGGCCCTCATCCACTACCACCAGATCGCCATTGTCCTCTACTTCAAGACCAACATTCTGTCTAAAGATCGGCCCAGTTCCCGTGCTATCATCCGAGATGATCGTCCGATCGCCCGTCACTGGATCCACCCGGACAACAGCTTCCAGGCCTTCATCCGCCACCACCAAATTCCCATCGCTCTCTACCGCAACGCTAACAGGCCTCTCAAAGCCCCCGTCCTTTTCATTGCTGGCAACTGAAAGGATCGTCCGATCGCCTGTCACTGGGTCCACCCGAAAAATCGCTTTCAAGCCAGCGTCTCCCACCACTAGATTTCCGTTGCTTTCTACCACAATCGCACGAGGTTGTATAAATTCTGTCCCGGTTCCCGTGCTGTTATCAGAGACGATCATTCGATCGCCCGTCACCGGATCCACCCGTATGACCATTTCCTGGGCCACATCTGCCACCACCAGATGGCCATCGTTCTCTAGCACAATGCCAGAAGTATTTACAAAGCCTATTCCGGCCCCGGCGCTGTCATCGGAGACGATCGTTCGATCGCCCGTCACCAGATCTACCCGTACGACCGCCGCTAGGCCAGAATCTGCCACCACCAGATTACTCTCTTCATCAATTGCAATGGCAAAAGGCGTTACAAAGCCAGGCCCAGTTCCGATGCCGCGACCGGAGATGATTATTCGATCGCCTGTCACCGGATCCACCCTAATGGCTGCCCCCAGGGCCACATCTAGAACCACCAGATTGTCATCGCCCTCAACGACAATTCCAACAGGCGTTCCAAATCCTCGCCCGCCTGCTCCGGTGTCTTTATTGGAGATGATTGTCCGATCGCCCGTCATCGGATCTACTCGGAAGACCGCCCCTAGGCCAAGATCGACCACAACCAGATTGCCAGTGTATTCTATTGCAACAGCAAATGGTGACACAAAGCCAGGCCCGGCTCCAGTGTCGTCATCGGAGACGATTGTCCGATCACCCGTCACTGAGTCCACTCGTACAACCGCTTGCAGGCCCTCATCTACTACCACCAGATTGTTATCCCCCTCTACCGCAATGCCACGAATCGTTCTAAAGACAGGGCCGGTTCCTACTTCTCGACCCGCTTCCTGTGCACTTCCTTTCAGGTCATCCACTGCAAGAATTAACAATACGGTAATGAACAGACTTCGTAAAAATAGATTGGACATAGTACCCCCGCTCAATACAAAAAAAGACTGTAGTTATTATTTCTAGTTGATCTTCAATATGATTTATTGTAACGCAGCTTGCTTCGTTGGAGCAAGCCACCAATATTCCGTTTGTAGCTCATGAAGGGAGAAAATACAACTTACCTCACTTCTGCAAAGCATTTTTTCTTGTGCCTAATCTATAGATGTATTACACAAGTGCAAAACACTTTTTTAGAACGGTTTGCTTGTTTACTTACGGTAGCCACCGCTGACCCTGACAAAAAGGATATTTTGTAAAAACCTCAATTAGCTGAAATCTGCTGTTAATCAACACAATCAATAACCGAAGACATTCCGCATGTTTTTACTTTTACAAATGAGTAAGAAATCGTCCGTTATGTAAAGGATATCTATTTACTAAATTGACGCTGGCTAAAAGTCACAAAATCTATTTTGTGACTTTGGATAGCTGCCAACTAAGTTTTAATTGTGGATCTGTTTTCTGGGGGTAAGTCAGTTGCTCTAAACTAAGTCTTCCACCTGGACCTAACAGATAGGGCAGGTCAATTCGTTTCTTGATACTAAGCTCAATGGTCAATCGTAGCCCCCTTTTTGAAAAGGGGGTTGGGGGATTAAAGCCTTTTAATCTAAATAAAAAAAGCCCAGGGATGATTTTCATCCCTGGGCTTTCCAATGCCTATTCTAAGATGTGATGCTTACGCGTTTACGACGCGTCTTCTTCCACAGTCACCACATCGGCGAACTGGCCTGGGAATGGGCCGCAGAGGTTGATCTGGTTGCCGCCCACTTCGTTGCCGCTGCCACTGATGAGCGTGTCGCCATCGGCGTCCACTTCAATCCCACAAGAGGAATTGTTCATCACCTGGTTGCTGTTCAAGGTGGCGATGGCATCTTGTTCATCAATCTTGATGCCTTCTTCACCGTTGCTGGAAATGGCGTTGCTGAGCAGCACCAAAGTGGAACGATCACTGACCGTAATCCCAGCGCCGCTGTTGGATGAGAAGGAGCTGCTGAACGCTTCCAAAGAGGAGCGATCCAACTCAAGGCCATGGCCCTGGTTTTCATCCACGCTGCTTTCGCTGATGGAAATAGCAGAACCATCTTCAGCTTTAATACCGGTGTTCTGGTTAGCTGCCACAGTCAAGCCGCTGATCTGAGCGCTAGAGCGCACAAAGGCCAAGCCGCCGTTGGTGTTGCCGTTGACTGCACCGCTGGTGAGGCTGACGGTGGAACGGTTTTCAGCGAAGATGCCTTCACGACCATTGCCTTCAATCACGGTGGTGTTGAGTTCCAGGCTGGAATCATCACTCTTGATACCTTCGCGGCTGTGACCACTGATACGACCGTTGGAAATCACCACAAACGCGCGGTTTTGGGCATCAATCCCAATGTCGCGGTTGCCGCTGACGACAAAAGCCTGCGCATTGACCGAAGCATTGTTCAACGAAACACCTTGTGTGCCGTTGTTACGCACAATGCCGCTGACCAGCAACAAGGAAGATTGCTGTTCAAGGCGAATGCCTGTTTGCGCATTGTCACTGACGGTCAACCCAGTGGCGTTGATGAAGGATTGATCGGCAAACACACCTTCGTCACGGCTGTCGCTGACGGTCACCTCTTCAGCATTCAAAGAAGCCAGGCGCTGCAAGCTGATGCCACGGCCGGAGTTGCTGAGGACGTTGACCGATTTCAATTTGGCCGAAGTGGCATCCAGGTTTAAACCGATTTGGTTGTTATTGCTGATGGTGCCTTCGTTGTAATTGAGAATGCTGTTGTCTTCAGTGGAAATACCATTTTCACTGTTGTTGTCCACAACGACGTTGTTGAGGATCAAGGAAGAGTTGCCTTGCGCCATGATGCCATCGCCATCGTTGTTGCTGATGGTGACATTGCTGATGGTGACCGAACTGTCAGACACCATCAAGGCATCGCCCTGGTGGCCGGACAAATCGCCCGTGTTCCAGGTAAGGATGCTGTTGTCGCTTAGGATGACACCTTGATCTTCGTTGTCGAACACAGACACGTTGACAAAGTCGAGTGTGGCATTGTTTTCAACGCGCACAGCCACTTCAGAATTGTCCGTAATGGTGACGTTGGTCAACCCGGCGGAAGAAGCAGTGTCCAGTTTTATGGCTTCGTCAGAGTGGGTGTTAATCACACCATTTGTTAGGTTGGCGGATGCATTGTTGCTTAAGTTCATGCCCACGCCACTGTTGTTGACCAAGTTGACCATGTTGCCGTTGAAAGTGGAGCTGTCCAGGGACAAGCCATCACCCCGGCTGCCGTCAACCTGTACGTTGGTGGCGTTGATGCTGCTGCGGCTGCTGGCAATGATGCCACCGCCACGGTTGCTGAGCAGGTTGGTGTTGCTGACTTCGACCAGCACGTCACTCACAAATAAGGCTGTGCCAGCGTTGTCGCGCAATTCACCGGTGGTCAGTACGAGCACGGAATCGCTTTCTGCGCGAATGCCGTCGCCGCCGTTGTTCAACACCATCAAATTGTTGGCTTTAAAGGTGGACTGAGCCACTGCCACACCATGACTGTTGTGGTTGGTCACTTCACTGTTACTGATGGACACAGTGGAGCGGTCGGCAATGTCCAGACCCACGCCGCCATTGGCGCGCAATTCACTATCAATAATGTTTAGTGAAGATGCGGAGCGAACAGTGATGCCGCCCTGTGGGTTGTTGTTTAAAGTTACATCATTTAAACGTACGGTAGAGCCTTCTTCGATCAGAATGCCCAACGTTTCGTTGTTTAAAAATTCCACACTTCGCACAATCAAAGAAGAGGCGTTTACGCTCACACCAGCGCCGTTGTCGGACAGTCTGGAATCGGTCAAGGTGACCGTGCTTTCAGCCGTGACAGACAAGCTGGTGCCTGTGTGATTGCGAAGTTCCACGTCGCTGAGCTGACCACTGGAGTTCTCCAGCACAATGCCGTTGCCACCCTGGTTAAGCAGGTTAGCGCTGCTGAGCAGCAGGCTGCTGTCTTTGGCGCGGATGGAACCGCCTGTGTTGTCTTCCACGCGAGCGTTGAAGATCAAAGCGTCAGAGTTGTCCAAAATGAGGAAGTCGCCGCCATTTTCGGAGAACGTGTTGGTGGTGCCGGACACGGTGACTTCGGATTCGTCGGTGACGCTAAGGATGAAGGCGCTGTTGTTGTTGTCACGGAATTCGACATCGGTCAGCGTGCCTTCGGATTCATTGTTGATGCTTAAGACAAAACCGCCACGGTTATCACGCACTTCCACGGTGGAAAAGCTGATGGAAGATTCGTCATCGACATTAAAAATACCCGTGCTGGGGCTGTTGTCTGTGATTTCAAGGTTGCTGAGTTCCAGGCTGGCGTTGTTGACGACGTTGAATCCATAGCCGCCGCCATTGTTGCGAACATCCACATTGTTTAACGAAGCCTGGCCAAATTCCAAGGACACTGCATCGCCATCATTGCGTTCGATCAAAGAATCGCGGATGGTCACACCGGGCATGTCGTTGGTGCGCAGTTGCAGGTCTTCATCAATATCAGAAAAACGTTGTCCGGCATCTTCGTCAGCCAGGGCATCGTCTTCGTTGGTGGTGTCGAGGATATGCACACCCATGCCGCTGTTCTCAGAAATTTCACTGTTGTCACTGATCTGAACGGTGGATTGGTTTTCAACCGTTAAGCCGTTGCCGGAATTGTTTTTCAATTCCGTGTCAGCGGCAATCAAGGTGGAGAAATCCAAATGCACACCGGAAGCAGAACTCTGGCGTACGATCACGTTTTTCAAAATCACGCGGGTGTCTTCTTCCGCGCGAATACCGTCGCCTGGGTCACCATCGAGTGAATTGTCTGGGCGAGCGCTTTCCACAATCACGTCGTCAAGGTTTACCACCGCTTGTTCGCGGACTTTAATGTTGGCGCCCACGTTGTTGCGTACGATGGCTTCTTCTTTCAGTTCAGCGGTGGAACCATCGGTCACTTCCAGACCAAAGCCCTGGTTGTTTAAAACCAAGCTTTCGTCTAAGAGAACGACGGAAGAATTTTCAGACAAGAACAGACCGCTGCCCTGGTTACTTTCAATAATGACGGTATCGAGCGTGAGGCTGGAACCATCGGTCAATTCAACACCGTGGCCTTCAGCATCGATGGTGTTGTCTTGGTTGTTATTGTTATTGTTTGTGGTGGTGTTATCTCGGTTAAAGCGATCGGTTTCCAGGTTGTTGCGGATGAAGCTGTCGGCCATGAATACGTCTCTGGCGTTTTCCAGCAACAGACCAGGACCGAGGTTTTCTTCCACAATCACGGTGTCAAAACGGATGTTGGTGCTGTCGGTTAAGCGAAAACCGCCGCTGCCCACAGGCACCTGTGCAGATCCATCCTGGGCAAATTCATTGCCCGCACGAACGACCAGGTCTTCAAATTGGATGTCATCAGAGCGATCCACTTCAATTACAGCAGCGTTGAAGCGACTTTCGATGAACACACGGCCTTCGTTTCGGGCCCGAATGATCAGGCGCGTTTTGTTTTCAATCGTAAGGTTTTCGGTATAAGTGCCGTCGGAGATGACGATTTCATCGCCCGCCGAGGCATCGTCAATGGCTCTTTGAATGGTGGAAAAAGATTCGGGCACACGAAGTTCATCTGCCCGTACGGTACCACTCAGCGCCACGATGGCGATTAAGAGCAAAACCGCAATAGGTGAATATTTCTGCATCAACAAGGTGTCCTCCTTATTTTAAGAACAATCTTAAATACGTTTGTCACTGTTACACTCATAGCCACTTTGTCTAACCACTGGAGTTTTATCGTGAAAAAAGGCGTTTTCAAATGCCTACATCAGTTTCGCTCCAGTGGATGATCCACATGCGCTTTATTCAGTATACCAAAGCGCCAAAAATTTAGTCTGTAAGTCAATGGACATCTATCATTTTTTATGGGTTTAGACCGTATCAGAAAAACCGCGAAATGGGGGTTTTAAACATCACATTTGTTGTTCTGCAGGGATATGGAGGACACATTTTTTTGAAGATCAATAAAATATTTTCAAATGGCCCATTCACTGTCTAAATCAGAATGGGTTTTAAACATTGAGCCCTGAAAAACATTTTTGGTTCATTAAGAAAAATGGATCTTAAAGTAGATTGGGTCACAATGGTTCAATCTTAGGTGGAAAGAGAATCTTTTGATGAAGGCAGTATCTACTTAACAAAGCAATTGGAAAAACGGAAGTGGCAACCTGTGGTTGGAGATCGTAAAAACAACTCCACTGAACTTAGCATCAAGCAACGAACACCAGAACAAATTCCCACAGTCCTATCGTAGCCCTCTTAATGTTTTAAGGGGGTTGGGGGATTAGGTGTCTTTAACCGTAACTTAATTGTTTTGCTTTTTTAAATGCATATGTCTTTAAAAAGGCGCAGCATGATCAAAGGATTGAGCATTGGCTGCTCGACAGGCGCGTTCGTAGGCTTTTGGTAGTGGATCTTGGAGCAGGTCACCTTTTTTCAAAAATTCGTAAATTTCGCCGTAATGTTGAATTTCTGTCGCGCTGGTGCGGCGCATGATGTGCCAGGGATGTAAGCCTGTCGGATGTGCAATGCCCATAGCACCCATGATTTCTGAAGCACTTTCCAGGGTGGTCGCGTGATAATTGGCCACGCGCTGCTTTTTGTCTGAGACCACCAAACCCACTTGTAAGTGTTCTTCCTGTGTGGCAACACCGACAGGACAGTGATTGGTGTTGCACTTTAACGCTTGGATGCAACCCAGAGCCAGCATCATAGCGCGTGCGGAATAGCAGATGTCTGCACCCAGGGAAAGTCGTTTGACCATATCGAAACCAGTGGTGATTTTTCCACTGGTAATGATACGGATTTGATCTCGCAGGTTGTAACCGATGAGGGCGTTGTGGACGAAAATCAAGCTTTCCAGCAAAGGTGCACCGACGTGGTTTGAAAATTCAAGCGGCGCAGCACCGGTTCCACCTTCACCACCGTCCACAGTAATAAAATCAGGAGTGATACCGGTTTGCTGCATGGCCTTGCAAATGGCCAAAAATTCACGTCGCTTGCCGATACAAAGTTTAAAGCCCACTGGTTTGCCAGCGGAGCGTTCTCGTAGTTGTTTAACAAACTCCATCATTTCGATAGGGGTGGAAAATGCTTTGTGATAGGGCGGAGACAACACATCCTGCCCCATGGGTACATTACGGATGGTGGCAATTTCCTTCGTCACTTTGGCTGCGGGCAGAATGCCACCGTGGCCGGGTTTGGCCCCTTGAGAGAGTTTAATTTCGATCATCTTTACATTGGGGTGGGTGGCGCATTCCTGAAAGGTTTCAGGGCAAAAATTGCCATCTTCGGTGCGGCAGCCAAAATAGCCGGTGCCAATTTGCCAGATCAAATCACCCCCGCCTTCCAGGTGATAAGTGCTGATGCCGCCTTCACCTGTGTTGTGTGCAAACCCGCCAATCTTTGCCCCACTGCTCAGGGCCATGGTGGCATTTTTGCTGAGCGAGCCGAAACTCATGGCTGAGATGTTGAGCAAGCTGCATTCATATGGTTGTGTGCAATCCGGCCCACCGACAGTGACTTTAAGATTCTGAGGTTCCAGGTGAAGCGGGGCAATGGAGTGATTGACCCACTCATAGCCTACTTTATAAACATCCTCAAGCGTTCCGAAAGGAACGGTGTCGCGTACCATTTTGGCGCGTTGATAAACCAAGCTTCGCTTGGCGCGGCTGAAGGGAACGCCATCGGTGTCGGATTCGACAAAGTATTGATAAATCTCTGGGCGGATGAGTTCAAAGAAGTAGCGAAAATTTCCCAGGACAGGAAAGTTTCTCAGGATAGCATGTTTTTTCTGGGTCATGTCAATGAAACCCCAAAGGAAAATGGGACCGAAAAACAACATCGACCACAAGATGGAGGGCCAGACGATGGAAATTAACCCAACTGTCAACAAAATCAGCAACACGCCTGTTAAAAATAGATGCCGCATAGCTATTCTCCCTTGATTCAATCCGTTATGTCAAAGCGTATCAATTTTAGTTTCGAGAGACAATGAAATTGGTTTTAAGTGTGAAATCTACATTAAGCATAACGAACATAAAAGCGAACTGGATCCCAGTGAGCAATTGCAGTCCCTTTTAAATAAGAGATGTATGTACTTATAAAAGCAAGAGGATCAAATGAAGGCTAAAGGCATCAAATCCCCCAACCCCCTTTTCTAAAGAGGGCTACGATCAGACTGTGGGGATTTGTTCTGATATTCGTTTCTTGATGCGAAGTTCAGTTGGATCTTTTTTCGGTTTTCGGTCTGTGATTTTCCACTTCCGTTCCATAAAAGGGGAGGGGGATGAGTCTTTTAAATTAAATGCTCCTATAAATTTCTATTGATTGGTTTTTCGATCTTAGATCACTTACTCTGAGTGCAATATGGAAGGTTTAACCATTGCCGCCATCGCATTGTTTTTGATTGCATTTGGCTTGATTTCAGGGCGATTGCAAAACAGCATCATCACCCCACCGATGGTGTTTGTGGCGTTTGGAATGTTGGTGAGTCCGCGCTTGTTTGGCTTGTTTGAGGCCGAAATTGAAAGCGAATGGGTTCATCTTCTGGTTGAATTCACACTTGTGTTTGTGTTGTTTGCAGATGCCTCCCGAATTGATCTCAAACTCTTACGGCGTGAGTATGGAACACCCGAACGTTTGTTGGGCATAGGGCTTCCACTGACCATCGTGCTTGGGGCTGTGGTAGCAGCGTGGTTGTTTCCCGGCTTTTCTTTTTGGGAAGCAGCGTTGCTGGCAGCCATTCTTGCGCCAACGGATGCGGCTTTAGGGCAAGTGGTGGTGAGTCATCCCAAGATGCCCATTCGGATTCGACAGGCACTCAATGTGGAAAGTGGACTCAACGACGGCATCGCCTTGCCGGTGGTGTTGCTTTTTCTAGCATTGGCTGATGTCAATAGTCCGACGACATCGGTTGAGTTTTGGCTGACGTTTACCTTTCAGCAAATTGTTTTGGGCACATTGATTGGCATCGGCGTCGCTTATTTGGGCAGCAAGCTGATTTACAAGGCTTGGCACAATCAATGGATGGTGGAGCCCTTTCAAAAGCTGGCCACATTTGGATTGGCGTTGCTGGCTTGGGGTGGTGCAGAGCTGTTGGGGGGGAATGGATTTATTGCTGCGTTTGTGGCAGGGCTGGTGGTGGGCAATATGACACGCGAGATTTGTCATTCACTGCTGGCGTTTGTGGAAACAGAAGGCCAGTTGTTTGTGTTGCTTACGTTTATGGTTTTTGGCGCGGTGATGTTTTGGCCTGTGTTTGACCACCTCACCTGGCAGGCGGTGGTGTATGCAATCCTCAGCTTGACTGTAATTCGCATGTTGCCGGTGTGTATTAGTCTGCTTGGCAAAACACGATTGATGCCAGGCAGCTTTTTTATGCTGAGTTGGTTTGGGCCACGTGGGGTGGCCTCAATCTTATTTGGACTTTTGGCTTTGGGGGCAGTTGGTGTCCCTCATCACGAAGAAGTTTTTCAGGTGGTGATGCTGACGGTGTTATTCAGTGTGTTTGCGCATGGGATGACGGCAGCACCATTGGCAAAATGGTTCTCTAATTATGTGAATAAAAAGGGTGAAGAAGGCATGGAGGAATTGAAAGAAGGCCCCGACCTTCCAGTTCGCCTTCCCTACCATGACAAATGAGGGGTTGAGATGAAAAGTGTGTTGCTATCCTGTTTGATCTGTATAAGTCTGATGAATTTTTCAGCATTTGCGCAAGATGAAGAAGAGGATGCAAGAAGTTTACCTTTGTCATTGGGCGGGGGTTTAAGGATTCAAAACAATCTGCCGATCTTGCTGGCAGAACTGCATGTTTCACAACTTTCGATTGGCACAGAGGCCGGCATCAACACCAGCCGTTTGAGTGTGGATGATGTGAAGATTAAAGTGTCATCTTCTTTCAACAGCATGTATGCGAAGTTTTATTTACCAATGGGTGAGTTGCCGATTTCGCTTTATGGTGGTGGTGGGGTGATGTTGATCTCAACCGAAGCTGAGTTGGATGTGGGTGACACAGAAATTTTTAATGAAATCAACTCTTCTGCGTTGATTGTCTTTGGTGGAATCGAAACCCGCATTGGGCTCATGGCTTTTTTTGCTGACTTTCGAATTCAGCCGGTGGGTGAGGTCAGTTTCCGTGTGGATGGTACAGATATTGAAGTCCCACTTGGGCTGTCCACCCTGTCTGCCGATTTTGGTGTGCGCTTTGATTATCACTTCTCGTTGATGTAGAACCTTCCCATGAATTGGAACATTGATACCGAACAAGTGACGCAGTGGTTGTCCGATATGGTTTCGATTGATTCTGTCAATCCCAATCTGGTGCCCGATGCCACAGGAGAAGCTGTTATTGCTGATTGGCTTTTAAAGGTTTTTGAGCAGTTAGGGTTGGAGGCCTGGTTGCAGGAAGCGGCCCCCCATCGACCAAACGTGATTGCCAAATGGCCTGGGCAGGCCCGCGACAAAAGTTTGTTGTTGACTGGTCACATTGATGTGGTGTCGGTGGAAGGGATGAAAGATCCATTTACGCCCAGAATCGAATCAGGCCGTCTGTACGGTCGTGGTGCTTACGATATGAAGGGTGGTTTGGCTTCTATTTTGGGGGCCGTGGCTGCATTGAAATCAGGCGGTTTTCAGCCTCAAGGGGATCTTTTCCTGGGCTTTGTGGCTGATGAAGAATATGCGAGCATGGGCACCGAAGCCCTGGTTCAAGACATTCAACCGAGTGCCGCTATTTTGACTGAACCTACAGATATGGAAATTTGTATTGCTCACAAAGGTTTTGTGTGGCTAACCCTTACCACACAGGGACACGCTATTCATGGCAGCAATTTTTCTGCTGGCATCGATGCCATTGCTCAGATGGGGCATCTTATTCGGGCATTGCAACAAATGGAATCGACATCCCAATCCACACACGAATGGCTGAGTCGACCTTCCGTTCATGCCAGTCTGATCGAAGGTGGGCTCGGCTGGAGTACATATCCAGATCGCTGTCAACTAAAGTTGGAACATCGAACCATGCCCGATCAAACCCCTGAGCAGATGGTGGCTGAGTGGCAAGCCATGATCGATCAATTGACCTCAGAGAACGATCATTTTTCTGCTGAAGTGGCATTGGAGTTTGCTCGTCCAGGCTATGAAATCAAGCAGGATCATCCCATCGTATCCACACTTCACGATGCTTTTATAACTTCGCTTAACAGAGAACCAGTCTATTTAGGCACCAGTCCGTGGTTGGATGCCGCCTTGCTTGGCCAGGCAGGCATTCCCACCGTTGTCATCGGCCCAGGCGGTGAAGGTGCTCATGCTGCTGTGGAGTATGTGAACCTCGATGATGTGCATCAATGTGCGGCTGTGTTGGCTCAGGCGACATCTGTTTATCTTGGCTAAGACCTTTAAGTTCACGTTTCTTCTGGCATTCCTGCGGAAGGAGAAATGCCATGATGAAGATTCAAAGAAACGCCGAGTATTTCCATACTCAGCGCTCCTTTAAAGTTATCTCGAAAAACTATCTTGCGGAATTTCTGAATTTGGGCGTGCCGTTGATGCTGTTGCCGTTGGCATCCTGGCCGCGACGTTCGCTGCCGTTGTTGCTGGCCCAATTGTCGAGTCGATCAGTGATGCGGGCGCTGATGCGTTCCATGGTGGCGTAGGCCACGGTTTCATTGGCCGTGTTGCCAGCCAGCCAACCACCGTCAGCCGTGCTGTTTGCTGTGTCGATGATGATGCCACGATTATCGACCAACTCTAAACTTTCTCCACCATTTCGCAGACTGCCGGTATAAATGAGGTCAGCATCGATGTTGTTGACCGTCGTGTCATCGGTACGTTCGAGTAAATAATAGCCACGGGCGGGGATGACGGTGTTTCGTACTTCCCTGGCGTTGTTGTCCACACTTTCTTCAACTTCGCCAAAGTGAATGTTTTTGCCTTCCCAACGCAAAATCCAACCAGAGAGATTGACTGCTCGGTCTGAATTGTTGAACAACTCAATCCATTCATCATTGGGACTTGCTGCTGATCCTGCCCAGGCAATTTCATTGATGACCACAATTTGGCTGTTCTGTGCGTCCCCCTGATGCGCGAATGCACCAATCAAAATGGCGAGTAAAACCAAGAATTTTTTCATGTCCATACCTCCAATTTGACTATATCATGAACATTCATTGAGGTCAAAAATCAAACAAGTTTATACAAGAAGATATGGATTTTGAGGCAACATTATTGAATGAGCTCAATAGAGACTTCCATTTTTGTCTGTACAAAAATGATGGTTTGAGGTTTAGCTGGATTCACTGAATCATCAAATTTATATTCTCAAGCCATGTTGGCTTTCTACAGGCACAAAAGAAAATGCTTATCTGTTGTGATCCAAATTGAATTGCCGTCGCCCTGTACCTATAATGCGACGACGCATCAATTTAAACCATATTCATCAATGAGGAGCGGATTTTAGAGCGATGACCAAAGACACGGAAATGGGGTTGCTGGATCACCTGGATGAGCTGCGTGGACGTGTTCTCATTGCGCTTGTGGCTGTGGTGGTCCTTGCTGTAGTGGCCTATGTGTTTAAAGAGTGGATTTTGGCATTTTTAACCGCACCCATTGCCAGTTTTTATAAGATAAATGTGGATCAGGTGCCGGCACTTCGGGATAATTTTGTTGAATTTTTGAAACAATCTGGCAATTTTACTACAATCGAATTGGACACTTGGAAAATTGTGACCGAGCGCATGCTGCGCCAACTTACCAGCTTAACTTTTTTACACCCGACCGAGGCTTTTATCAGTTATATCAAATTGTCGCTTTACAGTGGTTTTTTGGTGGGCGCACCCTTGGTGTTGCTTCAGGTGTGGCGATTTATTCTGCCAGCTTTATATGAGAATGAGCGCAAATACTTTTTTGGTGCATTCACGGTAGGGTCAGTGTTGTTTTATGTGGGTGTGGTGTTTGCTTTTCAATTGGTGTTTCCAGTTGTGATTAGTTTCCTTATCAACTTAGGCAGTGAAACGCTTTATGCCAGTTTGTCGATTGGCAATTATATTTCTTTTTCAATGATGTTTCTGTTGGTGTTCGGGCTGGTGTTTGAGTTGCCGGTGCTTATCTTTTTGGCCGTTCGCACAGGCTTGACCACGGTGGAGTTTTTGCGCCAGAAACGTCGTTATCTGTATGTGTTTGCCTTCATTGGTGCGGCGTTGATCACGCCACCAGATGTGGTCAGTCAGCTTGCCATTGGGGTGCCTATTATTGTGTTATTTGAAGTCAGCCTGGTCTTGTCAGCGTTTGCTGAACGCAGACGGGAAAAAGCGGCTCAGGCTTCGTTGGAAGCCGCAGAATTGGATGAATCAAAAGATGAATCGGATGATTCTGAATCAGATTAAAATGTACGAAGGTGTGGAAAGGATTTTAAATGGCGCTTAGCGATTTGGGTAAAGGCAAAATTATTTTGTTCCAAGAAGAATTGTATGTGGTGACAGACTACAATCACAGCAAAAAAGGCCGTGGTGGTGCCGTGGCACAGACCAAGATGAAAAACCTCAAAACCAACAAAACGATGTCCAAATCGTTCACCGATTCTGATCGTTTTGAGTTGGCCCGCCTCGATGAGCGGACCTTGCAGTTTTTGTACAAAGATGCTTCCGGTTGGGTTTTCATGGACATGGAAAGTTATGAACAAATTGTACTTGACCAGGAAATGATGGGCGAAGCTGCCAAGTTTCTCAAAGAAAATATCGAAGTGGTCGGTGCGTTTTTCAATGACAGTTTGATTCGTGTGGAACCGCCTAATTTTGTCGAACTGGAAGTTACTTTCACTGAGCCCGGTGCCAAAGGCGACACCGTGTCCAACAGTAACAAACCTGCCACGCTGGAAACAGGGGCAGAAGTGATGGTCCCTCTGTTCATCAACAAGGGCGATCTACTTAAAGTGGACACCCGCGATGGTCGCTATATCGAACGATTGTAGCTATGGGTAAGTTGAACAGTGGTATTCGAGCATTGGCGTTGATGGTATCCACCGCTTATTTTTTGTTTTTGGCGTTTTTGGCAATGAAAGAGCTGGTGAACCCTGGTTATTTAAAAGACACTTTGAATTGGTTGACCAATACTTCAGCACAGACAACACTTTGGGGCGCAGTTGCGTTGTGGGCCAATGTTGGCATTGCCGTATTGCTGTCGCTGTTTTTCCTTACAAGGCTTTGGGATGTGTTGTTTCAAAACCAGCGTTTTATTCGTGAAGGTGGTCAAGGCCCCATTGAGGTGTCTTCGATTGCGATCGAAGATTTTATTCGCGGTGTGTTGTCCGAAGAGCCTGATCTGAAGATTAACCGCATCAAATTATCCCATGCCACTGATGATGCCATCGACATTAGTGTCAATGTGTCACTCAATATAGATGCTTCACTGGTAGACACTGCCGAACGTTTGCAGCAGCAAATCAAACGGGATATCGAACATCGTCTGGGCATTGAAGTTTATCAAGTGACTGTCTATGCCAAACGTATTGATGGGAAACCTTCATCTGAACCATCTGCCCCGGCTTCATCAAATACAGAGCCAATAACACCACCCGCACCGATGGTTGTAGATGGTCCAGAGCCTGAATTGACCCAAACAGACGACAGAGAGGACGACGAATATGCAACTTAAACCACAACTTTGGGGCATTTTAATCGGCGCGCTGCTTGGCGTTTCCTGGATTTTATGGAAGTGGGAGTTTTTGTGGATTCCAGGCTTTATTGCTGCAGGCTACATCATCGGTTGGATGTTCGATTCACGTGATGGTCTTGGTGAAAAAATCAAAGATGTGATGAGGGTGATGAAACGCTGATGGTTACTCGAAGAGAAGCCAGAGAGTTGCTGCTCAATACGTTATTTCAGCAAGATTTTCGTAAAGTGGATGTAGAAACCTATATTGACGAAAATGAGTTCAGGGACGATTTTATCACCGACACTCTGCGTGGCATTCAACAACACTTGGAACAACTCAACGACCTCATTCGCAATCATGCAAAAGGCTGGACGTTAGAACGCCTTGTGTCCGTCGATCGCAATATTTTGCGCCTGGGGCTTTACGAATTGCTCTACACCGACACCCCACACGAAATTATCATCAACGAAGCGGTTGAGTTGGCCAAACGCTTTGGAACGGAACACTCCGCCTCATTCGTCAATGGCATCCTTGATCAAGCCTGGAAACAGAAAAATTAACCCCACCACGCTGTGATTGGCATACCTTATTTAACCAAGGCTTTTTTTATGGGAATTGGCCAAAGCTGTCGTCTAGTGTGGATTTGAGCTTTTGTATCATAACTTCACTTTTACGAATATAGTTGCACAACCCCAAAATTAATTTGTCTTTGAATCCAGGCACTTGCTCAAGCAGGTTGCTGAAGGATGTTTTGTTCACGCACAGCAGATGCACATCGGTTTCTGAGAGGATGGAGGCTGACATTGGGCGGCCGTCCAAAAGAGAAACTTCTCCAAAATAGGCACCCTGAGAGATGTTTTTGACAAACTTTCCGTCTATTTCCACCCGCGCTATGCCGTCTGCGATGACAAAGAATTCTTTGCCCATTGACCCTTGTTTAATGATGGGGCAACCCGCTTCAATGGTTTCTTGATAAGTGCTTTTTGCAACAAAACCAAGCTGACGTTTGGTTAGATTTTGAAACAATGGTGAGAGTTGAATGAATTCAATTTTTTCACCTTGATTGAGTTTTCTCACGTGATTCCCTCCTTGAGTGTAACTTGAAATGATACGAAGCAAGTATAAATGATTTAAATTTAGGAAGCCGAAAAAAAGAGAAGCGGCCAACGATGTGTTGGCCGCTTCTCAGCAAATATTTCGATCAATGTTGAATCAGAACTTTAGGAAGATGATGCTTGTGCGCCACTGCCCACTGAACTGTCTTTTTTGAGTTTACCAGGCACTTTGCGGCCCAGGCCAGTGGCTTCGAGCAGGAAGCGGGTAACGAACAAGGCGCAGAACAAACTGCCGATAATCCCCAATCCCAATGTGATAGCGAAGCCTTTAATCGGACCCGTGCCGACTGCATACAAAATGGCAGCAGCAGCAAGTGTGGTGATGTTGGCATCGATCACAGCGGACATGGATTTTTGAAACCCGTCACGCAGTGAAGCGTGAGCAGATTTGCCCAGCCGTCGTTCTTCTTTAATACGTTCAAAAATAATCACGTTTGCATCCACTGTCATCCCCACGGTCAGCAGTAAACCGGCAATCCCTGGCAGGGTGAGATCTGCACCCATAATGGCCATGGTGCCGAAGATGATGAGCATGTTGAGCAACAAGGCAAAGTCAGCCACGATGCCCCAGAGGCGATAGACAAACAACATGTAAAGCAGTACCAGACCAAAACCAATCAGGATGGTGGTCTGACCACGTTGAATGGCGTCTTGGCCGAGGGTTGGACCGACGGTCAATTCCTGAATCACAGACACATCCACCGGCAAGGCACCAGCTCGCAAAATGATGGCCAATTGGCGGGCTTCACTGAAATCGAACTGACCGCTGATTTCTGCATCAAACACCGGGCCACCGCCCGCAGCGCTGATCAGGCTCTGTTGAATCCCAGGGGCACTTTGCACGATGCCATCCAGAACAATGGCCAATCGCTGGTTGGGTGCCATGCTGTTGATGAGGGCCGCAAAATCGCGAGCGCCTTCGTCGTTGAAACGCAGGGAAACAAAATTCTGGCCTTGGGTCAAGGAGTCCAGGTTTTGTGCCGTACGTGTTTGTTCCCGAGCATCACTGAGCGCGCCACCTGTTAAGGCGGCATCGGCTTCAACAATAAATGGAATGCCCTCTCTGTCAAAAATAATTTGTTCTAGAGGATTGCTGGTGGTCAGGCTGTCGAGCGGACTGTTACCTGCCTGAATCACTTTTTTAAACTCCAGCAAGGCGGTGCGCCCAATTAAAGTACGAGCTTCATCCACATTTTGAGTGCCAGGCACCTGCACCAGCACGCGATCGGTGCCGAGTTGGGTGATAACCGCAGTCGACAAACCGAATTCGTTGACACGATTTTCCAAGATGGTGATAATGCGGCTCATGGTGTCTTCGGATTCAAACTGGCTGGCACTGTTTGGAATATCGGCTTGCAGCAGCACTTCGACACCACCTTGCAAATCGAGACCCAGTTTTACTTTTTCTTCAGGGGGATAGAGAAAAAATACCCCCACAGCGATTACCGCAACGATGATCAGGAAACTGAACCAATTGTTTACTCCTGAACTTTTTCTTCCTTGTCTGCCCATTCTTCAGTCCTTTCGCTCGTTGCTTTTTCTGCGACCGAGTTTTTTTGCAATTTGAGGGTGGTGCCATCTTCCACTTCAAGCAAAACGGAGTCTTTATCCACCTTTTTTATCACGCCATGAATCCCACCAGCGCTGATGACTTTGTCTCCGCGTTTAACGGAGTAAATCAGATCTTGGTGCTCCCGCTGGCGCTTTCGCTGCGGTCGGATCATGAGAAAATAAATAATACCAATCATCAGGATTGGAAATGCCAATTGTAAAAGTGTGTCCATTGAAGCTCCTAAATTATTCTTTTAATGGTTCAAGTTTGATAAAACGGTACAGTGCCAACCCCACATAAGCAAGCCCACTGAGGCTGAGCAGCACTGTAAACACAATCATGCCAGTGGCATCAAGTTTATCGCCCAACAGCACCAGTTGATGAATGATAATAAAAATAGCAGTCCAAATGACAGAATACAGCACCATCAACAGGCGTTTTCGCAGATCAAAGGACTGGCTGCTGTGCGCAACGATGTCAAACAACACGCTGCCAAGCATGATGATGGCCCACACCCACCACAATTCAAATCGTGTGGTTTCTGTGATGGCAAGTGCCAGTACCCAGATCATCTGAAATGGCAGGATGTAGAGCAAATTGCCCCGCACGAACTCAATGGTGAATCCACGTTGCTCACGATAAATCAAATAACCCAATGACACCACAGCCACCAAGCCTGTGATGACATGAATCAATATCGGCCATTTTTCCTGACCTACAAAAGCAGCGAGTGCCCAAGCAGCCAGGATCAATACTTTGCTCCAAATACCCATAAAAATATGCCCTAAAAAGGATAGGGCATTATATCAAATAGAGGCCAAAAATTCAGCCAATTCATCACCCGCTGGGAAACGGCGCAGTTCTCGACCGCAACAGACGTTCATCACCGTTTGGCTCTAGCGATCTCGCTAAAATTTGGCCAATATGAAAAGGCTTTCTTTGTTAAAAATTCCCCTGATTTTGATTGCAGTGGGGGCAGTTACGTTTACGGCTGCCTGGATTTCGGTACAACAACCGCCAGTTGTGGATATTGCAGATGATTCTGGTCTAACGGTCGAATCTGAGTCCGCTGTACCGCTTGCTGACCCTGGCATTGAGTCGGCAGCAAACGCTGAAACCACAGCTCCAACGCCACTCAATTCACCCCATCAACGACGTGGGGTTTATCTGACTGCTCATGCCGCAGGCAACAGCAATATTTTAACTCGCACGATCAATAGCAGTTTAGAGTTTGGCTACAACGCTTTGGTGATTGATGTCAAAGACAACAGTGGCACCTTGGCCTACGCATCCAGCGTACCTCTGGCTCAAGAGATCGGTGCGGTCTTGAATCGCTATGATCTCAAGCAGATGGTCGAAACCCTTCATGCCAAAGGCATCTTTTTTATCGCGCGTCTGGTGGTGTTTTCTGATCCCAAATTGGCGAACCATCTGGGCAGTAATGATGAGTGGGTGTTGCCCACCAATGCCACAGCGGTTGCTTACAACCTGGCCGTGGCTGAAGAAGTGGCTGCCGCCGGTGTGGATGAGATTCAATTTGACTACATTCGTTTCCCAGATGAAGGCAAGATTGGACAAGATTATCAGGGGCGCAGTCAGGCTGTGGCCAATTTCTTACAACAGGCTCGCCAACGCCTAGGCAACAAAATCCATCTCAGTGCTGATGTGTTTGGTCGCACTTTGTGGGACTGGAATCCCAAGGGCATTGACCCCGTTGGTCAGGTCTTAGAATTGATGGCCCCCAGTGTCGATTATCTTTCACCCATGATTTATCCGTCTCATTACGAGCTTTACTTTCAGGACCGCCCTCATGAGGTGGTCCATCGTGGCATGAGTGTGGGCATCGAACGTGGCCTTCCACTTCGGCCGTATCTGCAAGCTTTCGATATGCGGATTCCTGCCAGCATGAGCTACACGCAATACATCCGCGAACAAATTCGAGCACTTCAAGAGCTAGGTGTTCGCGGCTACCTATGGTGGAATCCCAGAGGCGATTATTCTGAGTTGTGGGCAGCATTGGCCGGTCGCTGATTTCTGTAGTCAATTCGCTATTTCAAATTTACCCTTTTATCCTAAGTAAACTATGGAACAACTCACCCTTCAGCCCATTCAAAAGATCGATGGCGAGATCCGCTTGCCCGGATCAAAAAGCCTTTCTAATCGAACACTGGTGTTGAGCATGTTTGCTGCTGGCACGACCAAGATTGAAAATCTGTTGGTCAGCGATGATGTCAACCATATGTTGCAAGCGCTGAAGGACTTGGGTGTTCAGGTTGAACAAACGGGAGATTTCGTCATGATCCATGGTTGTCGTGGGAAATTTCCTGCTACAAGTGGCAACATCTTTGTCGGTAACTCCGGTACGACGATGCGCTCTCTCACCGCCGCTTTAACCCTGGGTGAAGGGGTCTTCACATTAGATGGCATCTCAAGAATGAGGGAACGCCCCATCAGTGATTTGGTCGATGCTCTATTGCCATTGGGCGCAGACATTCGCTATCCAGGAAATAAGAACTATCCGCCGTTGGAAATCCATGCCAAGGGGCTGAGTGGCGGCACAACAGAAGTCAGTGGTGCAATCAGCAGTCAATTCCTTTCGGCCATCTTGATGGCAGCCCCTTACTCAAGTTCCGATGTTTGTCTTGTGATTCGAGATAAATTAGTTTCAGTGCCATATGTGGACATGACCATCAAACACATGGCTCTTTTTGGAGTGGAAGTCGAACACAAAAATTTCCAGGAATTTTTTATTCGAGGCAACCAAACTTATCAGTCTCCAGGGGATGTGTTTGTCGAAGGCGATGCTTCATCTGCCACCTACTTTTTAGCAGGAGCAGCCATCACCGGCGGCACTGTCACCATCCACGGTTGTGGTAGTGACAGCCTTCAAGGGGATGCTGAGTTTGCAAAAGTGTTAGAACAAATGGGGGCTAAAGTTCACTACAAACCTCATGCCATCACCATTACAGGTCAATCTTTAACGGGCATTGATATTGATATGAATGACATGCCTGATGCTGCCATGACCCTGGCCGTTGTTGGGTTGTTTGCTGAAGGTCCAACTGCCATTCGCAATATTTACAACTGGCGAGTGAAAGAAACAGAACGCATGGTGGCGATGGTGACTGAATTAAGAAAATTAGGAGCGGAAGTGGAAGAGGGCGAAGATTTTTTAATCATCAATCCACCAGCCACATGGCGAGAAACAGATATTGATACCTACGACGACCACCGCATGGCGATGGCATTTGCATTGGCCGCTTGTGGGCCGGTACCTGTAACCATTAATGATCCAGGCTGCACCTCAAAGACATTTCCAACTTATTTCGATGAGCTTGCTTCAATCAGCAAAAATTAAACAGCTTCCTTACCCCAATAAGTGCCAAACTGACGATCTCCTGCATCGCCCAATCCTGGCACGATGTAGCCATCTTCATTGAGTTCGGGATCAACGGCACATACATATATTTGAGTGTTTGGATGTTTTTCCTGAAGCTCTTTCAGGCCAATTTTTGAAGCCAATAGACCAATCAGCTTGATTCGTTTAACGCCCCATTCTTCAAGTGTTTGAACAGTGCGAATGGCGGTGCCTCCGGTGGCAATCATCGGGTCTAATACAAAAGCCACCTCTACTGGATGAGCGCCCGAAAGTTTGTTGTAATAAGAAATAGCTTCCAACGTTTTCTCATCACGATACAAACCCAAATGCCATACTTGTGCTTCTGGCAACAACTGTAAAATGCCATCGGCCATGCCTAGTCCAGCGCGCAAAATGGGAACCAAACCCACTTTTTCAGACACGCGAACGCCATCGGTTTTCATCAATGGGGTTTCGATTTCGACGGTTTCAGTTTTGAGATCGCGGGCGGCTTCGTAGAACAGAAGGGTTGAAAGTTTGCGGACGGCTTCACGGAATCGGTGCGGTTTGGTGGTTTTGTCTCGGAGTTGGCTGACCAGGTCAGTGATCAACGGGTGGTCAAGACTGACTATTTCCACAAAAGTCTCCTTTCGTGGCCCGCTCCCATACGCTTGAATTTGATTCAAAAAGGGAGTTCCGTCGGGGACAACAACGGCGGACCTCCTTATGATAAACAGTTGAGTTAAGCCTGGCAACTCAGCAGGATGGTTCGCAAAAACAAGGTGTATATAATGAGATATGGATCAGTAACATATCAGGGCTGGAGGCATCTTAAAAAATGAAAACCATCGGAATTGCTGCTCATAGTGCGGAAGGAGGGGCGCTTTGTTTTATCACGGCCTGTCGGGAGGGAGGCATACATTTAGGCGCTCACATGCATCCCAACATTGTTGTTAGCGCGATACCCATGGGGTTGAGTATGCCGGGATGGAAATCTGACGATTATCCAGCCGTTGCAAAATTCTTGCATGAAGGCGTGCAGCAGGTTGCAAATGCGGGCGCTGATTTTTACATCTGCCCGGACAACACTGCCCACATTGTGTTGGAGCAAATTGTTAATGATTTATCTCTCCCAGGTTTGCACATTGCCGATGTGGTCTGTCAAGAGATTGTTAATAACGGTTGGAAACGTGTGGCCCTGCTCGGCACCAAATGGACAATGACCGGGCCTGTTTATACCAGCGCATTAGAAAAGCATGAGCTAGGCCGTTTGATACCTGATGAACTTGTGAGAGAAAAGTTAAATGATGCCATCTTTGACGAACTGTGCCAGGGCCTTTTCTCCGAATCAACCACGCAGTTGTTCATTCAAGTCGTTGAAGATTTGAAATCAAGAGGCGCAGATTGTGTCATTCTAGGGTGTACAGAAATTCCTCTCATTATCAACGAAGGCAATTCACCCTTACCTATTTTGGATTCAACAAGACTTTTGGCCAAATATGCCGTGTTTGAAGCTTTAAATGATAAATCGATCTCGATGCATTCAGGTTGGTTAGACGTTCCAACCGAGATTACAATCGCAAGTTAAAAAGCCACATGACCCGATACCATCCACACATCATCATTGTTGAGGTCTTGACGGTTGGCCACATCTAAACGGAATTGTTCCAGGGAGCCGATGCCAACACCCCAACTCCACAAATCATTGTTTCGACCCGCACGAATGGCAATGATGCCAGCGAGTCTGACCTCAACGCCAAATCGAAGTGATTGTAATTCTTCTTCATGCAAGAGGGCTTCGGATGAAAAAGTGAATGACCCCAACCGAAATGAACCACTGACTCGGTAAGTGGGGTTAAAGGACGTTTGTATTTTTTCACCCACCTTAAGTTTGGTTTGCAAAATGTCTTGCATCATCAGGCCAATGGAGATCATATCGAGAAAATCGGCCATCGCAGACAGGTCGAGGCCGATACCGCTGGCAGAAAAGGTGTCTGTGGTCTGACTCATCAATTTCATTCCACCACCCATTTGTAACACACCAGTGGTTAGTGAAATGGCAGCGCCTAAAATGCCGCGATCTTCCATCACATCAGACAAACCATGATGCACCCACCATACGCCGAAGCCCAGGTTATTGAGCCGGTAAGCGCCGCTGGCGTAAAGCAAACTGGCGCTACCGCCACCAGAACCCAGTTGCAATCCCGCAGCTGATGACCATGTGTGTCGCAGCAGCGCGAGTCGGGCGGGGTTCCAATAGCTGGCGGTGGCCTCGTCCACCATGGCGGTGAAAGCGCCGCCAACACCGAGTGCCGGGGCACCAGGCTCAACTTTTAAAAAGGGCTCTGCCAAAACAGTTGTATGAGAAAAAAAGCAAAAGAACAAAAGGGCAACGATTTTAGGGGCGGTCATCCGTCCTCCTCCGTAATGGGCGTCAGCGATCTTATCACGAAACAGCAATTCCTATCAAGTTTTTTAGGCCTTAAAGATGGTCATGTCCAGTCGTTTGGTGCGGCGCGCCGTTCTTGCAAATTTTTAACCAAAGTGCTATAGTTATTGAGCTTGGTTGTCCGAGTGCGAAAGCATGAAATGCTGATGATTAGGCACTTTTCGCTCGGGGTGTGGCGCAGATTGGTAGCGCGCACGTATGGGGTGCGTGAGGTCGCTGGTTCAAATCCAGTCACCCCGACCACAAGCATCGGAGTTTAACTCTAAAAACACCTTCACATGACTTATTGGGCTTCTCTAATTTAGAGGACGTTTGTGTTGGTGCTGACTTTTGAACATGGAGGAACAGGGGCTTTGGCAAAACTTACCTTTTTAGGGCAGTCTGCATTTTACGTTGAAGGCAGCCAACACAATGTGCTGATTGATCCATTTATTACCAGCAATCCATTGGCACAAGCGGCGGGCATTAAAGCTGACCAATTTCAGCCTCATGGCATTGTGTTGAGTCATGGCCATTTGGACCACATCGAAGATGCGGCAGCCATTGCCAAACAGAGTGGTGCCAAGGTGGTGGCTTCCTATGAACTGGCCAACTATATGCTGAGCCAGGGCGCTCCGGATGCCATGACCATGAACCCCGGTGGCCCGATGGAATTTTCATTTGGTAAAGTTCGACTGACCAACGCGATACACAGTTCCAGCCATGATGGTGTCTATCTCGGCCCAGCCTGTGGCATTGTGCTGACCACCGACGATGGACTCACCATCTACCATGCAGGCGACACCGATTTGTTCAGCGACATGAGCCTGATCGGAAAAATGGATCAGCCAGATGTAGCCATTTTGCCTATTGGCAGTGTGTTCACAATGGATCCAGATCAGGCAGTTGAAGCCGCAAAACTGGTGCAGGCCAAGGTGGTTATTCCGATGCACTACAACACCTGGCCAGCCATTGAACAAGACGTACAGGCTTTCAAAGTCCGTGTGGAAGCCGAAACCCCTTCCCAGGTGGTCATCCTGGATGCAGGGGAATTCTGGATTAGTTCATAGAAAATTTTTTGTAAACGGTGAGAGGGTTGGTGATCTAGACGACATTTTTATTTTAACAAAATGTATACAATGTATAATTAGAGAACCTATGTGTCGGCAGATGATTCAAAGCTAAACGTTCGAGAGGGGGAATGAGATGGCCAAGCAGTTAACCTCGCCACTCGAGGTTGCTTCCAAAACCACCACAGAAGAATTTTTTCAGGGGGACGATCTGCGCTCGCGCTGCTTTATCGACAAGTATGCGTTGCGTGAAAAAGACGGCAAGCTCGTCGAAAATATCCCACCTGATATGTGGCAGCGTGTGTCCAAAGCCATTGCCAGTGTTGAGACCTTGGACAAGCAAGTAGAATGGGAACGCAATTTTTATTGGTTATTAGAAGATTTTCGCTTTGTCCCTGGGGGACGCATTATGTTCGGGGCGGGTCAGCCTCGTAACGCCACGCTGCTCAATTGTTATGTGCTGCCAATTCAGGAAGATTCTTTGGAATCCATCTTTGACTGGTGTAAGTACGCGGCGCGCACCTACAGCTATGGCGGGGGGGTTGGCACGGATATTTCCGTGCTGAGACCGGCCGGGGCCAAGGTCAACAACTCGGCCATGTACTCCAGTGGGGCAGTCAGCTTCATGGAATTATTTTCGACGACCACCGGTACCATTGGCCAGGCGGGCCGACGCGGTGCACTCATGATCACGATTTCCGTCGATCATCCTGATGTTGAAGCGTTTGTGGACATCAAAAACGATGCCGAACGTCGCAAGGTGCAGTTTGCCAACATCAGTGTTCGCATTACCGATGAATTTATGCAGGCTGTGGAAGCCGACGAAGAATTCACGCTCAGCTATCAGAGTTCCAAAGCAGGCGAACTGCAAAAGAAAATCAAGGCTCGCGAGTTGTGGGACAAATTGGTGACCAACGCCCACTCCAGTGCTGAACCTGGCCTCATTTTCTGGGACAATGTGAAGAAGGAATCCACCACGGAATACAATGGCATGAATGTGGTGACCACGAACCCATGCAGTGAAATTCCGTTAGAACCTTACGGCTGTTGCTGCTTGGGCAACGTTAACCTGTCTCAGTTTGTCAGCGAGTCATTCACCTCACAAGCCTCTGTCGATTGGCCAAAGCTTGAAAAAGCGCTTGGCTACGGCGTGCGCTTCCTTGACAATGTGTTGGACTACAACGCAGACAAACACCCCTTGAACGAGCAGAGGGAGGCCTCCCAAAAATCGCGCCGCATTGGCGTGGGCTTTACTGGCCTGGGAGACATGCTCATTAAACTGGGGTATAAATACGACACTGAAGATGCCGTCAATTTTGTGGACGAAACCTTTGAGCGCATCAAAAACCGCATCCATGAAGCCAGCACTGAGTTGGCCGTGGAAAAGGGCACGTTCCCCGCATACGACGAACAAAAACATTTCCAAAGTCCATTCATTCAACGACTCTCACCACAGGTTCAGGATCACATCAAACAGCGCGGGCTGCGCAACGCGGCACTCATCACCGTGCCACCTGTAGGGTCCGGTTCCGTGCTGGCTGGCACGTCCAGTGGCATTGAGCCGATCTTCAGTTTGAGCTACGTGCGGCGCTCCAAGTCGTTGTCCAAAGACGAATTTAAAGTCTTCCACCCGCTGGTGAAGGACTACATGGAATTTAAAGCCAATAACGGTGAAAACATCGAAGGTGAATCGCAACTGCCAGATACCTTTGTGACTTCACATCAGATCAAACCAGAGATGCGCGTCAAGATGCAGGCGGCCATTCAGCGCCATGTGGATCACGCCATTTCAAGTACCATCAATCTGGCCCGCGAAACCACGCTTGAGGAAGTAAAGGACATTTATTTGTCCTCCTGGAAACAAGGCCTTAAAGGCGTGACCGTGTACCGAGAAGGCTCTCGTGAAGGCATTTTGATCACCACCGAGGAAGCTGAACGACAGAAGAAAGAAGAAGCCAAAACTTCTGAGAAACCAGTCGAAGTGACTGCGCAAACCGAACAGCCTGCGGTGGTGGAAAAAACGGGACGACAAGTGCGCGCCCCACGTCCACGACCTCGCGTTGCAGCGGGCAAAACCTATCGCATGAAGACTGAGCTTGGCAGCGTTTATATCACGATCAACGAAGATGAAAACGGCCCTGCCGAAATCTTCATTCAAGGCTTGGGTAAATCTGGCTCCTCCACGGCTGCATTCAGTGAAGCCATCGGACGCTTGCTTTCGCTCACCTTGAGAAGCGGCATCAAGTCCAGCGCCATCATCGAACAACTGAGCCACATTCGCGGCTCCCGTCCGGTGATGCAGGAAGACGGCACAGTGGTCTTTTCCGTGCCAGATGCCATTGCCAAAGCCGTGGCCGAACACCTGAAAGACGGTGAACAATTGCCCCTCATCAGTGGCCCCGTCGAACCCGTTAACGCCGAAATACGCGAAGACAACGGCCACGCCAAACGCAATGGCAGCGAACTCTGCGCCGAATGCGGTGGCGTGCTGATGTACACTAATGGTTGTGCTTTGTGTCAGGACTGTGGTTTTTCGCAGTGTGATTAAAGAGTTTTTAAAGCAACCTGAAAAGCCCTCCTTCTGGTTTGAAGGAGGGCTTTTTTTATTGTGAGAAATTTGGATCTGTGGTTTAGTGATTTACAGGTGAAACTACTTGGCTTCGACAATCTGAGCCATCTTGTCGAAGGATTGGGTCCAGCCTCCAGCAGCCATTTCTCCAGTTTGTTTGGGCATGCCTTCATGGCAGAACGTCATTTTGGTTTTACCGTCAGACATTGCTTCGAAAGTAACCGTGATCAGCGTTTCATCAGGCATCCCGTCCATGCCCATGTCTGAAGGGGAGATGATGGTTCCATCTTGATCGGACATGCATTGTGTGCAGACAATTTTTTCCAACGGTATGATTTCTTTGAAGATACCGCAGTTATACATGTCCATATCCATCGGTGACCCTTCGGGACCATGCATACAGAAGATATATTTTCCACCGACACGAAAATCGACTTGGATACTGGGGACTGAAAAACCATTTGGCCCCCACCAATGCTTGATCATTTCGGGATCAGTCCATGCCTTCCAAACAAGTTCGCGTGGTGCGTCGAAGATGCGCGTGATGTTTATGGCATCAGCATCAGTCGTTGAGTGTTGAGCCTTTTCACTCATCATTTTTATCCCCTTTTCGTTGTAGCTCCTGTAGATAATGATCAAGGCGGTCAAAGCGTTCGTCCCATAACTTCTCGAATTTTGTGAGCCAGTCGTAGAGTGGTTTGAGTTGATCGCCTTCCACTTTGTAAAATCGTTGTCGTCCGTTTTTACGCATGCTGACCAATCCCACTTCTTTCAATACGCTCAAATGTTTTGAGACCATGGGCTGTGTCCAGCCCAATCTGCCGACCAGGTCGTTGACCGGAAGTTCGCCGTCAATGAGGGTTTCAAGCATCTGACGCCTCTTCGGTTCAGCGATTGCATTAAACGAGTCGTAAGTCGTTGGTGTGCGTGCCATAATGACATTATATTCCTATATAGGGATATATCAAGTAACCCCAATCACAAATTTTTACAAAAAGAGCATCCACAGATGAATAACAACGATAAATTGATCTCTACTTTCATTTTTACGATCCATCCGATAAAATCCGCGCTATGATTGTGGTTAAAGTTGGTGGAAGCTTAGGCATTGATTATGAGGCGTTGTGTCATGACCTGGCGCAGTATGGGAAGCCGTTTGTGTTGGTGCATGGTGGGTCAGGGTTGCTTAATGAAGTCTCCGAAAAATTGGGGAACCCGCCGAAGTTTGTGACCTCTGTATCGGGCCACGAAAGTCGATTGACTGATCGCGAGACGATGGAGATGTTTAACATGGTCTATGCGGGTCGAATGAACAAGATGCTTGTGGAAATGCTTCAGAAACTTGGCGTCAACGCGGTTGGGCTGACGGGCATCGATGGTCGATTGGTTCAAGGCCGACAAAAGGGTGCGCTGAAAGTGGTCGAAGATGGCAAAAAGCGCATCATCCGTGGTGATCTCAGCGGCTACATCGAAGAAATCAATGTCGATCTGCTCAATCTGCTGCTCAACAATGGATACGTCCCTGTACTCACGCCACCCGCCATCAGCTTCGACGGCGTTGCCATCAACGTGGATGGGGATCGCTTTGCCGGTGCAGTGGCCATTGCGCTCAAAGCAGAGGCCATGCTGCTGTTGTCCAACGTGCCTGGGCTGCTCAACGACATCAATGACGAATCCAGCCTGATTGAAAACATTGCCTTGGCAGATGTGGATCAATTTATCGAAGACGTTGCCAAAGGTCGCATGAAGAAGAAGCTGCTCGGCGCGAAAGAGGCGCTCGATGGTGGGGTTCAACGTGTGGTGCTTGGCGATGCGCGTGGGGAATCCCCCGTTCAGCAGGCAATTGGAGGATCAGGCACCCTCGTGGAGTAACCCAATTTCCACCTAAGCTTAATCAATTGTTAATGAAAAGATTTTAATCCCTCATTAATCCTGTCTTAAGGCCTGACCCTTTACACTCAGGCTATCATGACGACAATACATCATCGAATTTTAGAGAGAAGAGACCATGCGCTGGCCCAGTGCTATCGCAGTGATGTAAGCCGCCATCGATCAAGTTGGATGCGTCGCCCCAAAAAGACGTATCCCCCCGAAAGCTTGTCCGTCCCCCGATGGATGATGATTACCTTGGCCCTTATGCTGGCCGAACTTGGGGTGATTTTTGTGACCATGATTTAGCACGCTGCTTAAAGAGCAACCAACTCGTACCTGAGTCCTACGTGTTGGTTGCTCTTGGCACAAATTAATTGAATAAACGAGGCTGCCTTTTAAGGAAACTCCAATAATACCACAATCTAACCTCCTCCTTAATTCCTCGTAAAAAATAAGCCCGATGCCTCCCCTGGCATCGGGCTGTTTGTTTTAATCTTTTTTTGTTTGATTTTGCGTTCATTGGGATGCAAAATCAAAATTATTCTTGCCCTGTAATTCGTTGCTTGCGGCGGGGGCTTCATTTGTAGTTTTTCTATCAGCTTGGCACATTTTGCTCACTTTAACGCAGTTGTTGAGTTAGATTGTTGATATTTATTTTTGCTTTATTTAGTATAAAAGGACATTAACATCCGAATATCGCCTGAAGACATTTAAGCACATTTTTTGGATTTATAAGAAAAGTATTCTAAAAGGAGGCAGGTTTTGGCGGTCTTAACTGATGAAACGTTAAAGCAAAAAATAGAAAAGGGTCATCTCATCGAAACGGTTGATGAGATGACCGAAGGTTATAAAAAAGCACTGATTCAGATTTTATTGGTACAAGCCGATACCGAGTTGATGAGTGCGCCTTCCTACTATATGGCTGCGCGCTCTGCCCCTTCCATGAACACACGACTGTCTGCCTATGCAGTGATTCAAGACGAGCTTGGACATGCCCATATCACCTATCAATTGCTGGAAGATTTGGGCATGGATAAGGAATATCTTATCTATGGCCGAAAGCCTCATGAATTCAAAAATCCTTATGGGTTTGACCAGCCTTTGGAAACCTGGGTAGAGCTGGTGGTGGCAAACGCTTATTTCGATCGAGCGGGCATCACTTTATTGGGTGACCCATTTGAAAATACCAGCTATGGTCCATGGAAGCGTTCCCTGGTCAAGATCGATAAAGAAGAGCTTTTTCATTTGCGTCATGGCGAAGTGTGGATGAAGCGCCTTTGCGAAGCAGGAGGGCAAGCCAAAGAGGAAATACAGCGTGCGGCGGACTGGATGTTCCCCATGGGGGTGGAATGGTTTGGGATGCCCGATCATCTCAAGCGGCACACCGCACAGCTTGAGTACAAACTTAAAGGGAAAACCAACGATGAGTTACGCCAGATTTGGCTCAGTGCTGTGGTGCCGTTGAGTGAATCGTGTGGCATCCATGTGCCTGCCCATTTTGATGAAGCGCAACAGGAATATGTGCTCGACTATGAATTTCCCGTGGATTACGATCCCTCACAGAAACGTTGGAAGTTCGATTCACCCATCTCCTGGGATCAGGTTTTTGAGCGCTGGAAAAAGCGTGGTCCCTACAACGAAATCTATGTGAAGTCGATTCAAAAACACTATAAGGATTTTATGGGCATGTTGAACGGGGGGAACTGATGTTGCCAACCACACTCAACGAATCGCAGATTTGGGAAGCGCTCAAAGAGGTGGAAGACCCCGAAATGCCAATCAGCTTGGTGGATATGGGAATGGTGTTTGACGTATCAGTGGAGGGAGCCAACACCAAAATTCAATTGGGTTTGACGGCCACGGCTTGCCCTGCGATTGACTTTATTTTTTACGACATTCGGGAACGGCTCAAAAAAGAAGGGTGTGAGGACATTGAGATTGAACTGGTCTGGGATCCGCCTTGGACGAAAGAGCGCATCAGCGAAGAAGGCCGTTTTATTTTGAGCACATGGGGGTTAAGCGTATGAAATCACAAGAAACCTACGAAGTGTTTGCGCGACAATGGCGCAAAGAACCATTACAGCATGTGGGCACAGTCGTCGCTCCCAATGGAGATTTGGCCGCAGCTTTTGCACGCACTATTTACAACGAAGAGGCCTGGGTCGAAATGCAGGTGGCGGCACGCAAAAACTTTATTCCAGCCATTGAGATTCGTGAGGAAGGCAAATGAGTAAAAACTTTGAAACCGTTCATGATCTGCCAGAATCCTGTCAGCAGGCTGTTTACGATTTGGTATTGGCGGTGGCCGACAGTAAACATCTGTTGGGACTGCGATATGGAGAATGGCTGGGCGCACCTGTGTTGGAATCCAGTATTGCTGCAAGCGCCATGGCGCAAGATGAATTTGGCCATTCACGATTGTTTTACAGTTTGGTGGATGACTTTGTAGAAGCAGGATTATCTCAGCGCCAGGAAGTGCCCAGCGAATATCGCAATATGGAAGTGTTGGATCGACCTTTTGAAAGCTGGACCGATTTCGTGGCTGCCAACGCCTTGGTCGATGCGGCTTTGTTGGTGCAATTGGAGGTGTTCAGAAATTCAAGCCTCATGCCATTACGTCGTTTTGTACCCAAGCTGATTCAAGAAGAAGTGTTTCACCTTCAGCATGCCCAAGGGTGGATGTCTTTGATGACCAATACCAGTGAACAATCCAGAAGCACATTGCAAAAGGCCATTCGCAGGATATGGAACCCTGTGCTGTGCTGGCTGGGCAAACCGCAAAGCGATTCTGAAAAAGCCCTTTTAGATGTAGGCATTCAAGATATTGACAGTGATGGGTTGCGCACTCGTTGGATGGAGAAGATTGGTCCGTTGGTGGAACAAGGCCATCTTGACCTGCCTGTTTCCAACGATACGATCACGGGTGAGTGGATTTTAGGATCCTCCTTGAATTGGGATGGCTGGGATGAATCTTTTCGCCGAGCTTCGAAAATTGGACCAGATGCTGAAACATTTACTCAAATCGAATGTTTTTCTACCCATGCTTATCCTGTTGGGTCTCAATAATGCCAAAGATAAAGCTTGGAGAATTGTTAAACGAAAATATCAGCGAAATGGCCCAGTGCCCGTTTTGTAAGGGGCAGGATACAAAACTGCATGCTTTGTTTGGGTCTCAGTTGTCGACTTCGCAATATTATTGTTTCAGCTGTCGAGTGGTGTTTGAATATATCAAATGGGAATCGCCGTCCAAACAAGATGTTTAATTGAAAATAGCAGTTCTTCAACTGAGAAAATTATTTAATGGGGTCTGTTGACCTTGACTTGATCGCATTTTTGTATTAATATTAAAAGATAAAAGGGTCTTTTAATGTTAATATTTGATTCAAAGAAAGAAGGTTGAATTTATGGGCTGGATTCTTGTCACAATCGGATTTTCGATGGTGTTTGCGCTTGTGTTTAGTTTGCTTTATGGGCCGCTAATCTGGGGCAAAGATCATCATCAGCATTAAGAAAATTAGAACTTAATCGTCTGTTTCAACGGGGCGGGGGTAAAACACGATTGAACCAGAAAAATTCATGACTTTTGATTTGTCTTTAACAGAACTTTCTTTACAGCTTTGAAGTAGATCGAACAACTTTTGGCGGTATCGTTTGATTTCACTGGCTGTGCCCTGCATCTCAAAACGGATGATGGTTGGGTTTAGTTCGTGATCCAAATTTTGGTCACTGTAATGTGCCGCACTTTGCCGCAATTCTGTTCGGGTGGTGTCCAGAATATCCATGGCAATCTGTGATTGTTCTGTATAGTCAGCCTCACTTTCATCTTCTAAAAACAACGTGTTATCAACTTCAAATCGAGCAGCAATGGCTTGAAGATATTTTTCGATGGCACCTCGTTTCTGACGCACCGCCTTTTGTTCCAGCAATCCCACTTTTAACAAAGCTTCTACATGTGGATACAAGCGTGAGGGTTTTTCCTCAATCAGTTCGGCCACCTGTTTTGTGGTGCGTGGCGTTTTGGCAAATGCATGAAGCACACGGAGTCGAAGCGGATCTGCCAACAGCTTTGCTTGCTCTAATTTTCGGATGATGTAGTGGTCCAATCGGGGGGGACCACTTGGTGTTTCATCGGTGAGTGTTTGTGCTTTTCTCGCTTTTGCCATCTTCATTTCCAATCTTTTTCATAAAGTAGCGACTTGACAACATGATAGCAGAATCATAATATTCAAAACAAACCTATTATTAGTAAAAAAACTAATAATAGGAAAATAAAATGACGTGAGGAGATGAAAATGTTTACAGATCGCATCTTAATAGTGGTTGCCATTGCTGCTGTTGCAGCCGGCGCAGTGTGGCTGATGATCCAATTTGGTTTAAACAGGTCAGACCACCTGGAGGAACATGCCATGATTTCACAGCTCAGAAAATCCACAGACACCAAAGCGCTCAAAGATACCAATATGCATATTGAGATGAAGGGGGTCTCTATCAATGCAGGCACAGAAGGTACGTTTCGTATTGTGTTCAATGGCGACGGGCGATTTGCGACTACCATGGATTCTGAGATCAGCTATGATACGGGCTTTGATGGTCGGATGGGGTGGCGTGTGGAATGGGGTGGCATGCCTCACAAGATTGAACTCGATGAACTGGCCTGGGAGCGATTGGTCGTTGGCATTCAAACCGGACAGTGGTTGAGGGAGGCCAGTCCATTTAGCATCGAACTGAAAGAAGAAAAACCTGATGAATTGGTGTTTGATGTGTTTGAAACCAATGGTAATTTTCATGCAGATTTGACGGTCGATCCCAGCACAGGCCAACCCACACAACTTGTTCAAATGAGTGGTCGAGGTCAGGAAGTGGTCATTTTTGACCGCTACGAAAGCTTTGCAGGCCTCAGCATTCCCACCATCACCAGCGTTATTGTCAGTGGCATCGAACGTCTGCGTTTTGAAGTCACTTCTGTGGTATTTGATGGGATTGCCGATTATACAATGCCAACGGCCATTCCCGATGATGTTCGCTTTGATGCTAATGCGCCAACGGAACTGACCCTGGAACGCGCTATTTCAGGCCACTTGCTGGTTCGCCCAATTATTAACGGTGAGGATCTTGGCGTGTTCATTTTCGATTCAGGGGCCGCTGTGTCCGCTGTTTCTAAAGAAGCCGCAGCCAAGTTGGGATTGAATCCAGTGGGGAAGCTGCCATTGGTCAGTATCTTGGGTATCCAAGAATCGCCTGTCTATCGAGTGGATACGCTTCAGCTTGGCCCGGCGACCATTGAAAATCCTTTGTTCTTAGAAATGGACTTGGCTCCTTTTGCCGCAGCACTTGGTATTGAGATCAATGGCATTTTTGGCTACGATTTCTTGGCGCGCACAGTGGTTGAAGTAGAGGTAGGTACCAACACCATGCGGATATTTGATCCAAAAGCATACAACCTCAGTGAGGGTCAATGGATCGACCTCATTTTGGAAACACAACATCCCGTGGTGTTGGCCTCTTTTCCTGATGCCAAAGACCATTTGTTTCGTCTGGATCTGGGTTCCCAGATGGGGTTAATCATTCACACCCCTTGGGTCAAAAGCCTTGGGCTACTAGAAGGCAAAGACGTCACCCCAACGCCAATTGCCCCTAACCTCAATGGCGCTGTGCAAGAAATCGCTTGGTTTGAATTGGCCGGCCAACGATTCGAAAATCTACCCGCCATGCACATCCTCGACGATGTTCCTCCGTTGAACGACCGCGCTACCACCGGCAACATCGGTCTTCAACTGCTCGCTGGTTTTCGCCTGGTGTTCAACTATATGGATCAGAAAATTGCGTTTGTACCGTTGGAGTAAAGGCAAAAAGAAATAAAAGAATCAATATGTGGTAAAAGGCTTTCTAACCCCCAACCCTCTTTCAAAAGGGGGCTACGATTAGACTGCGTAAGTGGTTTCTATATTTCAATTCATTTTCTTTTTGAAAGTTTTTTTAGAAATGAAAACCGCAAAGAATCAAGCTAAGTAAAACAGAACGAACATAGAAAACTTATCGTAGCCCCCTTCAGACGAAGGGGGTTGGGGGATTGAAGCCTTTAGCCAAAAAGAAAAAGGCCCTTCATAAAAAAGTTATAAAGGGCCCTTCTCATTATCTAAAAGTCTTTAAAATTTTAAGACTGCATCAGTTTTCGTAACACCGTTTGGAGAATGCCGCCGTTGTGGTAGTAGTCCACTTCCACAGGGGTATCCACTCTGGCGATGACGGTAAACGAGGTTTCTTTGCCATCCTCGCCCACAGCTTTGATGGTCAATTCAGACCTTGGCTTGAGTTCGGTGATGCCTTCGATGTTGAAGGTTTCGTGGCCGTTGAGGCCGAGCGTTTCAGCATCTTCACCATCTTTGAACACCAGAGGCAATACACCCATACCGATGAGGTTGCTGCGGTGAATGCGTTCGAAGCTTTTGGTGATTACGGCTTTGATGCCGAGCAATATAGACCCTTTGGCGGCCCAGTCGCGGGAGGAGCCCATGCCATAGTCGATGCCGCCCAACACGATGAGCGGGGTTCCCTCATCAATGTATTTCATGGCCGCATCATAAATAGACATTTGTTCTCCCGATGGCAAGTGGATGGTTACTCCGCCTTCGGTGCCTGGAGCCAACAGATTCTTTAATCGAATGTTGGCAAATGTACCGCGCATCATCACTTCGTGATTGCCACGTCGTGACCCAAAAGAATTGAACTCTTCGGGCTTGATGCCACGATCCAATAAGTATTTTGCAGCAGGTCCATCTTTGGCAATGGCCCCTGCTGGCGAAATATGGTCTGTGGTCACCGAGTCACCTAGCAAAGCCAACACTCTCGCGCCTGAAATGTTGGCCAACGGCGCAGGTTCGGGGGCCATGTCCATAAAGAAAGGCGGCTCCTGAATGTAACTAGAGTGTGCATCCCAGGCGTACAGATCACCTTTTGGAATATCAATTTCGTTCCACTGTTGGTTGCCATCGAACACATTTCCATATTGTTCTTTAAACATCTCTGGATTCAGTGAGTTGGTGACTTCCTCGCGGATTTCTTCCTGCGTTGGCCAAATGTCGCTCAAATAAACTGGCCTGCCATTTGGATCTTCACCGATGGGTTCGTGTTCAAAATCAATGTCCATCGTGCCGGTGAGGGCGTAGGCCACCACCAAAGGTGGGCTGGCCAAGTAGTTGGCACGCACGGTTGGGCTGATGCGGCCTTCAAAGTTTCGATTGCCGCTGAGTACGGCGGACACCACCAAGTCGTTGTCGCGTACAGGCTGCGCGATGCGTTCAGGCACCGGTCCACTGTTGCCGATACAGGTGGTGCAGCCAAAGCCGACGATGTGGAAGCTCAGGGCTTCCAAATAAGGCAGTAGGCCCGAAGCTTCCAAGTAGCTTTTGACCACTTTAGAACCAGGTGCCATGCTGGTTTTGACCCAGGGTTTGCTGTTTAGTCCTGCTCTAACGGCTTTTTTTGCAACCAACCCTGCGGCAATCATTACCGATGGGTTTGAGGTGTTGGTACAAGATGTGATGGCTGCAATTGCAACTGTGCCGTGTTTGATTTGAAACTGCACGTTGTTGTGCTCAATCGCTACGCTGCTGTTTTTATAAAGATCGCGGCGAGTGGGCAATTTTTCGCCATCGCTGAAATCAGCGTTTTCATCGGATTTAACATCACGATTAAACGTTTCTTTCATGTCTTTCCAGAATGCTTGTTTGGTTGATTTCAATGGAATGCGATCCTGCGGACGTTTTGGTCCAGCCACACTTGGGACCACGGTGCTCATGTCCAAACCAGCGGATTCGTTGAACAGTGGATCAGGTGTTTCATCGGTGCGGAACAAGCCTTGCGCTTTGCTGTATTTTTCGACCAGATCGATCAACGCTTCATCTCGACCGGTACCGCGCATGTAGTTTAGGACTTCATCATCCACAGGGAAGAAGCCGATGGTGGCACCGTATTCGGGTGCCATGTTGGCCAATGTTGCGCGATCTGCCAAACTGAGGTTGCTCAGGCCAGCGCCATAAAATTCCACAAATTTACCAACCACACCATGTGCGCGCAGTTGTTCCGTGACGGTTAACACCAAATCGGTGGCGGTGACGCCTTCCTGTAATTGGCCATCCAATTTAAAGCCGACCACTTGTGGTGTCAGCATGTAAATGGGTTGGCCCAGCATGGCGGCTTCGGCTTCAATGCCGCCCACACCCCAACCAACCACACCGAGGCCGTTGATCATGGTGGTATGAGAATCCGTGCCTACCAAAGTGTCTGGATACGCAACGAGTTGACCATCCACTTCTTTGGTATGCACCACATTGGCTAAATATTCCAAATTGACTTGATGCACGATACCCGTGGAAGGGGGCACAGCGCGGAAGTCTTCAAGCGCCTCCTTGCCCCAGCGTAAAAATTCATAGCGTTCGCGGTTGCGTTCGAATTCGCGTTCGGCGTTGTAGAACAACGAATACAAAGAACCAAAGTGATCTACTTGAACAGAGTGGTCAATGACCAAATCCACAGGTATGAGTGGGTTAATCTTTTTGGGATCGCCACCCAGACGAGACATGGCTGAACGAAGTGCGGCCAAATCGACCACAGCAGGCACACCGGTGAAATCCTGAAGCAACACGCGGGCACACATAAAGGCGATTTCGTCCTGAGGGGTATCGGGCGTCCAGCCAGCGAGCATTTTAACGTCGCTTTCCTGAACGAGATAATTGTCACAGTTGCGCAACAGTGATTCCAACAAAACCTTGAGCGAGAAGGGGAATGAGTCAATGTTGCCCAATCCGTCTTCCTTGAGTTTTTCCAAACGGAAATAATTTACAGAGCCAGCTTGAGTGTCCAGCTGTGCTCGAGCGCCAAATAAATCCTGCATTGGGGCTCCTTTCCTATAAATCCTAACGTTGCCTGAATGGCGAATAATGGCATTGTGTCAATTGTTTCTATCGGTTACTCATTGTAAATGCTGAGAGGAAATTCTGCCACAACGCTAAAAAGTAGGGCTATAAGGTATAAAAAAGTGTAAGAAGGTTTATTCAATCGTTGTGCGTTACACAAATTACTCAAATTATCTCTGGAGTTTGCTATCGTGAATTTTGAAAGGTTTAGTGGAGGTGAGTGTCGAACACACAAATGGGGATCATCATCTACCGATCCACGATCCATATATTCTTCTAGTGAATTTTTAAGTTTTAACAAAAACGCTTGAACTTAGGAGGTTCTAGTGAAAGGTTTTATGAAACGTTTTTCGATTTTTGCCGCTGTTTTAATGCTTGGTTTGTCCGTGGGTGCTTTGTCCCAGGACACGGACACTGACAGTGGTGATGTCACTGTATTGGTGGGCGAAACTGTTGTGATGAACATCACCGCAGGGCCTGTAGACTTTGCAGCGATCACCAAAGCTGACATTGAAGCTGGTATTTTGGCCAATGCAGGTGCATTTACCATCAATGTGGATGCCATTACCGATTTCACCGTGGATGCCCGTTTAACAGCGGTCACAACTGATTCTGCTGAAGGTGGTATTGCTGCACCAGGTTCTGCCAGTTTGTTGTTGGGTGCTTCTGCCAGTGGTGTTGGTGGGAGTTCCGCAGTGGCTGACACAGCTTTTGCAGGCGCTTTGCCTGCCACCATTTCGTTGAACAGCGCCTTTTCCCAGGTCAACAACGCTGATGGTACCGGCGAAAGTTCCACCATTGATTTGACTTTGGACATGGACCAGTTGGGTAACCGTGACGAGGGCGAAACCTTGACGTACTCACTGGAGTTTTTGATTACCGAAACCTAAGAACTTTAAGCAAGGTGCGGTTCTGGGTGGAACCGCACCTTGTCTTTCAATAAACGGGGTGGGTATTGTGTTGAAACGTGGTTTTGTCACATTAATTATTCTCTTCTTTGTTGCAGCCCTTTCCTGGGCACAATCTGTCACCATTGATCTCACTGCCGTAAACACCAGCATCACCATTGATGAAGCAGCCATTTTGAGTGGGGTTGCTTCAAACAGCCGCGTGTTTGACCTCGCTGTCACCACCACGGCTGCGTATAGCATGTCGGTTGAATTAACTTCCATTACGGGTGCCACAGGCATTCCGGCAGATGCAGTGACTTTAACCGCCAATGCCACAGGTGAAGTCGGTACCACTAATGTTACGATTGACCCATTTTCCGGCTTTGGCACAAGCAGTGATATTTCTGCTGCGTTCTCAGGTTTGACCGATATGACGGACGAAACGTCCCAAATTGACGTACAAATAAACCTCGATCAGCTTGGTGACCGTAATCAAAATGACACATTGACCATATCGTTGCTCTTTATCATTACAGAGTCGCTTTAAATTGAAATATTTCAATTGGGCATTCAGTGTCCGAATGAAGGGGTGGTTTAGGTGTTGAAGCTGCGCGTAGTATGCATTTGTCTATTAGGGCTATTTGCTCTGCTGCAAATGCCAGTGGTGGCCGACATCACGGCAAGTCCATTGGGGCTTGACTTTGAGGTGGCTCCTGGCGAGCGTCAAGTGGGTTCTTTTTTGGTGAGAAACACAGGCGATGAAGCTGAAGAAATCAATGTGACACTCAATGACTATATGCGCACCCCTACGGGTGAAAACCAATTCTTACCCGCTGGCACGTTGCCACAATCGTTAGAGCCGTTTGTCAGTTATGCACCGGCCACCTTTGCTCTGAACCCTGGTGAAACTCAGGAAGTGCAATTTGAAATCGCCATCCCTGAAGATGAAACAGGTTCTCATTGGGTTTTATTCCTGGTGCGAGAGAGTGCCCCGATTGCGACCAATGAGTTGGGAATAGAAGGTCAAACAGGTGGGTTTGGTTTCAATGCCAGCGTCAGCTTTGGCATCCGTGTGCGTCAGTTGGATCCCACCAATGTGCAGGCTGATGGCCGTATTAGTGGGGTGAGGGTGCAATTGGCACAAAGCGATGAAGCGACTCAGGTTGAATTCATGTTTGAAAACACAGGGACCACGTTCCTTCAGCCTGAAGGCATCGTTGAAATTCGTGACACTGCTGGTCAAACAGTGACCTCTATGCCAGTGGATGTGTTTCGGATTCTGCCAGGCTCTCGACGTATCCTCAGTGTTCAACTGGAAGACACGTTGCCTCCTGGAAAATATGTTGCCCTTGCTGTGATTGATTTTGACGGCGATTTTCTGGTTGCCGGACAATCTGTGTTTAGTGTCGGAAATTAATCCGACCAACTTTTTAAGGGCGGGTGTGTGGTGGCAAAGTGGTTGTTTGTCTTTCTCATCTTAATCAGCGCGCTGCCGACAATGGTCAACGCGCAGCCAACGTCAGTGATATTGCAGGGGTTGCCCCCGTTGTCAGCTCGCCCCGAAGAATTTGTCACTGTTGTATACACTTTGCAAAACCAAGGTCTAACACTCGAAACATTTGATTTCGAAATCACCCTGCCTTCAGGTTTCACTCAGGTTGCCACTCTGGCCTCGGTCACTTTACCCGCAGGTGCACAGGAGTTTGTGTTCGTCAATGTGTTGGTGCCTAACAATGCTGAGGCCAGAGATTTCACGATTCAACTCGCCGCCATTTCCAGAACCGACCCCACACTCAGGCTCACCAGCGATGCCATTATTCGTGTTCAGGCCGCGGCCAAAATTCGGGTACGCCCTATTGGTGTTCAAGAAAATACTGAAGATGGACTCATCATTTCATTTAGTGTTCAAAACACTGGCAATGTGTTGGATCAAATCGAATTTAGTGCGACGTCGTTTGAAGGGTTTCAACTTCAACTGACGCCAACACAAGCGGAACTGGCATCAAATCAGCAAACCGTAGTACAGGTTCGATTGCTTGTGCCTCCCACGGCGGGGTCCAGAAAAACACAAGACAGAATTACATTTGTTGCCTCATCCACCCAGTTCAGTAACAACAGTGATTCAGTGACGTTAAGTGTTGAACTCACACCGCCTTTGCCAGATCAAATCGGTACAGGGTTGGGGTGGACGATGCCTACACGAGTGGCTTTTTCATTTGCACAAAGCAATGTGCCCAAAAGTTTTTTAGGGTTGCTCAGTCTCACCGGAGGAGGCAAATTCAACGACACGGATGGCTTTGATTTCAGGTTGTCTTTGGATCACACCTTGCGCATTCGCACGGTGGCGGTGGGTGTTGAAAACAGCGTGCTTCAACTCGACTTGGGGGATGTGGGTGTCAGCTACGATCGTTTTGTCGGTGTATCCGGGCGAGGGGCTGTGCTCGTATTGGAAACGCCCCTCAATGCGTCGCTGTCTGCGGCAGTGGTATCGCAAGGCGAAATTGTGCCTGTGGCGGCCAACTTCTCATTGGACTTGGGCCAAACACGAATTGGGGTCAGCAGCGAAGTGGCGTTGGGGCAAGTGCCCAGCGAATCGTTGATCAGTGCTTCGTTGAGTCAGTCCTTATTGAATTTATTAAGTTTTGAGGCCCAGGGCGCTTTCAGCTTTTCCGATGGATTGTTCGCACCGGCATTTCAAACAGGCGCTTCTTTTTCTCAGGATATGTTTGATCTGAACATGAGTGTGGCAAAGTTTTTTCCCAACTTTTTAGGAACCGCGACAGACCAACAGCAACTACAATTTTCGCAAGTGTTGGGCCTGGACCAATTGATATTGTCTTCATTGATTGACATTCAGCAAAATAACGTAGGCCTCAATCCAGATTTGCCCACCGTGGGTCGCAATCGCATCCTGGGGTTGGCGCGGCTGTTTCCAGGGGAGAAATTGCCCACCATTTCTGCCGTTCTGGATGTGCGTACCGAGAAAAATATTACTGCCATTGAGACCACCGATACCCAGGCATGGTCTGGCTCACTCAGCGTGTTTCAACCCTTGAACATCGTGTCCCTGGCGTTGTCCACTTCAGTGAATCGCAGCGTGGATCGTTTGGCGAGAACCGATGCGGGGACACTGACCATCAGCTCATTGCTTGGCTGGAACAGCAATGGCTTCTCCCGCACCATCCGGGTGGCGCATGTGAGTAACATCGATTTCAACGATTTGTTTGTGTCCGATCGTTCGTTGACATTGGAAACAACAATGTCATTCAAATTGCCCATTGGTCAGCTTTCGTTTGGTTTGAGCAACAGTGCACCCAATACGACCCTGACAGCATCGTTGAACACAGCGTTTCCGCAAGGGTCTTTTAATACGAACGGACGGGTGTCGTTTAATGAAAGCACCTTAACAGGCTTTTCTGTGCAGTTAAACTTCTCAAGAAACTTTGGCACACGCCTGCCATTTATTCCCATTAAGGGCCAGATCGAAGGCAGGGTGTTTAACGACATCAACAATAACGGTCTTTTGGATGTGGGTGAAAATTTGGCCGAGATTGTGGTGGTTGCAGGTGGGGGACGGGTTCGCACCGATACCGAAGGCTTTTTCCGATTGCCTCCGCTGGAACCAGGTAACTATTTAGTCAATGTCAGTGGGATGGCCAGTCAATTGCGTCCCACCATCGAACTGCCCCGATCGGTGAATTTGCGAGCGGGTGAGCGGATGCAAATAGATATTCCACTGCGAGCTATGGCCTCGATTGAAGGGATTGTTTATAACGATCTCAACAGTAATGGACAACAAGATTTGGGCGAAGACGGTTTTGAGGGTGCCATCTTTACCCTCAGTTCCAGCTTTGGTGAAGATCGTCAAACCCGTAGCACTGATCGAGGCCGTTTCAGTTTTGTCGATCTGGAGCCTGGGGAATACACGGTCAATCTCAATGAAGCCAATTTGCCGCGTCGTTTTATCGCCACCACTCCTGGCAAAATTACTGTCCAGGTTTTGGCGCAATCCACCACCGATGTTTCATTTGGTGTGGTGGAACAAGCACCCGAAATTCGTTTCAATTTAAACGAACCCACTGCATTGTTTGCCATCAACCCTGAACTTCCAACAGTTGACGAGATGATCAACTTTGATGCCAACGAATCCTTCGATCCTGATGGCGACATCATGCTCTACGAATGGGATTTCAATGGCGACGGCGTGATTGATGCAACCGGGCCATTGGCAAACTTCAGCTTCGATACCGAAGGCATTTATTTAGCAACCCTCACCGTCACCGATAACGATGGCAACAAAGATGATGAAACAAAGGTTATCCAAGTGATCGCTGATCAGTAAATCTTTTTAATTTAAAAATGGTTAAAGGCATTTAATCCCCCAACCCCCTTTTCAAAAAGGGGGCACGATCGAACTGTGAGTATTGGTTCTTATTTTCGGGACTTGATTCTAAATGATAATGAAGTTGTTGATGTAAAATAAGTTGCTATGAAAATCTATTTTGCTGGTCCTTTATTCTGTGAGGCGGAGCTGAAATTTAATCTGGCATTGACTGAAAAGTTGGAAACAGAAGGCTTTGAAGTTTTTTTGCCGCAACGTGACGGTGTAGAAGCGGACAAACCACCTTATGATCAAATAGCTCGTGAAGAACGCCGAAAGGCCATGTTTGCTTTGGGTAAACAAAAAGTCTACGAGTCCGAGATTTTTCTATTTGTACTGGACGGTCGTGTGCCAGATGAGGGCGCTTGTGTGGAATTGGGTTTGGCTCACGCTCACAAAGAATTTCAAGCCAAAAAATATTTGATCGGTTTGGAAACTGACATTCGTGCAGCATTTATTCAGGCACGCATTAATGTGATGTTGGATGAAGCATTGGATGATGTGGTTCGTACTGAGTCGGACTTATTGTCGTTGTTAAAGCAATACCGAACCAAAAATAAAATTTAGCCTGACACCGAACAGGGCATCGGTTTTTTGACATACACTCTGGCCACGCGTTTGGACAGTGCGGTTAGCACAATTTCTGAAAAACTCGCACCCAGTGTTTGAGCGACATCCATTGCGGTCAGATGTTCATTGATGAGAAACACCTCATCATCCGCGTTAAGCTCACCCACATCAGTCACATCTACCGTGATTTGATCCATCGATATACCACCGACGATAGGGGCAAGGTGTCCGTTAATCGAAACCTGCCCAGAGTTTTTCAACCACCAGCTGACGCCATCGGCATAGCCCACAGGAAGGGTGGCGATTTTCCGTGTGCCTGAAGTTTGAAATTCTCTGCCATAGCCGATAAATCGGCCATCATCCAACGTGCTGATGCTGGTGACCCAGGTTTTTAGGCTCAAAATTGGCTTGATGGGATCAGTCCAATCTTTGCGGATTTCGGGTTCGCCATAGAGCAAAATCCCAGGTCGCACCATGTTGTAATAACCTGTGGTCACTTGATCTTTGTATTGCACCACGCCGGATGAATTGCTGATATGACGTAAAGGGGGCAGGATGCCATCCGCATCGAGTTGATCGAGCAATTGATTGAATGAAATGATCTGCCCCTGAGTAAATGATTGTTCATGAATATCCAAACTGTAAGAAGAACTGAAGTGTGTAAAAATACCGATAAACTCTAAATGAGATAAATCCGACACCAACTGAGCCAATCCTCTCGCTTGTTCCCACCAGATGCCGTTTCGGCCCATGCCGGTATCCACTTTCAACTGCACGCGAATTTTTTTGTCTTGCTGTGCGGCAGCATCGTTCAAGGCATTGGCAAAAATAGGTGAAGACAAGGTGACATCCACATCAGCATCTAAAAGTTGCGAAATGTGAGACAATCTGGACGCGCTGAAAATCAGGATGGGAATATGTATGCCTGATTCACGCAGTTCAATTCCTTCGGCCAGATTGGCCACACCCAGATAATCGACATTCAATTCCTGAGCGGTCTTGGCAAGCTCCACGGCACCATGGCCGTAGCCATCAGCTTTGACGGGAAACAACAGTTTGCAATCTCCCAATTGCGCCTGTGTGGTTTCGATGTTGCAGGCCAATTGGCTCAAGTTGATGTGCGCTTCGGCCATGTGGGTGTTCATACGTTTATTATAAAATAGATGTTGTCCAGCACGAGGACATGGGTGTAAACTAAACGGGCATCCGTGCAGTCCTGGCTGGATGTGACGCGTGTCACAAAGGATAAATTATGAAACCGGAAACCAAACTGCTGTTGCGCTGGGGAGGCTTCATTGCGTTCCTGCTGGTATTGATTGTGTTGAGTTGGAATGTGGTCTCTGAAAACACAGCCAAATACCGCACCACTTTGGAGTTTCGCAAGATGGAAAACATCTCGCTTAAACTTCTCAATGATGAGGGAGAGTCTATCCAGTTTGAAGCTCGTGTTGCTGATGAGGAAGATGAGCAAGGTGCAGGATTTGCTGATATTGGTGCAGATGTAATTCGACAATCTGTTATTTTGGTGGCATACAATCGAGATGTCCAGGTTAACTTTAGTACCGAGCAAGTAGAAGCGCCACTTGATTTGCTGTTCATTGATGGCGAAGGGAACGTCTTAAAAGTTTACCAAACAGAAGCGCATGGTACAGCACATTATCCGACTGAGGAAGATTCTTTTGCATTTCAGTATGTGCTCGAAGCGCCAGCCGGTTATTTTGAGGCCATGAATGTGAGCAACAATGGCAGTTGGGTAGATCTCACCGCGTTCTTAATTCCTGAAACAGAACAGGACTCCTGAATGGCAATGAAGCGTCGAGATTTTCTTAAAGCGAGTCTGTTAACGGGCAGTCAACTGTTGGGAGGATGTTCGACTATTTTTTCATCATCAGCCCGAGCAAGTCAGGTTCAGACCACAAAAGTATTGGTCATCGGCGCAGGGATGGCCGGACTGACAGCTGCCAGCGAATTACAAAAACGTGGTTATGATGTTACGGTTCTGGAAGGTCGAGATCGCATTGGCGGTCGTATCTGGACGGACCGATCTTTGGGTGCTCCTGTCGATCTTGGTGCATCCTGGATTCATGGAGACAATGGCAACCCCATCAAGGCTTTGGCGGACAACAACAACATTCAGTTGTTCACCACCAATTTTGGAGAAGGATACATTTATAACAACCAAGGCAATCTCTTAAGCGATGCCACTATTGAGCGTGTCGAAGCCCGGTTTGATCAGGTGCAAAATCGCTTTTTTCAACTGAAAGAAGAAGTGGGGCAAGACATTTCTTTGGCTCAAGCGCTCACCATGCAATCGCCTTATGAAGGTTTTTCTGAAGTTGAACGTCAATCGTTGAACTGGTTGTTTGAGTTCAATATCGAACTAGATCTGGCCGCAGACCTGGACGAACTTTCTTTGTTCAGTTGGGAAGAAGATGAATCTTTTGGAGACACGGATATTTTGTTCCCAGGCGGCTATGAACAGATTGTCAACCTGCTCACACCAGGGCTGGATATTCGCCTAAATCATCTCGTCGAATCAGTGACCTATGACGACGCAGGCGTGAGAGTTTCAACATCCAACGGCGTGTTTGAAGCACAACATGCTGTGATCACTTTGCCTTTGGGCGTGTTGCAACAAGATGTGGTTGAGTTTTCTCCCAACTTGCCGGCACGCAAACAACAAGCCATCGATCGATTGGGGATGGGCGCTTTTAACAAAATAGCCTTACGATTCCCCAACGTGTTCTGGCCTGCTGAATCCCATTACTTTGGCAATGTGGTTGGTTCTCCCTGGACAGAGTATTGGAATTTGGATGTGATGGTTCAATTGCCCATTATCGTTGGTTTAAGTCCAGGCAGCCTGGCGCGATCACTCGAATCGATGACGGATGCCCAGATGGCTGAGTTGGCGATGCAAGATTTAAGAGCCACCTTTGGCAGCAACATTCCTGAACCCACCGATATCATGGTGACTCGCTGGGCCAACGATCCATTTACCTTGGGTGCCTATTCCTACAATGCTGTAGGTTCAACCCTCAATGACAGAGACACATTGGGAGAACCTGTTGGTAATGTGTTCTTTGCGGGCGAAGCCACTTCGAGCAGCTTCCCAGGCACGGTGCATGGCGCGCATTTAGAAGGATTACGTGCCGTCAGAGAGATTAATAATATTTAAAATTTATAACCTTTGATTTCTTCTTCGCTGAAAGGCACACCAAGGCCTAAAGCAATTCGATTGACAAAATTGAAATAACCCACCACCAGCGTGATATGCAAAATGTCTTTGTCATCAATGCCTGCCTCACGTAAGGCTTCGGTATCAGCCTCAGTCATATGATCAGGCGTTTTGGTCAGTTTTACAGCGTAATCACACATAGCACGCTCTTTGGGGTTGAGATCCACTTTCGTAAAATCTTCGGCAATTTGGTTGACCAGATCCCGATCCCGCAAATAAGCATGAAGGGCTTCGGCATGATGGTTGATGCAGTAAGGACAGTTATTGGCGGCAGACACCACGGTGGCAATCAACTCTCGTTGTTTTCGACTCAGCGTGCCATCGGCGAACATGATGTTCATGTAAAAATCCAAGTGGCCGGTCATGGTATCGGGCAGCAGGCTGTGAATTTTTAATATGTTGGCCGCTTTACCGCGATTGCCTTTCACTTTGGCATAGGCTTGTTTCAATGATTCATCAGCATGTTCTTCTTCGATCACTTGAATCCAAGGCATAACTTCCTCTTTTATGGTGGCTCCAATAGATTAAGGATCCACCATATTTGAATATATGCCTGATGTCAAAGTAAAAGACCGTGACACTTATATTGTCTGAGTTCGCTGTGTTTGAAATCTCTTGAGTATCTCGATAAAATGATGACCCCTTGGGTCGTTAGCTCAATGGAAGAGCATCCGGCTCTTAACCGGGTGGTTATAGGTTCGAATCCTATACGACCCACCAATCCTAATTTTGGTGCGCCAATTATGGCGCACCAAAATCAATAAATCGTTTTGCAATACGATATGCCGTGCTGAAAAACTCGGATCGTTCCATCGCAAGCGCATTGGTGGTCATAGCAACAGCCACACCTTCTTTAGGAAAAATGATCAAAAATGCGTTGGCTCCATTGCTCGTGCCGCCGTGGTGGATCACTTTAAATGACACCAACTCATCCTCATCATTGGCAAAATTCACATCGTCGATGCGCCAACCCATGCCGTAGTTTTGTTCGTTCACCTCGCCATTTTTTAACAGTTGCGGTGTGAACAAAAGTTCTAAGGTTTCCGGTTGAAGAAAGTCGTCGTAAAAAAGTGCATGGGTCATGTTGATCAAATCAGTGGGTGTGGACAACAATCCGCCACCCGCCCACTTGTTGCTGTTGTCGACTTCAGGTGCATCTATGATTTTGCCAGCCATTGAGATGTAATAGGAGGCAACATCAGTTCCATCTAGGTTTTTTAACTCTGGTATGGAATGCGTCATCTGCAAAGGTCGAAAAATTTCACTGTCCATATAGTTTAAATAAGGTTTTCCACTAGCGCTTTCAATGACTGCACTCAACAAAGTGTAGCCATAGGTGCTGTAGTTGAAGCCAGCGCCAGGTTCGAATAATAAAGGGGACTCTGAAAACATTTCCAGAGAGTCGGTTACGGTTTCATAATGAATATTGCTTAACATTTCGTCCGATGGAAATGGCCCGACACCCGGTTGATAGTGTCGAATCCCGGAAGTGTGTGTGACCAAATGGCGTGATGTGATGTTGCTAGGCTGTTGTGGAAATTGAATCGAATACTGATCCAGAGGCGCGTCCAAATCCAGCAAACCCTGCTCCATCAACTTACCGACGGCCAAAGAGGTCACTGATTTGGAAACACTACCGATGCGTGATGCCGTAGAGGTGGTCATTGGTCTTTTCTCAGATATATTTGCATATCCAATGGCCCTGGACCAGACAGTTTCTCCGCCAATGCCAACACTTACAGAAACGCCAGGCAGGCCAATCCCGCTGACCATTTCGTTTAAAAGTTCGTTTGATGATTCAATAGGTGTTAAGAATGAATGATCAAAAACAATTTCTTCACCCTGCTCAAGCACATCTGATGGCACATTAGGGATACTGACAAAAACAACGCCAGCAGCCGCCACAACTCCCAAAATTCCTAGCAATACGATTTGCCAAATTTGCATATTGGACCACCTTTTCTTTCTTTGATGCGTAATATTGCAAGTGTGCTAGAAAAACAGCACTTCCATTGTGCTGTTTTTCTAGCACACTTGCAAATATATAAAGACAATCAGGAGAGAAATCTTGAACAAACTGAAGATTTTTATGACGTAATGAACCTATTGAAGTGATTTTCTAAATTGACTTGGGGTCAGTCCAGTGTTGATCTTAAACATTCTGGTGAAGTGGCTCTGATCTGAAAACCCTGAGTGGAAGGCGATTTCTCCCAAAGTGTTGTTGCTGGAAATTAAAAGACTTTTGGCATGTTCGATGCGTAATTTTCTTACATACGCACCAACGGAACAACCAAACGTTTTGCGAAATGCTCTGGCCAAATAAACAGGATGGACGCCACCAATGTTGGCCAATTCATCCAAAGACACGGATTCTAAAAATCGTTCGTTGAGGGTAGCTTGCACGTTGCGAAGCCAGCGAGATGTTTGTTTGCTTTCTTTGAAAGAGCGAAACACTGCTGAGAAAATTTCGAGCATAATACCTTCAATGGCAAGAGTGGACAGTTCATCTTCCTGCTGAAACTCTTCATAAAGCCGATGGGCCAAAAAGGGCATGGGGCCTTCATTAAAAATCACAGCATTTTGAAAATCGGGCTTAAATTCAGACAGCCGATCGTGCCAAGAGCTTTCCAACTCAATGTTAAAACAGCGCCCCCCAACATCACCAAATCGGTTTCGATGGATGCTTTCAGATGGATGGAAGCGAACACTTTTTGAATCACAAACCACATCTTTGGAGCGAAAGGTTTCCTGATGATTGCCATCTAACGTTAAGCAAAAATAAGGCTGTTTGTGACAATGATCTGGAATTTCCTGAAGTGGGGCGTAGTGTGTTTGCGTTAAAATCAGATCGGCCCGATTTTGCTTTCCGACCAATTTTCCGTAATAAGCCCCAGGGCTGAGTGTTGTTGAATTCATAAAAAATCTCAAATCGCTTGTTACTTTATTATAAGGGTAAACTCAACACACTTTCATCCCTGGGGCTTTTCGAGTGTTTATGCCAGCATGACAACAACGGCATCAGTCGGTTCCAGCCCAATTGAAAACTCAACTCCATCGTTTTGACGAAGTTCAACTGCTGTGTTTGTAAACAGTTCAGTGGCTGTAGAGGCCGATTTGCCTGGTAAACGAACGGTGACATCAAGCTGCCCCACGCCCTCATTGGTGATCAGCACCGCATGTTGATTTCCATGACTGAGCAAGTGCGCGTCCACATGGCCGTTAACGTAATCTTGATTTGTGCCAGTGGTGATGAGGTCTTTGGTCACGCCGCAAAGCTGCATCAGGTTGTCAAATAATTTCATGGCGTTGGGGTCTTTGTGATGGGCCACAGCCATGTCCATGTGCGTGCCCATCAAAATGGTTTGGCCCTTGCCCACCTTGCGTCGAATGATGGCGGGTGACCCATTCATAAACTCAGCCATCACTTCAACATCATCCTGCAAATCCCACTCTTGATAATGCCAATAGCCGTTGATGGTGTCAGCTTCAATGCCTTCAAATAATGGGCTTTCTCGGTCAACTTTGAGAGTGATGTTGTCGTGCGGTTCTTTAAACACTTCGATGTGAGTTTCTAGTGCGCCAAACAATTCGTGCAACCCTGCCCCAGGGCGATCGTTCCAGGCCCAGCCTTTGTCATCCAAATGGCCGAGCTTGGCGAAGCCGATGAGAGTGCCACCGTTGTTTACAAACTCAGTCAATTTATCAGCCACTTCTTTTGGCAGGTACATCACAAACGGCATGAAGATCACGTTGTAATTAGCCGTCTCATTGCCAAGGAATCTCGGCTCAATAAATTGTGTGGTGTAGTTGTGGTGCCATAAAGAACTGTGAACCCCACGAAGGGCGTGATAGAAAAATTCTTCATTGCTTTGACCATCCAACGCCAACACATTTTCATGCGTGTGATACAGTGCCACTTGTGCTTGAGGTGGCAGGGCATCCAGGAAGAAATCTTTGTTGGCATCCACCACCTTGCAAACATCGGATGCTGCGTGATAGCGGCCTGTGGGTTCGCCGTGGAAATCGACCAGTGCCCCCCAAGTCAGTGGGATAGAGTTCCAGTCTCGATAGCCCTGATAGAGTAAACATTTTGCCCCATGCCCGATGCAGGCAATGTTAAAGCGTTTGATGTCCAGTGCCGTGGTGGCGTAGTTGGGGCCTGCGGAAAATCCACCCAGAGGGCCGCTTTCCAATTCAGGAATCCACATTGTTTTTTGATGGTGATGCGCGACGGAGTAGGCGAAATCCAAAAACCAGGATGAATAGGCCGGATCGGTTTTATAGTTGTCTTCAGATGGATAGATGTCATGGCCAATGATGTCAGGCACGCTGCCGATGTCCCAATGGTTCGGCTCCTGTCGAGCGCCCATGGACTCACGCAGGCAGTTGTACAGGTTGTGCATCGTCAATTGTTTTTCATCAAAAGCTTTAATCAGGTCGTGCTGATAGCGCACAAAATTAGCCAGAGATTCTACTGTGAATATGCGAAAATCAAGCCAAGCCGTGCCATTGCCCCATTCGGCGGGCATGGAACGTGGTGGCTGAATTTGCTTCCAATCGTGATAACGAGGATGGGTCGGGTCCCAACACCAGGCATCATTGAGCACGTCGATGTTTTTGTATTTGGCCTTAACCCATTCGCGAAACAAATTGGCACAATGGTCACAATAACAATAATAGCCATAGCGTCGAGGTTGCGTCACCTCTGCTTGGGAGTAAGCCGTATGCATGCCAATCTGATTGTCAATCTGCCAACAATAAAGGGATGCATGTTCGCTGTATCTTTCCAGCATCAGGGTGAGGTAGCGGGCGAGTTCCGTTCTTAATCCAGGGTTGTTGACGCACGCCCAGCCCCAGACGGTGTTGGTAGGATACTTGACCCCTTCGCGCGAAACACGTTGCAGGTCGGGATATTCATCAATCATCCAAATAGGTGCATTGCAAGAGCCGGTGCCTAGCACAACCTCAATGCCATGTTGGCTGGAAAGTTCGAAAATATGATCCAACCAATCCCACTCTGGCTTGCCTTTTTGTGGTTCGATGTAATCCCAGCTGGTGATCAACTCAGCGGTTCGAATCATGTTCAGCCCCGCTTTTTCCATGTTGACCACATCACGCTCCCAATCCTCGGAGCCGTGCATCGGTGGATAGTAACTAGACCCAATTCCAAAATAGTTCATGCGGTGTTTCATAACATCCCCTTATTCAAAAACAATGGCTTAAGAAAATAACAACATTATGGTTAAGGCTTCTAATCCCCCAACCCCCTTTTCAAAAAGGGGGCTACGATAAGACTGCGTGAACTGGTTCAGAGTTTCGAATTGCTGTTCTAAGCAATTTATTTATGGAGCCTGTTCCAGTTTGGTGAAGAAGTCGCGAAAAGTGGCGTCGCGATTCATCCCATAAGCTTCGCGCATCAAATGTCGATTGGGTAAATCACGCTGCCATGTGGTGTCTTCGGCCAATGTTGGAGACGCCACCAATTCAGTCGGTACCCAATCTGGATTGAGCAACCAGGCGATGTTGATCAAGTCCCAAATGACCCAGGTCCGACCAAAGTGCCCCTGAATGCCACGCTGTGCATAGATGGGGTTGTGGGTGTAAAGGTGGTGAAGATATTCGCCAATGGCCCCTTTGTCTTTGACCCAGGTTTCCATTTCCGGCAGTGAAATTTTAAGTTGTTCACCGATGTAGTATCCAGGCAAATAAACGTGAGGCACACCGCAATCAAAAAGGAACTTGGATGAGACCAAATCCTGAATCAAGTTCAATGACGGTGCGTTGGGCTGATTCGACCAAGATGGATATGCAGATGTCCACAGCACCACAATTTTTTTGATGATCTCTGGCTCAATCAAAATGGCCGAAGCAATGTTGGGAATAGCACCAATGGCCGCCACATACAAAGGTTCATCGCCGCCATTCATGGCCCGACCAATGAGATGATCCACCGCAGGGCTGTGGATGGGTTCTTCAAGTGAGGTTAAATAGCCTGGTGAACCTTTGAAAACGATGTCATTGAGGTTTGACATGCCGAGCTTTTCAAGCACCAGCAGAATTTCGTCATAGCTGGCATCCATGCCTTCAGCAGGTCCAGGAAATGGCACATCTTCAGGGTTGGTTCCTGCTTCTTGAAGTCCTTTGACCCAATGGCCATAACCATCTACCAATGCTTGTTCTTTAGCATTAAGTGAAGCACCGGATGTGATCAGTCGATGCGCTTCGAGCAATTCGTCACGGTGATGGGCAAATGAAAATGGTTCGGCATAAATGCCTTCAATCTTAATTTGATCTGGTGACAACAAGGCCCAGGCCAGGGCAAATTGATCGTCAATTTCGTTCTTTGTGTCAGTGTCAATTACCAGTCTTACGGGGCCGGTGGGGGGGGCCAGCATTCGTTCCATTTCATCTTGTGACAAAGTTGGCATTGGTTTCATTATCAACCTTTTCTATTAAAAAATTAGGATGGCGGAAAAAGATTTTCTAACCTCAATAGCGACTACCCTCGCATAAAATTTGTTCAATGCGGGAACGGTTTGTGCTATACTGAATAAAAAATAAACCTTGAACTTTTAGGTGTGGCGCGATCAAAACATATTGGTAAGACGAGGCGCCTGTCATCTTAAAGCTTCACTTTTAAGAAGTCAACAATGAACCCATCAACTTTGAACACAACATGGAATAAAAGATATTTGTGGAAATCGACGCTTATTTTCCTGGTATTGCTCAGCTTGAGTTTTTCAACCAGCGCACAACGAAACGGTATCACGTTTACGGATATCGCTGCGGGCGATGGCGCAGGCATTGTTTATCGCAGGGGCGCATCTGCCATCAATGCAGCTTATGACGCATTTAAACAATCTCAACCCACCTTCACTCAAGCTGAAATTCGTACCGCGCCTGTAAAAAGTCGAGGCGCACCAGGGGTGGCGATTTTCGATTTTGACCTGGACAACGATTTGGACATCTATGTGACCAACGGTCCAAACCGCGCCAACAGTCTTTATTCCAACCAACTGCAAGAGCGTGGCGAAGTTCGATTTATTGATGTGGCTACCACATCCGTGGTTGGGGCCTTCGATCAGGATTCCACAGGCGTGTGTTTTGGGGATATCGATAATGATGGCGATTCCGATTTACTGGTGTTAGGCAATGCTGAACCCAACCGTCTATTTGAAAACCAAGGTGGCTCGTTTATTAACATCACCAACAGCAGCGGCATCGGTGGCGGCAACCTAACATCGGTATCTTGTTCGATGGGTGATGTCAACGATGATGGGTTGTTGGATGTGGTTATTGGAAATATTTTTGATCTCAGCGACCCTCGTGCGCTGACCTCTGCGCCGGTTCAACTCAATCAGCACAATCAATTGTTTATCAATCGTGGTAACAATCGATTTGAAGAACGAGCTGAAGCCAGTGGTCTTTTGGATATTTTTCTTGGCCAAGGGGCACCTGCTCAGGCACCCACGATCAGTTGGGCCATTGCAATGGTAGATATCGATTTGGATGGCGACATTGATATTGTTCATGGCGACGATCAAGGCTCCATTCCTCCAGCCGTTTTGGGTGGTTTGGATCGAGGTTATATTCAAGTGTTTGAAAATGATGGCACAGGTCGATTCACCAACACCACTGAAGTTCGAGATTTGGATCAGGCTGGTTCCTGGATGGGGTTGGCCTTTGCTGACTTTGACCGCAGTGGCACGCTGGATGTGTTTGTGTCCAACTTTGGCAATCAATTGTTCGCAGGGCTAACCGGCACCACGGACCGATCTCGTTACAGCGAAGATTCTCGCTGGTTTCTGCAACGTAGTAATGGCACATTCATGGACCGCGAAGACAGTGGTTTGATTCACTCTCCATTTGGTTGGGGTACATCGGCTGCCGATTATGATAACGATGGCGACAGTGACATCATCTATCATGGTGGCTTGGATGCGGGCGTTGGCATTGTGACCAGCCCCGGCACTGTTTTAAACAATGATGGTCAAGGTCGATTTGATCGAGACATTAATGCATTAGGAAATTCTACGGATCACCAACGTCGATCTGTGCATGGCATGGCTGTTGGTGATTTGAATGATGATGGTTTTGTAGACATTGTGTCGGTATCGAATTTTAATATTCAAAATGACATTCCTTTGTTTCCTATTTCACCACTGGGGAATCCTGAATTTGACAGTGATGGCGCGGTGGTTGCTGTGTTCAACCCTGTCAACGCACAAGGCACGGCGTTTCGTTGGTCTGGCTTTGTGTTTGAGGATGGTACGCTTTCTGTTGAACTCAACAGTGGTAACAATGGCAACAACTGGGTGATGGTTGATCCTATTGGCACAACAGGCATCACATCTGATGGTCAGGTCAATCGAGATGCCATTGGGGCTGTGCTTCGCCTCACACCAAATGGCATGGCTCCAGAATTGCGTCCGATTTTGGGCGGTTCGAGCTATGCATCACAAGATGCATTGGTTGCTTACTTCGGCATGGGGGCAGCGACATTGGGTGATTTGGAAGTGCTTTGGCCTGGTGGCGTGCGCAATCGGCTGATAAATGTGCGTCCAGGTGAACGCATCGTGTTCCCAGAGATTCCATGCAGCATCGACGATGTAGGTGACCCTGGCTATGAATCCTGTGTGAATAATGCCTTGGAGGAATTGGTTGATGCTGGCATTTTGGACGAAGGTGAACGACTCCGCTTCTTGGAAAGTGCATTGATTTCCTAAATTTTATCCTTGTGTTAGCAAATCTCCTTTAATCCCTCTTTGCAAAGGGGGGAGCTTTTTGTTTGTATCTCTAAGTTTTCCTAATCTAAACATCTATTAAGCATAAACTTTCAAATAAAGAATTCACTCACGCAGTCAAACCGTAGCCCCCTTTAGTAAAGGGGGTTGGGGGATTTGAAGTTTTTTACAATATTTGCCATTGCCTCTAATACCTGTTAATTTCTGTAGGCCTTGTCTTTGACACACCTAAATTGCGCGCAACATGAATACGAAGCCTTCTGGAAAAATCGGTCACAGCCCGTTCGTCACCAAGTTTCCTGTGTTTTATGGCTGGGTCATTATGGCTGTGGGCACGCTTGGTCTCACAATGACCAGCCCTGGTCAGACGTATGCGGTCTCTATTTTTATCGAACATTTTATTACAGATTTAGGCATCAGTCGCTCTGTGGTGAGCACGCTGTATTCAGTGGCGACATTGGTGGCGAGCTTGACGCTGCCGTTTGTAGGTCGCTTGTTTGATCGTTGGGGAGCGCGTGCGATTGTGACGTTGGTGTCTGCATTATTTGGGTTGGCCTGTTTGTTCATGGGGTTGATTGAAAATGTGGTGATGTTGGGCATCGGATTTTTTGCGATCCGACTGTTGGGCCAGGGCAGTTTGATGATCACCTGTTCCAGTGCCATCAACCAGTGGTGGGTGGTGCGGCGTGGCACGGTTATGGGCATTTCAGGCAGTATTGTGGCGCTGTTGGGGGTGGGCATTACGCCAAATTTGGTGCATTGGGTGATTTCGGTGTCCAACTGGCAAATGGCCTATTTTTCATTTGGGTTTGTGCTGTTGTTTGTGTTAACGCCGCTTGTGTGGGGATTCCTTCGGGATCGACCTGAAAAGTATGGCCTCAAACCTGACGGCATTAAAAACACTCCAGGAAAAGATGATTTCAACCAACAGCTTGCAAATGAAGAACATTGGACATTGGCTGAGGTACTGCGCAGTTCGACCTACTGGATTTTGACCTTGGGCCAAGGTGTAATCTGGATGCTGTACACCGGCCAGTTTTTTCACATGGTGAGCATCATCGAGGACAATGGCTTGCCTGGAGATGTGGCTGCTGTGGTGTATGTGCCGATTGCTGTGGTTACGGCCATCACAATTTTAGGCAGTGGAATCATCATCGATCGGGTGTCTGTAAAGTTTTTGGTGGTGGCATCGTTGTTTTTGCAGATGGTGTCATTGCCGTTGGCCATGTTTCTCAACGGGGTGGAGATGGCTTATTTCTACGGCGTGGTGCTGGGGATGATCAGCGGGTCGAGCCGAATTATTGTTGAAGTGGTGTGGGCGAAATATTTTGGACGAAAACATCTGGGTGCCATCGCCGGATTTACGGGGGCATTTTTGGCAGGATCATCTGCGCTGGGGCCAATGCCTATGGGGATTGCACGAGATGTGATGGGCAGTTACGAAGCGGCTTTTTATGTGTTGGCCATCCTGCCCCTGGTTTTGGGTATTGTAAGTTTCTTTTTAAAAAAACCACAAAAGAGGGAAATCGTCGAAGCTTGATATTGACCCTGAATCTGAAAAGACATACTTTAAGAGCATGAATTTAAAAGAACACATTCGCCATATTCCTGATTTTCCCAAGCCCGGGATTTTGTTTTATGACATCTCGACATTGTTGGCTCACCCAAAGGCGTGGCACAGCGCCATCAATCAATTGGCCGAAGTGGTTGCGCCTTACAAGCCGGACATTCTTGCGGGCATCGAGTCGCGCGGGTTTTTGGTGGCAGCACCACTGGCGCTTCAACTTGATGTGGGCTTTTGTATGATTCGCAAAAAAGGCAAGTTGCCTGGGAAGACGTACTCTCATAAATATGAGTTGGAGTACGGCACTGATGAAATTGAGCTTGCCGATGGCTTGATTGAGCCTGGTCAACGCGTGGTTATCTTGGATGATCTGTTGGCCACGGGTGGCACGATGTCGGCATCTATAAAACTCATCCAAAGTGTCGGAGCTGAGGTTGAGGCAACGGCGTGTTTGATTGAATTGTCTTTTCTAAAAGGAAGAGACAGATTGGATGTGCCTTTTCACACGTTGATGGATTACGAATCTTGAACTAATAAAGATCGAACAGACTTTTTAATTTGAGCTGTTTCTCAAACTGTTTCAAGCTCATTTTTTTGTTTGGATAAACAATCACAGGTTTTGATTGTCCAGGACGCACATGGAAGAAATTGTCTGAGCAGCGAGCGTCGGTTTGGCTCAATTCAATCCACGCCCACATGGCTGGTTTTTCTGAGTTGATGGTGAGTTGAAAACTGTCATCTTTTTTGGCTTTAATTTTTGATTCGAGTTTGGGGTTTTTGAGCTCCAGGGACTTTGGCTTGTAAAGCGTGATGAGTTGAGATGAAACAGTTTTTCTGTTTTGCACAAAGTCCAACCACACCATCAAATTCCTGCCATGATGTTTTTCTGCTTGTGATTTGAAATTAAGCGTTTTGAGCTTGCGGCTTTTTCGAGCAGCAATACTTGTTGGGAATTTTCCAGCATCAAGTTTTTTACCTTCAATATTGGTGAGTGTCCAACGTATTTCACCATTCATAGTGCTGTTATGATCATTGCTGAGATGGATTTCGATCGTGCTCTTTTGCCAATCTTCGATGGCACTGAGCAGCACCGGCGCATAAAATTTTTTGACCATGTGATGCAGTGCCTTCCAGCGTCCGTGATAGTCGAGGGAAGACCAACTGGCCACGGGCCAGCAATCGTTGAGTTGCCAATAGATGGTGCCCATCGAACGCGGCATGCTACGTCGCCAGTGTTCGACAGCGTATTTGATCGCCAACCCTTGCAGGATTTGGCTTGCCCATAATGCGCTGTCAAAGTTTTTGGGAAAGCGGAACCACTCCATCATGTAGCTCATGATCACCGCGTTGCCGATGCCGGAGCGCTGATGATGCTCCATCACCCAGGAGGTCACATTGCGATCTTCTGCGTTGGTGTAGCCATGGACTGTTTTGGGTTCGGGGAAAGATTGAAATCCAAACTCACTGATAAATCGTGGCGGTGGATAATCCCAGTACCATTCGAACGGTTCTCGACCATGCCATACATTCCAAAGATGGGTGTCACCGCAGGTTGGATCATTGTATTCATAACGATTGGCCGAGGGTGTGTGTGGGCTGCCTGGCCAGTAATCGGTTTGTGGGTCGTGTTTTTTGACCACATCTTTAAGAAGTTTTTCAAAGAGTTTTTTGTAGTCGACCCAACTCATGGCGGTGTCGGTCCAGTCTTCATCGACCCAACGTTGTTCCAGTTCGTTGTTGCCACACCATAGTGCAATGCAGGCATGATGACGTAATCGTTTCACATTTTGTTCAGCTTCGACACGCACGTTGTCCATGAATTCTTTGTCAAATGAAGGATAGGTGGCACAGGCAAACATAAAATCCTGCCACACGCACAGACCAAGTTCATCACAAATTTCATAGAAAAGATTGTCTTCATAAATGCCGCCGCCCCAAATGCGAATCATGTTCATGTTGGCTTCGGCAGCGCTGGAGATGAGATCTTTGTATCGCTTAGGCGTCATGCGAGTGACGAATGAGTCTGCGGGAATCCAATTTGCGCCTTTGGCAAAGAAAGGAACACCGTTGACCAAAAATTCAAATGATTCACCGATCGCATCTTTTTTTCTTCGAAGATTGAACACTCTCAATCCGATTCGTTTGTGATCCACATCGAGTATTTGTCCAGTGCCATCTTTGATGGTGATGTCGATGTCATACAACGGCTGCTCACCCATGCCATTGGGCCACCAGAGTTTTGGATCAGAGATGGAGAGTTTGGTCGATGTTTTTTTGCCTGTGAAGGAAATTTTCTCAGTAATAAGTGCTTTGCCCTGATAGGAAACTTCAACTTCAGCTGTAAGAATTTTTCGGTCTGACTTTTCGACATCTAAATTGATATCCAAGTCCACAGATTTTTGTTTGTGATATTGTTGGATTTGGACATCAGTCAATTTGGTTGTGTTGTAGGCAATCAATTCAATATTGCGCCAAATGCCACAGGTGACCAAGGCTGGTCCCCAGTCCCAACCGAAGTTGCATTGAGATTTACGAATCCAGTTGCCTGCATCGCGTTTTCGATAGCCGACGGGGCGAACGCCTTCTTGCAATCCAGGAATTTTCCGCTGCTTGTTCTTGGCATCAAGATAAGGAAAGACTGGATCAAATTTGACTTCAAGTTTGTTCTTCCCAATTTTTAAATATTTTTTGACATCGAATGTCCAAGTGCGAAACATGTTGTCTGTGCTGCCAAGCAGTGTTCCATTGAGCGAGACATGCGCCAAAGTATCCAAGCCCAGGCATTGAAGTTGAATGGTGGTGTGATCTAGAAGGTTTTTAGAGACCTCGAATTGATGGGTGTAAATCCAGGTGTGATCCTCGATCCAGAGAACATCGAGTTCATTATCGCGATAGAATGGATCGTCAATGACCTTGGCATTGATTAAATCTGTATGAACCGTCCCCGGCACGGTGGCCGAAAGGTTCAAGGTTTTACCAGAATCTCGAAGTTGCCATGTTCCATTCAACGAAAGCGTTTCCATAAATGCCCTTTAAAGCTGTTTAAATTTGATGATGGAAAGAACCAACTGTCGACTAAGAACAAACTCCACTATCCGGCGGCAGCCATATAAAATTATTTGAGCTCGACGTAGAATTTGTATTTGTCGCCGGGGTAGGTGTAACGGACGTATTCGATGGGCGTGACACCGTCTTCCATGAAGGACACGCGCTCCATATACATGGTAGGCTCCCCTTCGATGATGCCGAGAACTGAGGCTTCAAAGTCGTCTGCCAATTTGGCTTGCAAGGTTTGTTCGGCGCGTCCGCAATAAACCTGGTATTGATCTTCGAGTGTTTTACAAAGCGATTGATCATTCAGGTCAATATTCTCAATACCTGGGCAGAACTTTCTGCGTAGCACAGACGTTTCCAGTGCAATAGGGTCGCCGTTGCCGGTGCGCAGTCGTTGAATCATGACCAGTTTTTCTTTAACGCCGGCATCGAGTTTTTTGGAAAGACACTCATCATCGATCAGCACTTTTACATCTAACACTCTGGCACCGGCCTTGATGCGCTTGCTTTTCATTTCCTCTGTGAAACTTGAAAGCCTGAGAACCCCTTGTTTGATCTTAGGTTCGGTGACAAACGTGCCGCGCCCTTGTTTGCGATAGACCAAGCCATCATCTTCTAGTGAGGACAACGCATGGCGTGCAGTCATTCGGCTGATTTCGTAACGGTCTTCAAGCTCGCGCTCCGAAGGCAGCATGTCGTGGGGTTTTAACACCCCAGCTTCAATTTGTTCTTTAAGCAGTTGCTTTAACTGCAAATACAACGGTAACGATTTGGCTTCACTTAACTGACTCATACTGAAAAACCCCTTACGTTGTTCAGTGCATATAACGATTTAAACCTCTCAAACTTACTCAAGTATATGGTATATACCACCGCTTGTTTTGTCAAAAAATAGAGATTGGAAAAAATATTCCCCATCTATTCAGTGTTTTTGTGTTATGTAAAGTTCTTGTTGACAAAATTTTTTTTTAGTGGTACAGTCCTGGTATAGGTGGTACATCAGTGGTTCATTTCAAATAATAAAATATTTTTCATTTTGTTATGATTAAAATTTGAGGCAGAAATGGATCAAAAAGTGCTTTTCTATAAATAAAACGACAATAAACAAAACTTAAAAAATATTCTGTCACACAGCGAGAAATTGATTCAGGAATTTTTAAGATAATTCAATGTGTGACACTCAAGATGAGTTGATATGACAGAACTGAAGCTGCAAAACTTAGTCAAACGTTTTGGTGATGTGACGGCGGTAGATGACGTTTCGATGACAGTCCCTTCGGGCGGTTTTGTGGCTTTGCTTGGTTATTCTGGTTGCGGAAAAACCACATCTTTGCGCATGATTGCTGGATTGGAAGAACCTACCGAAGGCGACATTCTGTTTGACAATGAAACCGTTTTACATTTAGCACCGAATCACCGAAACATTGGTATGATTTTTCAACGCTATGTGCTTTTTCCGCATATGAACGTGGAGAAAAATGTTGGTTTTGGCCTGCGAATGAAGGGGATTGACAAAAACGAAATTCGTAAGCGCGTTAAAGAGGTGTTGGATGTTGTGCAGCTGGCAGGGTATGAAAAACGTTTTCCTAGCCAACTTTCTGGTGGTCAGCAACAGCGTATCGCGATTGCACGCACAGTGATCACCAATCCAAAACTCCTTCTGATGGACGAGCCGCTTTCCAACCTGGATGCAAAACTGCGTGAAGAAATGCGTGCATTTATCACTGATCTGCAAAAACGCTTGAACATCACCACAGTGTTCGTGACCCATGATCAGATCGAAGCCATCGAATTGGCTGATCATATTGGTGTGATGTTTGATGGCAAAATTGTTCAATATGGACCACCTGAAGATATTTTCAATCGACCAGCCAGCCCTGAAATTGCTGATTTCATGGGGGCAACCAATTTACTTAAAGGCAACCTGATTGAAAAAGACAATGCATCGCGTTGTGCCATTTCCGTGCAAAATCAACGCTTTGATGTGATGGTAGATTCGCCGCATGAGGTGGGCGACCCTGTGGTTTCGACCATCCGACCGGAACATATTGAACTGCATCCGGCGGTTAAAGACGGCGCACCGACACAAAATATTTTGAATGCGACGATTAAAAGTGCTGTTTATCATGGCGGCACACTTAGTTATTATTTGCAAGCTGGCGACATCGAGCTTCAAGCCCGTGACCAATCGACGAGGCGATTTTCTGAAGGTGAGGAGGTGGTGGCGCATCTCAATCCGGAGCATCTTTGGATTTTTCCAGAGGCGGGCAACGGGGCTTGATTCGGCTACTGCTTAAAATGGTTTATTAAAAATTTGCTGTACAAAACTTTCAAGGAGGGTTTTATATGAAAAATTTATTGCGTTTGATGCTGGGACTGGCTTTTATAGCCGTTGTCGGCATGAATACTGTTGCTTTTCAGGTCGGTGATCCTAGTGCTTTGGCATTCCAAGAAGATTTCCTCGCTGGGGAATTATCCTGGGATGCAGTGCTTGGTCGAGCTCAAGGCGAAGGTGAAGTCAACTGGTTTTATTGGGGTGGTGGCGAAAACCTGAACACCTGGGTGGACACCACGGTTGTGCCTGGCATGGCTGAATTGGGTATCACCATGAATTCCCGTCGTATCACCAACACACGCGATGCTGTGGATTTGGCTTTGGCTGAAGCTGCTGTTGGTCGTGGTTTGGGTCAGGATACGTCTGTGGATGCCATTTGGATCAATGGTGAAAACTTCTTCACCTTGGCTCAGCAGGATTTATTGTTTGGTTCCTTTGCTGACAAATTGCCAAACTCTCAGTTCTATTTCTTGGATCCGGCTGATTCACGATCCGGCGCCAACCTATTTGACTTTGGTTTCCCAACTGAAGGCCGTGAAATGCCATGGTCTGCAGCTCAGTTCTTATGCCGCGTTGACACGTCTCGTTTGAGCCGTGCAGATGCGCCATCTAACTTTGCAGAACTGGAAGCTTGGTTGACGGATAACCCTGGTCGTTTCACTTATGTTGCTCCACCACAGTTTAATGGGAACACTTTTGTTCAGGCTGTGTTGTATGCACATAACCCTGATGGCAGCACGGTGACTCCATTCCTGTTGGACGCTCAAGAGTTGGGTGCATCAGAATTTGCTCGTTTGGCAAAACCTGGCTTTGATTATTTGAAGAACCTTGAGCCTTTGTTGTTGGGTGGCGGCGATCCGATTTACACGGAAGACCAGAACACCAACGCGGCATTGCTCGCCAACGGTGAAGTGGACATGTATTGTTCCTTCGGGACCTTTGCTGTGGATGTGGGTATCAACGACGGTAGCTTGCCTCCAACCACTGAAGCCATCATCTTCCCAGAAGGTTTGATGATTAAGAACAAGAACTTCATCGGGATCCCAGGCAACGCGCCAAATCCTGCTGCAGCACTTGTGTTGGCAAACTTCTTGTCTTCTCCAGAATCCCACATCAGCAAGCTGGGCGAAATCGGCTTTGAAATGGGTATCGATGCTGCATTGTTGAGTGATGCTGATCAGGCATTGGCAGCTGCTGCCGCACCGCCGCTTCATGGTGTGACCGCTGCTGAATTAAGTGACAATGCTGTTGCTGATACCAACGCTTCTCAGGTTGACATCATCGAAAGCGTTTGGATTGCTTACATTCAACAGGGTGATGAAGAGCGCACGTTCGAACAGATTGTTGATGACGTGTTTGCTGCTGCTTTCCCAGAAGAATAAGAACCTAAACAGCGGTGGAAGTTTTTTAACTTCCACCGCTGTTTCTATTTATAGATCAGGAAATTTAAAAATAACCCCATGAACACCACACAAACTATCTCCAAACAAAGTGGCTGGAATCGTTTTATCAAACGCTTTTATGTGCCATTGATGTTGCTGCCGGCCATGATGGTGTTTGTGTTTTTGTTCCTGGGATCGCTTGTTATGGCATTGCTGCAAAGTTTTGGATATGCGCCGATTTATAATATCAACGAGTTTCCAACCTTCCGCCATTATCAGGAAATGTTTGAAGATCGTTTCTTCTGGCAATCTGTTTTTTATACGTTTTACTATGCACTTGTGCCGACCATTGTTGGCACGCTTCTCAGTATTTATTTGGCCTTGGCCATGCGAAAACGATTTAAAGGCAGAGGCATGTTTCAGTATGTTTACAAGCTGCCCTTAATGATTCCTTACCTGGTGGGTGTGGCGTTGGTTATCGAATTGTTCACCAATGGTGGGATGATTGCGCGCATGTTTGCCGCTGCCGGTTGGATTGAGGTGCCTGCTGATTTTCCAAGGCTGCTCAAAAACGAAGCGGGCTGGGGTATCATGGCCGTTTACCTTTGGAAACAAATTCCATTTACCACCCTCATTGTTTATTCTGTGTTAATGGGTTTGGGCTTTGAATATCAGGAAGCCGCCACCACATTGGGGGCCAATCGCCGTCAGACTTTCTGGCATGTCACTTTGCCACAAATCGTGCCGGGGATTGTAGCAGCGACGCTGATTGTTTTTCCGTTTAACTTTGGCTCATTTGAAGTGCCATTTATTTTGGGCGCAGATTTCCCCAATACGCTGCCAGTGCAAGCGTGGCGTACTTTTGACGATGCAGACTATTCTAATCGCTTAGGTGCCATGGCTATTGTCATGACCATTAGTCTTGTGTCTGGGATTATGTTGCTTACTTATCTCACGCTCTATCGTCGTTTTGAGCGTTATCGAGGACGTCAATAACATGGCTACAACACCTAAGAAAAAACAATTTGGCGGCATCAATCGACTGTCTCCATTTCAGCGTTTTTATATCATATTTTTCTCAGTGGCTGTGTTGGGTCCGTTTATTCCGTTGTTCATTCGAGCGTTTTCGTTTAACTGGTTCTGGCCATCCATTCTGCCAACGCGTTGGTGGTGGGAACAAAGAGCCCTTTCTCGCCAACCACTTGGCTGGGATTATATTTTTTCAGCGCCTTCCCATGTGGGCGAAGCCATTTTCAACACGTTGTTCATTGGGATTGTGGTCACCATTATCTGCACCATGATCAGTCTTCCCGCAGCCCGTGTGATTGCATGGGAACGTTTTCGTGGCAAAAACATGGTCGAATTTTTCCTGTTGACACCCTTGGTTGTGTCTGAAATTGCTGTTGGCTTGGGCATATTGATTACGTTTATCCAATTGGGATTGGCTGGTAGTTATGTGGGCATTATTATTGCTCATCTTATTCCGACCACGCCCTATATGGTTCGAGTACTGACATCCGTGTTTCAAGGATTAAGCAAAGATTATGAAGAACAGGCCCGCGTTTTGGGGGCCTCCTCCCTGAAAACCTTGGTTCACATTACCATGCCAATGATTTTGCCAGGCATCATGGCAGGCGGGTTGTTTGCGTTCTTGATTTCGACAAACATCTTCCTGTTGACCTTCTTTATTGGTCAGGGTGGCATCAACACGCTGCCAACCATGTTGTTTGCCAAAGTTATTGGTGGTGGTAACCTTGATACCGTGGGAGCCGAATTGGCATTGATTGTGTCGGTTCCCGGCATCATTCTTCTGATCATCACCGAACGATTCTTGAAAGAAGAAGTGTTCTCTAAAGGGTTTGGTTAAAGGTTTTTCGTTAACGCTTTTTCTGTTGTTTTTTAATGAATAAATGAAGCTTTTGCCTGTTTCGATCTCAAAATATTTTTATAGAGGAACTGATCATGGTTGAAAACACACAACTGTTCTCAAAAGTATTTGGCGGTATGATTGGCGCTGCGATTGGTGATGTGATGGGCGGTCCCGTTGAAGGGCTGGATTATAAAGATATGGAAGCTGAGTTTGGCCGCGTTGATTCACTTTTGCCTTACAAGAAGGCACCTGCCGAACACACTCAATTCCAAAATGAAGCCGGCTCTTATACAGATGACACCAGAGTAAATTTACTCGTCAGTCAGGCCATCATCGACAACAATGGCTATGTGGTGCGTGGCGATTTTGCCCGCGTCATCAGTGATTACTATTACAACAGCAAAACCGAATTGGAACGCGCCTTTATCGAAGAATATTTTCTCAAAGGGCTGTACGGTTCACGCAAATTGATCTATGGAGGCCAGCCGACAAATGGGGCCATCATGGGCAATGCGGCGCTTGGTGTGTTGCATCCAGCTGACCCTAAAGCAGCATTTACGGATGCCTATGAGTTGGCCTTTATCACCGATGGCTATGCCAAAGAGTCTTCTGCGATTGCTGCGGCCATGATTGCCTCGGCCATGCGTCCTGGCATCAAGATTATGGAAGTGATTGAAGAAGGTTTGGACACTGCCGCCTGGTTCCGACGCGAAGACCCATTGTGGGCAAAAACAATCGTGACGCATCAGTGGGCCTTGTTTGAAGGTCGGCCAAACCAGGAATTGATTGGCGCTGCCGTTGAGATTGCTCAACGACATAAAGACCTTTTCAGTATGCGTGATGAATTGTATGAGCGTTTGCTGGTCAGCCCGGTTGGTTCAGAAGCAGGACAGACTTTGGCCGTTGCTGTTGCCATGTTGGTGGCAGCCGATGGAGATTTTTCAAATTCAGTCATTGGTGCGGTCAACTATGGTCGAGACTGTGATTCTTACGCGACTGTGGCAGGGGCGATTGCCGGTGCGCTTCACGGCACAGAAGCCATTCCACCCGAATGGATTGATCCCATTTTGGCAGTGAACCCTGGCCCCAATATTAAAGATGTTTCAAAACAAATCACCGAAATTGTGATCAAACATCACCAGGAACGACAAAAGACGGTGGATGACGTTTCATCTCAACTTTAATCATGAATTTAACACCTAAACAATGGCTGGAAGCGATGGGCATGAAGCAAGAGGAAGTGCCTCAACTTCTCATCCTCGAAGGCACTTGGTGGCAGAAGCAGCGCAACGAAATGCGCCTGGCGTATTTGGAAAATGTGCGAGAGTTGGACTTTCCAGAAATGCACTGGGGCACTTATAAAGATATTCCTGTTGTGTTTTGCTGTGCCTATGGTGGACCGCGAGCGGTGGAGCCTGTCCATGTGTTTGCTCAGGTAGGCACGCCAACCGTGATACAAATTGGTTCCTGTGGTGGCTTGCAGCATGAGGCCAAAACGGGTGACATTGTGTTGCCTGATCCGGCCATTATTGGTGAAGGCGCATCACAATACTACGGTGGCGGCAGTGCGTCTGTTGGCACACCTGAGCTAATTGATACGTTGCAAGGGTTTTTGCGTGACGAAGGGTTTACAACACATCGCGGAATGCATCTGACCTGTTCTGCTTTGTTTGCTCAACCTGAAGGTGGCATAGAGGGGTGGCGCAAGCAGGGGTTTCTCTCTGTCGATATGGAAACGTCTGCGGTGTTCACAGCGGCCAATCACTTTGGGATGAAGTCTGCATCCATGGTGTTTGTCTGGGACGAACTATTAAGAGGGCGAACCTGGCTGGATAAATTTCCTGAAGACGAAACCAAACGCCAGGATGATGCCAACCGCTTCATTTTTGAAGCCGCACTCAAATTGTTGGATTGATCATGAATACAGATTTCAAATTGATCTTTGTCTACAATGCCAACAGTGGTTGGCTCAACGACAAGATTGATATCATTCACAAAACCCTTTCGCCCAAAACGTATAAGTGTAGTCTTTGTACGCTCACCTATGGGTTTTGGTATATGGAGCAACCTTGGAAAGATTTTATTCAGTCCCTGGATGTTGAGGTGGGATTTCTCCATCGGGATAATCTGATCAAACAGTTTGGCGTTTCAGATGTGCCTCTTCCTGCAGCGTTTAAGCAACAAGGCAAAGACATTCAATTGTGGATTGGTGCGGATGAAATGAATCAATGTAAAACGTTGGATGACTTGATTGAGTTGGTTCAAAAACACTTCAGTAAAGAATCACAAGAAGGGCAATAGTGAAAGCACAATCTGTACTTGGACCAGTTGCTGAATCAAAATTGGGTCTTACCCTGTTTCACGAGCACCTGTTGTTTGATTTTATGGTGTGTCTCATGGCGCCTAAAACACCCAAAGAGCAAATTATGGCTGACCATTCATTGGCTCCAGAAACACGTGGGGCGTTGCGTTTTAATCCGTGTTTGGTGCCAGATAATTTATTGCATACAGACATTGAATTGGCCATCGAAGAAGTTAAAGCTTTTACTGAAGTCGGCGGTTCAACCATTGTTGATCCAACCAACGTTTCAATTGGCCGTGACCCTGAAGGATTGAAAAAAATTGCAGAAGCGACTGGGTTAAACATCATTATGGGGGCTGGCTATTACTATCAAATTGCTTTTCTAGAAAATTTCACTGCCCGAAGCGAAAAAGACATTGAAGCTGAAATCATTAACGATATCACAGTTGGGGTCGCAGACACAGGCATTTGTGCAGGCTTAATCGGTGAAATTGGCTCATCTTCTCCAATCACAGCAGATGAGGAAAAATCTCTACGGGCTGCGGCCCGTGCGCAAGCAGCGACAGGCGCGCCATTGATGATACATCTGGATGGTTGGCAGCGCGAAGGAAATCGCGTGCTCGACCTTATTGAAGACGCTGGCGGCGATGTGACACGAACGGTCCTTTGCCATTTGAATCCAGCCTGGTTTGATATTGAGTATCAGATCAGCCTGTTGGATCGGGGCGCAGTGCTTGAGTTTGATATGTTTGGCAACGATCACTATTACCCTGGCAATGATTTTGTATCGATCAATCGCGCTGCCCCTGATGAGCTTGTGGCTCTGAAAGCGATGGCCAAGTTGATTGAGCGCGGTTATGTGGAACAGCTTTTGATCAGTCAGGATGTATACCTCAAGATGATGTTGTGCAAATATGGGGGGTATGGGTATGCCCACTTGTTTAACAACTTGCCCCCTTACTTTAAAGAAGCAGGGATTACCCAGGCATCAAGAGATGTCATGATGATTGAGAATCCACGCCGCCTGCTTGCATTTCTACCTTAAACTTGATGTTACTTTAAAATCTCCTTAATTATTTCAATCCAGACAGTTCTCGAACCATGGCGTAAATGGCGGTCCAATCTTCTGCTCCGCGACCTTTGCCTCGTGCCAGAGTGTAGACTTCGCGTGCTGCTGCACCCAAAGGCATAGGCACTTTCATCTCGTTGGCCAAGTCCAATGCCAAGCCTAAATCTTTGTGAGCAAGGTCGAGCATGAATGCCGGCTTCAAATCCCCTTGAAGCACTTTGGCGGCATATGTGGTGGTCATGTGGCCCTGCCCTGCTGGGGTGCCAGACATGACTTCGATGGCTTTGTCCACTTTCAGGCCGGTAGATTCTGCCAAAGAAAGCGCTTCTGCAGTCAGCGCGTTGAGTGAAATCGACAAATAGTTGTTAATAATCTTCATACGCGATCCCATTCCGGGGCCGCCACAATTGGTGATGGTGTCTCCCATGCAGGACAGTATAGGCGTTGCTCGTTCAATGTCGGAGGCCTCACCACCCGCCATGATCAACAGCTTGCCTTGCTCGGCGTGCATTGACGTTCGACCCACGGGTGCATCAACCATCGAAATGCCATTGGTCGCAAGTTCCTTGCGAATGGAATCCGTGTCAGATGGGTGAATGGTGGACATATCAATCACCAATGCATTCGATTCAATGCCTTCCAACACGCCACCTGTATCAAACAAAGCACTGCGAACGTGGATGCCCTTGGGCACCATCGTGATGATGATTTCAGCGCCTTTGGCCGCTTCTGCAGCCGAGTTTGCCGAGCTCCCCCCATTGGCTTGGTGTTGATTCATTGCCTCTGAACTAAGATCAAATCCTGCGACGGAATGGCCGCCTTCGATAATGTTTCGTGCCATGGGCAACCCCATGGTTCCAAGTCCGATAAATGCCACATTGACCATTGATATTCGCTCCTCAGAAGAATTTTTTGATTTTGTAAGACCATTAATATGTGTAACACTTTTTTTGGAAAATGCAACTGTTTGCGTTTGGCTCTTGAATTTCGACATTCAGACTTTCATTGAAAAACTGAATTGACAAAAAAATATTTTAGTGGTACAGTGCTGGTATAAGTGGTACATCAGTGGTACATTATATAAAAAACAGCTTTCCTTTTATAGTTTCACAAAATTAAGGGTATCTTTTCGAGGAGGGCCATGACCAGGCATAAACTTCGCGTGGGCTATGTAGGCGTTTCTATTGCTACTTATTACGCAAGCGAATACAAAACCCGTGAACGCGCCATCGAAGGTTTGGAAAAATTAGCAGAGGAACAGGATTTTGAGTTCATTCCTGTCCGTGATGAAGTTATGGATGAAGATGCGGCCAGCAACGCCGCCAATTATCTGCGCAAACAAGATATTGATTTTCTAATCATACACCTTAGTGCGGTCAGCATGGGTGACCAGTTGTTGAAACTGTTCAACGTTGCCCCACGCTTGGGCTTGTGGGCCATCCCCGATCCTGAGTTTGAAGGTGAGATCAAGATTCATTCATTGGTGGCCATGAGTCAGTACGCAAGTATTTTGAAGCGTTATCTCAAACATGAGAATGTGCCTTATAAATGGTTTTATGGCCAGGTGGAAGATGATTCCTTCCGCCAGCGCTTTGATGTCAGCATTCGCGCATTAACGGCGGTGAAGAACATCGAAAACGCTCGTGTGGGTTGGGTTGGCGGGTTGTCCGACGGCTTCCACGACATGATTTTTGATGAGCGCGTGTTGAAGCATCGCCTCGGTGTGGATGTGTTTACACACGATCCATCTGAATTGGTGGAGCGCGCTAAAAAATATGACACCACGGCCGTCGTTAAAAAGATCAACGAAATCAAAAGTGTGGCTTCGGCCATTACGGTCTCTGAAGACAGCGCGTTTGATCGCACCACCCGATTTTATTTGGCTTTGAAAGATTTGGCCGAAGATCGCGGTTACGATTCCCTGGCCGTTCAGTGCTGGCCCAAGTTGCAGAGCCAGTACAAGATTGCGCCCTGCATGGCCTACAGTTGGCTCGGCAGTGAAGATGGCATGGCTGTTTCCTGCGAAGGCGATGTGCCAGGCGCAGTCACCATGTACTTGCTCAATTTGCTGGGTGCTGCACATGGATCATCCACATTGCTCGATTTGACGGCCATTGACCCGAAATCGAACATGGTGCTCATGTGGCATTGCGGCGTTTCGCCGCGTCATTTCGCCAACGAAGATGGCATCAAATGGGTGGATCATGTCACCTTGGGGCGCAAGTTTGATGATGGCCCTTATGGTGTGGCAGGAGATCAAATTTTTGCACCACAAGACACCACCATCAGCTATGTGGGCGACGACGGCAGCAGTATGCTCGTCCTTCGTGCACCTGTGGTTGAACATGAGCATAAGGGCTTTGACGGCACACGCGGCTGGTTCACCAATTTTGAACTGAACAAGGAACCCATCAACTTATGGGACTTGGTCAACACGTTGACTGTGCGCGGTCATGAGCATCACTATGCCGTTGGACAGGGCGATGTCACCAGCGAGTTGATGGAGTTTGCTGCTTGGAAAAAAATGCGCCTGATTGAAAAAGTGCCATATGCCGACTACCTGCAAATAGAAGGCGTGAACGCTTAAGTTTAAGAAAATGTCGATTGCACTGACTCCCCAACAGCGTCGGATTGTCACTGTCATTTGGGGAACGTATGCCTTCTATTATCTGGGCCGATTGAACATCAGTCCCGCGATCCCTGCATTGCAAACCAGCCTGGGTGTTGGCCGCATTGAAATTGGCTGGCTCGGCACGGTGTTCTTTTGGGTCTACACCTTTGGCCAGATTGTCAATGGCGAACTGGGTAACCACATCAAACCTCGTTATATCGTGGCCTTGGGGCTTTTGGTTGTTGCGCTGACAAACATCCTGTTTTCATTTCAAACCGCACTGTGGATGATGCTTGTTTTGTGGGGCATCAACGGTTTTGCTCAAGCCACGGGTTGGGCACCAATGATGCGGATTCTGTCCGAACGATTGGAATCCACTCAGCGACAACGTATCTCCACTTTTTTCCCCATGAGCTTTCAGGTCGGCAACGGACTAACCTGGGCTGCGGCTGGATTGATGGTGGCCTGGGGTGGATGGCAAATGGCATTTTGGCTGCCTGGACTCATTATGCTTGCCGTGCTGGCGGTGTGGTGGTTTATGGATACCGAAATCGCTGTGCAAAAGTCTGATCAAAAAAACACATTCAGCCTTCGAGATATGGGTCAGGAATGGCGACATTTAAAGTGGTCGTTGTTGGCTTCTGCCGCCATTGGTTTTATTCATACCGGCATGGCAATCTGGTTGCCGACGTATATAAGTGACATCAATTTGTTTCCTGAAGCGTTGATTGGCTCTATCGCCGGCATCATGGCCATCATCGGTATTGTGGGCATGTGGTTCAGTGGCCAGTTGTTAGAAAACCTTCACAGCCTGCGCCTGGTGTTGTCGGTGGTGACATCCATATTGGCTGTCATTTTGATGGTGGGTGCTTTCATTCCGGTGTGGCCTCAGTTGTTCATGATGACGTGTGCGGTGTTGACATCGAGTGGGCTTGCAGGGCTTTTATTGGGCACAGCCCCAATGCTGCTTGCCAAAGACAATCGCGTGTCATCGGCTTCTGGTGTGCTGACCGCCGTATTTGGATTGGGCGGTGGATTGGCCGGTGTGATGATTGGCTTGGTTTTGGAAACATCTAATTGGAATATGGTTTTTCTGTTGTGGAGCGGGTGTGCAATCCTTGCTCTTTTATTAATGCAAATGATTCAACAAACAAATGAGGTGGCTTCATGAGTGGACCAATGGCTGGCCTGAAAGTGGTTGATCAAACGCAGGCCCTGGCTGGACCGTATTGTTCGATGATGTTGGGTGATCTGGGTGCTGATGTGATTAAGATCGAACGCCCGGGTGTGGGCGATCAATCGCGCCAGTGGGCGCCACCGTATATTGGAGATCAAAGTTGCTATTATCTGGCAGTCAACCGCAACAAGCGAGGGATTGCGCTTAACATTGCCGCAGATGAAGGCAAACAGGTCATGCATGACATGATCAAGGATGCCGACATTTTCATGACCAATCTGGCCACTTCAGCAGCGTTGGAAAAATATTCGATTGATTACGAAACACTCAGCGCCATGAACCCTGGCCTCATTTACGCCTCTGTCAGCGGCTACGGACGCACAGGGCCACGTGCCGGCCAACCTGGTTACGATATCGTTTCTCAAGCCGAGTCTGGCACCATGGCGTTGACAGGCGAAGTCGATGGCGGACCGATGCGTTTTCCAACACCAATAGCCGATATGACTTGCGGCATGTTTACGTTAATTGGTATTTTGTCTGCGCTCCATGTGCGACACACCACAGGTAAAGGCCAATTTTTGGATATGTCGTTGCAGGAAGGCCAAATCACATGGCTTGAAAATTATGCTGGTGAATATTTTGCCACAGGTGAAGATCCACCTCGGCGTGGCAACCGGCATCCTCAAGTGGTCCCCTATGAAGCCATGCAAGGGTCTGATGGAAGCTGGTTTATTCTCGGAGTAGGCTCCGACAATTTGTGGCAAAAGTTGTGCGTTTATTTGAATCGAGAAGACTTGGCCAATGATGAACGCTTTTCAACCAACGCCAAACGGATTGACAATTATGAACTTCTGTTGCCGACTTTGCGCGACATCATGAAACAGAAAACAACTGCTGAATGCCTTGCTGCACTTAAAGAAGCGGGCATTCCGTCAGGCAAAATCAACACCACCAAAGAGGCATTGACCGATCCACACGTGTTGGAACGTGGCATGATTGTGGAACTTGAACATCCAGCTTTGGGCATGCTGAAATCTATTGCCACACCAGTACATATGTCAGACACGCCGTTAACATATCGATTGCATCCGCCGACTTTGGGTGAGCACACGAATGCGGTACTCAGTGAACACAATTACACAAACGAACAGATTGCCACTTTGCATGAACAAGGGATTGTGGCATAACGGAGCAAGCTATGGTCACACTGCCAAAAAATTACATCGATCTGCATCCTGAAGTCGAGGCATTTTTGTCTCAACCTTTGCCCATGTATTACGATGGTAAATACGTTGCTGCTAAAAGTGGAAAGACATTTGAAACGATTGATCCGTCCAGCGGAAAGCTGTTGGCAAATATTGCTGAAGCTGATCAGGCGGATGTGGATTTAGTGGTTCAAGCAGCGCGATCCGCTTATGAATCTGGCGACTGGCACCTCAAGATGACACCCTCCGAGCGCAGCCAATGTCTTTGGAAACTGGCTGAGTTAATGGAAGAACATAAAGACGTTCTGGGGCAGTTGGACGCACTGGACACAGGCAAACCATTTGCCACTGCGCGTGATGTCGATGTGTTTTGGAGTGCGGAACATTTTCGCTACTTCGCTGGTTGGCCTACCAAGATTGAAGGCAGTACCATTCCCGTCAGCACGCCTGGGATGTTCAACTATACGTTACGCGAACCCGTGGGTGTGTGTGGCCTGATTGTGCCTTGGAATTATCCATTGTTGATGGCCTCTTGGAAAATGGCACCGGCTCTGGCAGCGGGCAATTACATCATTCTCAAGCCAGCTGAGCAAACATCACTCAGTGCGCTTTATCTTCCAAAGTTATTCGAGGAAGCTGGTTTTCCTCCAGGGGTGTTTAATGTGCTTCCTGGCTTTGGTCATCAAGCTGGCGCAGCGTTGGTGGCTCATCATGGTGTTAATAAGATTGGATTTACAGGTTCGACTGAAGTTGCAAAAGAAATTTTAAAAAGTTCGACCGGTAATCTCAAACGAGTGTCACTTGAACTGGGTGGCAAAAGTCCCAATATCATCTTCGCTGATGCCGATTTAGAAAAAGCATCCATCGGTGCGACCTGGGCGATTTTTGGCAACAACGGCCAATCCTGCACGGCAGGGTCACGTCTCTATATTGAACAAAAAGTATTTGATGAGGTGGTCGCTGGTATGGCTGATGAAACAAAAAAAATCAAAGTCGGGCCTGGAATGCAGTTGGAGCCGCCTCATCTTGGCCCTGTCATCAGCACCGAGCAAGTGGATCGCGTGATGGGCTACATCAACGAAGGCTACGGCGCTGGCGGCGAAGCCGTTTCGGGTGGTCAACGATTCGATGGGGATTTGTCTGACGGCTATTTTATTCAACCCACGATTTTCAAAAACATTGACGATGAAGCCAAAATTAACCAGGAAGAAATTTTTGGGCCTGTGGTCTGTGCCATGCCGTTTGAAGATCCAAACGATATTTTGCGTCGTGCCAACGACACTCAGTTTGGGTTGGCAGCAGGGCTGTGGACCAAAGATGTAAACAAAGCTCATCAGCTTGCCGCAAAGCTTCAGGCGGGCACCATTTGGGTCAACACCTGGGGCAACACGGATGCAGCCTCCCCGTTTGGTGGCTACAAGCAAAGTGGTCACGGACGCGAGATGGGCAAAGAGGCAATTGACCTTTATACCGAACTCAAAAGCGTGTGGATGAGGATTGATGACTAAAAAGATACTGTCCATTGGCAAATACCGAGCCATACAGCGAGCCAGCAGTGACGATGGAATTTTCAATATCCTGGCGTTGGATCACCAGGATGCACTGCGTCAGGTACTAAGTCCTAAATCGCCGATGGATCTTTCTGATGAATCCATGACGGCGTTTAAGATGGATACCGTCGATGCGCTTTCTAAAGACATGAGTGGCGTTCTCCTTGATCCAGTTTATGGCGCGGCTCACGCCATCGAAAAGAATATTTTGAATGGCGTCGGACTGTTAATAGAACTGGAAAAAGCTGATTATAATATGGAACCTCTTCCCCTGGATATGGAAATTCGCCCAGGCTGGAGTGTGGCAAAAATCAAGCGAATGCACGCTGATGGTGTCAAGATTTTCTTTTACTATCACCCAGATGATTCGGGACATGCAGCTTCACAAGAAGCCATCGTTCAACAGGTGGTTGAGCAGTGTCGCCAGTTTGACACGCCACTTTATGCTGAACCCATTGCGTATCCATCGCCGAATGGGCCACAGGCAAACACGCCAGAATATGCAGCCGATGTGACCCGTGTGGTGGTCGAATCCGCCAAACGAACGGCGGCGTTGGGGGCGGATGTGCTTAAGCTCGAATTCCCGATGGACATCAAGCATCAGCCGGATGAACAGGCTTGGGTGGATGCTTGTCAGGCTGTCACTGACGTTGTTCAAATTCCCTGGGTTTTGCTCAGCGCGGGCGTGGATTATGAAGATTTTTGCCGCCAGGTGAAAGCAGCCTGTCAGGCGGGGGCTTCCGGTTTTATTGCAGGTCGAGCTGTTTGGGGAGATGCCTGCAAATTAAACGATATCAGTGTGCGTCGCCAATGGTTAGAAAAAGAAGGTACAGAACGAATGAAAAAACTTACTGAAATAGTTCATCAACATGGCACGCCCTGGCATCATTATTATCAAATGGACAATGTGACAACTTCTTGGTTCAAGCAATATGAAAGTGGCATTTCGGAATAATTTTCATGAATCAATCAAAACAATCACCTGTTGTGGTCGGTGTTGGCACCACAAAATTTGCCTCTGAACGACCTGATGGAAACATTCGAGATTTGATGGCTGAAGCCGTTCTGGACTGTATGTCCGATGCGGGACTTGAAAACCTGAGTGCAGTCCAACACGGCCTGAGCAGTTATGAAAGTGATCATTTTAATCGCCAAATGACGCTGGGGGCTGTCCTTCATGATCAGATAGGACTGACCCCTCTGCCCAATGTCCGCATAGAGGGTGGAGGTGCCACTGGCGCACTTGCATTAAGAACGGCATGGGCACACGTCCAAAGTGGGCTATGTGATTCCATTCTCGTTTACGGTTGTGAAACCAATGGCAAAGGTATTTCTTCAAAAACAGCCAATCAGTTGTTTGCCCTGTCTGCCGATTTCGATTGGGAAATGATGGTGGGCGGCACTTACACTGCATTCTACGCGGCTATGATTCGTGCTCACATGAAACGATATGGAACCACTGAAGAACAGTTTGCGCACGTTGCTGCCAGAAACCGACGCAACGCATTGCTGAATCCGATTGCCCAACGTGGTATGGATGTAAGCATCGAGGATGTGATGAAATCCATCCCCATAGCTGAGCCGTACAAATTGCTTGATTGCAGTTTGCTCAGTGATGGTGCAGCAGTTGTTTTATTATCGACTGAAGCGTGGGCCAAGCAGCACAGTCCAAAGTTCAAAGATCGCCCACCTGTGTATTTCACAGGCACAGGCTGTGGCACAGACACCATGCGCCTTGGAGATCGTTACCCTGACATCACGAATTTTAGAGGGAAACAAGAGGCTGCCAAACAAGCGTTTGCGATGGCGGGTATAAAAAATCCACTTAAAGACATCGATGTGGCCGAACTCTATGACAGCTATAGCGGGGTTGAAATCCAGGCAGTCGAAGATTTAGGATTTGTGACACGGGGTGAAGGTGGGATTCGAATTGCTGAAGGTTTGTTTGATTTAGATGGACAACTTCCAGCCAACACCAGTGGTGGTCTAATGGGCCGAGGTGCGCCCGTGGGGGCTACGGGGATTGTGCAAGCGGTCGAAATTGTCGAACAACTTTGGGGGCAAGTGGATGAACGCCGTCAGGTTGCCAATGCCAAACGAGGCTTAACCGATACCCATGCAGGCGTTGGTACAATGTGTGTGGTTAATATTTTTGAACGCCAGGACTGACAAGGATTTTTGATATGAGTGAAGGGCAAGTTAAAAGCAAATTTGATGTGCAAACGATTGAAATTTCAGGGCATGATCCCTGGGCGGATTTTCGTGAAGTGGAAAAGCTCAGTTTAGAGTTCACTCAGCAATATCGTCACAGTCTGGGAAAATATTCCAAGTTTTTCATCGAGTTGGAAAACAAAAAATTCCTGGCAACAGAATGTGCTCAATGTCAAAAAGTGTTTGCACCGCCACGGCCATTATGTCCAGACTGTCTTTGCATTACCTCCTGGAAAGAATTGGCTGGCACAGGCAAATTGGAAACATATTCTGTGATTCATTTTTCACCTGGAACAAACGATGATGTGCGTCAGTTAGAAACGCCTTATGTATTGGCTTATGTGCTGTTGGAGGGTGCTTCGACATTGTTTCCGCACTTATTGAAAACTGATCTCGATTCGATTGAAATGGGCATGAAGGTGCAGGTGGCTTACACAGATGAGCCGGTGGATCACCCCATTCATCTGATGCATTTTGTGCCAATGGAGGATGTATGACTGCTCGTACGAAAAAACTGATCAATCAACCCGAAAATATTTTAAACGAAATGCTGGAAGGGTTTACGGCTGCCTATCATGACATTGTAAAGTTGGATGAAAATGGTTTTGTCGTACGTCAAACACCCAAGGCAGAAGGCAAAGTTGGTCTAGTGATCGGCAATGGCAGTGGGCACGAACCTGCCATGATTGGTTTGGTGGGCCCTGGTTTATTTGATGTGAATGTGGCTGGTGAAATTTTCACAGCGCCTGGACCGGATCGCATTGTTCAGGGCGTCAAAGCGGCAGATCGAGGCGCAGGTGTGTTGGTATGTGTGTCGCACCATGCAGGCGATTTGATGAACGCTGAAATGGCGTTGGAATTGTGTGAAGCTGAGGGCATCGAAAATGTAGAAATGGTTGTTCTCTACGATGACATTTCCAGTGCACCCAAGGGCCGCGAACCCGAACGTCGGGGCACGGCAGGTTTGTTCTTTGTCTGGAAAATGCTAGGGGCATTTGCTGAAACCAGTGGCAATTTGGCCGCCTGTAAAGCGATGGCTGAAAAGATACGAGACAACACACGTTCTCTTGCTCTTGCACTCACCGCAGGCAGCAGTCCTATTACAGGTGAAGCGATGTTTGAATTGCCTGACGATGAAATCGAAGTGGGCATGGGCGTTCATGGTGAAATGGGCACAGGCCGCAGCAAGTTGATTTCTGCCGATGCCACCATTGATTTGATGATGCCGTTGATTTTGGAAGACCTTCCGTTTCAATCTGGCGACGAAGTGTTGGTACTCATCAACAACAGTGGCAGTTTGACGTTGATGGAAATGTTTATTCTTTATCGACGTGTGGCACAACAATTGGAAACAGCAGGCATCACTGCCTATAAATCCTGGCTTGGCCCTTATGCCACCACGCAAGAAATGAGCGGCTTTGCATTGTCTCTTTGTAAAGTGGATGATGAACTGAAGGCCCTGTGGGATGCGCCTGCCAATGGTGCTTACCTGAAACAATAATCATGACTTATTCAACGGGTTCAGAATTGGTGACGCTGGTCGTCAATATCAGCGAACGAATTAATGCGAGCAAAGATGAGCTGAATCAACTCGATGCTGCGCTTGGCGATGGCGATCACGGCACTGGCATCAGTGGTGGGTTTGCTGCTGCTGCTGAGCAGGCTCAGGCGCTTGAAAATCCGATGCCTACTGATGTTCTGAAGTCGACTGCGATGGCGTTGATGAATACTATGGGTGGATCATCTGGTGCGCTCTATGGCACGTTCTTTTTAAAGGCCAGCCTGTCGGTCAAAGATAAATCAGAACTCAACGCTCAGGATTGGGCGTCTATGTGTCAGGCCGGTCTTGAGGGCGTGATGCAACGGGGCAAAGCTGAACTCGGCGGCAAAACAATGGTGGATGCGCTTGCGCCTGCAGTTGAAGCATTGAAAACATCTGACCAATCTCTGGTTGAGGCCATGCAACAAGCGGCGGAAGCCGCTCTAGCGGGTGCCAAAGCCACAACAGAGATGGTGCCACAGTTTGGACGCGCCAAATTCACAGGCGATCGTGCGGTTGGACATCAGGATGCAGGCGCGACATCGATAGCGTTGATGTTTCAATCTTTGGCAGAAGCTGGCTAACTGTTCTCATTTCAGAAAAATCCTGTTTTTCAATTGAACATTTCCTGATATCATTAGAAGCATGAAACATCTTTTCAAATTAATAGGGTGCCTCTTTATTTCTGTTGTTCTGTTTTCACAATCAGCATTTTCTATTGGCGTGTTTGTGGCAGGGTTTGCTGCCACCAGTGGGGGGGCCAACCCTGGAATGCACCGCATGAAAGATGATGAAGGCATTGGTGGATTGATCCCTGGTGAGCATATCAACATGGAGTGGAATGATGACCAGGCAGAAGTGGTAGAAAAAATTCGGCAGGCCACGGAAAAGAACCCTGACGAACCTGTTGTGTTGATTGGGCATAGCCTTGGTGCGACCACAGCGGTTGAAATGGCGTTTGCGCTCAAACGATTTGAAATCGAAGTGGATGTGCTGGTGCAACTAGAGTCGATTGCGATTGCGTCTAACATCAATGAAATCACTCCCAGTAATGTGAAACGTGGACTGAACTTGTGGTCCACATCTGATGACACACTCAATGGGCTTTCGGTGGTTGAAGGTTCAGAAAATATTGGCATTGATGGCAGCAACCATGCCGATATCGATGAGCCTGATGACGAAGGTCAAACTTCAGAAACAGCGTTTGAAGGCAAAAACGCCTGGGGCATTATTCAATGTGTGTTGTCTGAAGATTTGAAAACAGATTAAATTGTTTCGCGTGCGCGTGTGCCCCAGCTGCCAGCCAGTCCGCCGAGGAACAAACCAACAATTATGGCCAATAGGGTCCAGCCAATTAAGAATTCCATATCTTGCGTGTTTGGCAGATAAGGACGAACCGCTTGTGGCATGATGCTGGCCCAGGTGGTGCTGGCGTAAATTAAAAGCGCAGACACGACTGAACCAATCGCGCCTGAAAAAATGCCCATCAAGGAAAAAGATAAAATAACATTTCGTCTGGGGACGCCAGAAAGCCTTAACAGTTCAAGCTCACCGCGCCACTTTCTCACCAATTGTTGAACACCACTGTTCAGAGAAAAGAAGCTGGCCAACAAGCAGACCACAGACACTGTCAATAGAATTGGCTTAACAATTTGAGATTGCTCAATAGACACTGCGCTACCCGTAGAAAGGGGAATGGCTTGTTTTACCCCACCGATTGTTCTTGATGATTCGATGATATCCTGTGCGGTTACATTCACGGCCAAATAAATCAAAATGGCTGGTGAGCGCTCGTCGAAAGTGTCTGAGGTAGGCACATCCAAGTCATCCACACTTAGAGCAAATTGGAGCTGGGCCACTTCAGGCAAATCGCGAATTTGCAAATAAATGCTGTTGAGTGCTTCATTGCTCAATTGCGGATCAAGCAACAACAAAACTTGTGCGTCTCCGACAAATGTTTGTGGTGCATCCCACGCCAAGGCGGTGATAACGCCGCTGAACAAAGCAATAACAAGCAGTCCAATCCCCAGTGCCATCAACAATAAAACACGACCATTTAAAGAACCACAAAGTTGTCGAAATAATGATCCTGACATAAAAATCACTGCGCTTCGTGTAAAGCGCCTCCTTGTAACGCGATCATACGGTGTGCCAGTCGCGACATGGGTTCAGGCTGTTGGCCTGTCAAAATAATGGTGAGGTTTCTATCCACATGAAGTTGTTGCAACACCAATGAAAGTGTGGTTGCACCCTCGTTGTCAATGCCAGAAAAAGGTTCATCACACAGTAACAAAACAGGATTGTGACACAAAGAAAGGGCCAGGTATGCTGTTTTCTGCTCTAAGGGTGTCAGGGACTGAAATGGTTGCGTTTGCAGGCTGCTCAAACTTAATAACTGAATCATTTCATCGGTCTTGCGTTGGGCTTGTTTGGCATTAAGCCCTAGCCAAGAAAGTTTGAATTTAAGTGAAGCTTCCAGAGACAATTGTTCGGGCCAAATGGGGTTTTGGGGCAAAACACCCAAGTTTTGACGAAACCCTGTCAGTTTGTCTTGACTTAATCGTGTCACATTGCGATCATTAACCAACACCTGACCACTTTCTGGTTTGATCGTGCCTTGAAGCAACTCCAGCAGCAGCGTTTTGCCCGCATTGGGAGCGCCCACGATGCCGACGATCTCACCGCGATCCACGCTCATATAAAGGTTTTCCAAAATACGGCGACGATCTCGAGCCGCAAACGTCAGCTCTGAAATCTGAATGATGCGCGACATCAGCCCTCCCACCGTGCCTCAACCATGCGGTCCAACTTTGCTAAATCAGGATACACTGTAACGGCCTTAAAACCCAACTTCTCCAGGATGGCCACCACTTCTGTCGACTGATCGTGACCGATTTCAAGCAAGAACCAACCACCTGATCTTAAATGTGATGTAGCTTGTTGTGAAAGGATGCGAATGGCATCCAATCCATCAGGTCCACCATCCAATGCCTGCCTGGGGTCATGGTCGCGCACTTCGGGGGCCAGCGTGTCTATATCTGCACTGCGAATGTAGGGTGGATTTGAAATGATCAAGTCAAAAGAAGTGTCTATTTCCTTGAGCCAATCGCTGCACTTAAAAGTTAAGCGATCAATGATGCCATTCAGGGAAGCATTTTTTTGAGCCGTTTCAAGTGCGGTTTCAGATTGATCCAAGGCCACTCCTTGTAAATTGGGGCGAGCTTTTAACAGCGCTATGGCAATGGCACCGCTGCCTGTGCCTGCGTCTAGGAAATTCAACGCCACGTCATCGGGCAGACGCGTAAGTGTTTGCTCCACCAGTTCTTCAGTTTCAAATCGAGGAATGAGAACGGTGTGATCCACACGCAACTCATGGCCCATAAATGAAACATGCCCAATCAAATGTTGCACAGGAGTGCCTTTGCAACGTTGATCAACCTGATGACGAAACTGATTGGATTGTGAATCATTGAGCATATCATCCGGTTTTAGGTAAAGTTTAAAGCGATCCATATCCAGCACATGCGCCAATAACATCTCGGCGGTAATGCGTGCTTCGCTGATCCCTTCGCTTAAAAGCGTTTCGTGTGCCCACTTAAGTGCAGCTCGAATATTCCAAGTACTCAAAATGGCGTTCCCTCTCATTACCTGCAAAGGTTAGCAAACCTGTTGTTCTCCTGTCAAGCATGGACTAAAATAGATCATTTATTAAGCTTTATGTTGTTCATTCATTTCGGAGAGGAGTACTGTGATTGTTCTTATTTTATTGATCATTGCTCTCAGTGCCGCCTCAGCTTTGTTTCGACCTTGGATTGTGTTGGATGGATGGTCGGTCGAGTTGATTAATTTGGGGCTGGGGGCATTGGTTGGATTGGTTCTGACTTTACCACTTTGGTGGTTGTTCAGCTATCGACATTCGCTGAACATGGACACGCTCAAGCGCTGGTGGCAAGCCACATTGCTGGCATTGGTAGGCGCAGGTGGGGTCGCGTTGATGCAGTGGTCTTTGACCTTGTTATTTGGTGATCACGATGCCTGGAGAACCATTGGTGGTTTATTGATCTTGTTGTCACTGATTGTAGGGTTGGTGCTGGGAGCCAAAGGCCCAATGGAGTGGAAGATGTTGTGGTCGCGCCCTTCTTCATCCAATAGCAAAGGCAAGCCCAAATTGTTGGATACCAGCGTGATCATTGACGGACGGATCAAAGATCTGGTGTCGACAGGGTTTATTGAAGGCAAATTGGTGTTGACCACCTTTGTGCTTCAAGAACTTCATGCGGTGGCAGATTCGTCAGATCCGTTGCGCCGCCGAAAAGGCCGTCGTGGCCTGGATATTCTGGGTGATTTACAGGATGCTCCCGAAGTTCAAATTGAAACTGTCGATCAGGATTTCCCCCAGCATCGCGATGTGGATCACAAGTTGATCGAATTGGCCAAAGTCATAAAGGCCGATTTGCTGACCACCGACTACAACCTCAATAAGGTTGCAAAGGTGGAAGGCATTCGAGTGCTCAACATCAACGAGCTGGCCAATGCCATCAAGCCCAGATACTTGCCAGGCGAACCTTTGCTGGTCGAAATTCTGGACCGAGGCGAAGAGTCGGGTCAAGGGGTTGGCTATCTAGATGATGGCACCATGGTCGTGGTTGAAAATGGTCGGAATCAGATTGGCAAAAAGGTCAGTGTGGTGGTCAGCAGCATGCTTCAGACCGACGCTGGCAAGATGTTGTTTGTGCGCATCAAGAGCCCAGGTGGGCGCAGCACCAACCCATGACCACAGCCTCGGTCATTGTGGTTGCCGCAGGCCAAGGGCGACGAATGGGGTTGTCTCAAAATAAAGTTTACTTGGCATTGCGGGGACGTCCCTTATTGCAGTGGGCTGTGGAAGCTTTTTTGAATTGTCCTGCCATCAAACAAGTGGTGGTGGTGGTGGCAGAAGGCGAAATCGATTTGTGTCAACAGGAAGTGATTGACAGGCTCGATTCAGACATACCAATCGAAGTTTGTGTTGGTGGCGATCATCGACAGGCGTCTGTCTCAAACGGGTTGCAGAAAGTGGACCCTGGCCACCCCATCGTGCTCATTCATGATGGGGCCAGGCCCTTGGTCTCAAGTACACTTATTCAAGCTGTGATTGATGCTGCCGAAGTTGACGGTGCCGTTGTCCCTGGGCTTCCGATAACGGATAGCCTCAAGCAGGTGGATGAGTATGATCGAATTGTGGCTGCACCCTCGCGAGAATACCTTTATCGAGCTCAAACACCTCAGGGGTTTCAATATAACGCCATTTATCAAGCGCTGACTAAAGCCGAATCCGAGCAACAACAGTTTACAGATGATGCAGGTGCCGTGGCTGAATATATGAAAATTCAACCACGGCTTATTCCTGGAGAATCAAGGAATATCAAAGTGACGACACCAGCTGATTTGGAGTTGGCGCATTGGCTGATACAACAAAGTTAATCTATAATAGTTAACAATTTTGTTTGAGCCCAAATCTAACAAACCATTTACAAAATGTGAAACATCAGTCACCATGCCAAGTTCAAAACAGCGGATGTCGTTAGGGTAGGAACAGACTTGGAATTTAATATGAAGTTGCGTTATTGTATACTCAATGGAGACAAATATTGCACAAAAAACGTTCTTTGTCCGTGCAAAATCTGCTGAGCTAAATGATCGTGCCTTTGATCAGGAATTGTTGCCTCAATTCTTTCATTTGTTTCAGCGCAAGAGCTTAAGTGACTTTGATCGCGTGGTGCTTGATTTGCGCCGCGTGAACTGGGGAAATCCGTATGGGGCTTTGGGCATTGTTCTGCTGGCCGAGACGTTGCGCGATTACTCGCCCTGGCAGTTAGAACTGTGGTTGGATGACCCCAAACAGTCACGCAAGCGAAACACCTGGTTGGGCCATATTGGATTGCCAAATGCCATGAAAGATCTGGCTGAAGTGGTTGGCGATTTACAAGATGAAGCCGATGTGGCCGATCGTTTTCGTTTTCTACCCATCACGCGCCTGCCAAGCATCGCAGATCAACAGGTCAGGTTGCTTAAAGACATTGCGCTGAACACCCATCAGGTGCTGGTCAACGAATTTGATTACGATGCCATTCAGGCAGGTCGTTTTATCACGGCTTTGTCTGAATTGTGTACCAACATCTACGACCACAGTAGCAGTCCAGGAGGGCAGGTGCATGGGTTTATTGCAATGCAGGCTTACAAAGATTCGGTCAAATTTGCTGTGATGGATTTGGGTATTGGCATCCCCAAAAGTCTCCGAAGTCGTTTTGCTGGTTTGGATGATTCCGAGCTGATTCAAAAAGCATTTATTCCAGGTGTGTCTGCCCGTCATGAAGAAGCAAGAGGGTTAGGATTGACCCGCGTGGCGGAAATTGTAGGCCATCAAGATGGCATTTTGAATATTCGTTCAGGCAAGGCCAAGGTGTTGCTGTTGGGACGGCAACGTCAGCGTGAAATTCACAAACTGCAACACACGCTTACCTTTCCTGGAACGCAGATCGGTATCTTGTTGCGAAGGGTGAGCACTCAAAGTTAAATGGGTGGCTTGCGGCAAAGGAGACCACATGAAACATGTTAATTATCAATTGAAACCAGAAATGGGTTTTTTAATCGGACGCGAAGAAGGCGTGAGGTTAAAAGAAGAAATTTGTAAATTTTTAGGTGAACAGGAAACCAACACGGCCTTGGTGTTGGATTTTAGTCAGGTTGAGTTTATTGATGTTTCCTGTGCTGATGAATTGGTGGTCAAGGTGCTGGCCCGTTTACAGGCAGGAGAAATTCCTGATCGTTTTTTAATTTTGTCTGCTCTAAAGCCACAGCACCGCGAAAACATCGAAGCCGCTCTGACCGTTGGCGGTAAAGCAGTGTTTGTTCAAACAGAGGATAGCTGGACCACGTTGGGTGAGTTGATCAGCAGTTATCGCGATGCACTGGAAGTGGTCAATGGAAAAAATGTGATCACCGCGCGTGAGCTCTATGATGAAATGCACTATGAGACCATCAACGAATCCAGTACCAAGCTGTCTGCTCTTTACAAACTTTGCCTGATTGGCCGAGAGCCATACCGCCGTCCAGTGCGTGGCGGAGGCCGTCAGTTTCGCTATCTTTCAGTGTTAAGCGATGCTGAATAATTTTTAAGATTTAAAAGCTATAAGCTTCAAAAGTTGTTTTATAAAAATATGGCTTTACTTTTTAAAAGGCTTCAAACCTCCAACCCCCTTGGTCTCAAGGGGGCTAAGATTGACCGCTGTGAGTAAATTTCAAATCGATTTTTTTTGCGAAAGCAAACTTGTTTTTATAACCTTTATTCTCTTATTTTCGGCTTCTGATTTTTCGAAAACATAGATCCCTACACTGTTGTTGGTTTGTCGGGACCAATTTCCACCGGTCAAGTATCCGTCTTCCCTCACTGTCCATACACAAGGCCTGTGTCCTTTAGGGCCTTGGTTTCATAATCACCCCATAAGAAAAATGGCATGATTTGAGGTTATTGCGCATGGAACAATCATTTATATTACGCAACCATGTGTCTCAAGGCATCATGGAAACTGCGAAATTTGGCACTCATTTTTTAACATATTTGCAGGAAAAAGAAGACGAACGCTTGATCTCATTGCAGCGGTATAAAAATGAGAACGATGCACGCGAAGGACATCAACGCTGGATGAACAAAGACTGGCAAAAGAAGTCCTTGAAGCAATTGATTAACGAAGATATTTATTAATGACACCTCCTTGACCGAAGAGCTTGGCCGCTACACGGTTCTTGTAACCGAAGGTGGGGCGGCACCCACTGGCAGCTAGGGTTTTGCTCGCCATCAGGCGGGATTTTTTCCCCTTATTGTCTGTAGGACGGGCCAAGCTCTTCTCCCTCTCTCTCTAAATGCAGTTGAGTTTCGAAGAAATTACCCATCACTTTTAAAAACATTTATTTTTAAAAAGGGAAATTCAATAACAGATTAGGGCCTCTAATCCCCCAACCCCCTTTACACAAAGGGGGCTACGATAGGACTGTGGAAATTGGTTCTGAGATTCGTAGCTTGATGCTATGTTGAGTTGGATTGGTTTTTCGGTCTCCGGTCTGCGGTTTCCCGACTCCGTTCTTTCAATTGCTTTGTCAAGTGATACTTGCCCTTATAAAAAAAGGGCTAAGATGGAATTTCGAATGGTTGTCCTTAAATATGTAGCCTGATTCTTGGCAAAGTGAAACTGGCAAGCATAGCAACCATCAGTCGCCATGCCTGCCTTTAACTTTCAATAAGAATAACCATTCAGCCAATAGAACTTGCTTTCAACAAGAACAATCTCCCTATGGCCAAATATAAAATCAACAGGAGGGGAGGTCTTTGGTGAATTTGAGTTTGAAGTCGTCACCGTCGATTTCCCAGTCGCTGCCGTCTGCCAGTTCATACAAAAGTCCGCCACCCGAATCGACATTGGTCAGGTCTGTACGAGCACCCCAGAGGCCAATGGCAACACCAGTTTCAAAGCTGTTGCTGGTTTCATAAATGTTTAAACCATACGCACCAGGTAACAGCAGCCCGCGTTGAACCACGGCCTGAATGGTGGCAGTGGCTTCTTCTTTACACAAAGGTGAATATTCATTGTCGGAGAGTTCTTCACCTGCAGCGGGTGTCTGGATAGGATTCAAAACCAAAGTGGTGTAAAAAAGGCTGTTTTCTGGGCAAATTGTACAACGTGGATCATCCACATCGAGTTCAGTCTGATGCAAGCTGTATGGAACCACATTTGAGGCGGTGCCATCAAAGTATTTGTTGTTGAGGTTCATCGTGGTGTTGTTGGCAATGTGTATGCCTAAATCTGCATCGCTGAATGGACGTTCCCATTGTGCCATGCCTAGGAAATGATTGTAATCGCCTGGATCGGTAAAGCCCTGTTTGAGTTCAGTAAACAAGTAGATGGTGGCGTGGCTGATCTGTGGTTCTTGAGCCAAATTCAGCATGGCCTGGATCAAGGTGTCATTGACTTCCTTTTCAGTAAAAGGGCCTTCATCATTAATATGATAACTGTAAAGCACGGTTTTATTGGTTTCGCTGCCAGCAAGAGTTGTACCACGAATTAAGGATATTTTTTCGGGTGTGGCATCTTCGATGACATCAGTGATGTCGACCGGCTTTGCGCCCAATTCTAAAGTGATGCGATCCTGTGAACTTGCCCCTTCGTTATCAGTGATGGTGAGCACCACTTCTAAATTGCCGACTTTTTCAAAGGTAACAATGGGGTCTGCTTCATCGCTGCTGGTGCCATTGCCAAAATCCCACTGATAACTGGCAATTTCCCCATCTTCGTCACGGGAGGCACTGCCCTGAAACTTCACTTCCATAGGCACATTGCCTTTGATCGCTTTCAAATTGGACAATTCTCGGCCATCCACTTCAGCAGATGCACGTGCAGCGGCTGAAGGTGCGGCATTGATGGTGATGTTGATCGAAGAAGTGTCATCCTGATCCTGATCATCCAAAACAGTGTAACTCACGGTGTATTTGCCCGCTTCACGGTAAGTGTGGGTGATCTCATTGCCACCCTCTTCCTGATTGCCATCACCGAAGTACCAGGTGGTCGATTTAAGCTCATTTTCTGGATCACTCGATTCGGCTTTGAAAGTGACGGTCAGTTCGTTTAAGCGAGTGTTGTTGGCCGGTTCTAAAATCTTGGCATTTGGTGCTTCGTTCGGTTGGGTACAGCCTGTGGCAACCAGCAGAATGATGGCTGCCAGCGTTAAATTAAAAAAATGTTTCATGATTCCCTCACCTCATTGATCTTTGAGATTGGCACATCGTTGTGCCAACCAAGGTTTTCAAAAATTTGCGAATTCGATTGATTATACGATATGCTCTGCAAATCGATCCCTCTTTTTAAATTTTACCCAATTATGCAGGGATTGCTTCTTGAGGAGGCGATTTTATGGAATTTGGAATTACATTCAAGGGCGATATAGACGCCAAGCGTACCGCAGCATTGTGTAAGCAGGCAGAAGCGGCAGGTTTTGATTACGCATGGTTTTTCGATAGCCATGTGTTGTGGCAGGATTGTTACAGCACAATGGGCTATTGCATTGCTCATACGGAAAAATTACGCTATGGCACCTGTGTGACCAACCCAGGTGTACGTGACTGGACAGTGGCCGCCAGTAATTTTGCTTCTTTGAGCAAACTCAGCGGTGGTCGGGCCGATATGGGTATCGGGCGTGGAGACAGCTCTCGGCGCGTACTCAACCGCAAACCACTCACTTTGGCCAACATGGTCGAATGTATGGATACCGTTCGCGATTTGGCCGCTGGCAAAACCATTGAGTTTGAAGGGGCCAGCATTGAGCTTCCTTGGGCCAACGAAGAGATTCCCATTTGGGTGGCCGCTTATGGTCCCAAAGCCCTCAAAGCGGCAGGTGAGCACGGCGAAGGTCTGATTCTTCAGATTGGCGACCCCTGGTTGGTGAATTGGTTTGCCGAACAGGCCGTAGAGGCACGCAAGGCAGCCGGCAAAAATCCTGACGATTTTCGCGTGATGGCGGCAGCGCCAGTGTGGGTGTCCGATGATCTGGCCAAAGGCCGCGAACAAATTGGCTGGTTCCCTGCCATGGTAGGCAACCACGTGGCTGATTTGGTCGAAAAATACGGCACCGAAGGCCAATCTGTGCCTCAACGCCTGACCGACTACATTGAAGGCCGCAAAGGCTACGACTACAAACACCACGCCGATAAAGATGCCGACCACTTGGATTTCATCAGCGACGAAATCATCGATTCGTTCGGCATCAACGGCCCTGTGGATTCTCATGTCGAAAAGATCAAAGAGCTGAAAGAAGTTGGCGTTACCCAGTTCAACATCTATCTCATGTGCGGCGAAGAAGAACACATCGTCGAACAATACGGCAAACATGTGATTCCGGCGTTTAAGTAAAGGGAAGATTTAGAAACAACTTTAAAAATTAAATAGATTGTAAAAGGCTTCAAACCCCCAACCTCCTTGGTCTCAAAGGGGGACGCTTCTTGAGGAATCGGGCTACGATGGGACTGCGAAAGTGAGTTTTGGTTTTCGTTTCGTTATCCTTCGCAAATAATGGTTTGAAATCAAATACTTTAGAAACACTAAACATACGAAACGTCATTCCCACGCAGGCCCGGCCTGCGTGGGAATGATTCCTAAAATCTCAAAATCATGACCTTTAACCTACAGGAATTTATAACTTCAAAAAAACGCCCAATCATCATGGGCATTTTGAACATCACGCCTGATTCTTTCTCCGATGGCGGTCAATTTTTCCAACTGGATGAATCTCTCAAACAAGCCGAACACTTGATCCTTTCAGGTGCAGATATCCTGGACATTGGCGGAGAATCCTCGCGCCCAGGTGCGGATATTGTGACTGAAAGTGAAGAGCAACAGCGAATTATCCCCGTCATCGAAGCGATCCGAAAGCAGTCTGATGTGCCAATTTCTGTAGACACGGTCAAAGCATCCGTAGCAAAAGTATCTCTGAAAGCAGGAGCAAATTGGATCAACGACATCAGTGCATTACGCGATGATGCCCAAATGGCAACATTGCTTGCTGAATCCCAAGCCTCCGTGGTGTTGATGCATCGAGCAGGTACGCCGCAGCAAAGTTATCAGGATTTTGAATACGATGATTTTATTGAAGACATCAAATCATTCTTGTTGGAACGAGTTGAGTTTGCCCTCTCTGCTGGCATCAAAAAAGAAAATATCATGCTCGACCCTGGTGTCGGATTTGGGAAAACAGCACTGCAAAACTGTGAAATTTTGAACCAACTCGACGCGCTCAAAAGCCTTGGCTACCCCATCCTTATTGGCACATCACGTAAATCATTCATCGGAAAATTGTTGAATGTACCAATGGATCATCGTCTACCGAGTACCATTGTCAGCAATCTGATGGCCGTACAAAACGGTGCAGACATCGTCCGTGTTCATGATGTTGCCGAAACCCAACAAGCCATGATGATGATGCGCTATATTCTTGGCGATGTGTCTTGATTTTCTAAACTTTCGCAAAGAATTCAATTACGAGAAATAGAATTTATTCACGCAGTCTAATCGTAGCCTCCTTGAGACCAAGGGGGTTGGGGATTTGAAGCAGTGAATCATTTCTTTACCAAAATATTTGTCCCCCCTCATTTTGATCGGTATATTGTAATAAAGTGTCTTACAACGAAAGGAGCCATTAATGGCTGTTTGCCAAGGAAACACCAAGTCTGGAACGCGTTGCAAGAACAAAGCTTTGCCCGAGGAAAAATTTTGCCGATTGCATTTGACGGATGATGAAAAGGCTAATGCTCGTGAAACAGTGTCATCTGCTTCATCCACCACTTCAACTGCATCTTCTGATGGTATTGAAAGATGGGTTCAGGATCAAAGTACAGTAACGACCATAGGTGGGGCCACACTGGGTGCATTTGTAGGCGGGCCTATTGGCGCATTGGTAGGCGGTGCGATTGGTGCATTTTTAAGCAACTATCACCAGCAACCTGAACAAAAAGAAGAGTAATTTAAGCGTTTATTTCAATGTTTGAATAACGTTCAATACTTCTTCGCTATGTCCGACAGGGTTGACGGGATCAAACACGTGTTGAATGGTACTTTCTTTAATCAAAAAAGTGACTCTGTTGGCGGAACCTGTATCGTGTAATACCCCATAAGCAGTTGAAATCTCTTTGCTGAAATCGTCTAACAACGTGAAGTTGAGATTGTACTTTTCAGCAAAATCTTTATGTGAAGCCGCATCATCCGTGCTGACACCGATGATTTGGGCATTAACATTCGCATAATCCGCAGACTGATCCCGAAACTCACAGGACTCTTTGGTGCATCCTGGCGTGTCGTCCTTTGGATAAAAATACAACACGGTCAACTGATTTAAGTCTGGTGATACGCTGTTTGCGTGTTGGTCCAGACTGTTCAAACTTGGGGCAGTATCTCCGACTGAAAGCGCCATGATTGGGTTACCTCATTCTGTATAGCAAAGTTCGACCCGTTCCTGTCTATAAGTATTTTCAGATACCGGTGTGAAACAATGACACCATGTGAGTTCCTGGCTATAAACGTGAATCGTGATGGCTGTGTTGTCAAATGGATTTTCCAGGATGTGATGTTCAAATGGCGGAATCAACATACCGGCTTCGCCAATATCAGAAATGGCTTCTGTTTGTGGCGTGAAATGACAGATGTCGCCTTCCTGTCGATCCAATTCAAATGAACGAACACGGATTTTGCCTTGATACACGCCTTCCACACACCATTGACCCGCATGATCGTGAAGTGCTGTGCCCTGGCCTGGACCCCAGACCATGACCACCACAGAGTAGCGACCTTGAGGGTCTTTATGCAGTAAATGTCGTGCATACTTATCTGATGTTGTGGTTAAAAGATGAGGTGGCAAATCCATTGGATGTTCCGTGGTGAAATCAATGAGTGCCTGTTTTACACCCTGACAAATACTTTCGGGTTTTTCAGTTGCGACAGCTTCATCAAATCGTTCGATGAGCGCCTCAAGTGGATTAATTGAAACCTGATTCATAATAACCTCCCCCTGAAGTTTGGTTCCGTCAACAGGATAAGCAATTAAGACTCAAAATCAAAATCAGAGGTGGTTAGTTTTGTTGAACCACTTCGGCATGGAGGTCGGTGGTGTCTTCAAAGTCGCCGTTCTTAGCGTGGAATTTCATGATGTGTAGTGTTTCTGGTGCGCCGAATGGGATGTCGATGCTGACGATCACCATTTGGCTTTGCCCTGGAGAGACGTTGATTGTGTCTTGTGAAAGACGGGTTCGCCAACCAGTGGGTGTTTCACTTAACGACAAATTAAAGTCTTGTGCTTTGTTGCCGTTGTTAATTAACTCCACTTCGTATTGCAGCGTTTCGGTAGGCGGTCCACTTAGACGCTTGTTGCCTATTCTCACTTTTGGAATGGCAACACTAATCACATTGATTTGTGTTTGATCGCTGTCAAACACATCTCCAATGCCTTTGTTAATTGCACCGACTGTGATGTGGTATTTACCCGATTCAGTGCCAAACGGAATCGTGGCTCCCACAAACACATCACCAGATTCACCAGATGCTAACAGCATCTCAGGGATTTCACCAAACATGATCCAGTTTTCAGGCAGTTTAACATCCAGCTGTAAGTCCAAAAGCGCATCTGTGTTGTTATGGATTTTAAAAGGGGCGGAAACCACGCGAGTGGGTACCCCGTCCATTTCGAATTGAGCGGGGATTACAGCAAGGTCTTTATTTGCTTTATAAGCTGGTTGGAGGAAAATAAAGGCGGCTCCTGCGCCAATAAATAAAATGACCACAGCCAATGTCAGTAGTAGAGCTGTAAGAGACAATTTTTTAGGTTCTGTTTGATTCATAATCTCTCCATGTGTGCTGTGCCCTTGATACAGATGTTATGCCTTTTATGCCATCCCTTTAGTCACCTTAACAAGTCTAATTGACGATCACCACGTTGATGATGGGTTGTGTTGCTTCTACCGATAAACCATGAAATGATTCATCTCGTATAAATGCTTGTGACGCTTCATTGACCAAACCACCAATCCATTGATGTAGCCAACTTGTTTGATTCCTTAAAGCTGTTGAAAGCACTTTCTCTCTTCGCTTCATTCATCGTCGTTCCTTAAGTCAGATTCTGTTACTAATTCATCCCGATGGCGTTTCTGAACTGGAAACTTCAGCAATTCATCCTTGATTTCTTCAAGTGAATACGGTCTAAACTGTGGGTGAGTATCAACCCCAACATCCATAGATCTTCCACGCCCATCAAGCTCGCCGTGTGAATGCCCGTAGAGGTGTAAAGAACCATAGTGGCTTCTATCCCAAACACGCATGGCGTAATGGCACAGGACCACAACCAACCCCTCATCAAAGTTAGGATCGTAAAACTTTAACGATTCAAGGGGGTTCAGAAATGAAACAGGTCCATCTTTTGAGTGGTATTCAGCCTTCTTGAACCACTCCTCGTCATGCGTCCCATTGAGAACAAAGATTCTGCCGTTTAGTTGTTCAAAGTATTTGAGCGCTCTATCTTGGTCAGCCAATGTGAAGTCGCCAAGGTGATAAACTGTATCATCGTCACGAACTACACTATTCCAAGCAACGATAAGCTCACGATCCATCTCTTCAACGCTCTCAAATGGGCGTTGGCAATATTTAATAATGTCCTTGTGCCCAAAATGATGATCTGATGTAAACCAGTGTTTGTCGTGCATCTTCTACTCCGTTCTTATCAATAAGGGCCTTTCAATCCTGTCCCTGGTGACAAATAATGCAGCAAGTGATACATTCTAGCAATTTTGTCATTTATTAAATTTTGGAAAAGAGTAAAAAGATTCAATGTGTTTTATTGAGATGAGTTCCTACATCTTGCTGTTGCTGAAAGGAACTCAGTGGCGCAAATTTTTCAGATTCATTTCACCCAGTAGAGACTGACAATCTGGTTGGCGCCGCAATTCATCAAACAATGGATCAACATGGAGCAAGTACACCAGCCACAAGGAATGATCTTTCATGGCAGCTTCTAAATATTGAAAAGTTTGTTCACCGTTTCCCAATCCCCAATGAATGAGGGCATAAGCCTGAGGGGTCACGTAATGTTGCTGTCTAATTTCGTCAAGTTGCTGCAGACTTTGTTTTGCAATGTCCACTTGGCCATTCAATGCATGGGCATAACCCAGCCAGGCCATCATAAATGGACTGTTGTCTGATAATGTGACTGCCTGTTCTAGTTGCAACAAGGCAGCATCCAATTGTCCCACCTTAAGGTAGGCCAGCCCTGAGAACAGATGCACGGCAAAGTAGCGGTTATTCATCTCCAGTGTGGTCTGATATTGATTGATGGCTTCGTTGTAGCGGCGTAAAAAATACAAAATCAATCCATAAGAGGCGTTGATTTGAAGTGAAAAGGGATCAAATTCACGTGCCAGTTGAATTTCCTTAAGTGCTTCATCCAGACGTCCCATCGCTGCCAAACATTCTGCATACCAATGATGAGCCGTGCCATAACCAGGATTGAGGTCGATGGCCTGTTGAAACATTTCTTCAGCTTGAGACCAATCCCATTCATAATGGCAGCGCACATGCGCCAAGGCAGTCAACGCTTTGGCCGAAAGCGGATTGAGCTCCAACGCGCGCTTTGCGGACACTTTGGCTTGCCGGTAGGCATCCTTTGGTGGAAGCACTACCCAATCACCCAGTGTACAATACACATACGCCAAGCCGGCATGGGCTTCGACATAGTTAGGGTCTTTTTCCAGGGCCTGATTGAAAAAATCGCTCGCAGCATTGAGTGCGGATTCTGTACGCTTTGCCCAATAAAAGCGGCCTTTTAAATAAAGCTGATAGGCTTCAAGGTCGTCGGTTGGCGTGCGTTCCATTCGTTGTTTTTCTGCCACGGATATCTGGGTTTCCAGTGCATCCGCAATTTTTTCGGCCACTTCCAATTGCAACTCAAAGATATCGGTCAATTTACGATCATAGGTTTCAGCCCACAATTGCTGATCATTGGCCACGTCAATCAAATTGGCGTTGATTCGTACGCGACTGCCAACCATCCTTACGCTGCCTTCCAGCAGCGTGGTCACGTCGAGTTCCTGGCCAATGGTCTTAAGGGGTTTTTCAGTGTGTTTGTATTGCATGGTTGAAGTGCGTGAAATAACTTTTAATGCACCGATTCTCGTTAGCTGGGCAATAATGTCTTCAGTCAAGCCATCAGTAAAATATTCGTCCTCTGGGTTGCTGTCTCGATTACGAAAGGGAAGCACGGCCACAGATTGAATATGGCTTTGCATCGGGGTTAAATGGCTTTGATCCTGGACCCCAGGCAGCATGATTTTATAAATTTCCAATGGGTCCTGGATGTTTTTTAGCGGCTGCTTGCCCAGCGATACAAAAGATAAATCTAAGCCTCGGACCTGTTCATACACTGGCAGGGAAATGCAAACCCCGCCCGCATCTGACAACGGCTCCAGGCGTGATGCGATATTGACACCATTGCCAAACACATCGCCATCCTGATGAATCACATTGTCAAAATGAATACCAATGCGAAGTAAAATGGCGCGGTCAGGTGAGCGATCATTGCGATCTTTAAACGCATTTTGAATCTCAACGGCACATTCCACCGCAGCGGCAGGAATGGCAAACTCAACCAGAAATCCATCGCCTGTGGTCTTGATCTCTTTGCCTTCAAAGCGATCAAATTGTTTTCGGCAAATCTCCCGATGCTCATCCAACAACTGTAACGCGAGAGTGTCGTCCTCCTGCGTCAAGGCAGAATAGCCCACCATGTCCGTGATCATCATCGTCACCAACTGCCGTTGCGTTTGTTGCATGATTGTATTTTAACAGACGTCTGGAGCATCCACGACATGAAAGGCAGGGAAACTGTTTTTTATAAAATGAGAAAGGCTTCTAACCCCCAACCCCCTTTCAAACGGGGGCTACGATAAGACTGCGTGGGTGGGTTCAGATAATCGTTGCCTTATTCTATATGACGTTATTTTTGTGAAAACAGGAATCCAGGTGGACTCTTATTTTGAAATGCGTTTAAAAGTTTAAGGGGCTAGGCGATTAATGTTCCAAATACCATCTTTGTTTTGATAAGAAAAGCGATCATGAAGGCGATACCGGTGATGTTGCCAGAATTCAAAATTTGTTGGGATCAAGCGATAACCGCCCCAATGAGGTGGAATAGGAATGGGCTGTGTTTCATCGGAATATTTCTCTCGGAGTTGTTGTAATTCTTGTTCTAAAAAATGTCTGTCTTCGATGACTTGACTTTGTGGGGAAGCCCATGCGCCTAGCTGACTTTCTCTGGGGCGAGTTTGATAATATTGATCGGACTCTGATTGAGACACCCGTTCGATTTTGCCAGTGATGCGAACCTGTCTTCGTAAATTTTCCCAGTAAAAGACCATCGAAGCCTGGGGGTTTTGTTGCAAATCCTGTCCCTTTTGACTTTCGCTGTTGGTAAAGAAAACGAAACCGGATTCATCAAATTCTTTGAGCAAAACCATTCTGGCTGAAGGTTTGCCATCTTGATTTGAAGTAGCAAGGCAGAGCGTGTTGGGCTGAGGATGATCAGAATCGATGGCTTGTTCCAGCCAATTTGAAAATTGGAGAAATGGGTTGGCGTCCATCATCTCTTTTTCCAGAGGTTGAGGGACTTGGGTGTGATCGCGAATTTGCGAAATGGCTTTGTTGAGTTGGTCGTATCGATTCATGGTTTGCTCCAGTGTTCTGATGGGAGTATATCGTTTGGTGGGTTACCACTCTAGTTTGATGCGACTCGAAACTTGGCGAGGTTGATGTGGATTCCCGTCTGCGCGGGGATGACGTATATATCATTTGGCGTTTCTTAATATTTATTTCTTCAATTCACCTTGTAAAGCATCGACTATCTGAACCCACCCACGCAGTCTTATCGTAGCCCCCTTTGTGTAAAGGGGGCTGGGGGATTAGAGCCTTTACCCTTCATTTAATATTTTTATTTTTTAAAGTAGATACGTCTCTTTTCTAAAGGGTTGTGGGGGAAGACGGAACGCGTTATGCTGATGGGGAGGTGATTTAACATGAAGTTAAACCTCAATGATCTACGCGCCAATCCTGGTAAACCAGTTCCGTTTTTAGGTCCAGTTGCACTTATTGAAGCAGACTTTATTGAGCCTGTAACGGTGGATGAGCCTGCTCACATTGAAGGGGATGCGGCTTATTTCCTCAGTAATGTGGTGAATGTCAACATAGATTTTCAAGTGACGTTGGCTCGTCCCTGCAGTCGGTGTTTGAAAGATGTGGCGTTTTCGTTGGACAAACAGGATTACATTGCTGTTTGTGGTACGGAAGAAATGGAAACGCTGCCTGATGATTTCAATTACGTTTTAAATGATGAAGATATTGATCTTAAGCCAATTTTGGTCAGTTTGATACTAAGTGAATTTGAGCCAAAACCGCTGTGCCAGGAAGATTGTAAGGGGTTGTGTTCTTCCTGTGGGGCAGATTTGAATATCTCTGAATGCCCGTGTGAGGTGCAACATGCAAAAGATCCTCGCCTGTCTGGACTGGCAAAATTGTTGGAAGACTCATGAGTCGACCGCGTGTGTTGGGCATTGATCCTGGGTTGGCGACGGTGGGATATGCGGTGTTGGAACTCACCACAACGAACAGTTATCAAATGCTGGAAGCGGGTGTGATCAGCACACCCGCGGGGCAGGAAAATCATCTTCGGCTTAAACATATTTATGATGAATCTTGCGAATTGGTTCAGGAATTTAAGCCCAAAACACTTGCGATTGAAAAACTCTTCTTTAAGAAAAATGTGACCACAGGCATCAGTGTGGCTCAGGCACGAGGTGTGGTCTTGTTGTCTGCTTGCGAGCTTGAGGTTCATGAGTACACGCCTTTGGAAATCAAACGTCGTGTGGCGGGCAGTGGCAAGGCGCAGAAAATCCAGGTACAGGCCATGGTTCAACGCCTGCTCGGCCTCAAACAAATTCCCAAACCGGATGATGCGGCGGATGCGGTGGCTGTGGCCTTGTGTTATTTTCTAGAGCAGCGCACACCGTTGGCGCAAATTCGCACACTTGCAAAGGATGCCAAATGAACGCTCCCAAACGCCTTGTGGTGGTGGATGCTGGTTCGGTGTACCATCCCGCTTACCATGTGATGACCGGATTTTCGACCCGCGATGGTTTTCCAACAGGGGCTATTTACGGGTTCACCCGCACGGTGCTGCGACTGTTGAGCGAGTATCCATCCGATTACGTGGCCATCACCTTTGATACCGCTGCACCAACACATCGGCACGACATGTATGAGGGCTATAAAGCAGATCGGCCATCTTTGCCTGATGACTTGCGCGTTCAGATTCCTGTCATCGAAGAAGTCGTCGACGCCTTGGGCTGGCCGCGCTTTGCCAAGGACGGGTTTGAAGCCGACGACATCATGGCTGATTTATCATTCAAAGCGTGTGATGAAGAACTCGAAACGGTTATTCTGACGGGCGATAAGGACATCATGCAGTTGGTCAACGACAAAGTGGTTGTGGTGAAAAACAGCCGCAAGTCCACGCCTGGGGCAGGGTTTGAAAGATACGATCGCGACAAAGTGAAAGAATACCTTGGAGTTTATCCTAACCAGGTGGCGGATTTTCTTGCGCTGGTGGGGGATGCCAGTGATCAGATTCCAGGTGTGCCCAGCATTGGTAAAAAGACCGCACAAAAATTATTAGAGAGATTCGATTCACTGAAAAACCTGCTCGAAAACTTTGGCGATGTGGACAATACCCGCGCACGCAATGCATTGGAAAAACACATTGGCGAAGCCAACTTGAGCTACGATTTGGCTGTGCTTAAACGTATGGAGGAAGGTCCACCTCTTAAGGATTGCGAACGACGCGAGCCGGACATGGACAAGCTCAAAGAATTGTTCGAGCGCTTGGAATTTCACGGTCTGTTACAGGAATTTAATCTCCTGGTCGAGAGAAAAAGTGTTGACCTAAAAGTGAATTTGGTTCAGGATGCACAAGCTTTTGAATCAGTAATTGAAAAGTTAAAAACTGCTGAGTTTGTATCCGTCGATTTGGAAACGACTTCCACCAACGAGCGCGAGGCTGAGATTGTTGGTGTGTCTTTGTCGTTTGAGCCGGAGGTTGGTTATTACATTCCTGTCGGTCATACCGAAGGTGTTCAATTGGGGCGGGATGAAGTGTTGGGAAAACTCAAGCCATATCTCGAAGGTGAATTGCCCAAGATCGGCCAGAATCTGAAATATGATGGCAAGGTGCTGCGTCGTTATGGAATCCATTTAGGGACAATTGAGTTTGACTCGATGCTGGCCTCGTATCTGCTTGATCCTTCAGCGCGACAGCACAGCTTGGATGCGATTGCGCGGCGCTTCCTCGGTTATGAGATGACGCCTTACAGTGCGCTAAATAGTGAAAATTTCCGTGAAGTGCCCATCGATGAAGCCGCCCATTATGCTGCTGAAGATGCCGAAGTGGTGGTGCGGGCACGCGAGCCGTTGCAAAAAGAGATCGACGAAAAAGAACTTCGCAACGTTCTGGAAACGCTCGAAGTCCCATTGATTGATGTGCTGACTGATATTGAGCTCAATGGCATTTTGATCGATCCTTCTGTGCTCGAAGTCCTGGCGATTGACCTGGATAAGCAACTGGCTGTGTTGAAAACAGAATTGTATGAATTGGCCGGCGAGGAGTTTAATCCAAACTCGCCTAAACAAGTGGCCCATATTCTGTTTGAAGTGTTTCAACTGCCAGTGATTAAAAAAACCAAAACAGGGCCGTCTACTGATGCCACAGTGTTGGGTGAGTTGGCGATGCAACATCCATTTCCTGAAAAGCTGGTGTTGCATCGCGAATTGGAAAAGCTGATGAACACCTACATTCGCAAATTGCCGGAGTATCAGGATGCGGAGACAAAACGCATTTATACTTCATTTAATCAAACGATCACGGCCACAGGCCGTTTGTCATCATCTGATCCGAATTTGCAAAATATTCCTGTTCGTACGGAAGTTGGTGGCGAGATTCGCAAAGCATTCATTGCACCACCTGGACGTGTTTTGCTTGCAGCAGATTATTCTCAGATTGAATTGCGAGTCCTTGCCCATCTTTCGGGCGACAGCACGCTGGTCGAAACGTTTCAAAAAGGCGAAGATTTACACGAACGCACCGCTTGTGAAATTTTTCAGATTCACACGAATCTCGTCACAGGGGCCATGCGCTCTGCTGCCAAGCGCGTGAACTTTGGGATTCTCTACGGTATCAGTGCCTTTCGTTTGGCCAAGGAACTTGGGATTCCACAGGCCGAGGCCAAAGGTTACATCAATCGTTTCTTTGAGATTTATCCAAAAGCCAAACACTTTGTGGATGAGCAGATCAAGTTTGCTCAGGCCACAGGTTATGTGACCACTCTGCATGGACGCAGACGCTATTTGCCCTCCATCAACAGTCGCAACTTCTCCCAACGCAGTTTCGATGAACGCAACGCCGTCAATGCCCCGATCCAAGGCACAGCGGCTGATCTGATGAAGTTGGCCATGATCGTCGTGGACCAAGCCATCAAATCCGGCGACCTCCAAGCCGATATGCTGCTCCAAGTTCATGATGAACTCATATTCGAAGTGGATGAAGCTCAGGCAGAATCGGTTGGAGAAAAAGTCAAAGGCATGATGGAATCCGTGTTCAAATTGAATGTCCCACTCAAGGTGGATGTGAAGATTGGGAAAAACTGGGGTGAAGTGTAAATTCAATGAACAAGATCGTGCGTGACATTCCTCCTGTTTCCGAAATGGAGCCGCAACTTGGGATGTTGTTGTCTATGCTGGATGAGGGCACAAGGGAATGGCGTGGGGAATTTGAAGAGTTGGGTGAGCTTTCAACAGAAGCCATCACTTGGCAGCCGTTTTCAGATTCGCACAGCATTGGCGGTTTATTGCTTCACATCATGGAAGTCGAAGCTTTTTGGATTCATGAAATTGCACAGAAAAAGTCACTGACCGAAGACGAGCTCAATGCTTTGGTTGCTGATCTCACCAATGTTGATGATGTGAAATGGCGGACACCGCCAGCTGAATCGATGGTATGGTATTGGGATCAATTTGAACAGGTCAGGGTGCGCTCCAGAGAAATTATTCAAAACTTCACAGATCCGCACTTGTTGTGTGCACTGCCTAGCCTCAATCGTGAATACAGCCTGCGCTGGATTCTTCATCATGTAGTGGCACACGAAGCATATCATGGTGGACAAGCGGTGTTTTTGGGGTTGCTGCACAAAAACACGATATCAACATCAATCTAAACAGGAATATCTACTTGTCAAAGCCGTCTCCACCATGATGCCAATAAAGATCTGCCTGACTTTCTCCATGAACAACGATTCGTGATTTGGAACAAATATCAATAGTCTAATCGTAGCCCCTTTTTGATAAAAGGGGTTGGGGATTTGAAGTCTTTACCCCCTAATATGGTGTTTCTTATGCTTTTTAAGTAGACACATCTCAATCCAATGGCGGGCGCACGTCCGGCTCAATCTGATAGCCATCAGACAGCGAATTGGTTTGGTTGAACAGGCCGACGATGCCCATCACTTCACCCAGGGTTTCGACATCCATGCCGAGTTTTCTAAGTGCTGTTGTGTGAGAGTTGATGCAATAGTCACAGCCGTTGGTGGCGGACACGGCCAAGGCGATGATTTCGCGCGTGATGGGATCAAGTTTAGAATCCCTGCCCAAGGCTTCGGGGTGCATCAAGGTTTTGAGTTCGGTCCAGATCAACTCTAACAAAGTCGGGTTGGTGGCCAAGGTGCGCCAGAAGTTGGGAACAAAGCCGATGTTTTTGGTTTGTTTGATGTCGGCAAAAATGTCGGCAACCTTGCCTTGGGCTTCGGTTTCTTCGACCATGCGGACGGTGGCGGCTGGTTTTTGTTCGTGATTCATGAAAAATCCTCCATAGATTCTGGTTGCTGAGCTTGGTATAAAGGCAGTTATGTTATGGCTGATCCGTTTAAGCAGCGATCTTACCACGAAATTACACAACACGCGCAAGCGATTTCAAGCGCGTTTGGTTCGTAATTTAAAGGATGCATTGGACACACACAATGTGTCTTACCAACTCGATGCAGCCTGGAGCCGGTTCTTTTTGGAATCGGATGACCCGCGCGTGCCACAGCTGTTGGAGCATGTGTTTGGTCTGCATTCTTACTCGTTGGTGTATCCTCGACCCTTGACCACATTTGATGATCTGATTGCTCAAGGCAAAGAAATTTTCGAGGATAGGGTCAAAGATAAAACATATGCGGTGCGCGCTCGCAAAGTGAAAAACAGTGAATTTTCTGCGATGCAGATTCAACAACATTTGGGATTTGCGCTCAACGAACATGCCACTGTGAATCTGAGCAATCCCGAAGTCGAAGTCAATGTCGAAGTGCGTGAAGATAAGGTTTATTTCTTTAGTGAAAAATATGATGGACCAAAGGGTTTGCCATTGAACATCGAGGGCCGTGCCCTGTGTTTGATGTCAGGTGGGTTTGATTCCGCCGTGGCCGCCTGGATGTTGCTCAAGCGTGGTTTGGCGCTCGATTATGTATTCTTTCGCCTGGGCGGCGAAGCACATGAACAAGATGTCAATCGCGTGGTGAAAGTATTGAGTGATCATTGGAGCTTTGGGTATCAGCCTCGCCTGTATGTGATTCCGTTTGAGGATGTGGTGCAACAAATTCAGGATCATGTGCATACGCGCTTTTGGCAACTCATTCTGAAGCGGCAGATGTATCGTGTGGCTCAAGCATTGGCGCATCGATGCAAACTCAACACACTGGTGACGGGGGAGGCATTGGGTCAGGTTTCGTCACAAACACTGGCGAATCTGGAAGCGCTCAATGTGACTGGCCAAACGCCAATTTTACGTCCGCTGATCGGGTTTGATAAAAATGAAATCATCAAAAAAGCATTTCAAATTGGCACAGGTCAGATGTCTGAAGGCGTGCCCGAATATTGTGCGATTGTACCCAGCCGACCTTCTACAGGATCGAAGTATGAAACGCTGGATGAGCAGGAAGCGCATCTCAATACGGACATTGAAAGTTTGGTGGAGAATGCCAGACGCATTCACTTGCGAGGTGAATCTTTGTCTGCACCACAACGTGAAACAGTCAGCAAAGTTCCCAATGAAGAGGGTGCTGTGTTGTTAGATATTCGTACGGAGACTGAGTTTCGTCGTGGTCATGATGATCGTGCCACGCATCTGGAATTTGCCTACGCGCTCGATTTTTTCAAGAAGCTGGACCAGCAAATGCAATACTACATCTACTGTGGCATGGGTCTCAAAAGCGCCAGCCTTGTCGAACGTATGCGGGCCGCTGACTATCAGGCTTGGGTGTATCAGCCTGAAAAACCTTCTTAAATTTTTTCATTAGCCTGATCTAATTTTAATTAAAAAAACGATCACCTAAAGAATACATCTTGCAAGTCTAATCGTGCCTCCTTTTGAAAGGGCAGTATCGACTTAAAAAAACAATAGGAGGAACAGAGGCAGGAAACCGCAGGCCAGAGACCGGAAAAACAATCTAACTGAACTTAGCATCAAGAAACGAATATCAGAACCAATTCCCACAGTTCTATTGTAGCCCCCTTTAGAAAAGGGGGTTGGGGGATTTGAAGTCTTTCTCCTTCGTTAGTGGTGTTCCTGTCTTTTTAAGTAGATACATCTCTTTTGAAAAGAGGTTGGGGCATTGAAAAAGAAAAACGGAGCGAGAAGGGAATCTCGCTCCGTTTCACCCACTTTAAAACAAGGAGGTTTAACAAAAATAGCTTGTAATTTAATTCAAAGCGCTAAGAAAATGTCTTAGCGGGTGCTGCCGGTAAAGGTCACTTCGACCACATAATCACCAGCAGGCAAGTCGGCCAGGTTTTTCAACGAATAATCCACTTTAATATCGCTGTCATCGCCTTTGCCTTTAGCGGTTTCCAATTTGATACCCAATGCGTTTAGTACACGACCGGCATTGGCATCACTGGGTTTTCGCAGCACTTTTTTGCCAGTGGTGATGGCCCAGTTGGTGTTGCTTTCCACAGCCAGCACGGAACCACTTTTTTTACTGAAAGAACTTTTTAATGGGTCGATACGGCCAAACTGAACGTTAGACCCCTTTTTAACGTCCAAGGAAAAATATTTTTCCAATGTAAACGACACTTTAGACTTATCGCTGTCTGTTTCGGCAAACGTGAACGCAGCCATCAAAGTAATACCTGCGAGCGTTAAAAGTAGCAATAAAATTTTCTTCATCTTGAGACCTCTCATTTGTATGGTTTTTAAAGCACGTTAAAGTTGTGACAACACATTTATCCTTGTAAATAATTTAAACAAACATAAATCCAAAACCCACACCTTAATCGTGAATTTGAGGCGTAAAGAAAGTGGAAATTAGATGGAAGGGGTTCAAAATTGTCTTTGTAGTTACGCTCATCAGGCATTGAATGTGTTGCAGTGAGTTCTCAGGGGGTGTACCATACCTTCATCGTTTTTAATACCACTTAAAACCACCTCATTGACAAATTTGGGAACGTTTTAAACTTGAGATGGTTTGATGTGAGGGACTATGGTCAATCAAGCAGTGGTTTTTCCTGGGCAGGGGGCGCAACGCCCTGGTATGGCTCTGGATTTTGCCGAACAATTTGATGTTTCTAAACAGGCGTTTGAACAAGCGGATCAAGCGCTTCCTTTTGATCTTATTCATCTGATTAAATCCGAAGAAGAAAAACTGAATCTTACCGAATACACACAACCGTGCATTTTGACGGCTGAGATGGCGATGTTTGTTGCACTTAAAAAACACTTTGGTTTTCAGCCACAGTATTTTGCCGGTCACAGTTTGGGTGAATACACCGCACTGGTTGCAGCGGAGGCCATGCCATTGGATGTGGCAGTCAAGCTGGTCCACTTACGTGGCCAATTGATGCAGGAAGCTGTACCTGCGGGCGAAGGCAGCATGGTGGCCATTATTAAAGAGGATCTTAATGTGGATGATATCCGATCGTTGTGCGACACACATGCAGTGGATGTCGCCAATGACAATTCACCCACACAAGTGGTGGCCAGTGGTCATAAAGACGGTGTGGATCAGGTGATTGCTGCGCTTAAACCTGAAGTTGAAGCTGGGATGCGCGTGGTGCCGTTGGTGGTCAGTGCGCCGTTTCACTCACGCTACATGGCTGTGATCGAAGACAAATTCAAACAGGCTTTAAATGATGCGCGTGGTGAATTGAATGCGTTCAAAGCCACGCAAGTGATCTCTAATTTCCTTGGAACATTTCATACAGGCAACACAGATGATTTAATTGATGCGTTGACCCGTCAAATCAGCGGGACAGTCCGTTGGCGGGACAACATGAAAACACTGATTGATGCGGCTGATGAGATCATCGAAGTGGGGCCGAATCGCCCTCTGCGCGGATTTTTTAAAGCGATGGACAACAGCATCAAAGCAGTGATTGACGTTCGCTCTGCGAATAAAGCGTTCGGTACGCCGCAGGAGGTGTCATGACCAAGTTTAACGACAAACAGTGGGCCGTGATTTTAGGCGGGTCCAGCGGATTTGGACTGGCCACGGCCAAGAAATTGAGTAAAGAAGGCATGAGTGTGTGCATCGTCCACCGCGACAGACGTGGCGCGATGAGTCGTATTCAACCGGAATTTGATGTCATCGAAGCCAACGGCAACGGCTATTTGGCTCTCAATAAAAATGCCTTGGATGAAGCCGGGCGAACGGAAGTGCTTGATCAGTTTCAGGAAACCATCGGCGATGGCAAAGTGCGTATGGTGCTTCATTCCATTGCGTTCGGCTTGCTGAAACCGCTGGTGGCTTCCAAAGGCGAATCCAAATCCAAAGCAGGGGCCGAGAAATTGGCCAGCGCTTTGGGCGTGGACAATGAAACATTCCACACGAAAGTTCAGGAAACGTTTGATGCAGGGGCGAACACCCTCTATCCACTCTTGTCTTCAGACTATGGGGATCGCTTTTTAAGTGATGAAGATGTGGCTCACACCATTTATGCAATGGGTACAAGTTTGCTCAGTTGGGTGCAGGACATTCACCAACGTGGCTTGTTTGGTGAGGATGCGCGTATTTTCGGTCTTACCAGTGAAGGCAACGAAGTGGCATGGCGTGGTTATGCCGCCGTCTCAGCAGCGAAAACTGCACTCGAAGCGGCTTCACGTGCAGTTGCCGTGGAGTACGCACCTTACGGGATTCGTTCCAACATCATTCAGGCAGGGGTTACTGATACACCCGCACAACGCATGATTCCTGGTGCGATGCAGATGCAGGCCCACGCACAGACTCGCAATCCATTTGGCCGACTCACTCAAACTGAGGATGTGGCCAACTTCATTTATTTGATGTGTACCGACGAAGCCGGTTGGGTGAATGGCGACATCATTCGTGTCGATGGCGGCGAGCGCATCGGCTCGTATTAAGGATTTTTCTATGCTATACATTCACGGCATGGGGCATTTTCACCCCGAAAACGTTATTGACAATGCCTTTTTGGAATCACTCAATATCGATACCAACGAGGAATGGATTTTAGAGCGCGTCGGGATTCAAAAGCGTCACACCGTTTTGAATCTGGATTACATTCACGAAACGCGTAATCAGGACCCTCGTTGTGCCAAAGATGCATCTCAATACAGCAACGCACAAACAGGGGCGATTGCTGCAAAAAAAGCCATTGAAAGTGCAGGCATCCAACCCGAAGACATTGGCATGGTGATTGCCGGTGGTTGCTCACCGCAGTGGTCGATTCCTGCTGAAGCCTGTATGATTGCGGCTGAATTGGGATTGGATGCGCAAGGCATCGATATCAACTCTGCCTGTTCTAGCTTCTCGGCACAACTTAATTTTCTCAATGGCATGAAACCAGAAGCACTGCCGGATTATGTGTTGGTGATCAATCCGGAAAACAACACGCGTACGGTCAACTACAACGACCGACGGACCGCTGTGTTGTGGGGCGATTGCACGGCGGCGGCAGTGGTGTCCACCAAACACAGATCCAATGCCAAAGTGACACACAGCGTAATTCACTCCGACCCGAAAGGGTGGGACAAAGTGGTCATTCCTGTGGGCGGTCATTTTGATCAACACGGCTCTGCGGTGCAGGCATTTGCTATCAGAAAATCCGTTTCCATCATCAAAGAATTGCGTGAAAAGATTGAAGAACGCGGCTCGGATCACCACTTTATTGGGCATCAGGCGAATTTGCTGATGCTGCAATCGGTGTGTCGCCGTGCTGAGATTTCAGATGAACAGCATTTTTTCAATATTGATCAGCGCGGGAATTGCGGTGCGGCGGGTGCACCGTCCGTGTTGTCTCAACACTGGGATGATTTTAAATCGGGCGATGTATTGACGCTGGCCGTGGTCGGCTCTGGTCTGACCTGGAGTGGCCTATTGGTCGAGTTTGGGGATGACGCATGAAATATTCCGAATTTCTGCAAAAAACAATACTGACACAACAGGAATTGCTCAGCATGTCATGGGGCACCCTGGTTGAAGATGCGCCTGATGAATTCATTCGCTTGCCAGCCCCGCCGATGTTGATGCTGGATCGCGTTGTTGACGTTGCCCATGACGGTCCGCGTGGCCGAATTGTGGCCGAGCGCGATGTGCGGGTGGATGATTGGTTTTTTCAGTGCCATTTTCACTCTGATCCAGTCCAGCCTGGCTGTCTGGGCGTCGATGCCATCTGGCAGATGGTGGGATTGTATTGCAGCTTGCGCGGTGGCAAAGGCTCTGGTCGTGCACTGGGTTGTAAGGAAGTGGAATTTGCGGGACAGATTCGGCCTTACAACAAAGTGGTGCGTTACGAAGTGGATATTCGCCGCTACACCGATTTGAAGGAAAGCGGTACCTCGATGGCGATTGGCAATGCAAAAGTTATCGTGGATGGTGAACATATTTATTCCGTACAGGGGGCCAAGGTGGGGTTGTTCCTGGGCATCAATTATGCCGATTATCCAAACCCGTCCGAGCGCTCTGTGGGAGGGTTGATGGAACGATGAACAATGAGCAAAAAGTGGCTTTGGTCACAGGTGGCGGGACTGGCATTGGCGCGGCCTGCTGTCGTGAACTGGCCAAAGCAGGGTTTTCGGTAGGCATTCACTACAATTCCAGTAGCGGACCTGCCGAAGCGATTCAGTCTGAGTTGGAAAATTCCTTCATTATTCAAGCAGATCTGTCTACACGTGAAGGGGCAGATGAAATTTACACCGCACTCAAAGAACGTGGCAACCTTGAAGTGCTGGTCAACAATGCAGGCATGACTATGGATGCGCCATTATTCTCTGCAAAAATTGACGATTTTGATAAAGTGGTCAACACCAACATGCGCGGCACGTGGTATCTGACCAAACGTTTGGGTCGCCTGATGATGCGTAACAAAACAGGTCGCGTGATTAACATCTCAAGCGTGGTGGGCAGCACGGGCAATCCAACGCAGTCTGTTTATGGCATGACCAAAGCGGCGATTGATAATTTCACTCGCACGGCGGCCATGGAGTTTGCACCGTACAACATTTTGGTTAATTCGGTGGCCCCTGGTTTCATTGAAACCAAGATGACTGACGTGCTTTCTGAAGATGTGCAACAACATATCTTGGGACAAATTCCTTTGAATCGAATGGGAAAACCCGAAGAAGTGGCAAGTCTGGTTCGCTTTTTGGCCACTGAAGGCTCTTATTGCACCGGGACGACTTTTCACGTTAACGGAGGCATGTATGGGGGCTGAAGCAGGGTTGAGTCATGCTGAAGTGCTTGAATTAATTCCGCAGCAAGTGCCGTTTCGCTTTATCGAGGAAATCACCGAGTTGAGCGATGTTCATGCTGTGGGTAAATACACCTTTAAACAGGACGAATTTTTTTATAAGGGACATTTTCCCGATCAACCGATCACCCCTGGTGTGATCTTGTTGGAAACATTGTGTCAAACGGGTTTGGTGGCGTTGGGCATTTATTTGCTCTCGCTGGAAATGCCCAAAGATGAGGTGACGGCTTACCGGACGCTGTTTACGGATGCAGAGGTCGAATTTTCCGATATGGTTTTACCTGGACATGAAGTGATTGTTCATGCCGAAAAAGTGGTTTGGCGACGCCGCAAGCTGCGTTCCAAAGTAAACATGCACCGCAGCGATGGCACCTTGGTTGCCAGCGGAACTGTCGCAGGAATGGGAGTTGCTACATGACACGCGTTGTAATTACCGGCATGGGCGTGATTGCGCCCAATGCTCACGGATTAGACGATTACGAATATGCTTTGCGCGATGGCAAATCCGGCCTTCGCCATTATGAAAAATTAGAAGAATTAAAGTTTGGTTGCCAGGTGGCCGGTGTGCCACAGAATGTTGATGAACTGAGTGCAAAATATTTTTCCAAAGAAGCTCTAATGGCGATGAACAGCAACATGATTTTCGCCGCCATTGCCGGTATTGATTGCTGGAAAGACGCAGGTTTTACCCTCCCTGAAGCTGGCGATGAAACCGTCGATTGGGAAACAGGTGCCATTATCGGCACCGGCATCGGCGGCCTGGACACCGTGGGTGGCAAGCTGGTGCCTGGCACAGATGCAGGCAAAGTGCGTCGTCTGGGGTCCACTGTGGTGGAGCAGATCATGAGCAGCAGTGTCAGTGCACGACTCACAGGCTTTATGGGCCTTGGGGGGCAAGTGACCACCAACAGCAGTGCGTGTACCACGGGCACTGAAGCCATCATTGATGCCTTTCACAAGGTGCGTGGCGGTCAGTTCAAACGCATGATGGCAGGTGGCTCGGAAGGGTCATCTCATTATATTTGGGCCGGATTCGACGCCATGCGCGTGCTCAATCGTGGTCATAATGAAACACCTGAACAAGCTTCTCGACCTATGAGTGCGAGTGCTGGTGGATTTATTCCAGGCTCTGGCGCAGGGGTGTTGATGGTCGAAAGCCTGTACAGTGCCCAGGAACGTGGGGCACGCATTTATGCCGAAATTATGGGTGGACAGGTCAATTGTGGTGGTCAGCGCAATGGTGGTAGCATGACGGCTCCCAACCCCGAAGGCGTGCAACGCTGCATCAAGGGGGCTTTGCAAATGGCCAACCTGCGGCCCAATCAGGTGGATGCCATCAGTGGTCATCTCACTGCGACCATGGCGGACCCTCAAGAGGTGGATAACTGGTGTAAGGCACTGGAAACGACGCCAAGTGCTTTCCCCGCCATCAATTCAACCAAATCACTCATTGGTCACGGCCTTGGTGCTGCGGGTGGATTGGAATGTGTGGCTGCGGTGCTGCAATTGCAAAAAGGCTTTATGCATGGTTCGCTCAATTGTGAAGATTTGCACCCCGAGTTAGAAGCTTATGCAGAAAGCATTCCCCATCAAACCAAAGAGATGGACATTGAGGTTATGGCCAAAGCAAGCTTTGGATTTGGCGATGTGAACGGCTGTGTGTTGTTTAAAAGATGGAACACTTGAGTTTTGCAAACAGTCTTGATATGGTGAGCGAAAAATTAAGCTGATGACCCCTCTGTAACAGTTGGTGGTGGGAAAGGAGATCGACGGATGGAACGTTCGGAGATTTTTAACAAAGTGAAAGAAATTCTGAAACCTTATGTGAAAAATGAGGATGCTTTTGGCAGTATTGCTGAGGAAACATCCATTTTGGACGACCTTCAGGTCAACTCTGCTCGTTTGGTGGACATCATCCTCGCGTTTGAAGATGAATTCGACATCGAAGTGGATGACGAAGCTGCCGATCAAGTCAGTACCATTGGAAATGCTATCGATTTAATTCACGGGCAACTAAATTAAATCATGTCGCTGTCACGCCAAGACCAGTTCAGCTTAGGCTTGCAACGGTTTTTGGGGTGGCTGTTTTTTCCATTTCTAGGCGGTTTGGTTGTGGTGCTGATGCGCTTTGTGATGCGTTATCGTGTGCCTCAAATGCGCGACATTCGACGTCGTGTTAAGGTAGCATTGGGCAATGAGAAAACCCCTTTGATTATCTGCGCCAACCATTTGACCATGATTGATTCCGCCATCATCGCCTGGACAATTGCGTCCAACTGGACTTATTGGTGGCGGTTTCGCTTGTTTGCCTGGAACATGCCAGAGCGACGGAACTTTGCCCATATCCTGCCGTTAAAAATCATTTGTTATCTGCTCAAATGTGTGCCCGTGATTCGTGGTGGGCCTGCCCATGAAACCAAACGCACGATGGACAAGATCAACCATCTTCTGGGAAAATCTCAAACCATTTGTATTTTTCCAGAAGGCACACGCAGCAAATCGGGTCGGATCAATTTGGATGAACCCACATATGGTGTAGGTCGATTCATTACCGCTCATGAAGGCACTCGTGTGTTGTGTGTGTATCAACGAGGAAATAACCAAGAAAAGTCGAGTTTTTTTCCAAAAAAAGGCGATGAATTTTATACGGACCTGGAATTGATTCAACCCACTTCGGACAGCAAAGGTTTGAGAGCTGTTCGTGATGTTTCGACACAGATTATGCAAAAATTATACGACATGGAGCAAGAGTATTTCGCCACTCATCGGCAATGACGTGGTGGACCTCACCCTGCCTAACACACGAACCAAAGGCGACGATCAACGCTTTATTGATCGGGTGTGTGCGCCCAGCGAACAACAACTCATCAGACAATCAGACCATCCCACGCTGACCTTATGGTGTCTGTGGACGGCCAAGGAAACAGCCTACAAAATTGTTCTCAAACGGGATGTCAACACATTATTTGCCAAAAAGAAATTTGTGGTGGATGCGCCCATTTCAATTTCAGATTCAAACTATCAAGGCATCGTCCGTTATGAAGACATGGTGATGCCACTGCAGTGGACGTTGACTGAACAATCATTGCATTGCATTGGGCATTGGCCTGAAGCATCGCTTGAGTTTGCAAGCATCAGCACATCTGTGTTGATGGAAAATGATCCACAGCTTCACGATATCAAACTCAGTGAAGATGAATTGACCTCCGTGCGGAACAATACATCTAAATCTGCACGTCAGTTGGCCAAACAGCTTTTAATTCAACGCGGTTTTGATCAGGCTGAAATCATCCGTGAACGGGTCGATGATTATTGGAAAGCACCGCGCATCTGGGTTGATGGCGAACAATTGTATGACAGCACACTCAGCATTTCACATCATGGCCAATTCGTGGCTGCTGCTGTTTGGACGAAGCCTTAGTTAATGCTCACCTGACCAGGGGTGATTTTGATGCCAGTGATGGGTTCAGCATCTGTTTTTAACACGAAATCCAGTTTGGTGATGTTGATTTGTGTGCTGGCACCAGAGGCACCCACGGCTCGGACTTGAAACTCCAAAATGGCACCATTGGGCACTGCACCAGAAGTTGATCCGGCAGCCAGGGAAATTTCACCGGTGGTGCTGTCAATGTCGCTGGCGAATACAGTGAATCCACCAAGTCCTGTAATCGAAAGCACTTCGATGATTTTTGGATCGTATTTGATGACCCCACTTGGGCCGACTTGAATGCTGTTAAAGCGTGGTAATGCCGATGCCGACAACGTCACTTTGCCTGTTTCGCCAGCGCTAAGCGAAAGATTGCTAAACAACAACGCTTTGCTGCCCAACGTGTCGCCACAAGCGGTCAGCCCAAGGCTGAGAGCCGCCAAAATGACTGCCATCCATAAGGTTTTTTTGTTCATCATGCCTCCACAAAAACAAAGGTTCCAATGGAGTTGATCGTATCAAGTGGCTGGTAAAAAAGAGGTGACCTGAGTCCGCTAAAACAGTCCAATAATTCCCCACACAGGGTTCGCGGCTTGAGTGTTTTAGTCGGATGCCGTTTGCCGCACACCCAGCTCTGCAAACTGAAGTTTGTAAAGTGCGGCGTAAAGACCGCCATGCGCGATCAATTCTTCATGGCTGCCCTGTTCGGCCAATTGGCCTTGATCGAGTACCAGGATTTGATTGGCATCGCGGATGGTGGACAAACGGTGTGCAATCACAATCGATGTGCGACCTTGAAGAATTTTCTTGAGTGAACTTTGAATGATTTGTTCGGTCTGTGAATCAATGTTGGCAGTGGCTTCATCAAGGATCAACACTTTGGGGTCAAAGGCAATGGCGCGGGCGAAGGCCAGTAACTGACGTTGACCTGCGGATAAGGTGGAGCCGCGTTCAGTGACCTCAGCTTCGTATTGATTGTCGAGTTGTTCAATGAATTTGTCAGCAGACACAAAACGAGCGGCGTCTTTGACTTTTTCTTGAGAAATCTCTTCAGATTGCAATTGAATGTTGCCAGCAATATCGCCAGAGAAAAGGAACACATCTTGAAGCACCACGGCCATTTGAACGCGTAAATGATCGAGGTCATATTCACGAATGTCAACACCATCAAGCAAAATCTGCCCTTTTTGAATGTCATACAATCGTTGCAACAAGCTGATGATGGTGGTTTTGCCGGAGCCGGTGGCCCCCACAATTGCCATTGTGTGTCCAGGCTCTACGGCAAAGGAAACGCCGCGCAGCACCCAGTCCTCATCGTTATAAGCGAACCACACATCTTTGAATTCGATGCGGCCCAGGATAGGCTCAGGTGTCTGTGCTTTGCCACGATCTTCCTCTTCTTCTTCAAGCAACATAAAGATTCTTTCGGATGAAGCCATGGCCCCCTGAAGAATGTTGAATTTCTCAGATAAATCATTGATCGGCTGGAACAACATACGCACGTAACTGAGGAAGGCAATCAACGCGCCCAGGGTCAGCGTGCTTTGAACCACCTGACCACCGCCGTACCAAATGATGAGCGCAATGGCGATGGAACTCATTACATGAATGATGGGGTTGAAGATGGCAAAGGTAATGGTCTGACGCATTTCGGCGTTGTATTTTGCATCGTTGATTTCTTCAAACTTTTTGAAGTTGTTGATTTCCTGTGCAAACAGGTGAATGATGCGCATTCCCGAAATGTTTTCAGCTAAAAATGCGTTCAACATAGCGATCCGTTTTCGCACTTCCCGATAGGCTTTGCGGGCAAAGCTTTTGAACACAAAGGTCAACACCAGCAAAATGGGTGCGACGACAAGAATCATGCTGGTCAGTTGCCAGTTAAGCACAAACATGATGCTGACAATACCCACAATCAGGAACACATCACGGATCAAATTCACCAACACATCGGTGAACATATCGTTGATGGCAGACACATCGTTGGTGCCACGGGTGACCAGGCGACCGACTGGGTTTTTGTCAAAGAACCTTACCGGCAGTTTTAACATATGGCCAAAAATTTCTCTTCGCATATCGTACATGACATTTTGGCCCGTGTATTGCAACACATAGACCTGAGAAAAGCTGGAAACAAAACGCATGGCCAAAAGCCCTAAAAAGATGAGTGCCAAGGTGCCGACCTGAGCCAAATCATCTTGTCTCAGCAACGTTCGTTGTGCCAGCGTTAACTGACTCAAACTTTGCTCGGCAGCATAGAAAGCGCCAGATGATGCCTGTAAGAACACATCCCTGTGTTGGCTAACCAGCTCCAGGATTTCTGGTTTGGCATCTTGTGCCACCACAAGATAGCTCTCGTTGGATAGCCATCCATTGGCTTCCCAAATCTGACGCTGCCCGCTCTCTTCTTTGTTGATGTTGATGAGTGCAAGCTGGTCATTGATGTGAATGGGGGCAGCGATGTCACTGGGGTTGATTTGTTGTGTTTCCAAAACCCGATAGGGCAAAATCACATTTTGGTCAATGGCCGTTTTGGTGAGAAATGGCAGACTGAGGTCAAAGGCTGACACCATCAAGGCGAACAGTAGTCCTAAACCAAACAACCCTTTATAGGGTTTGAGATAATTTATCAAACGTTTCATCAGTCGTGAATCGTACGCCTTGCCCAGTGCTTCTTCTTCCCAATGATAGTCACTCATGAAGTGATCCCCTCAAGTGTGTTTTACTTAAACTCGCCCACTGTGCTGGACACCAGTTTCAGTTGCGGGTATTGCTGCAACAGGGTGTTGGCCAAATGCCAAATGGCCCGTTTTACCCCCCAAGTGGGGCGTGGGTAGCCGATGGATGCAGGTTTGAGCAACAGCTTTTGATCCGCTTCAATGCAGATCATCACGCCGAGTTGCTGTGTAAATTTCCCCTCTTTGACCAGCATTTCCAATATACCATTGTTGCCTTCAAACGCTTGATAGACGGCTTCGACTTTGATAATGACATCGACATCCTGACGTTGTTCTATCCAGCTTTGTTGCTGAAGCGTCTCTAGCAAGGATGAAGCAGATGCCTCTCCCTGAAACAACACGTTGGGCATGTCGGTCACCTTTTCTGTGTGTGTATGCGCCGAGGGCGTTGCGATTGCTTTATGCCATACAAAATAATGGATCAACGACCCTTGTGCCAGCGCCTTGGCTTCGTACTTGGTGGGGCTGCGGCCTTCAATTTGGTGAACCACAGGTGTTTCATGGCTTGACTTTAACGTTGATTGATTGATCAGCACATCATTGATCCAGGCTGCAAATTCCTGATGGTCGGTGGCGATAGTGGCTTGGGCATCCAGTTTCATACATTCGCTCAATCGTTGGATGAATTCGGTTTGGATCAGGCGTCGTGAATGATGTTTCTCTTTGGGCCAGGGATCAGAGAAATTGATGAATACTTCTGATAAAGAATCTGGTGAGAACAGATGTTCCATTTGCCATACAGCATCACCATCGAGGACCAGGACATTTTCTAAATTTGCATTATAGACCAGTTTGACCAGTCTTTGAATGGATCCCCAGGAACGTTCGATGCCGATGAAGTTTTTATCTGGGTTGTTGGTGGCCAAATCGAGTAAAAACTGCCCATTGCCAAACCCGATTTCCAGCACCAGAGGTTGAGGCGTTTCAAAAAGCTGATCCCAATCCAAAGGCCAATCGTGTCGTTGCCAATTCAGCAGGTATTGCTGAATTGCCTGACTCAATGCAATGGTAACGCTCATCTAAAATGTTTCCATTTCAAATAGAAATGAAGTCACGAGTCCAGAACCCACTTTCGCAGTCCAATCGTAGCCCCCTTTAGAAAAGGGGGCTGGGGGATTTGAAAGCCTTTACCCAATAAAAATATTTTTAAATGTTGTTGTTCTAAAAAAAGAAAATGGAACGATGCATGCTCTGACCACACGAATGCAATTAAGGGAACCTTCAACACCCACAGGGACTCATGTACCGTTGCTCCCTTCCGGGCCTGGCGGAGTTAACAAGTATATGCCGCAAAGGACTCAACTGCGGCCTGGTCAGAGCACGCATTGTTCCATAATCTGTGGCGGAGAGAGAGGGATTTGAACCCTCGACACCTATTGGTGTACACGCTTTCCAGGCGTGCTCCTTCGGCCGCTCGGACACCTCTCCATTTTTTACATTTGCCTTAGTGAGTTTTTTCTTTATGTGGATCTGAGTTCTTGGAGAACGGCAGATCGGCTCACTCAGGTAGTGCAAAGGGGTTTATTTTAAGTGATTGGGTGATGGACTGCAAACCTTAAAGCTGAAGGCCATTTTAAACCTTAAATCATAAAGTGGGATGAGTGGGGTGGAATTTCCTTTGAGTGATCAAATGGCAGGGGTGAATGGATTGAAGTTGTGGGTGAAGAGTTTGATTGTTTAATTTCCTTGACCAATATTGACGAAATTTCTATGGAAATGTTTAGTGCGTATGGGGCAGGATATGGCTATCTATTCTTAACCATAGGGAGAATGAAAAGGTATGGCAAAAAAGCTGTTTTTGATTTGGACACTTGCGTTGTTGCTGGGATTTTCAACTGGGGTTGTGGGACAACAGGATGTAGAGCTGGTGCTTGAAGAAGGCGTCAATGGGTACGAAGGCACAAAAGATACCACCCTCTACAATGAGTCGAGCAAAAGCAATGGCGCGGGCGATTTTATTTTTGCAGGCTTAACGAAGCAGGGGGCTGAACGTCGTGGTTTGATTGCATTTGATCTTTCGGATATTCCAGAAAGTGCAACCATTACATCGGTTTCTTTGCAGTTCATTGTCTCACGCACACAACCGGGGAGTACAGTTATCTCCGTGCATCGTTTGAACAAAGATTGGGGAGAAGGCGAACAGGAAGCGCCTAATCGGGAAGGCACAGGGGCTCTTGCTGCAGAAGGCGATGCCACCTGGAATGAAAATTTCCGAACCGATTCCAGTTGGGATAATCCAGGCGGCGATTTCGTAGAAACTGCCAGTGCGGAAGCCACTGCTGCTGGCCCAGGCAGTCCGATTTTACTGGAAGGCGAAAACATGGTTGCTGATGTTCAGGTTTGGGTGAATGGTGAAGCTGACAATTTTGGCTGGATTTTGATTGGCGATGGTACCGCGAAGCAATTTTATGCTTCTGACAGTGAATTTGCTGGGGAAGCAGAAAAGCCCCGCCTTATCATTCTTTATCACACCAACTGACGTACAATAATCACAAAGCTCCCTCTCTTTGATTGGGAGGGAGCTTTTACCAATCTGGCTTTTTTCTTTGTTCTTTCTTTCGACTTCGTTCTTTCTTCTGTTTTAGACGTTTTTCTTTGGATGATCTGCTGGGTTTGGTGGGAGTTCGTTTCTTCTCCGGTTTGAGTGCCTCTTGGAGTAATGATTGAAATCTTTCTAATGAAACCTGCTTGTTTTGAAATTGGCTGCGATGTGTATCGACAAACAAATGAACCACGCCATCATTGTCCAGATAAGTTTTTAATTTTTGTAAAAGAGTTTGTTTTTGCCTGGCGTTCAGGCTGGGGCTTTCGTTCACATCAAAGCGAAGCTCCACACGACTTTCAGTGCGATTTACATGCTGACCTCCTGGACCACTGCTGCGACTGAAGTGAAAGGAAAATTCTCCTAAAGGAATGTTAAGATTCGCGTTGATATTTAGAAGGCTGTCAGAAATTGTAAGCTCCTTTACAGAATGATCTTGAACATTTTTGCTACAATTGTCAATGTTGAAAGAAGGGCTTAAATTCAGGGCTTGACCAATCTTGACCATGCTGTTACAGCAAGGGCATAGATTCTGACTCGGCACTGCATATACTGCCCACAATACTTTAGGAGGAATTTTTTAACATGCTTAAAAAACTTTCCATTTTTGTCTTTGTCGCACTGCTCGCTTGGGTCAGCACTTCTGCTCAGGATGCCACTGAATTGGTCTTGGAAAACGGCGTTAATGATTATGAAGGCACACGTGACACCAGTCTTTATTCCGAAAATTCCAACAGTAACGGTGCTGGTTTCCATATCTTTGCTGGTCAGACCAATCGAGGTGCGGATCGCCGCGCTTTGTTGGCATTTGATCTCGCAGATGTGCCTGAAGGTGCAACCATCACCGCTGTGAGCTTGAGCTTGACCGTCAGCCGCACGCAGCCTGGTGAAACCGCCATCAGCTTGCACCGTGCTTCAGTTGACTGGGGCGAAGGCGATGCGGATGCCGGTGGACAGGAAGGCACAGGAGCCACCAGCCCTGATGGTGCAGCCACCTGGACTGAGAACTTCCTTGGTGAATCTTCCTGGGAAAACGAAGGCGGCGACTTTACCGAAACAGCCAGCGCTGAAGGCACTGCAGGTGGAAATGCCAGCGTTGTGGTGTTAGAGGGCGAAGGTTTGATTGCTGATGTACAGGCTTGGGTCGATGGTGAAGACAACTTCGGTTGGGTTGTTGTGGGCGATGGCACGGCCAAACGCTTCCACTCTTCCAACAGCGATGTGGACGAAGGTTTAAAACCGCGCTTGGTGATCACTTTTACCAACTAAGTTTTTTAATTATCAAAAAAAAAGGCCACGGTGATATTAGCCGTGGCCTTTTTACTTTCTTCTAAAAAAATCTAAATCTAGTTTGCTGAATAAGTACCATAATTGAGGCTTTTCAGTTACATGCTATTCATCAAGGGATTGGATGTAGGCGATCAGTGCGTTTAATTGATCCTCATCAAATGAATATGGAGGCATTGCTGGCTGGTAGCCCTTGACCACCTTGGCCCCAGGATCGAGGATAGATTCACGAAGATAGGCATCATCGGCCTCGATCGTGCTGTCGTCACTCAAGGTTTTGGTGCTGCCATAGAGTCCCAACCAAGTGGAGCCGACGCCTTCACTTCCGTCAATGCTGTGACAGGCAACACAACTGGACGCAAGCTGCTGTCCTGTTTCAATTAAGGCTGCCATATCGCTATCAGAATCAGTTCCAGATTGTTCTTCGGTTTCAGTTGTTTCTGACTCTTGGGTCTCGGTTTCCTGAGTTTCGTTGGTGGTTTCGCTGGGTTGTTCTTCGGTTTCAGTTGTTTCTGGTTCTTGGTTTTCAGTTTCTTGAGTTTCGTTGGATTGTTCTTCAGGTTCTGATGCCGCTTGCTCTTGGTGTTGACAACCTATCAATACAAGCAGCAGGCTCAGGCTGATGACAATAAGTAGTGATGTTTGTTTCATCCCTGATTCCTCCTAGATATATCATGCTTTATGGTCGGAGTATACAAGGCACTACAAAAGTGTGCATCAGTTCGAACTGAGCTATACGAGCATCCTAAATTTCTTCAAAACTGAAGTTACCGCCCACCCAGCGTCTGAGCCATTCATCGGTCTCAGGATCAATTTCACTGTCCAGCATGGTTTTATGGCGGAAGCCCTTTAAATAACCATACAGATAATAGACCGATGCCCAAGAATTGGTTGGCGTATACAAAGCCAAAGATTCTGTAAGCCACTCGGCAATTACTTCTTCAGCACGAAGATCGTTGATATCCGAGCTGGCATCCTGGCACGCCATGAGCAACAGGTCCTTCAACTTTTCGAATTGTTCAATATCGTTTGTCTCTGGCAGTTGCTCAAACAAGGCACCTGCAACGTCACATAACTTAAGCAGAAGGGCCTCCTTTCCAATCTTAACCACATAACGCCTTCTACCTTAGCACAGCCGGTTGACGAAAAACCGTTTCTATCATTACAACCAAATCGATGTTTTGTTTCATCGATCACCGCAGATGTGTTCCATATAATGACAGGAGAGAGGAGGCTTAATGAGCAAAGTAAACATCGTAGGACTCGATCATTTGCAACTGGCGATGCCAGCCGGAGAAGAAGACAAGGCACGACATTTTTATGGTGATTTGCTGGGATTGACTGAGGTCAACAAGCCCGAACCCTTGGCCAGTCGTGGCGGTTGCTGGTTTAAAGGGGAATATGTGACAGTCCATTTGGGGGTGATGAAGGATTTTACTCCGGCCACCAAAGCGCATCCTGGATTTCAGGTGTCCGACTTAATCGCCTGCCAAACATTTTTAAGCGAAGCAGGCGTTGAAGTGCTTCCCGATGACAGCATTCCTGAAGTAGGTCGCTGTCATATCTGTGACCCATTTGGCAACCGTATCGAACTCATTCAGCAAGGCGATGTTTTTCCATGAAGCGAGTGTTGCTCACCGGTGGACGTGCACCCGCGACTTTAGAATTGGCGAGATTATTGCACGCTGCTGGTGCGGATGTTTTCATGGCCGAAAGTCAACGCTGGCATTTATGTAAAACGTCCAGAGCAATTCAAAAAAATATTCATGTGTCTGCACCTAGATTCAATCTTGAAAGTTACATCAATGCACTTATTAAGATCATTCAAACTGAAAAGATCGATTTGCTCATTCCCACTTGCGAGGAATTGTTCTACGTGGCTCAAGGCCGAGATTCACTGATGAAACATTGTCAAGTGCTTGCGGCAGACATCGACACACTCAATCAATTGCATAACAAATGGCTGTTCACACAAATGTCATTGGGGCATGGATTGAGTGTGCCGTGCACAGAGTTGATCACGAGCAAAGAAAGTTTGCCTCAATGGCTTGGTAAGTCGGTTGTTTTAAAACGGTCGTACTCTCGCTTCAGTACAGAAACACTGATCAAGCCTACAGGTCAGGATGAGGTTGAAGATATTGAACCAACGGAACAAACACCTTGGATTGCCCAGACATTTGTGGCTGGAAAACATTTTTGCAGTTACAGCGTGGTGCATCAAGGAAAGATCACGTTACATGGTGTGTATCAAACCACATTTTCGGTGGGGCAAGGCACAGCAATTTCGTTTCAATCCGTGAAACATGCAAAGCTGTTTGAGTGGGTGAAACAGTTTGTTGAAGCCGAACAATTTAGCGGTCAGATCGCATTTGATTTCATCGAAGATCAACATGGGAAATTATTCGCGATTGAATGCAATCCGCGCACGACCAGTGGAATTCACCTTTTCCACAATCAGCCTGAGATACTCAGTGCGTTCACTAATCCCGATTTGGAATTGCTTGAGCCAAAGTCAAAACCTTCCATACTGATGTTTCCAATGTTGTGGTATCTTCTAAAAAACATTCGATCTAAGGAAAGTTATCGACAATGGAAAACATCATTCCGAGCCAGCCGAGATGTGATTTTCAGTGGACGTGATTTGTTACCAGGGTTGCTTCAGGGTGTTTCTGTGGCTCAATTGTTATGGCTCAGCTTGAAAAATCAAATGAGCCCTTTGGCAGTATCAACGAATGATATTGAATGGAATGGTCCATCATGAAAATATTGGTCACTGGCGCAACAGGATTTGTGGGGCATGCATTGTCGCTAAAGCTTAAAGAGCTTGGCCATGAAGTGTTGGGCACAGGGCGTGATCTTGAACAAGGTCAGATGCTTCAGGAGCAGGGCATTCATTTTGTGCCAGCAGATTTAAGACAGACTGATGCCATTGCAGAACTGTGCCAAGGGCAGGAGATGGTGTTTCACTGCGCAGCGTTGTCATCGCCGTGGGGCAAGTACATCAATTTTTATCAAGCCAATGTGATGGGCACACTGCATGTGATTCAGGGCTGTATGGCGCATGATGTCAAACGGCTGATTTATGTGTCCACACCGAGCATTTATTTCACGGAGCAAGACAGTATGGATGTTAAGGAAGACGCCCCTTTGCCCCCAGAGCCAATTAGTCTCTATGCCAAAACTAAGTTGATGGCGGAAGGGCTCATTGACCAAGCGCATGAAAATGGTTTGAATGTAATTTCTATTCGGCCTCGCGCCATTTTTGGCCCAGGTGACACCACAATTTTGCCCAGGCTGATCAGGCGAATGGAGCGTGGCCAGCTTCGCATCATTGGCGAAGCTGACAATTTGGTAGACCTGACCTACATTGACAACGTGGTTGATGCACTCATTCTCTGTATGGAATCAGGAGATCACACACTTGGTAAGAAATACAACATCTCAAGTGGGCAGCCTGTGCGTTTGTGGGACATGATTCGCTTTCTTTGTGAAGAACTTGGATATCCATTCCCAACAAAACAACTGCCTTACAATAAGGCGATGCGATTGGCAGGGATTTTAGAGTGGGTATATGGCACATTCTTGTTTGGATTGGAACCGCCCATCACACGCTTTACGGCCACGGCTATGGCCAAGAGTCAGACTTTAAATATCGATGCTGCCCGGCAAGATTTGGGATACGATCCTAAAGTTTCTGTCGAAGAAGGGCTGCGACGCTTTATCGAATGGTGGAAGGACCCTTCCTGATGAAGGTGGGGGTAAAAGTTTTTAGCGCGGGTTACTGCACTCAGTTGGAGTCGATGGTGATCAAAGGCGGGCGCTATAAAAATGTGAAAATTCCTGCGCTGTTTGCCTTGATTGAACATCCAACGAAAGGTCACATTCTGTTCGATACGGGTTACAGTTCTCACTTTTACGAAGCGACAAAAACCTTTCCCTATAAACTTCATGCGTGGTTGATTCCCGTATTCTGCAAGCCGGAAGAGGGGCCAGCCCAGCAACTTCAAGCACAAGGCATTGATCCTCGATCGATTGAATCCATTATATTGTCTCACTTTCATTCGGATCATGTGGCTGGATTGAAAGATTTTCCAGATGCTCAATTCATTTATTTTGAAAATGCGTATGATGCAGTGAAAGGCAAAACAGGATTTGATGCCGTCCGTCGAGGCTATTTGCCCGATCTGTTACCGAGTGATTTGGAACAGCGATCAAGCGTGGTCGGTGACAATTCAGTGATTCAGCTTGATGACGATTATCGGCCTTTTGAACAAGGGTATGATTTGCTTGGAGATGGCAGTCTGGTTGCCGTTGAGTTGCCTGGCCATGCACATGGCCAGATGGGTATTTTTTTGCAAGATGAACAAGGTCAGCATGTATTCCTCGCTGCCGATGCCTGTTGGTACAGTCAAGCCTATCGGGAATTACGCTATCCTCATCCATTGGCAAATCTGGTTCAGGCCGATGGCAAAGCGTACAAAGAGACGTTGAAAAAACTCCACCAACTTCACAAACACCGACCTGATTTATTGATTGTGCCTTCCCACTGTCCAGAGATGCAGGAGCGTTTTGCAATAAAGGATTTTCGTTGAAAGATCGTTGGACGATTCTGAAAAGCTACTTGAAAACTCGCTTTAGAAAACCTTTTACATTACGCGATCAATTAGAACAATGGCAGCATCGGAAAGTTGAGACATTTCTGCAAACTGTTTTGCCTCAATCACCTTTTTATCAAAAACAGTTTGAATCAACGGGGATTTCCAATTGGCGAGAAGCACCCATCATCGAAAAAGCCGACATGATGGAATATTTTGATCAACTCAACACCGTGGGCATTTCCAAAGAAAAAGCGTTTGAAGTTGCACTCAAGGCTGAACAATCGCGTGATTTTTCGCCGAAGATTGGCAACATAACAATAGGATTATCCTCTGGTACATCGGGCAATCGAGGCTTATTCTTGGTTTCGGACCAAGAGCGATTGCAATGGGCAGGCACTGTGCTGGCCAAGTTGCTGCCTGGGCCAGTTTGGCAGAAAGAACGGATCGCATTTTTCCTTCGCGCCAACAGCAATCTGTATGGGAGTGTGACATCTTCAACCATCCAGTTCAGTTACTTCGATTTGCTTGATCCACTCGAAAAACACTTGGAGCAACTGGAAAAATTTCAGCCAACAATTTTGACCGCACCGCCATCAATGCTTCGATTTTTGGCTGAGGCGATTCAGCAAGGTAAATTGAAAATGCCTCCCACAAAAATCATCTCTGTGGCTGAAGTATTAGACCCTTTAGATGAGGCATTTATCCAAAATGTTTTTCAGCAAAAAGTTCATCAGGTCTATCAATGCACCGAAGGTTTTTTAGCGTGCACTTGCGAACATGGCACATTCCACCTCAATGAAGACTTGGTAGCGATTCAAAAAGAATATTTGGATGAATCGTTGAAAAAATTCTCACCCATTATCACAGACTTCAACCGAACTTCTCAACCTATCATTCGCTATCGACTCAACGACATTCTTACTGAGCGATCTGAGTCTTGCCCCTGCGGCTCCATCATGACCGCACTGGAAAGCATTGAAGGGCGGTGTGACGATTTATTTTATTTAAAATCGAGATCATCAGGCGAGCTTCAGCCTGTGTTTCCCGATTTTATTCGCCGTGCTGTGATCGGAAGTTCTGAGAAAATTGACGCTTACCGTGTCCATCAACTCGCGCCGGACAAGATCAAAGTGTTTGTCAAAGCATCAGAGGATGTGATCAAAGATTTAGAAGAATCATTTTCAAATCTATGGCAGCGCTTAAACTGCGAGCCGCCACAGATTGAATATGAACGCATACATGAAGAAACACCTCAAGCCAAAAAACTCAAGCGGGTGGAGTGTTGTTTCTCACTCGAAGGACTGAACATCTGATCCATATTGGAAAACTTCTTCCAACGGCACACCAAACACTTCCGCAATCTTGAACGCCAACTCCAGTGACGGTGAGTACTTGCCTTGTTCCACCGCAATAATTGTTTGTCGAGTGACTTCCGTTTTATCGGCCAATGCCTGCTGCGTCATCTCATCCGCGTGAAATCGAAGCGTTCGGATGTTGTTGGTGATTTTTGTTTTCCCCATTTCAAAAGCCTCTGCGGTAATGCCAAACTTGGGTAATATATCTGCCTGTTTCTGCCAATATGAAGGAAAAAGCAAAATGGTGTGCAACAAACAAAGGACTTTCAAATTGTGAACTTGCGAAAGCACCATAAACGCCCATGGTCACACCAATGACTAAAACGGTATAGGCCGTGCTGGAAGCTTTTAAATCGATGAGACGGTCACGCTCATCAGTAGCTTGCTTCCGGTTAAATATCACCAGGATAATTTGGGTAACTATGTGAATGACTATAAACAATATGAACGCTGGAATAGCAATTCCAATAAGAGATGGATCATTTGATTCATCAAGGTCAAGCAAAATTTTATACGCATAAAAAAAGTAATTACCAAAAATCATTACCACAGCAATCAGTGATATCCAAATCGTTCTTTCCTTATATGTCATGTTTATTTTTGACGCCTCCTAAGTACGCTATATTTAACTTGGTATAAAATTTAACATTCGTGGTGTGAATAAAAACTAATTCAATGACAAATATATTTAACAGTATCGCTCTTTTCTTGTATATCATGTTCATTTTTGACGCCTCCTAAGTATGCTATATTTGACTCAATGTAAAATCCAACATCCATATTGTAAATAAAAACTAACTTAATGTCAAGTATATTTTACATTATATTTTTCGCACCTCTACAAATACCTCAGAATTTCAATTTGATTTTCGTTCTGGCCTTGTGGTTTGATGGCAGATGTGTAACTGAGGTGTAACGCTGCCTTTGCACACTGGGGGCAGAAAATTTTAGGGAACTCAACATGAACATTCAATGTTTCGATAAAAACAACATCCACCAATTGCGTTGGCCTGATGCCGAAATAGGTAACTTGGGTCAGCAGGCGTTGATGGCGTATATGCAGTGTGGGATTCAGCCGTATATTTCTAACATCCATACGGACTTGCGCCTGCTTCAAGTGGATGATGTGATTCTGCCAATCACAATCAATCATTATGATCCGCAAAACAGCTATGTGTGTTCGCCATACAATCATTACTTCGCCTACGGACTCGAAGAAATGGGCAAGCTGGACAATTGGTTTTTCGAAGCGCTTTGTCGAGGCATGATGAAACCATTTTGTTGGTATTACTTGAGAAATGGGTTTGATGATGTGGTGTTTGTCAACAACTGGTTGTTGTCTACAAATTTGTATCCGGCGCTGAGTTCAGCACAGATTCAAGTCATTTCAGACTTTTTGATCGAGAAATTTCCAGATCGACCCATCATCTTTCGTTCAGTGGATGCTTTGGGCAATCCTGATCTTTTTCAATCTTTATTAGATTTGGATTATCGCATGGTGTTCAGCCGTCAGGTGTATTATCAAAATCCACAGGATGAGCAATTTTGGAAACACAGTCAGCTGAAAACGGATCAAAGAAAATTAAGGAACACTAAGTACCGGCTGCTGGAACATCACGAAATTTCAACAGACGAAATTCCAAGGCTGGTTGAGCTTTATCGAATGTTGTATCTGGAAAAATATTCTTACTACAATCCACAACTGACCGAAGCGTTTTTTGCTTCCGCCATGAAACACAATTGGCTCCGCTTCCAGGCATTTGAACACGATGGCCGCATTGATGCCATGATGGGTTATTTAAAATGCAACGGCATCATGACCCAACCCGTGTTTGGCTACGATACACAGTTGCCGCAAAATCAAAACCTGTACAGATTGTTGAGTATGCAGGTGATTTCTGAAGCACAGCAGCTAAACCATCGCATCAATGTCAGTGCGGGAGTAGGCGCTTTTAAACGACTACGGGGGGGCGTTCCTGCGTTGGAATATAACGCAGTATTTGACCAACATTTGCCACCTTCGAAACAATTTAAATGGAAATTGCTGCAGCAAATACTAGATCGTATTGGCGTACCCATTATTCAGAAATATGGATTTTAAGGGATCAAATTATGAATAAAAAATTTTCAGTCAAAATTTTAGGTGTCGGCCACTATGTGCCAAGCCGTGTGGTGTTTAACGAAGAAATCGAAGCCCGATGCGGCCTCAAGCCAGGGTGGGTGCAAAAGCGAACCGGCGTCTGTGAACGCCGCTGGGTCGAAGATGAAACCAGCTCCTGGATGGCCGCGCAAGCCGCACAAGAAGCCGTGCAAAACGCAGGGATCCAAGTTGAGGATATCGACCTCATCCTCAATGCTTCCGGTACACAGGAACAAGCCATCCCCGATTTGTCCGCCTTAGTACAACGTCACTTGGGATTGGGTGAATCCGGCATTCCTTGTTTTGGTGTCAATGCAACTTGCCTCAGCTTCATTGTCGCTTTAGACACGGCCTCTCGATTGCTTGAAACCGGCTCGTATCGAAATATTCTCATCGTGTCTGCCGATGTGGCTTCCTGTGGGATCAACTTCGATGAGCCTGAAAGTGCCGCGCTCTTGGGCGATGGCAGTGGGGCTGTGATTGTCACCAAAACACCTGATGGGGAAGTTTCACAAATTCATGCGTCTCATTTATCAACGTATGGAAAAGGCGCGGATCTCACTCAGATTCGAGGCGGTGGTAGCAGTCATCATCCCAATCATCCAAACACAAGACCTGAAGACAGTCTTTTTCATATGAATGGATTGCAGGTGTTGAAACTGACGCGCAAGTATGCGGGCGGTTTTCTTGAAAAACTTCAGCCTGGGCTTTCGACAGGATTAAATGACATTAATTGGGTGATTCCACATCAAGCCAGCAAAATGGGATTTGAACTGATGTATCACTATGGCTGGCCAAAAGAACGTGTTCTCAAAACGTTGGATCATTTCGGCAACTGCGTGGCAGCATCCCTTCCATTGACACTTTACGAAAGTGTGGTGCAGGGCAAGGTTCAACGTGGGGAAAAAATTCTATTGGTGGGCACAGGTGCGGGACTGTCTATTGGCGGTTTGATTTTGACCTACTGAGTAGAAAAATTCTATCCGAAATTAGCTTTCATTGAAGTGAAAGGGCAGCCCCACAGCCCTTGTGCGGTGAGAGAACAGCGAGAAGGATAGGGGACTCCTCGCATTAAAAAGAACCATGAGGCTGCCACACTTAAATAAACTCCAAAAATAACGATTTATTAAACCATATCGCCCCCTCAAATGATGTTACGCCGACCACCTAACCCCCAACCCCCTTTCAAAAGAGGGCTACGATTAAGACTGTGTGTGGTGGTTCTTTAGGTGAATGGTTTTCTGGTTGGAGGTTGGGAGGCTATTGGTGATTGAGGTTTTTTTGAATAAAGAGACTTAGGTGATTTGTTAGATTGGATTGTATCACGTGGATTCTCACCTGCACGGGAATGATGTATTAAGAGTTTATCGAAAGAAAAATTAAATCTAAACTGCTTCCAATAAGAATAACAAAACGAAAATCTGAATCAGCTTTCGCAGTCAAACCGTAGCCCCCTTTAGCAAAGGGGGTTGGGGGATTTGAAGCCTTTCCCATTTTAAAAAATCCAGAAGTTTACTGGCTGTTAAAAACAAAAAAGGGCAATCCGAAGATTGCCCTTTTTTCATGTGTTCGTACGAGTAGACGAAGAGGAAGTGTGATCAGTTTAGAATGATCAGCTTCTTCACGTCGCTGCGCCAGTTCCGGTTCTGCTCGCCTCGTACGGTGACCACATACATATACACACCATTCGGGGCTTGCAGCGTACGCGCATCTAAATATTGATTGCGTAATTCATTAGGATGCAGTTTGCCGGTGGAAAAAATAACGTTGCCGGCCAGATCGAAGACTTGAACTTCAATGTCCTGAGCGTTGAGGCCGCTTGGCAATTGAAGTGTGTTGCCAAATACTTGCAACCCTAAAGATAGGGATTGTGGCGATGCGTTGCCAAGAGTGGATAATAAATTGCCATCCACATTGTCGCCGAAATCGACGGTCCAATAATAGCGGTACTGAGACTGGGAATTGTAGGCTCGTTTTACGCCCACAGCGCGCCAGCGGGGATCGAGCATGTTGCGGTTGTGTCCTGGACTGTTGACCCAGAGTGTGAATGTACGTTGTGCGTTGGACAAGCCTGCAGCAATGTTTTCACCGGCGGCTTGCTGCCAGCGATAACGTGCGTTGATCAAGCGTTGACCCAAGTCGGGTTCAAAGCTGCACTGGTGGGAAAAACAGTTTCGATCGGCCATCCAGCTGCTATGGAAGCCGGCTGCGTTGGTGAGCGTCGGTGACGCTACCAAAGCGGGCAATCCATTTTGAGCACGGTAGGCGTTGATTAGGCGAATAACTTCTACTTCATCCTGATTGAGTTGTAGCGCGACTTGTGCAGTGGCTACCGTCTGGATCGCAATAACAGACAGCAACACAAAACAAAGCCCTAGAAAGACTTTCCTCATTGACCTTATCCTCCTCGATAATACCCTCGTTTTTTATATTACCTAAAGAAGCAAAATTTTACGGTGGAAATTAGGTGAAAATCGAGTCTTGAGGATGTCGTGGGTGATGTTTAAGACAGATTTTCAGAAAAATTGTCGTCTGCATTCCATTCAGCAACCATCAGTTTGAGGGGAGCCGGCGAAGTTCGGACACAAATCATCCTCATCGGGAACGCCGTCGCCATCGCTGTCTGATCCATCACTTTGGGCAGGTGGCCAAATAGGCGAATAGCCAGAATCGCTGATCAGTTGGGCGATAACTTCGTGACCTCGGTCGTTTGGATGGATGCCATCAAACGTAATGTAACCCTTGTCACCAGGGTCTTCATCGCCATTTGGGCCGTTGAAAGTGATCGACACTTTGACCAAAGGCACGTCATGTTCATTGGCAAGATTTTCTAATTGTAAATTGATTTGATCAAAGTATGGTTTGAAAATCTCATAATCATTACAGAGCACTTTTTCGCAATCTTCATTGGTAGACCAACTGTCACTGTTGCGATCTGCATTGATAAATGGGTTGTAAAGGTCAATCACGCGAAGCATATGGCGGTTGGTTTGTCGCAATGAAAGGATTTCTTCAAAAATGGCTTCCCAATTGTTTTGAACTTCAGACACAACACTTCTCAGACAGTCCTGATTGTCCGACCCACCGCAACCGCCATCCAGATAGCGAAAGCGGGCTTGAATAAAGTCGTTGCCGCCAATCTGCCAGGTGACAATGTTTGAATTTTGAATCGAGGTTTGAAACGATTGCGTCCCCAAGCCATTGAGAAGATTTTCACTTTCCCACCCATTACGCGTTTTGTTGATGAGTTCCACATCAAACCCTGTGTCAACTTCCGTGTTATTCAGGAAAAAACCCACATAGCTTTGCCCATCATTGGAATACCCTGCAGCAATAGAATCGCCCATGGCTGTGTAATAGATTTTGGGTTGAGCATTTTGGCTGCTGACAGAATTTACCAATCCAATACTGAAAAACAAAAGGGTGAATAAAATACGCGTGATAAAAACCTTCATGAATCTATTAAAGCAAACCATGACATATTATTCCACAACCATGTAAAATAGGTTTTATGATTAAAAAGTCGATGGATTGGGTCAGAGAAAACCCGCACGTGGCTCCCACCTTTTTGATAGTTGGTCTGTTGATCCCAATGTTGTGGCAAGTTATATATATGTTTTCAATACCTGCTCCCGTAGTGAATTCACACGCGAATATAACAGATAATGAAAAAATTGAGTTGGTGGTTTCATCCCTGGCAAAAGGATTTGAGGCAGGTGATGTTCAAGCGCTTAGTCAACTTTTTCATCAGGATGTGGTTGTGTTTGAGTTTGATTTAGAAACCTACGGTTGGGTGGATTTTCAAGACAATCATTTAAAACAAGAAATAGAAACACAAAAAATGCTGACTTATGGTTTTGATATTATCAAAATGACCATTCGCAACGATGTGGCGTGGGTTCAGACAGATTATTTTTATGAAGGCTTAAATGAGAGCCAGTCGTCATTTCAATATAGCGGACTTGCGAGCCTTGTGTTGGTTCGAGAAAATTCAGAGTGGAAAATCATCCAATTGCACATGAGCTAAGGAGATCATCATAAACAACATCACCATTGGGATTTTAGGCGGAATGGGTGTGAAGTCCACTGCGCCATTTTTAGACTTGGTCATCGAGCAGTGTCAGGCGCTTTACAGCCCCAAGAACGATGATGAATATCCACATATGATGATTTATTCTTTGCCCGTCCCGATGCACCTGGATCGCCCTTTGGATCACGAGCTTGTTTCATCGACCGTCGAAGCTGGTTTGCGCCGATTGCAGAATTGTAACGTCGATTTTATTGCCATGCCCTGCAATACAGCGCATCAATACTATGATCAGTTAAAAACATCTCTCGATGTGCCGCTGCTAAATATTATTGATGAAACGTTAGACTCCATGCCAGAGAGCGCAAACAGGATTTCTTTGCTGGCTGCGCCATTCACCATTGATGCTGGCATTTATGAAGAGGGCATTGCAGCAGCGGGGTTGGAATTTGTGCATCAACAGAATTGGCAGGATCAAGTGACCGCTTTGCTCAATGACATCAAAGTTAGCAAAGACATTGAGTCGATGAAACAGAAATGGCTCGATTTGTTGAACCAAGTGAAAGCAGCGGGAGTGGATCATGCGGTAATTGCCTGCACTGATCTCAATGCGGTGAGCCAGTTTGTCGAAGCACCTTTACCCATGATCGATGCCACCGAAATGCTGGCCAAAGCGACGGTTCAAAAATATTTAAAACTGTCTCAAGTGGCTGTTTGAGTCAGTAATATTAACGCTTTAAAACTTCAAAATAAAAAATTTGTCTTCCGAGTCTGAGATCGTGCATAATGGGCCTTGAGAGGGTTCGGTCATCTTTTTGATACCTACCCAAAATATCTGAATAGTTGAGTAAGAGCGGCATTTGTGCTGTGTGTTTCATTTTGTTGGGGGATGGAATGAACAAGGCGAACTTGCTTCGGCAAAAGATTTTGGCGGAAGTCAAACAGTTGGAAGTGTTGCAGATGAACCCTTCCAAGGATGACTATCGTGCGCTTCACGCACCTGCTGTTCGTATGATGCGACAGCGCAGTCATGACTGGGTGCGTTGGAAATATCCCAAGTATGAATCCTTTTTCGCCAACGGATCAGATGTTCAACCTGAAAAAATCAAACCCAAACTGATCGAAGTCACGGAACCCTGGCATGGTGACCTGTTCCGTCTGGCGAGACTCACTTGGTCGTTGCCATTTACCAAAGGTTTTGGCCGTCGATTGCGATTTCTGATTGTTGATGAAGCCAATGACAAATTGATGGGTGTGCTTGGATTGCAATCTCCCCCGCTTGATTTGCCTGCGCGGGATCAATTGTTCAATTATCCCGAAGATCGAAAAGTGGAATTCCTTAATCAGACGATGGATATTTTCACATTGGGTGCGTTGCCACCTTATGGTCGTCTGCTGGCTGGCAAGCTGGTGGCGATGGCTTCGGCATCGGATGAAGTGCGACAAGCCTATCAACGAAAATATCAAGGTCGATTGACTGAAATGGATCAGAATCAACTGCCTGCACGATTGGTGGCGATGACCTCCATCAGTGCGTTTGGGCGGAGCAGTCTTTACAACCGCATTAAATATAAAGATCGTTTGGTGGCTAAATCTGTCGGATTCACACAAGGCTATGGCAGTTTTCATTTGGCAGGACTTTACCCATTGATGCGCGAGTTTTTAGAAGCTGAAGGCGTCTGCACTCGTGGCGGGTTTGGCAAAGGACCGCGCATTGTGTGGCAGACGTGTACGCGCACGTTCGATCATCTAGGGCTTCCGCGCGAGTTGCTTAAGCATGGCATCAAGCGTGAGGTGTTTTTGTTTCCTTTGGTTTGGAATCTAACTGAGTTTATGGAAGGTCAGGATCGAACGCCCTGTTACTTTGAACAATCCTTTGATGAGCTGGCCGACTGGTGGCGACATCGTTGGTTGTTGCCGCGCACACAACGTATTGATGGCTGGCAGAAGTGGGATCATCAAAATCTGGAACACATTCTCAACGTCAATCTTCACTAAGTGTTTATTTACAGTAAAGCGATCACCAAGCCACTTCTGATCTTTGGTGAGAACCAGGTGGATTTGGGTGGCATAAACCGGTTTTGCTGGCACACATCAATGAATTGTTGCATCGTCACTGGAGCCAACGTGACCGCATAAGTGTAAGTGCCATCGTCCACTTTCTGCTTGAGGTAGTGTGGGTCCTTGTTTCCGCCGACGTATTTGAGTCGGTCATCCTTTGCATCCTTAATACCAAAGATTGAGTCAAATAGTTTACGTTGCACAATGTCTGCTGCGATGGTCTGTACGGAGTTTTCAGGATCAAACGCATTGGGGCGCGGCTTTAATCGTAGCCATGCGCCTTGTGTGTAGATACCGATTTCGTCGGATGCAGTGGCTTGATAAGCGTCAATGTCCGTGAGTTCTTCAACTTCAAAAAAAGGTTCTAGGCAGGTTTTAAATGTATCAAGCGGAATGATATCCGCTTTGACCAAACGGTTATAAGGCGCCAGCCCCATGCGATCCGACGTAAAGCACACGCCAAGAAAATGAGTATGACCCAACTTAACGGCAGCCATGCTGCGATGATTTCCATCTGCGACATAAGCATAGGGCTCAGACTTCAGGAGTTGGATAAATTTGGTCTGCACATCAGAATCTTTTACGATCCAGATTTGATGCAGGTTGTCGGCTTGATCTGTGGCGCTGTAGTCGCACGCTTTGCTATTAGCATACGCTTCCAGTTCAGATGCGACCTGGCCGGAGGTGTCATCAATGGCCAGATTGACCGTGCCGATCACGGACTGCGTTTTTTTCACCAGCAACACACGGCCTTGAACCTTGTGATCATGTACACCTTCGTTGCGGATAATGGGACCATTTGGTATCTGGTCGGTGCGGATTTGGTTGGTTTCCATCATTCCACCGAGGCCAATTTGCCGAACATTGGGGCGTTTTGGATCTTTGATTTCATAGATCCAAAGAATGTTGTTGAGTGTTTGGGTTGAATCGCTTTCAATCAAGTGGTGCATGTTTTCAGCAGCGCGGGCGAGGGCTTCATCCGAGTTTTCTGCCGTGATGTCTTCAGCTTGGGCAACATCACAATGAGCCATCGTGACTTTTAGAATGTTGTCCGGCTTGCTCTTCAAAATCTCCCAAATTTCAGTGTTCTCCTGAAACTCGTCGTAATTCGATCCGCTGACTCTCTCTGCTGCATCTGAATCCACAGGTACCAGCGCGCGCTCCACAGGCCGCATGTTGATCAAAACAACCTCCCACGGTTGGCAAACAGTTTGGTCCAGTTTTGGTCTGGACGAGGCCATCTTGACGGTTTTTATTCAAAGATGCAAAAACGAAATTTAAAGTTCTTTTCAGTCATCGAAAAACATTTTTGGAAAAATCTCAAAATGCCGATCACTTTCATCTCATTTCTCATTCAACTTTCATGAAAATCAAGTTCAAGTCCTTATTGGCTCTGCGTTTTAGAGATGATAAAGAAATGATATTTGACCACCATACTGTGACCACACAGCAAACGAAACTTTAAAAATTACAGGAGCCAAACATGAAACTGCTGAACAAACAAAACGAAATTGAAAACGAAACAAAAATTGACAAACAAACCAAACAATCTTTTAAGGAGTTTCAAATGACGTTGAAAAAATTGATCTGTATGATGGTCGTAGCGGTGTTGATGATGGGCGCTTGTAGCATGGTGAGTGAACAAATGGTGTTCGCTCAAGACGAATGTCGCCGAGAGTGTGAGGACGATCGCGAAGAAAATAAAGACACTAAAGATGAAGAAAAGAAAGAAGAAGAGCAGAAGGAAGAAGAAACCAAAGACGAAGAAAAAGAAGAAGATACTACAACTGAAGAACCTGAAACCAGAGAACCCGCTCGCCCAGATCACGAAGAAGAAGACACCACTGTAGATGTGCCGACGCCTCGACCTACGCCGACCAACGGCACAGGCTTCCCAACGGATGAAGAAATCAAAGACTTGTTGGCCAAGATTGATTGCATCTTCAACCATCCAGATGATCCCGAAGTGTGTGACGAAGAAGATACCACGACTTCTGGAACGGGTTTCCCAACGGATGAAGAAATCAAAGACTTGTTGGACAAATTGGTGTGCATCTCCAATCACCCAGACAACCCAGAAGTGTGCGATGAAGACGATACTTCCACCGCTTCTGAACCTGGCACAGGCTTCCCAACGGATGAAGAAATCAAAGACTTGTTAGATAAATTAGTGTGCATCTCCAACCATCCAGACAACCCAGAAGTGTGTGATGAGGAAGAAACCACCTCTAGTAATGGTTTTCCATCTGATGAAGAAATTGAAGATTTGGTGAAAAAGTTGGCTTGTATCTCTAATCATCCAAACGATCCAGAAGTGTGTGATGAAGACGAAGAAGATACTTCCAGCAATGGTCTTCCAGCCAGCGCCACGCTTGATGAAGTGATGGCAAAAGTAGACTGTGTGCCCACTCGTCCAACCGGCCCAGATAATTGTGATCAAGATGATGACAACACAGCTTCTGAGCCCGGCACAGGCTTCCCAACAGATGAAGAAATCGAAGACTTGTTGGCCAAATTAATCTGCATCTCCAACCATCCAGACAACCCAGAAGTGTGTGATGAAGATGATACGTCCACCGCTTCGGAGCCTGGTACAGGTTTCCCAACGGATGATGAAATCAAAGACTTGTTGGACAAATTGGTGTGCATCTCCAACCATCCTGACAATCCAGAAGTGTGCGATGAAGAAGAAACGACGTCCACTAGCGGCTTTCCAACGGATGAAGAAATCGACAAATTGGTGAAAAAGATTTCCTGCATCGCCAATCATCCAAATGATCCAGAAGTGTGCGACGAAGAAGACACCTCTGGTAATCAATTCCCAACGGATGAGGAAGTTGACAAGTTGCTCAAAAAATTGGCCTGCATCGCCAACAACCCAGATGATCCCGAATCTTGCAACGAAGAAGATGAAAACGATGAATAAAGTTTGAATCCGAGAGAAACTTTAATATTAGAATAAAAGAAAGGACACGCAATTGCGTGTCCTTTCTCTATTTCTCTGAAAAATTTTTTTAAACTAAATGTGCTTCAAATGCGATGGCCTGTAACGGGGCACGAGTAGGGTTGTCGCCGTGGTTTTTAGCCAAGGCTTTTGCGAGTTCTGCATTCAAATCAAACGTTGACCCTTTCATCAATTCTTCAATTTCCAGTGCCAAAGGAGAACTATATAACATTCCCTGTACGGCATCTTGAGTGGTTGGTGCAACGCTATCTTTTGGTAAAACAGAAACATTAATTTTCCCAAATCCTGCATTTTGGAGTTCTGTGCGAATCTCATCCACCTGATGATAGCCAAAAGGGGTATTCATAAAGTCGGGTGGGTTGTCGGGGAAAAATTCCATTAACTTTGTAACGATCGTATGAACATGCAGGTTTTTTTCTAAAGCATCCCATACACTAAACACAAATTTACCCTTGGGTTTTAAAACCCGTGCGGTTTCTTTCATGCCTGCCAGCTTGTCCGGAAAAAACATGATGCCAAATTGACAGACCACCACATCAAAAGAATCATTATCGTGTGGTAGATCGAGTGCATCAGCTGGTTCAAATGTAATTCTATTGCTGGATTCAAACTTGGATGTGGCGATGTCCAACATATCAGGATTGAGGTCTGTGACTGTTAGCATTGTTTCTTCATTCAATAATTGATGTAAATGGCGAGTGACCACACCTGTACCTGCCGCCGTTTCCAACACATGCTTGGGTTGATGGACAGATACACGTTGAGCAATATCCTGCGCATAGTCTTCAAATATAAACGGGACAAGATATTGCTCATAATTTTTGGCCATTTGGCTGTCAAAAACTGCATGGTTTTTATTCATGATGGCATCCCCTTTAAGTTTGAAAGTATAGCATAACTACAAAGTAATCCTTTTTTATACTGAGTGATATTCTAAAGGTTGTGTTTCCAAAACTAACACTTCACCTATCACAATGCCCAGATCAGCTTTATCCAAACCTTGTGTGGGATAAGGAATCACACTAAAATTTACAATAGAATGATTATTTCCAGGTTCGAAAGCGCCAATGAGTTTTTCGATAAGTTTTCTCCAATCTGGTTAGAGAATGAAGCAACAAGTGGTGTTCTCTATCGGATTGCGAAGTCCGATAAACCTGGGATGCATTATTTTGCCGGGTTGGACGGAAGTGGCCGAACAACGCTCACAGCCTGCCTGCACCCTTCTGATCAAATTGTTTTCTCAAGTTCGGATGTAGAATCCACAGAAACTCTCGCCTCATTTCTGGTTGAACAGGATCTGACAGTGCCTGGTATATTTGCACCTGATCCTTTTAGTCTCGCATTTGCAGAACATTACACAACAAAAACAGGAAAGCATTTTGAAGTGGTAAAGCAGTTAGGACACTACGCTCTAAAAGAATTAGAATGGCGTCCTCTGCAAACAGACCTCGTTCGGCAAGCCACATGGGCTGATAAATCTTCGCTTATCGAGTTTAGAGCAGCTAGCCAAAGCGAGGGCAACACGCAAAGGCCAATTGATCCAGAAAAAACGGTTGTTCAGGAAATTGAAGCACAGACCCTCTATCTTTTAGAAGTGCCGGATGGAGAAGTTGTTTGTACGGGGTCTTTGCAATGGGATCGTTCTCCACGAAGCGGCTATGTCGACAATGTTTATACGGCAACTGAGCATCGCCAAAAAGGCCATGCGACTTGTTTGGTCCATGCCTTGAGCAGCCTCATACTAAAAAAGAATTTGGTTGCGAGGCTCTCAGTGGATTTAGAAAACTTACCCGCGATTGCCGTTTACGAAAAACTTGGATTCAACAAAGATTGTCAAATGGATAACCTGCGCCAAGTTTCCGTAAGTTAATAGGGCATCGTTTGATTTGATTTTATCCCTCAAGAGAAATTGCTTTTGTTGCTGATTTTCTGAATCTTTCCATTGCCAAATAATAAGGGCCGCCGCCGTAGCTGATGCGGGCAACGCCCAATTCAGCGAGTTGTTTGGGTGACGGCACTTCTGGTTGCATCATGATGTTGACGGGCAAGGTTGAAACATCACACAATTGTTGAATCAATTCAGGATCCTTCAGCCCAGGGGCAAAAAATCCTTTCGCGCCTGCCTCAGCATAAGCGTGAGATCGAGCGATACTGTCTTCGAGGTGGCTGGCGTGTTCGCCTGGATCACTTTTCAAGAATAAATCAGTGCGTGCATTGATGAACAAGGGGATCTCTTTTTGCTGTGAAACATCCGCGATCGCTTTGATTCGTTCTGCTTGGACATCTTTGTCATAAATCTTGTCCGTGCCAACAATCTGATCTTCAAAATTGATGCCGATGGCGCCTGCGTCAATCACGCGTTCAACATTTGCTTTGAGTTGTTCAGGTGCTTCGGCATAACCGCCCTCAAAGTCGAGCGTGACGGGGAGGTCAACAGATGCGATGATTCGTTTGAGATTGTCAATCACAACCTCCATTGGAACAGCCTCGGCATCCGCATAGCCAAAAGATTGGCCCACGGACCAGCTTCCTGTTGCCACCGCTTTTGCGCCGACGTCTTGAAGAATGAGGGCGCTGCCGGCATCCCATCCGTTGAACAGAATGAGTGGGTTTCTTTTTTGGTGAAGCATTGCAAATTGTTCGGCGTGTTCTCGTTGTGTGGGCATGAGGGTCTCCTTGGAAAGATCAAATCAGGTTGCTTTAAGCTTAGTGTATTGGACGCTCGGACGCTGGCCAATTTCGGCCAGCGACGTCAAGTTTGCTATAATCCAGCACATCCTATTTGCTCGTGAAGGAGACCGCATGATTGAAAAACATCATCTGGATATCAAAAGTCGTGATTTTATTGCCAACCCTTATCCACAACTTCAGGAATTGCGCGACAACATGCCGGTGTTCTATGACGAGCAGTGGAATCAAGTGTTTTTCACTCGTTATGAGGATATCTCCACGCTACTGAAAGACAGGCGATTGGGGCGCAGCATTTTGCATATCATGACGCGCGAACAACTTGGTTGGCCGCCACCCGATCCCCGCCAGGCGGACTTTGATAAGTTTCAGGACAAAGTATTTATGGATTGGGAGCCGCCCGATCACACCCGCATTCGTTTGTTGATGGCCAAAGCGTTTACACCTCGACACATTGAAAGCATGCGGCCCAAGCTGGAAGCAACCACCAAACAATTGATCGACAACGTGATTGACAGTAGCAAAGCGGATTTTGTGCATGACATTGCCGAGCCGCTGCCGATTGCCATGATTGCCGATTTGCTGGGTGTGCCTGAAGCAGGCCGCGATAATTTGCGCCCCTGGTCTGCGGCGATTGTAAAAATGTACGAACAGGGTTTTTCTGAACAAGATCAAGACGACGCTTCCACTGCCGCACGCGATTTTATGAGCTACATTGGGCAGCTCGCGGACGAGCGGCGTGCGAACCCTCAGGATGATTTGATTACTTCTTTGGTTAATGTTGAGGATGAGGGTAAAAAACTTTCAGAAGATGAGCTTCGATCCACCTGTATCTTCCTGCTTAATGCTGGGCATGAAGCCACCGTGAATGCCTCTTCTTTGGGGTTGTTGAATCTCATTCGAAACCCAGACAAATTCCAACAGATGAAAGACATGGTTGATTCTCCAGACTGTGATGATTTTTTGAAGACGGCCACCGAAGAAATGTTGCGCTACGATTCTCCCCTTCCCATGTTCGAGCGTTGGGTGTTGGAGGATATGGAGTACAACGGGGTCGAATTGAAAAAGGGAACAGAGGTGGCTTTGATCTACGCTTCCGGCAACCGTGACCCGCGCCATTTTGACAAGGCAGATGAAATGGACCTAACCCGTAAAGACAATATGCACCTCACTTTTGGCATGGGGACCCATTACTGTATGGGGGCTGCTTTGGCCCGACTGGAATTGCAAATTTTGTTCAAAGCATTGATGAAACGAATGCCAAACATCAGTCTCAATGGTGATCCTGTTTACAGTGATGGCTTTGTGATTCGAGGCTTGAAATCATTGCCTGTGGCTTTTTAAAAATGTCAATAAACAATGTTCTTGAACAAAGCTGTCAATTTAAAACAGACAGACTGTCCGTGGATTACTGGGGCAACTATGCCTCAGTAATCCAAGATGCAAATGCTTTGCCCAGTAGAATTGCTTCGATACTTACGCCAGAAGTGACCAAAGCACTGCCACCAGGATGGCAGCAAATTGACACCATCAATAAAGCGAATGAATGGATAAAAGAGCGAGTTGAAGAAAGCGCGGCTTTCGCCATCCACCTTGTTTCTGAAAACTTGCTTGCTGGTTTCCTCTTCCTAAATGGAGAATATGTTTCAGATTCAAATTTGATTGACGTGCGGCTAGGATATCTTCTGTCTGAAGAAACCTGGGGAAAAGGACTCGGCAGCGAATTTATCAAAGGGCTTGCGGCATGCTGTGAAAAAGCAGAAAATATTTCCTCAATTTCTGGCGGTGTGGAGATCAACAATAAAGCCTCAATCAGGGTACTTGAAAAAAATGGTTTTGAAATCATGTCCTCAGATGAACCTATTGAAGGAACGATTTTTTTACAGAGAAAATTTTAAGCGTAATCTACAAGCTCAAACCTTCGATTTTGGGATCAATAAATACAAAAATGCAGACCCCATTAAAACAGTTGCACCCACCCACCAGGCAATTGGGATGGAATATGTGTTGGCCAGATAGCCCAGGATAAGGGTGCCGAGCAATCCTCCTGTTTGCATAAACAGCGAATCAAAACTAAGCAGAGTGGAGCGTCGTTCGCTGGGAACTTCACGGTTAAACAAAGTGCCGTGAGGCGCATTGGCCATGCCATTGAATGAGAATAACACCACATAAAAAATTGAAAATCCGATCAGGTTTGTTTGAAAAGCAAGCAGGGCTAAAAAGCTGCCCATCAATAATCGAACGCCAAACAACACCAGTGGATAGTGGTTGTTAAACAATGAACAAATCGGTGTGATGGCCCAACTGCCCAAAGATGCTGCCAAAAAATATGCGGCACTGAGCAATCCATAAACCCAGGTTTGCTCTTCGGAGGCCAACATGTCCTTTACTTGTGGTTGCCAAAATGTCTCCAACCCGGATAGCCCCACGCCCCAGGCCAGCGAAGTAAGCAACAGTAAAAACACCACGCGATGTCGGATGCCAAAAACGACTGCGGTTGACAACGTTTCAGGCACCTTCTTAAACCCTTCCCAGAATTTTGCACTTTGTGGCGGTTGATGTTCGTGCACGATGAGGGAAGTTGTTAGCAGTTGTATGCCGCCAAAAACAATGGCAATCATCAAATTGCCTGAGTAAATATCCAGGCCAGGCAATGTTTTGGTCCATTGGCCCAGGGTCATGGGTAACACCCCACCCAGCAGAGAGCCTAACCCAAGACCCAAAGGGATAAAAATACCAGCCTTTGCCAATGCTTTTTGTAGATTGCCTTGCGGATTAATTTTCATAAACTCGTCCACAAACCATGCATCAATTGAGCCTGATGAAAGTGCTCGCGCAACCCCCATGATCAGGAATCCAGCGGCGATAGAATAAAAATCCCACGATATCAAAACGATGGACATGGACAGAATGGTGACGATCATCGAAATAAGATAGAGTCGTTTACGTCCAATGGCATCGGCCAATCCACCGGTGGGCAATTCCAGCACAATGACCGCCCCTGACATGATGGCAATGCTTAGGCCAATCTGAAATAAATCCAATCCCTTCTCCAGTTGAATGAGCGTCATCACTGGAATAATTACCCCGATGACCATCCAATGAAGGCTTTGATTGATAATGAATACGTTAATCAGTTGGCGTATCGTGTAGGTGTGCATCGCTGAACTATAGCTTCTGTAAACTCAACTAGACAAATGGATGATTGAAGCCGAGATTTCATCAGAGTTTTATGACCCGAATGGATTGTAATCCGATACTTGGCACAAGCAACCAGTTTCGATTTGGGTCGAATCCAATATCTGCGGGGCCAAAAAAGCCATTCAAAATAATTTCCAAAGTATGGTCTGGTTGCAGCCGAAACACACGCCTGCCGCTGTTGTTGCTGATATAAAGATTTCCTGCGCCATCAAAAGCCAATCCATCTGGTGTGCCAAGCCCTTCAGTCACCAGTGAAATTTCATCCTCAGGGGACAGGGCCAATAATTCCCCAGTTTCAAATTCGGCGATCAGTAATGATCCAGGTGCGGCGAAATGGCCTTCAGTATCAATCAGCAATCCATTGGGTTGGCTCAATGCGGGCCAGAGGGTGTTGTCTAAAATAATTTCTACGACGCCATCTTGAATTCGATACACCCTGCCTTTGTTAAAATCAGAGGCGTAAAATCGGCCATCGGCATCTACAGTCAAATCATTGAGCAGCCCAGCGCCATCTGGAAAGGCATTTTCGGAAACAGCCACTGTCATTTCGCCTGCCTGCTCTCCCTGCGTTTCAATGGCACGAATTAAATTGACATCCAGCACATACAACGTACTGCCCACAAACACGCTGCCCAAAGGATCATTTAAGCCTGTGGCAAATCGGGTGACGCTGACGTCTTCGATGAACGGATCACCTTCAATCACGACGATGGTACCGTCGCCCTGAACATTGAATGTGCCGATGTTTGAGGTGTAATAACGTCCGTCAGGACCAGTGATCACGCTCTCAGGAGAGAGCAGTCGATGGCTGATATTGACGCTTTCTATTTGGCCGAAGAGCGTGAGGGCAAATAGAAACAATGTTGTGGCTGCAATGAGAAAAGATTTAAAATGCAAAAACTTCATGATTGATCAGCGAGTCTTCTTTTGCGTTTGCGTTCTGCGTGAAAGTATTTGTAAGTGGCCATGAGCAGGAGAATCCCGCCAATGAACACATCTTTGGTGGCTTCACGACCAGAGGGCGAAATCACCACATGCTCATATAATTCTGTGAGGTGGACCAAGCCCGACCCTGCCAGCACCACCGCAGCCACATAGCAGAAGAACTCTTTGGGTAATTTGTTTTTGTCATATTCTTTGCGTAAATCGTTGAGGTCGCCCATCTCTTGTGTGGCAAGTGTGAACGCCTGCTTTTCAGACAGGCCTTTTTCAATTAGGTTGTCGATTTTGCAGTACAGATGGTCTTTTAGTTCTTCAATAGCCGCTCGCCTGCTGAGCCTGAGCGACCTGCACCATAGATCAACTTCCCTGTTTAAGTGAAACATAGGTGCCTCCTTCGAGTTGTTTCAGCATGGCGTGGAGCTTATTCCAGTTGCCGCGTTGTGTGTCCAGCTCTTTAAGCCCCGCTTGGCACAACTGATAATATTTTCGTTTTCGACCCGTAGGGCCTTTGCCCCAGTAAGATTTAACCCATCCCTTTTTTTCCAAGCGATGCAATACTGGATACAACATGCCATCGGCCCACTGCAGATCGCCATCGGACAACTTGCGCACTTCCTGAATGATTTCATACCCATAGCTGTCGCCATGACTCAGGATTGAAAGAATCAAAGGCACTGCTGATGCTGCGACAAAATCTTTGGGTAAAGCCATATGCATTCCCCTTAAAAAATGAGATTGGCTATACATAGAAGTACTATGATTAAATATACCTAGTTGATCTAGGTATGTCAATAGACCAATGGAAAATGCTGAGGGTGTCAAGAAAAGACTTGCCGTGCCCCAATCCATCAGGGCACGGCAAGTATTGATTGCGGAAATTTAGATGAGTGGTTCGAGCAGGAGGGTGGCTTCAAACAATTCTCCCTCTCGATTTAATTGCAAGGTTACGATGGTGTCTGGTTGCCGCATCAATTGGGACAAAGCTTCCAATGACCAATCGTTGGCTGGGATTCCATTGACAGACACGATTTGATCTCCGGCTTCAATGCCAGCGGCTTGGGCTGGAGAGTTTTCCAGCACGTTAATGATTTTGATTTCCTCAAAATTTTCTCCTTCGGACATCAAGGTCAAGCCACTCATGTTGTAGTGGGAAGGGTCATTAAAATCTGCATTTGGGTCAAGAATCATCAGCTGGTTTGTGTAGTCAAACACAACTGTGAAGTGACGCAACATCTCTCCGCCGATGATGCCTGCTCGATCCGGATTGGCCAGTGCGCCTCCCTCATCCTGCGAAAATGCAGTGAGCACATCTGGCAAATTGAATTGACCCAACTGTAAAGAACTCACGCGACCCAGAAGTTGTTTGGTGGCACCACCCACACCAAAGCCAAGTGGACCATCCAATAGAGGTGAAACTTGATCTAGTAACTGATGCATCTCAATATACGGTTTGCCCAAAGCCAAAGCGCTTCTGGCACCACTGTCTACCATGAATTTGCCAGAATAGGTTTGACCTGCGATGGTAAAGTTGGTTTCGATAAAAGGATCGTTGCCTTCGATGGTGAAGGGGATTTTTTCTCCACTGCCATTGTAAACATATTGAGCAGGATCATAGAGATTCATTTGTTGTTGCTCGTAATCAATTTCGATGATGAAGCGACTGATGAAGTCGTAGCCCAAAATGCCGTTGATGGCGCGGCCTTCGAGCGCGGAAAGCGTGGCGAAATCGATGGAAGCCACTGTTTGCCCCGTTACCTGCACACCGGCCACTTCAAACGACACATCGTTGATCAGGGCCACTTCCACCGAACCCTCTCCTGCTCCGCCACCTTGCAGGCTGCCTTGGAGTTCCAGTTCCAGTTCGTTGGCGCGGTTGGTGTCAATAACAGTGAAGTCCGCGCCCGTGTCGAGCACAAACCAAATAGGCTCAGAGCCATTGACCTTGGTTTTTAAATAAATGTGATTGTTGTTCAGTTCAATGGGAATACCCAAACTGTCACGGCCATTTTCAAACTGAAAATCGGGGCCAGGTTCTTGTAGTGGATCGAACGCATCTGTCGCAAGGGTGGGGTTGATTTGGACTTCCTGGATGTCCATAAAGAAATCAAACTCTGCTTCGCCATTGGTCTGATGAAAAGAGAAGGGGAATTTGATCCCACCTACCTCACGCCAGTCACTGAAAAAACTCGTGAGCTGATCATCTTGAGAATGACGTTCTTCTTTGAACGGCAAACCACTGGTCTTGTCTAAATAGAAGGTGACGGGCTTTCCATTGCGTGGCTGGATCAATAATTTCCAATAAGTGCCTGTTTCATCTTCGCCTAAAAATTCTGCTTGGCCTGAAATGCCCTGTGACTGTAAGTGAGAAAAACTGCCCAAATAGGCGTTGGTGAGTTCGTCTTCCAGGTCCACGCCTTGGAGCGTTTGCACTTTGTTGTTGTGATCGAGTATCCAGCCTTGGCTGGCTGTGTGATCGTACACCGTTGTGATTTTATAAACATCAGCCAGATTCAGTTTTTGATGATGTTGACCTTCGCTGGTATACCATTCTTCCACAACACCTTCCAGTCCACTGGTGCGAATGGTGTTGGAAAAATAGACGGCTTCGACCTCATTCAAACGATCGCCGCCCACGGCTTTGGCCCAGCGTTCTAAGAGCGCATCGGGGCTTGGTGTTGCATCTGAGCTCGTTCCATTCCATATAAAAACACCAACCACCACAGCCACCAGTGCAGCTGCGGCAATGAGTATCGCTTGTAAATTCATTCGTCCTCCTCGGGAGATTCTTTTTTATCGAGCGGTTCGCGCGGATAAAGCACGAGTGTGAGGTGATAGTCAACCTCACCATCATCCTGATCGGCAGCTTCGAAATCTTTGATCCAGGTATCGAGTTGATCTCTCAGTGTTTCAATTTTTTCAGGTGTGGTTCGTATTTCTTCGCGAATCAGTTTGATGTGCAGGTTTTTTTCAGGATGATCCTGCTTGATTTCCAGGTTGCGACTGATCTCATTGAGCGTCGTTTGTAGCATGCCATTAAGTAATTCGTAATAGGCTTTAAGCGATTCATCGCGCGGCATGGAGGCAAACAACTGGCTGTCAACCTGTATGTCTTTTGCAACAGTTTGATAATATTTTTCAACAATGCCGCGTTTGGTTCGCGTCCGAACCAGTTTGATCAGCTTCAGTTTTTCTAAAATTTGCACATGACGATAGAGCTTGGTGGGCGGCTCCTCCAACAAATCGGCCACCTGCTTGGTGGTTAGCGCTTCGCGAGAAAACGCCTTAAAAAGTCGCATCCGCAACGGATCAGCCAACGCTTTAATCTGCTCTAGATCGTTTAATAAAAGACTTTTTTTCACTTTGATCACCTGAAATTGACGTTCATATAAATATGAATGTTCTTGGTTATGTTAATGTGAGATCAACGATCTGTCAAGCTTTATTCAACGCCAAGAAGTTTTTAAATAATACTTTGGGTTGATGGCTTATGGAGAGAATGTCAAAGAAATTTCATTTTCCATTTGATGAAGTTAGACAAATGTAAAACCTTCACAAAGAGTCTCTGGTTTGTTATACTCAATATTGATTTTGTGATTTGTAAAACATAAATAAAGGTAATGTAAATAACAATGGCGCATACCGTTTTGCCGGAGACATTAATCGCACAACTGATCGAAAATGCCGCCACTTTGGGTGAGCATCTTCAGCATGATTTCGCAAATATTGGCGAAAAGCGCGAACAACTTCGTAATCAATTATTGGACGAAGACATGATCTTTGATGTGGAAGCAAAATATCCACCCGCACGTCAGGTATTCACCATTGACGGGGCACATATTGCCGAGGTGGATCGTGGCAGTGCCTACTCCATTTCCTGTGCGGTTCGCGTCGGGGAAAAGTTGGAGGACAATGATCAGGCATCTACCTTATCTATTTTGCCGCATGTTGCCTGCCTCACTCAACTGTCAGCAGGGTTGATGATGATGCACGAAATCATGCTCTCTGTTCAGGTGGTGGAGCAATTTCCAAATGCGATTTGTTTGATTGATGGGGGACGTATCAACTCGATCATCCACATCAATCAGTTTTATTCCGGTATCGAACGAGATTTGCCAAAACAACTGGGCTATTGGCGTGATCAGGCTGAAGAATTTCCTGACCGCGAACCAGGCCGAACCCTGGCCGCGTTTGAAAGTCGGGATTGGTTGACGCCGTATCTGCTCAACTCACAAATCGTTGGCAATCTGAAACTTGTTACAACCACAACGTTGGTTGAAAACTACATGACTCAATGGGTCGGGCGCTTTGATGACAAGACGTTTGCCTCACTCGTTTTGGAAGCCAGTGAAGCCTTGCAGCCTGTATCAGCAAACATACCGGATCGGCCTTATCACGTCAGCACGGCGTATCCATTCTATGAGGAAGTCAACGAATCGGCTCAGTGGATCACGATTCCTGGTGACAAACATCAATTGCATCACCTGTATTATCGACCCGATGCGGTGCATGGTGTGTTTAAAATTGAAATGAATCGGGCTTTTTTAAACAACGAACCAGAGGTAGGTTCTTTGCTTTCCTGGTGGCTGCAAGACACGATGTCGCCGGATTTGCAGGAGCCGTATCGGTTTTACGTGGCGGATCGGTTTGCAAAATCTGCTGCCTCAGTTGCAAAAAACGCATTGAAAGAAGTTGCAAGGCGCGATATGGAACTGGCCTCTTGGGCTTGGTTTTTCAGCCAGCCGTATCGCACTGAGTAATTTTTAAAAATTTTAAAGAGGATTGCCAAAACCACATTTGTGTGAGTGGGAAACAACTTCAGAGAGACAAGGAGGGACCGCAATGAAGGGATGCGGTCTGTAACGCACATCCTCTTCATTTGCTGACGCTATGTCGATAATGAAACTCAAGGGCGGTTGGAAAAACCGTCGAGGAGGCGTTTTGAAGTCAGCGAACGGTCGATCATTCGGATCGAATGGTCATTCCAAGCACACATTGAATGGGAATGGTTTTTATTCCTCAGATCAGCGGGTAGAAGTCGCAATCGTTGGTTCGCCTAACTATGTGACTGAAGTTCACTTCGACGTGCGCGACACGCACTTGCAAAGCCCATTGCTGGGCACGCTGCTGACAATGGGCGTAAAAGTGCAAAGCCATCAAGGGCGCGAGGAATTGCTCGTGTTGGGTCAGGTGTCGCAGATCGAAACCCAGAACCGCTGGCACGAAGACCCTTCATTAAAGAATTACATCAAACTCCATGGTAATTTGCCACACCTCACCGAAATCGGCGACACGACCACGGGCACAATGCAGATTGTTGGTGCCTATCGTGAAGTGCTCAAAAATGGTGAAATTGTCTATCAAAAAACAAGACTGGCTGTGCCACCTGGCAGTGGCCTGAAAGTTTATCAGGTAGACAAACCGCTGATCGAAAAAATCATGGCCAGTGAGTTTGGCTACAGCTATTTGGGGAATTTCTATGGGACACTCGATGTCCCCGCCCCCGTCCTCGTCCGACACTTCGGTGGTTTTGATGAAATGGGATCAGGTGAAGCTTACATGGGTGGCGTGTTTGGTCCCAGTGGCAGTGGTAAAAGTGTGGTCGCAGCGTCGTTGATTGCCACCTGGGCGCACAATCCGCAAATGGGTCTTTTAATCCTTGATCCCCAAAGCGAATTTTCCACCAACGATTTTGGTACAGGCACCGGGTTTGAATTTAACTTCCATGAAATGTTAATTCGCTTCAGCAATGGAAAATTTAAACCCAAACAGCACATTATCAGCCTCGATCAGCTTTGTCTCGAAGGTTCTGAGATGTTTGTGCAGGTGTTGGTTGAAAAGGGATTTTTTAAGTCTCTCGGTGTTTCAAAACAAAAAGAAGCAGATGCAGCAGAGTCTGCCACGCAGCTTCTGGTCGAACTGGAAAAACAAAAACTGTGGGAAACCATCATGGATTGGGACAAGATCAATCGTCTCGATGTGCAATTGAACGAACGGATCAAATCTTCGTTTTCTGAATTGTTCACGCGCCAGATTGCGAATGCCTATGCGATTAAAGGACGTGAGGATTATTCCACAAAGTTCTATGAAAGCTGGCATGGCCCCAATTTCAATCTGAGTCAGATCTGGAATGAAACGGTTCAATTGTTCAGTCCCATTGATAAACAGGGCCGAACGCGAATCAGCATCCGTAAAGTGCTTCAGGACACGATTTTGAATGGAAAAATTCGCATTCTCGATCTCAATCCACAACGCATTCAAATGAGCCAGCGTTTCAAGCTGTATCTCATGGATTTCGTGTTCCGCAAGTTGCGTCAGATTTCTCACATGCATTACCGTGACGCTGACAAGCAAAAGAGCAATTGTCTGATTGTGCTTGATGAAGCCGGTCGCTTTATTCCGCAAAACCCAGGCAATGACGACATGCTTCGTCGCCTCTGCAAAGTGCTGACTGATAGCACCAAAGAGCTTCGTAAAATGCGTTGTGGTTTTATGTTCATCACACAGACGTTGGCTGAAATTCAGAAAGAAATTTTCCGTAACCTTCACTTTCGCATTTACGGTGTGGGTCTCGGTGTGGGATCAGACGCCGATCATATTCGCTCCCGCGAAGGAGACGATGCGTTCGAGCTTTACCGTGCCCTGCCCGATCCACGATTGAGTGGCACGTATTCCTTTATGATTGCCGGTGTGTTGATTGCCCTGGGCAGTTCAGGTCGCCCTATGGTGATAGAAGGTTTTCCTAGTGGACAAGCTTTGCTGGAAGCCAACGCGCATATTGCTCACTCAGTACGAGAGCCAACCTTGGCGGGCATCGAAGATATTGTGCTATAAGTAATAAATTACCAAATCTAAATGCTGATTGAAACAGGTTTCGCTTGAGTTGAAGGTTCAGGGATGGTTTGGTTGTCTTGTTTTAACGTTTCAATATATAAATCAATGGCTTCTTTAATGAGAATCTCTGTTTCTTCAAGGGTGTTTCCAGCAGCGATACAGCCTGGTAAATCGGGCACAGAAGCTGAATAATTATCATCAGCTTCTTCAAAAATGACCACAAATTCTTTCATGTTCGACCCTCCAAACCTGATTGGCGCCAAATGCTTTTCAACGTTCCTGGTGTCACGTTTTTGCTTGGGTGTCCAGCCACGACTACAATTCCAGATTTTTCTGGATGTTTGAGAATTCGATGACTGCCTTTGATTCTTACGTCTTTCCAGCCATCCTCTTTCAGTGTTTTTAATACATCTCTGATTTTTATTATATCGTGTTAGTTTGGATGAGGTTCAGATTCTTGCTTGTGGCCTGACAACACTGAATCGGCAAAGATGACGAACACAATCCAGATGAGGTCTGCGAAAAGCAAATGAATCATTTGCATCCACACAGGTGCTTTGAGCCAGATGTTCATCAGGCCAAAGATGAATTGGATACCTATCAGGCCGATCAAACGCCAGGATAACATTCGATGATGTGTGCCTGTTCGATGCGCTATAAAAGCTACAAAAGCGCCCAGGAACACAGCAAGTACGGGATGCCAGACACGAAGCTCAATCAGGAAGTGATTTGTAATGCGTTCCCTGGCAACGGACAAGGGAAACAACGTGTCTCCTAATGCGGTAATTGCGCCGGTCATGCCAAGAACAATCAAGCTCAACATCGATAAAAAAAGCCAAAATCGTTGTTCCATTTTCCATTGAACAGCAACAGGGCCAGTTGACCACAATGCAGTAAATGTGAGTGCGCCAAGCAGCAAAAATGTGTTTGCCAGATGCACGGAAATGATAACGGCCCTTGCAATAGAGCTGTTTTCCGCCACGAGTTCAAACAGCACCAAACCAGCGCCGACGAGAGCTTCGATCAAAATAAAGATCATGGACCAAGTGGCAGCACGTCGCGCACGGTGTCCAGGAATAAAGCTGCGAAACGCCCAAATGACCAATCCCAGGACCAACAACAACGCAAGGCCGCTGCTGGCTCGATGGGCAAATTCGATCATGGTTTCGAGTTGATTGGTCAGAGGAATGAATTCGCCCTGACAGGATGGCCAGTTTGCGCCGCATCCTGCGCCTGAGCCGGTGGCTCGCACCAATGCGCCCCAGAGAATCACCAGGATGTTGTAGCCCAAAGTGATCCAAGCGTATCTCGTAAATAAGGTGGTGTTACTTTGCCAGTCTGTTTTCATGACACTCCAATTTTACCCATTTGAACAAGCAATGCTAGAAAGCAGATTTGGAAACCTGCGATGAAAAACAAACCTACTCCAGTTGGAATTATGAAACGAATATCTGAATAAATATCCGCAGCCTTATCGTGCCCCCTTTATGTAAAGGGGGTTGGGGGATTAGGTGCCTTTGCTTATAATTTGATGCCTTTGGTTTTGAAGCCAATAAATCCTGTTTGTAAGCCCATTTTTGCATCTGTTTTGACAAAAATCAGGCATGATGATAAATAGGTCGTTTTGAAGTTTGGCAAGACAATAACAGCCAATGAGAGCGGTAAAACGATACATTTGTTAGCTAAGTTACTTTAAAAATTCTCAAATTTCGCTTTAATAGATAGTGACGTTCATCTCATTTTTGAAAGGAGGTTCGTATGGCCTTCTCTACGAACTTTCACGATGATAGCTTCGACTGTCGGACGGCATTGAAAACCCTTAAAGACTTGTTGCGGTGGCTTTCCCTGCGCCAGAGTTGGGAAGAAACAATCCCTATGTCAGAATGTGACAGCGTGGCCAAAACATGGGACCTTTTTTCTCACCAGGACAATATTTACGTCGAAATCACAACGGGAATGAATGGACAGTCACTGCTGCATCACTTTCCAGGATTGAGTACGCTGCCGGTGATGCCGGGTGAACAGCAATCAAAACTTGGCATGAGTCCATGCCAAGGACAGAAATTTTATTTCGGACCTTTTAACGAAGACCTGAAAAATCTTTAATATTTATCTTGTTAACATTAAAAAAGGGCAATCCATTATGGGTTGCCCTTTTCTCTATTCTGTTTGTATTTAGAACTAAACAAAACTAAATTATCAGAGTGTCATTTCTGCAGCGGCAGCAATTAAAATTAACCTCAAAGGTCAACAACCAAGGCGAAAATTTTAATCAGCCAATTCAATGTCAATCAAAACCAGGCCCAATTCAACGCGCTTGGATTCTCGCCTGAAAGATAAGTGTGCTAAATGTTCTTCATCCAATTATCCTTCATGCTGAAGCTGAACAACATGAAGGAGGATGAATGGGGCGATTTGAAAACAAAGTGGTCATCGTAACCGGTGGGAATTCCGGTATCGGTAAGGAAACTGCAATCCAGTTTGCGGGAGAAGGTGCGAAAGTTGTGGTTGCTGCGCGCCGAGAAGATGAAGGCAATGCAGTTGTTGAAGAAATAAAAGGTGCTGGCGGCGAGGCCATTTTTATTTCAGTCGATGTGGCAAATCCCGAAGATGTACAGCAGATGGTGAATCAGACTGTGGAAACGTTTGGTGGCCTCGATTATGCCTTCAACAACGCAGGTATGGTTGGTAGCGCTCGTGCGCCGATCGAAGATTATGACTTGGATGCCTGGGAGCGTGTGATGGCGGTGAATGTTACGGGTGTTTTCCTTTGCATGAAATACCAGATACCAGAAATGCTGAAGCGAGGTGGCGGAGCGATTGTCAACATGGCCTCAGTTTCCGGTTTCAAGGGAAGTTCAGGTGGTGCGGCAGTTTATGCGACCAGCAAGCATGCGGTGATTGGCATGAGCAAATCGGCAGCGCTTGAAAATGCGCAGCGCAACATTCGTGTCAATACGGTTTGTCCTGCGGTGATTGATACGCCACTGGTTCATGACAATCTCTTTGCCAGTGAAGAAGCAAAACAACAGGTGATTGACTGGCATCCCATTGGTCGCATCGGTGAGCCAAGAGAAGTGGCGGGCGCGGTGCTGTGGCTTTGCTCGGATGAAGCATCTTTTGTGACTGGGCATCAAATGATCATGGATGGCGGCTTGATGGCTTAAGGTTTATTGTTTATCTAAATTGAATGAGAAAAATGCCACTAAACTTTTGCTAAAAGTGACGTTAAGGAAGTTTCGTTTATGAAACAAATAAAAATGAAACAGGCCTTGTCGGCTCTATGGATTTTTTCTGTCTCGTTGCTGATGGAAGTAAACATCTATTCCACAACTCAGGCAGAATGGTATCAGCCAGATGTCAATACCACTTGGCAGTGGCAACTTCAGGGAGAGATTAACACGGGCTATGATGTGGATGTTTACGATATCGATTTGTTTGATGTGCCTGTTTCTTTGATTCAATCTTTACAACAGCAAGGGCGAATCGTGATCTGTTATTTCTCGGCAGGCTCTTATGAGCCTTTTAGAGTCGATGCGGATGATTTTCCTGAAAGCACATTTGGTTTACCGTTGGATGGTTTTGAGGAAGAACTTTGGATCGACATTCGTTCGCCTGAGATCCAATCAATCATGATGAATCGATTGGATTTGGCAATGGAAAAAGGGTGCGATGGGGTTGAGCCGGACAACGTGGATGGTTATATCAACCCAACGGGATTTGAACTGAGCGGTGAAGATCAACTGGCATTCAATTTCTTTCTTGCCAGGGAGTCGCATCAACGAGGGTTGTCTGTGGGGCTAAAAAACGACCTTGATCAAGTTCCTGAATTGGTTGCCGAGTTTGATTTCAGTGTGAATGAGCAGTGCCACGAATTTGACGAGTGTCATTTGCTCGACCCTTTCATCGAAGCTGGAAAACCTGTATTCAATGTAGAATATGAATCGTCATTTGTTGAAGATGAAGTTGTGAGAAATAAAATGTGCGAGCAAGCATTGGAACGCAATTTGCGAACGTTGGTTTTGCCTCTTGATCTGGATGATTCTTTCCGTTTCAGCTGTGATGAGGGTTTTTAATTTCCCAGATCACTCTTCTTTTAAATCTAACGTCGCTTAGAGGCACTTGACATCTCTTATTTAAAACATCTAAATAGTCAGGTTGTGGAAGGGAGCTATCATGCAATTGATTGAAGGCAAAGTGGTTTCAGCAAGCGTACTGGATCAGGTTAAACGCGATGTCGAAATCATTAAAGAAAAACACGGCATCACCCCAGGGTTAGAAGTGGTGATTGCTGGGGATGATCCAGCGTCACAGGTCTATGTTCGAAATAAAGTTTTGAAGGCGACTGAGATAGGGATGCACTCCGCCAAACATGAACTCAACAACGAAACCACTCAGGAAGAAATTCTGGGATTGGTGGACAAACTCAATAACGATCCAAAAGTTCATGGCATTTTGGTGCAGTCACCACCGCCACCTCAGATTGATGAACGGGCCGTGATTGATGCAATTGATCCTAAAAAAGATGTCGATTGTTTCCACCCTTACAACGTCGGTAAGTTGTTGATTGGGGATGAGGACGGCTTTTTGCCCTGCACGCCCAACGGCGTGATGGCGATGCTGGAACACTACGACATTGAAACCAGCGGCAAACACGCGGTCGTGTTGGGACGCTCCAATATTGTTGGCAAACCGATGATGGCGTTGCTGTCGCGCAAAGGAAAATACGCCAATGCAACTGTGACTATGTGTCACTCCCGCACGCAAAACCTTGAAGAACTCTGTGCCAGTGCCGACATCATTGTGGCAGCCATCGGTGTGCCCCAATTCGTGAAAGAAAACATGGTCAAAGAAGGCGCAGTGGTCATCGACGTGGGCATCAACCGTATCGAAGACGCTTCGAAAAAGAGTGGCTTTCGTTTGGTTGGCGACGTCGATTTTGACAATGTGGCCGAAAAGTGTTCTTACATCACACCAGTCCCTGGCGGCGTGGGTCCAATGACGATTGCCATGCTGCTGAAAAACGCAGTGACGGCCTGCTGCATTCAACATGGAATTACACTCTGATGACAAAACGATGTGGGTGGTGCGGCGATGATCCGTTGTATATGGACTACCACGACAAAGAGTGGGGCGTGCCGTTGCATGATAATCAACAGTTGTTTGAGTTTTTGTTGTTGGAAGGCGCACAGGCAGGGTTGAGCTGGATCACTATTTTGAGAAAACGTGAGAATTATCGAAAAGCATTTGATAACTTTGATCCTCACAAAATTGTGAAATACAGTGACAAGAAAATCGAAAAATTGTTGCAAGACCCTGGCATTGTGCGGAACAAACTCAAGGTGAATGCGGCGGTGACCAATGCCAAAGCGTTTTTGGATACGCAGAAAGAGTTTGGCACTTTCGATAAATACATCTGGAGTTTTGTCGATGGCAAGACGATTCAGAACAAGTGGAAAACGCTTCAAGATGTGCCTGCATTCACTGAAATCTCTGATGTGATGAGCAAGGATTTGAAAAAACGTGGTTTCAAGTTTGTAGGCAGCACCATCTGCTATGCGTTCATGCAGGCAACGGGCATGGTGAACGATCACACCACCACCTGTTTTCGCTATAAGGAATTGAAATGAATGTGGATCAACGTGGCAAACTAGAAGACAATCCGTTTGATTATCAAATCACCAAAGATGGCAAGGTGATGATTTCCTATCAGGGCAAGCAAGTTAAAGTCATGAAGGGGAAGCCAGCGGAAAAACTGATCGCACGGCTCAAAGATTCGGACGAATACAATACTCAACTAGAGCTCGCTCGCGTCACAGGCAACTTCAAACGTGGCAATGAACGAACAATGAGGCATAAAAAATGAGCAAGAATTATTTTAAACAGGATGCACCCATCATATTTCCAACCGATGACGGCAAAACCATCAAGGAACATTTTGGTCGTGGTGTCACCAACGATGAACACGTCAGCATTGCCTACATGATTGCACCACCTGGGTGGGGAGAGCCCCATCAGAATCCTGAATTCGACGAGTACACCCTGATGTTTAGTGGTAAAAAACACATCGAAGTGGATGGTGAGGAACTGGTCCTCAACGCTGGAGAATCCATCCTGGTTCGCAAAGGGGCACGGGTTCGATACTCCAACCCTTTTGATCAAGATGCGATTTACTGGTCTGTATGCCTGCCTGCTTTTTCTGTTGAAACCGTTGGTCGCGAGGATTAAAGATGGATGTGCTTAAATACAATCGCGAAGCGTGGGATGCTCAGGTTGAACAGGGCAACATGTGGACCATGCCTGTCACCCCCGACGAAGTGGCGGCGGCCCGCCAAGGCGACTGGGAAATTATCGTGACGCCGGACAAACCTGTGCCGCGCGAGTGGTTTCCTGAAAAGATCGAAGGTTCAGACATTTTGGGCATGGCATCAGGGGGTGGTCAGCAAGGGCCGATTTTGGCGGCACTTGGAGCCAATGTCACCATCTTGGACAACTCTCCCAATCAGCTTGCGCAGGATAAAATGGTGGCTGAGCGTGAAGGGATGACCATTCGCATGGTTCAGGGCGACATGGCCGATATGCATCCGTTGGAAGACAATTCGTTTGATCTTGTGATCAATCCTGTTTCTGTGGTGTTTGTACCGGATGTGCGGCCTGTGTGGAAAGAAGCTTTTCGCGTGCTGCGCCCAGGTGGCGCATTGGTTACAGGCTTTTGTAATCCAGCCGTTTTTATTTTCGATGTGGCTGCATCCGAAGATCGCCGTGAACTGATTGTCCGCCACAAATTGCCTTATTCCGATTTGAACGATTTGAACGAAGAAGAACGAAAACGATTTTCAGATCGCAATGAACCTTTGGAATATGGCCATACCTGGGATGATCTCGTTGGCGGTCAACTTGATGCTGGGTTTCTGTTGGCAGGGCTTTACGAAGACAACTGGCATCCTGATGGTAAAAAAGAAGTTCCCTTGGCCAACTACATGGATATGTTCGTGATGACCAGATCGATTAAACCACTTTAAAACAAAAGAGGACACACAAATTTGTGTGTCCTCTTTACTATTCAATCAATTCAAAAATCTTAGTTAACGAAGGCTTTGGAGATAAGCAACCAGTGAGATGAGGTCGTCACCTGTGATGTTATAGTTTGGCATCAGCTTGCCGCCTTCTGGATCGCCGAAAGTGTAGACACTCAAGGAATTATTGATATGTTCACCTTGCCATTCATCGGTGCGGCCACGCAATCCTTCGCGGGTTAAATTTGGCCCCTGGTTGCCGACAGCACCATCTACACCAGCAATGGTGTGACAGGCACCACAACCATTGTTCTTAAATAAATTCAAACCACGCTCAATCAAAGCACTGTCTGGATTCATCGGTGCAGCTTTGGCCAAAATCTCTTCGGGTACCTCACCTGCGCCGGTTTCGATGCCTTCGCGTTCGTTGTTGAAGGTGCCAATGTAGGCGACCAAGGCTTCTTTTTCGTCGTCGCTGAGGTAAGCGTAGGATGGCATCATGCTGTTTGGCACGAGAGATTGTGGTTCGTTTAGTTTTTTCAGCAACTGCTCAGGCTGATATCTCATGGCTGCGTTGCTGAGGCTGGGGCCAATGTTGTTGCCCACCAAGCCAATTTGATGGCAAGCCATACAACCGGCGCTGTTGAACACTTTTTCACCCAAGGCAATGACAGATTCAGAGTCCACTTCATCCTTGTGGAGTGCGGCATAGGGCTCAATCGGTGTTTCGACATCGTGATGCCCCACAGGCAACAGACCGCCAAACAACGCATCGGCCTGACCGGCCACAAACATGGCAAAATAAATGAAAGCCAACAACCAGAAAATATTTCCCAGACGCTCAAATTTCATATCACAAACCCTCTTCAGTTGGGCAATGTGCTTTTGTTTAAGAAAACAGTTTAGATGGATGAAACAACCCCAAAAGCCGTTGCCATTGTAATCGAGATTCTAAACCAATGGAAGTGTATGCAATGTGAGAATCGGTGTCAAGCGCCTGTGGTCTCGGCTTCAGTAGAGTCTACGACATCGACCCAAACCCGATGATAACCGGTGGTACCATCAGGGAAAGCGCCGGTACGTTTTTCTATTTGTGGAAGGCCATTGCCATCAAAGGCACGGGAAATCACGCCCACTTGACCCAAGGTGTCCGGTTGCCACAAGTAAGCCCAACGCACCCAGGTGTTGGGTTCGCGTTGAATTTCCAGCTGGGTTTCGGTCCAGGTTTCGCCATTGTTGCTGCTGACTTCTACCTTGGAGATACCACGAGTGCCAGCAAATGCCCAACCTGCAACAATGACAGGTTGTTCGATTTCGAATACATCTGCGAAGGAAATGGTTTCAAGTTTGGCATACGTATTGATTGGGGCATCGTCCACCCACCCACGTTGTTGCCAATAGCCTTTGTAATCGTTGTTGATCACTTCGAGTCGATCGACATGTTTGATGTTTTTCATGCCATATTGTCCTGGCACAATCAATCGGAGGGGAAAGCCATGCTGGGCGGATAAAGGTTGATCGTTTAAGGCCCAAGCCAAGATGATGTCTTCTTGCTGCAACACGGTTTCAATGGGCAGGCTGTCAGAGTATCCATCGCCTGCCTGCAACACCAAGTCAATGCCGCCAGGTTTTATTTTGGCCCGTTCCAGGAAGTGTTTTAACGACACACCCGTCCATTTGCCATTGCCTACCAAATCTTCGGTGATGGCGTTGTAAGGGTCAAAGTCGATGCATTGAAGCGTATAGTACACATCTATTTGCGGCAGGCTTTGAATTTCCTGGAAGGTGAGCTTGAGCGGTTCATCAACCATGCCGTCAATGGTGAGTGAGCCCCAGTCCTCCAGGCTGATTTCAAATGGTGACAGGTTTTTGGACACGTAGTAGAAATCCGGTTCAGGCGTCAGCCAGGTGGATACATTGGGAATTGATTCGTAATCGATACGCCCTTGCCGTAAGGCATCAACCAATTCGGTAGACACCGGTACTTGAGGGTTTTCTAAAATTCGCTTAACGGGGTTGAGGTCGTTACGGATCAAAGGCCAAAGAATTGCTGAGCCTGCAACGGTTCCCAATGCGCTGAGCCAGCGACGGCGGGTCCATGCTTTTGTTTGGGCCAGGGTTTCGGTTTTGATGGCTTTTGCTTCTGCGGGTTGATCTCGTCGCAGCAAGGCAAAGATGAGCGCATAGCCAAGGCTGGTCAATAACAGTCCTGAAATCAGCATGGGGAGGTCTGGCAATTGAACTGCGGATGAGATGAAGGTAAAGCCAAAAGTGGTGACCAGAATGATGCCACTGAGCATTAGGAAATGAATGATCCAGCGTGCCTGCGGGGCGATATAGGCGATGACGCCGCCCATCAGAATTTGTACCAGCATCGCAACATAGAGGCCGAGAATCTTGGCATCTGCACCAAGAGTATTGATGAAGACGGTTTGAATTTCGCCGTGAACGATGGCGAAAGACCATTGTGCTGCAATCTCTGGCCAGAACATCAAGCCAATCACGCGATAAGTCCAATAGCCAACAAAGGTGACGATTAAGCCAGCCAGTGTGCCATACCAGAAGTGTGGTGATGTTTTCACTTGGTTTTGTGTCATCCTTATCTTCCCATCTAAACTCATTGATTAGAATAATGTTTCAGTTTTAGAACTGAATTTACGTAATTTAATCGTAGCCCCTTTGAGATCAAAGGGGTTGGGGATTTGAGGATTTGAAGTTTTTTTATCTTAAAATTTCAAATCTTTTGCTTGAATCCTATTATACATTACGAAGAAACAGCCCTGATTAGATCCCTCACCAATTGTTCTGGTGTTCGATTGGTGCAGTCGATGGTGGTTTGTGCGTATTGATGATAAAAAATTTCTCGTTCATTGAGGATGTCTGTCAAGGTTTGCCCAGGTTGGTGAATGACGCCCCGTTCCACGATGTCACCGATGCGGTGGTTGAGTTCGTTGAGGTCCACTTTGAGCCAGATGGTATGGCCCAGTTGTGTCAGATGTTCCATGGCCTCTGCGCCAAAGACCACGCTGCCGCCGGTGGCGATGACGCAATGATGAACGTTGAGTTGGCGGACATGATGACTTTCTAATTGGCGAAAGGTTTCAGTGCCTTGAGTTTCGATGATTTCATGAAGTTTTTGTTGTTCTTGAGTTTGGATGTACACATCCGTATCGATGAAATCCCAGCCAAGGGCCTTGGCCGTCATCACGCCCAGAGTGCTTTTGCCGGAGGCCGGCATGCCGATGAGGATCAGGTTTTTAGTCATTTAACAGAGCTTGAGGGCCAGCACCAGTTCGCGGCAGAAGGCGGGCAAATCGCTGGGAATCCGTGAAGTGATCAGGTTGCCATCACGCACGACCACTTGATCGACCCAGGCGGCACCAGCGTTTTCCATGTCAGCCCGAATTGAAAAAAAGCTGGTGACTTTTTTGCCTTGGAGTGCGTTGGCAGAACACAGCATTGAACCTGCATGAGAAATGGCAGCGACAATTTTGCCGCGCTCATACAAAGATCGAACCAATGACACCATAGCCGGGCTGCGGCGCATGTGGTCAGGAGCGAACCCTCCTGGAATGACCACGCCTTCGAAATCGGTGACGCTCACATCCTTGGCAGCTCGCTCAGCTTGGGCGGGATAACCATAGTGGCTGGTGTATTCTTTGGCTTCAGCACCAACAGTGAGGACTTTGGCTCCGGCTTCCTGAAGACGGTAATAGGGATACCAGAATTCCATTTCCTGATAATTGTCTTCGAGCAAAATGGCGACGTTCTTTTGCTGAGTAAGCAATCCCTTCTCCTTTGTACGTGCTGTTTTTAATGTAGCCTTTTTCGATTGGTTTCGTCAAAAGTGGGGTTCTGGGGGGGATTGCTTGACAATCCGTGAGAGTTGTTGTAGTGTTTCGATAATGATCGAATTAACGAAACAAACTGATACTGATACGTTATTAAGAATCTTTAAGGCGCTGTCAAATGAAAACCGCCTTGAGATTTTTAACCTGGTGCGCCAGGGTGTCGGCAACTGCTGCAATGTGGATGAGCTTGGCGATCGTTGTAGCTGTGTTTGCGACATTGGTGCTGAGATGAATCTGGCACTGTCTACAGTATCCCATCATCTGAAAGAACTGCGTAATGCAGGGCTGATTCACTGTCAAAAGCGTGGTCAGTGGGTGTTTTGCACTGTTAATGAAAATGCACTTGGTTTAATTGGTGAATTTTTGAAGTAATAAAATTTTTAGCCAATATTTCGATAGTTGTCGAAATGTTGAAGGAAAGGGTTTTCTTATGGAAAATATCAAACAAAAAGTTCAGGAGCGCTACACACAGGTGGCGCAAGGGGCCAACTGCTGCGATTCCAGTTGTTGCAGCGATGTGTCGGATAAAGCAGAGCACCTTCAGGGGTTGGGCTACAGTGATACCGCATTGGGTGATTTGCCTGAATCTGCTGTGGCTGCGGGGGCTGGATGTGGCAACCCCACAGCTTTTGCAGAAATGAAAGAAGGCGAAACGGTACTTGATCTGGGTAGCGGCGGTGGCATTGATGTGTTGCTTGCGTCTAAACAGGTGGGGCCATCCGGTTTTGTGATTGGCGTGGATATGACGCCTGCCATGTTGGAAACAGCACGGAAAAATCAAGAAAAAGCCAATGCCACCAACGTTGAGTTTCGTGAAGGTGAAATCGAAAACCTTCCAGTAGACAGCGACAGTGTTGACCTCATTATCAGCAATTGTGTGATCAATCTTTCGACAGATAAAGATGCAGTGTTTTCAGAAGCGCATCGTGTATTGAAGCCTGGTGGTCGCATGGTGGTGTCAGATTTGGTGACCACGGGTGACTTGGGTGAAGATGTGAAAAAGAGCGCCGAAGCCTGGGCAGGATGCATCGCTGGTGCGCTGGATCGAGATGTATATCTGCAAAAAATTCGTGACGCTGGTTTCAGTGACGTGACGGTTCAGGAAGAAAAATGCTATGCAGTGGGGATGCCCATTGTCAGCATGAATGTTCGCGCTGTGAAAAGTTCCTGTTGTTAGGCACTGAGTCATAATATTCAAAAATCTCGAATCTGGCCTTTCATTCTGTGAGTGAGAGGTCAGGTTGCATTTTTCAATAAAATTCTCCACCCTCGGATGAAATGAACGCCTCCAATCCAATCCATTCATTTGAGCAATTGGTAAAGCGAATCCACCCTGAAGCCAAGTTAATTCGCCATTGGCCTTTGACGGGTGGGGTGTCTGCACAGACCACAGCCATCGAAATTCAACATGCCGATGGCAAGTTTCAAAAAATGGTGGTCCGCCAGCATGGCGAGGCTGATCTGAAGCACAATTCAAACGTTGCTCAGCATGAGTATCAGCTGTTACGTCAATTGCATGATGTAGGATTGGCTGTGCCTGATGCCTACGATTCATCCGGCGATATTTTTTCCAGTCCCCATGTGGTGATTGAATTCATCGAAGGTGGAACTGTTTTTAATCCAGTCGATTTGGATGACTATTTGAAGCAATGTGCCACGCACCTGGCAACCATTCATCAAGTTGATGTTGAAAGTCTGGATTTGGGTTTTCTTTCCACACAGACTGAAAGTTATGCCAAAAAAATTCAGGCTCAGTCCGATCTGTTGGACGAATCCATCAACGAAGGCCAAGTCCGAGAAGTATTGAGCGAAACATGGCCTTGGCCTCAGCACAATCCAATGGGCTTGCTTCATGGTGATTTCTGGCCTGGAAACCTTTTGTGGGAAAATCAAAAGTTGGTTGGGGTTATTGACTGGGAAGACGCTCACTTGGGCGACCCTTTGATTGATTTTGCCATCAGCCGCGTAGAAATTGCCTTGGCCTTTGGGCTGGAAGCGCTGGCGTTGTTCACCCATCACTATCAATTGTTGATGCAGCTGGATACGCGCAACCTGTCATATTGGGATTTGTTTGCGGTGCTGCGCTATCCATACAAATTGTCTGAGTGGACTGAAGATGCTTCAACTGAAAAACGATGGCGACAACGAATCAACAAATTCGTTGACAATGCTGTTTTAAATTTATCTGTCTAGAAACGAACCTTATGGGCAGTTTTTATCAACGACCCAAAAAGGATTGCCTTCAGGGTCGTTGAATCCACCAAACCAGAATTGGCCTTTTTTGTCAAAGGAAGGTTCGAATGGGACCGTCGCGCCATGAGATTTCACATGCGCAAAGAAAACTTTTACATCCTCAACCGCAAATTGAATCCGCACACTGTTTGAATCTTTTTCTTTGGCGTTGATGCCCATTTCGCTGGCACTGGCGATGCCAAGCTCTATGCCATGATCATTAACAAAATGTGTGTAATGAAAACCATCTGCTGTTTTTGACTTCACGTTTAAGTTGAGGACATCCCGATACCAAGCCACCATTTTGTCGTAATCTTCGGCAAAGATAACAGATTCCCTAGGCAGAATTTGCATGTAGGCTCCTTTAGTTTAGATACAGTGACGCTATTATACATTTTTATTTCAAAACATTCTAGGCAGAGAAATGCTCAACTGGATGGTAAAGTAATGGCATCGTTTGATTGGAGCTTTCATGCACAAGCATCTATTGCGAAACCTGCTCTGGCTTATCCCGCTTAGTTTTTTGTTGTTGATGTTGGGGATGCCGCTGCTGTCCATCCTGCGCGAAGCTTTTTGGGACAAGGGAGGCTGGACGTGGGAGCCGTTTGAGATTGTGCTGGAACATGGGTTCCTGTTTAAAATTATCAGGCTGACGTTTTATCAGGCGACGTTGAGTGCGTTGTTGAGTATTGGCATCGGCGTGTTTTGGGCATCGGTCATGGCGCGATACGAATTTCCCTTCAAACGTACGTTTCAATCATTAACCATTATCCCATTTGTGTTGCCAGCCGTGACCGTGGTGTTGGGCTTTATCCTCATGTTTGGGCGTCAGGGATTTTTGAACACCACATTGCAATCATTGTTTGGGTTGAGTGACCCACCGATTCAGCTGTTGTTCTCGTTGCCTGCCATCGTGCTGGCTCATGCATTTTACAACGCGCCGATTGTGGCCCGCCTGACCCATGCGGCCTGGGAGCGACTTGATCCTGGTTATGAGGAAAGCGCCAACTCGCTTGGTGCAAATGGATTGAGAACGTTTGTGTCTGTGACGCTGCCGCTGCTACTGCCATCGATCATTACGGGTGGCGTGCTGGCATTTATTTATGCTTTCCTGAGTTTTCCCATTGTGCTGACATTGGGCGGGGCGCAGTTCACCACGCTGGAAGTGGCCATCTATACGGAGTTTAAGCAACGAAACATTGATGTCGGGTCAGCGTTGGCATTCACCCAAATTGTGATGCTGATTGGATTTACTGCCACGTATCTATGGTTGGAGCGCCGCTTTGCTTTTCGCACGCTGCAACGAATTGCACGGCCTGCACGCCACTTGTTTAATTCATTCTCAATAAAGCGAATCCTGCTCTGGATCACGCTGCTGATCACGGGCGCATTTTTTGCAGGTCCGTTGTTGAGCGTGCTGTGGATGTCGCTGCAAAGCAACGAAGGTGGATGGAGTTTGGCCGCTTACGCAAAACTGTTCAGCAATCAATACGAAGCTATCCTGGAGGGTTCGCCAATCAGCATGATTGCCAACAGCTTCAAGTTTGGAATCGGCACAGTCATGTTGGCGCTGATGCTCGGACTGCCCCTGGCTTGGAGCATTGTGCATCAAAAGCGAAATTGGCTCAACACATTTGCCATGCTGCCGCTGGCAATTTCCTCGATTGCTCTAGGGCTGGGATTGCTTCGATCAGTCAATCAACCGCCGCTGGAATGGGTGGATCGGGATGTGGTCATCATCCTGGCACACACATTGTTGGCGTTGCCGTTTGTGATTCGCGCCTTGGTCCCTGGGTTTCGTAACTTTGACCTGTCCCTGACCGAAGCCGCCAACGCCTTGGGCGCATCCACCTGGCAAGCGTTTCGATGGGTTGAGTTGCCTCTGTTGAAACGATCCGTCCTGGTCGGCGCAGCGTTTGCATTTGCCATCTCAATTGCCGAAATCAGTGCGACCTTGGTGTTGTCCAAATCCGGTTTCATGACACTCACTGTGGCAGTCTATCGCGTGGTGCTACAACGCACCCCTGGCATCGAATTCCTCATCAACGCCAGCGCCATGAGTGTGGTGTTGATGCTGATTACAGGATTGGTTTTCTGGCTCATTGAACGAAGTGGTGAGCGAGTGATTTAAAGGCGGGTTGGAAAGAATAGAAGGCAAAAAGATGAAAAATGGTTAAAGGCTCTAATCCCCCAACCCCCTTTTCTAAAGGGGACTACGATAAGACTGCGTATGTGAATGCTATAATGCGATGCTTTACCCGAATTGATTTTGGTGGAGGGATTGTCTAGTTTTCCTGTCTCTCTCATCCTAATCCAACTTTATTAAATAGATACTGCCCTTTTAAAGAGAAACGCAAAAAACCACGATTCGCAATTAAGAACCAACTCACGTAGTTTTATCGTAGCCCCCTTGATGTTAAGGGGGTTGGAGGATTTGAATGCCTTAACTCTTTATTGGCTGATCTGTATTTTTGCTTTTCAATTTCTCTTAAAATGGAGGCGCAACAATCACCGTTTCACTCACACTTACATCATTGGCGCGGAATGTGATGGTGAATTCTCCCGCGCGTGGGAAGGTCACCTCGTAGAACAAGGGGAGACTGGTTTCACCTAAAACGGGTTGGCTGAATCGACGTCGATCTGTGAAGTTGTCGCCAATCACTTCCAGGCTGATGTTGGCAAAGCCTTCGTCGAAGCTGGTGTTTTGGAGTGTGGCCGATAAGGTGACCGGCTGGCCTACAAAAATAAATTCTGGGATGGTTACATCCACAAGTTGAAGTTGAATGGTACTGTTAATCGGCTCAAGCAAGAATGATGCAGATTCAACACGGCCACGGATTCGATCCCCGCGACCATTGGGGTTGTCGTCAGATTCAGGGCCGGTGCTGCTGCCCCACCAATTGTCATGGGCGCGAATGGTTTGCAGATTGAACGGGGCCAACAGCCCATAAGATCGGTTTCGAGAAATGTCATTGTTGGAAATTTCAATATCACGAACGCGCGAACCACTGGACACTTGAATCCCCACACGGTTTCCACGAATGATGTTGTCACGAATGATGACGCGACTGGTTTGTTCTACCCGAATGCCCACGGCAGCGTCTACCAATCGCAACCCTTCCACCGTTAGGTTGCTCGCATTGATGGTGAGTAGCGTGTCACTACCGGTTAATGTTGAGCCGTTGCCGATGAGGGTCAGGCCATCCACATTGACGTTGAGTGATTCGCCACCCAGATCAAAATCCCCGCCATCGAGAAGCAATACATCTCCAGGGAGCACAGCAACGCCAGAATCAAATTCGCCGCCAGATAAAGCTTGCTTCAATGTGGTCATGGAGTTGATATGAAACGTTTGTGGGCCAGGCGCAGGCAGTTGTGCAACGAAAGAAGTACAACCCATCAGCACTGCGCTCAGTAACAGCATCAATCCGCCAAATCCAGAAATACGGTGGTTCATCAAACACTCCTTGTTGGGGTTGCTTGTTGTTATTATACAGAAGGTTTTTTATTGATTCGTGAGGCAGCTCACAAATTTGGGAGGTTTTTAGGTTTGAACATTTACGATATCACTCGACCGATCACGCCGCAACTGGCAGGCTGGCCAGGGGACACTCAATATTCCGCCAAAGAGATGATGCGGATTCAGGATGGCCATTCGGTCAACCTGTCCACTTTGACCTTGAGTGCACACCTGGGAACACATGTGGATGCACCCTATCATTTTGAAGCCGATGGCATGAAAATGAATGATGTCGATTTAAGTGCTTACGTTGGCCCTTCCACGGTGGTCGATTTTCGTGATGTGGATGGGGCCTTGACCCCAGAGCATCTCGGCCGTGTTGATTTAGACAAGGCTGAGCGGTTGCTCATTCACACAAAATATAGCCTCGTTGCAGATGATCAATGGTACTCCGATTTTGTCTATCCCACCCCGGAAGCAGCACAACTGATGGTTGATCATGGTATCAAGTTGTTTGGCACAGATTCACCTTCCGTCGATCCTGAAACAGACAAACTGATCCGCACACATAAAACATTTGGACGAGGCAATATCTACATCCTGGAAGGCTTGCAGTTAACCGATGTGCCGGCTGGTGAGTATGAATTGACGGCCCTGCCTCTCAAACTTGATGGCGACGGTTCGCCTGTGCGAGCGATTCTGAGGGGCTGATTCTTACAAGACCACATCTAATACGGCTTCGACAAGCGTGTCTGTATCACCAAAATCCAGGTTGACCAGCGCGGTGATGATGATATCTTCTTCCGGGAAATACCACATGATTGAGGTGTAGCCGAGGATCGAGCCGGTGTGGCCGAAGCTCTCACCAAAAGTGGTGAATTCACTGGCGATGCCCAGGCCGTACTCGCCAATAGGGTGGAAGTTTACCATCTGTTGCAAGGTGGATTCAGATACCAAACCGCCTCGGAACAGGCCATCAGCAAATCTTGCCAAGTCTGCTGCGGTCGAGAGAATGCCGCCATCGGCCAAGCCGTTGCCCGTGTTGATATCGGTTACATCTTCTACGCGGCGGCCTGCGGATTCATAGCCTCGCACGAGGGTGTCGGGGAAATTTTCTTTGGTTTCAAGATACGTGTCGTTGAGTCCCAATGGCTGATAAATGTTCGATCGCAATTCACTGGCCAAGCTGTTGCCGGTGGCAGACTCAACAATAAGGCCAAGCAAAATGTAGTTGGTGTTGGAATACTCCCATTGACCCGATGCACCTGGAGAAAAATAAGGGTTGCCATCCACGAAATCAAGTACATCTTCATCGTCCCAAACGCGGGTGGGATTACGATCGATGGCATCAAAAAAAGTGTCACTTTCCAGGTAATCATAAATGCCACTGGTGTGGCTGAGCAGTTGGCGGATGGTGATTTGATCTGCAAATTGAATGTTGTTCAATAATGAGGGAGACAGCCATTCAGTGAGTGTGTCATCCAAATTCAAAGTGTTGTTTTCGACCAACTGCATGACCAAGGTGGCGACAAATGTTTTGGTCACGCTGGCGATGCGAAACACGCTCTCTGGCTGCATGGCGGTGCGTTGATCCAGATTGGCAATCCCGCTTGCGCCTGCCCATATCGACTGATCAGGCAACATTACGGCGATGGTGGCACCAGGGTTATCTGTCTGCCGAAGCGCACGATCCAACGCGGATTGTAGATTTGAAGCCAGGGTTGAATTGACTGGTGATGTGGTTTGAACAGAAAAGGTGGACATACAAGCCGTGGTCATCAACAAGACAAACACAAGAATAGACAGAAGCGAACGGGAACGAATCATAACAGCCTCCAATAATTCAAATACTTACTCTCAGCGTAATTCAAGTTTAGAAAAAATACATCGGCCCGTCGGTGGAGGTTTGGCTCAGACGTTGGTCTGAGAGGTTTGATTAATTTTGTCCTGGATGGTGTGGATGATCATCAGCTTTTGCCAAATTTTGCGCGACAGGCCGGTGGTCAGCGTTTCCAATTCATTGACCGAGGCAAGGGCCACGGAATCGTTGAAATTTTGTACATAAAGCGCGGCCACTTTGCTGCTGAGTGAAAGTAATTCGCTGCAATAATCCAGGTAACGACTAAGCTCATAAACATTCATGCTGGCTTTAGGAGATGAAGGCGTGTTTTGCGTTTGCTTCAAAACACGGTCTGGATCTTTGGTCAACTGATGCATATCAATCACATGGATGATGGCGCGTAGTTTGTCTAAAGCTTTTAATACACGGTTTCGCTTGATGCGGGTTTCCAGTGTGACCAGAAAGAAAATACTCGCTCCAATCAAAACGACATCATTGATGCCAGCTTCCAACACCTGTACAAATTCGGCCAAGCCCAAAGATTCAAGTTCCAGGTTCAGTGCCCAAATGCTGCCGATCAAACTGGCAACGATGGCAGTAATAACGAATCCATTTAACACCCGTAAGTAAATAATGGGTTTGGAAACATAGGCAATATGACCTTGCGATTGATGGGTGATGGTCATGAGTTCCTCAGCCACTTTTCGCAGTCCACGTGCTGGAAAGCGTTCCGTGATGCGTTTGGAAAGTCGTTCCATGGTTTCTAGAATTTTCTTGTAATCGAGCTTTTGATAATCCATGGCAGCTCCCATTTTTATGAAGTTTGACAAAAAGTCAAGCCATTGTCATGCTAACCCAACCGCATAAAAATAACATCAATTCATCAAGGAGTTTCATGAAATATCGACGAATGGGACGCACCGGGCTCAAAGTCTCACCCTTGTGCATGGGCAGCATGAACTTCGGTTGGACAGCCAGTGAGGATATGGCGTATGAAGTGTTTTCTGCTGCCGCTGATGCAGGCATTAACTTTATCGACACCGCCGACATCTACTCTCGTTGGGCCGATGACAACCCTGGCGGTGTGGCCGAAGAATACATTGGCAACTGGTTGCAAAAACAGACGCGCTCCAAATTTGTGATTGCCACCAAAGCACGCGGCCCGATGGGTGATGGCCCCAATGAAGTGGGCTTGTCTCGCGCCCATATCCTCGATGCCGTCGAAGACAGTCTAAGGCGTTTGAAGACCGACTATATCGACCTCTACCAAGTCCACGCACCAGACGAAGACACACCATTGGAAGAAACCATGTGTGTGCTCAACGATTTGGTTCGCAGTGGCAAAGTGCGCTACATCGGGGCGTCCAACTTCGAAGCGTGGCGGCTGTGCAAAAGTTTGTGGATCAGTGATGTCAACAACTGGGCGCGCTTCGATTGTCTGCAACCACATTACAGCTTGATCGTTCGAGCCGGTTACGAACGCGAATTGATGCGCCTTTGCAAAGAAGAAGGCGTGGGTGTGATTCCCTGGAGTCCGTTGGCAGGCGGTTTCCTCACGGGAAAATATCGTCGCGAACAGGCATTGCCCGAAGGTTCACGCGCTCAGGACAGTCCTCGCCTGCAAGAACACATGACAGAGGAAAATTTCAAAGTGATTGACAAACTGGAAGAAATTGCCAACGCACAAAATAAAACCATTGCCCAAGTGGCCCTGGCCTGGCAATTGAGCAATGACACGATTACCAGCCCCATCATTGGTGCCAACAACGTGGACCAACTCAACGACAATTTAGGTTGTTTGGAAGTTGAACTCGGTGATGCCGATGTGGAAGCATTGAATGAACTAACTGCTTGGGAATAAATAAAAAAGCGGCTTGCCAAAATGACAAGCCGCTTTCAGTTTCATCTATCAAGATTGAACAATCATTGAGCGTCTTCTTCAGCCTCACAAACCACTTCTGCACCGACGGACAGGTAATTGCGTCTGCGTTCCTGTTCTGCCACCCAAACGAGGTATTCGGTGTAATAGACCTGGGCCAAAGCAGGGCCGGCTTCTTCAACTGCTTCGGTGATAAAACTTCCGACCACCAGTTGAATCAGGTCAATTTTGTATTCATCAAACACTTTTTCTTCATGGCTGGGGTCTTGGGGTTTGCCAAAGGTGCGCACCTCGTAGAGTGAATCAAAAGGCTTGGCAATATCAAAAAGAACGTTGTTAAACACTTCATCCGCCAAATACTCAGTGCCTAAGACAATGCGGTTGGTCAGTTTTCGCACGAGTTCGCGGGCCACCGCTCGTTTTAATTCAGAGGAGCCTGAAAATATTCTGCCACTTAACTCTTCTTCAGAGAGAGCGGCAACATTGACACCTTGCACAGGTGCGGGAGGCGCTTGCTCAGAGATGCACACGCCCACCACATCGCCAGCTCTGGCTTCGGTGACGGCTTGAGCGAGTTCGACAGTAGGCACACCTTCAGCCCGCTTTTGGCTCAATAAACGATCCAGATCATCAATGGTTTCACCGGTAAACATCAATGCAGCAACCAAAGCTCTGGCGTTGGCCAAGCGAAACCCTTCAGGGCTGGAGATGGTGGCATCGCGGGTGAGACGTTCGATGCTCTTTTCATCAGCCCAGGTGGTGTCGGGGCTGCTCAGCAATACGATGAATGCAATTACAAGTATTTTCCAAATATATTTCATGATACCTCTCTTAAATCCAGTGCCTAAAGTATAGCGATTGAGGTTGTGTCTCTACAAGCGCTTTGCAAATGGTTTGGAAACATAAAACCCAGCTGAAAATAAGAATCGTTATCATCTTAAATAGTAACTATTCTTATGTATGCAAATGTGTTGACAAAGTCGGACTAATCTAGTATGTTTTTATCTGACTCAGGTTATCACAAAAAAACATGGAGATTTTACTTTGGATTAACCCACCTTCTATGGTGTTTGAAGTTTAAGTAAGTTCCAATGGGAGTATGATGAAACTTCGATCGTTCTTATTATTGTTATTTGTTTTTGGCATGGTGGGCTGCGGACAATCCGGCAATCAAACCGCTTCAGCCCAGGACAATGAAACTTTGATCATTTATTCCGGCCGCAGTGAATCCTTGGTTGGCCCCATCATCGAACAGTTTGAATCTGCAACGGGTATTGATGTCGAAGTTCGCTTCGCAGGCACCGCTGAGTTGGCGGCCACGCTATTGGAAGAAGGCAGTGCCAGCCCCGCCGATGTGTTTTATGCACAGGATCCAGGCGGTTTGGGCGCGGTGGAAAGTTTGCTCAACCCTTTGCCACAACAATTTTTAGATCGCGTTCCCGAAGCTTTTGCGTCTCCCGAACGATTGTGGGTGGGGATTTCAGGGCGTGCCAGAACGCTGGTTTACAACCCTAACAATGTGAGTGAAGCTGAACTGCCCGATGATATTTTTGATCTGATTGATCCCAAATGGAATGGTCGCCTCGGTTGGGCACCGACCAACGGTTCTTTTCAGGCGATGGTCACAGCCATGCGTCAGCTTTGGGGTGAAGACCGAACGGGAGAGTGGTTGCGCGGCATTCAGGCCAACAACCCGATTGTCTATCCAAAAAACACGCCACAAGTTGAAGCCGTCTCTCGCGGCGAAATCGACATTGGTATGGTCAACCACTATTATTTGTTTCGCTTCCTCTCTACAGAAGGTGAAGATTTTTCAGCCCGAAACTATCACCCTCGTGGCGGTGGCCCTGGTGCCTTGGTGATGGTGTCTGGCGCGGGTGTGCTGGCCTCTTCTCAAAACAAAGAAGCAGCCGAGCGCTTTATTGATTTTATGCTCTCACAGGTGGCGCAGCAGTTTTTTGCATCGACCACCTTTGAATATCCCGTGCTCGATGGTGTGACCACAGATCGCTTGCTCGTTCCGTTGGAAAACATCAACGCACCTGAAATTGCGTTGTCCGATCTGGCAGATTTGGCTGGCACACAATTGTTACTTCAAGACACGGACGTGCTGCCTTAATATGGCGGCGATGCAGGTAGATAAACGTTCTTTATGGCAGTCGCTGTTACGACGTGCCAAAGCTGAGCATGTGCCGCCTGTTTGGATCTGGTTACCCGCCAGTCTCGTGGCACTCGGTGTGCTACTGCCTCTGATTTATTTATTGATTCGCACGTTCGAGTTGGGCGACGATGCCTGGCAATTTTTGATGAGAGTTCAAAATCTCGACATTTTGTGGAATTCTGTGTTACTAACCTTTTCCGTCACGGCAGCATCAGTGGTTCTGGCTGTACCTTTGGCTTGGCTGACAGCGCGAACGGATTTGCCATTGCGTCGATTCTGGTCCATTGCGACAATTTTACCTCTTGTGTTGCCAAGCTACATTGCCGCGTATCTTTTTGTGATCTTCTTTGGCCAGCGTGGTGAGTTACAAGGGTTTTTGAATGCGTTGTTTGGCGTAGAAAGATTGCCCGGTATCTATGGATTTGGCGGTGCATTTCTTGTACTAACCTTGTTAAGTTTTCCCTATGTGTTGCTCTCCGTTCGCTCCGCATTGTGGCGCATGGACCCTGGTATTGAGGAAAGCGCAAGATTGTTGGGCAACAAACCGAGCAAAACTTTTTTCCGTGTGACCTTGCCCATTCTGAAACCAGCTATTCTTTCAGGTTCGTTGTTGGTCGCGCTCTATACATTGAGTGATTTTGGTGCTGTATCTTTCCTTAATTTTAAAACATTTACTTGGGCCATCTATCTTCAATACGGCACATTTGGACGTTCATTGGCGGCCGCACTGTCCCTGGTTTTAGTCGCCTTTACAGTGATTTTGCTGTTGCTGGAAATGAAAGCCAGAGGCCGATCCAAATATTACCGCAGTGGCACCAGTACCATTGCGCCGCCTCAAACCATTCAACTTGGCAAATGGCGTTGGCCGGCGTTGATGTTTTGTGGCTTGATGGTTTCCGTATCGCTGGTGATTCCCTTGGCGGTGCTAGCGCAGTGGACGATCAAAGGGGTGCTTATCGGTGAAAGTTTTCAATCGTTCTGGTTGTTGACTTGGAATTCCATCAGCGCATCTGGCCTGGCTGCACTAATGGCGATTTTTGCAGCATTGCCGATTGCGTTGTGGTCGGTGCGTTATCCAAGCTGGTTGTCAGGGCTGGTGGAAAGAATGACTTATATTGGCTTTGCTTTGCCTGGGATTGCGGTGGCATTGGCGCTCGTGTTCTTTGCTATCAACTATGCCAGGCCAATTTATCAGTCCATGCCCTTGTTGATTTTCGCGTATGTGGTATTATTCTTACCCACAGCGGTTGGCGCGATCCGAACTTCTTTGCTGCAAGTGAATCCAAGCATCGAAGAAGCGGCACGAGGCTTGGGCAAGTCCTCGTTTCAGACCGCTCGAAAAATTAGCCTGCCGTTGATGCGATCCGGCATCCTGGCAGCAGCAGCCATGGTCTTTTTACTGGTGATGAAAGAATTACCAGCCACATTGATTTTGGGGCCAACCGGCTTTAAAACGCTGGCAACCTCGGTGTGGTCTTATATTTCCGAAGCTTTTTACGCACAGGCGGCAGCGCCTTCGTTGTTACTGGTGCTGACCTCAACAGGATCGCTGGCATTTTTATTGGCGAAAGAAACGCGGTACACAACATGACATTGGCACTTAAATGTGACGGTTTAAGCAAACAATTTGGATCAGTCCAGGCTGTGGACAACGTCAGCTTTGACGTTAAACCTGGGCATATCCTGGCACTCGTTGGTCCCAGTGGTTGTGGCAAAACCACCCTGTTACGAATGATTGCTGGTTTTGAAACGCCTGAAGACGGCTTTATCCAAATCGATGGTCAGTGCATGATTTGTCCTCATACGTTTGTAGAGCCAGAAAATCGCCAAGTGGGTATGGTATTTCAGGATTATGCCTTGTTCCCACATCTGAACGTCCGCGACAATATTTCTTTCGGCCTCAAAGGCAACAAAAAAGAAAAACAACAACGAGCCAATGAACTTTTAGGTTTGATCGATCTGCCCGAATACGGCGACCGCTTCCCTCACGAACTTTCTGGTGGGGAACAACAGCGCGTGGCTTTGGCTCGAACGCTGGCACCGAATCCAAGACTCGTTTTGTTGGATGAGCCGTTCAGCAATCTCGATGCCGATTTACGCCGCGAACTCCGCAGCGACGTCAGAAACATTTTGAAAAAACTCAACATCACCACCATTCTGGTCACCCATGATCAAGAAGAAGCCATGGAGGTCGGTGATCAAGTGGCGGTACTGCATAGCGGCCATCTGGAGCAGATTGGCCCAACGTTTGAAGTGTATGCACAACCACAAACCCCCTTTGTGGCGAGGTTTTTAGGTAAAGCCGATTTCCTCCCCGTGCGTTTCAGCAAGGAAGCCTTGCGCACAGATTTGGGTCCGCTTCCATTGCCCAATGATTTGCCAAAAGGCCAACATTTGCATGTGTTGGTCCGCCCGGAATTTTTGGAAATCAGTGGACAACCCATGGATCGCAGTGTGCCCGTCGAAGTCGTCACCAACAAATCATCGGGTCACACTTCAGTGCATTGCCTCAAAACACCGTCAGGCCGTCGTGTTCACAGTGCCAGCCTGGGGCCGATGCGTTTTCCGGAAGGCACCAAAGTATATGCACGCCTCAATATTCCCAATCCTGTTGTTTTCGATGAATTGGATGAACAACCGTATTGTCTATTCAGCCCCGAAGATGGCCCTTGTTGTCAACTGCTGCAAAAGTCTGGCTTGATTCAGATTCAAACTTCCATGCAAGATTCGTTATAATCCGCTGCATGAAAAGTAAACATTACCAAGAATTTAATCACGATGAAGACGCACCAACCTATGATCAGATTAATCTGAACGACCCAATCCGCCACGGTTACTATGAGGTGTTGGACTGGACAATTGAACAGGCCGCCATCTCCAGTGATGATGTTGTGCTGGACTTAGGCACCGGCACGGGCAATTTGTCCAAGCTGATCCAATCCTGCAAACAACTGGTTTGCGTCGATATTTCCAACAACATGATGGAAATTGCCAAAGCGAAGTTGACCCACCTGTCACAAGTCGATTTCGTGTTTGAAGACGTGCTGGCTTACTTCAATGAATCGCGACTGCAGTTCGATGCCATCATCAGCACCTACACATTGCACCATCTCATTGAAGCTGAAAAACAGATTTTCTTTCAGAAAGTGTTTGATCAACTCCACTCTGGCGGTCGCGCCGTATTCGGTGACTTGATGCTCGAAAGCAAAACAGTGGAACCAGATTTCATCAAAAAATATCGAGATCAGGGGCTTGAAGGTGTGGCACAGGCATTTGAGGAAGAATTTTTCTGGTACGTTGATTCAGCCGTGACCGGATTAGAGCGAGTTGGATTCAGCGTCGAAGCAAAACGATTTTCTGATTTGTCCTGGGCCATTTCAGTTAAGAAGCCGTAGTTTGCGATTCAGATGCAGGCACAGGGCAAACGCCTGTTTTTATCTGACGTGCCTTTACAAACACTGCGAGTCCCATGAGGATCACTGAGATCGCTCCGATGATGGGCCGATAGGGTTCGATGTAGGTCATGACCGAGGTGGTGCCTAATGCCATGACAAACACCTTGTTGCAGATCGGGCAGCCAAAAGCCACGATACCGCCAATCACACCACTGTAAGCCGTGGCATTTTGTGATTTTGTGTTTTCTTGTTTGCCATAAAAATACAAACCAGCATAGGCGCCCACCAAAATAGATGTCAGTGCCAGAAACACATAATCCAATGGTAAAGATGGGATCATTCGTGTGAAAACAGGATTGGGAATCAATCCTGTTGGTGCGCCAAAGATAAAAAATGCACCTATGGCGCTGATTACACCAATGCCGATGGCTTTTAGAATTTGTGGGTTCATATCTTTTAATTTATAGCCTCATCCTCTTTTCTTAACTGTAAGCACGCTCACATCACTTTTCAATTCAAACTTGATATGCTAAACCATGTGAGCTTTATGAAAATAATCAGGCTTCTATTGACATTGATATTGCTGATTCAACTGCCAGTTTTTGCAGACCATGTGCCGCAAAGCGATATCACTCCCGATGTGCCGCGTGATGGCATTCCGCCGCTGGACAATCCAAAATATGACACTGTTGCTGAAGCTGACTGGTGGGCGGATGAAGATTGGGTGTTGGTTTATGAGCGTAATGGCGATGCGCGCGCTTATCCCATCAATATCATGAACTGGCACGAGATCGTTAACGATACGATTGGCGGATTGGAAGTGTTGGTCAGTTATTGTCCGTTATGCCGTTCAGGCATTGTGTTTGATCGGCATTTGAATAAAGCGGAAATTCCACCCGAAGCGCAAGGTATTTTGACCGAAGACACGATTTTGGCATTTGGCAACACAGGGTCACTATATGAAAGCGACATGGTGATGTACGATCGCCAGACAGACAGTCAATGGTTCCAGGTGGGTGGGGAAGCTCTCATCGGCCCTTTGCACGGTGTGAAGATGAAGCGACTGCCTTCCAGTATGATGCCCTGGAAACTTTTTAAGGAAAGCTATCCTGAGGGGCTGGTGCTGTCCAAGGATACAGGTTATAGCAACCGTGATTATGAGCACGATATGTTTGAGAGATACAGCCAGAATCAAGAAAATCTTTATTTTGGCACCTCATTTAAGGATGAGCGCCTGCCGCTCAAAGCTCGAATTTTAGGTGTCAGTTTCGATGGTGTTGATCGGGCCTACCATTTAGACAATTTGGAAGATGGCCTTTACATGGATCAAGTGGGACAACAACCGGTAGTGTTGTTTGTCAGTCAAGGTGCAGGAGTGGTGTATGAGCCTCGTGTGAATGATCAATTGTTTTCATTTCATTCCCAGGATGGAACATTTATGGATGAGCAGACAAACTCCATTTGGGATTTCTCTGGTAAAGCAATTTCAGGCGAACTCAGTGGATTACAATTGGAACGCTTGACTCAAACAAACATTTATTGGTTCAGTTGGGCCATTCACCAACCAGATACCGATGTGGTGCCAGAGTTGGATAGCTTTCAATCTTATGAAGTGATAGACTTTACTGGTTCAAGTACCGAGATGGCCAAAGTTGATACAGGGGCAAATGTTGAAGCGCAACAAACTTTGCTCTCTGAGCAAACTGTGGCAGAACAGACAGGCGGTTTTTCAGAATGGATTTGGCCTGTTTTGTTGGGTGTGACGGTAGCACTAGGTATTGCGCTGCTTATTGCCCTGAACAAGAACTGAGGAGTACCAATGCTCATAAGAACTCCCACCGTAGAGGAAATGGACGATGTGTTTATGATGGGGTTCGACGTTTGGGGAGAAGCGTTGTCACCCTCTGATTATCTGAATGATTGTCGTAACAGCACAAAGTATCAAAAAGGCCATTGGCATGTGCTGGTTGTGAATGATGAAATCGTATCTTCCTTAATCACGTATAAAAATGAATTTGGGCTTCCTGAAAAATGTTATGGTATTGGCTCTGTGGCAACACCGCCGGTATGCCGAAATAAAGGGTATGCGTCTGCCTTAGTCAGTGAAGTGGTTCAAAACCTTGAGTTGGCAGGGGGGCGGGCAATCTATCTGTTTTCTGATATTGACACTGGTTTTTATGAAAAACTTGGATTTGAAATTGTGGATCTCAAAAGTGGCTGTATGATCAAAAAGGTTGATCCTATATCTGCCTTAACTCAAGATACGCCTTCCTATTTCTAGTACGAGATCAAAAAGAGAAGCGCCCAGTGTCTAGACATTAGGTGCTTACTGCTGAAAATAAACAATGTGGCTCATTTTAACGTGATTTTGAATATGGCACCCCTCCAATGGCATTCTGCACACCATAAAACTTAAATCTTTGGAAAAGACTTACTTTGATGATGTTGTCAGTTGTTGTTAAACATCGCTTAAAGTGATGGAAGTTGTTCAATCATCATCAAAAATTAAAAAGATAAGGGGAAAGTGATGCAGAAGGTTTTAGCGGTCGTTATTTTGGGAGTTGTCTATATGATCTGGCTGTCACCTCAGGCGTTGGCTCAAGAGGAAGACCCTAACTGGTGGGCCATTGATACAGAACATTTCGAATTGATTTTTCACGATGGGATGGAAGATCAAGCACAGGAAATGGCTTTGATTTTGGAACAGGTCTACGATTACTGGGTTGACTACCTGGGTTATGGCATTCCTGGAACTTTTCGTTATGTGCTCGGTCGTGAAATACAAACAGGTGATCAATTTAGTCAAATATCTCAGCCTCAGTTTCTAGGGTTTCCTGATGAATGGGCGCGGGCAGGGCATGAATGGTGGAACTCACGCACGCCCAGCATTCGTGAAGCTATTTTATATCACGAATTGGGACATGGTGTGGATATTTTTAAAGTAGAAGGGATGACAAAGTGGTTGCGCGATGTGGTGGGCAATTCATTTGTCACGGTGCTTCATAAGCCAATGAGTTTTATTGAAGGTGTAGTGATCTATGGCGAGATGCGGCGAACTGGCTATTCTCGTGCCAATGACCCGCGTGAACGTATGTTGATGCGACAACGGGTGATTGATGATTCATTGTTTTCATTCGGAGAACTATTGTACTTGTACAACAACCGTAATGAATGGCCGTCCTCATACATGCTGCATCACAATGTTGGTCCCTGGTTGACACGGTACATCATTGAAACTTATGGAGAAGAAGCGATGGTGAGTATTTCAGACCACATTGCTGGAAACCCTTTACATTTGCTTTATTTTGCACTGAATACCTTTGGTGTATTTCACTTGCCCGTGGCTGCGCCTTTTGATATGGCGCTTCAGTCTGCCATTGGTCAGTCCAACCAGCAGTTCTATCAAGGCTTTTCTGAGTGGCTGGATGCAGAATTTGCTTCCGAAATTGAGCGTGTTAGGGGCGAAGGTGTGACGGACAGCCATCGGATTTCTCCCCTCAGTCATTGGGTGAACAAAGCCAGCTGGTCACCCAATGGTGATTGGATTGCCTATGTCCACAGCAGTGACACACGCAGTGGGCAGGTTCGGTTGATTCGCCCTGATGGCAGTGATGATCATGCAATCATCAGCTTGTCGCCGAATGGTGTGTTTGTATCTCCTTCTGCTTTTAGCGCAAACCCGTCCTGGTCTTCTGATGGAAGGCATATTTTGTACACGCGCTTTGATGAATTTGGCGAAGATCCAAAAGTGAGTATTTATCAGCATGAGATTGAAAGCGGCCAAGCCACCCTTCTACATAAAGGAGATCAAGCATTTGGCCCCATTTACATTGATGGAGGCCAGGCCCTTCTTTTTGCTCAAATCACCGATGAGGTTGGCTCTCCGGATTTGTATCGTCTTGATTTGGAAACAGGAGAAACAAATCTGGTCCAAACTTTCCCAGATCACTTGTTGGTGGATGCCTGGAAACTTTCGCCGGATGGCACGCAGGTGGCATTGTCCATTTGGCAGAAAGGGGGCTTTCAGGATCTTTATCTGATGCCTGTGGGTGGCGGTGAGTTGACACGACTGACACAAGACTTGGCTGCGGATTTTGACCCTGTTTGGTCACCTGATGGTCAATATCTGATCTACAGCAGCGATGGCGATGGGATCAATAATCTTTATGCATATCAGACTGAAGGCGGGACTTTTTTCAAATTGACCAATATGTTGTCCGGCGCGTATCATCCGTCAGTTTCACCGGATCAACAGGAAATGGTCTTCATTGGGTATGGGACCGATGGGTATGAACTTCATACCATGCCATACGATCCTTCATCCTGGGAATCAATCACTGCACCAGAACGTCAGTCGGAACCTGCGTTTGAGCGCCCCAAAGCAAATCTGCCCGTGCGTCCTTATCAATTTGGCCTGAATTTGCCTTATGGGTGGTCGCCATCGTTTATCAATGGGCAACTCAGCGCCAGCTTTTCAGCCCATGATCCGTTTTTTATGCAGAGCTATGGTGTTCAGGGCGGCTACGATCTGAACCAGAAGCAGCCTTTTTATACTCTAACTTACGGGAGTAATCGCTTCCTGTCCCCATTGAACACTCAGGTGATGGTCAACCAAAGTCCGTTTGGGTCCATGCAACGCTTGAGTTTCAGTCGCCCTGTCATGGAGCTTTCAGGTCACAATCAATCCTTGAGTCTGTCGCTTTCGCGCCAATTGTTTTCGGGAATGGAACGCTACAATGTGAGCCCCAGCTGGCGTGGTTTTTTAAGTAGTGCTGATGATCTTTTAAAGCAGCGCATATTCTGGAGCGTTACAGGCACACACACGCTTCAGGCAGCAGAGGGCCTTTGGCAACACCAGGGCATGTTTAACCTGCGCCATGATATTCGCCTTCCATTTGAGACCACCACTGCCCTTGGTTTTAATCTCACCGCAGGTCTGGCGCTGCCAGAAGGACCACCTGCATTTCGCATTGGCGGGCGTTTTGGTTCGTTTGCCATTCGCGGCCAAACCCCTGGCGTGGCGATGGGGCATCAGGCTGCGGTTGCAGGTGCTGAATTGCGTTTCCCTATTTTTAAAATGAATCGCGAGTTGTTCTGGCCTGTTTTCCTTCAAGGATTAAAAGGTAAATTGTTTGCCGATGTGGGCGTGGCAGGAGCTTCTCTGGCGTTTGATCAGTCGAAGGCTGGTTTTGGTGGTGAAGTGCAACTGGATCTTACATTGGCCTATAACATTCCATTTGCTTTAAAAGCAGGTTTTACACAAGGTGTGGACTTAGAACAACCTGAATATTATTTTGAGTTTGGTTTTCCTGGTTCAATCTTTTGATGGAACCAGATTTATTGTAGGCAGAATTTTCAGCATAAATGGCAAGCGCCCAACGTCGTTAGACGCTGGGCGCTCGCTGCTGAAAATAAACAATGTGGCGATGTGTTTAAGACTCTTTGTACTTCACGTGTTTTCGGACCACGGGATCGTATTTGCGCAATTCCAATTTTTTGGTGGTTTTGCGCTTGTTTTTCTGGGTGTAATAACAATGATGACTTTCGCTGCTTTTCATTTTAACCAGTTCGCGATCACCTTTTGCCATAACATTTCTCCTTTAAACTTTATGCATTAATTCAACATCACGCATGAGTTTGCGTTGCCGTCGGAGGAAGCGCTGAAAATGCTTCTCCCAGCTTGCAAAATTATCCGTACTCCACTTTTCTACATCCAGCGGACGCTCGCGGAGGAATGCCACCCAACTGTCAAAACAACAACTGCATAAATGCATTTCGCCAGAGCATAACGGCACACTGGCCGACTGATGGCATTCTCGCACCACACACCACTGGACTGAATTTTTCGTCTCGTGCATGAGGTGCGGTCATTCTACCCAAAAGACAGGCAATTTTCACGTTTTCAAATGTCTTGTAGATCACTTTTGGTTTTTAAAGGCCATCATAAACTTGCGGAAAACAGGGAGGCTCTTATGATGAAATTGTCCATTCTTTTAGGCTTTTTGTTGCTTTTGTCCGGCTGCCTGCACCAGCCACATCCATGTGGATCGGTTGATCTAATTCGTCATGAAGAGGATTGTTTTCATCAGGCTCCTGGTGAGATTATTGACGACAATTTGAACAACGGCCATACAATTCAACCAAATGACCTTCAATCTGGAAGTCAAATTCTTTGGCCAGCTTTTGTTCCAGCTCGCTGATCACACACTCATCGAACTCGACTGTTTTTCGGCAGTTGACACAAATGACGTGATGGTGGTGGCCTTCTTCAGACAGCAGATACGTCGTGGTCGCAGCGCCCAGGCTTGAGACTTGAAGCAGGCCCAGTTTAGACATTAACTCCAGCGTGCGATAAACAGACGCCCGCCCCACATGGGGGTGCTGTTGATGCACAAAGCTGACCACTTGTGGTGCGGTGAGATGATCGCTGGCTTCGACCAGGGCTTCAATGGTGGCGCGCCTGGCGAGAGTGCTTTTGAAGCCTTCAGCTTGAAGTTTTGCCAGTGTCTTCTGAATCAATTCTTTGTGTTTCATGAGTTTGGTTTTAGGGATCATTCCAGTTGAACCCTTAGTCTAACCAGATCAGATTGCTCGAACAAATCACGCTGGCAATAAAACAACAAGTCTTTACAATTAAGCCTTCGCCAAAATTTTGCTCCCGCCAATGAACAGACAGAAGGTTTGATGAACAACTGGAAACGCACCCTATACATCATGTTTTTTGCTCAAATGGTGACAGCCGTTGGCTTTTCCAGTATTTTTCCATTTTTGCCGCTGTATGTCGAAAGCTTGGGATCAGCCAGTGGGTGGAGCATCGAATTGCTATCAGGGCTGGTGTTTTCTGGCCAAGCTGTTTCGATGATGATTGCCTCGCCCATTTGGGGATCGCTGGCCGATCGCTATGGGCGTAAACTGATGGTGATACGTTCGATGTTTGGCGGCACAGTGATTTTGTTCATGATGGCTTTTGTGCGCTCGGCTGAGGAGTTGGTCATCCTCCGCTTCATACAAGGTTTCATCACAGGCACCGTTTCAGCAGCAAACGCCCTGTTGGCAGCAGAAGCGCCTAAAGGTCGAATCGGCTATGTGATGGGATCACTTCAAGTGGCGTTGGGCACGGGCGTGGCCATTGGCCCGATCTTGGGTGGGGCGATGGCGGATGCGTTTGGGTATCAATCGGCGTTTTATATGACAGCAGGGTTGCTGACATTGGCAGGCATTTTGGTGTGGTGGGGCGTGGAGGAAAATTTCGAGCCGCCCGAACCCAAAGAAAAGCGTCGCAGTGGGTTGAGCAAGTGGAAAGGCATTTTGTCAACCCCTGGTGTGATGATGACCTACAGTCTGCGCTTTGTGGTGCTGTTGGGGCGCATGATGATTGTGCCGATTGCACCATTGTTCATTAACATTTTGCTGGTTGCTTCCAATGGATTGGAAAAATTTTCTGGACTGATCATTGGCATCGTCATTGGTGCGGCAGCGGCATCGACCACAGTGAGTTCGCTCTATCTGGGCAAATTGGGAGACCGCATTGGGCATCGAAAAGTGGCAGTGGTCAGCTTGCTGGTTGCGGGGATCTTTTATTTGCCTCAAGGACTGGTGACGGAGTGGTGGCACTTATTGATTCTTCAATCGTTGATGGGGGTATCTATGGGTGGTGTGATTCCAGCCATCAGCGCGTTGTTGGCCGATTACACTGACAAAGGTGAAGCGGGTGCCGTATATGGTTTGGAAAACTCTATCAATGCAGCAGCCCGTGCAGTGGCCCCGTTGTTTGGCGCAGGGGTTGCTGTCTGGTTTGGACTGCGAAGCACATTTGTGGCAACCGGCATCATGCTGTTGGCAGCGTCGGTGATGGGATTCTTCTTTCTGCCTAAGCCTTCAGTACGAACGAAGCAGGAAGAGCGTGAGTGGTCGAAACAATCGAATATGGACTATAAATAATCATGTTTGAATTTTCCGCAGAGATTTACGACATCATCTATAGAGACAAAGATTATTCTAGCGAGGCGCTGCACATTCACGAATTGATCCAAACTCACAAGCGAAGTTCTGGCAACACACTGTTGGATGTGGCCTGTGGCACAGGGGGCCACATTGAATATCTGAAAGAAGATTATCAGGTGGAGGGGCTGGATCTGGATGCCAACCTGCTTCAACTGGCCAAACAAAAACACCCTGCAGTCGACTTTCATCAGGGTGACATGAGCAATTTTGATTTAGGCAATTCTTTTGATGTCGTGACGTGTTTGTTCAGTGCAATTGGTTATGTGAAGACAGTGGAGAAACTTGGTGATGCTATTGGCTGCATGATCCGACACCTTAATCCTGGTGGTGTGATGATTGTGGAGCCCTGGATTATGAAAGAAGCGTTTCAGCCTAATTTCCTTCACGCTGTTAGCATTGATGAACCTGAGTTAAAGATCACCCGCATGAACAGCAGCAAACTTCAGGGCAATGTGTCCGTGCTGGAGTTTCACTATCTGGTGGGCACACCGATGGGGGTTGATCACAAAGTTGAAGTTCACGAAATCGGCCTGTTCACTCATGAAGAATATGTGGATGCCTTTCGTGGTGCTGGCGTTGAATTGTTTCACGATTCGGAGGGATTGATTGGTCGGGGATTGTTTATTGCGCTCAAGCCGCTACTTTAATTTCAGCGACATGAAATCTTCATCATAGTAAACGCCGTCCACTTTAAGTGAACGTACTTCAATAGCGTATTTCACAAAGCCCAAGCGTTCATACATTTTCCGAGCGCCTTTATTGATTGAGGCTACCTGTAATAAAAGCTCTTCCAGGCCAGGGCGATCTTTGACTTCACTGATGGCGGCTTCGAGCAAGCGACGTCCAATCCCCTTGCCCTGGTGTTCGCCTGACACATACATGCCCCAAATAAAGCCTTTGTGTTGTTGTTTGATGTGATCCTGTCGATGAAAGCCCACCATGCCCATGAGTTGATCGTTTTCATCAAATGCGCCAAACATGAAGTTGTCAATGGCTGCTTCGGACTGCATGCGTTCACTGAGAAAATCTGCGCCGCGTTTTTCTTCTTCCTCAACGCTGCTGCCGAACGCTTCAGGGTGCTCGGCCAATCCACGAAGGCGAAGCGGGAAAATTTGAGAAACATCATCTGGAATCAGTTTGCGAATGTTCATCATCAGTCACCTTTGAAAATAATGTGACAGTTCTACAACAAATATCTGGAAAAATCTACTTGAAAAGAAATCTGTGATACCTATAATAACACCTAATTGAGATATTGTCTCAATAGAAAAATGAGGCTTCTGATGTCCAAGAAAATTGCCCCCATCGTGATGTTGCTGTTGATTGCAATTGGCCTGTTTCTGTTCAATCAATTCAATCAAACACCACAATCAGATCAAGCTGATACAAAACTCCGCGTGGTGGCAACGACCACCATCATTGGGGATGTGGTTCGTCAGATTGCGGGAGATGCGATTGATCTCACTGTATTGATTCCAGTCGGTGCGGATGTCCATGGATTTGAGCTTGTACCACGGGATTTGACCATGCTCAGCGAAGCTGAGGTGATCTTTGTCAACGGTTACCAGTTTGAAGAAGATTTTTTTGAAGCGATTGAAAGTATTGAAAATGATCTCAATATCGTCTCTGTTTCCAGTGGCATCGAGCCGCGCCAGTTTGAAGCAGGCGACGATCCCGAATCCGGCATTGATCCACATGTGTGGATGAATCCTCAGTTAGTGGCACAGTGGGTCATCAACATCGAAGACGCACTTTTGAAGTTGGATGCCAGGAACAATATTGTTTACGAAGAAAACAGCACTCTTTATGAAACTTCCCTGGCTGAGTTGGATGCCTGGATCCGCATGCAGATTGAAGCCATTCCACCAGAAGATCGTGAACTGGTGATGGACCACGATGCCTGGGGATACTTTGCAAACCGCTACGGGCTCGAAATTGTGGGTGCAGTGCTGCCATCGTTCAGTAACGTGGGCGAGCCTTCCGCACAGGAAGTGGCGGCCATTATCGATGCAGTACGCGAGTTTGATGTGAAAGCCATTTTTATTGGGACGACTGCGAACTTGGCCAACTCTCAATTGGCACAACAGGTGGCTGATGAAACAGGGATTCAGTTAGTCAATGTGTTAACGGGATCACTGGGAACATCAGATGATACTGATACCTACATTGACTACATGCGATTCAATGTGAACAGGCTGGTTGAGGCGTTGAAGTAGGATGATGCTATGGGTATGACTTCCTGGTTTAAGCAGAACTTGGCTTTGCATGATCACGATGCCCCGATTCTTCAGGTGAAGGATGTGTCGCTTCGGTACGAAGCTTATCCCGCACTGGAAGATATAAGCTTCGACCTTGAGTCTGGCGAACGTATTGCGGTTGTTGGACCGAATGGGGCAGGAAAAAGCACCTTGTTCAAAATCATTGCTGGGGTGCTGACGCCTTCCACAGGGTCAATTAAAATTTACGGCCATCGCCCAACTCGCCACATTTGTATTGCCTATGTGCCGCAACGCAGTGAAGTGGATTGGGATTTTCCGGTGAGTGTGTTTGATGCTGTGATGATGGGGCGCGTGGGGCAGATTGGCTTTTTTAAGCCGCCGTTGAAGTCAGATCAAACCATCGTGATGGATGGCCTGGAAGCAGTGGGGATGCAAGATTTGGCAAAACGCCAGGTTGGAGAGCTTTCAGGTGGTCAACAACAGCGAATGTTCATTGCCCGTGCTTTGGCCCAGCAGGCTGAGTTGGTATTGATGGACGAACCACTTACGGGACTGGACGTCAATTCCCAGGAAGATATTTTGGATATTTTACAAATGCTTCACAAAAACAATGTCACCGTTATGGTGGCAACGCACAATCTCGATTTGGCGGCCAGTCACTTTGATCGCGTGATGCTGCTTAACAATCGACTGTTCGGTTTTGGCAAGCCACAGGATGTGTTCAGTGAAACGCAACTTTCTGCTGCTTACGGGGGACGTTCCCCAATGCAAGAGGGCCATCATCATGGTTGAATGGTTGGATTGGCTGTTAAATCCACTCAGTTACACCTTCATGGTGCGTGGCCTCACGGCTGCGGTGATGGTGGGCATCGTGTGTTCAGTCATCGGGACGTATGTGGTGTTGCGCGGGATGGCGTTTTTGGGGGATGCGTTGGCGCATACGATTCTGCCAGGGATTGCATTGGGGTATCTGGTCAGCGGCAATTCCAAACAACAATTGTTTTGGTGGGCTTTGGTTACTGCGATTCTGTCCGCGTTCAGTATCGGCTTGATTACCAAAGGCACGAAAGTGAAAGAGGACACCGCCATTGGCATCGTGTTCGCCGGCATGTTTGCGCTCGGGATTGCGATGATTTCTACCGTTCGCAGCTACGCGGGAGATCTGGCTCATTTTTTATTTGGCAACGTACTTGGTGTGTCTCAAGGAGATTTGTGGACGATTGCGCTGTTCGGCGGTGGGGTTCTATTGGTCGTGGCGTTGCTTTATAAAGAATTTATGGTGCTATCATTCGACCCCATCCTGGCGCGGACATTGCGCTTGCCCGTCACCTTTTTGAATCAATTGTTATTGGTATTGATTGCCGTAGCGATTGTGGTTTCACTGCAAACCGTGGGGGTGGCCTTGATGGTTGCCATGTTGGTGACACCAGCCGCAACGGCTTCACTACTCACCAAAAAAATGAATTTAATGATGATGCTATCTGCGTTGATTGGCTCATTGTCAGGCGTGATCGGATTGTATCTGTCGTTCCATCTCAGCGTTGCATCAGGTGCGGCAATTGTGCTGGTCTGTACTGGTTTCTTTTTATTGGCCTTTTTGTTTGCGCCACACCGAGGCAAAGTGTGGCAGTGGTTAAAAAATTAGTTCTCTCCGATTGTAAATTTAACTTGTCATTCTTATTCAATAAATACTAAAATATGAACATTTATAAGAAGGTGGATATTGATGAATCTAGAAACAGGTTCTTCTAAGAGGTATTTTAAGAAATTTTTGTTGGATGAAACTAAGCTAAGAAAAATAAACAGTGTTCTTCAGAAAGCTTCTGAGAAACTTGATGAAGATACGGAAACAATTTTCCACATTGAGAGAGAAGATAATACTTATTACAAAACAAACACCATAGAAGATGTTTTTAAAGATGATAATTCCGTTGGGAAAAAGATCAATTGGTTAGATATAAAAGTCAAAAAAACTAATTCAGAAGAAAACGAAACTTCTGCCTATGTCAGGTTTTCAAAAAGTTATAATGATCGAATTCTAATCTCTGTTAATGACAAGAATAGAGATTGGTGCTTGTTATTGAAGGATGAATTAGATACACAGATTCAAAGGGTTTCCAAGAAGGTTTTTCTCTCAAATATTCCCTCAGGTATTATTGAACTATTCTTACTCTTCTTAGCAGCTATATTTCCAGCTATAAGCTTCTATATAAACTTTTTAAATAGTAAGCCTGTCTTTGTTAAAGAACAATTAGACCAACTAGGAGCTGAAGATAAATTAGATCTTATTTTGCTTCTTCTTAGTAGAACAGATAATGATCCTATTGCAATTTGGTTAGTTGCTTCAATTGCAATAATGGTAATGTTTTCATTTGTATTATTGGTCGTTTGGTTAAGACCAGTTTCAAGGATAACGGAAAAATTGAATAGATCAATTTTTTATTTGGGAGATGAAATTGAAGTTTATGATAAGTTCCAGACACAGTTCAATAAAGTAAAATGGGGAATTATAATTGCTTTCCTTGTTTCTTTAGCAGCGACAATAGCAGGGTACTTTATTACTCAATAATAACTTACTCTGCACCTAAATCCTTGGCTTTGGCTTCTTTGACTTTGAATTTGATGTAGATGTTGTTTTCGCGTTCTTCGGCCATGGTGGTGGTGTCGAAGTGGCCTGGGTAGATGATCCAGTCGCCTTCGAGGTTACGCAGTCTGCCGATGGATTTCACAAAGTCGTCAGGGTTTCCGCCTGAGACGTTGGCGCCGCCGGTGCCGCTTTTTAATAATAAATCGCCGGTGAACAGCCAGCGTTCGTCCTCTTCCATCAAGACGAGATGCCCAGGGGAATGCCCTGGCATAAACAGCACTTTTAGACGGACCGACCCCACCATGATGAGGTCCCCCTCCCCCACGAAATCACCCAGTTTGATGTCCAGATTTTTTTCGGCAGACCATTTTTTCAAGCACTCGCGCTCGGCATAATGTGTGATCAGCGTAGAGCCAAATTGCTTTTGCAGATAGGGTACCCCTGAAATATGGTCCCAATGCCCGTGGGTGGCGATCACTTTGGGAACGTCATAACCGGTCACGGCATCGATTAACGGTTGTTCTTCTGCGCCAGGGTCGATGACCAATGCTTGATTGGTCTCCTCACAGCACAGAATATAGCAATTCGATTTCAATGGCCCTAACGGCACTTGCGTGATCTTCATGAACGTATTGTAACCATTGGTGTATAGGAATGCAGGCAGAGTTAATTGTTTAATTAAACAATTAACTCATGGTTTTTCAAACTCACGAATAGACAGAAACAATTGACAATAACTCTTTTGGGTGATAGGGTGAAATTGATTCTGGGGGGCTTTATGCAAACTGTCATTGAACTTAGAAACAGCCAGGATGAACTCACTGGCATTCGGTTTTTTGCCCTCCACCTTTAATGTTTTCAAACTTCAATTCACATCCTCATACCAACTTTCCTTGTCTTGTTTTTTGATCATATCAACCCAACGTTTTACGGATGTTAAGGCATCTAATTCTTTTTTTGAGCCAGCTCTGTGGTTGGCTGGCTTGTTGTGCTGCAAACCACAAAACGGTTATCAAAGGAGGGGTCTTTGTGTCTGCTGAGCCTTCGCATAAGGCCAAGACCAAGCGGCCGGATTGTCGTTTTATTCAACAACTCAAATCCAGACCGGTGGCAACCCATCATATGTTGCACGTCTGTCCCAGGTTTTGTCTAAAGACCAAAACGGGCTTTGGTGGCCCGATGACGTAGTGTTCCTTTGCAATCTTGTTTTCTGGCGTTGAGGTGGTAAATGCCTCAGCCAATAATTTATTTGAATATTTGCAAAGGATGGATCCACATGTTGTTAGATCGTTTAGAACGTGCTTATGTGGCACGTACATCCAAATCAAAGCAAGCCCATGAACACGCCTGCAACGTGACGCCAGGTGGCGTTCACAGCAATTTTCGCAATTTTGACCCACACCCCACCTTCATTGATCGTGCTGAGGGCACTCGTATTTGGGATGTCGATGGCAATGAATACATTGATTTTACAATGGGCTTTGGCTGTTTGATGTCAGGCCACGCCCACCCTGCCGTGGTTAAGGCGGTTCAGGAAGCGGTGACCAAAGGGACCACATATGCCATCCCCCACGAAAATTCGACGCGATTGGCTGAAGAAATCTTGAAGCGATATCCCTTTATGGATCAGGTTCGTTTTACTAACTCTGGCTCCGAAACAACAATGCACGCCATCCGATTGGCGCGTGGTTACACAGGGCGCGAAACGTTTATCAAGATTGATGGCGGCTATCACGGATCGCACGATCCGGTAATGGTGTGGGCCACGGAAGATGGTGAACGCGACATGCTTTCGGCAGGTGTATCTGAAAAGGCGTTGGGTGCGCTGATCACAGTGCCTTTCAATGATGTGGCTGCGGTGGAAGCTGTTTTTAAGGCGCACCCTGATTCAATTGCAGCATTGATCTTAGAGCCGGTGATGATGAACATCGGCATTATTCCACCTGATGAAGGATACTTGCATCGATTGAAGGATGTCTGTCATCAATACGGTGCGTTGCTGATTTTCGATGAAGTGAAAACAGGGGCAAAGCTGACTTATGGTGGCGCATGTGGATTTTTTGATATTCAGCCCGATATTGTTTGCTTGGCAAAAGCAATTGGCTCAGGGATGCCATTGGGCGCATTTGTGTCCAGCAAAAAGATCATGGGTGTGATTGAGCAAAATGACGTGTTGCACACTGGCACTTACAATGCCAATCTGGTCAGCATGGCGGCAGGTCTGGCCACACTCAAAGATGTGCTGATTGAAGATGTGTATAAAAAACCTTTTGATCTGAATCAACAATTGGTGTCTGGTTACAATGAGATCATCGAGTCTCACGATCTGCCTGCGATGGCGGTGGGGCTGGGGCCAAGTGGCGTCGTTTATTTCCTCAAAGACACACAAGGTATTCCTCTGGCACAACGAGCCAAACATTTTGCGAGCAACCATTACATCTATGATGCGGTGGATCAACAGATGGCTAAGGCTTATCTGCTTGGTATGTTGGAACATCAGATCATTGCTGTGCCGTTCAGCGTGACATGCTGTGAGCAATGGACCATCTCGATTCAGCACACGCAGGTCGATATTGATCGACATCTGAAAGCGTTTGCTGATGTGGCTGTTTCATTGAAAGAAATGGTTGCTGAAAAAGTAAACGTGTGATTTTTTGGAAAGGCTTATAAAAGGCAAAGGCATCAATCGGGTTAAGGCTTTCTAATCCCCCAACCCCCTTTACATAAAGGGGGCTACGATAAGACTGCAGGGATTTGTGCTTTAATACGAAACGGTGTTCTTGTTGGATGAAGTTTGCTTTTTAAATAGGTAGCACTCTTATAGAAAAAGAGCAAGTTTATTTCAAGCCTGCTCTTTTCTTCTTCCATTCACCTTTCGTGGAAAATTTGATCCGTAATTCGGAATCCATTGACAGTGGTCAATCGTAGCTCGCTTCTTCAAGAAGCGTCCCCCTTTGAGACCAGGGGTGTGGGGGGGAGATCGCTGTAAAATTCCTTTCAATATGTTGTGTTTTTAAAGAACCGAAGGTATGGTGTGGCACGTATTATTTATCTTTACACAAAACACTGGGGATATCCCAAAGGAGGCTCAAGTGATTCGAAAGCGCATTCTGTCCAAAAAGTTCAACCGACGTCAGTTCTTAAAGTCTACAGCAGCAGCAGGGGTGTTTGGTGCTTTATCCGCCCGACACGCTTTTAAGGGGTTTGCTCAAAGTGATATGCCCTCCGAGCTTTTAGATGCCGTTTCCAATGAAAGCGGCGAGCTGAATATTTATAATTGGTCGGACTATATTGATGAGGACACCATTCCACAGTTTGAACAGGAATTTGGCATCACCGTCAATTACACCACTTACGAGGACAACGAGGAAATGATCGCAGCGGTAAAAGCCGATCCTGGCGTGTTCGATCTTGCTGTTCCAACGCAAGACGCCATGTTCCGAATGCGTTCTCAGAGCTTGATCCAAACGCTGAACACAGCTTGGCTGACCAACACGTCCAATCTGTCGGCACAGTTTTTGAATCCTGATTGGGATCCTAACAACGAATACTCCATTCCCTGGCAGTGGGGGACCACCGGTATAGCCTATAACAGCGCGTTGATTGATGATCCACGCACCGCGGGTTGGCAGTTGCTGTTTGATGCGGCCAGCGATTTCAGCGGTCGTGTTACCATGCTCAACGAAAAAGAAGAGTTGATTTCTTCCCCATTGAAATACCTGGGCTTGAGCTTAAACACCGTCGATTTGACTGAAATTGAGCGAGTTCGCCAAGTGTTGCTGGATCAAAAACCACACATCAGTGCCTACATCAGTGCGGAAGTAAAGCCGTTGTTGATCACTGAAGAAGTGTGGGCTGCACACTTGTGGAGTGGCGATACCTTCCAGGCGCAGTGTCCGGATGAAGGCGGCAATGAAAATCTGGAATATGTGATTCCTGAACAGGGCGCTGAATTGTGGGTGGACGGTCAGGTATTGTTGACCGATGCCCCAAATCCAGCCACGGCACAACTGTGGATGAACTTTTCTATGCGACCTGAGGTCAATGCTCAGTTGACCAATTATGTGTTTTATGCCACGCCAAATCAGGCATCGTTGGATCAAAACCTGATTGATGAAGAGCTGGCTCAAAACCCATCTGTTTTCCCACCTCAAGAAGTGCTTGATCGTTTGGAATTCCAGTTAGAGCGTACCGATGAGGATGTCCGCCAATTGATGTGTGACATCGAACTGGATATCAAATCTTAAACTGATTTTTAAATCAGGGAGCGACTGAACAATCGTCGCGCCCTGATTCTCTTTTTACCCATGCGTCGAAGTGCCGAAGTGCCTCAGCGTTCTTGGCTGAAACGGGTGGCTGCATTTTTGCATCGTCATCCTAGCCTGTACACCTCGTTGTTGGTGGGGCCGCCTGCGTCGATGTTGTTGTTTTTGGTGGCGGTGCCGACCCTCATTATTTTGTACTACAGTTTTCTCACTCGTGACCCAACCGGCATTGTGCTGCAAATCTTCACCTTAGAAAATTATGCGAACCTGTGGGACCCTCGATTTTTCTGGGTGTTGATGCGTTCTTTGGGACTGGCATTGGCAACCGCTTTGATTTGTTTCTTAATCGCATTGCCTTTGGCTTATTGGATCACAATGTATGGCGGGCGCTGGAAAAATCTTTTGATTTTTCTCATCATTCTGCCCTCCTGGACCAGTTATCTGGTGCGCGTGTATGCCTGGGTGTTTTTGCTGCGCAACAATGGCTTGGTGCTGAACACACTTGAAACCGTTGGCATTCTTCCGCCGGATCATCAGGTGCGCTTGCTGTTTGATTGGCCGGCGGTGTTGATTGTGATGGTGTACAGCTATCTTGATTTTATGCTCATTCCACTGTATGCCGCACTCAATCGACTGGATCGTCCGATGTTGGAAGCGGCGTCTGATTTGGGAGCCAAGCCATTTCGTCGCTTGTGGTCGATCACGCTTCCGATGATTCGCGGCGGCATTTTGGCTGGTTCGGTACTGGTGTTTGTGCCTGCCATCGGTGAGTTTCTGGTGCCCGGGTTGATGGGCGGTAATAAAGTCAATATGGCGGGCAATCTATTGGACTGGGCCTTTTTGCAGACCGACAATTGGCCGTTGGGTGCAGCCATGGCCATGATTTTAACTGTGATTATTCTGACGCTGATTTTCTTTTATCTTCGCTCAGCTGGTAAACAAGGCACATTGGAGCGTTTCTCTTGAAGCCTTTTAGAGGATGGACGCCGAAGTTGTTGCTGGTCTTTGGGTTGCTGATGTATGTGTTTGTTTATCTGCCAATGGTCACGATGGCGATTTATTCTTTTAACGGGCCAGAAGATGAAGACCGTCGCGTGCGCTTCCCTTGGATTTACACCACGGGTGAATGGCACGATTTTTCGCTGAAATGGTACAAGGAACTGCTTGAAGATCGTGACATGAAAGAGGCGTTTCAAAACAGTTTTGCCGTGGCGTTTTGGTCCGTCACCTTATCGGTACTGTTGGGGACGATGACGGCGTACACGCTCTATCGCAGAAAGTTCTGGGGCAAGGGACTGTTTGAGCAAGTGCTCTATATTCCGCTGTTCATGCCTGGCACCATTGTGGGTGTGTCCACCTTGATGTTCTTTCGTTTCATCGGTTTGCCCAGAGGGTTTTGGACGATTTTGCTGGCGCATGTCGCATTCTCTATCCCTTTAGTCACACTGGTAATCCTGGCCCGAATGCAGCGCATCAACTGGACGCTGGAGGAAGCGGCAATGGACTTGGGGGCGAGTCAATTCACAGCATTGAGAAAGGTGATTTTTCCAATGCTTCGCCCTGGTATTTTTGCAGCGGCGTTGCTGGCCTTTCCCTGGTCGTTTAATGATTTTGTGATCACCTTCTTTTTGCACGGCCCGAAATACAACACTTTGCCCATCATGATTTACGGCATGGCCGGGCGGTCTGGTGCGGTGTCGCCTGTGATCAATTCGCTGGGGACACTGATTTTATTTGGCTCTTTGCTGTTGATTGGGTTAAGCTTTTTACTCCAGAGGCAACGCAACCAGGACAAAGGAAACGGATGATGTCTACATACAGTGTGGAATTTAAAGCGGTGAGCAAGTTTTTTGGCGAAATGGCCGCTGTGAAGCAGGTGGATTTGCAGGTGAGAAAGGGCGAATTTTTCTCACTGCTTGGTCCTTCCGGTTGTGGCAAAACCACCAGCTTGCGCATGATTGGTGGACTGGCAAATCCTGACGAAGGCGATGTGTTCATCAATAATGTTCGTGTCAACGATGTGCCATCCTATGAACGAGATTCCAGCATTGTGTTTCAAAACTTGGCATTGTTTCCCCATATGACAGTGGCCCAAAATATTGCCTTTGGCCTTAAATTACGAAAAGTGCCGCGCGATCAGATTAAAGCCAAAGTGTCTGAAATGCTGGACTTGGTACAATTATTTGGCCTGGAAAAACGTCGACCCGATCAGCTTTCTGGCGGTCAGCAACAGCGCGTGGCGGTGGCTCGCTCGCTGGTTTTACAGCCCGAAGTGTTGTTGTTGGATGAACCATTGGCTGCACTGGATCGCAAACTGCGAAAAGAAATGCAGATCGAGCTACGAAGAATTCAGCGCGATGTGGGCATCACCTTTATTTATGTAACCCACGATCAAAAAGAAGCGCTGTCCATGTCCGACCGTGTCGCTGTGATGAAGGACGGTGTGATCGCTCAATTGGGCTCACCGCAAGAAATTTATGAACACCCACGCACCCGCTTTGTGGCTGATTTTATGGGTGCAGGCAACGTGTTTGATGCCAACATCAATCAGCAGAATGACGAACAATTTACCATGCGGACCCAACATGGATTGGATGTGTTGGCAAGCATTGGCAAAACGCTGGAATCTGATCCCATTGGGTTTTCTGTTCGACCTGAAGCAGTGCAAATGATGTTGGAAAATGAAAAACCTGTGTTGGGAAACGCGCATCAGGGCAAGGTGATCTCATTGATGTATTTGGGAGATGTCATCGAAGTGGAGGTTGCACTGGATGGCGGCGATCGCTTTGTGGCATTTGTCAACACGACATCTCGTTCCACAAAAGTTGAGGAGGGGCAAACGGTTTGGATTGCCTGGTCTGAACAGGACAGCAACCTGCTGTTGGCATAGTTTTATATGAATACATTAATTCCGCAAACCATCGACAGCCTCGGTGTGCTTGAACTCTCACAGCCGATGGAGCAATTGGCCTCAAAATCGTGGGACGTCATCATCATTGGCGCGGGGCACAATGGCCTCACCTGTGCGGCGTATCTGGCCAGAGCCGGAAAGCGTGTGCTGGTGCTGGAAGCGAGAGAGCGTGTCGGTGGCGCCTGCACGCTGGAAGAGCCTTGGCCCGGATACACTGTCTCTCCTTGCGCTTATTTGGCTGGGTTGATGCACCCATTGGTCATCGAGGAGTTGGATTTTCATCAACGTGGTTTCGAGTGGTTTCCTGCTGAAGCGGGATTGTTTGTGCCTTACGAAGACGGCACCAGCCTTCAGCTTTGGGAGGACAATGGAAAATGTGAAGCAGAGATCAAGCGCTTTGCGCCCAACGATGTAAAAGGCTGGAACGCCTTTCATGACCTGATTGCTGAAACACGAACGGCGCTGCGGCACCACCCCGATGGTGATATGTGGCTTGGGCGTGCGCCAAATCGGGAACAGATTGAAGCTCGCCTGAACGGAAATCCTGAAGCGATCAAGATGCTGTTTGAATGGTCGATGTCAGATTTTCTTGAACATTACATGGACGATGAACGACTGCACATGGCTTTGCTGGGGCAAGGGGTGATTGGCACCAACGCCAGTCCGTTTGATTCGGGCACAGCGTCGATTCATTTTCATCACTCCATCGGCACGATGGAAGGTCAGGATGGCATGTGGGGCTATGTCAAAGGGGGCATGGGTGTGATTTCATTCATTCTCTGTGACGTTGCGCGTGAGGCGGGGGCCGTGGTTGTCACCAACATGCCCGTGGCAAAAATTCTGCCTGGTGAAGGGGTGGAGTTGGCAGACGGCAAAAAGTTGGTCGCGCCTGTGGTGGTGTCCAATGCTGATCCGCGCACGACATTAAAGTTGCTTGGTGATTCAGCAGATTCCGGTTGGAAGGCGCAGGTTGAATCATTCTCTCAGGAAGGCTGCACCATGAAGGTCAACGTGGCCATGCATGAGTTGCCCAACTTCACAGCCAAACCTGGATTGTCCGAACCACATCATTTTAGCCAGGTGAACACGCCATTAACCAAGGCTGAATGGAAAGCAGGCTATAAAGCATCTAAAGGTGGAAACCTGCCAGAGAAATTGTGGACCGAGCTTTATTTCCAAACCTCTTTCGATCCTTCCATTGCGCCTGAGGGTATGGAAGTGATGAGTGTGTTTTCACAGTACGTGCCGAATCAGTTTGCCGAAGGGAATTGGGCATCGCGCCGTGAAGAAGCAGGCCAGTTGGCCATTGATGCCATTGCCCAGCATTGCAGCAACATGCCCGATGTAATTGAGCATTTGGAAATTTTAGGGCCACCCGACATTGAGGAAAAAGTTGGGCTTGTGGGCGGTCATATTTTTCAGGGCGATTGTTTGCCTGATCAGATGTGGGACAAGCGCTTATCGCCGCGAACACCGATGGACGGTGTGTTCCTCTGCGGTGCATGTACGCATCCTGGTGGCAGTGTGATTGCGGCCAATGGACGCAATGCGGCGATGGAAATTCTCAACGGGTCTGACTAATTTAGGAGTGTTAGAATGAAGAAAATGAAGATGATGTTGCTGCTGGCAAAATATAGAAAATTCATTCTGCCAGCAGCACTTGTGATTGTTGCAATAATCGCTTACTTGATTTGGTCAAGCCTTTGACGATTTTTTAGCCACAATCCAGACGGCATAAACCAACCCAGGAATGAAGCCAAGAATGGTCAAAATTAAACTGATCCAAAACTCTTTTCCAATGCCCACCGTCAAAAACACAGCCAATGGTGGAAGGAAAATTGCAATCAGAATACGAACAAGATTCATAATGTTACCCCCTCTCAACACGCATTAAAACGTATTTACTGCTGAAAAATCAACTCTAAGCTGGCTTGGCTGTATTTCGCTTGTCAACGATTTTTTTGATGAACACGAAGAATAAAATGCCCACCAAGGCCGCTGCAAGATAAGGCCAAAACACAGCCAGCCCTGCCAGCACCGATGCGCCAATCACTTCAACGGTAGATACGGCTGGATTGGCCAATCCTCCGGTGGTGGCGGTTGAGGTGGCTCGTGTCATCGTAGTCAACCCCTGCACCACACTGGCTGAGCCGCCGCCCGCAATCAGGGCCAGCGTCCACTGTAAAGAAGGATCAAGGCCAGTGAGAAATGATCCTGTGATCACTGTGCCAGCCACCACCGCAGCAGGGGTGGCAACGGTGTCCAATAGATTGTCAAACCAGGGAATGAAATAGCCCAACACTTCAAACACCGTGGCTGCGCCGAATACAAAAACGGCCATAGGGTTGCCGATCCATTCAAACCCTGGGGCTAAAGTGAGTTGCCCGTTGTTGGCGGCAATGCCCATCACCAGCAATGGCACGAAGACGCGAAATCCAGATGCCGCGCTCAAGCCCACGCCTGCCATCAAACCAAATAAAGTGTCCAAATAGTCCCTCTTTGTGTGGCTAGTGAGATTTTATGTGTCAGTCAGTTTAAGACGTGCGACGACCTCATCATCATCCCATTCGTCTGTTTCCAAAAATCCGAAACTGGTGTAAAGGTGTTTCGCTGATAAGTTGCTCGGTTGATAAGAAAGCGCGAAATGTTGATAGCCGTGTCTTTCAGAAAGCATGTCAATGACTGCCGTTAGAGCCTGTTTCCCAAACCCCTTGCCTTGATGTGATTGATTGATGATAAAGCCACCGATCCAGCAACTTCCATCGTCTGTGTCCACCGCCCACATCATGAATCCGATCACCTGTTCATCAAGACAAATGGCGAGTGGTTGCCACAAATCCCCATAAGCGCAAAGCGACAGATAATAACTGGGTTCAGCAACGAAATCCCGTTGTTCTGCTTTAACGCTGAGTTTGAAAACATCACGCCAATTGCCGCCATCGACTTCACGCACGGACACATTGGATGCGTTTGTATTCATGATGCGCTTTCTGTTTGAATCAAATGCACATCGCGTTGTGGGAATGGGATGGAAATGTTGGCATCGCCCAACGCTTTGTAAATGGCCAGATTGGTTTTGTACATGCTTTCAAAATATTGCTCGGTGGGGACCCAAAAGCGAATGCCAATACGCACTGAAGACTCGCCAAAATCCTCGATGCCAATTAATGGCTTTGGCTCTGAAGTCACCTCAGGCATGGCGACCAGGGTTTGTTCCACAATCTGAATGGCTTTTTCAGGATCGTCGCTGTAGCTGATGCCGACAGAGTTTTCCACAATACGGAATTGTTTAGAATTGTGCAGGATTTCACCCACCACTTTTTTATTTGGGATCATGATTTTGACACCATCTTCGTCATGCAAAATGGTGTAGCCGAGTTTCACTTCTTCCACAATCCCATATTGGCCTTGGATGGTGATTGTATCGCCGACCACAAAAGGCCGAGCCACGATGATGGTAATACCAGCTGCATAATTCGACAGCGGCCCCTGTAAGGCAAATGAGGCACCAAACATTAGACCGCCAATGGCGGCAATGAAGGGGTTGATTTCAATCCCAAAGTTGGACATGGCGATGATGGCAACAAACATCAACACAACGAGGCGCACGATTGATCCCGTGAATTTGGTCAGAGTGATGTCGATGTTTTTCTTTTCCATCAGCCCTGAAACAAGCTTGGCCACCTGGTGAGCAACAATGAAGCCCACAATCAAAATCAGAATCGCGCCCAAAATGTTAAAGCTGTAGGCGACCAGAAATTCTGTGACCAAGTTGATGATGCTTTGTGCTTCAGAAAATGTTTGACCCAAATCCTGCCATTTAAAAAACATGTTCCCTCCACCCTCATTCAGTTCGCTGGATATTATTGACGGTGTAGGCAAATTCGTCAAATGTCCAATTTGACAAAGTTCAAAGATCATTTCTATATTCAAGACATGATGGCTGATCCTATCTTATCCAGCGAAGACGGACGATTTCGAGTGATTCACAGTCAACCTGAAATGGTTGAGCAGTTGGCAGCCATTCAACAGGTATCATTTCCGTCGCTTGCTGAAGCAGAGTTGATCTTGGCCAAACATTACCAAGCCCATCTCGATGTATTTCCGCAAGGTCAGCTTGCCCTGATCAACGAACGGGATGAAGTGATTGGTTGCTCCACGGACTTTCGCACGAAAGAAGGCTCCTTTTGGTCCTTCAAAAACATTGAACACAAATACATTGATGCCGTGGTTGACAACTGGCTCAGCAATCATGATCCAGAAGGCGAATGGATGTATGGGGCTGATATTGGCATCCTGCCTGAATATCGTGGCAAGAAATTGGGACAACTCTTATATCAAGCGCGTCACCAGCAAATCCAAACCATAAATCTCAAAGGCCATGTGGGTGGTGGGATGCCCAAAGGGTTTTATAGATATAAAGATGAGATGTCGATTGAAATTTATGTTGAGAAAGTATTGGAAAAAGAATTGTTCGATCCTGCGCTTTCCATTCAATTCAAATGTGACTTCAAACCGTTTGGTGTGATCCACAATTATCTGGAAGATCCCTCCTGCGACAATAATGGCATTCTGGTTGCATGGCATAATCCAGCTTATGAAGGGGGAGTGTAATCCATTGCCTTGGCTTTATTGTTGATTTAGCACCAACTGACAAGCTTCATATTTTTCTTTACAAATAGTTTTGGCATCAGGGCTGAGCTTGTTCCAGCTTCGGGTGAGTTTTGCACAGAGCCATTGGGTGGCTTCATCGATATCTTTTTCGGTAGAAGTAAACAGGTAATAAAACAAAGAGGGCACGCTGTCAAAGTGCGCCATGGCGTCCGCATCGGCCAAACATTCAGCTTCCACGCTCGATTTTTCGCTTGGCACACTGCCTCGATGACAGAGGATGCAGTCTTTGATCACTTCGATTTTTTCTTGAGGATAATGCAACTCAGATAAAATTCTTTCGGCTTCGTTCGCGCCATGAATATGATGTTCTTTCACCCACTCAGGGTTTTTGATGCCTGCATAATCGTGGAGCAAGCTGGCAAGTTCGACCACTTCAATATCAGCATTTCTTTGCTTTGCCAGCTGTTTTCCGTGGCGCACCACATGCACAATATGATGATCCCAAATACCTTGACCAAAACTGTTTGAGTGTTCAAAACAGGCAGATCGAACGAGATCTTTTACATGCTGGAGGGTCGATATTGTTTCATTCATTTGGGAACACCTCTTTCTCTCTCTTTGGTTTAACTTCTGACGTTGATCATATCTAGCAACAAAGATCAATCTTTTTAAGATAAAATATGCCATCAACTTAAAGGAGATCAACATGCCGCGCCACCGTCCATTGATCCTTGTGGTATCAAGTTTTGCGCTTGGCATTTGGGTGGCGCGTTTGTTTCAGTTGGATTTTCTGAACAACACATTGGCGTTGTGGGTACTGGCTGGTGTGACATTGATAAGTTTATTTGGTTGGTTTATTGTGCGCCGATTTTCCTGGCAGCAACTTGTGCTAACAGGTTTGCTCATCATGGTAATCTTTACACTCGGTTTGGTTCGTTATACGCAACAGCGCTTGCCTATTGACATTTATCATCAGAAAGCAAACTATACGGATGAGATTCAGGGCGTCATTGTCAATTACCCCAAGCAGTCTGATTCACGAACACGTTTTGTGATGAAGGCAGATTACGATCATGGGCACATTCAGGTGTTTTATCGTCATGAAGACCATGATCCTGTCAAGCTCAACTATGGAGATCGGATTGTTTTAAAAGGACGTATACAAGCGCCAACCTGGATCAATGATTTTGATTATCCAGACTATCTGGCAGCACGCGACATCTGGGCGGTGGCCTGGCCAAATTCAGAAAAGCAGATTCAGTTAATTGAATCTGGCCAAGGGCATCCATGGTTACATTGGGTACAACAGCAAAGAAAGTTTTTGTTTGAACAGATCGATCTTTATCTCAGTGAAACTGGAAGTGGCATGTTCAAAGCACTGTTGTTTGGAGAGCGTGTCCTGCTCGATGATCAGTTGGAAGATGATTTTCGCGATGCGGGAGTAGCGCATGTGTTGGCAGTTTCAGGGCTTCATCTGGGCATTTTGATGGGGTTCTTTTGGATCATGCTGCGTTGGCTGGGTTTGTCTCGAACGTGGTCTTATGTGTTGATTGCGGTGTTGGTGTTGGTTTACTTAACCTTGGTCGGTTTTAAGGTGAGCCTCATTCGGGCGGCGCTGTTGTTCGGGTTCATCGGACTTGGCCACGTTTTTAAAGAGCGGGGCTGGATTCTCAGTGCACAGATGGATTCGTTGCAGGGGTGGGCGTTGGCTGCATTGATTATTTTATGGCTGGACCCACAGGCGTTGTTTGGCATCAGTTTTCAGTTGAGTTTTGCAGCGACGATGGCCATTTTATTGTCAGTACCGTTGTTGGAAGCGGTTCAGTTCAGGTTTCAATTGCAGACAAAATCGAGTTGGCCCTGGCAAAAACGAACGATGGTTTGGTTCAAGCGTAACTTGGTTGCTTTGCTGTGGGTGGGCGCAGTGGCACAGCTTGGTGTGATGCCGATTGTGGCATCGAATTTTCACAAGTTGTATGTGGGGTCATTGTTGTCGAACATATTGGTGGTGCCGTTGGTGATGCTCATTTTGTGGGCGGGTGTTGTCTTGTTATTGAGCTTTTTTCTGCCCATGGCAGCATTTTCATCTGTGTTGGGTGAAGTGACATCAAAGCTTTTACAAACTTTGAGCTTAGGTGTGTCCTGGTTGTCTGAGTTGCCTGCGATGGTGTTTGATGTGCCTGCACCGCCTGATTGGTTGATGATCATTTATTATCTGTTGCTGACCGTTGGCGCTTTGGCATTACAACAACGCTGGCATCATTCGAGCTTGGTGCGGGCTTCGGCAAACGCTTCGGAAAGGTCGTGAAAGTCTTCGACAGGCACGCTTAGAACCACATAGCCATATTGGATGCCAACTTCGTGGGTTTCATCATCAAACCACACGGATACAGGGGTTTCGCTGGTGGTGACAGCTTCGATCAGGTCTTTCATAAATGCCTCCTTGATGTATGGATTGTAACCGATTTGCACGAAGAACGTCTGGTATGGCACACTATATTTCTTCATTAGGGTGACTGTGGAGACAGACTTTGGGACTGGCAAAGGATTACAATAACAGTCCCATAGTATGCTTCATCAAAAACGAGGAGGTTGGCCAACCATGGGAGAGGATTTTAAACGAGCTGTTGCCAGCACATTGATTCGCCAGGAAAAGAGAATTGCCATGCTGGAAATGACGCTCTCTTCGCTGTTGTTACGCATGGAAGACAAGGCCATGTTTTCTGAAGTAGAGATTGATGATTTGTTCGATTCAGCTAAACAGTTGACCGAACATGAAGTGAAGGATCGCATAGAACAAGTGTGTGAGGCATTCGGGCTGACCGTGCAGTAGCACCACAGCTCTTCACACACACGCTCAAGCTGGGGGGAAGGCTAGATGTTTTTAGACCTGATTAGAATTTATTTCTTCCATAAAATCTATAAACCAGCCAACCCCCAACCCAGCAAAATACCAAAATGCCTGCCGCAACAAATAAATTCATAAAATTTCTTTGATTTCTCCTTTTCTGTAGCGTACCGTATGCCTATGAATGAAGGCAAGATTCTCGCACTGGACTGGGGTGATGTCCGTTGTGGCTGGGCGCTCAGTGATGCATCTCAAATCCTGGCCAGTCGCCACGATGTGTATTATCGAGACACACTTGAGGCTGATCTGGAATTTTTCTCTGAGATCATCGAAATGCAGGAAGTAGTCGAAGTGGTGATTGGTATGCCTTACAACATGGATGGTTCCATTGGACCTCAGGCAGAAGTGACCCTCGAATTTAAAGCCAAACTCGAAACCCATCTCAATATTCCTGTTTATGATATCGATGAAAGACTCACCTCTGCAGAAGCTGAACGCGTGATGCTGGAAGCCAATCTTTCCCGTCAAAAACGCAAGGAAAATCGAGATGCGCTGGCAGCCTCCATCATTTTGCAAACCTACCTGGACAAGAAAAAACGTCAAGCTTGAGATGTATATAAAAAAGTAAAACAATAAGTTGCGGTTAAAGGAATCTAATTCCCCAACCCCCTTAAGGCATTAAGAGGGCTACAATAGGGTTGCAAATGTAAATGCTATTATGCGAAACAGCACCTTGATTGATTTTGGCAGGTCGTATTTTCCAGATCCCGTCTCCCTTATTCTAAGCCAGCTTTGTCAAGTAGATATTGTCCATAATTTAAAGATTGAGAAGTAAATGGGTTTATCAAGTGTGTGAATGACGGGCGTAAGTAGTTTCTAGCATATTGCTAATAACAATGCTTCATCCAGCAAAAATATCGTTCCGTAATAAAGAATACCCATTCGCAGTCAAATCGTAGCCCCCTTTGTGTAAAGGGGGTTGGGGGATTAGATGCTTTAACCCTTTTTATAAGTTAGATTTTTTAAAAGTTATGGATGGTTTTTACAGTTGGAAAAAATGAAGAGGAGTCCAACCCCTTTGGACTCCTCTTAAATGATTTAGCGTTTAGGCATGGCTTCTTTGAAAGCTTTGCCAGCGCGGAATTTTGGCACGCGTTTGGCTTTGACCTTCAGGCTTTCACCGGTGCGTGGGTTGATGCGTTTGGTGGCTTTTTGGCTGCGTGTTTCAAACGTGCCAAAGCCTGTGAACGTGACCTTCTGTTTTTTCTTGGTTGTGGCAACAATCAGGTCTAGCGTGTGATCCAACGCCTCACGCGCTTGTTTCTTGGACAAACCGGTTTTTTTGGCTAGCTGGTCGATGAACTCTTTTTTGTTCATTACCCCACCTCTCCTTCCGCAAAATTGATAAGCCAGTATACATCGTCTTAAAAAAACGGTCAAACAGTCACGGCTTATGCACTGCTAAAGCTTGTTTTTGAGTGCAGATCGAGGTTTTATTTTGAATAAAAAGGGAAGGGGTTCTACAAGTAGAATTCCTTTCCTGAAATATGGTACCGATTATCCCTCTCTATTTTAAGAAATCAGCACCAATTAGGATTTTGAATTTTTTTTGAGGTGGAACCTGACGCGGAAAATTTTTTACGATGACGGCCCTATCTTTTATTGCAAGCGACTCAAAATCGGGGCGAATTCTTCTTGTAGATCTTTGACCGCTTGCCATGCCTGTTTTTCGCCATCTTCAGTAAGCTGGTAGTAACGACGACGTGGGCGCTGCGGATTGGCTTCATTCGGTGGTGCCCAGTCGCTGTTGACCCAGCCACGCTCTTCTAGCCTTGCCAGGATGGGATACAGACTTCCCGATTTCAGACCAGTCTCTTTTAGAATTTCATAGCCATAAATCTTTTCCTGTTGTCGATACAGCAAAGAGACCAACACTTTTACCGTGGTCTGTGTCAACCTTATACTATTCATATAGTCTCTCTATATCTATAGATTTAATATCTATGTAGATTTTAACATGCTTCATTCAAATTATCAAGACCTTTTCATGAAAATCTTCTGAGGTTGGATCGGAAAATGCGAATAGATAAGGATTTTGGTTTTAGGAAAATTGTTTGGATTAGTATTCATGGACTGATCGCAGTTTTAACCTCCCAAATGTTAAAGATATAAGCGTGTTCTTGAAAAGCTTATATCTAGATTCCTGAGAAAATGGGAATGATATGTTGAATTTTTGAATTAAGTTTTTCTCGTAAAAAGAAAACCGATTCGCAAATTAGAATACATATCCATAGTCCAATCGTGCCCCCTTTATGTAAAGGGGGGGATTAGAAGCTTTTATCCATAATTTTCAACTCTTGTCTTTTTATTGAATCGGCCACTTCGGGAAGTTATCGGGAACTGCCGCGTAGAGAGGGGTAAGTTTCTACAAAGATCACCACAGCGCTGTGGTCAAACGATTTAATGCAAGGTTCGTCGGGAGGACGTACATTATGAATATTAAAACACTTATCCTCGTGGGAGTGGCCGCCATTGCTTTGGTGTTGGGCGGCATTCTTATTTCTCAACCAAAACCGGATGTGGGTCCAGAAGGCCCCATTGTTAAAACAGACGACTGGGTTTATGACAAAGATGGTGTCGATATGGAATCCAGTGGTTCGTTTACCACCAAACAACTCAATACGGGAGCGCCCACCACCACCAATAGCGGAGGTTTTGGGCAACCTGTGAACAGTATGATGTCAGAGGCTGAAGACGCTCTTGGCTTCTCTGTCGGCGGCGCCAAGGACATTAATGGCTTTCGTGAAAACATTGAACACGGTTATTTGCCATTGCCGACTGATCTCACCTTTGAAGGTTTGATCTACGATTACTACTTCGACACGGGCATGACAGAAATCTGTAACAGCTTGTTCTGTCCCAGTTATCAGATCGCTGTGGCAAACGATCCATTGTCGGGCGAGCCGGAATACTACATGACCGTGGGGCTCAACTCCGGTTTAAAAGAAAGCGATTTTCAGCGCAAGAAACTCAATTTGGTGGTCGTGGTTGATATCTCCGGCTCCATGTCTTCACAGTTTGACAGCTATTACTACGACCAAAATGCCAGTGAAGTGGATGAAGACGCGGGCAAAACGAAGTTGGAGATTGCCTCACTCGCCATTGTCAATATGCTCAGTCACTTGAATGACGATGACCGCTTGGGTGTGGTGTTGTTCGATGACAATGGTTATTTGGGCAAGCCCATGAGCTTGCTTGCTGATACGGATTTGGACGCTGTGAAACAACACATCCTTAACCTTGCGCCTGCCGGTGGTACGAATATGTCTGCCGGGATGAGCTTGGGCACGTCGTTGTTTGGCGAGTTTAAAGATGCAGACAGTGAACAGTATGAAAATCGCGTGATCTTTCTCACCGATGCCATGCCCAACATGGGTGAAACACACGAAGATGGTTTGCTTGGCATGGCCAAAGGCAATGCTGATGACGGTATTTACACCACGTTTATTGGCATTGGTTTGGACTTCAATACGGAATTGATCGAGCATATCACCAAGATTCGTGGTGCGAATTATTATTCTGTGAAAAGCGCCAGCGAATTTAAAGAACGCATGGACGAAGGTTTTGAATTTATGGTAACGCCATTGGTGTTTGGCCTTGAATTGAGCTTGGAAGCCAGCGGCTTTGAAATCGAAAAAGTCTATGGTTCTCCGGCAGCCGATCAGGCCACGGGGCAGTTGATGTACATCAGCACCTTGTTCCCTTCCAAATCCGAAGGCGGCGAAACCAAAGGTGGCGTGGTGTTGATCAAACTTAAACCCACAGAGGATTTCACTGGCTCTAGCGAGATCAACCTCAGCGTGAGTTACGAAAACCGCCAGGGTGAATCACAAACCGTCAGCAGTAATATCGACTTTGATGTTCAGGACGGTGAGTTTTTTCAAAATGATGGCATTCGCAAAGCCGTTACCTTGGCTCGCTACGTTGATTTTTTGCAAAATTGGTTGATCGATGAACGTATCTTGGCTGATGCTGGTGACCGTGAACCTTATGTCAATATGGACGATGGCATCATGGTTCCTGACCCACGCATTCAACTTGGAAAATGGGAACGTCAGTCCAAACCGCTCAACGTTATGAGTGAATACAAAGAGTTGATGCAGACATTCAACGTCTACTTCGAGTCTGAATTAAATTTCTTGGCTGATGAAACGTTGGGTCAGGAAATGACGTTGTTGAAAAAGTTGTCCACTTACGAGCAAGAGTAATCAAATAAAGGGAGAGATGGATGCGCCCCATCCGTCTCTCCCTTTAATCATTTTCTCAGTCAACGACTGTCCTTGAAACGGTTTGGAGCATTGCCTATGCTGCTGGTATGAGACGACAGAAATTATTCAAAGTTCTTTTATTTTCATTGTTGGTTTGGAGTGCGTTTGGCCTCAACCCTTTGGGACAGGAACAGGCTGAATTGCCATTTAAATCGATCTCTTTTGAACAACACCATCCAAAAATTTCTGATCATTTGTTGGCTATAACACAACAGCCGGAAAATGTGTTTCCTGAAAATCTTCCAAATCTTTCTAATTTTTCAAACGCTGTCAACGTCATTATTGAGCCTCAAAGCCAAACCAGTGTGCTGACTGATTCAATGCTCAATCGGCTGGGCATTCAGGTGGAAGCCCGCTCTCGAAGTTTCATCCGTGCCAGCGTGCCATTGACGAAGCTGGAAGCATTGGCTGACCTTCCCTTGGTGAAATACATTCGCAAACCCTTTAAGTATCAAACCACCGCAAAGCGTGTGAGCCAGGCGATCACGCCCATTGGGGCGACGCTTTATCACACCTGGGGCTATCAGGGTGAAGGCGTCAAAGTGGCGGTGATCGACATTGGTTTTGGTGCGTTGGATTTTGTCAAAAATACTGGCGGGTTGCCTGAATCCATTGTTGCAGATTATACCGACTACAGTGGGCAAGGTGATGTTCAAGGGGAGCATGGAACGGCTGTGGCTCTCATTGTGCATGAAGTTGCACCAAAGGCACAGCTTTACTTGAAACAGGTTGGCGATGCGGTGGACATGGAAAATGCGGTTGATGATGCCATTCGTGAAGGCGTGAAAATCATCAATCATTCAGTTGGATGGAACAACAGTAATTTTGGAGATGGCACAGGTTTCTTTGCGGAGCTAGTGCAACAGGCAACCGATGCAGGCATCTTGTGGGTGAATGCTGCAGGTAATCATACCGCCAATCACTGGACAGGTCGTTTTGTCGATGACAATCAGGATGGCTGGTCGGATTTTCCCGGTGCTGAAAATCAACAGCTTCGTATTCCCGCCTATTTTGGATTGATACAGGTTGATCTGACCTGGAATGATTGGCCGAATACCAGTCAAGATCTGGATATGTACCTTTACAACAGCGAAGGCGAAATGGTTGCTTCTTCAACGGAATGGCAAACAGGCAATGCACCTCCTGTTGAAAGTTTAGAATATCTCGTCCTCGATCCTGATATTTATTATGTGCGTGTGTTTGAGCGACGTATGACTCGCCCGCTACACATCAAAATCTTTACTGGCTCATCCCACCAGATTTTTCCAAACACAGCGTATGGCAGTTTGCTCGCACCAGCTGATGCCCCCGCCGCATTAACAGTGGGCGCAGTGTCTATCCGTAATTGGGAAGATGGGGGACCGCAGGAACCATTCAGTTCTTTGGGGCCGACCAGCGACGGACGCATCAAGCCGGATTTGGTGGGACCAGACAACACGAACAGTCTGCTTGCCAACTTTAATCCTTTCTCTGGAACTTCAGCCGCATCACCGCATGTGGCGGGGGTGGCCGCTTTATTGTTGTCTCAATATCCAGAGTGGGATGTGCATCAGTTGCGCAAAGGCATCGAGAGCCTGACGCGCGATTTGGGCGTGCCCGGGAAAGATTATGTGTATGGTGAAGGTGCGATTGATCTGTCACTGGTGCGAATGCAGGCAGTGCGTGAAACACGCTCGACGATAGTGGCTGGCGAATCTGTGCTGGTCACGCTTTCAGGCCGAATGCCGAGCATGGCGTTTGGCACACTCACATGGTCTGAACAACTTCCCGAAGGTTGGACACTCACCTCCGATGCTGCGAGCTTTGATGCGTTGACAAATTCCTGGCAGTTGAATCGCGTCACACAGGGTCAACCCTTTGAATTTACTTACACGTTACAAATTCCGCATGATCAAGCGCCTGGACTTTATACATTGAACGGGCGGGTGAATGACACTGGTGTTGAAACACAGATTGAAGTTTTGCCCCCGCGAACGCGTCAAGTTCAGGTGGAGGAAACGCCTGAGGCTCAGGCGTCAACACTTCTCAACGTACAACGTTTAGGGCAGGGAATTGCCTTCCAGCGGCAGGACGGGTTGTCGGGATTGTCGTTGTCTGTTTATGATCTGTCTGGAGAAAAAATATATGAGGTCCACAGTGAAGCCCACGCGTTGCGCTGGAATGGGTTGACCATCCACGGGCAGACTGCGGCCAATGGTGTTTACTTGGCAGTGGTTCGTTTTCCTGATCGTACGCAGCGATTGATTCCTATTGTCTGGTTGAGGTGATCATGTCGAGTCGATTGATGCGTTGTATCGCTCTTTTCTTAATCGCTTTTCTATTTGGTTCATTAACGTTTGGGTTTCAGGCCATGTCTTTGTCTGCAACAGGCAGCATTTCGCCGGAGTTGAATTTTTTGCTCAAGCGCACCCAAGCCCTTTCTCAAAGTCATTTATCCATCAGCGATGCGATTCAAATCAGCGGCGGCGTGATTCAAACGGCTTCTGGTTTCAGCGACCCTGATCCGATGATGAGCGTGTTGATTCGAACAAATTCTGTGATCGCACTGCGCCAGCGTGGGGTTCATATCAATTCAGTGGCCGGAGATGTGGTCACGGCCAGAGTGACATTGTCACAATTGGGCCAGATGAAACAGTGGCCTGAAGTGATTTATGTGGAAAATAGCAATTTGTTGGAACTCACTGCTCAACCTGTTGATGTGGGCGTGATGCCGGAACTCAACAAGAGTGTCATGGCCTTGGCCGCGCACCGTTGGCACAACCGCGGCATCAAAGGTGAGGATGTGGTCATTGGCATCGTAGACACCGGCGTGGACTGGACGCATCTGGATTTTCGCGTCGATCGTGATGGCGACGGTGTTGAGGAAGGCAGCCGCATTCGGGCCATCTGGGATCAAACCAATCCAGGCGATCACCCTGATGGTTTCAGCTACGGTGATTCCTTCAGCCGCACTCTAATTGAACAGGCCATTGCCACCGATGATGCCAGTCTGGTGCCACAGGTGGATGCCAACCCCAGTTCACCGAGCCATGGCACGTTGGCATTGAGCATTGCGGGCGGAGATGGTTCTTCGTCTAATATGCGCTTGATTGGCATGGCGCCAAAAGCGGATCTGGTGATGGTGAAATCTCCTTTAACAGTGAACACCGTATTGGATGGCGTGAAATATATTTTTGATGTGGCCGGTGAAGAACCTGCGGTGGCAAGCCTCAGTTTAGGCGGTCACGTGGGCGCTCACGATGGCAGCAGTAATTTTGAACGCGCCCTGGATGCTTTGGCGCAAGACCCAGGACGAGTGATTGTGGTGTCTGCCGGTAACGATGGTGATGAAAATATTCACGTCAATGGCACATTGGCGGCCACGGGCAAAGTAAGTTTCACCTTCGATATTCCGGCCAGCCTGGATCGAAGTCGCTACTCTTTCGATTTTTGGTATGAAGGTCTCAATTCTGCTGTGTTGGGCGATGAATCTATCGAAGTGCGCGTGATTGGTCCCAGTGGCGATCCGCTTGGCTCTGTGGAACATGGCGAAGTGGCTGATACCACGATTGCCGATGGTGGTGTGTTTGTGGATAACGTGAGTCAGGGAGCGAATCCCAACAACGGCCTCAACGAAATTCTGATCACTGTTTACGACCAAATTTTAGGATCAAGCAAACCACTGCAGGCAGGGCGCTGGACAATTGAATTTAAAGCACCTGGACTGGGTCTCAACTATCACGGCTGGAGTTTGGATCTTCCTTTCACGTCTTTCAATGCGAATAACGAATCCACGGTGCGCGTGCCCGCCACGGGTAAGAATGTGATTGCTGTGGGGGCTTATGTGACACGCAATGAGTGGCCAAGTTTGAACGGTCGTTTGGAACGATTTCATGAAGACAATGCATCCGGGCAGATTGCCGCGTTTTCCTCGTTGGGTCCCACACTTGATGGCCGCATCAAACCAGACCTGACCGCGCCAGGCAGCATGATTGCCGGCGCGATGTCCAAGGACGCTTTCCTGTTGGTGGACGTCAGCCGCATCCTGCCGGATGAGCAACACATGGTTAATCGCGGCACCAGCTTTGCAGCACCGCATGTGTCGGGCGCAGTGGCCTTGCTTCTTCAAACTGATCCGATGCTAAGGACGCAGGATGTGCTCCAAATGCTGACAGATCATGCGATACGCGATACCCAAACCGGTTTTTTCAACAGTAACATCTGGGGCAATGGCCGCCTGAATCTGGATTTTGACAAGGTGCAAACGGTGCCCTCTTCAGAACCATTTGCTGAACTGGATGCCGATGGCAACGGTTTTTTGGGCGATCAGGAAATCTTAACCGCCATACAGATTTGGGTGTCTGGTGGTGCCGGTTCCAACGTGATTGATCTGGAGATCGACGACAGCGTCATCATCTGGCTGATCGAAATCTGGATTCGTGAATTGCCTTTGGATGAAGTTGAGTGATTTTTTTATTTAAAGGCTTAACGGCGATATAAAAATTATTGTTAAAAGCTCTAATCCCCCAACCCCCTTTACATAAAGGGGGCTACGATGAATTTCTGTGAGTTTGTTTTCTATATAGTATGTGGTTCTGGTTGGTGTTGGGTTCTGCTAAATAATCATGTAAGTGTCTGTCTGGATTTCTGCTTTTGTAGGATTGACGTTTTATCTATTGCAATGGTTTTAAGTCTTTTTATTCCAGAATGATATCAAAAAGAATAATGAAACGAGTATTAGAACCAACCTGCGAAGTTCAAATCGTAGCCCCTTTTTGATAAAAGGGGTTGGGGATTAGAAGCTTTTCACATTTTCAAGTTTTAAATTTCTTATTGAATCTCTAAAAAGATCAGCTGATCGCCTGCGAAATCTACAGCCAACCATTCCAGTACACCATCTTGATTGAGGTCGCCAGATTTCAACGAAAGCGGTTCATCACCTAAAGAGATACCTCGTCTTCGATTGAAGCTGAACGCGTCTGTGGCGAGCCAGGCGCTCATGCCGCCGCCGCCGGTGCTGGTGACCAACAGATCGAGCAGGCCGTCTTCGTCGAGATCGTGGAACTTGATGTCCCAAGGGCGACGGTCTACATCGAGTACAGTTTCGTCGGCGAATTGACCGTTGCCGATGTTGAAGAAGAAGGTGATGGTGTTGTCTTCGGAGTTGACCACGGCGAGGTCGGCTCTGCCATTTTGGTTGAGATCGGCGGTAGCGAGGTCGATGGGTTCTTTGCCGACAAACAAATCACGACGCGCGCCCATGCTGCCGTTGCCTTGCCCCATGAACACGGACACACTGTCGGCAAAGAAATTGGCCACCACCAAATCGGTGTTGCCATCCAGGTCGAAATCCTCGCCAATCACGGCGCTGGGCCAGCGTCCGGTTTCCAAAACAGTTCCTGCTGTAAAGCCTTCTTCACCATTGTTCATAATCAGGGTGACGGCGTTGTTGCCGGCGGTGGTGACCAGGATGTCGATCAGGCCATCGTTGTTCATGTCGGCGGTGTTGATGCCAAAGGGCCACAAGCCCACCTGGACTTCGCCAAGCTGATTAAAAATTGTGTCTCGATGCCCCGCCATGATGGACACGGTGCCGCTGTCGAAATTGGCAATAGCCAGATCGGGCAGACCATCGTTGTTGAAGTCAGCCGTGGCGATGTTGCGCGGGTTGAAGCCCACGGCGAATTCTCTGGGTGCGGCGAGATTGCCCTGGCCGTCGCCCTTCATAAACGAAAGGCTGTCGTTGGTGCTGGAAGTAACGACCACATCGCTGAAGCCATCGCCGTCAAAATCTCCGATGGCCAGATCAGTGGGCTTTTCGATGGTTTCCAGTGTGTCAATAAATGCCATGCCCAACGCACGAACCGATTGGCTGCGCTGATGGGTTTCGCCTTGATCGTCACTGACGGTGAGCGTGATTTCGTATTTGCCAGGATCATTAAATCGATGCACAGGCTGAACACCTTGATCGGTGGTGCCGTCGCTGAATGCCCAGTTGTAAGAGACGATATTTCCGTTTATGTCTACAGAATCGCTGGCATCGAATTGGACCTGAAGCGGTGCCCAGCCACTTTGAGGAGATCGTTCAAACTGCGCTGTGGGCGGCGGGTTACCGGCAATGATGCTGGTTTGATCACTGCTGCTGACACCATTTCCATCGGTGATGGTGAGCGTCACGATGAACATGCCATTGTGGGTGTAAGTGTGTGTGACTGTTTGACCTGTGCCATTGTCGCCATCGCCGAAGTCCCAGCGATAACTGCTGATGTTGCCTTCTGGGTCCGATGACAAAGACGCATCAAACTGAATGGTGAGTGGAATATCACCTTCGCTGACATCAACACTCAATCGGGCAGTGGGTGGTTGATTGAAAATTCCGCATCCGGCAAGTGTGCTGATCAGCACAAGAAGAATGAGCAATCTGGACATGCTCTGACCCCTCTCTCTTTAAAAAGCCTCAAACTCAAACGCAAGTTGCGTTGATAAAAACCCCTATAACACTCGACCTTACTATACTCCAATTGTGTGGTATTGCCTAGTGTTTTAGAAAAATGATCAAACGAAAAATTGAATCACCTAGATGGATTGGTGTTTATGCGGTTGTATGACATTGAATGCGTGAATGGCTTGTTCAGCATGTTGAAAACATCTTGATTGGCTTTGGCCAGTGTGATAAACTTCGCTAGGGTTGAGCAAAAAACCGCTCAATGAATCAGGCTGGTTTCAAAAATTTCATCTTTTATTCGTACAGTGAACGTTTGAGAGTTTTTATCGAACGGCTTGGAGGCGCAATGGTCAAGGTCAAACTGTGTGGCAATCAAACACTTGAGGATGTGCAACTGACTTCAGGTGCGGATGCCCAGGGTTTTATTGTGATGGCCGATTCCAGTCGTGAGATTGACCCTGAAAAAGCGGCAGAACTGATTCAGGAAGTGCCCTTGTTCACCACCTCTGTGTTGGTGACCACAGTCACTGATCCCTTACTGATTGCCGATATGGTCGAAGTGTTGGTCCCTGATGCATTGCAGGTTCACGTCGAACTGACCCCGATTAAAATCGAGCGCATCCGGCGTGCTCTGGAAACCCGCACCCGCTTGTATCCAGTGTTGGGCATTGGTGAAGATCTTGAAGCCGCCAAAGCCAACGCGCTACGCATGGCTGAAAGTGATGTGGATGGCCTCTTACTTGACAGCCGTGTTGGTGTTAAAATGGGAGGCACAGGCGAAACACACCGTTGGGATATCAGCGCAGCCATTTGTGAATTGCTTGAACCGTTGCCCGTGATTTTAGCCGGTGGGATCACGCCTGAGAATGTGATCGAAGCTATCAAAACGGTGCAGCCTTATGCGATTGATCTGGCCTCTGGGATTGAGACCGACGGCAAGAAAGATGCTGTGAAAATCGAAGCGCTGCTGAAGCAGGTGAGACAATATGAATACTGAAGCACAAACTGAAATTAAAGTCAGCGATTATCCCGTCGAAGGAAAGTTTGGCGAGTACGGTGGCCGGTTTGCACCCGAAATTTTGATGCCCGCTTTGCTCGAACTGGAAGCTGCTTACGAACAAGCCAAGATCAACCCTGGGTTTCAGGCGACGTTGCGCGACTATCAAACTAACTATGGTGGACGCCCCACGCCTATCTATGAAGCCAAGCGACTGACCAAGCATTTCAAGGGCGCAAAGATTTTGCTCAAGCGCGAAGACTTGGTGCATGGTGGTGCACACAAATTCAACAACGTAATGGGCCAAGCATTATTGGCTCAGCTTATGGGTAAAAAACGCCTGATAGCCGAAACGGGTGCCGGTCAGCATGGTGTGGCCAGTGCGATGGCAGGTGCCGTGTTGGGCATTCCCACCGAAGTGTATATGGGCAAGGTGGACATGGAGCGCCAAAGGCCCAATGTTTATCGCATGAAGCTGATGGGGGCCAAAGTGCATGGCGTGGAAAGTGGCGCTGCCACGCTCAAAGATGCCACCAGTGAAGCGATGCGAAACTGGTCATCCACAGTGGCAGACACCTACTATATCATTGGCTCCGTGGTTGGTCCGCATCCCTATCCCATGATGGTGCGCGATTTTCAGTCTGTGATTGGCGATGAAATCAAAGGCCAGTTGCTGCGTGAACATGGCCGATTGCCTGATGTACTGGTGGCTTGCGTGGGTGGCGGCAGCAATGCGATGGGCACGTTCTATCCGTTTGTGGAAGACAAGGAAGTGAAGTTTATCGGTGCAGAAGCAGGCGGCAGCAACAACAAACATTGTGCTTCGTTAAGCAAAGGAACTGTGGGCGTGCTGCATGGCGCCAAGAGCTATCTGCTCCAGGATGAAGAAGGTCAAACCTTAGAGACTCACAGTATTTCGGCAGGCTTGGATTACCCAGGCGTAGGTCCGGAACATTCTCTTTACAAAGATATAAAACGTGCCGAATACACTGCCGTCACAGACGAACAGGCATTGGAAGGTTTTCGCTGGCTGTCTGAATTGGAAGGCATTATACCTGCCTTGGAATCTGCCCATGCGGTCTATGCCGGCGTGATGAAAGCCAAGTCGATGAAGAAAGACAAAATTTTGGTCATCACGGTATCAGGCCGTGGCGACAAAGATTTGGAAACGATCTTCGGATTAGAAAACAGTCGTTCCTAGGTCGGGAGGCCATTCATGAATCGAATTGTTGAAACCTTTCAACAACTCAAAGCACGCAACGAAAAAGCCCTCATCCCTTATTTGATGGCGGGTGATCCCAACTCTGAACGTGCGTTGACTTATTTTGAAGCCCTGATTCATGGTGGGGCCGATCTCATCGAAATTGGCATCCCTTATTCTGATCCTGTGGCCGATGGCCCAACCATTCAAGCAGCAGGGCTGCGGGCAATGGCTTCCAACACCAAACTCAACGATGTGTTTGAGCTGGTCAAGCAATTGCGGGCAAGAGCCCATCAAATGCCACTGTTGTTAATGACCTATTACAACCCCATCCTTTCTCAAGGTGAAGAAAAATTCCTGCAACGTTGTCAGGAAACCGGCGTGGATGGCTTGATTATTCCCGACCTGCCTGCCGAAGAATCTCAAGGGTTTTTTAAATTGGCCAAAGAAAAAAATGTGAATCTGGTCTTTTTAGCCACGCCCGAAACCTCTGAAGAACGCTTGAAACAATTTGCCGAATACAGTGAAGGGTTTTTATATCTAGTTAGCCGTTACGGAGTGACGGGGTCGGAGGTGGGCATCAACGACTCGATCAACAGCCTGATTCAACGAACGAGAAATGCGATTGGTCCAGACCTTCCGATTGCCGTTGGTTTTGGTTTGTCTTCAAAGGAAGATATTCGAACCGTGCTGAACGCCGGGGCTGAAGGTGCAGTGGTGGGCAGCGCACTTGTGAGTGAAGTGGGCAAAGGCACATTGCCGCCGTTGTTACTGGATCGTATTCGCCTGTTGAAATCGGCCACACGATCACAGTCATCGCCTCCAACTTCTCCAGCGTCTCCCCCGCAGACAACACCTGAAACAGATTCGTCTTCTGATACACATACACCGCCTCAGCATTCAAAGTCAGTAGACTCGACCTCTGAATCGCAGGCAGCATCTCATCAACCGACTTCATCAGATGCTTCAATTGAGGCACAGGCAGCTTCTCCTCAACCAGAGCAAACAGATACAACTTCTGAATCGCAGACAGAGTCTCATCAACCGTCTTCAGCAAATGCTTCTACTGAATCACAGGCAGCTTCTGCTCAACCAGAGCAAACAGACACAACTTCTGAATCGCAGACAGCGCCTCATCAACCATCTTCAGCAGATGCTTCTACTGAATCACAGGCACCTTCTGCTCAACCAGAGTCAACAGACACAACTTCTGAATCGCAGGCAGCGCCTCATCAAGCGCCGCCAGCAGATATCTCTACGGAATCACACACACCGCCGCCTCAGGGTGATACATCGCCAGCAGATCATTCATCCGATCCACAGACGCCACCATCGGGCAACCCGTAGTCATTTGTCATTGTAAGTTTTCATTCTTCCTCCTATGCTTGAAACAGAGGATTTATGAATATTTATTTGATTGGCTTTATGGCTGCAGGTAAAAGTACGATTGGTCCACTGCTTGCTGAAAAGCTCGACTATGCTTTCGTGGACAGTGATGCCGAACTTGAACGCAACAGCGGTGAAATCATTGACAGTATCATCAAAAACGAAGGTGAAGATATTTTTCGTAAGTATGAAACTGAGACGCTAAAAGCGCTCTCAAATTATGATCAACAAATGATTGCCGTGGGTGGCGGTGCGCCGACCATCGAGGCCAATTGGGAATTTTTCAATCAGGGCGTCACTATTTATCTGGATGTCTCGATAGAGTTGTTAATCGAAAGGCTTAAACAGGCAAAACGTCCTTTGCTTGAAGGGCTTAGCGATACGGCACGGGCTGAGAAAATTCGATCCATGTTTGCGCAAAGAACATCATTTTATCAGCGTGCTGATATTCAGATTTTGGCTGAAGGTGAACCGCAGAAAATTGTTGAACACATTCAAGAACAGGTGGCATCATGCAAGTTGTGAACGTGAATGCAAGCAGTCAGTATCCCGTCTATATCGGCTCAGGATTGTTGCGCCAATTGGGAAGCTTGTATCGGCGTCATGAATTAAGTGGACGTGCATTTATTATTTCCGATGAATCGGTGATTAACCTTTACAGCCAGGATGTGATTCAAAGCCTTCAAGCCAACGACATAGAACCCATCACCGTTGGCGTGCCTCCAGGAGAAACATCGAAAAATCTTGATATGGCCGACAAACTCTACGAACGCTTGATCAAAAACCGCTTTCAGCGCAACGATGTGGTGATTGCCTTGGGCGGTGGGGTGGTTGGTGACCTGGCTGGGTTTGTGGCGGCCACCTATCAACGTGGGGTGCCGTTGATTCAGATTCCAACAACACTGCTTGCTCAGGTGGACAGTTCTGTGGGTGGAAAAACAGGGGTCAATCATCGTTTGGGAAAAAACCTAATCGGTGCCTTTTACTCACCTTCTTTGGTTGTTGCTGATTTGAGCACGCTGAAAACATTGCCCAAACAGGAATGGAATTCCGGCATGGCTGAAGTGATCAAATACGGATTGATCTATGATCGCGTTTTGTTTGAGCATGTGGAAAAGCAGATTGAGACCCTCAGTGCAAACGATGCGAATTTGGAAGCCATTATCACCCGATGTGTCGATATCAAAGCCGAAGTGGTGGCGCAAGATGAGCGAGAATCCGGTCTGCGGAAAATTTTGAATTTTGGTCATACTTTGGGTCACGCACTTGAGTCGATGACCGAGTATCAGCATTTTTTGCACGGTGAAGCCATCTATTGGGGGATGTTGGGTGAGGCGTATTTGAGTTTCAAGTTCGGCCATCTGCCCGAAATGGAGTTTGTACGAATTCGTCGTTTGATCACAAAAATCGAAAAGCCGAATCTGCCACTCCTCGATCCCGAAGAATTTTTGGATCATGTCTATCGTGACAAGAAAAATCGGGATGGACGAATCCATATGGCCTGGTTGCGTCACATCGGTCAATGCCAGCCTGATCCCATTGAACCGGACAAAGTGTTGAGCGTGATCGATTTTTGGCGCCAGGAAGAATCTCAACTGGTCCAATGAAACACATCCTTATCGTGCACGGCCCTAATCTAAATTTGCTCGGCGAACGCGAACCGGAAGTCTATGGTTCCATGACGCTTGCTGCAATCAATGCCGAGTTGGAAACCTTTGCTCAACAGCACTATTTGACACTGAAAAACTTTCAGTCGAATCACGAAGGCGGATTGATTGATTTTATCCAGGAGCAGCGCCAGTGGGCCGATGGCATGGTGATCAATCCAGGCGCTTACACTCATTACAGTTATGCGTTGCGGGACGCGATTGTGGGGGTGGATTTTCCGACAGTAGAAGTGCATTTGTCGGATATTTCTCAGCGAGAGGATTTTCGTAAAGTATCTGTGGTCGAGCCAGTTTGTGTGGGGCAGATTTCAGGACTTGGATGGAAAAGTTACGTTGCGGGGATGGAAAAGCTTTTGAGTCTATAAATACTTTATTTCAACCTCACAAAGATTCTGCTTCATTGGTACAATCAATTCACGCCAGCAACATTGAAACATCTAAAGCCAATTCAGATTTGCCACCACTTTATCTTGAAAGGATTCGAAATGAATGAACGTCTGCCTTATGCAATGAATATGGAAGTGATATTCGATGGCTGTGAGCTGATTGATTTGCCAACGCTCGTCGACGCTGTTGAAGATCAATGGTTCAACCAAACTTTAACCCAGGTAAATGATTGTGTGGTTCGTTTGGGTGTGATGGAGGGAGAATTTCATTGGCACAAACATGAAGAAGAAGACGAGTTTTTCTTTTGTGTAGATGGTATCTTTGTTGTTGAAACTGAAGAAACTGTGTTTCGCTTGAAGCCTAATCAAGGCGTAACAATTCCTAAAGGCGTTATGCATACCACCCGAACAGAAGGTAAAGCCGTTATTTTGATGGTGGAAAAATCTTCCGTTATTCCAATAGGTGATGAGGGTTGAAATAGATGAACACGATCTCAATTAATATTTAAAAACCTTGAAAATTTCTTAATAATTCGGTTAAATTCTGTCCAAATGAGTCAATATAAAATTGCTGCATTCTACAAATTTGTAACGGTTAAGGATCGAGCTGTGTTGAAACAATCACTGCTTGAATCTTGCAACCAGCATGAGGTCAAAGGCACGATTCTCGTTGCTGAAGAAGGCATCAATGGCACGATAGCGGGGTTGCCAGATTCGTTGGATGCGTTGCTCGAAGCAGTCAGGCAGGATGAACGATTCAGTGATTTAGATATCAAATGGTCATTTACCGAAGGTTGTCCCTTCTATCGCATGAAAGTTCAGTTAAAAAAAGAAATCATTGCGTTTGGCAAAGAGGTCGATCCGATTAACGCCACAGGTGAACATATCGACCCTGAGGATTGGAATGACCTCATCAACGATCCTGAAGTTTTGGTGTTGGACACGCGCAACGACTATGAAGTGTTGGTTGGCACATTTGCTCGCGCAGAAGATCCTGATTTAGAAACATTTACTGAATTTCCTGATTACGTTGAAAACCAGCTTGATCCTGAAAAATACAAAAAAGTGGCGATGTTTTGCACGGGCGGAATTCGCTGCGAAAAAGCAAGTGCCTACATGCTTCAGCAGGGTTTTGAACATGTATATCAACTCAAAGGCGGCATCCTCAAGTATTTGGAAGAAGTGCCGAAGGCTCAAAGTTTGTGGAATGGCGAATGTTTTGTGTTTGATCAGCGCGTGACGGTGGATCATCAGTTGGAGCGCGGCCATTATGAAAAATGCTACGCCTGCCAGCAGCCGTTGAGTGCAGAAGATCGGGCATCAGAAAACTTTAAGCAGGGTGTGTATTGCCCGTACTGCATGGATCAGATCAGTGAAGACAAACAAATTCGCAACGAAGAACGACAAAAACAGGTGGAATTGGCCGAACAGCGCGGCGAACCGCACATTGGTCGTGCTCAGTCAGATGATGAAAATGGTTGAAAAGACCTGAGCTGATTGGTACACTGTGGCGCAACTTTTGGGTCTATAGCTCAGTGGTAGAGCGCACGCCTGATAAGCGTGAGGTCGTTGGTTCGATCCCATCTAGACCCACCAAAAGCATTGTGGTTTTGTGGCTCTTAGAGCTTGGAAACAGTTATAGAATCTGCTTCAATGGCTTTTAAAAGTTACAGTGCTATAATGTAGAAAAATGTTAAAATCTGGGGCGGTAGCTCAGTTGGGAGAGCACCCGGTTTGCAACCGGGGGGTCGTCGGTTCAAGTCCGATTCGCTCCACCAGATTAACCTCTTACCATGCAGCAAATATTTTGTTTAAAATCCTCTTGATTGAAATGGTCGTTTTTGAGTCGCTACTTTTTGGGGCGATTCAGACAGTATGCAGGGTTTTCTATGATTTAGAAGGGCAATCACTCAAGGAAGTGTCCGATGTCCATAGCGGAGTAAACAGGCTGATATTGAAATTATAGGTTGTTGTTGCCTATCATCAGAATAGAGTATTGTAGAGGTGACGTACTTGACATAAATGGCTGTGCGTCAACGAAAAAGGGAGAGGTTTTCCATTGAATAACGACCTTGACGAGCTTAGAATACACCGTGACTTGTACAGCGGAATGAACCAGGAGGAAACATGCAAAATATAGTCATTATTTTGGGGTTAGCTATTTTGGGGGGATTTTTGCTGTTTGGCGCGTTTAACTCCTCAGCTGGCTTCAAAAATCTTGTGATCGAGGAAATTCGTTTTCGTGAACCGACACAAGGCCCCGACATTGACGAATGGGTAGTGGTGGCCAATCGCACCGGTGCTCAGGTAGATTTGGCAGGTTGGAAGTTAGAAAGTGCAGACGGCGAATCGTCTCCACCTTCTATCGGTCAGTCTTTCTTTTTTCCGAGTGGCTGCATTGTGCCACCAAATGGCAAAGTGTACATCCATTCAGGTCCTATTGTGCCGGGCATGCAAGCTCAAGCGCCTGCATGTGGCACGTTAAGAATCGATTTTTATCCACGCTGGAAAGCGCCTGATGGTTCTCCTGCCGGTTGGTGGAAAGGCACTGCTGAAGGTGTGGGTAACACGATTTGGGGCAATTCTGGCGATACCGCTTGGCTGCTTCAGCCAAGAAATCAGCCTGGCTTGTTTGCTTTCGAACGTATTGACACCTGCACGTACAGCGGCAACGAAGCCAATGGCGTGAAGAAGTGCCGTTAAGTTCGGTATCAAATTGACTTTGAAACCCCCGTTCTTTCTATAAGGACGGGGGTTTTTTATTTTATGAAATACTACACTGCTTCTGCTTCCCAGATGAATCGGATTGCTGAGATTGATCGTACAGAAACCATCACAGATGAGTATGAGTGTGTGCTCGCAGCGGATGGATATGGCATAGAAATTCGTGAAAAAACGTTCAACCCGCCTAGAATTTTTCCAGATTGGGATACACAAGGTGTAGAACGTCGATCGACCTGGTGGAAGCGCGAGGTGGATGAGGGCGGCGCATTGTTCTTTGCCGAAGAAAATAATCAGATCAAAGGTTTTGCTGTGCTGGGGCCAATGCGAGCAAATCAGTCTGCTGAAATGGTTGCTTTGTTTATCGACCTGCAGTCTCGGGGCAAAGGGATTGGTAAAAAATTGGTCGACATGCTGGAAGCTGAGGCGATACAACGAGGTGTTAAAGCCATGTTTGTGCAATCCAACAGCACGGTTTCATCAGTGAAATTCTATCAAAGCGTGGGGTATACAATTACAAGTCTTATGGCCCCCGACATCATCCACCTGCCTATTTTCGAGACCGACATCATCCTGGCCAAAAAACTAACCTAACACTTCTTTAATTAGAATTAAGAAACGAACATCAGAGCAAATTTTCGCGGTCTCAATCGTAACCCCTTTTTGAAAAGGGGTTGGGGGATTAGAAGCCCTTAACTCTGTTTGAATTTGCCTTCATTTTTTTGTGCCTATATCCCCCTTCTTTAAGAGACCCATTTTCGTTGCAATCATCCCATAAAGCCGATACCGTTGGAAACACCTGGGAGGAGCAAATTTATTATGTCTCTTGCAATTTCTATCTATGTGCCATCTGGCATTATTATGACCGCAGACAGCCGCATCAGCGGGGTGTTGACGCGCAATGACACCAGCAGCGATGGCAGCCAAACCCGCATCCATGAACGCATTGTGTTTTCCGACAGTGCACAAAAATTGATGATTTTTGAAGAAGCGGGCGTGGCCATTTCCACATTCGACACTGCGATTGTAGAAAAATATCCGGTGGAACATCACTTGCGTCGCTTTATGGAGTTGGAAACACCACAAAAAGAATCGCCGGTTGAAGATATCACGCGTAAATTGATCAGCTATTTCAAAGGTCGATTTGCCAATACTGGCGTGGGGTTTCATGTGGCAGGATTCCGCCATGAAGGCTCACAGCATGTGCCTTATTTGTTTAGCTGTCACACCGTGGCTGAAACCTCACCCACACGTCGCAACAGCAATGATGATGAACAGGTGCTTTATGGCATCACGCGAAGTGGCGAAACGCAGATTACCAATCGCCTGATTGATGCCAGTTCAACGCCTGTATTTGACGCCATGCCACTGAAGGACGCGGTGGATTATGCGGGATTTTTGATGAATACAACGGTCGATGCGTTGCGTTTTGAACCGCGCTTTCCATCCGTGGGTGGTCCCATCGATATTCTGGTGTTGACGCCACAGGGGATGCGTTTTATCCAGCGCAAAGCATTGTATGAGCACTTCGATTATTTAGATGATGAGGAACTTTAATGTATACCTTCGATAAATTGTTGTTTGGCCCCTCCGGTGTGCCGCACAGTTCGCCCAAGCCGGACACCATTGCAGGGATCAAACGGGTGGCTGAATTGGGCCTGGATTGCATGGAGCTCGCTTTTGTACAACGAGTGAGCATGGGGCCGGAAAAAGCAGCGAAAGTGAAAGCACTATCTGAAGAATTGGGCATTCGATTGACGGTTCATGCGCCATATTACATCAATCTCAACTCGGCTGAGCCTGAAAAGATCGAAGCCAGCAAGGCGCGAATGCTTCAGGCTGCCAGAGTGGGCTATGCCTGCGGTGCCGAGAGCATTTGTATTCATGCCGCATTTTATATGAAGGCCGATCCTGAGGATGTGTATCAGAAAGTCAAAGAAGGTTTTACGGAAGTCACTGAAATTTTAAAGAAGGAAGATGTCAAAGTGTGGATGCGGCCCGAAGTGATGGGCAAGCTGGCGCAGTTTGGGACGGTGGAAGAAACCGTCCGGCTCAGCACTGAAGTGCCAGGGGTGCTTCCATTGGTTGATTTTGCCCATCTGCACGCCCGTTCTATTGGTGAATACAACACGTATGATGAGTTCTGTGGCGTGCTGCAACAGATGAAGGATGGCCTGGGACAGGAAGCTTTGGAGCGATTGCATCTGCATGTCTCCGGCATCGAATATGGCGAAAAGGGCGAAAAGAAACATTTGACCCTTGAGGAGTCAGGTTACAATTACAAAGATCTTTTAAGGGCGTTGAAGGACTACAAATGCAAAGGTTTTGTGATTTGTGAAAGTCCGAATCAGGAAGACGATGCGATGTTGCTTAAAAAAACCTACGAATTGCTCTAGGAGGTAGAATGTCTGTGATATCCAATTTTAAATTGCCAGGGATGTTGGTCAAGGATCACAGATTTGAACTGCCTCTGGATTATGCAAACCAGCAAAGTCAAGCGCTCAGCATCTTTGCTCGCGAAGTGGTTTCCATTGATAAGGTCGATCAAAAATTACCTTGGCTTATTTTCTTTCAGGGTGGGCCAGGATCGGGTTCGCCTCGACCTGAACCGACGATTGAGTGGATCAAAAGAGCGATTGAGGAGTATCGCGTGCTGTTGCTCGATCAGCGCGGTACGGCCAGCAGTACGCCGGTGACGCATCAAACGTTAACAAAATTCGATTCTCCTCAAGCACAAGCTGACTATCTGAAGCATTTTCGTGCAGACAACATCATTCGGGATGCCGAGGCCATTCGGCATCAACTGCTTGGCAAGGATGAGAAGTGGACGGCTTTGGGGCAGAGCTACGGTGGTTTTTGCATCACGCGCTATTTGTCAGCCGCGCCTGAAGGATTGGAAGGGGCGATCATTACGGCAGGGTTGCCGCCGTTGGAGCGATCAGCCGATGAAGTTTATCGAGCGACCTATCAGCGTGTGATTGAAAAGAATCAGCTTTATTACGAACGTTATCCTGAAGATGAGAAAAAACTTTGGGAGATTGCTGAGTTTTTGTTGGCAAAGCCTGTCGAGCTTCCGGGTGGAGGATTGTTGACCGCAAGGCGTTTTCAGCAACTTGGCTTTTTGTTTGGGATGAGTGATGGCTTTGAATTATTCCACTACTTGATGGATCATCCGTTTGTCGAAACATCATCTGGCAAGACGTTAAGTTATCAGTTTTTGCGCGAAGTGGAAAACATTCAGCATTTTGAAACGCATCCCATTTTCGCTATTTTGCATGAATCTATCTATGCACAGCAGGCTGCGACGAAGTGGTCGGCAGAGCGTGTTCGATCCGAGTTTTCGATGTTTGAGATCAAACAGGGTGAGCCGATCTTTTTCACTGGTGAGATGATCTATCCGTGGATGTTTGATGATTATGAACATTTGCGCCCTCTTAAAGAAGCGGCCAACATTCTGGCTGATGATGAAGACTGGCCAAGGCTTTACGATGTTGATGTGCTGGCAAACAATGAAGTGCCTTGTGTGGCTTCGGTCTATGCCAACGACATGTACGTGGAGCGACATTTTTCTGAAGAAACTTCCAAACAAATCAAAGGCACAAAAATCTGGATGACCAGCGAATACGAACACAATGGACTGAGGGCAGATGGGTATCGCTTGTTGGGTCGATTGTTCGATATGCTTCATAGTCGGATTTAGCGTGGGCTTTCTATGAATTTTCTGCTTGTCATTCCCGTCTGCATAGAAATGACAATCTCACAGATTTACCTGGAATAGAAAACCGAATCGAATATCTGAAATGACATTCGCAGTCAGATCGTAGCTTCCTTTAGAAAAGGGGGGGGATTTGAAAGTTTTTACCTCCCGAAAACTCTTTTGGTTTTCATCTGGAATAATTCCAACTCAGCCGTTGTTGAGCATGATTTTTACATTATGGTTAACTGTCGATGCTCATGAGAATCTCTTTTTCATTTGATCTGTAGCCTATTTTAATCGATTGATCATAGGCAATTCATCAGGCTTTCGCTAAACTGGAATTTGTAAAGAGGTGCAATGTGTTCAGGAAATATGTTTGGCTCTTGATGGTATTGTTGTTGTCCAGCAGTGTTTGGGCAGGCATTGAAGGTGAAGAGACTACCCAAAACACAACTGACGCCGAAAGCGCGCTCAAAGTTTGGGCTGCGGATGATCCTTTGGTCTGGGCTGATTTCCAGGCCAGTGCTGTGGGGGGGCGTTTTGCTGCACAGACGGTGTGGTCCTGGCAGAGTCAGAATCGCATGTTGGTCAATTGCAGTCAGGCCCCTGCTCAACTTTGGCGTTGCGTGGCCAGTCTTGATAACCCTGTGGTTCAAGCCATTTTTCTCAAAGAATTTTCCTGGGTCACGGCTTCAGGTAGACTCAGTCGTGATTTATTAGCCCATGAGCAAGGCCATTTTGATTTGGTCGAAGTCTATGCGCGCCGCATGACGGTGGATTTACAAGTGTTGGATGTGACCGTGGAAAACGAGGATCGTTTGCAAGCTGAGACGGAAGCTTTCAATGGCTTGGATGGAGCGGCCCAAGGGCTCATCAATCAATGGAGCGAGCAGGCGATTGCCGAGCAGGAACGTTATGAACGTGAAACCAACCACGGTACGGTTCGATCGGCACAAACACGGTGGCAAGCCCAGATCAGAAACCTTTTAATTCAAACCAATCCTGGCTCAGTTTCTAACAGCTGAGGCAATTCTGTCGTAAAGCCAATTTGGCAAAGCTCTAATCAGCCTGACCACAGTGGCCGTTGGCCAAGGGAAGCGGATCACCGTTTTGCCTTTTTCGAGCCGATTGATCATGATTTTTGCGGCGCGATCTGCACTCATTACAAATGGCGCATCAGGATTGTGAGCGATGATGGCGGTTTGTATGTAGCCTGGTTCGATGATCACCGAGCGAATGCCATGTTTTTTTAAATCGACCCTGAGGCTTTCAAAAAATGTGCTGAGCCCGGCTTTGCTTGCGGAGTAACTGGCCACCGTTGGCAATCCTCTGCAACTGGCAAGGCTGGACATAGCTGCGAGTGTGCCGGATTTTCGTTCGAGCATCGAAGGCAACAGTGCGCCCGTCCAATAGATTGCGCCCATCAGATTCACATTGATCAGTTGTTCGATCTCATCCACGTTGAATTTTTTTGGAAACACATATCTGGCCATCCCTGCATTGAAAATGGCAAGATCGAAATGTCCAAATGTTTCAAGTGCTTGTTGAGCAGCTTGTTCAACAGCAGGTCGATCAGCCGTATCGCAGGGATAAATTTCGACATTGACGCCGTGGCTTCGGGCTTTGTCTGCGAGTTGTTCCAGCAGATCTACCCGCCGGGCGTTCAGTACCAAGTTGCATCCACGCTTTGCCAGTTCGAGTGCCAAGGCTTCGCCGATGCCGCTGGATGCGCCGGTGATCAGGGCGTTTTTAAAGTTCAATTGTCGCCTCCGCAAAATGGATTCATTAAAACAGATGCTGTGCTTGATGTCGATTTGGCATCTGACTCAACAATCTTTATCCTCTGATGAGGAGGTTATCATCATGACTCATACTTATATTCATAACGGTACACTCATTGACGGCAACGGTGGCGATCCAGTTGCCAATGCGGCGGTGTTGATTGAAAACAATGTGATTCAGGCCGCAGGTTCACAGGATCAGGTGCAGAAACCACAGGGCGAGGTCAACGAGATTGATGCCCAGGGCGGCTTCATCATGCCTGGGATGATCGACACCCATGTCCACATCATGTTTGAAGGACTGAACTTGATGGAGCATATGCTGTCGCCGTTTTCATTGTCTTTTTACAACTCCATTCACTTTATGCGAAAAACACTCGATGCCGGTGTGACCTCCGTGCGCGATGCAGGCGGGGCTGATCTCGGCACCAAAGTGGCTGTAGAAAAAGGCTTGGTGGATGGGCCGCGTTTGCAGATAAGCATTTCTGTGTTGAGCACCACGGGCGGACACGTCGATTTCTGGATGCGCTCCGGGATCAAGTTTGAGTTGCTGGTGCCGCACCCTGGTCGCCCTGATGGTCAGTGCGATGGCGTGGAAGAAGTGCGCAAAAAAGTGCGCGAAGTGTTACGTGCCGGAGCGGACATCATCAAAGTGTGTTCTACGGGTGGCGTTGGCAGCCCCACGGATCATCCCGAATTTACGCAATATTGCGAAGAGGAATTGCGCGTGATGGTTGAAGAAGCCAGTTTCCGAAAAGGATTGAAAGTGATGTCTCACGCACAAGGATCTGAAGGCATTAAAACTGCTGTTCGTGCGGGCATTCATTCTATCGAACACGGCATCTTCCTTGATGATGAAGCGATTGAACTGATGCTGGAAAACGACACCTATCTTGTCCCAACTTTATTGGCTCCCGTTTCTGTGATTGAGCAAGCTGACAGCGTGCCTCCTTGGGCGCTGGAAAAAGCCAAAGCCACTGTGGACGATCATCGTGCCAGCATTGAAAAAGCCCACAAAGCAGGCATCAAAATTGCCATGGGTACCGACGCAGGTGTAATGCCCCACGGCACGAATTTGCGAGAGTTGGGTCTGATGTGCGATATCGGCATGACTCCAATGGAATCCATCGTCGCCACCACCAAAACCGCCGCCGAATGTTTAGGCTGGGACAACCTCGGTACTCTGGTATCTGGCAATCTTGCGGACCTTATCATCAGCAAAACTGATCCTGTCGCCGATATCCGATCCCTGGAAAACAACGACAATATTCCTGTAGTGATGAAGGATGGAAAATTAGTTAAAACCTATTGAATGGATATTTTGTAAAAGCTCAACGCACATTTGATTCATCAGACAGATAGTACTTTAGGGTTGCTTTGTCGAGATGATACATACCGTTTTGCGTCGCTTCTACACAGACTTGGGCCAATGGACTATCGAATTGCAGGCAAGCATCGCGGGCTTGTTGAATATCGTAATCGGTCCACTTTTCAATTGCGCCTTCGACACACATGATCTGATCTGTCAGATCGCCGTGACTACAGAACTGACGTAATCGGTCGGGGTGTTTCATCGCCACGGTACGGGCTGCGTTGCCGAGTCCAGAAAAACAACCCCAACGTGCCAAAGCTGTGAGCTTCGTACACTCAGAAACGATGTTTTCGAGCTTTTCTTGAAGCCAGCCTTCGCCGAAAACGACCATCAACTCAAGCAAACGATAGCGATAACAGGCAGCGGGATAGGTGTCATCGCGATCGCACGGATCGTGAAACGAGGCACGTGCCTGAGAGTTGCCTGATGAAAAAAATTCCATGTATGAACCGGTGGCGCAATAGTAACGCATGGCCGGAAGTTGGAATTGCTCGCATCCACGAAGGGTTTTTTCTATGTCGTATTGGGCTGCAAACATCAAGGCGTGCCCCAGACTGTGCGCACAATTGCCGGGTTTGTACTGATTGGCCATCTGATCCAGGCTGCAATAATCGTTAAGTTGTGACGAGACTTCATTGAATGTTTTTTCGCGAAATGCTTCCAAGACAACCCCATGCATACACCCGGAGGTACAGCGATGGCTGCACATATCCAAGGCGAGTTCCAATGAAGTGTTTTGCGAAAAGATGGTTCGCCCCAATTCGTGAGCCTGGCTATGACACTGAGGAAATCTGGTTTCAACAAAATCCAGCAACACATCCACGCCTAAAACAGGAAGGAAGGTTTCAAAGACCTCTCGTTTTTCCGTGCCTGCTTTGTCATAGGCGTTGACGAATTGCTGTAACAGTGTCGGTTGAATCCACCAGAAAAGCGCCCCGGCCAACAGCGCAATGAGCAACAGGCCGTACAACCAATACTTGACAAGAAATGTTCGGAGTTTCTTGATGGTCAAGAGATCATCATCCTGAGGTGGACGGACATATTAAAGAGTTGAGTGTTTGTGAGATCAGTCGCCAAAATCGGCAAAAACTGTTTTGTCTTCATCCATGGTCATGGTGCAGGTGGTTCCAGACGGTTCGTCGCAGTCCAACCAGCCGTCAAAATCGTCATTGGGCACTGCGTTCAATTCAATCACTGTGCCAAAAGGAACCGTTTCAGAGCAGTCTCCTGTAGCCGTTGACGGCCCAATGAAGGCAGAAGTTACGAAACAATCGATCACCCCTTCAGTATCTGAGACAGTACCAGAACCAGATGAGCGATTATTGTTGATTCCTTCAACGGTCAATGTGACAGGGTGTGGAGCAAAGAGGCCAAGGAGCAACGCAAGAATTAAGGCGAGGTTCGTATCATCTTGAGTACAACCTTGGAGAAATGAAATAATACCTACAAAAGCTACGCCAATCGAACTATACCGAAGCGACTTCCATGCCCGATGCATAACTTCCTCCTTAAAACCATTCATGAGTCAATAACGAATTGCATTGTTTTTTAACAATTATAGCACAAATAACAAATTAAGACCAAATTGTTCTCTTTACTTGTTCCTGATGTGAGATATCGGCATGACTCCAATGGAATCCATCGTCGCCACCACCAAAACCGCCGCCGAATGTTTAGGCTGGGGCAACCTCGGTACTCGGTATCTGGCAATCTTACGAATCTCATCATCAGCAGAACCGACCCTGTTGCCGATATCCGATCTTTGGAAAACAACGACAACATCCCCGTCGTAATGAAGGATGGGAAATTGGTTAAGGCGCTTTGATAGTTAAGATGTATTCTTCTGATGAAAAGTCAGCCTGCCTCATCTGCCGAGTGATGAGGCAGGCGATATTTGATACTTGTTGACCTTGTTCAATTTCTGCTTAGACTGCTTCAGCAACTTCTTTTTGTGCGCTCATCAGTTCAACAGCTTCAGCCGTGTCGACCACAGCGTTGGCGAGGAAGCCGAAGTTGGTCACTGCGGTCTGATAACCATCTCCCAATTCTGGTGTGATTGCAGCTGCGGTTGCATCTTTGACCACGGTTACGTCAAAGCCTTGTTCCAACAGTTCGCGCAAGTGGCTTTCCACACAGAGGTTGGCCGACATGCCGCCCAAAATCACACGGTCGATGCCGCGTTTTCTGAGTTGCAACACCAAGTCATTGCTTTCCGGACCATAGACTTTGTGTGGGCTGGTGACCACGGTGTTGTCATCTTCAATATAGGGTTTCAATTGCTCGTGCCAGTCGGCGCCGGAGTTTTCAAAACCGTCCAGTGACAATGGGCTTTTTCGATCGAACATTTTGATGTCGTGCATCAACTTTTCCAACGTGCCTTCAAATTCCCAGTTGTGATCGTGAGGATAGTAGTAGTGGGGTGATATGAACACAGGGATGCCCGCGCCTTTTGCAGACTTTAAAAGCGCCTCGATGTGGTCCACGGTGTTGTTCTCGACCACGCTTTCACCAACAACACCCCAGGTGACACCATCCGGGCTCAAAAAATCGTTCTGTGGGTCCGTAATAACCAATGCTAAATTATTTGTCATTTTCACTCCTTTATATTGACCGATCAGTATATATTGATATAAAAAATTTGGCTTTCACTTCATGAATTATGTTTCAAAAACATTTTAAACCAATTCAGGTTCTATAGTTTTTCTTTTATCAGTAAATCAATAATATACCGATCGGTCAATATAATATAGCATGCTTTTTTCCTGATGTCAACCCTGGTGATGGAAAACTAATCTGCTTGGTGATTAATTTGATTTGGGGGCTGCAAACCGCAGCCCCCTTTTTATGGTGAAAGATAGGAAGTTGGTCAAAGGCCAAGCATGGAGCGGCTGATCGCCAGCTTATCTACGAGCGATGCGCGTCCGAAGATGTGGACCAGTGTGCCGTCCATGACGAAGATGAGCGAGGTGTGGCCGCCGTAAGTGACGCCGTATTGGATGCCGTCAATCTCTTGCAGATCGACAACGGGGATGCGCTTGGATGGCTTTACTTCATTTTCAAACCATTCATCGAGCGAGGTGTAGCTTGTGGGCGAAACGTGGATGCGGGTCTCCCTTCGACCATCGGAAAGGGTAATGACCTCAGCAGCTTCGCCATCGGTGCTGTAAAGAAAAGTCTCTGATGGGTCGATATCTTCAGCCTGAATGGTATAGGTGCCTATGACATGGAGATTTCCTGGAAGTGCTTCTTCGTCAAGGGAAAGATTGATGTCGGTCTGGGCCGGAAGTTCGTATGGCGCGGGAAAATTGCGTGATGGTGGCGCGCCTGGTTCTGTCGTTTGGATGATGTCTATCAGTCCCTCTGCCCAAAAGCTGAGTGCATCATAATCGTGAGCGGCTTTGGCTGCATCTATCAGGTTGGGGAATTCGTCCTCTGAAATGGCGAAGTGTTCTTGGATGTGGTCCATGAAGGTTTTGCCTTGATCCACCGCCAATTGCCAGTCCGATTCCATGCCCATGTCATCGAAGATCAGTGCAAGGGCAGTGCCCGTGGCATACATCCGATTGAATGACAGAATTTGACGGGCACTTCTTGTCATAAAATCTGAAGAGATTAGGGATAAACGCTCTACAACGTTGTCTCTCGAAAAGTTGACCGGCTTTCGTCCGGTGATGTCAACGATGCGAAATTCAATATAAAGTGCCGTCCCTTCGCTGTGTTCTTTGTTGGTGTCTATAAGTTGAGGATGGGCTTCAAGTCTGGTGTTCCGAACGGCATAAAGCTGTTTGAGTGCCGCATCCCGAACGCCGCTGTCCGATGTGGTGTACGCGCTCTTGATCAGTTCTTGTTCCAACAAGGTCAGGGCGATGAGTTCCACATCAAGCGGGAAATCTTCCGGCGTTGGGATGACGCCAGCTTCGTTCCAGTCCCAGTTTCGATGCTGATAAAAATGGAAGGTTTCGTGGGTCGTAATCAGAATCCAGTCGAACAGCGTTGGGTCAAACAGGACCATGTCGGGCACGTAGCTCATCAGCATGGTTTTGACGCCGCCCAGTTCAAAGTCAAAAGCATAAATTGGGGTGGTGATGGGGTAGTCTTTGGAAATCTTTGTCTGCTTGTAAACTTCGGGCAGATTGTCAAACATTTGCGGCATCAGGCAGACGTTCTCCACCGCTTCGATGTTTGGATGATTAAAAAGATACCCATGCGTGGCTGGTTGACGAAATTCTCCAAAGGCCACAAACAAAGGCACCTGATCAAGCCGATAATCGGCATTCCATATTTCGTCCCCATGATCACGAAACAGCGCGGTGGCCTCCGAATATCGCGTCAGCATCTGCACATCCGCCTCGCTCGGCTCCCCCTTACACAACCCGTCATCACTGCCCTGCTCAAACGGCGCAAGATAAAAAAATGCCGCCACTGCCGCCACAACCAACACCGAAGCAATAATCAGCTTATCCATGCAAAGTCCTCCCACAGAACCTTTGGTGATTTGATAAATAATGATCTAGAAAAGTCGTACTTTTTCTTAGAAAATCGCCCTAAAGTGTATAAGCGATGCAAGATTATTCTGACAATTGGTTAGTAATCTCATCATTTGTAAATTCGATCCCATTTCCGATATCCAATTCCTGGAAAACAATGAGAATATTCCTGTCGTGATGAAGGATGGGGGGATTTGTCAAATTATTTTGAGTAAATGGCAATAAAATAAGTTCTTTACAAAATAGGTAAAATTTGAAATAGGAACCCTTGCCATCCTCAGAGCCCCGTTAATTTTTGATCGGGAATCGCCTCATATCACTCTGAAGGCCTGTGAACGCGTATTGTAATCATGTGCCGTCCATATTGAGAGTATTGATGGCGTAAGGGAGATGTTTCGAGTCTCAGAAACGTCGACGGGGGAGAGGTTTTGTCTGAACCACACAGATTACTCTAACTATACTGTGACGAGCGAAGGCTAGTCTGACGCACTCTTAAACCACCGCAATTCTAAAGGAGCAAGAACGGCCCAAATTCAACCTCAACGTCCGATGGAAGATCACAATTCTCTATTTGGAGATTTTGAACTAAGTTTCGCGTGATATTTGAGATGTTTAAGTCAATATTACCAACAGCAGATATGGAAAACGGATTCGGAGTAGCGGCGCTGGTATTAACTTTGATATTACAGTTTGTGATGGGGCCATTGACAATTTTTAGCACTGGAATTCTAATCGTTGTAAATGATGAAAGATCAACGAAGTTATTAAACCACCCAATCAAATGCTGGGTCGAGCTGTAGTTGCAAGCTCCGCCCGTTACGCTAACTTGAAACTTCCCGTTACCCACGGAGGCCGTAATGGTGCCACCGCCACTTGTGCCATCAAGAATTTCCCGTTTCACCCAAGGAAATGAATTATCGATGCGCTTACTCGTACTTGTACCGTCGCAAATAAAAGAAATGTTTTGAGTTACTGTAAACGGTTCGATGCAGGTTGGGAAAGTGCATGGAGGCTCAACCATAGGTTCTGAACCCGGCCCGGAACAAAATTGCAGCAAGACAAGCAACACAGCGGCTAACACGCCCTCTTTTTGAATGGAACATCCTTGAATCACGGCAATGATCCCCGTGCAGAACATGCCAACACCACTAAGTTTTATGAACCGAGAAAATTTTTTCATTTAACCCCCCTTAATTTTTCTAGACGACGCTTCATCGGGTGTGAGCTGTTTGTAAATTTGCTTTGGCATTGTCTCAACCTCAATATCACTTCAGGCAATACAGGGCCTGGCATTGCGGATCAGAATGAGATACACATGAGTTCGATTACGCTGGTACAGCTAGCATTTGACCCTGTGTTGAGCCAGGAGGCGTCCTGCATATTGACTCTCCCGAACCTTCCTCCCCCTGCCGATACATCTGCACTCGTCCACTCTTGACAATCATTTGGCGATAGCCCACCAGAAGAGTTTGAACCGGACCACCAATTTTGGGGTATCGGCGCGACGGATGCACCTGCATCCAGTAATGACGCCAAGAGCATGTCCGTACCATGATCAAACAGGTCATCCCAATTCTCGGCGATCTTGATTCCAGTGGGGCCCACAATCTGGAGTGTCGTCGGTACGCTGAAATTGGCGGGCATGTCTCGAATCTCATCATCTGTGGTTACGGATATGAACGCTCGCACGCTCGTGCCTGTGATGCCGGCTGGTTTCGCAGCAATACATAAATTGTCCGCCCCTGCCCGACCCACGGTAAAGGGTGGGACAGCAATGGCAGTGCCTGCCAAGTTTCCGTTGTGCTCTCCTGCACTAAACATTACAATTTGCGGCAATGGTGCTGGTTCTTCTCCCATAGGCCCAGATTCCATAGGCCCAGAACAAAAATTAAGTATCAACAAAAGAACAGCAAACAAAGCCCCTTCACGTTCCACTGAACATCCTTGAATCACGGCAATGATCCCCGTGCAGAAGATGCCAACACCACTAAGTTTTATGAACCGAGAAAATTTCTTCATTTAATCCCCTCATTCTTCCTAGACAATCTGAGATAATGGCTCTTGATCGCGCTGTAACTGTTCGTAAGTTCTCTCAGGTTGCTGTCTTAATCAGCGACATTACTTTGTCGAGTACTGATTTTGTTTCTATGCTCCAGTCTTGGAATGCTTTGGTGGATTCCTTGATGCCCTTTTTCGTTAACCTGTAATAGCGACGAGGTCTTTTCTCATCACTATGCTGATTTGGCTGCACCCATGAGCTGCTGAGCCAACCCAGTTTTTCAAGCTTGTGCAGGATGCCATATCCGGTTCCAGTACCAATATCGACTGCTCTAAACAGGTCGTAACCGTAAACTTCTTCGTTTTTGTGCTCCAAAAGATAAGCAAGAATTTCTACCAATCGAGGCGTCATCGTGATTGATTGTGGCATCAGAGTATCACTCCTCTATATATGCTGCTATGCAATATAGTATAGTATTAGGAATATCAATTATCAAATGATATATCAGCTATAGATATATCGTTCAAATGAATCGACCTCGAACTTGGTTACGATGCGCATTCGTTTAACAACTTCTATTTCCAATGGAGAATAAATTTGGGACGTAGTAGGAAGTGTAAATAAAATGACCATCATCACAGTGACGAATTTATTCAAGCACCTTTACAAAAAAGATAATTTGTAAAGATTCCGAATCGTTGAAAATCTTCAATCTATGAGCATTACAAACTACATCTAAACAAGGTTTGGATAAAGGCTTTACAAAATAGGGTGTATATAGATAATTTGTAAAGCCTTAATTTGAGGTGTTTAAGGTGATAGCCAATGACGTGCGACCTCATCTCGTCTACAAATCCAGACGTTTTTGAAACTTTGTACATAATCTAAAAATCGAGCGAAGGCGGCAGCCCGTGAAGGTCGTCCACTGATGCGGGGGTGGAGGCCGATGGTCATCATCTTTGGGGAGGTCTTGCCTTCTTCGTAAAGGAAATCAAAAGAATCTTTGAGGTGAATAAAAAAATCGTTGCTATGGGAGAACCCTGGGCTGGTGACGTAGCGAAAATCGTTGCAGTCCAGGGTGTAAGGGATAATCAAATGATCCTGCTCGTTCATTGTGATGGTGTAAGGTAGGTCGTCGGCATAGCACTCGCTGTCGTAGAGGAAGCCGCCTAGCTCCATCAGCAATGGGCGCGTGTTTGCGCTGCGGCGACCCGTATACCAACCGACAGGCGGGATGCCCATGATCCCCTAAGGCAAAACTCTCGATAAAAATATTCGTGTAAGAAACAAACCGTTTGAGGTGGCGAATTGCATTGTTGGTTGGCTATATGTTATGATAATAATGCGGTTAAGGACTTATTAATCAACAATTTTTAATGCTCACAAAATTATTTAAAAAAGTTTAAAGATTGTCTCTAATGAGGTTCGGGTGAACATGTCTAGAAAGAATTGGTTGGGATTCTGGGTCGTTGTCTTTATGATTGCCTTTGGCTTTCAAATTTCGCCATTTGCTGATACTATTTCTGTGAATACCAATGTTGATGAATATGGCGGTAGCGGGAACTGTTCTTTGCGCGATGCTATCGAGGCTGCCAACTCCAATGCCAATTTTGGTGGTTGTTCCCGTGTCGCTGCCGCTGGCATAGACGTTATCACTATTCCTGCCGGAACTTATACACTTGATCTAGGTGCTGTTGGCGATGATATAAACAATGAAGGCGATCTTGACATTACAGATTCCGTCACCATCAATGGCGCGGGTTCTGGCAGCACGATTATTCGAAATGGCTACGGTGTTGGCGGTACTTTAGGCGATGGGGACCGTATTTTCCACATTGATCCAGGTGCAGTGGTAGGCGTGGTTGATGTCACCATCACCGGGGTGACGATGCGTGATGCTGATCTGGGTTGCTTTGTCGCAGACTGTATCTTTGGCGGCGCAACCATTTATAAAGAGAGCACTGGGTTTCTCACGATTCAAAACAGTTTCATGCTGTCGAACACGGGCAGTTGCAACACAGCCATAGCTTGTGGCGATGATGATGACAATTCTGCCGTAATCCATATCGACAATGGTGGTAATCTGACACTTTCCTCTGTAACGATTTCAGGCAACACAGCAACTTGTAGTACAGACGAATGTGAAACTGGCAATGTGGTGGTGCGCTTGAATGGAGGTTCTGGCAATTTCACCTTGGAAAACAGCATCGTTGTTGGAAATGTCGGTACCTGCTCGAATGATGATTGTAGAGTTGGCGAACTTATTCATGATAATATCGCAGCTGATACATTTATTATTCGGAATACCAACATCAACGGTAACAGCATTACATGCACAGGCGACGACTGCGATATAAGCGAGTTATTAGAATTTGATGATGTAGATACCGCAACCCTTGATCTATTAACTGCTGACAGTAATGTGCTTGGTTGCAATGGTGATGATTGCGATACTGATGAATTTATTTCAGGTTTTGATGTTGGCACCTTCAACATTTTCAACAGCCAGCTATCCAATAACAGCCAAACATGCGTGGGAGATGGTTGCGAAATAGAAATGCTCCTTGCTGGCAGAGGCGCTGGCACGGTCAACTTTACTAACTTGAGGGTGTCTGATAATACGCTCTCTTGTGAAGGTGATTTTTGCGTTATTGGTATCCCAAATATAGTTTTCCCTTTTCCTTTTTCAAACCTTGCATCGTTGGTTGATGTAGCATTTACTGGCGGTGTCTCAATCTCTGAATCTCAAATTGTGGATAACGATTTATCATGTGACGGTGCGCCATGCTTTGTTGCTGTGAGGGTTTGGATAGGTGATAACTTCAGAATTGAAAACTCAACCATAGCGCGTAACATAGCCACCTGCTTAGATGATGGCTGCAATGTGGAAGACAATGCACAGCTTGATACATTTTTTGGCACTTCTGAAATTATAGAAAGTACAGTTGACAGCAATTCATCAACCTGTTCTGCCGCAGATTGCGGTGCATTTTCTGCTGGTTTATTGATAACGGGTAGTAATGAAACAGTGGTGCGGCGCTCGACCATCAGTAACAACATCAATGCTTGTGATGATAACAGCTTTTGTGGCCCGTTCTCCGGTGGTGGCATAGTGATTGCTTGCGGGTGTGGCGGTACAGTCCGTTTTATTAACAGCACGATCTCAGGCAATACAACCACGGGTCACGGCGGTGGTATTTTGCATATTGATGGATTTGTGTTTATGAACAACGTGACCATTGCTGACAATGTTGCTGATTCAGATAACGATGGTGTCGGTGAAGGTGGTGGCATTTTTATTGATGGCTTTGAACCTGTCCGCATTAATAATACCCTAATTGCCCGCAACCAAGACCCTACCAGCGATCCAGATTGTTTCGGCACTCTTACCTCCCAAGGCTTTAACTTAATTGGCAGCTTAACAGCCAATTGCAACCTCGTTGGAGATTTGACAGGAAATATTATCGATGTTGCTCCAAGCATAGGTCCACTTGCTAACAATGGTGGTCAAACCTTCACTCATGCATTACTCCCCAACAGCCGTGCATTGAATAAAGGTAACAATATCACATGTCAAACTATAGATCAGCGCGGTGTTTTGCGCCCGCTTGGTGGAATCTGTGATATTGGTGCTTATGAAGCTGGATTTGTTGGCGGGGACCCACCAATGTGGAATGACATTATGGTATTTCCAACGCCGGAGCGTGCTTTAGGGGAAGACCTTAATGGCAATGGCTATGTTGGTGATACCGTGTTGCGTTATATTAACCTCTCAACGGGCGAAATTGTCAACACAGGGTTTGCGGTGTCCAACCGCCATCGTGATATTGATCTGTACGAAAACACTGTGGTCTTTGTGGAGCAAACACAGTATCCAGCGGGTGTTATCTATGTATACGATCTCGTTACTGATGAACTAACGCATACAGGTATATTAGGCCATCGCCCGACGATTCATGGCGATATTTTATCCGTCTCTGGAACAACTATTCGCTATTATGAACTGAGTACAAAGCGTTTTGTGGACACGGGCATTCCAGGCAAGGTCCAAGCCGTTTGGGACAATATTATTGCATTCCAACGAACATCAGATCCACGCTTCCATCCGACGATCCGTTACTATGACATTGACACTGGCCAGGTTGTCAACACCAAAGCAGCAGGACACTCTCCCGTCATTTACGAAAACATAATCGCCTTTACGACCAATGAAGCGCTTATCTCAGAGGATTTAAATGGGGATGGCGATCTGGGAGATTCAGTCCTGCGTTACTACGATCTTGAGACAAATCAAGTGGTCAACACTGGGCAGGTGGGTCAGTATCCTTCCATCTACAGCAACCACATTGTCTTTGGTCAAGGGCGTTATGTTCGATATTACGACATTGAAACCGGCCAGACATTTGATACTGGTATTTTGGGCACCGAACCCGATGTTTTTGAAGGCACGATCACGTATTATGTCTGGGAAGATTGGATGAACAACGACCTCAATGCAGACGGCGATGAAAATGATCCGATCATTGGTACATTTGAAATTCCTGATGCGGTTGCTAAACGGAAGTTGATTGCCAATCGACGCGAGGTTGACTCTACCGTTGCGCCGGTGGTAGCACCTCAACCTTTGGTTGTAAGCAAAACGATGAGTTATCCGAACCCGGCGGCATTGGGGCAGGCCATTCAATTCCAGGTGGAAGGCGAAGGCATTGAGGCGATTCAGGTAGAAGTTTATGACCTTTCTGGTCAGCTTGTATTCCAGAGTGATCGAACGCCTGGAAACCGTTTAAGTTGGCATCAACTCAACAACGATGGCAGCCCAATTGCCAACGGCGTCTACCTCTATGTGGTGACTGCAAGCAGCAATCAAAGCCAAGTGAGAAGCGCAGTTCAAAAATTTGTTGTTTTGCGCTAAGAGCACGAATGGTGCTGATTCACTAGAAGCAACTTACATTCATTAACCGTACCCCATCATGAACAACTGTTTAGATGACACTACAACCGCTTCATAACATGGCCAATACTTTGTTTATAGGGCACCCAACCTTTTACAAAATAGAGTAAACACAGCTAATTAATAAGGCTCCAATTTGAGATGTTTAAGTTGACAACCAATGACTTGCAATTTCATCTCGTCTGCAAACCCATACTTTCTCAAAACTTTTGGCGTAGTCTAAGAAGCGGTTCAGGGCGGCGGCTCTTGCGGGACGGCCACTGATGCGGGGGTGGAGGCCGACGGTCATCATCTTTGGAGAGGTTTTACCTTCTTCATATAACAAGTCGAAGGCGTCTTTGAGGTGAATAAAAAAATCGTTGTTATGCGAAAAACCTGGGGTGGTGACGTAGCGGAAGTCGTTGCAGTCCAGGGTGTAGGGAATAATCAAATGATCCTGGTCGTTCATTGTGATGGTGTAGGGTAGGTCGTCGGCATAGCTTTCGCTGTCGTAGAGGAAGCCGCCTAGTTCCATCAGCAATGGGCGCGTGTTTGCGCTGCGGCGACCCGTATACCAACCGACAGGCGGGATGCCCATGATCTCTTTGATGATGTCGATGGTTTGTTGTATGTGTTGGCGTTCTTCGTCAACGGGCATGTTGGCGTAGTCGATCCAACGCCAGCCGTGGCCTGCGATTTCATGTTTGTGCTTGGCGCAATACTCGCCAACGGCAGGATTCAGTTTCAGCGCGAGTCCTGTGGCAAACACGGTGACGGGCATTTGGTGTTGCTCGAACAAACGAAACAGTCGCCAAATACCGGCTCGACTGCCGTACTCGAACAGCGATTCCATGCTCAGGTTCCGCACCCCTTCAGGCTTGGGCGCAAGTGGAAACTCGCCGCCGTATGTCTCCGAGTGCGAGTCGCCGAGCAACGGCGTACGCTCCGCACCTTCTTCGTAATTGATCACGAAGTTCAGTGCCAATCGCGCATCATTGGGCCACTTGGGATGCGGGGGATTTTTGCCATAACCAATCAGATCACGTTGTTCGATCATTGACATCAACCTGCTTCAAACGTGGTAATGCCAAAGATGTTTTGCAATGGCAGCCCAGGATCGTCCTTGAGATACATGCGCCCGCACTCGAACACATAGTCCATCTCGTAGCGTTTGGCCATCTCGATGCCAGCAGTGTTTGGTTCGGGAATGTCCAGATACACAGGTTCGTTGAGGCCATGATTGCACAACGCCTGATAGAGCGCTTCAGCAACCTCGGCATCGTCAGCGAACAACGGTCCGATTTTGTGACCTGTTTCGCACTTGCGGATCACGCCATAACCTTTCAATCTTCCATCATCAACGAGCGCAAGCGCTGTGTGCGTGGATTGACTCAACCAGCAATCGAGAAAAGATTCTCTGCGCGCGAAAAAATGCCTGGCATCAAAATCGACCAGATCATAAAAAGGCACTTGGCCCACAGGCATAATTTGTGGAGAAACTTCCTTGGATTCCGTGGGCGTGTGCGCATATCGAATGCTCCGATGCGCCATTTCATAACCCAATCGCGCATATTTGTCCTGCATATCGACCACACCATCGAGTCCAGCATTTCGATCGCCGATGTAGTCCAAACGTGCTTGGGTAATTTGAATGCCGTAGCCGCTGGCACGATGGTCGGGGTCCACAATGTAAAAACCGCAAAAGGCCCACTTGTCATCGTAAATCAGCGCCGATGCACAGCCGATGGTCTTGCCATCCAGCGTGCCTTTGAAAAAACCGTTGGGGTCGATGGCATGGAAGCAATCGGCATCGTTGGCTCCAGGGTTCCAGCCTTCGCGGGCGGCCCAGTCCACTGCCAGTTTGATTTCATCGCGCGTCATGCGCTCAACGTTGTAATCACTCATGAGGCTATGGTAGAGAAAGGGATCAGGGGTTGGCAAGTTGGAAAAAACAAAATGCATTTTACAAAGGTTGAAGGCTTCTAATCCCCCAACCCCCTTAACATCAAGGGGGCAAGATTAGACTGCGTGAATAAATTCTTTATTCGATGGTTGGTTCTAAGTGAAGATTGGAAAAAAAGAAAAGGCGCCATCCGAAGATGACGCCTTGTTCAATTCGATTTTGAAATGGTTTTATACAGGTTTGATGTTAACAGCGCGCAAACCTTTGCCATCTTGTTCGACGTCAAACTCAACAGCTTGACCTTCGTTCAAAGATTTGTAACCTTCAGCAGCAATGCTGGAGTAATGTGCAAAGACGTCTTCGCCGCCATCTTCCTGTTGAATGAAACCGAAACCTTTAGAATCGTTAAACCATTTAACGGTACCTTTAGCCATGATATGTGTCCTCTTTTCAGTCTGCTAAAAAAATTTGAATGTACGGCAATGTGTCACATGGAAGAGGAAACACAACATGGGGGTTTCTGTTCCTGTGTCTTAGTTGTCCATACTTCATGGGAGTGAAACGACTAACTGATAGGTGTGTCCTTTCAAACTGCAGACTAAACAACAGCTTACCAGAATAGGATACGAATGTCAACAAACTCAGTACAGATGTTTAAAAGACACTTGTCTCTACATAAGTCGATATGTCCGGATGAAGTGGGCGTTGTTGAGCAACTCGAATTGTCCACCAACCCTTAAAGGGGTCCCATATTGGGGCCCTCATGTGGCTTTTCGTCGAGGTGCAAAAGACCTGTAATAACAGGGAGATTTAATCTATCACAATGAAACCAGGGACATTGAACGCTGCACCGTCTTGGGCCACGACTTGGGCATCGCCTGCATCACAAGGAATATCTACCAACGCACACCTCATGATTGCATTGTCTGCGCTTTCTGCCCAATAGATAAATCCACTGTCTATCAGTATCCCCGTTGGGCCTGCGAACGCTGCACCGTCTTGGGCCACGACTTGGGCATCGCCTGCATCACAAGGAATATCTACCAACGCACACCTCATGATTGCATTGTCTGTGCTTTCTGCCCAGTAGATAAATCCACTGTCTATCAGTATTCCAATGGGGCCAGCGAACGCTGCGCCGTCTTGGGCCACAACTTGGGCATCGACACCATCACAAGGAATATCTACCAACGCACACCTCATGATCGCATCGTCATCCCTTTCGGCCCAGTAGATAAATCCACCGTCTACCAATAACCCAAATGGGTTTTCGATGTCTGGGCCGTCTTGAGCCACAAGCTGGGCATCGCCCGCATCACAAGGAATATCTGCCAGCGAACACCTTGTGATCAGATTATCGCCTCTTTCTGACCAATAGATAAATCCACCGTCAATCAGTATCCCCGTTGGGGAAGCGAACTCTGCACCGTCTTGGGCCACGACTTGGGCATCGCCTGCATCACAAGGAATATCTACCAATGCACACCTCATGATTGCATCATCAGCCTGTTCTGACCAGTAGATGTATCCACTGTCTATCAGTATCCCTGTTGGAGCATTGAACGCTGCGCCATCTTGGGCCACCACTTGAGCATCGCCTGCGTCACAAGGAATATCGGCCAACGAACACCTCGTGATCGCATTGTCCAACCCTTCTCCCCAGTAGATGAATGGAGGTCCAGACGTTGGAGAGGAATCGCCATTGGATGGATCTTCGACCGGCCCAGAACAGAAGTTGAGGAGCATCAGCAAAATAAAAGCAAGCGACCCCTCGCGCTCGAGGGTGCAGCCCTGAATGACAAACACGATCCCTGCAAAGAAAACGCCAACTGAACTATATCTAATTGCCCGAAAGACTTTCCGCACAAGAACTCCTTAACCTGACTCCCTAGCAATATGAAGTGTCGACCCAATATAGTTGGATTAGTACGTGGAAGTCAAGACCCAAAAGGGGGTTCGGTTGCCTAAATCTAGAGTGTAGGGGGACATGGTGAGCAGAAAAGATAGGGATTGGCGAAAGTATAACGAACAACTAGTGATGCATGGGGAAATACTGCTTGACTTGAATGTGCTCAAAGGTTGGCGTAGCGAACTTGATGCAATGAACAAGAATAAACAAGGTCATCCCTTCGAGTTTCCTGATGTAATGATGTTGTTGTATGCCATGATGCGTGCTGCTTTCCATATCCCGTATCGTCAACTGGAAGGGTTGGCTCGCGCCTTGGGCAAATTGCTTGATTTGCCAGCCCCAGATTACAGCACCTTTAGTCTTAGGTTCCCAGCCCTGGACATTGATGAGAATCTTGATCTAGACACGACTCAGCCCATCGTGCTTGCCATTGACAGCAGTGGAGTGAAGCTCACTCACCAAGGACAATGGCGTCAGCACAAGCACAGCAGAAAACAGTTTGTGAAACTGCATGTTGCAATTGACGTGAAGACCAAGAAAGTGGTGAGTGCGGATTACACCCCAGGTCACCACTCTGATACACGCTCATTTCCAACTTTGGTGAAAGAGGCGAAGACCAAAGCCAAGATTGAGCGCACGTTGGCTGACTCTGCCTACGATGACAAGAAAAACTATGCACTGCTCAGACGACATGGCATCAGGCCAGGTATCCGACCCAAGAGCAATACCAGCTTCTTTTGGAACAAGCCACCACAGACCGCCCGAACTGCAGCGGTGAGAAAGTGGATTGATGATCCTGACGAATGGAAGGAACAAACGGGATATGGGAAGCGCGCTTTGGTAGAAAGCTTCTTTTCATCGTTTAAGCGGCAGTTTGGCAACCAAGTCCAGAACCATGACTGGGACAACATCATTGCGGAACTCAAGCTCAAGGTTTCGCTCTACAACCTGTGGGTTGGTCTGTCTCCAGAAGCAGCAAATGGCTGATAACCGTTACTCAAAGGGAATTTCCTAAAATAATTGCTCAACACGGCCGATGAAGTGGCTTCTTTCGCAGACAGTTTAGACCTTAAATCTCCATCTGTCTTTAGCCCCAACCAAGCTGCTGAAGGCTGATTGTGTCATTCCAGATCTTCGTCATGTGCTTAATGCGACCTCCCTCAAAGACCATGTGATACACATAGTCGGCGGCCACCTTATTTCCAGTCGCGGGTACCGGACCACCTGGACCGGTTTGGGTTCCGTGGAAAACTGCAAATGCCGCAACAGAATTTTGTGATTCATCAGCCGCAAAGAACTTAAGCTCATAACGTCCATCTGGCACCGGCGTAAACAGGCCTTTCATCCATTCACAGTAAGCTTCTAGTGTCGATATGTCAGATAAAACTGTCGTTTGCGAGTCAAATGTTGCTTCAGGATGACAGAATGCATTGCAAATTTCCCAACCTTTGCCTGTTTCACAAGCCTCAAAGAATTGTTTCGCGGACTCAAGTGTTGTGCTCATCGATTTCTCTCCTTTAAGTTTACTGACATTTTGGCCGACCCTGTTATCAATGAAATCAGGGCATCATTATAGACACATTTTAACATGAGATTCTTCAAGAGATCGAGCCATCAAACCTCAAAAATCTTCTCAGCATTTCTCACGATGATATACGAGTGTTATTGGCCAGAAAATTCGCTTTTTTGAAACTGGATGCTTCTTATTCTAGTTATCCTTGAGGGCGGTGGTGGCCAGGTCTTGCAAATTCAAGTCTTAAGGCAGGGTGTCGGCCAAGCGTTTGTGCATGGCTTGAGACACCAAGATCTGACCATCATTGATAAAACAGAGATTGGAATGAATGATTGCTTTAGAACTCAACCAGCGAGTTAAGGTTTCCTTAGCTTCAGGCTACGACCTAGAGCCACGGGGGTGGCCCCGCGCTGACGGCGTGCTTCAAACAGGCAAACGCCTGCTGCTACGGACACATTGAGGCAGGTCACGCCACCAAACATGGGAATATGAATCAATTCATCACAGGTATCCTGAGTAAGTTGGCGCAATCCATCTCCCTCTGATCCCATCACCAAGGCCAAAGGGCAGTCCATATCTACGTCATAGACAGATTTATCGGCTTTGTCGGCAGTGCCAAGCACGTAAACGCCATATTGCTTTAATTCACGCATCATTCTGGCCAGGTTGGTCACTTCAACGTAAGTAATGCTTTCAGCCGCACCACTGGCAATTCGGCGCACCGTGGTGTTTAACGAAGCCGAACGATTACGCGGCACAACCACCACATCGGCCCCGGCAGCATCGGCGCTGCGCATACAGGCACCCAAATTGTGTGGGTCCGTGATTTGATCCAGAATCAAAATCATGGGTTTTTCTTTTGCTTCTACAAGGTCATACAGCGCGGTCTCAGATTTTATGTCTGCGTCGTATTTATAATTCACATGTTTGCTGCGACGTAATCTTCGGTTTTTCATCAAAGCCCTTTGCAAATGCGTTAAATAATTATCAATTGTAATGATTTCAGAGAGTTTTGCGAATTTTAGAGCAGATGCCAATTATATCATGATGGTACGGACAGCATAGTCTTCGGGAACATCAGCCATCACTTTTTGCATAAAGTTAAATTGGATGGCACGCTGAAGTTCTTCCAGATTGTCAGCATCAGCTTGAATGTCTGGATGCTCCATCAATTTACCATGCCAACGGTCGTCATTCATCCAATAAATCAATGTAAATCGTAACGGTGTCATCGATGCCTCCTATCTCAAACAGTAAAAGAAATTAAAACGCTAATTCTTTCCAGATAGATAATATAGATTACGGGAAATAACATAAATACTTTGTCCCATATCTGCCATAAATACCCAGTTTTGGGACAGCTAAAATTAAGATCGAAGTGTTAGACCAGAAGAAAGCTAGAATTTAAGTAGGTTTTTGGGTTTTGATAGGTGTCCCATAATTAACTTTTGGGACATCTTTGACAACTCATTTTTTGAAAAGTTATATTCTCGTGGTTGCAGTACCAATTGTATATCCGTTGGTGTTTGATGATTTAGGATTATTCGCTGGACACGTTCAATGGTTTTAGATTGGGTCCAATTTCGGCTCCCGTGTCTATATGTAGTTCAAGACCATCTATAACAGAAGCGAGTGCTTCGCGCAGTTTTTTGCGAAGTATAAGGGCATTCAAGATCTTACCGAAAATTCCTTTAGTTTCGTAATGGCCGGTAGCGGTAACAAGGCACGTTGAAGATGTTTCAGGTGAAACTTCAAAATCGACGTAGAATTTCTCTATTGGCGCTTGTTGCTTTAAGTGCATTTCTACAACGTCAACTCGCATACTCTTGCCTTCTTCTCGGGTTCTTATCGCTTCAATAAAATAACCTGCGTCATCATAGAATTCACATTTGCGTTTCGCACCGACCCCTTCTTGCGGGCCATCTAGCAATGAAGATGCTGCAACGCCTGGGCTAAATCGGTAGATGTTGCCAAAGTCGTCTAATATTGGCCAAACTTTGGATGCAGGTGCATTTATTTTCTTTTCAATTTTGTATTGTTGCATTGTATATTCCCTTTTGCAATGGTGTTGTTGTCACGATATTAAATATATAATCTAGTTAACTGATTGGTTATTAAAGCCCGCAAAACACCCCTCACACCGCAAACTGGGATAGATAGTAATCCAAATCGCTATAGAAACCAAGAATCGTGTTTAAAAATCGAAGGATTCACACGATTAATAAATGTCCCTTAATTAAGTTATGGGACACTTCGGATCACTGTTCCAGAACCACGCACATGATAGCGGCGAGGAGGCGTTGGGATGTCATCAGTCTGCTAAACCTATTTTCTGAAGTAATTCTTGGAATCTAGGATGCTCTCGAATTGGATCATAAAATGAGCCTATGTTGATAACTCGAAGCCAGTCATCTTTCAGTTCATAGCCTTTGTAAAACCAGTCCAGCGCTTTTTCGTAATCCTCAAGCCCCAAATAAGCAAGCGCAATGAATGCTGGCGAGACGTAGGTATCTGAGAACTGTTCGAGCAAATGGCTTAAATGTTCGAAAGCCTTGCCGCGGTCTCCGAGTTTTGCAGCATTAAACGCAGAGAACGTGGTGATGCTCGGTGATATTGCATCTTCTTCGATTATCTTTTCGAGCGTTCTCAGCGCTTCATCATATTTGCCGTGAGTCGTCAGCGCTATGGCTAGATAGAACTTGGCCATTCCAAAATGGGGATGTTGAGCGAGAAAATCTCTTGTTTTCTCAATCTCTATTTCTGACTTCGAAAGTTGATACCTGTAACGAATGATATTGAGCTGAATCATCAGTGATAGCGGATCGAGTTCCAAAGCTTGCTCTAGAAGACTAATGGCCTCTTCTCCTCTTCCTTGGTGCTGGATGGTGAATCCATACCAGTAATAGATGTTGGCTGCGTTGGGTGTCATTTCAATTGCGCGCTTGAAGTCCGCTTCTGCACCCTCCCAATCCCACTCGTATGTGGCCTTGATCGTAGCCCGAGTTGCTATTGCTTCCCCAAGACTCGGATCAATTTCAAGAGCGCGTTCAAGTGCCTTGATCGATTCAGGATAGAGTTCCTTGGGGGGAACTTGGGCAAAATTGGAAAATGTTTGATTGACATTGGCCAAGCCGACATAGGCCAACGCATAATCAGGATCTAACTCGATGGCTTTTTCAAATATCTCTTTCGCTTTGCCGAGAGAGTCAGGGTCACGCTGATTCCAAAGCTCGACACCTTGAAGATAAAGCTGATATGCCTCAATATTCTGGGTCGGCTTTTGTTCAATCCGAGCTTCAACTTCGCTTGATACATAAGCTTTTAGAGCAGCGGCGATCTGCTTTGCCACGTCGCTCTGAATTTCAAATATATTCGTTAACTCTCGATCATAGGTGTCTGCCCAGAGATGTTCGTCAGTCTCAGTCTTGATGAGCTGAGCGACAATTCGCACATCATTACCAGCTCTGCGGACGCTACCTTCGAGCACAGTCCCGACACCTAATTCAGCTCCCACTTCACGGAGGTTTCGTTGGGTGTTTTTGTACTTCATAATCGAGGTGCGGGAAATGACCTTCAAATCTCCAATCTTGGCTAGCTGTGCGATGATATCTTCCGTAATGCCATCTGAAAAATACTCATTGTCGGGATCGGCACTCATGTTCTCAAAGGGGAGAACTGCGATAGATTTTGAAAGATCTCTGCTTTCCGATTGTGGGGGCGTTGCAGCTTGAAGTTTGAGTTTAAAAACCTCAAAGCGCTCTTCGATATTCTTAAGTTCAGGGTGCCCTAAGCTTTCTAAAACAACATCAACTTTGTTGCGAACCTGGCGGGCAACATCTTCTGAAATGCATATTCCACCTGGTTCCGCGAGTGGCTCAATGCGTGATGCAATGTTGACGCCGTCCCCAAAGACATCGCTATCTCGAAATTCAACATCACCTAGGTGAATTCCGATGCGAAGATTTATCTTGCGCGCATGAGCTTGAGAGCTGTTGTAGCCTTGGAGCATGCTCTGAACTCCCATCGCGCATTGAACAGCTTGGAGTGCGCTTGAGAACTCGACCAAAAACCCGTCTCCCATTGTTTTGATCAACGAGCCTTTATGCTGATCTAGTAACGGATTGAGCAACTGACGTTTTGTATTTACAAGCTCCAGTGCCAATGCTTCGTTCTGCTGGGTAAGAGCAGAGTACCCAACCAGATCTGTAAACATAATAGCGGCAAGACGCCGTTCGCCTTCACCCATCGAGTACTCCTTTGAATTGGATGGCATCTATTCTATCCGAGCTGTATGAGATTGCGAAGTAATTGTGGAAATGGCATTACGAGATTCGTATCGTGACTGGCTTTAGTTAATCTTTGTGAGAGTAATATCCGTCTCATCGTGGGCAACAGTGAGACCTCGCGTGTTTCATAAATGAAACTGGAACGAACCGCGCAGGAATCTGTCCAATAATTAGTTTATTGGACAGGTGCAATCACATTATTTCAGCCTTAAAACACGTATCATTTCTTTTTCATCACGAAAAGCAATCCAGTGATAATGGTCAACATGCTGAACACCATAATCAGTGTGATAGGGTCCCCAAAAAATACAAATGCCAAAATGGATACCAAAATGGGAACCAGACTGTAAACGGTGCTGGATGTTTTTGTCGGGCCAAGTTTCTGGATGCCGAAGTTGTAAAACAGATATCCCAGGCCGGATGCAATAACGCCCATATAAAGAATGGCCCAAACGGATGCTTGTGAAATGTTTTGAATTTGCTGAAGCGGTTGTTCACTCCAAACCAAAAAAGAAAGCTGGATCACACCAAAAAGTGTTGCATAAAACGTCAATGTGAAGCCAGAATATTTGGTGGCAAGCTTCTTAATGATTAGGGAATAAATCACCCAACTCGCCACAGAGAGCAGCATCAAAAGATCACCTTGATTGAAACGAAGGTCTAAAAATCGCTGGATGTCACCTTGGATCAATAGAAAGATGACGCCAACAAAAGCCAATCCACCACCAAGATAATTCCATTTGCCCAATCTTTCTTTCAGAAAAAAAGCGGCTGCAATCGCCGTGACCACCGGACTGGTGGCGTTGATGATAGCGGTGTTGGCGATCTCTGTGAATTTGAGGCTGAGAAAGAAAAAATAATGATAGCCCACAATACCGGTCAGTCCGAGAAAGAAGAACGCGACTAAATCCTTTTTGGCAACCCGCAATGCTTTGGTTTTGTGATGAAATAACAGCAAGCTAAGAAAAATGAAAGCGACCACGTAACGCAAAAGGGATGTGGTCAAAGGTTCCAAATCCAGGGTGGTGTATTTGGCGGCCACAAAGCTGCCTGCAAAAAAGATGGCGGTCAGAACTGGATAGAGTAAAGGTTGCACATCCACACTTTAGTCGATGTGCAACCTTTTGTCATTTCAGGATAAATTTTTTGGTTAGGTTTTCATGTAGTCATGGCCAGGGAACCAATCTTCACGGCCTTGAGGGAGCAAGTCGAACAAACTCCAAACAGGTGACATGAAATCAATGCCTCGTCCGATCTTATCACCCAAACTGGCTTGGCCGGAGTAGGTGAAGTGGATTTGCCCATCTGCCTGACGCTCAAACACGGTGATGCCAGGCATCTGATCGCCGTCTTCATCTTCGACATGAAAATCCGTATTGAAGGAGCTGTCATGGCTGGAGAGCAGACGAATGTTGTCCCAACCTCGTTCTTTGGACCACTGGCGCAGTTTGCCAACCTCGGCTTTGGCAACCATCACAAAGTTGGCACGCTCTCGAATGTGAGGTGCAATGGCGTTGTAACCATCGGCCCACATGCTGCACATCACGCAAGGGGAGTCGTGCTCAGGGTGGAACATCAGGTGAATCAGAATCAATTGATCCTTGCCTGGTTCAAACAACTCGGACAAACGAACATCACAAAAGCTGGAAGCGTCCGTGATTTTCAAATCGGCGGGTCCTTCGCGAAACACATAATCATCCACAGGCCCGCCACTGGGCAGTTGGCGGCGTAGTTCAGCCACACGCTCGCTTTGATCACGCAGGGCAATTTCGGCTTCGAGCAAGGCTTCTCGTTGTTTTAAATAATCGCCTTCGCCTTTAAGCGTAAGTGGGTACATAAAAAATCTCCTTTTAAAAAATATCGTCTAAATTGGAAAGCACACATTCCCAACCGTTTTCATGGCTGGCATAGACTTCTGGATCCGTAATGAATTCGTGCTTCAGGGTGACCTCGGTTTGGTCTTCCAATGATTTCAATGAAATGGTGACCAGCGTGTCCTTCACGGCCAGCGAGTTCCAGGTGAACACGATTTTCTTGTTGGGCACGATTTCACGATATTCGCCGGTGTGCGGATAAACGTCGCCTTCTGGACTTTTCATGTTGATGGCAAATGAGCCGCCCACTTCAAACTTGTTTTCTACATTGGCAGACCAGCCTGGATGCGCAAAAAACCATTGAGTCATGATTTTGGCATCGGACAAGGCTTCAAAAACTCGGTTGGTGCTGGCCTTCAGTGTTCGTTGTACGATTAATTCCTGACTCATGAATTTGGCTCCGTTTCCTCTAAAAATGCTTCCAGTGCGTCAAACTGACTTTCCCAAAATTCTTTATATTTCTGAATCACATCGGAGGCAGCCTCAAGCGGTTGATAATCCATGCGGCAATGGCGCACACGGCCCTCGCGTTTTTGAATCACCAGGCCAGCTTTCATCAACACTTTGATATGTTTTGAGACAGCAGGCAGCGACATGTCGTAATGGTTGGCAATGTCATTAACGGTCATTTCCTGTTGTGCGACTTGCAGGACGATGTCGCGTCGTGTGGCATGGGCAAGCGCGTGAAAGATGTTGTCTAAGTCTTGTGTTCCATATTTAACCATATGGTTAAATATAGATAATTATTCAATCAAAGTCAAGTGACCAAAATCACCCTGCAGTCGCGACCAGAAACAATCCAACAAACATGAGAAGGGCGGTGATGAAGCGGAAAACGCCGTGTTGTTCTTTCAAAAACAGCCAGCCTGCAACCACGGCAAACAGCACACTGGATTGGCGTAATGTGACGATATAGCCGACGGATTCGGTTTGCATCACATGCAGAATGAGGGAATAAGACACCAGGCTCCCAAAGACCTTGGCCAACATTTTTGGCCATTCGGCCTTGATCAATTGAACATCCATAGGGGTTTTTTGAATGAGCAGAGTGGTTGTGTAGATGATGTAAGAAATTGTCGATGTGAATAGAAAATAGGTAACACTGTGCATTTGATATGGAAAATTTCCAATTTGATGAAATTCAACCATCGCACCTTTGTCAACCAACGTGTAGGCAACCACAGTGCCTAATGTGACAAAAGCCCAAAAGCTGTCTTTTTGTCGAATGAATTTAAACAAGCCGTTTATCTCCCGTTTCAAATTACTGCGGCGAAATTGCAACAGGAAAATACAAAACACCACCAACACAATGCCTAAAATGCCCAGCGGCGTAAATAATTCACCAAACAATAAAAAAGCAGCGATGGGCACAAACGCAGGTGCCGAACGGGCGATAGGGTAGACGTAGGAAATATCGCCCGTTTCATACGCACTGCTTAAGGCAAAAATATAAAGGGAGTGAATCACGCCGGACACCAAAATGGCCATCCAAACCCAGAATGGAATTAAGTGCAAAGGCACCCAAAAGGCAAAAATAATCGTAAGGACGACGGTGGTCAGCCCGCCATACATTGAAAACAATTTGGGATTGTTGCTCGATTTGGTCAAATAATTCCAGGTGACATGCAGCATTGCAGATAGCAACACCAGCAGGATGGAAACAACGGTCATTATTTCTCGCTCCTCATTATTTCCAGATGAGTTTTGGTTCTAAACTTTCCATGCGGACATGACCACGCTCGCGCTCTTGTGGATAACCAAGCCCGTAAGATACGTAGTTGATGTTGTCTAAGAAGCGATCCCGATTTCGATGTTGATGTCCATACACATGAATGGATGAGCCCAGTTGGCGGATTTGTTCTTCGAGTTGATGGCTGCCCGCCACGCGACTGAAGTTGATCAACAGTTTGGGCGGACGCTTTAGGTTGTATTTTTTGATTTCCTCCGGCGTTGGAAAGATCAGGTCGGGTCGAGGCAAGAAGTGGCTGAACGAAATGACAGGGGCATCGTATTGCTGCTTCAAAAAAGGTTCATTCAATTCAAAAAGATGGTCAGAGATCAAACCTTTCTCATCAGGCCAATGAATCAGTTTTTTGTCGCTCCACACGGCCATGGTAAGATCCCGCCCTTCTCTGGGCACATACAGGCTTTGATTGCCTTGTTCTGCGGTCACATACCAGGAATAGAGAGGCACGACCCAAACTGATTTATTTGAGCCTGTGACTTTAAATGGTGCGGTACGAATATCCAAAGATTCACAGAGTTTGAGCAATTCCTGAAGTTTTTCAAAGGAGTTGATCGTTTGGTTTTTACGCACCCAAAGATCGTGATTGCCTGGGGTGAAACTGACTTGAGCAAATTTACTTTTGAGCAATTGAAACGTGCTTTCAAGCTTTTCTAATTCTTCGCTGACATCACCGGCCACAATCAGAATATCGTCTTGAAAATCCTGATCTGAAAGCTGCTCCAGCCAGGAAAAATTTTCATCGTAATCGACATGAAGATCAGACAGCGCAAAAACACGAAAGCTGTTGCCAAGCATGCGTGGCATTGTAGCAGCATAAAGAAAGGGGCGCACGATATATGCGCCCCTAACTCACTCATCTGGGAGTATGGTTTAGCGAGATTTTCTTAAATTATTTACCTGCCAGGCAGGCCACTGCACATGCGACCAACGACAATTCATTGTCCAATGACAAACTGGACTGGCTTGATGAGGCGCTCAACGAAAGTGTTGGCAAGGTCAATGCAGACTGTTCTACGTTCGAAATTGATTCTGCTGTTGCCGATAAGTCGATCACACGAATCAAGACAGGGTTCAAGTTTGGACCATTCAAAGGCACTGCGGAACTGATGTAGATTTTGGTGCCATCAGGGCTGACGCCGATGCCGTTGGGCACAGAGAATGTGGCTTGCAAAGCAGGGCCATCAGCATTGCCTCTGCTCCCCGTGCCAGCAATCTTGGTGAGTGTGCCATTCAAGGTGAGTTCATAAATGCTGTTGTTACCACGGCTGACCACATACAGCCTGTCATTGGCAAAAGCCAGATGCCCGATGCTGCTTCCGGGCACATTTGCCAGCAGGCTGGATGTGCCTTCCGGTGTGATTTTAATCACGCGGCCGCCACCAAATGTACCAGCATAAACGTTACCATCGTTATCAATCGTTAGACCATTGGGGCATGAAGTGAACAAAGGCCCCAGCGCAAAAGAAGTGGACACGCCATCGGGTGTCACTTTGCGGATGGTGCTGTTGCCGCAGTTGGAGACGTACACATTGTCATCCTTATCCACAGTCACACCAACCGGCCCGCGAATGCCATCGCTGACAAAGGTGCTGACTGTGCCGTTGGGCGTGATTCTGCTGACGGTGCTGCCGGCGATGTTGGATTGCAATAAATTACCGTCATTGTCGAACACGTTACCAGATGCACCTTGCAGGCCGGTGGCAAACTCGGTGCGTTCGCCATCAGGTGTGATTTTCCACACTTGTGTGCCATTGGCATTGTTGAGTGCTGCGCCAAAATCTGCCACGTAAATATTGCCCTCTGCATCAATGGCAATGCCACCACTGCCGTTAAACGATTCGCCAAGTGTGGTCACGGTTTGTGAAAGAACAACAGGTGACAATAAAACCGTCAACAACAGAGCGAAGATAAACTTCTTCATAAAATTCTCCCCTTTGCAATCCCTACTGATATAAAGTATAGAACGACTTTTTCTTTGATTGACAGACAAATTAGAAACATTTTTTACAGAACGCATAAGCCTTCCCCTTCGCCGAAAAAATTAAATTTGTTTTTAATGTTGGGATGGGTTCTTCCAAAATTCTTCCAGGGGGGAACTAATAAAGGAAAGATTTTATATTGGAAAGGCGTTTAATCCCCCAACCCCCTTAAGTCATTAAGGGGGCACGATTTGGACTGTGAATGCGGATTCAGATATTCGAGTTGATGTTCTTTCTGAATATAAGCCTGCTCAAATCGCAAAGAACAAATCATTTTGAAGCAGAGCCAACTTTCGCAGGCTAATTGTAGCCCCTTTGAGATCAAAGGGGTTGGGGATTTGAAGCCTTTAACCATGAATCAAAAATTGCCTTAAAATAAAAAAAGCCCCTCAATAAAATGAGAGGCTTTTCCAATCGTCAATATTGTAAAAAAAAGTTTAACCCGTCTGCAACCACTCCCAATGATCATCAAAGAGTGATGAACCTTTAATATAGCCGAGTCCTGGGAAGGAGGTGTGATAACTGAGCATGATCATCCGATCTTCAGAGGTGTTGTTTAACAGACGAACGCGCGAGTTGACACTTTGCTCTGGGTCATAATCTACGACCAAACCCCAATCTGTATGCTTGAGCGACATTGTGGGCAATATGATGGCATCTCCTGCAAGGATGAGTTGCTCACCCTGAGATTCCAACAAAATAGATTTGTGATCAATTGTATGACCTGGGGAAGCCACAATACTTAAGTGGTTCCAAAAGTGAGGATTGCCTGCATACAATTCCGCCTGTGATTCCACAGCAAACAAATTGGGTTGAATGAATTGAGCCATATCACGATCTAATGCCAGTGCATTATCTGGAAGGTTGGTCCAGTAATTCCATTCATCTCGCGAGATGTAATGGGTGGCATTGGGGAATGTGGCTGTTTGAAAGTCCAAAGAAAACGCACCCAAATGATCTGGATGGGCGTGGGTGATGACCACATTGTTGATGTCTTCAGGCGCAACACCGATGGTGTTTAGGTTGTCTACCAAGCGTCCACCTGTAGGGTCGCCGCCCAGAGAAAATGAGCCAGATCCTGTATCAAGTAATGTTAGCCCCATCTGATCTTCCATCAAGACCACATTCAAGCCAGCACGAATGGATTCTTTAGGAAGATAATGTCGATCCAGAAAATCCTGAACCACACTTGGCAATGCGCCTGTGATAAATTCGCTGGGTATATTGAAAAAACCGTCACTGATGACCGTCAATTTGATCTCACCCAGTTTGAAGTGATACACATCGGCAGAAAAATCCGATGAAGATTGTGCTTTAACGAGCAAAGAAGGTGAGCTTATACCCAGGCCGATGGCCAGTGCGCCGCTTGATTTCAGCAAGGAACGTCGGGAAATTTTTTGTTTCATGTGCGCCTCCTACCTCAATGTTTGATACAGCGTTTCTTTCCACAGATCAAAGTCAATGGCCCAGCAGACGTCAACGTTTGGTGTATTGGGCGGGGCTTTGAGTTCGTTGGTTTCGTTTTCTGTCACGCGTAATTCATCAACAACAGTCATGCCTCGGCACAAATTAGAATCACAACACACTTCGACATAATGTTTGCTGCTTTTGGTGCAGACCGCAGGATTGAGGGCAATGGCCATGGTCACCGGATCGGGCAGGCCCATGCCGGGATCGCTGAGCCATTCGCGACTGGCTTCAAGGCCAGAGCGATTACAGTCGATGGAAAATTGGCCACGTTCCGTGCCAAAGTCCAACACTTTTTGCATTTCGGCATCATCCAGGTTGGCTTCACCGCGACAGTGTTCCCAGCCAACCATCATAATTTTCATGCCTGAATTAAATAAAATTTGAGCCGCTTCAGGATCACACCACACGTTGTATTCGGCAGCCGGTGTAATGTTGCCCACCACGCAAGCAGCGCCGCCCATCACATAACATTCCTTAACCCATTCGGCCAGGCGAGGTTCAATCGTTAGTGCGGCGGCCACGTTGGTGATCGGGCCGAGCGTGATCAATGTGATCTCACCAGGGGCTTCTTTAAATCTTTTGATCAGTTCCGAAACCGCATCATACCCCGCCGGTTCTGCTTTGGGTGCAGGATAATTCATGCCGCCCAGGCCATCCGGCCCATGAAAAAACATTGCATCGTGATAATCGCGCAGCATCGGCTTGGCGCATCCTTCGTAAACAGGCACATCCTGCCCGCACAGTTCCACCACATATCGCGCATTGATGCTGCATTGTTTCATGGGCACATTGCCGGCCACAATGGTAATGGCATCCACCTGCACATCGGGCCACTGCAAGGCCATAATTAAAGCAACAGCATCGTCGGAAGCGGTATCAGTGTCGATAATAAAACGGCGGGTCATATGGAAAAAATCCTTTCTTGAAAAAGCGAAAATATAAATTCATAAAATGGTAAAGGCTCTAATCCCCCAACCCCCTTTACATAAAGGGGGCTACGATAAAGACTGCGAATGTCTGTTCTACTCTTCGTTTTGTGGTTCTTGTTTCAGTCGGGTTGTTTTTCCGGTCTCTGGCTTCCGGTTTCCTGGCTCCATTCCTTACACGCCGAGTTGTTGTTTCACATAGTCATATTGAACAGGCGTTAAGTCTTTGAGTTTCTCATCGGTAAATTTAGTGCTTGTGTCGATGATGGCCGATTGTTGATTTTTATCCTCAGGGTTTTCTGGCGTAAACGTCGCGCCAAACAAGGATGCGTCCGTAAAGTCCGCACCCGTCAAATCAGCCCCACGAAAGTCTGCACCTTCGCAATCAGCATCAAGAAAAGAAGCGTTCTTTAAATTTGCATGATCCAGATGCGCATTGGATAAATTGGCTCGATCAAAGCAGGCATTTTCAAGATTTGTGTTCTCAAAATGTGAATCTCGAAGCAATGCCATTTTTGCATTCAGATCCTCTAAATTGCGATCCTTAGCATCAATGCCGAGCAAGTCTTGGCCTTCAAAGTTTCGCTGGCCGATCAGTTTGAGTTGCTCATGTTTTTGGATGTTGGGAATAATGTAGCGTTCCTCTTTCCAGGGATCAGCATTGTTGTGGTAACCTGAATCTTTTTCCCAAGTGCCCAGGCTATCTTCAGCCAGCAGTTCAATTTTCTCAAGCCATTTCAAGCTTTTGTAAAAATACTTTTTAGGAACCACCGTGCGAATCGGCCCGCCATGCTCAGGCACCAGCGGCTGACCTTCGTAGCTCAAAGCAACAAACACATCCAACGCCAGCACTTCATTCAAAGGCAATGAAGTGTTATGACCCTGAGCACTTCGCGCAATAAACGATACAAACTTTGCTTCGGGCAAAACCACACACACATCCAACAGAGTCTTCAATGAAAAGCCACCGAACACGGCCCCTGGCTTGGACCATCGTGTGACACAATCAATGTCAATGACACGCTCTTCCTGAGGCAGCTTTTGAAGGTCTTCAAGCGACCATTCCTTTGATTGAGCCACCAATCCGCCAATTGACACATACCAGGGTTCCTCCATTCGAGATGGATCAGAGACTTTTTCCCCGACCAACGGCCATTTGTCAGCCGCAGCCAATTGCTGATTTGGAGGCAGTGGTTTGCTCATGACTGTTAATTAAACATCCAAGTGTCAGGGTTGGGGTGTGGCTGTTGGTTGTTGAGATATTGCATTCCTTTTACACAGCGCATAATCAGCCAGACATAGTAAAATAAAAGGAGCGCAAACCCAATAACTACGAAGGAAAGAATAACGCCAACAATAACCATTAATAGGCCGATCCAGAATGTGCGGATTTGGAATGTGTAATGGGTCTCCATCCAGCCTTCTGCATCTTTACGATTGATGTATGCAAGAATGACGCCCACCAGTTCAGTGATGCCAGTGGCCAGGCCCACCAAATACAAAATGTAAATGATATTGGCCATGTTCGAATCGCCCTGTTTTGTTGCACCCATTTAAGCCTCCTCTGATCTTTATGATTTCAAAGTTTGATGTATGTTTCGCTTATTTGTTGGCTAAAACAAAACGAGAAACCACACCGGCCCAAGCACCACCTGTGATAGTTGCGACCACATATACCCAGACTTGCCCCAATTGACCGGCAATAATGGCTGGACCAATGGTGCGGGCTGGATTCACTGATGCGCCCGTGATGGCACCACCTGCGAGGATACACGCTGCCAATGTAAGGCCGATGGCCAATCCTGCAAAGTTGCCCGCTTTGCCAGCCACAGCCGCTTGCAACACCACGGTGGCGAGGAAGAAGGCTAAAATGGCTTCCAGTAAAAAGGCACCAGTGATGGACACACTGTTTGTGTCAAAACTGAAAGCTCCAAAGTTGGCGGCCTGGCCTGTGAGAATGATGTTCAAAATGGCGGCAGCAGCGATGGCGGCCACAATCTGAGTCACGATGTAAGCAGCGGCTTTACCCATATCAATGCCACCCACGATCAGAATGCTGATGGTCACGGCGGGGTTCAGATGTGCGCCACTCCAATGGCCCAAAGCATAAGCCGCAAAGACAATGGCGAGGCCATGTGCGAAGGCGGGAATGATTGGCCCCGTCCCTGCATTGCCAGCAGCAACCACTGCAGCTGACCCTAAAAATACCAGTGCAAATGTTCCGATAAACTCTGCCACACACGCTTTTCCTAAATTCACAAAACCCTCCTGAAGATGTATGAAAAAACTCTCACCCATGAAATTTGATGAATGTATTATACATCACATTCAGGTCAAAATAGAACCGTCTTCGGGTCTTGCTTTATGCCCATCGAGTCTTTATAATTTGCCCCAATTAAATAAAAGAAAGAGAATGAATTTCGGGGAGACGTGGTTGCCCCTAGTTAAGGTAAGTTAAGGGATAGACAAGTCCATCCAAATTGCCCTCTCCGCATCATTCAATATTTTTTAATGAGCATACTGATTCAAAACGGAACAGCTTTACTGCCCAGTGGGTCTTCGCCTAACACATCGATTGCGATTGAAGGCTCAAACATTACAAAGATTGGCAGTGACATTGATCCGAGTGGTTTTGACACCGTGATTGATGCACGCAATCAACTCATCATGCCTGGTCTGGTGAACGCACACACGCACTTGGCGATGGTGTTGTTTCGAGGCTATGCCGACGATATGGCGTTGCAACCGTGGCTGGAAGAAATGATCTGGCCCGCCGAGGCCAAACTGACTCCAGAACAAATTTACTGGGCTTCTTTGTGGGGCGCAGTGGAATGCATCCGCGGTGGCGTGACAGCCTTTTGTGACATGTACATTCACATGGACGAAGTTGGCAAAGCCATCGACAAAGCCGGACTTCGCGCCTTGCTCACCTACGGCATGATTGCTTTTGAACCCAACGAAAAAATGGAAAAAGAATTTGCCATCTCAATGGAACTCATCGAGAATTGGCACGGCAAAGCCGATGGACGCATTCAAACCGCGATTGCACCTCACGCACAATACACCTGTTGTGATCCTGTGTGGGAACGCGCCATCGATATCGCCAAAGAACGTGGATTGTTGCTCAACACGCATTTATCCGAAACACGCAAAGAAGTGGATGTGTGCATCAAAGATTCCGGCAAAAGCCCGGTGAAATACCTGAACGATCTGGGTGTGTTTGAAGTGCCGACCCTGGCTGCACACTGCGTTCACGTCAACGAAGAGGATATTTCAATTTTGGCCGAGAGGAAGGTGCGTGTGTCGCATAATCCTGGCAGTAATTTGAAGCTGGGCTCAGGCATTGCGCCACTTCCCGAAATGCTGGAAGCAGGGGTCACGGTTGGTCTTGGCACCGACGGAACCGCCTCTAACAACAATTTAAACATGTTTGAAGAACTGCACATGGCGGCCATGATTCACAAAGGCACACATGAAGATCCATTGGCTGTGCCTGCCAAACAAGCATTTGACGTTGCCACCGCAGGCGGCTATCAGGCCATCGGCGTGGACAACGGGGGCGTGCTGAAAGAAGGCGCGTTGGCCGATGTGATTTTGGTAGACTTGGAAGCAGCGCATTTGGAGCCTGTTTATCAACCTTTGTCTGCTTTGGTATACTCGGCGCAAGCAGCTGATGTGCGAACCACCATCGTGAATGGTCAGGTTCTGATGAAAGACCGGAAATTATTAACTTTGGATGAACAAGAAATTAGAACAAAAATTAACGAAATTGCACAAGACTATAGGAGGTCTTAAATGCCTTTAAGCATGAGTGTTAAAAATGACATCATCAGTCAGTATAAGAAAAGCGACACTGACAATGGCTCCGCCGAAGTTCAGATCGCGTTGTTGACTCAACGTATTCGCGACCTGACCGAACACATGAAAGAACATAAACACGACTTTCACAGCAACCGTGGTCTGATGAAGCTGGTGGGCCGTCGTCGTCGTTTGATGCGCTATCTTCAAAACGAAGATTTGGCCAAATACCGCGAATTGATTCAAAGCTTGGAAATCCGCGGCTAATCTGAATATTTTTTATTTATGTCCACTTGTGATCGAAAGAATAGTGAAAAGAAAATATTGTATCCATCGAATGGTAAACGTTTTTGTGAGAGGTTAGAAATTTATGTCCAACCGAACGATTTATAGTGCCGATAATGGCCAGTTCAGACTTGAAAACAATGGGATGGCCACCCAGGCAGATGGCTCCGTTTTAGTTCATTGTGGTGACACTCGCGTTTTGGTGACGGTTTCACGCTCAAGTGCGGAAAATATGAGCTTTTTTCCGTTGAGTGTGGAATATGAAGAAAGATTTTATGCTGGCGGAAAAATTCCTGGCGGCTTTTTTAAGCGAGAAGGTCGTCCTTCCGAACAGGCTATTTTGGCCTGTCGCATGATTGACCGCCCTGTTCGCCCCTTGTTCCCCGAAACCTACCGCGAACAAGTACAAGTTATTTGTACCATCCTGTCTGTCACCCGCGATGAATCGCCTGAAATTGCCTCTATGTTGGGGGCCTCCACTGCGCTCATGTTGTCCAAAGCGCCATTCATGGGACCTATTGCCGGTGTGAAAATGGGCATGGTCGACGGCGAGCTGATCGCTCATCCAAATTACGAACAACGCGAAGCCTCCGAAATGGATGTCATCATTGCGGGTACCAAACACGCAGTGACCATGGTGGAAGGCAAGATGAATGAAATTTCTGAAGACAAAGTGATCGAATGCATCAGCATGGCCCACGAAGAAATTAAGAAACTGGTCGCGCTTCAGGAAGAATTGTTGTCTCAATTAACGATTGAAAAGCTTGAAGTGGTTGAACCCGAAGATTTTTCTGAGATTGATGCCGCACTCAAAGATTTGGTCGGCAATCAATTGGAAGGCATGCGCCAGCCTATGACCAAGTTTGTTCGTGGTGCTTTTGTCAGCGACATCCGCGATGACGTGGTGGCCGCCTACCTCGAAGCCAACGGTTCAGGTTTGTCCGAAGATGAACTGGCCGACCTTGAAAAGAAAGCCAAAAGTCGATTCAAACATCGGGAAGAAACCTTTGTGCGCACCAGCACCGTGGCCTCCAAGGTGCGTTTCGATGGTCGTGCGCCTGACACCTTACGCGAAGTGACCTGCGATGTGGGCTTACTGCCCCGCACGCATGGTTCTTCCCTTTTCCTGCGCGGTGAAACCCAAAGCTTGGGCACCTGCACATTGGGGACCACACGCCAGGATGAGCAGATTATTGATTCCATGCTGGACGATGGTCGCAGACGCTTTATGCTGCACTACAATTTCCCTCCGTACAGTGTGGGTGAAACAGGTCGTGTGGGGTCGCCCAAACGACGCGAAATCGGCCACGGTAATCTGGCTTCCAACGCCATTCAAGCAGTGCTCCCCGAAGATGAAGATTTTCCATACAGCATTCGCCTGGTGTCGGAAATTCTGGAATCCAATGGGTCCAGTTCCATGGCCACGGTGTGTAGTGGCGTTCTGGCTATGATGGATGCCGGTGTGCCGATCAAAAAGCCGGTGGCAGGTATCGCCATGGGTCTGATTGAAGAAGGCGACGATTACGTTATTTTAACGGATATTTCCGGCTACGAAGACCATTGTGGAGACATGGACTTTAAAGTGGCAGGCACCCGCGATGGCGTGACTGCATTTCAGCTGGATGTCAAAATGACAGGGGTTTCACCTGAACTGATGCGCGAAGCCATGGAGCAGGCCAAAGTGGCACGACTCCAAATTCTCGATGCGATGGAAGGCACCATTTCCACGCCACGCGAAGAGCTTTCGAAATTTGCACCACGCATTGAAATGGTTCAGATTGACCCTGAGAAGATTGGCTTGGTGATTGGCCCTGGTGGCAAAAACATTCGTGCCATGCAGGCTGAGACTGAATCTGAAATTGACATTGCCGAAGATGGCTTGGTCAAGATCGCAGGCGTAAAAGCCGAAGGCATTGCCATGGCCAAACGCATGATCGAAGAAATGACCGAAGAAGCCAAAATTGGCAACCGCTATACAGGCAAAGTGGTCCGTATGGAAAAATATGGCGTGTTTGTCGAGTTTAAAGGCGGTAGCAAAGGCTTGATTCGCGTGGGCGATTTGGCAGAAGGTTATATCAAGGATCCCGCAGATGTGGTCAGTATGGGCGACGAGTTTGAAATTGAAGTCTCCGAAATTGACGACATGGGCCGCGTAAATTTACGTCGCGTGCTGGACGGCTCTGAGCCTGTTAGCAGTGGCAATGACAGCGGTAGTAGTGCGCCAGCCAGACCCGCCCTCCCTCCCATGGAGATTGGCGACACCTTCTCCGCTGAAGTGAAAACCGTCAAAGAGTATGGTTGTTTCGTTGCCATCGGAGGTGGCGTGGAAGGTTTGGTCCACATTTCTGCTTTATCAGACGATTACGTCAAAGATGTCACCGACATAGTCAACGAAGGCGACAAAGTGAAAGTCGAACTGATCAAGATTGAAGGCGATCGCCTCTCCTTCAAACTGCTCAGCAAAGAAGACGAATAATACGTTTTCTCATTAAAGTTTGATTTAAGCGAGGGCACACAATTTTATTGTGTGCCCTTTTTTATTAGAGACGATTTTCAAAGGCAAATTTTAAAATGGGTAAAGGCTTCAAATCCCCCAACCCCCTTTTCTAAAGGGGGCTAAGATTGGACTGTGACAATCTGTTCTTAGATATGCATTGTTGTTTCTTTATGAAAGAAATGGATGAGGAAAAGCTGCTTGAGTTTCCTTGGTTTTTAAACCTATCTTGTAAAGAATAAACCCTTGCTAAGAGAAACAAATCTTAAAGCAGAACCCACTCACAGTGGCTTAATGTAGCCCCCTTTTCTAAAGGGGGCTAAGATTGGACTGTGACAGTCTGCCCTTAGATATGCATTGTTGTTTCTTGATGAAAGAAATGGGTGCGGAAAAGCTGCTTAAGTTTCCTTGATTTTTAAACCCATCTTGTAAAGAATAAACCTCTGCTAAGAAAAATAAATCTTAAAGCAGAACCCACTCACAATGGCTTAATGTAGCCCCCTTTAGAAAAGGGGGTTGGGGGATTTGAAGTTTTTTACCTAAATATATTTCCTTTTCGTTTTCATATGAGGAAGGAATCAGGCATGAACAAACTCATCCAACGCATCGAACGCGAAGTTGGTATCGAAGGATTGGCAAGTATTCTGGCAGAGCGCTTGAATCCAAGCGATTTACAATCATTGATGCTGGAAGTGTATAACCAACGGGCAAGTCAGCTTCAACCGGCGCAACTACTAAGTGCTTATGAAAACAACCGCTTTGTGCAGCCAGCCGCCGTACCTCCCTCAAACATGCTGGAATGGGAACGCTTTGCATTTTTAAATCTGCCAATGGAATTTGAACCGCTTTTGATTTCACCCGTTTGTCCGCTTGGCACCAGCTCAGCGATTGCCTTGGTCGATCAGGATTGGGCCGTGTCCACCTCACGAAACACTGAAGTGGTTTCAGATGCCACCAATGTTCTCGCGCTCGAATGTGCCTTGCGGCGGCGTGAGTTGTTGAAGCAAAACAGCAAATCGAACCAGAATATTCATCTTGCAACGAGTCACAGATTATTGCGTACTGTCAAGTTTGAGGGGCCAAATTCCTTCTCTCATTTTGGTTTGTTTGGACTGTGTAGTTCTGGGCGGGATCGAGGCAACCTTCAATTTGAGTTTGAAACGTTGAGGCTTCACATCCAGTTTTATCTGAACACCTTGATCGCATTTTCAGATAAAAAACTTTTGCTTAACCTTCGCATCACCGACTTCAATGAGCATGACCGCCATCCGCTGTTGGAAGACCAATTGCTTCAGCCAATTCGAACTTCACTTCCCAATGTCAATTGTGAATTTAATGACGAACGTGAGACAGGCCGAGGCTATTACCGTGACCTGTGTTTTCACATTGATTTCATTACTGAGACAGGTGAACGGCTTAATATTGCCGATGGCGGGGCTGTTGATTGGACGCAAAAACTATTGAGCAATGGCAAAGAACGCTCCATCATCAGCGGCATTGGCAACGATAGAGTTTGTCTCAACTTGATTGGCTGATAGACAACCTGACTTAGTCAGGACAACCGTCTTGTTCAATCGGTGGGCCTTCAAGCATTTCAGGCTCCGGCTCAGGGCTTGAGCACGCGCCACTTCGCCACCATTGATTGTTGCTGGTGTTGCTGTCTTCCATTTCAAATTGAACTTGATCAAACATTTCAGGGTTGCTATCACCTGAAGGACCAATCCGCCAATATCGATGGTTAGAGACACTGCTGGTATTCATTTCGATTTGGAGTTGGTCAAACTTTGCAGACCTGGCTTGATAAGATCGATGGGGCGAACTCAATCGAATGTCGCTGACAGAAAAGTCAGAAAAATCTGCCACAGAAATTGTTTTCAGTTCAAGTGTTTTTTCAATTAGGCCTTCGAAAATAATAGCAGTGGTTTCAACAGACAGCGTGGAGATATTGCCATTGGTGGCCCACATTTCGATGAGGAAAGACACTTTTTCATCAGAAATCAACTGGCCTGTTCCAGGCACCATGTCGCTTCTCACCCAATAGCCGACACAGGTAATAATTTCATCATCATCAATACGATGGTTCTCGTTGGCATCACAAACAGATTCAATGCTGACGCCTGTGGCACCCAGTACCTCGATGGTTTGTGTCTGAGTGTCCTGATCGGTGCTCAGCGTAATGTCAAAATTGCCGCCATGTGGGAACCTTACAGTAAAGGACAACACAACTTCGGTGGCAGGGTTAAGTGTTCGGGTTTCGGTGTTTTGTTCGATAAACGTGCCGTCACCAATTTTTAAGGAGACTTTTTGGCTGCCTTCTTCTGTGCCATTGTTACGAATGGTGGCACTGATGGTCACACTTTCGCCCAAACTCACAGGGTTGGGTGAAACTTCGAATTGCGTGATCTGAAAATTGACATCCGTTTCCACACAGGGTTCGCTTTGCCAAGGTTCAAAATTCACTTTTTTGCTAACACGATCACCCAGACCATTGGGATTGTTGGAAGCATCTGGCCCGGATGCTTCGCCCCACCAGTTGCCGGTGACATCTAGCAATTCACCTGGTTTGAGGCCCAAAGCATCTACGCCATAATCTTCATTTTGTGCGATATTATTGCAGTTAATCGTGCTGTCCTGGGAACGTAGTGCCAGGATGCCAATGCGGTTGTCGCGAATGGCATTGTTGAGGACATTGACATTGATTGCCTGAAGCTGAATGCCGACCCCTGCACCTTTGTCGCCCACAATTTTGTTGCCGTCAATCAGCAGTTGATCGCCGCGATCCACAGATCTTAAGGTGATGCCTGTTTTATTGTATTCAAGCACATTGTTAAGCAAAGAAATGTTGGATAGATCGTCCGAGCCGTCCACAACAATGCCCTCTTCGTCGTTGCGGCTGGCAATGGACTCTGTGATGCTCAAGGTTCTGCCGTTTTCGCCTTTAACATCGAAACGGATGCCTGAATGATTTTCGTTGGCAATCACGTTGTTCACACTGACATTGTCCATGTCTTCTGTGCTGTCAAAAAATATGCCTGAACCCACACTGTCGTGATTTCGGTCATTTCGATTGAACAGTGAATCACTGACCTGAATATCACCCAGATCATCGGTGCTGCTCAACAGTTGACCATGATCGTCATTGCGACTGGCTTCCACATTGAATGTTTGCCAGTCGCTTAATTTGTCGGCAATGCCCAAAATACCGTTGCCCGCACCAATAGGGGCGCTGCCACCATTGCGTAGGAACATGGCATTTTGAATCAGGATATTGTCAATATCGGCCAGGGTAATGGCCACATTGGCGGCATTGGCAGGTGGAACACCACCGCCAAACCCATAAGGACCACTGGACAACGTGTTGTTGTTGGCGTCAAAATGAAGACCGGATCCGCCATTGTCGCTGGCCTGACCGCCATCCCAGATGACATCATTGATGTCACCAAAGGTGCTGAGTTCCAGTCCGTCTGAGGTTGGAAAGCCGCCCAGACCACCCGCATTGCGTAAGCCATTTTTGTTCAAATAATTGTTCAAAAACCGGATGCTGGTGATGTCGTTGCTGGTGCTGCTTAAGAACATGCCGTGGTTGTAATTTTCCACAGCCATGTTGCCGTCAAACAAGTTGTTGTTGATATCGTTTTGGGTGAACACGGCAAATCCATCACCGTGCGGAAAAAACGGGCCGCCAGCCACGGTGCCGCCGGTGCCGTTGTTTAAAAATTCGTTGTGTTCAATCACATTGTTGTCAAAATCACCAGGCAAGGCAAAACCGGCAAAGGTTGCACCTGGTAAACCGGCCCCGTTTCCAGGCAAGCCAAACGTGACCCCAGAACCTGCATTAAGGCGTACGTTGTTGCCATACATCAACAGGTTTTCAACGTCTCCATTGTTTAAAAAGGTGATGCCATCAAAAGGCACGCGTGGCACAAAGCGATCCAGCCCCGCTGCAGGAAACGCGACTGCCGCAGGGTTTCCATTGGCATTGATGACATTGTTGGAAATGGTGAGGCCGTCGATGTCCTGAACGCCCGTGGCGCCTGGGAATACCAGTTGTGGAAAGGCGGCAACGCTAATGAAAGCAATGCCAGGGCCGCCGTTGCCCGTAATACCTTCTTCAAAGTTAGGATCGCGGTTGTCTACAATATAAACGTCTTCAATTTGGCCGCTGTTGCCAAAGGAAATACCAGCACAAACTGGCACACAGCCCACCAAGAAAGGTGGCGTAAGAACAAATCCATGTCCGTTTTCACGGATGAGATTGCCTTTAACTAAAATATCTTCGATGTTTGTGACCACAGCCGTCCAAGTGATGCCTTCATCACCGCTTCGAACAATATCATTGTTTTGAACGACGATCTGCTCCTGCGTACCAACATTGCTGAAATTGAGGCCGTGTGAGAAACTTTCATCAATGGTGTTGTTGATGATAAAAATGCCTTCATCTTCAGAGCTTCCCCCCAGGTTCGAGACGCCGAATCCAGGTGCGAGCGGAAAACCAAACGGACGACCAATAAAAATGCCCGCGCCATTGTTTCTCAAATTGTTGTTATAAATGCGTAAATTTTCGACGGATTTAATACCAGAAGGCGGGTAAAAGTCCACCTGAATGCCGGCACTGGTTGCCTGTGCGAACAAAGGATCGTTATCCTGAATAAAGTTGTTCTGAATGGTAATGTCTTCTCGACCCTGCCTGCCTGGGGATAAATCAATGCCATAAGGGTTGTTTGCCGCCACAGGTGTGCCAATTTGAATGCCTGAACGAAGGGAGTTTTGAACCGTCAGGCCATGATCTTCGCTGTTGCCGCCAAACTTCACATTGTTGGTCCCAATGATCACGGCTGGGGAAAGGCCCAAAGCAGTTGCATCAATAACTGTGACATTAGCGCCATCACGGGAGCGGATTTCCAGCCCTTCCATGATGTTACCAAAACAATTGACACCGCCCGCACAAGCGCCTGCACCCAACGTGCCAGGAATCACCAAGGGGCCAGTGCCATCTAATGCCGGTGCCGGCCCACCTGTTTTCACTTGTAAAAAGTAAGTGCCAGGAGCCACAATCAATGTATCGCCCGGCTGAGGTGCAAGCCCTGCATCTGGTCCTGTCAATATAGGAAAACCAGCGGCGGCGCGTACCAAATCGCAAGCGCTGTCATTGGCTCCCGCACAAGCGGCGATGGTCCCACTCGCAATCGGAAATACACGAAATTCTCTGGCCTGAATGGTTTGATTTAAAGTGAATAAAAAAATGCCAACCACGACCACTGTCATTGATAAATTAAAAATAAATTTTCTCAAAATTCACCCTTAAAAGCATTTAGTCTATTCTGAACAAAACGAGTTGAAAGTGGCGAGATTTATTGCCCATAAAAAGCCTCTCTCTTTTGTTCCACATGCTAATGAAATAGTGTACCTGAAGCACTTTGTAGTGGCAAATACATTTGTCCATTAGACTGAGAGACCACGCCCCCACGACCTTGCTGGAATCGCTTTTCACCGGTCTTTTGACCATGCAACTATTGGATTTGACCCAAAGGTGTTTTAGCCTGAAAGAGTCGCCAAAAACACCCCATAAGTACAAGTTTTTAAGGACCGGTCCTGCTTCACTCGAGGTAAGGCGACAAACCCCAATCAGGAGGATTGAATATGATCTATCGTCAAACATTATTTACGCGCTCTTTGGGTCTTAAATTTGCTCTGCTGCTTGCCCTTATACTCACTTCCTTTGTCAGTGGCATGGCGCAAGGCGTTGATGATGGTGCGCCCGAATCAGCCGATGTGGATCGCCCCATCACCCCAGAAATCAATCTGGATGAAGCAGTGAATGAAGTGCAATTAGACCTTGAAACCCTGATTGAACTGGCATCTCGTGACATCGACCATTTCTGGCGTGCTGAATTTGAAGAATTAGAGCTGCGTTATTTTGAACCCACTGAAGTGATGGGCTATGACGGACCCGTACAGACCGCTTGCGGTAAAGCGCGCCCCAACAATGCATTCTATTGCGGAAGCTCACACAGCATCCATTACGATATCAACTTCCTGGCCCGAATTCAGAAACGTGTCGGCAACTTCGCAGCTGTGGCTGTGATTGCCCACGAATGGGGCCATGCGATTCAAGCTCACCTTGGCTTCAACCGCATTACCATCCTTAACGAACTGCAGGCGGATTGTATGGCTGGTGCCTACGCGCAAACTGCAAAAGGGTCTATCCTTTGGGACAATCAGGACATCAATGACGGTGCGACCCTGTTTGGTCTGATTGGTGATCGCGGTGAAACCCCGTGGTATGCGCCGGGCGCACATGGTTCATCCGATGAGCGTTCCAGCGCATTTGATGCGGGTTTGAACAAAGGCATCCGCCGCTGCTTTGTCAACTTCTAAAACAGACGCTTGCAATGGCAGAAAAATTCTCGCAGTCGAATGACATTCGCTGCCAGAACTAAAGAAACAGTTTTCAAATGTAAAAATGTCACAGGTGGAGGACCCATTCTAGAACTTGCACCTCTGAAACACCTCTTCCTATGATGCTCAAGCAAAAAGGGACCACTGCGCTTCAGCAGTGGTCCCCAAGCCCTTCTATCCCCCAATCCCCTTACATAAGGGGGCACGATTAGACTGCGGAAATATGATTCTGTTTCATTCAAACTTTTTTCTTGCTGGAAAATCGCAGCATGTCATTCGTGCGGAGGTGGGAATCCATAATGGGTTTAATAAAGTGATGTTAAGTCTAGCTTCCTCCCCCGTGGGGGGAGTTCATAAGTTTTTATCACTGAAACTCAAAAATAAATAAACAGTGAGAATATCTATGAATTGGGTTGGGATGAGGGGGGATTTAATTTAAAACCAAGAGTGAAAATAGGTCGAAGTCCACGATTTTAACCATTGACTTAACCTTGAAATAGAATCGTTTGAAGTCGCCAAAAAACCAAACCCAATCAGAAGATTTGTCAAAGTCAAAGATGGTCACTCATGCCCAAAACTACCCACCAGACACATCAATCACTTTGGTAATAGAATTTGTATTGTCAGCATTGTCCGTAGCAAGTAATGTCACACGGGCACGGCCGGCTTGATTGAACATATGTGTCACCATCAATCCTTCAGCATCAAAGATCCCATCTTCATTGAAATCCCATTGATAGCGTTCAATCGTGCCATCAATGTCGCTGGACAAGGACGCATCAAACATGACTGTTTGCCCAACCACGGGTTCAGATGGCATGAAAGTGAAATCGGCAATTGGCTCACCAAAGGTGAACACAATGGTTCGTTCGCGCTCTGTGGCCCCAAAGTCGATGGTGATCACTTGCTCCATTTGCAGTTCAACCGTTCGTGCTGAATCGGTGGTGAATAAAAAATCTTCTGGCAACGTGATCCCATCCACCTGTACGATGTACGTGCCAGGCAATAAATTGCCAAACTGATATACACCGTTGTCTTCTGTTCGTGTTTCCAGCGTCAAATCATTGGGGCCAAAGACACGCACCCGCACTGCAATAATGCCGACTTCATCGACATCGAGCACTTCGTTTTCATTCGCATCGTCAAACACAGTGCCGGTGATACCACCCACGCGAACCAGAGGGATGTCAAAGTTCACCAACTGCCCTGCCACCAGACTGATGGGCATGGGCAACGGTGTGGTGCTTGCCAAGGTTAATGGCAGGTTTTCGATATCCAATACGTAATTGCCTGCAGACAATGGCGGGAATCGATAAAAGCCTTTGAGGCTGGTATTGGATCGCACCCGTTCATCCGCAAGGCGCAGGATTAAACTGTCCACACCTGCTTCACCCTCATCCTGACGTCCATTGCCGTTGTCGTCGATGAAGATGATGCCTTGTACTTGACCTTTGGTGATCAGGAATGGCAATGGTAAATCGAACTCCAGTCCAAACCCAAGGTTGAATTGAACAGGCGAAGTGGTGGCTCCAAACGAGTGTTCGTATCCACTGTTGAAAGTCAGATCGCCAAATTGAAAATCGAGGTTGGAAAACAGTTGTGTCTCATCTTCAGTTCGAGTCAGGTTGATGCTGGCCCCAAAGTTAGGGTGGAACAGACTGGCTGAAATTTGTGTGGTCTGATCAACTAATGTGTTGTTGTCCAGATCGGTCACGCTGTTGTAATCCAAGCCCAAAATGGCGATGGTGCCGGATAAATCGAGTGTCACATTGGTGCCAAACTGGAGGGTTTGTAAATTTTGATCAGATAAAAAGTCATGATCCAGACTCAAAGAGCCAAATCCCGTGAACATCGTACTGCCAACGGTTTGTTGCACATGGACAGTTTGGGTCAAAATGTTTCTGGTTTCTGCAATCATGGTGGCCGAACGCGTTTGCTCGTTGAAGATAAAGGTGGAAAAGGTCAGCATCGGCAGTTGAGGATCAAACATCAACTGCATCACCCCGTTGACTGTTTTTTCATATCGAGTCTCTGTTGCCTGTTCGTTGACATTGTTGTTGGCATTGCGGAACAGCAGGCTGAAATTAAACAAGTCTAAGTTTGACTCGATGGCAAATGTGAATTCTTTACGGTCGTTGCTGCTGCCAGGGAAGTTGAGGTCAGCCTGTGTCCAGTCGGTGCTGATTTGAAGTTCGGTCAAATTCAAAAAGGCATTAAAACGAGCTGCCGAACCTGACAGTCCACCAACCGTGCCCAGGCTGTGTGCCCCTTCAGCAAAGGTGGTTAGATTCTCACCCATAATGCATTCGCCCTTGATGCTGCCGATGTTGTTGCCGTTTTCCAGATTGTGACCAAACCCTGCGGACAGCAGGCAGGGTGATAGGCCAATTTCTAAAATGGACCGCTGGGGGAAATTGTTGTTGGGCTGGATCGTTGTTCCGATGAGGAAATTTTGCACGCCCGTGGTGGGGTCCAGTGTCGAGAAGGTGATGCCGCGACCATCGGTTGAAATCAAAGTGGAAGCTGTGCTGAGCACGTCGCCGAGGAACACCACAAAGTTGTTGCGTTCCATCGAGAGTTGAAAAGTTTCTATGCCTTGCTGTCCTAACAAATCGGAAATGTTCAATTCCACCACGCCAAACGGCATGAGGTCTCCACTGGCACTCAGATTCCAACTCAGCACTGGAAAGTCTAAATTGTCTTCTTGAGACGCATTGACGCTAAGGCTGGCGGGCAATTCAGCAAACAGATTGTTGCTGATTTCAGCAGGGAAAGGGGGCAGCACCGAGATGACGGTGTTGGCACTGGCCATAAGTTGATTGTTGATTGTTGATATTGCGACCAGGGTGATGCGGAATGGGCCCGGGTTGGCATTCGAAGGAATGGAAATTTCCACCTCGACCGGGCCCGTCTCGCCTGGCAATAACATCAATGTGGTTTGAAGCAACGTGACTGAAAGCACGTCAGAGGCTTCAACCAGAAGATTTAAGTTTTCAATGACATTGCCCGTATTGGTCACCTGAAACGTGAGCACAGCCGTTTCGCCGCGCTCCACCGTCAATCCAGGGGCAGGGCTGATTTGGAAAGATGATTGCGAAGTAATATTGACAATGGCTGGTACGGATGTGGTGTTGCCGCTGTTTGTTGATGTGACATTGAGCGTGACGGTGCTTTGCCCTGCCGATGCGTTGCTGCCGACAAACACCACCAGGAAGACGGTTTCAATGCTTCCAGAATTTAAATTCAGAGGATTGGGTGGTGCGAGAATACTCAGGCCTTGAGAGGTTTCTACAGAAAACGTAAACGTATCGCTGAGCGCAGAAATGTTTTGAATTTCAAAACTCAAAGTCACAACATCCCCAGGAGCGGCGCTCATTTCGGCGGAAATCAACTGAACATCCACCTGAGCCTTCACGCTTTGGAACGAAAAGACGATCGCTAAAACAAACAATAAATACTTAGGTCTCACAATGTGCCAACCTCATTGTGAAGCTTTTTCAAAATGTATTTTTATTTAGTTGTGCTCTTTCATTATTGCACTTTTATTGAAACAGATCAATAGATTCGACGGTGTGATTTAAATTACAAGTGATTGAGACTGGAAACCAGAAGCCGCAGCCCGAAAAACAAATGAACTGAAGCTAGGATTCTGAAACGAAAACCAGAACAAACATTCGCAGTCTTATCGTAGTCCCCTTTATGTAAAGGGGGTTGGGGGATTAGAGCCTTTAACTACATGTTTTATGCTTTTTAAGGTGAATCTTTAGAAAAAAAGGGTTTCTAGCTCGATTGTTGTTGTGTATCAATAAAGTTGTCAATCAGTTTTCTGGCAATACTGATTTTTCCAGGCACTTTGGGAAGTGTTTCCAAAGTAAACCATTTTGCATCACTAATTTCTTCGTCCTGAAGCACGATGTCGCCGCCTGCGTATTCGGCTGTAAACCCAACCATCAATGAGTGTGGAAACGGCCAGGGTTGGCTGCCAAAGTATTGAACATTCTTGATATCAATGCCCACTTCCTCTTTGACCTCACGGGCCACAGCTTCTTCCAAAGTTTCCCCAGGTTCCACAAATCCGGCCAGCACGCTGTACCAGCCACCGCCGGCAAATCGACGGGACTGAGCGAGCAGAATTTGATCGTCCTTATGCACCGCCATAATGACCGCCGCTGACAGCACGGGAAATTGACTGAGTTTGCAATTGGGGCATTTCTTGGATCGATCAAATCCATTGTGTTTGGTGGGGGTGCCACATCGGCTGCAAATTTGATGATCGCGATCCCACTCCATAATTTGCTTGGCGCGACCTGCCAGCAGGAACATGTCTTCACTGATGACTTCAAACACTTTTCTCAAATCAATGAATGAAAAATTTTCGGGTGGATCAATCTTTTCAAGTTCTGCGGAATAGCAATCCACACTGTCATAAGTGCCCAAGTATTGAGTACGGATAGGGTTGATGTCGATGTTTTCTAATGAAGAACATTTGGGAATGTCAACGTTGTTTTCTTGATCAATAACGAGCAATCGATCATTGGAAAACGCAAACCAGTAGGCGTCAGCTTTGGAGTTTGGGGGTGGGGTGTGTTTTAGAACAAACTTGTCGTAAATCGAATGGGCAGTGTTCAACCGAAATCAGTCCTCCACAACGGCATCAACCTCAATTTCAATGAGCATATCAGGACTGATCAACGATTGCACCTCAAGCAGAGTGGCTGTGGGGGGATGCTCTGAAAAGCATTCGTGGTGTGCTTTTGTGTAAGATTCCCACTGTGAAATATCAGTCACGAACATACGAGTTCGTACCACGTTGGAGAGATCTGCGCCCACTTCTTTAAGTGCGGATTCGATGATTTCAAAGCATCGTTTGGTTTGATCATAGCCATTTGGCGAAACCACTTCGCCTTGCTCATTCACACCTGTGGTCCCTGCCACAAAAACCAGATTGCCTGTGCGAATGGCGCGACAATAAGCTGCTTTCTTCTCCCAGGGTGCGCCCGAAAAGACCCGTTGAAATGCCATAAAACTCCTTAAATGACGGACTCCACCACTTCGGTCACCACGCCCTCTGAGATGACCACAAAGGCGGGCATGTCCAATTTTTCCCAGAAACCATACAGATCAATCTCCATGATTTGAGACACATACAGTGTGATCACGGTGCCATGCGCAATGACCACCGTGGTTTGATTTGCAAAGCGATCTTGAATCACATTGATGGCGGTGGAAAATCGATCCCGTGCCTGATTGGCGGTTTCCAAGCCAAAGGTCAATTCGTCAGGTTTGGTAAACAGGGTTCTTAGTTTGGTTTCATACATGGTCAGATCATAGAATGCTTCGTTGCTGCGGTTGTGTTCCTGAAGCCCTTCAATCACTTCGTTGACCAACCCAAGGTCTTTGGCGACAAAGTCTGCGGTCTGGCTCGCTTTGGCTTCCTGGCTGGAGACAATTATTTCAGGCGTGTATTGAGACAATTTTTCAGCCAGAGGTTTGCAGCGATCTTCGCCTTCCATTGACAGTTGCCACAAATGAGGGGGCGTGCCTGGTTTGAGCATAGACTGCGAGTGTTTGACCAAAATAAGTGGTTTCATCATCAACCTCTATTTGCTGCGCGTCACTGCAAACAGCGTTCTTCTAAACGGATAAAACACAGGGCTTTCGGGCCAACGCTCTTTGAGTCGCTTGCGATAGTCGCTCATAAAAGCGTCCTTCATGTCTTCAGGCAACCTTGCAAAGTAAGGCACCAACAGTGTACCCGAAGTCCACTCTGCCAGACCATCCGAGTTTTCCAAAACGTGTGGATACGCTTTTTCATAAATCGTTAACTCTGGCCCGCCATGCTGATAGAGCAATTCTGCATATTCAAAAATGGTGAGCACGGGAGGTTGTCGTACCCAGCCGTCCAACTCTGTGCGATACGGCTCCTCACCGGCAATGTCTCGCACAAACACATGTGATGGATGATCGTGATTTGATGGCAACTGTACCACCAACTGACCACCTGGTTTGACCAACTCAATCAATTGGGGAATCAACTTGGGATGATCCGGCACCCACTGAATCACCGCATTGGAAAACACCAAATCCCATTGACCATCCAATTCCTGAAGATCCTGCTGTTTGAATGTTAATCCTGGACGAGCTTGAGCTTCTGTCTTTGCCAACATTTCGGCGGAACTGTCGATGCCCAACACATCACTTTCAGGCAGCATGTCGGCCAAACGGCGGGTGAGTTCGCCTGTGCCACAGCCCAAATCAATCACTTTTAAATTGGGTTTCACATGGACGAGCTTGACCAAATCGTCAAATGGCGCAAATCGTTCACTTTGGAATTTGTGGTATTGTTCAGGATTCCAGGTCATCGGGCCTCCAAGCATAATTACTAAAAGAACATTGATCTTCCCATCCGAATTTTCGATAAAAGGTGGCCGCATCGGGTGCTGCTCTCAGGATACCGACTTGATAGCCGAGTTCCACAGCTTCATACAACGGAGCCATTGTCATCGCTTTGCCGATGCCGCGCTGCCTCATTTCAGGAATGGTTGCCACACCATAAATGCCCGCCACTCCGCCGCCCAAAAACATGGAAGTGGTGGCGACTGCTTCTCCATTGATCAAACCGACATAGTTGGACCATCCGGTTTCAGGGTCGAAGATCAAATCCAGCGATGTTTTGATGATGTACTCACGGATGTCAAAAGGCGTGGCAAATCCACGCATCGAGGCTTCAGTGAACAAGTCCAGTTCATCGCGATTGGTGACACGAACCAACTCCAAGCCATCCGGCATTGCACATTCTGAGTCCAGTTTGGACAGATCAAACGACATGCCAGGGGTTTCGCCTTCATAACCAATGCCGTGTTTTAACAAATGTTCACCCAGATTTTGAGGAGTTGTGGTAGGCCCAAGCAACCAACCGAACGGCAGATTTTTCTCGCGAAAGAAGCGGATCATTTTTTCAATGACCGAATCGGCATTTTCTTCGCTGATCTGCGTGTCACAAATCTGATTGGAAAACGCAATGGGCAATCCACTCACAGTCCAGATCAGGCCGTTTTCTTCGTAAAGTTTGACATCTTTGCAGCGCCCTTGAGCCATAGAGCGTTCCAGCATGTTGGCAGCAATGGCTTGGGTCAGTGTTTGTTGAGAAAAATCTTTTACAATGTCCATACGCTTTCCTTACGAGGTCATCATGGGGTCAATGGACGACACGCTTAAAAACAGTATTGTCTCGATTCACAACACGCCCTTCAAGGTCGTGGTTGAATTCGCCGGTGCAGGCAGTGAAGCGATTTCCCGATTGCACAGTGTGGCCGGTTCATCCCGAACTATTTTGGAAGCCACAGACCGATACGCGTCTGAATCACTCACTGATCTGGTGGGTTTTAGACCCACTCAATTCACCTCGCCAGAGATTTCTATGCTGATGGCCAATCGAGCCTATCTCCGCGCTCGCTCGCTGTCCGATTCGAAATCCGTGATTGGCCTCGGTTGCACGGCCACCATCGCCACAGATCGCGAAAAGAAAGGCGATCACCGTTGTCATATTTCCATCAAGACGAGGGAATCGTTAACCACATATTCGTTGATCATGGACAAAGGATCACGCTCCCGCGAAGAAGAAGAAAGCTTAGTGAGCCGATTGATGATTCATGCGCTGGCCAAAAGTTGTGGCGTGACTGGCGTTGCCCTGCCACTTCAGCCTGAAGATCGTGTGATGAAAACACAAGGCGATGATTTTCTCTGGGACTGGCTTTCAAATCAATCTGTGGATTATTTATCTGTTAATGCAGATGGCATCATCACAGTTGGAAATTTTCTACAAAACATCGTCCTCTTCTCAGGCTCTTACAATCCGTTGCATGACGGGCATCGCCGCTTGGCCGAGGTGGTGCGTCAGCGATTGGGCAAGGATGTGTGTTTTGAAATCACGTTAAAAAATGCAGACAAAGATCAAATCTCATGGTCTGAGGCCAAACAACGTGCAAAACAATTTCGAGGCTACGGAACCGTGTTGTTTACCCAAGTCCCGTTGTTCAGCCAGAAATCAAAACTATTTCCAAATAGCATATTTGTGATTGGTGCTGATACTGTTGAACGTTTGATTCATCCGCGCTTCTACGATGATGATCCTGGGAAAATGGACCAATCCTTCAGAGAAATTCAGCAAACAGGCTGTCGGTTTTTAGTCGCTGGTCGGGTAAATGACGGTCAATTTATCACACTGTCTGACATCGATATTCCACAAGCCTATCAAAGTCTCTTTGAAGACATTCCAGAAGATGAGTTCAGAATGGATATTTCCTCAACTGCGATTCGTGAAGGCCGACAAAGCTGAATCACGCATCTGGCTCAAAAAAATTTTCAGTCACCAATAAACGTTCACGCTTGCTCATTTTCGACAGAGAATCTTCCGCAACGGCTTTGCCAATCTCAGTTTGATACGCAGCTTCAAAATCTGCCTGAGAATCAAACCACAATTCGGCTGCGCCATCATACTCGCTGTCTTCATTGTCAATAAGGTTGAAACACAGTTTCTTGAGTCCAGGCAATTGGCGCGCCAGCTTGGAATGATCGCCCAGCCACCAGTTCGCAAAATCTTCGTGGCTCATGTCGTCTTTGCTTTTCAATAGAATAATTGCTTTGAATGCCATAATAAAAAAACTCCTGTCAAGTGCCTACTCTTGCCAAGGGACGTCCACTGTCTGCAACCACTACGGCCACCAAAATTTCGTTTGGGCCAGGGGCATCGGGGATGGTGATTTCGGCAGCGTCCATGTGATCAAAACTCCAGATACTGTCCTTGTTGGTCAATGGCATGACGATGACTGATCCGCGTCCACCCATCTTTTTAGTGGAAGGAATAATGTCATCGCCCTTCTCCACCGCCTCACGAACCGGCTTGCCGAATCGTGGATGTAAAATAGCAGCAGCGTGTTCAATCTCGCCATTGAGTCCCACAATCGCGCCTTTGCCATAGCTTTGAATCTCACTCGGCTGCACACCCAAAGCCGCCACTGCGCGACGCGCCAACAACCCACCAATCTCTGCGCCGAGGTCATACATCGGTTCCAAATCTTCGACGTACTGGCCCGCATACGGATTGACAATCACCGCCGCCGCTGTGGCTTTGCGTGTGGGTGGGTCAATGGTTTTGCCCATCTCTTGATGAATTTCGTCAATTTGAATCACAATTTTACGAATCTGTGGTTGCACACCCATCTCCTTGCATCAACGGAATAGCCACACCATAGCGCAGATTCTTTTAAAATAGCAATTTTTTAGGGGCGGGTTTTTTAAAAAAAAGGGAAAAATATTTTGGTAAAGACTCTAATCCCCCAACCCCCTTCAATCATGAAGGGGGCTACGATTAGACTGCGAATGTTTGTTCTGGGGTTCTGGCCAAAGTTGGGCTTTTCGGTTTCCAGCCTCGCTGCCTTTTAGAAGGATTGAATTTGTTTTGAAAGTTGAGCGCGATCAATTTTTCCCGAAGCTGTTTTCGGCAAATCTTTCAGAACGTGATATTCACGCGGATGTTTGTAAGTTGCGAGTTTGTCAGTCAAAAATGATTTGAGGTCGCTTTCTGATAGAGATTGATTGGATTCAAATACCAAAGCTGCATACACTTTTTGACCCCACTCCTCATCAGGTAAGCCCATCACGCAGGCTTCTTTAATGATTAGATGCTGCAACAAAATATGCTCAACCTCGCTTGGATACACATTTTCGCCGCCTGTGACGATAAGGTCTGTGCGTCGATTGACCATCCACAAATCGCCATCCTCATCGAGGTAGCCCAAGTCACCTGTGAGTAGCGTGTCATCTATTAAAATCTGTTGAGTGATTTCTGACTGATGCTCATAACCCTGCATCACAGTTGGGCTTTGAACGGCGATCTGGCCGATCTCATTTGCAGGCAGTGATTGATGGTTTTTATCGAGAATTTCCACTTTGGAAAAATCTAGCGGTTTGCCGACAGAGCCAGGTTTTTGCTTCACCACATCAGGTGAAGTGGTGGCAACTTGCGAGGTGGCTTCGGTCAACCCGTAGGTGAGGGCGATAGGCAGATTCATACTCAATGCGGATTCAATGAGTGATGGTGGTGTGGCTGCACCACCCAACAAAATGCAACGCAAAGGTTGGGGTGGCGGTTCGGATTTCCAAATGTCGATCAGGCGATACAACATCGTTGGCACCAGTGAAATCAAAGTGACTTGATGTCGATGAAGTGCCTCAGAAATCGACTCCGGCTCAAACGGATTCAGCACGACGGTGGTGCCGTACAAGCAACAACGCCACACAATCGACAGGCCACCGACGTGGTACAGCGGCATACACAGCATCCAGCGATCATCGGAAAAATTTTGCAGTCTGATGCCGGAAGCAATTGCGCTCCACAAAAAATTTTCATGCGAGAGTTTTACGCCTTTAGATGTCCCCGTTGTGCCGGAGGTGTAGACAATAGCGCTCGTTTGGTTTGTGTCGATGATATTTTCTAGCAAAGGTTGATCTGGACTTTGGGCATCGAGTTTTTTAAAGAAAGTTGAATCAATCAATACTTCGCATTGGGACTGATTCATTTGGAGTTGATGTTCAACCTCAGTCAGTCGGGTGTTAAGCGGCACAAGTGTGGCTCCAATTCTGGCGATGGCGTGGATGAGACAGATGTAGTCGAATCCGTTGGGCAGATGAACGGCAATTCGATGTTGTGGCTGAATGCCAGTGTCAATGAGCTTTTGAGACAGAGTGGCAACGGTTCGGTTCAACTGATCGTAAGTCCATTCCTGGTTGTTTTCGATTAAGGCAGTGGCTTCTGGATGAAGATTTGTCTGTGCGGAAAGCCAATCCTGTACGAACATTGAGTTACTTGATAACAAGGCCGATGGCAAACAACACGCTGTAAAGCAGAGCCAGTTGCGCGGTTTGGGCCAGTAATTTGTTCAGCTCCGGGCCGGATTCCACCGAGAATATTTTGCGGATCAATACAATCGCCAAGGGCAGCGATAAGAATGAAACAAACACCCAAGGGGACCATCCATTGATCCACATGATGATTGGTGTGAGGTAGGCTAAGGTACAGAGCAGGCCGTATTCCAGGCGTGTGTTATCCGCCCCCATCATCACGGCGAGGGTGAATTTGCCTGCTTCTTGATCAGTTTCGATATCACGCAGATTGTTGACCACCAGAATGGCGGTAATGAGTCCGCCCATCGGGAGTGAGGCCAGCAACGCCCAAGATGAGAGTGTGCCTGCCTGCACAAAGTATGTACCACTGACAGCCACCATGCCAAAGAAGATAAATACAAACACATCTCCGAGTCCATGCGATGCCAAGGGGTAAGGTCCACCACTGTAGGCCAGAGCGCAGACTAATGACAAGATGCCAACTATCAGGATCGGCCAACCTGCTACCCAGGTGAGGTAGAGGCCGATGAGGAAAGCCAGTGCCATCACGATGCCTAGGCCGATTTTGAGTTCCTTTGGCGTGATGAGGCCGCTTGCGACCACGCGAAGGGGGCCTTTGCGTTCTTCTGTGTCTACGCCTTTGATGAAGTCAAAATAATCATTGGCGAAGTTGACGGAGATCTGGATCAACAGAGCTGCCGTCAATGCAGCCAGCGCGGGTAAGAGTGCAAAGCTGTTGAGTGCGTAGGCCAGCGCGGTGCCGACCAATACAGGTGCAACTGCGGCGGGAAGTGTTTTTGGTCGTGCCGCCAAGACCCAGGCTTTCGGTTTTGAGATGTTATGGTTTCCGTTTATGGACATGGTTTTATTTTGACGCCTTTACTTTGGTTTGCAATGTTTCTTTATAGTTGGTTTGTGTCTTTTCTTTAACAGAATAAACAAACTTAAAGAATACACATTCACCAAAAGAACAACTTCCCGCAGGTCTAATCGTAGCCCCCTTTTGAAAGGGGGTTGGGGGTTACGGCCGCCATGGGTATTTTTTGAAGTCTGGTGATCGTTTTTCCAAAAAGGCGTTTCGACCTTCCTGCCCTTCTTCGGACATATAGAACAGCATGGTGGCGTGACCGGCCAATTCCTGTAATCCCATCTGACCATCGCAGTCGGCGTTGAAAGCGGCTTTGAGGCAACGGATGGCGATGGGGCTGTTGTTCAGGATTTCCTGTGCCCACTGGATGCCCTCGGCTTCGAGTTGATCGATGGGGACGACTTTGTTGACCAGGCCCATGTCCATGGCTTCCTGTGCGTTGTATTGGCGACAGAGGTACCAGATTTCGCGGGCTTTTTTCTGGCCGATAATTCGAGTGAGGTAGCTTGCACCGAGACCACCGTCGAAACTGCCGACTTTCGGTCCTGTTTGACCAAAGATGGCATTGTCTGCGGCGATGCTGATGTCGCAGATGACGTGGAGCACGTGACCACCGCCGATGGCGTAGCCTGGGACCAAAGCGATGACAGGCTTGGGCATGGAGCGAATAATTTTTTGGAGTTGAAGCACGTTGAGGCGGGCCACGCCTTCGTCGTCCATGTAGCCGGAATCGCCGCGAACTTTTTGGTCGCCGCCGGAGCAGAAGGCATATTTACCGTCTTTGGCAGGACCATTTCCGGTGAACAACACCACACCGATTTCGGCATCTTCCCAGGCGTTGTTGAAGGCTTCGATCAGTTCAAACACGGTTTTGGGACGAAAGGCGTTGCGGATTTCGGGGCGATTGAACGCAATTCGCGCCATGCCATCGGCTTTGTGATAAGTAATGTCTTCATAGGGTTTGGCTTCGATCCAGTTGGTCATGATGTTGTACTCCCTCCTCAGGCAGTCTCCAATTGATCTAAAATGTTTTTCATCAGTTGCTTGTGGTGTTGATGGTTCTTTTCACCTTCAAAGGGCACTTCGATCACGCAGGAATTTTCCGATTTTAATGCCGATTGAAACGCAGTCTGAAACGCTTCCCGTTGAGTCACACATTCATATTCGAGGCCGAACATCTTCACAACGGGTTCAAAATTCAAGCCATGTGGCGTGATGAACAGTTCTTTGAATGGTGGCTCAAAATTTGAGATGGGGAGACGATGAAAGATGCCGCCGCCATCGTTGTTGATCAGCACGATGATGAGTTTGATGTCATATTTTTTCAGCGCCAGAAGGCTGTTCATGTCGTGATAAAAAGCAAGGTCACCGGTGATAAGTACCATCGATTTGTCCGTCGAGGCAGCTGCGCCAATGGCGCTGGCAATGGTGCCATCAATCCCACTGGCCCCGCGATTGGCAAATGTTTTTAGCGATTTTTTCATTGGGCCTGCGAATTGATCCAGGTATCGAACGGGCAGACTGCTTGCCATGAATAAGGATGATGAATCAGGCAATTGTTCGATTACATCCAACACCACAGAGGCTTCCAGGAAGCTTTTGGATAATTCCGATTCGACTTTGGATTGGCAAATTTTTTCTACTTTCTTGAAAGATCCTAACCATGGCATATCTATTGAAGGTTGAGTGTTTTCGAGCTTTTGTGTTAATTGTTGACACAGATGTGTTGGGTCGGCCCAGATAAATTCGTTGATCATAAACGTTGGATCTTCCCAAACGCCATGTTCGCTGATCAGGATTTGTTCAGTATCGTTTGAAGATGTCAGGTAATCACCAAGGAATTTTGATACTGGCATTCCGCCGAAACGTAGGATGAGATCAACATCCGGTGTGAATTTTCTTAAAAAGGTTTCATAGTGGCCTAAGATCAAGTCTGATATTTGAGGTCCAAAACGCACACCTGACAAAGCATCCGGCAAAATTGGAAATCCTGCAATTTGGGATAGTTTCATGACTGATTCAGGAAACTTACCTTGAGGTGAACGTGGGCCACAGACGATCAAGCCTCGTTTTGATTGCTGAATTTTTGCTGTGAGTGTTTCAATTTGAGCATCATCAAGCGCTAATGTGCCTGTTGAAAATGATGTCAAGGGTTGGTTTTTTCGGCCTTGTAGACCGAGGCCGCTGCTCGTGACTGAATCAGATTCAACTTCGGTTGGTTCCAAAGGTTTTCTGAATGGGATGTTTAAATGCACCGGCCCTTTGCGTAATCCATTCGCAAGATTCATGGAGCGGTTGGCGAGATTTCGCAAATACCTCAAGGTACGGTCAGGTGGATCAGCTTCGGGTGGTGCGACTTCGGTGGACCACAATACATGGTCGCCGTACATTTTGACTTGATCGATGGTTTGATTAGCACCGCTTTCACGTTGTTCATGGGGTCGGTCTGCGGTCAGCACCAGTATTGGGACTTGACTATAAAACGCTTCGATAATGGCAGGGTGAAAATTGGCTGTTGCCGTGCCGGAAGTGCAAAGAATTGCCACGGGGTTTTTGGATGCCAGTGCCATTCCTAAGGCGAAAAAGGATGCGCTGCGTTCATCATCGTGCAAATAAACATCGATCTCTTTATGGGCTGTAAATGCGAGTGTGAGCGGCGTGGAGCGCGACCCTGGCGCGAGGCTGACGGCTTTTAAGCCGCTTCGAGCCAATTCTTCCACAAACAAAGTTGCCCAGAGGGTGTTTCGGTTTGGAAAGTTCATTCGATTTAGGATTGCCCCAAAGCCTCTAAGATCGGACGGAATTTAAGTTGGATCTCGGCCCACTCGCGTTCGGGCTTGGAATCGGCCACGATGCCTGCACCGGCGAACAGTTGGGTTTCCTGTCCACTGCTGATGGCTGAGCGAATGGCAACCACAAACATGCCGTTGCCCTGCGCATCCAGCCAACCGACAGGAGACGCATACCAACCTCTTGGAAAAGGTTCAGACGTTTCGATCCATTCCAGTGCCGCTTGCCTTGGTGCACCGCCCATTGCGGGGGTCGGATGCAAGGTTTCCAATACAGAAAGAATGCTGCTGACATGACTTAGTTTGCCGCGAATGTTTGTTTTTAAATGTTGAATGTTGCTGAATTTGGCAATTTCTGGTTGATCAGGAATGTGGAGTTCTGTGGTCAGCGGTTCAAGTTTTCTTTGGATGGCTTCGATCACAACTTGATGTTCGTGTTGTTCTTTTGTGCTTGCCAACAATTTATTGGCCAACTCCTGATCTTCTGCTTCGGTTTTACCTCGCCCAATAGAGCTTGCCATGGCCATGGTTTCTACTGTGTCATCTTCCACTTTGGCCAATAACTCTGGTGTGGCTCCGAAAAATGCCTGCCCGGGTTGAGGTTCAAACAGGAAGCAATAGCAATTATTATAGGTTTGTTTCAAACGTTGCAGCACTTCGACCACATTGACATTTGCTTTGGATTGAACTTGAAGTGCTTGAGCCAGCACCACTTTTTCCAAATCACCTTGAGAAATCTTTTGTGTGGTTTGGTTGATCAGTTCTTGCCATGTGGACTCATCCATCAAGGCGTTTCTGTGTTCGATATCGATGTCAGTTGGCGAAATAGAGCTTGTTGCGAAGCCTGACTTAATCAAGCCTCTTGCTTCGCTTTGCAAACGCTGTTCAGCCGTCTCGATGGTTTCATTGGGTTGGAGGTGATCGTTAAGCGTCAACCAAAAGGTCCCATTGGTTTTGGTTAGTTGGATTTGTGGCAGCAAAAAATGCGCGGCTGGGAAATCTTTCCAGATGCTTGTGGGTTCATGATTGGACCGAAATGAGAAACCGCCAAACCAGCGAGGCTCGGCTTCTGGCGGCACAGTTTCATTGCTGAATACCTGTGGCGAAAATCCATCCAACCGTTGTCGAATGTCTTCAAAGCGTTGTCGCCCTGTGGCGCTGATTGTTTGAACATTTCCAAGCGCGGCCACGGCCAACTGCTGCTGTTCATTCTCCAGATAGATGCGGGATGTGTCTGAAGTCCCATTTAGCCAGAACAACAGGTCAATTTCATCAATGGATTGAACATAAGAAATGACCAAGACGTTTTCGCGAGCTGATGTGCCTATTGTGGGATGGAGTGTTTTCAGCATACAAACCAACTTTTCCGTCTAATAATTCGCCTCCTCTTTTTACAGACTGGTGAGTCGGTTTGCAATGATCTGGGACATATGGCGTCACCTCTCGACGGGTCAGATGCGAGCATATTTTCAAAGCACCTTTGTCAGCGAATGCAGATGGGTTGGAAAGTATAATTCAAAATCAGCACACATTTGTGTTGTGCAGGAAAGGAGTGGCTGTATGAAGCTGGTTATGGTGATTGGGTTTTTTCTGTCCATTGTGGCTTTTGGATCCGTTGTTGTTGCTGCGGATGTGGTTACGCCATCTGGCTTTTTGTCCCCGAACGCGGGTTTGAGTGTTCAGAGCCTGGCTGGTGCTTCTCAGTCCTCTAGCTTATCGGATCAGGGGGTGTTAAACATTGCCTCCTTGCTGCGATTGTCATTTGCAGCAGAGGAAGATCAGGGTGAGTTAGACAACAGCACTATTTTGCTCTCAGTCGCATTGCTGGTGCTGGTGTTTGTCTTTGGTCTGATTTTATCTTTGAACCAATAAGCCAACATAAGGTTGTGTTGATTTTGTTGGGTGACTCATTGCTTTAATTTGGTTTTTGTAAAAGGTCATATAGAGAGTTTAAATATGTTTAAGGAGGGACCACTTGTCTAGAAAATTTCTCTCGGCATCCTTAGCCTTAATATTCGTAATAGGGCTAGCAACCACGGCACAAGCAGATGTTACAGGTAGTTTTGATTTACACATTCTGGCTTTGCCAATGGGCAGTCAAACCGAGGCTGTTCAGTTTTTCTTCGATATCCAAGCCAATCTTCAGGTCAATATTACCATCAGTGGTTTGACATTAGGGTTTGATATTGGATTTGGGACCACCGGCATTGAATTTGCAATTATTAACCTAAACACTAATTTGGGTGCTTTGCAGGTGAATGACCAATTTGTCTTTGCAGAGCCATTTGCCTGTACGTTGTTTACTGGTGGCGCTGTTTCAAATTCGAATACCACGGCCGCTGGTTCGTTGGCCGGGCAATGTCCGGGCAACAATGTGGTTGCCATTGGTGATGGTGATGGCAATGGGATTGCAGACAGTGAAGTGGGCTTTGTGAAAAAGCGCATTGGGCTGGAACTCAACATTGCTGGGATTACCATTAATAATTTGGCCATCTTTGAAGATGTCGATTTTCCAGACATTCAAGGCATTGGCGGCGGCGGCACGCACGAACACGATCACTTTGACGGGACACTGCTTTATGATTTGTCCAACGTTAACAGCATCGTTGATGACCAAACACCAACCTTTGGTTTTGGTGATGTGATCAGCATCAGTGGTCAAACCGTATCTGGGATCACCGTTACAGGTTTGACGGCATTTTGTGCAAGCGGCCGCAACTTCATTAAGAAACGAAGCTTCGATTGGGAAGTCAACAAAGCTTGTTCTGCGGGCTTTGGCAATGGCAGCACCCCACTTGAAGGTGGTGCAAAAACGCCATTGTTGTTCGAGCTTGAGCAGCTGTGGATCGAAGGTATTGAGTTGGGTGGGATTGCTATAGACATCCACACCGACTTTGTGCCATTGAAACCGATTTCAAGCGTCATTGAAGCCAGTTTCACCATTCTGGATTTGGCCGATGTTCAGGTTCAATTAATGTCTATGAACATCACCCAATTGGAAATGAGCACGATCACAGCGTCTGTGTCTTCGGGCAACCTGACCGTGTCTTTGATTGACACCACGGGTGATTTACGCGCAGATGCAACCCGCGCCACGCTCAGTCTGGTGTTGAATCCAAACCAGAATCCGGCTGACATGACCATCACATTAGAAACAGGTGCTGGAGGCGGCTTTACGTTGGTTTCATTTGCCTTTGGGATTTCTCGTGGCATTTTGAGCCTGGATACCCTAACCACCTTTACAGGAGATGGCAGTGGTAACCTCGATTGGACAGGCACCAACTTTGCTTTGAACGTTGATTATGGCAACGGCTTTGTGTTGTCTTCAAATGCTTTATTCTCTCAATTCGGTTTGGGAGAAGTTGATTTTAACATTGGCATCACGTTCTAAAAAGTTTCCAACTTGAGTTTATTGAAACCCCCAGGCATTTGCCTGGGGGTTTCTTTTTCTAACATATCCAACCAAAAATCAGTAACCTAGAGTGACTCAAAGGCGCACCCTTTCTTGTTTTGTTAAACTGTAAAAAAATAACAGAGAGGTTGTTATGAAATTTACGGTGTATCTATCTGGTGAAGTTCACACTGATTGGCGTGAGGAAATTATTAAAGGTGCTGAAAAAGAAAACCTTCCTCTCGAATTTTTAAAGCCGGTGATGACCCACAGTGCCAGTGACAATGTGGGTGTGGATGTATTGGGCAGCGAAGACAAATCCTTTTGGAAGGACCATAAAGCGGCCAGGATCAACAGCATCCGTATCAAAACCGCGATTGATCGTGCCGATGTGGTTGTGGTTAAGTTTGGGGAACAGTATCGACAATGGAACGCTGCTTTTGAAGCTGGTTATGCTGCTGGCAAGGGTAAATCATTGATTGTTCTTCACCCTGAAGAATTTACGCATGCTTTAAAAGAAGTGGATGCATCTGCCCAGGCTGTCGCACAAACGCCTGACCAGGTGGTTGAATTGCTCAAATACATCAGCACACAGAAATGATTTCTTACGAGGTTTCCGCTTTTAAGTTTCCATCCACCCAGGCTTGTAAGAATGGTTTGAGTCGTTCATAAGGCTGGTAGCCGTTGCACAACAACTTGTAACCGTCTTCATCATTAAGGACCACGGTGGGAAATCCCTGTACGCCCAGGCGTTGAGCAAACTGAAAATCTTCAATCGTGCGTTGTTGCATCTCTTCTGATTGGAGGGATGTCACAAATGCTTCAGCTTCCACATCAAAAGGTGTTGCCAACTGAGTCAAAATGTCCGGTTGTGTGATGTTCTGATGGTTCAGATAAAACGCTTCGTGCAATGCTTTAAAATAGCCAAGTGTTTTTTCAGAATTGAGCTGCTGCATGGTTGCCGCAGCTCGACAGGATGGTTCTGTGTCCAAAACAAAGCTGTTTGAAAACTTCAGATCAAAATCAAACGACTGACCCGTGTGATCGTGGACTTGACGCCAGTGGCCCAACAGCACTTCTTTGGCTTCGTCATTCAACACTTGATCATTGCCTGGACGCAGGCCGCCAACAACCAGAGTCAGGTTGGCATGTTCAGAAAAATCTTCCACAATGCTTGAGATCACAGGCGAAAACCCCCAGCACCAGGAACACATTGGGTCGGCGATGTAAAGAATTTCTTTGTTCATGATATTGATTTTGCAGCAGGATACGATATTCTAGAGCAGAGCGCCAATGAGCAAAACCATCATTCGTATCACACACCAACCGAGTAATATCATCATTGCCGAAGGGCCTCGTGGTTGGTCGATTACGCCGTTTGAAGGTAATTTTTATATCAGCAATAAATCTCTCAAAACAGACGGTTTTAAAGTCAACTTCATCCCAGGCCTGTGCATCTACAAATTTCTTTATGTGTGGATGAATTTTCAGAGCCCAGGTGGTGAGGTGACCCGAAACCTCGGTTGGTTCTACTGGCTGCCCAATCCATTATTCCCTTTCATCATCTTCCGAGTGGCCGTACCACAATATCATCCAGAGTTGTTGGTCGAAGAAATTGAACAAGAAGTTTTAGATTAATCCATATCAGGACTGGAAAATTCAATCAGCCGATGCTTTTCTGCACCCAGGTAATATTTTCGATAAGCTGTGGTTTCCTGTAACAACACTTGAAGCTGTTTTGCAATTTGCTGCAGATCATCCCGAACATGTTCACTGCCAGGTGCAATGTGGAGCGTGTCCCCATCGTGATGGATCTGAAACATGCCTTTGGCAGCCAGCCAAGTGATGCCCATTCTTACGGTCGATTCGGTTTGGGCCGTTGCCCCGGCTAATCGAGAGACGCGAACTTCACCGTGTCGATGGCTGAGTGCAAATTTCAACAATCCAGCCAAGCGGCTAAGCAAGGTTTTCATGCTGTCCATGTTTGGATTGACCCCAAACAGCACGACTTTTTCCGGCACCACTGAGGCCAATACTTCTTCCAACACACTGCCGCTTGGCGGGATGTTCCAAACCACAAGTGTGGGGGCTGCAGAGAGTTCGTATCGACTGCGGCCCAGGATGTCCAGATTGGTGTCTGTTTCTGCCCAAACTTGAATGTCTTTTTGATCCTGAAGCTGTCGTAACACCGAAGCAGGGTTTTCTTCCAATCGATAATCCAATACGTCCATGTTGCTGAAAAACTGATCAGAGTCTTCACTGCCTGGAATGAGGCGCGCGTCCACCCATTCCACCTGAGCTTCGCGCTTTCCTAAAAAATTGCTGGCTCTCAGTCGATAGGCCAGATCAAACCGACCTTGTGGCAGATCCCACTCGCTGCCACGCCACCACATGACTTTTTGGGCGGCATCGGCTTCATTTTTAACAATCATCTGGCGATGTTCCTGATGACGCCCAATCGTTCGAGGATTCACCAAATTCAAATTGCGTGTGACCAAATTGAGGGGCGGGTTGCCTGCGCCAAAGGGGGCGAGCCGCTCCAAATCTTCGATCAAATCTAGGGAAATATCTTCAAGCGGCAGGTAACCATCGATGCAGAGTCGGGCTTCCAGTGGCCGTGCTTCGAGGTTTTTCATGGCTTTACTGGCACCCATTCGAAAAGCTGAAATATTTTCTGAATCCATTTTTAAACCAGCCGCCATCGGGTGTCCTCCAAAGCCTTGAAGCAGGTGGGATTGCGTGGCAATGATTTCCGTGATGTTGCAACCTTCAATTGAACGTGCCGATCCTCTGGCCGCTTGTTCTGGTGGATTGGCAATCAAAATAGTCGGCAGGTGAAAGTGATCCACCAAACGACTGGCCACAATGCCGATCACACCCGCTGGCCATGCGGGTTGTGACAACACAAGAATCGGATGGTCTAATAGGCTTGGATCATGATCCAGTTGGGTCATGGCGGCTTGGAACACTTGATCACACATTAGCTTTCTTCGTGAGTTTAAGCCTTCCAGTTGTGTTGCAATGAGATCTGCTTTTTCAGAATCATGGGTGGTGAGCAGTTCGACCGCGGCGTTTGCATCGGACAATCTGCCAAGTGCATTGAGTCTGGGGCCGATGGCAAAGCCAATGTGTTCTTCCGAAATCCAGTTGGTGTTGAGGTCCGCATTTTTGAAAATCGTTTTCAGTCCCAGGCGATCCGTTTGCCGAAGCACTTCCAATCCCTTTTGTAGAAGAAATCGAGTGTCCCCTCGTTGCGCCGCAATGTCGGCCACGATGCCGAGTGCGACCAAATCCAGGTGGCGTTCAACCTCTTTGGCTTTTCCTTTTTGCTCATACAAAGCTTCAGCCAGTTTGTAAGCCACACCCACCCCTGGCAATGTAAACAGCGGATGCTTTGAATCCAACATTTGTGGATTGACCAAGGCCAGCGCCTCAGGCAGTTGATCCGGCAAAGTGTGGTGGTCGGTCACAATCACATCGACGCCTTGGATTTGAGCATAAGCAATTGGCTCATGTTCGGTGATGCCGGTGTCGCAAGTGAGCAATACGTCGATGTTTTGGTCCAAGACTTTTTTCAAGGCTTCAATCGTAATGCCGTGTGATTCTGTTTCACGAATGGGGATGTGATAGGTTACCGTCGCGCCTAATTCTCTCAGCGTGTCAACGAGCAACGTGGTTGACGTTTGACCGTCCACATCGAAATCACCCCACACACAGATGGTTTCTTTTTGCTCGATGGCGTTGAGCAAGCGCTTTACCGCTTTGTCCATGTTGGGAAGTTCATACGGTGAAGCTGGCGTGTAAAAGCTTGGATTCAAAAACGCTTTGGCGCTGTCGATGTCTGTGATACCACGGCGAACCAGGGTTTCAGTGACCAATGGATGACCATCGATCTGGTCTATGAGTTCAGAAGGTACGTCGATGGCTTCGGGCTCGATCCAGCGTTTCATCAAAATTCGATTTCTGCGATGTGTTCCAGATCCAGGTCGATGTCCAGGTTTTCCTGTAAAAAATCATCTTCCAGATCATTCAGGTCTCCGGCAGCAATGCCACGATCACACAAAGATCGGTAGGCGCAGAACCGACAATGCCGTTCGTTGTCGGTCAGCGTGAAGGATTCGGCTTCAAGTCGCTCAATCGTGCGGATCAGGTCGCTAAGATAAATTTCATCATCTGCGAACTGAGTGGCATCATACTGGAAGATTTCTGGGGTTTCAGGCGTATTGGCAAACCAGTACATCATCGAAACCTGCTCAGGCTCAAGTGCTTTTCCATCGTTGAGGTGTATGCCTGCTTTAGTGAGCAGATAACAATAAACGCGCGTTTGCAGTTTTTCCTGAAGCCATTGGCGCTTGGGTGTGTGTTTGCTTGTTTTCCAATCGACGATGACGGCGCGTTGGCCTGGTTCGATGGCGATTAAATCATATTTGCCGATCAAACGACGTTGTTCTAATGAGCCGGACAGCAGAATTTCAGGGTGACGTTGATCTGGTAAATTTTTTGGTGGATGTTGCAAATAGTTTTGCCACCAAGCTTGCAGTTGTTCGTCTGTGACCATTCGTGTGAGGTTGTCTTCGTCGATGCCGAGTTGGTGTTGTTGCACCAAACGATGAAACTGAATCCCCAAATCCATGTTGCGTTCGTGATCCAAAATAGGATCAGCAGCAATGGCAGGCCAGGACAATTGTTCGATATAGCGCAACTGAAAACGCCGTTTGCAATCGGCAAAATCCTGCAAGCTGCCTTGGCTGAATTGGAATTCCTGACGAAGGCTCATGATTGTTTCTCCCAAAAATTGCGTAGCGCCACCACCGGCAAGGCAGGTGTTTTCTTGTCGCTGTCGCGGCGGCCTGTGTTCCACGTGATGACCAATTCTTTTTTAGCACGCGTGATGCCCACATACAAGAGCCGCAGTCGTTCTGAGGCATAATCGATGCGGGCCTGTTGTGTGGCGATGCCTTCCTGCCACTTGTTATCTTCGGTGTCGCCTGTCGGATGGTTCAAGGTGTAAATATGTGCCAGTTGCGATTGGGTTTCCGCATCCAGGTTGAGTTGGTCGCGGATGAACCAGCTTTCCGAGATGAATTGATCGTACTCCATCGCTGATGGAAAATCGTAATTGTTCACCGACAATAAATAGACGCGATCCCATTCCAATCCTTTGGCACGGTGCATGGTGGTAATCACCACCGTGCCTTTGTATTTTTCAGGGTCGAAGCCCATGTCGTCGTCGCTCAACCCCAAGAATCTTCTTTCATTGGTGGCAATAACTTTTAATTCCTCACTGAGTTCTGGCAGTCGCCAGGTGGAGTTCGTTGCACTGGCACGTTTTAACAGCAATGCGAGCTTGTGTGACAGTGCGAGTTCAGCAGGCTCTTTAAACAAATCCTGAGCCAGGGTGAGAATGAGTTGATCAATCGGCAACAGCGTGGCTGCCTGCCAGCGGCGAATGATGAGGCGAAATTTTTCCAAGTGTTGTTTTGCTGCTTCGCCACCTTCTCCTTCGAAATCGAGTGTTGCCATCCAGTCCTGGTTGAGTTGCGGCCAAAGATAGCTTTCCAGGCGCACGCAGCCCCGAATCTGTTTGGCGATGTTGAGCATCTGTGTGTTGGCTTGTTCGTCATTGCGATCCTCACGACGCCAGACGCGGAACACCGTTGCCAACAGTTTGGCCGATTTTGGATCGCCCAGATAATTGAGGATGTTGCTCAACGCCCCTGCCGTGTGTCGAGTAGATGCCGTGCTTTTCAGGATTTCGATATAGTCCATGCGGCGGCGTCTGAGTTCTTCGGCCAGTTTCGTGCCGCGGTCATTTCGGGGAACCAGCACCGCCACGGTGTCTTGCGGATGTTTGGGCAGCCAGCGTTCCAGTGAATCCACCACTGCTTTGATTTCAGCGTCAGGGCTGTACCCTTTTTCAATCATGTGAATCTGAGTGGGATCGTCATCAGGATTCGGTTGTGGGTCTCCAGGTGGTGTGGGTTCGATGTGGGGCAGGCTCAGAGAATTTTTCAAATTTTCATTAGGGTGATCATGCTGCGTCCAGTCGATCAGTTGGTTGGCCAGCTTGATGATGCTCAATGTGGAACGACCTGAGTTGGGCAGTTCCACATCTTTCACATCGGATTTTTTCAAGAAATCTCGCAAAAATTCGGGGTCAGCCGTGGTGAAGGTTTCATAGATGGCCTGATTGGGATCGCCCACACGCACCCAGTTTTCATTCGGGCCAGCCAGCATTTTCAAAATTTGCTCCTGAAGTTGACTGCTGTCCTGGGCTTCATCTTCCAGGATGAAGGGCCAGCGGTGGTTGAGGCGCATCAAATATTCGGGGTCATATGCCAAGGCCTGTTTTGCAAGGCGGATGAGATCGTCAAAATCGACAGAACCACGATAAGCCAGAGCACGTTGATAGTCTTCATAAATGGCGTAACACATGTCGGCCAGAGGCAGTGCTTCAGGAATCGCGCCGATGTGGGAGGCCACATCATTAGGCGTCAATTCAAAATCCTTGGCACGCTTAATGAAATTTCTGGCCAGAATTTTAACCTGATCCGGCCACTTGTCACGGTAGACCCAATCGCGCGTGTTGCCGTCCAGCGAGTTCGATAAAAAGTTGTCGGCCATGTAAGGGTGCGCTTTGACCCAGGCCTGGGCCACATCTTCCAACATCAAGTCAGCGGCCCGTTCGTCGATGATCTGAAAGCCGTCTGAAAGGCCGACCAGCCCAGGACGTTCGCGCACGATATCGTGCGCCAGGCTGTGTAGTGTTCGCACCTGATAACCCACATTGGGCAGCAATCCTTTATCAGCAACAAGCTGACGCACTCGACTCGAAAAATTGTTCACCGCCGAGTTGACCAGCGTCACCACGAGCACTTCCTGATCATTTTTCAAGCGTCCACTGGCAATGATCTCTGCGGCCAAATAAGAAAGTGTTTGCGTTTTTCCGCTGCCAGGCACTGCTGCCACACCCATTTTGCCGTTTTCGTAATTGAGCACTTCTTGCTGCGCTGGACGAGGTTTAAAGGCCATCTTCATCCTCCTCGGCAGCGAGGTTTCGCAACATCTGCTGGATGGCGTTGAGCAAGGGGCCGCGTTGATCCAGCCCTTGTTCGTCTAACTCACTGAGGCCAAGAAATACCCGTTCGCGGCAGCGTCGGATCAAGCCGACCATCAGACGATGCAATGTGTCCTTGTTGGTTTCCACTTCATCCGTATCGGTCCACTGAGCGTCCACCTTCCACTGACGACTAAGGACGTGCGGGTGCGTCAATGGCTGAAAAATACGCTCCCACCAACCAGGGCTGCTGACGTTGATCCAGAACTGATAATTTACAGGTCGATTGTTGAGCAGGAAGGTGTAGGCAGGTGCCATTAGCACTGCACTCTCAGCTTGAAGTGTCCAGCTTTTGACGTACTGTGCGGCGATCACGCCATCACGAATCAACTCGAAATATTCTTTGCCCAGGGGCGTGTCTTTCGACAATGGACGAGCGCCAGCCACTCGACGGAAGCTCTGAATCGAGTCAATCAAATTAGAAGCCACCTTGGCAGCATCGAAGTTTTGATGAAAGCCATAGCCGACCTGAGAAAGCACTTCGCCAAAGATGCGGCTGATGCAATGATCCAATGGCTCTGGTTCTCGGGACTTGTAATCATTGAGCCAAATTCTAAGGCCCTCATAACGGCCGCCCATCAAATAAGTGACACGCTCCTGCATGTTGTGTTGCAATTGGTCGAAGCTGGCCAGATGGGGGCCATTGTCATCGACACGATAGAGTGTTTCGGCCAGCAGTTGGGCACGGACCAAATCCATTTCATCGATGGATTGTTGCAGGGCGGATGCCACATCAATACTTGTTGGCGGAAATCCCCAGTCAGGATGCGCCAAACTTGCCCAGGTGAGCAAACATCGTGTGGCCGGCTCTTCCATCATTGAGCGCGAGGGGCGGTGCGATTGCACCGGCACATCCAACGCGTCAAGTCGATTTTGTAACGCAAAGCGAAGCGCATCCGATAAGAAGGGGGCAAGAATTACGATTTCATTCGGTGGCACTTGTTCTTCGTGGACCAGTTGGGCAATTGATTCAGCGACCCAATCAATCATTTCGGGATGATATTGTTTGTACTCAAACTGAATCACCTCACGTGCATCACCATAGGCGCTGGCGTGAGAGGGGCGCTCCATCACGTCAGACAATCGCTTTTCGAGTGATTGCACATCGGGTGAAGTGACGAACGATTCTGTCAAGGTTTCTTGAACTTTAAAGGATTCTTTGAGTCGTTCAGCTGTAAATGGATCCGCGCCGAGGAACAGGCGATAGCCTGCATCTTGATCGTAAATGACAAAAGATGATTCAAATTCAGGCAGCCATTCTTTAAGCAAGTCGTGGCCCAGAGGTGTGAGTTCTTCAATATTATCGACAATCAAGTGCTTGTATCGATTTTGTAAATAATTTCGACATTGTTCATTCGGCCAGAGATGGTTGATAAATACGTCGAGTTGAAGTGAGAAATCGAGCAGGTTGTTTTCCAAACAATATTCACGAAAACGGTTGGCGCAATCCTGAACATCGTCATATACATTGGCCTGGCCATCGTCTCCAATCCAGGCCGCCTTGAGGCGTTCGGCCACTTCGGTATGCGGGAAGCCAACCACCACTGCTTTGTTGAGGTTGTCCAGGATTTGGCTGTAGATGCGGTTTCGATCGAGTGTGACGGATTCAAAATATCGATCCTGTTCCAGCAACGGACGCACGATGCGGGCCATGTAATACTGTGCGGTTTCCAGGTTCAAGAAAATGGGAGGTTGATCCGGCTTGCCAAAGCCAGCTTCTTCCACCAACAGAGGCCAGAACAAATCGACCATGCGCTTGGCCAGGCCACTGACCGTGGTGACATCGACCATGCCGTTGATGTTGTGCTGCGGATTGCGAATCGCCTGATGGTAGACCACACCCAAGGTGGGTTGTGGCACAAGCGTCAAAATAGAATCGGCCGGAATGTCTTTGCTCAACAGATGAAGCAGACGTTGAACGCCCACCGTGGTTTTGCCTGATCCTGCCGGACCTTCCAACCAAATATGTTGATCCAGCGGTTGTTGAATCAACTCAATCTGTTCTGTCCTTAGCTCTAACACCATCCCTCATCTTAAACTTTTTTTATTCGTTTCTGTAAGTAGTTTCTATTGAATCAAGAGGTTATTTCAGATGATTGTCATTTTCGCCTTCACGGGAATGATAGAATAAACAATTTCAGCTTTCAATCATACTTCGCAAAGAATAACGTTTCTCAAAGCAGAATAATGTTTCAATGATCAATCGTAGCCCTGTTGAGATCAAGAGGGTTTGGAGATTGAGTTTTTGATATGTTCGTTTTCTGTTTATTAAGTTAGGTAATTTAAGAAATAAATGTCTAAGTAAGGATCACGCCTGACTGCAATTTTTTCCATCATCTGATACCATTCTGACATGAATGCCCCCAGCAAACTTCTCTTATTTGATATCGATGGCACGATGCTCAAAGCGCCTTCTGGGCAAGTCCTGATTGAAACCATTGCCGAGCAATTGGGCCGACCCATTGACAACCATCACGAAATTTATTTGGGGGGCACGGATTTAACTGTGGTACCAGAACTGCTTGAGAGAAATAACATTCAAGTGGAAGATGTTGATGCCTTCACACAAATCGTGCTTCAAGATTATGATCAGCGCGTGACTTCAGCACTCGAAGCACCTGGAAAGGTTCGCTTGCTTGAAGGCACGAAAGCATTGGTGGAATATCTGAATGAACTGCCTCAGTTTGCATTGGGGCTGGTGACTGGCAACACAAAAGTTGGTGCGTATGCAAAGCTGACCCCGCCTGGATTGGCTGATTATTTCAAATTCGGCGCGTTTGGAGACGATCATGGTAATCGCGATTTACTACCACCGTTGGCGGTGGATCGGGCCAATCAGCATCATGACACCGAGTTTTTCAAAGAGAACACCTGGATCATTGGCGACACACAAAAAGACATTCGCTGTGCCAAAGCCAACGGATTGCGTTGCCTGGCTGTAGCAAGCGGATGGATTGATGCAGACACACTTCAGCAGCATGAGCCGGATGCTGTGATGCATGATCTTTCCAATATTGAACAAGTTCTAGAAATCTTAAATCGCTAAAATTTCCGACGTCTCTTTAACAAAGAATCAGGCATCGGAAAATAGAACACATTCCCGCAGTCAAAATCTTGCCCCCTTTATGTAAAGGGGGTTGGGGGATTAGAAGCCATTTGGCCTTGTCTCTTTTCCTGTTTGTTGGTTAAGATGTTTTTTTATAGAGGGGTCGTTTTTAAAGTAGGTGAGTGAGAGGAGATTTTATGTCTGACAACAACACGGTATCCCGTCGTAAATTTTTGACCGCAGCGGCTGTGGCTGGTGCGGGGACATTGTTGGCTGGTTGCAATCAATCACCAACGGCAAGCAATCAGCCTGATCAGGAAAACAACACGCCAAAGACAGTGATCGACTGGCAGATGGTGACCACCTGGCCGCCAGGGTTTCCGATTCTGCAAACAGGGGCGGAACGCTTTGCTAAAACAGTGAGTGAGATGTCCGGTGGTGCGCTGGAAATCGAAGTGTTTGCCGGTGGCGAGCTGGTGCCTGCGTTGGGGTCGTTTGATGCAGTATCTAATGGCACAGCCCAGGCCAGCAGCAGTGCAGCTTATTATTGGGCGGGGACGGTGCCGGCAGGCCAGTTCTTTACATCTGTGCCCTTTGGCTTTACTTATTCGCAAATGATGGCCTGGATTTATGGCGGTGGCGGCCTCGAACTGTGGCACGAAACCTATGAGCCTTTTGGCGCAATCGCTTTTCCCATGCTGACCACTGGGGTGCAGATGGGTGGCTGGTTCAACAAAGAGATCAACAGCGTGGATGATTTTCAGGGCCTTAAAATGCGTATTCCTGGCCTGGGTGGCAAAGTCATGGCCAAAGCAGGTGCCAGCCCTGTGGTGTTGCCAGGGGCTGAAATCTTTACTGCCATGCAGACTGGCACCATTGATGCCTGTGAGTGGGTGGGTCCATACCACGATCAGATCTTCGGTTTCCCTGACATTGCGAAATATTACTATCATCCAGGCTGGCATGAGCCAGGGCCAGTCACGGAATTGAACCTCAACAAAGATGCCTGGGATCAGTTGCCCAAAGAGCTTCAACTGATTGTCCAGGCTTCGGCCACAGAGGCGACCAATTGGTCATTCGCTCAGTTTGAAACAGAGAACTATAAAGCACTCGCCGCACTGAAAGAAGAATCACCTGAAGTTGAAATTCGTCGTTTCCCAGATGAAGTGCTTGCAGAACTGCAACGCCTTACGCCGGTGGTGTTTGATGAAGAATCCGAAAATAACGCACAGTTTGCCAAAGTGCGCGATGCTTACGAAAGCTATTCCACCGGATTGGCCAGTTGGAGTGAAATCTCGCTACTGTCCTATCTCGCTACTGTCGAATGATTTTTTACTCAAGCAGGGTCAGTCATTGGCCCTGCTTGATCTTTAAATTTTATGACCATGGAATTACAAGAATCCCACTTTGAAGACCAAACCTTCGATCACTTGGATGGCGCAGAACAAACGTTCACCAAAAAATCGTTTACTCGATGCACCTTCCAACATTGCCAGTTTTTTGAAACCACGTTTGAAAATTGTCGCTTTGAAAAATGCCACTTCATCGACAGCGACCTCAGCATGGCCAAAGTCAAAGAATGCACCTGGCTTGATGTGCAATTCGAAAAATGCAAATTGATGGGCATTAACTGGGCGCAAACAAAAAATCTCCACATCCTCGATATGGATTTCAAACTTTGCACGCTGACCTATGGATCGTTTATGGAGTTGGATTTAAAGCATCTGACGTTTGAGGATTGTTTGATTAAAGAAGCCAATTTTGGCGAAGCTGATTTGACGGATGTTAAATTTGTCAGATGCGATCTCACCGAATCAGACTTTCTCCACACCAACCTCACCGGCGCAGATTTTCGCACATCTAAAAACTACGCGATCAATCTCAACGACAACAAAGTGGAAGGCGCAAAATTCACCTTCCCTGAAGCACTTTCCTTATTGAGAAGCTACAACATCATCATCGAATTTGATAATGAAGATGATGACGAGGCTTAATTCTCACGTTGGCGTTTTAAATATAGAAGTACGCCGATGACATTCATACCGATCTCTTCTTTGGACATAAGTGAATCGTAATGGCCATCGTAGTCAGGCAAAAGTTTTTTGATGAAGTGATTGCGAATGCTTTCAAAATCTTCGGTCGTGTTGTAAATAGCTTCGATGTCAGTAACCCAACGCATCAGAGCATCGGCATAATCATCCAGACGGTTTTCTGCTTTGTATGCGCCGTAATGGGTGTAAAGTAATGTTTTTGGGTTGAGCGCCTTGAGTTGGTTGAGCGTTTCCAACGCCTCGCCCAATCGAAATGCTGGCGGTGGGGTGGTCACTGAAAGCTTTCCGATTTCTTTGAGGAAAATTCCACACGCATCAGCGGTGAACAGTGCGTGATGTTCTGGCACGAACACACAAAATTGATGTGGAGCATGTCCAGGCGCATGAATAATTTTCAGTGAAAAATCATCCTGGAGTTGGAAGGTTTCGCCACCATCCACTTTAATCATTCGCTCTTCTGGGATGGGGATCATTTCACCATAACGCTCGAACAAACTGCCCACAGCGCGTTCCACACTCTTGACCAGATCAGCCGGATCGATCAAGTATCGGGCCACCTTGTCGTACACAAACACCTGGGCATTGGGACAAGCTTGGGCCAATCCGCCCGCGCCGCCTGCGTGATCCATATGAATGTGGGTTGGGATAATGTACTTCACATCTTCTGGAGAAATGTTGAGTTCCTCCAGCCCTTGCAGAATGTTTGGCACACTGTAGCTGAAGCCTGTTTCGATGATGACAGGGGATTCGGTATCTACCAGAAACACACCCGTGTATTCCGGCATGTTGATTAAACCGGCGTCCAGCAAATGAACGTGCGGGACGCCGGTGTTGGTCAATAAGCTCATAAATTAACCCATGTTGGCGACAATGGCTTCGCCAAATGCTGAAGTAGAGACTTGGGTTGCGCCTTCCATCTGACGCGCCAAGTCGTAGGTGACGGTCTTGTTTTGAATGGCTGATTCAACACCCTTTGTCAACAAGTCCGCTGCTTCGAGCCAGTCAATGTGTTGCAACATCATCAAGGCACTCAAAATTAATGACGTCGGATTTACTTTATCTTGATTGGCATACTTGGGCGCTGTGCCATGTGTGGCTTCAAACAGAGCAACGGAATCGCTGATGTTGGCCCCTGGTGCCATGCCCATGCCGCCGACCTGTGCAGCCAAAGCATCGGACAAATAATCGCCGTTCAAATTCGGGCAGGCGACCACAGAGTATTCTTTAGGACGCAACAGCACGTGCTGGAAGATGATGTCTGCAATGCGGTCATTCAACAGAATTTTGCCCTCAGGCATTTTTCCGTCGTACTTGTCCCACAAATCGCTTTCGGCGATCACGGTGTCGGCAAATTCTTCCTTGGCCAGTTCGTAGCCCCATTGCTGGAACGCGCCTTCGGTGAACTTCATGATGTTGCCTTTGTGCATCATGGTCACTGTATGACGTTTTTGATCAATCGCATACTGAATTGCTTTGCGGATCAAACGCTGAGACCCCGTGCGGCTAATGGGTTTCAGGCCCAGACCTGTATCGTCTGTCAAATCAATATCAAACTCGGCCTTCAAAAAGTTAGTCACCTTTTTGGCTTCAGGGGTGCCCGCTTCCCATTCGATGCCCTTATACGTGTCTTCCATGTTTTCACGGAAGATGGTGATGTCTGTGTATTCAGGATGTTTCAACGGGCTTGGCGTGCCGTTGTAATAACGCACTGGGCGCACGCAGGCGTAAAGATTCAGCAACTGACGCAGCGACACATTCAAGCTGCGAAAGCCACCGCCCACAGGCGTGGTCAACGGGCCTTTGATGGAAACAGAAAATTCCTTGATGGCTTCTAACGTTTCATCTGGCAGGTAACTGCCTGTGACATCGTTGGCTTTTTCACCTGCATAAATTTCCATCCAAGCGATTTTTTTGTTGCCGCCATAGGCTTTTTCGACTGCACCATCAATCACATGACGCATCGCGCGCGTGATGTCCGGTCCAATGCCGTCACCTTCGATGAAAGGAATAATGGGATTGTTGGGTACATTTAATTGGTTATTGTCAATCGTAATTTTATCGCCGTTGTCCGGCACTTTGGCAAACTGATAGCTCATGAAAACGTCATCCTCCTATGTGGTGTGTACATGATACAAATGGGTCAAAAATCAGGCAAGTGATTGGACAAAGATCAAATAATTTGCAGAAAACACTGCAAATTTCAAATCTTCTTTTCTTAAAGAGATGTATCTAATTAAAAAACAGGAATATCAAATGAAGGGGAAATGCTCCAATCCCCCAACCCCCTTTTCAAGAAAGGTGTCCCTTCTAGAATCGGAAGAGGGCTACGATAGGCCTGCGAAAGCTGTTTCTGGTTTTCGTTGCGTTGTTCTGTTCAGCTTCTTTAGATATGAATCAGACCTGCTTAAGCCTGTCATTCTCGCATAAGCAGGAATCCATGGGGTGGCTAATTGCCATTGATTTCAAATTTAAATTGGAACAACAATTTATGTTGATAAACTAAAAAGAAGCATCTTGAAAAACAACTTCACCTTGCAACATCGTCAATAGCACGCTGGCACGATCAATCTGACTCACTGGAATATCAAATAAATTGCGATCCAGCACAATCAAATCGGCCATTTTGTTGACTTCAATCGACCCCGTGAGATCTTCCTGATGCAGCAAAAATGCCACATCCAATGTCATCATTCTAACGACAGTGCTTAAGTCAGAAATGCCTTCACTGCTGCGTGTCATCACAGACTCAATCTTTTCAAATGGCGACAGTGAATCCGCATCCCAATCGCTGCTAAGCACAACAGTTGCACCTGTCTCAAGTATCGAAGCCGCAGGCAACAAATCATTCGAACGTGTGCCAATGATTTCACCAATCAGATTCGCATACCCAAGGTCAGTCGAGCCTGGTGCAAGTTGGAAATCGGCCACCACAGCCAAGTCTTTGAAACGCTGTCGATCGGATTCATCAATCAAATACAGATGAGTGATCCGATGACGCGCGTCATCACCAGCCCCTTGAGCTTGTGCAATCGCATCCAACGCCAATCCTGCACCGCGATCTCCCGTGGCATGAAAGTGGAGTTGATAGCCAATCTCAGCCAGTTCCCGTGAGTATCGATTCAGTGTGTTCGTCTCAAAATAGAGAAACCCTCGTTCATTTGTGCCAGGCAGATCAAGGAAGAAATCATAAGAGTCATTCAGCGCCGATGTGCCCAAATCCAAAATGCCATCCACGTAAATTTTGGCCTGATTGAATCGTACCAGACTGTTTGAGTTGTCATTGAACAAGCGCCGCAGTTCAGCCACCTGCTCATCAAAAGGCCGATCAGGAAATACATAAAATGCATTGCTGGCTCGGACGCTGAGTGTGCCTTCCCGCTCAGCCCGTTCCCAAATATCTTGATGACCTCTTGGCCAGTACCCACCCGCATCGCTCACACTGGTGATGCCGAATGCAGATAAGGTGTTTAAGGCACCTAAAAAGTTTTGATAGGTAAACTCCAACGTTTCCTGATTGGGAGGCAACGAGGCAGTACGTAGTTTTTGCTGCGCGTTTTCCAGCACAACCCCATTGAGGTTGCCTTGCGCATCTCGACCTAAAACGCCGCCTTGAGGATGACCGTCAATTTGATCGTACCCCACCGCTTCCAACGCGAGCGTGTTGGCCCAGGCGCCGTGGCCCAAATCATCCTGAATGATGGCAGGGCGATCAGGAATGGCGCTGTCGATGATGGTCAGGGGAGATTCATTCATTCCTAAAAGATCAATCATGGATACGCCTGCGCCGCGTATCCATACCGCACCGCTTTGCTGTTGCGCACAGTCTTGTAACTCTTGTCGGTACTGATTCGCTGATGCTGTTGCAGACAGGATGCACAGTTGTTCATTGTTTCCAGCTTCAACGGCATGAAGGTGAGGGTCTTGAAACCCTGGCATCAACATCAAGCCTTCGAGATCAATCACTTCCGTTTGATCGCCAATCCATTCATTCGCACCGGCATTTTCACCCACGTACACGATTACGCCATTTTGAATGGCCACGGCTTCGGCCCAGGGATTTGATTCGTTGACGGTGTAGACGGCTGCGTTGGTGAAGATGGTGTCTGCGAAGTTGGATTGAGCGGTGGTGGTGGTTTCGTTGATGTTGTCTTCAAGGCCGAGGATTTTGGTGGGTGTGCAAGAGGTTGTTAAAAAAATCAAAGCGCTTGAAAGAAAAATTCCGAGAAGTCGAATCATAAAGAACCCCTTAAGTAATTTAGGCCGATGTGGATTTCCGCCTGCGCGGGAATGACATACTGTGAATCTTTTAGTATTTAATCGTCGAACACGCCTGGGACGATGAAGTGATTGCCATCTTGCTGCGGCGCATTTTTTAAAGCGTCTTCTTGTGACACACTGGGGTGATGCTGATCGACTCGCAGAACGTTTTTGGTGTCGATGACGTGTTTCATAGGTTCGATGTTGGTGGTGTCCAATTCATCGAGCTTTTGGAAATAGCCCAAAATATTGGACAGTTGCACCTTAAATTGCTCGCGTTCTTCGTCCGTGATTTTTAAGCGAGCGAGGTTGGCAATGTGCATCACTTCTTTGTCATCAATCATCAAAACACCCTTCATCACTGTGTGTCGATTTATAAGCCACAGTTTACTGTCAAAATGGATCGAAAAACAAGCCGTCACGCTGTATAATCGCCGCGTTTTTAGGTCAAAGTGTTTGCTGATAATTTGACCTAAGGAGATTCAACTAGAACAAAGATTCAGCCAATAGGACAAACCATCAAAAAGTGATGGCGTTCTATGGCCAAATGTAAAAATGGAGGCGGAGAATGGTGAAGGTTCCGGTAACAGTGGCTTATGGTGATGGAATTGGCCCTGAAATTATGGAAGCCACGCTGCATGTGTTGGATAAAGCAGGGGCTGAGCTTGATATTGAAGTGATTGAAGTTGGCAAGAATGTGTATGAGCAAGGCCACAGCTCGGGCATTATGCCCGAGGCCTGGGATTCTCTCAGACGCACCAAAGTGTTTTTAAAAGCCCCCATTACCACGCCGCAGGGCGGCGGGATGAAAAGTCTGAATGTGACCATCCGCAAAACATTGGGGCTGTATGCCAATGTGCGCCCCTGCATCTCTTATGCACCTTTTGTGCGAACCAAGCATCCACATGTGGATTTGGTCATCATTCGTGAAAATGAAGAAGATTTGTATGCAGGCATCGAATATCAACAGACGCAGGAAGTGACACAGGCGCTAAAGATCATCACGCGTCCTGGTTCGGAAAAAATCATTCGCTATGCGTTTGAATATACGAAGCATCGCGGGCGAAAACGCCTCACCTGTTTTACCAAAGACAACATCATGAAAATCACTGATGGCTTGTTCCACGAAGTCTTTGATGAAATTGGCAAAGACTACCCTGAGATTGAGACTGAACACATGATTGTCGATATCGGGATGGCTCGTCTGGCCGAAACCCCTGAATATTTTGACGCTGTGGTGGTGCCGAATCTTTATGGTGATATTGTGTCTGACATTGCGGCGCAACTCACAGGGTCTGTTGGTTTGGCAGGGTCTTCAAATTTGGGCGATCATGGTGCGATGTTTGAAGCCATTCATGGTTCTGCGCCGGATATTGCAGGCCAAGGCATCGCCAATCCTTCAGGCTTATTGCTGGGGTCGGTATTGATGCTCGACCATCTTGATCAAGGGCAGGTGGCTGAACACATCCGCAATGCCTGGCACAAAACCATCGAAGACGGGATTCATACCGGCGATATCTATAACGAAGTCAAGAGTAAAGAAAAAGTGGGCACCAAAGCATTTGCTCAAGCGGTCGTGGATCGCCTGGGCGAAGAACCGGACTCTTTACGCCGAACTCATTATCAAACAGCTGCGTTTTCCATGCCTGTGTATGAACGAAAATCTAAGGCCAAAAAAGAGTTGGTTGGCGTTGATGTGTTTTTTGACAACGAAGACGCTGAGATTGAAGCGTTTGCTGCTCAATTACAAGCATGCGCAGGCGACGGTTTCAATATGGTGTTGATTAGTAACCGAGGCGTCAAAGTGTGGCCTGAAGGGTTCCCTGAAACATTTTGCACCGACCATTGGCGTGTACGCTTTATGGGGCCGAGTGATGATGCTGTGATTTCCCATAACGATGTGGCACAGTTGTTGCAACGTATGGCAGATGCGGATCTGGATTTTATTCAAACTGAACATCTCTATAACTTTGATGGCAAGCGTGGCTACTCCTTAGGCCAGGGGCAGTAAGCCAACGCGTACATCCAAATTGAGGCTGACGTTTGTCCTTGAGACCATTCTCTGAACGAATTACCGTTCAGGAGAAATGTCAAGGATTTTTTCAAATAGAAGCTTTCGTGCGTTGATGTTGATTGGCTTTGTGCTGTTGCTATGGGGGTGTACCCCAGGCATGGGGCAAATTGGTGGGGTCGCTACCGATGCCGATGGCCAGGTGTTGAGCTTTGCCAAAGTGCATCTGGGTGAGCAGACGACCACAACCAACGCGCAGGGTCAATATCAATTCATCGACATTCGTCCTGGCTTCTATCACTTCAAAGTGATTGCCAAAGATTTTTACATTCATGAAGCCATCATGGATGTGGTCTCTGGTATGCAGCGGGTGGATGTGGCATTGGCGCTGCAGTCAGAGCACACTCAGGTCGCTCAATCAACAGTACCTATCAAAGGATCAGATTCTCCTGCGCCAAAGCCAGACTCCCAGTCTCAGGCAGGAGCAGCGGTTGAATCACCAGTCACTCAAACATCGAATGAAGTTCAGGAAAAAACACCTACTAAGCCAAGTGAAGTGATCATTCCAGATTTCAAATTGCCCCTTCCAGGTGGCTATGACTGGTTGCTGAGTACCGAGCCAGGGGGCGGTTTTTATGGTGGTGATCCGAATTTAGGTCATCGAGGGCGCGCTCATTTTGCCATGGACATTATTGACAACAACCGGCAACGGGGAGAACTTCACGGATTTCCTGTGCCGATTTTGGCTGCTGCCGATGGTGTGGTGACCGAAATTCGCAACACCGTGATTTGCCAAGGTTGTCAGTTTGGGTATGGCAATTTTGTGCGAGTGGATCATGGCAATGGCTTTACGGCAGTGTATGCACACCTTCGCTATCCGAGTGTGTCGGTTGATCCGGGTGATCAAGTTCGACAAGGACAAGTGCTCGGCTTCATGGGCAACACGGGGCACAGCACGGGCATTCACCTTCATTTCGAGATTCGTTATTTGAATGAAGGGATCAAACAATCTGACGTTCTTAGTGGTGTGATGATGGATGGATTGTCATTGTCCAGGTACAAAGTGGGTACGGTCTCACGCCCAAAATATTATACCTCTACACAAGAAATGCCTTGAAAAAACTTGAAGCGGACACACCCACCTTTTAAACTGCCTTGCTTAATAGAACAAAGACGGGTTTGAGATGACAAAATCAATATTGATGTACGTTTCTCCTATGACAATCATTTTGGCAGTGGTGGCTGTGTTGTTGATCGGGGCCGGTGGCTTTATTGGCTTCACCATCAACAAGCGACTGGATGAAGATATTTTCTTCCAGCCACGCGGTGAGATCATTGAAACCCCCGCTGACTATGGCATGGACTATGAAACGTTTTTGCTGGAAACCAAAGATGGCCTCAAACTCAATGCCTGGTGGGTGCCAGGATCATCCAACGATGGGATTGTGATGGCCCCTGGATACACAGATTCCATGTCGATTATCCTCAAATATGGACCATTTTTGAATCAGGCAGGTTACAACCTTGTCTTCTTCGACCCTCGCGGACAAGGTGAAAGTGAAGGCGAGTTTTATGCATTTGGTGCGTTCCAGAACATCGACATTGAAGCAGGAATACGTTACTTGAAGGAAGAGCGGGGCATGGAAAATGTGGCGTTGTTTGGTCATTCCAATGGCGCATCAGCGGCACTCATCGCAGCAGCGGAGCATCCTTATCCAGAGGTGTTTGCGGTGATTTCCGACAGTGCGTTTGCCAATCTTAAATTGGCGTCTCAAAGCCCAGAATATACGGATCCATTTTTAGAAGCTCTCTTTCCGATGTACACATGGGTGGCCGAAATGCGTCTTGGTTTCAATGTTTTCAATATGACCAATGTGCTGAATGTGATTGACGATGTGTCGCACGCTATATTTATTCATGGCACGGCTGATGAAGGCATTACGTATAACAACTCAGAACTTCTCTATGAACTGGCTCAAGAACCCAAAGAACTTTGGTTGCTGGAGGGTGTGGAGCATGTTCAATCGATTGATACCGAACCCGAAATTTACGCGGAAAAAGTATTAAACTTCTTAAATACTGCAAAGCCCTAGGTTTTTTTGCAAACTCAGATGTTTTTCTGTATACTATGCAGAATATACATTATTGATGATTAATTGATAATATGGAGGACGATGATGGACAGAATCAGTATTTATGTACCTCAGAGCAAAAGAACTCAAAAACCTTTGGAAAGAATTAACAAAGTTGCTAAAAAACAAGATCGCTCTTTAAACTATGTGGTTATTCAAGCCATTTTAGAATACGTTGAGCGCGAAGAAAAGAAACGTAAGTAATTTTATAGGACTGCCGCCGGCAAATGAAAAGTTTGTCGGCGGTTTTTTATTTCTTTTGCACAATCTGTTTTAATAATATTCCCAATTCATCTGTAGGGTTGTCTTTAGATGCTAAAAGCGTTTGTACCAGTTGGCGAACGATATCAGACCAATTGGCGCAATCGCCTTGTTGTTCACACCAGGTTTTGAGCTGAATCACATCTTCTTTAGGAATGGCGACATAAATGTCGTGCAGCCATTCAATATCCGTGGTACAGGGATCGATGGCCTTTTCTTCAAACAGCGGTAGCGTCAGTAATTTCTCGGATGGCTTCATCATTCCAATTGTCTCCAATACCGTACTTTAGCAAAGTGAACCTGTCTAGCCAAGTGGTGCGAATATTCCTGTGTTTTTGGTGGCTTGCATCACCGAAATAGGCTTGTCATAATCAAGGCTCTTTCTGAATTTAAGCTGTAAATTAAAGGAGATTTTAATGGGTTTGGAAACAACATTGGTCTTGCTGAAGCCGGATGCCGTGCAACGTCGCCTTACAGGCACCATCATTCAGCGCTTGGAACAAAGAGGTTTGAAACTGGTTGGCTTGAAACTGATGCAGATCACCGAAGAATTGGCCAAACAGCATTATGCCGAACATGTGGAAAAACCGTTTTTTCCAGAACTTCGCGATTTTATCACCTCTTCCCCCGTCGTGGCCATGGCCTGGCAGGGTGAAGAAGCCGTCACCGCCGTTCGCACCATGATGGGCGCCACAAACCCCCTCAAAGCCGATCCTGGCACCATCCGCGGCGATTTGGGCCTGAACTTCACCATGAATCTGGTTCACGGTTCCGATTCCCCAGAATCCGCCGAACGTGAACTGAGCCTGTTTTTCAGCGAAGGCGTGATTTCTTACGACCTTTGTGATAAATCTTGGCTTTAAGCAATATAAAGACTTGAAATGAAGGGCTATGGGGGAAAGGCTTCAATCCCCCAACCCCCTTCGTCTGAAGGGGGCTACAGTTAGACTGCGTGTATTTATTCTGATATTCAATTCTTAGTCTATTCGGAAATGTTCATTTTTAAAAAACAGATTGGAATATTTTTTTCTTCTCACCCAATAAGCATCATGGGCTGTGATTCAGAACCCACTTTTACAGTTTTATCGTAGCCCCCTTTATGTAAAGGAGGTTGGGGGATTAAACGCTTTTCATTTGTAATTTTCCATGATCTTGCCTTTTATGCTTTCCTATAATTCTGCCTTTCCTGGCCTCCCGTCTCTGGCTTCTGTTTTCCTTTTCTCTCTATAAAGAGACGTTGGTCCCAGCGTATTTCACCATTCCTACGTAAAATTTAAGCAGAACCATGTCAACATTATTACAACCGGCCATTTGGGCCATGTTTGGATTTATTATTCTGGGTGTGCTGATTGGCCCTTTGAACAACACCTGTTGTTTGGTGGGGCCAGATGCGGCGTACAAGACCATTCAATCGGCGGTCAATGCGGCACCGGCGGGCAGCACGATTGTGGTGTTCTCGGGCATTTATCGAGAAACCATCACGATTAATAAGCCGATTCGTATTGTCACAGCCAACCATACGGCGTTTACCTCGTTGGTGAGTAAGAGTCGGCCGTTGATTCAGGGCTACAAGGAAGACCAGCCAGTAATTGATATTTTGGTGCCCAATGTGATCATCCAAGGCTTCAGCATCCGTGGTGGTCAGGTTGGGATTCGTGTGAACACGCGACGTGTGCAGTTGATGAACAACGAAATCACACAAGGCAACATTGGCATTTTGCTGGAAGAGGCACAGGATGTTGAAATCACGCAATCACGGATTGCGGATCAAAAACAGATTGGTGTACATATTCTCAACAGCGAAGGCATTACCTTTCAGGGCAACACGGTGGAAAAAAACCCTCAAGGGGTGCGTCTGGAACAGACCAGTAAAAACGTGGTACGAAACAACATCTTCCGACATCAGACGGAACAAGCCATTCACGTGATCGAAGCGCCAACCAATGCGTTGGTGGGCAATCGTTTTAGAGGTGAAACATCTGGCATTTTGCTGAGTGATTCGCCAAACACGATCATGAGAAACAATGAGTTGGCATCAGGCTCGGCGTCATTCTGGGTGGAAGGCGATGTGGAAACTGCTTATGAGCAGGATATTGACCGTTCTAATACGCTTGGCAAGCGAACGATGTTGTATATCAATGGCATCAGGAATAAAACATTCAAATCAGGATTAGAGTTAGGATTTCTGGCTCTGGTCAATGCCAGCAACATCACATTGCCAAACCTCAACGCCAACAATGTGCCAGTGGGCGCATTATTGATCAACTCATCGGACATCACTTTGACCTTGAGCAATTTTCAGTCCACGCGAGTTGGGTTGCTGGCGATTGAATCAGATAACATCAGCGTGAGTGACAGTGTCATCACGAGTGGACAAGGCAATGGCTTACAGTTCGAAAACTCATCGGGTGTGACCATTGAAAGAATGACCATTTCCGGGAATGAGGGCAATGGGATTCATATTGTAGGCGGCTCTGATGTGATACTTCAAGGAAATGAAATTATCTCTAACAAAAGCAGTGGCATTTGGTTAGAGGCCGTGACTGAAGGGACTATCAATGACAACATCCTGGGCGGAAACGAGCAGTATGCCACCTCACTGTTATTGACGAGGGATGTGACATTGCATCACAACTTGATCCAGGCCAATCAAACAGGGTTGTATCTCGAACTGGCCGAAGCCAACTTCATCCAGCAGAACCAGATTCAGCAAAATCAATTCGGCATCTTCCTTAAAAACGCCATCAACAACACCATTGTGGACAACGACATCACGCTTAATCCACGTGGAAGCATCAAAGGTACGTTGGAAAACAACACCATCGAAGACAATATCGAGTAATTTTCTGATATGTGGGATCATCTTTCAGGCTTTCTTTGTCAGCCTTATTTGGCAGGCACACATTGAGAAACTTTCTAACAAACACTGGTTGCAATTCAAAAAATTCCTGACTACACTGCCCAAAGCTTCGCAATTTTTTGGGTGGAGGCGAGATGGAACTTTCTTTACGAACTGCAACATTTACCGAATCTGTGATCCGCGACATGACCCGCTTGGCCATGAAGCATGGGGCTGTGAATCTGGCCCAAGGGTTTCCTGATTTTTCAGCACCGGATGAGATCAAACAAGCGGCGATCAACGCGATCAACGCAGACATCAATCAATACGCCATCACCTGGGGATCAAAGTCTTTGCGTGATGCCTTAACCAAGAAATTTGAAGCTTACAACGGCGTTGAGATCAATCCCGAAACGGACATCACCGTGTGTTGCGGCTCCACCGAGGCCATGATGTCGGCCTTACTGGCGGTCACCAATGCGGATGATGAGATCATTATTTCTTCACCCTTTTATGAGAATTATGGGCCGGATGCGATTTTGTGTAATGCCACGCCGCGTTACATCACGCACCATCCACCGGACTGGTCGTTTGATCCCGATGAGCTTCGTGGGTTGTTCAACAATAAAACGAAAGCCATCATCATCACCACGCCGCACAACCCCACAGGCAAGGTGTATTCCCGCGAGGAACTGGAACTGATTGCAGAACTCTGTCAGGAATACGATGCCCTGGCCATCACCGATGAGATTTATGAACACATTCTTTATGACGATGCAGAACACATTAGTATGGCATCTTTGCCTGGGATGAAGGATCGAACCATCACCATCAACGGCATTTCCAAAACGTATGCGCTCACAGGCTGGCGTGTGGGATGGTGTATTGCGAATCAGAAGATCACTGAGTCCATTCGCAAAGTCCACGACTTTCTAACAGTCGGCGCTGCGGCACCGCTTCAGGAAGGGGCTGTGGCAGGCCTGCTCATGGCCGACGCCTACTACGAACAGATGGCCAAAGGCTATCTCGCTCGACGTGAAATGTTGTGGTCTTCTCTGGAAAAAGCAGGGTTTGGCATGTATGAAAAACCCAAAGGTGCTTACTACATTATTGTTGATATTGCAGGCTTTGGATTTTCTGATGATCTGGCTTTTTCAAACTATTTGGTTGAAGAAGTTGGCGTTGCTGTGGTGCCAGGCAGCAGCTTTTATTCCCGACCCGAATTGGGCCATCAGCAGGTGCGATTCGCTTTTTGCAAAAAACAGGAAACATTAGAAGCTGCCGCTGATCGCCTGGCAAAGCTTCAGAGTTGACCCTTATGAAATACACCAAAGGCAGCGAGTGGAAACTTCCGTTAAAGCAAGGGCGTGCGCCCATTGTGGAGCCGGTGACCGAATTGAATCGCATCAAGATCAAAGACAATGGTGAGCCGTTGATCGATGCACTAAAACTGTTAAAGCGTTCAGAAATTCATCCAGAGCGTAAGGATTACAAGAAGAAAGCGCCGTATAAATTCCATGGCCGTGAACAATTGGTCGATATGTTGCGCACGGCAGAAAAGGCGTTGCCGCGAAAACACAAATTTGTGTTGTGGGGTATTTATCGCGGAATGGATGAGCAGATTAAAATTTACAAAGAAGTTTACAAACACTTTAAAAAGAAAAACCCACATTGGCCTGAAAATATTTTAAGACGCCAAACCAATCGGTTTGTGCATCCACCAGATATAAAAACCCCACCGGGCCATAGCACCGGTGGGGCGGTTGATCTTTCTATTCTAGGTCCAGATGGCGAACCACTGGACATGACCGAACCTTACGATGCAAAGTCTGACGAGCGTCGCAGGGTGGCAGCCACATTTTCACCGTGGTTAGCTGAGCAAGCGCGGCAGAATCGAAAAATTCTGATTCATGCCATGAACGAAGCCGGCTTCACCAACTATGGCGGTGAATGGTGGCACTGGTCGTATGGCGACTCTTGCTGGGCCTGGCGTGAGCGCCGCAAGGTGGCCATTTACGGGCCAGCAACCTTACCTGACAAGAAACATTAGCCAGGGATGCCAGGGTTATTAAGACCCGGTGCAGACTGCTGAATGGTGAAGTAACGAGAGTTGTTGGAATCGCGGAAGCGACCAATCAAATCACGAAACTCAATCACGCTACCACCAAAGTGGACGCGAATCCAAGCATCACGTTCTGTTTCACGCTCGGGGAGCATGGGGGCAATGATTTCCAGTTCGATGACACCGTTTTCATCGGTGACAAACGTGTCATTCATCAAACCAAATTCTTCACCCAAGAACTGAACTTCCTGGTTGGCCAGGGGTAACACTTCGCCATTCACAGTGTAGGTCAACATGGTGGTGAAGATGAAGCTGTCGCCACCTCGAACCACTGTGATTGGCGCGTCCAGACCAATGACACTGTCAAACGTTGATGTCGGTTTGATGGTGTCGCAGGCGGCCAGCCCAAAAGCCACGACGGTGACCAAGGTGACCGTTTTGATCCAATTTGCGAATTTCATTAGATATCCTCCTCCAGGGCGGCCTGCCCGAAGTATTCTGCATTAATTCAAGCTTACGATAACCCAATCACTGCATTGGGTAACATCCCGTCCGTGTCATTAAAAATGCCCTGCTGATTACCTGATGGGTGGACGAATATCCCTTGCTTGGGAGAACTGCGCCGAAAAGGATTGTTTTTCACCTGTTTTTCATAGTTGTTGCATGATGTTAACTTTGAATTTATTCACCGACAAAACCAAACAGGTTTTCAGAGTGATCGGGAAAACTGAAACAATGGTTCATTCAGCGTTTTAAGCTTTGACAAAATATCCATTAAGGCGTAAGCTAAATGTTAAAGTAATGGCATGGATATTGGCTCAATCATCATGTCAGCACAATGCTTTAAAACGCTATACTGCTGAGGACAAACCAACCTATATAAAGTTGGTAGAGAGATCTGCTATTGAATTTCGTTTTATGCAAAAAACTGTTTTGATGTATCCGTTGAAGGAGGTCACACCCCTTATGAAAATTTGGTTGAGTCTATTTTTTAGCTTGTTGTTGGTCTTTGCCGGCACTGCCGCTGTCCAGGCGCAGGATTTGATTCCCAACCCCAAAGTCTTGGACGAAAGCTTGTTCCCCGATGGCTTCGGCGTGCGTGGCGGCACGTTGACCATTGATAACGTGGACAACCCTCGAACCTTTAACCCGATCATCCAGTTTGAAAGCAGTTCCGATGCTGTGAACGCGCACCTGCACGCAGCTTTGCTGGAAGGTGGATTTGGATCTGCTGATGCCCTGGCCGAAGCCTTTGAAGTATCTGACGACTTGCTCACCATCACTTTGGTGTTGCGCGAAGGATTGACCTTTTCTGACGGCGAACCGTTGACCTCAGCAGATGTGCTGTTCACCATCAACGATGTGGTTTTCAACGATGACGTCATCAGCCGCAAAACGTTGTGGATGATTAACGGTGAATTCCCTTCCGTCACAGCAACGGATGATCGCACCATTGTGGTCAGCACGCCTGTGCCTGCGCCGATTGTGGTGTTGATCAACCTGCAGCTTCAGGAAGTTTTACCCCAACACAAATTGGCCAGCTTTGTCAATAAATTAAACCCTGATGTGGCTCCAGGCACGTTTAACGAAGCCTGGAACATCGGTACACCTGTGGAAGACATTGTGGGTGCTGGTCCTTTCCGTTTGGCCAGTTTCACTGCCGATCAACAGGTGGTTTTGGAACGCAACCCGTTCTTCTGGAAGGTCGATTCTGAAGGCACGCAATTGCCTTATCTGGATCAGGTTGTGTTGCCCGTGGTCAGCGATGACAACGTGCGTTTGTTACGCTTTATTAATGAAGAAACACAAATTTACGGCCCAGTGCCTGAAGATTTGCCTGTGTTGCAGCAGCGTTCGGCTGATGGCATCACCACTATTGTAGGCACCCAGGCCGGCACCACAGGTGACAATTTCTTCACCTTCAATCAGGATGCTGCCAATCCGAATCTGAAACAATTGTTCCGTGAGGTCAGATTCCGCCAAGCGATGTCTCACTCGCTGGATCGACAGACCATCATTGACATTTTCCGCAATGGTTTGGCCGAAGCTCGCTTTGGCCCAGGTATGGCTGCCTCATTCTGGTTCGGTGTTCAGGATGATGTAAACTTCCCACGTCGCGATTTCAACATTGATCAGGCTGTCAGTTTGCTCGACGAAATTGACTTGGCCGACACCGATGGCGATGGCGTGCGCGAATTTGGCGCGAGCTATCCTAATCCAGGTGAGCCTGTTGAGTTTGAGTTGATTGTGCCTGAAGGCAGTCGCGTGCTGATTTCTGAGTCCGATTTCTGGACGCAGGATTTGGAAACCATTGGCGTGCGTGTCAACCTCAACCCCATTAGCTTTAACACTTTGGTGGGTCGTGTGAGTGGCAGTCGCCCAGCCGAATACGAAGCTGTCCGCATCGCCATTGGTGGCGGCGGTGACCCGAATTTGGCTGCCGACATCTATGCCTCCAGAGGGCCATTGCACCTTTACAAATACTCTGACGAAAACGCTGAAGACGTGCCCGAATATCAGCAGCGCTTAGACGAGCTGTTTGCGCGTCAGGCTGTGACTGACGGTGATGCACGCTTTGCTGTGGTGGCTGAAATTCAGGAGCTCTTGGCCGATAATGTGCCTTTGATCTGGATTGCCAACGGGGTAGGCTTGTTGTCCTTCCGTGAAGATCAATTGGGCAATTTTGCCGGCATCCGCTTGGATGCCACCGTCAACGCCGTAGAAATCGTCTTCCGCAAAGATCTTTAGGTGGCGGCCGCCGGCCATTGAAAATGGGTTCAGAATTGAATCTTTATGCTGTGGCTGGAAAAGACGATTGACAAAAACTTCTAAGGATTAAGAGACATCGGGGCGAGGGTTTCCTCGCCCCGATGCTTTATACTTTCACTTATGCTGCTGTTTGTGGTACGCCGTTTCTTCTACAGTCTTTTTATTTTGCTGTTGCTCACGGTGCTGTCTTTTGGCGTGATGCAGCTTAAGCCTGGAGATTCCGTCACAGGCCGGGCGTTACAACTGTCCGAAGAAACCATGGCCCAAATCCGCGAACTCTACGGCCTGGATCAACCGGCCTGGCAGCAATATGGGAAATGGATCTATGGCATTTTTGGCCGCCCCACCGTTGATGGTAATGTCCCTTTCGTTCATTTTAAAACGCCAGATTTTGGAAAATCCTTTGAAACTGCCCAACCGGTGATCGATCATCTGTTCCTCAACGGCAATCGTATTTGGTGGACGTTGTTGCTGACCGTGGTTGTTTTGTTATTCACTTGGTTGGTGGCGTTGCCGCTGGGTATTTATCTGGCCGCGACCAGCCATCGCGGTGGCAAGTTGTTTTCACTTCAACAGATTCGGCAGGACTATGCCCAGTTTAAATACCAGTTGGACGAATCTTTGAGAGTGCATAATTTCAATCCTGTCCTGAATGTCATCATAAGAATTTTTGCAACCCTCTTTCATATCCTGATTTCAATCATTCGTTGGGTGTTTTTATTGTTGATCAACAGCTTGAGTATCTTTGGGCTGTCGATGCCGAATTTTTTAACGGCGATTTTGATTCTGTGGTTGTTGGTGGCTGTGTTTAAGGTTGGCCCTACGCTGGGGCTTGGCATCAGCGGGTTGTTCGATGCTGAATATCGAGATGTGCCTTGGAGTATCGATAAATTCATCAATTTTCTTTGGCATCTTTGGCCGGTGTTATTGGTGGTCAGCTTGGGCAACATTGCCCAGTTGATTCGCTATACACGTGCCAATTTGCTCGATGTCCTGGGAGAACCTTACATTCAAACAGCCAGAGCTAAAGGGCTGAAAGAGCGTGTTGTGGTTTACAAACATGCCGTTCGCAATGCACTCAACCCACTCATCAGTTTGCTTGGATTTTGGATTCCTTTGTTGTTTGAAGGGCTGCTGGTGTCGGCCATTGTGTTTCAGTTGCCGATTGTGGAGCGTTCTTTCTGGACAGCGCTTGCCAACGAAGATCAGTATGTGGTGATGACCGGATTGTTGTTTTTTGGTTTGATTCTGGTGATGGGCAATTTGCTGTCCGACATTCTTTTGGCTGTGGTGAACCCGAAAATACGTTATGAATAATGAAATTGCTTCTCCTTTTGAAACAAGTGAAGGAACAGACAAAAAAATCGATACGCCTTCCCTGAAGAAGCTGATCTGGCGACGTTTTAAGCGGCGGCGGTTGGGCATGATCAGTGGCATCATCATCGTTATTTTGACCTTGATGTTTATTGGTGCTGATTTTATTGCGCCCTATCAATACGACCAAAACCATCGACGTGCCCCCAGCGTGCCACCGATGTTGGATCGCATCCATTTCTTTGATGAAGAAGGGCAATGGGTGGGACCTTTTGTCTATGGGATTGAGCGAATGCGAGATCCTGAACGATTGGGTCTTTGGATTTATGAAGAAGACACCTCAGCCCGCTACTCCATTCAATTTTTCGTCGAGGGCGAGCCTTACGATTTTTGGGGCGTGTTCAGGTTAGACATTCATCTTTTTGGAACAGGAGAATCGCCCACCTCGGTGGGGCAATTGTTTTTGTTGGGGACCAACCAAAGTGGCAAGGATTTATTCTCCCAGGTGTTGGTGGGGGGGAGGATTTCGATGTTCCTTGTCTTTGTGGTCATCCTGAGCAGTTTTGTGATTGGCATTTTACTTGGCGGACTGAGTGGCTATTTGGGCGGTTGGGTAGACAACGTGTTACAACGCTTGGTCGAAATCACGATGGGCCTGCCCCGCTTGGCATTGTTGTTGGCGCTTTCAGCATCCGTGCCAGCCAACACACCGCCAGAAGTCCGCCTGTGGATCATCGTCGGCGTGTTGGCCGTGGTTAACTGGGCTCCGCTGGCACGTGTGATCCGAGGTCAGTTTCTGGCATTGCGGGAAGAAGACTATGTGTTTGCCGCGAAATCTTTGGGGGCGGGGACAGGTCGTATTATCCTGCGCCACATTTTGCCCAACACCATGAGCTATCTGGTGGTGTCTGCGACATTGGCAGTGCCAAGTGTGTTGATTTTGGAAAGCGTTCTGAGCTTTTTGGGCTTTGGCCTCAATATCCCTCTGGTCAGTTGGGGACTCCTTTTAAAGCAATTTAACGACAACTTTGTTTCAAATATCGAGTTCTACACATGGCTTTTGCTGCCAGGAGTGTTTTTGTTCTTCACCGTGCTGGTGTTCAATTTGTTTGGTGATGCGTTGCGAGATGCGATTGATCCGTTCACTGTGGATGCTGAGTCTCAGTAGCCAATAACGCGTTGATGACCAGATAGGTGTTGCAATGTGCTTGAATGGTGTCTTCCAACGGCACGGCATAGCCGCCACTCAATACACAGACAATTGGAATTTTTTCTGAAAAACAAGTCGAAATCACACGTCGATCCCGATCTTTCAAGCCTTGTAAACTCAGGTTTAACTTACCCAATCGATCACTATGCAGCGGATCAGCCCCTGCCAGATAAAACACAATCTCCGGTTTTGCTTGCTCAATCACCTGAGGCAAAAATTGATTCAATCTGTCCAGATAAACTGAATCGGCCACGCCATTGGATAAAGAAACATCCAAATCGCTTTGGGCTTTTCTAAATGGAAAATTATGTTCGCCGTGCATTGAAAAAGTAAACACAGTTGGATCATTTTCAAAAATAACCGCAGTGCCATCTCCCTGATGCACATCCAGATCGATCACCAAAGCACGTTTGATTTTTTGTTTCTGCTGCAAATATAGAATAGACACCGCCACATCATTGAAGGTGCAATATCCACTCCCAAAGTCGGCGTGAGCATGATGTGTGCCTCCTGCAAGATTCCCCGAAATGCCATCCTCAAGAGCAGAGTGGGCTGCTGCCAATGTGCCGCCCACAGATCGTTTGGCACGTTCCATCAGTTGTGTAGACCAGGGAAACCCTAAGCGTCTGATCTCTTGTTCATTCAACTGACCTGATAACACTTTGTTGACATAGCTTTCGTGATGCACCAAACACAACTGAGCCACAGTGGCGGCAGGGGGGACGTGGATTTGATCAGGCTGAACCAGGTTTTGCTTGATTAATGTGTCACGCAACAGTTGATATTTTGACATCGGGAATCGATGTTTTTCTGGCAGTGGAACAGTGTATTGATCCGATGAATAGACACGAAACATGAGGCCAGTATACAGGGGCGATTGCCATGTGCGCGTCTTGCATTTACAGTAGGGACAATCATTTTTTGGAGGCGTTTTTGATGAACAAGAAGGCCAGCGATGGGTATTGGACGTATAGCGAGTCAGGAAATTTGGAATTTCGCAAGGTGGAAACAGACGAATTATTGGATGAGGTGCCATTTGCCAAGGCGCGCAGTCTGGCTGCTTTCATGTTGTGGCAGATTGTAGAGTCGTTTGGTTCCGAAGAAGACGACGATGACGACGATGATTAATTTTTTTTGGAATGAAGCCCGTAAACATTGATGATCTAACACCATTTAGAATCAATCGTTAAGTTGAAGAATAAACTGCAACATGCTGGTTGTAACCTCCCTTCCGATTTTAGACTCGGCGAGGCCAGAGCAATAGGACGTGCAAAAAACAATCAGGATAAGGTTTCGCGTGGCAGGATTCACATGCGCAGTCCCATCTTAGCCCCTTCCGATTTTGGAAGGGACCCCTTTCTAGAAAAGGGGGTTGGGGGATTTGAAGCCTTTAACCATCAATAAAAAATTGTTTTTGATCTTGCCTTCTAAGCCGGTTCACCAGTAATCCAGGCAATGACAATTCGTTCCATTTCACCATCAGTGAGCCGATGTCCGTTCAAAGGCTGGCCTTGAATCCAGGCATCCAGTGCCGCTTGAAATTCTGACGTATCCACAAAGCCATTGTTGTTTGTGTCTACAACCTCCATCAGGTCTGAGTCATCATCCGATGGAGGTTTGGGTTGAGATGGTAATTCCTCGGAGGACTTCAAGCCGAGCGCCGCAGCCACATCCAGAATTTTGAAAAGCGTGTTGCCATGTGTGCCAATAGTGGCCGTGTCTAACATTCGCTCTTGGGCTTCAGATGCACTTAATCCGCTGGCACGCAATAAAGTCATTGCCCCGGCGACAAACGGTGAGGCCAGGCTGGTGCCAGTAAAGGGTTGACCACCGGTGTATTGTTCATAGCCATCGGCAAATGCGCCGACGGCATAAATTTCTCCACGGTGACTGAAACAGGCGATGCCATTTTTGACGGCAGGCTCATCGACACACCCTTCAAAATCCCGATCTTCACTGGCACTCCACTCCACTTTGGGAAGGTTTTCGTCATAAATTGCACCCACTGAAAGAATCTGTGGCACACAGGCCGGATAGCCTGGGGTGAATTTTGCCGAATTGCCAGAAGAGGTGACGAGGTTGACATCACGTTTCCACAAATTGCGAATGGTGGTGTTGATTGAAGAATCATACTTGGTTCCTGTGCTGCAACGCTCGCTGGAGCGCACATAGCCAATTGACATATTGACCACAGCCCATTTCTGTTGGGTCGACATGGTCATCGTGCGTTGCAATGCACGCAATACAGGATCAAGAATCCCCGAAAAATTCTGGCGCAGTTCGGCAATGATTACATCGAGGTCGATGAAAAAATATTCTGCATCGGGGGCGACCTTCATCATCGTTTCCATGACAGCCCACCCATGTTGAGGCCCCCAGAAGGTGCGGCCTCCAAAGAAGTCGATGATCATGACGTTGGCACCCTCGCCCGTATAACCTTGCTGATGCGCCATAGTGAAGCCCATTAAAGGGAGAGATTGAGCAAATTCAGGAGCCAGTTTTAAACGCTGCTGCATCAAATCTGAGTAATAAGCGCGTTGGACCTTTACGGTGATCTCTGGTGAATCAGACAGCACGTTCGGTTCAAGAAAGGTGGTGCATCCAGTTAACCCCAACAATAAGATTAATGGCAGCCAGCGAATCATAAATCATCCTTCATTAAATCTTTTTTCTCAGCATAGCGGAACGTTATCAGATTGTCAGTTTGAGCGCTTACATTTATCATGTGTTTCTTAGGAAAGGATGTTTTGATGTATGTGTGGAATTTCACCTTTGGCTCGCATTTATCCAGCAAGCAATACTCCGATATTATCAGTGGTGACCCCATTCAGGCCTTGCCTGCTGTTTTATCCGATCATCGACTGACGTTTTGGCCGATTACGCAATATCCAGAATCATATGCACACCTGGCCACAGGTGGCGGTCCAGCTTTGATTCCAGAAAAGGGAAGTTTGATCTACGGCGTTGCCTATCAAGTGACTCAGGCACAGTACGATGATGCCGATCATTACGAGCAGGTATGGGGCTACTATCCCTTCAAATGTCAGGTGATCGGGCAGGATGGCATTCCCATTGATGCAATGGCCCACAACCTCACCGAACCTGGACCACACACGCCGCCCGCTGATTCATTTTTAGGGCTGATGCTTGAAGGGTTGGCAGAACATGGCTATGAGGCACACATCATCGAAGGGGTAAGAAAAGCGGCTCAATCAGGTTGAAACCACGACTTGAGGGTAAAGTGTTTCAACATCTTCAGCTCGGCAAAGTTCGCTGCCAGATGTCATCACCGCACCACTACCAGCAGCCACACCGAGCTGAGCGGCAGCTTGCAGTGATAGATCACAGGCCAAGCCCAACACCAGACCGCCCACCATACTGTCGCCTGCGCCCACTTTGCTTTGAATTGGGACTGTGGGCGCGTTCAGTCGAATGGTTTGCTCCGCAGAGGCACACAGCGCCCCACCTGCGCCCAGAGACACCACCACGATCTCACTTAACCCTTGAGCAATGATCTCTTTCACAATGTCTTCGAGATTCAATTCATTTTTGATGGGCTGATCCACCCATGCACTCAACTCGCGCAAGTTGGGTTTGCACAAATAAACCCCAGCTTTTAAGGCCTGTTGAAATGCGGAGCCGGATGTATCCACAATCAACCGACTGTTCATTTCTTTTGCGAGGCTGCTGAGTTGATCAAACACATCTTCAGGAACGCCAGGCGGCAGGCTGCCGCTGATGACCCAATAGTCGGCAGAATTGGATTTGAGTTGATCCAGGCATGTTTGCCATTCTTCAGGTTTGATCGTTGGCCCAGGCATTCCGAATCGATATTGCTGTTGGCTAACTTTCTCAAACACGATGAGGTTTTCGCGGGTCCATGATTCGACAGGAATGGGGTGTTGATCAAGGCCTTCTTGATTCAACAAATCTTTCAGTAGTTGTCCCGTGAATCCACCGGCGAGGTACAAGGCTTTGGCATTTCCACCGAGCTTGTTGATCGCGCGAGCCACGTTGATGCCACCGCCACCGGGCTCAAATTTTGGAAGATTACAACGGAGTTTGTGTTCGGCCAACACCTGATGCACAGTCGCACTCTTGTCCACACTGGGATTGAGCGTGAGGGTGACGGTGCGTTTAGTTTGCTGGAGATCAAGCATTAAACATTTTTTAAGAGGAAGCAGCCACTTCTTCGGCTTCAGCAGGTGCTTCTGCTTCGGTGGCTTCCGCCTCAGCAACAATGATCTCGGTGTGACCGCAATTCTTGTTGGTGCAGGACAACGTTTCGTCGTCCTTGGCAATCAACACGCCTTCCTCGCAGGAAGGACAAGCGGACAATGGTTCCTCATTCGAGGTGAAATTACAGATGGGAAACTGGCTGCACCCCCAGAAGTTCTGGCGACGCTTCTTGGAATAGCGCTCCACCAACGTGTTGCCACAGTTGGGGCAAGGCGCTTTGGCTGTGATCGGTTCCGTGGCTTTGCACTCAGGATAGCGAGAGCAGCCGTAGAATCGTCCAAACGGGCCTTGTTTGATGTTCATGGGCGCGGCACAGGTTGGACAAGGGCGATCGCCCATGGCTTTTTCTTTTTCTTTTTCAGCCTTCAAGTGTTCCTGCACTTTGACCATGTGGGGCTGATATTCAAACTCAACTGTTTCAGGGAAATCGACGGTGTTCTTACAATCTGGATAATTGGTGCAGCCCAAGTACTTGCTGCCCTTCCAGAAGCGAACTTCCATCGGATTGCTACAGTTGTCACACACATAATCAGTGACTGTTTGGAAGTTCAGCTTGCCTTCTTTCAGCGCTTCCTCCACCGTGTCCATGCGCTTGGACAACGGGGTGTACATTTCCTTCAGTACATCCAGGCGCGTCATGTTACCGACGGCGACCTTGTCCAAATCATCTTCCATGTTGGCGGTAAAGTCGGTTTGAATGGCAATCGGGAAAAATTCTTTCAAGAAATCGCTGGTGATGAACCCAAGCAAAGTGGGCCGTAACTGACCTTTTACTTTGGCAGCATAATTGCGGTCCTGAATCGTAGAAACGATGGAAGCATACGTACTCGGACGACCAATGCCCTTCGCTTCCATTTCTTTAATCAGACTGGCTTCACTGTAGCGTTTGGATGGTTCGGTAAAGTGTTGGTTACTGTTCGTTTTGTCATGATGCAATGCCTGACCTTCACTTAAGCTAGGCAGACTCATGCTCTCATCCTGAAGCGGTGGCAAAGGCATCACTTTCATAAAACCTTCAAACACACAGCTGCTCACCGATGTGCGGAACTCATAATCGCCCGCTTTAATGGTGACTTTGGTGCGCTCATACTGCGCATCGGCCATCTGCGTTGCCATAAAGCGCTGCCAAATCATTTCGTACAAACGTTGCTGGCCTTTGTCCAAATAGGCTTTCATGGCCTGCGGCGTGTATTCAGGATTGGTCGGACGAATGGCTTCGTGAGCGTCCTGACTCTTTTTCTTGTTCTTAAACTCACGAGGTTCAGGCGATAAAAAGTCTTTGCCGTATTTCTTTTCGATAAATTCGCGAGCTTGTTCCATGGCCTGATCCGATATGCGTAATGAATCGGTACGCATATAAGTGATCAAACCTTCAGGCCCTTTGCCAAGCTCCACACCTTCATAAAGTTGCTGCGCCAGCAACATCGTTTTCTTAGGGGCAAAGCCCAACTGAGACGATGCCGTCTGTTGCAATGTACTGGTGATAAAGGGTGCGGGCGGCTTACGCGTTTGCGTGTCGTTTTTTACTTCTGTCACGTTGAACGACAATTTGTCGAGTTCAGTCGTGATGGTGTCTGCGGTTTCCTTATTAGGGATATCTGGCTTTTTGCCACTGATGAAATGAAGCTTTGCATTAAACGCTTCATCTTTTTCAGTTTCAGCCAAATCGGCAGACATTGTCCAGTATTCTTCTGGCGTAAACGCTTGAATTTCTAACTCACGTTCGCAGATAAAGCGCAGTCCCACAGACTGTACACGACCTGCGGACAAACCCTCAAACTTGTTGCCCGACAATGCTTTGGACAACACAGGGCTGATCAAATACCCCACCAGTCGGTCCAAAATACGGCGAGCGCGTTGCGCTTCCACTTTATTTTGGTCCACTTCAGTTGGGTTGTTGATTGATTCTAAAATGACAGGTTTGGTAATTTCATTAAACACCACACGATAGTAAGGTGTTTTCTCATTCTTCTTTTTCAAAGTTTCGTACAAATCAAGCGCAATAGCTTCGCCTTCGCGGTCGTTATCTGTGGCCAGATAAACAGCGTCGGCCACTTTGGCTTCTTTACGAAGCAACATCGCTTGTTTCTTGTTGGTGACAATGAGGGTTGGCTCAAAGTCTTTTTCGACGTCCACCCCAAGCTCTTTTGCAGGCAGATCACGGATATGCCCCATCGAGGACAACACGCGAAAATCCTTGCCCAAATAACGTTCAATCGTTTTTGCTTTGGAGGGTGACTCTACAATAACTAAATTTGGCATAGTGCTTTATTTCTATCTTCTTTCTTTGTAGCTTGCATGTCTTCTGCGACACGTTAAGCCTGATATACATTGGAAAGTATAGGTGGAGTTTTTGACCCATGCAAGTTTTTATTGCTGAAAAGGCTCATTCTATGAGCCTTTTCTTTGCCATGGAATTTATAAAAGCTTTCTAACCCCCAGCCCCCTTACATAAGGGGGCTACGATTTGGGCTGCGGAAATTGGTTCTAACTCTCGTACCATAATCCTTTTCGATAGAAGGCTTGTGCAAAGAAAATATTTAAAGAGTTCTAACTTTACGATATGTCATTCTCGAGCAGGTGGAAATCTATATCAGCCGACAACCTTTTAATTCACAATCAAACATCAATGCCTACAAAAATCACACCCATCTAAAATCTTTTCACAAACCCTCATCATCCTCTATACTCTCTTTCAGGAGGCAACCTTGAAACACAAAGCCAAGCAGCACCAATTAGAACTTCAGCAACTCACCGAAACCTTACTCAACCACATCGGTGAGGATGCCACTCGTGAGGGCCTGCAGCGCACACCTGAACGCGTGGCTGAGATGTGGGCCGACATCACCCGTGGTTACGATGTCTCGCCCGATGAATGCCTCAAAGACGCCGTCTTCGAGATCGATGGCGATTCTATGCTCGTGGTTAAAGACATTGAGTTCTACAGTCTGTGTGAACATCATCTGTTGCCGTTCTTCGGGAAAATCCACGTGGGCTATATTCCAAATGGCAAAGTGGTGGGGCTGGGGAAAATCCCTCAAATCATTGATATGTTCGCTCGTCGCCTTCAAGTTCAGGAGCGTTTGACTGAGGAAGTGGCCGCGTTGCTCGAACAAATCCTTCAACCACGTGGCATAGGGGTGGTGGCCGAAGGTTTTCATCTCTGCCTGGCCATGCGGGGGATGCAAAACCAGGGTGCACGCCTCATCACCAGCGCCATGCGTGGCTCATTCCGCAAGGATGAAAAAACACGCGGAGAGTTTTTACAGCTCATAGGAAAAGGCGATCTTTGAGTTAAGCTGAGTCTGTTTGTGATTCTGCTGGCTCATCCTCTTTATTGCGAATGCCTCTCATACCACCGGCAATCAACCAAGCCAAACCAATCATCAACACAATGTCTCCAATACTGATGGCACTTGCGCCAGGTATCCAGGCAGGCACACAAATCCAATCGCCCAAAAAGTTTAGCTTGGTGGTCTCATCCATAAGAATGACATTGGCATAAATGCCTTTCTCTTCGATAATTCCAACAATGTCGCCATGTCCAGAACACTCTAAAGCCTCAAGGCTGACAGGCATAAGGCCGCCATTGGCTGTGATGATAACGGCATTAAGAATCATGCCCAAAGCCATGACCCAAAGGGTTAACATACGCCAATTTAAGACAAAGAAAATTGCAACCAGAATATACGAAGCGTAATGATAATAAGTGATATCGCCGGTAATGATTGGCGACCACCACGGCGTAGGAAAGATCAACAGTTGAATGACCAAACCAGCAAACACCAACCACAAATGCTTCAGTGGCAGTTTCTCCAAATTGGTCAAATTCCCTCTTAGTGCAAAGCCAAATCCCAACCCAATAACCAATCCCCACAACGGAAACATTTATGCCACCTTTTCTTCTTCTTCTTTAGAAACAACTTTTTCGATAAAGACTTTAACCAAATTTGGATCAAGCACCTTGCCAGCCATTTCGGTTAAAATTTCACAAGCTTCTTGAGCGGTATATTTTAACGGTTTTCCCTGAGAAGGTCGATATTCACGCGGCGTGGTCAACGCACTATACACATCCGCCACCGCAATAATACGAGCACCCAATGGAATATCTTCTCCGGAAAGACCATCTGGATAACCACCACCATCCCAATGTTCATGTTCATGTCGGACCATTGGAACTACGTTTTTATAAATTTCAATACCCGAAAGAATCTCGGCACCAACAACTGGATGGGTTTTCATTATTTTCCACTCAGCTTCGTTTAAAGGGCCCCTTTTCAGCAAAATAGCATCCGGGATTGCAATTTTGCCAATATCATGAATAACGGCACCTTTTTGAATATCCTCAAGGAGTTCATCAGATAACTCTAAGGCTTGTGCTAAAGAAATAGACCAACGTTCGGTGTCTTGAGAATGTTCACCGGTGTATGGATCACGCTGTTCTAACAATTCAGAAATTTTTATGAATGCTTGGTGGGCCGTTTGCCGTAACTTCAGATAGCTGCTCATTGAATAATGAACCAAGGCAAGAGGAATAAATCCATAAAGAATATTCCAAGGTGATGTTGAATAAAGAATAGATAGAAGCATGGCTAAAATACCCATAGCAACTAATTGGAAAGGCAGATTTTTCAAACTATAGCGCAATATGTAGGTCAATTTGCTATTGCTGATTAAAGCAATAACGACACTCACCAGAGAAGCATTTGTCAATTGATAGACACCAAAAACCACAAAAACAAATAGAATGTTTTGGAAGGAAGTATAAGGTGATTCTGGTGATCCCAACAATTGAAACACATAAGCAGCTAATGAAATGCTAATAATTAATTGGCTTATATTGAAGCTGATAAATAACAAAAAATTGCGAAATCCATCTTCTTTGATTTTATCCCATCGTAAAAGGACCTCAGCAGGTAAGTTAGAAAGGAAAATAACCCATATTGCCAGTGAAGGGCCATTTGTTGGTCCTCCAATTAAAATGGCTGAAACTCCAATAACAATGCCTGTAGATAGATGCCATCTTGGAATAACTTGTAAAGCATATATTTCAGCTAGAAAAGATACAACAGTAAAAATAAGAACAATAAGCCCAAAATGGCTTAGATCCAATCTAAAAGCTGTAATTTCTTCTACTAATATATAAACACCAAGGACGCTAATGAGAATAGAATAAGCTAGTGCTTTTTTATTCATTTAGAATACCCAAAAGACTTTTACAATTATTTTATATCCAAATACAAGTTATACTGGGATGGTTTTGTCAGCAGTGATCTTTATAACAGTAGAGATCACTGCGAAATGTTGGAAATTACTTCAGATAGAAATAACTATTGTAAATAAATTAAGGCATTAAAAGTAATTTGAATAAATACTTTTAATGCCTTAATTTTACGTGAATAAATACTTTGGCTTAGCCTAGTTTGAAGTGAGCGCTTGCCGTGAGAATTAAAGAAGCAAGAGCCATCAACACAAATAAAGCTTTAACGTTGAGTAATTTATTGAACATAGTATTCAACCTTTCTGCACCTTTGTTGTTGTAACCGCCTAATTTCATTTTCTTCCCTCCTGCAAAAACTTTTTTTAACATTTCTTGTGAGTGCTATCGAATCAATACTAAGAAGAATTAAAGAGTCTCAATAAGACTTATTCTCGATTTAGTTGCGGTGATTTAGAGGTGAGAATCCTTTCGGATGTCCCTGAATCCCTTTTCCTTGGATGACCTCTGAGTCTCCACTTGATTCAGTAGCAACACTTAAAGTTTGCGGGTGTGAATCCGCGCTACATAACTCATTTACTTTCAAAACTCTTATAACATGACACTCAGTAAAAAATCCACTCCTTTTGTAGGTTTTTGAGGTTTTTTTGTATCGCCACCAACTTTGGATGCTTTAAAAAAAGGTGTTCCTGTCTTGAATAGCAAAATCGCCAGAAAAGAATATGAAAATTACATGAAAGGATACCGAGAAACCGCAAGGAAACACGACTTTAGAGGTTTTAAGAGTTGTAAAAAAGTGATAAGTTTGTATTTGTGTATAAAAAGATTTTTTAAAGTTCTCTGTGATTTTGAATTGTTTGTCACCTTACATCTAAGATAGGTGTGATCCGCTATACTGGCACAAAGAAAATGCTTTTAGGTTGACGGTTGGAAAATTTTCCGTTATAGAATAAGAAGTGATTATGAAAAAGTTTGCATTGACGTTTTTGAAAAATTTGGCCTTTGTGCTGCTGGTGCTTATCTTTGAGATCAGCGTGCTGGCATTTAGCTGCTTTGATCATACGATGTTTCAAATAGATGATCATGCCACGCCGTTTAAGGCAAGCCATGCAGCCGAAACGTCAAGTCAAGAAAATCATGGTCACACTGGTCATGCCGCAGGTTCCAGCACATTGGAATGTCATCTTGAAGTTGCGGATGGGCCATCGCCTTCTGGCTCAACTTTTTCAGTGCTGGGCCATGAAATGATTTCTATAGACGATCTTATTTCACCTTTCTTTCAGCCTATAACTGGCCGCTTGGATGAATTAAGCTTGCTTATCAAAGAATTATCTCTGTCACCTCTTGAGGACCCCCCTCAACTTGTTTAACCCATCATTTTAATTCCTAAAACGTTGTTGTTCTTGTAGCGTTTTCATTCTAAATCACGATTTTATTTTGCCTTCAGCAGGTTGATAAAGGCGTGTTTTGAAATGAAATTTTGAAAGTAAATTTTAATACCCAAACAAAAACAATAAGGAGAATTTCCTCTCATGCAGAATGTTTCTTTCAAAGTTGTTGCGACAGTGTTGGCTATTTTTGGTGTTGGTTTGTTGATTGCTAATTTTGGCACGGCACACCCTGTATTGCTGGATGACATTGCTGAAACTTTGCCAAACCCAGGTCAGGTACTGGAAGTATCCCCAAATGCCATTGAATTGTTCTTTGACGAACGCAGTCTGCATGGCGGCATGAACGCTGAACTCAGCACTTTTTTCGTGGTTAAGTTACCAGCTTCCAGCGTTGTGGCAGTTGGCACCATGGATTTGGACAACGAATTCCGCGACAGCATGAAAGCTGTGTTGGACGAACCTTTGGAAGAAGGCGAATATGTGGTGCGCTGGGTCGGCGTGTCCAACGCTGACAACGGTTACACCGAAGGCGTGTTCAACTTCTTCGTGGGCAGCAACCCTGATGGCATTGGCACCCGCAACGAAAGCGGCACCGCAGTCGGTGGCGTTGGCGGCGAAGCACATGGTCATGGCGAAGGCGAAGAGGAAGGCGATAGTCACAATGAAGGTGAAGAAGAAAGCCATGGTGAAGGCGAAGAAGAAGGCGGTAGTCACAACGAAGGTGAAGAAGAAAGCCATGGTGAAGGTGAAGAAGGCGACAGTCATGATGACGAAGGTGATGGCAACAACTAAGCCTTTTGATTCAATTTTTTGAAATCAAACTGGGAGAAGCAGGCGACTGCTCCTCCCAGTTTTTAATGGACACAGCGTGACGAAGGGGGTTGCACCATGATTAAAAACTCAGGAAAAGTCATTGTTTTTTCGATGCTCACCATTTTGCTGCTGGGCAGCGTATGGATGTCGGCTCAGATGGAATCTGAAGAAAATGATGAAAATGCCAAGCTGATTGAAGCTGGCCGTATGTTGGCCGAGTTGTCGGACACGGCAGGCGGTCAAGGTTGTTTGAATTGTCACGGCACATTTGGTGTGGGTGATTTGAAAATTGCACCTGCGTATCGAGGTCGGAATGCGGACGACATTCGCAATGCGCTTGAAACAGTCGATCAGATGGATTTTTTAAATGTCAGTGAAGATGAAATTATTGCCCTGGGTGCATACTTGGAATGGCTGGGCGGCTTTGTGCCAGCCAAGTCTGAATTGCGTGCCGATGGTTTCAGCCCTGCCGAAGTGACGGTGTCCGTTGGTGCTGAAATCCAAGTGATCGTGGACAACCGCGAGCGCCGCACGCCTCATTTTGTCAGCAGTGAAGATTTGGGCATTGAGCCCACCGAAATTCGCGCACGCACTGCCGCTGATTTTTTGTGGACGGCACCGGATGAGCCTGGCACATTTATCGTCCTATGCGACGATTGTGACGAAGGTGCAGCCGCTTTGACGATTGTCGTTGAAGTGCCTGAAGAAGACAGCGAATCCGGAGAATAAGTGGAATTTGTGTGAGTATTGAACTCTTTAAGCTCAGGAAAGGGGAAGCTTTTTTCCCTGACTACTTCCTCTTTCCTGGTCGAATCTTTAGATTGTGAGAACGTTTTGAGGAAAAATCAACGTTTTATAAAAGTAATTATTCTTTTTTGGGTAAGCCTTTCGATGTTCTCAGCCAATGCCACAGCCCATTCTTATTTGGCGGCGGTTGATCCGCCGCTTGGCACGATTTTCGCTGAAAGCCCTGCATCCATTGCATTGATTTTTACTCAAGGTCCAGACACGGGCCCCAGTGAATATTTTTTGGAAACAGTTGACGGTGAACTGATCAGCGCATTCACACCAGAATATGGTGGTGTGGACAATGATCTCGTCACGCTCAATTTTGCTGAGCCATTGGCAGATGGTAATTATCGCGTTGCCTGGAAAGCGGTGTCAACCACGGATGGACACACCACACGAGGGATTGTGCCATTGGCCATTGGTGTTGAACCCGTTGAATCCATGTCAGAAGGTATCCATATGGAAGTTGCTGATCCATCGCCTCTTCGCATGATTGTGCGTTGGCTGGTTTTTTTATCGATGACAGTGCTGGCAGGCAGTTTGCTGTTTCCCTTGATTGTGCCGCAGCAACTGACGATCAATGTGCAATCAGAAAAACCGTTATTGCTTGGTGGTTTTTCAATCCTCCTCATTTTTGGTTTTATTGATGTATTCATTCAGTCACAAGAAGTTGGTGCTTCCATAGCCAATGTGCTGCTCGAAAGTCAGTGGGGGCTGTATCAACTCACGAAATACATTTTTGTGCTGGCGGTTGGAGCACTCGTTTTCAGTGGCATTGAAGGCCGCTTGAGCCGCCTGGCATCGCAATTAATCGCCGTATTGGTTTTGTTGGCACAGGCGCTGACCAGTCACAACTCAAGCTTGGGATTGCTTGGCACCGTGGCAGATTGGATGCACTTGCTGGCGGCGGCGTTGTGGTTGGGTGGCTTGGCACAACTCGCTTGGATTTGGTTACCTAACTGTGCAAAACGATCAAGCGAGGATCGAATTACATTGATGCAAACGCTGATTCCCAGATTTTCACAACTGGCCCTGATTAGTGTCATACTCATTTTGATCAGTGGGGTTTACACTGCTTATCAACACATTACGAGTTGGGATGCACTGTTTGGTTCGATATATGGACGTGCGTTGTTGGCAAAAGCGATTTTGCTCATCCCTATCATTGGATTGGCTGCGGCCAATCGATTGGTGATGGTGCCAAAAATGAAACAATGGTCTGTAAACACTTTAACAGAAACTGAATTGAAACCAACGTTGTCTCGTTTCCGACGTTTGATTGCGTTTGAAGCTCTTGTGATGGTAGCCGTGTTGTTCTTCGCAGGGGTGTTGACCACTGCTTCCCCCCCCCATGCGCCTGGTGCACATCGGAGGCATCAGGGTGAAGCAGAAGTTGAACCGCCTTTGCTGATTCATCATGAAGTTGAGGACATGATTGTGGAAATCCAGATCGATTCAACTCACGAAAATGAGCGTAAACTCGCCGCAAAGGTGCTTGATTTAGATCGAAACCCACTGGATACCGTCTTAAGAGTGAGCTTCGCGTTTGAGTATCTGGGTGAAGACTTGGGCGACACCTTTTTCCAAGTTGTGTCCGATAAAATGAATGAAGGCGAAAGCTACCAGCTTGAAGGTGGTTACCTCACATTGCCTGGGTCTTGGAACATGAATTTGATTGTGCGTATCCGTCAGCGCTTGAATGATTTGGAAGTGGCTTTTTCAATTGAAGTGTCTGCCGCTGGAAAGGTTCAACTGGCTGGAACAAAAGAGGCAGATGACCATGAAGAGCATGATGAATAGCCGTCTGATATAACATAAAATGTGAGATGAGATGTAGAAAGGTTTTCCATGAATAAACCTCAAGCAAAACAAAATGAAACGATTTGGTGGGCGGTGGGTGGCATTGCTGGTGTGGTGATTGTGGCAGCCGCTCTATGGTTTGTGTTTGGCGGTGGCGCTACAGATTCCACTCAACTGGCTGGCGTGCCGGATGATTTGGATTTTGCGACCACGCGTACCACCGATCAGGGTGTGTTTGAAGTGACCATTGAACCAGAACTTGATCCGTTGCAAATTAACGAATTGCATCAATGGCAGCTTCAAGTCAAAACAGCAGATGGCCAACCTGTTGATGATGCGGAAATCACCATCGGTGGTGGCATGCCACAACACGGTCATGGCCTGCCCACACAACCACAGATCACCGAAGCGTTGGGCAATGGCAGCTATCGAGTGGAAGGCGTGCGCTTCAACATGGCAGGCTGGTGGGAATTGAACCTTGGGATTGTCGCCAATGGCCAAAGCGACAATGTGACCTTTAATTTGAGCCCACAGTGATTTAGATGAAAGCTAAAATTTTTGCGATTGTTTTAATTGTTGGCGCACTTGGAGCGATTGGGGTTTTGAGCTTCGTGATGCTGTCCCAACCGCAGTGGGCGGATGAGGAAGTTACCACGCTCAAATCTCTGTGGATTGGTAGCTTGGGGCAATTGCCGCCTGATCCATCCAATGCGTATGCAGACAACCCTGCGGCAGCTGAACTGGGCCGCCAACTCTTTTTTGACACACGATTCAGTGGCAATGGCCAAGTGTCGTGTGCCACTTGCCATCAACCTGACTTGGCCTTCACCGACGGCCGGGCACAGTCCCAAGGCATTGGCGAAACACGACGCAGCGCGCCTTCGTTGGTTGGTCTTTCCTACAGCCCCTGGTATTTCTGGGACGGGCGCAAAGACAGTCAATGGGCGCAGGCTTTGGGACCAATGGAAGATGCCAATGAACATGGTGGTAACCGTACTCAATATGCGCATCTGATTGTCGAAAATTATCAAGAAGTTTATGAATCTATCTTTGGTCCTTTGCCTGATTTGTCCAGTTTTCCAGCTTCCGCAGGGCCAGTGGCTAACTCTGAAGCCAGTGATGCCTGGCGTGCAATGGCCTTTGATGATCGTGAAACGGTCAGTCGTGTTTATGCCAACATTGGAAAGGCCATTGCCGCCTATCAACGGCACATTCAACCTGGCCCCTCTCGCTTCGATGAGTACGTTCAAGCGTTGCTCGAGGGCGATGGAGAAAAAGTCAAAATTGCTTTAAATTCGGATGAAGTGGCGGGGCTCAAACTTTTCATCGGGAAGGGCAATTGCACCCAATGTCACAATGGGGCCATGTTTGCCAATAACGATTTTCACAGCACGGGTACGCCAATGTCGCGCGGTATTTTCGCAGATCGGGGTCGCACGGATGGGATGCTTGAAGTACTCGAAGATGAGTTCAATTGCTTGAGCAAATACAGTGATGCTGCACCTGAAGCATGTTCAGAACTTCGCTTTTTGGCACAAAATGGAACCGAATTTTTAGGTGCATTTAAAACACCCACATTAAGAAATGTGGCTGAGACTGCACCCTACATGCACGCTGGTCAGATTGAAACGCTGGAAGAAGTGATGGATCACTACAATGAAGCGCCAGCCGGACCGCACAATCACACCGATTTGTTTGAACTCAATCTGAACGAAAAGGAGTTGGCGCAATTGGTCGCTTACATGAAAGCATTAAGTGGGCCCATCTCAGCGCCTTAGGTATTTTAGCGTGTGGGGTCATTTGCGTTTATTAAGAGAACGTCTAGAATATTTTTATCTATCCAGGAATGATGTGGGAGCCTGTGCTTATGAATAAATTTCCAATCTGGCTGTTAACTGCTTTTATTATTGTTCTCATGATCGAATTGCCTTCTCAAACCCAGCCGACAGTGACTGATTTAAGTGACCCGATTATCGAGCGCGGGCGTAAAGTTTATATGGAATATTGCGCTTCCTGTCATGGTGATACGGGTGTGGGTGACGGGCCTTTGGCTGATTCACTTGAAGTGAACTTGCAAAATTTGCAGGCGCACATGATCCATCATGATCAGGCCACCTTGTTTCAAATGATTTCACAAGGGTTTGGTGCCGAAATGCCAGGCTATGCGACTGAGTTGGACATGGATCAGATTCTTGATCTGATCGAATTTGCCTACACCCTGGATGCCAGTTATCAGCTTTCAATCAATCAAACTGAAGCTGAAACGACTGAAGAAATTACAACATCTGAAACAACCACATCCGAATCTGAAACCAATGCACTGAGCAATGTGTCGGCCCAAATCGGTGAAGACATTATGTGCCCCTCTCACATCATAGAGGAAGAAACGCCAGAAGAATTTGTATTCAATCCTATTGACATCATGGATGCAGTTGGCTTGGGAGCGGATTTGGATGGCGACAATGACCCCGATGAAATCGTGATTTGCCTGCAAATATTGGAGTTGGCACAAAATCCGATAGATGGCTTACAACGCATTGCACCAGGCATTGATGTGCCCGTGTGGGTGTTTGCCCCCGACTTGGGCGGGATGGAACCCATTGCGCGTTTTCCCAGTCCCACCATCCGTGTGGAGCAGGGGGATCGCGTCAAAATTATTTTAAAAAACACACATTACTTTCCACACACGTTGCATTTGGATGGCGTGTTAAAGCCCAACAACATGGATGGGGTGTCTGGTGTGACTCAGCTTGCCGTGCAGCCAGGGGAGTCGTTCAGTTACGAATTTGTGGCGCAGAACCCAGGCACTCATTGGTACCATGGTGGGGTTCAAAACCCTTTAAATACGCTGATGGGTTTGTACGGCATGTTTATCATCGAGGAAGAGCGACCTCAAAATTTTATCACGCCATTGGTGCTGTTATCTGCCATGCCGGAGATTTCGGCGGCCAATCAGGAGGCGGGCTATGCTGCAGAATATGTGCTCCTCTATCAGGACATCGACCCGGCCTTACATGCGCCGCTGAATGATCCAAGTTTATCGCCAGCCCAATTGGAAAAAATCATCTATCGAGATTATCAAATCACTGAGCGCAAGCCAACGTATTTTGTACTCAACGGCCGCTCTTTTCCGTACACGTTGATTGATACGCAAATCGAGGTTCGCCCTGGGGAGCAAACGTTGTTGCGTGTTTTAAACGCAGGCTTACAACCGTTGAATCTTCATCTTCATGGGCACTATGCAGAAGCAGTGGCCATGAATGGGGTGTCTGTGCCACCAGAACAACGTCGTTTGCAGGACACCTTTACGGTGGGCACAGGTCAGCGCATCGACATTGAACTCAATACCAACGAAGACGGTGTGCATGGCTCAGGCCCAGGAGTGTGGTTGATTCATGATCACATGACCGAAGCCACCACGACCAACGGCATCTATCCTGGCGGCAATTTGGCTTACATTGTTTACGATGAATTTATTGACGTTTATGGGTTGCCTAAAGTGGCGGGTGATCCTTCAAAATATTTCAACCCCAGTTTTTATGAAGGCACCGAAGCATTGTTTGAAGGCGAATCCTATCAAGACAGCAGCGTGGTTGATGATGGCAATGGATCAGGTATTTTTAAATTATTTGATGTGCTGCCCTTGTGGGCCTGGCTCACTATTTCGACGGTGATTGGCCTGTTGATTGGGATGTTGTTGATACAACTCATCTTAAACTCGATGCAAAAGTCAACGGAAGCTCGGAGGAAAGCATGAAACATTTTTTGAAAGTATTTTTGTTCATGGGTGCCGCCAGTTTTTTGCTGTCAGGTGTGCCGGCTTGGGGCCACGGCGAAGGCGGCGACATCAGTTTGCAGTGTGACAATCCTGTGGGTGCAACAACCAGAATAACGGTCAATGGCGGCCGTGCCTATGCCGATCCTGGCGAAGTGTTTGGGTTTGATGTCGAAGATTTTTCATTTAAGGTGTGCCAGCAAGTCGAAGTCACCTTTGTCAACCACGACGATGTTCGACATACATTGATGGTGGATGGGATTAGTCCATCCTTTGTCATTGAATTGCCCGGCAAGGGTGAGAAAACAGCTTCCTTCGTCACCCCTGACATTGATGAAAGCCTGGTTTTGCACAGTCATGTGCCAGGCCAAGACCGTGCGGGCATGATTGGCCTGATCACGGTGGGGCAGGGAGACGGTAGTTTGAATGCGAGATCAATCTCAGAAAACCCATGGAGCAACACCGCCTGGATCGCGTTGGCGCTATTTGGCGGATTCATCCTCGGTGGTGTGGGGGTGTGGACCAAGGAATCTTTGAAGTAACCAGTTATCAAGTTTAAAAAATCCGTTTGCCCAACGCTGAGGCAATCAATTCCACAGCCAACTTGCCTGTTCGGTTTCGTTCATCCAGAATGGGATTGACTTCCACCACTTCCAAAGATTTCAACAAAAGCGATTCTTCGGCCAACAGTTCCATCAGGAAATGGGCTTCACGATACCCCAAGCCGCCTTCAACAGGGGTTCCCACACCAGGGGCAATGTCGGGGTTGATGACGTCCATGTCGAAGCTGACGTGTAAAGCGTCACAGTGCGGTTTGATGTGATCCAGAGCGCGCTCTACCACCTTTTGTAAGCCGTCTCGGTCAATGTTGGTCATGGTAAACACATGAACGCCGGCTTCACGAAGCGATTTTTTTTCGTCATCATCCAGATCTCGCGCCCCGATGATGCACACGCGGTGCGGGTCCACAAAGCGTCCTTCAAACAATTCCAGCAACCGTTTGGAACCACGCCCTGTGCCAGCTGCCAGCGACATGCCGTGGATGTTGCCAGAGGGTGAGGTTTTATCCGTATTGAAATCCGCATGGGCATCGATCCAGAGCACACCAGGACGCTCCCAGTAAGCGGTGACTGCAGCCAGGCTGCCAACGGAAAGGCTGTGGTCTCCACCCAGTACCAGTGGAAAGTGCCCTGCCTCAAAGGTGGCTTTGACATGATCGCGCAGTTGTTGGCAAATTTCGACAATGGGTTCCAGATGGCGCAGCTTTGGATCGGGGCTGGCGGCGGTTTCGTGCAGTGGGGTGCTTAAGTCACCACAATCCTCACAATCCAGGTTGAGCTTGGCAATGGCTTGAGAAAGTTGGGCATTGCGAATGGCGCTTGGCCCCATGTCCACGCCGCGGCGCCCTGCACCCATGTCCATAGGCACGCCTAAAATCCGTATTTTTTTAGATTCATTCATGATCAAACGCCCTTTCGATTTGGGACTCTAACACTTGTGCCGCGTCAAATGATGACAGTTTAAGCGAACTGATTTCTCCATCCAAGAGAGCTTGGCGTGGGGTGAGTCCCACAATTTCACTCTCAGTAACCGTGATGCCTTGTTCGCTGGCCAGGGTAGAGATTCGGTCAAATACTTCATACAGTGAAGTGACCTTATAGTTGGTCATGTTCATCGACACCTGAACGATGCCACGTTGCTCCAGTGAAAATCCAAGCGCTTTGACTTCAGGGAAACCACCACTGCTGTGTCGGATCTCTTTGGCAATATGACGTGCAAGCGACAAATTGTCCGTGTTCAAATTCACATTGAAGGCAATCAGCGGCTGACGCGCTCCTACAGCGATAGCACCTGCACTGGAATGCAATTGACTGGGGCCGTAATCAGGTTGCCACTCAGTCGTTTGAAGTTTGTCTGGAAATGTTTCGAATGGTCCCTTGCGCACATTGGCCAAATTTCGGCGTTCTGGTTGTTTGGCTGCCGCTTCATAAAGAAAGACAGGTATGTTCAGGTTTTCGCCAATACGCTTTCCGACTTGATTGGCAAGTGCCACACAGTTTTCCAGCGTTGCTCCTTGCAACGGTACAAAAGGCAAGACGTCCAACGCACCCATACGAGGATGGACACCTTGGTGTGTGTTGAGGTCAATCTGGTTCATGGCCGCTTGGACCAATTGAAATGCAGCTTCGCCCACAGCTTCAGGGGTGCCTGCAAAGGTGATGACCGTGCGGTGATGGTCGGCATCGCTGTCCACATCCAATAAGGCCACACCATCGTGTTGTTTAATTATTTGGGCCAAGGCTTGAATTTTGTGGTGATCGCGCCCTTCGCTGATGTTGGGCACACATTCCACCAATGGATGAGGCAGCATGTGGCACCTCGCTTAAGCGTTATTGTCGTCGCTGATGAGGGAAATAACGGCTTCGGCAACCAGTTGTCCATCGACGCTGGCCTGTGCCTTGGCTTTGCATAACTTTTGCCGTTGACGAACCACTTCGGCCTTCAGTGTCAGTTGGTCGCCAGGCACGACAGGTCGGCGAATGCGGGCTTCGTCGATGCCAACCAGATAGCCGAGGCCGGTTGGATATTTTTCCTGATGCATCAGGCCCACCGCCTGTGCCAGTGCTTCTAGCACCAACACCCCCGGCATCACGGGTTTAACTGGAAAATGGCCCTGGAAAAAAGGTTCATTGATCGTGACATTTTTAATGGCATGGATGTTTGTGATGGAGATGTCCAAGACTCGATCAATGAGCAGAAAAGGAAAACGATGTGGAAGCCGTTTTTGAATGGCTTCCACATCGAGTGTTTTTGCAGTCATAAAAATAGATGGATTATTCTTGGGCTGCAGCCGCTTCGTTCATGCGTTGCAACACCACTTCGGTCAAATCATGAACAATGCCGCCATCTTTGTAATATAGAACCACGTTTTTGCGGGTGGTGATCAAGTCAAACGACTGTTCTTCACCCAATGCTTCTACCGTGGCCACGATTTGTTCAGTGATCTGATTGGTCAATTGCTGGTCCAGCTCAGCCAGGCGAATTTCCAATTCCTGTCGCTTGGTCAAAAACTCCTGCTGAGACATTGTGCCAGCTGCGGCCTGATCTTGAAGGTCACGCAATTCTTGTTCGATACCATCTTTTTGAGTTCGATACTGTTCGATGGCTGCTTCGGTGCCGCTGAATTTCACAAACACTTCTTCAGCGTTGACAAAGCCAATCTTCAAGCTTGCACCGCCACCACTTGAGGTCGTGCCACCACTGGTTCCAGTGGTGGACAATTCAGTGACTTGGTCTTTTAAGCCTGTAATTTCTGTTGTGGCACTGGTTAAACCGGTTTGTAGCTGAGTGATCTGATTTTGCAATCCGGCCAATGACTCAGAATCGGTGTTTTGAGCCACACCCTGGTCGCAGCCCACAAGCATCCCAACGACCAGCAATACTGCGGCAAATGACAACAAAGAGAACGATTTCACAGTCAACCTCTCCTTTATCTGTTCCATATTGGTTTTAGGTTTTATCAATCTTCTTTCGTTTCAGCAACCCCAAGTTAAAACATTTCACCGAAGGAGAATTGGAACCTTGGTGCAAACGTAGTGTAACTGGGGTCATTTACTGGCCAAGCCAGAATCAAGCGCGTCATACCCACCAAGGGGATGGCCACACGTGCTTCAAGGCCCACAGTCCCTTGTAATTCAGAGCGATTGGACATGCCCCAATCGGTGAACAACGCGGTTGAGAACTGATCCAACCATTTTACGCGATATTCTAAATTTAGGAAGGACATGGTGTCCACCCGTTTGTCAACGAGACCACGGATAGACCCAGGACCACCAAGGTGGAATTTCTCCTGAGTCGGCATGCCTTCACCCCAACCAGCAAACAAACGGGCCGAGATGTTTTGATCTTCCAGAATAAAGAAATGGTGGATCAAGGCAGTATCAATCTTGGTAAATTCCACGCCGACTGAAAAGCCACCGGCTTTTTCAATCTGAAAACGTTCGCGTCCACCCTGCATCGGGAAGATGGGGCTGTCGCGTGTATCGCGAGACAAACCTGCTTTCACCGAGTCTGTGACGCCTGGAGAGTCACATTCTTGATTGTTGCGCAAACATTCTTGGAAAATTTCATGTCGTCCACCCATTGTTAAATCAATGTTGGATGTCAATGGATAAGTTAACGTCAATTCGCCACCCGTACGATTAAGTTCATCGTCAAACGTAGGGCGTTCGAAAGACTGGAACAGGCGCACTGAAAAATCTTTGTAAATGGGGAAAAATCCGTTGGCTGTGTAAATCAGCGACCAGTTGGTTCTGGCCGGGCCAAAGATACCACGGTCGTAATCCAGCGCAATGTCCTGGCCGGTGCCGAACAAATTTTTCTCAGACACCGTCAGTTTGCCCACCAACCCGGTATCCGATAAGGAAAGTGCGCCGTTGAGGCTGCCCAGTTTCTTTTTCTCGATCACGGTCAGGTTTAAATCCACCTTGTTGTCATCCTGTTTTGGGCCGAACCCGACTTGAACATCGTCAAAATAACCCAAGTTAAGCATATTGCGCACCGTGTCGCGAATGGAATTGGAATTAAACAACTGGCCAGGGCGCACTTGTACAGCACGGTTCAGGACGTAAGGCTTGGTGTGTGCCAAGTTGCCGGCCACTTCGACTTCCTGCCCTGCTTCATCCGTTTGGAAGTGGCGCACTTCAATGTCGCCTTGCATGGGCAAAGTGACTGTAGTATGACCATCGTCGTAGTTCAGACGCACAGACACATCCCCCACCGAACCTTCATCAATGGCCACCTCGAGCTGACCATCGTCAAGATGCTTGATGTCGAGTGTCATGTTGCTGTAGCCATTTTCATGATAAAGGTCAAACACATTGCGCAAGATGTGGAGCAACTGCAAGTTGTCCACAGGGCTGTTTGCATCCCATTTGCCCAAGTTGGTGCGCAGTCGATCTTTGGCATAGGCTGTGTTGCCTGTGAAAATGATGTTAGAGAAATTAATCGTGTTTTCAATCAGGATGCGCGGACTGAGGTTGAATTTCAACACCACTTTGTCAAATTTGGAACCCGGTATGGGTTCAATGGGTTGATTGGGAGAAGGCACAAAGAAAATACTTTCAGTAAGCGCAGTCAAGGTTTGGTTTAACACCAAGGCTTTAACTGGCTCGGTGTTGGGAAGGGTGATCATGGTGTCAGCAATTTCTGAAAACTCTTCGTTTAACCCTTCCACACGAATTTCTTCAATGATGTATTCCACAATGGGAATGCGCAAAATATCCCCATTGATAATGGAATTATAGACATTGTTCATGTCGATTTGGAACAAAGTATAGCCGCGTTCCTGATACAGTTTTTGGATTTCTAAAACCGCGGCATCCAAATTGTTCTTGTTGATCATGGAATAAGGAAGCACATCGTTGTCTTCCAAGATTTCGATCAATTTGTCAGATTTTACAATTTCCCAGAAGAAGGGGATTTTGAGGCCAATCAGATCCCAATTGATCTGATATTGCCGGTTACCGCTGATCTCGATGCCCTGCAGTACAGGGTATTCTTCGAGCACAAAGGTGAGGATAATGCCATCTGCATCTTCTTCTGGAATGGGCGTGATGTTCTTAAAATGTCCCATACCAAAGATACGTTGTGAGGTGTTTTGTACATCTTCAATCGTGACAGTGTCCCCCACAGCGAAGGTAAATTGGTCCATCACAGGCAACAAAGCTATCTGATCCAGTCCTTCAATAATGATATCTTTGATCTGAAACGTCTGGTCCTCTTGTGCGAATGCTGCCACCGCTCCAATCCACAGTGCCATGGCAAAGATCGCAATTGTTTTTAACTTACCCAACGGCCAGTCCTCCTTTTACAATTAAACCATCCAGAAAAATTTCAAAATTTTAAATCCGTGTGACGTCAAACCCCGCATTGGGCCATTGCCCAAGCTTCCACCAGAATACGCCTAAAGCGGTGTTCCCTCAAGCAAGCAGCCCCCCATCATCCATTTCTTGATGCGATGGCGTGATGTTTTGACACGATAAAGTCTGTTCAGCTATAGCTAAACATAACGAATACTTGATTGAGATTAAGTTATAAGAAAGACAACAAAAGGAATTTCGCCTAACCACTCTGTTGAAAGAAATCATACACACTCTACCCATACAAACCGCTAGCTCCTCTCCGATGCTTCTTGGTTGCAGCCGCTGACTTCGCTCGAAGAGACTTTCGCTCAAATTCAGAAGACGCTTCTTCAGTTGGGCTGGTTTGTATCTATATCCATTAAATATAGCTAAAAACCTAAAGCAACACAAATTTACGGATCAATCAACTGATCTGATGGACGGTATTGCAGTGCTTCGGCCACATGTTGAGGTAGGATACGATTGGTGCCTTCCAAGTCGGCAATGGTGCGGGCCACCTTGAGCAAACGATGAAATGCACGGGCACTGAGGTTGAAATGATCAATGGCGCGTTCAAACATCTGGCGGCCCTCATCATCCAGTTGAGTGTGCTGGTCGATGTCGTTGACACTCATCTGTGCATTGCAAAAAGCGGCACTTTGGCTAAAGCGATCGCTTTGGATTTGCCGTGCTCTGGACACGCGATCTCGAATGGATTGGGAGGTTTCTCCAGGCGGTTTTTCCAGCAATTCTGTTTTGGTTAATGGTTGCAGTGACACAAACAAATCGACGCGATCCAACAATGGACCAGAGATGCGTTTTTGATAGCGTCGCAGTTCCGTGGGCGTGCAGTGGCAAGACTGACCGTTCTCTTGCCAATAGCCACATGGACAAGGATTCATGGCTGCCACCATCATAAAACTAGCGGGGTAGCTGACCGAGGTGAGAGCGCGGGAGATGGTGATTTGATGATCTTCCAAAGGTTGACGCAACGTTTCCAGCACAGCGCGTTCAAACTCTGGCAATTCGTCCAAAAACAACACACCATGATGGGCTAAGCTGATCTCGCCTGGGCGTGGAATGCCATGTCCACCTCCCACCATGCCTGCATACGAGATGGTGTGATGAGGATTGCGTACTTGACGTTGTGTGATCAGTGGTTGGTCATCGGGCAGCAGGCCCACAATGCTGTAGACCTGTGTCACTTCCAGTGCTTCGGCAAAGCTTAAATTGGGCAAAATGGTGGGCATCCGCTTGGCCAACATACTTTTGCCACACCCTGGTGGACCGACCAAGAGCACGTTGTGACCGCCAGCGGCGACAATCTCCAACGCGCGTTTGGCTTGTTCCTGGCCGTGGATTTCGCTGAAATCGATTTGCCATTGGTGTTGTTGTTGCTGGAAATAATGCTCTCGATCGAAGATGAATGGGGTGGGCTTGACCGTTTGGGTCAGCACCTCGACGGCTTGTTTCAATGTTTGAACTGGATACACACTTACGGAAGCGACAACAGAGGCTTCGTAGGCGTTGCCTTCCGGCACGATGATGTGTTGAATACCTGCCTTATGGGCGGCCAAGACTACAGGTAACACGCCTTTGACGCGGCGCAATTGGCCATCGAGTGATAACTCGCCCAGGAGCATGACATCTTTCAGGCTTTCCAGTGGGATTTGATTGCCAGCCGCCAAAATGCTGGCGGCGACCGGAAGGTCCAGCCCCACGCCTTCCTTGCGTACATCGGCGGGCGCAAGGTTGATGGTCACGCGGCTTTGCGGGTAATGAAAGCCGCTGTTAACGATGGCGCTGCGAATTCGTTCTCGACTTTCCTGGACTTCTTTTTGCGGCAGCCCCACCATGTTGAAGGCAGGTAAACCACGGGCGAGATCACACTGCACTTCCACCAAATTGCCTTCAATACCGAGCAACGTGCCACTGGATGCACATGCGTACAAAAGAACCTCCACTCAAATTCGAACTCGGAAACATCATGACATGACACGATTTAACATACAATGTGATACTGTAAAGGTTTGCCACATTCACTGTCAAATGTTTTTAGTTTGAAAAACCAAACCAACTCTGTTCAGGATGATGAAACGAATATTAAAACAGATGTTGCAGTCTGATCGTGCCCCCTTAATGATTTAAGGGGGTTGGGGGATTAGAAGCTTTTTACTAAATAATTTCACGTTTTTAGTTTTTTTATGTTTTAAAGTTTAAAAGAAAACGGACGAGGCGAGTGTATCCATGCCTCGTCCGCCCAAATGTTTAATTTGATTGCAACAGCATTTTCTGGATTTCTTCAGCGGTGCCGGCGAAATTGGCACCAGGCAAGCCATCCACGCCCCACTCCACAATGCCGATCACTTGACCGGATACATTAAGGATGGGACCACCGCTGTTGCCGCCACCAATCGGCGCGTCGATTTTGATGAAAGTGCGTTCAAAATCGATAGCACCTTGACGTGCCATGCGTGGGCCGATGGTGATGCCACTGCCAAATAATCCTAAATCGATTTCCACCGTGCGTTCTTGAACTTGAACCAATCCGGTTTCTTCGTCAATGCCAACCACATCCCAACCAACCAATTGAGTCCGTAAGGGTTCAGAACCGGCCAAAAACAACATGTTGTGGCCAGCACCCAATACATTGTTGACCAAGTTAGGCAAGGTGTTCAGTTGAATGGAAGGTGCTTGCTGGACTTGAAGAATTTCATCCAGGTCGATGGTGTCGTTGGCTTCACCGCGATAGATAATCAGGCTTTCCAAACGATCCACACTGCCTTCCGCTGTGGTGGCATACAAAATGGGCAAGCGCCCACTGATGCGGCCCACGGAGGCGCTGAACTCGGAAAACGGACCTGGATAGCCCAGAACAAAAATGGAATCCAATGGGTCTAAGTCGGCTGAGGTGCCCATCCAAACACGGGGAAAACTTCTCAAGGTGAAATCGTTGTTCGCCACAGCCAAATCATTAAAAAATTGTGGCAGGCTGATGATTTCTCGCTCTTCATTAATGGGCAGTAACAAGGCGCTGTCTGTGGCGGCATCACATTTTACCACGGCGGCTTCCATGCGCACCTGGTGTGCCCAGGCTTTGAAAGTGACGAATACGGTTGAAGCCTGAGAACTGCCGATGTCGCGGGGGGATTGAAGGACCACATGGCAGGCGGTCACAATGCCCCAATCGAGTTCACCGTCTGCGTCTGTGTATTCGATCACAAATCCTGATCCTGTGCCAATGGTGGTGGATTCGATAAACACCACAGCCGGGGCCATTTTGTCAAACAGAATCGAAAAATCGGTTTGTGATTGTGCCGGTTGTGCTGCCAACAGTAACGTTGCTGCAATAATTGAAGCAAACAGCCAGCGGCCATATTTTTTAATCCATACGGATGTCATTCCTGCCTCCGATAAAATAATCCGTTTCATGATCCCTCCGCCGACCAGCATAAGGTGTATTTGCCGCCTGCTTCACCGCTGAGGCCTTGAACCACGGCAATGTACTCTTTTGCTGTTTCAGATTGAACTTCATAGTTGACCGATTCGCGGCTGCCCAGGTTGAGGCTGCGATCAACTATTACGGTCAACAATGGGTTCTGGCTGGTGATTTCGTGTAGGGATAAGTCAAAATCACTGTTGCTTGGGCCAAACAACAGCACTTGAAGCAGTGTGCCGGCTTCAAATTGGCCCAGTCGCCACAATTGAGTGGCCCCCGATTTCAATTCATCCTCGATGCAATTGCCCGATGCCTGACCTCTGATCGTTAATGTGTAGTCTCCGATGCTGCTGGAACTAAATCCGCGTACGCGCACAAAATATTGACCCGACCCCAAAAGCGTTTCTATGCGTGGATCAAGGCCCTCAAAATCGTCATTCTCATCAATGAGGTCACCATCTTCATTAAATAATTCTAAAAGACTGTCTAAAGGTGAGCCAAGTGAAGATGCATCAACATCAATGGTGATGAAGCCTGGTGATTCCACCACAAAACTAAAAATATCCACATCATTGCCGGATGCAATGTTAAGTGTGTCTGAACTAAAGGGGAGTTCCACTGCAGTGGCAGTGGTCCCTGTGTTGTTTGGCTCAAAAGGGTCTTGTTGAAACAGTGCGGCATCCGCCATATATCCACTACCGCCCAGCAGCAGCATCAAACTTAAAACAATCAACTTCAACCCAGTGTGCTTCAGGGGTTGCCTCATGCCTTCCTCCTTATGCATTGCGCAAAAATCTCTCTATTTTTGAAATGTCTTATATTTTTTAAACGTCTGATCTCCCAACATGTTCCAACAAGGTAACATGTTAAAGTTCCTTTTTTGTTGAAGTTGCGTTGTGTTTTTTACGGTGCCTCCCAAGCATTTTGATAAAGGCGGCATTCATTCTGATCTACCGCGACCATGTCAAAACGCATTTCCTTATCCCAAGGGTTTTTTTGTAAATAATGTTGTGCCGAAAGAATTAACTTTTGCTGTTTTTTTAATGTAACGGCTTCTTCCGGAGAACCAAAACGATGGCTGCTGCGCTGTTTGACTTCAACAAACACCAAACAGTTGCCATCTTGTGCAATCAAATCAATTTCTCCATAACGGGTGTGATAATTGGCAGAAAGGATGATATAGCCTTGTTCTTCTAAAAACTGAGCGGCCTGTTGCTCTGCTGCCTTTCCCTTGCTGACATTGGATGATATTTTTTTATCTTGCACACTCGTGAGTGTACGACGGGTGCTCAGCCAAGGTCAAGCACTTTTTCTCGCTTTAAAAGATGGGGATGATTAGCTGTTTCCCATCAAGCGTGTGACGGGAATCATCAACAAAAGGACACTGGCAAATGCTGCAACCCACATCCAATGATTGTTCTCAAACGCCAAATTTGTGGACGCATTGAGCCAAAAATTATCCACGCGATCCTGTTCCACCAATTTGCGCTGAGAATCCAGATGGATGCTGTTTGGCGGCTGTGGGGTGTTGATGGTAAAAGAAGTCTGATCTTCGATCCCATCCCAAACAAAGGATTCGATGACAATATTATCCGAGAAAATATCAACACGAACCGGCATTCTGATCTCACCTTGATGGATCACATCAAAGGTTGTGGTCCAGGTGTCATCGGGCTGAAGTTCAACCTGAACCTGTTGAAGTGCCACATCGAGCCTACCGGTGGTGGTCAGCCATTGATCGAAAAACCAATCCAGTTCTTGACCACTGACAGTTTCAAACGAGTCAATCAAATCCTGAGTGGTGGCGTTTTGATATTTGAAATTTTGATAGTAAGTGCGCATGGATTCTAAAAAAATGTCTCGGCCCAGCAAGTCATCGAGCATCCAGAAAATGCCAGGGCCTTTGCTGTAGTTGGCAGCCACAAAGCCATTCACGGAGTTGAAGTCCACGCTTCGAGTCAAGATGGGCATGGTGGGTTCAATGAAATTGAGCATGCGACGAATGTTGGCCGGCTCGCCTCTGGATTCAATCCGATAGAGTTCGCTGGCAAAGGTGGTGGGACTTTCATCCAGCCAGGCTTCATCAAACTCATTGTTGCCCACACCGGCATAAAACCATTCGTGTGCGACTTCGTGTGAAATTTCTTCCACCAGCCCACTGGCAATCATAATGATGCCCGGATACTCCATACCCCCTGCTGTTTCCACCTGAACAGCAGTGAGTGTGTTGTACGCATACTCACCAAAGGTGTCGCTGAAATATTGAAAGCTGTCCAGTGTGATGCTGGGCAATAAGAACTGATTGAGCCACAATGTGCGAATGGTTTTGCCCTGCCACTCCACTACTTCTTCTCTAAAAAGTTCGCTGGCTGCCCAGGCCACATCGCGGGCGCGCTCGATGCGATAGGTTTGTGTTTTGCTGTTGTCATTGTGAAAAACCTCATCGACAAAATCACCACTGGCCCCTACTTTCATGTTTTGAGGGATGTTGATGTTCAGGGTGTAATCGGCAAAATCACCATAAAATTCGCCCATGAAACGGTATTCATCTAATTGCCAGCCAGCTTCATCAAACACGACCAGTTGCGGATACCATTTGGCCACGGTGTAGACGCCATCTCGAAAACCGGAACGCACCGCCAATGAGGCGGCAAACAAATTGCCAGGGGCCACTTCGACCAAGTCATGAATGAATTCAATGTTGACGATCAGTGATTCATCAGGCAGCAAAGGGGTCGTTAAATTCACCTTCATTAAGGTGTCGGTGATCGAAAATTCTAACGGTGTGCCATTGACGCCAATCGATTGAATGGCCATAAAAGCATCATCGCCAGGGTTGTTGTAAATACGATCCACTGTGACCACCAACAAACGAGACAAATCTTGCTGATACAATGTGTCTGATCCACGGGTGAAGGCATTGTTGACCACATGGAAATACAATTCGTTGAGTTCAACCTCGGTGCGATTGGTCAGGCTCATGGTTTGTACACCCGCAATAAAGTGAAAATCGGCGTTGAGGGTGGCATTGATTTCATAAGAAACATCATTAGGCAAGGCCAAAGATGGGGTTGAAAGCGTGACAATAAAAATAAATCCGGCCAGCAAACTGAATAATGATTTTGTCATGGATCAATTATAGCGAACCTGACCTTGAAATTTCTTCATCTTGCTTGAGTCGTTCGTATTGCTTACCTTGAGAGTAAATAAAAAAATGGATCAACTTTATGATTGAACAAGCAACGGCAGTACTCAGCAACGTTTTTGGTTATCACGAATTCAAGCCATTGCAACAAGACATTATCACCAATGTGTTAGACAAGCAGGACAGCTTGGTGATCATGCCCACCGGCGGCGGCAAGTCGATGTGTTACCAATTGCCCGCCTTGATATTTAACGGATTGACTGTGGTGGTGTCTCCTCTTATTTCATTGATGCAGGATCAAGTGAATCAGCTTGAGGCCTTAGGCGTGGAAGCTGTTTGTCTGAACAGTTCACTTGATGCACAAACCTATCAAACCAACATTGATCTCATCCGTAGTGGCGTGGCCAAAATGCTCTACGTTGCACCGGAAACCTTGTTGATGCCGCGAATCTTGGAGTTGCTGGATCGCTGCAAAGTGGATGCCCTGGCCATTGATGAAGCACATTGTATCTCTGAGTGGGGTCATGATTTTCGGCCTGAATATCGACAAATGGTCAATGTGCGAAAACGTTTTCCTGATGCCGTTTGTATTGCACTAACGGCCACGGCGACGCCACGGGTGCGTGAAGACATTAAGCAGAATCTTGGCTTTGCCGCATCCAACGAATTTTTGGCCAGCTTCAATCGTGAAAACCTGTTTCTGGAAATTATCCCTAAGTCTAATGCAGTGGGGCAGACTGTCGAATTCTTGAAAAAATTTCCAGATCAATCGGGCATCATCTATTGTCTGTCTCGAAAACAGGTGAATGAGCTTTCAAACACACTGGCTCAAAACGGTTTTTCAGTTCGCCCTTATCATGCAGGTTTGGGTGAAAATGTTCGTCGAGAAAACCAGGAAATGTTTATTCGTGATGATGTGCAAATCATCGTCGCCACCGTCGCTTTTGGGATGGGCATTAATAAGCCCAACGTGCGCTTTGTAATTCACTATGATTTGCCTAAAAATATCGAACACTACTATCAGGAAATCGGACGAGCCGGACGCGACGGCCTGCAATCGCATTGTCTGTTGCTGTTTAGTTATGCTGATATCCAAAAAGTAAAATTTTTCATCAATCAGATGACAAATGAGCAGGAACAACTCGTTGCCACATTACATTTGAACGATCTGCTGGCCATGGTAGAAACCGATGTTTGTCGGCGCATTCCACTGCTCAAATATTTTGGCGAGACGTTTCAATCTGATGCTTGCGAGATTTGCGACAATTGTGTCAACGAGAAGAAACCATTGGTGGATTTAACGGAAACCGCACAAAAATTTCTTTCCTGCGTCAAACGAACCGGAGAACTTTTTGGCATCATGCACATTGTTGATGTGTTGCGCGGTTCGGAATCTCAAAAAATCATCAAGTTTCGCCATCATTTGTTGTCCACACACGGCATTGGCGTAGAATATTCCAAAAAACAATGGTCACATCTGGCACGGCAATTTATCCAAAAAGGCTTGCTCAATCAGGATTTGCAGCATGGCAGCCTCAAGCTGACCCAAAAAGCTTTTAACGTGATGCTGGGCCGCGAAGAAGTGATGGGGCTTTTGGAAGAAGACACCACACCTACATCCAAACCCAAAGTTCGCCACTCTGATCTTGACTTTGATGAAACCTTATTCGAGTTGCTGCGACAACGACGCAAGAGTATGGCTGATGAAATGGGCGTGCCGCCTTATGTTGTTTTCCCAGACAAGACGTTGATGGAAATGGCCCACTTTTATCCGCAATCAGGAGACACGTTGCTGCAGCTTCATGGTGTGGGTGAGAAAAAAGCACAACGTTTCGGGGACGATTTTTTAACCATCATCAAAGAATTTTGTGACGAACGTGGGATCGGTGAAAAGCTGGAAAGCGTATCATCCTCCACTGCGACACAGACGAAAAAACGGAAATTTACTGTGATTGCCGAAGCTTACAACGAAGGTAAGTCCATCCGGCAATTGACTTCAGACTTTGAAGTGAAAGAAGAAACCATCGTCCAAAATCTTCTGAAATATCTTCAGGAAGGAAATCAACTCCGCGCTGATGGTTTCCTCCAAGCCTCCAAGTTGGATGATGAAGATCAAATGAGAGTACTGGAAATGTTCCGCCATCTCGGCGCATCCAGGCTCCGAGAGGTGTTTGAAGGCTTGAGTGAAGAAATCAACTACGATGAGTTGCGTCTATTGCAGCTTTACTGGCTGAGTCAGGATTAATTAGAAGTGGAGTTTCATGCCTTCGTGCGTGGCTTTGAACCCCAGGTTTTCATAGAAACGGATTGCATCAGGCCGGGCTTTGTCTGAGGTGAGTTGAATCAAATGGCAGCCTCGTTCTTTCGCACGATCAATCGCCCACTCAAATAATTTGTGACCAAACCCTTTGCCTCGATGACCTGATGATACACGTACCCCTTCAATCAAAGCACGCCAGCCGCCCTGATAGGTAAGATAGGGAATAAACGTCAGTTGAAGCACGCCAACCACTTCATTTTCAAGTTCAGCGACGACCAATTCGTTGTGTGGATCAGCATCGATGGTCTGAAACGCATCGATGTAGGATGGCGGCAATGGATCTTGAAAATTTTCTCGCTTAGCGCCAAGTGGATCATCCGCCAACATCTTTACGATAACAATGACATCCTCAGTTGTGGCTTGTCGAAAGGTCAATTTCATAAGCATTATTTTATCGAGTTTGATTTTGTCGTCCAGCACAGCTACGGTGTTTTTTATGAAAATCAAAGCCGCCTTGCTCAACGAGCCAAACACGCCATTTGAAATTGCCACGCTCGATTTAGAACCACCCAAAGCAGGCGAAGTGTTGGTCAAAATCAAAGCGGTGGGGGTGTGTCATAGCGATTGGCATTTGGCCACGGGTGATACTCAACATCCAATGCCGGCTGTGGTGGGTCATGAAGGCGCAGGCATTGTTGAGTCCGTTGGCGAAGGCGTGACCGATGTTCAACCAGGTGATCCTGTTTCACTCAATTGGGCCCCTTACTGCGGCGAATGTTTTTATTGCAAACTGGATCGTCCCAATCTTTGCAATACTTATGTCGATTCCATTTGGGCAGGGACAATGATGGATGGCACGCCTCGACTGTCTAAAGATGGGGAGCCTGTTTATCATTACTGTGCCTTGGCATGTTTTGCTGAGTATGTGGTGGTGTCAGAAAAAAGCTGCATCAAGTTGGATGAGCGCGTACCTTTTCCTGTCGCTGCATTGATTGGCTGTGCTGTGACCACAGGCGTTGGCTCTGTGCTGAACACGGCTCAAGTGAAAGCTGGAAGTTCAGTCGCTGTGTTCGGTGTGGGCGGCGTGGGACTCAGCACGATCATGGGCGCAAAGCTGGCAGAGGCCAATCGCATCATTGCTGTGGATCGTGTGGAGAGCAAAATCGACATGGCAAAACAGTTTGGCGCGACAGATGGCATCATTTCAGATTCAACCATGATCGGGAAAATCCAATCCCTTACTGACGGCCGGGGTGTGGACTATGCCTTTGACACCACAGGCGTGACCCAAGTTCAAGAGCAATGTTTGGGCGCGGTTCGCCCTGGCGGTGTGGTGGTTTTCTCTGGGTTATCCCCAATGGGCAGCAACACCAACCTGCCTGGGTCCGTGTTGACTCGAGAAGAGAAAACGGTGATGGGGTCTTACTATGGCACATCCAACACCGCGCGAGATTTTCCACTCTATGCTCAATGGTACTTGGAAGGAAAGCTCCCATTAGATCAACTGATCACAAAAACTTACACACTCGATGAAATCAACGAAGCTTACGAAGATATGCTTTCAGGCAAGCTGGCCAGAGGCGTTGTGGTGTTTCCTTAAGCTTCAGTATGAAAACCCATTGGTTTCCCCATAAAATATAAGCGACTCAAATAAAAAATTATCGTTTGGTGTCGAGGTTTGATTCAAGCCTCCAGAAAGGAATCACACGATGGCCAAAGCGACAGTAAGTAAACGTAAATTTAAAAGTGAATTGTCGGAAATTCTGAATATTATTACACACTCTTTGTATTCCAACACAGAGGTGTTCCTTCGGGAACTCATCAGCAATGCCAGTGATGCCATTGACAAAGTGCGCTTTGAAGGGTTGAACAACGAAGCAGTGTTTGAAGACAACAAAGAGTGGCAGGTCAAACTCAGCATCGATAAAGAGGCTGGCACGCTCACCGTGTCCGACAACGGCATCGGTATGGACAAAGATGCGATTGTCGAAAACCTGGGGACCATTGCCAAGTCTGGGACCAAAGCTTTTATGGAAAACCTCAAAGATGCTGAGTCCAAAAGCCTGCCGGAATTGATTGGTCAATTTGGCGTCGGCTTCTATTCAGCTTTCATGGTGGCAGATAAAATCACTGTGGTCTCTCGCATAGCGGGCGATCCTGCCAGTGCAGTGCAATGGGAATCCGATGGCCAGGGCGAATACACCATTCGTGATGCTGAAAAAGAAACCCGTGGCACGGACATCATCCTTCACCTCAAAGAGGATGCCAAAGACTATCTGGAAGACTGGAAACTGAAACAGGTTGTCAAAGAATATTCCGACTTTATCGAGTATCCCGTGGTCATGGACATGGAGATCGAAGAAGACGGCCTCAAAGGCACGCAGGAAGAAGTGCTTAACTCACAGATTGCTTTGTGGCTGCGAGACAAAAGTGAAGTCGAGGCTGAAGAATACAATAATTTTTACAAACAAATTTCAAGTGATTTTCAAGACCCAGCCAAAATCATTCACTACTTGGGTGAAGGCTTTACCGAGTTCAATGTGTTGATGTTCATTCCATCGAACCGACCGTTTGAATTGCAGTTTGGCGATCAGAAGTTCGGGCCAAAATTGTACATCAAACGCGTGTTAATCATGGATCACTGCGAAGCGTTGTTGCCACCTTATCTGCGCTTTGTCAAAGGAGTGATCGATTGCCCTGATCTGCCGTTGAACGTATCGCGCGAAATTCTTCAGGACAATCCATTGTTGGGTCGCATCAAGAAAAACGTGGTCAAAAACATTTTGAAAACCCTGGCCGATATGAAAGAAAACGAATATGACAAATACATCGAGTTTTATAATCAGATGGGTGATGTGCTGAAAGAAGGCTTGGCTCAGGATTTTGAGAACCGAGAACAGATTGCCGATTTACTTTTGCTTCAATCCATCAACACTGAAAAAGGCAAATACACCACCTTCGTTGATTATGTTGAAAATATGCCCGAAGCTCAGACTGATATCTATTATTTGACCGGCGAAAGCCGCAGCCAAATCGAAAACGCCCCCTATCTCGAAGTTTTTAAAGATAAAGGTTGGGACGTTTTGTTGATGACGGACCCTGTCGATGAATTTGTGCTGCCACATTTCCAGGAATACAAAGAAAAAGCCCTCAAAGCTGCGGACAAAGGCGAAATCGAAAGCGACATCGAAGTTGATAATACCGAACAAAAACAACAATTCTTACCTTTGTTTGAAACACTGCGCAAAAAACTGGATGAGGTGAAAGAAGTTCGTCTGTCCACTCGACTCAAAGGCAGCCCTTCTTGTCTGGTCAGCGAAGAAGGCGCCATGGGCGCACACATGGAACGCATCATGCAGCAAATGGGCAAGGCCGATGAGATCCCTCAAGAGGAACGGGTCTTAGAGTTGAATCCAGAACATCCCGTGGTGCAAACACTACAAAGAATCCACGGCATCAACGCCGATGACCCCAAGGTCGAGAATTATGGAAAAATCCTCTACGACCAAGCCGTCATCGCGGAAGGCTCAGCACTCAAAGACCCGGCAGATTTCACCAAACGAATCAATGAAATGTTGATTAGAGATGCAATTCAATCATGATCATCGGCATTCTTCAATGTGACTATGTGCGTCCGCAGTATCAGCATCTTTTAGATGAATACAGCGATATGTTTGTTCATTTGTTTGAGTGTTACTGCCCGGAGGCGCAGCTTCGTATTTACGATGTGATGCATGGCGAGTACCCGTCATCTATGGCTGAATGCGATGGTTATTTGATCACAGGGTCGAAGCATGGTGTTTATGAAGAATTGGATTGGATTCAGCAACTCAAAATTTATATTTGTGAATTGGTTCAGGCGAAGAAGAAAGTGGTTGGCATCTGTTTTGGGCACCAACTTCTGGCTGATGCTTTGGGTGGCAGAACAATGAAATCTGAAAAAGGTTGGGGTGTGGGGGTGCATCAGGTTCAGGTCAATTCAAAGAAACCTTGGATGGAGCCTGCGTTGGATTGCTACCACCTCAATGTGTCTCACCAGGATCAAGTGGTGCAATTGCCAGAACACGCCGAACTTTTGGGCGGCAACGGGCATTGCGACATTGGCATGTTTTCCATTGGCGACACCTGCCTGGGAATTCAAGGACATCCTGAAATTGGCCGCCCTTATCTGGAAATCAGCATGGACAGCCGCGCTGAACAAATCGGCACCGATACATTGGCCAAGGCAAAAGTCAGCCTTTCACAACCAACAGATGAAGCCGTTGTGGCCCGATGGATTTATAATTTTTTCAGCAATTGATTCAACTACTCCAGCCAATCGAACGGAATGCTGCCGGATTCACCCACGGAACCTGATGAAATGGTATAGAACAACGTCCCGTTTGGTGGACAATCTGGTTTGAAGCGTTCCCATTCCACGATTTTTTCATAGATGCCTGGCTCAACGAACAGTGCTTTCCACTGATAAGAACCTGTATTGGAGCCACCTGAGAGCTTGAGACACTCCGGCAGTGCGAGATCAAAGTCCATAGCGTCGATGTTCTTGATCGCGTTCAACACCAGACGCGATTCCAGGAATGCGTTTTGATACAGTGTGATGGTGGCAAACGGTTCGTTGGAATCGCCACTCAAATCTCTGGACAAGATCGGATCATCCAAATCGACCTCAATGGTGCCATCCCCATCATTGCCGGATGTTCCACCTGTTCCCAACAAACCATCGAGTAAATCGCACCCCGTCAACGCCAACACACAAGTACACAAAGCTAAAAAACGAATCATAACCCCTCCTCAATTTTCCTATATCATCTATAACGGATTTTCTTTCGCGTGACAAATCTTTTATAACTTAAATAACATACTGAATTAAAGGGTATTAAATGGGAATATTTGATTTCTTTTCGACGATTTTCTGGTTTTGTGTAACTTCATTTTTGATGGGGCAAGGTTTTTATGCTTTGATCCGCAAAAAACCAATTTTTCGAACAAGATCTCAAAAAACACGAGATACTTGGATAATATTTGCAATAACAACCTGCATCACAACGCTGGCTTTTGTGTGGTACAAAGTCTGGTACTTAAACGGTGTGATTTCGCGTGAAGATTTAGAGTTAAGTAATCCACTATGGTGGACAATTTTAATAATTCTCGTTATTGCACCAGTGATTCCAATTCCATTCAACAGGTACACTATAGAATTCATTAATCCAGAAGAATTTGATCAAGCTTTATACCAAACTCTAAAAAACTTAAACCTTGAGTACAAAGTTGTTTCTAAAGGATACGAAATTGAACAGCCATCTTTTCATTTGAAAGTAAATTCTAAGAAAAGTTATACATCGTTTGATACGAAAGATGTAGAAAACAAACATATAGTTGAAAAAATTTTCAAAGGTTTGAAAGAACATTATCAAACCAATAGATTAAAACGATACAATAAGTCTGGCCTTTTGGTAATTGTTTTAGCTGTGATTGCACTCATACTGAATTTATTCAACTTGACTTTTTTACTAAAGCTTTAAGGAGCATTATGGAGCCACACATTCAGCAAGCACTAGAAACAGATCGGACGATTGATATCACCACGATTGGACGTACGAGTGGAGAACCTCGGCGGATTGAGATTTGGTATTACCATGTGGGTGGCAAATTTTACCTCAGTGGGATTCCTGGGCCGCGCAGTTGGTATGCGAATTTGCTTAAAAATCCTGAGTTTACTTTTCATCTCAAAGGCAGCACGCAGGCGGATTTGCCTGCGCGTGCCATGCCAATTTTGGATGAAGCGCCTCGTCGTGAAATTATTAAAGGCGTGTTGGATCTGATTGCCAGTGATCTCACCACCGACAATGCTGACCTCGACACCTGGGTGCAGAAAAGCCCGTTGGTCGAAATCACATTTCTTTAAGTGGTATCGAGCTTATAGTTCCATCGGTACAAAATTGAGTTCGTAATCGCCGCCGTTGTATTGGATGCGCAAGCGGTCATTCTCCATCAAGAATGTTTCGGCGTTTTCGAGGCCGTCCAAGAAGCGTTGCTCCTGTTGAGCCACGTCTTCCTGACAGGCGATTTTGGTGGTGCCGATGTGGGAAAAATTAACTCGATTGCCAGCAGTCGAAAATTCTCCGAAGAACAAATTGCAGCCGGCTGAACCGCTCATGGTGCCATCATCAGCGAAAACCAAATCGATTGAGGTGTTTTCTACAGGCAACAACATCATGTCCAGTTCGCGGAAAGAATCGAGCGTCCAGGATGTACCGGCCAACTCGGACAGGCTTTGCTGAATTTCACGGAAGTCGAGACTGCGCACATCGTCGTCGTAATTCAAACTCAATCGGTCGCCAAAGATTTCAAAGTTATCCACCTTCAGCAAAGCATCAATAAATTGGTTTTCCTGATCCATAATGCCTTCGGGCTCAAGGCAGGCTTTTTCGGTGATGGCCAAACCAAAGATCGTGATGTTGCTGTCGTCGGCTTGATACGTGCCCAGATAGTTGTTACAGCCTGCCACACCATGCACCGTGCCATCGGCTTCAAACGTGATGGTGGTGGTGTCAAAAATCACCAAAAACAACGCGTCCAATTCTCTAAACGTTTCCAACGTCCAGGTGGTGCCAGCGAGTTCGGAGCCATTGCTGCCGCCGCCAGGAATTAAAGTGTGACAAGAAAATGCCACCAAGGGCAACACCATCAACAAAAGCATCAACATTCCAAGATTTTTTGAGAGCCTCATCATATCCCCTTACAGATAATAGATACCCAATTGTAACGCACCAATAGAAAAAATGTTCCAAAAAAATGGTTCTTTAGAAGATACGTTCAATCAGTTTTTACACTAATAGAGATTCCAAACCATTTGACAAATTCTCCTAGTTCACTTGAAAGTAATCCGTACTTTTCAGGTTCTTGATTCAATTTTATAGACTCGATTATTACAATAATTCTATCTATTGCTTCATCAAGCTTCAATTCATCTAAGATTTCTTTGGCTCGATCTAATGAGACCAAAATGCTTGACTTGATATGGTCTGAAGGCTCATCAACATCATACTTAGAAAGTGTTAATAACAATAATTGTGCTCCTGCCAGGGAGCCGCCGATATAGTAATAAGCTTTTTCTTTAGAGATTTTGTCAAGTTCCAATTCTTGTAGAATATTTCCGTGACCAAAATCCATCACAATACCTTTAGGAGTTTTGAATCTAATTTTTTTGATTAAGCCAGATAATTTTGAATACAGCAAACGAAATGCAACCGAAGCTACAATGATTATTGCAACTGGGCTATATAGGATTGAATTTAGATATCTTAAAACAATTCCCCATTCCATGCTAAATCAAATTATAACATGTTTATATTGTAATTACGCTATCTAATAGGCGGCTGATTTCTTCCTCGGTGGTGTAGCATGCGCAGCCGATGCGGATCAAGCCGCCTTGATCTGCGATGCCTAAGCGGTCGATCACAGTGGTGGCGTAGAAGTCGCCGTCAGAGGAGAACAGGCCTTGATCAGCGAGATGTTTGCTTACGTCGGCTGAGGATTTGCCGTTGACGGTGAAGCCGACGGTGGAGGTTCGTGGTTGATCTGGGGTGGGGCCGTACAGGGTCACGCCGTCAATTTGGCTCAGGCCATCCCACAGTTTGATGGTCAGGGCTTCGGCGCGATGGTGGAGTTCTTCAATCGAAATTTTCAAACGGGTGCGACGATCGGGGCCTTCTGCCAGCGATGCCAAAAAATCCACCGCAGCCGCAGCACCATTGATGCTTTCGTGACTCTGCGTGCCGGTTTCGATGCGTTCGGGGGCAATATCATCAACCGGTAACAGTTTTGGCACGTCCAAAGACTGTAACAGTTCATGTTTTCCGTACAACGTCCCTTGGTGCGGGCCATAGAATTTGTAAGGCGAACACGCCAAAAAGTCGCAACCAATCGCCTTCACATCAGGCAAATTGTGGGCTGCGTAATGGACCGCATCCACATACACCAGCGCACCGACAGCGTGTGCCATCTCAGTGGCTTTGGTCACGTCTGTGACGGTGCCGAGCGCGTTAGACGCCGCGCCAATGGCCAGCAGTTTCGTGTTCGAGTTCAACAGGCTGGCCAGATGATCCCAATCCAGTTGACCGGTTTCAGGATTCATTTTCGCTTTGTGAACCGTCACGCCGCGCTCTTTGATGAGTCGCAACCAAGGATCAACATTCGCATGATGATCCAACTCCGTGACCACAAGCTCATCGCCTGCACCCCAGTTGATGCTCAATGCTCTGGACACATGATAGGTCAGCGTGGTCATGTTGGGACCAAACACAACTTCGTTGGCGTTGCAGTTGAAAAAATCGGCAAACGTCTGGCGAGCGTTGGCTAAAATTAGATCGGTCTCTGCGCTGGTCGGATAATTCCAATGCGTGTTGGCGTTGTGATGAAAGAGGTAATCGGCAATGGCATCCACCACCATACGCGGCGTCTGCGTGCCGCCAGGGCCGTCAAAGTAAGCGACGGGATGCCCGTTGTGCTCGCGGGTCAAAGCCGGAAAATGGGTGCGGATTTCTTGAACGGATGCAACGTGGGTGGTCGCCATACAAATTACCTCGCTTTTGGGTTGTTTTTACACGCTTGAAACCAGTATGCTTCATACCAGCCAATGCGAGTATACGTCGGTTTTTATTGACGATCAACTTAGGAGAAATAGAAAAGGCTCAATCACAAAAAATCATTTAAAATTGAAAAGGCTTCAATCCCCAACCCCTTGATCTCAAGGGGCTACGATTTGGGATGACTGATGTTGATTCTGGATTGCGGTTCGGGATTCTTGGCATAGAGTGAAAACATGAGGGGGCGTACATGGCACACGAGATTGATTACAAAATTCATGGCAATGATTTGCAGATGGTCGAAATTGGACTTGATCCTGACGAAGCCGTACAGGCCGAAGTCGGCACGATGCTGTTTATGGAAGAAAACATCGAGATGCAGACATCCACAGGTGGCGGCATTTTCAGCGGTCTCAAACGCATGGTCACCGGCGATAATTTTTTCATCAGTTCTTTCTTGAACAAAGGTGGCAGCCTGAGCCATGTGGGTTTTGGCGCACCGTATCCAGGCTCGGTGATTCCACTGGATCTGGCTCAGATGGGCGCCATGCTTTGCCAAAAAGATGCCTTTCTGTGCGCGGCACAGGGCATTGAGATTGATGTGGCTTTTACCAAAAAACTGGGCGCAGGCTTCTTCGGCGGTGAAGGATTTATCTTGCAAAAACTCCACGGTGATGGAATGGCTTTCGTTCATGCGGGCGGCACCATCATCAAAAAAGACCTTGCTGATGGTCAAGTGTTGCGCGTCGATACAGGCACATTGGTCGCTTTTTCTGAAACAGTCGATTATGACATCAAATTTATGGGCGGCTTTAAAAACGTGCTGTTCGGCGGCGAAGGTTTGTTCATGGCGCGCATGAAAGGTCCAGGCACGGTGTATTTACAGAGCCTGCCATTCTCCCGTTTGGTGGATCGTATTGAAACATCAGCGGCTCTTATTCGTATCAACGACGAAGGCTAATGTTCGCCTGGGTTAAAAAATTCGAGAAAAAGGTAGAGGCTTCTGCCAAGCGACATAAAAGTGTTGCTTGGTGCCTCACCATTTATAAAATTATAGACAAAACAGTGCGCAGTTTTCTTCGCGCTCGCGCATTGGAAGGCAGTGCCAGTATCGCTTTTTATGCGTTCTTTTCTTTATTTCCAACGCTGTTGTTCATCATTGCAATTCTCAGTTTTTTCCTCAAACCCGCCGAGGTGAATGTCGAAGTGTTCAAGCTGGTCAAAGATTTTTTTCCAATCTCACAAGAGGACATCCTCCCACTCATCGAAGGCACGATCAACACCGTGGTGGATCGTCGAAGTTCGATGAGCATTATCGCAGTGGTTGGCCTGCTTTGGTCAGGGTCAAATGTTTTTACCGTGGTGGTCCGCAACCTCAATCGCGCCTGGGGCAGCAAATCTGCGCCGCTTCATTTCATCAAAGCGCGTTTGATTGCCATTGTCATCATTGCGGCATTGGCTGGCTTTATCACACTTTCTTTGCTGATTAATCCCATCGTGGAATTGTTGGCCAATTATGAAATCGGCACAGTGGCCATGTACCAAACGAGTTTTTGGTGGGCATTCACCCTATCTTTGCCACATTTCTTCAGTTTGTTGTTTTTCTTTGCACTTTATTATTGGGTGCCCGCCACCAACGTCCATTGGATTGAAGCTGCGATTGGCGCAGTGTTGTCTAACTTTGCGTGGCAAACCAGCATTTGGGGCCTCACCTGGTTGATCACTGAGGGCGTGATCAATTACCAACTGGTCTATGGTTCGCTCACAACCATTGTATTGATCATGGCATGGATTTATATCAGTAATCTCATTCTGTTGTTCGGCGCGCACTTGAGTGTATCCGTTGCCCAATATCGACGTCATTTGCCAGACCTAACCTAAGCACAGAAAACTTATTCACTTGAGCCTTCGAGTTGTTCCAAACCTTCTCGGATCAATTGAGCAATGTCGCCCCATCGATCCCAAATGACTTCGTTACGAGTGTTCACCATGAAAATACCGACGACATTGCGCTCGAAGTTGATCCAAGGTGTGTAGCCTGCCCCACCTGGACTGCTGGCTGTGATGAGTTTTCCATCGTCATCCACACGATCCCGCCATATGCCCAGACCGTAGGAGGTGTCTCCTCCACGTGGGGTGAAGGCAATTTCGGCATTGGCGGTTTGATCGGCAAACATTTCTTCCAACATGGTTTCGGACAAAATTTGTTTGCCATTATAAATGCCGCCATCCAGGATCATTTGTAAAAACCGACCATAATCTTGAAGCGATGAGACCACATAGCCCTCAGACAGCATCGGATTGCGCGTGTGACCATAATACGTTCGGATCATGTCCATCGGATCGACGAAGTACTCAAAGAACAGATCACCCCAAAGTTTATCTTCTCCCACAACCACTTCGGCCACACGCCCTGCCACCGAAAATGGCGCACCTGCATACGCGAATTTAGTTCCAGGCGTAGATGCCAATTGAGATTGTGCAATGGCGCGAACGCATTGATCCAGCAGGATTTCTGCTTGAAACATACATGGATGATAGGAGGGTAAACCGGAAGTGTGGGACAGCAATTGACGAATTGTAATGGTGCCTGTCACGCCTTCAAAATAGTCCAGATGTTTGGAAACAGGATCATCTAGTGACAAAAGCCCTTCATCGACCAAGCGCAGGATGGTTGCCGCCGAGATCCACTTTGCTGCAGAAATCAATGGCACAACCGTGTTTTCGTTATAGTCACCGAAGTATGACTCGCATAAGGTGATACCGTCTTTGGCGAGATACATGCCAGCGCCATCAAGTTGTAGCTCATCCACAACCTGTTTCATCATCGTCGCAGCTGGAGCCAGTTCAACGATGCAGCCATCAACATACACAAGTTCAGATTCAACTTCTTCTGCAGAGTTATCAATGGTATCTGTTTGTTCCTCTGACGATGGTCCAGATGCTTCAGAACTTGAATTGCATCCCAATAAAAAAAGACTGACCAACAATACCAGCATCCCATTGAATAAATATTGAAACCTCATCACAATGACAACCTTTCCCTTTAATGATGTATTGTAAGCGGCTATTTAAAGATTGTGACTGTCATTATGGATTTTGATGGTTAGGTGAGAGATTGCGATTAGGTCTCGTCATCTAAAGGGACGATGCCTTGCTTCAGCGCATAAATGGCGACCTGGGTTCGATCATCCAAATGCAATTTGCTCAGGATGTTGCTGATGTGGGTTTTGACGGTTTTCTCGCTGAGGTTCAAGTTTTTGGCGATGTTGCGATTGTCGAAACCTCCGGTGATTTCTTTGAGCACATCCAGTTCGCGTGCGGTGAGATTGTCAGCGGAGGGCAGTGTGCCTGCGATTTCGCCCATCATGCGTTGGGCCACGCGAGGGTGGAGACGCACTTCGCCTTTACCAGCAGCGTGAACGGCATCGATGACTTCATCGGGCGTGGCACTTTTAAGTAAATAACTGAGCGCACCTGCTTTGATCGCAGGAAACACCATTGCGTCCTGATGATGGCTGGTGAGGATGATGATTTGTGTGTTGGGGCTGATTTTACGGATTTGTTCTGTGGCTTCGATGCCGCTGAGTTTGGGCATGTTGATGTCCATTAGAATCACATCAGAGGGAGTGTCTTCGATGAATTTGACGGCGGCTTCGCCGTCTTCCACTTGCCCGATCACTTCAATGCCCTCTTGAACTTCGAGCAACGCGCTCATCCCTTGACGCACGACGGGGTGATCATCGGCAATTAATACAGAAATAGGTTCAGACATGTGGCACCTCCAACGCGACACTCGGAATGATTGCTGTGATGATGGTACCATGTTTGGGTTGGCTAACAATAGCCAATTGGCCGTTGACCTCTGTAGCTCGCTCTTCCATGCTTCCGAGCCCTAATGATTGTGTGGATCGGGACGTATTTAAATCAAAGCCACAACCATCATCTGCGATTTTGAGTTGGACCTCTTTGAGATCATAATTTAATGCGATGACCACATGGGTGGCGTTTGCGTGGCGGGCAATGTTGTTGAGTGCTTCTTGCGTGATGCGATACAGGGCTTGCTCGATGTTGATGGGCAATTCACGCTCACCACTCACGTCATATTCAATTTGGATTTTCGTTTGTTCAGCCCACTGATCAGTCAATTCTTTCAAAGCGGGGGCCAATCCTTTGTCTTCCAAAGAAGCCGGTCGAAGTTGTTGGATGATATTGTCCATTTCTTCAAAAATAGTTTGTGTCATTTCAGACAATTGTTGCAAACGTTCTTTGGCCAGTTCAGGGTCTTTGCTGATGAGCGGTTGAAGTGACCCTGCGGTTAAACTCAACCCGAAAAGCTGTTGCTTGATGGCATCGTGCAAATCGCGTGCCAGACGGTTTCGTTCTTCAAGTTGAGCAAGCCCTCTGGCTTCTTCAGCAAGTTGTGCATTTTTATCGACAAGGGTTTTCAGTTCTTTCACCTGCGAACTGATCTGCTCAGCCATGCCATTAAATTGTGAGGTGAGTTGTGTGATTTCATCATTGCCCAGAACCTGAACTCGCTGAGACAAGTCACCTGTGGCATAGGCTTTGCTGACAGCGCTGAGTTGATTGATTCGTCGTGTGAAAGACCGAGACAGGTAGGCACTCACAATCCCAGACACCAACAGTGCCACCAAGCCTGCGACCAACAATCCACCGCCGAGATAGACAAAAGCTTGTGCCATCATAGATGAGACTGCATCTCCATTTGCACGGAAATACACCCAACCCAACAGCTTGTCCTGGTCACTGATAATCGCGGACTGACCAATGTAGTGGTTGTCCTGAATGGCGTAATGGGTCCAAGTTTCGGGTTCATCAAAAATGAACTTAGCATCTTTTTGATCGAGCCAGCCCGTTCGGAATCCAGGTGGTTGATGTGCTTGAATATCTGCGCCAACAGGGATTAATGCTGTGTGATTGCTGCCAAGGACAACGCCATCGATTGAAATCAATACGAGCCAGTCTTCTTCATTCGGTTCAAAGAGATCTTCTGCAATGAGGTCGTCATCTGGGTCTTTGACTTGCTGCCACAAAGCGTCACAAAATATTTCGCCAAACGTTTCTGCGATGAAATCACAACTGAAATTTTCATCGAACTGATCGCCTTGAACATCAATTTGATAGCCGATGTCATCGGCGAAAAAGAAAGCTTGCTCACCTGCCCATTCTGCAGGGAGATTGGTTTGTAAATAAATGAAATACCCTGTGATGAGCAGGGTCGCAAGAATGAGCACGGACACCAATGTCACCGCAAGATGGGAGAGCGTGAGCTTGGTTTGGAGTTTGCTTTTCATTAATTTTGGCATTTTTTCAATTATAAGTGTTTTGCGAAAATGAAGAGAGGGCGCGTGATTTTCGCGCCCTCTCTTGTTCTTAATTCAATTGTGTCAACAAGCTGGAAACCACGTTGATCAAATCGTTGGTGCCCAAGTTGGAGCTGACTTCAATCACCAAACCATCGAGGATGAATGTGGCGATAAAGAAAGGGCCATCTTCGTCACTTAAATCTTCTACAGCCACTTCGACGCCTTGGATGCGAACCGTATCGGCAGGGGACAATTCAAAGCCGAAGTCGTTGATGAACAAATCGTCCAAGTTGTCGTAGAAAGTGTCTCGGATGACAATTTGCATAAAGTCGCCATCAAAGTTTTCGAAAAGGAGAACCGTTTCCAAGTTGCCTTCGAATTCTTCTTCAAAGGCATCGACCAATTCGAGATTGTTTGGCAAATTGGCAGGGATGAATTCTTCGGGCGCATCAATGGGGTTGAACTCGCCATCGCCGCCGCCGAAGTCATCGTCACCAAAGTCGCCGCCACCGGAATCCCGACCACCAAACTCACCTTCCTGTGGGGCTTCAAAGTTGACTGCGTTGAACTGGATTGGTGAGCCACCTGCCTGTCCACCGGCATTGATGCTGGCGGTATAGGTTTCAGCCTGGCAGTCCGAAACATCGCTGGCGAGGTTAGCGTTGATGACGATCAAGAAAAGTTGATCGTAGTCATCTGCATTCACCGTGGCCTGGCCGTTTTGGAGATCAAACACTTCAGCTTGATTGCCATTGATGCCCACCACGCGGCCTTCCAAATTGCTGTTGTCCAAGCTGATCGTGTTCAAACCACTGGCAGCAATTTCCAAGAAGTCATAGCCCACTTGCTCCACGCCAGAAGTTGGATTGAAGTTGCCATTGGAAAGTGTGCCTTCCAAGCGTACGGTTGGGTAATTGACGCCTTCTTCAAAATCACGAGTCAAGATGGACACAGCAAAGTTGTGGATCACATCATTTAAGTTGGTGCCAACCTGATTCAAAGCAGCTTCGATGACATCATAACCTTCTAAATCAACCGTTCGTTCCCACATGTTGCGGATCGTGTTGTGACCATAGTTTTCAGAGATGTGGCGCAAGAAAATCCACATGGCATAAGGGTCAGCGCTGAACTGGCAAGTGCTTGGGGAACCAACCACTTCGGCAATGAGTTCATCGGCATCATTCACTTCGTCATACACTTCGTCCTGAATCCAAGTGGCGGTGGATTCCCAGAGCCATTCCAAGGTTTCCTGGCCGTCGTAGCCCATCTGGATGGAGTGCATGTATTCGTGGGCGATTGTGGTGCGGAGCAATTCTTCCTGGAACTCGCCTTCTTCCACATAGTCATTGTCTAAACCCATTAATGAGAAGGAAGAACGGGTTTCGGTTACATTCGGAGAATTGGGGTTGTCGCCCACAGTGGTGTCATCAAAACCGCCATCTACGAATCCCGCGAGGCCTTCGCTGAGCATTTCTTGCAAGTACACATCGTAAAGATTGTTGCCGCCAAAGCCGTTGTCACTGGGGGGGGCCAACCAACCCAACTGATTGATGATGATGTCATGCACTTCTTCCAACAATTCAGCGACACGTTCCACATAATCTGATGTGCCATTATTATTGGTATCCGCACTTGGCACTGCATCTGTACCTGAACGCGTGAAGTGGATGCTGAAGTGTTCAGTGTCAAAAGTTTCTTCATTGCCGCTCAAGTTTGGGGCTGAGAAAAATTCGTCTGTTTCCTGAAAGCGATCTGCCTGAGCGCGCAAGGGTGTGTCGCTGCTTAATGAAAATACAGGGTGCGCACAAGCAGTCACACTCAACAACAACGTGAGTGCAAATATACTGAAGATCGATTTATAGAGATTTTTGCTGGTCATGATGTGCCTCCTCTAAAATTGTTCATTTTAATTTCAATTCAAAGTTTCAAATGTCTACATTCATCTGCTTCAAGCGTAAAACAAACTTTGGATAAATACATCAGGCCAACAGAGTAAGCCCACCTCAGACTTTGGGATGAGGTGGCTTTGGGGAAAATTGTTAATCAGATTGAGATGAAGTAACTTGATGCTCTTATGAACACGAAAATCCGTGGTACTTTGTTGGTGCTGTTGGCAAGCCTTTGCCTCAGCACGGCACCGACGGTGATTAAGTTTGGATTCAATGCCGATGTAGATCCGGTCACACAACTTACGTTTCGTCTTTGGATTGGGGCTTTGGCATTGTGGGTTGTTTTTCTGGTTGCTCAACCTGGAAAATTGAAGATTGATCGCAAAGGCCTCATTGCCTGTGCCTTGGCTGCGGCAGCAAACACAATCAGTTTAGGGTCGTTTTATATTGCGGTGACGCACATCGAGATTTCTGTAGCGATCGTTATTTTTTCCACGTTTCCGATGGTGGCCTTATTGTTGCTGGCGTTAAAGGGTGAACGAATTACACGGCTGCACCTCATTCGTTTTGGATTGGCATTGCTTGGGGTGTACTTGTTGGTGGGGTTTGCGGGGCAGATTGATTTGTTTGGGGTGGGACTGGTGGTGCTGACCGCCATCTTTTTTGCTGTTCATATTACGCTGATTCAATGGCGATTGAGTGAATATCGAACGCGCACGATCACGGTGTATATTCTCAGTTTCATGTCGCTTTACATGGGGGTTGTCTATTTGGCGACTGGTCATGGTGTGCCGACGATGGGGGCGGATGGCTGGGCTGTTGTGATCTACACTGGTTTAGTGGCAACGGCTATTGCTCGTTTTGCCATGTTTGCAGGGATTCGCCATATCGGTAGTGGGCAAACGGCATTGCTTGGTCCGTTGGAAACCTTGATGGCAGTGGTCTGGGCCATGATTTTTTTGGATGAACGATTGACACTGATCCAAATTTCCGGCGGTGTTTTAATTTTAATCAGCGCAGCGTTGGCGAGCCTGCAACGCAGTGTGTTGCCGTTGAAGCAGCGTTCCATTCGCAAGCCGTGAATTCTATGTCTACAATAGATGATGTAAACATGTTGACTCGATTTAGAAAGGACACATATGGCAACAGCATTGTTTGGCGCAGGTTGTTTCTGGGGTGTTGAAGACACGTTTCGACAGGTCGAAGGTGTGACTGCCACGGCAGTGGGTTTTGCAGGCGGGCACACGGAAAATGCCAGCTATAAAGAAGTCTGCTCTGGCAAAACCGGCCATGCCGAAGTGGTACAAGTGGCATTTGATCCTGAAAAAGTGTCATATGAGCAGTTGCTCGAAACCTTTTGGAATTGCCACAACCCCACCACGCTCAATCGACAGGGGCCAGATATTGGCACTCAGTATCGCTCTATCATTCTTTATTTTGATGATGCACAGAAAGCCGCAGCCACAGCCTCGAAAGATCAGTTGATGCTGTCTGGAAAATACAATGGGCCAATCGTGACTGAAATTATCGAAGCCGATCAATTCCACATGGCCGAAGATGACCATCAGCAATACTTTGAAAAGAAGGGCATTTCTCACTGCCGCGTAGCCTAGCTTCAAAAAATGTTTTTAACATTCATTTAAGAACCAAACTTCGAGCCAAAGAACAAACACACGCAGTCTAACCGTAGCCCCCTTTATGTAAAGGGGGGTGGGGGATTAGATGCCTTAACCATGACTTGGATTTTTTTGCCTATAAGAAAATATAAACATTGCCTGATGGAGGACCTTTCCCATGTCTGAGAAAATTACCCTTGAGATGTTGGCAGCCGCAGAGAAAGTGAATGGACTTGAGTTCACTGACGATGAGCGCGAATTGATGTTGGAAAGCGTCAATGATCGACTTCAAGCGTATGACGCACTGCGGGAGATCGACATAGACAACAGCGTGATGCCAGCCTTGGGGTTTGAACCTCGGTTGCCAGGAATGACCTTTGAATCGGAACAGAAATCTATCAAGCTAAGTGATGTGGGTGAGGTTCAGCGACCAGATGATTTGGAGGATGTGGCTTTTTGGCCGGTGACACATCTGTCCAAGTTGATTGAAAGCAAGCAAGTCAGTTCGGTTGAGTTGACTGAAATGTATTTGGGGAGATTGAAAAAATACAATCCTCAGCTGGAATGTGTGGTTACACTGACTGAAGATTTGGCCTTGTCTCAAGCCAAACGAGCCGATGAAGAAATTGCCAGTGGCAAGTATCGCGGTCCACTTCATGGCATTCCCTGGGGTGCAAAAGATTTATTGGCAGCCAAAAATTACAAAACGACCTGGGGCGCAATGCCTTATAAAAATCAAGTGATTGATCTGGATGCAACAGTGGTGGAACGGCTCGAAGCAGCCGGTGCGGTGCTGGTTGCAAAACTCACTTTAGGCGCTTTGGCTTATGGTGATGTCTGGTTTGATGGCGTGACCAAAAGTCCCTGGAATTTAGAAGATGGCTCCAGTGGCTCATCCGCAGGGCCAGCATCTGCAACAGCTGGAGGTTTGGTCGGATTTTCGATTGGCTCAGAAACAATGGGTTCGATTGTCTCACCTTCTACGCGCTGTGGGACGACAGGGTTGCGTCCCACTTACGGACGTGTGAGTCGGCACGGGGCTATGGCGCTCAGTTGGAGCATGGACAAGCTTGGCCCGATCTGTCGTTCTGTTGAGGATTGTGCATTGGTGTTTGATGCGATTTATGGCCCTGATGAAAAAGACAACACCGTGTTCGATTATCCTTTCAACTGGGATGCTTCTAAAAATTTATCTGAGTTGAAAATTGGGTATGTGAAAAGTGCATTTGACGAAGAACGCGACGAAGATGCGTTTGTCTGGTCGAACAAAGCCATGGATGATAACGTGATTGAAGTGTTGAAATCACTCGGCGCGGAAATGATTCCGATCGAACTGCCAGAGTTTGCTTACACCGCTGTTCGTATAGTCCTAGTCGCCGAAGCTGCGGCTGCCTTTGATGACATGACGCGCAGCAATCAGGACGATCTGATGGTGCGCCAGGATAAGGATGCTTGGCCCAACATCTACCGTGCAGCTCGAACCATGCCCGCCGTGGAATACATTCAGGCCAATCGTGTTCGTACCTTGATGATGCAAGGGCTTCATGAGGTAATGAAACAGGTGGATATTTTCGTTTGTCCTTCCTTTGGTGCAAACTCTCTTACGTTGACCAACCTCACAGGCCATCCTTCGGTGGTCGTTCCTACAGGTTTTTCTGAGGTGCCAGCGCCTGCCAGCAGCATTACGTTTACCGGCCAGCTTTATGGCGAAGCAGATGCATTGCTGGTGGCAAAGGCGTTTCAGGATGCGACTGATTTCCATCTCAAACATCCTTCGATGGCGTATTGATTGTGGAAAAATCCAACAAAAATTGGATTTTTTTAGACATTTCTTGAAAACTATTGACACTTGTCCAGGATCAAGCTATAGTGGGTCGAACCATAGACCGACGAAAGGTGGCGTTAGGATGAAAATGTTTAATACAACTATCAAGAATACTTCCTGCACCTGGTCTGTGGGGTCTTCCTGTCTTTTGTAACCGTTTAGGTTGCATCCAATAGCAGCGGAAGGTCCACACAGGGCTCTTGCCGCTGTTCTTTTCTCAAACTCCATTTGAGTTCAACTTTAACAGCGAAACACAGTGATCTATTTGTGTCCGTTTTTATATCGAACAGCGTGCAGCAGCCATGGGCTGGAAATAGGGTCGTTTTGATGCAAAGGGTGAGGTTTTTAGTTGTTTGGTTCTTGAATTTGAGGAGATACATCATGCTGCACATTAGACCATTTAATCGCGTTGAAGAAGAATATATTTGGGTTGTCAATTTGTTCAATACCGTTTGGCCTGACAAGCAGGAAACGGTAGAGGAATGGAAACATTTTGAACAGGGTAGAAAACCTGATTTGCTCTATCGAGAAGCGGTGGCTGAATTAGATGGCGAACGAATTGGCCATGTGGTTTACATGGAACCCTGGTGGAGCGAAGAAACAGGTGGGATTTTAATTGACATCATGGTTCATCCAAACCACCAATTAAAAGGCATCGGTAAAGCGCTTTATGACTACGTTATCAGCGACCTCAAAGATTTCGACCTAAAGGCGTTGGTTAGCAAAAGTCGCGAAGATCAGATCAATGCGCTGAAATTTTTAAGCAGACTTGGTTTTGAACAAACCATGCGCATGCCACGATCCATGCTGAATTTGGAAACGTTTGATCTTGATCAATTTAAATCTGCTTTTGACAAAATGGCACAACACAACATTCAAATATCAACCATGGCTGAACTACAGGAATCTGATTCGAAATGGAAAGAAAAACTGTATGAGCTTCGTTGGGCGATCATTCAGGACGTGCCATCGCCTGAGCCGCGCAAGAAACCTACATTCGAGGAGTTTGAAAAATTTTCATTGGGGCAGCCAAAATTAGAGCCCAAAGCAAATTTCCTTGCGATAGACAATGGTGAATATGTTGGTTTCAGCAATCTTTGGCCTGGTGAAAACCCAGACAAAATTGACACCGGATTAACAGGTGTGGTTCGCAGCCATCGTCGAAAAGGGATTTGTATGGCATTGAAGTTGCGAGGTTTTGAATTTGCCAAAAACTATGGTGCCAAAGTGGTTGAGACTGAAAATGAGGAAAACAATCCAATGTATCAGATCAATTTGCGACTTGGCTTTGAGCCGCAACCAGCCTGGCTGGATTTTCGCAAAACGATTCAACCGGTATCGAGTGAAGCAAAAGAACATAAAGAGGAGATTGCATCATGAGCCCTCAACTGATCGGAACTGATCAGCACCTACAGCTTCGACCATTTGAATACACCGAGGCCGACTATGAAACGGTGATTGACATTTGGCAGGCGACCTTGCCTGGATCTGTGTTGAATGTGGATTTATTGAAGCATCATGATGAAGCGCGAGATAAATCCTATCTGTTTCGGCGTCTGGTGATCGAACTGGATGGACAATCTGTGGCATATGGCATGTATGGAGAGTCCTCTAACGCGGCGACCTCGAATCAATATTTCATCAGTTGCAATGTCCAACCAGATTATCAAAAACAAGGCATTGGCAGCGCTTTTTATGATCATGTGATGGACATCTTGATGGAAAGAAATCCTGTTGAAGTTGCTGTCAGTTTGCGGGAAGACAAAATAGATTCGATTGAGTTTCTTAAGAAGAGAGGCTTTGAGATGGTGATGCGCTCGCCAACCTCAAAGCTCGATCTCAACCGTTTCAATTTTAATCAATTCGCATCGGTGAAAGAAAAGATGAAAGTAGAAGGCATTTTCATCAAAAGTGTCGTAGAGCTTGAGGCCATGAATGTCGATTGGAGATACAAGAACTACGAACTGACGATGGAAATTAATAAGGATGTGCCATCGACTGATCCTGTGGATGAGATCACCTTTGAGCAATGGCAAAAGAACTATGTGGACCGACCAGATTATGATCCCAAGGTCAACTTCATTGCATTGGATGGTGATCAATTTGTGGGGATGACACGCTTTTGGCTGGATCAAGCCAACCATGACGAAATCTATACAGGGTTGACCGGCGTGCTTCGCAGTTACCGACGTAAGGGTGTATGCACGGCACTCAAGGTTCATAGCTTTGAGTATGCCAAAGCCAACGGCATCCGATTCATCAAAACGGAGAATGAGGAAAACAATCCGATGTATGACATCAATTTGAAGTTAGGGTTTGAACCCCAACCGGCATGGATGAACTTCCGCAAAATATTTTAGTTCAAGCAACGGCAGCACAACGCAATCAAAAAGGAGATTGCTGATGAATAGACAACTGACAGACATTGCACAAAAAATGACGATTCGGCCTTTTGAATCTACCGATAATGATTACGAACAAGTTGCAGCCATTTGGAATGCTGTCTGGCCTGAGCATGAGCAGAGCGTGGATTTGGTCAAATTTGAAGACGAAATACGCGAAGCTAAGTATTGGTTTGAGCGAACTGTGGTTGAACTCGATGGGCAGATGGTGGCTTATGGCACTTATGGAGAGCCATCCTGGATGTACAAGCCGGACAAATATTTCATTGGCGGTAATGTGCATCCGGAATTTCAGAAGCAAGGCATTGGCGCCGCTCTTTACGATCACGTGATAGACATTTTGATGAAGAAAAATCCGGTAGAAATCACGGTCGGTCTGCGTGAGGACAAGGTGGATGCCGTTTGTTTTATGGAAAAACGGGGCTACAAGCTAGCGATGCGCTACCCGATGTCCAAGCTGATGATCGATGAATTTGATTTTGATCGCTATGAAAATGTCGATGAAAACATGAAGCTGCATGGCATCAAGATTTGTACGGTCAAAAAATTGGACGAGATGGGTGTGGACTGGAAGCCGAAGAACCATATGCTGTCCTCTGAAGTGCTGAAGGATGTGCCATCTCCAGATCCGATTCCAGAGATTACGTTAGAACAACACGAAAAAGCATGGCTCAGTCGGCCAGATTTTATGCCCGAAGCCAATTTTATTGCATTGGATGGCGATGAATTTGTGGGTATGAGCAATATTTGGTTGGACACGGCCAAAAAGGAAAAACTCAATACCGGGCTCACTGGCGTGCTTCGCAGCCATCGTCGAAAAGGCATCTGTACCGCGTTGAAGGTACATGCCATTCGCTTTGCGAAACAGTATGGCGCTGAGTTTTTGGAAACAGAAAACGAAGAAAACAACCCGATGTACCAACTCAACTTACAGTTGGGCTTCAAGCCTCAACCGGCTTGGACGAACTATGTGAAAGAGATAAAGGAACCGCCACAATGATTACGATAAAACGTTTCAAACATACAAAACCTGAATACAAAGCGTTTGCTGACATTCGCAACGCCATTTGGCTAGACATGCCACGCAGCGTGGCTGAACTCAAGCACAATGATGACACCTGGCATGAAGATAAATTGTTTGGTCGTGTGTTGGCTATACAAGATGGTAGATATGTGGCTGTCGGCAATTACGGTGAACCTGGATGGTCTGCGGAAAAAGGGCGATATTTCATCCATATCATGGTGCATCCAGATCACCACAACCAAGGGGTTGGCGGCATGGTGTTTGATCATATTTTGGAAGATTTAAAACCACGTAATCCCAAGGTGATCGCCGCAGAAACCAGAGAAGACCTTGATTACAGCATTCGCTTTTTGGAAAAACGTGAGTTTGAACTCAAGCAGCGCGATGCCATTTCAAAACTGGATCTGGAAGCGTTTCAACCCAATGGTCTTGAAAAAAGTTTTGACAAAGTAAAAGCCTCTGGCATCGAGATTCATACGTTGGCTGAGCTTCAAACCACAGACTCAAAATGGCTTGAGAAGATGTATGATTTCGATAAGGAAGTGGCACCTGATGTGCCGACACCGTCGCCAGTTCAATTGCCATCGATAGAGCAATACGAAAAAGATGTGTTCAGTGGACCAAACTTCGTGCCGCAAGCACATTTTGTGGCTATCGAAGGTGGTCAATATGTGGGCTATAGCGGTCTACACACTCGTGAGTCTGATACTGAAACCATGGAAACAGGCTTCTCAGGGGTGCGTCGCAGTCATCGCCGAAAAGGCATTTGCACTGCGTTGAAACTTTGTGCAATTCAATTTGCTAAAGACTATGGTGCAAAAAGTATCATTACCGGCAATGAGGAAAACAACCCAATGTATCAGTTGAATTTGCAGTTGGGTTATAAACCTGAGCCAGCGTGGCTAAATTTTGAAAAGCAGATTCAAACGTAATCAAGTACCAACACACGAGTTTCATTAGGCAACTGATCTTTAGACAACAGGACTTCGTAATTGCATGTGAAGTCCTGTTGTGATTCCTCAAAATAGCCGAGAAATGATTCAATCCAAAGGATGGTTTGAGGTTTGTAACGAAGTGTGCGAAAGTGCATGGGCACAATTAACTTCGGCTTGATCTGATCCAATGCGACCTTGAGGTCGTCAAGCTTGATCGTGGGCGAGCCGCCAGTCAGTGTGAGCAACACATCAATGCTTTTGAAAAACTCAATCTGCTCTGGGATCAAAGGATTGCCCACATCACCCATGTGACCAATATGAATGTCGTCGACCACAAAGCGATACATGCTGTTGGCTTCGGGTGGATGTTCGGGATGATCCAACGCTTCTAACGTTTCGATGGCATCAATTTGGATGCCATGCTCTATACAGTGACCCTTTTCTTGCGCCAATGCCAAGGCATCGACCACTTTGGGATTGCCAGGAATGAGATCGGCTCTGCAATGAAAACTATCATCAGGGGAGGACATGATGACCAAATTTGCTGATTCTTTAACAGCTTTGTATCCTGTTTGGTCAGGTGGGTAAGGGTCGGTGACAATGAGGGTGCCTGTGTTCGACTCAATCAAAAAGCAAGCGTGACCGTACCATTTGAGTTTCATGTATCCTTCCAACAACGCAAATAAAATTGAATTTCCACCAAATCTTCACCTTATTTCCCTGTTCCTTGAACGAAAAAAATCTTACAGTAAAAATGTCCATATTGGAACTGAAAAATATGCTTCACTGCAAGAAGAACCTCCTTATATAATTCTACCGGTGAAAAAACACCCCCCCCAAAGGGTGTTTTTTTATTTTTACACTCGTTTCTGGGAGTGGATTCTGTTGTTTTTGCTTGTTTCTTTAAGTGGGTTTGTGAAGCAGGCATGATGTGGACTTTTACTCAGCTATTAATTTTTTCTCAATCAAAAAGAACAATCCATTGAATATCAAAGAACTTGCTTTCAATGTTCAATCGTAGCCCCCTTCATGTAAAGGGGGTTGGGGGATTAGATGTTTTTTACATTTTGATATTTTTTTGGAAAAGAAGTTGTTCTGATGCCTTTACTTCAAACAATCTGATATCGAACCCTCCAAAGTATCCATCACGCCACCGAGCAATCCCAGGTAGTTTGCGCGGATGGCCCAGACGTTGATTTCAAAATTGTATTCGGCAAGGTTGAGGGTTTGTACATCGGATCGGTGTTCGCTGTGATCGACAGCCCAGCGTGGGACGAAGCCGAGTCCCACGCCGCGAGCAACGAGAGAGAGTTGGAATTCCAATCCAAACGTTTCTATGGCGATTTTCATGGGGATGTGACGTTGTTCAAATGATTGTTGCAGGATGTCGCGATACCAGCAGCCTTTGGGGTTCATCACCCAGTCAAAGTCTCCCAGTGATTTTATGGGGACTTTTTCAGGCAGGTCGAGATTTTTTGGAGCGACCACGAGTAAATCTTTGGTGTCGATCAATTGATAATCCAGGTCAGATAAAGGTGTTCGATCTTTTGCACTCAGGACCACAGCGCCGTCAATAATGCCGGCCTGGGTTTGACTCATGAGTGAGCTGCTCCAGTCGGTGAACATTTCCACTTTGAGTTGTGGAAATGATTTACGAATAGTGTCAATGGGTTGGCCCAACACCAGATCTGCTGCACCGAAGGCCACGCCTAGGCGAAAGCTGCCTGTAGGGTCTTCGTTGTGGCTGACGCTGCTGGTGAGTTCGTCGCGTGCTTTGACGAGTCGACGACAATGGCTCAAAGCTGTTCGACCAGCGGGTGTGAGTGAAGGGGGCTTGGTGCGTCGATCCAGCAAAGGGGTTCCCAAGACTTTTTCCAATTGCTGGATCTGTCGAGTGACTGCGGGTTGAGTGAGCCCCAGTCGAGTGGCAGCTGCCCCAATAGAGCCGGATTCTGCCACAGCGATAAATGCTTCTATCTGGCTGAATTTCATTTGGACAGTGTAGCCAGTGAAAATCTAATATGCAATAAACGCATAAACATTATGATCATCATTTATTTGCATTATAATCTGATTTTCGTATCCTTTTTGAGTCGACGAATCAAGTCATTGGCTGATGCAGCATTTAAGGGAGACAATATGACAAAGCGAGTCTGGATCGTAATTATCAGTGCCGGTGCGATATTGAGTGTGGTGATGGGGTTTCGCCAAACCTTCGGGTTGTTTTTGCCGGACATCACGAAACACATTGGTTCTGGACGCGAAACGTATTCCTTTGCAATGGCGTTGATGAATTTACTCTGGGGTGTTGCCTCTCCCTTTGCAGGTGCGTTTGCTGATCGCTATGGCGTAGGCCGAGTGGCGATGGGTGGCGGAGTGCTTTATGCATTGGGGCTGTGGATGATGTCCACGGCAGATGGCAGTTCGATGCTGATGCTGGCTGGTGTGATGGTTGGCCTTGGCCTCAGCGGTGCAGGCTTTTCGGTGGTGTTGGGGGCAGTTGGTCGTGCGGTCAGTCCTGCGCATCGAAGTAAGGCACTGGCATTGGCGAGCGTGGGTGGGTCGGTTGGACAATTCTTGGCGGTCCCATATGTTCAAGGGCTTATTGGCACAACAGATTGGATCACCAGTTTGATGATTTTGGCTGGGATGTCGCTGATCATCGTGCCACTTGCTCGCGGGTTGGTGGTTAAAAAAGAAACTGAATCGTCCAAGTTTCAGGTACCCAAACAATCCATGAAAGAAGCTTTGAGGGAAGCAGTCAATCACAAAGGGTTTTGGTTGTTGAACACAGGCTTTTTCGTGTGCGGATTCAACCTGGCTTTCATTGGTATTCACATGCCCGCGTATTTGGGAGATCAAGGATTTCAGCCATGGTTGGCTGCTTCTGGTTTGATGTTGATTGGCGCGATGAACATGGTGGGCACGTATGTGTTTGGCACGATGGGTGGAAAATTTCTTAAAAAGCATGTGTTGAGCATGATTTATTTCGGGCGTGCGCTTGTGTTTTTCTTTTTCTTAATGTTTCCTCTGTCGGAATTTTCTGTGTTGGCGTTCAGTGTGGCGATGGGCTTTTTGTGGCTTGCCACGGTGCCTTTGACCAGCGGATTGGTGGCACATATTTTCGGCCCTGCTTATATGTCGATGTTGTATGGTGTTGTGTTTTTCAGCCATCAATTGGGCAGTTTTGGCGGTTCCTGGCTGGCAGGATATTTGTTTGATTCAACCGGCTCTTACGAACTGATGTGGTGGATCAATGTCGGCTTAGGCATTGCTGCAGCTTTGATTCATCTGCCAATTGCCGAGCGACCAGTGCCTCGCTTGGCATCTGTGGGCACTGACTGAACTAGAAAAACCAGAACTCAAAACAATTCAAACTTCACTCAGAACAACACTTCATTTCTAGAACACATTTTCGCAGCTCAATCGTCCCCCCCTTTATGTAAAGGGGGGGATTAGAAGCTTTTTACATTTTGTAAGATCCTTAAGAGTTTTCCTTTTCAAACTAATTTGTAAAAAAACATTGTTGAGAGTGCTTTTCTTTTTGAATTGCGTATTATGGCTGGATGCCAAATTCTGAGAAGGCTTCGACACAACCAGAACGGTTTTCTGTTAATCAGCTTATCAGCATTGGGCTGTTCACAAGACTGTTGATCGACACAGGCGTTCAGGTTTTTTTCCCCTTTCTAAAAGTCATGGCCAACGGCATTGGCATCACCACGGTTGAAATGGGACGCCTCATCAGCCTTCGCAGTTCGATGGGTTTGCTGGCCCCATTATTTGGCGTGTTGGCGGATCGGAAAGGAAATCGATTTGTGATGCGCCTGGGGTTGTTTATCGCTGCGGGTGGTTATCTTTTATTGGGGTTAAGCACCAACTTGTGGACCGCTGCCATTGGCATTGTGCTCAGTGCCATTGGTTCTTTTGCATTTTTGCCGACCTTACAGGCGTATTTAAGCGCTCGCTTGCCTTATGCCAAACGAGCCAGAGGGTTGGGCATTGTCGAATATGCTTGGGCATTGAGTGGGATTGTTGGCCTGTTTCTGGTGGGGCAACTGATCGAGTTTACCAACTGGCGCATGCCGATGTTTTTCATCAGTGGTGGTCTTTTCTTTTGGGGCGCTGTTTATCACTGGTTGCCGACATCGAATGTCGATTGGGCTGAAGCTAAACCTAAAAAATCAGGTTCGAAAAAATTTGAGTTTGGGCGCATGAAATCCTTCTTTGATCTTGGAGAAAATCGGCGTTCTGCCTGGAGCAACCTCACTGTTAGTGCGTTGATCATGTTTGCAGCGACGAATCTTTTTATCACTTATGGCACATGGTTAGAGAGTGAATATAGCCTAGGGCCAAGCGTTTTAGGTATTGTGGCACTGGTTTTGGGTGTTTCGGATTTGATCGGCAGCGTGTTGGTCAGTGTGATCAGTGATCGTTTTGGAAAACGCCGTAGCGTGATATTTGGAGGCTCTTTAACCTTTATGGGTTTTTTGCTGTTGCCATTGTTCAATGTGTCGTTGATCCCTGCTGTCATTGGCATTTCGCTGGCGCGTGGCGCTTTTGAGTTTACGGTCGTGAGCAACATTCCGTTACTCAGTGAACAAGTGCCTCAACAGCGTAGCAAAATGATGGGAATTGCCACCGCTTTTGGCCTGGGTGGTACAGCGGTGGCTGGATTGACTGGCCCCTGGGTGTATGAGCAATTTAATGTGCCTGGCGTGGGCGTGCTGTCTGCGACTGCAATGGCGTTGAGTGTTTTGATTACTCTATGGTTGGTCCGTGAACCTGAATTTTCAGACGCTTAAATCTTGTGTTTGAATAAGTTATGAAGGGAGTTTTGATGCGCGTAGGTTTTTATCAGTGTTCGCCTGAATTTGGGTCGGTTGAGGCAAATCTCAATCAGTATGCTCAAGCACTTGAGGGTGTTCAGGCGGATGTGGTTGTGCTACCAGAGCTAGGAAACAGTGGTTATCTGTTTTTGAATCAAGAAGAAGTTGAATCGATGGCCGAACCTGCTGATGGTCCTACGTTTGAATTTCTTCATGCTTTGGCGAAGAAACACAACACGCACTTGGTCTTGGGATTCCCTGAGCGCGAAGGCGATGCTTTTTACAACAGTTCGATGTTGGTTGGGCCAGAAGGATTGGTGGGAGTATACCGTAAGGTGCATTTGTTTTATGAAGAGAAACTTTACTTCCAGCCTGGCAATCTTGGTTTCCCTGTGTTTGAGATTCATGGGGTAAAGGTTGGGATGCTGATTTGCTTCGATCACCTGTTTCCTGAGGCTGCAAGGATGCTGGCTCTGAAGGATGCACAAATCATTTTGCATCCTTCCAACCTGGTTATGCCGACCAAGGCGCAACTTAGCACCCGCGTTCGCTCAATGGAAAACAAAATGTTTTGGGTGATGTGCAATCGCTTTGGCACGGAAGATCGAGGCGAAAAATCTCTCACTTACACAGGTGAAAGTCAGATTGTTGATCCTGATGGGACTGTGCTGGTCAATGCCCCCAATGAGGGAGATTGTCTTCAGGTTATCGAAATTGACCCAGCCAAAGCATCAGATAAAAAAGTGACTTCGCGCAATGATTTGCTCGAAGATCGACGCCCAGAGGTGTATCAACTGTGAGCCAGGATCGGCAATTTTTTATCTCAGGATCGATGTTTGCGGCACTTGGTGTGGCGGCAGGTGCCTTTGGCGTTCATGCGCTCGAAGATCGTTTGACACCGGAGTTACTCTCGATTTTTGAAACCGGTGCGCGTTATCAACTCATCCATGCGCTGGCCTTGTTGGCCGTGGCTTGGGCATCGACACGTTGGTCTGGCAAGCCGATCTCAATTGCAGGGTGGGCGTTTGTAATTGGCATCATTATTTTTTCAGGGAGTCTTTATACATTGAGCCTGACTGGAATTCGCATTTTAGGAGCAATCACACCGATAGGCGGTGTGGCTTTTATTGTTGGTTGGATTTCGTTGGCTTGGTCTGCCTGGAAAGATCGATAACTTATTGTTTTACAATAGATTTACGAAATGCGTTGGTTGCCACCGATAGCGTGATAATGGCAAAGCCTGATGCCACGAACAGTCCCACAAACACAGTCTGACCAATTTCACCCGTGGCCAGAATGGCCCTCATTCCTTCAAGAATGTAGGTGACGGGGTTGAGCTGAACTGCAACCTTGTACCAACCCTCTAACAAATCCAAAGGCAGTTGTGCCGTGGTGATGAAGGAGAACGGAAAGAAAAAAATAAAGGCCGACTGAACCACACGAGGATTCTTGGTGATAAATGCCAAAGACAGTCCGATGCCCGCCCAAGCCATAGCAAAAATGAAGGCGAACAAAAGTATGAACAAGAACCCGATGATGCCTCCATTAAATTGTGCGCCGAACAACATGAACGTGACCAGCATAATTGAGGTCAGCGTGGCAGACTTCAGCCCCACTGCCGCCAACTTGGCAAACACGATGTACCAGCGTTTGATGGGGGCAAGGAACAAACGATCCATATAGCCGGTGCTGATATCGGTAACGACTTCTAACCCCGTGCTGCCTGAGCTGACGAAGATGGCAGTCAGCAATCCGACGGGTGCATAGAACTGCAAATAAGTGGTGTATTCAAACCCAGGCAAATCGACAATCCGTTGGAATGCCGATGAGTTGATCAAGAAGAAAAACAAAGGGATGATGAGTTCAGGGGCCAGCGCCGCATAGGGGCGGGTGGCTTGTTTGAAGCCGCGAAAAAATAAATATTTGATCTTGGAAAATTCAGTCATGTTTTAACTCCGAATGTACGGATCAACGCCTTTGCTGTTGACATCTTCATCTCGAATGCCGCGCCCTGTAAAGTGGATGAATACATCATCCAACGAGCCGTCCGCTTCTTTTTTCAAATTGTGTGGGGTGTCGGTGACGATAATTTTACCGTTGTCGATAATACTGAGCCGTTCGCACAACTCGTCGGCTTCCTGCATAAAGTGGGTGGTCAAAAACATGGTGGTGCCTTGTTGATTCAAATCTCTCAAATAGTCCCAAATCACACGGCGTGCAGCAGGGTCAAGGCCTTCGGTGGGTTCGTCTAAAAATAAAATATGAGGACGGTGCATCAGTACGGCAGCCAAATCTAAACGTCGTTTCATGCCGCCGGAATAATTTTTAACCCAGGAATCTGCCACCTTTTCCAGGTTGAGAATGTTTAATAATTCTCCAGCGCGAGTTTGAGTTTCTTGTTTGGTCATGCCATACAAATTACCGATCAGCAACAAGTTTTCCCAAGCGCTGGCCATGTCATCGAGCGTCACGCCCTGCATGGCAAAGCCGATAGAACTACGGATTTCATCATCCTGTGTACCGAGGTTGAAACCAGCGATGCTGACTTCACCTGAGGTCGGTTTGAGCAAAGTGGACATCACCCGCATGGTGGTTGACTTACCTGCTCCATTTGGGCCAAGAAAGCCAAAAAACTCGCCTTCGTTGACAGCGAACGAAATGTCGTCCACGGCTTTAAAATCGTTCTTGTAAATTTTTGTGAGATTTTTGACCTCAATTGCCTGAACACCCATTCCGTCATTGTAATTGACCTCTGTTGAGGTGCAAGGACATGGGTGCGCTTTCAAGAACCGATCATCAAGCTTCATTTGTGGTTTTAAATAAATTCCAAACACTAAGGGTTGCCGCCATGCCCACACCAATCACCAAAGGGCCGCTGCTCAACAATGCCGCCATTTCGACCATTGAATAAGGACACACACCCGCACACAAGTTGCTTGCCCATTGATACCAAGCCAAGCCTGCAATCACGCTGCCTGCACTGCCGATGGTCACATATTGCCAAAAAGTGTTTAATTTTTTCATCGTCCTGCTCCTTTGTGTTTGATGTTTTCAGTTTAGGAAATGACCATTACACACGGGTTACACTTAGGTTACGCGAGCGTGTTTGGCGTTTGGCTGTTACGCTCTATAATGCGTGGGGTAAGGGGTGGCGATGTCTGAAGAAACGTCTGCTCAAACCAACATCAAACAGTTTGGCCGCTTTGAAGTGTTTCGTGGAGAAGTTGCTCTGGAAGCAAAAGATTGGGGCCGTCGCAAAACCCAAATGCTTTTCAAGATTCTGTTGACCGAGCGTGGCCGCGTATTTTCTCAGGATCAATTGACAGATGCTTTGTTCCCTGATTTAGAACCGGACAATGCCGTGGTCAATTTACGAGGTCGAATCGGCGAACTGCGAAAAGCACTTGAACCTGGTTTGGTGAAAAACACTGACTCTGCCTATGTCCTGACCGCCGATGGCGGTGGCTACTACTTGAGTGAAACAGCACCTTTTGAGATTGACACCGAAGTTTTTGCTGAAAAATTGGACGGCGCTCAAAAAGCGAAACAACAATCGTTCTGGGATCAAGCACTCGATCATTATCAAGCAGCGATTGACTTGTATCGAGGTGTGTATCTCGAAGAGGATCTTTATGAAGAATGGTCGCTTTCATCCCGTGATCATTTTCAAGAACGATATGAACTGGCATTAGAAGGGCTTTCCGAGTGTCATGCAAAAATGAGTGACTATGTTCAAGCTGCTGAAGCGTGTCAGCAGGCGTTGAAGCTGGTTCCTCTGCGTGAAAATTTGTATCGCCAATTGATGCGCTATCACTATCAGTTGGGTGAACAAAGTGAAGCGATTCAAACATTCGAAACCTGTCAAAACATTTTTGATGAAAAATTGTCGATCACGCCATCCATTGAAACGGTCGAACTCTATGAAAATATTCTCAACAAAACGTTGGTGTTGGAATCTGATGAAGCGGCAAAGTCCATTGCGGTGTTGCCTTTTGAAAACTTGAGTGAAGATGATGATTACTTCAGCGATGGCCTGACTGAAGACATCATCACTCAATTGTGCAAAATCCGTGACCTCAAAGTCATTTCACGCACTTCCGTGATGCCTTATAAAAAATCCGATACCCCACTACGAGATATTGGAAAACGCCTTCGCGTGGCGCATCTGCTCAAAGGGAGTGTACGCCAGGCAGGCCAACAAGTTCGCATCGTGTCTCAGTTAATTCAGCCTGAAAACGAAGAACAGGTTTGGGCTGAGACGTATGATCATGAACTGATCGATATTTTTAATGTGCAAAGTGAAGTGGCACAAAATATTGCCAGTGCATTGAAAGCTCAAATCACGGACACTGAAAAAGCACAGATTGATCTGGCCCCAACACAAAATATGGAGGCGTATCAACTTTATCTGAAGGGGCGCTTTTACCTCAACCTGGGAACTTTGGACAGTTACCAAAAGGCGGTTGAATTTTTCCAACAGGCCGTTGAACTCGATGAAAAATTCGCTTTGGGCTACGCAGGTTTGGGTGGGGTTTATGATGCACTCACATTTTTCAACTTTATGCCACCACAGGAAGGCTACCTTAAAGCCAAAGAGGTTTCTCTAAAGGCACTTGAGATTGACGATCATCTGGGAGAAGCCCATGCAGCTCTGGCCAACGTCAAATTATTCTTCGAATGGGACTGGCAAGGTGCAGAAGTTGCGTTGCAAAAAGCAATTGAATTAAACCCAGGTTTCGCCACAGCACACGCTCAATATTCTCGACTCTTACTCTATCAAGGTAGATTTGAACAAGCTTATGAATATTTGAGAAAAGGTCAGGAGCTTGACCCCTTGTCGCAAAACATGAGTCGAGATGTGGGGTATTTCTTCCTGTTCTCGAAGCGGTACGACGAAAGTATCGACCATCTCAACACCGTGCTGGAAATGTTTCCGCATGACCGCTATATGTATTTCTTACTTGGGCTTTCGTATTTGGGCCAGCAGGAATTTGACCAAGCCCATGAATCTTTCCAAAAATCGGAAGATGCTGCCGCAGGACTTGATCCTTACTTGAGTATGTATCTCGCTTCCAGTCGTGGCGTGGCTTACATGCAATCAGATGAAATATCCAAGGCTGAAGACATGTTGACCACCTTAGTGGAAAGCACCATCGAACGTGATCGCGCTTCGGTGATTGCCATTCTCGCATTCGCCTTGGGTCAGATAGATCAAGGGTTCGAGTGGTTGGAGCAGGCCTTTGAACATCGTGATCCGTGGTTGTGTCACATTAACATCTGGCCTTGGGTTGATAGCGTGGTTCGACAGGATGAGCGATTCATTGACCTGTTGAAGCAAATCGGCCTCAAATAAATCAGCACGTTTGCTTCAGCCACACCACTTTGCAGTACGTCTTTGTGTTGTTGAAAAAATACCGACCATTCAACCGCCTTGGTGAGGTGAACACGACCAAGTCTTTTTGAAATCGAATCTTTCCAAGCTTTTTCAATTTGAGTGACAACTGAACGTCCTCAGCTTTTTGATAAAAAATTTGATGCTGATGACGGAAGCCGCCTGTTTTCAAAAATACACCACGACGCACGGCAAAGTTGGCCCCGCAGAAATGAGGCCGTTTGAGTTGCTGATTGATCTTTAAAAATTGTGCAAACGCTTTTTCAATGGCTTGTTTACCCACAACCTTTTTAAAACCTTGCAAATGCACAGGGCCATATAGGCCAACCAACTCAGGGTCATAAAGGAATTCAGCAGCAATCTGGCCCAACCAATCAGGGCCGATGAGGGTGTCTGCATCGGTGGAAGCAATCACATCACCCTGAGCGTGCAAAAATCCAGCCTGACGTGCCGCGCTCACACCACGCTTATATTCGTGAATCACTTTGCAATCAAATTTCCGTGAAAGTTGGGCAGTTTGATCTGTGGAGCCGTTATCAACAACAATCACTTCCACGCCGTCAAATCGTTGTTGTTCAATGTTTTTCAAGCATTGCTGAATGGTTTTGGCTTCATTCAAGGCAGGAATTACAACAGAAATAAATGGCTTTTTCATAAAAACCCCTTCTCAGTTCGTGTTGGTTTTAACTTACTGAGAAGGGGTTACAGTCTCGTTACAGATTAAGATGGTTGTTTGCGTGAATGCTGCAACGCTAGTAGTACAGCCTGACCGCCATGATAAGCTTCATGGGTGAGCACATGGTGCAGAATCCAGCGTAGTGTGAATTGGTATCTTTTGTGAGCAGCGATCATTTCAGGGTCATTGAGGTCATGCAAAATTTTTCTTGTTTTCTCACGAATGGCATCGTGTTGTTCAAAGAACCAACTCAATGGTTTTCGAGGCGGTGCAGGCCAATCCACATTCAATTGCTGCGTTTCTTCACTAAGAAGCGTTTTTAATTCATCGGGTGAACGATCCAACCCAGCTGCACCTGCATGAATCCAGGCAGCCTCCACATCCGCAATGTGCAGGATAATACCACCGAGGCTGTGACCACCATCAAACACCTGCCACACCAGCATGTCTTCGGTAACATCCATATCGTCTAATTCTTCACGCCATTCATTCGTACCGTCATCCAGCATAGACAGCAGCAGCCCAACTTGTGGGTCAAGGCCTTGTACTGGCGCTACATCAATGAGTTCTGTCATATTTGGTCCTTTTTAGATTTCTAAAGATTGGCTGTGGTTCTTTATCCATTCAGGAGTGAATTCCATATTTTGTTTGCTTTTCCTGTAAGCTTTTAGCTTCAACTTGAAAGCGAACTTCTAAAATGCCTTCACCGGTTACTCGAATTTCATATTGAGAATTTTTGGAAACACCAATTGCATGTAAAACTTCTTTGAAAATGATGATGCTGTGGCTGTTTCCAATTTTGGTAAGGCTTTTTTTATAGTGGCTCCTTAATAACAAAGGTTAAAACTAAATTATAATTTAGTTTTAACAAAAACAACCACATGAAACATTAACGAATTTTAATGACGCATTAACTTTGAGTTAATCGCTGGTTTTGTATGATGAAGATAGAGACGGGTTGACTTTTGTCGTGCTGTCCAGAAATGCTGGGCAAGTTGGTACAATCACTTTGTAGCAGTGATGTCAGGGGGTCACATGAGGATTCTCGTTGTAGAGGACGAGCCTAAATTGGCAAAGGCGTTGCAAAAGGGTTTGTCAGAGGAACAATATGCCGTAGACGTTGCCTACGATGGCGAAGAAGGGCTGCATATGGTTCGCTCAAAATCGTATGATTTGGTGTTGTTGGATTTGATGATTCCTGAAATCAGCGGCATGGAACTGCTCAAAATTATTCGGGCAGAGCAACAAGAAGTGCCTGTTATGATTTTGACTGCGAAAGATGCGGTTGGAGATCGCGTCGAAGGATTAGACACAGGTGCCGATGATTATTTGACCAAGCCCTTTTCATTTGAAGAACTACTGGCGCGAGCAAGGGCATTGTTGCGACGCGCTTCAGCGCATCCAGAATCGCAGTTTCTTCAGGTGGGTGATTTGTCGCTCGATCCTGTCACACGCGAAGTTCGACGCGGTGAGTGTTTGATAGAATTGTCTCCAAAGGAATTTTCTCTGTTGGAATATATGATGCGTCATTCCAATCGTGTGCTCAGTCGTACCGTCTTAAGCGAACATGTTTGGGGGGAATTTGATACACTGACCAATGTCATTGATGTATACGTGCATCATTTACGTGACAAGATTGACAAAAACCACGATGTCAAATACATCCAAACTGTTCGTGGGGCAGGGTATGTGTTGAAAGATGGATAAATTTCGTGCCGCATTCAGTTCGCTTCGTTTTAGGCTCACCGTCTGGTATGTGCTGGTTTTGGCGGTCGTGATCGTGGCATTTAGTTTGATTCTTTATAACACCATCGAAATCAGCCAAAAAAATGAATTTGAAGCAAAGCTGATTGCCACCGCTGATTTGATTGCCAGCAAAGCGGAAAGCTTGGCAGCACCAGAAATTCAAGTCAGTGAGATTCCACTGAAAGAAGAAATCTTTTATCAGCAAATCAATCGAAACAATCAAATCATCAATCGAACTGCCAATCTGGAAAGTTTTAACCTGCCTTTCAACAACGCCGCCAAACAGGCCGTCAATCGTGATCAGACATATTTGGAGTATGTCACGTTGCCGAACAATCAGAAAATTGCACTGGTGAGCAGAGGGTATAGTTTTCTTGGGGGTGAAGGCATCAGTGGTGCTTTGCAGGTTGGTTCATTATTTACGAGTGTTGAAAATAACCTTGCGATGTTGCGTTTTTGGATTTGGATTGTGGTTCCCACCACCTTGCTGCTGACCAGCTTGGGCGGCATTTTCTTGGCTGATCGATTGCTCAAGCCTTTGGCCAAAATCATTGCCAGTGCCAGAGAGATCAGCAGCCGCAACCTGGATCAACGTTTGCCCATTTCCAATCCCAAAGATGAGTTGGGCCGTTTGGCCATCACCCTAAATGATTTGTTTGATCGGTTGGAAAATTCCTTTAAAAATCAGCAACGGTTTATTGCGGATGCCTCTCACGAATTGCGAACGCCGATGGCTGCTATGCGTGCTGAAATTGAAGTGTCTCTAAGGCGGGAGCGAGAACGTGATGAGTACAAAGATTTAATTGGCAGTAATTTGGAGGAAGTCAAACGCTTGGCCCGTATGGCTGAACGGCTTTTGTTTTTAACGCAAAGTGATGCAGGCAAGCTGCCGATTCGTGAAGGGAAAATTCCATTAGACGATCTTTGCCGGCGTGTGGTGGACAAACTCAATCTTTTGGCAAAAGATAAAAATATTTGCCTAAGCGCAACTGAAGCCAACCCAGTTAGTGTTCATGGCGACCGAGAATTGCTTGAGCAGTTGCTTATGATCCTGGTGGAGAATGCGCTGAAATATACACCGATTGATGGCAAGGTTACCTTAAGCTGTGGATCGTTTAAGAAAAAGGCCTGGTTAGAAGTCACTGACAATGGCCAGGGGATTCCCGAACAACATTTACCGCATCTATTTGAGCGCTTTTATCGTGTAGACAAGGCACGTTCTCGAGAAGAAGGTGGCACAGGGCTTGGACTTTCTATTGCATACTCCATTGCCGCCGCACATGGTGGGCACATTGAAGTTAAAAGCAATTTAGAGCTTGGCACGACTTTTCGCGTGTTTATTCCTTTTCCAGCAGAAACAATTTAACATTAAAAGTTTTTAATGAAGAAATCTTAATCTGGCATTAACGCTGGCTTAACGATGCAAACGCTATGCTCTTAGCGTGAAACAAAAATTATTGAACAACAAAATAAAGAACGCTTTCCAGTGCGACGCAAAATGCGTTGTTTTTGGATGGTATTGATGACACCTCCTTAGAATTTCGCCCTTACTTTCCCCTTAGCCGTAGGGAGCCAAATGGGGGGAAGATGGCCCTCTAACGAATCACTTCGCTCATTCGTTAGAGGGCCCTCCCTGACTTAATGGTGTCAATCTGGATCACAATAATTGCAGTGCTTGGCGATTCCTTGCAGGACTCCAAGGAAGAAGGCTCAAAAATCTCAGAACGCCTTTGCTGAGGCACAGATGATAAAGGAGTCAACGACATGAAGTTAAAAATTTTCTTGGGTGTTTTTGTGATGGCCTTAATGGCTGGCGGCATTGCTTGGGCTTTGTCTGCCTCGGGAGTGCCTGTGACCAGAGCCCTGCAACCTGCATTTCAAACCGCAAGCTTTCAGCCACAAGCCCCTTCTATCAGCCTGGATGATCTGGACAAACTACAACTACAAACGCTGATCACCAATTCTGGCCAAAATGCCATCAAATCTGCGATTCAGCAGGTGGCCCCTGCTGTGGTGCAAATTGATGTAACGCGTTCTGTGGACATGAAGAATACGTTTAATCAAGAAGGTGTTTTTGAATATTTTTTGAATGATCCCAAGGGAAACTTTGAAGATCTGTTTGATCGTATCCCTCAATCACGTGAACGAGTTACGCAATCGTTGGGATCTGGGGTGTTTATTGAGTTTGAAGAACAGGTTTATTTGATCAGCAATTATCATGTGGTGAAAGGTGCAGAGAGTTTACAGGTGACCACCCAAAATGGCGATCGCTTTAACGCCCAAGTGATTGGCTCTGACACCACCATGGATATCGCTATTTTAAATGTAGACACGCAAGGCCAAGCTGTGCCAGTGGCCAGACTTGGCAATTCTAACCAGATTGAAATTGGTGATTGGGCAGTTGCCATTGGCAACCCTCTGGGCTTAAGCCACACTGTCACTGCTGGTATCATCAGTGCAGTGGAACGTAGTGTGAATCATCCTGAGGGCAATGGTCGCTTCCGTGCATTGATTCAAACAGATGCTGCCATCAATCCGGGCAACTCCGGTGGCCCATTGGTGAATGCCTTGGGTGAAGTGATTGGTATCAACACCTTGATTGCCAACAACGCCGAAGGCTTGAACTTTGCCATTAACATCAACCAAGTGAAACAAGCTTTGCCGCAACTGATTCAGGAAGGCCATGTGAGCCGCGCCTGGTTGGGCGTGTTTATTCAGGAGCTTGACAATGTGTTGGCCCAACAATTCGGTATCAGTGATGGTGCAGGCGTGTTGATCAGCGATGTAGTGCCTGATGCGCCAGCCATGGATGCACTGCAAAGCGGTGATGTGCTTCAGTCAGTCGATGGACAAGTGGTGAACACGGTGGCCGAGCTTCAAGATGCCATCATGTTTAAAACTGCTGGAGAGATAGTCACACTAAACATCATTCGAGATGGCCAGCCTGTGACGGTGGAAGTGACCTTGGGGCAACGACCTGATGAAGGTCAAACTACGCCAGCACAGCATCCACAAACGCAAGAGCCTGATGTTGAAGCATTACAAAAATTTGGATTAAAAGTCAGGGTGTTGACGCCTGAGAAAGCCGAAGCATTGGGGCTGAATTCTGACGCTCAGCAACTCATTATTGAATATGTGGAGCCAAACAGTCGAGCTTTTTGGGCCAGCCCCCAGCCGCAGCCAGGGGATGTGATTGCCCAGTTGAATCGACAAGATATTGCAACGATTGAAGCTTGGAACAAAACCATCAGCGAACTCGACGACAGAGCCGATGTGGTGCTGACGTTGATTCGTGATGGACGCACTTTCTTCATTGCGTTGCCATAAATAACAAAATTTGCGAGTGCATTAATTATCATTCTGTGTCGACTTTTCCGTCAATGCACTCACAGACTCCGAAATGACATAAGGGCAGGGGTATGGCCTGCCCTTATGTTTTTATCATAGCACATTCCAAAACTTTTGTTGGATATCCCGAACTCGATGAAACGCATGAATAGAGCTTTTTGTGACTGGAACGGGATAATCGAGTTTTACACCACTGAGTTCATCCAACACACTTTTCGCACTATTTTGCAAGGCATTGAGATGATACCCCCCCTCTAACAACACCGCACAACGATTTTCTGAATGATCTTTTGCTATATTCATTAAGATGCGTGTCATGGCGGCAAAGCCTGTCTCACTCACGTGCATGCCTGCCAGGGGATCGTCTGCATGGGCATCGAAGCCCGCAGAAATCAAAATGAATTGCGGATCAAACTGCCGTGCTATGGGGTCGAGTATCTCCTCAAACATGGCAATATAGTCGCCATCTCCGCATTGTGCGGGCAGGGGGATGTTGACATTGAACCCAGCACCCTCGCCTCGTCCCACATCCTCAGCGGCGCCTGTGCCTGGATAGTGCGGCCATTGATGCAGTGACATATACATAACGTTTGGATCATCATAAAAACTGTGTTCGGTGCCGTTGCCGTGGTGGACGTCCCAATCCAGAATCAACACCCTTTCAAGGTTGTGTTTGGTGCGTAAATGGTGTGCGCCAATGGCGACGTTGTTGAACAGGCAAAAGCCCATGGCTTGATTGTATTCGGCGTGGTGCCCAGGGGGACGGACAAAGGCAAAACCATTATTTGCTTTGCCTGTCATGATGGCATCGAGCAAGTTGAGCAACCCACCCACTGCAAGGCAGGCAACCTCGTAGGATTGTGCGGAGGTTGTGGTTTCAAGGTCGAATGCAAATTGATCTTGACCAGCCGTGGCGGCGAGCCCTTGGACATGATCTGGATGATGGTTCCAGGTGAGCTCCTGCTGTGTTGCCCAGCGAGGTTCGATTTTGATGAGTCCATCACGTTCGTAGTTGCTCATCAATTCGAGCAGCACGCCCAGGCGTTCTGGACATTCAGGATGACCTGGTGTGGTCTGATGGTGTTGATAGCGTTCATCAATAACAATGCCAGTTTTTAATAAATCATTCATCTTCGTTTGTGGGGCGAGGTTTGGTGAATTTTTTGAGCAGTTTGGCGCTGTTCCAGTATAGGGCCACAATGCCGAGAACGAGGCCAATCCACATGAAAAAACCGGTGCCGAGCCAGTTATCTAATGCCCATCCTCCCCCAAACATGATGCCAAACGAAAGAAAAGCCACCAGTCCGAGTTGGCCGACCAGTTCCAAACCTTCCATCAACGCCTGTACGCTAGGGTCCCTCTCCTTTTTAGGCATGAGAGACGATGGAGGTCGGAAAAGGCTTTTTGTTTATTACTCTTCCCATTATCCCTCACAAAGAAAAATGTTTTGATTATCTGAATCCACATGCACAGCCCAACCCTTAGCCCCCTTTATGTAAAGGGGGTTGGGGGATTAGAGCCTTTTATATTCATTTTAAATAAGCCGTTTTCGCCTTTACTTCGCCGTCTGCAGATACTCCGAGTTGCGAATGACGTGGATCTTGATCTCACCAGGATAGCTGAGTTGATCCTCGATCACGCGGGCGATGTCGTAGGCCAGCTTGGCTGACATATCATCGTTGACCTCGTTGGGTTCAACCATCACGCGCACTTCGCGGCCTGCCTGCATGGCGAAGGCTTCACGTACACCGTTGAATTCTTTGCAGATGGTTTCTAATTTTTCCAGGCGTTGTACGTAGCTTTCAAATGTCTCCTGGCGTGCGCCTGGGCGAGCAGCAGACAACGCATCGGCGGCCTGCAAGATGACGGCCAGCACGGTGCGAGGTTCCACTTCTTCGTTATGCGCAGCCACGGCGTGGCAGATTTCTTCGCTTTCACCGTAACGTCTGGAGAATTCTGCACTGATAAGCGAGTGGGAGCCTTCGACTTGATGGTCCACTGCTTTACCGATGTCATGGAGCAAGCCAGCGCGTTTGGCGGCTTTGGGATCGAGGCCCAGTTCACTGGCCAACATGCCGGCGAGTGAGGCCACTTCGATAGTGTGTTTCAACTGGTTTTGGCCATAGCTGGTGCGGAAGTACAAGCGACCTGCCAGCATCACCAATTCAGGGTGAACACCACTCAGACCGAGTTCAAACACAGCTTCCTGGCCGAGTTCACGCACATGGTCTTCGACCTGCTCCTTGGCTTTCTCCACATACTTTTTAATTTGAACAGGGTGGATGCGGCCGTCTTCGATCAGCTTTTCCATCGACAGGCGAGCGATCTCACGGCGGATGGGGTGGAAGCAGGACAAAGCCACTGTATCTGGTGTTTCATCGACCAAGACTTCGACGCCGGTGAGGGCTTCGAAGGCACGGATATTTCGGCCTTCTTTGCCGATGATGCGGCCTTTGTATTCTTCTCGTGGCAAGGTAACCACACTCATGCTGTATTCATTCACCGAATCGCCAGCATAGCGTTGTAACGTGGTGGCGATAATACGAAGCGCTTTGTGCTTGGCTTCTTCTTCGGCATTCAATTCGATTTGGCGGACTCGTTTGGCAATGAATTGTTGAGAATCGGCTTCGACTTCTTGCATCAATTTGTCACGGGCTTCGGACTCGGACAAATTGGCAATGGCTTCGAGGCGTTCACGTTCTTCGTCAAATAATGTTTCCCCTTGCTGAAGCAAGGCTTTGACGGCATGAATGTCTTCCTGAAGGTTTTCTTCCAGGCGAGTGAGCTGATCGCTTTTTTGCTCAATACGTTCTTCACGTTGAACTAAACGTGATTCGTTTTGAGACACTGCCTGCTCTTTTTGCTTGATCTGAGCATGAAGGTCGTCCCAGCGTTTTTGAACTTCGGATTGTGCTTCCAGGACTTTTTCTTTTTTAAGCTGTTCCCCTTCTTGCTTCGCTTTTTCAACGAGACTGTCAGTCCATTTTTCTTCTCTTTGCAGCTTGGCTTTTATTAGCATCGAGGCGATCAAATATCCAATGCCGCCTGTCACCACAGCAATAATAAAAGCGGCGATTCCAATGATTATTTCTTGTGTCATGCCAGAGACACCCTTTCATTATTATGCCCATAGGCATCGATCCTCTCCGATAGGGTGCTGTATACGGTGGAAGCTTCTGCTTACAACCGAGTGATTCCTTATAGTTTTATTCAGTTTCAATAAGCTCGATTTATTCATAAAACACCACTTCCACAACCAATAACTACAGCGACTTCGGTTCAAGATTAATGGTTCATTGATACCTATATCTAGGTCATATCAAGTTAGTCATTCCTTACAATGTATTATAGACAGACAAACGTCCAGGATCAACGACGCTTTGCCAGCACGGCGGGGAGCAATGTCAAACTGCAGAAGGCCACCGATCCCACCCCGATGATCGCCGATTTGCCGAGCACGGGCAGGCCAGGGGTGTTGGCGAAAATCATGCTGCCAAAGGCCACAATCGTAGATAAGTTGGCAATCACAATGGGCATGATGACGGACTCTGTGGCTTCCTTGGCGCGATCAGGGTTGTTGTGGAGCTCAAGATAGCGATGCATCAAATGAATGCCATTGTCTACCCCAATGCCGATCAGAATGGGTGAGATCACCATATTGGTGAGATTAAATGAAATGTTGAAAATTCCCATACCGCCCAACATCCACACATAACCCAAGCCCAGAGGGAGCATCACCAAAAAGGGCGCTTTGAAAGAACGGTACGCCATAAAGTCGATGAGGAGTGACACAAAGATGAGTGCAAACGCGCCAAGCGTAGACACCCAAAAATCTCGTTCCATGGAGATTTCCAGCCGATTTTGAATCATGGGCAAGCCCACATAGTTATCGGTGATGATATCGACCACTTCGATGAATTCTTCATAATTATCATCCAAATAAATGGCTTTAGACACACTGACAAAAACCATGGATTCATCATTCGATGTTTGGAAAATTTCTCTTGCTTCCTCAATCAGGTTGTTGGGAGAAAGTTGATTGGTTGTGGTGTCTTGCAGTTGGGCAAGCTGTAAGCGGAGTGGACCGACGTTGTTTTCCAAAAAAGTATCGTCTAGGCGATTCAGTTCACTCAAAATGCTTCGAGTTTGATCGATCATGTTTCCTAACAAATTTCGTAAACTTCTTTGACCCAGTTCATCGGCGCGGATTCTAAATGTTTGCAATGTATTTTCCATGCTGACCAGTTTGCTTAACAATTCATCTTTTTCGCCTAAATTTTCTTCCATGATGTCTAAAAATTCAGTACCACTGGCAAATTGTTCATCCAGGTCAAGGACTTGTAGCACAGACGTTTGAGCAGAGATGTTATTAAAGGAAGTAATACTGATGACCAGATCAGATTTGTAAATTTGTCTTACCTGTTCGATGGTTGAATCAAAATCTTCAGGGTTGTCTTGTAGTAAATCAAGTTTTTTTAAAGTTGTTTCTACACATTCTATCGTTTTATCAGTGGGTGATTGCAAAGTAGGTTCATCTGCTGAAGGGGTACTGAAAAATGCTTTTAGAATATATTCTAAACAGGCAGTTTGGTCTTCTCTCTCCAAGAAGAATAAAAAGAAATCACCTTCCACATTGGAATCTTCAAAGCCTGCCTCTTGAATAACCTCGCGAGCTTTTTGGGTGGGCAGCCCTTTGGCCATCAGGTCTTCGGACACAAATTGAATTCGTACTTCCGATGCTGGACCGATAATGGCAATGGTGATGAGCAGCACCAAAAAGATGACCCATCCTCGTGCTTTGATGACCCCATCGACAAACCAGGAGAGTTTGAAGCGGTAGCCTACTGGGCCGCGCAAACCACGCTTGAGAACAAGATGGACCACAACAGTCAGTGCAGGCAACACCAGTAAAGTCAGCATGACTGAGGCAATGACACCAAATCCAGCCACAACACCCATCTCATAAAGCCCCTGAGACTGAGACAACATCATGATGAAAAACACAAGTGCGGTGGTGATAGCCCCGCTGAGCATGGCGTTGCCTTTATGCAAAATGGCTTGATGTACAGAGAAGGTGACACTCTTCCCTTTTTGGCGCTCTTCAACAAAGCGACCAATGAAGTGAATCCCGTAGTTAATGCCCAACCCTAAAAGCAAGGCAGGCAATAGTGCGGTCACTAAATTGAAACCGCCAAGTAAAAATTTGGCCCAGGCTGTGGTCCAAACTGCGCCCATTGAAAGTGGAATGATGACAAGCAATGGATAAATAATGCCTCGGAATGTCAACAGGAAAATCAGCCCAATACCAACAATGGAGATAAGCGTGGTATAGAACATGTCTTGACGCAATACTTGATTGCTCTCTGCGGTGAAGGAATAAGCGCCAGCGATATAGGTTTCGATGTTGGGTTCATTGGCCAAATTGGCTTCCAGCGTTTTTTGCGTGATTTCAAGTACCCTTTTATTAAAGTTCAGCCCGACATAAGAAGGCTGACTGGGGACCACGGTGATTCTAAGTGCCTGACCATCTGCAGAAAAATCAGGTACGGGGATTTGGAGTTGCTGAATGAGTTCGTCAATCAAATCAGACAACTCAGAAACTCTTTGAGTAATTCGCCCCAGCCGATCTTCTTCACGGAAATCACCCAGGGTTGAAATGAGTTGATCGTTGTATGCTTGAAGCAGAATAATCAAGCGGGCAGTCGTGCTTGCATCGAAGGAGTCGTCATTTTGATTAAAGCCTAAGTTGAATTTGCTGATTTCTGCCAAAACCAACTCACTGATGGTTTCAGCTTTTGCAGCCACTGTTCCCTGGAAAAAGATCTCAGCTGTTTGTAAGGCATCAAGATATTTTTTTTCTTGATCCAGCACGGCTTTATTTGATGCACAATTGGATTGTTGTGAAAGCTCAGAAGAAGTGGTTTGCGGCGCAGCCAATTGTAAAGACAATCGAATATTGTTGATCTCGTAGTGACCTGAATAATCATGACAGCCTGCCGAGCCACTCAATTGATTCTCTGATTCAAAATTTAAAGTAATTGCCCTTCCGATCAATATAGGCGTAAGGGCATTTTCAGTGGCATTTACCTCGGAAAAGGTATCTAGAATCCATTGCGTGTTTTCCAAGGAGGTGGCTGTTTCAAGTTCCTGGGTGTTGGCCAAAAAATTCAGAGCATATTGATTGCTGTCATAATAAATTTCAAGCCGATTTCCAATTAAGTTGTTCAACGCAGCAGCGGCGGCCTGAAGGTTATTGATGGCTTGAATGAACTTTTCACCTTCTTGTGGGTTTGAAGCAAAGCGTTGAAATGTGGCAATAGCAGGATCAACCAAATAAGTGGCTGAGTTGATTTCACTGGGAATGGTGAGCGATTGAACAATATTGATCGCGCGATCCTTAAGCAGGCTTTTGCCCGTATCAATACTGGCTTCAGGCTGAGACAGTTTGAGCAAAATGGTGATGGAGTCCGATTGCTGTAGCTCAGCATTTCTTAGCTTGAATTGTTCAATAAGTGGATCGTTTTGTGGTAACAAGTCGAGTAAAGATTCTTTGATGGGCAAATCTAAAATGCTATACAGTGCCAGCGTGGAGAGCATTAAACTGACAAACAACACCCACCAGGCACGGTAGCGAACCAAACGGAAGATGGACTCAAAGAAGTTGATCCGAATGCGATGAAAAAACCCTCCTTCAGGCCGGGAGCCATCGGGAGGGGTTTGGTTGTGTTGGTTCATAGATTATTATACGCTACTTGGGCTAAAACGTTTCTCCCATTATTCTTCCTCGTCTCCAGCGGGAGATTCCTCTTCTTCTGCAACCTCATCAGAAACTTCACCAGCATCGGTTTCTGCAACCTCTTTAGAAGCATCGGCATCGGCCACTTCAGTGGTTTCTGCAACTTCTTCAGAAGCGTCAGCATCGATTATTTCAGTGGTTTCTTCAACCTTTTCAGTGGCTTCTTCCACGGCTTCAGTAGCCGCGACTTCAGCGACAGGTTGTTCAGTGGTTTCTGCTTCTGTATCTACATCAATTCCTTTGGCCTTTGCTTCAGCAGCTTCCAGTTCTTTTGGACTGGTGACGTCAATTTGATACCCTGTCAGCTTGGCAGTCAGACGAACATTTTGTCCACCTTTACCAATGGCCAAAGACAATTCATCATCGCGAACCACCACTTGCGCATAGGGTTCGTCTTTTTTTAGATTGATGCGAATCACTGTTGAGGGTGCCAAACTGTTTTCAATCAGCTGGTTCAAATCTTCACTCCAACGGACCACATCCACCTTTTCACCATGGAGTTCGCGCACAATGCCCTTAATACGGGTGCCGCCAGGGCCAACGCAAGTGCCCACAGGATCAATATCGGGAGACAAAGAACGAATCGCCACTTTGGTGCGAACCCCAGGTTCGCGGGCAATGGCTTCCACCTTTAACAGACCGCGTTCCAGTTCGGGCACTTCAAGTGCCAGCAAACTTTCGACAAAGCCTGGATGTGCACGTGATACCATTAAGCGCGGGTCGCCCCCTGTTTTTTCTACGTTGAATAGATAAGCGCGCAGTGTGCCACCGACTTGATAACGTTCACCTGGGATGCGCTCTTTTTCAGGCAACAAAGCTTCTGCCTGTCCCAGATTGATCCACACATTGCCGCCTTCAAATCGATGCACGGAGCCATTGATAATTTCGCCCACACGAGTTTGATAGCGTTCAAAAATCATTTCACGTCGATAACGCAAAATTTCCTGGTGGATGGTGTCTTCAGCCTTGCGAGTGGCAATGCGGCCCAGCTCACGCAAGTCAAATTCTTCAACCTTATCGGCCATTCTAATGAGGATGTCTCCAGAGTTGCGATCGATTTCTACAGCCAGTTCTTCGACCTCGCCATACTCTTCCATATAGGCGGCCTTGATTCCTTGATTCACCGCTTCATACAATACGTCGCGTTCAATGCCTTCATTCTTGGCCAGTTCTTCCATGGCTTCGAGAAATTCAATGTTCAAGGCTGCCTTCCTCTCTGGGGTTGGTGTCACCCTTGGCATCAGCAAAATTTAATTGTCAATAAAAACAAAACCCCCAGAAAAGGTTTTCTAGGGATTCATCCAATACGGCCCCTGATAAAAATACCTAATTCAAGATTATACGTTCATTTCCCAATTTTTCAATCCTTTTTTAACTTCCAACTTTCTTCCAAAAGAGGTGTATTTATTTAAAAAGGCAGGAACATCAAATGAATGGTAAAGGCTCTAATCCCTCACCCCCCTTTACACAAAGGAGGCTAAGAAAGGACTGTGAGGATTTGTACTGATATTCGTTTCTTGATGCTAAGTTTAGTTGGATTGTTTTTCGATCTCCGGTTTGCCACCTTTGTTCCTTCAATTGGTTTGTAAGTCGATACTGCTTTTACATAAAGAGAGGGCGATTAGGCTATTGGTATGGTTGAAAGTGATGTTTTTGTTTAATGTTGGTTCTTATTCAAAAAAGCCTTTCCTTGAAAATTCAAAACTCTTGCAAAGAAAAAAGAATTAGAATCAAGCATTCGCAGTCTAATCGTAGCCCCCTTTTGAAAGGGGGTTGGGGGTTAGAAGCTTTTTAAATATTTATAAGTCCTTAAAATTTTAGAAAGATGGCCTTCAAAAAAGATTTCAAATCGACTAAAGTGTGGGGTGAAATAAATCGTACGCCGCCCGGAGGCAGCCGGGCGGCGTACGCTGCTAGGTGTGACCCTTGCCCGAGAAAGGTAAATGATCAAAATACCCCGACTATTTTGATCGACCCTTCCCTAAGGAGGTTATTGCTTCAATGATGAATCTATGATATTTTTCGTCTCGTTCAAAAGGAATGGACAAGACGTGGAAAAAAGGTTCAAAGTACGTCCTGATTTAATACGGATATTGTCTAAAGAAACCTTCTGTAGGTCATTTTTTAAGTGATGCGGATAGGAATTTGAAAGGGTTAATCGTTAGTTTTTAGCTTGAGCGCCAACAATGCGGCAAACAGCGATAAAAAGCTGACCGCGTTTAAGGCAGCCACCATACCAAATTGATCGGCGGCCACACCCACCAGGCTGACTGCCCAGGAGCCGATGCCCCAACCCACCCCCATGGTGACAGCCGAAGCTGTACTGGCATGATGCGGCAAGCGCTCTTGTGCATGTGCAACAATCACGGGGTTGTTCATCCCCAAAAGCACTGCGCTTATGGGCAATGCAATCAGGCCAATCCAATTTTCGAATTGCAGGAACAACCAAAGAAATGGATAGGCCCCTGCCAGTGAAAATAAAATGACAGGTTTGCGTCCAAAGCGATCAGAAAGAGGCCCACCTAAAATGGCGCTGATGGCACCGCCAAGGAGAAAGACAAAGAAAATAATATTTGCTTCTGCATAAGAATAGCCGCGTTGCTCCTGCAAAAAGATGATGAGATAAGTCATAAATGACAGAAATACGGCATGGCGCAACACCACGATGAAACACATAGTTAGCAAAGGTTTCAACACGCTCCACAGCGTTTCCTGATGCGTGGCAGGTTTGATTTGGAAAACAGGTAAGTAAAATTTTAAGAACAAAAACAACATCAAGCCAAAGCCCAATAGAATCCACAAGCCAATTTCCCAGTTTTGCCACCATTGTGAGGAAAATTCAAATAAGAAGGCAGATAAAGCTGGCCCCAAAGCGAAGCCGACACTGCCGCCAGAAATAAACAAAGAAATCGCCATACCACGGCGTTTTTGGGCCAGCGATCCAGCCAATGCCGTGGCCTGAGGGTGAAACATGGCGGTGCCTGCACCGGAAATTACCAATGCCAGTAGAAAGCCCGCATAATTTGGCATAAAGCCGGAAATACATATAAATACACCTGTAAGGATTGGCCCCCAAAGCACCAGATTGCCTTTGATTCGATCACCCATCCAGCCAAATGCCAATTGCAGGAAAGAGGCGGCACTGGTGAACACAGTAGAGGCAACCCCTACCAAGGTAAGTGAAAGATCAAATTTTGCCTGAATCAATGGCAGCATTACGGGCAGCACATTTGCATAAAAGTCGTTGGCAAAGTGCGCCGTCATTAACGGAGATAACCTTTTCCAAAGTGGCACATAGGGTTTGGTGGCGGTCATAGCAACGCAGTGTAGGTGTTGGCTTTTGAGCGCGCAAATTCCTGTTGCGATTGAATCAGTGAACAAAGTGTTTAAAAAAACAAGGTCAAAAGCCGTTACGAATCAAAAAATCGGTGTTATAATAGATTTAAGTTGGCATTTTATATTTAAGAATTTATAGAAAAGAATAGATACCAAGGAGTTGTTTCGATGAAAAAGGAAATGTTGTTTGGCGTAATTTTAGGTGCGGTTTTAACCACTGGATTGATTTGGGTGTTTAATGGGAATGATGTTTTTAGTGAAACCCAATCTGTCATGGATATTCACTCCTCCGCATCCAAAACCTTGCAAACCCAAAATCCTACGCCGATCAATACCTCTCAGTCGGCAACTATAGAAAATGCCACTCAGTCTTCAGTTATTCTCGCGCCAGATGGTTCTTTATTGGAAAGTTTAAGCAAAGATGATTTGCAGATATTGATCACTGCTTCAGGTCAAAATGCGATTAAATCAGCGATTGAAAAAGTTAGCCCTTCTGTGGTTCAAATTGAAGTGGTGCGCCCTGGTGGCAATGTGTTGGGGAATGCCAATGCTTCTGGATCAGGTTTTTTCTTTGAGCACGAAAATCAGATTTTTATCATGAGTAACAATCACGTTACGGAAAATGCCAACAACATCAATGTCATCACTGAATTGGGCTGGGAGTTTGAGGCCGAAGTGGTAGGAGCCGATGCTGACATTGATATTTCAGTGCTGCGCATCAAAGACTTTAAAGGCCGTGATGTGCCCACCGTAAAATTCGGCAACTCTGAAACGGTGGAAATTGGTGATTGGGTGGTTGCAATTGGAAATCCGTTAGGGCTGGCACACACTGTGACTGCAGGCATCATCAGTGCGTTGGGGCGCAACATTCGCAACCCTAACACAGCCAATCGCTTCCGTGCTTTAATTCAAACAGATGCGGCTGTCAATCCCGGCAATTCCGGTGGCCCATTGGTGAACGCACTGGGTGAGGTGGTTGGTATTAACACCATGATTGTGACCAATTCGGAAGGCTTAAATTTTGCCGTTAACATCAACGAAGTGAAACGCGCTTTACCCAGCTTGGTTCAAGAGGGTCAGGTAACTCGTGCCTGGTTGGGTGTGTACATTGAAGAGTTGGATGATGTTCGAACTGAACAGTTCAATGTGCCAGATGGACAAGGGATTTTGATTCAGGATGTGATTGCACCAGGCCCATCCCTCGGTGTTTTGCAGGACAATGATGTGATCACACATGTTGAAGGCGTGCGCATAAACACCATTTTAGAACTTCAGGATGAGATCATGTACAAACAGGTAGGACAAGTGGTTCGCCTGAGCGTGATTCGAAACGAACAACCCATCAACATAGAAGTCACACTGGGAAGTCGACCCACGCAAGATGAATTAGAGAATCCAACGCTGGAGAAATTTGGATTGATTGTTGTGCCCAACAATGTGCCTTTTGCACAACGATTTGGTTTGAATATTGATACAGGCATGTTGTTATGGAATGTGACGCCTGGTAGTCGGGCTTCAGCCACTATGCTGGATTTTCAACAATGGGATGTTATTGTCGAAGTCAATGGTGAACCCGTTGTGTCGGTGGAAGATTGGTTGGCTTTTGTAGAGCCTTTAGACGATAAGGCGCCTGTCACCTTGAAGCTGATGCGTGCTGGCGTGGAGATTGTAATGACAATTCCTTAGTTTTTTGACATTTTAAACGATTCATACGAAAACCACCCTCTTTCAAGTTTTGACAGAGGGTGGTTTTTTATTCTGAATAGAGAGTCTGTGTTTCTCTGATCCAATAAATTGATATTCATCTATGAAGGGAAATCCATTGTTTCTTGTTTGAATAAGGTCTGTCATTGGTTGACAGAATCAGACCCAGTGGTTATAAATCGCTTGATTGCTATAATGAAGGTCAAACCAAATTTGCGGGAGTAGCTCAATGGTAGAGCGCTGGCCTTCCAAGCCAGATACGCGGGTTCGATTCCCGTCTCCCGCTCCATATTTTTTACATTTGGTTACGTGAGTTTGGCTAGATTGAAGCTGGATTCTTTGTGGAAAAGTAAGTTCTGGCTCGATACAAAAAGCAATCTGTTGAATAAGAACAATCCATACACAAAGAACCATGATAGAATTGGACAAAGCTTTGGTATGCTAAATGAAAAAAGCTCAAGCGCAGCTTGCGCCCGTAGCTCAGCTGGATAGAGCACCCGCCTTCTAAGCGGGGGGTCAGGGGTTCAAATCCTCTCGGGCGCGCCAGGGAAATCAACTCTCAAGTTTTAAATCAAACCTTTTGAACATTTCTATATGTAATGATGAAAGGGCAATCCATAAGATTGGATTGCCCTTTCATGCGTTTTTACCTCAAGGAGGCGTTACAAACTTTGAACAATTGCCGTCGTCGCATCGGGCCCTAGGCTGGCGCTGATTTCGTACAATAAACCGTCTCTGATGAAGGCGGCTTCGGTGAACATCATGCGGGTGGTGGTTTCATTCACACGCACTTCAATGTCAAGTGTGCCCAACAACACTTGCTGACCATTGATGTCAACTATCTGAAATTCGATATCGTCGAATGCATTGAACAAGGCAGCGTCTGCGGGATTGGCGAACTCGATGTCGATATCTTCAAAGTCGTCAAATCCTTCGTCAGATGAGTCTCCAAAATCTTCGAAGTCATCTTCAAAAAAGCCATCAGCACAGTCGTCAAACGCAGAAAGTTCATCAAAATCATCTCTAAATTCATCTTGTGAAGTCGCCTGATCAGTTGAATCAAGTGGCGTTTCATACAGCGCCTGTAATTCTTCGATGGATGTAAATTCACTTGCCGACACGCTGATGCTCACAAAACCTTCTGCGCCGTCCTCATAGGTGGCGATGCCAGCACAACGGTCAACAAAGGTGTCGCTCAAAGAGAAGCCTTCAGGCACTGCTGCGTTGGTCAGTTGTGCCAACACAGCTTCCACATCCAAGTTGGGCAAGGGGGCTGCGGCTTCGGGCGATTCAGGTTGGCCTTGGGTTGGATTCACAAAACTGAGCAACCCAAAAACACCAACAGTAAAGATTAAAGCGGCTTTCCATAACATATTTTTTTGATTGAACATACAATCATCCTTTCGTGAGGGTGAGATTCAATTGCGACCCTTCACCTTCCAGGCTAAACACAGCATCTGAAGAAAGTCTGAAGAACAACTGAAGAACATCTGATCTCTCTAAATGATTTTCAAAACAGCATCCATTACTCAAATCAGAAGATGGTTGCATTCGGCTAAAAGAGATTTTTCTGTTTAGGGGATGAAAGGTTAACTAGGAGAGGAAATAGGCAAATAAATTGAGAATTGGCTGCCTTGATGAAGCCCCTTGCTACTAACCTCGACTCGTCCACCGTGCGAGGTGATGATGGCTTTGACAATGGCCAGCCCCAATCCTGCGCCGCCACTATCACGGCCTGGATCATGGTCGGTGCGATAAAAGCGCTCAAAAAGATGAGGCAAATCTCTGTTTGAGATGCCCTTTCCTGTATCACAAATTTGGAGGGTCATTTCTGTTGAAATCGCATTGACTCGAACAATGATCTTGCCGCCACTTGGCGTGTGCTTCAGGCTGTTTGCCAACAAGTTATCGACCACTTGGCGCAAGCGTCTTGGGTCCACATTCAGTTGAGGTAAGCTCGATTCAATTTCTGTGCCCAGTTGAATATTTTGTTCTTGAGCCACCACCTCGAAAAAATCCACGGCATCTTGAATCAATGAGCCGATATCCGTGAGGTGGGCATCCAAAGTGAGTTGATCGGCCTCTGCCTGAGCGAGCAGGTGCAGATCGTTCACCAAGCGATTGAGATGTCTTGTCTGGTTGTAGAGTAGCCCGATTTCTGCATTGTTTGGCGCATACACACCGTCTAAAATGGCGCGTAAATTGCCTTCCAGGACCGTTATAGGCGTTCGCAGTTCGTGGGCGACATCTGCCATCAGGTTGTGGCGAATCTGTTCGGCTCGCCCTAGCTGGGTCGCCATACTGTTGAATGAACTGGCCAGTGCTTCAATTTCCTGACTGCTGTGGACTTCGACCCGATGTTCAAATTCATGACGCCCAATGGCTTGAGCCGCTTCTACAAGCTTGCCGACAGGGCGGCTGATCGAACGGCTGAGCCAGACACCGGCCAACAATGCCAAAGCCACACTGATGCCCAAAGACCACAACAGCGTGTCTCGATCTGAAAGACCAAAGAGAAAAGGTTCTTCTGGGAAATATTGCATCTCTTCCAGGTATTCCATTTCCTCCAAGGTCAAGGAATCAAAATCTAGATCAAGAGCGGGATCGTAAAAAGGCTCTGGCTGGTTCCATTCAATCAAAAAATAAGTCAACAGAGGCAACAAGGTAACAAACACGAGCAATGTGCCTATGACTAAACTCAACCGTACCCACATTCGATTCATGCAGCGTCCCTTACAAACCGATAGCCGACGCCATGCACGGTTTCGACATATTTGGGCTGTTTGGGATCGGTTTCAATTTTGCGTCTCAGGTTTTTGATGTGCGTGTCTAACGTACGACTGCCACCTTCAAACGAATATCCCAACGCACATTCCAACAACTCATCTCGATGATAAGTGTAGCCTGGATGCTCCATTAAAAGTTTAAGTAGTTCAAATTCCGTTCGGGTTAAATCAACATCCTTGCCCAAAATGATTAAAGTTCGGCGTCCAACATCAAGCGTCAATGGACCATGACTCAGCAAAGGCGCAGGGGCTGAGCCCATCTGGTTGCGACGCAGTTGCGCGCGAACTCGGGCCACCACTTCTCTTGGATTGAAGGGTTTGGTGATATAATCATCCGCTCCAATTTCCAACCCTACAATCTTATCACTGTCTTCCACCCGTGCGGTCAACATGAGAATAGGAAGGGTGCTTAAGTGGGTATCTGCTCGAACCTGACGTGTTAAATCCAATCCGTTGCCATCAGGCAAACCTAAGTCGAGAACCATCAGATCTGGTTTTTCCAGCTTCAACAAGGCTTTTGCCGTTTCAGCATCAAAGGCGGGGAGTACGCCAAAACCTGCCTGTTGTAAATATTCTTTCAACAAGCGCACGATGTTTCGATCATCATCTACAACCAGAATCTTGGCCATCTTCATGCTCATGGTAGCACACATCCGTTAACGGCTTTTGCTGTCACCAATTCATGATATCAACCGATTGTGAAGAAGTTCTGAAGATTCAATTGTTTATGCGGAGGCCTGAATCAATATTTCGGCAAAGTGAAGTGGAAACACGCACCGCCATCGGATGAATTTTCTGCCCAGATTTTTCCACCATGAGCATCAATCAAAGCTTTAACGATTGCCAAGCCAAGGCCACTGCCGCCGCTTTGTCGGGAGCGGGATTTGTCTGCCCGATAGAAGCGGTCGAACAGATGATCCAAATCTTCCTGACTAAAACCCGTCCCTGTGTCACAGACACTCACTTGGATGAATTTAGGATCATCAAGCTGGAAAGCTTTGATACGGATGCGGCCTCCTTTAGATGTGTAGCGCGAGGCATTGCTCAGCAGATTGAGAAACACTTGTTCCAGGCGTTGGAAATCAGCATGTAGAGGGGGCAAGGTTTTTGGCACGTCAATGACCAGTTCGATGTCCTGTTCTTCAAATTGAACTTCGATGGTGGTTTGAATGTGTTCCAATAACTGATTGAGATCAATGGCTTTTGTATAAATCGAAAGCCTGCCGGCATCGGCCAAAGCCAATTCTTGCAAATCATCGACCAATCGAGCGACCAGTAAGGTTTTGGTGTGCAATGCTGCAAAGTTTTCAGCGGTAGGCTCCAGCACATCATCCATCAAGCCTTCAAGGCCGGAGCGTACCACGCTGATGGGGGTGCGAAGTTCATGGGCCACATCGGCGATCATCTGACGTTTCACGTCTTCAGATTGTTCCAGGCTGGCGGCCATTTCATTAAAGGATGCGCCGAGGCGTCCTAACTCATCACGTCCGCGAACGGGCACACGTTGTCTCAGGTTGCCCTGCATGATTTGGCGTGCGCCTGTGTCGAGGGTGCGCAGTGGCCCTGTAAGCTGGCGCAATAGGCCAAATCCAAGCAGCAACGCAATGCCACCCATCGTTCCACCAGCCAGCCATAAGGAGTTGTCCACAAGATCCAAAAACTCTTCGCCCAGCGGGTTAATTTGCTCAGCGACTCTAGAGACGAGGACATGGTCATTGACCAGCACGTTGTCACCGACACTGATTCCATGATAGCCTGTTAGGTGAATTTCTTCTTCTAAAGGTTCGTTTCCATCTGTTTGTGGAGTGAGCTTGACACCAGTGATATCCAGATTCCACAAGCGGGATTTTATGTGATCTGGAACAGATTCAATGTCTTCGATTGGAGAGTGATTTCCAAACTCGTCTGTGGTATAAAATTCAGCTTGAGCTTTCCCCATCTTGATCATTTTAGATAAACTGTCAGGGTCGGAAAGCTGCTCTATAAATACGCTGAAAGCTTGCACGTAAAGTTGTTCTTGAAGGTCGATATTGCTCACAGTGAAATCTGAAAAAGCTTGATCAACTGCTTGGCTGATAAAAAAGTGGCTTACGCCTACGGAAAGTGCCGTGACCAGAATGAATGACAACAACAATTTGGTTTGAAAAGACAGTTGGAATCGCTTTTTCATTTTGGTCCGCCTTCCGAAACAAACTTATATCCCACACCAAAAACGGTCAGAATGTATTGAGGGTGCTTGTTGTCCGGCTCAATTTTTTGCCGCAGGCGTTTGATGTGGGTGTCCACGGATCGTTCGAAACTTTCATAGGTGTTGCCACGTAATGTTTCGAGCAAATGAAGACGGGTGAAGACGCGACCTGGAAATTCCATCAGATGTGCCAATAAATCAAATTCCATTGGGGTGAGTTCGATGGGTTGTTCTTTGATCCAAACTTCACGTTGTGTGACATCGAGGTAAATGTCATCACACTCCAATACCGTGTTTTTATGCCATTCGGTTTCGGTGCGCCGTAGCACAGCCCGCACCCGCGAAACCAGTTCTCGCGGGCTGAAGGGTTTGACTACATAGTCATCTGCGCCCAGTTCAAGGCCCGTAATGCGGTCTATCTCGTCTTTACGGGCGGTCAACATGATGATGGGCACGTCTGATTTTTTGCGAATCTGACGAGTGATGTCGAAGCCGTCGCTGCCTGGCAGCATCAAATCCAGGATCACCAGTGAGGGTTGGGTCATTTCAAAAATTTCATAAGCAGAGGCCCCGTCTTCCACAGCGACCACACAATATCCTGCCTGCTCCAAGTACGCTTGGATCAGTTTGACCACCCAGGCTTCATCTTCTACAACCAATATGCGTTTGCTCACATCACTCACCCTTTTTTGCAGACTGGGCTTATTATACTGGCCTCCCTCACATCAATGCCCTGGGCCACTGCCCAAGCCTGGACCAAGGCCGCCTCCACCAAAAGCGCTGGCAGGTTGTTTGAAGGTCACCAATTGAATCTCACCGCGTTGCAGGGTTGTGGTGATGGGATTGCCTTGGTCATCTGTCACACCGGCACGTTGAAATTGCAACATGCTGTTTTCGTCCAATACACCGGAGAGACGGTCGCCCACTTCCATGGTAATGAAATCCTGTCCCTCTTCCGCATTTGCTCCCAATTGAACGTTGTCAAGATCTTCAACGTTAATGGTCAACGTGCCAAAGCTGTTGGAGTGAAATGTCACTTGTTCATTCAGAACTGTGCCACTCCACAGTTGCTGATTGGGGTATACCAATAAATCGTAAGCGGTTAAAGCTTTGGCATATTGGGCAGACAAGTTTTGAATTTGCAGGCCTGTGGTCACACGCATGAACACACGCGGGCCATTACCATCGCCTTCGGAAACTTCGTTGATGGTTTGGTTGAACATTGTCATATATACATCCGATTTGGCCACCTGAATCGGTTCACCAGTGGGGCTGATGATGGTGAGTGTATCGATCTGTAATTCACCTTTAAGTTGTTCTCCATTGGTGAGGGATAATTGATCCAATCCATCCTGGAAAATCATGTTGCCAATGTCTGCTCGCTGGAGGGTGCGCTCATTGCCATTTTCAACATTGAACTGAAGTTCATTCAATTCCACTCGGCCGCTTAATGCGCCGCCGTCTCTCAAAAAAGTAAGGTCGCTGTGGAACATGGCGGCGAGGAAATAACCCATTGCCGCACGTGCACCCGTGCCACCGACTTGGATTTCTACTGCATGCTCCTGGGCGTAAGTGGCCAGCCCGCCCATAAGTAAGGTGATCATTAGTAAACTTGTGATTAAGGTGCGAAATTTTTTCATCGAAAAACTCCTTGCTAATAATGTCAAGTCAAAATTACTTTCACTGAAATCTAAGGAAGGCTTCCTGAGGTTTGAGCTTCGAAAGCCGTAAAGCTGAATTCATAAGGCTGACTTTGTCGTCCTTGTTCATCCGTCAATGTCAGACGCATGGTGATATCTTGAGACACCAATGTGTTGAGGTAAAATGTGAAACCGCCATCTTCTGTGGTCGTTACTTGAGGATCAAACTCGAAGGGCAAAAAGAAGCCTGCTTCGACAATATCAAATTTGGCGTGGACAATTCTTGACCCAGTCGCGCGAAAGTGCACCTGGCCCAACACAGGATTTCCATCTGCATTGATTCTCTTAGGAAATGAGACCGACATAATTTCAGGCAATGGTGTTTCCTCATTTGACACTGCTGCATGATTGACGCCAGGAGTCGCCGTGGCCTGCCAGATAAAAAATCCAGCCACCACAGCCGCCGCCGCTGCCAATATCATCATCGTGGTTTGCATGAACCGTTGTCCTTTCTTTCGATTTTGGTTCAAACTTTAACAAACCCTTTTGGCAGTATGATGTTCTAAATGTGGCGAAATTGAGGCGAAGCATTTAAAGGCAAAATTTAAAACGGTAAAAGGCTCTAATCCCCCAACCCCCTTAAATCAATAAGGGAGCAAGATAGGTCTGCGGGTGTTATTGCTGCATACGAAAAGAAGGTCTTTTTGAATGAAAAAAGAAAAGCCCTGAGCATCGATGCTCAGGGCTTTTGTAGTTTTAGATTGAAAATTGTGCTTAGTCTGCGGCGACAGCAGTTTTTACAGCCTCAACTTTTGCAGCACAGGCTTTGAGTTCAGTAATGCCGCAATCTGGATCGTACACATCGTTGGTTAGGACGTTGGTTGGGGATTCAGCATAGTGCATTGGCATCCAAATCACACCATCAGCAATGCCAAACACTTTGGCTTTGACAGTGAGTTCGCCCCGTCGGGTGCTGACTTTACAAGGCTGATTGTTCTCGATGCCGAGCTTCTCTGCGTCTGCTTCACTGATCTGCACATAGTTCTCAGGCTCAGCAATACCGGACTTGGTGCGACGCGTCATTGTGCCTGCGTTGTACTGCATGAAGGATCGACCCGAAGTGAGCACGAATGGATAGTCTGCATCAGGCTCTTCCGCTGGCGGGGTGTATTCAATTGCGCTGAGAATCCCCTTGCCGCGTGTGAATTCTTCTTCGTGCAAGCGAGGCGTGCCAGGATGATCTTCTGTAGGGCAAGGCCATTGAAGCCCTTCATTCTCGTCCAGGCGTTTATAGGTCATGCCGCCGTAGATAGGCATCAGTTGGCGCATTTCTTCAAACACGGCTTCGGCATTACCGTAGTTCATGGCATGGCCCATTTTGGTGGCCAGTTCGCATAAAATGGTCACTTCATCTTTGGCCTGGCCGGGTGGGTCAATCGCTTTGCGTACCAACTGAACGCGACGTTCGGTGTTGACAAATGTGCCTTCTTTTTCGGCAAAGCTGGCGGCGGGCAACACCACATCGGCATATTTAGCCGTTTTGTTCATAAAAATATCTTGAACGACCAGGAAGTCGAGCTTGGACAAGGCCTTGTCGATTTTCTCCACGTTGCCTTCGCTCAGTGCAAAGTCCTGACCCATTACATACATGCCATGCAGTTTGTCATCCAGAATTTGATCCCACATTTTGGAAGCAAAGAAACCGTTGGGTTTTGGAATCGATACGCCCCAGGCGTCCTCAAAACGTTTCAGTGCGGCGGTGTCATCAAACTTCTGATAGCCAGGCAGCGTTTCGGGTCGCACCAAATCAGTGGCTCCCTGCACGTTGTTCTGACCGCGAAGCGCGTTCATGCCGCCGCCTGGTTTGCCCATGTTGCCGGTAATCATCGGCAGATTGGCCAGGGCCTTGATGCTTTGCGTGCCATTGCTGTGTTCCGTTACGCCGATGCCGTAGGTGATGCTGCCAGGGCTGGCTTTGGCATAAAGCTCTGCCGCTTTTCGAATGTCATCGGCAGGCACACCACTGATGGTTTCAGCATATTCAGGTGTGTATTTTTCCAGTGAAGCAGCAAAGGTATCAAAATTTTCACAACGTTTTTCAATGTAGTCTTTGTCGTGCAAATCCATCTTAATAATGTGATGGGAAATGGCGTTGAACAACACAATGTCCGATCCAGGCTTCATCGGCAGATGCAACACTTGTGCGCCTGCGCGTTCACCTTCGGTTACGACTTTGGTGCGGCGCGGATCAATCACAATCAATGGAATGCCTTTTCTTAATGAAGGCAAAATCCACTGACTCCAAATAATCGGATGACTGTCGGCGGCGTTGCTGCCGACCACCATCAAGGCTTCGGGTCCAGGCTCAGAGAAATCTTTGACAGGATTACTCATTGCGCCAGTGCCGAACACTTCACTCAAGCCGGTCACTGTGGCAGAGTGGCAAATGCGCTGGCATTGATCCAGATTGTTTGTGCCCAACACCACACGAGCGAATTTTTGTGCCACCCAGTTTTCTTCCTGTGTGCCACGGGTGGTGCTGATCATAGCGACAGAATCGCGCCCGTTTTCGTTTTGCACGCGCTGTAAATTTTCAGCGATAAACGTATAAGCTTCATCCCAAGATACTTTGACGAACTCACCATCTTTTTTAATCATGGGATCGGTGAGTCGATCAGGGTTGTGAACAAATCCATGAGCGGTTGCCCCTTTAGGGCACAGCGTGCCTTTGCTGATGGGGTGGTCTGTCTGAGGCTTTACCCCTGTAACTTTGCCATCCTCGACCACCAAAAACATCCCGCAGCCAACGCCGCAATAGGGACAAATTGTTTTGACTTCACTCATGAACACACCTTTCTGTGAATAGTCATTAAAAATTCATTGAACACTTTAAGTCAAAAAAAGCATCTTAGTGGCAAACCTCTTTTGATGCTGTAATCACGATCTTAACATACACACAAAACATTCAGCAACCACCACATAAGTCACAGGTGACGAACAGCTTGGACAAACGTCACTCAAGTGGCTGACCAATCCCAAAACCAAAATCTACCCGCGTCCTTCAAGCTGGGGAAATACAGTGATACAACGGAAAGGTAATTTCATTCAACGTCATCATCGTTGGATGGTGTGTGAGAGACAATCAGCATATACGGGAGAGGGTGAGCGATGGATGGGTTCCGTTGGGATGGGCAGGTCTGCCTTGGGGCAGACGGCTCGGCATACACGCACGTTGCCTTCAGGCAACACTTCCACAACCTTTATACTTTCCACACTCGTTGTTTTGCTGGTGCTGATCGGGCTGTTAATGGTCTACAGCGCAAGCTACAACTACGCTTACGAGCGCTTGGACGATCCCAACTTCTATCTCAAGCGTCAGGCCTTGCACGCCGTGCTTGGGCTGGTGCTGTTGCTCATCTTTGCCAGAATAGACCATCGTGTGTGGATGCGCATGGATGTTCTGTTTCTGGGGTTTGCTTTTCTGATGGTGCTGGCAACGTTTGTGCCAGGGGTGGCTTCGGGCACACGCTGGATTCGGCTGGGACCGCTCAATCTACAACCCACAGAAGTTCTCAAAATCGCACTCATCATTTACCTTTCAGCGTCATTGTATCGCAGGAAAGAATTTCTCAAGACATTTTCACAAGGTGTTTGGCCACATTTATTGGTGGTTGGCGTGATTGCGCTGATCACCATCAAGCAGCCGGATTTTGGCATGGCCTTGATGTTTTTATCGATTACTTATTTTCTTATGTTCATCAGCGGCGTTCGCTTCAAGCATCTTTTATATACGGTGCTGGCAGCATTGCCACCGTTGGTGTTATTGATGATTGCCGCACCCTATCGACGTGCTCGGCTGATGTCGTTTCTCGATCCCTTTGGCGATGCCAACAACACGGGGTATCAAATCATTCAATCCTTGGTGTCTTTGGGGTCGGGTGGCTTGTGGGGTCGTGGGTTGGGCAGTGGGGTCGAAAAATTGGGCTATCTCCCGGCGGCGCATACGGACTTCATTTTCTCAGTGCTGGGCGAAGAACTGGGTTTGTGGGGCGCTTTTTTAGTGATGATGGGGTTTTTTACACTGGGTTGTCTGGGCGTGAAAATCGCACTCAACGCACCCGATCGCTTTGGTTCGTTGCTGGCAGCAGGGCTGACGTTCGCCCTTTGTTGGCAAGCATTGCTCAATTTGGGCGTGGCGGTTGGCGTGTTGCCCGTGACGGGTTTAACACTGCCGTTCGTCAGTTATGGCGGTTCATCTCTGCTGACATCGATGGTGATGGTGGGCATGTTGCTCAGCATTTCGCGTTCGCACTCTGGGGGGTTGCATGAATAATATCCTGGTGTGCGGCGGTGGCAGCGGGGGCCACGTCTATCCAGCTTTAGCTTTGCTCGACAAATTCAAACAACACTCACAGGTTGCCAACATTGGTTTTGTTGGTACCAAAAGAAATTTAGAATCAAAAATATTTCGCAATCGTCAAGACATCGAATTTTTCCCAGTTTCCTCGCAACATTTGCGTGGCGGATTGAAGCAAAAGCTTGGTGGTATGCGTGAATTGGCCACAGGTGTTTATCAGGCGTTTGGCATTTTGAAAAAATTCCAACCCAGCTTGGTCATTGGCACGGGCGGTTATTCTTCTATCCCCATGATGTTTGGGGCGTTGTATCGCAATATTCCTACCGCTATTGTGGAACCGAATGTCAAACCAGGGTTGGCCAATCGCTTGCTTGGTTTGCAGGTGGATCACATTTTCTGCCACCCTCGAAGTTATTTTGATTCCAACGATCGCGTCTCAAAAACCGGCGTGCCGTTGCGTTCTAATTTGTTTGAAACTGAATCCAACGAAGATCTTTATCAAAAGTGGGGACTGGATCCCAACAAGAAAACATTGCTGGTGTTGGGCGGATCATTGGGCGCAGAGTCGTTGAACCAACTGGCGCTGGGCATTGCCAAACATCTGCCATTGCAAGTGATTCTTTCACTGGGCACACAACAGTCCGACACCATCAACCATTTTCAAGAAAAAGCCAAAGGTCTTGATAACGTCAACTTCTTCCCCTACATCAAAAACATGAACGAAGCGCTGGCCCTGGCCGATGTGGCTGTTTGCCGCGCCGGTGCCTTGACACTCGCTGAAATGAGCGCCAGAGGCATTCCAGCCATCACTGTTCCCTGGGAAGGGTCGGCAGATTCGCATCAACTGCACAATGCGCGAACCCATGAAGCGCAGGATGCCGGCATTGTGATTCGCGAAGCAGACTTGAACTTATACACGGTGTTAAAGACCCTCAAGCGCATGCTCAAGCCAAAAACTTTTGAGGAGATGCAACGGGCCAGCTTGGCCATCGGCACGCATCATCGCAACGCAAGCACGCGCATTGTGAAGGAGGTCGAACCTTATCTTTATGGACAAGTACCATTTTATCGGGATCGGCGGCGACGGCATGAGCGCGCTGGCCAGGGTTTTCTGGCAGCAGCGTCGCCCGCTACAAGGGTCCAACATTGAGTCTAATGCCCGTACGCATGAGCTAAGCCAATTGGGTGTGCCAGTTTCTTTGGGTCACGATGCCAATCATCTGGGTGATGCCAGTGCGGTGGTGTATTCTTCTGCCATCAAGCAGGACAACATCGAGATGAAGGCCGCAAAAGTTCAAGGGTTGGATATTTTGCATCGCCAGGAAGTGTTGGCCCAACTTACACATTCATATCCCACCATCGGGATTGCAGGCACACACGGTAAAACGACCACAGCGGTTCTTACAGCAACCCTGCTCAAAGCAGCTGGTTATGATCCTTCCTATTTGTTAGGAGCAGGTTGTCCACGTTTGAATGGTCACTCTCATTGGGGCAGTGATCAGGCATTGGTGCTTGAAGTGTGTGAAAGCGATGGTCACTTTTTAAAATTCAGCCCTGCCTTGGCCGTAATCACCAACATCGGTGTGGATCACTTGAATCATTACAAAGACGAAAAAAATATCCTCTCAAGCTTTCGCCAATATGTGGCGCAAAGCAATCAGGCCATCCTCTGTGCTGATGACAAAAACTGTCAACGTTTGCTCAATGATTTCCCTCAAGCACTGAGCTATGGTTTGAATCCTGACGCTGATTTGCGGGCAAGCTGTGTGGTCCAGGATCAATTCACCACACAATTTCAACTCAGCTTTCAGGGACAAAATCTGGGCACGGTTCAGGTGCCGTTGCCTGGGGTTCACAATGTGTATAACACGTTGGCTGCGTTGTTGAGTGGGTGGCATTGGGGTTTGTCCTTTCAGGAGATGCTGCCTTTGCTGAGCCAGTTTCAACTGCCTGAGCACCGCTTTGAGGTGCTCAACCAGAATGGTGTGATGATTATTGACGATTATGCTCATCTCCCCGAGCAGATCGATATCAACCTGAAAACCATTCGCGCCAATTGGAAGAAGGGGCGAGTGATTGCTCTGTTCCAACCACACCGTTTCAGTCGGATGCAATACATGGGCGAACGCTTTGGACCTGCCTTTGTCGATGCGGACATTGTGGGCGTGACCGACATTTATTCTGCGTTTGAAAAGCCTGTGCCAGGTGTGGATGTCAACAAGATCGTAGATGAAGTGGCACTTCATGCACCTGAAGTTCACTATCTGCCACCGAGTAGTGTGGTTGATTTTATGAAGCGGGTGGTGCGCCCCGGTGATGCTGTGATTGGGTTTGGTGCTGGTGATTTGTGCGAATCGCTCTATGAATTTGTGTCACCTGCTGTGGTTGCCACGCATTAAGGGTTTTTATGAAAACGAGTTTGCGCCCAATAAATATCGATTTGCAAGGCACACTGCTTTGTGATGAACCTTTGGCCAAGCACACGTCGTTTCGGATTGGCGGAGCGGCTCGTTATTTTGTTAAACCCAAATCGATTGAAGATATTTCTAACGCGATTACGTTTGCTCAAAGCCAGGGGTTGCCCTGGCATGTGCTTGGAAACGGCACGAATATCTTGTTTCCAGATCAAGGCTTTGATGGTGTGATCATCCATCTCGGCCCGAGTACCGACCTCAACCAGGTGATGATTGAAGAGAATCGGCTGTATGTCGAAGCGGGGGCGAGTCTTGCACAAGCTCGTCATCTATGTGAGAAAAATGGCTTTGATGCAATGGACTTTCTGGTAGGAATTCCGGCCACGCTGGGGGGCGCTTTGGCCATGAATGCCGGGATACCAGAAGGGGCCATTGGCGATTTGGTCGCCTCAGTGATTGCTTTGGATCGCCATGGCAAGTTACAGCAACTCAGCCAGGCAGAATGTGAGTTTGCCTATCGCTCCAGTCGCATCCGTCGTGAACAGATGGTGGTTTTAGCGGCACAGTTAAATTTGTCTCAAGGGTCTGAATGGGACAAGTTTGCCCTGATGCTGCGCAGAAAGCGCCAACCCCATGGGTATTCGCCTGGGTGTGTGTTCAAAAACCCGTCTCTTTCGCCTCAAAGCGCTGGTTGGCTGATTGACAAAAGTGGGCTAAAAGGCTATAACGTGGGAGATGCACAAGTGTCGTGTTCCCATGCCAACTTTATTCTTAATCGGGGGCAGGCACGTAGTGCTGATGTACTCGCACTTATTGACATTGTGCGCGAGAAGGTGTATAAAGAATTCAATCTTGAGTTAAACCTGGAACTTGAGGTTGTGCTAAGTTGAGCAAACGTGGCGTCCTAACACTTACCCTAGGACTAGGCACAATTGGGCTAATAGTGCTTGGCGTTTTTTTGGGAGATTTTCTGAAAATTCGCAACATCATTATCGAAAATGGTGAGAGGATCACGACCGATGATGTGCTACAAATGATCGACATTCAGATAGGGGATTCACTGTTGGATGCAGATTTCAACGACGCGTCAAATCGTCTGCAACAACATTCTTGGATACGCTCAGCCAATATCTCTATCCGTTTTCCGAACGTGCACATCAAACTAGAGGAACGACTTCCTTTCGTTGTGATTCAACTGCCCGAACAAGGCCCAATGTGGTGTGACGAAGAGGGATATGTGCTAACACCTTTTGTAGAGGCTGAATCGACCAAAAACATTTTAATGATTGAAGGACTGGGACCCAGCAAACTGACAGACAGTGGTGCTCAAGCGGGTAGTGACCGTGCTTGGGCTATTGTTCGTTTGTTGCTGCGTTCAGATTTGGGGATTTTTTCTTCATTAAAAACGATTCGCTTTCATGCAGGTGGTGCAGATCTTTTGAATGACGTTGGCCAAACACTACGCTTGCCTTGGGAAAGAACCAGTCGCGCTATCAGACGTTTTCAGGCCGTTTGGCCTTTTTTAGCAGAAACTGCTATAAAAAACTTAGATGTACGTTTCCCAGGTGAAATTATCTATCAATGACCTAACGCGGAGGCGGTGAGAGGGATCAAGATGGGGGAGATCATCGTAGGCCTGGACATCGGCACGACCAAAGTGGTTTCGCTGGTGGGCAGTGTTGAAAACGGACTTATAGAAATTGTCGGGATGGGCAAAGTGCCATCTCACGGCCTGGAAAAGGGCGTGGTGGTTGATATTGGCGAAACCACCAACTCGATTCGTCGTTCCATTGAGGACGCTGAAACAATGGCCGATATTAAAATCAAAAAAGTGTACGCCAGTATTTCGGGTAAGCACATTAACTCCATCAACAACTCTGGTACCGTTTCCATTAACAAACCTAATCGGGAAATCACTTTAGACGACGTACGTCGTGTGATTGAAACTGCACAAGCTGTTCAGATTCCGCCTGATGTGGAAATGCTGCACGTGATTCCGCGACAATACATCGTCGATGGCCAGGAAGGCATCACTGATCCTGTAGGCATGACGGGCACACGCCTGGAAGTGGATGTGCATATTGTGACAGGTTCAGTCACAGCCATTCACAACATTCGTCGTTGTGTGGAAAATTTGGGCATCGAAATCGAACAAATTATTTTGCAACCTTTGGCGTCAAGCTATGCTGTGCTCAACACTGCCGAGCGTGAACTGGGTGTGGCCTTGATCGACATCGGCGGCGGCACATCGGACATTGCCATCTTCCGCGGTGGCGATATCTGGTTCTCCAAAGTGCTGCCTATTGCAGGTGAACATTTAACCAATGATGTGACGGTGGGACTAAAAGTCCCTTACGAGGAAGCAGAACGTATTAAGAAAGAAGAAGGTACACCGATCGTCGATGAGATCACTGGCGAGGAACAGATGGAAATTACCCTCATCAGTGAAGAACACAAAACGATCTCGCGCCGGATGTTGGCTAAAATTCTGGAACCGCGCCTGGAAGAACTTTTTGATATGGCCGTTGAGGAAATTGAAGATGCGGGCTACAAAGACCTCATCCCAGCAGGCATTGTGCTGACAGGTGGCACAGCCATGCTCAACAGTTTGCCGGAATATGTGCAGGGGCGATACAACATCCCTGTGCGACGTAGCAAAACACCACAAGGCATTCATGGGTTGCGAGACATTGTGGAAAGCCCCATTTACGCCACAGCCATTGGGCTGCTTAAATATGCAATCGAATCAAAAGAATACAGAGAGGGACGCATTGGTCGCCGCTCGTTCAACGAACATAAGCACTCGCTATTTAGCAAAGTGCTGAATTGGTTGGAGCGCATCAACCGTTTCTTTAGGGGGTGACGTGCTTGGACTCATTAAACCAGACTAACCCAGCAAGCGGTCACCAAAGCGGACTGGCCCGAATTAAGGTCATCGGCGTTGGTGGCGGTGGCGGAAACGCCGTGGAACGCATGATGCGTTCCAAAATAAAAGATGTTGAACTCATTGCAATGAACACCGATGCCCAGGTTTTACAGACCATTCAGGCGCATCGCACCATTCAAATTGGCGACGCCCTCACCCGTGGTTTGGGTGCAGGTGGCAAACCGGAAGTGGGCCGCAAAGCGGCGGAAGAAAGCCAATCCGATATTGCAGATGTGCTAGAGAATGTAGACATGCTGTTTATCACTGCCGGTATGGGTGGTGGCACAGGCACAGGTGCAGCCCCTGCGGTTGCAAAACTGGCACGCGAAGCTGAAATTCTCACCGTCGGCATTGTCACACGTCCCTTCACTTTTGAAGGAAAAACCCGTGCACAGCGTGCCAAAGAAGGCATTGAAGAACTGAAAAAACACGTCGACACCCTCATTGAAATTCCCAACGATCGCCTGCTCAAAATCGCGCCTCCAGGGATTCCATTGCGCGAAGCCTTTGAGTTGGCCGATGATGTGTTGCGCCAAGGCGTTCAAGGTATTGCCGATTTGATCACGATGCCAGGTTTGATCAATCTCGACTTTGCCGATATCGAAGCCACCATGCGCACGGCTGGTACAGCCATCATGGGGATTGGTGAAGGTGAAGGCGAAGGCCGCACCAAAGAAGCGGCACGGAACGCCATTGGCAGTCCATTGTTGGAATATTCCATTACCGGCGCACAACGCGTCATCATGAACATTGCAGGCGGCAACGACCTGTCACTCGAAGAAGTCACCGAAGCGGCCAGCCTCATCCGCGAAGCCGTGTCCGACCAGGCAGACATTTACTTCGGCACGACGCTCTACGATGACTTTGAGGACAAAGTGCGTCTGACCGTCATTGCCACTGGTTTCCGCGAACACAAACCGGAAATGCAGGATGAAGAAGAATTGCCCACGGCAGCAGAAACAGCTCAGATCGAAATTCTCAAACAGGAGAAACAAGATCTCGACATCCCAACGTTCCTGCGACGTCGACACGAAAAAGCCAACCGACCTTCAGGTGGCGGCAACAATGGGTCATTGTCTTCATTTGGCGGCAAACGCAGACCATAAATTTACAACCTAAATTTCTCTAGTTATGAAAAAAGAAAAGGGACCGTTTTAACGGTCCCTTTTCTTTTTTAAAAATGATAAGTTGCTTTTTTATTATTCAGTGGTTTCGTATGTTAATTGTGGATACAACGGGAAATCGTCGCATAAGTGGTATACACGTTTGGTTGCTTCCTGTTTTGCAGCGGTTTCAGTTTTCTTCTCAAGGTTTTCGATCACCAATGCTATCAGCTCAGCGATTTCTTCCATCTGCGTTTCCTTCATGCCACGCGTGGTGAGGGCGGGTGTGCCGAGGCGGATGCCGCTGGTCACCATTGGGGGCAAGGGATCAAATGGAATGGCATTACGATTGGCGGTGATGCCGACTTCTTCCAGATTTTCCTGAGCATCTTTTCCGTTGACGCCTTTGGGCGTGAGGTCCACCAGCATCAAGTGATTGTCCGTACCGCCGGAAACAAGGCGAAAACCGCGTTCCTGCAAGGCAGATGCCAACGCTTTGGCGTTGTCCACCACCTGTTGTTGATAGACTTTGAACTCTGGTTGTGCGGCTTCATAAAACGCTTGAGCTTTTGCTGCCATCACGTGGGCAAGTGGGCCGCCCTGAGCGCCTGGGAACACGATTTTGTCAATCGCTTTGGCGTGTTCTTCCTTACAAAGAATCGCACCACCACGGGGGCCGCGCAACGTTTTGTGCGTCGTGGTTGTGACCACATCGGCATGAGGCACAGGCGATGGATGTACGCCTGCGGCGATCAAGCCAGCAATGTGAGCCATGTCGCAGAGGTGAATGGCACCGACCTCTTTGGCGATGTCTTCAAATTTCTGAAAGTCGAAGAAGCGAGGGTACGCGCTCGCGCCGGATACAATGATCTTTGGTTTGTGTTCCAGAGCTTGTTGTCGCAATGCCTCATAGTCGATCAATTCGGTTTCTTGATCCAAACTGTAATGAACCACGTTAAATAACTTGCCAGAGAAATTAACGGGATGTCCGTGCGTTAAATGGCCGCCGTGATCTAACTTAAGGCCCATCATCGTGTCGCCAGGACTCATGAAAGCCAGGTACGCTTCTAAATTGGCGGGCGAACCGGCGTTGGGCTGGACGTTGGCATGGTCCGCGCCGAACAGCGCTTTCATGCGCTCACGGGCTAAGTCTTCGGCTTGATCGACAAACTCACAACCGCCGTAGTAGCGTCGCCCCGGATACCCCTCCGCGTACTTGTTGGTCAAGGCCGAGCCTTGCAAGGCCATCACGGCTTCGGACGTAAAGTTTTCGGAGGCAATCATTTCCAGCGATTGTTTTTGGCGATCCAGTTCGCACTGAATGATCTTGCGAATTTGTGGGTCCATCATGGGTTACACCCCTTCTTTTTTTGAATCTGGCGTCACATCGATCACGTCATCTTGTTGAGGAGGGGCTTGATGGATCGTAGCGCCCTGATAGTGAACATTAACATTGACATTGCCACTCTTTATCCCTCGCTTAAAGCGTTCGATGAGCCACATACGATACCATTTTCGAGTGAACGGAATCAAGCCTGTAAAGCCAAGCAAATCAGTAATCACCCCAGGCGTGACGAGCAGCGCGCCGCACACAAGAATGATGGCACCATCGGCCAAGTGTTGACCAGGCATTTCATTGTTGCCCATAGTGGTTTGAATCTTTTTCAGAATCGAAAGCCCTTCGCGCTTGGCCAGCGCCCAGCCAATAATGCCTGTCAGCACTGCCGCACCGAGCGTTGTCAATAAGGCCATGTCACTGCCCATTGATATTGCCAGCCAGTCTTTGATTTTGAATAAAAGAATGCCGTCAATGAGCGGAAACAAAATAAAGATCAATAATAGCTTGTTCAGCATAGATACTCCTTCAATCCATCAGCCTACTGCATCGGCAAAAGGAGTTCAAATTTGAGATGTACAGGAATGAATGGCGAGGCAGACCATTGGCCGCCTCGCCATGATTGGTTGGTGGTTAGTTAGAAAATTTCTTCAGCATTGAGCAACTCGGTGATAGCAACCCATTCACCATTGACAACCTGATAAAGTTGCACTGAGCGTGTGCCACGATGATCCGTTGGGCTAAAAGAAAGTGACGGTGTGACATCGCCTGTGGTTATGGGGTCAGAGTTTTCCAAAGCTGCACGAATGTTTGCGCCCGTTACATCATTGCCAGCTTCGATGACGCGGCGGATGCCTTCGACCATGATGGACATGGACCACCAAGCCTGTGGTGCGTGCAATGAGAGTTCTTCGATGTCTTGCCCTTGTTCAGCAAAGTACGCGCGTACTTCCTCCATGCCAGGCACGGTGGAGGATGCAGGGGCAAATGGGAACACGCCCACCACGCCTTCGGCAGCATCGCCTGCGCCTTCGACAAACAATTCGTCCGAGCACCAGTTGAGGCAGATCAGTTGTGCATCAATGCCTAAACCTGCGGCGTTTTGTGCCAACGTGATGGCAGGGGTGGACACATTTTGAACTACGATGTAATCCGCGCCAGCGCCTTGAGCCACAGCCAGTTGAGGCGTGAAATCTGTGGCACCACCAGGCATTGGGATTGTGGTTAAGTTGATGCCGCGTGCTTCGGCAAACTCGTTGCCATCGGGGCCAAAGGCGTCAAATGTGGAGGTGCCAAACGAACTGTCGTGGTGGATGATGGCGATATTAGGAACACCTTCGTTGCCTTTGGCAGCCCAGTCATCAAGCGCCCATTGCATCACGATAATCATTTGATCGGAGTACGTGGCGCTCAGTAGAAAGTTGTAAGGTGCTTCATCAATGTCGGCGAGGTTGGCCGAATATGAGGCGGACATAAACGGAATTTCATCCGCAGCGATTTCGGCTTTCAACGCTTCGGTGTCTGCTGTGCCCCAGCCGAGGACAGCGACCACGTTGTTGTCATGTACAAATTGTTCGTACAACACGCGGGCGTCATCCACTCGATAGACGGTGTCGCCAGAGAACAATTCAAGCGGACGGCCTGCCACGCCACCCTGAGAATTGATCCAGTCCACATAGGCATTCAGCCCGACGGACCAGGGGTGACCTACGCCAGAAGTGGGTCCAGTGAGATCGAACAGTGCGCCAATTTTAATCGGCTCACCGCTTTGTGCACCGATACCAAACGTGGCGGAAAACATGCCTAAAACAGCAACAAGAAATACAGCCAATGAGATTTTTTTCAACATCTAGCCTCCCAGACTTTTCAATGAGATTTAATAGCGATTCAATACAATCACTTTGATAGTGCCTTTATAAATGCTGGGTTAGCAAAAGACCATGAACGTTGTCCCTATCTATTTGTACAGAGTCGGGTCATGTTCGTTGATTTGGATGGGTAGGTCGTCGGGATCATGAATGAGCATGGAGCGACCAAACGATTCATCCACGATGTCGCCTTCCACTTTGATTCGTTTGGACTTCAACACTTTGATGATCGTTTCAAGTGGTTGATGCGCCGTCAGTGCCAGCCCCATCTGATTGGATCGTTTGTTGATCTTTTCAATGCCATGCAACGCGAACGAACTGTCGCCCATCGTCAGTTGGGACCACATTTGCCCTGTATGGACTGGCTGTGCGCCCAGGGCTTTGTAAAACGTCAGCGATTTTTTCATTTGGGTCACATACACAATCGGCATCAAACTGACCATTTCAGTAGAAACTTCCGGTTGCTCCAATCGCTGCCCCAAAGACGTTTCCACAAACTGAGACAACGATTCCTCCACATCAATTGCCGCATGTTTGATCTCACGAATCAACTCATCTGGGAGATAAACATTAAACTGTTGCTTGTTCATGTTAGTATGCTAGCATATTAGCTTTGGTATTTCAAATTGACTTAAATACGGCATTGACGTATAATAAATTATGGACCTGGAATTTGAATGGGACCCAGAGAAAGCTGAAACCAATGAAGAAAAACATGGTATCAAGTTTCAGGATGCTATTCGAGTTTTCTTGGACCCCAATCATTTGCTTGAGCCAGCGAAGCAGGATTTTGGTGAAAAGCGTTTCACTGTCATCGGAAAAGTGAAAGATAGAGAATTGTTATTGGTCTTTACCTATCGACAAAACAAAGTAAGAATTATTTCTGCAAGAAGGGCGCATCAAAATGAGCGAAGAAAATATCGTCAGGGTTAAATTAGACCCAGATAATCTTCCTGAAATCAGCGAAGAAACGCTTAAAAGATGGGATGCCATTACCGATGAGGACATCGAAAAAGCGGCAGCGTCTGACCCTGATGCACCGTTGTTGACAGAAGAGCAACTCAACCGTATGGTACGACGCCCCAACGTGAAAGCCATTCGGGAATCCCTGAACATGACACAAAAAGAATTTTCAGACACCTTTGGCATCCCTTTGCGAACCTTGCAAGAATGGGAACAAAACCGCCGCATCCCCGATTTTACTACGATGAGTTATTTGCGTGTGATTGCCAAAAAGCCTGAAGTTGTTAAGGAGGTTTTAAGTTCGTGAAACAATGTTTACTTGAGATGATTGGAGATCAAACCTCTCAAGTAGTTTTGAAAAAGTTTTCCAATCTTCTCTCTCATTAACTAATTTAGCTGTGACGATAGTCTGATTGCTAACAATGTTAGATAAGCGATATTCAAACAATACTTTAAATTTATCTTCACTTATTGAACCATCCTGAATTAGAATTTCACAAATTTCGAAAAACCCTAAATAGTCCTCTAATCGGGACCATTCATCTGATGCTTCTGGGCCCGATATTCCATCATCCCATTCTCCTCCGGGCCTTAATTTATTATGAACTTCATCATGATTTTGGCTCATTTTTTCTAATTCCAAGAGAAATTGTCCATGATTTGTCAGAGCATTTTTTCGCAATTGCCGTGCTCCACTCCACAATGAAACAGCAGCTATGGTTGCGGCAACAATAGTCGCAAGATTTCTCCAGTCTTCAAGATTCAATCCTAAAAACATTTTCAAGAGCCTTTCTAATTACCAAACTTGATGCCTTGTGCCAGTGGCAATTCCTTCGACCAATTAATCGTATTGGTTTGTCTTCGCATGTAGGCTTTCCAGGAGTCGGAGCCGGATTCTCTGCCGCCGCCGGTGTCTTTTTCGCCGCCGAATGCACCGCCGATTTCTGCGCCACTTGTGCCGATGTTGACGTTGGCGATGCCGCAGTCAGATCCTGTGGCAGACAAGAAACGCTCCGCCTTTTTCAGACTGTCGGTGAAGATCGCGCTGGACAGTCCTTGGGTCACGGCGTTGTGCATGTCGATGGCTTCGTCCAGATTGTCATAGCTCATGATGTAGAGAATGGGGGCGAAAGTTTCCTCGCACACAATGTCCAGTTGGGATGACATGCGAATGATGGTGGGTGTGACGAACTGCGGCCCCAAATCCTCACGGCGTTCGCCACCGCATAGCACTTCGCCGCCTGCGGCTTTGGCGGTTTCGATGGCAGCAAAATAACTCTCGACAGAGTTTTCCGTGATGAGTGGCCCCATCAACGTGCCTTCGGTCAACGGATCACCCATCGGCACTTGTTTGTAGGCTTTGACCAAACTGTCTGTCAACGTGTCCACCACATCTTTGTGAACGAGCAACCGTCGCGTGCTGGTGCAGCGTTGACCCGTAGTACCGACTGCGCCGAATACTACTGCGCGGGTGGTCATGTCTAAATCAGCATCGTTCTCGACAATGATGGCGTTGTTGCCGCCCAACTCAAGAATGGATTTGCCCAAGCGACCTGCGACGGTCTGTGCCACATGACGGCCCACGGGAATGGAACCCGTAAACGAAATCAGAGGCAAGCGTCGATCATTGATCATCTGCTCACCGATGTCCACGCCGCCCAGGGTCAAATTAAAAACGCCTTCCAAATCGTTGTCGGCCATCACTTTGTTGCAGATGTGCTGCACGGCCACAGAGGTTAGTGGCGCAAGCGGAGAAGGTTTCCAGATGCAAGTGTCGCCACACACTGCGGCAATCGCCGCGTTCCAGGCCCACACGGCCACAGGGAAGTTGAAAGCCGAAATCACACCCGCCACCCCAATGGGATGCCATTGCTCATACATGCGGTGATGCGGACGCTCGGACCCCATCGTCATCCCGTAAAGCTGACGGGAGAGGCCGACGGCAAAATCACAAACATCAATCATTTCCTGAACTTCACCGTGCCCTTCGGCGCGGATTTTGCCGACTTCCAGGCTGACCAAATCGCCAAGGGGTTCTTTGTATTCACGCAACGCATCGCCAAGCTGACGCACCACTTCACCGCGTGCGGGCGCAGGCATGTCGCGCCATTTCATAAACGCTTTGGTCGCCGTTTCCACCACGCTGTCGAACTGAGCAGACGTGGCTTCGACCACCTGGGCAATCGGCTCTCCCGTGGTCGGGTTGTACGAGGTCACGACGTTGGCGGCATCGTCCCGCATCCAGTTGTTCGTTCCAGTGCAGACGCCCGCATTGACAGATTCAAGATGTAATTTTTTAAGTAAAGCTTCCATGAAGAATTCTCCCTTGGGTGGCAAATCAAGTGGCTTAGTATATGCAACGGGTTGGGTGGGATTCAAAGAGAAATAAAAGAAGCGTGACTGTTTGAATGTTGAGCCTGACTTTCACGATAATGTTTGTTGTCTAAGTGTGTTTGAAAAACAGGAAACAATACATCAAGGAGGCCCTATGGCTGCATATCTGATTGCGCTTGGTCAGGTCCACGATTTTAAACGGTTTGAACAATATATTGAAGGTGTGACGCCCACACTAGAACCCTATTCTGCTGAAGTCATCAGCGTTGCAGACCCTGCCGACGTGCTGGAAGGAGACGCCCCTTTTCCAAGGGTTGCTTTGGTGAAATTTCCCTCCAAGCAGGATGCCATCAACTGGAAGAATGATCCTGTCTATGAAGCCGCAGCCGAACACCGAAGGGCTTCATCAGATTTCGTGTTTTACTTGGTGGATGACTCTCCATCTGAGTAGGGATACTTGTTGAAGTGGCATTGCTGATTCAATCCAGTTGTTTATTAGAGAAAAATGTTTAAAAGAAAAAGGGCGTACCAATATTTGGTACGCCCTTTTCGCTTGTAACTTGTTTGATTTTTAACGTTGACAGCTACTCAGCAAATTGTGCCTGAGAAAGTTCTTTTCCACTGATCCAGTGATCGATTAGGATCTTGATCATCTTGTCAGTGATTGTTTTGCCGTTGGTGTTTGGCACGGGCTTGCCCATGATCCAATAGTCAATGGCGGTCATGATCTCATCGTCATCAATGATGTCGTTGATGTTGGTGTCCAGCACTTCAGTAATCGGTGGATCACCAAAGGTGAAGGCACATTTGCTCACATCAATGTTGCCGAAATTATCGGTCACTTTCAGATCAATCACCCAACGTCCCAATCCTTTAAACACGTGGACTGGATTACGCACGGTGCCGCGAATGACTTCAGCACCAACGTGTGCAGAACAGCCGGAAAGGTTGTTCTGGTTACAGGTGCCGCCGTCGCCAAAGTCCCACATCCAGTCAACGATGTCGGAGTTGTTGCTGGTTGATCCATCGCTCAAACGAACCACCAGCGTGGTGCTGGACAAGCGCGAAATGACTTCGGCTTCACAGCGTGCCAATGGTGCAGGTGGTACTTCAACGATGGTTGGATCCGTTGGCGTTGGTGTGGTTGGATCGTCCGTTGGAATAGGGTCAGTTACAGGCGTGTTTACGATGGCCTGGTTGGAGATCATGCTTGCGCCTGCATTGATGAAAGCTTCGAACGTGATCGTCACAATTTCGCCAGGGTTGATCGTACCGACAGTCACTTGAACCATCGTGTCGCCAGCACCGTTGCCACTGGACACTGCGCCCGTTGTGGTGATAACCGAGCCGTTGATCAAGGACGTGGCGGTGTCCAGGATGTCTGAGAAGATCACACCTGGTACAGACACCGAACTCACATTAGGAATACGGATCGTGTATTTGATCGTGTCTCCAGGGCTGAAGTTACCACTGCGGTCAGCATCTCTGCGCAAGCTTACCGTCTTGGTTGGCAACACGGGCGGACCCTGTGGTGACACTGGGGTCACGGTTGGATCGCCGGTTTCAGGTGTGTCTGGATTGTCTGTTGGTGTTGGACCCGTTGGCGTATTGACCGTGCCTTGGTTGGAAATCTGGCCTGTTGCGCCAGTGATGACCACATCAAACATGATGGTGGCCGTTGCACCAGCAGCCAGAGAGCCAATGTTCACGTTCACGGTGCGATCACCTGCGTTGTTGCCTGTGGTGACGCTGCCGTGCGTGGTGGTCACGCTGCCGGAAATCAAATTGGTGCCAGGATCAAGACCGTCCACAAAACTGACGTCGTTGATGAGGGCATTGCCGATGTTTGGAATTTCAATCGTATAAGTCAATGTATCGCCCGTGCTGACCACGCCGTTGCCGTCGTTGTCCTGGTTCAGGCGCGCGCGTTTGGCGGGCTGACCCAGTTCTGGCGTTTCCTGAGGCGTCACTGGCGTGTCAGTAGGGTCATCTGGTGGATCGGTGTCAGGATCGTCCGTTGGATCTGGTGGGTTGCCCGGAGTGGTCACAATGCCTTGGTTAGACACAGTGCCTGTGGCTCCTGCGTTCACCGTTACGTTGAAGGTGATGGTGACGGTCACGCCTGGGTTAACCGTGCCCACATTAACTTCCACCATATTGTCCACTGGGCTGTTGCCTTCGATAATAGTCCCTTGTGGGGTGGTGGTAACCGTGCCGGTAACCAACGTGGTTTTTGGATCAGGCACGTCGGTAAATACCACGCCTGTTTGAGGCGCGCCGCCGTTGTTGCTGATGGTGATCACATACTGCAACGTGTCACCAGGGCTGACTGCGCCACCGCCATCGGCGTCAATAAGCAGATTAGAACTTTTTAAAGATTCAATGTCTGGTATGTTCGGTGGGAATACCTGACACACCGTAGGATCATCGGGTGTATTCGTGCTGGGATCGTCCGTTGGAACGATGGTGCCCCGTAAATCGACGAACCCTTGATTCGAAATAGAAGTTACGTTGTTGTCCACCACAACATCAAAGGTAATGGTGACCGTGCTGTTTGGGTTCACGGTGCCCAACGAAACGACGATGCTGCTGTCGCCAGTATTGTTACCGGAAATCACAGTCCCTTGGCTGCTGCTGACACTGCCGACCACCAATGAAGTGTTAGAGTCCGGTGTGTCGGTGAACACAGCATCAAGCACGGCAACGGTGCCGGTGTTTGGAATGTTTACCACATAACGAACAGTGTCGCCCTGGCTGAGTTGGCCGCCACCATCGGCATCGTTGTGAAGCGTACAAGACTTGGTGGCATCCACGGACGGATTGTCCTGAGGATCAACAGGTGTTTCTTCTTCGTTGGTGGGCTGACCGTTGACCGAACCCTGGTTATGCACCATTACGGGATACGTGATGCTGTCGAACACGACCACATCAAATTCAATCATGACGGTATTGCCTGAGGCCATGTCACCGACTTCAACAATGATGCTGCTGTCGCCTGCGCTGTTGCCACGAGTAACTGTGCCTTGGGTGGTGGTCACGCTACCATTGACCAAAGTGGTCAATGGGTCAGGGAAATCGGTAAATACCACATCTTCAACAGGGTCAGGGCCAGCTGCAGGAATGGTGATCTTATAATGAATGGTCTCCCCTGCCACCACTTCCACACCGCCATCGGTTTTGCTCAGCGTGCCCAACTGCGCTTGTGCCTCAATACCGTATCCCAGTGTGACTATTGATAATATCAACAACGGGATGAGGTAACGGAAAACGTTCGATCTTGACATGATCCCCTCTCTAACCTCTTCAAAAATAGTTTTGGTCTCTCTTTAAAAAATTAAGGACAGGGCCAAGGATGCCTCCACCCTTCGCACACACATTTTCTGATGACACAACAGTTTTACCCACCCTAAATTTTAAATGCAAGTGTTGTCCATTGTGGCAGGAAAATGTGCAAAAACAATGGAAATCAAATGAAATCTCTGCATGGTTTTTAAAGGGGCAATTTATTTGGAAAAGTAAAGGCATGAATAAATGATATAAGGCTCTAATCCCCCAACCCCCTTTTCAAAAAAGAGGGCTACGATCAGCCTGCACAACTTGGTTCTGAATTACTATTCTTTGCCTTTTCCTTTAGAAAAGGGGGATTGAGGGGGATTTGATCAGCGAAAATATGAATGGCAAAAGAATACTTGATTCATAAAATCATCAATAACATGAACCTGTCCATCCAACTAAAAATATCTTGAACTTCAAACAGAATACAGTTGGAAAGACGTGGGCGGGGCTGAAGAATCTAACAAACTCATGATCTTTTTGTTTAAGAAACTTTCAGATTGAGATGATTATTGAATAATCGCCAGTTTCTGCATTTTGGCAATGTGTTCACCGCTGCCGCCATATGCGTGAATGATCACGAGATAAACGCCATTGGCAACACGTTGACCTCGTTGATCCAGCATGTCCCAACGTAGAGATGGATGGATGTTCATGCCACTGTCAAACAAACGTTCTCCGGCCAGGCTGTAAATACTCAATCGAGTGAAATCGACGCCACTGCCCTGCACATCAAACTCAATCCAATTGAAAAAATAGCTGGTTTTTACGGCTTGAACATAAAGTGATTCACTGGCGCGGTCCAATGAATTGTCTGCACTTTGACATTGAGATTCAACATTACCGGTGACCATTAAACGAAGGTGATGCAAATCTTCTGGAGCAGGCAATTGGTTGCACGGTTGGGCCACATCGGCCGCAAAGCTTTGTACCTCATCAAATGTGTTTAAATTCTCTAGGTTTCCCAGCAAATCAGAGATGTCAGACCAGTCCACACTGCCGTCCAGGTTAACATCACCTTTACGAACATTGTCATAGTCAACCAGTGGTGCATCAGGCAGGATGGCATTGATGGATTGAATGGCATCGACTCTGGGGAAAGAAAGGCCGGTGCGGTCATCCTGAACCGTTTTGCCCGCACTGATCAAATACTCACGTACCAGTTCTGGTGTGAGGCCAGGCTTGGCTTGCAGCATCAAAGCCACCATCCCACTGACATATGCGGTGGAGGCTGAAGTGCCCAATCCACTTAAATTCTCGTTCACACTGGCTCGGCTACCAGGGGCCAGCACGTCCAAAAACGGCGCTGTGTTGCTGTAGCAAGTGACATCATCAATGATGGGTTGCTTGGTACAACTGGCAGATCGTTCCAACCCATCGCTGGTGTAATCAAAGGTAGCGCCCACAGAAATCACTTCGGGCATGCAGGCGGGCCAAATCATGGCATCCGTATAGCCTTCGTTACCTGAGGCGGAAATTACGGTTAAGCCGGCTTCAACCAGGCCACGAATGAGGTGACTGGTCTGGCTGCGCTCATTTCCACAGGGACGAAAATGCTTGCCGCCACCCCAACTGAGGTTGACCACTTGGATGCCCAACGTTTCATGTCGGGCCAGAATATCTTCCAGTGATTTGTTGATGTCTCGGTAATCCATGATGTAGCACGTTTTTGTGGTATTACTTTGCACTGTGCCAATGTTGAAACGTTTGATGTTGGCATCGGGTGCAACACCGCGAACCAAACCCTCGATCCATAAGCCGTGAACGGATTTGCAGGGGTCATTTGGGTTGGGTTCAAAAATATCCACCACCGCAATACCGACCCCTTTCCCGGTAAAACCAATACGATGCGCAGCATCTGCCTGAATCAACGGCAGACCCTCATTTAATTCCGGGAGTGTGACAGGGAAAGAGGTCTGAGCAAGTGGAGAATCGGAAATAATTGCAATCAACAATAAAACACATACGGCATATTTCAGCCATCCTTGGATTTTTCTACCAAATAGACACCCAAACATAAGATTAAATCTCACTTTCTCCATATTTTTAAAACACAACTAAAAACTACTTGTCTACTCGGGGTAAGACAGAATGTACTTGGAGGGGTGACGTATGTCTGTGGTTTGTAACACTTTAGACAGTTTTCAAATTATGACTGATTGGGTTTTTAGATTGAAGAAGGTGTGGCGTTTGAAAGTACTTTTACGGCTTGTTTGAATGCATTCCCGCGTGCCTGATAGTTCGAAAACTGATCAAAGCTTGATCCCGCAGGGGACAACACACAGGTGCGGATCTGTGGATTTAATTTGGAAAGACTTTCATCAATGTGAGGCACTGAATCAAAAGTAGTGAATCCAGCTTGTTGCAAAGCGTTGTTCCAATATGCCGCAAATGGGCCAAAGGTGATGGCCTGCGCGACATGTGAATGGTTAGAAATGTAGTGTACAAGGTTTGAGGGGTCAGTGTTTTTCGATTCACCACCGAGAAGCACACAGACGGGCCCTTGTTCTTTAAATGATTCTAAAGCAGCAATCGTGGCTTCGGGATTGGTGGCTTTGGAGTCATTGTAAAAAGCAATGTTGTTAACGGTATCCACATACTCCAAACAATGAGGGCGCTTCACGACGGCTTTCCAATCAATATCTTCTAAGCGGCAATCGGGGTTAGCTAGTTGAGCTGTTTTCAGCGCAGCAGACAGGTTTTGTTTCTGGTGTTTTGGAATGCCTAGTCGGATCTCACCTATATCAATGAAGTGGCGTTGGCTTAAATAGGTTTTGTCCAGTGCGATGGATTTATCTAAGACAGCATGATCATCTTTTGTTTGGTGCTCAAATAAACGTTGTTTGAGTGAACGATAGTGTTCCATACTTTGGTGTCGATCCAAATGATCCGGCGTGAGGTTTAACCACACCCCTATATAAGGATGAAACGTTTCAACACTTTCTAATTGAAAACTGCTTACTTCCAAGACCACCCAAGTGTCAGGTTTTATATCTGATAGCAGATCACAAAAGGGGATGCCTAGATTGCTACCAGCAACCACACTGTGTTTTTGTGACTTTAACAAGGCAGTGATCAGTCGTGTGGTTGTGCTTTTTCCATTGGTTCCTGTGATGGCAATAATGCGCTGGGTAGGGCAAAGCCGAAAACCGAGTTCAAGCTCACCCCATATGGGTTTTTGATAGTTTCGTGCCTGCTTTAAAAACGGATGCTGCCAATCCATCCCTGGTGAGACAATCAACACATCGCTTTCCAGGGCACGGGGTGTATGGCCGTTAATTTCAAAAGAAATGCCAAGTGTTTTTAATTCAGTTTTTGCCTCATCAGAAGGTTCTTTTTCGTCGCTGAGAAAAACTTTGACACCTTGTTTCACAAGCACTTTTGCAGCGGCAAGGCCACTACGCCCTGCGCCTAGCACGGTTGCTGTGTTTATAATGCTGTTTTCCAAACTTAAACGCTGTTCCATATATAGATTAAGCCAGCTTTTGAAAGATTTTTAAAGGACTGGTGTCCATCTTGGGGAATTGCCGGTAAAGTCCATCTGTTCTTTATATGTAGAGTTTTGAAAAGCCAGAAAACAAGGCGTGTCTCTCAGTTTGGTGACAAAGAGCACCCTCTCCTGAGAACCAAGTTCATTTACGTGTAATGTTCATCACCCTAGACTGATGTTTAATAAAAAACACCTTAAGGAGGTGCCAGAAACACCATGTGGACCATCGAAAAACTCACAAAACGATTTAGCATGAGTGACCAACAGATTTATCGTCGCATTAATGCAGCGCAAAGGCCGTTAGACAGCCACATTAGTCGTGGTGAAAAGAACGCAATTGCACTTACTGAAAGCGGTTTTTTGATTCTGGAAAATGTGATCGAACTCGAAAAACAGGGCAAAACTCTGGCAAACGCTGTTCAGGAGGTCGCTGGTTCACTTAATGACCAGGATCACACTGAAACAGCTTATGAGGCGTTTCAAAACATCGAAAGTATTCCGTTAAAAAACGGCAATAACCTCTATGGAACTCAGAGCCATTCACTGATTGAAGAAGTTGGGTTTTTAAAAGGCAAGCTCGAAAGCAAAGACGAGAGGCTGGAAGATCTCAAGGCAGAGCTAGAACGAGTGCGTCAGGAAAATGATGATTTAAAGCGATCTGTAGCGCTGGTGGAATACAAGGCCAACGAACGACGACCTTGGTGGCCTTGGACGAAATAGTCCTTACTGGAAAGGAATTATCGTGAAAACGGTTACGCTTAAGGAAGACCCAGACATCCACTACAGTCGGGTGAGTGATGTGTTGTATCTCTTGTTTGGCGAAGAAAACAAAGAAGAGTTGAAACAGTTTATTCCGGGCATCAACTTGGATTACAATGACGAAGGCCGACTCGTTGGCGTGGAAGTACTCAACGCATCTGAATTATTGAAAGAATTCATCAAAAAGAGCAATGCATCCATCAGTATGCGTTGATTTGAGCGCGAAACTATGAATGGTTCAATGTTTATTGTAGTTTATTGCCATGCATTCATCGCACGTCGTAGTCGTTTGACAACGTCTTGCTGTGCAAAGAATGTCAGTGTTTCAAACAGACCTGCGCCTTTGGTCTGCCCCGTCAATGCCAGGCGCGCAGGTTGGGCCAAATGCTTGAATTTTTTCTCTTTGCGATCTAAAAAATCTTGTGTAAAGGTTTCCATCCCTGACACAGAGTAATTGCTTGCCTGTTCAATATTTTGCGCATATTCACCCAACAAAGAAATGGCATCCGCATCAATAAATTTTTCCACACCTTTTTCATCGTAGGTGAAATCTTCACGGAACAAGAAGCGCCCGGTTTCAGCCATTTCGCTGAGTGTGCTGGCGCGTTCAGCGTATAGAGTCACTGCTTCTTGCAGTTTTTCTTGCGATAAATTGCCTGCTTCGGATTCAGATAAAATATCATCTGTCACGAGCTGCTGCCGCAATAACTCGGCCAAGCGAACGGGATCACCTGTTTTGATGTAATGGGCATTGAGCCAGATAAGTTTTTCGTCATCAAAAACTGCTGCTGAAAGCCCTACTTTCTCGAGCGAATAAGCTTGAATCAGCTCTTCAAGTGAAAAAATCTCCTGATCACCATGCGACCAGCCCAATCGTGCGAGGAAATTGACCAGAGCTTCTGGCAAAAATCCGTTTTTTTGATAATTGCTGATGTAAACGTCCATCTCGCTGCGACGCTTGGATAATTTTTTCTTCGTTTTGTCCAGAATCATTGGAAGGTGGGCGAATTGTGGTATAGGCATGTCCAGTGCAGCATAAATCAGCATTTGCTTGGGGGTGTTGTTTAAATGCTCATCGCCACGAATGATATGGGAAATCTTCATGTCCATATCGTCAACCACCACAGCGAAATTGTAGGTGGGTGTGCCATCTGCACGGAGAATCACCAAGTCGCTAACCACTGCCCCTTGTTTGCCGAAAACAGGGTTTTCAAACTCGTAGGCTGTGTCGCCCTTGATCAAATCAGGGACGATAACGGCGTTGTTTTGTTCCAGTTTTTCGCGATAAGCGGGCTTTGGCAGGGATATCCATTGATTTTGATCCTCATCCCAGGCATAGTCCTGGATTTTGAAGCGCAGCATGGGCTGACGGCCTTCCGCTTTCCAAGTGTCAATTTGAGCTTGGGCTTTTTGCGTTTTTTCGCCACCTTCGGCCAACCATTCGGCCATCAGACGGCTTTTGCCTTCGTAGACATAATTGCGTTTTTCCTGCTGGGCGCGAGTTTGTTGCGCCTGTATTTCGTCAGGTGTTTCGTAGGATTCGTAGGCTGCGCCGCTTTCAAGCAACTGTTGAGCAACTTCGCGGTGGCGTTCTACACGGTCACTTTGGCGATAAAATTCGTCCCAGTTGAGGCCAAGCCATTCCAAGTCGCGCTGAATGGCGGCCTCGTATTCGGGCTTGGAGCGTTCGGCATCGGTATCCTCACTTCTAAGCACAAATGTGCCTTGATGATGCTTGGCAAACAGCCAATTGAACAATGTGGTGCGAGCAAAACCGATGTGTGCGCCGTCCCCTGTGGGGCTTGGTGCAATACGAACGCGAACGTCTCCCATATCAAACTCCTTGAGTCTTTTTAGTTTATTAAATTTCTATTTTGACTTATCCCAACGCAAAGAAAACAAAACATAAATCAGAATACACAATCGCAGTCTGATCGTAGCCTCCTTGAGATCAAGGGGGTTGGGGGATTGAAGCCTTTTACATGTTTAAAATTTTCTGATTTTTAAGCCTTTTATATCTTCATCTGCTTCGCAATGATCTCGTACATGGTTTCTGTAGAGCCTGCACCGATCTTCCACAATCTTACATCTCGGTAGAAACGGGCTATGTCGTATTCTTCCATGTAACCATTGCCGCCGTGAATTTGTAAGCAGGCGTCGGCGATTTCGCAACCCACATCTGCCACAAATGCTTTGCACATGGCGACTTCTTTGATGGGGTCCTGGCCTTGGTCGTAGAGCCAACCTGTGTAGTACACCAATTGACGTGCGGCTTCGAGCTTGGTTTGCAGTTGTGCCAGGCGGTGGCGTGTGGTTTGCAGTTGTGACAACGTGGTGTCGAAAATGTCTCTTTCCTGTGCATATTCAATGGCATCTTCAATGGCCTGCTCGGATGAAGTGACCAAAGCGGCCATTGCCACATAGCGTTCAACAGCCAGGCGTTCCATCACATAATAAAATCCCTTGTTTTCTTCGCCGAGCAGGTTTTCGATAGGGACGCGGCAGTTGTCAAAGGTTAAATGACCTGTATCTGAGCCGTGCATTCCTAATTTCTTGCCCATAGATTCGACAATGAAGCCAGGGGTGTCGCGTTCGACTAAAATGACGCTGACGCCGCGATGTCCGGCTTCGGGGTTGGTTTTGGCAGCGACGAAGTACAAGTCCGCATTCAGTGCATTGGTGATATAGACTTTGCTGCCATTGAGGACGTAATGCCCACCATCTTTGATGGCAGTGGTGTTCATGTTGGCCAAGTCGGTGCCGCGATCGGGTTCAGTCAGCACAATAGAACAGACGGTTTCGCCATTAATAATGCTGGGCAAATATTTTTGTTTTTGTGCGTCGATGCCGAAATTGACCAAATAGGGGGAAGACATGTCTGTTTGAACCAATACGCCCATGGTTAAGCCCCGTGAGCGACAGCGGCCCAGTTCTTCACAAAATACGGTGGTTGTGGCCATGTCTGCGGCGGTACCGCCATATTCTTCGGGGAAGCGAATGCCTAAAAAGCCAAGTTTGCCCATTTTTTTGAAAATTTCTTTTGGAAAACCGCCGTTTTTCTCCCATTCGTCCACGTGGGGGTTTAGCTCTTCATCGACGAAGCGTCTGACTGTTTTCCTAAAGATTCGATGTTCTTCGTTAAATAACCAACTCATGTCAACCTCCAAAAAAAGCATGTTAAAGGACGGAGGTCATCACCTGTTTTGTCATGATCAAACATGCGTCCAGTTCATTGTGACCTGCGTCACGTCCATGATACGAAAAGGGTGATGGTAACAGCAAGAACACTCAAAAGAGCAATAGGTGTGGTCAAAGTTACTGGGGGGGACAGCGAGCACCTTAGATCTTCCCCCACATCCGATAGCAGCTTGACCACGGCCCTTGGGTTGCTTGACTCAATCCAACTAAAATTGGCTCGTTGTGTACGTTCTATTGGAGTTTTTAAGAACAGTTGCAAGTGCCCGCAAAGGGTCAGCACAGGAGGCGAAAAATGCCTCCCTTTTGTGTTATTCTGACCAGTTTGCAGGGGATAAATTCGCTTGACAAAGGAGCGTAAATATGCTAGCATACGCGCAACTTTTGGTGACCAGAAGTAGAGAACGAGTGGGGCAGTATTTTTCTACCAGCAATCTTCTTCTGGTCTCGTATTTACAGCTATTTGTCGCTTCAGTAGGGATATTTGTTTTGGGCAGCTTTATGAATAGAGATATTTGCTTGACAGTGGTGAGAGGGCAGGATAAAATGACGTCCAAATACAGATTCGGTTATGGTGACCCTTCCAAAGTAAAACAATCAAACCAAAACATAAGATATGAGAACACACATGGTAGAGGTTTTACTAGAGGACGATTTTTAAAAGGAGGACCAAATATTTTTTTGATTACAAAAATGCAGGAGGTGGTACAGCTGCTGAAGCAAGATGTGGTGATGTCTTTAACTTTTAAATTAAATGCTCAAGAGCAAGTTGGAAACTTAATTTAATAAGGAGGTCTGCAAGTGGAGAATCGAAAGTTAGTTAATTCGCTCGTCGTAACCCTGACGATACTGATCGCAGGGCTTGCGGCATTTTCTCCCCCTGCCCTGGCCAGTCGTGCACAAGTACTGTTTACAGACGTTTCCGGGACGCCGGTAGATAGTATTAGGGTAGGAGACACCATTTTCGTTACGGTAATTGATCCGGACGAAAACCGAGACAGCGACGAAGTTGAACTGATCGGCGCTGGCGATGCTTGGTATTATGAAGATGAATTGGGTAATCGTAATCCTGTGATTGCAATTCAGGATTACACAACTATGGATATGGAAACAAGTGACCCTGGTATGGGGAGCATTCCTTTGGTGCTACAAGAAACAGGTGCCAACACAGGTGTGTTCCGCAGTCAGTTTGGTTTGCGTGTGACCCAGAATGTTGCTGCTAAAGATGTTCATCGTCTTTCCAGCAAAGCGGGTCCTTTTGTGAAGAACAACGGTTTAATCCAGGTCCATGACCAGGATGAATTGTTTGTTCGTTATGTTGATCCTTCCGATCCAACAGACATCGTGATCGATTTGGCCAACATCCAAGACACGCGAGCTGAAATTGCCATTACGGACCGCAATCAGTCTCCGGTAGAATTGTGGAACGTGGGTAACGACATTTTCGTGACCTTGAATGACGCTGATGAAGACATTGATCCAGTGACTATTGACTCCGTGCCTGGCATTACGTTGGAAAACCCACGTACTGGCGAGTGTGAGATCATTACCCTGTATGAAACAGGTCCAAACACTGGTGTCTTCATGAACCCTGATGGTATTACATTGACGGACCGTTTTGGTACCGCTTTGCAGTCTGACCTCCAACTGAACGTGTTGGACAAAGACACCATCGCTGTTTTCTATCGCCACTCTAAATCATGTGGTGGTGGCGGTGCGCCGATTGAGCCTCCAACAGGTGGCGGCGACAACACCGACATGGCGATGAATGATGCCATTTCTTTTGAACGCACTTTCCCAGCAACGGTTGCTCCTGGTTCTACGTTCACTGTGAACGTGACCTTGACAGCAAAACGCGCTGTGGACTTGGGTGCATTCACTGACGAATTGGGTGACGGCTTGACCTTGGTCAGCGGTAACTTGACTTCGTTTGCTCAGAACTTGGGTGCTGGCGCCACATTGGAAGCCAGTTACACAGTTCGCGCAGGTGCTAATGTTGGCAACGCCACCATTAGTGGTAGCGCACGCGCAACGGGCGAAGAAATTCTGAGTTTGAACTCCACCGTGAACATTGCTGATGGTGCGCCATCTGCTGCAATGGCTCGCGTGGCGAGTTTTGACCAGTTCAACTTCAACCCTGAACGCGTTGACAGCAAAGAAAACAACTTCGCTTCCGCAACCCGCAATCTTCCTGATTGTGTGAACGAAGGCGATACATTTACCATTTCTGTTGAGATCACTGCTAAAGTGGACTTGCAGTTGGCTGCGATCACCACGAATCTTCCTGGTGACTTCCAGTTGGCCAGCGGCAACTTGACCGCTTTTGCACAGAATGTGGCTGCAGGTGAAAGCTTCACCAACACCTACACGGTGACGGCTGGTGCTTCTGCTGACAACGGTGCCCTGTTGATTGATGGTCAGGTACGCGCACGCCCAGCAACGGGTGACGCTTCCCAGACCTTCTCCTTGGAATCCGCCATTAACTTCTGTGCTGGTGGTGGCAACAACTTGCCTGGCGACATGAGCCCTGGTGATCCTAATGACCCACACGATTTCACCATGGACTGGGCGAAAGTGGCTGAAGCCAACCCTGCAACCGTCACCTTGACGGATGTGGATGGTACGGAAAAAACCACCTTCCGCTTTAACCAGGACTTGCACGTCACCGTACGTGACGCAGATGAAGATTTCTCCAGCGACAAAGTAGACATCGTGATGGTCGACGTCGTCGATCCTAATGGTGGGATGGAACGCTTGACGCTGTTGGAAACGGGTGTGAGCACTGGCGTGTTCCGCAACCCAGACTTCATCAGAATCCGCCCAATGAACGCTCCAGAATGTGCTGAAGAAGCTGCTGGTGGCGACGTTGAGGGGATCATTTGTGCTTACAATAAAGATGCTTTCTATGTCCGCTATGCTGACGATTTGTTCAGCACACAGGACTTGTTTGACATCACTTACGACCTCGGCTTGATCGAATCTTGCGAAACGTTCACAGCAGATGGTGGTAACAAGCTCTCCTTTGTCAACGATCAGGGCAACCCAATCGACCGCATCATCAAAGGTCGCCAGGTGTTCGTCCGACTCGAAGACTGTGATGCCAACGAATTCACCGATTCTATCGACAAACTTGGTGCAGCCTTCAACAATACGGAAGTTTCTTTCCCTAAAGGCTCCCCAGTTATTCGTGTGATGGATAAACACACCGGTGACTATGAAGACATCATCTTGGAAGAAACGGGTCCAAGCACGGGCATCTTCATGTCTCGCCTCGGCTTGACTTTGGAACGCCCAACCGATGGCACGCACGCCAATGACGGTATTCTTCAGATGGAAGACCGTGACACCATTGAAGTGCACTATCAGGATCCAAACAGTCCAACCGATTTCACCGCAGCAATGTTGCGCATTAGTCCTCAGCCTGGTGGCACAACCACCACTTCCAGCTCCACCCGCTTCACGGATTCCCGTGGTCGTAGCGCGAGTGAGTTTGAACTGGGCGACAGCGTATTTGTAACGGTGACCGATGGTGACAAGAATCGCTCCTCTGGTACGGCTGACAGTGTCCGCGGCGCAGTCACGGTGACGAATGTTCGCACCGGCGAAAGCGTTGAATTGGACCTCAGTGAAACCGAACCAGATAGTGGTGCTTTCATCAGTGATGCAGTGGTTGTTGGTGAACCTGGCTCTGGTGCCGACCTGGAAGTTGAAGCAGGCGACATTTTGCAGGCCAGTTACACTGACCCATCTGATCTCGCAGACACCTCTGAAGCAACCGCCAATGTGGCTGCTGGTGTGCTGACTGTGGGCGGCTACTTTAATAGTCCAAACCCATTCAGCGGCCAAACAGCATTCACAGTAGATGGTTCGGGCGTTCAGAGCACGAGCGTACAGGTGTGGGATCTCAGTGGTCAATTGGTGTTCGAAAGCGAAGCTTCCGGCAGCAAAGTGACATGGGACGGCACGGACAGCAACGGTGACCAATTGTCTAACGGCGTATACCTCTATGTGGTAACCGCAGTGGGCAAAGACCGTAGCGAAACCAGCAGCGTGCGCAAACTGGTAGTTTTGCGATAACAAAGGAGGATATACCTAATGAAAAAGGGACTTCTTTTTAGTTTAGCGCTGACCTTGTTGCTGGGGCTGGCTGTAACCAGCTTTGCACAGAATGAAGGTGTGGGTGCAGGTGCAGTATTCCGCGATGGTGTGGATGCACGTGCGTTGGCAATGGGTGGCGCTTATGTCGCCATTGCTGATAACTATTCCGCCTCTTACTGGAACCCAGCTGGTGCGGCCCAAGTGGCAGGTACAGCGACCATTGGTTTAATGAACACAAACAAGTTCGGTCAGGGCATCAACTACAACTATGTGGCTGGTGTGTTGAAATTGGGTGGCTTCGCCGTTGGTGGCGCCTTCCAGGGCTCGAGTATTTCGGGCATCGAACAGTTTGATGCAAGTGGCAACCAAGTAGGCACCGTTGACGATAACGAAATGGTGTTTGTTGGTACAGCTGCTCTAGATGTAGCCGGTATCGGTTACGCAGGTGCTAACGTAAAGGCTTACAATCACACTTTGGCTGGCGGCAGTGCTACCGGCTTCGGCTTTGATGTCGGTGTATTGTTGACCTTGGATGCGTTGAGTGTGGGTATTGTGGCTCAGGATCTGGGTGGCACTAGCCTCCAGTGGAGCAACACCCCATCCAACCCAACCGACGTTGTGCCAGCGGTGTTCCGCGCTGGTGGTGCCTTCAACATCGTTAATGACGATGGTGATAAATTGGTTACCGCCGCTGCGCAGTTCGACTTTGGCGGTGCAGAGAACGTGTTGCGCCTTGGGGCTGAACTGACCTTGCCAGGCACACCCATTGCGGTGCGTGCTGGTGCAGTTAAGCCTGATAGCGCCGATTTTGCGTTCACTGCCGGCGCTGGTTTGGCACTCGGCAACTTGAAAGTTGATTTTGCTTTCTTGCAGAACCAAGTGTTAGGCAACAGCTTGGTGTTGAGCGCTGAATTTGCGCTGTAAGGAGTTAGGTGAATTAACTATGAGTAACTCTAAAGTGAAGACGCAAAGAAGGAGGTTTGCATTGACGTTGAACAATAACGTTTTTCGGACGCTTGTCACGTCGCTGATTTTGCTGCTGACCTTCGCAGCTTTCATTAGTAACGAAGCGCAAGCTCGCGAAATCCGAATCTTCCCGGTGCCTGCACCTGCAGCGCCATGTGTCGTAGCAGTTTTTACTGCTTGCGATTTGGTACGCGCTGCCGCTGGCTTCGCGCCAACCACCGGTCCTGATGCTGGGGTCACCCCACAACCTGGGGATACCTTGGTGTTGGCTCCTGGGACGTATACTTTGACCGCGCTTGTGGCTTTTGCCGCTGGTCCTCCGGTTCTTGGTGGCCCATTTGACGGCTCTGGCCCAGTGATCGTGCCTGGTATTGCCATTGGTACGATTGTCGGTTTCCCTGGCGGCACTTCAGCCATGGAAAATTTGGAAATCCGCTCTCGCGATGGCGCACAAGTCACTGTGATTACCACAGCTCCTGCTGGTGGTTTGGCAGCAACAGAATCTTGTGTGATCCTTGCAGCTGACAACGTGCGCTTTGGTGGCGACCAGGACGATCAAGGTCTCACCGTGCAGGGTTGTCCTCGCAACGGAATCATTGTGGGTAACCCAATCATCTCTGTGAACTACGGCTTTGGTGCTGCTGCACCATTGTTGAACGTTACAGGTGGTGGCGGTGCAGATGAAGATGTTGTGATTCAGCACAACTTCATCCAGAACAATGGTAACGCGACGATTGCAAACGGTGTATTGTATGCATTCGGCGGTGCTGCTGGCCCTCGCGCCATTGAGAACTTCCGTTTTGACAACAATGAACTTCGCCGTAATGGTATTCAGCCTTCTGTGCCTCCTGCAGGTGCTGTACAGGGCGGTAACGGTCTTTACTTCGACCCAACCGTTTCTGCCATTGGTGGCAGTTCTGAAGATGAAGGGGTTTTCATTACCCGAAACATCTTCGATTCCAATGCACACAATGGTGTAGCTTTTGCCAACGCAGGTGACCAAGAACAGGTCATCTTCCAGCAGAACTACATCGTGCGTAACGGTGACAATGGTGTCCTTTGGGCGCCAACCGTGACGCAATTGGAAGACATTTTGTTTGAAGGCAACATCATTCAACAGAATGGTTTTGCTGAAAACGCCACAAACGCATTGCCAGTTCGTGTGGAACCTGCCACCTTTGGTGCAGGTGTCGCATTTGCGAACAATGGTCAAATTGAAAACACGTTCTTCATCGGCAACCACGATGACGAATTTGAAGAAGGCATCACGGGCAACGCTGGCTCCGGTGTGGTTTTTGCACACGCCATTGCATTCCCTGATGGTTTCGGTTTCGACTTGCCAACGGCTGCTGCAGCTGTTCCAGGTGGCGTTGAATTCCCTGGTGTGGGTGTTCAGGACATCGACACTTTGGACTTTAGCGACAACGTGATCAACGAAAACGGTAACGGTACTGTAACGTTGATTGATTCCGAAGCTGGTACTGGTGGCTTATGCGTTGGTCTTTGTGCTGCTGTAGGTCCGCCTGCTGGTGCAGGTACTTCCGAGGTACCATTTGATGGTGTAACTTTCCTCAACTCTGGTGACTTGGACCCAGTGACCTTCAGCTACAACAACGTCCGCTTGAATGCAGGCGCTGGTGTGACCATCGGTTTGCCAGGCCACGCTGCTGCTATCTTGCCTGTTGCTCCTGCACCAGGTGTGGGTGTGTTCTTGGCACAGCCTGCTTTTGCTGGCTTTGCTCACCCAGGTGACTACGATGGCAACATCGTGGAAGGCAACGTGTTCTGGAACAACGGTACCGGTGGTAACGGTCTCAACGCTGGCGCTGGTGGTGTGTTCTTCCCACACGGTGATGGTTTTGCCGTGTTCTCCGCCAACGACATCAACGATGCCGTCTTCCGTGACAATGAAGCCAAAGAAAACGCGAACAATGGTGTGTTCTTGTCCTCTTCGGGCAACGATGTCACCGGCGCTCGCTTCTTTAACAATCAGTTCAACAAAAACGGTTTGCAGGCAACAGTTGCTGGCCTCTTGGCTGGTGGCGGTGTGCCAACCGCAGATGGTTTGGAAATCAGCACCTTCGGCGACATCAATGACTTCATCTGGGATGGCGGCGAAGCGCAAGACAATGGTGGTAACGGTGTCAACTTAGATGCCAACAACAACACCTTGGCTTCCGCAGCTTATGGTGCATTGGCTGTGCCGCCTGCGATATTGGCTGCGCCATTTCCAGTGGATCCTTCTGCAGTTGGTCTTGTGAACTTGTCAGACATTGATGATGTATTGATCACGAACGGTTTGTTCGATCAAAACGGTGCCAGTGCCCCAATCGGTGCAGGTAACGGCATCATCGCCACAGCAGACAAAGTCAGTAAGGTCGACATCAACACCGTCCAGGGTAATCGCAATGATGACCATGGTGTGTTGCTCTCTTCCACCGACGACATGTCTGATGTGTCTATTAAAGACAGCACGTTTGATAACAACGATCGCAACCGCGACAGCGTAGGCTCCGGTGTGTTCTTCGATTCTACGGATGACATGGACAATGCTGGTGCTGAAAACGTTATGTCCAACGGTAACCACGTGGGTTTCCGCTTCGACGTTAAAGGTGAAAACGGTCGCAACTTGTACGTGCGCACCTCTACCGCCAACAACAACGACGAAGAAGGTATCCTTGTGGATGGTTCCGATGATTTGTCTGATATCGTCATTGACGGTAACAGCTTGTCTGACAACAACATCGGTATCACCTTGCGCTCCACCGATCGTGGCGACACCTTGCTTGTGACGAACAATGACGTGGACGGTGACGAAGGTACCGGTATCGGTATCCAGTTGCAGGCCATCGGCGTTGAAGTGACTGGCAACTCTGTGCGCGACAACTTGGTCGGTATTAAAGCTGAACGCGCTGAAGACAGTAACATTAACGGTAACAACATCGCCCGTAACGAAGACTTCGGCATTGATGCCTTGGGTCTGAAGCCAGGCGAAATCTTGGATGCCACCAACAACTGGTGGGGTGAACCATCTGGCCCTGATGCAGATGGCAACCCTAACGGCTTGGGTGACAACTTGTCTGACAAAATTGCTTTTGAGCCCTGGTTGGGCGAACCAGCAGTTGAAACAGACGTAAACTTCCAGATCATCGAGTTCAACGTGGGCGAAACAGCCAACGTTGGCGAGGTGTTCTTGATTAACGCTACGATCCGTAACAACGGAACTGAAGAAGGTTCTCAGACCGTGAACGTGAAAGTAGACTGTGGTGACTTCGTCGACAGCAACACTGTGACCCGCACGTTGAACCCTGCAACTGAAGTTGAAGTTGACTTCAATGTGGTGTTCCCACGTGGTGGCGAATGTACAGTGACTGTCGATTCTGGCAACGATAGCCAGAGCGCTACAGTGACCGTCATTGGTTCGACAGGCGTAACGATTGAATCCGTGTGTGATGCGAACGACAACAACCGCATCGACGACGATGAAATCCTCACCTGCATCGGCTTCTGGGTCACTGGCGATGAAGTGCCGGGTACTGGTCAATCCATCAGTGATGCCAAGATCTTGTTCTTGGTTGAACTTTGGGTGACAAATGGCGACATCTCCACCTTGCCAGCTAGCGCTGCTGTTAAAACCGCTAACTGGGTGGAAAGCGTGATCAACTTCTTCGCGCCTGCCGCCACTGTCAATCAGTCCGCAGTCACCGAAGTGGCCGCTGGTGAAAGCTTCACCGTGACCGCTACGATTAACGCTAACGACTCCATTCAGGGACTGCTCTTCAATGAGCAGCTCCCTGAAGGTTGGAGCATTTCCGAAGTCACCACCGCTGGTGGCTTCTTCAAGCCAAGCGAAAGCAAGTGGCTCTGGGTGAGCGCTGGCAACAAAACCGTGACTTTCACGGTGAACGTGCCTGCTAACACCGCAGAAGGCAACTACAGCCTTTCCGCTAACTTGAACGCTAACGGTTTCAGCACTTCTAGTGCTTTGAACGTTCGCGTGTCCAACCCTGAAATCCTCAGCGTTGACAACGTTGCCTTCAACGGCAGCAGCTTTGTCGCTATGGGTTCCGGCGTGACCAGTGTTGAAGTCCAGGTTTATAACTTGGGCGGCGGCTTGGTTTTCGACGGCCAGAGCGTCGGCAATGCGTTGAGCTTCAATGGCTTGTCCAACAATGGTCAGATTTTGGCCAATGGCGTGTATCTCTATGTTTCTACCGTTAACGGTACAAACAACCAGATGGTGCGCACCGAAGTTGGCAAGATCATGATCTTGAACTAAACAGATCAGCTAAAACAGGGACACCGGTTGACGGTGTCCCTGTTTTTTTGCTTTAATTGAATAACCCCAGTGTCTTAACGACGCTGGGGATTTTTTATTTTTAGGAGAGAAAATGCCAAAATAACCAAACGGGTTGGATAGTAAACGGGGTTTATGTGTAAAAATATCTTACAAATTTCATTCAAAAACGACCTTGTTTTGGTTATCCTGGCACTCTATCCTGAATAAAAATGAATTGAGCAACGATTTAGGGAAAATATCAAGGAGGCATTTTTTATGAACAACAGAATGCAATGGGGAGCGATCCTTATTTTTGTCGCTCTGTTTGCGGGTGTACTTAGCCACACGGCTCAGGCTGTAGTGCTGCGTGTAAGCCCCGCATTTCCGGTTGATGTAATTAACTGCGCCACGGGGGCACCTTTGGTCGGCGGCGTCAATGCAGGCGCTTCAGCAGTCAATGGTGACACCTGTCAGCTTGACCCAGGGGTTTTTATCATTCCAGGCGGCTTGGTGCCTGTGATCTTGCAAAATCTAACCATCAAAGGCCGTGATGGTTCCACGGTGACTGCTGTGACCGGCGGGTTTCAGATTTTTGCAGATGGCGTGACCATTGAAAACCTCAGCATCTCAGGTTCAGGCGCACCAACAGGTGCAGGCATCGTGATTGGCTTTTTTGGCGGGGTTCCAGCTTTACCAGCCGGTGCAGCTGCACCTCCCACAAGCGAACCTGATGAAGACATTCGTATTGAAGATAATTTCATCAATTTCAACCCTGGTGCAGGCATTGCAGTTTTGCCAGCAGTTGCCACTCAGGTTGAAGATTTTCATTTTGAAGGTAACGAAATTCGTAGCAATGGCGCAGATGGCATTCTTTTCTTTGGGCCTGTATCACGCGTGATGAATATCACGATTGTGCGAAACATCATCGATTCCAATGGGTTGGCTGGTGCCAATGGGATTACATTTTTTAACACGTCTAATGTAGATAACATTTCGATTCAGAACAATGAAATTCTGCGTTCCGGTGGTCATGGTGTGTTTGTTGCGCCTACAGTGACCAACGTGCAGGACTTTGATGTAGAAAACAACATCATCCAAGCCAACGGGAACAGCTTGTTTGCCCCAGGTGGCAGTGGCGTCACTTTTGCCAATTTCGGGCAAGTGGAAGCCAACATCAGCAACAACCGTGATGGAGATCGCGGCATCAATGGGAATGCATGTTCCGGTATTTTTGTAGACGGTGTCGATTCCTTGGGTGCCGGACCTTTCTATGGTGGTGGCGTGAGCAATGCAGAACTGATCATTGATGGCAACTTCATCAGCCGTAACGGCCTCACCGGCGCTTGCCCTGGCGTGACCATTGCCACCAGTGGCAACGTGGATGATTTGGAAGTGACCGACAACGAAATTGATCAAAATTCTTCCGACGGTGTGTTGGTGATCAACACCTCCGATTTCAGCGATTCCATTATTTCCGGCAATACCATGAGCAACAATGGGAATGCAGGCGCATTCTTTGTGATTGCTGTGGGTGGCAACGGTTTTACCGCCATGCCAACCGGTGATGTGGAAAGCATTACCTTTGAAAACAACATTGCCGATCAAAACTTTGTCCATGGCAGTCTGTTGGTCAGTCTGACTTCAGATGTCCAGGACATTACCTTCAGCAATGAACAATACAGTCGAAATGGTGTGGGTTTGCCTGGTTTTGGCGGAATTCCTTCAGGGATTCAGGTTGCCAGCTTTGGTTCAATCAGCAACATTGACATTCGTAATTCCAGAATGGAATCCAATGGCGGCCCGGGCATTCACATCGATTCCAACGGCGCTATTTTGGGCGCTTTGGGTGTGGGTGCACCAAATCCAAGTGACATGGACAATGTGACACTGACCAATAACGAACTCGGTTTTAATGGTGCCAGTGCGCCTGTGGGCTCAGGGGATGGCGTTTTCTTGCGCGGTGAACAGGTCAGCAATGTTACTGCAACCGGCAACTCTGCTGATGCCAACGATGACAACGGCATTCACATCAGTGGGGTCGATGATGTATCTGACATTGAAATCATGGACAACGCGCTCAGTAGCAATGACCGCAACAATGACGAAGTGGGTGCGGGCCTCCGGGTGGAATCCGCCACAGATGTCACTGATGTGATGGTGAAAAACAATAGCTTGAGCAGCAATGAAGATGGTGTTGCTATCAGTGCAGGCGGCCAAAACATCAGCAATGTTGTCATTGATGGCAACCCGGAAATCAATGACAACAACGGCAACGGTGTTGAAATTGATGCGCCCGATGATTTAAACAGTGTCGAAATTACGAACAACACCATCACCGGCAATCGAGTGAACATCTCAGTTCGCGCGACCGACCGTGGTGACGATGTACTCATCAGCGGCAATCGTTTGGTGGGTGCCAGTGGCACAGGGATCGAGTTAGCTGCCACAGGTGTGGAAATTACCCAGAACGATATTCGCAATCACAGTGTGGGCATCATGGCCACGCGAAGTGATGACAGCGGTGTTCACAACAACAACATTGTCCGCAACGACATGGGCATCGATGCTACCGGCCTTGGTTCTGGTGAAGAATTGGATGCCACCAACAACTGGTGGGGTGAGCCTTCTGGTCCGGATGCGCCGTCCAACCCAAATGGGTTGGGTGATGAAATCACGTCTAAAGTCCTCTTCCAGCCGTTCCTTAGCAGCCCTGTTGGAGACACGGGTGCCAACTTCCAGATCTTTGACTTTAATGCGCCAGGTAGTTTGGATGTGGGCGAAAATGTGACGATTTCTGCGACCGTTCGCAACACAGGTACAGAAGAGGGCAATCAAAGCATCTCCATTCAGGTCAAAGACAGCACCAACACCGTGGTCAGCCAGGAGCAGCTAAGTACACCGCTCAACCCAGGCGCCGAAACGACCATCAGCTTGAGCTATCAGTTTAGTCAGGCAGGCACCTTCCAGGTGACGGTGACCACTGGGAGCGATTCTCAAACCAAAACCATCGTTGTTGGTGATGGTGGTAGCAGTAGTTCCAGCAGCATTGCTTCAGCCATTGATACCAATGGCAATGGCAAGATCAACGATGATGAGATCCTCGAAGCCTTGGTTTTCTGGATCACAAGCACGCCTGTGCCTGGCACGGGTGGACAGCGAATCGATGATGTGAAGATCTTGGAATTGCTGGCGATTTGGATCAAAGGTGAATCTGTCTAAAGATCACTAAATTAGAAAACAGATGTATTGAAAAAGAGCAGCTCAGTGATAACGGGCTGCTCTTTTTCTTTTTTGTGATAAGTAGGAAAACATTAAAAATTTCAAATCACCAACCCCATTGATCTCAAGGAAGCTAAGATGAGACTGCGTAGGTGGATTTTGGGGACAAGATACATTGTCAAGCTTTAAGGCAGGGTGTAGGCTGGTTTTACTTTTTATGGTGAGAGGATGTTCTTTGTGTCGAAAATTTTGATCATATTCGCGGCTTTATTGAGTTTGATGGTGCTACCTGTTTGGGCGCAGGAAGAATACGATTTTTCATCTGGCCCCAGCAGTTGGGGCGCAATGGATGGCTCAGGACTGATTGGTATTTCTGCAGAAGTTGAACAGCAGGATTTTGCACTGGAAGTTTTTCTGGGCATTGGCACCAATCGTGTTCAGGGGTGGGGATTGTCACCACGCATGTATCTCACAGATAGAGAAGAATTATGGCGTCCTTTTGGAGAATTTTCTCTCATCCAGGTGGTTGAAACTGAAATCCTCATCGACCCTGAAGTAGGGTTGATCAAAAACACATTCACCTGGCAATTTATGGGTGTTGGTCTTGGCGCTACCTATCGGCAAAATGACCGTATGATGCGTGTTTCCATTGGCTTGGGCGTCAATGGTGGGCAGTGTCTATATTGCCAGATGCATGCCTATGCATCGTTGCATATTGGTTTTTCATTCGAGACATTTGTATTTGAATAAGTTTCAATAGATGGACAAATGAAATCTATGAGTTTGCTTCGTTGAAGTTTTCTCTTGCCTTTGCCTATAATGCCCCATCCTTAATTTTAAAAAACCCCAGGGGGAAGCTTTTTATGAAACATCAACGTCATTGGATTTTATTGACGCTGGCTTTGGTTATTGGATTTGCTCAAGTGACCTTGGCACAAACAATTACAACCGAAGACACCATTGTAAGTATTGGCAAAACAGCAGAATCACAAGTGGTGCTCAACAGTGCGCCAAATGGGATTTCCAGTTACACATTTACCATTCGCTTGTCAGATGGTGATTTTGCCGATATTGAAAAAGTGATCTTATCTGCCGCATTTAATAAAACAGCCAATGTGAGCATTGCGCCAGATGGCAATTCTGTCACGGTTACAGCCAACGATGCCGATGGCATGATTGGTCCCAGCTCACAAAGCGTGGTATTGGCCACTGTCGTTTTTCGTGGTACAGCTTTGGGCAAAAGCACCATTCAATATATCCCTGATCAATTGTTGGATGATTCTGGGGGTTCTTTAAATACAGCAAAAACTGAAGGTGAACTCAATGTTGCCACAGGTCCCAGTCAACCAACCATTCTTGGTGGCGAAGATGCAATTATTGTTGGCGAACAGGTAAAAACACCCATCATTCTCAGTGAGGCGCCTGGGCAGGGTTTGAAAAACTATCGCATGAAAGTCAGTCTGCGCAACCAGGATAATTTGGTGGCTAAAATTGAAGGTGTGGAATTCATTGCCTTTAACGGCAACCCCATTGTCAATGTGGCCGCTGATGGCAGTTCTGTGGACTTTGGTGCCACGGACAGCAACGATATTGTTAATTCAGGTGATGTTGGCGTCATCTTGGCGCGTGTGATTATTAGCGGCCAATCCAGCGGTGTGGTGGATCTTCAAGTGGAAGTGAACAGCGTGGAATCCGATGCCGGTTCTTTGGCGGCATTGCTTACCCAAAATGGCAGTATCAGTGTCGGTTCATTGGTCAATACAGCACCGACCTTCAATCTTGAATTGCCTGCAAACACATCCGAAGTCCAGGTTAACCAGCCAACTTTGTCAATTGTTATTGATGATGATTTGGAAGAATTGGAACCATCCTCCATCAAACTCACTGTGCGTGACAGCAGTGGCAGCACGGTGAACTTCAATCGTAGCAGCAATGGTGCATTGTGGGACGGTCGAAAGTTCTCTGTTGATTTGGCACGAGCTGGCACCACGTTGGCTACGGGTAACGTGACAGTGACTGCCACTGCAACAGACCAAACGGGCAACACCGGCACGTTCAGTTGGACCTTTGAAGTGGAAGGTAAAGACAATGGTGGTGGCACTACACCGCCTCCTAGTGGCGATTCCATTGAATCTGCGATCGCAGGCTCAGACTGCGTGATTGATGATGGCGAAATTCGTAATGCCATTACCATGTGGATTTTGGGCCAGGAAGTTCCAGGTACCGGTCAAACTATCAATGACACCAAAATCCGTGAACTTATCACCAACTGGATTTTGGGTCAGCGTGTTTGCTAAGTTTCTGTTGGAAAATTAAATAACAACAAAGGGGCAATCTGATTTCGGATTGCCCCTTTTTATTTTCGATTATGGCAAAAGAATATTTAGACAAACTCTCACAATTTATAGCGTCAATCCAATTGAAAAATGATGTAAAACTTGAGTGCAAACATTTCTTTAGCGGAGCGACGCTCTATGTCAATGGCAAGATTTGCATCTCTCTAACACCAGTTGGTTTGGCATTAAAGCTGCCAGAAGAGATAAGAAATGAACTTCTGACATCGAAAATTGCAGTTCCATTAAAATATTTCCCCAAAGCGCCCATCAAGAAAGATTATGTTCTTTTCAAAAATGGCATTGACGCTGAGATAAAAGAATTACATCAGTATGTGAGGCAAAGCATAGAATACGTTGCTAGCCTAAGCGAACAACAGTGACGCCGTCTCCACCCTGAGAAGGTGCTGCAGCATAAGATTCTTTGACCCAAGACAGTTTCCTGAGATGATCACGAATGGCACGACGTAGCGCTCCGGTGCCTTTGCCATGAAGAATGAAGCCTTGCTCTCGACTGACCAGCAAAAGTTGATTGAGGTATTGATCGACAAAGCGGAGTGCATCTACCACATTCATGCCCATCACATCAAGTTCCACAGGCGGCGCAGCGTTTGATTCCACATCAATGCCAGAGGAACGAATGATGGTGGGTTCAAAGTTCTTTTCTTCAGGCGCAGCGGTGGTTAGATCAGCCAATCGAGTCCACACGCGAAGCCCATCCAGGTCCACTCGGATGCGAGCAGCATCTGAAATTTCGACCACGCGGGCAGGTTTTCTAAACCCCCGAACTTGCACCCACTGGTCCAGTTGCAAATCATCCAATGTTTCAATTGTCAGATTTTGTGGTGCATCCAAGGCTTCCTGAACCTGACGCGTGGCATCCACAGCATCGACCACTTCATGAAGGTGGCCTTTGAGTTCATCTTCGGTTTGTGGATGTCGGGCTGCGTGTAAAGCCGATTCCATTGCTTGTCTCGCCTGTCTCAAATCAGCTTGCAGTCGTTGGGATTCTTCACCCAATGCTTCTTGTTGCTCGGCTTCTAGTTTGGACAATCGTTGCTGATAACGCTGAACCTGCGCTTCCAATCCCAGTTTGGCCTCACGGAAAGCTTCGCGTTCTTTATCCAAAGCGGCGTGTTCGGCTTGAAGCTCACGAATGACGTCTTCAGTCTTCACTTCTCCTTCGGACAGCGTGTGCTTGGCCACATCAATCAAGTCATCAGACAAGCCCAATCGTTTCGCAATCTCAAACGCATTACTTGATCCAGGCACACCTTCCAGCAATCGATAGGTGGGGGCCAGTGTCTCAAGATTGAATTCCACTGAAGCATTTTTTAAATGTGGATGTCCATAAGCAAAGCGTTTTAGCGCGCTGTAGTGCGTGGTCACCATCAATCGCGTTTTGCTTGCCAACATCGATTGCAGCAATGCCACCGCCAGTGCCGTGCCTTCCTGTGGATCGGTGCCTGCACCAACTTCGTCCAGCAGCACAAGTGATAAAAGGTCTTGATCTTTGCGTTGTTCAATGTCATCTAAAATCGACACGATATTGCGCAAGTGAGATGAGAATGTCGAAAGGTTCTGCTCAATCGATTGTTCATCACCAATATCGCTACGCACTTGGCCAAACAATGTCAGTTGACAATTTTCATTGGTAGGTACGGGAATGCCTGATTGTGCCATCAATGTCAACAATCCCAGTGTTTTTAGGGTGATGGTCTTTCCACCCGTATTCGGCCCTGTGATCACCATCCCCTGATGTTCGTTGCCGAGTTTGAAACTGATCGGCACGACCGTGTTTGGATCAAGTAAAGGGTGACGAGCATTGGCAATTTTAATAATGCCTTTGGTATTCAACGAAGGAATATGACTTTTGGTTTGCAGTGCAAATTGAGCACGCGCATAAACCGAATCGATCCAGGCATATGTTTTTAAAGATTTTTTAATCTTCGGTGTTTCTTCACGCAATTTGTCAGTAAGTGCTTGCAAAATACGTAATTTTTCATCACGGATTTCACCATCAAGTTCACGCATTTGATTGTTCTCACGCACCACAGAGGTGGGTTCCAGAAACAAGGTTTGCCCGCTGCCGGAACTGTCCTGAACAATGCCATCCAATTGATGCCTTAAATGGCTTTTCACCGGCACCACAAATCGACCACCGCGTCGCGTGATGACGGATTCCTGAACAATATTGCTGGCATGGCTCAACAAACTTTCCAGTTTGCGTTTCGCACGAGATTCCGCTGTTTGGTAACGCTTGGTCAGTTGCCGTAGTTGTGGCGAGGCATCATCTCTAATTTCACCCTTTTCACTGATGCTGCGCCGAATGAAGCTCTCTAAAGTTGGAAAGCTGTCCAGCTCATCGCTCATCTTTTTCAAAGCGTCACCCTGAATCAGACTCAACAATCGCTCTTGCAACTGACGAATCATCTCCAACGCATTGAGCACAGGTAGAAAGGCTTCAGGCGCAATCGAAGTGGCTTCCTGTGCTTGATTCAGTGCGGCATCAATTTGTTCTGTGTGACCCACGCGAAAGTTTTCGTTTTGGATGGCCTTCATGCAGTCGCTGATGCGTACAAACTCTGCTTCAATGCCTTCCAGTTGTGTTTGAGGCTTCAGGTGTGACACCGCCGCCTGCCCCAGTGCCGAGGCTGCATGCCACTTCACCAAGTCCAACACTTTATCAAACTCTAAATCTCGCCGGGTGCGTTCATTTAATAACTTCATAACAACCACCTTCCAGTTTAAATCTTTGAGGCGAGAACACAAGGGAGAGTTGAAAATAAAAATAGGAAACCAAAATGAAATAAATTTGAAAAAACTTCTAACCCCCAACCCCCTTTCAAAAGGGGGCTACGATTGACCGCTGGGAGCCGATTCTGATTCAAGTGTTGTTTTTCTTTGAGGAAGTGAGTTTGTTTTTTTAGTTTCTGGTCTCCGTTCATTCTCTAGCTTCACCAACCCACTTAAAGAACTTAGTAAAACCAACAGAACCAACTCCCAGAAGTGAATGGAAAAAGTGTTGGCAGAGGGGTGTTGGGGAGTGGACAAACGTCGTTGACGTGTGTCTTGAGGTCATCTAGCCTGTATGAAAGAGAAATGTAATGTAGATCACGCTCGGGGATTTTGAGTTATTGAATATTAGCGTGGAGGGATTTATGAATAAACGATTACGCTTTGTATGGGCATTATCGCTATTGATGTTTGGTTTAACTTTCATCTCGCTGGGCCAGGATTCGACGGTTGTCTTAACGAGTGACAACAGTGTGAAAACCATGGCCAGAGTGAGTGAGGATGGTCAGTTTGTGGCCTATGTAGGCGACAAAACTCAGGACAACGAATGTACCCCACTAGCTGAAGACAATCAGGAAATTTTCATGGCAACTTCAGACGGTCAGGATGTGTTTCAGCTGACTGACAACGATTTACAAGACACCGATCCATCCATCAGTGCCGATGGTGGCATGGTGGCCTTTGCTCGTGAAGTGAATCCAAAAAGCTTTGCTGTGTTTGTGGTTGATACATTTAGTACCAGCGAAATGCTCATTTCGGCAACAACCACGCAGTCTGGTTCTTCGACCATCAGTGCCATTCGTCCGATGATCAGTGCCAATGGTGAAATGGTGGTTTACGAAGAACGCGGCGACATTTTTGTGGCTCGCTCCGATGGCAGCACGCCACCGACCAACCTGACGGACAGCACAGATATTATGGATAGTTTTCCAAAGCTGAATGAAGACGGTACACAGATTGTATTTTCTTCAGTGGGCGATTACTTGGGAACCAACCCAACAGGTGATGAAGAAATTTTTGCCATCACCTCATTTGGCACCAACCTTAGACAACTCACTCGCAATGAAGTGCCAGACCTTCATCCTTGGATTAGCAGTGATGGCTTGTTTGTGGCATTCGAGCGTGGATTGCCTGGGCAACAGCCTGAACCAAATGCAGTTCAATACGATGTATTCTTGATTCCGAGCAATGGAAGTGCGTTTGAAACGAATTTAACCAACACAGGGTTTGTCAGTGAACGTTTTCCAAGCCTCAACAGGTCGGCGACCAAAGTGGTATTTGAACACACTGATGAAAAAACGGACAAAGTCACTTATATCCGTATGAACACCGATGGTACTGAGCAAATTACCATTGCTGATGCGCCTGATTTTCCGATTGATGGTGTTGCAATCACTTTGACGGAAGATGGCGAATTGGCTGCATTTTCCGGTGAAGCTGATGGCAGAGATTGTGTGCAGATTGTGATCAGTGGCACGCCACCCAACATTTCGCCTCTTGCCAATGGCGGTGGCGATCAAACCGCTGGTGTGGGCGACGTGGTGGAATTGGATGGCACATCTTCTAACGATCCCAATGGTGACGATCTGAATTACACTTGGGAAATCGTCTCCAAGCCAGATGGCAGCACTGCAGAGATTGATGATCCTAACAGCCCCAATCCATCTTTTGAAGTGGATGTGGCTGGTGAGTATCTCATCAACCTGGTCGTGGATGATGGCCGTGAGGGCATAGATTCTGACAAAATCAACATCCTGGTCGATGGTGAAGGTGGGCAGGACGATAGCATGCCCAGCAATGGCACCTCCGTCGAAAATGCACTGGACGGTAATACCAACTCCATCATTGATGATGATGAAATTGAACAAGCCATCACCTTCTGGGTGTTGGGTGAACCTTTGCCAGATTCCGGCGGCTTGATCATTGGCGATGACAAGATCACAGAACTCATCGAGCTTTGGGTGTTAGGTGTGCCCATCGATGAAGTTGCTGAATAAATAACAAAATATTTCTAAAGAATTTTGAATGAAAAGGGCGAGCGTTTGCTCGCCCTTTTCTCATTTATTTGTCCGTATTTTGATGTTTTTCAAGTTTACGCGTTATACTTTTTTTATCGGTCAATATGGGAAAGAGAGAGGCAGATGAAAAAACAAATTTTCTTATCTATGGGATTGCTGTGCTGCTTGTTTATGGTGATGGGCTGTACCGAATTTTTAGATGATTTACTCGGTGGCGGGAGTGAAGAAGGTGCAGAAGAAACTCACGATGAAAACAACGACAGCAATGAAGACGTTACTATTGAGTTGGTTGATTGTCCCAATGCGGCGTCCTTTGACCGAGCGGATTGTCAACTTTCGTTCGCTTTGGAACATGATGCAATAACAAGAGGGTGTTTGTGGATCACAGATCGAATCAGTGAGCCCAATCAAAAGCGCTTTGGTTTCAGGATTGAAGCAGCAGCCAGCAGTGCCAATCCTGGCTCTGGCGGTATCCTGGAAATCGCACAATACACTGAAGATGGAAGTGAAATCATTTTGGACCAGCTTGACAACCCTACCCCCAGTGACAGTTCACCATGGACGTATGCCTCAACGCCATCAGGGTCTGGTCAATGCGCCACACATGGGTGTGGAGATGGTGGTTATTTGATCTATTTGGCTGCAAACCAGGTGTCTGACTGTGCAGAATATGATATCGCATTTTTTGTGGTTCTTGGCCCTTAACTCGTTGGATATCAAAACCTTAAAGAGGCTTTTTTGTTTTTAAATCAATAATTAATTAAAGACTTCAAACCCCCAACCCCCTTGGTCTCAAGGGGGCCACGATGGACCATTGATTGAGAGTTCTGCAACACTCGATGGCTTATTCTTATTGATAGAAAAACTTCAATGGCTGAGCGTAAAGCCCACGATCCGTATGCCTCACCAACAAACTTAAAGAAATCAGATTTAAAAAAGAACTTACTCTCAGAAAGGAATATAAAAATGGTGCCGAGACCCGGACTCGAACCGGGGACACCAGGATTTTCAGTCCTGTGCTCTACCAACTGAGCTATCTCGGCAGAATGTGTCTTAATGGTAGGTGGCGGGGATGACGGGATTTGAACCCGCGATCTCTGGCTTGACAGGCCAGCGTGTTAGGCCACTACACTACATCCCCACACGATTCACGGCATTATAGTCATTGTCACAATTCCTGTCAACCATCCGCATTACAGAGGCATCTGGTGTCCTGTTTCATTGGCGATTTAAGCAGGCTAAGACATCTTCCTGCCAAACGAAAAATTTGGCCTGAATACCACTGCATCCGGCTGCCTCTGGTGGTATGGGTAAGTTGGTGACACCATGTATGCCTGGTGCGCCTCCGATGCCTGGTTGACCCAGTATAAATAGATTGTCTGATTGCGAAATGGTACTCGTAGTATCAGCCACGATACCAATGGAAGGTCCACCACCGCCGCCGCTGCCAGCGCCACTGGGGCCACCTTTACCGCCATTCCCACCTTTGCCGCCTGCACCGCCGGTAAGCGTGGTTGCTGATCCACCATTGCCACCGCTACCGCCTGCGATGCCTAAAGCGCCGTTGCCCCCCGTGCCGCCGTTTCCGCCATTGCCAATGATGATCTGATTGTTGGCGATGACCATCGTGCTGTTGTTGATTGCAACGATTCCCAGAGATGCGCCACCACTACGTCCACCTTTACCATCTTGAGCCGCCGGTGCGCCAGAGCCACCGCCACCACCGCCGCCACCACAACCAAACAAGACTCGTCCTCCGCCCCCACCGCCACCGCCACCGCCACCGCCGTTTGTGCCACGTGCGCCATCAGCGCCATTGGCAGGCGCATATTGACCATCGGTAAGGAAATTTCCAAAACCTGGGCCGCCTTGTTCTGCGGATGCACCAGCTGATCCATTATTGCCTGCTTTTCCGGCAGCGCCTGTGGCCCCTAAAGCACCACCGCCACCACCGCTCCCGCCATTGCTGCCAGTTCCATTTTGACCCTTGAAGCCATCTGCCGCGCCCCCTGTGCCACCCCAGCCACCAGGGCTGCCGCCATGACCGCCCTCTCCCCCTTTGCGATCAGGTGGACAACCAGCGGCACTTGCGCCATTTCGCCCATTGGGATTGACACTGGAGTGGAAGGTGATTGGTGAACCATTTGCACCATCATTTCCATCTCTGCCATCTCCTACTCGAATGATGTTGTTTTGAATGATCACCCGCATGGCTTGATTAAGATAAATGGCAATTGGTGTCTGACCATCACTGACGAAAGCTTCTATCACAAATCCATCAATCAAGGCATATTCGACCTCAACGCCAACAATCAACGGAGGATCACTCTGTCGCGCCAAACTTTCTAGCTTTGTCGGAAAAGCTTGAGTGTTTTGAACCCATGCCTCAGGGTCATGACCGCCAAAAATTCTGACACCTGTAGCCAACTGAATCACTTCGTGATAAACGCCACCTGCAACGTAAACAGCCCCATCACTGAAGTTGGATGCAGCTTGTATGCCTGCCTGAATGGACCGATACGGAGATGTTTTAGAACCATCTCCATCATCAGATCCACGGCCAATATCGACAAAAAAATTGCCAGGATCATCAGGCACCGTTCCAGGTGGAGGCGTAGGTGTGGGTTCAGGCGGTGGAGGTGGTTCAGGTTCTGAGCCATCATCAATGAGCGTGCCCGTAATCCACAACTGGATCAGTTCCAAAATCATGTCATCCGAAATGGTTGCATTGATCGGGGGCACAGGATTGCTCAAAATCCAGAAGAGAATGGCATCTAAAATTTCTTCATCGCCCAGAATGTTGTTCAGGTTTTTATCCAGCGCTTTGGCCAAAGTGTTGACATCTACATTGGTTTGTGCAATTGAAATCTGTGTACCAATGCCAACCGTCACCAACAATAAAACCATCACCAAAATCAAACGAACATTAACCAAACGATTCATGCCATTCCTTTTTGAACCAAAGAGTCCAGTGATTATAAACGGAAAGAAATGGTTGAAAAAGAAATGTTCATGAAAGAATTGTTACAAATACTTTCATGAACACAATTACATTCTTTTAATGCTGAAACCTTGGTGCGAAGGGAGGGACTCGAACCCACACGGTATAATACCACTAGGTCCTAAGCCTAGCGCGTCTGCCAATTCCGCCACCCTCGCATGAACTTCGATCAATGAATATTAGAGCTTTCCAGAAGCGTTCTACTGTAATTCTTGTTTCTTTGCACAGTGGTTGTTTTGACTCAAAACCACTGATATTGCTGGTGCGCCCGAAAGGACTCGAACCCTTAACCTTCCGGTCCGAAGCCGGACGCTCTATCCAATTGAGCTACGGGCGCAAGTTTCGCTTGATGAATATTGGGCTTATCAAATAGAACATTTGCGGGGTTCTTCTTTTCGCAAACAGTATTCTGATTCGACCCAGATATTTCGGACCATCAAAACGTTTGGGTATTTTATCAGAGAGTGAATGGTTGCTTCAAGGCATTTATTGCAGAGTTAGTATTTAAACCGGCGTTTTTAACAGATCAAACAACATGGTTTTAAACAATTGGGTATCTGCTTGATACACAATATTTGCATTGGAAGGCTGTTTCATCACGCCGAACTCATCGACCACTGTCATCCCGCGAGTAAGTTCGCTTTGATATTCAATGGCAACATGTCGTTTATGAATATCTGTGAACAAGGCTGGATTGGCAATACCTGCCACAGTGATGGCATCAGGGTGCGTGCTTCCAGCAAGCTTTTGCTCTCGTTTGCAAAAATCTCGAGTGGTTTGGTTGACCTGAAGAAAAAATTTAGACAATGGGGTGTTCATTGCAGCAATCTCGTCCCAGGCCGAATCATCCATAATGGTGTGTCGAATACAGATTTCCCACCCAACCATGGTCAGTTCAAAGCCTGCGCTGAAAACGACATGGGCGGCTTCTGGGTCTACCCAAACATTGTATTCAGCCGCAGGGGTGACGTTGCCCAAGTATTGATTGTTGCCTGCCATCAGGTAAATGTGTTTCACTTTTTTGGGCAACTCAGGGTCAAGTTTCAGTGCAACAGCCAAGTTGGTGATGGGGGCAATACCTGCAATGACCAGTTCGCCTTTGTATTTATTGGCAAAATCAACAATTGCATTGGCCGCATGAATTGACTCAGGTTGTTGTCGGGCTTTTTGGAAATGAGCGTTGCCCATGCCAGCATCACCATGAATATCTTCAACCGTTTCCCAGTTTTTCAAAAAAGGGGTTTGACACCCTGGATAGACCGGCACCTGGCCAGAGCGTCCAGCAATTTCTATGGTATAAAGTGCGTTTTCAACTTCCTGGCCAAAAGCCACATTGCCTGCACAAATGGTAACAGCCTTGAGATCTAACTCTGGAGAAAGCAGACCAAACAATAAAGCAATGGTGTCGTCCCCGGCTGTATCTGTGTCAATCAGTAAAGGAATTTTGTTCATATAAATCTATCTCATTAAAAACTTTCAAAGAACCAGAAAAAGCACAAGCTTAATTAAAAGGGGCTTGATAGTTATTTTGTTGAATTGGAAGGTGAAAACCATGATTTTTATCATGGTTTTATATGATGTTGATCAATGAAGGATTTCCAAAACTGCCTGGAAAGAGAACTTAATTAAGCTGGGCTGCCTGACGGGAATTGAACCCGCGACCTTCGGAACCACAATCCGACGCTCTAGCCCCTGAGCTACAGGCAGCATGAAATGTGTGATGTAACCACACAAAACAAATTGTAATCTTGCACCCAGCCACTTTCAAGGGTTTTTTAATGGCTACCGCCGACAAATGAGGAATTGTTCTGGGAAATTTCGTTTTGATGGTGTTGGATTTTAAGGTGTTGGGGTGACTTGATTCAATAAATGATCAACGGCAGCAAAGGGCATTTTTTGTTTGCTGGCAACTCCAATAGACAATTTTTTCAGTAAAGTATTGCCTGCATCATCCCAAAGGTTTTGATGCAGTCGTGTTTCAACGCCCTGTTTTAACATTTGTTGCATTCGTTCTTGTTTGCGCTGCAATTGACCTTCTCTGCCAAGATAAGTTTGATGTTTCTCAACAGCTTCATTCAGTGTGGCAATGCCTTCTCCCTTAGAAGCCACTGTTTGAACAATCGGATTGGAAAAATCTCGCATGGTCAAACTTAAGAGTTGCTGCAGGCTTTGTTCGGCCAGATTCGCCCCAGGCTGATCGCTTTTGTTGATGCAGAACACATCCGCAATTTCCATCAAACCAGCTTTCATGGCTTGAACCACATCGCCAGATTGCGGTACGATGGCAACAATCACTGTATCAACGCAGTGCATCACATCCACTTCTGCCTGCCCCACTCCCACGGTTTCCAACAGGATGATATCGAAGCCATAGGCTTCAAATAAAAGTGCCACCTCATTGGTGGTGGCAGACAACCCGCCGAGTGAATCGCGTGATGCCACGCTGCGGATGAAGACTTCAGGATCGTCGGCCACTTCATGCATTCTCACACGATCACCGAGCAACGCTCCCCCTGAAAATGGGCTGGTAGGGTCGCACGCCAGGATACCGACAGTCTTTCCTTGTTGTCGATAAGACTTTGCCAATTGATGCACCAACGTGCTTTTGCCTGCTCCTGGTGGGCCGGTGATGCCAATCCGCAGACTGTTTCCAGTGTGTGGATAAAGCTCATCCAGCACAGCCTCATACCTTGGACGATGGTTTTCGACCCATGTGATCAAGCGAGAAAGTGCTAAAGGTTCTTTATTTAGTAATCTTTGGCGCAAGTCTTCAATTGTGCTTGGTGCAGACATAGAGTGCATTATAAACATCAGACCTAAAGCTTTAAAGGCGTTTTGTGAAATTAAACTCGCGCATCAATCGCTTTAAATCATAAAGATGCATTTGGAAAAACATAACAGCCAATAGAAAGATGATCACCTAAGAAAACCCTATCTATGGCTAAATGAAAAATAGACAATTTTTGCAATGTGACGTACAATACGTTGCTAATAAACTTGAGGATAAGCTTAGGGCTTATCCTGCCATAAAATTCGAGGAGGAATTATGTTTGTGAGCAAGCGAATGCTCGTGTTATTGTTGATGACTGTGTTTGGCTTGGGATTTGCAGCCACCATGTTTGGTGACGATCCTGATTTGGCACAATCTTCTACGCTGGAAGCCATCATCGCGCGTGGTGAAATTGTGGTTGCTTCTGATCTGCCATTTGAACCTTTTGAGTTCTTGGATGACAATGGTAACCTGGTTGGTTTGGATGTCGATTTGGTCCGTTTGTTGGCCAACACCATTGGTGTGGACTTCCGTTTTGAAGCCACTGCGTTTGACACCATCATCCCAACGTTGAACTCCAATCGTGATTTTGACATGATTGTGTCCGACATCACGGCCACATTGAGCCGTGGTTTGACCGCTAACTTTACCGATCCTTATTTGAACACAGGTCAAATTGTGTTGCTGAGCAGCAGCAAATCTCCTGGCAGTGGCATTAACAGTTACAGTGAGCTCAACAGCTCTGATGTGACGATTGCCGTTCAGTTGGGGACCACCGGTGCAGATGCTGCGGCCAATTTCTTCCCAAACGCCAATATTGTCTCCTTCGACAATGCCCAGCTGGCATTGCAGGAAGTGGTGGATGGTTTGGCTGATGCCATTGTGTTCGACGATGTGTTCTTGTTGCCACAAGCTGCTAATGTTGGCGATGCTGGCATCCTCTGCTGCCCACAAGGCAATCCAAATCCATTGACTGAAGAGCCGATTGCCATTGCCATTCGCAAAGGTGATCCAGACTTCCTAAGTTACTTAAACTTCTTCATCCGTGAAGCAGGCACGAACATTCGCGTGACCGAGGAAATGGCTGCAGAGTTCGATCTGCCGGCTAGCACAATTGGGTCTGATTTCTTGACGGCCATTCGCGTTAAGTGGCTATAAAAATCTAAATATCTATGGTTGAGGGGAAGGTGTTGTTGCTTCCCCTCAATTCTTTTTATGAATTCTCGCGCACTACGCTATTTCCTATGGATGACCTTTCGTTTTACACTGGCTGCCGCCGTGTTGATTGCGATTGTTGGAAGCATCTTTTGGGGGATCGGATCGACCTATTCCTTGGAATGGGACAAAGCGCTTAAATTTCTTTCTTGGTACAACAAAGGCATTCTTGTCACCATAGAACTTTTTATCTTTAGTGCAATTATCGCCCTTACCCTGGGGCTTGTGGTGGCACTCTTACGCTTGGTGCCATTTGCGCCCGTGCGTGATTTGGCTGGACTTTATATTCATATTTTCCGAAACCTTCCAGCTCTCGTGGTTTTATTGTTGTTTTTCTTTGGTCTTGGCCAAATCATTCACATCGAGTCCTTTGAAATATTAGATCGCAAATACAGTGCCATTTTTATTTGGAGCGTTATTGCTTTTGGCGTGTATGAATCCAGTTACTTGGCAGAAATTTTTCGCGCCGGGATTCAGTCCGTTCATCAAACACAGATTGAAGCTGCACAATCGCTGGGCATGGGCTATTTTCGCACGATGTGGTCTGTGATTTTGCCCCAAGCGTTCCGAGTGATTTTGCCGCCGATGACAGGCATTATGGTGGCGTTGGTGAAAGAAACGGCACTGGTTTATCTGGTGGGTGGCGTGGGTGATTTAACCTATCAGGTCCGGCAGTTGGCTATTCCTTCACGGCCTTATGTGTTTGAATTTTACACCATTCTGGCTGCGTATTATTTATCCATTGTCATCCCAATGAGCTTATTGTCTCAATGGCTGGAAAGCCGTTTGGGCATCAGCAAAGCCCGCCGTCAGGTGGTGGAATGAAATGGCACAGACATACTTTAGAAAATCGCAGCAACAGCGGGCCTTGAAGTTGTTTTTAAGATTTCTTTTGTCCTCATCATTGATTGCGCTTGTCCTTTGGGGATTTTACGTCACCCTTGAACAAAATTATATTTTCCGGTGGGGTTTGGCTTTACAACATTTAGATCGTTTTAACCAGGGATTGATGCTCACACTTCAGGCCTCAGCTCTAGGGCTGGCATTGGCGTTGACGCTCGGGCTGATTGTTGCATTGATGCGCCTTTCCCCCATGGCCTTATTCCGTGATATGGGCGCCTTGTACGTCCACAGCCTGCGAAATATTCCTTTCATTGTCTTTGTGTTGTTCATGTATTTTGGCTTTGCTCGCGCAGTGCTACCTAAGCCCTATCCCAACATCATGTTGTTTGGGTGGGATATTGATGATCGCCTCTTTTGGGGGGCGTTGGCTTTAGGGTTGTTTGAATCAGCCTTTATGTCAGAGATTTTCAGATCAGGCATTCAGTCCATCCATAAAACACAGATTGAGGCATCTCGTTCCTTGGGAATGAGTTATTGGAATTCAATGCGGTATGTGGTTTTGCCACAAGCTTTTCGCGTGATCATTCCCCCATTGACAGGCGAGATCATCGCATTGATTAAGGAGTCTGCATTGCTTTTGGCCATTGCAGTGAATGAATTGACCTTGACAGCAAAAACCATCAGTGGTCAGCGTCCGCTTCAGTTTGAATTCTATACTATCTTGGCTGCGTATTATTTATCAATAACAGTGCCAATCAGTATTCTGTCTCATTATTTGGAACAACGCTTTAACATTCATCGGCGACGCAGTTAGAGGAGGGGTTGGATGATTTCAATCAAGGGTGTGCAAAAGTGGTTTGGTCGCCTGCATGTGCTTAAGGGCATTGACATGCAGATTGCTGAGGGCGAGGTGTTGGTGCTCATTGGCGCCAGTGGTTCAGGTAAATCTACATTGCTTCGTTGTATGAATGGATTGGAAAAAATTCAGGAAGGCTACATCAGTGTCGATGGTGTTGACATCCAGGCATCCAAAACCAATCTCAACAAAGTACGCCAGGAAATTGGGATTGTGTTCCAACAGTTCAATTTGTTTCCACATATGACCGTGCTTAAAAACATTACTATCAGCCCCACCAAAGTTAAAGGCCTTTCTAAATCTGATGCTCATACTACCGCAGAAAAACTGCTCGAACGTATCGGAATTCCCGAAAAGGCGAATGTGTATCCTGATCAACTTTCTGGTGGTCAACAACAGCGTGTGGCCATTGCCCGTGCCTTGGCCATGAATCCAAAAGTGATGTTGTTTGACGAACCTACCTCGGCGCTTGACCCTGAAATGATTAAAGAAGTGCTCGACCTGATGCGCGAACTCGCTAAGGAAAACATGACAATGGTGGTGGTTACCCACGAAATGGGTTTTGCTCGTGAGGTGGCAGATCGCATTGCCTTCATGGATGATGGTGTGATTGTGGAACTTGGAACGCCTCAGCAGTTCTTTGAAAATCCACAGCATGATCGTACAAGGCAATTTATTCATAAAGTGTTACAATCCTAGCTATCATTGAAAACAAACAGTTAATTTTTATCTAATATTTCACTTATCCATTCTCGAGAAAATAGGAATTTAAGCCGAAGTTTTTGAAGCAATGAAAAAGGGGTTGAACGTAAAACGTTCAACCCCTTTTTAGTTTTTGATAAATTAAAGTAAAGCTTTATTGGCCCAGCAAATCAATATCAAACAAGGATTCATCAACGTCCTGAATCTGGAAAGTCAGCAAATTCATCAAGGTTTGATTCACTGGCACCACGCGGTTGTCAAGCAATTGACGTCCGAAGATGGGGCCTTCGGGGAAATCGTTGTAGGTTTCAAATGTGTTATCGTGTAACAGATCGCCGCTTGCATCAAACAATTTAAGGTTAACAGGCTGAAGTTCTGGAGTGGCTGTCACTTCAACAAGTGGAAATGCAACATCTTCATTGAGACCCTGAAGCTTAAACCACAAACCAGGAGAGTCGTCTTCAAACGTGTGATCTCCCCGATCAATGATTTCATAGCTGCCCGTGAAGAAGATGCCTGCCACTTCGGCTACGGTGGCATCACCAAATACTTCAAATCGGCCATTGATTTTTAATGGTGTGATGAGATCAGGATTCCAGAAGAAAATATCATCGCCGTTGAATAAAAACACATCGCCAGCCAATTCTTCAGGTTCCAAATAATCAATTCGAAAAGCAAAACCACCTGCATCAAGAATTTTATTGGACCCTTGAACCACAGCCCGCTTTGAGCCATCTGGGCGTTGGGCAAGGATTTCCAGGGTCAACACAGCACCTTTTTCTTCAGATTGTCCGATGGAAAAGAAAGCGCCAAAGCGTGCAAAGTCCATCGCTTGTAACAACTGTGCATCTGGATCGTCTTCTGCTGGTGCACCTGGTTGTGCAGTAGATACAACACCCAGGCTGGAAATAACCAGCAATAAAAGCAAAACCAATTTCTTCATAAATACTCCTCAAGGATAGGTTTTAGAAAAATTACAAATTCAGTTTACAGATAAAACCCCTGGCTTGGCAATGTTTTAATGTTGTCTGTACTGAAAAAAATGATTGATTTTGCTATTCCCCCAGCAAGTTTGGATCAAATAAATCGTCGTCTAAAGGCTGAATCTGGAAGGTTAATAAATTCAATAATGTTTGGTTTACAGGCACCACGCGATTGTCGAGAAGTTGTTGTTTAAAAATAGGGCCAGCATCAAACTCAGTATACGATTCATAAGTGTTGTCATGCAGTAAATCGCCGCTTTCATCAAACAATTTGAGATTTACAGGCTGTAATGTTTCTGCATTGGCAGTGACTTCAGCTTTTGGAAAGGCCACAAAATCATGGGTGGCAACCATGTTCATTTGCAAGCCCGCGCTGCCATCCTCCAGCGTGACGTCCAATCGTTCAATCACGGTGTAGTTGCCGCTAAAGAAAATACCGGCCACTTCGGCCACAGTCGCATCACCAAATACCTCAAAGCGTCCATTCACCATAAGTGGCGTGATCAAATCAGGGTTCCAAAAGAAAATTTCATCCTGGGTAATAATAAAGACATCACCTGCAAGTTCTTCTGGCTCTAAATAATCGATTCGGAACACAAAACCGCTGGGCAGGTTTTTATTGGACCCTTGAATCACGGCGCGTTTTGAGCCATCAGGCCTTTCGGCCAGGATTTCCATGGTTAAGGTGCCACTGCCGCCGGATGATTGGCCAAGTGCAAAAAATGCACCATAGCGGGCAAAATCCATGGCCTGCAACAAATCATCATTCGACATGTTTGTTTGAGCCAAAGATCCCATGGTCACACTAGAAACGATCAACAATAATGACAAAACCAATTTCTTCATGCTGCTCCTCTTTAGGCAGGGTTTTAGAAGATTTACAGAGATATTTTACTGGTAGATTTAGGCCAACTGACGGTTTTAATCTAATTTTAATCTTTGGGATTTAGGCAAAGAATTCTAAGAAAGCTTCCAGCGTTTTCTCTGGTTCTTCTTCTGGAATGTAATGACCACAAGGAAACGTTTTTGTGATCAGTTCATTCGTTTTGTTGGACCAAAGCATAATCGGATCAAACAATTTCCCAATGATGCCTCGCTCTCCCCAAATTGCCAGTATTGGACATGAAACTTTAATATCCGCATCTTTGGCGTCATGTTCAAGATCAATACTGGCACTGGCACGATAATCTTCACATGAAGCGTGAATGGCTTCGGGGGGACAGAAAGACTCAAGGTAATGATTGAAAATGTCTTCTGGGATATCACAGTTTGATGTCAAAGGTTTCAGTTTCTTTCGAACGTAAAAATCGGCCTCACTGCCGATCAATCGTTCCGGCAAATCATAAGGTTGAATTAGAAAAAACCAATGATAATAAGCGGTGGCAAAAGCTTGTGTTGTTTCACCATACATATCGGCAGTGGGCGCAATATCCAATACAGCCAGCTTGAGTATTTTTTCTGGATGATCCAATGCCATTCGCAAAGCAACCCGTCCACCTCGATCATGGCCTGCAACGAAAAATGATTTATGCCCAAGTTGACACATGACATCGATCTGATCTTGAGCCATGACTCGCTTTGAGTAAGTGGCATGATCATCTGTGCCAAAGGGTTTGTCGCTCTTACCATACCCACGAAGATCAGTGGCAACCACGGTGAAGTGTTCAGCCAACTGAGGCGCAACATCATGCCAGATCAGATGTGTTTGTGGATAGCCATGGAGTAACAACAAGGGTGGGCCTTGGCCGCCACGAACACAGTGAATTTGAACTTCACCTGTGTCGATCACGCATGTTTCGAAATTTGGAAAATACTTTTGATCAAGATTGCTCAAGCTGTGGCCTTTATATACTAAGCTTTGGTTTGGGCTTGAAATCGTTCTACCAATAAATTGGCTAAGGCTTCGATGCATTGCTGACCGATTTCGGCAGAAGCGTTACGAGCATCTCCGAGAATGCCATTAGGGGTAACACTTTTAAAGCCATCTCGAATGATTTTTTCAGCAAGCCCTTCGATCATCTCACGTTTTGTGCCAGCTTCCGCACGATCTCTTTCCACCCACTCAGGATGGAGGTATTCCATCAAAGAGGTTTCAGCAATGTCGGCATGACCGCCAACGTGATCGCCCAATCCCCAGTTGTCTTCAATCAACCCTTTCCACAAATTGATGAGTTCAATCAAGTTTGCGTAGACCAACACGCTTGTGTTCGATCCAGCAGCTTCATCAAGTTTGTCAGCCATGTGATTGAGTGGCCCAAAATTGCCACCATGTGTAGCCGTGAAATAAATGTGTTCAAAGCCGTGTCTGGAAAGGCTGTCTACATAATCATGGCAAATGGCTTCAAAGGTGGACACCTGAATGGTTATGGTGCCTGAAAACGCCATGTGATGTTCGGAAACACCGACACGGATAGTTGGGGCAACCAGCGTGTTTCCCAACTTCTCAGCGATCAGCTGTGCCAGTGCCGTACCGTGTTCCGCATCGACAAAAAGGGGCAGGTGCGGTCCGTGTTGTTCAATGGCACCACAGGCAATGATTACGCTTCGATAACCATTGCTTAAAGCGGCTTCAATTTCTGGTGAGGTCAAGCGTTCCAGTAAAAGTGATTTCATGTTTTAGCCCCTAACCAATTTTCTGGTTGAACGCTTCAATCATGTCATCAATCTGATCAGCTTGAGAATGAATTCCACTCCAATAGCCAGGCCAATCGTACCATTGCGCGTCCAGTTCTTCGGCAGATTTGCCCATCTGCTCAACCCAGGTGAAATATTTCAGATTGTGAATGCGACGCTTTTCGTAATGAGAAAGTTCCAAAGTATGATCAATGCCAGTGCCGTGCAAGTAGTGGTGGAAATCAATGGTGGCATTCTCTTCACTATACGCACCATGTTTTTCCGTCATTTCACTGATGCGGGAGCCGTACAGGTCCATTGAATCAGTGAAAACGGTGAACACCACGTCATTTTCAGTCAGTTCATAATATTTGGCCAACTTGATGGCGGTGAGCATGTTGGCAATGCCAGAAATGCCAAGCAATGGCAGTTGTTCGACCAGCGATTTGTCCACGCCTTGTTTGATGAGGTAGTCGTTGCCTGTTGGTTCGTTGAACAGTCTGAGCAGGTGCATCGGGCGGTCATCGTCAATGCCGACCACCATGTCAGTGTTACGGACGTTATGAATCCAAGGGATGTGTTTGTCTCCGATGCCTTCAATCCGATGGCTGCCAAAGCCGTTGTAGAGGAGTGTGGGGCATTCCAACGCTTCAGCCACAGCAAGCTTGGTATGAGGGAACTGATCTTTGATGTAATCGCCGCTGGCCAGTGTGCCGGCTGATCCTGAAGTGAGTGCCACACCGGCGACGCGGTCGCCTTCACGGCCTTGTTTTTCAAACACTTCGCGCATTGCAGAACCAGTGACCTGATAATGCCACAAGTGATTTCCGAATTCTTCAAACTGATCGAAGATGGTTACGTTATCACGTGTGGCCTGAAGCTCTTTACATTTCTGGAAAATCTCCCAAACGTTCGATTCTGACCCAGGTGTGGCGATCACTTCACCGGCCACCTGAGACAGCCACTCAAAACGTTCGCGGGACATTTCTTCGGGCAGAATAGCAATTGATTCACAGGCGAGGAGGTTCGATACATATGCCCCACCTCGGCAGTAATTTCCAGTCGAAGGCCAAGCTGCCTGATGTGTGGCTGGATTAAATTGCCCCGTCACTAGTGTAGGCGCCAAGCAGCCATACGTTGCGCCCACCTTGTGTGCCCCAGTGGGAAACCATTTTCCAGTGAGGCCGATGATGCGGGCTGGCACACCAGTCAAGCTTGAAGGCAATTCAAGAAAATTGACGTCACCATACAGGCCGCCCTTTTCTTTGGGTTCGTTTTTCCAGGAGATGCGGTACAGATTGAGGGGATGAAAATCCCATAGCCCAACGTCTTTCAGCCCTTCTTTGACATGATCGGGAATCAAGCTTGGATCACGCATTTGTTTAAATGTGGGCAAGGTGATGCCTTTTTCGCGGGCATAGTTAACATTTTGCTCAATCTGAGATTCATGTTTAGTCAAGTCAATCATGGAACTGCCTCCTCAAAAAGCCTGAAACAACGAAAAAATAGTGCAGGCAGTATAGGCGATCTATACTGCCTGTGCCAATTTTAAGATAATAAATGTGAAGCGTTATGCTTCAGGTTGACGCTGAGCCAATTGTTGATCTAGTTGCAGCAAAGCAGGGCCATCGTCGCCAATTCGCTTAAGCTGCTCAATCACATCGCCTGCATTTTTTTCTTCTTCAACTTGCTCCAGAACAAACCATTGCAACATGACTTGGGCAGGATAGTCTTTTTCTTCGACAGAGAGTGCATACAGATTGTGAATCAATGCAGTGACTTTTTGCTCATGGCTGAGTGCTTTTTGAAATACATCCAGTGGTGATTCAAAACCATGAGAAGGTTGATCAAGCGCTTGCAGCGCCACTGACTCACCGCGGTCTAAAAGAAAATCAAAGATCTTATTGGCATGGACCAATTCTTCCTGATACTGTAATCGCATCCAGTGGGCCATGCCTGGAAAAGTTTGTTCTTCAAAATAAACCACCATGGCAAGATAATTAAAGGCCGCTTCAAATTCATATTTAACCTGATCGTTGAGTGCAGTCACTAGCGTTGGTGTCATGAGAACTCCTTTAATAGTAACGATTATCATTACTATTTTACTGAAAATAGACCCACTAAACAAGGCAGGTTAAAAAGATTTTAATGGAATTGGAAAGTGATGTTAACTGGCTTCAGCAGCTTCAAGCTCGTGTTCATCATCATGTTTTGGGAAGATGAACAGATCGAGCAGAATGCCAATAGAAGCCAGCATTACCAAGCCAAAGATCACCATGCTCCAAATACTACCAAACACGGCATCTTCGGCGGCGTGACAACGGGCGGTGCTGAAGTGGTCTGCACTGCACCAATATGTTTTAGATTCTTCTTGGGCGAGCAGATTGAGCATTTGTAAGGGCGAAATCGACAAAGTTACCAAGAGCAGTATCCAGCCCCATTTCAGTTTTCGTTTTGTGTTGTCCACAGTAAGGAACCTCCAGCAGTCAGTTTAATTTGGGATCGAACAACGGTTCGGTCGATTCCCAGGGACGTTTTCCATCGACGGTTTCTCTGCGGATGGCGCGCCAGACTAAAAAGGCGATTGAGCCAATCACCAAAAAAGGAATGGGCAAAATCAGATACATGCCCCAAGCCAATGGGCCTAGAATTTCATCAATGTCTTTTTGCAAACGATGATGGGCCAACACAACAGGCTGAATCTGTATGAGTGCCAGTAACACGATCCAAAAGATGTTGCGTAAGCGTGTGTTCATCATAAAAACTTTAGTGTCCTCCACCCGACGATTCGCCACCTAAACCGAAAAAGACTTCTCGAACCCAGATGGTGTAATCGCCTTCCACCGCCAGGATGCCAATGAGGGTCAACAGCAACAAAGGCGGCAACAAGATGGCATACACCAACCCCAGACGCTCAAAGCGAACGTGCATGAAATAAGTGATAATCAGGCCGGCTTTCATGAAACCGAACACCGTGATCAAAAACCACTTCAAGTAGTCTGCAACGTGGAAGTAATCGACAAAGTAAGACAGGGTACTTAGCACAAACAGCATGACCCAGACTTTGATATAAAAACTCAATGGATGGACTTGATGTGCTTGTGAAGACATAAACTCCCCTTACCAAAGATAGAAAAATGCGAAAATAAATACCCAAACCAAATCCACGAAATGCCAGTACAATCCGGCAATTTCAACGATCTGGTAGTTGCCCAGACGCTCATAACGGCCCTGTCTGGCACGAAACGCCACAATGGCCAGGTAGATCACGCCGATGGACACGTGCAACCCGTGGAAGCCGGTGACCATGAAGAAGATCGAGCCAAACTGTGCGGCATCTCCTTCAAAGTGGCTGCCTGGAATAAAGCCCCAAGGGCGAACACCTTCATCAAGCAACAGCTTGCTCCACTCGAACATCTGCAACCCGACGAAAGAAAGGCCAAACAAACAGGTGAGCAGCATGAGCGTGAATACCATTTTCTTGTTGCCCTGATAGGCGTAGTTCACGGCAATGGCCATGGTACCACTGCTGCTGATGAGGATGAAGGTCATGATGGCAATCAACAGCAACGGAATGGGTTCGCCGCCGATACTCAACGCGAATACTTCAGCCGTGTTCGGCCAGGGCACGGTCGTCGACATGCGCGCTGACATATAACCAATCAAAAAAGAACCAAAAACAAAAGTGTCGCTGAGGAGGAAAATCCACATCATTGCCTTGCCCCAACTGACTTTAAATGCCGTTTCGTCCGAAGACCAATCGGCCACTACACTTTTTAACCCTTTGAGCGCAGTGGAATCCGCTTGCTGAGCCATACCCTACATCCTCCTCCTTATGTCAACAACATCAATCCAAATAATACCAGCCAAACGACCAGTAAAAAATGCCAATAAACCGTGCACATTTCAACGCCCAGCACAACTTTGGTTGCGCTTTCATTACGCTGGACTGTGCGATACGTGCGAATCCAAGCCACCAGACCACCGAGCATGTGTAAGCCGTGCAGGGCGGTCATCAGATAAAAGAAGGTGTTGGCCGGATTGCTTTCCACAAAATAGCCCAGGCTCATAAACTGTTGCCAGGCCCAAAGCTGACCTGTGATAAACAGTGCACCAAACACCCCCCCCAGCAGCACACCGTTGCGGGTGGTGCTGAGATTGCCTTGTTTGGCGGCATTTAAGCCCCACTGCAATAACACACTGGCCAGTACCAGCGTGGCTGTGTTGGCCCACAACCACCAAGGTTCAGGCAAAGGATGCCAATCAGACAACCCCATGCGAACCACATATGCACTGATCAATGCAGAGAATAAAACGGATGCAACACCAATAAAAATCCACAACCCAATGCGCTTGCCAAGGGGAGAGGCACTCTCGTGCTGGTCGCCACCGTTGCCATCCCAACCATCGCCGCCGCGACCAGTATGGCCGTTGCCGATCTGTTTGGGTGGGGCAGCACTTTTTGTGGGTGTCATTGCATTCACGTTCAAAATCCTTACTTAGTCACCATGTCCATTGCTGTCGTGGTCGTCCAAGTGACGATCACTTCTTGGCGCTGTTGCGGACGGTGGCATATTTTGCGGCAAATAATCCTGTTTGGCACCAGGCACGCTGTAGTCATAGGCCCAGCGATGGACTTCTGGCAAACTTTGTCCCCAGTTGCCATGAACAGGTGGGGTGTCTGGCGTTTGCCATTCCAATGAGGTTGCTTCCCACGGATTGCCTTCAGCTTTTTTACCTTTAAAAACACTCCAGGCCATGTTGAAGATGAACACCAACTGGAAAATTCCCATGATGATGGCAGCCACACTGATGAACATGTTCAAATCGTTTGCGGATGCCGGGAAATTGGTAAAGCTTTCATAATCGTAATAACGCCGTGGCATGCCTTCAAAACCCAGATAGTGCATGGGCAGGAAGACAGCATAAACGCCAACGAAGGTCACCCAGAAATGGGTGCGACTCATCATTTTATTCAAGTGACGTCCTGTGATTTTCGGGAACCAATGATACAGCCCTGCAAAGATGGCGAATACGGAAGACACACCCATCACCAAATGGAAGTGGGCGATCACAAAGTACGTGTCCGATAAGGGCAAATCAACGACCACGTTGCCGAGCCACAAACCGGTCAAACCACCAATGAGGAAAGTGCTGATAAAGCCAATGCACCACAGCATCGGGGTGTTGAGGCGAATATTGCCTCGCCACAAGGTGAAAATCCAATTATAAACCTTAATGGCCGTTGGAATCGCAATAATGAGTGTGGTTGTGGCGAAGAAGAAACCGAAATACGGGTTCATGCCACTGACAAACATATGGTGTGCCCACACCACAAAACTGATTACGCCGATGGCCAAAATAGCCCAGACCATCATGTGATACCCAAAGATGGTTTTACGGGCGTGAGTCGCCAACACATCCGAAATTACGCCGAAAGCCGGCAAAGCTACAATGTACACTTCAGGATGGCCGAAATACCAGAACAAGTGTTGAAACAACAATGGGCTGCCGCCGCCATAAGGGGGTTTGTCTGGGGAGACAGAAATCAGATTGCCGGCTGCATCAACAATTGCGGGCATAAAGAAGCTGGTGCCGAGCAAGTTATCAAACATCATCATGACAGCGCCCACAAATAATGCAGGGAAAGCCAGCAAAGCCAATATCGAAGCGGTGAAAATGCCCCAGATAGATAGTGGCATACGCATTAAGGTCATGCCTTTTGCTCGAAGCTGTAGGACAGTGACCACATAATTCAGACCGCCCATTGTGGCGGCGACAATAAATATGGCCAGCGATACAAGCATGAGAATGATGCCCAGACCATCCGCACCAGGGGTGTTTGTGCCTGGCAAAATAGATTGTGGCGGGTAAAGCGTCCAGCCAGCCCCTGTGGGGCCTCCTGGCACAAAGAAACTGCTGAGCAACACCACCACGGATACAAAATAAAACCAATAACTGAGCATGTTGAGATATGGAAATGCCATATCTCGTGCGCCAAGCATAAGTGGAATCAGGTAGTTTCCAAAGCCGCCTAGCAGCAATGCGGTGAGCAAATAAACCACCATGATCATGCCGTGCATGGTGATGGCCTGATAATAGAAATCTGTACTAATCCCAAAATCGCCAGGGAAACCAAGCTGAAGGCGCATTACGCCAGACAAGCCCAAACCGATCAGCCCGACAAAAATAGCGGTGAGTGTGTATTGGATGGCAATGATTTTATGGTCTTGGCTAAAGATGTACTTTTCCCAAATACCTTGAGGCTCATGATGGTCATGGTCATCATGGTGTTCTTCCATTTCAACATGTTCGGCTTTGGCCATTTGAAAACCCCTTTCCGCCCTGCTGTCTATTTTAATTTGATAATGTTTGGATATATGCTATTAATGCATCAATTTCTTCATCACTCAAGTTAGCAAAAGCGGGCATTCCGCCTGCAAACCCTTGAACAATTTTTGCATTTGGATTGACAATGGATTCTCGAAGATATTCATCGTCAACAGGCACCGTGGAACCATCTGAAAGCGTTTCTTGCTTGCCGTATAGTCCAGCCCAGGTGGGGCCGACTGCGGGTGTGCCGTCAATGCTATGACATGTTAAACAGGCACTTCTGGCAAGATTCTCGCCCATTTGTTCGATGGTGAGTTCTACCACAGGGCCTTCTGGTTTAAACACAGGGAATTGTTCCAGCCAAGCGTCAAACGAAGCTTGATCTTCAACAATCACACGGCCACCCATGGTGTGATGGCCGTTGCCGCAATATTCAGCACAAACAATTTCATAGTCGCCCACTTCCGTGGGGGTGAACCAAAGACTGGTGACCAGCCCAGGCACGAGATCCATTTTGACGCGAAAATTGGGCACATAAAAATCGTGTAACACATCTTTTGATCTCATTTGTGTTTTGACAGGCACGCCGACCGGCAAATGTAACACTTTATCCTGAATCAGAATATCATCGTGACCATTAGGATCATCAGGATCAATTCCATAAGGATTGGTCAGGCTGACAAATCGCATGTCTGAAATGCCAAGCACATCATCTTCTCCAGGGAAACGGAAAGACCAAGCAAACTGTTGCCCTACCACTTCGACAATTTGTGCGTCTTCGGGTGGGCTGACAAATTCGGAATACACAAACAAGCCTGGCGCAAGCAGGAAAATGACGCCCAGGGAGGTGATGGCAATGAGAATCCATTCCATCTTTTTATTTTCAGGATCAAAATCAGCCTTGTTGTTTTTGTTGTAGCGATAGCGAATGGTGCAGTAAGCGACAAACAAATTGATGATGATAAACACGATACCCGTTAACACCAATGTGATGTCTAAGGTGAAGTCAATTTGACCCCAGTTGGATGCCAGTTGTGTATATGTCCAAGGACTCCAGAAATGAAAAGCCACCGCACCGATGACCAAAACAATAAGAGCAATACCTATCGCCATTCGCTAACCCCTCCAAAGGTTTGTGTTAAATGCCGCCACAGCGGCAATCAGCAAACATCATGACAAATAAAATAAACAAGTACAAGATTGAAAATCCAAATAATTGTCGTGCCGATTTTGTGGTGATCGGCTTGCGCGCAAAATCAATGGTCAGCGCCAAGTATGCCACACTCAGGCCCACCGCGACAACGAGGTAAATCATGCCCACCAGATTGAGCCAATACATGCCTGCTGTTGCGGGAATCAATGCGGCCGTATAAAGCAACATCTGACGTTTGGTCACGCGTTCACCGCGAACCACGGGGAGCATGGGCAATTGGGCTTTTCGATATTCTTCTGTACGAATCAATGCCAATGCCCAGAAATGCGGTGGCTGCCACAGGAACATGATGCCAAACAGCACCAATGCCGGCCAGCCCACTTCTCCCGTCACAGCAGCCCATCCAATCACGGGAGGCAACGCACCAGCCACACCACCAATAGAGGTGCACAGCGGTGAGGTGCGTTTGAGCCAGATGGTGTAAATAACCACATAAAAAATAATGGTCCCCATAGCCAACCATGCAGTGAGGAAATTCACAGTGAAGGACAACATGACAAATGAAATTACGCCCAAGCTCAGGCCGAGCCACAATGCCTGATGGGGCAGCACCCGGCCCGAAGGCAAAGCGCGCTCCTGTGTACGAGACATTCTTTTGTCTACTTCACGGTCAATGTAATTGTTCAACGCGCTGCTGGAACCGGCTGCAATGCCAGTGCCAAGCAAAGTCCAGAACACCAGTTCGATATTGGGCATACCGCCTTGAGCCAGCCACATGCCGGTAAATGCGGTGACCAACACCAATAAGGTGATTCTGGGTTTGGTGAGATCAATAAAATCTTTGAGTTGGCTTCGTACTGCGGTGACAGTCGCGTTCACGATGCCACCACCTCCTTAACACACAGCCTGAGTTCGGTTACAAAAGAGTCTACCACATTGAGTTTGTCTGTAACTTTTCGAACCCTAATTGAGGTGAGATTTTTTCACCCACGCTTGCTGCAGAACGACGTTTGTAACAGAAGTTCAGGTGCATTTTACACAAACTGAAAATAGCTGCAAGTTTTGTTCAGGACAAAGGAATTGATTTGGACAAAAAAATCGCTTAAGCTGTTTTCAGCAACCAAAAAAGCAACATTAATTCGCAAGGGTTTTTAGAGGGAAGGTCATGTCTCGCTGGGGGATTTTTTTCAATTTAGTCATCATTATCTTTTTTTCAGGCTGTGCCTTTGTTCCTGACGATTTTGCCGATGTGCCTGACAACATCACAGATACCCCTGTTGTGTTGGCCGAAGACGGCGAGCGTAATTTCTTTGTGCATCGCGGTGGCTTCGATGAAAACTTTGGCAGCAGGGAAGACACTTTTGCCACCATCCAGCGCGGCATTGATGCAGCCTCATTTGCAGGTGGTGGCAATGTGTACGTGGCTGGTGGCATTTATAAAGAAATCGTGGTGCTACGATCTCGTGTCAATGTGTATGGTGGTTTCAACTCCACCAATTGGGAGCGTGATCTAAGACGATTCCCCAGCACCATCGAAGGCGACCTCCTCAACGGCGTTGCCATCACCGTGATCGCCGAAGACATTGCTTCGGCCATTTTCAACGGATTTACACTCATCAGTCCCGACACTGAGAAAAACAATGAATTGGTGCCTATGGGCAACCCGTCCATTGGCATGTTGATCAACAATGGTCAGGTGCTGGAAATTTCCAACAACATTTTCATTTCTGGCAACGCTGCCGCGGGACGTCCAGGTGCAGTGGGGCAAGCTGGTTCTGCTGAACCTCCATCAGGATTGGCAGGCGCTGATGCCGAGGGTTGCGATACAACTGCATTGGGTGGCGGTGGCGGCAGTGCCTTGGGCTTCACGGATGGCGGCAAAGGTGGCGATGGACGCTTGGATGAAGGTGTCAATGGAAGTCCTGGCGCCAACACATTGCTGAACAATGGCAGTGTGATCCCTGGTGGTGGTGGGGGGAATGGTGGTCTTGTCGAAACTGACGGCGAAAACGGTTTGCCTGGAGCCATTGGACTTGACGGTGTCCATGGCTTAGGGGGTCTTTCATTTCAGGCAGGCGTTCGTGGTCAGGATGGCAGCAATGGTGGTGGTGGCGGAGGAGGCGGCAGTGGCGGCGGTTCGCTTGGTGTAACCTGTGGTGCAGCCGGCGGTGGTGGTGGTAGCGGCGGCCAAGGTGGTCAAGGTGGTTTGGGTGGAAACGTGGGGGGCAGTGCCTTTGGCATCATTGTCGTTCTTAACAGTGACGTGGAAATTTTGAACAATATGCTTGTCCCAGGTGCAGGTGGCGTCGGGGGTGATGGTGGCGCAGGTGGTCAAGGTGGTGTTGGTGGAGAAGGCGGATTGGGCGGCATAGGATTTGAAACTCAAGGGGCCGGTGGTGGTGGTGGCAGTGGCGGCACGGGTGGTGTAGGCGGTCATGGCGGCGGCGGTGCAGGCGGTTGGTCGATTGGCATTTATCACGATATTTCCAGTAGAGTCATGATGACGGACAACGCGTTTTTTCTGGGTGTGCCTGGATTAGGTGGTCTTGCGCCTGAAGGTGGCAACCTGGGCGAACCTGGGCAGCAGGTAGAGATGTATCAACCTCAATTAGACGAAGCATTGATCTTACTGTCTGTGCCTGTAAAACAAGGAATTTTGGAGTAGAAAGATGAACACACGTATGCTGCGGTTTGGTTTTTTAGGGGCAGTTGCAGCCAGCATGTTGATGCTGCTTCAGGCTTGCTCTATTCCGTTTTTATTTGCGAAGGAAGATACCCCCCCTCCATCAAATGATACTTCAGCACTGCTGCCTTTTGGAAAAACCACTGATCTGTTTGTGATGGATTCTGGCTGTCAGTGTATTCTCAAAGTGTCACCTGATGGAAATGTAAAAATCAACATTGGTCACGAATCTATCCAGTCCTTGCTTGGCCCCTTCCAAACGTTCTTTGAGGGCATTGCATTTGATCCTGAAGGCAACATGTTTTTCACTGCTGCCAAAAGTATTTTGAAACAGGCACAGGATGGTGGCCTCAGTGTTTTGGCGCTTGACTCGTTCATTCAGCAATCAGGTGGCATTGATCCTGATAATCTGGGTTTTGGCAGTGATGGCAATTTGTACGTCATCGACAATGGCGTCAAGAGCATTTTGAAGTTTGACTTTCTTAATGAGGTCTTTGAGTTGTTTCTGGGGCCGGATTCTATTGCACAATCTTTGGGTTTAGAACAAATTGCCGAAGATTTTATGTCTATCATTGGCGGAGACGATGGGATGCTTTACCTCTCCAGTTCCAAACCGGACTTGATCATGGCTGTGGATCTGGTTAGTCAAGCGGCTTCCCAATTTTTATCCAGCGACCTGCTCGGCTATGTGGGCATGATGACCCGCGCGCCCAATGGTGATTTGGTGGTGGTGGACAATGAGCGTGACAACATCATGCGCGTGACGCCCGTTGGGGATGTATTGATGATGGTGCTGGAATTTCAGATTGAAGGTCAAACGTGCGCCAATGGCGAAGTCGATATTCGTGGCATTTCCTTCGATAGCGTGGGCAATTTCTATGTGGCTGACAGTATTGGCAACAGCATTTACAAATTTGATCAAAATTTGGAATGCTCTAAGTTTGTGTCCAAACGCGATATCGAACAAATCACTGGCATCGCGCCATTGCTCAACTCAAGCATGGCTTTTTCACCCAAATAAATGAGGCTGGATGAGTGACATCGATTTTGGATCAATGCCACCTACGGCTTATGCGGCGGCATTAGACCGTCAGCAATTCATGGACATTGGCATTCGGGAGCTTTGGCCCCAGGCGCCAAGAGTGGCTGGCGCTGCCTTTACCGTTCAACTTACCCCAGGTGACAACCTGATGTTTCATGCTGCCATTTATGAAGCGCCTCCAGGTTCAGTCATCGTTGCAGATGCAGGGGATAACAATTTTGCTGTGGCTGGTGGAAATGTATGTGCAGTCGCACAACAACGTGGCATTGCTGGCTTTGTGATTGATGGTGTGATCCGTGATCTGGATGAAATTCGCCAAAATAAATTTTCTATCTTTGCCCGTGGGCTGATGCCGATTCCTGGTATTAAAAAAGTGGTGGGGCCACTCAATACCCCCATTCACTGTGGTGGTGTGAAGGTGTTTCCAAACGACATCATCGTGGCCGATGAGGAAGGCGTTGCCGTGATCCCTCACGCTCAAAAGGTTGAAGTGTATGAAACATCCAAAGCCAAGCTGGAAAAAGAAAACAGCCAATCGCTGGATGAATGGCAACAAGAACATCAAGCTAAAATCACTTCACTGCTCCATCAAACAAGCTCTGAGTAAATCATCAGTTTAGCTTTAGGCGTACTCTTCATGAAAGGTTACTTGAAGCGCATTGTTGAACATATTGAGCATGTTGATAAAACCCACCAAGAATGTGAGTTCCACAATTTCCTCATCTGAAAAATTTTCTTTGAGTTGATTGAAAAGCTCATCCGACACGCGATTGGAATCCTCCATCATGGCTTCGGTGTAAGACAAGGCGAGCTGTTCCCGTTCGGTCAGATTTTCTGCAGCTTCCAGTTCATCAATCTGAATTTGAGGGATGTCAAGCTGACGCATGATGGCTCGATGAGAATCGCGGCAGAATTGACAGTTGTTTTTGATGGATGACTTTAAAATCACTTTCTCTTTTAAAGATCGTTCCAATAAACCACCTGGATACACGCTGTCACCGGTGGTGGCGAAGGTTTTTAAAATTTCTGGACGTAGGCTAATGGCCTGAAGCATTTCTACAGGCAGGTGGCCTTGCTCCATCAGGGCCAGACTTTCTTCAAAGGTTGCACTGTCTTTAAATTGGCCAAACGATGTTTTGACCTGATCTGGATTAATTTGAACACGCATAAATCCCTCCTCGTTTTTTGCAAATAAAAAAGCGTAAGCCCTGTTATATTAACAGGGCTTACGCTGCAAGTTGTGGTCATTAACTAAAGCAAGAGTGGGTGTTATTTTCTTAAATAAAACTGCAGCTCCTGGCCGCTCAAGTGTTCGATGGAAAGCGTCATGCCATCAATTTCAAAGGTCTTGGCCTGGCCCAGGAAATCTAAATATTCATCTTCCTGTTGCTGCGTGTTGAGGTCACAAGGATGCATGTTGCGTTCGATGCTGCTGACCAGAAATTTGCTTTCGGTGACGGAATATGTGCCACTGTAGTTGTTGCAGCCACCGAAGCCAGTAAACTCACCGTTGGCCAAAACACGCAACGAAATGCGAGTGCCATCGCGCAAGGTCATCTGCCCCAAGTGAGGAATGTAGAAGTGGGTCAATTCCCAACTGCTGTTGGCCAAAGGCGTGCTTGGGTCCACATCAGGTTGAGCGAAGTGGAGTTTTTCCGTTTCGGAATAATAAAGGTCCAAAGAAGTGTGCAAAGCTCTAAACATAGAAGTGCTTTCCAAAGCGATCAAGAAGGCTTCTTCCTGAGCCATCACTTCGGCATCGCAATCCATGTCATCCACATCCATACCGGAGATGGAGACCGTGTCACCATTGACGCTATAGCTTGCAAAGTAATAGTTGCAACCTGCAAAGCCGTTGATCTGGCCGTCACTGTCAAAGGCAATCGTAACAGCAGTGGTGCCTGGAAGCGGTTTGGTGATATCCATGCCTGTATCACTGAATGAAGCCAGCACCCATGAGGTGCCAGACAGCGTTGCGGTATCAGGATTGTGGCGCTCTGTGTTGAACATATTGAATGCCACACAGGCACTGATCAATGGGAAAATGGCAGCCAGTAAAGCCACCATCAAGATGGATCTGGGGAAGTATTTCATTAGTAACCCTCCGTGGTTCTGCTGTGAGTAAATCACAGCACCTAATCTATAAGATTGATGTCTCTCAAACACGCAATGAAGCACACCTGCCCTAAATCAAGTTGCTTGAAATCAGTAAAGAATTTGCAAGCAATCCGATCTGCATTGAGCCAACATTCTCCCGAACGTCAGGGGTGAAGGTGGTACAACATTTGCTTTGCTGTTTAAATCCTCATCTTATTTCTTTATAACGCTTTACGGGGAAGACGCCTCTCACCCATGACTATTGGCTTCAGGAAATGGTGTAATGGCGAAGGGGAAAAGGAAACTTGAAATTTAGAACAGGGCGTGACGCCAGTTACTGTTTGGCCAAATTGACGTAACCGACGCCACCAAGACCGCTTACATGTCGAGTCGGATGGGCATGCACACATAAACGAAACCATGATCTTCGTTGCTGTCACCCGAAGGTTCAAGCAGGCCTGCACTCTCAGAATCCTTGAGCCACAGGTTGATTTCTTCACTGTTCATGCGTTTGAGAGCGTCAATTAAGTATTCGGCGCGGAAGGACACTTTAATCTCATCAACGGCTTTGGTGAGGGAAAGGTTTTCTTCAGTTTCTCCCTTTTCACTGGACGAAGAACTAAGGTGTAGCTGCTCCCCTTGGGCTTGAACCACCACAGCACCAGATTCTTCGGCGGTGGTGATCTGAGCGCGTTGCAGCGCAGCCAGGAAGGCGTGGCGGCTCATGTTCAAACCGATAGGCGTTTCTTTCGGAATCACGCGTTCGATGTCAGGGTATTCCTCTTCCATCACGCGCACCATGTAAGTGATGCCTTCGGTGTGGAAAAACAGTTGAGAATTTTCCTGATACACTTCAATTTCTTCAGCATCAATCTGGGACATAATGCCACTTAAGTCTCGAAGTGCATTGGCATCGACCAAGAACTCGCCTTCGGGGCCATTGGTCAATGGCATGTCATACAAAGACAAACGATAACCGTTGGTAGACACCATGCGTACCCCATCCGCCTTAAACGTCATGTGAACGCCAGTGAGGCTTAAGCGGGAGGTTTCCTTGGTGTTGAGTGCAGAAAAGGTGGTTAAATCAATACCTCGCTGAAACAGCCCTTTGTTTAGTTTCGTAAATGGTGTTTCAGGTTTGTCCGACAGTTGCGGATAATCTTCCAGAGGCAGCGTCAACAGGTCAAACGTGGTGCCGCCGCACAACACTTCCACTTTGTTGCTGTCGGATGCTTTCTGGAAATTCACCGTGTCATCGGGCAACACGCTGACAATGCGATTGAGCACATCGCCATTAAGAACTGTGGAGTCGGGTTCGGTTACCCCAGCCAACGGAATACGGCAGCGAATGGAGCGCTCCAAATCCGTTGCCTGAAAAATAAGACCGTCGCCCTGGATGTCCAAACGCATCCCTGCCAAAATCGGCATGGTAGACGCAGAGCCAAGAGCCCGTCCTGCCGTTTTGATGCCAAATGACAAATCCTTCCGTGAACATGTAAATTGCATATTGATTTTCTCTTTCCTGAATTTGATCGAAGTTTAGCAAAGGCTTTAACGAGCGTCAAGCAAAGGGGTAATAAGACATTTCACGGCGTCAAATAAAGTGGCTTCAGATTGAAATCCATCCAGGACATGTATGTTCTCCATCTCCTGAACTTCCTGAAGATAACCAGCAAGGACACGTTCAAAAAATGTTTGATCTTCTTTTTCCAAACGATCCAGGCTGGATTTGCCCTGGCGTTTTCGCATCTCTTCTAAAGAAATATCAAAGTAGATGGTCAGGTCAGGTTGAAGATTTTGAGTGGCCCAGGCATCGAGCGTTTTTAATTTCTTCAAATCAAGCTCCCGTCCATGCCCTTGATATGCCAAGCTGGACAGCGTATAGCGATCACACAACACAATTTTTTTGGATTGAATGGCAGGTAGAATTTTTTCAGCGGTCACTTGAGCCCGTGCTGCCTCATACAATAACAGTTCCGCCAGAGGGTCAACCTCAATGTCTTGATGCAACACAATCTCTCTCACACCCTGGCCTAAAGCTGTGGTGCCAGGCTCAGCGACAGAAATGACATCATGGCCAGATTCAATTAAAAAAGATTCGAGGTGACGCAGTTGCGTGCTTTTGCCGCTGCTTTCCAACCCTTCAAAGACGATAAACATTTATTCCTCAACAGGGTTGATGTCAGATTTTGGTGCAGTTGTTTCTTGGGTGTAGTTGATAGTGTCATCTTCTATGATTTCGGGCTCTTTGTTTTTAAGCCAGGCCCACAAAATCAGCCCAGTGCCCACAACGATCACACTGTCGGCAATATTAAATACAGGCAAACCACACACGTCGTTGATACACACCTGAATAAAATCCACCACATAGTCCAAGCGTAAACGATCCGCTAAATTGCCAAGCGCACCGCCGGCAATCAAGGCAAATCCGAAGTTCACCAAGCGAATGGGGCGAGGGAAAAATACGAGCAAGCCAACAATGCATAAACTCACAATCACAGCCACCCAAGCGAGCCAGATGCCTTGTCCTTGCAAGATGCCAAATGCACCACCGCTGTTGTGCCAATGTGTGATATAGAGCCAACCGGAAATTACAGGAATCTGTTCCTGCTCCAGCACGTTTTGCAAAATGAGAATCTTGCTCAGCTGGTCCAGCCCAAGTGCGATCAGGACATAAACTAAATAAATCATAAAAATTCCCTCAGGTTCATCATTTCCCGATTGAGTATAGGTGTCAAGCACAATGTCTGCAATGGATAGGGACAAAGGTGCGGTGTCCTTGTGCTCAAACACCCATTTGGATTTCCCTCTTTTCCTCGGCGCTCCCGCGTTAAAAAATTATACTTGGGTTACTTTCTAGACATTCAAATCCTCCCCTCTTGGAAACCGAGAGCCAAGAGGGGAGATCCCTTTTTTGCACCAAACTTTTAAAACAGTAAGATAATGGCACCTTTAAGGAAAGACAGTTTTTTGATAATTAAAAAACTTCTAATCCCCCAACCCCCTTTACATAAAGGGGGCTAAGATTAAGACTGCGATAGGTTATTCTGGAATGCGTATCGTTGTTCTTAACAAAGATACGCATTATTAGAACAACTCTGATCGTCATTCCCGCGAAGGCTCGACCGAAGAAGGTTGGCAGAAGTGACTTATGGGTAAGAACAATGAGAAATTTGATAATTAAATGATTGCCAAAAATTGAAAAGGACAAACCATGAAAGTCATTGCCAATAATCGAAAAGCACGCTACGATTTCAAAATCGAAGACGATTACGAAGCTGGCATCGTTCTCAAAGGCACGGAAGTTAAAAGCCTGCGCAGTGGGAACTGTTCTTTAAAAGATGGTTTTGTCCAAATTGACAAAGGAGAGGCGTTTTTATACAACGTCCACATCGCTCCCTATGAGCAAGGCAATCGTTTCAATGTCGATCCCACCCGCAAGCGGAAACTCTTGTTTCACAAAAAAGAAATTGCTCGTCTCGAAGGCCGTGTGCGTGAAAAAGGTTACACACTCGTCCCTTTACAGATTTACTTCAACGACCACAGCAAGGTTAAGGTCAAAGTGGGGTTGGCCAAAGGGTTGGCCAAATACGACAAGCGAGATCAAATCAAAAAACGTGAGCAGAATCGCGAGATGGAACGTGCTCTGAAAAATCACTGATTGTCCAACTCTCGTTGAATCAAACCTCTCAATTGTGCCATAGACGGCACACCACCAAGTTTGATGTTGTTGATAAACACCGTGGGTGTACCGGTACCACCACGACTGATGGCTTCTTGTGTTTGTTGCAACACTTTCTGCCGATATTTTCCAGAGGCCAGACATTCGTTAAATGCTTCGCTATTCAGTCCCACCCGTGAGGCATAATTTTTGAGTCGATTTGTGGTAAACACACCTGTGTTCGGTTGTTTTTGAATGTTGTAAAGATAATCGTGAAATTCCCAAAAAGAACCTTGTTCGTTGGCACATTCAGATGCCATGCCTGCCCAGTTGGATTCTGTGCCATAATGAGCGAAATGGCGAAATTCAATGCGCACGATGCCTGTGTCTACAAACTCAGCAATCAAATCTGGTGTGACATTTAAAGCCATAAAGCGACACGCACTGCATTGAAAATCAGCATATTCTACGATCAAAATCTGAGCATCAGCGCTGCCAAGCGTGGCTGCTTCGACAATGATGTCGCCCACTGGGCCGGAAGAAAATACGGTGAAATACAATCCAATACCAATAGCGACAATCACGGCGAGCGCGCTCGCTGTATACGTCATTGTCTTTTGTTTTTGTTGTTGTTTCTTTTTCTGTTCAAGTTGTTTTCTGGACATACGTGTTTCCTTTAATTTTCCATCGCTTTTTCAATGATTCCACGGAACAAATCTACGGATGAAATGTTGCCCATCACTTGACCATTGACCACAAACGTTGGGGTGTTGTTGACCCCTCGCACCTTAGCATCGGCGGTGTCTTGTTCAATTTTTTCACGGTATTTTCCAGAACTCAAACAAGTTTGAAATGCATCTGTATCCATCTCTAATTGTTCGGCAAATTGAAGCAACGTTTCATTGGTGAAACTGCCTCGATTGACACCTTTTTGATTGTCATACAAGGTGCGATGATACTGCCAGAATTTGCCCTGTTCGTTCGCACATTCAGAGGCTTGGCTGGCCAAGATAGATTCTTCACCGTATTTGATGTAATGATGGAATTTCACATACACCATGCCCGTATCCACAAAATTTTCACTGACCTGATCTTTCAGTGTGGTGACATAACGACGACAAATCAGACATTGAAAATCTGAATATTCTTCAATCAACACAGGCGCATCTGGACTGCCCAAGGTTGCAGGGGCAACGATCAGTTCCACTTCAGGTTCAATGCTGTTGGTCGTTGAGGTTTCAACAGCCGTGTTTTCAGTCGATTGAGATTGATTTTCAGTGGTTGAATTTGATGATGGTTCATTGTTGTTGCTCTGCCAGGGTTGATAAAAAAATAACGCACCCACCACAGCCACAATGAAAAAGAAAACGGCAAACTGAATCCGCTGACGCCCAAGGCCAGAAGGTTCGGACATAATTAAAAAAACTCCTGTTCACTCTTATTTGTTGATGGCAATTTGTGTCTCGGGGTAAAGCTCTTGCCAAAAGGACCATTCCATCAACCCTGCGGGCAATTGCTCCAACTGAACGCCTTGAAGTTCACCGGCAATCACAGTGCCATCTTCACGCCACCAACTGCCTGTGGCATCATCGTGGAGGATGGTTTCATACGAATATTCACCAGCAACGCCAAAACGTAAAGCTTGGTCGTTGTGTTTGGACAAGAACGCCAAACTGCTGTTGCAACTGATGCAATACATTACCACAATTGGCTCGCCGTTGATAATGTCGTTGACCACGAACTCCTTCTGAATCATGTCCCAGGGATAGGCTTTGGCAACTTCACCGACGGCCACACCCAACACCCAATCTTCGGGCTTGAGGTTAATGGATTCGGCAGTTACCACTTGTGGAGAGGTGGGTGCTGGCAGTTGTTGCGTGGGAATTAGGAATCCGGTGCCGACCACCGCAACCACGCCGATGATGGCAGCATCCAAAGGGATAATCCATCCAGCTTTGCCCACCGGGCGGCGATAAAAAATCAAGCCGAATAAGGCCAGACCAACAGTCAGCCAAAGCCAACGATAGCCTTCAACGAATTGGCCCAGACCATGAACTGCAATGCCCATTTTCAGCAACACGGCATTGCCATAGAAAAACAACAGCACGCCTGCCACTGCAATCACTCCGAAAATCAATTGCAAAACAAAACGTGATTTTTTAATTCTGTGTTCAGTTTTTTCCATCATAACTCCAAGTATAAGAGGTACTTTATTGTGTTTCACAAATTCGAATGCCGCTGTAAGAGCGATTACAAAATTGACGCATCTCAGTTCAATGTATAGAATTCGACGCCCATTTTGAAGTTTAATGAAAAATAATTTAATTGGAAAATACCAAGGAGGACTCATGAGCAAGCAACGCATCGAAACCGATCAGGCCCCAGGTGCCATTGGACCATATTCACAAGGCATTGTCGTCAACGGATTTTTATACACAGCAGGTCAAATCCCACTCAAACCAAATGGCGAACTGGTGGAAGGCGACATTCAGGCACAGACCCGTCAGAGTTTGGAAAATATCCGTGGCATTTTGCAGGCGGCAGGTGCGGACCTGGAAGATTTGGTAAAGGTCACTGTTTTTGTGACCAATATGGGAGATTTTGACAAAATCAATGAGGTGTATACCGAATTTTTTGAAGGGAAAACCCCTCCAGCTCGGTCCCTCGTGCAGGTGGCTGCCCTGCCCAAGTTGGTGGACATCGAAGTGGAGGGGGTTGCAGTCGTCCCTAATTCGTAACTCAAGCCATAAGATGTGTTTTGGCGTCGAGCTTCTTACCCATACATTGGGTATAGAAGAACAACGTCAACTGCTTAGAGCAACACCAATGCCAATGCGCCAACACCAGATAACAAGGCCAAAATGCCAATCAGGAAGTTGGTGCTAGAAGCACTGCGTGCTTTTTGCAGTTCAGCGTTTAGAGAATCCACTTGAGACTGAACTTCGCCAAGTTCATCAAAGGTAGCAAAGGTGGTCTGTGTGGCTTCCAAAGAGCCCAAACGGCTGTTGAGGCCACTTAAGGAAAACTCCACGTTACCAATGGAATCACCAATCGCTGCGACTTGAGCTTCTACGTCAAACAATTGACCGATCATGACATCCACAGAATCCTGGGTGCCCTGAAGGCCCTGAAGTTTGACAGACAGCATGCCGACTTTACCGTCAAGTTCGGCGATCATCTCAATAACTTCGTCAGAAACGGTGCCACCATCGTTGTTGCCCATGTCGTCTGGACCAGGTGCGCCCATTTCCAATTTCTTTTCAACAGAGTAGAGACGTTCGTTCAAGCTGCGAACGTAGTCGTCAATCCCGTCCAAGTCACGAAGACGGTCTTCGTTGGACTTGAGGCGGGCGCTCAGCTGCTGGATAGAGCTTTCGGTGTCGTAAACGCGGATGCCCAATGCTTTAATTTTTTCATTCAAGCTGGCACTCACGCTGGCGACCGTACTCTGGATGGAGATCATCTGAGGAATGACATCGCGCTCAATACGATCCTGCAAGCTCACGATGGAGTGCAAATCGCCTTGGCTCTTTTTGAACTGGAAAGACATTTCTTTAACAATTTCTGCCAAAGCCTGGTTTTCCTGAACATTAAAGGTCAAGTCTTTGACCATTTCGCCGACATTGTACAGGTTTTCTTCCAGTTGAATGATCTTTACTTTCAGATCGTAAACATCCATGTCCTCATAATCATCTTCTGCTGCGAACGCCTGATAAGCGGGAACCGCAAAAACCATAGCGAGCATTAAAACAATTGAAAACGCCTTCTTGCACATCTTATGTGCCTCCTTCAATCTCTATAAGCTTGCCCATAGTCTAGGCAGGATGGCCAAAACGCTGAAGGAGCCGTGTCGAAAGAGGATGGGAAATTTGACCATGGCCCCTGAGACCCGGGTTACACGACCGAGGTGACCCGCGTTACGAGTTGGATGCACCGCTTGTCTTGTCGGTTACGTTCAACTATCATCTGAATGTAATATGGCACGCACAACAAAACTTTCTACCAATCAGTTGTCTGATGAGGCAAAACGCTTTTTGAATTCGCTCGATGCCAGCGACAAAACGCGTCAAACTTACGCGGTTGCGTTAAAAACATTTTTCCGTTGGCTGGAGGAAAACAAAAAAAGTCTGTCACCTGAACTTATTCGTGCCTATCGTGATTGGTTACGCCCAAACTGCACGGCCAATACAGTATCTACTTATTTGGTGGCCTTACGGCGCTTTTTAGATTTCTGTGTGGATGAAGCAGTGATTGGTGAAAATCCAGCCCTGGGCATCAAAGGCGTTCGTAAACCGCGCGGTCACTTGCGCCATGACCTGTCTCGACATCAAATTCGAAAATTATTTGATGAAATCGATCAAAAAGACACGCTTGGCCTGAGAGACTATGCCATGATCAACTTGATGGTTCGCAACGGTTTGCGTGTGATTGAGGTCATCCGCGCCAATGTAGGTGATTTAGAGCGACTTCAAGGTCGTACCATCCTTCGTGTTTTGGGAAAAGGTCGGGATTCTCGCGATGAATTTGTGGTGCTGAGTCCACTGACCCGTGATATTATTGAAGATTATCTAAAAACCAGAGGCAATGTCCGTGCGGATGCGCCATTGTTCCCGAGCTTGGGAATTCGTAATTTTGGTGGTCGCCTTTGCACCCGAACCATTCATCGGCGCGTGACCTACTATATGAAAGAAGCTGGCATTAAAACGGACAAAATTTCGCCGCACTCCTTACGCCATAGCTTTGTCACCCTGGCCATCGAAGGTGGTGCAACGTTGGTAGAAGCGCAAGCCGCTGCCCGTCATCGCTCTGTGCAAACCACGATGATCTATTTTCACGAACATGGACGCCTCACCGATCCTATCGAAGATCGAATTCAGATTTAATTTGAATCAAAAACTTAGAGGTGAATGCGCGTGTCTATATCAATGGAGCTGATTCAGGTTCAAAACTACGATTTCACTGCCATGGTTTGGCAAGAAGAGGGCATGTTTGCCGCCAAAATTTCAGAAGGGATTGTTAGTATCGGAAACTCCAGAGAAGAAGCGCTGATAAACCTGAAAGAGGCGATACAACTCTATTTGAAAAACGCTTCTGAGTTAGGATTAAATCGTGGCTGAACCTATGATGGTTTCTTTCGATCAAATTATACAAGTGTTGCTTCAATCAGGATTTTCCCAACCCCCTAGAAAGGGAAAAGGCAATCACAAGGCTTTTTATAAAAAAAATGAAAAAGGTCAAATTACACTTGTGATTGTTCCAAAATTTGAAAAGATCCCCTCAGGTGTGCTGAAGGCTATTTTAGAGCAAGCCAATCTCAGTTTGGAAAAATTTCAAAACTTGTCAAAATCACCATGAGCAAAGCAACCCTTTGGCGGCAACAACTTGCTTCTCAAATTGGCAATCAGTATGCACAGCATTCAAGCGTTGATGCTGTGGCTTTGACAGGTTCCGTCGCTAGAAATTTGGCAGATCAATACTCTGACATCGAAATCCATGTATTTTGGAAACAGCCACCAACGGATAAAGATCGCAAAAATATTATTTCCCAAACAGGCGGAGAAATTTTTCAATTCTGGCCACTTGAAGAAAATGAATGGTCCGAAAGCTTTATCGTTGAGGGCGTGAAGATCGATCTCAGTGGGTTTTTGAGTGAATCATTAGATCAGATCATATCAGATGTGGTGAATGATTTTGAATTAACGGATTACAAACAAATATTGCTGTCTTCGATTCAACACGCAAAGGCGATTCATCGTCCAGAAAAGCTCAAGATATGGCAGGCTCAAATTGAAAAATATCCTGATGTCTTGGCTGTAAAAATGGTTGAGCATCATCTCAATTTCGGTCCATACTGGGGGCCGGAGATGTTAGCGGAGCGTGATGATTTGGTGTTTCTCTATGATCTTATTAATAAATCGCAGAAAAATATTTTACGTGTGTTATTGGGATTAAATCGAATGTATCTGGCACATCCTGGGTTCAAGTGGATGGCTCAGACCATTGATGCAATGACGATCAAGCCCGATCAACTTGAGCTGAGAATGAAGCGAATTTATCAAGCATCCCCCGTCCAGGCGGTTGCTGAACTTCACTCTGTTATCGAAGAATTATTTGATTTGATTGAAACACATCTGCCAAATGTTGAGATTGAATCGGCAAAATCATGGTTCAACCATCGACGAGCGCCGATCGAATCCGCTTGATTTTCTGCGAGATACACCTAACCTAAAACTTCAGAAAAGTTTCAAGGAGGGTAATTTGAATCGTGATGAAGCAATGGTTTTGGTGAACGAATACACCGAAAATCAAAATCTTGTGAAACATATGGTTTGTGTGGAAGCCGCCATGCGTTGGTACGCTCGCAAGTATGGTGAGGACGAAGAATTGTGGGGCGCAGTGGGATTGGTCCACGATTTCGATTACGAAAAATGGCCCAACAATGAACACAGTCCTACCGAAGGACATCCTAGTACAGGTGTAAATATTCTCCGCGAAAAAGGCTGGTCGGATGAAGCTTGCAATGCAGTATTGTCACATGGTTCTTATACGGGCGTCCCTCGTGACACGTTGATGGCCAAAACGCTTTATGCAGTGGATGAGTTGACCGGCTTGGTCGTTGCCACTGCGTTGGTCCGCCCCAACAAGAAGTTGGAAGAGGTCACTTTAAAGGCGGTTAAGAAAAAGTGGAAAGACAAAGCCTTTGCCAGAGGTGTCAATCGTGATGATATTGTTGAGGGCGCAGAGGATTTGGGTGTGCCGCTGGATGAACACATCGAAAATGTGATTGAAGCCATGCAGGGGATTTCAGACGAACTTGGTCTGTAAATTTTTATTGGGGTGACATGGTGCAAGCGAACATTCATGTGTTTCTAGGTGAACCTTTTCAGCGTGAAGAAGCGATCAGAGAAACCATCAAGGTTTTAGAGAGCAAACAAGAGTTGGGCAAATACAGCTTCGAAGGTCACAAGTTGGCCGTCGCTGGGCTGCAGGAAGCCTTGTTTGCACCATCATTGTTTGAGCCTGGACGTTGGGTGTGGTTGCGCCATGCAGATGAATTTGATGCTGCCATGCTGTTAAAATTACTTGAGAAAAATATTCCCCCTGAAGTTCACTTTCTCATTGACCTAGAAAAACTGGACAAGCGCAGTGGTTTGTATAAATGGCTCAAAGCCAATGCCAAACTGAATGACTTTGCTGCGCTGGACCGGCGCACCCTGCCTGGTAAAATCAAGTCGATGCTTCAGGAAAAGAAGGTCAAACTCAGCAGCGATGCGTTTCAATACCTCACCACCACGTTACCACCAGATTTGATGCACATCGGTCAGGAGATCAAAAAACTCAAACTGTTTGCCAGAAACGAAGAACTCAAGCTGGAACAAGTTCAAGGGCTTTTGTTCGGTGGGCAACAAGCCAATGTGTTTCAGTTTTTCGATTTGCTGGGAGAGCGTAAACCTCAGGCATTGCCCCATCTCAAAAAGCTGTTGGAAAGTGGCGAGGAGCCATCTAAATTGTTTTACATGCTGGTGAACCACATCCGTTCCTTGTTAATGATCAAAGCATTGCAGTCAGAAAGATTAAGTCCGCCAGATATTGCGAAACGAAGCGGGTTGGCCCCTTGGATGTTGAATCGACGCTTACAACAAGCGAACCGCTGGTCATTGGAAGAATTGATACAGGCGTTGCAGCAGCTTCAGGAAAAAGATGTTCAATTTAAGCGCGGTCAAAGCGACCCTGAAGACGCATTGTTAATACTAATCTTGCGTTGGGCGAAGTTGGTCAAAACGGCTGTATTGCAATCTTAAAATAACAACTATAAGGAAAAAATGACTGTCGAACGCAAACATTATGCTCATTTAGATACACCCGTTGGCCCGTATGTTCATGCGGCAAAATTCAACAATTTGCTGTTTGTTTCTGGGCTGACTGCCTTTAACACACCGGCACAACAAGGCACGATGCTTCAACAGGCAGAAATGATTTTGGAACAACTCAAGGGCATTTTGGATGCAGAGGGTGTGGGTTTTGAACATATAGCAAAAGTGACCATCTTTGTCACTGAGCTTGAAGGGTTATCGGAAATTCGAGAATTGGCAATTCGCTATTATGGTGAATTTTTTCCTGCCAGTTCATTGGTTGAGGTTAAAAATCTGTTTTCACCTGATCTGAAAATCGAGATTGAAGCAGTCGTGGGATTGGATTGAATTCGTTAGAAAAGATGCTTACACTCCCCTCAGATGAGAGTGAGGAGGCATTGTGCAACTGAATGAATATGCTGAAAAAATTGAAGTGTTGGCCAAATATCCTGGTGCATCTGAAGGTACGATACCAGCAATTTGCTATACAGCTTTAGGGCTGGCAGGTGAGGCTGGTGAGGTGGCGAATCAAATCAAAAAAGTATTGCGTGATGACGATGGCAGTATCAGTGAAGAGCGTCGCGAAAAGCTGGCGGCTGAGTTGGGTGATGTGGCCTGGTATTTCATTCGCTTATGTGCTGAACTAGAGATTGATCCCAATCGTGTGCTTCAAGATAATGTTGATAAACTCTATGGCCGTCTTGAACGAGGCACCATCAAAGGCGATGGAGATGTTCGATGAGTCAATCGTTATTCGATCTTCCTAAAACCAAGGCACAACTTGAGCAGCAACAATCAAAACGTGATGCAATCCTCTACATCGATTACAATCCAGAGCCTCACATCTGCCCTTATTGTGGCAATGAATTTGCTGATATCGTGGGCTGTCACAAAATTTGCAGATGCGGCTACATGGAAGGCTGTGGCGATTGATCCATTTTTTTAGAAATTTTGGTTGAAACTCACCCACCCACCCCATAATATTCAACCCGTTTTTCAACAAATATGACCAATAAGGATACATACGGTTTTCAGAATACACTCACTCAGTCTTAATCGTACCCCCTTATGTAAGGGGGTTGGGGGTTAGAAAAAATGAAGCGTGTTTATAATTTTTCAGCAGGGCCTGCCACATTGCCATTGCCGGTATTGGAAAAAGCTCAACAAACTTTTCTTGCGTTGCCGGATGCAGGAATGTCTGTGTTGGAGATGAGCCATCGTTCAACATGGTTTACAGAAATTATCGAAACCACCGAAGCCAATATCCGTAAGCTTTATAACATTCCTGGAAATTACAAAGTATTGTTTTTGCAAGGCGGGGCCACGCTTCAGTTTTCCATGTTGTCAGCCAGTTTTTTGAGAGGCAGCAGTACACCTGCGGATTATATTCTGAGTGGCTCCTGGGCCAATAAAGCCATCAAAGAAGCGACCAAAGAAGGTCTCACCAACATTGCCTGGGATGGCAAGAACGATAATTTTGTACGGATGCCTAAGTCGGATGAATTGAGTCTCACATCCGGTGCACCCTATGTTCACATGACTTCCAACGAAACGATTCAGGGGGTGCAGTGGACTCAGACCCCAGATACTCAAGGCGCCCCATTGATTTGTGACATGTCTTCTGATTTCTTATCGCATCCCATCAACGTTGAAGATTATGCAATGATCTATGCTGGCGCACAGAAAAATGCTGGTGGCTCTGGCGTGACGGTGATCATCATTCGTGACGATATGCTGGAGAAAGTGCCCGGCAATCTGCCATCCATGCTTGACTACCGCCTGATGGCAGAAAAAAAATCGCTTTACAACACGCCCCCAAGTTACGCTATTTACATCGTTATGTTGGTGACGGAATGGTTGGTCAATCAAATTGGCGGTTTGGAAAAAATGAACCAAATCAATCAGGAAAAAGCCAGCTTGCTTTATGATCTGATCGATCAAAGCGAAGGTTTTTATGATGGTCACGCACAATCAGACAGTCGATCATTGATGAACGTCACCTGGCGTTTACAGAAAGGTGATCTACAGACAACCTTCATTGATCAAGCCAAAGCGTGTGATCTATACGAACTCAAAGGCCATCGTTCCGTTGGTGGCATTCGAGCGTCAATCTACAATGCCATGACGTTGGAAGGCGTTCAGGCACTAAAAGATTTCATGATTGATTTTAAAAGCCAGAATAATTAGAGGGTACATAAAAAATTTAAAAAACTTCAAACCCCCAACCCCCTTTCAAAAGGGGGCTACGATTGGACTGCGGATGGGTGTTCTAAACTTCGATTCGTTTTCTTTTCAGGGGCGCTCAGAATAAAAATGAATTAAGGAATTAAAAAAAATTATGACCAAGCAAGTGATTGTTTGTGATCCAATGGATGAAGCGGCATTGAGTTTGCTCAAACAGCAGAGTGATCTGAACATCGATTACCAACCTGAGATTTCAATTGAAGCGTTGAATAAAGTCATTGGCAATTATCAGGCGGTTTTTGTTCGCAGCCGCACCAAGTTACGTCAGGAAACATTGGAAAAAGCAGGCAACTTAAAAGTCATTGGCCGTGCAGGAACAGGACTGGACAACATTGATGTGGAGTTCGCCGAGTCCAAAGACATCACGGTACTGAATACGCCTGGTGCCAATGCCAATGCAGTTGCAGAACTAACCGTTTGCATGATGCTGATGTTGGCCCGACGTATAACCGCAGGAATTCAAACCATCACCGATGGCAAACCTGCAAAAGTCAAAGGATTTGAGCTTCAAGGTAAAACTTTAGGCTTGGTCGGTTTTGGCAACATTGGCCGACTGACCGCCAACCTCGCTCGTGGGTTCGACATGAATGTGGTCGCGTTTGACCCATTGGTGCAGCCGGATCAAGTGCCCGAAGCATTGCGCGTGGTGCCGCTTTCACCCCTGGAAGATGTTTTGGGGCAAAGTGATTTTGTGTCTTTGCACACGCCTTTATTGGAAAGCACAGAGAAAATGGTCAACACCGAACTATTGGGCAAGTTCAAGCGAGGCGCTTACCTCATCAACACTGCCCGTGCTGGTTTGATTGATGATTTATCCGTACTGCAAGCACTCGAAGATGATTCCCTGGCTGGATTTGGCACTGATCTATATGAAGCCAAAAGCCCATTGTTTAAACACCCCAATGTGCTTGCTACGCCACACATGGGGGCATCCACAGCAGAATCACAACGCCGTGCAGGGGAAAATATCGTGAAGCGAGTGGTCGATGCGCTGGCAGCATTATGATACGTTGATCAGTTGTTCGAGCATCCACAAAGCTGCATCCACGATAGGTTCTAATATGTTTTGTAACAGCCCAAAGGCCATCAATCCCAAAACGATGAACAGGCCGTAACGTTCTATTTGCCGTAATAGATTGCGTCCCGGCGTTGGTAGAAAATAAGCCAGCACACGAGATCCATCCAGCGGTGGAATGGGGATCAGGTTAAACGTTCCCAACAGAATATTGATGATGAAAAAGATTGCCAAAAAGAAAACACCATATTCAGCCAGCTCTGTTCGTTCTCCGAATGCCTTGAGTAACAACAGCGAATCAAACCGAGTAATGATCCACAACACGCCATAACTCAACGCAGCGAGAATATAGTTAGTGATCGGTCCGCCAATGGCCACCCACATCATGCCTTGATAAGGGTTTTTGAAATACATTGGATTGACCGGTACAGGTTTCGCAAACCCAAAGATGGGCGCTTTGAGTAGCGCCAAAATGCCTGGAAGAATGATTGTGCCAATCGGATCAATATGGCGAATTGGGTTGAGGCTGAGTCGCTTCAAGGATTTGGCAGTTGGATCGCCCAATCGAAAGGCAATATATCCATGCGCGACTTCATGAAACACCACTGCAATCAGCACTGCGGTCAGTTGCAATGCAATGTCAATGATGTCGGATAGGTTCATAAAAAAGTTAGCGAGGCAGCTTGGCCAGCCATTTGCGGCCATCCATTGCGATAATGCCAAATAAAATGCCGCCTAAATGACCCCAATGGCTAATGCCAGCAAAGTTTCCAGACACGGCGAATAACAATGAAAAGCCTCCAAAAATCCAAACAGCATACTTGGCTTTAATCGGCATAAAGTACATATAGATGATATTTTCTGGAAACAATCTACCATAAGCAGCAAGTAACCCCAAGACAGAGCCAGAAGCACCTATGGTCACAATAAGCATTTCTTGTCCTTGAGAAATGAGAGCAATAATTGAAACCAATAACCCAGCGCCTATACCGCAAAAGAAGTAAAAGAACAGAAATCGTTTCATGCCCCAAATTCGTTCCAGCATGGTGCCAAACATCCATAATGCAAACATATTGAAGCCAATATGCCAAAGCCCACCATGCAAGAACATATAGGTGACTGGTTGCCAAAGTTGAAAGTTAGAAGGGCAGAGATTTCTCAATGTGCCTTGTTGGTTACCAATGGTGACAATACCACCAGCATACGTCAGGCAGGCAGGTCGTAGGCCAAACATGCTTTCAAACCAGCCTGGGAAGATATTGAACAAGGCATTTGTGTTCCCTGCTTGAAATTGAAACCAAACTTGTATCACAAACACAACCAGATTGGCGATCAGAAGATATTGAACCGCACTGCCAAGGGCCAAGGGATTGCCATAGTTTTTCATTCTGTTTCCTCTTGTGAGGGCTTAACCAATAAGGTTTGGTCTTCTTGTGTGACCAGCACCAAGCCAGGTTTGGCCCCTCTGGGTTTACGCAGGAATTTTGCACGTGTGCAAATGACCGGCACTTTGGTGGCTTCACGCCCCTTGGAATAATACGCGGCCAGTTGGGCGGCTCGCAAGCGCACTTCATCTGGAACAGCGGCAGCATCCCCATTGCTTTTAATGACCACATGCGAGCCAGGGCGTTCTCTGGCGTGCAGCCACAAATCTTCAGGTTGTGCACTTTTGGTCAATTCATCGTTCTGACGACTGTTGCGACCTACCAGGATGGTATATCCCTCAGTTTCATAACGACGTGGGCCATGCGGTTCAACTGGCTTTTTACGTGGATCGGGTGTTTTACGGATACCGAGTTCTTCGGCCAGCACGTCCAGGTCTTCTGGTGCTTCGGCTTGTTCTACCTGAGTTTGTGCCGTTTGAAAATATTCTAATTCCAGTGACAGAGCTTTTTGTCGCTCGGTGAGCTTGTTCACACCACGTTTGAGTTTTTTATAGCGTTCGTATCGCTTTTGAGCCGCTTCAATAGGGGTAAGTCGTGGGTCGATTTTGATGAGCAAAGGCTCTTCTGTTTCCAGATCAACCAATTCTTTTTCACTGCCTGCTTGTAAATCTTGCAGATTCATCATGATGATATCAGCTTCTTTTCGAATCACTTCAAATTGTTCAGCACGATGGAGGTCGGCAGCGACATGGTCCAATGCACTCTTTGCTTTTTTGACTTGATCTTTCAGATGCTTCAAGATTCGTTGCCGTTCGGATTGTTCTTCCGTGCTAGGAATGTCAATTTGCAGACAAGCATCAAATGCTTCAGACAGTGATTGAGTGGGTTTACATTCTTGATCTTGATACACCTGAAGTGGGAATGGTGATGCATCCATCGGCTCGCCATCCTTGAAATAAATGCAGGGAGAAATGCTTTCTTCAAGATGACCAAACAGTTGTTGGGCGCTGGCCCAGAGGCTGTTGATGGTAACGTCATCGAGTTGTTGTGCTGATGCTTTGAGGTCTAGTCCCGTTCTCAACACAAGTTCTTTAGCCAATCGTGGGCCGATGCCTTCTAAATGGTTGAGTAGCCAGCGCCAAACGGGTTCATCATCTCTGGTTAGGTTTAGAAATTTTTCTTTGTGATCTTTTTCTGGATTGAGTTTGTCTTGTTTTTCTGGTGCTGTGTAAAGGGTGCCAGGTGGCAAGCGGCGAGTTGGTCGTTGTACGGCGGCACCAAGGACATTGAGTTTCTTTGGCGAATTTTTCGGTAACAAAAGCATCGCATTTCCGCGATTGCCAAGAAGTTCTACTTTGAGATTGTAAACTTTATCTGGCCTGCGGATGAGGATGTTTACAATGCGTTCCAGGCCATCCTGACGGACAGAATCTACAAATCCATTTTTCACATGCTTTCGCAGCAACATACAAAAGCTGGAAGGCGATATAGGGTTGTCCATCCGAGATTTTGACACATGAAACCAAGGCGGATTGTCAAACCCAATCACCAAAGTGACCTCTTCTTGATATTGAGCCGAATAGAGTCTGAGTGTCACCATGTTCGGCTGCGGATGATATATCTGCTGCACGCGACTGCCTTTCAGTTTAGCATCCAACTCCTGAGTGAGGCAGCGCAGGGTTAATCCATCAATGGTCATTCTCTCATTATAAAAACCTATTCTGAAATAATCCTCTTTTCTCCTTCGATGAGAATAAGTTTCAGGTAGAGAACCTACTTGTTTAGCCCAATCGTAGCCCCTTTGAGATCAAAGGGGCTGGGGATTTGAAGATTTTAAAAATTTCAAACTCTCCCTTTTAAAAGCTTTTCATCTTTGAGTTTTGCTGCGATTCCCATTCCTTGCTACAATCAATCGTTATGAAACGTGCGTTATTTTTGGGAAGATTTCAGCCATATCACAAAGGTCATCAGAGTGTGGTTGAGCGTATTGCCCAGGAGGCTGATGAGATCATCATTGCCATTGGGAGTGCGCAGTGGAGCCATGATTTGAAAAACCCCTTTACAGCGGGGGAACGCATCATGATGATCACACGGGCGTTAGAGGATTTACCTAACGTTAAATATGTGCTGCCAATTGAAGACATTCAGCGAAACCCGCTGTATGTGTCCCACATTGTGTCATTGACGCCGTTGTTTGACGTGGTGTACACCAACAATCCACTGGTGAAAGAGTTGTTTTCCAATGCTGGGTTTAAGGTGCGTTCCACACCACTGGCGGAGCGGCATCAATACAGCGGCACATATATTCGTCAACAATTGCTTGAAGATGAAAACTGGCGTGGTTTGGTGCCTGAAGGTGTGGCCCACATCATCGACGAAATTGATGGCGTGGAGCGTTATCGTCGCATCAGCCATCAAGACACCGCAATCCCTTTCCCGATGGAGTAATTATGAGTTTAGTGGTTCCTACAAAAGACAATCAGAAGCTGGCCACGCTGTTGGAGCGTATTAACAATCATGTCACTTTGAACACATGGTGGTACAGTTCCAACATTAATGCTATCAATCGTATGCACATCAACGATCATGGGCCGGTTCACATCAAAATTGTGGCCAATTTGGCAATGAAGCTGTTGCGTTTGTTGCGCGAACATGGCGTAGAGGCCAGCATTGTCAAAGACCATCAGATGACAGATGATGATGCCGAAGTCGTATTGTTACTGGCTGTTTGCCTTCATGACTTGGGTCACATCGTGCATCGGCATGAGCATGAACGGTTTTCGATTGGTTTGGCGATCACATTAATGCCAGAGTTGTTGGAAGGCATGTATGAATCGCGAGAACAGGCCATCATTATGGCCGAGGTGGTTCATGCCATTTTTGCCCACGATACGCCGATTGACCCATTTACGATTGAAGCTGGATGTCTGAAAGTGGCCGATGCGCTTGATATGGAAAAAGGGCGGGCACGCATTCCATTTTCGATTAGCGAGCCGACTATCCATGCGGTTTCGGCATTGGCCATTGAAGAAGTTACTTTCGCTGAAGGCAAAGACAAACCTATTCTCATCTGCATCCGTATGAGCAATTCAGCAGGGGTGTTCCAGTTGGACAATTTGCTGAAAGGAAAGTTCACCAATTCCGGCTTGACAGACTACATCGAAATTGAAGCCAGCTTAGATGGGGATGAGAAAAATATCATGAAAGACAGTTACACCATTTAGTGGTTTTTAATCCCTTAGGAAGAGAACAGAAGAAGGTTTGTATGAATCAACCAACCTCTTATGTTTGGAAGAATGTACAAATGTTCGAAAATTACGTAGGGTATTGAAGTCACAAGATAGTGCATGGATTTATTTGTGGAATTATTTTAAGGAGCTAGGATGAGTGAAGCAGCGCTGAAGTATGTGCAGGAGCAAAAAGAGACATCTTTAAATGAGTTGATTGATTTTCTGAAAATTCCAAGTATCAGTACCCTGCCTGAAAACAAAGATGACATTTTGGCTGCGGCACAATGGTTGATGGATCATCTGAAAGCGATTGGGTTGGAAAATGTTCAACTCATTGAAACAGCAGGGCATCCGTCTGTGTATGCGGACTGGCTTCATGCTGAAGGGCAGTCGACGGTGTTGGTGTATGGACATTACGATGTGCAGCCAGTTGATCCAATTGAACTTTGGGATTCTTCGCCGTTTGAACCAACACTCAAGGGCGAAGATTTGGTGGCGCGCGGTTCATCCGACGACAAAGGTCAGATTTTTGCTCACGTCAAAGCGGCTGAAGCTTTGCTCAAAGCCGATGGAAAATTGCCGGTCAATATCAAATTTTTGATCGAAGGTGAAGAAGAAATCGGCAGTCAGAATCTAACACCTGCGCTGGAAGCAAATAAAGAATTGCTTCAGTCGGATGTGTGTGTGATTTCGGATTCCAACATCCTTGCGCCTGATCGGCCTTCGATTGTGTATGGGTTGCGCGGCATTATTTACACTGAAATCGAAGTGACTGGCCCTAGTCTCGATTTACACTCTGGACGCTATGGTGGTGGGGTTCACAATCCACTTCAGGCCATGTGTGAAATCATTACCAAACTCCATGATGAAGATGGGCGGATCACGATTCCTGGATTCTACGACAAGATTCGTACCCTCAGTGATGCAGAAAAAGTTGAGATGGCGGCGCTGAATTCAGACGAAACATTTTTAGCCGAAACTGGCGCGCCTGCCACCTGGGGTGAAGTGGGCTATTCAACATTAGAACGTGTGGGTGCTCGAGCCACGTTGGAGATTCACGGCATCCGCGGTGGGTTTGTGGGTGAAGGTGGCAAGACAGTGATTCCATCAACAGTGCTTGCCAAAGTGAGTATGCGCCTGGCACCATATCAGCCTGCTGAAGAAATTGCTCAAGCTTACAAGGAATATGTGGAATCTATTGCGCCTGCTACAGTCAATGTCAAAGTGAATATTTTGCAAATCGCAGATCCGGTACTGACGGAGCGAGATCACCCTTCTATCAAAGCGGCTGAAATTGCATATGAAAAAAGTTTTGGCAAACCACCTGTGTTCATGCTGGATGGCGGCAGCATTCCCGTGGTGGAAGCATTCCAGCGTTTGTTTGGCTTGCCGGTGGTGTTAATGGGGTTTGGTTTACCGGATGATCGTTTGCATTCCCCAAATGAAAAGTTTCATTTGCCAAATTTTTACAATGGAATTTCGTGTTCCATTCAGTTTTTGCAGCAGTTAGCCAAAAACTAAGCAAATGTGCTATCCTGAATCGATCAGGAATCAACCGCAAAAGTTTGTATTTTTCGCAATGATGAATTTGTGAAAATTGTGTTCTAGATTCCAGTACGAAGCGTGTTTTTTATGCTACAATAGATAAAAAGCGCAATTTTCGTGTCTTGAGAGCATATAAAATTGTTTAGAATACTAAAAATAAAAAAACTATAAGGGGGAAACATTGGCTCGTAAGCTATTGATTTTAGCCGTTTTCTTACTGCTTGCCTATCCGGTGGCTTCCTTGGATTCAGTGGCTTTCCAGTGTGATCCAGCCACCGATCCAGAGTGTAATTTACCACCACCTGACAATAATAATGACGGTCCGGTTTGCGACCCTGCCGACCCAGAATGTGATGCGACCCCTGATACAGGCAATGATACACCTACAGACACTGGGTCCGGAGAGGCAGACGGTAATCGAGGCGAAATCTCAGATCGTGATCGAGATGGCGTTCCGGATAATGAAGATGTGTGTCCCGATACCTTTGGGGAACGCCCCAATGGTTGTCCATTGGGCAACGACAATCCCAATATTGGATTTGCAGAAGCCAACAACAGTGCTTCATCCCTTCAAGTGAGTGTGGAAGATGGTCGAGATGCCGCAACAGCGGGCTTAACAGAATTTCAATTGTTAGACAATTGTGTGGCAATCAATGAAGTGCTTTGGGCCGGTACGACCTTTAGCGAAAACCACCACTATATAGAACTTCACAACAACTGTAATGTTGACATTGATTTAATGAATACCGTGCTGTTGATTCTAGACAAGCAACAAGGTGGCACACGCTCGATCAATCTACAAGGGACCATTCTTCGTGATGATTACTTTTTAATTGTCAATAACAGCTTTGTGGTTTCAGATGTTCAACCAGACTTTGAAGCTGATTTTGAATTGCAAACCACCAACACGGCATTGTTGTTGGTTTTTAGAGAAGGCGAGCAGGTTTTGAGCACAGCCAACTTTGCATCCAATCCGCCTGACGAAGCCTGGTATGCAGGTGCTGAACTTACAGATGGCACTCGCATATCAATGGAGCGCAATGAAAATGCAGCCGAAGACAATCCATCAAGCTGGCACTCCAATAATCAGCGTACCCGTAATGGATTGGATGCTGTGGGTATTCGCATCAACGGCACGCCCAAGCAGCCTAACTCACCCGCGCCGATTGGAGACAATTAAATGAACGTTAAATTCTTTTCTATCTTGCTGAGCTTGGTGTTGCTGACCTCGGTTGTTGGCTTGGCAGAAACGCTCATTGTGGGTGGCGACAGTGCTGATTTTCAAACCATTCAAAGTGCAATAGATGCGGCTGCGGAAGGCGATGTCATCCAAGTGAATGCTGGCGTTTATCACGAAGCTTTGTTGATCACAAAAAACCAAATAGACATTGTTGGTGCTGGCAGTGAACAAACCACCATCGAATATACCGATACGGTGGTCAGCTACCTGTTCTCGGCACGTAGCAGCCTTGAAGGTTTTACTGTTAGCTATATCGGCACAGAGGACCGTCCAGCCATCATGGTTGATGCATCTTCCCCACAATTGAGCCACAACACCATTACAGGAGCCACTTTGGCAGGCATTGAAATTCAAAGTGGAGCCAATGCGCAGTTGCAAGACAATTTGATTGCAAACAATCTGGGCAGTGGTGTGTTGGTCTACCTCAATGCCAGAGTGACACTCACCGACAACGTAATCCGTGAAAACGGCCTTGGATTGGTCAGCCATCCAGGTGTGGAAATTCGCGGAGCGGGTGAAGGTGAATTGGACAACAACAACATTTGGTTGAATGGGGGCAGTGGTGTGTTTCTTCATGAAGCAGCCTTTGCACGCCTGACCAGCAATTCCATCATCGGCAACAACTTACATGGTGTGGCTGTGGAAAATCGTTCGATTGCAGAATTAACATCAAACTCAATTCTTTGGCACACTGAAGCGGGTGTACGCCTAAAAGCCAGCCGTGAAGTAACGCTGAGTGGCAACTTGATCGCGCACAACCTTTTGGGCACCGTTGGAGACGATGAGGCAGAATTGCCAACACAAACCAACAACATCTATCTGGCCAACCGCAGAGACACGTTTAATGTGGGTTTTTCGTCACAAGATGCATTGATGACCAATCGCGTGTTTTCCAGTCCCAATGGTCAAAGCCTGTTACAGCAATTGTCTCAAATGGGTGAATCGATCACCAATTTGAAAATTGAGATCACACAATCGTTGTACCAGTCTTTCATTGGGAATTTGCAGAACATCGAATTGATTGTGGCGGGGCTGTATAACGAAGCCAATTTCAGCAATATTGCTACAGCGCGCTATAATATCGTCATTCGTTTAGATGAAAACAGTGTTGCTGCGGACGAAGCCAGAAGTAACTTGTAACATTAACAGGTAGTTGTTTGAGGCTCCATCCGATCCAGCACATCCTGCCAATTGATCAACTGAAACAAGCGACCGTCTTCCACTACGGCGACCACATTGCTTTGCCCATCTCTCATGGCGTCTATAATGGATTCCGTTGAGGTATGTGAGCCCACTTCAGGAATTTGGCGCACCAATCCTTCTTCGCTGATCAAAATGTTTTCTAATAAATCAGGGTATTCCCATTGAGACAGTGTGTTGGCTGGTGAAGGGGCGTATTTAAGCAAATCTTCTTTAAAGACCACGCCAAAATACTGTCCTTGATCAATCACAGGAAAGGTTGATGTGTCACATTCTGATAACAACCACAGTGCAATTTTTAAAGAGGTTTGTGGCGTGAGCGAGACGGAGGCTGAATGATCATGGCTGCGTTTCATCAGAGGTCCTTTCACGGAGGAACGTCATTTCAAGTAGATGGTGCGTTTTGGATGGCGATATTTGTTTAAGTCGTTGGCGCATGGTTTCCAGCCCAGTGGTCATAATGTGCTCCTCATCAAACAATTGATGGCACCAATTGGCCCCCATGAGCAAAGATTGAATTTCAAAAGCAAGTCGCTGTGGATCCACATCGGCATTGAGTTGACGCTTGGAGATGGCAAGCTGTGCGGTGCCCGCCAAAAAACTGAGCCATTCTCGCATTCGTAGCGCAAGTAGATCGCGAATGAGCCCAGGAGAGCTTTTGTATTCAGAGGTCACGGTGGCAAAAAAACAACCGCCGCTAAATACTTCCTGCTGTGTGTAAGCAAAGAAATATTCACACACAGCCCAAAGCCTGGCCAATCCTTTTGGTGCTTTTAAAGCAGGTCGAATGACTTCATTGCGATAAATTTCGCTGGCCATTTCAATGGTCGAAATCTGTAAACTTTCTTTAGAGCCAAAATGAGAAAACAAACCACTCTTACTCATGTTCATGTCATTGGCCAGCCGACCAATGGTGAGTTTTTCCAACCCCTCTTTTGAAGCAATATCGACGGCCTTACCCAAAATGGTTTGTCGAGTCAGTTTCCCTTTAGAAGTGGAGATCAATTCCGCATTCATCAGTTATCCTTTTCAATCGCTTAAGAATAAAATAGCACGAACGTTCGTTTTTGTCAAGAAGTAGATTTGAAATAATATACAAGGCGGATCAAGAAACGCTTGAAATGAAGATCAGTTCAAGCGTTTTGTAGAGACTTGACTTCATCACATCAAGCAGTGTAGGCTAACAGCACAGATTCTTCTGGGAGGTATCACATGCCCTTTGGTGGATATACAAACAACATTGCACACATTGACCTCACAACCGGAACGGTGAACACATCACCCATTCAAGAAGACGATGCACGCAAGTATATTGGTGCGCGAGGCCTTGGCGTTAAATATGTATTTGATAATGGACCCACCGTTGATGCTGAATCTCCCGACAATCTGTTAAGTATCATGACAGGTCCATTGACGGGAACCTTGGCATCCATGAGTGGACGTATGGCCGTGGTGAGTAAATCACCTCTTACTGGCACGATAGCAGACAGCCATATTGGTGGTTGGACTGCTGCCAAGCTCAAGTGGGCTGGCTTTGATGGTTTAAATATCAAAGGCAAAGCGGCCAATCCAACGTATCTCTATATTGATGATGGCAACATTGAAATCAAAGATGCTGGCGATCTTTGGGGCAAAGGCGTTCACGATACGCTGGCAACCTTAAAGGAACGCCATGGCGATGACATTGCCATGTTGGCCATTGGCCCGGCAGGCGAAAATAAAGTTCGCTTTGCTTGTCTGATAAATGAAAATGATCGTTCTGCAGGCCGTGGTGGTATGGGTTGCGTGGCGGGCCAGAAAAATTTAAAGGCCATTGTGATTCGCGGCAACATTAAAAACATGCAGCAACCTGCTGACAAAGAAAGATTTGATGTTGCTCGCAAAGAAGCTTTGCAGACCATTATTGAAAGTGGTGTGACCAAGCCGAATGCAGGTGGTCTCAGCGTTTACGGCACCAACGTGCTGATGAATGCTACTAACACGATTGGTGCATTGCCGACCAAAAATGGAAAACACACATCATTTGAACACGCCGAAGCCATCAGTGGTGAAACCATTCGCGACACGATCTTGGTCTCCGAACCCACCTGTCATGCTTGTCCGGTGGCATGCAAAAAAGAAGTGGAAATTGTGGACGGCGAATACAAAGTCAGAACCGAAAGTTATGAATATGAAACCGCCTGGGCATTGGGGGCCAATTGTGACAATGGCAATGCGGCTTCGATTGCTTATCTCATTGGGTTATGCAATGACTTGGGCATGGATACCATTGAGCTAGGCAATGCGTTTTCTACAGCCATGGAAGCGGCTGAAAAAGGTTTGCTCAATGAAGAGTTTAATTGGGGCGATCATGCCAAGATGACCAAACTCACCACCGATATCGCCATGCGACAAGGCTTGGGCGACATACTTGCTGAAGGCCCTGCCCGCGCCGGTGAAAAATTCGGCGATCCCAACATGGCCAATGTGGTTAAAGGTCAGGCCATTCCCGCCTACGACCCACGTGGTCTCAAGGGCATGGGCATTGGCTACGCCACCAGCAATCGCGGTGCCTGCCACTTGCGCGCTTACACGCCATCGAGTGAATTGTTAGGGATTCCCGAAAAAACCGATCCACTCGAATGGAAAGGCAAAGGTGAACTCTGCAAATTGTTCCAGGATCTTCATGCTGTTTCAGATTCCTTCGACATCTGCAAATTCAACGCTTTCGCTGAAGGACCAGAAGAATACGTGGGGCAATACGCAGGCATGACCGGCATCGATGTCTCTGTTGATGATCTCATGACTGTCGGTGAGCGTATCTACAATCTGGAGCGCTATTACAATCAACTCAACGGCTTCGATCGCAAGAGCGATAGCTTGCCCAAGCGCTTCCTGGAAGAGCCATCTGATGGCCCAGGTTCCAAAGGCCACATCTGTGAACTGGATGACATGCTGGATGAATATTACAATGCCCGCGGCTGGAACCACGATGGCACCATTTCTGAAGATAAATTGAAATCACTGGGCATCCTGTAAAAACTGCCCGAGTGAGCATGTGTATAAAAGGGGCGCACTTTTGCGCCCCTTCTTTTTTTGGGAAAGACAGATTGGATTTATAGAGTTAATAAAGATCGAAAGGCTCTAATCCCCCAAACCTCTTTAGATGAAAGGGGTCTCTTCCAAAGTCGGAAGAGGGCTACGATTGGACTGCGGGTGTCGATTCTGAATTATGGAACAATTTTCTTTTTGAAAAATGAAGATAATAATTTTAAATTAGAAAATTTCAGTACGTCATTCCCACGAAGGCCCGGCTTTTAGTCGACAGAATCCACAAATCATTACAAAGATTGAAACTAAAACATGAACAGTGAATCACTCAAAAAGATGGTTGGCGAAGCAGCAGCACAGCAAGTCCAAAGCAACCAAAAACTTGGACTCGGCACAGGCTCAACCATTCGTTATTTCCTCGAAGCACTTCAAGTGCGTCTCGAATCAGGCGAGATTGAAAATATCATGGGGGTACCAACCTCCATTCAAACAGAGCAACAGGCAATACAACTTGGTATCCCTTTAACCACGTTGGCTGACCATACTCAACTTGATCTCACTGTTGATGGAGCCGATGAAGTGGATCCTCAGTTCAATCTCACCAAAGGATTGGGGGGGGCGTTGTTGCGGGAAAAAATTGTGGCCGCCGCCAGTAAGCAGTTCATCGTCATTGTTGATGAAAGCAAAATGGTGGATCAACTTGGTACAAAATGCCCATTGCCGATTGAGGTTTTACCATTCGGTTGGGAAGTCACTTCTAGATCAATTTCATCGCTGGATGGGCAACCTGTACTTCGTATGGCTGATGAAACACCGTTTCAAACAGATCAAGGTAATTATATTTTGAACACCACATTTGATGGCATTTCAGATGTGCATAAGCTGGCTGCTGCGCTGGATGCCATCCCTGGTGTGCTTGGACATGGGATGTTTTTGAATCTGGCCACGAGTGTGATTGTTGGCACAGACAGCGGTCCACGTGTCCTATCTCGTTAACCTTTGAGGCCAGTTGATGTCAAACAGAGTTCAGGGTAAAAGAATCCCCCTTTCCTTCTTTATTTTAAAGAAGTTTTTTAAGATGGAGTAGAAAGGGGAAGACATGCAAAAAATTGGTGCATTGTTGACCGTTTTCATGTCTATCTTGGTGCTTGGTTTGCTTAATCCATACACATCAATTGCTGAAAACCGCTCTGTGTTGCCAGTGCTTGGTGTGATTGCACAATCTTCAAACCTTGAAGTTAAGGTCCCCGAACCCTTTGGCCCACCCAAACCAAATAAATTTCAGTTTGCGAAGAAGGTTGAGCCGCAGGTGGAAACCGTCAACTCAAACGAGCTTGTTGTGGTACCTATCGATGCAAATGGGGGCAACAGTAAGATTTCAAACATGGCATCATTGGGCACATTGACCATCTCAACTTCCCAACCACAATCCATTGGGACTTCACGCTGGTTACAAGCAGGCGAGATGATTGATATCGAGCGCAAAAGTCCACAAGCTTTATTAATTGGTGAAAAGATGAAATTTGTTGCCACACTCGTCAACCACACAGCCTCAAAATTGAATCTAGTGGCTCAGGTCGTGGTTCGAAAAGGCGATGGTTCTGAAGAAACCCTTATCCCTAACTATGGCCTTCAACTGGGTAAAGGAAAATCCTTTCGTGTGCCTGTTGGTATGGCAGCCAAAGAAAAACGCTTTCCACCAGGAGTTACAAAATTCATCGCTTTTCTTAGAGATAATCATGGACAATTGGTGGATGAAGCTTCGATCACCTTCATGATCACCCTTCCATTTGACTAATTAACTGTTTTTATTCATTCAAGGGGGACGCATAGGGGCGCATGGTGAGATGCGCCCCTATTTTTTTATGTCGACTGCCGACAATTCTTTGATTTCCTAACATTGAGAATTTTTATTTATTTAAAAAACCTTGCGAGGGTTTGATCCTATCGAGTAACCTTAAAGCTTGATTGAATCAATGAAAAAATTATAAATGAACAAAAGAATTGGAGGCGTTGTCATGAGAAAAAAAGTGACCGTGGTCGGGGCTGGATTTGTGGGAGCCACCACCGCGCAGCGCTTGGCCGAAGGTGACCATTGTGATGTCGTGTTGATCGACATTCCTGACAAAGAAGGACCCACCAAAGGCAAAGCGTTGGACATGATTGAATCCGCACCGTTGCTGGGCTTTGATGCTAAAATCACCGGCACCGCAGACTTTGCTGACATCAAAGGTTCTGATATCGTGGTGGTGACCGCTGGTGTGGCACGCAAACCAGGCATGACCCGTGAAGATTTAATTGGCATCAATGCCAATATCGTCAAAAGCGTGAGCAACGAAATCAAAACCCATGCGCCGGATACTATTGTGATCATGGTGTCCAACCCATTGGATGTGACAACTTACGTTGCAAGCCAGGTCTTAGGATTCCCTAAAGAGCGTGTGGTTGGCATGGCAGGCGTGTTGGATTCTGCGCGTTATCAAAGCTTCATTGCTATGGAATTGAATGTGTCTATGAAAGATGTCAACGCAATGGTATTGGGTGGTCACGGTGATCAGATGGTGCCCTTGCCTCAATATTCCACTGTCAGTGGCATTCCTATCACCGAACTCATGGATCAGGCCACCATTGACCGCATTGTGGAACGCACCCGCAAAGGTGGCGGTGAAATCGTTAACCTGCTTGGTGATGGTTCTGCCTACTATGCGCCTTCTGCCTCAGTGGTCGAAATGGTGGACTCCATCCTGTTCAGCCGCCGACGCTTGCTGCCTTGTGCTGCATACCTTACAGGTGAGTATGGTCTGAATGATCTTTATATTGGTGTGCCAGTGTATCTTGGCTCCAACGGAATTGATGAAATCCTTGAACTGAAACTGACCGATGCAGAACAACAACAACTTCGTGATAGTGCCGAAGTTGTTAAAGCCACCGTGGCAGAAGTAGGCCTTTAAAATATTAAGGGAGCAGGCAAAATCGCCTGCTCCCTTTTTAAAAAATTATGACAACCAATTTTTTAGATTCCGAAAACAATATTCAAACGCTAGAACTTTTGGGCATTGCTTGCCCTCACGCCTTCGTTCGCGCCAAGCTGGTGATGGAAACGTTGGAGGCTGGCAAAACCCTGCGCGTTATTGTGGACAATAAATTATCGACGGTCGATCTGCCTCGCTCTGCCGAACAACATGGTTATCAAGTCTTAGACATCGAAGAGCTTGAGCCGAAAGTCTGGGCCATTTTTCTGAAAAAATAGTTTATCTTCGATATGATCCATGTTTCACCATCTCGCCGCAATTAGGGCAGTAAATGACTTCATCCTTGTAAGGCCTCCCGCAGTATTGACAGCGTTTCATTTCTCCAGAATTCAACATTCGCCGCTGAATAAACACTTTAACACCCAAAGCAACCAATACGGCCAATAACACCCAGCCAATGAAATTGAAAAACATGTTTTATGAAATCGCAGATTGTTGACGGTTTCGCATCATCATGACGACAATTTGTAGAATCAACAGCACTGCGATGCCACCCAAGGCCACCCAGTTCCATAATTGGACATTGCTGAGCTCTTCTCGAAGTGTGGTTTCGCTGGCTTGAGTCTCATTGATTTGTTGTTCCAATGCAGTGACCTGAGTTTGTAAAGCTTCCACTTGGACATCATCGGTGGTGTCAGTCAAGCCACGCACAATTTGTTGCACCCCAGCCAGCATATCAACTTGTTCGTTAAAGCTGGTCTGAATTGAGGTCATCGTTTGCATCACTTCCTGCACAGCTGGCCATTGGTCCAACAAAGGCGCAAGTTGCTGATCAAGTTCGAAAATCTGATCCAAAATCGTTTCAAATTCTCCCACCTGATTCAAAAGAGGAAGTACCTGCTCTTCCAAGATTGGAATGCGCCCAATTGTTTCTTGAGACGCATCAAATTTTTCTGAAAAATCATTGAATTGTTGCTGGATGTTGCCAAATTGAAACGTTTGCTGATCGAATGATTGCTGTAGTTTCTCCACCTGTGCCTTTAACGACTCTAACAACGAAAGAATGCTGGCCAAGTCTAACCCTTGTGCAAGCCCTGTGGTGCCAACAGAAATAATCAATAGGAAACACAATAAAAATGCTTTCATAAAAACTCCTCTCAAGTTGTGACGCTTTTCATTCTAGCTGAACCTTTTCTAACCCCCAACCCCCCCTTACATAAGGGGGCACGATTAGACTGTGTGAATATGTTCTGGCTTTGAAGCGTTGTTCTTAATGAAAGAGATGGGTGCCAGATAGATATATTGAATATCTTTGGTAAAATGCTACTTTATGAGCATGGCAATACACTCCTAAAACTCAAACCAACTCAATAACCGTTGCCTCACCTTGCCCCACCCCCACACAAAGCGTTGCCAGTCCATAACGCATCGATTCCCCAATCTGAGTACGGCGCTGCATTTCATGAATCAACGTGGTCACAATTCGTGCCCCAGAACATCCCAATGGATGTCCCAATGCAATTGCACCACCATTCACATTGGTAATATCTTCACTCAAATTTAATTCTCTCATCACAGCCAAAGCTTGCACAGCAAACGCTTCATTCAACTCAACCAGATCAATATCTTTTAATGCAATCCCAGCACGATCCCCAACCTTTTTGGTAGCAGACACTGGTCCAATTCCCATCACACGTGGATCAACCCCTGCCGCAGCCGAAGCCACCCATCGAGCCATTGGTTGAATCCCCAGTTCCTCAGCTTTACTCGCGGACATCAATACCAATGCACTGGCTCCATCATTCAATCCACTGGAGTTGCCTGCGGTGACCGTGCCATCTTTACGAAAAGCAGGTTTCAAACTGGACAGTTTTTCCATACTGGTGGCAAGCTCATACCCTTGATCTGTCTTTTTATAACGAGGGTGTTCATCTGTCTCGAAAACAATCGGGTCACCTTTGCGTTGAGGGATGTTCACAGGCACAACTTCGCGTTCAAAATAGCCTTCGTTGAGTGCGTGAATGGCGCGTTGTTGGCTTTGAATTGAGAATTGATCCTGTGCTTCGCGTGTGATTTCGCCACCTTGAATTTTACCTGCACAACTCATCTCAAATATATTTTCAGCAGTTTCACCCATCCCTTCCAATGGGAACAATGCTTCCATCTTTGGATTGGGATAGCGCCACCCCAAAGTGGTGTCATAGCCGGTGATGTTGCCGGAAGGTCCAAAACCCACAGCATTTTTGGCAACAGAGTACGGAGCTCGTGTCATGCTTTCCACACCACCTGCAACGTACACATCACCTTCTCCACATTTGATGGCACGGGCAGCCTGGTTGATCGCATTGAGGCCGCTGGCACACAGGCGGTTCATGGTCACCCCTGCCACGTGTTGTGGCAATCCTGCGAGCAACAGGCCCATTCGAGCGACATTGCGATTGTCTTCCCCTGCTTGGTTGGCGCAACCCATATAAACTTCTTCGATGATTGCCGGATCAATGCCTGCCCGTTGGACCGCTTCTTTAATCACGATACCGGCCAAATCATCAGGTCGAACTTGGGACAATGTGCCACGAATGGCACCGATGGGGGTTCTCACTGCGCTGACAATCACAACATCATTCATAAAATTTCCTTTACAAAGCAGGTTCTTTTCACATCGTACGATTGGCAAAAATGACTGGCAAGGTAGGCTTAATCTGGGAAAGATGATATAATTATGTGGAGAAAGTGAAATGTATGAGCCGAATCATCGCCCACGTGGACATGGATGCGTTTTATGCCTCCGTTGAGCAACGGGATCACCCCGAACTCAAAGGCAAACCAGTCATTGTTGGCGGCTCTGCCGAGCAGCGTGGGGTGGTAGCCGCAGCTTCCTACGAAGCGCGAAAGTTTGGGGTCCACAGCGCTATGCCAACGGTGAGGGCCATGCGACTTTGTCCTCACGCGATTCGTTTGCCATCCAATTTTGCTCGCTATCGGGAAGTTTCTAAGCAAATCCGCGATATTTTCCATTCATTAACACCACTGGTAGAGCCGCTCTCACTGGACGAGGCCTTTTTGGATTTAAGCGGCAAAGCCAATACCGTCAAAGAAGTAAAAGAACTGGCATTGAGCATTAAGCAACAAATTCGTGATACCACACAACTCATTGCATCAGTAGGGGTGGCCCCCAATAAATTCCTGGCGAAAATTGCATCCGATCAAAACAAACCAGATGGGTTGTTTATCATTCGCCAAAACGAAATCGAAGCTTTTTTGGACAAGTTGCCATTAAAAAAACTGTGGGGAGTTGGCCCTGCCACACGGCGTCGCCTAGAAAAGATGGGTATCGAAACCATGGCACATCTACGTCAACGTTCTCTGGCAGATTTGGTTAAACAACTTGGCTCACACGGCGCACATTTATGGAAGATTTCCCAAGGGCAGGATGATCGTGAAGTGACCCCAGACCGCCCTTACAAAAACATCAGCCGCGAAACGACCTTCGCTGAAGATTTGGTAGATCGTGACGTGATGAAAGCCACGCTTCAAGAACTGTGTGAATCCACCATCAACAACGTGAGAAAACACAATCTTCAAGGCAAAACACTACACATCAAAGTCCGTCTGAGCGATTTTACAACACTCACCCGAAACATCACCCTCTCTTGGCCGACACAAAACAATGAGGTGGCTTGGCATACGATTGAAAAACTATTCGATCAAAAAGTCGATTTACAGGGGCAGGGGGTCCGCTTGTTGGGGGTAGGTGTCTCTGGGATAACTGACCACAATAGCGGTCAGTTACCATTATTTCCCTATGAGAAAATAGTCGGACATTGATTTTTGAAAATAGGGGTTGACAATATCCAGAAAGATGATCATACTGTATTCAGTGTTTTTATTCTCTATAGTTCCTGACCTCAGGATAAAGGAGGTGATCCGAAATAAAACGCTCAGATAAATAAACCCCTCGGTGAAAACTAAAAAAGTTTCGCCGAGGGGTTCTTCTTTTTTTCTTCTGCCTAAAATTTCTCTAAAAAACCATATATCTGAAGTAATAATAGACCAATGACAAATACTCATAAATGACTCGCCCCAAAGAAAAACGATCCTTCCACCAAACTCGTCTAAAATCACTTTGTCCCAATGGAACAGATGCAAACGTAAGTTCCTTAGAATCATCCACCAAATAATTAAAAATCATCTCTACGCGCCTCATGTGAGCAGGTGAACTGACGATGATGGCAGAATTGAGGTTGTTTTTGATCAAAAAATCACGAGCTTGGACTGCTTCATGGTAAGTGTTTTCTGCTGAATAAATTGAAAAGTCCACGCTTTCAACCAATCCTTTGGACAATGCAAACTGACGAACTGCATCCACATTGGTTTCGATCTGTTCAGTTCGCAATAACTTGGGCACGAATCGACGACCTAGTGTCATCACAATTCGATCACTGAGGTCTTGTTCATACAAATCAACACCATAGATGTAGCGTTCATCTGAAGAGCCTAAAACCCAAATCACATCAGCAGCACTGCTGGGGCTTTCCGCAACGTATAGAAAATCACCGATATCCAGAAAAACAGATTCATAAAAGACCATGGCAACGGTAACAAAGCCCGTAAAAATAATGATAAAAATAGTGAACAATCCTTGTGAGGAAAGGGCCAAATTAGATCTGAACAATTTCCTTTGGATGTAAAGGCTCAGTCCAAACCCCAGACCGACAACCCCTGATACAATTCCCATCAAGATTGGGCCACTTGGTGCACGATTGACGTGCCACAACACATCAATGATTGCGATGGCAATGAAGAGCATGATTAGCATCAAAATCAGCGTGAGTCCAATTCGGGCGATCCATTGTCCAAAAAGTTTTATAGTTTGTGTGGTTTCTTTAAAAAAAATTGTTTATACTCCCCATCAATATGGATAAAGGTTTAGTTAAACTCAATATCCTATCAAAATTAAGAGCGAAATTATTATGTCAACAATTATCAGTTTTTTAAAATCACTCATTCGTCCTATTCTAAATCGATTTCCTAAGCTCAAAGGTATTGTGAATAGTACCCGCTTGAGGTTATGGCGATTTGCCTATCAAGGCAAATCGCAAAAAGAATCAAGGTTTCCTGGATTGGATAAAATTTATTTCAATCCATCTAGAGTGAAAGACTATATTATTCGTGATTATGACAAATGGAAAGATCGTGGCAAGATTTTGGATGGAGATTGGGATCAAAATCGGGGGCTTTTTGAGGAAATCGACGTGTTCTTGGCATTTCAATCACGGTTTTTTGGTAACAAGTCCTGGCAAGAAACTCCGTTTTATCAACGTGTGCTCAACCAACTGTCAAGTGGTGAAGTAAAATGGGGATGCAGAACTCAAGAAGATTTTGACAAACGTTGTGAAGCGCTGGACCAGTTGTTTCACAACATTAAAGAGAATGGCTATCAGTCTCAGGAAGATCTTCCTGACAGAAAAGACACACCGCTTCAGCTTTATGATGAAGTGTCAGTCTGTATTGATAGAGATGGTCAGTTGATCTTTGAGGATGGTCGACACCGTCTTTCTATTGCAAAGTTACTGAAGCTTGAAGAAATTCCTTTTCAAGTGAGTGTTATACACAAAGACTGGCATGATTTTCGCACGGATATTATTGCTTATGCTAATAGAAATGATGGCTATGTTTATGCGCCTTTATTGCATCCACATCTGGAAAATATTCCCTCAGTTCATAGTCATCAGCGATTTGAAATTTTCAAGCCGCATTTGTCTGAAAAACGAGGAAAATTGTTGGATATTGGTGCCCATTGGGGATATTTTTGCCATCAGTTTGAGAATGAAGGATTCGAATGTTATGCGGGCGAAATGGATGAAGCTCATCTTTATTTCATGAAGAAACTTCGAAAAGCCGAAAACAAACAATTCAACATTATAGATAAATCTATCTTTGACTATCACGATCACACCGATTTTGATATTGTGCTGGCCTTAAATATCTTCCATCACTTCCTGAAAAATGAAACGGATTTCAATCATTTGCTAAATTTGCTTGACCGATTGGATATGAATATGATGTTTTTTGAACCGCATCTGGCCAGTGAACCTCAAATGAAAGATGCTTATGCTAATTATAAGCCAGATGAGTTTGCGGCCTTTATCATTGAAAATTCTTGTTTGAATCATATTGAGATGATTGGCGAAGCGGAAGACTCAAGGCGCATTTATAAGTTATCTAAGTAACCAAAAATTTGATCATAATAATTCGATTGTTTTTCTAAAACGTTTTTTTCATCAAACACATCGCAAACACGCTGATAGCCGGCTGTACCCAATTGGTGTGCTTTAGATGGATTTTGAAGTAGGTCAATCAACGCTTTCGCCAAACCTTCAATGTTTTTTGCAGGAACAATTAAACCTGTAACCCCATTGACCACTTCCTCACGGCAACCACGGATATCTGTAGCAACCACAGGTAAGTGACTGGCCATAGCCTCAAGTGTGACCACCGGCATCCCTTCGCGATAAGACGGCAATGTGAACACATCCATGAGCGCCATCATGCTAGGAATATCTTCCTGAAGCCCTGCAAAAACGATGGTTTCGTGAAGGTCATGGCCATCCAAGAGTTGTTGAATTTGGCCTTTTACGCTGTCTCTGTCCCCTTGTAAGTTATCGCCGATGACAAACAATCTTGCTTCAGGCACTTCTTCTTTGACCAAAGCCATGGCTTGGATCAATTCAAAGATTCCTTTTTCTCTAACGAGCCGCCCCACAAATCCAATCACAGGACGATTTTCAATGCCAAAGTTTTGCTTGAGTTGTTTGGAAGGTTCGATGTTTTGAAATCGTTCGATATTCACACCGATGCTGTTTAAGCAATCAATTTGATCTTTGGATTTGACGATGCGTCCTTCAATGGCTGTTTCCATGTCTTCCTGACTGACGGTCCACAACCAATCGGTGCAGTAACGTGCAAAAAACTTTTCGATGAGCATAAGAATTTTTCGTTTCCATGGTGCCATTTGATCATGGAAATAAAACCCATGCGCTGTGTAGATGATGTGTTGAACCCCAGCCAATTTTGCGGCCACTCGCCCCAAAATAGCTGCCACAGGCGTGTGCACATGCACCACATCGAACTTTTCCTGTTTGATTAAACGATAGAGTTTCCAAACAGAGAATGGATGAGATAAAGAAAAAATACGCCGGGCAATGGGAACTGAATGAAATTGGTAACCAGATTGTTTCAAGGTTGGGGTGTGTGGCCCGGATGAGCAGGCGATGTGGACGTCATAGTCAGATTGCAAGAGATGGTCAATCAGAGGCCTAAGTAGGAAATGTATCGTGGTGTCAATTGCCGTGACTTGAAGCACCTTTGCTTTAGCCAAGGTTATTGGGCGTGGGAGGGCTGTTTTTGAAACCAGTCAATCGTTTTTTCTAGCCCTTGTTTGAAATCAACTTTAGGATTGAAGTTCAGAAGTCGCTGCGCTTTTGAAATATCGGCCTGAGAATGTTTGACATCACCTAATCGCGGTGGGTGATATTGAGGTTCAAACTCAACACCCAAATATTCGCTAATTAAAGCCACAAGCGTGTTGAGCGTTGCGCGTGCATTGCAGCCGACATTGAATACTTCTCCGTCTGCTTCTTTTGAGGCAGTGGATGCAAGTAAGTTGGCATTGATGGCGTTTTCGATGTAAGTGAAATCTCTGGATTGCTCTCCGTCTCCAAAAATATTGAGTGTTTTCCCAGAGAGCAACGTCGTTATGAAAATAGGAACCACTGCAGAATACTCCGATTTGGGATCTTGTCGAGGCCCAAAAATATTGAAATACCGTAAGCAAACGGTGGGCAAATCGTACAGTTCGTTAAAAATTTGACAATATTTTTCTCCCGTAAATTTGGCCAGGGCATAAGGCGAAATAGGATTTGGCGGCATGGATTCTTCTTTTGGAAGCACTTCGGTGGGGCCATAAATGGAAGATGAGCTGGCATACACAACTTTTTTTGCATTTGTTTTGCGAGCAGCCATGAGGATATTTAATGTGCCATCAACATTTACCGCATTACTGGCAAGTGGGTCTGCAACTGAGCGAGGCACAGAGGATAATGCTGCCTGATGAAAAACAAAATCAACCCCATCCACGGCTTGGTCAACCAAAGTTGCATCCCGAATATCGCCCTCAAATAACTGGATGTCACTCAAGAATTCGTTGAGATTTTCTTTGTTGCCTGTTTCATAATTATCTATAACGCGAACTTCATGGCCTTCTTGGAGCAACCGCTCTACCAAGTTAGAGCCAATAAATCCTGCGCCGCCAGTTATTAAAGATCGTGTCATGAATATGCCTCCAATCGCTCGCTATAAAACCTCAATATTGTCAAACTCAGCACGGATGGCTTTAGTCGCATTACGTGCATCAAATACAGCTTTTGCATGTTTAGCCACCCACTCATAATCATATCCGGTGTGGTCCGTCAAAATCACAACACAATTTGCATCAGATAACGTTTGTTCGGTCAAATCTACTTTCTTCCATGTTTGATCCAAATAGTCAAATGCAGGCACATGTGGATCATGATATTGAACATTGGCTTTGCGCTGATGCAACAAACCGATCACATCCAGAGCAGGAGACTCACGTATATCGCTGACATCACGTTTATACGCCACACCCAGCACAAGGACATTTGAGCCGTTAACGGCCTTTGCTTGATTGTTAAGCTGTGTGGCAATGCGGTCTGCCACATATAGTGGCATATTGCCGTTAACACGACCTGCAAGCTCAATGAAGCCTGTTTCTGCCGCCACCATCTTGGCTTTCCAGGACAGATAAAACGGATCAACCGGAATACAATGTCCGCCCAATCCTGGACCAGGATAGAATGGCATAAAGCCAAACGGCTTGGTGGCTGCGGCTTCGATGACTTCCCAAATGTCGATGTTCATCTTGTGTGCGACGATGGCTAATTCATTGATCAATCCAATGTTGATGCTGCGAAACGTGTTTTCTAGCAGCTTGGCCATTTCTGCCTCTTTTGCGGATTTAACCGGCATAACTTGCTCAAAAATATGTTGGTAAAGTGCGACGGCTTTTTCGGTACACGCCGATGTGATGCCGCCAATTACCTTTGGAATTTGATGAATGCTGTATTGCTGATTGCCAGGATCAACGCGCTCAGGAGAGAAAGCCAAGTAAAAGTCAACACCGACTTTTAAACCCTTCTTTTCCAAGATGGGGACAATTAGTTCCTCTGTTGCACCAGGATAGACCGTGCTTTCCAATACGATAGTTTGTCCAGACTGAATCACTTCTGCAATGGCTTCAACAGCCCCAACCACGTACCCCATATCAGGGTCTTTGCTTTTACGAAGTGGAGTTGGCACACAAATGCTGATGGAGTTGGCTCGGCTTAAATCTGTATAGTCTGTGGTTGGTTCAAAAGAAGATGATTCGATATGTTTTTTCAGGGTCGCGACATCCACGTCTTCGATATGGGACCACCCTTGCTTCAGGCTTTGAACAACTCGTTCGCTTACATCCACGCCAACCACATGAAAGCCTGCGTCGCAAAACGACATGGATAACGGTAATCCCACATAACCAAGCCCAACCACACCAATAATTTGTTCTTGAGTCATATTGACCTTTCTCCAATAGCACAGAGAGTGTAGCTAAAATTTTTTATGAAAACCATTGTGAGTACCATGCTTGGAACATCAACACATCCCACAGATGATTTTGCCAGTTCCGTTTGCCGCTTAAATGTTCTTGCCATCGGACATGAATGGGAGTTGCTTGAAAGATACCTTCTCGCCTGAGTCTGTTTTCATCCAATAAATCTTCGGCCCAATCACGGAGTGGGCCACGCAACCAATCTCCAATTGGAACACCAAATCCCATTTTGGGCCGTTCAATCAAATCCTTTGGCACATATTGATATAACACCTGACGCAGCAGCCATTTGGTTTGTTTCTGCTGAATCTTCCACTTCAACGGAATGGTCCAGGCAAATTCGACCACACGATGATCCAGCAAAGGTACTCGTGCTTCCAAACTCACCGCCATGCTGGCGCGGTCCACTTTGGTCAAAATGTCATCAGGCAAATAGGTGAGCAAATCCAGATACATCATTTGTTTGATCGGATCATCAAACGTTTGCCACTGACTCTGGTTTGTCATTGAAGCGGAAGGTTCACTTGCATCAATCAACATGTCTTCAGGTGATTTGCAGTTTGAAATGAGCGAACGATACATATCTGCAAATGCAGGTTTGTCCACAATCTCAGACAGCTTGTGCAACTTATCTCCGGGCAGGCTGATTTGTTTCATTGGTTTAAACAGCCGATCCCACTGATCTGTAGACAAAGATTGCATGGTTTTCGAGCCAATCAATCGAACAAATGAAGGCACATGAAGAAGTTTTCTCAACAAGTAACGGCTGTAGCCTGCAAATAATTCATCCCCACCGTCTCCAGAAAGACTTACTGTGACGTGTTTTCTTGTTAACTCTGACACTAAAAAGGTTGGGATTTGCGACACATCTGCAAACGGTTCATCGTACATCGTTGCCAAATTTGGGATCACTGCTTGTGCCTGTTCAGCTGTCATACGTAACTCGGTGTGATCTGTGCCAAGGTGTGTTGCAACCGCTTTGGCATGCGCGGATTCATCAAATGCTTTTTCCTGAAACCCAATGGTAAAGGTTTTGACCGGCTTTTTAGATTGGGCCTGCATCAAGGCCACAATCGTCGAAGAATCCACGCCGCCTGAAAGAAAAGCACCTAAAGGCACATCGGCCACCATACGTTTTTTAACAGCATCTTTGAGCAACGTATCAAAAGCCTGTATGGCTTCAGATTCATTCCCTGTAAAAGGTTGACTGTTGCTTTGTTGCGTCACTTTTTGAATATCCCAATAAGCGACAGGTTCAGGCTGATCTGTTAATTGATTTATCGTGATGAAGTGGCCTGGAGGCAGTTTGTAAATATTCTCGTAGATTGAGTGCGGCTCTGGAGTGTAGCTATAACGCAAATACGAAGCGATCACATTGCGATTCAATGACTTGCTGAAATTCGGATGATGGTGCAAGGCTTTCAGTTCTGATCCAAATAAGAAAGTTCCCTCAGACCAACCGTAATACAGTGGTTTGATCCCCATTCGATCACGGGCCAGTGTTAAGGACTGTAATGTTCGATCCCAAAGCGCAAAAGCAAACATGCCGTTCAGTTTTTCCAACGTCGCTTCAATGCCCCAGCGGATACAACCTTCAAGAATGACTTCAGTGTCCGTCTGGCTGCGGAAAGAATAGCCTTCGGGTTCGAGTTCATTGCGAAGTTCAACGAAGTTGTAAATTTCACCGTTATAGGCGAGCACATACTGACCGCACTTCGACACCATTGGCATGTGGCCTGCCAGAGACAAATCAAGAATGGCCAAACGGCGATTGCCTAAGCCGACACCACGAACTTCATCTACCCAAATACCTCCATCATCAGGGCCACGATGAATTAGCGAATCCGTCATTGAGGTGATGGTTTGGTTGAGAATCTCTTGTTTTTCAGGTTGTTGTAAAAATCCAGTAATTCCACACATAATTTAAATGGGATGATTTTTAAGTAATTCAGATGGTTTGAATGAATTTATCATGCTGTATGTTACTAATATCAATAAAAATGGGAGAACATGAATCTTTAGTCGAAACATCGTTCCCAAATTTCCGCCTAAAATTGCAAACACACTTACAATGCCAATAGTCAACAAAAACAAGGGAAGAAATGAAGGGGTTTGTTTTAAGTAAGGCCACCACCAACGGACAGATGCTAAGGTCAAGATCAACAGGATCAGGTTTTCCAACGCAGCTAAACTGCCAAATAAATTGCCAGCCTCCCAAAAGAAAGGGCGAAATAAAAACGTAAAGAACCCCCAAGGAAAATAAATAATCACATCAAGCCAGGATTGATACGGAGCAAGCTCTAAAGCGCTGCCGCCTTTCAAGGCGCGTCCTCTCAGTATGTTTAAAGTCTCGAGTGAGAAAGGTGAAGTGACAACAGAAAACTGTACGCCTAGATATACAATCGCTCCCGCTATACCAAGGATCAGCACCAAGATGGAGGTTCGCTGGGAAGCTGTTTGCTGCTGCCACATATCACGAAAATAAAGGCCAAGCCACCAAGGGAAAATGCCCACAATCGCCACAGTCGCGAGCCAAGGCCGTAGCAGCAGCAAACCCGCCAGCGAACCAAGAATGCTACTGAGTGCAGGCAACCAGGATCGTTCCATCATGAGTACAACTCCGTAAGCGAGCAATCCCACCAACATAAACGTCCAAGCTTCTTTTAAGGGGAGACTGGTCCAAAGCAAAAGTGAAGGCCAAAAGGCAATCAAAAGAAATGCAATTTCTGCGCCCTTAGCCTGCATTTTTCGGCTGGCCAGAAAAAAGAGCCAGGCTCCCAGGGTGCTGATTAAGATATTCACCCATTGAACAGCGATGGGCTGGCGTCCTACCAGGAAATAAATCGCGCCAACAATATAGGAAAATGCAACAATCCGAAGCCCTGTCTGTGTAGCGAGCGCTGGGCTTTCCCAATGCCCTGAACGCCACTGGTTAGTAATTTTCCATCCAAGTCGGTCATACGTCCTGCTATCGTTGGCAGGATAAGCGCCTAGCACCACTGGCGTTAGAAAAATAACGATCAACACTTTTACGAGGACTGAAATGATCAAAATCCCCCAAAATAAACGTCGATTTTGAAACTGGGTTTGAATCCAATTCATGAAACACCTGCCGAAACTTCTCGATAAAGCGCTTCATATTGATCCCGAATCTGACCAATGCTGTAATATTGAATGATGCGTTTCCTTGCCTGTTTTCCCAACCACTGACGTTGTTTGCATCCCATATCGATCAAGGCTTCCCAGGCTTTAGCCAGTGCTTCCGAATTTCGGGGTGGAATAATTTTGCCTGTGTCTCCCACAATGCGTGCAGCATCTCCTACATTGGTGACCACGCACGGCGTTTCACATGACATGGCCTCTGCCACCACATTTGGAAACCCCTCGGTGTATGAAGTCAGAGTCGCAATATCCAAGGCGACTTGAAAGCGTGGGATATCTATTCGTTCTCCTAGTAGATGAACATGTTGCTTCAATTTCAAGTCTTCAATGAGGGTGGTCAACGTATCATTTTTCTCATCTACGCCTCTCCCCACAAGTACGAAGCGAACGTCAGGGTGCTGACGATGTAATAGAGAAGCTGCCTGTAAAAAATTCCTATGATCTTTCATGGGATGAAAGCGACCAATCAAACCAATGAGTAACGTTGACATTGGCAATTGTAGTTCCGTTCGCACATCATTATAAGCTTTGGTTGAAGGTGAAAATATTTCAATGTCAAAACCATTCGCCAAAACCACACACTTTTCCGGGTGATAGCCAATAGATTCATGTTGATTGGCAGCGATGTGGGCATTGTAAATTATTCGAGCTGTATTATGCGAAAATTTTGCACCCAGCCGAATGATCATAGCCGTAGTCCATTTTTCATACTTCAAATCATAAAGCGACTGGCGAATGTTCCAGACCACAGGAATTTTATCGGGTTTGGTTGACCATAAAGCCATAAGATTTCCGTGATACATCCACCCTTGAATCACCTTTGGCTGGTGTTTTTCCGCCAAGCGACGTAATTGCCAGATGGCGGTGGGGTTAGGTAAGCTAGGGCGCATGCCCAGCGTATAAACGGGAATGTTCAGCGCTTTGATGCGTTGTCCCAAGGTGCCTTCATCCATCAATGAAATCACAATAGGGTCAAACTGACCCCGGCTCGTGTTTTCCAGCAGGCGAACCAGCATCATCTCCGCTCCGCCTGTGTTCAATCCCGTGATAATGTGAAACAACTTTATTCGCTTGTTCATAAAATTATGAAATGAATTGCCCCATGAAATCCAACCGTTGTTGTTCTTTGTGTACAGCGTCAATGTGTGAAATCGCTTCGCGGGGCACACGCTGGCCTTGCTGTGCATGAACAAATTTCCGAATTCCATCCAAGTGGGTTTGTGCGTTGTCTTCCGTATTGGGAATGCTTAAAAGAAATTCAGCGCCTTCCATAAAATCCGTGTCTTGATAGGCGATGATGGTGGGCAAGCCAAAGGCCAAATATTCCCGAACTTTAAGTGGGCAGGCTTCTTTCATGTGTTTTCGATGCAGTGCCAATGTGCCTATTGCCACATCAGTTTTGCGTAACACTTGCTCGTATTCGTCTCGAGCTAAATAACCGTAAGCTGTTGCATTGGGCGGCAAATCGAGACGCTTGCCATCGGTGCCGATGAAGTCAAAATCAAACTCAGGTAATTGTTGAGCCAGCCAAGTGATTTTATCTTCGCCGTGCCAAGGCAATCGCTCCGCGCCCATAAATGCCAAACGCGGACGTTGGTTATCAGGCACAGGCAATTGAGGGTATGTTTTTAAATCAATCGCATTTGCCAGCACCAAGGTTTGCTTATGATATTTCATAATATTAGGCAATTGTGTTAGCTCATAGGACACACTGACCAAGCCCGCAGCAGGCCGATAAACATTGCCCCGCGTTAAGCGATTGTACCAGTAGCGGTGAACTGACCCCAAGCGATATTCTTCGACATCATCTGTGTTTAATTCCACCACTGTCGGAATGCTACGAAACAGTTTTGGGAGGGGCGGGTAAGGCGGATTGTAACGAAAATAAATCATATCCGGTTTCCACTCAAACACACGTTTTGTCAAATGGCTTGTTGACTTAAGTCGAGTTTTCAAAGTGGTGTAAGGAAAGACTTCAGCTTCAAGCGATGACGCCATGGTGGCGGAATCGGCTGACGGCGTAATAACAAACAACTTTACTTCTACAGATTGTTTCCAGCATTCAACTTGTGTTCTGATTTTCTTAATGACACCATCTTCTCGAAAAATATTCCAATGCAATAGATAGGCTACTTTAAAGTCTTTCTCATTGTGATCAACTTGTGATGATGAGGTGTGGCTTGCATTGATGTGCTGGCTCATTGTGTCCTTACCTGAAAAGAGCAGATTTATAACTTCTTTGATTTTAACATAATCGCTTAGAAGACTTTAAGAATCGACCACTGTAACAGGCTTCTTCTTTATGGAAATAGACCTCTTCAAGCTGTTCCCGTTTGACCCAGCGTTTAAATTCTTCTTCGGAATAGCGAAAAGCCTGGGAGGGAGCGTACCAGTCGTAGTTGATCATCACAGAGTTATGGTGTCCCTGTTCAGCATTCCAGTAGCATTTGAGAAAGTTCCAATAGATAAATCGTTGAACGGACATTTTGCCGCCTTCAATGGCAAGCAGCGGGATGTCTGGAAAATCCATTTCGACGTTTAAATCATCCAGCTTTTTGCCCAAATCTGTAATTTGCTCCGAAAGTGTCATGAGTTCATCATAGGTGAGGGTTTGACTGAACTCCCGGAAGTAATCGTCAACCAATTCCCGGGGCAAGGCTTTTTTGCGGTACACATAAACAGCCAGTTCCTTGTCAAATTGCGTTAAACGGACCAGTTCCTGAAAAGTTCTAAATGGGTCAGGTGTATGATGTATCACCTGATCACAAGAAATGTAATCAAATAAAGCATCCTGGAAAAACGGCATCGAGGAAATATCACACTGAACGAAAAACAAATTATTCACATGCTGATAATGCTCAGCCGCTTTCCAAAGTGACGTGGAAATATCTGCTGCAATCACCGTTGCCGCAGGGTTGAGCTCTGCAAACCATGCGGCTTTATAACATTTACCTGCCCCTGCATCCAGGATGAAATTGCAATTTTGTAGATAAACGGCCAAAGCAGCTTCATCACTGAAGCCATATAAGCTTAAATACCATAATTTCTGATCTGCAACAAATTTCTTAAAATCAGCGCTGTCGTACTGATATTGTTCCCATTTGTCCGAAAAGGCAGTTTGGGTTTGTGCTTCTGCATCAATTAACGTGTCAGATATCGCGGATGCAAAGTTGGGGGCAACGACATTCATAGATGCTGTTAAATTCAATAGATTGCCAAATTTATTATCAATTTCCATTGGAAATCATTCTCCTATGATGGCTTGAAGCGCCTAAGTTTATAGAAAAAATCAGGATGAGGCCATGAGTGCTTGATAGGTTTTTTGTAATTCAGATGTAATTTTGACAGGGTCGTGCCACTGTTCGACGTATGCTCTGCTGATCGCGCCCAATTGTGGAAGTTCATGACGTTTTTGTGTGAGCCAAACTTTAAGAATGTCATAAATGTTGACCGGAGTTGCGTTGATGATGGGCAACATCTGGCGCATTTCTTTGGGAATAAACTTCAAATCGCCTTCACGGATGTAACAGATCACAGGCTTGCCCAGCGCCATCAGTTCAACCGCTAATCCTCCATACCAACCGCACAAAAGCTGATCAATCAACAAATCTGCTCTTTCATAAAGCGCACGGGCTTCATTCCGTGATAAATTTTCCACAAGAATAAACTCAAAAGAGATCCCCTCTCTTTCCAGGCGGGAGAGGGCATCCAGCACAAAACGTGTCCCTTTCACGCCGCGTTGACTAGGGGCATGCAAGATCACAGGCTTGTCCGGGTTTGATGGGCTTTGAGAAGGCTTCCAGTCGTCAAGGTCAATGTGTGCATAGGGCATAAACTGAGTTTGTTTGGGTAAAACATGTAACAGGTCAGGGTTGAGCGAATAAATCTGATCTGCATAAGTGTTGATCATGTCAATGGCCCATCGTTTTTTTTGGTCGCTGGCTTCAGTCAGGTTTTCATCTTCCTCAGCAGGGTGGATGTCAAAATGATTTCGACAATAATCGCCCTGGCGAGCATCACTGCCTTGGTAAGTGACGACAATCTTTTTGCCCAATCGCTTGAGCATGGGCAAATCTCTAAATTCCCAAAGTTGTGTGTATGCCTTGAAAAATTGATAAGCAAAAACAGACAGCCAGTTTTTAGGTTGCGGTGTTGTCAATCCCCAATAGAGAATCGAGCGTCCGAAATTAAAATGAACGATATCTGAAGCCTTGACCACGTTTGCCAGCAAACGCCATCTTGCCCACTCCCGGCCAAGTGGGTGTGAACCACTATAGAGCACTTTGTCTACGGGGAAGTTGAAATAGGTTTGTGCAATAATCATTGATCGGCTATCTAGACCAAGTTTACGCTCAAACTTGGCTAGATTGGGCGCATTGCCACCAACGACGGTGGGGCAGTGCACAATCTTTAGTGGTCGAGTTGTTGCAGGCATTTTACCACGTGTTCGCAAAGCGGCTGGACCCCTTGCCTAAATCGAATTTTTGGTGCGCCAAGCAGCCGTTCCATTTTGCTGATGTTGCCCACCAAATGGGAAGGTTTTTTATCAGGCTCAAACTTGAAGTTTGGGGCTTGATTTAAATAGCCGCCCATGATTTCTCCGATCTGTTGCAGGGTGAGTGTTTCAGGACCGGCAATGTTGATTTTGTGGTTTCCATGAATGATCAGACATTGTTCCAATGCTCGCACGGCATCGTCAACATGAATCGGATTGATCCGAAGACCATAGTCTCCCTGCAAAAAGATAGGTTGATTTTGGGCGACCTGCTGAATTAAACGAGGAATGAGCATATCATCACGCTGGCCTGGGCCATACACAAAGAAGAACCGCAAGATGATCATGTTGACCAGTTCGCTGTAAGGTTCGATCAACAGTTCCGAGCATTGCTTTGAGGCAAGATAAAATCCCAAGGTGTCTTTTGCATCAATGGTGTCGCCTTCGCTGAAGTCCTGCTCGCCGTGTCCATAGATGCCGCCGGATGATGCATAGATAAACCGTTTGACGCCTGTGGTTTTGGCCCAATCCAATAATCTGATTGTGCCGCCCACATTGACTTCAAAGATGTTGAGCGCCTGATCTGGAAATTCCCTGAAATGAGGAGATTGTGCCAAATAAATGATTGTATCTATCTCTTTTGGCAATTGATCAGGCAGTGATGGTGTGGTCAAGTCATGCTGAATCCATGCAATATTTTTAGCTTGACTGGAAACAGGCTGGCTTGTCAGTGCAAATATCTGATGTTTTTCAGATAAGCTGGCAAGCAAATGTCTGCCCACCAAACCTGTTGCGCCAGTGACTAAAATTCTATTCATAAGCTGCCCCTGCTCGATGTTTTTTTGGTTCTTGTGACAATAGACCCTGATAAAGGCCGATTAATTTTTTTCCCAAGTGTGTGTTGTCATGAAGTTTCAGAATTGATGTTTTGGCCAATGTTCGCTTCTGTTCCAATGCCTCAGGATGCGTGAGGTAAAAAATCAATGTTTGTTCCAAATGGTCTAAATCTGTCAAAATGAATCCTGATGCTTCCAGTTCTGGAGTCATAAATTCTGGGCGAACGTAAGTGATAGTGGGAACCCCAAAAAACATGCTTTCAATTTGTGCGTTTGCGTAATAGCCCATCTTCATTTTGCCAATGGCCAGATCGGCACTGGATAGTTCTTCAAGCACTTTGCCGTAAGGTACACCTTGAAGAAACAAAAAATCAATCTTAAAGCCTTTTGAATTCAAGCGCGCTATGACATCTGAAATGGATTTGGTTCCTTCGATCCCCGGATGATTGGTGGCATGGACGATTTTGACTCCATTACGTTCAGCGGGCCTCGATTGCACATTTAGACTGCTTTTTTCATCTTCAATGTGCGGCGAGAAAAATGGAAAGTGTTGAGCATCTGTCACAAAGTCTTTTAAATCCGGCGTGGTGGTCAGGAAAAGGTCTCCGTATTGGTTTGAAAGCATGCGCCGTTTTTCATGCACAGGGCTTAGCTGTAAGCTGTTGCGACAGTTTTTGAGCGTATAATCACAATCCTGGCAGATGTTCATGTTTGGATGAAGTGCCATGTTCTTTTCTCGATGCCTAGCTTCACAGCCTCGATAATGGATGACGAGTTTGCGGCCCATTTTTTTTAAGATGGGATATTCCCACCCTGAACGTGACATGGTGATCATAAAGTGTGAATGAATAATTTCATATTTGGCCATCACCGTCCAGAAAAACCGGAACTCCTGAAATGCTTTGACATGAGGCCAGTGGCTGCTGGGCATTTGATAATCGCAACGGTTCCAAACCTTGCTGCTGCCCACTGCCAGATAATCTGCCTTCATGCCCAATTCTCTCAAAATTTTGACCGTATAAAAAGGGATATGCACCATATATGAAATGTGCAGCACCGAATGATCGTGTTTAATTTCCTTCCTAAGCGGAATCAAAATGAGATGGCTGATTCCCAAAATGATCAGTGTCAAATTGTAGACGAGATACCAGATTTGATGTAATAAGGGTTTCATTTGAAAAACATCGCTTGTTGGGTTTGTTCAATACCATGCACATATTTGCTGTTTGGTACTGACTGGAGTCCGTGCTGAGCAACAATCTTTTCTAACCAGAGATGATGGTCATCATCAGCGAACTTAAATTCCAAAATGATCAGACCTGAATCCTTGCAGCGGAAAGAAGCTTTTTTAGGGTAAAGTTCAGTTGCCAAAGCATAGCGCATATGGTGATCAAATGTAATGCGAACACTGCTTCTGTCCTTGGGAAGATAAGCTTCTCGCTCATAATCCACAAGTACTTTGGGGCGCAATGCCTGAAGGCGTCGCAGGCGGTCGAATTCGATCAGTACCGGGTCTGGATTGCGCCACAGACCAGTATTCAAATAATCCATATAGTCAGCATATGGTGCATGGGTTGAGAATTTTGCGATTTTGTTTCCATGTCGTGTTTTCAGCTCAACGCTCACAAACTCCGTTTCTTGTGCTGCGGACATATACGTGCGGATGCGTAGTTTAATACGGTTTTGTTCACCAGTGACTTTTTCGCCGTAAGCACGGTAATCATAGGTGTCGTAATACAAGCTTCTGATAAAATATTTGCCTTGGCTTCTCTTTGAATAGAAATCGAGAAAAGCAAACCCCTTTAGATTGTTTTTGAGTTTAAGATATTCAAATGTGTTGAGTTGATACTTGAACTCAAACCGTGATTGATCAGTCATGTTCTAGAAATATGGCCCTTATAAGCCCAATGGGTGATTTGGAAAGGTCAGGCAAACTGAGTCCTTCGACTTCGACAGGATCAATTTCAGGGCCTGCTGCAAATGGAGAATCTGGATTGAGTGTACCAAGGAATTGAAAATCAGCTGCCTCACTGTATTGATAAGCATCGTCAATATTGCCCGATCGCACATCCTCACCGGTAACACCGGCCTGAGGGTGCCATTGATTCAAACCAACACCCTGCAAATGGATTGAAGAAGTTGTATCAGGATCAAAATTTGATTCATTATTCCAAAACAAAGAGCTGATGACTTTGGCTTGACCGCCACCGAAGACAGGCTTTTTCTGATAAGCTGAAATTGCTGTTTGGTTGCCGTAGAACACGCTGGCATAAATATATACTTGAGATAAATCTTTAGATGCCACACCGATTACTGAATCCCTGATAACATTGTTTAATCCGTAAAGTACGCTTTTTTCTCCCACACTGAAGGCTTTGTCTGCCATGTTCCTGAACAAGCTGTTGCTCACAATGATTTGTGAGCCAGAAAAATCAATGCCATCGCCACCATTGTCTTTGAACAGGCTGTTGGTAATCTGCCCTTGCACCCAATCGCCATCAAAAGCATCGGAGCTGTTTTGTGAGAACTGACACTGGTCAATAAAGAATTTAGCTTTTTTGATGTTGAGGCCATCGTCTGCTTGAGCACCTTCAATCGAACAATGACTCAGCGTGACATCAGAGGAATAAAAATTGAGTTGGCCCGAAAGATAAAGCCCCTGAACCCAGTCCTCACTGCCGCCGCGAACGATGAAATGATCAAGTTTGGAGCGCCCTGAGGCATTGATAATGCCTATACTACCCCACGCGTTTTCTTCATCCAATGGCCTAATCGTCACAGGTTGATCTTGACTGCCGCTGACAATCAGCGGTTGATACATGACCAAACTGATACCAGGTGCCAAGCTGAGCGTAACACCCGCTTGCAGTTCCAAGGCAAAATCGCTTGGAAAAACCAAATCCTTCTCTATTTCATACTCGCCAGCTTCCAAGATGAGCCGTTGCTCGGATCGCTTCAATGGCAGGTTAGAAGCCAGTAAAAATTCATCAACTGATAGCCAAGATTGGTGTGTGTCCAACCCAAAGTCATAGCTGGCTGGTGATTGGAACGTATATAAATCCGCAACTTGAGTATCATTGAGTGAATTGTAAAAGTCACCGTCAATGTTGAGTAAAAAGCCCGGCGAAGTCCAAAGCGATAATGGCATGTCTGGAAACTCAATGACCAGCAACGACTCAGCAGGATATGGAATTAAGTTCTGATCTCTTGGGGTGGCGATGGCCAATGCGGCAAATTCAATTAGCAATTCAACCTTATTAAAGGATGAATTTTTCACAGCCACCTCTGATACGACATCGTTCAAGTAGTGCGAGATGCGTAGATTGTTTAAATCAAAATCAAAAGCGGTTTGAAACTGCAAGCGTAAAGCCTTGAGGTTGATATTGACCAAGGCATCTGGGAGCAGTTTGAGTTTGAGCACCGCCTTGTTGTCTTCCACGGCCAATTGTGGTGTCATGAAGATTCGGGAAAACTCCAAATGGCCTTGAATGAGGTCTTTATTCACATTGAGAATCTCAACTGTTTCTTTATGAAAAGCATCCACCACAGCGGGCGTTAATGCACCAACGCCTGTAAACAGCGAGGAGCGGATGCCCTTAAACAATGTGTCGGACTGTTGAGCCAAATCAAATTCTGGGTCATGGAGCATGTCCCAAAGAATCTCGTTTCGGCGTTGCTGGTACGCGGGGATTTGCAATAGTTTTTTTGCCAATGGGTCATATTCTTTCGCCTCAAAGGTACCCATTCGCAAATTGTCAACGGGGAAGCGATAAACATCGTAAATGATAGGCTCAAACAAACCGCGCGTGTTATCGTAATACCAGCGCAAATTGTCGCCCCAATGAGAATGCAGACTGCCAAACAGCCAGGTGAGTGCATTCCAGCGAAGATATTTTTCGATATCAACCAGTTGTGAAATATCTCTTTCAAATGCCGCTTGAGGGCCATCCCTGACCAGCGCAATTAAACGGTTCCAGCGTTCAGCATAAAATCCAAGGCTTGGGTCTTTGTGGATGCTGTTGGTGTAGTTGCTTGCATACAGTGGAATGTTAAGCTGGCCATCATTGGAAAAATAAAGACCATATCCCGTAAAGCGCGTTTGCACCCAGGTGTTGTTTTCTCGAAAGATCTCCCCTTCGGGATATTGGAGTTTTTCCAGCATTTCCTTGCTGTTGTTTTCATACCAGAAATACGTGCCCATATCGACATTGTTAAAACGTAGTTGCACAAATCCTGAATCGGGTACCAACAACCCCAGTTTTCTTGCAGCATCGTAGGCCACTTTTTCAACTTCGTAGGCTTTGTCATTGGGGATGACAAAGTTCAGTTCGCGATATCCATTGAACAAATGTTCCTGATCAAATTTGATGCGCCAGGATTTTTTGGGCTTGCCCCAGTGGGCGGCCAGGTCTCCGCGAAGGCGAATTTTTCCCTGATATTCCTTACCATCGGCATAAAACTGAACCGGGTACCATACTTTATCTTCATCGGTCATCACTTCTTGTTCAAGGAGCTTGTTGACCAGGAGTTGAATGTCCCTGAGATATTCTGGTTTGATGCTGATATCGTAAAGGGGAAGTGCCGCCTGGTCTCTTCCATTGATTTGATGGGCAAAATTGGATTGAGCTATTTCCATTTCGATAAACATGCCCAATCGACTAAAGATCATGTCTTTGGCAAGCACAACAACAGCCAATCCCACCAACAGAATTGCCAACAGCAACATCGTATTAATTAAGGTCAAGCTTCGATAGATTTTATTGTCTAGTTTTAATCGCATTTTAAAATTATAAAGGCAAAGCCAATTGAGGAGCCAACAAAGAAACAGTATCAACCTGCTCAAGCCGTTCCAGTTCTTCAAGCATCGTTTGTTCGCCAAGGGTTTCGTCTTTGAAACGGCGAACCTCAAACACCATCTCCCACTCATTCGGGCCTATATCCAATGAGCGCAGTTCAACGATTGAGGCGAACGTGTTGATGGTTTGTTTGATAGACTCAATGGGTTGTTGCTGTTGGCCCTTTAAGACCAATACATAATCCGAATGGAGGGCTTGGCCATACTTGATGAAGTGAAGCAGGAATAAAACGAAAGCGATGAAAATGGTTGCAACCAGCGTGACAATCCAATTGTATGTGCCGCAGCCCAAACCCACAGCAATCATCCAAAACAGGTAAATCATGTCCCTGGAATCTTTGATCACCGTTCGGAAACGGATGATGGAAAGTGCGCCAACCATCCCCAATGACAGAGCGAGGTTGCTGCCAATGAGCATAATCACAACCGCCACAATGGGGCTGATCATCACCAGTGTGACTAAAAAAGAGCGTTCATAGTTCAAGCCCCGATGCGTCAGCCGATAGACCCCAACGACCGCAAAACCCAATAAGATAGACAAACTCAAACTAATGAGCAGATCAATCATTGAAATAGCGATGCTGGTTTGTGTCGTTTGGAGTAGATCTAACACGATAGCCTCTTCTCTATATGACAACGTTTATTATCTATAATATAGAAACGATTTTTCAGTAAGCGGTGAAATTTGGCATCCATCCAGGGGATATTTATCCTGCCTCGGTTTGTTTAATGTTTGATGAAAGTTCGTAAACGGCATAGTCGTTATTTTCATACATCAGCCTCAGCTTTTCCAAAGAATAACTGACACCCATCTTCGCTGACTTTAGCAGGCTTTCTTTGTGTGTAACAAGAATATTTGCTCCATATTTGTCAATAAAATAATTGAAATCAGGCTTTACAAAGTGATGAACTTGATGGTCTTCAATGGTATGTTTTAACCCTTTGTCCGGCTGGAAGACGTGGTAGATATGAAAAAAACTCTGATCCTGTAAATGAATGGAAAGTTTTGCGTTTAGCTTTGTGGGAATGCTCAAATATTTTCTTGGGCCAAGTGACTTTAAAAAGTCAATCAGCGTGTTGAAACTGGCATCTGGTTGAATCATAAATTTTGCAAGGAGGTTTGACTTCAAGCTCAAAATAAAATTCACCAAAATGATAAAAACCTGGTAAACCACCAAAAGCAGCAAGAGTGAGAAAGTGGTATTGGCAGACATGAACGAATATAGGAACAGAATGGAGAAAAAAGAGGTGGAATATTCCAAATACCTTTCTGCTTCTCCCAGGAATGCCAGTGGCTTCAAGGACACCAAAAGGAACGTGACAAAACCGATGGTTGAAATGGCAAACGCATAATTCATTCTTTCATTGAGGATGAGTTGATCAAGCTGAATTTGACCACTGGTCAGCCAATAAACAAATAACAGCAACGTTGGCATAGAGTACAAAATAATAAATGGTGTGAATCGCTTGACCAGATAATTGGAAAAGTGATCGAAAGCTTTCACTTTGCCTGTTGTTGTAAACATTCGTTTGAATAAAGGCCAGATTTCCCTGAAGCTATTTCTCTTGTCTGTACTGCGACCAGGGAAGGCGGTGTTATACCAAGCATAATGAGAGATTTTGGCTGTTAATTGTTGCTTGATGCCAAGTTTGGGCGTGATGATTCCGGTGACAAAACAGGCAGCCAATACAAGCAGCGGTAGCACATCGAAATAATAGATTGAAAGGCCGACGGAAAAAAAAGTCAGCACTTGTAACCCAAATTGCGATGAGAGGATCACCAGGATGCCTAAGATGATGCAGATAGGAATCAGAATATATAGCTTTGAAATGAATAAAAACGCAAATGCAATGAAATAACATAAAATAAGTAGATTGCTTAAAGTTCTTCCACCCATGGCCATTAATCGGGCGGTCAGTGGATGCAAGGTGGGACTGGTTAAAAAGATAAGCGCGCAAATGCCTCCTACAGACATCAACGGTTTCACTTGAGCAAACTCATTTCCCCCTAAGAACCAGTTGCTTGAAAAATAAATCACCATCACACTTAATAGGTCGAATCCAATATTTCCTAAAATTCCAGCTGCAATCCAATATTTTTTAGGCAATCGTGAAATTAAGATATGGGGCAAGGGAGGGTAGCCGACGTACCCTTTATTTAAGGCTGTTTTAACCTGTTTGTTGTCGAGCCTGAAATTCTTTTTGTAAAAGTGAATGAACCACAAATGAACATCAAAATCGCTCGATTCTACTAGGATAAAGATGATGCGTGTTGCAGCGGCCAGCCCTAACAAGAGGGATAATTCCACAATCCACATGAGGTTCATTGATTCCATGAACTTAAATCGCGGCCAATCAGTTTGGCCAACCGTTCATTTTCATCCTTGTAAAGCTCGACCAGGCTTTTTCGAGTTTCTGGCAGCATCTGGTGTTTTGCATGTGAAGATTCATTTTTGGCAGATTCCCGAAACATCGGTGCAAATTCAGGATCGACTTTCAGAAATTCAAAAATGGATTTTAGCAGCCCCTTGGGGTCATTGACCAAATCTTCAAAAAGAAAAACTTTAAGCTGCTCCTGAGGAAAATATTTTAGCCAAGCTTTTAAATGCTGGTAATAGTATCCGCGCCTCTGATACGCTTCTGGCTCAAAGTCTCTAAAATAGCTATCTTTCGGAGCTTTTAGTCTTTCAGCTTCCTGCTCAAGAGCGGCTTCAAAGCTCAGGTCTTCCCAGGTGTGGTCAATGCGGCGCCAGTATTCGGAAAACATTCTGTCAATCGGGTTTCTGAGTGAACAGAGAATTTTTATCTCAGGCAAATGTTGGTATAAACGTTGTGCCCCACGCTCAAAGAACAGCGTTAATGTGGATGCTTCGCCAATGGCTTTTTCATCTTGATAGTCTGAAAAATGCGTTTGAGAGTAATAGTCCAGCCCGTTGACATACTCTTTTTCACGGATAAAGAAATGAGGTTCGGGCTGCTTATCAGGTTTTAAAAAAATATCCGGATGTTGGACAAGATAATAATATAGGGATGTGGTTCCGGATCTTCCCGCACCGATGATGATAAAGTTAGGAAGGACTAATTGTTGTTGCACCATGAATGCTCACCTTTGAAATCCATTGCCAATGATTGTTGCATAGCCGATTTTGCTGAATGTTCCAATGATTGCCCTGATAAACGGGATCGAGCCATCACTTCTCCAACACGCAGCCCTGCGGCATAAAGCTCTAAAACAGGCCGCGGGCCAAGCTGATAAGTGTCATAACTTACGTATCCAAATGGCCTGATGTGGGGTGGGTGATGGTGCAGGCCGGAGGCTTTTAATTCTTCGAGGTTGATGTTCCCGGCAATCACGCCCAGGCAAAGTGCAGGGTTTATTTCTGTTATGGATGCAAAAGAGACAAGACCCTGTGAGCCAAGCAGACAAAGATCATGCTGGTGTTCGGCCAAAATCAACCCATCATAACTGGAGCCGTGTTCTGCGAAATACTGTGGCAGTGCTGTATAGCGAAAGCTTTCTGGATCATTTTGAGAAAACCAGTCCACATTCAAACCGGCTTGTTGAAAGAAAGTGAAAATTTCTTTGCCAAGCCCGCCACTGCCTAAAAGCAAAATTTTTGCTTTAAGCCCCTCCAAGCCCAAGTCAAAAAGTAGTTTCATTCCCAAAAAGCCGCAATAGGAATACAGGGATAAAGGCGGTGGTGATTCATCTGTTCCCAAGACCAGGATGCCGTGTTCTTTGCAGGCTTCCAAATCGAGATCGCTGTTTCGAAACTCCCATGTTTCCCACATCAAGGGAATTACAGCTGTGGGCTTCATCCAAGCGATCATTTTGCGGTCTATTGGACGTACAAACCCTGAATTGGTGATAATATCGCATTTGCCAACCTTTGATTTTTCTTTTTCGAACACAATTTCAATGTTGTTTTCCAGTTGCCAGTATGCCGCTTCAGCCAGCGTTTGTTGTGCTACTGAGGTGGCGCTGGCGAATTTTGAATCCACCGCAATGGCATATACTTTATTTGCCTGGGCCAGCGCAGCCAAAATGGGTGTGTATAAATAGGGGCCGCTGGCCGCTTCGGTGAAAACGGTTAAACCTTCTAAGTTCAGATCGAAGTTGGAGATGCACGTTTGCAGCAATCGGTTCATTCGGGTCTTAGACCATGTATCCATGAGGTCAGCCTTTTTCCCAAGCAGCGCAAATTTCCTGCAACGTGTATGACTCACCCTTGAGATGGATGGCCAGTTCCTCCAGGAAGGTAAGTGGGCCTTTGCCTGGGTGAATGAATGCTTGAGCATTTTCTGGGGTGAGTTGATTGAGCTGTGGAATGCTTTGCTTTAAATCTCGATAAAGGTCTGGACTGCTGGCATTCAGGTAAACATGGATGGGGTGAAAATTCATTACCTTCAAGCCTTCCACTTTGACATAAGGTTTCAGTTGCCATTGAGGGGACGCTTTGGCCAGTTCGTAATCATCGCCCCAGAAAAAGGGAACGCGCAGCAATTTCTTTTGTCCCATATTGTAGGCGACCGGCTGAATATGAGGCATTTCGGGAAGAAAAATTGAGGCATCCACATTGATTGCTGTGCAATTAACCATTTCTTGCAACAAAGGCCACGATTGAACAAGCGCATGAGTGCGAGCGCTTCGTGCTTCTGGCACAATTTTTTGCAAATTGGTCAAAATGTCATCGGGAGAATCGCCTTGGGTTGAATGAGGCAAAAAATTTGGATGCAGGCCAAGTTCAAACAAGTCAGAGTGCGCCTTTAAACGGTGCAATGCCGGACTGTCATGCGTAATGAACCAGGTTGCTTTGACCTGATGTTCAATTAGAACTGAAGCCACACGGTCAATCACAAAATCTGGAGCCCAATCCACATCAAAGGTGATAGCAAAAGAATGATTCATGTTTGTTCCACCGCAATGCCAAACCCAGTGCGGCCAAAACTATTGCCGTTATAGAGCAAATACTTAATGCCATCATCAACCACAACAAACGGATGAGACAGCGTTTCACAGTCCCAGCCACTGGCAGAAGGTTGGATGCCTACACAATCATCCTGACGTTGCCATTGATAACCATCTTTCGATTTTGCAAACCCAATGCGATATCCTAAATCGGAATTGTAAGAATACCACATCAGGTAGCCTTGTTGGGTTTTCAAGACAAAAGGGTGAGCCACGTTTTTCTCATTTTCTTTAAGTTCAATACAAACGTGTCCTTCTCGTTTCCACTGAACACCATCTATTGATTCAGCATATTTGATGTGGTAATAGGAATGCAGTCCTTGCGAGGTTTCTTCCCATTTCAGACCGGAGCCGTACCACATTCTCCAAATGCCCTTGTCTTTCATAACATTGGGGAGTAATACGGTCCAGGGATCAAATTCACTGCGTGCCATGATAGGGGCTTTTGATGTTTTCACAAATGTTTTCCCTTGATCCGTGCTGACTGCAAGTCCGATAGCGCTGTAAAACAAAGGCTGTTGCACTCCGGGGTTCCAGCCTAGGTAGTACAAGTAGAGCTTGTCTTCATCCTCGACCAGACAACTGGCATACACGCCATGATCGTCAAAATTTCCCAAAGGCCCAGGTTCCAGAACAGGTTTAGGAGAAAGGTTGAGAATGTCACTTGGCGTACGAATATCCAACTCAACATAGCCCACATAAGAACGGTTTTGCTGATCGCGACAAGAAAAATAAATTCGATAAAGGTGGTTGCCCAATGGATAGGCAATCGGCACAGCCGCGTGGCTGTGCATCCAAAGAAACCGCCGTGAAGGACAAAACACACAGCCAAGCTTTTTCCACTGCATATTTAAACAGGTTCCTTTCGCACCAACATGGTCCACTCATACAAAGGATAGTCGTGGATCAGCGAGACAAAGCGTGAGATATTTTTCTTGCAAAAATCAAAGAAGAAAAAAGGATCTGCATAAAATAAATTGTCCTGTTTCCAATCTACATAGGTGGTGAGCGCATTAAATGAAAATCCTCTTTCAGACATTTCTGCCATATTGAGCAAAATGTTTTTTACATAATCAATCCAGGCGTCATCGTCTATGTCGAATTTTACGTTAAAAATACCTGACTGAAAAGAATAGTCCGCTTTCTGTTCCAGCTTAGATTGCTTGATCCAATGCGCTTTGGGATCAGCAATCAACTTCTTTGCCTGATCGAGCATGTCATCACTGATGTCATAGCCAAAATATTGGTCCAACTGAATGGCCTTCATTTCTTCCAAGTACTGAAACATGGCACCGTATCCGCAACCCAAATCGTTGACTGAAATACCCTGATGGGCATCGCCAGGATCGATCACCTGGATCAGTTTCTTAAACCTAAGCTGGTGGGAGTCATCATCTTTCCAGCCCACGCTTTTTGAAGAGATGCCGTGCGTTTTCAGGTTGTCGGTATAAAGGTCAGAAATGCCGGACAGCGTTTCTTGCAAATCTTTTTCTGGCTCTGGAGACATGATGAAAAAACCTCCTAAAGGTTAATGTCGTCGCTGGAGCGTGCATCGGGCTTGGTTCGTTGTGTGATATAAACTTCTTTATCCTGGGTGCCTTTCATAATCAAGGCGCCCGCGCCGATTAGGCAGGACGTGCCAATTTGAATGCCGTCGCGCAGGGTGGCATTGACGCCGATAAAACAATAGTTGCCGACGTTTACATGGCCTGAAACCACCACATGGGATGTGATGAAACAATGACTACCAATAGTTGAGTGGTGGCCGATATGATTGCCGCTCCACATGATGACATTGTTCCCCACATTAACAAAAGGCTGAAGGGTGTTGTCCTCAAAGATAAAGCAGTTTTCACCAATGGATGAAGCCCAGTTGGTGCATTGAGGGCTGATGTAACTGACGCACTTATAGCCCTTTGCTTTTACTTGTTGATAGATACTGGCCCTCACTTGGTTTAAGCCTTTGTAACCCACTGCCACATACATTTTGTATGCATCCGGCGGGTAAACGCTTTCCAGCGTTTCAAAGGGAACCACAGGCAAGCCCAAAAATTCTGTTTGATCGAGATAATCCTGGTTGACGGTAAAGGCCACCACCTCATGTTCGCTGTCATTGGTCAGGTAAAAGTGAACCACTTCAGCAAGGCTGGCGATGCCGAAAACAACAACTTTACTTCCCACGGGAACCTCCTGATTGAGTCAGTTGTGAGAATGGCAAGACAAAGAAATTGGGATATGTTTTGACCAAATGCTCTGGAGAAGCATTTAACAAAGACTTGTTGTTCAATTGCGTGTAGTAATGGTAAGTTTTTTCCTGTGCCGCCCATTTTCTTTTAAACCGATAAACACCGGTTTGGCTTATCCATGTGCCACCCCAGTTCCAGTATTTAAATCCGCGTTGATACGCATCGACCATGGCGGTGATGATGATTAAAGCCAAGGGTTGAGATGAACGATACTCGTTTTGAATGGCCGGCGTAAAATATTCAACTGTTTGGTTGAAATAAAAAAGGAGCAAAGCAGCAATGGCTTTGTCTGATTTTTTGGCGATATAGATGTTATAGTCTTCACCGGGTGTGAAGTGTTTTGGAATAAGCCTGAAAAATTCATCAGATTTTGGTAGGCCTCCAATGGCACGCATATTGTCCTGATGTGTTTTCTGCAAAAAGTTGAGTTTGGTATTGTCAATTTCGATGTTGATCTCTTCGCGCAGCGCTTTTTTAATATTCCGTTTTGCGCTGTTGTCAATCTGATTGATCAAGGCCTGCATCGGATCTTCGTCATCAGAAAAATCAGCAATATCTGTAAATTGAGCGATCCGCTGATCTGTAAAATTATGTGTGACTGCGTCAGCGGTTTGGTCGACAAAAGGGTTTTCGACCACTGTGGCAGATGCTGTAGCAGGGTCTGCCACGATGTTGTTATACGTTGCTGCCAGGGCATCAAAGGCTTCAGGGGTGTCGGCGAGCACAAAACCATTGCTGCCATAATAAGGGAGCGAATTATAAATCCTGCCTTCTGAAGATTCAAGATACATTAAAGGAAGAATGCCCTTAATGACACCGTTTTCGGTTGCAAGTAGATATATTTCTTCACATTGCAAAAGCTGTTTTAGAAAATTCTTGTATTTGGAACTGTAATAAAGCAGGCCATAAGGGTGTTGTTTAAGATAAGCATCATATGACGCTGTCTGTTCAGGGGGTGAAGTTTGTATCAACATGGTGGAATTAATTCAGGTTACGGTTTCCTTCAATGAAGATGTTTAACCACCATTCAAAACTCAACAAAGACCAGATTAACAACCGCCGATTCATTTTGCCGTCTAGATGCTCATTTACTAACATCCTTACCGTATCCGGCTGCAGGAAATTGTAGATAAGAGCATTGTCATTAAGAATGAGTTTTTTTACATAATCAAGGCTGTCTCCACGGAACCAACTGGCATCTGGAGCGCTAAACCCCTGCTTGAATCCGGTGACATATTCTTGAGGCATGTAGCGACCCAACACGTTGCGTAAGATGATTTTTCCGTCATTGGTCTTTTCGAGATATTTGGCGCGTGAGGTGCCAGGGGCGTTTTCATCGAGCCAAGTTACATGGTCTAAATCTCTCAGTTTGGTGTGTACGGGCAGGCGCATGGCAAAATCGACCAAGTCGTTGTCCAAAAAGGGAACACGCGTTTCCAAGCTGTGAGCCATGCTCAATTTGTCTTCGACCACCAGCAGACCATGCAAAAACGTTTTCATTTCAAAATAGAGCGAATGATTCACGTATTCCTGCGGCGAATGGAACGTGTTCAAATGATGGGAGCCAAAAACATTTTTAAAAATGTCCACGGTTAAAAGGTTTTCAATCTGGTCCCAAATAAATGGCTGGAACAGTTGGTGAATGACTTTATTGCGAACCAGCCGTTGCCAGTACAAATAATATTTCTGAATGTACGCTTCAAAATTCTGGTTGTTGACCGCACGATAATATCTCCACGGATAGCCGGCAAACAGTTCATCGCCACCCGTGCCAGAAAGAATGACTTTAACAAACTTACTGGCTAGGCGTGACACATAATAGTTTGGATAACACTGACCCACTCGTAAATCTTCCAAATGCCAGATCAGGTTTGGAAACACGCGTTCCATATCGCCGGCTTTCATCACTACTTGGTAGTGTTCTGTTTTAAAACGATATGAGAGTGCTTCGGCGCGTTCCCGCTCATCAAATCCAAGTTCCAAGCCGGAAGCAGAGGACAAATCAAACCCCCCTGTAAACGTGGGCAGGTTGGAAAGGTTTTGACTGGAAATCGCTGTGATGGCACCTGAATCCATACCGCCGCTTAAGTAAGAGCCAACAGGCACATCACTGATCAACTGGCGTTTCACCGCGTTTGAGAACAGGCGGTCCAATTCTTCTTCATATTCCGCCATGTCCTTCACTTGCTCGGATTCTTGAAAATTAAAATCCCAATACTGGTATGTGGCAAAGCGCTTGTCTTTTAAAGACAAGGTGGCTGTGTGACCAGGTGGCAGCAGTTTTACGTTTTGGAATAAGGTCAGATCTGTAAAAATATTTTGAAAGGTAAAGTATTCCAGCAAAGCTGCGGGTTCAACGTCCGCAGAAAAATCTGGGTATTCAAGAAAGGATTTGATTTCAGACCCAAATAAAAACACATTGTTTTGATGGTAATAATACAAAGGCTTGATCCCGTAACGATCTCGGGCGAGGAACACCCGCTGTTTCAGTTTGTCCCAGATGGCAAAAGCAAACATGCCGTTAAAGCGATCCACACATGCCTCTCCCCAGGTGTGATAGGCAGCCAGAATGACTTCGGTGTCCGTGTTGGAACGAAAACAGTGACCTTGGGATTCGAGTTCGCTTCTTAGTTCCAAAAAATTATACATTTCGCCGTTATAAGTGATCCAGGTTTGGCCTGCTGAGTCACTCATGGGCATATGGCCGGCAGGAGAAAGGTCAATAATGGCCAGGCGCCGATTGCCAAGCCCAACCGGGCCATCCACATGTTGGCCTTCATCATCAGGGCCGCGATGGGAAATGGCATCGGTCATGCGCTTGAGCGTTACTTCATTTACAGGTTGGCCATTCAAATGGCAGAGTCCAACAATTCCACACATGAAATTCTCCTGACCTTTATTTAACGGGATAATTTATTTCAGTCTGTAACGCGTCAACCACTTGCCGTTGCATTTTGTCTGTCATGGTGGCATACAGTGGCAGTGTCAGGCTAAGCCGATCAGCCAAATAAGCGTTGGGAAACTGTTCCAGGCTGAGTGCATATTTGTGTTTGTAATACCCTTGCATGATCACTGCATGTGTGCCTTGCCGAGTGGCAATGCCTTGATTCTCCAGGGCTGCCATCAGGTCATTGCGTTGCCGGTGAAGCTGCTCGGCATTGTCGAGCGAAGAGGCTTCTGGTGCGTAAAGGCAAACGTAAGCCTGATAGCCATGGATCATGGTTTCAGGCACATGGGGTGTTTGTAACCAGTCGATGTCTTTTAATAACTCATCATAAAGATGAGCCAGTTGAGTCCTCTGCTCCAAGATCCATGCAGCCCGGTCCATCTGAGCAGCACCCAGGGCCCCTTGAATATCTGTCATGCGGAAATTAAAGCCCAGTTCGTTGTATTCGGCCAGCAAAAAGCTTGCCTTGTTTTCATGACGAGCAAGGTCAGAACGCGAAGCGCCATGATCGCGCAAGGAGCGGCCCAGTTGAGCCAGGTTTTCTTGCTGAGTGGTGATCATGCCGCCTTCGCCGGTGGTGATGGATTTGCGCGGATGAAAGCTGAAGCACCCCATCGTGCCCATCGTGCCAGCATGACGGCCCTGGTCCCAAGCTCCAAGGGCACAGGCAGCATCTTCAATCACCCATAGATTGTGGTTTTGTGCCAAATCTAAAATTGGATTCATATCAGCACATAAGCCAAACAAATGGACCGGAATGATGCCCACCGTCCTTGCCGTGATCAGGGATTCAATTTGCTTTGTATCAATATTGAAAGTTTTCAGGTCGATATCACAGAAAACGGGTTTGGCGCCCATATATTCCACCACATTGGCGGTGGATACCCAGGTAAAGGCAGGCACGATGACTTCATCTCCGGGTTGAAGCCGCAACGCGGCAACCGCAATGTGCAAGGCGGTGGTACAAGAGCTGGTGGCGACTGAATGTGGCGATTGTGTGAAGGCACTGAATTTCTGCTCGAATTCTTCAACAAACGGCCCTTGAACCACCCAGCCGCTTTCCAGTGGCTTAAGGATGGCTTCGCGTTCTTCAGGGCCAAAATATGGCTTGGTGATTGGAATTTTCATGAAACATTGCTCAAGGTGGTTTGTCCGCGTTTTTGCTCGCGCCATTCGATCAATTGCCTCAACCCGGTTTCCAAATCAACGCCGGCTGTAAAGTCAATGTCCTGCTGGGCGCGTTCAGTGCTGCCCACCCGGTGTGTGACAAACGTTTGGCCTGCTGGCTCATATTGAATGGATTGATTGGAATCCGTGACCTTCAACATGGTCTCTGCCAATTCATTGATCGTGGTGCCGATGCCGCGCCCCACGTTGTAAAAGGCATCTGTTGCGTTGCTTTTCATTGCACAGATATTGGCCAATGCCACATCGGTTACATCAATAAAGTCGTAAGTCTGCGAACCATCGCCGTAGACCACAGGTGGCAACCCTTCGCCCAACCGATTGAAGATTTTCATGATGACACTGGTGTAGGCACCTTGGTCATCCTGGCGTTTGCCATAAACGTTCATGTAACGCAGTCCGACATAATCGAGTCCATAGCGGTCATAAAAAGCGCGACACATTTGCTCACCGGCAACCTTGGTTGCACCGTAAAAGGTGCGGTTGTTGAAAGCGTGATCTTCGGCCATAGGGACTTCAAGCGCATCGCCATAGACGGATGCAGATGAAGAATAGATTAACTTTTTGACGCCCTGATCACGACAGGCTTCTAGTACATTGAACGTGCCTTCGGTGTTGACCTGAAAGGCGGCGCGTGGGTATTCATAGCAATGCAACAGCCACAGCGCCGCGAGATGGAAAACATAATCGGCCCCTTTCAAAACGGCATTCAGTACATCCGTGTGAAGAATGTCGCCTTCCCAGATGCGAACGCGTTCATCCTGCAAGGCATTTGCCAGATTGTCCTGAGAGCCGCGGGTAAAGTTGTCATAGACGGTGATCTGTTTCACGTCTTCTTTGAGCAAGGCTTCCACCACATGCGAGCCGATGAAGCCTGCGCCGCCAATAACGACAATGTTGCTATTGCTGATGCTATTCATGGGGCCATCCTTTTAGCTGAGATGTGGAATCTTTTCTGAAGCTTCCAGTTGTTGCATTTGGACCATTTTTTGATAGTGACTTTCGATTTGAATCAGTTCATCGTGCGTGCCCTGCTCCACAACCTGACCATCAACTAAAACGACGATGTTGTCTGCCTGTCGAACGGTGGACAAACGATGGGCAATGGCCAGTACAGTCCGCTGGCGGCTGAGCGCATCAATGGCTGTTTGAATTGCGCGCTCGGTGCTGGAATCGAGGCTGCTGGTGGCTTCATCCAAAATGAGAAGTTGCGGGTCAGCCAAAAAGGCCCGTGCAATGGCAATGCGCTGCCGCTGCCCACCCGACAGCCGGACCCCGCGATCGCCCAACAGAGTGTGATAACCTTGAGGCAGGGCAACAATGAATTCATGCGCTTGCGCCAAACGGGCGGCCTGCTCCAGCTCTTGCTGATCAGCATTTTCTTTGGCAAACCGCAAATTGGCTGCCACGGTGTCGTTGAAGATAAATGTCTCCTGGCTCACTACTGCCAATTGAGAACGCCAACTGTCTAAGGTTAAATCGGAAAGCTTTTGGCCATCCACTCGAATTTGCCCTTCCTGGGCGTCGTATAGACGCGTGATCAGGTTAACCAGACTGGTTTTTCCGGAGCCGGAAGGGCCAACGATGGCGGTCAGCTTGTCTTTGATTATCGTAAAATTGACATTTTTTAAGATGTTAGGTTCATCCGGATGGTAGGCAAATTCCACGCGATCGAATTCAATTTGTGTCTTTAAATCAGTAAAAACCTGGTTTCCATCTTGCAGAAATGGCTTGTTGTTGCGGTCAAGAAATTCGTTGACCGCTTGAAGAGATGGGTAAGCGCTCATCACCACGCCGCGTGTGCTGTTTAAGCTGGTGGCTGGTGCCATGAGTCGATAGAGAATCACTAAAAAAAGCAGCAATAATGCACCCCAAGAAGGATTTTGCAAGGGCAGGAAGAAAGTGCCTGTAACCAACAGCAAGGACAAAATAATCGCATTCAGTGTGCTGAACGTGGGTTGAAGCAAACTGAACAGGCGACCGCGCATCAGTTGTTTTTGACAATACTGGTTCAGGCTTTGCTCAAATCGACCTGAAACGGACTTTTCACGAACGAACAAATGAATCAGCTGCATACCGGAAAGTGATTCCAACCCAACAGCATTGACGGATTTAAGCGATTCGTTCACCGCTTCGCCCGATTGCTTAATTCTCTGGGAAAACAGACGTTTGTTGATGTTAAATACCAGAGCCAGCAAGACCAATGCCACCAGCGTTAATTCCCAGGAGACCACAAACATCAATATGGTGTAAATAAAAATGGTGAACAGGCCAACGCTGGCTCTGCATATATTCAGAATCAGATTGCCGATGTGCAGAGTGTAATTGTTCAGCACGGTAATCAAATTACCCTCACGTTCCCTGTGGACAAACTTCAAGTCTACATCAAGCAACAATTCAAAGACCTGGCTTTTATAGGTTTGTTCCGTCCGTGCCTGAAACCAGATAGACAACCAATGATTCATGTAACTGAAAATACCGCGCCCCAAGGCCAGGAGCACCAGCATCAATGCCACCCAGCGGACGCGGTCTGCGAAGGACCAGTTTTTCAACCACTCGCCAAACATACCAAGAACAGGAAAATCATTCAGAGAGTTCGTGCTTTCCTGAGTGTTTTGCAATAGGGGAATTACCAGGCCGACGCCCAAACCTTCACTCAGGGCAGTAAGAAAAGCTGAAACCAACAGCCCAACCAATGCCCAGGGATACTGGTTTAGTGTCTTGAACATTCTTTGATAAGGTGCGAGTTTGGTCTGAAAATATCTTCTCATTGAAATCTAATTAAATAGGTTTTATTGGCTTATTTTTTAGAAAAAGTCAACGATACTTTGAACCACTGTCTGGATTTGAGCTTCTTCCAGTTCAGGGAAAATGGGCAGCGAAAGGACTTCAGTACAAGTCTGTTCCGTGTGTGGCAAATCGCCCTCACAATAACCCAAGTGAGAGAAGCATTCTTGCAAATGTAGTGGCATCGGATAATAAATGCTGGTGCCAATGCCCTGATCTTTCAAGTGTTGGGCCAAGGCGTCACGTTGTCCATTAAGAACACGAATGGTGTACTGATGGTAAATGTGTGTGTTTGCTGCTGCGACCACCGGCGTTTTAATTTCAGGGATGGCTGCCAATAAGTCATCATAACGTTTGGCTTTGGCTTGCCTGCCTGCAGACCAGTCGTTTAGGTGTTTGAGTTTGACTCGTAAAATAGCAGCCTGTAACGCATCCAGGCGACTGTTGTAACCGGCCAGTTGGTGATAGTATTTGGGTTTGGAGCCGTGAACGCGTAGCCTGCGCAACCTTTCGGCCAACGCATCATCGCTGCTGATAATCATGCCGCCGTCCCCGAAAGCGCCCAGGTTTTTTGAAGGGAAAAAGCTGAAACAGCCTGTTTTTCCTAACGTACCAGCTTGCTTTCCTGCAGCAGAAGTGCCTATGGCTTGTGCTGCATCTTCGATGACTTCAAGGTTGTAGCGTTTTGCAATTTCTAGAATAGGGTCCATATCGGCCATCTGACCATAGAGATGTACGGGAATCACAGCCTTGGCCTTCGCTTGAAGATTTGGGCTTTCTTTCAAAAGCGTTTCCAGAGCGGCTGGATCAATATTATAAGTGATGGGGTTGATATCAATGAAAACAGGAACAGCTCCCAAATTGTGGACAGTTCCCGCAGTGGCAAAGAACGTAAAAGAAGGAAGCAAGACCATATCTCCTGGCTCCACACCGATGGCTCTTAAGGATAAAAGCAGCGCGTCCGTTCCACTGGCCACGCCTATGGCATGGGTTACGTTGCAAAACTCGGCCACTTCCTGTTCAAAAGCAGCCACTTCTGGCCCCATGATAAAATGGCCGGAATCCAGTACGCGTGCGATGGCCGCATCAATATCCGTTTTGATGGATTGATATTGTGGCCCTAAGTCCAATTGTGGCACATTCACGAAAGATCCTCCTCCAAGACAATGGTATGATCATTTTTTTGTGTGAAACATCGCTGACAAGAACTACATTGGGTTTGTTGTGACTGAAATTCCAAAAACATACCGCAAACACAAATCCACCCTTTCTGTCGGGCGGGCACGCCCCGGCACACGGCAAAGTCAGCCACATTTCGCGTTACCACAGCCCCTGCGCCGATGAATGAATAAGCGCCGAGGGTTGTGCCACAGACAATGGTGGCATTAGCACCGATGCTACATCCTTGTTTGACATGCGTTTTGGTATAATTATTTGCCCCTTTTGGAAGGGCGGCACGAGGATTTAAATCATTGGTAAACACCATCGAAGGGCCGCAGAACACATCATTTTCGAGGGTGACGCCTTCGTACACAGAAACATTGTTTTGAATTTTGACCCCATTGCCGATGCTAACATGGTTGGCAACAAAGACATTTTGACCCAGGCTGCATCGTTCACCAATGACGGCTTTGGGCATCACATGACAGAAATGCCAGATTTTGCTGTCATTACCAATTTGTGCGCCTTCATCAACACAGGCTGTGTCGTGAACGAAAAAAAAACGGTTCATGTTTTGATGCTTTCTAGAGAAACAGGCTGGCCCATTTCATTCATTGACCGTTGGGCGGCTTCTAAGATTTGTAAGACCTTCAACCCGCTGGTTCCATCGGTGTGCGGTGTAGATCTTTGTGAAACACACTGCAAAAAATGTTCACATTCAATGCGCAAGGGTTCGGCCTCGGGTACAAAAAGCGTGGTTTCTGCCACCTGTTTAGGAAGGGGCTGGCCCTTGATAAATTCAATGCGCTTGTCGTAAAGTTTGAGCTTTCCTTCTTTGGCAACATCATCGAGCACCGCCATTTTTTTCTCGCCGACCACAACCAGTTTTTGCTCTTTGTAAGGGTGAAGCCAACTGACGAAGATGTGGGCGCGGATATTTGCTGGAAAGATCATTTTGGTTAAAGTTACATCAGCAATATCTTGTTGAAGATAGGTGCCGCCGAGTGCGCTGACTTCCAGCGGCATTTGTTTGACCAGACTAAGTAAAATAGCAATATCATGCGGGGCAAAGCTCCATAGAATGTTTTCCTCTTGACGTACTTTGCCCAAGTTCAGGCGGTTGGAATAGAGGTAATAAATATCGCCAAGTTCCCCTGATTCAACCAACGATTTTAGTTGATTGACTGCCGGGTGGTATTCTAGCAAATGGCCGACCATGAGGATTCTTTCATATTTTTTGCTTAAATTCACCAGATCAAGGCCGTCTGAGTAATGGAGGGCTAAAGGTTTTTCCACAAACACATCTTTCTGAGCTTCAAGCGCTCTTTTAGCTAATGGGAAATGTGTTTCTGCCGGTGTCGCCAGGACGACCGCCTGGATTTCAGGGTTTGTCAAAACGGCTTCAAAATCTTCTGTTACTTGTGCGTTGGGATATTGGGCATGGAACTTCTGTAATTGTTCGGGAAATGTATCGCAGATGGTATGGAGGGCATTCAGTTGATGAAAGTTGCGAATCAAATTTTTGCCCCAATAACCGCAGCCGATTACAGCAATATTAGGTGTTGTCATAGAAGAACTTTCGAAAGTTTGATTAGTTGGTTCCTTCAGAGGCTGTCCAGCCAACTGGACAAGTGAGAATTTTTTAGCTAAAGAGTGGCTTAAAAAAGCCTTCAAACTAGTATAATTAAGCTGGCAATGGTGTGGATTATTAAATTTAACTATTGAATCTTAACTGATAAAACTTATCCATGTCAAGTCTTAGAGGTTACTCTATTTGGAAGCAATATCTTAATGTAATATGGGGCAACCGGAAAATATCCAGTTGCCCCTTTGTTGTCAGAAGCTGCCAATACGAACGTTTTGGAGGGTTGCACCAGGCGTTTTCAGGGAAGTGTCTGCATGGAATGAAAAGCCTGGACTGATGACATTCTGGCTAATATGAAGCACATGGTCATTTAACAGGTACACCACATTGGATCCTGAGATCTGAACACGGAACGTGTCGCCAGTTTGATAAGTGTTTGGAGCAAACTCCTTCACCACACCTCCAGAATCAAACACAAACAGCTCGCCATTTTCGCGCAGGAACCAGGCAAACAGCAGATCTTCAAAATTTTGGCTGCTGTCTACTGCAGAAAATCCAAACATGCGGCGGGTGTTTGTTTCGCCCACGGTCGATTCGATATAGCCATTGGTATTTAAGGTTTCAACCGAAAAAGCGCCTGCATCCCAATCATCCGCGTTGCCGGTTTTTGTCAAACTGTTCCCGGCAACCGAAACACCCAATTCATTGACCCAGGTCACATCAACTACTGTCGCTGCAGGGGACGGCGGGGCTGGCTGAAGCAGGCCAATTCGGGCGCTTTGAATGGTTGCCCCCGGTGTCCTTAGCGAGGTGTCAATATGCAGAGAAAAGCCGGGATTGACGGCATTGCGGCTGATGTGTAATACGTTCCCATTCAACAGATACAACACATCGGACCCTATGACCTCAATGCGGAGTACATCGCCAGATTGATAGGTGTTGGGGGCAAATTCCCTGGTCACGGATCCAGAATCGAATACAAACAGCTCACCGTTTTCGCGCAAGAACCAAGCGAACATTAAATCTTCAAAGCTCTGGCCATTGTTTCTTGCCGAAAAGCCAAACATGCGACGGGTATTTGTTTCACTTGCCACAGATTCAACAAAACCGTTTTGTCCGTTTAAGAACTGGGTTGAAAAAGCGCCAGCATCCCAATCGTTTACATTGGTGATCTTTGTAAGACTATTGCCATTAACCGAGGCATTCACAGCACTCACCCATTGAACATTTTCACCAAAACTGGCAACAGGTATTGGCTGTGGCGGTGGCTGCAGTAATCCAATTTGGACATTTTGCAATGTGGCACCTGTGGTTCTAAAAGCTGCATCCACACGAAGTGGATAGTTGCTTGGATCAACCACATTGGAAGAAATATGAACGATGGCTCCATTGAGCAGATAATGCACATCTGTCACAATCACTTCAATTCGCAACACATCGCCAGGTGAGAAGCTGTTGGCGCCCAAATCCAAGATGTTCGTACCGGACTCAAACACAACCAAGTGTGAATCCTCTCTAAATACCCAGGAAAAATCCGGATTGTCAAAGCTTAGACTGTTGTCATCGTTAGCAAATCCAATGATTTTTGCAGTGTTGGTTTCTGTGGCAGTGAACTCCAAAAAGCCATCGCCTGAGATAATAGCTTCGGCTGAAATAGCGCCAGCGTTCTCCCATTCATTACTGGTACTGATGTTGGTCAGGCTATTGCCAGATACAGCCACATTGATTGTATTTAACCAGCTAACAGGTTGTCCAAATGAGTTCACAGCAATAGGCAATGGCAAAGGCGGCAACCGAACCGCAACCATCTGACTGGAGGAAGCGGAAAAACCGTCATTGTCAGTGACGGTTAACGTTACTTCAAAGGTGCGAGGCAATGCAAACGCATGATTGGCAATGACACCCGAGGCATCAATGCTGCCATTGGTTTCAAAGTCCCACTGATATTGTGAAATAACACCATCTACATCGGACGAAGTTGATGCATCAAATGTCACCACATCTCCCACCGAAGCAAGTGCAGAAGACACTGTAAAGCGGGCCAATGGCGGAATACCTGGCTGTCGGACAGTGACTGTTTGCGTGACCATTGCAGTCAAACCGTCGTTGTCGGTAACTGTGAGCGTAACATCAAAGGTGCCAGCCTGTATAAACTGGAAACTGACTTGACGGCCAGTTTGATTAATAAAACTGGCACCATTGAAATCCCAACGATAGTCTGTGATAAATCCATCTGGGTCATTCGAACTTGAACCATCAAATGAAACGATTTGCCCGGGAGCAGGATCACTGGGTAAGAAAGTAAAGCTGGCAATCGGTGGTTGGCGAGGTGCAATCACTTGGATGGTTTGTTGAGATTGACCTGACAAGCCATCATTATCAATCACATTTAAAGTAATGGTGGTTGCGCCAATGCTGTTAAAACGCACACGTGTTTCAACGCCAAACGCATCTATCTGTCCGTCGCTTTGAAAATCCCACTCATATTGCAAGATAGTGCCGTCTGAATCAAATGAACTGGAGGCATTTAAGGTAACTATTTCACCAACAATCACGGGCGTGGGGATCACGGTAAAGCTGGCCGAAGGTGGCCTGAAAGATTGCCCCACTTGAACAAATTGTTGGGCTGTAGACGTGTTTCCATTGTTATCAACCACAGTAAGCACCACCCGAAAACTGCCTGCCGTGTTAAAGCGGGTGGCTACTCGACGACCGCTTAAATCAGTGATGCCATCCCCTTGGAAATCCCACTGGTATTGGGTAATAAAACCATCTGGGTCCAGTGACGATGAAGCATCAAAGATGACGGTTTCTCCTGCGACTGGAGATGTTGGGCTGATGCTAAAATTGGCCAGAGGGGGTTGTTCGCTTGCCTGAACCTGAATAGTTTGCTGGGCAGAAGCCGAATCACCTTGATTGTCTGTTACGGCTAGCCGAATGAGTGCTATACCAGCATTGTTAAAACGGATGCGGATGATGGCACCCGCGAAGTCATTGATGCCATCCCCATCTACATCCCATTGATAATCCACTAAAAAACCATCGATATCACGCGAAGATGTAGCATCTAATGTAACCAGTTCGCCAATTCGTGGCTGAGATGGATTCACCGTAAAGCTTGCCGTAGGAGGGAGATTGGCTTGTCCACCACGCACAGAAATTAACTGTGTGCGTGTATTGGAGGCTCCTAAATTGTCCACCACAGTAAGCGATACTTGAAAAACGCCACCAAAATCAAAACGAGTAATTGCCCGCTGGCCAGAAGCATCAATGTGACCATCGTTTTCAAAATCCCACAAATACTGAACAATCTGCCCATCTGTATCGCGTGAAGTGGAAGCATCAAAGAGTGTTATCTCGCCCGAAATAGGCTGTGATGGACTGACTGTGAAAATAGCTGTGGGTGATTGATTGGCAACTTGTGTTACAATGATATTTTTTGTGCGGCTGCTAATCTGTCCCTGATCATCTGTAACAAACAAGGTGATATCAAAACTCCCCTCAGTAAAACTGGTGGCTGTCTTTAAACCGGAAGCATCAGGTTGACCATCGCCAGTAAAGTCCCATTGATAGTTTTCAATAGTCCCATCAGGGTCAAAAGAGAATGTCGCATCAAACTCAATTATTTGGCCTGCAAAGGTTGCACCTGGCAAATAGTTGAACGAAGCAACAGGACTGTTATTAACATTCAAAGCAGAGGCATTGACAAAATAGTTCGTAAAAGACACCGCAATGGTGTTGTTGGATTGGATTTGGAACAGGCGCTCCTGAAAATCATTAAAAGTACCCAGGTTTGGAAAAGGCTGAATAAAGCTGTCAGTTCCAAAATCAAGCGGTGTGGTGGAGGCAACAATCTGGGTCGTAATATTTCCTGTAGGAGGCGACGCCACAAATTCATACGCTGGTAGCCCAGGCAGTGTAGTTGTTCCAGCATTCAAAAAGTTATCTTGTTGATACGTATTTGGAAATAGTTGAGTTACATTGGAACTATCAAACTGAAATAGGTATACAAATGCATTTGTGTTTAGGTTCGCGCTAAATTGTATCAAATCCCCTAAGTTATAAGTAGACTGATTGGTAGACACAGATGCCTGCACTTGCTGTACTTGAACCCCTTGAGAAGATTGCGCCCATGCCGCTTTAGCAACAAACAAACTCAAACCCAACAGAATTATAACTAACCATCCTTGTTTCACAGAAGCCTCCTTGCCCATCTTGACTCTGTATTGTTTTTCGTATTAATTTTTATCCTATTCATCATAGCATGAGACCATCCTCCTTGGCGAGTTTTCATGCTCAACATTGAACAATATTAGGTTCTACAAGCATGATTAATTACAGGTTTATTGAGTATCGAATTTAAAAGTCTATAAAAATATCGATCATCGATAACTAATTCAAAATATTTATTCTTTGAATATTTAAAGGCAAGCCATATTCAATCAGCTTAACTTGTTCTAAGTCAGGCCTGCTTGGGAATGAAGAGGTTCAATACCGCATCAAATTTTAAAATTGAATGTCACCTCAAGAATGCGGTTAAAATCAACATTAACTTTAATATGATACATAAGTAGTTTTTTGTGGCATATTGACTTATTAGGTTTTTTGGGTCATCATAGCAAAAATATGACTCTATGAATAAACGTGGAGTTTGTTAAAAAACACCTTGATATCCATAAAAATTTCAAAGGAGTTTTACCGCACTTGAAATTTCCTGTAGTTAAAAGGAGTTCAAACATTTCTTGGGGGAGACGTGTTATGAATTCATCGAAATGGTTCTTTAAGGGCCTTAAATTGGTTGGCATTTTTTTTGTCTTTTTGGGAATTTCTCAAATGACTTCTCAGGTTGGTGTTTCTCAACCTGAATTTGATTTGCTTTCTCCGTTGCTTGAAAAAACTGAAGAGAATGGCACTGTTCGCGTTATTATTAAACTGGATGTACCTGCTGGTATTCATGGCAGTTTATCATCTTCACAGCGTGCAGTACAGCAAGTCAGAATTCGAAATGCTCAAGATAACTTTTTGAACTGGATTGATGAATTTTGGTGGCAGAACCCTTCCATGTTCAAAACCATTCCATACATTGCAGTAGAGCTTAATAAAACTTCTCTAGAAGCTGCCGCCACTTATCCAGGCATGCTCAAAATTGAAGAAGACAAATTGCTAAAACCTGGTCAAATTGATCCAACCTTACTAGCGCCAGAACTTTCACAAAGCATTCCGCTTATTGGAGGTGTCAATGGAGAGTTTAATGGGTTTACCGGTGCAGGTCAGGCGGTGGCTATTCTAGACACTGGGGTGGACAATGATCATGTTTTCTTTCCTGGTGGCAAGATTTCTCGCGAAGCTTGTTTTTCAACCACTGGGTTTGGAGGCACCACTGTGTGTCCAGATGGTTCTCAGGAACAGATAGGAACTGGCGCAGGCAATCACTGTAGTTTAAGCATTGACGGCTGTGATCACGGCACCCATGTTGCAGGAATTGCTGCTGGAAACAGTGTAAGTTTTAGTGGTGTTGCAAAAGATGCCGATATTATAGCCATCCAGGTTTTTTCTAGTTTTACAGGTGCTACGTGTAATCCGGGGCCTTCACCATGTGTGCTTGCGTTTACTTCTGACATTATTGATGGGCTTGAGCATGTGCTCGATCTTCACAATGATGCCGGATTTACCACTCCTATTTCTGCTGCAAATTTAAGTCTTGGCGGCAGCTTGACCAGTTCTCCTTGCCCAGGAGAACCTGAGCAGGCTGCCATTATCAATCTACGCTCCGTTGGCATTGCAACCGTGGTGGCATCAGGCAATGATGGTCAAAGCACACAAATAAACTTTCCAGCGTGTATTCCAGAAGCCATTAGCGTAGGATCTACGACCAAATCAGATAACATTTCTGGCTTTAGTAACCGTGATAATTTCCTTGACCTTATGGCACCAGGCTCTTCCATTGAATCCTCTGTTCCCAATGACAATTTTGCATTTTTCTTTGGCACATCTATGGCCACCCCACATGTGGCAGGGGCATTTACAGTGCTACATGAAGCTGTGCCAAGCTCAACGGTTCAAGAAAAACTTGATGCATTGAAAAACACGGGTGTTGATATTACAGACTCAGCCACTGGTTTTGTTTACAAACGCATTCAATTAAACAATGCCGTGGTAGCACTCAATCCACCACCCGTCATTGTTTTATTTGTGGCAGATGACCTCGATGATGGTGATACCATATATTCAGCTGGAGATACGTTGACCATCACGTTTGATGTGGACACCAACCAGCCGGCGGGCACGCCGACACAGTTGTTCAACTTCAGTAATAGCCTGGGCAGCAGCCTCAGTGGCAACTGGACAGCTGCGGACACCTACACCATTGCTGTGAACAATATATCTGGTAACAGTATAAGTTTGGGAAGCACCACAGCCACACCCACAGGCGCAGGTGGATTTGAAATTCTTGATTCAGGCGGCACATCAGACCCATCTTCAGCCACATCTCCTACATTAAGTGGCGACTTTGGGATAGATGATGTGATATGGTCCAATGAGGTTAATGTGAACACAATAGGCAACAACATCAGCAAATCAGACGGTGGTTCTAGTTGGAACGCCGGTGCTGTCTCCACACATTCATTAACATCTGGAAATGGCTTTGTCGAAGCCACGTTGACGAGCAACAGCGGCGGGGTGGTCTTCGGCCTCAGCAAAGGAGACACTGATCAGAACTGGACCGACATCGACTTTGGTGCTTCGATCAATGCCAACGGTTTTTTGTATGTGCTGGAAAGTGGCAATCTAGCCTTTGGGCCAGGCCCCCCCCACACCTCAGGTGATATCATTCGTGTCGAAGTCAGTGGCAGTAATGTGCTTTACAAGAAAAATGGTGCTATCTTCTATACATCGTCAGTTACTGTTAGTGGAGCCAATTATCCATTTTTAGTAGATACAGCCATCAAAACCGTAGGTGCTTCCTTAAACAATGTCGAAATTCTTGGCTTCAGTCCACCTCCACCCCCACCTGCCCCATTGGTCACATCATTTATTGCAGACGATCCTGACAATGGAGATGTGGTGTATTCGACAGGCGATACATTAATCATCACATTTGATACGGACACCAATCAGCCTGCAGGCACTCCAACGCAATTATTTAATTTCAGTGACAGTCTAGGTAGCAGTCTCAGTGGCAACTGGACAACTGCAGACACCTACACCATTACTGTGAACAATATATCTGGTAACGGTATAAGTTTGGGAAGCACCACAGCCACAGCCACAGGCGCAGGTGGATTTGAAATTCTTGATTCAGGTGGCACATCAGACCCATCTTCAGCCATATCTCCTACCTTGAGTGGTGACTTTGGGGTGTCTGGCCCTGCAGATGTGACTTGGGCCAACCCAGTCAATATCAGCACTGTGGGCAACAATATCAGTAAATCAAGTGGCGGATCCAATTGGAATGCTGGTGCAGTATCGACAGAATTTATCCAATCTGGGAATGGATTTGTTGAAGCCGCGTTGACAAGCAACAGCGGCGGGGTGGTCTTCGGCCTCAGCAAAGGAGACACTGATCAGAACTGGACCGACATCGACTTTGGTGCTTCGATCAATGCCAACGGTTTTTTGTATGTGCTGGAAAGTGGCAATCTAGCCTTTGGGCCAGGCCCCCCCCACACCTCAGGTGATATCATTCGTGTCGAAGTCAGTGGCAGTAATGTGCTTTACAAGAAAAATGGCGCTATCTTCTATACATCGTCAGTTACTGTTAGTGGAGCCAATTATCCATTTTTGGTAGATACAGCCATCAAAACCGTAGGTGCTTCTTTAAACAATGTACAGATCGAGGGTGCAGGGCCACCGCCACCACCTTCAGCGCCAGCGATTACATCACTTGTGGCAGACGATCCGGACAATGGTGACTTGGTGTATTCGGCAGACGATACATTAACCATCACGTTTGATGCGAACACCAATCAGCCCGTAGGCACCCCAACGCAATTATTTAATTTCAGTGACAATCTAGGCAGCAGTCTCAGTGGCAACTGGACAGATGTCGACACCTACACCATCACTGTCAATGATATAACAGGTAACGGCGTAAGCTTAGGAAGCACCACAGCCACACCCACAGGCGCAGGTGGATTTGAAATTCTTGATTCAGGCGGCACATCAGACCCATCTTCAGACACATCGCCAACCCTTAGTGGTGACTTTGGGATCTCTGGCCCTGCAGGTGTGACCTGGGCCAACCCAGTTAATGTCAACACCGTGGGCAACAATATCAGTAAATCAGGTGGCGGATCCAGTTGGAACGCCGGTGCGGTGTCCGTGGAAGCAATTTCTTCAAGAAATGGGTTTGTAGAAGGGACGTTGACGAGCAACAGCAGCGGGGTGGTCTTCGGTCTCAGCAAAGGAGACACCAACCAGAACTGGACCGACATCGACTTTGGTGCTTCAATCAATGCCAATGGCTTCTTATATGTTTTGGAAAGCGGAAGCCTGGCTTTTGGACCAGGCCCCACCTACACCTCAGGCGATATCATTCGTGTGGAAGTCAGTGGTAGCAATGTGTTGTATAAGAAAAACGGTACAGCATTCTATACATCAGCAGTCACGATCAGTGAAGGCAATTATCCGCTACTGGTGGACACAGCGATCAAGACAGTGGGCGCTTCCTTGAACAATGTACAGATTGATGGTGCTGGTCCACCACCACCACCATCAGCACCCGTGATCACGTCATTTGTAGCAGACGACCCTGACAATGGAGATGTGGTGTATTCGACAGGCGATACATTAACCATTACATTTGATGCGGACACCAATCAGCCCGCAGGCACCCCAACGCAATTATTTAATTTCAGTGACAGTCTAGGCAGCAGTCTCAGTGGTAACTGGACAACTGCAGACATCTACACCGTTACTGTGAACAATATTTCTGGTAACGGTATAAGTTTGGGAAGCACCATAGCCACACCCACAGGCGCAGGTGGATTTGAAATTTTTGATTCAGGCGGCACATCAGACCCATCTTCAGCCACATCCCCTACCTTGAGTGGTGACTTTGGGGTGTCTGGCCCTACAGACGTGACTTGGACCAATCCGGTCAATGTTAACACTGAGGGTAATGACATCAGCAAAAATAGTGGTGGTAGCAATTGGAATGCTGGTGCTGTGTCTACTCAATCAATCTCATCAGGGAATGGATTTGCGGAAGGCACCTTGACAGCCAACAGCGGCGGGGTGGTCTTCGGCCTCAGCAAAGGAGATACTGATCAGAACTGGACCGACATCGACTTTGGTGCCTCAATCAATGCCAATGGCTTCTTATATGTTTTGGAAAGCGGAAGCCTGGCATTTGGACCAGGTTCCACATACACTTCAGGTGATATCATTCGTGTGGAAGTCAGTGGCAGTAATGTGCTTTACAAGAAGAATGGTGTTACTTTCCATACATCAGAAGACGCAATCACAGGTAGTAGCTATCCATTGTTAACAGACACTTCGATAAAAATTGTAGGTGTCTCTTTAGATAATGTACAAATGGATGGCATCAGCGGTGGTGCATCAAGCAGCTCGAATAATCCAACAAAGCTGGTGGTTTCAACAGACATACAAAGCTTTGATGCAGCTGGTGCAACCACTGGCATCACTTTGCGTGCAAGCTTTGTGGATGAAAATGGCTTGTCCGTAGATGTGGCTAATGACACCCAAGTAACTTTCTCGTCCACCCTATTTGTAGACCAAATAGCCTCGACAACAGGCGGAGCAATGATCAGCACCAGCGTGATCTTTAATGCGCCTGCCTCTCCTGAAGCGGTGGTGGTAACTGCTTCAACCAACTTAGCCGGTGTCGCAGAGGACACTCTGACATTGTTCTTTAACGAGCCAGGCGTTCGTGCAACACAAGTTGCAGAAACAAACTTTTCTGTAGCTGGTAAACACAAGTTAACCATTAACACGTCAGGCATTCGGTCGATCACTGTTACCAAAGGGTTCGGGGTAACACCTGTAACCACAGCAAAGTTTGACCATAACCCTGCCGGGCCTGCGCCATTCAGTGCATTAGGTTTCTATGACGTGCACCTAGATAACCCTCTTGGTGTAACACAGTTGGTGATCGAATTCTGCCCTGCAACATTACCGCCTGGTGTGTTCTTCTGGAAAAACAATGTATGGCAGTCCGTGTCAACCCAGAGCGTTGTAAATGATTGCGTTCAAGTGACTGTGAATACGAACACATTCCCTAACCTGAATGACCTATCAGGTCAGTTCTTCGGTGTAGGGGCCAATGTAACCGGTGGAGATCCACCAATTTGGGAAAACATTATGGCGTTCCCAACACCAGAGAAGTCTTTGGGCGAAGATCTAAATACAGATGGCGATTTGCTCGACACAGTATTGCGTTACAAAGATATTGAATCAGGCTTCATCACCAATACAGGCATTGCAGTGTCCGGCAGACATCGTGATGTAGATATTTATGAAGACACCATTGTATTTGTTGAAGAATCTCAGTATCGGACTAATCTGATCAGCACTTATAACATCAAGACAGGTGAGTTGAAACATACCGGTGCCATCGGTTATCGGCCAACTATTTACAAAAACATTGTTTCCATTTCTGGGGATACGCTCCGATTTTACAACCTGGATACAGGCATATTAACAGATACTGGTATTTCAGGACATATTCAAGCACTCTGGGGCAATGTGATTGCCTATCATCGGGCTGTGGTCAAAACATCACATCCAACGATTCGTTATTACAATATTGAGGATGGTAGGGTGATCAACACCAAAGTGGCGGGCCATTATCCTGCGATTTATGAAAATCTGATCGTGTTTACCACAGATGAACGGCTCATTAAAGCTGACCTGAACGGCGATGGTGATACTCAGGATTCTGTGATCCGCTATTACGACATTGATACCCAAACACTACACAACACAAGGCAAGTTGGCATTTATCCTATGATCCATGGAGAACGAATTGTTTTCAGTACCCATCGGGAGATTCGTTACTTTGACCTTAACTTGCAACAAGCGTTCAGCACTGGTGAGTTGGGCACTGAGCCAGATGTTTATGGCGATACCATCACTTACTACCTTTGGGAAAAATGGCCTGTGGAAGATCTTAATGGTGATGGAGATCAAGGTGACCCTATTGTCAGAACTTATCAGGTTTCCGAAGAAGGTGGGTTTGAGCTCGATCAAATTAACGTGACACCTCCTGACATGGAACCATTGGATGTCTATGCCATGCTCAGCTATCCAAATCCTGTGAATGAAGATGGTTGGATGAACTTTGTTGTGACAGGTGAAGGCATTCGCGGCATGGAAGTGCGTGTCTACAACCTGGCTGGCAATATTATTTTTGACAGTGGATTCAGAATCGGCCAAATGCTCCAATGGAATTTGAGATCTAACAACAGACCTGTGGCAAATGGTGTTTATCTATATGTCATCAGCGTGCGAGGCTTCGATGGAAAAGTGTTAAGAAGTCAGATTAAGAAATCAATGATTTTACGTTAATCAAAATTCAGATCAACTTTACTTTAAAAGAGAAAACACCTGGAAAGATAAATCTTCCCAGGTGCTTTTTTAAATACCAGTTAAGCAAAGTGCTACTTATCCAATCTCTACACAAGATTGAAAGCGTCCATTCCTAAAGGTTGTAGAACATGCATATAAAGTTTTTCCTTTGAATGGGAAAGCAGCCACATTGGCTTGCGGATTTGCCACCAACACAAATGGATTCCGGCTGACGCTAAAGCGTTGATTGTCTCTCACAATATATCTGCCTGCGCCAGAGAGGCTGGTGCTGATTTCCAAGGCACTCGGTGGTCCCTTTTGCTCAAAGAAGAAATCAATACGTCCATCTGGGCCAACTGTTCCGGTAATAGTCACATCATTTCCACTTGGAATGCTGACGTTGCCTGTGGCCGGCCCTTGAGACTGTTGGGTCGGATTGGCCAACAATGTGTTGGTTTCAAGAACAATTCTAAATGAACGTGAACTTGTCCAGTTGGTGTCACCCTGAACGGTGATATGCAACCTAGTGGTTTCCCCAGAGATAAAAATGCCAGGAAACCCTAACGGAATTGCATTGTCTGCAGGTGTTGGCGATGGTGTAGGAGAAGGACTAACAATTGTGCTAATACCCATCTTAACGCTGCTTAACACCGCGTTGGGCCTGAGTATAGATGTGTCTGCCACCAATGGATAATTGCCATTATTGATGACGTTTGTAGAAGTGTGGAATGCTGTACCATTTCGCTTGTAAATGACATTACTGCCACTCACTTCCACGCGAATCACATCACCAACCTGATGAGTTGGACCAGGGCCAAACACAACATTACCGCTTTCAAGTACATACAAAAAGCCGTTGGTATTGATTGAGGCACCAAAATCGATGTCTCTCCATTCTTGGTTGCTATCTCCTTTACTCAAACCAATGATGGTGCCTTGTCTATTAGAGGCCAAAGTGGTTTCTACAAAGGCATTTCCTGCCTGAATGAACTGCACAGAGCTTGCGCCTGCATTCCAGCTATTTGCGTTTAACGTTTTGGTTAAGCTATTTCCAGAGGCAGAAGCATTAACCACGTTGGTCCAAATAACATTGTGTGTACCTGCTGTAATAGGTACAGGGTTTGGTGCAGGAACAGGTGGAGGTGCTGGTGAACTCACCACCACATTCTGGCTGGTTGAGTTATTCAAGCCATCATTATCAACAACCGTCAACGTCACTCGGAACGTGGTTGCTGTATTGAACTGTGTCGTGACATTCACTCCTACAGCATCAATGTTGCCATCGGTGTTGAAGTCCCAGCGATAATCAACGATAGAACCATCTGAATCGGTGGATGTGCCTGCATTGAACTGTATGGTTTGATTGATTTGTGGTGAATTCGGGCTAAAGGTAAATCTGGCAGTTGGTGCCTGATTTGGTTGTCCCACATTGACCGCTTGAACGGTCGAAGTAGATGCACCCTGGTTGTCAATGACCGTAAGTTTTGCCGTAAAGCTTCGGGCAGAGCCAAAACGAGCTGTTACACGAAGGCCAGTCACATCAACCACACCATCATTGTTAAGGTCCCAATGATAGTTGGAGATCGTACCATCTGGATCAAAAGAGCCCGTGGCATTAAAAGTGACAACCTGATTCACCGTGGGTGACGTCGGGCTGAACGTAAAGGTTGCAACAGGTGGTTGATTCACAGGTGCAAACCGCACTTGAATATTTTGGGTTGTTGATGCTGTGGCACCCGAATTGTCCGTTACAGTCAGACGTACGATTTCTGTGCTGGCGGCAAGGTAAGTGTGGTTAATACGCTGACCCTGAGCATCGGTCGTGCCATTGCCATCAAAATCCCAACTGTATTGAGTGATGGTGCCATCTGGATCGAAAGAACCTGATGCATCGAAACTCACCTGCTGTCCCACCTGTGGATTTGTTGGACTAAAGCTAAAGTTCACTGTAGGCAATTGATTTGTAGGCACTGATCTTACCTGAATATTCTGAGCCGTAGAGGTCGTCGCTCCCAAGTTGTCTGTGACAGTCAAACGCACAGTAAACATACTGGCATTGAAGAAGGTGTGATTAACACGCTGACCCTGAGCATCGGTCGTGCCATTGCCATCAAAATCCCAACTGTATTGAGTGATGGTGCCATCTGGATCGAAAGAACCTGATGCATCGAAACTCACCTGCTCACCCACTTGAGGATTGGCTGGGGTAAACGTAAATGCAGGTGAAGGTCTTGTATTGGTAGGTGGTGGAGCAGATGGACCAACTTGGAAGGTGGTTAATGCTGTACTCCAACCGTTTGTGCCCAATTGATTTCTCACGCGACTTTGTAATTCGGATTCAAAAGTGTTGGCGTTGGTGAACTGGCTGCTTTGCAAGCCGTCCACGCCTGGATTAAGAGGCGTCAAGCTCAACAACAAATGCAAGCTTTCTGTTCCTGTTGGGCCGGTGACCGTGAAGCGATAGTTTCCATCTGGCAACACAAAGTTACCAACACTCAACAAGTTGTTGGGTGAGAATGCATTCGGAAATGCCTGTGCCACCCGGCCGCTGGCATCTACATTGTAGATATATGCATATGCTCTTGCATCCGTTGAATAATTGATGATCAATGAATCGCCAAGGTTGTATTGTGCTTTGTCTGTATTGATATTCCCTTGTGGCGAATTGCTTGGCGGTGGTGGTGTGTTGCCTTGTACTGTCACCGCGCGAGTGTTGTTGTTTTCATCGGATTCAATCACTTGGTTCAACGAATCAGCCACAACAGTGAAGGATTGACCGTTGCTTGCCAAGCTGGCACTGAGGGTCAATTGCACACCGGCACCAGCACCCAAGCCACCAAAGCTGCGAATGGTGTTGGTGTTTTGCAATGCTACGCGGAAAGGACCTGCAGCGGCACTGCCCTGGTTGCGAACAGTGACATTCAACTGCACGTTGTTGCCGATGTTTGGATTTTGGGGTGAGAACGTCAATGTTTCGACTACCAAGTCTGGGAAATTGGCTGGTGGCGGTGGTGGTGTTTGACCTGTGATTTGGAACTGAGTCGTGTTGTTGTTTTCGTTTGACTCAGTCACTTGGTTGGTAGAGTCCACAGTGACAGTGATATTTTCCTGAGCATTATTCAAGGTTCTGGAAAAATTCACCAAAGTGGAGCCACCTGCTGCAAGAAGAGACACATTTTGTTGGGTGGAGCCAGTCCCATCCTGCAAGCGCACCACAAAAGGCCCTGCGGTAGCATTACCACTATTTCGGACTGTAATCGCGTGTTGAATAAGGTCGCCAACATTAGGTGTTCTTGGTGTAAAGTCCGTGTTGAAAATAGTTAAATCAGGACGTTGAGTCGGCGGTGCGGTCAAGGACACTCTACCAGATCCAGTAGCAGTGGGAGAGCCAACAGAATTGGCTGTTGAACGCAACTGAGAACTAAGTTGTGGGCCACTCAAATTGGGATTCTGGGACAACAACAACGCGGCTGCACCAGCCACGTGAGGGGCGGCAGCTGAAGTGCCTTCAAATGCGCCTTGGGTGGTGGTGTTAACGTTGTCCGGGCCAGTGATGTCTGGTTTTGGTCGGCCATCGTTGGTGGGACCCTGAGAGCTGTAAGAAGCCACAGGGCCATTGGTCCAGTTTTCCTGACGAATGGCGGCCACACTGAGCACACCGCTCATGTCGGCTGGGGTCACGATACTGCTGGTTGCCACGGTGTGTTCGATATCGTGGAATAAGCTAAATAATGTCAATTCTTTTGGTGATGGGGCATTAAACGCCTGAATCTGCACCCGATAGGTGCCTGTGGCTGGTACAAAATAAGTCAAAGACTCTGTTGGCTCTTGCGAGCCATTTTGTGTTTTGTCGGATATAGCGACTTGGGTGCCTTGTGAATTAAACAACACCAAGTCGTAATCCTGTCCTGTGAAGGGCCAGTCTCTCCAGGTCAAAAACAACTGGACGGTGTTGCCAGCACTGGCTTGGATATCAATCGACTCATCGCTGCTGCTAAATTCATTCCAAGTGTTGTTGTTATTGTCTCTAAAAAGCCCTTTGAAGTGACGTTGTGCATAATTTCCAACAGAGTTCACCCAAAGGGTGCCTGCTGAAAGTGCAGGTTGGATGATGTCGGCAACAGAGCCTGTGCCATCATAATAACTGGTGTTGAACCAGCCAACGGAGTGGTTGACGACTTGGATGCCTTCGGCGATGACTTCGTTGATGGCATTTTCCAAATCGACTTCGTCTGAGATTTTCATCAAATAAAGCTGAGCGTTGGGAGCCACATCATGAACGATTTCAGCAACGGACGTGCCGTGGTTGGTGCCAAACTGCAAGCCTGTGCCGCTGAAATCGCGCGTGATCACATTGCCAGGCAATTCACCGCGAGACTGAGCAGTGGATAAACCGGAAAAGCCCAAATCAATCACGGCAATTTTGGTGCCTTGCCCCAAGTTGCCTGCATTCTGAAGCGCTTCTGCACCAATAAGGTTTACACCTTCAGATATGGCCAATGTTTGTGGCACCAAAGGCGGGCGGATATAGGCAATGTCAGGGATGAGTTGAGTTAACAATTCCAATAAAGGTAACAAGTTGGTTTGCACCTTGAGGCGCAAAAAAGTTTCTGATTGTGAAGTGATCACATTGGAGCCAAACACTTCAGCAACTGTTCCCGTAATGGCTGCTTGTTGTCTGGCAGAAGCCAAGCGGCGACTCCTGAACACCAAAGTAACCGTCACGGAATTACCATCAAATGGTACACCTAAAGCACGTGCAGTCTGAATGGATGAATTGCTGCGACTGTTGATACTATCAATAATTTTGATAATAGAGCTATCAATACGGGCTTTGCCGGCTTCTTTGCTGCGATTTTCTATGCCCGTGTCCGACTGTGCGACACCGGTGATATAAGCGGCAACTGCAAATAAAAACAAGAGCGTCAAGATTTTCTTTAACATGTCCACTCCTTACACTTGGGGCTGTGCCTGAAGCGGTGGACGCACATCCACCACGGCTGGATCCTGGGCCAAGGCAATCAAATCAGGAATAAGCACCTGTGCACGTAACACATTGGTGCCACTTTGTTCGATCACCAAACTAAATTGAACGGGTGCGGGCTGGCCTTCAGTCAATTCAATGACAACTCGAACTCGTAGGCCGCTGAGTGAAAAGCCACGGAGCATGGCTTCACTGTTCCAATTGGCTGCCTGAGTCAAGCGAAACAACGTTTCTTCCAAATTGACGCCTTCGGGCACCGCAGTTTTTCCGCTTGCCGAAGCAGCGGCCAATTCAAATGTTGATTCATTGCCCAAATTTAAACCAATGGCTGAAAGTTCTTCGTTGATTTGATTTGAAACCACAGTTGCATCCAAGGTTTCTCTCATTGCGACTATGGTTTCATATCCACCACTGCCATCCACTTTTGGGCGAATGGTAAGTGTAAATGCATTGGTATCAATCTCGGCGAAGAACAAGCCGTTGTCCAAAGCGAGTAAAGGAGTGGTTAAAAACTGACTTTCCAAAACAGGTTCGCATGCAGTGCAGCGTTCCTGTCCTTGGAAGTAAAAAATGTCGTTGTCTTGTTGCAAGCGCACCCACCAGTTTTCGGCCTGAGCGCGTTGGGTTAACAAGTTGACATCCGTCATAGCAAGCGCCATTGAATTAACACGATAGGTCTGGCCGCCTTCCAATGCGCCTTCTACACCAAATCCTGAGGTGTAACTGGCAAGAATCAATCCTCCTGTAACCATGGCAAATAAAAGTAACGTTCGCATGATTCAGCTCCTTTTAACCTTGAATAATTTAAGTTTTTAGTAAATCAAGCCCACAAAAAATGAAACAAAATTCCAATTCATCGAACTCATATACAAACGAACTGTCGCTTTGGTTTCATTGAGGGAAATCAAATTCAAAGAGGAAGTGAAAAAAATAACCTCAAGGATGGCTTTAAGCAGCGACCCTTGAGGTTATTTTGATTCAATGTTGATGAATGTTAAGCTTGCTCAAAAAATCCTTGAGCGGACAAGTAGTTCAAAATTTGCTGTGCAGCTTCATCTGGGCTGATGTTTGTGGTGTCGATCTGGATTTCTGGTTGTTCAGGTGCTTCATATGGATCATCAATGCCGGTGAACTCTTTAATCAGGCCAGCGCGTGCTTTGGCGTAAAGACCTTTTCGGTCACGTTGTTCACACACTTCGATGGGAGTGGCCACGTGGATTTCGATGAAGCCGCCATATTGTTCAATCATTTCGCGCACTTCACGGCGAGTGGTGGTGTAAGGTGCAATTGGTGCACATACGGCAATGCCACGGTTTTTGGTGATTTCGCTGGCGACATAGCCAATTCGTTTGATGTTAATATCTCGATGCTCTTTGGAAAAACCAAGTTCACTGGAAAGATTCTTGCGAACAATGTCGCCATCCAACAGCGTGACTGGGCGTCCACCAATCTCCATCAGTTTGGCGACCAGCACATTAGCGATGGTCGATTTGCCGGAACCAGACAACCCCGTGAAGAACACGGTCAACCCTTGTTGTGGACGAGGCGGGTAAGAACGGCGTAATTCTGTAACCACTTCAGGATAAGAGAACCAGCTTGGGATATCAGTTCCTTGCCGCAGTGCCTGGCGCAGCTCCGTGCCAGAAAGCGATAGAATGGTTGAATCTTCAGAAACAGTGGAGCGAGCCATATATTCATCTACTTCTTGGACATACACCATTTCTTCAAAGGTTAAGATTTTGATGCCCATTTCAGTTTCGTGTTCCTTGGCCAACGTTTGAGCATCGTAAGGGCCGTAGAAAGGGTTTCCATCTCCACCTTTGCCAGGGCCGGCATGGTCTCTGCCAATGATAAAGTGTGTGCAGCCATAGTTTTTGCGGATCAAGGCATGCCAAACCGCTTCGCGAGGGCCGCCCATGCGCATGGCCAAAGGCAATAAACTCAGTGTGGCAGTTTGCTCAGGATAATGATCGATTACAGCCTGATAGCAACGCACGCGGGAAAAATAGTCTACATCGCCTGGGCTGGTACGACCGACCACAGGGTGTAACAACAGGTTTGCACCTGTTTCGGCCACGGCTCGCTTGGTCAATTCAACATGGGCACGATGAAGTGGATTTCGTGTTTGAAACGCCACAATTTTTTCCCAACCTAATTCATCGAACTTTGCTTTCAATTCTTTGGGTGTGTGACGAGAGGGTTTAAATGTGTGGTGCGGTGGCAGTTCGATGCCTTTTAACGTGCCGCCCACATAAAAAGGATGGGTCTGATTCATCAATGAAAACACTGCGGGGTGAGTTTCATCTTTTGTGCCAAAGACCAACTCAGCTTCTTGAGTAAAATCAGGTTGCCAAACATCACTGACAGTCAGGATGGCGAGCACCATACCTTCGGGGTGACGTAGTGCAATTTGATCGCCTTCATTTAAAGATGAAGCAAACGTTTCATCAATATCAAGAGTGATGGGGATGGGCCACAAGGCACCACTTTGAAGCCGCATGTTTTGGCAAACAGATTCATAATCTGCTTTGCCCAGAAACCCATTCAAAGGAAAGAATGCGCCATTGAGCAGCAGTTCCAGATCCCAAAGCTGGCGATGGTTTAAATCCCATGAAACAAGGGTTGTTGATGTTTCTTTCAGTGATTGTGCCGTGGTTTTATCGACCAATAAATCAGTCCAAGCAGAAGTTGCAGGTACAATGTTCATAAGCAAAACATCCTTTAATACATTAAAAATATTCGTTTCAAAAGGCGGGAATTTATACCAAATTCTTAGTTCCTATTCAAGTTTGTTTCAGATGTTTGCTGGAAAAACTATTTCTCAGGTGCCGATTTATTATCAGTTGAAGTTGTGATTGTTGGCAAATGGCTGTTGTTTTGGGTCAAAGCTGGTAGGCCCAATGAAGTGAGTTTGGCATAAGCTGAGCCAACAACGCCAACAATAAGTGGATAGACGCCTGATGCTTTGGCTTGCTCAAGTTCTTCTTCGCTCAGAATTTTGACCGCTTGAATTTTCTTAACAGCCAAATAATAGATGGGTTCTTTTTCATTTCCATTGGTATCGGGCGGAATGATGGTGATGTGAGATTTGACATCCACGACTTCAGGTGTGGTGGTGTCATCTGTGTTTTTGGATTTAGGGGTTAACAACCCAGCACTGACCAATGATTGGCGTAATTGCCGTTTGCTGAGTTCGATGGCTTTTTCCACCCAATTATGAAAAGTTTGGGTTTCTTTAATAGGGCGCAACAAAGACAATTTCTCCCAGCCAATACTCACCAGTTCGTGTTGATTGATTTGCCCGCTGAGATAAAAATCTTCAACCACGCCAATTAAGGCATAGGCACGGCTTCGAGAAAAATCAAGTTCTTTTAGATATGCATTAAAACTGCTGTAATTCAGTGGTTGGTACAATTGCCTGTCTCGAATCTCTTTAAGAACCAAGCCCATTTCCAGGAAAGCGGTGTCTAACTTGGTGTTCAATTGAACAAGTTCTTGATGCAAACAGCGTGCTTTTTCCAAAAACTGAGGATGCCAACCCTGTTGCTGAACAGAGTGTTTTTTTTCAGGCACTTTGGAATCGAGTATCGAGTGCAATCCCTTGCTGATATTAATAGGTACTGTTGCCAAGATAAACCACCGTCCTAGGATTCAGTCATTGAATCTTAAGTGATATTTTCTGCATTGTCAAGACCTGTTAACTGAGTGTCTTGATCCAGGTTGCGAATGTTATCCGGCCATTCCAAATGAAGTTTAAGGCCGGATTGGCAAATTAAAGGCACATCCTCTATATCGATTGGAACCACACGCATCTTTTGTTCCAGGCTGCTTAAACGACAAATTTCAATCAATTCTCCCTGGCCGGACAAACGAACATGCTCATAACCAGCAGCTCGGATTTGGGCAAAAAATTCCAATGCCTGTTCTCGGGTTCTGCGATAAAGCCCCATTGAGGATTTAACATACGCTGTGGTTAGTGCTGCTTTTTCGGAAACACCTTTTGGTGTCAACAAATATTGCCAATGCCAACGGCTGATTTGTTTGACTTTGATCAACCCTTTGGCTGCCAATCGCTTAATATGCCAATTGATTGTGCCCACAGAAACGCCTATTTTTACAGCCAAATCAGCTTGTTTGGCTTCTGGCATTTCATGCAAAGCCTCAAGCAGTTCAAGCTCTTGATAATTTCCGCCAGTTTTTGATTTTGCCATAAATTGTTGTGTCCCAAAAAAGAATCGTGCTAGAGTTCATTCACTGAATTCTAGCACGATTTTACTAGCGCTGTCAAGCTTTGCTTGTTACAAATCTACGTGTTCCAAGAGATTTGTTTTTTGTGAATTTAACGTTATTTGCGCAAACCAAACCCAATGTTGCGATATCTCAGTACAAACAACATTGAGCCAAACACAGCAATGAGCAAGGCCATCCCGGCAGGTGTGTCGAATGGAATGGGTCGACCATCTGCACCTGGGGCTGTGTCAGGATCATCATCACGAGGATCATCGATAACGTTTGGCGAAATCCCCACAGAGGTCAAGATGGTGGTCACTTTATCTTCAATGGCACTTTGGAATTGAGAAAAGTTTTGCACCAAGACCACAAAGCCAGGGTCTGGGTTACCAATGTTTACAGTTTCGATCAATGTGCCAGGTTGAGGAAATACCAAATCCAATAAGAAGTTACGAAAGCTGGTATCTGTAATGGCCTGTCCGATACCTTCAGCATCAAGCTCATCAATACCAAGCGATTGAGCCCGATTTCTGGCATCCAGGGAACGTTGAATCCCAGTGGCAACAGATACGCCATCATTAGGAACCTGTGGCTGACCATCTGTGGCTACATTAAGAATCTGACGATTGGCACCCGCAAAATTAGGTGAGCCTGCAATCAAGTCTGTGACACGATCAATGCCCAACCACAATGGCGTACCGCCACCACCCTGGTCGATACTCTGAATCTGACTCACAATGCCATCAATGCTGGAAGCAGTGACCACGGTTGGTGCCACTTCGGTTCGGGCAGCTGAGTCACTGAACTGAACCACTGTGACTTCAACTGAACCGTTTTGTGGCACAATGGTTTGGTTGGAAAGTGTGTCAGCCAATGCGTTGCGGATGGTTTGAAAATCCTGTGCCGAAACAGTGGCTGAACCATCAATCAGAAATCCCAATTGCAATTCAACGCGGTTATCAAGCGTATTGCTTTGTGCGAAAGCGGTGTGGCTCAATCCGACGATCAAAGCCACCATCAAAATACTGTACAAGGTCTTTTTCATATCGCACCCCTTTCTCCTAATTAGGCCTTCAACTATTCAAGGTGATATGTATGCATCCTGAACTAAATTTCAACACTTAACATTTCAGTCACGGCTGATCAAATTTGTGTTGACCAGCCGTGCTTAAAAACCTCAATTATTTACGGACTGCACTAAAGTTGTCGCGGAAGCGCAAAACCACCAACAACAAACCCAAAGTAACAGTTAACAGCATGGCACCCATTGGGGTATCGAAAGGAACGGGACGACCACCAGGGCCAGGGGCTGTGTCAGGATCGTCATCACGACGATCGTCACCATCGTCATCACGGCCGTCATCGCCGCTAACGATACCTACAGAATCAAAAATAGCTGTGAATTTGTTTTCAACAATCTGTTGAAAGTTGGCTGTGGTAGAAGCAAACACCACAAAACCATTCTGACCAGCATTGAAATTACTGAAGTTGCTGACCTCTACACCAGGCTGAGGGAAGACCAAATCATTCAGTAAGAAATTGCGGAAGCCGCTGTCAGACGTGGCTTGGCCAAAACCTTCAGCATCGATTTCATCAATGCCATTGCTCACTGCACGGTTCACTGCTTCCGTGGAAAGCTGACGACCTTCGGCTTCATCAATACCGTCTACAGGCACACGAGGTTGACCATCAGTGGCAACGTTAATGATTTGTCGATCAGCAACGCTGAACTGGGAAGAACCGCGCATTAAATCACTAATTCGATCAATTCCCAACCACAGTGGCGTTCCGCCGCCACCTTGCGTCATGTTGCGCAAACGGTTGATCACATCATTTATAGAAGAAGTAGTAATCACAGTTGGGGAAACTTCCGTACGTGCTCTAGAATCACTGAATTGCACCACGGTGAGTTCCACTGAACCATTACGAGGGAAGATATTGCTGTCGGACAAAGCATCAGCCAAAGCCTCACGAACTGTCTGGAAATCGGAGGCGCTGATGCTGCCGGAGCCATCGATTAATAAACCGAGTTGTAGCGTGACGCGACCGGCGTCATCCACAATTTGCGCCAAGGCAGATACGCTGCTGACCAACAGCAAAGCCGCCAAGCAAAGCAAAGATAGCGCTTTTTTCATGTTGCACTCCTTGGAACACTAGTTTTTTGAAAGAACCAAATACTTAATTAGTAAGATCCTGCCTCAAGCTTAATGAGGTGATACAAAAACGTATGTGATTGTGGACACCTTCTAAATGCGTTTTTTTGTGACCTGTTGGACAATATTGGCGTTATGGGGATTACGTTGGAAAAGGTTTTGTCGAGTGAGTTACGTTAGCTGAGCGTATTCAGCATTACGTTAATATCGGTGGTGGGTTGGTTGCATTGAAAATTATTGCAAACATAAGCAGTGGCTTTTTGGTCGATGGCTTGGTGGTTTTCAGTCCAAGGAGCGATGAGGTTGAGTTGGGCTTGATTGTCTTTTGTACAACATAGAATGGCTTTGTTGGGCAGGAAAGTTTGCTGAATGGTCTGAATCATCTCATTCAAACGATCGTCACTTGGTTCATCAACCAAACAAATTTCATGTGCTGGGCCAAGCATAAAATCAACAGCTGAAAATAATTGGGTGAAAGCTGAAGGGGAGGCTTTCACTTGCTCAGAGAAAATACGAGCAATCTCTGATGCTTTAGACTCCAACTCCATTTCTCCTGTGAGTCGAGCAAGGCGCAACAGGTTCAACATGGCTACAGAATTTCCTGAAGGGATGGCCCCGTCATAAATTTCTTTTTGTCGTACAGGCAACTGTTCGCTGTCATTGCCAGTGAAGAAAAAACCTGAGCGCTCATGATCCCAAAACAGCTCAATCATGGTTTGGTTCAACTCAACGGCTTTTTGCAAATAGATTGGATTAAACGTGGTTTCATAAAGCTCTATCAAGCCCCAAACCAGGAAAGCATAATCGCTGAGATAAGCATCATTATCAGCTTCCCCATCACGATAACGATGAAGTAAGCGGCCTTTTGAACTGAGGTTGCTGAGGATGAATTGGACTGATTTTTCTGCTGCCTGGATATAACGCGTGTCAGAAAACACTTGCGCAGCTTTGGCAAATGCAGCAATCATCAAGCCGTTCCAGTCTGTCAAAATCTTGTCATCTTTGAGTGGATGGATACGTTCTTTGCGGATAACAAATAGTTTTTGTCGAATAATTTCGATCTTCTTCTGGAGTTCAGTAACTGAATCGTTCAAGGTTGTCGCGATATCTTCTAAAGGTTCTCTGAGGTGAAGAATGTTTGTTTCAGTTTTGTGACCACTCGCCTCTTCAAAGAAATTGCCTTCAGAGGAGGTATTGAAAACCTTCATGGCCAATTCAGCTTCATCAGCATCGAGAATTGATTTCAATTCATCTTCTGACCACACATAGAATTTGCCTTCTTCTCCTTCGCTGTCTGCATCTTCGGCTGAATAGAATCCACCTTCGGGTGAAGTCATATCACGTAACACATAGGTCAAAATTTCTTCGACAGTTTGGCGATACGTATCTTTGCCAGTGACTTGAAATGCTTCGGTATAAGCAATGCTTAATAAAGCCTGGTCATAGAGCATTTTTTCAAAATGAGGCAACAGCCATTGTGCATCCGTAGAATAGCGATGAAATCCAAAGCCAACATGATCATAAACCCCACCAAGCCTCATATGATCTAAAGTCAGCTCAACCATGTTGAGCGCTTGAGTGTCCCCCGTGCGCTTCCAATGACGCAATAAAAATGTGAGTTGATGAGGTGTTGGGAATTTTGGTCGAGTTCCAAAGCCGCCATAAGCAGCATCAAATCGAGCAGTCAATTGTTTATATGCTTGCTCTAAAACAGATTCATCCAATATTTCTGTTCCAGAATCCTGAATCGTTTTTTCCAGTGCCCAAATGGTTTGTTCTGCAGATTTGACGATTTCTTCAGGGCTTTGTTCCCAGATGGCTTTTACTCTTGGAATGAAATCAATCATCCCAATGCGATTGGCCTGACTTTGTTTTGGAATGAATGTGCCTGCAAAGAAAGGTTCTTTATCCGGCGTCATCAAAACGGTCAAAGGCCAGCCGCCACTACCGGTGGTCAGTTGACATACCGTCATGTAAACGCCATCGACATCAGGCCGTTCTTCACGATCCACCTTGATGTTGATAAATGCTTCGTTCATCAATTCAGCAACGCCGGTGTCCTCAAACGAATCATGTGCCATCACATGACACCAATGACAGGTGGCGTAACCAATGGAAAGAAACACAGGTTTGTTTTCGCGTTTGGCTGTTTCAAATGCTTCATCACCCCAGGGATACCAATCCACAGGGTTGTAAGCGTGTTGTAATAAGTACGGACTTTTTTCGTGAATCAGTCGATTGGGTTGTTGCGTCTCTTCAGGACTGGACATGGTTAAAGTACATCATCCAGCGTGCTGAGGACGTGATCCACTTCATCTTTGCTGATAATGAATGGTGGTAAGAACCTCATGGATGTTGGTGTTGCGCCTAAACCCAATACGCCATTTTCTTGAAGCGCGTTCAACACTGGCCCCACTTTGTCTTTCAATTGCACAGCCAACATCAGGCCCATGCCACGCACTTCTTTGATCTTATCTGGGTTGAGGTCGGCCAGAGCCAACAGACCTTCTTTGAAGTATTCGCCCACTTCGGTCACATGATCAAGCAGCTTTTCAGACTCAATAATCTCAATCACAGTCAGTCCTGCACGGCAGGCAAGTGGATTGCCGCCAAATGTGCTACCATGCTGGCCTTTATCAAACTCAAATTCATCTTTGAAGACCGTCGCACCGATGGGCACGCCTGCGCCAAGTGCTTTGGCCAGACAGAGTGCATCGGGAATCACGCCATCATGTTCACAGGCAAACCATTTACCTGTGCGCCCCATCCCGCTTTGCACTTCATCGAGGATGAGCAATGCGCCCATTTTATCACAGATTTCTCGGGCTTTTCCCAAATAGCCTTCGGGTGCGGGATAGATACCGCCTTCGCCTTGAATGGGCTCGAGCAACACAGCAGCGGTTTCTTTCGTCACTTCATTTTGAAGGGCATGAACATCGCCAAACGGCACGTGGCTGTATCCAGGGACCAATGGGAAGAAGGGTTCACGATAAGTTTTCTTCCAGGTGGCTCCCAGTGTCCCCATCGTGCGACCATGAAAGCCTCGAATGGCGGCGACTACACCAGTGCGGCCTGTTTTTAGCTTGGCCATTTTCAAGGCAGCCTCAATGGATTCTGTGCCGGAGTTGCTGACAAACACACGGTTCATGCCTTCCGGTGCAATTTGAGCAAGCTTTTTCATGAAAGCAGAACGGACATCATTGTGATAATAACCGGCCGCAACCGTCATCAATGTACTGGCCTGGTCGGCAATGGCTTTGGTGAGTGCAGGATGAGCATGGCCCAACGCCGCCACACCGATGCCAGTGCCACAGTCGATATATTCCTTGCCATCAGCATCCCACATACGCACGCCTTCTCCCCGGACAAACGTAATTGGTTTAGGTGCATAAGCACCACTGGCATGTTTGGTTTCCATCGCCACCCAGTCCGCAGCAGCTTGCGTATCTGTCATCACAATCTCACTTTCAGCATTTGATTAAGTTTTGTGAAACGTATTTTACTGGTTTTAGGTTTTGGTTGCAGGGAATTTTTAGAAATAATTTAATAAATTGATTAAAGGCTTCTAAATCCTCCAGCCTCCTTTACATAAAGGAGGCTACGATTGGCCTGCGGATGTACGTTTTAAATTCGATACGTTTTTCTTTTCGTGAGAGTTTATTGATAGTTGTAGCGATTGGGGTTTTGAGATAGAGGAGAATCTTCTGGAACAAATGCACCGAGTCGTTTTGCAACAGCGGTGGCAGCATTGATGCCTGTATGCAGTGCACCTTCCACCCAACCGCCCGACCACGACACGCTGTCACCAGCCAGATACACGCCTCGATCATCTGGAGACAATGCGCTTAGAAATTGATAATACAACTCGCTGGTGTCATTTTCCTGTCCAGGAAGATGTAGTTTGAATGCGCCGTAGTAATAAGGTTCTGCCTCCCAATCAATCTGAATAATTTCATCATTGAGCGGAATCAAATGTTGGCCCAATTCTGGCAGGATGCGATTGATGCTTTCTCGGATGATGTAAAATCGTTCTTCAGGACTGAGGCCAATCAGCTTGATCGAATCATCTCCCCAGGTGTAACTCATGCACACCACGCCATTTTCAGTTTGCGGATAATCGAGCAAGTACACGCCTCGCGGCAGTTCGTCTGTCTGGATGTTCAATGGCAGGTTCGTATTTTTCCAGAACTTTGTTTTTGTGCGAATGAACATTTTTGATGCGTTGATGTGGTGCAAATTGCGAACCGCCGTTTTCTGATTCGTTGAGAGCAAATCCGCGCGATCTTTGGGTGGAATAGTCAACCCCATCATCTGCATCGAGCGTGTGGTGGTTGCCACGATGATGGCGGGATATTGTGCTCGCACTTCCTGTTGCGTTTCAGGATCGATATAACGCAACGTTGGGTTGCCATCACGACAAGAAATCCAACTGATAGGCGTGTTGAGTTTTACCGCATCAATGTCTTTCAGTGATAAATCACCCATCGGTGTTTTGACTTGATGTTCATAAAGCCGATCTGTCAATGTTTCGACACCCTCACTGATGAGTTTTTGTTGTTCTTCCCATTCGTGGATGATGACGCGAAGAATCTCTAAAAAACCAATGTGATACAAAGGCCCAAATCCACCTGTGCCGATGCCGAGTGCGCCGAATCGGTCCAGGTCTTCATCAAACCAAGCAGCCGATTCACTGCGGATCACTTCATAAAAACTTCTACCTTTATAGTGTTCGATGTAATGTTGCCATGTTCTAGAAACGGCTTCAAAATCACCTTCACGCCAGGGGCGATGGATTTTTTCAGCCAATGGTTTTACAAAGTGTCGCCAGTTTTCATCGACCACAGAAAATGCATCGGGCACAGACTCATTGGCTTTCCACCAATATGAATCGTTTTGGTAATAGAGTAAGGTGTCCACTAGGCCAGGATCGGGAAACAACGCATTGTAATCGAGTCCGAAGAGTTCCGCATAGTGAAAAAATACACGGCTGGATTCTGGAATTCGCATTGCGCCCAGTTCAGCAAAAGCAGAAACAGGTTTTCCATCTTTATCATGGAAATGTTTGCTGTAAAGACGACCACCGATTCGATTTGATGCTTCGAAGACGACAGGTTTTAGACCAATTTTGAGCAACTCATACGCTGCCACCAATCCCGCCGCACCTGCACCGATGACGGCCACTTCTGATCCCCATTTTTGTTTGGGCAACGTGGCAATATCATCCTGCAAAAAAGCCAAATAATCGTACAATGTGTCCACATTGGGCCAGGGGCTGAATGCGACATCATCTTGCTTCATCGAGGGCAACATGCTCATAACGGGCGCATCTTAAGTGATGGGATCATGATCTTCAATTGAAACAAGCAAGAAGTTTTTATTCTCACTCACATCCGAAAAGAAAATGAGTTAAATATAGAACCAACATTTGTAGACTTATCGTAACCCCCTTGAGATCAAGGAGGTTGGGGGATTGAAGCCCTTAACTATTTAAAAAGTCTTTAAAAATAAAAAGCGCCTTGAGAAAATAACCCAAGGCGCTTCTAAAATTGAAAGTTAATTAACCTTTAGCAGCCTGATAACGAGAGGTGACTGCATCCCAATTGATAGTGTTCCACCAGGCTTTGACGTAGTCGGGGCGTACGTTTTGATATTTCAGGTAATAAGCGTGTTCCCACACATCCACGCCCAAGATGGGGGTGCGACCGTGCATCAGTGGGTTGTCCTGGTTGGCGCTGCCTTCGATGCCCAGGTTGCCATTGCCATCGACGGTGAGCCAGCCCCAGCCGCTGCCGAACTGACCGACGGCTGCTGCACTGAGTTTTCCCTGTAAATCACCAAAACCGCCGAAGGTGGAATTGATAGCATCGGCCAAGTCACCAGAAGGTTCGCCGCCACCGTTAGGGCTCATGATTTCCCAAAACAGGGAATGGTTGGCGTGACCGCCCCCATGATTGCGAACTGCGCCGCGAATGTCTTCGGGTACGTTGTTGATATCGGTCAATAATTTTTCCAGGCTCCAGTCGCCTAAATCAGGATGTTTTTCGATGGCTGCGTTCAGGTTGTTCACATACACGGCATGGTGTTTGTCGTGGTGAATTTCCATCGTGCGAGCGTCAATGTGAGGTTCAAGTGCGCCAAAATCATAGGGTAAATCAGGCAAGTTAAAGGCCATTTTGTGTCTCCTTACTTAATAAAGTATTTACTTTCTAAAGTGTATCATCCAACTTCATGCTTTGCAACCGAGTTTAAGCGATATTGAGTAGCATCAGCAACACAGAAATCGTAACAACTGACAAAGCTGTTGATAGCAAAATCGACGTGGCAACCGGCGCAATGCAAGCATTGTAACGTTGCGCAAACAAATAAACATTAACTCCAACTGGGAGGGCGGCGACCAATACCGCCACCGATGTCCACAATGGATCAACTTGAAACACAAAGGTTGCCAGCAGGTAAACCAATATGGGATGGATCAACAGCTTGAGTCCTACCAACGTCAATGTTTCTGGCAGATGACCGGCAAGGCGATACAAGCTCAACGAAGCACCCAAGGAAAAAACTGCTCCAGGTACACCTGCAGCGCCTAAAGTTCCAATAATTTGATCAATAGGATCGGGAATCGTCCATTTCATCAAATTGAACAGCAGTCCCAACATCAATCCTCCCACAATAGGGTTTTTGGCCAGCCCTAGAAACGTTGCCTGCAAAAGACTTCCAATGGATTGGCCCCTGCCTCTGTTAAATTCACCAATAGCTGAAACGGTTAAAAACATCAGTGCGCTATGGAATGCCAGGAGCATAAACATTGGCACGGTGCCTTCCTCTCCAAAAGTAAGTAATACCAAAGGGATACCCAATAAAACCAAGTTTGAGTAGGCTGCGCCCAATCCAAAAACGCCTTGTTCTCCCAAGTGTTGTGAAAAAGCAGTTCGACCTGTGATCATCCCGAACCCATAAACGGCAAAGGCACCAATATAGTATGAGGCCAAATAACCCCACTCAATTTGATCTGGCAATTCAACGGTTGCCATGGTGCGAAACAACATCACAGGGATAGCGATGTTGAACACAAATTTGCTGACGCCTTCGATATCGGATGCTTTGAAAAATTTGGATCGCCCTGCCACGTAACCAATCAGCACAATACCGAACACGGGCAAGATGATTTCAATGATGGCCATAAATTAAAACGGCAACGGTTCGCCTTCGTTTTTGGTGAGTTCGTCGTAGATGTCTTGAAGTTTTTGTGTGATTGACCCAGTTGAACCTGATCCAATTTTTCGTCCATCTACTTCCAGTACAGGGGTGAGTTCACCCATCGTGCCCGTGACGAACATTTCGTCGGCGGTGTAAACCTCAGTTAAAGAAATATTACGTTCAATAATGCCATGATCATTGCCTTTGCATATCTCGATTACTTTGGCGCGGGTGATGCCTGGCAGGCAACTGTCTGCGTGAGGGGTCAGCACACCGCCATTCTTGATGATGAAAATATTGGTGGCATTGGTTTCGGAGACAAATCCGTTGAGATCAAGCATCACGGCATCATCCATGCCAGCGACGTTGGCTTCGATCTTAGCCAGGATGTTGTTGATCAAATTGTTGTGATGGATTTTTGAATCCACACATTGCGGACTATTTCGTCGAATTGAAGCCGTGATGAGTCGAATCCCAGAAGCTTCATACACAGGTTTTTTCCATTCAGCCAGCACGATCAAACAAGCCCCGTATTGATTGAACTTTGGGTCCATGCCAGATGAAGTTTTCTTGCCACGTGTCAGTGTGAGGCGAATGTGAGATTCATCTTTCATGCCATTGGCTTTAAGGGTTTCAAAGATAGCATCTTTTACCTCTTGTCGACTGGGCACATTCACAAATGCCATTGCGTGTGCGGATGCGAACAGGCGATCCAGATGAGCATCCAACTGGAAAATCTTGCCATTGTAAATGCGAAGCCCTTCCCAAACTGCATCACCGCCTTGAACGGAACTGTCGAACACAGACACTTTGGCGTCTTCTCGTAGCAACAACTCGCCGCCAACGTGAACAAAAATATTTTCATTGCGCGGATCGGGGAGTTGAACATTCATTAAACGCTCCTTGGCTCAAGACTTACCATCGGCCATGATGGCGTACTCAAGCAACTTTTCATAATGAGGTTTGCATTCTTCCAACAACGGCTTCAGGTGATCAGGCAATGAGACAATTTTTCCCTGATAAGGTGCAAACCCTGTGGATTGATGCGCGTTATGATACCAGTGTTTGGCCCAGATCCCATCTTCAGGTTTAGGGCCAATCGGCCATGAAAGCATGGCTTCGTCGAATGGGATTCCAATCTGTTGACACAATTCTTTCAATACTACCGGTGGATTAAGTAACAGTTGTTTGGAATCCAGCACGGGAGGTTGTTGGCCTGTTTTTATGAAGGTGTCTAACAACTCAGATTGAACTTGAAACCCTGTGTCCCTAAGGGTTGGATTAGGGATTTTTTTCGATAACGAAAAAATGACTTTCCCTGGATCACGGGTCAGTAAAATATTTTTTGTCTGTGAGAGAAAACCCCAGTCTAGTTCGACCAGATGATGCGCCATGTTTTTGAAAAACACAATTGGTTTTTCATGGTCTCCAAGAATGACTTCTTGAACCACACGTTCACCATCACAATCCATGTGGGCCATCACTTCATCATCGCCAGGATGGTGTACACCTGTGACTTCTAAATAATGGCCATATAAAGGCTCATCGATGGCAAGCGTGTCTTGCCGTTGAGCGAATGAATACATGGTGGCTGTGGATACATTTCTTGGGCCGGACCACATGTTGATACGCAGGGTCATAATTTTTCTCCACAGTATTTGCAGTAAACGGCATCAATATCGTGGCTTTCAGCCGAGCAGTGAGGACAGGCTTGAGTGGAAATGCCGTCACGAAAGGCATTGCTCATTTCGACAGTGACAATCCCTGTGGGAACAGCAATGATGCCGTAGCCGAGAATCATGATCAACGAGGCCACCATCTGACCCAAGGGTGTTTGTGGGGTGATGTCGCCAAAGCCGACCGTGGTCAGTGTGACGATGGCCCAGTACATGCTGCGAGGGATACTGGTAAAGCCGTTGGTTTCCCCTTCAATTAAAAACATCATCGAGCCAAAAATCACGACCACCAGCAGGACAGAAAATAGAAACACGAAAATCTTGCGACGGCTGGCAAAAAGGGCACGGCGTAGCACATGAGCTTCTCCCAAGAATTTGGTGAGCTTGAGGACGCGAAATATTCGCAACATGCGTAACACACGGATGACCAGCAGGAATTGGCTGCCAGGAATAAACAAACTTAAGTAAGTAGGGATGATGGCCAGTAAATCAATCACGCCAAAAAAACTGATTGCATATCGAATCGGCTTTTTGACACTCATTAGCCGCACCAGATATTCAAGAGTAAACAAAATCGTAAACACCCATTCGACAATATAAAGTTGATCTCCAATAGATTGCTGAATGGTTTTTACGCTGTCCAATGTCACTACAACCACACTGAGGACGATGCCGACAATCAGGACAACATCAAACAACTTTCCTGCCGGTGTGTCGGCTTCAAAAATAATTTCGTGAAGTGTGTCTTTCCATGACTTTTGATTCATACCAAGAAATGTACCCAGAAGTTTGGGCAAAGTGCAATTTGTTCAGCGTTAAGGAATTTATTTAGAGATGGGAAGGTTTTTTAACAATTCGGGCAATTGTCCAATGTGTTCCACTTCCAGATAACCTTGGGTCCACAAGTCTTTTTCTGGAACTTCTTCATGCGCCCAAGTCGTTTCGTAGGGGACGTGAACGGCCTGTGCGCCACATTGTAAGACGGGGAGAATATCTGATTTAAGTGAATTGCCCACCATGATGAAGTTGTCTACTGCAATATCATATTTTTTGAATACGGATTGGTAAGATTCTGGTGTTTTGGCGCTGACCACTTCGACGTGTTGAAAATAATCACCCAGGCCAGATCGTGCGATCTTCGTTTCCTGATCCAATAGATCACCTTTGGTGATAACCATAAGCCTGTGAGAATCAGATAATCCTTTCAAAGTGTCTTGCACATGATCCAAAACTTCAATGGGCGCATCAATCATATCGCGAGCAAAATCGACAATTTCCTGGATTTCGCTGCCGACAATACGGCCTTCGGTCAACTCAATGGCAGTTTCAATCATGGATAGGGTAAAGCCTTTGACACCGTAGCCGAAATGGGTCAAGTTTTTGATTTCGGTTTCGTACAAGCGTTGATCAATCCACTGCTCGTCGTGATAACCAAGCAGCAGTTGCTTGAATTTTTGCTGTGTTTCCAAAAATAAATTTTCGTTGTGCCACAGCGTATCATCGGCGTCGAATCCAATGATGTTGATCATTAAATCAACCCTCTTTTTAATCTACTTCTTTGAAAAATATTGTGCATAAAACTCCGGCCAGGCTGACTCTGGCGCCTTGTGGTTCCTTTCATTTTCTGCATCCACGACCATGTAAATCAACTGGCTTTTGGTAAACCGCTTTGCGACCAAACAATCTACTTTTCCATGAATATATCCGGCGTACCACATCGGCCATTCAGGATCTTCACCATCGGTTTCGAGGAAGGCTTGGTGATGGGCTTGCCCTGTCTCGCTGAAAAGCACCTTCAGCTTTTCCTCAACGTTAATCTGGTTCATGATGAACTCCTTTAACTTCAGTCTATATCGTATTTTTCATGAATACAACGAAAGGATGATCAAACGCCGGCACCAGCCTGATGGATATTTGTCATGTTTACCAAGCCCATGATCACTATAATGAAGGATATTTGACCCATGAAATTTTCATTAATAACGAACGAATCGTGATAAAGGAGCAAATATGGATGGTCTTTTAGGATGGCTATTGGTTGGTGCAGCCGCAGTGTTATCTGTGGTGCTTGTCATTGTGTTGTTACCCGATGGCGGTAATGGCACCACGCTGGAGCCAGTGACTGCAACTGCAGGTGGGAGTTCAACGACAACATCAAGCAGCTCATCCACATCAACAACCACTTCCACACCGGAACCTACAATCGACAACACATCATCAAATGAAGACGGTGTGGCTCTAATGATCAATAACGAACCTGTTTTGTTGTCCACATTTGAAGGCGCTTACCAAAGTCTGATTGAAAATTACGTTCGTTTTTATCAACAGTTCGGTCAGAACTTCAGTCAGCAGTTAGAAGGGCCCGAAGGCGCGTATTACGAGCTGGAATTGCGCGCCCAATTGGTGGATCAATTTGTACGTGAAATTTTAGTGGAGCAGGAAATTGAACGCCGTGATATCCAAGTGCCCGCCGACTTGCTGGAAGTGTTTTACCAGCAGCGTCTCAACGGTATTTTGGCCGAAAATGGTTTAACTGAAGAAGAGTTAGATGGCGTGTTGCAACAGCAAAACAGCTCTTTGGAACAGTTTAAGGAGGAATTGCGTAATCAAGTTTCCAGCGAAATCAAAGAAACGCAACTGATCGAAGCAATTTCAGGCAATATTGAAATTGCGGATGCCTCCTTGCTGGCCTATGCTGAACAGGAAAAATTCCTGTATTTCGAAACCCTGGCTCCGATTGAGGAACCCAGTGAAGAAGAGCTTTTAAGTTATTACAACGAACATGGTGATGATTTTAAACAAGTTCGTGCCAGCCATATATTGATTCGCGTTGAAGAGGGTGCTTCTGAAGCTGACATTCAAGCTGCCAAAGAACTTGCGGAGGAACTTAAAGTTCGTGCAGACAATGGTGACGATTTTGCTGGCTTAGCTAAAGAATTTTCCCAAGACACAGGCACTGGTGCGATTGGTGGTGACCTTGGTTTTTTCAGCCCTGGTCAAATGGTCAGACCATTTGAAGAAGCTGCGTTCAACATGCCAATTGATCAGGTGAGTGAACCAATTCACACTCAATTTGGCTTTCATTTGATCTTGGTTCAGGAAACCCGCGTTCGCCCCTACGAAGAAGTTGAAGGCGATGTGCATTTTCAAGTGTTTCAAGCCAATCAGGGTCATGAGTTTTCAAAATTCATTACCGATGTAAGGTTAGGTGATCCAGAATCTTTAGCAATGCTCAAAGCAGCTGTTGAAGAAGATTACGTCACTTATCAGCGTACCGAACTTTTTGAGATTTGGTTAGAAGTGATGCTTGATGCAGCTGAGATTGAAATCAACATGCCGCTGGTTAACGCCATCCGCCTTAGCTCTAGTGACACACAACAAGCCATTGAATCGCTGGAAGCCATGATTGCAGCAGGCACTATCACAGACCCTAATTTTGGGTTTTACCTTTGCCAGGTCTATCAGCGTCGTTATGACGAAGCGTTTGCCCGAATAGAGTCTTTGGAGGCAGACGTATCGCTTAGTGCAAATGAGCAGAATGAACTGGACAATTTAAAGTCGTTTATCAATCTTTACGAAATTCAGGCAGGAACCTGTTAAAAATGGAAGTGGCGCTCCGTTTCCGGAGCGCCATCAATCTCAAGGAAGGTTTCTATCAAGGAGGTGTATCTATTTCGGAGGTTAGTCTCTCAATGTTATCTCTACTTTACCGTCAGCCAGCGTTGGCAACATCGGAAAAATGATGGGGATGGGCTGAGACAAATGGTGTGTTGTAAAATGCTCAACTACGTCATATGACGTAAATTTGTTAATGGATTAAGCATATCACAGACATCGACAACACTGCAGAAGCGTTTATAATGAGCCAAGAGATGAAGAAGGTGACATTTTATACCAAGCCAGATTGCGGCTTATGTGAGAGGGCAGAGACCGTGCTTCGACACGTATCAAAAGACATTCCATTTGAATGGAACACAGTGGACATCACCCAGGACGAAGAAGCTTTTAAAAAATATGTGGTTGATATTCCTGTGGTATTGATTGATGGATTCGAGCACGCACGTCATGTTGTCAATGAAAAAACATTTCGCAAAGCACTGAAATTATAATGCGCAAAATCGATCGCTATATTTTTAAAGAAATGATTCCCCCGTTTTTTCTAGGGTTGGCATTGTTGAGCTTATACATTTTGCTCAACTTGATGGTGATTCTGGCTGATCTTTCTTTTGATCGTGATATTTCCTGGGAAAATATGTTCCGTGCGCTCTTTTATCGTTTGCCAGAGTTGGTGGTGGTGTCGCTGCCCATTTCCATGTTGTTCACGGTGTTTTTGGCATTTGGCCGATTAAAGCATGATCGGGAATTGATTGCTTTGCAGGCCAGTGGTGTGTCGTTAAAACGCATTGTTGTGCCTGTGATTGTCTTTAGCATATTGGTGAGTTTTGGCACCTTGACTTTAAACGAATACGTGGTGCCTTGGTCTTCACAGCAATACAATCGCCTGTTTCGCGAACTGATAAGCAGTGGGATTGCGCTTCAGATTCAAGATGACACGGTGTTCAAAGACCCAAACAGCGGACGTCATTTCTATGTGGAGCGTTTCGATCGGCAAACCAAAGAGATGCAAAATGTAATTGTGTATGATCCTTATGCACAAACGTATTTTCCACAGATCAACACAGAATTTCCACTGGTCATTACCGCGACAAAAGCCAAATGGGATGGCGTGGTGTGGCGGTTGGAAAATGGGTTGACCCATGTGTTTGATGGTGATGGCAACCTTACCGATAAAATTGGATTTGAAGTTTTGGAAATCAATGTCGGTGATACCATTGCCAATGTGTTTGTTGATCAACGGACACCAAAAGAAATGAATTTAATACAACTTGGTGAGCGTATCAGTAAATTTCAGGCAGCGGGCCAGTCTGTGTCGAACTTAATTGTGGAATTTCAAATGAAACTTGTGATTCCAATCGCTGCGCTGATGTATGCCTTGTTCGCTGCGCCAGTCAGTTTGGGATTTGGTTTTAAAGGCAGAGCTGCTGGCATCATTATCAGTATTTTGCTCACAGGAACGTTCCAGGGAGCGATGTTTTATGCTCAATCCATGGCAAGGCGAGAGTTTCTTCCACCCGATTGGGGGCCCTGGTTGCCAAATATTTTCTTTGGATTGTTGGGCATCATCCTCATTCTGAATGTGGACAAGCTGAGCCGTCTGGAACTGGGACGTTGGTTTCAAAAGTCATCTGCCATCCTCATTTTCTTAGGAATGGGTGTGACAGGCTTTGCACAAGAAGCCCCACTTCCCTTTGACCTGAAAGCAAAAGCGATTGAAACCTCACGGGCAGGTGATTTCCTGTTGGCTCAAGGAGATGTAGAAGTCCACTACGGTGAACAAACGATCACCACGCAAGAGCTTCGCATCATTCGTATTGATGAAGAAAACTGGCGCTTGGAGGCAAATAGAGACGTGTCCATTACGGATGCATCTTTTTCTGGCGTGGCCGAATTTCTCAACATTCTTTTAGAGCAAACAGAAGAAGGCATGCGCCCCAGCCAAATTGCAATGAGCAAATTCAACATCAAAACCACTGAGGATTTGGGTGGCCTGAGTTACAAAGCTGATCAAGGAATTTTAAAATTTACAACATCACTGGATACCGTAGAACTCAATGGCAATGCGGATGTTCAGGGTGAAGGGTTTCAGCTTCAAGCTGATTCACTCACTGTGATTCGACTCGAAGATGAACGTTGGGATGTTGAAGCCCAAGGAAGCGTTGAGTTTTCAGGTTCAGATCAAGAAGTGAGCAGTGAACAGCTTCAATTGACATTGAACATGGGCGAAGGTGAAACGCAATTGGAAGCGATTACGATCACGGGCTTTTCCGGTGAGGGCAACTTTATTAATGCCGTTGGTGAAGAACACGACATTCGTTATGAGGGCGAGAACGCAGAGTTTTTTTTTGAGCAGCAAACGCCTAAACGCCTCGAACTCAACAATGCCAGATTCACGACCTGTACGTGTGCAGGAACAATTGATCAGGCATCCTATTCCTTCAGTGGGCGCGAACTTATCTGGGAGCCGGATGAATGGATTTTAGGGCGTGATCTCACACTCAAAACAGCGGGTTTTCCTGTTTTCTGGCTGCCTTTATTTTGGGCCCCTTTGAAAGAACTGGAAGGCAGCGAGCTTTTTCCAAATATTGGACGCGATGTGCAACGTGGTTGGTTTGCACAGTGGCGCTTGCCAGTGTTTGTCGATCCACAAAACCGTGGTGTGTTTTTCCTTGATTATTACAACCGCCATATCGAATCAGGGATTGGTTTGGATTGGAATTATACATTTGATACGCAATCACAATCCGGCAAATTTGGCATTTACCACTTGGTAGGCCAGAATGAAGTGTTGGATTTGGACTGGAACCATCGTTGGCCTATTTCATCTTTAGCGAATCTTACCTGGGCGTTTACTCGAAAAGATGTATATCCTCCCACAGCTGCACCGTCGCGTTGGGCATATCAAATGAATTTGAATGGTGGTGCAGCGGGTTGGCAGTGGCGTATCAATACAGCCAGGGATGAAGTATCACAAGATGAAGAACCCGAAGAAGGTGAAGAAAAAAAACAGTTTCGCGTGCTGGAGCGCTTGCCAGAACTCAGCATTTCCAATGGCGGAAAAGTTTTCGATTTGCCACTTAGTTACAGTGGGCAACTGGGGTGGGGACACTTTCGTGAACAACGCGGCGAAGATGAATCTTTTACCGAACGGGATCGCCTCAACACCAGTGCGAGCCTGACACTGAATCAAGCCCAAGTTCAAAGTGCTTCTCTTCGTTTCGGGGCCAGTGCCAATGTGGGTTATGCGTTCTATGGCGAAGGCGCAGAACGCACGAATATGCGTTGGCAGGCCGATATGGGCTGGCAACCCTCCAGAATTTTTTCCAGTACGGTGCGTTATATGTATCAGGCAGTGCAGGGGAGCAGCCCGTTTGCCTTTGACGAGGTTCAAGTGGCTGATCGTCTGACAGGACAGGCTCAATTGTCTTTGCCTGTGATTCAAGCCAGTTTAAGTACTGGCTACGCGCTTCAAACTGGCATTCTTGATCCCATGACACTGTCTTTAAACGGCACTCTGGGAGAGCATAAACTTAGAGGTTCATTCCGTACTGCCACTAACAGTTTGCAACTGGAAGCCCTCCAACTTGAAGATGCATGGACAGCACCTTGGGGCAGCCTGTTATTGCAAAGTGGCTACTTGCCCAAGTCACAACGTTTTGATGATTTAATAGCCAAACTTTCTTTGGATACGATTCGGCTAGGCGCTCGCTTTAATCTCAATCAAATGCGACTACACCGTACCAATGCTCAATTTGATCTGCGCTTGGGGCGTTGGTCGCTTGATTTCAGTGGTGAATTTGACTGGTTCCAAAATCGATTCAGTGCATTGCAAGTGGGTATGGTGCATCATTTCTGCAATGACTGCTGGCAAGCAGGTCTTTATCTTTCCCAACAACGTATCTGGCTTGAAGTTCAGATCAATGCTTTCCCAGAAGCCTCACTCAATTACTCTCCAACAGACGGCGACCTTAGTTTTAATTAACCCTGGTTGAACTTTTCATTAGGATGGCGTATGATGAATTTGATACCCCTCCCTGGGAGGGGTAAGTGAAAGGTAAAATAATGAAACAAAAATTGAAAGTTAATGGTATGACGTGTGAAAATTGTGTCCGTCATGTGAGTAAAGCACTCGAAAGTGTGGCTGGCGTCAGCCAAGTCAATGTGTCATTAGATCAAGGGCAAGCCGATGTTGAGTTTGATGATGGCCAAGCAACCACAGAGCAACTCAAGCAAGCTGTTCAAGAAGCCGGTTACGACACCGAAGATGACCAAACCAAGCCCGGCAGTTCGCCGCTTCAGATTCACAGCAACGGCGGTGTTGGGCTGATGCAGATTCAGCCTGCTATTTCTACTGAGTCAAGTGGCAAAACCTGCGTCCTTCCTATTGATGGCATGACGTGTGCCTCCTGTGTGCGTGTGGTGGAAACAGCGCTTAACAGAGTGGAAGGCGTACAGCAAGTGGCGGTCAACCTTGCTTCTGAGAAAGCCACAGTCAGTTTTAATTCAGGTGTAAGTATGGAATCGCTCAAACAGGTCGTTCGTGAGATTGGTTATGATGTGCCCACCATTGACGAAACGCTTGATCCATTAGAACAAGATGAACAAAAACGACAAGCCAGTTATCGTAAACAACTTCAACAGGTCATCATTGGTGCTGTCTTCACCATTCCAATTTTTGTGTTGATGTATTGGAATGGATTAGGCCTCGATCGTTTTATCGAGATCCCCAGACAGACAAATTTTATTCTGCAATTATTGTTCGTTTTACCGATTCAATTCTGGGTGGGCGCCCGTTTTTATCGTGATCTGTGGGGAGCGGTTAAGCATCGAATTGCTGATATGAACACGCTGGTTGCCATTGGCACATCTGCTGCCATGGGGTATAGCCTGGTGGCAACATTCTTCCCCCAAGTGTTTGAATCGGGTGGATTCGATGTCCACGTTTATTATGAAACCTCTGCTGTCATCATTGTGTTAATTCTTTTAGGTCGTTTAATGGAATCTCGCGCCAAGCGCCAGACCTCAAATTCTATCAAAGTCATGATGGGATTGCAGCCCAAAACCGCCAGAGTGATGCGTGATGATGAAGAAACCGAGTTGCCCATTGCGGAATTGTTGGTAGGAGACTGTGTTGTGGTTCGCCCTGGTGAAAAAATTGCCGTTGATGGCGTGGTCAAAGAAGGCCATTCGTTTGTGGATGAATCCATGATTTCGGGTGAGCCGCTGCCTGTCGAAAAAACAGAGGGAAATGCCGTTACTGGTGGCACGCTTAATAAAACAGGATCATTTCAGTTTGAAGCGACCAAGGTTGGCAAGCAGACGGCGTTGTCCCAAATCATTCAATTGGTCGATCAAGCACAGGGCTCGAAGCCAAACATTGCTCGACTGGCGGATGTGATTGCCAGTTACTTTGTGCCGATTGTGTTGGGAATTGCCACGATTACATTTGGTATCTGGTTGGTATTTGGACCTGCGCCTTCGCTCACGTTCGCCATGCTCAATGCAATGGCTGTGTTGTTGATTGCCTGTCCTTGCGCATTGGGGCTGGCCACGCCGACGTCCATCATGGTGGGTATAGGCCGAGGCGCTTCAAATGGTGTGTTGATTCGAGATGCTCAAGCGCTTGAAATCGCACACAAACTGGACACTGTGGTTTTGGATAAAACGGGCACGATCACACAAGGAAAACCTCAAGTCACTGATGTGATTCAATTGAGTGACTTGTCTAAAGATGAATTGCTGACATTGGCAGCATCGGCAGAGCAAGGATCAGAACACCCTTTAGGTGAATCGATCATTGCAAAAGCCAACCAGCAGAATTTAAAACTTCAACCAACTTCATCCTTTAAAGCGATTCCAGGAAAAGGGATTGAAACGCAAGTTGGCCTTAATGGGAATACAAAATCAGTGGAGTTAGGCAATCTGTCTATGCTTGAAGCCAAGGGGATTGCCTCATCAACGTTCGATGAACAACTGAATACACTGGCGCAGCAAGGCAAAACGCCGATGATTGTGATCGTCGAGGGTGAGGCGGTTGGCATCATTGCGGTGTCGGACACGCTCAAAGCAGAATCTAAAGATGCAATCCAAGTGCTGCACCAGCAAGGTTTGGAAGTGGTGATGCTCACCGGTGACAACGAACGCACGGCCAAGGCAGTTGCCAGTGAAGTTGGTGTGGATCGCGTGATTGCCGATGTGTTGCCGCAAGACAAAGCCAGTGTGATTCAACAATTGCAATCCGAAGGCAAAACGGTGGCGATGGTGGGCGATGGCATCAATGATGCACCCGCACTGGCTCAGGCAGATGTGGGCATGGCCATTGGCACGGGCACTGATGTGGCGATGGAAGCGGCAGACATCACGCTCATGCGTGGTGATTTGAATGGTGTGGCAATGGCCATTGGACTCAGCAAAGCCACGATGCGCAACATCAAACAAAATCTATTTTGGGCCTTTGCTTACAACACCATTTTGATTCCGATTGCGGCAGGGGTGCTGTATCCATTCAACGGCACGATGTTGAGCCCCATCTTCGCAGCGGCTGCAATGGGGTTATCTGATCTCACCGTTGTGGGCAACGCGATGCGCTTGAAGTGGTTCAAAATTTAAATTGCTGAACCTGTTTTAGATCAATTGTCCAACTGATCTGGATCATCCAAATCTATGATTAAATCCTTTAACCTGAGTCCTTGACGTGTTTGATTCTCTCGCTGTACACTGCCCCCATACATTCTCTGTTGCAGGAGAACCACCAGATCGATGGTTGTGAAGGAGTTTGAATAATGCCGCTTTTTCCGCGATCTTCAATAGCCAAGAAAATTTTCAACGGTGTTACCGGTGCGATGTTGATAGGGTTTATCATCATTCATCTTGCGGGCAATTTATTTTTGCTGACAGGTAATCCCTACGATTTCAATAGTTATGCTTATAAATTACACTCATTTGGCCCATTGTTGTACGTGGCCGAAATTGCTTTGTTGCTGGTGTTTTTAGGCCACATTGTTTCTGCATTGGGTGTGTGGAATGACAAACGTAAAGCACGTCCTAGTCGCTACGCAGTTAAAGGCAACGCAGGAGGCCCCAGCCGAAAAACGTTTTCTTCAACCACAATGATTATTAGTGGTTTGTTGCTGTTGGCCTTTTTAATTGTGCATATAATTACATTTCGTTTTGGCCCTGGTATTGAACAAGGTTATGTGGCGACCCTGGATGGCGAGGAAGTTCGTGATCTGTATCGCTTGACCATTGAGTTTTTCCAAGTGCCATTGAATGTTGGCATTTACGTGGCGGTAATGATTTTTCTAGGCTTTCATTTACGTCATGGATTTTGGAGTATCTTCCAATCATTGGGAGGTTATCACCCACGTTATACAAATTTGATTCATTCTTTTGGCATCTTATTTGCCTTGGTCATGGCTGTAGGTTTTATCGCTATTCCGGTTTGGATCTACTTCAACGTTGATGCAACCGCCACCGCGTTAGGAGGGTTGTTATGAGTACTGCTGAATCTCAAGCCACATCTGCAAAGCTGGATTCAAAAGCACCCAGTGGTCCGTTGGAAGATCGTTGGCAGAAATACAAAGACCATGTCAGTTTGGTCAATCCGAATAACAAACGTAAACATACGATTCTTGTTGTTGGCACAGGTTTGGCCGGTGCATCTGCCGCCGCATCCTTGGCCGAATTGGGTTACAACGTCAAGAGTTTTTGTATTCAGGACTCACCTCGGCGTGCGCACAGTATTGCAGCGCAGGGCGGCATCAATGCAGCAAAGAATTACCAGAACGATGGCGACAGTGTGTGGCGTCTTTTTTATGACACGATCAAAGGCGGTGACTATCGCTCTCGCGAAAGCAACGTGCATCGACTGGCCGAACTGAGTGTTAACATCATCGATCAGTGTGTGGCACAAGGCGTGCCGTTCGCTCGCGAATACGGTGGCATGTTAGACAACCGCTCTTTTGGTGGTGCGCAGGTCAAACGAACTTTCTATGCGCGAGGTCAAACAGGCCAACAATTGTTGCTCGGCGCTTACAGCGCGTTGATGCGTCAAGTGGACGCAGGACGTGTGGAGCTTTATGCCCGACGTGAAATGCTCGATCTGGTCACAGTCAAAGGCAAAGCGCGAGGCATTGTTTGTCGCAATCTGATCACAGGTGAGTTGGAAACTTATTCAGGAGATGCTGTCCTGCTCACCACAGGTGGGTATGGCAATGTGTATTTTCTCTCCACCAACGCGAAAAATGCTAATGTGACCGCCGCTTGGCGTTGTCACAAACGTGGTGCGATGTTTGCGAATCCTTGCTATACGCAGATTCATCCGACGTGTATTCCAGTGTCTGGAGACTATCAATCGAAACTGACATTGATGAGTGAAAGCCTACGTAACGATGGACGGGTGTGGGTGCCAAAACAGCAAGGTGATACACGCTCTCCACAACAAATTCCTGAAGAAGAGCGCGATTATTATTTGGAGCGAAAATATCCAAGTTTTGGCAATTTGGTGCCGCGAGATGTGGCATCCAGAAATGCCAAGGAAGTGTGTGATGATGGTCAAGGTGTAGGCGAAACTGGCTTGGCTGTCTATCTCGATTTTGCCCAGCGTGCGCAGGAATACGGCGTTGATTATATCAAAGACAAGTACGGCAATTTGTTCGATATGTACGACCGTATCACGGGTGAGAATCCTTACGAAACGCCGATGCGTATCTATCCTGCTGTCCACTATACGATGGGTGGACTTTGGGTCGATTACGAATTGATGAGCAATATTCCAGGTTTGTTTGTGCTGGGTGAAGCCAATTTTTCCGACCATGGTGCAAACCGCCTTGGGGCCAGTGCTTTGATGCAAGGGTTGGCTGATGGTTACTTTGTGATCCCTTACACTTTGGGCAGTTACATTGCCAATAACACCTTTGATGATGTGTCTGAAGACGATGCCAGCTTTGGCGAAGTGCGTAACGAAGCTGAAACACAATTGCAAAAATTGCTTGATATCCAAGGTGACAAAACAGTGACGGAATATCACCGTGAACTTGGATTGCTGGCTTGGGACCACATTGGCATGTCGCGCAATGCGAGTGGGCTTCGAGAAGTGCAAGGCAAGATTAAAGCGCTTGAAGAGGAGTTTTGGCAGAACGTCAAAATTCCTGGTTCGCCCAACATGTTCAACAAGAATTTGGAAATGGCTGCAAGGATGGCCGATTACTTCGAGCTGGCCAAAGTGATGGCCAAAGATGCTTTGATGCGCGAAGAATCGTGCGGTGGTCACTTCCGTGAAGAATACCAAACGCCGGAAGGCGAAGCGCTTCGCAATGATGATGAATTTACCTACGTGGCTGCCTGGGACTACAAAGGCAAAGCTGATTCAGAGATGCATCGTGAAAATCTGGACTTTGAATTCGTGACCCCCTCAACCCGAAGTTACAAGTGATGGATCAAAGGAGCCTTTGAACATGAGCAATATGACACTGAACCTTCGCGTGTGGAGGCAAGCGAGTGCCGACAGCGAAGGCAAACTGGTCGACTATAAATTAGATAATGTTTCTACTCACATGTCGTTTTTAGAAATGTTGGATGTGCTCAACGAAGATTTGATCAAGAAAGGTGATGATGATCCCGTCGAGTTTGACAGCGATTGCCGTGAGGGTATTTGTGGCACGTGCGGCATGGTCATCAACGGTGTGGCACATGGGCCGCGCAAATTGACGACCGTGTGTCAGCTTCACATGCGTGAGTTTAAAGATGGGGACACTATCACCATCGAACCTTTCCGTGCCAAATCATTTCCTGTCATCAAAGATTTGGTGGTCGATCGTACCGCGTTTGATCGTATCATTGCGTCAGGTGGTTATATTTCCATCAACACGGGCAGTGCGCCCGATGGCAATGCCATTCCTATTTCCAAAGCCATTGCGGATGAGGCATTCGATTCTGCGGCTTGTATTGGGTGTGGTGCTTGTGTGGCGGCCTGCCCGAATGCGTCTGCTGCATTGTTTGTGGGTGCGAAAGTGTCGCAACTGGCGATGTTGCCTCAGGGGCAGGCAGAGCGTCAGTCTCGCGTGCTTGATATGGTGGCACAGATGGATGCCGAAGGTTTTGGTAACTGTTCTAATCACGGCGAGTGCGAAGCCGTTTGTCCAAAAGGCATTTCCATCAAAAATATTGCCCAGATGCGTCGCGAATACTTTAAGGCCGTTGTGGTCAAGTAATCTTTCTATATGGCGAAACGGACCATCTATCTGATCCGGCACGGCCAGCAGGATCGGCAGCCGTCATACGATGATGTACTTGAAACAGGACTCACGCCGCTTGGCCGAAAGCAGGCGGCAGTTCTGGGCAAGCGATTAAATTCTATTTCAGCCACATCTATCCATTCAAGCGATATGCGGCGCGCTGTTGAAACGGCTCAAGCCATTGAAAAATATTTTCCTAAGCTGCCGATTCAACAAACGCCGTTGCTTAGAGAATGCGTGCCTTCCATACCTCCCTTAAAAGCACGTTTGCCGTATTTTCAAAAACTCTCTAAATCAGAAATTCGACAATGTAAATCCAACCTCGACAAGGTTTATGATCGATTTTTCAAGCCTGCCAGAGGTGCTGACAAAACACACTTCATCGTGTGTCATGGCAATGTGATTCGCTATCTGCTGTGCAAAATGCTTCAAGCTGCACCCGAAGCGTGGGTGCATATGGACATTCAAAATTGTGGCATGAGTACGGTGGTGATTGAGCCACAATGGAGCATGTACTTGCTCTATCACAATGATGTGGCCCATCTCCCCAAAGGCGTGAGAACCTTTGTCTGAAATTTTGATCTTGGAAAAAATCCTGATATAGTTGCCTGCACCAGGAGAATATCATGCTTCGACTTTACAACACAATGACACGCAGTGTGGACGAATTTAAGCCAATGAATGCACCCCAGGTGAAGCTGTATACCTGTGGTCCAACGGTGTATAACTATGCACATATTGGCAATTTGCGCACCTATGTGTTTGAGGATGTGTTGCGAAGGGCTTTGAAATTCTGCAACTTCGATGTCGATCATGTGATGAATGTGACCGATGTGGGCCATCTGGTTTCAGATGGTGACGAAGGCCCAGATAAAATGGAAGAAGGGGCCAAACGCGAAGGCAAATCCGTTTGGGAAATTTCTGACTATTATTGGCAATCTTTCCGCCGCAACATGGCTGACCTCAATATCTTAGAGCCGGATACCTGGTGCAAAGCCACCGATTACATTCAGGAACAGATCGACCAGATCAAACAATTGGAAGACAATGGCCTGACCTATGTGATTGAAGATGGCGTTTACTTTGACACATCTAAGTTCCCTGCCTATGGCGATATGGCACGACTAGATATTGAAGGTCAACAGGCCGGTGCGCGTGTGGAAACGACTGCAGACAAACGAAATTTTACTGACTTTGCATTGTGGAAATTTTCTCCTGAAGGTCAGCAGCGCCTGATGGAATGGGAAAGCCCATGGGGCAAAGGGTTTCCTGGATGGCACATCGAATGTTCTGCCATGGCCATGAGATTTTTTGGCGATCAAATGGACATCCATTGCGGTGGGGTCGATCACATCAAGATTCATCACACCAACGAAATTGCTCAAGCCGAAGGGGCCACGGGCAAATCGCCTTGGGTACTGTGGTGGATGCACGGCGAATTTTTAGTGCTGGAAGCGGACAAGATGTCCAAGTCCAGTGGCAATTTTATTACGTTGGACACATTGAAAGATGAAGGCATTGATCCACTTGTCTATCGTTTTTTCTTGTTCAGTGCCCATTATCGTAAACAATTGACCTTTACCAGAGAAGCGTTACAGGATGCGGCCAAAGGTTTTGAGCGATTGAAAAATGCGGTGATCGAGATCAAAAAACAAGCCGATGGTGATGGCCAAATTGTTAAATCGTACTTAGAAAAATTTCGTGAAGCGATTGAGAACGATCTCAATATGCCTCAAGCCATGGCAGCCGTTCAAGGCTTAGTGCGCGATAAAGAAATATCAGCAGAAGATAAACATGTCACCCTGCTTGTGATGGATGATGTTCTTGGGTTCGATGTTAAATCGATGAAAGCAGAAGAAGCTAACGTGGACGAATCCATCCAACAACTGCTCGAACAGCGTGAACAGGCTCGTAAAGACAAAGACTTTGCGACTGCCGATCGCATCCGTGATGAGTTGCTGGCTCAAGGTTTAGAAATTGTAGACACTGCCGAAGGCCCCAAAGTTAAACAAAAAACCTAAAAAGATTCCCGAATGAAAGATCAATATCACTATATCGTCAATGTGGAAGCATTTGTTTTTCATGAAGGCTGCTACTTGATGATTAAAAGAAGTGAGCTGGAAGATCATGCCCCTGGCCTGATTTCGCCTCCTGGCGGCAAAGTCGAACAGGCTAATAATACATTCGACATTCTTGAACAAACTGTCAAACGCGAAGTTAAAGAAGAAACAAATATCGATATCTCAGATTCAATCACTTACGTACAAAGCAATTCATTTGTGACGGATGATGGCAGGCCAGTGGTTGATATTGTTTTCTTATGCAAATATCAATCTGGCGAACCCAAAGTGCTCGATGCCAGTGAAGTGGAATCTATTCAGTGGATGAGAGTACAAGATATTCTGGACCATCCAAAGACACCATTTTGGACACAAAAACATCTCAAATTGGTCGAGCGAAAACGAAAAGAGTTGCACCAAGCCAACATCTTTTAGAAGATGGTATAAGTTCGCTCAACCACAGGAGTAATTTATGAACTTATCGGCTCATCTTGCTTTTATTAATGGCAACATCATCACGATGGAAGAAGGCATGCCCCAGGCCACAGCATTGGCTTTGTATGGTGGCAAGATTGTGTTTGTTGGCAACGATCAAGACGTACAGTCTTTCATCTTAGAACAAACTGAAGTCATTGATCTTCAAGGAAAAACCTTGCTTCCAGGTTTTATCGATGCTCACACTCATCTGTTGAGAACAGGGATGGAAAAAACGTTGTACGTTGATTTGGAAGCGCCCTCATTGGATGAATTGTTTCAAAAGGTGGAAGCGAGTGTCAAAGATCGAGAAGCTGGTCAATGGGTCGTGGGACGAGGTTGGGATGAGAGTCAATGGAACACATCCGATTATCCTTCAAAAGATGACCTGGACAAAATTGCTCCAAATCATCCGCTGGTGTTGATTCGGATCTGTGGTCACATTGTCAGCGTCAACAGTAAGGCATTGGAAATGGTGCCGGTCAAAGATAACCCTGAAACAGTGGATCGATCAAATGGTTGGTTACGAGAAGAAAGCGCATGGGGTTTCTTAGATCAGATCGATCCTGACCTTGAAGATCGACTCAAAGCGCTAGAGGCCGGTATTGCTCACGCACATTCCTGTGGGATTACCACCATCCATGAAATTGCCGATTGGGCTTCGGTTCAGACTTACATGACATTGCAGAAACAGAGAAAACTGAATTTAAGGGTTCGACTCAATGTGCTTCATAAAATTATTGATCACTTTATTGATTCCGGGATTCAAGGAGAGTTTGGTAACAAATTTCTCAGCATTGCCGCGCTGAAAATGTTTGCGGATGGCTCCATTGGCGCAAGAAATGCCGCGCTGTTTCAGCCTTACACAGATGACACCGGCAACGATGGTGTACTCAACTACAAACAATCTGATTTAGAACAATGGATGAGAAAAGGCCACGAAAATGGTTTTCAGTTGATGACTCACGCCATTGGAGATCGAGCCATTGAAGCTGTGATTGACGCTTACGAAGCCGTGGGTGTCACAGCACAAAATCGTGCTCGCATTGAGCATTTGGAAATGCCAACAAATACTCAATTGGAAAGAATGGAAAAGCGTCAGATCATTGCATCAATGCAACCCAACTTTGTGCAGTGGAGTGGCCCTGGAAAATTGTATGAGCAGCGATTGGGTGTTGAAAGAGATTCACGAATTGACCCCCATCGTCGTGTATTGAATCACAACGTGCCCCTTGCATTCAGCTCAGACAGCATGCCTGTCAATGTGCTTCATGGACTACATCAAGTGGTCAATGCGCCTCACGAAGATCAGCGACTTTCTGTGATGGAAGCGCTTCATGCTTACACACTGGGTGGTGCTTACGCTCGATTTGATGAACATTATTTGGGTAGTCTCAAAGTAGGCAAACGGGCCGATCTGGTAGTGTTTGATCGCAATCCACTTGAGGCAGCTGATCAGCTCGATCAACTCAATGTTGAGCAAACGTATGTGGCTGGCCAGCGGGTGAAATAAGGGTTGAATTGACGCATCTGACGAAGTTTGGATAGTCTGATTTAAGTTGTTATTTGAAAGGCGGAAGACATGGTCACAACAGTGGTGTTGTTGAAAGTGGAACGGGATCATATCAATGGAGTTGCTGAACAGTTGGCGGGGATGAACGGCGTCACTGAAGTGTATTCGGTGGCGGGACGTTATGATTTGGTGGCGTTGATTCGTGTGCCGAGCAATGATGCTTTGGCGGATGTGGTGACCAACCACATGTCAAAACTACAGGGCATCACCAGCACCGAAACGTTAATCGCTTTTCGTGCATTTTCTCAACATGATTTGGAATCCATGTTTTCTATTGGCGGTTAATGGTTTTTCTGTGATGGAAATCTGGTCGAAATAAATTTTTTTGATGCTGTATCTATCTTGTTCGTCTCATTTGAAATCATCTTTAGAGAAAAATTTAACTTCTGAAAATATCTTCTGTTCATAGGTTGACCATCCTTGACCCTGCCCTCACTTTTTCACTATAGACCCTGACCCAGCTGACATTTAGCGTGAAGCCATATCAAACACTTTGGAGGTGAAGGTTTCATTTGTTCTTTTTTGCACCTTATCTACGCGAAGTTTTTTAAAGGAGATATTCGATGTTGAAATTTAAATGGGTCGGTCTGGTTGGTCTGGTTGTTTTGGCGATGGGGTTATGGGTTTCTGTTGGCGATTTGTTGGGGCAGGAAAGTCAAGGTCCTGAAGTGTTGTCTGCATCCATCACCTCTTCTCAGGAAGTGCCTGCACCTGAAGGCGGCGTGCCTGGAGGCGCGGTGGGCGAAGCCACACTTTGGTTCAACCCAACAGACAACACGGTCACATTCCTGATTGCATATGCCAACATGAATGGTGCTTTGACAGTTGCTCATTTCCATGGTGCGTCTGCTGGGACTGCCGGTGGTGTGGTCCAAACCATCTGTGGTCAGCCTGAGCCTGCTATTGTTGGCGATTGTCCTGCTGGTGGGAACAGTGGTTTCTTGTTTGGGACTTGGGAAGTGCCTGATGACATGGTTGAGCCATTGTTGTCTGGTGGAATCTATATTAATTTGCACACAGCAACAAATCCTGCTGGTGAGCTTCGTGGCCAGATTTTCCCTAAATAGGTTTGAATTTTCTAACAGAGGGCAAAAAGGTAAATTTTTGCCCTCTGTTTTGTCCATCTGTTTGGAACTTTGTCTTGGAAATGCCAAAATATAGCTATCGTGCAATGTGCTCAGTGAAATTTTGAGTGAGATAAAGGTGACCCTGGGAACAGACGAATGTCAGTGCCAAACCTTATAATGCAATCTTAGACTAAGGGATGAATTGCTTGTTTTTCATTGAGTGTTTTGCTCAATTGGCGGCGGGCAACTTTGGCATTCTTAAGGGAGGGCAACATCAGCGTTATGACGACCAAGAAGCCAGGGAAATTTAGAGGGTATTACCTTCTCGTATTTATAGGTTTGGTCTCCATACTCATGCTGCCTTTTTTGGGTTCGGGCCAATCTGGTGTGTTAACTATTGATGACAGCACAGTCATTATTCCAACCAATTCATTTGACCGCCTCGGTGCGCCTAATTCGATTGCCGTGGCCGACTTCAACGATGACGGATTTCAAGATATTTTGGTGGGGGCTGCCAATGCAGACCGTCCGGAAAGTGGTTCTGATACCGCTGAAAATGGTGTTGCCTATGTGATTTACGGCAAAAAACCTTTCCCAAAAAGTATTGACTTGAAAAGCTTTAGCAACGCTGATGTGGTCATTGTTGGTACCGATTTTGGCGATCACCTGGGCACATCTGTGGCTGCAGGGGATGTCAATGGTGACGGCATTGCCGACATGATTTTAGGTGCGCCTGATGCGGATGGCCCATTGAACCAGGACAGTGAAACCGGTGAAGTTTATGTTATTTTCGGTAGCACCAAATTGGCCGATGAATTTGATTTGCTCTATATGCCTGCGCCAGTGACCTTAGTGGGTCAGGTGGCGCTTGGCGGTTTTGGGAACAGTTTGGCCGCAGTGGACATGAATGGCGATGGCATCAAAGACATCGTTGTGGGACAACCTCATGGCAACGGTCCGGGCGGTAGCCGACCTGACGGTGGAAATGTTTTTGTTTATTTTGGATCACAGAATATCATTTCCCCAATTCCTGACATTGGTTTTAAAGCACCTGATATGACAATCCATGGTCAGAAGGCCGGCGATATGCTTGGCTATTCTTTAACCGGTGGGGATTTTAATGGCGATGGCTTAAGCGATTTGGTCATGGGGGCACCGATGGCCGATGGTGCGCTTGAACAAAAGCCCGATGCCGGTGAAGTGTATATTCTCTCCGGTTCTCACGAATTGCCAGAGCTGGTCGACTTGGCTGGCTCCACGACCACAGGGACAGGTTCACTTCAAGTCATTGGTGGCGATGAAGGTGATCGACTGGGAACTTCAGTGGGTGCTGGGAATGCCAACCAGGACGCTTATGATGATTTGTTGATTGGTGCACCGATGGCTTCTGGGGTAAATAACCTCCGAGGTTTCAGCGGTGAAGCCTATCTGATTTTGGGGGAAGAAAATCTTCCACCAGTCATTGATATTGATGAAAATGGCGATATTGCTGTTAAAGTGCTTGGTGCAAACGCGCTCGATGGTTTGGGAAGTGCTGTAGCAATTAATGACACCGATGGTGATGGTTTTGCCGAGTTGGTCATTTCAGCCAGCAATGCCCGTGGCGGCGAGCAAGACAAAGCAGGCGCGGGTGCTGTCTATGTGATCAAGGGGCGTGGGTTGTTTAGCAGTTCCTTCGACCTGGCCAATGATGAAGCCAATGTAATTATTTTGGGAATTGATACCGGAGATGCTTTTGGAAGTGCCATTGCCATTGGTAATTTGGAAGGCGATGAAAAAGGCAATCTCCTGGTCGGTGCTGTGGGCGCAGATGGTCCAGGTGGCCGACGAGATTCCGGTTTGGTGTATGTATTCTTGACTGTTGAGAAAGAACCACCGACAAAACCGATTGCCGATGCCGGACCAGATTGGTGTGTGTTGCCAGGTGGCACGGTGGTCTTGGATGGTTCAGGTTCCCGTGATGCCGATGGGGCCACACTGACTTATCAATGGAATTTGATTTCCGCACCAACAGGCAGCAATGCGACCTTAAACAATGATGGTACAGTGATGCCATCCATTACACCGGATGTCATTGGTGAATATGTGATTGAATTGATGGTTTCCACAGTCAAAGGTGCAACTGCCACAGATCGAGTGACGGTGTATTCGCTCGAAAAAGGCGATGTCAATTTTGATGGTGTGATTAACCAAACCGATGCTCAATTGGTAGCAGATTACATCGTTGGTTTGGTCGTATTTACCGACTTGCAACGTTACGCTGCCGATGTGCGTCCATTCTGCTTGCCACATGAGTTTGGCATTGATGTCAACGACGTGCGCTGGATTGCTGAGTATCCTTTCAAAGGCCCTCAGGAACCCACCTGTCGTGAGCCATTGCCAAAACAACGTACAGACGTGCCTGTGGCACCGCCGCCCGTTGCACCACCACCCGCAGAGCCTCCAGGTGAAGAACCACCACCTGAAGAGCCGCCTGTGGTTGCCACAGAAGTGTGCGGCGACGGCATCGACAATGATGGTGATGGCTTGGTGGATGAAGAATGTCAAAACGAACAGGAAATTTTCGTTGAAGATGTGTGTGATAACGACGCAGTACAGTTAATCATCAACGGCGAAAACCTGGGCTTTGTCGGACAAGGTAAAGGTCGATTCTATGCTGTGGATAACTTGCAGCAAGGTGATCATGAATTGATTATCAGTGCCATTCCTGGCACAGGTGACACCAGTTGTGGTGATGTTACAGGTGATACTTATACCATTCGTCTGGATGACAACATGGAGTTAATTGCACGTGATGGTGTGGCGCTTGGTGGGACCAATGACAGTGGTGTCGTTAGTCGTGACACTCAAATCGTTTACATGATTACTGTTCGCTAAGATTGAATTAAAACTTGATAAAGATCATTGTGAAAAGGGTCGCTAAAAAGCGGCCCTTTTCTTTTTTCATTTACACATCTTCAGTAAATCGCTTTAAAAGCGCTTCATAGCTTTCTGGCGTGTCCATATCGAGCAAGATGGCATCAGTGTCCACTTGCACATAATGAATCAAATTGGCGTGCTTCTGTACCAAATCTCGCATTGTTTTACCTGTATCTAGATTGAGCGTTTCAGCCCATAACGTTTTGGGCAGGTAAAAAGGATGCCCTCTACGTTGTTGAAAGCTTGGGAAGATGAGTTTTTCTGAGTGTTGCTTGGCTTCCTCGTAGACTTGTTTAAATACAGATCTAGGGATGTGGGGTTGATCGCCTAAAACCAACAAAGTACCTCTAGCATTAGAATTAGAAAGCACCTTTAAGCCTGCCTGATAGGAACTCAACATCTCTCCGTGTTCAAAATTAAGATTGTTGGCGAATTGAACGTTCGATAAATGAATCAAGGTCTTTACCGCTTGTGGGTCATGCCCGGTGACACAGACAATGGGAGAGGTTTTAATGGTGTTTAAGTGGTCAACGATGGCTTGAATGACAGGTTTGCCATGCCAATCCAGACCCAGCTTAAAGCGACCCATGCGGCGGCTTGCGCCAGCGGCCAGAACAATTGCTGCTATTTGCGCGGTTTCATTTGACTGCTGATTCATCTGCACGTTGTACCGAAAGCATTTCAAATCAACAACTTCTACCTCTTTCAATCTTCTCAAAATTTCAACCCAATGAAACAAACACGACAAACGTGATGTTTAAACGGTTACATGAATAAATCAATTTTTAGTCCGCTTGGTCACGCTGAAAATTTTCTAAATATAGTGCTGAAGACAATTATAGCGATTTTTAGAGCAAAATCTGCCGATTTTTCTAAGGTGGAAATATCGTGGAAACGCTGATCCTGTCAGCGCTCTTCTGAAATTCTTATCTCTTGATTTGCCTGCCTTGGTAATCACAAAAACATAGTCCCAGTCTCAATAGTTACATACAACGCACATTACACTTTTTACAATTGAGAGTGATCAGCATCACGCTAAAACAGGTGATCTGAGTGATCCGAATCACGCTGTGGGGAAAGAAGGTGATTCGGATCACGCGGCAAAACAAAACGAGAGCCTATTTCGAGCCCAAAACATGTCAGTGATCGACATCACAACCACAGCAGGTTGTTGCTCAGCGGACGTGTTGTGCTCGAAGTGATTGAAGAACGGTCGAAAAGAGCGCTTCAGTGTGAAAAGGAGGATCACGATGCGACTCAAACTCTTTTATAGTACGTGCGCGGCCATTGCGCTGCTTTTTGCACTGGCAGCGGCCCCTGCATATGCACAAGTTAAGGTCGAGGACCTTGGCTACCATCAACCCAAGCCCATTGAGCCTGGTGATGGCACGCAGATGGTGGCTTCAGCAGACACCATAGATGGTCAAGCCGCCCTAGGTGACGGCGCGATTGTGTTCAAATTTCAGGTCATTGACGTGGACCCCATTGCCGATGATGCCAGTGATGTTGTGATTGAGTGCATTATCATTCAAAACTTGGGGACGGCCACTGGTGGTGGCACCACGGGACAAGCTGGTGGCATTGGCATTTCAGAAAATGACATTGCCCAAGTGATGATCTTGGACCAAGACAGCAATTCAATCGACGCCCCAGAGACACCAAAATCTGCAGGTGCAACAGCGGGTTCATCAACCTGTGAAGATTTTGCTCGAACCAACAATCCCGGGAATGCTCAAATAACCTGGGAAGCGTTTTTTGACAATTTGGACTTCGTCATTCCTGATGACAGCATGGAAATGTTCCAGGTTGCTATCCGTACCGAAGAAACCGACGATCTTGAAGACGAATCTCAAAACCACACGTTGCACTTGCGTGCTGTGGTGATTGTGAATGAGGTTGTTGGTAGTCCGCCTGCGCCAACCACGTTTATTGAGCAGGTAACAGACTCTTCAGTGGAAGTCATTTGGAATGGTGGTATCAACAGTTATAGCGATGATACTTATGTGATTGATCCCATTATGCCAGGTGGCAGTGGTGTGGTCAGTGCGTTCACCATTTGTGACTACGATGCCAACGAACATCAGCTCATTCTCAACCGCTTCTACATTAAGCAGTATGAAGACGGTACGGCATTGAGTTCTGATGTGGTCGGCTTGGATCTGTATCGTGTGGAAGGCTTTACCCGCACCTTGGTGGCATCACGTACACCGGATGGTGATTTCCACCGCAGCAGTGGTGCAGCCAATGGGATGCCATTGCCAGGCAGCAGCACAACGACCACCGACAGCACCACCGATCCGCGTTTTGCAGTGACCGTGCCAGATGACACCTGTTACAAGTTTGAACTTGAGGCACAAGTGTCTCAGTTTGCGTTTAAAGGTCACGTGATCATGCCACGCATCCAAATTAGTGCGGAAGAACCCCGCGGTACGCCAGTGGATGACACTGTGAACCCCGAAGTCCGCACGGGTGTAGGCACCATGATTGGCAAAGGTTTGATCAAGATTCCAGACACCAATCTGATTGGCAAACCAGGCATCGTGCCGATTCAAGTTCAGGGCGTGCAATTGCCCGGCTTTGGCACGTTGCAGGTGGGGCCATATGGGGCGCTTAATTACAATCCTAATGTGATCCAGGTCAAATCCATCAAGGGCGTTGCCCCTTACGTGGTGGATGCGACAGAAATTGATAATAGAAACGGTGAAGCACGCTTTAGTGTGCGTATTGATCCGGTGGCGGGGAACCCTCTGCTGACCGCGACTCAAAGCGGCACAGTGGCTGAAGTTCGAATAGAACCGATTGGTAAACCAGGCACGATGTCTCGCTGGATGCTGACCTACGATTGTTTCGAGTTGGTCGCCCAGATGAACTGTGTGCCAGTGGGCTTCCCCTTTGCAGACAAGCCAAACCAATCGCCAAACAACGATATCTCGATCATGATCGGTAAAGTGAATCTGGTGCATCCAGGTGACATCGATTTGGACGGTCAACCCACTGTGTCTGATGCGGTTAAATTGGCCACAGCCATCCTCTCCTGTACGGATGAAGATGGTGGCGAAATTCCAATGCCTGAACCAATGCCACGACTCACGCCATTGCCGTTTGGTAAAACGATTGTGGTGGAACTCACCGACGAGCAAAAGAGCATTGCCGATGTGGCACGGCCTTTTGCGGACGAAGATGAGATTCCCGATTGTCGCACGTTGACCTCAGCGGATGTGGCCGAAATCGCTCGCCTTGCCATTAACTTTGGCAATATGCCGGCCCCTAAATCAGCCTCTGCTTTGGCAGCAGGCATGGTGAACGTCAGTGCACAGGATCAGAGTAAACCGTGGTACAGCTTTATCACGGATTTCTGGAACTGGGTGACTGGAGCTGATCAACAGGCACAGATCTCCATCAGTGCCAACAACGTGAACCAGAGCTTCGATATCGCCATCGAAGATGTGCCGGGTGCCGCTGTCGGCGGGATTCAAGGGCGCATCTACTTTGATCCGAACGAAGTTCAGGTGAGCCAAATTACAGGCATCAACGGCTATCAGGTATTGGCTGCAAACATCGATGGTCAGATGGGTGAAGTTCGCTTTGTGGCACTGGCACCAAAAGGCCAGGGCTTACGCAACGGCAACATCGTTCGCCTGACAGTAGATGAAATGGACAATGTCTTCACGCCAACCTTGGCTGTTGAAATGCTGATTGATGAAAACGGGGAAGAAATCCCCTTCAGCATTGCCGAAGAACAAGGCTTCGCGCTCAATCCTGTGCCGTTACAGGTGCACAGTGTTCAGGCGCTTAACCAGTACAACGGCAGCTATCAGTTCCGCGCTCTTGGCGAAGGCATCACTGGCATCCAGGTGCAGGTGTTTGATCTCGCCGGTGGGAAACTGTTTGATCGGGAAGTGGCTGGCAACAATTTGATGTTCCAGGCACTGACCAAAAATGGCAACCCCATGGCCAATGGTGTGTATCTGTATATGGTTACCGCCAAAGGATACCAAGGTGATGTCGTACGAAGTGACGTTAAAAAACTTGTGATCCTCCGTTGATCCAAGTTGAAAAGCCGCCTCTGGAGCAATTCGGAGGCGGCTTTTTTACGATATGATTTCTTTTTTTCTTTATTTTCTCTAAACCATGATGCATTAATTAGGGGCCATTTCGGCCCATTCTTCTCTCTCGGTGTGATAGGTATTGTCATTCCCAGCAACTTTGATTGCGGTGACAATACCTAATCACATATTCCAACCTTTTTCTCTTAAGAAATAAACTGCTTAGAAAAACAAAATACTAAAACCATTAAGGTAAAAGACTCTAATCCCCCAACCCCCTTTACATAAAGGGGGCACGATAAAGCTTTTGATAGTGTGTTTAAGTATGAAAGCTGACTCTTTGTATCCTTCGGTGTTCTAATTCGAAAGATAATACAACACTTCTGCTGAAGCGTAATCCTTCAGACCATTTTAATGCTTCAAATTGTCTACATCATTACGGCTAAGGGTGATTTGCGTCACCAAATAGACAGTGCCTGTCGTGATCATCACCACTTCTTTTTGGACATCTGTCCCTGAGAATATGGACAACGATCGTGTCCTTTGGGGACAAGTCTAAAAAAAGAAAATAGTTTTTAAATTTGACGTTTAGTTGAAAAGCCAATAAGGAGGATCACATTATGTTTTCTAGAATCTTAGCACTGTGCGCTGCGATTCTTTTCGCGTTGGTAGTGACTTTGCCTGTGCATGCGCAGGTCAAGCTCACCGATCAAAAATTCCAAAATAAACCTGTAGAGCCAGGTGCCAATATTGGAATGGCCGCTGGTGCACCTGCGGCATTGGGTGATGGCATCATCATCTTTAAGTTTGAACTTAGAGATGTTGACCCTATTGCGGATGATGCCAGCGATGTGGCGATTGAGTGTATCTTGATTCAAAATCTGGGGACAGCCACGGGAACAGTAACAGGTGACATTCTCGAAGTGATGGTGCTGGATGAGGATGGTAATTCTATTGCTGTGGGACCGACGGTTGCCGCTGGTGCGGCCCCTCCAGGCGGATGTACCAGTTTTGCGGCAACTGCGCCAAATGCACAAGTGGCATTTGAAGTCTTTTTTGATATCAGCGCGGGTACTTTTGATATTCCTGACGATGGTCCAGAAATTTTCCAGGTTGCAGTTCGAACCAACACGTCTGCTTTGTTGACCGATGATGCTCAGAATCACACCTTGCATCTTCGCGCTCAGTTGCAGTTGGTTGAAACGGTGGGCAGCCCACCTGTGGCGACACCATTTGTGGAAAACGTGACTGATACCGCACCTGAAGTGGTTTGGAACGGTGGGATTAACAAATACACACAGGACACCTGGGTGGTCAATCCACTGATGCCCGGCGAAACCGGCACCGTCAGCCGCTTTACAGTTTGTGACCACGATTCCAATGCACACCAATTGATCATTGATCGCTTGGCAGTGAAACAGGATGAGAATGGCACAGCAAATAGTTCTGATATCGTGAGTTTGGACCTCTATCGTGTAGAAGGCTTTACACGTACACTGGTGGCCTCTCGTACACCCGATGCCACATTTGACCGTGGCAGTGGTGCGCCAGGTGGTTTGCTGATTACAGGTGGTGCGGCAACTGCAATTACTGTGCCTGACGATCAGTGCATGACGTTTGAGTTGGACGCACAAATCTCCCAGTTTGCATTTAAAACACACACGATTCAGCCACGCTTCCAGCTCAGTACGGAAGAGCCTGCTGCTGCTGTGATTGACCAGACCGTTGATCCTGAAATCAAAACGCCTATAGCAACCATGATCGGTAAGGGCAGCTTGGTGTTCCCAGATACCAAATTGGTGGGTAAACCAGGCATTATTCCAATTCAGGTTTCCGGTGTGGCATTGCCAGGGTTGGGCACGTTACAGGTTGGCCCAAATGGCAAATTGCAGTTCGATCCTAACGTGATTCGTATTGACAGAATTGTAGGTGTGGCCCCTTATATTGTGGATGCCACTGAAATCAATAACCGTGCTGGTGTGGCTCGCTTTACTGTGCGCATTGATCCTAACTTCGATGCCGATGGTGATGGCGCTCCAGACAACGTCCTATTGACCGGCGCTCAAAATGGCACCATTGCACAAATGTATGTGACGCCAACCGGCGCACCAGGCATGCGCTCCCGCATGGTGGTGACGTTTGATTGTTTTGAATTGGTAGACCAGAACAACTGTATCCCAACCGGTTCTCCATTTTTGAACACGCCAAACCAGAACCCGAACAACGACATTAGTGTGGTTGGTGGCGAAATTGAAATTCTTTACCCAGGTGATGTGGACTTCGATGGCACGCCTACAATCCGCGATGCTTTGCTGGTTGCGAATGCATTGTTGGCTTGTTTGGAAGGCACACAGTCTCAGTCCAACACGTTTGGCACGGCTGTGCAAAATGTGACTTGGAGCACCAGCAGTAGCATCAATGTGGCTGTGGCAACCAATAACTTGACCAAAGATTTGGGTGGCACGGCTTTCAATGCAGGTGCTGTTTCGACTCAGATGTTAATTGCTGGCGATGGCTATGTGGAATCTACTGTGGCCGAAACCAACACCGACCGCTTGTTCGGCTTGAGCCGTGGCAACGATGGTCAGGGTGCAAGTGACATTGATTTTGCTGTGTTCTTGCGCAGCAATGGCGAGTTGGAAATTCGCCGCAATGGTACGACCATTGTGCCAAGCCCCACGATTAACTATGCCACTGGTGATGTGATTCGCATCGAAATCAATGGCAACGATATGTTGCTCAAACGAAATGGCAGCATCTTCCTGACATTGGAAAATGCGGTCAGTGCATCCAACTACCCATTCCAGGTGGATACGTCTATTGAAGACTTGAATGCAACCATCCAAAATGTGCAGGTGGCCAGTTTGGGCAATAATGTTTTTGGTGTGATTGGTGACCTCAGTGATGAACAGAAAACCACAGCTGACGTGGCTGCACCGTTTGCAGATGTGGGTGAGTATGCCGATTGTACAAACTTGACCTCTCGAGACGTGGCTGAAATCGCACGTTTGGCCATCAACTTTGGCACCACGCCTGCGCCAGCATCTGCTGCCAGTGTAAGCGCCATTGATAAACCTTGGTACAGTTTCCTCAACGATATGTGGAGCTGGGTCACTGGTGCGAATCAGACTGATACTGCCACATTGGCTTTAAACTTTAACAGCCTCAACGAAACGTATGAAGTGTCCATCAGTGACGTGCCAGGTCTGTCCGTGGCTGGGATTCAGGGCCGCGTGTTCTTTGACCCAATGTCCATGGAAGTTACCGGGGTTCGCGGCCTGAATGGCTACAACGTGATGGCATTTGATGTGGACAACGCTTTGGGCGAAATCCGCTTCTTGGCCATGGCGTCTCAGAACCAGGGTGTCTATGAAGGCAACTTGTTGAGCATCACTGCAAATACCATCCAGGCTGGTAGCACGCCAAGCTTGCAGGTGGAGGCTTTGATCGACAAAGCTGCGTTGGACATCCCGTTTGTGACTGAAATGGTCGAAACGAAGGTTGCAGCGCCAGTGACATTGAGCATGAATAAAGCTCAGGCGTTGGCCCAGAATGATGGCAGCTATGTGTTCCGCGCTTTGGGCACGGGCATCTCTGAAATTGAGTTACAGATCTATGATTTGGCCGGCGGCAAGATATTTGAGCAACAGAACGCGGGCAATACGCTCACGTTCCAGGGCTTGAGCAACGACGGTCAACTCATGGCCAATGGCGTGTATCTGTATGTGATCACCGCCAAAGGCTTTAATAGTGAAACGATACGTAGCACAGTGAATAAACTAGCGATCCTCCGCTAAGTTTAATGAGCTTTAGCAACCCCCTCCCTGATTAAAGGGAGGGGGTTTTGCTTTTTAAGAGTCTTTTTTATTTTCTAACATTCTTCAACTGCACTCAAATCTATTTTCCTGTTCCGAACCATTTCTCCCAATGTAGCGTAGACGACAATTTTGTAACTCAGGTTACCCTAAAAACGTTGTTTTCAGGGGTCAATTACAATAAAAACCCTTCAACGTGAGCCACATCACACAAAACGCATCTTCTCCGTGACACGAGTCACTTACGCATCTTCTCAGTTTTTCCACAATGAGAACAAAAGAATTAGGTGTTTCCAGAAACCATCTTGAAGCACCCATTACACAGAACTTAGCGGAGATGAATAGATCAATAACAAAACGCAAAAAGGTCAAAGGAGGATCACATATGCGTTTCAAATTTATAGGTGCCTTGGCTTTTATGTTACTTGCCATTGCATCCACGGCTTTTGGCCAAGTAAAAGTTGAAGAAGTCTATCATAAGGCTTATCCAATTGAGCCTGGTGCAAACACACCAATGGATCCCGGCACGCCTGCCGCACTTGGTGATGGTACGATAGTTTTCAAGTTCAGCCTTCAGGATGTTGACCCCATTGCAGATGATGCAAGCGATGTTGTCATTAACTGTATCTTGATTCAGAATCTGGGGACAGCCGATGAAACGGAGATCATCCAGGTGATGATCTTGGATCAAGATGGCAATTCATTGATTGCACCTGTGGTACCAGTAGCAGCCGGTGCTGCACCTGCCGGCAACTGTGTAAACATTGGCCAAACGAATAACCCTGGTAATGCCCAAATCCGATTTGAAGCTTTCTTTGATTTGGGTGTAGAGGGTTTTACCATTCCTGACGATAGTATGGAAACTTTCCAAGTGGCTGTGCGTACAGATGGTACTGGTGTGTTATTGGATGATGCTCAGAACCACACGGTGGCATTGCAGGCTGTGGTGTCTGTGAACGAAACCGTGGGCAGTCCACCTTTTGACACCGAGTTCATTGCGCCTGTGACGATGGACACGATGCCTGATGTTATTTGGAACGGTGGTATCAACAAATACACTGAGGATAGTTGGGTGATTAACCCAATTATGCCTGGTGATGAAGGTGTGGTCAGTCGCTTCACTTTGTGTGATTACGATGCCAACGATCATGAATTGGTCATTAACCAGTTCTTTGTTACACAAAACCAAAATGCAAATGCCAACAGTTCTGACCTTACGGCTTTGACATTATTCCGTATAGAAGGTTTTACACGAACTCAGGTGGCCTCTCGTGTGCCAGATGCATCACTCAATCGTAGCAATGGCGCAGCCGGAGGTTTTGCCTTGCCTGCAGCCGCAACAGCGATTGTGATTCCAGATGATAAATGTATGACGTTCGAATTGGTGGCTAAAGTGTCTCCATTTGCAACGAAAATGCACTTCATCCAGCCAAACATTCAGATTGGTACCTCAGAACCACGTGCCGATGCAGTGAGCCAAACGGTAAATCCTGAAATTAAAACCAGTGTGGCAACCATGATTGGTAAAGGTGGCTTGATCTTGCCAGATACCAAACTGATTGGTAAACCAGGTATTTTGCCTTTACAGGTGATGGGTGTTCAGTTGCCTGGTGTGGGTACATTGCAGGTGGGTCCAAGTGGTAAATTGCAGTACGACCCAAGTGTAATCAACATTAAATCCATTCGTGGTGTGAAACCTTACATCGTGGATGCGACTGAAATTAACAACCGGACAGGTGAAGCCCGCTTTACCGTACGTATCGATCCATCGCTTGATGTCGATGGCGATGGTCATCCTGATGACCCACGTTTGACCGGTATTCAGGATGGCACAATTGCCAACATCTTCATTGAGCCAATTGGTAAGCCTGGTGATGGCAGTCGTTTGGTGTTGACTTTTGATTGTATGGAACTCGTAGGCCAGATGAATTGTCTGCCAACAGGTTTCCCGTTCCCAGACACGCCAAACCAGAATCCAAATAACGACATTACCGTATCTGCCGGTACCGTGATGTTGCTGCATCCTGGCGACATCGACTTTGATGGGCAACCCACCATTGGCGATGCCTTGAAAGTGGCCAATGCTTTGTTGAGTTGTACGGAATCTACATCAAGTAACAACACCAATAACAACACAGGCGTGGTTGGTGGCATTAGTACGAATACAACATCCAATCCAGTGACCTGGGTAAATGGCGTGAATGTGAACATTAGTAGTAACGATTTGCGTAAAAATGCCGGTGGAGATGCTTTTAACGCAGGTGCGGTATCTTCGCAGACGCTGAATGGTGACGGTTTTGTTGAATTCACTGCTAATGGAAACAACACTGGTCGTATGATTGGCTTGAGCCGTGGTAACACCAATCAAACCTTTGAAGACATTGATTTCGCAGTTTTCTTGCGGAACGATGGCCAAATTCAAGTTCGTCGTAATGGCAACAATGTGTTTGATCCAGCGCCTGTATTACGCTACAACAGTGGCGATGTCTTTCGCATTGAAGTCAGTGGGCAAAATCTTTTGTTCCAGCAGAATGGTACCACATTTTTTACTTTGAGCAATGCGACCAGCAATGCCAGTTTTCCATTGTTGGTGGACACCTCCTTGTTCACGATCAATGCAGCGATTGATAACGTGGTTTTAGGAGCCACCAATAGCAATAACAACAATAACAATAACAATAACAATAACAATAACAACAATTTCGTCCGTCAAATCAAAAATTTGACGGATGAGCAAAAGAGCGCTGCCGACGTGGCGCGTCCGTTTGCCAGCTCCAACGAAATCCCAGATTGTGACACGTTGACCTCTCGAGATGTGGCTGAGATTGCTCGTTTGGCAATCAACTTTGGCAGCGAACCTGCACCTGCAGGTGTAATGCCAGCGACAGCCACCACGGCTCAGGCTGTGAACAAACCTTGGTACAGCTTCCTCAGCGATATGTGGAGCTGGGTCACAGGTGCGAACCAGTCTGATATGGCGAGTGTCGACTTGAACTTCAACACAGCCAGCAGCACCTTTGACCTTCAGGTCAGTGACGTGCCTGGTGTGGCATTGGGTGGTGTCCAGGGTCGTTTGTACTTTGATCCAATGGCAACCCAGATCAATGGTGCAAATGGCCTCAACGGTTACAATGTGGTGGCCTTGGAAGTGGACAATGCGCTTGGTGAAGTGCGCTTCATGGCACTGGCTTCTAAAGGTCAGGGTGTCCATCAAGGCAACATCATTCGCTTCTCCACCACAGGTTCGTCTCTGAACCCAACGTTAAACGTTGAAGCGTTGGTTGATGAAGATGCAATGGCAATTCCTTACACATTGCATCAGGAACAACTTGGTGCCAATGTACCTGTGGCGTTAAATGTCCACAGCGTGCAGGCGTTGTCTCAGGCAGATGGGGGCTTCCGCTTCCGTGCTGAAGGCACAGGCATCGCAGGCATGCAGGTTCAGGTCTTTAACTTGGCCGGAACCAAGCTGTTCGATCAAGAAACAGCAGGCAATGCCTTGATGTTCCAACCATTCAACAGTGCAGGTCAGCCCTTGGCCAATGGTGTTTACCTCTACACGGTAACTGCCAAAGGTTTCAATGGGGAAACAATCCGAAGTAGTGTCAAGAAACTTGCGATCCTCCGTTAAGTTCAATGTGTGGCAAGCCCCTGCTCAGGCACCTCCTGAGCAGGGGCTTTTGCCTTTTCTAGGCCTCATCTAAATAGTGAGATAAAGACAATAAATCAATGTTGAAAACGTCTAATCCCCCAACCCCCTTTTTAAGAAAGGTGTTTCTTCCAAAATCGGAAGGGGGCACGATTAATCTGCAGATGTTTCTTCTCTTTTGCGAATCGTGGTTCTAGGTGAAGCTAGGGCAATGGTTTTTACATTTTTTACGCTATTGATTTAGAGTTTTCTAGTTAGAAAAGCGAGTTTCTCCTTTTGTTTATTTTCTTAATAAATTAATTCTGAAATAGACACCTCTTTGGTCTTTGGAATCATCATCCATAGTCTTATCGTGGCACCTTGTGACCAAGGGGGCTAGGGAGTTGAAACGCCCTTCACATTGTTTTAAGACGTTTGTCCTTGGATTGACACAGCCCTTTGGATCATGATGTTGCTGTGGTGACACCATGAGACAAAAATTGATTAGAGGGTTTTTAGGGATAGGATTTATTTGTTTGCTTGTGTTGAGTTTTTCAACTGGGCAAGCACAAACCGCAGCGACTGTGAGTATTCCTAGTTTATCTGTACCGGAAGGGCTGAACATCGGCGTTAAAGTGTCGATTAGTGGTATTCCTGGTGCGGGTCTTTCCGATTTTCAAGGTCGTCTTAATTTTGACCCAAATGTGGTTCAAGTCAGTCGTGTGACTGGATTGAATGGCTATACAGTGTTTGCTTCAGCTTTGGATAATCAAGCAGGAGAAGCCCGTTTTGTCGTTGCTAAAACCAATACCCCTTTTCTACAGCAGGGTGAAGTATTGGAATTCAGTTTCACCCCAATTGCATCTGTAGGGGCCAGCACCACTTTGGTCACGAGCATGACCACCTTTAATGATAGCAATGGTGTATTTATTCCTCATGAAGTTTCAGCAGGCCGTTTGACCATTGTGCAGCGAGAGCCTTTGGTTTCATCTTTTTCCTTTACGCCACAACCTGCAATTAAAGGGCAGCCTGTTCAATTTTCCAACACGACAGTCCCTTCTCAGGGTGCTGCGATTGAAAATACAAGTTGGAATTTTGGCGATGGCAACACAAGTGTGGAACAAAATCCAGTTCACACTTTTGCTCAACCAGGTACGTTTACAGTCGAACTGTCAGTGACAGATAATTTTGGCCGTAACAATTCAATCACGCAACAGGTGAATGTGCTGGAGTCTGCACCTACTACAGAAGGTATTGTAGAGGTGCGAACATTCCCACAACCTGCAAGTACACAAACAACCTTTGTATACCAAGTGCCAAGTAGTGCGCAACGGGTGATGTTGTTTGTATTCGCTTCAACAGGGCGACAAGTTTTTGCCAACGATGCTTTGGATGCACGTGGTGGCCGTTTTACCTGGAATTTGTTGGGCAATGATGAAACAAGGGTGCCCAATGGTGCGTATTTTTATGTGATCACAGCATTGGGCGCAACAGGTAATGGTGTCGGGCGAGCGACGGGAAAGATTATTGTCCAGCGGTGAGGGGGAGACCATGACATTCAGAAGTTTAATGATCCTTTTGTTGGTGACCCTCAGCGTGTCTGTTGGCGTTTGGGCCCAACCACAAAACCAATTGATATCATTGTTCGATTTTGGCACCACTGTGCGAGCCACAGGCATGGGGGGCGCATTTGCCGGCTTGGCGGATGATGCTCAGGCCATTCTTTATAACCCAGCAGGGCTGGGGCTTTTAGAAAGACTTCATGCCAATGCCACCGTGCAAAGCCATTTGGGTCAAAGTTCAATCAGTGGCTTGATTGCTGCGATTCCTTCCTTAGGGGTGGGTGTGCAGCTTTACAGTGTGGATGGCTTGGTCCAGCGCACAAATGATGATCAAGCTGGTGCTACATTTAACTATGGTCAATTTGCTATTTTCGGTGCAGGCGCCTTTCGCTTAGGTGCATTGATTGGGGTGCCTTCATTAAGAGGTTTGAGTTTTGGTTTAAGATTTAAATTTTTGAGCGTGAATACACTGGCTGCCGGCAGTGGCAGCACCTTTGCATTGGACCCTTCTATGTTATGGGAAATTGGCGGAGCCAATATCGCTGGTTTGTCTGTAAGTGCCATTCGCTTTGGAGCAACAGTTGATAACCTGGGCACGGGCATTACTTATGGCAGTGGTTATCAGGAATCTTTAGGGATAGGTGCCAGGGTTGGTGTGTCTGCTGTGGTACAAGAACGTACCGTGGTGGGGTTGGAGTTTAACACTGCGGATGGATTCCATTTAGGAGGCGAGCATCGCTTACCTATTCAAAGTGCTGGTACGTTGTCTGTTCGAACAGGTTTAAGCACGGCCAATGGGTTTACATTTAATTTTGGCCTTGGGTTTCTTTATCAACAGTTGATCCGTGTGGATTATGCGTTTGCATCTCATGGCCAGCTTTTTGGTTCGCATCAATTGGCAATGGCGGTGGCTTATAATCTGGGCCAGCTTTTTTAACCGTTTTGTTCAATACAGACAAGCTTCCAGATCGACCTTAATATAGGAGACCGTGAGTGTTGTTAGCGGGAGGGTTCTCATGAGGAATGCACGACACTGGTGTGCTTTTTTTCTAATTTTAGGATTTGTTCACTTTCTTCTTGTCTACCCCACGTTTGCCCAATCTGTAGCCACCATTAAAGCGCCAACTGTGACTGTTGAATCGGGTCAAACTGTACCAATTGCGATCACAGCAGAGAATGTGCAAAGCGACATCGTGGGCATTCAGGGCAGCTTTTCTTATGATGCTTCTGTGTTTACTGTCAGCAATCTGCGCTTTCATGAAGCATTTGAAATTACATCGCAAAATATCATGAACGATCAGGGATTGGTTCACTTTGTCGCCACGTTGGTGATGAAGGATAACAATCCTATTGGTTTATCTAACAGCACGTTGTTCACATTTGATGCCACTGCAGTGGGCGTAGATGGGACGATGAGTGCTATTGATTTAAACATTGATTTGGTCAAGAACATGGCACATGAAGTGCTGATTATTACCGTCATTGATGGAAAAATCACTATTGTTGGTGGTGAACATCGGCCGCCGACGCCCAACTTCAGCTTTAATCCAGAACGTCCCACGCCAAACGAAAAAGTGACGTTTACTGATCTGTCCACCGATCAGGATGGTTTCTTGGTGAATTGGCTTTGGGACTTTGGTGATGGTGGTTCTTTAGAGGTGCAAACTGCTTCTGAAGCCACAAGCGTGATGCATACCTATGTGACAGCGGGTGTGTATAGCGCAACCTTAACTGTGACCAATAATTGGGGCATCAGTGCTTCGGTAACGAAACAAATCAGCGTGGGTGCCATGTATGGTACGCCAATGCTGTATGTGTTCCCGAACCCATGTATTGCCTTCTGTAAGTTCTTCTATAAGTTCCCTCAAGGCAGCACAGACTTTGTCTTGTATATCTTTAACATTCGCGGTGAAAAGGTGTTTGATGCGGTGTTGAATCCTGCAACAAACGAATTCCGCTGGGACATGCGCGGTATCAATGGACAGCCATTGCCCAACGGCCCATATTTCTTCTATGCACAGGCAATCACACCTGCTGGCGTGAACAGAACCCCGCTGGATGTACTGGTGATTAAACGATGATGGGAGGCAAACAATGAACAAACGACTCTTATTTTGCTTGATGGTGTTGACGTTCAGCCTGGTCCTCCCTGCCAATGCGCAATCTGTGGTGTCCTTACTGGACATCGAACCAGGCGTACGCTGTGTGGGTATGGGCGGTGCTTGTATTGCCTTAGGTGATGATGAATCGACCTCATTTGCAAACCCTGCCGGCTTGGCTTTTTTGCGCGCCATGGCTTTTGAATTTAATGCAGAAAACCGTTTTGGTCGTTCCACTTATGGTGGTGTGACGTTTGCTGGCCGTAATCTTGCTGTTGGTGGATTGTTTTTAAACATCAGTGATATTGTTGGTCGCAACGAAAATGGCGATGTCACTCGAAACTTTGATTACACTAGTTTGGGCACCTACTTTTCTGCAGGTGCCACACTTCAGGATTTATCACTCACATTCCTCAGCACCCCACCTTTGGACAACATTGCCGTGGGCATGCGCGCTCAGCTTTATCGCGTTGAATTTATGGGATCAACCGGCAGTACGGTTGGTTTAACCTTGTCCCCATCAGGCTTGTTTAAATTGCCTTTGGGCGGCAATGATTTGCGTATTGGTGCCATCGTCGAGAACCTATTGCCGATTGGCATCACATACGGCTCTGGGCATAGTGAACCCTGGCGTATTGGTGCTCGCATTGGTGTAGCCATGGATGTCATTGATGACCTCACATTGGCCACTGAATTCGAAACCTCTGGTATTTTCCATCTTGGTGCTGAATACCGCGTAAGTAGCCTCAACACGCCTGAAATCAGTGGCCTGGCACTTCGTGCTGGTTCCATTTTTGTCAATGGCGGCCCGATGTTTACATTGGGCTTAGGGGCAAAGATTGCCACCTACGAACTCAACTATGCCTTCACGGGGCATCCTTATTTGCCTGCCTCACACAGGCTTTCATTCACAGCACGTTTTGCTAACCAAACCCTCATCTGCTTGTTCACCGGGTTTGACGAAGTCGGCATCTGCGATCCGTAAATTTTATATTTAGACTTCAATATTGATTCTGTTTGCAGTGGTATTCGCCTGCGATATGAGTTCTTTATTTGAAGTGAAAAGCTTTTGAGGTTTCGATCATTGATTAAGCTTGTTGCTTCCAGAGTTCCAATGCCAGCATGGTTTTGACATCACGGATCTGGTTTTGTGCCAGCAATTCATTCATCTCATCCAAACTGAATGCCTTTACCTCTAGAAATTCATCTTCATCCAACTGTAAAGAATTGTCAGCAATGAGTTCTTTAGCCTGATACAAAAACATTTCTTCGTCACAAAACCCAGGGGTGAGATAGAAACGGCGCAATTCCGTGAGTTTTTCCGCACGATAGCCTGTTTCTTCAATTAATTCACGATGAGCACATGCCAATGGGGCTTCACCTGCTTCCAGTTTTCCGGCAGGAATCTCCCAAAACGCCTGCTCCACAGCAACGCGATACTGGCGCACCATCAAAACCTTATTGTTCAAAATAGGCAAAATGGCGACGGCACCAGGGTGTCTGACAATCTCTCTTTGTGCCTGTCTGCCATCTGGAAGCTCAACGGTGGCCTGTTCCAGACGAATGAAATAACCTTCATACAGACAGTCACTGTGTAGGATTTTTTCAGACAAAGGCTTCATGAAGAGGAAGGTGGACGTGGTCGACGACGTCGATTATTGTTACGACGGCTTCGATTACGGTTGTTGTTACTGTTTCGGGGTGCTTGTGCTTTGGTTTTTTTGTGCTCCAGACGTTGCAGTGTGGTTTGTGCATCGGCCATCCAATGAATAAAGGGGCGCTCAATGGGTTCTTCAATTTTAGGCACATGGATGGTTTGTGGCATGATCAATTCGCGTTCACTGAGGTCGCGTTGCACCTCGGCCATTTCTTGATCATAACGGATGCTTTCCACATCTTGCTCAAGCACTTGTTTGATAGAAAGGTTCAGTTTTTCATCGTCGTTGCGGCCCAGAACTTTGACGTTGATTTCTTCGCCCTCGCTCAAATAATCGCCCACCGAGCGCACAAATTCTTCTGCAATTTCAGAGATATGCACCAAACCAGTTTCGCCGCTAGGGAGTTCGATAAACGCCCCATACGCACGAATTCGAGTGACTTTTCCTTCAACGATACTACCAACTTGTTCTGTCATGTTTACCTAGCCTATCAATTTTGCCAATTGCTTTCAACCAAATTGGTCCCTCAGGCATCGAGTTTATAACCAAAGCCACGAACGTTAACAATGAGTTTTGGATCTTTAGGGTCTGTTTCCAATTTGTTGCGAAGCAGGTTGATGTATTTGATCACGTCTTTAGAGGAAACAAAGTGCTTATCCTGCCACACCGCAGTGATGATTTCATCATGTGAAAACACCTTGCCAGGTTGACTGGCCAGCAATTGAAGCAAGTCATACTCTTTGGGTGATAGTTTAGCGGGTTCGCCATTGAGGGTGACTTCCTTGGTGCTGTCGTCAATGCTGATGTCGCCCACCCGAAGCTGTGTGGGTTGTTCGCCTGACTGATAACGGCGCATCAACGCTGTGATGCGGGCTTCGATTTCGCCAAGATCAAATGGTTTTTTGACATAATCGTCTGCGCCAGACAACAAACCTTTGGCGGTGTCCATCGCTGTGTCTTTGGCGGTCAGCATAATAATGGGTATCTGGCTGAATTTTCGGATTTCTTCAAGCACATCCCACCCACTCATTCCTGGCATCATAATATCCAAAATGAGCAAATCAGGCATCACCTTCACAAATGTTTCCAGGCCTTCTTCGCCGGAAGCAGCAGTGAATACCTCTCGATTTTGATTGGATAAAAAATGCTTGAGCAAACTGACAATATCAGGTTCGTCATCAATAATAAGCACTTTCATCATAGCGCACCTCTAGGCTCCCATTATAGCCCTGTTTCTCAGAATGTCACATAAAAGCAACTCTAGTTTGCCGCAAGCCCACTCAATTCAAGGGAAGCTGCGTTTAAAACAATTTGGAAATTAGCCAATTGGAAAGGTGCGGACATCCGATCTTGTTGGAAGGGTTCAATATTTAAAATGATTTGGCGTTGATCTTTTCTGTTGATTTCGTAAAATCTTTGAAACCAGTTCACGAATTTAATGATTTTTGGATGTAGAATGTCTTGAAACCGAAATTGAGGAGGTATCCTTAAATTGGACCACGAAGCCCAGCGACTCCGACAATTTGTTGAAGGCTGCTTGGAAGAGTTGATCAACTGTCATGGTGATCCAGAGTGGTTGCAGGAAGAGTTTGAATTGGCCTACTGGGCTTTTTCAGGCGTAGACCATGACTGGTTTCAAGAAGTCCGCGCATGGGTGGAAGGCATTGCCAACGTCAAAGCCAAAAAACGCGCGGGAGAAAGCCGCAAGAAAGTAGCCACAGTGGTGGTCCACGCCATCAGCAAGCAACCGACCATCAAAAAGGTGGATCGAGATCAAACTGTGTCTCAAATGAAACGCGGTTGGATCGTGGCAAAAGAACTGAAAGGGCTTAAGCTGAGCCAAATTGAAGCATGTCAAATGGTACTCAAGCCCAACTGTGACTGCGACAAAGCATGCAAAAAGGTGAATTACTATCGGGATTGGAAAGACATTGAACAAGCATGTCAACAACGATTGGAAGAATTGAAAAATAATCATGAATAACGACCAAGTTGCTCTGCCAGATATCTTTGAGAATATTTCTGTAGATAAGACTGATCGTCAAGACTTGTCTCATCACCCATCTGATGAGTTCATCAAAGCTTATGTGGATGGCCAACTGCAACGCGGTCAACGATCCCATGAAAACTTTCAAACCTTGAGTGAAGGTCAAGCCCAAGACTGGCATCAATCCGAAGTGGGTTTGCATATCAAAACGTGTGAACAGTGTTGGCAAAAGATGGTTAACTTTCGCACAGTGATCATCACAGCTCCCGAGTCAGTAAGTGAATCAACACCTGTGAAAATTTCATGGATTGATCAACTGTTTGCACCATTCAAACAACCAACATTTGCATTGACAGGTGCATTCGTCTTGGTCATTGCATTGCTGATCGGCTACCAAATGCATCCCTGGTTAAACATATCCATTGAAGAAGAACTGCCAGCCCCTTCCACATCCTCATTTGGTGTCGAATCAACAAGCGATGCTGTAGTGACTGCCCTTGAAGATGCAGGTGTTCCTCTCGATGCGTTTGACTTCACTGCACCTGGCACTGACTATCAACTCCAATCTCAAGACACTTTGCAGTCAATTGCAAATCAAGAATATGGTGACACCTCGTTGTGGATTGGCATTTATTTGTTCAACTACGAAACACTATCCTCACTCGAAGCACCTGCGACAGATTCACTTCCACAAGGCATTCTCAAATTGCCAGAACTCAACAGTTAAGTAAAACTTCGAATAAGAAAAATAAAAGATGATTTTGAAAGCTGGTACGCCCGAAGGGATTCGAACCCCCGACCTACGGTTTAGGAAACCGTTGCTCTATCCAGCTGAGCTACGGGCGCATGAGTCGGCCATTCTAAAAAAGAGGCTTTACTTTAGAGCATTCGGGTTTTGATGACAACTCAGGCGTGGGTGTCGTCGTAGAATTGTTGATACACTTCTTCGGCAGCGGCTTGCTCGGCTTCTTTTTTGCTGGTGCCGTCACCCAGGCCCTCCAAATCTGCAACACGAACTCGGACGGTGAAGCGTTTGGCGTGATCGGCACCTTCTTCACCGACGAGGGAATATTCGGGTTTATAGCCTTCTTTTTGAGCCAATTCCTGCAAGCGAGTTTTAGAATCTCTTGGACCTTTGCCGCAAGAAACGCGCTCAATTTCTTTTTGTAATTGAGCGATGACGAAAGATTGTGCGATTCGAAACCCTCTTTCGACATAAACCATGCCGACGAATGCCTCAAATACATCCTCAAGCAGTGAAATACGCTTGCGTCCGCCGCCATTCTCTTCGCCTTTGCCTAAGAATAGACATTCGTCCAGGCCGATGGTTTTTGCGCACTCGGCCAAGGTGCTGCCACTGACGACCACAGATTTGATCTTGGTCAGCTCACCTTCGTTTAGATAAGGAAATTGGTTGTAAAGATAGTCGGCGACGGTCAATTCGATGACGGCATCGCCCAAAAATTCCAAACGTTCGTTTGATTCAAGCGCTTCATCATTGGCTTCATTGACGTATGAAGCGTGGTAAAAAGCTTGAGCCACTGCTTCGGCGGGAATGTCTAAATTTAAACGTTGACTAAGGTCATCAAGCGATTGCGAATCCATATTGAAAATCCTACTTATTTCTGATGCGGATATAGAAAGTTTTACAAACCTTCCGAACTGGTTAGGGCGGCAGGATTTGAACCTACGATCCCGGGGTCAAAGCCCGGAGCCTTACCACTTGGCTACGCCCTAATACTTTTTAATATGGCTGGAGATGGTTTTTCTAGATGAAACGTACCCTACACACATTTGTGTGTTCTAGAAGCATCTCAAAGACCTATGATAACGCAACTTATTTTGATTTTCCAGTGATTTAACACTGAAAAGACACTTTCGTTAAACAATTTGCAATTGCGAAAAGCAGCAAAGATGAGTAGAGTTCCTTCACCAAGGAGGTTTTGTGAAAAACGTCCAGGAATCTGCCACTGATACGTTGAGTACTGGCCATTCTCGCGGCTTGAAAACCGCCATGATTCAAATTCCCCTTAAGCAGCGTCGTGCCATTACTGGTGGCGTGATGCTGGCCATGTTTTTGGCCGCGCTCGATGGCACTGTGATCAGCACAGCCATGCCAACGGTGATTGCTCAGTTGGGTGGATTTGAAGTCTATAGTTGGGTGTTTTCCATCTATATGCTAGCCTCTACGGTGAGTGTGCCGGTGTGGGGCCGTCTTTCTGATTTATATGGGCGGAAAAATTTCTACCTCATTGGGATTGCTTTGTTTGTCGTGGGGTCAGCGCTGGCAGGACAGTCTGATTCGATGACAATGCTCATTCTCACTCGTGCGATTCAGGGGTTGGGTGCGGGTGCCATGTTCCCTGTTGGGATGACCATCATCGGCGAAATTTATTCTTTGGAACAACGCGCGAAAATGCAGGGACTTTTTAGTGGTGTTTGGGGGCTGGCCAGCATCATTGGACCGTTGGCAGGGGGTTTTATCACGGACACAATTTCCTGGCGCTGGGTGTTTTACATCAACTTGCCTTTTGGAATTGCAGCAGCCGCCGTGATTTGGTTTGCGATGAAACGTCAGATGCGCGGTAAGGAAAAGGTGAAGGTCGATTATCTGGGCGCATTAACCTTGACTGTCTCTATGTCGCTCCTTTTGCTTGGCTTACTTCGTGCTGGAGAGGCTTCCAGCTGGGGTGATCCTGGTGTGATTGGTATGTTGGTGAGCAGCCTCGTCTTGTTCATCTTTTTCTTCTATTGGGAAGCCAGAGTGGAAGAACCCATCTTTCCACTGGAGCTGCTCAAAAATCAAATCTTTTCCGCAGCTTCGATCAGTGGATTGTTCGTGGGCATGGCCATGTTTGGCACAATCACTTACTTGCCATTATTTGTACAGGCCGTATTAGGTGGCAGCGCCACGGAAGCTGGCACAAGCCTGACGCCATTTATGTTGGGCTGGACAGCATCATCTGCCCTGGGGGGGCGCTTGATGTTGCGCATTGGTTATCGCCCAACGATTTTTATTGGTATGGCATTTTTGATCACAGGTTTTTTTCTATTCACTACATTTAACATGGATACAGGCCGCATTTTTCTATTGTCTTCTGTTGGACTGGCAGGGATGGGCATGGGGCTGATCATTTTGAGCATGATCCTGGCTGTGCAAAATTCAGTCTCACAAAGGCAATTGGGCATTGCGACATCAGCCTCATTGTTCACCCGTTCTATTGGCGCTACTGTTGGAGTGGCCATCTTAGGGACTGTGTTGACGTTGAGTATGCAACAAGGCATTGGTCAGTTGTCGTTGGATGATCTGAGTGTAGAACAACAAGCTCAAGTCAATAAATTGGCTGCCAACCCTGATAGTCTGGTTGCCGAAGTGGGTGAATCTTATGACCCTAAAGTGATGACCATTATTCGGGGTACATTGGCAGATGCACTCCACATTGTATTCATCTTTGGTTTAGGCTTTGCGGTCCTTGCCTTCTTAACTTCTTTCCTTATTCCTAAAGGAAAAGCTGAAGAACACAGCTTTAAAGAAACTTAGTCAAAAAAAAGAGGATGAGCATTGCCCATCCTCTTTCAGTTTAACCATAATTTTTAATAAATAACTATGGACGTCCACCCATTGTTAAAGCCATCAGTGCTTTAGAAGTGTGGAGACGGTTTTCTGCTTCATCAAACACCACGGATTGTGGGCCATCGAGCACTTCATCAGTCACTTCTTTGTTGCGATCTGCGGGGAGGGCGTGCATGTAGATGGCATCTTTGTTGGCCAGTTTCATGCGGCGTGAATCGCAAATCCAATCGACATACTTGCCGCCAATTTCCAAAGACTCTTCAGGATCGCGCGTTGCCATGTGAGCGCCCCAGGCTTTGGCAACAATCACATCGGCATCTTTGAAAGCGTCATCCATGTCGTGAACGATTTCGAACTTGGTGCCTGCGGCTTCAGCGTTGGCTTTGGCTTGATCCACGATTTCTGGCATCAGGGAAATTTCTGGTGGATGGGCCAAGGTTACATCCATGCCGTAACGCGGGAACAACAGAATCTGGCTCTGCGGTACGGAAAGTGGTTTCATATGGGTGGTTGCATAAGCCCAAGAGATAACGACTTTTCGTTTTTTGATGTCATGAGAGAATTTTTCCTGAATCGTCATCAAATCAGCCATGGCCTGGCAAGGATGATAAAGATCGTCCTGCATGCTCATTACAGGAACACGAGAGTGTGCAGCCACCTCACGCAAATACTTGTTGCCAATACCAAAAAAACAATTACGAATAGATATCCCGTGACCATAGCGGCTCAATACCATGGCGGTGTCTTTGCCTGCTTCACCATGGGACAGTTGAAGCTTGTCTTCGGTGAGGTCGTGGGCGTGGCCGCCGAGTTGGGTCATACCGGCTTCAAACGAATTGCGGGTGCGGGTGGATTGCTCGAAGAAAATCATAAAGAGCGTTTGATAAAGCAAATACGGCGTCATTTCACGCAGTGCAAATTTTTTCTTGAGGTCGAAGGACAGGTCTAGCAGCATGTCCAATTCTTCCTTGGTCCAATCTTGTGTGGTAATAAAATGTTTGCCCCGAAGCAATGAATGCATCAGCGCCTCCTTACATATTTACATATTGTTTCGCAAAAGTCGCATAGAATGCGGCAGCTTTAATTAAGTGATCCACAGGCATCTGTTCATCCACTGTGTGTGCATAAATCTCGTTGCCTGGTCCGAAGCCAACACTGGGAATGTCGTACATGCCGGTAATCGAAACAGCATTGGTGCTGAACACCCATTTGTCGATGAAAGGTTTTTCATTAAACAAAGCTTCATAGGTTTTAGCGCCAGATTGAATGGCAATGTGTTCTTCTTCCAACACCCAGGTTGGAAAATATTTTTTCGTTTCGTATTCCAAACCTGTGTAACTTGGGCGTTTGTACATGGGCACAGTGACTTCGGCTTCGACGCCAGCACGTTTGACGGCTTCCTTAATTTCGTTGACTGAAGATTCTTCGTTTTCGCCACGAGACAAACGTCGATCCAAGTGGATGTAACAACGCGGTGGAATGGCATTGAAGCTTGGTGTGTCGCACTCGATGTAGGTCACAGCAATCGTGCCTTTGCCCAGGAAATCATCATCTCTGAGTTCATCGTTAAGTTTTTCGATTTCGTCGATGATGGGTTTCATTTTATAAATGGCATTATCGCCGCGCTCTGGGGCGCTGGCATGGCAGGATTTGCCGGTGGTGGTCACGCCGATTTCCATGCGCCCACGATGCCCACGATAGACGTTCAGGTTTGTCGGCTCCGTGATGACAACCACTTCAGGCTTGATGCCGACTTCATTGATGATGTACTGCCAGCAGAGTCCATCACAATCTTCTTCCTGAACGGTGGCAACCATGTAAAGCGTGTAGTCGTCGAGCAAATCCAACTCTTTAATCATTTTGCCGGCGTAGACCATGCTGGCCATCGGGCCTTTTTGATCTGATGTGCCGCGTCCGTAGATGATGCCGTCTTCCAAAGTGGCAGCATAAGGATCACGTGCCCACTCGTCGATGTTGCCAATGCCGACAGTGTCCACATGGGTGTCGATCGCAATGATTTTGCTGCCGCTGCCGATACGGCCCATCAGGTTGCCCATGGGGTCGATTTTGACTTCATCAAAACCCACAGCTTCCATTTCCTGGGCGATGCGGGCGACGACTTCTTTTTCTTCAGAACTTTCACTGGGAATGGCAATGATTTCCTGAAGGAATTTGACAATCTGTGGTTCATATTGTTTGGCAGCATCATGCACTGCCTGAATCTGTTCGGGTGATAATGCACTCATACGATCTCCTTAAAACACGATGGACAATTTATACAAAAGAAAATGTTTTATAAAACAAATGCCAACCTCTGAATTGTTGGGAGATGAAGTGTATCATCAAACCCTATGCAGGTTCAAATTAGAATTTGTTATAAAGAAAACAAGGGGGACGATGACTGCCGTCCCCCTTGTTGCAAAAGAGGTTGAATCTCGATGCGAAATTGAAGTTAACCAATCGCAACTGCGCCGGTTTCACCTGTTCGTATGCGAATACATTCTTCGATGGGCAAGATGAAAATCTTGCCCCGACTGGCATCTTCTGGTGCGTCACGAGCGACATCGCAAATGGCGTCAACCACATGGTTGACATATTCTTCGTTGACCGCGATTTCTAAGCGTAATTTTTTGAGAAGCTTAATATCATAAGATACACCGCGATAAACTTCGTGTTTGGAAAGGTCCAACCCCTGACCCAATACATTGCCAACAGTAAATTTGTAAATTTTGTGTTCCATCAACGCCTCGCGAATGGGAGCCAATTCCTGAGGTTCAATCACTGCAATGATCAGTTTCATAATTGAAAATCTCCTTACTGTTCTGAAATAAGGGTTTGAAACGCGGGATATGCTTCCATCGCGTGTTCGCCAATGTCCAACCCTTCAGTTTCTTCTTCCATCGAGACACGAATACCAAAGATCAGTTTGATGAGGCCAAAGGCAATAAGTGCGAACAGTGCAGTGAAAATACCGATGGCTATTGCACCCGCGACCTGATACAACAATTGCTCCAAGCCAGCCTTTGCGCCAAAAATACCCACAGTGATGGTGCCCCAAATGCCACAGACCAAGTGAACAGAAATGGCCCCAACAGGGTCATCCAGCTTCAGTTTGTCGAACATCAACACAGAAAACACAACAAGAGCGCCAGAGATCAAACCGATCCAGGAGGCATCCAACACGGTCATTTGATCTGCCCCGGCCGTGATACCCACTAAGCCTGCGAGAATACCATTGAGTGCCATCGACAAATCCGGTTTGCCTAATCTCAGCGAGGCCACCAATGCTGCACCGACACCACCTGCTGCTCCCGCAATTGAAGTGGTCACCAGAACGAGTGAAACGGCACCAGGATCAGCAGACAACACAGATCCACCGTTGAAACCAAACCAACCGAGCCAGAGTAAAAATACACCGATTGTTGCCAATGGCATGCTGTGACCTGGAATCGGACGTGCGCCTGATTTGGTGTATTTGCCAATACGCGGACCGAGCAGCATCACACAAATCAATGCCCCCCATCCACCCACAGCGTGAACCAGTGTAGAGCCGGCAAAATCATAAAATCCCATCTCAGACAACCAACCGCCGCCCCACTGCCAGGAGCCGGTGATGGGATAGCTGATACCCACAAAGATCGTGGCAAACAACAGGAAAGATCCAAGTTTAATGCGTTCAGCCACCGCACCAGAGACAATCGTAGCAGCAGTGGCGGCAAACATGGCCTGGAATAAAAAGTCAGTCCAGTAGGTATAGCCAGGGTTGTAGGCAGACGTCAGCCCATCCTCACCTGGCGCGATGCCGAAGCCAGCGAAGCCAAAGAAGCCATTGAACTCGCCTGGGTACATTAAGTTGAAGCCAAAGGCGGCATACGTCAGTACGCCGATACAAATAATCATCACATTTTTAAACAGGATATTGACTGAGTTTTTGGCACGAGTTAGGCCAGTTTCCAGCATGGCAAAGCCCAGGTGCATGACGAACACCAAGGCAGCAGCCATCATTAACCACAAATTATTGATCGTGAAAATAGCGGTTGCGGCGCTGATTTCATCTTGTGCAAGTACCGTGTTTGTCCAGCTAAAAAGTGCTAAAACGAAAAAAATGATGCAAAAAATATTTTTTTTTGATTTAATCATCCTGAACCTCTTTTGAAAAACAGATGAATGGAATGCTAATGTAAAAGATTCTGATTGTCAACTAAATCCAATATTAATAGCCGCTAATGGGAGAAAATTAAATTTAATGGTGGACTTATGTATTTTTTTAACAATTTTAAGAAACAAATGGCTATTTTTGGATGAATGCCAAAATTTGACAAATGTCCGAAAAAGAACTATAGTAAGGCTAAGTGAGGAAAACCATATCCTTTTCAAACGTTATGAGGAGGTGCCAGATGAATCACATTATTTCTATTGAAATTCAATACCAATTTGAAGTTGCGAACCATCTTGAAAATGGTTCGCCTCTGTCTATCTGTCTTTGCACCTCTACCTCAGGGTCATGCCCTGAATCACGTAACGTGCGCTGATTGCAGCGCAACACAGAGTTATTTCCAAATAAATAACAAGAACTACCCGAGCGTCACTCCGAGGTTGAATGATCACCAAACCGTTCCCTAGGAAACCACCTCTAAAGGGTGCCTGCCTAAATGACGCGCTGAGGACTAGCACACGGGTTTATCCATTTAAATAGATTCGGCGGATTTATAGCTGTCCACAAAACGAACGTTTTACATCATGGATTTTTGTGATTGGCGTTTTGATATGGGCTTTGGAACGAGTCAGCAAAGGAGGCGAATTTGTTACCTCAGGCAATTGGTTTGTACGATCCACGATTTGAAAAAGACAACTGTGGTATTGGGTTTGTGGCCCACTTGTCGGGCGATCCCTCTCATGAAATTATTGAACGCGCATTGCAATCATTGTGTAATTTGGAACATCGAGGCGCAGTCGGCGGCGACGGTGCAAGCGGGGATGGTGCAGGCATTCTAGTGCAAATTCCTCAACCTTTCTTTGTTTCTGAAATGAATCAGTTGGGCCACAAAGCACAAGAATCTCTGGCTGTGGGTGTGTTTTTTATGCCACACGATGAAACGTTGCGCCAAGCTTGTGTCCAGGTGGTTGAGCAGATTTTCACAGAAGATCATCTGACCAACTTTGTATGGCGTGAGGTGCCAACGCAAATGTCTTTGCTGGGTGAATCGGCCAAAGAAACGTGTCCAGTGATTCATCATCTGTTATTAGAAAAACCGACAGCGCTCGATCAACAGGCATTTGAAAAACAACTTTATTTAACGAGAAAACGCATCGAATCTATGTCCATCCAGCGTGGCTTGATTAAAGCGGAAGACCCTTTCTACATCACCTCTCTGTCCGGAAAAACGATGGTGTACAAGGGGTTGATGCTTGCCAAAGATGTGGGGCAGTTTTACACAGACTTGAAGCAAAGCGAATTTAAAAGTGCGATTGCGGTGTTTCATCAACGTTACAGTACCAACACTTTTCCGACCTGGACACGTGCTCAACCCTTTCGCATGGTGTGTCACAACGGTGAAATCAATACGATTGCGGGCAATGCCAACTGGACGATGGCACGCCAAGGCACATTGGATCAAAGCGAGTGGGGCAAGGACAGTGAGTGGCTCAAACCACTGATTGATTTCAGTGGCAGTGATTCTTCGATGCTGGACAATGCAGCCGAACTGTTGGTGCGTTCGGGCCGTGATTTGCCACATGCCTTGATGATGCTGGTTCCCGAAGCCTGGGAGAGAAATTCTAATCTTGATCCAGATCGAAAGGCTTTTTATCGATATCATGCCAGTCTCAGCGAACCTTGGGACGGCCCTGCAGGGCTTACTTTTACCGACGGCACGATTGTGGGCACAACGCTCGATCGCAATGGTCTGCGACCTTGCCGCTACAGCGTGACCAGTGACGGCTGGTTGTCCAGCGCGTCTGAAGATGGGGCGATTGTGTTTGATGAAGCCACGGTCATCAAACGTGGCAAGCTTGGCCCTGGTCAGATGATGCTGGCCAATGTTGAAACAGGTACGCTTTGGGAAGATGGAGAAGTTAAGGCACATTATGCCAATCGCAAGCCGTATGCCATGTGGCTGAATAAACACCAGCAAATTGTGCCCCAAACCGAAGTGCAGCAAACCACTTCGGTGCCGGATAATTTGACGCAATGGCAACGCGTGTTTGGTTATGGGAGTGAAGATATCAGTATTACGCTGCGCCCGATGGGCAATACAGGTCATGAACCCGTTGGCTCGATGGGCGATGACACGCCGCCTGCGGCGCTGTCTTCAAAAATCAGACCGCTTTATCATTTCTTCAAGCAACGTTTTGCTCAGGTGACGAATCCGGCCATAGACTCCCTGCGTGAATCTCGTGTGATGGCGTTGGGGATTCGCATGGGACGACGCCCAACGTATTTGAATGAAACAGAGGAACAGGCGAATTTTTTGGAACTGGAAAGCCCCATTCTGCACCAAAACCAATTCTTGCAGATTCAGGCCACGGCCAAAAAATCAGAGAAAAAAGTGGTCACCTTACCAGCGATCTTCCCTGCACAAAACCCAAATCAAAGTCCAAGTGGTTTGGAAAAATCATTGGAATCTCTAGCCACTGATGCCGAACGTGCTGCCATCAACGGCACTGAAATTCTGATCCTCAGCGATCGGCTTCAAAATAAAGACCAAGTGCCAATGCCTGCATTACTGGCATTGGGTGTGGTGCATCAACACCTGATTAAAACAGGCTGGCGTATGCAGGTCAGTCTTATCGTCGAATGTGGTGACGCTCGCGAAGTACATCACATGGCCTGTCTCATCGGTTGTGGTGCCGAAGCAGTGTTCCCTTATCTGGCATTGGAAACGGTGTATGCGTTGGCCGCCGATGGCAAGATCAAGGTGGAGCCACCCAAAGCCGTTGCCAACACGGTAAAGGCTTTGGAAAAAGGGCTGTTGAAAACCATGGCCAAGATGGGGATTGCCACCGTGGCAGGTTATCACGGCGCCCAGATTTTTCAGACATTGGGGTTGAGTGCGGATGTGGTTGATTTATGTTTCAAAGGCACCCCCGCGCGTTTAGGCAATGTCGATTTGGAACGCATTGCTGAAGGTGTGATCAAGTTGCACTACGCTGCCTACGGGGAAGATGCAATATTGAGTAATGATGGTCAATATCGATTCAAGCCAAACGGTGAGCGTCATGCATTCACACCGATTTCAGTACGAACATTGCATCAAGCTGTTGAAGTCGGGGCCAGCGCATTCGAGCAAACGGCATCGGTTGACGAAGCCATGTATCGTCCAGAGTTCCGTGAAGGCTACAAAACATATCGCACGTTTTCCGAGCCACTCAACAATTGTGGTGAAAGCGGTGAGCCATTGGCGGTCCGTGATTTACTGACATTTAAGCCTGACCGAGAAGCTATTGGCATCAAAGAGGTTGAACCAATCACATCAATCCTGATACGTTTTTCGACGGGGGCGATGTCTCACGGTTCGCTCAGTGATGAAGCCCACCGTGCTTTAGGGATTGCCATGAACCGTCTGGGGGCAAAGAGCAACAGTGGTGAGGGTGGCGAGCATCCCGATCGTTTTGACAATTTGCAAAACAGCCGCATCAAACAGGTGGCGTCGGGTCGCTTTGGTGTGACCGCGGCGTATCTGTCTTCGGCTGACGAATTGCAAATTAAGATTGCTCAGGGGGCCAAGCCTGGTGAAGGTGGCCAGCTGCCAGGCCATAAGGTGAGTGTGGAAATTGCCACCATCCGTCACACCATGCCAGGGGTGGCGCTCATCTCACCACCACCCCACCATGATATTTATAGCATTGAGGATTTGGCGCAACTGATTTACGATTTGAAACAGGTGAATCCACAGGCCCGCGTGTCAGTCAAACTGGTGGCCGAAACAGGTGTGGGCATTGTGGCTGCCGGTGTGGTCAAGGGCTATGCCGATGTGGTTCACATTGCAGGGCACAACGGTGGTACAGGTTCTTCACCGCTCAATTCTATTAAGAATGCAGGCGAGCCTTGGGAGCTTGGTTTGGCCGAAACGCAGCAGACATTGTTACTGAATAATTTGCGTGGACGTGTCAAACTTCGAACAGATGGTGGTTTGCAAACCGGACGCGATGTGTTGGTGGCGATCCTTTTAGGGGCCGACGAAGTGAGTTTCGGTACCGCCTCCTTGGTCGCCATCGGTTGTTTGATGGCAAGGCAGTGTCACGCCAACACTTGTCCGGTTGGCATTGCCACACAGGATTTGAAACTACGTGAAAAATTTCTGGGCAAGCCTGAGGCATTGATGGCCTACATGTGTTTCATTGCTCAGGAAGTCCGTGAACGACTTGCCGCACTTGGTTACACATCCATTGAGGAATTGGTGGGGCGCGTTGATTTGCTGACCGCACTTGGCGATCCTGAGCAGGCGCCTGTAGCGGTCACGCAATTACTGACTGATGTTGATCCTGAAAACAAACACGATCGACGCAACACACAATCTCGCAATGAATTGCCACGCGAACGCACATTGGGACATCAGTTATATCGCGATGCCTGCGACATCATCGCCAAGGGTGGCATGGCGCGATTGAAATACAATATCCAAAACACGGATCGCAGTGTTGGTGTTCAGTTGGCTGGCGCGGCGGCTTTGTGTGATGGTGAGCATGGTTTGTCCGATGGTAGTGTGGTCTGTCAGTTCACAGGTCAAGCAGGCGGTAGCTTTGGTGCGTTTATGCCCAATGGCATCCGACTCAACTTATCCGGTGTTGCCAATGACTATGTGGGCAAAGGGTTGTGTGGTGGCGAAATCGCCATTGCGCCCGATCCTCGAAGTCCATACAAAAATGAATCTCATCAACATGCCATCATTGGCAACACGGTGTTGTATGGTGCCACCAGTGGAAAGTTGTTTGCTGCGGGCCGCGCAGGTGAACGTTTTGGTGTGCGAAACAGTGGCGTGACTGCGGTGGTCGAAGGTGTTGGTGCGCATGGTTGTGAATACATGACGGGCGGTAAGGTCGCTATCTTAGGCAGTGTGGGCGATAACTTTGGTGCGGGGATGACGGGTGGGAGAGTTTATGTTTTTGATGAAGCCAATGAATTGCCGTCACTTTACAATGCCGAATTGATTGACATCCACCGACCCAAAGATGATGAACCTGAGTTAAAGTCATTGATTGAAGAACACCTGGAAGCTACTCAAAGCGCACGTGCTCAATGGATGTTAGATAATTGGAGCAATGTGTTGCCTAAATTCTGGGTGGTTGCACCCTTGGAAGAAGCAGCCAAAATTGAAGCCAGTAATGAGGGTGCTCAAGGCAAATAAAATAGCTCAGTTAAATTTAAATTGAGTTAACTGGCAGACTGTTCGTTACAAGGCACAGTCTGCCAGTTGTCATTTTTAATGGATGAAGCATTGATTGAATGTTAGTGAACATTAGGTAACTTGTTTGCAAACTTGCAGCAACTGGTTTATGATTCGGATATCAAATTGATGAAGGGGTGATTGTTATGTTGCAACAGAATTTCAATAAAGATTTTATCAGAGGTTTTTCTGCACATCATCATCCCGTCCACCATCTTCATTGAGCTTTATCTTTTCAAGCTGACATTTATTCCGAATTTTTCTATTTGTCCAATCTTTTTAAAAGAGGTTATTGATGAGTAACCGTTTAAAATTGGCTGTGCCTAACAAAGGCCGCCTGAGTGAACGTGCTTTGGAATTGTTGTCCCTTGCCGGATTTCACGTCCCACGCCACGCCCGTCGTCTGATGGCCGATGTCAATGATCAATGGCGATTGTTGTTTGTTCGCACTGACGATATTCCCGAATACGTTGCCAATGGCACCGCAGATATGGGGATCACTGGTTGGGATATTGTCGGTGAATCTGGCCTGGATGTGGAACGCGTGTTGGAGCTTGGTTTTGGTAAATGTCGCTTGGTTGTTGCCACACGCCAAGCGGATGAAATTAAAGCCGTAAATCAACTTCAAAGCAAACGAATTGCCACTGTGTTTCCGAACCTGACCAAAAAATTCTTTAATGAAAAAGGCGTAGATGTTGATGTTGTTCCATTGTCTGGCGCGACAGAAATCGCACCCAGCATTGGGGTGGCAGATGCCATTATCGATCTGGTCGAAACCGGATCGACTCTACAACAAAACGGTTTGGAAATCTTGGAAACCTTTCTCTATTCAGAAGCCGTTTTGATTGCCAATTCAACGAGCATTACTGAAAAAAGAGATGCTTTGGGTGAATTGGAAATCGCTGTAAAAAGTGTGCTGGATGCAAAAGCAAAACGTTACTTTATGATGAACGCGCCAGAAGGTGAGTTGGATCAAATCAAGGCACTGCTCCCAGGCATGACTGCCCCTACCGTGATGCCTTTGATGGGGCGTGAAGGCTGGGTGGCTGTTCATGCCGTGATTCATGAAGATGATGTGAATGGCATTATTCCTGAATTGAGAAAATGTAAAGCAGAAGGACTTCTCATTCTGCCTATTGAGAGGATGATGCCTTGATGGAAGTGCTAAAGTTAGAATTTTTGGATGTTGCTACCAAAGATCAATTGCTGAATCGTTCCAGTTTTTTGGATGATGCCATCAAAACATCTGTACTCAATGTGATCGAAGAAGTCAAACTCAATGGCGATGATGCACTGAAAGCTTTCACTCAAAAGTTTGATCGGATTGCATTAGATCAACTGAGCGTATCCACCTCATCCTTTCAACATGCCTTTGATCAGGTGTCTGATAAATTGCAATTGGCCATGAATCAAGCCAAATATCAGTTAGAAAAATTTCACGAGCAACAACGATATCAAGGCTATGAAATCAAAACAGGACCAGGCATTCAGTTGGGTCAACTGATTCGACCGTTTGAGCGGGTGGGCATTTATGTACCAAAGAACTTGGTGTCTTCATTAATGATGGCGGCAGTGCCCGCAAAAATTGCGGGTGTAAGTGAGTTGATTGTTTGCACTCCGCCACAAGCTGATGGCAATGCGCCCGAAACTATGAGGGCTGCGGCAGCCTTGCTGGGTATTGATGAAGTGTATTCGGTTGGTGGCGCACAAGCGGTTGCTGCAATGGCCTATGGCACAGGGTCCATTAAAAAAGTCGATAAAATTGTCGGTCCAGGCAACGCTTATGTAAGTGCTGCCAAAGCCTTGGTGCGCGATGAAGTGAGTATCGACATGCTGGCTGGCCCCAGTGAGGTGCTGTTGATTGTGGAAGCAGTCGATGGGTTTTCATCAGAACAGTTAAGTGAATGGATTTTGCTTGAACTTCGAGCGCAGTTGGAACACGGCCCAGGCACCTCTGCCATGCTGATCACGCAGTTGCCAGAAGTGGCTGAATTTGTGACCAGTGCTTTGCAGCCTGAAGAATTAGAACAGCGACATGTTGCGGTGTTAAATTATCAGGACACACAAGTCGCATTGGATTTCGTGAATGAATATGCGCCAGAGCATCTTTGCCTTTGGGGCGAATCACTAGAGAATCAACTTGATTTAATTAAAAATGCAGGCTCGATTTTTCTAGGTCCTTGGTCTCCTGTGGCAATGGGGGATTACACATCTGGAACCAATCACATCCTGCCCACAGCCAGACAAGCTCGAATCAGTCATGGACTCAGCGTTCGAGATTTTGTGAAAACGGTATCGTATCAACGCTTGGATCAGCAAGGGCTTTTATCGTTGGCGGAAACTGCGATTACGCTTGCAGAATTTGAAGGGTTGGAACGACATGCAAGTTCCGTTCGAGATCGATTGGCAGGTGCAGCATGAGACAATCACTCACCGGCATTAAGTCATATAAAACGCCAAGGGTTCAAGGCTTAGGGCTTCAAAGCAACACCAATCGTATGGGGCCGAACCCGGTTAAAGACCGCATGGCAGCGTTGTTGGCAGACATCAATTTGAACAACTATCCCGACAACGAAGCCAAGGCGTTGCGTCAAGCATTGAGTGACCTTTATAGACTTGATCCAGAATCGTTCCTCGTCACCAATGGGTCAAATGAAGCGTTTGACCTCATCTTCAAAACGTTTCTGAATCCAGGCGAAACAGTGGCTTTCCCCAGCCCGAGTTATTCAATGTATCCGTATTATTCGCGGGCCAATGCGGTGAATTTTGTCGAAGTGCCTTTGGATGAAAATTTCCAATTGGATGCCGATGCTTTCTTGGATAACGAGGCTGAACTCCTCATCATATGTTCTCCAAACAACCCAACAGGCAATGTGATGAAACCAGAAACTTTTGAGAAAATTTTAGACAGTGGACGTCTTGTCGTGATTGACGAAGCTTACGCTGAATTTGCCAATGGCAATTGGATTAAACGTATCGACGAATTTCCAAACTTGATTGTGACACGAACACTGTCCAAAGCTTACGGTTTAGCAGGGTTACGGCTTGGTTACCTTGCCACAAACCCTGAACGCGTTGATTTGATCTGGCGTGCCAAGCTGCCTTACAACGTCAATGCCCTCAGTCAGGCAGTGGCCACAGCAGCGATGAATGAACAAAGTTTTGTGGATGATTATGTGTCGATGATCTTAGAGCAACGTTCAGTGTGGACAGACGCTTTGAGTCAGAGAAGGTTTACAGTCTTCCCCTCTGATTCAAATTTCATATTAATGGAAGTGCCAGAAGGTGTGAATCGAGATACGTTGATTGGCAATCTGATTGAAGCTGGTGTGATCATTCGATCCAGTGGCACACACCCTCGATTGCAAAATTGCGTTCGTATTACCATTGGCACGCCGCAGGATGGCGAAATTTTATTCAAAGCATTGGATGAGGTGTTGGCATGAAAGTGACCATCGCAGATTTAGACGTTGGCAATTTGCACAGCCTCAGCAAGGCGCTGGGAAAACTGGGTGCCAAAGTGGAAATTACTCAAGAAGTGGATCGCTGGCTTGATTCTGAGGTTCTGGTGCTACCTGGAGATGGCGCATTTGCAGCCACGCTCCATAAAGTCACTTCCCATGAAAAAATATTGGCAGAACGTGTAAAGAAACGACCCACGCTTGGGATTTGTATCGGGATGCAGATTTTATTTGAAACCAGTGATGAAAGCCCAGACACACAGGGGCTTGCTGCACTATCCGGGAATATTGAAAAATTACATGCGCCACGTTTGCCCCACATGGGTTGGAACACCTTGGAACACAACAGCAGTGATTTGTTTGTAAGTATTCCACAAGGCGCACACTTTTATTTTGTCCACAGCTACGGCATTATCGAAACGGAAGCTGCAAGTGCGTGGACCGATTATGAAGGTCGATTTGTGTCGGCTGTTCAATTAAGTCCAACCAGTCATGCAGTTCAATTTCATCCAGAAAAAAGTGGTCGATGGGGTTTGGAACTGTTGGACAATTTTCTGGCACTCGCGGAGGATGAAATATGATTTGGGCAGCAGTCGATTTGATGGATGGTCAGTGTGTGCAACTCAAAGGTGGCGATCCGAGCACGGCTCGTTTCAATCAGGATCCTGTGCAGGCGGCGCAGCACTGGATTGAACAGGGGGCCGACGGATTACACTTGATTGATCTCGATGCGGCCTTGGGTAAAGGTGACAATATTTCAGTCATCGAAACCATCATTAATTCCGTTGATGTGTCGATTCAAGTGGGTGGTGGCATTCGTGATTTAAAAGCGATTGACCGTTGGCTCTCACTTGGCATTCACCGTTTAATCATCGGCACGCGCGCCATCAAAGAGCCTGAATGGTTAGAAGAAATGGCGCTTAATTTTCCACGGAAAATTGTGGTGGCCGTCGATGCTCGTGATGATGAAATCACGGTTTCTGGTTGGACCGAAGGTTCGGGTCAGAACCTATTTAAATTTGCTGAAGCGATCGATCATCTTCCGCTCGCAGGATTGCTTTACACCAACGTAGGTATCGAGGGCGCATTGTCGGGTATTGATCCCACGCCGATTCTCAAGCTCTGTACAAGTACAAAAATCCCGGTGCTGGTCTCAGGTGGTGTCAAAGACGCTGAAGATGTGCTGGGCGCTTATCAGTTGGGTGCAAAGGGCGTGGTTTTGGGCACAGCACTTTATGCCAAAGAGATCGAATTGCCTGAACTTAAAGCCTTGATGAATAAAGAGTTGGTTTCTCCTGTTCAGACGAAAACTTCCAAAGGGAGTGCAACAATGACAAAGGGTTGGACCAAAGTAGAACGAAAAACCAAAGAAACTCAAATTGATCTGGAAATCAACCTCCAAGGTTCCGGCCAAGTGAACATTGAAATAGATCATTTTTTCCTTGGTCACATGTTAGAAAGTTTTGCAGTCCATGGGCAGATTGACCTTAACCTCAAAGCCAGTGGTGACAATGACCATCACTTGATCGAAGATGTGGGGATCAGCTTAGGCCAAGTTATTCGCAAGGCATTGACGGATTTAAAAATCCAACGCATTGCTCACAGTGTGGTGCCGATGGATGAAGCCTTGGTAATGGTCGCTGTAGATCTTGTGGACCGTCCATATGCAGAGGTGGATTTACCAGAATTTATGTACGCACATTTTATGCGTTCGATGGCGTTGGATGGCAAGTTTACATTGCATGTCCGCCCAATTGCGGGTGAAGATTCACATCATATTGTCGAAGCTGCCTTTAAAGCATTTGGCCGTGCGTTGCATCAGGCAGTCCAACCTAGAGATCAAATTTCCAGCACCAAAGGGGAGGTTGATTTGAAATGACACTTGCTAAGCGAATCATCCCCTGCCTCGATGTTGATGCCGGCAAAGTGGTGAAGGGAATCAAATTTCAAGATATCAAAGAAGTGGGTGATCCACCCACCCTGGCTTCTTATTATGAACAACAAGGTGCGGATGAAGTGGTGTTTCTCGATATCACTGCTTCCGTCGAAAACCGAAAAACATTTTTGGATACCGTGCGTCGAACTGCTGAGCAATTATTTATTCCACTCACCGTTGGCGGCGGCGTGTCCACCGTTGAGGATATGTACACCACGCTGAGAGCCGGTGCAGAAAAGGTTTCATTTAATACCGCAGCCGTGAACAATCCTCAGTTGATTTCCGATTGTGCAAATCGCTTCGGCAGTCAGGCCGTGGTGGTTGCTATTGATGCCAAACAAACCAATGGGAGTTGGGAAGTGTTCACACACGGAGGCCGAACCTCAACAGGAAAAGATGCAGTTGAGTGGGCCAAGCAAGCCTGTGAATTGGGTGCAGGCGAAATCCTGCTTACCAGTATGGATGGCGATGGTACCAAGGGTGGTTATGATCTGGAACTGACTCGCACTATCGTTGAAGCCACGACCATTCCTGTGATTGCCTCAGGTGGTGGCGGTAAACCGGAACATCTCTATGAAGCTCTTTCAGAAGGCAAGGCTCAAGCAGCATTGGCAGCATCTATTTTCCATTATGGTGAATACACTATTGATGAAGTCAAAGAATTTTTAAGAGAAAAAGGCGTGGTGGTGCGGTGATTGATCTAGAAAATATCAAGTGGAATGATGCTGGCTTGATTCCGATGATTGCTCAAGACCTCGATGGGCGTGTGCTGATGCTGGCTTATGCCAATCGTGAGTCGTTGGAAAAGACAGTTGAAACAGAATATATGCACTATTGGAGTCGATCACGCCAACAACTTTGGAAAAAGGGTGAGACTTCGGGTCATCTTCAAAAAGTGTCTTCGCTTCATTTGGATTGTGACAATGACACGATTTTAGCGCGTGTGATTCAAACTGGCCCTGCCTGCCACACTGGTCAGTCCACCTGCTTTGGTGAATTTGAAGGCGATATTTTCCAAAAACTTCGAGATGTGTTTCAGCAACGAAAAGACAGTGGGGATGAAAATTCTTACGTCAATACATTATTGGGTGACGAGCGCCATAATCGACAAAAGATTGGTGAAGAAGGTGTCGAAGTAGCGCTGGCCGACACCGAAGATGAATTGGTGTATGAGTCTGCTGATCTTGTTTTTCACCTGTGTGTCTTGTTGTTTGCCAAAAATATTTCCTGGTCCAAGATTTTGCAAGAACTCGAACGGAGACGGGAATAATGATTCAACGAGCGCTACTCAGCGTGTCCGACAAAAAGGGATTGGCCAAATTTGCCAAAGGACTTTCAGAGCTTGATATTGAAATTATCAGTTCAAGTGGCACGGCCAGTGTTATCAAAAAAGCCAAGCTCAAAGTGAAAGAAGTATCGAAATTCACAGGCTTCCCAGAATTGCTTGAAGGGCGGGTGAAAACATTGCATCCTGCGATACATGCAGGCTTGTTGGCAAAGCGCGATCAAAAAAAACAAATGCAGCAACTCAAACGACGCAAGTTAGATACGATTGATTTGGTCGCTGTGAATCTTTATCCGTTTGAGAAAACTGTTCAAATAGACACACCTTTGGAAGATGCGTTGGAACAAATTGACATTGGTGGCGAAACATTGCTACGAGCAGCAGCCAAGAATTTTCCTGGTGTGATTGTCCTCGTTGATCCTATGGACTACAGTTCGATCCTGAAACAATTGCGGAAAAATGGAGATATTGATTTAGAAACTCGACGAGACCTAGCCCGCAAAGCCTTTGCACATGTGACGCAGTACAATGCGGCCATTACCAATTATTTTGATCCTGATTTTTTTCATATCAACGAAACCAAAACACTTGCTATGCGTTATGGTGAAAACCCCAATCAGCAAGGGGCTGTTTACGGCAAAGAGATTCAACAACTCAGTGGCAAAGGGCTTTCTTACACCAATGTGTTGGATTTGGACACCGCTTGGCAGAGTGTGGCAAATCAATCGAAGCCAACCGCTTCGATCATTAAACATGCCACACCGTGTGGTGCAGCCACTGCCAAAACACCTAAGCTTGCCTATCAGTCTGCTTTGAAAAGTGATGAGGTTTCCGCATTTGGTGGTGTGATTGGGCTCAATCGTCCTGTTGGCCCAGACCTTGCGAAGTTAATCATCTCTCGGTTTTTTGAAGCGGTGATTGCTCCAGAGTTTTCCAAACCTGCATTAGAGATTCTAAAGCAAAAGAAAAATTTACGATTGATCATTGCTCCTGGCTCCTTCTCTGATCTTGAAATCCGTTCAACGTCTCTGGGAATTCTTACTCAAACAGCAATGCCTCAACTGCCCTTCCATTTGCAATCAGTCGCAAATAAAAAAGTAACCGATGGACAGAAAAGAGATCTTCGCTTTGCTTGGGAGATTGTGAAACAAGTGAAATCAAATGCCATTGTGTTGGTCAAAAATGGCGCAACGGTTGGCATTGGTGCAGGTCAAATGAGCCGTGTGGATGCGGTTCAGATCGCCATCGAAAAAGCAGGTAAGCGGGCCAAAGGCTCAGTCATGGCTTCAGATGCATTTTTTCCGTTTCCTGACTCAGTGGAGTTGGCAGCTGCCGCAGGCATCAAAGCCATTGTTCAGCCTGGAGGATCAGTGAAAGATGCCGAAGTAATTGAGGCAGCCAATCAATATAAAATTGTAATGGGATTCACTGGGCATCGAGTGTTCAAGCACTAATTTTGAATATGGCCAACATCACGCCAATTAAAGAATTAAGTCAACCGGCGTGACCTTGAGGTGGCTTTACTTCGCTTTTGTTGTTGAGAAACAATGATCACAACAGCTGTGATGATTAAGGCAGCGCCTGTGATCATAGGTGTTGTAATCGCTTCGTTGTTGAGTGCCCAACCTAGGAAAATAGCAATAACGGGGTTGACGTAAGCATAAGTGGCAACCCGCGCAGGTGGGGCGACTTTAAGTAACCAGATATAGGCAGTGAATGCTACCACTGAGCCGATGATAGACAAATACAACATTGATAACACTGATTTTAATGAAATGGTTTCAACATTGATCTGAGACATTTCTCCCTGGAAGACACCCATCAACATGAGCAAAATACTCGCTGCAAACATTTGCATGGCGGTGGACAGCATCGATGAATTAGGTAATTTTACAATGCGGGAAAAAATAGAGCCAATACTCCACAACAAGGTTGCCAATAGAACCATTGAACCGCCAATGAGGTTGTCGTTTGATGTGCTGCCAAATACATCTCCTGGTCCGATTAACAGAACCAGCCCTGCAAAACTAACCAGGATGCCAATAAATACCCGAATGCCAGGCCGACTCCCTCCAGGGCGAATCCACTCAATCAGCACCATCCAAATAGGCACCATTGCAATCAACAGGGCAGCCAGTCCAGAGTCTACCCATTGTTGTGCATAGGCCACAGTACCCATGCCACCGAATAACATCAGACCACCAATCAGTGTGGCCGAACGCCAATGAATCAATGTGGGCTTTTCTGCACCGCGCCATCTGGCCCAGGCATAGAGTAGTACGCCTGCCAGAAAAAAACGTACCCCTGTCATCAAATAAGGAGGCAGGGTTTCAATTGAAAATTCAATGGCCAGATAAGTAGATCCCCAAATGAAATAAATAGCAGCAAAGGCCAGCAATAGTTTCAGTTGGGAAGGTTGTGAATTATTCATGATCTGATCCATTTAAAAGATGAAAGGGCAATTCTGTTGTGTCCTTAAGTGTGCCTAGAACCACCGAGCTTCGGGTCCAATTGACATTTTTAATTGAACCAATTTTTTCACGTAAAAGAATGCCTAAAGATTCAGGGTCTTTGGTGATGACTTTGATAAGATAGCAATCGTCTCCGGTAACGCTATGTACTTCTTGAACTTCTGGTATGGTTGTCAATTGTTCACCTACGACCAGGTTTAAATCGTGATCATTGGTTTTTACAAACACAAAGGCGGTTAGATTCAGTCCAAGTGCTTTGTGGTCGATGCGCGTTTCATAGCCTTGAATCACACCTTTGGACTCTAATTTCTTAACCCGTTCATGGATGGCAGAGGGAGCCATGTCCAACTGGCGTGCCACTTCGGCATTGGATGTGCGAGCGTCTTTTTGAAGAATCTCTGTTATTTTTTTATCTTTTTCGTTGATCATTCTGTTTTTCACCTCTTTTGGTGATTGTATTTCGTATTCTAGAGGAACGCAAACTTAGAATTAACAATCCCCCCATCTTGACTATCGAGCCTAATCCTTTAGATAATAGTCAACACACAAAGCAATCATGGAGGGAAACTCTAATGTCTACTTCACTCAACCAAGGTTCTGTTGTGGCTGTCTGCCAAAAAGCCGAACCAGGTTTACCAAAATTAGAGGTCAATGCAATTCACCTGATCGAAGATCATGGGATTGTTGGAGATTATCATGCTGGTAAGTTTGTACGCCATCGTTACCTGGCAAAAAAAGATCCAACCCAGCCGAATTTACGCCAAGTTTTGATTGTCGATACCTTCATTTTTGCTGAGATTGCAGAGCAAGACATCCTTCTCAAGCCAGGGATGCTGGGGGAGAACATTCTGGTCGATGGAATCGCAGTGATGGATTTGATCGATGGCACACACCTTGAAATTGGCGAAACACTGCTGGAAGTCACTGAGGTTCGTAATCCTTGTTATCAATTGAACGAAATGCACCCAGATTTGCTCAAAGTAGTAACAACGAAAATGGATGATGAGGTTCGTCGGAATGCTGGAATCATGACGCGTATCCTAAAGGGGGGGCAAATACAGCCGGGCGATTCTGTGACTGTTTGTAATCAATTAGATTAAGCTTGCTGTGTATAGATGGTTTGAGTCGGAAACGCGAATTCTAGGTCGTTGACAGCAAACTGTTTTAAAATTTCCATATTCATGGCCGTTTGCGTTGCCAAGATGTCGCTTCCCTTTTTGATGTAATAGATATAGGTGATCTGCAAAGCGAAGTCACCAAAGCCCGTAAAACCAGCCAAAACTTTTTCTTCTGTATCAGGGTTTTTATTGCTGATGTCTAACAACAAATCCATCGCTTTTTGCATTTTGGCATCATCGGTATCATAAGTCATACCCAGTTGTAATACCACTTTGCGGTTGGGTTCCGAAGTTATATTTTCTACTGGATTGTCCGTAAATTTTGAATTGGGAATGGTTGCCATACGGCCTTCTAACGTTTCTAATCGCGTACTACGAAGACCAATTTCACGAATCATGCCATCAAAGCCACTGATCTTAACGCGATCATTCAACTTGAAAGGTTTGTCTGTGAAAATGGTGATGCCGCCAAACAAGTTCTTAACACTGTCTTGAGCCGCCAGAGCCAGGGCCAAACCACCAATGCCCAGACCTGCAAGAATCGTCATGATGTCATACCCTGCATTACTGGCCGCCATCATCAAGGCCAGGAACCAAATGCTAATCTTGATGCTTTTTCTCAGGATAGGCAGTAATTGATCATCCAAATCAGTTTCTGAGGCTTCAACTTTTGGAGCCAGATATTCACTCACCAAAGCATCGACAAAGCGAACCAATACCCAGGCCACAGCCATCGTGATCAAGAAATAGAGGATACTGTCAACAATTGATTGAGCCTGGGCAGTGAAGTTGAGTGTGGTCAATCCAAGCCAGACACCAAATACAGTGATCGCAAACACCAATGGTTCTTCCACCATATCAACAAAAAGGTCATCAATGCGAGTTTTAGAACGTTCGGTATAACGTTTGACAAATTTGGTGCTGATCCACATTAGGATTTTTCCAATCAAAAATGCAGCAATTACAATGGCAACCGCAATGACCCATTGCAGTAATGTGTTGCCAAAATACATATCATCAAGAATTGGAATTTGTTTCAGCATGTGCCTCTCCCATGTTAGATCAAGCAAAAAGATTTTCTGTATTGTATCAAGGAAGTTTTTTTAAGACAAAGCGAATGGTTTTTATAATTGAGTGAATACAATATCACCATCAAAAACTGTCATTAACACACTTGTTGCTGCAACTTCATCACCTTGAATAGGTTGTTGCGTCATTTCAAACAGATCACGATCTAAGACGACTAAATCAGCTCGCTTGTCTTTTTCAATGGAACCAATCACAGATTGCCAGCCAGCGGCTTTGGCTGCGCCTAATGAATAACCTTCGATGATTTGTTCCAGCGTCAAGCACTCATTTGGAAGCCATGCTGATTGATCCATTTGATGTGTACGCTGACGATAGATGCCTGCGTGAAATCCTAAAAAGGGATTGATATTTGCCACAGGCGCATCACTGCCTAAAGCCAGTAATGAACCAGATTTGGCAAGGCTTTGAAAATTGTAAGCACGGTTGGAGCGATCACCCAAGCGAATCTCAGCCAGATCAATGTCATCAATGGCATGAGCCGGTTGAACGCTGGAGGTTAATTTCATTTCTGCCAAGCGAGGCAAGTCATCTGGATGAATGGTTTGAACGTGTTCGATTCGATGTGGAATGGAGGGCTGAGGATATTTTTCAAGCAGCGCTTCAAATGCATCGAGCACTTCTCGATTGGCGCGATCTCCGATGGCATGGATGCTGATGGGGAATCCGAGTTCAGCCGCTTGTCCAAACTCCTGTTTGATTTGTTCAGGCGTGGTGACATTGATGCCATAGTTGTTTGCTGAGCCTTCAAAGGATTCGAGCATCCAGGCGGTTTGGCTACCGAGTGTACCATCAGTAAACAATTTGATATGGCCCAATCGCAGATAGTCATCGCCGAGTCCAGCACTCAAACCAAGCGCTGTCACTGAAGGAAGATCATGTGCAGCGATATTGCAGTTGATTCTGATCTTCAGATTGTTTTGTAGATTGAGTCGTTGATAGGCTGACAATGCGACAGGTCCATCGAGTTGATCTTTCATGCGTTGATCGTGAACGGCAGTGATACCCATGTGGTGAAGTTCAGTCATGGCATCGGTGAGCGCGTCGCCCAGCCAAGCAGAATCTGGCTTGGGCATTTGTTCCATCACCAAATTAACGGCCAATTCTCGAAGGATGCCATTGGGTTCACTATCAGCATTTCGTTCAATCAAGCCACCTTCAGGATCTAATCTGTTTTTATCAATGCCAGCCAATTGAAGGGCTTGGCTGTTGACAACTGCGCTGTGCATATCGGCTCGCCAAAAGATTGCAGGCTGAGTGGTTACTTGATCCAGATCTTGTCGAGTGGGCTCTTCGATATTTTCCCAAACGGTTTCATTCCAGCCTCGGCCTGCGATCCAGCCAGTACTGCCAAAATCGCCAGTCCAGTTTTGGATGCGAGACATCATGTCGTTTTTGCTTGAGCAATCAGCCAGAGGCACAAGCTTTCGAGATAAGGCCCAGTCGTAAAAGTGGATGTGGGCGTCGCATAGCCCAGGTAGGATCAAACGACCTTCTAAATCAATGAGTTGCGTTTGTTCATCAGCCAAGTTCAAAATGAATGTATTATCGCCAACGGCTTCAATCAACTTGCCTTTGATGGCAATGGCTTCGGCCCAAGGTTGTTCAGCATTAACGGTGTAAACCCTGGCGTTGTGGAGAATGATATCTGTCATTTATTCAACTGTGACGCTCTTGGCCAAGTTGCGAGGTTGATCCACATCTGTACCGCGAAGCACAGCGATGTGATAAGCAAGTAATTGTACGGGGATGGTAAACAGCAACGGAGTCAACACCTTGTCCGTAGCGGGGACTTCTATGATGTGATCGGCCACGCGTTCGATGTCTTCGTTCACTTCATCGGTGATGGCGATGATGATGCCCTTTCGTGCCTTGACTTCTTCCACATTGGAAAGCACTTTATCGTACACACTGTTTTTGGTGATGAGGACCACCACAGGCATGTTCTCATCAATCAATGCGATGGGGCCGTGTTTGAGTTCACCTGCCGCATAACCTTCGGCGTGGATATAGGAAATTTCCTTGAGTTTGAGTGCGCCCTCCAAAGCGATCGGAAACAATACATCTCGCCCTAGATAAAGAAAATTTTGCACGTCGAAGAACTGACTGGCCAGAGTTTCAATTTCTGGCTCTTTTTTCAACAGTTCACGCAATAATTCTGGTGCTTTGTGCATCGTTTGCAACGCGCGCTTGATTTCATCTTGAGGCAATGTGCCTTGCAGTTTACCCAAATGCAATCCAAGCAACGTAAGTACAGTGAGTTGAGCCGTAAACGCTTTGGTCGAAGCCACACCAATTTCAGGGCCAGCCTGCAGGTAAAGCACACCATCTGCCTCTCGCGTGACAGTTGAGCCAACCACATTCACAATGCCCAAAGTTCGCGCATTTTTTTGTTTGGCAAGGCGCATACTTTCCAGAGTGTCTGCGGTTTCACCGGACTGTGAGATCGTGACAACCAGCGTGTTCTCTGTGAGATACGGACTGCTGTAACGAAACTCAGAGCCGATTTCCACATTAATCGGTAACTGAAGCCAGTCTTGATACAAATATTTTGCCACCAATCCTGCATAAAGCGCAGTGCCACAAGCCAAGAAGGTGATTTGATCAATGTTTTTCAACGTTTCATCATCAATGCCGCTGTCCAAAGTAATATTGCCTGTTTCCAGGTCAAAGCGACCACTGAGTGCATCGGCCACAGCCATGGGCTGTTCGTGAGTTTCCTTAATCATGAAGTGCTTGTAACCGCTCTTTTGTGCGGTGGCAACATCCCAATTGATGTGCTGTGTGGCGCGCTCAATCGGGTTGCCATCAAAGTCCATAAGCTGAACACTCTGATCATCCAGCACAGCCAGTTCACCATCGTTGAGATAGAGTACTTCGCGTGTGTGGGAAAGCAGTGCAGGCACATCAGATGCAAGGAAATTTTCTCCCTCGCCCACACCAATCACCAAAGGGCTAGAGGTTTTCGCAGCCACAATTTGCCGAGGTGCATCCGTGGAGATAACAGCCAATGCGTATGCGCCTTTGATTCGCTTCAATGCTTGGCGCATGGCTTGAGGTAAATCATCATCGTAGAATTCGGAAATCAAATGGGCGACCACTTCCGTATCCGTATCAGACACAAATGTGTGACCTTTTTCTTGGAGTTCTTTTTTAATCTCTAAATGGTTTTCAATGATGCCATTGTGGATCACGGCAATCTTGTCATGATTGTCGGTGTGTGGGTGTGCGTTGGTGTCGTTGGGTTCGCCGTGCGTGGCCCAGCGAGTGTGCCCTAAACCGATAGTGGCTTTGGAAAGTTTTTCTGACACAATCTGTTCAAGTGCCTGAAGTTTTCCAGAGCGTTTGTAAACCTGAAGCCCATCAGATTCAATCAAAGCAATGCCGGATGAATCGTAGCCTCGGTATTCCAAGCGTCTCAAGCCATCCAACAAAATCGGTTGAACTTTCTTCTCACCCACATAGCCCACAATGCCACACATAAAAGAACTCCTTTCAAACACCCAATTCTAGCATAAAAACTTCTTTAGATGGGGTAACTTCAAAGACCTAATCCCCAACCCCTTTTCAAAAAGGGGCTACGATTTAGACTGCGAAAGTAGACTCTAATTTTTGTTTTCTTTTAGAAGCTTTGACCGCTGGTCCAATAATGGACCAAATCCTGCATGGTGGGATCACTGATGGTCAACTCTGTGCCTGGGATAAATCGACCCGTTGCCCAAAGCTGAACAGCAGCAATGATCTCTGAATCATCAACAAGCATATTTAAATTGTTGTCCAAGGCGATTGCCACATTTGTGTTGCTGCTGGCAGCCTCCACCTGCTCGATGCGATACACACTGCCATCAAACCCAGCGGCATAAAGTTCACCATCTTCATCTTCGCCAAAGGTGCTCAGGAAAATATCCAGATCAAGCATTTCCTGACGCTCCCATTGATTAGGTGACACTTCAGTCAACGACCAGATTTGGGACGAAACAAAGTCTCCAAAGAAATAACGGCCTGCTAAATCAGGAAAGTTTGTACCACGATACACATAACCGCCCGTAATAGAGCGCCCAATCGAATGAAAATATTCATTAATCGGCAATTCCAACCCACCTTGAATACAAGCATCAGATTCGAAACATTCTGTGCCTTCCATCGTGTTCCAGCCATAATTGCCACCACTGATGATGATATCGACTTCCTCTATGCGATCTTGTCCCACATCCCCGAGGAACAAGCGACCATCACAACGATCAAAAGAAAAACGCCAGGGGTTTCTCAACCCAAAGGCATAGGCTTCTTCTCGTGCAGAAGAATTGTTTAGGAATGGATTGTCGGTAGGGATGCCGTAAGGATCACCATTGTCAATATCAATTCGCAACATCGATCCCAACAGTGTGCTCAAGTTTTGACCATGATTGAGTGGGTCGCCACCTGCTCCACCATCACCCATACCAATATATAAAAAGCCATCTGGGCCAAATTGAATTTGCCCACCATTGTGATTTGGGAAAGGTTGATCAATGATGAGAATGATGCGCTCATCGCGTAATGAAATATCTGGATCATTGCCTACATTGAACTCTGAAATGACAGTATCGCCACCGCTGCGGCGTGTGTAATTGACAAAAAATCGACCATTCTCAGCGTAATTGGGATGGAATGCCATACTCAATAAGCCTTGTTCCCCTCCTGGGCGAACCCGATCTCGAATGTCGAGAAATGGGCTGGGAAAGCGAGTGCCATTTTGAATGATCTGGATTACGCCGGATTGCTCTACCACAAACAGACGGTTAGAGCCATCATTTGCGTTGGTGACAAACACCGGCTCCTCAAATCCGCCCGCTACAAAAGCGAATTCAATATCAGGTGTGGTGCCTGTTGGTGTGGCACTGCATGGATCGAATGATTGCGCTTGTGATAGCTCCATAGAGCCAAAGCCAAGGAACATAGCGCACAACAGGATGATGAGCTTGGTTTGTTGTTTCACCATAAAAAATCCTCCGAGATAAATGATTTGATATCGTGTTTGTTCACAATAATTAAGTTGATGGTTTGATTGAAATCCAATGTCGATTTAGTTGCCGACCACTTGTTTTTGCAGGTTCCAGGTGATGCCCTGACTTTCTAGTTGGGTCGAGACCTTGTCAAATTCAACGCGGGGTAACACCACATCAATCGCCACATGATCGCCTTCGTAGCGTTGATCTTTTACATCGCCTTGACGATGGAGCCAATCCAACCACTGTCCCTGGTTGTAGGGCACACAAAATTCAACCAGCACTTTGCCCCGATCCAACAGTTTCACTACTTTGTCCAACATTTCTTCGATGCCAGTGTTATGCAGTGCCGATGTTTCCACATAGTGAGAGAGTTGACTTCTTGCCTGCGTCAGAGCATCCTGGGCTTCTGGGCTTTCTACGGCATCAATCTTGTTGAGCACATGAAGCACCGGCGGCCATTCATCGCCATCCATAACATTATCAAGAATTTCTTTCACAGATTTCCATTTGTGCAGCAAATGTGGATCAGACGCATCCATCACATGGATTAGCAAATCAGCCTCTGCGGATGATTCCAACGTAGATTGAAATGCAGGTACCAATTGCTTGGGTAATTTTCGAATAAACCCCACGGTATCTGCCAGCACCGCTTCAGTTTGATCGGGCAAATTAACTCGCCGTACTACGGGATTGAGTGTGGCAAACAATTTGTCTTCGGCCAACTCATCAGCTGCGGTCAGTAAATTGAGCATGGTTGATTTACCAGTATTGGTATAACCAATCAACACCATATGAGGAATATCCTGTTTCTGACGTTTTTGTCGATTGACATGTCGTTTGTTTTTTGCAGAATCCAAAGCTCTTCGCAGGCGATGAATGCGTCGGCGAAGTTGATCCTTTTCCATTTCCAATTTGGTTTCACCTGGACCACGTGTGCCGATGCCACCACCGAGACGACTGAGCGAATCTCCCCAACCGCGCAAACGTGGCAGTAGATATTGAAGTTGTGCCAGCTCTACCTGGAGTTTGGCATCTGCTGTCATGGCGCGTTGTGCAAAAATATCCATGATCAACTGAGCGCGATCAATCACTTTGACCTGGAGCATTTCTTCCAGATTTCGGCCTTGCATGGGAGTGAGTTCGTCATTGAAAATAACAGCATCCACGCCACTGGCTTGTACCAATTCTTGCACTTCCTCAGCCTTGCCTTTGTGAACGAAGGTGGCAGCACTGGCATAGCTACGTCGCTGAATGATCATACGGACCACTTCTACGCCTGCTGTTTTGCAAAGTGTTTTAAGTTCTCGCATGGTTTCTTCTTCTTCACCGGGGTGTTGCTCACGCTTTTGCAAACCCACCAGTAAGGCGCGTTCATCTTGTTGAATACGGGCGCGGGTACCTAGACGATCTTCGACCATCCCTTCATGCCGGCCACGTTGTTTAAGACGTTCTTCATTGCTCATAAATACTCAACTTCTATGGAAGCGCCCACTTTGGAAAGTTTTCCAGCCAAGTCCACATAGCCGCGTGCTACATGGCCTGAATCCACCATACGGGTTTCGCCCTTGGCTGCCAACCCTGCAAGGATCAATGCTGCACCAGAGCGAATGTCAGTGGCGTAAACTTCAGTGCCTTGCAATTGCTCGACACCTTTAATAAATGCGGTGTTTTCCTGTGCTTTAATATTGGCCCCCATGCGGATTAATTCAGGCACTTGCCCAAATCGATCGGCAAGCACAGTTTCACGAATGAGGCTGTCACCTTCAGCCAATGCCATCAACGCCATCATCTGCGGATGAATGTCACAAGCGAAACCAGGATACGTTCTGGTTTCCAGATGAATGCCTTTGGCTCGGCCAGATGCCACCAAGCGAACTTCTGTGTCATGTTCTTCCACGGCAAAGCCCATTTCACGAAGCTTAACTAATAAAGCTTCAAGATGGCCAGGAATACATTCGACAATGATTTCTCCACCGCTGATTGCGCCTGCAATCAAATAAGTGCCGGCATTGATTCGATCAGGGATAACGCGATAGCTTGCCCCATTCAATTTTGGCTGCCCAATAATTTCGATGCGATCAGGTGCGATGCTGATGTTTGCACCCATTTTCTTTAACAAATAAATAAGTTCATAGACTTCCGGCTCTTGCGCCGGATTATAAATGACGGTTTTTTCAGGGATGAGTGCAGCTGTAGACAACAACTGCATAGTGGCACCTACCGAAGGAAAATCCAAATAAAGATCTGTACCTTTTAATTGTTTGGCTTCGGCATGAAAAACGCCTTCTTGAAGTTCAATTTTTGCGCCCAAAGACTGAAGCCCCTTGATATGGAAATCAACGGGTCGCGGGCCAAGGATACAGCCCCCTGGGAGTGGGACTTTAGCCTGTCCGAGCCTTGCCAGTAATGGGCCAAGTACATTGAAAGAGGCGCGCATTCGGCGTACCAATTCATAGGGTGCATTGGGTTGCAAGTTGCCGTTTTCTTCAATCAGATAGACATCTTCAGTGATGCTGATTTTCTTGCCCAATTCAGTCAACATAGATGCCATGATGTGAACATCTTCAACTGCAGGGACGTTGTTGAGTTCTAGTGGCTCATCCGTGAGCAGGCTGGCAGCCATCAAGGGCAACACAGCATTTTTCATGCCTTCTGTTTGAATACGTCCTCTTAATGGTGTGCCACCTTGAACGTGATAACAACGTTTGGTTTCAGCCAATGATTTGTTATTCATTCATCATGAGGTCCAGAAATTGTTGGTTGTCCTGGGTGGCCTCCATTTTGGCTTTAATGAAAGTGAGTGCATCTTGTTTGCTGCCCATTTCGCCAATCAGCTTTCGCAAAATCCACACACGCTTGAGGGTGTCTGGGTCCATGATCAAATCCTCACGACGCGTGCCGGACATTTCGATGTCCACGGCAGGATAAATGCGTTTGTTGGCCAAAGTGCGTTCCATCACCAGCTCCATGTTGCCGGTGCCCTTAAATTCTTCAAACACGACTTGGTCCAAACGAGAACCGGTATCCACCAAAGCAGTTGCCACAATAGTAAGTGAGCCACCTTCTTCGATGTTGCGGGCTGCACCAAAGAATTCTTTTGGTTTATAAAGCGCCACAGGATCAATCCCACCGGACAATAATTTGCCACTGGGAGATACAGACAAGTTGTAAGCGCGAGCCAGACGGGTGATACTGTCCATCAGGATGACCACATCACGGCCCATTTCGACCAAACGACGTGCTTTGTTGATGGCCAATTCAGAAATTCGAGTGTGGATTTCTGGTTTCTGGTCAAAGGTTGCACTGACGACTTCACCCATTTTGATCGACTTTTTAAAGTCTGTTACTTCTTCTGGGCGTTCATCCACCAGTAAAATAATTAAGTAAGCTTCAGGATGATTGGCAGCCAAACCTTCTGCAATTTGTTTCAATAGAGTGGTTTTACCTGCTTTGGGCGGTGACACAATTAAAGCGCGTTGACCTTTACCAATGGGTGAGAATAAATCGATTACACGAGTACTGATTTCACTAGGATCATGTTCCAAGTGGAACATTTCCGTAGGGTGGTAAGGTGTCAAATCGTTGAATGGAATGCGTCGTCGTGCAAACTCTGGATCCAACATGTTGATGCCTTCGACTTTAAGAAGCGCAAAATATTTTTCATCTTCTTTTGGTGGTCGAATCTGGCCGGTGATGATGTCGCCGTCTTTGAGTCCAAATCGTTTGATTTGGGATGGGGACACATAAATATCATTTTTACCTGGCAATAAAGTTTTGTCGCGCAGGAAGCCGTAGCCATCAGGCAAAATTTCCAACACACCTTCAGAAAAGCGCAAACCTTGGTCTTCGGCTTGTGCGCGAAGCAAGGCAAATACCAACTCTTCTTTGTTCAGCCGCGTGTAATCGGCGACTTTAAATTCTTCGGCCAGTTCACGTAAATCGTTCATGGCGGTGGCGCGAAGTTGGGTTAGGTCAAGATATGAATTTGGGGTCTGATGTTGCTCGGTTTTTTTGTGATGCTGGGGCTTTTGTCCTTGTGGTTTTTGTCCTTGTGGCTTTTTACCATTTTCAGAAGACGGTTTACTCCCTCTGGAACTGGTAATTTTCTTGGGTTTGGTTGTTTTTCGTTTTGTCGTTGTTTTTTCAGCCAAAGTCTTCACGGCTCCTTTAAAAATATCATTCTGATGATCTTGTTTTTATGTTTAAATTTTTTTGAATTTTGAAATTATTTTAATGTGTTGTGTTGAAAGGTCGGTTGAGGGTGATTTAAGGATTGGATAGATTTATTCCACTTTAGTGAACACACCACGTACGATGTCTCCGTACATTTTAAAGCGGTCTTTCAGGCCTTGACTCAACCCCCTTTTTTCTTCTTTCATAACGTGTGTGACCCCATCGAGTTCGACTTTATGCACTTTCCAATTTTCTTTGAGGGAAAGTTTTTTTAAAGCTATTTCCACACCAAAATCCAGATGTTCCATATTGACCTGCATACGGTTCCAAAGCGATCTGGACAATATTCTTTGCCCTGAAAGATAGGGTGCAAAAATTTGAGACAAATCGGTATTCAGTCGTCCGTTTTTAAAGACACCAACCACCATGTCAGCTTTTTCTTCAAAATAAGTGGCTGTCAATTCGTTAATTTGATTTGTGCGTAGCCCAACCAAATCTGCGTCTAAAAACAGCAATACCTGATGACATGCAGTTTGAACACCATAATTTAAGGCGGCTGCTTTACCACAGTTTAGCGGCAGTCGTTTCACCTCTACCCCGTTGGCTCTGGCAATAAAAGCTGTGTTGTCGGTTGACCCATCGTCCACAACAATAATCTGATGAACTGCTTTTGATTTTTTGAGTGGTCGTAATACAGCTTCAATCCGTTCTGCTTCATTATAGGCAGGTATAATTGCCGAAATTTGCATGGATATACTCAGAGCAACTTGATTTTTGAAGGGAACTCTCTGTTTCTAGAGTGAGTATAACGGGGTTTTGAAACAAAGTCAAGACAGAGCGCTTTAATTTTTAAATTTTGACCTCAGCCCCCAATCGCTTTAAACTTTCTTGAGGTAAATGAGACGCATTGCAAAAAAATATCCAAAATTTACACGAACTAAAAAAGGATGTGACTGTGTCAACTCACTTTGCTGATTGGCCAAAAGCCGAGCTTCATGTGCATTTGGATGGCAGCTTGCGCCCAGAAACTGTTTGGGAGTTGGCCAGAGAAACAAATTTCCACTTGCCCTTTGACAGTTTGAAAGAATTGGAAAGCCACTTGCGTGTGCCACGCCGTTGCACGTTGCCCGAATATTTGGAAGCTTTTCAATACACCGTTGGCGTGATGCAAACACCAGAAGCTTTGCAGCGGACTGCCTGTGAATTTGTTGAGGATGTTTCAGCAGATGGCGTGGCCTATGTAGAAGTTCGGTTTGCACCCTCTCTCCATAGAGAAAAGGGACTCAAGCTTGAGCAGGTTGTTGAGCACATTTTGACAGGCTTGCAGCAGGGCAGTCAAAAAACGGGTGTGATTGCCAAGTTGATTTGTTGTGCCATGCGTCAAGAAACTCCTGAATTGGCTGAAACCGTGGCTCAGGTAGCTGTTGAATATAAACCTGCTGGTGTGGTGGCATTGGATTTGGCCGGTCCCGAAGATGGTTTCCCTGCTGAGCCACATCGGAAAGCGTTTGACTATGCGTTGGATCATGACTTGAATTTAACCATCCATGCAGGTGAAGCCTGCTGTGCTGACAACGTGGAGCGAGCTATTGCGTTGGGTGCACAGCGTATTGGGCATGGTACTTTTATTTGCAAAGATTCAAATGTTTCTAAGTTGGTTACAGAAAAAAATATTCCTTTGGAAGTTTGCCCAACCAGCAATGTGCAAATTTCAGGTTTTATTGATACGCATGCACAGCATCCGATCCATGAATATCTTGATGCAGGTATGAATGTTACATTGAACACGGATAATCGCTTGATGTCGAACGTGACGTTGAGTGATGAATATGAGCAGTTAAGTCCTACGATGGATGAGGCCAAATTACAACAAGTGGTCAAAAATGGCTTTCAAGCTGCCTTTGCCTCTGAGGATGAAAAACGCCAATGGTTAGAAAACCTACCCTTCTAATTTCTTTGATTGCCTGAAAATACTCTTAAAGAAATCCTTTCGCTCAAAGAATGTTCTCTAAGTGACCAATTGTGCCCCCTTGAGATCAAGGGGGTTGGGGGATTGAAGCCTTTATAGATTTATTTTCCAACTTATTTTTTATCGCTCTATTTCTTTCCCTAAATCCCTTAAACGTGATGGATTGGACCTGTCGTCAGCATCACAGACGTTGGTGACTTTCACCACAGACATGCGTCCATATTCAGCGTAACCTGATTTTCATCATCTTGTTGAGTGACGTAGGCGACAAGTTGATGCATAGGGTGGCAGCCAGGTGGATGTGAGAGCCAGCAGCCGGTTCCCGAGGGAGGATCATCATGATCAAACGGTGGATCACCGCATTTATTGTCATTGGTGCACTAACACTTGGGTTGGCACAAGTGTCGAAGGCAGATGTCACGGGGCAATTTAATATTGACATCACTTTGAATCCACAGACCAACGCACAAGAAGCTGTGCCTTTTTTCTTTGATTTACAATCCAATTTGGTGGTCAATATTACGGTCAGTGGGATGACATTTGCCATGGATTTGGGCTTTGGGACAACAGGCCTTGAATTTGCAATTGTATCAATTGGTACAAACCTTGGTGCCTTGGCCATTCGTGACGAATTTATTTTTGCTTCGCCCTTTGGATGTTCTTCCCCGACATGGTTGGGTGTGGTTGCAACGTTATCGGACAACACCGATGGTGGACTTGCGGGCCAGTGTGTCGGACTGTTTGTGACACCGATTGGCTCTTCCAGTGGAGGCATTAACGATGCCTCTATCGGATTTTTCGGCAAACGGGTGGACATGCAACTGGATATAGCGGGAATTTCATTGGGTATTTTGGCTTTGTTTGAAGATGTGGATTTCCCTGACATTCACGGCGCCAATGATATTGATTCCATTGGCGCTGTTGATGGCAGTGACCATGAACACGACCATTTTTTAAGCACAGATTTATATTTCACTGGTGTTACTGACACCACTTTGAACAACCAAACGCCGAGTTTTGGCTTCGGAAGCATTTTTACGATTTCTGGTCAAACAGTCAGTGGGATTCGTGTGACGAATATTGTGGGTTTGTGTGCAGACAATGCAATCAAGTCTCGCATCAAAAAGCGTAAATTTATTGGGGCAGTGAACAGTGGTTGTATTACAGCCGCAGGACCACTGTTTACCTTTGATGTGGAACGATTGCACATTGAAGGCATCGAATTGGGTGGCATCAATTTGTCAAAATGGATTGAGTTTCGCCCCTTGCTGCCAATGGAGGCGCAACTGGATGTCAGCTTCAGCTTGGCAGGCGTGGCCGATGTCAAAGGTTCATTTCATAGCAATGATATTTCGACCATCATGATTGACACCATTACCGTCAGCGTTTCTTCGGGTAATTTTTCCGTCCTCTTTGAGGACATTAATGCTGATTTGGCTTTTGATCGAGTGACCAGCCGTACCACATTAATATTAAATCCCAATCAGAATCCAGCCAGTTTTTCTAGCACCACTGTGGCTGAAACGGCCGTAGGGATTACAGCCCAATCATTGAAGTTGTCCGTGACCCGACTGGGGTTGACTGTTGCCATCAGCACAGAGTTTTTACAGGATGGCGGCGGTGGTTTAAGTTGGGACAATGCGATCTTTGATTTGTCAGCCAAACTCAATGTAGTGACTTTTGGGTCAAATGTGACCTTCACCACTGCAGGGTTACAAGTGGGCACAATGAATGTTTCTGTGGAATTTTAATTGAATCCGAGAGAAGTTTGAGAGAACTTTTTAAGAGGGCGCATGGCAATAGCCAGCGCCCTCTTTCTTTTTTATGCGTTTAGCGTGACCAATTGATAATCACTGTTGTCAGGTGGGCCATCGGTTAAATACATTTCGCCAGCATCCAGATCCATGATCACTGAAGTGACGGTGATAAATCGCTCTTCAGGTAGCAGTGCCATGTCTTTATGTCGGTTGATGGAATAAGGGTAATTGTCTTTGTCTGCGAGAAAAATTTTCATGTCTTTAAAAGATAATTTCTCTTTGGTGTTGAGCAATTCTGTCATTCTTTTCTGTCGTTGTTGCGAGTGTGGGCGATTGTCCATAGGGGGTTCCACAATGCCCAATGCATCTGGATCGAGAAAGTGATTGGTGTGGGCCTGTCGATGGTTCTGACAGGAAATCAGCCTCACTTTGGTGGGGGCAGCTTCAATATCGACCACATGATCAGGGGTGGTGGCAATCATGTAGTTGGTGGCGCAGACGCGGTTTTCTTCTGTGACCACGTTGGTTGCTGAACCAAAATCACGGGATTTCAAAATTTCATAACAACGAACATGAAACGGTTTGTGCATTTGAGACCAATTGTCATCCATGCTGGTCATGCCATTGATGACCAAACCCACGCCGGCCGCATTGAGGCCAATTTTTCCACCAAAGATGCCGGACTCCGTAAAGCTGATGTTTTCGAACCCATCCTCATCAACTGTGTGAATCACGGCGCCCTGGACTTCGGGAATCCAGTCCCAGTTTTGTCCGATCCATAAGTGGCCGTTTTCTGCACCTTCGGGTTGAACGGCAAATGCGGTGCAACCATCAGCCATGGCGTTGACGCCATATTGATAGTAAAGAATTTCATAACGCACATTCAGTGCAGTCAAGGCTTCTAAAGAAACATCTGCACCTTCTGCAATGCCCTTCATGCCTTCAAAGTAGTTTTGATTTTGGGTTTGAATGGCTTGCAAAAACGATGTGGCACACGCCAACACCTCAGCTTCAGACAACCCCACTTCTTTTTCAAAGCGATTGAAATACACGGACACATTATGCTGGACGCGATCTTTTAACTCACGCCCATGCTCCAAACCTTGCTCATAAGACGTCCCTTGAACACGCAACACGGGTAGGGTCATGATCTCTCCTTGTTGTAGATGAAGCCAAAATCAAATTTGATGTTAATTGGCGCTTAGTCTCAAAGCAAGCCACTGTAAATCAGTTGGTAATAAAGCAAATACACACCAGCAGCCATCAAAATGATGGGTGTGATCCAACGCATGGCCTTCATTACCGGCGTCATAAAGCGTTGTAACGGTTGTTTGGAAATGGCCATCACCAAAGACAACCCCAACATCATCAGCGTCATGCCCAGTCCATAAGCCAAGAAGTGAACCACACCGTTAAGCAAGCTCAGCGAAAAGGCATTGGCAATCACGATAATAAAAATAGGGATTGTACAGCCAATCGATGCGATGGCATAGCTGATGCCATAGAGAAAATAAAAAGACAAACTTTCTGAGGATTGCTGTTGAAGCTGTTGTTGCAAGGCTGCTTCGGGATGCCAGTTCAATGCAACACTTTTGCCAAACAACATCCAGACACCAAACACAATAAGCAATCCACCAATGCCAACCGCGATCCAAGGCAAGTATGAAGCGATCAAGCTTCCTACCATGGACAGTAGAATGCCGACAATCATAAACACTGTCATAAAACCTGCACTCACACTGCCGCCCAATGAAAGGCCCCTATACAGGCGAGAGGCAAAAGGTGCTTGTTCAATATTCCTTTTGCTGAGGTAAAAAGACACATAAGAAGGCAACATCACAAATCCGCATGGGTTAAAAAAGGCAGCGATGCCTGCAGTGAAAGAAAAATAGAGGTTGGTGAGATCAAGCTCCATGATGATCAGACCGTCTCGACAGATTTGAGGATGAAACCTTGGGTGAAGCCACCGCGATCGTCTCGTTTTTGTGCGGCAGCCGCTTCGAGTTTTGATTGGGATATGTTCAGAGCTTGCAGGAGGGTTTGAAACACTTCATACACATCGGCCAATTCTTCCAAACTGTTGTCTGATTCGACAAACTCTTGCGCTTCTTCGGTCAATTTCTGTTTCAGGTAAACAAGATAATCTTGCCCGCTTACGCGCTCATAATGTGGCGTAAGACCTTTGCTGAGTAAATATTCAGGAATCCTGTCTCGAACGAGTTTATCGTACTGCATCTAAAGATTGGCAGAGGGATAAAACAGCGACGTTATTCAGCGCTGTCGTTGCCGGATTCCAGTTTTAAGATGTCGCGACCGTTATAAAAACCACAACTTTTGCAGATGCGATGTGGCAATTTTGGTTCGTGGCAGCGTGGGCATTCTCCCACCATCACGGGATCACGATACCAAAACGACGCTCTGCGGCGACGAACAGCCATGCGCGAACGTCGAAACTTAGGGATACACATAAAATCCTCCAAATATCACTTGAATATGGCTAAAAATAAATGCATCAATAACAGCCCGAAATTGTACCGAATGTGTGTTGGTTTCGCAAGTTTTTCAAAATCCCAGATCACATCAGAACACAGGAATTAAGTTTCTAACCAGAGGCACCAGCAACACAGCAATCACCGTGCCTAAAATGGCACCAAAGATGACGTCCGAAGGATAATGCTCGGCTAAATACACACGTGAAAATCCAATTAGGGTGGCGGCCGCATACACAGACAGTTGGACCCAGGGCACAGGGTAAAACAGCGCCAGCATATAGGCCATTCCAAATGAAGTGGTCGCATGGCCAGAGGGAAATGAATAGCTGTCGATATAGCGGAATTTCATCCCCCTGGCAATGTCTGTGTCGGGCCGATGACGTTTGGTGAGGTGTTTGGATAACCTGAAGAATACGATATTCAATACAGTGATGATGAACATAACCACTACATTTTGACGATCCGGGCCACTGCCAAAAATTGCCAACCCCAAACCAACGAACAGCCAGAGGTAGCCGTCACCAAAATAAGTGGCAGCCACAAATACCTTGGAAAGGCGTTTGAGCAGCTTTTGCTGATGAATGGCTTCGAGACAACGATGTTCCCATAAGCGCACAGCACTATACATGGTACCGCAATGATTGTTGATGCCTTGACGCCAAGCCTTCAGTTTTGTTCTCACGTTGATTTGTCAGGCTGCGTGTTTGCTTTAACAGGCCGCAATGTGGGAAACAGAATGACATCACGGATGCTGGGGCGATCCGTCAATAAAATGACCAAGCGGTCGATGCCAATACCCAGGCCACCGGTGGGTGGCATGCCATGTTCCAAGGCGGTGAGGAAATCTTCATCCAAAGGGTTGATTTCTCCATTTCCCTGGCTTTCTATTTTTGCTTCTGTTTCAAAGCGCTCGCGTTGATCCAAAGGATCGTTTAATTCGGAATAGGCATTGCCAAGTTCAAAGCCAGCGGCAAACACTTCAAACCGTTCGGTAAGTGTGCCATCTCCCGCATGTTTTTTTGCAAATGGAGACAACTCCACAGGGTAATCGGTAAGAAAAGTGGGGCTAATCAACTTAGGTTCGACATACACACTGAGCAATTCATCCACCCACTTGCCCCATGTTTTTTGTGTTGTGACTTTGAGACGAGCATCTTTAATTGCCTGTATCAGGGTTTCAGTGGTTGGGTGTTTTAAGAAATCAATGCCTGTTTCTTCCAAAATAGCATCACGAAGTGTTTTGCGAGGCCATGGTGGTGTCAAGTCAATCTCTTGCCCTTGGAATTCAATTTTCATCGTGCCCAAAGCTTCCTGAGCGATAAAGGCGATCATGTTTTCAGTCAGCTGCATCATGTCTTCATAATCGGCATATGCCTGATAACACTCCATCATGGTAAACTCTGGGTTGTGCTTGGTGGAAAGCCCTTCGTTGCGGAAGTCGCGGCCAATTTCATAAACGCGCTCAAAGCCACCCACGATCAATCTTTTGAGATAAAGCTCATCAGAAATGCGAAGGTATAAATTGGTGTCTAGCTTGTTGTGGTGAGTCACAAATGGCTTGGCGGCAGCGCCACCATAAATGGGCTGCAGCACAGGCGTTTCCACTTCTAAAAAAACTTCGCCATCGAGAAATGTTCGCATGGCAGTGACAATCTTGCTGCGGGTGCGAAATGCCTCGCGGGTTTCTTCATTGGAAATCAAATCCAGGTAACGTTGGCGATAGCGGACCTCGGTGTCCTTTAGGCCATGCCATTTTTCTGGCAATGGCAACAGCGATTTGCTTAGAAATTGAAAATTTTTGATATCAATAGAAAGCTCACCGCGCTTGGTGCGAAACATTTGCCCAATCACACCCAAGAAATCGCCAATGTCTAGATGGTCCATTAATAGTGCGTAGTTTTCTTCACCCAACGTATCTTTGTCAGCATAAAGCTGAATACGATCTGATCCATCTCGAAGGTCTAAAAAAGACGCGCCTCCCATGCGGCGTAAGGCCGTGATTCGACCGCAGACAGACACAGAGTCGAGCGATTGAAATTGATTGCTTTCAGTAAAACTTTCGAAATCCGTTTGCAATTGGTGTGCATCATGAGAACGTTCAAACTTGGTCGGGTAAGGGGAATGTCCCTGTTGCTGCAGCGACGAAAGTTTTTTTAAACGTTCTTGACGCAAGGCGTTGCTGTTGCTCTCCGTCATGGGAAATCCTTTGATTTAGTACAGAAAACGGCGTTAGTCGCCGCGCTGAATGCCGACAATTTTATAGGTCACATCGCCAGACCCTTTTTGGAGTTTGACTTTGTCACTCTTTTTGCGGCCAAACAAGAGTTGTCCCAGAGGAGATTCAGTTGAAATGCGATTGTGTTCCAAATCAACTTCTTGCGGGGATACCAATTCCAACACAATTTGGTTGGCCTTGCCTTTCCCTGATTCTAAAATGACACGAGATCCCAGTCCGACCGTATCGGTGCTGATAGATTCTTCATCGATGATTTGTGCTTCGTTCAATAATTCTTCTAAACGACGAACTTCGATTTCTAACAATTCTTTTTCGCGTTCGATATCAATGTATTCTCGATTTTCACGAAGTTCCCCATCGTGAGATTTGGCAATTCTCAACCGTTTAGGAATTTCTTCATGTAATAAATGCAAGCATTCTTCAAGGCGTTTTTGCTTTTGTTCATAACCTTTTTTCGTCAACAAAACTTCATGTTCGTTGATGGCCATGACTTCCTCTTTTCTACAAAATTGGACAAAACGACAAACTTAAAACCATTCCTCTAAAATAAGAACAGGGGGAGAACAAGTCTCCCCCCTCTTAGATGGGCAACAATATATCCAAGTGTGCACCACTTTTCAACCAAATGAAGCTGAGTTAGATGTTTTTGAGGGCTTTATTGATATGCACTTCAAGGCCTTCTGTCAACGATGTAAACGGTTTAAGAGAAGCAGATTTCACATCGATCACGACATCCATCCCTGAAAACAGGCTTGAATTTTTACGGAAATATTCACGGATGGCTCTTTTGATTCGATTCCGAGCCACAGCATTGCCGACCCTGCGCGGCACACTAATGCCCAAGCGGCCTTGTGCTTCATTTTGGTTCAGCAGATAGATGTTAAACAAAGCGCATGAATACCGACTTCCATGTTGATAGACATTTAAAAAATCTTTTCGTTTTTGTAGTCGCTTTGCTTTTGGAAACTGTTCCATTGTTCAAATCACCAAGGTCGTATTAAAAGGTTATTATTGCGTCTCGGTTCAGATCATGCTATGTTTAAAATGCTAATGAATAAGAGGTTATCTGACATGACATCTTTGCAATATTTTAATAAATCAATAGCTGTACTGCTTGGTATTGTGTTTACGCTGTTGCTCCATACACAACACGCCCATGCGCAACCCTTATCTGTATGTGATTATACGCCGGCGCAAAGTTTGTTTCTTGATGTGAACATGGCTTTCAATGGGCGCGCAATCAACAACCCAGGCGATTTTGACCCCATCATTAACGGGACAAGTAAAATTGATTTGTTCAGTCTGCTTGACATACCGACTTTTGGGTTTACGGGTGAAGCAAGCTTTGATTGGGATTTTATCGACAGCTCGCGCAATAACCTCAGTATTTCTCCAAATTTCAAATATTTTTTAGGAGACAGCAACGACCTGTTTTTATTCTTTGGTGGACCCAGTGTGCAGGGTGTCAGTTTTACCCTTGATACATTTTTAGATGAGTTAATCGTTTCAGCACCGAGTGGTTGGGGGTATGGGCGCTTTCGTGATGTGACGCCCTTTGCCAAAGCCATTGAAATTCAAAATCAATTGTCGCGACTGGGAAAACTGGAACAACCTTTTGACCAAAAAGTATTGGAGCGCATTGCGCAACTAATTGATGATGAACGACCAGATACGCCTTTAAGCCAACTGGTTAATGAACTTCAAGAAACCATTGAAACAGCCATCAACCGCCCAGAAGTGAGAGACCTTAATGCTCAAGATGTTTCAGTAGAACAAGAAATCTCTAATGGCACTGAAGACCCTATTCGCCTCGAAGCAGTGAGTTTGCTGGCGATTGAAAAAATCCTCCAGGACAACACATCCTCCAAATTTTGTGGTTGGGAAGTTTCGGGCGGCATTGAAGTTCAACCTGGGCTTGAAAGCCTCTTTAATTTATATTTGGTTTCGTTCAAATACGCTGTGGCACCCGCCTCTCGTTCTCAGCTTTTAATGGACACCAAGCTTTCATTTTCCCCAAATATCTTTTCCAGCAAACGGGGCACTTTTTTTCTAGATGCGCAAATGACTTACAACTACCGTGTGACCGACTCCATCAATGCCCAGGGTCGTTATGTGTTCCTGAGGAGCAGCGAACAAGGGAACACGCCAATTGATATACAAGCGCTCAATGTATTGCTGCAAATGAACCTAAATTCTTCGGTGGGCATCTCTATTGACACCAGCTGGTCTAAAGCGTCGGGCACATCGGGATGGAGTCGATCTGTGAATATTGATCTCAATGTTGGCTTTGAATTCTTCTAAACGCGTTTGCGTCATGCTGTTGATGGTGTGTTTGGCCTTCCCAGTGGGGGCGTTGGCCCAATCTGTGCCTGCACCACAACCGTCTGAAGCACGCGATTTTATGTTCATCGAATTATTATTGAGCATGTCAGGTGCCGTCATTGGCAGCGCCCTTGGTGTGTTTGGCTGGAGTCAGTGGTTGGAACTTGCGGCATCATGTAATTTGCTCAACCCTGATGAGGCTGCAGTGTGTCGTGATGTACAGGCATTTCAGTCCTTATGTGTGGGGGATGCCATTGGTATTCCTCTAGGTGCCACCGCCAGCTTTTTCTTGTCAGAAATGTTGTTTGAGGTGAAAGGCAATATTTTAGGTGCTTTAATGGGCAGCATGTTGGGAGAATTGTTGGGGCGTCCTGAATGCAGTTTGATTCAATCGTTAAGAAGTTTGGGATTTGACCTTAATCTCAATCCTTCTGCGAGTTCGGATATCAATGTGATTATTAACCCTTTTGTTCTTTCTGCTATTGGAGCGACGTTGGGTTACAATTTCGAATTTTTGTTTGGTTTTTCAAACAGCCCTAGCACTGAAATTTCTGTGCCTGTGTTTCAGGTTAATTTCTGAAAAAGTTGATCCTTTTGCTTTTATGCGCTTAAATAGAAGCATCCTGGGGAGGTTGACACAGCATCGCGGGGTTTGATTTTTTGTGAGATGGCTGTGTGAGATGACGTATGACTGATTCGATCAATGACACCATTTTGACATCACCATTTGAATATGAGTCGATGGGCGAAGGCCCAGTGTTGTTGTTTTTGCACGGCTTGTTTGGTGATATTTCCAATTGGCGACCCATGATGAAGGAAATGTCTTCTCATTATCATACTGTTGCGCTTCGCTATCCATTTTTCGATGATAAAAACCTCAGCAGCATTCAAGGACTGACCCAATACACCATCGACTTTATCGAAACGCAGCAATGGGATGTGGTGAATCTTTGTGGCAATTCCATTGGTGGACAGATTGCGTTGGATTTTGCCCTCAAGTTTTCTGACCGTGTGGACAAAATGATTCTGACTGGCAGTGCCGGTTTGTGGGAAGCGCAACCCAATGGGGAGCTGCCCAAAGCCACGCGTGAGTTTATTCGACAGCAAGCTGAAAAAATCTTCTATGATGCCGACAAACATTTGGATGATGAAATGATTGAAAGATTGTACGAGTTGCTCAAAAGCCGTACATTTGCTCGTACGCTGTTGCGTATGGCGCGCGCCACACAGTCCTATACATTGGACGAAAAGCTTCACTTGATTCAAGCGCCTACCTTGTTGATTTGGGGCGAAAATGATGAAATTACCCCACCCGAAGTGGCTCAAACCTTCCACAATAAAATCCCTGGATCACAACTGTTGTTTCTTCCGAAATGTGGTCATGCACCCCCATTGGAGCAGCCACAGCTATTTATTGACGAGGTGAAACGGTTTTTGTTGGTCTAAGGAGTTAATTTTGGTTAAATAATTCAGCCAGTCGTTGAAGCTCCTCAGATCGGCGTAATTTTTCAATGCCTTGTTTCTCAAGTTGGCGTGCACGCTCACGGCTGATGCCAAGTTTTTTGCCAATAGAAGCTAACGTGTGAGCTTCACCGTCTTCAAGACCATAACGAAGTTGAAACACTTCGTACTGACGCGGGCTGAGTTGAGGCAATTCTTTTTGCAGCGCTTCCCACCATAGATCACGAAAGGCAGCTTTTTCTGGTGACAGTGCCGTATCATCGGTGAGAATATCGTTGATGTCTTTGCTGCTTTCACCATCACCTGAGGATTCTTCCAGTGATACGCCTGATTGAAGCGCCATTTTGACCTGAGTTAGGCGATCTAGCGTGACACCCATTGCTTGGGCGGTGGCCTCATTGGTTGGGGGGGTACCGTGTTCGTCGAGAAATTTTTGCTCAAACACTTCAATTTTTTGTGCCAATTGAATCACACTTTGCGGGAGTCGAACAGTTCGCCCTTCTTTCGATAACACACGTCGAATGGCGTGATGCACCCACCACATGGCATAGGTGCTGAAGCGAAAGCCGCGCTCAGGGTCAAATTTTTTGATGGCGCGAAGCAGGCCAATATTTCCTTCCTGAACCAAATCGAGAAAAGCCAGGCTACCGCGCGCTTTATATTCGCGGGCTGCATAAACGACCAAGCGTAAGTTGGATAAAAGAAGTTTTTCGGTGGCCTGATCATCGCCCTTTTTAGAAGCGCGAGCCAGGGTTTGTTCCTGTTGTGCAGTGAGCAGTTGATAGCGGCCAATCTCGCGCAGATACAAGCCCACCAAATCGACATCAGGATGTTGCCCCACAGAGGCATAGCTAAACTCAACCTCTTTGGCTTGATTGCGTTTTTGATTGAATCCGTCTCTATTCAAATTCATGGTCCTCTCAAACCCAACTGAAACAATGCTTTTATCAACTTTATTAGTGTATCAGCCAAGTCGGACCCACTGCAATCTATTTTGCCTGAGTTGCGCTGAAATATCTTTGTGAATGGGTGATCTTTGATTAAAGCTTTTGCTTAAGCTCAGCCAGATATTCCAGTGCCTGCATGGGGGTCAGTTCATTAATGTCGAGTTCGGTCAGTTGTTGAATGACGGGGTGTTCGTCCGCTGAAAACAATGCCAGTTGTTGAATCACACGAGGACCACGCTTATTGGGTTTGCTGTCATCCATGTTCTCTAATGGATTTGCAGCCAAAATGCGTTCCAGTAATTCTTCGGCCTCTTTCACCACCACTTGAGGCAACCCTGCCAGTTTAGCGACGTGAATTCCATAAGAACCTTCTGCTGATCCTGGTGCAATCTGATGGAGAAAGATAACGTCTCCTTTGTATTCTTTGACTCGAACGTGCATGTTGACCACACCAGAAAGTTGTTCAGAAAGTTCTGTGAGTTCGTGATAGTGCGTAGCAAATAAAGTTTTGGCTTTGACTTCTTTGACCAAATATTCGGCAACAGCCCAGGCAATTGAAACACCATCAAAGGTGCTGGTCCCTCGACCCATTTCATCAAGCAAAACGAGACTGTGTTCAGTAGCGTTGTTAAGAATATTGGCCGTTTCCAACATTTCGACCATGAAGGTAGAATAACCGCCGGCTAGCATGTCTGATGCCCCAACACGGGTGAAGATTTGATCGAACAGGGGCAAGGTTGCCGATTTTGCGGGCACGAATGATCCCATCTGAGCGAGCAGGGCGATAAGCGCAATTTGTCTCAGATAAGTTGACTTACCGCTCATATTCGGGCCAGTCAATATCACCAGATTGTCTTTCGATTTTAAGCCAAGATCATTGGGCACAAAGCTTTGGCCTTTCATCAATAACTCGACCACGGGGTGACGTCCCTGTTCAATGTTGATTTGCTTGTTTGTGCTGAAACTGGGACGCACATAATCGTGACGCTGAGCCACTTCTGATAATGCTGAAAACACATCCAAAGCGGCCACCGATTCTGCCATGCCTTGCAGGTCGCGAGTGTGTCTGGAGACTTCATCTCGTACTTCACAAAACAGTTGATATTCTAAATCGCGACTACGTTCTTGTGCAGCCAGGATTTTTTCTTCAAGTGTTTTTAGCTCAGGTGTGATGAAGCGCTCTGAGTTGGTCAGCGTTTGTTTTCGTACGTATTGAACAGGTGCCTTTTTGGCTTGTGCTTTTGAAATCTCGATGTAGTAGCCAAACACATTGTTATAGCCGATTTTGAGTGTTGGAATGCCGGAGTTTTTTTTCTCCTGAGCTTCTAGGTCCAGAATTTGCTGACGAGTTTGTTGTTCCTGATCAACCAATATTTTGAGTTCTGGATGATAATCGCCACGGATCACGCCGCCTTCTTTAATGGTAGGAGAGGCATCGTCACGAAGTGCTTTTTCTAATAACTCTGCGAGTTGGCGCAGCTTCAGGTTTTCAAGTTCTGCAACAATATGTTCGAATACTTTTGTTGGCGTGGCCTCATACAATTCCTTTAATTTGAGCCACAAATCCGGCAACTGTGACAGGGATTGTTTGAGAGATAGAAGGTCTCTTGGGGTGACACGGCCTGTTCCCAAACGTCCCACCAGGCGTTCAATATCATAAACACCTTTTAAAACATCTCGAAGTTCACGGCGTATCATGCCCTGTTCAATAAGTGCTTGAACCCCATCGAAACGAGCTTCGATCTGTGCTTGATCAATAAGTGGATTCAACAACCAGCGTCGTAACAAGCGTTGGCCCATCCCTGTTAATGCCTGATTGATCATGCCGAGCAGCGTGGCACGAGTGCCGCCATCATAGAGTTCTCGTGTCAATTCCAAGTTGCGAACAGTGAATGGATCAAGCCTCAGTGTTTCACTCGTGGAATATGGCTTGGGTCGTTGCAGATGTGACAATTCTTTTTGATTCTTTTTTAAATATTCAAACAAGCCACCTGCAACTTCAGTTTCCAGTTCTGAAAGTCCAAGCCCATCTGCTGTCACCACTTGGAAATGACTCAGCAATGCTTCTGGATGAAATACGCTGGGATCAATGAGTGTTCTGGCAATGGATTCAAGTTCTGGTGGGAGTTCGAGTAAAAAACCTTCTGGAAATAATAATTCTGCTGGAGCCAACTTGATCACTTCGGCCAATAGTGGGGGTGATTGTGAGAAAGATGTGGCCCGGAATTCGCCAGTAGACAAATCACACACAGCCAGTGCCCAGGTTTTGTATTTGTCCAAAATGGCAACGAGATAGTTGTTCGTGCTGCGATCTAAAATATCTTCTTCGAGCACCGTCCCTGGGGTGACCACTCGGCGCACTTCTCGCTTGACCAAGCCCTTGGCGTTTTTTGCATCTTCGACTTGATCGCAAATGGCGACTTTGATGCCGCGTTTGATGAGGCGATTGATGTACACATCTGCTTTTTTGATCGGTACACCGGCCATCGGGGAATCTTCTCGATGCGTTAAAACGATGTCCAGTTCACGCGCAGCGATTTCGGCATCCTCAAAAAAGGTTTCGTAAAAATCACCCAATTGAAAAAACAACACGGTGTCTGGATGTTGTTCCTTCATCGACATGTATTGCTGCATCATGGGTGTCAGTTGTGTCATGTTCCCCTCATCGGATGTTACAAATTGCCTAGCAAACGCAGAGCACGTTTACGGTCTTCCAGTGTGTTGATATTGATAAAGCTTTGCAAGTCGGGGTCTATTTTACGCAATTGAGGTTCAATAATTTTTTCGATAGGAATGGTTTTTAGCCACGTTTGTGGTGAAAGTTGTTTTGATTGGAGTTGTGCTTCGATCGATTCAATGGCGTTTTTGTGGTAGAGGGCAAAGGTAGGAATGGTCCAGCCATCTACCTCGGGTACCACAGCCAGTGTGCCTGAATGACATTTTTGCAGCAATTGTTCGATGATGCTTGCGTTGATGAATGGCATGTCACAGGCAACGAAAAAATTCCATTCTGTGTTTGAATGATAAAGCCCTGAGTGAATACCGCCTAAAGGACCAGAGTCACGATGGATGTCAAAAAGTACAGGGATATCTACTTGAGCTTTTCCAATAACCATCACAGTTTTAAACAAGGACTCTAATTGTTGGATGATATGTTGAATGAGAGGGTGGCCCTGCCAGTCTTGAAGTGATTTGTCTGATTGAAATCGTGTGGATTGGCCGCCTGCCAACACAAAAGCAGTGATGTCAGTATGAATGGACATCACATTTTATTGAGACTGGACTACCCACATGATAAATACCTGGATAAAGCCGAGGAAAAAGCCAAGCAACGCGCCAAACCATGTAATGGCTTTCAGCTGACGGCCAGTGACGCCAAGGATGAGTTCTTCGATTTTTGGCAATGAGAATTTATCAATTTGATCCGCCACAACTTGTGTGACATCGAGTTTTTCTACGATGATGGGCGTTTCACGGATCAACCAGGCAATGATTTGCTCACTGACAAAAATTTGCCCACGCTGCATGGTTTCTTCGGGGATGAAACGATCCAAGCGGCCCAAGGGTTTGTCCAGCCAGACGTCAGCTTGATTGGATGCGTAGCTGGTGATTTTTTCCTGAACACGTTCTCCTTGAAGCCACTCGATAATTTTGCCGCTGGCTTTTTGAGAGGTGCGTGAGACGGACTCATCAGAAAAGTCAGGAAGAATTTCTCGAAGTGTTTTTTCTCGATGATTTTCGATGGTGCCATTAACGAGCGTGACCAACTGCTCATGCAGTGTTTCACTTTTGACAAGCTTGGTCAACCATTCGCTGAATTTCTTTCTGAGATCACCGCGGGTTTCATCGGTCATGTGAAATTCTGAAATCTTTTTGTCCAGAAATTTGTCGATGGAATCCACCATCGCTTGATACACTTTTTCTTGCACGTCATCACGCCGTACAATTTCAGCAAAACGTGGGGCAGCTTGATCTACGCCGTCTTCGATGCGAGCTTTGAGTTCTTCAGGGCTAATGACGAATGATTCCATCAAGCCATACTTGAATTGGTCCCAAACCGATTCTTCACGGAATTGTTTGTTCAGCAGTTCATCAATCAGCTCAAACAACTGCACTTTGATGCGCTTGCGGACTTGATCGTCTTCTAAGATAGCAACCATTCTGCCCAGAATGGTTGGCACCATTTCGTGCATTTTGTCATAGGCCACGTCTTTGAGACGGTCAGGCAAAAAATCTGAAATAGATTGATCGTTTTCGACCAGTGAATTCATGCCTTTGGCAAAGAAATCATCAATGCGATCTTGCAAAGATTCATCTTCCATCACGCGTTGTAAAACGGTGGCCAATTTGTCCGGCGCTTCGTCCATGAACTCTTGTGGAATCAGTTCTTGAAGTGGGGTGTCCAGCCACTTTTTCATTTGGGTTTCTGTTTGTTGTTCAATCAGGTTATGAAGTTCTGAATTGGCCAATATTTTTTTAACCCATTCACCTAAGTGAGATTTGATCGTGATCTTCCAGTTTTTCCATTCAGGTTTGAATTTTCCTGGGACCAATTCGTTGACGCTGGTCAAATCCTGGCTCAGCCAACCCGCACTGGTTTTGTTCACCAATTGTTCAATTTGATTGCGAAAGGTGGGTTGCATCAAACGAGAAGAAATGCTTTCTTCAGTGAGCAGATACTTGCTCACTGATCGGCCCACACTGCCAGCCATTTCATCACGTCGTTTAGGGATCAAGCCTGGTGTGAATGGCACACGCATGCCAAAGATTCGCTTTTCTTCATAAGGACGAAACAACATACGAATGGCAACCCAGTTGGTGGCATAGCCAATCAAGGCAGCCAACAACGGTAAGCTAAATACCCAAAGATTCACAAAGCCCTCCGTCTTATCATGGGGTCAGCTTATCAATTTGAACGGCTGGTCGCAAAGCGAAACAATGTTCTGTTTGATGGTGGGTGAGACAGACTGAGAAGAATTTAGAAGATAACGATACAGCGTGACATGCCTGATTCAAAGCCTTTTTCAAAGGCATTGAGTCTTTGTTTCGAGCTGCCGTGTGCATTGGGGGCGTGCCAAGGTAGATCATCACCGATTTGTTCAATTAATAGCCTGGCCTCGTTAATTTGAGTTTGGTCAAACAGTCTAATGTCTTTTGCATGACGAGCATAAACACCTGCAAAACAATCCGCCTGGAGTTCGTTTTGAATTCCGATGCCGCCCAATGCATTGAGTTGTGACTGCAATACATGGCCCCATTCGTGTGCGATGATGATGGCGGCTGCGCCTGGGCCAAGTTTATTGTATTGATTCTTTAAAAAATTCAGATCGTAATAAATGCTGTAAGACCACACACAGAAAAAAGCATTATTGGGTTGGATTTCTCCACAGCGGGTTTGAATCGAGTTGGCATAAGCGGTGAGTTCAGTGAGGAATGAAAAATTTTGTTCTATCTTTTCAAACTCAGTCATCCAAAATTGATCCAAAGCGTTCCGGTGAGTTTGCACGAATTCGATTAAATCAATGTCTGTTGATGGGGAGGTTGATAGGGGTGGTGTGTCGGAAAGTGGAAAAGCTTTCTGTTTCGGGCAATTTGACAAATTGTTTGTGAGCAACGTGCAGGTGAAATAATCTTCAGTTTCACCTGTGTTGAATTGACCATGGCCGTGCCAGTGTTGGCCAGAAACACCGTGGACTGGTGTGTCTGAAATGCTTACTCTTAGCCATAACTCTCCAACCGTTGATCCTGAAGCAAATGCAGGCAGTTGAACAGTTCCGCTAAATCCTGGCTCAAGTTGGAAGGGTGCTTGATCCAGCCGTAAGTTTTGGATGGCCCACTCAGGTGCAATCATTTGTGTTTCAGGCTGCATGCAAACATCCGTATCGCCCCAGTACCCATTGTGATTCCAGTCTGCCAAAAGGTTGAGATAGATGGGTGTTTCTGCCGACTCAGGTACGGTGATTTGAATCTCCAAGGTGGTCATTTGGCAAGTGCTAAAGCTATGAGGCAACCAGCCATCATCCTGATCTTGATTGATCATAAGGGCATCAGATTCTTCTGTGACTTCGATGCCTAGAAAAGCACCCTGGTGTGGGTTACGGTGAAAAATAAACCCCGTGTGATTGGTTGAAAAAGATGAAGGAAAGCTTGCAATCAAGCTAGGGTCAGTGCTGGTGTAGTTGGCAAAGAGGTGTTCGGGTACATCACCAAAATCCCCAAACAGAGGGGGCGATTGCAGTCCATGTGTGTTCCAGCCAAAACTGGCACAAAACAAGCAAATGAGCAGCAGTTTTTTAATTTGGTTTTCGGTTAAAAAAAGAAAACGTTTGCTTGATGGATTCATAGCAAAATCGCCAAGCAAAGCCTGTCGGCAACTCAGCCATCTTTTAAGTTTTTATTTTAGAAGCCTGATCTAAAAGTAAAAGAATCCACTTCCACTCAAAGAGCAATCTCCCAGAAATAAATGCAAAAAGACCTGGAGTTTTGTGTCCCCGTCTTGCGGCGGGTTTACCTTTTCGAAGCTCTCTTGCCATTACCCTTCCTAGAGCTAATGAAAAACAAGAGAATTCTATAACGAAAATAAAATGAAGTCAAGGGGTTTTACATTGTTTTGGATGTGTGATGTTACTTCAAAAATTCCAGGAGCAATGGGTTGATTTGATCTGGCACTTCTGCCTGGGGTACATGACCAGCGTTAGAAAAGATGATCAGTTTAGAATTCTTGATGGCTGCATGAAACAAAGGGGCATGATCCACGGGCATGAATGGATCGTTTTCTCCCCACAGGATGAGGGTGGGGTGCTCAATCAATTTGATTCGATCACGGATACTGTCTAGCTGGAGGGTTTTTACCATGGTCATTAAGGCGGCTGCGGTGCCTGGGGTTTGTAAAGGCAAGTAATGATATTGGTAATCTGCTAAAGAAATTTTGTCCGCATCACCAAACAGCCATCGGGTTCGATAGCGGAAGCGAGCGAAATCTGGCAGAAAAGCGTGAACCACTTTTTCCATCAGCGAAAAGCGGACCAGTCGTTTGACCAGCGTTTGTGTTGGAAAATGTCGATAGCCTACACTGTCGATGAGGACTAGTTTTTTTACGCGCTCTGGGTATTCCGTTGAGAGAAAAATGGAGATGCCTCCGCCCATTGAGTTGCCGACCAATTTGACGCGATCCAGGTTAAAATGATCCATGAATGCCAAGACAAAGTTGGCTTGACTTTCGATAGAATAGTCGAATTCAGTTGGTTTGTCTGACAATCCCCATCCAGGTAAATCCAAAGCAAATACTTCGTGTTCTTGCGCCAACACAGGGGTGGTTGCGGCCCAATCTTTGGTCCAGCCACCGAATCCGTGGATGAGTAAAACAGGATCACCATTGCCAGTCCCTTCACGTTGATAGTGAATGGACAGGTCGTTGATGGTGACAAATTCATCGGATGGGGCCAGCGTTTGAGGATCGAGCATGTTAATTTGTTGTTGTAGCATGATCCAGCCTGCGAAGGCAAGAACAAAAAACACAATTTGCTTCATGCTGTTATTATAGCGGTTGATAAGGTGAGTGGTATGTCTTCTGAAAAAATCATTAATATCACGGAAGTTGAATTTTCACCTGGACGCTTTCGCTTGGCGGCCAGTGATCAAGGGCTTTGTTATTTGGCTTTTCCAAAACACACGGAAGCTTCTTTTTATAATTGGATTCAGCAATGGTGTCCTAATTATGAAATTGTAGAAGATGAAACCCCTTTTCAAACTGTGGTTGAACAACTCAACGATTATTTTTTAGGACAGCTCAAAACGTTCACCATCCCACTCGATGTGAGAGCAACACCATTTCATCAAAAAGTGTTGAATCTGGTGGCTGCGATTGAGTTTGGAAAAACACGAACTTATGGCGATATTTCTGATGAACTCGAACTTGTGAATGGGGCGCGAGCGGTTGGCTCAGCCAATGGGGCCAATCCGATTCCTGTCATCATTCCCTGTCATCGAGTGATTGGGGCCGAGGGTAAGCTCACTGGCTTTGGTGGCGGATTGCCACTCAAGTGTGAGTTGTTGAAGTTGGAGGGGCATCACATCGTCGATAATCAGATCGATACCAATACATCACAGCTTTCTTTGTTCTAACAAAATGTACAATATAAAGGTGAAGCCCCGAGCATAGAAATGCTCGGGGCTTCTTGCTGTTTGGAGTGTGCGAAACGCTACAACTTGATTAATTCATTACAACAATTTTCTTAATCTGTGTCCTGGTCCAACTGCCACCGAGTAACTTGGCTTGGACGGAGTACAGATACACGCCATTGGACACGCGCTGGCTTCGGTTGTTGAGTAAGTGCCAACTGAGTGCGTTGCCCTGCTGGTTGGCGTCAAGGATGACCTGACCACTGAGGTCATAAATCGTCACCTGAAGCTCTTCCACGCCCAATGCATCCACGCTGAAATGAATGCCGGAAGGCGTTTGCATGGCAACGGGTTTCACCTTTTTCGGTACTGGAGGGCCAAAAGGTTCGGCGCTCAAACCAACAGGTCCGTTGATTGGGTTTGGTGTGCCAGCACGAATGCTGCGTGTGTTGCTTACCGTTACTGGACCCACAGTTTCGGTTTCCGTTTTGGTATCACCCGCGATGAAGATTGGGATGCCATAATCAGTGCCGGACCAGTTTTGGGTGATGCGTTGTACGAACACTTCCTCAACATCTCTGGAGGCGGTTTCGACCACGATCACGCCACCAAACATCACACCTGGGTTGCTGCCCACATTAAGAACATCGCCCAAAGTTTGGGTGATATTGCCATTGGCATCAAAAGCGATGGGATAACTTAAAAGCTCATTACAGGTGATGATGAAGTTTTTACCAGGATTGAGGCGGATCTGGAAGAATTCGGACATTTCACCGGTCACTTGGAAGCCAGATGGCGTGTTCAATCGAACTGCCGTTAGCAATGTGATTGGCGCACCTGGGGTCAAACCAAACAAGCGTTTTTCTGGATTATTAACCACAGCCTTGAAATCAAATTTCTCAACACTGATGTGAGTCAAGCCGCTGTTGTCAAACTCAACACGTTTTTCACCGCACATAAAATTGATAGCAAAACTGCGGCTGGTGCGAACGGAAACTGCATTGAAAACTTCAAGTTGACGTGCTTCGTATGCGCCAATATCACAGTCATTGTTCCCATCACGATCATAGTCGGTGTTGTCAGCAGTGCGATCAGTATCGCGTTGGTCAAGACTGCTTAAGACTGCTGTACAAATAGTGTTATTTCCACCTTCTAAAGCAGGGCTATCAGACTGGAGCGGATGAACGGCAAAAACACGGCCAGGCACCTGCTGTAATGGGTCCAATTGTGGATCAACCGGATTGACTTCTGGGCCGACTTGGTCGTTGTTGACACCATTCATAAAGCCAAAGCATTCGTCACTGTTGATCCCAATAATGTTATTTCCAATAGATATAAATGTCCCATCACAATCTGGTTGACTGGTGGGGTCAGTATTTTCTGCAAGGATGGTATTGGTCAGTTCGATGTTACCCTGAGAATTAAAAATACCACCGCCATCGCCACCTGCAGGGAAGGTGGTATCTGCACGATTTTGTGTGATCGTGGAGTTTATGATGTTCAAAGCGCCAGTTGAGGCGTTGTCATGAAAAATACCGCCACCATCGTTGGCAGCTCTGTTGCCTGAGATCGTGGAATTTTCTATATCAGAGGTACCGCTTTGGTTAGTATCAATGTGTACTCCACCACCATCATTTGTGGTTTCATTACCAGAGACTGTGGTGCTTCGCATGGTGAGCGTGCCACTAGAGCTGCTAATCGATACGCCTCCTCCATTGATAGCGGTGTTTTTATCCTGCGTGGTTCCAGATGTTCCTGGGATACCACCAATCATAGAATCAGTGAGGGTGACCAAAAAATCTGACATGATGGCTCCACCATCACCGCCAGCGGGAATGGTGGAAGCATTGGCTTTATTTCTTGTAAAGGTGGTGTTGGTTGTATTTAAAGTGCAGTTGCCGCCAGCATAAAAACCGCCACCATGTCGATTGGCGTTGTTGCGGGTGATTAAGGTGCCATTTTGCATGGTGACAGTACCATCTCCACAAGCCACACCACCACCATCCTGACCTGCGCGATTGGCGGTGATGGTCATCATATCAAGCGTTAAAGTAGATGCTCCCATCTTACGAATGCCGCCACCATTGTTGCCTGTTCCGGCATTGCCACTGGTGACAGTGAAGTTGTTCATTGTGACATCACCAGAGGCACCGCGAACATCAAAGATGCGATCACTGGAGTTGCGAACGCTTGAAGTGCCACCTGCATCGCCATTGATGGTGAGTGTATCGGTGTCCGTAATGTCCAAATCGCCTGTTAAAGCAGCATCTTCACCTGCACCGAATAAGGAAAGGTTTACTGCGCCTGCGGGCAAATTAATGATGTCATTGCCCACCCCCGCATTACAGTCCGGATGAGTGGCAGCATCATCGTTGGCATTGATGATGGCTTCGCGGAATGAACATTGTCCATTAACCGCTAAACTGTCCGTTCCTGTGGTGACCACAATGGGTTGTGCTTGGGCCAAAACACCAAAAGCGATGACCAAACCTGACAGCAACAGGATGGCCTTAAAATTGAATGAGTTGATGCGTTTCACAGCACACTCCTTAAATAGGTTGTATAGAGTTTCCTAACTTCCGGCAGTTTGAACCCAGGTGTGGTGAAATCGAATCAGTGCCGTCTCTCCAAACAGAACAACAGGTTTGATGAAAATGTAAACAGGTTCTAGCGATTGTGAAGTTAACAGCAACCTTCATGACCGACATGGACTTTTGAGGTGATCATATTGACTCTTAAAGGCTTTGAAGGTGACCTGTGAGAGGTTGAAGGGTGGTGGTGAGAATCACACCAAAGGGTAAGGAAATAAGTCACTTGTGTAGCGCACGGCATCCAGTATCAATTAGAAAATTAACCATCAAACAATGGCAAATGAACCACGAAGGTGGTTCCTTGCTGGATTTTGCTTTCAACATGAATGCGTCCATCATGGCTTTCAATGGCAGCTTTGGCGATGGCCAATCCTAGGCCGGTGCCGCCTACTTCACGCACATATTTGTCTGAAGAACGAAAGAAACGCTCAAACAGCTTTGACAAATCGGCCTCAGCAATCCCAATACCAGAATCTCGAATTTCAACCAGTGCTTCGTTTTCTTTGGTAGAGGAATGTATAGATACAAGCCCCTTCGGTGTGTATTTAATGGCATTGGACACCAAGTTGGAAAATGCCTGAACCAGTCGACCTTCATCCCCTTTGATGATAGTGCCTGCTTCCAGATCGACTTCAAAGTCCAATTGTTTGTCATCGGCATTGACTTTGAGTGTTTGTGCCACAGTGCGTAAGACGTCACTTAAATCCAAGGTGTCCAACTCACCGGTGAGTTTTCCAGAATCAAGGCTTTCAATGTCGAGCAGGTCATTGATCAAATTAGTGAGTCGGTTTGCATTTTGGGCGACGATATTTAAAAAGTTCACCTGTTGTTCACTCAGAGGGTTTTCATCTTCACTGATGAGGATTTCTGTATAGCCTTTAATGGCCGTGAGTGGGGTGCGAAGTTCGTGAGAGACGTTGGAAATCAGCTCAGATTTAAGCCTTTCCAGCTTCTTTGGTTCGGTGACGTCACGCAAAATGGCTTGAGAAGCGGGTTGGTCCAGATAACGAATGGGCATACTGGACACTTCGACTTCCAAAGCTTTGCCATCCACACGCTGAACTTTAATATCCAATCGCTCTGAAGGGCGATGGCCTTCATAAATTTGCTGAATTCGTTGGCGGATGGCTTCATGCATCTCTGGCACGATGAACTCAAAGATGGATTTTCCGAGCAGTGCATGTTCGTTTTCTGCGCCCAACAATTGGACGGCAGCTTCATTGAGATAAACAAATTTTTCCCTGGCATGGACGAGAATCGGTTCAGGTGACAATTCCACCAAATTGCGATACCGATCCTGACTTTCCTGAAGCTGATGGGTTCGCTCGGTCACTTGTTGTTGCAATAGAATGGGTTGCCTCAGAAGTGCATAAGTTAGGCCTGCAATCAGTGCACTGATTAATCCGACCAGAACAATTTCTACAAAAAAGGAAGCAACAAAATTTTCCGACTTTGTTTGAGACACAGACAACACCCAAGTGCCGTGAGACGTTTCGAACTCATACTCTACAGTAGCTTCAGCAGCATTGTTATTGGAACGTATGAGTGTGTTAAGTGCTTGAGTGTCTGTTTCTAGATGAGACAGAGCGTAATTAAAGCCTTGTTCACGCAAATCGTCCAGATTGCCGAGCGACAACACTTGATTAAGATTGAGAATAACGATGGTAAAACCCCAAAATTGCTCTCGGCCCAAATCATCCACTAAAAACACGGGCAATAGCCCCACCAATTCAGTGCCGAAATTCCCTTCAAAAGGACCAGCGACAGTGAGTTGTCCCAATTCCTGTGCAAGCAACGCCTGCGTTTGCCAAGGGCTCTGTTCAAGCAGATTGTGTTCAGGCACAATGTCATCATCGGGTGATGGGTACATTTGTTGCACAAGGCCCTCTGGTGCCAGTTGCAGGCTTGAGATGCCGCCATAGCTTTCAATGAAATCTGCGGCAATGGTCTCAAAATTATCCACGCCTTTGAATTGACGGATTAGTGCGGCCAAAGCAAATGTAGCGGATAAAGAATAATCAAGTTGGCGCTGCAGATTTTGTGCGTAAGGGGTGATGATTTGGGTGATGGCCTGTTGTTGTTCCAATTGCCGATCCTGCTGAATGAATTGTGCAAACACCAACCCTAAGATCAATGCCGATAAAAACACAAAACCTGAAATAAACGCAATTCGTATATGTGTCATGAATGTATAGGATGTCTAATATTGACAACCAGCACTAATTACAGACGGTGATGCCACGGCGAAAGATAGGGGAACTATCTGAAACCAAAAGCGTGCCTTGAGCGTCATAAATGAACAATCCGCCAGTCACATTTCTCCCTCTAAATCTCAGGTTGGTGACATAAACCAATCCATCGACTCCCACTGCAATCTGATTGGGGCTGCTTAAATCGGCAAACACGCCGATGAAATTCCCCTGTGCATCATAGTGCAAGATTTTGTCATTGGCAAAATCTGTGATGAGTACGGTGCCTTGTGGTGTGACAGCGAGACCAGAAGGCTTAAACGAGCGGCGAGTTTCCATATCGTCAAATGGTGGGATAAAGGTGGTGGTGGCGTTGTAACCTGGGCCTGCTGCTCGCAACACACGTCCACCTGGTGCCATTTCGACAGGGGCGTCGATGATGAGCAGATCGCCATTGGGTAAAAAGTCCATTGGGCGTACGCTATTACTCGTTCCTTTTTTTGGTGGTGCGAAGATGTTGGGGGGGAGAATTTGCTCCGGTGGATTAAAGGTGGCGGTTGATTGAGTGACGCCACGAATACGCCATATCCCCTGAGTAGGGCGGTCATCTTTTGAGGTGCTGCCAATAAACAAATCGCCATTGGGGGCAAGTGCAAGTGAACTGGGCAGCAAAGAAGCATCGTCCCATTCCACAATATAATTCGGGGCGCTGCCATTTGGCTTAACGCGGGCCACACGATGAAAGTCTGCTTGAGGTGTTTCCACAATTCGCCCGGGTTTATGAATCAGGATGGACGCTGCGGCACCGACACTTTCGGGGGCAAATGTTTCGGTGAAGTACAGATCGCCATTGGGGGCGCAAATGACCGTTTCTGGAAAGCTTAAACGATCCACTATTCTGCTATAAAGGCTTAATTCAAGATCGAGTGGGGTAAGAATAGCCCCTTCAGACATGCCGCCCATTTGGGTGAGATAAACGCTTCCTTGACCCGGTGTGGGCTGAAATACAGCCTCTACTGCCGAGCCAAAGTAGAGGCTGAAAAACAAACAAAATAGCAGAACGCCAAATGACTTCATAAGCACTTCCCTATCCTTTTTGGGGATGGTGCTGAGCAACCAAAAAGGGGTGTATCTGTTGCATGATCATTTTTAACACTTTTAACTTAGTTAATATTAGATGAAGAACACACCGTAGATCAATGAAACTCTGCTGAAAATAAGATGGAAATAAGATGGAAGCAATTATATAGACATGGTTTTAGAAAATGGAAACAGTTTTTTAACGAACTGGTTTTACACCATTGAATGCTTCTAACATGCGATCTTTAAGCATGTCTTCCGACTCAATGCCTTCTGCGTTGATATCCAATTCAGCAAAAATGGACAATAAGCAGCGCACCACCATCGAGTTGTTCACTTCGCGGTAGTGGCGTTTTCCTTGCCACACAAAAGATTCAAGCGCTTCACGTTGGCTGGGGCGAATCATATAGATTGTTTTTTCAGCACGTTCAGCTTCTATCAGTGTTTTAACATCCTCAAACTCGACGGGCTGGTTAAAGATTTCAGAACCTTTTCCTAATTTGCCTTTTGACATAAGCGAATGACCTCCTTGGCGAGTTGGTTGTAACAGGTGGCCCCAATGCTACTTGGGTCGTAATCAAAAATATGTTGGCCAAAGCTGGGGGCTTCTTCCAGTTTGACATTGATGCGTATTTCAGTTTTAAATACCAGTTTTTTGAAGTGCTGACGGATGAGGTCAATCGATTGAGTGGTGATGCCTTTTCGTTGATCGACCACTGTAATAAGCACACCCAGTAATTTGGCATGGGTTTTCTTTGCCTGACGCATGGCATCAATGTCGGCGCGGAATCGACCCAATCCTTCTAGTGAAAGATAATCAGCATTGACCGGTATGATCACATCATCAGCCGCCGCAATGGCATTTTCGGATAAAGCGTAGACCGAGGGTGGGCAATCAATCAGAATATAGTCGTAATTGCCTTTGATATCATCGAGGCGATAGGACAACTGCGTGTGGGATTCAGGCATGGCTGAGATGGCCTGTGCGCCTTGGGCCAATCGAGGATGAGCGGGAGCCACGTGCAATTTTTCAGACACAGGTTGAATGATGGCAGAGAAGGTGCGTCGTCCCAGCATGGCTTCATTCACAGAGGATTCCAAACTGTTGGGTTGAATCCCCAGGTGCAGCGTGGCATTAGCCTGTGGATCGAAGTCAACCACCAACACGCGGTTGCAGTTTTTCTCCAAGGCTGCTGCCAAATTGACTGTGGTTGTGGTTTTTCCGACGCCACCCTTTTGATTGGAAATTGCTATCACACGCACTCAGATCACCATACTCCTATCACGCTATATTTAAAGACATATTGAATGTAGCCGGAATCACAACGAAGGACATCGGGCACTTGTAGGAGAGATGTTTGGGGGTAAAAAAGAGAGTGGCCGCCTCTTGCAAACGACCACTCTCTTGAAAGAAATGTTAAAGATTTAGATCGGCATCAGTCACAGCGCCCAAAGATGCTGAGTTGACCAACTTGGCGTACTTGGCCAACACGCCTTTTTGATAACGGGCTTTAGGTGGCGTCCATTGAGCCATACGAGTATCAATCTCAGTTTGATCCAAATCCAGATTGACGGTCTTTTGTTCGGCATCAATGGTAATTGGGTCGCCGTCCTGGACGATGGCGAGCAGGCCACCTTCTTGCGCTTCGGGCGTAATGTGGCCGACCACAAAGCCGTGACTACCGCCTGAGAAGCGACCATCGGTGATTAAAGCCACATCTGAGCCTAGGCCTTTGCCCATGACGGCAGAAGTTGGGGCCAGCATTTCGCGCATGCCTGGGCCGCCTTTAGGGCCTTCGTAGCGAATCACAATGACATCGCCTGCTTTGACAGTGTCATCCAAAATTCTTTTCAATGCTTCTTCTTCAGATTCAAACACTCTGGCGCTGCCAGTAAAGCGGAGCCCTTCTTTGCCTGAAATCTTGGCAACAGCACCGGTAGAGGCAAGGTTGCCGTAGAGGATGACCAAGTGACCGTCTTCTTTGATAGGCTGATCAAGTGGTTGAATGATCTTTTGGTCTTCAGGATAGGGAGTGACATCGGCCAAGTTTTCTGCCACCGTTTTGCCAGTAACAGTGAGGCAATCGCCATGAATCAACCCTGCGTCCAGCATGATTTTCATCAATGGCATGAGTCCACCGATGGCAACCAAATCGGCCATCACATATTTGCCGCTAGGTTTGAGGTCAGCAAGGACAGGCGTTTTTGCACCGATACGTGTGAAGTCATCCAACGTCAATTCAATCCCAACCGTGTGGGCCATACCGATTAAATGCAGCACGGCGTTGGTGGATCCGCCTAAAGCTGTGACCACAGCGATGGCATTTTCAAATGCTTTCTTGGTCATGATGTCGCTGGGGCAGATGCCTTCTTTAATTAATTCCAACACAGCAGCACCAGCAGATTGGCAATCTACTTTCTTTTCGTCTGATATCGCTGCTTGTGCAGAACTGTTTGGCAGACTCATGCCCAAAGCCTCAATGGCACAGGCCATTGTGTTGGCTGTGTACATGCCACCACAGGAGCCAGGGCCAGGGATGGCGTTGGCTTCGATGGCATGGAGGCGATCATCATCGATGTTGCCCGCAGCATGTGCGCCGACGGCTTCAAACACGGACACAATGTCAAGATCTGCACCTTCAAGTTTTCCTGGCATGATAGTACCACCATAGACGAACACGGAAGGGCGATTTAAGCGTGCCAATCCCATCAAACAGCCTGGCATGTTTTTGTCACAACCACCCACCGCAATAATGCCGTCAAAACCTTCGCAGCCAGCGACGGTTTCGATGGAATCAGCAATCACTTCACGTGAGACCAAGGAGTATTTCATCCCTTCGGTGCCCATCGAAATACCGTCAGAAATGGTGATCGTGTTAAATACCACCGCTTTTCCGTTTGCACCGTTGATGCCTGTGACCACTTCATCAGCCAGTTTGTCGATGTGCATGTTGCAGGGGGTGACCATGCTCCAGGTGGATGCCACGCCGATCTGGTTCTTCTTAAAATCCTCGTCACCAAAGCCCACAGCGCGTAACATTGAACGACTGGGGGCACGTTCTGCACCATCGGTTACAATGGCTGAGTGGCTGCGGCTTAAATCTTTTTGATTCATCCCTTGCCTCCATCTTTAAATTCAGCGCCATAAAAAATAATCCGTTCAAAAAGACTAACACTCATTTGATTGATGTCAAGGATTTTTTGAAAAATTATCGATATCGATAATTTGAAATGGATAAATAAAGAGCAGCGTTACTCTAAAGAATGAAGATTTATTTCTTCATTCTTTAGAGTAACGCTGCGTTAGAGGGGTGCATTGTGTTGCAAAAACAGGGTTTTATTATCGCATGAGCAAAAGTTTGGCGCCTGTTTCGACTTCTGCAAAGGGTGTTTGTTGCATGAACATATAAATAACGCCGACTTCCAATAACATGAGAACAAAGATGGTCAACCATTTTGGTCCAGGTAAGTTTTCAAGCGGAAGTTTTTTGTGGTGGTTTTTCTTTGTTGGAATAGACCAACTGCTATTGCTCTGATAACCTTGGGAAAACGCGTTGTCTCGCCTCTGTGACAGCCTTTCATGAATGTTCATTGTGAATTGAGTTTAAAAGACAGCGTCTTAAGTACGGATTAATCGGCCATTAAAATTTATTCATTAAAAAGTTTTCATTAAGACAATAAACCTTGTTCTGTACAGTGGAAATAATCTTAATGAAGGGAAGGGGTTTTTAACTCAACGTCCTTGAGCTTTCTCACCCGAAAGCGTCATGCAAGTGCTCACGGCGAATGCGACCAGGCTGCCTTCTTCGTCGGTGACATGGCACTCCACGATGCCAATGCTCTTTCCTCGTTTGATGAGTTTGCCAGTGGCAGTAAGGGTGCCTTTCCATACGGGTTTAAGGTAATTGTTTTTTAGCTCTAAGGTGGTAAAACTTTCATCATCGTCAAGGGTGCTGGCGTAGGCCATGCCCATGGCAGAATCGGCCACACTGACAATAATACCGCCGTGGAGTGTGCCCATTGGGTTGGCAAAACGCTCGTCCACTTCAATTTGAAACACAGCCTCGCCTTCTTTTAGTGAAGTCAGTTTCATATTCAGCAGTTTTGCGATTGGGGGCGTTGGAAATTCTCCAGCTTCAAACCATTTCACATAGCGATTCAAGAGCACTCCTTTCTAACGTTCAATTTGATGACCAGCTTGTGTCAACGCTTGGATCGTTGCTTCCAGCTGATTTTGTTTGACCATCAAATAATCCGTATCAAAGGTTGAGATTGCAAAGATTGAAATGCCTGCATCTGCAAGTGGCATGGTCAATGAATTGAGTACACCAGTGAGAGAAAAATCCAAAGGGCCCTGCACTTTGAGACAGGTCCAGTTGGGTTCAACTTGAATGTTTGATGGAACATCAGTTTGAGCGCACACGATGGAAAGCTCATCCTGTGTTCGCGTCACAGAGAAGAATTTACTGTCAGTTGCCCAATTAGGAACTGAGGCATCAGCCGGTAGACGACACACTGCGAATTCATTGTCTAATGCAAAAAGTGTCAAAGACATGAAGGCCCAAAAAAACAAATACCTGTTTTCATTTCCAATCTAGCTTTCATAAAGAAAATTAGTGCGAATTTAGAATTGGCATACAAAATCTAACCGTAACCCCCTTTACTAAAGGGGGTTGGGGGATTTGCAGTCTATTAATATGTTTTTTCTCTTTTTCTTAACGGACTTCAATGCCAGCCAAGCTGAATACGGGCAAGTTGAAGCGATCTGGTGAAAAGCTGCTGATGGCACCTTCGACGGCGTATGCACCGCGCGGGGTGGTGCTGGGTACGGAAATTTCATAGATGATGCTGACCTTTTGGCCTGCGCTGAACGATTGTGCCCAAAGCCACTGCATTTCATCGCCAGAGCGTTTGAAAATGCCGTTGCCATCGTCCACAGGGCGAGTGCGCCAGCCCACGGGGACCACTTCAGTGAGGCCCAGGCCACTGGCATCCTGACTCAACTCGACAGTGACTGTGACAAAGATGCTGCCACCGGCCAACACTTGGTTGGCATCCAATGAAGACTCAAACGTGCGACGAGCAATCACGGCAGCGGGAGCAACATCAACATTTTGGGTAAATGAATCACGGCCACCAGCGTTGTCACTGACGAATAAAGTGACATCAACATTGCCGCTTTGGTCAAAGAAATGACGGATTTGAGGCTGGCTGCTTGTGCGGTCAATCAGGCCATCGCTTTCAAAATCCCATTCATACAATACGATAGGAGCGTCAGATGCTTGTGACAAATTGGCATTTAAAATAACCACATCATTGACGGTGGGATCAAAGGGCTGTACGGCAAAATCAGCAGTTGGCGGGGCATTGTCTGATGCAAACACCAATGCTGGTAAGCTTAACAACAAGACAAATAAAAACGATTTAGAAAAGCGGCTCCCGGACATAGCAACCTTCTTTCTCAAATGGTTAGTTATCGTTGTGTTCGGAATCTCCTGGCAGTGGATCAGTGATCGGCGTGTCGGTAAGCCAGTAGGCGATGATGGCCTGAATTTCGGTGAAGCCAATTCGGCGTCCGCCAGTGTACTGGACGACTTCGCTGTTGAGCCACCAGCCAATGGCAACCTGTACTTGATCAAAGGTGATGCGGTTGGATAAAGATAAATCCAAGCCACCGATGCCATCGTTGCCTTGCGGGTCCCAGCGGGAGATCACTTCCACAATGGAAAGACTTTCCTGAACTTCCAGTTGACCATCACCGATGGTGCGAATTTCGATGCTTGGTGAGGCACTGGCCACCACGCCGTTAAAGGTGAAGATGCCAGGCAGTTCGCCACCAGGAATAATCACTTCGTAGATGATGGTGAATTGGTCGCCTGGGTTAAAGACTTCCAGGAACACCCACTGCAACTCTCTGGGGCTGTCTGTCTGTTTAAAGCTGGCAGCACCGTGGTTGATGGGATTTACAATCCAATCTTCAGGAATGCTTTGATTGATGTTTTCAGTCACACCCATCCCGTTTAGGGAGGTGTTGATTTCGATATCTAAATGAACCATAAACGTCTGGCCTGCCAAGGTCATGTCTTTGGCCAGGAAAGTGTCGATACTGCGCACGATGTTAATGCGTTTGGTTTCGACGACCAATGTTTTGGATAAACTTTGAACGTCGCCACGGTTGTCGGTGACGGTGAGCGTTACTTCAAACGTGCCGTCTTCCACATAGCGATGAGATGGGCTTTCCATAATGGAAGAATTGCCATCGCCAAAGGTCCAAAAATATTCGACAATTTCGCCGTCTGGATCGAGTGAATGATTTGTAAATATAGTATCAGTGCTGGTGTTGGGCACTTCTGGTGTGTAGCTGAAGTCCACCACGGTGGGCGCGTTTGGTGGCAAAGGCGGCAACACGTTCAATTGCAAGATCGGTAAAGATTCAGTTTGACGTGCGCCGCGGAAATCGTCGTATGTAATTTCAGAAGGCGCGGTGTTGACCACCGTGTTGCCTTCCTGTGTGGCACTGATGGTGTAGCTGGTCACCCAGGATTCGCCACCGCGAAGGCGGTCAATCTGCCATTCCAGGCGCGTGCCTAAAAAAGGATCGGAACTGATGAACGTGGGTGGGTTGGCCAAAGCTTGCTCAAACACAATGCCTGGTGCCAAGGTTTCGATCACAGTAATGTTTTCTGCCGCCACCGTGAAATCAGTACGGGATATCACTTCATCGACAACGACTAAATTGAATTCTCTAAAAAAGGAGCCATTGGAAATCTCTGCCATATCGCGCAATAAAACTTCATCTGGGTTGCGGCCCATGCCAATGGAGACGATTTGAATCCCATTGTCGGCAGCGCGCTGTGCCTGCAAGCGCGGATCACGACCTGCATTGGCGCGACCATCGGTAATGAGAACAGACACCCAAACAGCGTCTTCGCGTCCACGTTGCAAGAAATGCTGGGTCGCTTCAAACAGGCCATCACCCACAGCAGTTTTGCCAATGTTGCGCAAATCTTCCAAACCACGTCGGAACAACTGTGGTGAAGCGGTAAGGTCTACATCCACTGTGGCGTCTTCAGCAAACGACACCAAGCCGATGCGGCCGTTGTCAGGCAAAGATTCTAAAAACATTTCACCGACTTCACGCACATAAGCAATGTCGGTGGTGGCGGATCGATCAACCACCAAGATGAGGTCCAAGGCCACTTCATCCACAGTAGGGGCAGCCAAAGACAAGGTAACTTGTGTGGTTTCTGGTCGGCCTTCACCATTGCTGATGGCAATGGTGTTGTTTTCAAGTTGATGGAATACATTCAGGCCAGAGTTGGGTTGTGCCAAGGCACCTGTCGCAAACAGACTGACGACAACCGCGACCAATAATAGCTTTCTAATATGAACCAACCGGATCAACCCCCTTCGACTGTGACGGGCATTCGTTTCAATGTGGTTGTGATTTTTTTTTATCATCATAGCTCCATCATGTAACTGATACAAACCACATCACTGACGAACGGCCCTCCTTGACCGAACTCCAGGTGGTTGTTTTCGACTAATTTGAATTGTTGCCAAAGCCCACACCCAGTGGTTCATCCACTGGGGTGTCTGTGAGCCAGTAAGCAATTAATGATTTGATTTCTTCAAAACCGATGACCTGACCGCATGTGCCAACCACTTCTTGATCTTCGAGCCAGAAGGCAATTGCCACCTGAATCTGGTTGAAGTTGATCTGGTTGGACAAGGTGATGTCAACCGTTTCGGTGTCAGTGTTCAAGTGGGCGACAGCCACATCAATGGCCAGACATTCAACAATCTCGACCACGGTGTCGTTGTCAATCGCTCGTTGGAACGATGGGGCCACACTGGAAGCCACACCAGTGACAGAGAATGTGGTGTTGGCTTCATCACTAGGCACCAGGACCTCGTAAATAATCTTGCGCGTTTCTCCCTTGAGCAAGCGGTCTGTAAACAACCACTCACGGGTGCGAGGGTTGTACACAGCGCCGTCATTGTCCACAGGTTGTAAACGCCAGGATTCCGGCATGTTTTCACTCACAGCGAAGCCGTTGTAGTCTTCATCCAGCACCATCTCCAATTCCACTGTAAAGCGATCTCCGCCCACAGCAGGAAGATAGAGTTGATGAAAAGGCAATGGCGTCAAAATGCTGCGTGAAACAAACGGGTTGCCGCCACTGAAATTGACCGACTGCAACGCTTGATCCACGGGAATACTCAAAGATTCACGGGCTGCAAGCTCTTTTAATGTTTCAATTTCGATTAATGCGTCACAGGTCTGTGGCACACTGACTTCTTCAATCCAGAAGGTGACAGCGCGTTGAAGTTGATCAAAGCTCAAATCTTCATCGGTGCGCAAATCCACCACATCGGTGCTGGGGTCCATATGGGCCAAAGCCACTGGAATGGAGAGGCAGGATGTAATTTCAACCTGATCTTCACCAAACACTGGTGTACGGAATGCAGGTGCAGCACTGTCCACATCACCCTGAATGTTCAAGTTCACGGGCAAGGGGCCCACGCCTGTGTTGTTGGCGCGAATGGTCACGTCATAAACGATGCGGCGAATTTCACCCGCACGCAACACAGAGGGGAATACCCACTGGTTTTCCGAACGTTTAAAGGTTGCGCCTGCATTGTCAATGGGGGTGACTTCCCAACCCGGAGGCAGGATTTCGTCCAAGCCCAAACCATTGACATCAGCGCGTACATTTAATTCAACAGTGACACGGAAAGCCAGACCAGGCAGTGCCTGGGGGCTTGAAATAGAACGTCGTGCAGACACGACTTCATCAGCCACAATAAAGGTCTGTCTAAAGATAGAAGTGCCACCTGTGTCGTCAGTCACACGCAAGGTGACTGTGGCACTGCCGCCTACATCAAACACGTGCTGCACGGTGGGGCTGGTGGTGTTGATTTCAAACACACCATCATCATTAAAATCCCACTCATACTGCACAACGGTGCCATCTGTGTCGGTTGAATCGCTGGCGTCAAAAGTGGCGCCCACATTACGATTCAACGTGGCCGGACTGACCGTAAATTGTGCGACTGGAGGCGAATTTAAGGTGCCAATAATAGTAATGGGTTCGGTTAAACTGGGAAATGCGGTTGGAATACGTGATGCCCCATCCACATAATCCCATTCCGTAATGCCTGAAATAAAGTTAGGCGTAATGGTAATTTCAAAATCAGTGCCCAGGTTGCCTAGCACAAGACCGTCGTTGTGTTCAGGAAGCCAGGTCCAGCTGGCTTGCAACGTTGGCGGAGAGAAGACAAAAGAGTCTGTGAAGTCATCCTGGAGATCCATGGTGGTGGTTATAGGCAAACCATCCATAGAAAAGCTTAAGCTGCCACCCAATGGATTTTGGGCTGAACTGTGAATCATCACCAAACTGACGTTGCCCGTAATGCCATCCACGTGCAATGCCAGCAAACTGCGCTCTGGGACTTCAAACCCAGAATTCGATTGATCGTTCTGAAAATTGTAAAAAATTGATGCGGATCCGTCTTGGCGGAATGGCTCGAGGGGTTGGGAGTAGTCTCCCTGTTTAATAATAAAAAACCCTTCGCTGGCCGTTTGAGCAAAGCCCGCCACGGACACGCTTAACAACAAAGCAAACAACAGAATGCCATACCTGAACACAAACATGTCTGCCTCCTTCTCGCGGCATCAGTATACCAAACCCCTCATGAGGCAACTGTGATCTTTGACACACAGAAGTTGGCACCTTTAGCCACAATCGTAACGTTTTTAATTCAACAACGTCAAGGATAAATTTCCCGTAGAAATTCATGGAAAAGTGGCCCGCTTACACCTCAATGCGCACGACATTGGGGGGTAGAGGTGGCCTGGAATACTGAAATTGGTCACCTGCGCGTGATTCCAATCACCGTTAAAAAAGTGTCTATTACGTAACATTAAGACACCCAAAGGGGGGTAACAGTATGAAATATACAATGAAACACGCGATGATGTTGGCTTTGGGACTGGTTTTGGGGATCGGCATGATGGCGTTTACCGACATCTTACATCCGATCAGTTCTTTCATTCCAAGCAGTTTGGTATTGGACACGGATTATGAGCTTCCTGAAACCATGGGGTGGGTTGATGAAAGATTTGGTTTCACGACAGATAATCCAACCGGCTTGCTCGAAATTCGCTGGTACTGTGTCTACGACGGCATGGGCAAAATGAAGTTTGCAGATGTTGATTCGGGTTACTTTGGCCCAACGTATTACGTTGATAAACCAGAAATTCCCGAAGATGTTGTGGATGAAGACGAGTTCTACTTCGAGCTTACCCGAACACAGACCGATCCTTGTCCTGTGTTCCGCAACAACAGAGATTACCCAGAAATAAAATAGATTCCTTTTCCTGGATGAACCCCATGATTGCTTGAACACCTTCCAGCAATCATGGGGTTTTTCTCTTTTTTAGACAACTTTTGAAATCTGCAAAACTTAAAATAGTAAAAGCTTCAATCCCCCAACCCCTTTGGTCTCAAGGGGGCACGATTAGTCTGCGTGTATTGGTTCTAAATTTTGCTGTGTTTTCTTTATTCAAGCGTGATCTAATATTTTTACGAACCAATAATTCGCAAAGAATTAACTCACAGATCAAGAATTCACTCTTAGAATTCAATCGTAGCCCCTTTTAGATAAAAGGGGTTGGGGATTTGAAATTCTTTTAATTTTTATCTAAATAATTTTCTAAAATCTTGCCACACTTTCTCTTGCCATCTATACTCTGAAATCGAGAGGATTTCAGAGAAAAGTGCGAATTTTACACGTGGCAGACACCCATCTGGGAATGCGCCAATATGGATTGGAAGTGCGCCGTAAGGATTTTTCCGATGCATTTCAGCAAGTGATTGATGCTGCCATTGAGGAGCAAGTAGATGCTGTCATCCATGCGGGCGATTTGTTCGATAATCGCTTGCCTTCGATGGAAGATTTGCGCGATGTGTTTCGTCAACTGAGCCTGCTCAGAAATGCAAACATTCCCTTTCTCGGCATTGTGGGCAACCACGAAAGTAAACGAGATGCCCAGTGGCTCGATTTGTTTGCTCAGCTTGGCATGGCCATCCATCTCAATTTTGAACAACCTTATGATTTAAACGGTGTGCCTGTGTACGGCGTGGACTACATCAGTCGTCGCCAGGATGAAGTTCATCCACCTAAAGTGGATGGCGGTATCTTGGTTATGCACCAACTGGTCAATGCCAAAGAAGTGACGCCCAGCGGTGAACTTGCCATACGTGAGTTGTTCGAGTGCGGTGCCAAACTCATATTGTTAGGCGATTATCATGAACATCAAATTTGGCGTGAGGGTGATGTGATGATCAGTTATCCAGGTTCAACAGAGCGTGTCAGCACCGCAGAGCGGCCTCGCCGTGGTTTCACGATCTTCGATTATGAAAATCTTTCTTTAGAACGTCGAGAATTAAATACTCGTCGATTCACTTATCTCGGAACACAAAAAGAACCGCTTGCCGATCCTGTGGCAGAATTCGAAGCGCTGCAGCACCTGGTCAAGGATGCTGTGACAGTGATTCAGCCAATCCACGGAACACTTACACCCAGACAGCTTCAAGAAGAAGGTTTTAAACGCGAAGCTTTGTTCGTCATCGTTCGAAGACCTCAAGATGTGATGGCTGAAGATGAGAAAAGCCCTACCATCTCACAACTTCAAATCGAACAATTGGATGGTGTGATTTCAGAAGAAATCGAGAAACGAGAGTTTTCACAATTGTCTGCCGACATTGACAAAGTGATTCGTGATCCTTCCGTGGTGGATACGAAAGTTGACGAAAGAATCACACAATTGCTGGAAGAAGCAGGTGTGTGATGGCGCAGCAAATGAAGATTTTATCAGCAAAACTTGAAAATATTTTCTGTTACGATCAACTCGACATTGAACTTCAAAGTGGTGTTTCTGTGTTTGCAGGAGCGAATGGTTCGGGTAAATCATCATTCTTAGAAGCATTATTTTTTGCATTGTTTGGCAGTTCAACCAACACGATTACAGGTCGTTCGCTTAACGAAGTGTTGCGTCAGGGTGAGAAAAAAGGCTTTCTTGAAGCAGACTTTGAGTTGGGTGAACATCAATACAACATTCATTTGGCCATCAAAAAAATAGGAGATCGTGTCGGCGCGGATGGCAATCACTGCATTCTCAAGCGAGATGATGGGGAAGAATGGACGGGCGTAAAAGTAATCACCGCCGAAATCGAGGCGTTGCTGCATATGGACAGTGAAGACTTTGCCAATTGTCTCTATGTGCGGCAGGGGGAGGTCAATCGGTTGATTGATGCCAGCAGTAAGGATCGCCAAAGTATCATTGATCGTTTATTACGCCTAACCCAAATTGACGAATACGAAAAGCGCCTTAAAGATGCTATGAAGGCAACCAACCGGCGCAATACATTATTACAAGGCAGCTTAAGTACTGTCCGGCAAGAGATTGAGCAACTCGAAGCCCTGAGCTTAGAGTCCGATAAAGCACAACAAGAAAGATCATTGGCTGACATTGCACGGAAACAACAAGTGGTTGAAGTTGCCATTCGTGATGAAGAAAAACAGCTTCAGGAATTGGAAGATTCAAAGGTCAATCTACAAAAAGCCATTGAAGATTTGCATCGAATTAGAGATCAGTACCAAAAAGATAGAGATGAACTTTCTCAACGCAAAGATGACGAACAATCTCTCAAAGGTGAAGTCACTCATCTCGAAACTGAATTTAAGGAATTCCAAACGGCACTGACATCAGTTCAAAAAGAACTCTGGTGGCCTTCCAGTAATGTAGAAATGTCGCTACAAAAGCTGATTGGTGCAGATCAAAAAGAACTCAATCAACTTGATGAAACGCTTCAGTCCAAGCGTGAATCTTTGGCTGGGATTCGTGCAAAATTTCAAGGGCAAAAAGAAACCCAACAATCTGTGCAAAAAGAGTTAGATCAACGCATCGCTCAAATTGAGCAAAGCAAAGCTGATGCTGAACAACAAGAGCAAGCCTTTGAGTCATTGCAGCACTGCGATCTTGATGTAAATGTTGATTTAGAGCAACTTGAAGATGAATTGACCAAAACCATTCATCAAAAACAGTCCGAACAACAAGGTTGTAAAGAACAACTGGCGCGTGAGGAAACCAAACTTCAAGGCTTTTGTGAAGAACAGGAACGCTCCGGAAAATTGTTGGAAGAAGGCAAATGCCCAACTTGCAATCAGCCCATCACAGCCGAAACTTTAGCCGAACATACTGGCCATTTGGACGAGCAGATTAGTGAAGTTCAACAGAACTATCAGCGAATTAATGATCAGATCGATCACCTTGTTAAAGATATTGAGACACTGGAAAGTCAGTTAAAATCATTGAAATCAGCTCAAAAGCAAAAACTGAAATGGCATGAAATAAAACAACAGTTGGAAAAACAGCAACAAGATATTGATCAGCTTCAACAGCAATTAAACAATTTGTCCACTAAATTGTCTGAATTCACTGAGCAAGAAAAAAGCTTGACTGAATCAGGTGTTTCTGAGCGAGAACAGCGAGATCAACTTGAACAAAAATTAGAAAAACTGAAAGTCGGCCAACAAATTCTGCTACATCAAAAACAGGCAGAAGAACGCATTCAATCCAAGCGTCAACATTTGAAAGATTTCTTACAGATCACAGAATCCAAACGAAAAGATTTAAACGAACTCGAACTGAAGTTCAACGAACTAAAAGAGCAATATGGCACACTGAACTATGAAGAACTTCAGGCCAATATTGAAAAACATGAACAGCAACTGCTCGTTCATAAACAATCTTTGAGTGCAGTTCAGGCAGAACGTGATGGTGTTCAAAACGAATTGGGGAGAATTAAAACACAACTCAATAGCTTGGCCCAACTCAAGGAAGAACAAAAAACGTTCAATCTCAAAGAAGCGCAGCTTGCAGCGTTGGATGAAGAAATCCAACAACTTCAACAGCTTTATTCGGATGTCAAATTGACACAACGACAGAAAAATTTGAGTGCGCTCAATTATTACTTCAATGAATTTTTCAAACTGATGGACCCTGGCGTTGCTTATGACAGTGTTCGACTCAGTGACAATTTTGATATCGAAGTGATTCGCAGCAACGACGCGATCATCAGCCCTTCGATCATGAGTGGTGGAGAGAGAGCATTGATCAATCTCGCTTTACGTGCCGCCATTCATCGAGTGATCAGTGAAGCGGGGGGGATGCTCTTGCCTCTATTTTTCGATGAACCCACGGTGTTTTTAGACGAAAACCACATTCAACAACTCGAACGTCTATTTGAAAGTTTGGGTCAGACCGTAGGGCAAGTGGTGGTGGTGTCTCATGAAGCCAGTTTGGTGGAAAGTGCGGATCATGAGTATCTGGTTAGTAAAGACGGCAACAACATTGGTCAGATCGAAAAAGTTCGTTGATTACTCATCTGCGCGAATGCGTTCAAACGCACCTACATTAAGATTTTTCCTCACATTGTCCCAACAAAAATATTCACCATTCATTGCGATATAGACATCCTGAGGCAATGATTGGCAAAATGCCAAGGCGCTTCCCAGGTTGAACAATCCATCCGAGCTACCAAACACATAAGGAATCATAGCACCGGTAAGAACGATGGTTTTCTCCAATCGAGCCTCACCAAGCACTTTGGCAGTTTCAGCCATTGTATCTGTGCCGTGGGTGATGAGAATCATCTTCTCACTCGCGTTTTTACAAGCGTTGAGAATGGCTTGTCTGTCTGCATCTTCCATTTCCAAGCTATCTTTCATCATCAGAGGTTCGACGTGGGTGAGGATTTTAGACTTGCCTTCGATCAGGGTTTCAGGGACATGGGTTTTGTTGAATACCAGCTTACCTTGAAGTGGATCATATTTTTTATCGAATGTGCCGCCAGTGACGAAAATTCGGATGGCCATATTGAATCAACCTATTCAAATGTGATGTTTTTTCGATTATAATGATCTTGTCATGCTTCACAACAGTTTTAAAGCGATCTAAATGGCTGTGAAGTTTTAAAAGTTGAATTGCACTGGAAGTAAATTTTAACTAAAAAAGAACCCTTTTTGCCTTGAAATAGCGCTTTTTTATGAGCTACTCTATAAGGCATCAAGGAGGGGTTAATTCATGTCTGGAACAAGATTATTCCGTTTTTGTTTGATCGGTGTATTGGCTTTATTCATTTGGCAGCCCATGTCTGTGGGGCAAGGCAGCAACGTGGTGTTTGTGACTGCACCAGAACTGGTTTCTCAGGGATTTGCAGGCAGCATGTCACGGGCCAATTTTGAACTTCAGGGCGTTATTCCTGTGGCTTCGGCACTCAGTTTTCCAACAGCTATTGTGTGCGCACCTTTCACTGGACCTGTAGGCAAACTTTATGTGGCTGAATTTACTGAAAATAACAGCAATCCGCTTCCAGGTGAAAATGGTCCCGAAACGCGCATTGTAGAATTTGACACCAGCGGCAATCGTGGTCCGGTGATCGCTCGCGTTCCTGCATCGTTTGTGGTCAGCATGACGCTCGGCCCCAATGGCGATTTGTACATAGGCACAGGTGTTTATCCAGGTATGACGGAATGGACAGGGGTGTGGCACGCCTCCACCAGTCGAACGGAAGCAGAAGCCACACAGGTGGTCGCTCCGGAAGCTTTGCAGGAGCTGCTTGATTTGTTAGAAACCACCGTTAATCCAAGAAATCCTGAAGTGCGACAATTGACTATTATCCCTGATGTGCCATCAGGCCGTCCTTTTGCTGGCGAATTGTTGTTTGCCGCAGGCGCAGGAACACTTCGAAATTTTGACATTTATCGCGCCACTGCTAATGGCGGTAGTGTCGGATCACCACAAAAAGTAACAGCCTTAGGTAGTCCATGGCACAATGTAGACAGCGATGAATTGGGTAATATATTCGTTGCAGACTTTTTAAATGGTAACATTGCGAGTGTGTCACAAGATTTGCAAAGCACACAATTGTTTGCAGAAATTGTTGAACCGTTTCAGATTGCAGCGGCGTCGGATTCACGTGTCTATGTAACCACCAAAGAGTTTGAATTTGATCGGATTGTGAGTGGCAAAAAAGCCTCTACACTTTGGCAAATTGACCGTTTTGGCCGCCTGCCAGTTGGCGCAGCAGGGGCCTGGGGTGTTACAATTTGTTCATAATGTTTTAAACTGGAAAAAAATGTATCCTGGCAGAGGAGGCTCATTTGAGAGCTTTGACGATTTTAATGGGGTTGATCGTTTTCTTTGCCGCGCCTGTATTGGCACAGGACAACACACTTGATGTGCTGGTCATTGACGAGACTGAAAGCCTGACAGAATCTTTGGCGGTCAACATCATTATTGGGTTGCTGCGTCAGGAGCAGAAAATATTTTGCTCTGTGGACGCAGTGATCGCCAAAGTGGCGTCACCTTTTGATCTGCCTCTTCATGCGGGTTTCAGTGAAGCAAGTTACGATATGATTATTGTTGCACCTAAAGGTGTGATTAGTTTGGGAGAAATTTACCTGATCACTGAACCTTACCCGCAAAATCGTGATGATTTGAGTAAGGCCATTCAATTTTTGGAAAAACTTCGCAAAGATTTGATTGATCAATTTAAGGTGGATATCAAAATTCAGGATGTTAATTCCAGCTTTTTTGCCGGATTGTTGTCTGGCTATTTTGCGCGCATGGGATTGCTCAGATCAGCTTAATTTATTCCAAATGTTTGGGTAAAAAAGCATTGGGCAATAATTTGTCTAATGAAGTGATTTCAAACTTTCCACTACCATCCCCTAAAATCATATAAAGTTCCGGTGCAAACTCTGCAATCACTTGACGGCAAGCGCCACAAGGCAGACAACCTTCTTCGCAAGCGCAAACCACAGCCATCTTTTCAAACTCGTATTCACCTTCGGAAACTGCTTTGAAAATGGCCGTTCGTTCGGCACACAGAGCGAGGCCATAAGAAGCATTTTCGATGTTTGCACCCAAGAAGATTTGACCGGTTTTAGTCAATAGAGCAGCGCCTACTTTGAATTTGGAATAGGGAGAATAAGAACGTGTTTGTGCTCCAATGGCTTTGGCTAACAAGGCTTCATCACTGATCATTAACCACTCCTTTTTAGGAATCGTGATTATAGGCGAAATTTTGAGCTTATCCAAACTTCAGGCATAATCAGGGTGAGTTTCTGGCTGACCTTCCCGATGGTTGATCCATCGGGCCATGATAAACAGCAAATCTGAAAGCCGATTTAAGTATCGAACTACAGCATCGTTGATGCCATCTTCGACAGCCAGTTCGATCACACGACGCTCAGCACGGCGAGCCACAGTGCGAGCCAAGTGCAATTGCGCGCTAGCAGGGCTTCCTCCAGGCAAAATGAATTGCTGTAAAGGTGGTAATGTTATATCCAGTTCATCACACCAGGCTTCGAGTGCATTGACATGAGATTCACTCACGCGTGGTGTTGCACTGTCCAAATTGGGATCAGCCAAGTCTGCGCCCACCAGATGCAAATCGCTTTGTAGTTTTTGAATTTTCAATAGGCCTTGTTGATTAAGCTGGCTTACAACCATACCCAGGCAAGCGTTGAGTTCATCCACGGTGCCATAAGCTTCGATACGCAAAGACGCTTTGCTGATGCGCTTGCCGCCAATCAGCCCTGTGTCTCCCTTGTCGCCTGTTTTGGTATAGATTTTCATATCAAGTTCCCAATTTAAACATGGCACCTTGAGGTAGAATGAGGTCAGAAAACAGTTTTGGATGAAACGCCTTGGCCAGAATTTCCAGTCCAGTGACCACCCGAGGTCCAGGGCGATTGAAATAAAACGAACCGTGGACCAAAAAGACTTGATCGTTTTTCACCGCGTTGAGTTCATCCCATCCTTCATAGCTGGTGATCAATTCAAGTTCTGTAGCAATGCGGTCGGGGTCAAAACCGCAAGGCATTAGGACAATAATTTCTGGATTGAATCGCTCCACCTCATCCCAATCAATTTGATAAGCATGGTCTCCAACTTCACCAAACGTATCCCCACCCGCCATTTCAACCATTTGAGGCACCCAGTGGCCTGCCACAAACAAGGGGTCAAGCCATTCAATACATAACACTCTGGGAGGCTCTTCAATTAAATCTGCGCGTTCGGTGACTTTGTCGATACGATGCTGCAATTGATCAATAAGGTGATCAGCCTCTACCCCTTGACCAGTGATGTTTCCCACCAATCGAATATTGTCCAAAATTTCTTCGATGGTGGTGGGTTCCAAGGAAACGACTTTGGTCGGATGATCTAAGATTTTCGCGGCTTGAACCACATCTGTATATGCAGGGGCACAGACCTCACACAATTCTTGAGTCAGAATTAAATCTGGTTTAAGTACTTCAAGTTGCCGTTCGTCTAGATGATAGACGCTGCGACCTTGATGCACATGTTGGCGTACCAAAGAATCAATCTGACTGCTGGGCAGTTCGCTGCCAACCAAGGATTCACTTAGAATGGGTTTGCCATTGATTTCAGGGGGCCAGTCGCAATCATGGGAAACGCCCACCAATTGTTCAACCAGACCTAATTCACACACAATTTCAGTGGCACTGGGTAAAAGAGAAATAATTCGCATAGTTATTCTGTATCCGATTTTACACCACGTTTGCGCTGATACAACCAAGTGTCGGCTTCTTCCAGGGTGGTTTCAAAGCTTTGTTCCGAATTTGGGTCCCAGGTGCTGTATCCAACCTGAATGGAAATATTGACGTCAATGCCCCAATCGTAGTTGGACAGGGCTTGTTGCATTCGTTCGGTGGCGAATTTTGAGTGTTCTTTTGAGGTTTCCGGCAAAACAATCAAAAATTCGTCACCCCCATAGCGAATCACCGCATCGTGGTCGCGTACATTTTCATTAAATAAAGATGCGGCTTCACGCAAGATGCGATCTCCTTCAAGATGTCCGTGACGATCGTTGACAGCATAAAAATTGACGAAATCAATTAAAATAAGCGAGATAGGCGCATTGTGGCGTCGGGCACGTGAGGCTTCTCGATCAACCATTTCAGTCATGTAATGGCGATTGTATACACCTGTTAATGGATCATGAATGGCTTTTTCTCGTAGTTGTTCACGGTCTCTCATACGCCCCAAAGCCAGTTCGATTTCAGGCACCAATTGCCACAGTTTCTCTGCATCTTCTGGCAAAAAAATATTTTCTTTGGTGAGGTGGTTGATGTTAAATACGGCCACCAATTGCTGATTTTTATCTCGAATTGGAATTAAGATGGTTGACCCTGGTGGAAGCTCATTGGTACTTGCTTGAATTTCTCCTAGAACTCGATGTTTGAGTTGTTTCTCTCTAGACAAAATAACAGGACCGGACGATTGCAACACATTCTCTTCAATTTCTTCGCGGGTAAAGGTTTGATTTCTAAGCTTGTTGAGATTTCGATTCACTCCCACCACAAACTCAAACACTTGGCGTTTTTCTTCAAATAACAATAAACAACCAGCATCGGCCTTTGGTTGGAGCAATTCAATGCCTCGCTGAATAATCGATTCAAACAACTCATTCAAGTTTTCAGCCTGGTTTAAGCTCTGTAAAAATGCATTGTGCCAAGCTTGTGCATTAAGCGTTTCCTGAAGTTGTTGTTGTTGTTCCAAATGTCTGATGGCAGCACCGAGTTGGTGGCCGAGGGTTTGGAGTAATTCTAAATCTTCTTGATTAAAGCCGTAAGCCACATCGCTTTCCAAATTCAATACACCCAAAAATTGGCCACGATCTTCTATAGGCACAGCCAATTCGGATTGGATTTTTTCATGGCCTTGCACATATCGCTCATCTTCAAGTGTGTTTCCAACCAAAAGGGGTTTTTGCTCTCTGCCCACCCAGCCAACAATGCCTTCACCCAATGGTAATTTTTCAAATGTTTCTAGTGTGAATTCATCGGCTTTTAAACGTGTGTTAAACCCCTGGAGAATCAACTGATCGTCCTCTTTGAAAAAGATACACGCAAAAGTGTAACGGAAGTTTTCAGTGAGGTTTTCAATCGCTTGAGAAACCAATTCTTCAACAGTAACAGCCTGAGAAAAGGTTTCACTAATGGCGTAAATGCCCTTAAGGCGTTCTTGAAAGCCTTTGAGTTGCCCTAAATTGCGTGAACGCTCAATGGCCAACGCTGCAAAATTGGCAAAAATTTCGATGGGTTCCAAAGTTTCTTTCGTTGGTGCTTGTCCATCAACAGGGTCATCGGCAGAGATGATGCCGAGAATTTGATCTGAAATTCTCATTGGAATACACAAATAATCGTTGGGTTTCCAGGTGCCATCGGATGCCTCATCGCTTTCAACCAGTCCAGGGTGATCCAGCCATGGAGACCGATCTTCTGGGAAATAATAAGACCGGCTAAGTTTAAAGCGTTCATCAAATATGCGTGGTCGTTGTTCAGGTGACACAGGATTTTGTTGCAATTGATGAACTTCTTCATCGGATAAACCAACACTGGCAACCTGCATGATACCAACATCTTCACGGGAATCGGGTGCAATGGGATGAGTATACAAAGCCAAAGCAGCACGGCGAAACGGCGTGTATTCAGTAATTGCATCGACCACATGTTCTAGGGTTTCTTGAATGTCTGTGCCACTAAGGATTTCTTCTCCAAGCCGTAAGAAAGCTTCATGACGTTTGAGGCGTGCTAGCTCTCGATCAAACTCAGGTAATTTCAAACCTTGCTCTTCTAGCATTTCGACAAATGCGTTGACAATGTTTGTATCAAATTGAGTGTCGCTGGATTCTTGAAGGCGACGAATGGCTTCATCTTGAGATAAGGATTTGCGATAAGGACGGTCAGTGGTCATGGCATCATAAGCATCAACGACCGAAATGATTTTGGCTTCAATGCAAATATCTTTGCCAGTAAGCCCTTTTGGATAACCTTTACCATCGATGCGTTCATGGGTTTGCTCTACAATAATAGCGGGTTCTTTCAAGAACTCTTTTTCGGACAACATTTCTCGTCCCCAGACGGTGTGCTGTCCCATGATGATCCATTCATCATCATTGAGTTTTCCTTGTTTTTGTAACACTTCTTTAGGGACTTTGGCTTTGCCTAGATCGTGAAAAAAAGAAGCGTATAAAAGGTTTCCCAATTGCTCACCTTCTAGGCCTAAATAAACACCTAAGGATCTAGATAATGCTTGAATCCTCTTGCAATGGCCATTGGTGTACTCATCTTTTTCAATTTGTTCAGCCAGATGCACGTAATCTTCGACGCGTTTTCTTAAGAACTTAAATGCAGGTTGTGAAGACAGATATAGCATAACAGTGTCTTTTTTTGCTTTAAAATAAGAACGCTCAGCAACTTCATGCCTAGCAATATAGTCGCCTTGCTTTAAGCAAATAGGAGGCGTCGAATCTATGTAATCAAGTTGTCCACTCAAAAGATAAATAAATTCAAACCCTTGCCACTCATCAGCAGAATCTAAAAAGAAACTTTTGCCAGAAGGAATTGTTTGACGGTGGACCTCAACACTGTCTGCTTTGGCAAGCAAACGTGTTTCAGAGCCACTTTTATTGTCTTCAAAGATGGATATGAAATCATCTTTATGCCGAATGAATGATGGATGCTCCATAAATCATATTATATTCAAATTTTCGACTTTTGGGAATGATTCAAATGTTAGAGGTTATTTGAAAGCGTGGGTTTTAAATAGAAACAGGGGGAAATCTCCCCCTGTTTCTATCTCAATCAGTATATTCGTAGATGAGTTAATCGATAATGTTAATTGGATCAAAGCACTCAGTGTGATCTAAAGCTTCGTTGTAAACACATTCGTCAAAGTGTTCGATGGTCAATTCTTTTCCCAAGTTAATTTCTAATAAATCAATCAAAGCAAAGACCTGTTCTTCGCAGGTGGGGGCAATACTTTTCATGTCTTCAATGGTTTCTGCCGCTTCGAGCAGATCCACACAATGTTCGACCAAGGCTTCCAATTGATTCTCAAACTGTTTGATAATCAAGTGTTGAATATCATCGGTTGCATAAACATCTGAGGCCGCGCCGATCAAAATCGCAAACAAAAATCCTCCGATGAGGATTGCAAACATCTTTCTCATTTCAAACCCCTCCTTAGGGTATTAAAAACTTTTAACAAACATATACCAAGGAGATACAATTATAATATAGTTTTACCAAGAAAACAATTGCCTACCTGTGTATTGGAGTTATTTAGAGGCTTTTTTGAGAATTAGACAGAGTTTATGTCTCTAGGGGATAACGTAATGTTCACGACAAGTTAGGCCGTGGGAAGATGAAAAGTGCTCCATTTTTCTGAACAACTTCACTTGAAATATGCCACACTGATTTAATGATTTCCTTGTCTAAAATAGACTTAGGTGGCCCTTGTCGGACTAACTCTCCATCGTTGAGGATGACCATTTGGTCAGCATATTGAGCGGCCAGGTGGAGATCATGGATGGCCATAATCAACGTCATGCCTTGTTGGGTGAGTTGACGAGTTAGCTCCAAAATTTCATATTGATGTTTTAAATCAAGATGTGCTGTGGGTTCATCCAAAAGCAGCAATTGTGGCTCCTGTGCCAAAGCCATTGCGATAAACACACGTTGACGCTCCCCACCTGACAAATCTCGAATTGAACGTTGTGCCAATGACATTGTATTTGTCGTTTGCATTACATTTTGAGTGATAGTTTCATCATGCTCTGTCCACGGGCTGAATCGGCTTCGATGTGGAATCCGACCCCACTGAATTACTTCTTGAACGGTGAAATCAAAGCTGACAGGATGCTCTTGTTCCAATGCCGCCAGTTTTTGTGCGAGTTGTTGGGGTCTAAGTTGCTGCAAGGGGATTTCATCTAAGGCAATCTGCCCTTGTTGTGTTTTTAGGATGCCGGAAATGAGCTTGAGTAGTGTCGATTTTCCAGAGCCATTTGGCCCAACCAACGCCAAAAGTGTGCCAGATTCAATTTCGAAATTGATTTGTTTTAGGGTAGGTTTTTCATCATAGGAAAACGAAATATTTTCAATTTGTAGTTTCATCCCAGGCCGCCTTCACGTCGTGACATCAACAGAAGGATGAAAAAAGGTGCGCCGGTGAAAGCAGTCAGTACACCGACAGGCAATTCCACTGGATTAAAAACTGTTCGAGCGAGTGTGTCTGATGCGAGCAAAAAGATGGCTCCAGCCAATGCAGAAGCAGGCAGTAAAATTCGATGATCTGGTCCCACTAACAACCTCATAGCGTGAGGAGTGATTAAACCTATAAAGCCGATGGTTCCTGCAACAGAGACGGCCAAAGAAGTCATTAATGTGACCAGTGCCAGCAACGTTCGATGCATTGCTTTGGGATTGATGCCCAGATGTTGTGCGCCAGATTCTCCCAATGAAAGTGCATTGAGGTCACGCATGTAAAAGCTCAAAATCAGTGTGCCAAGAAATGTGACGGGCGCAAACCACGGAAGGTAACTCCAATTAGACCGCCCCAGGTTGCCCATGATCCAGAAGATGATTTCGCGCATCTGTTCGCCGCTGAGAAAAATCAAGAATGTGGTGATAGCTGAGAACAAAGCACCCAGAGCCACGCCAGAAAGAATCAGCGTATAAGAAAAATGTTGACCCTTGCGAAGTCGTGCCAAACGATAAACGATAAATACAACCAGTGTTCCCCCGGCAAATGCGCCTAAGGAAAGCGCGAATCCACCAAGCATTGATTGAAGCCCAAATGCGATGATGGCAGACGCTCCTGCACTGGCACCACTAGCGATGCCAAGTACGTATGGGCTGGCCAGTGCGTTTTGAAACAACCCTTGCATCACCATGCCGCTCATGGCCAGAATCCAGCCTGCCAGAATCGCAGTCAGCACTCGTGGCAGGCGGATGTTTTGCACAATCAAATTGTGAGAATTCTTGACGTCAGCTGTGTCTGCGCCAAACGATTCAAACAAAATGGCCAGCGTGTGATCCAGCGGAATGGTCACCGCACCCAAGGCAATGCTTATCCATGCAGCTAGCACCAACAAAACAAATAACATACTCAGCACGAACTTGGAAGAAAGTTTTTTCAGCCCAAGTGTTTGAGGCTGTTTTGTGTTTGCTGGCTGTCTGGCTGTGTTCAATTAGTTTCCTTGAACAGCAAAAACTTCGGGATGTAAAAACTCTGCCATTTGCTCCAACGCTTCAATGATACGAGTGGAAGTCAGTGAGCTGGCTGGAATGCCAAAAACGTTGCCTTCACGTACCGCGGTGACTTCTTCGTATAGCGGGTTGCCAATGATATTATCAACCTGAGAAGGGTCGGTGAAAATCACTTCGGGATCGCGTTCCAGTATGGATTCAAAGCTGACGAGGTTGCCACCAGCAATGTCTGAGAACACATTGATGCCGCCAGCGCGGGAGAGCAACTCGCCCTCCAAGGAACCCTTGCCAGCTACAAATGGCGGGTTGACTGCTGAGGCAGCAAACACAAAGGCGGTGCGTCGAGGCGTTTCCTGAACCACGCGGCTTTCCAGGAACAGAATCTTACGGCTGATGGTGTTGATGATAGCATCAGCTTCAGCATCCCGATCCACGACAAAGGCAATGCCTTGAATCAATGAAAACAAATCTTCGATGCTGGAAATGAAACTGACAGGCGTGATGACGGTTAGTCCCGCCGCTTCGAGTTGATCGCGTACTTCAAACACTGCGCCGAACACGACATCAGGCTCCAATTCAATAATCAACTCCAAATTCGGGCTGGGAAAAGGGAAACCCACTTTGGGAAGATCGGCTGCTTCGGCGGGATTGTTTGGTGTGTTCGTCACACCGACGAGTAAGCTTTTTGCGTCGAGATCGATCATGATTTCGGTGAACAATGCCGTGCCTGCGACGACGATACGTTCAATGGAATCAGGGATTGTGATGGTCTGACCACGATCATCGATGATCGTGTTGTTGCTTTGTGCCCAACTAGAATTGAAACCAGCCATCCCAATCATCAATAGCAGAACTAACAATCCCTTCAAGATGCGATCTTTTGATGCGAAAAATTTCATAATTCCCTCCAAAAATTTGTGTTTATTTTTTGTCCAATTGAATTTCAAATAACTGCACCAACATTCGGGCCAAGCCTCGACTGGCTGGGCCAAGTTGGTCTGAAAATGCGATCAAGATGAGATCATTGTCTTGTAAGTCGAAAAAGTTGTATTCTAGCGTTCTTGTGGAATCTGGCGCAGCCACATCGAGTGGGTCTTGCGTGTCTGCAAACACCATCTTGTTTTGGTACTGAAGCAGCAATGCGCCACTGGCACCGCCTTGTAAAGCTCTATCACGCAAAGGCCAAGCCACATCGGGCAGTTTGATATCTCGAAGTTGGATGGCACATGCAACCTCACCCAATTTCAAATCACCGAGCTTCATCTGGTTTGAAAAATTGATAATGCTGTTCAGTAAAGCTGCGAACGTTTCATAGCCTGGTTGAGTCAGCGATGTGCCTGCTTTGGCAAACTCAACCCAACCCAGAGATTTCATCTTGTTGAGATGCGTACGAACGGTGCTTTCTGTGATGCCTGTTTGTTCAACCAACGTGCGACGCCCCAACGGGCGTTGACTCAACAAACAAATGATGGATATCACAACCTCGCTTTGCATCTTGATTCCTTAGAGGTGGGATAATTCATCCCACTTGATTTTGGTTTCTATTTTAAACAGGCAGAAATTGAGTGTCAAATGGTGGGATAATTTTTTAGAATGAAGCACTCAAGACCGAGCCCCCTCGATGGCAGTCGAGGGGGCTCGGTTTACCCCAATTTGGTGAGAGAGACAGGGTAGGTAAGGCACTTTGATCTACAAGCGAAAATGGATTAAAGTTTCTAGAAAAGGAACGAAAATTTCGTGGAAAATCGGTGAAAAATACATGTGTGGTAGATTCACTTTAACTCTTTCTCCTGAACTGTTGGCGCAAATCTTCAACGTCCCCTTGGTGCCAGGCATGTTGGGGGCCCGCTACAATATCGCGCCCACACAACCTGTGGCAACGATTCTTCAACCCTCAACTCATGAAGACAAACAGTTTCGAATGCTTAAATGGGGATTGGTTCCCTCATGGGCCAAAGACCCAAAGATTGGTGCAAAGATGATCAATGCCCGTGCTGAAACTGTTATGGAGAAGCCATCGTTTCGCACGCCATTCCGACGCCAACGTTGCCTTATCCCTAGCGACGGGTTTTACGAATGGTCCGAAGCTGAAGGCGGCAAACAGCCCATTTACATTCGACGCCAAGATCGAGGTGTATTTGCATTTGCAGGGCTGTGGGATCGATGGGAAAACAACAGTGAAGTGATCGAATCCTGTACTATCCTCACCACTGAGCCAAACGATCTTCTGAAAAAATACCACCACCGCATGGCTGTGATGCTTCAACCTGAAGATTATGATATCTGGACTGATCCTGAATTGACTGATGCAGAGCCATTACTTGAATTGCTCAAACCTTACCCCACTGAGTTATTGGAAGCTTTCCTTGTGAATAAAACAGTCAACAAGGCAACCAATGAATCACCAGAATGTATTCAACCGGCAGAGCAATCTTTGTTTTAAATTTTGAAATCTCATTTCAGTGAAACATCATATGATATAATCTAACCATGAATTGGCTTCAATCACAGGTATAATATCAATTATTTCATTAATCATTTCTAAGTGGTTAGAATATAAATTAAAAATTATAGAAGAGCATCGAAAAAAGAAAATACCAGTTTATGAAGAATTAGTAGAATACTTCATAAAGAATATCGTTCTTTCTGAAAGATTAGGTCAAGAAGGTTTGAATGAGCAAGAAGTCATGGAGTTTCTTGCGGGAATTACTCCAAAGTTAATTGGTTGGGGATCAAATGATGTAATAAGTGCTTATAATGAGTTTCGCGCATTAGGTTTAGAAGATAAGAATGAAGAAAAAGCAATACAGGTACTTGATAATTTATTAGTAGAAATTCGTAAGGACTTAGGCCATTCGGTTTACAATCTTCCAAAACACCACTTATTACGATTGTTCACGAATGATGTAGATGAATTTATGAGTAAAACTAAAGGATAGTCTTTAGAAAGTTATTTTTTAAATGCTTTGAATGCATTGATGAGTTCAACCAGACTATCAGTAGCTTCGATGCCTTTGTTGGATTTTACACCAGCACGGGCTTGTGCCTGCTCAAACGTATCACAGGTGAGAACGCCGAACACCACAGGCGTTTCGCTGGATAAGCCCAAGCGAGTGATACCACTACCGGCTGCGTTGCAGACATAATCAAAGTGAGGGGTGTCGCCACGGATCACGCATCCCAAAGCCATTACGCCATCGTAATCACCTGTTTTTTCCATGATGTGAAGCGTTTGGGGCAACTCGAATGCGCCAGGGACCCAAACCACGTCAATACTCAGATCAGCCACCCCGAAGCTGACCAGACGGTCTACAGCACCTTTCAACAGATTTTCGGTGATGACGGTATTAAAGCGGCTGACGGCAATGCCAATTTTGAGTCCATTGCCATTCATATTGCCTTGATAGACATTGGGCATGAAAAAGTTCCTTACAACAAGTGCCCCATCTTTTCTTTCTTGGTTTGCAAATAGCGCACGTTGTGTTCGTTGGGTTCTACGGTCAAGGGTAACTGCTCGGTAATCTCCATGCCGTAACCTTCAATACCCACTATTTTTTTGGGATTATTGGTCAAAATACGGATGGTGGTCAACCCCAAGTCTTTGAGAATTTGAACCCCGATGCCGTAGTCGCGTAAATCAGCCGGATAGCCAAGTTCCTGATTGGCTTCCACGGTATCCAGACCTTCATCCTGAAGTTTATAAGCTTTAATTTTGTGAACCAGGCCAATGCCTCGCCCTTCCTGACGAAGATAGAGGACCACACCCGCTTCTTCCTCCTGAACGCGTTTCATGGCCATGTGAAGCTGTTCGCCACAGTCACATCGCAGTGAGCTGAAGACATCGCCCGTCGCACATTCAGAATGGACGCGAACGAGCACGTTTTCAGCGTTCTCGATATCGCCTTTGACCAAGGCCAGATGTTCTTTGTCATCCAATAAATTACGATAACCAAACACTTTAAACTCGCCAAACTTGGTGGGCATTTTGGCTTCAGCCACGGCTTCGACATACTTTTCGCGTTGGCTGCGATAATGGATCAAATCTGCGATGCTGACGATGATGAGATCATATTCTTTAGCAAAGATTTCCAAATCAGGCAGACGTGCCATCGAACCATCGTCATTCATGATTTCACAAATGACAGCAGCAGGGGTGAGGTCGGCCAAACGGCACAAATCGACACTGGCTTCGGTGTGTCCAGCGCGCCTGAGCACGCCACCAGGGACGGCACGCAAAGGGAAAATATGCCCAGGCTGTTCAAAATCATTGGCTTTGCTGTTGGGGTCAACCAACGCTTCAACAGTTCGGGAACGATCAAATGCAGAGATGCCGGTGTCCACGCCTTCAATGGCATCGACAGACACAGTGAAGTTGGTGCCGCGTCGGGAACTGACATCGCCCACCATGGGATGCAGGGCCAAGCGATCCAGCGTTTCGCCTTCCATCGGCACGCAGATAAGGCCGCGAGCATGTTTGGCCATAAAGTTGATCAATTCTGGTGTGGTTTTATCAGCGGCAACAACCAGATCGCCTTCGTTTTCGCGGTCTTCATCGTCTACGACGATGACCATGCCGCCTTCTTTAATGATTTGAATCGCTTTTTCAATGGTTTCTAATGGCATCTTTCCCCCTGCCTGCATTTAAATGGGCGTGTAACAATTTTTCAGTGTATTTGCCCAACACATCGAATTCTATATTGACTGAATCTCCAGGTTGTTTTGTGTGGAGATTGGTTTGTTCATAAGTATGTGGAATGATTGCTACTGTAAATTGGCCCTGATCCACATTGAAAATAGTCAGACTGATACCGTCCAATGCAATCGAGCCTTTTTCAACCAAATAACGATCTTCAGCAGCATTCACTCGAAATGTAAACAAATAGGAATCAGCTTCACGTTCGATAGACACAACTTCTCCCACTGTGTCCACATGGCCCAGCACGTAATGACCATCAAGCGTGTCTCCAATTTTGGATGGACGCTCCAGGTTGACTATATCATCGTCGTCGAGCTCACCGAGCATCGTTTTTCTCCAAGTCTCAGGGCTCACATCAGCGACCATCGTATTTGATTCAAGTTGAGTGGCAGTCAAACAGGTGCCATTGATGGCCAAACTGCTGCCAATCTCAAGGCCTAATTCTTCCGGCAGGCTTAATTTGAGTTGCTCCGATGTGCGTTCAATGATGCGGCCTAAGTGGGTGACAATTCCTGTAAACATTTCGCATCCAGTCTATCAGAATCAGCTTTCCAGTGCCATTCTAATCCCCCCTTTTGTCTAAAGGGGGGATTAGAATGCGATGATTGATTCCGATTCTAAATCAATTTTCTTTGAGGAAAGGCTCAGAATTAAAATTAAGCGCCACTTAGTTTTTCATGCAGCTTGCCAATCAGCTCATCGACTGAAATTCGTTCTTGTTCCAAGCTGTCACGGTCACGAATGGTGACGCTGTTGTCCTCAGCTGTTTCAGCATCTATCGTGATGCAGTAAGGCGTGCCGGATTCATCCTGGCGACGATAACGTCGACCAATAGAACCACCTTCATCATAAAAGACATTCCAGTAAGGCTTGAGTTTACGATAGATATCTTTGGCAATTTCTGCATCTTCCTTCTTACGCAATGGCAACACTGCTGCTTTGATCGGAGCCAAACGAGGATGGAACTTCATCACGATGCGCTCTTGAAGTTCGCCTTTGTTGTCTGGGACCTGATCTTCCGTATATGCCTCACACAAGAATGCCAAAGCAGCGCGATCACAACCAGCGGCTGGTTCAATCACATGCGGGAAGAATTTCTCATTGGCAACTTGGTCATGATAGCGCAAATCTTTACCACTACCTGGATATTTAGGCTTGCCTTCATCGTTCAATTCGACAACCAGTTCATCACCATCTCGAACCAGTTTACCTTCTGAGTGGCTGCGTAAATCATAATCACCACGATGAGCCACGCCTTCGAGTTCGCCATATTCACCCTCTGCTAAGAATGGGAAGGCGTATTCAATATCAGCCGTGCCGCGACTGTAGTGGCTCAGTTCATCATCTTCGTGATCACGCAAGATCAGTTTGTCACTCTTCAAACCAAGGTTGAGATACCAATTGTAACGTTGATCTCGCCAGTACTCGTACCATTGACGAGATTCTTCTGGGCGGCAGAAAAATTCCATCTCCATCTGCTCAAACTCTCTGGATCGGAATGTAAAGTTTCGGGGTGTGATTTCGTTGCGGAAACTCTTGCCAATCTGAGCAATCCCAAAGGGCAGCTTAACGCGACTGGTATCCACCACATTTTTAAAATTAACAAACATGCCCTGTGCGGTTTCAGGACGCATATAGGCTTCCGAATCAGGGTTAAACAAAGCGCCAATATGCGTTTTGAACATCAGGTTGAATTCTCTTGGTTCAGTCAGATCACACTTGTCATGCTCACCAGGGCACTTGCTCGGCTTCTGTGGACACTGGCTGGAACCAATATGGTCCGCACGAAAACGAGATTTACATTCGTGGCAATCCACCATCATGTCGTGGAACAACTCATAATGGCCGCTGGCTTTCCAAACTTGAGGGTGCATGACGATACTGCACTCCAAACCCGTCATCGAATAAGGAGAAGGCGCACCTTCGGGCGTAAGGGTATTGTCATGGCCAGTGATCATGTCATGCCACCAGGCTTCACGAATGTTGCGTTTTAACTCGACACCCAAGGGGCCGTAATCCCAAAAACCACCAATGCCACCATAAATATCACTGGATTGAAAAATGAAACCCTGACGTTTACACAGTGCCACCAATTTATCCATCAACTTCTTATCATCAGCCATTCTAACCCCCAACCCCCTTTCAAAAGAGGGCTACGATTATTTCTGTGGATTTGTTCTACTTTAGGTTCGTTTTCCTAGCAGCAACATACATTGTTCACGAATTGGAAAATTTTTCAATATCTGGCGGTAGCCGTAACAAAAAACACCATCAGGGGTGGCCTGATGGTGTTTGCGGATACTACGTATTTTTAAAAATTAAAAATTAGCTTGCGGCCTTGGCCTGTTCGACCAACTGCCCGAAAGCCTTTGCATCGTATACAGCAATATCAGCCAACATTTTTCGATTCAATCCGATATTGGCTTTAATTAAACCGCCGATGAATTTGCTGTAGTTCATACCATGTTGACGGGATGCTGCATTAATGCGAACAATCCACAATCTACGAAAATCGCGTTTTCTCAACTTTCGGCCAATGTAGGCGTTTCGTAATGCTTTAATGACAGCCTGTTTGGCAATTTTGTGGGACGTGCCACGTTTACCGTGGAAACCACGGGCCAATTTCATAATTTTCTTGCGGCGCAACAAGCGCTTATTACCACCACGTGTTCTTGGCATTGCTTTCCTCCTACTTGTTCAACGCTTTGAGCACGCGTTGGCGCATGGCGCCTTTAATTTCCACGCCTTTTCGATCTTGGCGAGTTTGCTTGCCGCTGCGCTTACGCATTTTGAAGGCACTCTTGTCACCAAATACTTTTCGCTTTTTGCTCACTTTAAAGCGTTTGGCCATGCCTTTATGCGTTTTCTGTTTGTATTTTTTTAACTTCGATTTGGCCATGGGGCACTCCTTACGGTTCAACAAAACCTATTAAATTTCTCAATGTCAAAAATTTCTTTTTTACATATTTAAAGAATGTCAATCGCCAGATTTTGTGGGCACCAAAATAACCTGCAAAGCCCGTCCGCGTGATTTGGCGTTTTCATCAATTTTGGCAATGTCGCCAATGCTTTCGAGAATACGCTTAACCAGTTCTTCGCCGCGACTTCTGTGGACAATTTCGCGACCACGGAAAATGACTGTGACGCGGACTTTGTCGCCCTGTTCCAAGAACTTTCGCATTCTGCGAACCTTGGTGTTCAAATCATGATCTTGGATCTGTGTGGTGAACCGCAATTCTTTCAGTTCACTGCGGCGATGTTTCTTCTCGCGCTTTTTTTGCTGATACTTATACTTGTTAAAGTCAAGCACTTTGCACACAGGTGGCTTTGCTGCAGGGGCCACTTCCACCAAATCCAACCCTTTGGATTTGGCCAGGTCGAGTGCCTCTTTTGAACTCATGACACCCAACTGTTCTCCTCGATCATCAAGCACGCGAACTTCGGGGACTCGGATTTGGTCGTTCACCCGGACTCGTTGTGTGGCGATAAACATCCTCCTTATAAAGTACAACTTATTCAAACGCTAAGATACCTGAGCCTATGCCCATTGTCAAGAGTTTTTTTATGGCTGCCACCGGCAGTCATAATGTTTTTCTTTTTTGATAGGTTCGTTGATCAATAAAAAATTGGAAAAGATGGCATGGGGTTTATTCTTTTTTGCTTTCTCTGGGAGACAATTCCTCACCCTGAAGCAATCGTTGAATGTTTTTACGGTGACGAATTACACTGATGACTGCCAGTACGCCGAACAAAGCTACAATGGTCATGTCTTCATTGAGTAGGAATAAAATCACAGGAGATATCAGCAGTGCAATCAATGACCCCACAGATACTTTTCGGGTGAAGGCAACGAAAATAGCCCAAACCCCCATAGTCCAGGCAGCGCCCATCCAGGAAATATATCCCAGCACCCCAAGTGTGGTGGCTACCCCTTTGCCGCCGTGGAACTTTAAAAAAATACTCCAGTTATGGCCCAAAACTGCAAAACCAGACAACCACAAAGGTGCTTGCAAGCTGGAGGTGACCCAACCTGCTGCCACGCCTTTACCAATGTCAAAGATCAATGCCAAAATACCCCAGGGCAATCCTGCTGAACGAGCCACGTTGGTCGCACCTGGATTACCAGAGCCGACGCTCTGAATATCAATCCCTTTGGCACGGGCAATCCACAGACTAAATGGCAATGCACCCAGTGTGTAACTCAACACAGCGGCTGCAATGACAGTCCAGTCCAGATCAGCCTCCAGAGGTCGTGTTTTCTTTTTGCTCCAGATGCTCTCTTAAGGTGAGTGAACCACTGCTGCCTTCGGTGGTATATTCCTTGGGTGCCACAGGTGGTTTTTCCCGAACGGTTTGCTTGCGTTCTCTTGGTGCAGGCGTCCGTTTTTCAGGAACTTCCTTCTGTTTGCGCATCGACAAGCGAACCTGACGGCGTTCTTCATTGATACCAATGATGCGCGCCTTAATGGTCTGATTCACTTCAAGGATATCGGAAGGGTGACCAATGCGTTCTTCTGCAATTTCCGACACGTGGATCAAACCTTCCACTTCGTCGGTAATTTTTACAAACGCACCAAAGTCTTTGAGCTCGGTGATGGTGCCATCCACTTCTTCATTGACCGAGAAGTTTTCCACAAACTTATGCCAAGGATCTTCCTGAAGTTCGCGCAGAGATAAGCGAATCTTGCGGTGAGCGCCATCGGATTTAATCACCTTGGCTTCCACCTCATCGCCTTCTTTGCATACCTGAGAAGGATCGGTGATGTGTTCCCAGCTCATTTCAGAAATGTGAAGCAACGCTTCCACACCGGATTCAAGTTGAATGAAAGCACCAAATGGTGCCAATTTCGTTACTTTACCTTTGACCACAGTACCTTCAGCGTAGCGGGATTCGACATCTGACCAAGGGTCAGACTGTGCTTGACGCATGCTGAGCGAAATGCGGCGTTTTTGTGCGGAACATTCCAACACCAATACTTCGACGGCATCGCCTTCGCTAACCACATCTTTTGGATGCTGAGGATAACCCCAGCTCAGTTCAGAGATGTGTACCAAGCCTTCCACGTCGTCTTCCAAGCGAATGAATGCACCAAAATCAGTGATGCTGACCACGGTGCCACTGTGCTTGGATTCGACGGAATAACGGCCTTCAATGTTGTCCCAGGGATCTGGGCGCAACTGTTTAATACTGAGGCGAATACGTTCTTTGGCTTGATCAATTTCAAGGACTTTAACTTTAATCGTGGCACCCACGGCGTAGGTTTTTGGAGGCACTGGTACTTCTTTCCAACTGATTTCAGTGCGATGGACCAAACCTTCAAAGCCACCGATATCGACAAACAAGCCGTAATCGACGATGGATTTGATCGTGCCTTCCACTTCTTCACCGGCTTCAACTTTGTTGAAGAATTCGGCACGCTCCTGGCGTTCGATTTCCTGCATCAAAGCTTTGCGGGACACCACCAAATTCTTGTCACGACGATCCAATTCCAAAATGCGCAATTGGATTTCTTGGCCGCGCAGAGAATTGATGTCGGCAGGCAGGCCTTTGCCTAATTGGGACCCAGGCAAGAACGCGCGCACCCCCAACAGGTTGACATGATACCCAGCGTTTTTAACTTCGCTTTCAATCACGCCAGTGACAGATTCTTTACTCTTATAAGATGTTTCCAGTTCACCAATGCGTTTTTCGTAAACAGCTTGACGTTCGGAAACGTAAACAGTGCCTTCTTCTTCATCAATGTAGGTAACAAGTACGTCAATGGTTTCGCCAGATTGAAGTTGACCGTCTCTAAAAGGGGCCACTTCAGAAATATTCATAATGGCTTCGGACTTGTATCCGATATCCACCAATACAGCGCTATCGTTGACCTGCAGCACTGTACCCGCCAAAATATCGCCACGGGTGTATGTTTGAACGTTGCTTAGCTCTAGCCAATTTTCCATGCTCTTGTTTTCGTCAGTCATGAATCCTCACCTACTTGATTGGTGTCACCGTTTATATTGAACTGTGTATTTTAACGTATTAATTACAAAATCTCTACCCTGTAAAACCTTGGGGTGAGAAGTTTGGACATCATACCAAGAACTCTCCTAAGATGCGATGTTTTGAAACGGTGCTTCCTTGCATCGAGAGTTAGTCAATTTGGCTCTGCGTTATCAATTCTTTTCATCAGTAGTTCTGACAACCGCAAATAGCGTTCTTGTTTGCTTTCTTGGCCGTTGAGATCAAACGCTAAATCTCGAACGGAAAAGGGTCGTCCCACCACCAGTGTTAGTGCGGGAAATCCAAACGGATACTTTGGTCCGTATTGGCCCTTGCGGATTTTAAAGCGAATCGGCAAAAAATCTTTCCCCGATTGCTCCGCAAAACGAACCACACCTGTAAATACTTTTCCGGTTTGATGAATCGTTCCTTCGGGGAAAATTGATACCAGTTTATTCGCTCGAATCGCTTTCATGACAAGCCTAAAGTCGCTCAAGCCAAAGTTTTCACGATTCACTGTAATTGAAAACCCTGAAAGCACAGGCCTCAAAATAGGGTGATCCTCATTCAAGGTTTCGCGAGCCACAAAGGTGACTTGTCTATTCCAGTGAACTGCCGCAACAACTAAAGGAATGTCCCAAAAACTTTTGTGACGAGCCACCACAATGGCACCATTGGCTGGAATGTTTTCCCGCCCCTCAATGCGAGTGCGGAAAAGGATTTTTGTCACCACCACTAAAATCAGTGCCAGAATTCGATAAGAAACATGATTCAAAAATTTTGACACAGCTTGTTTCAAAGCGTACCGGCACCTCCCAGCTTTTGTAACTTGAATCTATTCGGAAAATATCGAACAGAAGTCCACATTTTATAATCAGAATGAATTCAAATCTTATGAATAAATGCCAGTGCTTTTTTCAGCACGCCTTCAATATCAAGACCATCTGTGCTGAGTGCGATCGCATCGGGTGCGGCGTAACGATCGAACCCTTGTTCATCTCTACCATCTCGTTCTTCGATGGCTTGCTTGATGGCTTCTATATCTTCATTACGTTGAAGTGCTCGACGACGGGCGCGTTCCTCGACTGAAGCGGTCAAATAAAACTTGACATCTGCATCTGGCAACACCACCGTGCCAATATCGCGGCCTTCCATTACTACAGATTTATTCTGAGCCAATGTTTGTTGCAGCGTAATCAGTTTTTGTCGCACCTCAGGTCGAGACGAATATTGTGAAGACAAATCATCCATCAAATCATTGTAAAGGCTTTCGGTAACATTCTGTCTGTTGACCCAAACTTGATCACCTTCAAGGTCAATCTCGATTTCATCCAGGCTGAGCCCTTCATGCAACGCCCAGGCAATCGCACGGTACATGGCACCTGTATTGACATATAAAATACCCAGTCGTTCTGCCAACATTCGTGCGATGGTGCTTTTGCCAACACCCGCGCCACCGTCTACTGCTATTTTCATAAATATTTTCTCGAATCAGAATTATGTGGTTGATTTGGAGACAGTTTAACGGGCTTGAGATTTTATTTCATCTTTTGTTTGATTTGCTGGATGCCCCAAGCCAATACAAACCAAAACACGCCAGCGCACACAATCATTCCACTTAAAATCACATTCGGGAAAATGCTCACCAATACCACACCAAGTGTCATGGTCAACAAGCCAAACAAAACAGCCAGCAGCATTGCTTGTAAAAAACTTCGAGCAACCTGAAGACTTGCTGCCGTAGGTAGAATGACTAAAGCAGAAGCAAGCAAAATGCCAGTGATACGCATTGAAGCCACAATCGTCACCGCCGCCAACACCGCCAACAATCGATTGGTCCAAGAGGATGGAATACCGCCCACTTGAGCAGATTCCTCATCAAACGTGATTGCAAAAAGTTCTTTGCCAATCAACATCAATGCAATCAGCACCACACCTGCCATGATGGCTGCCAGCAAAATATCATCGCTCCTAATCGAAAGCAGACTGCCAAACAGGTATCGTTCAATGCTTCGGGTAGATTCACCGCCGAGTCGGGCAAACAACAAACCTGCACCTAACCCAAACGTCAGGAAGATGGCGATCGACAAATCTCCAGCCAACCTTCGCTGAGATCGGATATGCTCAATCCCTAAAGCGCTGATGATCGCCGTTCCTAATGCGGCCCAAAGCGGCGGCCACTTGAAGAAAAATGACAGACCAATGCCACCAAACACAATGTGTCCAATCCCTTCAGGAAACAATGCATAACGTCGCAGAACCAAAAACACACCAAGCAATGGGCCAACCAGGGCAATAAATGTGCCGCCAAGCCAAGCGCGGTGAATTAGTGTGCTCGTGGTCAGCCGATTGATTGCTTCAAAAAACCATTCCATCTCAACCTCTTTGGGTGGTGTGCATCAGCGTTGAATTGGCTTGTAAAAGATGACGTCCCTTTTCCATTGTTCCTTCATACTGCAAAGTATTGTTGATACACACCAACTGGCTCGCCTGATCTGCAACGGTGATCAAATCGTGTGACACTAACACAATGGCCATTCGATGTGCCTTGCGTAGATCTTTGATTAGCGCATAAAATTTTTCCTGAGATTTCACATCGACGGCTGAAGTAGGTTCATCTAACAATAGCAATTTGGGTTCACATGCCAATGCGCGAGCCAGATAAAGCCGTTGCTGTTGACCGCCAGAAAGCTCTCGCACCAGTGATTTTCGCATCTTCCACAAGCCGACTTCTTCGAGCGATTGGACGATTTGTTTCTGTTGTGCTTTGTTGAGCCAGCGTCCGATCCCTACTCTGGCAAACAGCGCGGTTCGAGCGACTTCATGCACTGTGCCTGGAAAGCTGCCATCCATGTCCCAAGCGCGTTGACGCACATAGCCTATTCGACTGCGCTCCAAGCGGTTGAGGTGAGATGCGGGTTTGCCAAACACCCGCACCTCACCTTCAGTTGGTTTCAATAATCCCAGGGTGAGTTTGAGCGTCGTTGTTTTGCCACCACCATTGGGGCCAATCAGGCCGGCATAAGCGCCAGTTGTAATCTGAAAATTGATATCAGACAGCACATTTGGCCCATCATAGCGAAACGACACACTTTTGAACTCAATCACGGGTTGCGTCATTTAGCAGTCCAATGCTTCCATAAATGTCGAAAGGTTTGATTGCATCGCATCAAAGTAGGTCACACCAGCCTCAAGGTCTTCATCTTCCAATGCTTCCAAAGGATTGACGTTAAAAATCTGTGCGCCGGTGGCTTCTGAAATGGTCAACAACCCGCTTTCTTCAGCGTCAAAATCTTCTTCAGAAAACAGAGCAGTGACGTTGTTTTCATTGACAAATACGATCAAATCTTCGATTACTTGAATCGTTGGTTCTTCTGGTTCCAAACCAGAGGGAGACAAGGCATTGAAGCCATAACGCTCACCAAAGTAGTTCAAGAACTGATGTGAAGCAATCACATCACGGCTGCTGCAATTGGCCAAGCCATCGCTGTATGCACTGTCCAGATTAATCAAGTCAGCTCTCAGTTGGGTCGCGTTGGCACTGATACTTTCAACATTGTCAGGTAACAAAGCAATCAAACCGGCTTCAATTGCATCGACCAAACCAATGGACAAAATGGGGTCGAGCCATACATGAGGATCATTGATGAAATCTTCATCATCGGGTGGAGGTGCTGGCAATAACTGGCCGCGTTCGTTCAACAAAGATGTGGTTTCAACAATGAGTTGACCATTTGCGCCAAGTAGGCCACCTTCAATCAAAGGATTGACCCAAGGGGTTTCAAATCCTGATCCATTGTAGATGAACAAATCGGCGACGGAAAATTTTTCGATATCAGCCAAAGTTGGATCAAAGTCGTGAGCCTCTACGCCTTCAGCAATGACCAAACTGAGGTCAATCAAATCGCCTGCAATGATTCGTGCAAATTCAAACACAGGGAAAATAGTGGCAACCACACTCGGACGAGCATCATCCTGAGCGACTGATGGCATTGCCACCAGACCACCCAATAACACAGCGAACACCAACAAACCACGTGACAAAACAGTCTTCATGATATGAAAACTCCTTATAAATTTATTTTGATGTTTTGTTCAGCAGATGACCCAAAGCGTCAGGTCGTGGTGTGTTTGGGCGGATCGTCCTCTCGAATAAGAGATGGATTCAGCAGATAAAGAGCTGTTTCTAAATGAGCTTTAACCTCATATTGAGGCAAAGGTAGCAACGTATCTAAAGTTGGAAAATCAGTATGATCCAACAACATCGTACCAAATTCCCCGAACAGATCAGCAATGTCTGCGCCTTCCTGATGGTTGTCTGGCGAGTCCGGATGATGATCACGAACCTCATCTGCATCATGCTCAAACGGGTGCGTATGCCACAACAGCATGCACGTGATATCCACTGCCATCCCTTGAAGGCCGGCCAGTAACATGAGCGAAAATACGATTTGTAAGATGCGATTCATGGTCAAATGATTATACCCGCTTCCAAAACATTATGACGAATCTGGATTCTTTACGAACATCATTGCCAGCGGATGAATTCGTGGACGATGTTGAAATATTTTTGAGCACAATCTTCGACAGAATTTGCACATGTGGTTTCGAGGTTTCGAACTGCAGTGACGATTTCTTGAGAAATCACAAAGCTTTCAGAATATGTAGATACATACGATCGCATCTGAGAAGTGTTTTGCAGCAAGTCGGCCACCACCAGATTCTCAGTGGTCATGTTGCTGTAATCAGCCAGATATTCGCGCATGAATTGAGCTTCTTCGAAATTGTATTCGCCATCTTCCCACAAACTGAGATAGGCATCATTCAATCGTTCAGGGTTTTTCAATAATGAACGAAGATACACCCAGCGCAGCACGATTTGATCGAACTTCATCTGGAAGGCGACGCGGCCTGTTTCGGTGATCTCTGTTTGATCAATTTGAGCCTGCCATTCACGCTCAAGTTCAGCCAAATCCATCCCATAGAACTGTTGGAACAGGCGATCGTAATCACCCAATTCAGGATGATTTAAAGCGCGATAGAAACTCATAAACTGAGTCATCCCCTCGCGCTCAACCAAAAATTCAATCAGGTTGGTTCCTAAATTGTAAGTCCAGCGTCCGTAGTTTGGACGAGTGAGATAATCGGCCAGCGTCAGCCCATGCGTTTGTTGGTATTGCTTCAGGTATTGAGGCAACACATCCATGATCGGTTGACCACGCTCGCCCAACAGCGTGTTGCCCACATAAGAAGCCAAACCTTCGTACCACATGGCAACTGCACCATTGGGGATCGATGCAAAATCGACGATGTGGGCGAACTCGTGAAAAATGGTGCTGGTGGAACTGTCTAGGTTGAGGTGGGCGCCGAAGCCGAGTAATGGCTCTGTGTCATTGCTCGGTTCTGAAAGCAAGCGGCCAATATGAGCGGCACAAATCAAACAAGTGGCTGCTTCCTGATATGCCTCTAAATTTGGATAAATCAACACCGGCACATGGCCTTGTCGATCAGCCTGATAATCGGCTTGAAGCAGTTGTTCTACCTTGCGAAAATCAGTTTCAAGGGTGACGAGTCGATCTTCAAGTTGAGCAAAAAAAGCGTCCAGCGTGTCTTCATCCGTTTCGAAAAACGAGGTGGGCAAATCGCTGCGGATGGCGACTAACAGATGTTCACTCTTTTGCAACACCCAACGATCACTTGACTGAGCAAACAAACTGACCGACACCAACAACATCACAACGCTCAAACTTAGCCACAAACGCTTTTGCAAGGCTATCACCTCGAAAATCAATTTGATCTGATTATAACTGATATCCTATTAAAAGAGACGAGGATAGGGGGGCGAAATAATTTCAACCTGTATGTGTTCAAATATATCACTAAAGATTTTATTCAAAACCGTAATGAAAAGAGTTTCAATTCTAAGGGTAATACTGAACTGTCAGAATTGCCTTTATTTGTAATTTCTGCCTCCTGATTGTATCCCCAAGCTGTTCCCATAGATATGATACTGAGGCTGAGAAATATTCCTGGCAACTCAAGATCATTTCTTAAAAAGCTGCATATATCCTTTGAAAGAATAAGCGAACTGCAATAGCCTTCGATAAAGGAAATTCCGCCAATTACAGCCAAGCCCCCCGCAAATGTACCAATAGTGGCGTAAAGGTAGCTGCCTTTCACATTGTAAAATCGGCCAACCAGATCGACCCCAGCAACTGTACCGCCGAGGATCATTAACTGTGGGACAAGGATAAACTCAATACCAGGGGCTGCTTTAACCAACAGGTCTCCAGCAAAGAAGCCCAAAGTAAGTCCAAGTCCAGCTCCAAGTGTCTCTTGCCAATAGTAATCCCAAGGAGTAGGTGTTTTTGTTGTTTGTGAATAGACTGACACGCTGCTGAAGATTAAGATCAAACATAGGATCATTGCTCTCATCAGGCTCCCTTCGTGACTCTGGATCAATTATGACCATATTAATCTACAGAGATATTATAGAAGGTTAGAAAGGGCAAGGTTTTTAAGCTCTCATTTCCGACCTTGCCCTATCCCTTGCGAGTTGCAGACTTTTGAAAATGAGACTTTTAATGAGGGCAATCACAAAATTCTTCGGTAAACACCAAGTCAATCGTCGCCACAGAGGTTAAGCCGTAATGGTCTTTGGCCACCACTTTGATGGTCACTTCACCCACGTCGAAGTGTGTGGGGTTGAACTCGATGGTGTGTTCACCTGCGCCGAGCCATGCGGGCAAAACTAGGTTTCGCTGTGCGCCTGGTGCGCCGTGTTTGGAAATCACGAACAACTGAATGTCTGCGCCTTTACTCAACGTGATGGTCACAGGCACTTTTTCACAGAATGAATGTATTGTTTTATTGCTGCTGATGGTCACTTGCAAAGCATCTACCTGAACGTTGTAGGACGTAATCCCTTGGCTCTTAAACACCTTGGTTTTTGCACCACAGTGGCAGCCATATTTTTTCTTCAGCTTGGCAGTCACGCCGACATCTCGACGCCCAGGGGCTTTGGCGATGCCAGAAGCCACATACACGCCAGGGCTGACCATGACCAAATTATCACGGAGGTCTTTGGTGGAGACCTTTCCGTTGGGTAATGTGATTTTTATGGTGGCTTCAATAATGTCGGCAGAGGTCGGCATCCCATCAAAGAACGTGCGAATTTCGACGTTCACGGTGTTGCCTGCCTGATACGTAATCTGGTCGGTGATGACTTGAACAATGAGTTGAGTGTCGGCTTGTGCAAACGCCGCATTTGAAAACAAACTCAGCAAGATCATCAACGGAAGGCCAACTTTAATCCATTTTAACATGGAACACTCCCTGAAATGATCGCTGCCAATCCTCCAAGACCGCAACGACCTGATTTTTTCTTCAGCTTACTGAGCCAATGCAGCAAACGGTGTGATTGATGTCACGTTAAAGACTTCAAGGAGTATTGCGTTCAAGGATGTAATAGTTATAGGGATATGTGTGTTTGTCGTCCGTTTCGAGATGTGATTCCTGCTGTATGATAGTCCAATCATTCATGTCAAGCTCAGGGAAAAATGTGTCTCCGTCAATATTCACTTGAACCTTGCTGAGATAAATTCTGTCCGTTTGAGGCAGGCACATTTCATAAATTGCTTCCCCCCCGATGATGAACACTTCTTCCACATCACCTGAAGTTTTGATTGCTTCATCGAGTGTGTGAACGACTGTACAGTCTTGTGCTTTATAATTCTGATCTCTGGTCAGAATTATGTTGAGACGGCCATCCAAAGGTCGGCCAATCGACTCATGCGTTTTGCGTCCCATGATGATGGGGTGGTCCATTGTGATCTTGCGAAAGTTTTTTTGGTCGTCCGATAATTTCCAAGGAATGTCGCCATCTTTACCAATGACTCGATTTTTAGACATGGCGACAACAAGAGAAATTTTCATCACACAGCAATCGACGCTTTGATGCCAGGGTGAGGATCGTAATTCAACACTTCGATATCTTCATAGCGAAATGCGAACAGATCGGCCACGTCAGGATTCAGTTTGAGTTGTGGCAAAGGTTGAGTGTTGCGCGAAAGTTGAATCTGTGTTTGTTCCAGATGGTTCTTATATAGATGTGCATCTCCTAAAGTGAGAATGAATTCTCCTGGCTCCAAATTTGTGACTTGAGCAATCATCATGGTCAGCAGTGCGTAAGAGGCAATGTTGAATGGCACGCCCAAAAACACATCTCCGCTGCGTTGATACAACTGGCAGGAAAGTTTTCCATCAGCCACATAAAACTGAAACAATGCATGACAAGGCGGCAGCGCCATGTCATCCACCTCAGCCGGATTCCAGGCTGTGACGATGTGACGGCGTGAGTCGGGATTGGTTTTGATTTGCTCGATCAATTGTGACATCTGATCGATGGATTGACCGTTGGGTGTAGGCCAGGATCGCCATTGATAACCGTAGACGGGGCCGAGGTCGCCGTTTTCATCGGCCCACTCATCCCAAATAGTGACACCGTTGTTGTGCAAATATTTGATGTTGGTGTCGCCTTGGAGAAACCATAACAATTCGTGAAAAATGGAGCGCGTGTGCAACTTTTTGGTGCTCAACAAAGGAAAGCCTTTGGACAGATTAAATCGCATTTGATAACCAAACACGCTAATGGTGCCTGTACCGGTTCGGTCGCTTTTTTCAAATCCGTTATCCAAGATGTGTTGCAGTAAGTCGAGATATTGTTTCACGCCCAATGCTCCTCTCACAATCAGATTTCTACAAAAAAATTGTAAGATGTTTGTGCGAAAACTGCCACTGATGTTACAGTGAGAACGCAGCAAAAATTTATGGAGATGAACAAGGCATCGAATGTTTTTTCCACTTCGTGATTATCACCCAAGCGGGATTACGCCATTTATTACTTATGGTTTGTTGACAGCAAATATATTGGCTTTTATTTATCAACTTATCTTGAGCAATGATGTTGCAGCCGTGTTGGGAAGTCAGATGATTTCTGAAAATCAATTACTCGTGTTTCGATATGGTTTTATCCCCTGCCGCATTTTTGCTGAGTGTGGAATTGGGTTTGCTTCTGCCATCGAGATTGACTTTCCAGCTTGGGTGACGATTTTTTCTTCAATGTTTCTCCATGGAGATTTCATGCACCTGGCTGGAAATATGCTTTATTTATGGATTTTTGGTGACAACGTGGAAGCCTCATTTGGTCATGTGAAGTTCTTGTTGTTCTATGTGGTTTGTGGCGTGGGTGCTGCTTTGGCCCAAGCTGTCTTGGATTTAAACAGTGGCATTCCGATGATCGGTGCGAGTGGTGCGATATCAGGTGTGTTGGCGGCGTACATGTTTATGTTTCCTCAAGCCAAAGTGCTAACCTTCGTGTGGTTGCTGATTTTTATCCGCACTATTCTTTTGCCCGCTTCTTTAATTCTTGGCATTTGGTTTGCAATTCAATTGTTCAGCGCATTTACAAGTGGAGGTGGCGCAGAAGGTGGCGTGGCGTTCATGGCTCATATCGGTGGTTTTGTGCTTGGTGCGTTGTTGTTCAAGCTTTTTCAAAAGCAGTAAAGAAGAAAGCAAAGAATACGATTCGTAATTCAGAACTTACTCCCAGTGGTCAATCGTAGCCCCCTTTCGATTTTGAAAGGGTCCCCCTTAGAATGAAGGGGGTTGGGGGATTGAAGCCTTTAACCATTTAAAGATTATTCTTATCCTGTCTTTACCTATGGCATTTAAAAAATTTCTGGTATAGTGCGTGTGTTATGAGCAAAGGAAAGATTTTTTCGGGGATTCGCCCCACAGCAAACAGTTTACACTTAGGAAATTATTTTGGCGCAGTGGCCAATTGGGTCAAGCTTCAGGATGACTATGAAGGTATTTATTGCCTGGTGGACTATCATGCCATCATTGAAGAATACGATACCAATGCTTTGAATGATCGCGTATTGACCATGGCTGCAGATTTGCTTGCCTGTGGGATTGATCCAAACCAAAGCATTCTGATGATTCAATCTGCGGTGCCAGAGCACACTGAACTTGCTTGGATTTTTAATGCCATCACATCTTACGGTGACTTGCAACGGATGACGCAGTTCAAAGACAAATCCGAGAATAAAGAATTTGTCAGTGCTGGCCTGTTTAATTACCCTATCCTGATGGCTGCTGATATTTTGCTCTATCACGCAACCGTTGTTCCGGTAGGGGATGATCAGGATCAGCATCTTGAATTGACACGCGGCATTGCTCGTCGTTTTAACAGTCGCTATGGTGATTACTTTATTGAACCTGAAACGATCCATACCGAAGCGCCACGCATTATGTCTTTGGCTGATCCAACCTCGAAAATGTCCAAAAGCTTGGGCGAAAAACACTTCATTAGTCTGTTTGAATCGGAAGACAGTATCCACTCAAAGATTCGATCTGCCGTCACTGACACGGGTCAACAAACCGATGAAATGAGCCCTGGCGTGAAAAGCTTATTCACCTTGCTCAGACTCAGCGCACCTGAATCCGTTCATGCCGAGCTCATGAACGATTACGAAGAAGGCAATCTGAAATACGTTGTCCTCAAAGATGCCGTCTACGAACACCTGGTGGCACTGATCCAACCTATTCGCCAACGTCGCGAAGGCATGTCGATGGAAGAAGTCCGACGCATTCTCGACGATGGCAGCCAACGCGCAAGAGAGCAAGCCCAAGCTACCATCAAAATTGTCAAACAAAAAATCGGCCTCCCCTAACCCCCAACCCCCTTTCAAAAGGGGGCTACGATGGGTTTCTGAGGGATTGTTCTTTTGGTGAAAATGGGTTCTTCAAGATTTGTTATGCTGTTCGAGAGGCGAATATCTTTTAAACTGAGTTCGTTATTCCCGTGAAGGCGGGAATCCTCATAAGTTGAAAAAAACTCTAAGTAATTTCAAACTTTTATTACTTATAGAGCATTCTTATATACATAAATTCTTTTCATAAAACAAATGAACATTTCTTAATGAATGAAAAAAGCCCGCCTAGTCGGACCACTTTCGGTTGGTGACCTTTAAGAGTGGAAAATCTCTTTTGTGAACGAGGGAGGCTCGGTTCACAAAAAAGCCTCAGCGTAACTCGAGCAGGCGCTCGAACGCCGTAAGGTTCAGTCTAGGCGGACAATTTCAAAGGTGAGAGGGTTGTTAAAATCTACATAAATCCGCTTCATGTAGTTATTAAACCCTAATCACGTTTATTATAGCAATTGCGCATTTTTTTTCAAGGAAGGGGATTTTAGCCCCCTTCAACTTGGAAAATATGTGAATTGTATGATTTGTATGATTTGTTTACGAGGCGGCACTAACTCCCAATAGCTCTTCTAATTTGTCCACATAGCTTGCAAGGATTTCAAATGTGGTTTCCACAGGCTCCGGCGTAGATAAATCAACACCGCCAATTTTGAGCGCTTCCAGCGGGTATACAGAACTCCCAGCACTTAAGAATTTTAAATAATTCTCAGCAGCTTCTGGCCCGTCGTTGATTACCTTGTGTGCCAGCGCATGAGCGCCAGATATCCCTGTTGCATACTGGAATACATAGAAGTTGGCATACAGATGGGTGGCAAACTGTGCCCATATAATACCCACACGCTCACGGTCTACCACAGCCTCGCTGCCATACACTTCGCTGAATAAATCAGCCATCAGTTCGATCAAACTGTCTGCCGTAAGTGCTTCGCCGCGTTCGATGCGTTCATGGATTTCAAGCTCGAAACGAGCAAGGGTTGGCATCGTCATGAAGTAGCGATGGAAATTGGACATGGCTTCTTCGATGATTTGGATTTGGAACTGAGGATCCTGATGCGTTTTTAATAAATGATCACGCACCAAGGCTTGGTTGAAATTGGATGCAACTTCAGCCACAAACATAGTGTAAGATGAATATGTTTGCGGTTGATTTTGCCAACTTGAATAAGAATGCATTGAGTGGCCCAACTCGTGCGCCAAGGTGCTTAACCCCATTAAATCATTGCTGTGGCTCATCATAATGAATGGGTGAGTGCCTTTGACGCCAGAGGAGAAAGCACCCATGCGTTTATTCTTGTTGGGATAAATATCAACCCAACGATCTTCATACACACCCTTTTTCATGGTGTTCACATAATCATCACCGAGTGGCTTCATTCCTTCACAAATCCAGTCCATTGATTGATCGAATGACACCGGTGTGATTTTAGCTGTGAGCGGAGAACGTGTGTCATACACATGCAATTCGTCATAGCCCAATGCTTCACGCCGAATGCGCCAATAGCGTTGCCAGGTGGGTAGGTTTTTCTTGAAGGTGTTGACTAAATTATGGAAAACCTCCAAAGGAAGGTGATTTGGCTTGAGGGCGGCTTCCAATGAAGAGCTGTAATTTCTCGCTCTGGCACTGAACACATCTCGTTTTACACCAGCAGAAATACAATTGGCCATCGTGTTTTTGAGCGCAAGATAACCATCTGCATAATTTTCCCAAGCTGATTTTCTTACCTGTCGATCTTCACTAGATATGAGTTTGCGAATGTTGCCCTGGCCAATTTCAATTTTGTTGCCATCGCTGTCTTGTGCAGGTTTGAACTTCAGGTCGGCATCGGACAAAATGCCATGCGTTGCGTTGGCGGTACGAAACACATCGGCAGTTTGACTCAACAAAGCTTCCACTTCGCCAGAGCGAATGTGGGGGCGTTGGTTTTCAAGTTGCTCAAAATAAAGACCACGATGAGCCAAGCGAGGCTCTTCACGCATCCATTGATTTAATTGTTCTATGCTGATATCCAACATTTCTGGGCGCATAAAAGACAATGCGCTGAACACTTTGGCATACACACCACGACCTCGATCATTCTTTGCCGCAGCGGACTGGTCACCCGTGTCTACGCTGTAGAACATGTTGGCATACACAATGATTTTGCCCGCGCTTTGAATCACTTCTTCGGCGGCATCAAAGCAGTCGGCCAATGTTGCAGCGCTACTGCTGAGCTGACCTTTAAAGCGATCAAACTGGTTTAGTTTTTCTTCAACACTTTTGATCTCCGCTTCCCATGCGTCATCTGATGAAAAGATGCTGGAAGCATCCCAGGTGTGTTCTACAGGGATCTCAGTGCGTAAAGGCATTGCTTTGGTCATTTAATGAGCCTTTCTATGTCATTTTGTTTAATTACAAGAATAAATTTTTTAATGTAGAGTTGGTTTAGGTTTAACAAAATGGCAAAACCTTTGCAACAAAGTATGTATAAACGCAGATTTGAGTCTGAGGCTTGATTCGATTTAGAATGAGCGTCATTTTAAAAGAATTTGGTGAAGAATATTGAATTTCTACAGACCTTAAGGGAGGCGAAGTGCTGATTCAAAACGCACGCATTTGGACCAACGATGGCACATTAATTGATAACGGCTATGTCCATATTCAAGATGGGGTGATTCAAGATGTTGGTCCAATGGCTGATCTCAATGTATCTGATGAAAACACATTTGATGCAAACGGAAGATTGTTGATGCCCGGATTCGTCAATGCCCACACACACCTTTACAGTTATCTTGCCAGAGGCATGGCCATTGATGGTATCGAGCCTTACAGCTTTTACGACATTTTGGCTCAAATCTGGTGGCGTTTGGACAAGGCATTGGATGATTCAAGCAACTATTACAGTGGTTTGGTCGGCGCAGCAGAAATGCTCAAAAGCGGTATTACAACACTCATCGATCACCATGCTAGTCCCAACGCGATTCCTGGAAGTTTGAATCAACTGAAAAAAGCAGTGGTGGATGACGTGGGTTTGCGTGCCTGCCTCTGTTATGAAATCACAGATCGAGAGGGGCTTGAGCGAGCCAATCAGGGTATTCAGGAAAATTTGGAATTTTTTGATCAAATTCAAAATTCTGATGATGATCGAGTGGGGGCGTTGATTGGTTTGCATGCCTCTTTCACCGTGTCGGATCGAACTTTTGAAAAGCTGCTCAGTGATGTTGGAAATCGAGATGTTGGCTATCACATCCATGTTGCCGAAGGTCAGGAGGATGGTGTAGATGCGAACATCAGGCATCATAAAAGAACGGTTCATCGCTTGAAAGATTTAGGTGTTTTGAATGACAAAACGATTATGGCCCATTGCATCCATTTGAGTGAGCCAGAAAAAGACATTGTTGCTGAACACAATAGCATCGTGTCCAATCAACCACAGTCAAATATGAATAATGCTGTTGGAATGACCGATCTGGTTGGTTTGCTCAAACGTGATATCTTGGTCGGATTTGGCAACGATGGGTTTGGTTCTAATTTGTTGGATGATTTAAAAGTGGCTTATTTGGTTCAGAAGCATACTTCACAAGACCCCAAAACCTTCGACATGGGGCAGGCACATCAAATGCTCTTCGAGAACAATTATACCATCGCAAAACGACTACTTGGTGTTGATTTGGGTAAAGTTAAATCAGGCTATCAGGGCGATCTGATCTTGGTCAATTACGATCCACCCACACCGCTTGCTGCTGACAATATGATGGGGCATCTCATCTTTGGCATTTGTAGTCAGATTGATGTGACGCATGCCTGGGTGAAAGGCAACATGGTTTTGGAAGATCGAGAGATTCAAGGCATTGATCTAACCGAGTCGTATACAAATGCGCGTCAAGAAGCAGAAAAATTATGGAAACGGATTGAATAATTTTTAAGAAAATTTTACGCTTCTTGAAAATTATTCAACGGCTGTTTTATATTCCTTTTCCAGGTTTTCATGCTTAGTTAAGCCTCTTGAGGTTTAAAGATCACGGGGATAATGTCCATAAATTAAAGCGGAAGAGTTGACGCTTAACCAGCATTAGTGCTAAACTTAAAAACATATTGATATGGAAAGCGCTGTTTAAGCGTAGGGTCGCCTTTCTACGAAGGTTTTTAAATCTTCGAGGTTGATTTATGCCCAACATCATGCACATTTATTGACACTCTACATTGTTATGTAGAGTTAAATTTTGTGTGTTGGGCGATGATATGTAGCAATAATGAAGCCTATGCCCAACGAGTTGCTAGGAATTAGGTGATTTTATAATTGCTATCGGTAGAGGGAAATATAGAAGCTTTTGCTCATCCTTATGCACAATTTAATGTAAAAGTATATGGATTGTGTCCACACAGTTGTATGGACTCCATATATTCATTTGGATAGCAATAGAAAAGCGTCATCCTTGAAAGCTCTAAACAGCGCTTAAACAAGGAGGGTCGCTTTATGCGAACAGTTAGAGTTAGTATGTTGGTTGCCTTGTTGGCAGCTTTCGGTTTATTTGCTGTACAGGGTGTGGGTCAGGGAGACCTGATTTCCATCACGTTCCAGTCCAAGTGGTTCCCACAATCACAATTTGCGGGCTATTGGGTGGCTGGTGGTCATTTGCCAGATGCTGCTGCTTCTGAAAACGCACCTGGTGGTGCAAACGGTGCACCAAATTTCTACGCTGAAGAAGGTTTGGATGTCACCATTTTAGATGGCGGTTCTGTTAACCCATCACAAAATGTGGCAGCTGGTAATGCTGATTTCGGCACCGACTGGATGGCCAATATGTTGGTGCAGCGCGAAGCTGGTCTAGATGTGGTCCACATTGCCCAAGTGTTCCAGGTACCTGGTTACTTGTTTGTTGCTTTGGCTGACTCCGGCATCGAAAGTGTTTCAGATTTTGCAGGTGCCAATGTAGGTGTTTGGGGCTTTGGTAACGAATTTGTGGCCACTGCTTGTTTTGCCGCCAATGGTTTGACCAGCGATTTGGATGAGTCTGCAAGTAATCCAGATGTGGCAGCAACTGTGTATGCATTTGACCCAGCCTTGGTGTTCCCAGATGCAGTGGACGTTGCCAGCGCTATGGTTTACAACGAACTGGATCAGATTGTTGGTCTCGGTTTTCCACTGGATCAGTTGAGCGTGATTTCTGCTGCAAGCAGCGGTTGCGGTTTGCTGGAAGATTTTATCTTCACCACGGCTGAATTATTGCAGTCTGATAACTGGAGAGGGACGGGCCTGAGCGGTCAGGAATTGGCTGAACGTTTTGTTCGCGCTTCCTTAAAAGGTTGGCAGTGGGCTATTGATAACCAGGCTGATGCCACTCAAGTGGTATTGGATTTCTGTGGCGACACCTGCAACGGTTCTGGTTCCACACAGTCTCCAGCCATCCACCAAACTTGGCAGATGGCTCGTGTACTTGAACAGGTGCAACCATCCTTGTTGACGGATGCTGCAATCTTGGATCTGTATGGTTTCTCTGAAACGCCAGAAGGCCGAACGCTGGGCTGTTTGAACAGCGCTGAATACGATCTAACAGTGAGCTTGGTTGAGCAAGTTGGTTTGATTCAGCCGGGGACAGGCGATGCAGCAAACGTCGTAAGTTCTGATGTGTTGGACGGCCTTGGTATTGAATGCTAATCTGCTGAATTTAATTTAGATCAATAAAGAAAAGCGGTGGAGTCATGACTCCACCGCTTTTTACTTTATGTAGAAACTAAAACTGATCTGAAAAACTTCAATCTCTCAATCCCTTGATTTAAAGAGACCAAGATTCAACATCGAAGTTAACTCTGATTCACAAAGTTCTTTCTAATTAATGATTTACCAACATCAACGTTGTTTAAAGTAATTGCCAATGCCTTGCAAGATGGCATCGGCGGCGCGGAGTTGATAGTTGAGTTGACTCAGAGAAATCTCTTCATCAGGGTTGGTCAAAAACCCAAGTTCGACCAAGGCTGAAGGCATTTCAGCATGCCTTATATAAAGTTGTTGGGATTTTACACCACGATTTTTATCTGGCTGCATCAATTGAATCATGGAAGCCTGTAGCGCATTTGCCAGGGCCAAACTTTCTTCGCGTTTCTCACCTGTGATACGTTCTGCAATCCAGGTTTCGATGCCTTCGGCCCGACTGTCGTTGTGGGCATTGGCGTGAATGCTTATATATAAATCAGCACTCCGCTCGTTTGCGATATCAGTACGACCTGTGAGTTCGATGAAATTATCCTCAGTGCGCGTCAACAGCACTTCCAGATCAGGCATGGAAAAAGAGCGGAGGCGGACAATTTTGGCCACCTGAAGGACGACATCTTTTTCATAGCTGCCCCGGAATCCGACTGCACCAGAATCTTTTCCACCATGACCGGCATCGATGATAACTAGATAAGCGGCGCGAGCACCAGACAAATCAACAACAGGAATAGATAACACTAAAATTAAACACAACGAAAAAATTAAGCGCTTCATAACCCCCCCCATAACTTCCACCTTTATGAATTCATATTGTGTGCTCCTAGTGTCTCAAACCATTGTTGATCAAACCATAATGGAGGTCACGGCAATGGCTGGCTGCATTGTCATTTGTATTACATTCAATAAGGCGAAAAGTTTCTGCGGTGGGATTTTTTCCTGCTAAATCGATTTCAACTTTCTATTTGATAGGGATTTAATCACATGTAAAACAGATTTTATACGCTTGTTTGGGTAATTGATTGTTGGTTTTTTGACTTGATATCTGAGGTGGAAGTATCTCTATATAAACTTCGAAAGATGCGATCTGCTCACACTTGACCGAGCTTGACCATAGGGGTATCTAAACGCTATTGAACCTGACTTTAATAAAGCTAAGCTGAAAAGTAGATAGAGCAAGATTGAGAGAAGAGGAATATGCCGAGAGACCTATGTGAGGGCAAATGCCCTACATGACCCCAAATCGAACACGACCCAACCGCGTGTTCCACATAGACATCATATAAGAACCCCTTACCTCTCACTCCTAACAGGGCGGACCAGCATGTGGCCGCCCTGTTCCTCACTTTTCGATCATTTACGATAAAATTTTATTGAGCAATTGGTTTTCTCTAAGTTTTTTAGTTTATCCAAATTCAAATTGATTGGGTATATATGGATTTTCGTCTCTGCATAAAATCAATCAATGAATCTTTTTGTAAGTATTCCATAACGAAGCTCTGAATAAATTTTGTGAATTCATTGTAGCCCGCTTCCTTAAGAAGCATCCCCCTTTGAGGCCAAGAGGGTTAGGGGATTGAAGCTTTTGCTCATCTTTGTTCTTCTAAAGTTTTTCAAACTCTTTGTGCCAACTGCTTAAGTATGATGTACTATGAAAGGTGATACAGCGTACAAGGGAGGCCAGCATGTCGTTTACACGCAGACGTTTTCTTGCAGGCGCAATTGGCGCGGCAGGGATTGGCACATTGGCGATTGGGTATTCCACCTACGAGTTGTTTCAGTATGAAGCGTTTTCCTGGCAACCGTTGAACTCACGCAATCATGGACCGCTTGCTCGACTCAATCATAGCATGGCGTATGACCACCAGAACGATCAATTGTTGGTGTTTGGTGGCAGTGCACAGGGCGGGTTCCTTAATGATGTCTGGAGCTATGATTTTGAGAACAATTGGTGGATTGAACTTTCCTCACAAAATGAAGGGCCAAACGCACGCCGCAATGCAACAGCTCAATATGATGAAGATCAGGATTGTATGCATGTGGCCGGTGGAGAGGGTGAGGTTGCCTATCACGATCACTGGACTTACGATCTTTCCACGCAATCGTGGATCAAAACTTCTGATGCGTCAGGGGCTGAATCTCAATATCAAGTAAGCATGGCTCAACATCCTCAACCTCGTGTGGATTATGCTGAAGCACAGGCGATAAACGAACAACGTGTGTTGGTTTATGGTGGCAGTCAACAGTTTCAATTGCTTAATGATGTATGGTCGTTTGATGTGCAAAAAGAGCAATGGACTGAGCTTAATACGACGGGACAGCAACCAGAAGCCCGTGAACGTCATCGTGCTGTTTGGGTGCCTGGTCGAGGGTTGGTGGTGTTTGGTGGGCTGGGTCAACAACCGCTCAATGACTTGTGGTTGTTGAAAGCGACTTGATCCACAGATTTCTTTATGGATAATTTAACGATTGTATTGGGCGTAGTTGGGGCGGTATTGGTAGGTATGTTGGTGTTTTTAACCGGACAACAAGACCCATTGGCTGATCTCATAAACACACCGACGTTTGCCATTGCTGATTTGGAGGCGCTTGGGCAATATCCTGACACAACAGCAGATGTGCCTCAGCATTATGCCATTCGCCTTCCTGCAAACGATTTGATGGTGGTGTTGCGCCCCTTGAATCGTTCAGAAGTGCGAACCATTCAGCAACAAGATATTGCACCACAATTGATTGACTGGCAATTGCTGTCCACAGCCATTGTGACGCCAGCGGTTGAAGACATTGATGTCAGCGAATTTCCTGGAGATTTGGTATTATTCCTCAAGCTTAAGCTAAACGAAATCAGTGGGTTTGAAATTTTCTCATAAGGGGTTTTCAGTTATGTCTCAATTTCATCTGGCTCAGATCAATATTGGCAGAGCACTTGGGCCTATCGATAGCTCAATTATGCAAGGGTTTGTGTCTCAGTTAGATGAAGTGAATGCGCTGGCTGACCAAAGCCCTGGTTTTGTCTGGCGGCTTCAAGGTGAGGGTGGCGATGCCACTGATATTTTGGCTTTTGATGACCCGATGATTTTGATAAACATGTCGGTTTGGGAGAACATTGAGGATTTACGAAATTACACCTATGGCATGATGCATAGCGCCGTGGCCCGTGATCGACGCAATTGGTTTGAGCCTTTTGGGGGGCCACATTTAGCGTTGTGGTGGGTGCCTGCGGGACATATTCCCACACCCACCGAAGGTCGTCAGAAGATTGAGTTTTTGACTGAGCATGGTCCCACAGCTGAGGCCTTCACGTTTTTAGAGGCGTACTCTGCAACGGGGGAATTCCTAGGTGCTAAAGTAAAAGAAGAACAATCCTGTTAACCTAAAAAAATTATGCTTACATGGCAATTACTTGACAGTGTGCTGGTGCCTGGTGATGGCGCGGAGTTGTGCCTGCATCAGCGTGGCGATGAGTTTTCGATTACGGTGGATGGCTATGAATTGATGAACAGTCGTGTTCATCATTCAGAAGAAGTGCTTGCCGAAATCACCTGCAAAAAAATAGCCGATCGCAAGCAACCTCGCGTGTTGATTGGTGGACTTGGGATGGGGTTTACATTGGCGTCTGCATTGCAAAACCTTCCTGGTGATGCAGAAATTGTGGTGGCTGAATTGGTGCCTGCTGTGGTGATATGGAATCGTCAGCTGCTGGGCCAACTGGCTGGATTCCCTATGTTGGATCGACGTGTGACCGTGTATGAAGGGGACGTGGCCTTGTTATTACGAGAAGAATATAAATCGTTTGATGCCATTATTTTAGATGTGGACAATGGACCAGAAGGATTGACACAAGAAGACAATAACTGGCTGTATACTGTTTCTGGTTTGTCTGTGTCGTACTCTTCTTTAAAGCCTGGCGGGATATTGTCAGTGTGGTCTGCCTTTCGTAATGTAGTGTTTACTCGACGATTGAAACGCGTTGGGTTTGCTGTGGAAGAAGTTCAGGCAAGAGCAAGAAATTCTAAGAAAGGCGCAAAACACAACATCTGGTTGGCCAAAAGCAGAATTTGATTAATCCATCAGCTCATAAAATTTTTGTTGATCCACATTGCTGCCACAAATAATCAAAGCGACTTTTTTATCTTTGGTAAAACTTTTGCCTGAGTTCAAAAGGGCTGCCAAAGGCACACCTGCTGCCCCTTCGACCACCCAGCCGTGATGATCATAAATCAATTTCATGGCGGATTGTATTTGAGCCTCACTGACCATCATCCATTCATCCACATAAGTTTTGCAAATGTCAAACGTGATTGCAGCAGCTTCCAGCCCGCCTGCTGTGGCATCAGATAAAGTGGGCGACGTGGGCACGTCGATAATTTTTCCAGCTTTGACACACTCATACATCACTGGAGAGTTTGCAGGCAGACATCCAACAATATTTGTTTCTGGTCGAGTATTCTTAAGGTAGCCGGAGATGCCGGAAATTAAGCCGCCCCCGCCAACAGCGATATAAATTTCATCTAAATCTTTAACTTGTTTCAAGATCTCGACACCGATGGTGCCCTGTCCCCCGATCACTTGTGGATCGTTGTAGGGTGAAATATAAGTTTTGCCATTGGCTTCGCTATCATGTCTTGCTTTCAATTCGGTTTCTAGAGGATCGATGCCATAGAGTGTCAGTGGCACCCCTTGTGATTTTAGAAGCTGAATCTTATTGGCGGGTGTGTTTTCAGGAAGATAGATAGAGCCTTCCATATCAAGTGTTTTTAATCCGTGCGCGACGGCCAGCCCGTGATTGCCGGTTGAGGCGACGACCACACCTTTGGCGCGTTGTTCATCACTCAGTGACAACAGTTTGTTGAGCGCACCGCGTACTTTGAAAGAACCTGTGAGTTGGTTGTGTTCCTCTTTAAGAAAGACCTGACAACCTGCCACCTTGCTCAGAGATTCTGACAACTCAAGTGGCGTGGTGCGAATGTGTGGGCGAATGCGGTCTTCGGCTGCTAAAACTTCGTTTTTTATTTCCAAGTTAGGTACACTCATCAATCATGTTCACCGTGCTGAGTATATTAGGAACGCGTCCTGAAGCCACCAAGCTGGCACCAGTGATTCGCGCGTTAGAGGCTCACCCTCAACTCGCTAGCAAAGTTTGCATTACAGGGCAGCATCGACAACAGCTTGATCCTTTTCTTAAATTATTTGAGATCAAAGCAGGTTGGGATTTAAATGTGATGTCGCCCAATCAAAGCCTTTTTCAATTGACGTCAAAGCTTTTGCTTGGATTGGAAAAAGTGCTTGAAGAATGCCAGCCTGATTTAATCTTGGTTCAGGGTGACACCACCACGGTGTTGGCAGGGAGCTTGGCAGGGTTCTATAAAAAAATTCCGGTGGGTCATGTGGAAGCTGGATTGCGCTCTGAACATAAATACAGTCCATTTCCAGAAGAAATCAATCGGCGGTTGGCCGATCATCTTTCTGATCTTTGGTTCGCGCCGACGGATAAGGCACGTTCAGCGCTCATCAAAGAAGGGATCCAGGACGAAGAAATTTTCGTAACGGGAAACACAGGGATCGATGCGTTGCATTGGGTGTTGAGTCAGTTGCCAGTGCAGCCTGATCCTTCATGGCGTTTGCCGAGTTGGAATCCCAACAACCGATTGATTTTGGTGACTGGCCATCGACGTGAGAGCTTTGGTCACGGATTTGCACACATTTGTGAGGGGCTGAACATGATTGTTGAACAATATAACAATGTGGAATTGGTGTATCCGGTTCACCTCAACCCTAACGTGCGCGAGCCTGTACATCAACAACTGGGGCATCATGATCGAATCCATTTGATCGAGCCATTGGCTTATGTGCCGTTTGTCTATTTGATGAATCAAGTTGACTTGGTGTTGACCGATTCCGGTGGCGTCCAGGAAGAAGCGCCGAGCCTTGGCAAACCTGTGCTGGTGATGCGAGATGTCACCGAACGCATGGAGGGTGTCGAGGCGGGTGTGTCTATTCTTATAGGCACGGATGCTGAACGGATTGCGGCGGAAACGTCTCGATTGCTCAGCGATGGCGCGGCCTATCAACAAATGGTGACTGCACACAATCCTTATGGCGATGGTCATGCCGCCGAGCGCATTGTGGATGTGATTGCCCAATATGCAGATTTGGCTGACGGTCATTGATCGGTTTATAAATTTAGGAAATAAGGAGGATGGTTGATATGCGTTTTTTGTCCCTCATGGCATTATTGTTATTGTTTCCGTTTGAGGGTTTGTCTCAATCTGGGGTTCCAACCACATTTTTAATTCGTATCGAAAACATTTCTGTAGAAAACACGTTGCAAGGTCCAAGTGGAAATATTCCATTGCCGTTGGCCCCTGGGGTGTGGGCGGTTCATACCAGCACACGTCCCTTATTTGCTTCTGGATTGGCAGACACAGGGATAGGTGTGGAAGCCCTTGCTGAAGATGGCATCCCTGATCCATTGGCCGCTACGCTCAGCAATCAGTCGGGCATCGTATCCAGTGGAGTGTTTAACACGCCTGTGGGCGAAACTGGCCCTGGTCCGTTGTTGCCTGGAGGCATTTATGAGTTTGTGTTTACGGCAACGAGTGGCACAAAGCTGTCTTTTGCAACGATGTTTGTGCAGTCTAACGATTTGTTCTATGCCCCAACTGAGTTGGGAATTGCGCTGTTTGATTCACGTGGGTTGCCGTTGGAAGGCGACATCACCTCCCTCATCCGACTTTGGGATGCAGGCACAGAGATCAACCAGCCTCCAGGCATCGGATTGGATCAAGCGCCACGACAGGCGCGGGCCAATGTTGGCCAAACTGAAAATGGGGTGGTGCGTCAGGTGAGTGATGGCTACAGCTATCCCGATGTGGATGAGGTCATCCGCGTGACGATTACACCTCAATAAGTTTTCAGAATCTTTTTAATTTAAAGGACTGAACTAAAGGTGAATCATGAAATCTAAATTGTTATTCATGGCTTTAATTAGCATGGCGTTGGCGGCGTTTCAAACATCAATGTTGGTTGATGGGTGGTCTCAGTCTACGCAGTGCGCGCCTGCGAAGGCCAGTGCCAATTACAACGTGGTGTTTAACGGCGTTTGGAGCAACCAAACGCACCCCAATGAAAATTTTCCAAGCAATCCACACTTTTCCGGTTTGATTGGTGCCACACACAATGTGCTTGATTTGGTTTGGGCACCAGGTGGTTTTTCAACACCTGGTATTGAGAACATGGCTGAAACCGGCGGGAAATCTCCCTTGGACAGTGAGATCAATCAATACATTGCCGATGGCGTGGCCGAAAATCTTTTGTCTGGTGGGGGCATCAATCCTTCTCCAGATAATGTGGCTCTCAATTTTGACATCAGCACTGCTTACCCATATGTGTCATTGGTGTCGATGATTGCGCCTAGCCCAGATTGGTTTGTGGGCGTTTACAATCAAACTCTGTGTGAAGGCAATGCCTGGGTGGAAGAAATGGTCATTGAGTTGTTGTCTTGGGATGCAGGTACAGACAGTGGCACGACTTACACGGCTCCAAATTTAGACACCAATCCTAGAGTGCCAATCTCTTTATTAAACGACACTCCCTTTGTGTTCAACGATGAATTAAGGCCATTGGGCACTTTTACGTTCACCCTTCAATCGGTGAGTGATGATGGCAATAATTCTGGCAATGGGAGTGATTCTGTTGAAAGCGCTATTGCTTCGTTGGTCAGCAACAATCCCTCAGGCAGTGATGCTGATTTTCTGATTGGTGACGATGAAATTTTGCAGGCCATTGGTTTTTGGGTGGCGGGTTCAACTGTGCCTGGAACTTCTCAGATCATCAGCGATGTGACAATTCGTTCATTGATCGACAAATGGATTTTACAAGAACCCATTTCTAATTAAGATGTAGACTAGACAGTTTATTGAGTTTGGTGGGTTTATAGATAAAATAAACCCACCAAATCTTTTTTTTTAAGGTGCTGAATTTTTTCAAATGCCTTTCATTTGGGGTCAATTAACGAAGCTTAAAATAACTTCATAGACCAATTTTAGCCCCTTTGAGATCAAAAGGGTTGGGGATTTGAAGTTTTTTCAAAGAGTCTATGTGATTAAAAATACTTCGAAAATAAAGGGGACGGTCAATGAAGGCATCTGATCTGTTTGTTCAGTGTTTAGAGAACGAAGGCATTGAGTACATCTTTGGTGTGCCTGGTGAGGAAAATGCCGATTTTATGATGTCATTGGAAAAGTCCGACAAAATCAAGTTTATCCTTACCCGACATGAACAAGGGGCTGCTTTCATGGCCGAAATCTATGGCCGATTAACAGGAAACCCTGCTGGCTGTTTGGGTACATTGGGGCCAGGTGCGACCAATCTTATCACTGGCGTGGCCGATGCGAACATGGATCGTGCGCCGATGTTGGTGTTGACTGGGCAAGGGGCTTCTACGCGACTACACAAAGAGTCTCATCAGATCATGAATGTGGTCCATATGTTTGAGCCAGTGACCAAATGGGCACAGACGGTGTATCATCCCGACAACATTCCTGAAATTGTTCGCAAAGCTGTACGCTTGGCTCGGACGGAAAAGCCTGGAGCTTGTCACATTGAGCTTCCTGAAGACATTGCCAAGTTGGACAGTGATAAAAAACCACTAGAGGTGAATCGCTTCCGCCGACCTGGGGCAGATGACAAAATTTCGGATCGTGCTTTTGAACTGATCAAAAATGCGAAACACCCCGTGATTATTGCGGGCAACGGTTGTATCCGAAAACGTGCCAGCAAACAGCTTCGGATGTTGTGCGAGAAAACAGGCATTGGTGTAATCAGCACATTTATGGCCAAGGGCAGTGTGGATATGGATGCCGACTACTCTTTGTATACCATTGGATTGCAGGGCGAGGATTATCCATCATTGGTGGTCGAAGATGCGGATCTGGTGATCACCATTGGGTATGACATGGTGGAGTACCATCCGCGCTTGTGGAACCCTAAAGTGGACAAAAATATTATTCATATTGACTTTACGCCATCTGAGATTGATGAAAATTTTGTGCCTAAAGTCGAAATTGTTGGAGACATCGCCCATGCGCTTTGGGCGTTGAATAAGCGGGTGGATGCGGCGGGTGGATTAACCTTTGATACCGCTCATCAATTAGAGCTTCGACAGAAGATGCAAGAGGACTTTGCAACACACAAAGACGATGACACTGAAGGTGCGATCCGCCCACAAAAAGCACTGTGGGATGCGCGTCAAGTTTTGGGTCCAGAAGATGTGCTTCTGTCTGATGTGGGCGCTCACAAAATGTGGATTGCCCGTTATTATCACTGCAATGAACCCAACACGTGTTTGATTCCAAATGGGTTTTGCTCAATGGGCTTTGCCTTGCCTGGGGCGATTGCGGCCCATCTTGTGCATCCCGAACGACGTGTGCTCTCCATTTGTGGGGATGCCGGTTTTCTGATGAATGTCCAAGAAATGGAAACCGCTCATCGTCTCAACGCCAACATTGTGGTGATGGTGTGGGAAGACCACACCTACGGCCTCATTGCCTGGAAGCAGGACAACGAGTTTGGCCATCACACTGAGCTTTCGTTTGGCAATCCCGACTGGATGCAATTGGCCAGTTCGTTTGGTTGGAATGGGCATCGTGTGGACAACAGTCGAGATTTGGCTGGTACGTTGGAGTTGGCCTTCCAGGAAGATGGACCAAGTCTTGTGGTGATTCCGATTGATTATCGTGAAAATGCGTTGCTGACTGAACGGCTTGGCAACATTCGTACTTCAATCTAAAGGTGGTCTGATGCCCTTAAAAGAAAAATATCCTTATTATTTGGCTAACAAGCCTGCATATCCCAATGAAGATCTGGAAGTGATTGACAAATACACCGGCGAAGTTGCCACTCGTGTGGCGATGGCCGAAGAGCCTGCAATTGACCAGGCCATTGGCATGGCGGTGGAAGCAGCAGAACCTTTTCGAAAGATGCCTGCCTATGAACGTCAGGCAGTGTTGAACCATTGTGTTGAAAGATTCACTGAACGTTTTGATGAACTGGCTGAAGCTCTTTGCATTGAAGCTGGCAAACCCATCAAAGATTCACAGGGCGAGGTGGGTCGCTTGATTGACACCTTCCGTATTGCTGCTGAAGAATCTGTTCGTATTTACGGTGAAGTGATGCCCATGGACATCAGCGCGCGCGCCAAAGGCTATAGCGGGATGTGGAAGCGTGTGCCGATTGGGCCGTGTTCGTTCATCAGTCCGTTCAACTTTCCTTTGAATCTGGCCGCGCATAAAGTGGCTCCAGCGTTGGCTGTGGGGTGTCCGTTTGTGCTCAAACCCGCGAGTCTGACGCCCATTGGCGCGTTGATTATCGGCGAAGTGCTGGCCGAAACAAATTTGCCTGAAGGCGCGTTTTCGATACTGCCTTGCCGTCGGGATGGTGCGAGACTCTTTACAGAGGATGATCGCCTCAAGCTGTTGAGTTTTACCGGCTCTCCTGGCGTGGGCTGGAATTTGAAAGCCAAAGCGGGCAAAAAAGACGTGGTGCTTGAGTTGGGTGGCAATGCTGCTGTCATTGTCGATGAAGATGTTGACTTTGATGATGCGGTTGAGCGCATTATCTTTGGTGCATTTTATCAATCCGGTCAAAGTTGCATTGGGGTTCAGCGTATTTTGATTCATGAGAAAGTCTATGAAGAATTCAAAAATCGTTTGGTCGAAGCCACAAAAGTGCTCAAGATGGGCAACCCGAAAGATGAAGATGTATTTATTGGTCCGATGATTTCTGAAAAAGAAGCATCTCGATTGCATGGCTGGGTGGAGTCCGCAGTTGCAGCCGGAGCCACATTGCTTTGTGGTGGCAAACGTGAAGGCAACATGCTTGAAGCCACTTTGCTTGAAAATGTGGGCAGTGATCAAGATGTCGTCTGCCAAGAAGCATTTGGGCCTGTTGCGGTGTTGTCCAGCTTCAGCAAGTTTGATGATGCGCTCGAAACCGTTAATAGCAGCGTGTTTGGGCTTCAGGCAGGTATCTTCACCCGTGATATTTACAAAGCACAAAAAGCTTGGGATGAGCTTGAAGTCGGTGGCGTGATCATTGGCGATGTTCCCTCCTGGCGTGTAGACCACATGCCTTATGGTGGCGTGAAAGACAGCGGCCTGGGACGCGAGGGCATCCGCTTTGCGATTGAAGACATGACAGAAATTAGACTGATGGTGGTGCGTACCCCGCCTGGAAATTGATAGAACTCTATAAGTATGTCATCATGTGTATATGGCAATTCATACATCTGGAAAACTTCAGATTGTTCTGAAAAGCATTGAAGGTTTTTTAGAACAGGAAATTTATCCACTCGAAAAAACCTTTCTGGCTCAGGATTTTAAAAACTTGTTGTCGCAGTTGGAACAAAAGCGACAACAAGTAAAAGAGCTGGGCCTTTGGGTGCCTCATTTACCAGAAGCTTACGGTGGGCTGGGACTCAGCCTGATTGAGTTTGCCAAAGTCAGTGAAGTTTTAGGGAAAAGTCCAATTGGTCATTACGTTTTTAATTGCCAAGCTCCTGATGTGGGCAATATGGAAATTCTGATGCACTACGGTACAGATATGCAAAAAGAAGTTTTTCTAAAGCCTCTCACTCAAGGAAAAATTCGAAGCTGTTTTGCCATGACGGAACCGGAACATGCGGGTTCTAATCCCACGTGGATGAGCACCACGGCTGTTAAAGATGGCGATGATTATATCATCAATGGTCACAAATGGTTTACCACTGGAGCCGATGGATCAAGCTTTGCGATTGTGATGGCGTTGACTGATCCAGGCAATGAGCAGCCCCATCAACGAGCAAGTCAGATCATCGTGCCTCTGGATACATCTGGATTCAAAATCATCAAAAATCTGTCGGTGATGGGAGAGTCTGGACAAGGCAATTTCAGTCATGCAGAAGTGGTTTTTCAAGATTGTCGAGTGCCACAAACCAATTTGCTCGGTCCAGAAAATGCTGGATTTGTGATCGCGCAGGAACGCCTTGGCCCTGGGCGGATTCATCATTGCATGCGCTGGGTTGGTATCTGTGAACGAGCATTTGAGTTGATGTGCAAATATGTGGCGTCCAGGGAACTCTCGCCTGGAAAGAAGTTGGCCTCACGCCAATTGATTCAAGCATGGGTTTCTGAATGTCGTGTTGAGATCAATGCGGCACGATTGCTGGTGTTAGATACAGCAGAGAAAATAGACAACCTTGGTGCATCTACAGTGCGTGAGGAAATTTCACTCATCAAATTTTATGTGGCTGATGTGTTACAAAAAGTATTGGACAGAGCGATTCAGGCACATGGTGCATTGGGGATGACGGATGAAACACCATTGGCTTTTTGGTATCGTCACGAACGTGCAGCTCGAATTTACGATGGAACGGACGAAGTCCATAAAGTGGCTGCAGCCAAACGGATTTTGAAACGATATGTTTAGGGGGATGGGTTGAATCAATTTCTCGATCAAGCACAAGCTGTTCGCGAAGGCGAAGAGCTGGACATCAAAAAGTTGCAAACTTTCTTGCGTCAAGAGCTTGACTTGGTTGAGCCAATTCAAGTCAAACAATTTCCCAGTGGGTATTCGAACTTGACATATCTGATCAAATGCGAGGAGCAGGATTTTATCCTGCGCCGTCCACCATTTGGAGCCAACATCAAAATGGCTCATGACATGAGTCGAGAGTTTCGCATTCTGGAGAGCTTGATGGAAGCCTATGACAAAGTGCCGTTTCCCCTGCTTTACTGTGAAGAAGAGGATGTGGTTGGTGCACCCTTTTATTTGATGGAGCGTGTGGAGGGTGTCATCTTGCGTCAGGAAGTTCCTGAGGGATTGACACTGGATTCAATGTTTATGAAATTCCTGTCGGAAAACTTTATCGATAATTTGGTTGCAATACACCAAATTGATCTGGTCGAAACTGAATTGGAAGATTTGGGTTTTCCTGAAGGATATGTGGAGCGACAGATCAAAGGCTGGACCAAGCGCTATCAAAGTGCCAAGACGGATGACGTGGTTGAGGTGGAAGCTGTGGCTGCTTGGTTGGCTGAAAATCTGCCGAAAGAATCGAGTGTGTCATTGATTCACAATGACTATAAATATGACAACTTGGTGCTCGATCCAGAGTCACTCAATCTCAAAGCGGTTCTTGATTGGGAGATGGCCACGGTAGGTAATCCACTTATGGATCTGGGCACAACACTTGGGTATTGGGTAGATGCTGATGATCCTGATGAATTACAACAAATGCGCTTTTGTCTCACCAACCTGCCAGGAAACTTGAATCGCACTCAGCTTGTGGAACGATATGGAGAGATTACGAATCAGTCGATTGAAAACGCATTGTTTTATTACGTCTATGGGCTGTTTAAGATCATCGGCATCATCCAGCAAATTTACAAGCGACATCAGGCTGGTCACTCACATGATGAACGCTTCGCTCATTTAATTGATGGAGTGAAGGCCCTTGGCATCACAGCACAAAGGGCCATTCAAAACAAATCAATTTAGCGATTGCAGGTCAGTGGCAAAATCGAACGCAGATACACAAAATTCTCTTCTGTGAAATTCGCGTTGACAAACAAAGAGGCTGATCCTGCTTGATTATCAAATGCAGGTGACATAATGGTGTCGGTGGTGACAGTGGCATCATGATCCAAACCGAGGGTATGCCCAACTTCGTGTGAACCCACCTTTGCCAAAGCTTGAGCAATTTCACCCAATCCACGTGTGCCAACCAATTGTGCGTTGGATAGAGATTGACTGAATCGGGCCACATACACACGTCCGGTGTCACCTGGGTTGCGGTTATTGAGATCTAATGGCGCATCACCCAATCGAGAATCAGGTGGCAACATGCTGATAAAGCGCATCCGGCCAAAAATACCGAAAGGACGTTCCAACGTGAAGCGAATGTTGATATCTTCAAAGTCTGCTTCCATCACAGATCGGAGCAGTGGCATGAAGATGTTAAATACTTCTTCCACGCTCAAAGAAAGCACGTCTGATAAAATTTCTGCGGCCTCATCTTCAAGTTCCAACCAGATTACTTGACCACAGGCATTGATGGTTTCGCCAATCTGAACGAACTGGGTGGAAATATTGTCTGTTTCGTCAGGTTCGATAATGGTGCCAAGTTCATCTGCCTTCACACGAATCAAGCGTTGTCCAACGGCACTGGTAATCCAATCGGCCGACACCACACGTTCTTCACCAGCAGCAAGCGGGGCCACATCTACGGATTCAACGGGCAGGCCGTCAGCTTCAAATTTCACTGAGAAGCCAGCCGCTTCGCCTTCGCCGATATTGGCAATCAAGGCTGTGAGCGTCACGTTGTCGCCAGGGGCTGCATCTTCAGGTGAGATGTTTAAAGATCTCACAACCAGGTTCGCACCGGTGGGCGGAATGCTCGATATGGTCACTATTTGGGTGAAAATATTGTTTTCTTCATCCAATTCTTCAATACGGCCCTGGCCATTGATATCATCCACTTTGATGGTCAGGCGACGTTCGCCTTCAAGAGGGCGCCAGGTGAGAGAAACGGTTGTTGATTGATCAGGCTCCAAAGCGTCGATTCGAGGACGACCCAACACACCTTGATCATCTCTCACTTCGAGCAAGGCTCGGCTTGACACCAGTGTGCCAATGTTCTTTGCGGTGATCACAATCGTTGTTTCTTCTCGGGGTAAAGGATTTTGCGGCGTAATGACCACACGTTCTACCACAAAATCTGGCAGTGGATCACGGGCGACTAGAATGGTTTTCTCCAAAATGTTATTGTCCCTGTTGGATTCTTCAATGTCGTTGAAAGAATTGGCTTCAATACGAATTACCTGTTCGCCTTCAGAGCCGAACCAGGAAAAACGAACGGTGGTGGAGGCATCGGGTTCGAGACCAGTGATTTCTTTAGTGAGGTCGACATTGGCAGAAAAATTGACACGAAATGCGCCCGCAGCCGCCTGACCGACATTTTTGATGGTGGCGGTGACGGTTGCTATTTCTTGCGGGTCAGGTTGTTCAGGGCTGACCTGAATATCGGTGACGATTAAATCTGGCAAGTCTTGTGCTTGTATCAGGGGTGTTAGGGCATTAATGGCCAATAGGCAAATAAAAATAAATCCTGTTTTTAAAAAAACACGATGTCGGTTTTTCATAATATACCTCTGTGTTTTGGTCTTTGATTTTTCCTAATAATGATTATAGCGAATGAAAAGAGCCGCCAGACATTTTTATTTTACTGGCAATTGAATGGCAGAGTAGATGCCAGATAATCCTTGTTTGCTTCTGTAAAGAAAGCGTCCTCAAAAAATGAATTGGCTTCGTTGCTGGGCGCCATTAAATTGCGTCCACCGAATTGGCGTGTCACGGAATCGATATCGTGTTCCAAGCCAAGGAAATGGCCGGCTTCATGTGAAGCCGTGTTGGCAATAGATTGTGCAATTTGATCCAGCGTGGTTCGAAGCAAACGACGGCCTTGTAGCAGGTTTGTGAAGCTACCAATAAACACTTGGCCAATATCGTTCTTTCTCAAATTACCGTCATCCAATGGAGCCAAACCTAAAATGCCTGTTCGGCTATCGCTCTTGAGCAATACCTGGCTGTGTGTGCCGGTAGGGCCACGCAGGGTAAATTTAACATTGAAGCCTTCAAAGTCTTTTTCCATTTTGGATTTGAGGTTGGGCATAAATGAATTGTGAATTTCTTCGTCACTCACGCCTAAAGTGCTGGCCAACAATTTTGTGGCTTCATCTTCAAGGTTGAGATAAATCAACTGAGTGCAATCGTTGAGAATAGGATTGATTTCCAGGAAGGCGGCATTTGTGTTATCCACTTCGTTTGGTTCGACCAAATCGCCTTGAGGATCAACCTTAACACGAAACAAGCGTTCGCCCTCAACAGCGGTCCAAGCGGTGGTGATCAATCGTGATTCGCCTGGGGCCAGTTGCGGGACGTTTAAAGATTGCAACAAAACGCCATCTATCTCGAAGTTCATACCCACATTGCCACTGATGCCTGTGCCTTCGTTGGCAATCACAGCACCAAGTTGAACCACCTGCCCTGGCTGTGGATTGTCTGGCGATATACCAATTTCTCGCACCACCAGGTTTGCGCCAGTGGGTGGGTTGGGCGAAATGTTGATGATGCCGGAAAAAGAGTTGTTGCCCTCGTCCGATTCAATTACGCGCTCAAATGAATCCACATCAAAACGCAGCACATGTTCGCCGCGTTGTGGTTGCCAGCGAGCCAGTACTTCCTGACTCTGACCGGGTGCCAAGGGTGGATTGATGGTGAGTGTGACCAATTGATTGCGGCCATCCTTGACGGAAATCGCCGTGCTGCTGGTCATTGTCTGACCACCTACGTTTTTGATTGTAATTAGGATTTGAGTGCTGGTGTTGGGCAGCGGATTAGATGGGCTGAAACGAATGTTTTCAATTACCAAATCCGGAGTGAATTCAAACAAGCGACCAAAGGTGTTGTTGTCCGTATTTGATTCATCAATAAATGGAATGGCCCAATTTGCCTCTGCGCTGAACTCAGATTTGTTGCGGGTCAACACCGTGTCGTAAGTGACGATGATGGCGCTGTTGGCTCCAATTTCTGGCAATCTTTGATCTTTAGGCAATCGGTCAATGCGAAGCACCAATCGAGAGGGTGGTGCCGTTACAGGGCCGATGTTTTCGACGGTGACCAACACTTGAATTTGAGTGCCGATACTGGGCAGTTCTGGAGTCAACTGGATATTGGTCACGATTAAATCTGGCAATGCCTGATCAGTTTCCTGTGCCATGACCATCGTAGGTGTGACGAGGATCAGAGCAAGTATGAATAAACCAAAACAAACACAATTCAATATATAAGTACGGCCTATAAAAAAATTCTGGGCTGTTGTCATCAATCCACCTTATGATCAAAGATTCAGATCAACCTTATCATGCACAACTTTATTATACCTATATTAAGGCATGTCAAGTCAATAGGTGGTAAGGACGCTTACGCCAAAATTATGGGCGGATGACGTCTGTGCCAACGTAAGGTTGCAACGCTTCGGGTAAATGAATGGTGCCATCCGGTTGCTGATACGTTTCCACAATCGCAGCAAACACCCTGGAGGTGGCCAAGCCTGAACCGTTGAGCGTGTGAACAAACTCCGGCTTCGCTTTGGGCTCTGGTCGATAACGAATGTTGCCGCGTCGCGCCTGATAGTCCGTGCAGTTGCTGCATGATGACACTTCGTAGTAACGATTCTGGGATGGAATCCACATTTCGATGTCGTACGTTTTCACGGACTGGCCAGCCATATCGCTGGTTGGTAAAAGAACAAGTCGGTGGTGTAAACCCAACGCAGTCAGCACCGCTTCGGCATCGACGATCAAACTTTCGAGCTCATCGAAGGACGTTTCAGCACTGGTGAATTTGAACAATTCTACTTTGTTGAATTGGTGCATGCGGATCAGGCCGCGTTCTTCTTCTCCTGCTGCGCCAGCTTCGCGGCGGAAGCAAGTGGTGAAGCCTGCGTATTTGATTGGCAGTTGATCGGCTTCCAGAATTTCCTCACGATGCAAATTACAGATCACCGTTTCGGAAGTTGGATTTAAATAAAGATCGTCTTTTTCGATGTAGTACACATCGTCTTTAAATTTAGGCAACTGAGAAGCCACATACATGCTTTCGGCTGTGCCGAGATATGGTGGAAAAATGTGGGTGTAGCCTTTATCTGCATGAAAATTCCAAAAGAATTGAATCAGGCCCATTTCCAAGCGAGCGCCCCAACCTTTGTAAAGCGGGAAGCGCGAACCAGCAATGGATGCAGCGCGCGGAAAATCGAGCATGTCAGCCTTTTCGCAGAAGTCCAGATGGTGCTCAACTTCAAAATCAAATGTGGGTTTTACGCCATGCTCGCGGATCACCACATAGTCAGTTTTATCCATGCTGACGGGCACGCTGTCGTCTGGAATGTTGGGCAGAATGGAAAGAATGCCATTGAGTTTTTCCTCAACGTCGCGCTGCTGGTTGTCGAGTTCTTTGACCTGATCAGCGACCTGGCCCATTTCCTGAATCAATGCTTCGGCTTCATCGTGTTTGCCTTCGCGTTTGAGGGTGCCCACGTTGCCAGATACATCGTTGCGTTTGGCTTTAAGTTGTTCCACTTCATTAATGATGTTGCGACGCTGTTCATCCAACCCCAACACTTCTTGAAGCGATACATTTGGGTCACGAGTTTGTAAACGTCGTTCAATCTCTTCAGTGTTTTCACGAATGGCTTTAATATCCAGCATGAGCACGTCCCTCACAAAGGTTTTGCGCCATTGTAACAAAGCCCCAAAAGTGGAACAACCACATTAACGTCATTCTAAATTTACGATAATTTAATACCTCTTGAATATGATCAGGGTGCAAAATCAGAAATAAAAGAAGCAAGGCGTCATCAAAAGAGAAAGGTAGGTTTAAATGAGAATTGCTTTATTTTCAGATATACATGGAAATATTACCGGCTTAAGAGCGGTGATAGCTCAATTGGATCAATTGGGGGGAGTGGATGTTGTTTTTTGTGCTGGAGATTTTGTTGGCGGTGGCGCAGGCACTGATGAAATCTTTGATTTATTGATTGAGAAAAAGACGCGGATGGTTCGAGGCAACCATGATGAACTTTTCTTAAATGCAGAAATTTATAAACAAGGGAGAAGTTCAAATTGGATTGAACAGATGGAATGGGCTTATGATCATCTCTCCAAACCTTATCATGATTTGATCCAGTCCCTTCCTTTAACAGAAGAATTAGAAGTTGCTCCAAACAGAAAATTGTTTGTTTGTCATGCAGCACCAACTGATCCGTGGGCATGGGTTTGTGCTGCTGATACTCCTACTCAAAGTTTACAGTCTACTTTTGGAAAAATTGATGCAGAAGTTATAGCCCGTGGTCATTTTCATGAACATCATGTGTTATGGCTCGATGCCAAACTCTTATTGAACGTTGCAAGTGTGGGGTTGCGATCGGATGGACTAAGCGCATTTACATTACTCGAATTCCTAGATGGCCGCTGGAATGTGCATCAACAATTGGTCCCTTATGATGTTAAAGAAGAAGAAAGATTAAATAAAATACATGGTGTTCCAGCACTTCAACCTCTTGACAATGTAAATTGAAGTCATGTTTGAAAATTTTTAAATCAATATTTTAAAGTCAGTTGCAAGGCTTGTTCGATTTGATTTAAACTTAAGTCATGAACAATGAAGAAAAACCTTCTCTGTTTGAGCAAGAGTCTGGGCCGAGTATATGGAACATGGATTGGGAGCCGCTTACCCAGGAGATGTTGTCGTGTACGCGGTGTCGCTTGTGTGAACAGCGCACCCATGTGGTGGTGGGTGAAGGGGATATCAACTCGACCGTCATGTTTGTGGGGGAAGGTCCAGGGGAGCAGGAGGATGTCACGGGGCGTCCGTTTGTAGGACGGGCAGGTCAGTTGCTAGACAAAATTTTGGAGGCGGCAGACATTCCCAGAGAAAGCGTTTACATCACCAATATGGTGAAGTGTCGGCCCCCTGGCAATCGGAATCCTCAAAAAGACGAAACGGACGAGTGTTTTCCATTCGTCAGCCGTCAGATTGAACTCATCAGCCCCAAAGTGATTGTGACCATGGGCAATGTGCCAACACAGTTTTTCCTCAAAACAACCACAGGCATCACTAAAACGCACGGACAGTTTTATCCCTGGAAAGATGGGATCGAGATTTTTCCAATATATCATCCTAGCTATCTGCTCAGAAATCCGTCCAAAAATCCTGGCTCACCCAAACATCAAGTGTGGCAGGACATTCAAATCCTCAAAGCCCGCATGGATGAGTATGCGGCTGAGTCCGCTTAATCCAACACCGCCAAAGCCACGCCATCTGGATGAATGCCCGTATCAAAGCGCTCCACTTCTTTTAATGTTGCCACATCAATCACTGAAACATCATTGGTTTTGTTGTTGGCAACGTAGGCGCGTGTGCCATCAGAGGTGAACACCACACCACCAGGCCAGCGACCCACAGGAATGCGTTTGATCTCCCAATGGCGGCTGCATTCGATCACGGACAGATCGTGTGATTCCCGATTGGGTACAAACGCATATTTACCATCCGGTGAAAACACCATGCGGATCGGACACTCACCCACAGGATGACGGGCGATGATGCCGTGGTGTTCCGTGCTCAATACAAAAATATTATTGTCTTCCTGGTTGGCAACATAGAGATATTTCCCATCGGGATGGACCGCGACACCTTCCGGCCCTTTGCCGACGACCACATGGCTGTGGATTTCGTCGGTCTCGACATCCAGCACCGTTAAGGTGTTCGATCCGATATTAGGCACATAAAGGCGTTTCCAATCTGGCGTTGGGGCAAGCATATGCGAAAGACGCTGTTTGGTGGGAATCACTTTCAACAATTTATGAGAGGGGCGTTCATACACATGGACTTTGTGCGCGTAAGTGATGGCGAGGTAAAGTTTCTTTCCATCGGGCGACACTTTGAGGTCATGCGGGAATTGATAATCTTCATGCTCCAGACGTTCTGTTTCCGACATCGACTTCAAATCGATGACCGAAATGGAGTTCCCCATTGCGTTTGAAACATATAAAGTGGATTGATCTGGCGAAATGGCTGCCTCATGAGGGTGATGGCCGACATCCAGACGTTTAATTTCGCTGTGGTTTTTGGTATCGAAAAACGAAACGGTGTCTTCATCCTTATTTAGGGTGATGAAAATTTGCTGTGACATACATGCTCCTTATCCACAAGTCAGGGTTGATTCATGATCATAGTCACGAGCGTAAACAAATCCAGCAGGGTGGGATTAAAATTGGTGTGCAAAAAGTAAAAGCGCCCTCTTTTTTGAGGGCGCTTTTACTGGTTAAGGAAGTTATTTTGGGTTTGCTATTATTAATTCGTTCTCTCGGTTACGTTTTCACTATAACAACTGTTTGGTTGAATAATGAGGAAAATTCGGTGGAAAATAGGTCGAAATAGGATTTTTCCCAACACATCAGGCTTTTTTGAGGGTTTTGCGAGAAAAGTGCAGAATGTATTGTAAGTCACATTTGACGCACGAGGGAAAGTGTGTTATGGTATTAACGTGAAAAAATGTCATTGACGTTACTTTAGGGGAACAAGTGGACAAAAGAGTAAAAGAGTCGAAAATTCCAGTCTGTCTTTTTCTTCCAAGTTCATCTAGATAAAGTAGGTCAATGCGGTAGGTTTCGAATGTTAGCAGTTTACATTAAATAAGGTTGTGGCTTGTTTTTATTGATTGAGAATTCAAGCTTCACACGTTTTGAGTAAGGGGAGGTGATGGGTACTTTCATCGCACTCAATCACAGCTCAATAATAGTAATTTTGGAAAAATGCCTTTTATATAAAAAAAAACAATGCAGGAGGTTTTGAATGTCTAGAAAAGTTCTCTCGGCCTTGATGGCATTCACTCTAATTTTAGGGTTTGCAGTCGTTACAAAAGGGGATGTCACAGGCAGCTTTGATTTACATATTCAAATGATTGCCATGGGCACCCAGACCGAAGCTGTTCAGTTCTTCTTCGATATTCAAGCTAATTTACAGGTCAACGTGACCTTAAGTGGTTTGACCATTGGCGCAGATATCGGTTTTGGGACCACAGGCATCGAATTTGCTATCATTAACTTGAACACCAGCCTTGGTGCACTTCAGGTCAATGACCAATTTGTGTTCGCTGAGCCATTTGGCTGTACGTTATACACTGGTGGCGCTGTTTCTAATTCCGCTGCTGGCGGCCCATCTGGTCAGTGCTTAGGTCAATATGTAGTTGCACTTGGCGATGGTGATGGTGACGGCGTGGTTGATGGTGAAGTCGGCTTTGTGAAAAAACGCATCGGCTTGGAACTCAACATCGCTGGTATTACTTTGAATAACTTGGCCATCTTCGAAGACGTTGACTTCCCTGACATCCAGGGTGGTTCCGCTCATGAACATGACCATTTCGATGGTACATTGGCTTACGACCTTTCTGGCGTGAACAGCTTGGTAGATGACCAAACCCCAACCTTTGGTTTTGGTGACGTCATCAGCGTTAGTGGTCAAACTGTTTCTGGTATTACCGTAACTGGTTTGACAGCTTTCTGTGCCAACGGTCGTAACTACATTAAGAAACGTAACTTCCAGTGGGAAGTTAACAAAGCTTGCTCTGCTGGTTTTGGCAACGGCAGTACCCCACTTGAAGGTGGCGCAAAAACGCCATTGTTGTTCGAACGCGAAGACTTGAGCATCGAAGGTATCGAATTGGGTGGCATCGTTTTGGACATCAGCACCACATTCCTTCCTTTGCAGCCTATCTCTTCCGTGATCAACGCTTCTTTCACCTTGCTCGACTTGGCTGACATTACGGCCACGTTGACCTCTGACAACATCACCAACTTGGCATTTAGCAGCCTTAGTTTGGCTGTAAGTTCCGGTAACTTGTCTGTTGCTTTGGTCGATACAGATGGCGACTTGCAGTTTGATGGCACGTCTTCTTCTTTGAGCCTGGTGTTGAACCCAAATCAAAATCCAGCTGATTTGACGATTAGCCTCAACTCCGACTCAACTGGTTTAACCAACGCTTCGTTTGCTTTGGGTATCAGCCGTGGTATTTTGAGCTTGGACACCACCACTAATTTTGCTGGCGATGGTTCCGGTAACTTAGAGTGGACTGGTACTAGCTTTGCCTTAAGCGTGGATTACGGCAACGGTTTTGCTTTGACCGCACTTACTGGTTTCTCACCTGCTGGTATTGGCACAATAGACATCAACCTTGGCGTTGTATTCTAAACAAAACAACAAATACAATCTGAGTGAAAATATCAAGAGGGGTTTCAGCAATGAAACCCCTCTTGATAAAAAAGCCAAGTTTCATTTAGGCTTTGTGTCAAAAAAATATTTTAACTCTTTCTTTGGCCAAAGAAACACTCAAACCCCAAAGAGAGCGCACCTTCTCATGGTGCGCTCTCTTATTTTTTAAACCCTTTTCTTTCCCAAATCATTTGATAAATTCATCGTTGTTTCGCGTGGTCGCCTATTTTAACCGTTTTTCACAATTCCAATAAAGAAAATGGCTGTTTGTTGTAGAAAAGTATCTGTATCAAATAGAACATCTATTTGATTAAAGGAGATCACAATGGCTTCTGCCGTAGAACGTGTTCAACAGGCGCTGCAACAGCTTGATATTGAAGCCGAGGTTGTGATTCTTGAACAGAGTGCGAGAACAGCTCAGCAGGCGGCAGATGCACTGGATACCACGGTATCACAAATTATCAAGAGTTTGATTTTTATGGCTGGGGAAACGCCCTTACTGGTGGAAACATCTGGCAGCAATAGGGTGGATGTTCATAAATTAGAAGTTTTGATAGATCAATCTGTCCGGCGGGCCAATGCAGACGAAGTGCGTGAGTGGACCGGTTTTGCCATTGGAGGGGTGCCTCCTGTTGGACATGCGCATTCCATTCAAACGCTGATAGACGAAGATTTGATGCAATATGAGGTCCTTTTTGCCGCAGGCGGCATCCCTGAATCTATTTTCGAAACCACACCGCAAGATTTACTCAAAATGACTAAAGGCCAAGTTGCAGATATTAAAGAATAAGTGAGACCTGATCTGTTGAATCATTTGCAAAAGAATGGCTTTTAAGGTTTTCTTTACAGATCAAAAATAATACATTTTATACTGTTGACAAACCTATTAAAGGGTGTATAATATCCTTTAAGGATTGTTTCTAGTATTAAAACTTATAATTATTGATCCGCACGATAATGGCAAACCTATCGCAAGGTAGGGACGCAAAGCCAACGGATCCTCGAAATTATCAGGCAAATCCAATTTTGGTGGGATAATTTCTGATGGAGTGCCTAGCATTTCGTTCATGAGGATGGCCGGGTTACCGAAGCGAGCAAGCGAGGTCAACGGTAATGCGTCTAGGTGTATGCTTGAATAGGTTTGTTTTCTTTGAAAAACTCAAAAACTCTTTTCTAAGTTTCATTTCCTTTTCTTTAGGTTTTTACATCTGTTCCAATACTTACATGGTTCATCGTTTGATCACAGTAGAGGAGGGATTAACGTAACGCATTTCTTTTCGACATTGATTCGGAGCCAAGGCAAGAAGGTTCTGAAACTTTAAAAATCATGCCCGTAAAGGGTAACTAGTCAAAGATCGTTGTTGAGGTAAATAATCAGAATTGCTGTATTGAAAATGGGGATTTACTTGTCAAAAAAGTAATTTAGAAGGCCTCTTTCTATTTTCTTTTATGACAAAGCTAAATGGTTTTAGGGGGAATGTTTCAATGAATACGCGAAAAATTTTTATGGTTGGATTGGCGATCATTTTACTGGCTTCAATAGCTTCAATCATTACTGCAGATGCTGCTGAAGACACACCAGACAAAATTAAGAACGATTTTAATTCAAAATTGATTACCCATGCCAATGAACAAATTGTTTTGATTGTCAACCAATTTCGAGTCGATATACAACGGGCGATTAGCTTTGAGAGAATGATAGCATTGGCGCAGTCAGCAGAAAAAGCCATCTTTAGTGTCATTGATGCGCTGGAAGAGATTATAGGGCCGATTCAATTTAACCCTTTTTATATTACGGTTTGTAACAGGAAGGTTGCAGACTGTGTGGCTTTTGATCCACCCAACCTGATTGGCTGAATGAGAGCAAGGACTTAGAGTGTACCTAAGGAGAGAAAGTGTTTAAGCAGAAAAATTTTTCCCTGATGTTGGTCTTGGCATTGGTTGTTGCGGTTTTTGCTGCACCCGTACTGGCAGATGACATTGATGGTGAGGCAATGAAGAAAGCAACTGCTGAGAAAATAGATAAAGAAATTTCAAAGACCAATAAAGACATTCAGAAATTGGTTAAAAAGGCAACTAAAAAGCTTCAGAACTCCAAAAAAGAAAGAGAAATGGACAAAATAGCCAAAGATACAGAGAAGGAAGTTTTCAGGCTCGTTGATAAATTGATTGAAAAATATCCGTCTGTGACCTTTACACCTTTTTATATCACGGTGTGTAGTAAAAAGATTGAGTATTGTGTGACTTTTGATCCACCCACGCTGATTGGGTGAAGATTTTAATTGTAAAGGAGGAAGGCTTAATCAGAGTTGACCCTCATCTTCTTGGAGATTAAGCAGGCCGCATGAGCAAATCACCATTTATTTTTAATGCAGGCAGTTACATGGACCGCGTGGTCCGTGGGAGCTATCAAGGGCAGTTGCTGGCAGAAGCGAATCAATTTGACATCATGCGCCACGTTTTTCCTGAACGATTTACTTTCACTCTCACCGCGCCAGAAGATCGACATGAGTTTGAATGTCTCTATCTGTTAGAAGGAGAGCTTAAATATTCAGATTCGGACAGTGAAACCCTGTTGACTTCGGGTGATTATATTTCCCGCCACCTCATTCAGGAGATTGCTTATTTTGAAGCGAAAACAGAAGTCATTATGCTGGCTTTCTCAGCTCCTGGTGCTTTTGGCTTTATGAGAGAGCAAACCAAAGAGTTTTATGAAATGGCCAAAGAGATTGAAGCGGCTGAATATGTAGATGGCCATTGTCGTCGAATTCAACGATGGGCTGGGCAAGTGGGAGAAAAATTAGGGTTGCCCAATGAACAAATTGCCAACATCTTGTTTGCAGCATTCTTTCATGATTTAGGTAAGGCGAAAATTTCTGAAGAAATTTTGCAGAAGAAATCACCATTAACACATGAAGAATGGGATTTGATGAAACAACATCCCACCTGGGGACGTCAAATGTTGGAAGAAAATGAAGTGCTTTGTGTGGCTGCGCCCATTGTGGAGCAAATCCACGAAAACTTGGATGGTACAGGATATCCTTTTGGACTGAAAGATGAACAGATTTGTCTCGAAGCTAAAATTATCTCCGTAGCTGAAGCTTATGATGCCATGATGATGGATCGACCTTATCGGCGTCCTTTAATTCATTCAGAAGCCATTGAGGCACTCAGGCAAGGTGTAGGCACGCTGTTTGATGGGCAAACAGTAACAGCTTTTGTTGATGTTTTGAATGAACAAGAAGGGGAGCTTGAAGAGGTTCAAAAAGATTGGGCGAATCAGGAATTTACGCTGTTGCGCCAGAGAGAATCATTTTTGAATATTGGCAAAGAAATCTTACGTGGTAAAGACATCGAGAAAATTCTTAACGATGTGGTGACTGGAATTACGCAGTTTACATCATTTCAAAATGCCACATTAACCTTGTTTGCATCCGCAGTTGCTCCAAAGATGCTGGAAAAGGCAAATGTCGAGCAGATAGCCTTGTCGGGCAACGACAGCACGATGCATAGATTTCTGTTTGATGAGCTTGAACCCAGCAAGCGCTCATGGTTGTTTGAAAAGGAATTTAAACTGGGGCAGTCCTATTTTATTCAACACAAAGATATCCCAAGTCAGGAATCTGCTGTTGAGTTGATAGCACAAACCAGCATATTTAAAGATTTGTTGTTGATTCCGCTTTGGATCAGCAATGATGAAATGATTGGCTTGATTTCAGTAGAAGCACACATAGGCCACCAAGCGCCCACTGCTGAAGTGTTGGAACCTATTGAAATGTTTGCAAATTTGGCATCTATTGCGGTGATTGAAGCCAAACAAAAACAACAACTTCATGAGATGGCAATTCGTGACCAGCTTACGCACCTTTACAATCGACGTTATCTGAATGAAGTGATTGAGGTCGAACAAGCTCGGGCGCAGCGTCAATACACACCCATTTCGTTGATGATGATTGATTTTATTGGATTTCATGAATTAAACAATCGTTTTGGGCACCTCGAAGGTGATCGGATTTTGGCTGAGGTGGCAGGTCTGTTTAAAGGCAGCATTCGAAAAACTGACACGCTTGTTCGCTATGGTGGGGATGAATTTTTGTTGATTATGCCTGGAACCTCTGAAGAAAGTGCGTACAAAGTGAGCGAGCGATTTAACAGAATTTTGACTGAAAAAGATTTTGGTCTAGACTTTAATGTGGCCGTGCGTACTGGTATTGCCAGCTGGAACCCCTATGGTACAGAGTCATTTGATGAAGTGCTTGAAGAAGCCGATCAGTGGATGTATAGCAACAATCGCCAATTGACTGTTGAACCGTTGGCACTTGAAACTAAAAAAGAACTTGTGCATCAAAATGGTCATGTTCATGATTAAGTTTATTGAGGGTTTCTGCTCTTCTCACGGTTAAACTTGTGAATTGAAACACACAGATTCATAATGATTTAACGTGATAAAGAAAAAACAACGTCAACAAATTCAAACCCATCTGCTTGATTGGTATGCCAAATACCAGCGTGATCTTCCTTGGCGCAGAACCAATGATTCTTATGCTATATGGATTTCTGAAATTATGTTGCAGCAAACCCAGGTTGCGACAGCCAAACCTTATTATAAAAAATTCCTGGAGAAATTCCCGGCTGTAAACACTTTGGCCAAAGCGCCAATTGACGATGTGCTTAAAGCCTGGGAGGGACTAGGCTATTACTCGCGGGCACGAAACATGCATCGAGCAGCCATCGAAATAGTTGAACATTACAATAGCCAATTACCACAAACGACCGAAGAGCTTTTAAAACTTCCAGGCATCGGACCATACACTGCCGGTGCGATTGCCAGTATTGCGTTTGGGTTAGATGAACCTGTGCTTGATGGCAATGTGATTCGTGTGGCAAGTCGCCTGTTTCGTATCCATGAAAACCCGAAAGAGACCAGCACGCAAAAGAAACTTTGGGGTTTGGCCAGAGATTTGATTCCCACAGGTGAAGCCAGCTTTTTTAATCAAGCCTTAATGGACTTGGGCGCAACGATTTGTACCCCCAAGAAACCTCGATGTTTGACTTGTCCACTCTATGAAGTCTGCGAAGCAAGACAGCATAATGAACAAGATCTATTGCCGATTAAAGTCAAACGCCCAAAAACGCCTCATTATGATTTGGGTGTCGGTATTGTTTGGAAAGATGACCAGTTCCTTTTGGTACAACGTCCGAAGGAGGGTTTGCTTGGTGGATTGTGGGAGTTTCCTGGTGGTGAACAAAATGATGGCGAAACATTGGAGGGCTGTATAACTCGCCATATCAAAGAGAAACTTGGTGTGAAGATCAAAGTTAAGCAGCACATCACCACCGTTAAACATGGCTTTACGCACTTCAAAATCACCGTTCATGCTTTTGCCTGTAAATTCATTTCAGGCAAGCCAAAACCAAATGGGGTAGAAGACTGGGCCTGGTCCAACTTTGAAAAGCTAGACAATTACGCGCTTCCAAAAGCTACGCACAAAGTGATTCAGGATTTAAAGAAGTCTATAACTATTGAACCATAGACTTCAATACATTCAGTAATGCATTTATATCAGCCTTATCATTGTAAACATGAGGGGACACTCGGATATAGCGGCCTCGTACTGACACCATGATGTTATTGTCTTTTAGTGTTTTAGAAAGCGTGTTGACATCAAGATCATCTGGCATGCCAATGCCGAACAGATGTGAGGCTCGCCATTCTTCATCCTCGACCCAATAGCCAAGTGAAGGAAGTGTTTTGATCAACGGCTGGATCAACTTTCGACAGTAAGATTGAATGTTTTCAGACCCCCATTCGATGAGTTGTTTTAACCCTTCGTTCATCATCGGCACAAGGATAGGATTGCTTCGCTCTCCGGCGTCATAGCGAATGGCGCCGGGTTGATATTCACTTTCGTAGTGAATCAGTCGGCTGAAGTTTTCACTGCCCAGGCGGGTGATCCAGTTTTCTTCCAATGGCACACCATCATTGAAGCGTGGGCTGAAATAAGCGAATCCCAGAGAGTATGGTCCCATTAAGCATTTGTATGTGCCGCAGATGAGGGCGTCCGGTTGGATTTTTCCCATATCAAATGGATAAGAGCCAGTGGATTGGGTGCCGTCGATGATCAAGACTGCCCCAACTTCTCTGGCACGCGTGCTGATTTTTTCCAGATCAAAGCGGGTGCCGTTGGCCCAGTGGATGTGGCTGAGTGATACCACTGCCGTATCGTTGTCAATGGCTTCGAGGATGTAATCATTCCAAATTTTCCCACGGCCTTGAAATTGATCAGGCGGCGAAACGGTGCGAATGGTGGCATCAGGAGGGCAGACTCTCTGCCAGATGTAGACATTGCTTGGAAATTGTTCGTCTAGCAAAATAATGTTTTGACCAGGTTTAATGGATAAATTTTGTGCGGCTGATGCCATGCCATAAGAGACCGAAGGAATGAGTGCAATTTGGTTGGGGTCATCAATGCTAATCATTTTGGCTGCAAACTCACGTGCATGTTGGATTCGGGTAAAAAAATCCTGAGGTGTGATGTCACTGGGCGTTCGGCGTAGTTGGATGCCTTCAATACCAACAGCTTCTGCCGATTTCAAAAATGGTGACATGTAGGCGCAATTTAAATAATGGACATTAGGGTCAAGTTTGAATAAGTGCTTTTGGCAAGAGAACGGCTGAGGGGATGTGTTCATGAAATTATCTTATCCATTCTGGCATCATTGCTCCAGGTGTGGGTTTCTGGGCTTCTGTGTATATAGCATCATAGAGTATCTTGCTTTTGAAATGACATCGGCGTTAAATTAGATGCTGTGAGATATGGAAAGGAGGTGCTGTGACCAAGATAGATCAATTTGAAAGCGTGTTTAAAGCCGCAGCGAAAACCTCCTTTCAATACGAACCTTTTGAATTGCCTTCAGTATTGGTCGTGACCGATGTAGATGGAGCACAATCAGAAGGAATTCTTTCCAGCTTTAAAAATAAATTGCAGTATTGCTGTGATGAAAGCACAAAATGGACCATCCTTGGCGCGGATCAGTCACGGAATATTCCTCAGTTGGTTGAGGAAGTAGAGCGACGTGCATCGAGTTTGATTTGCACCTACCGCTATCTTCATGAGGATGAAAAATGGGAGAATAGCCTGGGCGATCACACTGTGGCATTGACACAGCAAACCAAATCGCCTGTGTTGATTTGGCCGGATTTGCCCGATGCAGAAAATCTGTCGAATTTTGAAACGGTGATGGCAATGACCGATCATCTCACAGGCGATCATCGTTTGGTCAATGCGGCTGCGACTTTGGTTGATGATGATGGAAAACTTGATCTGGTCAATGTTGAAGATGAAATGAATTTTGAGCGCTACATGCAGGTGATCGAAAAAATCCCTGAAATTGATACGGACATAGCTAGAGAGAAAATTCTGAATCAGTTATTCAAGGAAAACAAAGACTATATCCATTCCTGTCAGCAAATTTTGAAAGAACACAAGCCTCAGTTGGGTGTTGCAGAAACAGTTTTATTGGGCCATCATCTGCGCGAATATAGACGGTTGGTTGAAGCCCACAACGTCGACCTGTTGGTGATGCACACCAAGGATGAAGATCAATTGGCCATGCACGGGCTCGCCTATCCTTTGGCCGTTGAATTGAAACAAACTCCATTGCTGATGCTTTAAAGGAAACGATTGATGACGCTTGCTCTATTCACTGCCTTTCAAGAATCACATGCTGAGGAAGTTGCTGCCCATGTTCCAATGGAAGTAACACTTTTTTTTACAGCAATCCTGGTTGGCATGATTGTGACTTTGGCACTCGAAGAAAAAATTCATGCCAAGAAATCAGTGATTGCCGGAACCTATGCACTGATCTGTCTTTTCTTGGGCGCTGTTTTTGATATCCTTCCTTTTGGACCGGTGATTGTAGGTGGTCATGAAATCCATATGCCAATCTACATTCCTGCGATTGACTGGGGTGTGATTGCCATCATCCTGGGGTCGAGCCTGTTTGTAGATGCCACCTCAAAGTCCGGCCTGTTCACCTGGATTGCGATCAAGCTGACCAAAAGCTCGCGTGGCGATTTGCTCAATCTACTCATTTCCTATGGCCTAATGACAGTGGTGTTTTCTGCCGTGCTGAACAACGTGACAGCCATGATCATCGTTGGTTCGCTGACAGCAGTGTCATTAAATAAATTAGGGCAAAACGACAAGCTGTTAGGGTTTCTGGTAATCGAAGGTTTACTGACCAACATTGGTGGATTACTCACACTCATCAGTTCCGTGCCTAACATCATCATCGGCACGGCAGCAGGCATTAACTTCGTTCAGTTTTTCACCAGCGCCAGTCCCTATGTGGTGGTGGCAACGGCATTGACGTTGGTGATGGGCATGATGCGATTCAACATCAAACGCCTTCCCAGTCAAGAAGAACGTAATACGGCCAAACAGTTGGTCGATGAATTCGATGAAAACGACGGGGTCGAAAGTCAGGGTTTTTTCTGGTTTGGCGTGGCGATGCTTGTGTTATTTATTCTGACCATTGCGACAACATCTGTGTTGCCATTCATTAGTGATTTAGGCATGGGGTATGTGGCCTTATTGTTTGCAGGCATCATGCTGATTAAGTTCAAATCCACGGCAGATCGATTCTATCAGTCGTTAGATTGGGACTTGCTTGGATTCTTCGCTGGTTTATTCATTGTGATCAACGTGATGGAGCACGCTCAAGTGCTGGCCATGATTGGTCAAGGCGTCGAACAAATTCTCGCCCTCGGTCCACAGATGGGTAGTGCTGCCGTGTTGGTGGCAGCAGCGTTTTTTAGTTCTGTGACTGACAACATTCCGCTGGCCGCAATGCTTGCCAATATTTTTTCAGGGCTGGACAACGTAAGTATGTCCATGTGGTGGTCCGTGGTGTTTGGCGCGAATTTGGGAGGCAATATCACACCCATCGGCTCAGCTTCTACATTGGTTGCCGTTACAATTATTCATAAGCACAATCTACATTTATCCTTTGCCGGTTTTGTGAAAATAGCAGTTCCTTTTGCATTGATTCAAATTTTGATTGCAGCTCTTTACGTCGTGTTCTTCTTATGAGGTTTCCTATGCACCCAGGTCAAACACGTACCCATATTGATGCCAACCATGCCTTCATCGCGCCGGACAGTCATTTGCCATCACCATTGCCAGGATGGAAAAACGCTCAAGTGATCATTCTGATTTCTCCACAGATGGGCGCTCGATTGACCCAGTTCATTGCATTGATGGAAGCGGGAGCCACTTCTGGTTTGCCTTTGGCTGGTGTGGAGCGCTTTGCTTATGTGTTGGAAGGGCAGGCCAAATTGAGTATCAATGAGACTGAACATCAACTTGGTGTTGGGCAATATGTCTATCTCCCACCTGATACTGAGCATGTGTTCGCTTCAGATTCTCCAAGTCGAATGATGGTTTTCGAGCGAGTATATCTGCCACTTGAAGGCGTTGAGATTCCCGACTTCGTTGTGGGAGATGAGAAAGACCAACCTTCCGAAGCCAATGAAGGTGATCCTGATGCACAATTGAAACGGTTACTTCCAGTCGATGATTCGTTTGATTGGGAGATCAACATGTTCACCTTTCAGCCAGGAGCAACGCTGCCGTTGGTTGAAGTGCATGTGATGGAGCATGGCTTGGTGATGTTGGAAGGTCAGGGGATTTACCGACTGGATGAACATTGGTATCTGATTCAAAAAGATGACGTGATCTGGATGGGGCCGTACTGTCCTCAGTGGTTTGCTGCGATTGGAAAAACGCCCTCAACCTATCTTTACTACAAAGATGTTCGTCGTGATCCGTTGGCTGAACTTGAAATACTTTGATTACTATTTGGGTTGAAAGTGTTTGGTCAATGCAGCATCGACCACTTTTGGGACCAAGTGAGAAATATCTTCTCCATACCCTTTAACTTCTTTGACGATAGAAGAACTCAAAAATATATAACGACCACTGGTCATCAAAAACACGCTTTCAATACCTGGGGCCATGTCGCGATTCATCAGAGCCATTTGAAATTCGTAATCAAAATCTGAGTTCACACGCAGACCACGTACAATGGCGCCTACTTTCATTTCACGGGCAAATTCAACTAACAGGCCGTTGTAAGTGACCACTTCGATATTTTCAAGACCAGCTTCCTCCAACGCAGCATTGACCAAGGCTTGACGCTCCTCAAGGGTGAAAAGCATCTGTTTGTTTGGGTTGTGAACCACTGCCACAATGAGATGGTCAAACAATTTCTGCGCGCGCTTGATGATGGCCAAATGCCCATTGGTAATGGGGTCAAAACTACCTGGATACAGTGCCTTGGTCATGAACGGCTCCTCGAAAGAAAGTTATCGACAGACTAACAAGTGACATCATCCAGGGCAAACTTTTTCCAAACCAAATCAAAATTCGTTTCAGATTTGAATGGCAGATATGATGATTCAAAAACAATAAAAGGGGCGTCCATGACAAAAGCCTATTTGGTGACAGGGGCCAGCAGCGGTATTGGATTGGATTTATCAAAGTATTTGGCTGAGTTGGGTCACACTGTCTATGCCACTGTTCGAAAGCAGGAAGATTACGACTGTCTTAAAACTATCGAAAACATCAAGCCAGTGATGGTGGATGTGTCCAATCTACAACAAATTGCAGAAGCGCGTACTTTTATTGATCAGCAAGGCACAGGGTTGGATGGGGTGATCAACAATGCAGGCCTTGGTCATATTGGTTTTTTGCACACCTTTACCGAAGAGGAATTGAAGCTTCTTTTTGAAGTCAATGTGCATGGCCCAGTTCGCATGATCAATACCTTTTTAGATTTGTTGATGGTCTCAAAAGGTCGAGTGTTGAATATTGGCTCACAAGCGGGTTCTGTGTCTATGAGTTGCTTTGGCCCTTATGCCATGACCAAACATGCGTTGGAAGCATACACGGCTGCGTTGGCCGATGAACTTAAACCACAGGGTGTGCATGTAAGCATCATTCAACCTGGTGCCGTTGCGACTGAAATTTTTGACAATGGCCGGGCACCAAACATCGAACGCTTTGAGCGGGCAAAAGAACCATTTGATGAAGCGGCAAAACAAGTGATCCATGCTCTCAATCAACCAATGGAGTTTGATGAGAATCAGGCGGAATCCGCATCCAACAGAAACCCATCTTCAACGGACATTGTGAATCAAGCGGCACAACACGCTTTGTTTTCAGATCAACCTAAAAGTCGATACTTGGTGGGCACTCGATGGGAAGGTGGGCGTGTGATCAACATGCTGATTGAAAGATTGCTTGATGCGAATGATTGCCCTTCTTTGCAATACTCAAAAGAAGAATTATTTGAGCAGATCGAAGCGCATATGGAAAACAGAAACGACAGTCGTTGGTAGTTAACGTTTGAGATAAATCATCAGCGAGGCCAAATCTGCCTGTGACACACCTGGGATGCGTGAGGCTTGGCCCAAGGTTTCTGGGCGGACGGTTTTGAATTTTTCGCGACCTTCGCTGGAGATATTGGCCAAATCCTCGTATTGGAAGCTGAATGGGATTCGTTTTTCTTCCAATCGTTTCAGGCGATCGATCTGATCTTGATGGCGGTTAATGTAGCCTTCGTATTTGGCACAGATGTCGAGTTCTTCAGCGATGTCAGGTGTGATGCCGTTGCGGTTGGGATCAAAATCTGAAAGCGTGTAATAGTCGTATTCTGGACGCTTCAATAATTGGAACAGGCTGGAGCCTGGTTCGATGCTCTCTGCGCTGAGCCGATCCATGTTTCCATTACGATGAACCTTTGTGTTTCTAAGACGACTGAGTTCTGATTCGAGTTTGAATTTGCGTTTCTGAAATGCCTCATAACGCGTATCATCCACCAATCCAATTTGATGCCCATATTCAGTGAGTCGCAAGTCTGCATTGCCTTGGCGCAGCAGGAGGCGATATTCAACCCGGGAAGGCAACATGCGGTAGGGTTCTTCTGTGCCTCTGGTGACAAGATCATCAATCATCACGCCGATGAAGGATTCTGTGCGTTTTAAAATCAAAGCATCTTTCCCACAAACTTTTTGAACAGCGTTGATGCCAGCCATCAAACCTTGAGCTGAAGCTTCTTCATAACCTGTTGTGCCATTGATTTGACCAGCCAAGTATAAGCCTTCCAGCACTTTTGTTTCCAATGTTGGTTTGAGTTGTGTGGGAAACGCGAAGTCGTACTCGACGTCATATCCATAGATTTCGACGACAGCCTCTTCTAATCCAGGGATACTGTGAATGGCGGCATCCTGAACCTCGGGCGGTGAGGATGTGGCGAATCCGCCCACGTACATGTGGTCTGTATCCACGCCTTCTGGTTCGAGGAAAAGAATGTGTGATGTGCGTTCTGGGAAGCGTAGAATCTTGGTTTCGATACTTGGGCAGTAGCGTGGTCCTTCTCCGCCAAGGGTTCCGTTTTTTCCAGGGTTTAGATGAAATGCAGCATGCAAAATCTGATGGGTTTCAGCATTAGATCGGGTGAGGTATACGGAATAATCTTTGCTCAAGGAAATGGGTTTGGACATATAGGAAAAAGCGAGTGGTTCATCTGCTGTTTCCTGAATGTCCATGTTCTTGTAATTGATCGAATGTTTGTTCAGGCGAGGGGTGGTTCCTGTGTTGAGTCGTCCCAACTTTAATCCTGTTTCGAGCAGGGAGTAGGACAAGCCCACGGCAGGCGGTTCGCCCTCACGTCCAGCATCGAAGGATTCATCGCCACGATGGCAACGTCCTCGTAGGAACGTTCCGGTGGTGACGATCACAGTTTGGGCGTGAATAATCTCTCCATTTTGCAGTTCAACACCTGTGATTTTTTCATTCTCCCACAGAAGTTTTTCGACCAAACCTTCAATGAGAGTTAAATTTTTAGTTTGATTAAGGACTTGTTGCATTTCGATTTTGTAGCGATCACGGTCAATGACTGCGCGAAGTGCATGCATGGCGGGGCCTTTGCCCGTGTTAAGGGTGCGGACGTTGATCATGGCCTTGTCGGTGACTTTACAGATTTCGCCGCCGAGGGCGTCCACCTCGCGCATCAATTGAGCTTTGCCTGGGCCACCCATTGCGGGATTACAAGGGGCTTTGGCAATTTCTTCCAGTTTGCCGGTGACGAGTGTGGTGTCACAACCCATGCGTGCGCCAGCCAATGCGGATTCACATCCTGCATGGCCGCCGCCGATCACTAAAATTTCTGTGTGTCGATTCATCGAAAATCCTTTAAAATTCAAAAATATCCATGAAAGCTTATTATACAAACTAAAAGTCATTTGCTCAGGAAGTTTTAATTAAAGGAAGGTTTATGAACCAACACGAAACGTTTATCCGAAAGAGCATCGAACTTGCCCAGAGTGCTGTTGAAAAAGGCAATCACCCATTCGGTGCATTGCTGGTTAAGGATGGCGAAATCATTCTCACTGCTGAAAATTCTGTTCATACTGAAAATGATTGTACGCGTCATGCCGAATTGAACTTGGTGAGCCAGGCCGTGCGTCAGTTTGATGAAGCAATTTTAAATCAATCCACGCTGTATACCAGCACGGAGCCTTGTGCGATGTGTTCTGGATCGATTTATTGGTCTGGTATTGCAGCGGTGGTGTTTGCATGTTCAGTAGAAGGGTTGGCAAGTATAACAGGTGGTAATTTATTGTTGCCTTGTCGTGAGGTTTTTTCAAGAGGGCAACGTCAGATTGAAGTGATTGGCCCAATTTTGGAACCAGAGTCAATCGAACTACATAAAACGTTTTGGTGATAAAAGTTACGATAAGGAAAACGATTCTTAAAAGCAGAACCTACTGTCAAAGTTTAATCGTAGCCCCTTTGAGATCAAAGGGGTTGGGGATTTGAAAGCCTTTTTCATTTTTATTGTGTGACCCGAAATTCATGCCTTGAATACATTCGGATGGAATTTTCCTTACTAGGGCATGAAAAGTGCGTGAAAAATGAGCCACTGCTATTGAATCCCTTTTAGAATAAGGTTTATAGTAAAGAAATAAGGAGGGCGATATGAGACATTTCTTGTTGATCTCGCTTGTGGTTTCATTCGCATTTTTCGGGTTTTCTGAAACCTTGGCTCAAACTGACGATGTGGGCAATGAACCCACGGCATTTGAAGCTTCGCTGCTGCCCTCCGACAATGTGGAAGTTCGCGGTCAGATTGAAGTGATTGGCGATGTTGATTGTTTCATGTTTGAAGTTGCCTTCCCAGAAGATGCTGATACCGTCAACTATACTATCGAAACCAGCAATCTCAGTGGCAGTTTAGACACTGTGTTGGTGCTGTTTGATCGCAATGGTCGAACTGTATTGGATATTGATGACAATGGTGGGCAGGATCGCGGTTCACGCATTGAGTTCTCACCCTCCTTTGAAGGGCTCTATTTTGTGTGTGTGCGCAATGCACGATCCACGCAAGGCGCGGGCAGTTATACATTGAGTGTGATTAACAATGGCAGCAGTGCGCCACCCACCACGGTGGATACGCCACCTGCGCCCACAACGCCTTCTGCACCACCGCCTTCGACCAACAACGATAATAACAACACAGACAACAACACGAATCAAGAAGAAACAAACAACGAGCCGGAGACAACATCTGAGCCTCCGCAACAGGAAGAAACCAATGCGCCCCCTGAGCCGGAAACACCCGCTCCACCAACAACAAATAACAATCCACCTGAAATGGAAGAGCGCCCAACAGCGCCAAGCAATTCCACCGAAGTGGTGCGTGAAGGTCGTATTGCCCTCCTCGGTGGCGATGACGATGACAGCATTCGTAACGTTCAGAGTTACTTGTTGGCAACAGGGTCGTTTCCATCTGTAGATACCATCAATGTGTCACGCGAAACGCCATCCGATTTTGAATTGAATCAATATGAGGCGATTTTGGTGTGGGCCGATAGCGGATTCCAGGATGCCGAAACATTGGGTGATCGTCTGGCCGCTTACGTGGATCGAGGTGGCGGTGTGGTTGTAGCTGCGGTGAGTTTTGATGTGCCTGATCCATTTGATCCGGATACGTTGGGTGGGCGTTTCTTTAGTGGTAATTATTATGTGATTCAACCGGACTCCGACAATGTGAGTGACGATCGTCGCGTGTTGGGAAACATTCAGAATCCAAATCATCCGGTGATGTTAGGCGTCAGCAAAATTGATGGTGGACCCAGCAGTTTGCATTCACCGACTTCCAATGTGACGTCCGGTGGTCAGACATTGGCTTCATGGGACAGTGGTTCTGTGCTTGTAGCGGCAAAGAACGTGGGACAGGCCAATCGTGTGGATATCAATTTGTTTCCGCCTTCCAGTTTGCTGGACCCAGATTTGTGGCCATTTACGCAAGACAATGACGTGCCACGCTTGATGACGAACGCTTTGTTCTGGGTGGCAGGACGTGATCAGCCATTCACCGAAACACCTGAAGGTCAGCCAGGATTACTAGAGGCCAGTGTGCCGTTGCTGAACTTCAGTTCACGCCCTGGTGATGCAACTACGAATCAAACAGTTACCTTGCGCAACGTGGGTGGTCAGCCATTGATTTGGTCCTCTTCTGTCGATGTTAATTGGCTTAGTGTCAATCCATCACAGGGTGAACTTGATTCTGGCGATTCACTCAACGTGTCGGTGTCTGCCGATCCAAGCAGCTTGGGGTTGGGTACGCACAATGGCACCATTACCTTCATGATGGTGGGCGGCGAAAGCAGTGTGGTTCGTGTGCCAGTGACATTAACGTTGAATTCCGAACCCGCACCGCCAACACAAAATAATCCACAACCCCCATCTACGCCGAGTGGTAGTGGAAATGTTTTGCAGGTGCCAACACAGTTCTCCAGCCTCAGTACGGCATTGGATCAGGCTCAAGCTGGGGACGTGATTGAAATTGATGCCGGTACGTTAACCAACGTGGCTGTGACGATCAATCAGCCTGTGACCATTCGTGGTTCAACCGGCTTAACGCGCACGGTGCTTCGTGGCAGTGGGGCTGCACCTGTGATTACGATTGGGGCCAATGTGGGGGGCGTTAATTTGCAAAACCTTACTATCAACAGTGGGCGCATTGGTGTGCTTGCGACCGATGGTTCACAAGTGGCATTACAGAATGTGGTGGTCACAGACAATTCTGGTTGGGGTGTTCAGGTGTTAGGTGCCTCCATTTTTTCCGCCACAGGCACCACGATTGCCAATAATGGATCAGGCGGTATCACGCTTGACATTGGAGATGCAAATAATAATTCGCTTCAAGTTTTGATGAACAGTAACACGATTCAAAACAATTCTGGCTGTGGAGTGCATGTGGCATCCGATGAAACAGGCATCCAGATTTCAGGTTCAGGTAACCGTGTGGTCGGCAACAATGTGGAATTTTGTGACAATGCCAATCGCCTGCCTTCTAACTTTGTGAGCAACGATTCAGCATCTCAAGATAATTCAGGGTCTAACAACTCTGGCCCATCCGCCACTGAGTTTGATGACGATGGTGATGGGGTGCCAGATGCTGATGATTTTTGTCCGACTATTCCGGGTAGAATAGATAACAATGGCTGTCCATAGCAGCTTCATCTAAATCAATCAAATCGTGAATTTTTTAAAGGGCCAGGCATTGCTTGGCCCTTTTCCTTTTTGATCGCAACTTGAATCGATCAATAGTAAGCTGATATTTATTCCGAATTTTGTTGAGGGAGGATGTGTATGAAAGCCGCACTTTTCCATGAGCATGGCGATATAGATGTATTGAAATATGAAGACATGGACAACCCCAAACCAGGTGCAGGTGAGGTGTTGGTGGAGGTTAAAGCGTGCTCAGTCAATCATCTGGATATCTGGGTTCGTAAAGGATTGCCTGGGCTTGATTTGGAAATGCCTCATGTGGGTGGCAGTGACATTGTTGGTGTTGTGGCCGAAGTGGGTGCTGGGGTTTCAGATGTTGAAGTTGGGACTCGTGTGGTGGTGGACCCGAATCTTTATCTCGGTCAACGACCCTGGTCTGATGGAGACGAAGGTGAGATGCACGCCATCATTGGTGAGCATACCAGAGGAGGCTTTGCAGAATATGCTGTGGTGCCTGCGCACAATCTTTTACATTTGCCAGATCATGTTGAGTTTGAACAAGCTGCCGCGGCACCTCTGGTGTTTTTGACTGCTTGGCGTATGGTGATGGGCAATGCAAAGGTGAATGCTGAAGACACTGTGGTGATTTTAGGCGCAGGTGGTGGAGTGGCCAGTGCAGCCATTCAGATCGCCAAGTTAACGGGAGCCACTGTGTATGCCACTGCGGGCGATCCAAGTAAGCTTGAGAAAGCAAAACAATTGGATGTTGATGAATTGATCAACCATCGAGAACATGATTTTTCCAAAATCACTTGGAATCTCACCAACAAACGTGGCGTGGATGTGGTGATTGATCCGGTGGGCGGAAGTGATACCTTACCTAAATCTGTGAAGGCGTTGGCCAAATACGGACGATATGTTACCTGCGGAGCCACAACTGGGCCGATGGCAGAAATCAATGTGCCATTGATGTTTTGGAAACAAATTCAACTGTTTGGTTCGACGATGGGATCACGTAAAGAATTGAGTGATGTTCTCAATCTCGTTTGGCAGGGAAAACTCAATCCGGTGGTGGATCAAGCGTTGCCTTTATCAGAGATCAAACAGGCGCATGAATTGATTGAGTCTCGAAATGTGTTTGGGAAATTGGTGATGGTGCCTTAGTAAAATTTGTCAAACAAAAACCGTACTAAACAAACTTTATTTAATACTGATCAATGATAGAGCCTTTAGAGTCATTAAGCCTAATTGGTTTTTGATTAATAAAATTTTCAAAAGTGCTTTGTTTTTTACCACCGGTTGTTGTGGGATCTGGTTGCAAAGTGAGATCACCATCCACAACAAAATTATCGACCACGCTGACATTATCTGAGATCAAAACATGATCGATTGGGTTGAATGAATTTGGCACCACGTTAAGAACCAAGGCCATCAAAGCAACTGCCGCCGAGGCTGTATAGGTCCATGCTAAAAAACGTTTGCGATAGCCTGCAAAACCAAAAGCGCTGAAATAATCCTGGAACCAAGAAGCACTCTTTTCAGTTTTCCGCATTTTTTCAGCCACTTTGCTGCATTGTGTACAAGTTTGCACATGTAAAGAAATATCGCTCAGTGTCCATTCAGTTTGTTCCTCTTCAGCGCCCATCCAATTGGCGGTGCTGGCTTGTGGGCGTTGCCAAAGATCGGGAGCACTATTGCTGTCATTTAAATATGATTCAATCTGATCTGTGGATGGATGTTGCGTGTAATTCTGCTTACCACGTTTCAAAGGATCAAATAAATGAATAAATTCTTTAATCAAGTTTTTAGATTCTTGTTCGTTTAAAAAATTGTTGTCCGTACTCATGCGGTTTCCCTTTCCAGGTTGTCCTGCGCTGCGAGTCTTAAATGAATGGATTTAATGCGGTCTTTCTCACGAGTCGGGTTGAATTCCTTACCGACCAGTTGAAATACATGACTCCAGTTCAGGTGTGTGCCAACAATTTTTTCCATGGTCAGGGACCTAAAATCGATGGCTTTTTGGTCAATTTCTCCCAAGAGCCAGGCGCGCTTACTCCGATCGACCTTATCGGTGCTGTTGCTGCACATATAGATAAGCAGCCCGCGGACGGCTTCTTCATCGCCTTCCTGGGCTGCATACGCAAAAGAGAGCCATTGTCGCGCGGCATCAACATCTCCGTCCATACACAGAAACTCTTCCACTTCTGTTGGAGGAAGGTTGGTCCCGCGAACGATCTGCTCACCGTATGCCAATCGCGCGTATTCAATATTAAGGGCCATAATTGCCTGTAGCTCTTCATCATCATAACACAATTTTAGCAGCATCGTCAAGAATTCTGACGATTTGGACAATTGTCGCGAACGTGACCGACATCACCTTCATTCGTAATCCAAGCTGTGTTGTGCTAAGATGGTCCAAAAGAAGGCAGTTGGTATCAGGCGTTTACAGGTGGTAACATCGTGGAATGGTTGCTCATTTATTTGGTGGTTGGGTTTGTTTTATTCAGTTTAGGATTAACCCGCGTTGATGAAACGGTCTGGATTGGTTTTCGTGCGGTTCCCGAGGTTTTCATATTTCAATTGCTTACATTCGTCATCTTCTGGCCTTTGTTGATTGCAGTTGAAATGAACCGCCACTGAAACGTTTTATAAATATTTCTGACCTTCGTTTAATCAATTAAGAGCATTTCATATGACAGATTCCTTAGAGAACGTGTCCCATGATCCCAGAGATATCGAACAATTTAGAAAACACGGCCACCAATTGATTGATTGGATTGCCGATTATTACAATCATCCAGAAAACTATCCTGTGTTGTCTCAGCTTCAACCTGGAGACATTCAAAAACAGATTCCAAGCAGCCCGCCACAGCAAGCCGAATCAATTGAACAAATTTTTAAAGACACCGAAGACATCATTGTGCCTGGGATGACCCATTGGAATCATCCAGGATTTATGGCTTATTTCAGCGTGTCAGGTTCACCCACAGGATTGTTGGGTGAATTGATGGCTGCAGCTTTCAATGTCAATGCTATGCTGTGGAAAACCTCTCCTGCTGCCACTGAACTGGAACAAGTGGTATTGGATTGGTTGCGACAATTGTTTGATTTCCCGAAATCATTCTTTGGTACGATCCATGACTCGGCATCCACATCCACATTATGTGCGTTGGTTGCAGCGCGTGAAGCAATTTTAGAGCTGGATGTCCGACAAAAAGGGTTGAGTGATGCACCTCCATTGTGTGTTTACATCTCTGATCAAACCCATTCTTCGGTTGAGAAAGCAGCCATCATAATTGGTGTTGGTCAAGACTATGTGCGAACGATTCCCTCGAATGATGATTTTCAGATGGATGTGGATGCCTTGGAATCAGCCATCAAAACCGATGTTGAAGCAGGCTATCGTCCGTTTGTGGTGGTGCCAACTGTAGGGAGTACCTCAACCACAAGTGCCGATGATGTGGAAGCAGTTGCTGATCTTGCAGAAAAATATGATTTATGGCTCCATGTGGATGCGGCCTATGCTGGTCCCATTGCCATGCTGCCCGAAATGCGCCATTATTTTGCGGGGTGTGAACGAGCAGATTCTTTGGTCACCAATCCACATAAATGGTTATTCACTCAAATTGGGTGCAGTGTTCTTTATTGCAGTAAGTCGGAAACTTTAAAACAGGCCTTCAGCCTAGTGCCCGAATACCTCAAAACCCAAGAAGAAGATGAAGTGGTCAACTATATGGACTATGGTGTGGCGCTTGGTCGACGCTTCAATGCGCTCAAGTTATGGTTTGTGCTTCGTTCCTTTGGTGTTGAAGGAATACAGAAAATCTTGAGAAAACACCTTGGGATGGCTCAACAGTTGCGCGAATGGGTGGAGGTGCACCCTGATTTCGAGTTAATGGCTCCAGTGCCCTTTAGTGTGGTTTGCTTCCGTGCCAATCCAATTGACTGGTCTGATTCTGAAGAAGATTTGAATGTGTTAAACGAGCAACTGATGCACGCAGTAAATCGTACCGGAAAGGTATTTTTCTCACATACCCGACTTAAAGGTCAGCTTACACTTCGTATTGCAATCGGCCATCTCTTTATGGAGATCGAGCATGTGAAAACAGCTTGGGATACAATCATCGATGAGCTTCCAAACCTTACTAAAAAATAACCAGGATTCTTTAGTCCAGATATAATCATTGCCTAGCTTTATTACGAATCAAAAGAGGTTCAAAATTTTACCATGACAGATCTTGTTAACAGCCCAGATATTATTTTGGTTTGGCCAAAAGGCCAAATTTTATTAACACCACAGCCAATACCAGGGTACACAGTTCAAGTGTTAACTCCTGAACTTGATGAGCAATGGATTGAAATTCACCGCGAGGCTGTGCCTTCGTTTCCGGCTTCTGATTTGGTCACTTGGCTGGAGCGCTATCGTTCACTGGCGTTGAAAGATGGCATCCTCGTGGTGACTGATGATTCGACTGAGCAGCCCGTTGCCACCGCAGGCAGCATCGACTATGACAAAGATGGCATGTTTCCCAAAGGAGGGCAATTGGCGTGGGTGGCGACCGTACCTGAGCATCAAAAACATGGCTTAGCAACATGGCTAAGTGCGTTGGTCACGAAGCGTTTGATTGATGAAAACTTTGAAAACATTTTTCTTTGTACGGGGGATGATCTTTTACCTGCCATAAGTGTCTATCTCAGGCTTGGATATCTTCCCTGTTTGTACGCATCGGATCAGCCAGATCGTTGGGGTGAAATCTGCGACATAATTCAATATCCTTACGAGCCGCATTTATGGCCATCCATAAAGGATTATTTAGACAGTTCTTCTACACTTAATTAGAAAATTATCTGCTTGTATCCGTTTAATTGCTAAGTGAGATGAAGGCACATTGGTCCTTGAAGTGCGACAAAATCCTTCGTAGACTAAAACTACTATGAGGGGATTGAAACATCGCAAAGCACTGTTGATTTCATTGGGCATTTATCTCACGGTTTTTGCCGTGTCCGTCAACCCACCAGAGCGATCTGTACAAGCCACCGAAGCTTTACTTGAGAATGAAGACAATCTTTATTTGTATTTTCTTGGTGGATGGCTCCACATTGGCCTGGGCCTGGATACTTTGAATGAACTCGGTGAACCCGAAGGCCTCATTTTCTGGGATTTTGGCTCACGCAATCACTACAGCTACAAAGACGAAGAGTGGGTGAGTGGAAATAAAGATTGGTTTGGCAGTATCAATAATCTAACGTTGTTGCAAGGGACCACCGAAGGCGAAATGCGTTCCTGGGACCCGACCAAACGATTTGGGATGACGTTACATGAATTTAGACAATCGAACAAAATTAAAGTTCGTATTCCGATCACTCGCATCCAATGGCAGGTTTTAAACGACTGGCTTAATGAACAAACAACAACGTTTGATGAACATCATGCTTACCCCGATAATGGCCTTAACATTTGGTTCAATGGTGGGGTGGACTACAATTTGTTTATCTACAATTGTGCCACATTTATTGCAGAAGGCATGTTTAAAGCAGGTATTCTGACCGAAGACAATATGCCCAAATCATTCAATCAATCTGATCCGGTGCCATCCCGTTGGTTATTTCCACCCAGCTTGATGGGCCATTATGCAACACATCCGTTGTTGAGTGCGGATATGCTCAAGCGCAAAATTCAACAACGCCAGCAGCATCACGAGTGTCAGCAACAGTTACAAACTTTGGGTCGTTCTTTAGCCGGGTTTGTGAGCGGTGCTTGTTCATTGGGGTAATTCAATTCTGATCATCTTTTCTTTAAATCTGCTATACTCTGCTAATCATTTTTATGGACGTGTATCTAGAAAAGAGGTTGTGTTGGAGCAGATTCGTGCGAAAATAAATCAAATTGACAATCAGATATTGTCTTTGTTGAACGAGCGGACAGAGATTGTTTTGAGCCTTGTGGAAGAAAAAAGGCGCAAACAACTTCCCATTCGAGATCCGAAACGTGAAGCTGAAGTGGTTCACAGACTTAACCAACAAAGTGATGGTCCATTGCCTGAAGATTGTCTTTCAAGAATTTATCAAGCTATTTTTGACGAAATGTGTGTGGTTCAAGAGCGTGTTTCTTGACAACTCCCATGTTTACAAACATACTTTCATCACAATTCCCAAAGCGAGGTGAGCCGCATGAAGTTAAATCTTAATTCGAATTTAAATTGTTTATCTGCTTTTCTAAAACCTTCCTACGTCTATTCACCTCGTTACTATTGATGGTTTCACCATCTATCTAATTTTTCTTTTTTAAAACTCATTATTCCAGTGGATCGATGTTTCTATCGTGTTGAATGGTTTTTTAAATCCGGTTTTGGTGAATGAACTTGGAGATAAACATGAATAAAACTTTAGCAGGTGTGTTATGAGTAATTGGCCACAGAAAATCTGTATCGTTGGTTTGGGACTCATTGGCGGATCAATGGCCATGGCCATTCGCAGATTACATCCCGATGTGAAATTAAGTGCGTTCGATTTAGATGAACCCACAAGAAAGTTGGCCAAAGAGCGGGAGATCGTACATCAAGCCTTTGGCGAGATTGATGAAGCTGTGGCTGAATGTGACCTTATCATCCTCGCTGTGCCTGTGGATGCGATTGTGTCTCTGCTGCCTCAATTGACAAATGTAATAAAACCCAATGCGATTGTCACTGACGTAGGTTCGACCAAAAATCGAATATGCCAAGTGGGACAAGCTGTATTGGGAGATCGTTTTGTGGGCGGTCATCCGTTGGCTGGTGGTGAACATAATGGGCTGGAGGCTGCTGACCCTTTCTTGTTCGAAAACGCCCTCTATGCGTTGGCACCCGTGGGTACATCTACAGAAGCGGTTGATCGACTCAAGATATTTATTGACTCTCTTGGCGCACAGACGTTGATACTTTCACCACAGGACCATGACACCATTTTGGCACACGTGAGCCATTTGCCTCAATTGGTGGCCACGGCTTTGTGTGACCTGGTACGTGATCGCGCCACGACGAATCCACTTTATCGAGAATTAGCCGCCGGCGGATTTAAAGATTTAACCCGTGTGGCCGCATCGCCTTACTCAATGTGGAAGTCTGTGCTGCGAGACAATCAGGCGTTGATCGATTCTGCGTTAACTGCGTTTCAGGATCGAATTCAACTGATGCGTTACGAGCTTCGGGATCAACAATTGGGTGGACGATTTGAGCAGGCAGGAGAGTTTCGGCGCGAACTGCCCTGGCGTTCTAAAGGATTGTTGAAACCACTGCATCGAATTGCTTTGGTGTTGGAAGACCGCCCAGGTGCATTGGTGGAAGTGCTTCAAGTGTTGGCCAAACATGAGATCAATTTAAAGGATTTGGAACTAAGAAAAACCCGTGAAGGCGATGGGAGCACTTTTCATATTTATGTGGAATCTGAAGAGGCAGCGGCCCAAGGTGCAAATCATTTAAAACAAGCGGGTTGGGAAGCCAATCAAGTTTCTTAGTCAACGAGCCATTGCGCTTTGAGGTCGTTCAATGTGCCATCAGCAATGGCTTTACGAACATCTTTCATCAGGTTCATTAAAGTATATAGATTGTGGATGGTCACCAAATGGCCAGCCAAAGGTTCTTTGGCATGGAATAGATGGTTTAAGTAAGCGCGTGAGTGGGTTTTGCATGTGGTACATTCACACTCAGGATTAATGGGGTTTGGGTCTTTTTTGCATTTGGCAGCAGTGACATCCAGGCGATATTTATTTTCGCCTTTCAGCAGCGCATTGCCATAGCGACCATAACGTGTTGGTGTCACACAATCGAATGTGTCCACGCCTCGTTCTACGATATCGAAAATGTTGTCAATTTCACCAATGCCGAGCAGATGTCGAGGCTTTTCTCTGGGTAAAAATGGTGTGGTCCAGTCCAGCACACGATAGATGTCAGACTTCGATTCGCCCAACGTGCCACCGATGCCGATGCCATGGAAGTCCATCTCACCGATGAAGGTGGCACTCTTTTCTCTCAAATCTTCGAGTGCGCCACCCTGGATGATGCCATAGATTGACTGATCTTTGATGTTCAGGGATTGAAAATGTTTCAAAGCTCGCTTGGCCCATCGATGCGTCAACTCAAGGGAATTACTCGTGTATTCGTAATCATGAAATGGAGAGGTGCATTCATCCAATACAAGGATGATGTCCGAACCCAGCTTATGTTGAATATCTATCGTGTTTTCTGGTGTGAACAAATGTTTGGAACCATCAATGTGTGAACGAAAATGTGCGCCTTCTTCGGTCAGTTTTACCCTTGATTGGCCCTTGGGTGTATGACGATCAAGCTTTTTGCCCTCATCACCAGGAAAGATGGAGGCCACCTTGCCCACACCATGCTCTATGCTGGCACCGAGGCTAAATACTTGAAAACCACCAGAGTCGGTCATGGTTACGCCGTCCCAGCCCATAAATTTTTGCAAGCCACCCATTTCAGCGACAAGATCTGCACCAGGTCGCAGATGAAGATGATAGGTGTTACAAATAATCATTGGAATGTCCAGCGCATTGATGTCGCCAGGTTTCATTGTTTTGACGGTGGCTTGGGTGCCTACAGGAATAAACGTGGGGGTTTCCACCACGCCGTGAAGTGTTTCCAACCTGCCAATGCGGGCGAGACTGTTTGGATCTTCGTATTGAATGTCGAACTTTAATGCACTCATCTCAATAAAATACCGTTCTTGTTCGATGGTAAGGTTTGGCATTAATGCCCTGGCTTAAATGCCACAGCAGCCAATCCACTTCAAAACTTTTTAAGTTAACATCATGTTCTGCAAACATCTGTTTCAATTGTTCCACAGCATGAATGGTGAAGGCTCGAATTTCGATTTCCTCACTGGAACCCATTGGCAATTCGACCTGACCATCCACTTTCTCAGCGAGTGAAGGCTCATAGTGTAAGACTTTGTGGGCTCGAAGCAACTGAGGTAACTTATAATCGGCAAAAGCAGTCAGTTGATCCACATCATGAAACTGCCCCCAACCCTTGCCGTTGAAGGTGCCATACACATCGGCACAAAAAATCTGAGCGCGTTTGTATAGACAGACATGAAAGCCGCGATAGTTGGCTTCATCCCGATAACTGACAAAATGATCGGCCAACAACTCGACCAAACTGAGTACTGAGCCATTGGCTTGTTTCATTAAGTTTGTGATCTTGCCGTCAAAGTTCTCGAGCAGACTTTTGCCTGCTTCGCGCAGCACCCTCAGTCTGGAATCCATGAGCGGAATTTGACCTTCTTCACCAGCTAAAAGTTTTTCGACCTGAGGCAAATCTAATTGCGCTAAATATTTTGCATCATCCAATGGATCGCCGCGCATAAATGCGTCTTTGAGGCAAGCGGCCAGTGCCATATAGCCATCCAGTAATTGGTCATTGTGACGATATTTCCATCGAGGTTTGCCCCAGAAACAGAAGTTCAGTGTGTCTAGCAAAAATACATAAGCCAGGGTGCGATCTGTGCCATCGTTGAAATGATCGTCCGCACTCCAGGCAGACAATGCATCCACTTGGTCGAGATGGCTTTTGACGAACATCTGAGCAGCCTCTTCATCAAAACGAACAAACTGGCTGACCTGGACAACCTGCTGAATGGAATCAAGAACTGGATGCATAAAATGTCACTTTAGAAATGTTTTAGGTATTTGAGGGTTTCCATCAGTTCTTCCACTTTTTCATTGCCTTCGCCTTGCTCAATGGCGGCGGCGATGCAATGTTTCATATGGTTTTCACTGATGAGGTGAGCCACTTTACTGAGAGAGGATTGTACCGCAGCGATTTGCTTCAAAACGTCGATACAATAACGTTCATCCTCAATCATTTTGTCGATGCCCTGGGTATGCCCTGTCACAGTTCGGATTTGATTAAGAATTTTCTTTTTGATCTCTGGCTCTAAACCCAGGCTGCCATGTGTATCTGTGGATGAAGGCATATTTGCTCCTTAAAATATTCCTAAAGACAGTTTGCGGCAGGATGTGAATGATTGCAAGGAATTTAAATTTTGAGCATTTTTGTGTCGTTGTTGAGAGATAAGAGTATCTGTCAATTATGTCTAAAATACAACAAATTTAATGTGTGGAAAGTCCCTGCCAAAACCATTCTTGAAGGTTATCAAGGAGACTAGCATAGACAGATACGTTTGTGTTACACTTCCGTGAGAGCATAAAAACCACATTATTTAGTTTGCAGTCATAGAAAAAATTATCGAGGGGTTTGGCGGTCATCATCTCATGCGTTATTATCGAAAAACTTGTTCTGATTGTGATTGTTTTATTAACCAGCTTCCCGACGAAGCGTTTGCCCAGGTACGTTCTAAAACCTTTGAACCAGGCGAAGTTCTCTATACCGAAGGTGCCCTGATGGACCGGGTGATGTTTGTGTGTGAAGGCACAGCACAATCATTCCACGTAGATACATTAAAAAATGAAAAACAAATACAGTCTTTCGTTCAAAAAGGCACCCTTTTAGGGCTTCAGGAACTGATGGAAAATAATGCCTGTTGGACACATTCCGTTGAAGTTGTTGAATCATGTCAAGTGTTGATTCTGGACGCCGAAGTGTTTATGGCGAGTCTCAGCGTACCAGAAGTTTTAAGACAAGTGATGTTTCACTCGATTCAGCGCAAACAAAGTGTGCAGCGTCAGTTGGTTAATTCTTTTAAATCGGAAGAATAAATTTTCCTAAGTTGACGGCAGCGCAAGCGCCGGGGAAGCAGATACATCCATCGAGCTTTGCTCATCTAATTTTTCATACCGATAACGGGCACAGGCAGCAATCATGGCTGCGTTGTCCATGCATAATTTTAAGTCAGGGTAATAAACAGTTCTAGCTTCTTTTTGAGCTTGTTGATCGAGTCTCTGGCGCAATCCGGAGTTTGCAGCCACCCCACCCACCACCAATAATTGATCCACTTTCTGTTGCTTTGCTGCTGTAAACAACTTAGTGACCAACACATCCACGACAGCTGCCTGAAACGAAGCCGCCAAATCTTCTAGTTTGGCATCAGGGTGATCGTCCAAATAATAGCGAATGGCCGTTTTTAATCCCGAAAAACTGAAATCCAAGCCTTTTTTTAGCATTGGTCTGGGAAAATCAATCGCATTAGGATTTCCTTGTTGGGCAAGTTGATCAATCTGGGGGCCGGCAGGATAACCCAACCCCATTAACTTTCCGGCTTTGTCGAAGGCTTCGCCTGCTGCGTCATCACGGGTTCCACCCAAGATTTCGTAATCGCCCCAAGCTTTGATCTGAATCAAATTGGTATGGCCGCCAGATGCGAGCAATGCCAGAAAGGGTGGCTCCACTTCCGGAAAAGTCAATAGATGGGCAAATAAATGACCTTCCAAATGGTTGACGGCGATGAAAGGAATATCCAATGCCACTGAAATGCCTTGTGCTGCACTGAGGCCAACCAGCAGAGGGCCAATTAAGCCAGGGCCGTTGGTTGCGCCGATGAGGTTGATTTGCTCGAATGAAATCCCTGCTTCATTCAGGGCAGATTGAATCACAGGTGAAATTTTAATCACATGATTCCGAGAAGCCACTTCCGGGACCACACCGCCATATTGCGCGTGTAAATCGACTTGAGAAAAGACCACATTGGACAACAGTTCGTGATCATTTTTTAACACGGCAGCTGCCGTTTCGTCACAAGAGCTTTCGATGCCCAGGGTATAAAAATCAGTCATAATTTTCCCACCTTCTAAGTGTGCTAGAATATACACATCAGATCATGAACACGCACACAATGATGTTTCAAAAAATGCGTTGGTTGGTTCAAGTGTTGGGTGTTGTGGCAATTTTCGTGTTGTGCCTGAGCCTTCACCCCACGCCTTCCATTTTTGGAAAATTTTTTATTGAGCAGGCGAACAATCAGTTGAAAAATGCACTGTCTCAGGTTGAGTCTTCCGAAGCTTTATCATCATTGGACCAGATGCAGCGGCAGGCTCAACGTGTTTTGGATCTATTGGGAGGGGATTTAATTGCCCAACAAGCAGACATTCCCCTCAACGAAGGCAGTGTGCGTCAACGACTGATCAATTTTTGGGAACAACAATCCGTGGAGTTGGTTCAATTGGTCAATACTTACGGATCTAGGGGGGATGTGCCTGTTTCACATCAGCGATTAATGATGGTTATTAATGTGGCAATGATCCATTTGGGACAAGCAGAACACTTGACACAAATGGTCTTATTGACCAAAGATCCTGAAGCAGCACAACGATATTTACAAAACCTTAAAATTGCCTTGGAAAGAGCAATTGGCAATCAACAAACCCTACAGGGTGCAGGCACTGCTTTTGTAGAAGAAACTTTTAAACGAATTGCACACCTAAGCCAATCGCAATGGCCTTCTCTATTTCAGCCAGCCAACCCCGTCGCATCAAGTGGCTTCTGAATAAAGATAGCGTTTGATATCCAACGTGCTTGTCTTCTCAAAAGGTGTATCCACGATGATTAAATCCTGTTCGCTCTTGGGTCGCTTGAATTGAGCCAGGTTTTGGCTTTCTAGTTTCACAGACGCCCAAATATTTGCGCGGATTTCATCTTTTGGGGTGCCTTCTTTGATGAGTTCATAATTGGGATACACCAACACTTTGATAACTTCCACGCCTTTTCGTTCGCCTGAAGTGACCATCATTTCCTCGATTTCAGGAATGTTGGCGAGTTGGAATTCAACTTCTTCTGGGTACACATTTTTGCCGCTTTCCAGCACGATCACATTCTTTTTGCGGCCTTTGAGGAACAACCAGTTTTCATGGTCCAAATAGCCCAAATCGCCTGTATGGAGCCAGCCATCATCGTCGATGACTTCTTTGGTGCGAAAGTCATTTTTGTAATAGCCCTGCATGATATTCGGACCCCGTACCACCACTTCGCCAATATTTTCCTCGTCTTTATCGGCGATTTTGAGTTCAAGGGTGGGAATAGCCGTTCCTACAGAACCATATTTGTCATTGAAGGCTGTGCAGGCGGTGAGCACAGGCGATGTTTCCGTCATCCCATATCCTTCGATGACGCCAATCCCTAAGCGGCGCAAGCCTTCCATGACCTTTGGGTCAAGCGGGGCAGAGCCAGAGACCATAAAGCGCAACTGGCCACCAAAGCGTTCAATCACTTTTTTGCCAACCACTTTTGGCAACATTTTGTACATCAGGTTTTTAATTGGATTGGCTGTCATGGTTTGTTCCAGTTTGTCGTACATACCATGGAACAATTTTGGCACGCCGACCAAAATGGTCACGCCATTTTCGGTGAGTACTGCAGGCAAACGTTTGTAATCGTCCGTGTAAATAATGCGGCACCCTGTAAAGATACCGGCAATGAGTACCAGGACGCCAAAAATATGGTTCCACGGTGCAATTTCTAAGAGCACATCTTTGTTAGTGATATCAATTACCTGCATGGCGTTGTGGATATTAGAACTTAAATTTTCATGACTCAGCATCACGGCTTTGGCATCACCGGTGGTGCCGGAGGTACACATCAATAATGCGAGATCAGATGGTTTCCGTGTTACAGGTTGAGGCTCTGCGGTTTCGGATAAAAGTTGGCCAAAAGCCAAAACATCCGGCGTATCAATGGCATCGAACGATACAAATTTTTCTAACGTTTCGATACGATCCATCAGGCCATCTACGGCTGCCAATTTTTCGATCCAGTCACCACTGGCCATCACCCATTTGACATCGGCGGCGAGAAAGAGTCGTTCGATTTCTCCAGGGGTGAGGGTGGGGTCCATGGGTACAGCAACGGCCCCTGTTCGCAAAATACCATAAAAGCCAATGGCCCATTCCAGGCGAGGTTTGCCGATGAGGGCAATTTTGTCGCCTGGTTGGATGCCGTTTTGCTGCAACGCGGCACACAAGGCGTTGCTCCAGGTGTTTAGCTCGTGGTAGCTGGCTTCTTCATAGCCGGACTGGTCCATGCGTGGCACCTTGAGGGCAATGTCTTTTCCATGGTTGGAAATGTTCCCGATCAGATCAACAACAGTTGGATATACGGCCAAAGGTTACGCCTCCCCTTCGTCTTCTCTCCAGATAGGATCTTCCAGATATCGCATGGCTTCGAGCGCGGCAATACAGCCATCACCCGCAGCGATTACTGCTTGGGCATATTGTGCAGAAAACTGACGCACATCGCCAACTGCATACACGCCTGGTTCTTTGGTGCGCGTTCTAGCATCGGTGAGGATGTAGCCGTGATCATCCAAAGCCAGCTTTCCTTCAAGGAAATCGGTGGATGGTTTGTGACCAATGGCTACAAATACAGCAGCAAGGTCATCCATCGTTTCCTGACCGTCACCATTTAAGTTGTTGAGGACAGCGCCTTCCACTTTTTGTTCACCCAACACCTCATCAACGCTAACGTTCCAAACGAATTTGATCTTTTCATTCTCAAACGCGCGTTTCCTCAGTGTTTGATCTTTTGCACGAAGCGCATGGGGATCATCTTCTGGATGACGTACAGCGATACGAACTTCACTGGCGAATTTGGTTAGAAACAATGCTTCGGTCAATGCACTGTCACCGGCTCCAACCATGAGCATGTTTTTGTCTTTAAAGAAAAAGCCATCACAGGTGGCGCAATAAGACACACCGCGACCTGCCAAGCGCTCTGCACCTTCAGCGGGCAATTGAACAGGATTGGCACCTGTCGAAACGATGATGGTTCTGGTCTGATATTCATTGGTATCTGTAACCACGGTATGGCCGTCTTTGCCATTGAATTTGAGATCGACCACTTCTTCATTGGTATTGATTTTGAGGTCAAAGCGCTCTGCCTGCTGACGCATTTGGTCCATCAGCTCTGGTCCCTGAATAGCATCGACAAATCCAGGATAATTCTCAACTTCAGTGGTGTCATTAAGCTGACCACCAGGCAATTTTTTATCGAACATCAACACATCTAGGTTGCCGCGTGAGGCGTAGATGCCTGCGGTCAATCCGGCAGGTCCGCCACCAATAATGATTAAATCGTGCATAACGAGCTCCAATCAGCTGTAAAAAAATAATGGGGATGTCAGTGGCGCACACATCGGGTGCAAAGGGGGCGCGTTACATCTCTCAAAGCATCACTATATTTGGTTAGGTGAGAGGGTTCAAATGTTGTCTGTTGGAAATTGACCTGGTGGATAGAACAAAATCTTTCTAGATTGGGCATCGATATCAAACACAATCCAGCGGCTGTGTTTGGGCAATGCTTGAGGCACTTTATCTCCCCACTCAACTGCGACGATGCCACCGGCATTGAGATATTCATCAAACCCAATGTCTTCGAGTTCCGATGCGCTGTGAAGTCGATAAGCGTCTACATGGAACAAAGGCACTTTGCCTTCATATTCCTGGACGATGAGATAGGTGGGAGAATTGACAGGCGCTGTAACACCAAGCCCTACAGCCAACCCTTGAATGAAGGTGGTTTTTCCTGCACCCAAGTCACCCACCAGCACCAGGCAGTCGCCTGGTGCCAATTGGTGAGCATACTGTTTGCCAAGTTCGATGGTTGATTCTGCGTTGTCAGTGACCACAAGTTGGTCGAACACGTTGGTCATAGAAAATTCTCTAAAGGAACGGAATCCCTAAGCGGAGATATGGCTCAAACGTGGTGAAGTCCGTTAGGCCGGGTCCAAGCAGGGAAATGGCCACGCCTGCCGTAACATTGAAAGACAATAAGCCACCAAACATCTGGCCACTGGCTGTGGCTTCAAAGCCGCCTTCTGCAAGGAGATTATCTACATCAAATCCGTCAGGCTCATTCCAGGTTTGGCCTGCAGTCAAGTACACATTGCCTCTGACCTCACGAACCAATGCCAAGCCGGCGACCGAATAAGCCAGGTCACGTTGCATGGGAAAACTGACGCTCAAGCGAGCGGACCCCTTGTGACGGCCTGGGAAGCCAAGTTTTTGTTTGACACCTTCTTTGTAATCGTAGAAGCTGTTGAGTTCTGCCATGTTGAAATGTAGAAAACCTGGCAATTTGCCAAGGCTGTAGCCAAATTCTGCTTGCAGGTCCACCGTCACATTCGGAAACAACAACGATTGTGTAAGCGCCGTTGCGTTCAGCCGCGTGAACGAAAACGGATCAATCAATGTGTTGAACTGAAGCACATGGCGTGCATTAAGTAATTGACTAAACGTATAGGTGACGCCGCCATAGTTGACCGCTTTTTCATCGAAGTTCAAACGTCTAGAAATGGACAGACGCAAACGGTGGCTGGGTTCCCAATACTTGCCTTGAATGCCAAGGTCTGGGTGTTCGTACAATATGGCATTCCAACCAAACTCAGCCAACACATCATCCCCAAACACCAAAGCACCGTCGATGGTGTTGCCTCGACCCTGATTCATTACAAAGGCAATCAAACCGTCGGCCAAGAGCCATCGATAATCGAGTACGTAACCGCCTTCAAGGATTTGTGAAATGGGATCAAAGCGGATCAGATATGAGTCCAAAGGTACATCCACTCCGCCATCAGGAATGATGCGTAAACGGGTGGGGAAATAATTGTTGATGCGAGCCACATCCGGTGTCCAGCTTTGCGGATCGACCTGAACTTCCAGTAAAGGGTGTGGGGTGATAAACGTGAGTGTTTCTTCATCAGATTCAGGCATCCAGGTCTGTCGGGTTAATGAGCCATCTTTGTTGAGCAACACCACTTCCACAGGCAAGCGGCCTTCGCCTTTACGCGTCAAAGTGACCAATGTGGTGTAGGTGCCATCTTCATTGGGATTGGTTTTAACGCGTTCGATGCCGTAGTCAATAGAGGCATCGCCGTAAACCCAGTCTTCAAAAAAGGAATTCATCTCCTGGCCGGAAATGGCTTCAGCCTGTGCCTTGAGCAGATCAGTGTCTAAAATTCCGTGATTATACTGCTCATAAGTTTCAAGCAGCAATTGCGCCATATCTTCGCTACCAATCGTGCCTTCTAAGGCGCGAAGCACTAGGTAGCCTTTGTTGTAAATGCGAGTTTGACTATTGTTTGCAAACTCAACTGATTGCTGAGGTTTGACCAATGCTTCATCAAAACGATCACGATGAACGACCAAGTAAGGCAGTTCGCTAAAGTGTTGTCTCAAATTGAGATACCCAAACTGCGCATCAATGAGGTTCTCTAAAAAACCTTTTCGCTCAACTTGAACCACATTGGGACGATCGTTGCCGTATTTCTCTTCGAAGTAACTGATCGAAAGATATTCTGCAAACGCTTCAGACAGGAAATTTTCGGCGTTCAGATCGGTCGAAACACCAATTCCCCACCACATGTGGGCGATTTCGTGGGCCAATAAATACTCCAAGAATCGATCAGCCATACCGGCCACAGTGAGATCTTTTTCTGCAAACCCACTGTTTCCCAAAATGATGAATCCATCTGCTGCCATGCCAAAGTAACCACTGGCCCAAGAGGTCACGATAGACAATTGTTGATATCCATATTGCCCACGATTCCCACTGTAGTCGTCCAAAATTTCGATAGCATAAGTGGCAATCTGACGGGCAGCAGCTTCTTCGCTGGGCAGATAATACACATGCACGGGAATGTCCTGATTCGGCAATGTATATCGTTTGAAATTTGGCGAAATGCTCAATGGAATTGAACGAACAGGCACATCACTTTTCAGTATCAGTGTTTTCGTACCCATCAGCTCATCAGTAGATACTTGTTCCTGAACATCCATGCCGGTGACCACGGTGTAATGATCGGGTACCGTAAAGCTCATTTCATACAATGCGGCAGGATAGCGCCAGCGCACATAATCCTGGCCTTCGCTGTGGTATTTTCCATCCACCAAGTCGGTGGCGGTAACCGCTACAGGATTCCAGGCAAAACGCCAGGTGTAAATGTTTTTATGAAAACTCTGATCCGTATTAAGGCTGCTGGGGAATTTGGTTTCAAACTCCACCACCACGGTGGTTGATTGACCAGGGGCCAAGGTGGTGGGCAAGTCTACTTTGAGCAAATTCTGTTCAAGTGAATAGCTCTGAAAGGTTTCAGGACCATCTTCATATGCCCAATTCAGCGCATTGCCAGCTTCATCGACTACGTCATACACATCCAACCAGGAAGCATCAAACCCCTTAGGATAACTGGAGTCAATAATAATTGGGCTCAGGTTCGGATTGGGTTCTCGATTTAAATTCGGTGCCAAAATAAAATATAAGGCATCTAAATCCCTGTCCCCCGTATTGACGTACACCACCTCTTGAGTGGCTTGAATCGACTGGGAAAATATATCTAGTGTCGCCTCAAGTTTGTACTGTGTTTGTGACGCCTCTTGTGCCAAAACAGTTGGCACATAGAGTGCGGTTAGAATGAATAAAAAAAGCCCAAAAAATCGCACAGATGTTCCTCCTTCTCTGTTGTCTTCTCTAAATGTAACGAAAAATGTCGAATCACTCAAAGCGCTCGTAAGCTGTTTGTATAAAACCTTTGTCCGTTTTTTATTAAAAAATACTTCTAGGAAATAATTTTATAAAAGCTTTCTATCCCCCACCCCCCTTACATAAGGGGGCACGATTGGATTGTGGGAATAGGTTCTTTGATATTCGATAGTTTTTTCTTTTCAATTTGTTATGAATAAAATCTTTTTTACTTTCAGTAAGAATAAATAAACAACTTAAGAACAAACATTCACAGGCATATTTTAGCCCCCTTTAGAAAAAGGGGGTTGGGGGATTAAAGTCTTTAATCAATCCCATAATCTTTACGCCTCAACGTCTGTCTCTACCGCCTGTTTAGAAAGAATTTTTAGACGAACCGTTTGGATTTCTCGATCGCTGGCAGATTCCACCGTGAGGTGAGTGCCGTCGACGGTTAACGATTCGCCGGTTTCGGGGATGTCTTCAAGTCGGGTAAGGATCAGGCCACTGATGGTGGTCCCTTCCTCGGTGGGCAAGGTGAGGTCTAACTCATCATTGATGTGATCTATTTCGGTAACACCTTCTAGCAGAAAGGTACCATCCGGCAAATGTTGAATTTCTTCTTCGGGAGTATCGTATTCGTCGTGAATTTCACCCACGATTTCTTCCAAAATATCTTCAATGGTAACAAGACCGGACATACCGCCGTACTCGTCCATGACGATGGCCATTTGCTGTTTGGAGCTTTGGAAGTCACGCAACAAATCATTAATTGGTTTGGACTCAGGGATGAAATAAGCCGGTCGTACCAAATCTTTGAAGTTGATGGAATTGTCATCGCAGTGGAGCAAGTCTTTGACGTGCAGGATGCCCATGATATTGTCTGGCTCTTCGTCATAGACGGGATAACGTGAATGTTCTTCTTCCTTCACAATCGCACGAACTTCATTGAGTGTGGCAGTCACTTCGATGGTTTCAACTTCGGTACGCGATACCATGACTTGTTTGGCGACCAAATCATCGAATGCAAAGATTCGACGAATCATGTCCACTTCTTCCTCTTCAATCAAACCGCGCTCCTCGCCCATTTCGAGTAGCATGGTGATTTGGTCTTCACTGACCTCAGGCTCTTCTTGCTCCTGTAAATGTTTTGGCGCAAATCGAACAATGAGGTTGGTAACGGCCTTGAACATGAAGATAAATGGTGTGAGCAGTCGTCTAAATGCCACCATCGGGCGGATGAACATCAACGTCAAGGTTTCTGGGTTGTTTTTACCAATCGTTTTTGGTGTGATTTCACCGAAAATTAGCACAAAAATGGTCATAAAGGCCGTGGCAATTAAGCCTGAAGCTGTGTCATCAAATAATGCGAGACGATTTACAAAAATTTCAATAGACATCAGGGTTGCTATGGTACTGGCCAAAATGTTGGAAAAGTTATTGGCAATGGCAATGGTGGTCAGCAGGCTATTGGGATCGTCCAATAGCATTTGTAAAGCTTTGGCATGACGAGGGCGTTCACGGATAAGAACACCTAACCTGATTTTTTCCATCGAAGTCAGGGCAATCTCTGCGGAAGAGAGAAAGGCAGAAAAGACAATCAGCACAACAAGTAAAATAGCTCCTATTAGAGGATCCATATATGGAACACCAATTCCGATTATAGGTCAGTTTAAGTCAGCTTGCAAACGACAGGGGTTAGACGGTATCTTAACTCATTATCCAATGGTAAGGTGACCGACAGTGAATATTGAAGAGATCAAAGCGCTGATTCAGTTGTTTGAAGCGTCGTCGCTCAGCGAACTGAGTGTGCAACGCGAAGGTACCCAAGTGGTGCTCAAGCGCGATCAACGTAGCGGTCAAGCCATGATGTCGGCAACACCGGCACCGATGCCAGCCCCTGCACAAACAATTGTCGAAGATACGCCAGTGGCTTCGCAAACGCCAATACCAGCAGTGCCTTCTGGGCATTTGGTGACGTCACCGTTGGTAGGCACATTCTATCGACGTCCATCTCCTGAAGAGCCTGCTTATGTAGAAGTGGGCAGCGAGGTGAAAGTGGGCCAAACGCTGTGCATTGTCGAAGCGATGAAAGTGATGAATGAAATTAAATCCGATGTTTCCGGTACAGTGCGTGAGGTTTTGTCTGACGATGGACATATCGTTGAGTATGGGCAGACATTGATTGCCATTGACCCTTCCTAATGATTAAAAAAGTCCTGATTGCCAATCGCGGTGAAATTGCGTTGAGAATTATTGATGCCTGTCATCATCTGGGCATTCAGACTGTCGCCATGTTTTCTGAAGCCGATCGCCAATCGCTTCACGCTCGTCTGGCTGATGAGGCGTATTGCATTGGCCCACCACCTGCGAATCAGAGTTATCTCAACATTGCGCAGGTGATGAGTGTGGCTGAAGTGACGGGTGCCGATGCTGTTCATCCTGGTTATGGATTTTTGGCGGAAAACGCTCAGTTTGTCGAAGTTTGTGAAGACTCTGACTTGAAATTTATTGGCCCCAGGGCCGACATTATGGAAGCCACAGGGGACAAGCTTAAAGCCAAAGATGCGGCCAGAAAAGCAGGAGTTCCCCTGATTCCAGGATCTGGTTTGATTTCCAATGAGGCACAACTCAAATCTGAAGTTGAAAAAGTTGGTTATCCGGTGTTGCTCAAAGCCTCCTCTGGTGGGGGTGGACGCGGGATGCGTATGGTTGATGATCCTGAAAATTTGGTCAATGAATTCCATGCAGCACAGCGTGAGGCTCATGCTTCATTCGGGCGTAGTGATGTGTATGCAGAACGATTGCTGCGAAATCCACGCCACGTCGAAGTCCAAATTCTGGCTGATGAACATGGCACAGTGGTTCATTTGGGCGATCGTGATTGCTCGGTGCAGCGACGCTTTCAGAAACTTATCGAAGAAGCCCCTGCCTTTGGGTTGCCAGAAGAAATGCAGGATGAAATCCGTAAGGCGGCAGTTAAGGTTGCCAAGAGCTTGGATTACACAAACGCAGGTACGGTTGAGTTTTTGGTCGAAGGCGACGAGTTTTACTTCATCGAGATGAATGCGCGTATTCAAGTAGAGCATCCAGTGTCCGAAATGTTGGTGGGCAAGGACTTGATTGCTGAGCAGATTCGTGTGGCTGCCGGTGAAAAACTGGGCTATACGCAGCGCCAGGTTAAATTGGAAGGCCATTCGATAGAATGTCGCATCAATGCCGAAGACCCCAGCAAGGATTTTATGCCTTCGTCAGGTGATTTGGTATTGGGCCAATTGCCAACAGGCCATGGCGTTCGTTGGGACAGCGGCGTGTATGGCGGGATGAAGGTTACGCCGTTTTATGACTCTTTGGTCGGCAAACTAATCACTTGGGGGCCGGACCGCGAACAGGCACGTCGACGTATGCTCAGTGCGCTGCGAAAGCTGGATTTGCAAGGCATTACCACCACGCGTGAATTGTGCCAGGAAATTATTAATCACGAACAGTTCACCAACCAGACTCACACCACTGACTTTATCGATAGTCTGCTGGGTTGAAAATTAGCCCCTTATCAATTAAACTTCCGAGCGCTTTGGGTATCGATTTCAGAAGTAAGAAATGGCATTTTTTTCATTTGTCTCATTTCGCTTTAAATCAAAAACGATACAGCCGGAATCCATAAGCAGGAGCGAACCATCGCTCAATTAGAATTGAGATTGGAAAGCCAAATATTAAAGTATGTTTGAAGCACTAAGTGAAAAAATAACTGGGGCGTTAGACAAACTGAAGCGCAAAGGGGCGCTCACCGAAGCGGATATTAAAGCCGCGATGCGTGAGGTGCGCCTGGCGTTGCTTGAGGCGGACGTCAACTACAAAGTGGTCAAAAGCTTTGTAGAGCGTTTGTCCGAAAAGGCGATGGGGGCCGAAATCCTCAAAAGCCTGACCCCAGGCCAGCAAGTGGTCAAACTGGTTCGAGATGAACTGGTTGTAGTGCTTGGTGGACAAAAAGCAGACTTAGACTTTTCCAAGCGACCGACCGTCATCATGCTGGTTGGTCTGCAAGGCGCGGGTAAAACCACCTTGGCGGGAAAATTGGGTCTGTATCTTTCTAAGAAAAAACAGAAATCGCCCTTGCTGGTGGCAGCCGATGTGCAACGTCCGGCTGCTATCGAGCAATTGAAACAATTGGGTGCATCGCTGGATGTGCCGGTATTCAGTGTGGAGGACGGACAAACTGCCCCGCCTGATATTGTGCGTCAGGCATTGGATCAAGCTCAGAAGAATTCGCACGATGTGGTGATTGTGGATACCGCCGGTCGACTGCAAATTGATGAAGATTTGATGGACGAATTGGTCGAACTCAAAATGTGGGCTGAACCTTCTGAAGTATTGTTTGTGGCGGATGCCATGACCGGGCAGGAAGCGGTCAACATTGCGGCTTCTTTCCACGGAAAATTGTCTCTCTCTGGTATCGCACTAACCAAGATGGACGGAGATGCGCGCGGTGGTGCGGCACTCTCAATGATCGAAGTGACGGGTGTGCCAGTCAAACTGATCGGTGTGGGTGAAAAACCTGAAGATTTGGAAGAGTTTTATCCTGATCGTTTGGCCGAGCGCATTTTGGGGATGGGCGACATTCTCAGCTTGGTGGAACAAGCCGAGCAAAATATTGATGCTGCAGCGGTTGAAGATTTAGAAAAGAAAATTCGTACCCAAAAGTTCACCCTGCAAGATTTTTTGGATCAGATGCAGCAGATGCGTAAATTGGGTCCGTTGCAAAAGCTGATCGAAAAATTGCCCGGCATGGGTAAGATTGAAGTCGATGAAAAAGAACTGGCACGAGTTGAAGCCATCATTCGTTCCATGACAAATGATGAACGAAAGACGCCCAAGATTTTAAATTCCAGCCGTAAAAAGCGCATTGCGCGTGGCAGTGGCACGAAAGTGAGTGACATTAATCGTGTGCTGCAACGCTTCAAAGAAGCGCAAAAAATGATGAAGAGTATGAAAAATATGAAGTTTCCTCCAGGAGCCATTCCGAGGTAGACTAAAGGAGAAATATGCCTGCAAAAATTCGTTTAAGACGTGTGGGACGACGTGGCCAGCCATCTTATCGTGTTGTCGTGGTGGATGAAGATCGATCCAGAAACAGTGCTGTGATTGAAGAGTTGGGTTATCTTAACCCCATCGAGGATCGCTTTGAAGTGGATACGGCCCGTGCGCTCGATTGGTTGAAAAAAGGTGCACAACCCACGCCAACCACCCGCGATTTGTTGTCCAAATTGGGTGTGATGGCCCAGTGGCATGCCATCCGCCAGGGCAAGGATTTGCCAGAACCAAAAGCACCACCGACCCCACAACCAGGTCAGCGCAAAAAGAAAACAGCCACACGTCTTGCTGCTGAAGCTGCTGTAAAAGCTGAAGAAGCCTCTGCTGCCGCACCCGCAGCAGAAGCACCGGCTGAAGAAGGCGGCGGCGAAGCAGAATGAGCCAAGCCATCGCTGTTCCACCATTGGTGGAATTGCTGCAATTTTTGGTGTCTCAGGTGGTTAGTGACCCTGAGTCCATCCAGATATCCAGGGTGGAAACGCCAAAGACAGATTTGTTTTATCTCAAAGTCAGCCAAGATGACTTAGGTCGTTTGCTGGGCCGTGAAGGTAAAACAGTAGAATCCATCCGCGTGATCTTGGATGTGGCCGCCGCACAACTCGGCAAAGGTGCCATTGTGGATGTGATTGAGCCGAAACATGGCAAAGCACCTTCTTCTTCAGATAATCGATCCAAGCGGCCTCGACGAGGTGGCAGAAAAGGGCGACGCCCTCGAAGTGGCGACAGGCCTGCCCAACAGGCTGGTGGTCAGAACAAAAAAACCGGTGGGCAAGCCAAACCCGCTAGAGATGCAAAGCCTAAGCCAACTCCAACAGGCAATACAGAAGGTTCAGAAAAACCAACTGAAGGAAATAAACCCAATAGAAACAGAAATCGAAACAGGAATCGCAACAGAAACAGGAATAGAAATCAAGCCAATAAAAAGCCCAATTCATCAAGCCCATCTGACAAATCAAACAAGCCCGACTCTTCGAGGTAATGGTTCATGCGTGTCGATATCATCACTATTTTTCCCGATATGCTGACTGGTTTTTTTGAGTACGGTGTGCTTAAAGCTGCACGTGAAACGGGCTTAATTGAAATCAACATGCACAGCCTTAGGGCTTACACCGATGACAAACACCGTCAAGTGGATGACCGTCCTTATGGTGGTGGTGCGGGCATGGTGTTGAAAGTTGAGCCATTGGTGCGGGCAGTCGAAGCAATTTCTCAGGAAAACAAAAATTCTCATGTGATCCTGACTTCTGCTCAAGGTAAAAGATTGAATCAGGAATCTGCTAAAACGTTTTCATCCTTTGAACAGATCATCCTCATCTGTGGTCGTTACGAAGGTGTGGATGAGCGGGTGATGTCTGTTGTTGATGCGGAAATTTCCATCGGCGATTATGTGCTCAGTGGTGGCGAAGTGGCTGCTGCAACCATCACCGAGGCAGTATGTCGCATGATTCCTGGCGTTGTGGGCGATGAAGAATCGGTGGTGACGGATTCATTTTATCAGGAGCAATTGGTCGGTGTGCCGCAATATACGCGTCCGCCAGAATTTCGAGACCTTACGGTGCCGGATGTGTTGTTATCGGGAAATCATGAACAGATTGCGACGTGGCGGCGTGAACAGTCACTGAAAAAAACGTTGGAAAATCGCCCTGACCTGCTAAAACATTAAATTTTAAGGAAGCATAAAACAACGACAAAGCCAACAGAATTCGTTCTTGTTTAACCTAGCAACCTTCTTTGGCCAAATATAAAAAATAAAAATATGGGAAATCTTTACGCAGGTATTCTTCATTATCCAGTTAAAAATTCAAAGGGAAACATCGTTGCCACGGCGTTGACCGGCCTGGACTTACACGACATTGCACGCAGTGCCAGAACGTTTGAATTGGCCCAATATTATGTGATAACCCCTCTGACCACGCAGCGCAGTATTGCCAAGACCATGGTTGAATACTGGAAAGACCCTGGGGGCAGGGCTTCCAACCGTTCTGAAGCCTTGAAAAACGTGCAGGTGCTTGCTACTCTTGAGGACAGTTTGGCCGAGATACAATCGCGCGAAACAGAAAGGCCTTTGCTCGTTGCCACCTCGGCGCGTGACGTGCCTCTGGCTCAGATGAGTTACGAAGCCTTACGGACACAGATTGAGACCGAATCTCGGCCTGTTTATTTGTTGTTCGGTACCGGCTGGGGGCTTGCAGATGAATTGCTGCCCAAGTTGGATTGTGTGCTTCCACCTATTCTGGGGTCAGGAGATTTCAATCACCTTTCTGTCAGAGCGGCTGCAGCCATCATTTTTGATCGGTTGCGCGGATTAAAGGAGACTTAACATGTCAGATCATTTGATTAAGACGGTAGAACAGGGTTTTTTACAGGAACTGCCTGCATTTCGCCCTGGTGACACCTTGCGCATTCACGAACGTATTCGCGAAGGCGGCAAAGAAGGCCGCGAACGTATTCAGATGTTTGAAGGTATTGTGCTGAAAAAAAGTGGTAGTGGTTCTAATGCCATGTTTACCGTTCGCAAAATGTCATCGGGCATTGGCGTAGAGAAAGTTTATCCCTTACACTCCCCTAAGATTGCGGAAATTGAAATCGTCAAGCAGGGCCATGTGCGCCAGGCAAGACCCAACTTTTTGAGAAAGCGTTAATGGAAGACACCCCAGAACGAAATCCAGAAGAACCCACAACGGACCACGACACCCCGACTGAAGTTACAGAAACAGAAGTCGAAGCCACAGTTTTACCCGTGTCGTCGGAGCCGCTTATCACTGAAATGCAGGCATCTGCTTACCCAAAAAGTAATGCGGATGCTTTTTCAGCGTATGAAAAGGGGCCTTACAATCCCAATCCTGCTTTTCCGTGGGCAGGTAAACATGAAGATGAAATTCAGGCAATTTACAAAGAAATTTTTCGTACCAAACCTTTCTTATCCCGTGGGTTGAACAAAATTGGAATTCGCACGGGCCCATTTGTCGATTCCATGCTCGATTGGGTTCAGGTGTTGGCCGTGGCTGCGGTGCTGGCCTGGCTGACCATGAGTTATGTGGTGGTGCGCATGCGCGTGCCAACCGGCTCAATGGAACCCACCATTCGTTCTGATTCCAGCTTTTTTGTCGATAAGCTTTCTTTTTACTTTCGTGGCCCAACTCAGGGTGACATCATTGTGTTTTGGCACAACGAGAATTCAGATAAACGTGTGCGTTACGTAAAACGACTGGTGGCAACGGAAGGTCAAACAGTCAATATCAAAGATTGCATTCAAAATCCACCCGAATCATGTGGAATCTATGTGGATGGTGAAAAACTCACCGATCCCGCCTTTGATCGTCCTTACTATGCAAATGGAAAAATGAGAGATGAAGCGTGGACAGTGCCTGAAGATTCCTACTTTGTTCTTGGCGACAATTCCCGAAACAGTTTGGACAGCCGATTCTGGGGCTTTGTTGATGAAACAGACTTCATTGGTGAGCCATTCTTACGCGTGTGGCCCCTGAACCAATTCGGCTTCATGAATCGTTATTTCGGAACTGGACCCTAATTAATTGTTCTACAGTCAAATACCTAAATCAATATATGTTTTGTGGTTCAAGTTTTTGTAACTTTTTATATTAAAACGATGTCCCATAACCGTTTTGAGTAAATCATAACAGCTTGTTTTAGCAAATCTGTTTGAAAACGTCTAAGTCAGTTTGTATGCTTGTTTTAACAAAAAGCAACGGGGAGCCTGATTTTCACAGGCTGAGAGGAAGCTTCGGCTTCGACCCTTAGAACCTGATCCGGATCATGCCGGCGGAGGGAATGCAATGATACTCAAAAACATTTCTGAACACACTCCACATCACAGTTTGCACAAAAGGTTCAGCGGTCATTCTATAAAAAGCTCTTGTCTGCGTCGTTCATTGCTCCTCAAATCTAATTTGAGGTGATGTTCTATGCGTTTGTTGCCGTTAAGTCTGGTGGCGCTTGCCATGTTGGGCCTGGGAGCCTTAGGGCAGGAAAACATGCTTGTGGTTTACACCTACGACAGTTTTGTGTCTTTTGGGCCAGCCACGGAAATTGAAGCCCGTTTTGAAGCTGAAACGGGTGTGGACGTTCAGTTTGTGGCAACCGAGGATTCTCGCTCCATGTTGGCGCGCCTGCTGACCGAGCGCGACAGTGGGGGCACGCCTGCGGATGTGTTTATCGGTGTGGAGGTTAACGATCTGTCCACAGCCACAGAAGATGGCGCATTCATTTCTCTGAATGAAGAAGACATTCCTGCGTTGGCACAGATCAATTCTGAAATTCGCTTTGATGTGCAAAATCGCTTGCTGCCTTATGAGCATGGATTTATCACGCTGGTTTACGATTCTGAAGCCATCAGCGAAGAAGAACTGCCACAGTCGTTTGAAGACTTGACCGATCCGCGTTTCCGTGATCAAATCCTGGTTCAGGATCCGCGCACCAGCAGCCCTGGGTTGAGTTTTCTGCTCTGGACAATTCATGAGTTTGGTGATCCGGGTTATTTGAATTACTGGGAGCAGTTGTTTCCCAACATCTTGACCGTAACACCAGGTTGGAGTGAAGCCTTTACGCTTTTCTCTCAAGGTGAAGCACCCATCATCGTCAGTTTTTCCACAGACAACGCCTTCGATCAAATCATCAATGGCGTGGATCGAAATCGAATTCTGTTGTTACAAGGTCAAGGCTATCGCACCATTTTTGGTGCAGGTGTTGTCGATACAACGGATCAAGAAGAATTGGCCAAACAGTTTGTCAATTTCCTCTTGAGTGAAGATACGCAAAGCTTGTTGCCTACCAGTGAATGGATGTTTCCTGCCAATACAAATGCCACATTGCCCGATGCCTTTGATCAAAATGCAGTGCGACCCGCCGTGGCAACCTTTGTGGACGCAGCTGAAGTGAGTGAAAATCTGGATCGTTGGTTGCGTGCCTGGGCAAATTTGGCTGTGGGTCAATAATATTTCGAAAAATAAGAGCAGAACTGTCTTTTTTATCACATAGGTTTGGCTAAGGTGTGCTTAACCTAGGCATACTTATAAAGGATGGAGCAGGATGGGAAAGGGTTGGAGCGATGATGTTCTAATGTTAAAAGTTTTGAAGGCCCTCTCCCATCCTACCAAAGGCTGAATCATAGCGGGGGTAATGTTTGGATAGGTGTGCGATTGTATGCTATAAACTCAGCCCTATTTAATTCAATATTCAAATAGTATTACGTTTGGTGTTGCCCAAAATGGTGATTTGTTCCTCTCTATACCACCAGCATGTCCTCTCAAAAACTGCTGATGATGTCCCTATCATGAACAAAGGAAGGTCCCTATCTTCCTTTAACTGTGCTTGGGATTTTATGGTTCCACAAGCAATGATGTCGCAGATGTCACTAAAAAATGTCGTCTACATTACATAGTATCCAGAAATATCTGACGCCTGCAAAGGACATGTGTCCCTTGTTGTTAAAAAACCACTTCTATTGGTTTTTTTGGTTTGTTATTTCTTGATTTATGTAACAAATTGGTGAGGTTGGTTTAATCTTCTTTCTTTAAATAACGCTTGCGTTCATGAGGGTCGAGATATAATTTTCGGATGCGAATGTTTTTTGGCGTGACTTCCACCAACTCATCCGGCCCAATATATTCCAATGCTAAATCCAATGGCATTTCCTGAGGCGGAGCGAGGATGATGTTTTCATCCGAACCTGAAGCACGCACGTTGGAAAGCTGCTTGCCTTTGGTGGGATTCACTTCCAAATCCTGATTACGGATGTGGCGGCCAATCACCATGCCGTTGTACACATTAATGCCAGCGCCGATGAACATCGTGCCACGATCTTGAAGGTTGTAAAGCGAATAGCCCGTGCTGGCCCCATCCACCATTGAAATCAATGAGCCATGCGGACGACGTTTTCGTGCTTTTTGGACGGGCTGATAGGAATCGAATCGGTGATGCATAATCACTGTGCCATTGGTGCGGGTGAGTAGATAACTTTTGAGGCCGATCAAATTTCGTGTAGTGATGTGGAAAGTGTAACGCAATGTGCCTTCAGAAGTCGGCGTCATATCTTGCCATTGACCTCGACGTTCGCCCATTTCCTCCATAATCACGCCGCTGTAAGTTTCTGGTACTTCAATGGTCAGCACTTCCATTGGCTCAGATTGAATACCATCGATTTCTTTCAACAGCACTTCTGGCTGTGAGACTTGAAGCTCAAACCCTTCGCGACGCATGATTTCAATTAAAATCCCCAAGTGCAATTCACCGCGACCGGCAACGAGAAAGCGATCTGTGGCATCGGTGGGGGTGACCCGCAAACTGACGTTGGTTTCCGTTTCTTTGAGCAAGCGATCTCGAAGCAAACGGGAGGTGCAAAATTCCCCCTCTTTGCCTGAGAGTGGAGAAGTATTCACACCAAAAGTCATTTGTACGGTGGGCTCATCGATACTGATGGGTTCAATCTGCTTCGGATTTTCGGCGTCTGTGATGGTTTCACCGATGCTGATGGTTTCCATGCCAGCCACAGCCACAATTTCCCCTGCTTCAACAGATTCCACCTGTGCCCGCTCCAAGCCTTGATAGACCAATAATTCTGTGACAGATGCAGAGATTTGTGTGCCATCACGCTGAATCTGTTTCACTTTTTGGCCTTTTTTTAAGCTGCCTGCTTCGAGCTTGCCCACACCCATTTTTCCCAAATAGGGTGTGTGTTCCAAAGCCAACACCAACAACTGAGGTGTTTCTTCAGTGCGGATTTCTGGGCCTGGCACCTCTTCCAAAATGGCGTCAAGCAATGGCAGCAAATTTTCATCAATTTGATCCCGGCTTCGACCGGCCACACCTTTCACGGCAGATGCATAGATTGAAGGAAACTCCAACTGTTCTTCGTTGGCGTTTAGCTCTAAAAATAATTCAAAGGTTTTTTCTTCAACCACGTCTAACTGTGAATCGGGTCGGTCAATTTTGTTGTAGACCACAATCGCTTTTAGGCCAAATTCTAGTGCTTTGCTCAACACATATTTGGTTTGAGGCTGCGGGCCTTCTGCTGCATCCACCAGCAACAATACACCATCGGCCATATGAAGCGTGCGTTCTACTTCGCCGCCAAAGTCAGCGTGACCTGGGGTATCGATGATGTTGATTTTTGTGTCTTTGTATTGGATGCTGGCATTTTTTGCCTTAATCGTGATGCCACGTTCGCGTTCCAGATCCATCGAATCCATGATTCGATCCTGTGTTTCCTTGCGTTCATTCAACGTTTTAGTCTGTTGCAGGATGGCGTCAACCAGGGTGGTTTTTCCGTGGTCAACGTGGGCGATAATGGCAACATTTCTTAAGTCGGCTCGCGTGGCTGTTTTAGTGGTATTCATGTGTTCTCCAGGCGGGAATTATACTCGGTTGCCGTGAGAATCTCTATGAAAAATTAACCTGTACTTTGTAACCCCGCTGCGACGCCATTCACTGACAATAAAACTGCGTTGTGCAGCGGCTGTTGTTCGCTTTCTGGAGCATCTTTCAAGCGTCGCATCAACGCCACCTGGATGAAGTTAAGTGGATCAACATAAGGATTGCGGAGTTGGATACTTCGCTGCAACCAGATTTCGTTGTCAAGAAGCGCTTCGTAGTCGGTGATTTTTAGAATCATTTCTTCAGTGCGCTTGTGTTCCTTAAAAAGAATTTCAAAAATCTGAAGTTCTTTAGCATTATCAACCAGCGTGGCATATTGCTTTGCAATCGGCATATCGGCGTGGCGCAATCCCAGTTGGGCATTGTCGATCATTGTTTTGAAAAATGCCCACTGTGCGTACATTTCTTTCAGAGTATTCAGGCCTTCTTCACCAGATTGTGATAAATATTGCTCAAGTGCTGTTCCCAATCCATACCAGCCTGGAAGATTGACACGCGATTGCGTCCAGGAAAACACCCAGGGGATCGCGCGTAAATCGGCGATGCCTTCCGTTTGCTTTCGCTTGGCGGGACGTGAACCGATGTTCAACCTGCCAATGAAATCAATGGGCGTGGCGTCATGAAAATAGCGAATAAAATTGGGTTGATCGATTAAATCGTGATACGTCTTAAAAGCAATCTCTCCCAAATTATTCATGGCATTAGACCATTCCGGTTTTTGTGCTAATTTGGAGGGTTGACTGGTAGACATCAACACCGCGTTGACCAACTGTTCCAAGTGACGATGTGCAATATCAGCATTGGCGTAACGGCTGCTCATCACCTCGCCTTGCTCGGTGAGTTTTATACGGCCCATCACAGATTCAGATGGTTGTGCCAAAATCGCACGATTGGCAGGACCGCCACCTCGTCCGATGGAACCGCCTCGCCCGTGAAAAATGGTGAGCAACATCCCGTGTTTGTTGCACGTTTCAGCCAACGTTTGCTGTGACTGGTACAGCTCCCAATTGGCGCGAACAAATCCGCCATCCTTATTGGAATCGCTATAGCCAATCATGATTTGCTGGTGTTGGTGGCGTGCATCCAGGTGTTTTTGATAGATGACATTTTCAAATAACTCGGTCATGATGGCTGGTGCAGCGTGCAAATCTTCCACTGTTTCAAACAGAGGTACGACGTTGATCTGACCATACAATCCCGCATCTTTGGCCAATAAAAGCACTTCCAACATGTTGCTGACACTGGTGGTCATGCTGATGATGTAAGTGCGAATCGAGTTTTCACCGAGTCGTTCACGTGCCTGATGAATCAAGCGGAACAATCTCACTGTCTCGTTGGTGGATTCTGAGAAATTGAGTTGAGCCACCAACGGTCTCGGACTTTCGATTTCTTTGGTAAGGCGTTCAATTTTTTCTGCTTCGGAAAGTGATTTGTAATCAGAGCACAAACCATAGCGATCAAAAATTTCGGCCAGTGCGTCTCGATGCACCTCAGCATGTTGACGTACATCCAAGGTTGCCAGATGGAAGCCAAAAATTTCGACCCGTCGAATCAGTTGCGACAATCGACCTTGGGCCAGCGTTTGTCCTTTGTTTTTCATCAAACTCGATTGAATCAGTTTGAGGTCAGCTAAAAAATCTTCGGCATGGCGATATGTTCTCTCATCTTCAGCATGATGTTTCCAAGAATGTTCGTTGGTTTCAATGGTTGTATCAAGCCGTTTATTAATGAACATAAGCTTTTGGCGATAGGGTTCAAGTTGAAAGCGTTCTTGAATTCGCTCACCTTCTTCAGGAAAGACATGTTCATCCTGATTCAAACTTTCCGAAAATTCTGTTGAAAATCCCACCCGTGTATGAGCCATTGTGATGTGATCGTGTAGTTGGTTGATTTCCTGTTGGTACAATTCCAGGCTCAAAGCTTTATGCGCTCTCAGCGTTTGCTCAGTTACTTCAACCGTAACAAACGGGTTGCCATCTCGATCTCCACCAATCCAGGAACCATAACGCAAAAATATAGGAATGTTAAAAGTATCGTTTGGATAATAAAGTTTCAGAGCACGTTCCAGTTCGTCATAGATACGGGGAATCAAATCGAAAAGGGTGTTTTCGAAAAAATAAAGGCCATTGCCCACTTCATGCATCACGGTGGGTTGACGATCTCGTGTTTCATCGGTTTGCCACAAAGACACGATGTGTTCTCGAATCAAGCTCATTTCATGATCATATTCTTCAGGCGAAAGTTCTTTGTTGTAAATACGATCCAACGATTTGGACAATGCCTTGAGCTTAATCAGCACTGTGCGTCGTTTGGCCTCGGTAGGATGGGCAGTAAACACGGGCATGATGAACAGGTCATCCAAAATTGTTTGCACATCCGAGACGCTTTTTCCTTGAGTGTGTAAATAGAGAATGGCATCAGCCACAGTTTCGCGCACAGGTTCTTCCTCTTGTCGAGCTTGATGCGCACGATTGCGTAAGATGCGCACACGTTGTTGTTCTTCGGCAAGATTGACCAATTGAAAATAAATAGCAAACGCTTTGAGCACAGCTTGCATTTTGGGCAAATCGGTGACAATTTTTTCAGTGGAATACGTCAATTTTTTTTCAGCAGATTCATCTCCACTTCGAAACGCTTTGGCCAATGAGCGGATTTCTTCCTCAAGCTCAAAGACCTCTTGTCCCTCTTGTTCGATGATGGTTTCGCCCAACAGGTCGCCCAGTAGATTGATGCTTTCTTTCAAAGTATCCCGTGTTTGATTCATGTGGTTAATTGTAGACGAATTGCCAGAACGGTCAAGTGTTTTTATTCATTTATGGAAGGATTGAGATCAAAAGCTTCGAGATCGGTCATGGCCGCTTCCCACTGTGCGAGCAAACCAGTTTGTTTTGCTTTTACTTGTTCATATTGCTCACTCAATGTTTGGATTTTTTTCAATTCCTGATTATAGCTGGCTTGTTCCATTTCTTTTTCGAGCAGTTCAATTTGTTCATCCAAGTTACTCATTTGAGTAGATAGTTCAGCTTCGTGGCGCTCCAGCTTGCCACGTTCGCGCTCCTGAATTCGCTTCAATTTTCCAGGGGATAATTTTTTGGTTGAGGGTGTCTGAGCGTTTTCTGTTGACGTTTTGAGGATTGATGTTGCTTCGTTAGGGTCATCTTTTTTTCTCAGATAGAAGGCATAATCGCCTTTGTAAACATGAAGTTGTTCGTCTTTGACTTCCCAAATTTGTGTGGCAATGGTTTGAATGAAATATCGATCATGCGACACAAATAAAATGGAACCAGGAAATTTGATTAGCACTTCTTCAAGTGTTTCTCTGGAGGGAATATCCAAATGGTTTGTGGGTTCATCGAGCAACAATAAATTACCACCAAGTTGAGATAGCCGAGCCAATGCCACACGGCTGCGTTCACCACCGGACAACATGCCCAGTTTTTTAAACACATCGTCTCCGCGGAACAAAAATTTTGCCAACAAATCACGTGCCTTGGAAATGGTCCAGCCATCTTGATCGATGAGTGAATCCACCAGCGACATATCCCGATCAAAATAATCCCAGGTCGTTTGGGCAAAGTAAGCAGGTTCCACGGCGTGCCCCCACTCGACTTCACCTCTTAATGTGGAAAGTTGATTGACCAAAGTTTTCAAAAGGGTGGTTTTGCCGCTGCCATTTGGGCCAATCAGTGCGACACGTTCATTGCGATCCATGATTGCATGGGAGGCATTGAACAATTTTGTTTCACCAGCTTCGTCCGATACTGGATAGCCGATGTCAATATCCTGAAGCCGGAAAATACGTTTGCCACTTTCGCGCGGGAATTGAATCTCGAAAGAAATCTGTTTTTCTTTTTCAGGTTTTTCTATCGTTTCTGTTTTTTCAATCATCTTGCGACGGGACTTGGCCAGGTTGGTGGTCTTTTTGTCATAAATGTTTTTCTGCACAAAGTCTTCAGATTTTTTTAACCAGGCTTGTTGTTCATAATACGCCTCAATCTGATGCTTCAATTCTTCTGCGCGTTGAGGCACATAGTCACTGTAATTGCCTGTATAGAGTTTGAGCTTTTTACTATTAATAGCCCAGATTTTGTCGACCAGCTTATCGAGCAAATGACGATCATGCGAAGAAATGACATACGCTTTTTTCCAACGTAACAAATATTCTTCAAGCCATTCCACAGAATCCACATCGAGATGGTTGGTCGGTTCGTCGAGTAACAAGACATCTGGTTCCTCAAGTAAGAGTTTGGCCAATGCCGCACGAGCTGCCTGACCACCACTAAGATGCGAGACCGGTTGCTGTGCATCTTCCTGAGAAAACTTCAAACCATTCAATACCGAATGAATCCGGCTTTCGTAACTGTAACCACCACCGATTTCAAAGGCATGATGCAACTCATCATAGCGTTTGATGACGTCATCTTTGCCTGAAGACAATTCAGTTTCCAAGCTTTGCATCTCAGTTTGAAGTCCCAATAGGTTAGAAAAAACACTTTTTAGTTCTTCATAAAGAATCCGTTCACTATCGAGTTGCGACTCCTGCGTCACATACCCAACTTTGGCATCGCCCACAATTTGAGCGTTGCCTGAACTGGCTTCTTCATGTCCCGTCAAAATATTGAGCAAGGTGCTTTTTCCCGCCCCATTCGGACCAATGAGTCCAATACGCTGGCCTTCCCCGACCTGCACAGACACATCCTCCAAGACGGCCTCACCGCCAAAGTCTTTACTCAAATTCTGCGCAATAATCAGGGACATAATCAGACCTCAGTTTCCGTACTTCTAATTTCCCTATTTTAATCAGAGGCTTTAGAGAAAGAAAGAAGATTATTGAAAACAGCATCATATAAACAGGGTAAAGGCTCTAATCCCCCAGCCCCCTTTACACAAAGCGGGCTACGGCTTGACTGTGAAAGTGAGTTCTGAATATGTTGGGTTATTCTTTTGTGAATTGATCTAACTCTCTTAAAGAAAAGCCCTATGAGAAATAGAATTAACGTGGATAAAAAATCGTAGCCCCCTTGAAATCAAGGGGGTTGGGGGATTGAAGCTTTTTAATATATGAATTTCTCTACTTCTAATGACTGCTCTTACCCAAAGAAGGGAGGGCGGGAAGCCGCAGGCTGGAGACTGAAAGAATCTTTTTGGAGACCTGTTCCAGTCAAGGGGAATGGTCTAAAGTTCCAGTATCCTGCCTCCGGCTTCCTCAGGCGTATGGTTGGAGCCATTTGAATCGGGTGTTGCTGTGTTACGTTGTTGAGAGAAGGCGTTTAGTTGAGTTGCTCCTTGTGCCCATAGCCCTTTTCGCGTAATTGTCTCTCATCTGTAATGGTAATATAACGTCCTTTTTTCAGGAGTCCGTTGGAGTAAAACATGCTCAGCATCATGGTTACGTTGGTGCGAGTGGCACCGATTAAGTCGGCCAGGTCTTGATGCGTCAGGCGACAATCAATCTGAAGTCCTTGGGGGGTGTGGTGACCATGAGTATCTGAAAGGTGCAGCAACACACGAGCCAAACGAGTTGGCAGATCTTTGAATGCCATGTCTTCCAGTTTGTGTTGTACGCTGCGGGAACGACTGCCGATAAGATTGAGAATTTCAAACATCAGGCGTGGATCGCGTTTTGCTTGATCCAGAAGGCGGTTGCGATCGGCAGCAACCACTTCAGTGCTTTCCAAAGCTTCAGCCAACAGTTCGCGCTTGTCGACTTGGGTTAAGGAAAGTTCGCCGAATAATTGGCCTTCGCCAAAAATATCCAAAGCCAATTTGCGGCCAGATTCATCGAGGTAGCTCAATTTGACGCGGCCCTTCTTGATCCAATAAATCATGTCATTTGGATCATCCAATCCATAAATAAGATCTCCGCGTTTAAAATGAAGCAAAACCCCACGTTGTTCCAAAATTTCGCTAAAACGAGACGTCAACGGTATCACGTGAGTCCTCCCTTGTCCGTTTTTTTGTAAACGACAATATTTTTTTGATCCCCCTAACAAAACCCCTTCGAAACGCAAAGCACGGAAAAATCCATGTTCGACGCAACTTTAAATGTTAGATGGTTTTCACACTGTCACTTCTGGAAAGCATCCTCCCTGACGCTTTTTTCAAAATGAACGGTGAATGATCGCTGTTTAAGTGATACCACGAATTTGCGCCTATACCTGTAATTAGAGTCACAGTGAAAACAATGTTCAAACCATTACGAATTACAAAATTTCTACAACTGAGGTAATCATTTAGACATTTCCCAAATTTATTTGGTGACTTGATTTGAAGTTTTTCTTAGCGGATGATGATTTTTATGTTGCAAATGGTTAATGAGTTGAACAGATAAATGGATAGGTTTTGGTGTATAAAACAAGCCGGTTTTGGTGATTTTTTAAGTATCGCGGCTGTCCTTGAAAGACCGCAACACGTGCGTTAAAGTTTGAATAAGCTTATGAGTAAATCGAAAAAACAACAGAGAAAAGGGATCAAGCGGGGCAAATCAAAAGCCAGCACTGTTGAATGGCTGAAACTGATTCAACAGGTAATGACGGCTTTTTTTATTTTAACCTTACCCGTCTTAATCTATACAAGCAATTCTGAATATGGTTATACCAAAATCATCTACGCTTATTTCATGATTACTATTCTGTATAGTTTATGGGGGGTACAAGCTTGGTTAGAAAATCATTTAACCTTTTGGCGGCCAGCTCTGTTTTGGCCAGCTTTAGCGATCATTGTCGCAGGCATTTTGTCTATGATTAATGCTAGTAGCCCCGGGATTGTACTGCAGAGCTTGGCTGTGCTGATCTACTTTATTTTGTTTTATTTCTACATTGCCAATACAACCACACGCAAAACTTTTTATCTTTATTTAGGGATGGGGTCGTTGAGTGCTTTGTTTGTGGCTCTGTATGGTGTTTTGCAATATTATGCACTTTTGCCAGGGTTAACCAACAGAGGTGCTGAATTTGATATGCTATCCAGTTTTGGCAACAAAAACTTTTTGGCCGAATATCTGAATATATGGATTATCGCATTTTTAGTGCTGTTGCTTCGATTCAGATTGGTTTGGGCCAAAGTATTGGTCTTGGCAACGACCTTGATCAGCATTATTGCCTTTATTAATGCCGATTCCACAGGTGCCTTGATTGGTATTCTGGCAGGGGTTTTTTTCTTTGGCATAGGCTTCATTGTGTTCAAAAAACCAACGATTCATGTTTTCAAACAAAGGCGTGCATGGGTTTGGGTAGGCATTTGGGGCATGGTCGTTTTAGCATCACTTTTTTTAGCGGATAGGCCTGGGCTTGTTGGTGAATTTTTGACAAGAGAGCCAGCTCAATCAGAAGTTTTTGCATTTCAAAATACGATCAAAGCCAAAACTGTTTTCCAAAATCCAATTGATCAGATCAAGGCCGTCATTGATCGTTATTGGGAAGAAGGTTCAGGAAACACTCGTGCTTGGGATTGGTGGGTGGCCTATGAGATGTGGCGAGCCAATCCCATTTTTGGTGTGGGGGTAGGTCATTATAAAGTTCAATTTTTAAAGTATAAAATAGATTTTTTAGCAACCGAACGAGGGCAACAATACGATTTTTATATTCCTCGTGCTGCACAGGCACACAATGATTATTTTCAAACTGCGGCTGAAATGGGATCTGTTGGCATTGCAGCGATGTTGTTTTTCATGGCCATGCTGTTTTGGAAAACTATTCAGCAGGTGCGTTCAGTGAAAGGCTCCCAAAAGTGGGTGACACTGGCACTATATGCGGGTGTTGTCGCGTTCTTTATTGACTCTATGGTGAACTTCCCAGGGCGCTTGCCAGCATCATCTTTTAGTATGTTATTGCTGTTAGGCATGCTTCATTCCAATTATTTGTTTCCAAAGTTGAAAACGTTCCAACTCAATAAAACATCTGTGAAAATTGCAGTTTCTGTCTTTTTAGTTTGTACTTTGACAGTCACCACCTTTGCTTATCGTGATTGGCAGGCAAACATTCATTTAGACGCAGGCATCAATCACTTAAGTAATGCTCGATATCAATTGGCTTTGGGAGAATTTGAAAAGAGTCTTGTACTTGATTTTCAACCCGCAGAAGTATTGTTCAGGCTTGGTGCAGTGCATCAAGCACTCGGAGATCCAGACAAAGCAGCTGAGTATTTTGAAAGCTCAATGGACAGTTATCTGGTAGACGAAGTGTTCTTGCCCTTGGCTGTTTACAAGTTAAACAATGAACAATATGCTGAAGCTAGAGATTTACTGGATCGTCTTTCACGTTCAAAACCCAGAGAGGCTCTGAGAGAGGAAGTCGATCTTTTTCGCGCAGTCATTGAAGTTCGCGATGACAATTTGACACAAGGAATTGAAATGCTGAAAACGTTGATTGAAAAATCCCCAAGTTTTGAACGTGCTTACTATACGCTTGGAGATGCGTTTTTGGCTAACAATGATTGTCCATCAGCATTGGTTCAATATGAAAAAGCATTGGATGCTTCAACCAGGCGACGCGATAGTTTCCAACAACGTCTGGGGGATTTTCAAGGCAAAACAGTACTGGCCAATGCATACTCTCGTGTTCTTATTTCACTCGAGCGTTATAAAGGCCTCACTGATGAAATTCAGGCGAAGGTGGATATTGTGCGGAGACAGTGTGGGTAAGGGGTTTTTTGGACCCTGTAATATTCCCAAAATTTTCTATTAATTTTGCGACGTTGTAGCCACAGCCATAAGATAGTGGCGGAGGCATTATGTTTGATATTTTTAAGAAAACCGTTGACCGCATTTTTGGGGATACCCCTGAGCAAAAAGTAAAGAAACTGCAAAGACACCTGGAGCAGGTCAACGAACTCGAAGCTGATATGCAAGCGCTGTCTGACGAACAACTGAGCGCAAAAACAGTTGAATTTCGCCAGCGCCTTGAAGAAGGCGAAGATTTGGATGATTTGTTGCCTGAGGCCTTTGCTGTGGTTCGTGAAGCATCGCAGCGCACCATTGGCCTAAGGCATTACGATGTGCAAATTTTAGGTGGTACCATTTTGCATCAAGGCCGTATTGCTGAGATGAAAACAGGAGAAGGGAAAACGCTGGTGGCGACCCTGCCTGCATATCTCAATGCGCTGGCTGGTAGCGTGCATATGGTGACGGTTAATGACTATCTGGCCAAGCGTGACCGTGAGTGGATGGGGCCGGTGTATGAATTTTTGGGCATTACAGTGGGCTTGATCCAGGAAGGTGTGGAGCAAAAAGAGCGCCAGCAATCTTATCAATGTGACATTGTGTTTGGCACAAATACACAGTTTGGGTTTGATTACCTGCGCGATCATCTGGTTTCTTCTGCAAGTCAAAAAGCGCAGGGACCGTTGGATTTCGCGATTGTGGATGAAATTGACAATATCTTAATTGACGAAGCCCGAACGCCACTCATTATCTCTGGCTCAACGCAGCAGACTGCACAGCTTTATAAACAGTTTGCACGCCTGTCTGGAAAGTTTGAAACAAGCACTGATTTTGAAATCGATGAAAAAGCCAAGCGTGTCACCTTGACCGATGATGGGATTTCTAAGATTGAAAAGCTGCTCAAAGTGGACAACATTTATGCGCCCAACAACATTGAGTTGTTGCATCATTTGGAGCTTTCTTTGCGCGCTCGTTTGTTCTATCACAAGGACAAAGAATACATCATTCAAGACAAACAGATTATTATTGTCGATGAATTCACCGGACGCTTGATGCCGGACCGTCGCTGGAGTGATGGGTTACATCAGGCTGTCGAAGCCAGAGAAGGGTTGGAGATTCGCCGTGAAAATCAAACTCTGGCCACCATCACGCTGCAACATTATTTCAGGCTCTATGGCGGCCTTTGTGGCATGACGGGAACGGCTGCGACTGAAGAAGATGAGTTCAGAGATATTTACGATCTTGATGTGGCTGTTATTCCCACCAACAAACCTTTGTTGCGTGAAGATTTGCCGGACAAAATGTTCCGCACCGAAAACGCCCTGTTCAGTGCGTTGGTCGAGGAAATTGACAAATTCCACCAAGAAGGTCGTCCTGTCCTCATTGGGACCAATAACATTGACAAAAGTGAATCTCTGAGCAACATGCTCAATCGACGTGGCCTTAAGCATGAAGTGCTCAATGCCAAACAGCATGAACGCGAAGCCGAGATCATTGTGGATGCCGGTCAGCACGGGGCCATCACCGTCGCCACCAACATGGCGGGGCGTGGGGTGGATATTAAACTGGATGATGAAATCAAGGCTTTGGGTGGATTGGTCATCCTGGGCACACAGCGCCATGAGAGCCGTCGTATTGACGATCAGTTACGTGGTCGTGCCGGCCGTCAGGGTGATCCTGGGACTTCACAGTTTTTCATTTCTCTGGAAGATGAATTGATTCGTTTGTTTGGCGGCGATCGCCTGGGGCAGATCATGGATAGCTTTGGCATGAAAGAAGGCGACTCCATCGAGCATCAGATGCTTTCCAAAGCTGTGCGTAATGCACAGAAGAAGGTGGAAGCTCGTAACTTTGACATTCGCAAAAATCTTCTTAAATACGATCAAGTGATGTCCAAACAACGTGAAGCCATTTATGCACTTCGTGATCGTTTTCTCATCGACATCGATGATGGCAAAGAAGATTTAGAAGATTACTTACGTGAATTGGTGATCGAAGAAGCTGAAACGATCGTTCAGGAAGCAACTGCATCAGACCTCATCGAGGAATGGGACCTGGGTGGATTGCAGATTGAAGCCAACAGCTTCCACAATGCGCCTCATATTTCTCTAAAAGATTTGGAAGATCCTGAAGAACTTCAAGAGAAAATCGAAGCATTTATGCTTGAAAACCTGGACAATCAGATTGAAAATCTAAGTGAACATTTCAATCCATTGGGTCGACTCATGATTTTGAACAGCCTGGACGAGCGTTGGCGTTTACATCTGTATGCACTGGATGATTTGCGTGAAGGCATTGGCTGGCGCTCCTATGCAGGCCGTGACCCATTGTTTGAGTTCACCCGCGAGTCATTTGCCTTGTTTCAGGAAATGCTGGGGGGCGTGCAGTCACAATTGATCAAAGTGTTGATCAAGCCCAAATTGAAAATTCAAGAGGCCGATCAGGCGGGCGAACAGCAATCCGAAAAACTGCAATTCGTTCATGAAGAGGCCAAAGCCATTGGCAGTGATGGCGGTGACAAAAAAGCGCCTGCACGCACCTCGGCTGCAGAAACCATTGGTCGTAATGATGTTTGCCCGTGTGGCTCCGGCAAGAAATTCAAGCATTGCCATATGGGACGCGAAAATGAACTTTCGCTAAACAGCAAAGACAAATAACTTTATAGTTGGGCATAGAATTTTTGGTGGTTGTTGCGGTAGTATTCTGTTGGTTTCTCCGGTGTTCTGATTGAATTTTTCTTTCTCAAAACACTTTCTTAGGGTATTTTTGGCATTTTAATATCAATAAAGTCTGCGATGTCCAAGTTGAAAATGTCTTGGATGTCCTATTTCCTGTGCTTGTACTTGGTGGAAGATATAATAGAGTTAAACAAAATGGGTGAAAATTAAAAGCCCCCACGGCTATTATACCAGCGAGCGACGCTGAGTCCTCTCGCTACCCTCTCACCACAGCCGTGGGGGTCTTCTTATTCAAATGTTTGTGTTGCTTAATAAAATAAACCGAAAGAGCGCAAAGACGCTCTTTCGGTTTATTTTATTGCCCTGAAGAAAAAATAATACCTAACATAAAAATATAATAATGGCTTTCTAACAGTTTTGTGTCCGGAGTTGTATCCCCCACCTCACGGACTAATCTGCTTTGTATCTATACGGTAACGCGCTTTTCTTCAGATGTCAAACTGATATTTGTCCAGTTTTATGTGCGATCTAAATCGTGTATTTTCTAACCGCGAAAGACACACCTATTGACTTTGAATAAGACTTTATGTCCACAACTAAAGCTGGATGATGCGCTCACTGTCTTTTAAAATGGCGATCACGTCAGGCCCAGCGATTTTGATGAAATTATCCAAAATATCTGACTCATCCACTCCTCTGTTTTTTAAACAGGGCATACAGACATGTAATTTTGCCCCCATTTGATCAATCTCTTCAATTAAAGGTTTTAATGGTTTAAAAGGTTCTCCGTTGTTTAGGTCATCCGCATAGCCTTGGAGGGCCAGACGCGTGCCTTCACTGACCAAGATGACGGAAACAGCTTCGTCTGCCTCTAGGGCAGCACGAGCCAAAGTTAAACTGATCGTGGCTTTATCTACGTTATCTTTTCCATAGCCGACCAAAACGACAAATTTCATAAAATCTCCTTTTGGAATAACTTATGCTTTAATCTGATGATATTCTTTGGCTCGTGTCAAAAATTTCACGATGGCAGGATTGACTTGCTCCGGCATTTCTGCATGTGGATAGTGGCCGGCACCTTCTACAGACATCACCTCAGTCATCCCTCCCATGCAATGCGCAATATATTGGCCTTCCCAAGTGGGGTCAGGAAAATCCGGGTCTTGTGAGCCAGTGATAATCATGGTTGGTGTTTCGATTTGTGACATGCGGGGTTCGCCGAGTTCTTTACTGGTTTGCAGCAATCTTTTAATCGCATAGAGGCGGTTTTTCTGTTTTAAATTTGTCTTGATTTTCTCCGCATGCTCATCCAGGTCGCTGGGTTGCTGTGATTTATAAAGGCTTTTGTAATAATTTGCCCAACTGTTGGCACCCCAGGGGCGCATCATCATAAATTTAAGCGCAAGTCGTTGACTTGAAGTGAGAGGAACATCTCGAATAAATGCGTTGATCATAACCAAACCTGCCACTTTTGAAGGTGTTTCAGAAGTGACGATGGAGATCACTGCGCCACTCATGGAGGTGCCAATTAAAAATGCGGGGCCAGCGTCCAGATAATCGAGCAAATCCTCCAAATCATCGGCATTGGATTGAATGCTGTAATCGGGCCACCAGGCTGAAGAATCGCCTTGGCCGCGTAAATCCATCATGACCACACGGTATCCGGCCTTGGTCAACTCAGGTTCAAGAAAGCGATATTCAGAACGCAGGTCGCCGATGCCTGGTAAACAAACGACCAAAGGGCCATCTTTGTGTGTGTCTTCGTATGCAATTTTTCCTTTGCCTCGTTCTAAAATTTCGACTTCCATAAAAAACCTTTCTCAAAAAAAATTCAATTCTATTTTAAGGATTTGCCAAACGTTGTCCATTTTGTCAAATTAAACACATCCTTCAACTACACTTTTGGTGAAAGGAGCACAGATGAGTTTTCAACAGGATGAGAAAATTCGTTTTTTAACGCAAGTTGATGTGGTCAAAAACAGCATCGAACACACCCCCGCCGACAAGCAAAACTGGAAGCCTGAGGACAGTTGTATGTGTCCACAGGAAATGATTGATCATTTGGCAGGCTCTAATCATTTCTTTGCCGCCATGCTTCAAGGCAAAGAACCACCCCAACCGCCGACAGATGCTCCAGAGTTAACTTTTGAGCAATCCATGGCTGCGTTTGAACAGAGCAGTCAACAGCTTGCCGATGTGATTGAGACAATCCCTGATGAAGCATTGAATCAGGAAGTCCCATTGCCTAATGGGAACACGGCACCGATGAAGTTTTTGGTGACCATTCCTGGTAACCATACCGCTTATCATTGGGGGCAGCTGGCTTACATGCAGACCGTTTGGGGGGATAAGGAAGATCATTTCTTTGACCCATCATTCCAAATTGGCGCTCGATACAGATAATTCAAATAGATGAGAAAGGAGCGTTTTACAATGCGCTCCTTTCTTTATTTTAATGATGGAACAAGTTAAAGATCGAATTAGCGAACAACAGCTAAAAGAAGTGCTTGATCGGTTTAACATCCAATCCGATCAAGTGACGCATTTGGCTTCCTTGGTCAACCTCATCTATGGGTATGAACAGGATGGTAAATCCTATATCCTGCGAATTGGTCACACCACGCGGCGCAATGGCATTCAAACGATGGGAGAAATTGATTGGCTCAATCATCTCAAGGAAGGCGGCGCAGGCATCGCCTATCCGCTGCCATCTGCTTCAGGTCAATTCATCGAGGAGGTGGATGATGGTGAAGCTGGTCAGTTCGTCGCCGTCAGCTTCATCAAAGCCAAGGGTAAGCCTGTGGATGATTCCGTTTGGAATGAACGATTGTTTGAAGCCTATGGAAAACACATGGGGCGAATCCATGCGCTGTCTAAGACATATCAACTTCCCAATGAAGCTTGGAGACGGCCTGAATGGGATTTGCCTGGGATGTATCCCATCGAAACATTTTTGCCTGAATCGGATACTTATTTGGTTGAGCGATTTTTCAAACTCAAAGACTATATGATGGCGTTGCCAAGAAATAATGAAGCCTATGGCTTAATTCACCAAGACCCACACAAAGGCAATTTCTGGGTCGATGAGGATTACACCATCACCATGTATGATTTTGACGACTGTGGATATGGCTATTTCATTCATGATTTGGCAATGGTGTTGTTTTATGCTGCATTGAAAGAAGAAGATCGGTCGGCGTTTGCCCAAAAATTTCTGCCACCCTTCCTTAAGGGCTTTGCAAAAGAAAATAAACTAGATCCTGTCTGGCTCAATGAGTTGCCGCACTTTATGAAGTTTCGGGAGATGTATTTGTATGGCATCGCCGTTTACATTGCCGAAAAGCAACCTGAAACGCAGTGGGCACCCGATTATATCAATATGCTGAAAAACAGTGTTGAACATGATGTACCCTACATCGAATTGGATTTTTCAAAGTATGCGGATTTATTGAGATGATTGACTCAGTTGTTTGATACGTTCCAAGCGTTCTGATTCATTTTCAACCATCCAGGCATCCTGAGACATGGTTTTGTAAGCCCGTGAAAAATAAGCTTTGGCTTCGTCTTTTCGATCCAAAAGCCACAAACATTCGCCAAGTTCTTCGTGAACATAGCCGTTGTCTGGCACAGTTTTAGCTTCAATCTCTTTAAGCAGCAATGCTTGAATTTCTAGAGATTCTTCGATTTGATCCAATGATCGCAAGGCTCTTGCCACGCACCATTTTGCAATATGGATTCGATGCGTGTTGTTGCGTTGTTCCATATATTCCAGCGCTTTTTGAAATAGTTCCAAAGCTTTGTTAAATTCACCTGCATCGTGATACGTCCAGCCGATGTTGTTGTATAAAGACCCTGCCCATCTTTTTGCTTTGTCGCTGTCTGTTCGTTCCACATATTCCAGCGCTTTTAGATTCCATTCCAATTGTTTTTCGGATGGCTCTACAAAGGCCATCATATGGGCGGCATCAATGGCATGGAAATCTTCCTTGATCCGGCTGCCCAGCTCCCAAGCTTCGAAAAAAAGAGGACGTGCTTCATCAAAGTTGCCTGATGATCGAAATACTCTGCCACGCTCCAGCAAATAGCGAACTTTCTCGACAGAATTTGGATGCTCAATCAGGTGTTTTGCCTGGGCGAGCGTTTGATGGGCTTGCTCAAAGTTTCTTTGCAATCCTTGTGTTCGGGCAATTTGTGTGAGTAATTGACAGTGATAGCTTTGATGTTCAGGCACTTCTGGGTTGTCCAGAAGTGCCTGGAATTTTTGTTCAGTTTCGTCGGGATTCTGATAATCCCACCAGCTATCAAAATCAGGAAGACTCATTAAAAAAACCTTAAGGATAGAGACGATGAATCTGGCGTGGGAATGGGATACACTCACGCAAATGATGCACCCCTGCGATCCAAGCGACAGTCCGTTCTACACCCAAGCCGAAGCCAGCGTGAGGCACAGAGCCATACTTTCTCAGGTCGAGGAACCATTTGTATGGATCTTTGGGCAAATTATGTTCTTCAATTTTTTTCTCCAACACATCAATGTCCACAGCACGGGAACTGCCGCCAATAATTTCACCGTAACCTTCCGGTGCGATTAAATCAGCATTGAGCACACGGTCTAGGTTGTCTGGATCGGGTTCCATGTAGAATGGCTTCATCGAAGCAGGATAGCGTTCGATAAACACGGGCTTGCCGAAGTGATGACTCAGTGCTTCTTCATGAGGCGAGCCAAAATCGTCGCCGTCTGTCATGGTCATGTTGTTCTCGCTAATGATTTTTTTCACTTCATCGACAGAAAGTTCAGGCAGAATGTCTTCATGCTGACCGTTTTCAGATTCTGCGTCGCTGGTCTGATCATCGTCCTCATTTACATGGCGACGTTGTGCCCATTTCTGTGCCATGAAGGTAAGTAGTTTTTCGCTGTTGATGAGTTCAATCGCATCATCATAAAGCACACGAGCAAACGGTTCGTTGACATAGCTTTCAAGTGGCGCACGATCTCGACCAAGGGCTTCGAGTTCCAGCGCCTTGTGATCCAGCACGCGCTGCATGATGTATTTTACCAAGCGTTCTTGAAGGGCCAGATTGTCCTCATGACTGTAGTAAGCCATCTCGCCTTCGGCCATCCAAAATTCAGTCAAATGTTTTCTGGTTTTGGATTTTTCGGCACGGAATGCGGGCCCAATCCAGTACACACGGCCCAGGGCCATTGCAGTGGCTTCCAAATAAAGCTGACCACTCTGAGACAAATAAGCCTCTCCCAAATCGAAATAGGGCGTGCCAAACAACGTGGTGGTCCCTTCGACGGAGAGTGGTGTGAGCAACGGAGATTCAGTTGCGATAAATTCGTTTTCGTGGAAGAAATCACGAATGGCTTGCATCACTTCGTGACGAATTCTTAAAAGCGGCACTTGTTTTGCGGAGCGAATCCAAAGGTGTCGATGATCCAGTAAAAACTCAGCACCGTGTGATTTTGGTGTGATGGGGTATTCCTGCGCGATGTGGACGATTTCAATATCACAATCCTGTAATTCGTAGCCGATGGCAGAGCGTGTGTCGGCAGCCACGGTGCCGCGCACGATGAGGGAGGATTCGGTGGTCAATTGTTTGGCATTTTCAAATGCCTGTTCCATTTCCCTGGTGACAATGCACTGCACAATGCCCGTGCCATCGCGCACCTGAAGGAACATGATTTTGCCGCCTTTGCGTTTGCGATACAGCCAACCGCGCAGTTCCACCTGCTGGCCTTCATACTGGCCGATTTGATTGATATATGTGTGTGTCATGATACCTCCCTTAAAGCTGCCATCATCTGTTCATGAATGCGCCCGTTGGAACACAATAGATTATGCGTTTCCAGCTCGTATTTGCCACCCACAAAATCAGAGATGCGTCCACCGGCTTCGGTAACGATAATTCGTCCAGCCGTGACATCCCAAGCATTCAGGCCCATTTCCCAATAACTGTCAAAACGCCCCATGGCCACCCAGCACATATCCAGAGCGGCTGAACCTAAACGTCGAATAGCGCGGGATTGATGAATGAGGCTGCTGAAGTACTTTAAGTTTTTTTGGACAATAACTTGATCGTAATTAAAGCCTGTCCCCAAAATGCTTTGTGAAATTTTTTCAATGTCCGAAACTTGAATAGGTATGTCATTCAACGTCGCGCCTTGACCTTTTGCTGCTACAAACATTTCTGACATTGCGGGTGCATATACCACGCCAACGATAGGATCATTTTGATGAACCAGCCCTATAGATACGGAAAAAATGGGGCTATGGTGCGCGTAGTTAGTGGTGCCGTCGATAGGGTCAATCACCCAGACATACTCGGCATCCAGATCAGTGCTTAAATCCTCTTCCGCCAAAATGCCGTGGGTTGGATATTTTTTGCGAATGATGTTGACGATAGCCTCTTGAGATTTTCTATCAAATTCTGTGACCAAATCGGTGTCGCTACTTTTGAAATCAATCTGCTTGGATTGGCCAAAGCCTTGCATAGCCACGATTCCACCTGCTTTGGCAACTTCAATAGCAGTTTTCTTTAGATTGTCCAAGTCCATGATTTGAGCGTCTCCATTTGAGAATTTTCGGTACGGTCAATGTTCAATGGGGTGACGGTCACCCAGCCATCTTTGAGTTTGGCGTAATCCACATCAGGTGAATCGTCAGGGAAAATTTCAACCTTGGTTCGAAACAATACACAATGGTGATCTCCATCATAAGGCTCCGAAGTGAATTCTGGGACAAACCTTTGGTGTGCCTGAGGGGCCAATGCCACGCCCTTGATTTGATCCGGCGCAATCGAAGGCACATTGACATTGAGGCAAAATGGCGAAGGAATTTCTTTTTCTAGAACTTGATCAAACACATCTACACATAACTTCGCAGCAGTATCCACATCCATGGGGTTTTCTTCATGATCATGGCGAGGATATTGCATGGACATGGCCATGCTAGGGATGCCTTGAATGGTCCCCTCACTGGCGCCACCAATCGTGCCCGAATAGAAGGTGGATACGCCAACATTATCACCAGAATTCATACCCGAAATGACCCAATCAAATTTTTGCTGACTCCAATAAACACCCATTTTGACACAGTCAACGGGGGTGCCATCGACAGCAATAGCTTCATAACCATTGGGCAATTTAATGTTGCTGTAGTAAACGGGCCTTTTATAGGAGAAAGCATGGCCAAAACCACTACGTTGACTGGCCGGTGCGATCACATACAATTCGGCACGTTCTTTGAGCAGCTCAACCAGTGCCAACAAGCCTGGAGAATCGACACCGTCGTCGTTGGTCAACAAAATTTTCATGATGAGGTGGACGTCCTTTTAAAATTTGAGTGTAAGTTACAGTAAGTTCAATTACCTGTTTTTAATCGATTATACAAAGGGGCAGGCAGGTTCACAGCAGCCATTTTGGTGGAAACTTTTTCAACGTCGTATTCCAACCGATGCCAGGTGATGGTTTCGTCTGTATCTGTTTTTTTATAAATAATGAGCGCCAAACGCCAATCGCCATCTCGTGGTTGCCCCACGCTGCCAGGGTTGATGAGGTAACGATCATTTGGGTCAAGATGAACCGTTTCTTCACCACGCACAAATCCACCCTTAATGTCACCCCCATTGTGAATAAACATTGTCGGATAATGCGAATGCCCAAACCAGCAGATACGTTCGTCGAAATGATGAAAATTGTTGTAAGCAACCAATCGTTCGTTTATGTATTCCCAAATCGGATCACGAGGGCTGCCGTGTGTGACAAAGAAATTTTGATACGGTGTTTTGAGTGGACGTTGCTTCAAGAATTCTAAGTTGTTGGCAGTGAGTTCCTTTTCTGCCCAGCGCAACGCGATTCCTGCATTGCCATGAAATCGATCGATATTGATGGTGCCAATGGCGGCTGCATCATGGTTGCCACTCACACAACAACCACAGTGTTGTTGAATCAACTCAACACACTCGTTTGGCCAGGGGCCGTAGCCTACGATGTCCCCACAGCAAATGATGCCATGGACGCCTTCAGCATGAAGAAATTTAAGTGCGGTTTCCAAGGCTGGTAAATTCCCATGAACATCTGAAATAATCCCATATTTGACCGTCATCACTGTAGGGTAGTCAATGGAGTGTTTAAATTCAAAAATATAAACGAAAGAAAATTTTATAGTTGAAAACCTTCAAATTGCCCCAACCTCCATTTGCTAAAGGGGGGCATGATTAAACTACGAAAGTGGGTTCTGTTTTACTGAAGATTTTATTCACTAGGTAATTCTTTCAATAAGAAAACAGAAGAAATTCAGAACAACCTTATATAGCACAGCTATAGTCCCCATTCAGCAAAAGGGTTGGGAGGTTTGAAGCTTTTTATATGCTTTGTCTAGCTTTTTCAGGTAGTTGTTTTACGTCCCAGGGTGTTTAAACTTGGTGGACCAAGGAGGCACCGATGAAATGGAAATTTGCCAAGCCGAGCAATGATATGGATGCAATTCCCAGTTATGCGCCTGGGACGCCTGAACGTGAGCAACTGACGAAAGAACTGGAACGCATCAAGCAAAATACTGAAGAAATTCCACTGATTATTAATGGACAAGAAGTAAAGACAGGTGAACTTGAGGATGTGGTTTGCCCTCACAATCACCAACAAGTGTTGGCCAAAGCGCACTATGCAGGTGAGAAGGAATTGCAACAAGCCATTGATACAGCACTCGAAGCACAAAAATCCTGGGCTTCATTAGATGGTTATCAGCGTGCGACGATTCTCAATCGGGCTGCCGACTTGGTGGCGGGGCCGCGACGGATTGAACACATTGCGGCGATTATGGCCAATCAATCTAAAACGCCGTTTGAGGCTGAGATTGACCTCATCGAATTGATCGACTTTTGGCGTTTTAATGCTTACTACATGCAGGAGATTTACGAGCAGCAGCCGGATCAGTTTGATGGTGAAACCAACCGTTTTGATTGGCGTCCATTGGAAGGGTTTATTTTGGCGATTTCGCCATTTAACTTCTATGCCATTGGCGGTAATCTACCAACTGCACCTGCTTTGGTGGGTAATGTGGCTTTGTGGAAGCCATCCCCAACAGTCATTTTGTCCAATTATAAAATCATGCAAGTGCTTCAAGAGGCAGGATTGCCTGATGGTGTGATTAACTTCGTGCCATTCGATGTCAAGCACAGTGACCTGTTGATGAATCATCGTGATTTGGCGGGGCTTCACTTCACCGGAAGTTATCAGACATTTACCCATCTGTGGCAAAAGATTGGTCAGAACCTTCCTAACTATAAAAACTTTCCTCGGATTGTTGGCGAAGCTGGCGGCAAAGATTTTATTCTCGTTCATCCATCTGCGGATGTGGGGGCAGTTGTTACAAACTCGGTGCGAGGCGCGTTTGAATATCAAGGCCAGAAATGTTCAGCAGCATCCAGAATGTACGTACCAGAAAGCATGTGGAATAAAGTTAAGTCTGGGATGTTGGCTCAATTAGGGAGTTTTAAACATGGCCCTGTCGAAGATCTCAGCATGGCGATGGGCGCAGTGATTTCTGAAGCTTCCTTTAAAAAAGTGTCTTCTTATTTGGACTATGCCAAGCAGAACACAGATAAATATGAAATTCTCCATGGTGGGAATTGTGATGATTCAAAGGGATGGTTCGTCGAACCGACTTTGATTCAGACCACTGATCCTGAAGGCAAAGTGATGTGTGAAGAAATCTTTGGCCCTGTCCTCACCGTTTACGTCTATCCAGATGCTGATTATGAAGCGACGCTGAAGCTGTGTGATGAAGCCACACCATATGCTTTGACAGGTGCCATCTTTGCTCAGGATCGTTATGCGATTGCTCAGGCAGAGGAAGCCCTTCGTTTCTCAGCAGGGAATTTTTACATTAACGATAAACCGACAGGAGCGATTGTAGGACGCCAACCTTTCGGAGGCGCACGCCATTCCGGCACGAATGATAAAGCAGGTTTCTGGCTTAACATCTCACGTTGGATGAGTCCACGTACGATCAAAGAAACGCTCGTTCCATCGTTGAATTGGGAACGACCATACATGGGGTAAGTGAAGTGACATTTTGAAGGCTTACAATCGAACATCGGGGCTGCCTATTTGGAAGCGCATTGCGCCGTTGATGGGAGCGCATTTTTGCAGCGATTTCTTTGGCAATGTGCTTGCTGTGATTCTGCCGCTCATCAGTGCGAAGTTTGAATTGACCAAGGCGTTGGTGGGGTTGGTATCTAGTGTTTCGACAACCACGGCTTCACTGACGCAGTTGTTTTTTGGTTTCGTTTCTGATCGCTTTGACAAGATCAATTTTGTGCTGTGGGGGCCGGTGCTGAGCGGGACGATGATCAGTTTGACGGGTTTGATGCCGAATTATCCGTTGTTGTTGATTGTGGCTGCCATCGGTGGCTTGGGCTCGGCGATGTTTCATCCTCAGGCCACATCGACGGTGGGGTCGTTGTTCCATCAGCGCCGTGGATTGGCGCTTTCGTTGTTTATTACCAGTGGACGCACGGGGGCATCACTTTCGCCTATCATTGCTGGATTTGTTTTTGGCACGTTGGGATTGACGAATGGAGCATTTGCTTTTTTGGGTGTGGTGGTCGTGATCTTTATCGGCCTAAAGCTCACGGTGCCAGCACCGCCCAAGCAGGAAAAGAAAGATAAATTACACCTCAAAGAAGCGAGTCGAAAACTTTTTTTGGTGCTATGTTTGGTGGTTTGCCGTCATATTGTTTATGCTTCATTCATCATCTATTTGATCTTCCTGCTGCAAGACCGTGGTTGGTCTTATGAGCAAGCCAGCTTCGGGTTGTTTGTGTTTTTATTTGGCAACGCATTTGGCTCACTGATTGGCGGTCCGTTGTCGGATCGCATAGGGCGAAAGCCGATGATTATTGGCTCTTATGGGTTGGCATTTGTCTTTCTCTGGCTCTTCCTGAATATGCCTGGGTATGAGTTTTTATGGCTGGCTGTGGGGGGCATTATTCTGGTGTCCAATAACCCAGTATTGGTGGCACATGCTCAGGAAATGATGCCTGAACATGCGGGGACAGCTTCTGCGGTTGCAATGGGATTGGGCTGGTTTGGTGGCACGGTGACCGTGCCCATCATTGGCGCATTGGCGGATCAAACGAGCACGGTGACAGCGCTCAACGTGGCGATCTATGGCGCGTTGCTGGCGTCTGCGATAGGCTTTTTATTGCCGCGCGAAAAGGTGAACTAAAAGCATCTTGCTTGTGGATTAAAATTATTTCGGCACAATGGTTTTGATGAATACGTCGAAAATTCTTTTTGCATTGATGGTCTCTACAATGATTCTTTTTCTTTCTGGATGTCAGAATTTTTTAGTGAACAGTTCGGCGTTCTTCCCTCAGAAGATTAATCTGAATCAGCCTCCTCCAAATGATGAGCGCTTTGAAGAACTCTTTTTTGATTCTCTGGATGGTAAACGGCTGCAAGCCCTTTACTTCGATTATCCAGAGAGCGAACAAGTGGTCGTCTTCTTCCATGGCAATGCGGGGCATCTTTATCAACGCATCAGCCACGCACTCGCGCTTTACGAAAGAGGCGTCAGTGTGTTTCTGCTCAGCTATCGAGGCTATGGCAAAAGTGAAGGGCGACCTTCTGAACAAGGTGTTTATAAAGATGCTCAAGCTACGATGAACTATGTTCGAGACGAACTTGGTTTTGCCGAGGAACAAACCTTCATCCTGGGGCGATCTCTCGGTTCTGCGGTTGCCATCGAAGTGGCGCAAAACAAAAATCTGGCTGGTCTCATTTTGGTGACGCCACTCAGCTCAGGTCGAGACATGGCCCGTTACAGAAACTTAGGATGGGCAGTTGGCCTGATTGGGCACCCGCTTGATTCCATCAGCAAAGTGAAACATCTACAAATGTCATCTCTATTCATCCACGGCGATGCTGATTGGGTGATTCCAATAGAACAAGGACAACGATTATTTAAAGCCTACGCCTCGGAAAATAAAATTTTCAAAACAGTTGTGGGGGCAGGGCATCTCAACATCATTAGTGCAGCTGGCCCAGTTTATTGGGATTTAATGCGTGAATTTATAGAAGTAAACAATCATAAAATCCAGAAAAATGAAGCTAATAATTAATTAGGGTTAAGTGGATCAAACCGCTCGAAGTCGCACAAAAAACAACTCACTTATCCTCCAGTGAGTTGTTTTTCAAAGACCAATAAGCCGTTCAAAGTATCACCAACCAGCACATAATCGCCTAGAACAAACACGCCAAAGGCACCGTCGTATTGGCTGGTGCTGTCTACATTGCCGGGTGTGTTAATGTGCAGGATTTCGACGATTTTATTGTCCATCAATTGAAGTACGCGAAGACCTTCCAAGTAATAAGATACATACGCAATATCACCATCAACCACCACATTGTGTGGCAGACTGTTCAGGCCCAGCTCAAAGAAATCCAACAATTGAATGTTTTTTGGATTTGAAATATCAAATGCCCGAACCCCTTCGCCCATAATTTCATCGGTGGTCCAGGCGATAGTGCCATTTTCATTAGGCCAGATATTGTGATTGTTTGACCAAGTGATATCTGTGCCATCAATGGCAGGTGGGTAGGGTGTATATTGCCCATTTCCAATCACTTCGTAAGATAATTCTTGTGGGTTATCCAGATTCTCCAAATCAATCATCCAAAAACCTGTATACCAACCTGCAACATATAAGCGGTTCCCAATAACTGTGATGTCATGTACACCTTCGATACTCTGGCCGCTGTTGTCTACCAACTGACCGATGTCTTTCGGTTGACTGGGATCGGACACATCCACAAGCCAAGCACCGCCATTGATGTTATCTGGGCTTAGATTTGGAGAATCATCACCGCCCAATGTGCCAATAAATACCACTTTTTCCTGAACAAAAATGTTGTGCGCTCCAGCAAAGATGTCATTTGAAAATGTTGAGAGTCGTTGAGGGTTTTCAAAGTCAGTAATGTCGTAAATGATTAACAGGTTGTCATTGTCAGAATATTGTAGACCTACATAAAGAATGCCATCTTGCAATTTTGCATCAAACGTTTCTTCGCCTTGAGGCAGCTCAATCGTTTGTGTTTTCGGGTTATCTATATCACTCAAATCAACCAAATGCACAAAGGTCCCACCAGCCACCACTGCAATATCTCCCTCGCCCCAAACATCTAAGGCGGTCGCCGAAGGGAAGGTGACTAGGTTGGCAGGAGGAAATCGAACTTGGGCCACCTGTGTCAATGTGATGTTGGTTTGAGCATGAGTCTGTGTGTGGGTGCCAATCATTAAACTACCAACGACAAGAATGACTATCAAATAACCGATGTTCTTTGAAGTTTGTTGCATAACGATGCCTCCAATTTTCCACCCTGATTTACATCGATTTTATAGAAAGTTAATTCTGTTCTGACAAATCATTGATTGATGAATAGATGGTACGGATTGAATAGAAAATTAAAAAAACCAGCGACGCAATATTGCGTCGCTGGTTTTTTTTGTGTCATTTAGTTTAGTAACTTGATGTTACTTTTTGCGGATGCGTTCGGGCACGTTTTCGGAGGTGTCTGTGGAATTGGTGGCGATCACGTTTTCGCGACCGGCGACCACAGAGTTGTCGTCTGCGTGGATACCGAAGCCCTGGTTCCCTGTCACCTGCGTGTCGCGCAAGCTGACCAAGGAATCTTCCAAAGCCACACCGTCTGTGCTGTTGTCAGCAATCACCATTTGGATGGCAGAAGCTGCGGAACTGTTCAACACTTCCAAGCCGCGACCGGTGTTGTTGGACAACGAACCGTTGCGTAAAGAAGCAGTGGAACTGTCCAAGCTCACGCCGCCCTGGTTGCCCGTAACCGTGGTGCCGATGAACAACATGGCGGAACGTTGCTGAGCATGGATGCCCAAGCCGCCATTGTTTTCAATCAAGCCACCGCGTAACGAAGCCACCGCGCTGGTGAGGCTCATACCGCCCTGGGTGTTATTGCCAAACGTGCTTTCTACAAACTGTACCGCTGTTCGATCACTGGCCATCAACGCCCAGCCCTGGTTTGCCGTAATGGCACTTTGTGTGATGCTGGCAGGTGAGTTGACCAAGCGGATGCCATCGCTTGGATGGTTGGTGATCGTGGTGTTGTCCAACGTTACTGTTGCATCTTTGGCGTCGATGCCGTAGCCGCCGTTGCCGTCCATGATGCTGTTGTTGCGGAGTTCAACGGAGGAACTTTGTGCCAAGATGCCGTCAGAAGCGTTGTTCATTAACTGACTGTTGTTAATCGTGATTTCAGATTCGCTCAAGTCCACTGCGCGGCCCTGGTTGTTGTTCACAAAGCTGTCGCGCAAATCCATGGACGTTTCTCGCAAGAAGAAGCCATCGGTTGGGTGACCCGTCAATGTGACGTTGGCAAAAGCCACTGTGGACAAGCTGGCGTTCAAACCGTGACCACCATTGTTGGTGATTTCGGAATCGCGCAAGTCGGCTTTGGAATCGCTCAACAAGAGCGCGTCCTGGCCGGAACCGCTGATGAGGGCATTCGTGCCCAACAACGTGCCGTTGCTGGAGAACACGCCACGACCACGATTGTCCGTGATTTGGCTGCCTTTCAAGTCCACCGAGCTGGCGTCCAAAGTGATGCCGTCGCCTGGGTGGTTCTTGACAAAGCTGTTTTGCAAGGTCACACGAGATTTGTCGGCTTCAGCAATACCTACGCCACCGTTGCTGTCGAAGGTGGTGGTGCGGATCGTTGCGGAAGAGGCCGTCATCGTCATGCCATGGTTGCCGTTGCTGGCAATCATGGCGCCTTCGAAGGTCACTTTGGCGTCGTTGAGCTGCAAGCCCACGCCGCTGTTGTTGATGACTTCACTGTTGACAAACTTGGCCGTGCTTTCCAACAACACAATGCCTTCCTGTGGATGGCCTTTGATGACCGTCTGGTTGGAAGTGCTGGTGTTGGAATCAAATGAGTTGATGCCAAAACCGCTGTTGGTGTCGATGGTGGTGCTTTCCAAGCTTGCGTTTGATTCGCTGAGGTTGATGCCGTTGCCGCGGTTGCGGGCGATCATCGTGTCTTTGGTGTCGATGGTGGATCGGGACAATGCGTTCACGCCGTCGCCCTGGTTATCGACCACTTCAGCCGTAATCAATTCTGCCACGGAATCGTTGAGCAACACGCCTTCCTGTGGGTGACCGCTCACGGTGGTGGCGTTCAACGTCACTTTGGTGTTGCTGGCGTTGATGCCGCGGGCGCCGTTGCTGGTGACTTCACTGTTCACCAATTCGCTAGAGGCATCCACCAAGATCATGCCGTCACGGCTGTTGCCGGTGACTGTGCTGCCGGTGAGGAAGAACTCAGCGCTGTCTACACCGTTTAAGCCTGCGCCAGAGTTGCCACTCACTTCACTGTCGGTGAGATCGCCTTTGGCGTTGACCAAGGTCATGCCATCGACGCCATGGTTCACAAAGCGACTGCTGAAGGTGATGATGGTGGAGTCGGTGGCTTTCACACCACTGCCCTGATTCTGCTGTACCACACTGTCAGCAAATTCAGCAGAGCCGTCCAACATCGTCAAACCATCCACTGGATGGCCGGAGATTTCGCTGTTTACCAAAACTTTGACAGCAGCGTTGGTGGCTTCGATGCCGCTTTGACCGTTGTTCAAGATTTTGGACGTCTGCAATTCCGTGGAAGAATTTTCCAAGAAAATGCCAGAGCGTGGGTGCTGCTCAACCGTGCTGTCGATCAACAAGGCACGGGAGCGCAATTCACCAAAGATGCCGGCGCCCTGGTTGGAGCGCACCTGCGTGTTGGTGAGTGTGGCCTGCGTGCTGGTCAACTGGAAGCCATCAGCACCGTTGTTGGCAACCAAACTCTGAGTCAAAGAAACTTTGGAAGACAAGGCGCGCACTGCGGCGAGGCCGTTGTTTTCCATCTGAGAGTCGGTCATGTCAGCGGCGGATTTCTGCAACACCAAACCTTCTTTGGTGTTCGTGGAAAGCTGACTGCGCATCCCTGCGATCACCGAGTTGGTGGCGTTGATGCCGGTGGCCGTGTTGTCGAACACGCGGCTATCTTCCAAGCTGGTTGCGGAATTCATCAACTGTACGCCGTCCTGAGGATGGCCATGTACGGTTGTGAATGACAAGGATGCGGTGGAGTTCAACGCTTCAATGCCTTTGTCGCCGTTATTCAAAATGTCACTGGTGAACGATTCCAAGGTGGAGTTGTTCAACACAATCCCACTCTGGCCATTCGTGCCCACTGTGCTGTCACGCATGGTGATGGTGGACACTTCTGCACCCACACCTCGACCGTTGTTGTCCAAGATGCGGCTGGTCACGATTTCGGCAGAAGACGTTCGCAACGTCATGCCGTCATCAGGGTGATTCTGGATCAAGCTCTGTAACAAGGTGACTGCAGAGTTGTTGTCCGCGTTGATGCCCTTGCGACCATTGCTGGTGATTTCACTGTTGGAAATATCAGCGGTGGAGTTGTCCATGTCGATGCCATCGATGCCATTGCCGTCGATGAATGACGTGTCAATGACCATCATGGATTTCAAGGACTGGATACCTTCACCCTGGTTGCTAAGGATGCGGCTGGTGAAGATATCTGAGGTGGAATCGACCAAGTTGATCCCGTCGTCAGGATGCAAGTTCACCAAGCTGTCGCTCATGGTTACGATGGAGGCTTTGGCTTCGATCCCTTTGTCGCCGTTGGAGGTGACTTCGGTTTCGGCCATGTCCACCTGAGAGTCGATAAGGAAAATCCCGTCGTTGCCGTTGGTCAAGATAAAACTGTTGTCCAAGAACACGGCGGAGATATTTTTCTCTTCAATTCCATACACACCATTGTTCTGAATGGTGGAGGTGTCAATCTGGGAGGTGCTGCGATCCATCAAGATGCCGTTTTGCGGATGGTCTTCCACCAAGCTGGCGCTCATGATCAACTGAGCGCTTGCTTCAGCGTTGATGCCGTTGACGCCATTGGCGCGTACTGTGGAAGTGTCCACCTGAGCCGTTGCGTCATTCAAGAAGATGCCATCCTGGCCGTTGTTCTGGACCAAGCTGTTGTCCAAAACGCTCAACTGGGATTTCTCCACAGCGCGCACACCCCACTGGGTGTTATCTACAATTTGAGAAGTTGCAAACTGGCCCACGCTCTGACCGTTCATCAACACACCGTTGATGCCGTTGGAGCTGACCAAAGAATTACTGACGTCGGCCACAGAGGATTCAGCCAACAACACACCGTCTTTGGCATTCACGGTCACTGTGCTGCTGTCCATGACCAACGTGGACTGACCACGACCACTGATGCCCCAGCCCTGGTTGTTCTGAATCACGGACTGTGCGTTGATGGTAGCGGCACTGGCATTCAAAGCCACACCGTCATCTGGATGTCCGCTCACGGTGGAGTTGGACAATGTAGCGGTGGAGCCTGTGGCGTTCACGCCACGGAAGCCGTTTGCTGTAATGGTTGAGTTGGTTGCCGATGCAATGGAGGAATTGAGTTCAATCCCGTTTTGTACGTTGCTTTGAATCGTACTGTTGCTGATGGTGCCCTGGGACTGCGCCGTGAGATGCACACCGTGGGCCTGGTTGTTCTGCACCACGCTGTTGTCCATCGTCAATTCGGACGTGTCGCTGAGGAACACACCATCGCTGCCATTACCAGAAATTTCACTCACGCTGACCTGCGCCGTGGAACTGACCAAGCGCACGCCTTCTTGCGTGTTGTTGGCAATCAAGCTGTTGTCACTGACCTGAAGCTGAGAACTGCTTTCGGCCAAAATGCCCTGGTTGCCGTTGTTAGAAATAGTGCTGTTACTGACGTTGGCGGTGGAGCTAACCACGCGAACACCTTCGGCGGTGTTCTGATCAACCAAGCTGCCAGATGTCACCTGGACCTGAGCATTGGCTTCAGCCAAGATGCCCTGTCGGCCATTGGACAAAATTTGTGTTTCGCTAACGCTGGCGGTGGAGCTGATCACACGCACACCTTCAGCGCTGTTTTCACTCACGGAACTGCCAGAGGAAACCTGCAACTGTGAGTTCTGGTCAGCCATCACGCCAGTGGCGCCGTTGTCCATCAAGCGGCTGCTGCTGATCGTGCCAGTGGAGTCGCCGATGAACACACCGTCTTTGGCCTGAGCTGCGACCACGCCACCGGTGATATTCAATGTAGAGCCTTCCAAGGCTTCCACACCGCGAGCACCGTTGGAGATCACTTGGCTGTTAGACAATGTTGCACGAGAAGCCCCTGTCAACAACACACCATTAGATGGATGGTTGGAGACCACAGAGTTGTCAATCACAGCATTTGCGCCGTTGACCACTTGAATCCCGTGGTTGCCGTTTTCAGTAAAGGTACTGCCGTTCGCACGGAACGTTGCAGCGGAGCCACTCACCTGCACGGCGCCATCAGGCTGGTTGGTGATGGTGCCAGTATCAAAGGACACATCAGATGTACCATTAATGACCAAACCAAATTTCTGGTTGCTTTGAATGGTGCTGCCTGAAATCGAACCGGTGCTGTCCACGGCCAAGATGCCGCCTTCAGGATGGCCTGTCACGGTTAAACTACTGAAATTAATGGTGGCTTGATCAGCCTGCACCCCATAACCGGCGTTGTTGCTGATGAGCAAGCCAGTGAGGTTAAGGGCTTCACCACTGGAAACGATGGCAAAACCACTATTATTGGAAATCTCACCATTGGTGATGCTCACGCTGGAGTTGGTGAAGCGTAAAGCGTGGGTCACTGGCAATGCCGAAGCATTTTCAGGACTGATGGTGAGGTCACGAATTTGGACGTTGGAATTGATAATGTCCAAGTTGGCTCCAACATCATCTACCTTAATGGTGCCGATATTATCCACAAAGGTGACGTTTTCGAGTTCGATGTCATTGCTGTCTTCAATGATCATCCCACCTTCAAAACTGGCCCCATTGGCCTTGGTGATAATGAAACCTTCGATCAAAATATCAGAAGAATTTTCAATTTTAATCGTGGGTTGACCAGTGCGGTTGCCTTCGATTTCATATTGGCGGTTGGAGCGTGCCGATACAATTTCAATACGGCGTTTATTGCGAATTTCAACAAATTCACGGATGTTGCGCGACACTTCAATCGTGTCCCCCGGACGCGCTTGTTGTAGCGCCTGACGCAGGGTGGTGGCATCGCCTGGTACGGTAATCGTGTCAGCCAATACAACTGCAGCTGGCATAAATAACCCTATGGATACAATGATTGCAATTAACCACTGGCATCCCTGTCGTTCGGGTAATCTCATCGTGAGACCTCCTTAAGATGGTGTTCCGGTGTGTGTCTCGCCCTTACCTCCAGGCACACCTTCAACATTGTTTAAAAAAAAGATTAAATGGGGACCGAATGAAACAGGTCACCCTACCCAATCTGAGCGTACCATAAGGTCGGATGAAAAAAACATGTACAAAGGGTGAAAAACGAATGGTATGCAGACTACATTTTTAGCTTATGTGGCAAAGAGATTGAGTGAGATATCAAGAGTATGGTTTTGGGAGATAAGCCATCACGGTGTCAGAACCATGCTTTAGAAACTTACCCTTTTGATAAATCCCTATTTTATTTTAGCTATTGAAAGTGGTGTAAACCATGAAATTGTTTAGTAAAAGACTGAGTTTGGCAATCATTGCTCTTTTGACAGCGGTTATATTCTCAGCCTCATCAGAATTCTCACTCAGTCAAACCACCGAGACAGATCTCAGTTCAATTACACTGGTTAAGTTATGGGAAACCGAAAGAAGTTTTATCACTCCAGAAGCAGTTTTATACGATTCGGAAAATGAAATCCTTTATGTTGCAAATATCAATGGATCGCCTGTTGGCGACGATGGTAATGGTTTCATATCGAAATTGAGATTAGATGGAGAAATCGAAACACTGGAATGGATCATCGACTTGAGTGCCCCCAAAGGCATGGCCACCGATGGCAGTACCCTCTATGTGGCAGATATTGATGAGTTGGTTGAGATTGACATTGCGGAAGGCAAAATCATTGCTCGCCATCAATTTGAAGGTGCCATCTTGCTTAACGATGTTGTCTTTGGGCCAAATGGAGAACTGTATATTACCGATACCAATGCCGGTAAAATTTTTAAATTTAAAAATACTGAGATCACCACATTTGCTGAAGGTCCAGTCCTAAACGGCGCCAATGGCATTACGTTGCACGAAGACACCCTCCTCACCGGGTCAATCCGTCAAGGCACACTCATTAGCGTTGATTTAGAAACTGCAGAAACGACGGTTTTACTTAACGGCTTTGGCGCATTTGATGGCATTGTGCCCGATGGCCAGGGGAATTTTTGGGTTTCTGATTTTAACAGTCGGATTTTTATTACAAACCTGGAAGAGAGGCGAATGGTGCTACGTGTTTCCCCAGGTGATTCGGCCGATATTGAATATATCATTGACAGAAAACTGATGCTCGTTCCAACATTCAGAGGCAACCAAGTCATCGCTTATGAAGTGCAGGAATAATTAACTGCTCATCAAATTTGGCTCTAAAACAATGATGGGATGTTGTCAATCTTGGTCGTGAAGTGTTAAAGGCTACAACTGCAAATATAAGATACATTGGCAGTTGCAGCCTATGTTTGTTATTGATTTAAGCTTGACGAGCGCCCTGCATCATGGCATAGCGCGTTTCTTCAGTGTTGATCACGGTATTGGCGATGAAGCGGAAGTTGGTCATCGCAGCGGCATAGCCATCGCCATCGGGAATGATGGCAGCAGCAGTGGCGTCGCTGACCACAGCCACCTCAAAGCCTGTTTCCAACAGGCTTCTTAGATGTGATTCCACGCACAAGTTGGCCGACATGCCGCACAGAATGACTTTGTCGATGCGGCGCTTGCGTAATTGAAGCACCAGATCGTTGTTCTCTGGTCCATACACCTTATGTGGACTTGTGATGATGGTTTCACCGTCTTCAATCAAAGGCTTGTAGCGTTCCAGCCAGTCAGCGCCGGAGCCTTCAAATCCTGCTAAATCGAGTGTACCGGTGCGATCAAACATGTTGATGCTATGCATCACTTTTTCCAAAGCACCTTCAAATTTCCAGCCATGGTCAGTGGGGTAATAATAATGTGGTGAAATAAACACTGGATAGCCCCAAAATTTGGCCGAACGCATCAAGTCTTCGATGTTTTGTACCGTATTGTTTTCGGTAACGCTAGAGCCCACTAACTCCCAAGTTACGCCATCGGGGCTAAGGAAATCATTTTGAGGATCGGTGATCACCAACGCCGTATCGTTGAGATCAATGTCCACCCCAGGATCGGGCAAGATGCCTTCAGGTTGTTCATCCTGTTGTTGGTTTTCATGATTGGAAAAAGCCGCGCTTGAATGCAAACCCAGTGCCAAAGCACCAGCCGCAGTGCCTTTGAGGAGTTGTCTGCGTGAGACTTTGTGTTCTTGCTCTTTTTTAGGGTTGGAACTCATGTTGCCTCCTTAATACTAAGTTGACCGCAACTCGAACTTTTATAAAGTGTTCTAAGATTCGATGAGATTTTGTAGTTATTTGAATAATTCAACCTATAGCGGCGTGATAACAAACAGACAGTCAAATGTAATAGGATCACCCATTTCACCGCCAAAACCACTCATGTTTACTGCGCCTGAAAGCCTTACGCTGGCTTCTAATCCACGAAACCCTCGTGTGGCTGAAAGGATATTATTTTCACCTTGCGTCGGAATGCTGCCAGTGATGTGCGTGGAGTTGGGAGAGCCATGAGTGGTTGGCTGTACGCTGGCCAGCCCTTGAGAAATCATTATGCCTTTGAACATGTAGTAGAAAATCGTAGTACCGATAATTTGTAGCCCATCGTCCATGGGGTCATCAGGGTTGTTTTCAATCACACCAACCACTTCCAAGCAGTCGGTGGCATAGCCCACGACTTCGCCAGTGGCGGCGTTTTCCAAATCGACATCAAAACACCACATGCCTTGCTCACCTTTAGCAGGTTCTGGTTCGCGTGCGTGGCCTGTGCCAACGAGGCGGAGTACCATTGGCTTAGAACTTGAACTTAAATGTGAGGCATCCATTGTGCTTGGCAATACCAAAAATAGCCCGAACATCAAAACAACGATAATCAACATTTTTTGAAATCTCATCTAAACTCCTTGTTTGGCTGATATCAGCATAATAACCAATTAAGCTGCATGAAATGAAAAATGTTCGTTTCCAATCCTAACTTTTTTAGTGAAAGGAGGATTAAGTCAAAATACCGCTGATGCGAGTAATCTCCAGCCCTTGTTTTTCAAGCTCATCACAATAAACGTTAATGCCCACAGCATCCGAGGAAATGTGACCACTGATCACCAGATTCTTGTCTTTGTCTTCATATTCTTCTTTGATCTTTTGCGTGTCCTGTGGACTGCAATGGATGTAGAGTACGGTGTCCACACCATGATCGAAATAGGCCTTGGCGATAGGGTACCCACCGTTTGTGCCTGCAGCGTGGGAGATGGCCACTTTACCAAGCGGGTTGTCTGGGGAGCCGACGCGCACCTGGAAATCTGTCATGGCGATTTGAAATTCTTTCATGTCCGCTTTGAATTGATGAATTAATGCAGAGACAGGTTGGTCAGGAGACAGCTTGTTGGTGGATTCCACCATCATTTGTCGACCGATTTCATCCAAGGGCAAGTGGATGTTGAGGTATGGCATGTCGATTAACTTCGCAATGGATGGTGTATGGTCATAGTTGGCCGCATGCATTCCCATCTGCGCATTGGCTACTTTTTCTTCGACGATGGGACGAGCCACGGATTCTGGTACACCGGCTGTCAACATTTGATCCAGATGCGTCCAGAGCACATCAGCAAAATCTAAGCGGGCAGTATCACCAATGGGGTGATGGGCAATCACAGCGTCATAGCCTAAATCTCGACCGAGCAACAGTTCAGGTGCGCCCATGTCGATACCCATGATGGCTTTCTTAATATTTTCGCCAGAGTGATAAATGGCGCTGTCTGCCGGGATTTTAGTCATGCCTGCCATGTCGAGAGATAATTGCATCAATTGATCGGTGTTCATCATGATAACTTCCTCACTCAATTAAATTTTTATGAAGTCATTTTTTGTTTCAGGATTTTGGTAGATGTCAATAAATTTCTTAATAAAGCTGGCGGATCATCAGATTTCATCAAAGATGTTCCGATGAGGCAAGCGTCTGCGCCACATTGGCTCAAGAACTTCAAATCGCTTTCGTTATAAACCCCACTCAGACTCCACACCATTCGATCCTTTTGACTTTGATCTAAAATGGTTTTTGTTGTGGTCAGATCCACTTCAAGCGTTTTTAGGTCACGATTGTTAATGCCAATCATGTGTGCTTTGCTGTTCAATGCGCGTTCATATTCTTCGCTGTCGTAGACTTCCAACAACACTTCGAGTCCATGATCGATTGCAGCTTGAATCATGTCATCCAGATTGAGTTTGGCGTAACCGCGCTCAAACAACGCCAGAATCAGCAACACGGCGGATGCGCCTGTGGACTGTGCCACTTTCAGTTGAACAAGGTCAAGCACAAAATCTTTGAACAGCACAGGCAAGCCTTGTTGTGCTGCGTAGTTGAGATTGTTCAGGCTACCGCCAAAATGCACTGGCTCAGTCAACACAGACAATCCAGTGACACCGGCATCGACATATAGATCAACGATATCGGTGACTGACTTATCACCAATTAGATTGCCGCCTGATGGAGAGGATGGTTTGACCTCAGTGATAAGGCCCAAACCTTCGTGTGATTTGACTGCTTCCACAAAAGATGGTGGTGAAACTGAAGTGCCATCGAACGAGTAATAGCCACTGTCAATGGTTTCTAACGCTGTTTTTGCAAGTTTGTCTAAATAGTCTGTCATGTTATTGTTTCACGTTTTTACTTGTGTGTTCGATCAAAGCTTGAAGTTTTTCCTGAGCTGCGCCGGATTTGACACTTTCTTTTGCCAACGCAATGCCAGATTCTATGGAATCGGACTTGTTGGCCGCATACAAAGCCGCACCCGCATTGAGCAACACGATGTCCAAGCGTTCATCTTCAAGACTGCCACTTAAAATATTTCGTGTGAGTTCAGCACTTTCTTCAGGGGACACATTTTTCACTTTATCCAATGTGGTTGTTTTAAATCCATAAGTTTCTGGGCTGACGCGATGTTGCCGCACGTCACCTTCATTGAGTTCCCCAATCAGCGTTTCGCCGATGGTCGAAAACTCATCGACACCATCCACACCATGAACAACCAACGCTCGTTTCACACCAAGGGATTTCAATACATGTGGATACACTTCAACCAGATGAGGTGAGAACACGCCCATCAAATGAACGTTTGCGCCTGCGGGATTGGTCAGTGGTCCGAGCATATTAAACACTGTGCGGATGCCCAATTCTTTGCGTGGGCCGATGGCAAAACGCATGGCAGGGTGATGGCCTGGGGCAAACAGGAACCCGATGCCAATGGTTTCGATAGACTCTTTCACCGCTTTGGGTGGCACTGCGAGTTTGACACCAAGGGCTTCCAAAACGTCCGCACTGCCCGAAAGTGATGTACTGCTGCGATTGCCATGTTTGGCCACTGGTACACCTGCACCTGAAATAATGAAGGCTGCGGTGGTCGAGATGTTGAACGTTTTTAACGGTGCGCCGCCTGTGCCACACACATCAATCAATACATCGGCTTCGGGTTGGATGCGGATACTGTGCTGACGCATCACGCGGGCGAAGGCAGAAATTTCTTCCACTGTTTCACCTTTGGTACGAAGGCCCATGAGAAATGCGCCGATCTGAGACTCTGTGGCAAGGCCACTCATTAACTCGTTCATTGAGGCCTGGGCCAGTTCAGTTTTAAGGTGTTGCCCATCGGCCAATAAGTTGAGCGACTCTTGTATGTTCAGTTTGTTCATGTTAGTTTTCCGATGTCTGATCTAAAAAGTTTTGAATCATCTGTAAGCCCTGCTCGGTCAAAATGGATTCAGGGTGAAATTGTACCCCCTCAATCGGGTAATCACGATGCCTGACGCCCATGACTTCGCCATCTTCTGTTTGTGTAGTGATTTTTAATTCATCAGGGATGGTATCAATGTCTAGAGCCAATGAGTGATACCGGGCAATTTTCAAAGGATTTTGTAAATTGAAAAACACACCTTTGCCATCGTGCTTGATGGTTGAGCTTTTTCCATGCATCAAGTGTTTCGCTGAGATTATCGATGCACCAAACAATGCGCCGATGCCCTGACATCCCAAACAAACGCCAAGGGTCGGCACATCCTTTGAGATTGATTTGAGGGCATCCATGCCTACGCCCAAGCAGCCTGGATTGTTTCCAGGGTTGCCAGGCCCAGGAGAAATCACCAATCGGTCTGGATTCAGTGATTGGATTGTGTTTACATCCACCTGATCATTTCTGTAAGTGGTCACATCGGCTCCGCACTCACCCAGGTATTGAACGAGGTTGTAGGTGAAGGAATCATAATTATCGATCATCACAACTTTCATTCGCCACCTCCGGGTGTGGTGAACACTTCGCGCATCGGGCCGAGTTTGTGTTCGGTTTCGTGATACTCATTGGCTGGCACGGAATCAGCCACAATGCCAGCGCCAGCTTGCAAGTAGATTTTGTCACCACTGAAAAATGCGGTACGAATGGCAATGGCTGTGTCAATATTTCCGTTCAATGAAAAATAACCAACCACACCGGCATAGGGGCCGCGTGGTGGTTTTTCTAATTCGTTAATCATTTCCATCGCGCGAATCTTTGGAGCGCCACTGACCGTGCCTGCGGGGTAGATGGAAGTGAGTGCGTCAATGCCATCGCAATCATCCCGCAACGTGCCTTGAACACAGGAGACGATGTGCTGCACATGGCTAAACCCTTCGACTTCCATGAACTGAGTTACCTTGACTGAACCGATTTCGGCAACACGCCCCACATCATTTCGGGCCAAATCAACAAGCATGATATGCTCAGCTATTTCTTTTTCATCGTTCATCAAATCTTCAGCGAGGCGTTGTTGCTCTTCAGGAGATTTTCCTAAAGGTCGGGTGCCCGCAATGGGATAAGTGGATACCGTTTTGCCCTGAACCGACACCAGCATTTCGGGGCTGGAGCCGGCAATGGCTCGATCTTTGAAATCTAAATAGTACATATAGGGCGAAGGGTTCAGTGTTCTGAGTTTGCCGTAGGCCCGAAGCGGGTCGCCGGTAAATTGTCCTTCGAGTTGACGAGACAGCACAATTTGATAAGCCTCGCCTTGTTCAATTGCTTCTTTGACTTTTAACACAGCACTTTCAAATTCAGATTGTTCTGTGTCGCAGGTGAAAGATTGACAGACAAAAGGTGTTTGTTTGTGTTGACCAGCTTCAAGCAAGTTTAAAAAAAATCCACTTCGATCTTTATCATGTGTGAAGTAGAAGGCTTGATTGGCATGGTGATCGAACACAATACCATCGAGATACAAGCCTAGCTCCACATCTGGAAAGACATGGGGTTGATCTGGTTTGGGAACACGTTCGACGTAAGAAATGAAATCGTAGCCGACATAGCCGACCAATCCGCCCAGGTATTTGATATCGGAAAATTCCTGGAGTCTGTGTTTTTTTAAAATGCTCCTCAGATAATTGAGAAAATCTTTGCCTTCACAAACCACTTCTCCATTGTTAAATACCTTGTCATCCTCAAGATAAATCGAAGCGTGTGGGCCAAATCCTAGGAAAGTGAATTCAGCCAAACGTTCTGGACCAGGGGCACTTTCGAGAATAAAACTTTGATCGAAGTGCGGGCGCAACGTTTGATAACATTCAAATGGATCAGTGATTGGAAGGGGTTTAACGTTGTATGTAGATGATTCCATCAACGAATGAAAAACAGAATTAGATGTTTCGGAAGGAGACGTTGAAGCGGGGCCAAAGGCGACCACCCTTTACATTGAAATTCATGCTGATCACCTCTTTCTATAAACTTTTTGCAACATTTAATTTTTCGCGGATTATAGGTGTGTCTCATAAAAATGTCAACCTTCGCAAAACGGAAAACGTTTGGTATATTGCTCAAAGTTCTTCATTGAGGAAATATTAATCTTCAGGGTGGCGGAAAATGATTCACAAACGGAAATTTCAGGTTCGGATTTATGAATGCGATTCCTTAGGGCATGTGAACAACGCGGTTTACTTAAAGTATTTGCAGCAATCAATGCTCGAAGCCGCTGGCCTGGGGCGAGCCTGGGTACAGCACCATGAAGAAATTTGGGTGTTGCGGCGCATGAGCCTGCAATATGTCAAACCCGCTTTCTTTGGGGATGAATTGGATGTGTCCACCTGGGTGTCCGACATCAGCAAAGCCAGTGCCATTTGGCAATACACGATTTACCGGGGCGAAGAATTGTTATTGCGTGGGCAGGCTGAATGGGTGTGGGTGAATGCACTGTCAAGACGACCAGAACGTGTGCCTGATGATTTCATCCAAGAGGTGGAGAAAAGCTCAGAGGTTGTTTTGAAACCAACAAACCCACCTGAGAAAAATGTAGAGAGTGAACCATTCCATTGGCAGCATCGAGTCCGCCGATACGAACTGGATGTGATGCAACATGTCAATTTTTCAGGTTATCTAAATTGGATCGAAGAAGCCATGTTTCAATCATTTGAACACAATGGGTGGGGCATTGAGCGTATGAAACAGGAAAATTTCTTTATGGTCCAAATCCGTCATGAATCCGAATATGCGGCTGCGGCACGCCATGGTGATCTCATTTTGGGCACAAGTCGATCTTTCTGGATGGGCAAGGTAAGAGGCACTTGGCTTCACGAATTGCATCATGCGGAAACGGGAGAGTTGTTGTTTCGGGATTATTCGACAGGGGCGTTCCTCACGCTTGAAGGACGACCCACTCGACTTCCTGATCAAATGATGAAAGATGTGACCAAAGGTGGCTCCTTGGATTAGTCTGCTGCTTGAGTGCCCACTTCATTTTGCGGCACCGTGTCCAAGTGCGTGGCCTGAGGCAATCCCTGGCCAGCAGAAGCCCCTTGGCAACCCAACGCACCAACAAATCGATCAGTCGGATCTTTAATATTTCTCAGCAGCAGCAGCAAGGGAATGGTCAATAGGGTGACAAAACCGCCATAAACAAACCCATTGGCAATCGACTGAAATTGAGCCACATATCCAAGGCCTACTTGATTTGCCACACTGCCGCCATTGCTGATTAAGGAACTGAATGAAATTACCGTGGCGCGTTGTTCTGTTGGAATCAATTTATGCATATAGGCTTGTCGGACGGGGCCGATAACACCGAGCGTTCCAGCCAAGACAATTAACAATGCTGAAGCTGCCCAGAAGTTATTGACCAACCCAATAGACACAGCCGTGATTGTGAGAATGGTTGAGGCACACAGCAACAAGGTGGTGCGATAACCGCAAAAGCGAGTGAACCATTCCACGATGGAGTTGCCGATAATGGTTGCCACAGCGATCAAAGCGGTGATGGCGCCCGCCACCCACACCAAGTCCTGCCCCAATAATTCCAGAAAGTAAGGTTGCCAGGCGTAAAATGCCCAGGATAAAAATCCAGCCTGAAACATCGAGATCAAAATCAGCAATCGAATTGAATGTTGTTTCCAGCCAAAGGTGACGCTGGATCGAACGATTTTGCCCATCTCAGCCGGAAGTTCTTTAAGGGTGAGGGGCTTCTTTATAAAGCCAATGTCGTGCATCACGAAATAAGCGATCACAAAAACCACAGCCGTCAATCCTGCCCGAATCCAGAAGGGCAAAAGGATATCCAAACTTCCCAACAAACCACCGCCTATAGACCCCAGCAGCATAGCGCAGCCAGTGATCATGGCGCTTTGTGCGAATACATGATCCAATGGTCCTTCATAACCAGTGGCGTTGAGCGCATCGACGAGCCAGGCTTCAACTGCACCAGAGTAAAACGTGAATCCCAATCCAAGAACAATTGAAGCCAGAATAAAAAGAATCAAATCGCCACCTGCGACTGATGCGCCCAGGTATCCCAGCGTGCCGATGAAAACCAATACAATGCTGAGTAAAAATGAAAGCCGTCTGCCTTTGGTATCTGCCACCACACCAGTGGGGATTTCAAACAAAGCCATGCTGGCAGTGAACACGGCGTTGGCAATGAAAACCTCACCGATGCTCAAGCCTGCTTTAATCAGAAAAAGCGTGTTTACACCCCAAATTACAGAAGCTGAGAGGGTGTAAAGTCCGGCGATCAACTGATAATTACTAATGATTTTTTGTGATGTCATAAAAAATTGGGGCGAGAATAGGCCTCGCCCCGTGTGTGATTAGGACGTATGAATTTCGCCTTTGGCGGCTTCAAAGCCTTTTTCTTTGTGCGTGCCGTCACAAAAGGGGTGGATTTTGGAATGGCCGCAGCGGCACAGGGCCAGCCAGTTTTGGTCTTTCTGCTCTTCCTGGCCTTCGGCGTTGACATACTTGCCTGGGCCTTTGATCAGGATGGGGCCATTTTCCATTAATTCGATGTTAGGTTCGCTCATCTTGTCGCCTCCGTTACGAAAAATTGGGTGAGTTTATCTTATGCCAGAAAGAAATTTTCCGCAAACCTAGCGAAAAAGAGACGTTGTTGGCGTCTGTGTCACACTCAGGTTGTCGCCCAAGTAACTTTTTGAAATCCGCAATAGAACTAACATTGAGGCATTAAAAAGGAAAAGACCGTCTTATGTAATGGACCCTACATTCTGAGTTCAGTATTAAAGATCAACGGATGGACTTAAACAGGGGTTGAAACTTGAGGTCACAAGGAGGATTTCCATGCACAGAAACAAGTTGATTGTTTCTCTCGTTCTATTGTTTGCATTGCTGGTGTCGCCATTGGCACTTGCCAGTGAATATTATGATGAAGGTTTCGGTTTAAACCGCGAAGATTTTAGGGATCATAATAAGTTGATTGTACATCTGGATCTGTATCCAGAAAAAGTTGATTACCTTCCCGAACTTCTGGTGGTTGCGTTGCTCAGTTACATTGAAGCTGAAGAATATGTGGCGCAGGGCTACGACCTGTACATTCTTCATCGTGTGAAATTCACGCTCAACATGTACCTGCTCGATTTGCAGCTGGACCGCATGTTGAGTGGCGACACCCTCACGCCAGAAGGCTATGAGCACGAATCCAAAACCAGCAAAAAGCATCACGGCAAAGCTGAGGCCAAAGATGGTGTGTATGTAAACACCGCTGAAGTGACGGCCAAAGGCCCCATCGACACGGTTGTGTACGATGACGACAAAGCTGTAGTCGAAGCCATGTACCCTAGCATTGATATTGAAAAGAGCCCTAAAAAACAGATGGTGGTTGCTGGTAAAGCCGTCGAGTTTGAAGTGACTGTCACCAACAGCGGTGATGTGGAACTGCACAAAGTCAAAGTGATGGATCCGCAGGCGCCTGATTGTGAAACTGAAATTGATCATCTGTATCCAGGCGACAGTGTGTACTACCACTGCGAAGTGATCGCCTACGGCGACTTCAACAACATCGCCACCGTTACGGGCTATGACCCACACGGCGGTGCTGTGGTGGATACGGACGAAGCTTACGTGGATGCGATCAACCCATCCATCAAAGTGGAGAAAACCCCAAGCGTCACCTGGGCTGTGCCTGGCAAACCTGTTGTGTTCACGATCACCGTGACCAACACCGGCGATGTGCCTTTGTATGACGTGAAAGTTAGCGATGAATCTGCACCTCAGTGCGAACGCTTGATCAGCGAACTCGAAGTGTTGGCAAGCATCAGCTACGACTGCATCGTGGTCATCGGTGAAGATGGCTATAACGGTAAAGGTGTGCAACATCATCGTATGGACCACTACGATGATCGTGGTGGTCATCATGAAAGCGAAAAAGCACATAGTGGTCGCAAAGGCGATCATTATGACGATTACGACCCTCGCTACGGTGAATTGGTTGCCGTAGAAACCTTTGGTTCAAAACTGGGCTGCCAGTTGCATCAGGATTTGGCCATGATCCAGTCCAAAGGCACGGGTTTGTTCATCACGCCATGTGACGTGGATGGATATGGAGATTGGAATTATAAGGTCTGGAAAGCATCCTAACCTTATCACCTCAACACCCAACCTCATTTCATATAGGCCCCAGGACTCTCCTGGGGCCTAAGATTTTTTTAGAGATATAAATGTTTGGAAAAGCAAAGACAAGTTTAAAATGGTTAAAGGCGTCTAATCCCCCAACCCCCTTTTCAAAAAGGGGGCTAAGATTTGCTTGCGAGAGTTTGTTCTTGATCTATGTAACGATTTTCTTTGCGGGACTAAGTAACTTCTTTGATGCGTTGTTTGATTTCTTGGCGGATTTCTTTTAAGTCTCTGATCATATCTTCACAATTTACAAGCCAGTCGGTGAGATCTACCATATCTTGTTGCCTGAAATCCTCGCTAGCCAGCCAGCGTTTCCAGCTTTCTATAGTTTCTAATTTAGGTTTCAAGTTGACCTCAATTCTTAAATAATAAAAATGATTTCAATTGCAAATTATGCTGAATCTAATATCAGCTGGTCAAGGTTCTTATGAATGTTGTTCTTTAGCTTACCATGCTCTTTTTCGCTAAATTCAACAGCATTTTCCCAATCATAAAACCAAATTGGCCTTTTTCTCAATTCATCAGGTTCGGTAAGAAAGCGAGGGAAAACATGAGCGTGTAAAGCTGTTTCACTATTTCCCAGTATCTCATAATTCACTAAATAGCAACCAGTGGTTTTTATTATTGCATCACCAATGAGTGACATTTCAAACAAGAATTGCTTTCTTTCCTCAAAAGAAAGGTCATTTAATGTTGTAACAACAGGATCAGCCAAAAGCAGACTATAACCCTCAAGAAATTGAACGTCGCCAATAACTGCCCACCCGCTATGCATTTTGCGAATCACATAGGGGTTCGTTCCATTTCTTGCCTTTTCAACTCTTTCATGAATTAAAGTTTTCATAGATACAGCTCCTCACTAATGATTATAAGCTGGTCTAATAAGAAATTTATTCAAATCTTTGGAAGATCGTATCAATATGTTTGAGAGAATAAGCAGGGCTGAACAAATGTTCAATTTCATCAGTGTTGAGATATCCAGAAATCACTTCATCCTTGAGCAGTAAACCCCGAAGCGGTGAATCCACATCCACGTGCATCGAAATATCACGGATGCGTTCATGTGCCTGAGCGCGGGGCATTCCTTTTTGAATCAGTGTTAGTAGCACGGCCTGGGATGAAATCAATCCCTGAGTCATCGACATGTTTTTTGCCATTCGATCTTCGTCCACTTGAAGGGCTTCGATCAACTTCTTGGTGCGAACCACCATGTAGTGTGCCATTGTGAAAGAGTCTGGTAGCACGATGCGTTCGACGGATGAATTGGCAATGTCTCGCTCATGCCAAGTGGCGACGGATTCAAGTTCAGCGTGGAGATTTGCTCGAAGAATTCTGGATAACCCTGTGAGTGTTTCAGCAGAAATCGGATTTTTTTTATGCGGCATCGAACTGGATCGGTGTGCGCCTTGCTCAAAGATTTCCGAAATCTCGGTGCGTGACAGGTGGCGGATTTCGACCACAATGCGTTCAATGGTCGTTCCCAAAATCGCCAATGCACTCAAGGCTTCTGAATAACGGTCTCGCTGCAAAATCTGGCTGGAAATTTTGGCAGGTTCCAACCCCATCGATGCACACGCCATTTGTTCGACTTGCGGATCGATGTTCGCATAGGTGCCAACTGAACCTGAGCATTGGCCGACGGCCACCACTTTTTGAGCGCTTTTAAGTCGCTGACGATCTCGCTCCAACTGCGAATACCAGTTCAGTATTTTTAATCCAAACGTTACAGGCTCAGCGTGCATGCCGTGAGTGCGTCCGACCATCAAGGTTGTTTTATACTCAAATGCACGTTTCTTAAGGCTGACAAGTAACCCATCCACTTCCTCAAGAAGCCAGCCAAAAGCAGTTTGCATAGCAAGTGAATTGGCCGTGTCCACCACATCTGATGCGGTGAGGCCCATGTGCAACCAGCGTCCAGGTTCACCTGCAATTTCTTCCAAGGAGCGTACAAAGGACAGCACATCGTGTTTGATGTCTGCTTCAATTTCAGCGATCCGTTCCAGATTGATCGTGGCGCAGGACTGAACAGCGTCATACACGTCTTCGGGCACTTGACCAAGTTTGCTCTGGGCTTCGAGTACAGCGAGTTCCACCTGAAGCCAACGTTCGTACTTGGCTTGCTCGGTCCATAAATCTTTCATCGGCGACAGCGAATAACGATCAATCATGCGATTAGTATAGACAGTGAAACAAAAGGTCTCAATTTATTCGCCAGTTGAGGTTCGGTAGCCAGTGATGCACAAATCATCACCGAAGGTTTGGTAAGAAATATTTTTGAGTTGTAAAGCATTTCGCATTAAATCAACACCAGACCCTGCAACGGGGCTTTGGGCCTGTCCCCCTGCAATCTTTGGTGCGATAAAACAGATTGCTTTATCAAACAGATGTTGATGCAAAAAACTCCAATGGACTTCGCCGCCGCCTTCGACCAAGACACTGTCCAGGTATTCCGATTTCATTTTCTGTAGCAATGCGTTGAGATCAACTTGACCGTTTACATCAGGCAGTCGCCAAACCTGGGAGCCGCTTTGGATCAAAGTTTTTTCAATAGGCGAAGGCATGACATCGGTGGTGGCAATAATAGTTGGCGCGTTGCTCTTTAAATAGAGCAATCGTGAACTGAGGGGAATACGCCCTTTAGAATCCAAAACGATTCGTACAGGGTCTTTGCCATTTTGATGCCTGACATTGAGAGAAGGATTATCCTCAATCACCGTGTTTACGCCGACCAAGATGGAAGCATATCGATGTCTAAGTTGATGGGCGTAAGTGCGCGAAGCTTCATTCGAAATCCATTTGGAGTCTCCAGTGCGAGTGGCGATTTTTCCGTCCAATGTCATTGCCCATTTGAGGCACACAAACGGGCGATTTTCTGTGTGATAGATGTGAGACACTTCGTTGAGTTGAAGCGCTTCAGTCTCCATGAGGCCGACATCAACATCCAGACCACCTTCTCTTAGCATGTCAATGCCTTGGCCGTTGACATGCGGATGTGGATCGGATGCAGCAATCACCACACGCGCAATGCCGGATTCGATGATGTTGAGCGTGCAAGCAGGCGTTTGCTTTTCAGGGTATGGCATACAGGGTTCCCAATTGACATAGAGTGTTGCACCTTGTGTGCGATTGCCTGCCTGTTGAAGTGCTTGCTGTTCGGCGTGGGCTGATCCGTAAGGTTGCGTGCAGCCTTGTCCAACGAGTTCATTATCTTTAACAATCAACGCACCGACCATTGGGTTCGGGTTGGTGCGGCCTTTGTTGGTTACAGCGAGATCAAACGTTTTTGCCATCCACATTTTGTCTTGGGACGACCATTGGGTTGTCATAAATCAAAGATAAGACGAAAGACCGTTGGTTTCAATGTCTCCAAATCCCTGTAAGCAGGCTTACAGAATGAAATTGGACAAAGCGGTTAAGGTAATGAGGAATACTTATGGAGGTGGAAATCTCATGCGAGAGATCCTCATTATCGCTTTACTTGCAGCAACACTGGTAGGGGCTTGGTTTTTGTTGTCTTCAACGACAGTTTCAACAACAAATACAGGTTCAGGGGCTACAGTCGCACTTTCCGAGCGTGACCAAATCAGCGCTTTTGAAATGACGCAGTTGGTTGAGCTTTACAGTGACACGCCACACCAACCACATTTGCCAAATCATAAATTTTTGATGCTCGATGATGGCACCGGCATGTTCATGCACTTCAACAGCGGCTACGGCAATGATCAAACATTGAACTGGATTGGTACGCTGGTTCCAGGCACATTTTGTAAAGCAGAGCAGGAACGCGTTATAGAAAAATATGGCCCAGGTTTTATCCATTTTCATAAATTGACCACACCAGGCACTGACCCAACAGCAGGCCACGGTGGTGTCGGTGGTGAAGAAGGATATTGGTTCCGCCATATTGCAGTTCGCAACATCGAACAAGGTGATCCTGCTGAAAGTGGGGGCATGGCATTCCCTTGGGGGCCCATTACACCAGGCATTGATTATAACTTTATGCCAACCACGCCACCTGAATGTTAATTTGCTAAACTAGGATACTATGGTAAAACAATCATCTAGACGAGTTTTCCTTAAAGGCTTAGGCTTTTTGAGTGTTTCTGGTGTGGCTTTGCCACTGGTGGGTTGTCAGCACAATAAAGCTGGTGGCAGTGGCGGCGGTGGAGCAAGGTTTGATAAAAGCCCCATCATTTTGATGGGTGGTGAATCGAGCAGCGCGGTTGATTTCATCAAAGATCGCGTTCGTATCGAAGCGGGTGACACAGTGACTTGGGAGCTTCAATCCAGTGGTCATACTGCAACAGCTTATCACCCAGACACCAACAACGTTTTTCCGAATCGTATCCCTGAAGGGGCCGTGCCATTTGACTCACCTTTGCTGTTTACCAAAGGTGACACGTTTGAGAACACCTTTACCACAGAAGGCGTTTACAATTACTACTGCCGTCCCCATGAAGGTCAGGGGATGGTTGGTATTATTGTGGTTGGAAAAGCTTTGGATGGCCCCGGCCTTGCACCCATTCAGCCCGAAATTTCTTCAGTGGTCACGCGCAGAAAACTTGAAGAACTCATTGATTGGGCAAAGAAACAAATTTAAATTTTTCTGAACACAGAAGATATCAAAACGGGAACACAGTATCGTGTGTTCCCGTTTCTTTTTTTGTTGGCCCAACTTGCCTTCTCGGAAGAAAACAGTTTGTGATCTAGAATCCGCATTCGCAGTCTTATCGTAGCCCCTTTTTAAAAAGGGGTTGGGGATTAGAAGCTTTTTTAACTTTTATATAATCCTTCTGGTCTTTTAAATTCACTTCTTTTTAAGGTTGAAGCCCACTTTCAAATGACCTAGAATACTTGTGTTCTTTGTCGAAAAGGAGGGCGGGTGTTCAAAAAAATTCTGATTGCCAATCGTGGTGAGATTGCTGTGCGGGTGATGAAAACTTGTCAGCGCATGGGGATTCAAACGGTGGCTGTATATTCGCAAGGGGATCGCACGGCGCTTCATCCACGTATGGCGGATGAAGCCATCGAAATTGGCCCTCCTCCTGCCAACGAAAGTTATCTTAAAGTAGAACGCATTTTGGAAGCCGCCAAAGCCACAGGCGCTGAAGCCGTGCATCCTGGTTATGGCTTCCTGTCTGAAAATGCATCTTTCGCAGAATCAGCCGAAGCGGCAGGCATTAAATGGATTGGCCCGCCTACAGGTGCGATTCAACAAATGGGTGACAAATTGACGGCCCGTGAAATCGCAAAAAAATCCAATGTGCCAATTGTGCCTGGGAGTGATGTGTTGGCCTCGGCCGCAGAAGCGAAAAAGATGGCCAAAGAGATTGGCTATCCTGTTTTGCTAAAGGCTTCGGCAGGTGGTGGTGGCAAAGGGATGCGTGTGGTCGAAAGCGAAGATGAAATCGAAAACGCATTTGAGCGTGCCAGTTCTGAAGCCGAGCGCAGCTTTGGCAATCCTGATATGTATATGGAAAAATTTGTGCCTCATGCCAAACACATCGAGGTGCAGGTATTTTCCGACTCACAAGGCAACCATGTCTGGCTTGGTGAACGCGAATGTTCTATCCAACGCCGACATCAAAAGCTGATTGAAGAAAGTCCATCTGCAGCCATTTCTGAGGAGCAACGTCAAGAGATGGGTGAATCTGCGGTGGCCTTGGCCAAGGGCTGTGATTATGTGAATGCAGGTACCGTAGAGTTCCTCTTCGATGCCGATGAAGAAAAATATTATTTTCTGGAAATGAACACCCGACTCCAAGTGGAACATCCCGTCACTGAAATGGTTACGGGGCAGGATTTGGTGGAATGGCAGCTTCTTGTGGCCGCTGGCGAACCGTTGCCGTTGTCGCAAGATGAAATTCAACGACAAGGTGTTGCGATTGAATGCCGCCTGTATGCCGAAGACCCTATTGACTTTTTACCTGCCACTGGACGGCTTCGTGTGTTTATGCCACCGAAAGGTGAAGGGATTCGCCTGGACACCGGCTTTGAGCAAGGTGATATGGTGGGTGCGTATTACGATCCGTTGCTGTCCAAATTTATCGTGCATGGCAAAGATCGCATGGATGCAATTGGAAAACTCAAGCGCGCCTTGGATCAATTTGCCATTGCAGGTGTGACGACCAATTTGGCATATCATCGGGCCGTGTTAGAGATCGAAGACTTTCAGCAAGGCAGGCATTTGACCAATTTCGTAGAAACGCATTCGATTGAATTTGATCCGACATCATCAGAAAAGGCCATTCTTGCAGAAGTGGTTGGACAACTCCATCAAGAGTGCGAACAAAAGTTAATCACATCTTTAAAAGCTTCACAGGATGGGTGGCCATCTCAGGAGGTGGCTCGATGAGTTGGGTTGTTTCGCTTGGCGATATGAAGGTTAATCTAGAGGAACTCGTTATCCATGAGCATGTTGAATCCTTAGATCGCTATACCTGGCAATTTGAGGTGGAGGGTGAAACTCACGTGATTTCTCTGCTGCCCAACGAAACTGGCCTGGAACTATGGTGGCGGGGGCAGATGTATCCGGTGCATGTTGAGCCTGAAAAAATTCATGCCTTCCGTCAGCACTTTAAAGTGAAGCAGCAAAGTGCTGACGATGGCCATTCTCTCACGGCCCATATGCCTGGACTGGTCACGCAAGTTAACGTGCAGGCGGGGCAGGAAGTCAAACGTGGCGAAGGGATTGTGGTTTTGGAAGCCATGAAAATGGAAAATGAACTGCGTGCGCCTGGAGCTGGCATCATTGAAAAAATCCAAGTTGAGGTGGGCAATCAAGTGAATAAAGGTCAGTTGCTTTGTGTGATTCGCCCTTTGGATGAGGCATAACCACCATGCACATTGGGGTGGATACGGGTGGGACGTTCACGGACTTGGTGGTGTTTGACCCTGCCACAGGTCAACTCGATACGCATAAAGTATCTTCCACGCCTAATAATCCGGCTTTGGCCGTGCTGCAAGGCGTTCAGGATTTATTGCAAAAACACAACCAGCCAAATGATGTGGTTCAGTATTTGGTGCACGGCACCACGGTGGCTACCAATGCCGTGCTTCAAAGCAAGTGGGCGAAATCCGCGTTGATCACCACCGAAGGCTTTCGTGATGTGTTGGAGATCGGCAGACAGACCCGTCCTGAGCTTTATAACTTTTTTACGGTCAAACCCGAACCACTGGTGCCACGTCATCTGAGGCTCGAAGTGGCCGAACGGCTCGATTATCAAGGTAAAGTGATTCGTGAACTTGATGAAGCAAGTGTTGATCAATTGGCAGAAACCTTGGTTCAATCTGGTGTGGACAGTGTGTCTATTGTTCTCCTGTTTTCTTATCTGAATCCTGATCACGAACAGCGCGTTCGAGACTTGCTGCAGCAAAAAATAGACATTCCCATCATCCTTTCATCAGAAACATTGCCTGAGTTCCGAGAGTATGAACGCACGTCGACCACGGTTCTCAATGCGGCGTTGGTTCCTGTTGTGGATCGATATTTGCAAGCGCTTGATGAGGAAACAAAAAAACTTGGTATTCAAAAAGATTGGCGCATCATGCAATCGAATGCAGGCATTACGAGCGCTTCGTTTGCGCGCAGAATGCCTGTCACACTTTTACTCTCCGGTCCGGCGGGCGGGGTAGAAGGTTCTCGTTTTGTGGGGCAACAGACGGGACATCTCAACCTGATCACACTCGATATGGGCGGAACCAGTTGTGATGTGTCATTGATTCATGAAGGTCAGCCCAAATTGACCAGCGAAGGACAGATTGCAGATCGACCTTTGCGTGTGCCCATGGTGGACATGGAAACCATTGGTGCCGGTGGTGGCAGCATTGCTTGGATTGATGCTGGTGGTGCCCTTCGTGTTGGCCCTCAAAGTGCAGGGGCACAGCCAGGGCCTGTTTGTTATGGCCGGGGTGGCACACAGCCTGCGGTGACGGATGCTCAATTGGCGTTGGGGCGATTGAACCCTGAAACGCCGTTGGGTGATATTCCTGGTCTGGATATCGAAGCCTCCAAAGCAGCCATTACAAAGTATGTTGCTGAACCATTGGGTATGTCGATGGAAGAAGCAGGTTCAGGCATTCTGGCGGTGGCGGACGCTCATATGGAACGCGCTATACGCCTGATCTCAATTGAACGTGGGCACGATCCGCGTCAGTTTGCGCTGTTGGGGTTTGGAGGTGCTGGTCCATTACACGCTGAGGCATTGGCCAAGCGACTGAATATTCCAAATGTAATCATTCCCAACTCGGCAGGCGTGTTGTCCGCATTTGGATTGCTGACAGCAGATTTAGTTCACACGTTTGTGCAGACGGTGTTGCAAAAACAAGGCGCGATGGATTGGGATCAATTTAATAAGATCTATCAAAACTTCAAAACAGAGGCACGACAGCGTTTGGCAGCCGATGGTATCACACTTGAGGATATGGTGTTTCAACCGTCGATGGATGTGCGCTATCAGGGGCAATCATTTGAGATCAATGTTGAGGTTTTGGATCAGCCCTTGAGTGAAAATGATTTTGTTCAGGTTGCGAAAAATTTCAATGAATCGCACCAAATGCTGTATGGATATGCGGATGAAGGTGAACCACTCGAAGTGGTGAACCTCCGCTTGAAAGCAGTTGGGCCAATGGCCAAACCTCATTTCCCTGAGCAGCAGACGGATCAGGTTGAGCCGACTTTGATTTCAAAACGGCAGGTTTATTTTGAAGATGCAGGGTGGGTGGACTGTCCATGCTTCGAGCGTGAATCGATTCAACATCCGATGACGTTTGCAGGACCGGCGATTTTAGAAGGCAAAGAATCGACTGTTGTTATCTATCCAAATCGATTGGTGAAAGCCGATCCGTATGGGCATTTGATTGTGGAGGACGCATGAGTCAATCCGTTGATGCTGTGACGCTGGAAGTGGTTCGTGGTGCGTTGACCGGGATTGCCGAGGAAATGAACGCGGCATTGGTGCGCAGCAGTTACAGTCCCAACATCAAAGAGCGCCGGGATTGTTCCTGTGGCATATTCGATGCTCAGGGGCGCATGTTGGCGCAATCCGAGAGTATGCCCGTTCACTTGGGCGCGATGCCTTTTTCAGTCATGGCCGCATTGGAAAAATTCCCCAAACCTGACCCTGGCGACACCATCGTGCTCAACGATCCCTTTCATGGCGGGGCGCATCTGCCCGACATTACGTTTGTGACGCCGATTTATGTAGGCGATCATCTGGTCGGTTATTCGGCAAACCGAGCGCACCATGCCGATGTGGGTGGCAGCACACCAGGGAGTGTGTCCGGCAGTGCCACGGAGATTTATCAAGAAGGTTTGAGAATTTTTCCGATTCGATTATGGCGCGGTGGCAAAGTGGATGACGACTTGATGAGCATGATTCTGGCCAATGTGCGAACGCCCAAAGAACGCCAGGGGGATTTACGCGCACAATTGGCAGCCAATCAAGTGGGCCTCAAACGCCTGCAGGAATTGGTGAATCAATATGATATGGATTCATTTGATGATATCATCAATGCCATTTTGGATTACTCAGAGCGTCGCTTGAGAGAGGGATTGAAAAAACTTCCATCAGGCACTTATACGTATACAGATTATTTGGATGATGATGGATTGGGTAATCACAAGTTGCCGATTCAAGCGACGATCAACTTAGAAGCTGATGAAGTCACTGTTGATTTCACGGGTACAGCCCCTCAAGTCAAAGGCCCCATCAATGCGGTGTACGCGGTGATGGCTTCGGCCACTTATTATGCGATTCGCTGTTTTGCTGATCCTGAGATTCCACCGAATGAAGGCTGTTACCGCCCCATTAAAATGATCGCGCCCGAAGGCACCATTGTGAATGCCAGACCACCTGCCCCCGTGGTGGGTGGCAATCTGGAAACCAGTCAGCGCATTGTGGATGTGTTGCTCAAAGCGTTGTCACAGATGGCCCCAGAAAAATCAATAGCAGCGTGCCAGGGGACGATGAACAACATCACCCTTGGTGGCATCGATCCACGCACCAACACGCCCTATACCATTTATGAAACGCTGGCGGGAGGCTTTGGTGGCCGTGCCGGTTTGGACGGTTTGGACGGGGTCCATGTCCATATGTCGAACACGCTGAACACGCCTGTTGAAGCATTAGAAACCGCATATCCACTTCGGGTTGAACGTTACGAGCTTCGAACCAACACAGGAGGCGCAGGGCAATATCGTGGTGGACTGGGGCTTCGGCGTGATCTGAAAGCCGTGGATCATCAGGCCACGCTTTCGTTGTTGACGGATCGACGAGATGGCCAGCCTTACGGATTGTTCGGCGGCGAGCCAGGCGTATCGGGTGAAAATGTGTTGATTCGTGATGACCAGGAAGAAAAACTCCCTGCCAAGTGTGTAAAGCTTTTAGAACCAAATGATGTGGTCAGCGTACGAACCCCAGGGGCGGGTGGCTATGGTGATCCATCTCAAAGGTCAGAAGCGCAGATTAAAAAAGATAAACTTGAGGGAAAGATTGACTAAATTCTTTCCTTTAGAAAAGAATTTAGCTTAAGTCAATCCAGATTTTCTTCGATCAACAATTCCACAATGACAACATCGCGCCACACACCATCGAGTTTGCTGTGCTTTTCGTACAGGCCCACTTCACGGAAGCCAAGGGATTTCATCAAACTCAAGCTGGCTGTGTTCTCCGGGAAAATTCTTGAAACCAACTTCCAGTAACCTGCATCCCTGACAGCATCAATCAACGCTTGCATGGTGAGCTTACCGACACCTTGGCCGCGAGCGCTGTTGTCTACATAAACAGAGTATTCACCAATGCCATCGTAGCATTCTCTGGGGCGATAAGACAATGTGCTGGCGAAAGCGACCACATCCCCTGCATCATTTTCGACCACCACCACAGGATGTTTCCCATCAAACCAATCACGAATATCTTCGGCAGTTCGGTGCTGCGTTTCGTAAGTGGCCAAACGCTCATCAATCCCCACGTTGTAAATGCGGGATATGGCTTCTGCATCTTTAGAGGTGGCTAAGCGTGACTTCATCATTCACTCGTTTGTAGGATTGAGCAGTTCGCCTTTTTCTAAAACGACAAGCCCGTTAACTGTGTCCGAGACAAGAACATGGTTTTCAAGCACAAATAAGCCAAATGCACCTTGAAAAGGATTGCTTGGTGGGGTGCTTCCGGCAGTTTGGAAATCTGAGACTTTGATGATTTCACCAGCGTCTTCGTCATAGCGTAACACTTGAAGCCCATTGCGATAATAAGACACATAGGCGAATTCTCCATTGACCATAACATTGTGAGGCAGTGAGCCAGGGCGCACACTTATTTCACCCAAAAGTTGGATGTTGTCTGCATCAGAAATATCAAACACACGAACAAATTCTCCAAGCACTTCGTCTGTGGTCCAAAGCAGGTTGCCATCTTCGGAGGGCCAAACATTGTGGTTGGATGGAGGACCAAAATCATTCCCCCGATAAGCATGATTTCTGAATACCGAATGTATGAGCTGAGAAGGATTGTCTAAATTTTCAAAATCGACAATCCAAAAACCACTGTTCCAGCCTGCAATGTAAGCTCGATTTTCGATGACAGTTAGATCATGGACGGTGGGAATAGGCTCACCATCATCTGTAAGCAATTGGCCGATGTCTTGTGGATTATCAGGGTCAGAAATATCCACCATCCAGATGCCTTGGTTAATAACAAAAGGGCCTAATGACCCGCCCTGAGCGCTGAAGCTTGCGATGAATAACACGTTTTCAGTAATGAAGATATTGTGAGCGCCTGCGAAAGTGTCGTTTGCATAGTTGTGAACTAGCTCAGGCGAAGTTGGGTCGCTGACATCGTAAATACGAACAGAGGTGTTGCCGCCAGTAGCTTGCAGCCCAATATAGGCAAAGCTGTTGTGGAGTTTGGCATCCCAACTGATGTCCCCACGATTTAATTCAATAGTGCTCAAGGCTGTGGGATTGCTGAGGTCACTGACATCCACCAAATGCACAACTGTGCCCGCAGTGATGATGGCCAAAGTACCTTCCACCCAGATGTCGATGGCTCGAACACCAAAGCCAATGCCTGCTTCTGATCTATCAAATGAAAGTTCACCCACCAGTTCGAGTGAGGACTCATTCTGAGCCTGAAGTGGTATAACCACACAAACCAGAATGAGCCCAATCAGCAGTAAAGATTTAGAACGATTCATTTTTTTATTATTCATCCGATTCAGAATCGTCTTCTTCGTTTTCTGTTTCAGTTTCGGTTTCGACCTCAACTTCAACGTCTGCCTCGGCTGTGGCTTCGGCCTCTGCTTCTGATGTTTCTTCAACTATTTCTGCTTCATCAGAACGGAGGATGCCGCCTTTTTCCAACACGACCAAGCCATTGGTCATATCGCCAACCAACACATAATTGCCGTGGACGAACACGCCAAATGCTAGGCAGAACGGGAAAGTTGGACAATCGTTGCTAGGGCCAGGGTTGAAATGGGCCACTTCCACAGGACCTTGAAGTCGTTCAAACTCCAGAACGAATAAACCATCTCTGTAGTGAGATACATAGGCGAAATCGCCATCAATCATGACGTTATGAGGAATAGAATTTGTTGCAAATCGAAAAATGCCTAAAGGCGTAATGTCTTCGGTGTCGGATACATCAAACAGGCGAATACCTTCACCCACAATTTCGTCGGTGGTCCAAACCAGATTGCCGTCTTCTGAGGGCCAGACGTTATGCGTGTGCGATTCTACTTGGCTTGTAGAAGCATCAGGGAAACTATTGTAGGTTCCATTGGCAGTCACAGTGTAAGAAAGCTCTGAAGGATTATCGAGATTCTCAAAATCCACCAACCAGAAGCCACTCGTCCAGCCTGCCAAATAAGCGCGATTGTTAATGACAGTTAAATCATGAACAGTGGGAATCGGGTCACCATTGTTTTGGCGAATTACGTCGATGTCCTGTGGGTTGGCAGGGTCGGAAATATCCACCATCCAAGTTCCCATTCCGATAACAGCAGGGCTTTGTCGATTGCTAAATCCACTTAAGCTGGCAATAAAGGCGACGTTGCCTTCAATGAAAATATTGTGAGTGCCAGCAAAGGTTTCAGAAAAATGAGAGGTTACATATTCAGGATTGCTAGGGTCGCTGATGTTGTACACATCAAACAAATTGCCATCAGCAGAGAATTGCAGCCCTACATAAAGGAAATCGCCTGAAAGTTTGGCATCCCAACTCAAACCGTTGACTTCAATGGTGCTGAACAAGGCAGGGTTTTCCATGTCGCTCAAATCCACCAGGTGCACTGCGGGTCCAGCAGTGACCACGGCCAAATCACCTTCAGCCCAAACATCCAGGGCACGGTGAGGCAATCTGTTGTTGCCACCCAAAAAGCTTTCTAAGTTAGGAAGCTCAAGCACAGCAACTTGTGTGAGCAAGGCTTCATCTTCTGCCTGTAGGGGTGTTGCAAACAATAAAAAAGCCAAACCGAGGATGAGTGCAAACTTGAGATTCTTCATTTAAGGAACTCCCTTGTTTTTCTGATGATGAGGAACAAAATGTGTTTTAAAAGGTAACCCATTCAAAAACCTTTGTCTATTTTACGTTAAGTCAGGCGAATTTTGACGTTGTTTAAATGGCGAGTGTCAATGCCATTTGATGTAAAGTTTTGACCACAAATCCCTGGATAAAAATCAATGCCAAAAAAACCACAATCGGCGACAGATCGATGGCCAGGGTGCTGGTGTATTTGTTCATAAAACGACGAATGGGATACAGGACGGGTTCCGTGATCGAATAAATGACCTGCCCAACGGGATGCCCCGCTGCCGGTTGAATCCAACTGATGACCACTCGGGCCAGCAAAACGAGGAACATCAGATTGATGGCCATGTCCATCACTTGGGCCAGGGCACTGATAAAGTTTGCAAGAGGTGTCATTTGAAAAACTCCTTAAGTTCTGGGACCAAACAACACTGTGCCTAAACGAATGAGGTTTGATCCTGCTTCAATGGCAACTTCAAAGTCGTGAGAAGTGCCCATCGACAGATACTTGGCTTTCACATTTGGAAAGCTTTTGAATTCATTATACAGAGCCAACATCGTTTTGAAATAAGGGCGCGAGGTGTTGGGGTCATCGGCAAACGGTGGCATGGTCATTAACCCTTCAATTGAAATGTTTTCCAATGAAGAAATTCCGCTGACAAAATTAGCCACTTCTGAAACAGGGATGCCGAATTTGGATGCTTCACCGCCCACATTGACCTCAATGAGAATTGGCATTTTTTTCTCAAGCTTTTTCGCTTCTTTATCAACAGCCTGAGCGACTTTGAGACTGTCTACTGATTCGATGCAATCACACAACTTTACGGCCACTTTAACTTTGTTGGTCTGCAAGTGGCCGATAAAATGTTTGCGCGTGGGCAACAACGAATCAAACTTGGCCGTGGCTTCCTGCACACGATTTTCACCGACGAGCACAATGCCTGCCTCAATCACCTGATTGATTTCTTCAACGGTTCGGGTTTTGGTTGCCGCCAGAATATGAATGTCTTCCAGCGAGAGCCCAGACACTGCGGCCGCCTGGGCGACTCGATTTTGAATTTCTTTATACCGATCTGCGATGGTCGTCATCTTAGTCCAACATGCTTCGGGAAATGACCAGTTTTTGAATTTCGCTGGTGCCCTCATAGATACGGGTGATGCGGGCATCACGATAAAGGCGTTCCACTTTGTAGTCGCGGATGTAGCCGTAGCCGCCGTGAATTTGTAACGCCTGATCGGCGACCTGACTGGCCAATTCACCTGCGACGAGCTTGGCAATGGCGGAGTCGGTGGAATAATCCTGCCCCACATCTTTCTTCCAGGCGGATTTGTAGACGAGCAGTCGAGCGCCTTCAATCTGTGACTTCATGTCGGCCAGCTTGAATTGGATGGACTGAAAATTGGAAATGGTTTGGCCAAAGGCTTCGCGTTCTTGAGAATATTTCACGGCTTCATCCATGGCTGCCTGAGCAATGCCCAAAGCTTGTGCGGCAATCCCAATGCGCCCGCCATTGAGGGTAACCATCGCTATTTTAAAGCCCATGCCTTCATCACTGAGACGGTTGGAAGCAGGGATGCGGCAGTTGTCAAAATGGATCTCACAGGTAGAGGTGCCGCGAATGCCGAGCTTGTCTTCTTCTTTGCCAACAGTGAATCCAGAGATGCCTTTGTCCACAATAAACGCGCTGACGCCTTTGTGTTTGGCGTCTGCATCCGTGGTGGCGGTGACGATGAAGACATCGGCAAAACCGGCATTGGTGATCCACATTTTGGAACCTTTAATGATGTACTCATCCCCATCCAGCGTTGCGGTGGTTTTCATGGCGCTGGCATCAGAGCCGGATTCGGGTTCACTCAAAGCAAACGCGCCGATAAACTCACCGGTGGCCAGTTTGGGCAGATAAGTCTGCTTCTGTTCATCATTGGCAAATTTATTAAAAACGTCATTGACCAAAGAGTTTTGTACACTTACCGAGGTGGAAGTGGAGGCGCAGGAGCGAGACAATTCTTCCATCACGATGGCATAACTGAGGGCATCTGCACCAATACCGCCGTATTCTTCAGAAATACTCATGCCCAAATAACCCAATTCCCCAAGTTTCTTAAGGTTTTCAATGGCGGGGCGGTGTTCCTTGTCCAAAATGGGGGCCATTGGCTCTAATTCCTGTAGAGCAAACTCTCTGGCAGATTTGCGAAATAATTCCTGTTCAGGGGTGAGTGAAAAATCCATTTCTTGCTCCTTTAAATTTTACATTTGGTCATAGAAAATCACCAATTTGTCGGGGGCGTGTTCTATTGACCGTAACATTTTTCTGGCTGGATCTTTGTTATCCTTGGCCAATCACTCCGATGGCGGGGTAGCGAAAGTGATCTAAAAGACTATTTTTTCTTTTTAGTGGATTTTTTAGAAGCTTTTTTCTTGCCCTTAACATCCTCTTTATTGTCTTTTACAAATGCTTTGACATCTTTTTCTTTGACGTCGGTCAAATGTTTGCCCAGTTTGCCGAGTTCGGATTCATCAATCTCTTCATCCAACCAGTCTTCGAGTTTGTCCCAGGGAACGCGCACATCGCCATCCAAAATGATACTTGGCAGTTCCTTGGATTCGATCATATTCTCGACTTCTTCAAGGTCGATGCCCAGATATTGAGACACTTCCCAGAGTTTTAAATAGCCATAATATTTTTTCATCACAACCTCCTTGCCCTTGCAATGATCAGATTCTGATCATTCATTTGACATTGAGCGTACCCATTGAGCGATTGGGATTCAATCAAAACACTCATGGATTCAATTAGAAACACATATAGAGGGAATTAAGACTTGGTTTTCACTCCATTTTCACAATGCTTTCACTGTCCTTCCATTGAAGCTGCGTACTAAAAAATTCTATGATATAGGCGCTGCACTCAATGCACATAGAGTTTTATTCAAACTATAAATTGACGATGAAAAGTAATAAAAATCACGCTTGCTTATTTTGAAGCAAGGCATAATCCGTCCGGCATATCCAAAGGAGGACGTAGCATGACAAAGGAAGTCAACGCAGTAAGCCGCAGAGGCTTTTTAAAAGGTTTAGGTGTGGCCGCAGCAGGCAGTCTGATTGTGCCATCAGTGGCAAAAAGTGTATTTGCTCAAGATTTTACCCAGGTGGCCTTGTATGCCCGCCTGAGTGGTACCGAAGCCCCATTTATTGATGTCAACAACCTGGGCACCACGGATGCTTGGATTGGTTTAGGCGACCAAGTGGATTTGTTCTGGGTGACCACCCCTGACGTCAGCCAGATTGACCTGGGCGATGACCTGGGTGTGTTTGCTTCCGATCAAGGCGGCAATGAAAACGGCTTTAACTGGGGTGTGACCACCGTTGCGCCAACCACTCATGCCAGCTTCCAGATTTTTGCGCTGGATGGAGATTTTGAAGCCGCCAGTGCTGCGAGTGTGCGCGTGATTGGCAGAGCGTCTGCCGAAGGCCCGTTTGCACCTATTGACGAAGAAGTGTTCTTCGCTCGCCGTACCAGCAGCACCACCACTCGTACCGATGAACAAGACGAGTGGGAAGTGACATTGCCTTCTTCTCGCTTTAGTAACCGACTGCGAATTACAGATATGAAACCCACTGGTCCTGCTACCAGTGGTGCACCTCAGGCATGGCGCATCTTGAAAACGAATGAAGATGGTGTTGAAGTTCGCTTCAGCTTATCTCCAACCGATGTGTATCAGAGCCCATTCACCACGCCAGGCACCGATATCACCGTGCCTGTGGCCGGCGACTGGTCCTTTGTGACACGTGGTGTTGTGCCCGACCGTGATGTGCCCTTTATGGTCAAAATGATTTCGATCGATCTGTAAAAAGAACACGCAAAAGCTTTGATTCAACGATAAACCTCCGAGCAACCGAGCCTTTTATTAGGCTCGGTTGCTTTTTAATTTCTTGACCTCATCTCACAATCCAACTATACTTTGCACATCGCACGCTGCTTGAAATAAAGCGTGTTTGAGAGGAAATAATCTGAAGATGCATTGTTGCTGAATTCTATGACCATAGCACAACATTCAACGTAAAATGTCATTAAGAGGAGGCCATAATGGGTAAACCCATCGTTGTGAACGAAAGTGATTTTCAGGAAAAGGTGATTAAAGCCAATGGCCCTGTGTTGGTTGATTTTTGGGCAGAGTGGTGTGGGCCTTGCCGCGCTGTGGCACCTGTATTGGAAGAAATTGCTGAAGAAAAAGCAGGCAGCCTGGAAGTGGCAAAAATCAACGTGGATGAAAACCAGGCCCTCAGTGGTGAGCATGGTGTGTTTAGCATCCCGACCATGATTTTGTTTAAAGATGGCCAAGAAGTTGAACGCCTGGTGGGCGCTATGCCCAAAGCACGTTTGCTGGAAAAGCTTGAATTGCACTTGAATTAAGCATTTCTTTAATGGAGGAACATATATGGCTATTTCTGTAGGGGACAAAGCACCCGATTTTACGCTGCCTGCCAGCGATGGGGAAAAAGTAGAGAAAGTCACATTAAGTGAATCTCTTGGCAGCGAAAATGTGATTTTAGCATTTTTCCCTTTTGCTTTTTCTTCTGTTTGTGGTGAGGAATTGTGTGAGTTTCGGGATCAACTTAGCCAATTTAATGACATGAATGCCAAAGTTTATGGGGTCAGTATAGACACCCCATTTTCTCAAACGGAGTTCAGCAAACAACAAGGTTTGAATTTTGAATTGTTGAGTGACTTCAACAAAGATGTTTCTTCACAATATGGTGTCCTCTACGAACAATTGGGGAATTTTAAAGGGGTTTCCAAGCGAAGTGTGTTTGTGATTGATCAACAGGGAACAGTTAAATATAGTTGGGTCACTGAAGAGCCAACCAACAAACCCGATCTTGGTGAAATTACGCAAGCACTTCAAGGGCTGTCTTAATCTATTTATGTCTACACCTAAACGCCCTTTACCAGAAGCACAAGCCAGTGTGGAACTGGTGAAAGTATTACACGATTGTTATGACTACACCTGCACGGTGTGTCAGTCCACCCATCCTTTTTACGATCAGGCGCTTGATTGTGTCTTGTCGCATCGACTGGACAAACCCACCCAAACCAAACCTCAAAAACAGGGAGGTCGTCAATGGGGGGCTCGTCGTTATTAAGGCAAGGAGACAGAAAGCTGGAAAAACTCTTTTTACCCATCATTAAAGAATTGCATTTTATGATTAAGAATAAACATCCAGAGATTTGATCGTTTCCCCTTAATGCCTTAAAAGGATGAGGGGATTATAAAAACCCCTACCTTTTTGAATAAAGTAATAAATTATTTGAGTCAAAAAAGAAAGGGAGGGAGCCTAAGCTCCCTCCCTTTCGCCAATAGAGGATTTGGATGGCAAAACAGCACTTAGTGGATCACTGCAACCCCATCATATTGTGGTTCGATGATACACTTTTGCTTTTGATATTCATTTGGATTTGGCTGGTTGGTAATGGTCCCTGCAAAGCAGGTGTCACCAAAGTGAATCGGGGTGGACCAAGGCACCAGCACAAATGGCATTTCAACGTCATCAGAATTTGGTTCAATGCTGATGGACGTACGCCAGCCCTCATTCAAGGAAAGTGGTAATTCTAAATTGCCCGTGGCGATCCCTGGGTTGACAAAATCTTCACCAGGAATCATCGGGCCAAGGTACACACGCCCGCCATCGTAGATACTCTGCCCAGAGTTACGATCGGGCAGGCTTGGGTCAATAAAGCGGCCAGTGGTCACATACGTTTCAGAACGATTGTGAATTACCCAGCCTTCATACGTAAAGTTTTCAGTCGGAATTCGTGGCAGATCTAAACCGGTGGTTGGTGTGAATTCACCAGCTTCGCCCTCAAAGGTGACAAACCAAATCCCCTGGTCATCATTGAAATCATTTGCTTCAACACCATCTTTGAGTTTGGAACTGGCATGAATGCCATCATCTGTCGGTGTTCGCAACATAAACGTTGCACCACTTGGGGTTTCCAAATCTGGTGCAATCAAAGACAAGTGAACGATGTCTTTGAGCGGGTTGATGTTGCCTGCAAACAGAATTAAATCTGGGCTTTCTTCATTTAAGTCACCAACACCATCTGGGTCACCCGTTTCCAATGAGATCAAGAACTTCTGCTGGCGATAAAGTTCGCCAAAGTAAGAGAAATTCTTTGCGTTCCCAATCTGGCGGAAACGGCCTAAGCTTACCAGGCCATCTAAATCATCAAGCACCCAGGCTTGATAAACAAATCCTCTTGGCAAGTCGGGCAAGTTTTTAAACGCAAACGAGACTTCATTGCCATCTGGCGGTCCACCGAACAGAAATGCCAGGCCGATCAGCCCGGCAATTAAAACGGCGAATAATGCTGTGTTACTCATGCTTGTACCCCCAACATAATCTACCCTATTGGCTGTGAATCAGGGTTCAGTGATATTCGCTATAAACTTAATCCCTGTGACCAACGTTTCAGAAGGAACGCCGTCTGGTTTTGAGTTCCTAATTTGTCCAGACAATGAGGTCGCCATGTCCCCTGAAAGCGCTGGTTGTTGGTGATCTCTGTTACAGCGGATAAAATGAATCTGAGGTGGATCACATGGATTTATGGTTCTGGTGGGTCATATTTGCAATCCTTTTGTTCATAGGAGAAATACTGACCAGCGGCTTTTTTCTGCTATGGATTGGCGCTGGGGCATTGTTGGCTGGATTGTTGGCAGCGCTGAGTTTGCCTGTGCCTGTTCAACTGATCGGATTTATTGTTTCGTCTGCCGGTCTGACGGTTTCATCTCGCACTATCTTTAAAAAACTGTTTGGCAATCGCCTGAAAATGCCAATGGTGTCCAGCAATATAGATGCCCTTATCGATACCACAGGGGTTGTGATAAAGGAAATTGACAATGACAGCGGCGGTGGTCTGGTCAAACTCAATGGCGAAGACTGGACGGCCATCAGCGAAAGCGATCAACGGATTTCCAAAGGGAAGCGGGTTTTGGTGCTTCGCGTGGAAGGTGTGAAGCTGATCGTCGTAGAGAAGTTATAAGGAGGCCATACATGGATCCCATTACCATCGTTCTAGGCGTTGTCGCACTGGGTGTCATTTACACTGCATCCAGAGGTGTGGTGACGGTGAGTCAGGCATCTGTACGCATGATTGAGCGTTTGGGCCGTTTTCACCGAAAAGCAGACAGCGGTCTGCATTTTGTTATTCCCTTTATCGAAAAACCAAGAAAAGTCATCAGTATGAGAGATGGTATTTTAAAAGAAAATGCTGTGATTGATTTGCGCGAACTGGTGATCGACTTTCCACCTCAGTCTGTGATCACCAAGGACAATGTTCGTATGCAGGTGAATACCGTGATCTATTATCAGGTGACTGACCCCTTCAAGGCAACGTATGAAATTGCCAACTTGCCTGAAGCCATTCTCAAACTGACTGTGACCACCATGCGCAATGTGATGGGGAATATGGATTTGGAAGAAAGCTTGATCTCGCGCGAACGCATCAACGCAGAGTTACGCGAAACTCTGGATGCCGCCACGGACAAATGGGGTGTGCGTGTCAATCGCGTGGAACTTAAAGACATTGCCCCTCCCGATGATGTAACCAACGCCATGGAAAAACAGATCAAGGCCGATCGTGAACGACGCGCCCGCGTGCTGGAAGCCGAAGGGTTTAAAGAAGCTGCTATCCGAGAAGCCGAAGGACTAAAGCAGGCTTCAATTCTTGAAGCTGAAGGCAAAAGAAATTCTTTGATATTGGAAGCTGAAGGTGAAGCAGAAGCTCGAATTAAAATAGCTGAATCTGAGGCACAAGCCATCGCCAGAGAATTTAAGGGGATTCATGAAGGCAATCCGACACAGGATTTGATTGCGATTCGCTATTTGGATGCTTTGAAAGAAATGTCCAAAGACCCATCAGCAAAAATTTACATGCCTTATGAGGTAAGTTCATTTGTGAGTTCTTTGGGATTGGTCAAAGAAGCCTTTAGTGATGGGGATCAGAACAAAGCATCACAAAATCATAAAGATAAACCTGTTAAAGACATCTGATTTAGTGGCCGGACTTTAACGAACCACGTTTGATGATATTGGCAATGGCCAGTGGCAGTGAGGCAGGTTGTTTTTCTTTGCCACAGCAATGTTTAAACTTCTTGCCGCTGCCACAGGTGCAGGTGGCTTCTTGGGTCTTCTGTGCCTGTTTGGCCGCTTGCTGGAATGTGCTTAACCAGGCTTTCCAGGTCAACAAGCCGACAATCAGCAAAGGGAGCAATTGCTCACCCAGAGTGCCCATCAACACAGCCATCCAGTTGAAGGCGTAAGCTTCTTCTGCAGAGCCAGGGATCATGAGGCCGGCATTGATGAATTGCGCTTTGATCTGAATCACCACAAAGAGTGTGTGCAATGAGGCCAAGCCAACCACAGCCACGCCACTGCGCCAGCTTTTTTGCAACCAACTCAACCCAGGCGATGCCAGCATCAAGCCGAGCAACAGAACGATATTAAAAAAAGTGCCGTACTTGTCGAATTCAAAAATGGGATAATGTTGCGATCCGTTAACTTGATAAGCGAGCCAAGCGCCTTTTTCCTGCCCTACTTCTGCGATGAGCGGATCATCGAGATGGAAAACGGCGTTTGCTGAAAAAAAAACAACTTGGTTGTAATACGGGGCCAGCATAAACCATAAAGCCACCAATGCCACGAAGCCTAAAGAGAACCAACCCAAAAAGCGCATTAACACATTATTTTTCATGTGCAAACCTCTGAATCCAGAACAACCACAAGAACACCGCAAATACCACAGCCACCGTTTGCCAGATGACAAGATGGGCAAAATCAAAAGCGTCGATCCAATATGCGCCGACCACGAGCAAGCTGATAATTCGGATGGCATTCACAAGCATAATGGCGGCCACACCCAATACCACACCCTGAAGTTTTCGCTTGAGGCTGCACGGATAAGCAAGCACCGCCGCAATATAAATGGTGGTGGTAAACAAACCAGTGCAGGCAGGCACGATGTTGGCAGCAAAAGATTCAATCACGATGGTGCTGTCATAGATTTGAACCGATGAATTAAACCAACTCAGCACAGTGCCGGTGAAGGCGGCCAAAAATCTTTCCAATGGATCTTGCAACACACGGCTGGCGGGGTTGAGCAAATAGGTGATGCCCACGCCAATGGTGGCGATAAAGATCACTGCAATTCTGAGACCTGAAAAATCACGCAGCTTTGATGTACTGACATTCATCGACTTAAGCCCAACCTTCTCTTCAATATTTAATGAATGTGAATACATCAGTCTAAAACGTAAAGAAAAAGCCCACCGTGGTGTACATCACGGTGGGCTTCATTATTGTTTTAAGACTAAAAAGAGATTTCTTTATTCGTTAGGCACCAATCCATCTCCCTGAAACACTTGCTGTGCTTCTTCAAAGTCCAAATCTTCAGGCGGCAGTTTGACTTCAGGCTGATAGTAGCTGTTGCCCACATCGTCAGCAGTCAGATCACGGCCCACCAAACGACCTTGTTTGCGAACGAGAGCAAACATGCTGGCATACATCTCGTCGAATTTTTCTGGAGTCAATTGGTTTTTCTCATTGAGTTGGGTAATTTCATCGTCAAACTTGTTGAGTTGCTCCAACATTTTTTCACGATTCTGTTCTTCAACCGCCCAGGTACCGCCGCCAGAAATAGCTATGCAGAAATAACTGGCATTCGATCCCGTCAATGCCGGCTCGCCTGTGAGTTCCTGATCGAGTGCGGCCAAAGCTGCTTCGGCTTCCAACGAAGGCAATTCCAGGTCTGGCAAGCCACTGTTGCCCTGTTCACCCAACACTTCAGTCGAAGCTTCGGCCAGCGCTTTTTTATGCTTGATTTTGCCTTCAATGCGACCCAAAGTCAGATCCATGTCGCTAAAGTCGCTTTCAAAGCCAGCCAACGAACTGCTGATGCGTTCCTCCGCTTCAGCCATACGCCACTCACTTTTGAGCTGTTCCTTACGAGAACGCAAGTCTTCAATCTTGGCATCAAGGTCAATTTGTTTTTCTTTCAGCGTGTTCACACTCAACTTGGCCTTGCCCAAGCGATCTTCCAATTCTTCAGCACGCTTTTGATGATTCAGAAAACCGCCCAGTAATTGCTTGGCGGCATCATTGTACTTGGCAACCTGATCCTCGCCTGCGCCTTCCTGTTCCAGTTTCAGTGCTTTGGCACGATACACTTTGGCTTTGTCGTGATCTTCCTGCATTTCCGATTGTTGTTCTTCCAATTCATTTCGAATCAGATTTCGATCCGCAGTGGCATCACGAATGGCGCGGGCAGCCATCTTCTTTTGTTCGAGCAATTGCTCATACAAATAATCTAGCTGCTCTTCTGGATCTTCCAGTTTGTCCAACACAGCATTGGCTTTAGAACGAAATACATTGCGAAAGCGGCTGATTAAGCCCATAACACGCGCCTCCAAGTCAATTTTATAGATAATATACTTTGAATTATACGCTTCAGATGGGGGCTTCTCAAAGAGGAAAGATTTTAAAAACAGAGAATTGAAAATGTGAAAAACTTCAATTCCCCCAACCCCCTTTTCTAAAGGGGGCTGCGATTGGACTGCGAGAGTAGGTTCTGAGTAACGGATCGTGTTCTTATAGCAAAGGTTACTTTCTTTCTTGTGAGAAGGGCAACAACTACTTGACAAGGCTGATCTGGGATTCAAAAGACTGGAGACTAGAAAAATACAACCTGAAAAAATAATCAAGATGAAGCTTCGCATGATAGGATTTACATACGCAGCCTAATCGTAGCCCCCTTTAGAAAAGGGGGTTGGGGATTTGAAGCCTTTAACCTCAATTCGATGTTTTGCTTTTCTTTGTGAGAGGGAGGCAATTATCGCAATCAACGAGGATCAGAATCTGGCGTTAAAATTTCTTCAATCGAAGGCAACAACGCAGCAAATCCTAGATCCGTGATCACTGGCAGTCGTTCTATGGCCAGGGTTCGAGCCGTATTGATATCCATCAGCAATCCGCCAAGCAAAAAGGGGTTATCTGGGCGTAAAAATTCATCAGGGCGGTAGAAGAAAACAGGTGCGCCGCGTACAGCTCCTTGAGCAGGGCAGTTCAGTTCAAACGAAAACCCTTCCCAGCCACTGCGAAAGTCGAATGTTTCGGTGCCACTGGTAAAGCGTGGTGTGGTTTGCACACCAATAAAATTATCACCCTCCGCTGTCAAAATGGAAGCAGTGCGTTCTAATTGAGTGGCACGGGTGGTGATTTCTACAGGCGAGATGGGGCGTTGTCCTTGTTCTAGTAACACAGTGTAGTATCCATCTCGATTGTTCACGGATTTGAACAATTCAACCGGTGCCAGTCCATCAGCCAACTGAAATCGTGTGCTAACCAATGTGAAACTGGTGTCATTAAACTCAAAAGCGGCAGGAATGGTGAGCCAAAAGGTGCCACGCTCGTCGCCGAACACTGCCACGGCAGTCGACACACGAATGATGTCTTCAAATACAAACATCTGTTGTGCTTCATCGAAGGAGCGCACGGTGAAAGTTACAAACAAAGATTGCACGTTGGGCAAAAATGTTTGCGCCAATTGTTCACTCGTTTCATCCAAGCGACCACCAATATCGACAGCGTGAGATGAAACGGTGACGTTAATAATCATCAAGCAGCTGATGATTATTAAATAAAATCGGTTCGCTTTAGGCGTAGAAAAACTCTTATAAGTTGAGCGCATGGCGTGCTTTTTGCATGTTGTCCACGGTTAAACCAAACTGTACTTCCATGCCCACTTTGGCAATGTGATAAATAGATTCCACATTCACCAACGCATCGGCCAACTTTTGGGTGACGCGTGAAAGCTCTCCAGGTTGATCCGGCAGAGACACCAAAATCAAATCGTGCTCTTCAAATTCATAACCGCCAGTGTCCAGAGCATCACGAATCTTTGTTTCTTCTTCACCCACCACACCAATCACGGGTTGTGGGCTGGAAACCACAGCAGCCAGTGCCTTGATATTGGCTTCTTTGGAGGCCAACGAGTTGGTGACCCGATTTAACTCACCTGGGCGATCTAAAAGCTTGATGCGAAATTCTTTCATAATCTTTCCTCTCTCCTGAAGTTACCTTTGATGATACCGCAGATATTAGCCTTAGACCAAATTAAAGCCTATGATAAATCAGACACATTAAGAAATGGTTGTTGACACTCATTGGTCACCTTCGTAAACTCGAAATTGATGGGCTCACAAATTCCCGCCTTCCGAATGAACCTGCCCAACGTTTTGACACTGGCACGTTTTGTGATGGTGCCAATCTTTATGCTGTTTCTGACATTCAACAACACTTGGTCTACGGTTATTGCGTTGGTGGTGTTTTCTGTTGCTGCACTCACAGATTTTTTTGATGGTTATCTGGCACGAAAGCTGAATCAAGTGACCACGTTCGGAAAATTCATTGATCCGATGGCCGATAAGCTGCTCATGGTGGCTGCTTGGCTGGCTTTCATCGAAATGGGCGACCTTTCAGCGATTGCCGGCATGATTCTGATTGGGCGTGAGTTGTTGGTCACAGGACTTCGGGTTCTGGCTGCTTCTCAAGGCACCGTGATTCCCGCCGGACCATTGGGTAAAGCGAAAACAGTCATTCACATCATCATGGTGATTGCCATTCTGCTCAGCCATTTAGTGGATGTGGGCGTTTGGGACATGCCAATAACAGCCACAATGATATGGGTATCGGTAATCATTTCATTTGTTTCAGGGATTCAATATTTTTATAATGCCAAAAGTCTGTTTTCTTCAGAGCCTTCCTGACTTTTTGGACGTGAATGTAATTTTCATTTAAAGTGAAGGTGGTTAGTATTACTTTCAAAGTCAAACAAGTGTATTCTCAAAACCTCTCTCATTTCTCTCGCTGTATGATTTAGGCCTGGCCCCCAACAAACGGGGGCCTCTCATCTTTTTAGCTCCCTGAACATCTTGTCATCGCTGGTACAGAATCCATTTGCATGGTCTATCTATAATCAAATTGAAAATAATCAAAATAGGCCCCGTAGGTACTTGCGAGTGGTGTCCCCATCCCCTCGCTATCCTCTCACCAGATTCCACCTACGGGGTCTTGTTATTTGTTTCTGAGAGGTTGTTCTTTTTGTAAATGGTGTTTCCTGTAGAGTAATAGGTGTGTTATTGAAAGTTGAAGGCTTGGTTGGTGTTCTTTTTGTCCCATAAATAAAAAGAATACGATTCGTAATATAGAACCAACTTAGGCAGTTTTATCGTAGCCCGCTTCCTAAAGAAGCGTCCCCTTTTGAGACCAAAGGGGTTGGGGATTTGAAGCCTTAACCCCTATAAATGCCGCCTTTAAAAATAAAAAAGCCCCCACGGTCGTTTTTAACGACCGTGGGGGCTTTTCGGTTCTTAAGGGAACGACGATTTATTTCACTTCAATTTCATAAGTTTGTGGCTGGAGGCTTTCCTTCAGGGGGAGGCTGACCTTCAGAATGCCATTTTCTAAGGCGGCATTGAGATTTTCAGGCTCTACTTCGACGCCTTCGGGCAGGTTGAAGCGGCGTTCAAAAGTGCCGTATCGACGGCCCACATTTAGGTACTGCTCCTGTTTGATGTTCTCATCCTTTTGAACATCACCACTGATAGTTAGGATATTTTCTTCCAATTTCACTTTGACGTTTTCACGAGTCAATCCAGGGAGTTCGGTTTCGAACACCAGGTTGCCATCAGCTTCGTACACATTTGTGCCGGAAATGGTTGGCGAGGCGAGGCGAGTGTTGCCAAATTTAAAGAAATCATCATTCAAAAACTCGTTCAAAAAACTATCCACTGGATGTTGGGCGCGGCGTGTTGGGGTGTTTCTTCGTAATACTAACATTTTTAATCTCCTTTTATTACTCAATTAGCAGTCTAAATTTTTATTGATTAGCAATTATAACATTAGTTTGCTAAAAACATGATATCACAATCCTATAAGGTTGTCAAGTGAATTTCTATAAATTTCTTGAAAGTGTTATTGAATCTGACTTTTATTAGGTTTTAGGTAAGTCAGAACGCTGTGGATTCTTGACCCAAATCAGGCAAAGAATGCCTAAGATCAGTGGGATAATGGCAGAAATTTGTAGAATGATGTTATAGCTGCCAACCAAATCCCGCACGATCCCAAACGGCATTGGTCCCAATGCAGATCCACCCACTGTGATGGTGGAGTAAGTGCCCATAATGCTGCCCAGATGAAGCCGACCAAAGTACTTGGCCCAGATGACGCTGCTGACGGCGGTAAACAATCCACTGGTTGCGCCGAGAATGATGCCATACACATATCCCATCATTACAGATTGCAATGAGGTGGCCATCAATAAAGAGGCCGCTTGAAGAAACAAGCCGCTGCTCAAAATGATGCGAATGGGCATTCGATCCAACAGCATGCCGCCGGCAAGATGTGTGATGGCTGCAGTGACTGCGATGGGCAAAAACACCACAGCGGCAATCTCTGGCGGGAGATTATTGTCACGGAAAATACTAACCATATGGAAAAATAAACCGGTCGAAAGCATGGCCACTGATGCGCCACTGAAGCCCACAATCCAAAATATTTTGGTTTTTAGCACTTCTTTCAGTGTCCAATTGTCTTCAATGGGTACACTAGATGCTTCCTTGGTTGCTTTTTTGGAAGGGCCACCATCGGGTTCTAACCCATAATCTTCAGGCTGATCTCTGAAAAAGACCCAACCAACGATACCCATGATGACTAAAACCATCACACCCAGGACCATGTACGTGTTGCGCCAGCCAAGCCAGGGGATTAAAAAGTTGATCAGGTTCGGAAATCCACCCAGGCCAATCAATCCCACCAACACACCCTTGATGCCGTTGATCGTGCCACGCTTGCGAATCCACCAACGATTCACCAGGTTGACACTGACAATGCCCAGACTGCCCTGACCCATCATGCGAATAGCAATAAAGCCAAAGGCCAGCATCACTGCATTGTTGACAAATCCCATGTAGATGCAGGCCAGTCCAAACAACACAGAGATGATAACCACCATCACCCGTGGCCCCCGACGGTCAATTTGTCGCCCCACAAAAGGCAGGGCAAAGCTGCCAATTAAGGTGGCGATGCTATACAGCGTGCTCACCATGGAGCGGCTGATGCCCAGCTCTTCAATGAAAAAATCAATAAAGATGGAAATGGAATAAGTTTGACCAGGGCTGGTCATAATGGTGCCCAACGCACCTGCACCCAAAATAAACCAGCCATAATAAAAGGGCGATTTATTCACCAAGCGACTATACAAAGTTGGTTTTGAAGACATAAAAGAATTTTGATGTCTTTCTGCTGGGGGATGCATTTATGTTAATGGGTGATAAAGATTCTTCAACCTGAAGTTTTTCTAACTTTGAAAAGCGGGGTTTAAATTTTTGGAATAGATAAATCATGTAAAAGGCTTCAAATCCCCAACCCCTTTGGTCTCAAAGGGGCTAAGGTTAGCCTGTGAAGGTTGGTTCTACATTGCAAATCATATTCTTGGCGTGCGTGGGATTTCAAAATAGATAAATCATGTAAAAGGCTTCAAATTCCCAGCCCCTTTGGTCTCAAAGGGGCTACGGTTGGGCTGCGTAAGTTGGTTCTACATTACGAATCATATTTTTGGCGTGCGTGGGCGTTTAAAAGTGGTTGGTGCGTCTCCTTTAGAAAAAAAGCAGTATTCACTTGAAAAATCTGATTTTGAATTCAGTGAGGCCGAGACAATAGGACCGACAAAAACAATCAGGACGAGGTTTCGCATGATAACATTCACATTCGCAGTTTTATCGTAGCCCCCTTTTTGGAAAGGGGGTTGGGGGATTAGGTGCCTGTATCCTCAATTTATGGCTTTACTTTTTTAAGGCTATACATCTCTTAGAAAAGAGGGATTTGATAAATGGCCTTCTGTTAAATCACAGATTGTGCATTCTTGATAATGCGTTGAATATTTGGCAGCGCGGCTTCCATTGCGTCTCGGCCTGATTTCACTGGCGCATCAATTTCATCGAGGGCCAATGTTCGAATTTCAGACACATCTGGAGAGACCACCAGCAGCTTTTCTCCGAGTCGTTCATACATCAATTCAAGCTGTGTGTGCATCAACGCTTGTGCGGTGATTGACATGGATTGGCGAATGACTTCCAGGCTGGTGTCCACATGGTCGGCCAATTCGCCACTGACATTGACACCAATCACAATGTCTGCGCCCAAAGCCACTGCAACTCGAATAGGCACACGGTCAATAATGCCGCCATCCACAAGTAAGTGGTCTTCCCAACGCACGGGATCATGAATCCCAGGCAGAGCGGCGCTGGCGGCCAGAGCGCGTGAGATTTTGCCGCGATCCATCACAACCTCATCGCCAGTGTCCACATCGGCTGCCACACAAGCGAAGGGGATATCGACTTCAGCAAAAGATTTGTCGTGGGTGAGCAGTTTGAAAAATCCAATCAGTTTGAGCGTTTTTTCCTGATCCTCATCCCGCCAACCTCGTCTTTGAAACAGATATTCTGAGGCGGTGCGTTCCATCACTTCTGGCAATGGACTCTGTGGCACACCAAGCAAATCATGAAGGTCAAGTTTTTTTAATAAAAGAAGCAGTTTATCCAGGTTCAACCCGCACACACAACTGCTGCCGATGATGGCCCCCATCGAAGTGCCAGCAACCATGTCAATGGGGATATCATTTTCAATCAACACTTGCAGCGCGCCAATATGCGCGAATCCACGCGCCCCGCCACCCCCCAAAGCCAATCCGACTTTTGGGCGAGCTGTGTTGGATTGATGGCCGTTTTGTTTCATCTATTCATTATACTAAAGCTTACTGATGGCAATAATCAGCCTGCTCGCTTGGGAATGGGCAGAGACACTTTTTCCACAATTTCCAACCCATAACCTGAAAGCGCAGCACGTTGGGCCGTGCGGTTGGTCAACAGGCGAATCTGATTCAGGCCGAGGTCGTGAAGCACTTGAGCGCCGAGGCCGTAATCTCTGCGATCAGAGTGTTCGCTCGTGCAAGCTAGAATGTTGCTGCCTGTGTCTTCTGGGCGAACAATATATATCAGCGCACCATGTCTCGCCTCAGCAATGGCTTGAAAGGCGGCTTCAAGTTCGCTGCCGCAATCGCAGTTGCGAGAAAACAACAAATCGCTGCCCATACAGCCAGCATGGACACGCACCAATGTGGGCGAATCGTCTAAATTGCCCATTGCAAAGGCCATGTAAACTGAATCATTGATATCATTGCGATATTCGGTGAGTTCAAAATCGCCAAATTTGCTAGGGTAGGTTGATGTTTTTACAGAATGGACCAAACCTTCATGTTCAAGACGATAAGTGACCAGATCGGCAATGGACATGATGGGAATGTCCCATTTTGCACTTAGTTTTTCAAGATCGGGCAAGCGAGCCATTTGGCCATCGTCGCGCAAGATGGGGCAGAGCACACCTGCCGGAGAAAAGCCGGAAAGATGTGCCAAGTCGACACAAGCTTCGGTGTGGCCGGTTCGCTTTAACACCCCGCCATCCTGAGCCTGTACGGGGAACACATGACCTGGTCTGAGAAAATCGGAGGCACCTGTTTCAGGATTGGCCAGCGCTTTTAAGGTGATGGCCCGTTCGTGAGCGCTTTCTCCCGTGACCACGCCAAACCGATCGGCAGCGTCCACAGTAATTGTGAATTGGCAGCGATCCAGATCGGGCTTTTGGGCCTCCAGCAAAGGGAGGTCCAATTCAGCCAAACGTTGTTTGGTCATAGCGGCACACATGATGCCACCTGCCTGTTTGATCATAAAGTGTACGGCTTCGGGTGTAATGGCTTCGGTCGCAATTACCAAATCGCCCTCGTTCTCCCGATCTTCGTCGTCCACCACAATCAAAAATTGTTTGGCACGAATTCTTTCTATTGCTTGATCGATCTGGATAAATGTCACGCTGCCTCCTTGAACGTCTTTGAATCGGGATGGTTTTTCAATTTACGATCACAAGCTTGCTATAAACTGCAATTTTATCTATACAAAAATAAAATAAGACAAAATGATGATACGATCAATGAGGTAGATCATCTACTGTTGTTGATCCAGAGGCGGCATTTCTTTAAGTTTTTCATAGGTGTAAATGCCGGTTCGATGCCCATCGTTCCAAGTGATTTGAACGGCGTAACGGCCCACGGGTTGAATTTCAAGCGCTTTGAGTTGTTTGGGTTGCCCAGGTGTTTTTTTGTGCACGGCCAATGGATTCTTCTGATCTTCCTTGCATAAAGCGCAAGGGCAGTGGTTTCGCAAAAATGTCAAGTTGTGCTGGCTTTCCTGGCCATCGTTCCAATGGATGCCCAACGTGTCGGTATCGACCCAGTACCATTTGGCGCGTTCGTTGTTGAAAGGCAATGCGGGGTTTACCATAGATGGTTAGTTTAGCGTGACTCATCCGGCAACTCAAGAAATTTTGATGGAGGTATCGGGATGACAGAACTGAAACTCATCCTTGCGTCTGCTTCTCCGCGTCGTCAGGAGTTGCTGAAGTTGATCACACCAAACTTTGAAGTGATTCCCGCCGATATCGAAGAGGTCAGTGATCAAGTTGAGCCGCAAGACATTTTGATGGACATCGCGCGACAAAAAGCCATGACGATTGTAGAGGCTGGCCATGAAGGGCTGATCCTGGGGGTGGACACTTCCGTATGGTTGGATGATCAATTGTTGGGGAAACCGAAAGATCGAGACAATGCCATGCAGATGTTGCAATGGATGAGCGGTCGTTCTCACATCGTCATCTCAGGCATGTTTGCCATCAACACGCACACAGGGGCATCCGTTTTTGACAGCTCGCAAACCAAGGTGTTTTTTAAGCCATTGAATGAAAAGCAGATCGAACGTTATTTGGATCAGGCAGACTACATGGATAAAGCAGGTGCTTATGCAATTCAGGAGCAAGCGGCTTTGTTTGTGACGCGGTTGGAAGGTGATTTTTACAATGTGATGGGGTTGCCCGTAGCGCGGGTGGCCGATCTGTTAGAATCATTGGGGTATCAACTCGATTAAGAGGAGACGGTTGGATGGAATTTGTACCTTTTATACTTTTCTTTTTGGTGTTTGCCGGTGTGGCGATGTATTTTGGCGCGCGCGCAGCCAAAAAACGGCGCGAGGCCCTCACCGCATGGGGCAACAGTCATGGGATGACATTTTCGCAAGGACGTGATGGAAGTTTGGATGAGCGTTTTCCAAACTTCAAGCGTTTGCAAAGTGGGTCGAATCGCTATGGGCACAATTTCATCGAAGGTGATTGGCAGGGGCACAATTTCTTTGGCTTTGATTATCACTACGAAACGTATTCCACCGATTCCAAAGGCCGACGGCAAACAAACCATCACCATTTTTCGGCCATTGTTTTTGGCAGCAAGGTGCCATTGAAGTATTTGGTCATTCGGCCTGAAGGGATGTTTGATAAGGTCAAAGATTTTTTTGGTTATGATGACATCAACTTTGAATCAGCTGAATTTAGTAAAAAATTCCATGTCACTGCTGAAGATAAAAAATGGGCCTACGATGTGCTTCATGCCAGAGCGATGGAGTTTTTGCTGGGCAAAACGCGCTACACGATTCAGTTTGATCGAAATGAAGTCTATATTTTTCGTGGTGGCAAATTTAAGCCAGAACAGTTTGATGAAGCAGCCAACATCGTTCACGGTTTGCTCAGTCAACTGCCAGATTATGTGGTTCAACAACAACAGGGGTAGAGGTTTTTAAGAATGGATATTGTGCTTTATGTCATCCTGGGCATCTTTGCCATTGCAGGGATTTGGACCTGGACCAATTACAATGCACTGGTGCGTTTAAGAAATCATTGTAGTGAAGCTTGGTCTAATGTTGATACGGAATTGAAGCGGCGTTACAACCTCATTCCAAACTTGGTCGAATCCGTCAAAGGTTATGCCAAACACGAAGACCAAGTGATTGAATCCGTGATTCGAGCGCGCCAGGAAGCTTTGTCCGGTAAAGGTTCTGTGGGCGACCAGGCTGACAATGAAAATGTGTTGGTGGGTTCGATGAAGCATTTATTTGCTGTGGCTGAGGCTTATCCTGACTTGAAAGCGAGTCATAATTTTCTGGAACTTCAAAAAGAACTGGCCAATACGGAAGACCGTATTCAAGCCGCCCGTCGCTTTTACAATGCCAATGTGCGTGATTTGAACACGCGGACTGAGATTTTTCCTTCCTCAATGATTGCCAAGAAATTTGGGTTTACACGCCAGGATTATTTCCAAGTAGAGAAAATCGAAATTCGTGAGCCAGTGAAAGTGTCTTTAGACAAGTAGATCAAATAATCGAAATTCAAAGTTTAATCAGCGAGCGTGGATTCCCGCCTGAGCGGGAATGGCGTTCAATTTATGAAAAAAACAGGTTGATTGAAGCAGAATTAATTTACGCAGTCTTATCGTAGTCCCTTTTTTGAAAAGGGGGTTGGGGGATTAATGCCTTTAACCCTTTTAAATATTTGCCCTTTAAATAAAAAAATACTTCGAGTAAAAGGGGCACAGCAAGACCTGCTGCGCCCCTCTCAGCAAATAAGAAGTATTACTTGAAGACGAGATCGAGGGGTTTGTCTAAACCACCATCGCCTTCAATTACAAAATTGCTGATGAATGCGCCTGTATTGCCATCGTATTGTTTGACTTCGTTGGTGTTGAAGCTGGACACGTAGAGTTGATTGTCTGGGCCGAAGGCGATGCCGACGGGGCCGTCCAACCCGCCGTGACCAGCACCGACGAAGTTGTCGATGAAGTCGCCGGTTTGACCATGATAGCGTTTGATTTCGTCACTGTTGAAGCTGGCGACGTACAAGTGCCCATCTGGTCCAAAAGCCAAGTCTTGTGGTTCGCGCAATCCGGCATCACGGAAGGTGACGAAATTTTCGATAAATTCTCCATTGGTGCTGCTGTAGCGCTTGACATCATCGGTGGCAGAGCTGGTGATGTAAAGGTCGCCATTGGGACCAAAGGTGAGGAATAAGGGATCGTCCAAACCGCCGCTGCCTTTGCTGACAAACACGTCAATAAACGCACCAGTGAAACTGTCGTAGCGCAACACCTGATCCATTTCGGAGCTGACCACGTACAAGTTGTCATCTGGGCCGAAGCGTAAGCCAAAGGGCAGTTCAGCGACATTGAAGCTTCTTTCATTGTCTACAAACGTATCGATATAGGCACCTGTGCTGCCGTCGTAGCGGACGATTTCATCGGTCCACAGACTTGCCACATAAAGGTTGCCTGAAGGTCCGAAAGCCAAACCGATGGGACGGGTGAGGCCGAAGCCGGATGCGAAGTTATCCAAAAATGCACCGCTGGCGCCGTCATAACGTTTGACTTCGTTGGTGTTGAAGCTGGACACAAACAAGCTAAATTCTGGTGTGGATGCAGTGAGTTGCGTGGCCTGAGACCCAATCAACAGCGCAAGCAACAACATCCATAATTTAAATTGCCGGAAAATGTAAAATAGTTTAAACATAAAATAGCCCCCTGAAGATGACGCTTTGTGGGTCATCTTTGTACTGTTAAGAACAAGTTTTTATTTTTTTATGTTAGACAAGTTATCTGATCACTGTGATATTTATAATTGTAATACAAAAGAATGTGAATGTCTAGGGTTTGAAAAAGATTTAAAAAGATGTATTAAATCTTTAGAAAATTTATCTAAAAAGGTCACGCTCTGGATCACGCAATAGTCCATCGCTGGAAGCTTTTGAATCTATAGAAAGGTTGGCGCCTTTGATCAACACCAAAGGAATGCCTTCATTGCCTTGCCCCATCAACAAAGTTGCTGCCGCACAAAGCTCATCAGCCACACATTCGATCTCAGTTTGCATTTCGTAATCGTATAAATCGTGCTGGCCGCGATAGTCCAGGAATGGATCAGCCCCCGAAAGCCCGATACACATGCCAATGGCACCCTCGCGCCAGGGGCGGCCATGCGTGTCGGCCACAAATACGGCAATATCGACCTCATATTCAGCTTTCAGGTATTGGCGCAGTTGATTGGCAGATCGGTCAGGGTTTTCAGGAAGGAGAACCACTTTGTCTTCACCTGCATTGGAACGATCCACCCCAGCGTTGGCGCAGATCAAACCTAAAAGGTTTTCGCAGATGATGACGCCGTGGCCTTGGCGCACGATTTTTTTGGATTGGCCTAAAATGACTTCGATCATTTCAGGCTCTTTGCCCGTTTGTTGAGCAATGTCAATGGCTTTTTCAGAAGGTGTGATGGTGTTGAGGTCAATGACAGCACCTTCGGCTTTAGAGATAATTTTGTGCGCGACCACAAGCGCATCACCCTGTCGAGGCGTGAGTTGATTTTCTTTCAAGGATGCAACCACCAACTCACCCAGATGGCAAGGCGCTTCCAATTGAGGAAAGTCAAGTAATGGAACAATTTCGAGCCTGGCGGGTGTGGTCATACGTTGGTGAATTTAAAGCCGATGTCGCGCTTTTTGTAGCGTTGGTCCATTCCGATGAGTAAGGCGGTCATCAATTCCATTGCTCTTGCATTTCGCAAATTGCCGGAATCCAAAGCACGGGTGCCGATTTCTTCGACCAGCTTCATCACCGTTTCCTTAGCAGCTTCATCATCAGAGCTGACCAGTTCGTCAGAGACCAGTTCTTTGTCGATCTCTTGAAGCACCACAGAGGACGTGGTTTTGAAGGCGGCAACCACGGGTGTGCCTTCACCCAGAATTTTTTGCACGGCTTCAGCTGCAGAGCCTTCTTCAGGCAATTCAGCTTCGGGTGGCTTGAAGTTGGTCAAGGGAACGGACACATCCACGATGATTTTGCCGGTGAGGCTACTTTTCAACGCTTCAACCGTGGCATACTCGTGCGGATGTGGGATGGTGAGGAACACAATTTCGGCAGTTTCGGCAGCAGCGCCATTTTCAGCAGGGCTGACGGTGGCTTTGCCAGCCAAGGTTTCATTCATTTCAAAGGTGGCTTCTTCCGCTTTTTCCTGTGTGCGAGAGCCAACCAGTACATCATGACCTGCCAGTGCAAAACGCATGGCCAAACCTTTGCCTTGTCGCCCGGTGCCACCCAAAATTGCGATTTTCATAAAAATGCCTCCTTGCCCCAACGGGAAAAGATATCGTATCAATCGGGGAGAAGGTTGTCCAATAGAAATTTGAAGCATGAGAGGAAAGCTTTAAACGGTTTCCTCAGTATTTGGGTAGTGTTACCTCTGGATATCGAGATTTTTAGGAAACGTATTTCCATAAACAGGGTTAAAGTAACACTACCTCAATACATGTTGAACTGTTTTTTAGAGCAATACTTTCAGGCCAACCTTGATGACTTTGACCAACTGAAGGGTGGCTTCCACCATTTCATCGGCTGTGTCAACAATGCCGTCCGTTGTTTCGATGATGTTTTCAAGTTCAGCAAATGTATCCGCACTGATTGGCAAAACGGCCATCAATTCGGTCAAGATACGATCCAATCTTTCAATCTCTTCGTCAGCTGAGCCGACCAAAGTAGACGCTGCCTCAAAGATATTTTCAAACGCTAGGATGGCTTCTTCAGTCGCTTCCACAGCGGCCTTAGGGCCAACTTCGGATATGTTGTTTAAAGCAGCAAAGGCTCTTTCCAGTGAGGCTGTGGCTTCAGTTAACTGGGTTTCCAACCCTGCGAAATCAAAATTGGCAAGTGCAAGTGCCTGCAACTGCTCACCCAAACCCGAAGTGCCGCCCAATTCATCAACCACAGCTTCGATGCCTTCAAAGGCATCATTGACGCCGCTCATGATCATTGAGATCGAACCGATCATGCCAATGGAAGACGTAATGGTTGGAAACAGAGATGAAATAAGACCCAAAGGAAGGCCACTCAGTTGGGCGTTCAACACAGGGGTATTCATTTCTCGTTGATCGAGGCCAATAGTTTGTTCACCAGATGCTTGCTGTTGCCACATAAACGTTAAACCAATCAATAAGATTGCAAAGATGACTTTTGTGAATTTCATTGAAAACTCCTTTGTTTTTATGTTTGGATTCATTGAACTGTTATTTGTTTTTCTAGTCATAAATCACCTGCTTATGGCGCTGGATCAAAATCCTCCCTCCCTGATTTCATCACAAAAATTTCACATCTGTCGTGTCAGTAAAAATGTGCCATGTACGGCCCAGTGATCGGATGACTGGTTGGTGGTCAAGCCGGCCTCGCTTATGTTTCGCCCCGTGAATTGCAACACTGCTACTGCAGAAGGAGCAACACTTATTTGTCCATCGAGGCTGGAAAAATAAAAAATGTAGTCTAGGCGGCCAGAGATGGTTGCTTCATCGAAATGAGTGGCAAGGGGGTTGGCATCACTCAACGTCCACTGAGCCGTGACATCTGAGAAAAATTCCATGTTGCTTCGGGCGGCGTCCTTGCCATCGAGATTTTCAACAAGAGGCAAAAGCTGTGTTTCGTATTCCAAACTTTCGCCATACACATTGAAATCCCCTATGGCAAAGACCACATGACTGGGGTTTTCTGTTCGATAGGTTTCAATGCGTTGCATCAGTTGCTCGATTTGTGAGGATCTAGCTTCTGTATTGTCAGCATTGGTGTGGGTGTTTAAGATACCGATTGAAAAGCCGTCTTTTGAAATGGTGGTTTCCACCCAGCCTTTGGCGGCTGCGTTTTCAGGAAAGCCGCCTTCTTCCAAAAACTCGACTTGCCGAAAATCATTCATGGGATGCAGGCTCATCAAGGCAGCGCCGGAGTTTAAAACAAACCCTTCTTCGTCACCATGATCGCCAAAGGGATAAGCGGAACGTGGAAGGATGCCGTTTGCATCATCGCTACCGAAAAACAAATCTTCATCCCAGATTTCCTGAAACCCCACCACATCCGGTCTGAGCGTTGCATTGTTTAAAAAGTCTGCAATGTCGTCGGCCCGTTCAGCATCGTTCCAACTTGGAATAAATAGCTCATCACCGGCGAGGTGTGTGTTGAGAGTGAGGAGCTCAATCACAGTGGAAGATTGATAGGTGTTTGTTATGGCTTGTGTTTCTATACTGGCTTGAATAAACAGCAGAACCAAAAGCATCACCAACCCCAGGCATCTGATTCGATAGTTTGTGAGAGTGATCAAAATCTCCCTTTCTGATTTAGGCATTTCTAAGCGGTTGTTAGGAATATATTTTTGACTTTCACCAGCGCCCCCCCATCCATCCCCCATATTTTGGAGGTCAGATTTTTTGGCCTATGCATTTCTTCAAAAGAGTTCGTAAAGTGGCGGCATGATTATTGTTGGGCTCACAGGTGGCATAGCCACTGGAAAAGGTGTTGTGAACAGAACTTGGGCCTCCATGCCTGGTGTTGTTGTCAAAGACGCTGACCTTGTGGTGCATCAGCTTTATGAAGCGGGAAGTCCGTTGGTGGCTCAGTTGGTCGAAGCATTTGGAGAATCGATCCTCAATGAAGATGAGAGTATCCATCGAAAAGCGCTTGGGGCCATTGTGTTCAATGATGAAACAGCGCGGCAAACACTCAATGAACTGGTGCACCCTGCAGTTTATGAGGCGTATGCAAAATTGGTTGATGAAGCACAAGCGCAAGGTGTGGAATTGTTTGTGATAGAAGCAGCTTTGACGTTGGATTCCAACCCCGATCATTCTTTTTACCATGCGTTTGTGACCACGGATGTGGAAGAAAGTGAGCAACTCAAACGTTTAATCAAACGTGACGGCTTATCAGAAGAAGAAGCGCTGCGCCGGATTCGATCTCAACTTTCACGAGAAGTTCGCAATGAACGGGCCGATTATGTTATCGACACGTCTGGGATTGTGGAAGACACGGAAAAACGAGCGTATGAACTGCTCGAAAAAATCAAGAAGGAATTTGCGTAAAGCCCCTTCTTTTGGTACGTTTCAAGAGATATAATGAATACGAAAATGGATGATTGTAAGGAGTCATAAATGGGTTGGTTATTTTTAATTATTCCTGCTGTAGCAGTGTTCTGGGTGGTTGGGATGTACAACGGCCTGGTGCGAGGACGCAATCAGGTGGACAATGCCTGGAGCCAGATTGATGTACAGCTTAAACGCCGCCACGAATTGATTCCTAACTTGGTGGAAACGGTGAAAGGCTACATGGAACACGAAAAAGACGTATTGGAAAGTGTTGTCAAAGCCCGTCAGATGGCGATTTCAGCAGGTGGGATGGAAGACACGATGCAGGCCGAAAACATGCTGTCCGGCGCATTGAAAAGTTTGTTTGCTGTGAGTGAGGCCTATCCTGATTTAAAAGCCAATACCAACATGCAGACACTGCAGGAAGAATTGTCCTCGACTGAAAACAAAATTGCGTTTGCACGACAGCATCACAATGATTCTGTAACTGGTTACAACAATCGCCTGGAAACATTTCCATCAAATTTGATTGCCAACTCGTTTAACTTCCGACCCAAGTTCTTATTTGAAGTGGATTCATTGGCGGAACGCGATCCCGTTAAAGTGTCTTTTGAAGATCCTGAAGACATCAAACTAACCCATTAACTTTGATTCAAGGAGCAGTGAATGGCCGCCATTTCGATGTTTGATCAAATTGCCAAAAACCGTCGCAACACTGTCATCTTAATTGGGGTGATGAGCCTCATTTTTGTTGCCATTGGTTATTCGACAGGATTTATTTTCTTTCGTAATCCTTATGCGGGATTAGTTATTGGTGGAGTTATAGCTGTGGTCATGGGCTTGTTCAGTTATTTTCGTGGTGATAGCCTGATTTTGACCGTTAGTGGCGCGAAGCAGATTCAGAAAAAAGATCATCCGCAGTTGTTCAACGTGGTTGAAGAACTGTCCATTGCCGGTGGGGTGCCTCTGCCAAAAATTTACATCATGCAGGATGAAGCTCTCAATGCATTTGCCACCGGGCGCGATCCTGAAAATGCATCTGTGGCGATTACCACAGGCTTATTGGCCAAACTGAATCGTGATGAACTTCAAGGCGTGATGGCCCACGAACTGGCCCATGTGATGAATCGTGACATCATGTATTCGATGATGGTCGGTGTGATGGCAGGTGCGATTGTGATGCTTGCGGACTTCGCCTTGCGCTACATGTTTTGGTTCGGTGGAGGTAGTCGTGGCAGCAGTGACAATAATAACAACAATCAAATCATGATGATCGTTGGTTTGGTTGTGACCATTCTTGCTCCCATTTTAGCCACGCTTGTTCAATTGGCAGTGTCCCGCCAGCGCGAATATCTGGCCGATGCCACCGCCGTCAAACTGACACGCAACCCTGATGGCATTGCTTCTGCACTGGAAAAACTCAGTAAAGATACCACACAAGATATGCGTGCTGCCAACCGAGCGACACAACATCTCTACATTGTAAACCCCTTCAAAAAAGAACGAGTCAAAAGCTTGAAGAAAAAAGCAAAATCAACCTGGAGTACTCATCCAGCACTGGATGATCGTATCAGCAAAATCCGCAGCTTGGGTTGATTTTACATAAGTTATTGAAATAGAAAAGCCACTCTCTCTATGCGGGAGTGGCTTTTCTATTTGACGACCATCAATATCTTCTTTAAGCTTTCAATCATTAAGATTTTCAAATTGTTTAATAGAGTAGGAAGGACGAGAGGGTATGCAGCACGACGATGGGAATTTGTTTGTTGCCGTAGCCGGGATCATTGGGGCGGGAAAGAGTAGTTTTGTGCGAAATCTTTCCAATAAAACGGGATGGGTGCCGTTTTATGAACCAGTGAAAACCAACCCTTACTTAGAAAAATTCTATGCTGATATGCCACGCTATGCGCTGGAGATGCAGATCTTTTTATTGGCCAAGCGCTTTGAGATGCATCAAAAAATCAACTGGATGGAAGAACCTATCATCCAGGATCGGACCATTTACGAAGACACGATGTTTGCCAAGATTCTCTACGATTTGGGGCACATCGATGAGCTGGGGTATGCGACCTACAAACGCCTTTTTCATATCTATAAGCGTTATCTGATTTATCCAGACGTCATTATCTATTTAAATGTATCGCCCGAAGTGGCCTTGGAACGTACTCGAAAACGTGCCCGTGCAGGTGAGGATGCAGTGTCTCTCGATTATTTACAACTCCTTCACAGCGAATATGAAACCTGGATTGGCGAAATGGCCAAGTACACAGCCGTGTTGGATTTGGATTGGAATGATCGAGATGAAAGTCCAGAATCAATGGCGTGGGCGCATGATAAAATTCTGGAATTGATGAAGGATCGTCAGCCATTTATTAAGTCTATTCGTCGCCTGTAAAGAATTTTTTATTTAGAAAAGTTTTATAAGAGGGGAAAGGCATCTAATCCCCCAACCCCCTTTTCAAAAAGGGGGCACGATTGGACTGCGTGAGTGGGTTCTTAGATATGTGGATGGTTTTCTAGAATTAAAACCTTTCTATCTTTAAATAAGAATCAATGAACAACTTAAGCATAAATAATCACATGTATATGGTAGCCCCCTTGAGATCAAGGGGGTTGGGGGATTGAAGCTTTTTCAAATCTCTTAAAATTCTTTTCAAAAAATTTGTCTCTAAAAATAAAAACGCAGAGACGCTTTCGGGGGAGCGCCCCTGCGTATCTCACCGCGAAGAAGTTATCTCAATGAATAAACCACGCCGCCAGAAATGTTAATATAAGCTGCATCTTTTGAGATGGATCCGGGATTAGCCAATGCCATTCTCACTTCGCCCAGAACTTCAAAATCGTTGCCGAAATCAAATTGAAAGCCTACGGGAAGTTCAAAGAATGATTTCTGTGAAAGATTTTCAGGTGCAAAGGCCAATGCACCGTTCCAGCCTAATCCACCATAGAGTGAAAAATTGTCGGATGGATTGATATTGTAAAGATAGCTTGCCCGCCCCCAGATACTTGGCATCAGCGTACCCTCCAACAAGCCTTCAAAACCCAGGGGCATGCCTGCTCGAATGTGTGAATGTTGGTCCATCGCCCACAATACCTCAATACCTAGCATAGGAAGTCCACTCAATGTAGCGGTCACAATCAGTTCTTCCAGTCCACTGGCAAAAATCGGGGTTGTGAGAGTTAGGACGACCGCAATAACAACAAGGGTCTGCCTCATAGTCCCTCCTCAAATGTCACTCTCTATTCAAATGACTACTCTTGAAACCTCATTTTTGTCTATTGTATCACATTCAGATGAGAAAAAGTAAATTCTCGAAATGAAGGGATTAAAGACATTTTTTGTGATTGATTAGACCGCGGGGATGGGTTCTTAGAAATGCGAATGGTTCTAGTTGAAGGTTTATTGGCTTTGGCTTATATGAATTTAGCCAAAGCGGTGAGGGCTTCTTTTTCCATGACGATGAGTTCTTTGAGTTGTTCACTCAATGATTCGAGAAGTTGAAGTGTGCGCTTCTCACCCCATGGATATCCTTTTTCAAGTACAGCATTTTCTATTCGTTCAATCTCTCTGGAAGCTTTGGCGGATTTTTCCAAATCTGCTTCGCCATCGTGAATCAATGATGATTCACGAAGCCTCAGACTGGCTTTGGTGTCTTTGGAAATTTTTTGTTGATCGGGCAAACACGCTTCGGCGAATTCTGTCCAGCCGTTGCCTAAATGGCGATAGTGAGTGGCGACTTTATCCAGTGATTTGAGGCCAGAAAGTGTTGCGGCTTCCTCCAAGAAATCAGCGTACAGGTGGCGATATAAACCGCCGCCTGTGCCCAATGTTTCGATGGAGTCAAACACATCTCGAAGTGCTAAAAAAAGTTTTCCATCGGGGTACACTCGACGCCAGCCCTTTTGGTTTTTGTCGTTGGTCATCAGCTTAGCCCATTGTTCCAATCCTTGCAGGCTGAAAGTTTTCATCGTGGGATGGTTGGACAGGTGGAGATAATCTTGAATGCCTTCTATCACTGCTTGCTTCAGTTTTTTGAGTGTCAACGATTTTGGCGGATCAAAGCTCAATGCTCGGTTTTTGTAAGATGGCACTCTTGTCCGCGCTTCGGCAAAATCTTCCAATGAAATAGTAAGTGAAGTTGAGGCCACATCTGCCAAGTGAATTTTATCATTGGTTTCATCCAATCCATGAACGATGACAGTGTGTGGCCATTTATAGGCACCATAGATCAAGGGCGTGTGAAGGTAAGAAAGTGCTGGTTTGCAGCAATAGACCATGACAGGGTTACCAGTCTGGAGTGATTCTATGATGTGTTTGAGTGCAGCCTTTTTGCCGCCTGTTTCATGAATGTCTGGTGTGATGCCCAGTCGATTCAGAAAGACGGATGCATATTCAGCAGTGGTTGAAAATAATCGAGAACGTCCTGGAATGAAAATGCCGCCTGCATAGTTCAACACACTGGGACAGAATGAATAGCCAGGCGTGATGCCGCCTGCGATGCCAAGGATCATGGCCTCGCTGAGTGGTTTCTTGGTATGTGGTGCAACGAACCCCTGATAGGCCAGCATGTTTTTGAGGCATGTTGTTTCCCAGTGCTTGCCGCCAAAATGCTGATAACCATTGAGTTTCACTTAATAGCCTCGTTGCACATCTACTTGGTTTGGAATTTCTTTGCCAGCAGAAGCAGCATTGATGAGCGTAGCCATTGCGTGCATGCGCATGGTTTCGGTTTCGCCCGTGCCGAAAAAACCGCCTCGGTGTGGGCTCATCACCACGTTGTCCAGCTCATGAAATGGGAATTTTGATGGCGGCGTGTTGGCTTTGGTTGCTTCATCTGTTGGGTAGTTGTACCACACATCTAATCCAGCAGCGTGAAGCGGACCGTCTTTGAGCGCGTTGTATAGCGCTTCTTCGTCGATGATGGGGCCGCGTCCGATGTTGATGAGTAAAGATTTTTTCGGCAGCAGGTCCAGTTCTTCTCTGCCCAATAAACCTTCGGTTTCTTCGGTCAGTGGAAGACAGACAATAAGTGTGTTGGTTCTTGGCAATAATTCTTTGAGCGCACTGCCGGGGTGGATTTCCACGCCATCCTCAGTTGTCGGTTGTTCCACATTTCGGCGTGTGGCAAGGATGTTCATATTGAGTGATTTTAGCACCTTGGCGACGGTTCGTCCGATGTTGCCATAACCCAGAATGAGTGCAGTTTTGTTGTGCAGCAACACCGATGGATTGTCCTCATAACGAGGTCGCCAATCGTGCTGACGCATTTTTTGATCAATCGGTACGATATGGTGGGCGGCAGCAAGTAACAGAGCCATCACCATTTCAGTGACGTTGCCTGCATTATGATGCAGGTTGTGAACCGGCAGATTGTGTTTCAATGCCAAATCGCGTGCTTCAGGTGGCAGCCCTGCCCAGGGAATCACAAGCGTTTGCAGATTTGGGCTGGCGGTGATTTGTTCAGATTCAGGACGCCCCGCAAACAGCATGTGGTATTCAGCTGGATCAGGCAGTTCTGTGCCAGCAGTCAGCACCACGTTGGGGTCTACCAATTCTTTTAGATGGTTGAAAAATTCATTTTCAGGTTTGTGTATTAAATGAACGTGATAAGGTGTTGAGGTCATCGTATTAAAAATCCTTGGGTTCTGGTTTTTGTGAAGATACAGACAATGATGCCTGATCATTGACTATTAATTGAAACACGTCGGGTCGGGCATAATGGCCCACCACATCGAAATCGAGTTTGGCTTTACTGACTTGAGTGAGGTCCAGATCAGCGACTAAAATGCCTTCTTCATCGAATAACGGTCCGGCTAGCACTTCACCAAATGGCGATACAATAGCACTGCCACCTCGACACATGATTTCGGGCTGGTTTTCAATTTCTTCAATCGCAGGTAAATCTTTTGGATACATCGACTTGGTCACGAATTGATTGCAACCCAACACAAAGCAGCGCCCCTCAGAGGCGATATGCTGCAATGTCGCCTGCCAGGAATCGCGCTGATCTGCTGTAGGTGCCAAATAAATACTAACGCCTTTGCTATACATGGCCATGCGTGCCATCGGCATATAGTTCTCCCAGCAAATCAGGCCGCCGATCGTGCCGTATGGAGAATCCACCGTGGTCAGTGTGCTGCCATCGCCCTCGCCCCAGATCAAACGTTCGCTGGCGGTGGGTTTTAATTTTCGATGTTTTCCCAACAGCTTGCCATCTGGTCCGAAGTAGAGCATGGTGCAATAGAGCGTGCCACCACCGAAATCCTGATCGCGTTCGACCACGCCGACACAAAGATACGTTTCGTTTTGCAATGCGATTTCACCCAGGCGTTGCGTGTCACAGCTGGGCACTTCGACGGCTTGATCCCAGTAGCGCTGCCACAACTCACGACCTTCGTTGGATCGACTGCCGACCACCATGCCGAAGCCGAAACCACGCGGGTAAGCGGGGATCAATGCTTCTGGAAAGAGCATGAGCTTTGCGCCTTGCTCGGCGGCTTTGTGTGCCCATTCACTGATTTTGTCGATGGTGGCTTCTCGATCAAATAACACAGGCGCAATTTGAATGACGGCTGCTTTGAGGTTGTCTTGTTTCATATCATCCTTTGAGTTGAAACCAGTCTGCTTTGCTGATGGCGTACACTGCGCTGGCCGTGTCGCGGTTGTTGACGACTTCTTTTTCCAAAGTCATCCCTATTTTTTCAGCCACACGACGCGATGGCAAGTTGTCTGGAATCATCCAAGAGATCAATCTTTCCATCCCCATCTCTGTAAAAGCAAGATCACGACAAGCTTCTGCTGCTTCGCTGGCATAGCCTTTGTTCCAGTGTTTTCTTAGCACATGATAGCCAATTTCATCTTCAGATGTGCCTTCAACATTTTGAATCGTGATGCCACACTCGCCCAGAAATTCGTCTGTAGTTTTGTCTTCCATGGCCCACAGTCCATAGCCATCTGTTTTGTATCTGTCCAAATTTTTTTGAACCCATCGGGTTGTTTGTTCACGGTCAAATGTGGATGGGTAATACTGCATGGCAACAGGGTCAGAAAAAATTTGGAGCAGGTTGTCCACATCGTCCAGGGTCAGTTGGCGTAGCTTCAGGCGTTGGGTGTCGAGAATGTGCATGCTTGGCTCCAAAAGTTTTTTGCATAGGGTAGGGGATTTTTTGATAAAAAACAAAGCCATCTTAATCCTGTCACGATACTGTCACGGGCCATTTTTACAGTGAGTTCAACACTCAAGGATATTTAAGGAGCATATAATGTTGAGCAAATTGAAAATGAAATGGATGAGCGCAGGATTGGCCTTGGCCAGCGTGTTTTTGGTTGGATGTGGCAGTCTGGATGACATGGTTGTGCCGTTGAGCATGGATGCGGGTGTTGAAGCCAGACGTTTACCTGTGGCGCCATCTCCTGTTGAGCTACGCGATCTGATTTTAGAGTCTTTAAAAGAAAACAGTGAAAAGGTATTCCATCTGCTTGATGATGTGGAGGACGTGATGGAATACCACAACCTCAACTTGGAGCAGCCTTTGAACAATGTGGGACGCGGTGGCGTCAACGTGGATGCACTCAACCGCCATAACGATGCGTTTCGTGATGATCTTCAGGATCTGATCGATGATCTTGCCGATGTGGTGAGGGGTTTTAGAGAAGTTCATCACAAGCCGGAACTTGATGGTGCGGTGTTAAAAGACCACGTTGCCAAAGTGATCGACGCATTGACCAATGGCCTGACCCACCGTCATGAAGGTGTACAAAATCTGTTGAGCCAAGCGTTGATTCTGTCTCAAAACTTTGATCTTCAATTACAAAACACACGAACTCAGTTGCCGGTTGCTCAGGCGCAGCAAGCTGTTAGAGCCATGAAAGACAAATTGGAAGACGTTCAGTTCGAATTGATGGATGGCGATTTGCCCTGGCGTTGGTTTGATTGGAGTTTTGTACATCAGTTGTTGGAACACTTTAATTTTACGTACAAATGCCGTGGCAAGTATGCGACCATCATCGGCACCAATGGCCCTGACAATTTACTTGGCACGGTTGGCGATGATGTGGTGGTCGGTTTGGGTGGCGATGACATGATCAGTACGGGTGATGGAAATGACTACCTTTGCGGTGGCCCAGGTGTGGATGTGCTCATCGGCAGCAATGGCAACGATGTGATGGACGGTGACGAAGGCAACGACGATCTGTTCGGCGGCCCTGGCATCAACATCATGCACGGTGGCGAAGGCAATGATTTTATACGAGGCAATGATGATCAGGACTTTATGTATGGCAACGAAGGCAATGATATTCTGCGTGGTGGCGGTGGCAATGACCATCTCGACGGTGATTCCGGCAGCGATGTGATGTGGGGCGATGCTGGTGATGACACCCTGGTTGGCGAGTTTGGCAACGACCAAATGACAGGCGGCACCGGCACCGATACCTGTGATGGTGGGCAAGGGACGGATCAATTCACCTCCGATTGTGAAACCCCACTAAATACAGAACAGGTTGCTACAGATACACAGTTTTGGCCTTCCAATCACACGGACAATTAACCAATGATGAAAAACTCTGCATTATCCTCCTTGGACGGGGAGCAGCATTACGCTGCGCCCTGCTCCTTTTAAGCAGAGTTCGTTCATTCATGATCGCTTAAGGCAAGTTGTCGCAAAGATTGTTTTTGATCTTCAGGCAAACTTTCTTCACATACCCAAAGACTTGATCCGTAGATGCACAATAAATGAAAGCGGGAAAAAGCTGGCGTACACCGCCAAATGTTTTGGTCGATCTCGAAAATTTCACAATGTGGTTGCTCCATATTGAGCAGAACATAAACTGTAGTTGAAAGGAAGGCAAGCCATGCACATCGAGCCTTTTGCAACCGAGCAGTTTTATGCACTTTATGAATTTCAAATGCCACATTTACTTTCAGTTTCTGATTGTGAATCTGTAACCACAGGAGAATTACTTGATTTGGCTGGTATGTCACTCAGTGATTTTGGCCAGCTTCATTTGGGCTATACAAGATCGAAGGGAGACCCTGAACTTCGACGCGCCATTGCGGACACATATGAAACCGTTTCTGTTGAAAATGTGGTGGTGCTGACCTCGCCTGTGGAAGGCATTTACCTCACCATGCGCACTCTGCTTGAACCTGAGGACGAAGCCATTGTGTTGATGCCTGCCTACGATTCGCTGAAAAACATGGCTGAGCATATCTGTAAGACGCACACATGGGAACTTGTTGCCTCAGAAAATGAATGGCAATTGGATTTTGATGCGTTGGAAAAACTGATCAATAACAAAACCAAATTGATTGTGGTCAATTTCCCGCATAACCCAACGGGTTTTTTGCCTAACCCAGAACAATTTGATTGCCTCATTAACATGGCGAAAGCGCACGGTATTTGGTTGTTTTGTGATGAAATGTATCGCGGCCTGGAATTTGATGACCATAAAATTTTACCGACTGTTGCTGATCGGTATGAAAATACGATTGCCCTCTCAGGGCTTTCAAAAGCTCATGGGTTGCCAGGATTGCGTTCTGGGTGGCTGGTGATCAAAGATGAGCAAGTGCGTGAAAAGTTGGTTAACTGGAAGCACTACACGACCATTTGTCCGTCCGCACCGTCAGAGTTTTTGGCGTTGGCTGCGCTGAAGGCTGGAGAAAAATTGATCGAAAGAAACAAAACCATCGTTAAAGAAAATCTTGTATTGGCTGAACCGTTCTTTGAGCGCTGGAAAGAATTTTTCACCTGGCGGCGGCCTCAATCAGGATCAATGGCATTGGTTGGCGTGGATGTGGCATCCGCAACCGATTACTGTCACACGCTGGCCAAAGGACAAGGTGTTTTACTTTTGCCAAGTTCTTGCATGGGATACGGAGATAAACACGTGAGGTTTGGATTCGGGCGAAAGTCATTTGAAGGTGCGCTCCAACATTATGAAACGCACCTTCGTCATGTACTTTAAATTTTCAATTAAACAGCAGATGCACTGGCCACTTTGATTTCCTGGGTCCAGCCGAAGCGGTCTTCGATCTGGCCATATTGAATGCCGGTGAGTTCATCATAAAGGTGCTTTCCGATAGGACCAGCAACACCATTGTTGATCACGTAATCTTTGCCTTCGTAACCAAACTGGCTTACGGGTGCGATGACTGCTGCTGTGCCGCAGCCAAACACTTCGGTGATTTTTCCGGATTCGATATCGGCCAGCATCTCATTGACATCAATGGCAGCTTCGCTGGTTTGATAGCCCAGGTCTTTGCCCAGTTGAAGTACAGAGTCTCTGGTGATGCCAGGCAGGATGCTGCCGCTTAAGGAAGGCGTCACAATATGGTTGCCTTCATACACCACACAGATGTTCATGGCACCGACTTCTTCGACGTAGCGACCCTCAATGGCGTCGAGCCACAACACTTGTGAATACCCTTTTTCAGCCGCTTCTCGTCCGACCATCAAGCTGGAGGCATAGTTGCCGCCTGTTTTGGCAGCGCCCACACCACCGCGAACGGCACGTCGGTATTCGTCAGAAATGTAAACAGGAACAGGATTAAAGCCTTCTTTGAAATATGCGCCGACAGGGCCAACGATGACGAGATGCAAATATTCTTCACTCGGATAAACGCCCAAGCTGGGTCTGGAAGCGAACATGAATGGGCGAATGTATAGAGAAGATCCTTCATCATTGGGCACCCATGCTTCTTCCAGTTCGACCAGTTTGGCAATGGCATCCAGATGATCCTGTTCAGGAATGCTGGGCATGGCCATGCGCTCGGCGGAACGGTTGAAGCGTTTCATGTTTTCCAGCGGACGGAATAAATTGACGTTGCCATCTGGACGGCGATAGGCCTTGGTGCCTTCAAAAATTTCCTGTGCGTAGTGCAATACAGCAGTGGCAGGGTCGAGTTCAATCGGGCCGTAAGGGCGAATTTCGGCATCGTGCCAGCCGCGATCTATGTGATATTTCTGTTGAAACATGCGGTTGGAAAAATCGCTACCAAAGCTAATTTCAGCAGGAACTGGCTTCATGTCCTTTTCGTCGAGAGGCAAAATATTGATGTCCATGTTCACTCCTTACATGTGAAGTCTTTTAACCCCAGCGATGTTCGATCGCCACAAATTCGCGTTCAATTTCACTAAAACTTTCCATATCGTCCGTTTGGTAGATATAGGTTTTTCCTTTTTGGCTGGTATACCCTACGTGGTTGCCAGCTTGATCCAATGCCACCAAATTCATACCGCTGATGAATCGACCCTGAAGGTCATTGAGGTCTTGCATAGAGCGGGTGGCTGCTTCGTGTAACGACAAGCCCATTTTAAGATAAAACACCAAACTGTGCGAGGTACTGGCGCGAATAGCCATTTCGCCCATTCCCGTGCAGGCACAGGCCCCAAAGCGACTGTCTGCATAATTTCCCGCGCCAATGATGGGAGAATCTCCCACTCGCCCAGGGTATTTCCAGGCCCAACCACTCGTGCTGACGCCGGATGCGATATTGCCATCTTTGTCTTGAACGATGAAATCCACCGTGCTCTTGGCTTTTTCTGCATCTGATGCCAGCGTGACCCAGCGGCTCAAATCGGGTTGGTCTTTGATATTGTCAAACACTTCATCGGGCATATCGCGCTTCAGGCGTTCTTCCCAAAAATCTTGGATGGCATCGCTGAGCATTTCAGGTTCAAACTCAAAGCCCATTTCCGCAGCGAATCGCTCTGCACCATTCCCGACGAGGAGTACGTGAGGCAAGATTTCCATCACCTTGCGAGCGACAGAAATCGAATAAATATAACCTTTCATTCCTGCCACCGCGCCCGTCTCCAATGTGGAACCATCCATGATGCTGGCATCTAATTCGAGTTCGCCGAGCAGGTTGGGGTAACCGTTGTAGCCAACCGTATGATCATCTGGATTCACTTCGACCAGACGAATGCCTGCTTCCACCGCATCCAGTGCGGAGCCGCCCGACTTGAGTACGTCCATTGATACCTGAATGCCCACATTGCCATTACTGCTTGCCACCACAATCATGAATCAAAACCCCATTTCGGCCAGTTCATAAGCCATTGTTCGATAGAAGCGTATAAAGTCAAAACCTGTTTTTGGATTGGGTGGGTCGTCTTTATAAAGCCCCAATAAATCCAAATGATCTGCCGGAATACACCCACGGAAGTTTCCCCATCTCGCACTTGGCACAGGTACCACGCCATCGTTCGGATGTTTTTCAGGCCCTCGACTGAGATAGGCCAGTGGAATCATGATCCACTCTAATGTGTCGCGAATGTGCCTGGGGTTCCAGAATGGCGCGCCTTGTTGCGTGCATTCTGGCACATCATTTGGATGAGCCTTGCCAAAAGCGTTGCTGAGCCCTGCCCAGGATTGGTAATAAACCTTTTCACTGTCAATAATTTCCTGATTGAATGCTTCTGCAGTTTGTACTGAAATACCCAGAAAGCCCAAGCGGAAATTGGCGATGTTGGCAATTTCCTCAGGCGCGAACCTCAAGCTGGTTTGACGTGCCAAACGATTCAAGCGCTCCTCAGAAATTCTACGGGTCCAATTCAACAACCAATCCGCAAACGGCGTGCCTCGATGTGGCGTAGACACCGTGCTGAGCGAAGCAATTTTGTCTTCATATCCCAATCTTGAAATGAGATAACGAGCATCCAATCCGCCCATCGAGTGGGCAATGATGTTGACTTTTTCACTGCCGGATTCTTCCAGGATTTGATCAATCTGATGTGCCAGCAGATTTGCCCTGGTTTCGACATTGTGAATGGTTGGCACAGTGGGGACATAAATCTGATGCCCGTCCGGTTCCAACCCACGCTTCACATACATCATGCTGCGGGGCCCAGCGAGAAGTCCATGGGCCAGCACAATTGGGTGTTTTGTCGGCTGACCCTGCAACGGCTCACGCAAACCGGCCTTGATGTCGTAATAGAGGAATCCGGCAATCAAAGCAAGGGTCATTAACGTCATTGCTTCAACTGGTTTCATTGGAGAAAATTATGACGTCAGCGTCCATTCAATCAACGGCGCAGCCACCCAGGTTGGCGATGGCGCACTGTAGAGTTCGGTGGAATCCGTAACGGCCATGTCTACAATGCGGCCTTTCATTGGGCCACGCAGATATCGAAACACCTGACCCGCATCTCGCGCATCGCTCTTGGCTTCGACACAATGTTGGTTGTAGCCCCAGTAATCACCACGTTCCAAAATGGTCATGCCGTCTTCGATGACTTTGGCTGCATGAGCCAAGCCGGCTTCATCTGGCTGATAAGAAGCTTCAGGTGCATCACCGTAGCCCACGCCATGATGGAACGGGTCAGCTGTAGACACAATGGCCGCAACTTTCACAAGTTCCTGAAGATCTTCAATACCAGGCAGGGTTTCAGGATGCCCACCGGCCAGATAAGGGAATCGTTCGATCACTTCTGGACCTGCGATGCCACGACGCTCAGTTTCCGCTTTCCAGAAATGGCGAAAACTGTACGGTGCATGATCCAGATGCCAAGTGCCTTCAAACGGAAGCCCTGTGCCCTGAATGCCGCGCAAACGCTCCTGTTCAAGATCACCCCCACCCTGCGCCACGCGCTGTCGGGCTGCTTCCATTTCATCAGTAAAGGCATGCAGTACGCTGATAAAGACCACACGATCCACGTCGCTGTCCAGACAGGCATGAACACAGGCGGCAATTTGATGCCCACAATCGGCCACCCCTGCGTGAGGAAAGACCAGAATGCCACCGTCCTTGAGCGTTTGTGAAAGGTCCCATTGTCGTGCTTTTTCCAACATTTCCAATGTGCCGGATTCACCAAGTTCATCATGTTCTTTTCGATAAAGTGCCTGAATATCTTTTTGCAGTTGATCTCGATCCATGGAGTATCCTTATTCGGTGAGTGGCTTGATTCGATCTGGCTTTGGTATTTGTTCAAATTGGACGGCTTGGATCGTGGTCTTTCCAGCAACAAATGTTTTGATGATGCGGTGCATTCCGTCCATGACGTCGCCATTTATATTGAGAATGATGGGGTAAGATAAATCCACATTCATCGCTTGTTTGCATTGCTGGGCAAGCACGCCCCAGGTAGGTGGACAACCAAGAAATGCACAATCGTCTTCAAACCATGGCAAATCATCAAGTGCCACTTCTTTAACGGAAAGAGCTTTTGCAGCTTCCCAAAGCGTCTCGATGTGCCAGAAGTGTTCTTCGTCGCCTACATGATCGATGTAGCCGTGACTTTTTGCAGGCTTGGTCATGTTAAAGTACCGCGTCGAAGCCTTCAAAGTTGGGTGGGCCGAGGTAAATTCCCTGGGCACTGCTTGCACCTGAATGTGCTTTTTTGAAAGCTTCGGAGTTGGTCCAGTCTTCAAACGCTTGTTTGGATTCCCAGATGGAGTGGGATGCAAACAACGTAAATTCTTCAGAGCTTTCGCCTTGCAGTAGGTTGAAGTTTTTGAAGCCAGGCACGGAATCCAAATGAGATTCTCGGTTTTTCCAAATCTCGATAAAATCAGTTTCGCGTCCAGGCGCGATTTTGAAACGGTTCATTGCAATAAACATAAACACCTCAGTGATAAATGATTTTCTTATTGTCATAGGATAATTACTGCAGGTGGATGTAGCAAAGTGAAATAAAAATGTGTTTGAAAGGTATTTCAATACAATGTAAATAAAAAGTTATTATTTTAAACTTGTATAGATTAGTGTCTAAGAAGTTTTTTGCTAGGCAATATCTGTTACACGAGCATCTCAACGATAATGGCAAACCTGTCGCGAGGCAGGGACGCAAAGCCACGAGTCTTTTACATTTGGCTTGCGATTCTTTGTTGGTCACAAAAGTTTGGTTCTTTGTATGAATGAAAGTTCTGATTGAAACAAAGAATCATTTGAATCGCAGGGCATGAATTTTGACCAAAGAGCCTTGACTGTGTTGTGGTTCAGAATGTTGATTAAAACAAAGAACCAACGCACAGCGGTCGAATGAAAAGATAGTCGGGTTATCGAAAGGAGATTCAAATGAGGTTTTCTAGCCTCATCCGCATGGTCATTTTTGGCCTGTTATTGATCCCCGTTGTTTCATATGGCGTTCTCTTTGCCAATGAGCCTAGAAATGTCGATCAGGAAGTCATTTTTGAGGTATTGCCTGCGCAGTCTTTAAGTGTAGGATCTTTCGAAGATGCCGATGAATTCAGCCAAACCGTTGGCCTGGCCACGGTGCACATGCCTCAACCGACGCAGCGCGATCTGGCTCGCGGTTTTATTGAGCAAAGAGATGCGGTGGAGTTAGACATTTCCAGTAACATTCCCTGGCGTATCACCATCAATACCAACAATGGCGATATGGGTTTAAGTGCGGATGGTTCGACTGCAAAACCAGTGTCAGACTTCCAGGTGCGCGGCAATGGCGACTATCAATCCGTCAGCAATGAGGATCAAACGATTCTCGAAGGCAGTGGCGGTGTGTTTAAGGTCGAGTTGGACTATCGCCTTTTGTTCGACCCCCAGGAACACAAGGATGGCGATTATACACTCACACTGACCTATACCATTGCTGGAAAATAGAATTTATACGTTAGCTTTTATTCTTTCTCCTGCTTAACAGAATGAGAGAGACTGCTTGATAAATGCATGCTCTGGTGGCATTTTTCCACATATAGCTTGGGTTTTATTGATCCTTCGCTCGCTCGCTGAGGTTAAACCTTGCTTGATATAAACTTTTAACAAACACATCAGGGCATGTATTTTGTCAACTCAATTCAACTCCACCGTTAGGCGTCCGAAGCGTGGCAATCAGCTTCGGCGTCGCTCCTTTTGTCAGAGGCAACTTCAGATCCAAATGATTCAGTAACGCTTGAATCCGATCCACTTCAGGATGTTCCGCTCGAAGTGCAATCAATTCACAGCCTTTGGGCGAGCTGTGCGCCGGATGCGGAGACTGCCCCCAGTTGATCAGAAATGGCAGAATACCGCTTTCGCGATCTGAAACTGGGTCACTGAGGGTCCAGGTCAACAGAGCGCCATCTGTTTGCTTTCTGCTGCCTTCCTGCACCTCACCAAAGTCAATGCCGAATTTTTTTGCATCTTCAGCCAACTTAACTGGATCATCACTCTTGAGTACCCAGGTAGACATTCGAGATTCTGTGATCTGATCGATCCCAAATTTATTGGGCAATTTTCCATCCACCATCTGGTCAGGGTCAGGCCCAATGATTTCCAGATACACGTTTTCACCCAGAGACATCAACGCATTCCACGTCCCCTTCCCAGGATGTGCCCCGCCCATGATGGCCCGAATCCCAAGCTTCTGTTCAAGCACATCCACTTCCGCTTTCAAATCCAACGTTGCATACACCAAATGATCGATTTTGTTTAAGAACATAAAAACCTCATTGATTATTCAAATTCACTTCTTGGGAGTTTTGATTGTCGGATAATTGATTATAGTGTTCCAATTCGAACTTCATCGTGATCTGGAACTGGAACCGAGATGGTCGTTTTGTCTGATTTGAGTTGCATCACGATATGACTGCCACGTCTACGAACTTCAACAAATCCATGCTTGGATAAGATTTTGCAAACTTCCTTGCCCGAAAGAGGGCGAAGCTTAGCCAACAGTGACCTCAAGCTGAGTGATATAAATTTCGCTATGAAGTCGTTCCTGAATTTCTTCTGGCGAAGCAACTTCAAAGAATAGCTCTACAGCTTCTTGAAGATTGGCTCGTGCTTCTTCTATGGTGTCACCCTGGCTTGCAACATCAAGTTCGGGACACAAAGCCACGTAGCTGTTGTCTTCTTTTTCAATGATGGCGGTGAGGTTTCGTTTCATAAATTGATTATAGATGATGCATTGAGAAAGAACTAGAAAATTTCACCCTTTGATTTCTTTCACACGCCCCACCTCGCCACTTTCCAAGCGCACCTTGATCCCATGCGGATGCGTGGCCGAGTTGGTCAAAATATTCTGCACCACGCCTTCAGTGAGGTTTCCAGATCGTTGATCCTGCTTTAACACAATAGAAACGCGTAAGCCTGGTTTGATATTGCTTCGAGTTGTTCCGTTCATCATTATCCTAACTAAATCTCTTAAGTGGTTTTTTGGAATCTGAATAGCATTTATAGGGAACTCACAAAGTTCTCACATTGCCATCACCCTGTACTCACAATCAATTCATATCTTGTCGTTATTAGCATAGTAATCAAGAGTCATGATAAAGGAAATGTCCACATTAGAATGACTCGACGTCTATAATGATCGTTAGTTAGACGGACTATGAATGTAGACATGAGCTTTAATATGGGGGGAATACAGGATGAAATTTTTATTGCCTATGGGAGTAGCTGTTTTAATGATTGTAACTTCTTGTAACATTTGGCCAATTGATCATAATTCTGCCGATCATGATCGAGGAGACCATGACGTCACAGCGGCCGATGTATACACTAATAATCCTGACCTGAACGGTCAATTCAGTGATGCCATTCTCGTGAATCGTAATCCGGACTGTGGCGCTTATGTCACCGGGCCGAATGAAGGAAACTATAGTTCTACGGGTATTACAGATATTTCTACTGGGATAAGCAATGCGGAAAGTCATGTTCAAATTGATATGGTGATTGCCAGTAACTGGAATCAGAATATATACGATTACGAAAATGTAGTTGCCACAACGAATTCAAATGAAGCCACACACTGTCGCATGATCTCAAATATGATCCCGAACCACACTTTTGGTGTTGAAGTCACAAGGCCAAGTGGTGGTGGGTGGATTAACCCAATTGATCATGGTGATACTGAAACCACCTATATCCCAGTCAATCCGGTCAAAACCAATACGCTAACGGACACGCCAAGAAATCCTCCTGTGTATGATTTTGACGGTATCCTTTTAAATGGCGTTGGCATCGCGATGGACTCTGGGTTTTGTTATCGCCCTGGCGTGACGACCGGACCTCGTTCATTGCTGTCGAATGCGGCAGGCAATGCTTCAGGGTGTGGGCCGCAGAATACGTGGTTTGAATTGCCCGCCTATACCATTTGGGAACCGGGTGCAGAGAATATGGCTGCCGTGTTTGACGACTATTTTGCGCACGGGTTTGTAGGCACCTACCATTACCATGCCCTTACCCATCCACTGCAGGAAGATCATGATCAAACAGCGCCTCCCTCAAACGGAAATGGTTCTCCCGTCATCGGCTTTGCGCCGGATGGCTTCCCCATTTATGGACATTGGTTTGTGAATACAGATGGACAACTGGTGCAAGCCCAGTCTGGATATACAACGTTTGATGTGAATTCACGAACTCCGATTGCTGGCGCACGACATGGGACGCCACCAACACCTTGGGATATTGAGAATCGCCCTGAAGATTTTGCAAGTGATTTTGGATTGCCAATGGGACGCTATGAAGAGGATTGGTATTTTGCAGGCATCGGTAACTTAGATGAGTGTAATGGCGCATTTGATATCAATGGTGATTATGGATATTACATCACCGATTCATATCCATTTGCCCCACCATGCACCTTTGGAAGCCGTGATCCATCATTTGGAAAGATATCTCCGACACTTCCATAGGCGGATGCCTGGCCGAGCTGGTCAAAGTATCCTGCACACCACGCCTTCAGTGAGGTTTTCAGATCGTTGATCCTGTTTTAACACAATAGAAACATGTAAGCTTAGTTTGATGTGACTTCTATTATTTCCATTCACGAAGTTCTTAAATAATTTTTTACAGATTCCGAAAATAGCTTTTGTCAACGACAATTTCTTCAACAATTTTCTTCCTAATTTCAATCCCCATTTCGAGCTCTTTTAATTTCATTACTAAGTCGTCACCATCAATGAGGTCGAGAGGAGGTGCGCCATCTCTTTGCGCTTCTTTTCTGGCTTCTCGTGTGAATGTTCCAGTTGTGATAAGTAAACCTTTATCTGCACGGCCAACCATAGCACCTCTGAAATCTCTAACAACAGAGGGAGAAATGCTTCCTTTATGTCTTTTACATTGAAAAATAACATGAAATGATAATAATCCGCCAATTCTAACTACCCCTTTACCATCAATTCCACCGTCGCCAGATTTTCCTGTAACCTCTACATGAATAAAACCTGATTCTCTTAAGATTCTTTGACACAATCTTTCAAAAGCATCTGGTGAGATTTTTTTGATCGTATTTAGAATTTGTTCTTGCCATTCGAGTTTTTTAAATTCTTCAGGTACTTTTTCTTCTTTAATCTGACGCTGCTTTCGATCAAATTCTTGTACTAATCTCTTCACATCATCTTTTTTTATTTTTTTTGTTTTTTGTCCATTTGAAGTTAAAACCCAAATTCCACGTGAAGAATTAGTCAGAACGCCATATCTTTTCAGATAAGTTCTTGCCCAAGCTAAACGGTAACTAAATTTTGTTCTATTACCACGATGTATTTCTGAAAGGTTTTTATCTGATAACTCCATTATAGAAGCTACTTTTTCTTCAAGTTCGTCAATTGAGGCTGAACCACCTAAGTCATGCATTGCTGTAAAAAGAGGTTCAATGAGATCATCATATTTAGGTACAGGCATCAAAATACCTCTAACTGTTGAATGTTAATAAATGATTATATAGATTTTAGTGCTTGGAAGGAAATGATTAGAAAAACCAAAGGGGAGAGCGTAGCTCTCCCCTTTTTGAAAGGTGTGTCATAATAACCAGGCGGCATCCTACTCTCCCAGGCCCGCAAAAGCCAAGTACCATCGGCGAGGAAGGGCTTAACTGCCGTGTTCGGGATGGGAACGGGTGTTTCCCCTTCTCTATGGCCACCTGAATCTTTTAGAATCAAATAATAATCCATGATTATTATTTGATTCACTATTTCGTTGCCCTGTTATAGCCCCGAACGGCTAAAGGCGGTCGAAATAAATATTTTTTCAAAGAACCAATTGCTTGGTCACTGAAAAGTAAATAGAGTGTGCTGATGCAAGTAAATGACCGATTAGTACCACTCGGCTAAACATGTTGCCATGCGTACACCTGTGGCCTATCAAACTCCTAGTCTCGAAGTGGTCTAAGAAACCTGGTCTTGAAGTGAGCTTCGCGCTTAGATGCCTTCAGCGCTTATCTCGTCCGAACGTAGCTACCCAGCGGTGCCCCTGGTAGGACAACTGGTACACCAGAGGTTCGGTCCTCCCGGTCCTCTCGTACTGAAGAGAAAACTCCTCAAGTTTCTTACGCCCACGGTGGATATGGACCGACCTGTCTTGCGACGGTCTGAACCCAGCTCACGTAACTCTTTAACCGGCGAACAGACGGACCCTTGGGACCTGCTCCAGCCCCAGGATGAGTTGAGCCGACATCGAGGTGCCGAACACCGTCGTCGATGTGAACTCTCGGACGGTACTAGCCTGTTATCCCCGGGGTAACTTTTATCCGATGATCCACTACCCTTCCACACAGAGTAGCAGGGTCACTAAGGCCGACTTTCGTCTCTGCTCGACTTGTATGTCTCGCAGTCAAGCTCCCTTATGCCTTTACACTCGACGGCTGATCACTAACCAGCCTGAGGGAACCATTGCGCGCCTCCGTTACTCTTTAGGAGGCGACCGCCCCAGTCAAACTGTCCATTTAACACTGTCCCCGGGCCGCTCTTCACGACCCTAGGTTAGAAAGTCAATACAAAAAGGGTGGTATTTCAAGGATGTCTCCCCCACAGCTAGCGCCATGGGTTCACAGACTCCCACCTATCCTACACAGAATGCATCAAATCCCAATGCCAAACTCCAGTAAAGCTCCACGGGGTCTTTTCGTCCTGCCGCGGGTCGCCGGCATTTGCACCGGCGCTTCAATTTCACCGAGCCCCTTGTTGAGACAGTGCTCCAGTCGTTATACCATTCATGCGCGTCGGAACTTACCCGACAAGGAATTTCGCTACCTTAGGACCGTTCAAACTGTTACGACTCCAAATTTATTTAAACATTTGAAGCGATGGGATTGGATACCCATTCTCTATGTCGCCATAGAGATCGGACTATATCATCATTGTCCAATTGAACAACGCCCGGCGTGTAGTCTCTGAGGATTCCTTAGTTATGCCATGAATGCGATCTGCAAACAGTTTCTCAAGCCTGACTATTGTCATTTGTTAAAACACTCAATCATTTTCAGATTAAGCTCGTGGGTTCTAACAGATTCGATAGCCAAATGTTGAAAACTCGTAGTAAAAGTAAGAAGTTGTTTGATCTAATCCGCATTTGACAAAAAAGACGTTTTTAACTATTGATGTCTTTCTCTAGTACATTTAGTACTTTTGAGTGCCAAGTGCAGATTTTTTGTTACGAGCTACTTAAGATCAATTCAACTTTCGAACTTACTATGTTTGCAGAACTTGGCAAAACCAAGGCCTTTCCTGCTGATTGTCCGCACCGAACAGATTTTTACTGTATGTTTCTTAGGAGAAACATACGAGTACTGTCGGATACATACGGAGTTTCCAGCATATAGCCAGGTTTTTTTACGTAACTACAACGGTCAACCTTATAGTTACGGCCGGCCTTCTCTGGGGCTTCAATTCCGAGCTCTCACCCGTCCTCTTGACCTTCCAGTAGTGGCCAGGCTTCAGATCCTATACATCCACTTTCGTGTTCGCAGGATCCTGTGTTTTTGATAAACAGTCGCCAGAGCCTATTCTCTGCGGCCTACAAATTGTAGGCGCCCCTTATCCCGAAGTTACGGGGCTAACTTGCCGAGTTCCTTAACAAGGGTTCTCTCGCCCACCTTAGTATTCTCTACCTGCCTACCTGTGTCGGTTTAGGTACGGTCTCTTCGTTCGCTCACTAGAGGATTTTCTTGGATCCTGATTTACCTTCCTTCGCATCCGTAGATGCTCCGCATCATGCCTCGACTCTTCTGGCGGATTTGCCTACCAAAATCAACGTCTTGACATTTGCACGACTAACCGTTATGTCGCTCGGTACAACCAAAATCGTCCCCCCTTCGCTGATAACGCTATGAAGAGGTACTGGAATATTAACCAGTTGTCCATCGCTTACTCCGATAAGGATTCAGCTTAGGACCGACTAACCCTGGGAGGATAAGCCTTGCCCAGGAAACCTTAGGCATCCGGTGGCCGAATTTCTCATTCAGCTCGCGTTACTCATTCCTGCATTCTCGCTTCCGATTTGTCCACCGATCCTCGCAGACCGGCTTCGTCCTACTACGGAATGCTCCCCTACCGCTTATAACTAATGTTATAGCCCGTAGCTTCGGTACTGGACTTAGTCCCGTTACATCTTAGGCGCAAAACCACTCGACTGGTGAGCTATTACGCACTCTTTAAAGGGTGGCTGCTTCTAAGCCAACCTACCAGCTGTTTAAGCAATTTCACATCCTTCTTCACTTAGTCCAGATTTAGGGACCTTAACTGACGGTACATGGGATGTTTCCCTCTCGCCCACGGAGCTTATCCCCCGTGGACTGACTGCCGAGGATTCACAGATAGTATTCGAAGTTTGACAGAAATTGAGTTGCCCCGCATTCTATCAGAGCCCTACCCCTATCTGTTTCGTGTACTCGACGCTATACCTAAATATATTTCGGGGAGAACCAGCTATCACCAAGACTCGTCTAGCTTTTCACTGCTAACCACAGCTCATCTCAGAACTTTTCAGCGTTCAAGAGTTCGGTCCTCCACAACATTTCACTGTTGCTTCAACCTGGCCATGGCTAGTTCGCTTGGCTTCGGGTCTATTGCACGTGACTAATCGCCCTATTAAGACTCGATTTCTCTGTGGCTCCGTTTCAATGAAACTTAACCTTGCCACGTACAATAACTCGCAGGATCATAATGCAAAAGGCATGCGGTCAGGCCTGATAAAAACCGAAGTTTAAATCATTAGCCCTCCCACTGTCTGTAAGCACATGGTTTCAGATTCTATTTCACTCCCCGTCAGGGGTTCTTTTCACCTTTCCCTCGCGGTACTCGTTCACTATCGGTCAGATGAGAGTATTTAGCCTTAGGAGGTGGTCCTCCCGGATTCGCACCAGATTTCTCGTGTCCGATGCTACTCAGGTGCACCTCAAGAGTTCATAACTTTTCGCTTACAGGACTTTCACCTTCTACGGTCGCCCTTTCCAGTGACTTTGCAGGCCGTTCAACTAAATCATGAATTTGTAACTCTTATGTGAGGTGTCCTACAACCCCAGATAACCGAAGATATCTGGTTTGGGCTAGGTCCCCGTTCGCTCGCCGCTACTAGGGGAATCACTTTTGTTTTCTCTTCCTCTGGGTACTGAGATGCTTCACTTCCCCAGGTTCGCCTCTAGGGCCTACTAAATTCATCCCTAGATACACTGGCTCCACCAGTGTGGGTTAATTCCCATTCGGGCATCCACGGATCAAAGTTTATTCGGCAACTCCCCGTGGCTTATCGCAGCCTATCACGCCCTTCATCGCCTTCATCTGCCAAGGCATCCACCATGTGCTCTTACTACACTTGCACACACTCTATTCACTTTTCAAAGACCAAACCTCTGCCAGGAAGCCTCGTGGGCCCTGTCTCTTAGAATGCAATTCCTACAGAGTGAAAGGGAGTATACCAACCCTCTGGACAGTTGTCAAGGACCCTAGATATCAGTGAAAAAAGGATGTTTCTGAACAGCGAATTCGTGGGTGGATTGTTGATTCAGCTTAGCTCAACAGTGTTTCCTTCCCAAAGTTCGTCCAATTCGTAGAAGGAGCGGGCTTCTTCACTCATGACATGAACGATAATACTGCCAAAATCGACCACAGTCCATTGCTTAGAATCTTGGCCTTCATAATTGATGGCTTTGATATCCAGACAATGTTCGACAGCTTCTCTCATGCCGCGAAGCTGTTTGGAGTTGTTGGCGGAGGTGATTACCATATAACTGGTGGGAATCAGAAATTCTTGAACGTTGAGCACGACAGTCTCTTGGCCTTTAAGCTCATCGATGGTTTTTGCGATTTGGCTTAACCTTTCCATCATCTGCGTGTCGGTCTGTAAGCGTTCTTGGGTTTTGGTCATATACTCCTAGTTTAAATGGTTTTCGTCATTGAGACAAGAAGTCACTGCCAAAAATCACAACCACATCGGCCTGTTCAAATGCATCCGAGGTGCATTGTCGAAGCTGGCGCTGGCTGGCATCCAACTCGGCCTGAACCACTTCCTTATACACAATTTGACCGCTGCCATTGAGAACATCGGCCACCAGCTCGGCCTTTGTTTCATCGTTGTCCAACGTCACAATATAGGTTTTGTTGTAATCGTGGTTGTTGGCATTGTCGGCACAACTGACATTAAAACCTTCGCGGTTAAAACGATCTCTCATGGTGCCAGCCAACCCTTGTTGCCCGTTGCCATTAAGCACCACCACGTTAATGTCGCTGGTCAATAAAAACTCTTTGTGCTTGATCCAACGATCAATGAGCGTGGTGTTTTCCACAACCTCCGGTTCCAGATAACTGACACCGGCCACATTGACATTGTCGCCACGCAGACTGAATGTATTGACCTCACCAAAATCAGAAGATTGTAATTGTTGGGCAAATGAGAACAGTTCAGGCAATGCAAGGTTGGTGGCCTTAATGTGTGTGAAGGCCATTTCCAGCAGAGCCTGTACTTGATCAAATGTGTTTAACTCTTGGCGTTGTTTGGCCAGAATGGCTTTGATCAACTGTTGTTGTCGTTCAATTCGCTTTAAGTCACCAGTACTGTCACGGAAGCGGGCAAATTGTAGTGCCTGTTCTCCATTCAGCATTTGTGTGCCTGGTTCAAAGTGGATGTGTAAATCCTGCGCTTCATCATCGTAATCCATGGCGGAGGCGATGTTGATTTCCACACCACCCAAACGATCGACTACCTGTTGAAATCCTTCAAAATCGACAACCACATAATAAGGAATTTCCAGGTTTAAAAAATTGGAAACCACATCACGGGCCAGCCTTGCCCCATCATTGACCTTTTTTTGGTCATTGCCCGTGCTGTCTGAAGCGCCTTTGGTGTAAGCGGCGTTGATTTTTCTCAACTGCCCATCAGGAAATTTCACCCGCAGATCACGCGGCACAGAAAGCAACACCACGCCCTCCGTATCCAATTGCGCCACAATCATGGTGTCACTGCGGCTGGTGCTATTCACTTGATCTAAACCCAGAATTAAAATGCGCGAATTGTTTTCAGACAGTTCCGGCTGCGGCTGCATCCAAAAGAAAACGGCCCCTGCCGCCAAGACCAACATCAAGCCCAAGGCCCAAAGCCATCGGTTCCCCATCTCTCACCTCATTAAAATCGTTCGTTGCTTCCTCACGCTTGCAGGGTAGCGCACACCCTTTCGATCTTCAAGCCCGACATCGGTGACTTTATAAAACACCTCTTTTGCATCTTGCCCATGAGGAAACGAAGTTGTTGTGAAGAAGAAGCTATTTAACATGTTAGCGTTTCACATGAGGTTGTACAGCGAACCCAATGTTACATATGGTAGGGCTTAACCAGATCAACAATGTTGATGATCTCAGATGAGGATGTTTGCTATTTCGGGCTTAACGCCAGGAATTGTGGAGAGATCAATTGTCCACCAAGATTGCCAAGATTTTGAGCGCCGGAGCCGTCCAAATTGGCCACCACCAAACGGTCGATGTTATTGTTGGTGATGTGCATTTTGCCAGCACGGAGGTCTAATGCGATGCCATAAGGCTCGTCCAACAATCCCCCAATATTGCCCAGGTTTTTCGCACTGGAACCGTCCAGGTTCGCCACCACCACACGGTTGTTACCGCGATTGGCGATGTACATTTTTCCGGCACTCAGATCCAAGGCAATGCCAATAGGAACGCTTAACAACCCTCCCAGATTGCCCAAGCTTATAGCGCCGGAACCATCCAGGTTTGCCACCACCACATGGCTGTTGCCGCGATTGGCGATGTACATTTTGCCTGCATGGATGTCCAAAGCAATGCCCATAGGTCTGTCCAACAGTCCGCCAAGATCACCCAGATTTTTTCCACCGGAGCCGTCCAAGTTCGCTATTACGATACGCTGATCACGTTGGCCAGCGACATACATTTTGCCAGCTCGCGTGTCTAAGGCGATATCTGCAATATCATCAACGAGTCTTCCCCCTAAGTCACCCAAATCTTGAGCGTCAGAGCCGTCCAGGTTTGCCACAATCACATGGTACAAGGTTCCGTCGGTGATGTACATTTTGCCAGCATCGATGTCCAAAGCAATGCCCACTGGATCAAAACCACTAATCCCCAGATTACCGAGGCTTTGAGCATTCGAGCCATCTAGATTGGCGACGACTACCCGCTCATTGGAATTGCTGGAGATATATATTTTAGTGAAAGCTGCTTCACAACTGGGCAATGCAAACAAGAGAAACGCAAGAGCTGCTATGGAAATTTCTTTTGCATTACAACCTTGAATCAGACTGATCACGCCCATAAAGAACACGCCAATGCTGCTATACCGAATCCAATTCCTTAACCCACGCATTCCAGCCTCCTTGGCATATGGCGATGATGGGATGAACTTCAAAGGCCAATATACACAATCCAATATACACAATCCAAGCACTCTAAATGTTTCTTCTTCATCATCGTCAACATTTTTGCAGATTCTAAATTTTGGTTTAAGGTGCGTTCAAAGCCACGCTTGAGTAAGATAACAACCGATGAAACCTGGAAGATTTTACAAGGTCCTTTTGCCAACTGTGATGGTGTCCGCTGTCATATTGGTGTTGGTGGCGTGGTTGCGGCCTTCGGAAGTGTCTCGCAGTCAGATTTTGTTGGGGACGATGGTCGAGGTAACCGTCTTTGGCACAGACGATGAAAAACTCAACGAGGCCATCGAAGCGGCGTTTGAGGAGTTTCGTCGCGTACAGGATGCCTTCAGTCGTTCCGGCGAAGGTGAGTTGGGCCAACTCAATCAGACCGATCCAGGCTCATTTATCTCCATTTCTCCAGAACTTTTTGAGTTATTAGAACAGGCTCAGGGATATCATTCAATGAGTCAGGGAGCCTTCGATATCACCTTAGGCGAACTCCAGGATTTGTGGGGTTTTGTTGAAGACTGGCAGGGTGAAGGACAGTTGCCCACAGATGAACAGATCCAAACATTTTTAGCACAATTACATGGAGTTACACTCGACGATGGAAAAGTGGCTCGCAACAGTTTGGCAACGCACGTCGATCTTGGTGGGATTGCCAAAGGTTATGCGGTGGATCGAGCCATTGAAGTCATTAAAACATTTTCAATTGAAGCAGCTTTGGTCAATGCTGGTGGAAACCTTCGCAGTTTTGGACAGGTGCCTGAACCGTTTTTGTTCTGGGTAGAGCCACGTCCTTTTGATATTGCTTTACAACACCCCCGACAACCCCGTCGATTTCTGGGCAGCTTTGATTTTCGAGAAGATCAGGCGGTGTCCACCTCTGGAGATTATCAACGATTCTTTACTGTCGATGATAAACGCTATCACCACATCCTCGATCCTTTCATTGGGAAACCATCAACTTCATTGATCAGCAGTACCATCCTTGCACCAACAGCCTTGGCGGCGGATGCGCTTTCGACTGCCGTATTTGTGCTTGGGCCAGAGGCAGGGCTTGAGCTGGTCAATTCACTGCCCGAGATTGAGGCGGTATTGGTCACGCCATCAGGGGAAATCTTGGTGTCTGAGGGACTTCGGGTCGAGCAATTTTCCTTTTAAAGTGTTACAATTTAAAAGGAATCAGGCAGGCGAAAGAAAGAGGCATGAAGCCCATCCAGCAGCACTCCCGAATGCAGCAAATGATCACGATGTTGAAACAATTCACATGGGGAGATCGTTTTCTTATTGTGTTTGTTTTTGCGGTGAGCATTGGGTTTATTCCCTGGCTACAAAGTGGTGACCCTGGTGAAGCGGCGGTGATTCAGGTCAACAACGAAGTCATTGCCACGTTGCCCCTAGAAGATGAAACACAATTTTCTGTTCAAGGTCCGTTGGGTGAAACTATTATCGAAATCAAAGCGGGCAAAGTGCGCGTGCTGTCCGACCCTGGACCGCAGCAGTTGTGTGTGCTGCAAGGGTGGATCAGTCGTGCGGGAGATTCACTTATTTGCCTGCCCAATCGCGTTGTGATTCAGATCCCTGGCACGCCGTCTTATGATGGACTGATCAAATAATGACGTTGCTTCAATCCAACAAAACCACCATTGATCCACGTTTACATCGGCTACTTCTGTTTGTGATGCTGTTGGCAATGGCGATGGGGCTTCAAGTGTTGGAGTCCATGATGCCACCGCCGGTGCCGTTGCCTGGGATCAAACTAGGATTGGCCAATCTCATGACCGTGCTGGCGATTTTGATGCTTGGACCCGTGTCTGGCGTGTTGTTGGCAGCTACGCGAAGTATTTTGGGTAGCCTTTTATTGGGCACTTTTTTGAGCGTGGGGTTCTTCCTCAGTGTCGGCGGGGCGATTGTCAGCGCGATTGTCATTGCGATTGCCTTAAAATGGTTGCGACCTGGTTTGAGCCTGATTGGTGTCAGTGTGTTGGGCGCGTTGACGCATAATACAGTGCAACTTGGACTGGCCTGGGTGTTTTTTATTCAACAGGGGGTGTTATTTTATTACTTGCCAATGTTGTGGTTGTTGGCCCTTATCAGTGGCACGGCCACTGGCTTGGTGCTGCAAGCCGTCGAGCAACGGGGCATATTGACAAGTGTTTCTTCCACCACTATGCTATCTCCACCATTACGATGAGAAATTTATATTCCTTCACTGATTGTCCTTTTTCTTTCACCACCACACAGGAAATATTAAATCGCACCAAATTATTATGGTTTGCAGAGAGAGTTCAGGGTTGGAATGGTTTTTTTGTAGATTTATTAAAGCATGTCATGAATCGCCAGTTGAGCCGCAAGCGGTTAAGGATAAACTTCATTAAAAGCAACAAGATATGCGTACCAGGTGTAAAATTACGCGCACCAAATGTAAAAAAACTGGAGGGGAATGAATGAGTCGGGTGCAGCCCAGAGATGATCATATGGCCGATAGTTTGGTCAGAGAGTTTCAGTTTCACAGCGCTGCCGAGTCTGTGGCGTTGTTGGGACAATTTAATGCCAATTTAAAATTTATACGCGATCATTTTTCCGTCAAATTTATCGCGCGCGGCGACAACCTTCAGATCGAAGGAAAAGCCAAAGAGGTCGAGCGCGTGTACGCGATGTTTTCTCAAATGAAAAAACTGTGGGAAGACAATCAGACGTTGACCCTGGATGATCTACGTTATTTCGTGGAACAAACCAAAGAAGGCAACGATCTCACAGGCGTGATGTCCAGTTCCATTCTAAAAACACGCTGGGGCGAGGCCATCAAGGCCAAGACAGTGGGGCAGAATAGCTATCTGGATGCCATTGCCAGCCATGACATTGTGTTTGCTCTGGGGCCTTCGGGCACGGGGAAAACTTATCTGGCCGTGGCGTTTGCGATTGCGGCGCTGAAGGCGGGACAGGTGCATCGCATTATTCTCACCCGCCCTGCGGTGGAAGCGGGGGAAGAGCTGGGCTTTTTGCCAGGGGATTTGGAAGCAAAAATCAGCCCCTATCTGCGACCATTGTATGATGCTATCTTTGACATGCTGCCTGGAGATGAAGTGCAGCGCCTGATTGAAAATGGCCGGATTGAAGTGGCTCCACTGGCCTACATGCGCGGGCGCACACTCAATGACAGTTTTGTGATTCTGGACGAAGCGCAAAACACGACACACACACAGATGAAAATGTTTTTAACGCGACTGGGAACCAAATCCAAAGCCATCATCACCGGCGATCGCACGCAGGTGGATTTGAAGCAGGGCACCTCCAGTTTGCAAAGGGTACAGAAACTGTTGTCCAATATTGAAGGCATTTCTTTTGTCAAGCTGGACAAAAGCGACGTGGTGCGTCATCGATTGGTAAGAGAGATTATCGAAGCTTATGAAAACGCAGAGCAGGCTCAGACGGGTTAAGCCCCAAAGAGTCAGAAAACGTCCTTCGGCCATTCCTCTGCCCACACGTCAGGATTTGATGCTGTTGGGCGGCACGGTACTTGGTCTGTCTCTAATCTACGGCATTAATTTTGATGTCACTTCAACCTCCTTTGGTTTCATTTCGCTGTCGGTCTGGGTGGCTCGCGCACTTGCTTTGGCATTGATGGTCGGAGGCCTGGCCACCTATCTTTGGATTCGTAAGCCACTGTTGTTTAAACAGGATGTTGAAAAATGGTTTTTTGCAAGCCTGATTTTGATCAATGGGTTTGTGGTCCAAATGTTGAGCTCGATCTCTCCGTTTTCACCTTATTTAATTCCTATTACCCTCAGCGTTGGTCTGATTGTGATGTTCTTCGGCACGGAAGTCGGTCTGATTTTCAGCCTGATGTTTGGCGGTTTAATTGTGCTCAACGACCCTGGCGTCGGCCTGATGTTGTTTGCCGGTGCGATGGTGATGGTGCTGCGCGCCCGCCGTATTGAACGTCAGAGAGAGTTGATTCTGATTGGTCTTGAAGTGGGGTTGATCAACATCACGGCATTTCTGGCATACGCATTGATGACCAATGCCAATGTGGCTGATTTGTGGTTGCAATTTGCCACATCCGGTTTGAACGGGCCGATCAATGCGCTGCTGCTGATGGGCTTGGTTCCTCTGGTTGAATATGTGTTGCAGCGCACCAGCCCGTTAGGGTTGATCGAATTGCTCAACACATCACATCCTTTATTGGAACGCTTGGCCAGTGCGCCAGGGACGTATCAGCACAGCCTGAGCGTGTCTCGTTTGGCATCCGAAGCAGCACGAGCGATTGGGGCAGACTCTTTGTTGACTCAGGTAGGGGGGCTGTATCATGACATTGGCAAAGTGGCTGATGGGGTGCGTCCCACTTATTTTGCTGAAAATCAACGCGACGGTTACAACCCTCACGACGATTTACCGCCTAACATCAGCCGTATCATTTTGCAGAACCATGTGAAGGCGGGTGTGGAAATGGGGCAGGACAGCGGCTTGAAGCAGGATGTGTTGCAGTTTATTTCAGAACACCATGGCCAGGGCGTGATGCGATTTTTCTATGTGAAAGCACTCAAAGACCCTGAAAACAATGCATCTCTGTCTCTGAATGACTATCGCTACGAAGGCCCCAAACCGCAGAGTAAAGAAACCGCCATTCTGATGATTTCGGATGCCACGGAATCTGCCTCACGTAGCATGGATACTTTTGAACAATTGGAAACCACGTTGGATCGCATTGTCAAAGAATGGCTCGAAGACGGTCAGTTTGACGATTGCCCCATGACCATGCGAGATTTCACCACGGTCAAAAATTCCCTCAAGGAAACATTCCGTTCGATGATGCACACCCGCCCTGGTAATTATCCCACTGCCCAAGCCCTCAAATAGGTTCGATTGGTTTCAAAAAGACAAACCATCATAGAGTGATGGTCTGAAGTAGGTAAAATTGTCTAAGGAATTTACTTTTTTGCCAATTTCATGTTACTATATACAAAAATAGTCACATCTGGTTGAAGGATTTTTAAATGAGAAAGTTGTGGAAGGCAGCCCGATATAGTGGTGTAGGCATATTCTTTGCAGCCATCATTACCAGTATTACCTCATGCACAGACCAGGAACAAATTAATGCTATTCTGTTACTCATTATTTTGTTCCTGTCCGGTGGCGGAGAGGAAGCTGCCACGGGGTCAGGTGTGCAAGTTAAAAATAATATCGCCTATGGATGTGAAGGGGCAAGTTCCGCAGACAGCCTGTGTGTGATCAACGTGAATGGGAGCGGAGCTGCCGTCCTCGATATTGCCGCCTCATTGGATGACGACAACGTGAATCCGAGTATCAACAATGCGGACGTCATCGCCTATATATGTGAGGAGGCGAGCGCAAGTGCCGCAAGAAGCCTGTGTGTGATCAACGCAGATGGGAGCGGAGCTGCCGTCCTCGATACCGCCGCCTCCACCAGTGACGATAACTCTAGTCCAAGCATCAACAATGCGGGCGTCATCGTCTATGCATGCGAGGAGGCGAGCGCAAGTGCCGCAAAAAGCCTGTGTGTGATCAACGCAGATGGGAGCGGGGCTGCCGTCATCGATACCGCCGCCTCCACCGATGACGAGAACTTTAATCCGAGCATCAACAATGCGGGCGTCATCGCCTATGAGTGCGAAGCGGCGGACATAAGTAGCCTGTGTGTGATCAATGCGAATGGGAGCGGAGCTGCCGTCATCGATACTGCCGCCGCCTCCCAGGACGAGAACTTTAATCCGAGCATCAATGATGCGGGCGTCATCGCCTATCAATGCGAAGCGGCAATCGCAGGTAATCCAGACAGCTTGTGTGTGATCAATGCAAATGGAAGCGGGGCTGCCGTCCTCGATTCCGCCGCCTCATTGAGTGACGACAACGTGAATCCGAGCATCAATAACGCGGGCGTCATCGTCTATCAATGCGAAGAGGCAAGCGCAGGTGGCGCAGACAGCCTGTGTGTGATCAATGCGAATGGGAACGGGGCTGCCGTCCTCGATACCGCCTCCTCCGGCAATAACGAGAACTTTAATCCGAACATCAATAATGCGGGCGTCATCGTCTATGAGTGCGAAGCGGCGAACATAGGTAGCCTGTGTGTGATCAACGCGGATGGGAGCGGGGCTGCCGTCCGCGATACAGCCGCCTCCTCCGACGACGAGAGCTTATCTCCAAGCATCAATTAAATTTGATAATGATTGACAAGCGCCACCACTCTTCAAACCATCTTACTTATGGCTCTGGTTTGTGGTCGATAAAATTAGCTAAGGAATTTACTTTTTTGCAAGTATTATGTTAATATGTATAAAAAATGGACTCATCTGGTTGAAGGGTTTTAAAATGGGAAAGTTGTGGAAGGCAGCCCGATATAGTGGTGTAGGCATATTCTTTGCAGGCATCATTACCAGTATTACCTCATGCACAGACCAGGAACAAATTAATGCTATTCTGTTACTCATTATTTTGTTCTTGTCCGGTGGCGGCGGCGGACAAGAAGCTGCCACGGGGTCAGGTGTGCAAGTTAAAAACAATATCGCCTATGCATGCGAAGAGGCCGCAGGTGGCGCAAGAAGCCTGTGTGTGATCAATGCGAATGGGAGCGGAGCTGCCGTCCTCGATACCGCCGTCTCAGTCAGCGACGATAACTTGAATCCGAGCATCAACTACGCGGATATCATCGTGTATGAGTGCGAGGGGGGGGGTGTGAACAACCTGTGTGTGATCAACGCAGATGGGAGCGGAGCTGCCGTCCTCGATACCGCCGCCTCCTCCAACGACGAGAACTCTAATCCGAGCATCAATAACGCGGGCGTCATCGTTTATCAATGCGAAGTGGGGAACGACGACAACCTATGTGTGATCAATGCGAATGGGAGCGGAGCTGCCGTCCTCGATACCGCCGCCTCCACCGATGACGAGAACTTTAATCCGAGCATCAATAACGCAGGCGTCATCGCCTATTCATGCGAAGAGGCAAGCGCAAGTGATGCAAGAAGCCTGTGTGTGATCAACGCAGATGGGAGCGGGGCTGCCGTCCTCGATACTGCCGCCGCCTCCGATGACGATAACAGGAATCCAAGCATCAACAATGCGGGCATTATCGTCTATGTATGCGATGATGCAAGCGTAGGTGGCGCAAGAAGCCTGTGTATGATCAACGCGGATGGGAGCGGAGCTGCCGTCCTCGATACCGCCGCCTCCACCGATGACGAGAACTTTAATCCGAGCATCAACAATGCGGGCGTCATCGCCTATACATGCGAAGCGGCGAACATAAGTAGCCTGTGTGTGATCAATGCGAATGGGAGCGGGGCAGCCGTCCTCGATACCGCCGCCTCTCTCTTTGACGAGAACTTTTATCCGAGCATCAATAATGCGGGCGTCATCGTCTATGAGTGCCAAGACGCAGGCGTAAGAAGCCTGTGTGTGATTAACGCAGATGGAAGTGGAGCAGCCGTCCTCGATACTGCCGCCTCAAACAGCGACGAGAATATAACTCCAAGCATCAATTAAATTTGAAATTGATTGACAAGTGCCCTCACTCCCAATAGCAAGTGGGAGCGCAGTTTGGTCATTTCACCACGGTCAAAAATTCTCTCAAAGAAACATTCTGTTCGATGATGCACATCCGCTCTGGTAATTATCCCACTCCCCAAGCCCTTAAATAAGTTTACCTTCTAGGATAAGAGAAATTGCAGCGTCAATTTTGAGAGTGTGTTCGCATCAATTTTCAGGTCCAATTTTTGAAGCGTTAGATGCATCTGACTCGGGCCAGTCATATGTTTAGGTAGAGGCTCTACAATGGCTTTAAAATACGGCTCAAGGATGGATCGAATTATGGAAATGGTCTCAAAAAAACGATCTTGGATAAAATCATGGTGAGTCAAGAAACGTGGATGTTTGATGTGGTTACTGAGCAGGTGCTGACTCAATACGGCATCAAGGCGAAGACGGTTAATTTGCTGTCTGAGCTCAATGAATACGTCTTTCAAGTTGTAAGGGACGATGGGCAGACTTTTGTGTTGCGATTGCAGCAGCCGGACAAATTGTCAGACGACGCTGTTCATGCACAGCTTAACTGGCTCAAGGCCATTCATGTTGAAACAGACATTATTGTGCCTCTACCCGTGGCATTGACCTCGGGTAAATCTTTTGGAAACGTTGAACTATCGCAACTTGAGACGACATGCCGGTATGTTTTGTTCAACTGGGTAGAGGGCGAGCGCAAACCTACGCCTGACGATTGGGTCCATCCGGAAAATTTGAACCTCATTGGTCGCGTTGTCGCCCAATTACACAATCATGCCCAGAATTATGGTATGCCTCAGGAGGGCAGCGTTTCATTGCTCAACTCACAAGGATTTCTTGGGGAAGGTTCTGCGCTTAAGAGCAACGAGATTGAACCCCACCTCGGAAGCTTGGAACTAAAAACCTTTCATCGATACATAGACACAGTCGCGTCCGTGTTGCAAGAGCATGTCGAAAAAGAGGATGAGTGTGGCCTGATTCATGCCGACCTTGGACCGCACAACTGGCTTTTCGACCAAGGTGTTCCAAGGATTATTGACTTTGACGCTTTTGCCATCGGTTACTTCGTCCACGACTTGCTGGGGGTGTTATGGTCTCATTGTCATTGGAAGGCGAATCAAACTTATGTGGCTTCACTATTTGAGGGGTATGAAACGGTAAGAAACATCTCAGACGGTGTCAAAGCCAATGTCTTCGCTTTGCAGGCTGCTCATTGTTTCATGTGGATTAATTGGGTGTTGTCACTCAAACCGGAGGCGCAAAATGAACTGATTCCACACATCCCTTTCCAAGTGAGCATTGTCGAACAACTAATGACAATGAAGCAAGCCTGATGAGGTAACCATTGTCGAATCTAAAAGGACCGAACTAAATTGGTCCACCCTGCCAAATCAGTTTACAAAAATATGCCATGACTCCATTGAAGTAAACATGCTTTAAAGCTTAGTTCAAAGGTGGGATTTTGATACATCTTTAAGTTTGAGTTGTGCGGCTTGCAAGGCTTGTTCGCGGCTTTGGATGGTGCCAGCAAAAATTTGATCGTAGATTTTTTCCAACAGTTCGCCAATTTGTGGCCCAGGTTTCAGGCCCATTTTGATCAGATCGTGGCCGTTGAGTAGGGCGTGAGCGGATTCCAGTTGTTCAATATCGTGAAGGCGCATCAAGCAATCAGGTAAGGTTTGTAGCACAGGCAGCCAAGCCTCGGATTGATGTGCGCTGGCCTGGGCATCGCAGAGCAGTACTTCCATCAGGGTTTTAAAGTCACTTTCGCTTGCTGGCAGTTCTGAAGCGTGATCTTGATCGATGCCTGATTTGAGAAAACGCAGTTGATGATTGGGCGTCATGCGAGGCAACTGAGCAATTCGCATGTGTTCGCGGGTGGTGAATTTGAGGGTGTGAATCTCACTGTTGCTGAGCTTCATGCGCTGACCGATGTGCTCGACCATTTTTTCACCGATGTGATCATGACCACCCATATGTTCACCTTTGTTGTTAATCAAAGCTTGCGGTTTGCCGATGTCGTGAAGCAATACAGCCAGCTTACTCAACGGCGATAGCTTGAGTTGATCGGCCCATTTCAGGGCCAGAAGTGTGTGCACATACACATCGCCTTCGGGATGATATTTCTTGGGTTGTGGCACATCTTTGAGTTGTTCGATTTCAGGCAGAAAGTGAATGAGTAAATGCAGATCGCTCAACAGATCAAAACCTCGACGGGATTGATTTGTCGAAAAAATCTTAAAAAGCTCTTCGCGGATTCTTTCCTGAGAAATGCTGACCAAGCCAGAAGCGTGTTTGCGGATGGCATCAGCAGTGGCATCATCGATGAATGCTTCGAGTTTGCAGGCGAAGCGGACCGCACGCAGCATTCTTAAATAATCTTCGGAGAAACGGTCGTTGGGATTGCCGATGGTGCGAATCAGGTTTTGTTGCAGATCGATCAAACCATCCACATGATCAATGATGACCCCATCCAGCCCGAGGGCCAATCCGTTGATGGTGAAGTCGCGGCGTTGCACATCCAGTTCCAGCGAACGGACGAGTTCCACCTGGCCAGGCTTGCGCCCATCGTAGTCGGATTCGGTGCGATAGGAGGCAATTTCATAGCGGTGACCATCTGGCGTGGTCAACATCAGCACGCCGAAGCTTTTGCCGACGTCGATGATGGGCCAGTCGGGAAACACCAACTTTACTTGATCCGGTGTGGCTTCGGTGGCGATGTCGATGTCGGGGGGCGCAAAATTTGGCTGACCATGTAGTTGAGCGCGCACAATATCACGCACCACGCCGCCCACCAGCACGGCCTCATATCCATGATGATCCAGCTTATTCAAGATGGTTTTTGCATAAGGGTGCGTTGAAAAAACAGCTTTCAGGTTGAGCGGCTTGCTGTCCATGGTTCCTATGGTATGCGAAAGCATTGAGTTGTGCTTGCAATAAAAACATTTTTATCCGTATGCTTAAATGAATGATCAAGGGATTTTAGAAAGTGCAAAAAGCAATCTTGAAAAATCAGCCGAGTGTGGTGTGGATCACCCAAATAGGGCAATCTAGTTTTTTCGGAGTAATGTACGGTGCTTTAGGCACAATCAGGCTGACGTATGATTAAGGTTTGTTAAACTGAAAATGTGAATGACCGAATGAAACGAATTAAAAAGAGCCTTTGGAAAAGAAGCTTTAACCTGCGGACCAAATTTCTGGTCGGGTTTGTGACCATCATTACTTTAATCACCGTGTTGATTGCGGTGGCGGCAGGATATCGGTTTGTCAACGACATTGAACATTCCATCGAACAAAATGGCCGTACACTTTCTGGTATTTTGGCTCGAGCAGGTTTAATTCAGGCAGTTTTTTTGGATGATCAAGATCTAAGATCTCTTGTCGACAGTTTTGTCAATGACGATGATGAAGTGATTTACGCGCAGGTGGTTATTGATGGCATAGAAGAAGCCAATAAGAGTATCGTGGATATTGAATTAGGTTGGAATTTTATCAGCTCAGGGCCTCATGTCGATCGGGATATTTATTTCTTAAGAAATAAACTCGAAGATGGCACACCCTACATTGACATTATTCATGTGATTAACCTTGGGCAGAGTTTTATTTCAGCAACAGATGAAGATCGAAACACCCCAGAACGCACGTTTACCAGCTTTGCCCGCCTGGGGATTTCGCTGGGACGAATTCAGGGGGAAATCCAACAGACCATTTTGGGTGTGGTATTTATTTCCTTAGGGGCCATGATGGTGGGTTCCATTTTGATTTTTATCTACTATCAAAAAACCTGGAAACCGCTGGAACTCATCAACAACGCGGTACGGAAATTCGGGTTGGGTGAAACCCATGTTCGGGCGCGCGTTCATACGCAGGATGAACTGGAAACGTTGGCAGATTCGTTTAACAATATGGCCGATGCCATTGTCAAAAAAGATGAGCAGATGTATCAGGTCAATTTTGAGATGCAGCGTGCCAACCGTGCCAAATCAGATTTCTTAGCCGCTATGAGTCACGATTTAAAAACCCCATTGCACGTGATTTCAGGCTATACCCAGTTGATGCTGGCTGGCGATGGGGGGCAACCTTCCGAGATTCATCAGGCACATTTGGAGTCGATGCTCAGGTCTTCGGATCGCCTGCTTGAGTTTATCGAAAGAATTTTGAGTTTTTCCAAGATCGAATCTGGCGAGGAACCGCTCAATGTGGAAAGCCTGTCTGCGTCACAGTTGACCAAAGAAGCCGTTGAGCCGCTCCAGTCTCTGGCCAAGCGCAAGGAACTGCAGTTGGACCTTTCGATTGAAACCGATGTGATGTTTTATGCCGATCAGGCCAAAATGAAACAGGTGCTTTCCAATTTGGTGGAAAACGCGATTAAATACACAACTGAAGGCACTGTATCTGTGCGCGTGTTTCACGAAGGCAATGGCGTCTACTGGAATATTCAGGACAGTGGTCCTGGAATCCCGGAACAATTACAAGCCTTTATCTTTGAACCGTTTGGTCGTTTGGAAGATGCTCAAATTAAAATTACAGATGGCATTGGCCTGGGGTTGGCCATTGTGAAACGCTATGTGGAAGCGCATGGCGGCAGTGTGACCGTAGAAAGTTTGTCCGGGAAAGGCAGTACCTTTATCGTGTGCATCCCTCTGGAGGTGGAATTGGATGAAGATTCTGATCGTTGAAGACGAACCCGATGCAATGGAAGTGTTGCAACGTTATTTAGAGCTGAAAGGCCACACCGTGGTGTCCGCCAAAGACGGCCTTGAAGCATTGGAACAGCTGAACAACGAAACCGTGGAACTGGTGTTGTTGGACATCGCTTTGCCCAAGCTGGATGGTTGGGGTGTGCTGGAAGCCATTCGTTCTCAGGATGATTTGCCTGTGATCATGGTCACAGCCAGTGGCAACACAGAAAATATCGTCAAGGGGTTGAAGGCGGGCACGGACGATTACATCACTAAACCGTTTAAACTCAATGAACTTGAAGCCCGCATCGAAGCAGTGATGCGCCGGGCGAATCCACCCACGCAAATGAAAATTGGGGCGTTGGAAACAGACGACCACCTTAAGCAGGTACGTTTGCATGAGAAGCCTGTTCATTTGTCTCCAAAAGAATATGAGTTGTTGAAGTTGCTGGCCTCAGACCTGAACAAAGTGTTTTCCGATGACAACATCATCGATGCCTTGTGGCCGGGCGGCATTGCGGTTTCCAATGACGTGAAACGCTACATCCACCTGTTGCGGCACAAAATTGAAGAAGATCCCAAAAAGCCAAAACGAGTGGTCACTGTACGTGGCTTTGGTTACAGACTAATGGTGGTAGATTAGTTGCTGAAGGGGCTTTCATTTGTTTTTCATGGAATCTCTATGTCATTAACAAGGCTGGGTTAGGTACTTTAAAAATGATGACCGTGGGACTAACAACAAAACATCGAATAAAGCGATGTTTTCTGCTGCTGCTTTTTGCTGTTTTATTTGGTGTTACCTCCCCATTTTCTCCCACCGTCCCTGCACAAGAATCCCAAGAAGAACTCGAAGGTGAAGTGGTCAACCTGGCTCAGGTGGGCAGCGACTTTTTTGTACAACTCGATTTGGATGGCGACAACGAGGGCGATGTGTGGATTAAGCTGAATGAAGACATCACAGACACTGCTGGCAACCCCGTCGAGTTTGAGGATATTGGCATCGGGGTTCGCATTAGAGTCATCGAATACCAGGACAACGAAGTGGGCTTTATTGTGGCTATTCAAGCACAAGTGATTGGCGATCCAGCGACCATCACGTCACCAACCCGAGATCCAGGCATTCCTACCACGGTCAATGTGTATGCTCGGGTTGCGGGTGCACCACGTCCTGATCTGCAATTGTTTGGTACAGATCGAGATGCTTGGATGTGCCGTGGCGATCAGATCGAAGTGTTTTGGGTGACCACGCCTGATGTTACACAAGTTAGTTTGGGCGAACAGTTGGGTATCTATCCAGCCAACAACCGTGGTGGGATTCTGGACAGCGGTTTAATTTGGGGCTCTGTGGTGGCGCAACCATTGGAAACCCTGAGCATTCAGATCTCTTCGATTGACGGAAATTTTGATGCGGGCAGTTCAGCCACGGTGTTCATCTTTGGTCAACCAGAAGTGGATGCTTTTGAAGCCGATGCTGAAGCCAGTTTGATTGCAGATTTGATGGGCAATACAACACGAATTGGCCAATCTGATGATTGGATTGCAAATGTGCCTGGCACCCGCGTGAGTGAACGCCTGGGCGTGACAGACATCAAGCCGGTGAAATCTGCTGCAAGTGGTGGCTTTAACTGGCGTGTCCGCAAGGACAATGTGGATGGCAGTGTGGACAATTTTAATTTGGCTTCCAGCGAAACGTTTCAACATCCTTTTTCGACCGAACAATCGCCTGATCCAATAACGTTTGGTGGCAAATGGACCTTCACCACCTCTGCCGAAGTCACAGACAAAGCCATCGAATTTGTCGTTAAACCCACATGCGGCTAAGGGCCGGGTGTGAGGTTTAACATCAAGTCAATCTGACCCGACGCTTCACTCACCATCACGTCATCCTGACCATCATTGTTAAGGTCATCGACATGGATTGAATCCAGCGTGTTGCCCACAAAAAAATCGATAGGATGTTCAAATGCACGAAAAGAGTCAATCGTAAAACGAGTGCCCACGGCCAGCAACACATTCACCTTTCCAGCCTGACGGTCCAGTGTTAACAGATCTTTGTGTCCATCTCCATCGATGTCGCCACTGGCAATACGGTCAGCGGGACCACTTGCGCTCCAGCGGCCTGGGTTGTCGAATCGTCCGTTGGGACGCCCCCACCACAAGCTGACATCGTTGCTGCCTGCATTGGAAATGGCCATATCCACGTAACCATCCTGGTCCAAATCTTCAAGCACCATGTCGCTGGGGTGCACGCTGGCTGAAGCCTCCATGAGCAAAAAGAAGGTGCCGTCGCCACGCCCCAAATACACTTCGGCTTGGCCGGTGGTTTGATTGAGGATGACCAAATCAGACAAACCATCGTTGTCGATCTGAGCCGCTTTGGCCTGGATCACTTCACCAATTTGATGTGGCTTAAACACGCGGGCCAAATTCAGGCGGCCTTCGCCATCGCCAAACAGCACGGAAACATTGTCGGTGTCCTGATTTGCGGTGACCACATCCAGAGAACCATCGCCATTAAAATCGCCCGCGTCCAGGCTGAGTGGCCCAGTGGCCACCAAAAAATTATCTCGGAAAATGGGTGCAGAGGTTGGGTCTTTAAATGCGCCTCGGCCATTGCTGGTAAAAATTAGAATCACGCTGTTGACCAAATCGGCCACGGCGATATCGTCCAGCCCGTCTTCATCAAAATCGCCAGTGATGATGTCGCTGAAATTGCCGCCATCGCCTATGGTTCGAGACAACACATAATCCCCGTTGCTCTGGCTTAGGTAAATGGACACATCCCCTTCAATTCGATTGTTCACTGCCAGATCTGCAAGACCGTTGCCATCAAAATCTGCGCTGGCAATTGCGCCTGTGCCGCTTTGGGCCGTCTTGCTGTTGAGGCCAAAATCGACCACTTTGATCACTTGCTCGACGCGGCCTGTTTTGCCCACGGCATCGGTGATAATGAGGTTTACACGATAATTGCCTGAGGCAATGTAACGATGGTTGGCCGGATGTCCCAGGCTGCTATCGCCGTCGCCAAAGTGCCATTGATAAGAAATCGGAGCCACGGCATCCTCTGGCACCACGGCTTCAAACGTGAGAGACAAAGGTGGTTTTCCCACCTTAACAGACGGTTTGATCACCACAATAAATTCATCAGAAGAAAACAGATCACACCCTGTTAGGTTCCACATCAACCCCAGCGTGATTATCAGGAAAGCGGTTCGTTTCAAGATGTACCACCTTGTTAAAAATCGATTCGTTTAGATCGCATTATTGGTTTCATCGCTCCATTGTGATTTTTCACACAGTGGTTTTACCATGTAGGATACAATAAAAAGGTTATCTGAGGCTAGTCTTGGGAGAATTTTAATGAAACTGCTCACCGGCACGCAGATGAAAGCACTGGATCGCCAAGCCATCGACGAATACGGCATTCCCAGTTTGGAGTTGATGGAGAATGCGGGACGCCAAATCGTGTCCACCCTGTTCGAATGGAACGATTCGCTGGCCGAAAAACACATTGTCATCGTTTGCGGCAAAGGCAACAATGGTGGTGACGGCATGGTGGTCGCCCGTCTGTTAAAAGAAAAAAGTGTGTCGATTGAAGTGTTTTGCTTGGCTGAAGTCGATGCCTGTTCCGAAGAAACTCAACAACAGATTCACTTACTGCAACAGAAAAACATCACAGTAAAATATCTCCCAACCGAAAAAGAATTTCCTTCACTGAAAGAATCTTTGGACAAAGCCGATGTGGTGGTGGACGCCTTGCTTGGTGTAGGCATCAGCGGCGCAGTCCGAGGCCATTACGCCATCGCCATCCGCATGATCAACCAAGCTGATGCAAAGTGTGTGGCTGTCGATGCGCCAACAGGCGTGGACGACAACATGGGTACGATTGAAGGAGAAGTGGTCAAAGCAGACTTTACCATCACCTTGGGGCTTCCGAAAACTGGACTGTTACTCTATCCGGGCCGGAGCTTTGTCGGCAAGTTAAAGGTGGTTTCGATTGGCTATCCAGATGAATTGATTGAAGCAATTGAAAGCCCAGGTATCTTTTTAGATCAAGAATGTGTGACAGCAAAACTTCCGCATCGTCGTCAATTTAGCCACAAAGGCAGCTTTGGAAAAGGTTTATTATTAGCAGGCTCATTTGGCATGACAGGTGCTGCAATCTTGGCTGCTAAGGCAGCACTTAGAAGTGGCATAGGTTTGTTGTATTTAGACGTTTCTCCAACAATGGAACAATATGCAGTTCTTTCCACAACGGTCATAGAAGCGTTAAAAGGAAGATTTATTGGTGAAGTAGCAACAATGGATGCAGTTGCTTTAGGACCAGGGTTATCTCAACGTTTTTTAACGAAAAGGAAAATTCGCGGATGGATATCACAAATTAAAAAGCCTTTGATCATTGATGCTGATGGAATCAACGCATTGGTCGATCATCTCAAATTGCTAGAAGATCGAAAAGCGCCAACAGTGCTTACCCCGCACCCAGGAGAATTTTCTCGGATCACTGGCTTGAGCATTGAAGAAATTGAAACGAATCGCTTTCTGGTAGTTCAAGAATTTGCTAAAGAGCATAACGTGATTCTCGTCCTCAAAGGAGTGCCTACCGTAATTGCCACGCCTGAAGGTCAAATTTTTGTAAACAGTACGGGCAACAGTGGATTGGCCAAGGGCGGAAGCGGGGATGTGCTGACGGGGATGATATTGGCGTTGGCTGGCCAAGGCGCATCGTTGGTGGATGCGGCGTGCTGTGCGGTGTGGGTGCATGGCTTCACGGCGGATTATCTTCGGGATCACATGGGGATGAGCGAACGTGGTATGTTGCCGTCTGATTTAATCGAAGCACTTCCGAAGGTATGGCGTTTGTTGGAAACGGATCAATCCGCAGGTGGGGTTTGAGCTTTTCGAACAACCATCACCAAAGTGATCAGCAGGAAAATACCCAATCCCAACACGGGCCAGAAGCCGAGGTCCAGTTGAATCGTTAAACCAATCAGGCTCAAAATAAATGCACCGAGTGAGATCAAGCCGACGTGGCTCAAATGGTCGATTTCAAATTGAGGATTAGTCTGTGTGGCGAATTGATATCGCTTGGCAAATGCAGTGAGGTGGAATCCGCAGAGGCCCAGAATCATCGACACAATCAAGTTTACGGTCCATACCTGTTCAACTGCGCCGAGAAAGATAACGCCCAGTAACCCGATCAACAATAAAGTGTTTATGGGGCCACGAGTGAGGCGAATCAATGCCAGTCCTGCCAAGCCAGTGAGAAACAATGTGAAAGGCCACATTATGGTCAGTGTTAGAAAAAACGAAGCAAGTACAATCACAAATGCGCCTGCCCAGCAACCTCTTGCGATCAAAAGGCTCATCGTTTCACCCAGGCCATGGCCCGCATCATTTGTGGGTTGAGTGGTTTGTTGGTGTCCCAATCGACCACGTTTACACGGCCGCGTCGAAGTTCCTGCAAGCGTTGATTGCGTTCCAGTTTGGCCAGTCGCACAGCCAGTTTCGCGGCTTTGGTGTCTCCGATGTGATTGGCTTCAAACAACACAGGGTCGGGGCTGATCACGGTGAGCGCATAGCCGCGTGCCTGTAATCGTTTTAAAACATCAACATCTTCGTTGAGCAACGGGGTGATCACAATCAATTGTGATCGCCGTGGAAACAGCTTTTGTGGCAAGTGATCCAAACCTTCAAACACTGCTTTTTGACCCAAGTCGGCTTGTGCCAGTTTTTGGAAAATTCTCTCTCGTTGCACTTTTCCGTAGCCTGGATAGGTCCATTCTAATGCGCGTCCATAGATGAGTAAACCAACGCGATTTCCCTGATTCAGGGCAATTTCAGCCACGGATGCACTAGCCCGAATGCTTTTCTCAAATAAAGAATGCGTTTCTGCCGGACCGAACTGACGATAATCCACATTGCTCTTTTGCCGTGCATCGACCACGATGGCGACGTCTGCAATGCGCTCCTGCTCGAATTGATTGGTGATCCACTCGCCACTTCGTGCGGTGGCTTTCCAATGGATGCGACGAATTTCATCACCAGGGGTATACGGGCGGGTGTCGAAAAACTCCAACCCTTCGCCGCCTCGCTTGGCGCGGATCAACCCGGAGTACACGCGAGTGCGTCGGGCGGCCATCACCAACGCGCTGGCAGACTCGCCTTTGGGCAGGCTCAGTAAAGAACTATCGCAGGGCAAATGTTGTTCTACATAGCCAGCCGACAAGTGTGCCTGGGTGGACACTGTCACGCGCTGCCATTCGTAAATGCCTCTGGGGGCTTTCACTTGATAGTTCAAAAGGGTGGCCCCAGTTTTGCCGGGAATGACAACCGATGGATCGCCTTCGATCAATTCCAATCCATCTGGGATTAAATCTATAATCAACAGTTGTTCGCTGGCAGGGCCGTAATTGGACACTTGCAGCTTCACATCCACGGTTTCGCCGCCGTTGACGCGGGTAAAACTCAAGGTGCGTTTGACATCAATTCGAGGTTTGCTTTGCCCTGCCCAATAGAAAAATCCAGCCAAACAAAAAAGGGCAAGTGGGATGGAAAGCGTCAACAGCACGTCATTGCGTAGTGATAAACCCGCAATGAGGAACAAAAATAACAGCACACTCAGCAGCACAAAGTGGTTGTGGAGCATCGTGTTATGTGGCAGCCTGGCGCGTAGGAATCGGCGTTGGTTTCACCGGAATTTTGGGCACAGAGGTGCGGCGCAAAATTTCTTCGACCACACCCTCGGCGGCGGTGGGCTTGAGCCACAAATCCGGCTCCAACACCAAACGATGCGCCAATGCAACCACAGTGATGTCCTTAATATCGTCGGGCAACACGAAGTCTCTATTCTCCAACGCGGCTTTGGCTCTTGATAATTTTAGAAGTGCGAGCGAACCGCGCGGGCTGGCCCCCACATGTACCTGAGGGTCGTTGCGTGTGGCATTGACCAGATCGACCATGTAACGCTCCAGGTCGGGTTCAACGTGAACCGTTTCGACGGCCTGACGCATGGCGATCAATGTGTCGGCATCGGCCACCTGATCGATCTCAACCTTCTCCTGCTGACGCTCGCGGCGGCGATTGAGCATTGCCACTTCCGACTCTGGCGTGGGATAGCCAATCGACACACGAATCAAAAAGCGATCCACCTGCGCTTCAGGCAAAGGGAACGTGCCTTCGTACTCAATTGGATTCTGTGTGGCAATCACGATAAACGGATTGGGCAACGGGAGGCGTTCGCCTTCCATTGTTACTTGTTGTTCCTGCATCGCTTCCAGTAACGCTGCCTGAGTTTTTGGCGGGGCTCGGTTGATTTCGTCACCGAGCAACAACTGTGTAAACACTGGCCCCTTCTTGAGTTCAAAGTCTGCGGTCTTGGGATTGAAAATATGCGTGCCAGTTACATCAGACGGCAACAGGTCTGGTGTGAATTGGATGCGTTTAAATGTCAGCCCCAGCGCCTTTGAAAAACTGTTGGCGGTCAGTGTTTTGGCCAATCCTGGCAAATCTTCTAAGAGAACGTGACCATCGGCCAGGATGCCGGTGAGGATCATTTTCAAAACATCGCGTTTGCCAACCACAGCTTTTTCGACTTCCTGGATGATGGTATTGGCTTTTTGGGAAACATCACTGAGCTGCATGTTGGCCTCCAGTTTCGGGGAACGTGTCTAAAATTTGATGGACTTCATTTAAAAAATCGTCGGCTTCTTCTTTGGAAAACCCACCGCTACGGCGGGTGGGGTTCATTTTTTCTAACAGCACCTGTGTTTGCGATGTGGTTTCCAATGTTTCGCTGCGCTCAATCAAGGCGCGATACAATTTTTTTCGATAGAGTGGGCCTTTGAGCGAAAATTGAACCGTCTGCAACCAATCGCTGACGGGGCCAGGTGGTCGGTCTTTGAGGCTATCAAGTTTGACACTGACAAACTGCGGCCATTGGATCGGCAAGGTTCGCAGTGCAAAGATCGCTAACAATCCTAATATAACCAGCCAAACGGCAAGCTGTGGCAAATGCGTTATATAAAACACAATCCACAGCCAACCGACATAAAGTGGAATCAACAATTCATCTCGCAGCCATTTACCAAAGAAAAGGGTGATCAAGGCGGTGGCAAGCAAAGCGCCTGCGCCAATGGTCAGATAAAAAAGATTAGATCGGTTCAAGATTGACTCCGGTAGCGTTGTTCAATGCCTTCCAGACAAGATAAAGCTTCTTCTTCATCTTCTGATGCTGCTTCATACGAGCCATAGCGCACACGTTCAAACAATCGACTGAGTTTTGAAATATGCGGGTCCACCACGCCTGCACGTTGCAGTTCGTACTCAAACTCGCGTGGTGTCAACGTATCTTGAGGCGCGCGCTGTTTCGAGGCCAATACTTCAGACATGCTTTGATAGCAACGCAAAATCACTTCTTGTAACACACCACCCTGACGCAACTCTGCGGCAGCTTGTCCGGCTTCGGCAGCGATTTCGTCTTCCAATGAAGGCCCTAAATTTTTGCGTGCTTGATTAATTTTGCGGAACCAGAAAAACAGGCCAACAGCAAGCAGAAGAATAAGAAATGACGCCACCCACTGTGTCCACCAGGGCATGACAACAGCTTCGCTGTTTGGAAATAAGGCCGAAAGATCTTCTGTGGGCAGATTGGCAGCTTCCTCTTCGGCTACACCATTGAGGGCCGCCGTCATCTGGCCTGCCAAGCGAGACAGCATATAGATGACAAAAATCCAAAAGGCAACGCTGCCCACACGGGCCAAAAAGGCTTTTAAGCTTTTGGGATCAAAGATGAGAAAGAGAACGGATAAAGGCAGCAAAATCCAAACGATGACAAACATCATCACCTTGATCCAATCGGGTGCAGCGGCAGGAGATGATCCGGTCAAGCCTTCAGCCAGTGGCGCTTCTTCCTCTTCGCCAAATCCGTAGAAGAAGCGCCCTGGTTCAAATTCAAAATTGGTCACAGACCCGCTGACCAACCATAAGGTCAGCACAATCAGCACACCGGCAGCCAGAATCATCACTTGCTTGCGGTTCATGCTGACCATTGTAAAGGCTTAATCGCCTGTGACTGACGGAATCTCCATCGGATTCAGATACAAGTCGGCCAATTGTTGTTTTGTTGCCGGAATCGGAGCTTCGGTCAACGGACAAAAAGCGGTGTTTGTTTTCGGAAAGGCAATCACATCGCGCAATGAAGTGTGACCTGCCATGAGCATGATCAAACGATCCAAGCCCAGAGCAATTCCGCCGTGGGGTGGCGCGCCGTATTTAAGCGCTTTGAGGAAGAAGCCAAACTTCACGTCCGCTTCCTCATCCGTGATGCCGAGCAACTCAAAGATTTTGGACTGAATTTCTGGACGGTGGATTCGAATGCTCCCGCTGCCGAGTTCAGTGCCGTTCAGCGCAAGGTCGTAACCGTTCGCGCGAGCTTTCAATGGATCAGTTTCGAGCAGATGAATGTCTTCTGCTTTGGGCGAGGTGAACGGATGATGTTCACTGACCAAACGGCCCGTGTCTTCGTCCTTCACAAACATGGGGAAGTCATAGACCCAGGCGAATTTCCAGCCGTCGCCAATCATGTCTTCGCGCTTGGCGACTTCCAATCGAAGTGTGCCCAATGCATCGTTGACAATAGATGTCGCACCCGCGCACAACAAGAGCAAATCGCCCTGTTTGCCGCCCAGTGTTTCGATGATTTTATTTAAAATATCTTCTTCAACAAATTTGGCAACCGGAGATTGTGGGCCTTCCTCAGTGAGTTTGATCCACATCAAGCCACCAGCACCACGTTCTTTGGCCAATGCTTCCAGGCCATCGAGCGTGTTGCGGTTGTATGTTGCACAACCTGGGGCGTGGATGCCCTTGATCACGCCGCCGTCTTTGGCCGTGCCGGAGAACACGCGAAACTCGCTGTTCGCCACCACATCGGTGAGTGTCTGTAACTCCATGCCAAAGCGCATGTCGGGTTTGTCCGAGCCAAAGCGATCCATCGATTCCGAATGAGGCAGACGTGCAAATGGTGTTTCAATGTCCACATCCAGATGCTTTTTGAACAACTGCTGCATCATCTCTTCCAACATGGTCCACATGGGATCGGGATCATCGAGGAAGCTGATTTCCAAGTCCAGTTGCGTAAATTCAGGTTGACGGTCCGCACGCAAGTCTTCATCACGATAGCAACGCGCGATTTGGAAATATTTCTCGACGCCGCTGCACATCAGGATTTGCTTAAATAACTGAGGCGACTGCGGCAACGCGAAGAAACTGCCAGGGAAGGTTCGACTGGGAACGAGATAATCACGCGCCCCTTCCGGTGTGCTTTTCGTAAAGGTCGGTGTTTCGATTTCCCAATAGCCATTTTCGTCAAAGAAATTGCGAATATCTAAAAAGACTTTGTGGCGCAGCTTCAGCCCTTTTTGCATGGTTGGGCGGCGCAAATCCACATAGCGATATTCCAAACGAACGGCTTCATCGGCATTGCTGTCGTCTTCGACGAGAAAGGGAGGGGTCTCGGCATTATTCAGCACGTCGATGGTATTCACTTGGATTTCCACATGGCCCGTAGGCAAATTTTCATTGATATTGTCTTCACCACGGTGCACGACGTCGCCTTTGATCCACAGCACGTCTTCACGGCTCAGACCTTCGGCAATGGCGAAAATATCCGCCTTCTCCGGGTGAAACACCAACTGGACGATACCCGTCCTGTCCCGCAAATCAACAAAAATAAGACCACCATGATCACGCCGCCGCTGCATCCAGCCGGCAAGCGCTACGGTTTGGCCTTCATGCTCTGTGGTCAAATGTCCACAGCCAAGTGTTCGCTCCATAGCAAACGCCTCCCAAAATGATGTTAAGATGCGTCATACCTTACCTTTTGAGTCTCATTTTTTCAATTACCGGAAGGCTCTAATTCTCCGACCCTGGTTTCAAAATGTAGAAACCAGGGTCGAGACATAGGAAGAAACATGGCCAGGGTATTTTAACAAAAGAATCTTGATTGGTGTTTTGCTTGGAAAGCGCGATTCCTATAGCGTTTCATTAATAAGTGATTGGTATATGACCCGAATTTCACTTTGCTTCCATTATTTTAGCACAAATATCAGCATTTAATGGTAATATCTTAGATATACAAGGAGAAGTTATGAATAAACTTTTTAAAGCGGCATTGATGTTGACGCTCGTCTTGTTATTCAGTGTGGGTATTATGGGACAGTCCATTTCCGTCAACCAAGTGGACCACATACAAGCTTCCGATGGTAATGGTGGCTATGGCGGCGGTTTTCAAATCGCCGATGGCGGCAACGGTTATGGTGGTGGCGGCTGAGATTTAGCGTTTCTTTTTACATCAAGCATTGCAAGCGGGCCGATACATTGGCCCGCTTGTTTTGTTTTTTTATCTATTCTGATAGTCACCACAGAAGGCGTTGTTTTTTGCACAACCCCACCTTATTTTGAAATTTCTTTTTCAGTTGTGTTAAAATGAAATGAATAAATCTCACCAGTTGAACGTTGTCTGTATTCGTCAACTGGTGGTTAAGGGGTTCATTTGTTTAGAAAATTTCTCTCTATCATCAAAATAAGTGGCATTGGGGCGGCGTGTGCGGGCGTGTTTGCATCGATCACGGGGTTTCTTCAGGAAGAAGGTGCGTTGGCTGTGATAGTGGTTTTTCTTCTAGCCCTTGCAGGGTGTTCCACGGACGTCACCATTACAGGTGAAGGCTCTGGGATGGTGCAGGGCACGGACGATATATTTTGTAGCATCACCAACGGCGTGGCAAGAAACGTAATTGACGAAGATTGTATTTTCCTTGTCAATGGAGCCGTCGCATTGGAAGCCATCCCTGCCGCAAGCTTTGTTGTAGATACATGGACAGTGAATCCTGCGTCTGCCATCACATCAGGATGTGGCGTTGGTTCAACCACCTGTAAAATCTTTGTAGATAACAATGATGTAAGTATTAAGGTCGTCTTCAGACTCGTTTAATCTGAAGACCCGACGGATTTGCAATACACGTCTTTGATACACTCAATCATCAAAGATGGCCCTGATCGTGATGGAGTCGTCCAAGCCAGTGTCCCGATTGTGGACTTCACAAGTGTTACCCGTTGCAGCTGGGCAATTTAGCCACGCAACAAACAAATAACCCGATGCAGGGGTGGCCGTAAGGTTTGTCATCTCATTAATGAGAATTTCACAACTGCCGCTTGCGACACTATTTGTGATTGTGCATGTCTTTTGGCTGCCATCGGTATCCTCAACGTCGCGGCTTGTGACTGTCCCGAAGCCTTCACCTGTGATCACAAGGGTGAACTCAGCCGTACAGCCACCTATTAAAAACATCGCAATGAGCAAGCCTAGAATGGCACTGCCATTGTCCTGAAAAAAACCAGTGATGGATACAAAAACTGCCGCGCCGCCGAGTGCAACAAAAACTTTCTTCAATACATTCATAAGCATCTTCCCTTTTCACAAATCCGAAAAGATTTTATTGATCTGAATTCAGATGTTCGCATCGAGTATTGAGAAGCACTCAATCATCAAAGACGACCGTGATCGTGATTTCGTTGTCCAAGCCAGTGTCTTCATCTTTGACTTCACAAGTGTTACCAGTTGCATTTGGGCAACCTTGCCATTCAACAAACAAATAACCCGATGCAGGGATGGCCGTAAGGGTGGTTTCAGCTTCAATGACAATCTCACAATCGCCACTTGCGACACTATTGGTGATGGTGCATGTCCTAGAAAGATCGCTGATTTCGACTGTCCCAAAGCCCTCACCTGTGATCACAAGATTGAAATCAGGCGTACAGCCACCAAGCGCAAACAGTAAAAAGAGCAAACCTAGAATGGCGCCGTTGTCCTGAAAAAAACCTGTGATGGACGTAAAAACTGCCGCGCCGCCGAGCGCAACAAAGATTCTGTTGAATAACTTCAAAACCAAACCCCTCTTAAAACACCGAGATTTATCATCTGAGTCAGATGCCCTCACCGCACCTTGAATCAAATTGCATAACCAGTGTAACGCATTTTGACTCAAAAAATCAATTTGATTATTTGAGTAAATTATCACACACTCTGACAAACTTGACATGAGCTGAAAGGAAATGAGATGAGTACCGCAGTTGTGATCGATGGCAAAATCAAACCGGAATCCATTGCCGAAGCCAAAGCTTTTATAAAAGAAGTGTTGCCCGAAATGCGTGCCTATGAAGGCTGTCAAAGTTTGGTCGTTTACAAAAACCAGGAGGGTGAAGGCAGAATGTTGTTTTACAGCATCTGGGATTCCCGACAGCATCATGAAGCTTATTTGGCATGGCGACAGGAAACCGGCGCCTTTGATCAACTCATGACGATGGTGGCAGAGCCGCCAAATTTCCGTTACTTCGATGCGACTGGCATTTAATGAAATTATTTAAACGTGGCGGTTTGGCAGTAGTGTTTGCAGGACTGATTACAGCTTTGCAAGGCTGCTCAGTACGAGATGCAACCAGTGCGTTGGTGGTGCTGATTGCGTTGATCCTGCCCAGTTGTGGACCCCATTTGCAGTTGGGCGATGAGCCGCAAGTGCAGGCATCCAGTGGTGATATCACCGCGGTGTTGGCAGGGTTGGGACTTTCCGGCGGAGCCACCTCCGGCGATGCCACTTTGGACGTCGATCCAACTGTGATTCAACAGCGGGTGGCGGGGGGCTGTGCCACGAATGAAGCCATCCGCACCGTCAATCAGGATGGGACAGTGGTCTGCCAATCGACAAGTTCGGGCCTCAATCCTCAGTTTGCAGGTGTCACAAATGTCATGATTTCATCAGCCACTCAAGAAACGCTCAATCATACAGTCTTTGGCACGTTATATATCGTTACGGTTACCTGTTTTACAACGGGCTTGGCAAGCTCTGTCACCGTATTTGCCACCGCAGCGCAATCCACCAGCAATTACACGATGCCGGGTGGAGGCCGGGTGACGGTAGACACCACAGCCACCACCATCATCAATAATTTGGCAACCCTTGACCTTTCTTGCTTTGTGCTTCAAGCGGCCATTTAAAGGGTCATCATTAAGAAGAGGTGAGTATGGGCTCGCACCCGATCAATTTGGGGTTAAGGTTTTTGCTTGAGTTAGCGGCGCTGATTGCCGTTGCTTACTGGGGTTGGAATCAAACTGAAGGCATCATGCAATTTGTCGCTGCCATTGGACTTCCATTGTTGTGGATGATTTTGTGGGGAACATTCAATGTGCCCGATGATCCCAGTCGATCTGGCAAAGCGCCTGTCAAAGTACCTGGATGGGTTCGCCTTCTGCTCGAAATAGTTTTGCTCGGTTCAGCCGTGTGGGCGCTTTATGATTTGGATTTGATCTGGATCAGTATGACGATGGCAGGGTTGCTCATCTTTCATTATGCGCTGTCCTTCGATCGATTAGGTTGGTTGTTGCGATCAAAGTGATCTTTTTAATTTGAACGATGTATACAAACAAAATAAAAAAGCGACGGTGAGGGCGGGTGCAATTGTCTGCAAAATTCTGGGTGTGCCAACCAAAAAGTGAAGGGTTGCCAAACACGTTCCGGTAAAGCTTACAGTCAATACAGCAGGTAGAATCAACTTCAACAATTCATTTGTCATCCGATGAAACAGCCACGTCACCGCATGAACCATAAACAATGTAATCACAAAACTGGCCGTCCCTTGAGCAATTGCCGAAATGATTCGAGTGGATTCTCCAAACCCTGAGTTGATGAAGTAAGCCCACCCACCCCACATCACAAAGGCTGCCAGCGCCGATAACACATTATAGACGCGGCTGGTTTTTACGGGTTGTGATTGTCCCATGTGCTATGGGGTGACTGTGGACAATAAAGCTTCCGCTTTGGCACCATCGGTTGGCGCAAACAGGATAGGGAGTCTTCTGTCCGTCAGTTTGGGGTTGCCTCGTTTCCAGCCTAATTCACTGGCTGCCTCATCTGCCACCAACTGCGATGAGAAAAGAACGTAACACCAGGTCGTTACTTCGGGAACTGATTCATTTCGGTTTTGATACAGCTCCACAATTTCATCAGGAATTGCCCTATTGGCTTGCTCTAAAACGACCGCATCCTGATCGAGTTCTGGATCGGGATGTTGAACCAGTGCTTCTGCATCAGCGAGATTTTGTGCTTGACCTATCTTCATGGTGACCTCCTAAACGCAGGTTTATTTACTATCAATTTTATGATATCAGGTTCACAAGAAAATGATAACTATCAATATTGATTAAATCTCACAAGCCATGATGGTGGATGTCAGAGGATGTTTGCCGATTTGGAGGATGGGGCCTTCGCCCAGTGATTCAAAGTTTCGTTTCAAATAAAAAGATTTCGCCCGTTCGTTGAAGTCCGCGACGATGAGCCACATCCATTTGTGGTTGATGTTTTGAACGCATTGAATCGCATCCTCAAACAACAGGTTGCCAGTGCCTGATCCATATTCGCTGGACAGAACGTAGATTTGTTTCATCTCTGTTGCGCCACCTTCAAGTGGAATGGGGCAATCGTGATGTTTGATCAGGTAGAAACCAACGCCCACATCACCTTTGAATGCGACTTTGCAAACGACGTTTGGATCAGAAAGAAACTCGTTAGCAACTTCGATGGTGTAAGTGGCATCGCAATAAGCGGAGATATTTTCATCACTCAGCGAGCCTTGATAGGCTTCAACAAAGGTGGTTCTCCAAAGCTCGACCAGCTGATGAGTGAATGATGGACCAACGCGATGCAGTTCAATCATGCCGCCATCTTAGAAAGAGGATGGTAGGCGTACAAATCTGATAGCAATTTGAATTAATCCAACAGGATGCCGCGAGGTTCGCTCAATGCACCGGCGAGGTTGCCGAGGTTGACCGCCTGAGAGCCATCGAGCTTGGAGGTGACGAACTGGTTATTGACAAAGTTGACCACAAAAATATTGGTAAATGCGCCACAGCCACTGAGTGTCAACAGCAAAAGTGCAATGGCCGCCGCCGCTGATTCTTTGGCAGTACAGCTTTGAATTAAAAGAATGACAAACGCAAAGAACGAACTGATGCCACTATATCGGACCAGTTTCCTTAACCAAGATATTTCAAAATCCCCATATCGCGCAGGGCGATGGTACTAGCTAGAGATGGCTTATTAAAAATCTTAATACATTTATTCAAAGCAGACAAAGGACAAACGTAATTTTGATGATGGGTTATCAAAATGAAGTTTAGCACCTAGTCCAGCAGTATTGAAGTAATGCCATCAAACGCTGAACCATCCAGGGCAACAATGGTCACATCGGCAGCGTTACAAGGGATATCGGCCAAGGCGCAACGTGATATGGTGTCATCTGCGAATTCGGCCCAGTAGATGAACCCATTGTCGATAAGGATGCCTTGTGGACTGTTAAATTCACTGCCGTCCAATGCAACGACGTCGGTATCGGCAAGTGTGCAGGGAATATCGGCCAAGGCACATCGTGTGATGGTGTCATCACTGGATTCGGCCCAATAGATAAAGCCTCCTCTGATGAGTATTCCGCGTAGACCAGGGAATTCAAAACCATCTTCAGCCACAACGGTAGCGTCACCATCATCACACGTAATGTCAGCCAGGTCGCAACGCATGATGGCATGGTCTGCCGCTTCGGCCCAGTAAATAAAGCCGTTGTCAATAAAAATTCCTTCTGGGGAATCAAATTCTCCACCATCTTGAGCAACTGTATCAATATCGACGGCGCCACAAGGAATATCAGTCAAAGCACAGCGCATAATGGAATTAGTACCGACTTCGGCCCAATAAATGAAGCCACTGTCAATGAGAATGAATTGTGGAAAGTCTACCACACCAGCAGCTTGTGCAACGACCGTGGCGTCGCCGACAGTGCAGGGGATATCGGCCAATGCACAGCGCATGATGACATTGTCGCCACCTTCGGACCAATAGATAAAGCCACCGTCAATAGCCAATCCTTGTGGACTGTTAAAATTAGCTCCGTCCTCAGCGACAACCGTGGCGTCACCCGCAGTGCAGGGGATGCTTGCCAAAGGGCAGCGCATGATGGCGTTGTCGAGGGCCTCAGCCCAGTAGATATAGGTAAAGGTTGAGCCAGACCCTGAATCACCATTGTTCATATCGTCTACAGGGCCTGAACAGAATTGCAACAGCAACAGAAGAATAAAAGCAAGTGCACCTTCACGTTCGCTACATCCTTGCAGTACTGCCATGATGCCTGCAAAAAATACACCAACACCACTATATCGAACCAGTTTCCTTAACCAATTCATTTTAAAACCCCCACATCGCGCAAGGCGATGATACCAGCTAGAGATGACTTGTTAAAAAGGTTAACACATTTTTTCAAAACTGACAAAGGGTATTTAGGTGTCACAAATCGTTTCTATATGGCGTTTAAAGAACTATTGCATCAAGTTTTCGATGGTGCGGTTGTTGGCAACCAATCGCTTGGCCAGTGTTTTGAGGAAATAGTGATTCAGTGCCTTGGCCAGTTCGGTGTCGGTAGACCACAGTTGTTGTAGTGTGGATTCTTTTAATTTATAGAGCGTGGTGGGCGATGTTGTTTTGATGGTGGCAGATCGAGGCTGTTCCAGGTAAATGGCCATTTCCCCAAACATGGCGCCAGGTTGCATTGTGCGAACGCGAACGGGTGATTTGCCTTCGACTTCGATCAACACTTCTAAATGGCCGTCAAGCACAAAATAAATATTTTCTGCCACAGATCCTTGCTGTATCACCACTTCATCTGCATTGACGGTGAGGGTTTCCAAGTGTTGCTTGAAGCGTTCGACCATTTCAGGGGTTGATAAAGCATGGATGAACTCAGTGTCAAATTGAGCCGATGCGTTTTCAGTTATCTCTGTAGCTTCCAAAATTTGATCCTCACACCAATGCAGCGCATCATCAAGGTTTTCCAGAATTTGTACAGGTTCCTCCCCTTCATCGGAAGCTAGCAACAATAATTTAAGTTTTTTCCTCAATGTGTCGTTCAAGCCGACCATGAACAACAAAGCGCCTGTGTCGGCAGTCTGATTTGCTGCCTTGATAAAACTGGCCTCGCTTGAACTGTCCATGTCGGGCACGCGGGAAAAATCCAGAATCAAATAGCGAATTTTTTCCTGCTGTGGATCGTTCATCCGCTTGAGGATGCTACTATAAATCATATGGGCAGTGCCGAAAAACAAGTAACCTTGGAGTTTTAAGATATGAACCTGTCCACCCTGTGCCTGCAAGATCTGATCTTGCTCTAAGCCACGTTCGGCGGTGCTATGAATATAATCGCCGGACAGGCCACGGTGGATGGGGTTGGTGGTGCTGTAGCGAATAATAAACAAGATCATCGACATCACGATGCCTGCGAAAATACCGTACTCTATGCCGTAAACGGCCACCACCACTAAAATGGCAACCACCAGCGCGTAGTCTGTTTTGGACAATTTAAACCAGCCGTCGTAAAGCCAATCGAGCAAAAGTGACAGCCCTACGAATAACAAAAGGCCACCCACAATTGAACGCGGCAACAGGCTCAATACCACGTTTCCCCACATCAATGCCACCAGGGAAATCAACGCCACAATCAGGCCAACCAGTCGAGAATGTCCACCCAGCTTGTGGCTGAGAATTGAAAGAGCTGTTGAGGGAAATCCTACAGTGCAGGAAAAAACACCTGCCAGCATGTTGATGCTGCCAGCGGTTTTCAGTTCATGATTTAAACGAAGGTTTTTCCGTGTGGACAGTTCGATGCCACTGGCGTTCAACAGCAGGGCTACCGCACTGAGGATGATGATGGTAACAATATGAACAGGCTGATGATCAATCAATATGTCCCAATTCACTTGACTAAGATCAGTCGGCATGATGGGTTGGAAAATGCCACCCTCAGGAAATGGCCCCAGCAGCAGGCCCATAGACTGTGCATCTTCTAGGGAAATACCACTGATGCCAAGCACCAAGTGAAATGCCAGGATGCCGGTGACGATGAGGCCGGGCAGCATCAAATGGTGTTGGAATCGTTTTGAAGCAAACAGCAAAAACAGGCCAAAGCCCACCGCAGGCAGCCAACGCATTAATATCTCTGGCTGAAAGAAAGCTGAGGAGTTTTCCAATGACAGCGGAATAGAAGTCAGGATGCCGAACGTGGCCTGGGTGATCAGCCATCCTGTGCCGACCAAAAAACCACCCACCACCGGATAGGGGATAAAGCGTACAAAACTGCCAAACTTAAATGTGCCAGCCAGCAGAAAGAATGCACCAGTCATCACTGTGGTCAGAATAATGGCCACCATTACGGTAATAAAACCTGCCTCGGTGACAAACGACACCAAAGATTCACTACCTAACAGATTTTGAATGGAACTGGGCTGTAGCATTTCCGAGCCGATTTCAAATGCCATCAGCGACATGATCAGCACAGGTGCTTCTTGAGGGATGCCGATCGCGCTGCGATTTGAACCAATCAGCGCAATGCCCACACTAAAGATAAAGGACCCCATCAACAAATACCCAATGCCAAGATGGAGATAGTTGGCCATTGGCCCTGAAAAAAGCATGGCGGCAAAGGAAATCACAATAAAAACCTGCAATCCACCAATGATCAATCCGGCGGTTGCACTCGACAGCAAAAGGCTGCTGTTGAGTGTAATCCCTGAACCAAAAAGATAATCCTGAACCCGTCGCACTAGATTTATCCCGTTCCCTAACTAAAGATTTCGAATGACGTTGATCCGTACTCACGGAATCATTTATGTCGATGACGTAGTGTAAATCAACGTCAGCTTTAGGGTCAAATGATCTTTTAATGGAGCATTTCGAGATCAAATGGACGTTATTTTCCTGTGGTTACCCCAACCATAAACGAAGCAGGCAGCCCAGTATCTTTCAGTGTGGCAGCGCAGTTTGTAATGACACAGCTTTTCACTCCAACTGCCATCGTTGACACAAACAGGCGGTTGCCTCGAACTGTGTAATCCCAGGTTGGGATGCCTGGGACAGTGTTAAACAAGCCCGCTCCAGGAGTAAATGTCAGGGTTGTCACATCGGTGATGTTGGATGCACAGCTTTCGATCGGGCAGGTTTGGATTCCTACTGAAAGTGGATCCAGGACAAATCCTATCCAGTACAGGTTGGTGTCTGTGGACTGAAGCTGAAAAGCCAATGGAACAGATGCAATAACGGACGTGGTGGTCGCACAGTTGTCGATCTCACAAGACTTGATATTTGTCATTGTGGTTGGCTCAACTGATAATGGATGCTCTGTCCAATACAGCTTGTTGTGTGTCACTGGTGTTTCAGCATTTCCACTGTCGTCATCGGCCATGATGCCCACTGAAATGGTTTCCCCTGTGATCCACACCTGAACCAAACTGAGGATGGATTGATCGGTGATGATGTCGCCATCGTTGACGGCCTCACCCAGAATCCACAACTGAATGGCGTTTAGGATTTCCGCATCGTCCAGCACACGATTTTGATTGTCGTCCAACGCCGAAGCGATTTCATTGGTTTCCTGATCCACACTCGACTGTGCAGTTGAGATGAAATCGAATGGCGCAACAAACAACGCCAATATCAAAAAACCTGCAATGATGGTGTAGCGAAGTGTCTCTCTCATTTGTAAACCTCCGAGATTTTTAATGCTGAGCACAAGCCATTGTATGCCAACAGGACTTGAAAATGAAGCGTTGTTAAAAAATTGAAACAGGCGGGAAACGAACCTTTTAAAGTTCAATCTCCCGCCTGTTTTAATGTTGACTATAAACGAGTTTCAGCTTCTATCTATTCTTCATAACTTCTGTTGCAGCCCACAATGATGCGGTTGTTGCCTGTTTCTACGGTATAGATGACACCCGCGCTGTCCACCGCTATTGCAGAAGGCAAAGGTCCAGGGGTGCCGTCGAGGTGTTCGCTGCCCCCTGAGTAGATGAATTTACCCGTGGGATCAAACTTCTGGGTGGTGCTTTGGTTTACATCTGTGACAAAGACATCGCCGGGACGGTCCGCGGTTTTTCCGTCCACCGCCACGCCAAAGGGTCTTGAGAACTCGCCATTGCTTTCGCCTTTGCTGCCCCATTGATTGAGATAGGCACCCGTGGAAGTAAATACCTGGATGCGGTGGTTCCCATTGTCAACGACATACACATTCCTTTCGTGATCCACTGCCACCCCTAAGGGATCAATAAACTGGCCATCACCTGAGCCCTCGCTGCCCCACTTGGTGATGAAAGTGCCAGTGGAAGTAAACTTTTGGATACGGTTGTTGCTTACATCAGCGACGTAAACATGGTCCTCTTTATCCATTGCTATTCCTGAGAGACCACTGAACTGGCCATCGCCTGATCCCTCGCTGCCCCATTTGGTGATGAAGGTGCCCGTGGAATTGAACTTCTGGATGCGGTTATTATTAGAATCCGCGACGTAGACATTACCATAGTTATCCACCGCCACCCCCAAAGGCCAATTGAACTGGCCATCGCCCGAGCCTTCGCTGCCCCACTTGGTGATGAAAGTGCCCGTGGAAGAAAACTTCTGGATGCGGTTGTTGAAAGTATCAGCGACGTAAACAGTGTTCTTATGGTTTTTATGATCCGCCGCAATGCCTTGAGGTTGATTAAACTGGCCATCGCCGGAACCCTCACTGCCCCAATGACCAGGAAGGCGGCCTATAGACGGACAATCGAATCCAGCTATTTCGCCAACATCTTCACCAACATCATCCCCCATAGGAGGCGGGTTGGAAATAGCCTCGCCCGTGATCCACAACTGAACCAGGCTGAGGATGGATTCATCATCAATGGTTTCACCATCGGGAAGGGCCTCGCCCAGAATCCACAACTGAATGGCGCTGAGAATTTCGGCATCATCCAGCACACGGTTCTGATTTTCGTCCAAAGCCGAAGCCATTGTTTTTACGTCAGGTTCACCACTCAACTGCGCGTTGGAAATGAAATCGAACGGCGCAAGAAACAATGCCAATGTTAATAAGCCTGCAAAGATTGAATAACGGAATGTCTCTCTCATTTGAAAACCTCCGAGATTTTTGGTCAGCATTGAAGTCACCCGCAAAACTTCTGGATGCGATGGTTGCCGGTATCGACCACATAGATGTAGCCCATGCTGTCCAACGCCATACCAAACGGTGCATCAAACTCACCATCGCCGCTGCCAGAATATCCCCAATCTGTGGAGAAATCTTCAAAATCGTCGAGGTCAAACTTTTGGACACTATCGCGAAATGAATCAACAACGTACATCATGCCATGCAGGCTGTCGATCGCTATGCTTGTAGGGTTGTTAAAATCAGGCTGGTCGTCATCTTCACACTCACGCCGCCTGTCCCCTCTACCCTCGCATTTGTCTCCGTCTTCATCATAGCCTTGCCCCCATTTCTCGCGGAACGTCCCGTTGGAGTTAAACTTCACAATACGATCGTTGAAGGTGTCAGCGACATAAATGTGCCCATCGCTGTCCAACGCCAAACCGTTAGGGCCATTAAGCCTGTCGCTTTCGCCGTCTGCACTTTCCCACTTGGCCAGGAAATCGCCATTGACATCAAACTTCAGAATGCGGTTGTTGAAGGTGTCAGCGACATAAAGGTTGCCATCACTGTCAACTGCCAATCCCTGAGGGCTGTTAAATTGATCATCACCTGTGCCAAGCTCACCAATATACAGGGGGTTTTCGGCCTCGGAATCATACTTCACAATGCGATGGTTGCCCGAATCGGAGACATAGATGTTTCCATCACTGTCCAACGCGATCCCGGTGGGGCTGTCTAATTGATCGTTACCCGCACCAAAACTGCCAGCGTAGACGGGGTTTTCGCCATTGGCCCCATACTTCACAATGCGGTGGTTGCCTGTGTCAACAACATAAACGTTGCCACTGCTGTCCAGTGCCACGCCATGAGGGCTATTGAGTTCACCAGTGCCGCTGCCCAGGCTGCCCCATTTTGCAACGAGCGTACCGGTGTCTTCGGTGCAAGCCAGCGGGGCATCATCACCGAAATCGTCCCCCATGAGTGGTGGTCTGATGGATGCGCCCGTGATCCACAATTGAACGAGACTGAGGATGGATTCATCGCTAATGGTTTCACCATCGGGCAGGGCTTCGCCCAGAATCCACATCTGAATAGCGTTGAGGATTTCTGAGTCATCCAGCACACGATTTTGATTGTCGTCCAAAGCCGAAGCGATTTCATTGATTTCCTGATCAACATTCTGTGCGTTGGAAATAAAATCGAATGGTGCAAAGAACAATGCCAACGTCAATAAGCCTGCAAAGATGGAATAACGAAATGTCTCTCTCATTTAACTGCCTCCGAGATTTTGGTTGTAGAATCAACGGCTGCATCCCATCTGGATTCAGGTTGATTTTGTGTCTGCTTTTAATTCTGAATGCTTGAGACTTGTCCCAACCCTGTGCAAAATTTTCTAACAAGTTCTTTGCCTGGGTCGCCCACATACAGGCTCTCGCCGCCATCAACGGCCAATCCACGGATGTTGGCCGACCAATGAGATTCGACCCCTGGGATAGCTGGGTTACCTGCGATCAACCACGAATTGATGGGCGTGCCGTTTGGGTGATACGAGTGAATCATATCCTTGCCAGAGAAGTCGGCGTCATTATCGGCAGCATATATTTTGCCATCATCGGCCACTGCTATACCTACCAAAGATCTGAATTTGCCAAGGATGTCACGGCCTCCTCGGTCGGAATTCCATGTGCCTATGGTGCCGATAAACGTGCCGTTTGAATCAAACTTCTGGATACTGCCACTATTGGCGACATACACGTTGTTTTGCGGGCCCACCTCTACATCAATGGGGCGTGAGCTTTGCCACTGAGTGAGGTAAGCGCCATTAGAATTAAACTTCTGAATTCTATCGTTGAGCAGATCAGCAACATAGACATTGCCCAAACCGTCCACGGCGACGGAAACCGGTTCCCAAAACTGACCATCACCATGACCAAAGCTGCCCCACTTGGTGACAAAAGCAATGCCGTTGGAAAATCTTTGAAATTTTTGGATGCGGTGGTTGCCTGTGTCTGCCACATAGAAATCGCCGGGTCGGTCCACAGTGAGGCCATCTATTGCCACACCCTGGGGATTCCAAAACTGACCATCAGCGTCGCTAGGAAAGCCAAGCGCATCCCCCCACTGACCCTGAAGGGTGTAACCGCTGGTGGTCTCAAACTTGGCATCTTTTTGCCACAGCTGGATGCGGTTGTGGACAGAATCAACAACAAAGACACTCATCCCATCCCAGTCCACGGCTATATCATCGGGGAAAAAAATACGAGAAATGCTGTTCGGGCGGGCGATATTGCCCGTCCATTGCGTGAGTTCAGTGCCGGTTGCCTGATTGCATGAAACGATGGATCTAAATCTTTTCGGCGTGGTGGTGCCAACCCCATCATCGGACATGATGCCCACTGAAATAGACTCGCCTGTAATCCACAGTTGAACCAAACCCAAGATTGCTGCATCGGAAATGGGGTCACTGTTCGTTAACAAATCGCCCAGAATCCACGATTCGATGGCGATGAGAATTTCGGCATCGTCCACCGCGCGATTTTGATTTTCGTCCAAAGCCGAAGCAATGGCTTGAACTTCCTGATCCACACTCAATTGTGCGTTGGAGATGAAATCGAATGGCACAAGAAACATTGCCAACGTCAGTAAGCCTGCAAAGATGGAATAACGAAATGTCTCTCTCATTTGTATGCCTCCGAAATTATTGGTCATGGACTAAAGACCGCCACAGAACTTCTGGATGCGATTGTTGCCGGTATCAGATACATAGACGTGGCCTGAGCGATCCACGGCCACACCATGGGGGAATGAAAATTCGCCATCCTCGATGCCCGTTTTTCCCCACGAAGTGAGGTAAGTGCCATTGGCGTCAAATTTCTGAATACGTCCGTTGTCTGTATCAGCGACATAGACGTTGCCAGCGCTGTCCACTGCCACACCCAAGGGACGTTGGAACTGGCCATCACTGATGCCATTACTCCCAAATTGCAAAAGATACTTGCCATCGGGGTCAAACTTTTGAACGCGATCCCTTAAAGCATCTGTGACATAGATGTTGCCCGCATTGTCCACCGCTACTCCCGTTGGGTCCATATGTTCATTATCAGTTTGACCATTGATACTCCACTGGTTGAGGTATTGGCCTGCTCTGTCAAGTTTCTGAATGCGGTCATTACCTCGATCAGCAACATAGATATTGCCGGCGCTATCCACCGCCACACCCTCAGGAGTTTTGAACTCTGCATTCGCGGCGCCATGGGTGCCCCACTCATTTAGGTAAGTGCCGTTGGTGTCAAACTTCTGAATGCGATCGTGGATTTCATCGCTTAGAGAATAAGCGATATAAACATTGCTTTCACTGTCCACCGCCACCCCTCTGGGCGACCAAAACTGGACCTCATCGCTGCTTTTGTTATTCCATTTAGTGACGAAGGCGCCATTGGTATCAAATTTCTTAACGATGTGAAGGGAAAAATCAGCGACATAGACATTGCCCGCGCTGTCTACCGCAATCCCTCGGGGCGACCAAAAGTGATTGTCCTCGGTGGTGCCTTTTTCTCCAAATTTGCTGAGGAACGTGCCTGCCGGTTCGGTGCAAGCAGTCTGTGGTGCATCTCCACCGACATCATCGCCCATAAGCGGCGGTCCTGAAATGGACTCACCCGTAATCCACAGTTGAACCAGATTTAATATGGATGCATCGTTAATCACTTCACCGTCGGGAAGGGCCTCGCCCAAAATCCATAACTGGATGGCGTTGAGGATTTCCGAATCATCGAGCACACGGTTTTGATTTTCGTCCAAAGCGGAAGCCATCGTTTGAACTTCCTGGTCAACACTGGATTGCGCCTTGGAGACAAGATCGAATGGCGCAAGAAACAATGCCAAGGTCAATAAGCCTGCAAAGATTGAATAACGAAATGTCTCTCTCATTTATATGCCTCCGAGATTCTTACACTGAATTCAGGTTGATGCTGCCAAATTACAAAACCGCTGAAACACCATCGAGCATCTTATTGTGCCGAAGGTTTTATGGAGACCAAGTAAAGCCATTGCTAGTGCGTACGATCGTTCCATAGTCTCCCACGGCAACGCAAACAAAGTCCTTCATGCACGCGACACCTCTGAGTTCATTTGTTGTGCCAGAGTCTGAACCCGACCACTGGTTCTCAGTGTGCTCGTTAATGCGGAAGATCGAATTGCTATCAATGTTTCCCACGGCATGGCATGTGTTTGCAGCCGAACACGACACACTATGGAATTCATCACCGACAGAAGGTGCACCCACGTTTTGTGCTGTCCAGGTGCTGCCGCCATCGGTGGTATGCAGGATCACGTGAGCTTGCCCCACAATAACGCAGGTGTTGGCGTCCACACAGGCCACACCATTGAGGTTGCTTGTCGTGCCGGAGGATTGACGAGACCAACTGCTGCCTGCATCGGTGGTATGTAGGATGGTGCCCTCGTCTCCCACGGCAAAACAAGTGGTGGTGGTCAAACACGATACACCCTTCAGGTTGTTCCCTAATGTAAAGCCTTTGGTTTTCCAGTTAATGCCGCCATCCGAAGTATGCAGGATCACTTGGCGGTCGCCCACGGCCACACAGGTGGCGGCGTCCACACACGATACGCCACGAAGGACAGGTATACCTGGAAGGCCGGACCTTTGAACGGCTTCGTTTTGGGATTCCCAGGTGTTGCCTGCATCTGTGGTGCGCAGGATGGTGCCTCTATCTCCCACGGCAAAGCAGGAGACAATAAAACTGGCGTCCACACACGACACATCAAGGAGCACTTCTGACGTGCCGGATTTGTGAGCCGTCCATAATCCTCGAAAATCCAGGGCACGCACGATCATTCCATTATCCCCTACAGCAAAACACATGAACTTCTCCACACACGACACACCAGCGAGCACCTCTCCCGAGCCGCCTTTATTCAATTCCCAGTTGCTGCCCGCATAGGTGTGTAGAATCGTTCCAACCGATCCATCTCTAACCTTGGCCTCCCCCACAGCGAAGCAGGTATAGATGTCCACACACGACACCGCATTCAACTTGCGGATTAAATCAGCGGGCGTGGATTGAGCCGACCAGGTGCCTCCGCCATTTGTGGTTTGGTGAATCTCTCCTGAAGTTTCTACGGCAAAGCAGTTGTTGGCGTCCAGACAGGTCACCCCATGGAGGTCCTTTGTCGTGCCGGAGTTTTGGGCCGAAACCGTGCTGCCCGAATTTGATAGATGCAGAATCGTGCCAGCCTCCCCCACGGCAATGCAAGTGTTCACATCCACACACGATACACCATAGAGGTCGTTATGGTTGTCGGAGGGTCCACCCGGCGCTTCCCTCGACCAAGTGATACCGCCATCCGTGGTACGTCCGATCGATCCTGACATCCCGACGGCAAAGCAGGTGCGGGCCATACACCATATATCAAAAAGCTTCCACAGGCCGAGGGTTTGAGATGGCCAAGTGCTGCCTGCATCTGTGGTATGAAGAATAAATCCGCTCGCTCCAACGGCCGATCCAACAGCAAAGCAGACGTTGGCGTCCGTACATGCCACCGCCTTGAGGTCGTTTGTTACGCCGGAGGTTAGAGGCGACCAGAGGCTGCCTGCATTCGTGGTGCGTAGGATCGTTCCGCCGTCTCCCACAACGAAGCAGGTGTTGGCGTCCACACAGTACACGCCATGGAGGTTCTTTGTCGTGCCGGAGCTTTGGGCCGAAACCGTGCTGCCCGAATTTGATAGATGCAGAATCGTGCCAGCCTCCCCCACGGCAAAACACCATTCTTCCACACAAAACACATCATTGAGGATAGCCGCATTGGGGACAGGGATACCATCCGTGTCATCCGCCGCAGGGCCATCATCGCCCATCAATGGGGGCCTGATGATTTCACCAGTGATCCAAAGTTGGACCAGGCTCAGGATGATTTCATCGGTGATGGAAGCACCATCGGGCATGGCTGCACCCAGAATCCACAACTGAATGGCGTTGAGGATTTCCGCATCGTCCAGCACACGATTTTGATTTTCGTCTAAAGCCGAAGCCATTTCTTCTACATCCGGCTCACCACTCAACTGTGCGTTTGAAATAAGATCGAATGGCGCAAGAAACAGTGCCAACGTCAATAAGCCTGCAAAGATGGAATAACGAAATGTTTGATTCATCTGAAATCCTTCGAGGTTTTGGTTACTGAATCAAAGGCTGTGTCCCATCTGGATTCAGGTTGCGGGTCACTGTTCTGCGCTTAGACTCATTTTTATGATAATTAGGTTTAACTCCAAAATTTGAAAAAGTCGAATCCCCGCACAACATTTTATGAGAAAGTTTTGTGCGGGGATTTTTTAGAGATTGTGATTTAGTTGATGTCGCCACTGAGGCAGCCAAATGTTCCGGCGGTGTTGAAGCACAACCAGGGGTCAGTTTCTGATTCGGCAAAGGCGGCATCGATAGAGCCGTTTTCATCCACATCAGCCAAGGCCACACCATTGCTTTGTCGAAGCGGTTTGTTGTCCCCATTGAGTTTTTCACAGGTGAGGCCGCCTGCATCGTCGTTTCTGCACCATGTGTTGTCATTCAAGTTGCTGAACACAGCATCAATGAAGCCATTCTTGTTTATATCGCCCAAGGCGACGCCAAAGCTTAAGCTATCATCTGTGCTGATTTCGGTGCAGTCAAACACACCTTCATTCTCTAAACACACTTGATTTTTCAGTGAATTTGCAAAAACGATGTCAATTGCACCATTGAAATCCATATCGCCCAACGCAACACCATTGCTGACGCCGTCATCTGCACTGACATCGCTACAGGTAAACACACCCGCGTTGTTTAAACAGATGCGATTTTTTCCACTGTTGGCAAAGACGATATCAAACAATCCATTGCCGTCCATATCGCCCAGCGCGACGCCATTGCTGTCGGTGTCGTCCTCACTGACATTGCTACAGGTAAACACACCTGCGTTGTTTAAACAGATGTGATTTTGACCCGCGTTGGCAAACACAGCATCAAGCGTCCCATTGTTGTCCATATCGCCCAAGGCGACGCCATTGCTGCGGACTGCATCCGAACTGATATCAGAACACGTATACGCCAGTGCGCCAAGGTCTTCGGTGGTGTTCAGGCACACACGGTTGTTGAATCGTCCTTCGCCACCATTGGCAAAGACGAGATCCAAAGCGTTGTGACCACCCACGTTGCCGACAGCAACGCCTCTGCTGTCGTTCGTATCGGCACTGACATCCTGGCATCTCAAAACGGCTGCGCCGTTTGGACACACCCGATTTACGCCAGTGGTTGAAAACACGGCATCGAAATTGACTGCATCATCAATGCCGTTCTCATAATTCAAAGCCCCCATGGCCACGCCCCACACAATGGTGAAGCCTCCGTCATCATCCCCGAAATCATCGCCCATCAATGGGGGGCGGATGGATTCGCCTGTGATCCAGATCTGAACCAAATTTAAAATGGATACATCGTCAATGGTTTTACCATCGGGCAGTGCCTCGCCCAGAATCCACATCTGAATGGCGTTGAGAATTTCTGCATCATCCAGCACGCGATTTTGATTTTCGTCTAAAGCGGAAGCGATTTCAGCCGCTTCCTGTTCAGCACTCGATTGAGCATTGGAGATGAAACCGAATGGTGAAAGAAACAATGCCAACGTCAATAAGCCTGTAAAAAATAAGTAACGAATTGTCTGATTCATGTGAACCCCTTTGAGATGTTGGATACTAAATATTTTGTTCTGTCAATAATTGCAACGCATGTTTTTAAGAGCCTAGAAAGAAGCTTGTCTGAAGACGCTCGAAAAAGGGCATACCTATTCTCAATATTGTGGCTTTGCAATTGGTAAGCCTACAATAATGCATTCCTGAACCCAGAATGGACACGTAAAGATAGGTGTCCTTGATTGTGAATTGGGCACCTTGTAAACCTGGGGCGGTAAACTTATAACCCTCAAGTTTCAAAATATCGGCTATGGTGTTTTTGCAATCGGCTATATCGCAAGATTGGATTATCCCCGTGAAGTTCACAATCCAGTACAGTTTGGTGTCTTTCGCGATGAGATTTAGAAAAACGGTGTTCGGGAGCGACAACACAACAGTTGTTGTGCCGCCGCAAGTGTCAATCACACAAGTGAGGATTTGCCCACTCAGGTCATCAGCAAATGTTGACCAATAGAATTTTTTTCCTCCCGCAGGTGTTTCAGCAAGGCCACCATCATCATCGCCCATAAGAAGCGGACTAGAAATGGATTCGCCCGTAATCCATAGCTGAACCAGGCTCAAGATAGAAGCATCATTGATAACGTTGTCATCCCCCGCCACTGAGTCGCCCAGAATCCATAACTGAATGGCATTCAAAATTTCCGAATCATCCAGTACTCGATTTTGATTTTCATCCAAAGACGAAGCGATTTCAGCGGCTTCCTGTTCAGCACTCGATTTCGCGTTGGAGATGAAATCGAATGGCGCAAGAAACAATGCCAATGTCAATAAGCCTGCAATAATGGTGTAACGAAATGTCAGAAAGGTCTGCCTCATTGTGAACCCTTTCGAGATTTTAATTTGTTTCTGAATCACTTGATTTTATCTAAAATTAATCGGCGTAGCATTAACGGAGTAAACTAAATCAATGCTAATGTGTTTGATGTATGGGAAAATCCCCCTTACACCTCATTGGGCTACTGGGGGGCTCAAGAGGACTGCTGTGATATCGTGACCCAAATACAAGGATCACTCGAATTTCAGACAGTATATCAGAACCACACACCACAATGTAATGATTCACCTTACCATAGAAATAAAAAACGCAGACCGAGTGAATTTCGTTCGGTCTGCGCTTAAATCGTGTGAAAGAGGTTGGTTATTTAAAACGTCAGTGTTTCTGCGCAATTGGCGATCTGGCAAGCCGTTCTGGTTTTGGTCAGCGTGTATTTGTGCAAACCATCAGTGTTGGTTTCAAAGCGCCAGAACTGTTGTTCCATAATCAAGTGGGTGCTGGTGGCTGTCAATTCAATATTGGATGAGATGCCATTATCTTTCATATAAGAGCAAGAGACACAATCTTCTGGTGGTGCGGTGCCAATCCCCATGTTGTGAAACAGGTTGAGACTTGCCATTTGTAATACATCGGAAAGGGTGCTAGCACAATCTGCGATTTGACACGTTTGGATTTTTGAATAGGAAGGCTCCCCAGCAAAAATCTGATCTGATGAAGCGGTCTGCGCTTCGGATTTCAGATCTGCGCTTATCCAATACAAATGGGTGTCTGATTGTGTAAGTGCAAGGGAAATATAAGGATCTTTCAGATCTACCACATCCGAAGTGGTGGCGTTGCAGTTGGCAATATCGCAGCTTTTGATCTTGTGCTTGTCTGAAAAATAGAAAAGTTCTGGGCCACCAGCAGCGCCATCTCCCTGCTCCATGCCAATCGATGAATCTGTACGGGTGCCGTTTTCAATCATGGAAACAGGTGCCAATGACTCCGAGCAACCTGCAATGATGATAAAAATTCCCAAACAACATAACCCTAAAAAACTGAATCGAAACGTCTGAAAGTTCTGCCTCATGATGTGAACCCCTTCGAGGTTTTGGATGCTGAACGCAACAGGCTTGACCCTGATGTATTCGAAGCACCTGTCGATTTATTTTTCCGAAATTATAGCGCATCTGTGCGCAATAAAGAAGTGATGTGAAGGGCCAAACCGTGATGGTGGATGTTGATTTTTCTGGCATTGAATGATGAAAATATATTATGCTTGTTAAACAATAAGATGACCTAGCTTGAGGAGGATGTTTAATGACGGTTCGTTCGAAATCATTACTATCATCGGTTGCAGGCATTGTGATCGTAACATTGGTGGCTGCTCTATTTCTAGTATTGAATACAGATCAACAATCCGGCGTGGCGCAGGACAATCCGGTGGGGCCGGTCTATGTTATTTCGGGCGATGGCATCATCGAAGAGCCAGCCAATTTTTTCGACCTGGAAGGCCGCACCATCCGCTACACGCCTGAAGGGGATGGGTATCGGGTTGAAAACGTGCCATTCAGTTTTTTGGATCAACAGCGCATCCGCTTAAACAATGACGGCGCAGAATTTTTTGGATCGATCACCAGTTGGTCCAGACCGTTGCCATTTTCCTTCCCGTTCGCAGGTCAAAATTGGGATCGTGTGTTTGTCAATTTAAACGGCAATCTCACTTTTGAAACTTCCGAAGCCACCTCGTGGCCTGAACGAGATCCCTGGGCGGGTGGCACGATGAATCAGGTTGCCAACGCGGTTGCTGGCCGCGCTTCTCTCGGGGAAGAATTCATGATTGCCGCGTTGTGGGGGCTTTATGAACATAATTCTGCCGACATCTTTGTGAGCAGTTCGGGACCGGAATTTGTGGTCACCTGGCAGTTGACCAGAGATGTTGAATTCAATGTGTTGTACGACCCCTTGGGTCGCAACGAGTTTCAGATTCGACTTCAACCCTCTGGCGTGATTGAACTCTCTTACCGCGAAGTGGCCGAGCGTGATGGCTTTGCTGGACTGATTACAGGCCAAGTATCGCAAGGTGAACAGGTTGATACTGTCAATGACCAACGCGGCGATTCGCGTGAAGCTCAGGCCGACATCACCAGAGTGGATGTATTCGATGCTCGTGACGTGGTGCGGTTTGTGTTTACCATTGCAACCACTGTGCCGAATCGCATTGACACGGGGCAAATGTGGTACCGCGTGTTTATTCAGACCAACAGTCGCGAGTGTGAGTTCAACCTGGGTGTGTTTGATGATGGCGCGTTCCCTGGGAGTTCCTGCGGAGAATCCACAGCGTTTTCGCAAGGCAATCAGGTGACGGTGAATGTGCCTAAAGCGGTGTTGGACAATCCTTCACAAATTCGTTGGCGTGCCGATGTGGGTTGGTGGAACTTCCCACGCGAGGGTGATTTTCTAGGCGATGAGGTCGGGTCGTTCAATTTTCGTACAACCAATTTGCTTGAATTTGAATCAGCCAGCCTGGATTTGTCCGAGGCATCTGGAACTCAATCACAATTGCTGGAAGTATTCCATTATCCCGTGGTGCCTAAGGAGATTCAGGAGATGATGACCCTGGTGTTTGCCAGAGTGCCAGACACCGAATTAGCCATGGTGATGACGGACTTTCGCATGGACGATCTGTATGGTCATGGCGGCAGCACGGGTGGGGTCAACATCCCACTGCGAGGGGCTGGAGAAGGACTCAATGAGCCATTGGATGGTGAACAGTTTGGGTCCAACCGTTTGCAAGTTGCAGCCCAACCCGTGTTTGTGGGCCAGCAACGCTTTGATGAAGTGATTCAGGATGGCAACCAAACCTTTATCCACCATGCTGGTGCTGTGGGCTGGATGGCACACGAGTTGAGCCATCGTTGGGGCGTCAGTTTAAGGTTCAGACATCCCGGCACGGGTGAGGAAATCCCGTTGTCCGACAAGTATTGCAATTGCCATTGGGCTGAAGGACTTGATACAACCTCAATGATACGGGTGGGCGATCACTACACTGAAGGTGGCTATGTAACTGAAAACTCACCCATGGGCGGCTTCGAGTGGCGTTCAATAAGTGGCGATCGCTATCGCCGTGAGCTCCCGCCTTTCCTAACACCTTATGGCTTTTCTGCGCTGGACCTCTATACGATGGGGTTGATGCCCGCCTCCGAAGTGCCAGACACATTTATGCTGGAAAACTTAGATCATCAAAGTGGCGATGTCTGGACTGGCGACCGGTTGGACATTTCCATCGAAGACATCGTGGCCGCTGAAGGCTCAAGGATTCCCGACTTTGAAAATGCTCAGAAAGAATTTGAGCTGACGTTGTACGTGGTCTTCGATCCTGATCAGGGACCACAGCCTGAGATGATTCAACGTGCCATGCGCATTGCAGGCGAACTCAAAGATTACTTCGAGCGTGCCACTGGCAATCGTATGACGATCAACCTCGGCGGAGATGTGACTGATCCGAACCAGGTTTCTGAGGCATCTTCCGGGCAAGATTCTGATGGCGATGGTGTTCCAGATGAAGACGATTTGTGTCCCACGTTTGCAGGTTCTCCTGCGGCGGATGGTTGCTAGTTAAGGAGGTTCAATGATGATGTTCCAGACAAAAAGATTCTATACTTTCGTCAAATTCCTATTCATCTTTGTGGTGGGTGTATTTTTAAACAGTGCGCCGTTGGCCGATGCACAGACCGATGATTCCACTGTGTTTGTGGTTCAGGTGAGTCGGAATGTGGTGTCCAAACTGGATTTGACCATTCTTGCCACGCTGCCTGTTTTTGAGCCAGATGATGAGCAATTCATCTACGGCCTCGGTTGCAGCGAAGAGGGCAAGCTCTATGCGTCTCTAAAAAACTTTGATGACAATATCGGGTCAATTGTTGAATTCGATCAATCAGGGCAGAATCAACGGGTGATTTTTGAATCTGATGATATATTCCCAATTGCTTTGGATGTCGATCCACAGGGCAACATCTGGTTCATTGATTCTCAAAACAATTTTGAACTGAGACGAATATGGCGCATCAATCCAAATGATGAAACCCCCGAGGCAGAAATCGTGGTGCAAGCCGCCGCTTTCGACAGCCGGGTGGAGGTCAGGAATATTACTTCGGACACTTTGATCATCAAAACCGGCCCCTTTGCCGGGGATCTTTTGGTCACGCTGGATCGGGAAAAAACGGTTTTGAGACTTAGTGCGCCTGGGTTTTCCCAGATCACGCCATTTATTCAGGGTGATTTTGATTTTGGAGAGAGCCTGCCAACAAGCATGACTCAAACGGATGATGGTCGGATTTTTGTTTCAGGGTTTTCGGGCAACGACGTTCATGTGTTCACGAACGAAGGTGTGCCCATCCCCGATGAGCAGGGTATTTATAAAGTTATCAACTCTGCAAATCGCATCGATATTGATCAAAGTGGCATTCTCTATGTCAATTCCAGAACCTTCGAACGGGCCAGTGGCGGACTGATCAGAATTTTTCCAAATGGATCACGTGAATCGCTTGGCATTGCCGACGCTTTCGAAGTGGCCATTTGCGAATCTTAAATCAAAATTGGCCTTACATCACAACTGTTAAAGTTGTGATGTAAGGCCATTCTTATTATCTATAACAAACAAAACGAGTATTCTTACGGGATGCCCACAATGGGGCCAAAGACCACATTGGACCCGGCAGGGAAACTACAGTGACTCAAGCCAACACTTGTAGCATCGGTCACTGCCAACCCACTGATATCTACATCAATGTTGGTGCTGCCCGTTGTGATAGCAAATGAAGCGCTGTCAAAAACGTTGATTGGACCTGCAGGAGAAATGCCGAACCTGGTGAACTCCAACACACAATCCGTAATGGGGCCGCCCGTTACAGAAACAATGGGCAGCCGAATTGTGTTAAAAACGGTGAAATCAACAGGAAATACAGAAATAGGAGATCCCCAATAAATAATCGATGGATTCAGGGCATCGTTCACGGCTGTATCCTGCAAATCACAGGAGCCACCAGACACACCAATCGTCAGTGAATTGTCCGTATTGTCCACCGTGACTTCCACATCCCCTGTACCCGTGTTCAAAGCCCACCATGATGGTATCCGAAGTGATACATTGGTGACCGGTGAAACGATGCTCAAGAGCTCACTTGTATTTCTTGTACAAGAATTTGTGTGAGATGAAGCAACTGAGAATGGGTCAATACACGTATCTACCAGGCAATCAGGCAGTGTAAACCCTGGTGCAGGTGGGGAGCTTGGCGTGCCTATATTAATTTCAATACTACCTGTATTACTTTGTCCGTCAGAGTTGGTACATGTGACTGTGACGGTGTATGAACCCGCCGTGGTATAGGCATAGCTCACAAAAGGCGTCCCGGTGAGGATCGTGCCATCGCCCATATCCCATACACAAGTGGCATCAGAGTGACCGAGCGGTTGTGGGGTATTATTGATTGAATTATGTGGCAAGAAATCATGAGGCACGGAAAAAGTGAGTGGTTGTCCCACTGTTCCAGCAACACCTGTGCCTGATCCTCCGGCAATCGAAATTTGCGAGCCTTCGCCGCCGCCACCCAATAACATGGCTAAGAGCAATAAAATAGCACCAATTTGCTCTGAGCTTGTACAAGAAGTGATTGTCGAGATGATTCCGGCAAGAAAAACTCCAACCCCACTGTATCGGACTGCCTTCCACATGCGTTTCAAGGGAACCCCTTAATAAATACCAATAAATTTTTATCAAAAGTATAATACAATTTAGAGTGCAAAGTCAATCCAGTAAGGAATTTTTGCGATTTAATACCTTGTAAAAAAGGTTTGTGTGGATGATATGCCTTAGATCAATTGGCTGGATTTTCAGGATGGCTTTCCTTCAAAATTCATCTAAAAGTCATTGCACTTGGGAAAATCCTCTGATTTAATAAAAGGGTGTTAGGGATGGCCCCAAGGAGATATTTGGTTTGCAAATTGAGTTGATTTTGTTGTGGGGGTTGATCATTGCCCTCAATCTTAGTGCGTTGGCCCATGTGTTGGTACGGCGCACGTATAACCGTTATACCAATTATAGAGCGCACTCCGGCACGTGTGCCGATCAGTTGGCGCGGATGTTGTTGCAGCGAAATGGGTTGTATCAGGTCACCGTTCAGCCCACCGAAAAATTGCTAGACGATCGCTACGATCCTCATGCCAACGTGCTTTACATCTCGAACCCGATGGCAGGTTCGGTGGCTTCACTTGCTGTGACGGCTCACGAGGTCGGCCACGCCATGCAACACGCCGAAAGTTTTTGGGCGCTTGAAGTACGTCAGGTGGTGCAACCCGCAGGCTATTTAGGCGCAAGCATCGCCTTGATTGGGATGTTTGCTGGATGGGTTTTTACCATCCCCGCATTGATGATTGGCATGGGCATTACGTATCTGCTTACCGTGGGTTTGATGTTTTTTACCCTGCCCGTCGAACTCGATGCCAACCGCCGTGCGCTGGAATTTCTTAATGACGAACACTGCCTCACGCCCGAAGAACTTAAAGGGGCAAAGCGTGTGCTTCGTGCTGCGGTGTTCACTTATGTTGGAGCCGCACTCAGTCCCACCCTGCACGGCATCCTCATGCTCTGGTCAAGACGTTGAAGGGAAAATTATTTTTGGGCGAAATGAACGGCTCTATTGCTATTCATTGCTTTTGATTACTTCATATTTAGAGATCACAAATCCTGATGAAAATGCTTCTGTGTGTTGATGGGCAAGATCAATATCGTGATCCAGTGGCCCAAACAACGGGATGCCTTTGCCAATGAGAATGGGAATGCGGGTAAGGATCATGTCCTGGATCAATCCTTCCCGCAAAAAGGATTGGATGAGTTTTCCACCATCAATATAAACCCGTTGCCATCCTTCATTCGACAAGGTTTGCATAATTTCTTTTGGCGTTGCCTGAACGATGCGAACCTTTCCCTCAAGTTCCTGGCCCACATCATCTTGTGAGAGAGAACTGCTCAACACCACGACAGGTTTTTTGTAGGGCCATTCCCCCTCAAAACCATGCACCATTTCATAAGTGCCTCGTCCCATAATCAGGCCATCCACAGAATCCATGAAGGCATCGAATCCGTAATTTTCCCCACCATCGGTAGGGTATTTCATGAGCCAATCAAGGCTGCCGTCAGGTCGAGCAATAAAGCCATCCAGGCTGGTTGCGATATAAACGTGTCCAGTTAGCATAAAAACATTTTCCAAATGGTTTACCAAAACGCAAGGATGAAAAACTCCGCATCCAAATAGAACCTGTGTTGATTCGTGTGGCGAAAAAACCACCTAACATAGGTTAGGATTACCAAATTCAGGAATGTAAACCTCTCATTGGTATTGCTATATACAATCAACGGCGTTGTTCTGTGAATGCGAGCAACAGGTGTCTTACAGCGTTTCCAAACTAAACTTCATCAAAGGTTGCGATTTGGATTTTGATGACATTACAGTTACACTGATGAAAAAGATTTAAGAATGTCTATTATTCTATATTGAGGGGTTATTTATGTCTCGGGTATGGAAATCAATTCGGTATAGTGCTATTGGCGTATTCTTTGCAGGCATCATCACAACCATTACATCGTGTACAGATTCAGAACAAATTGCAGCCATTCTCCTGATCCTCGCATTATTTTTAGCCGGTGGTGGTGAAGAAAGTACGGAGGGCACAGGTGGAGCAACAGCATCGCCAGTCACCATCGACGGCTACACGGTAGTCAGTTCTACCACCTCATGCGATGGTGCGGGCACAGACGATGATACCACGCCTGCAGATGCAGTTTTCAATTCCCGTCGCGTTAATGGCTCGAATATCAATCAACCTGGTACTGTGACGTTATCCATTGGCAGTGGTCTATTAACAATTGAAGAAACAGCAGGATCCAGCACTTGCTTTGAATTGGGTGAGATTACTTATCCACAATCGGGTTCTTCGGGAACGGCCCTAGATTTATCAGGGCTTTCGAACATCACGTATACCGTCAGCGTCGATGCAGGCAGTATCTCCGGTTGTGATTTCCTTATGTCGGATGGCGCGAACAACTCATCCACCCCAATTAGCATGGCGGATGGGACCCATTCCGTTGCCATTGACACCAGTGGCGGCATCAATTTGGGGGCTGTGACGAGCGTTGAGTTCGATCTAAATAGTTGCGTTGCAAATGCAAACACGGAACTCGCATTAACGCCATTTGTAATCACGCCATAAGCGTTTGGCATATAAAATTTTTGAGACACTCTCTTAAACTTGTCCCTTGCTTCAATCATTTGGTTTTGTGATGAGGCTTCTCAGAATTCTGTCTCTAAATAATTGACATTTGTGTGGTTGTGCTTGTATTTTGCTCTACATTAGGTGGACACTAACACAGGTGCGATGATTGCCCAGAATGTTTTAGATGTCATCATCTAATAAGGAGCAACTCTTGGGGAACCTTCTTAGAAAAATAATATTGAATCGCAGAGTAGGGGTGTTAAGCATCATCTGCATCATGTTTATTTTGTCGAGTTGTGGTTGTGGTGATCTAACGTTTGCCAGGCTAACGGTTAAAGGATTTGGAAGCGGCACGATTATCTCCATAGACGACAGGGATAATGGGATCATCAGTTTCGATTGTACTATTAGCAATGGCATCGGTACTGAGGGGTGTGATGTGGAAAAATCTACTTCTTTTGAAGCAAAGCTTGAACCCACACCTGCAGCTGGCAGTACTTTTTTCGGCTGGATCAATTGCCCGAATGTGCAAAGTGATAATTCCTGCTTTTACCAGTTCGGCACGGGAGACCGAACCATCACCGCTTTATTTGAAGCCGCCTTTACGCTTGATGTCATCAGTGCTGCATGCAATGTCACCGGAACCACACCAAGCACGATTGCCTGTGCCACCAATGCAGGCGTTTGCAGCGAAATCGTTTTGGATGGTACGACAGTGGCTTTAAGCGCGGTGCCAGTGAGTGGGGTCTTTACCTCCTGGGCAGGTTGTGATGCTGTGGCAGGCGCGGACTGTGATGTCACCCTGGTCAGCGACCGAAGTGTCACGGCCACTTGCACCACTTTGCCGGAAATAGACGTGCAGCGCCCCGCAGGCACCTCAATTGCCGACGGTGGCAGCGACGATTTAAATGAGATCAATGCTGCCAGCACAAGCCTGACTTATACCATCGACAACACAGCAGGTGTCAGTGCACTGACCGTCAGCAGCGTGACGGCAGCTAATTTGACCAACGTTTCGGGGTTCAACGTCACCACCGGGTTGCCGTTGTCCGTTCCTGCGGGAAGTACGGCCACCATAACTGTTGAATTTAACATGGATGCGGTCGGCGTATTTGAATTTGATCTGGACATTGTCTCTGATGATGCGGATGAAAACCCCTACGACATTTTTGTATTTGGGAACAGGACCTAAGCATGAAAGGCAACCGCCCCGAAAAGCGAGCGCAACGCTGGAGCAAGATTGGCACCCTCGGTGCGGGGGGGCTGGGCATCCTGCTGTTGTTCTCTGGTTGCACCCAGAAAGAAAGCTTTCAGGTGTTATTGGTATTGCTGGCGCTGTTGATACCCACACAAGCCTCATCGACCTTCTCTGTCACCTCGCCTCTGTTGGTGGACCCGTATACCATTTCGGGCACAGTCACGTTATGCGATGTCAATGTGACACCGCATCAGGCAAGCCCTTCCGGTACGGTGTTTGGCACCAGAGTCATGAACGACACCAACAATAGCCAGGCGGGCAACCTGGTCATGACCATCGGCGGTGGCACGCTGAATATCAGCGAAACCGCTGGAGGTACCTGCGCAAACGTGAACACGGGAATTCGTTACGCGAAAAAGGGCAATTTTATAGACCTGTCTCCATTTACTCAGATTAGTTATCAAGTCACTGGGGTTGGTAATCCCATAGTTGCAGGCGCTTGCCAATTGCTTATTAGCGACTTTTTAAGCAGCGCCGCAACCCCATTGGACCTTTCTCCTGGCTCACACAAGCTTGTGCTGAACAAGAGTGGCTTGAATGACGGTGCCATTAAACAGGTTTTGTTCGATGTCTCCACTTGCAGTTTTGGTGCCAACACCACCATCATGTTGTCACCTTTTGTGTTCAAGGTGTGATGTCGAAATGTTGTGCACCTTAAGAATTTATCAGCCATTTGGGCAGGTTTGCATTTGTACGTTTTGTAAACTTCACTAATTTTTCATTCTCTGCTTCTAAGCAACATTTCTCTTGTTTGTGTATTTCAATTTTTCCAAATCGATATTCGAAACATGCCTTTTTGGCTGACCAAGCAAACAATTTTAATTGTTGCTCAGGTTGAACACTTGATGCAAGGCTTGAACTGCCATTTTGGCATCGTCTTTGGCGATCACGCAACTGAGTTTGACTTCAGATGAACTGATCATTTTGATGTTGATGCTGTGTTCGCCCAATGCAGAAAACATTTGTGCGGCCACTTCGGGGAAGTCGGCAATGCCGCCACCGACGATGGAGACTTTGGCGATGTCTTCGTCGTAGTCCACGGTTTTTGCTCTCATTTCTGCGGCGGCAGAATCGACAATGGGTTTTGCTTCAGAGTAATCGGCTTTTGAAACGGTGAAGGTGATGTCGTTGATGCCGCGGCGGCTCATGTTTTGAATCACCATGTCCACGGGGATGCGGGCCTGTGCTAAAGAGCCGAAAAGCTTTGCCGCAATGCCGGGTTGGTCGGGCACTTCCAACACAGAAATTTTCACTTCGTCGGTGCGGCAGGTGACGCCGCGAATGTGTCGTTCTGCTTCCACGGGGACCTCACTTTTGATGACGGTGCCCGCTTTTTCCTTAAAGCTGGAACCGATGTGTATTTCTATATTATGCTGCCGCGCCAGCTCCACCGCACGCGGATGGGTGATGCCTGCGCCCAGGTGGGTCAACTCCAACGCTTCATCGTAAGATAGTGTATCGAGCTTGATGGCATCCGAGACCCAACGCGGATCGGCAGTGTAAAAACCGTCCACGTCGCTGAAAATCTCACAGCGCACGGCGTCCAGTGCACAAGCCAGAGCCGATGCGGTGATGTCACTGCCGCCGCGACCCAGTGTGGTGGTCCAGCCTTCGCGATCCACACCCTGAAAGCCTGCCGCCACAATGACTCGACCTTCGGCCAGATCATAGCGAAGCTTGCGCGTGTCGATATCTAAAATGCGAGCCTTTGTGTGTTTGTTGTCGGTTAGGATGCCTGCTTGGCTGCCAGTATAGGAAATCGCATCATGCCCTTTGGAGATCAGCACCATCGCCAGCAACGCAATCGAAATTTTCTCGCCCGTGGCCATGAGGGCATCGTACTCTCGTTTGGCAGATTTGGGATCAGGTAGAATGGATCTGGCTTTTTCGAACAACTCATCAGTCGTGTGCCCTTGGGCTGAAGTGACCACAACCACGGCATAACCATCGTTGACTGCCTTGATGACTCGATCCGCAACGTTATGCAATCGCTCGATGCTGGCGACCGATGTGCCGCCATATTTTTGGACCAGAACTGGCTTCATGCTCAACCCACCTTGACCTAAGAATCGCTCGCACTATAGCGGATTTTTTCAACCTGTGCCATCGTTTTTGCTCAGTGCGAATCCATGTCTGTGCTGAGCGTAAATCCACTCACATACGGACTCAGCGCCGGCGTGTGGCTGCTTAACTCGAAGCGAACGCGCACATAACGGGCGGGTTTTAAGCCTCGCAAAGAGAACAGCGTTTGCGCGGGCTGGATCGTGAAGGTCAGTTGGTCTGAGATCGTTTGGAAATTGTTTTCTGATGCTTCGACGATGGCTGTGATTGAGCCTTGGTTGATGTTGGCATGAAACGCAATCGACTTGAAGGGAATTCGAGTTTCAAAATCGTAAGCGTGGCTCTGAAAAACACCTGAGTTCATGTAGCCATCCTGATACTGGAAAGTACGGAAGCGGTTGCCTTCTGCGGCGGTGACAAAAATGTTTCCGTGGCTGTCTGTAGCGATGGCTTTGCCCTGAGCGGTTGAACTTCCAGGCGTTTGTTTTCGCCAAAGTTGCTTTCCGGTTGCGTCGAATTTGAGCGTTTGGATTGTTTCAATGCCTGCATCCGCGCTGCCGGTAACCAGTAAGTGATCGTCATTTTGCCAGGTGATGCCGATGGCCAGGTCTCTGTTGCTCAGGTTTTCTTTCTGGCTCCAGAGCGTGTTGCCCTGATCATCGAACACAGAAATCAGCATGTCGCTGCGGCCTGCCACGTCGCTGTAACCGGCGATGGCGATTTGGCCCAGGCGGCTGACGGCCACATCCAGTGCCACATCTTCGCCGCCATGGTCGATTTGGCGTTGCCAGATCAGTTGGCCGGAAGCGTTGTATTTCAGCAGCAGCATATCCTTTTGACCACGAATGACCGTGCTGCCTGCAATGAAAATCTCACCGCGATAATTTTGAGCGACGCCCCAAGCCCAGTCGCTTTCGCCACTATTGTAGCGTTGGTGCCACATCAAGCGACCGTTGGGATCGTGTTTGGCGGTGTAAATGTCGAAACCACCCAGGTTGGAATCCCCCGTGACCACGGAAAAGCCCTGGTCATCCACGTCAATCGCGCGAGCATGATCGTCGCCACCGGCAGACAGTTGTTGCTGCCAGATCAGATTGCCGTTGGGGTCAAACTTTAGGACCAGATAGTCCACCATTTGACTGTTCCAGGTGAAGCCACTTACATAAATATTACCCTGCCGATCGCTGCTCACACTGGAGCTTTGACTGGGAAGGCCACTGTTTTGCGCACGCTGCCAGAGGACATGGCCATCCGGTGCGTACTTGATCAATTGCATGCGTTCGATCGTTCGGTCCAGAGTGTAGCCACTGACGATGACGTTGCCCTGAGCATCGATAGCAAGATCTTCGGGTGAGCCAAACAAGTCGGCGGGTTGTTGCTCCCAGCCAATGGAAAGGTTTTGTATCAATTCCACATGATTTTGTTTGAAAGTGGTGTTTTGATAATAAGCACGATTCCAGTCTTTAGACACATCATAAAACCACTTGGGCGAAGATTTTGCAGCAAACGAAAATTCAATTCCCAACAACAACACGAAGCACAACGCCCCGATGAACCAACCGCGACCGATTCGCATAACCATCCCCTAAAACATGCCGAGTTGGTATTGAGTGTAATAAAGTAGACAAATTGAGAAGGTGGCTAAAATTACGCCAGAACCACATGAGTAGGTGACATTGGTACAATAGATTCGGGAAGTTTTTTCAATATCACATGATTGTTGAAATGTGGCATTCTCAGATTTCGTAGATTGTTTGTGGGTTTACTTACCTGGGTTTCAGTTACAACTTTGTAAACTGATTTGGCCTCGTGACTATTCGCCTAGAAAAGAAATGCTGAATTTATAAGGGGTATAGAGATTTAAACAGGTTTACAAAACGCCCTTTTGTAAACTCCTATTTGTTCAAATGATATCCATTGTAGCATCTCTGAAGTTTTAGACTGATGAATCACGCGTTCAGGGAAATGGGTAATTCGGCCACGACGTATTTTCTGACGTTTTTGGTGCTGTCAAACGCCACACTTTATCCCAGAAGCTGTACCTAAATCGGAAGGCCTATCCATATTGATCCTTTACGTCTAGGCTTCTCTAAGGTCGCCATTCCACAAAATCATCATCGAGGCCGTCACCAAGAGTCAGGGTGGTGACGGGGCCACCGCTGGATGAAACCACACAGATATCTTCAGTATCAGGCGCAGCACTGAGGTCTTCGCAAAAGAAAGCGAAAAATTGCCCATCAGGAGACCACTTTTGTTTGTTCGCATTTACTATGTTGGGATCATTATACACTTGAGTGACTGCACCGCCGCCGCTTGGGATCACGCAAATAGTATCGCCGCAGGCAAACGCAATGAGCGTCCCATCGGGTGACCATTCTGGTGAATCGAGACCCCCAATGATCAATGTGGTGATCGCGCCGCCGCCGCTTGGAATGAGACAAAGATTAGTATCACATTGAAATGCTATTTGCGTGCCATCAGGTGAATATGTGGGCGATCGATCGTCGGTACCGTTGGCACTGGTGAGGTTGGTATTGAACCCACCGGTGGTGACGATACAGATGTCACTATCACAATCATAAGTAATGGCGAGGCTGTCGGGTGCCCAACGATGTTTTTGGTCAGCGGCAACCGTATTGGTGAGGTTAGTTGGCACCCCACCTGCACTATCCACAATGCAAACATCGATGATTGGGCAACCAAAGGCAATCAGGCTCCCATCAGGCGACCATCTGGGCCTACTGGCTCCTGTACCAGCATTGGTGATGTTGGTGATCGTTCCTCCCCCCGTTGGGATGGTGCAGACATCTGATGAACAAGTGAAAGCAAACAGACTTCCATCAGGAGACCAGGTTGGCCTTGGTTCAGTGCTTCCCATCGTTATGGCAACGATGGGGCCGCCTGTGCTAAAGGCAACACATAAATCGTTCCCGCAATTAAAAGCCAGGTCCGGCAAGGGCACTTGTTCCGCCACTTCAGCGGCGGGGCCGGTACAAAAAGTGAGCAACAACAACAGGAACGCAAATAGCGCTCCTTCACGCTCGATAGAGCAGCCTTGAATGACCATCAGGATGCCTGCACAAAATGCGCTTATTCCGCTGTAACGAAATGCTTTTGATAGGAATCGCATGCCAACCTCCAGATTGGTTTCTTGATTCTTGATCAATAACTGACATCGATAGTGCTATAGTTTAACTTCCCTTAGCCAACTTTAAGTCATTATAACAGATTTGAAGTCCCATATTTTGTCCCAATCTATAGGTTTACCTTTTTGAATTAGGTTAACCTACAAGTGCCCATACTTACTTTATGGCACAGCATGACCTATACAAAAAAGAAGTGGCAGGATGATTTGCAGCTTTAATTCCTATATATGCCAAAGATGCTTTGGGCTTTGTTATCAATGGCGAAGTCATTTCGGATAGAGTAACACCATCTTCAGCATCTCCTTGAAAGGAGAACAACATATCTTCTTACCAGGCACGTCCCTCCTTAAAACTTACGTTGTTATTGCTCAGCACGATGCCATTTTTAGCCAGTATCACCATTTCACCGGCACTCCCGTCCATCGCCAAACACTTTCAGGAAGAAGCTTATGCAGAATTCCTGGTGCGTATGCTTCTGACGCTACCGGGGCTGTTCATCGTTTTGGGTGCACCGCTTGCAGGGCTGGTGATAGACCGCTATGGCAAAAAAAGCTTGTTGTTGATGTCATTAGGCGCGTATGGCCTGGCAGGCATATCCGGATATTATCTGGATTCACTGGTGTGGCTGTTACTGGGACGTGCCGTTATTGGGCTGGCGATTGCGGGGTTAATGACCACGACCACCACCCTCGTTGGAGATTATTTTCAAGGGGAAGCGCGAACCAAACTGTTGGGACTGCAAGGTGTATTCGTAGGATTTAGTAGTGTGTTGTTTGTGTTCGCAGGGGGGGTATTGGCCGATATCAGTTGGCAGACACCCTTTCTCGTTTTTTCGTTTGCGTTTGTCATGATGGCCCTAGTTCTGTACTCGGTTGCAGAGCCCAAACGCTCTAAACAAGTGCAAGCCGTTCGAGCCGGTTTTTTTCCTATTCCCATTACTAGATTCATTTATCCAATTTCCTTTTTGAGTATGGTCGTTTTTTATTTGCTGGTAATTAATCTGGGATTTTATCTTGAAATTATAGGATCAAGCGGCAGCATTTTGGCTGGCTCCGGGCTGGCATTAACCACCCTGGCCGCAGCTTTGATTTCGATCCTCTTTAAGCGCTTGAAGCAAAAATTGAGCTTTCGTTGGTTGTTTGCAGGCATTTTTTCCACCATGTCTGTTGGCTATGTCATTTTATTTCTTGCCCCCAACTATACGGTGGTGATTTTTGGATTGATTGCCGTTGGCATGGGAATGGGGTTAACCGTACCTGCCTACAACTTGTTGTTGTTGTCTTTTGCGCCTAATCATATCCGTGGGCGTGTGGTTGCTGGGTTAACCACTTCGGTGTTTCTGGGGCAGTTCTCTTCTTTCTTGCTCGCAGGTCCGTTGGCCGACTGGATTGGTACACGAGGCGCTTTTGGCATTGGCAGTATCATATTGATCCTGATGGCAGGGGCGTTTATGAAGTCACCAAAAGTAGAATTGTCACAATAAAATTTTTTAAACAAGAGGCTACTTGGTCCGCACATCAAAATTTAACCGGTCAAATTACTGCTTTTGTAAAGGTTTTGACCTGCAGGTTTAGATATGGAAACAATCGATAGAAATATTTTGCCCAGTTATTGGTACAGATTGGTTATTGCTGTTTTGACACAGCCCACGATAGCTTCGTATGATGATAGTATTCATTTTAATTAGGGCGGCAGGCAATGAAATTTAAACTGAGCATTTTTTTAGTGATTCTATTCGCGGTTGTGTCTTTGTGGAGCGATACGGGTTTGGCACAAACGCAGAACAAAGTGTCTGGTGGGGCTTATATTTTGCAGGTGCTGGTGGGCAGTTTTGCGGCAGCTGGTGGGTCTGTGGCGGCGAAGTTGTTGCCTTTTCGCGGGGCTGAAGCCGCAGGTGGAATTTTAGGCGCAGCCATCGGCATTGGCGGCATGGGGGCATTACTGAATGTTCGAACCAATTGGTTGTTTGGTACGTTGGCTGCAGGTGCAGGGTGGTTTCTGACAGATTTTTTTGCGGCTGATTTCTTTGGTCCTGCCGGATTTACGTTCAATGGGCCTATCTCATTTCGAATTTCGTCTCAGGATTTTTTGTTCTGGACACGCGCCATTGGGACAGCATTTTTCTCTGTGCTCGGATTCTACGTTCAGTTCTAACTTAAACGATCATACGCTTTCAGGCTCTTGAGTAAGTTCAAAGTCAAAACGCCTTGCCATTCTCGTTTGGCAATTGCCCAGGCAGCTGAGTCATTGTCGCTCCAATTCCAAATCGGCGTCCATGTGCCGCCTTCATCTTGATGCTCAATTTCGTAATCTAGGTTTGTCTGTACATCTTTTGCCAACGCCTCAGCAAGCGGGGCGTCGGGTGATGGCGCAAACCACAATGGCTTGGCGCTATAGCCCGACCATTGATTCGGATCAGTGGTGATCACCAAAGGTGTTGCCGCCAGCATTTTATCGCGAACTTTTTGTACGGCCTCATCAGGCACATGGTCGGATTTGATCAACCACAGCCAGCAGAGCATGTCGTGAAACTCTAATTGGTCAGGTATTTTTTCAAGCAGATTGAGTGCCAAATCTAATGCTGAGTTTCTAAAATCCTCATCGGACAATGCCTTGAAATGCCACAAATGGGCGACAATTTCGACGCTGGGGTTGGTGCTGAATCCAATATCACCCTCACCCATGAAATGCCACCAGGGTGCGTGGGGGACTTCATTGACTGCCTCCGGCACGGACACCCAACGCTGCAAATCTTCTCGATAATTTTTGATCAGATAATCGACAGCGCGTTTGACCATTGGTTCTTCATCGGAACAGCCCACTTCGCGAAGGATTTGCAATCCAACCGTGGTTGCCATGGGGGAAGAATCTCTCAGTCGGAAATCTGGTTCAAGCGCGTGTCCAAATCCACCGTCTTCATTTTGAAATTCAACCAGCGCGTTTAAAACGTCCGATGCTGATCCTGATTCAAAATGAAAGTTAAAAAGGTGCTGTTCCAAAGGGCGGGCGTATTGAAGAATGAAGTTTTCTGCGCGCTCAAATTGCTCAGTTGAAAGTTTCATCATGAAGAATATCCCTCACGTATCATTCGATACGGTCATCATAAATCATAATGTGAAATCATTCAAGTGTAATTTAGAGATAATAAAAAAGGAGAAGGGACGGTGATGGTCCACCGTCCCTTTTTCGGAATCAGTCTGATTTCTTGAAAAAATTAATAAAGATTGTCGGCTTCCTGGGTGCAGGGTTGGAAGCCCCAACCGGCGCCACCGCTGGGCACACGGCCCCAACAACGGTCGTCGCCAATGAGGTCGAGCAAACCGGCTTCTGGCGTCTGATCGGCCAAGCTGCCGTCAGGTTTTCGAAGCTCAACCACTTCGCCTTGGTTGTTCAAAAACTCGACGCCCACCTGAACCAGCATGTAGCCGTTGGCAGGGATTACGCCTTCCAATGGAATGGTGAGCTTGATGCTGGTGCCCACCTGAGCGCCAATTTCCCAATCGGTGAGATCAATGGCATTGTCGGAATGATTGTACAATTCCACCCATTCGTTGCCAGCTTCGCTGCCGCCAGGGTTGATTTCGACTTCGTTGATATAAATGCTGTTCACCATGGATGGATATTCGAAAGAGGTAATCACATCACCAGACGAATCTTTCAAGGTGATCACACCACGTCCATCGGCCAATGCAAACCAGCCTTGCCAAACCAAATCAAAGGCTGCCTGACCACAAGCGTCACTGCCGCGGAACAAATTGGCGACACCAGAATGGACATTGACCACCGCACCAGGCATCAGCACGCAGCCTTCGCCAAAGTGAAAAGTGTTTTGATTGGTGTTGCTGAGCGTACCGGCTTCAAGATGCCAGCCGGTGAGGTCGATGGGGAATGGGGCTTTGTTTTCCAAAGTGACCACTTCATCCAACGCACCTGCATCTACGTGGGTGATCAGCACATCCATAGATGGGCCACCCCCACCTCCGCCAAACTGTGCATACACTGGCAAAGACACACTGGTCAGCGCCAGCGTCAGGCCCAGAAAAAACAGGCCAACTACATAAACCTTTTTCATTAAAAATTCCTCCCTAACACGCATCGTATTATTCTAATCAGATTCACCCTAATGGGGTGTTAGAAAAATAACATCGGTGCAATGACGGCAACGGCGTCATGCAAAAGTATGGTACAAAATTTTTGAGCTGAGACAAATGACGTAGAAGGCAATTGAAAACCATGTGCCTGAGTCAAAAGCGGAGTTTGTGGGCCGTGTTGAGTCACTATTTTAAAAACTGAAGCTTCTAAAGACTAAAGTGGTTCACATCGAAAGGGCGCAGACCTTCATCCGCCGATATCCTTTTCAAGATAAAGACGCCTTCAATCAACTTAGCTTGATATTGTCACACGATTTGCAATATGATGAACGTTAAGTTCCATATCTGGTGAGGGAACTTCTTATATCCATTTCTGTCTGACGTTGTGAATAAGAGGCGCATGTGACAGTGTTGCGGGCTATTCGTTACAGTGCAGTTGGGGCATTTTTTTCAGGCATCGTGATGGTGCTTCAGGGATGTTCTGTTGAGCGTGAAGGGGCGCTGTTTGCGTTTCTGTTATTTCTGCTGACGTTTTGTTCCGGGCCAGTTTCTCAGCCACAGAGCGTAGAAACTTTGTTTGCCTTTGCGGTGGGCAACAATGGCGTCATTCTGCACACCCGCGATGGGGGCATCACTTGGTCAATTCAATCCACGCCAACCACCGAAGATCTGACAGGCATTTCATGTCTTACCCCAACCACCTGCTTTACCTCGGGCGACAACGGCCTCATCCTCAACACCGTGGATAGCGGAATCACCTGGACCCTGCAAGCCACACCCACCACCGACGATCTAAACGACATTTCATGTGTGAGTGTAAATACCTGCGTGGCGGTTTCCGCTCAGGGTGATATTTTGCGGACAGACAATGGGGGTGGTTTGTGGATCACTCAAACCTCACCCGTCATCGGAAGTCAAGCGGCAGTGGACTGTGTGAATATCAATGTTTGTTTTGCACCCATCTTTATTAATGATTTCATTCACACCAACGATGGCAACACCTGGGTGAGCCAAACCACTCCAGGTTTTTTCACAGCAGAGTCGATTTCGTGCCCCAGCGTCCTCGTTTGTTTTGCCGGCATCTTGCTCGATGGCAACATGTTTTACACCAACGACGGTGGCACCTGGATCATACAAGCCACACCACTGACGGCAGTAGGCAACATCCTGGACGTGGATTGCCTCAGCAACACAATTTGTTTCGCGATTGGCTCAACTGCGGGTGTTGATGTCATCATCCAAACCACGAATGGCAGCACCTGGTCGCAAACCCTGTTGACAACTTCCTTCAGATACTTTGGCCTCTCCTGTGTTGATGCCACCAGTTGCATCGGCGTTGGCTTTGGGGGAAGTACGGTCCATACCCGAAACGGCACCACCTGGACTCCTCAATCCTCGCCCACTTCAGAAAACCTAAACGCCGTGGCGGCCATCAATTGATGTATGGGTAACCAATACATCGTTTGGTTGTGAACAGAAGATTGATCTTTATAGAGGTAAATGTGTTTGCTCATTGATGATCAAATCCCTTAAACTATAGAGAATTCTTGGTGGATGCGGTTCCACTGAGAATGAGGGATTTGATAGGGGGACGTTGTGCATCGTGTCTGGAAAGTCATTCGCTATTCTTCGGTAGGGTCATTCTTTGCTGGTATCGTTTTTGTCATTCAGGGCTGCACCATCGAACGTGAAGGCGCGTTGGCGTTCATTCTTTTATTGCTGTTGCAGTTTTGTTCTGGCCCTGTCGATGATCTGAGTGGTGCTGGCAATGGCACGGGGGCCGTTTTCACCAATCAGATTGCCTATACCTGCGACGATGGGGACGATGAAATCTGTGTGATCAACCTTGACGGCACAGGCTTTGCACAGCTCACCAACAACACAATCTCAGATTCTGGCGCGTCGATTAATAGTTCAGGCCAGATTGCCTTTGTTTGCCAAATCGGTGCCACTGATCCTGAACTTTGTGTGATCAATTTTGATGGCACGGGCTTTGCGCAACTCACCAACAATAGTGTCAGTGATTCCGAACCATCAATCAACGATGCAGGTCAGATTACCTATAGCTGTACTGATACGGAATCCGAAGTTTGCGTGATCAACTTTAATGGCACCGGCTTTAATCAACTCACGAGCAATACCCTTGGTGACGAAATGCCTACCATCAATACATCAGGGCAGATTGCCTATGATTGTTTTATTGGTGGCATTTCTTTTGAGGTTTGTGTGATCAACTTCAATGGCACTGGCGCCGCTCAACTGACCGGCACAGGCATTGCCAATTTTTCTACCAGAATGAATGATGCAGGCCAAATTGTCTATGGGTGTGCTGACGCCACCGATCTGGAAATTTGTGTGATCAACTTCAGTGGCACAGGGCAAGCTCAGTTGACCACCAATGCGGTGATGGACGATTTTCCGAGTATCAACGCATCGGGTCAGATTGCTTACGCCTGCTTTGACGGCAGCGATTTGGAAATCTGTGTGAATAACTTTACCAACACCGCCTTTGCCCAACTCACCAACAATGCCGCAGATGATATAAACCCTGCGATAAATGATGCAGGCCAGATCGTCTATGAGTGCGACGATGGGGATTCAGAAATCTGCGTCATCAATTTCAACGGCACAGGTTTTGCTCAACTCACCAACAACACAACCAGAGACGAACTCCCTTCAATACATTAGGACCTAGGGTAAACAGAAAACATTCTGAATATAAAAAAGAAAACAGGGCTGAGATGAACTTCAGCCCTGTTTTCGCTCTCGAATCAATGATCGTGTGGATCAGGAAAAGACAGTGTTGTGTTGTTCCATCACACGCACGAAAGTGGTGCGCTTGGTGAGTTCTTTCAATCGTTCTGCGCCCACATAGGTACAGGCGGATCGAATGCCACCCAAAATGTCTTTAACGGTATCTTCAACGGGACCGCGATAAGGCACATGAATCTTCTTGCCTTCCGCAGAGCGATAACCGGCCACACCGCCATGATGTTTTTCCATCGCGCGTTCGGAACTCATGCCGTAGAACTCGACGAACTGTTCGCCGTCGATCTCAACCACATCGCCATCACTTTCGTCATGGCCGGCCAGCATCCCGCCGAGCATCACAAAATCGGTGCCTGCGCCAAACGCTTTGGCCACATCGCCTGGGCAAGTACAACCGCCGTCGGCAATGATGTGACCCTTCAAACCGTGTGCCGCATCGGCACACTCAATGATGGCTGAAAGCTGAGGATATCCCACACCCGTTTTCACGCGGGTGGTGCAGACCGAGCCTGGGCCAATGCCTACTTTCACAATGTCTGCGCCGGAGAGAATCAATTCTTCGACCATTTCGCCTGTGACCACATTGCCGGCCACGATGGTTTTTTCGGCAAATTCTTCGCGCACAATTTTGACGAAATCGACAAAATGCTCGGAATAACCATTGGCAATGTCAATACAGATGAACTGAATCTGTGGGCTTTTTTCCAGAATAAAAGATAATTTCTTAAAATCATCCTGAGACGAGCCGGTGCTCACCATAATGTGATTAAAAAAGCTGTCGTCTTTGGTGGCTAAAAATTGTTCCCATTCACTGACGGAATAATGTTTGTGAACCGCAGTGACCAATCCGTGCTTGGCCAGTGTTTCGGCCATGGCAAAGGTGCCCACTGTGTCCATGTTGGCAGCAATGATGGGCACGCCCGTCCAACGGGTTTGCGTATGTCGGAATGTGAAATCTCGGTTCAGATCCACCTCGGAACGGCTTTTGAGGATGGAGCGCTTGGGCCGGATCATCACATCACTAAAACCTAACTTAATTTCGCTTTCAATACGCATAAAAATCCTTTTGGCTTCTGATATGTATAAGAGAGGGTGGACGGAAAAGTAAGCCCGCAAGCACCTGGAGCTTATACACAGACATTTTACACATTTGGCCTGCAATGACAAACGCAAATTAAGAAATTGACCAAAAGCCCTGGAAAATGTTATCCTCAGTTTAGGGGAAAACAATCTTAATGGTTACCATTGAAAATTTTGGTGTAGAAAAATTTTGACAGTAAGATTTATTTGATCAAGATTGAAATTTTTTCAATCTTTGCTTGAAAATAAAGCTGGAAATTGAAGTTATTTTTTTGTTATACTGTGCCCAATGGTAACCAAACAATAGCCCGACATCAGGCACTTAAGGGATGAAACATGCAACGATTGCCAAAATTTGAGTATCACATGCCCAAATCTATTGACGAAACCCTGACCATTCTCAACAACCATGGCCGTGAAGCCATGTTGGTGGCAGGGGGGACCGATGTGTATCCAAAGATGAAGCGCAAGCAGTTTCGCCCCAAAGTGCTGGTGGGGATGAAACAACTCACCGATCTGCGTGCCATTCGCGGCGATCATCAATCGGGCATGACCCTGGGAGCCAGTGCCACACTGACCGAGATTGCGAATCATCCTGAAATTGTGCAGCACTACACCGGTTTGGCCACGGCAGCAGGCGTGGTGTCTACGCCAGTGCTGAGAAACATGGGCACCATCGGTGGCAATATTTGTTTGGACACACGCTGCAATTATTACGATCAAACGCATGAATGGAGAAAGTCCATCAACTGGTGCAAAAAAGCACCTGGGGATGGCCTGACTTCTGAACAAGTGCCTTGCCGTGTCGCACCTGGTAGTCCAGTTTGCTTGGCTGTTTCTTCAACGGATACCGCGCCTATGCTGATTGCAATGCGAGCAGAAATCACATTAATGAGCGCTAAAGGCGAACGGCGCGTGCCAGTGGGCACGTTGTTCGGCACAGATGGCATGAATTATATGACCAAACAACCCGATGAATTGTTGACTGAAATTCATCTGCCACCCTCCAATGGCGCAAAAACCGCTTACAAAAAACTGCGACGCCGTGGGGCGTTCGACTTCCCTGTGCTGGGCGCAGCCGTGTCGATTACCGCAAATGGCGATCAGGTGGAGGCTGCCAAAGTCGTGTTGGGTGGGGTGGCTTCTTTCCCCATCGAAGTGACGGCAGCTGAAGAAGCATTGGTCGGGCAGACCTTGTCTGAAGAATTGATCGAGTCTGTCGGTCAAGCTGCATTCAAACCGGCCCGTCCGATGGACAATACGGATTATCATTTGTATTACCGCAAGAAAATGGTGCCGATCTACGTCAAACGTGCTTTGAAACAAGCGTTGGGTCAATAAAAATTATGAGCCGATCACGATCACAGGTTGAAGAAAGTATTCTGACCGAACTCAGAAAGGCAGCCAAAGAGCTGCACACTGAGGAATTGGCCGCCCGTGTCAATTTAACCCGCCACACCGTTTCAAAATACTTGCAAGTGATGAATGCCAAAGGCACCGTGCGTTTGCGCCGTTTGGGCAACGCCAAACTGTGGCAGGAATCCACCACGGATGTGGTTGTGCGTCCGCTTCAGATTGACGACCTTGCGCAAATGATCGACATTGAAAAAGTGTTGCAACGTCAGTGGCGCGAGGAAATGCCCAATCGTTCTGAACGCGCATTGAAGTCTGAATTGAAAATATTTCGTAAAACGATGGAACATCACCTACAACACACCGACCCTCAATTGCGATTGGGGGCCGAACTCGAAGGCACGCTGGTGGGCTACATCATCGGCGAAGTTCGCCTTTGGGAATTTGGTGTGGGGGATGAGGTGGGCTGGATCAATGTGCTGGCTGTAGACCCCAATCAGCAACAACGCGGCATTGGGCGTCAGCTGGGCGAAGGGCTGTTGGCGAATATGAAAGCCAAAGGCGTTCATCGCATCCGCACGCTCACCGACAGTTATTCTGGTGAAATGATTGCTTTTTTTCGCAGCCTGGGGTTTCAAATTATCACCATGTTGCCAATGGAAAAAAGACTTGATGCAAATGGCAAAGATTAATTAAAAACAAGCCCAGGAGGCGTTTATGAGAAACGGTGGAAACCGTGTTGAACTTGATAAACTACTCAGTCAAGGGATTCCCAAGCCGAAAAATATTCCAAAGCACAACGATCGAAAAATGATCCAGGGGCCGAAAGACCCCAAGCTCACCGGCAGTGAAGAGCTTTACAAAGTGGTCACCACCGTGGCCATTGTGCAGGCAGACACTGAAAATGGTTCGAGCCAAATTCAGTCTCCCGCTCTTCACTTGATGCAAAATGCCGAGCATCGCCGCTTGTTGTGGGAAGTGATTTTGCAGGAGCAGGTTCACTTTTATCACGGCAATCGCATTGTCGAACAGCTTGAGCCTGAGCGCGCTTACGACATGATTAACTGGGACATCGGCCAGCATCGGCTCACAGCGTTTAACAAGATCATTCGCACCGAAATGGAACTGGGATTGTTCTGTTGTCTGGTGGATCGTGTGGGCAAACATCAGTTGTCCCAGTGGTTGGGTTCAACCTATGCACCGCTGAAAGAATTTGGCGAGCGTTATTGGAACGATGAAATTTTCCACATCAACTCAGGCTTTCGCATCATCGAAAATCTGTTGCATGGCCCGAACAGCATTGAGATGCGCGATCATCTTGAAGAATTATTGTTTGATTGGCTGCCCGATATCCTGGCCATGTTTGGTAAGGAAGAGGGCTCTGTGACTGAAGAACTGGCCATCGATGCCGGTATTAAATGGATGACCAATTCCGATTCCAGACAACGCTATTATGACCGCGAGATTGTGGAGCTGGGCAAACGCTGGAATGTAAAAGTGCCTGGTCTGGACAGTTTTCAGGAGGTGTTTGATGCCTTTGATGCAGCCAAAGCTGCGAACAAATCTGCTTGAAGTTTCCCAGGGCGATGCCAAAGTCGCCATTCTGGCACTGCTTCAGGATGTAGCTGTGCATGGGGCCAATCAGGTGGCCGATGAAATTGTGCGCGTGGGCACACAACCAATGCATCGTGTGGAAGTTATTTCCGCCGGATTTCGTTTTTCGCTTCGTGCCTGGTTGACCTCGCAAAAACTGACTCGCTCTCCTTTTGATCAACAGGCATTGGCCGATGAACTGACTGCCGGGAAATTTGTGTTCCTGCCCCTGCTGCAAGCGCGCCCTGGTTATTGGGCTGAAACGGTTTCGTTGCTGTTGGCCGTTGAGGTGCTTTACCTCAATTTGCTGGAAGCCTTGGCCGCACCTGAACTTGAAGTGATTAAAAAGGAAACAGGGTTGCAAAAGATGATGGAAGGCACACAGGATTTCGTGCAGTGGGCTGGCAATATTTACGACGATGGATTCAACCTAAACTCCAATGTCGATATCGCTTTGCGTTACGTGCGTCCGTTGCGCCTGGGCGCATTGCCTGTGCTCTACGACATCTGGAAAGAACTGTTGGACAAATCCCTGGAACTCATTGCACCCGTGCTGGATCAGGCTCACAAAGACGGCGTGATCAACGTTGATCACAAAGCGTTTACTGAAAAACTCTATCAAGATATTGATAACGTTTTCAGTAAAGGGCTTTTCTATCTGCGAAACAAACCTGTTCAGACTTCTTAATTTTCAAATATTTTGTTCGTGCTTCCCTAGTTACTTAGGGAAGCACTGCCTCTTTTGATCGTATATCATACAAACGGGAAGAGAGGTTTTTGATATGAAAAGCAGAGTTTTTTTATTGTTGATCATCGTGGTGGCTGGTGTGGTTTTATGGCCTGCGCCTGATCCCTTGGCCGATGTGCAGACCGTTGCCCTGACCAGCAGTGATGGCTCTAGTAATACTTTCGGCGAACGCGTGATGGACGGCTTTGAATTCGCCTTAGGCGAAAACCGCAAAATCAAAATTGTGCCCAGCACATCCCAAGCGGATGCCGTCATCACCATCGAACCACAGGACGGCAACATCGAATTCAGCTTTGGCAGTGACGGCTTTCACGGCTCGGCCAGTATCCGTTGTCTGGTCACCAAAGACGGCGAAACCTCTGTCATGTTCCTCAACATCACTTTGGATGAAAACGGCCTCCAATCCGAAATCGTAGGCCGCAAATTCTGGGAAATCTGGAAGTAGTTTCGACTAGAGATCAAGATGAAAATAGACCCTCGTCTTTTTGAGTATTACGAATCGCTCTTTGTCGAGCAGGATCGGCTTTCGACGCGCGAAGGTCAGCTTGAGTTGGTGCGAACCAAAGAATTGTTGTCGCGTTATCTGCCCAAAACTTCTGCAAAGATCATCGACATTGGTGGTGGCACAGGCATTTATGCCGAGTGGTTGGCGTCGCTTGGGCATCAGGTGCATTTGATTGATATTATGCCGGATCATGTGGACCAAGCTTTAAGTAAAGGCACGTTTACCACCGCAGTTGGTGACGCGCGATCTTTGTTAGTATCAGATGGAGAATACGATGTCGCTTTATTGCTTGGCCCTCTCTATCACTTACGTGATCAAAAAGACCGTCTGAAAGCGATTGAAGAAGCGCATCGAGTGGTTTGCTCTGGTGGGTTGGTGATTGCTGCTTTCATCACGCGTGGAGCGGTGGCATTGGATGGTTACGTTAAAGGGTGGCTCGATAACCCTGATGCGTCACAAATGATGCAAGATATTATCAAAGATGGATTACACAATTCAGACCGAAGTGGCTTTTCCGTCACAGCCTGTTTTCACTTGCCCGATGATGCGCGATCTGAACTCATCGACGCAGGCTTGGAGGTTTTGAGCATATTTGGCATCGAAGGCCCAGGCTGGATCGCTTCCGACTTTGAAGAACGCTGGTCATCTCCTGAAGGTCGAAAAATTATTCTGGAAAGCGCACGAGCTTGTGAATCTGAACCTCAGTTGCAAGCCCTTAGTGGGCATCTTCTCGCAGTCACACAAAAGTCATAAAATTCAATTTGCGTTAAACTTGAACCAATTAGAGTTGGGGAGAGGTTCAATTGGTCAACTTCAAAAATTTTCGGATTAAACGTAGAACATTTTTAAAGCGAGTGCTTGGGGCATCCACTTTGTTGGGTGTGGGGCAGCATCGGTTTGCGTTTCAACAGGAAGCGAATCAACCCAATATCCTGCTCATCATTGCGGATGATTTAGGGGTGGACAAGATCGCACTCTATAACGACCTCAACGCTGCCACGCTAGCAGGTTCACAGCCTGAAACGCCAATGCTTTCTAGATTAGTGGACAGCGGTGTGATCTTTCGTCATGGCTGGGCGAACACGGTGTGTTCACCGACGCGGGCCAGCATTTACACGGGGTTGTATCCATTTCGACACGGTGTGGGTGTTCAGATTGAAGGGCGCGGCGGATTGTCCACTCAAGAGACCAATGGAAATGCCATTGTCACGCTGTCACAGGCATTGAGGCAAAATGGCTATCGCACAGGGTTGTTTGGCAAATGGCATTTGGGTACACAACAAGCATCCTGGCCGATCAGCATTGGATGGGACTATCACGCAGGCGGGATGCGCGGTGGGATTGCAGATTACTGTGGCTGGGAAAAATCTATCGGGCAGGCCAGCACAGGCAGTTACAGCGAAGGACAAACCAGTGTCTACGCCACCGAAGACGTGGTCAACGAAGCCGAAGCCTGGATCAACAACGAGTCAGGTATACCCTGGTTTGCGACGCTTGCCTTCAATGCGCCACACACACCATTCCATGAGCCCAATGCAGGTTGCAGCGGATGCGTGGAAAATTCCTCAATGTCTGCTGCTGAAATGTACGCTGCGATGGTGGAGTGCATGGACGAGCAAATTGCCAACCTCCTCAACGGCATGGACGATGCTGAACTGAGCAATACACTCATCTTTTTTGTTGGCGACAATGGAACACCTGGGCGAGTTGCGCCCGAAAGAACTCGATCTAAGGGCAGCATTTATCAAGGCGGTGTGCATGTGCCCTTCATCGCTGCAGACGGCGCACATCTGGTTTCGGCGGCCAATGTGCAATCACGAATCAATGATCCTGGCCGTGTTTCAGACACATTGGTTCATGTCACCGATCTCTACGCCACCATCGCCGCCGCCACCGGAAGCGGAAATTTGATTGGTCAAAGCGCGGACAGCATCAGTTTCTTTGACTCACTCAACGATGCGAGCCAAGGTTCTGATCGCGCTGTGTTGTTCTCCCAAAGCTATACGGACGTTCAAATTCTGGCAACCGTCATGGAGCAGGAAACCAACCACAAATTGAACTATATCGAACCCGAAGGCGAATCTGGTTGTTACGAACTCTACGACATCAACATCGATCCAGACGAAGCCAACAACCTGTTCAACGATCCAGGTGTGTCTGAGACACAAACGCGATTGCTGACATCCCTGCGCCAATTCTCAGCCGATGGTAATAACACATCATTCCCTGATGCGAGTGATTGTGGTTGATGGGGAAATTATTTTAAACTTACTGATGGAATATCCGACCACTTTGTTGTATAGCAAGGAGATTTGAACTCCTGAGCCATGTGCCATGTGCTGTCTCGTTCGTAGAGTTCTTGTGAACCAATCCACAGCGTGTCGCGCCCTTGGGTGCTGTTGATTTTATCCAAGATGCCCATAGCTTTGGCATCTTTTTTGCGCGGATATTGATCAAAGAGGTTTAATTGAACTGTGTTCGTAGGAACCAAATCATCAAACAATACACCGGCTCTTTTATATTTGTATCCATCTCTGTAAATCTGATTCAGTAAATCAAACACATGCGAACAGATTTCAATGGAGCTGTTGGTGGCAACGTTGAGCGAAACTGTTTTAAGATTTCTGTATTGAGGTAAATCATCACGAAAAGGATTGGTTTCGATGAGGATGCTCACCTTGTTTACACAGGATTTTTCTTGTCGAAGTTTTAGGGCAGCGCGAGCAGTAAAGCTGGCCAGTGCTGCTCGAAGGTCTCGTTTGTTGTCCACCATTTTTCTGAAGCCACGTGTATGGCCAATGCCCTTTTTGGATTTTCGTTTTAATTCCAATGGAATGCAGGGATACCCTCTAAGCTCTCGCTGCAATCGCCATCCTACAACAGTAAACATTTTTTTGATCCAGCATGAATCTGCATCTCGAAATTCCGCACCTGTTTTGATGCCAACTTTTCTTAATTTTTTCGCCGACTTTGGTCCTATATACCAAATTTTCTGAACAGGTATTTCACGTAATGCTGCATCCAATTGCTTGTCTGTACGAAGGTGGAGGACACCTTTTAGCGCAGGGTCTTTCTTGGCAAAATAGCTGGCTATTTTCGCTGGCCCCTTGCCATTTCCAGCCGCAAAGGTAACAGGCATTCGTACCCATCTGAAGATGTTGTGAACAAGTTGATGACCAACGGAAGACAGATCAGGATAGTCATAATGAGAAAATTCCATAAAACATTCATCAATGGAATAAACTTCAATCTTCGGGGAAAAATGACGAAGGCCATCCACCACGCGATCAGAAATATCACCATAGAATGTGTAGTTAGATGAAAAGACCCTTACCCCAAGCCTTCTTAATTCTGCAGTGGCTTCAAAAAAATTCTGACCCATTTTAAAGCCGAATTTCTTGGCCTTGTCATTGATAGCAATAATGCACCCATCATTGTTGGATAATACCACCGTAGGGATATGTCTCGTCCATTCTGAGAAAACGCTATGGCAGCTTGCATAAAATTTTTGACAGTCAACGAGTGCGATGTGCGACTGTCGGATGGAAAATGTTGATAACAAAAACAATCACCCCCCATTTGAAATAATCTATGTCATTGGTGATCTCAATGGGAGAGATTTGAAGTTCTTCATTGGCCGAATGTAAGAAATAACGTTTGTGCTCATCAATAGAGAGGGTTTTAACCACCATGTCACCATTGACATTGGCAATCAAAACACAGCCATCATATTCAGGGATATGCGAATCTACAGCCATGATAGCGCCGTCCATGATGCCAATATCTTTTAATGATGGCCCTCTGGCTCTCATGGCATAGGTGAAATCTGGATTTATAACCAATTCATTAAAATCAAGTCGAGGCTCTTCAAATTCTTCTGCCGGACTTGCAAAACCTGTATAGCCTCTGCCCGCACATGCTTTGAATTGAGGGAACGGAACAACAATAGGATTTTCAACGTCGAATTTACCTAGGAGTTCAACTTTCATTTCACGGTGGTTTGGTTGAGCCATGAGTGCCTTCTTTAATATAATCACGAAATAGTGAAGTTTATAATATGTATAATTGTGTAAAAAGTCAACACTAAGTTTTATCTGAGTATCCGTTTCAAATAAAGAGAATTTGAGTCACGCTTTTCTAGATTTCTATCTTTACAAACCATTGACCACTATACCCATTTTCCGCTATCCTAGAGGAGTTAGGAATGAAAGGAAAGGGGAAAGATTATGCACTTAGGGGTATTTCTATTTTTCTTTGTATTTTGGTTGCTCAGTTTAACAGCCCTTGTGGGGTTTTTGTCTGGATCGGTGTGCGCAACATGCTATTTCTAGCTTCCTGATCCATTTACGGACGTTGGTCCATGGGGGTGTACCAACGTCCGTTTCTTTTTTTATGGCTTCCGCCAACGAATTATTCTTTGTTCTAAAATCGATTGATCATCTGTCGCACCAAAAAAACTTTGATGACATCAGCAGTTGGGGAGGAAGATCGAGAGATCGTCCATCACTTCATTACCGTGTTGGTCTTTGGCGATCACCTTGAACACGATCAGGCCGGCGTTGAATTTGTTCGGCTCAAACTTGATCCAGCGGCTGCCAGGCTTGAGCCAGCCAGGGACGAGAATGTCGCGGAACGAACCATCCGGCATCTGTTGGAAGAAACGTACAAATGCAACTCTGTTGACTGTGAGTGTGATTTTGATCTGATCACACACCGTTGGATTCACCGGAAGGTCTATAAATTCGATGTCAACAAAAAATCCAGGCTGTGAGACTTGAGCATCCACCAAATAACTCTCATAGCCAATGCCAGTCAAAACGATGTTATTCACTTGATAGGTGGCAACCACATCAACCTTGCGTACTCCCGATCCCTGCGCGATCCCCTGTGCTACAAAACGTCCCGAACCAATCGCACGAAAGGCAGGCGTAATGACGCGTAGTTCATCCCCATTTGGAGTGGATACCGTAAGGATGACGCTTTGTAACGTGGCAGGAATGGCCACCCCGTTCAAAAATGTAAACACATCAATAACAATAGTGTCGCCCGCTTGGTAAAATGTTTGATTTGTATCTACCAACACCACAAAATCGGATATAACACCCGTGTCGGTTGCCAGCATCGGCAACGCCAACGAGATCATTAATCCAATCGCCAACAGACCTGCTCTTAAAGACAACATGGAATTACCCTTTCCTTCTCACGCTATTTATCGGGGGTATCTTTAGTGTAATGGTTTTTTTCGATCAACGTCAATAGCATTTGTCGGTCAGCTTACGTTAAAATCGTGCTGCAAAGGAGCGATCATGAACAAAGGCAAGCTTGACCCACAAGTTGAAGCATATCTCAATGAACTCAAAGCGCTCAATGCCCCACCGCTTGAAACACTGACGCCGGAGCAAGCTCGCCAGAACAACATCGACACGAAAAAGCGCATCGGTGGTCAACTCAAACCTATCGCAAAAATGGAAGACCACATTGTGCCAACGGACGGCCACGATGTGCCCATCCGCATCTACACGCCTGAGGGAGAGGGACCATTTCCTGTGTTTGTCTACTTCCACGGCGGTGGCTGGGTGACAGGTGATCTTAATACGCACGATGCCCTGTGCTGCTTTCTCTGTAACATGACGCCTTGCATGGTGGTGACCGTCGATTATCGCCTGGCTCCCGAACACAAATTTCCCGCCGCCGTCAATGATGCTATTTCCTCAACCAGATGGATTCAGGAAAACATATCATCTTTCGGCGGTAGCCATAAAAAAATCGCGATTGGTGGGGACAGTGCAGGTGGGAATCTAGCGACCGTGGTGGCGCAGCATGTAGATGGTTTGTGTTACCAAATATTGATGTATCCTGTGATTGATCTATCGAATCTCGACACAAATTCTTACCGCAACTTTGCAGAAGGCTATTTTCTCACGCGCAACAGCATGGCCTGGTTTCGCGATCACTATCTCAAAGATGAAGCAGATCGAACCCACCCCGACGCCTCACCTCTGCTCTACGACGATCTGAGCAATCAACCCCCTGCCCTCGTCCTCACTGCAGGGTTTGATCCATTGCTCGATGAAGGCGAAGCGTATGCAAAACGCCTGAAAGCATCAGGTGTTTCGGTCGAATACATTTGCTATGAAGGTCAGGTTCATGGTTTTCTCACGATGGCCGATGTGGTTGATGCGGCCTATGTTGGGCTTGAAGCATGTGCAATGTCTCTTCAGAAGGTGTTTTCAGCTTTACCATAGCAATTGTTACAAATTTGTTAAATGAGATTCTTGAAAAAATCCAAATGTTTCGAAAAATTTAAAAAATCTGGGCATACTGTCACTTAGATTACACTCGCAGTTGAACAAAATTTTTCCTTTTCGCTACAGAGGCAAACAGTGTGTCTATTTGCGGAAATGCAGTTCTCTTGACAACTCTTGCAATCTGTGCTACTATGCTGTTCTAACCCAGACCGAAAGGACGGTGATCATAATGATTAATCAATTTAACACATGTGACGCCAAAGGTCTGTGGGGATACCTCACAGCCTAACAATCTAGTAGGCGGTTTCATTTTCAGCTTGAGTCATGATGTTTCTGACACTTATGTCTCAAACTCAATTTCAACCCTTTAACAAGTTGGCGGATTGTGATTTGATCGTGTTTTCAAATCATTTGGTCCACAAAGTTGATCGGAATTTCACCTGTTACAGGTCCGTTTTTGTTCCATTTAGAGGAGGCTACACCGATGCATTGGGAACAACTTCCGCATTGGCTAGAACTCGCCAGCAAATCCAGACGCCATGAAATCTTGCATGACTGCGAGCAGCATCGTCTGGTCAAACATCTGCGCATCCAGCGCCCCAACATCAATCGCTTGAGCTATCAGCTCGGTGGTTTGTTGGTGAACTTGGGTGCCCGACTCCAAAATCGTCAAGCACTTTAATTGACGATGCAACGTTGAGAGGAGGGTATGATGATGATTTCGATTTCATACCACAACATAACGATTACAGTGACAAGCGCCCTGCGGAGCCAGGGCGCTCTGTCAGATTTTTTAACAGCAAGGGTTAAGAATTTGTAAAAGGCTTCTAACCCCCAACCCCCTTTCAAAAGGGGGCTACGGTTGGGGAGTTGTAAGTGGGTTCTTTACGTAAAATGTTTTCTTGTTGAAGGGTGAGAAGACTCTCTAAATTTTAAAAACTTAATATTCGTTCGTCATCTCTGGCAAGGGATAGCGCGACCAGGGATCCAAATAGACATTCACCTTTTTGTTTTTGAATAAGGTAAACAACTATCTAGATTCTAGATTCCTGCTTTTGCAGGAATGACAGACGATGCTAACAAATGAAACCAAACGCTTCACACAAAATTCAAAGGAGACCGATTGAATCAGCAATCTGCACAACAAAATTGGTTAGCTGTTGAGGGCACCAAGTTGTATTACGAAACCAAAGGGCAAGGCACACCCATCATTTTTCTCCATGCCGGTATTGCCGACAGCCGCATGTGGGATGATCAATTCGATGTGTTTGCCGAATATCATCAAGTGACTCGCTTCGACTTTCGAGGCTTTGGCAACTCCGTATTGACTGAAGATACGTTTACACACACTGGCGATTTGCTTCATTTGTATGAACACCTGAACATCGAAAAAGCGATACTTGTCGGTGCTTCCTTCGGTGGAGCCATGTCGATCAATTTTACTTTAGAAAACCCTGATAAAGTGCTTGGATTGGTGCTCGCCTGCGCGGCAGTCAACGGCCATTCATGGTCGGAAGACATGCAGACCTACGGAGATGAAGAAGATGCACTGGTTGATAAAGGCGATCTGGATGCTGCCACAGAATGCAACGTCACCATGTGGGTCAACCGCCCAGGTCGTGAAGGCGTCAGCGAAGCCGTTTGCGAACGCGTCCGCAAAATGCAGAACCGTGCTTACGAACTTCAGTTGGCCATCGAAGATGACAATGATGAATCTTATTTGCCTGATGCCCTCACGCGTTTGAAAGAAATCCAAATGCTTTCACTGGTGATGATTGGCGAACATGATGTGGTCGATATGCAACACTTGGCCAAAAGATTTTCTGAAGATTTGAACGCTCCCTTGATTCATTTTTCAGGCAGTGCGCATCTTCCAAATATGGAAGAGCCTGAAAAATTCAATCAAGTGCTGAGTGATTTTGTGAAGACGCTCTAGTTCAAAACCCAATCACAAACCCATCGTTGAGTAAACTGGGTTTGTTGTATTTGATCTCATCATGATGGTGTGCGCCGTCGCGTGCAGAGTAGCGATACACACAGTCACCGGCGGCCACATCCCATTCATTGGTGGGTGCAAAACGTGGATAGATGTCGGCCTTGCCTTCGGCCACCAGACAAAATTTTAAAGAACTGCCAGCGAACACATGCTCTTCGACCTGAATGTCTTTCAAAAATTCAGTAAGTTTGTCAGAACCATGTGAGCGACTGGAAATGATTTTCAGAGGTTTGGTTTTATCGGCAGGGTCAGAAAAAACCTGGACTGCTTCTGAGTCACCTTCTTTTTTCCAAGCACCACCTTCTTGGGAGGCATAGTACAACGTCTCTCGAATGGGCACATAAACCACACCCAAAACCGGCACTCGATCTTCGACCAAAGCGATGTTGATGGTGTATTCACCGTTTCGTTTGATGAATTCTTTCGTGCCATCGAGAGGGTCAATAATCCAAAACTTGTTCCAGTGTTGACGAACCTCATAGTCGGGGACTTCCGCTTCTTCGGAAATAAAAGGCGTGTCTGGATCAAGCTTTTTGATGCCGTCAGCAATGATGTGATGCGCAGCAAGATCAGCCGCCGTGATGGGAGACTGATCTTCTTTCAAGTTGACTTCCACATCTTCATGATAAAATTCCAGCGTGGCCTTCCCTGCCTGCACCGCAAGCTCAATCACAGTTTCAAGTACAGAGGACATTAAGACGTGCTCCACGTGCGACCCCTTGGGCCAACATATTCGGACTTAGGACGGATGAGACGATTGTTTTCCATCTGTTCCAGCACATGCGCAGCCCAACCACCAATGCGGCCTACAGCAAACACGGAACTGAAAATTTCAGATTTCAAACCGATGCCGTGCAGCACCAGAGCAGTGTAAAATTCCACATTGGTCTGAAGGTTGCGCCCAGGTTTGTATTCTTCCAGCAGGCGGAGCGCAGTTTGTTCAACGGCCAAAGCGAGTTCATACAACGAACGATCGCCAGCTTTATCAAACAGTCTTTCTGAAGCCTGAGCCAGCACATCCGCGCGCGGGTCGCGTACTTTGTAAACGCGATGGCCAAAACCCATCAGGCGTTCGCCATTATCGAGCATGTTGCGGATGTAGGGTTCTGCATTTTCTGGTTTGCCGATCTCAAACACCATGTCCAATGCGGGGCCAGGTGCGCCGCCATGCAAGGGGCCTTTCATCGCGCCGATGGCACCGGTGATGGCAGAGAACATATCAGACTGTGTCGACGTGATCACGCGGGCAGTGAATGTCGAGGCGTTTAACCCATGATCGATAATGGTGGACCAGTACGTATCCAAGGCGCGCACAAATTCTGGATCAGGCACTTCCCCATGAATCAGATACAAAAACTGACCGGCCTGACTGAGTTCAGGTTTGGGTTCCAATGGGGCTTGACCGTTTTTCATGCGCCAGTAGTTGCCGACAATGACAGAGCCTTTGGCGACCAATTCAATGGCGCGGGCGCGGTTGGCTTCCAAGGAATTGTCCTCAGGCGCAGGATCAACCACGGACAGGGTAGACACTGCCATGCGGAGCGCATCCATCGTCGGCAGCGATTTTGCGGCGGCCTGTTCCAACACATACATGGTGGTTTCTGGAAGGGTTTGCAGCGATTTTATTTTTGCTGAAAATTCACTGAGCTGTTGGGCATTCGGCAATTGACCATTCCAGAGCAAATAAAGCGATTGTTCATACGTGGCATTGGGAGCCAATTCTTCCAACGGATATCCGGCGATAATCAATTCACCAGCCAAGCCATCGACGTGGCTTAAGTTGGTTTCGGCAGCAACAGCATTTTCCAGTCCAGACACACTGGCCATGAATGGAGCCTCCTTAGACGTTGTTTTTATCGTAAAATTTCTATCGTTGACCAAGATGAATAATTTGGACTGTATGATATCAGAAATGCTCAAAGGATCAACCGATATTGCGCCAAAAGTTGTCTCTGGAAAAAAGTCGTTTTACACTGTTTTCAGAAAGGAAAATGCATGGGTCACCTCACACGAATGCTTAAACTGATGGTTGTCTTTTTGCTGATCTGGACCTCTGGTTTACCGATCGTTTTTTCTCAACTGAACAGTAATGTTGATGTTCAAGTGTTTCAAAATTTAGTCTATTACCAGGGCACAGGCTTCGACAATATCAAACATCGTTTGGACATTTACCAGCCCATCACTTCTGAGCCAACGCCTGTGCTTATTTTTATTCACGGTGGCGGCTGGACGTTTGGAGATAAAAATCTCTACACAAATGTGGGTCAAACCTTTGCCCGATTTGGGCTGACCACCGTGCTGGTCAACTATCGACTTTCCCCTGGTGTGCGTCACCCTTCCCATATTCAGGATGTCGCAAGTGCGTTTGCCTGGGTGTATGAAAACATTCATATTTTTAGTGGAGATCGAGAAAACATCTTTGTTATGGGACATTCTGCTGGTGGTCATCTGGCATCGTTGCTGGCCTTGAATAAAAACTACTTGCAGGCAGAAGGGCTTTCCAATGCGATGATTGACGGGGTGGTTGCCATCAGCGGTGTCTATCTGATTGAGCCGGATTCAAACATCCTTCGTTCAGTGTTTACCAGCAATCCGGCACTCAGGCTGGATGCTTCTCCGATTGACCAGTTTTCTTTGCCTGCACCACCTTTTTTGTTTTTATATGCACAGTTTGAATTGCCCACGCTGGATTTTCAGGCGCAAACCTTGCATCGTTTATTTGTTAATAGTGGTGGTGTTTCCGAGATTGAAGAAATTCGTTTTCGCAATCATGAGTCTATTGTAGAAAGAATTGGGCAATTTAACGATGCCACCACCAACTTGATACAGCAATTTATTTTAAGGAATATTTAATTATGAGCATTACGATTTCTGAATCATTACAAGCACGGATTTTAGATTTGGCGGTAGACATTCAACAAGTCCCTGCGCCAACGTTTGAAGAAAAAGAGCGAGCCGATTACGTTGAATCGTTGTTTAAAGCGCTTGATCTCCAAAAGATTTCTCAAGACCAACTGGCTAACGTGTATGGCAAACTTCCTGGTGGATCGGGCAAGCCATTGCTGGTGAGTGCGCATCTGGACACAGTGTTTCCAATGGACACCGATCTCACAGTCAAACGAGAAGGTGGAAAAATTCATGGCCCTGGCATTGGCGATAACTCCGTGGCTGTTGCTGCATTGATTGGCCTGGTTTGGGCGATTCGCGAGCTAAATATCGAATTGCCTGGCGATCTCTGGTTGGTTGCCAATATGGGAGAAGAAGGCTTGGGCGATCTCAAAGGGATGCGGGCCGTGATGGAGAAAATGCACGATCAGGTGGCTGCCACCATCGTGCTGGAAGGGATGATGGTTGGCTTTGTCTGTTTCCAGGGCATTGGCTCACGTCGCTATCGCATTTTGGCAACGGCCCCAGGCGGTCACAGTTGGGGTGATTTTGGACAGACGAGCGCCATTCATACACTCGTCCGTTTGTGTGAAAAGTTGACGTACCTGCAAGTGCCAGCTTCACCAAAGACCACTTTCAATATTGGGGTCATCGAAGGTGGTGCATCTGTTAATACGATTGCAGAAACGGCCAATATTCAATTGGATTTACGCTCTGAATCTCAAGAAGAATTGCAAAAATTGATTCAACAGGTCGATGATATTGTCAATGGTTTTGATGCGGGTGACGCCAAAATCGAAGTGACTACCATTGGCGATCGACCTTCCGGCGGTATTGAAAAAGATCATCCTCTGGTACAGCTTGCGATCAACACGCTCAATGATCTGGGGATGAAAGATGCGGACTTAAGAGCCTCTTCGACCGATGCCAACGTCCCGCTTTCAATGGGGCATCCTGCCATTTGTATCGGCATCACGGATGGACGAAATCCACATCGATTGAGTGAATACATTGACACTGAGCCGCTTGGCAAGGGGATGACACAACTCATTCGCATGGTGCAGGAAGCGCCTGGAGTTATCTAATGAAACCGTTTGATGATTTAACCAAGCAAGGCCAAACGAGACGCTTGCGAGCCTTGGCGTTAGAAGCAATTAAAGCCTATCCACTCAAACTTGAAAAGCTGGCGTTGATTCAAAACTCGTGGAATGCGACGTATCGCATCGACACCACTCAAGGCAAAACGTACATGATGCGCGTCAATCGTGCTGGCCCTGGAGCGCACACCATCGAAGAGCTTGAGGTTGAAATGGCCTGGGTCGGTGCGCTTTATCGTGAAACCAAGCTGGGTGTGCCAAAGCCGTTGGCCAATCGGAAAAAGTCACTCATCACTGTTACTGAAGCACGAGGCATTCCAGAGCCGCGTCATTGTGTGGTGTTCAGTTGGTTGCCTGGAAAAGTGGTGGGAGACAAAGCAACGCCTGAAAATTATTTCAAGCTGGGACAAGCTTCAGCACAGCTTCACCTTCATGCCAAAACGTTTAAGTCCCCCCACCCAAAAAAAATTCGTATTCACAACAATCCTCTTCCATTCCGAGATGAAAATGTACTGTTTGATCCAGCTTACCAAAAATGGTTTACGGCCAAACAGCGCAAGATCATTGAACAAGCGATGCTGCATACTCAAGCTGCTATTGATTATCTCTACCGCAAACGTGGGCGGCGCATCATCCACAACGATTTGCATCATTGGAACGCGATGCTGCATGAAGGCAAAGTCGCTCCTTTTGATTTTGAAGATCTGATGTGGGGATACCCTGTTCAGGATGTGGCGACCACGATGTTTCATGTTCAATATGCAGACACTTTCTCTGATTTGCTCGAATCTTTTCGACAGGGATATGAAACGATTACCACATGGCCAGAACGCTATGATGGTGAGATCAATCACTACATGGCTGCCCGTCGTTTGATGTTTATCAATTATCTCATCCAATCCGCCGATCCTGAAGAACGGGATTTTGCGCCTCAGTACATCAAAACTGCTGTGTCTCGCTTGCAAAAGTATTTGAAATTTCTTTGAGACAGTAAAATTTTATTTGAAATATAAGTTGCATTTAATTGAAATATTTATTACAGTACATTTTGTCTGCTGAAAAAAGGAGCGTTTATGAAAGTCATTATTGATCAGGGAGAAATTCAGTCTGCGTCTACAGATGCAATTGTTGTCAATTTATTTCAAGGCGTTACTCAACCTAGAGGGGCCACGGGTGCAGTAGATCAGGCACTTAATGGCGCGATCAGTGAGTTGATTTCTACAGGGGACTTCACGGGCAAGCCTGGCGAAATGGCGACGTTGTATTCGCGAGGTGCAATCGCTGCCCAACGGGTGCTTGTGGTGGGATTGGGCGAATCGCAAAAATTTAATCAGGAAGCGATTCGCGAAGCATCCGGCGTGGTGGCGAAAAGGGCTGAGCAGTTGAATATTAAAACCCTTGCCACCATCGTGCATGGTGGTGGCATTGGTGGCATGGATGTGGCCGAGGCAGCACAAGCCGTGGTCGAGGGCAGTCTTTTGGCAACCTACAAATACGATGCACCCAAATCAAAACCCGATGAGTCTGTGCCAGTTGAAGCACTCCATCTCGTTGAGTTCGATGCGTCAAAAATAGACCAAGTTAAATCTGGCGCTCAGGCAGGTGAAGCCATTTCTGAAGGCGTTTACCTGGCACGTACTTTGGCCAATCAACCAAGCAATGTGGCAACCCCAACTGCAATGGCAAAAGCGGCTCAAGCCATGTGTGTGTCTGCTGGACTCAATTGTCGCATTCTGGATGAAGATGAAATGGAAGCTGAGAGCATGGGGCTTTTGCTTGCCGTCACAAAAGGATCAACCGAAGCCGCGAAATTTATCGTGATGGAACACAAACCTAAAAATGCCAAAAACGATAAACCTGTCGTGCTCGTTGGCAAAGGCGTCACATTTGATACAGGCGGTTATTCCCTTAAACCCGTCGCGGGTATTGTCGGCATGAAGGGCGACATGAGTGGTGCAGCTGCCGTCATTGGTGCGATGAACGCAGTGGGGCGTTTGAAACTTCCTGTGCATGTGGTGGGTTTGGTGCCTGCTGTTGAAAATATGGTGAGTGCAACCGCGTTTAAGCCCAACGATGTGTTTATTGGAAAAAATGGTGTCAGCGTCGAAATCATCAGCACGGATGCCGAAGGTCGTTTAATTCTGGCTGATGCGTTGTGTTATGCCGATAGCCTCAATCCAAGCGTTGTGATTGATGTGGCAACATTGACCGGCGCGAAAATGATTGCGTTGGGCAAGCATCTCAGTGGCCTGTTTGTCGACGATGACGGACTTCACGATGCCTTGGTCGCTGCAGGAAAGAAAACCGGTGAACCTTTTTGGCGGATGCCGCTTGATCCTATCTACGATCGTCAGCTCAAGACCCAAGTTGCGGATTTGAAAAACACAGGAGGCCAACCTGGAGGGGCTGTGACTGCTGCTCGTTTTCTCGCGCATTTTGTGGGCGACTGGCCTTGGGCTCATATCGACATTGCTGGCAATCATCTTTATAGCGAAGGCCCAGAATTCACACCACGCAGCTATTTAACGCCAGGATCAACCGGCAACCCCATGCGGGCCTTTGTCGAGTTTTTGAGAAATTTTTAATGATGAAGAATCTTTGGGAAGGATTTTTATGAGTGTTGCTGAAAGAGTGGCTGAACCTCTGCTGGTGCTGACGCGCCAGGATATTTCACAGTTAATGGATTTTAACGATTACGTCCTGGCTGTTGAAGATGCCTTTCGGCTCTACGAAGAAGGCAAAGCATTGTCTCCGGGCGTGTTGGACATTCACGGTGAGGGCGGTGCATTTCATGTCAAAGCGGCAGGGTTGCCCTTGGATCGAACCTATGTGGCTGTGAAAGTAAATGGAAATTTTTCTGAAAACCGAAGCCTGCATGGCCTGCCCACCATTCAAGGGGCAATCACCTTATGCGATGCCACCAATGGCAGCCCGCTGGCTTTCATGGATTCGATGGAAGTCACCACCATGCGAACCGGCGCAGCCACTGCGGTTGCGGCCAAGTATCTGGCTCGAACGGATTCCAAGATTGCGACCATTTGCGGTTGCGGAGAACAGGGTAAAATTCAACTCATCGCATTGGAACATTTTTTGATGCTTGAAAAAGTGTTTGCTTTTGATCTTGATGAAAACAAGGCCAAGTCTTTTGCCGAAGAAATGTCTAAGAAATTGAACCTTGAAGTGATACCGACATCCAATTTACAGGAAGCCACACTGCAAAGCGATGCCATCGTCACTTGCACCACGTCTCGACAAGCGTTTCTCAAGTCAGAAGATGTGAAACCAGGCACCTTTATTGCTGCTGTCGGTGCAGACAGTGATGACAAAAGTGAGCTTGCCCCAGACTTGATGGCATCGAGCAAAGTGGTGGCTGACATTGTGGATCAATGCGCTCGAATCGGCGATTTTCATCATGCGCTCGATGCGGGTGCTCTGGAAAAGTTTGAGGTGTATGGCGAACTCGGCGAAATTGTCACCCGGAAAAAGGTGAGCCGAACGTCGCCTGATGACACGATTGTCTTCGATTCCACCGGCACAGCACTTCAGGATGTGGCTGCCGCCGCCATCATCTACCAACGCGCGAAACAAAAAGGTTTGGGATATCTGTGTGATCTGGCTGGCTGAAGGTGGATGTCGCCAAGTGATTCAATAGTTCTATAATGCAATAAGTCTATAAGGTTGCATTATAGAACTTCAGACCATCAAGGAGGTCAGATGTATTTTTGCAATTATGAAGAACGTGAAACCAAGGAGTTGTTTCCAGGGATCAGAGCCAAAACCTTTTGGAGCGAGAACATGCTGTTGTCCGTGCTAGAAATGGACCCTCATACGGTGGTGCCGCTTCACAGCCATCCACATGAACAGGCGGGCACGGTGTATGAAGGCGAGTTCGACATGACCATTGGTGGTGAAACCAAGACTTTGAAGCCTGGCGATACCTACATGATCCCAGGTGGCGTGGAGCACACTGTTACCATTGGCGACAAGACCGTTCGAGCGTTGGATATTTTCAGTCCGGTTCGAGAAGAATATAAGTAAGAGAATTAGAGAAATACTTTGCGGTTGTGTCGCAAAAATCCAATGTGCTGCATCAGCCAGGAAGACATTGCGACACAACCAGCGATATTTAATCTTCTAAATAAATTGAATCACCAGGGTATTTTGCCATGCCTGTTTTATGTTTTTTGAATCCAATCTTGTAATAAAACTCTTCAGCGACAAAAGATGAAGTGAGGCCGAATAAAAGCCGTCCCTCTATATTCATCAGTTCCTGCATGATGTTTTTTCCGACACCTTGTTTTTGTAAATCTGGAAGAACGGCCACATCATGGATCCAGCCATAACAAACACCATCAGAGATCATTCTGGCTGCACCAACGATTTTATCTCCATCCCATGCCGTAACGACTTTATAGCTGTTGAGAAAAGCTTCTTTTATTTTGGGCAGGTTTTTTGCTTTTCCTAGGCCAATAACCCCATCCGTTTCAAAATAGAGGTCGACCAGTGATTCCCAGTTAATGACATCTGTTCCGATTTTATATTCAATCATAGAGGTTGAATATTATTATTCGGGTTGTTCTTTTTGAAATTTCAGCGCGGCGGAATTGATGCAATAGCGTTCACCGCTGGGATTTGGCCCATCAGGAAAAACGTGACCCAGGTGGGCATCACAGGTTGCACAACTGACTTCGATGCGACGCATGCCCAGGCTTAAATCTTCTTCCTGATGAACGTTGTCCTTATTCACCGCATCCCAAAAACTGGGCCAGCCGGAGCCGGAATCGTACTTTTGATCTGAGTTGAACAACGCTGCACCACAGCAGATGCAATGGTACATGCCGTCTTCTTTATAGGTGTTATACTCGCCGGTAAAGGGCGCTTCGGTGCCCTTGTTGCGGGTGACCTGATATTGTTCAGGCGTTAATTCCTGTTGCCACTGCTCGTCTGTTTTTTGAATTTTTTCAACCATACCTTTAAGGGTATCAGTTGGCACTTTCCAAATCCACATTTGTAATTGCAGGCACGATGTATTCGTGGATGATGGTATCGATCAAACGTGGCGCACCCTGATAATTTTCACCTGTCATCGTGACCACCATGTCGAACTGGTCGAGTAAGTAAATTTTCTGGCTGCCGTAGCCCGTGGCAACAGGCACATCATCCTGGCTTGGGGTGTGTCCTTCCAATGTGTTCATGGCAAACATGGACCATTGATAGCCATACCCATAATTGGCTGAACGAACTTGATGCAGTTGGGTGGATTGGTCCAACCAGTCATTCGACACAATCTTCTCCCCTTCCCACATGCCATCATTGATGCTAAGGAAACCAAGCTTGAGCATGTCTTCTGGTTTCAAATGCAAGCCCCAACCGGTATTGAAAATGTTGTTTGGCGCAGCTTCCCAAATAGACCCCTCGATGCCTAGGGGGCCAAACAAATATTCTTGAGCAAAGTCTCGAACGTTCAGGCCAGTGGCGTTCAGGATAATTCCGGAAAGTAAAACGGTGACCCCACTGTTATACGTCCATTTGGTGCCGGGTTCGCTGTCCATGGGTTGATCGAGCATAAACTGAATCCAGTCTCGACTGGCCACCATTTTATATGTTGGGTTGCTGGGTGTGCCATAGCGCGTAGACCATTCATCCCACTGAATGCCGGATTTCATCATCAACAAGTGCTCCAAAGTGATGCCAGCCTTGCGGTCGTCAGGATTTCTTACCGTGCTTAGGTCATAATCAGGGAAAAATTCCATCATCTTTTGATCGACGCTTTCAATAAATCCTTGCTCGATGGCGATGCCAATCAGCATGGATGTGACACTTTTGGTTGCAGAAAACATCGCGTGTGGGCGTGTGCCATTGTAGTTGCGTAAATATTCTGCCAACACCAACTGACCGTTTCGCACGATGTGGATGCTGTCGATGTTGCCCCAATAGCCGTTGGCGGCCTGTTCCACCATTTCAGCCAAAACAGTTTCATCCAGTCCGTAATCTGATGGTGAAGCTACCTCATTCAAATTGAGGCTGATGGCTGTGGATTCATCTGTGTCTATCCAGCTGAATGCCAATTCGTTGTACAGGCTCAGCCCTAAGGTGACAGTTAGTAATAATAAAATAGAGATTAAGTATTTAATGGAACGCATGAATTTTCCCTTCATCAAGTCAAAAAGTTTGCCTTAATTATGAGAAAGGTTCTTCCAAAATTCTTCCGTCTCTAAGGAAAAAAGAAAGGGTTGTCATTGGTTGACAACCCTTTCTTAAGTGGCAGCTAGAAATGATTTTTAAGTTAAATTAACCGCTTTTTATGACAGCCTCGGCATCCAGCACCGCAGGCACGATATAATTTCGAATCATGGAGGTGACCGGGCGTGGTGCACCGTTGTAGTTTTCGCCGGTGACGGTGACCACGATGTCGAAGTCTCGAATCACAAAAATATGCTGACCGCCCCAACCGGAAGTGTAGTCAATGTCCGAAGAGGTCGGCGTATGACCACTCACACCGGACAAGGGCATCATCCACCATTGAAAGCCATAAGCACCAGCACCGCGAGACACAAACTCACTGGTGGACTGATCGAGCCACTCTCTGGTGATAATTTGCTGCCCTTCCCAAACGCCGTTGTTCAGCACCATCAGGCCAATTTTCATCATGTCTCGGGGAGTGAGGAAGGAGCCCCAACCTGTATTGAAAACTTCTTCTGGCCCTTCTTCCCAATCAAAGTTCGTAATGCCTAACGGCCCAAACAAATTTTCTACAGCAAACTCAACCGTGTTCATCCCTGTGGTGTTGCGGATGATGCCGGACAGCAACATGGTTGCGCCGCTGTTGTATCGATAGAACGTGCCAGGGGTAGTTGCCATCGGCAGATCGAGCATATGTTTCATCCAGTCGAGGCTACTAAATAGATGCGTGGTCGGATTGTTGGGGGTGGTGTAGCGCGTAGAGTGTTCGTTCCACTCAAAGCCTGCGCGCATGGTGAGCACGTCTTCGAGGGTGATGGCTTCTTTACGTTCATTATAATTCAAAATATCACTGCGCTCATACTCTGGAAAAAAGTCCAACAGTTTTTGATCTGTGCTTTGAATGTGCCCTTGTGCCATTGCAATCCCAATCAGCATGGAGGTAATGCTTTTTGTGGTGGAGTACATTCGATGCGGCGTGGTGCCGTCATACTCGCGGAAATATTTTTCCAAAACCATTTGACCATTTCGAGAAACCAGCAAACTGTCCACCGATCCCCACAGCCCACGCTCAATCTCATCGACCAGTTGATTCAACCGACCTTCATCAATGTTTTGTTCAGTTGGAGAAACTGATTCCTCAAAATTAAGCTGTGCAAACTGAACCGCTGGACTTTCTGTGGCTGAGTCCGCTTCAGTGTTTGACGCAGTCGGCGTCGAATTATCACAAGCCGTCAGCCCAAAGATAGTGATTAATAGCAAACAAAGATAAATAGAGATTTTAGAAAAGCGCATGCCGTCACCCCTCATGATAGATTGAAGTTATTCTAACACGCGGATGTTTTTGCATGACAAGCTTAGAAAAGAATTGAGTACATCATTCTCGTGTAGACGGGAATCCACGAGTGGGTGGTGAACGTGGATTCCCACCTGCGTGAGAATGACGATTAAAGTATATTAAGCAATCAGAATGAACTCTCCCTTGGAAGGTAAGGTTCTTCCAGATACGCACATTCTTCTTTAGACAACTTCACGTCCAGGGCAGCGACGCCATCTTCGATGTGGGAGATTTTGGTGGCACCGATAATTGGAGAACTGATGCCAGGTTGATGCAGCACCCAGGCCAGCGCGATTTGGGCAGGTGGCACGCCTTTCTTTTCGGCCAGTTCGAGGACGCGATCAACAATCACGAAATCCTGATCCTGATAGTAACGTCGATCAGCCAAGGGGTCGCTGTTTGAACGGTCCGTTTCGCCGCCGCCGCCTTTGGATCGGTTGCCGACCAGGAAGCCGCGTGCGAGTGGGCTCCAAGGAATGATGCCCACACCTTCTTCGATACAGAGGGGAATCACTTCGCGTTCTTCTTCGCGGACGATCAGGTTGTAGTGGTTCTGCATTGAGACAAAGCGTGTCCAGCCGTGCAGATCGGCCAAATATAAAGACTTTGCAAATTGGTAGCCCAACATGCTCGATGCACCGATGTAAAGTACTTTGCCCGCTTTGACCAAATCGTGAAGGGCTTCCAGGGTTTCTTCGATGGGGGTTTGATAATCCCATCGGTGAATCTGATAAAGATCAATGTAATCCGTGCCCAGGCGGCGAAGAGAATTTTCCACGCCTTCTATGATATGTTTTCGAGACAGGCCACCCTGATTGGGTTTGTCGTTCATATCGAAACGAACTTTGGTGGCGAGCACCACTTCTTGGCGCTTGGCGAAATCGTTGAGGGCTTTGCCCACAATTTCTTCGCAGCGGCCCACTGAGTAGATGTCGGCAGTGTCGAAAAAGTTGATGCCCAAGTCCAAAGCACGCTCAATGTAGGGGCGGCTTTCTTCTTCCTCCATCACCCATTTGTGCCATTCTTTCGAGCCGAAGGTCATGGTGCCCATACAAATTCGGGATACTTTAAGGCCGGATTTTCCGAGTCTAACGTATTGCAAGCGATCCTCCTGATTTGGCGAGAGTGGCTTCTATTTAACGGAGTGAGTCGAGTTCTGGCAACAGCTTTACGCTCTCTTGTTCATTGGGATCGGTGCGGGAGAGCACGGCCATTGCAGGTTCGGTATCACTTGGGTTGTAGGGCAGATGCGGCATTCCGGCGGGGATGTAAATAAAATCACCGGCTTTGGCTTCCATGTGTTCTTCTAAATTTTCACCGTACCACATGTTCGTTTTGCCTTGCAGCATGTAGATGGCGGTTTCGTGATTTTCGTGTAAATGCGCATTGGCACGAGCTTTTGGTGGAAAGTTGACGATGTGCATACAAATGGCTTGTGAGCCAACGCGCTCTGTTGAGATTGCACCGCCATAATCGAGGCCTTGTTTGCCATGAAAATGTTCTGTGGTTTGGATGAGCTGACAAGTTGGTTTGCTGTCGGTGGTCATAAGTTCCCCTTTTTCTAATTCAAAGAATTATAAACAAAAGAGACTGCGAATTGGGTCGCAGTCTCTTTCTTCAAATTCAAATATGGATTGAGCCAACATTATTTTGAAGCACGTCCGTATACAGAAATATGACTCTTACTTTCCGTAGTGAACGGTGTTTTGTCCCACCATGCCCAACGCTCACGGCGTTCGAGGTCGGCGAGTTGTGCCATCAGATCGAGTTCGGGAGGCCAGGCGTAGCGCATAAAATGAGGGTTCATCTTGATCCCCTCTTCGCTGATGATGATTCGCTGAAATGCTATGGTCTGTTCAACTTGATCCAGCATCGCAATCTCGAAACGAGAAGCTTCCATGGTGTTCCAGGAGCCTCTCATGCGCTGACCTTCGACAAAAGTCGAAAAATCTGGCAAAACGGTTTCGATCACGAACACGCCGGTGTCGCTCAAATGGCGAGCAGCGTTTTGAAAACACCTCACCTGCGCTTCCTGTGTGGTCAGGTTGAAGATGGTGTTGAACACCAGATAGATCAAATCGAATTTGCCATCCACCTGAGTTTTGGACATATCGCCGATGGCAACAGGAATATTCTGACCGCCAGGTTTCTCGCGGAGCTTGGCCGCCATTTCCTCAGAAGCTTCGATGCCCTGAACTTCCAGACCTTTGGCTGCCAGCGGCAGGGCCACTCGGCCTGTGCCAATGGCGAACTCCAACACCTTGCCGCCATTGGCAAGTTCGGCGAGTGTGTCCACCGATAGGCGTGTTTCATCGGCCATTGTCTCATTGTAAAGTCCGTCGTAGCGTTCGGCATACAGCTTGCCAAAGGTCTCTGGGTTATACCCTTTCATGGACTCTCCTTGTTGAATGATGTGTGCGCCTAATTTTCAAGGCATCATGATGCATCATTCTAAAAGGACAAGTCAAACGAAAGAACTAATCTCTCTGCAACCGTCGAAGCCCGATGTACTGAAGCAGTGCAAACAAGGCGACGATATCAGCCACGATGCCGATGACCCATTTGCCTTCGAGCGTTAAACCTGTGCCAGGCGAAAACAGAACAACAATGCTGCCAAGCACCCAGACCACGTCCATGACGGTGGAGATTTTGGCTTCGATCAGGCTGATGTCCTCACGTCGGGCGTTGAGCATTAGGCCAGCCGAAAACACGACCAGGCTCGCGCCGATGACGATATAAAGGGCGGGCAATTCAACGCCCATGAACTGACCCAATGGGCCAAACATGGTGAGCATAATGGTGCCTGAGATGATTGAAAATGCGGCGTTCCACTGTAAAGCGCGTCGTAGTAAATAAGATTTAATCATAATTTGTGTAGACATGATTTTCTCCTAACGTGTTGAAAATTTTACTTTAAAATAATATAGTGAATGAATAACAAAATTCAAGTGATGAAAACTGAATTTTGAACTTCACTAATGAATAGTGCAACATATCAATGATGAAGTGAGGCGGTATGAGCAAACGAACCTATAACATGTACTGTGCCATTGCCAAGGCATTGGATGTGGTCGGCGAGCGTTGGACGCTACTCATCGTTCATGAGGTGTTGTCTGGCCCCAAGCGGTTTAAGGATTTTTTGGATCACCTCCCAGGCATCGGCACCAACCTTCTCTCAAAGCGATTGAAAGAGCTGGAGCAGGCCGACATCATCCGGCATCGAAAGCTGCCACCCCCTGCATCGTCAGAAGTGTATGAAATCACCGAACACGGGCAGGGACTTGAAGAAGTGATTCTCGGCCTGGCCCGATGGGGCACCCCATTGCTTGGTTTACCAAAGCCTGACGAACTGTTCTGCCCCGTGTGGGCCTTGTACGCGATGAAAGATCGCTTTGTGCCAGAGAATGCCAAAGGCGTCAGCAAAACCTACGAGTTTCACATTGACGACGACATCCTCCAAGCCCGCGTAGAAAATCAAGAAATTTTCCCGACCCAAGGCTCCGCTTGGAAACCCGATGTGGTCATCACCATGGACAGCAAAACTCTGCTCGACATCGGCACCTACCAACTCGAACCTATGGAAGCCCACAATCAAAGCCGAGTCCAAGTTCAGGGAGATGTTGCCGACTACGCAGAATTTTTTCAATTGCTGGTGGATGCAGAATCAGGGCTTGAGCGTATCAATGTGAAGTGAGAGGAAATATGAAATGGTTAAAATCAACAGTTGGTTAGCAGGAATATTAGGTGTGGGACATACTTTAGGTGGAACGTTTTTACTTCTGAGGGAGCTAGGTTTCTTTTTTGAAGAGCTAGGCTTTGATTATAACCCTGAATTTGATTATGGTCCTCCTCCAGAGAGTATGGATTTATGGTTGCTTTTGTTCGGTGTAATCCAACTTTTTATTGGTATATCATTAACTCGAACAGCAATAAAATATCTAAAGCTAAAAGTAGAGGAACATTACGAATGAAAAAATGGGGCGTTATTGCACTCGGAGTGGTTTTCAATATCGTTGGCATCGTCTGGATTTTTCAGGGAATAAATGTGCTGCCTGGATCATTCATGTCGGGCGACATCACGTGGACGGTGATTGGCTTTATCATCGCCGCTATTGGGGATGTTTTGATTTTTCTCAGCGTCACCAAACGATCAAACTCTTAGAAATAACTCATACATCATCGCCTGCGAGTTGACGCATCAGCATCAATTGGCCCATATGGTAACTGTGATGGACGATGATGCCCTGCACCAGCCATTGCACGGTGTGGTTTGCGGAATCGAATGGTTTGCCGTGGGCATCGTTGTAGTCAATCAAATCTGCATCACTAAATGTGGCTAAAGCCTGTCTCAATTTCCCGTGTTGTTCAATCATTTCATCGCGTGCCTGGGGCCATTCTGAAAGAACAAGAGGCGCTTTCCCAGCGTTGATGGCAGCCAAATCTTCGGTGGATTCCCCCGTTAGTCGGCGGCAGACGTAATCTTCCCAAAACTTCATGTGGTTCACCATGTCGGTGGAGGAGGGCAAATCTTCGCGCGGATACCAATCGGCAGTTTCCTCTGTCCATTCTTTCGTGAACGAATCAAATGGTGGAATCGAAAACCCACTCGACCACGCGCTGTCCATCATGTCCAACAGCAATTGACACGCGCCTTCCGTCGGGCTTGGATTTTCGGGCGACACATCGTCAAGTTCAGATTCAGGGTCAGGCAAATAGAGCATTCGTCGCTGCAGGAACAATTGACCTGCATGATAGGATGCGTGAATAGCTCGCGTATACATGCGGGCTTCGCGCGAAATTTCATCGGTGTCCGACGTTTCGGTCAGCAGGGCAGGGTCCATTTCTTGCAACGCTTTGCGAATTCCTTCGCGCGCATTGCGGTAGTAGGAAACACTTTCCGGCCATTTGGGCATCCAATCGGGTGACTTGCCCCAGGTTGCGGTTTGAAGGTCGTGCAAATCATCTAACGATTCACCGGTGAGTTGGCGGCGTCCAAATTCTTCCCAATATGCGACGTGATTGATTTGTTCTTCGATGGAGTATAAACACCCTTCAATGGACACAGAAGCATCCTCCACAGAAATGCCATCCATCAGCAATGTCATTGGATGAATCCAGTTATCGGTCAACCACATGTCGTCCAGCATTTCCAATAAAAAATCTACTTTAGGATGGCTCATGAAAAATTCCTTTCGGCTTAAACAGGGATGATCAAACTTTCCAAATCGCGTGGGTAGTAGGTCAGCATTTCAATCCCGTCGTCTGTGATGAGAACAGTGTCCGAATGGCGATAGCCACCAAATTCTGACGAATACACCCCAGGCTCGATGGTAAACACCATGCCTGGTTTCATCTCTGTATCGTCACCCGTATCGAGGAAAGGCCCTTCGTGATAGCGCAAGCCAATGGCGTGTCCCGTGTGGTGTCGCCAGTGATTCATCAAATCGTGTTTGTCGTAATAAGCTCGAACCGCTTTGTCCACACTCGAACACGGCTTGCCTGGACCGAGTGCTTCAAACGCAATGTCCTGCAACGCGACCATATGATCGAACAATTTTTTCTGTCCATCCGAAGGTTCGCCCATAAACATCGAACGTTCCAATTCTGAGTGATAGCCCCACACTGGCGCGCTCGCTCCCGTGACCAAGGCATCACCCGCTTGAAATACAATGTTATTTGCCAAGGCATGAGGGATTGCAGATGTGCGCCCAATCTGCCCGCGATACATGGCGACGGCCCCACTGAACCAGGAACTCTGGCTTCGGTAGATCGGGCCTATGGTATCGAGCAGGGCACGGGTGGCTTCATCACAGGCACGTTGAGCCACTTCCGTTTCGGTCAACCCAACTTCGGTGTAACGTTGCAACAGCATATGGGCAAGGTTGCCCCACTTGCAGCTTTCTTTGAGCAATGCAATTTCAGCATCGCTCTTAATCATCATCTGATCTTCAATAAATGCTTTGACATTGTGAACCGTCGCACCCGTCAATTCAGTCAGGCTCGGTCCACGATAGCCAAATATCCAAGGGTAGCCGTCATGATCTGCACCCACATCGCCAGAAACACCCATCTCATCCAACATTTTCTTTAACACACCCATCGGATGCGGATTGTCGGGATATTCCAAATAATGATCCACGCGGCCAATCAGCGCATTGGCCTTCGCATGTTCTACTTCGAGGCGCGGGACGAACAGGGATTTTTCTCCCTTGTTGTTCATCGCAAAGCCAATGGGGCGCTCTGTCGGAATAAACGCAAAGCCTGTGTAGTACAAAATATAGTGATTGTCGAACAACACGATGCCACTCAGGTTGTTCTCTTTCAAATGAGTGAGTAGTTGATCTGCCCGTGACTGAAATTCCTGATCCGTGATTTTGATAGACGCTTCCATAAACTCCCCCGATCGCTGATGCTGTCCACTCTACCCAATTTCAATTCGCCGTCAACTTCAGGTTTAAGTAAATTAAAAAGGAAATGAATAAAAGAATGGAAAATGTAAAAGGCTTCGAATCCCCAACCCCTTTGATCTCAAAGGGGCTACGACAAGCCTGCGGGTGAGGATTCTGAAATTGTGATGTTATCCTTACAAAATATATTTGTAAAAATCGCTCAGCACGTCATTCCTGCGAAAGCAGGAATCCAGATGGTTACTTACTTATTTAAAAAGGAGAAAAATGAATCTCAAAATTGTACCTGTCTCACAAGAAACACTTTCAGATGTTTTGGACTTATTCGGCCAATACCAAATTTTTTATAAGACGGAACCTAATCCAGAGAAGAATGAAAAATTTCTCAACATGTTGTTGGACTCCCCCAACGAAGGCATTCAATTTGTTGCGCTCGAAGATGGAAAAGCTTTGGGGTTTGTCACGCTGTATTACACATTTTCCAGTGTCACCGCCATGCGAATGGGATTGCTCAACGATCTTTATACCATTCCAGAATCCAGAGGCAAAGGCGTCGGACGTGCGTTGATGAATCATTGTGCAGAATTTTTGAAATCAAAGGGCTATGGGAAAATGTTTTGGAACACCGCCACAGACAATCACACCGCCCAGAAGCTGTACGATACATTTCCTGCATCGAAAGCCACTTGGTTGCAGTACACGATTTTGTTGGATTGAACTCTCAAACGAGTGTCATCAAAGGAAATTGGCATCGCAGGTGGCATGATCGTTCATGGCGAAGGAAACGACGGGATTGGTGTTGCCAGCCACCGGGCAATCAGGGCCAGACCAATCATCGAAAGTACCGCCCGATGCGGTGAGGGTGACCGTTTGACCTGCTGCAATGGGTGCGGTGCATGTGTCGGGCAACATGCAATTAATTTCACCAGGCGAGCTGGTGACCGTACCAGCGGCCCCCTCCACAGTCACTGACAGCGTATATCCAAACAAGACTTGGACAAAAGTTTCTTTAACAAAAAAGCCTTCGGTGTCTTTTGCGCTTACGGAACACGATGAGCCATTGGGGCTACAGCCTTCCCACCCTACAAAAACAAAACCGGCTGCTGGCGTGGCTGTCAACTTTAGAGGCGTATCTCTTCTTGCAAAAGTGGATGAGCACCCATCGCTGGCGATGCCATTGGTAATCGTACAACCTTCGAGACGGTCTACAACACGGCTTTCGATGGTTACAGTGCCGCTTCCCGTCCCCTCGATGGTTAACGATAGATTGCCACAACTTACCAGGCCAAACGCTAAAAGAGCAAGAGCAAATGATGCAGATTGTTTGGCCGTGCAACCTGCCAACGCTGAAATGATGGCGGCGAAAAAGACGCCAATCGCGCTAAAGCGAATGAATTTTGAAAACCCCATGAACCACCCCTAGCGAACACTCATCAAGTTATTGTAACACAATCCAAAACGCACAATCAAAGTTAAATCCCTCTCATCATGTGAAATTGGCATCGCAGGTGGCATGGTCGTTCATGGCGAATGAAACGACGGGATTGGTGTTGCCAGCCACCAGGCAATCAGGGCCAGACCAATCATCGAAAGTGCCGCCCGATGCCGTGAGGGTGACGGTTTGACCCGCCGGAATAGGTGCGGTGCATGTGTTTGGGAACGAACAATTAATGCCACCGATGCTGCTGGTGACCGTACCAGCGGACCCCTCTACAGTCACCGTTAGCGTATATCCAAACAGGACTTGGACAAGAGTTTCTTTAACAAAAAAGCCTTCGTCATCCATTGCAGAAACGTTACAAGAGGCACTTGGAAAAGAGGCACACACCCCCGACCAACCTACAAAAACAAAACCGGCTGCCGGTGTAGCTGTCAAAAGTAAAGGCGCTTCGCTTCTTGAAAACTTGAAAAAGCATCCATTGTCGACGATGCCATTGGTGATTTTACAATCTTGGATCTTAGTATTGGAGTCTTGATTGATCGATACGGTCCCACTTCCCGTGCCTTCGATTGACAACGATAGATTGCCGCAACCCCCTAAAAGAACGGACACGGTAAAAAAAAGAGCGGCCCCTGCGGACTGTTTGGTCGTGCAACCTGCCACAGCCACAATTATGCTGGCGAAAAAGACACCAATGGAACTATAGCGAATCATTTTTTGGAATATCATAGAACACCCCTAGCAATCTTGCATAAGACACCAAGATTTTGTGTGACTTGATTGCAAATGCCCTTAACCATTTTGATCAAGATTTAATGACTATCATAGCACATTTGGTTGTCGAAGACGACAACTCTCTCAAAAATACACAATCGGGGTATGAAGATGAAACTCTGTTTAGGTGCTCAGGAGAATCAAGTGTTGTTGGAAATGTAAAAAGATCCTGTTGCCATGGCAATCATGTTGCCTTTGCCATCATGAACTTCGCAGGTGGCGACAGCGACTCGGTTACCAGGATGCGCCACGCGGGCTTCGGCCACTATTTTTCCATCGGTGGCGGGTCGCAGGTAGTTGGTTTTGACTTCCATAGCGACACAATGTTGATCATCTTTCAGCAAAGAAAATACAGCGCCACCCATGCAGGTGTCAGCCAGGGAGTAGATCACGCCGCCGTGAACAAGACCCAATCGGTTGAGCAAATCGGAGCGAATTTCTAGTTCCGCTTTGGTGTAGCCTTCGCGGAGTTCCTTAAAATCGATGCCCAGGTATTTGCTGAAATACTGTTTGTCTTTGGCGGCTTCGGTAAATTTTTCTGTTGACATCTATTGTCCTTTAAAGTTCGGGTCACGTTTTTGCAAAAAGGCCATAATGCCTTCCTGCACGTCTTCGGTTCGTACGTTGACGCCCTGTCCTTGCGCCTCATAAGCTAGTGCTTCTCTGAATGTATGGCTCAAACTTCTATTCATTGCTGTCTTTGTGATGCCATAAGCAACGGTTGGGCCTTGCGCCAAACGTTGAGCAGTTTCTATTGCTTTGGTCATCAGTTGCTCTGGAGGCACTATACCCGATGCAATGCCCATTGAAAGTGATTCAGACGCCGAAATTTTCTCTGGCATCAACACCAATTGCTTGGCCCGTTGCAATCCAACAAAATGAGGCAACAGCCACGTGCCGCCGCCATCCACACTCAGACCACGTTTTGTAAAAGCCCAATAAAAGTACGCATCTTCGCTCATCATCACCAGATCGCAGGCCAATGCGAAGTTGCAGCCCACTCCCACGGCAGGGCCGTTGACCGCCGCCACCCAGGGGATTTCCATTTCAAAGAGTTTGAGAAGTACTTCGTGCATCCGATTGACCCATTTTCGGACATGCACAGAATTGGTTGGGTCCATCGACTCGCCCAGGTTGGCCAGGTCTGCGCCAGAACAAAAACCGCGTCCACTGCCCGTGAGCAGGCCAGCGCGAGCGCCATCTTTGACGGCTTGATCCAAGGCGTCGCCCAGGGCTTCGACCATCTCGCAGTTGAGGGCATTGAGAACTTCAGGTCGATTGAGGGTGACCACAGCCACGTTATCTTTGAGTTGATATTCGCAAACCATGTCACACCTCTTTAGCAGGAGTTTTTTAAATTAAGCGGGTCCGAGACTCGCCACCGTTTGTGGCGTAAACGGATATTCTTTTAATAGTTGATGAATGTCATCTACCGCCACTTTTTCATAAGCTTCCAACACTTCACCCACAGAACGATAAGGTTCATCGTAAAGCGAATCGAACGCGAATGAGAACAGACGACGCAGTGATTGTTCACCTTCTGTTGCCAAGGAAGTCAGTACTCGATTTCTGGCGCTGTCCAATTCATCTTGGGTGATGCCATGTTCAAGTAATTTTTCAACTTCAGCCTGAGCAATTTTCATTACACTTTCAAAAGCAGCAGGATCACAACTGAGCGAAACGCCCATCACACCAATGCGATCTTGAGCGTGATAACTGGCGCTGGCGTAATCGACCAGGCTTTTGTCCACCAAGGCCCAATGCAAGCGGGAGTTGCCTGGATGGCCTAAAATATCAACCATTAAATCCATCGCTTCACTTCTTGGATCCTGATATGCAGGCGCGGGGCTGAGTGCCACAGCGTGCAGGCGACTGACGTTGCTTCGTGTGAGTTTGACCTCATTGACCTTGGCTTCAAATGCATCGTACGTTCGCTCCACCGGATGTGATGTCCAATCGCCACAATATTTGTTGGCCAGCTTCAGCAATTGATCAGAGTCAAAATTGCCAGCCACGGTCAACGTCATGTTGTGCGGCACATAGCGATCTTGATAATAACCGTCCATCTGATCCCGCGTCATGGCCTGAATCGATTCTTTGGAGCCTAAAATTTCCTGACCCATTGGATGATCGCCATAATAAGCCAGCACAGCCTGACGTTGCAGCACGGCTTGTGGGCGATCTTCATACAGCGCGATTTCTTCCAGGATCACATTTTTCTCAGTGTCAAAATCTTCCTGACGCAATGAAGGCTTCATCATATCGGCCAGCAGTTCGGTAATGGCTTCCAGATGTTCGGGCAACACACGGCCGTAATAACCGGTGTATTCGTAGCCGGTAAACGCGTTGTACTCAGCGCCGAGACTGTCAAAATCTTCGTCCACTTCGGCACCGGTTCGTTTGTGCGTGCCTTTAAACAGCATGTGCTCTAGAAAGTGAGACACACCGTTGAGTTCCATTGACTCATCCCGGCTGCCCGTTTTAACGAAAAAGCCGACAGATACTGATTTCATGTGGTCCTGCGACTCTGCAATCACATTCAATCCATTGTCCAATGTCCAGTTATGATGACTCATGCGTTTACCTCAAGTGGCGTTTTGCCCAATGTGAGTACGGTGAATTTTTCTGGCACGGATGTTTTCAAATACGCGTTGATCTCATCGAGCGTGAGGGCATCAACCATGGCCATGGCTTCATCCAGTCGCCACACTTTTTCACGATAGTAATATTCGCGCACCATGCCTTCCGCACGAGCGCGATTGGACTCGCCTTGCACGATGAAGTTGGTTTTTAATTTTGTTTTGGCCTTGTCGAACTCATCCTGTGTGATGCCGTGTTCAATGCGGCGTAATTCTTCAAGCAACACATCCAATGTTTCCTGAGCACGTTCGGTGGTGGTGCCTGCATAACCCAGTACCCCACCCATGTTTTTGGTCGATAAATACGTTGCAAAAACCGAATACGCCAGCCCCCGCTTTTGGCGCACCTCGACAAACAAGCGCGAACTCATGCCACCGGACAGTGCCATCACGCCCATTCTGGCTTTGTAATAATCAGGATGGGTTATGGGGATACTGTCATAAGCGATGCCAATTTGCATCTGCTCAGTGTCTTTTTCGACATGCTCGACATGGATTGAAGCCTCACTGTCTTCCACTTGCGGCAGTGTTCCGCCTTGCCATTTGCCAAAACGTTGTTGCAGATGGTCTATCAATTTATCCTTGTCAAATTTGCCTGCCACGGAAATCAATGCATTTTGTGGCGTGTACTGTTGCCAATTTTGTCTGACATCATCGAGTTTGATGGCCTGAAGCGTTTCCAGTGTACCTTCAGCAGGGTTGGAAAGCGGTTTTGGAAAAAAGCGTTGGCCCAGTTCGTAAAACATCTTTTGTGCCGGGGCATCTTCCATTGCCATCAACTGATGCATGGCCAACTGGCGCACTTCTTCCAGTCCTATTTCAGGCAGCTTGGGTTCAGTCAACACCGTATGGGTGATGTCCAGAGCGCGAAACAGATGTTTGGGCAGTGTCGTACCGGAAAAGCTGCTGGTTTCACGTTCCGTTCGGTGCCCCTCCTGGAAGCCGATGTGGTCTATTTGAGCCGCCAGGGCTTGTGTGTCCCAAGGGCCGGCACCTTTATAAAGCACTTCCTGCGTCACAGCAGACAAACCAAATTGATTGACCGGATCGTGCTTGGCTCCCAATGGCATCAAAAGGGCAAAAGCTGACGAAAATGCATCTGGGTTTTGTTCACCCAGCACCATGATGCCATTGTCTAATGTTTCCTTGAATTGAATCACACTCAACAGCAATTCCTCCGTTTTTTTAATTGGCCAAAGAAAGTCACTGCTTGAGCGAGTGTGTGTTCTATTGGCTTTATTTTTGTTTAAGCTCAATCATAAAGGCATTGCCATCACGTGAGCAGACCTATAAGAATATAAGATTCATTTAAGCAATCAACCAAAGTGACTTAGTTAGCAAAGGTGTCAATCATCAATTTGGCATCGCCCAATGGATAAAGGATCGGGCAGGTTGCGCCTTTGTCAATGTATTCCTGAACCTTGGCACGCACTTCTTCAGGTGTACCGCTGGCGGTGATGTGCTGCACAAAGTCATCTGGTACCAATGGCATGGCTTTTTGAATCTGCTCTTTGGTGGCAGGCCAGCCGATGATAGATTGAATTTCTTTGAGAACTTCAGGATCAAACTGGCTGGCTTTGGCAATATGAGGTTGCTGGGCCAGGTACTGCGTCAGTAATTCACGCGCGCCATCCAATGCGGTTTTACGATCTTCATGTACAGAACAGACCACCAACTGAGGTCGGTCAATCTCATCCATGCTGCGACCTGCTTTGTCTGCACCTATTTGCAAGTGCTTCATCGCCTGGTCGTTGTATTCAGGTGGCACACAATAGTTGAGCACAATGCCATCGGCGATTTCGCCGGTGAGTTCCATCATCTTCATGCCCGTGGCCCCAATCATCAAAGGCACGTTGCGAGGTTCACGACGGCCATGCACCACATCCAACTGAATGTCTTTCACATGGACGAACTCGCCTTCATACGTTACGGATTCAAGCGTGAACAACTGACGACACACTTCCACCACTTCACGCATTGCGCGCAATGGACGAGCGCGATCGATGCCTACTTGTTGTGCTAAGGGATCCCACCAAGCGCCAATGCCGCAAATAGCACGATTAGGGGCCAAATCATCTAACGTTAAAAAGGTCGCTGCAATGATGGCTGGGTTCCGGGTCCAGTTATTGATCACACCACTGCCGACTTTGATTTTGTCTGTGACTGCCGCAAAGGCCGCCATTGGCACAATAGCATCACGCACCAGGCGAGACTCTGCTTGCCAAACGGCTTCAAAGCCGCGTTCTTCGGCATACTTGGCCAGTTCCATCCCCTCACGAATGGGATGTTTGTCCTGTAAATAAAGCGCCACACGATCAATCGCCATGAGATCCTCCGTTTATGGTAAGGGGGTATTGGCAAATTCTAACCGAAATGAGGGGGGATTCACAAGTGATTTTTAAGCCTTCAAATCCCCCAACCCCCTTTTCTAAAGGGGGCTACGATAAGCCTGCGCGTGTAGGTTCTAATCTTCGATACTGGATTCTTTTTGAAGAGGGAGGGGATGAAGATAATAAAATGCAAAAATCAGCGAGTTAGAATTAAATTAAAGCACGTCATTCCCCCGAAGGCCCGATAGTTTTTTAGTTGGCAGAATCTACATGAGCTTGGCAAGGTTGAATTTTTCCAAAAAAACTCAACAACCAACCCTGCCAAGAACCAACATCCACCCAAAGAAAAAACATTCATTTCACATCTTGCTATCGATACGCAAATAAAAAACACCCTCTCCAGGGTTGGGGTGTCTGTTTAAGAGAGAGTTGGAGAGGGTAAAGTGAGGGAAATAGGCATTCGCATTAGATCATGCCTAGCTGGATTTGTTTTAGACACGCTTTGAAATTTGGAAGCCGAATGTCTTTGAAAAGTGGTCGCAAACTGGTTAGAATATCGGCTCTATGCCGACATAGCTCAGCTGGTAGAGCAACGGTTTCGTAAACCGTAGGTCGGGGGTTCGAATCCTCTTGTCGGCTCCAATTAAGGGTAAACATCATTTCACGATAGAATTAGGCCCTCGGTCTGCAAAATCTTGATCTTGAATTCATTTAATACGGGTAAATTTAAATTTCGGGTATAAATTTTAGTTTGATGATCGCTTGCTATGGAATCGCAATTGTTCAGATAATCTACCGTGACGCGTCCTTGGTTCATCCATTCAGAAAATCTTGTTCGGCCAGATAATCCAGTACGGTTTTGGAAAATTCCTGATGTGATTCACGCGTGTATTTCACCTTGGTATAAACTTGCGCCAAATTTTCCACACCTGATTTTTCTATCACCTCACGTAAGCGGGGATAGCTCATGTAACGCTCCCACCCTTTGACATTTCGCTCGCGGAAGATTTTTTCAATTTGCTCATCAGTGTAATCTTGATACGTTTCATAGTGGACCAGTCCGTCAAAGGGCAGACGGTCACGCGGTTCAGGATCTTCGTTGGGGTGGCCGAGAGAGAATCCGACAACGGGGACCACGTTTTTCGGTACATTCAAGATTCGGCCAATCTGGTCGCAATTGGCCAATGTACTGCCCATGTAACAAATACCCAGCCCCTTTGATTCGGCAGCCAAAGCGACGTTTTGGGCAACCAAAACGGCATCGATTGTGGCGATCATAAAGCTCATGAAATTATCAAAATTGTCGAGTGCATTGCTGAGGCGCAGCCATTGCCTCATTCTGTGGAAGTCAGCGCAAAATGTGAGCAGAACAGGGGCATCTAAAACCATGTTTTGTTCCATGTGAGGTTTGTAAAGCTGTTCCCGCAACGACTTGTCGCGGGTCACAATGATAGAATAGGATTGCATATTGCCGGATGATGACGCTCGAATTCCGGCGTTTAAAATCTCTGTAAGCAATTGCTCAGAGATCGGGTCGGATTTATAGTCGCGAATCGAACGATGTTGATGTATTGTGTCAATAACTGTCACAGTTTTTCTCCCTTTTGAATTTCTAATCTCATTGGCTTTTATCGTTTCACAATCCACTCAGATTTTCAAGTACAATTGGTTATATTGTCTGCATACAGAATTGATAGAGCCGTGGTTTCGAAAACCGTAGGTCGGTGGTTCGAGTCCTCTTAGTCGGCTCCAAATTTTTAATTTTTTTTACGGTATGTCTATCAGCAAGACTATCAAATGAGTATTTAAATAAAGCACGTTATTCTCACACAGGTGGGAATCCAGGTTCGCCAATGCATAGATCAGTTTGAACCCTTGAAACTTTTTCTATTCATAACTGTATATCAAACATCACAAAAAAAGCTTTTCAAATCATGGGTTTACGATGAGCCGCCCTTTCTTTTTATGGGTGAAATGGGCGCGCTTTAGGGAAAGGAGCTTTGATGAAAAGCGTATTGACAGTTGTTTGCTTTTGCAGTTTTGTTCTTTTGACGATGAGTGTGGTTGGGTTGGCCAAGACGAATTTGACCGATCAACACAATCGATCCCCCATCCTTCATGCGATGACATCTTTGTTTATTCCTGGTTCAGGTCAATTCTTGAACGGTGATGGCAGTCGGGCGATTGCTCATATGATGGTGACAATCTTTATAGACGGCTTCAGCTTTAGTTATTTACAGCTCGAGTTTGCCTTGCTGCTTTCGTCAGGATGGCACTTTTATTCGAGCTGTCAGGCGTATACATCAGGCTCCTGTTTGAGTGTCGATTTTTAAAAGCTGTTGTTTTAAACACATTGAGGTCTGCCACTAACGTTGTTGAAGTGACAGTCTATTTAAAGCATAGGCTTTATAGTTTGAAATCAGGGAGAAGAGCTTGGCCTGATCTACAGGCAAGTCCTTCGGTCAAGAACATTAAAAAATTCCAGCCAATTCAAACCGATGCTAGATACATATTCTGTATCTAGCATCGGTTTATCTTCAGAAAACCTCTATTTAACAAACAAGTCATCATTTGATTAATTCACCCTTTGGCAAACTTATAAATTAACCTTGAGTTTGAACTTACAAGTTAAAGATGTTTTTTATTGTTTTCTCGTAAAACAATTTCAAATTTGATCCATTTTTTCTGAATCATGACAGTTGCTATAATTGATGCCATCTCACTCAACTCAAACACAAGGAATTTTTCTGATCATGGCTGAAGAAAACAAAGACAAAAACGAAACGCAAACCGAAAACACCCCTCCCCAAGACAACCTATCTGTTACAGATCACAGCGTGACCATTGGTGGCAAAAAGATCGACTACACCGTGACCACCGGCACGATGGTGCTTAAAGAAGAAACCGAAACAGGTGGCGACAGTAAGGATCAATCTGAAGGCGAAAAGCCAAAAGCGTCTGTTTTTTTTACCGCCTATAGCAAGAAGGATGTGAAAGACAAATCCAAACGTCCACTCACATTTTCCTTCAACGGTGGTCCTGGCTCGGCTTCAGTCTGGTTGCACATGGGCGTGTTGGGGCCTAAACGCGTGCTGATGGACGATGTTGGCAATCCCACACCGCCACCGTATCAATTGGTGGACAACGAATATGCGCTGGTGGACGAAACAGATTTGGTGTTCATTGATCCGGTCAGCACAGGTTACAGTCGTGCGGTACCAGGAGAAACATCGAAGCAGTTCCACAGCTTCAAAAAAGACATTGAATCCGTCGGTGACTTCATTCGCCTGTACACAACACGTTATCAACGCTGGACGTCTCCCAAGTTTTTGATCGGCGAAAGTTACGGCACCACTCGCGCTGCTGGCTTGAGTGGATATCTGCAACAACGCCACGGCATGTATCTCAATGGCTTGATGTTGATTTCATCTATTCTAAACTTCCAAACCGCTCGTTTTGAACCTGGCAATGATTTGCCACACATTCTGTATTTGCCAACGTTTACAGCCACGGCCTGGTATCACAACAAGTTGAAGCCAAAATATCAGGAAGACTTGCAAAAAACGTTGCGCGAAGTTGAAGACTTTGCTGAGTCCGAATACACGCTCGCTTTGATGAAGGGCGATGCCTTACCTGAAAAAGATCGAGATCGCATCGTTCGAAAATTGTCCGACTACACAGGGCTTTCAAAAGACTATATTGAGCAAACCAATATGCGCCTGAACATTCATCGCTTTGTGAAAGAACTATTGCGCGATGAACGTCGCACGGTAGGCCGTTTAGACAGTCGTTTTACGGGTATCGACAGTGATGCTGCCGGTGAATATCACGAACAAGATCCAAGTATGAACACCATCATGGGACCATACACGGCGACGTTTTATGACTACGTTCGTGATGATTTGAAGTTTGAAAGCGACATGCCCTACGAAATTTTGTCCTTTAATGTCAATCGTGCCTGGAGTTATGCCCAGCATGAAAATCAATATGTCAATGTGGGCGAAACGCTTCGAAAGGCCATCACCACCAATCCTCATTTAAAAGTGTTTGTGGGCAATGGTTATTACGATTTAGCCACGCCTTATTTTGCCACGGAATACACATTTAATCATTTGGGTCTGGATGAAGAACATCGAGAAAATATTTCGATGGGCTATTACGAAGCGGGTCACATGATGTATGTACATCTGGAATCACTGGCAAAGCTGAAAGCGGACTTGTCTCAATTTATTCAATCCGCAACGCCATAAAGGCAGGGGCTGGAAAGACAATATTCTAAAATGGTAAAAGGCTTCTAATCCCTCAACCCCCTTTACATAAAGGGGGCTACAATTGGGCTGCGTTAGTTGGTTCTGAATTACGATTCGGGTTTTTTTGCCTTTCTCTTTAGAAAGAGTAGTAAAAAAAACTAGCTTGGAGTGAGTGAGGCGGCAATCGGAACAATCTCACCTGCCAAAATCAATCAGAATATGGATTCCTATTACAGCACCCACATACACAGTCTTATCGTAGCCCCCTTTTTGAAAAGGGGGCTGGGGGATTAGCGCCTTTTACCCTAATTATAAAAATGCCTCTAAATAAAAACAGAAAAGGCCAGCCGTTAGGCTGGCCTTTTCATCATACTTCCCCGTATGACATCTTGACTAACGTAAGATGATTAACTTGTTCACAGAACTACGTTTGATTTCACCACTGAAGCCTTTGACGGTAATCACGTACAGATAAACGCCATTGGCTGCCATGGTGCCATTATCGCTTAAACCTTGCCAGGTTAGCGTGTTAGACGCCACAAAGCCGCTGTCGAACACACTCTTCCCATCCAAGCCGAACACCTGTACCTGCATATCGCTGATGCCGGTGCCCTGCGCCACAAACTGATAGGCGCTGCTGCCTTGGGCCATGGCATATGCTTTGTTGAAGTTCAAGCCCACGCCTGCAACCGAAACAGGTTCTTCGGGTATTTCTTCCTCTTCAGCGTTCAATTGAGGGGCAATGATATCACTGCCGGACAAAATGACTGGGCCGTTGGCGGTATTGATTTCCAAATTGAACAGGATTTCTGAAGCACCGGCACACGTTTCGGGTGTATCAAACAAAGCGATTTTTTGGAAATAGAAAATGACATCATCCAAGCCATCCCCATTCAAATCCTCTTCGGCCAAAGCCACGCTGTAGTGACCGGCGGAGGTGGCGAACTCATCAGAAGGAGACTGGGACAAAGCGGCGCTGTAGACAGGCACCAGAATCAAACTGGTAATGTCATAAGACGCCGATTGTGTCACATCACTGAGTACGGCCACGGGAATGATGTCGGATTCCAACGTAAATGGATCGTCACTTTCCTGTGGGGTGAGGGTGTAAGGCACATCACAACTAATTGCAAAAGGGGTGTCGGCATCGTGATCCATGCCGATGTCCACCTGGATTTTCATAGAGGGTGTTTGTGTCTCCTGAGCGACCACCATGACGGTGGTGATGGTCAGGGCAAGAAAAAGACTCAAAGTTGAAATCACTGCTTTAAACATCATACCTCTTTCATAGGTAAAGGTTTCGCGGGGTTTTTCTTGTAACGCAGGCACTTTAATCGAGGCAGTGAAGTTGGGGTGTGTTTGGAGTCACCGCACGAACCTGCTGCCGGGGAACTGTATCCACGGCAAGGGTGATCGCTGCTGATCCCACTTCTACGGTGATTTTGATTACCAAATTGATGTGATTTTGACGATTTATCTATGGTCTTTTGGGGTGGTTTTCTGCCATGCTACATGTAAGCTGCCTTACGGCTGGGGTCAGCGATGTTTTTATAATGAAAGCAGTCGCTTTAAGGAGCGTTTGTGGACTTGATTTTGATTTTAAATTTTTTCCAAACCGGTGCCGAAATCCCCAGCTTTTTAGGGGCTGTGGTCGCGGGGTTGGTTTTGTTTTTCTCACCGTGTATTGCGCCGGTGATTCCTGCCTATTTGTCCAGCATCTCTGGTGTCAGTTGGAAAGAGATGAACGAAGACGGCATCAACTGGAAAGTGATGGCCAACGCTTTTGCATTTGTGACGGGTTTTTCCGTGCTCTTTATCTTGATGGGGCTGATGCTTGGTTTTTTCAGCACCGTTGGCGGCTTTCGCACCTGGGTCAATTACATTGGCGGCACACTTATTTTGGTATTGGCATTGCACATGCTGGAATTGATCACCATTCCATTTTTGAATCGTGAATTTAATATTAGTGACAAGGTTAAACCAAGAGGCTATTTAGGGTCGATCATGATGGGGGGCGCTTTTGGCTTGGCCTGGACACCCTGCACCGGCCCGGTGTTGGCCACCATTTTGGCGTTGGCGGCAAACACCGGCGAAGTTTTCCAAAGTGGCTGGTTGATGTTTGGATTTTCCGTGGGCCTGGCAATTCCTTTTTTGCTCACGGGATTGTTCACCGCACGGGTTACACAATGGCTGGCCAGACAGCGCAACTTCATGAAATGGCTTAATCGTGTGACAGGTGTGGTGTTGCTGGTGTTGGGTGTGTTGATCTTTACGGGACGCTTGGACGGCTTGTTGGGCAGTTTGTTTAATTGGTTAGGGATTTCTTTATAGAAAAGGCTTTATATCATGCAGAAAAAAATTATGCTTGCAATTGTCTTAGTGTTCATTGTTGGAGCGATTGTCTTTTTACAAAACCCTGATGTGTTACAACAACCCACAACATCTGATGGGACTCCCGTTGATATGCCCCTGGGCGTCGTGGCCAATCCATCAGGCGATAATGTGGGCCTGGAGATTGGCAAAGCGGCTCCTGATTTTGCACTACAAAACCTCGATGGTGATGTGGTGAAACTGAACGATTTTCGTGGAAAGAAATTTGTGGCGGTCAACCTTTGGGCCAGTTGGTGTGGCCCTTGCAAAGTGGAGATGCCTGACCTTGAAGATGTGTATCAAAAGCACGGTGATGAGCTTGTGATTTTGGGTGTGGACTTGCAAGAGAGCGTGGCCGACATTAATGCCTTCCTCAAAAATGAGGTGTCTGTCAGTTATCCAATCTTGCTGGATGACAAAGGCGAGGTGGCTGCCGGTTACAATAAATTTACACAGCCCACCACTTTTCTGATCGATAAAAATGGTGTGATCCAGGCTCGAAAATTTGGTGCGTATGTCAAAGAGGAATTGGAAGCTGCCATTGAAAAATTGCTCAATCCCGACACGCCCGATCGAAATGCGTTTGGGGAAGAGGCTCAAAACACGAATACATTGCCTGAGACCACATCCGCGCCAAAACCTGAGGTTGAGGTGTTGGCGGGCAATGTCAATAGGAATTATTTTTTTGCTGCCGAGCAGAGACAACTGGGTCTTGATGTCGATTTGGAAAATGTCCCTTACTTGGCCAGTTTAAATCTGGATAAATTTTTGATGGGGTGTCCTTTGGTGGATTGTATTCCATCTATTGATACACCAACTTATATCACAGTTGAAGAATCCAACTGGATGCAGGAGGATCATTTAATTATTGCTGTGTCTTACAATGGGATCAATCGCGCTTATCCTACTGGCATTCTCAACTATCATGAAATTGTCAACGATGATTTTGCAGGCACGCCAATGATTGTTAATTATTGTCCTTTATGTTATTCGGCCACGGCATTTGTAGCCCCAACGATTGAAGGCCAAGTGGCGCAGTTTGGCGTGTCCGGTCGTTTGTACAATTCTGATTTGATCATGTATGATCGCGTGACTGGTTCGATGTGGTCTCAGATTCAACGCACTGTCATTGTTGGCCCATTGACAGGACGCGCACCAGAACTTGAATTTATTCCTGTGAATATGACCACTTGGGGACAATGGGCAAGAGCTTATCCCGATGGGGAGGTACTGGCTCGCCCGACGTATGGTGATTTCTTGGGTGGCAAGCCCCCTCGGACACCCGGTGTCGAAAATCCACGACTGCGCCAGAATTACGAAGTTTATCCTTATCAGACCTATGAGACCAATCAGTTTGACATCCGCTTTCCTGTAGATATTGTTGACCGTCGTTTGAACAATAAAGATGTGGTCATTGGTGTCGATTTGGCAGGGAATTTTAAAGCCTATCCAAAAACCACCGTGGTTGCCGAAACACTCATCAACGATGAGATTGCCGGTGTGCCTGTGGTGGTGGTTTACGATGAAGTGTCTGGTGAAATTTCTGTATTGACACGATCTTCCTCCACTACGTTGACCTTCGAAGAAGAGGGCATATTGACCGACGGAACTGATCGTTGGGATTTAAAAGGCCAATCCTTATCCGGTGCCAATGGACTTGAACCTGTGTTTAGCCTGCCGGCGTTTTGGTTTTCTTGGCAGGCATTTCATCCCAATGAGTCGTTGTATTTGCCATAAACCTAAGCGGGTTGTTGCGAAAAACTGACGATAAAAATTAAACCTGTCAACAAAAACGCCCAAATCAACATGGCGATCCAGGATGCTTTTTGAGCGCGATCGGCTTCAAAGAAGGTGGCAGGTCGTACGCCCTGGAACACAAAAGTAACCACGGCAGCCAGATTGACTGAAATGATGTTGGTTGCCAGCAATGTCAACGCATTGAAAGCGAGTTTGATTTCGCCAGCCCCAAGCAGCATGGCGCACGTTGCCAGAGGTGGCAGCAGAGCGACTGCGACCATCACCCCAATAAGTGTGGTCGAAACCCCCATTGTCATGGCCAATGCGCCTGCAATCCCTGAGACCAACGCCAGCAGAATATCGCCCATGTCCACTCTCGTTCGTGCCATGATTTCTGGAATGGTTGTGATATCCGTGTTCGGCAGATTTGAGAAGATGAAACCGACTATCAGTGCGATCGCAAATGAAATGGAAATGCCAAAGAAATTTGCGAGCAAAGCGCGCTTGCCTAACTCAAAGTCAGCCAATGTGGTTGCCAATGCCAGCGCCACGTTTGGACCAAGCAATGGCGCAATCACCATCGCCCCAATGATGACGGCCACGTTGTCTTTCAGAAGTCCGATGGAAGCCACAATGGCTGACAAGGTGACCATTGCAATATACGTGGTGGATACTTTGATAGAGCCGGAAATATCGGTGTAAAGTTCTTCTCGACTGATTCGCAGACGTTTTGGTTTTTTTGAGGATTTACCACTGTAGCTTTGTTTCAAAAAATCATTGGGCAATGGATCAGGCTGTTCGGATGGCAGTCGTGGCATTGATGCTTCGACGGGGAGCAAAACGAGTCGGTAACCATCCTGATCTGAAAATTTTTCAAGCGTGTCGATCACACCTTCTACTTCTTCCGTGTTGACCAATACCTTGCACAACATTTGATTGTCGTTTAAATGTTCGTGCCAAATGCCCACCACGTCCTGCTCGTTGAGGGATTCGAGTACGTTGGTCTTGTTGCTGTCTGGAAGAAAAACTTCAATCAGTCGTAAAGGCATAATGTGGGTGGATCATAACACAATCATTGAAATAGGTTCAAATATGTTTTCTGCGTTGATTTCAAGCAGAACAGCATCTACGCTTAAGCCTTATCAAACGGGTATCAGGGAGGTTTTGTGGCAGATCAACATGACGAACTGAAACAAGTGGTCGAGGGCGGCGAGGGCATTTCCGTCATCCGTGGCAGTGGTAACATGCGCGGCTGGAACGGGATCGAATACAAAGCGGGCATGTCGGCCAAGAATATGGGGTCTAAAAAACTGTCGATGAATGTGGCAACCATCCCTCCAGGCGGCACGGCCTATGCCCACATCCACGTCGATTTTGAACTGATGCTCTACATCCTCCAGGGCAATGTGCGCCATGCCTACGGGCCAGGACTCAAACACACCATCGACAATGAAGGTGGTGACTTTATCTTTATCAAACCAGGTGTGCCGCATGAGGTGTATAACCTGAGCGATACCGAAGAAGTGGTGGCTGTGGTGGCCCGTTCCGATGCCGATGAGTGGGAAAACATTATTCCTTACGACCCAAAAAATGAGTCATCCGAAACAGCTTGATTGCGATACCTAAAAGTCCTATGTATAATTTAAGCATAGAAGTCCTAGGTATAGGAGCAACAACAGGCGAGGAGTGAATTATGGCTTTACCCAAAGACCTTGTGGCAGCATCGGCAACGCCACTGATCCTTTCTATATTGAGTCATGACGACAGCTATGGTTATGCCATCATCCATCAGGTACGCGAATTATCTGGTGGAGAAATGGAGTGGGCCGATGGCATGTTGTATCCCATCCTGCACCGTTTGGAGAAAAAGGGCTTGATCTCCGCTTACTGGGGTAAAGCTGAAACAGGCCGAAAGCGAAAATATTATCGCCTGTGCAAATCTGGTTTGGAAGAACTCAACCACCAGCGAAAAAACTGGAATCATCTCCACGCCATGTTGCAAAAGCTTGAAGGAGGTGCCGTATGTTTCGCTTAAATAAAGAGGTGGAGGCCTGGTGTCAATCAATTTACGAGGCCGGCCGCAAGAGCGAAGCTGGCATTGAAGAACTCAAAGACCATCTGTATTGCGACATTGAACAATTGATGTCCGAGGGGCTTTCTGAAAAACAAGCCTTTGTCAAAGCCACCGAACGCATGGGTCATCCCGAAGATCTTTATAAAGAATACGTGAAGAATCGAAATGTATTTTCTCGTTTGTGCCGCATCTTCACGCATCAAAGCGAGATGTTATCGCCCAAGCAGTTGGCCGTGGTCATGGCTGCTTATGTCCTGTTGTTTGCTGCTATCACAGCAACCGCAAAATCGTTATGGGGAGGAACTGAACATTATAAGGATGTGACCTTCTTTCTCTATTCTGCGTGGCTTGCGCCCTTGTTCATTTATCCTGGCTTTCAACGGTCTGCTAAATCAGAATGGGCTTGTATAAAACGACTTTTCACATCCATGAAAAAGAGTTGATGAATTTCAATTTGATCACGATATTTTTATTCTATTGCAAAAATCTCAATCACTAGATTTGTTCTGTTTAAAGGAGCTTCAATGATCGAGGTCAGGGGACTTAAAAAGTATTATGGAAACAAACAGGAAATCAAAGCCGTGGATGATGTCAGCTTGATCTGTGCCGATGGGCAGATCACGGGCTTGCTTGGGCCCAATGGGGCGGGCAAAACCACCACGTTGCGTATCATCACAGGTTTGATTAAGCCGATGACGGGCACCGTGATGATTGACAACATTGATGTAGATCAAAATCCCAAGGCAGCGCGACAGGTGCTTGGCGTCCAGTCGGACATGACGGGGGTGTATCCGCGCCTGACGCCCAGAGAGCAGTTTCAATATTACGGACGCTTTTATGATCTCAAAGGCAAAGCATTGGAAGACCGTGTTCAAGCCGTCATTGATGAACTGAAGATGGAGGAGATTGCCGACCGACGTTCAGAAGGCTTCAGTCGAGGCCAACGTCAAAAAGTGGTATTGGGACGGTCTTTGGTCCATGATCCAAAAAACATCATCATGGACGAACCCACCAACGGCCTCGATGTGATGGCCGTTCGCGACACCCGCGAAACGATTCGACAGATGAGAGAACAGGGCCGCTGTGTGCTCTTTAGCACACATTATATGGATGAAGCCGAACGCCTGTGCGATCACATTGCCATTATCGTTGATGGCAAAATTGTGGCCTCTGGCAGCCCCGTACAATTGATGAAACAAACACAAAAAGAAAATTTGGAAGATGCATTCGTGTCTTTGGCAGGCCAGGACGTCTTGGGCCACAGCCGCTACGAACCTGCTGAGGAAGGTGTTGGCGCATGAGTCATATTATTAACATTTGGCGAAAAGAATTGATGGACACCATCCGCGACAAAAAGGCCTTTCGTCAAGCTTTGCTCATTCCGTTGTTGGTCGGTGTGTTTTATGCGGTGCTGAATCCGTTGCTGACGTCCTTCATTGGCGGCAAGGCCGATGATCCCATTGCCATCCCTGTTCAAGGTTTGGAACATGCTGATGACACTTTGAAAGATGTGATGAAGGGCTTTGGCATTACGCTCATTTCATTCTCAGGTGATATGGAAGCCGCCATTGAATCTGGCGAGGAATCTGCAGGTCTGATTATTCCTGAAGGTTTCAGTGACAGTGTGGCAACGGAGCAGCCTGTCAATGTGACGTTGTTGTTAAATTCCTCAACCGGCGGCCCCTTCCGAGGCAGCTTTTCAGTGGAGCGTTTGGAAGCGGGACTCAACGCGTACAATCGAATTCTGTCTGAAAGTCGGCTTCAGTCCAAAGGGGTTGACCTCAGTGTACTGAATCCAGTGGGGCTGGATGCCAGAGATTTATCCACACCGGCCCAACGTGCAGGTGTGTTTGCCAGTTTCATGCTGCCGATTCTGGTCGGTGTGGTGATCGTTCAGGGTGGACTTTTTATTGCCATTGATGTCACTGCCGGTGAGAAAGAGCGAAATACTCTTGAAGCTTTGCTGGTCACCCCTGCCGGAGATGCGGACATTTTTATAGGGAAATTGCTCTCGGTGTTCACCATGTCATCCTTGCCTTTGGGGTTGACGATGCTAGGGTACTGGGCGTCGAGCAATTTACTGCCTGACTCCATGACGAATGGTGCCGTGTTGCCGATTGAAGTGGTGTTGGGCGCATTGTTATTTGCCATGCCATTGGCCTTGTTCATCAATGTGGTGATGATGATGGTCAGTATTCGCACCAAAACATTCAAAGATGCTCAAAGTGCCGCCGTGCCACTCAACCTGGTGGTGGTGTTCACCATGATGGGGGCTGCGTTTGTGCCGCCAGAATCTTCCATCATGCACCTGATTCCGATCTATGGCACATCTGCTTTGGTCGGTGATTTAGCGGTGGGCGGCACGATTCAGATGGCCGAAGTGTTGCTCACATTTGCAGGCAGCATCGGGGCATCCATCATCGGTATCTTTTTTGCCTTGAAAATGTTTAATCGAGAACGCCTGCTTTACAGCGCTTAAGATGCAGTGTCCGTTGTGCTTGGCTGAGCAGGCTGAAAAAATCTTTGAGCGTGAAGACCCGCGTTATGGTCAAAGATTTTATTTCCTGTGCAATGTATGCCAATTGGTTTTCTTAGACCCAAAGCTGTATTTAGATGCTGAAGCTGAAAAGTCACGTTATGACACACATCAAAACAATCCGGCCGATGAAGGGTATCGCAACTTCCTTCGTCGGCTGGCTGATCCCTTAATCGAAAAACTTAACGAAGGTGAACAAGGGTTGGATTTTGGCTGCGGGCCAGGTCCGACCCTTTCACTCATCCTGTCAGAGCATGGTTTTGAAATGGAAAAATATGATCCCTTCTATTTCCCCAATGAAGGGCAATTGAATCGAACCTACGATTTTGTCACCAGCACCGAAGTGGTGGAACATCTCTATCATCCACAAGAAGTTTTTTTGAAGCTGGATGAATTACTGAAAGTGAATGGCCATTTAGGGGTGATGACCGAAATTCTGGATCATCCCGATCGATTTGCTGGATGGTGGTATCATCGAGACCCAACTCATGTCTGCTTTTATCAAAAAGAAACGTTCCACTGGATCGCACAGTGGTGTCAGTGGAACGTCGAATTTCCTGTGAAAAATGTGATAATTTATAAAAAGACGGCTTGAGTGGTCGCTGCTTGATTGGCATCCATGAAAATCTTAACCAAAATCAATCCCCAGCCCACGACCAAAATCAGCCAAGCCACTTTCTTGGCCACTTCGGCCATAATCAAAAATCCAGTCAATAAAACTAAAAAACCAATTGGATCGATCAAGTTGTCAGGCGCTCTGAGGTCCAATGCTCGATCCAGCAAATTGACCACAAAATTCCCCGCCCAGTTGGCCAAAGTATAAAGAAACGATAAGAACTGCTGTAACAAATCTTCTGGCACAGCCGGTGGCTGTGGCACATCACCTTGTAACAAGAATTTTAAAAACATTTACATCACCTCATCTTTAGCGTTATATCCCCTCAAACGACGCCTCACAATGACAAATGTTCCATAAAAGTAGAGACTTAGATGATTTGTAAAAACAATAAATTGGGTAAAGGCTTTAATCCCCCAACCCCCTTTTCTAGAAAGGGTTCCCTTCCAAAATCGGAAGGGGCTACGATTTGACTGCGGGAGTTTGTTTTACATCACGATTCGTTATTCTTTGCTTCTCCCTTTTTTAAAGGGCAAGCATTGATTGTTTTACGAAATGTTAAAATGAATAAAGCCCTTTTTCGCCTCCACTCACTGCGCCAGATTCAACAGAGAATTCAGCATCACATTTCCTGCATTGACCACATCTTCCTTGTGCGTGAATTCTTTTGGGTTGTGGCTGATGCCGTTAACCGAAGGCACAAAAAACATCGAAGCTGGCATAATGGCACTGAGGGACTGCGTGTCATGCCCTGCAAAACTCATCAAACGAATATGGCTAAGCCCAAGATCAGATGATGCTTTTTCGATATTGGCAATCACATGCTCACTCATCGGAGCGGGAGGCACTTTGGTGACAGGTTCGATATTCACATTCAGGCCAAATTCAGCTGCGCTTGTTTTGGCAACCTCGAGAATGATCTGCTCCATTTCATTCAACTTCACCTTTGAGCCATGGCGAAGTTCTAAGGCAAGTTCCACTTCTGCAGGCACGATATTGAATGCGCCAGGTTTGAACTGAGCCTGGCCACAGTTCATTACACCAGGAAAGAAATCGTTTTTCACAATCTCTTTGGCACGTTGCACAAACAGGGATGCACCCCAGTTGGCGTCTTTGCGATCAGCCATGGGCATCGTGCCAGAATGAGCAGCTTCACCAAGGAATTTGAGCCAGTACCATTGAATGCCCACAATCTCATCCACCACACCGATGTTGAGTTTTTGTTTTTCCAAGCGTGTGCCTTGTTCAATGTGAACTTCAACAAATCCGACATAATCATCAGGATTGCATTTTGCTTGCAGCACACTCGCACGGGTGCAGTCAATGCGGGCCAATGCTTCATCGAAAGCAGTCACACCACCGCGCACCTGATTTAAGTCCTGTTCCATAATTTCACCAATGAACGCTCGACTGCCAATTAAACTAAGCCATGATCCTTCTTCGTCCGTGAATGAAATGCAGCGCAAATGCACAGGCAGATCCAGGCCAGATTCTTTGATGGTTCTCAGCGATTCCAATGCAGACAACACACCCACAGGGCCATCAAAGCGCCCACCATTGGGCACAGAATCCAGATGCGAGCCTGCCAATAAAATTTTCGCATCTGGATTGTTTGAAGGAAGTGTGGCCGTGAGGTTGCCAGCACCGTCTTGGTCAATAGTCAAACCCGCATCGGTCGCTTTGGCTTTAAACCAGTTGCGAGTTTCTACATCTAGCTCAGACAAGGCAGGGCGATTAACCCCACCTGCTGATGTTTTTCCAATTTCACTGAGTTCATTTAAATCAGACAGCAATCGTTGTTCGTTAATTGTAAGCATGTGGACCTCATTCTATGATCAAGGTCAAGCCATCATACTTAAATGGGGCCATAACTTGCGAATCAACAATCACTCATAGGGTGGATACGGATAAAGTGTTTTGGGTTTGAGTTGAGGTCGTGACAGCAGTTGCGCCATTTTTAATGCAGACTCCGACCATGAGTTTTTTTTGATATTTGGCTGGAGCAAAACACGATTGGCCAAACGTGCCTGCTCCGCTTCTTTTAAACGTTGTTTGTTGATCACCTGGCAGATTTCGTCGAGTCGATGTTCAAACATGGGCCTCCCCCTTCAGAAAGTTTTTGCGATGGATTTGTTTAAGGAATGGTGGCGCCAGTATCCGGTTGCAAGACACAAAAGGTATTTCCTTCGGTGTCTTCACAGTACGCTTTATAGCCAACAGTGGGGACCACCATCGGCTCAACCACCACGATGCCGCCTGCTTGTTTGATTTTGTTTAATGCATCATCCAGGCAAGCCACATCAATGGTGTTCATGGTGGATTGCCCAAACGCCTTGCGACGCATGATGCCGCCGTTGATGCCAGGGTTGGCATCGTTGCCGGTTGTGATCAGCCAGTAATCGTCGACCCCGTCCCACTTATTGATTTTCCAGCCAAACACATCTTGATAAAAATGCTTTATCCGCTCTGGATTGCTGGCCGGAAGTTCGAAATGTACCACTCTTTGCATAACCCACCCCTCATCGTTGTTGATTATGTATTTTGTATAATACACATAATGGCCAACGAAATCAATTAGCAAAGTTCACTTTCTAAAAAGACATTTGTCTTAACGTCTCAAAGAGATGTTCAGGGGCTACAAACGTTGGCCAAATCTATGGGGCTGACGGGGTCGCTGATTTGATTTTTACTGCACATTGACAAGCTGGATGAGCCATCCAGGCCAAGGCCAAACGAACTGTTACCAGAAATAGTATTTCCACTGAGTGCGGCCACGCTGCCAAACAGCACCAGCACGCCATCTTGATTCCCTTGAACAAGATTGTTTTTAATCAAAATGCCCACAGACGTTTGCAGGAAAATACCAGCAGACCGACTGCCTTGATCGTTGTCGATGACCTGATTGTTTGAAATCTGTGAATCAACGCCATCGATCATCACAATGCCGATGCGGTTTTCTGAAATATTATTTGAATCAATGGTCATTCTTGAATTGAAGGCCAAAATGCCCAAATCATTGCTTGCAATTTGATTACTGCTCAGCGTTACGTCCAAGCTGTTACGCACAAACACACCACGCTGCGAAATGTTGATGCCTTCCACAATGACATCTGATGCATTTTCAATCACCAATGCAGACAAAGTGTTGGTGGGATCGCCAAGCAGGGTGACTTCCATCCCAGGTTCAGCGGTGAGGCGAATGCCGCGTTCAAGAAACACAGTTTCCTCATAAACGCCGCCGGCCAACTCAATGGTGCTTCCCGTCGGGGCTGATGCGATAGCATCTTGAATTCTGCCAAAGTCTTGAGGCACACGAATGGTCTCGGCATCAAATTCTGGCAACGCTTGGATCAAAGGGCTGTTGCGTGCAATTTCACACTGCGTGCGGGTCAAGCGACGATTGCCGCGCCCTTCAGGGTTGACGCTGGGGAACATGAGATTTCCTGAATCATCATCGGTTTCTTCCAAATCATCTTCATCTGTGTGAAACAAGCCGAGGTTGTGGCCCCACTCATGGGCAATGGTTTCCACACTGACAGGGCTGTTGATATCCACTAGGTTTTGATAATTAGCCACCGAATGGCGGCCATTGAGTTGCCCCACTGCCAGAATACCACCACTGCCATCAAAGGTAAGATCGACACCCACCACAAACATGGTCAGGTGAGGGCCATTGGTAAACAGTTCAAAATCAGGAAAGTCCATCGCCAATCTGGGGTTTTGTTGTGCCACTGTGAACAAGGCAAACTCATTCAGGAAAGAAAGTGAAGTGGCTAGATCCAAAGCCTTTTCACGACCATCGCCAATAAATGGATCGAGCAATGTCCGATCTGGACGCAAAGGTGAAAATAATAGTTCGGGGCGAAGCACTTTTACTGTTGCCAATTCAAAGGAAATGTTGCACTGTGAATAAATCTGATTGAGAATAATCAAAATATTTATATCGAAAATTTGTGGCAGTACAGGATCAATTTCGCCCACAGGGTCGGCGTCACTGTCAAAGGTCGCATTGGCAACCAGGTCAGTTACGCCATCATCAATGACCAGAAAGTTGACGCGAACCAGGATATTTCCATCTTGAGCCTGGGCGATTGTCGAAATAGATAGCAGACCAATAAGAATGATAAGTACAGATAAATCGATTTTGCCAAAGCGCATTTCTCTCCTTTTTTGAACGAATTGATCGCTTGAATTTATACAGAGATTTCAAATGTTTCTCCACTTGCGTTGGGTTGGACTTGTGATCTATATTGAATTTGGGACATTAGAATTTCTTTTGAATTTTGTTAGTTAAAGACAGATTTTACTTAGGGGATGATTTTTATGAGCAATGTTTTCCAACCCAACTACCGGGATGCTGATAAAGCCCATATCGGTAGTATGGACCAATATCAAAAAATGTACGATCAATCCATACAGGACAATGAAGGTTTTTGGACCGAACAGGCTGAACGCCTGCACTGGTTTAAAAAATGGGACACCATCAAAGAAGTGGACTTCACCAAAGCGGCCATCAAGTGGTATGAAGGCGGCAAACTGAATGTGTCCTACAATTGCATTGACCGCCATATCGAAGCCGGTCATGGCGATCAGACTGCCCTGATCTGGGAAGGCAACAATCCTGATGAAGACAAGTCGCTGACCTACAATGACATGCTGGTCGAAGTCTCCAAGTTCGCAAATGTGCTCAAAGCCAACGGCGTGCAAAAGGGAGATCGAGTTTGTATCTACATGCAAATGGTCCCCGAACTTGCCATTGCCATGCTGGCATGTACACGTATTGGGGCGGTTCATTCCATCGTGTTTGGTGCGTTTTCAGCGGATGCGCTTCGAGATCGCATCAACGACTCACTCTGCAAAGTGCTTGTCACGCAGGATACAGGGGTGCGTGGCACGAAACTCGACATTCCCATGAAAGCCAATGGCGATAAAGCCGTTGCTAACACCCCTTCTATCAAACATGTGATTGTGGTTCAACGCACCGGCGCAGCTGTCGAGATGCAAGAAGGCCGCGATCTCTGGTGGCATGAAGAAATGGATAAAGCTGATTCAACCTGCGACCCTGAACACATGGATGCTGAAGATCCGTTGTTCATCCTCTACACTTCTGGTTCCACGGGGCAGCCCAAAGGCGTATTGCACACCACGGGCGGGTATCTGGTCTACGCCTCGATGACGCATCAGTACGTGTTTGATTATCAACCTGGAGATATTTATTGGTGTACCGCCGATATCGGTTGGATTACGGGCCATTCTTACATTGTGTACGGTCCACTTTCCAATCGAGCAACCACCATCATGTTCGAGGGAGTTCCAAATTATCCTGATTTTGGACGTTTTTGGCAGATCTGTGAAAAGCACAAGGTCAACATTTTTTACACCGCACCAACGGCGTTGCGTGCCTTGATGCGCGAAGGTGATGATTTTGTCACCAAGCACGATCGCTCAACGATCAAATTACTTGGCACGGTGGGAGAACCGATCAAGGAGCCGGAGTGGACCTGGTATTACAATGTGATTGGTGAGCAAAACTGCCCAATCGTGGATACCTGGTGGCAAACGGAGACGGGTGGTATTCTCATCACACCACTGCCTGCCTGCACACCGCTGAAACCTGGATCAGCCACTTATCCATTCTTCGGCATTCAACCCGTGATTCTCACGCCCGAAGGCAAAGAAATTGATGGCAACCCCGCCGAAGGCCTGTTGGCGATCAAAGCTTCTTGGCCTGGGCAGATGCGCACAATCTATGGGGATCACAAACGATTTATCGACACTTATTTTGCCATGTTTCCTGATTACTACTTCACCGGCGATGGGGCAAAGCGCGATGAAGATGGCTGCTATTGGATCACTGGTCGCGTGGACGATGTGCTTAATGTATCAGGCCATCGGCTCGGCACGGCGGAAATTGAAGGCGCAATTGGGGCCCACGAATCCGTGGCCGAAGCTGCTGTGGTGGGCTATCCACACGATATCAAAGGTCAAGGCATTTATGCCTTCGTCACGTTAATGGCTGGTATTGATGCTGATGAAAGTCTTCTTGGTGGCATCAAACAAAAGGTGCGTGACCTGATTGGCCCTCATGCCACACCGGATAAGATCCAGTTTGCACCTGCACTGCCGAAAACGCGTTCTGGAAAGATCATGCGCCGTATTTTGAGAAAGATCGGCGAAAACGAATTGGACAGTCTGGGTGATACGTCCACCCTGGCAGAGCCTGGTGTGGTTGATGATTTGGTGAAAAATCGCCAGTGAAAATTAGATTAACAAATTAATATCGATGAAAGGGAGGCTTAATTTGCCTCCCTTTCTTTTTTATAAAAAACTTATCTTGGTGTGGTGTCGAGATGATTTTCGAGTGGGTTTTCTGGGGTGGTGTTCAACGTGAGCAGCAAATCAATCAATGGCACACGCCAGTTGATGTTGGTGTCCACACCTTGATCCTGAGGGAATCGGTACCCACTGCCGCCTTCAAACATAAAGTCAGTGACCAGCGCGTTGTAGGTTGCATCACGATCAATGAAAGTGCCATCCGGGAAACGTGGCGTGCCAATGGTGGTGATGCCACCCACCGCAGGATTACAACAACGGATGTTGTCAATCAACTGTTGGCCTGTGAGAGTGACTTCAACAATGTTGTTGTCAAAGGGCAGTACCCCAAGCACATCGCCTCGCGTGATGGGGCCGGCTGGAATTTCTTGACGGAACCCCCCTTGGTTGGTCATGGCCACATCTGCACTGGGGAAGGCCACAAGCCAGGCATCGGTCAATAAATTCATCAACACATTGGATCGATGTGCAAGGCCATTTTCGGTATATCCAATCACTTCAGACAATGCTTCATCTGTCAGCGCACGCCAGCGAGTGACGATTTCTGCTACCTGAGGATCAGGTGTGTTCCCCATATTAAGATGTGTGCTGGTGTCGATATCGGTCAGCTGATGCGTTTCAGCATCAAGTGTCAGTTCAACTTGGGCATAAGATCGCAATGAACTCCCACCAGAGACCACAGCCACACCTTCATCCACCGTGGCGCTAAATTCGTTACAGTGACCGCCGCCCAACATGGCGATCTCTAATTCAGCTACCAGAGAAACCAATGCTTGGAGGGCATTTAAGCAAACGTGAGAAATGACCAACAGCAATTCTGCCCCTTGTGCTTTGAGTTCAGGCACAGCGGCGGTGAGTGCGTCTCTGTAGGGCAAAAACTCAAACTGCGCGACATGGCGAGGATGTGCCACGGCGGGTGTTTCGATCAGAGACAGTCCGATGATGCCAATGTTGACGCCGTTGAATTCGATTAACGTATAGGGTTTGACAAACTCTGGAATGTTGCCTGTTTCGCGATCTATGAGATTTGAAGACAGGAACGGAAAGCTGGATTCCTGCGCACGTAAAGTCAATACATCAGCTCCAAAGTCGAATTCATGATTGCCCACCGCGGCAGCAGAATAGCCCATCGCATTCATCACTTCGACCATCGATTCGCCTTCATGCCAGGTGGACACATCCGGGCCCGTCCACATATCGCCACCACTGAGAATTAGAGTGTTTTCGCCAAATCCAGGCAAGGTTTGCCACAAGCCCAACATTTCGGCAGCACCGCCGCCATCATCGTTCGATTCCATCCAACCATGCTCATCGTTGGTGTACAAAATGGTGATCTGCAACAACTCCGATGTGCTTGGCTGAAAAGCTGCAATCGAAAAGATTGCAAATAAAGCGAGAAGAAAGATTTTTAATTTATCCATGAAGCATTATAGAGGATCAGGGTTTACTAATGTCAACTCGGAAAAGGTTGACATTTTTGTTTGAGCAGATTATGTTCAACCCTAATTAACATTGAGAGGTCAGTGGCGATGATACTGTAAATGAGTTTTTTAAAAGATTTGGCGTTGTTGTTGGATCAATCCAATTGATCTACCTGTTTTATCTTTACTCATTTTCAAGGAGTCATTTTGACCTTTACCATTCGTGAATTTGTCCCTGCCGATTACGCTGCAATCACAAAAATTTTCCAACTGATTCAACCTGAAGATGGTTGGGAAGAATCTGATTTTCGTGAGGAAGACGACACTCGACCTGATCATTGCAAGCATCAAAAGTGGGTGGCCGAAGTCGATGGCACTGTGGTTGGCGTTTGCCTTTATGACCAGCGGGCGAACACCTATCATCCACAAAAATTCTGGCTTGATGGTGGTGTTCTACCTGAGCATCGAAAACAAGGTGTCGGCACGGCACTATTAGATCGGACTTTCAAAGACCTTGAACCCTTTGAACCCAAAGAGGCAATTACTGCCTCGGGAGAAAACACACCTGATGTGATTGAGTTTTTAGTAAAAAGAGGATTTGAAACTTTTAATCATGTGTGGGAATCTCACCTCGATTTGGATGCGTATAATCCAGCACCTTATGAAGGGTTGTTGGAAAAACTGAACGGTGAAGGCATCATCTTCAAAACCTACAGCGAGCTTGTTGATTCCGAAAACCATCTTGAAAAACTCTATAATTTGTGGTCAATCACCAAGCAGGATGAACCTACGGTGTTTGGCGTGGTCACAAAAATTGAGTTTAAACATTTTATTGAAACTCGATTGGCTGGAAATAATTTCGACCCCGATGGGTATTTCGTGGCGTTAGATGGCAATGATTATGTGGCTTTTTCAAATTTCTGGGGCAGTCAGCCAGGCGAGTATATTTCGATTGGATTTACGGGTACGCACCCCGATTATCGAGGTCGAGGTCTCGCCACAGCGTTAAAGATAATTGGCAACGAATACGCGATATCCAAAGGTTTCAAGCAGGTTCGAACGTCCAATAATTCTGTGAATGCGCCCATGTTGGCTGTTAATGTGAAGATGGGGTTTGATCGGCAGCCTGCTATTGTTGTGTTGAAGCGGCTGTTTTAGCCTGTGATCTGACTCTTTCTTTGAGATGCGTGATCACATCCACTCCAATTTTCAGGGCAATCATCAGTAATAAGGCAAGCAATGGTTCATTCATAAACTGAACCGCAAATGCTCCAAAGATGATGGTGACATGCACCACGAAAATGCGTAGATAGGGTTGGCCCATCTGGTCTTGCAGGTTGGTTTTTAAATATTCTTTTTTGCGAATGAAGTTGTAAAAAAAAGAAATGCCATGACTGACCATCAACGCCATGATGGGGCTGACCATGTCTTCAAACAGGGTGAAGGGCACATCCAGCCCCTGACGTTGCCGGTCCATGCCAAACAGTACCAGTATAAAAATGCCGTGCCCAAACATAAAGCCACCATAGTGGATGCTAAAAAAGATCATGTAGAACAATGCCGAAAAAAAGCCACTCACACGTTTGTCCGAATTCATCACTCCGACAATCAGCAACTTGCCCAGGTTCCAAAAGCCAATCACCAGATTTTCGAGCCAGTATAGGATGATGATCGACATTAAATCCCAACCCCAGTAAAGCACCCCAAACAAAGGGAGGGTGTTTGCCAGGAGCAAAAACCAAACAGACAGTGGTAATTTGGCAATACTTAATTTTGTGTTCATGTTTAATACATTCAACTTGACGAGATTAGGAAATTTGCGTACAACTCGCCCATGACTCAAAGTGTAGAGCAACAATCCACCCGTGCCAATCAAGCGCTCATATTCGTGTCCCTTGCCGTTTTACTTGCCACATCCACTTGGTTTTCAGGCACAGCAGCCACCCTCAATCTGAAATTATCGTGGCAATTAAGCGATGTCCAAAGTGCCTGGCTGACGATATCAGTTCAGCTTGGGTTTATTACAGGGACGTTTCTTTATGCCATCTTAAATTTAGCAGATGTGTTCAATGCCCGCCGAGTCTTTTTTATATCCGCATTGTTCGCTGCATTGTTTAATGCAGGATTTGCGTTTATCTCACAGGAGTTGACTGTCGCCCTTGTGTTTCGATTTTTGACCGGCGTGACTCTGGCAGGCGTTTATCCGGTGGGCATGAAGATTGTGGCCTCCTGGTTTCAGTCCGGCCTGGGCTGGCGTTTGGGCGTGATGGTGGGGGCGTTGACATTGGGAACGGCAACACCATTTTTTATGTCTGCGTTAGGGACTAATTTCGACTGGCGCTGGTTGGTGGCATCTGCTTCGGTGGCATCAGCGATGGGCGCATTGATCATGATTGGTTTGGTGAAGGATGGGCCATTTTTGCCCAAGAAAGCTGTGTTCAATGCGGGCATGATGTTTAAAGTTTTCAAACATCCACCTTTCAGAAATACAGCCTTTGGCTACTTTGGCCATATGTGGGAGCTTTATGCGTTTTGGTCGCTGATCTCATTTTATCTTGCTGCCAATTTACAGATCCATACAAACTTTCAAGATGGATTGGCCTGGATGGTTTTTTCAGTTATTGGCATCGGGACATTGGGCTGTGCGCTTGGCGGATGGGTATCGCGTAAAGTGGGGGAGCGTCGAGTGGCACTGACTTCATTGTTCATCAGTGCCACATTGTGTTTGCTTTCTGGCATTATCTTTTCATGGCCGCCCACCATTTTAATGCCCTTTTTGCTTGTTTGGGGGTTTTTCGTGATTGCCGATTCGCCTCAGTTTTCGGCGTTGGCCGCTCAACACGCACCGAAAGAATACATTGGGACGGCATTGACGATTCAAAATGGGATTGGATTCGCCATCACGGTCGGCTCCATTCAACTGTTGCCATTGATTGCCGATTCAGTGGGCTGGCAATGGGCGTTTTTGTTTTTGGCTCCAGGTCCGTTGTTGGGCATTTATTTCACCAGAAAACTTAAACGACCTACCTGAAACTGACATCAGCTCATCAGGTTGACGAATCCACCTCTGTTTTTTATAATACGCGCACTTTCAATGCGGGAGTAGCTCAATTGGTAGAGCGTTGGCTTGCCATGCCAAAGGTTGGGAGTTCAAATCTCCTCTCCCGCTCCAAGTTTTCTTCTCAAACATTTCTGTTAAATCAAAGCGTTAACCTCAAATTATTCTTATAACCTTGATGGTGATCTGTTCATCCCAGATATTTCATGGGTCTGTGATCTGTTGTATGATCTTGGGGTAGCGAAAAACTTTTGGTGAACAATAAAAAGAAAGATGTTTATTGTGTGATGTTGCATTTTTACTATGGTCTCATTTGAGCTTGTTCTGATAGGGTTGCTTACCGGAACCTTAATTGGATCTGTGGGGGTGGGCGGTATTTTGCTTGCTCCGTTGCTGACGTCTTTTACTGGGTTGAGTTTGCATTTGGCGTTGGCTGTGAGCAGTTGGAGTTTTTTGTTCACAGGGGTTGTGGGCACCTTTCTGTATGCTAGAAAAAAGATCATATCCTGGCAGGCCGTGGGCTGGTTGAGCATTGGCATTGTGCCGGCTGCATTGTTGGGTGCCTGGATCAATGTTCTTTTACCAGCTTCGGCACTGACGCTAATTTTAGCGACCTTGATTGTTTTTTCCGGCATCTATGCGTTGTTCAATCAAACTGACGACCATGAAGAAAGTGCTTCATTGAAACCAGTTTTCTTGCTCCTGATTGGTGTAGGGGTTGGTTTTGGCTCTGCGCTTACAGGAACCGGAGGGCCGGTCTTATTAATTCCAATCCTACTTTTTTTAAAGATGCCCGTACTACTGGCGGTAGGCATTGGCCAGGTGGTTCAAATCCCGATTGCTTCTTTTTCGTCCGTTGGGTTTGTGTTGTATGGCCAGACGGACTTTGCTTTAGGGACCACACTGGGCCTCATTCAGGCGGCCGGGGTTGGACTGGGTGCGTTGATTGCACATCGATTGCCTGCAAAGCGTTTGCGCCAAGTGGTGGCGTTTGCTTTGGTGGGCGTGGGGGTCTATATGATCGGGCGCACAGTTTTTTCGTTTATGTCATGAAAAACTGCTGCTCTGATTATGTATAATGGCCTATCAAGAGGTTTTGAGGAGAGCGATGCAGTCAATTGAACAGGCTTTGCAACACTATCCCAGAGAAACCTTTACCCGCACACCCACCCCTTTGGATCACCTCAAACATCTAAGTAAGGCGTTAGATATTGAGTTGTATTTGAAGCGCGATGATTTAACCGATTTGGCGTTAGGCGGTGACAAGCCGCGAAAATTAGAATACGAAATTGCCCAGGCACGCGCCCAGGGTGCGGATACGCTGGTCACCTGTGGCAGTTCTCAAAGCAACCATGCACGTCTGACCACAGCAGCCGCTCGCTCACTTGGGTTGGATTGTGCGGTGGTGTTGAGTCAGGATATGTGGAAAGCTTTTCAAGGCAATTTGCTGACCGTTTGTCTGATGGGGGCTCAAGTTGAAGTGGTTGAAACACCGGACCATTGGGATTTGGAAGAGCATGCTCTGGCACTCTGTGAAAAACTTAAAGCCAAAGGCCGAAAGCCACACTATATTCCAGTCAGTGGCACCACCCCTCACAGTTGTCTGGGCTATGTGCGTGCGACGTTGGAGTTGATTGAGCAGTTGAAAGATATGCAATTGCAGCCTGATGCCATCTACACGCCGTTTGGCACCGGAGGTATTTTTACAGCGATGCTGCTGACGTTACGAGAAAGCGGCCTTGACACGCCATTGATTGGTATCAGTGTGAATCGCCAATTGCCTGAGTGTAAGGAGAATCTCGAACATTGGTGGGGCGCCTTGTGTGGGTTGCTGGACCGAGACCCACAAAGAGCGAGGGGCGATTTTGAAATTTACGATGCCTTCATTGGCAAAGAATATGGTGACCCTACCGAAGCCTGTTTGGATGCCATTTTAAAGATGGCCAAAACCGAAGGTGTTTTGCTTGATCCAGTGTATTCAGGAAAAACGTTTTCAGGTTTGCTGGCACAGCATCAACAAGGCCGTTGGAGTCAAGGGCAGCGCATTTTGATGTTGCATTCCGGCGGTGTGCCTGCTTTGTTCGCCTACCATCAAGCGATTCAAACCCACCTTGAAAAGCACAATCTGTTGCCAAAAATATCAAACATTTTATGATGTATCAATAGATAAACGTTAACGTATTTATTTGTATTTTTAGAGATGTGGTAATCAAGTTATGCAGGTGCGCCGCGAAGTTTGTCTACCTCATCGTTGATGTAAGCCACGATGTCTTTGGTGAAGGTGCCTGGGCCGAACAGGCCGCCGATGTTTTGTTGGCGCAGTTCGTCTTTGTCTTCTTCGGGAATGGTGCCACCGGCCATCAGCAATACATCAGTAAGGCCTTTTTCATCCATCAGACCGCGGATTTTAGGCAGCAGTGTCATGTGTGCACCTGAGAGGATCGACACGCCCACCACATCCACATCTTCCTGCAAGGCAGCGGTTACAGCTTGATCCGGAGTGTTGTGCAAGCCGGTGTAGATCACTTCCATGCCGGAGTCACGCAAAGCCTGGGCCACCACTTTGACGCCACGATCGTGGCCGTCCAATCCAACTTTTGCCATCAGAATTCTTATTGGTCTGTCCATAATTTATACCATTGAAGGCTCTCGATACTCGCCGTGTACCTTTCTGAAAATGTCCATAATTTCGCCCACACTCACGTAAGCTTTCACTGCTTCAACCATGTAAGGCATCGTGTTTTCGCCCTTTTTAGTGGCGGTTTTAATGGCTGCCAAGGTTTGTTCCACCACAGCCTCATCACGACTGGCCCTCACGGTGCTCAGGCGCTCGACCTGACGGGCTTCCACATCTGGATGAATCTTCAGCGTGGGAATGCGTTGTCCGTCATCCTCAGTGTGTTTGTTGACGCCGACGATAATTTGCTCATGTTTTTCAACCTGACGCTGATACTCATAAGCTGACTTGGCCAGTTCTCGTTGAAAAAATCCTTCGTCAATGCCGTTTAACACACCTGTTAAAATGCTGCCTTCGCCCATTTTGTCGATCTGTTCGATGTAGGCCATCGTTTGCGCCTCGACATCGTTGGTCATCTTTTCGACAAAATAACTGCCGCCCAATGGGTCCACAGTGTCGGTCACGCCGCTTTCGTGCGCAATAATCTGCTGCGTTCGCAAGGCGATCTTGACCGCTTCTTCGGTGGGCAGTGCCAGGGCTTCATCATATGAGTTGGTGTGCAAACTTTGCGTGCCGCCCAACACCGCCGCCAAGGCTTGCAAAGCCACACGCACAATGTTGTTCATCGGCTGTTGTTCGGTGAGTGTCACACCTGCGGTCTGTGTGTGGAAGCGCAATTTCCAAGAACGTTCATTTTTTGCACCATAACGTTCTTTCATCATGCGTGCCCAGATGCGGCGAGCCGCACGGAATTTGCCGATTTCTTCAAAGAAAGACAAATGCGAATTGAAAAAGAAGCTTAATTGTGGCGCAATATCATCCACATCCAAACCCCGTTGGACAGCGGCTTCGACATAAGCAAATCCATTGGCCAGAGTGAAGGCCAGTTCCTGAACGGCGGTGGCCCCTGCCTCGCGGATGTGATAGCCGGAGATCGAAATGACATTGAACTTTGGCGTTTCTTTGACGCCAAATTCAAACGTATCGATCACCAAATCAACCGATGGTCGGGGATGGGTGACCCATTCCTTCTGGGCCATGAATTCTTTCATCATGTCGTTTTGAATTGTGCCACGAATCTTATCGCGCGGGACACCCTGCTGATCGGCCAAGGCCACATACATGGCGTAAATGACGGGGGCGCTGGGGTTGATGGTAAAGCTTGTAGACACTTCATCGAGTTTGATGCCGTCGAACAAAATTTCCATGTCTTTGAGCGTGTCAACAGCTACGCCCTCCACGCCAACTTCACCCAAGGACATCGGATGATCGGAGTCGTAGCCCATCAACGTAGGCATGTCAAATGCGGTAGAAAGCCCCATTTGGCCGTGCTTGAGAAGATAATGAAAACGTTCGTTGGTTTCTTCTGCTGTGCCGAATCCGGCGAATTGACGCATGGTCCACAATCGACTGCGGTACATCGTTTCATGAATACCACGCGTGTAGGGATATTCGCCTGGTTGGCCTAAATCGTTGGAAAAGTCCGTGTCAATATCGTCAGAGGTATAAAGAGTATCAACCTCTTCGTTTGAAACGGTGATGAATTTTTCTTTGCGCTCTTTGGTTTTTTCCAAAAAAGGCTTTAGAGTTTCTTGTTCCCAACGGCTTTTGTCCGTGTTAACTTCGGCTTTGGCCATAGTAGATGAAGGCTCCTTGTCGACTGTTGTTTGAAATTATAAGCTCAATGCTGAAGGAGAGCAACGATCATCATGCCTGAATTGCCCGAAGTCGAGACGATTCGCCGCGATCTAAAAAAAATGGTTGTAGGTGAAATTTTAGAAAAAATTGAAGTTTTTGAACCAAGGTTGTTACAAAACTGTACAAAAGAGGAACTTCAAGCCAGTTTGCAAAACACACCGCTCAAGGCGATGGAACGTCGCGGCAAGTTCTTAATTTTCAATTTCGGCCAGCAAAGTGCCGTGGTTCACTTGAGAATGAGTGGTTGGTTTTCTGATGAACCTGGCAAACACACACGTATGATCATGCACTTTAAGGGCAAGAAACTTTACTTTGATGACACACGGCGATTTGGCACACTCCACTTTTTGCCATCTAGTGATCGTGAATCTTACGATCCATTGAAGAAACTTGGGTTGGAACCCTTGGGAGAATCTTTTGATAAAAAGTCATTTCAATCTGTATTGAACTCCTCGCGTGAAATCAAAAAAGTGCTTCTGGATCAAACTAAAGTGACTGGTATTGGAAATATTTATGCGTGCGAAGCGTTGTATCAATCCAGAATCCATCCTCTCAAACCTGCCGATGAAATCAGTTCGGCTAAAGTTGGCAAACTGCATCAGGCCATCCAGCAGATTTTGCAAAGGGCGATTGATAATCATGGCAGCACATTAGGCGATTCAGTCGGCGATTATCGAACGTTGGATGGCGCACAGGGAAATTTCCAGGATCATTTTCAAGTCTATGGCCGCCATGGGGATGGTTGTTTCCATTGTGGCAAAACGATTGAGCGGATCACCCAGGCAGGCCGCAGCACTTTCTTTTGCCCAAGCTGTCAACGGAAATGATGAGACAGTTTGGCAAATTTCACAACACGGTAACGATGCTCAATAAATCACTCTTTGGCAGCGGCTTCTTCGATGGCAGCAAGTTCTCGATCCAGCACCATTTGGAACGTTTCGAGTGGGTGTGCACCGCTTAGGAGTTTGCCGTTGATGAGAAATGCAGGCGTGCCTGTGATGCCGTAAGAGGCGCCGGCTCGAAGGTCGAACTGAACTTCCTGTGTATAATAGCCAAGATCAATGCACTCCAAAAGTTCGTCGGCATCCATATTGAGTTGCAGGGCGTAGATTTTGAAGCGATCCATGGGGTTTGCAGCCTGTGACCAACCTGCTTGGTCGTTGAACAAAATATCATGCATGGGCCAGAACATGCCTTGTTCGTCGGCACATTCAGAGGCTTCGGCTGCAATTTGAGCGCGTGGATGGATAGAGTTTAATGGGAAATCTCGATAAACAAAACGGATTTTGCCTTCATACATGTTCAGCAATTGCTTAAAGGTTTGTTCATGCCAGCGTTTGCAATATGGACACTCGAAATCAGAAAATTCTACGATGGTAATTGGAGCATCTTCCGGTCCCAGTGCTGGATCATCATCGACAAAACTGAACAAGGGTTGTGCCTGGGCCGAGGAGGAAGATGCTGCTGTGGTGCCTGTTGTAGCTGTTTCTACCGAGGGGGTGCCATTGTTGTCAAGGGAAGCAGATGTTTGTGATGCCGTGAAGCTGTGTGTGAAATAACCTCCCACAAAGCTGGCTGCTGCGATCAATACAATCACCAAATGATATTTCTTGATTTTAAAAGAAACTGCATCCGATTTAGGCGCAGATTTAAGGTCTAAAGAAGGTATGGTTTCGTGATCAGGGTTCAATGCATCTTTTTCTTCAGGATTTGTCATGGATAATTACCTTTGTTTAGCATCGATTTAGTATCTATAAAAGGACATTCTTATCTTAACGAAAGAATGGAAAGCCTTCCAATCATCATTCAAAGTTTTAGTGTGAAAAGTATACAATTGTGTAAATTTTTTGCATAAACCACTTGTAACCATACATTGGTTTCCTTATGATAAATGCAAACATCTTAAGGGGATGAGAGCTATGGTGGAAAATTTCACTCGTATCTCAATTTATGTTCCACAAAAGAATCAGAAAGACAATCCACTCAAGCGTTTGCATGCTTTGGCTTTAAAGCAGGATCGAACCTTGAACTATATGGTGATTCAGGCCATTTTGGATTACGTCAATCGTGAGGAGAAGAAACGCAAGTAGTGCGTTTCTTCGTAGTGGACTAGATTTATGAAAGCGCCAAAGATTATATTCTTTGGCGCTTTTTCTTTCCCAAAAGGCCACTTTTAGGATCACTGGTGCCCTTTTGGTTCAGATTGATAATTTCGTATATTGTGGTGTATCCAAGTCAAAATTGAGCAAGGGTGGAATGATGAAATTACTAAGGTCTTCTTTTAGGTTTGTTTTAGGTATATTTTTGTTATGGGGTTTTCATATAAGTGGTTTTTCACAAGCCAACCCTTTGCTGACCTTAGGCAATATGCAAGCCAGCCCTGGCGAGTCAATTCAAATCAGCCTCACCCTCGCGAGTGCACCTGAGGGTTTACAGCAGTATTTATTCACCCTCAGCCTCACTGATCCTTCTGTTGCCACATTTTCCAGTATTGAGAGTGTGACCATTGCCAATGATCTGTTTCAATTGGTGTCACTTTCAGACACCTTGATCGAATTTCGTGCACTGGATCTCAACAATGACATTCGCCCTGGCGCAGAAGATATTGTGTTGGCATTGGTTCAATTGAATGGATTGGCCGAAGGGCAAACAGAGATTGTTCTTGAAGTCAATGCTTTTGTGGATGATCGCGGTGCAAGTGTTGAAGCGCAGGTGCAAAATGGCCTCATTCGCTTGGGAAGCACAACGCAACCCCCTTCAAATAATGGCGGGATTCAGCCAGTGTCCAACGCTCCTAGACCTTTGCCAGGTCAAACCAACCTGCCTCAAGATTTGGATGGAGATGGTTTGTTTGAGGATGTTAATGGCGATGGGGTGCTTAACGAAGCAGATGCGACACTGCTGTTTAATCAATTGAATCAGGGCAGTGTGCAGGCTGATAGTATTTTCTTTGACTTTGATCAGAACGGGCAACTGAATGCCGAAGATGTCAATGCTTTGATTCGTTTTATTGTTGACGCAAATCCTGTGATTGAAACACCCGTCAACCAGGATGCGCCTCAGATTCGAGTGCAAAATATCCGAGCCAACGTGGAAGGCATTGCGTTGGTGGATGTGGTTTTGACATCTGCCCCGCAAGGGATGGAACGCTTTGATGTTCGTATTTCTCTCTCTGGCCCTGGGGTGGCTCAGGTTGTTGCGGTGCAAAGTGTTGCTTTGAACGAAAGCTTCTTTGAAGTGCTTGAACAGCGCGGCACCAGTATTCGTTTCCGTGGGGCTGACTTGGAAAACCGTATTGGAATTGGTGCAACAAACATTGTGCTGGCTCAACTGCAACTTCAAAGTGCGGTGCCCGGGTTGGTTCAAATTGAACTGGGTGTTGAGCTGTTTACCACCGAGAACAGCCAGGCTGTGCAGCCCATGATGACAGCTGGGAGCGTGGACTTTTTCCAAGGACCAACCACTTTAGAAGGTGGGGTAGGTGCCCCCAATGATCTGGATGGCGATGGCTTGTTTGAGGATGTTAACGGGGATGGTGTGTTCAATGAAGCCGATGCCTTGTTGCTTTCATTTAACATCGATGAAACCACCGTGCTGGAAAATGTTGAATTTTTCGATTTCGATGGAGATGGTCAGATTACCTTTGCGGATGCGGCTCGATTGAATGAATTGATTGGTTAGTTGGAAGGCGGTGCGATCATCGTGATACCATCATAAAGGAGTTGGATGGCAAGGTTGATGGTTCGCACAGAATACAGCATGTAGGCGCGTTCAAACCAATCCAGTTGGCTGCCCAATTCTGGCGGGATGACGGGGATGTCTTCTTGTGTGGTTGCCACAGCCAACGAAAGATCGCCTCCGAAACTAGAGACACTGCCCACAAATCCGTTGACGTTGTGCCATATTGGAAGCTGAGAGCGCCAGAACAGGCGGGCTTCAATTGTCGGTTTGAACAGGTAATCAACGCCCAGTGCTGCAAAACTCAACCCCGAATAAATGAGGCCGAAGATCACGCCATCCTGTCTGGCTTGACTCTGGACGTAGGATAATTTTAAAAATGTTTGTGTGAGTTCCAGGCTGTCACGAAAAAATCGCCAAGTGGAAACGCGCTGAACTGCATTTTGTCGGGCAACAACATATTGAGGCTCAACGGTCACTGTTGCGGCGGCAGCATTGCTGTTCAGGTTTTGAGGCGTCATCAAGCGAATGGACTGAATGGCCTCACGCTCGATGGCGACTTCCCGCTCAACGTTATCGAGCAGCAGGATAATGGTTTCTACGGTTTCCTCAATGACCACGCCTTGATAGGTTTGTTTGGTCTCACCCACAGACACTTTGACGGTTAGCCCCAATAACTCGCCAACGGCATAGGTAGTCCCATGCCAAGCAAGCACAATAAGACAAAATAACAAAGCAGTAATAAAACTCTTTTTTATCATGAACGCCTTCTCCCACAAACACCAGTGTAAAACGATTTCACAATTGAGGCAAAATGACACCATGATTTTCTCTTTCCAATTTTACTTAGAATCTCGAATCAAAATTAAAGAACCCACTCTCGCAGTCCAAATCGTGCCCCCTTTATGTAAAGGGGGTTGGGGGATTAGAAGCTTTGATGGTTTTTCATTTTTTAAATAGACTTCTTCAATGCATTTAAGGAAGGCCAATTTGTTGAAGTATTTGTTACGGGGTGGGGCTTTGGTTATGATGCAAAAAAAGAAAAATCGATGATTTGGGAAAGGTGTTTTTATGAAGCTGGAGGATATCAAACATATTGCCGTCATTGGCTCTGGCAGCATGGGCCACGGCATTGCAGAGCTGGCTGGTCTGGCAGGCTATACCGTCACCATGCAGGATATTTCTGAAGAGGTTGTGAACAAGGGATACGAAAACATTAAATGGAGCTTGCAAAAGCTTGCCGAAAAAAACCTCGTTCCCAAAGATGTGGCGGAACAGGCTGAGAAAAACATCACCCCTGTGGTCGATATCGAAGAGGCTGTAAAGAACGCTGATGTGGTGATCGAAGCAGCTCCTGAGATCATGAAACTGAAAAAAGAGATTTTTGAAAAGTTGGATCAATTCACCCCTGCACACGCTATCCTGGCCAGTAACACCAGTTCGTTGTCCATCACTGACATTGGTCAAGTGACCAAGAGACCGTCACAAGTGGTGGGAATGCATTTTTTCAATCCTCCAGTGAAAATGGCTTTGGTTGAGGTCATCAAAGGTGGTGACACCGACGAAGCCACAATGAAACTTATTTATGATTTGTCTGAAAAAATGGGCAAAACACCAGTGAATGTGGTCAAAGACGTGCGTGGCTTTATCGTCAACCGTGTGCTTGTTGGCCCCTATTTGTTCGAAGCTGGTTGGATTGCCTCTCGCGGTGAAGCCACGGTTGAAGAAGTGGACAGCCGCATGAAATTCTACGAAGGGTTCCCGATGGGGCCGTTTGAGTTGCAGGATCTTACCGGCATTGACATTGGTTATCATTTGACCCAGGAAGCTGGCTTGCCGATTCCTTCTTTGATTGAAGAAAAAGTTAAAGCAGGCGACGTAGGTCGAAAATCCGGCAAAGGATTTTATGATTACAACAATGGCGGGGCCGATTACCCGCAGGAAGCCGGAAAGAATTTTGACCCTTCCCTGATTTATTCCTTGATGGTCAACGAAGCGGCCTGGCTGCTCGAAAACGAAGTGACCACAGCTGAAGAAATCGATTTGGCTGTGCGTCTCGGTGCTGGTTTTCCTGAAGGCATCTTGCGACGTGCAGACAAGCTTGGTCTCGATAAGCTCTTGGCAGTTTTGGACGCCAAGCATAAAGAACTTAACGATGATCGTTATGCGCCTTGTCAATTATTCAAAGACATGGTGGCACAGGGCAAAACAGGCGAAGCTTCCGGTGAAGGATTTTATAGCTACGGTTCACAAGCCACAGCCAGTTATCATGCCATTCAACTGGACATTGACAAAGACACCCACGTGGCTTGGATCACGCTGAATCGTCCGGATCGTCTGAATGCCATTAACGAAGACATGCGCAATGAGTTGCCACACGCGTTTGAGCAGTTGCAGAAAAACGATGATGTTCGTGCCATTGTAATTCAAGGCGCGGGTGACAAAGCATTTTCTGCAGGGGCCGACATCACAGAATTTTCTGCGGGCAAGGCATATGAATTTGCCGAACTCGGTGAATTTTTCACCACACCGGCAGAGTGTCCAAAGCCTGTCATTGCTGCGATTGATGGGTATTGCCTCGGCGGCGGGATGGAACTTTCTCTGTCCTGTGACTTCCGTTTGATCTCCAAGCGCAGTCAAATGGGCCAGCCGGAAATCCATCTGGGCCTGATTCCAGGTGGCGGTGGGACGCAGCGTTTGGCCCGTTTGATCGGCACCTCCAAAGCAAAAGAGCTTTGCATGATGGGCGATCGCATTAATGCGGAAGAAGCGCATCGATTGGGTCTGGCCAATCAACTTTATGAAGACAGCGAGTTTGAAGCCAAGGTAAAAGAGTTTGCTGAAACCCTGGCTGTCAGGGCGCCAGTGGCGGTTCGTATGGCCAAACGTGTGGTCGATGAAGGCGCGCAGGCACCCACCTCCACAGCCTTGTTGCTGGAACGCGAAGCTTTTGGCCTGCTGTTCACCACTGATGACATGAACGCAGGGGTGACCGCCTTTTTGACCAAGCAAAAACCTGAATTTACAGGCAAATAATCTCAGTGAAGCGAAGGCAGGATTTATGAATATTGCGCATCTGTTAGACAAAGCAGCAGAAGAATTTGCTGGCAAAACGGCGGTGGTGTTTGAGGATCAAACCATCACTTATGCCGAACTACAGGATGCCACCTCACGCTTTGCCGGTGGCCTGCGTGATCTGGGGGTGCAGCCGGGCGATCGTGTCGCCGTGCATCTGCCCAACCTGCCTCAATTTATCATTGCCATTTGGGGTGCGTTTAAAGCAGGTGCTATTCCCACTCCCATGAACCCGCAACTGCGGCGCCGAGAAATTGCCCATCAGCTTAAGGATTCTGGCGCGAAAGTGATCATTGCTTTTGTTCATAACATTGAAGAAGTGGAAAAAGCGGTGGCCGAAGTGGGCGATATCAAGATTGTCGGCGTGGGCGGTCCCAGTGATCATCCAAGATTTCGCAAGCTGTTCAGTACCCCACATTTTGTTGAGCGTGAGGACGATGATGCTGCGTTGCAGCCCTACACCTCAGGCACCACAGGCAAACCCAAAGGCGTGGTGCTGACGCACAAAAACCTCACATCCAATGTGCAGGCCATCATCAAGATGTTGACTTTGCAGCCGAACGACAATCGCACGTTGGTGCCGTTGCCCATGTTCCACATCACTGGGATGACGGTGATGATGCTCATGCCATTGTCGCAAGGGGCCACCATCTATCCGATGTTGCGCTGGGATGCAGAAGAAACCATGCAACTTATTCAGGAACATAAAATCACCATTATGGTGGGCGTGCCAACCTTGTTCATCGACATGATGCATCACCCGAATTGCGACAATTACGACATGACCTCATTGGTCGTATGCAGTTCCGGTGGGGCCAAGATGCCGGTGCCGATGTTGGAAGCGTTTGAACAAAAGTTCAAAGTGGTGGTGTTGGAAGGCTATGGTCTGACTGAAACCTCACCAGTAACCCACACCAATTTGGCGGCACCAACTCGAAAAGTAGGCACCATTGGGCATGCCATCGAAGGGTGTGAAGCCATCGTGGTGGACGAACAAGGCAACGAGGTGGCAACCGGCGAAGTGGGCGAACTGCTCATTCGTGGTCCGATGGTGATGCAGGGCTATCACAACAACCCTGAAGCCACAGCTGATGCCATCAACGAAGATGGATGGCTCCACACAGGGGATTTGGCGCACACAGACGATGAAGAATATTTTTATATTGTCGATCGAAAAAAAGACATGGTGCTGACGGGCGGATACAACGTCTATCCCAAAGAAGTTGAAAACGTGTTGTTCGAACACCCTGCCGTGGCCGATTGTGCCGTGGTGGGCGTGGAGGATGAACGTAAGGGTGAAACTGTCAAAGCGTGCATTGTGGTCAAACCTGGGGTTGAAGCCAATGACGACCTCGCCGAAAACATTCGACAACATTGTTTGACGGAACTGGCTGCCTACAAGCATCCTCGTCAAATAGAATTTCTGGACATATTGCCACGCACAGACACGGGCAAAGTGCAAAAGTTTAAGCTAAAATAATACGAAAGCTTATCTCATAAGAGATGTGTCAGCGCTTGGCTGGATTGACGTACATTTGGATAAATGGATAAAACCAAAAGGAGGCGCACACATGCGCAGTTGGTTGGTCGCTGGATTACTTTTGATAGGATTGTTTAGTATGTCTTTGTCCACGGTGGCGCAATCGCCCACTTTTACTGAAAAAGAACCCATTTTGAGTGGTACGGGTTTTCCATTGGATGAGACATCTTTTCCAGTGCCCGTGGCAACAAGCTCCTTTTTGCTGACACCAGGCCAAGTGCTTCCTTCTACCTGCCCTGCGGCACAGCCAGGTGGCGGTGTTTTGTGCGGCCAGCAGTTTGCGGTCAACATTCCCGACGGTGCGACCGGCATAAACTTTGCGGCCATTTCACAAACGGGTGATGAATTTGTGATTTTTGTTCGTTTTAACGATGAAGTTGCGATTGAAGAAGGTCGCGCGGTGAGCGACTTGGCCATTCAATCACTGGGTGGGATTGCCAGTTTTACCTTGCCGAATTTTTCACCTGGCGATGAATTTCCAGGTATCCAACCAGGCCGCTATTTCTTTGCGTTGGCTCACTTTGAAACCAGTGACCAAGGCTTTTTGGCAACAGGGGGAACCGTCACAGCTCGATCACTTTCCTTCAGCAATCCTGGCGAGTTTAGTTGCTCTACGGCTGAGTTACTGTGCAACCAGCAATATCGACTGGAAGTGGACGAACTCCGCACTCTGAACTTAAGTGTACAAGCGGAAGGCAATTTTCAAATTCATGTGCGCCAAGGGACCCCTGTACAGTTGGACCCATTGACATTTGATGAACAGGGTGTAGCTCAATTTGGCAATCCAATCTCTGATTTCAGTGCCGCTTCTGCCGATGGCACAGCCACCGTGACCATTGACGGCGCTTCAGTACCACCGATTCAAACCGGTGTGTATTACGTGGCGGTGGTCAATTTTGAGAATTTGAATCAGAATGTGGTGGTTAATGCATCCCAAGGTGGACAGACTGAGGTTCAACGTCAACCACCAGCAGGCGATTTTAGCTTTTCACCCAACGAGCCGCGTGTGGGGCAAACGGTCACCTTTACGGACGCCTCAACGGATGCTGGCACAATTGTAGATCGCTCCTGGGACTTTGGCGATGGCCAGACCAGCGTCGAAGACAACCCAACCCACACTTATGACACCCCAGGCACGTTCCGCGTCAGCTTGTTAGTGAGCAACGACGCAGGGCTTTCGAGCACGGTGTCCAAAACCCTAACCGTGTTGCCAGCGGGCAGCAGCCAGGGCGTCAGTGGTGATTCGATGGTGGTGGGCTTTGTTGCCCTTTCTTTCGAAAACCCTGATCGCTGGGAGCGCGTGGTGTCTGAAGGCTGTGCCACCTACACCAATACCACAGACGGCGACGAAGTGGTGTTGCTGGAAGTGATGGAAGGCGATGTCCAAACCTTCACTGTCGCAGCCGGCGAAAGCTTCCTCGTCTGCGGCAACGCCGCTCATTTTTAATTTTTTGCATTTGGTCAAAGAGTGATTGTCTTAATTGATAAAAATTCTATTGACTGAAACATTTTTCTAATTGGATCTTAAAGAACAAGAGATCATCGTTTGTGGCGGTGGCCTCTTGTTCTTTGTATTTTGTACATCATGAATAAGAAATTACTTCGTTACAGTTTGTTGCTCTTTCCCTTGCTGTTGTTAGGGATGGGGCCGTTTTTGGCTCAACTGGACGAAGTTCGTATTTCGCCCATGCGTGGTTTCACGCCTTTGAAAGTCGATTTTCAGTGGGTGCCAACTTTTGGACAAGATGATACTTTAGCACCAGAATGGGATTTTGGTGATGGCACTCCGAGTGAAACAGGGACAAGCGTTACTCATCGATACACCCAACCTGGCATTTACACCGTCCGTATGATTCAGGGAGATGACGAAACCATTCGCACTGTGCGCGTGTTGCAGTTCGACACGCCCGACATTTTTGTGGTCAGTGATCATCCAGTCGCCATTTCCACCATAGATTTGGATGAAGATGGCCAGGCTGAATTGTTGATTGCCAACGAGTTGGATCACGTCATTACGCTTTATCAAAACAGTGGTGAGCGAACACAATTCCCTGTGGGCCTGTTTCCACTGTCCATCACCACGAATGATTTCAATAACGATGGGCATGTCGATGTGGCCGTTGCCAACGGCGGCAGTGCGGATGTCACTTTGTTGATGGGCAATGGCTTTGGCGGATTTATGGATTTGTTTTCCGTGCCTGTGGGCGAATTTCCCAATTCTGTGGTGTCGGCAGATTTTAATCTGGATGACTTTATTGATCTGGCTGTGACCTTCGATAACAACAAAGTACAAACGCTTTTAGGCAATGGCACCGGAAGTTTTGTGCCTGCCGTACGCCAATTTATTCTGCAAGGTCCAGGTGTGTTGGGCGTTGGCGATTTGGATCAGGATGGTGTGCCAGACCTTGTAACCACCAATCGTGACAGCAACAGTGTCAGCACTCTTTATGGAGATGGCACAGGTGGGTTTTCTTCAGTAACGCACTTGGCAATGGATTTAGGCCCCAGAGCATTGACGCTGGCAGATTTTGATCAAGATGGATGGCTCGACGTGGCGGTTGCCAACTGGATTCAAAATTCTATTTCTATTTTAAGAAATGATGGTCAAGGTCGTTTGTATGAAAGCAACACCCTGCGTGCATTGGCTGGTCCTTTCAATATCGTCCACGGTGATCTGGATGGTGATGACATTCTGGATTTGGTGGTTGCCAATCTGGAAGGCCAAGCGATTGCCATTTACCTAGGGGAAGGTCAAGGTGAGTTTGCGGTGCCAGTCAATCTGCCCGTGCCCATGCAACCCATAGGTCTTGCTGTGGCCGACCTGGATTTAGACGGTGCTTTAGACATCGCCGTCACCAGCCTCGAAGATAACAGTTTCATTCTGTTCAGAAATCAACTGCTGTTCATTGATCGAAATTAAACAAAACCCAACGCGTGCCACTCCCATGAAGGCGAGAATCCACACGCGTTGAGGTGGATTGAAGTTTTAAATTATTCGGATGGTGGCACAAATGCCTGATTCAAATTCACGCCATCTGTCCGACCCAATCCACTCACCCCACCGCCGAGGACATAGATTGTGCCATCCACTGCGGCAGCACCCGCCATCGTGAGACCACTGGGCATGTCGGCGAGTTCGGCCCAGGTGTCGCTGCTGGGATCATAAACGAAGCTATGGGTTTCAACAGCCACGGGGAGGCCACCAAACACGTAGAGTTTGTCATTTATCACCGCCGCGCTGATGCCATGTCGCGTGTCGGGCAAGTCCGCCACTGAGGTCCATTCATTGGTGTTTGGATCAAACATTTCTACAGTCTTCTGACTGAACACGCCACTCTGAAGTCGATAGCCCCCCACGGCATAAATACGTCCGTCAATCACACCGGCTGCCAAACCTGAACGTACGCCAATCAGCGATGGGCCGTCAGACCATTTATCAGTTTGTGGATCATAAATCAGATGGTCGCGAAGAGCGTTGCTGAATGCACCGGCAAGCAGGTGGATGTTTCCATCGAGGACCACGGCTGCGCCCATACCTCGCGGTCCAGGGAGAGAGGCTTTTGCTGTCCAGGTGTCGTTGGCTGGATCATATTCAAACACTTCCCTCGTGGGGCTGAATGGAAAACTGCCAGTCGAGCGATACCCACCCATCATATAGAGTTTTTCATTGACAACGGCCACCATCGTGCGCCAAAGCTTGACAGGCATGGGAGTTGTGTTGCGCCAAGTGTTGGATTGTGGGTTGTAAACTTCAACGGCATCGGTAATGTTTCCGCTGCTATCGACGCCGCCAAGGACGTAGATTTCGCCATTTAAACTGACGACGGAATTGGTGATCTGTTTTCGTGCAGTGGGCATGTTGGCAGCACTGGACCATGACCCTAAATCACTTTGCATTCCTGTGCTCGTCATCGCCCAAAGCCCGATCAATAGCAAAAAAGACAACCCATATTTTGACAATCAAACCGCCTCCTCAGTGTTTTAAATCTAATTGATTCTATGAGTAAAGTGAGGAGATTCTGACTCGATGGACGAACCAAAAAAATGAAAAGAGGCAACACAAGGTTGCCTCTTTTCGATTCTTAAAATTGAAAAAAATGGATTTAATTTGTGATGACACCAAACACTTTTCGCAAAATGTCGGCCCACTCGAAGCTTTCAAGTTTAAACAACATCAGTTCTTCGTCCCCGACTTCATATACATCCAAGCCAGGAATGGTGGACCATATCGCCTCTAATTGAAGTTGCAATTGTTCAAGCATATCGAGTGTGTCTGTGCCCAGCTCCAGGCCGGTCACGCCGATAATACTGACACGATTTTCATCGTTGCGATAGCGTTTGATGAGGAAATCATCGTGATTGGAAAATTTAACAAAAACTTCGTTCTCTTGATTGCCAAAGGTGATGTTGTCATACATTTGAGCTTGACCCAGTTGCATTCCACCCAAAAATGCGATCAGCAACACTGCTGCCAACGAACCAAAAATAAGAATGTTTTTTCGCATGATCTCCCCCTTTCAGGGTTGTTTCTCTCTGTGTTTCTTAACGTTTAAAAGCGTTCAATATTATACCAGAAATTTGAAGCCCTCAGTTAAACTGGACATTTGTTTCGGGTGATATTTGTCACACTTGTGGACAGCCGACACTTATCGAGTTGCTTCGGACAGGCATTGTACCATGTGCCGAAGCTGTTTCAAATTTCGACACTCTTGAATTGATTCACACCAAGGGCTATAAATATCCATGACCGAGTCGCCAGTATTCCAAAGCGGTTGGCGTTCTGGATTGAGCCATAAAACTTGTTTTACAGCCTGAGAGATCTCTTTGAAGCGGGGAAGTTGGTCCGGTGCCTGGTTGTTTCGGGCGTCGCCGAGGATGACGATGGTGCTGCGGCGATCCAGGTATCGATACACATGCTTGTGAAACTGTTGAAACGTGGTGCCGTAATCCGTCCGTCGCGTGGTCCAGCCACTTGCGCGAAGGTTTTTGAGCAGTTGATCCACTGCCGTTGCAACATTGGGTGTGCGATTGATAGAAAGTTGCAGTGCATCCGTCACCTCATGCAGTTGATCTGAAAACACGAAGCTGCGGCAAGTGTGGGACGTGTGCTGAAACGCATGGGTCAGCATCAAAAAGAATCTCGAAAACACTTCCACGCTGCTGCTGATGTCGGTGATCACAAACAGTTTTGGGCGTTCGATGCGGCGTTTACGTCGCGCCAATCGAATGGGGACGCCGCCGTATTGGAGCGATTTTCGCACGGTCTTTCGCAAATGAAGTTGACCAGAAAGGTCCGGTTGGAAGCGCCGTTTGGGTTTGCTCAATAATTGCTTGATCAAGCGTTCCACTTGTGCCTGAATCAGCTTGTGTTCGCTTTGATCCATCTGGTGAAAGTTGATGTTTTCCACGTCCGGCTCAGCGAACAAGGATTCCAGCGCGGGCGTTTTTTGATCTGATTCCAATTGCCCCATGAAAGTAGTTTCGATATCAGCTTGGATTTCTTCCAAAGTTTTTTCAGATTCGCTTTGTCGTTTCACCATCTCACTGAGCAGTAATAAAGCTTCTTGAGTTCGTCTTGGGCTTGGTTGTATCGACGGATTGTAGACATGGCGCAGTAAAAATTGAACAGCCTTTTGAATCGTTTGCTGATACGCATTGCCTGAAGATGGTTGAGAAAATCCACCACCACCCTGACCACCTTGGCCTAAGCCACTCATTTGTGTGGAGGTGGCGTCTGGCTGTTGTTGTGCAGATTGAGTTTTTTCTATTAGTACAGGCTGAAAGTAAAGCTGGAACAATCGATCAAACACCGCCTCGTCTGCATGGCGTTTAATGAGTGTGGCCTTGAGTGCGGGTTGCAGCCATGACCAGTCATTGAACGTTTCGACAGCTTCAAGCGCGTCCTGTGTTTCGGTGAGTCCCACGCGCAGACCGGCGACGCGGAGCAATCGAAAAAATTCGAGCAGCGAGTCCAGTGGGGCGACGTTAGTGGTCATTTTCTAGAAAATTTTCGGATTGGGTGATCTGTTGCAGGTCCGATTTGTGTTTGAGCAGCACATTTGAGGTTTGGGTCAGCGTTTGCTGATTGAGTTCGGTGATGCCTAGGGTTTGCAGTGCTTGTGCCCAATCGAGCGTTTCGCTGATGCTTGGCGGTTTTTTCAAATCACTGTTTCTGAGTTTTTGCACGGTTCGTACCAACTGATCGGCCAGGCTGGATTCGATGCCTGGGATTTTTTTCAGGATGATGTCTCGCTCACGTTCAGGTGTGGGGAAGTCCATGTACAGATAAATACAGCGACGACGCAACGCTTCGCTTAACTCCCGCGTTGCGTTACTGGTGAGGATGACCACAGGTTTTTTGACTGCCTGCACTGTGCCCATTTCCGGAATGGTGATCTGGAAATCGCTCAACAGTTCCAATAAAAATGCTTCAAACTCTTCATCGACGCGATCCAGTTCGTCAATCAGCAACACCGTTTGTTTTTCATTGCGGATGGATTGAAGCAACGGGCGTTCCAGTAAATAATCTTTAGAAAAAATATCAGTTGACAATTCCTGCCAGGACTGGTTTTTCTCCGCTTGAATATGAAGCAATTGCTTGGAGTAATTCCACTCATACAGCGCTTTTTCCTCACCAAGTCCTTCATAACACTGAAGCCGAATCAACGGTGCATCTAGCACCGCTGCCAGTCCTTTGGCCAATTCCGTCTTCCCCACCCCCGCTGGCCCTTCGACCAACAATGGTTTTTCGAGTTGAAGTGAGATCGAAACCGTGAACGCCTGGGTTTCGTCAATGATGTATTGTTGCTGCTCAAGCAGAGATTGAAGTTCATCTGGTTTATACATGGCCCCTACTCTAATCTCATTCAGGAAGCAATACAAACATTGTTGTAAAAGATGTAAAAAATCCACTTTTCTCGTTGACTCGATAGATGTTATAATGCTCCAAATCTCATGTCTTTAGGAGGATGCCATTAAGCTGCTACGCCGTTCGGATCAGGTTGATACATTGAAAAAAGTGCCCATGTTTGCCGACCTCAGTAAGAGACATTTAACCCTCATTTCAAAACACATGGATCAGGTTCAGTTTAAAGCGGGCAAAGTGTTGATGAAGGAAGGCGATATGGGCCGCGAATTTCTGATTTTGCTCAAAGGCACGGTCAAGGTGAAGCGTAAAGGCCGCACTATCCGCAAGCTGAGTAAAGGCAGCTACTTTGGTGAAATCTCCCTCATCAGCCCTGGCGAGCGCACAGCCACCGTCGAAGCCGAAACCGACGTCGATTTGTTGGTGTTGAGCACCAGCTCATTCAACTACCTGCTGGACAACGTCAATGGCCTGGCCAAGAAAATGCTCGTCGCCGTCTGCGACTACTTCCGCACCCAAGAAGACGCCCTGAAAAAACAGATTTAATTTAAGCTTGTATTCAAACATCTTGAAACTTAGTGTTGTATAATATAGATGAAATCTATCTTGTTATTAGTTGTTTCTATTGGAGAATAGATGAACAGAAATAATTCCCCAAGAGGCTCGATGTTTTCTCTATTAGGAGTTGGCATATTAGCAGCCATCATTGGTTCGATCCTTTCGTTTCTTTTTCTTATTGAACCTCAGCTATATGATTTAGAACAGCAGATTAATGATTTAAAGCTAGATTTAGAGAGCCAGGAAAGAGCGTTTGGAAGACTAATTGAAAATTTACGTCGAGACTTTAGTTTGTTAGGCGTAGAAATTATTGAAGGTTCTACTACAGAATTACAAGGAATGGCTGTTCCAAGTTTTGTGTTCTCCGATCTAATTCCAGATAAGCCATTCAAAATACTTTGGAAGGCATCAGAAATTATTTCAAGTTGTACAGATGGCTTTGGTGGTGGCGCATTTGATGACAGTGCCGAAATTTGGTACGAAACTTCATTCGATGATAGTGGCTGGAATGTGATTGGGTTTCCTGATAATTGGAGTGGAGATACTAAAGACCGCTTTTATAGAGGTTATTTTTATCTTGACATTCCAGAAAGTGAACTGAGGCAACTTAACTATCGTATTGCTTTTGAAAGAAATGATGACTTTCGATTATTTGTCAATGCAACAGAATTGCCTCGTTCAATGATTAATGAAAGCGAAGAATTTAGTTGTTACTCAGAAGGAGCAAGAACAGCTTCTTTTAATTCAGATAACATATTTAATAATGGTCTTAATATCATAGCGATTCATCTAACGAATCAAAGAGATAATGCTATATTGGATTTTGCCATTCATCCGATCTTTTAGGAATCAACTATTTCATTCATCAGATAAAACCTTCACCCACAAATCACGAGTTCTTGGTCCATCAAACTCGCAGAAGAAGATGCCTTGCCAGGTGCCTAACTTAAGTTGGCTGTCTTCGATGAAGACTTGGACGCTGTTGCCGACCAAGATGGCTTGGATGTGGGCGTGGGAGTTGCCTTCCAGGTGTCGGTAGCTTGGGTCTTGGGGGACGAGTTTCTTTAACCCTGTGATGACATCTTCTTTTACAGACGGGTCGGCGGATTCATTGATCGTAATCGCTGCCGTGGTGTGTGGCACATAAAGCGTACACACGCCCTGTGCCACACCGGATTCACGAATCACTCGCTGAACTTGGGTGGTGATGTTCACCAGACCTTGCTTGACGCTGGTCTTAACCTGAAGGGTGATCAAACGGCTGCCGCCACCTCTTTCCCTTCACGTTTAAGCAGCTCTTCGGCCATCTTGGAAGAACCCACCACACTGTAATGTAAAAATTCTTGCTGGAAGGTCGCGCGGCCCTGGGTCAACGATTTGAGTTCGATGGCGTATTCCATCGCTTCGGCCATCGGCACTTCGGCTTCGATTTTTTCCAAACCCTGGTCGCCATCGGCAGCAGCGCCCATGCCCAACACTTTGCCGCGTTTGCCTGAAATACTGCTCATGATATCACCGGTGTATTCGCGTGGGGTTAAAACCGTCACCTTCATGATGGGTTCCATCAGCGAAGGTGTGGCCTCTCTCATGGCGACTTTAAACGCCTGTGTGGCAGCAATTTTGAATGCGATTTCAGAAGAATCAACCGGATGGTGTTTGCCAAAGAAAACAGACACCTTCACCCCATCAATGGGATAGCCACCCAACACGCCTTCAACCAACGCTTCGTTGATGCCTTTTTCCACTGCTGGCATAAACGAGCTTGGGATGACGCCGCCTTTGACTTCATTAGAGAATTCATAGCCAGAGGGCGTCGGAGTCAATCGCAAATGAACTTCGCCAAACTGGCCGCGTCCGCCGGATTGTTTCTTGTGTCGATACATGGCTTCCGCATTTTTCTGAATGGTTTCCATGTAAGGCACGTGCGGGCGGTTCATGGCCACATTCACTTTATAGCGGTTCTTCGCTCGATCCGAAGCGGCTGTTAAGTGCGCTTCACCCATGCCGGAAAGAATGAATTCATGCGTCACATCATCCACACGGAATCCCAACGTGGCTTTGTGTTGGCAGATTTCACGGAAGGCAATGCTCATTTTTTCTTCATCTGCCTGAGTGGCTGGCTCCAAGGCGCGACTGAACACAGGTTTGGGAAAATCGGCCAAAGCCATTTGCTCTGCACCTTCGCTGGCGCTGATGGTGTCGCCTAAGGCAACCTGGCCAAGCTTGCCTATGACGACCACTTCACCCGCCACTGCCGCACTGATTTTATTTGGCTTGTCGCCCAACGGGGTCGATAAATCTTTTAGAGCATCTTTATGATTGCTGTTCAGCACCAACAAACTGTCGCCTTCTTTGGCAGGGCCGTAGAGCTTGGTGTAGGCCAAAGTGCCCAAGTAAGGATCTTCCTTTACGTTGAACACAAGGCCGGAAAGGCTGTCGGACACTGGCTCGCCTTCTTCACCAAACGAAGGGGTGTTGTCTTGCAGCATGTGGAGCAAAGAGCGCAGGCCATAAGCTTCTGTGGCTGAACCACACAATACGGGGAACAACACACGTTCTAACAAACCCGTATGCAAAGCGTGTTCTACGGCGCTGGTGTCGATTTCTTCTTCTGCCAGGAATTTTTCCATCAGGGAATCATCGACCATGGAAAGTCCTTCGAGCAATTGCTCTCGCAGGCTTTGTGCTTCGGCTTGAAGTTCAGGTGAAAGATCGCCGGACTTGCCCTCGAAAAACTTTGGCTTCATATTGATCAAATTAAAGTAACCAATAAATGCGCCGCTGCCATCGCGGATAGGAAGTTCGACTGGCACAAAGTTATCGAGTTCACGCAAACTGTCCATGGTGCGCTTGAAGGAGGCGTTTTCCAGCTCCATGCGGTTGACGAATGCGATGGCTGGTTTTTTCATTTCCTTAAAAACGTTCCAGGCGATTTCGGTTTGCACTTCCACACCTTTTTCGCCGTTGACCACCATCAGGCCGGTTTCTGCCACGCGCAGCCCTTTGTAAATTTCTTCGATAAATTCAGCAAAACCAGGGGTGTCGATGAGGGTGAAAATCTCATCACCCTTTCTGTGGGCGGCCACGGCCATTTCGATGGTCATGCCTTTTTCTTTTTCTTCATCGGAAGTGCCTAAAGTCACGGATGTGCCCAACAACTTCATCAATGCACCGATCAACGTTGTCTTTCCGCTGCCTGAATGACCTGCTACACAAACTGTACGTATATTGCCCATGAGCTTCATCACCTCGAGATGTAATTTCTTAAAATTTTTTGTGGTTAAACTTTGCCGCAGCAGTACTCGATTCTGACAGATCTTGTCCTGTATCGCATTTTCAGAATCAAAGCTGATGGGGCAAACAACGTTTTTTAAAAACCTGTAAAAGCAGTATAGCATGACAGGTTTTCATTTCGCAAACAATGGGTTTGCCAAAGGCTGTTTTTGCGGCATAATGTATCCATATGACTTTCAAACGTTGGCTTTTAATGGGAATTTTTGTGGTTTTTGTTGCGGGTGGGGGTGCAACCCTATGGGTGATTTTTAGCGGCGCTTTGAGCCCAGAGGACGATACAATTGAGTGGTCTATCTCTGATTTGCCATCCATTCCAGATTCAGCGTTGCCTGGAAATGAACCAGAACTCATCGAAGAAGAAAAGCCCGAACTTAATGAAGCTGCGATTGAACCTACCAACGAAACAATCAGCGCAACTGAGACCGCAAACTCAGCTACAACAGGCACAAACACCGAAGTGGTAGAAACTCTAGAAGATACGACAGCATCAAATGTGGTCGAAGAAGTCATTCCAGAAGTTATTGAAAAATCTTTTACCCTGCCCGAATCCGGAACATTGGCGTTTGAAGCCAATGGAAATCCGTTGGGCACTTCTGAGTATGAATATGCGCGTCTACCTGATGGTCGCATCCAACTGTTTTCGCAGGGTGAGTTTAGTTTCAAAATTACCTTTGTCGAAGTGAGCGTGAAGTATCGTCAGCAAGTGGTGTGGGGCGAAGACCTTGAGCCTGTCTACTACACCGCAGAATTTAAAGGGCCGTTGGATTTTGGTAATCAGAAAAACACACTCACCATCAATGGTGACACTGCCACGCTCAACAGCGGCAAAGAGGACGCCAGCGTCGAATTGCCACAAGGTCCGTTGAGCATTTTGGGTATGTTCAGCTCTTACGGTTTTTTGGTTCAATTGTTGGCCGAGGATCGCTTAGAGTTTCCACTCAACACCGTGTTTATGGGGGGAGGTCGCCCACAAGAGGGTCAAGGTGGCGCACAACTGCAAACCTTTCTTATGAACATCGAACAGGTTGAACCGATGAACATTCGGGTTGGCAACACAGAACAACAAGTTGAACGTTATGCCATCCAGCCTGCGGATCAATCTGAAGCTGAAGAAGAAGATTCAGGCGGTAATTTTCAATTGTTAGTGCAGGAAGGCCGTTGGGTTGGCTTGTTGGGTGTTTCTTCAAACGGTGAGGAGGAAGGGATGTTTAAAGTCTATCGCTCTGACATTTTTCCTGAAGGTTTTGAAATTATTACCGATCTAAGGCCAGATCCAACGGAATAAATACAACGCGCCCATGCCCACTGCCAGGGTCAACAAAATATTTTTGCCGTACCAAGCCACCACTGCCGCCACCATCCCCGCCCAGAATCGTTCGTTATCAAGCGTCATTGAAAACACACCATCCTGATAAAAGAACGCTGGAAACACCAGAGCTGATAGAGCAGCCGCAGGAATAAAGCGCAAAGCCCGTTTGACCAGATTGGGAATTTCAACTTTGCCAAACAGCCACAGCATCGAAAAGCGGAGCAAGAAGGTGATTGCACCTCCGAGGATGATGACAATCCAAACCTTCATTTGTTTCTCATTTCAGCCCACATGCCAATGCCAATGCCGATAAAGGCGGCCAGCATTAAGCCTAAGTTGTTAGGCAGACCGTTACCGGCCACCGCCACTACACCTGCACTTAATGCTGCAAGCACAGTAGGTTTGTCCCGAACAGCAGGGGTGAGTAATGCCAGAAATGTGAGGGGGATTGCAAAACCAAGCGACCATTCCTCTGGGATGGCTCCCTTTAAAAACATGCCAGTCATTGAGCCTAATTGCCAGGTAGTCCACATCGTGGCGCCCACGCCTATGTAGTACCAGTGTTTAATGATTTGGTCTGTTTGCTCAAATTTTGAAATAGGGAGGACGTAAGCTTGATCAGTCATTGCATAACCAATCAGAAATTTCCAAGCCAGAGGCAATTTTTGAAAATGAACTGCCAACGATGAGCTGTACATCAAGAAGCGTAAATTGACGATGGCAATGGTCAGAACAATAATTAAAACAGGACTGCCAATTTCGAGTAACTGCATCGCCGCCATCTGAGATGCACCGGCAAAAATAACGACGGCCATGCCAATGCCTTCAGGAACGGTTAAGCCAATTTCCATGGCCGCAACTCCTGAAATCAACGCGAAAGGCAATACGCCGAAAATCAACGGAGAAACGTCTTTGATACCGAGCCAGAAGGATGCTTTTGCTGACAACATTGCGTCAGCATATGGCCGGACTTAGGCCAGCGCAATCACCGCGACAATCAACACGATCAACAATGCACCAATTAGGATGAGCGTCATGAGTGAACCCCTTTCAAAACATTTAACCTCATCCATAGTTTAAGTGATTTGTGAATCAAAAAATGTCGTTCAGTTCACTCAGGGATTGAATTGTGAAATCTGGCTGCCCTGTGTTTTTATCCGCCAATACACCTAAGCTATCGATGCTCTAAGCGGTAAACATCTTGAGACGAATTGTTGAACATCTTCAAGATGTTGTCATTGATGTTCGGCAATAAGGGGGTATTGGCAAACTCTTTGAGTGGAACCCAGGTGAGGCCGATATGCCTGGGGTCAGGATTTTCGGGGTGGCGAGGTTCATTGTCAGGTAGCAATTCACATTCAAACACAAGCTCAAGCAAATTCTTCTTGCCATATCTGGGATTCACTTCCGAATGATGATACTCCCATGTGACCAGCAAACGGCCAATAGTGACTTTGGCGCAGATTTCTTCAACCATTTCTCGATGGAGGGTTTGATGGAGTGATTCACCAACTTCAACGCCGCCCCCTGGAAGATGAAAGCGGTTGCCGTTTGGAAATTCCACTTCAACCAGCAGGATGTGTTCATCTCTAACAATGACACCATAAACACCGATGCGAAAGCCTTGTTCTGCCATAAAAAATCCTAACCAAGAATGTTTAAGAAGGGCAGCTTGGTGTGATCAAGCTGCCCTTTGGTTGGCTCCAATTCGATGAAGATATCCAGCCACGCTTCGCATTCAGGTATGAATGCTTGCAGGTCCAGCCCTGGCCAGTCCAAATAGGGGCGAAGTTGTGGCAGGCCACTTCGCATCACTTTGATAGCCCCTTCGTAATTCATACGATCAGCGTGATAGAAGGCCACAGCTGCTTTGATCAGCCCTTGATACAAATCTCGAAGTGGGCCGTGTTCTTCGCGCCAGGCATCTTCCAGAACTTCGTGGCAATCGAAAAACTCACGTTCGTTAAACAGATGCACGCCTTCTTTCAGCGCGTCCGAAATCAGGCTGCCGTCTTTAAATCGAGCATCTTTTACTTCCACTTGATGGTGCAGCCTTTGGCCTCTGTCTTAGGATTGGCCGGTGTTTGGTCAGACAACACCGCGTCCAAGGCATCACGTAAATAATTAGTTTTGACAGCGCTTGGCTCTTCATAATTATCGTCAATCGCGCCGTAATAACTGAGTTTTTGGTTTTTGTCGAATAAAAAGATTTCAGGAGTTCGTTCTGCGCCATAGGCTTTGGCCACTTCCTGAGATTCATCACGCAGGTAGAGGAAATTAAAATTCCGTTCCTGTTGACGCGCCTTCATGCTGTCAAAGCTATCAGTGGGATGGGAGACTGCATCGTTGGCGTTGATCACTAAAAACTGAACGCCCTTATCTTTGTAATCTGCCTGGATTTGCATCATACGATCTTCCCAAGCCAGAACGAATGGGCAATGATTACAGCTAAAGATAACAGCCACTGCATTTTTATCGCCATGATCACCCAGAGCATGTTGTTGATCGTCTACTCCTGTTAGGTTGAATGGAATGGCTGCGTCGCCAAGGTTAAGTTGACTCATGTTGTAAAACCTCCAAAAATTTTAAGCTGTATTTGCTGTCTGCACAGCGGTTCGGATCATTTCTTCCGAAGGCAGCGGAGTAATTCGACCATCTTCTCTATGATATGCCCGACACGTCAGTGCGGCGGGAAGTTTTCGGCCATTTGGATCAATATCCAAGCCATTGATGAGAATAGTTGGCGAGCCAGGGAAGTTCAAACGCTCGGCGTCCTCGTGGGTTTCTACTTGAATAATGTCAATGTGGCGTTCCGCGTTTTCTTCATCCAGGATTTGATTCAGGCGATTCAGCGCTGTTTCGTGCGAAGGGCAATCTTCAAAGTAAAAAAATTTGATCTCTAACAGCATGATTTTGTTCCTTAAGTGGATATTTGTCCATTTTTGCCGAAAACAGGGGACAGCATTCCGGCAGTGTAGCGGAAACGTCGTTGTGTTGCCAAATTTTAATCTGTCAGATTTGAACATTTAGGGCAAACCATTTATAGTGTTGGTACAGGCATGGATCAAATACTGTTGTTTAGAGAAAGGTTGGGTGTTCGCTGTCTGCTCTTTGAGCAGGGCCTTTCATCACACCATGTTTGTCGATGGTTGGGCATTATAAAACCATCACCCGAAAGGGAGTAGTTATCATGTCATTATTCAATCAAAAATACTTTAAAGTCAGCTTGGAACAGCAGCCAAAAGAAGCCGATGGTGTGCTGTGGCTTAAGTGCAAAAATTGCCGAGAGCTTGTGTTTAAAAAACGAGTGATCGAAAACTTTAACATTTGTCCAAATTGTGATGAATATTTCTTCTTAACCGCCAAAGAACGCATCGCCTTACTGGTCGATGAAGGCTCTTTTCAAGACATTTCTCGCCCGATTGTAGCAGGTGATCCGTTGGAATTCGTAGACTCCAAGCCTTATCCGCAGCGCTTGGAAGAGGCATTTCAAAAAACGGGCCTGCACGATGCCGTGATTGTCGGCGAAGCGACCATGAGCGAAATGCCTGTGATCCTGACTGTGATGGATTTTCAGTTCATCGGTGGCAGCATGGGATCCGTGATGGGGGAGCAAATTGCCCACGGCATCAAAACGGCGGCAGAAAAACGTTGCCCGTTTATTTTAGTGTCGGCCACGGGTGGTGCTCGTATGCAGGAAGGGATTATTTCCCTGATGCAAATGGCCAAAACCACGTCCGCACGTCAACTGTTGGCCAAAGCAGGTTCTGTCTTTATTTCTGTCATGACTTATCCCACCACCGCCGGTGTGCAGGCCAGTATCGCCAGTTTGGGCGACATCATCGTGGCCGAAAAAGGCGCGTTGATTGGCTTTACCGGACGGCGCGTGATTGAAGAAACCATCAAAGAAAAACTCCCGCCAGAATTCCAGACCGATCAATTCGCGTTGGAACGTGGCTTGGTGGATCGCGTGGTTAAGCGCAGTGAGATGCGCAAAGAACTGATCCACTTGTTGCAGTTTTTTGGCAATAAAAAAAGCAAATCAAAAAAAGCTGATAAAGAAGGCATCAACTTGTTGAAGCAAGGGAGCGCTCATGGATGAAGCGAATTTAAAGCAGACGCTTGAGCAGCTCAAAACTTTGAATCAGCAGGATGGTATTGACCTTAGTGAAGAGATCAGCAAGATTGAACAGAAGCTGGCTCAGTTGGATCTTCCTCAGCAAAGTGGAAAAGAAGATGCAACGCCTGAACCAGTATCCGACGACTGGGAACGTGTCAAATTGGCCCGCCACCCTCAGCGACCCCACTCTTTAGACTACATCGAACGAGCTTTCAGCGGTTTTTACGAACTGCACGGTGACCGGCTCTTTGGTGATGATGGGGCTATGGTGACCGGTCTGGCTGAATTTGAAGGCCAGACTGTAGCGATTGTGGCGCAACAAAAAGGACGCGATCTACAGGAAAATCAAGCACGAAATTACGGATTGCCGCATCCCGAAGGCTATCGAAAGGCCAAACGCATCATGGAATTGGCCGACCGATTTGGCTTTCCCGTCATCACCTTAATCGACTCTGCTGGTGCGTTTCCTGGCAAAAGCTCAGAGGAACGCAATATCGGTGGTGCGCTGGCTGAAAGTATTTACACCATGTGCCAGCTCACCGTGCCTATCATTGCCGTGATCATCGGCGAAGGCAACAGCGGTGGGGCCATTGGGATTGGGGTCGGAGATCGCGTGCTGATTATGGAAAATGCTTATTATTCGGTGATTACGCCCGAAGGCTGTGCAGCCATCTTGTGGCGAGACCGAGCCAAAGCGCCCGATGTGGCTCGCGCATTGCGTTTGACTGCACCGCATTTGCTGGAACTGGGCATCGTGGATGACATTATCCCCGAACCTGAGGGAGGGGCCCACAAAGATCCGGCAGAAGCGGCAAAAGCTTTGAAAAAATCGATCAAACGCACTTTAAATGAACTCAAACGCCTCAACAGTGACACGCTGTGGGAACGACGCCTAGAGCGTTATCAACGCTTTGGCGTCTATGAAGAATTGCCAGAGGAAGTGGAAGCAGAGGTCTAAATTTATGGCGGCTGGCCCCCCATCTTGGTTGTTTGAAGGTCAGCAGGATCAAGCCCTGGATCGCCTGATGGAGATGAGTCGGGAATTTAATTACGGCTCTGGCGACATCATTTTTCAGGAAGGGCAGCCTGCCTTTGGCGTGTACATCATTTCGTCTGGTAAAGTGAAGTTGTCCAAGTATGGCAGTACTGGCAAAAAGCAGATTTTAAAACTGCTGAGTGCCGGTGAGATCTTGGGCGAAAAAACGATGTTCGACAACGAAATTTACACCGCCCATGCCAAAACTCTTGAAGCCACCACGTTGTATTTCATTGAGCGCAACGCCTTTATCGACTATCTCAAAGAACATCCCGAAGTGTCTTTGCGGCTGATCGAAAAACTCTGCCGCGAGATCAAAGGCTTTCAAGGCAAGCTTGTCGAGATTGCCTACGAAGACAGCAACGAACGTCTGGCTCGATTGATCTTACTTCTCGCCAAGGAATACGGCGAAGATACCGATCAGGGTTTGGATGTGGGCATCGAACTCTCCCGCGCCGACATTGCCGAACTCGCCGGCATGACCACCGAAACTGCCATCAGAACTCTGAGTAAATTCAAAGACCGAGGCATGATCGCGCTGGACGGCTCCAAAATCTACATCATCGACAAAGAGCAACTCAACAAATTGGCAGAACCTTTCTTGGTCGGTTTAAAAGAAAACCTCCTTTAGTATCGATTTCATTCCAGGTAAGCGATAGCGCGACCACGAACTTAGACAGACACTGTTTTTTTGAGTGGGTATGTTTGGTGTTTTGTTGGAAAGAAGTTGTAAAAACAAAAGCCTAACATCCAAAAGCTTTAAAAACTAACTGGATGGGATTGAAAAAATAACAGAACAAACTCTCAGTATCGAATATAAAAGGGAAGTGCCCCAGCCACCACCGGGGCACTCACAATCTTTTCAAGGAGGAAAAAGGGATTTGAACCTTTTTCTATAATTATTTTAACCCTTTTTCTAATATAAAGCTGTATTTTGAGTCACATTGAGAAGGTTTCTATGCAAACTCATAAAATGTGTCAGTTGTATTACATTCTGAAAGTGCCGTATCCGCCTTCGGGCCAAGGGGCATTTAATGAGGAAGAAATCGCCAAAGCAAGAGCCATTCGAGTTTGTGATGGGTCGAGAATGCCGTCGTCCCAGAGGCGGGCAGTGGCGTAATAGGGGCTGCTTTCGTGTTCGTATTTGTCCAGCGTAGGTTGTTTGAACTCGGCTTCTTCTTCGGGGGTGGGGTCGTGATCGAGGTTGGCTGAGCGAACGGTCCACAGTACGTTGGCAGCCTGTTCACCACCCATCACAGAAATGCGGGAGTTAGGCCAGGTGAACAAAAATCGAGGGTCGTAGCCGCGGCCGCACATGGCGTAATTGCCAGCCCCATGCGAACCACCGATGATGAGGGTGAACTTTGGCACAGGCACGTTGCTTACAGCCGTCACCAATTTTGCGCCGTCCTTGGCAATGCCATCGTTTTCATAATCCTTGCCTACCATGAAGCCGGTGATGTTTTGCAGGAACAGCAGGGGGATTTTTCGCTGTCCACACAATTCGATAAAGTGCGCTGCTTTGAGCGAAGATTCTCGAAACAACAAGCCATTGTTTGCCACGATGCCGATGGGAATGCCCATCAAGTGAGCAAACCCGCACACCATCGTGGTGGCGTATCTCGATTTAAACTCTGCAAAGCGAGAGCCATCCACCAATCGCGCAATGACTTCATGCACTTGATAAGCTTGTTTGGAATCTTTGGGCAATACACCAAAAAGTTCCTTGGGGTCGTACTGAGGGTCTTCAGGTGCCTGAAGTTGAAGCGGATGTTCTTTTTTGTGATTGAGGTGGAAAATCATCTCGCGCAGCCACTCCAGCGCTTGCGGCTCGTTTTCGGCAAAGTGATCGGCCACGCCTGAAATGCGCGTGTGAACGTCTGCACCGCCCAGTTCTTCGGCAGTCACATCCGCACCTGTAGCTGCTTTTACCAATGGTGGACCGGCGAGAAAGATCGTTCCGTTTTCTTTTACGATCACAGTTTCATCGGCCATGGCAGGAATGTATGCACCGCCTGCCGTACAAGAGCCCAATACCCCTGCAAGCTGTGGAATCTTTTTGGCCGACATGGAAGCAATGTTGTAAAAGATACGACCAAAGTGTTCGCGATCTGGAAACACTTCATCCTGAAGCGGCAGGAATGCACCGCCGGAATCAACCAGATACACGCAGGGCAAATGGTTTTCCTCCGCAATGGTTTGCGCTCTCAGATGTTTTTTGACGGTTAATGGAAAGTATGTGCCGCCTTTGACGGTAGGATCGTTGGCAACAAACATCACTTCCTGACCTTGCACTCGACCAATGCCTGTGACGATGCCCGCACTTGGGGCTTCATCTTTATACATGCCATAAGCGGCCAATGAGGATAGTTCCAGGAAGGGTGTGTCGGGGTCCATCACAGCCTCAATGCGTTCGCGGGCCAGCAGCTTGCCACGGTTTTTCTGGCGTTCTAATGTTTTTTCGTTGCGTTCGTGAGCGATTTTGTTCTGCTCATCATGAAGCTGTTGCGCCAGTTGTTCGTGATGCTGATAATTCTCTTTGAATTCAGGGCTGTTGGGATTTAGTTTGCTGCTGATAACGCGCACCGCCACTCCTTATGCCACACCGAGGTTGGCTCTATGATGGCAAGCAAGTTGTTTACATGCAACGCGAACGCAAATGCTTAAGAAGATCAACAAAAACTTCTTCCTTCAGTAAAGGGGCCTTGGATTAAAAGGCGAAAACAATAAATATAGGGGAGAAGCGTCTAATCCCCCAACCCCCTTAAATCATTAAGGGGGCTTCGATTGGGCTGTGGATGTATGTTCTGATTTTCTTTTCATGATTCTGGTTTCTGTTGGTTTGTTTTTTTGATCTCCGGCCTCCTTTACAAAAATGAAGGAGTCTTTTAACTTAGGTGATGAAATGAAAATATTTGTAGGCTCTAAAAATCCAGTCAAGGTCGCCGCTACGGAAGATGCTTTTGGGCAGTATTTTGAGGACGTTCATGTCGAGGGCATCAGCGTGCCATCCAGTGTGTCAGACCAACCCATTAATGAAGAAACGCTGGAGGGTGCAAAGAATCGCGCTTTGGCACTTCATGCTCTGAATCAGAAAGAGAACCATCAAGCTGATTATTGTGTGGGTATCGAAGGCGGGATCGTTCAATTCAACAATATCTGGTTCGGCTTTGGTTGTATGTGTATTGCCGATCAGCATCGACGAATCGGGTTTGGCAATTCCCCAATGTTTCAACTATCCGACTCAATCGTTGAACAACTTCTGCAACGAAAAGAACTTGGCACCGTCATCGACGAACTCTCCGGCGAACAAAACACCAAACACAAAGGTGGTGCAGTTGGATTCCTGACGCGTGATGTATTGGGGCGAAAGGATTTATACGTTCAAGGCTTAGTGGTGGCTTTGATTCCGTTTGTCAATCCGCAGATGTATTTCAGCAATTAGAAAGAATTTAGGAAATCCACTCCACCGTTTGACGCAAATGATAGCCATCATGACCAAGCGCAAATTGTATGATCTGTAGAATGCTGATCTCTCCAAACTCATTGTGCTTGCCTGTGAGAGACCATTGTTCCGGCGTGTAAGATTCAAGTTCTGCTAACAATTTTTTGCGCGCATCGAGAAAATTGTTTAGACAGTCAATGGGATTAAGGGTTTCATAATGGTTGGCCTTAGCGAGTTCGTCTGGGTCACGGCCTTCAATCAAAATACCTGGTTGTTGAGAAATTGAAGACACGCGCTCCAGCCAAATCACATCCATATCCGCCATATGGGCCATCATTTCACGCAGATTGAATCGCTCTGGATCAGGTCGCTTTTCCCAATCAATTTGAGTTGCTGTTTGAATAATGTGATTGAGCACATGAGGTGTTGCGCTCAACCCATGAGTGACGTAATGAATGTTTGGGTTCATAAAAATCTCCTAAATTATTGATGAAATGCCATTGAAAATCCGGCTTCAATGCGAAACAGGGGCATTCCTGGGATCAAGCCTTGGGTGACGCTGATAATTTGCGTGGCTTGCATCGTGAATTTAACAATGAAAGTGCGCAACAAATTCTGCTCCATGCCAATTAATGCTTGCACGGAAATATGCAGCGGGCTACTGGTTTCAACAGGCATGCTAAACAATCCAATACCACCGCCACCCATGCCGCGCAATCGGCCAATAGGAAAACGCCAGTAAAAAGTGGTTTCAAACGAGCTGAAGATATGACCACCCACGACGCCAAAGTTTGCACCCAATCGCGCATTACCATCGTTGCCCACATCAAAGTCCAAAAACAAGGTGCCTGAAAGTGCAGACACTTCACTGACCTTAAGAATATCTCTCAGACCGCCCAAGTAGGTGATGCCACCACTGAAGCCGGCAGCAATGGTTTGCGCGGTTTGTAACTGAGCCTGAACAGGCACGATGAACACAAATACGAAAATGAAGGTGTAAAAAATAGATCGGGCCACTTGGTTCCTCCCTGGAAAACCAGTATCCTGATTGAAAATTTTGGAACAGAGAGACACGTTGCTTTTTAAGCAGATTGTAGCAAGGGACCGCCATGAAAGTCAAAGCGCTTGATCCGCATCTGATTAACATCATTGCCGCTGGTGAGATCATTGATCGACCGGCCTCCATCGTCAAAGAGTTGGTAGAAAACAGCCTGGATGCCGGAGCCAAACGGATTGATATCGAAGTTCAAAAAGGTGGTTTGCAACTCATCCGTATCGAAGATGATGGCCAGGGGATTGCCAAAGAAGATTTGGAATTGGCCATCCAACGCCACACCACCAGTAAAATTTCCACCCAGGAAGATTTGGATGGCATTCAAACCTTGGGCTTTCGTGGTGAAGCATTGGCTTCCATTTGTGAAGTGGCCAAAGTGCAGATCAGTTCGAAAACATCGGATGCTGAAGAAGGCCATCAACTCATCATCGAAGCGGGAGATGTTCAATCCAGCAGTGCAGTTGGGCGACGACAAGGGACGACCATTGAAGTCAAAGATCTTTTTTATCAACTGCCGCCCCGTCGTAAATTTCTAAAAAGTGAAAAGACAGAAAACCTTCATATCACGCGCCTGATCAAGCGATTCTTGTTTTCACATCCTGAAGTGCATCTTCGACTGATCCAGGGCAAACGTACGGTGTTGGATTCCCCTGGCAGTCAAGACCTGATTGAAATTGCTTCACATCTTTACGACACGAAAGTGGCGAAAGGGCTGGTGCCTGTCGATTTCCAAGGTGAGATATTAAAGGTTCACGGTTGGGTCAGCACTGCGCAAATGAACCGTGCAGATCGCAATGAGCAATATACTTTTGTCAATACTCGTGGTGTGGGTGATCCAGTGATTTATTACACGATCAACCGCGCTTATGAAGGGACGCTGCAAAAGGGACGACATCCTTATGTGTGCCTGCACATGGAGCTTGACCCACATTTGGTGGATGTGAACGTGCATCCGCAAAAGCATGAGGTTCGCTTTCTTGATGCTCAGATCATTCGACGAGAACTATTGCAAGCTTTGAACCAGGCGTTGCTGTCGAGCCATGCCACGCCCAACTTGCCCTGGAAACAGGCAGAGGAAGCATTGAAGTATCGGCCTCAGCGAAAAGGTGAAGTCGAAAAGCTTGATCTGCGTGAAGAATTGGAACAGCGACGCGAAGCGGTGCCACCGTTTCAGGCGGAGGTTAGAGATGCTTCAGTGTCTCGATTTCCTGAGCCTGAATCGGGATCAATCATTAACCCCATGGCGCAGTCTAAAGTCGAAACGACTCAAACAACACCGATAGAAGAAACGATTCAACCACCGGCAGCAACACCTTTCAAAACCACATTAATGGAAACAGAGGAAGTACGTGTGGTGGGTCAAATTCATGGCACCTACATCGTGGTGCAGACTTCATCGGGATTTGAACTGATCGATCAACATGTGGCCCATGAGCGTGTGTTGTATGAAAAATTTCTGGAACAAATTGCTGAAACAGGTATTCAGGCACAGAATCTCTTGTTACCCGAAACCATCAAGGCAACGCTGGATCAGGCACAACAGTTTGGGCAACATACGCGCACATTGGCAAAACTGGGTATCGATATTGAAGCGTTTGGACCAGACACTTTTTTGGTTCGTGCCTGGCCTCAAGCGTTGGCGGAATTTCATGCAGAGACAGGCTATCAACACATTTTACAGCGATTATTAGAAGTGATTGAGCAGGAGGGCGAGCCATCGTTTGAATCATTGGCTGAAGTGATGGTGGCGTCATTGTCCTGTGAAGCGGCTGTGGTGAAAAATACATTGATGCCATTGGAAGCGATGCGTCATTTGATCAAGCAGTTGAAAAAAGCGACCAATCCATTCCATTGTCCGCACGGACGTCCCATCATTCTTCAGTATGGATTGCCTGATCTGGAGCGCGCTTTTAAACGCCGTTAACTCAAAAAATCAAATGATGTATCTAGTGAAAATGACTTCAACTGATAAGGGGAAAGGCGTTTAATCCCCCACCCCCCTTAAGTCATTAAGGGGGCAAGATGGTTCTGCGAATATTAATTCTAGCAACGGTGCATTGTTCTAAATGATATAGGTGAGGAAATTATGGCTTCCGGTTTCCATGGAGCGAAGCCTGCTTCTTTAAGTAAATATTTTTGTGATTCTAGAAATAATAAAAAAGGCCCGCTGCAGCGGTAACTGGAATTGCTGCCTGACCGCCAAATACGCCGCCTATTTCAACGGTAAACGCAAAGTTTTCAACCAGCTCGATATCAATGCCCAGCACACCCTGGAGCGTGGAATCAAACGAAAGTGCTTCTGAGAAAAACGCCACCCCACCGCCGATATAAAGGTCTACGATGTTGGTTCTGATGTAGCGGTAAAAGGCTCGAATCGAAAAAGTGGGATTGCTTTCCCTGGTGAACACGCTCAGTTCCATGCCATATTGACCCAAAAGCCACAATCGAGCAGTTGCACCGGTGGGAAATTCGTTGGAATCGGCAATGGTCGCTAAAATGCCCGCGCCAAATTGCAGTAGACGGGGCTCAGGGTCTTGTTGTGCCAATGCTGAGGGTGAAATGATTAAACAAAAAAAGCATAAAGCCAAAAGGATCCGCATCATATCTCTGTTCCTCCTGATCTGGACGGACTGTGCCCACACATTTATGCTGAAATAATAGCATGAATGTGATCTGTATCACAGGACATTGGTGCAAACTTGCATTCGTTCATTTCATCTTTATACTTAGCAATTTACGACTCAATATGAATTTGCGCGGATTTAGGGGTTTGTAAAAACCTTTTGCTCAGGAAGCTGTTGATTCTAGGCCTGTAGGGCGTTTTTGGACGGTGTGAAGGAACCCAAATGCCGATGTATCGTTATGAGTGTCACGAGTGCGACAAGGAATTTAGCGTGCTCGAATTTGCTGGAGATCCTCCTGCAAAGGTTTGCAACTGCGAAAAGCAATCAAAAAAAATTGAACGCATTTTGGGCGTGCCGAGTTTGTCTTTTAAAGGTAAAGGGTTTTATGTCAACGACAACAGCAAGCGTTCTTCCTCCACCAATGATAAAAAGAGTGGTTCGGACACCTCTACCACTTCTACCAAAAGCACCGATAAGAAATCATCCGATTCTAAAACGAAAACAGCTTCTACAAAAACAAAAAAATCTACGGGCGATACAAAGAAATCATAATGAGATAGGGTTCTTCTAAATCATTGAACAGAGTGTTTGAAGGTTTTCCATTAAAGAAATTTGAATTGAAAAAAATTTAGAAAAATTTTTTAAGAGGTGATTCATGTTCGTCAGCGGCGATGACATTAACAAACTAAGAATTGGTTTGGCCTCTCCAAGCGAGATGCGTTCCTGGTCCAAAGGTGAAATTACGGAATCGGAAACGATCAACTACCGAACGCATCGACCCGAACGCGGTGGCTTGTTTGCTGAAGAAATTTTTGGCCCGGAAAACGACTACGAATGTGGTTGTGGCAAATACCGCGGCCGAAAATATGAAGGCATCAAGTGTGAAAAGTGCGGGGTGTTGGTCACCGATAAATCTGCACGACGTGTGAACATGGGCCACATTGATTTGGCCAGCCCGGTCATTCACTTCTGGTACCTCAAAGGGGTGTCCAGCCCTTTAAGCACGCTGTTGGGTCTTAAGCGTGTGACGCTGAAACGAATCGCCTACTACGAAACAGAAACCAAACAGGAAGAACTGCTTATTGTCACTGAATCACCTGAAGACGATCCAATGGTGGGGGAATTTCTCACCAAAACACAGTATGAAATTTTAAGCCAGAGAAAAGAATTTAAAGCCGAGCCCGGCTATATCATCGAAGCGGGCCAGGCTGTGGTGGCTTCCGAAGCAGGCACAGCTGAAGTGGTGCCGATGAAGTTGGAAAATCAGGAAGAGATCACCGTGGTTCGCATTGGCGGCAAGGATTATCCTGTGTCTCAGAATGCCGAACTTCAGGTCAACGAAGGCGATGAAGTCAAAGCCGGCGCTGTGCTGGCCGAATCTCCATTTGGTGTGATGGATGAAGTGGTCAGTGAATTTAAACTCAAATCTTTCCGCACATTTTATCCTGAAATTAAAGGTGCACGCGCCATTGATCCTGTAGATAATTTGTTGTTTCTGGTCACCGAAGTTCGTGGCGACGATTTTCCAGGAAAGGTCGGCGACCTCCTGTTGGAAGATGAAAAATATGCCTATGAACGTATTTACCGTGGGCAGTTTGAAGCGCACACTGGCGCCATGGGTATTCAGGGCGTGCTGGCCAATATTGGCCTGCCCAAATTGGCCAAGCAGTTAAAGATGGGGGCCGAAGACGAAACCAGCGAAGGCAAACGCAAGCGTTTGCTCAAGCGCCTGGAAGTGGTCGAGCACTTGCTCAATTCCCACAACCGCCCTCAGGACATCGTGCTGGAAGTCATTCCAGTCATGCCGCCCAATTTGCGACCGATTGTGCAGTTGGAAGGTGGTAAATTTGCCACCACCGATTTGAACGATTTATACCGCCGTATCATTAACCGCAACAACCGCCTGAAAAAGCTGAAAGAAATGGGCGCGCCTGAAGTCATTTTGCGCAATGAACGCCGCATGCTTCAGGAAGCGGTGGACGCACTTATTTATAACGAAAAGAAAGAAAACCCAATTTTGGGCCGCGACAACCGCCCCTTGAAGTCCTTGAGTGAACGTATTTCTGGGAAACAAGGTCGCCTGCGTCGCAACCTGCTTGGTAAACGTGTGGATTATTCCGGTCGTGCTGTGATTGTGGTGAACCCCAAACTGCGTTTGGATCAGTGCGGGATTCCCAAAAAGATGGCGTTGGAATTGTTCCGCCCGTTTATTCACCAACAGTTGCAGTTGCTGGAAAAGCCAATTGCCATCACCAACTACGATGAATTGAAAAACAAGGCGTTGGCCGGCGAACTGCCCGAAGTTTGGGACATTTTGGAAAAATTGATTACGCAACATCCTGTGTTGCTCAACCGCGCCCCGACGTTGCATCGTTTGGGGATTCAGGCGTTTGAACCCATCCTTGTGGATGGTCAGGCTTTGCAGATTCACCCCTTCGTGTGCCCGCCTTACAATGCCGACTTTGACGGCGACACGATGTCCGTGCATGTGCCGTTGTATCCGGCATCCATACGCGAAGCGCGCGAATTGATGTTGTCCTCGAAAAACATTTTGTCACCTGCCAGTGGTGATCCGCTGAGCAAGCCGACCCAGGACTTCATTTTCGCTATTTTCTACCTCACTTCAGCTGCGATCGAAACCAAGAAGAAGAAGAAAGAAGATGAAGTGTTGCCTGCTTTCATTGACGAAGTGGAAGCCCAGCGCGCGCAGGAAGAAGGCTACATTAAGCTGCAGAGCTTGGTTCATATTCGTGTCGATGGCAAATTGGTGAAAACCACGCTGGGGCGAGTGTTGTTTAACCAAGCCCTGCCTGAAGATTTACGCGATTACGATAAAGTCTTTAATGCGGGTGAAATTGGAAAATTAATCATGGCCTGCTATCACAATCACGGCAATGACCGTGTGGTGGAATTACTGGACGCGTTGAAAAACCTGGGGATCACTTATGGGATTCAATCCGGGTTGACCATTTCGGTGCGCGACTGTCTGATCCCTGCGAGCAAGCAGGAGATTTTAAAAGGCGCACGCGGTCGTGTGGACCATATTAATGACATGTTTGAGATGGGAATGTCCACCGATGCCGAACGTAAAGAAGAGGTTATTAAGATTTGGCGTGAGACGGTGGACAAAGTGGAAGTTGCCACCATGGAGAATTTCTCATCCAAAAGCTACAACTCCATTTATGCCATCGTAGAATCCGGTGCGCGCGGCAGTTCCAATCAGGTGAAACAGTTGGCTGGGATGCGCGGTCCGATGGCCGATCCGTCCGGTGAAATTTTGGAATTGCCGGTGATTTCCAACTTCCGTGAAGGCTTGAGCACGATGGAGTTTTTCATCTCCACCCACGGAGGCCGAAAAGGGACCGCCGATACCGCTCTTAAAACCGCTGACTCCGGCTACCTGACACGACGTTTGGTCGATGCCTGTGAAGAGCTGGTGGTCAACGAAAAGGATTGTGGTACCAACAACGGCGGCGAACTCGATCCATTGTACTATGCCAAAAATCAAGTGATGCAGGATGTGGAAACCCGATTGTATGGTCGTTTCTTGGCCACAGATGTGCGTTTTGACGGCGAAGTGATCTATGAACGCAACACCTTGATGGATCGGAAAATGGCGAATGAGCTAGGCCATTTGACCCTGGAAGCCAAAGTGTCTGACAAAAACTTTAGCGAATTGGTGCTGGGCACCAAGAGCGTGGACGATGTGCGCGACTCCAAGGGGAAAATAGTGGTGGTGGCACGCGATGAAAATGTCACCTCATACTTGATTGAGCAAATGAAGAAGCACAAAGTAAAATCCATTATGGTGCGCCCGATCATCACCGTGCGCTCTGCATTAACGTGTGAAGCCATACAAGGTATTTGTCAATATTGTTACGGGATGGACCTGTCTTGCCACGAAGTGGTGAACATGGGCACGGCAGTGGGCGTGATTGCGGCTGAATCCATTGGTGAACCGGGCACGCAGTTGACCATGCGTACCTTTCACACAGGTGGTGTCGCTGGTGAAGACATTACTCAGGGGTTGCCGCGTGCTGAGGAATTGTTCGAAGCGCGCAAGGCCCTGCGTGGTTCACCGGGGGATATTTCACCGATTAACGGTCATGTCAACAGCATGGCCTCGTTGCCCGACGGGCGCGAGCAGGCATTGATTGAAGGCGAACAGCGCGCTGTTCGTTTGCCCAAAGTGCTTTGCCAGGTGCAACCTGGTGATCAAGTGGCGGTCAATCAGTTCATTGCTGCCAAGAGCAGCCGCAAAGGGCGTTTGGAGATCTTGGAAATTGATGACCAACGCTATGCCATGGTGCTTGATGATGACGATGTTATTTTTAACTTGCCTTCTGAAGTGGCCTTTGCAGTGAAAGACGGGGCCACGGTTAAGGCGGGTGCCAAGCTGACCAAGGCATTTGAAATTCCTGAGCTGGTGGCAGCGCGCCCTGGCAAAGTGAAACACATTGAAGAGAGTGAAGAAAGTGGCAACCGCACGATTGTGGTGGTTGACGAAGACGAACAAGAAGTTCGTTATCTGGTGCCGTTGGGGGCAGAAATCATTGTCGCTGTCGAAGATGATGTTAAAGAAGGTGGCGTACTTTCAAAGGTAGCCACAGCCGACCCATTGACCACCGATAAAGAAGGTCGCGTTTACCTGACGCCTCAGCGTGTGGTGGTGTTTGACCCAGAAGCTGAAGGCAAACTGATCCCTTTAAGCGATGATATCGTGCTGAACAAACAGTCGGGTGATATGGTCAATGTGGGCGAATCCATCTTGAGCGTGGTGGGGGCAGGGTTTGATGCCAACACTGTGGTGGAAAAGGTTGAATCCATTGACGATGACACGGTGGAAGTGGCCTATCACTTCGAAACCACTCTGACTTTGGTCAACTCTCCATTGGTAAGTGAAGGTGACAAGGTGCGCCAGGGTGAATTGGTGTCTAAGGGCGTGATCTCTCCACACGTGCTGCTGAAGGAAGCCGGGGTTCGAGCCACGCGCGATTACATGCTGACTGAGATTCACAAGGTCTATAAGAGTCAGGGCGTGGACATCAATGACAAACACATCGAACTGGTGATCCGCCAGATGTTGAATAATGTAAGCATTGAAGATGCAGGCGATTCTGAATTTACACCGAACCAAATTGTAACGCTGATAGATTTCCGCCGTACCACGCAAAGCGTGATTGCAGACAACCAACAGATTCGGCTGCAAAAAGAGAGTTTGATGGGCGCTCTGCTGGCGGAAGATTTACGCAATTACAAAGGCGACATTGTTGCGGTTGCGGGCCAGCAGATTAATGGCCAATTGCTGGCGCTGTGGATCGAGCACCGTATCGATGAAGTGGTGATTCAAGGGGTGGAAGACGAAGCAGAAACGGTGCGCATTCGCGAAAAACGCTTGCCTAAAGGGGAGCGCATCTTGTTGCGTATTTCTAAAGCAGCGCTTGAGAGCAAGAGTTGGCTCAGTGCAGCCTCCTTCCAGCGAACCACGATGGTGTTGGATCAGGCAGCCATGCGCGGCGCATACGATCCTTTGGAAAGCCTGAAAGCCAATGTGATTGTTAGTTGCCTTGTGCCGGCGGGCACAGGGTATGCCGAACGATTTGGCGATCAAATGGAAAACGGCGAGCAGCCAGCTGACTCGCCTGAAACCGATGCGAAAGCCGTGGTGGCTTAAGGCCATGCACAGGTCAAGAAAGCCTGAATGGGTTTTCTTGACAGGGCAGTTAGGGCACTCTATAATGTCGTGCTCAGGGAGTGGCTTTGTTAACCTTATTGCTCTTTTGTATTCAGAAAAATATATAACCAAATAGAGATGGTTTTAGGAGTTTAGTGAATGCCAACGATGAATCAGCTGGTCCGCAAGGGCCGTAAGAAAACCTTGAAAAAGAGTGGCTCTCCTGCGCTCAACAGTTGTCCGCAGCGCCGTGGGGTTTGCACACGTGTGTTCACACGAACGCCTAAAAAACCAAACTCTGCGCTTCGTAAAGTAGCGCGTGTTCGTTTAAGTAACGGACAGACTATCACTGCTTATATTGGCGGCGAAGGTCATAATTTGCAGGAGCACTCCATGGTGTTGGTGCGCGGTGGTCGTGTGCCGGATTTGCCAGGGGTTCGTTATCACATTGTGCGCGGTTCATTAGACACCGCGGGTGTGGATGGCCGCAAACGCGGGCGTAGTAAATATGGCAGTAAGCGCTAAGGAGACTTTAGAATGCAAGCTGGAAAGTTGATTCCAGGCCGAGATGTGCCACCTGATGCCATTCATGGCGATAAAATGGTGGAGAAGTTGATAAATTACGTCATGTTGGACGGTAAAAAGTCTGTGGCGCGCCGGATTGTTTACGATTCTTTTAAGATCATTGAACAAAAGACAAGCGAAGACGGTTTGGAAACGTACCACAAGGCAATGAAAAAACTCTCACCGACGCTGGAAACTCGCAGTCGTCGTGTGGGTGGTTCAAGCTACCAGGTCCCTTATGAAGTCACCGACGATCGTCAGCGTACGCTGGCGTTGCGCTGGTTGATGATGGGGTCTCGCGCTCGTAACGAGCGAACCATGGCTGAACGACTCGCAGCAGAGTTAATGGATGCTTGTAATGAACAGGGCAAGGCGTTTGAAAAACGTCAAGACACCCATCGTATGGCAGAGGCCAACCGTCCGTTTGCCCACTACCGTTGGTAGTGGCTCTATCCTTTCTTAGATAGAGAGAACAGACTGGGAGGACATGTCGGGTGCCCGCAAATACAGTTGTTTCTGTATGATTGCGGGCATTTTTGCTTGTTTAGGTGAATGCAGTTGGTCTTTGACAAAAGAATGGTTTTGTTGGGGATTGCGTGAAGTTTTGTAAAGAATTTTAAAAGCAGGAGAAACAAATGGCCAGTGCAGCAAAAAAAAGAGGCGCAACAAAATTAGATCGCGTTCGCAACATTGGGTTTGTGGCCCACATTGACGCGGGCAAAACCACCACCACCGAGCGTGTGTTGTTTTACGCTGGGGTGACCCACCGGATTGGAAGTGTCGATTCCGGAACCACTGAGATGGATTGGATGGAAGAAGAAAAGGAACGTGGCATTACGATTACATCGGCAGCCACGGCCTGTTTCTGGCGCGATTATCAGGTAAACATTATTGACACACCGGGACACGTTGACTTCACCGCTGAGGTGGAGCGTTCTTTGCGTGTGTTGGACGGGGCTGTGCCCATTTTCTCCGCTGTGGAGGGGGTCGAATCCCAGTCCGAAAAAGTGTGGCGTCAAGCCGACCGTTATCATACCCCGCGTCTGGCTTTTATTAACAAGCTGGACCGTGCCGGGGCCAATCACGCCAAAGTGTGTGACGCCATTCGTGAACGCCTGGGGGCAGTGATTCTGCCGGTTCAGATTCCTTACGGCGAAGGGGATTTGTTCAAAGGTCTGATTGACCTGGTTGAAATGAAACTCCTGGTTTGGAATGAAGAAGATCAGGGTATGACCTTCGAAACATTGGAAATTCCCGACGACGCCATGGAAAGCGCCCTCACCCACCGCGAAGCCCTTCTCGAACAACTCTCTGACATCGATGACGAACTGATGCTCAAATTCCTCAATGAAGAAGAAATACCTGTTCAACAAATCAAGGACGCCTTACGCGTGGCTTGTTTGGAGAAACGGTACGTGCCTGTCTTTACAGGGTCTTCGCTGAAGAATGTGGGTGTGCAGGCATTGTTGGATGCAATTATAGATTACTTGCCGTCTCCTTTGGATGTGCCGCCGATTGAAGGCACATGGGTAGACGATCAGGCCGACGGGAAAGGCGAAGAACAGGAACACGAAAAACGAATCCGCAAACCAGACCGCGAAGAACCTTTCTCCGGCTTGGCTTTCAAAGTGGTCAACGATGAATATATGGGCCGCTTGGTGTATGCACGTATTTATTCTGGGGTCGCAGAAAAAGGCACTTATGTGTTTAACTCCAGTAAAGGAAAGCAGGAGCGTATTGCTCGTGTGTTCCACATGCATGCCAACGATCGCGAAGAGGTTGCGGCTGCAGCGGCCGGAGATATTGTGGCCCTGGTAGGTCCCAAAGAACTGACCACCGGCGATACGATTTGTGATGCGAAAAATCCGATTTTGCTGGAAAGCATTGATTTTCCAGAACCGGTTGTTTCTTTGGCTGTTGAGCCTCGTTCTCAGGCTGAGGAAGATAAACTGACTGAATCTTTGTTCAAACTCACCCAGGAAGATCCAACCTTTAAATTCAAAGTCGATCCCGAAACGAACCAAACCGTCATTTCAGGGATGGGCGAATTGCACTTGGAAATTTTGACCAGCCGCTTAAAGCGTGAATTTGGCGTGGAGCCAAATATCGGTGCGCCTCAAGTCGCTTACCGCGAAACCTTGTCTGCTATGGCTGATGTTCAGGAGAAATTCTCCAAACAGTCCGGTGGTCGAGGTCAGTTTGCGCATGTATACATTCGCTTTGAACCTCAGGGTCGTGGCCAAGGATTTGTGTTTGAAGATCAGATCAAGGGCGGATCCATTCCTAAAAATTACATTCCTTCGGTTCGTAAGGGATTGGAAGAATCCATGGCCAGTGGACCACTGGCTGGCTATCCGGTTGTGGACGTCAAAGCCGTATTGTATGACGGTTCTTACCATGATGTGGATTCCTCAGAAATTGCCTTTAAAACAGCGGCCATTAACGCCTTGCGCAAAGCATTCCAGCAAGTGCAAGTGGCTTTGTTAGAGCCTATCATGGAGGGGTATATCATCACCCCCAGCGAGTATGTCGGTGAGATCATGGACGACATCAACTCTCGCCGTGGCACGGTGAAAGGGTTTGAATTGGAGCATAACACTCAAACCATTGATGTTCGTATTCCGTTGTCTGAAACCTTCGGCTACACGACACGACTGCGCTCACTGAGCCAGGGACGTGGGGTAGCCGATTTGCATTTTTCACACTATGAAGTGGTCCCAGCGCGGATCCGTGAAGAAATATTGGAAGGGAGATAAGCACATTTATGGCCCGTGAAAAAATACGCATTCGAGTGCGCGGTTACGATCATGAGTTGGTCGATGAAGCGATTCGTACGATTGTAAAAACTGCTGAAAGCACACGCGCAAAATTGGCTGGGCCGATCCCTTTGCCTACCGATCGGCGCGTTTACACTGTGTTGCGCAGCCCGCACGTGAACAAGAAATCAATGGAGCATTTTGAACGCTGTGTCCACAAGCGCTTGTTGGATATCAAGGAACCCAGTTCCGAAACCATCAACGCATTGATGGACATCGAGTTGCCCAGTGGAGTTGACATCGAGGTCAAGCTCTAAGGCGGAGGATGTTATGGCATTAGGATTGTTAGGCGAAAAACTGGGCATGACCCAGTGGTTTGATGAAGATGGCAGTGCCAAGCCGGTGACTGTGATTCGCATTGAACCCAATACGGTGATTCAGGTGAAATCTGAACAAACCGATGGTTACACCGCATTGCAAATCGGCTTCCGCCCGACCAAGCAGGAACGGGTGACCAAGCCGTTGTTGGGGCATTTCAAACGTGCCGGCGCTGAGCCACAGAAAGTGTTACGCGAATTTCGTGTGGATGACACCGCTGAATACAAAAAGGGTCAGCAACTGACCGTTGAATTGTTTGAAGCCGGTGAAAAAATCAACATTCGTGGGCGCAGCAAAGGCCGTGGCACCACGGGGGCGATCAAGCGCTGGAACTTCCGTACTGGCCAAAGCTCACATGGTCACAGTGAAGACAAGCGCAAATTGAAATCTGTGGGGACGATGCGCGCCACAGGTAAACTTTTTAAAGGCAAAAAAATGCACGGTCACTGGGGCGATGAAAAGATCACAGTGAAGGCATTAAAAGTCTTAAAAGTTGATGTTGAAAACAACTTGATCGTGGTCCAGGGATCTGTGCCTGGCGCGAAGTTTGGTGTGTTGGAGTTGATTAAACGTGGCTGATATTCAACTGTATTTATTTGAAGGCGGTCAGGAATCTTCCCAGATTGATGACCGTTTGGTCAGTGAAAAGATCGATCAGGATTTGATGTTTCGTGCGGTGCAGCGTGAACTGACCAACAAGCGTCAGGGCACGGTGTCAACCAAAACCCGCAGCGAAGTAGCAGGCACAGGGCGCAAGCCTTGGCGTCAGAAAGGCACGGGTCGCGCACGCGCGGGTTCGTTTAAGAGTCCATTGTGGCGCGGTGGTGGTGTTATTTTTGGTCCCAAACCCAAAACCTATCACCATGCCATGCCTCGTAAAATGCGACGTAAAGCGCTTCGAATTGCGCTGAGCACCCGATTTCAGGATGGCAACATGTCCTTGGTGGATCGTTTGGTGTTTGATGCACCAAAAACCAAAGAAGGTATCAAATTCCTGGAACGCATTGAACACACGGAGAAAACCCTGATTGTTTGTGCTCAGGACGAAAATCAAATGGCGGTGCGTAAATCGTTTAGCAATTTATCCAACGCCTTGTTGCTGCCCACAGCCATGTTGACGGTGTACAACATTCTGGCGCATGACAAACTGGTGTTGACCCAGGAAGCTGTGGCTGAAATTGCTGAAAGAGTATTCTGAAAAGAGTTTTAAATGAAACTGATTTCTGAAGACATTTTGATTGCACCTCTGGTCAGTGAACTCAGTTGGTCGTTGCAGGAAGAAGGCAAATACACCTTCCGCGTGCATGCCAAGGCCAACAAGATTGAGATTCGCAAGGCTGTGGAGGAATTGTTTGAAGTGGATGTGGTCCGCGTTTGGACCCAGAATTACAAGGGCAAACCACGCCGCCGTCGCTTGGGTCAGGAAGGGCATACCCGTTCCTGGAAAAAAGCGATTGTGGAGTTGCAGGTGGGCCAGCGAATTGAGATTTATCAATAATTAAGATCAAGGAGGAAACAAGAACCCGAAACCCGAAATTTTTTAACCTGAACTGTCCCGCAAGCTGCTGGCCAATCAACCAGAATAAAGTTTGCGAAAAGCCCAGTGCTTCTAGGGCAAATGAAAAAAATTTGGGGTGTGGGGTCTTGTTTTCGCTGGAAAGGATTCATCGATGCCAAATAAGCGACCCAATCCAATTACGCCAGGGCTTCGTAATGCCATCCTGCCTGACTTTAGTCGGCTGACCACGGATGAGCCTTACAAGCCGCTGCTGCGTCCGCTGAAGAAAACGGGCGGCCGCAACCACAGGGGCCGCATCACTGTTCGCCATCGGGGTGGTGGTCACAAGCGCCGTTACCGCTTGATTGATTTCGCCCGCGACAAACAGAACATTCCAGCCAAGGTGATGACGCGTGAGTACGACCCAAACCGTTCTTCCTGGATCATGTTGGTCCAGTATGCCGACGGCGAACGTCGTTATATTGTGTGCCCTCTGGAGTTGGAAGTGGGCCAGGAAATTGTTGCTGGTGAAACTGTTGAACCCAAGCCAGGCAACGCGATGCCGTTAAAAAGCATCCCTTCTGGTCAGTTGGTGCACAACATCGAATTTTTCCCAGGCGGTAAGGCCAAACTGGCTCGCTCGGCTGGCACCTATGCTCAGGTGATGAGCATGGACGAAGGCATGGTGCGTTTGCGCTTGCCCTCCGGTGAAATCCGCTTGTTTAAGGGCGATTGCATGGCCACCATTGGTCAGGTCAGCAATGCCGACCACAAGCATGTCAAGTCCGGTAAAGCGGGTCGATCCCGTCACTTGGGACGTCGCCCAACCGTGCGCGGTACAGCGATGAACCCGGTAGACCACCCTCACGGTGGTGGGGAAGGTCGCGGTTATGTGGGCGGTCCGCCACGCACCTTTGCAGGCAAATTGGCCAAGGGTGTGCGTACGCGCAAGCCGCACAAGCGCAGTGATGCATTGATCGTCACAAGGGCGCGAGATGCACGGCGCAGAAGGAGATAAGGCATGACACGATCTTTGAAAAAAGGGCCTTTTGTGGCCGACCATTTGATGAAAAAAGTGGAAAAAGCCAAACGCGGCGAGTTGGACGAAATCATAACTTGGTCTCGTGCTTCGATGATTACGCCGGAGATGGTGGGTCTGGAAATCAAGGTTCACAACGGTCGCCAACATGTGCCTGTAAGGATTTTGGAAAACATGGTGGGGCACCGTTTGGGCGAGTTTGCGCCGACCCGTAAATATACGGGTCACGGCGGGATCAAAAAGAAACAGACCAGACAACTGAAGTAAGGGAATGCTTATGGAAGCTAAAGCGATTGCAAAATATGTGCGTGTTTCGCCGAAAAAAGCACGCTTGATTATGAATCAGGTCCGCGGCAAGCCTGCGGGCGAAGCGCTGAAAATGCTGCGCTTTGCCAAGCAGAAAGCGGCTGGCCATATCCGAAAGACTTTAGAGTCCGCCATTGCCAATGCGGAACACAATTTTGATATGGATGTGGAAACATTGGTCATTTGCGATGGGCGTATTGACGAAGGGCCTTCATTGCGTCGTTTGAGCATGCGCGCTCGCGGGATGGCGGACATCATTCGCCGCCCGACTTGCCACATCACGGTCAAAGTGTCTGAAAAAGAAGAAGTAGAAAAAACAAAAAAAGCAGCTAAGGCTAAGCCAAAGGTAGTGAAAGCTGAGCCAAAAGCGGCGAAAGCTAAGCCAAAAGCAGCCAAAGCTGATGCTGAAACCAAAGCAGCCAAAGCAGAATCGAAGGCTGCTGAACCGGAAAACACTGATGGAGGTGACGATGGGTCAGAAAGTTAACCCGATCGGTTTCCGTGTAGGGGTCAACCGAAAATGGCGCTCTAATTGGTACACCTCCAAACTGGGACCGGAATACATTCGTGAAGACAAAGATATTCGTGCCTTGGTGGCCAAACGCTATCGTGGTGCGGGTCTGGCTGACATTTTTATTGAACGCCCTAGTGAGAGCAATGTCGGTTTGACCATTCGCACGGCACGTCCTGGCATCATCATCGGCAAGGGTGGTTCTGAAATTGACAATTTCCAGAAAGATTTGGAAAAGAATTTCAGCCGTTCTTTCCGCATTTCGATTCAGGAAGTGGAAAACCCCGACACCGAAGCCGCTTTGATTGCGGAGGATTTGGCGTATCGCATTTCCAACCGCACCCCGCCAATGCGGGCTATCAAAGAAGTGATTCAGCGCGCTATGGGCAAAGGTGTCCAGGGCGTGAAAGTGGCTTGTGCCGGTCGTTTGGGTGGTGCTGAAATTGCACGTGGTGTGTGGCAAAAAGAAGGCCGCGTGCCTTTGCATACCATTCGCGCTGACATTGATTATGGGTTTCGCGAAGCTTGGACCAAAACAGGTCACATCGGTATCAAAGTGTGGTTGTTCCGTGGTGAACACGTGAAACTGCCGTCCTTGGCTGCCAGCCAAAGTGTGGCTGAAAATCAGGCCGAAGCTGCTGTTTCGCCTGCTGCCGCCCCTGCTGCTGAGCAGGCGGCCCCTGCAGCACCAAGTGATGCCGCAGCATCCGCGCCCGCACAACCTGAGATAAAACCAACACCTGAGGCAAAGCCTGCAGACGAAGGAGGCACCGATGCCCCTGTTGATGCCTAAACGTGCTCGTCGCCGAAAAGTACATCGTGGTCGTCGAAAAGGGTTTGCCCACCGTGGCTCAACCGTTTCTTTTGGCACCTACGGGATTCAGGCGCTTAAACCTGAGTGGATTACTGCCGGTCAGATCGAAGCCTGCCGAACGACCATCACCCGCCGCCTGGAACGCGGTGGCCGTGTGTGGATTCGTATTTTTCCGGACAAGCCGATTTCTAAAAAACCTGCCGAAGTGCGCATGGGTAAAGGGAAAGGCGATCCGGATCAGTGGGTGTCTGTGGTGAAGCCGGGGCGCATCATGTTTGAGTTTGATGGTGTGACCTTGGAATTGGCAAAACGAATTCACAAGCTGGTGTCTTACAAACTGCCCATTCCAATAAAACTTCGCGTGCGTCGTCGTTTAGGAGGCGAAGAATGAAGGCTGTTGAATTGCATGAATTAACCACGGATGAGCTTCAGTTGAAGCAACAGGAATTGAAAAAAGCTCTGTTTACCGTGCGCTTTCAGGTGGCCATGAATCAGCAGGACAACACTGCTGTGTTGAAGCAAAATCGCAAAGATGTGGCTCGTGTGAAAACGATTCTGCGCGAACGCCAAATGAAAGCTTTGAAAGAAAATAAGGAGTAAGAATGTCGGGTACGGAAAAAATTGGCGTGGTGACAAGCGACAAATCAAGCAAAACGATTACGGTTTTGGTTGAAACACGCGCGCCGCACCCTGTTTATGGCAAAATGATTAAAAAACGTGCCAAGTTTTATGCGCACGATGAAGCTGAAACGGCTGGCATTGGCGACCGGGTTCGCATTGAAGCCACTCGTCCATTGAGCAAAACCAAGCGTTGGCGCTTGGCTGAAGTATTGAAAAAGCAAGAATAGTACAGTTATAGGCTTTGGGCTGAAAATTTTTGCATTGGATTGTTGGAATGTTTTCTGCTAACGGTAGCTGGCACTAACTCAAGTTGAGTTGGTTCTGAAAGAACACACTGGCATTAGCAGAAAACGTTCCAGAAATGAATAGAAAAATTTTTGGTTTTCAGGGTCACTGTTAAGGAGTGTCGTTATGATTCAACTAAGGACCGTACTCAAGGTGACGGACAACTCCGGTGCCAAGGAAATCCGCTGCTTTCACATTAAGAATCACGCGGATGTTGCCAATGGCAAAATCGGAGATATTGTGACTGGTTCTGTGCAAAAGCGCATTCCAAACAGCAATATTGAAAAAGGACAAATTGTGAAGGGCGTCATTGTGCGCACTCGAGAGGCACATCGCCGTGATGACGGCTCATACATCCGTTTTGATGACAATGCGGTGGTGCTGATTAATGAACGCAATGAGCCGATTGGCACGCGCATCTTTGGTCCCGTGCCTCGTGAACTTCGCCAGAAGAACATGGTTCGTATCTTGTCTCTGGCACCAGAGGTGTTGTAAGGAGCCATTATGCGAAAAGTGCGAAAAGGCGATCAGGTAAAGGTTATTTCGGGCAATGAACGCGGCAAGGAAGGCGAAGTGCTGCAGGTGCTCACCGAAAAAAACAGGGTGCTGGTTCGTGGCGTTAACTTTGTCAAGCGCCATCAGCGACCCAATGCGCGACAGCGCGAGGGGGGCATTATTGAGCGCGAAGGTGCGATTCACATTTCTAACGTGATGGTGGTTTGTCCAGAATGTGATCTTCCAGCGCGAATTGGCTTCCAACGCAATGAAGACGGCGAAAAAATGCGTTTGTGTCGCAAATGCAAAGAGATGTTTGAATAAGTGAGGGTTGATCACCATGTTACAGGAACGATTTAAAACAGAATTGACGCCCGAACTGATGAAAGAGCTGGACTACAAGAACCCCATGCAGGTGCCTCGTGTGTCCAAGGTTGTCATCAACATGGGTGTGGGCGATAAGGATGATCCCAAGATGATGGCTGGTTGTGTTGCCAACTTGGCAAAAATGGCCGGCCAGCAGCCTGTGATCACTCGTGCCAAACACAGCATCTCGGATTTTAAATTGATTGAAGGCGATGCCATCGGCTGCAAAGTCACCTTACGCGGTGTACGTGCTTATGCGTTTATCGAAAAAGTGTTTCGCCTGGTGCTGCCTGCCACCCGCGATTTCCGTGGTTTAAACCCGGATTCATTTGATGGACGTGGCAACTATACGTTTGGTTTAAAAGAACAGTTGACGTTTCCTGAAATCACGTACAACGAAGTGGTGAAGGTTCAGGGAATGGACATTACCGTGGTCACCACGGCACAAAATGACCGTGAGGGGTTCAGCCTGTTAAAAGCGCTGGGTTGCCCTTACAAGAAGGATTAGCTTATGGCCAAGAAATCTTGGATCTACAAAGCGACGCTGGCGCCAAAGTTTTCCTCGCGCACGGTGCGTCGTTGCAGTTTGTGTGGTCGACGCCATGGCTTTATTCGCGACTTTGGCCTTTGCCGCCTGTGTTTCCGCGAAATGGCCCATAACGGCGAAATTCCTGGTGTAAAGAAAGCGAGTTGGTAACGATGGATGATTTGATTGCTGATTTGCTGACCCGAATTCGAAACGCCAATCAGCGCTATCACAAAACGCTGTCGATGCCCAGTTCCAAACTGGTCAAATCGGTGGCCGATGTGTTGGTGTCTGAAGGTTTTTTGCAGTCTGCCAATGAAAAAGCGGATGGCAATAAAAAGGTGCTGACTTTGGAGCTCAAGTACAAAGGCAAGCGCGGTAGAGATCGTGTGATCACCAATTTGGAACGCGTCAGCCGCTTGAGCCGTCGTGTGTATGCCAATGTGGAAAGCATTCCCGATGTGTACAACGGGATGGGCATTTGTGTGTTGTCCACGCCACAAGGTGTGATAACCGGCCATCAGGCGCGCAAAGACCGCGTGGGTGGCGAAGTACTTTGTAAGGTGTGGTAACCATGTCAAGAATTGGAAAATTACCCATTACAGTTCCCAGCGGTGTGACCGTTAGTGTCAGCGATGATCTGGTCACGGTTCAGGGACCACAAGGCAACCTGGAACAGCGTTTTGAAAAACGTTTTGTGAGTGTTGAGCAGGAAGACGGGCGAGTGGTGATTAAACGTTTGCGTGAAACCAAAAACGCACGCGCACGCCATGGCTTGTACCGCGCTTTGATTGCCAACATGGTACAAGGGGTTCAGGAACATTATCGAAAAAACCTACAGCTTCGCGGCTTGGGTTACAAAGCCAATTTAGAAGGTCAGAAATTGGTGCTTGATATTGGATTTGCTGAATCGAAAAATTATCAGTTGCCCGATGGGATATCTGCAGAAATTAGCAACCAGATTGACATCATCATTTCAGGCGCTGACAAGCAGAAGGTGGGCCTGGTGGCTGCAGAAATTCGTTCGATGCGTAAGCCGGAACCTTACAATGGAACAGGCATTCGTTATCGTGATGAACACGTGCGGCACAAAGCCGGCAAACTGGCTGCTTAAGGAGACGCTCATGGCAAAATTATCTCGTAAAAAGCGTTTGTTAGAACGGCACAAACGTGTTCGCAACAAGGTGTTTGGCACCTCCGAGCGCTCACGCCTTTGTGTGCATAAAAGCCTGCGACACGTTCATGCTCAGATCATTGATGATGTGGCTGGGGTGACGCTGGTGAGTGCATCCACGGTGGAACCCACCCTGCGCGACAAAAAGGCCACCTCCAATGTGGCTGGTGCAGAACAGGTGGGTGAGTTGTTGGCTCAGCGCGCCCAGGAAAAGGGAATCAAAGCGGTGGTGTTTGATCGCGGTGGATACCCTTACCACGGTGTGGTGGCTGCGCTGGCAGAAGCTGCGCGCAAGAACGGATTGGAATTTTAGATTTTTTCACAGGCGCCTGTTCTTGTAACAGGGTGAAGATGGTCTGTGCAAAGAACAGACGCTCAGAAATAATCGAAAAGATAATCGTAAAAGAATTTGGAGGCAGTTTTGGCTCAGGATAATAGAGGCGGAGGCGGACGAGGACGCGGCAGAGGTGGCCCAGGTGGCGGCAGAGGCCGTGGACGCGGTCGCGGTCGCGGCCCAGGACGAGGACGAAGACCTCAGCAGGACCGTCGGGATGATGAATTTGACAGTGAAATTATTGACATTCGCCGCGTTAGCAAGGTGACCAAGGGCGGCAAGAACTTTAGCTTCCGTGTCACCGCAGTGGTTGGCGATCATAAAGGTCAGATAAGCATTGGCAAAGGCAACGCTATTGAAATTCCTGCTGCCATGCAAAAGGCCATTCGTGATGCAAAGAAAACCATGATTAAGGTGCCCATTGTCAATGGCACATTGCCACACGAAGCGCTGGGGAAGTTTAAGGCTGCCAACGTGGTGTTGCGTCCTGCTTATCCGGGCACTGGTATCATTGCCGGTCGTACGGTGGGCACAATCTGTCGCATCGCGGGGATCGATAACATTTTGACCAAAGCCCTCGACTCCACCAACCCGCTGAATCTGGCGCGTGCAACCATCGAAGGATTTAAGCAGATGCGTACCCCAGAGCAGGTGGCGGCCTTGCGCGACAAAACCGTGGAGGACTTGGCTTATGAAACTGAATGAACTCAAGCCCGCACCGGGCAGTCGTAAAAACCGCAAACGTGTAGGTCGCGGTGACGGTTCTGGCCATGGCACCTACAGTTGCCGTGGTATGAAAGGACAACGTTCCCGTTCAGGTGGTAAGAGCCAGATGCCTGGGTTTGAAGGTGGTCAAACACCTTTTTGGAAAAAACTGCCTAAGCGTGGTTTTACCAACTACACCACCAAACATTATGCGTGGATTAACGTGAAAACGTTGGAGCACTTTTTCAACGATGGCGATGAAGTAACGCCAGAAGTGTTGAAGAAACGTAAAATTGTGAAACAGTTCCGTGATGGTTTAAAAGTGTTGGGCGAAGGTGAGCTGACCAAAAAGCTGACCGTGCATGCACACAAATTCACGGGCGCAGCCAAAGAAAAAATTGAGGCTGCCGGAGGACAGAGCGTAATGTTGGCAGGCGCCGATGAGGCATCGGCAGAAGAAAATGCACCTGAGGCGAAAGCAAAAGCTGAACCTAAAGCTGAAGCGGCCGCTAAAGAAGCACCTGCTGAAGAACCTGACACAGACAGCGAGGGGTAACACATGCTACAAGGATTGCTACAAGCGTTTTCCATTCCTGAAGTTCGCAAGCGCATCCTGTTTACGTTGGGTGTGATTGCTGTGTTTCGTGTGGGTGCATGGATTCCTGTACCTGGTGTGGATGCCGGTGCATTGGCTGATTTTATCAACCAGTTGAACCAGGCCGCCGGTGGGATTTTTCAATTTATCAACATGCTTAATGGGGGCGCGTTGGAGCAGTACTCCATCTTTGCGCTCGGTGTGATTCCCTATATTAATGCTTCGATTATCATGAGTTTGCTTACGTCGGTGATCCCAAAATTGAAAGAACTTCAAAAAGAGGGCGACGACGGCAAACGCATCATCAATCGCTACACCCGTTATGGAACGGTGGGATTGGCCATTTTGCAGGCCGGTGGCACAGGGTTTGTGCTGACCAGTCAAGGCATTGCCGATGCCAGCTTTCAGTTCTTTATTGTGGCTGTGGTTTCCTTGACGGCGGGTTCCATGTTCCTGATGTGGCTGGGTGAGCGCATCACTGAAAATGGGATCGGGCGTGGCATTTCCATGATCATTATGTTTGGGATTGTGGCCAGTTATCCGAGTTTCATTGGGGCCACCATTCCACAATTAAACACGGTCAATGGCGTCATTTGGACACTGATCATGATGATTGTGTTTGTGGCGTCCACGGCTGGAGTCACCTTGATTCAGTTGGGCGCACGCCGCATTGAAATTCAGTACGCCAAACGTGTGGTGAAAGGCAAAGTATATGGTGGTCAAAACACCTTTGTGCCTTTGAGCGTAAACCAGGGTGGTGTGATTCCCATCATCTTTGCTTCTGCCTTGCTGACCATTCCCACGACCTTGGTGTCTTCGGTACAGTCGATGCAGTGGTTGAATAATTTGATTGGATTCGGTAGCCCGTTATACATCTTGTTGTATGCGGTACTGATCATCTTCTTTACGTATTTTTATGCGAACATTGTGTTTGACCCGCGTGATTTGTCCGATAACCTAAAACGCTGGGGTGGCTATATTCCTGGAATTCGTCCGGGGCAGTCCACCACCACGTACATTGAACGCGTGTTGGACCGTTTGATTTTTATTGGCGCTATGTTCTTAACCGCCATTGCGGTACTGCCGCATGCGCTTAACTTTTTGAGTGGCAGCATCAACCAGAACTTGAGTTTTGGTTTGTTCGGGACCTCCCTGCTGATTGTGGTAGGTGTGGGCATTGACCTGATCAAGCAAATCGAAGCCCACATGGTCGAACGCCACTACGAAAGCCTGATTCAAAAAGGCGCTGTGCTTGGCAGGCGTTAACGTAATTATTTGAGGTAATTTTTAAACATGACCAATATCATTTTCTTAGGCCCACCAGGGGCAGGCAAAGGCACACAGGCCGTTCGTTTGGCCGAGCACCTGGGATTGGTTCATTTGGCTACGGGCGATATGTTACGCGCTGCGGTGGCTGAAGGGACTGAGTTGGGACAACAGGCCAAGGCCATCATGGAACGTGGTGATCTGGTGCCAGATGAGTTGGTCATTGCCATGTTGATGGAACGCATGGCCGGTGCGAGCAAAGGTGTCATCCTGGATGGCTTCCCGCGCACGTTGCCTCAAGCTGAAGCTTTGAATGAAAAACTGTCCGGCCAGATTGATTTGGTGCTGTTGCTTGAAGTGCCGGAAGATGAATTGGTCGGTCGCATGTTGGGCCGTGGTCGAACCGACGACACCGAAGAAGCGGTGCGCAACCGTTTAGTGGTGTACCAAGAGCAGACCTCGCCTTTGATCAACTATTACGGTAACAAAGGGTTGTTGCAACCTGTGGATGGCGTTGGTGACATGGATACCATTCAGCAACGCATTACAGAAGCAGTAACGCAGCTGTCGGCTTCGTAAAAGGATGTTGAATGATCACGATTAAAACGCCCGAAGAAATTCTCATCATGCGCGAAAATGCGCAGAAGTTGAGCGAGATTCTGGCGGAAGTTGTGTCTCATGCCAAACCTGGAGTGTCAACTCTGGACCTCGATGAGATTGCTGAACGCCTCATCGTGGCTTGGGACGCGAAGCCTTCATTTAAAGGCTATCGTGGTTTTCCAGGTTCGGTGTGTTCATCCATTAATGAAGAGATTGTGCATGGGATTCCAAGCGCTGATCGTGTGCTTCAGGATGGCGACATGCTGAGCATTGATGTGGGCTTGATTAAAAACGAATTCTGTGCCGACACCGCCACCACGGTGCCCATTGGCCGTATCGATGACCGAGTACAGCGCCTGATTGAAGTGGATCAGGAAGCGTTGCGCCTGGGTATCGAGCAAGCTATTCCGGGCAATCGGGTGGGCGATATTTCTTGCGTCATTGGTGAATACATCGAGGCGCAGGGATTTGGTATTGTGAAAAATTTTGTGGGCCACGGCATTGGGCGTCAGATGCATGAAGATCCAAACGTACCGAATTTCGGTCGTGCGGGTAAAGGCCCTAAGCTGCGCAGTGGTATGGTGTTGGCCATCGAACCGATGGTGATGGAAGACCCTGAAGGCACCGAGCGCGTGATTGAAGATGGTTGGACGGTTGTGACGCCGCATGGCGGATGGGCTGTTCATTTGGAAGAAATGGTCCTGATTGGCGACAACGGACCAGAATTGCTGACCGATGGACATTCACTGTCGGACAGCTTGTTTACACCTGCGGGTGTCAGCCCTGCTTCAATGGGCTAAACAGAATTGAGGTTTTTATGAAAGTCAGAAGTTCTGTGAAAAAGATGTGTGATTCCTGCAAAGTGATTCGCCGTCATGGCCGTTTGCGAGTGATTTGCAAAAACCCCAAACACAAACAACGCCAGGGGTAGATTTACATTTGGCTAGTGAAACCAGGGATCGAGTTTGAACATGGGTTCTTTATGTGAAGCTTGGTTCTTGTTGTGAATGAAAAACTTTAAAGTATGTACGAAAAGAACAACCATTCGTGCACTGAAATTGTAACAACTCACTAAACTGACTCTGAAGCTCAGATAAAAACCTGGGAATTGGAGTCGGATTTGTGAGTCATCCTTAAAGTAAAAGGAGGACCTATGGTCAGACTTGCAGGCATTGATTTGCCAAACAAGCGTCTTGAAATTGCGCTGACATACATTTATGGCATTGGCTCAACGTTGTCTAAAAAATTGATTGCAACGACTGGGTTGGATACCAACAAACGTGCCAACGATTTGACTGAAGCGGAAGTGGCCGAGTTGCGTAAAGAACTGGAAAGCAATCATATGATTGAAGGGGATTTACGCCGCAAAGTTAAAGGCGATGTCGAACGTTTGAAAGACGTAGGCAGCTATCGCGGCTCCCGTCATTCAAATGGCTTGCCTTGTCGTGGTCAAAAAACCAAGTGCAACGCTCGTTCTTGGAAAGGGCCACGTCCAGCCAAAGCAGGCGCACGCAACAAGCGAAAGTAACTTAAGGATTGGGATAACTGGAAACCGAAAATTTTTCCGATGAATTGCTGATTGGTTTTGACTGTGTAATAAACAAATCATTTATGATTCGTTTACTTTGAAACTTACAGAAAAAGCCAAAGCTACAGATAAAGAACAGGGTGGCTTTTGCAATCGAAAAAATTTTCGGTCTGCGGTTTTCGGGGTTTGCGAATTCCTTGAAGGAGGAATAGCTATGGCAACGAAAAAAGTAGATCGTGCCAAAATATATGTGAACTCAACGTTTAACAACACCATTTTAACCCTTACCGACAACAATGGTCAGGTGCTCGCTTGGAGCACGCCTGGCACGGTGGGGTTTAAGGGGTCCAAAAAAAGCACCCCTTACGCGGCACAGTTGGCGACGGAACGATTGCTCAATAAAGCCAAAGACTTTGGCATTCGTTCTGTGATGGTTTTGGTCAAGGGCACAGGCTCTGGTCGTAATGCGGTGATTAACACCCTCAAAGGTTCAGACCTTAAAGTTGAGGATGTCAAAAACATCACCCCAGTGGCCCACAGCTAATGCCGCGTTTTTCAATTTGAGCTAGAAGATTGAATAAGGAGGCTGCATGGGACGCTATACAGGCCCCAAGTGCAAGCTTTGTCGCCGAGAAGGTGAAAAGCTGTTTTTAAAAGGTGAACGTTGTTTTTCACCTGTTTGCGCCGTTGACCGCCGAGGCACCCCACCAGGGATGATCCGCGCAAGACGTGGGCGCAAGCTGTCCATTTACGGTCAGCGACTTAGAGAAAAGCAGAAACTGAAAAGAATTTACAGACTGCGCGAAAAGCAGTTCCGCAACTATGTGGAACGTGCCAAACGCGTACGCGGTGCCGTGACCGGCGAGCAGTTGATGCTGCTGTTGGAACGTCGCCTGGATAATATTGTTTTTCGCGCAGGATTGGCTGAGTCTAGAGATCAGGCACGACAGTTGGTTGGGCATGGTCACTTTACGGTCAACGGGCGCAGCATGGATTTGCCCTCTTACTTGGTGAACAGTGCCGATGAAATTTTGCTCAAGGGCAATGCCGTGGGCAAAGCGGGCCTTAAGGCCATCATCGAATCCCGCAGCAAGCACACCCCACCAACATGGTTGGAACGCGTTGAGGGCGGCGTCCGTGTGGCGGAATTGCCTCGCGTGGATGAGATGGATAAGACGATTCAAACGAACTTGATTGTGGAGTATTACTCTCGCTAAGGAGGGGACAAGTGGTTCCAAAACTTGAAACCAGAATTGCCTGCCAGGAGCTGACGGACACCCACGGTATTTTTGTGGTCGAGCCTCTAGAGCGCGGTTTTGGCGCAACTTTGGGCAATGCGTTAAGACGGGTGTTGCTGTCTTCTATTCCAGGCGCGGCCATTACGCGCGTGCGATTTGAAGGCTATCACCACGAGTATGAAACCCTTCCAGGCATCAAAGAAAGTGTGTTGGAGGTCTTGTTAAACTTCAAGGCGCTGGGCTTGCGGATGGAAGATCCTGAACCCAAACACATTTATTTGAATGTAGATGGTCCCAAAACAGTCACTGCCGCCCACTTGGAAACCGAACATGGCGTTAACGTGATTGATCCAGATCACTATTTGGCCACCCTCAATGAGGATGGCCATCTGGCGTTGGAAATGGAAGTGGAAGCAGGCTATGGCTATGTGTCTGCCGAACGCAACAAGAAGGAAGATTCTCCTTTGGGTGTGATCCCTTTGGATTCAATTTTCTCTCCGGTGCGTAAAGTAAACTTCCGCGTGGACGAAACTCGCGTTGGGGGCCGTACGGACTTTGATCAACTCACCATCGATGTGGAAACCAATGGTGGCATTAAGCCCGATGAGGCATTGCATCAGTCGGCCAGCATTTTGATGGAACAGTTCCAGATTTTTCACCAGTTTGCCGCACACCCCTTCGGAGTTCAGGAGCAAGCACCAGTTGAGGATGAACGTCTCAGCATGCCACTTCGCTCCCTAGATTTTGACACACGTGCTGTGAATCTGTTAGAAAACAAAGGCATTGTTACCTTAGGTGACTTGTCTAAGAAAACCAAAGATGAAATTAAGGACATTCACGGTTTTGGAGAAAAGAGCCTGGAAAAAGTCATTCAGTACATGAGTGAATTGGGCTTTGATCTCAACGTGAAGAAATGAGGCGAATATGCGTCACCGTAAAGGCTTTCGCAGACTCAATCGAGAATTCCAACATCGTAAAATGATGTTGGCGAACCAGGTGAAAACCCTGATTGAGCACGGCAAAATCGACACCACGGTGGCACGGGCCAAAGAAAGCGCCCGCCTTGCAGATCGCATGATCACTCTGGCCAAGAAAAATAATCAACATGCCCGCCGTCGTGCTTTTCGCTTGATTCAGGATGGGATGTTGGTGGAAAAGTTGTTTGATGAACTGGGGCCAAAGTATCTGGATCGCAATGGCGGTTACACTCGCGTGCTCAAAATGGGGCATCGCTTGGGTGACGGCGCTGAAATGGCTCGTCTGATGTGGGTCGAAGAATAAAGAAATTTAGCTTTTTACAATTGAATAAACCCTGCCGCTTCGTCGGCGGGGTTTTTCTTTTTTCAAGCCTTTTTAAATTCCTTTAATCATGATAAAGGCGTCTAATCCCCCAACCCCCTTAAGGCATTAAGGGGGCACGATAAGGCTGCGTATATTTGCTCTTTAATGTAAAATGTTGTTCTCGGTGGAAGGGGGATTTAGATTTTAATAAAAAATTGTTGATAAGTTTAGTCTCGATGAATTCTTTTCTAGTCTTTTTTAATCTGACCAAAATGGTTTTTTATTTCTCACCTTTCTGTAAAAATATTCGCCAAGAAATCAAATCGCAAAAAAGAATATGCTTTCAGTGGTCAATCGTAGCCCCATTTAGCAAAGGGGGTTGGGGGATTAGGTGCCTTTATTCATTCTAGTAAATAGTGCTTTTATCTTTCCCTCCTTCATTTTTCTTTTCCATTGCCAAATGAGGAGGCCAAATCTATACTGGTAGCATAAGGAGGGTTCGATGGACAAACACCAGTTAGATGGTCTTATTTTTGACTGGAACACGCTCGCCTCTCCCCCACCCCCAAGACGACTTGAACTCAACGACGAAACGTTGCGAGACGGTTTACAATCGCCTTCTATACAAGATCCACCTTTAGAGGTCAAAATAAAAGCACTTCATTACATGGTGGAATTGGGCATTGAAGCAGCCAATATTGGGATGCCTTGTACGGGCCCCAACCCTTTTGCAGACACATTGGCCTTGGCCAAAGAAGTGGCCCAGCAAAGGCTGCCCATTCGTGTGAACTGTGCTGCCCGAACTGTAATTTCCGATATTGAACCCATCGTTGAAATTTCACAACAGGCAGGGATTCCCGTAGAGGCTTCAACGTTTTTGGGGTCCAGTGCCATTCGTTCATTGGCTGAAGGTTGGGATTTGGACCGTTTGCTGAAACATACAGAGGAAGCTGTTTCATTTGCTGTTAAACAAGGATTACCGTCCGCCTATGTCACCGAAGACACCACTCGATCACAACCAGAAACGATAAAAAAACTTTACCGCACAGCCATTGATGCAGGTTCTACGGGCATTACCCTGGCAGACACAGTGGGATATGCCACACCGGATGGGGTACGAAATCTGATCTATTTTGTGCGCCGGCATGTGGTCAAGCCGGATGAAAACATTCGCATTGACTGGCATGGACACAATGATCGTGGACTGTCTGTTGCAAACTCTCTGTTTGCCTATGAAGCGGGTGCTGATTGTGTACACGGTTCTATGCTTGGCATTGGCGAACGTGTGGGCAATTCTCCATTGGATCAAATGCTGGTCAACATGCGGGTGATGGGCTGGATTGACCGAGACATGAATGCGCTCAGCGATTACTGCAAACTCATTCAGGAACATTGCGGGGCGCCATTGCCTTTCAACTATCCGGTGATGGGATACGATGCTTTTCGCACCTCAACAGGTGTTCATGCTTCTGCGATTGTCAAAGCTGAAGAAAAAGGTGCTGAATGGCTTGCCAATCGCGTGTATTCAGGGGTGCCTTCAGATTGGTTTGGCCGCTCTCAGTTGATTGAAATTGGCCCCATGAGTGGCAAAAGCAATGTGGTCCACTGGTTAAAGCGCCACCAAATCGAAGCCACCGAAGAGTTGATCAATAGCTTGCTCGAACATGCAAAACAGGCAAAAGGTGTGTTGAGCGAAAACGAAATTTTAGAATTTATTAAAAACAAGCATGGCAAAGGAGAAACTCAACATGCGTGAAGCGCTGATTCTCACAGGGGTTCGCACCCCGTTCGGAAAATTTATGGGCTCATTGTCCAAACTCTCTGCAGTTCAGTTGGCTGCTCATGTGACTCAAGGCGCTTTGGCCAGAGGTGGGGTTGATCCTAAAGAAGTGGATCAGGTTATTTTTGGAAATGTGCTTCAGTCCTCAACCGATGCCATCTACCTGGCGCGTCATGCTGGTTTACATGCAGGAGTGCCTATCGAAACACCTGCACACACGCTCAACCGATTGTGTGGATCAGGCTTAGAAGCGATCAACCAGGCCGCTCGTTTGGTTCAGATTGGCGAAGCTGATGTGGTGGTCGCTGGTGGTGCTGAAAACATGACGCAGGTGCCGCACATGGTTCGCGGTGCACGAACTGGATTGCGTTTGGGCTCTACCCAGTTTGAGGATTATTTGTGGGAAGCATTGCTCGATCCTTATTGTGGCTGCACGATGGCAGGCACGGCCAGCAATCTGGCTAAAAAATATGATATCTCTCGTGAAGCTCAGGATGAATTTTCTGTGCTGAGCCAGAAACGCGCTGTTGAGGCTCAGGAAGCTTGTCGTCTCAGCGAAGAAATTCTGCCCTTCGAGCTCAAGAGCAAAAAGGGTTCTGTGCTGTTTGAAAAAGACGAACACCCACGCCCAGGCGTTACGGTGGAAGACATGGCCAAGCTGCCGATTGCCCCGTTTCCTGGTAATGAATGTGTCACGGCTGGCAACGCCAGTGGGATCAATGATGGAGCTGCAGCTGTCGTCGTCATCTCCAAAGAGAAAGCAGATGCTTTGGGATTGACGGCGATGGGACGTATCGTCAGTTGGGCGGTGTGTGGGGTTGACCCATCCATCATGGGGATTGGGCCAGCACCGGCATCTCGCAAGGCATTAGAGAAAGCGGCCATGACACTGGATCAAATGGACCGCGTGGAGATCAACGAAGCCTTTGCCGCACAATACATTGCCGTCGAACGTGAGTTGGGTTTGGACCGCGAGAAAACCAATGTCAATGGTGGGGCCATTGCTTTGGGCCATCCCTTGGGCGCAAGCGGCGCTCGTCTGGCATTGACCACCCTCCATGAGCTGCACAGAAGCGACAAACAGTTTGGTTTGGCGTCCTTGTGCATTGGAGGGGGCCAAGGGATCGCAACAATTTTTGAAGCTTTATAAATTGAAAAAAACCTGCTAAACTGTGGGCGGTAGAATCATCTTAGAGAGGGTAAGGTGAGAGGAAAATGTTAAAGCCAAAGGGCTCTTTAGAGGTTGTGTGTGGTTGTATGTTTTCGGGAAAAACCGAAGAAATGATTCGTCGTGTGCGTCGTGCCGGTTTCGCGCAAAAGCGGGTGTCCGTGTTCGATCACGCATTGGATGAAACCAGGTATCGTCCTGGCTATGCCAACTCCCACAGTGGCTGGGAAGTCAGAACACATGCCACGTCTAATCCAGACGAAATTTATCGTATCGCTTGCGAAGAGGCAGCCGAAGTGGCTGCCGTTGATGAGGCACAATTTTTCGACAAAAATTTAGTGCCGGCTTGTGAGGCGTTGGCCGATCTTGGGATTCGGGTGGTCGTTGCTGGCCTGAACCAAGATTTTCGCGGCGAAGCGTTTGAAACAATGGGCGAGTTGATGGTACGCGCTGACAAACTGACACTGCTCAGTGCCATTTGTACCGTGTGTGGAAATGACGCCACGCGCACCCAGCGACTTATCGACAGCAAGCCATCTCCTTATGACAGCCCCCGTATTCAAATCGGTGGGGAAGAGAGTTATCAGGCCCGTTGTCGACATTGTCATGAGGTGCCAGGACGCCCACCGAATGGGATTAAATAATTAGTCATTTTCTATAGTGCTTTTTTAGTGCTGAAAATCAACTGTCAAGGGGCAAAGAGTCCCCTTGACAGTTGATTTTTTTTCATGCTATACTGATCAGGTTGAACCAAACTTTCGAGGAGGTTGTTCATGACGAAAATTCACGTGAATCGTCGTTCTTTTTTAAAGGGATTAGGGCTGGCAGCTGGCGCCAGCATGATGCCCCTGCAAGTGTTCGGTCAGGCTGACTTTGTCAGCGTTGGTGCAGTTGTACCTTTGAGTGGCCAGTTGGCCAGCTTTGGCCCTCGCTTCCAGGTTGCTGCTGAAATCGCAGTTTCCGAAGTGAATGCTTCAGGTGGTATACCAGGTTTGGGTTTGCTGCGCCTGGATGTTCGTGATTCCGGTACAGACCCAGCAGTGGGTGTGGCTTCCGCAGAAGAATTGGTGAACGTAAATGGTGTTCAGGCACTGTTCGGTGCTGCAGCAAGTGGTGTGACCATTCCCATCTCTTCTGTGACGATTGCCAACCAGGTGGTTCACATTTCCCCATCTGCAACGTCTCCAGCCATCACCAACTTGGATGACAATGATTTCGTATTCCGTTCCGCACCTTCTGACGAAAGTCAGGGCGTGGTGTTGGCCAACTTGGCCAGCGATCAAGGCTACAGCAGCATTGCCATCATTGCACGTAATGATGCTTATGGTGCAGGTTTGTCTGATGTGTTGCGACGCGAATTTGAAGCTGCGGGCGGCACGGTGACAAACGTTTCCTTGTACGATCCCGCCACCACAGATTTCTCTGCTGAAATCTCCGCTGCTGCTGCTGACGGCCCAGATGCCATCAGCTTGATTACTTTCGACGAAGGTGAAGCACTGGTTTCTCAGATGGTGTCTGCTGGTATTACCAATTTCGACCTGTTGGTTGACGGCAACAAGAACCAGGACTTGATCGACCGTATTGTTGCAAACGTCGGCGCTGACTTGCTGGAAGGCAAAGTGGGCACCGGTCCTTCCCCAGCTGACACGGTTGGTGGGGCTACATTCGGCGATCTGTATCGCGCTGAATTGCCTGAAGATCCATTTGTGTTCACCCCACACTCCTACGATGCTTTGGCCATCATTGCTTTGGCAATGGCATCCGCTGGTGAAAACGATGGTACAGCCATTCGTGACAACATGCGCACCGTGGCAAACCCCGATGGTGAAGTGTTCACCGTTGGTCAACTCGGCGCAGCTTTGGAAACGATTGCTGGCGGTGGCGCGGTTAACTATGAAGGCGCTGCTGGTTCTCAGGACTTCGATGCCAATGGCGATCCAGAAGGTCCTCAAGGCATCTGGACGATCCAGGGCGGTCAAATTGTTGACACAACCATTGTGGCTTGTGCTGCAAATGCTGATGGTGGCTTTGACTGCACCAGCACAGCTCTTTAATTTAAAACTTAATAGAGTTTGTTGTACTGAAAGCGCGCGAGATAACCATCTCGCGCGCTTTTCTTTTTTGTGAAGGAATTATTAAATTCAAAAGAGATTAGAGTTAGGGTTAAAGGCTTCAAACCCTCAACCCCCTTGGTCTCAAGGGGGCTACATTTGGACTTCGAAAGTAGAGTCTTGGATTTGTAACTGGATTCTTATCAGCAGTTAAAAGCTAAAAACAAGGGCAGTATTTACTTGGTAAAGTTGGTTTGGAATGAGGGAACCTGAGAAAATATGACCTGCCAAAATCAATCAGGATGAAGTTTCGCATAATAGCATTGACATTCACAGTCCCATCGTAGCCCCCTTTATGTAAAGGGGGTTGGGGGATTAGATGCTTTTATTCAAAACTTGAGGTGTTGCTTTTTTAAGTATATATATCTCAAAAATAAAAGCTTATTTAAGTTTGCCATTCGCGCGTAGGCGAGAATCCACCGTAGATGGAAAACTCCATAGAAAGCAATAATTAACGTCGAATGATTGAATTAAAAAACACTCATGATTCCTGAGATTGCTGGCCCTGTTTGGCAATATCCGAGGTGTGCTTTTCTTCTCCGAGCAAACCACGAGGGCGGTACAGCAAAATCAATTCCAACACCACCACGATGGCCATGATTCGAAGTGGCCCAAATAGTTGAACGGCCACATCAATATCGCCAAACGGGGTGTGTAAGGTGGGTGGCAGCACGCCATTAAGGAAGTTGGTTGAACTCCATACAGCCCACATCACAAAGGCACCAATGATGGCCCCTTTGTTGTTGCCTGTGCCCCCAACAATCAACATCACCCAAACCAGGAAGGTTCGAGAGACCGGATCAAAAATCTGAGGGTCAATAAACTTGATGAAATGCGCCCACAAGGCACCAGCTCCACCCATAATCATCGCCCCGACAATCAAAGACTGAAGTCGAAAACGGAAGGTGTTTTTGCCCAGTGATTGCGAAGCATCCTCATCTTCACGGATGGCGCGTAAAGCACGGCCCCAAGGTGATCGAGAGATTCGTTCTAAGGCGATATAGGTCAGAACAATCACAGCCAATACAATGAAAAAATAAAACCAATTGTATTGAGAAGGTGGCATGAAACTGAAGTTTGGTATTTCCAACCCCAGAATATTGCAGGGATCCGGGTTTTCCTGAATCACAAAACAGTTGTGCATTGGTTGAGGAATATTTGGAATGCCGCGACTTCCTTCAGTTAATGCAGGTTCATTGGTCACAATCAGGCGTAAAATTTCTGAAATCCCAATGGTGGCAATGGCCAAATAATCTGTTCGCAATCGTAGTGTAGCTGCACCGACCACCACAGCAGTAATGCCTGATGCAACCATTGCACCGACAAAACCAAGTAAAAATGCTTGATTGAAATAGGTGGCAAAGAATCCTTCTGCACCTGAGCCCACTGAAAGATTGGAAGGGTCTTGAACCAGAATGGTGGACACATAAGCGCCTACACCAAAGAACCCAGCCACACCAATATTAAACAGGCCCGTATAACCCCATTGAATGTTAAGCCCCAATGCAAGAATGGCGTAAATGCCGCCAATGATTAAAAAACTGGCAAGGAATGATACCAAACGGTGTGCTTCAAGGCCGGAAAGGGATGCAACCAGTAAAAGGATAGCAGAGACAGCCAAATAACCACCAATAACCATAAATCGGTGAATTCTGGTTTTGCGGGTGAGCAGTAAGACCAATCCCACGATGGATGAAAGCATGAGCAGCAATGAAATTATTTGAGCCATACTTAACCCCTTCGCTCCGGTTTACCCAGTAATCCCTGGGGTCGAATGAGCAACATCAAAATCATCAACAGGAAAGCCACCGCAGGTTTGTATTGCGCAGTGAGCCTGACAAAAGTTTCTGAATTGATATCAATGATGGTCCACGCGCCGATGGCCCAGTGAATTGTCAAATTGCTCAAATCAAACAACGTAATATCTGTGAGTGGAATCGTGAAACGGAAGGCGCTGATGTCAATCAGTTTAACGGGCGCAAGCAAAATATTTTGTGCGATCCCAATAACCAATCCACCGACCATCGCTCCATAAGGGCTGCCGACGCCCCCTAAAATCACGGCGGCAAATAATGACAAAAGAATCAATTGACCACTGTTGGGTGTGATCGTCCCTAAATTCAAACCAAAGAACACACCAGCAATTGCAGCAAGACCTGCTCCCAACGCCCACGTCCATTGAATCATTCGTTCCGTATTAATTCCTGTGACTCTGGCCAGGTCTATGTTGTCCGACATGGCGCGCATGGCTTTACCGGTTTTGGTGAATTTGAGGAACAAGTGAACCAGAATAATGAGCACAATGGCTGAAATAACGGTTACAATTTGCACAGGTGTGATCGTAATACGAAACGGCGTGTCATCAAAAAACACCATCGGTGGTTTAATGAACATGGCATATGCACGGTTGCCCACACCCCAAATGGCTTGAATCAGCGCGCGAATAAACAAGGCCATCCCGAATGAAGCAATCACCAACACCACGGCCGCACTACGCCGCATCCGCCGATACAACACACGGTCCACAAACAAAGCCAGGCCAATGGTAATTACCACACCGACAACTGTGGCTAAAACAATGGCGATCCAACGCAAAGCATCTGCCTGAGCAGGATCACCTAAAGCGGGCATCAATTGTGGCAAAATATCCACCAGCATCCAATCGATGGAAAAGGCCACAAACGCGCCAAACATCATCAGATCGCCGTGGGCGAAGTTGGCAAAGTTGAGAATTTTATAAGTCAGTGTCAGGCCAATGGCACCCAACATCAAGATGGCACCAAAGCGGATGCCATTTAAAATAATCAATGGGCCGCTAAAAATACCGGCTTTGACGAAAAACAACCCCCAGATCAGTGTGAGCGCAATGATGCTCCACAGAACAATTTTTATAGGGTCACGTTGTTTTTTCATCGACCTTAGCCTCCCAGGTACAGCTTTCCGATTTCTTCGTTGGCCAGAATAGTTGATGCTTTGTCCTCAAACTGATTTTGGCCGGTGGCTAACACATAACCACGATCGGAAAATGCCAGCGCTGCTTTGGCGTTTTGTTCTACCATAAGGATAGACACGCCGGATTTGTTCACATCTTGAATCTTTTCAAAGATCATGTCCACCAACAAAGGCGACAACCCTGCTGAAGGTTCGTCGAGCATCAATACTTTGGTATCGAGCATTAACGCACGCCCCATAGCCACCATCTGTCGCTGACCACCACTGAGAGATCCAGCGCGTTTGCCCGCAAATTTTTTCAAATCAGGAAACAAGTCCAACACCTGATCCACACGAGGTTGAAAATCACCTTTGCGGGTGAAAGCCCCCATCTCCAAATTTTCTAACACGGTCAGTGAGGGGAACACATTCTCAGTTTGAGGCACGTAAGAAATGCCTTTTTTTACAATTTCATCGGGATTCAATCCGGCAATATTTTCACCTAAAAATTCGATGCTGCCCAAACGCGGTTCAAGCAACCCAAAAATGGTTTTCATGACGGTGGATTTCCCCGCCCCGTTGGGACCAATCAGGCAAACAATTTCACCATCCTCGACATAAACGTTGACCTCTTTGAGAATGTCGCCGCCGCCATAACCGGCAGTAATCGCCTTGGCCTCAAGAATCGGCATGTTGACCTCCCAAATAGGCATCCAGAACCCGCTTGTCGTTGCGCACTTCGTGGGCGTTGCCCTGCATCAGCTTGGTGCCTTCGCTCATCACGATGATCGGCTCACACAAGTTCATGATCATTTCCATGTCATGTTCGATAAGCAAAAAGGTGATGCCGCGTTCATCGCGGAGCTCGCGAATGTATCCAATCAATTTTTTCATCAAGGTTGGGTTTACACCTGCGCCAGGTTCGTCCAGCAAAATCATTTTCGGGTCAGACATCATGGCACGAGCAATCTCGACCAGCTTGCGTTGCCCCCCAGAAAGGTTGCCCGCGTATTCGTTGGTCAAGTGTTTTAGGTTTACATATTCGATGACTTGAAGCGCTTTTTCGTACACTTCCTGTTCCTGTTTACGCACCTTGCGATTGAGGAACCATGGTGCAAAAACGCGTTCGCCTAACTGGCCGGACGGCACCAGCATCAGGTTTTCCAACACTGTCATTTCTTTAAATTCACGAGTGATTTGGAAGGTGCGGCAAATGCCAGAATGAAACACACGATGAGGTGCCACCGCAGTGATGTCCTTGTCTTGAAACTTCACCTGCCCCGTGTCAGGTTTGTAAAAACCGGTGGCCAAATTAAACAAGGTGGTTTTTCCGGCACCATTGGGGCCAATCAGACCAGTGATGGTGCCTTCTTCCACACTGAAAGAGCACTTGTTCACCGCCTGGACGCCACCAAAACTCTTAGATAGGTCGTGTATTTCTAATAAGGCCATCGAAGTTTAAGGGTACCTTTTCATCTTAATTGTGTGTCAATTTTGAATATAGCTCGGTTAGATATGAGGTCACCCAGCTTGCGCGATTATAGGGGCTTTTTGAAAAAGAATCAATAGTTTAGGCAGAAAGGGCAATTTGGTAAATAAAAACACTCAATCATAATTTAAGTCGTCTAATCCCCCAACCCTCTTAACACATTAAGGGGGCACGATAAGACTGCGAATATGTGTTCCTTACTTCGGAATGTTTTCTTTTCGAAAGGAGCAAGGGGTTTCATTTGAATAGAAAGATTTACTTTGAAAAAAGACTCGAAACCATTCTTTTTTACATCGATGAGAATAACGATTCATAATGTAGAACTGTTCACGCAGACCCATCGTGCCCCCTTTATGAAAAGGGGGTTGGGGGATTAGATGCCTTAACTAAATAATGACTTATTGTTTTTCTAAAATAAGGAACATTTTTGTTAAAAAGGAGAATTGCTCTGCTGTGGAGCCATATCGAAGAAAGAGGCGTAGCTTCGATGGAAGGCCACTTCAAACGAACCGACAGGGCCGTTTCTTTGTTTACCAATGATGATTTCGCTGACACCGACATTGGGGCCTTCGTGTGAATCTGCCGGTGGTTTGTCGTCGCCGTCTTCATCGGCGTAATAATCCTCACGGTAAATAAAAATCACCATGTCGGCTTCCTGCTCGATACTTCCACTCTCACGCAGGTCGGACAATTTTGGACGACGTGCTTTGCCACGATCACGTTCCGAAGCGCGGGAAAGCTGAGAAAGTGCAATCACAGGGATGTTTAATTCACGAGCCAGACTTTTAAGTGAACGTGAAATATGGGCCACTTCCTGTTCACGAACGGTATTATGGGTTGGGGCTTCGACCAACTGAAGATAATCCACAGCTAAAAAATCCAAGCCATGTTCAGCCTTCATGCGGCGTGCTTTGGCACGAAGTTCCATCACCGAAATACTAGGCGTGTCGTCAATTAAAATGGTACTTTTGATCAGTTTGCTGGCCGCATCCGCAATACGACGCCAGCCTTCGGGCGGCAAAAATCCAGAGCGAAGCCGGTGTAGATTGACCTTGGCTTCGGAGCAAAGCAGGCGTTCGAGCATTTGTTCCTTGCTCATTTCCAGTGAAAAAATGCCCACATTTTTGGTTTCATCGACGGCCACATGGCGCGCCAAGCTGAGCATCAGACTGGATTTACCCATCCCTGGGCGGGCAGCCAGAACAATCATGTCCGAGCCTCGTAAGCCAGAGGTGAACTCATCAAACTTTTTAAAACCTGTGGAAATACCAGCGGCGGTTCGTTTGCTGGGATCACGGCTGAGTTTTTCCAACTCGCCAATGTGTTCGTGCATGAAGTCGCGAATATGGAAATAACCCTGGCTGATTTCCTGCTGAGACAATTTAAAGATGCGGCCTTCGGCGCGGTCTAGCAACAAGGAAACTTCTTCCGATTCCTGAAACCCCATCTCTGTGATTTCGCTGCCAGCGTCGATGAGTTCACGCATCACCGCTTTTTTAGACACGATATCGACGTAATAAGTGACGCTGGCGGTCGTGGTCACCTGGCCCAACAATTCGCTGAGGTAGGCGCGACCACCGACTTCAACCAATTGGTTTTTTTCGTCCAGGCGGTCGGATACAGTGATCAGATCCGGTGGCGTGCCTTTTTCAAACAATTCATAGGCCACTTCCAAAATCAGGCGATGGGCTTTCCAGTAAAAATGTCCGGGGGTGAGTTTTTCGGAGATAGAGGGGATCACTTCTTCGGGGTCAAGCAAAACAGCCCCCAAAATGACCTGTTCGGCCTGTCGATTTTTTGGCAATGTACGGAGCGCTTCAGGCGATTGGGCCATCTTCCTCACCTCTCTAAACTGTATTATACGGCCAGAATTTCTCCAGAACCATGACAATTGTTACGAAACCCGTGGGTTTGGCGAACATTTTTCCAGTGTCTAGTGGGTTTGATTGCGTTTGAAATGGAAGGATTTCCCTATAAAGGTTGAGAAAAAGGGTCATTTTGGGTACATTATCTGGGCCTATCCTGAATAAGGATAAAATTTTTTAAGATTGACTGACAAAACTGGGTGTAAAAGCGAGACACAAAGCGATTTTCGTCCACAAAAACAGGTTTTGTTGGCAGCAATCAGAAATGAACCTATTGGAGGGGTCGCTTGGAAATACTGACGATTAAAGAGTTGCTCGAAACGGGCGTCCATTTCGGGCATCGCGTACGTAAGTGGAATCCTAAGATGCAGGAGTATATTTTTACTCAGCGCAAAGGGATTCACATCATCGATTTGGAAAAAACCATTCGCTTGTTTGAAGAAGCGTACTTGTATGTCCGAAACACGGCAGCCAAAGGCAAAAATGCAATTTTTGTGGGCACCAAACGCCAAGTGCAGGAAACCATTGCACAGGAAGCCGAACGTTGCGACGCCTTGTACGTTAATCACCGCTGGCTGGGTGGCACACTGACCAATTTTCCAACCATTCAAAAGCGCATTCATCGTATGAAGCAGTTGGAAGAAATGTCTGAAAGTGGTGCCTTTGACCTATTGCCGAACAAAGAAGTGGTGAGCCTCAAGCGCGAACTGAGCAAATTGCAACGCAACCTGGGTGGCCTTCGCAACATGAAGGACATGCCTGGAGTGATGTTTGTGATGGACACGCTGGTGGAAGTGAACGCCATTCACGAGGCCAAGTTGATGAACATTCCTGTGGTCGCCCTGGTGGACACCAACAGTGACCCTGAACCGATTGACTTTCCCATTCCTGGCAACGATGACGCCATCAAGGCCACCAAGCTGATTGCCGCCCGCATGTCGGACGCCATCATCGAAGGCCGTGAAGGTGCCAGTTCCATGGCTGATGCCGTGGCCGGCGAAGCCAATGGGGCTGCAGCCGCTGATGCAAAGCTGGAAAGTGCCATGAGCAATGGCGCCACCACCAGTGCAACCCCCGAAGCCAGTGCTGCCACTGAGGCTGCACCAGCTGCACCAGCACCTGCCGTTGCAGAGGCACCTGCTGCTGATGAGGCTACATCTGCTGAACCAGCACCTGCCGTAGAGGCACCTGCTGCTGAGGCTGCATCTGCTGAACCAGCACCTGCCGCTGAAGCACCTGATGAAGAAGCAAAAGGTTCAGACGAAGAAAAATAATATTAACCTTTAATGATTGTGTGGCCCTTTCAGCAACACTTGTATATAAGGGCACATAAGGAGAGATTTCCATGTCAATTACGATGGATATGGTCAAGCAGCTCCGCGAAGAAACCGGCGTCGGCATCATGGACGTCAGAGCTGCGCTTCAGGAAGCCAATGGCGATATGGATGTCGCCAAAAAACTGCTGCGCGAGCAGGGTAAAGAAATAATTTCTGAAGCCCGACCAACGACGGAAGGTCGCATTGAGTCCTATCTGCACCACAGTGGTAAAATTGGTGTATTGATAGAAGTGGACTGCAACACCGACTTTACCGCCAAAAACGATGAATTCCGAAAGTTTGTCAGTGATGTGGCCTTACACATTGCTTCCGAACGACCGTTGTATATTCAGGCCGAAGATGTGCCTGAAGACCTGATCAACAGTGAAAAAGAAGTGGTCGTCAACCAGGCAAAAGCAGAGGGTAAACCCGATGATATTGCCGAAAAAATGGTGGAAGGCCGCATTAAGAAATTTGTCAGTGAAATTTGCCTGTTGACCCAGCAGTTTGTGCGTGATCCCGATGTCACTATCGACGACATGCGCAATGAACTGGCTGCCAAAACTGGCGAAAATATTGTGATCAAACGCTTTGCCCGCTTTGAAGTAGGCCGGGACTAACGCCTTTTAATATTTAGGCCCCACTCCAATATGTCGCCCGACAGGGATAGGCAAGGAGGGTGACATACAGGCGAAAACAGTCCTGCTGAAACTCAGTGGCGAAGTGCTTGGCGGCCCTGCTGAAAAAGGCATCGACGCCGAGTCTTACCATCGAATCGCACAAGAGATTGCCCAGCTGAACGCCCAAGGGGTTCGGCTGGGCATTGTTGTTGGCGGTGGAAATTTCTTGCGTGGAAGAGATGTGGCCTTCATCGATCGCATCAGTGCCGATCGCGTTGCCATGACATCAACCATCCTTAATGGGCTGGCTCTGCAAGCCGCGTTAGAACAAAAAGGTGTGGGAAGCATTGTCCAATCTCCCCTCACCTTTGCCCTCACTGATCTTGTTCACCCCAGGCGCGCCCGCGAAGCGTTGGATCAAGGCAAGGTGGTCGTGTTTTGTGGTGGAGTTGGAGAACCGTTGGTGTCTTCGGATATGGCAGCAGCTGTTCGTGCGGTTGAGATCGGGGCCGATCTTTTAATCAAAGCGAGCAACGTCGATGGTGTCTATGACAAGGACCCAAACCAACATCCCAGTGCCAAGCGCTTTGAAACCCTTTCTTTCGAGCAGGTGATGGAACATCGCTATCCGGTGATGGATTTGGTGGCCTTTGATATTTGTTGCAAACAGCAGCTGCCCATCCTGGTGTTTGACGTGAGGGTGCCTGACAATCTGACCCAGGTGTTGCAACATCCAGAAATTGGCACCTTAATTCACTAAAATTCGTTGAAATTCTCATTTTGATTTGGTAAGATACCATGCGGTTTTATCCCATGGAGGCGTCGATATGCAGAAGACTTATTTAGCAAGACGAGAAGAACGCGGCAACGATTGGAATCAGGACTGGTATGTGGTGGATGCAACGGATCAACCCTTGGGTCGATTGGCATCCAAAATCGCACGTGTTCTTCAAGGCAAGCACAAACCTATTTATACCCCCCATGTGGATGTTGGCGACTACATTGTGGTCGTTAATTTTGATCAGGTGGAGTACAGTGGCAACAAACGCGAAAAGAAGATCTATCGCCGATACACAGGTTATCCTGGCGGTTTGCGTGAAGCCACACTGGAAAAGGTGTTGGAACGACACCCGACCAAACCTTTATTTGAAGCTGTACGCCGCATGATGCCCAAAAGCAAAATGGGTCGTAAAATGCTGGACAAGCTGAAAATTTACACTGGTCCAGAACACCCACATACAGGGCAAGAACCAAAACCTATGGAATTTTAAACAAAAAATCTTTTCAAAAGATTTTTGAGGGAGAGAGGGGATTCTAGCCCTCAAACGAGGGACCTCGGCATTGCGCCCGAGGTCTTTTTCTTTTTCCAACCTCCTTTCATAGAGATGTATTTACTTAAAAAAACAGCACATCAAAATATAGGTAAAGGCACTAATCCCCCAACCCCCTTTACATAAAGGGGGCTACGATTGACCATTGTGCAGTTGTTCTGATTTTCGATCTTTTATCTTTATAGAAGTATGTTGGTTTCTTTCAAGCTAAAGGCTTAACAACTTGAATTGATCTAGGGTTTCATTTGTGCGCTATTTTTGGGGTACCAAAAGTTGATTTTGAAATTGGCAGTCGCCTTCTATTTCTGCTAACATATGAGGAAGCTTATCTAAGAATGGAATATTGAACATGGCAAATTATTATTTCCAGGAATCTGCCCAAAGCTTCCAGATGAACTTTCAGGTTGACGGCGATGAGCAATGGAAGCCGCCTATGGATGTGTATGAAACCCCCACCGAGTATGTGGTGCGTTTGGAAGTGCCCGGGATGCGTAAACGAGATTTACGCCTGGGATTCCGCGACAACACACTCACTGTCACGGGGGAGCGGCATCCTGATGAACCGGAAACCAAAATGAAATTTTTACGCATGGAAGTCGAATATGGTGAATTTCGGCGCGAAATCCACTTTGCTGATAAAGTAAAACGTGAAGCTGTTCAAGCCCATTACCAAGAGGGCTTTTTGAAGGTGGTGCTGCCCAAAGATGAACAAAAATAAACCCCACGATATCAATGAAAATGACGTTGAAATTGAAACCGATCTCGAAACCAGCAACGATCTTGTAGAGATCAAAAAAAGCGAATACCCTGAAAAATTGCCTGTGTTGCCCCTGCGTAACATCGTGGTTTTTCCGCAGATGATGGTGCCTCTGACCATCGGGCGAGAAAGTTCTTTGTCTCTTATCGACGAGGTGGCTTCCGGCAACAAGTTGTTGATGGTCACGGCTCAACTGGACCCCGACCTGGAAGACCCTCAGTATGAAGACCTTTATCATTTTGGCACAATTTGTCGCGTGCTGCGCATGGTGCGCTATCCCAACAATACGGCCATGGCTGTGGTGCAGGGGGTGAGTCGCGCCAAGATTTTAGGGCCGATTCGTGAAAAACCATACATCATTGCGCAGGTGGATCCCAAACGTTCCATCAATGAAGCTGAAGCGGATGATGTGGAACTCGAAGCGTTGGCCAAACAGGTGTCGCAAAAATTTCAGGAAGCGGCCAACATGTCACAAACTGTGCCGATGGAGGCCCAATCGGCAGTGGTCAACATTTCTGAACCTGGGCATCTGGCTGACTTTGTGACGGCTCAACTTGAAATCAAAGTCGAGAGCAAGCAAGACGTTTTGGAAATGTTGGATGTGTCCAAACGGTTATTTGAAACCCTGCGCTTGCTGGAACATGAATTGGAAATCCTGGAAGTCGGCTCACGCATCCACAGCGAGGTCAAGGACGAACTGGACCGCGCCATGCAGGAGCGTTACCTGCGTGAACAAATGGAAGCCATCCGCCGCGAGTTGGGCGAAGGGGAAAACCCTGAAATTGTGGAATTGTCCGCGCGCATCAAAAAAGCCAAGATGCCGGACGATGTCCGTAAAGAAGCCGATCGTGAATTGGAACGTCTGAGCCAGCTTTATTCTTCCTCGCCTGAATACAATGTCATTCGCACTTATTTAGACTGGCTGGTGTCGTTGCCTTGGAAAAAATCGTCCAAGGACAAGTTGGATTTGGTTCGCGCTCGCAAAATTCTGGATCAGGATCACTATGGTTTGGAAACCATCAAAGAACGCTTGCTGGAATACATTGCCGTCTTGCAGTTGACCAAGAATTTGAAAAGCCCGATCCTCTGTTTTGTCGGGCCGCCTGGGGTGGGTAAAACGTCCCTGGGCCAGTCTATCGCGCGCGCATTGGGCCGTAAATTCGGACGCATGTCGCTTGGCGGTGTTCGTGACGAAGCCGAAATTCGCGGCCATCGTCGTACCTATATTGGCGCATTGCCTGGTCGCATTATCCAAGGTATCAAACGAGCAGGCACCAACAACCCTGTATTTATGCTTGATGAAATTGACAAGTTGGGCATGGACTTTCGCGGCGATCCAGCTTCGGCATTGCTCGAAGTGCTGGATCCTGCCCAAAATGACAGTTTTTCCGATCACTATTTGGATGTGCCCTTCGATCTGTCTAACGTCATGTTTGTGACCACAGCCAATTCGCTTGACACCATCCCTGGTCCGTTGCGGGATCGCATGGAGATCATCGAATTGCCTGGATACACCGAACTGGAAAAACTGAACATTGGTAAAAACTATTTGTTGCCGCGTCAGCAGAAGGCGCACGGTTTGAGTAAACGTCAATTGAAAATAACAGATGAAGCCATTCTGAAACTCATTGGCGGTTATACCCGCGAAGCCGGTGTTCGCAATTTGGAACGGCAGTTGGCCAACATCTGTCGTAAAGCGGCCTTTAACATTGTGGGCGGCAATGCCAAATCTGTGAATGTGGATGAAGACAAGCTCGAAGAACTGTTAAAATCACCCATCTTCTTCTCCGAGATGGCCGAGCGCACTTCGCGTTCTGGTGTGGCTGTTGGCTTGGTGTGGACGCCAGTGGGCGGCGACATCCTATTCATTGAAGCCACGAAGATGCGCGGCAAAGGCAAGCTGACCCTTACCGGTCAACTGGGCGAGGTGATGCAGGAATCGGCTCAGGCAGCATTATCCGTGGTGCGATCCAAAGCATTCGAACTGGGCATCGATTACGAAGAATTTAACAAGTTCGACATCCATATCCATGCGCCAGCGGGAGGCATTCCCAAAGACGGTCCTTCGGCAGGGGTCACATTGGTGACCACGCTAACGTCGCTGTTTCTGGACAAACCGATTGTGCCGGATCTGGCCATGACAGGAGAAATCACCTTGCGTGGTGTGGTGCTGCCTGTGGGCGGTGTGCGCGATAAGGTGTTGGCGGCACACCGGGCTGGTGTGAAGCAAGTGATTCTTCCCTATCGAAATGAGAAAGATTTGGAAGAAGTTGCATCTGAAGTGCGTGATGAATTGCAATTCCACTTTGTCGAATCCATTGACGAAGTGCTGGAGCTGGCTTTGGAGCTGCACACCGCTGTGCCTGTTTAACAAACATAAAAACAGAGAAGCGCAGGCCACTGCGCTTCTCTGTTTTTTTAAATCAACTCTCTTTTTTAAAAAACAGGAACATCAAATAAAGGGTAAAGGCATCTAATCCCCCAACCCCCTTTACATAAAGGGGGCTACGATAGGACTGTGAAAAATTACTCTGATACTCGTTTCCTGGTGCTAAATCCAGTGGGATTGTTTTTCCGATCTCCTGCCTCTGTTTTTTATATCAATCTACCTGGGGTCCGAATTTGGCATCCAAATTAAAACCGATGGTGGCTCCGATACCCGTACTGATTGAGAAAAGTGATAGCGTTATAGAGGATTTTATTCTCTCTTGCAACTCGACTGGCCAATCTTCCGGTAAACTCATATCAGGTAATCCCAATGCAATCGCCACCAAGGTAAAGCCAAAGAGGCCGCCCACTGAACCCAACATCGCAGCGCCAAGATTTCCGCGAACCCCATACCAGCCAGCAACGAGACTGACAGCAACAGCCGTACCTACAGGGCCGCCAATAAATAGCCCCAAATAACCTGGCAATTTGCAAAGATCACCAGAGTGAATGCCACAGTTTTGCAACGTGTTTTCTATCAGAATAGAGGTTCCAAAACCTCCCACGGCCATTCCGACCGAGCCACCGACTGCCTCTTGCCAAAAATAGTCACTTGGGTGTACTTCTGTTGTCGTTTGTGCAAATACCCGACTCGCCAGGCCAATAGCCAGGCCTATAATGACAAGAGTCAACATTATCCACTTCATTTCTACCTCCTTAAGATCAATATTGGCACATCCCAATCACAATGAGTTCTGTGTTCATTTGAAACCTCAAATTATTTGTAACAGTCCATGGTTACAAATGGATTACAATCTTTACGAAGGTATCTATTCCTGGGCGCTGGTAAGCGTGACAATAATGCCCTAGAGGTACGGCTCCTGTGTGGGTGCAATGATGGATGACTAATTCTCCAAAATTAGATTGCAGTACAGTCAGGAAAGGTGAAAAAAGTGAGATGAGATTACTGAAAAACGTTTAATGGTATGGATATTTGATTGTCGGCATTTATGCTCTTAACGTAACACCGCCAATTTTCATGCTTTAATTCTTATCTTCGCTTGGCCGATAAAAAACTTTAAAGATCAACCATTCAATGCCACGACGCCATCTGGCCCACCAGGCTTCACTTTTTAACGAGAAGGGTTTGACCATGATGGCTTTTAGGCCCACTCGTTTTGCGCCTATGATATCGGTGATCCATTGATCGCCGATCATGATGGTCTGTTTCGGCGTGGCATTCAGCAGGCGCATCATTTCTAAATAGCCAGACAGCGCAGGTTTTTTTCCATTGGTTATGAGGGGGATATTGATCTGACGAAGTTGAGCCTCAATCACATCTTTTCGCCGGAGCATACGTGAATTGCTTAATACACCAATGGAAAACCCTTGATCGCTTAAATGTTTGAGCAAGGTTAGGGCAGCTGTATCTAACTTTTCCAATTGCCAGGGGCCAAGGGTGTTGTCGGCATCGAAGATGAGGGTGTTATACGTTTCGCTTAATGTTTTCCAAGGCAGGTGATGGACAGACGGATACACGACATCGGGCATCCATCGACTAAGCATGGTCGTCGAGTTCGTGTTCTTTAAACACTTCTACGAGGCCGATGTCGACAAAGCGCTTCAATTTTTCGATGATACTTTCCACTTCTTCCAGCAACCCTGGGGCAATCCAGAGTTCGAAGCAAATACGCCCTTTGTGGATGCGGAATTCACGTCGTACCTGGGCCAGATTGTCGTGGCTTTTCATGATGTTGTCCAAAAAGTGAATGTCGTCTTCGTTGATCTCAATCAACATCAGCAACGTGTCAGTGGGAGGCGGTGGAATGTGGGTCATCCTGTTTCATCCTGTTGTAATTGAACCAGAAGTTTGGCCAGGGCCCATTCGGGTTCAACCTCCATCTCACGGGCCAGCGCCACGACGGAAAACAGCAATTGAGCAATGGATTGATCTGCATCTTTCTCATCTATCAGGTGCGGGCGTAGGTGGTTTGTGTGGATGTCAATGGGGAAGGTGTGGTTGGCACCAGCGGCTCTGGATTGAAGTTTGCGTGCCGCAAGCAGGGTGGGCAGTTGGTCGCCGACTTTGATCTTGCCTTTGCCTTCTTTTTCTTTAACGTGTTCCCAGGTGAGTTCTACATCTTCAGCGTTTTCAGCGTGTTCGTCGCCAAAAATATGAGGATGGCGCCGCACGAGTTTCTCGGCGACGCCATCGATTACATCTTCAATTGTAAAGTTTCCTGCTTCTTCAGCGATCTGCGCGTGGAAAACCACATGCAGCAGCAAATCGCCCAGTTCGTCTTTTAAGCCATTCAGGTTGCCCTGTTCGATTTCGGCCATGACTTCGCAGGCTTCTTCAAACATGGCACCTTTGAGAGACTCGTGGGTTTGTTCACGGTCCCAGGGGCAACCGTCCGGCGCGCGCAAGCGTGCCATCAGGACAACGAGGTGGTCGAATTTATTCGTCACCTTCGCTGGTATCCTCCGAGGCATTGGTTTCACTGCTGTCTTCGGTATTATCCTCGGTGGTATTTCCTGTGCCGTTGTCCATGATCTGACCAGACAGGACGTTTTCTTTTGGTGCTTGTGTCCACCACTCATCACCGTCATAGCCAATCGAGGCTTCTGGGCCCATCTTGTTGGCGTATTCTTCTACAAACGCACGGATGCGATCGCCGTCAAAGCCATTGAATTTGTCGATGCGGGTCCAGGCTGTGATGGCAAAATCGGTATCCAAATCTGGATAGGGTGCCAAGGTCAGTTTGCGATGAATCGCACCCAACTCGCGTGTCAATTCGACCAACTGCCTTAATGCCGCTTCACCCAGGTCTGGTTTGTGTTGAATCATCACACCGCCATGTTCCAGGTTATGAACCTGGTTTTCGTTGGGAATCGGTGTGGTGAACAGGCCCCAATTGGACCATGTTGGATAGTGGTTGCCGGACGTTGGCGGGATGGAGTTGTAATCTTCGACCACCGTGCCCGTTTCAACGTGGGTGTTGCCCAAATCGGCCAATTCATCACCCGGTCGACTTGCAATAAAGGTGCCGATTTCTTCACGCACTGCGGCAATGTCTTCTGCGCGATAATCAAGTTCATAGCCAACCAATTCATCTAATCTGGTAGTGGCACCTTCGCTGTTGCCAGCGGCGAGTTCGAGTTTGGCCAACTCAATGCGGGCATCGAGGCCATCGGGGCCAGGAATGCTTTCAAAGCCGACGATTCGTTGATCCACATCGATGATTTGTTCGTAAGTTCGGATCTTATCCGTGTCCGAAATTCCGTTGATGTTCAGTGCTGATTTGAAGAACGTTTTTGCCGTTTCATAATCGGCACGGCCATTATAGGAATCAGCCAAGCCCCAATAAGCGGCAATGGAATTGGGATCTTGCTCTAACGCTTTGTTGTAGTGCTCGATGGATTTGGAATACACGTGCTGTTGCATGTAGAGGTTGGCCAGGGTGAAACGGGTGGTGGTATCGGCTTCGTCCAGCGCCAGTACCAATTCGCCCAATTCACTCCGGTGCTCATAACTGCGAGCGCGAGAGAACCCCTGACGATATTCTTCCAATGCCTTGTCGCCGCGATCCTGAGCTTCGAACACTTTGCCCAGGCCCAAATAAGGTTCAACTGAGTTGGCGTTGTCGCTCTTGGCGGTTTCAAATGCACGTTCTGCATCATCATAGTCGTTCATGGCCAAAAAGGTGTTGCCAAGCTTGACCTGAATTTCAGCCCTTGGCGAAACATCAAGTGCCTTGTCGTAAAATTCTTTGGCTTTGTCATAGTCTGCGCTGGCAAAATATACATCGCCCAAGCCCTGCAATGAAGCAATGTTGTCGCTGTCGTCGGCCACAATGGCTTCAAACAGCACTTTGGCTCTGTCTAACTGTTCTGTGTAAGTACCGTAGGCTTCCACTTCGCGGGTCAAGTCTTCGAGTTGGTTTTGTTCTTCTTCCGTCAACTCGGTATTGGCCTGAAGTTCAGCGATGGTGGCTTCGGCGTTTTGTTTCAGGCTGAGGTCGGTTTGACCGTCGCCTAAATAGGCACCCGCCAATTTAATGCGCGTGTTGCGATACTGGGTAGAATCCGTTTCATTGCGTTCACCCAGTGCGGTCAATGCCTGGTCAAACTGTTCTGCAGCCAGTTCATAATTGGCATTTTCAGTCTGCATATCGCCATAAAGGATCAACGCCTGCACGTTGCTGGGGTCCAGATCAATGGCCTGGCGCAGTTGATCGATGGCGCGGATGTTGTTGTTGGCTTGCAACATGGCCAAGGCATAGCTGTAGTGCAGCTCTGACGATTCTTCGCCCAATGTGGTGATCACGGTTTCAAACAAGCTCTGATCTGCGGCTCGTTTGGCCACCGTGGACAGATAGCTGACCGCACTCTGGCGCGCGGTTTCCAAGCTGCCGTCTGTGCCATCAAGTTCTGCCAGGCGGGCGACGTCTTCGTCGGTGAGTTCACTTTCTTCTTTGCCTTTGAGCTCTTGCAATTCACTGGAAAGTTCGCTGTATTTCTTCTGATACAGTGACCCAATGTAATAGTCTAAATAAGGATCTGTGGAGTCGCCGCTGACGTCGAGCATTTCGTAAGCAGCCAAGGCAGCATCAGGGTCATCGGCTTCCAAGCGGAAGGCGTTGACTTCTGGCACCAAAATTTCGATCGTGGCAGCAGCGATTACTTCTTCGATCCACTCTTCAAATTTTTCAGTTTCTTTGCTTTCCAGATAAGCGTCTTCAGCGGCGAGGCGCACTTTGGCCAGGGCCGTGGCATCGCCATCTTTGGCGGTTTGTAAGTACAAATCCAGTGCTTGATCTTCTAAATCTTCCTGTTTTTCTTCCAGCACATCTTCTTCGGCTTCTTCACGAATTTGAGCCAGAGCATCGGCATCGCCCGCTTTGGCGGTGTCGATAAAGTCGACCAACGCGGCTTCGCGCTTGTCTTCAAGCAGGGCAACACGCACCTGTGTGGTAACGTCGTCAAATTCCTGTGTGATTTGCTCATACACCTGAATCAGGTGGAAGCCAAACTGCGTGCGAACGGGTTCGCTGACTTCATCCACATCCAGCTTATAAGCCACTTCTTCAAACGGTGCCACCATCGCACCGCGACCAAACTCGCTCAAGTCGCCGCCGTTGGGGCCACTCGGGCCTTCGGAAAACTCAATGGCGGCCTCAGCAAAATCAGCGCCGTCCAAAATCTGCTGACGGATGTCTTCAATGCGGCCAAGCACTTCTGCCTCATCTTCTTCAGAAGCATCTTCTGCCAGATTGAGCAGAATGTGGCGTGCTTTGAGCCGCATGTATTCATTAGAGTTGGCATCAAAGTGTGCCTGTAATTCTTCATCCGTGGGGTTTTCAACATCGGTGAAGTCGGTCAGATAACGGGCCTGATTTTCTTCAACGTATGTAATTAATTCTTCATCAGAGGCTGTCAGATCATCTCCGCTGATGTCCTGGCCTTCGAGCAATTGCTCTTCGTATTGTGCTTTGTTTTCTTCAACGTATTCAAGCAAATCCTCATCACTGGGTGAAAGATCGCCGGTGACCGTGGCGCGCAACTCATCTTGTCTGAGTTGTTCACGCACCTGGTCGCGCAATTGATCTTTAAACTGCCGCAACGAACTGCCTTGCTGGCGCAGGATGTCGTCGGCCTGTTGTTCGGTGATGTTGTTTTGCGTCAAGATGTCGTCTAATTGAACTTGGAACGCGGTTTCCACTTCATTGCCGGGCACGTTGATTCCCCGGCTGGAAATTTCCTGACTGATCAGCTCATCACGGACGATCTGATCGATCACCTGTGAACTCAGTTCCAGTTGACGATGCGCCCCTTCTGCCCCTTGCAGTTGTTGGCGATAGTCCTGGCCAAACTGCTGATACAGGCGCACATAGTTTTGAATGGTGTTGTTCAAGGCAACGTTGAAATCCTGCCTGGACACCGTTTCTGTGTTGACCTTTACAGCAGGCTCATTTTGCTGCTGTTCTTGTCCCACTTGATTCAACGAACTGGCCAGGTCGGGTGTAAATAACACCAGCACCCCCAGGCCAAACGCAATGATCACGACCCAAATAACAATGATGCCGAATCGACCTCGGCTGGCTTTTCTTAAATTCATGTCCTGTCACCTCAAGTGAAGAATATAATAACAGTTAGGCAATATCTTACATTCCACAATTCAGCCCTTCAAGGAAGCCTGGGCGTTTGTCTAAAAGTTTTATACGTCACAACCAATAATTTGTTCCCATTTTCTTCAAAATCATGGCTCAATTTGGCGAATTTTAGAAAACTTGATACTCTGTTGTGTCGTCATAATTACGTTCAGATGAAATTTTAAGGGCATTTTAAACCATTTTGACAAACAATGAAACTTTCTCTGCGTTGGTTTGTATAAATAGGGCAGTGGAAAGGAAACAAGGAAAGGATTGGACATGGGTGAGAGCGAATTAGAGTTGATCCAACGATCACTCAATCAAGATATGGAGGCATGGGCACAGATTATGATCAATTACAAACGCGCTGTGTTTGGTGTCAGTCTCGGGATTTTGCGCAACACCGCCGATGCCGAAGACACCGCCCAAGAAGCATTTATTCGCGCCTATGAAAAGTTGCATACGTATAACATGCAGCGCAAATTCTCCACCTGGTTGTTCACCGTGGCCGCCAATTTGTGCAAAAACAAATTGAGACGCGCCAAATTTTCCACCGCCCTTAAAGAAGAACAGTGGGTGGAAGGCGGCGAAGATCCCGCTCAAATTCACGAACGCGACGAATTACAACAAAAGGTACGAAAAGCCTTGGACAAATTGCGCTTCGATTATCGCGCACCCATGGTGCTTCGTTTTTATGCAGATTTGGACTACAAAGAAATTGCAGATGTATTGGGTGTGCCTGAAGGCACGGTAAAAACCCGATTACACCGTGGAAAACAAGATTTGAAAAAGATTATGGATAAGGAAGGAGGCTTGGAACATGGACGACAGACAGCTTGATCTGATGCTCAAAGAAAGTTTTCACAGCGACGCCGAGGCGAATGCTCATGTCCTAGAAGGGATGGAGGCACGTGTCCTGGAGCAACTACAACCACAATCGCTGGACTTGATGCTCAAAGAAAGCTTTGAAATCGATGTCCAAGCTCGTGCTCATGTCCTCGAAGGCATGGAAGATCGCGTGATTGAGCAGTTGGTTGAACAACCTCAAGTAGAAAAAACACGCAAACGCTGGACCCTCTTCCCACGCGTGCCTCAACTTAAACTCAACATGGCGATGGCGGGTGCTTTTGCGCTTGTCATCTTTATGGCGGGCAACATGATTGGCGACTTTTGGGGATCTCCATTTGGCTCCGGCCAAGACTATCAAGGCGTCACCTTTGTGGTGGCCATTCCCGAAGCCAACAGTGTGGAAGTGGTGGGAGATTTCACCAGTTGGCAGCCTCAGTCCATGACCCGCGACGAAAACGGAGTGTGGACCTTGGCCTTTGACCTCGATCCTGGGCGTTACGAATACGCCTTTGTGATTGATGGCCAGGACAATTGGAAGACTGATCCATTGGCCGATGAATACGTCAAGAGCTACAACTCGACCAACTCCGTCAGATATGTCAGCTCTGAAGGAGAAACCTCATGACCTTTAAAACACTCATCATGCTTGTGACAGTGTTGTTGTTGGCTGCCCCACAGGCATTGGCTTTTGCAGATGAAAATGATGTCAATAGCTTGATTTCCAGTTCTTCAATTTCAAGTGCGGGCAAAGGCACGGTGTCTCAAGGCTTTTTGCTGGGCATCGACCAAGGTCGACTCACAGCGGACAGCGCTTTTAGCTTTATTCAGCAGATAGAAAACAGCAGCGGTGCGGTCGAAGATCGCGAAACCATTTTGCTGGCTGTGGCTCAAACCTTGTTGAACGACACACCGGTTGAAATGTTAATCAATAAAGGCGGCGAAGGCTTGGCTCGCAGTGTGCCATTGGATGATATTGCCGCTGAGATTGTGGAACGACAGCAAACTTTGTTGGAAGTTAAATTGATGCTCAGCCAAAAAGGTATTTCGATTCAACAGCAACAAAATGGGCCAGGTTTTCCGCTGGTGTCCGTCGATGCGGCAGTGACCGACATCGCCACCGTGTTGGAAAACCATGTACGATCTGGCAACAACCCCAACGATGGATCGTTGTTGTCAGCGTCTTTAACCACCTTACAGAGAGACGGTCGCATCACCAGCGACTTGTTGCAAGCATTGAACAGCGTATTGAGCGAAGGGGACTTGGCAGGCATTGCCAACAACATTTCAAACAGACTCTAAATCAACCAAAAATCAATCGAGTTTCTGAAACTTTTCGGAAACTCGATTGTAAATAAACCATAAGAAAACCAAACACAAATCAGCACACCAAACCTGGAGGAGGTTTACCATGAAACGTACTTTATCCGTCGTATTTGCCATCGTTTTAACCTTGATGTTTGCTCAAGTCACACAAGCCCAACCGGCCCCACAAGGGGTGGTTGTTACACCACCGTCGCCACAAATTGCAGCATCCATTTCCGTAAACCAGCCCGTCTATCAAGCTGGTCAACGTGTCATCATTAACTACAACGTGAGTGTGGATGCTTATGTTTATGTTATCGATATTGATGCAGTCGGAAACGTGACCCAGATTTTCCCCAACATTTTCTCCCAGAATAATTATGTCCAGGCCGGTCCACATTCCTTACCAGACAGCAATGCCTACAGTTTGGTAGTGACGCCGCCCAACGGCACCGAAGTGTTGCAGATCATCGCCACATTGCAGCCGATTAATTTGGGCATCAATGGATTTGGTCAGGGATTCCCAAGTTTGGGCAACAACCCTGCAGCGTTCCAGCAAGCTGCTGAAGCAGCGATCCAGGGCATCGTGCCTACAGGTGAAGTGGCGACCGCGTTTACAACTTTCCAGATTGGCAACACGCCACCACCTCCGCCTCCGCCTAGCAACAATGCCCCAGTCGCTAACTTTACCGCTTCGCCCAGCACGCCAAATGTTGGACAAAACGTGTTCTTTAACGCCGGTGGATCTTTCGACTCCGACGGTTTCATCGTCGATTACCAATGGGATTTTAACGGAGACGGCATCACCGATGCCACCGGTCCACAAGTGAACCGTTCTTTCTTCGCTCCTGGCAACTTGTCTGTCAAGTTGACCGTTAGGGACAACAATGGCTTGACCAATACGAATACACAGTTCCTTAGTGTAAGTCAGCCCACACAGCCCCCTCAGGCCAACTTTACGATTAACCCGACCAACCCTTTGGTGGGCCAGAGCGTGAACTTTAACGCCGGCAATTCGTTCGACCCTGATGGCTTCATCACCCAATATCGCTGGGACTTCAACGGCGACGGCTTGACCGATGCCGTGGGTGCCACCGTCAATCGAACCTTCTTTAGTCCAGGCAACGTGACCGTGCGCTTGACCGTCATCGACAACCAGAACTTGACGGCCACCAGCACCCAGTTCTTGACCGTGAGCCAGCAGCAGCCTCAACCGAATCCAAACCCGAACCCTCAACCTTCGTTTGCAGGCTTCTTCGTCAGCAGTCCAAGCCCAGGCATCGTGAACATCCGGGTTCAGGGGCAAAGCACCTGGAACTTCCAGAACCATCCGTTCCGCATCTTGTTGGAAACCGATGGTGTGTTCGCTGGCGTCAGTCAACAGGGCACCGGTGCAGCCGCCCCTCAGGGCATCGCACCCGTACCGAATCAAGACACCTTGGAATTGAACGGCTTTGTCAGTAATGGCAGCATCACTTACACGCTTGCCTTGTCCAACAATGCCACTCAGTTGAAGTTTGATCTTCGCTTGGATATCGATGGCGATGGCGACCTCGAGCGCCGCACTAACTTCGTCTTCTTGGGCGACAGCTTGGTGAACCCGCCAACGAACCCATTCGTGCTCAACTTCAATGCCGGCAACATGACATTCGATACCACCTTGCGCGTCTGTTTGGTGTTTTTCGACCAACCCGGCATCCACTTTTCCATCTGCTTCCGCTTGTTCTAAGCGAAAGTCAGATTGACGATTGATCATAAAAGGCCACAGGCATTTGCCTGTGGCCTTTGTTTTTTTGAGACAAATTTTTAATAAATGGCAAGATTGAAAAACGATTAGATTTAAAAAAATGTAAGAAACTTCTAATCCCCAACCCCTTTTCAAAAAGGGGCTAAGATAAGACTGCGGGTATGCGTTCTGATATTCGGTTTGATTTCTAGATGGAATGTTTAAATTGCGATTCTTGTGAAGCCTCAACCAAGGATGGTTGCCAGAATCTACGGAGCTTAAAAAAGCCGAATAAATTGATGAACAAATGAAAACTCTAAGCCTAACCTACTCACTCAATCCAGAAATCATCTCATGAAACGCGGACTCTTCCAGCACCGTCACTCCAAGCTCCTCAGCCTTCTCTACCTTCGACCCAGGAGACTCGCCAATCACCACATAATCGGTTTTCTTGCTGACCGACGAAGACACACTTGCTCCCAGGGACTTGACCAGCTTCTGAGCCTCTGAGCGCCCCATCTGAGTCAGCGTGCCAGTGAACACAAACTTCTTTCCTTCCAACGGATGGTCAGCCGAAAAAGTGACCTCATTTTGAGGATCGAGCCCTGCATCCTGAAGTGCTTTGATCAATGCCTGATTATGTTCATCCTGCAAAAAATCGACGATGCTTTGGGCCACTTTAGGCCCGATACCATCAATCGCGGCCAGCGTGTCCACATCGGTTTGGCTGAGTTTGGAAAGGTTTTCAAAATACTTGGCCAGAATTTCAGCCAGGTTTTGACCCACATGACGAATGCCCAATCCAAAAATGAGCCGATCCAGCGAGCGTGACTTTGTGGTTTCAATCGCAGCCAATAAATTATCCACAGATTTTTCAGCCATTCGTTCCAGTTCGACCAGCGTGTCATTGTTCAATTGGTACAGATCAGCCACGGACTGCACCAGGTTTTCATCGACCAAACGCTCGACCCATTTCTTGCCCAAGCCTTCGATGTCCATGGCATCCCGCGATGCAAAGTGACGAATCCGTTCTTTAATCTGCGCTGGACACGACGCATTGGGGCAACGCAGTGCCACTTCTCCTTCCTCGCGTACAGCAATGCTGTCACAGACAGGGCAGTGTGTGGGAAGTTGGTACGGTTTTTCCTCACCCGTTCGTTTTTCAATAATCACTTGAACCACTTCGGGAATCACATCGCCCGCGCGTTGCACCCAAACTGTGTCGCCAATACGAACACCCTTGGCATCGATCTCATCCTGATTGTGCAACGTCGCTCGCTTGACCGTGACCCCACTCAACGACACGGGTTCCAATTCAGCGACAGGCGTCAATACGCCCGTTCGTCCTACCTGAACAGTGATATCATTAACCGTAGTTGTGGCTTGATGTGCAGGGAATTTATAAGCAATGGCCCAGCGAGGGCTGCGGCTGGTGGTGCCTACCTGTTGTCGCAATAAAAACTGATTGACCTTAATGACCACGCCATCTAACTCATAAGGCAACGACTCACGTTGATCATTAAGATCGTTGTAAAAAGAAAATGCGTCTTTGAGTGTTTCACACTTTTGATAGCTCAGATTGACAGGCAGTCCCCACTCTCTCAAAACTTCCATCAATTCTGTTTGGGATTTCGCACCGAGCAGTTCAGGGTTAGGCACATCGTAACCTGTGAATTTAAGGGGACGCTCTGCCGTGATCCTGGGATCAAGTTGACGCAGCGACCCAGCCGCCGCATTGCGCGGATTGGCAAAGGTTGGTTCTTCCGCCTCTGCCCTTTTTTCATTCAGTTGATCAAAATCTTTGAGGTCAATGTAAACTTCGCCGCGCACTTCCAAGCGTTCGGGGGCGGTTTTTCCATCCGGTACACGTAATGTCAGTGGCACATTTTCAATGGTTCGAATATTGGTGGTGACATCTTCACCGACCTGGCCATCGCCGCGCGTGATGCCCTGGGTCAGGCTGCCTTGTTCGTACACCAACTCAATGGACAGGCCGTCGAACTTGGGTTCGATCGAATATGCCACTTGCTCAGTTTCCAGCAGCCGTTGTAAGCGATCATCAAAATCGGCCACTTCTTCTTCATCAAAAGCATTGGACAAACTGAGCATGGGGGCGCGGTGCTCGGCAGATTCAAACGCTTCGCTGGGCTGACCACCGACACGCTGGGTTGGGGAATCTGATGATTGCAGGTTCGGGAATTTTTCTTCAAGTTCTTCAAGCTGACGTTTGAGCCGATCGTACTGAACGTCAGAAATCAACGGGTTGTCGAGCACAAAATATTGATAGTCGTAATCGCGAATTTCCTGTCGAAGTCGAGCGACTTCCGTGGCAGCGGCTTTCTCATCCAATGGCAGCATGAAGGTCCCCCAGATCCAAATTCAGGCTTTTGCCGAATGGATTCATCTGACAATTTAATTTGAGTTGTTGTCTCTGTTTTGTTCTTCTATGCGATTGATAAACAGATCAATCAGCCGTGCGGCTTTGAGCATGACAAACACAAAGCCGACCGCAGCCAGCAGGGCGGAAACGCCGATCAGCACGTTGCCAAAATTGTAAACCAAGCTCTGACTTTGAGCAAAGGCCAGTTGTTCAAACAACAACACCCCTGCGCCACTCAATGCCAACCATTTGCTGTGTTGTCCCATGAAAAACTCCTTGTTCCCCTAATGGCATCATTATTGCAGCCAATTTCTGATTGTTCAAATGGATGGGCAGTTTTATAAAAAGAAAAGGCATATTTTAAATATGGTTAAAACATCTAATCCCCCAACCCCCTTAAATCATTAAGGGGGCACGATGAGACTGCCAGTGTTGGTTCAGATTTCCGTTTCCTAATCCTTTGCTGTTTAATTAGAGTCAATTAAATTTGTCTCCAAAAAAAGAGACATGTGTCACGGGACAAAGTTCTCTTCGGGAATCTTCGATCGCTCAAATGTCCTTGAGAACTTGCTTAGTGTGTGTAAGCAAAATGAGTAAAGTGCCAATAAACCACTAGCGCTTTCAGTTCGGTTTCTTGGATTTTAGGAAACACTGTCTTGCACATTACTTTCGTAGAAGTGGGCTAAAACAGGGGTCTTGACAGGTTGGGAACGCCCCTGTTATGCTACGGATAATTCCTTCCCCTCTCATCAGGAGACAACTGAATGCGACCAGCTGCCGTAGGAGACGTTTGTTCTCTGAACGATGCTTATACATTTGACCGTTTTGTGCGTGGGGAACACAACCTCCTTACCGCTACGGCGTCGCGTGCAGTGGCTGAAACACCAGCCGAAGTCTACAATCCCCTGTTTTTACATGGAAAATCTGGTCTTGGCAAAACACATTTGATGCATTCCATCGGCAATTTTGTGCAGGATCAAGCCCCCTGGATGAAGGTGGTTTATATCACTTCAGAACGCTTCACCAACGACTTGGTGGATGCGATCCGCGATAAAAAAACTGAAGCGTTTAGAAACCACTATCGACAAGCAGATTTACTTTTAATTGATGATGTGCATTTTCTCAAAGACCGAACCTGGACGCAGGAGGAATTGTTTCATACGTTTAATGAGTTGTATGAACAGAAGAAACAAATCGTCTTGTCCAGCGATCGCCCACCGGAAGAAATTGCCAAGTTGCAGGATCGCCTGGTGTCGCGTTTTCGTTGGGGTTTGGTGGCTGAAATTCTTCCGCCGGATTTCAATACGCGCCTGTCCATTTTAAGAACCAAAGCCAATGAAAACGGTCTCACACTCGATAAAGGTGTGCTTGAATTGGTGGCCCGTCGTGTATGTGACAATGTTCGTGCGCTGGAGGGAGCCTTGGTCAAAGTTGCAGCGCACATGGACCTGTATCAAAATCTATCGATGGACGCCATTGGCGAGTTGTTGCCTCAAGTGGCCGTGCCAATTGAATTTTCCATTCAAGACATTAAGGAAAGAGTGGCCCACCACTTTCGCGTGAGTGTAGGTGAAATAGAAGGCGAATCCCGCGTCAAGGGCATTGCCCAAGCACGGCAGATGGCCATTTATCTGTCCAGAGAACACACCAGCAGTTCGTTTCCCACCCTCGGGCAGGCGTTTGGCAACCGCAACCACAGCACCATCATGCACGCCTACAAGAAAGCAAAATCGTTACTGGAAACGCCCTTGTTCCGCCTCGAACTCGATGAGATTCAATCCAAGCTGAACAAAAAAGCATCCAATGGCAACCACTCCTAAAGTCCAAACCTTCTGGCAAAATTTTTTAAATGGCCTACCGGCTGATGCGCGACTTAAGTCCATGCCCGATGCTTGGGGATTTGGTGATTCTGCTGAAATGGCCGATTCGTTGGGATGTTTGGTTCAGGCTGGAACCAAGACAGCAACCTGTTCCTTGCGCTGGGTGTATGACCAGGAACTTGAACCAATGCCCAAGGTTGGCGACCTCAATATCATTCTTGATGGAAATGAACTGCCTCTTTGCATCATCGAAATCACTGAAATAACCCACAAACCTTACAACGAAGTCGATGCCCAATTTGCCCACGACGAAGGCGAAGGGGATCGCTCACTCAATTACTGGCGAGAAGCACACTGGAATTTCTTCACCAGACAATGTGCAGATTTAAACCGCGAAGTGTCTGAGGACATGCCATTGGTGTGTGAACGGTTTCGTGTTGTCTATAAAAACCTTCAATAAGAAATAAGTGTGCGTGGGATAGAAGCAACTTTTAAAAAATAACAAGAATATTAAATGAAGAGTAAAGGCATCTAAACCCCCAGCCCCCTTTACATAAAGGGGGCTAAGATTAGACTGTTGGAATTGGTTCTGATATTCGTTGCTTGATGCTAAATTTAGGTGGATTGGCCGTGTTGATTAACTCTTTTTACTCTGAGTTAGAAAATCTAAGGCGGGTGACCAACTCGTCGTCAGCCAATTCTTCAGTCTCCAAAAAATTAAGAGTGCTGGACAGTTGTTTCAGCGCAATATCCGTTGGTTTATAGGAAAGTGCAAAATGGCTGTACCCATGTTCATGTGAAAGCAATTCAATGACTTCTGATAGTGCCTCCCCATCATAGCCCTGCCCTTGATGATGACGGTCAATTATGATTCCCCCAAGCCAACAGCTATCCTCTTCGGTGTCGTAGCCCCACATAATGAAGCCAATGATTTTCTCACCAATGCAAATGGCGAGAGGCTGCCAAATCCCACCATATGCACACTCAGCCATATAGTAACTCGACTCTCTAAGAAATTCTTGCTGCTCTGGAGCTACTTCCAATAGAGATACTGCATACCAATTTTCACTATTGACCACTCGGAATGAGACACGCGATTCCTTATTTGGCTTAGACACAATGTCACAAACCACCTTTTATTAGTTATTGGCTTTAATCTTAGCATATATGTGGCCCAGTAAAGTGTATTCAACAACGCCCTCAAAGTGCTATTTTTATAAGCCTCTCTCGTCAAATCTGCTGGGGATCAAGCCATTTTGAAGATGCTAGCTTCTTGCTCATCTATTCACGAGTAGAGTGATGGGATTCGACGTGTTTGGTATCGAGAAATGGCGGCTTTCCAAGTTATTTAACAACGTCGAATAAACTCCCACAACCCAATCGTAGCCCCCTTAATGATTTAAGGGGGGTGGGGGTTTAGATGCCTTTAACCATTTTTATAAATTCTTATTGATATGGTTATGCCTATTTAGATTTTTAAAGTTTAAACAAGGTAAGCCAAGAATAGAGTTGCCAGTCCTAGATACGTGAGGATGCTGACCACATCGACCAAGGTGGTCAGCAATGGGCCGGTCATCATGGCGGGATCAAGTCCGAAGCGGTGCAGCACAAAGGGAAGTGTCCCTCCACTGATGCTGGCCACCAAAACATTGACCCATAGGCCGAACATCGTCACCAGTCCGAGCGCAGGATTCTTTTGCCAGAAAAATGATACGATGCCGAGCAGCGTGCCCAGAACGAGACCGTTGACGAAGCCGACCAGCATTTCTTTTCTGAGCACCTGCCAGAAATCCAGAAACGAAACTTCTCCCGTCGAAATCCCACGAATCGCCACACTTACGGCCTGGATGCCCACGTTGCCGCCCATGTTGGAAATGACGGGAATGAACAGCGCCAGCACCACCACCTGATCCAGCGTGGCGGTGAACAACGAGGCCACGACCACGCCAATTAAGCTCAGCCCGATGTTGATGGCGAGCCAAGGCAGACGGCGACGGATGGAGTAAGCGGCAGATGACAAAGGGCGCTCATCTCCCCCTTCAATGGAACTGAATTTCAAAAGATCTTCACCGTATTCATCGACCAGCACGTCAAGCACATCATCGACGGTGACGATGCCGATGAGTCGATGATTGAAATCGACCACGGGCAATGCCAGCAAATCTTCATCACTCATCAGCTTGGCGACATCTTCCTGATCGTCGTCTACGGTTACATACAAAACTTTTTGGTTGAGAATATCTGAGATGCGATCATAGTCGCTGGCAACAATCAGTTCGCGCAGGGAGATCACGCCCTGTAACTCTTTTTGTGCGTTGGTGACGTAGACGTAGTAAATGGTTTCAGCTTCATGAGCTTGGGTTCGCAGGTATTGAATCGTGTCCTTGATCGTCCAGTCTGCGCCGACAGCAACAAATTCGGTGGTCATTAGGCCACCGGCAGTTTCAGCCGGATAGGTGAGCAGGGCTTGAACTTCAGCCGCGTCCTCCTGTTCCATCTCGGCCAGAATCTGCCGTGCGCTGGCGGGCTTCATCTCAAAAATCACATCTGCCGCATCGTCAGGGTCCATGCGCTCGGTGAGGTCGGCGGCTTGTGCGATATTGAGTCGATCCAGATGTCGTGCTGCATCTTCCGGTTCCAACTCGGCGAGGAGATCGGCCAGGTGTTGATGACCCACCACGGTCAGCACTTGGGTAAATGTGGCGTCATCCATTCGGTCAAACAGGCCAAGCATCTGGCGAACTTTGATGCGGTTTAGAAACGCGGCAGTGCTTTCTCGATCTTGAGCATCGAGCAGTTGGATGAGTTCGAGTTTTCGCTCTGTTCGCGTTTGTTGTGGCACAACTGCCTCCGCATGTGTGCTGTTAAAGTGGGTGCATCCTCGTCATAATGAAAGCGGCATTATTTTACGTCGATTTGTACAGACAGGCGACCCCAATGGAGGCATGAATGATCTCATCCCGCATCACGATGGTTCGAGCAGGGGCTTTGCTGATGTTGCTGAGTGTCAGCGTTGTGGCCTGGACACAATCGAGCGAGCCATCTGTCCACGTCTATGTATCGAACGGGGAATCGAACACAATTTCTGTGATTGATGTGAACGCTGAAACTGTGGTTGCCACAATTCCTGTCGGAAAAATGCCGCGTCAGAGTGCGATTTCTGGTGACAAACTTTATGTGGTGAACACCGAGGGGGCATCGGTGTCTGTGATTGATTTGGCCACGCATGAGGTCAGCAACACCATTTCCGTGTTTTCCTCGCCCGTGGATATTGTGTTTGGATCAGGCAAAGCTTACGTTGCCAGCAACACGGCCTCACGAATCACTGTGATTGATCTGGAAACTGAAACCGTCAGCAACGACATCCTAGTGGGCATTGGCCCGCGTCGCATGGTGCGATTTGATGAAAAACTTTACGTGGTGAACACCGCCAGTCGCACGGTGTCAGTGATCAATCTGGACACTGAAAGCGTGATCAGCACCATCGATGTTGGGGCTGCGCCTCTGGACCTCGCTTTTGCCAACGGCAAAGTGTATGTGGTCAACAGCGTGCCCAACACAGTTTCCGTGATTGATAAAGTGACAGATGAGGTTATCAGTATCATCGATGTGGGCATTGAACCCAGGCACCTTGCTTTAAACGGTCAACGCCTGTTTGTTTCCAACGCTGAAAGCAACACCGTTTCCGTCATCAATGTGAACAATGATACTGTGCTTGAAACTATCCAGGTGGGAGCCCGTCCCGTCTTCACTGCCTTTGCTGGAAACAAAGCTTACGTGGTGAATCAAAATGGAAATTCTATATCAATCATCAATCTTGATACGTTGGCAGTTGTTTCAACATTGACCGTGGGAGACACACCTGTTCATCTCAGCTTCACCGATGCCAAAGGATTTGTTGTCAATCGAACAGATGGGACCGTGACCATTTTTGATATAGAGACAAAACAAGTGCCGAACACCCTGGCGATTGGTGAAATGCCACTTCACATCTCGATAGAAAATTAGCACACAATATTCGTTTAGTCACTGATTTCAATAACAACTTGACCCATTGTGAATCATTTTCGCTTTCGATAAACTCAGGCAATCATGAATTCGAGCAAACTAACCTTTGTCCACATCACCGACACGCATATCTATGAAGATGATCAGAAAGTGTTTGAATTTTCACCCGACCCGCCAAACAAACGTGCGCGATTGCTCGTCGAGCAGATCAAACAATTGCCCTTTGACATTGATTTTATTCTGCATACCGGCGACGTCGTTTGGGACCCGACGGTGGCTTGTTACGAAAAAGCAACAGAGATTTTATCCGCTCTAGATCAACCCATTCACTACACCATTGGCAACCATGATGAGGCCAAAATGCTTCAGCGTGTGTTGCTGAAAAAACCTGATGCCGAAGTGACCGAGACTTATCATTATGATGTGATGGTCAAAGGCACACGCCTCATTGGCCTGGACGGCATTCATGAAGATATTATTCCAAAAGCCACCTTGCCGGATGATCAACTGCAATGGCTAGATGAAACTTGTGCGCAGGATGAAAGCCCTTTGGTCATTGCCATCCACCATCACCCTTTTCCCAATGATGTGGGATGTGTTTTTCTGGATCAACACATGCAGTTGACCAATGCCAAAGCGTTGCACAACATTTTGAAAAAACACGCCTCCCGAGTTCGCGGTGTGTTTTTCGGCCACATCCACCAATCGACCACATTGATGCTCGATGGCATTTTTTATAGTGGCTCTGCCTCACCATCGTTTCATATCAGCTCAGACGAAACGATAGAAGGCATCGTCGTTGATCCGCAAGGCGTGCCAGAGTTCAGCGTGGTTCGCATTGATGGTCCACAAACGTATCTTCGCCGCTACCCATTTCAGGGATAATTTAAGTGTCGTGATTAACCAGGAATAGCGCCCAGTTGCTGCATCAAACTCACGATATCTTTTTCAGGTAGGGTAACTGCCATACTTTCAGTTAGCGCGTGTTGATTTTGGTTACCGCCATAGAAAGTGCTTCTTCCAACAGGTTAAGGTTTTTTTCTAAATCGGCCCCACCCCAAAACATGGCTCCTTCATAGGCAATCATCACATCTTGCCCCCGGACTTCAAAGCGACAGCGCGGATCTAATTCGGTGGGCCGCTTCAGATTTGAAATGGGAAACCCTGCATCCATGATCAAGACACAGGCATGGTGTTTTGTGAATCCATGACTGAGGTGTTTTTGGTTCTTATACTCCATCGTAAATGCTTCAAAATCTTTGCCCTTCCAGTTGCCGGCCATTCGATGGCTGCGGCAAAGGTCAATCCATTGGCCATTACAGAACTCTACAAAGAAATTAAAGTTTGGAAAAAGGTGACGATGCCACTGCACCCTATGCAGCTGAAATTTAAATTTCCGTTGAATGGCCCAGTCCAGTAATTTTTTTAAAATTTTGTTTCGCTGTATACGCCGAAACATCCAACGACCAAGGAAGAACACGGGCAGCAAGAAAACAATCGAAAATGGCAGGGAAGCAATGAAAAAATCCCAAAATCTAACCAGAATCTCCAAACCACCCTCCAGTCTGATTTCATGCTTTACCCTTCCATCTAAAAGCCCAAAATCCAGAAATCATTGACTGGGCTGAATGACGAAAGCGTTTACTTGTTCATCACATCGTCATAGGTGCTGTCGACGATGGTGGACACTTCGGCAATGAGATCGTCGGCCACATTCAGTTCTTTGAGCGTGGCGGTCAGATGATTGGCGATGGCCTGAAAGTGCTCGTCGGTTAAATCCAGATGCTTGTGAGCATCACGCATGTTTTTGCCTTCGTAATGTTCAGCGCCGCCAAAGGCATAGGTGAGGAAAAATCGTTGCTTGCCCATTTGGCGTTTCATGTCTACATCTGTAAAGAAATGATTCACCACAGGGTCGGCCATTACCTTTTCATAAAACACACCCACTGCCGCTTCCACCGCATCCTTGCCACCAATTTTTTCATAAAGACTTGCCACAGTTACACCTCATAAAGATTAATTTGATTTGCAGAAGTTACGATTTCAGCTTGTGAAAATCAATGACATGGGTCAGTTAACCTGATTAGAATCCATATTTTGAGAGGAAGTGAATTTGCTCTGTAAAAGAGAGGAAAGGTTGAAGCAAGGCGCAACATTGATTCGTTACGCCTTGCTTCAACTGAATGCTTAATTTAAGACAACAAATTTTCTAATATCGCTACGCCACAGTTCACTTGAAGCACCTTGAGCGCGAACCATGTAAAGGTAAACGCCATTGGCCAGCGTTTGTCCATTTGAATTGGCCAGATCAAAACGAACTGTTGGGCCGTTGACTCGTTCATTCACCAACATCTGACCTGCCAGATCGTACACCTGAACTTGAGTTGAAGCGATACCCTGGCCCGCAAGTCTCACTTCTCGACTAAACGAACCAAGCTCAGACAATCGAACCTGATCCACCTGAAGCGCCTGGGGCAGAGATAAGTTGGTTGCTTTGGCGGTTTGAGTCACGTCGACACTGGTGCCCAAAATCCACATCTGGACCAGTTGATTCATCATGCCATCGTCGATGACTTCGTCTGCGCCAGGCACGGATTCGCCCATGATCCAGTATTGGATGGCTTCGCCAAGTTCGGCTTGGTCAATCACACCGTCATTGTTGCTATCGATGGCCTCGGGAATGCTCAAGCCGCCTGGAGAAGGTGCGGGGCTTGGGCTCTTTGCGCCCGGACAATCGGATGTACGAAGAGTTTTAAATTTGGAACTCACTTCACAATTTTCACCAAACCCGTAGGTATTAAATGTAACGGTGATCAACGCATGGTTCATGTCTTTAGGAATAGCGATGAGGAGTTTTTTCTGATAATGACCAATGGTCAACTCACCCAACTTGGAAGTGTCGAACACCGAGCTTGGAATGTCACCACGGAAGGTGGCTCGTTTTCCCTGACGCACATCTGCACTCGCACTAAACACGGTGCCTATCCCATTGACTTCGATCAAGAATTCCAAAGAAACGCCACCCACTGTGTCTGGGATATCAGTAGTGGATAAGAAGATGCCTCCAGGGATTTCAAAATTCAAATTAAGCTCGGAAGGTTCGCCTGCTGTGCCTGCCGGGCGAGTATAATTAAACGTGGTGACTCGGTTGACTTTGAATTCTCGTCGGGCATCACCAGGGTTTTCCATCACATCAGTGTGGTATCTTAAATTTTCATAAGAAAGTTCAAAGTGGTTGTCTTCGCGCGCATTGAAATGAATTTCTTCTTGTAATGTGTAGCCTTTTGGAACGGGGCGAAATTTTCTAAAGTCTTGAGGAATCAGCACTTGTGCAGGGCTTTCGGATTCGACGCCAGTTTCATCCACAATGCGATCAAGTTCCTCTTCACCGCCCCCACCAGAGGAGACTGTTTCGGACTCCACCATGACTTCAGAGACCGCTTTTTCAAGTCCTTCAACACCACCTACTGCCCAAAGTGCGCCTCCAAATGTTGCCACAAATCCGGCTATTAATGCTGCTCCACCTAACACGACAAGCGTTGGTTCGTCTGCATGGACAACCTGGCTGGTCTGGACTTGCATCAACATCAAACCGACTAAGATTAGAAGGATAATGGCTTTTGGAAAACGTTTGATCCACATCAATAGACACCTCTCAGTGAAACGAAAAATGGTCACAGGCTGATTTTTAGACGAACAGCCCACCGGCACGACACATGGCTCATCTCACTGGGGTTTTAAACAAAAAGCAGATTTTGCACATTCTAGCGTAATTTATCTCAAAAGTCCATTAATGAACACAACCCTTAGTTGCATGTGTGATATGCACAAGATCAGGTCTGTCCAATAGCTGGATAAGTCATACGTTTCATCTGGCGTTTATGAGAGGTTTTTCCGAAAAATTGGCATGAAACGAGCTGGCAGATTACGTTTCGCTTGGTTCCCCTGCCTCGAAGATAATGCGCACAGTGAGGTCGTCTGGTTTCGGGAATTCTACAATACAAGTGTCATCGGCAATGCCACCAAGGTTTGTGGTTTGGTCGCAACCTTCCCAGCGGTCTATGGTAAAACCGACGGTTGGCGCAGCAATTAAACTGAGATTCTCGGAGGTATTTGACACAAATGTCGAACATTCCCCAGAGGCAATGCTATTGGTGATGGTGCAGTTGATGTCTGCGCCCAGGCCAATGCCATTTCCGGTAACGGTGCCTGACCCTTCCCCTTCCACCGTAATCAGGACACCACAGCCCGGAAGCAGCAAGAGCAGTAATATAATTATGGCGGTGATCTGTTCGGAGCTGCCCTGGAAAAACCCTGTAATGGCGCTGAACACACCGACGCATGCTGTTCCAATGGCGCTGTAACGAAGGACATTCAAGAACTGTTTCAAAACAAAACCCCTTAACCAGTCTAACAAACGAGATCAGTCGTTTAGTTTAATCTTAAATGTCCCAATAATACAAGTTTTTAAAAACTGAACGTTTTGGCATCAGGTGATCATTTCACCCGTGCCGCCGAACTCGCTGGGAAAGTCTTTAAATTTTGGCAACGTATCCGGCACATCCACCACGCGGGTGGCGTAGTTGACGTGCAACCCTGGTTGGTTCACAAAATCAGAGCCTTCCAATATGGCGGCGTAGACAATGGTCAGCCCTTTATCCGTCACATTAATGACGCCTGTGCCACAATTGGAACACCAGTGCCGATGGCTCATTTCACTGAGTCGGAAGGCTTTTAGCAAATCCTCACCTTCGGTCACGGAGACCGCCTCATTCGCCCAAGCCACCCAGGCGTTGAGTGGAGCCGCATGCCATTTGCGGCATGTCTCACAATGGCAATAACCAGAGGCCGCAGGGGGGCCATTGACCACCACTTTGACCTTGCCGCACAAACACGTTCCCTGATGTTCCTGCTGAGCCTCTTCCATATGAACCTCTTTTTCATTTCATGATATGAGTCAATCTGAATTTAATATTTATAATGGAAATCAGCGCAGCAGCGCAAACTTTCGTACCTCACTGCGCCAGCGTTCGCCACTGAATCCAGTGGCACTCACCACATAGAGGTAGACACCATTGGGCAAAGGGTGAAGGTTTGCATCCAGTAAATCGAAGCGAACCTTTCTGCCCCCGTTGCTGGCTTGAGTGATGATTCGACCCTGGAGATCAAACACATCCACCTGAACGGAAGAGATGTTGAGTGCATCCAGTTGAACCTGTCGCTGCGTGCCGTTTATAGAAACCAGCTTCATGCCCTGCACGCTCAATGTGGTTGAATAGGTCAGAGCTTGAGATGCATTGGCGCTTTGATTGACAGGTGTGCCCAAAATCCACATCTGGATTAATTCGCGCATCATGGCATCCGAAATGGTTTGATCCGTGCCAGGGACGGTTTCGCCCATGATCCAATATTGAATACCTTTTTGAACTTCGGACTGTTCCAACGTGCCGTTGCCATTGCCGTCCAGTGCTGCGGCAATGGAGCCGCCGTTTCCTGGAGAAGGAGAAGGTTGAGGAAAAGCGGACCCACTATGATCAACTGAATCAGAGAAATCACCTAAATCATTTGCAACCTTCTTCAAGTCTCCTGTCAAGGCTGGATCATCCAATCCTTCGATAAAACCCTCAGGTAAATCGTCTGGGTTTTGTGCCAGGATGGCATCTTCAAATGCCTGAACTTCGGAAGCAGGAACGTTTAGTTCTTTAAAGACCGCTGTTATTTCCTCAGGCAAACCATTTTGTTGAATCTCTGCTTGAATGGTTTTGAAATTTTCTTTACTGATGGTAGTTGCCGTTAATCCGGCAGACTGCCAAGTGTTTTGCAGCTGAATGTTGAGATCAGCCAATTGTTTCATCAGGCCAGTCAATTGGTCACTGTAGGTTTGCACAGCCTCTGTTTGTTTGTTGATCCAATCTGTGTCTCCAGCAGCAACAGCCCCTTGTGCCCGCTGAATCGAAATGCCTAATGCGTCTGAATAAGCAAGCATTTGTAACTGAATCCGAATTAACTCGTTCATGGCAGAGGCCATACTCTCGGTGGCAGCATCTTCTCCGCTCAGTGGCGTGAACGTCTTTACTTGTGGTGTGGCAATTTGCTTGAAGTTAGAGTCGGCCATCAGTGAGTGAATGTGCCTGGCAGATTGAGTTCCTGCACTCGACACTGCAAATTTTATAGATGCAGCCAGCAAACCTGTGGTTGCACCATAAAGGCCACCAGCAACAGCACAAAGTTTGGAAAAGATGCTTGGATCAATCAAAGCTTTTGACGCACAAAAAGCCGCCATCATGCCTGCGGATTTTGCATGGAGTGCAAGTTCTGTGGCAAGTTTATCCAAATCGCTTCTCAAAGATGGTTTCATGGTGGGTCCCACTGCCACACAAGTGAGTGTTGCTTGTAGAGTGTTACTTGCATTGCCTGCACGATCACTCATCCAAACGCTCAGCTTGAGTGTGCCAGCTATCGTGCATCCACCGCTGCTCATTGGGAACGATCCTCCAAGAGAATTTCTAAAACTGCTGCTTAATGGAAAATCGAATATTTTACAGCCAAGAGATTGATTGCTTGCATTCCAGCCGCACCACTCATAGTGCAATATATCAGGATCGCCATCCTGGTCCTCGAAAACAACGGCCCATGTCTGAGCTTGTCCCAGGTTCCAACTGGGCGCAATATCCACACTTAGAATTCTAGGTGGCACGTCGATTGGGCAAGCTTGTGGCAAGATGAGGTTGAATGATTCTATGACTGATTGCGCCCTACAGGATGCTTCAGTGACAGTAAAGCTGATGGAAGCTTCGTTGCTACCACCCTTGCCATCGTCCACGACCACGCGGGCGGTGTGATTGCCTGCCGGGGGGGCGACCCAGTCAACCCCTGGGGTAGATGAATTTTGCTGGACGCCATCAATAAACCATTTGTAGGTCAGCGGATCGTCATCAGGATCGGAGGCATTGGCGCTGAACTTGATGGTGTCGAAAGTGGTTGGGTTCTGCGGCGCCATGCCCAAACTGACGGTGGGTGGGCTATTGGGAATAGGGTCTTCATTTGCGCCACCGACAGTAAAGCTGATGGAAGCTTCATCACTCCCTCCCTGACCATCGTCCACGACCACACGGGCGGTGTGGTTGCCTGCGGGTGGGGTGGGCCAATCGACGCCGGGGGCGCTTGCATTTTGTTGCACACCGTCAATAAACCATGTGTAGGTCAGCGGATCGTCATCAGGATCGGAGGCGCTTGCGCTGAACTTAACAGTGTCGGAAGTGGTCGGGTTTTGCGGCGTCATGCCCAAACTGACGGTGGGCGGGCTGTTGGGAATAGGGGATGCGCTTGCGCCACTGACGTGAAAGGCAATAGAACTTTCATCGCTTCGATCATGTTCGTCAAACACCACCACACGGATGGTGTGATCACCAGGAGAAGGACCGCCCCAAGTGACCGTATTGCTGACAGCATTTTGCTGTGCGCCGTCTAGGAACCACTGATAGGTCAGTTCATCGCCATCAGGGTCATCTGCGGTTGCGACAAATTCAATCGTATCTGTGGTTGTGGGTTCAATGGGCGTCATGCCCATTGAAACGGTGGGCGCACGGTTGCCACCGGAGATGCGTTCACCAGCCCAACTGAACGAACCCTCCAGACCATTTTCTGTGAAGCTGCCACCAAACGAGCTGCAACTGCTGGTGTCGAACACCACGCTAAAGCCGCCGGAATCCCCGCCGCCCGACCAGCCACCACTCCAGACTCCACCGCCATAGCCGCCCGAAATCGAGCCACCACCCGGAGAGAAGGTGCCCGCCACGGAATTGCCGTTATGAGATAAAGACAACGTGACCCCTGTGGTTGCACTCCAGGAGCCGGTGACATTGCAATGGGCTTGTACCGGAACGGTATTGAGAATTAATATAGATAAAGAAAAAAGTCCAATAAGCAACCTGTTTATGTGCTGCATGTGCTGTCCTCTCTCAAAAAACATTCGCCTGATTTTTCTTCCAATGAAAGCGTAATCGTTTAAATATAAGGTTGTCAAATACAGAAAATAGTTTTTTGTGAAAATGCTTAGGCGGTTTTCTGCTTTATCTTTTGTTTGGACAGCATGTCGCTCAACAGGTCAAGTCCGTAAACCAGGCTTTCGGCATTCCAGGTGACCTTGCCTTCGTGGGCGAGGAGGATGGTATCGTCCTTGGTTTCCATAAACCATTTTGAGGCCAGCGGGGGGCGTTTGCCTGGGCGGATTTCTTTTCCGGCGTGCATCACGATGACGCGGGTGTGGGCCGATTTGAGATATTCACTGTCGGTGATCTGGGTGAAATCGAGGGTGAAGGCGCGAAATTGGAAACCTTGCCAGTTGCCTTCGATGCGATGGGTGTGATGCAAATCGAACCACTGGCCGGAACAGAATTTGAAAAAATAATCGAAACTGGGCATGTCGCCTTTGATCCAAGGAATGCGACGGTATTGATACGTCGCCCCGTTTTCCTCGGCCCAGCGGGTCAGTTCAGCAATGATTTTTCGTTCTTTACGCACCACACCCCAGCGCTGCAACACAGGGTACGCCACCAGCAAACACAGAAATGAAAAGATGCCAACAAACACGCCTATGCCCGAAAGATCGTTCATGATGGCATCAGTGTATCAAAGTTGGGGATGCCTTACACACCCTTCTTTGGGCATGGATTGAAACGATGGTGTGAAAGGGATAAATTAATCCAACTTGTAATAGATTCAAAGTTGATATAGTAAGAAGGCCGTCCCCTCAGGAGGTACGCCCTTACGGTGTTGTTTCATGGACCAAGATCAAGCTATACTTTAACAAAAGTTATTCTGGTCAAGGGGATTTTTTAAACATGAAGTCATTGTTTCGGGTGGTTCGCTATAGCGGTGTGGGTGTATTCTTTGCAGGAATTCTATCTGTCTTGGCAGGCTGTACTGAGCGCGAAGGGATACTGGGGCTGTTGTTGTTGATCCTGCTTCAGTTCTGTTCAGGTCCAATGGAGATGGAAGAAACAGGAACTGGCCCTCTGGCTGGGATGCAATTTACAGATTTTACCTCCGCCACGCCCGATATTATTGGGCCAATAACCTGTACCAGCCCTGGCGGCGGTGGTGGTGGTGGTACTCCGATAGTGACTGCATTCATACCGAACCTGGATGAGCGTGGACTTGGTTTCAGCGGCAACGTTACGGGTGGTCCAGGCTCGATTACCATTGCTGTGGACAATGGAAAATTGACCATTAGCACCACGGATACGTGCAACACAACGTCTATCTATATTAATTTCTCTGACAGCAGCGATACCAACTCGGTTGACTTTTCGGCTTTCAGTCAGGTGCATTTGCGCGTGGCCTCAATCACAGGTGGTCCGGTGACTGGCTGTGAGATTATAGTGACAGACGATGTTGCTGGTCCTGGGATAACTTCTGCACCATTTGATCTCAGCGTGGGAGACACATCGGTGTCCATTGCGGGTGGTATAAACATGAACGCTATGAACAGAATCGGCTTCGGTTTCTGCGACTTCAATGGCCCGACCACCATCGTGATAGAATCCTTCCACATTGAGTAATGTTCCTATAAAATGGGTTCAGTTTGCTTTAAGCCGAACAAAAATGTCTGGATTAGAGGGTTAAATGAAAAGATTGTTTCGGGTGATGCGATATAGTTCCATTGGTGTGTTCTTCGCAGGTATCCTGTCTGTATTGGCGGGCTGTTCCGAGCGCGAAGGGGTGTTTGGATTGGTGTTGTTGTTGCTGCTTCAGTTTTGCTCCGGTCCGGTGGATACGGCCGACACAGGCGCAACCGTTTCGTCATTTACCCATTTCTATACCGTTAACCGAAATGCCAACGCCGTCACCAAGGCCACGCTGGTTGGAAATAATCCTCAAAATTTAGGCAATCCCGGTTCTTTTCTAAATGCACCAAATGGTTTCGCATTGGACCTGGCTGCTGGAAAAATGTATATCACCAGCACAAGCAACAACCGTATTGTGCGCGCCGATCTGGATGGGAACAATGCTGAGGATTTAGGCAACCTTGGCGGCTTTTTGACTTTTCCTTGGGGAATTGCATTGGATGTAGGGGCAGGCCGGATGTATATCGCCGATGACAGCAACCGCGTGGTCGTGGCCGACCTGGACGGTGGTAATCCTCTAAATCTGGGCAATATCGGCGGCTTTCTAGACGGCCCCATAGCCATCGCACTGGACCTGACGGCAGGGAAGATGTACATCATTAATGGTGAGGATCGCGTTACACGAGCCGACCTGAACGGAGGCAATCCAGAGAATCTAGGCAATCCCGGTGGTTTTGTAGATGAAGCGTCAGGCATTGCCTTGGATCTGTTGGCAGGAAAAATGTACATCGTCAGCAATGACAATCACAGCATCGTGAAAGCTGATCTGGATGGGAACAATGCCGAGGACTTAGGCAACCCTGGCGGTTTGTTGAATAGCCCAGTCGGCATTGCCTTGGATGTTGTTGCAGGCAAGATGTACATTTCCAACACTTCAAACATTATCGTGCGCGTCGATTTAGATGGAGGCAATGCTCAAAATCTGGGCAATCCCGGCGGTTTTCTGGACAGTCCGAAGGGTATTGATTTAGGTATACAATAAAGTCATTCTCATAGTCCCGTATCAAAAACGCAGCTAAGGATTTATAACCATAATGAAGTCATTATTTCGGGTGATTCGATACAGTTCGGTTGGCATCTTTCTGGCAGGCATCTTCACTACCCTCGTTGGGTGTTCCAACGAAGATCAACTTCGTGCGTTGCTGTTGTTCTTGCTCTTGTTGTTTGCAGGGGGGGGCAGCGAAGAAGAAATGGCCACAACCTCGCCATTGGCAGGCACGAATTTTGCCGATTTTACCACCGCTACGCCCGCCACTCTTGGGCCTTCAAACTGCACCAGTGCCGGTGGTGGCGCAGGTGGAGCTGGCTCGATTGTGCCTGAATTGCTGCCAAATTTGGATATGCGCACGCTTGGATTCGGTGGGAATCCAACTGGCGGGCCGGGCACTTTTACCATCCTTGTGGACAACAACAAGCTCACCATCAGCACCACGGATACCTGTATCCCAGCATCCTCATATCTTACATTTGATAACAGCAGCAACTTCAACAATGTGGATTTTTCAGCCTTCAGTCAGGTGAACATTCGCGTCACTTCACTCACAGGGGGGCCGGTGACTGGCTGTGAGATTCGAGTGACAGACAATATTGGTGGCCCTGGGGTAACCTCTGCACCATTTGATCTCAGCGTGGGAGACACGTCGGTGTCCATCGCGGGCGGTATAAACATGAACGTCATGCACAGAATTTCCTTCGGTTCTTGCGATTTCAATGGCGCAACCACCATGGTCATTGAAGCTTTCCATATCGAATAGTTTCAGTTTGAACCAATTTAAGTTATTTTTTCATCCTTTTTGTGTTAAAATGTGTTTAATTCGCATTTTGGGGAGGATTGTCCGTGTTTAGGAAAGTATCTGTGTATCTGCTGGTGTTGAGTTTGGTGTCGCTGACAATGATGGGTCAAATTTTACCTGATGAACCGACCGAAGAAGACATCGCACAAAAGGAAAGAAGGAATCTGGCAAGGGTTACCCGTCCTTTCTGGAATGATGGTTTTGGTGCTTTTTCCAATTCGGGGATTCCTGGTTCAAGTGTGGTGATGGAGATTGAGTCCATCCGTAACGAAGGCAGCCAGCAAGCCACCATTCGTGTGTCGCACAAATTTCCTAACGACAGCCTGCTACAACTGGCCCGAATAGAATATTTGGAACCAGAAGAGCTGGCCGGAGATGTGTTTATCATCCGTAAAAACGAAGATGACCGCCGCGAATTTGATATCTTTTTCTGGAACCCTTCCCTGATCACACCCATTAAAGTGGAAGGCCAATTCGAGGTGTTTGGAGATGCCAATATCTACGAGACAATGGGCTTGCTGGTGCGCGGCATCGAAGGCAAATACTTTATCACTAATCGGGCTTTCCTGGAAGAAGAAGCTGGCGTACCTGCCCCGAACTACATTCTTGATTTTGAAGTGAGCACCGGAGGCGGTACATCTAAGATAGTTCTAGTCACCAAGGAAGCTCCGCTTGCAGAGTTCTATGTCGAAGCCATCGAAGCCCGCCGAGAGTCCGAACCCTTCCCAAGGATTCGAGCACTGACATTCATGAATGGATTTATTTATAAATTGGAATTCATGGATGCCGATGGCGACCTGATTCACACCCACCACTACGACTGGCGCAATTACGATATTTTTGTCAACGAAGATATCCCCAGTTCGTTCATCAAGGAATATACCATCGAAAACCACATCATCCCCGGCAACTTTACCAACATCAAAATCAAAGACATCGAGATCATGGATTTTTCACTGGAGTTCTTTGATCCGTTGTTGCTTGGCCAGTAGAGTTTGATTCAAATCACACAAGTAGCTTATACTTAAGGCGTCTAAGAAAGTCTGGTCTGGGAGTTTGGAATGAAATCATTATTTCGGGTGATTCGATACAGTTCCATTGGCATCTTTCTTGCAGGTATCTTTACCACCATTGTTGGTTGTTCCACCGAAGATCAACTTCGGGCACTCATTTTGTTTATCCTGCTGCTGCTCAGTGGCGGCGGGGGAAGTGGTGAAGAAGAAACGTCCAGTGTGGTTTCATTTACGTTTTCCGCTGGTCCTGCGCTTTCCTTCAATCAGGCATTTGGCGAAAACACCACCGCCTGTACAGATGGAGGGGCCGATAATTTTCATCCTGCGAATGTTACCTTGCTGGATATTGATGCCGCCAGTGTGAATGTCACGGTCAATGCTTTCAGGTATTGTAGAACCCTAGCGACCACCGATGAGATGCAAGTGATTGTGGTTGAAGGAACCCCGCCCAACCTTACGTTAAAGGCTAGAACAGAAACTATTTCGGTTACGGACGCGGATTGTCCTTCCCGCGTGATGTGCATTGTGCATTTTGAACCCGGCATTGCTGTGTCCGCTGCGGATTTTGTTGGCTTTTATGCGCCACTGCCAGCGGGCCAAATGGGATCACGTTCTCAGCCTACGGGCAGTGCGGCGAGGCGGGATTTGATTGCAGACCCTGCTGGCACAAACGCCTATGGGACTGCAAATGTAAGGCACATGTGGGATTTTGGCACGCAGTGATTGTCAAATACTGATATTTTTTAAAATAGTATAAGAATTGATCTGGTCAAGAGGTTTTCTATCTGATGAAATCATTACTTCGGATGATTCGATATAGTTCCATTGGCGTTTTCTTTGCAGGCATCGTTTCAGTGCTTGCAGGGTGTACCGAGCGTGAGGGCATCTTGGGGATTGTGCTATTGATCCTGCTTCAATTTTGCTCTGGCCCTGTCGCCGACACAGCTGTTATCGAGCCGTCACCCACGGGGACGCTGCCCATCCTTGATTTGTTCACTGTCTCTGAATCATTCAGTGTGCCTTGTATTGATGATGTCACCAGCCGGTCCACCGCAGCGACTGAAAGTGCTGCTTTCAACACCAGGGAAATCACCACCAACGGCTTCTTCGGGGATTCTAATCAGGTGGATGTTACGGTTGGCGGCGGCACGATATCTATCAGTCTTGCTGCGAACCCCAATGGCAATTTCTGTCAGGTGCTCTTTGACTATCCCGGTTTGGGTGAGGAAGGCCCGGCCTTTGATGCCAGCAGCTTTGCTCGCCTGCAATTTGATGTGGTCAGCCACACTCAAGTCAATGGCGATGTCATCTGCCAAACGACGGTGGATATCACAAAATCAGGGATCACTACTTATATTGACGGTTTGCGTTTCAACACCAATGGCATCCATTACTTAGGATTTCTCATTTATCCACTGCCTGCGGACACCACCTCGATGCGATTTGTTTGCCAACTTGATCCAGGCGAGGCCGTTGAAGTTCGAGATGTAAAACTGGTGGGCACACTGATTGATGATCATTCTGTGAACAACTCCCGCAGTAATCAGTCCTGTCAGTCTGGCAACACCCGTGATGCTGCCATCACCAATTATTTTAAAGATATTGACCGCCGCACCCTGACCGCAGGCAGCCCCACGGCAACGGGGACATCCAACATGAGTTTTCTGATGACTAACGTTTTCTCCACCATCCTATTCTCCTCGGGAGGCGGCACGGGTTGCGATTATCCAAACAGTGTAACCCAGGGCGCGCTGGTCACCTGGTATGACGACGGCAATGATGACAATACAGATTTTTCTCAAGTGGACAGCGTTCGAATTGCTTATAACTTCTTAATCGGTTCCGTGACGGATTGTTTCCTGGCCGTCCACGACAGCGCGGGCAACATCATTGAATCTGACGGTCCGTTTGCGCTTACCACTCCCCCTATCGCTGAGTTTAATGAAATCATTCTCCCCCTCTCTGGCGCACCTGCCCTGGCATCGGCCAATACGATCACGCTCTATGGCTGTAGCTTTGGAGCCAACGGTTCACTGCAGATCACGTCGCCTCACGTACTTCCGTAGCTGGATTGTCTAAGTAGATGGAGCAATGACATTGACCGGACAACATTGCATGTGTTATATTTAAAGTTGTAAAAAGTTGATCTGGTCAAGGGGTTATGAATGAAGTCATTCTCTCGGTGGGTTCGATACAGCTCTGTTGGCGTTTTCTTTGCGGGGACTATTTCCTTAATCACCTCCTGTACCAATGAAGAACAGGTTACCGCCCTGCTGTTGTTCCTTGCGCTGTTGCTGGCGGGCAGTGGGGATGCACCCACACATGTGGCGTATCTGGCCATTGAAGATCTCTCTGGTGGGACCCATATCGAAGTGGCTCGGCTGGACAATTTCAACCCCCCTGTTGTCATTGATGCTCCTGATGTCACGGATGTTGGTCTTGTTGTGCTTTCCAGCAATGAGGCCATTGTGGCTTTCGAATGTCGAAAGGACAGCAATCAGCGTATTTGTGTGAAGAACGCAAATAATACAGGGAGGTTGACGGTTTTCTCTGGCCCAGGTGGCAGCTCAGCGGACTTGCCATCCCTTTCCGGGGATGGTCGCATGATTGCGTTCGAATGTGAGGTGGGCGGCGGTCATATTTGCACCAAGCGCCTGGGTGTGCCCAGTGGCATCACGATCATTTCCGTCCCAAACCAGATTCGGTCTGAAATTCCCTCAATTTCCGATGACGGCACGAAGGTCACATTTAGTTGCAGTCTGCCTGTCGGAGTGCGGGTGTGCATCAAAAACGTGGACAACTCAGGCGATGTCACCATCATTGCCTCACCAGGCGGCGGGTCTGCTGCGGTTTCCAACTTCAATGGTGATGGCACGGTACTCGTGTTCAATTGCAGTCCGAATGTTTGCGTATGGGATGGCAACAATGGTGGCACAATCACCGAAATCACGACACCAGGATCAACGGGCAATAGTCAGGCATCCATTACGGCGGATGGTACTCGTATTGGCTATCTTTGCGAGTTTGGAGCAAAAAGACGCATCTGTGTGAAAAACGCTGACAATTCGGGCGACGTTACTGTTCTCACCGCGCCGGGCTTCGGTGTCATTAGCAGCCCCTCACTTTCGGTGGATGGTTCCGTGGTTGCGTTTAGCTGTGGCAATATATTTCCGGGCCCTGTGTTTGAAATTGATGTGTGTCATAAGCGCTCGGACAATGTCGGCAGCGTGACGCAAATTATTCCACTCAATGCCATCGGCGCAAGCAGCCCCAGCCTCAATGGCGACACGCACGACTGAGTGGATGCCCGCAGGTAATGTAGACTAAAGCAAATTTGGTCAAGGAGTTTTCTGTTTTGATGAGGTCATTGTTTCGGGTGATTCGATACAGTTCGGTTGGCGTCTTTCTTACAGGCATCTTTACGACTATCGTTGGCTGCTCCAATGAAGATCAAATTCGGGCGTTGCTCCTGTTCCTGCTGTTGTTACTGAGTGGTGGGAGTGGCAGCGATGACGCCACCACCAGCACCGTAGTGAATCAGATTTCTTATGTGTGCGACCTTGGTGCCAACAGTGAATTGTGTGTGATCAATTCCGACGGCTCTGGTCAGGCTGAATTGACCAATACAGGTGGTTTTAAGGGAGCGACTTCCATCAATGCATCGGATCAGATTGCCTATGTGTGCGACGACGGAGATGATGAAATCTGCGTCATCAATTTCGATGGTTCAGGCGCAGCGCAATTGACCAACAATACGTCAAATGATAGTAGGCTATCCATGAATGATGCAGGACAGATCGCTTATGAGTGCGACGATGGAGATGATGAAATTTGTGTGATCAATTTTAATGGCCCTGGCCAAGCCCAAATCACCACTAATGATACATTTGACTCTCACCCATCCATCAATGATGCGGGTCAGATTGCCTATGAGTGCAATGATGGGGATTCTGAAATTTGTGTAATCAACTTTAATGGCTCTGGCCAAGCCCAAATCACCAACAATGATACGAGGGATTTTATTCCATCCATCAATGATGCGCGTCAGATTGCTTATGAGTGCCGCGATGGGAACATTGATGTTTGTGTCATTAACTTTAATGGTTCTGGTCAGGCACAAATCACCAATGGCCCATCCACCAATTCTCCTTCATCCATTAGCGACAATGGGCAAATTGTTTATGGTTGCTTCGATGGGAATTTTGAAGTCTGCGTGATCAATTTTAATGGCTCTGGACAAGCGCAACTCACCAATGCCAGTGGTAATGATACTTTCGCCGATATTAACTGAACTTTAAAGGTCCGAGATACTTTCTTTTTACATGACAAAAAGAGCGAAATTTGATTTATTGAACATCCATCGCTTACTCTGTTTTATCGAAGCCGCTTGGCTTCAAGGAGGGTGTTTTGAGGAAGTTTCTTAAATATTCGGGAATGGCATCGGTTGGCGTATTGTTGGTTGGCCTGCTTTCGGGGTTCCAATCCAAGGAAGGCACACTGGCTGCGTTTTTCTTCTTGTTGATGATGTTCATGCAGGGATGTGAATTCTCGCTGGAAATTCAAGGCACGGGCAGTGGTCATGTAACGGACACCAATAACGTTGCATTGATTGATTGCACCATCACCAACGGCGTCGCTGGCGGAGGCTGTAAGGACAGCGCTGTCAACTTGGGGCGAGACGCAGAAGATTTTGATAAGGTAATCTTGGTGGCGACACCCGCACTTGGATTTGCCTTCGACAGTTGGGGAAATTGTCCAAAGCCCGCACTCAGCACCTGCACCATTGATTCACCAGATGATGACCTGATCATCATCGTCAACTTCAGAGTTGTGACTGCGTCCAACCTGCGCTTTGATCCTGGGCATCGGCTCGCATGTCTTGGTCAGGTTTGTGAGTCAGGTTTCGCCTTGAAAGACCCGCCTGAGCTACGCCGACTTCAAACGCAAGTTCATTAGCGAGTTTTCAGACAACATCAAATCAAACCATGGTTATGAGTTAAGGGGAATGGATGAAAAAACTCTTTCGGGCCATTCGATATAGTTCTGTTGGGATCTTTCTCGCGGGGATTATTACCACCATAGTGGGGTGCTCCACTGAAGACCAACTTCGTGCCTTGCTTCTGTTTTTGCTCATGCTGTTTTCGGGCGGCGGTGGAAGCTCGGGCGAGATCAATTTTAGCTCTCCAGCCAATGTCAGTGGTTTTGCGGGACTTGCCGATGTGGGCATCACGTTTAGCGTTCAACCTTCCATCTTTCCTTCGATTCAGAGCCAACCCGTGCCCCTGCAATCCTTTACGTTTGTATGGGACTTTGGCGATGGCAGCATCGGCACCGGCAACCCGGTGACCCACATCTATGCCATGGCAGGCACCTATAGAGTGTGTGTGACGATTACGAACACTTCTTCGGGAAATAGGCGCATAGTTTGCGTGCAAATCCAAGTTGGGGCCTCTCCTTTAAATTTCGTCACGGGAACCCTCATTGACCGGCTCACCATTCCTGAAGCCACCCCCATTAGAACGTTGCCTTGTGAAGTTGGCTTCCCCAACTTGGATACGGTGATACCAAACCTGTACGGCGGATTAACACGCCGTGAGGTGACCATGACGGCCACTCCCTTTACGACTGGCACTTCTGATGTCACGTTCAAGGTGCCCGGAGATGGGACCATCAGCATATCGGTTTCAGGTGCCCCGGGGACGGGTTGCGATTGGCTTGTGAATGTCTCGGTCCTCCAATGGGTAGAAGATCCGATTACAAATACGACTGACTTAAGCGGTATTGCGGGCGTGGCTATTCCAGTTTTGTCGGCAAGTGGCGTCACTGGATGCACCATCCGCGAGGGCGCTGCGCCATTCCTATCGTCTGTGGCTGTTGACCCGGTGCCTCCAGGCGTGCTGTTTCCCAATCCAGGTTGGTCGGCGGCTGGAACCCACATTCGATTAACTGGATGTAACTTCAGCCCGGGTGCAAAACTGGTCATTGGTTCTCCCATTGTGGTGCCATAGCATTTGGCGCAACAATGATAAGTTAGAAACGATCATGCCCAAAACGAAGTTCGTGCTCCAACTTCAAAATGAAAGATATTCGACCCATTTCTGTTGGGCCAATAAATGATACAAATTTTAAGAGTCGAGGAAGGTAATCTTGACTATAACACATAAGGCTAGATATAATTTGGGTTGTAAAAGCCAGTCTGGTTAAGGGGATCTTTTTTAATGAAATCACTATTTCGGGTGATTCGATACAGTTCCATTGGTGTTTTCTTTGCAGGGATCGTGTCTGTTCTGGCTGGTTGTTCCGAGCGAGAAGGGGTGCTTGGTTTGATCCTTTTAATTTTGCTCCAATTCTGTTCTGGGCCGGCTGCTGATTTGTCTGGCAATGGAGGCGTTACTGGTCCGCCGATTGTGTTTGCCGTGGTGGTCAACCAGCAAACCGACAGTGTTACAGTCATTGACTTAAGTGATAATAGCACCACCGAAATTACAACTGGCGATGGGCCAACGGATGTGGCAATTTCGCCGGATGGCACCAAAGCCGTGGTGGTGAACCGTGGGGATAACAATGTTACCATTATCAATCTGATCAACAACACCACAGCTACGGTTAGTGTTGGCAACACTCCCACGGATGTGGCAATCACGCCGGATGGCACAAAAGCGCTGGTTCCCAACGAATTCGGTGGAACCGTCACAATCATTAATTTGAGTAATAACGCCACAACCACAGTTGCAGGTATTTCTTCTCCTAGGGAGGTGGCGATCACCCCGGATGGCAGTAAAGCGGTGATTGGTAGATTTGGCACCAACGTTACGATTATTGACCTCAGTAACAATGCCACCACCGCAGTGGGAGTGGGAACTGACCCGAGGCACGTTGCCATTTCACCCGATGGCACCAAAGCCGTGACGGCAAACCGTGGCAGCGATAACGCAACCATTATCAACTTGAGCAACAACGCCACCACCACTATTGGGGCGGGTACGGACCCTTCTGATGTGGCGATCTCGCCGGATAGCAGCAAAGCGGTGGTGGCCAATTACGACAGCTCGAACGTAACCATTATTGATTTGACCAACAACACCACAGCAACGGTCGCCGCACAGGCCACACCTTTTGCCGTGGCGATTACGCCCGATGGCAGCAAAGCGGTGGTGACCAATTTCGACGGTGCCAGCGCAACCATTATCGACCTGAGCACCAACACCCCCACAAACATTGGCACAGGCGATGATAACCCACAAGCTGTGGCAGTTTCACCAGATAGCAGCAAAGCCGTTGTGGTCAATCGGGTTGCCAGTAGCCACGTGACGATCATTGACCTGAGCAACAACACTGCATTTATCTTCTCTCCCCCTGGCGCTACCCGCTTCGACGTGGCCATCGGTGTTCGTTGAAAATGAGGCAGGTTGGCAGGTTCAGAACGAACTCCCAGTCAACATCCGCATTGACTGAGTAATCGCGCATATGTTATACTCAAAATGATCAGTATCTGGTCAAGGAGTTCTTTTTCATGAAGTCAATATTTCGGGTGATTCGATACAGTTCTGTCGTCATTTTCTTTGTGGGGGTCATGTTGTTGCAATTCGGTGCTGGTTCAGTTGATGCTGTGTCTCAGTCCAACATTGGTTCAACGATCAGTGTGGGGATGGGGCCAATCTCAATGGCGATCACGCCGGACGGCACCACTGCTTACGTGGTCAATGTTTCTGACAGTGATGTGTCTGTCATTGATCTGGCCACCAACACCAAGATTGGTGAAGACATTCAATTGGGCTTTGGGGGCGTTGCCATTGCCATCCACCCCGATGGGACCATTGCCTATGTGCTCAACCGGAACAACGCCATCTCGATGATCGATTTGGCCACCAACGCCGTGATGGACACCGAAATTTCCGCCGGCTTTAATCCCACAGCCATTGCCATTACACCAGATGGCACCAGAGCTTATGTGGTCAACTTTGAAGATCAGGATGTGTCCGTGATTGATCTGACCACCAACACCAACCTGGGCATCGACATCCCCGTCGGCGAACAGCCCAGAGCCATCGCCATCACACCGGATGGCACCACCGCTTATGTGACCAACCTGATAGACCACGACATTTCGGTGATTGATATCGCCTCCAACAGCAAGCTCATCGACGACATTCTTGTGCTTCGAGGGGATGGTACCGTTCCAAATCCCGATGCCATTGCCATCAGTCCGGACGGGGCCTTTGCCTATGTGACCGGCGGCAACGATGTGAGTGTGCTTGATCTGACCACCAATATGATCCTCGGCGACGTGATCGAAGTGGGGGGGGTGCCCATCTCTGTTGCCTTCACACCCGATGGCACCACGGCCTTTGTGGTCAACTTTTCCGACAATGATGTCTCGGTGATTGACGTTGCCAGCCACACCAACCTCGGTGTCGATTTACCTGTCGGCAATGGCCCCGCCCAAATCGTTATCGCACCCGATGGCAGCACCCTCTATGTGCTTAACTTCAATGACAATAACGTGTCGGTGATTGGTTTGGGTAGTTGATTTTCTTGCCCTTTTCAGATTATCTTTTTGATTTAAAGCAATTCTGGTCAAGGGGTTCTTTTTCATGAAGTCATTGTTTCGGGCCATTCGATACAGTTCAGTCGGCATCTTTCTTGCAGGTATTTTTACCACCATTGTTGGCTGTTCCAACGAAGATCAGCTTCGGGCTTTGATTCTTTTCCTCTTGCTCTTGCTGACGGGTGGCGGCGGCATGATGGAGGAAGAAGCGCCCCCCGCGGTTACATTTAGCGGCGCGGAGTTGACCAACTTTAGTGGCTCGGACCATTCGAATTCATCCTTTTGTACTGGTTTTGGTGGCCTTGCCTCTGGCAGGGTGATCACACCCGTGTTTCAGAATTTGGACGAACGGTTTGTGGCGGCCGCCCCGATGTCTTCAGGCGGTGGTCCGGGTTCTTATACCGTGCTTTCTGGGAATGATGAACTCCACATCACGACCACAGACGTATGTAATACCAACGAATTCAATATAGTTTTTCAGGACAGAAGCAATACCAATAATACGGATTTTTCCGCGTTCAGCACCATTAAAATCCGCGTCACCACGCTAACGGGCGGCCCGGTGACGGGGTGTCGCATCCGCATTGAAAACCAAACGGGCAACCTGGGCGCTAAGGTGGATTTCGATTTGGTGCAGGGCATCAACGTGGTGTCCATTGCCGGTGGCACCAACATGAACGTTATGGACCAACTTGAGTTCGGCAAGTGCGACTTTGGCAGCGCCACCACCCTCATCATGGACCCCTTCCGCATTGAATAGGCCATTGACTGAGCTGCATTGCATCGTTTACACTAAGACTTCACTAAAGTGAACGGATCAAGGGGTTTTTTAAGTGATATCAATATTTCGGGTGATTCGATACAGTTCCACTGGCATTTTTCTTGCAGGCATCTTTACGACCATCGTGGGGTGTTCCACTGAGGATCAACTTCGTGCGTTGATTCTGTTCTTGTTGTTATTGTTGACCGGAGGGGGCAGCGGCACTGAAATGCAAGAAAGCGGACCTTCTTTCTCTGGGCCGCAGATTGTGATTGATTCGTTCTCCACGCCATTGTCCCTCAGTGTGCCTTGTGTTGATGCTTTGACCAGCCGCTCCATTGTCAATAGCAGCAGCGTTGTATACGACCAAAGGGAAATTATTTCCAACGGACTTGCCGGTGACTCCACCCAACTGGATATTAACATTAGTGGTGGCACAGGACGTTTTGATCTGGCCGCCGGGGCTGGACGGACCTGCTCAGGCGTTTTGATGGATTATCCGCAGACTGGCACACAAGGGCCAGCCATTGATGTTAGTCGATTAGCGCGCGTTGTGGCCGATGTGGTGGATGCCACCTTTGTAGGGGGCAGCATGTCTTGCAGGGCGGATATTGATGCAGTGAAATCAGGCTTTAGCATTGTGGCTGATTTTACAGTTGATAGCACAGGCAGCGTCGGCGGATTTACCACGAGGTATCCCTGGCCCAACGACATGACGTCTTATCGGTTCCAATGCACGATGGAGCCTGGGGAATCCATCGAATTCAGCAGTCTAAGATTGGCAGGCCAATTGATTGATGATTTCAACACCAATGCCTCCATTACCAATTCATCATGTAACACTCAGGATGTGCGTAACAGAACCATTACCAATTACTTTAAGGACATTGACACGCGCGACACTTATGCAGGCAGCGACACGGGCATTGGCACATCCACCGTCAGTTTTGCGATGAATGCAATCTCCAGCACCCTTACCTTTACGACCAGTGCGGGCGGTACAGGCTGTGATTATCCTGACGATCCTGTGCTGGGTCCATTGATCACCTGGTCGTCCAGCAGCAGTGATGACAACACCAATTTTTCCAATGCAGCCAGCATCCGGCTTCCGTTCACACAAGCGCCAATCGACGTCACAGGTTGCTATTTGGCCGTGCAGGACAGCGCCGGCAAGGCCATCGAAACCGTCGGGCCAGTGACACCGACGTTCCCGGAAATGGTGTTTAACCTGTCCGGCTCATCCGCCTTGACATCGGCCAACACGTTTACACTCTATGGTTGTAACTTTGCTGTGAGTGCATCGATGATTCTGCGTGTCCCTCACACGTTGCCTTAATTGCATTTCGCAACATGAGTTATGGAACTCAAAATTGACTTGTTGATCATCATTCGCTTACCCTGCATCGACGAAACCGTAGGGTTTCAAGGAGGGTGTGTTGAGGAAGTTTCTTAAATATTCGGGCATCGCATCGGTTTGGACATTTATTGTGGGCTTGCTTTCTGGGTTCCAATCCCAGGAAGGCGGCCTGGCTGCGTTTTTCTTAATTTTGGTGGCTTTTCTTCAGGGGTGTGGCTTTTCCCTGGAAATTCAAGGCACGGGCAGTGGCCATGTGACGGACGCCAACAACGTTTCCTCAATAAATTGCGTCATTACCACTGGCCTTGCTAGTGCAGGCTGCATAGACAGCAGTGTCAACTTGGGGCGAGACGCAAATGGAGAATTACGAAAAGTCATCTTAGTGGCAACACCCGTACTTGGCTTTGCCTTCGACAGTTGGGAAAATTGCCCAAAGCCTGTCCTCAGCACCTGCACCATTGATTCACCAGATGATGACCTGATCATCACTGTCAACTTCAGTGTTCTGACTGCGTCCAATCAACTCAATGTTGCACTCGCCCAAGCGTGTCTCGGCAGGGTTTGCCAACCGAGTTCTGCCAGGAAAAACTGGTATTGATTTATAACTTGCAAATACCTTATAATGAAATCTCTTAAAGGTTGGCATTGTCTAGGAGGTTGTTGTGAGGAAGTTATTTCGCTATTCAGGTTTAGGTGTTTTCTTTTCTGCGATCTTTACATTCATTCAAGGCTGCACGCAAACCGAAGGATTGGGTTTGGCGTTGCTGCTTCTGTTGTTGATGTTGACGGGGCAATCTGGCGAACTCGCCATCAATGGCACAGGCAGCGGCACTGTTGTTGCGTCCACCGCGATTAATATTGACTGCACCCTCTCCAATGGCACAGCCAGCGGCACTTGCAGCGATGCGGTTCAACTTGGCTCAACCCAAATTCTCAATGCCACGCCAGCCTCCGGCTTTATCCTCGATAGTTGGACCAATTGCAGCAACCCCTCTGGCAACGTGTGTAACCACGCCATGACTGAGGATGTCACTATTACGGCCAACTTCGTGCAGACATTTACGTTGACTGTGTTATTTAATAGTGTATTCAATCCTCCCGTCGGTGTGACCAGCGACATTGGCGGTATCAATTGTAATGCCACCAGTGGGATCATTGGAACTGGATCAGGTACAGGCGTTTGTGCTGCCTCATTCCCTGCTGGCACGGTGGTTGAACTGACTTCCACTGGCATCATCTGGAACCGCTGGACTAACACTAGTCTCGTTAGTTGCTTCACTGGCGCAGGCTCTGCCAGCCGCACCATTAACGTCACCATGGACGCCGACAGATCGTGTACGGCTGCATACATTCCCTGATACAGGTTGATCTTTCGATGATACCAAGTCTCAGAAACCTTTCTTGAAGCGTTTGAACGTTTTGCCAATGCCCAGCACGCGCAGCGTGATCAGTGCCGGAATGCCCATGATGAGGTCGCCCCAGTACAAATCCGTCAATGTGGTTTCGATGCCTTTTGGCCGTGCTCTGGCCTCTTCCGACTGCCTCGGTGAAGGTGTGTCAGTCAATTTCTGCAAACTTTCATTGGGAGCAAGCCAGAGATGCGCTACAGTAAAACCATGAACACCTATTTGCAGGAAGCCATGTTGAGGTTTGTTATCAAGACCTTCGGGGTGATTGTGATGGTTGGCCTGTTTTACGGACTTTGGGACCCACTCCAGCGATGGTTTGATTTCTATTTCGGCTATCCTCGAATGTAGTTGATGATCACATCCAAAATTTCGCATTTTTACAAATATTGATTCGTATGCAATGAGGAATTACTATAGGCATTGTCTAGGAGGTTTTTGTGAGGAAGTTCTTGCGCTATTCGGGGCTAGGCGTTTTCTTTTCCGTGATCTTCACATTCATTCAAGGTTGCACACAAACTGATGGATTGGGTTTGGTGTTGCTCCTCCTGTTGTTGTTGTTGACGGGCGCGTCGGCGGACCTCAATGTGGATGGCACGGGAAGCGGTACTATTGTTGCATCAACCCCCATCAACATCAACTGCACCATCTCAGGCGGCTCAGCCAGTGGCACTTGCAGTGATCATGTTCAACTGGGCACGACCCAAACGCTCACCGCCACGCCAGCTTCCGGCTTCGACTTCGACAGTTGGAGCAATTGCAGCAATCCTTCCGGCAACGTGTGTAATCATGGCATGACCAAAGAAGTCACGATCTCCGCCAACTTTGTTCAGGTTTTTACACTGACTGTCCTTTTCGAAAACGTCACGTCGCCACCAGACAATGTGGTCAGCAATATTGGCGGTATCAATTGTACTGCAAGCGCCTTTATTATTGGCATTGGTTCAGGCGTGGGTGTTTGCTCTGTGACTTTTCCTGCGGGCACGGTGGTTGCACTCACCTCCAGCGGCGACGATTGGAATCATTGGGAAAATTGCAGCAATTCATTTGATCGGACGATCAACGTGACGATGAATGCGAACAGAACATGCACTGCAACCTATGTTGTTTGATCCGTTGGCCTAACTTCTCGATTGCATCCAAGCCTCAGGTATTTTGCGACCTGCCTCCATCATTGAGTCAGTAAGTTGTTTTTTCGACCACGGTGCGTTGTTCGGTATCGTTAATGCCCCAGCTCCAGTGGCCGGTGGATTCAAACTGGATGTATTCTTTCTCTCCTGCGTAACCGTTCCGCTCAACAATTTTCCCCTGGCCGTGCATCTTGATACCGCGTGGCGCGCGCGGGTTGCCGTCCACCAGATCATCGACCACCAGCGCGGCTTTGCCATTGGCCAGTGTGTTTTTGTACTTCAGCGTTTTAATCATCCGCATTCCACTGATGTAAAAATACGTGCCATCGAAGTCAAAGGCCACGGCGGCCACATCCACTTGCCCATCGTCAGACACGGTGGCGATTCTGGCCAATGGCTGTGAATGCAGATAGTCTAATTCTTTTTCTGAAAACATGAATGTCCTCCTTGTCCTGAATTGTTGGGGTTCTCTACATGGGGTGCATCGAATTCAGTGTATCCTATCAATACCTTGAAACCATCCGCAAAAGATGGGATCAGTATTTGATTTGTTATTGCCTGTGTGTTATCATTGATACAAAAGAAATTTAAAGTATGAATTTTTACAGGAAGCTTTTGAGGGCTAAAACATGAGTCGAGTTTTTAAGGCAATTCGTTATAGTGGATTGGGTGTTTTCTTTACCGGTATTATCACTGTCATTCAGGGCTGCTCTGAGCGCGAAGGCATTTTGTTCGGTATTCTTATTTTCTTGCTGAGTTTTTGCTCCGGGCCAGTAGCCGATCTGCCTGAAAGTACGGGTGGGGCGCCGGCTTCAGCCTGCAATAACGGCCTTATTGTGATAAATGAATCCGCCGAATCAGTGCTCTGTGTGGGGTTAAACGGATCTGTATCCGTCATCGCATCCGCCACCGAAATTTTATCCTCTGCCGGAATCCCTTCAGTTTTTAATAATGATAATACAGCTGATGTCGGCTCCAATGGCACCATCTATGTTACGATAGATGAAAATATTATTTCCATTGCTCCGGATGGCACCATAGCCTTATTGACATCGGCTGCCGCCATTGAAGCCGTTGCAGGTGGCGGAAACAGGGATCCAGAAGGCCTTACATTTGGCAATGACAATAATCTATATGTTGGCGAAAACACGTCTAATAACCTGTTAAAAGTCAACCCCACTAGCGGCGCAGTGTCCATCTTCGTCACCGAAGCAACGTTCAATGCCGTTGCTGGCATTACGTCTATCCGACTGGAAGAAGGATTGGTCGGCACCGCTGATGGGTTGATCTACATTGCCTCAGATGATCCAGATCAAGTGGTTTCAGTCGATATCTCCAACCCTGGATCGCCGACTGTTCTGGTCACAAGTGGCGCATTTAATGACCCATCAGATTCTCATGCAACCTTGGCACCTTCAGGCAATTTGATTCTTGCGGACCGTGGAAGTGACACCATGCATCAAGTCACGCCCGCTGGCGTGGTGTCTACATTTATTTCAGAAGCCACTTTAGAAGCCGCCGGTTGCATAAATGGCGAAGTAATTCTCGTGGGCATCGCGTTTGACAGTGCCGGAAATTTCTATCTCGTAAATATCGGCGTCAACCCAGGTATTTATAAATTCACCACATCTTTTACCTGTTCGCTCCTCGTTAGCGAAGCTACCATCATTGCGGTTGCAGGTGGTGTTGCTGCAAGACTGGGAGGAATGACTTATTCGCCGTAACGATTTATCCAGGTCAAAGAACCGTCCTATCCGCTAAAGCGAAAATCATAGGAGTCTGTACTTGTTAAGGCGTCAACCCATGGTTTTTAACACGGCTTCATAAATTCAGGAGACATGATTCAAGCAGACCTCAAAATGAATATGTGTTAAGATAAATCTGATTTACACTTTGAGGAGGATGGTCCGTGATCAGAAAAATATCTGTTTATCTGCTGTTGGTGAGTTTGGCGTCGATGACGATGTTGGGTCAGATTTTACAAAGTGAAGTGACCGACGAAGACATCGCCCAAAAAGAAAGAGGCATTTTGGGCGGGGTGACACGTCCCTTCTGGAACGACGGTTTTCAGGCGTTTTCCAATGGCGGCATTCCGGGTTCCAGCGTGGTGATGGAGATTGAAGCCATCCGCAGCGATTCCAGCCAGCAGGCCACCATCCGAGTGTCGAACAAATTTCCCGATGACAGCCTTCTTACGTTGACCCGAATTGAATATCTGGCTCCCGAAGAACTGGCCGGAGACACGTTTATCATTCGCAAAAACGAGGACGATCGCCGCGAGTTTGATATCTTTTTCTGGAACCCTTCTTTAATTTCACCTATCAAAGTGGAAGGACAGTTCGAAGTGTTTGGCGATGCCAATGTGTACGAAGCCATGGGGCTGCTGGTTCGCGGCATCGAGGGCAAATATTTTATTAGCGATCGTGCTTTTTTGGATGAAGATCCAGGGGTGCCTGCCCCAGAATACACGCTAGAATTCCGCATCAACAATGACGATGGATCCTTTAGATTTGTGACAGTCACCAAGGAAGCCCCGTTGGCCGAATACTCTGTGGAAGCTATCGAAGCCCGCCGAGAGTCCGAACCGTTTCCAAGAATCAGAGCAGAAGCTTTTATCAACGGTTTTTTAAATAAGCTGGAATTCATGGATGCCGACGGCGACCTGATCCACACCCACCATTACGACTGGCGCAATTACGAACCGTTTGAATATACGGACACCAATGGCACCACCACCAGAATTTTCAACAGCACATTTATCAAGGAATACATGATCGAAAATCATATTATTCCCGGCAATTTCACCACCATCAAGATCAAAGGTATCGAAGTCAAAGATTTTCCACTGGAGTTTTTCGACCCGCTCCTGTTAGGTGAATAATCGACGAAAGGCATATCTGCTTTCAATGTGGAGGCAATGGCGCGGTGATTCGAGTGGACTCAATCACGGGCGCGCAAACGGTGATCTCTTCGGACATTGACTTTGATTCAGTGTTTAACTGTCCGATCGCCACATGTGCCAACGCCACAACAACAACCTTGGTCGATTCAAACGTGTTTGGCGGTCCCTATGACATCACCAGCGATGGCCCCATTTTTACTTTGCGGAGAATACCCTTGGTGCGGTATTAACCTGCCCCATCGCCACTTGTTCCAACGCCACAACATCCGTCCTGGTCGATACCACCGTATTAGATAACCCACGAGGCATCACGGTCGGGCCATAAACCAGGGCATTGTTTGTTGAGGGGATCGTCAACGGCGAGCGTTTACTTTTTCATGAATTTGAAAAGGCGAAAGAAGCCCAACACACTCAGCGTGATCAATGCCGGAATGCCCATAATGATGCCGCCCCAATACAAATCAATCAGCGTGGTTTCAATGCCCATGGGGCGTGCTCTGGCTTCTTCTGAGGCTTGAATGCCGGCTGGGCGAAGCTCTTGGGCCCAATCTGTCAGGCCCAGGGGAAGCACTGCAATGGCAACCGCCCCAGCCGCCAGCCCGATGATGAGAATGGGCCGAATCATGTGATTGAAAAATAAACCCCGTTTTTCAGAGATGTTGGGATCGCCGTCTAACTCCTGATCCACTGTTCGGGCAGACGAGGACTTGATGGCACCCATGATCCATACCAAGTGGAGGGCAAGGTGAACGCCCAACAACATCATGAAAAAACGAGACGCAATCGTATGTATCACAAACCAAAATGGATCAACGTTGATATGAATGCCGATGGCCGGCAAAGCGGCTTCTGAAATCAACACGCCGGACACAATCATCACCGTCAGCAAAAAGAACAGCACCCAATCCAACACATAATTGAACTTCGACCGCCCCGCCCCCCGCTTAAAAAAGGTACGGGTCGTGGACACAATCCACTTCCAGTCCACAATCAAATGAATGAGCCAGGGAATGAGAATCAGAAACCCCAGCCACTCATGCAACGGAATCCCTGTGGTATACGGTGCCAGCAGCACAATGACCATGCTGACAAACAACACGATGGCGGTAAATAACCTCACCTGTTTGCGACTGATCCGAACCATAATCTCCCCTTTCCCTGAAACGGCAGATTGCTTTAGGACCTCTACAGATTGTATATCAGGAAAAGTTACAGATGGGTTACACTCACTTGAGGTTGCGTCAAGAATAAGACATGGATCGAAGGTTGAATTACACTTGTTTAACGGAATCCGGGTGGCCCCATGATGATGGTGCCCACGCCGGAGATTTGGCAATTGCCGATCTGAATAAAATTGAGTTGATTTCTTGGTGCTGATGACACATCCACCACCACTTCGCCTTCAGACAGGGTTACGTTGTTCAGGGCAATTTCTGTATTGGCGTTGTTTTCCAATTCAAACTTACAGTTGTTGAATACAGCGCCGGAAGTATCCAGCACAGGAATGACAAATTCTGAAAAGCCACTCACATTCACGTTTGAAAAATCCCATTGCAGCAGCAACGTTGCGGTACAAGCCCCTTCGGAGAATGAATAAAATCGCCCACCCACCACAGTGGCACCCACGTTGCCTGTGTTGACATTGCTGTTTCTGCCCACTGCCACATTTCGACCCAGGCCCACTGCCCCTGAAAAGACCGTGTTGTTGCTGCCATTGGATTGCGCCCCTGGTACTGAATCGTTGCAAGCCAGGGTGTCGATGTGCTGGAAATTCAAAAAATTATCAATCACAGTGATGGGCGTAGACGTTTGACTTTGGTTGGCCTCAGCATTGGGATCATCGCCTCCGCCAAAGCCCAACAACACGGCAATAAGAAACAGCAGCGCGATGGCAGATTCCTCATAATCGCAGCCCTGAAGCATCACCAGAATTCCCGAGAAAAACATCCCCACCGCGCCGAAGCGCACCGCACTGAATAACCTCATGGTTTCACCTGATCACGTGATTCGATTTTTTCACCATTATAGGCGCAATCGAATGCGTTTGTCCAGATGTATTCATACAATACGAGATGGGCGTGGTGGCACATTGGAACGCCGAGATTGACTTATTTCCATCTTTTCTACTAAACTGTAGTTAAGTCCAGAAATTGGTCAAGGGGTTATGTTGAAATCATTGTTTCGGGCGATCCGATATTCTTCAATAGGTTCATTCTTTGCAGGGATCGTGTTTGTGATCCAGGGTTGCACCCTCGAGCGTGAAGGGGCGCTTGGATTCATTCTGTTGTTATTGTTGCAATTCTGTTCTGGCCCGGTGGACACAACGGGTACAGGTGACGGCAATGGCAATGCGCCTGCGATTAGCAACTTGTATTTTACAGATCTTGTTCTTGATGCGGTGTTCACTTGCCCCATCGACAATTGTTCCAATGCCACCACAACCACGCTCGTTGACAACACTTTTTTAGCTTCCGCTTGGGACATTACCGCCGATGACACCCATTTGTATTTTACGGACACCTTCCCGCCGCGGGTGCTGAGTTGTCCTATCGACAATTGTTCCAACGCCACCACCACCACTCTTGTTGACGGCACGGTGCTGAGCTTGGCTGGGAGCATTACCACTGATGGCACCCATTTGTATTTTTTTGATCGAGACAACACTGTCAATGAGTTGATGACCTGCCCCATTGCCACCTGTTCCAACGCCACCACCACCACCCTCGTTGACGATGGCTTGTTGGATATGCCTATTGGCCTCGCCACTGATGGCGTCAACTTGTATTTTACAGACCTTCTCCTCATGGCAGTGATGACCTGCCCCATTGCCACCTGTTCCAATGCCACCACCACCACGCTCGTGAATAACCCTGCGGTATCTGGTATTTTAAGCATTGCCACCGACGGCACCGATTTGTATTTTGTGGACAATACCCTCACTGCATTGATGACCTGCCCCATCGCCACGTGTTCCAACGCGACCACCACCCCGCTCGTGACGAACCCCGTGTTGGATAACCCTGAAGGCGTCGGCACTGATGGCGTAAATTTGTATTTTACAGACACTTTCTTTCAATCGTTGCTGACCTGCCCCATTGCCACGTGTTCCAACGCCACCACCACCACGCTCGTTGATACCACCATCTTGAACACGCCTTGGGGCATTGTGGCTGGACCTTAGTTTTCAATATTCTTGATGCGCAATAGAACCCGTGCCAGTCGTTGTGCAGCGACATAGGCAGTTGATACTGTCACGCTTGTCATGTTAAACTGGATTGAATCAGAATTCTGGTTAAGGGGTTAGGTTGAAATCATTGTTTCGGGCGATTCGATATTCTTCAATAGGATCATTTGTTGCAGGCATCATCTTTGTGATTCAGGGCTGCACCATCGAGCGTGAAGGATCGCTTGCTTTCATTTTGTTGTTGCTGTTGCAATTCTGTTCCGCGCCTGTGGATGATGGCGGGACGGGCAATCCTAACGCCATCGACTTGTCTAATGCACTGGTTTATAACTGCACCGTTGCATCTGCCAATGATGCCATTTGCCTTTCTCCCATTGATAGCTCGGCGGGCCGCTTGATACCTCTTCCTGCAGGCATTGATCTTGTGGCCAGTTTCTCTCGGCCTGCTTTGGCAGCCAATGGGAGCATGGTTTCCTATGATTGCAGGGACTCGGTTACGGGTGACTTCTTTCTTTGTGTCACACCAGCAGATGGTTCCGGTGCCAGAATCCTTCCGTTTCCACCAGGGGTCGTGTTTCCAAACTTTGTGTCTGGAGTAGCACTCTCAAATGATGGCACCACTGCCGTGTTTCATTGCTTTACCCCAACCATCGCATTTTGCATCGCGCCAACCGATGGCTCCACGGGCAGCGTGTTGCCATTGCCAGCAGGCGTGGATAGTGTCGCTGTTGGATCGTCTGTGTCTGCAATTTCAGGCGATGGCAGTTTGGTTGCCAATCCTTGCGGACTTACCCCGATTCCCGCCGGAGGCACTCAAGTTTGTGTGTCGCCGACCGATGGTTCCCCTGGCAGCATTTTGCCTTTACCAGCAGGGATTGTGGTGGCTTCAAGCGGTCTTGTTATAGACATGTCAGATGATGGTAGCATTGTTGCTTATCCTTGTTTTGATGGTGTGCCAACCCGAATGATATGTATTTCCCCAACAGATGGTTCGCCTGGCAGCTTCCTGCCGTTGGCAGCAGGTGCAACTGAAACCGGCGACTCTGTGTTTTTATCCGCCGATGGCAGTGTGGCTGGTCACAGTTGTTTAATTGTCGGCGTGGACTTCGCCTGCCTGTCGGCGACTGATGGCACCTCATCCACATCATTGCCCCATCCACCCACAGTGGTGTCAGCTTACACTCGCCAAGTCGCTTTTTCGCCGGATGGCCTCACGGCCTTTTACGGATGCACATCAACGGTCGAAGTGATCTGTGCATCACCCACCGATGGCTTCCCAGGTACGACTTTGCCGCTGCCTGCGGGTGTCACCAGTGCCTTTTTCTCAGGCCCGTCCAAAGTGTCCAATTAGCCTGCCAAGCGAACGGAAGTCCGAGATTGAGTTTTTTTGCATCAGTGTTGGCTCAGGGACATGAGGGTTTGCTGTTTACTGATCAGTTCAATTAGAATGTAATCGCCTCATCACTGATGGGGTTTGGGTTAAGGAGTGCGAATGTTAGGCCGTGTCTGGAAAGCCATCCGATATTCATCCATTGGATCATTCTTTGCAGGGATCGTGTTTGTGATTCAAGGGTGTTCACTTGAGCGTGAAGGTTCACTTGCTTTCATTCTATTGTTGTTATTGCAATTCTGTTCCGGGCCTGTAGACACTTCAGGCGATGGTGGCAACGCAACAGGCGTCTTTGCCTATGTGATCAATAACAATCACAATGATGTATCGGTAATCGATGTTGCCAGCAACACCAACATCGGCCCCGACATCGCCGTGGGGAATGGGCCCGTAGATATCGCCATCACGCCGGATGGCACCACCGCTTACGTGGTCAATAATAATCACAATGACGTATCGGTAATCGATGTAGCAACAAACACCAACATCGGCCCCGACATCGCCGTGGGGCTTGGGCCCTCAGCCATAGCCATCACGCCGGATGGCACCACTGCTTACGTGACCAATACTGATGAAGATGACGTATCGGTGATCTATCTACCAACCAACACCAGGGTCGGCGACATCGCCGTGGGGAATGGGCCCGTAGACATCGCCATCACGCCTGATGGCACCACCGCCTACGTGGCCAATTTTCTTGAGAATGACGTATCGATAATCGATATAGCCACCAACACCAACATCGGCCCCGACATCGCCGTGGGGGATGGGCCCACAGCCATCGCCATCACGCCGGATGGCACCACTGCCTACGTGACCAATGCTGTAGGCCATGTATCGGTGATAGATGTTGCCACCCACACCAACATCGGCCCCAACATCGCCGTGGAGCCTGGGCCCATAGCCATAGCCATCACGCCGGATGGCACCACTGCCTACGTGGCCAATTTTAATGAAACGGACGTATCGGTGATAGATATAGCCACCAATACACTCATCGCCCCCGACATCGCCGTGGGGGATGGGCCCACAGCCATCGCCATCACGCCGGATGGCACCACCGCCTACGTGGCCAATTTTTTTGACATGGATGTATCGGTGATCGATGTTGCCACCCACACCAATCTCGGGACCAACATCCCCGTGGGCAGTGGTCCCGTTGCCATCGCGTTTTTCACCAGATAAGCCTGTAGGTCTTCAGTCGCAAACCAAGGGCAAAACACTTGATTTTTGCTAATAACATCGCTTAAAATGTAACCGGTTCATCTTTTCTCGAAGGATGAGGTCTCATCAGGGGTGAGGCTTCATCTTAAGATGAGTTATTGGTTAAGGGGGTTTTGAATGTTTGGTCGTGTCTGGAAAGCAATTCGGTATTCATCTATAGGTTCATTCTTTGCTGGCATCATCTTTGTGATCCAGGGCTGCACCATCGAACGTGAGGGTGCGCTTGGTGTCATCTTATTGTTATTGCTGCAATTCTGCTCCGGCCCGGTGGACACGCCCGTCGATAATGCGGCAGCCCCACCTTTTGTATCCAGCAAAAACTGTGCAGGCACAGGCGCTGACTGCGATATCATATTTGCCAATTCGGGTGCTTTTAGCGGTGCGCCCAACAGGTTATGTGCAGGCGATGGATCGGGCAGCTTTTCCTGCGCCGATTTAAGTGCAGATGCAAACACTACTTTTGATGTCGCACTGGGCGACGTAGACGGCAATGGCACACTGGATGCCGTCTTTGCCAATTTATCGGACAACAATCTCGTGTGTATTAACGGTGGAGCGGGCAGCTTCTCCTGTGCCAATGCCGGTGCAAATTCATTTGCTGAGGGTGTCGCGTTGGGCGATGTAGACGGCAATAACACGCTGGATGCCGTCTTTGCCAACCAATCTGCAAGAAATACAGTCTGTCTGAATGATGGATCGGGTATCTTTTCTTGCGCCGATATCAGTACAGACACTAGACTTACGCGGCGCGTAGAACTGGGAGACATGGATGGCAATGGTACACTGGATACCATCTTTGCCAATTCTGGGAGTACCAACCGAGTTTGCTTCAATAATGGATCAGGCAGCTTCTCCTGCGCTGATGTCAATGCTGATATGAATAATACTTTTGATGTCGCCTTGGGAGACGTAGACGGAAATGGCACACTGGATGCCATCTTTGCCAATCTTGGGACTACCAACCGAGTTTGCTTCAATAATGGATCAGGCAGCTTCTCCTGCGCCGATGTCAGTGCTGATACGAATGGTACGAACGGCGTAGCACTGGGAGACGTCGATGGCAATAACAAACTGGATGCCATCTTTGCCAATAATGCCGATGCCCGAGTTTGCTTTAACAATGGATCGGGCAGCTTCACCTGCGCCAATGTCAGTACGACTCCAAACCCTGCATCATATCGCGTCGCACTAGGAGATGTGGACGGCAATGGCACCTTGGATGCCGTCTTAGCCAGACTTGGGGCTACCAGCCGAATCTGTATGAACAATGGATCGGGCAGCTTCACCTGCGCCGATGTCATTGGCGTAACAAACGATTCAAATGCAGTCGCGTTGGGGAATCTCAATTAACTTAAGGAAACAGGCAATCCGAGATTGATCTTCTTGAATCATACCTGTTAAACTTTGGGTGATCTGGAAAAATCAAGGGGTTTTGGATGAAACCATTCTTGCTGGCAATACCGTATCGGTGATCTATATCGCCACCTCCACACAGGCATCGCTGTCATCTTTGTAGGGAATGGCCCCACAGGTATCGTGATTTTCACCCGATAAGCCTGAAGGTTTTCAATCACAAACCAAGGAACAAATACGCTCGCGCCTGGGTCAGAATGCAATGCAGAATAGGGCGTGAGAACCCGAACAAGATTGTGTTCCAAAATCATAAAAATCACTCGACACCCCGTCAGCGAAGCCTCTTCTCCCATTACCTGCGGCCCCGTTCGTCCAACCTGTGCAATCGTTGCTACTATCATGGACCGCTGTGAGGGCTACGATTTCCGTGCCACTCCACCATGAATCTCCGCCTGGATTGCCGACGCCCGCTACATCCGGCCTGGTCAGCAAGTTTGTGTTAGGGGCATCAAGCAACCCCTGCCACGTGCCGACGATCACGGTGCCTGTAGGTCCTGTAATTGGTAACAGCGTTGGGACGCCATAGTTTGTTGGCATATCCCTTATTTCATCAGTAGCACTAACAGAGATAAACGCCCGAACGTTGGGGTTGGTTACTGCTGCTGGCTTTGCCGCGCGGCACAGGTTGTCTGCCCCTTCCCTCCCTGTGGCACCGCCACCGGCTGTTTGGAGGTCACCGTTGAATGTGCCCGCACTGAACATCACGACCGCCGTAACCGGCGGTACTTCAGTTGCGCTCTCACCACCGCCACCCATCAAAAGCATGATGAGGAATAGAAGAAGTGCACGAATTGAATCTTCCGCGCTGCAACCTGCGAGGGTAGAAATAATACCTGCGATGGTAACGCCGACGGCGCTATAACGAACTGCCTTCCCTAAGCGCTTCATAAACCCACTCCTTAACCCACACCAAAATATCAATTAGGTGATATTTTTATTTTTTCTTAATTGTAAATGATTTTTCATCATAAGCCAAATCGGGCTTGGCAATGGCACGTCATTCTGGACAGGTGGATTGACGCAAAACCGAAATCATCCTCAATATCTTGATTGAAAATGCTGAGTCCAGCACCTTCGGCCCGATCACCGTTGAGTCATCACCCAGAGCGCCGAGATTGACTTGCTTGCATTATTTGTATTAAACTGTTGTAGAATCATTTAACAGGTCAAGGGGTTAGGTTGAAATCATTCTTTCGGGCAATTCGATATTCTTCCATCGGCTCATTCTTTGCAGGGATCGTGTTTGTGATCCAGGGTTGCACCATCGAGCGTGAAGGCTCTCTGGCTTTCATTCTGTTGTTGCTGCTGCAATTCTGTTCTGGGCCTCAAGCCATGGACGAGACCACGCCAGCCTCTACAATGTTCTTCGTTGTGGATTTTGATTGCTGCGGTGCGTTGGGCGGCGTGATCCGAGTGGACCTAGGCACTGGCGCACAAACGATTGTCTCTTCCGCTGACAACTTCCTTGGACCCAATGGCATCGCCATTGACGCCAACGGTGACGTTTTGATTGTGGATAATGTTTGCTGCGGGTTTACTGGCGGCGTGATCCGAGTGGATCCAGGCACGGGCGCACAAACAATCGTCTCTATCGTTGATAACTTTGTTAGTCCCGTTGGCATCGCCATTGCAGCCAACGGTGACCTTTTGGTCGTGGATCAGTTTTGCTGTGGGGGCAACGGCGCGGTGATCCGAGTGGACCCAGGCACGGGCGCACAAACGGTGATCTCATCCGCTAACAACTTCAATGCTCCGTCTGAAATTGCCATTGCAGCCAACGGTGACCTTTTGGTCGTGGACCCGGGTTGCTGCGCGGGTGGCAACGGCGCGGTGATCCGAGTGGACCCAGGCACGGGTGCACAAACAATCGTCTCTGACGGCGACAACTTCATTAACCCCAATGATATCGCCATTGCGACCAACGGCGATCTGTTGGTCACGGATTCGAGTTGCTGTGCGGGTGGCAACGGCGCGGTGATCCGAGTGGACCCAGGCACGGGCGCACAAACAATCGTCTCTGACGGCGACAACTTCGATGAGCCCATTGGCATCGCCATTGCAGCCAACGGCGACCTATTGGTCGTGGATGTTAATTGCTGCGCGGGTGGCAACGGCGCGGTGATCCGAGTGGACCCAGGCACAGGCGCACAAACAATCATCTCCTCCGGCGGCAACTTCGCTGTTCCCATTGGCATCGCCATCGGGCCTTAGGTATTTGTAGACAACTGCGAATCTTTGGCCCTCTGAACAGCATTTCGGAATAGACTTGTTGTGATGTGTTTTATTAAACTATGATTGAACCAAAACTGGTTAAGGGATAGAGAATGAAAAGCATCATTCGGGCAATTCGATATTCTTCCATCGGCTCATTCTTTGCTGGCATCTTCTTTGTGATCCAGGGCTGCACCATCGAGCGCGAAGGCTCGCTTGGAATCCTTCTTTTGATTCTGCTGCAATTCTGCTCTGGCCCTTCTGAAGCCACTGGCCCTTCTGAAGCCACTGGGCCAAGTAAAATTGTGCTGTTCTCTGCGGGTGTAACGGCAAATGGTGATTTGGGGACCATCGGCGGGACGCCTGGTGATGGTCGCATGGGGGCCGACAATATCTGTCAAAATGCCACGATCCCGACTGGTGTTGATCCGGCCAGCGTCCGGGCTTTCTTATCCGTCAGAGGATCAGATCATCTTGTAGATGTGATCACACGGGCACCCGCAATCCCCGCAACGTTCCCAGTACACGGCCCCCCCCCTGGGTCGACACTCATCGCAAGCGACTGGGCAGACCTGTTTGATGGAGATCCGTTGTTTTCGTCATTTGCGGCGGCAAACGTGACAACCAATGCCTCCGTGTGGACCGGCTCGAGGCCGGATGGCACGACGGAGACCACCGAAACATGTGACCGATGGCGGGCCTCAGTTGCCGTGTCTGCGGCAGTAGGAACGACGTCATCCACCGGCCCACAGGCGATTTCACTCACAACGACAGGTTGTAACAGTGGGACCATTGAACTGGTGTGTCTTGGTGTTTCGCCCTAATCACGCTCATGATTGAATCTTTGTCATAGGTTTTGTCTTAACGTGGCAAATCCATTACTATATATCCAAAAATAATGTCATGTTGGGGGAGTCATGCGCCGGTTATGGCAGGTGATACGCTACAGTGGCATCGGGTCATTTTGTGCAGGTTTGGTGATGGTGATCCAGGGGTGTTCGGTGGAGCGCGAAGGGACGCTTGGCCTTCTTCTTTTGATCTTGCTGCAATTCTGCTCTGGCCCTGTAGATACCTCTGGCGGTGGAGGTAACGCTACAAACCTAACATCTGTCTTTGCGTACGTGACCAATGGTAATAATAATGACGTGTCGATGATTGATATCGCCAGCAACACCAAAATCGACCCCGACATTTCTGTGGGGATTTTTCCCCAAGCTCTAGTCATCACGCCTGATGGCCGCACCGCCTATGTGGTTAATTTTACTGACAGAGATGTGTCGGTGATAGATGTTGCCACAAACACCAACCTTGGTATCGATATCCCTGTGGGAAATTGGCCCCAAGGTATAGCCATTACCCCCGATGGCACCACCATCTATGTTACCAATACTCAAGACAATACCGTGTCGGTGATAGATGTTGCCACAAACACCAACCTTGGTATCGATATCCCTGTGGGGATTGGGCCCCTAGGCATAGCCATTACTCCCGATGGCACCACTGCCTATGTGGGCAATGCGGATGAGGATGACGTGTCGGTGATTGATATTGCCACGAACACCAACCTTGGCATTGATATCCCTGTCGGGCTTACGCCCGCAGGCATCGCCATCACCCCTGATGGCAGCAGAGCCTTCGTGATCAATGAAAGTAACAGAGATGTGTCAGTCATTGATATCGCCACGAACACCAACCTCGGCATTGATATCCCTGTCGGGCATACACCCACAGACATTGCCGTCACCCCCGATGGTAGCACCGCCTACGTGACCAATTTTTTTGACAATGCCGTGTCGGTGATAGATGTTGCCACAAACACCAACCTTGGCATTGATATCCCTGTGGGCATTGGGCCTGTGGGCATCGCGATCACCCTTGATAGCAGCACGGCTTATGTGGTCAATTTGAACACCAATGCCGTGTCTGTGATTGATGTCGCCACAAACACCAACCTTGGCATTGATATCCCTGTCGGGAATGCCCCCAGAGGCATTGCATTGATCAACAAATAAGTTTGAAGGTCTACCGACTGAAACGAACTTTATCGTGTCCTGTTGAGCCTCAGGTGGTTGTCCATGTTTGTTTGCTGACCAATCCCAGTGATTCAAAGTCGTTGATGCTGTTTGATTGCTAAGTATAATATTTACGCATTGACAGATACACAATTATGTAATATACTGTATTTGTAAAACGGAGGGGAACCGGAAAATAAGCATCATCTCTCGTTGCCTGGATGATCCGAAGGTCTCAACAGAGCGTCAAGGAAGAAATTTCAAACGTTGAGAGAAGGGACATCTATGAGCCAACTGATTCAACTCAAGCTGCAACGCCGCAAGTTGTTCAAAACCATCAACCTCGAAAGCCTCCACGACAACAACCTCTCCTGGAAAGCCAAGGCGCTTCACATCTACCTCATGTCGCGCCCCGACGGCTGGAAGTTGTGCTACAGCGATCTGGTCAATCGCTCCACCGACCAACGCGTGTCGGTCAAGAATGGGATTCAGGAACTCAAAGCCCACGGTTACCTTGCCATCAACGCCAATGAAAAAAACAAAGGCCATCTCCAGGGCGCAAACTGGCTCGTCACTGAAAGTCCCACCGAGTTGCCTCTCTGTGTCGATGGCGTGACAGTCACAAAACCTGCGTCGCACAAAACGTGCGCTGCACAAAATCAACAGGGTAGTAAAGAAGGTTTATTACCAAATAGGAATTTAAGGAACGAGGGTACATCTCTTAGGACCGAGACAAGCACGGCCCGAAAAGAGTTGGAAACCGACATCGATGAATCCATCAATGAATCTATCAATCCAACCTCAGGCGATCCGTTGCTCCCACGCCACAAAGTCAAGTTCCCGGTGGAGTGGTATCGACAGGCATCGTCTGTGTACATGCATCTCAAAGGGCTGACACTCTCTGGCCCAGAGTTCGATCCGTTGTACCACGAACTCAAAACCATTTACCTCGCCGGTCATCACGTCACTGAGGTCACCGGCATGATGTGGTGGCTGCACAACGAACGCTGGCCCAATTGGAAACTGCGCACCATCCGCATGCGTATCGCCGAATGGAAGGCCGATCAGTTGAAATCCCCAAATCAAATTGAAACCAAATCAGGGCGGTATAAAAAACAATCGGTCTCTGATGCCAAGGATGATCTGCAAGCGTTCGTGGATGGGGAATCACAAACCCACTCCGACCCGCACGTCGATCTGAACGTTGATCTCGATGCTGATGCTGAGGCGGTGTCTCATGCTGCAAACTAAAACGCAGTCCACCGCGTCAAATGAACGCGCCTTGAAATCAGCAGTGTCCTCCGTGCTGCTGCGCTTCAAACAGATGTACCCCAACATCGACCTCACACGCGACACCGCCAGCGCATGGACGAGTTTTCTGTCCGACCTGCAACCCGAAACCATCCTCAAAACGGGAAAGGTTCTTTTGCTCAACTCAGAATATCCCACCCTCCCCGGCATCGGCCTGTTCCGAAAGACCGCCGAAAAGTTAGAAGGCAAATGGATCACCGCCACCGAAGCCCTCAACCTCGCCCAAGATCACCTGGCCTACAACCCGCGCGGCTATGCCTACGGACTCAAACTCGACAATGCCGATCTGCCCGATCCCATAAAAGCCCTGGTGCAGGAGGCCGCCAAACGCTTCGGCCACGATCAACTCGACAAACGCCTAACCAACCAAAGCATCGCCCGCTTCGAGCGCATCTTCCAAGACGTCTGCCTCGATGTGCGCATGGACCACATCGAACTCGAACCTGTAGAGGAATCTCAGTTGATGCTCTCGGATACAGAAGGAAAGGGGCTTTTGTGAAACGACAAACGGCAGAGGTGAAAATAAAATGGGTAAAGGCTTCAAATCCCCAACCCCTTTGGTCTCAAAGGGGCTACGATTTGCCTGCGTGAGTGGGTTCTGAAGTGCGGTTCAAGATTCTTTTTGGGAGGGTTTAGAAAAACAGAGAACAGAATGTCTTAGAAATAAAAGCCCAAGTATCGAAAGCCATAGATACAAATTGAGAGGACTTGCTACACCCAGAGAATCAAACTCACAGAAAGGAATATAAAAGCCCAAGTATCGAAAGCCATAGACACAAATTGAGAGGACTTGCTTACACCCAAAGAACATACTCACAGAAAGGAATATAAAAATAATGGGGAAGAAGCCGAGACTGCCATTGCCGCCGAACACGGATACCATGATTTTTCACGACCACCTCACCTGGGTTGCGCCGGAAGACATTGCACAGAATTTGAGACCCGAACTCTCGTTGGAACTGGTGCTGAAGCGATTGAAAAAATGCCTGTTCCCCCTCCCCTTCATCGAGGAAAACGAAAAGCGCTTTTATCGTGTGGATTTTATCCTGGCATATTTCAGAGTAGAAGGAAAGTTCTGCACCTATTGTTTAAAACCTCTGGGCCGCCGCCAGTTCTTTAGTTGCTCGCGCACCTGCGTCAGCCGCTACGACCAACTCGATGAAACCACGGTCAAAATCACCCTGCCCGTCTCCGGCAACATCGCACTGAAACTATTCCGCTGCGCCCTGCTCGAAGGCAAATACCCTCAAGGGCTGGCATCAAGATTGCTCAAAGACAGCGCCGACCCCTACTTCAAACAACACGGCGAATTCCTTTTGCAGGAAGGTTACGAGATGACCGTTGCAGCCAGAGAAGCGGCCAAGCAATTAGAGCAGATCAGTCTGACGGAGCCTGAGGTCGTTGAAACGGAATTCCCTGAAGTTCCCTCAGGATCATGATTTGACCGGCGTGGTAGCCATCGTGGCCCATCAGGCCGTAGGGGTAGAATTCCAATGGATTCAGCGCGTTGGGATTTTGCTCGGCCAGGGTGGCGTCATCGAGCTTGGCAAATCCGTCGAGTAATTCCTGGTGCGTGTCTCGCAATACTTGAATGGTGGCCTGCCAGTCTTCATCGGATGCCTCGGCGGGGACGGGTGGCCAGCCTTCGTGATCGGGCAAGGCATCAGGCCAACGGCCCTGACTCAGGAAATGAACAAACATCCCTTTCCAAAACGTGATGTGGTTGATCATTTCCCACGTCGAACGGACTGAATCCTGTGGCGACCATGCGGCCTGATCGGCGGTCAGATGGCCAATTACATCCAGCAGTGTTTCGTGTTGCCCTTGGTTGGCCTCGAACCAATACGTCATCCCAGAAATCAATGATTGCGCTTTGTTCATAAGGATTGCATCTTATGTGTTGCTCATCGATTGCTGACAGGGTGTTTATGACAGATGTAAGGGTTTGTATGCTAACTTCCTCAATCGAAAACGTCTATAATTAAAACTGCTATGGGGGAATCAGGAAAAGATCGATTGGCCGTACGGCAGTTTGGGGCGTTTGAGGTTTTTGTGAATAACACGCCCGTGGATGCCAAGGCGTTTCGGCAGCAGAAAACACAAATGTTGCTCAAAGTTTTTCTAAGTGAGCGGGGGCGCGTGTTCACTCAGGATCAACTAATCGAAGCGCTGTTCCCCGAAGACCCGGCCAAGGCCAGCACCAAGAATCTGCAAAACCGCATCAGTGAACTTCGCAAAGCGCTGGAGCCGACACTCAAGCCACGCCAGCCGTCGAGCTATATTCAACGGGTGGGGCAGGAAGGCTATGCGTTTTCCAAGGAAGTTGCCTGTGCGCTGGACACCGAAACGTTTGAAACTCACCTAAAATCCGCACGAGGGCTGGAAGCCAGCGAGCATTGGCCTCTGGCTCTGGAAGCCTACGAGCAGGCGCTGACCTTGTACCAGGGCGAGTATCTTTCTGAAGATTTATATGACGATTGGACCCTGCCGTTGCGCAATCACTGGCATGAACTCTATTTGGAAGGGTTGCAGCACGCCGCAGAATGCCAAACCAAGTTGGGCCAGTATGCCGAAGCCATAGACCTTTGCGGGCAATTGATTCAAGCTGCTCCGGCGCGGGAAAAAGCGTATGCGCACAAGATGCGCAACCACTATTACCTGGGAGACACGCAACAGGCGTTGCAGACGTATCAGGCGTGCATTGGAGTGCTCAAGGACGAAGTGGGGTTGGAGCCCTCCCCGGACACGCGCCAGCTTTATCTGCAAATCCGCGAGGGGGTGTTGAGTGAACCCACACGCACGGCCTCAAATAATCTGCCCCAAACCAGCACGCGTTTCATCGGGCGGGAGTCTGAGATGGAACAACTCCACGACCTGTTGTCCGACGAAAGCTGCCGTCTGCTCAACATCGTGGGGCCGGGCGGGATGGGCAAAACCAGGCTCGCGTTACAACTCGGATCAGAGCTGTTGGGCCAATACCCGGACGGCGTGTTCTGGGTGGAGTTGGCCTCAATCAGTCGAGTGGACGATTTGGTCTATGCGATCGGCAAGGCATTTAAGTTCACGTTTGCCGGTGGCAAATCGCCAGAAGAACAATTGTTCAATTACGTCAAAGAAAAAAAGATGCTGCTGATCCTGGACAACTTTGAGCATCTGATCGAAGGCAGCAGCCTGCTCAACGAGTTGCTCAACAAGGGCAGTCAGCTCAACCTCCTGATCACATCAAGAGAATGGCTCAACCTTCAAGGGGAATCAGTGTTTACACTGCAAGGGCTAGTCCTTTCAGGTTCGACAGAGGGCAGTGTTACGCGATCCAGTGCGGTGCAATTGTTTGTGGAAAGCGGCAAACGAAAAGCGCCCGATCTGAACCTCAACAAAGAAACGCGTCCTTTGATCAACCGCATCTGTGCGCTGGTGGATGGCATGCCGCTGGGCATCGAACTGGCGGCCGCCTGGCTGGGTGCCATTTCATTGACCGAAGTGGCTGAGGAAATCGAGACCGGCTTAGACTTTTTGGAAACCACCATGCAGGACGTGCCCGAACGCCACCGCAGCATGCGGGCCATCTTTACTGCGACATGGCAACGCCTCAGCGAATCCGAGCAACAGGCATTTATGAAACTGTCCGTGTTTCGCGGCGGATTCACCCGGGATGCTGCCCGTCAGGTGGCCACGGTCAGTTTGCCGAGTCTGCGCCTTTTGCTAAATCAATCGCTGCTGCATCGGCCTCGCCCGGATCGTTATGAAATTCACGAACTGTTGCGCCAGTTTGGACAGGAACAACTGACGCAATCCGACCACGCTTTAGAGATTCAGTCTCAACATCTGGCGTTCTATACCCAACTGGCTCACACCGCTGAGCCGGAATTGCAAGGGGCGGATCAGACGCTTTGGCTGCGCTTGCTCGACCTGGAACAGAGCAATGTGCGGGCTGCACTTAAATGGGGATTGGCCGAACAGAATGTGGCGGCGGCTCAGTTGGCGATAACCTTGGGCCGCTACTGGTCATTCACGGGCGACTTCGAAGATGGGGCCAAGTGGTTGACCAGCGCCCTGAGCCTCAAAGACCTGCCCGATCCATTGCGTGCTGACGGATTGTTCTGGCAAGGATTTATGGATGACCGTCGCGGTGCCTTTGAATCTTGCGCGACTGTGCTGGGCGAAAGCCTTTCATTGTATCAGGCTTTGGGCGATCAGCATGGCATCGCTGTGGTGTACCGGGTGATGGGCGATCTGGCGGCAGACACCAGTGAAACAGAGGAAGCCAAATCCCATTACCATCAAAGCCTGACTTTGTGCCGGGAGGTGGGCGACCCCAACGAGATTTTACGCGCCCTGCTGGGGTGTGCGCGCGTGGCCAACCTGCAACGTGAGAACACCTATGCCCGCGACTATCTGGACGAAGCTCTAGAGATTGCCCGTCAGATCAAGCAACCCATCGCCATGACCAAAGTGCTCAACGCGCTGGGCACCGTGGCCATTAAACAAGATGATCTTGTTGTGGCCCGTCAGGCCTTTGAAGAATCCGAGGCCATCAACCAGCAGTTGAACAACAAACCGGGGCTGTGTCATTTGTATCTCAACTTCGGCTTCGTGCTCAGCCGCATGGAGGAATTGGATCTATCCCGCGAGTATCAGGAAAAAAGCCTGCGTCTGGTCGAAGAGTTGGGCTTTGGCGACAATTACGTGGGCCTGATTCGCAACAACATCGGCTACAACGAATTTCTTCAGGGCAATTACGAAAGCGCCCTGGCCCACTACGAGTTGAGCCTGACTGCTTACGAAGCCATCAAACACCAGCACGGCATTTCGATGGTGCAAAACAACCTCGGTTTCACCAGTCTGGAACTGGGGCAGGTCGACGAAGCCAAACCCCACCTGCACAGCAGCCTGACCCTGCGCCGCGAAAACAACGATGAGTACATTGGCTCCAGCCTGCTTGGCCTGACCATCGTCTTGGCCCACGCCGACCCCGCATCCACCGTCAAGCTGTTCGCCGCCATCGACCAACTCGTCAAAGACGACGCTATCATTTTGGGTGATTTTTACTACGAACAAAAGTTTGAAGACCACCTCGATCGAGTCAAAACCTGCATCCCTATAAAAGAATTCGACATTGGTTGGAAAGAAGGCCAAGCCCTCTCATTGGACGAAACTTTGGATTTGGCATTGTCTGCTTAGTGAATCATCTGATCGTAACTTGCATGTGAATCGATCCAGAACCATAAAATGCCTTCATCGATTAATTCGTCGAAAAGTGATGCCTGGGTGTTCGGTTAAGAATGATCATAGAAATAAAAAGAAAAATGATGGCAAATAAATATGTGATGTAAGTAGTGTTGCCATTTGTCATGCCAACACCAACGGCATTAAGAAACATTTGAGTGGTTAGGATTCCGTAAAGAAAACCAAGGCTCAACCAAAGTGTGCCTGTCTTAAAAGCAAGGACACCAAGCAGCAGGCCTAATGATGAATAGTAGACAAAGTGCTCTATGTAAGAAAAAGATGTAAATGGCACGTCATTCATGTTGCCGAATATTTCAACAGCTTCTATAGAAATCTTTGAAATCGAACCTAATAATTGCAATACCCCAAAAGCCAGAGCAGCAAAAATCATACCAAGCAAGGGGCCAAATTTGGATGCCCACAAAGGAAAATAAAATCCACGGAACATCACTTCTCTAGTAAACGCAATCAGAGTTTGCACGACAAAGAGGTTGATGAGAACGCCCCAACCTTCACTCCAAAACGAAGAGAGATTGTCTATACTCCAGTTTATTTTAATTTCTCCTGCAAGGTGGGCGTATCCATAACCAATGAGTAATAGGGAAAATGCTGCAAGGAAGCCAAAAAATAAATTCTTCCACCAAGCCATTTCAAAATTGAGACCAAACTTTTTCAATGAAAAATCTTCTGCAAAATATTCTCCACTAACAGCAAAAAGGATTGGCAGAATAAAAACATCATTAAATAGAATGGGTATGTGAACATGGTTTTTCAAAGAGATACTTGCAATAACAAAGTTCAAGATGGCCAGAAGGTAAACTATGACAGCAAAATAGCCACTTCTGTACCAAATTGCATTGGGTGAAAACTGTTCCCTGTTCATATCACATTATATCACAACGTATGATCTGGCTGTTTCTCTCGGCTCCGTGAAAGACGCGTCCAAGTGGGAAGGAATTTTAATACCGTTCGTATGGAAAATGTGCGTAATCACAGAATCCTCACAGAGTCTACAGCGTTTCTTCACAGTGTGAGGGAAAGCTTTTTGATACTTAGTGGCTCTATCATGTAGGCTTGGAGAGGGATATTGTAAAATTCTCCAAAAAATTTCAACGCACACAGCAGAAGGGGAGTTCTATGGTCAAACCGAAAAACCTCAATCGACGGCAGTTTTTGGTGCGTTCCGGCTTAACGGGGTTAGGCGCACTCACGATGGTCGGCAGCACCGCTTTGGCACAACCACCCAACGGGGGACCAGGCAATCGTGGTCCCAGAGGGCGAAACAATCAGGGTCAGCCGGACAATGCGGGTGAACTGACGGCAAGCAGTATGGAAGAACGCGCACAGGAAGCGTTTCAGGTGCGTGTCGATGCGGCGCAGATGGAGTTGGATCAAGGCACAGTTGAGCACGTGACCAACGGGGATGAGAATTTCTTTCCCGCCAAGGTCGGTAATTTTTCAAAATCTCTGCCTCACAATGAACTAGGCGAAGTGGACCCGCAAGCGTTTGACGCCCTGTTGCTGGCGTTGACCACGGGGGCAAATCGAGATTTCGAGCGTGTGCCGATGGCCGGAGCATTGAACCTGGCCAACCCACAGGCGGCGTTTTCCTACGACTTGATAGGACCGGACCCATTTCAGTTGGCCGCACCGCCAGCGCCGCCGTTGGCTTCACCCGAAACGGCGGGGGAGATGGTTGAAGTGTATTGGCACGCGCTGTTGCGTGATGTCAATTTCGATCAGTACAACAGCAGTAATCTGGTCAGTCAGGCCGCTAATGAATTGACCAGCTTGACCGATTTCCGTGGTCCAAGAATCAACAGCCAGGTAACGCCAGGGACGTTGTTCCGTGGCAACACGCCAGGAGATGTGGTGGGGCCGTATATTTCTCAATTCCTGTATCAGTCTGTGCCGCACGGGGTGCAGCAGATTGAACAACGCAACCAGACCACCGTGGCCGGATCGGACCACATGGTGAATTACAACGAGTGGTTGGGCGTGCAAAACGGCACGGTGTCCGGCAGCAATCAACATGACGACACCTTGCGCTATATTCGCAACGGACGCGATCTGGGCGAGTTTGTGCATCGTGATTATCCGGGTCAGGCATTTTACAATGCGGCCCTCATCTTAATGAGCCAGGGCGCGCCGTTTGATGAAAACAATCCCTATCTCGATTCCAGAACGCAGGAAGGGTTTGTGACCTTCAACATCACACAGGTGATGAACCTGGTGTCTGGCGTGGTCAGTTGTGCCCTCAAGCATGCCTGGTTCCACAAGTGGCTGGTTGACCGACGCGCCCGACCCGAAGCCGTGGGTGGCTTGATCCACAACCATCTCACCGGCGCGAAGGGGTACATTCTTCACAACGACGTGCTTTTATCCGGCGCAGTGGAATTGGCCTTCGAGCAAAATGGCACGTACCTGATGCCTCAGGCGTACCCCGAAGGATCGCCCACGCACCCAAGTTATCCCGCAGGTCACGCGACGTTGTCCGGCGCATGCTGCACTGTGCTAAAGGCGTTGTTTGATGAGGACTACGTGTTGCAAAATCCCGTGGTTCCCGACAGCAGCGGTACCAGCTTGAACGCTTACAGTGGCCCCGCACTGACGCTCAAAAACGAAGTCAACAAACTCGGCGCAAACATTTCCCTGGGCCGCGACTTCGCCGGCGTGCACTATCGTTCCGACGGCATCCAGGGTCTTTTACTGGGAGAACAAGTCGCCTTGGGCATTTTGGCAGAATTACGACTCACCTTCGCCGAACCCTTCGACGGCTTCACATTGACGAAATTCGATGGGACGACGGTGACTGTGTAACAGAAAAGAAGTTTGAAATTTGGTTTAAACAAAAGAGAGGGGGCATGGCCTCCTCTCTTTTAATGTAATTAATGTTTACTGTGGGATTCTATTAATTCAGCTAGACTCTGAACTTCTGGTTGTGTTGCAAAGAATTGGTTGAAGGCCAAGCGAGTCAGATTTATGCTCACCTAAAACCAAGTTTAGGCCAATTCGAAGACGCTGGAGACAAACTTCGCCTGGGCCAGGATGTCGCCTTTGGGCACACCACGCACTTGACCTTTGCGGATCATGTTCATGGCTTCAAAGCCAGCTAACGTGTTTTTCGCAGTCCAGAATGTACCAACCCCCATTCCAGGTTTGACCAGGCGTTTGATGAAACGATGATCCTGCTCCACAATGTTGTTGAGATACCTGATCTGTCTAAGCTTTCAGCCCTTGGGTATAAGGCCACAGTCTTGTTCTTGCTCAAATGCAATCGGATAGGCAGGATTCTTGTCGACAGTCATGACATAAGGCACCGCGGCATGTTCTGACTGAATCATCTTGTGAAAGAAACGTTTGGCCGCCTGCCTGTCGCGCTTGGCACTGAGCATGAAGTCGATCGTTTGCCCCTTGGAGTCTACCGCCCGATACAAGAACATCCATTTACGTTTAACCTTGATGTAAGTCTCATCAATTCGATACGAACCCTTGGCGGGTTGCAGATGTCTTCAAATACGTTTATCTAACTCTGGCGTATATTGTAACACCCAACGATTGAGCGTCGAATGGTCGATCTGCATCCCTCGTTCTAGCATGATTTCTTCTAGATCTCTGTAGCTCAACGAATATCGCAAATACCATCGAACACACAGCAAGATGATCTCGGGTTGATAATGTCTCCATTTGAAGGGATTGGATGAATTCATGCAGATAATTTAAATGGCTCACCGATTTTTTGCGACACTACCCTTTTATCAACATTTAACAACTCATGAAAGATGAAAATTCGCCATTTTTGACCTTTTATGACGGTGTTGTGACGCAGCCTTTTTAAGCTCTTGATATAACGACTTGGCCAGTTAAACCTTGAACAAAGAGATGTAGAAAGTTTGGAGGATCATTGATATAAAATTATTGCTTCATTCGTGAAAAATAATTTTTTACCTACTTAGGGAAAATTATTCATTCTGAAGATTATTTGACAAATTTAGTAGAAGAAGCATATCTTGGATTGTGAAAGGGGTCTAAATCATGCAACATTCAAAAATTTCGATACTGAAGGTGAATAAGAAGAGAGGTTTTTTTCGCTGGTTTTCAGCTCTATTGGTTTTAGTTGCGTTTTTTGCTTCAGCCATTGGTTTTAATCAAAAAGCTGTTATGGTAACTGCAAATACATTTCAGGGTTGCCCAACAAATCCAGATGCGCTTGTGAGAGCCTTAGTTCCGTCAATTACGGAGTTTTTCATTTTTGATGCTGTTTCCATCAATGATTCAATATTTCGAGATGTTTTTGCTGACGGTGAAGGAGGCTCGAGTGAGAATGTTGCGATTGACAATATTCCTTTAAATAGAAATGATAGTATCAATGTACTAGTAGGAGCTACACCTTCATTTGGTGTATCAGGTCAGATCGAAGATGTTGAGGACAGTCACGTTGTGCTTACACCAATAATTGCAAGTGAATTAGATGGTGATATGCGTATTACAGAGGAAGGGCTAGCGGGTTTCATTGTCATCGATCGATCAGATGAAGAAACTATTGAGAACAATCCACCACAACCGAATTGGTACATTTATGAGCCAATTAGACCTCTCCTCAAAAGTATCGTAGCAACTAGACCATCCAATTGTAGCGAGGAAGATATTGACATAGTCTTTCCCGCCACCATTGCTCGAAAATTGGAGGAGCCAAATAGTTTCCTAGTGGGAGATGAGTTTGGACATACTATCGTGTATGAGGCCCGCAATACCGAATTTACTATTGACATGGACCCATTCGAGCTGAAAGCTCCAGAAGCCATTGCAACTTCGCCCAACACCACTGCAAATCCATATTTAGTGACTCCAGACTCAATCAACTTCCTCAGTAACTTTTTCCAAAATCCGTGTGCAGATCCTTGCGAGGTTGATCTTGTATTTGTGGCTGATCATAAATATGCAACACTAAAGGGAAGCACAGTTTTCCATGATATGCGTGCGATCATCAATATGTTGAATTTTAAAGGAGGAAATTTCTATTCTAGCTTTAAAGCTAATATAGTGTTTAAAAAACTCGAGAATTTTGTCTTTACAGATCAAGTGAAAGACTTTACCGTGTTGGGTGAACCCATAACAGGAATTCCTTCGCCTGGGTTAACATTTGATTCTACCCCAAATGCGTATCAATTATTATGTGATTTCATTGATAGCGAATTCGGGGATCAAAATCCTGCAAACCCAACAGTATTTCATTTGATGACTGGATTTGACTTAGCTGATATTCCCTTTGAAGAAGCAGATAAAAGCACAATCGATGATTCAGGTGATCCCTTTTGTGATATGGGTTGTGGAATGAATGATGCATCTATTATTGGGTTGGCACAAGGCATCGGGGGATTCGACAATCTAAGTATAAATAAGAAACCTTGCAGTATCAGACCATTTAATAAAATTGTTTCTTTTGAAAACCCTGGTCCATTCTCATTGTCGCAACATAGCCCCAAAGTAAATGTTGAAGGGAAGACAAGTAATTACGATGCAACCCTTTTTCAACGATTTGTATTGGTCGCACACGAAATTGGCCACAACCTTGGTGCATTTCATCTTGATGAAGGTCAAGGCGTCAAATCTGTAATGAGCAAAGAGATCGATAATCAACTCAACTATTTTTTGAGTACAGATAGTGTACTTCAAATCGACAAATAGGATAAAAATGAGAGGGGGTACTCAAGATTGTGCCTCCTCTCATTAAATTTCAGGGTTTTAAATTAGGGAAATCTATTGTCTTTTCGAAACGTATTAAATGTTTTAGAAGATGGCTGGATGGTTTTCAATCTTTCAATGTTTCTTTGCTTCAAACAGTGCTGTCCATCTACATACCATATGAGCGCTCTTTCAGTATCATCAAGATATAAATAACTCAAAATTGCGTGAAAAAAAAATCGATCATCTTTATTGGCAAATTTCTTTCCTTCAAGAAAGTACTTTTCGTAATCTTGATTTCCCAAAGCATCATCTACACAACCTAGCATTGCATAAGATAAGGCAATGTTGCCATCGTTTTCCGTAAGCTTTGCTGTATGTAATTGTCTTACTGCAAATAATTTTGCACGATCTAATTTTCTTACCTTTAAATATCCGTAGATTATGTAATTGAGTATCGAAAGAATTGCAGAATTCTGATCGGGCAAAGTTTCGATTTGTTTAAGTGAGCATTGTAAGGATTTAATCGCTAACTCGTATTCTTCAGTATCAAAGTAGATGGAACCCAAATAGTAATGAGCAATGCCTACAGACATGGGATCATCCAATTTTTTTGAAATACTTAAAGCTTCATTTAAATAATTAACAGCTAATTCTTTTTTTCCCAAGCCGCTGACAGATTGACCCAAAAGTGAAAACAATTGTGCCTCTAATGCAGGGTTGGGCCATTTCTCTAAAATTTTTATAGTCAATTGACCTTGATGTTCAGCTTTTTCAAATTGTCTGGTCCAATTTAAGAAGGATATATATTGAAAAGAAATTCGGGCACCAAGTGAACTGTTTTGCTTTTTGCCCAGTATTTTGAGAGCTTTTTCGCAATATTCCAAGCCTTTTTCCATCTCACGTTTGTGGTGATACACACTGGCGATGTAACCATAAATTTCGGCTCGATCTTCTGAGGTGTCGCATAGCGCCAAAGCTTTTTGGCAGTGGTCAAACCCCAAATCCTGTTCGTTGGTGGTGACGCATACTTGCCCCAAATCTTTATAGGCAACCATTATGCCGTGTTGATCATCGATGTATTGTGCGATTTCCAGAGCTTGGTTGAAAAGCTGTATCGCTTCCTCTTTGGCATAATTCTTTTCCCATACAAGCTTTCCTGCTTCCAGAGAGTAAGTCAATGCTTTTTTCCAACGTTCGGCTTGATGGAAGTGGTGGGCCAATTTCACAATAGAAAATGGATCGTGGTTTGCTCCATAGTCTTGATAAAATTTTTCCAATCCGTCACCCACCACACCATGAAAATATCGGCGTTTTTCGGATGATAAATCACGATAAATTGCTTGTCTCAACAAGTCATGGCGGAAGCGGTATTGGTTGCCTTCTTCCAATAAGAAATGAGCCTGGGTGAGCTCTTCTAGAGGTTCAAACAGGTTCGGAGTTTTAAAAATGGTGCGAACCACCTCGGCAGACATGCCATGTGCATTGACGGAAAGTGTTTCTAAGAGTTGTCGGCCAGCTCGACTGAGCCGACGCTGTCGTTGATTAACCAGCGCTTCAACCGATGGAGGAATCGCAACAAGCTCACGTTTTTCTTCCTTAACATGCCACTGTTTTTTTGATCCTTGCTCCAAAATGCCGGATTCAATAGATGTTTTCACCAACTCTTCCGCAAAAAACGGTATTCCCTGAGAGTGTTTTAACAACTCCGACATCCAATCTGAGGAAAGATCCGTCTTTAAGATGCCTTCGACCATTTCTGAGATATGCTGGTTTTTCAATGGTTTCAGTGAGATCGATTCCAGCTTTCTGTCTTTTGACAATGCATCCATCATTTCGACGAGTGGATGCAGATCATGAACTTCTTCCTGACGATAAGCGCCGAGTACAAGAATGGAGACAGCATCAATATGGCGTATGAGATAATGCAAAAACTCAAGGGTAAGTTGGTCAGCCCATTGAAGATCATCCACAAAAAAGAAGACAGGACGTTGTTTTGCTACTTTAATAAAGAATTCAGTCAGGTTTTCAAATGTTCTGTTCTTTTGTTGTTCAGGGGCGTCCAATAATTTGGGCATCGGGGCATCAGGAAACAGATCTTCAAAACTTGGATTTAAGGCCACCAACTCGCTCATCACGCGTACTGGCAGCTTGCTTAATTCTTTATCAAGGATAGAAGGAATGGCATCTCGAATCGCTTCTGAGACTGGCTGAAAAGGGGTCTGACCTTCAAACTCAAAACTACGTCCTCGAATGGTAATGGCATCGTGCTTGAAGCATAGAATTTCAAGTTCGCCAATCAAACGAGTTTTACCAACCCCTGCTTCGCCTCCCACCATGATTGCTTGACCACTGTTCTCAATGGCCGAAGCCCAAAGAGTTGAGAGTTTGTTTATTTCCTCGTTGCGGTTGACAAATGGAGAATCCAAAACACTAAATGAATCAATGCCAATTTGAGGTTGGTAATCGGGTTCTGCTGCAGAATGGTTGACAATGTCTTGATAGAGTTGTTGGGTTTCGGGCAATGGTTCCATTTCTAACTCAGAACTCAATATGGATTCGCACTCCTGATATTGTTTTAGGGCAGCTGTCCGGTTGCCATTGGTTAGGTAAAGCTGCATCAGGTTACGATGTATTTTTTCCTGAAGTGCATCTATATTGAGACTGCGCTTAGCAACATCAATTGCCTTGGAGAGTTGCTGATTTTGCGCGTATACCTGAACAAGTTGATTGATGGCGTGTAGGAACTGCGTTCGATAATACTCTTGAAGTTCAAAAGCCCAATCTTTATAGCACCCTTGTAATAAGTCTCCTTTGTAGAAGGCAATAGCATCTTCTAAATACTTCTGTGCTTCAGCAGGGTTAGAAGTAGCCTGTGCAATCTTTGCATCGAATTCAACAGCATCTACTTCAAAACTGCTTCCATTCTCAAAGCGAATATTCTGTTTATCGGCAATAAAGTAACGGCCTTTGTGTTCCGGTTCTTTTTCGAAGATTTTACGAAGAACATATAATGTCTGGCGCAAACTTTGCTTGCCTTTTGCCTCCGCTGCATCAGGCCAAAGCAAATCGACAAGCTTTTCTCGCGCCAATGATCTGTCTTGATTTAAAAGGAAATAAGCAAGCAGCAACTGAGCATGGCGAGTTGCCACTTTGACGGACTTACCATCAGCCAAATTCAATTCGAACTCCCCAAACAAATTCAAATGGTACATGCAACAACCTCATCCTTTGGAACAGCAAAACTTTTTCTCATCCACAGCAATTATATCCCATTTTTGTAAGGATTTTTGACTTTTTATGACGGCATTATGACGCTGCCTTTTTAAGCTTTTGTTGTAACGACTTGGCCCAGCCAAAACTCAACAAAAGAGGAGTTGATCCTATGAGTGAATCATGCGGAATGCGATCGGGAATCACTAGTTTTCCAAAAGGAAAGGATGGTATTCAGATCGAGTTCGCCGAACCAATGCCAAGCAGTAATTACGTAATCACCGTGCAACAAACCAACGCAGGTGGATATTCACCAACGTCAGAATCCACATATTTTAACGTACTTCGCAAAACCAAAAGCGGTTTTCAGGTTCAGCACAAAACCACTGAGTCTGACACACCAAAGAAACTCCAATCCAGCGTCACACTGAATTGGATTGCAATTTCAAACTGAATCTAAAGGGAGAGAAAAATGTTCATCAAAAATCAAAACATTCTGCACCAAAGTCGCAACGGATTTTGGTTGCGTCAAATATCTAAAATATATATTAGTTGTTTTTCAATTTTCTTAAGCCTTATTTTTGTGGGCCAGATTGCTTTGGCTGTAGAGATTCTCGAAGTGCCGAGCTGTTCACCTGGTGTTGATACGATTGAGGTCAATCTAAGCACCGGGCAGGGCGGTGAAGGCAATCCAGATCCCTATTGGGATGTGGCCTCCTCAAATGGTGCAGGGGCAGCATTTGGTACTGTTAAGGACCCTGATTGGGTAGATGGCCCTTGGATACAACCCGATGACAGTGGTACGCCCACAGATGTTGCTGCCGGGTTGTATAGCTATGTTCTTGCCTTTCAGATCAATTCGATCCATCAATATACGAACATCGAACTTGAGGGCATACATACCGCAGACAATCAACTAGAGAACGCATGGCTAAATACATTTGATGGTATTGGGTTAGCCCTTCCCAATTGTACGGGTCTAAAATGCTTTGAAGGCACGACGGTTTTCAAAGTAAGCGGGGTTTCAAATTTCACAAATGGGCTTCACAACCTTCACTACAACGTGGTGAACAAAGCGGGCCCTGAGGGTTCTGACACACCTTCCGGCTTGATGGTAGATGCCAAATTGACTTTAACATGCGCTCAGTCGCAGACTACGGAGCCGGATCTGGTTGTTTCAGCAGTATCGTTTGACGAAGACTGCAATATGACAGTCACTGTGGCTAATATTGGCGATCCAACCAACGAACCATTCACGTTCTTGGCAGAACCAATTTTGGTACCAGCTTGGGGCCCTGGGCCACAAACTGGTACCAGCGCAACGTTTCAAGGTTTGGGCAATACGCCAAGTTCACAAATCTGGAGCAATGTTCGCGTTGACGGTTCCCAAATTAGCGTTGTGGTTGACGGCAGTGGTGGTGTTGATGAATCTGAAGAGTCGAACAATACACTGACTGTTCAGGTGCCATTGCACTGCCAAGGGCCTGAAGATCAGCTCCCTGACTTGACTGTATCAAGTGCTGAATTTGATGAGGATTGTAATTTAACAGTCACCATTGCAAACCTTGGGGCGCCTACCAATCAGTCATTTGACTTCATTGGCGAGCCGCTTTTGAATGCATTTTGGGGACCGGGTGTTCACATTGGCCATAGTTCCATAATTCCTGGCATGGACCAATTGCCATTCACAGAGACCTGGTCAGGCATTGAAGTAGACGGTGGGTTTATTACGATCACTGTTGATTCTCAGAATGAGATTTTGGAATCCAAGGGTTCCAATAATACTGTGACTATTGCAGTGCCTGCACATTGCCAGGGAGAATCCAATGGCGTTGTCAATGCCCCCGATAGTCACCGCGACGTTCAAAATGAGGTTCAACAAACCATTAACGACGTCATCAATATCGAAATTTGCAAACGCGTTAACACTGCTTCAGACCTCCTAGACAGTGCTATAAATGCAGGTGAAGATGAAGTTTATGGAGTTGGAGCTAACCTTGCGGATGACGCCTTTGATGAACTTAGGGATATCCGGAGTATGCTCTCCAATCTCAATGAAGAAGTGAATTTTGAATCATTGGGTGTAGGTGAGCTTTATATCAATGGACGAGAAGCTCTTGCAAGATTCATTGCCGCCACCAATTCCTTTAAAAGAGATCTTGAACAAGCTCATGAGGAGTTTTTGAAAAGCTGCCCACCTCAAGCGGGTAACGTACGTGGTCAAGAATGTGATGAGGCCGAATTCAAACAGAATGCCAAAAATATCTTCAACCGAGCAAAGATTCAAATTGAAGCCCAGGTTCGTATTTTCGAAGGCTTCAAAGACATTCTGTTAGAAATGCTTGGAGCACTTTCCTCAAATTGAAATAATTTAGCATACTAGTAAAGAAAAAGGAACACATAGATTTCCTTCTTTACTGTTTTAAAAATCTCGAAGGAGTCAAAATGACTTTCAAATCTTTATTGAAAAAAGTTGGAGTGTCAAGCTTTGTTTTCGGCCTGTTGTTGACCATCGCAGCATTGCCTTCAGCCAGCCAAGTTAATACAGAACTTTACGATTATGGCGATGCACCTTCTATCACCTTTCCTACCACAAGGTTTCTTTTTTCAGGAGAGTTTGGCATAGCCCATCAAGCGAACGAACTCATTTGGTTGGGCCAAGAGGTTACGTATGAGGCTCAAGCAAATACGATTGACAACGATCAGAAGGATGACGCTGAATATACTTTTGGCGTTGATGCCTCTGGAAGTCCATTTTTTGAAGTAGAAGTGAGCGCCAATTCAGCTTCAGATGTACCAGATTTTGCATATTTAAATGTATTGGTTGATAGTGAAGGTACCTGTTCGAGACCTGATTCATTAGGTTGGAGCCAGCCTTCCAATCACGTCGTTGTTGATCAGGAATTTGATGTAAGCCGCGGACAAACACTTTTAGTTCGCGTACCCGCAAAGCTGTTTGTGGATACCCGCAATCATTGGCTGAGAATCTCAGTTACCGAGTCTCCCCTAAGCTATCTTGACAGCAACAAACCAAATTGGGTTGGCGATGGCTTTGCTTATTGGACTGGTGAAACCGAAGATCACTGTCAAGATATACAGGATCCAACCCTTGGCGTAATCCCAACCGAGCCAGCGTGTGATTGTGGTCTTGTTGAAATGTCCGGAGGGAGTGTAGAGATTTTGCCTGACAATCTCCCTGACAGTGTAAAATTAGCATTTACAGAAGCCAATGGAATTGGGTTTGTGTTTTCAGAAAAAACCAAGCAGGTGCTTAATTACCCTCCAGATGTTTTTGATCAGAATCTCTATGCTTCTGGAAATGACTTAATTGGAAAAGAAGTGAATAGTTATTTCCTCCATTTCGATCCTAATACATCGAGATCAGGGAATGTTATCAATGCAAGTGGTTCAATCACCGTAAGCAAGTGTGAAATGATCGTAGGGTTAATTATCACCGATGCGGGGCTGGATGCTACAGATTCAACTTTTGATCCTGGGGTGGATTACCCTACGAACCTTGCAAGCAGAGGTTTGGAAACAGGTAGTGGAAATACCTCTGACCTGATTTCGATAACAAGTAGCAGAACTGTTGATTTCAATTTCAATGCAACCACAGTCTTAGATCAGGTTCGCATCATTACGATGAAGATAGATGATTGTGAGTGTTAATTTTTGTGGGGCCTTTCTTCAGTGAAGAGAGGCCCCACTCTAATTTTTTCTGTGGAATTGAAACAGCGATTAGGGTCAATTCAGAGTTGTTTAGTGAGTTACAACCATAAAAACCAAAACTCAAAGACAGGAGAAAGCATGAAAATGTTTCACATAAATAAGCTAGTTGCTTTCTTATTATTGATTGCCTTAAGTGTAGTCACAGGGTTTGGGGGGAACTTGATTCAGACAGACCCAAATGAACCCAATAATAATTTAACGACAGCCACTGCTATAGAGTTGCCATTCTTTTCGGAAAAACTCCAAATCGAATTAGCCGATGACCTGGACTATTTTTCGTTTCAAATAAATCACTTAGCCAGAATTAACATTCGCTTGAGCTCTATTGCAGGCCTTGATCCAATTCTTCGTGTTCTGGATTCCGAAGGGCAATTGTTAACTTCTGCCGATGACACTGAATCTCGAGATGCGAGAATAGAAATGGTTTTGACCGAGGGGCAATATTATGTTGAGGCTTCTGGCTTTGGCGTGACTACTGGAACATATCGCCTTCAAATTTCAACCTCGAATGCTCCAGAAGATGTGGAGCTTCCTTTTAGTTCGGGGCCCCGTGATATCTCTTCTTCATCTCAGCAAGACGCTTTCTCATTTTCAGTCGATGAAACGACCTGGATTCAAGCTGATATTGATTCAATAGAGAATAACACAAGGCTCGATGCCATGTTAATACTTATCGATCAACGTGGCCAAATTGTTGCTTCAAATGATGATTTCGACCGGTTAGATCCATATTTAGAAATCGAATTGCAATCGGGGAATTACCATATCTTCATCGTAGGGTTTGGTGGTTCTATTGGCTCGTATGAACTTTTTCTACAATCAGTTGACGTACCTAGTCAACGGGCCCCTACCTCACCGGAGCAAATCCAGGGCGGGCCAAGGACAAATACACAGGATGCACCAGGCCACATCGAATTACCCTTTGAATCAGAGGAGTTATCAATCTCACCAGACAACACGAGAGATGCCTTCTCCTTTCAGCTAGAAAAAGAAACCTTGGTGATTGCTAACGTAGACGCAGCCCAAATTGGATCTTCACTGGATGCAGTTTTGACTCTGGAGGATGCAAATGGAAATGTGGTCGCAAGCAATGATGACTCCAATGGTTTGGACCCAAAGTTGCAAGAAATCATTGGGCCAGGCCGTTACACACTGATTGTTCATGGCTTTAACATCTTTACCACAGGGATTTATGTGCTCCATGTCCAGAAAACGATTCTGACAGTTGGTAATGAGCTTTGTGTTTCATCTTCACTTAGAACCCTCAATTCCGACAGCTGGCAGTTGGGTCGAATTGAACCTGGTCAACAGCTTCAGGTGGTTTTGGAAATCGAACCCGATAGTGAGTTTGTCATTTCTTTAATTGAGGTTATCAGTGAAACACCGTCAGTGACAATTGGAATTGCAGATACAACCATTTCAAACGTGAAGGGTGTGCTTGTTTATGACGTAACTGGGGAGAAAGCTAAGACCTTTCTTGTACAAGTCTCGAGCCTCTCAGGCAGTTCAGACTACAGCATGTGTTGGTCCCCAAACGTGCAATAACCGGTGTATCTGACAGTTGATTGAATAAAAGTAAGGAGACTTGATGTTTAAAAGAAATTTATTAATCCTCGCAAGAAACATGAGAAATGTGCGGTGGTTGGGTGCTGCGATGATGTGCCTGTTCCTGTTTGCACCTGCGGCTCATTCTCAGGCGGACTACTCTGGCTTGATGCACTTGGTATCACCAGCTGTGGTTTTGATAGAAACACCTGGCTCTGGTTCTGGCACAGGGTTTGTCTTAAATTACCAGCTTTCAAATGGGGACGATGCTTTGGCACTTGTTACGGCATGTCATGTGGTCAATGGTGCACCAAAAATTGCGCTAGCCCCTGGAAGCTACCCAGTCGTGCGCGCGAACTTTAAGGCATGGATGCCAGATGTCGTAATGGAAGCTGCCGTCGTCTCTTGTGATCCATCGATTGATACTGCCGTACTTGTGCCTATAGATGACAAGGGCCAGCTAACATCACTTTCAAAGTATTTGAAAGATCTGGCAGAACAGAGGAACGATCCTCGCTTAAGGCAAACTCCGAGTCTTTGGCTAGCTGATGAAGACTATGAGGTCAATCCGCTATCTGCAGCATTTTTCTTGGGTTATCCCGGGCCATTTTCTGAGTTTAGTGTCAATGTCGGTAGGGTCAGCGCACAACTGCCCGTTTCCTTTATTCAAGCTGATGATGGTTGGATCGGAAGTGCATCTCGTTTGATTGTTTATCAAGGTGAAAATGATGAAACCATCACCCAAAACAATTTAGTATCCATAGATTTTTCTGTGACCAGCGATATGGAGACTCTGACCAATAGGGCTCGAGCATTCTTATTGGCCGGTTACCAAATTGTACTTTTTGCCAATGGCCTCAGCCCATTAGATGTTCGTGCTTGGGGGATAACCGATGAGGGCGAAGAAGGTCTGGCATTGTTTGAACGACCTTTGACGCCCCTGACCATCATTGGTTTTGAACTTGTGATTCTTCCACAAACGGATCTTCAAGCGAAATTGGCTTTTCAACGCGAGTTTCTAAAAGTGGACGGTTCTGTCGGCCCTGGTTACAGCGGTGGCCCTGTTTTGAACCAGTTCGGCCAAGTAGTTGGAATGGTGCAGTGGGAAGTCTCTGGGTTAGAAGGTGCCAATTATGCCGGCTTGGCCAAAGATATTTTCAAAACATTGAACGATTAAATATAAGATTCGGACTAAACATGCTCCCTAGAAAGCCATTTCTGAGGAGCAATTCTTAAAAATATTTTAATACAAGGTGGTTTATTATGAAGAAAAATTCGACATACATTTTTTTTGCGATTGTTTTGTTGGCTGGCGCAGTTACTTTCGGAAACTTGGTCGATATAGCCGGTATAGAGAAAATTCTTGTAGCAAATGAGCGACTTCAGGTCGATTTAACCATGGCGTTGGTTCAGGCAGCCGAAACCAGAGGTATTAACATTGATCTTGATACAATTGCATTCTCTTCTCAAGAAGGCTTGTTGTTAGCAAATGCAGGGATTACTCGCTCTCAACCATTGTCTGTAGATGAGTTACAACGGGGCGTAAATCTAGGATTCGTCTTTCTTGTTGAGCAATCGAACATCCGGTTATTTCCGTCTAATGGATTCTTTACCGTGAGAGTTGTTGCAACTAATCTGGAGGGTAATGAACTTGTTTTTCAATTCTTAGATGAGCTTTTAAACATTGTGTTTGAGCAACCTGCAGTTATTAAAGATGCAGGGCCACCTATTGAGATTGAGGGAGGATTCTTATTTAAGGATAATCAACTAAACCCTGGTATTCTTTTCTGCAAATATCCAGGTTTCTATTTTGGGACTAAAACCATTATTCAGTTTCCAGGAACATCATTCGAACAAATCTTAATTATTCCTCAATATCAAACAAACGTAGGTAACGGTTGTAACGATACTATCTTGGGATAAAGTTTTGGCCTGCCCCATTTATACGTATCAAAGTGGGGCAGGCCATCCTTGTAAAATGGCGATTATTCACATCCTATTTAGAAATCGGTCTGTATGTATTTGGAGGTTAAGCAACAATGTCAAGTTTTGAAATCATCCGATGCAACCTTCTGGTTATTAGGTTGCATTGGCTTTTAACTTTAAATCCTCTGTATGTAACAGCTTCTTGAAAAGTATTCTGCAACCTTGGTTTTATATGCAACTTTTTCTCACCTGCGCGTAGATATGTTGCGAATCTGAAGTGACCTTAATGGATGAAATGGATATCTTTACAGGCCTGAAAGGGTTGTGTCGCAAAGAATTGAATGGAGTAGAATCGAGATAGATTTATGCTCAGCTAAAAGTGCAGTTTAGGCCAACCCGAAGACGCTGGAGACAAACCTCGCCTGACCAAGGATGTCACCTTTGGGCACGCCACGCACTTGACCTTTGCGGATCATGTTCATGGCTTCGAAGCCAGCCAACGTGTTTTTCGCAGTCCAGAATGATGCAAACCCCATACCAGGATTGACCAAGCGCTTGATGAAGCGATGGTCCTGCTCCACGATATTGTTAAGATATTTAATCTGCCTGAGTTTGCAGCCTTTAGGAATAAGGCCATCGTCCTGTGCCGCTTCAAATGCAATTGGATAAGCAGGGTTCTTGTCGACCGTCATAGCATACGGCGGCGCAGCATGGTCTGATTGAATCACTTTGCGAAAGAAACGTTTGGCAGCGTGCCTATCCCTCTTGGCGCTGAGCATGAAGTCGATGGTCTGACCATGTGGGTCAATCGCACGATACATGAACATCCATTGCCCTTTGACTTTGATGTAAGTCTCGTCAATGCGATATGAACCCTTGGCAGGTTTGAGATGACTTCTGATGCGTTTATCCAGTTCTGGCGAATACTTAAGTACCCAACGATTGAGTGTTGAGTGGTCAATCTCAAGCCCACGTTCCAGCATGATTTCTTCCAAGTCTCTGTAACTCAACGAATATCGCAAATACCATCGAACCCACAGCAAGATGATCTCAGGTTGATAGTGTCTCCATTTGAAGGGCTCGGATGAATTCATTCAGATAATTTAAGTGGCTCACGGATTTTTTGCGACACTACCACATTTCGAGATCAGGATTTTTCCAACGCTCTGTTAAGTATGTTGTTAGAAATTTCTGCTGATTTCGTTGGTCAAGGCCACCTTTAAAAGGTTCGTATTCCTGAAATCGAGCAAGGAATTCTGGCATCGTGGGTTTGTCTAGCGGAGATGGCTTCGATGCACCAGCGCCGAGGAATAGCATTATGTCTTTTGATTTCCTATTGGTAGACATTTAATCTCTTTCAACATTTGAGTTGATTAGGCTTGGATTGAAAGCAATTTTTCTGATCTGATTTGAATTTGGTATTTGTTGTATCTCAAAAAAATCAACGCCATTTGGAACATAATTCTCAACTAAATCAATATATTTTAGGCGATCTTCGTTCTTGCATCGCAACCCAAACACGAGCTCCTTGATTGGCCCAGGCCATGGATAACTTCCTGCTGATTCCTCAATATATCTCCACTCCTTCTCATAATTCCAACATTCTGATTTCGTGGAGACAGTAGCCTTGAAAGTTGGATCTGCGAAAGAGACTTTTGATTGAGCGTAAGGCAGATCATTTTCATCACGGGAAAGTGTCAATATCTTCCTGTATCCTGAACCATTAAAAGACGGTAAAGAATCTGTATATCTTACAGCTATGCAATGATCATCATCAGCCAATTTCATTCCTTCTTCAACCGAAAATCCAATTGCAACACCTCGGAATTCATCTGCGTAGTGAGCCCACAATAAAGGATTATCAGCCGACGCACTCAAGCTGAAGATTCCCACTTCATTTAGTTGTTGGTCAAAATTCTTTAAATCCGCATATGGATCAGAAGGATAATGACCTGTGCGATGTTTGATGAATTCTCGATAAGTTTTGTATCGATGTTGAAAGCTTTGCTCTAATTTTAGAGTCTCGATTAATGCCTTAGTCAAGACTGGCGGCATTCCAAAAAAATATTCTTCAGTTTGAATGGATTCTAACGCAGAAAAGATAAAGCCACTGAGTTGCGCGTGGTTTCCTTCGCTGCCATGTTTATCAATCCAACACTTTGCAATCTTTTCTATTGAACACTCAAAGGGATCATTCAACCCTTCAGCGTTTGACAACCAAACGGCTTTCTCAGTAAAGATTTTATTTGTATATTCTGAGATGCCCCGATATTTATAAAGAATCATTTTTTAATTATGTCTGCTCTCCCAACTGAAAACGTAATGGCAAGTTATATAACTGTATTATAACATTTCAAATGAAGGTGGCGATAAAATTGACTACACAAATGGTTGTCTACAAATTTTTAGATCCATCAAGAATTGATGTGTTAGAGAACTTGTTGATTCGATTCACACCCTATGGTGCTTTAAACGACCCCCTTGAAGCGATTCCAAGCTCAGAAGTATTAGAGGAATTTTTGGAATTTGTTCTCAAATCAAACCCAAGTGATATACATTTGTTGATGGTTAAAAACATTCTGAACGACTTAAAATCTAGGGCCACTACGAGCATGGAGGACAGAAAAAGACTAATCGGTGCAGTCCCTAAGCTTGGCGCTGAGTTGGTGAGATATTTTTTACAAGATGATTATGGTGTATTAAGCTTAAGTAGGAGTTGGAGCAATTTCTTGATGTGGTCGCATTACGCGGCTTCACATAGTGGCTATGTAATTGGATTTGATGCCTCACATGACTTCTTTACGAAAAGCAGTTGGCTCCATTCCAAAGGACTTGAGGAGGTCATATATTCTAATGTCCCCCCCGAAGTTCCTATTATTACAGGGGCGGCCCATGAATTAAGAAGTGCTGTAAACAAAACATGGCCATTCACAAAGCATAAACGCTGGATTCAAGAAGATGAAGTAAGATTGATAGCTGATCTTGATAGGACTTCAAAGATTATAAAGCATTCGGACCATCAAATTCCTTACCATGATTTCGATATACATTTATTTGAATTCCCCAAGGAAGCAGTTCGTGAAATTATTGTAGGTTACAATGCACACCCAGGCTTTTTTAAGAAACTTGATGCATTGAATGAGAATAATTTTACAAAGGCTCGTTTTTATAAAGCTTTCCCAACTGATGATGGAAGCGAATTAGATCGAGTGTTAGTTTATTAATATCGCTTATTCACCGCGTCTGAACTTATATAATTCAAGTGATATGTCGCTCAGGTCATCTGACGCACTGCCAAGGTTGTGGGACATATCTCTAAGAAAATCGTTTTGTTCTGCAAAAGTGTATTCAAGACTGCTTTCAAGATTAATGATTGCTTGCTCAATTCTTCCACCCATGTTATCGATAGCATCACCTAATGTCTTGAATCCATGAATCAATAGTTCATTTGTTCTCTTTTGTTCATAAATTGATGCAAATTGGAAGTCCTTCTGGGCATTACGGATAACTTCATATAGGCGGGAAGACGTATAACGTGGGTCCGGCAAGATTGATGTTGAAAATGACCATGGTTCATCGTTCTGTTCCGCTAATATGAGACGGTCATAATCTCTTTTGTTTTTTGAAAGCTGTTCGACATCTTTATCGAAGTTTGCCAAGCATCGCATAGCATCTGCAACGGCATCCCAAAACGGAGAGAATGCACTTTCTTCAAATTCACGTTGAGCTTTCAAAATAGTTTTTTCTGCATTAATTAAATGTTTCGGGAGCCTATCAATTGCCTTTTCACATTGCGACCGCAAAGTTCCCATTTGAGAAAGGGAGGAAATCCGTGCCATTTTTCGTTCATGTTCTTGTATATCCCACTGTCTGCGAGCTTCTTCTGTTTCTGCTTTTTTCTTCTTGGCATTTTCAGACATATTTTTTAGTAGCAAAAAGATAAAAGCCAAGGCAGCAACGCCAACAGATACATACCAAAATTGATCCATCAGATTATTGACGCAATGGATATCACGAAACAGGCGATAGGCATTACGACCTCCTTTTTGATTTTCTCCGGCACAGACAATTAATTATATAATAAGTGTTTTTTGATTTGTCAGTCAATTAATCACAAATTTATGCTTGAAAATATTTCCTATTCTAATATTAATCTAATCGTATTTTCTAAGTCTAAAATAGGAATCAAGTCGCTCGTGGAAAAATCCTCGACAACGCTCTGACCCAATTATTTACTGTAAGCCCAATCAAATCAGCGTAAATCATCGTATTCTTGATTTCTTTATGCCCCAACCACTTTTGCACCAACGCAATATCTTCAGACATTTCAAGTTTGGCCGTGTAACCTTGAAGTAATAGTACGCGTATACCTAACTAAAGATTCAAATCATTTTGCCATTCGGCGACTTGAGCGCGTCTGATACCAAGATAATCCATTGTTGTGCCTGTTGATTTATGACCCAGCGCCTTTGAAACAATCGCTAGTGCATCAAATGTTTTCCCATGTTGGGTCCACATGTGGAAGGCAAATGTCTTTCGCAATGAGTGGGCGCTATAGTTACCAGAATCAATCCCCACTTGCTTACACCACCGTTTGACCATTCGGCTAACGGTTTCACGCTTAAGGGGGTTCTTCCGCAAGGCAAACAGGTATGCATCTGGATTATAAATATTGATGACGTTGCTGGCCTGGTTCATCACTTCGATGATGGCTTGATTAATCTGCACATAGGCCAACGACCCTGTCTTTTGAGTTCTCATAGAAAACTCTTTTCGCGGGTTTCCATCTTCATCCCAAAGGTCAGACACTTGCAGTTTCAATAAGTCTCCGACCCGCAAGCCAGAATTGACACCAATGGCGAATAACAAATGTTCGATGATTTTGCCTTCATCTTTGAGTAAGCGTTTGATGTTTTGCACTTGGCTTCGTTTACGAATTGGATCGGCTGGATTGGGGATGCCCATTTCATTCTCCTTAGATCACTTAATAGGTTAATTATATCAATTATGTGATCCATAAATCAACTGTGGTTTGATAAAAAGGGATAAAGCGTGATCCGTAGGGATATTTGAGAATTGAGCAAAGTCACATAATAATCTTTTGTGACTTTATCTGCCCACCAACTGAGCCTTAATTGTGGATCTGTCTTCTGGGGGCAGGTCAATAATGTCCCCTTTATGTAATGCTAATAGAAATAATCCAGAGCCTGAAAAAACCATTTTGCCGAGCGGCCCAAATTTATCTTAGCGTGGTTGGTCAGGACTAATGAAATGAGAACTATATTGATTTGTAGTTGGTGGAAGAGTTTCCGTATTAATGCGACTGGAAGGAAGGTCTATGATTCAATCATTTATTTGGAAGTCATCGGGTATCGCCAGCCTTCTTATCATAGGGTTGTTCTTGCCTGGGACAGCATTGACAGCTGTTGAGTTCGCGGTGTTGGAAGATGTTCAGGTATTGACACGCGGTGAATCAGGTTCGTGGGATTCCGACGTCATGCGCTTTCCGTACGTGGTTTTTCACAATGGGAAATACCATTTATTTTATGAAGCACGCGCTACAATTGAGGAGTCTTTTCTGGCCATTGGCTATGCTGTTTCGGAAGATGGCATTCATTGGGAAAAGCATAATGACAACCCGATTTTCGAGGGCGATGGCACGGGGTTTGATGCTCAATCCGTTGCACGCCCTGTTATACGAGTAGATGAAGATGGCTCTTGGATCATGTATTACAACGGCAGCGATGGCGAAGATACCGAGGCGATAGGCGTGGCAACCGCACCATCTCCAATAGGGCCATGGCACAGATCGGATGCAGCGTTGGTGAAAAGCGGTCCAACGGGCGCGTGGGACCATGGTCTCATTCTGCCGGATCAAGTGATTGAAACAGAATCAGGATTCTTAATGTATTACAGTGGCCGGATCGCCGATGGTGGCAACGCCATGATTGGATTGGCAACCTCGCAGGACGGATTGATCTGGCAGAAACACAACGATCCTTCCAATGACGCAAACAGTCCACTCTTTGCTGAAAGTGATCCCATTTTGGTCAGCGGCCCAGGGTGGGATCAACGTGCTGCGTGGACTCCAAATGTATTTAGACATGACGATGGCTGGATGATGATTTACAATGCTTTTGGCAACTTGGGTCTTGCGCTTAGTGAAGACGGTATCAACTGGAAAAAAGATAATGACAACCCATTTCATCGGGATAGTTCACTGTTTCATCCAACAGTCATTATTGATGCTAATAGTGAGTATTGGATTTATTATCGCAATCTGAAGAATGAATCACTCCACCGGATGAGGGTAACGATCACTATCCCATAGATATTTCGTGAAGATACTTTTTATTTGTTTTCTGTTTTTTAACAGATAGCGCTTTTCTAATATCGCATTGGGTTTTTGGGGTGTCCAATGATTACTCAATGAAATAATTTAATGAGAGACATTGGGCATTGTAAGTAGTTGGTTTTCTCATCTCCGAGTTCCAAGTTGTGAGGAATCCGTTCCAAAATCTGAGCTTCCCAAACCTATGTATTCTAAGCTACCAGTGATGGAGCGTCTTGATTCTCTCGATGTCTCTTATAGAGTAACTATGATGAATCAACCACATACTCAAGAATTGATCATTGATGCAGGAGATGTGTCGCTTTCAGGGACACTCTTTATGCCGCAAGTCGCAAAACCTCACCCCGTCTTAGTTGTGATGCACTCTTCTGCCGGAGACTTACGAACAGATCCAACTTACATCCATCTCAAAGAACACTTGCCTTCAAATGGTATCGCTGTTTTTATTTTTGATCGCCGTGGTTCAGGCAAATCAACAGGAGATTTTAATACTGCCAGTTTTGACGACTTGAGTGAGGATGGTTTGGCTGCAATACGAACTCTCAAAGAGCTTGAAACGATAGACGAAACTCGCATCGGCGTTTGGGGATTAAGCCAGGGTGCGTGGATCGCGCCACTAATCGCCACGAAGGCGCATACCGAAGTGGCGTTGGTAGTGGCCGTGTCCAGTGTTGCAGTGTCACCTGCGGAACAAATGATTTATAGCGCATCTGTTGCTTTGCAACAAGAGAATTATAGTGAGTCTGTAATATCTAGAGTTATTGATATACGTCGAAGTGTTGATCAGTACTATAGAGATCAACACAACAAGAGCGAGATTATAGAGTTGATTAAAGCATGTGAAGATGAACCATGGTTTCCGTTAACTTATTTAGACAAAGCTTGCGAGTTGCCCGATGATGTGCGCCAAGATAAATGGTATTTTGAAATGGATTACGATCCTGTACCCGCTCTCCAGAATGTCCAAGTGCCCATAATCTTTTTTTATGCGGAGAAAGACCCCTGGGTACCAATTCAACAGAGCATAAATATTGTACGAGAACATACCTTGCAGAACATAGATGTCACAATCGCCCGCATTAAAGGCGCAAATCATTTTATGGACAGGTTAGATGCGAATGAAGATAACCAGAGACAAGACAGTATCTCTATTTTGTACATTCGTCAAATGATAAAATGGCTAGAAATACACTTCCGGAAATGAACATCACCATTGCCATGCTGACATAATTGAATGTCGAAAACCTATTCAACCTGTCCCATGATTCACTTTTGAAAACGCTAGAATCCCCGTTACACACTTTTACTAATCTTTCAATTCCAGAAATTGATCGAAAGGGTCAAACAATGTTATGGTATTTCATAATGCAGCCATTAAATCATTTAATTAAAATCTCAATTAAGGGCTGAGAATCTATAATAAGGAACGTGGCAGTTATGATCACAAGGGGTTCATTACTTATGGTCTGCACAATAATTGTTTTGTTGTCTCCATCTGTGGGAGGACAGGATGTATCGAATCAAGCGCTGACGCATGCGGTGGCATTGGATGAGAATAACAACGGTACACTAAATGACGCTGAAATCGTTGGCGCGATTCAACTTTGGATTCAAGGCCAATCTGTACCAGGCACTAGTACGATCATAGATGATGTACTTATTATAGAGTTAATTCAAATCTGGATTTCGGGAACAACGCTGGGAAATGAAGCTCCAACAAGCAATAGTTCAGTTGACGTAAGGGAGTTTATATTTGAAAACGGACGGTTACACAACACTGGCCGAGCGATAGATAACGCCAGTGCAGGCAGTCTGGTTACATTGACTGGAGATCTGCCTCAAGATCCAATGGTGATAGTTGGTGGTGCTGATATGGAAGTGGTCTGGCAGGAGCCTAATGCCATTTCGTTTTTCATACCCTATTTGGGTGATGCAATAGAAGAAATTGATATTGTCGTGATTAATGAAGAATCGGTCGACATAAGACAATTGGGTTTTTCCGTATTACCACCGGTAGAATTTCCAAACTCAGAGCAAATCCTAGATGATTTCATCGCGCAGCTCAAAGCATTAATGGAGTCTTCCACCACTGCTCGTAGCATCATTGGCGAGAGCGTGACGGCTTTAGAAGCACAGTTGGCACTGTGGACCAGTGAGGAAAAACGAATTGCAGCCGCTTATATAGCCACATCCAGCTTGTCACAATGGATAGCCCAGTTTGACACCCAAGCTACTTTAACACCAAATCGAATAAGCAAGGTGTCTCCTCAACAAACGACTCCTTCGAGGAGATTAGATTTGGCCGTCATTTTTAAAGTGGCTCAGAGAATTATCAAAGGAAATCGTATTGGGCCGAAAGTTGGTTTTGGCCTTAACTATCCATTTAAGGCTTTTAGCCTCACTAGGGTGTTTGAGGAAGTTGATTTTTTATCTGATCCTCGATGTATAGTTCAACCGAGGTTTAATTTGCCAAATTTGTCAGCATTTAGTCTCGTGCAACTGAAGATGGAGGCAATAGGAGAAACGAGTTCTGTAGATTTTGAGCCTGCCCTGCCATTTACAAAATCATTAACAAATAAAACCAATGATAACAAAGAAGTTAGACAGATTCTCACAATTTCCCCATTAATCCAAGGAAGAACACGCTCAATTCTTATAAAATGCATAGCTACAGATATAGGAGGATCAACTGGAGTTGCCTTTGGTGTAATCCTCGTAGAGGATGGCGTAGCGCCTGTAGTGAGTCTTAATGTGCCTCAAAAAGAAGTGATAGTTGGCCAGGGTTTTGAGTTTGAATGGAATGCAGATGATACTGCGGTTTCCAATTTAGCGACACCACAAGGCATAGTACAAGCTTTTGTAAATCAAAAAGGGAAAGAAACTTTACCTCTTAATGCAATCATACTTGAAAACATTTTGCTTATTGAACCTGCATCATGGCTATATGAAGCAATAGGTAAACTGCCCACACCTCCACATTCCTATAACACGCTCTATCCAGTTAAAGTTTCAGAAAAAGGAAAAGGAACCTGTATCTCTGTAGGTCAAGTAACCTTTAGAATTACTGCACGTGACTGGGCCTTAAAAGAATCCAATAGCAATGCGGTCACGGTGAAATGTGTGAAATCCGGTGGCATACCACAAATTACAGATTTTGGCGGGCCATCGATGCTTAGTAACGGGGAAACTGGGAATGTGGTATTGTCCTTCTCCGACTCACTTGGTGATATCAATGAGGTGACCAGTAAAGTCAAAAATGGTGCTGGGGTTGGCTCAACCCAGAATTTCCCATTAAACACAAATGGTGCACAAACCGGCAATCTTACTTTTCCAATTACATGTAGAAATACTGGCACCACGGCAGTGACTGAGCAAATTGAATTCACCTTGAAAGATGCTCTGGGACAATCCAGCAACACGATCACATTCAGTTATGTTTGCAAGCCGACTATTCCTGTCACACCCCCCCCGTCAACACCACCCGTCATACAAGAGATTACTTCACCTGCAATGATTATTGGCGATAACCAATCTCATGAAGTCATTGTTGAATTTTCGGATGCAGAGGGGGATGTAGATAGAATTCGAGGCCGAACACTTCAAGGCCCTGGCGCAGGACCCCCTCAAGAATTTCCTCTTAGTTTGGTAGATCAATTTGCAGGCACTTTCTCTTTATCCATTTCCTGTCTCAATACTGAAGAAACTCCATTTAATGTTGTCACAGAATTGATCCTCGTTGACTTGGCAAATAATGAGAGTAGCCCAAAAACATTTACTTATGTGTGCTATCCTAATCATGGTTAGGATAGCATTTGCGATTGCTTAGCAACATATGACCTTCCGCATTTGTTAGGTCCAGATTCGGGACTTAGCCTAAAATCCGATCTAAGCCCAATGATGCGCCGATAGTCACATAATATATTTTTGTGACTTTGAATGTCTGTCAATTCAGTCAAGATTATGGCTCTATTTTCTGGAGGCAGGTCACCGAAGAACTTATTGGTCAAAATAAGTATTCTGACCAATATAGAAAGAAATCGTGAAAGAGTCAAGGTTATAGAGCATAGGATTTTCTTGTCGCGGTTTACTTAATTGTCAGTTGGCATAATGTTCCACAATCACCGTTTAACAAAGTTTTTGAACACTTAGGAATTCCACAATATACCCATAAGGTGGAATTGCATTCCTGATTGATGAAACGCCAAATATTATTTCCACCGCATTAGATTACATTCATCAGTTGAAGAAAACTTGGAAATTCAGCATAAGTTGGGTTACTATCTTATGGATAGCAAAAGCGACTCTAAAATTACTCAATTTATGGGTTGGGCTCCAAGGGGGGCGTGGTATGCGACGTACATGGAAGGCAGTTCGGTACAGCGCGGTTGGATTGACCATTGCAGGCGTGTTCTCAGCCATTGCTGGTTGTAGTACAGAAGATGGTATTCGTGCCATTATCTTGTTCCTCATTATGCTTCTCACGGGCGGCGGTGGCGAAGAAGCTACCACCGGACCGCCACCAGTAACCGAGATCGTCCTTTATAGCGCAGGTCAAACGGGAAGCGGTGACTTGGCGTCGCTAGGCATCGGCGCGGATGGCCGGGAAGGCGCAGATAAATTATGCATAGCGGCTAAACCCGCGACTGTGACCAATCCAAATGTACGCGCATTCATCTCTGTCACAGCCAGCGATGACATCGAGGACATGCCCACGAACTATGGCGTTCCCACAAGCCTCCCGATTGTATCCGTGACCGGTAATACCGTGGCGTCAGAATGGAGTGACTTATTCGACCATGCAGTGACGTTATTACCGGACACACTTGACAACCTGGGAATAACGGACTCCAGCGATGGCGGGGATGGGTGGTGGAGCGGATCATTAGACACTGGGGCAGTGGAGGTAAACGAAACTTGTACACAATGGATGAGTACCGCAAACTCTGGCCGTAAAGGTAGTACGACACAGACAGGCTCGGGGTGGATAAGCAATACAAGGCCTAATTGCAATGACATATTTAACGAGTTGCTGTGTCTCGGTTTCTAGCAATACGTCTACGATAATGATTCGTCATTTCAAACTGCTAGGGAGTTCTTGTGAGGAAGATTTTTCGATCAATTCGATATAGTTCAGTTGGCATTTTCTTTGCTGGCATCATCAGTGTGATACAGGGCTGTTCTATTGAGCGCGAGGGTGCTTTGTTTGCCGCATTACTATTTCTTCTCAACTTCTGCACGGGGCCAGGACAAGATTTTGAGATTTCGCCGGACACATTTGGATGCGTCCAGGCTAGCGATAGTTGCAAGTTGTATGGCATTAATGATGGTGATAGCTCTGACGGAAATTTATATACCGTTAACCCTCTAACGGGAGCTTCACAGCTTGCTCTTCTGATGACGTCTGCTTCTGGTAATGGGGCAGGAGGCAACGGAATAGCAACGCACCCTTTGACCAACGAACTTTGGGCGATAATGAGCTTTACAGGCTTAAGTGGTCGCCATTTGGCTAAGATTGATCCGGACACAGGCTCCGCCACGATCATTGGAGCCCTAACTCTTCGATTCGCAGGCTTGGCCATTGATGATAAAGGCACTTTTTACGGCGTAACCGGAAATGGTGGCCCTGTCGCTGAACAGGAAAGACTATATACAATCAATCCCCAAACCACCGTTGCCACTGAGCTATGCGCACTGGGCAACGGTGACGATGGGGAAACCATCGCCTTCAATCCATTTGATGGACATCTATATCATGGTTCAGGAGATGCTACCCAAGTATTTGAACGCATTGATGATACCAGCGGTGCCACCTGCGCGGTGACAAATATTCCCCTGTCTGCAAGTATTGGAGAGTTTCGGGCTTTAACCTTTAATCCAATGACAGGAACTTTCCTTCACGCCGATGGTTTCGTTTTCTATAGCATTGCTCTTGACGGAACGGTTACGGTACTTGGAAACGTTAACGTTGATGTGCAAAAAGGACTGGCGTTTATCAGGAACTAGTCACATTACACGGTACCCACTCTCGAAATCACTTTGATATGTGTCCATGAAGTGTGAATGTTCACATCTATCGAGTTGTTCAACAACGCCGAGTTAACGAAATACTTGGCTGTAGATGAGATTCTATGGCTAGAACAAAGTACTGAGGTGAAAGCTGTCACAAAACAGCCTGCCCAAGAGTATTAGTCCTACTGCGAAATTGACGCTTACCGGGCCCTACTTCCTTACCAGCGCTAACCCACCATTCTCTTCTGTTACACCCAAGGGACCGATCAACGTTGCCACGGCGGTTGCAGGATTGATACTGTACAGGTTGTCACCAGCTCCAACTAAGCTGCGAAGTTGCATGGGGGGGCTTGTAGCTCATTATGCTCTATCTTATGATCAAGTTGGATGGCTATTAAAGTCATAGACGCAATGGTTGAGGAAGATTAATATATGTGGTCGTTCGAAGCCAGGGCTTGCGAGAATTAGAGGAGTCAACATGTCAAACACAGCCATTGGAGTTCTTGCGCTTGCGATTCTAGTTGCGTTGCTGTTAATCGTCCTACCTGCTGAAAATGGCTTAAAGCAATGTGATCCTGGAATGTCGGCAGTTGAAAATGAGGAAATAGTTCCACCAGAAGCGACAGGCAGCATTCAAGGCGAAGCCCTATCTAGTGTCGTTAGCTGGGTAGGTGAAGTCACAATGGAGGGCGAGACCCGCTTCATTCGCGTCGGCCCTCAGGTCTTCGGGCCGCCTCAGACGCTATTCCACTATCCCAACAACCTGCTCTTCAATATGGAACTACGAAACCTGGTCGTGGATAACAACGCGATATCATTCCAAGTAAATGATGGAAAGCAGACGATTTCTTATGAAGGAATCTTTGATGGAAAGCGATACAACGGCATAGCGCAAAGTGAGAATGTAAGTGGCGATTTCTTTTTGTACCCGGTCGCAGGCCCGGCAGAGAACAGCATTCTTAGTACATATGCAGGTAACTATGAAATCGGAGCTGGTATATACCGCACCGTTGGATTTGAAGACTTGGGAGGCTTGGTCGAAACCCGCATATATTATAAAGATGGAGATGATTTTGTCCTGATGTTCCCGCTCTCTACCACAGAATTCCTGACAGGCTTGGGTGAACTGATTCGCTTTGCACAGGAGGATGGGATCGTGACAAGCATGGTCGTTGTTGAAGCCGATGGCGAGTGTGTCATCTCAAAAGTAAGTTTGTACACGGAAGAAGAAGTATCTTTTAGAAGCGGTGATACGACTATCGCAGGAACACTCATGGTTCCGAATTCACCTGGCCCGCATCCAGCAGTGATTATTGCACATAACTCGGGTGTTGGTGAGCGGCATGGCTATTGGCTATTTGCTTCAGGCTTCGCCCAAGATGGTCTTGCTGTCCTAGCTTACGACCGGCGCGGTTATGGTCACTCAACTGGGAACGTCAGCTTAGACACCGACATCCTGGCTGAGGACATGAAAGCTGGCTACGCCTTTCTTCAATCTCATCCTGCAATTGACCCGCTACGAATTGGACTGATGGGCTTTAGTAATGGGTCATGGGTTGCGCCCCGCGCTGCTCAAGACCTTTCCGATGAGGCGTTTATTGTGGTGAGTATGGCGAGCGCCGTTAGCCAAGTTGATGCTGAATTGTTTCGGCGCGAGACCGTTTTGCGAGATATAGGGATCTCCGAAGAAAGCATTGCGCAGGCTATGGATGCAAACCGACTCTACTTCAAAGGGGCTGTCACTCCCTTTACAGAAGCCGAAGTGGAGGAGTTTACGGCTATGTATCAGGCTCTTATGGAGAACAATGAGCTGCAAAACGCCACTGGTATCAGGCTCCTTCCAACCCATATGCCACTTGAAGAGATCCTCGATGCAGCTGGTCTTTTTTCCTCAATGGGCTTCTCACCAGCAGAAACCTATCTGGACACGGATGCACCTATCGCTTTCTTCCTCGGTGAGTTGGACGGTAATATTCCACCAGAATTGTCGATAACAACCATGGAGGATGTCATGGCCCAACGTCCAGAGGCCGACATTACAATGGTTGTTTTTCCAGATACCTTGCACTCAATGTTCGTTCTAGCAGGACCTGTCCAGGGTATGAGTCAGGATCTGTTGATTGCGAATGTTGCAAGCTACCGATTTGCATCTGGATATCTGGCACAACAGCGGGCCTGGCTTAAAGAAAAGACTGGCTTAAATTGAAACCGAACGCAAAAAATCTTATTGGTCAAAATGAGTATTCTGTCCAATAACCTACCATGCCTTTACGAGTAGATAAAAGTTTGTGGCGGTCAGCTCCCCTGGCTTTTGCAGTGTAATGACCAATAAGAAGTAATGCGGCAAATATAACGAACAGTCCCTTCCCAAAAGTCACATAATAACATTTTGTGACTTTCAGCTCGTGCCAACTTAGTAAATAGGTATCCTTTGGCGTTGTTGAATAACTCCCCGAAGCGCTATTTTCGCAAACCCATAATCATCGGGTCTGCGTCGACTGGTGTCTACTTGGACATCAAACAGCCGCGCCAACTGCGCTCTGTGTGGATCAGGCAGAACGAGGTTTCAATTTGCAGTTAAGGATCGTACCCCAGACACACCAACTGTCTCACGATATTACATGGATGAGCACCGCCCGCGGCCAGCCACGAAGATCCACTGGATATTATGGACCCAATCTGTCCGTCTTCTGACGTGTTGTCCGTCCACGGCCCGAGCCCTGCATCGCACGTGTCCAGTGCCAAACTTCCTGTAGTGGTAGACCCTGACCACCAATCAGTGCCGCCAAATCCGGCCCCATTGAGCGAAGTTATGAGCGAACCACTGATCAAATCCGCCCAATCGTCCGCAATCTTGGTGTTCGTGGGTGGGGGGCCTACGAATGCCCTGTTGGTGGGCACATTCGTGATCGGCCCGCCAGCTGTTGTCATGTCTTGGATTTCATCATCAATATCTATGGAGATTAAAGCGTGAACGCTCGCGCCGGGGATTCCGGCTGATGTGGCGGCCGCCGCGCATAGCGCATCTGCATCCAGTCTGGCTCCGCCGCCAGTGTCAAGCTGGCCATCGTGCACGCCTGCGCTAAACATAACAATCAATGCGGCGGCGTTCGCGCCTGTTGAGGCGGTTTCCTCACTCATAGGTCCAGTACAAAATTGAAGCAACAACAGCAACACCAAACCCAGAGCCCCTTCGCGCGCAGTACAGCCTGCCAGTACAGAAACAATGCCTGCAAGGAAGACACCGATGAAACCGTATCTAGTCGCTTTTGTCAACATCAATCGCCACCCCTAGCAAGACGAAGATATGAACCATTATCGGTTGACTACTCTCCAAAAGTCAAGAGAGAGAAGGTATTGCTCACGTTAGGTATGCAAATGTATATATTCAACAACGCCGTATCCTTTACATATCGGGCGATTTCTTACTCAATTGTAAAGGTTACGGAGGTCAGGCAATTCCGCATTTTACCAATAATGCGGAATTAAGAAATGCCCTGAACACGCTATATCCCAAAAAGTGTGGATTGCTACAGTTATGGGATAGCTTGATCATGTCGAGTTTGTGGTTAGTCATTCAACTTAGGGTTGGATCTTGTCGCCTTTGAATTACTTCTTGCTCGTAATAAGGTTTGATTTCTCTTAAGTACCGAAAAGAATTACAATAGTGCATGACTAAAAGCGAACGCCGCTTAGTAGCCATTATGTTCACTGACATTGTTGGTTATAGCGCCTTAACTCAACAGAACGAGCGATTAGCATTAGAGTTGCTCGAAGAACATAACAACATTATTCGCGCCTTGTTGAAAAAACATAATGGTGTCGAGATTAAGACAATCGGTGACTCATTTATGATTGAGTTTGCCAGCCCTTTACACGCTGTACAGTGTGCGATTGCAATTCAAAGGAGCCTAAATGGCTACAATGCCTCGCAGCCTAAAGAACGAGAACTCTTCATTCGTATTGGGATTCATTTGGGCGACATTGAGCATCGCGAAGGCGATGTGTTTGGCGATGGTGTTAACGTAGCATCTCGCATTGAGCCGCTGGCTGATGCGGGAGGCATCAGTCTTACCCAACAAGTTTTTGACCAAGTGAACAATCAGTTGGAAGCACAGTTGGAAAGTATTGGAACACCCGAGTTAAAGAATATCAAAACACCACTTGAAGTGTACAAAGTGGTGTTACCATGGACTAAAAAGTTCAAAAAACAAAAAGCGAACGCAAAGAAGATGAGGCTTTATGCGGTTGGGGCAATCGTATTGATTGCCATGGCGGCGATGGCGTGGTGGTTGACTTCAATGGTGCCTTCAATTGATACGCTACCCTCACAGCCAATCTCATCTCTGGCAGTGCTGCCATTTAAGAATCTAAGTTCTGATGCAGAAAACGAATATTTCAGCGATGGCATTGCCGAAGAGATTCTCAACGCACTGGCAAGTATCAATGGATTAAGTGTACGCGGTAGAACCTCCTCATTTTCATTTAAAGGTTCAAATCTAGCTATTCCTGAAATCGCCAAAAAATTAAATGTTGAAGCTATTTTGGAAGGCAGCGTGAGAAGGGATGGTAACCAAGTACGCATCACCGCACAACTCATCCGCGCATCCGACGACAGGCATCTATGGTCGGAGCAGTTTGATCGTGAATTGAACGATATCTTTGCCATCCAGGAGGAAATCGCCACCGTCGTATTGAATCGATTGGAATTTCAGGGCGACAAGCCAACTCTGCTCGTTGAAGTCGGGACAGACAATCTAAAAGCTTACAATCTCTATTTGCTTGGCCTTTTTCAGTTGAACAAACGAACCGAAACTGGGTTCTCAAAAGCAATTGAATCTTTCGAACAGACAATAGCCCTGGACCCCGGTTTTGTGCAAGCTTATGTTGGTTTAGCAGACGCTTATGTACTCTCCGCAGCCTACGGGTACGTGCCATTGGAGCAAGGGAACCTACGAGGTGAAGAACTAACAAAGGATGCATTGGAACTCAATGAGAATGTAGCTTCAGCTTATGCCTCATTGGGTTTGATTAATTCAAATTGGTACGTTGATTATGAAAAAGCGGAAGAATACTATCGGACATCTATAGATTTAGACCCCAACTATCCAATGGTTTACAATTGGTACGCACTACTTCTGAAATTACTCAATAGAAATCAAGAAGCCCTGGTTGAGATTGAAAAAGCGCTAGAATTAGACCCGCTATCTCCAATCATCAATAGTACTGCAGGAGAAATCTACTCAGATTCCAGCCGATTCGAAGAGTCTGCTGAAGCCTTTGAACGCGCCTTGGAAATTTTTCCCAACTCAATCGATATATTAAATTCTTTAGCACAAACAAAAAAAATTCAAGGAGAGTCTGAGGCGGGCAAGCAACAAGTTTTAGAAGCTGTCAGGCTGAACCCCGATGATTACCGAGCTTATCTCAATTATGGCATATTTCTTAGACAGATTGGACTTTACGAAGAGGCTCTGGCTCAATTCGAATTGGCTTTAGACCTGAATCAAGATTCCTTGGCCCTCATTTTTGAATTGGCAAAGCTAAAAGAAATACTTGGGCAATGGGACGAAGCCAGAGAATTATGGGAGTACAGAGTCGAATTAGCAGGGCCCGAAAACAGCTTTGTGCTTAGCGACTATGCCGACCATCTTACGACTCAAAACAGGATGACTGAAGCGTTTGCACAAATGGAACGCGCCATCGAGCTAGACCCGGATGTCGCTTCTCATAATATCGGCCTTGGCAATATTCTCTATTTCAACGGTCAGTTCGACAGAGGGCGGCAATTCGTCGAAAAAGCCCTTGAACTAGAGCCAACGGAACCACGAACTTACTCCTGGTTGGCCAGAATCTTGACAGATGCTGGAGACTTTGAACTTGCACAAGAAATGCTGGATATAGGAAAAGCACATCTTAGATCCAACGTAGATTCAGGCGAAGCCATTGTTCATTTGTGGGCCCAAGGCACTTTGGCAGCGCGCAGAGGCGATTTGGAGCAGGCCAATCAAATCTTAAATGAGATGCGAATGCGAAAGCCTTATGGCAACAGCCTCCATGTTTTCATTACCTATGTAGAATTTGAACTTGGTCTGATCGATGAAGGCTTTGCATCGCTACAACGCGCCTATGAACAGTGGGGGGAACATTGGTTTTTACGGTACATCAATGCGTTTAAGATATTGAGCGAAGAAGTGCTTATAGATCCTCGTTATCAAGAATTCTTGGTCAAAATGGGTCTAGCGAATTGAATCTTTGAAAATGTTATTCATATGATTTCACAAAGTCATGCTCCATCCTCAATATTTCAAAAAGGTTAATAGTTTCCCGTACTTACCTTATTGGACAATTTCAAAAAACGTTGAACGCTAATTCGGCATTATGGCAATAATGCCGAATTCGAAAATTGATAAAAGTCTCGTGATACGCTGAAAGTCACATAATATCTTTTTGTGACTTTCGAAGGCTGCCGACTAAGTCTTATTTATGGATCAGTTTTCTGGGGAAAGGCCAATTATGCCACAAAAGTTCACCCTATTTAACAACCATCGGTTTCGGGCTTGCCGGAGAAGTTTGGGCATAAATCGTCATCATCGAACACACCGTCGCCGTCTGCGTCGGGGGCTTCACGAGGTTCGCAGTGGAGTGCTTCGATAGCGTCTAATTCCGGGCCGGGCAGCAACATATTGGTTGGCACTTGTTCGGTGCTGCTGTCGTCGGTAATGCGGATGAATTGAACAAATTCCATTTCGTTTTCTTCCAGGTCGGACAGATCGATTTCAGCCGTTTCCTCAACCAAACCGAATGACAAAAAAGTTTCACCATCCTGACTGACTTCAACTTCATACAATTCATCATTAAAGGGATCACCCCAAATGGTAATGTCATTACCTTCACCATTTAGAATGACGTTATCTACGAACTCTACGGTGATGGTGCCCCGAATGCCCAGATGAACAAAGCCACCCAGTGGATCGACACTAAGGTCAGGCTCGCCCAACGCATCGCGTGGATTATCGAAATCACGGTTTGTGCGTGAGCCTGGGATATACTCAATCACTCTGTCTGCATATACTGCATTTTCGCTGCAAACGACAGGATCATCCTGTGCCATCAATAGCGGGGCCATGCCGATCTGATTCATTAGCGACAGCCCCAACACCCAGGTTAACATCACTCGATTTATATCATTCCAAACTCGCATAAACGGCTCCTTTCGCCTGTGCCTAAACTTACGGACTCATTCGAGATATAATTTGATATTTCCTAATTGGCGCAGTTGCCATACCTCGAACCATCCTTGATTCATTTTCAGCAATTAACATAGCACACTTCAGTTACAAAGCGCATAAATAATAACAGGCACTGGTTGGTGTTTCGATGAACAGTGCCTGTTATTGGGAGGTTAGATGCAGCTTGCGACAATGCTATTCAATTAAAGCATTAAGCGTACAGGATTCAAAAACTGATGGAAGATCCAATTTGTCACTGACTGCTGAGGAGAAATCTGAATCGGGTTTGCTGCGCCACCACCTGAGAGTGAACTTTCATAAGTATCACTCAATTCAGAGGTCAGTTCATAATCTGCTAAGGCGTAATTGATTGCCACACTCAAAAATAAAATGAGAGCAGCAATACCGAGGGCTAATCTAATAGAAGTTGCTTTTTTGAACATTTTTGTACTCCTTCTACGGTGTTTTCGTTGTTGATGCAAGCTGCATGGTTCCAATTTTGTTTAAATTGAAGGGGCCAAGGCATGGCCCCTTCAGCTACAGGCGGCCATCATATCGTGGTCTGATGACGCGCTAACGCAAATTGATCTTGGGTAGGAGCCTTCTTAAAAAAGTTGACCAAGAAATTCCGAAAAACCTAACCCGTTGTTTTTTAGTTGCTTTTTTATCCTGTTTTATCTTGCGAAGGAGGCGTTCATGATTTGCTTCCCTCACTAAACGCTGTCGATGTTCTTGTACTGATGCTTTAAATGAAAAATGGTTAGACATGGTCTCCCCCCCTTTGAGTGGAGTGAATCAGGGTTCATTACAAACCGCTGCACAGCCCACCTTGTTAACGAAAAGCAGGCCATGTTGATCCAATTAAGTATTTTTTATTGGATGTGATTTCCACATCGGAACTGTACCTGTCAGTGCGACACCTCTGGCGTTACGCCATCCCACCCACTGTCCATCCTTGAGTCGATCTACATACATAAAAAGCCTCCTTCCAACGTTCGATGCCCAAGTCTATGAAGGAGGTGTTAGAGGATTGTTAATTGCAAAACACTCAACTTGCGAACCGGCGTCCGTCCCCATCACGTTTTAACGCTTTATTAACAAGTGCTATCTATGCTATGCTTATAAATTGCTAGGTTTGTGTAAAACATAAGCAATTACCCCAAGGAGGTTTCACATGGATGAATTCATCAAATATCTGGCGTTGACAATAATTGGCATAGTAACTTTAGTTGTCTCTTTTGGAGAGTTTGAGCTAATTCCGCCAGAATCAATTAGATGTGGAGCAGGAATTTCAGGCGCAATGGACAAGAGAAGTTTTGTTGCAGGTGCTGTGCCGGCCGTTAGTGAGTTTGAACTACTTGGCCTAAATGAAATAGACGGTGACCTCGGCCCATTTGTTTCCAATTTCGATGCCAATGCCTTTTATGAAAGTATTATTGACACCCAAAGAGCGATTATTCCAATTGGAAGATTAGAGGATAGTTCTGACACCTTAGCAAGATTACCTCATGTTGAAGACCCATTTGCATCAAAGGCGCTTATTCTATCATCAATGGAACCCAGAGATTTGCGAAGTGATGATCACTTTTTTATTAATGTTGACAATACATTAGAAACTGAAGAAATCGGTTCTGCATTCAATGAAAATGCCTTTCAAGGCGTTATTGAAGGCATTGATAATAGCCTAGTAGTACTCTATATTCGACCTTCCAGTGAAAGTGGAGATAAGCCGGCTTTTGTTTCTGGATTTATTCTAATTGATAAACGCAATAAGTTTAGCGATTGGATTTTTATTGAACCAGTTCGGCCTCTTCTTCAGCCATTGGCAGATGAAGAAGGTAGAAGCCCTAGAAGTAAAATACCTACAATTAATTTTCTAGACGGATTATCGTCTAGAATCAGAGAGATTCCCAGTTTTAAATCAATAGATATAGACAATTGTTTTAAAAGTGCGCAACCTGATAACACCCCTCATATCCTTTATATAGCGAGGGGAGAATTAACTTCAGATTCAACACCGGAATCTCCCCCAATTACCCAAATTCCTGAGTTTTCTGAAAGAACGCCATCAGCCCTTAATTCAAATAACTTTATAACTGAAGATGCTCCTAAACCGCCGAATTTAAATATTTTAGATTCTTTGATGGACCATGACCCAATTCGACTTGTAAAAAGCGGTAAGAAAATTGTGATTTCAGCCTTTACTGCACCTTGTTTTGTACCACCAGGTGTGGACTTCACCGTTTCTGTAAGATTAGCAAATTATACTCAAAATCCCTTAAGAGTCTTACGGAGCACTAGCTTCGATGATGCTGATGTACAGTTATATTTCAGCGAATACGATACTGATAATCGAATGGAGTTTAATCCCAGTCCTCCTCCTTTTGCTGATTACCCAATAGTGTTTTTACCTACTGAAAACCCAATTCGTGCTGGCAAGGCCGCGCCAGCTCATGCTCTTCTGCGTATCGATGATCCAGGTATTTATGTTTTAAGAGTTGTTACTACGGTTAGTGCAATGAGCAGATTGGTTCATGTGGTCGATGGCCCAGAAAAACTGACATGCGCGGATGTAGAAGCAGATCCAATATATCTTGCAGGCGTAGCAGATGTCCATTTCTTTGACCTCTATGAAAACTATGTTGACGTGAAAACTTGGTGGGAAGCTCAAGAGGAAGTCTTAAACTTGGTTTCTGCATTTTATACAGAAAACTTTGACGCCCTTTTCCCTGGAGATAGTCTGATGCAAATCGAATTTTTACAAGGCTGGTCGCATACCCTGCGCGAGGAAGAAAAAGATGGCGATACTGTCATAACCGATGGTGCAATCCCAAGTGGATTATTTGATGCTTATGATGCGCTTTGTGAGTATGGTCAAGGACGATTTTCGAGTGGCAGTGGATTTGAATCTCACCAACATGATCTTGGTTTAACAACATTAGTCAATTTCTTTTCAGGTGGTGATCTTGGGCGTATCCCACGTGGACCCACAGATACAGTTGTGTTAGCTGATGTAGGCAGTATTTGTGATGCAACGTGTAGCAGGGTTGGTTCATCAATTATTGGTTTAGCTGAAGGTCTGTTGGGATTAGCAGGATCACGCTCTGGTAGCTGTAGTCGAACTGACTATCCTATTACTGATCCTCCATCTGAACCCCCTTCAATGCTGGAAATCTACAACCAATCTTCCCACCATTTATTGTCACAGCATCGGCCTAAACTGAATTTTTCAAGGCGTCATCCGCACAAAAACTTTCAGGTTACTCTATTTCAGCGCTTTTTGCTGATGACCCATGAAGTGGGACACGCATTAGGGGCAAACCATAGTGAGGATATAACCAGTATGATGTTTCCATCATCGCATAACGCCACTCGATTTTTCTTAGCCGATCAAGAAAAAAATGAAATTCGTAGCTGCATAGCACATTGCAGATTACCTTAACAAAAAATAGGAACTAAGGTGAATTAATTTCACCTTAGTTCCTATTTTGACCTAGTTTTAGTTTGTTCCCATTTTACAAATAAAGCTTTAAATTTAGGGGCTTTTTGAAAATCTTTCAGTGGTGGAAATTCAAATATTGAAGCGGCAGCGGCTAAGAATTTGACTTGATGATCATTCAAATAGTTGTTATGTAACCCTTCTCGTAACCATTTGAAGGCATCTTCAATTTTTTCTAGATGAAGGTAGGTTAAGACAACGCTTATATAAAATCGGCCATCTCTATGATTCGTTATACAAGCTTGACCGAAACATTTTTCCTTATCTGATTTTAATTCTTGGTAGTCGTATATACATCCAATCATCCCTAAAGCTTGTGCAATAGTTTCAGGAACTTCTGATAGACTAGCACTCTCGAGTTGTTTTTTTGCGTGGTCGAAGGCCTTTTCGATATTTCGGCTTCTCAAATATGCGTATATAAGTCGGTTATGGATTGCAGCTTTTTCTTGCGGATTTCCATATTTCTCAACGTTGAATAGCGCTTGTTTCCACATCCGAATTGCCTCGGTTACTTTGCTCGAACGGTATAATGCAAGTGCATGGCTAAATTGAGCCACTGCAATTGATATAGGGTCTTTGGTGGATTCTGCTAACTCCACAGCCTTAGACAGATATTGGGCTGCTTGAGTGAAATCCTGAACATTACTATAGGCCTGCCCTAAACCTGAGAGTACTTGTGCCTCTAAAGCTTCATTTGGCTCTTTCTTAAACAGCTTCAAAGCACTTTCCAGGCATGCAATAGATTCTTCAAATCGTTGTAACCAATTCAAAGTCGTGCCAAGATGGCGATGTATTTTGATGGCTGTCAAAGGACTGGCTTCTTGATCGACATTCTTAAGAGCAATCTCACAATGGTTACATGCTTCTTGGTGTAAACGAAGCTGGTGACAAGCAATAGCCATGTTGACATGAATTTCTGCTTGTTGATCAGGTTCCCTACAAAGCGACAAAGCTTTTTCACCATCCTCGAGAGAATGTTCATACTCAGAGGTTGCAGCACAAACCTCACAACGCCCCATGTAGCTAAGACATTGACCTTCAATATCATTTAGGTTTTCGGCTAATTCGAGTGCATGATCAAAATGATAGAGTGCTTCAGCCTTGGCATAGCGGTTGGCCCATACCACCTGTCCTGCCTTGATAAAATAAGGAAGCGCTTTATCAGTTTGGTTGGCTTGGTCATAGTGGTAGGCGATGTCGCCAAGGAATTCGAGGTCGCGGTCGGGGTGAGTTTTCAATAGGGATTCGTAGGCAGAGGCAACGGTGAGGTGGAGCTGGGGGCGCTGGGTGGGTTTTAGGGCTTGGTAGACCACATCTCGAATCATTTTGTGGTGGAAATGGTATTCGTCATCAAAATAATCCAGATAGCGACCCCATAGGAGTTCGTCCATTGATTTCAACCATTCCTGTTGCCACGGCCCCAGCATGTGGGTCAACAACTCAGCGTTGAAAGAGCGACCCATCACAGAAATGAATTCGAGGAGTTGACGCCCCTCATGGCTGAGACGTCGGAGTCGAGCGCCAATGAGACGTTGAATATTCCCGGGGATTGATTCTTCAGAAAATGTGTCTAATTGGACTTGCCACTGGCCGGTTGAGTCGCTTTGGAGGACACCGTCATCAATGAGGAATCGAATGAGTTCTTCTACGAAAAAAGCATTTCCGTCTGCGTTCACCAGGACTTTACTCACCAGTTCGTCCAAGTCTTTGGTGTCAACGGACTTCAATAACCCTTTTGCCATCTCATGTACATAATCTCGTTCCAGAGGCAGTAACGCCTGGTTGTGAATGGGATGATCCGACTGAAGTTCTTCCATTACGCGCCAGAGCATGTGGTCTTCGGGTACGTCCCCTTCACGATAGGTGAGCAACAACAACAGTCGGCATTGTGCACCACGACGAATCAAACGATGCAGGACACTCAACGTGGCATCGTCGGCCCAGGCCACATCATCCAAAAATAGGACGACGGCCTGATCTTCACTCAAAGCAGCAAATACCTCGCTAAATGAACTCAATAGGCGATTTTGCTCTTGTTCAGGTGTTGCCAATGGCAGGGAAGGCTCAATACCTGATATCTGCGTTTCAAGCTCAGGGACGAGCTTGATGATATCACTTAGGGAAGTTGCCGGCACACGTTTCCAATCAATTTTATCACCAATGGAAATGTACCGACGCAATGCATCTGTAAGAGGCGCATAGGGAAGGGTCTGTTCCTGCTCGTAACAACGGCTGCGAAAGATCAGGCCACCTTCGTTTCGGGCATAACGTTCATATTCCTGAGCCAGGCGGCTTTTTCCGATTCCTGCCTCGCCAGACAGAACCAGAGTTTGCCCCTCTCCTTGCCTCACTTTGTTCCATACATGGAGAAAGTGCTGCATTTCAGCTTCCCGGTTCACAAAAGAAGAGCCCAAGTCGATGGGGTCAATTGGAGGCGTTGCTGTGGGGATGACAGCACTGCCGCGAACGATTTCAACATAAAGGTCCGTCAGTTCTTTAGCGGGTCGATAAACGTCCCCCAAATCTATTTTCAAGCGATCCGCAAACACTTCATAGATGCGCATTGCAGCCACGCGGTCTTTGTTAGCCAGATGTAATTTCATCAATGTAATATGAATGGCATCCTGATAAGGACGTTTGGCTGCCATCCGTTCGGCATAATCGATAGCCGTTTGATATTCTTGAATTTCTTGAAAATAGGTTACTAATTCTTCTAACGATTGAACAAAGCGGCGTTCGAAATAACTATGAATAGGATCAATCCAATCCGCACCACTTCCTTCAAGCAAGTTGCCACGATACAGATCGGTCACTTCGCGAAGGTATCCAATTTTTGCCTCACCAGACAGCCGTTGGCTTTCTTCGGTAAGTTCTTCAAAAGAATCAGCATCGAGCCAGTATGGGTATTCAGGGTTCCATTTGACCATGCCTGGTTTAGACAGAATGCAATTCTCCTCATCGACAGGTTTGAGAATGGATCGAATCGCATGAAGCGCATTACGGAAATTATTCCCACTTTTTTCCGTTTCGGGCCAAAAACGCACTGCCAAGGCTTCGCGACGATGCCAATCGTCCCTGTGCAAGATCAAATAGGCAAGCAACAATTGGACGTTCTGGTAAGCAAGGTTTAGTATCTTTCCTTGGTCATCCTCTAAGCGAAACGACCCCAACAGATAAATGCGATACATGCCACCTTCCTCCTGGTAATACGTTGACGCGAGGCATCTTTGTATGGAATCCGATGAATGTCTAAGTGAGTTTTCTGATTTATTTTCTACAAACCTTAACAGAAAGTATACTTGATTATCCAACCTATGAGAACTTTTCCAGCTAACGATTCGTTAACGCGTGAATGCTATTAATGGAGCCATACCCACAAGCGGAGGTTCTTTGAAATGTTTACGCTTACAGTGTCCCCGGAAAGCTGGAAAGATGGCACTTTTATCAGCCAGCATCATGCCCATACTCAAACAGGGGATGGCAAAGTTCACCTTATCCTAAAAGGGACAGTGTCTCCAAAAGAACTCAAAGGTCAACACAAAATCTTATGGGCACCGATGAGGTTGATTCTAAAAATCCCTCTACGACAGGCGCTGCCAAAAAATCAATGGTTTCGCATTGAGCAATGGGCACCTCAAATTGTGCTTAGCGGCATGTCTCACGGGAATGATACTCAAGACTTCGGCTATGAAATACGCTGGACCAAATTACGCAATTCTCCCTACACACCCGTAAAAGAAATACAGATCGAAGCCGAAATCGCCCTTAGAGATGAACAAAGCCAAATACATCAACTGAATTATCATATCGATCTTATTGGGTTGTTTGTTAAGGGTACATAATATCAACGGCTTGTTACACCAACCTGATTTAACGGGTTATTAACACCTCCTTGATAACCTGCAAAACGTTGCAAAATCAACTATTCCTTAGGAGGGAAAATCATGTTAAAAAACCGTAGGCTTTGGAGCGGATTTACGACCATTATCCTAGTTACCATTGTCAGTTTAAGTTCAATAATTTTGAGTCAGGCACAAGAAAATGTGTTGGATTCTCTCGTCTTAACTCAATTTGGAAACACATATTCAATGGCTAATGGCATTTTCTTCGACTCTGAAGATCGCTTGTATATCGCCAGCGTGGTGGGCCGTGAGCTCATTGTGATGGATCCAGACTTTGGAGAGATTTTAGATCGCATTGGACAAGAGCGCGGAGTTGACAGTCCAGATGATGTCACCATAGGGCCCGATAGCTCAGTTTATTGGACAGATTTGCTTTCTGGAACCGTTGGGCGCTTGGAGCCGGATGGTACAGTAACCAAGCAGTTTATTGCGCCAGGTGTCAACCCTATTGCATTCAATGACGAAGGCCAGCTGTTTGTGGGCCTTGACTTTTTGGGCGATGCACTTTATGAAGTCGATCCCAATCTTCAGGATACGCCTCGGCTGATCGCTGAGAATCTAGGCAATTTCAACGCATTTGATTTCGATCCCAACGGCTTCTTGTGGGGGCCATTGTTCAGCAAGGGCAAGATCATCATGGTTGTTCCCGGCTCTGGTCTCATTCAGGAGCTGTTCATGGAAGAAGGCAGCTTTGTGGTACCAGTGGCTGTGAAGTTTAACTCCAAAGGGGAGTTGCATGTGCTGGACATGGTGACTGCCGAAGTGGCCAAAGTAGACACCATTTTAGGCTCAAAAGAGGTTATCGGCAAAGCCCGAATCGGCTCTGATAATCTAGCTTTTGACTCTCAGGATCGTTTGTTTGTTTCCAATAATACCGATGGCTCGATTATCGAAATACTGGCAAATGGAACGAATCGCATCGTGAATCCCGGTGGCATGATCACCCCTTCAGGCGTGGCTGTGTTGCCAAATCCTAATGGCGGAGAAACAGTGTTCGTTAGCAACCAAGGTGCCAGAGGGCTTGATGGCCTCACTGGCGAGAAAGTACTCTTCCATTTCAACGCCACATCTGGAATTGAAGGCCTTACATATTCTGCCGCTGGAGAAGATCTCATGATTACCAGTAGCTGGTTTGCCAACGTTGTGCAGATCGTAGATCCATTTGCAGGACAGGTGCTGGAAGCATACAACGATTTTGCCTTGCCATTGAATGCCATTAATTTCCGGGGAGACTTGATCGTTGCAGAATTAGTTTCTGGTCCTGGTGCTGCACGGGTTACCAGAGCTGATGGACGTGATCCCTCGCAGCGAACCATCATCGCGGGTAGCGCGCAGAATATTTTCTTTCCCACGGGCCTTGCTGCTACTGAGGATGACCTTTGGGTCGCAGACTGGGCCACAGGCAATGTCTGGCAACTGATCAGTGAACGTGTAACGCTTGAAAGCCCTATATTGGTGGCACAAGGACTCTCACAACCAGAAGGTCTGGCCGCAGCTCCTGATGGCAGTTTACTTGTGGTTGAAACGGGTGCATCACGCTTGTCCCAGATCGATCTGGAAACAGGCGTAGTCAATGTCGTCGCTGAAAACTTAGATGTTAATGTAGCAGGGCCAGAAGCTTTGGTCCCAACTTGGATGTTCAATGGGGTAACCATTGGTCCATCGGGCATCATATATGTCAATGGTGGAGGATCAAAGCCAGTGCTCTATCGAATTGTAACCAGCTTCTTTAACTAGAGAGAAGCGTAAACCTCCTTGCTGTATGTGGAAGGGGAGCTGAATGCTCCCCTTCCACATTCTGAGAATCCATAATAAAGTTTACTTTTTTGATCTAGGTAAACTTACAAGCACTCTGTTTAACACGATGACCTGCCCACCTGATATGTTTGGGTGGATGACTTAGTTGAGAAAGTCACTTAATAGTTTTTTGTGACTTTATAGTTAGGAAACTACCCACCCAAAAAATTATTCTGGAAGTCTTGTTTGAAATGTCCCAAAAGTACATTTTGGGACATTTCTGTTAAGAGTTGAATTCAAGTACAGGTATTTTGATGCCCATGCTTTGCAAGATAGAGTGGGTTTAGTCGGATTTCTTGGTTGCTCCAAGATTGTAGCCAATGACCGCGCCGGTGATGTTGAGCGCATAGGTGATATAGAAAAAATTTTCAGCCAACCAGTCCGGCATAGAATCTTTATAATTGAATCCAATATAGTGTGCCAAGCTGGCCCCTAACGATAAAGTATAAGCGACAGGAAGATTGCCCTCTACACCCATCATTGATCCAGCCAATACCACACCATAAGGTACGCCAAGGCCAACACCGAGATGCAACCCTATCACACCACCAGATCCTGCACCACCGAGACCTGAATTTGATCCAGCAAGGATACCCACCATAGCGCTCCCGAAACCTATCACAACTCCAGAGAGGGCGCCTGCAAGGGCTTCCTTTGCCAAATAATCAATACCATGAGGTGATGCGGTTTTCTGCGCATATCCTGAAATATTTGTTGCGATTAAGGCAGCGCTGATCAACACTGCGATAAAAAAGTTCCGTTTCATTTTATCCCCTTAAATCGAATCATTATGTTTTGTTTGACCAAAATTTGACCTTTACCCAAGCTTACTTTTCTAAAGTTACAAGCTTATTACAAAGAGGATTTGCCAGAGCTTTACGGGGAAGAAGGATGACTCCTTCCCCGTTTTACATTGTCTCCGTCTATGAAAAACACTTCTGCTCATTTACAGCATCTTGTGAAGATCAATGCGGCAAGCATGCAGGCTGATTGAATGCAGATTGGTTGGCATATATTTCAGCACTTTCAACAAAGAATTCCGCCCCTCCATTATGAGAGTAAATGATCAGCTCATTGGCCGGGGACACGCCGTTGCTCACTTGAAGGACTTCCCAGGATCCGGCTTTCATTAAGACCATATCAAAGCTAGTATTGCCTCCATTACCTGTCCCAATACCGACTTCTCCACTTAAAATGAAAATCCAGGCACATGCATAGACTGTGTTTGGGCCATTGCCAGGCGCATTCCAGACATGAGTCAATCCATTCCCTGCTCCATTGGTGGTGACGTGAATCATTGTACCTCCTGGGACGAATTCTGAAGGCAGCAATTCTGTATCAAGAAACCCGGATGAATTCATCCACGTATTCCACTGGTCTGCGGCAGAATTGCCAGGACTATGAGCAGTATTTTGGTTTGTAAATGGCCCCAATGGGCCAACGGAATCAAAGCTGCTATTGAAAAGAAGGTTTTGTCCCTGAGCTGAGACCCGTGTTTCACCTGCATAAGTGGCAAGTAAAACTGCCAACATCGTCAAAAGCATTCCTTTGACCATTATCTGAGACCATTTACCATTCAATTGTTTTTGCACAATTCCCTCCTTTTGAGAATGGATGAAATCTTGTTCATCCTTAGTGCAGAACTTATGTTTTGTGGAGACAAATTAAATTTAGGTAAGAGACGCTCCGTTTACACTCCGCGGCCTTATAGTGAAGGGCGGTAAGGCTTTATGTGAGGGAAGAATGACGAATTTTAAATTCAAGCCAATCAAGTCACCACATGAAAGATGTGATGTTAACAAAGTACTCTGCAATGCCTATTTATTTTGGTCTCTATACCTTTCAATATTCTCATCAGTTAGGTCTTTTTAAGTTCTTTACAGCATGACCTGCTGATCTACGTACTGTCCTAAATGCGAGTCCGGAGTGTATGTGGAGCGTTGGTTAACTATCTTGACCTAAATTCACAATGAAAGGATTAACAATTATGTTTAAGACAATGATTCGGACTTTAGCGGTGATCGTAACTGTATGTATTGTGTCTACCGGAGTTTTATTTTCACAAGTCGCGATTTTGAGTGAGTTTTCTGGGGCTGGTCAACCACTGGCGGTGGCAGTTGATCTCGAAAGAAATTCGGTGATTGCTGTCAAAATCAACAATAGCCACAGAATCATCAAATATAACCCTTTTGGAGACATTCTGGCTGAGTGGTTCATAGATGATGAACCTCGTGGCATTGCAATAGATCAATTAAATAACATTAATGTTATTGCGGTTACTATCGATGGCAATCATAGAGTTGTTAGCTATAGCCCATTTGGAGACTTCATCTATGAGTCTTTTGGAGGGGGAGAGCCAGTGGGGATTGCGGCAAGCTCGGGCGCATCCTTTGAAGGCAATTTCTTAAGCATCGTCATCATGAATGGCAGTGATCATCGTGTGTTGAATTATAGCGCCGATTGAAACCTTTAACTGGCTGAGGGCGGCCTTTCGAAAGATGATTCAATAAGATGGGAAATGTAGATTATTACTATACCTTGAGAAAAGAAAGCCTCATTTATTTTAAATGAGGCTTTCTAAAAAATGGAATCGATGATTGACAAAGCATCGTCGAGCTGGTGATCTTTAACATTTTGTTTGGCAACTTCAAAGTCTTCCAGCACTGCATCAGATTCTTTGATAAGTTGCGTAACTGTATTCTCAACATCGTCGCGATATAAAGCCATTGGGTGGTGGATGGCCACAAATGCAAATAATTCTATGGACGCTTCTTTATAGTTTTCTTTTAATGCTATATTTGCAAGATAATAGATACTAGTCATAATTATTTCTAGGAAATTTTGTTCTCTAGCCAACTCAAGGCCTTTTAGGAAGAAACCCTTACTCTGGGTGAAGTTGCCTAGATTAAACTGGGTATTGCCAAGATTGATGTTGAGCCTGGCAACCTCACCCTCGATGCCAAGTCCCTGATATATCTTTAAAGCATCTTTACCATATTTCATGGCAGCTTCATGATTTCCTAATTCGTCTTCAATAATAGCTATGTTAGATAGTGTGGTAGCAACAAGTCTTTGACCAAAATCGTTAACAATCCTTAAGGCCTTATTGAGATAGGATTTGCTTTTTTCTAGACATGTATCTGAATCTTCAACTCTACTCATTCCAATGTAGGCAATTCCAATCGAGTTGAATAATTTGCCTAGGCCAAACATGTTTTTGCTTTGTCTCAATAGTGAACCACAGGTTTGATACGTTTCCATGGCCAGGCTATATTGACCTTTATCGGCTTGCAATGTTCCCAAGTTCAAGAGAGCCATACATTGTTCGTAGCAGTCGCCCAATTTTATCGACAACGCTAAGCTTTTTTCATAAATAGGCAATGCGCTGTCATAATCAAAATCGCCATAATGTATCACTGTCGCAAGACCTCTAAGTGCAAATGCACGATCACACTCCATCTTGGCCGTATCAAAATAGGCCAGGCTTTTTTTGATAAGCTCTTTTGCTAAGTCAAATTTTGTCAAATGATATTCCATCCAACCTTTACAAAGACTTAATTTTGCAATAAGAGGATCAAGGCTGAGTTTCTCTGAATTTGGCACTTTGATTAAAACATTAATTGCTTTTGTATATCGCTCGAGCGCCATCGGATACCATGACTTTATTTCGTAAAATAGATGTAAAACATCAATACAGTCCTTCAATCTCTCAAGATCATTCTCTAAGGCATAGTCCCAAGCGTGATGGATGTTCTCAATTTCTAATGAAATTTCTTTGACTGCCTTAAGTTGACCTTGTCCTTTCAAATTAGATTCTAGGTTTACTAAGGTTTCTAAATAATGTAGGCAATGATGGTTTTGAATTTCCTTTGCTTGATCTTGATCTTGTAATTTTTCGTAAGCATATTGGCGCAAAAGTGGGTGCATATCATAGCGATCATCATCAATACGCCTGACAACAGATTTCGCCACCAAAGACGACAATTGCCTCAAAGATACATGGCCGATTTTTTCCGCAGCCGTTTTAGTGAACCCACTGAAAAATACGGATAAGTTGATGAATGCTGTTCGCTCTGAATTACCAAACCAATGCCAAGTATATTCAAAGCTGGCACGAAGACTTCGTTGACGCTCAGGGGCATCTTTCATGCTTGTGGATAGGAAATCTAGGGTTTTACGGATTTCCTCGCCAACTTCTTTACAAGATAATGTATCGACCCAAGCAGACGCCAGTTCGATAGCCAAAGGGCTACCTTCCAACATCTGGCATATAAAGGCAATTTCTTCGTAATTCTGTCTATTTGGCTGAAAGCCTGGGTTAATTCGTTTTGCACCACTCATAAATAATTGTACGGCTTCATTGGTGTCCAAGTTTTCAGACGCAGTATCGCTGGAAAAATCCATCCCGTCCAGAAAAAACAGTCGCTCTCTCTGTAAGTTGAGTTTTTCCTGTGAGGTCACTAAACAGGTTACCTGCTTTGCAGAATTCAATATTTCTTCAAGGAATTGTGCATTTTTAACCAGGTGGTCGAAGTTGTCCAACACCAACATCATATGCTTTTCTTTTAAAAAATCTGCCAATTGTTTATGTGGCGACGTTTCTCCATAAAAGTTAAAGTTTAACGCTTCGGCAATCGTAAAGGGCAGCAAATCGATGGTATCGACGCCCGATAATGCCACCCAATAAACACCATCTTTAAACTGCGCCAGAACACGACTAGCCAACTCCATAGCGAGACGTGTTTTCCCTATGCCACCCAGGCCAATCACCGAAGTTAATAGTCCTTGACGATCTTCGATTATTTGGAGAAGTTGACCAATTTCTTGTTCCCTACCAACAAATTCGGTTGTAGGTACTGGCAAGTTATTGGGCACATGTTTTTCTTCTTCCGGAACTTCATGGTTACGAATCTGGAAATGAAGTTGCTTCGTTTTCGGGGCAGGTTCAACACTAAGATGATCTTTGAGCATATTAACGCAATCATCATAGGTTTCCAGTGCTAGTTGTTGTGCACCTTCTGCATATTGCGCGCGCATTTTAATCCGATAAGCTTTTTCATTATAGGTCACGCATTTTAAAACTTGATTGCTACAATCTACCGCTTGAGTAGCTTGATTCACCTTTAGATGGCATTGTGCTTTTCCTAACAATGCTTCGATATATAGTTGCTGAAATCGTTCACGAAAAGGGATTGTCCATTCTTCATAAAGGTCTTCCTCAAGAAAATCTCCTCGATAAAGTTTGACCACCTCTTCAAACTCTCTGATCGCAAGTTCAGATCGATCTGTATTAGATAGGTCAAAGGCAGTATGAAGATGATCCTCAAAACTTTCTATATCAACCCGACAATCTACAGTACTGTTGAAACTATACGTACCAGACTTATTTAAAATATATGTTGAACCTTGACCGGATTTCAGGGAAGGCTCTAAGGATTTGCGAAGTTCACTGACCCGTCCTCTAAGATTATTTAGTACTTTGATCGGATCGGCTTCATCGTACAAAAGATCAATGAGCTTGTCGGTGCTGAAAATACGGCCTCGTTCTGCGATCAAAATTTTGAACAATGCCTTCGTTTTTTGCCGACCCCACGCTTTGGCTTCAATAGGAACATCATCAAGTAATACTTCTAAAGGGCCAAAAAGTCGCACTTCAAGTGTTTTGTTTGATTCTTGTTTCATGAATCAATCCCTTTAAGGCCTAATAGGCTTAGTATAACTCTATTATGGGTCGCAAGACCTTTGTCTGAAGACCATCATATTGGGTAGTGTCGCAAAAAACCGGTGAGCCATTTAAATTATCTGCATGAATTCAACCAAGCTCTTCAAATGGAGACATTATCAACCTGAGATCATCTTGCTGTGTGTTCGATGGTATTTGCGATATTCGTTGAGCTACAGAGATCTAGAAGAAATCATGCTAGAACGAGGGATGCAGATCGACCATTCGACGCTCAATCGCTGGGTGTTGCAATATTCGCCAGAGTTGGATAAACGTATTAGAAGACATCTGTAACCCGCCAAGGGTTCGTCTCGAATTGATGAGACTTACATTAAGGTCAAACGTAAATGGATGTTCTTGTATCGGGCCGTAGACCCCAAGGGGCAAACGATCGATTTTATGCTGAGTGCCAAGCGCGACAGGCATGCGGCCAAACGTTTCTTTCACAAGATGATTCAGTCAAAACATGCCGCGATGCCTTATGTCATGACTGTCGACAAGAATCCAGCTTATCCGATTGCATTTGAGCAAGAACAAGACCGTGGCCTTATTCCTAAGGGCTGCAGGCTCAGACAGATCAGGTATCTCAACAACATCGTGGAGCAGGATCATCGTTTCATCAAACGCCTGGTCAAACCTGGAATGGGGTTTGGCTCATTCTGGACTGCGAAAAACACGTTAGCTGGCTTTGAAGCCATGAACATGATCCGCAAAGGTCAAGTGCGTGGAGTTCCAAAAGGCGACATCCTGGCCCAGGCGAAGTTTGTCTCCAGCGTCTTCGAATTGGCCTAAGACGAGCTTTGAGCAGAGCATCAATCTATCTCGATTCTACTCCAGCCAATTCTTTGCGACACAACCCCTTTTTGTCTCTTTACGCACATTACCACGGATAAGTTCAGAAAGTCATTAGTTGTTGCAAAACAAATCATTGTATTAAAATAGGTTGTTGGTGAGAATTATTGCCAATTATTGATCACATAAATAAGCTTCACAGGAGGGGGAATGGCAAGTTTGAAAATCCGGATGCTGGGACCATTCCAATTGGAATGCAATGGGAGTATGGTTTCAGAAAAATCCTGGCAGCAAAAGAAAACCGTATTGTTGTTTAAACTTTTGATTGCGCATAAACCTCAACTTCTGTCCCAAGATTTTCTGATCGACACTCTTTTTACAGAACTCCCTCCTGACAGAGGTGCAAGGGGATTACATAGTCGAATCAGTGAACTTCGACGAGTATTGGAGCCGGATCTTGCAAAACCTAGAAATTCTAGTTTTGTGCTAAGAAAAGGTCAAGGGTATGTCATTAGTAATGATGTAGGAATTTGGTTGGATACAAGTGAATTTGAAAACTATCAAACCAAAGCAAATAAACTCAAGAAACAAGAGAAATGGGTTAAAGCCTTAGATGACTATAAAAGCGCAATTTCCCTTTATCGAGGCAGTTTCCTTGAAGAAGATTTGTATGTGGAATGGACTCTTCCAATTCGTGAAAGTTGGCGTGAACAATTAGAAAACGTGCTTTTAAATGCCGCTGAATGCCATGGTCATCTTGATCAACATATTGAGGCCATCCAATGTTGTCAACGGGCCATTGACCTGAACCCTTACAATGAAAAATCACATCGGCACAAAGTTAACTTTCTCATTGCAGCGAGAGAATTTGAACTTGCAGTTCAAAGTTGTAAGGAATGCATAGAAACATTGCGACAAATAGATATAGAGCCGTCCAATGCATTGAACCAAATCATCCTAAAGCTCAAAAACCAAAATACCTTGTATTCTCCACCAAAAGTACAATTCCCAATTGAAACAAGTTCGTTTGTGGGACGATCCCAGGAAATTGAGAAGTTAAGTTTGCAAATTCGTAATTTAAATTGTCGCCTCTTAACGATTATAGGCATAGGGGGAGTAGGAAAAACTCGCCTAGCAATTCATTTGGTTAGCAATCATGTTCCAACCTCAAAATATCCGGATGGAATTTTTTTTATTGATCTAATAAATGTTTCTGAAAATAGCCAACTTCTCGGAAAACTTATGTCTTCGTTAAATCTTTCTCCGGCCGGTCATGAGTCACCAGAAGGCTTTCTTTTAGATGAATTAGAAAATCAAGATGTTTTATTTTTGCTTGACAACGCGGAAGCATTAAAACAGTTTTCAATAATAGAAAAAATCTTACAAAAATCAGAAGGCGTGAAGTTTCTTATTACTTCACGAAGTAGGTTAAATCTCAAAGAAGAATGGATATTCGAACTAGAAGGCTTAGATTACTCAAGTGAAGTTAATAATGATGCAATACAGCTTTTTAGAGCGCGAGTTGAACAACAAGGAATTCAACTCCATATTGAACATACTAAGCAAGTTGTCGAGATTTGCAAAACCCTAGAAGGTCATCCATTGGGAATTGAGTTAATGGTTGGATGGCTACGAATTTTCCCATTGGAGAATTTGCTGTCTAACTTAGAACAAGGAATAGGATTCTTGCATTCTACGATTTCAAACCTCCCAGAACGACATCAAAGCTTACGTCGCATCTTTGAACAAACCTGGGATTCGTTGTCTAAAGAATCACAAGGCATTTTTGCAGCGTTGTCTGTGTTTCAAAACGGATTTACAGCAGAAGCAGGAAATTACGTAACGGGCTTATCGATTTCAGAGCTTTCTGGCTTTCTAAATCGCTCTTTATTGCGCCGTCAAGCCCCTGGCCGATTTGTGTTCCATGCTCTATTGAGACATTTTGCAGTAGAAAAACTTAGTCTAGACAGTGCCTGTGAACACAAGGCTCACGAAGCTCATCGAGAATATTTTGCAACATTCTTTGAGCAACGCATCCAAGAAATTAGCTCTTCTAACCCAAAAGTTCTTGATCAAGTCTCAACAGAGAAACAAAACTTACTGAAGCAGTGGAGGTGGACCCTGACTCAGGGGCGCACGACCATGTTGCAATATAGTGTTCAAGGTTGGCAAATTTTCTTTGAGACAAAAGGATTATTCTATGAAGCTTTTGAGTTTTTCCAAGATTCCACCAAGATAATTGAATCTCAAGTGGCCTTGCAAGGGTCACGAATCCATGGACTCGTTCTGGAAAAGCAAGCTTTGTTTGCTTATCGATTGGGCAAAAATAAAGAATCAAAATCACTTTATGAGCGCGCCCTAGCTGCATTACATGAAGAAGACAGCACTGCAATAAGCCGGTGTTTCTTAGTTCTTGGCCTCATTCATTTAAACACGGGAAATCCCCAGAAAGCTGAATCACTCTTCTTGAAAGGATTGAAACGTTCACGGAAAGACAATGAACCAACTGTTGAATCAAACATTCTTTTGTGTTTAGGGAATCTCTATGTGAGATCAGGCCAATATGAGCAAGCAAATGAGAACTATCAAATTGCAATTACTATTGCCCAATCTGAAAAAATTACACGCACTGAGTTTAGCGCCTTGCACGGTACAGCGATTATTGCATTCGAGCAAGGACATTACCATAAAGCAAGCGGGATTGTCCAGAATTGCTGGAATATTATCGAGGAAATACAAGATGTCTATGCAAAAGGTGCCGTCTTAAATCTAAAAGCCGAGATTGCTTCCTTGTTAGGCGATTTTGACATTGCAGAAAGCATATATAGAGAAAATGTTGTTCAAGCAAAAAAAACAGGTCATCGGGCAACATTGGTACATGGATTGGAAGGGTTAGGCGAAGCTCTACTAAAAAAAGTCCAATTTGACGATGCAAAGCGATGTTATGAAGAGATGAGAAATTTGACTGAAGCAAATGATGATCAACCAGCATTATCTCGAGCTTTATATGGACTCGGAGAGCTTGCTATCAAGCAAGAAAGATTCATGGAAGCTCGTCCATTCATGAAACAAAGTGTCGAATTAGCTGAGTCTAGTAATGAAAAGTGGGTGCACTCTCTTGGTCTGGCAAAGCTCGGCGAACTTGAGCAAAAAAATGGGAACTCGAAGGAAGGAATAGAGTATTTCAAGCAATCAGTTGATAAAGCTTTGGAAGCTCAGTCGATTCGCACTCTAGAAGTTGTAGTACTAGGTTTTGCCGAGACTCTTATAGCTTTGGATGAAAAAATAAAAGCATTTACTTTACTGGAAGCCGTGCTGAATCAATCTGAAGCTTTTCATTCAGAAGCACATAAACTTCATTCAAGTCTAAAAACTATATTGAGCTCTAAAGATATGCAACACGCCCACCAATTAAAAAGTGGTAAATCCCTTCAACAGTTGGCAATCCAATTCTTTTGAAAAATATTGGCTTTAAGTTTATCTCATCGCCCAGAATATTAAGCTGTAGACATTTGTTCATCTAAAAACTAACAATTCCAAAACTTCAATTAGGTAAGGAGCTCTCATGAAATTAAAAAAATGGTAATTCCATGGCCTGGGCTCCGGCTAACTTACTTTGCTGGCCTAGGGCCTAAAATAATTATGACATAATAGGAATGAAGGGCTGAATTAATTCAGCCCTTCCCAGTAACTCATAATTGTCTTCAATACGTACTGTTAGGTCAGTGGCAAACTGTAGGAGATATGATTGTAGTTTGTTGTATATTACCAGAAGAGTTTATATAATAAGATACTTGCGTAATTTGAACGCAAATCAGGCCACCTGCAAACGTGGTTGTGACTGTTGTACACGTTGAATAAGCAGTGCCTGAAGAACAACGCGTTTCAACAATTACTTGAGCCTCGGCATCTGGAACTGCCGCTAAAAGACCCACTGCTACAATTGCACAAAGTACGCCAAACTTTAATAGTTGCATAACTATCCTTTCTAGTCCTGAGGGATGAATTCAACTCAAACGCGTTTGATCAATTCTTTGATTTGCATCTTAAGAAACACACCTTCCGAAATTGTTATTTTTTAAACTGACATATGTCTAATTCCGGGCAAAGTAAGATTTGAGTAGTCTTGACTTAAGCGGTAAATAGGGTGGTGTTGCGTTAAGGAATCACATGGTCGTTCTTTCGGCATTATAGAACCAAGAGAAAGCTAAGAGCCAATACCAGTAACTAGGGTAATCGGGACTCCGCTTGTAAGGGAAGAATCTGTCGAAGTCACTGAGCCTACGTTTAAGGGTTTTGAAGAATCGTTCGACATAATTGCGGACGCCATAGCGCATGACAACGCGTTTGATGCCTAGTTGCTTGAATGGCTCTATATACCAACGGCCTCCATCTACTACAGCAACGCGAGGCAGTGCCCCATAAATCTCTTGCATGCGGCGAAAGAATACCCAGGTTTTAAGAGCATCACGACTGGAATACACATCCAGAAACAGCAAGCGTCTGTCTCTTGGGTCAATCGCTGCATATACCCACACCAAGCCAGAACTAGTTCGCAAGCCTGTTTCGTCAACGACGATACGTGAAGGCATATCGCCTTGCCACATATCATCTTTGAAACTTTCTCCATGCTTACGAATCCAACGCCAGATGGAGCTGTGATGACGATCTGTGTCGAGCAAAGCCAGAATCTCTTTGACCCGCCTTGTACTTAACCCTTTGAAATACAGAATAATGCCCAACAGGATTATTGATGGAGGGGTACGCTTGCGTTTGATGAATGTCAATTATTTCAGTAGTTCGTGCTCTTCCAATGAAGTTATGTTCACCTGGTCAGTGTATCAGTCAGTTTCAATCCCTTAACGCAACACTACCAATTGCAACCCAAACTCAAGATTTTGCAATTGTGGCACAGAGCAAAGAGTTTTCCCTACCTGGACAATTTGACCATCCTTAATGGAAAATTTAACTATTTTTGCAAATTTTGAAACAATAAACTCACTTATAAGAGCCTTGCGACCACATGCTCTGTTGTTTTTAAACTTAACCACATATTTATTTCCATCATTAAAAAGTATGACATGGGGTTGAGTTACTCCGCCTCGTAAAGGGTGTTCATATCTAACAGCACTTGGGATAGACATATATTTGAATAAATTCCATTGATAAAAAAGAAATTTAGTTTAACTAGTAAGCTATTAAAGCATCTTGCATGGATAACAAAGAAAAGACAAATTTCTATATCCTTAATTAAATTAATATTGAATTGGGTTTTTATAAATCAATCACATTCCAGAAGTAACGGTCTTTCTGTTGTTGTAGCCGCCCCACCTCTGGAATGTGGGTGGCGATGAGCAGGGAATTTTCGCTGAGGATGTTGGGTAACAGTTTTTTGCGGCTGATGTGGGTGCGTTCGGGGTTGGCCCAGGAGACGTGCCAGTCGATGTTGAGGAACTCGGCGGGGTGGTGGTAAAGGTCGCCCAGGACGTAGAGGGTTTTGTCGTCCGATTTCACTTTGACCACTTGATGGCCCACGGTTTCGCCTGAAGCGGAGATGATCTGAATGCCATTGACGAGATCGAAAGGATCGTCCTCCACCAGGGTCAGGATGCCTGCCTCATGCAGCACCTTGAGCGTGTGATGCTCGATGGCGTCGGCATTGCCGGACATGGCGGTTTCGGCCTTGGCCCAGTCTGCTGCTGAGAGATAGTGGGTGGCGTTGGGGAACTGAGGCACAAACTTTCCGTCAACTTCATATGTGGTTCCGTTGAAATGATCCCAGTGCCGATGCGTGATGATGACGTGATCCACCGATTCCGCTGACACGCCAAGAGCGTTCAACTGCTCAACCAAACTTGGCGGTGGGGTATAGCCTTCGATGCGATAATCGGGGTCCGTGCTGGCCAGGCCGTAGTGACTGGCGTCAATCAAAATGTTGCATTCAGGCAATTGCAGCAACGTGTTTTGGATCGGCGCAATCTGTTGATCCTGAAGACCATACAAATCGTCGCGGGTCTTCAAAATTTCTTCGGGGATGGTCATGTAACCGGCAAGGGGCAGCGTGATATCGCCAAGATTGATGATACTCACCTGAGCCTGGCCCAATGTGAATGTTCGCACATGCTCATTCATCAACGTCTCCTTCATTTAGTCCAACAGTTTTGAGATTTTAGCAGACCAATATATCATATTGTTTGCCATGGATGCATTGACAACCTTGCTAACGCTTTGTGGATCAGTCAAAATGAGATTATTCCAAATTAATAGATGCTAAAAAATGTCAAAAATAAATATCACAATTCGCGAAGCGACCACAGCCGAACATCACCCCCTGGGGCAATTGATGGTTCGTGCGTATTCCCAACTGGAAGGCTTTCCCCGACCCGACGAACAGCCCGACTATTACGAGATGCTCACCCACGTTGGCACGTTGACCGAGCGATCAGGCACACATCTGATTGTCGCATTGGATGATGAAAACAATCTGTTGGGTGGGGTGGTCTATTTTTCGGACATGCAATCGTACGGCTCTCGAAGTTCTGTCACCCAAGTGGAAAACGCATCCGGCATTCGCCTGCTGGCCGTCGATCCAGACCTCACCGGCGGCGGCGTTGGTCGAGCGCTGACTCAGGCCTGCATCGATCGCGCCAAGGAAAACGGCCACGCCGAAGTGCTGCTCCACTCCACCGCCATGATGGAGATTGCCAGAGGTCTTTATAAACGCATGGGCTTTCAGCGCGCCACCGAGTTCGACTTCACTCAAGAAGACCTGCCCGTGTTTGGCTATCGATTAAAACTCTGATCAACCTTTATTACTGAAACTGAACGCCGTGTTCGATAACGGTTTCGTAATATTCCACTGTTTTATCGTACTCGTTTAAGGTCAGGGCGATGTCATCAGGAATGAGGGCAACGGTCGGGTCATCTCCGCCTGACAATCCGTAGGCTGCTTCGGGTGATTCCCAAAACGTGATCACCATATACTTCCAGCCGTCATCGTGAGATTGCTTTAGAAATAAAGAACCTTTGAAGCCTTGGGCTTCATCAAAGTGGGGCAACACCACCGAACGAACGGTGTTTAAATAACTGTCTTCTTTTTCCTGCGACGTAATGGCACTCCAGGTACGGGCTATCATTGCGGGCCTCCTAAAAATACACACTTTTGCAACGGGGGGAGATTATATTTTAAGATAATGTTCGACCCATTTGCAAGGGAGGGGTTTTATGAAAGAAATGAAAAAACTGGCCAACGCCACCACCATCGGAGTGGGCGGCGGCACGTACCTGATGTTTGCTATCGCAGTGGGAATGGCAGCAGGGGGATGGACCAATTTCTTCGCCGCTGTTTTCCTCGGCCTGTTCTGGCCTGCCACTTTGATGTATGAGTTGATGCGTGTATTGCACCACATCTCAAGCAGTTCAGTATTGAATTTTTGAGGAACCTTTAAGATCAACAACCTGAGGGTCAGTTTGTTCGTTGATGTCCCACCAGTTTTGATGCTTTGGTAAACCAGTCGGTGCGAAAGTAGATCAAAGCGGCAAGACCTAAGCAGATGGTGGTCAGGATAAAGGTGGCATCACTGTAGTAATTATAGTGAACGTTATAGCCAAACAAGTGTGGATAATAGAGCAACGGCAACAGTCCGACATTGAGGCCAATGCTCATCCAGATCATTCGGGTACGCAGGGCCAGTAGGCAGGACAATAAACCAAACGCAGTAAATGCAACTAGAATTTTAACACCATACATGTTAAATGCCCAGTCGGGTTCTGGCAACAATTGTGAATAAATGGCAAAGATGATACCACTAAGGATCATTCCTCTGCCTCCACCTGTGAAGCGGGTCATGGTTGAAAATAAAAATCCACGAAAGAAAATTTCCTGGGCAAGGCCGAGCGCAAGTACAAATATCAGCATGATAAAAGCTGGATGATAGGAAATTCCCCAAGATTGAGTTTGACTAAGATTCCAGGCGATATCAGCACTGTTCCACTCAAAGCTTCCCATCCCTAACCGGTCTGCGAAAGCGTAATACGCAACCATGATGCTCACGCCCAAGACAAGGCCGTAGAGCAGATGGCGCACCATTACCTTATTCAACGCAATGCCGAAGTGATGCAGGGTTTTGTATTTGAAAAATGCCAGTGTGATGCAAGTGGCAAGGATTGGTAGCAGGTGAGAGTCTACAAGGATGAATGACCAACTGGAACCTGTGCGACAATTACCATCGAAGCAGTCGAGTAAGGACTTAAAATCGCGGGTGAACACAAACCATTCGAATAACATCAGCGTTCCGATGAACAAACCAATGTGAATCAAAAACTGAAAACGAGGGTTTGGTTGCGTGGTATTCATACTTCTCCTCATACAACATGATAAGGTCTCTTGGAAGTGATGGCGAATTTTTTAGCAGATTGTGTCGAGCTAGAGTGGAATGGCGACGGAATCGTTCTTCAAAGGGATTCAGAAAATGCAAAGGGGCTTTGGAAAAAGATCATCGCTCCATCCAAAAGCCCCAACGCCACAACGCCACAACAAAACCACGGTGTCGTTTGCATTACGCTTGATTCTGTTGGGTATAGGTACAATAAAACTTACGCACACCTATCAACTATTCAGTTGTTTCTGCCCCCGCGGAAACAAAGCGTACACCGGTCTCCCCCCAGAGGCCGGTGTTTTTTTGACGCCAATGCGTCACTGGAGATTACCTTATCAGATAAATAGATGATCTGTCAATTGTAAAAATACTGTGATTTTAAGCAATCTTCAGCAAGGCGCATGATCGTTGTTCTTACTTCATATTGTTGCATTGAAATTTTAAATAAAGAAGAGTCAGAAATGTTTTTAGCGTTTTTTATGAAGACAAGATCTGATTAAATCGCTATACTATAAAAAGAGCGCCCACAACACTCTCAATGTTGTGGGCGCAAATTGGAAGTTCAAGATGTCGTGATCGTTTATCACGATTCGGCTTAAGGATTTTTCGCACACCTATCCCTTACCAATTTTTATTCCAATTAATTGCTAAAATTATAATGACTGAAATTGCAAGATGTTGATTTAAGGCGATAATAACACGCATACCTCATGCATTATCTTCATGTCCAACCTCCTATTGGAAATGAGAAACACCTGCAAAACAACTTTTAAAGTCATTGTAGTCTATGTTACATTCGCCTGTCAAGTGATCGCATCAATTTTTCACATTATTTGATTTTAAATTAGAGTCAATGGCGTTAATTGGTCACAGATGCCTATTTTTTGATTCTCACCTCCCATTTCGATCAAGGCGGCAAACTCACCGCCATCAAAACATTCGTAGGCAATCTGGTTTCAGAGAAAAGCGTTGTTTGAGGTTTTTACTGTAGATGAAATGGGCAAATCACATCAAAGGTGTTTGTGGAACATTTGTTCCATTCAATCGTCATCTAAGACAAAGGGAAATTTCTATAAGCGACACATTTTCATTGTCGATGCGGTATGGATTATCATGGACGTTAAGGTGAGGGATCGTGTTGTTTTATAAAGAACAGATAAAGTGGTTCAAGAGACGATAGGATTTGGATCAGATGATCCGTTTGGGATGAAGGAGATTTTATAATGAAAAATTTGAAAAAATGGCTGCCACTAATGCTGGCCGTTGGAGTCATTGCGGGGGTGGTGGCGTTTATGATTTTGGAATCTTTTTATGAATCCAGCGTGCAGTTGGAGGATGACGCCGCCGCACAAGGGTTGCCGGCATTTCTCATCGAGCGCAGTGCCAATAATTTGTTTGATCTGGAATTATCCAGCGAACGACGCAGTTATGTGCCTGGGGATCTCGTTTTTATTGACTTCAGCCTCTCGCAGCCTGCCTATGTGTATATCTGGGCGATTGAACCGGAGGAGGAGGGCAAGCGTTTGGTCAGACAATTGTTCCCTACCAGCGATCATCCCTTGAACTATGGCGACTCCGGAAAGTTTAGTTTTCATGCCCCTTTCAGCGAGGGTACAGGCTATTTGCAGGCGTTGGCCACCACTCGGCCTTTGTCTGCCTCCGATGATTGGGAAGAGAATATTACTCTCACACCCGAAAATGCCAGACAGGCCATGTTGGAGAATATTGACCATCGTGGCCTGGGTGTTGCAGCATGGTCCAGCAGTTGGGCCACGTATCTGGTCGCTTCTGCCGGCCGCAATGGCAGTGGGACTTCACGTGAAGCGGCCGCTTCTGCAGTGGATGCATTGCCAAGTGATACCAGCAGCGGCAAGCTCAAAGTACTGGTGGTCGAAGCGGGCAATTGCGGGGCGGATGGGACCATTCCAGATTCTGCCAAAATTTACAATGCACAGGTGTATGTGGATGGGGCCAATCACCCCATCAGTTTATTCGACCCGTCCAGCACCACCGCCCTGGCCCAACCTGCTTTTCAATTTTTGAATGTCGAAGCAGGCATACGCACGGTGTTTGTGGCATTGCCGCATCGTTATCAGGATTCTACCAAAGTGATCTTGGCCCAACCTGAAGAGGCCAGACGCGGCAATAAAGTGGAAGTGGAAGCCGATACCGTGGTCGAAGCCTGTGTTGAGATGGAAGCCTTGCCGCGAGGGGTGGCTCAATTTTCAATGGCACCTGCATTCCCGCTGGTGGATGAAACTGTCAGTTTCGAATCCGGACAATCCTTGGGTGAAACATATACCTGGGACTTTGGCGATGGCAGTGATCCCATGATTGGCAGCGCCCGCGAGATGGCCGTGGTCAGCCACACGTACACCCTTCCGGATACTTACACCGCCACATTGACCGTCAGTTATGATCGCAGCGCACCTGGCATTTGCCCCGGAAATTTGCGTCGTCTGGAAACCAAATGCATGGTGCAGCATGTGATAGATGTGGCTGCGGCAAGTGTGTTTCCAGAACCAAACCCAATTGATCCAAAGACGGACGGCACGCCCAACTCAAATGGCGATCTGATTGTCGAAAGCGACGCCAGTGCATCTATGGAATTGGCCGAAGCCGGCTGTTTTGTCAGTGCGGAAGATGAACCTTGTGGCGTCATTCTGATGAACACGGTGGTGGCTCTTGATGATCGTTTAAAAGATGTGGCTTTCCAATTCGATTTCCGTTACAAGCAGTTTCCTTTCCGTCAAAACGAACTGGACAAGCTCAGTGCGACGTCCTATATGGCTGTGTCTGTGGCATTCCTGGATGAGTTGGGTCAGGAAATTTTTCCCAACACCGTCTGGCACTGCACCCTGCAAACGGATGAAAACAGCATGATGGAATCGTGTGACCGACTTATCCCCACAGGCGATAATGTGAGCGGTACAGCCACCCTGGACTTAATCGGCTCGAGCAGCAACCTGCGCGCCGTCAACACCATGATTACCCTCAAAATGATTCGACAGATGCGTGTCACCGCAACCGCACACCTCAACCTGCGCAAAAACGAGATCAAGGACGCGCCGATTGAAGTGGAGTATTCCAACCTGGAACTACGTTTGGATGCAAGTCCTTAATGTAAATTGTAAATTCATGTAGGGTAAGGGCCTCTAATCCCCCAACCCCCTTTACATGAAAGGGGCACGATTTGTCTGTGAATATGAGTTCTGAATTTCGTGGCGGTATCCTGGTTGAAGTTGGTTTTTTAAAATTCAAGCGCTTTATATTAAAAAAGAACCCGAGACCATTATTAGAGGTGAATGGCCTCGGGTCTGCGGATCGAAGGGATCAATGCCCTCGATTCATCATTTCTGATTCTATTTTATTCTGGGAGTCCAAGGAATTTTATTGCCCTGGGTATTCATTGAGGGCTTGTCCGGCCCATCGCGCTTGGCGATGGGCCGGAGGGGTACATCTGGGAAGAAGAGGGTTTTAAAAAATTCGAGTTAGCGAATCACTGCCACTGCGCTGGGGAAGCCGCCCGATTGATTGAGCAAAGGGAAAATCACACGGTCTCGCACATCCTGTGGCAGTTGCTGGGCCAAGGGAATAAAGCGAAACGGTGTCGGGCTGTCGTCGGGGTCAGGCTCAATGGTCAGCACAATTCGGCTGCCACCCAAATCCAAGGGGAAGTCCAGGCCATTTGGTGCGTTGTTCAAAAAATCTTCGCCAGGGAATTCAGGGCCATTAAATTGACCACTAAATGGGGCAGCGCGGTCGCGGTTGACCGGGTTTAAAAACTTGCCCGTGGTTACAGGGGTACCGTCGATGACGGCCCAACCTTCGTATGTCCAACCCACAGGCAGGATGGGTAGGTTCAATCCAGGGCCGGGGCCTTCCTGCGGATTGAGGAACCACACACCGCTGGTTTCGTTATCGCTCTGGTCATCGGTTGGGGTGGCCAGGATAAACTCTCCGCTGGCGCTGGAAAAATCATTGCCAAAAGCGCTCTGAGAAGCGACATCCAAAGAAGCCACGCCGTCAACCACAGGGCCAGCCACATAATGAGTGACTGCAGGGGTGGTGTCAATATCGCCGGTTGGCTCAATCGTCAGCACAATGTTGGTGGCACGATCCAGTCCAATGTCAAAAATAAAATTATTGTTTTGAATGGTAAAGCCTTCAAGCGTCAGGGCCTGGGTGCCGGTATCGTCCACAATGAATTTACCCGCAGGGATGGCCCGACCGCCGATGATGGCCCAGGTTTCATAATGAAAGCCGTTGCTCAACGGTGCAAAATTGTTCAATTCTAAATGGAGTGTCAATGCCTGTTGCGCTGTGGCTGAACTGGTCAGCGTCACGGCTGCAAATAAAAGCAAGCTGAAGATGCTCAATAATTTAAAATGTTTAGAAAATGTCATGATCGACTCCTTGTTGTGGTCTGTCTCGACGTTGTTCCATCGAGTGACACAAACCAATACGCAAGGATGAAACAATTGGATCCATTTAGGAAAGGCAATGTCTGGAAAAGGCAATACATTTAAATTACAGGTTAAAGCGTCTAATCCCCCAACCCCCTTTACATAAAGGGGACTACGATAAGTCTGCGAGAATTGGTTCTGATATTCGTTTCTTGATGCTAAGTTCAGTTGGATTGTTTGTCCGGTGTCCGGTTCCCCGCCTCGGCTCCTCCTATTCCTTTGCCAAATAAATACTGCCCCTCACAAAGAAAACCGAATCGTGATATAGAACAAACTCTCGCAGCCCAATCGTAGTCCCCTTTAGAAAAGGGGGTTGGGGGATTTGAAGCCTTTAACCCTTCTAAATTATTTTGTTTTTTAAGAAGCAAAACTGTATCAGCGCTCCCTCCGAGCTAAGGATGGGGAGCGCCGACACAGCTGAACTCAGGTGTGTCGTATTCAGGATTAATTGCCCAAGAACAAATCGGCGGATTTCACGGTGTTGTCCTGGCTGACGAAAGCACACAAGACCACATCTGCGTTGAGTGCGGCGCAGTCTGGGCCGGAAGCCACGATGCCGTTGACGTCAATTTCCGTCCAGCTTGGGAGGCGACTGTTGCCGCCTTCGGTGCGCCACCAGAGGTTGCTGTTGGGACCAAGCACAAACACATCAAAGCTATTCTGGGTGCGGCTGGCAATGGAGGGGCCGAAGATGAACTCGCCACCCAAGGTTTCCCAAAAAGCGCCCTGGGTGTTGAGGCAGCAGCCGTCGTTGTGGCGCACTTCATCGCCAGCACTGAGGACCACGCAGTCGAACTCACCCACACCACGCCAGGTGCAATCAGGGTCATTTTGGAAGAAGCTGATGTTCGGGCTTTGGAACCAGTTGCCCCAAATCGTGCCGTTAAAACGCTTGGACCACAAAGCTTCGCCTGGACCTTTGACAAACGTCTGCATTTCGATACGACCATTGGAGCCGACCAATGCCGTCACGGATGGCCCGGAGGAAAGCACGCCACCCTGAGCCTGCCAATCGCCCCAAAGGATGCCGTTGCCTGTGACGGTTGCGGTTTTGACCCACATGCCGTTGTCCGGGCCGCGTACCACACAGGTGATCATACTGCTGACCGGAGCAACACAATCGGGTGCAGAAGTCAACATGCCGCCCAAAGATGCCCAATCGCTCCACAAGTTGCCGCTACGAACGGACCACCACATGGCGTTGTCTTCGCCACGTACAAACACATAAGCTGCACCACCAGGGGCAACAGCCACACTGGGGGAGGAAGCGGCCTGGATTTGCGGAAGCACAGGAAAATCTGCCTGCACATTCAACGTTGGCACCAATGCGGACAACATTGCAAACATTACCAAGTAAATTCGCCAGCTTTTGAAACATTTCGTATTCAACATTTTGTCTCCTTTAAATTGAAAAACTTTTGTCGTTTATTTTTATTTTTGTGTGACTCATGGACTGAGTTTACTGCTCGAATATCATTAATTTCTCATCGCTGAAACGATGTTGGGTAGGCGGATGCAGATGCTTTCTGATGGAAATTTCAATCGAAATGGGAATGAAAAATGAGATTTCTGGCCTCACGTTGTATCACAAGGCTGAGAACGATATCTTGGTGGCATTGAATGGGCTGCTGAGGGGGAACATATGGAAAAAACTGAACTGGAAAAAATGCTGGCAGGGGAATGGTATTATTCACTTGATGAGGATCTCATGGCCATGCGCTTTGCCACCAAACGCAAAACCCTTCAATTCAATCAGGCCGAAGACATCGAAGAACGCCTGGACATTCTTAAAGAGATGCTTGGGAGATTTGGGGAAAACAGTTACATCGAGCCGCCTTTCCTGTGCAATTACGGCGAGCATATTTTCCTGGACGATTTTTCATATATCAATTACAACTGCGTGGTATTGGACAACAACCACGTCCACATTGGCAAACACACCATGCTCGGCCCGGCGGTGCAGCTTTATACAGCCGTTCATCCCCTCGATGCCGAAACGCGCAACAAGCTTCAGGAAACGGCAGAACCGATCACCATCGGCGACAACGTCTGGATCGGTGGGGCAGCTGTTATTCTCCCTGGTATCACTATCGGCAACAATGCCGTGGTCGGCGCAGGTGCCGTGGTCACCAAGAATGTTGAACCGTTTACCGTGGTGGCGGGCAATCCAGCGAAAGTAATTAAATCATTGCCATAAACTTAGAAAGATGGGTTTATAAAAATTGTTGAATCATCGATATAACGACATCGTTGACGGCAGGGAAGGCGTTGTCTGAACCGCAGTTAGTGACAGCCAGCATGGCAGCATTGCGACCTGGAACTACCCAGATCACAGCCATCCAAAAAGTATTGCTCCCTGTGTGAAACAGAGCAGGGCCATTCGTCCAGGGTTGAGAAGCCACCACCCATCCCAATGAATAATTCTGTTGAAATTCGTCTTGTTGTAATTTTACAAAGGTTTCTGGCTGTAAGAGTAAATCGGATTCACCACGTGCGCCCCGCAAATGCAACATCGCATATTGTGCCCAATCATTGAGGTTGGCATGAACCAGCCCAGTTGGACCGTAAACCACAGGATTGTCTGCATCAGGTCCAGGGGCTACAGGGAGACAGGCATTGGTTGAATGTCCCCAGGGTTGACTTTGTGAGTCAGGTGATCCAGGTGCACCAAACCCTGCAGAAGTCATGTTCAACGGCTGAAACAATCGTTCTTGAATAACCTCTTCCCACGTTTGTCCGGTTACTGAATCAATGAGGGCACCCGCGACTATATAGTTAAAGTTGGAATAATTATGGCTTGACCCTGGATTGGTGACTGGCAGGCGGGAAAGCACGCGTCCAGAGAAAGCCAAACGTTGTTCATCCAAAGGTTTGCTGAGTTGTTCGGAGGTGCGAAACTCAAAACCCAGTGAGGTTTGAAATGAATTATAACTGTCAGGCGTTTCAATGCCCGTCATGCCGGAGCGATGAGAAAGCAATAAATCAGGAGTAAGCGGTTTGTATTCGTCCAAAATACTGTCGTCTAAAACGGACAACACATCGCCAAGCTCTGTATCCCAATCGATCAAACCTTCTTCAACCAGTTGGCCCATCACTGTGGCAGTCATCGATTTGGTGCAGGAACCCAGATGGAAGGTATCCTCAGACGTTGCAGGTTCCGTGCCTTCTTTGACTCGCAAACCCGTGGCAGCGATAGCTTCAATGGTGTCCCCACGGATAAAAGCGCCAGCCAACGCAGGCACATTGTGATGTGATCGAGCAAGACGAACTGCATTTAATAAGGCTTGCTGCTGTGCTCCGAACGATACGTCAGGAAAAAATGAGCTTTGAGCCAGCGCAAACCCAGCTCCTCCAGCCAACGTTCTTAACAATTGCCGACGCTTCATGTTGTGATACACTCCATCCATTACTCTTGGAAGTAAGTATATCACACAATATTAATTTTTCGTGAAAACTCCATGATCCAGTTGGTTTCCCAGGTATCGCCCTCATCGAGTGAAAAAGCCTGCTCCCATCGAGGGGTTTCTGTGTCTACATCCAGCCACAGGAAGCGAACAAGCATGTCTTGATCATTCCACTTTTCGTTGGCAAAAAATTCGCCTCGATTGCCTTCGAATTTGCCCACCACAGGATCGGTAATTTCGAGTGAGGTGGTGGCAATCCAATAAATCTTCCATTCCCCTGTTTCAGGAATCAGCAGGCGCAAAGAAAATCCTTCAAACTCCTTGCCTTTGAAGGTGGCGTTGAATTGATCCATATTCCCATAGCCAAGTAACAATGGATGATTGACATAATCTGCCTGAAATTCTTCCCATTCCTCACAATTGTTTAAACGCTCTTTGAGCCTGCGGTTGTTGATCTTCCACTCACCGATCATAAAATCGAAATCATAACGGCCTTTGACTTCTGTAGACATAAAACCTCCTTGGAAAATTTATGAATATGAAAAACTTCAAATCCCCCAACCCCCTTTTCTAAAGGGGGCTACGATAAGACTGCGAATGTGGATTCTGTTTTGCGAATTATGATTCTTGGTTTGATCCAAATTGATAATTATGTTATAGTACATAATTATGATTGAGCTATTACATAATTATATCCATGAACGTACGGCTGTCAAGATGGCTGAGGAAGTCGAGAATCTGGTCAAAGCGGGAAAACTCAGGCCAGGAGACCGCTTGCCCAGTGTTCGTGAGTTGGCCAAAGATCTCAATGTCAGTCCGGCCACGGTGTCAGCGGTGTATAAAAAGCTCAATGCAAGAGGCATTGTGTATTCGCGCGGACGTGGCGGAACGTTTATCAGTCCACATCCATTGCCGCTTTTGCCCCGTGGGATGCCGGTCAATCAACAGCTCCGCAACTTAGCTGACGGCAATCCTGATCCTGAATTGTTTCCACCGCTCAAACCCATCCTGGAAAAAATTGATCCTTCCCCTGTGCTCTACGGCGTGCCTGACCGAAATGAAGATCTAATGGCGCTGCTGGAAAAACGATGGCGCGAAGAAGATGTTTCCGTGGGCGACTACTGCGTGGTCAACGGCGCACTCGATGGCATGGAGCGTGTGTTCAAAGAGTTTTTACGTCCAGGTGATCGCGTCCTGGTCGAAGATCCAGGCTTTGTCAACGTGTTCCATTTGGCCACCTCAATGGGATTGGTGTTCATGCCTGTCGAAATCGATCAGGAAGGCATGTTGCCCGGCGCGCTCGAAAAAGCCTGTCACAGCGGTGCCGAAGCCATCGTCATCACCCCACGCGCCCAAAGCCCGACAGGCGCAGCGCTCTCTGCCGAACGAGCTGAGCAACTCAAAGCAGTTTTGAAAAAATACCCTGATATCTTCTTGATCGAAGACGATCACGCCAGTTGGATCACCGATGCCAAACTGTATCCACTCCATTCGCCTGATCGAGATAAATGGGTCTACATTCACTCTCTGGCCAAAGCACTGAACCCTGATTTACGCATTGCTTTCATGACAGGAGACGATGCCAGTATTTCACGGGTGCGTGAACGGCTGATCACTGGCGAACGCTGGGTCAGCCATCTGTTGCAACGCATGGTGCTTGAAATGATTTCCGATGCCGATGTGCTGGCCTATCTTGATAAAGTTACGAACACCTACAAACAGCGTCGCATTTCCTTACTCGACGCACTGAAAGCCCAAGGCATTGAAGCGATGGGCCGATCTTCTTTCAACGTATGGATTCCCGTGCCTGAAGAAGTGTCCGTGGTCAATGCATTGGCTCAAAAAGGATGGGCCGTCAGCGCAGGCGAACGTTTCCGAATCTCCAGCCCCCCCGCCATTCGCGTTACCACCGCCACCATCACCCCAACAGAAGCCCATCAATTTGCCCAAGACCTTTATGATGTCTTGCTCGGCGGGCGATATCTTTCCCAGGTTTAAAAAATATGTTGTCATGAAGTTGACTCCTTAAGTTATCCTGCATTGAAGGAAAATGTAAGGAGAAGAACGAATCACTATGAAGCTAAAAATTATCGCAATGTTCCTGTTGATATTCATCATGATCACCCTGGGGTTTTCGTCAGACTCCACTCAAGGTGAAGAACTGCTCTTTTTCTTGCCAGAGGTGCAGCTGGCAAGAGCATGGAATGTATTTTTAGAGACTCCCGAAAGTAGTCTTGCTGGAATTCCTAAATTTACAAATATCCCTATGTCAACCTGGATTAATGAACAAGGTGGGTTACGATCTAACGAAGAAGTCTTTTCTTTGTTAATACATACACAAAATGAGTTGTTCTCTTCATTGACTTGTATAGATGAAACAGGTGAAGTGACCAGCCCAGTTAACAACCCTCTTATTGAGGATTTAATCAAGGGAAATGAAATTGAGCAGTGTGGCAACCTCATAGACGGAAATAAAGAGCCTATTCGGCTCATTTCTATGTTTTTTATTTTGGGGACCTATTTGGATGATGTTGAAAACGTGACGAAATCTTTCCAGGAAGGTTTAGAACCTGAGTTGATCTTATTGGAAAAAGAAGTGTGTCAAAGCTTGTTTGAAAGGGTCGAATCAGGGTCAACTTTGGAGCTAAGGACAATTTCGTTTTTTATTTTAGAGGATATTCAAGATCGGGTCCAGCAAATTGAAAATGATTTGGATGCCTCCTCTCTAGAAAATAGCGAATGTTTCAACCCAGTGACAGGCACCATTCAGGAGTTGGAAACACAGGCCAATCAAGGAAACATTATGGCTGCGGTGGGATTGGGCTCGTCATTTTTTGTTCAAGCCTTTGACAGCAATGACCCGATCGAACAAGATGCCTTGCGGGTGCAGATCACTGACATGATGCTTCGCAGTTCAGCTGGGGCAAGTCCCTTGGTTAGTTTGGCACTCATATTGCCGATGCTTGTTTTGGGCATTGATATCTAAGCCCTACTCGATCAGGCCGATTCAAACTATTGTCATGAAGTTGCCCTGCAAAGTTATCCTGCTTTCAAGGTCAAGGTAAGGAGAGAACAATCCATCATAAAATGAAAATGCATCACACTTATTCTGCTTCCTCACTCAAAATCGTAAATTTGGGCAAGTCGCCCACACGGACTTCAGTACCGCTTAAGTTGAGAATGGGAAGGGAGTTTGCTGCAATCATTCTCAGTTCGTTTCCGAAGCGTTGAAAATTGTCGCGAATGCGGAAGATGAAGTTGACTTGTTCATCCCATTCCAGGATGTAAGTCAACGGTTGGCCATTGCCGCCAACAAGGGTGAAAGCTGAAGGCCAGGCGGCATCCATGCCGCGTGTGGGTTGAACCAATGAGAAGGCCACTTCTCCGTTAATTTGCTCGATCAGGTTGCCGTCATTGTAGACTTCAAACGAATCACCGCGCGTTCCGATATTGTTGAAATCGACTTCTACAAACAAAGTTGGCGTTCGCACGTCGCGCTCGGTGGCTTCGAGGAACAAGGCGCTGAGGATTTCGTTGGTGCCGCGAACATCGCCAAAAGTGACGAAGTTCAACAATGTGGAGGTTGAAGCACCAGAGTCAATTAAATCTTGCCATTCCATGCGAAAGTTGGTGCTTTGGTTCAGATCTACAAACACGCCGTCCAATCCCCCTGGTCCGATGTTGGAGACCACCAAGGCGTCGTCGATCAACTCAAGCTCGGCGCGTCCCAGAGCTGTGTGACTGATGCCGTAAAATTCCAATGTTGGCCCCGACTGCGTTTGCACCCCTTGCACCGCAGTCGAAAATGGCAGAAGCAATAGAATGCCTCCCAGAAATAAACTAAAAAAATATTTCATGAACGCCTCCTTTAATAAGCGGGCTTCCAGCTTAAATCTGAGGGTTGTAGAAAAACTATAGAAGCACGGTTAAAGAGAAATTGTTTCATCTGTTGGTTGCTTTTCAGTAATCAAGTGGATTACAAAGATAGAATGAAATGTCCTATTTGTCGTCACGAATTGCGGTCAAGTAAGAAGCTGACTTTTGCAAGTGATTATACGAATGCTCGAAATGGAAATAGCTTAAGATATGAAAAAAATCCAACCGCAGTCGTTCTCAAAAAAGTGAAAATTGGGAAGACGAACCCATCTTTCTGTTTGGAATGTGGCTTTGTAGCGGTAGTTATGGACGCCAAATTCCAAAAATTTCTTCAGCATGAATTGAGACATGATCTATGAACAACAACGCCCCCATTTAAAAGAGCGTGTTGGTTCAAATTTTTGAATGAATGGTTGAAATAAATGAAGCGCAACGATCAATCGTCGTCGCGGTTGCGGCGGCCAAAGCTTGGACGTTTTTTCTTGATTGAGATGCCTTTGATCACTTTGAGTTCAGGCTCTTTGGTGACGGACTGAGTGACGGTTTTTGCACATTCGTGGCAGCAGTTCAATTCGGAAGCGATTTCAAAGCCATCGGTGCTGAGATTGTTGAGGCGCTTGCCTTTGTCGGTCATGACCTGAGTGTCGTATTTAACCACGCGTGTGTGCTTTACCTTCTTGGTGGGAGAATAACCAAAGTGACTTCCGCAAACCTGACAATTAAAAGACATAATTTATTTAAAAAACTCCATTTCTTTAACCCCTTTTGGGCATAATTTGTGGCACTTGTCAAAAGGTGATATGCAAACCCTTAGCAACATACCGTCTTATAAGATACCCATCCAGACGCATTGGCGCAACTTTGAATTAAGTTTGTTGAAAAAAACAAAGGGACACGCGCAGTGCGTGCCCCTTTGAAGCGTCATTAATTTAAGCGAAGGAAAGCTTAGTCTTTGTCTTCTTCACCTTCGTCTTCATCGCCATCTTCGTTGTCTTCACCATCTTCATCTTCGTCATCGTCTTCGCTATCGTTGTCTTCATCTGCGCCTTCGTCACCGCAGGATTCGTCACCGTCTTCTTCGTCAGATTCATCTTCGTCACCATCTTCATCGGTGTCAGTGTCGTCTTCGGTTTCGTCAGATTCATCTTCGTCACCATCTTCGCTTTCACTGTCACCATCTTCTTCATCTCCATCATCGCAGGATTCGGCTTCGTCACCATCTCCGTCTTCATCATCGTCACTGTCTTCATCTTCTTCGTCACCCAGCCCATCACCGTCTTCTTCATCTTCGTCTTCGTCCTCATCATCGGCAAAGGCTGTGGCGAACAGATTGTTGAATGGAAGGTTTAAATCGAAGCCTTCCAAAGTGGTGTCACCTACAAAGTCGGTGGTGTCTGGCTGAGCCAGCAAGGGAAGGCCGAAGCCTAAAGTAAGCATTAACGTCAAAATTGCGATCATGGATTTCTTGAACATGGGTAAAGCCCCCTTTGTCTTGGTTGGTTGGTTTTTGCACAACCCTTCGTGCATAGAGCCATGGTATTCAGCTCACCATGAAAAAAATATGGGTGGTAGGGTCAAAACCCATGCCAGTCAGGTCGAAAACCATTGCGGACTTCATGCGTTTTCGGTGAACTTTGGTGAAACTACGGTGAAATTTTTTGCGATAAATGGCGTATATTCAAGGAAAGCCAGCGAAACATATAGGGAGGCTGATCCAATGTTAGAATTAAAATGCCCGATCTGCCGTCATGAGCTGATACAGAGTGAGAATTTGTATGTGGTGGACAAAGGCGTCGAAGAAACGTTGATATTACATTACAATACCCGTCCCCAGGCAAAAGTGTTCAAGAAGCCGGAACGAAGCCCAATTGCCCCTCGTGTCTGTGTGGCGTGTGGGTATATCGCTTTATTTATGAAAATGGGCTTCCAAGGATTGCTCAAGAAAAAACAAGCACAGCTAGGCGAGCAATTCTGATGTGCTAGCGGGCAATGGCAGCATCAATAATATTGGTCAGTGCATTGTTGATGTTTTCCAATATGTCGAAGCATTGGCCCAAGGCGCCGTGTTTCAGTCCAAGTGCAAATGGATCATTGTAGGCGATTTGAGTCCGACCATCAGCATCTTCCCAGATCAGGAATTTTTGGGGCAGGTCGATGCCAAATTGTTGATCGCATTGCATCAAGGGTGTGCCTACGGCAGGGTTGCCGAAGATTAATAGTTGTGTGGGACGGAGTGTTTGATCCACGGTGCGAGCATTGGCAGTGTGATCTATCTTGGCAAACAGATTCAGTCCGCGATCAGCAATAATTGCTTCCAGGCTTTCGACGGTTTCGGCAAAACTCAAAGGGCTTTCTAACATGGTTAATCCACTGCCCTGTGCGGTTGAAATGCCTGCATACCAGGCGAACCCACCAAAAATCAATACCAATAAAAACAATCCCAATTTTTTGAAATGACGCACAAACATAAATGCCTCCAAATACAATTGCTGACTTTAGCGTAATGGTTTCAACAGGATGAATCAAAGTGGGTTGGCCCTATCCACACCCTGTTACTGAACTGTAACCTGCCCCCGATACGATGCCATCATCTAAACCAAATGTCACAAAAGAGGTCATGATGAAAGTTATTTCGTGTGGATTGATGAGTGTCTGTTTACTGATGCTGACCGTTAATGTGATGGCGCAGGAGGCTGAAACAGCGATGGGAAAATACGATTATTTGCTAGAAGTGGCAGGCGCAAGCCTTGGGGTGGTTGGTGGAGTTTACCTTGGATATCAATTGCTAGGGGTGCCATTTGGAGGGCTGGATAGTTTGGATATTACCGCTGGAGATGCCTATGACATCTTCTTTAAGGCCAACCTTGGTGGCTCTGTGTTAGGGGCAACCGCAGGGATAGGCATTGCGGGTGTTTTGCTAAAAAAGAAAGGTAATCTGTTGTTTGCCGCAATGGGAGCAAGTGTTGGCATTATTCCAAGCTTGGTTCTGGGCTTGGTTTCAAGCCTGACCTTTTCATTTTCTCCAGAGATTACTTCTGAACAAACGCTTTGGTTGACTAGCGGTGTTACAGCCGTTGGCATGGGTTCCTTTGCGGTGCTGGGCTATCACTTGAGTGATTTTAAATTGGAGGAAACCAAATGAAAAAAACTTTGACCGTTATGATTGCTTGTGTCTTATTATGGACTGTTGCCGTTGAAGCATCCACAGCGCCCCATGCCAAGAAAAACGCAGAAACATTTTTTCAAATCTCCGCTGCCAGCATGGGGGTTTTTATTGGAATTGAATTGGGGCAAAAAGTTGAAGATTGGTTTTTCGATGGAAAACGCCCGCTCAACAGTTTTAGCCTGTTTTTTAATGGTTATTCAATAGGTGCGGTGGTTGGAGGAACAGCAGCCATTGGCCTTGTTGGTACTCATCAACAAAAACAAGGAAACCTTGCCTTAGCTGGACTGGGTGCATATCTGGCAATTGTTCCAAGTGGAGTGTTTAGCCTTACATGGACTGAGTACCTGAATTATTCTGGAATTGACTACACATTAGGACTTCAGATTGCAAAGGGGATTTCCGTTTTGGGGATTGGTATCGGAACCGTTATGGGTTACCACGGTGGCCGAATTAAATAGGGAGATAGAAGATGAAACAGATTTTAACTTTGACCCTGGTTTGCTTATTGATCACTGCGGTTCAGGCAGAAGCCAAATCACAGTCAGAAGAAATAAATATGTCCCATTTGATGATTGAGGTTGCAGGAGCCAGCGCAGGGGCCGCTGTTGGGTTGACCTGGGGAATAATGCTGCCAATTTATCAAGCGTCTCACGGAGGAGGGTTTGCCTCTGTAGAAGGGTTTTTTGGAACATTTCTGTTGGAAACATATTTGGGAGGCGTGATTGGATCAAGCCTCGGATTGGGGTTGGTGGCAATGATATTGCAGGATTCGGGTAACCCATGGCTGGCCGGTGTAGGCGCTGGGGTGGGTCTTTTTGGTGGGGTTGTTGTAGGAACAAGTATTGCAATGCCTCTTGGATACCTATTAACAACAACCGAACGTGATGCCTCAGGTGTAGCTTTAGCAAGCATGGCTGGTGTGACTGTTTTAGGCACCGGTTTGGGGGCTGTGCTTATGTATCATCATGAGAAACTGAATCCGGTTTAATCAATTCTATTTCTGATCTTTACGATTTGACGATTTCTTATCATCGCTATAAAGCACGTTGTCGAATAAATCAAACAAGCCTTTGAATGGATGGTCCTTGCCCACTCGATGGGGTGGGTAAGGCCGTTCTTCATCAAATTGGCGTTGGAGTTTGCCGATGGCCTGCCAGGGTTTTTCCAGTTTTTTGTTAGAGAATGTCATGTCATGCACGCTCCTTTCGGTGTTATGATTTCAGTATATCGAACAAAAACGAGATTGCTGCATGGATCAATAATCAAAATTTCGAATCAGGACCACTATCGATATGTGGCGGAAGCCATGGAAAAGATCCCTGGGAGCCTCATGAGGATGTGTTAGTAGGGAAGTACCCTCTTGCTTCGCTCAGGCCCCCAGGGATACCCTTACTTTCGCCCTGAATGACACCGCTCAAGGCGGTTATTTTTATAAAACCCATCATAGCACAGTTGCTATCAGGAAAAAAAGCTGAAGAAAATTGATTTGTTGATTTCAGGGGGGTTGTTTTGAATCGACAGGGGATTTTTTGTGAGTGACTCAGTAAAGTTGCCCTGATACAAATGGGTTGAAAATATTAAAATTGTTCTCACAGTTACAATGGATACCGTTAATTTTATCGGGCGTAATTCTTGTTACTAAATAACTTGTATGTGATGTATACAATGAAATTAATCTAGAGGTAGATTTCTGCACTTTTGTTGAACATGACACACCCCAGCCACCGGGAAACCTCCGTGTTGCTTGGGCTTGAATTGAAATTGAGACGCGTGAACACAATGTGAGTACCCTCCGTATTAGCCCCCTAGCATCCGAGAGAATTTCTAGGGGGCTAAGCCTTTTTGTCAGATTTCATTATCGTTTTACTATGAAGAAATTCTGATTCTGTTTTAAATCATTCCACACCAAACACTCACAGATTGAACATTTAGTCCTCAATGTGGGCTTGTATAACTAGACCATCAGCAACCGAACGAAAGGAAACGAAATGACAACAGTTTCAACCATTGGTGTGATGATGGTTTTGATCCCCACAATAATGTTGAGTGGCTTACTTGGATTCGGTCTGCTGAAGTTTGCAATGGCTGGAAATCGCTCTTAAATAATTTTAGAAATCAATAGCACGGAAACACAAATATCCTCCTCCCATGTGTATACCCCACAGCGCCAACCCACGCTGTGGGGTGTTTTTTATGGACCAAATTTGGGTGGGCCAAGTATGAGTTTTCCGGTGCCGTGAACTTTAATTAAGATGGCGCCGACATCATCTCTTGATTTATGGGGCAGATCACTTTTTGCATTTAAATCAAACACGATCTACCCCACCCTATCGATGGGTTTGATGTATCTGGTATAGGCGGCATCGTCAGGTGGAAGCATGAGTTCTAGGTTGAAATTGCCGTCATAGTCGATTACAAGCATGGTGAAGGTGTTGGCAAATGATAAATTCACTTCGTCAAAAGCAAGTATATAGGCCAGCATGGCGCTGTTGCCTTCATCAGCTTGACAAATTTCGTCAATGGAAAACTCGATTTGGCCATTTTCAATGGTGATTGAGTACGCGCCGCCTTGGGTTCTCTCAAGATCAGATTTATCGCCCAATAGATCAAATTTGAGCATTCGTCGATCTCTAACTTGGTTGTCCCAAATGTGAATGATTTCTTCGCCAATTTCTTGTTCGCCAGGCCAAAAACAACTTTCGTTATTGGTCAAACTTAAGGGGAGTTCGAAGCCGTCCAGAACAACTTCTTGCCCTAAGAGGAGTTGGGTTTCAACAGGGTGATCAAGCGTCCATTACCATAATTGTTGACCAAGAAGCACCACAAACGAGGAAATCAAAATCACATACGTTGTAGTCGGGTAATTATCTTTTTTCTCATCGCCAAACATGACTTATTATATACAACATTGATGTAAATGTTGTATATAGTCTTCCATCGTTCTGATCTAAGCTTCTTTCATGGCTAAAGTGAAACAGTCACCGAATGCGTTGTTGGCGTTTGCTCGGGAGAAGAAGCGTTTGACGCAGGCGCAGCGACAGGCGTTGTGTGAGTTTCTTTTGTTTGATCCTGATGCGCCTGATCCGCATGAGCCGGACAAGTATCGGTTGTGGACGGATGATGAAGTGGCTGAGTTGCTGAGTGTCTCACCAGAATCCGTACGTTCGCGTCGAGAAAAAGTGCGCAAGCAGATTTACAAAAAATTCAATGCCCCAGACACACTGGAATCGGTGATTGGCTCCACGCTGGCCCATTATCAAACCAACTTTGCGTTGGTGGACCAATCGCTGCGATCCAGCACCACGGGGTCAACGACATGTTTGTCTCATATCAAACTCAGGCATCAACTGGTCCGCGATTTTTTGGGTGATCTGCAACAACTGGGCATCCTTCCGCAACTGAGTCGAAAACATCAGGTGGAGCTGACTGCGATTGGACCTGGTCAACTGATCAAAAAAATCGCAGAGGTCAGTGAGCAGGAAAACGTTGATTTGCTGGAAATTATCGCCAATCTGACACAAACACCAACCGCAGAGGAATCCAACAACGAATCTTAAGCAACGATTGATTTGTAATTATCGAAATATGCGTAGATCAAATAGGTGGACAATAGCATCACGGGGATGCCGAGCGGGGCGTGCTCTGTGGCCTGAAAGATTGTCCACAAGCCGATGTTGATGGCGTAGGGGAAAGCCACCATCACACCCAGTTTGGCGGTTTTGGGAATCAGCAGCAGGATGCCTGAAGTAAACTTAATCAACCCAACAAACGTCCATAAATAACCTGTGCCGATGGCGGCACGGATGAACTCGCTGCCTTGCCCCGCCAATTGATTGAAATCATCAAGGCCTCCACTGAATGCAAGAAACAACATTCCTGAACCAGAAAAAGTAAGAAATACGCCCAGGATATTGCGTAACACCAGCGTGAGGATCGGGTGCTTGATTTGTGGCATGGTCAGAGACTCCTTCTAAATTTGAGATTCAACTTGGGCATCGGGCATGAGAAATACGCTGCGGGCCAGATCAGACTGCAAGCGCTCGGATGAATACCATTTGTTCAAAATATGCTTTGAAGTCAGATCTGGATGCTGCTCAAGAAAATCTTCAAAATTGATATGCGGCGTCACTTCCATTCGTTCTGCAATCAAGCTAAGAAATGACAGAGTGATGGTGGCGTTGAATTTGGTGGGCGCCCCGACCCTTTTTGCGAGATTATAAATCCCTTCTGCGTACTTATAGGATGCTTTGAGAAAATCGTACTGATTGAGCATTTCATAGGCCACCCGAATGTGGGCGGTATGGTCGAACAGGCTTGCGTCAATGGTACAGGCCTCAAAGGATTGAAGCAGTTCTGATTGTTTGATGTTCATGTTTCTACACTTTCTTGAAGATTATGGCTGTCGGATGCATTGAGGTCGAGATCGTACACTTGTTTTAACTGTGCAATTTTTTCAAGAGTTTCTTCGGTGAATGGAGATTTGTTTTCGAAACAATGCAATGACATGCCCTCAACCAGGTCGCCCAGAGAAATATCCAAATGTTCGGCAAGCCCCTTAAGCACCTTGAGCAGCCGTTTCTCAATTCGAACACCAGTTTGGACACGTTCCATTTTGTTTGACATATTTGTTATTATGGTACCAAGGTAACAAAAAGTCAAATCACTGATTAAAATTGAATCTGCAAGAAATTTTCAAAACATTTTTAGAGACAGGCGTTGATGCCCCCAGCCAGACCAATTTCAAACGAGGCCAGCCGTTGCGCGGCGGTGCCGTGGGCGTTTCTTAGCTCTTGGCCATTTTCGGGGTCTCCAATTCGAGACAGCAGGGTGCGGCCTTCTTCCAGGTCGCCTGCTTCGAGAATGCCGGATTGTTCTGCAAATCGAGTATAGGCTCCGGCCAGACAATCGGCCTGTAGTTCGTTGTCCAATGAAGATTGGGTGAACAGCCCAAGTCGATCCTGAATGAAATGCCCCCACTCATGCGCGATCACAAAGGCCACAGCAAAATCGCCGATGTCGGTGAGCAAATCGTTCATGAAACTTTGATCGTAGTGGATGCTGTTGGAGCGCGAGCAGTAGAGGGCATTTTCGCCACGAATGAGGCCACACGATGTGCGGGTCGTATTCTCATAGGCAAAGACGCCGCGGGGGGAGCGATAATTGAGGCCGCTGCTGTCAAACACGCTGGACCAAAAACGGTCCAGGTCATTGCTGACAAAACTGATCAGGGGCTGAAGTTTCCACTGTGTGGTGGTTTCCGGTGTTTGAGCTTGTGCTGTTGTGAGGCTGAATGAAAGCAATAGCGCCAATCCAACTGCAATGATGAGCTGATGCCTCATCGAATCACCTTCTTTCTTCATTACCATCATAGCGTAAAAAGGCAGGCTGCTTGGTCAGCCCGCCTTTTTTATATCGATCAGAAAATACGGATGTTGTCCAAGTTTTGTTTGCTAAATACGATGTTCGTGCTGCCATCGGTCAAGTTTTCTTCGACCCAAATCAAGTACACATTGTTGTTGTCTGCGCCCACACTGACGTTGCTGGCACTGAAGTTGAGATCAGGATTCGATGCTTCCTGAGGCAAGCCAAGCACATCCACCATCGACACCAATTGAATGGTGTTGCGATTGCGGGTGGATTCGTCCTCCTGAGTCCAGGTCACGAAGAAATTACTTTCATCATTGATCGCCATGGTGGGGTTGGAAGCCGATTCGTTGGACTGCGACAAGTTGATCGGTTCATCGCTGAAGCCAGGGTCGGTGAGGGCCAAGCCGATGTCGTTGGCGATAGAGAGCATCACTTGATCCTCGCCATCCACGCGCTCGACCCAGACGGTGATCACCTGCTGACTGCTGTCTGGGCCAGGAATCAAATCGGGGTTTCGCACAATGATGTCAACCTGTTTGGAATCTGTATCGTCATTGTTAGAAATGTTCAAGGGATTGAATGCCGTGGTTTGATGAAAGAACACATCCTGGGCACGGTCGCCTTCCTGCTCCCAGACAATATACATGCCACTCAAGGGACGATTTGGGTTCACAGCAAGAGCGGGCGCTTCGGCTTCATATCGACTTGAGCTGACCGAGCCTTGCGACACACTGAAGGTTTGGGTCAAGGCCAAATCATCCAAGCGCCCGGCACACACGAAAATATTTCGATAGCCGTTTGGGTTGATGCCATCGGTGGCGCTGTCATCGGACCAGGCGATGACGAAAGTACTGTCATTGCCGAGGTCCAATGTTGGATTTAATGAGTCGCCATCGTTGTTCGAAATGTTGTGGACATCGCCATTTGCATCCCAAGTCCAGGTGATGCCGTTGTCCTGAGACACAGAGGCATACACATCCACATCGCCATCACGTTCGTCGGTCCAGACCAACAACAAATCACCATTGTTGGCAAGCCCGATGATAGGGTCTTGAACATCGCTGCCCATCGTGACATCAATAGACTGTGGTGTGGAGAACGTGTTGCCTTCATCCGTGGAGCTGACCATTTTAATCACAGAATTGGTGCCATCTTCAGTGGGTTCGACCCAAACAGCAAAGACGTCGCCATTGTCTACCGCGATAGATGGAGCACAGTTGATATCTTCACACACTGTGCTGCTGAGGGAAAGCGTTTTAAAAGTTGTGGTGTCCTGTTCTAATGCGTCTGCTTGCTGGAATTGTCCGATGCCGGTCAAGCCAAGCATCGAGATAAAGGCCAACGTTAAAGCAATTAATTTGGTTTTCATACGTTGCCTCCTAAAAGTTCAAATTTTTGTTTGGCGAAACGATTTATCGATTTCATTATCAATATCTATGTGAACAACAGATCATGGATTGATGAGGGTTTGGTGAAGGTTTGGTCATAATAACGTCTTTTTTCAATGCGTTTTGACATTTGCCTTACACCTCAAAAGATGGGCATAATGGTTTTATGAAAAATACAAACACTTTGATCCTTAAAGCGCTCATCATCGTGTTGCCCGTTTTGGGAATATTGGTGGGAGTGGGATTGTTCTTTTCAGGAAACGTAATTGGCGTAGGTGCCCAACCTGATGATCTTGACCCAGCCACAGTCCCTAATTTAAAGGTGGCTTTTGTCGGGGATTTTGCTCGAAACGGAAACACAGAAAGTGTTTTGCAACTCATCAAGGACCAAGAGGCGGAGTTGCTGATTGGCTTGGGCGATCTGGATTATAATTTCAAGCCCGAATTGTGGATGACACAGTTGAACAACATTTTGGGTGAAGATTTCCCATTTGCCTCTGCCATTGGGAATCATGATGATATTCAGTGGGAAAATTTTTATAAACCGCTGTTCCGAGAACGATACGAAAGAACACCGGAGCTCACTTGTTCTGGTGAAATTGGTATCACAGAAACGTGTGTTTACAAAGGGTTGTTTTTGGCTCTTTCTGGTGCGGGCACGGTTGGGGAAAACCCAGAAACGTTTCTGCAGGAGCAATTGAATCAAAACAATTCCCTCTGGCGGGTGTGTGCTTGGCATAAAAATCAGGAAGCTATGCAGCTTGGGACCAAGAGAGATGAGGCAGGTTGGGCGCCTTATGAAACTTGTCGAATCGAAGGCGCAATCATTGCGACTGGCCATGAACACTCTTACCATAGAACCCGCACCCTGGTTGATATGGAGCAGCAGGTGATTGATTCTGTATTTTCAGACACAAATCAGGTTCGTGTGGCTGAAGGCGCCACGTTTGCTTTTGTGTCTGGAATGGGGGGGAAAGGCACCCGAAATCAGGATCGTTGTTTACCCATTGAGCCACCTTATGGTTGCGATGGCGTCTGGGCATCGATATATACGGATGACCAGGATGCCACCTATGGTGCCTTGTTCATCACCTTTAATGTCGATGACGACCCACGCAAAGCGATGGCTGAATATATCAACATCAATGGAGAAGTGATTGATCGCTTCGAGATTTTCAGCCAAGTCAATGAATAAGTAATTATTGAAGCAACATCTATCTGAATAATTTGGACAACTTTCTGTTGAAGGGGTGATAACTTTTATGTGATCACCTCTTCAAATTATTTAAAGTGAAACATCAAATAAGAGAGATGTGGTTGTTCATGCAACGCTGGATTTTCGTTTTAATGATTGGATTGCTCACTATTGTCACAGTTCCTGCTCAGGGACAAGTTCAATTTCAGTTGGGCTTTCTTGTGGATGGATCTTCCAGTATCACGGAAACTCAGTTTGATATCATTAAAAGTGCATTGGCGTTTGCCATTGGTGGTGCACGAATTCTGCCTTTAGATGGCACAGTTGAAATCACATTTGTTGAATTCAGCGATACCGATGCAACGGTTGTGGTGCCACCCACTGTTCTCAACAATCAAACGGTGACCACCATTTCCAACCAGATTCAGGGGATGGTGCGCGGTGGTGGTGGCACGCCTTTGTGGTTGGGCTTGGATTTGATCACGGATCAAATGACCAATGCCTTACGTGCGCCGACTCAAACATCCACTGCGACTATCCAAGTAATCAACATCATTACAGACGGCCAGCCGCAAATTCCCAACGAAGGCATTTTGCCAGAGCAAGGGAATCAACTTTCCATCTCATCTCGTAATCGAGCGGTCAGTCGCGGCATTGATGAAATCAGTGTAGAAGCGGTTGGTTTAGGTAGGACAGACACACCGTTTCGCCAATTTTTACTGGGCTTCGTTTGGCCTCAACCTGGTGACTTAATCGAAAATTTTTCTGCTCCTGAAAGTGAGTTTCTACCAGGGTTTGTTGCACTAATTCAGGAATTCGCCGAGCTAGAGCGCGTATTTCAGAGCAAGCTGAGAGTGACTTTGCAGCGGGATGATGTGTTGTTGCCTGGCGATCAGGATGTCCCTTTTGACAATGTTTGGTTGAGTCTTGTATTGGCAGCGGCTTTTTTAACACTGATCCTGTTCCGTTCCCAAAGAGTTCGACAGTTGTAACTCTATTTTCTTCAGCTTTTTAAAAATCTCATAACAACATCCGTCAATCAAACATGAATTTTTGTTCATTTTTTATTCATCTAGCAGTCAGGTGATGAGGGCTATGCTCTATCTACCAAGCGATATGGAGGCTGCCATGAATAAATTGGCCTTGATGCTAACGATTTTGGTGGGTGTGGTTACGACGCTCACCGGCTGTAAAGAACTGACGCCGTTTAACCAGATGATTGATTTGCCCATTCCGGCGGAAGCCATTAACCCTGCGGATTTTGTGAGCACCATTGACAACCCATATTTTTCACTCATCCCTGGTACCACCTGGATTTATGAAAGTGTGGAGGATGATGAAGTGGAGCGGATTGAAGTGACCGTGACTTCACAAACACGTGTGGTCATGGGCGTCAACACGGTGGTAGTGCGAGACACTGTGTATGTGGACGGTGAGAAAGTGGAAGACACGTTCGACTGGTACGCTCAGGATCGAGATGGCAACGTGTGGTACTTCGGCGAAGATTCAACGGAATTCGAAGACGGTGAAGCCAGTTGTACCTGTGGTTCCTGGGAAGCCGGTGTGGATGGTGCGTTGCCAGGCATCATCATGAAAGCACATCCCAAAGTGGGCGATGCCTATCGCCAGGAATATTTTGTGGAAATTGCTGAAGACATGGCCAGAGTGGAAAGTGTGAACGAATCTGTTTCCGTGGTCTATGGGCAATATAAAAAGGTGCTTAAAACCAAGGAATGGTCTCCATTGGATCCAGGTGTGGAGGAGAACAAATTCTACGCCTCAGGTGTGGGCTTGGTGAAGGAACAAAAAGTCAAAGGCGGAGACGGACAGGTGCAACTGATTGAAATGAGAATAAAACCTTAGTTGTTCTTGAGGTTCGCCTCAGATCATAATGAAAACACGATGAGAATTTTAGTGGTGGAAGACGAACCCGAACTGGCTGAAGTGGTACGCCAGGGCCTGAGTGAAGCTTACTACATCGTAGATGTGGCTTTGGACGGCGAAGAAGGGTTATTTCAGGCACAGGTACGAAACTACGACCTGCTTGTTTTGGATATTATGCTGCCCAAACTGGACGGTTTAAGTGTGCTGCGCCAGCTTCGGGCCGATGGTCAGGATGTGCCTGTGCTGCTGCTTACTGCAAAAGACGATATGCCTGATAAAGTCAAGGGCTTGGACAATGGGGCGGACGATTACCTCACCAAGCCCTTTGGCTTTTCTGAGTTGCTGGCACGGATTCGGGCGTTGCTGCGACGAGGCAAGGATGTGCCGCTGAGGTTGTTGCATGTGGATGATCTGACCATTGATCTGTTTGAACATCGTGTGACGCGAAAAGATCAAATGATCTCTTTAACGGGCAAGGAATATGAAGTGTTGGAATATCTCGCTCGCCATGCCGGACGGGTTGTGTCAAGAACCGAACTCAGCGAACAAGTGTGGGCGGGTGATTTCGATGTGTTTTCCAATGTGATTGATGTGTTTTTGTATCGCTTACGTCAAAAAATTGATCCCAAGCCGTTGCCCAAATTACTGCACACCATTCGCGGGGTGGGATATCTGCTCAAAGCGTCCGAAATAGAAAGTGGAACTTGATGTTTAAAACCATTCGTAGTCGGCTGATGCTTTGGAATTTCATCATTACCTTTGTCATCTTAGGTTGGTTTAGCGTTGCATTGTATTTCAACCTTGCAAACAGCATGCAAGTTCAAAGGGATGTCGAATTACGCCGTGCTGCTGAATGGGTAGTGGATCAGCTGTTGTTTCGCGAGGGCGCGGTTGAGTTTGTAGACAATGGGATTTTCTCGACCGATGAGATGGTGATTTTGGTTCAGGATGTGGCTGGAACCACTTTGGTTGAGAGAAATGGTCCACTAAATTCTTCCTCTGAAGATGTGCGCGAAGTGCAAAGGTTTATTATTGACAATCCTATTTGGGGAATGCGCCAGGCTGATGGCACCCTTTATCATATGGTGACAATCCAAGATGAATTGGATGAAGAAGAAGGCGTGGTGGGTGAACCGCTTGCCGTTCAGGCCATGGTGGGATTGTCTCAAGAGGGTGTTCAATCGGAGTTGAATTTTTTGCGCTGGTACTTGTTTGGATTATCAATGGTGCTATTTCTATTTGCCAATGGGATTGCTTATCTGTTGATGGGGCGATTGTTGCGTCCGCTTCAACAAATGGCGCATTCAGCCGAGTTAATCAGTGAAAAAAACCTGGATCAACGTTTGCCTTTGGCCAATCCAAAAGATGAAATTGGGCAGTTGGGGGCGGCATTCAATCGATTGTTTGAACGATTGCACCATGCGTTTGAAAGCCAACGCCGCTTTGTGGCTGATGCTTCACATGAACTGCGAACCCCTTTGGCAACATTGCAGGCGAAGTTGGAAGTGGCGTTACAACAACGGCGATCAGAAGAGGAATACACAAAGGTGATTTCAACATCATTGAATCAGACGCAACGGTTGTCTGATCTGGTCAAACGTTTGTTGATGCTTGCCCGTGCGGATGCAGGACGATTAGAATTTGAGAAAAAGCCTGTTCAGCTTGCTTCGGTGATTGACTCGGTCAAACAGCAGGCGCATTCATTGCTGCATCAGAAAAAACTTCAGTTCGATGTGCAAATCAAAGAGAAATTCACGGTTCTGGGCGATGAAGAATTGTTGTGTCACGCATTTTTTAATCTGTTGGAAAATGCAATCAAGTACACCGAAAGTGGCGGAAGCATCCAACTGAGCGTGGATCAAGCCGAGCAGCAGGTGTTGATTCAATTGTGTGACACAGGCGTGGGTATCCCTGAAAAGGAACTTCCACAAGTGTTTGATCGATTTTACCGTGTGGACAAAGTACGCACCATTAGCGCATCGGGAACAGGGCTTGGATTGTCGATTGTGGCTGAAATTGTGGCATTGCATGGCGGTAACATTGCCATCCACTCCAAGCTCAATGAAGGCACACAGGTAGAAGTTCTGTTGCCTCTGGCTTGAGGCACTCACCAATTCTTCATCATTCTTTGATTTAATCTACATACTCAATAGCTTAAATAAGAACTATAGGTTGCAGGATTGAATCATGAAAGGGTTTTTTATGAAATGGAAATTATCAGTTGGGGTGAGCACTTTGGCCATGGTGTTTGTGCTGCTCCCCTTATTTGCTCAGGACGAAGCGGTGGAGGGTTTGATTCAGTTGGCTGATCCATTGGATGAGCCAGAGTTTTATTGTGTTGATGTGCCTGGGTTTGGGGCCAGTTTGGATGTGGATGCCCCTTTGTCGGCACACACCTGTAAACCAGGTGCAGATGATGAGTTGTTTAGTTTCAACACGCCCAATGAGGGCCAATTTCACATGGATGCATATGACCTTTGTATGCAGGCTGAATCAGCCACTGCCGGGGCATCAGCCATTTTAAATGAATGTTCGGATGAACCCTTGCAACAGTTTAATATCACCGGGCTGGGGCAAATTCAGTTGGGTGTGGATAGCAACTTATGTTTGGCCGTCGCTGCTGGCGAAGGGATACCGACAGGGGGGCCGAGTCATTTACGACGGGGTTTGAGCATCGAAAACTGTGATGAAATCGATGTAAGTTTGACTGTGTGGCACATTGGTGTGGGTACACCCGAATAATATTGAGATGAAAACCCCCTTGGCCAAAAATCAGCCAAGGGGTTTTCTATTATTATTTCAATCCAAACTTCGAATAGAACAAAGTATCTTTTTCAGAATTTCCATCCGCAGTCTAATCGTGCCCCCTTTTGAAAGGGGGTTGGGGGATAGGAAGGTTTAGAAGGCGTTGCTACCGACGCTGAGGCTGATGAAGGGGATGCTGAGGGCCAGGTTGACCAAAGGGGCCCAACCGGTGTTGTCCAAAGCGATCATAAAGAATTCATCAAACTTGGCTTGAACTGCATCGAAATCGGTGCCACCGTCGCTTTCCAAAAATTCGCCCACTTGTCGATCCCAGGTGATGGCCAGATCGAATGCGGCATCGATATTTCCGGCCTGAGCGAGCGCAAGCAGTTCATCAGTGCTGGCTTCAATTGAGGTGGAGCAAACCAATGCGTCTGGGCCATTCGAGGACTCAGGGTCATCCAAGCCAGCAGCGTGAGCACTGCCCAGAACGATGAAACCCACCCAACTGAGTTCAAAAGTAGGACCATCACTAACAAAGCCACGCAAGGTGTTGCAGACATCTTCGCCAAAAAACTCAGGGTCATCCAATGGAGCACCAAATGCCTGGAGGAAGCTGATAATGACGGCGGTAGAGAAAGTAAGCCCCACGCGGATTGGCTCTTTGCCACCATCTATCATGACACCGTTGAGATCGGCAACTTCACCGGAGAGGATGGTCAAAAATGGGTCCAAGAATGATGCGCCAGATTCAAAAGCTTCACCCGCTTCACCCGCCCCAGCATTGGTCAATGCACAAAGCGAGAATGCAAGAACTTCAGACACACCTTCTGAGGTGCGAATGTTACCAAGTGAATCAACCCAAAGAGAGTTTGGCACTTGATCCAATGTTTCATTGCCTGAACATCCTTCATCGCCTTCCAAAAATGGATCACTGGTTTGGACCACTTGCGCCATGGCTCGCATGAATTGAACCTCTGGCAAAAAGTCGATGAGTTCGCCTGCTTCTGTATTTGAACCGTTCACTGTTGTCAACAAACCAAATGCCAACGTTAATGTCAGTACAACTTTCAACATGTTCTTACCCATAGATTTTAACATGACAATCCTTTTCCTTAAAAAGTGTGTGTTGATTATAGTAAACGTTTCAAGTTAGGAATCGTTCCAAACACTCTCTTTACCAATTATTTTAACCAAGTCATAGAAGTTGGTAACATTTTGGCATCGTTGAAGCTGTTGATTTGGGTGACCAGTTCACCTGAATTGAGGTCAACCACGCTGATGGTGCCTGCATTCATGGCATCTAAGCCGAGAAGATTATTTTGTACAAACATATATTTGCCATCTTCACTGAAAAGGATGTGATGGGCGCCTGCATCGGCTGGTAAGGTGCGCATAAACTTCGGTTGGTCTGGGTTTTGAATGTTGTACACATCCACTGCCCCAGGTTGCGCATAGCTGACATACATCAAATCGTTGGGCATGATGTACATTTCCAAGGGCCAAGTGTGACCGCGAGTGGCAGGGTCGTCGATTTGAGCAAACTCAAATTCACTGTTGGAAGCGTTCCAGGTGGCTTTCCATAACGAAGCATCCAACATGCCGGTGATGTAAGCGGTTTCTTCGTTGGGCAAAAACACCACTTCTACCGGCGCACTGGGTGCGCCCTCTGTTTTGGCAAGCACATGGGTGGAGAGTACATTCCCTGTGCTGAATTCAACCACCGACACGCGCGTGCCAGGATCGCTCAAGTCTGCCGAAATGGTTTCGGAAACAATCATGCGATCCAGTTTTTTCGACACACCGTAGCCATGCGGATAACGGATGTAAGCTTCGCTGTCGTCGGCCATGTCGGCTTTCAAGCTTTGTTTGATGCTCAGATTTTCGCGATCAAAAATTACCAACTCGTTTGATCCCATGCAACTTAAATAAATATCAGCACCGTCTTCTGTGAAGTACAGGTTTTCACCAAGTTGGCAAGTGCCTGCATCGACACCGGAAATGTCACTGATGCGCTCGTCTTTGATGTTGATGGTGTAAAACGTATCCCCCGCCAAAGCGGTGGTGTAAAGTTGATTGCCATCCGGTGCGTAGTACAAGTGATGGGGCATCACACCAGGTGCTATTTGTGATGTGTCTACAAGCTGCCCAAAGTCTTCAGAATCTGGATTGAGATCAACAATGGCAACACCATCTGCGGCGTCCGCCCCTGAATGGCCTGTATAAGTGACTGCCACCAACCACGGTTCAGCGTTGGCTGATTGGCTAAAATACCAATACGCCCCTCCGGCAACCAACACCACAACAACCAATCCAACCCACAAAGATAAACGTTTCATCCTCACCCTCCTGATAGATGCAATATAGGGGCAGTTGGACCATGAGATTTTTTTCTGCCCCTCTGTTTCTAAAATGGACTCACATATTACAAAGTCTAGTCTGATCTCAAGACAGTATCAAAAAAATTATGAAGCGAAAACGATTCGATTACCACATTTGGCCAATGGCATCCAAATCGGATTTTTGCAAATCTTCAGGCGTCATTGCCATGCGGAAGCGGCATTTTGCATTGAAACTGAGGAAGAAAGGTTCAGCATATTTGGGGATTTCTGAGGTGCTGTTCATGTCCACTGCCATAATACAGGTGCGCATCCCATCCAGCTCGGTGAAATACACCGATTCAGGTTTTAGGGTTTCCATGATTTTTCCTACGATGGCTCCAGCTTTTCCTGCTCTCACCAGCGTGTTAAATGGTTCAATGGGCAATTCTGCAATCATAAGCACTTTCATAGGAAGGCCTCCAAAAATTTTAGTATGGATTGGATCATAATGTACGGGAGTCTTCCAGGCGAATCGAACAGTTGCAAAAACTGATGATCTGCGTACCTTTAAGAAAACCTATAATTTCTTTGGAGGATTTTTTATGGCTGTTCAGCGTCAGCATACAAACACACGCATGAGTCAGATTGTGATTCATGGCGACACTATTTATCTGGCCGGTCAAGTGGATCAGGAACGATCTGCGGATATGGCCGGGCAAACGCAAAAGATTCTGGATCGAATTGATACGTTGCTGGCCGAGGCAGGCAGCAGTAAAAACCATGTGTTGTCTGCGTTGATTCATATCACCGACATGGGGAATTTTGAAGCCATGAACGCGGTGTGGGATGCCTGGCTGCCGGATGATCAAAGCCCTGTACGCACCTGTGTGGAGGCCGGTTTGGCCCGACCCGAATTGTTGGTGGAAGTGACTGTAATTGCGGCCAAAGCTTAATTTTGAAATTTTTTTCGAACTTGAGCCTTGCATCTGCTGGCATTAGAGTGTTGTCATGATCAAAGTGAGATACAACCCTACCCCATTTGTTTTTATATTGATTGGCCTGGTTTTCCTGACTGGTTGTGACCAACGACGGAATAACGAAGTGGTCTTTGAAGACTTTGAGGCAGGCGATATCAAAGGCGGCATCCTCATTCAGGCCAGTGAAAACAGTGATGCCAGTTCTTTTCCTGACATGAACGATGAAGGCATGATTGCCTTTGGTTGCGGCGAAGGGGTGCTGACCAGCTTGTGTGTCATTCATGCCAATGGGTCAGGCCGTCGGGTGATTGACCGAGCCAAAAACAACACCGACAACAACTGGCATCCCAGCATCAATAACGATGGCACTATTGTCTATGTGTGTGAAACAGGAGAAAATATTTATAGTCTTTGCCTCACGGACATTGATGCTTCAAACATTAAAGTGCTGGATCGAGCTACGAGCAATGCCGAAGCTGTATGGGCCCCTGCAATCAACAATGAGGGCAACATTGCTTACACCTGCCGAGCAGAAAATTTGAATCACCTCTGTATCATCAATGCGGACGGCTCTGACAAACAGACTTTGGCTGAGGTGGGCGACGTGGTGGCCTTTCCGTCTATCAATGATGCAGGCGTGATCGTTTATGAATGTGGTACCGGTGGGGTTGCCAATATCTGTGCCATTCACTTCGATGGCACAGATGAGCGAATGGTTGCCCCTGCCGATGGTTTTGACAACCAAAATACCCATCCCCATATCAACAACGATGGGTGGGTGGCGTATGAGTGCGCCAATAACAGTTTGACCGAGCTTTGTGTGATTCATGTTGACGGCACAGGTGAAAAAGTTTTGGATGAAGCCGCCCGTCTGGGAGAGCACCGTTCGCGTCCTTCAATCAACAACTCAGGCATGATCACTTATGAGTGTGCGACACAGCGAATCATCAGTGTGTGTTTAATCAACGTTGATGGTTCTAATCGTCAAACTCTTGCAAATGCATCGGGTTCATCCGATGAAAAATCTTTTCCAATGATCAATGAGAATCAAACCATTGCTTACTTGTGCGAAACAGAAGCGATCGACAGCTTGTGTGTGACTCGCCTGAGTCGTGGTGAAGAATAAAAAAGACCGAAGCCAAACAGCACTCCGGTCTTTTCAAATCTTTTTAAATTACAGTTCTTATAGATTGCTAACGGACAATCACCAGTTTGCGAACCTCTGATCGGGTGATTGATCCATCCAGTTTTCTGGTGGTGACCACATAGAGATAGACGCCATTAGACAATCGCTGCCCATTGTTGCTGAGCCCATGAAACCTCAACGCGCCGCTGTGGCTGGTGTCTTCATACACACGATTGCCTGCAGTATCAAACACTTCCAGAGTGATGGCTTGCACATCAGCGCTGTTGGCGCGAATGTCGAGACCATAGGCATTGCCACCATGCGTCAATGGGGTGATGGTCAACGCATTGATCTGAGGTGCGTTGACGGGTTGCGCGTCGTTAAAGCTGTTAAGTGTGTAGCCTTCGATGATTAAGGTGATATTTTCAAAGCTACACGAAAACAATCCTTGTTCCAGGCCAAGCCCAAAAGCAGTGATGCGTTGTGAAGATGTCCCATGCGCGCCAGGTTCGTACCAGGGCATTGTTTCAGGATCACCAATGTGATAGGTGATCGTAACAGCTTCGTCAATATCGCCTTCATCCAAGTAGCCATTATCATCTGCCCAAGCGGCAAAAAAACCGGCAAAACAATCGGCCTGTAGTTCGGTGAAAATGGTAAAACCATTGTTGTTAATGCCCAATAAATGTTGGATGAAATGTGCCCATTCATGCGCCAACACATGCGCGGCAGCGTAATCGCCAATTTGGTTATAGAGCATCAACAAAAAGTCGTAATGGAACCAAATGGTGGCATCTGCCGGGCAGAAGAAAGCATTCATCAATGCGGTGGGGCCACAGTTGGATGGGATTTCTTCGTTGTACCAAAAGAAGCCCGAGGGGAGTTGATATGTCAACCCCTGGCTGTAAAACACTTCATCCCAAAAGGTATTCAACAACTCACTTGATAATGAAACAAGATCATCAAAAATGAGAGGATTGACTGGTGCGCCGCCCTGCTCAATTTCCACCTGAGCCGAAGCGGGCACAGAGAAGCTTATAAACAAAGCGACAATTAAAACCAAACAACTGGCCGTGAAGCTGGATTTTTTTGACATCGAACTGATGTCAGAACCCTTTCTGCTAAAAGGTTCGAGATTTTTGAATTTCATGTGGAAATCTCCTTTTTTCTGGTATGCCTCAGTCTATATTTCAATGACTCCGGTTTGGCTCCACTGAGTTTGTTTTTACACAAGCCCAACAAAATTGAACCTCAAAATCATTTTGGCAGGAATTTTTCACTTGCGAATGTAATGATTTAGACAATTTTTAAATTAAGAAAATTTCAATGATTCAGTCACGGCCAATTGGTCGGCACGTTCATTTTCAGGATGGCCGGAATGGCCTTTGACTATTTCAAATGTCACTTGATGAAATTGAAGCAGTTGATCGAGCATTTTCCAATAATCTTCATTTTTGACGGGTTTAAGCTGGCTGCCCTCTTTGCGCTTCCAACCTCGCGCCTTCCAATTGGGCAACCATTCCATACTGCCTTTGGCAACATAAGTGCTGTCTGTAATGACTTTGATGGCTTCTGGCGCTTTGAAATGCTGCAAGCCGGAAATAACACCTTGAAGTTCCATTTGGTTGTTGGTGGTTTCAGCAGCACCGCCACTGAGTTCGACTTCAGCGCCATCTCGATCATCTCGAATGATGGCTGCCCAACCGCCTGGTCCTGGATTGCCTTTGCACGCACCGTCTGTGAATAAATAGATCATATTTGGAGTTCGCTTCTATTTTGGTTTAAGATTTTCGAGCATAGAGTACAAAGCTTGCCCAACCTTAGCAATGCCATTCAAAAAGGAGTGTGGCCTTTGAAAGCAGAACGGTTGCCCAAAGAAGAGTTCGATCGGCTACCGGAAACCCCTGTCGAAATACTTCCATTCGATGCTGAAAGCAAGAAACAGGCATACCTTTATCTTGATCGGCTGAATGAAATCCTCAAACCTCACAAAGTAAGCGCAGAATTTTTTGGCTCAGTCGAGTTGGAAATTGCGGGCAAAGGGGAGTGGGAATTCGCCATCTGGCTTGATGATGCCAACTGGTATTCGATGATGACCACATTGATTAACCATTACAAATCCATTTGGTTTTTGGATGAGGAGATGGCGGTTTTTAATATCACGGATGAAGCCAATCGAATCGAAGTCATTCCCATGCGCGGGAATGCTGCTTTGCGGAATAAAGCCGTGATGGCCTATTGGCGGAATCATCCAGATAAGTTAAAAGAATATGAACAATTCAAGTTTGAGTTTTCATCCTCCAAGCGCGAATACTATAGATGGAAACACAATTATATCGGCGACATCATTGACTCTTTAAAAAAAGTTGAGTAAAGGTGTTATTGTAATTCATCCACCTGAAACAACGCCTTCAATCCCTTTTGGCCTGATTTCGTTAATCGAACAGCACGTGTATCAGGCATTCGAGAAATCCAGCCTTTTTCAAACCAGGCTTCTGCCAAAGCTGCCCCTAAGGAGCCAGCCAGGTGTGGGCGCCGTTCACTCCAATCCAAGCAAGAGTACGCAAACTTACGGCGTGATTGGCGAGCTAATTCGACATCGACACCAAAATCTGTGAACCACAATTTTCCTGACAGGGTAACGATGAATTGATTTTCTTCAAGTTTCAAATGGCCCTGATCAAGCAAGGATTCAGTGACGGCAACGCCGAGTTTGCCTGCCAAATGATCGTAGCAAGTGCGGGAGGTTTTTAGTGCATCTGCTTCAAAACTCGCTTTGAGTGATCGAATTCTCTTTGGTGGTGCAATCAAACACAACGCTTCAATGGCTTGTGCCACACAAGGATTGGCGATCTTGTAGTAGCGTCGTTTGCCAATGGGTTCGACATTAACCAGCCCGCCCTTGACCAGCTTGTTCAAGTGAGCGCTTGTGGTTTGGGGCGACACACAGGCTCGACCCGAAAGCTCTCCTGCGGGTAGGGATTCACCACTCATTAACGCTTCTAAGATGGCTGCTCTGGAGGGGTCTCCAATCAATGCTGCCACTGCTGCTAGATCCGGTGCTTTTTGCTGTTCGGCCATAGGTAACTCCTTCGAAAACGATTATACAACGATCATAATTCCATCCAGGTCGAATTATCCCTGCAGTAAGCTTTCGTGAAATTCTTTTACGGCAAGGAGCCTCAATGACCACCTACACCATGAAACAGGTTTATGAATATTTGGGCGAACATTTTGTTCATATCGACGTACTGAGCAGGCAAAGTGGACTGAGTGTGGAGCAACTTGAACAATTGATCGAGCATCAATGCATTCCCGCAGCGTCCTATGAAATTGTGAACTCGCGTTCAGTTCGGGCACACGTGAATGGCGCATTCTCATTAAAGGAAGCATTGTTGGATCGTTACTTCGCGCCTTCGGTGATGGCATGGATTGAGCGAGCCAAGCCTTATCTAAGTCAGATGTCGTTGCCTGAAGTTGCTCTCAAACTCAAATCTGATTTCACTTGCGACCTTAAGTTGGCCATTTCACAAGCTTGCAAAGCTTATGCGTTTACGCCTGAAATTTTGAGAAAAAATGGCGACCTGGACGAGGCAGGCTTTGAAGAATATGCACAATCCGCTTGGAGCCATTGGGCCAAGGGCACGTACGGCGTCTGTGTGATCAATGCCGATTGCGCCGAACGGATTGCCATGAAACAATTAATTGTGGAGCAACTCAGCCTGCTGACAGATGAAGGTGATAAAGCTGCTTTTGATACGCATGAATCCCAAGAAGTGTTTCGTATGATTCAACTTTACAACCAATACGCCATGCCATTTTCGCCGCATGATGTGGAAGGCAGCTCCCGTCAACGCCTGGTCAACAATATTTTGCCTCGAATTGAAAAGGAGTTACACCATGATGGTCACCCTGTTTTTCAGTCAACTTCGTGAAGACATTGATATGGCATCTTACGACGTAGATCGCGCTCGGATGATGAGCCAAATCACACAGTTGCCAGGATTTGTATCCTCCAAAATCTTTACCGCCGAAGATGGCGAACGCCTTAACGTGGTGATGTTTGAATCCTCCGAAGCGCAGGACCAATGGCGTTTCAATCCTGGTCACAATCAAACTCAACAGAAAGGGCGGGAGGGGTATTATCAATATTATCGCTCAATTGTGTGTGAATCTGTGAGAGAATCCAACTGGGAGAAAGAATGAAAGCTTAATTTGAAAACATTTCCAACATTGAGTCTTTTCCCGTCAAGGGTTGTTTTTTTTGCCAAATAAGTTGATAGATTTGCAGCAAGGTTTGCGTGAATTGGTCGATGAGTGAGATCATGCCCTGCTGATCGAGATAGATAAAAGGACATTTGAACATGGCGCGCACTTCATCTGTTTCTGTTTGATAATAATCTTTGATGTACGCGATACGATGGTTGATGGCTTTGGCTGAAAGGTGAGATAAATACTCTTTGTCGTAATGGGCGTTTACAAACAGTTGCCAAAATTCCGATTTTGGCTGATCTCTTAGAAAAACATGATCCACACCATAAGTGTCCAATTTTGTTTCCCAAATGAACTTAGGATCAGCGGCAAACTCTTTTTTATATTTTTTTCGTAATGGTTTATCAAAGTGATTGTCCCACAGATTGTCAACGATGAGATGAAAAAAATAACCTAACAAAAAAGAAAATCTTGCATGATCCGTTTCCAGGGAAACACCATTTTGAAGATATTGTCTGTAAAACTCTAAATCTTGTGCATAGTAAAAGGATGTATCAGGTGCTTTAAAATGGGTCACTTCTGTTGGGGGATCAAAGGTTTCCCAGTTCTCATCTGGTAGGCCGGAGTCTGGTGCAATGTTGCCCACATAAAATAATGACTGATCCAGGCCGTCAATTTCAGCGAAAACCTTTTCAGCGATTCTCAGGTGAGCCAGCCATGTTGCCAAGTGAGCCTCTTTTCACCCTCAGCGAAACACCAGAATTTTTTGGAGGTTGCCCTGCCAACGTTCGCCACTTAAACCTGTGGCTGAGACCATCATGAGATAGGTGCCGTTGGCCAGAGGGCGTCCAGTGTTGTTGGCCAGTTGAAAGTTCAATGCCCTGCCAAGCTGTTGGCGATTGATGAGCAAGTGGCCTTGGAGGTCATAAATTTGAACTTCGGTGGTGGCAATGCTCTGACCGCTCAACCAAACTTCGTGAAGTAAAGGTGATAATGCCACCACTCGGATGTCATTTACAGCCAATGGCTTGACGCCCTGGATTGAATCGGGTTGGCGGACTGACGAACTTAAAATCCACTTTTTGACCAATTCCAGCACTTTGGTGTCAGAAATAATTTCAGTGGTGCCAGGGACAGGTTTTTCCATGGCCCAGTATTCGATGGCTTCCAGAGTTTCGGCTTCATCCAACACATCGTTGCCATTGCTGTCCAATGACAAGGCGATGATGTTGACGGATTCAAAGAAATCGATTGTGGATGGATTGGCCAAGCTCATTTGGCTGGCAATAATGAGCATCAAACAGATGGAAAAACTTTGTTTTATTATAGATCGCATGTTGCTTTCCCCTTCAACCAAACCTTTAAAGACAAGAAAGTTTTAAACGTGGTTTTTTTAATATTGTAAGAGAAGCGTCTTCGTAAAAAAAGTTCTGAACAAGACAATTTTTTAGAGGCAACAAAATTAGTTTATTCGCCCTCATCTGGCATGACGATTGTTTCAGACAACAATATCATGTCTGTGGGTAAAGCGGCTGTATTCAAAAGCAGAACGAGTTGGCGAACCTCATCTTCGTTGAAATTTCCATCAATCACTGCTGTATCTATGGAGCCTTGATCACGCGCAAAATCCTGAAACGATTCAGTGATCTTTGGGGCGGACAACACCATGTCATCTGAAACAAAAGCGATGGGGGTGTCCGGGGCCAACGAAACGATTTTGTCTGCAAAGGTTTGGGCGGCTTGCTCGGTGAATTTGATTTCGATTCGGAATGATCCAAAGCCTCCTCGATTTTCAGGTGAGATCAACGTTGCAGATGTCAAAATATTGTCACTCAAAAAAGGCTCTACAAGCAGAAGATAAGGGATATCTTGCGCGTCTTTCAACATCACTTCAGATTCTGATTTTGGAGAAAGTATCGTGTTTGGCACACTGCCCGCTTCGACCACATCATGCAAACTCAGCTCACCTTTGCGGAGCAACATTGGCTTTAAGTTGAATAAATCTACATCAAAAGGGACTTGGGCAATAATCTGAAGTGGCTCACCAACTTCAAAGCGAACTCCATCTAGGTCGGCTTCAGCAAGACGATTTTCATATACAGAAATGATTTCATCGATGGCAACATCAATTTGGGCGGAAGATAGACCATCACTGAGTTGAGCTTCTAAAATCAATTCAATGTGTCCCATATCTTCAGTTTCAGGATTCATCGTTTGTAGCAGGAAAAACAAACCTGCCCCCACAGCGGCGGCGACCACCGCGATCAATGCAATATTGGTGTTCATTTAAGGACTCCTTGAAGATAATTTAGTGCCTATCAATAATTAACGTTCTTGTCTTGCAGCATGGTTGAGAGCCACGAATAACCCACCCAACAACATGCCCGCCAATAAACCAACAGGAATGTCTCGTGTGACCACGCCAATGGCTGTGCCAAGCACGCCACCTAGGAGAATGCCGATGACCAGCGTCCTCGGACTCAAATTTGATAAATTCATAATGTGCTTAAATAATCCTTGAGTTCTTCTAGAGAGTGACACAGATGATTCAAACTTTCCTGAATCATTGGGTTTAAGACAGCATCTTTTGAGTGAACACGTTGATCGTTGAACAAGCCAACAATGTGTTTGCCTTCCGCGAAAGCGTGCCCTAACTCCCAGGCGGTGCCATCATCGGTCTGCAGGCCATTCAGCGTGGCGATGATGATGTCTGCGCGTTTTAAATAGCCAGAATCTTCCTTGAAAATACTGGCAGCGTCCAGCCAATCCTCCGGCCCTTGATCTTCTCCTAAGATGCCCAAATCGCGTTGAGGTAAAAAGGTTTCATAACCAGCATCCTGTGCGATTTGATCTACGAGTTCATTGAACCAGCGTTCACCTTCGTTAAATAAAGGTCCGGCAATATAAGCAAGCTTTTTCATATTAATTTTATTTCCTGTCTTTGGTTGAGCTTCAGTATACCGATGGAAAGTTACTTGAAGCGAATCTTCAAAAACTGAGAATGTTTTTTATTGGTTTTAACAAATAATCAATGGATATGGTTTAAAATATGCTTAAAACCCAATAAAGGAGAAAACAAATATGCCTATGAAGGTTGGCAAGGTGGAATTATATATGGGGCCGCACACCCTAGCAGGGCCGGACAATTTGGAGGCAGCCATTGTCGATTTCATCAACGGGGCACAAAAACGTTTAGATATTGCAGTTCAGGAACTGGACAATGAAAATATCGGCAAGGCCATCATCGAGGCTCGTCAAAGAGGCGTTAGAGTCAACCTGGTTTTGGAATTGGATTACCTTCGCTCCATACCGGGGCAGAAAGACCCCTTTTCTCCTGGAGGCAGTACGGAAATCAACCGCATTCTGCATGATGCTGCATTGCGAGCGGGTATAAAAGTCAATGCAGATTTTAACTCGAATATTTTTCATCAAAAATTCATCGTGCGCGACAGTACTTCTTTATTAACGGGATCCACAAACTTTACAAAGACGGGGGTGAGTACCAATCTCAACCACATTGTCATAGTCCATGATCATGATCTGGCATTGGAATACACGCGGGAATTTAGAGAAATCCAACGAGGTCGTTTTGGCAGGTACAGCGAACCGAATGGTCCAAGACCTACAGAATTGACCGTATCTAACCTACCGATGAAAGTGTTGTTTGCACCGGAACACAATCCTGAAATGGAGATCATGAAGCAAATTGCAAAAGCGAAACATCAAGTTGATTTTGCAATTTTCACCTTCTCAGTCTCTTCTGGCATTGATGACCAAATCGCGTTGGCAAAGCAGGCAGGGATTGATGTTCGAGGCGTATTTGATGCCAGACAAGGCAATCAAAGTTGGGCTGCTCGCGATACATTACGTGATGCTGGGGCCTCACTTTTTTTGATTCATGAACAACCCGTAGGTCAAAACCGTTTGCGGAAACTCCACCATAAATTGATGGTCATCGATAACCAAGTCGTGATTGTGGGCAGCTTTAATTACACTGGGCCGGCCAACGCACTGAACGATGAAAACATCATCATTATTGGCGATTTGGAATCTACCAAAAGGCGGTCGATTGATGCACAGAAAAAAATTGCCAACTATGCCAAAGAAGAAATTGATCGAATTATTGACCAATTTGGCCAACCTATATGATTCATTGTTAAGCTGAAGGCCAATTTACAGCATCGACTTCAGCTTCTGTAGTGGTAGCATTGACAGCAACTTCAAGTTGATCAGATGTAGCGCGAATGGCTTTGATAGAGTCCCAGATATCCTGAATCGCAACAAACTCTGGATCGGTGGTTTGCCCCAATTGCATCAATTCAACAACGCGGGCAATCATGTTGCGCTGTTTCCATTCTGGAGCAAGCTTTAAAATTTGCCGCTGTGCTTCGGCTTTGATCTCAGCGACCTTTTCTTCTTTTGCTCGATCCAGAGGCACAAAGTCAAGAATGACTTGAGTGCCATTCCAAATTAAATCATCGAATTCATAGTTGACCAGTAATGAATTCTCTTCAATGCTAAGCGAACTTGCCTCTCTCCAAGTTAGACCAGTAATATCATTTTGTTGCCGATAACCATAGTAAAAGATTTTCCCAGATGTATCGTGATAAACGCCTTTTGCTGAAAGTGGCATACAAACTCCTTAACCGTTACTTCTTTGAAAGTCGAAATAACCTGCAGTAATGAGATAGATGGTGTGGAATGTACTGGCAGCAATAGCCGCCTCTATTTGTGAGTTTTCATCAACAAGTATCAAAACAAGCCCAACAGACCAGGGATTCGTAGTGGTGTATGTTCTTGATCCTGTAACGCCAAAAATACTGTTAGATGGATCTGCTGCTCCTATAGGTCTCAGGTTAATTGCTTGCCAAGAATTACTAGTTGATATCCCTCTTGCATATACATGAGCAAGTGCATGAGCAGGTGTTGTTAATGTATATTGTTGAAAAACAGTAGACGATCCACTTGTATTTTGAACATCTTCAACAGGTGTTTTGAAGCGAAAATAATTGCCTTGCTGGAGAAATGGCCTAATATTACTTGATGAATCTGTGAAAATACTTCCAATCCGGCGTTTGCGATCATAACCACTTGGTAAAGTTGGTGTTGCTGAGGTAGAGAAGAAAACATCTGTGAGTTTGACTTTGGTGCTGTCAGCAGTCAGGAAAATATTATATTCCTGATCAGCCCCTAAAGTGTCATTTGCATCTCGCCCACCTGAAGCGGTGCCTTCAGTGAAAGCGATATCAAGCTGCTTGGTTATCGTTGTTGTTAAGAAGATACTTGATAAATCCTGATCATCGCGAGCTTCTCCAGGTGCAATATCTAAATCATGATCAGCATCAGTTGAGTTATTAATCAAGGTAAGGCCATACAAATAGCCATGAGGCAATTGTGCATCAACCTCAACCTGTGCAGAAGGTTCTGTTATGATCAACCAATCAGTGCCGTTGAATTTGAGCAACACTTCTTTGGTTGACAGATCTAGAATAACATCCTGCTCACTGGGCGTTTGGATATTGCCGATGTTGTGCCTCAGTTGAATAACTCTTGAGCTGTTGATGCTACGCAAATAAAGAAGATCGCCTTCTATGCCGCCGTTGATGGTGTCAAGATCATCGCTGGGGGCGGCGCTTTCTGTATCGACTGTGTGGGAGCTTCTGCTTATAGTGATTGCACCGGATGCTATGGTAAGCTGTGTTGCATCTTTAAGGTTTAAGCGTTGAGGTGAGAGTTTGTGGTCAGCATCAGAAACAGAACTGACTCGATCAACCAATTGTCTTACATATTGAGCTGTGGTTGCGCCAAATACAGATCGTCCGGCTTCGTGAGTAACATCTGCCCCGGCGACACCACGAATCAATCCGGTCAGTTTTTTTGCAATGGCATCTTTGCCTGTGTATTCAACCACTTCATCGCCGTTGATTGGATCACGAATGACTAACCAGCCTTTGGGTTCAAGTGAATTAACATCTTCATTGACAAACATTTCGGTGGTTACACCTGTATTCAAAGAGGCGGCTAAACTCAGTTCAATAAAATCTACGGGCGTATAAAGTTCGTTGGGCATGAACAAAGTTTAATTCGCAACGATGAGTGTCCCCGAAACATCTTTTGAAATTTTGGTGTGAAGGTGTTAAGGTTTTCTTGATCATCTTATGAAACCATTTCTTATTCTTCAGCTTCGTGCCAATGATCGTGCTGCTGACAGCGAACTCAAAGCCATATTGCAGTTTGGCCAGTTAAAAGTGCATGAAGTTCAACAAGTTCGAATGGAGAAAACAGGCATCCCCTCTTTGAATGTCGATGATTATGCAGGCGTTATTGTAGGTGGAGGGTCTAGCAATGTGAGCGATCCTGAAAACGAGAAAAGCAATCAGCAACAGAAGTTTGAAAGTGATCTAAGCCAATTGTTGGATCAAATCGTATCAAGAGATGTGCCCTATTTTGGTGCTTGTTACGGATTTGGAGCGTTGGCTCAACATCAAGAGGGGACAGTGACAAAAGATAAATATGCAGAACCTGTAGGGGCTGTAACCATTCAACTGACTGAAGAAGCTAAAAACGATCTCATCATGCAAGGGATTCCGGAGAAGTTTGAAGCTTTTGTTGGTCATAAAGAAGCGTGTCAGAAATTGCCAAATCAAGCGGTATTGCTTGCGGGTTCGGCAAGTTGCCCTTTTCAAATGTTTCGAATCAAAAGCAACATTTATGCAACTCAATTTCATCCAGAACTCGATAATGAAGGATTGATCCTAAGAATCAATATCTACAAGAATGATGGATACTTTCGTGCCGATCAACTGGATGCACTCACACAGAAAATTCACGAACAAAAAGTAGATGTCCCACAAATGATTTTGAAGCAATTTGTTACGCAATATCGGTAGTAATGATCAATAAACAATGCTTTGGCGCTGAGGGAAAGCATCTGAGCCTATACGAACATTCTCAAAAACTGAGACAATGCCTTTCATTGCAACAACAGCTATAAATGGATAATTGCTTGCATTGATTACCCCAAATCGAGCGAATCTTATTTCTCCATTTACTCGATAAAACACCGAATCATCATTAATTTCTACACGGACGATATCTCCACTGTTATATTGACCATGGGTGCCTACCTCAATACCATTTTCGTAAACGCGGAATGTTCCATCAGAATGCAAAGAGGCTGCAAAATCTATATCGTTCGTATAATTCGAACTACCCTTGTTTAAGCCAAACATTCGAGAAAGGTTATTTTTAGCTAATTTCGTTTCTACATAACAATTTCCAGATGAAATACTTTGCTTTGACTCAGTTCCTGCATCCCAAGCATCAGCACCCGCAATTTTTTCAAGCCGCTGGCCTTCGATACAAATGTTGGCAACACTTGACCAACGAACCAATCTTGCTGGCAGGCGAAGGGGTTTAATTTCTTGAAAGCTGTCACTAACAATTACATCTTGTAATATAACATTACTAGTGGCTAGCGATGTATCAACTAATAATGGATAGCTGCTTTGGTCAATGACGCCAACTTGAGTGAAAAATGCATTTCCATTTTGTTTGTAAATGACATCGCTTCCACTTATCTCAATCTTAATGACATCGCCGATATTGTAGCTTGGACCACCTGCGTCGCCTACTACAGCAGTTCCATTTTCATACACTCGAAGTTTACCAGCATTTGATGGACTAATTGCATGGTTTAATTCAGCGAAGCTTTCATTTTCGCTTCCTTTACTTAGAGCAAGCATGCTGGTTGTGTTTGTTGCTATAAGCGTGGCTTCTACGTAACCATTTCCTTCTAGAAGCCTTTGTGAAGAAACAGCACCTCCATCCCAAGTATTGTTTGTGCCTGAAGTTTTTTGAAGAGTATTTCCGTTTGAAGTTACATTGACATGGTTGATCCATTGAACAGGATTTCCTGTTGTAGGTGGTTCTTTTGCTTCTTTAAACCCTGACACAACTACATCATTCAAGCTTGAATTTTCTGTATACATAGAAGTGTCAACCAACAGTGGGTAACTATTGGTGCCAATCGTATTGTTGATAGAGTAAAAAACGATACCATTTTGCTTGAACAATACATTAGAATCTAAAATTTCTATTCTAAATACATCTCCAGGGCTATATGATGGAAGGGTGAAAGAGTTTACCCCATTTAAATAAACTCGCGCTTCTGTGAGTGAAACCAAATAAAGTGTGTAATCAATACCAGTATAAGTTTGATCAGGGTTTCCCTTGGTTAAACCAATCATTCTCGATGTATTATTTTGAATAATTGTAGTTTCAACATAGCCATTGCCCTCATATAGCATTTGTTGAGACACAGCTCCAGCATTCCAAGCCGTCCCACCGGAGGTTTTAGTGAGGTTGTTGTCAATAAAAGACACATTAACAGTATCAATCCACTTAACGGGGGTTTTAGGAAAATCTAATTCAGGTAGCTCTTCAAACCCCACTACAAAAACATCATTGAGTGTTCCAGCAATATGATAAATTGATGTATCCACCAGAAATGGATAACTGTTAGAGGTTAAAGCTGCAATTTCCGTGTGAAAAGTAATACCGTTTTTTTTGAAAACAACATCATTGAGTGATGCTTCAATTCGTAATGTGTCGTTGGTTGTATAAGTTGTGCCAGTAAAAACGGTTGTTCCATTGAGACGAACTTCAAGTGTTGCATTATCTCTGAGTTGGATTGCAAAATCTATATCGGTATGCTGTTGATCAATATTACCTTTGCTTAATCCAAACATACGATGAGTATTTGTTTCTGACACTGTCATTTCTACATATCCATCTCCAGAAAGCAACCATTGAGATGAAACTGCACCTGCATTCCAAACATTGTTTGTGCCAGAAGTTTTTTGAAGATCATTTCCTGTGACACCTACATTGATTGCACTAATCCATTCAACTGCTTTGATGCCCTCAAAACCTTCTAGCATGACGTTATTCAGGCGAGTATTTATTGTGTGGATAGAAGTATCTACCAATAAAGGGTAGTTTGAGGAAGAAATAGCATTTGGGTCAGTGTGCCAAGTTACTCCATTTTTTTTCAGCAAGATATCATTTCCAGATATCTCAATTCTTAACACATCGCCTATAGAGATAAATCCTGCTGATGTTTCTCCTGAATTTGAACCGCTTTTGTGATAAACAGCTTTGGCTGTAGAATGAACATAATATGCGAAATCAATGTCAGGAAAATTTTGGTCAATGTCGCCTTTACTGAAACCGAACATTACGTTAATGTTCGATTGATCAATTATGGCTTCTATATAACCATCACCAGCTTCTAAATACTGAAGAGAGACTGCTCCTGCGTTCCAGGTCGCATCAGTTCCACTGGTCTTTTGTAAAGTATTATCAGTGGCAGTTGCATTGACTGCATTTTTCCAAATGACTGGGATCATAAGATTAATTCAATTCAAAATGTAGTGTGAGGATGAGCCCCAAAGGTTCTGGGCTTGTGCTAACAGTATCTACATCTATTCTGAGAATGTCATAAGCATTGACTTGTTTATAAACGGAATCTATGCTTGGTTGGGCTGTGGCCAAATGTGAACCCAACTCTCCGGCTTCAACAATAATTTTTGTTGAAAGCATATCTGTTGCTTGAGTGAGGTTATGGATCTGGACTTCAGTATTGCCAGATCCACCTGCTGTAAACACTTGAGCATGGGCATCGACAAGGACACCGCTTCCCAATGTTTTGTCAATCAAGAAATAGGCTTGGCCATCATTAACCTGCACAGCGCTTTGTGCATCCTGAACAGCGAGTTGGACGGTTCGAGGAACGTGGTCGCCATGGGTTACATGCCAGTTGGTGCCATCAAAACGGAGTTTGGTTTCGCGTTTGTTGTTGAGCCGTATGTCATGGCTGTGGGCAGTTTGAATGTTTCCTGAATTGTGCTTGATATTTACCATGCGATTGATATTGGCAGCACTCAGGAACAGTACATCGCCATCAATACCTCCATTGATGGTTGCCAGGTTATCTGAAGCGGCAGCGGCTTCTGTATCGATGGTGTGTACACTTCGATCGATGGTGATCGCATCAGAAGCAACTGTGAGTTGTGTGGCATCTTTAAAGTTGAGTTTTCGAGTTGATATGGAATAATTATCGTTAGAAACACTGTTGAGACGCTCAACCAATTGACGAATATATTCGGCTGAATTGGCAACGTAGACAGGACGGCCAGCCTGATGAGTGACATTGGTGCCCGCCACGGCGCGAGTGAGGCCGGTCAGCTTTTTTGCGCCTGCATCTCTATTTGTATATTCGATAACCTCATCGCCATCGACTGAATCACGAATGACGACCCAACCTTTATTTTCAAGGCTGGTAATGTCTTCATTCACCAACAGTTCTGTGGTCACGCCAAGGTTTAAAGTGGCAGCCAAAGACAACTCAGCAAAGTCTACGGGTTTATACAGTTCCTGTGCCATGAAGGCAGTTTAAGTGGTGACGATGAGGTGAGATGTAAAATTTTGTTAAGACCGTTATGATGAATCAATGGATCGCTTCGTTTAGAGAAAGGTTTTTTTATGAAAGTTGTTTCAGTGAATGTGGGGATGCCTCGTGAGGTGGAATGGAATGGAAAAACCGTTTCAACAGGCATTTATAAATCTCCTGTGTCAACACCAATCGATCTGAAAAAGTTGAACTTGGCTGGCGATGGTCAAGCGGACCTTACTGTGCATGGTGGCGTCAATATGGCTGTTTATGTCTACTCTACTGGTCATTATGATTATTGGAAAACACAACTTCCCGATGTAGAACTTGAGTGGGGTGCCTTTGGTGAGAACCTCAGTGTGGAAGGTTGTTTAGATCATGAAGTATATATTGGAGATTGCTTTCGCATTGGCACAGCACAAGTGCAAGTGACCCAACCGCGAGCCCCCTGCTTCAAGCTCGGTATCCGCTTTGGAGATCAAGGTATGGTGAAGCGTTTCATGGACAGCCGAAGGTTTGGTTTTTATCTGCGAGTTTTAAAAGAAGGGGTTGTTCAGGCTGGCGATGAAATGGAGCTTGTTGAGCAAGACAAAGGGAAAGTTTCCGTGAGTGACATTATGTCACTTTACCTAAATCCCAGTGACCGCGAACTCATGCAACGGGCAGTTAATGTCGAATCTCTAGCAGAATCTTGGCAGGAGCATTTTTTAGAAACGCTAGCCAAAGGCGAAAGTAAATGAAGGACTTTTTGTGTTTAATCTTTGTCATTGCTTTTTCAATCCAAGGTTTTGCTGAAACTCAGAATGAAACAAAGCCCAAGGATTATTTCATCTATGAACTGGCTGCTGCTGAAGCTGGATCATTTTTAGGTGGAGCGCTGGGTTTTGTTACAGGGGCCTTGATTGTTGATGGAATTGGCGGAGGATGTGCCAGTTTCATTTGCACAGATTTTTCAATTCTTCTGCAACCTGTTCAGATTGGTCGTGCGTTAGGGGCAGTTGCAGGTGCAGCGTGGCTTGGTCATGAGCTTGGTGTGGAAGGCAATGTGTGGGGTGCTTTTGCGCTTACAGGCATATGGGTGGCGATGTCATTTGATCCCTTGTTTGGTTTTTTTAGCGAGTTTTGTTCTATTACGCCCTCTATTCATGACTCATGTAGTGGGGTGTTGAGCACGATCTGGTTTTTTCCTGGTATTCCAGCGTTGCTTGCGACGGTTGGATATAATATCAATGCTTCTATAAAAGCCCTTCCAAACAATTCTTCATCAAATTGGAGTATTAATTTGCCTTTAGTTCAGTTTCAATTTTAGAACTTTATTTCATGATGAAAAGAAAGAGACTCGATGAATAATCGAGTCTCTTTCTTTTTTTGTTGCTGTTTCAGGAAGAATTTAAATTAACTGGGTGGTGTTGCAAAAGTCATAATATAAAAAGAAGCTCCCTGTGGATCAGCCACAGCTGCTATACGTCCTATATTAGGTGCATCAAATGGACCATGGTGGACATTGCCACCAAGCTCTTTGATTTTGTTTGCGGCCCCATCACAATCAGCCACTGAGAAGTAAACTGACCAATGAGGTGGCATATCGCCCCACTCTTCGGTCATTTGCATGATACCACCGTTCATGTCTTCACCATTTTTTAGTAAATGGTATGGGCCTTGTGGAGTTTCCATGATGTCGGTTCCCCAACCAAAAAGTTTGGTATAAAAAGCTTTGCTTTCTTCTGCATTTCGGGTGGCAAGTTCATTCCAACAAAAGGTGTTGTGATCATTGACCAATTGAGCGCCAATATGGTTTTTTGGCTCCCAAATAGAAAAGGTAGCAGAGTGTGGATCTTGAATGACTGTCATGCGTCCAGAATCAAACACATCAAAAGGATCCATCATCACGTTTGCGCCAAGCTCTTTGGCTTTTGCAGCCATGTCATCGGCGCTATCCACAGTGATATAAGAATTCCAATGAGATGGTACGCCCTGGGTTTTCATCTCAGCTTGTAACTCTGAGAGTGCAGCGACATTTTTGCCCTCAATAGAAAACATGGTGTAAAAAACACCTTCACTAACGGGGATATCCTCTGCATCCCAGCCAAATAATTCTTGATAAAAAGATTTTCCTGCTGCTTGATCAGTAGTGGATAAATCGACCCAAGAAAATGTCCCATGCTTATAACTCTGTTTTTCAACCACAGCAACGCCTCCTAAAATGATTATGTGGAGTTACTATATCACAAAAAAGCCAAAACTGACAACCATGTTTCCAGCGTTGAAAAGAAACACGTCTTTTTCGCCTTTATTAAAATGATTCAAATAGTTTGTGAAGCAAGTTCGTCATGCTAAACGGCTTTGGATTTGGCGATCATGGTAATTGAAATGGGTTTGCAAGAACTGAACAAGCTTCAAGGTGGGTAATGGCCCCATTAATGGATGAGTTATTAATGGTTGAACAATTTCACGAGCGTCTCTCTGTTCTACAAATGCTTTAAGCCATGCTTGGCTTTCGTCCCAGTTCTCGCGTAATTGTAAGACAGTGAGTGACTCATCTGGTGTCACTTGCTCTGGAGCTGATACAGAAATATTTCTATTGAGCACAAATGTTGCAATGGGATGCATCAAATAGCTTTTAAAGGATGATTTTTGCGGTTTCAGAGAATCAGCTTCAGGCAAGTTCTCCAACATGAAACGTTCACTGAGCATGAGGTGTTGTGTAATTCCCAAGATGGACCAGGCTTCAGAGCTTGGCTTATGCTTTAGATTTTCTTCACTTAATGAACTCAATTGATCTAATAAAGCAATTCGTTTTTGATCAAGTGTTTCAGTGCACTGGCAAATTTGTTCTTTTGACATAAGCTCCCCATCACTAGGTTAGATAATTGAAGTTTATGTCACTTGTTAAATTTTGCCAGCGCGTTCGCTACATTAGGAGGAACCATCAGGCTGCCATTTGGCCACATCATCCTTTAATTGACTCAGTCGATCCCAATGTTGTTTGATGGCTGCTCGCCCATTTTTGGACAAGCTGAGGTCTGTTTTTGGCATTTTACCGACAAAAGATTTATCAATGTTGACCAGCTTTGCATTTTCCAACTTCGACAAGTGACTGGAAAGATTGCCTTTTGTTAACCCAGTCAAGTGTTGAAGAAACAAAAAATCAGCACTCTTACAAGCTGACAATGCCGTCAATATTGCAAGGCGGGCCGGCTCATGAATGAGTCGGTCTAAATCAGCAAGGTCTTCAAAAGGTGCATTCATCCTGATTGTTTTTGTGTGGAGCGAATGGTTTTATTCATTTCCTGGTGTTCCCATAAACCGCCGATTAGGTACAGTGTACCTAAAACCAGAAGGAAAACGGACATCATAGGTTTTCCATTTGCAATGAATCCGGAGAGTGGAATAAACATCAAGCTGCCAAGCGCAACGGTGTTGAGCAAGTAATGGAAGTGTTCGCGCCCTGTGTAATTCCAATAAACAGCAAACGCCAGCCCCATATACATGCCGGTGAGAAATACAGGTGGCATCAAGAGTAAATCAATTAGCATGGCGATGATAATGCCTGGATAGAAGGCGGCCCAAACCTTAATCTTTCTTTCTCTGTCAACTTTAACCTCTCCAAAGATTTTGCTGTAATGGTCGTTGATCTTTCCATTGGCGAAATAAGCCAAAACAAGCCCGCCTAGCAATATTCCAATAGTGATGGGTTTATCTAATGCCCACCAGGGCATAATGGCTGCTGCTGCTGCAAACAATGTGAGTGCTGCTGGAATACCTCGTAATCCTTGCCAGAAAATATAAATCGTAGTGAAGTGTCTGATATATCTTGGATCTTTCATGGTTTGCCTCAATTCGTTTTGGAAACTAGTTTGTGTTGCAAACCTATTTATAGCAAAGACTGAATACGTTGTCAAGATTCTTAAAAACTTCTTAACGCAATCTGAACTCGATGCCTTTAGCAAAAGGAAGGAATGGTAAAATACGATCTTTACTCAAAGTGGTGATGGCTTGAAGATAACGGCCTTTGAGATATTCCCGTGGGTAAAAGCTTCGGTTTGGGAAATCCTCATGCTGATCGCCGAGAACAAAGGATTCGTTTTTGAAAGTTTGCATGGGGTTGGTGTCGCTTAATCTCAATTCAAGAGTGAGGTTGTGGGATGGGGCGATGTAGGAATCTGGGTGGGTTATTTTGGAAAGGGTTTTTTCTGATCCTAAATCAATGATGGGGCTGCGCCAGGTGCCGCTGAAAGCGCTGAGCGATTGTAACAAGCCTAGAATGTTGGCATCCGCAAGAAAAGCCACTTCTCCAATTTCTGCGGTGGCAGGGTCGCCAGCAACATCGTTTTGGCCGATGAAAAAATCATTGGTGGCGTGCGTGATTGGGTTGGTCTCAGTTTCAGACCATTGTTCCAATCCGTTGATAAACACACGTCGACTGGTGCCTGAAACAAGTATGGCGACAGAAAACCATTCATCCTCAGGCAGGTTTTGAACCAGGGTTCGGTTGACATCAAACACGTTCTTTTTGAACAGCAATGTGCCAGCCGTCCAGTTTCGAACCCAGGCGCCGACCGAAATGTTGATGACATCTTCAGTGCCTGAAGGGATCGTGCCTTCCATCGAAGTGTGATGAGGAAACTGAATTCGAGGATCGTTTAAATACACACGTTGGTCTGTACCTGTGATCCAGCTTCCGCCAAGCAATGTGCCTTGATCGGCTTCCCCTTCATTCAAAATAGAGCTTCCTAAGCCAACGCTGTTTCGTGCCAAAATAGAAAGGTTTTTAAAAATAGAGCTCAACTCTAAGACAGTTCCAAAAGGGATGCCGATGCCCAATGCATTGATGGGGTTCATTGGTTGCGTGTTTTCATGAAACCCTTCGATGAAATAATCATCCAAAGTGACTGTGGTGTAAGTAGGGGTGAATATAGACATTAACGATCCTTGCCCAGCCAGAAACGGCCTAAAGTTTGATACAGTGCAGATAACTCTGTCATGGTCATGCGGCCATCCTGTCGGTCAAACACGACCAATATCATCACTGGGTCGCCAGCTAAAGATAAAAAAAGCCGACCAATCGCTTCGTTGAAATTGGAGAAATTTTTGAGATATCCACGGATTTCATTATCGCTGAACAAGGTTGGGTCTTGCACATCTCCCAGGTGTCGTCGTACCTGATCCACTTCGCTGGCAAGTCGGTCATTATAACTCATGAGATGATTCTAGCTTGAAACATTGAGGACCAAGTGCACTTTGCTCGTTGAGATTATGTCAGTACACTGAAAGGTATCAGTAAGCGTCAACTTTGAAGGGCTGGATCAAACCATGAAACAAATTGTAAAATCATATTGGATGTATGTTGTGTTCGCTGCTTTGGTCATTATTTTTTGGGATTCATGGTTTGTCAAACCTTTTAAATTTTTTGCAGTCATGATTCATGAATACAGCCATGCAATGGCTGGCATTATCACTGGTGGTTCCATTGTAGAAATTCGCACATTTGGCAATGAAAGTGGTCACACACTTGTTTCGGGTGGATTTATGCCATTGGTGGCTTCGGCGGGATACGTTGGATCAGCGCTAATTGGAGCTTTATTTTTGTACTCTGTAGGTTGGTTGAATTTGCAGCGGTTTTTACTTTTTGTTCTTGGTGCAGCCAGTATCGTTTTAACATTCCTCCACTCCCCATTTGGTGAGCTGGATTATTGGATTGGGATTGGCGGAGGCATTTTGCTGATTGCCAGTGTGTTTTCAAACACAGCAGCGACCATCACAGCAAATTGGATTGGTGTTGTTTTGCTTTTGTACAGCTTGCACGATTTTCGTACTGATTTATGGCAATTTCCAGAACAAACAGATGCTGGCATATTGGCACGTTACTGGAACATGTCTTTCTTAACGTATCCAATCGCGTTTACTTGGGTTTTCTTCTCAATCTTTGTGATGTACAAAGCGCTTAAAGCAGCGATGAAAAGGGCTACAAGCAATATAGAAACTCATCTTGATCACACATATCAGGCTTCTACCTACAAGTAAAGTTTAATCTGTAACTTCATCGATTGCGGCATTAACAGCTGCAAATGCGTCAATGAGACCTGCACCCGTAAGGTTGTCTTTGCCTGGTTGGCCCAAATCTGTTGCAGTGGACTCTAAAATGAGTCTGACTCTCCAGGCTGGAAGCGTGGGTGCAGCAGAAAGCATGAGGGCTACTGTGCCTGCAGCATGAGGTGCACTGAAGGAATTGCCTCGGCGGTTGCCAGTATCATAGCCTTCTTGACCCAATCCCAACAAGGGATAGCCTGCCCCAGGAAAAGCACTGACATCTGGTTTAATCAATTCGGCAACGCCTTGATATAGATCAACAGACGCCCACTCTACAGGACCCGTACTACTAAAAGAAACTGGCTGTTTAAATTGCCCAACACCGCCAACAGCAATAAGTGAAGGAATATCTTCAGGGGTACGCAATTGAACAGGATGTAGCGCGGTTTGCTGAAAGTTTCCCGCACCGGACACCAGCACCATGCCTGCTCCAATTGCATGTTCGGCCATCAGGCGCCAGAAGCCTCGAAGTTGTCCAAGATCAGGAATACTAAAACTCATGGTCATCACATCGGCACCATGATCAAGCGCATATTGGAAAGCCATCACAAAACTGGATTGGCTAAAGCCGGCTCTGAGCATCATTATCCGAGCACGGGGGGCAATGCCAGTGACTATTCCCCCATTGCCATCGCCCACAGCAATGCCTGAAGTCCACGAACCATGTTGCCTGACGGGGTCAAAGTGACCCACTCTGGGGTTCATATTTCCAAAGTCGAATCCGTATAGATCATCAACGTAACCATTGTCATCATCGTCAATGCCATTATTGGGTATTTCGGATTCGTTGATCCAGACGTTGTTGACCAAGTCCTGATGAAGATAATTAATGCCTGAGTCAATCGAGGCAATGATTGCACCTTCACCATATATTGCAAGCTCACGCCACGTGCGTTCGGCGCCAATATCAGCGACATTCCAAGGAATCTCTTTTCCTTCAAGGCTAAAACTGCGATCCGGGTTAGGTTCAATCACTGCTTCTACACCGACACCAGAGGTTTGTACACTCGTCTTTGCGGTTGGATAGAGGTAGCGAACTTCATCCATGGTTGCCAATTGGTTGATGGTATCTGGCGACACGGTGGCCTCTATCGCATTGACCAACCACAATTGAATCGCGGTAGACACATCATCCAACTGATCTAAAATGAAAGGCTGTTGCGCCTGAGCAATGGATTTGAGTTCAGTAATCACTTCATCCCGCAATGTTAGTCGATTAGCACCAGCGTTGGCTTCAATAAAGGTTTGATATCCGTCAGGTGGGTTCATCAGTTGATCACTGCCAAGGATGAGAACAGTGATTTGGGATTGTGTTTCCATTATTGCTTGTAAGGCAGGATCAATTTTGTTGACAGCGTCTGATTGACCACCAACATCAAAAGAAAAGACCGCTTCGAGCATAACCAGCACCATAACCAGCAAAAAACGCTTGCCCATTTTACCTCCTAAAAGATAACGAAACTTCCAGCCAATTATTTAATTTTAGAAGATGTTTAATGGATCTGACAACAAATCACTAATGATCAGAGAATTTTTTCATTAGCTTTATTACGAAAATAGGCGCCTGCATCAAATGTTTCTTCAATGAAAGTTAGTTCTACACTTGTTTGATTGCGAAATTGTTCAGCGATATCAAATGCACGTTGTTGCATGTTGAGTAAATCATTTGGTGTAACAGCAGAAGGTAAGCCAAATTTTTTCTTGAGCGCTTCGGTGTTGGTCGAAAGCCAGATATAAGCATCGGCAGCAATTTGGTACAGGTCTTGGCCTTTTGATAGAAAAGTGGTTAACACTTCATCGGGAAACACGAAGCGTCCATGCTGTGTGTCATCGAGTAGATCTCGAAGTTCGTCTAGTTTTGCATTGCCACTTTTATAGGAAAATGTTGCCATGGTTCACCTCAATTTGGTATTCGATCCTGAATAATAAAATCACCATAAAAAATGACGTATTGGTTGACGCCATCACCAAGCACAACTTGATGCACATAATTGTTATTGTCCAAATCCGTGTCGATAGGTGAAAGCGTAATTTGAAAGGTGGATGTGGATGGTTCAACGATAACGGCTTTCTTTGCAATTAGGGCATCCACATCCGCATCATCTGGGTGAGATTTCACCCAGATATGAATTTCATCAAAAGTGGTGACTGGCCAAGCATTGCCTTGTTCATCTAACACTTGAAATACAATGGGGCCAAGTGTGGTTTTTGCAAACAATTCCAAGTCGAGTCGGGTACCAAGTAATTGAGTGTTTAATCCCATTTAAGCAACTTTCCTGTTGGCGTTTTAACGCGAACCAAGCTTGCGTCAGGGCGACCACGAACTGCCAGGGTTCCACTGACGGTTGAGTTCCTTTGATCTTGAATAAGGTGAAGCACGCCCAGTCGTAGGTTGATCTTGGTAGGCAGTTCAGCAATGAGTTCCCAGGGGCGGCCCCATTGGAATGATCCCCAAGGATGCTTGCCCCAACCAATTGGTAACACACTGGGCGGGGGCGGGCTGACTGCTTCGGTGCCTGACGCCCAATGATCTTTGCCCCAAGGACTTTTGCCCCATGTACTCATTTGAAAACTCCTTCTGATCCAAACCAGGCATGCTTGCCTGAGTCATCCACCACTAAATAGCGTTTTTGATCGGTGCCTTTTAATTGCCACCCGAGAAAATAAAAATCTTTTTGCTGGTGCATATCGTTTCCACGTGTCACGTTAATGACCGTGTAAGAACGTCGCTTTGCGTAAGGCAGAATGTCTTCATCAACCATCGGTTCGCCGTTGATGAATGTGCCGAAATTGACACCTTGATAAGAAAAATCACCTGTCAGAAAATTGACTGAGGCCCAAGGGATACTACCATTGAGGTCGATTTTCATTATTTCATCAAGCTCGATGCCCTCCTGCTTGAACAGTGTCAAAGGCAGGGTTTGGCTGCGAATCACATTGCCATCGAAAGTGTGAATCAACCAATGAGGTGGGATTTGCATAATCACTCCTCGTCATATCGAAAGGTGAGGGCAAATCCGTAGTCGCCTGTGATTGCCAATCCAGATGTCTGCAACTGAAAGTGAATCAGGTGTGTTTCACCACCACTGCCATCAATGTCCGTTGGTCCGAGATTGAGCGCACTGGCTTCGGTGTACGGAAACTCTGAAGCATTGATGAGTTGATCGCTAGGCGATGTGTACGTCAGGTTGGTGGTTGTACCCACTTCACCTTGCATGGATACGCCAGTTGGAAAAGCTTCGCCATCGCCACCACCGTTGTCTGATCGCCACACTTTGAAGTTGGATACTTGGCTAAAGCCACCTGGAAGGAATTCAACCTTCAGCCACTTGTCATAGGCATTGCTGCCCAAGCTCACAGGGTGGGCCGAGGCATCAATATTGGAAGCATCTATACTTCCCACATTGATGTTGGCCAATCCCAAAGTTGGGGTGGCAGAAGTGCCATTTAGTTCTACCCAGCGAAGATCAACAGTCATTTAGCTTTTGTTCCTTTCTTCATTTTTGTGCGAGTTTTTAAAATTTTCTTTGATTTTTCCTTTGTCCCTTTTGCGGTTTTTGAGGTTGACTTGGTAGAACGTGTCAGACGCTTGCGAACGGGTTTCTGAGGTGGGCTGGTTCGGTTTTCAGACAGGATAAATTCATCCGGCCCACAGCCACACCCCAGTTGATGCAAAAAGTCTTCAAAGCGTTCTCGGTCGTCGTAGTGTCCGTTTGAAAGGATGTTTTCTAAGGCCGTCGCTGGAAATTCAAGATTCAACGCCACGTCTGCCGTGGATGAACCTGGGAATAACTCTTCGATGGTCTTAGTAAGTTTGGCTGAGTCAATTTGGATCATGCCACTATCCTTTCAAAAGAGATCATTGGAAATGAAGAATCAAAATACCTTTGGCATTTCCTGAGCCTGGGACTGCGTCTACATCCACGCGCAGCAGATCATTTTCGCTGAGGTTCTGATGAGCTGCTGCGGGGGCCTCATCTTCGGCATAAGGATTGGCAGCATCATAGGCCACGCTTAATGGACCGAGGAGTAAATCCACTGCAGCAGTGGCATTGTGAACCATAAGAGTTGTACTGCCACTTGTGCCACCAGTGTCACTCATGCTGAAGAAGGCACCCAAAAATTGAGCGTCACGGTTCAGTCGATAATGGATTAAACCATCTCCTGCCGAAGCGGGAACATTGATGGGCAACGACACCGTAAAGTGACTGGGGCGTAACTCGCCTTCATCCGTGGTCACCCGATTGAAGTGGGTGATGTCGGAGCCGGTTGGGACAACAGGTCTAGCCATACACCACCGCCTTAAACGTTTTGAGAGCCACGCACAACGCCACGAAAATCGAGCCAGGTGCCGCCATACCAGTAATCAACGCGCCAGTTGGTTTTCAGGGTGCGGAAGTGTTCGTCAGAGGTTTCTGCTTGTTTCACCAAGCGAGGTACTTGTCCCACACTCTGCAAGAAACCGACATGCATGTTGTTTGAAATTTCTTTCGGGGCAACAATGTACCAATCAGACCCCAGATACTTGTGATAGATGATGCCTTTGATGCGCTTTTTTAACGTATTAGGGTCAGAGTTTGCACTGTCGGGATTGCCTTGAGCTTCCTGAATGGCTTCAGCTTCAAGCACATTTTCAGAACCACAAACAATATAGAAAGTGTTCAGATCAACAGGGGTGCCATCTTGCTGCGTCTGACCCGATAGCTTCATCCAGGCAGACTTCAAATTGTCAAAGTTTAAAGGGTTGGCAGACACAGGAGAACCAGGATGCAGGTCATTGTTGTGATCTGTATGGAACAATACTTTGCTGTCCGGCGTGTAGGTTGGGTCAGCCTGGAGCAGATCCTGGAACATCCATTTCTGGAAACCTTTGGCGTACTTCTTGCCCAAGTCTTCAGTTTTGAACAAAAGGGCTTTCAGTTTGTCGTTGGTGGCTGTTTCAAAGTCGATGCCGAAGATTTCACCGAAGCCATCGATCTGGTATTCGGTTTGTTCTTCTTCAGGCAAGTCCGTGTCTTTGAATGAACCAGTGAAAGGTTCCAGCACATCCCCGAAGCCGGACACACGGATGCCGATCTGTTGCTGCAAGTCGGAGTCATCGCTGATGGACACGACCTGCTTCCATTCTTGGAACATGGGTTCGCTGAAAGGTTTCAGCAATACGGCGTTCATGTTGTTGGTGATGGCGTAGTCGAACAAATCTGGGCCGATGTCTTCGCGCACTCTGGCGATGCTGTATTTAGACACGCCCAGGGTGTTGAGTACGTCCAAAATTTGCGCGCCTTTAGCCACATCATTACGGGTAAAGCGTTTACGTTTTTGATAATTGGTAGCAGTTCTCATAATCACCTCAATTAAATTGTGGCCGTGCTGAACAAGCCGCTCACAAACAATGCTCTGGCACGGGTGCTGGAGCCTGGCTCCTTGCCGATGATGTAACCTGCCACTGGATTGCTGCTGGTGCCTGCATCAACCGTTGTTCCGGAAGCCACCGCGAAAGGGTCCATAAAATTGGGACTGAATCCAGCTTCCAAATCGACCCAGCACTCGGCACTTGGGGTGAACAGCACCACGTTGCCAACTTGGCCAGCAGTGACATCCTCGTATGCAAAGCCGATCACAGCATCACCATCAGTTGCAGCATCAAAGCCGCCTGTGGCGGATTTGATTAATGTGCCCGCCTCCACATCCGATCCACCGACACACTTCAGTTGTGTGTGGTTAATCGTTTTCGCATGGCTGTCCGCGAGTATGACAGGTTTCGCCATCTTTTTTACTCCTTACTGATTGTTTAATTCTTTGAGCGGAGCCTATTTCTTTACGCTCGGCTTTTCGCTATTGAGGTTTGGCTTTTTTTCTGCAAATAAACTTTGGATTAGGCGCCCATCAATTCGCCGATTTTGTTAAGGAACGCGCGTTCGGTTGCGTTGGTGCTTTCACGAGATTGACGCGCATTTGATCCAACATTGACAGACGACCCTGTCGTGCGAATGAGATCATGTGTCATTGATTGATATTCATGAATGGCTCGTTGCAAACTCTCGCGTGAGTAACGTTTGCCTGAGAATCGCTGGCGGATCGAACTTTCGAATGTCTGGGGCAACCGTGCTCGCCCAAGTTCGGATTCCAGTACCGTGTGGGAACGATTGATGTCTCGGCCACCCACCAGATTCATCATGCGGCTGCTCAATGGACGCAAAGATTCTTCGGCCACATCTTCGACAGGTTCTTCATCTTCAACTTCCACGATGGTTTCTGCTTGAGCGCCCTCAAGGATGTTGATGACTGCAACCACAATTTCTTCCAACATGGGATCAGTGACATCCAGATTCAAAATCTGGCCGAATGCTGCGGCCAGCGTGTCTTCATCCATCATGCCTGGTGGAATGGGTTCTGGTGTACGAGTCACATCTTCCGGCAATGGCGCTTCTGCTGTGTCCAATGCTGCTGCATCCTCATTTTCAAGGGCATAGTGGTAACGGCGAACGTCAGGTCGAATGCTGACCAAGTCTCTCCAGGGCATGACGCGTACAGCTTCCAACGCCTGAGATTTGCTCTTGTGCATGGCGCTCTCCTTTTGTTGTTGCTTTTGCTGACAAGGCGCGCAATGCTTGAGCGCTTGCTGTTCTCCACTGGTCAGCTTGGGATAGGAATTCAATGTATTCATGGTTTGTAGGTGTTCAGTTGAAGATTGTAGGGCCGGACGTTGAGGTACCTGCCCAGGCAAAAAAATGGGAGAATCATGTTTGAAAGTTGAGTCCAGTTGAAGAATTCGTTCAACCAGACGGTCATGTGCCATCTTGATTTGCTGAGCTGTCCAGCCTCCAATGGCTCGGGCTTGTTGTTTGGTTAATTCAGAAAATTTAGTGTGCAAGCCACGATGATCTTCAATCAATACTTCGACATCAGATTCAAATGGCATGGCTCGAATATAGTTGGCAAATGATTTATCGGAAAGCATTTCTCTCGCATGGTGTTGGGGTGTCCGCATGAGCTAAGTCTAAGATAGGACGATGAGGGATGAGGTGGAAATTTATTGATTCAAAAAGCATTGATCTTTCAATTTGCAATGGGTTATCATAATTGCCTCATGTGGATTATTGATGTATTTGAATTTATAGTTTCTGCCGGTTGGCGATTTTGGATAAGTATGATGTTTTTTATCATGATTGGATTTATCCTTATGACATACATGCCTGAACCTGCTAAATTCTGGACAGTTGCAGTTAGTATAGGATTTGGAACTATTGCTGGTGCTACCTGGACAATTATGGCTAAGAATAAACATTGATGAGGTGACTATGAATGCTTCAAAAGCAGTTCTAATCTTGACTATATTATTGATAGCCAGCTTTTTAGTTGGTTGTGATGTCCTATTTCCTAAAGAGCTTACGTTTTGTGAAGATCCCAGAGTAAGATTGTTTTTGAATCAGGTATTTGGGATTGTTGAAGATATCGACTTTGTGGTGGTTGAGATCCATGATGCCGTATCTAAGATTGAACAAAATCCGTTTCTCTTAATTAGTTCGAGTTTCTTGGATGGGTTGACCGAACAGGTTGGTTTTGCGTTTAATGTTACTGAAACAGCGCTAGCACTCGTTGCGCCTCGAATTGAGTTTGATGTATTTATTGATTTGTTCAAAGGTTCATTCAATGATTTTTCTAATGCAATACAATTCCTCAATGAAGGATTGGCCGAACAAAATGCTTTGAAGATGTTGACATCTATCCCCACATTTTTGTCCGGGCAGGAGAAAATGGATGATGCAATTATTGAATTTAACACCGTGGTTGAGGAATGTGTTGAGCTGCTTCCATTTTAATATCGATTCAAAATAAAAGAAGGCAACCAACAAATTGGTTGCCTTCTTTTCAAATCTAAGTTTCAAATGTGAAAACTATTGAACTTCTTGCCCGCTGATCCAAATTTGGATCAGTTCTCTGATCTTGGCATCGTCGATAACTTCGCCTTCCGTGCCAGGAACAGGCTCGCCCATGATCCAATATTGAACAGCCATCTGGATCTCAGCATCGCCAATGGTGCCATTTTCGTCAGTGTCCAAGGCAACTTCAATGCTTGTGCCTGGTTCTGGCGCACCTTGACGTCCACCTTTGATGAGTTCAACCAATACTTCAGATCGCTGGCCTCTAAGCTTGCCAGCGAAATCACGGTCTGTCACTGGTTCTAATGTGCCTTCTCTTGAAACTTTAAAACGACCATGAGGGGCAATTGGGCGCATCAAACCATCTGGCCCATTGGTTAAAAACAGGATGTAAGATTCGCCTTCCATGTAGGGAGGGTCACCGTCTAAGATTGTGGTGCGAACTTCAGTATCGCTGTATTCAGGCAAGCGATCTGGTTGTTCGCGAGGTTCTTTTAGGTCATCGGGTGGGCCTGGGTCTTTTTCATCAGGCTTGCTTGGTAAGTCATTTGGGTTCACATTGACAAATAAGCCCGTTTGGAAAATACGAAGCGAATTATTTCGCGAGTTGCCAAAATAAGTTTCTTCGATTTCCATATTGACCACAGTGGTGGGAATACGATCTTCTTCACCTTCTGCGTCAATTTTGGCCGATAAATCTTTACCGCGTTCGGTTCCTGTAACTTTTGCAAGTACAACCAACTCTGACATCTTGAGGGCTTCCTGTACAGATTCTGGAGCAAAAGCCCAACTGGCAAAGTAAACTTTATCTGGCTTGCTTTGAACGACACTAACGATTTGAATCGCTAAAGCAACTACAAGAATCAGTGCCAGTCCCATTAAAATTCGATTTAAGTTTTTCACAATTCCACTCCCTAATACTTCGAGTTGAGGTCATTTACACTATGACCACCAACCACGTTGGACCAACTTGAGAAATAGGTTTTGCCCATACAGTCCCCCGAGGCGTGATCCAGGCCGAACAAGTGACCAATTTCCTGACACTGAACGCCACGAATATCGGAACCACTACTCGTACCAGATGATCCACCGAAGAAGCTATTGAAGCGTGCATGGCCATGATTAATGATGCACCACGTCCAGCAAGTCCACCAGCCAAAACCTGTACTTTCGACAGATGCCAAACCCCACCAGCCGGTGTTGCCCCAATTGCTTCCATATACGCTGATTTCGGTATGGGAGTTTCTTAACGGTAAATTCATTGTGGTGTTGTTGTGCCAATCATCACGTGCAGCACGGGATTCAGATTGATTTCCACTGTGAATCCATGTGTTGACCGTGCGATTCCACTGACGCCATTTCCACCAGTCGTGTCCCTCTGCAACCTGCTGTGGCCCAAGGAACAACAGGCCATTCACGATTAGAAGTGTGAGAACAACCACACTCCATAACACGGTTTTGAATTTTAATCTCATCCGTGTATCTCCTTTCACTTCAGAAAGGGCAAATAACCCTCTCTCCCCGATTATTGATATTTACTTCCAGTCAATTAGTATTTGTTGTTGATGTCGCTGACGCTGTGTGGCCCAACGACATTGGAAGATCCGCTAAAGTATCCACGTCCCATGCAATCACCCGCTGAGTGATCCAACCCAAACAAATGGCCGACTTCCTGACACATTGTGCCTCTTGCAGCAGAACTGGCACTTGTACCAGTACTACCGCCAAAGAAGTCGTTATAGCGCGCATGGCCATGATCGACGATGCACCACGTCCAGCAGGTCCACCAGCCAAAGCCAATGCTTTCCACTGAGGCCAACCCTCTCCAACCGGTATTACCCCAATTGCCTCCGTACACACTGATTTCTGTATGCGAATTTCTCAGAGGCATAGAAATGATGGTGTTGTTGTGCCAATCATCGCGAGCGGCGCGAGCTTCAGCTTGAAAACTGCTGTGAATCCATGTAGTGACCGTGCGATTCCATTGACGCCACTTCCACCAGTCATGGCCATCTGCAACTTGTTGTGGGGCCAGCCATAAGAAAAGATTTAAGCATAGAAATATGCTTACAAGAATTGCCCAAAAGGCTGTTTTCCCCTTACCTTTCATAAAATCACCCTCTATACAAAACACAGGGCGAATCTATTTTGATTCACCCTGTGTTTCGAGATTTAGTCTATTTTTAACACGATTTGCTGAAAAAAGTCAACTGCTAACAATTGTCTGCGGAATCAACTAATTTGACCGGCACGGAAAAGTTATTGTTGGTTTCGTTGCTTTCCAAGACATCTTCACCCTCGTCAAGCAACATGCCCAAGAAATAATCGCCCAGTTCTAAATTCTCCAATACGCCTACATCAACAAACAGGCGCTCTGCTGCACCCGGCGATAGATCACCAATAGAATCACGACCGCCAAGCAGCACCTGATCTTGGCGATCAATAATTTCATCGTCAGATAAATAGATGCCGGACATAAATCCACGCGCGTTGGCTTGGCCGATGTTGCGAACGAATACCGTGAGCTGTGGTGGATTCAAGAAAGAGCCAAGCAGTAGGCACTGTGGTGTCTCTTCCACATTTAAAACCAAATCAGGTAATTGTTGTTGTACAGGTGGCAAGGGTTCAGCACCGCAGTCAAGAGATTCTCCCAAGACCCATTGGCGAATCATTCCACGAATTCCAGCATCTTCAATGTTAAGACCATCGGTTCCATTCACCACTTCAGCAGTGACCCAAAGCCGAATGGCTTCCAGCATTTCGTTGTCATCAATCAGGTTGTTGTTGTTTACATCAATCGCACAAGTGACGGTTGAATCTGATGGCCCTGCTGGGGGACCAGGGTCGCCTGGGTCGGGATCAGGTGCATCTACAGGGCCTTGTGAGCCACCCGTTGTGAATCGTGTCGGCGCGGACCAGGCCACTGTCGAAGTGATGCCATCCTCGCTAAGCGGACGTACTCGCCAGTAATAAATGGTGCCAGCGATAAGCAAATCCTGAGGAACTTGATGGCTGGTAGTATTTCCTGTCATCCCGCCAGAATCAAACACAACATTGCGGGTTGCAAACACAGCTTGTGTGCTGACTTGCCAACGGATATCACTCAACTCACAGTTTTGAGGCACGCCAGTCGCGCCACCAAAACGGATACTGAGCGATGGGTTTAACACCACGCCGACAGCTTCTCTGGCAGGCGAAACGTGTTCAATGGGTGGCCAAAAGCACGTTTCTTCCAAATCAACCAGACTGCCCGTTGTGAAGTTGGTAAAGGAACTCCACTCACTCGAATCGCTTGCATTGCTATGCAGTCGGGCCCGCCAGCGATAAGTGGTGGCGGTATCAAGTGTGTTTTCAGGAATGCCGCTGAACGACAACAAACCATTGCTTGAAGTGATGGTGAATCCATCATCACTCTCAACAGGAAGAATCTGCCATTGGGTGGCGTTGTGTTCGCACACCTCTTCTGGCTCTGATCCAAGATCCAGTTCCAGAAAAGGTGTTGTGTCGATGCCCGTGGCGTTGTTTGCTGGGGTTAGATTGAAAATAGTGGGCCAATTACAAAACTGTGAATTGATCTGGGAAATGATAGTAAAATCTGTAGACGTGGTCCAGGGCCCAACCTCTCCACCGATGCCCAGGATTCTCACCCGCCAGTAATAATCTGTATTTGCCATTAGTGCACTGTCAGGAATGATAAATCGAAAGCTGTCTGTGCCTTCGCCATTTTGAGAAAACACCAGGGTGTCGATATCAAAACTAGGTTCAGTCGCTATTTGCCACTCCGCTAAATTGGTTTCGCATCGAGGTTGTGAGCCAAACCCAGAAATTTCCCAGCTGAGAGTAGGCGCTTCTAAAATCCGAGCGCCATTCTCCGGTGCGAAATTGGTGAGTCGATCCAGATTGCAAGCCACAGTTTTAAATGATGCAGCATCAGTGAATTGGCCTGCAAGTTCAACATCATTGGCCATATAAGAGGTTGCCGCACGCCAATAATATGTGGTATTGGTGTTGAGAATATTTGCCGAAATGGTGACCACATCAAGGTCAGCTTGATCCAACAGCGTTGATAAAATCAAACTGTCCTGTTGGAAGTCAGGTTGTGATGCTACCTGCACCCAAGTACGAAACGGAGAACAAGCACCTTCATCGGCTTGCTCATTTGTTCTCAAAATAATCGCCAGGGTTGGGGTGAGCGATACATCTTCTGCACCATTTTCTGGCACACTCAACTCCGGCGCTGGAATGGATGACCCACATTGCGCCCAAGCTATCTGATTGAAACCAAAGATAGACATTAAGATTAACCCAACAAGACTGGACGAAGAAAAAACTTTCATAAAGCCCCCTATCGACACTCTTACTTGAAGTATAAACGGAGATTGGTTAGCAGGTAAGGACAACTTCCAAAATCAGTTAAGAATTTCTTCTTGAGGGATACTTTTGTAGAAGAATTGTGGTAAGCGCTATAGCTATTCCCAAAACGATGAGAAGGGCAATTTCTATTAACAAATTGTCAAAATAAAAGTCAAGAATACTGGAAAAGGGAAGCCATATAATAAACATCGGTAATATAATCCAGTAATCATCAATGGCAGAAACCCAGTCATTAACTTGCTCAGCCAGTTTTAAGCGTTTCAAAGCTCTTAACCCAAAAAACCAAACAATTATTGAAGCAATAAAAAATGACCAATCAAAACTAATTCTTGCGCTTTCAGGAATTCCATAAACACGAATTGTAAAGAATGAAATCAAAAGAACTAAAAATGAAATAAAAACCCAGAAATGGCGTTTTCTTGGAGCGGATAGAAATTGATAATAAATTGAAGATACAACAGACACAACCAAAACAATTCCTCCAAACCCATTATACCAAGGCGACGAGTAAACATTGGAGGGGAGAAATTGTTTGTCAAATAAAATGAAAATAGCAGCAATAGAGATAAAAAGTAAAGGCCATAGAAATAACTTCAGTTTGTCAGGCACTATTTACCCCTCCTATAAGAACAATTTAAAACGCTTTCTAGCTTTGACAATATTCTTCTCTTAATAAGGAATAACACTCTAAATCAACAAACTCCCCCCGATGCCAAATGGCTTGGCGGAAAATGCCTTCTTTTTGAAAGCCGTTTTTGAGCGCAACTCGCCTTGATGCTTCATTGCCGATATCCACGACCAACTGTATGCGGTTGATGCGCTCAGTATCAAAAATGTAGCCTAACATGATGTTCAAGGCTTCAGTCATGATGCCTTTGCCTCGGCTCTCCTGATCGTAGAGAATGTATCCGACTTCTTTGGCTTGGTGATAAGTAACAGTTTCCATATAGAAGATAATTCCTAATACGCGGTCCTGCTTGTCCACAACAACAAATTGGCGGTAATCATTTTTCCAAAAGCCATGCTCCTGAAATGCTTTTCTAAATCCAGGATAAGAATTAAAGCTCATGTGGAAATCCACGCCCCGCCCTTCAAGGTCAGATTCCATTTCGTAAAGCGTGTCTAAGTCTTTTTCATGGGTCAATCGTAAGTTGATATTCTTCCCTCGAATCATCTCATCCTCCTGAGGATTGTAACTTACTAGGTTTTAAAAAAAATTCCCAACATTTAAATTTGAGAATTTTCCCATAGAATGACAAATTGAAATATTGTTTTTAGGGAGGCCACACCATGCAATTTCACATCATGGATTTCTTTATTGGTTGGTTTTTGATGAATGCGATGCCACACCTTTTGGTCGCACAAACAGAAGTCCGTTTCTTGAGCTTGTTTGGTTTCAGCGTTAAAGGAAATTACGCCTATGCTGCTTTCAATTTGATTGTTTCAATCATCTTGTTCCAGATCCAATATGGCTTGAACAATCTGTTAAACAATGGTTTGTATTTAGGTGCATTGTTCATCCTTGTGATTTACATCTTCACTGGCAGATTTTTTTACAAAAAGTTCAAAGCTTGATGCATTTCCTTCAATTAATTTCATCTCACAATTCATGTTGGTATAAGAAAATAGTTGAATTGCTTTGACCACTTTCAAGTCTTAAGCTGATGATGGTCCGACTATGATTCCCTTTCTCAATTTCGCACGGATGATGATGTTGGTTTCAACAGCAGTATTGATCTTCGTGCCTATGGGAGCGGAATCATTCGCAGATATGGCCTGTGGTTTGGGATTGCTTGTCGGGCTGATTGTAGCGTTCGTTCTATTTTTCACCGATATTTCCAGCGTTCGCCTCCGCACCTTCTTTGAAGCCAAACAAACCGAACCTGCATTGAGCCACTCAGATCTACGTCTAAAACTTTATCTGACAACAGGATTACTGGGCTTCATTATCGGCACGATGTTTATCCTCACAGCAGGCTTGAGTCTAACGCCTGTATCGTGCCTTGCTATGACAGGTTTAGGTTTTATTGTGCTAGGATTTCTAGACCTCAGTATTTTCTTCAGGATCAGACGTGATTTGGATAAATAAGTTTAGGGGATCAACCTCGGACGATTAAAGCTCAATTCGCCATTGCCAAAAATGACGATGCCGAACAGCCTTACGTTTCGCCAGTTAAGTGCGCTTGGTGTAACTGGTTTGTTTAGGGAGATAGTTATGTCTCCCGTTTCTTCAATAGGGTGATTGAAGAAAGCCCAGCCTTTGCCGAATTTTTTGTTCAGAGATTCAGCATCTCCATCAGAAGATTCATCGAAAAGCATGGATAGGGACTCAGCTATAGATAATCCTTTGGCTTCCAATGCGAAGAATCGAATTTCGAAATCGCCTTCGTAGCTGAGGATGTTGAGTGTGAGTCGCTGTGCGTCTTCCAGGCTCTGAGGTTTGTTGAAGCCGTAAGCGAATACAGCAGCAGTGTTTCCGCAGGCGGAGTCAATGGAAATATCTACCTGTTCATTTTCGATGTTGATGGTATTGGTGCCTGCTTGGCCATCCGAGCTGGAGAAGAAATCGACGAGTCGATTTCCGGGAGTGAATGGGTCTAAAGAAGTGGTGCTGCTCATTGGATTGTTGCCGCAATCGGTGGTTTCGATCAAGCTGGAACCGGCGAGGTCATCAAATAACACAGCGCTGCCGCCTTGGAAGATGAATTGGTTTGTAGACAAGTATTGTGGGTTCGTGAAAAAGAACATCCCAAAGCCACCAATCAGCAACGCGCAAAAGGCCAGATATGCACCAACGACTTTCATCTTTCGCCCCCTAATGATATTTGATTCCGCTTCATTATATTGGATGTTTCCTCCAAAGCGCGAAAAGCCCCCCAAGTGGGAGGCTTTCTTTAATTTAAAATGGAGGTTTTGAAAAGAAACTTATCGAGGCTGACCTGTCCGCGCCATCATGATTTCCTGAACGGAAAGTTGTTGGATGGCTTGGATCAGTGAAGTGTTGATGCCAAAGTTTCTACGCGATTCACGACCACCCGTGGGGCGGTAAATTCTTTCGAGCCGTCTTTTGAAAACTGACTTGAGGAATTCAGCGATTTCATTTCGAGCGTTGCCAAGTGCCGTGGGGATACTGTTGTTGAGCGCGCGTTCGATCTCGGCATCGGTGGGATTATCGCCCAGGGATTGGCCTGTTGCTTGAACCAGAAACTCGTTGACCTTGATTCGGAAACTTGGCGGCAGCGTGATTCCCTGACGCACGACGCGTTGAACGGCTTCTACTCGATCTTCCTCGACCAAGTTCAATTGTCGCTCTCGTTCGAGTTCGGCCAACGCCTGCATCCCAATGCTGATGGACACGGCTGGAATCTGTGACATATTGATAACCGCTTGGGCAAAGTTCCCATCATTAATAGCGTCACTCAATCGTTTTAGGTTAAATGAGCCTGATTGTGCGATTTTACTGATGCTAAGACGTTCCCCACGAATTGAAAAGAAATTTTCGAGCATTAGTGTTTGATGTTCTTGAAAGAGCGTGGCTAAACCAAGATTGAATCTGGCCTTGAGTTCAGGGATGGTTTTGGCGCACTTGCCTCTTGGGATCACATTATCTAAGTTCCGAGATTTTTCTTTGAGGTTTTTTTGGACTTTATCAAGTCGGTTTCTCAATTGCTTTCGTGAATTAACGTCAAGTTCTTCATTGGCTTGCTGCATAAAGGTGATCCAAGAACGACGAAATGCTTTCCAATAGTCATTTAGTATCGTCTTGAATTCTTCTGTGCTTGAGAGATGATTGATTTTACAGCATGAGTTTTCTTTGAAAGATGTGACTCTTTCATTGACATCAACATCAATAACATCAAATTCCAATTTTAAATTATTAGTAATTTCTTTTTCGCCAAACTTCTGACATAGGCCTTTAAGATTGTCTGGATGAATAAGACTTTCTATTTTTGTGATTTGTGATTTGATGAACGATTGAAAGTTGGCTCTGTCTTTCGAGCAACTTTGTTCTGCTTCATTCAAGTAGGTTTTAAGTTGATCAACTTTGTCTTTACCGCCCTGTTGAAACAATCTTGCTTGATTCCCACCAGGACGAAAACCGATACATTTGTGCTTTGGCTGTTGAGTTGGTGGAGTGTTTTTCGTTGAATCATCAGGTGGTGGTGATTCATCTGGCTCACTAGATGAGCCTGGGGTGGAATTACGCCCACCTTGATCAAATGAATTACCGTCGTCCTCCTCCATCTCGTGGGAGTGGAGGAGGCGGCGGGTGTTGTATTTGCTGTCGTAGATGTGCATGGAGATGGACTCCCTTAGTGCGCGTAGCCCTGACGCGCTGTGATGATTTCTTCGATGGTGAGGGATTTGATGGCAGCCTTCAGCGCGTTGAGGTGGGCGCGTTGTTTGGAGCCGGCATCCTCGATGGCGGCGACGATGGCTCCGCCTGCGGCGGGTTGGCTGGCCAGGTCTACGCTGCGGAAACGTTGGATGTTGTTGACCTTTACGTACATATCGTCGTTGTGATCGTCGTAGCCGTAGTCGCCGTCGATGTCGGCGAAGATGGACACGCCGGTGCCGTTGCCGCCTGGGGTGGTGGCTTCGTCCAGGATGGCTTTGGCCCAGCCTTCGGCGGCTTTGTCCACGACCAGGGTGGCGAACAATCCTTCGCCGAAGTCGGGGTGATTTTCGTACGCGGCTTCTTTCAGCAGACCGACGCGGTTGAGGGCAAAGCCACTGGGCTGCATCGGTTCCAGTTCGGCGGGCAAGTGGGAAAACATAGGCTGATACTGACCAAACCCATACGCCTGCACCGGCACGCCCTCCAACAACCTGGCACTGCGCTGCAACATCTGAGGCGAATACTCATAATTGTTCAAAGACCGCCCAGGCTGAATGACCCGCACCCGATAACGTAAACGAGGAAAGGCTTCACATTGTTTGCCAATGCAGTCTACAGATTCGAGAGCAATTGGATGATAATTTCCACCTACAGAAATCGCAGCCCTTGATACAAAAGAGTTTCTGTCTTCAGGGCCATCTATATCAATGTCTCTAGGACGGTTTTGAATACCGAAGATTTCCATGGCATCTAAAATAAGTGTGCTTTGATTCAAAATTATAGAGACCATTACTTCTTGCGTAATTCTTGTTATGTCAAATTTCTCTAATTTATCGAATGCAGCATCTTGTAGTTCAGGGGGAAGAGAAATAATCCTATCAAGTTCTGAATTTATTCTTTCCTGAATAGATTGATGAATTAAATGCTCATTCTCTTTGATGATTAGATCAATCTCGCCTCTGTTAAGTTTCTCTTCAATTTGCTTATAAAAATTAGCTCTTGCATCTTGATTGTCAGCATCAATGAAATTCTGAATTGCAAATCCTTCTGCAACTAAACCGGTTACGAATAGACTCCCACCAATTAACGCGAAGCCGCTTGCAGAAACAGCCAAAGGTGCTCCCGTAGGGGTTGTTGCTGTTGAAGCAGCAGCTTTTGCAACTTTAAGTGAAAATCCAAGAGTGAAAAGCCCTATGGAAATGGCAGCGCCTCCTATATAAGCAAGCCATGTTCCTCTACTGCGTGAATCAATAGCTGCCCGTCTTAAGGCCTCACCTAAATTTTCTCCCCGTGTTGGGCCTTGAGAAGGTTCATTAGTATCGACATCTAGCTTGTAAAATTCATTTAAGAACGATGAATTTAACTGGTTTTCAAAATTAATGACCTTTTCTTCAAATTTCTGCATGAATTCTGGTGAATTCTGTGTGCACTCTGGGGTCAAAGAAGCTAAATCTGTTCTTATTTTTTCTAAATAGTTATTTAGAAACGTTCCGGCGAGCCTTTCAAATTCTGGCTTTTGATCATGATCTATACCGAGGGTATAAGATGAATCTTCTACTTGTTCTTCTGCTGATCTATGAATTTCTACGATCCAGCTTGTATGATATTCACCTGCTCTTTTATTTAGGTATTCTTCGAAATCAACATCTAGAGTTTGTTCAACAGATGCAAAAGTACAACATTTGGACTTAAAGAGATCAAGGTTGTTTTGCTCATAACCTTTCCAAATTTGTGTGCCTTGATTAACTGTTTCACTAAAGCTTTCAAAAGGACAATCTTTATGCGGATCTCGTTTAAATTTCTCTATATCTGATTTTTGTCTTTCTATTATATCTGTAGTAATTGTAAGTGGATTAGGTATACATGAATCCTTAATCATTTCAGCTTGTTTTGTCAGTTGACCAATCCATATATCTACTAAACCATTCCACTTACGAACATCATCAGGGCAGAACTCGACTTTTTCATCAGAAGGAGGTGGATCAGTGGTATCAGAATCATTTTCTTCTGGCTCATCTAGGTCGCCAAAAATGAAATCATGAGATGGTTCTACCCCAACAACTTCATTTTCACTCATCTCTTTAGCGTGATAATTATAATATTCAATAAAATCATTGTTATATTTTTTCATTTATGATCCTTTCTTAATATAATTTACTTATGAAACACATTTAATATTTAGTAAAGCTCAAAATTTGATTAGTTGTTTTAAATTCTTGATTCACTTAGAATATTAAACAACATGTCGACATTCCTTTATTATTTAAGTATTTCACTTTTATTGTCTTCTTTAATCGGACAGCTGCTTGCCTATACAACTGATTTTGAGGCGGAAGCAACTTGTGGCTTTATCTTAATTTTAGGAATTGCTATTTTTATCATTATGTTTTTCTTTGATAACTCATCAGTAAAATTTAGAAATAGATTAAAAGATAATAGTAGTTTTGAAAATGTTCCATTAGGGATCCAAAAACTCTTACGAAGAATTTATCTGCTTGCATTTATAGGTTGCATGGCTATTGGTCCATATTTTTCCTACATCACTATTTCAAGTCCTAAGTTAAATTTTTGTGTCTGGATTACAGGGCCATCTTTAATTGTTCTAGGATTTGCTTTCTTGCTGAAATACTTTGAAGCAAAAAAATTTTCATAAACTTAGGTTTTGACCAATAGTATTGTTCCATACCTCAACGCATCCAACCCATGAAAGCTCCTATTATGTGGCTTTTTCACAAAGCCTGCTTCGCTTAGTTTGCATTTGCAGGTTTGGAATTCTTGGGGGAGGCGTTCTAAGCCCTGGATCAGTTTGAGTTTGCCTTGGGCGGCCAGGTCGTCCACCAGGCGGAAGCCGTGTTCCACTTTGTTGTCTGCTGGGGTGACGGGGAGTTGTTGCTGTTCCAGCAGCGAAATCAACTCGCTGGCGCTGGGGTCCACCACAATTTCGTCCACGCGCTCCTGATTAGCGATCTCCATGATGTGATTCACGCGTGACGGCCCACCGTCGGGCGACATCAACGGCACACCACGCTCGTATCGCTCGCGCAACACGACAATGTAGCCGTCCGGCGTCAGGCCCAAAATCAGATACGCGGCATCAGAAGAAAATCCATCGTCCACAGCCATGATCTTGCGATCAAACGCAGCAGGCGGTTGCGCCAAGAAGTTGCCAGCATCACTGAGATCAAAGTTCTCGATCAACGGCAGTTCCAATGGCGTATTGGCTTTCACAGGGTTCGCAATGTTGCCCGCGTCCACATCTTCCCCGCCATTCTCATGAGACTGCCAATGCCCAGGGAGGGAGGCGAGGGCGGTGTCCGTTGAGGCGACATCGCCCTCACCAGAGGTCAAGGAGGATGACAAATTGCTGCTGCTGGCCCCACTGTCCGAAATGTTCTGATCCGGACTGAGGGAGGGTGGCGGAGGAGAGGCAATAGAGTCGGTCAAAGAGGATGGTGTTACGGGAGGTGTTCCAAGGGGGCTGTCCCCTCCTCCGCCGAATAATGACGAAAAGCGATCCCCGCCCAAAGGATCGGGCGCGGCAGCACCGCCGAGCTCTTCATTGATGAGCGCGTTTTCTTTGTCGGGGTCGTAGCCCAGTTCGGTCTGCGCCGTTCTGCGGCTGATGATGGCGTTTTCCACTTTGGCAATCGTGTCCTGGGTCACCTGCGAGGTGGTGCGAATATCCACCGGCTCCGGCACAATTTCGTACTCTGATTCCGAAATATGCTCATTGATCAACGAACGCACCATCGGCGAAATCCCCGTGTTGGCAAAGTGGTTCTGATAATTTTTGAACACTTTGATGGGAATGCTCTCCATGTGCATCTCCGAACTCGACGTGCTGCTGATATCCATGAGTAGGAAATACACAGGCAGATGTACGGTCGAGGCGATGCGCTGCAAAATCGCCAGCCCATCGCGCCATGCTTCGGAAGAATCGACGTTGTTGCTGATGGCTTCCCAACGTTCGTGACCTTCGTGGGCTTCAATCACGGCGGAAGATGGAGGAAGTTCGCTCAAGGGAATGTCCGGCTTTTTGCTCAAATAACGAACCATGTGGAGCATCCCTTTGATGCGGCGCGCTTTGAGTTGATCCTCCACCAGCTTGTCGAACTGCGCCAGCCGCTTGAGCGACGATTCCAACAACGGTCGCCCAAACTGATTGCGCCCAATCTTGTTGACATGCCAGTGGATCACATCCTGCGCGGGCAACGGAACCTCGGTGCCTTGTTTCGTTTTGCGGATGTATTGAAGCAGAATCTCATCATCGTTGGGCGCGGTGATTACCTCAGACACATCACTGGGGTCCAGATCGCGTACATCGAGCTTCATCGGGGCTTCGAGCGGGTACAAAATCTGAAACCAGTTGCCGAGCAACAACGACATACGAATCGCTTCACGGATTCGCTCATTGACTTTGTTTCGCTTTTCCAACGCATCCCAACGCGCTTGCAACTCATTGGATCGAAACGCGACGGTGAAGCCTTTGCCCACAATGAAGTGAACATAGGTGTCGATGATGTTCTTTACGATGTCATGTTTGAAATAAAGTGAGCGGAAGGAGTCTTCCAGCGTGTGGCGATCCCAGGGATCAAGGTCTGTTGCCGATGCGCCAGGCAATTCCCACCCTCGATCCAGCGTGGCGAAGTCCACATCTTCCAGCGCCTTGGCCACCTTAAAATCGTCCACCCGCTGCTGAACGGACTCAGACGTCCGCTTCCACAGCAACGGAACCCAACTCGACCAATGCCAACGACGCTGTTGTGTACTCATGCGTCAAAGTTTAAGCTGGTACGATGAGGGAGTGGTTTGGAAGAAAATGGATTGTCTGTTCGTATCTTTTAATATAGAATTGCTAAAAAAAAGAAGCTTTGATGATAGGTTAAGTGAGTGTCAATGAGGAAATTTTTAGTTATAGGTCTTAGTATTGCTATTGTTGTATCGGCTATACAGTTATTTTTTTCTATTAGCGAACAGGAAGTAGAAGAAATTGCTGGATTGATTTTTGACTTAATTTTTTTTACGTTATTGTTCAGTGGAACTTTATTTTATATTTGGCTTTTCCCTAAAGGAAATCTTGAGAAACTTGAATCATCCTATGCCGAAATATTCAAATCACTAGGAGAGTCAAAAACAAGCATTTGGATTATGGCAAGTCTGATTTTGATTCTTTGGTTTTTATTTATTGGAGAAGATATATATGATTTGTTTCTTATTCTTTCATCAAAATCTGGATTTAAAGAATGGATTTATTGGGCAGGAATTATTGGAATATCCATTAAGGTTTTATTTTCTGGGTTTCTGATGATATGGTTATTAAAAATGCTTTTTAAAAAAGAACCTTACTCAGTCAATCAATATTTTAATAAAAAAGATTAGATTTATTTTTTCTATTAAACCCATTGCTTCATACGAAAATATGGGGTATGAGCGATAATCTACTATTGGGGCTATTATCGAGTCTGACCACGCTTGTGGTAGCCCTCATCGGCTACTTTGGGAAGACGTGGTTTGATCGGCAAAAGCTTAAAGGCAAGCAATCATTTTCAAATGTGGTTCCCAGGATTCATGAAGTTTATACCATTCTCAATACACTAAAGCGTCACACTCGCGCACATCGAGCTTTAATCCTTCGAGCAGAAAACAATGGGGCACGGCCCAAGTTGGGGACTGAGTTGTTTACATCCGTCTTATATGAAGCCTTTGATGCCCCTTTGAAAAGTGTGCGTGAATATTGGTATCGCCAGAAGTGTGATGAGGCGTATATTTGCATCCTCCGAGAATTGTTGAAAAGCCATGATGGTCATATCAAGGTTAAAACAGAAACACTTGAGCCGTCAATTCTCAAGGATTTATATGAGGCCAGCCACATTGAACAAAGTTACATCTTTCAAATTGCGGAACGTGAAAAGACGCTACTCTATTTGAGTTTAAATCTCACCGAAATCTCTGAGCTTGATCCAGAAGAACGAGATCTCGTTCGATCTTGTGTGAATCAACTCCAAATGTTGTTCAGAGCCAATGATGCTTTATAAGTAAGAAAAACTGGGAATTGACCGAAAAGACCTTGGTACTTTACAATTCATCAAACTAAAAACTTTTGAAGATTCTTTCTGTCTTTTAGATAGCGAAGATATATATTGGAACATTTTCACAGGTGTCTCATAATTACTTCTTGGGACAGTTGCAAAATTGAGTAAATGAAAGATCGATTAACTCAGAAGCTGGCATCCATGGACAGTGTGAGGTTTGTGCTTGCGCCACCGATCATGCCGCTGATGGTGATCGAAAAATCCTCGGCGAGGTTGAAAGTAAAGTTGCCACTCATTGAGGCGTTTAGCTCAACCTTGTTATTTGTGGATGAAGTTGATGTGCTCACACTCAAGCTGCCACTCCCGCTGATGTCCTCGCCTGTCTTGTTCACTGAGAGTTGTATGCTTGTTTCGTTTGAAATCAGGTCTTCTTTCGTGGGGTCGTTTGGAAAGTGGGTCCGAGAAAAGCCTACAGGGGTTAGAGTCAACGAGGCATACTCACTCAGGGGAATATCGATGTTGAAGTTGCTGGAAAAGGTTTCTGTACTCTTTATGGCATCATTAAGATACGATGTCTTTGCCAACCGAGTGCCAGCACTGAAGCGCCACAGCCCAAACAGAGTCTCAATCGTATAGCCTACATCAAATCCTGTGGTCAATGATACCGTATTGTTCATGGGGTTGGTGGTGTCACGGAAAAAAACGTTTGACACCGAGGCTGTGATATCAAGAGGGTCCATCTGATAGCCCAACGACCCTGAAATATTGGTGGTTTTCATGACCCCGATGGTGGATGAAGCCGTCTGCTGGATGCCCGACTCGCTGTGGTTAAATGAGGCGCTGAAGAAGAACTGGTCGAACGTTTCAGAAACACTTGCTGAAACAGACCAGTCATATTCAAGGTTGGTTTCTATATCAAAAGACGGGGTCTGCACTACAAATTCTGAAAGCATGCTGAAATCTCCAGAAACTAACAGTACCCCGGCACTTGCGGAACTGCTGGTTTCAATTTCAATGGTCGAGGTTTCGACAATGATTGATCCTGGAAAGAACACGTTCTCAATGGTGACGGTCAGTGAATGGGCACCCGCGTCAACTTCGAGTTCAGCTTCAGAGCCGATTTCGTTGTTGCTTGGATCCTGTGGATCGATTTCTGAAAGCAAAGCGACCGAAAGCGTGAGCTCAATGATGTCCAGATCCAAAGCGTATTCAATCCCAAAAGCTTGGCTTAAGCTCTTGACCACCCCTGTTACGGGAGAAAAAGAGACATCTCCTTCAGTGAACACGTCCATTTCTAGCATTTCGCTGAGCTGTACGCCAAGGCTAAGACTGGAAGCAATGTCCACGCTGGTACTGGTCTGAGGCAGGTCGAGGCTGAAATTCCCCGAGTCAGCAAAGTCGGCAATGGCAAAGTCAAGCGAGAGGCTGGTGTTGTAACTGACCTGCGTGCGTGGCTCGCCAAAGGTTGCAAATTCATTTGTATCGTCACACTGAACGAACGGGATAAGTGGCAGCGGGAGGTTACACTCATCTACTGTGTTGTCGCTGGGGTTGAGAAGGAGAATCAGATCACCGCTGAACGTGAAATCGAGATTTGAAACACCGATGTAGTCTGCCTCAACCACGGTGATGGTGCCATTGGCAGGCAGCGTGCTTCTGGATGGAAACGTGTGTGAACCCGATCCCGGAAAACCGCCGAGATCTCTGATCTCCCAATCTGCTAAAGTAACACCCAATGGGCAATCGTTTCTCAATGTAAATGCGGTTGGCACGGCCGTGTCGATGGTGTCGAAAAACACGCATTGATCGGTGTTTTTAATATTTTTGCTACTGAAGGAAATAGCGCCACTGACGCTGCACCCCTCTACCCGTAATTGAGCAATTGCTCCTACGGACAACAGGAACACAAGACCCAGCATCCACAGCATACCCAGAAATAATCGCATTAATCCTCCTCAGCCTGTCAGCTTTGGTCACCGACGAGTTGCCTGCCTCAATCTCTTCATCTCCTACATTTAGTTCATGATCGTGTTGTTGTCTATCTCGGCCTCATCGAACGCGGCCAACGTTGGGTCTACCGGGATCAACCAGTTGGCGGCATCCTTTTCGGGCAAGGTCACGCTGAGCATGGTGCGGCCCCCAAACCGCGTCAATGTTTCTGTCACAGACAGCGTAAACACCTGCTCTAAAATCACATTGTCCTCATCGGTTGTGTAAACCACGACCAGCGCGTCACGGGGCTTAGATCGGATTTCAAACTAAGTCCTGAATCTGGATCTAACAATTTCGTGGCACAAAATGTGCTATCATGATTGCTGAAAATAGATCAATGATGCTCAAGGGTGTGGCAATTGTGCCAAATAGGAAATCTCAGTTTAGAGGTAAGCTGATGCGACAACAATTGAAATATGGTCTGTTTTTTGTCGTAGTTTTGTTGATGATTATGTTGGCATGGAAAGTAAATGTGTGGTCGCCTTATTTTCAGTTTATTCAATGGCCTCAAGAAAGTATTGAAAAAATCAAAGTGGGTGGCAAGCTAATGTTAACAGTGGTTTTTCAACAACCAACTGGAAACATTAAAACGATCGGTAATACCACCCTGATCATTGAAGAAGCAGATGCACCAGGAATTGTAGAGTTGTTTAAACAATATCCGCCACCGAAAGAGGTATTGGAGGCTTCTGATTGGCAAACTAAAGTTGAGCAACTCAGAACATTTGTATCCCAAATCTTACCAATATCAACTGAGCGCCCTGCCTCTCCAGAGCCCGTAAGTGCTTTAGATTTACTGGGGTTAGATAAAAATCAAGATCCTTATCAAAAACTCTGTAGCAAAAATGCTCTTATTTTTATTCAGTACCTTACCGGATTGGGAATCCAATCCAGAATTGTCGAGTTGAAAAATCATGTCACCACTGAAGTCTGGAACGAAGCCAATGGTCGCTGGGAGATTCAAGATGCTTTTTACGATAGTGCGGCAAAATATCTAGGAAAACCCTTATCTTCGATAGAGGCGTTCGATTTGCTTCAAGCTGGTAAAAAAATTGAATTCCCTGCTTCAGATCACGTTTTCGATCAGGTCATATATATTCCTCGCACCAATTTTTCTGCTGGCAATTTACCAGATTGGAATTATTTCAGTTTTCGAAACCTCTATTATTGGGATGTAGGCAGACTTTCTGACAAAGCCCAAAAGTTCTGGTTTCAACTGCTGAACGAAGAAGACCAAACTTAAATGTTCCAAGTTCAGGGTGTTGTTAAAGAATGTTTCTAAATTTGTTTACCCTTAAAATTTGGCGTTCGGTTCTCTGAAAATGCGTTGACGCCGTCCTGAAAATCATCGCTCTGGCCGCCCTTAACGATATTGAGGTTTTCCATTTCTAGTTGGGCGTGGAGTGAATTTTCAGGGCTTTGTTGAATGATGAGTTCCTTGGGGCTTTTCAGTTTAGTAGTTTTTTCTGTTTATTGGCCAAGGTTGTTACCTGTCCCTAGAAAACAGATCCATAATCAAGACTTAATTTAAGTCACAAAAGGTTATTATGTGACTATCGGTGTATTGAGAGGCTTGAATCATATTTCAAATTAAGAATCTATCCCTTACTTCAAATTAGAGGCCTCCAGGACGTATCTAGACGCATATCACTCTATAAATTCATACACTGGAGCTGGTGACCCGCAACTGAAAGAACCTTTTAAACGTAGATCAAAACTTAAATCTGAGCTGGTATGGCTTCGTTGGTGAATCTCCACTGCCAATACATTGTCTTTATCCAGCATCAAGTGGCTTTCGACCAAGGCATGATGGAATACTTCCTCGGCTTTGCCTGAGACGGTTGAAACAGCCCGTGTAAAAGCATTGATTTTACCACCTGGCATGTTAAAGCGAAGAACCTCTTTTCCATTAAGATAGATAACAGCGCCATCATCGACTAAAAAATCAATTGTAAAACTCTCATATTCTGAAGATTCTTCAACAAAAAAGGAATGGCGTAGATATGTAGTTAAATGTTTCTCGTTTTTATCTCCGCCGAAAGAGAGGACCGTTTGTTCATCTTCATCGCCATAACCTAATTCAGCAAGGCCTTCGCTCCAAGCTTCATCTTCAAACTCAATTGTTTGCCAATCACTTGACTGCAAATCCACGCCTGAGTCAAGGAATTTCCATAAACTTGCCTTGTCTATAAGTATCTGGTTACAAGCTTCTGATAAAGTACCATCAGTTATCGATGCGATTGCCACTTGATAAGAAATAGTCATAGCAGAGAAAAGTATGGCAATTAGAATTACCGCGAACGTGAAATACCACCTGAATTGACTGGGAAAAATCATGGATAACCTCCTAAAGTACCTAGCATTATCAAACCTAGCACATGATTATAAGGAAAAGCAAGAGCCAAAACCCTTTGCATCTGAGATAGGAGGTCTGGTTGACTTTCAATCCGTAAGATTTACTGAAAGGAATTGCGAATGTAAGATATGAGAAAACCTGAGAACAATTTTTATATCGCCATTTAAGAGGCGGCAAAAATCACATTAAAAGATTGGTAAACAATGTAAAGTCCGAGATGTCACTATTTTGCAATCAAATACAGTTTTTATCCGCTTGAATGTACCACATGGAGAATACGAGATATCATTCGACAATCTGTAAGTTCAAGTTCCGCAAGTCCATTCTGCTCCCAATTTAATTTCCATCCAAGGGCGACATAAAAATCGCGGGATAGAGTGAAGTCTTTAGATGGAACAAACATTTTGATATCTGAAGCTTGTGGTTTACTCACAATTGCCTCCAACTCTCAGACACTTTTACTTAAACGGAACCAACAAAAATAACAAGGTCGTCCAATAGTTCTTGTTGTACCTTATGGGATATTGGATCGGAGATTGCATGACCGCCATCTGAATAGGTTCGAATTTTAATGTTGTCATTTCCGATGTTCTGTAAACGCTTAACGCTTTCTTCTACGGGCGCATTCTTATCATTTTCCCCAAACGTAGCAAATGCTGGAACTGAAACGGTTTTCCCATATGGGATAGGATCAAAGCCACCAATCTGTTTCCAAAAACTTCGTTGTTTGACAAAGAATGTGGTTAAGGGAGCAACAATCTGAGCAATGAGTGGGTACATACCCATTTCGACCAGATTGTTCACTTCTTCAAACATTAATTGTTCATCGGTGGTCACGGCGGCACCCGACATCGTGATAAGGAAGGAAATATCTTGGATACTTGATTCCGTTACAGGAGCAACCCAGCCCCCTTGACTCATGCCTATGATTCCAATGTTAGAATATTGAAATTGATCTTGATTCTTTAGATACGCAATAGCGCCCAATTTATCTTCAGAAAGGTCAATAAAACTTGCCGTTTTCCAATCTCCTCCAGATTTCACAGAGCCTCTTTTATCAGGAAGCAAGACAGCGATACCATTTTCTTGAAAGTGTTTGGCTACACTGAGATACCAAGGACTGTCTCTTTGGCTTGTGCCTGATCCGTGAATGAAGACCACGGCTGGGAATGGGCCAGTTCCATCTGGGATCATTAGCATACCTGCTAAGTCAACTTCACCGTTTTCAAACGTGATTTCTGAATAGGTCACTTCGGATAAACGTGTTCCAGTAAATGGCCGTCTTTCAGTTTTGTTAAATAACAGCGGATACAAAAGAATGATCACGATTACTAAGATGATGCTTCTTGAAATAACTTTACGGCTTAAGAGCATAAATGGCTCCTAGCAATCATTTGAATAACACATCAATAATGTGGCACTGAGGAACTTTTTCTCCCTCACATTGAGATGCCATATCTTTCAACACTCTTCTAAGCTTGGTCAAATCCGCTATTTTTTGTTCAATTTCATCAAGGTGACTTACTGTGATACCTTTAACCTCTGCACAGGTATAAGTTTTCCTGTCCACTAGGCTCAACAAATCACGCACTTCATCAAGATGAAACCCCAAGTTCCGTGAGCGACGAATGAAGTTTAACCGCTTAATATGATCATCGTTATAAAGCCGAAACCCGCCATCAGTTCGCGGTGGTTTTGGCAATAAATCAATGCGTTCGTAATAACGGATCGTTTCAATGTTACATCCAGTCACCTTGGAAACATAGCCAATGGTTGGCTGTTTTTGTTTCTTTTCTAAAGGCATTTTGCTTTCACCTCTTGACTCTGTAGCTACTACAGATTGTAGCATAAGACCACTGCCAACACAGATGTTGGAAAATAAAAGGAGGATTTTATGAAGGTCATGCTGACAGATACACTAGCTGAACTCCATCAATTCATCTTGCAGATATTTGTAGCAACGGGGCATTCTCCAACGCTCTCGGACGTACAAGAACAGTTCTCATTAGACAATGAAGAAGATGCAGAAAAGTTGCTTTCCGATTTGGAACAGACCAGGGCCATTCACCGTAACTCAGGAGATACATTGGTAACCCATGTCTATCCATTTTCCAATGAGCCCACCGCACATCGCGTAACGCTGGCTTCTGGTGTCCAAGTCAATTCAATGTGTGCCGTGGATGCGCTCGGTATCCCATTCATGCTTAAGACCGATGCTTTGATTGATTCAGAATGCTTACAGTGTCAACAGGCGGTTCATGTTAATGTTAAAGCTGGTAAAATTGTAGATCACGCCCCGAATAACCTCATGGTTGGTTATGTTCCTATGGGCAACTGTTCTACGCCAGCCACAGAACAATGTCCTCATATCAATTTTTTCTGCTCACAAGAACATTTGGAAGCCTGGGCGAAAGAACATCCAGAACATGATTTGAAGTTCATGAACTTGGAGCAGGCGCTTGAACAAGGCGAGAGAATTTTCGGCTCGGCAATGAGTGGCGACGCCTGTTGTTCGTCCAGTTAAAGGGGTAAACATGGAACATGCTACAACGTCTTCAATGACCATTGGGCGAGATTTAGGCATTTTTGGGCGCTGGATTCGCTTGGCAGGAGGGATTGTCCCATTAACTTTGACACTCATGTCAGTCCTGCAAAATCCGCAACCTCTAAATGAAGAATTAGCGTTTTGGGGTGTAGTTGGACTGTATTTTTTAGGTGTAGGGGCAGTTTATTTTCTTGTATTTGCAATATTGCGGGAACAGCTTTCCAAGCTAAATCCTTGGGTTTCCACAGTGTTATTTTATGGACCCGTGTTCCTGATGAGCTTTTTTCACCTTGGGCCACAGCAGCTTCAGATTGCTCTTTCATTTTATATTTCTATATCTTTAATTCTCAATTTTTTCATGAAGTATGGAGGGTGTGAAGTGGTGGCCCTTCCTACCCTTATTCATAGAAAACGATATGTGGTTTTTTGCCCACTAAATGCGATTGATGTGGTTGAAAAGGAACTATCAGAAAATACGCGCAATCGTGTTGCCAAGCTCATCGCTATTGGTATTACGCTTGTGGTGGGAGGTTATTTTCTGATTGTCGAGTATTACGGCATGACACGGGTTGTCGGTCTGTCGCTAGATATTGATAACCGTTGGGCGCTTCTATTGCTCATTCCACTCATTTTCTTTGTGATGAACCTGTGGGATATATTTCAGCAACAGCAGAGAAAAATCACTACAGAGGTATTGGCACATTCTGTCGGTGTGCTGGCCTTGGCAGCTTTTACATATATGTTTGTGATGGGCGCAAGGTTACCCTTGTTTGGAGGTTTCTTGGTTGTGGTTGGGGTAGCAATCTCAGGGATGGAATTGTTCAAACGAATTCAAAATAAAAATCATTATGAAGGGAATTAATTTAGTTTAGTTAATATCATGAATAGTCAAGAAACCATACAATTGACGAATAACAAACGATTATTTTTTGTGGGGCTGGCACTGTTGACAGGCAGTGCCATTGAACCATTTTTGATTTTGCTGGCTGCTGGCAATGCAATGATTGTCCAAGGGCTAACCCAAATGCCGCAATTCATTGGCGTGATGCACCAATTTTCTCAATGGTATACACCATTTGTTTTACTTCCAGCCCTTATCGTGTTGTTTCTCGTAGCTCAATACACAAAGCGTAAGTTTCCAGAACTTTCTAATCGTATCTGGGCAGGGTTTATGGCAGGAGCAGTGGCAACGTTCGCACTCGATACGTTCAGGGAATTGGGTGTAATTCATGGCTGGTTGCCTATGGACACAGTACAGCTATTTGGAAAGATGATTATGGGACCACAATCGCCTGAGTTAGCTTGGACATCTGTTGGGATGTTGTATCACTTTCTCAATGGAGCCAGCTTTGGTGTGTTTTATGCCATTATTTGGGGTAAAGCACATTGGATGTGGGCGGTGTTTTGGGCACTACTTGTAGAGCTTGGCATGATGACCTTGCCACCAATGGCTCCAACCGTTGGCTCATTTGGCAGCAACACTGGTGGCCCAGAATTGTTCTTGATTACGCTCCTTGCTCAAATTGCTTATGGGGTATTGCTTGGCCTGATGGTGAGGCATTGGGTAAAAAAGAAGGGCAGTATCTTTAAGCTAATTTCCAACTCAAAAAATCTTCAATTGTAAAGAGGTATTTAATGGCTACAGTCTTACAATCTACGCTTAAATGTCCACATTGTGGCTTTGAAAAAGAAGAAATCATGCCAACCGATGCGTGTCAGTGGTTTTATACCTGTACCAGTTGTGGGGTCATGCTTCGCCCAAATGAAGGTGACTGCTGTGTGTTTTGCTCATTTGGAACATATAAATGTCCACCAATCCAAGAAGGTGGAAATTGTTGTTAATGAGACATTGATAAATTTTACAAAGTGTATATTTTGTAAAAAACCTCAATTACCTAAAGTCTGCTCTTAGACAACACAAGGGTAGTGTTGCAAAAAACGGTGGACCAATTAAATTATCTGCATGAATTCATCCAATCCCTTCAAATGGAGACATTATCAACCTGAGATCATCTTGCTGGGTGTTCGATGGTATTTGGGATATACGTTGAGCTACAGAGATCTAGAAGAAATCATGCTGGAAAGTGGATTGCAGATCGACCATTCGACACTCAATCGTTGGGTACTGCAGTACTCACCAGAGCTGGACAAATGGATCAGACGTCATCTGAAGTCCGCCAAGGGTTCGTATCACATTGATGAAACCTACATCAAGGTCAAACGTAAATGGATGTTCTTGTATCGGGCCGTAGATCCCAAGGGGCAAACGATCGATTTCATGCTGAGTGGCAAGCGAGACAGGCATGCAGCCAAACGTTTCTTTCACAAAACGAAGCTGAAATCAGTTGTTTCCGGCAAGAGCTTGGCAAAGTACGAGATGGCTTTTACGCCAGTGTTCAGAATCTCCAAACAAACCTTAAAAGAAAAATACAAGACCGAACATTGGATGAAATAGTAGGGGGGGATTTATCGTCAAGTTATTGGAAGCCGAAAATTAAGCTGTGGGAAGGAGAGATATTAAATTTTGAGTCAGAATTGAATTCGCTAAGTCTACCGCCAGACTCTTTGATCGAGAAATTAAACCAATTTACAGAGCATATCACTGACCTAAAACCCTATTACCATAACTTGCAAAATGGTTTGACCAAAACACAACTAATAAAAATGGTGGTGTCTAACCTTGAGGTAGGGCATGGGAAGCTAGAGCCAATCTATAAATACCCATTCAATCTTATTGCTAAACGAACCGATCTCCATGGTTGGTACCTCGGGAGGGAGTCGAACCCACACGCCCGTAAGGGCACGGGATTTTGAGTCCCGCGCGTCTGCCAGTTCCGCCACCGAGGCATGGTGTGGGCCATATCATAACGGGTCCCGCCTCTGGTTTCAACCAAAATATCCAATTTCTATATTGTCGTCTTTGTTCCAGTTAATTCAGTCCATCTTTTTTACAATGAATAAAGCGCTTGGTCAACGAAAAGTTATTCATACGTCAAGGGCTTTTTCTACACTTGTGGCACTGTAATTTACACGACTTTAATTTCGAGATTGAGGAGGATTTTTCTAATGAAAATCAACCGTCTAGCTTTATTTGCCGTTTTCGCTTTTATTCTGATTGCCAGCTCCACCTGGGCAGTCAGCCGTCCACCAGCTGATGCGGTGTTGTTGTTTCGTGATGGTCATTTAATCACGGGCGATGTATTTACCGTCAACGATCACACGGTGTCGATGCTCACAAGCTACGGCATCCAGAGTTACGATCGCAAAAATATCAGTCAATTGGTCTTTTTAGAACATGAAAATGCAATGGTTCTGAAAGCTGAAGGCCGATTTTTAAGTGAATCCGAAACCGAAGGTGATCTGTATTACGTTGGTGGCGTTTGGGATGGTCGTCATGCGGGCACATTTACTTCTTCCGCGCGTCCTGAAACAGATGATCCTAATTCACCTTTGGTAGGACGTATCAACTTGGATATTTGGCGCAATGGTTTGCCACGCGGCACCATTAGCACTTTGAATGTTTTTCCTGCCAATCCGCCTGAAACAGGTGTCGGCAACTACGTATTTTCCCATGCTAACGGCATCATCGTGTCTGGTACGGGTGATTACGAAGATTGTGTAGGTACTTTTGAAACATTAAATTTCATTGATATGGAAGGTCCAGAGCAGACGTTTGTGTCTTACGGCATTTTTCGTTTCGATGACGTCCATTAATAAAATCTGAAATTTAGCCGATCTCAAGCCATCAAGCTTGGGAGAACTTTTCAAAGAAAAAGGATTGAGCTCTCGTTCAATCCTTTTTCTTTTTTTGAGTGAATGGCTTTAAGAATATATTTAGATGATGGGCTTCAAATTCCTAACCCCTTTGATCCTAAAGGGGCAAGGCTTGTATGTCTGGGTCTAGATTCTGTTTAACCCTATGTTCTTCTGCTAGGTATAGATTTGTGGGGAAATAATAAGTGTGGATGAAAAGCTACATATGTATTTATCAAAGCCGAAAGAAATGTTCACTGAAGAACTCATTAGAATATAAAACAAGTCGGAAATTTTACTCTGAGGTATCTGGAATCAAACCGAAAATCTTTTCTGTCGCAGGTGCATTAAGGATAGTCACATTTGAGAATGGGGCATTATTGGATTGTAATTGAACATCAAGCAACATACCGACCAAAACAAAACTGACTTCTCCTGTCAGAGGATCAACGGTACGCGAAAATGTGGGGGCACCTAATGCACTGCTGGTAATGATTTCGATGGTTTCGAATTGGAATCCGCTAAGATCAGTGTTGGGAAATCGAAATGCATCTTGTACTTCATAAAAGGGTGAGCTGATCTTCTGTACAGTACCTTCTATCTGCTCAGAAATGTGAATCAGGCCAACATCTTGTGAGTGATAAGGTGGCAACAATATGCCAAAAGAAACAGGCAAAATGGGTCGAGGTTGGTTCTCCCTGATTAACGCATAGAAACCTCGAAAGTTGTTGACAGCAGTAACAATTTCAAAAGTGGCTGAACTGTCTTCAATCTGAAGATTTTTCATTGGCCTGGTTGGCTCATTTGGGTAAGTCAGGGCGGTGGGGATTGTTAGCCAATAAGTTGAGGTAGCATCAGAAAATACGGCGGTAGCCGTATATGTGAGTGTCACATCAACCGTTCCTGTGCCTTCATTGTTCGATATCTCGAAGGTGGCAAACAGAGGTTGTACATTTGCTGAATAAGTGGATTCAAGTGAAAGCGCAGGTTCTGTAGGAACCCTGATTTGACCAATACCTAATGTGGATATATTCATTAAAATGACGACAAATACAAAACTTTTTCGCAAAACCTGAATGCTCATCGCGCCTCCAAAAGAATTTACCAATAAGGCTTTTTTATAAAGATTATAAGCTATTTATGGCATCAATACGGTAATGTTGTGATCTTCTTAAGTTTGCATCAAGTGTATCGGTATGCTAAAATTTTAGCATACCGAAAAATGCGTACTTAGGAGGACAATCATATGAAATTTTTTGCTTCAATGACGTTGCTGTTGGTGGGGGTTCTAAGCATGGCAGCATCGTGTGTAGATATCAGTGTCCATGACCTGCAAAGTATGGATTGGGATGAAGACTATAAATTTACCACAACCGTTGAGCAATCACTTGATTTTGCAAACAGATCTGCGCTCATTCTCGAAAACCCTGCTGGGCATATCGAAATAGAAGGTTGGGATCAATCGACTATTCAGTTTACAGCTACCATTTCGGCCAAAACTCAAAAAACATTGGATGGTATCGAAATAAAGATTGATGAGTCCACAAATAAAGCCACGCTGAAAGCAACCCATGAATCTAGGCGATTTCAATCCTGGCGGGTGGATTTTGTTATCAAAGTGCCACAGAACATTGATTTAAGTGTGGATCAGGGCGCTGGAAAAATTGACATTGCAAACTTTACAGGAGGGTTAACAACAGATTTGGGGGCAGGCCAGGTAAATGTGGAAAATGTTTCTGTGCCAGAATTGGAAGTGGATATTGGTGCAGGTGAAGCTAACATTATCACCTTTGAAGGCCGTGAACTTTCTGTAGATATTGGAGCTGGGCAACTCAACTTTGAACCGCAAAACAGCACCATGTTTGATTTAATAGATGTTGATGTTTCCACCGGTGAAGTTAATTTGTTGGGCGTAGAAGCCAAGCAAATCAAAGCCGAGGTGGGAATGGGGCAGATTAATCTAAAACTCTATCCGACAGGTTCCTATACCATCGATGCCGATGCTGGTATTGGTCATATTTCCATCAGGCGATTTGATGTTATGTCGTTAGAACAAAGCGGCTTCATTGGCCAAAGTGCGCGAGCGATATTGGGAAATGGTCAGGGTGATATCAAATTGGAAGTGGGGACAGGCGACATCCATGTGAGGCCTTGGGAGCAGTAATTTACAGCAAGGCGTGTTGGGAAAGTTACCCTTGTCTTTGCTCAATTTTAATTTTCCCAATAAACTTGAAATCATATATCAATTGAACAACTGCGAAAGGGAGAAGACGTTATGAAAAAGCAGTTTTTGGTGTTGATTTTGTTAACGATTGTTGGGCTGGGGTTTCAGGTTGTGGCTCAGCCAGGTGCTCCTGGTGGCCCTGTTGATCCCAGTCAAATGACAGATGAGGCTATCTTAGGCACGATGGATTTTCATCGATTTTCCGGGTATTTCAACCCAGAATTACCCGGAACCACCTTCACCTCAGAAATTTTGGCAGAACGCCCTGATGGCTCAAAACAGGCTGTGGTGCAAGTGTCATTTCTTTTTAGTCAAGAAGGTGGTTTTACCGCCCGGATTGATTACCTTACCCCAGAAGAATTGGCCGGTGACGTTTTCTTGATCACGAATGAAGAAGTCTTTTTCTGGAACCCTGATTTGATTTCACCGATCAAAGTCAATGGTCAGTTTGAGGTGTTTGGCGATGCGACAGTAGCCGAAGTGGTTGGCATTTTCTTCTCTGGCGATTACATCATCTCAGATCGTGCAGAACTCACTTTGGACGATGGCACGCCTGCTTTGAAGTATGACTTGGTTGCCACTCGTGAAAGCGTGGCTTTTCAGAAAGCCGGTGTGGTGGCTGATGCCCTGACACTTCGCCCTATTACATTAGAACTGTTTGATGAAAGTGGAGATTTGCTGCACTTAAATTCATTTGAATCTTATTCAGCCACAGCAGATGGACGCCCATTTTTCAATGCACAATTGCTTGACAATCGTGTGGTTCCTGTGAATCAAACGTTGTTGAAAATCACCAACATCGAAAGTAAAGTGCTTCCTGATGAACTGTTTGATGTAAATCAACTTGGTGCATAGCGATAAAATAGGCCTGCTTGAAGGCTATTTCTTTAAGCAGGCTTTCTTTTTTATTTGAGACTCACCTAGTCAATCTCATATACTGGGTATCTGATGAGTAATCAAGAATATAAACAGCCGCCAAAAAAAATTACTGAGATTGTGGACAATACCAAACCTTGGCAGCATTGGTGGTTTTGGGCATTGATGATTCCTATTGGTGGAATCTTGGTGGCGCTTTCAGAAACAGGAGCACTTCCATTTGCTGAACCTTGGTTTTGGGGAATTTTAGCAGGCACTGGCTTTGGTTATAAAGTTTATCTCGATAAACGTAACCGTGAGTTGCGTGGAGACATTTCCCAAATGGATCAGCTAAAATCTGACATTGAAGATTTGCGCAATCAGATTCATAAACTTTCAATTCAAACATTGCCTGAAGACATTATTGATACAGAAGATATTATTAGGATTGAGAAAGAGTCTAAAGGGATTGTTGTCATTTTATTTAGTGATATTGAAGGCTTTACCCAGTTTGTCGAAGCCTATGGCGACCAGGTTGCCTATGAGCGATTGAAGTATCACAACCAGATTGTGAGAAATACAATTCTTCGCCACGATGGGTCTGAGGTGAAGCAGTTGGGTGATGGATTTATGATCAATTTTTCTAGCGCCCGCGATGCATTGATGTGTGCTTCTGAAATTCAAAGCCAAATGAATGCAATCAATGACAATGATACTGCGCTGAATGTACGTATTGGAATTCATGCTGGGGAACCCATTCAGGACGAAAAGGATTTTGTAGGCCGAACTGTGATTTTAGCTCAACGAATTATGAGCCAGGCTAAAGGTGGCCAAGTTTTTGTGTCTGAGGTGGTCAAAAACCTCGTGGGCTCAATGAAAGGGTTCCAGTATGTTGAACAGGGTGTTCGTCGCCTGGAAGGCATTTCTGAGCCACAAACGATTTTTGAGTTTCACCCGATTGAAGCTTTAGGCGTCCCTTTAGATTCTTCAATGGATCGCCGCTTGGAAACTTTAGAACAACGTATCAAAAAGAATTCATAAGTTTTTCTGCTTAAAACAACAACATTGATGGAGGCGTCAACATGAATAAAGTGGCCCTGGTCACAGGTGGTTCCCGTGGTATTGGTTCAGCAACGGCCATTCATCTTGCCAAAGCGGGAATGGATGTGGCAGTTAACTATCTAGAAAACAAAGCCAAGGCAAATGAAGTGGTCGAACAGATAAAGTCATTGGGGCAAAATGCCATTGCTGTTCAAGCTGATGTGGGCAGCTATGAGCAGGTTCAGCAAATGGCCAAACAGATTGTGGATGAATTGAGTGGTTTGCAAGTGTTGGTGAATAATGCAGGCTATTCATCCCATTTTGGTTTGACAGATTTGACTCCAGAAGAATGGCGAAAGATGTGTGCTGTGACATTGGATGCAGCTTTTTATTGCGCCAAAGAAGCTGTGCCCCACATGAAATCGGCTGGGTGGGGGCGCATTGTAAATATTTCATCTTTGCGTGCTATGACAGGTTCAGCACATGGCCCACATTACGCCTCATCTAAGGCAGGATTGCTAGGATTGACAAAATCACTGGCGTTGGATTTGGGGCCAGACAATATTACCGTTAATGCTATTTCTCCTGGTTATACAGAAACAGATATGACCAGAAAATCCATTGAAACCAAAGGTGAGCAGGTTCGAGCGACAATCCCCGTAAGAAAAATAGGCAGTCCTGGTGACATTGCCAGTGCGATTGCATTTTTGTGTTCTGATGGAGGGAGCTATATCACAGGCGAAACCATCAATGTTAATGGTGGTATTTACATGCGCTCATAAGCAATCTCAAACTTGACGTTTCACCTGTTGCAGACTACACTTTCGCGCGGAGGCTGATATGAAAACGTCCCATGATATTCGACAGGCGTATCTGGATTTTTTTGCGAGTAAAGGTCACACCAAGGTGCCCAGTTCATCTCTGGTGCCTGATGATCCCACGTTGTTGTTTGTGAACTCCGGCATGGTGCCATTTAAAGATGCCTTTACCGGCAAAGTCACACCGGATTACGTACGGGCAGTCAGCTCGCAAAAGTGCATGCGCGTTAGCGGGAAGCACAACGACCTGGGCGAAGTGGGTCCAAGCCCCACCCACCATACTTTTTTTGAAATGTTGGGGAACTTTTCATTTGGAGATTATTTCAAACAGGAAGCCATCGAATATGCGTACGAATTCATCACTGAAAAACTGGGGATTGATCCCGATCGTATTGTGTACTCCGTGCATGAAGAAGATCAGGAGTCGCTAAAGTTTTGGATGGAAACAGCTAAAGTTGGGGAAGAGCGTGTCGTTCCATTGGGGGATGAGACTAATTTTTGGAGTATGGGGGACACTGGTCCCTGTGGTCCTAACAGCGAAATTTTTTATGATTTAGACCCTCAACCCAATTCGGATTTTCATGCATTGTTAAAAGCGGATGATCCTCGCTTGGTCGAAATTTGGAACCTGGTGTTTATGGAATTTGATCAAGCTGCTGATGGCACACGAACCCTTCTGCCCAAACCAGGTGTAGACACTGGCATGGGATTGGAGCGCACTGCCGCCGTGTTACAAGGTGTACAAAGCAATTATGATACCGATCTGTTTACACCAATTATTGAACGTATTCAGGAATTGCGTGGTCACAACAGCAAGCAGATGAAGGAAAACTATGTTCCTTATCGCGTATTGGCAGACCATGGTCGTGCCATGACATTCCTACTTGGCGACGGGGTGGTGCCTGGAAACGAAAAGCAAAAATACGTGTTGCGCATGGTGATGAGGCGAGCCATTGGATTTGGCAAACGCCTGGGCTTTGAAAAACCCTTTTTAGTGGATGTGTCTCAGGCAGTGATTGATCATATGGGTGGTGTTTACACTGATTTGAGAAAAAATCAGGCCAATATTCTGAAATGGGTTGAGCAAGAAGAAAAATTGTTTAATGAAACGCTGGATCGTGGTTTGGATCATTTGAAAAAATATCTGGATCAGCAAAGAGATAAAGATCAAATTGTTATTTCGAGCCAGGAAGCATTTTATCTGCACGATACCTTGGGTTTTCCAATTGAAGTGACCAGCGATTTGGCAAAAGAGCAAGGATTTTCTGTTGATTACGAAGGCTTTCAGACTGAAATGTCTCAACAAAAAGAACGCTCTCGTGGCAAGCAAGATGATGCTTCTGCCAAAGATGGTGCATCTGTTTGGGACTTGGACGATGTAGGCGCAACGAGATTTGTCGGTTTCGACCGACTTGCAGTCGAATCAAAAATTCAAAGAGCTTTTGATGAAAACCACGCTGTGATTGAATCTCTAGCTGAAAAAGACAAGGGATATCTAGTCTTTGAACAGACGCCCTTTTACGGTGAAGGTGGTGGGCAGGTTGGTGATCAGGGCATGATTGAAAATCATTCTCGTTCTGGTAAAGCCAAAGTCATCATCACTAAAAAAGACAACCGTCGGTTTTTGCATCATATTGCTGTGATTGAAGGCAGTTTTGAGCAAGGCGATCAATGCACGCTTCAAGTGGACGAATCACTTCGAAAAGACATTGAGCGCAACCATACAGCCACGCATATCCTGCACGCTGCCTTGCATCAGGTGGTGGGTGAACATGCCAATCAGGCAGGATCTTTTGTATCTGCTGATGAATTACGTTTTGACTTTACGCACTTTGAAGCCGTGAGCCCTGAGCAAATTGCAAAAATTGAATCTTTGGCGAATGAATCGATTTTTGCTGATATGAACATAGAAATTTCTGAAGAATCTTTAGAAGATGCCAAAGCCAAAGGCGCAATGGCTTTGTTTTCAGAAGATTATCAGGGGCGCGACAAAGTTCGTATGGTGTCCATCATGGATGGTGGTCAAGCCTTCAGTCGTGAGCTGTGCGGGGGCACACACGTAAGGCATACGGGCGAAATTGGTGGTTTCAAAATTATTTCTGAAGAAAGTGTTTCGGCAGGGGTGCGTCGTGTCAAAGTGGCAACAGGCTATAATCTGATGGATTACTTGAGCCACCAGGAGCAGCAATTGCACCAAGCAGCAGCTTTATTGGATACCAGCCCCAGCGACTTAATGCCAAGATTGGAAGCCTTGGTTCATGCCAATCAGAAATTAGAATCTGAACTTATTGATCTTCGAGCAAAGCAGGTGGTATCACAAGTGGATGATTATCTGGCGCAGAAGGAAATTCTGGGTGAAGCCACTGCCATTGTGGCTCAATCTGATCTTGGTGGAGATGAATTGAAACAAATGGCGGATCTGCTGGAAAGCAAGATACAAACTGGCGTCATTTTGTTGGGGGCGGCGACTGGGGGACGTGTGCAATTGGTTTGCAAGGTTAGCCAACCTTTGACCAAACAGATCAAGGCAGGAGACGTAATCAAGACGCTAACACCCATTGTGGGTGGTGGTGGTGGTGGTGCACCTCATTTTGCTCAGGGCGGTGGCAGCAATCCAGGCAAGTTGGATGATGCTTTGGCTCAGGGCAAAACTATGATTCAGTCTGCGTTGAATTAAACGAGCCATTATGGAACGCCGTGCCTTGTTTCAACGTGTCAAGCGCATTGTGGTCAAGATTGGGACCAGTGTACTGGCAGATGATCAACTTAATTTCAATCTTCCCTTTTTTGCGCAATTGGCACAAAAGGTTTCTGACTTACAAAAACAAGAGATCGAAGTTATCATTGCCACTTCAGGTGCCATTGCAGCTGGAAGGGTCGAACTGAAGATGGAATCGCGTCCAACCACACTGGCAGCCAAACAGGCTGCTGCTGCTGTGGGGCAGATTCATTTGATGCGATACTATCGTTCTGCTTTTGATCAGCATTATATGGAAGTGGCGCAGGTATTGTTGACGCATGGAGATTTTCAAAACAGAAAACGTTTTTTGAATGCTCGGCAAACGCTCCTCAAGCTTCTTCAATTGAAGGTCATTCCGTTGATCAATGAGAATGACACCATTTCTGTTGAAGAAATCCTCGTGGGTGATAATGACAATTTGTCTGCCTTGGTGTCCGTGTTGGTAGATGCTGATTTGTTGATTCTGTTGTGTGATGTGGATGGTCTGTACACCTCAAACCCAGATGTAGATTCTAATGCGAAACGTATTGCTCTTGTAGATGATATCGAATCTGTTCTACCTTTTGCTCAGGGCACCAACAATCCAGCCAGTACTGGTGGAATGCGTACGAAGTTGGAAGCCGCTCAACATGCGAGCGCTTATGGAATTCCTACGCTCATTACCAGCAGACAGGATTTAGATCAATTAAGTCAGATACTTCAGGGCGAAGACATTGGAACATTGATTTTGCCCCAAGAAAAACTTCGCAGCCGCAAGCATTGGATGGTCCATACATTGAAACCCGTTGGGAAAATTTTAGTGGATGCAGGTGCCGTTGAAGCGCTCAAGACATCTGGTAAAAGTTTGTTGCCTGCCGGAGTGGCAAATGTGGAAGGTAACTTTGATGCTGGCGATCCAGTGGATGTGGCTGGACCTGATGGCACACCCTTTGCAAGAGGATTGGTTTCTTATGGCGCAGTGGAAATAGATCGGCTTAAGGGCCAGCGATCTTCGGATATTGAATCTATCTTAGGCTTTAAAACGCAAGATGAAATCATACATCGAGATCATCTTGCGTTATTGTGAGGTTATTTTAAGAGTTGGATGCCAAGCACCAAAGCCACACCAGCTAAAATTCCAAATAACGTAAACTGAATCATTTCCAGTTTTTGCAGCGTTGGATCTGCCGTGGATTGCGAAGGGGCAGCAAATACATAATAGGATTCTTCCTTAAGCGCGGTGTTTAGGGCTTCATGATCTGTTTGCCAAACGCTATAGCTTTTCATGCCTGTGATATTAAGTGCGCCATCAATGGTCACTCCCTGCCAATTTGGAGGGATAGTGAAGAAGGTGGCATCGGGCATTTCGAGTTCGGCAAAGTGGACGTTGCTGAAATCAGCCAGTTGATAGAAGGAAGTGCCAATCAATCTGAGTAAAAACTCAAATTTTGCACGATTAAACAAAGCCTGTTGATAGAATTCAACCGAATTGAAAATTGTATTTAACGAAAATTTGGTGTTGGAAAAATCAGCCTGTACAAAGAATTTAGATCGAGTAAAATCAGCATTTTTTGAAAATTCAGCGCCTTTAAAAACAACCTGTTGACCGCCAAACACACTGTTGCTGAAATTGGCATTGCCGATAAATTCAGCCTGCTCGAAATTAATGGTGCCGTTCCAGGTGCCGTTTTTAAAATCGCCACCATTTTCAAAGATTGTCTGAAATGCCTCAAGGTTTACCAAATTCCAACTCGAATAATCCGTGGTCGTGGAAAAACTGGCTTGAGTTAAATTGACTGTATGACCCTTTAAGCCAAATCCTCGAACCAAACTATCAAAAGTAGCCTGAGTAAAATCCAAGGTTTTGCCCACTGAAATTCTGTTCATGAACAAAGGGTTTTGAAAATGAGCTCCATTAAAGGAAGCGTTTTGTAAAAAATTAATCCGATCCAATCTCGCACTTTCTGTAAAAATTGTATCCTCAAAATGCGTGTCAAGATTGAATTGAACACCCGTCAAGTCCAAACCAGCGAATGCCGTATTGCTAAATACGGCAGGGCCTTCAAAGGCAACTTGAGGGCCTCCCTGTGTTTGGCCGGCCAATAAATCGCCCTCAAACTCAGAATTGGTGATTACGAAGGCGCCTTTAATGCCAATTAAATCATTGCCATCTGCACTAACGCCGTTGACGGGTAGAGTGCGTAAATCAAGGTCGTTTTGAATAATTACATGGTCCAGCCTTAAACAAGGATTGCTTCTTAAAGATTCAATGATAGCAGATGATGACACTCGTCGATCTGCCTCAGGTTGATCTGAAACAAAGATACCTTCCATACAGCCAGTGGCCGGATTGAGTGTCAGGGGATCGGTTTCAGCAGGGGTACTGGCCTGACCAAAACCAACTGGAGAAGCCAAACTCAATAGCATGATAAACACAATTAAATAATATCGTTTGTTCATAATAGTTTAAGAATAAGCGACCTCCCTGGAATTTTCCAGGGAGGTCGCTTATCGTGCTTGTTAGTACTTAGTTAGTTGCAACATCCGTAATGCGACCCTCAACGGTTGGAGAAACAATTCCCTGATCGGAAATAAAGTCAGCCAAAACATCGGCGTCGACAAATTGCGTGTCGCGGAAATTTGTGCCTTGTGTGAACACGGTGTAACCATCGCCACCAGAAGCAACAAAGTTATTGGTCGCAATTGAGTAAGTGGCGCTTTCATCCAGTGCAGCACCACCCACCGTGATTTCAATCACTCGGCTTCCAGACTCTGCGGAAGAGTCAAACGTCAAAGTCATCCCTGAAATCTGGGCAAATCGGCCAGCGCCTTCTTCAATTTGACTGACGCTATTTTCCATAGCTTCCAGAAGTTGGGCACCGGTGATATCAAAGGTGACCACGGTGTTACCGAACGGTTGTACACCGAGGACATCGCCACGAGTAATGGGGCCTGCAGCAATAGAATTTCTTACGCCGCCACTGTTCACAAAACCAATGTCTGTGCCTTGGGTGGTTCTCAAAACATCAGCAATGAAGTTCCCCAAATTGGTTTCGCGAGAGCGTACGTTGGCGCGTTCACCGTCTAAATCTACAGTGGTTTCACCGATTGGTTGGCTGAGGCGTGAATCCAATTCAACCAAGAATGGGTCAAGGATGCTTTGGATTTCAGGGTCAGCAGAAACCAAATCATCAGCGCTTAAGTTTTCATCAGCCTGATTGTCTTCGGTGTCTGGGTAAACAATGTTGTTGGTCGCAGTGGCGCTGACGACAACACCGTTTTCCACCACAAGATCAAGTTGGCCTACAACAGAACCCAAGCGACCATTCAATGGCCCGCCACCTGCTCGGACAAAGATGCCATCAGGACTGTCGACGGAATTTGATTGATCAGAAATGGCATCGGGTACTTCATCAATGCTACCAAAAGTGCCACGAGTTACGATACCATTGAAGCCAAATGTGTGACCACCAATAACCACGTCAAGTTCGGGCACACTTTGTAGCAAATCAACATCGCGGTTGGTGTCTTCATGGGTCAAAGCGATGATCACATCAGCATCGTCGCCTTCGGCTGCGATGACATCACGTACGGTTTGAATGGGGTCGTTAAATACGGTATCCGGGTTTGGATTGGCCACTTCTGGAGTTTCAACGTTGCCAATGCCAATAACCAAAACAATCATGCCGCCACGGTTGAGTTTAACAAAACCAGGATCAGCATCGAAACCAACGTTTTCGACATTGGCACCCATCAATGGGAAGTCAGCCAAACCAGTTAAAATTTCAAAACGGTTTTCAACAGATTCAAAATCAAACATGTGGTTGCCAATGGCCAGCCCATCATAACCCATGGCATTAAAAGCCAGGATATCTGGTTCGCCACGAAATACGCTGGACAAAGGCGTACCAATTAAGATGTCGCCAGAGTTCAACAAAATGGCATTGTCTGCACCCACTTCATCACGAATACCATTAATGACAGTAGAGTTATAAGCCACCCCACCGACATCAGGCTGACCAAACGGTGATGCAGGTTCAACCTGACCATGGTGTTCCTGGGTGTGCATAATGGTAATGGTTCCAGAGCCGGAACCTTGAGCAACTGAAGGTGCGCCAATAGATAATGACATTAATGCAATGGCAATCACTGCAAAAATACTCATGCGGAAAAAACGACGGTTCATAAATAATCCTCCCTGACTATTTTAGATTGTGTTTTACAAGTTTGAAATTTTTTCAACCACACTGAAAAAGAATACCCTTAGTATTTCCAGATACCCCCTTTGAATTACTTGTTTACCTTACCTCTATTTCCTACGTTAGCACAAAAATATGGGGAACGCAAAAAATAGATAAATTTATTATAGAAGATATATTTAGTTGAGAAATCGACTACCTCTACTGTTTATGAAGCACTTCTTAAATGAACCTACAGGAAAATTTCAATTTTATTAGGTTGAATAAGTTTTGTTATTATTATTTTTGGATATTCTTCCAAATTTGGTTTTGGCCATCATCTCTCACTATGCGTCCTTTTGTTGCTACCCGTTTATTGAGGGGCTATGATTGAATCGAACTTATAGACACTGAGAGGATCATGGCAAATTTAACCTTGGTTCAAGCAGTCAACGATGGACTTCATACGGCGATGCAACAGAACAATGATGTTTTGGTGCTTGGGGAAGATGTAGGTGTCAATGGTGGTGTGTTTCGTGCCACTGAAGGGCTACAGGAAAAATATGGGGCAGAGCGTGTGATTGATACTCCTTTGGCCGAAGCTGGTATTGTGGGTATGGCCATTGGCATGGCCTTGTATGGTCTTAAACCTGTGCCGGAAATTCAGTTTCAGGATTTTATTTTCCCAGCCTTTGACCAAATTGTGTCTGAGATGGCCAAATTTCGTTATCGTTCTGGTGGCGACTATACGTGTCCTGTTGTGATTCGTACCCCTTACGGTGGTGGCATTCGTGGTGGGGCTTATCACTCTCAAAGTGGTGAAGCGTATTTTGCGCACACACCCGGTCTTAAGGTTGTAATTCCTTCGACACCATACGATGCCAAAGGGTTGTTATTGGCTTCGATTAAAGGGGATGACCCCGTCATTTTTATGGAGCCAAAGCGTATCTATCGTTCCTTCAAAGAAGAAGTTCCTGAAGGTGATTACACGGTGCCTTTGGGCCAAGCTGCCATTCGCCAAGAAGGTACGGATGTAACCCTTATTGGCTATGGTGCCATGGTCGAAGTGTGCCAGGAAGCAGCGAATCAAGCTTCGGAGAAGAGCATTTCTTGTGAAGTGTTGGATCTGCGTTCCATTGTTCCATTAGACGAGGATACTCTTTTAAATTCAGTCAAGAAAACTGGACGCGCCATTATTGTACAAGAAGCACCACGAACATCAGGGTTTGCTGCTGAGATTTCGGCCATTTTGGCGGAAGAAGCGATTGAATATCTGGAAGCACCTATTGTCCGTGTGACCGGCTATGATACACCCTTTCCGTACACATTAGAACACGATTATCTGCCCAACGCCGAGCGTGTTGGGGCTGCGATTGAAAAAGTAATGCACTTTTGATGATTTATTAGGAGGATGTTTATGGCTTTTGAATTTAAGTTGCCCGATGTGGGTGAAGGGATCGCCGAAGGTGAAATTGTCTCCTGGTTGGTTAAAGAAGGGGATGCTGTCACAGAAGATCAACCCCTGGTAGAGGTCATGACTGACAAGGCGACTGTTGAAATTACCTCCCCCCGTACGGGCAGTATTTTAAAGCTCATTGGTGGCGAAGGTGAAGTGGTTCTCGTGGGCGCACCATTGATTATTTTTGGCGAAGCAGGCGAAAGTGCACCTGAAGTGAGTGCTGCACCAGTGGTCGAAACGCCAGAACCTGCCGTAGCCGCTGAAACACCCGCAACCAATGGAACGGCAACAGCTGCGCCACCTGCAGCAAGCACAACAACGGCCCCAGCACCTGCTGTTCCGGCTGCACAGGGTCGAGTGTTGGCGACACCAGCCACGCGTCGTTTGGCCAGAGAAAAAGGCTTGGATATTAGCTTGATTCAAGGTTCTGGTCCAATTGGGCGAGTGACCAACGATGATGTGCTTCAATTTGCAGAAGGTGGGGCACAACCAGCATCCGCACCAGCTGGCACTCCGGAAGCTGTACCCTCTGGAAACGGAGCCATGCCGAAAGCCGCTCCAGTACCGACTCGCATTGAAATTAAGGAAGATGACGAGCGTATTCCAGTCAAGGGTATTCGCAAAGTTATTGCACATCACATGGAACAAGCACGCGATCACGTCGCACCTTTCACCTATGTGGATGAAATTGACGTGACGGAATTGGTCAAGCTGCGTAACGAACTTAAACCATTGGCTGCCGATCAAGGCGTGAAGTTGACGTACCTGCCTTTCATCGTTAAAGCGGTGATTGCTGGTTTGCGCAAACATCCGTATCTCAATGCTAATTACGATGAAGCTGCCGAAGAAATTGTGGTCAAAAATCACTACAATATCGGCATTGCAGCGGCCACCGATACAGGTTTGATTGTGCCTGTGGTCAAATCAGCAGATCGTTTGTCGATGTTTCAGATTGCCCAGGAAATTCTTCGTTTGGGTGAAGGTGCACGAGATGGCAAATCTTCCCCGGATGATTTGTCCGGCAGTACCTTTACCATCACCAGTCTGGGCCAATTGGGTGGTTTGTTTGCCACGCCGATTGTGAATTATCCAGAGTTGGCCATCATGGGTGTTCATGAAATTAAGAAACGCCCTGTGGTGGTGGATGATCAAATCGTGATTCGCCAGATGATGCTGATCTCTTTAACTTTCGACCACCGCATCATCGACGGCCACGTCGGTGCAGCTTTTGCCAATGACGTAAAACGATTGCTTGAAAACCCGAAACTGTTGATGGTTGAAGCTGTCTAAATTTTGAATGAACAAAGAGCCACAAGAAGCATTTCTTGTGGCTCTTTTATTTTTTATGATGAATTTGTTAATTAATAAACTCGAACGCGCTTTTAACTTGACACTGGATTTGGTTGATTCACTTTCAGATGAAAAACTGTTGCTTACCCTCAAAGATTTGCCATCCAATCGGATTGGTGATCAATTGTGGTGTGTGATCGGTGCGCGAGAAAGTTATCTAAAAGCCATTCAAAACAGCACATGGTCAGGATTCAGTTGTTCGCTGCAAGATGTCACTTCCAAATCAGAAATTATCAAACACCTTCAAAAATCTTCAACAGATACTTTTTCTTTCTTAAAACATGCTTCGCTATCAGATAAACAAATTGACATGATGTTGAACCTACTTGAACATGAAGTTCAACATCATGGTCAACTCATTCGTTATTTTTATGGGAATCAACTAAAATTCCCACAAAGCTGGAATGAAAGATACACCGTCTAAAAAAGTTGTTTCAGTTTTTTAGGGATGAGATATGAACAATTACCAACCCAATTCCAGACGTCCTATTGCAGACTTATTTCGCAAGACAGCACATGGGGCAGTCCGTGCTTGTATTAAGCTCAATATTCACCCTGACGCCATTTCATATCTATCCGTTGTTGCAGCGTTGATTGGGATGAACTTTTTTTTAAATACGGGTAAACATCCAAATTTATTGCTCTATGCGCCACTGTTTCTCTATTTACGTCTTTATTTCAATATGCTGGATGGCATGGTGGCGTTGGAATCTGGCAAGGCCAGCTATCGGGGGGAGATCATCAATGAGTTGCCAGATCGGGTGTCCGATGTGCTCATCTTTGTAGGTGTTGCCCATAGCGGACTAATGAACCCTTTCTTAGGATATTGGGTGGCCATTTGTGCATTGTTGGTGGCCTATATCGGCACATTGGGTGATGCGGTGGCAGGTAACCGTGAGTTTGGCGGCGTCATGGCAAAACAGTGGCGCATGATGATGTTGCATCTGGGATCATGGGCCACACTCGGCTTTATTTGGTGGGGTGGTGGGGACCCCCATTGGGCGGGGCTTTCATTGCTGGATTGGACTTGCATATTGATCATTGCCGGTTGTGTTCAAACGATGATTGTACGTTTGCGTAGCACACTTAGGCTTTTAAAGTCCCAGTCCGAAAAGAAATCATGAGTATCCAGGCGGCCTTAGATAGCACCATTTTTCAGTTTTATGTGGCACTCATTCTTGGCATATTAGGTTTTGCTGGCTTGATCTTGTTGTTGATGAAGTTCGTGCTGAAAAAAAATGTCACCTCCATCTGGAACACTTATCGCGGTTGGTTGATTATGATTCCTTTGGCATTGGGATCAGTGTTCCTTGGACGCGAAGCTGTGGTGGTGGGCATTAGTTTATTATCCATTTTTGGATTCAAAGAATTTGCCAGAGCCACTGGGATTTATAAAGATTGGTGGCTGACGGGCAGTGTGTATTTCAGTATTTTCATTATTGGTTTGCTGGCCATTTGGCCGACTTCCCCTGATGGGCATCCAGGTTTGTTTGGTTTGTTTCGTGTAACGCCAGTGTTTGTTGTTGCCTTTTTGTTGTTGATTCCTATCCTTCGAGATCGCACGAAAGGGCAGCTTCAGTGGGTGTCTCTCTCGATCGTTGGGTATGTGTATATCGGTTGGATGTTTGGCCACCTCAGTTTTTTAGCAGATGCGTCCAATGCTTATGGGTACGTTCTCTATCTACTTTTGGCTGTCGAGGTCAATGATGTGGCCGCCTTTACTTTTGGAAAACTGTTTGGCAAGCACAAGTTTCGACCGAACATCAGCCCCAACAAAACATGGGAAGGGTTCTTTGGGGCTTTGGCTGTTTCACTCACATTGCCTTGGTTGCTTGGATTTTCACTGCCAGAATTTGGACCTCTACAAAATATATTGGCAGGATTGATCATTGGAATAGGTGGCCAGATGGGTGATCTTTCCATCAGTGTGATTAAACGTGATTTGGGTATTAAAGACATGGGAGCCATCATCCCTGGGCACGGCGGTATCCTGGATCGCATTGACAGCCTGATTTACACTGCGCCGTTGTTCCTTCATATGATTCATTTTTTCTATGGATTGTGGTGAGCCACATGAATGAATGGAAATATGATACGGCGGCTGATCTAGATCAAACCCTGTCTCAGCGGCTAAAAAACTTTCCTCGTGAACCTGACATGACAGTTTTCGCTTTGCGATCATTGGTGGCATTATTAATTCGTGGCTGGTTAAAACTCTATCACCGTTTGGAAATTGTGGGCCGCGAACATCTGCCAAAAGATCAGTCTTTTGTCATGGTTGCCAATCACACCAGTCATCTGGACGCAATGACCATTGCTTCAGCGCTCCCATTAAAAAAATTACATCGAGCTTTTCCTGCGGCGGCGGCAGATTATTTTTTCAACAGTGTGCCGAAAACATGGTTTTCGGCCATTGTGGTCAATGCCCTGCCATTTGATCGCAAGGTGGGAAAACGTCAAAGTATTATGCTCTGTCAAAAGTTGTTACAAAATCCAGATGGAAATGTTTTGATTCTTTTCCCAGAGGGAACTCGATCAACAACAGGAAAAATTAATCCGTTTAAACCTGGTATCGGTTTGCTGTTGGCTGGTACAGATATTCCAGTGGTGGCCTGTCACCTTGATGGGGCCTTTCATGCTTGGCCCAAAGGGAAATTATTTCCTCTACCAAGAAAGCTTCGTTTGGTCATTGATCAACCAAAATCGTTTGAACATTTGTCTATGGGCAAAGAAAATGTGTTAAATATTTCCCAATCATTAGAAGATGATGTAAAGCATTTGGGGCAATCTATCGCTGAATAAGGTCGAGCACGTAACGCATGTAGAAGTAAAACACAGGGGCAGCAAACAACAAGCCGTCAATACGATCTAAAATGCCACCATGACCTGGCAGCAGGTCGCCAGCATCTTTCACTTGAACATATCGTTTTAACCAGGATTCGAACAGATCCCCGATTTGTGTTGCGATGACCAAGAACAATGTCATGAGCACCCAACGGAATGACCAATCTAAGTCAGGAATCCACAAAGGGGCGGTTGTGTTGACGAGCAAAACACCGATGCTGCCTCCAAGTACCCCTTCCCAGGTTTTCTTGGGACTGACTTCGGGTATCAGTTTTTCACGGCCCCAAAAAGAGCCAACGAGGTATGCGCCAATGTCGTACACCCACACGGATGCCAGTAGGAAAATGAGAAAAAAGCCCCCGTCTTTGGCAGCAAACACCCAAAAATTAAATTGAAAAAACATTGGAATATAAAGCAACCCAAACCAACTGGCCAGCGTGTTCTGAAACTTCATTCGATTCACCGAATACCAGATCAATGGCCACAAAATAGCGAATGTAAGCGTCCAAAGGGCGTATTCTCCATGAAAAAGAACGACTGAACTCATGTAAATCACATTGAGCAATGTGAGTGATGCTCCCTCGAGATTAACGGTTTGAAGGCGATTGATAAGGGTGACATATTCCATTGTCCCCCACCATGTAATCGGGACGAGCAACAAGAGAATCCAAAGTTGATCAAAGGTTTTTGCTATATAGATAACAGCGAGTACGGTGGCGATAAACACAATCGCGGTTAAGGTACGGGGCAACAAATTACGCATGATGTTTTAAACTGCCAAAGGTGCGGGGGCGGCTTTGAAAATCCGAGATTGCCGTTAAAAATATTTCGATGGAAAATTCCGGCCAAGGTGTTGACGTGGTCCAAAATTCAGCATAAGCCGCCTGCCACAATAGAAAATTGCTCAAGCGTTGTTCAGCCGTGCGAATAACTAGGTCTGGGTCGGGTAAGCCTTGTGTGTATAGGGCTTGTTCAAATGAATGTTCGCAAATAGACTCCGGTTCAAGTTCGCCAGCCTTGACCTGTTGTGCGATCATTTGAACAGCCCTTAAAATTTCCTGTCGGCTGCCATAGTTCACAGCAAGGTTTAGGTTTAGTCCATCGTTTTTATTGGATTTTTCAATGGCAAATTGAATTTCCTGTTGGAGTGACTCTGGCAAAGCAGTCACATCGCCTAAAACTCTTAGTTGAACATTTTTTTTGACCAATCGTTCGACCTGCTCGCGTAAGAAGCGTTGCATGAGGTCCATCAAAAAATCGACTTCTCGTCGTGGACGGTTCCAATTCTCAGTGGAAAATGCATAAAGGGTAAGTGATTCTAGTTTAAGGTGTTGAATTGAAAATTCTACGATATCTCTCGCGGTATCGACACCTTGGCGATGCCCAAAAGTACGGTCACGGTCTAGCTGCTTGGCCCAACGGCCATTTCCATCCATCACGATTGCAATATGGCGCGGTAAAGGATGTTGCAGCACTTGGTTCAACAAGCGTTGTGATTGTGCGCTTAGCGATTGTCTTTCAACAGTTGCCATCTAACCTCTCCTACCAAATACAACGATCCTGAGACGCATAACAGGTCATTGGATTTAGCGTGTTTCTTAAAATATTGCAACGCAGATGTTGCCCCTTCAAATACCTCAGTGCCGAGATCCGTTTGTTGAGCGTAAGCGACAAGCACCTCTGGGTCAAGTCCAAACTTCCCACCAATGTCTGTGAGCAAGATACAATCAAACCAAGGAAAGAGTCCTTCTATGATTGATTGATGATCTTTGTCTGCTCGAAGTCCAAACAGCAACCACTTTTTGCCTGTAATTGGGAAGTGTTGATTGTATAGATTCAATGTTTCAATCAAGCTTTCTGCCCCTTGCTTGTTGTGTGCACCATCCAGCACGATTCGGGGTGAATTCTGAATCGGTTCAAATCGACCTGGCCAAGTTGCTGATTCTAATCCTTGAATGATTTTTGCTTTGTCCAATGAATAATTTTTTTGCAATTGGTCGAATACACCTAAGACCAGTGCAAGGTTTTTTGCCTGCCATTGCCCCAACATTTTCAACTTAATGTGGCCCCAGTTTTCTGAATCTAAAACCTGTTCATGCCAGTTAAATTTAATTGGCTCTAAAGCATTTGCGATTTGCTGTGGAGCAGCTTTTAATTGACATTCTTCATTAATTTGTTGTTGGGAAATATCGTTCAAGTGGGCAGTTACCACAGGAATATTTTGTTTGATAATACCTGCTTTTTCCCAAGCAATGCCAGAAAGTTCATTCCCCAGATAATTGGCATGATCCATTGATATGTCTGTGATCACAGTGAGGATTGAATCGACGATGTTGGTGGCATCGAACCGTCCACCCAGACCTGTTTCGATGATTGCAAGGTCAACGTCCTGTCGGACAAAGTGTTGAAAGGCCACAGCCGTGACCAATTCAAATACCGTTGCATCCACTTGTTTAGCGGTTTCGTATAAGTGTTCGATCGTTTGAATAAATTCATCCAACTCAATTTCCTGTTGATTTACCAGAATGCGTTCGCTCCATCGATACAGGTGAGGTGAAGTGTAAACACCGACCTTCATACCAGCAGCTTGAAGTCCATGAGCAATAAGTGTGGTGGTTGATCCTTTGCCGTTGGTACCGGCAATGTGAATGGCGGAAAATTTTTTCTCAGGGTTATTCAATACCCCACAAAGTGCCTGAACCCGTTCCAAACCAGGTTTTATTTGCTCGCGCGGGGCAAATTCAAGCAACAGGTTGTGCAAATGATTCAGTTTTACTGTTTGAGAAAGTGAAGTCATGGAAAGAAAATGAAACGGAGAAACATTGCGATATTGCCACTCCGTTTCGTCAAGTTTAAGTTTTCACGCCAAGGAGTTCTAAGTTTTGCTCTAAACGTTCCATTTTTTGTTGGAACTCTGAGAGCTTTTGCTGCTCTTTTTCAATGATGTTTGGAGGCGCTTTCTTCAAAAAGTCTTCATTGTCCAACTTGCTTGAGGTGCGTTTGAGATCTGCTTCCACTTTGGTAAGTTCTTGAACCAAGCGTACGCGTTCCTCTGCAATATCAATTAGGCCTTCCAAAGGCAAGAACACTTCAGCAAACTCCAATACTTTACGCGGGGACTGGGCAGGGCGAACCACATCCGGTCCGATTTCCAGTTCATTGACATTGGCAAGGGCTTCAAATGTTTGGCCATAGGTGTTGACCAGATTAATTAATGTATCTGATTCTGTACGAATCAATGCCGGGGCTTTTTTGTCTGGCGTGATGTTGAGTTCAGAGCGCATTGTCCGCAGCGAAACAATCAGTGCCTGAAGCATGTTCATTTGTTGCTGAGCTTCTTTGTCCTGTAAAGCAGAATCAACTTGAGGGAAAGGAGCGATCATCACAGATTCTTCCGACTTAGCAGGAAGGTATTGCCAAAGTTCTTCAGCGATGAACGGTGTAAAGGGTTGCATCAATTTAACGATATCTTTGAGACAATGATGTAACACCGTTTGTGCCACTTTTCGTGCAGCGCTGTCTTCCCCGTAAAGGCGCGATTTCACCCACTCTAAATACCAATCGCAAAAATCATCCCAAATAAAGTGATATAAAGCATCTGCTGCCAGATTAAAGTCATATTTGGTTAAGCTGCGACGGATTTCTTCTATGGTGTTTTGGAGTCGGTCTAAAATCCATTTGTCTTCAAGTTGAAGTTCTCCGGCGTTTTCTACGGAAGCTCCGTCATATCCATCCAGGTTGGAGAGCACAAAACGAGAAGCATTCCATACTTTGTTCAAAAAACGCCGTTGACTTTCTACAGCATTCAGAGACAAGCGCAGATCTTTGCCTTTGGACGTGCTTGAAATTAGCGTGAAGCGAAGTGCATCAATACCATAATCGTCTTTGAGTTCCAGAGGGTCGATGACGTTTCCTGTGGTTTTACTCATTTTCTTGCCGTGTTCATCAACCACCATGGGGTGAAAGAAGACGGTTTCAAACGGGATTTTTCCTTTGAAATGCAAGCCTGTCATGATCATTCGAGCAACCCAGAAAAAGATGATGTCCGGCCCTGTGCTCAGGAAATTGGTGGGGTAAAAATAATCCTGTTCTGCAGAATCATCAGGCCAGCCCATAATTGAAAATGGCCACAACCCCGATGAAAACCATGTATCAAGCACATCTTCATCCTGTTCCCAATTTTCGAGATCAGCAGGTGGCTCTACCGACACATGCCAGTTGGTAGGGTCCATCGGGTCTTCGCCCTTTTTGTACCATACAGGGATTTGATGTCCCCACCACAATTGACGGCTGATGCACCAATCCTGAATGTTTTCCAGCCAATGATAGTATGTTTTGGTCCATTCTTCGGGAATGAATTTGATTGAGCCATCGCGTACTTTTTCCAAAGCAGGTTCAGCCAGAGGTTCCATTTTGACGAACCATTGTGTCGAAATAGTTGGTTCTACAATGGTGTTGGTTCGCTGAGAGCGTGGCAAGGTCATGATGTGTTCTTTGCTGCCGCGCACCAAACCGAGCTCTTCGAGTTTTTGCTTCACGGCTTTGCGTGCTTCAAAACGCTCCAGGCCAGTAAATTCACCAGCATTTTCGTTGGTATTGCCTTCTAAATCGAGAATGCTGATCACATCGAGATCGTGACGTTTACCTGTTGCAAAATCGTTGAAGTCGTGTGCAGGGGTCACCTTAACCACGCCAGTACCGAAATCGGGATCAACCAATATTTCATCAGTAATAATAGGGATTTTCCGATCCACGAATGGGTGTGTTGCGAACTTGCCATGAATGGCTTTATATCTTTCATCATCGGGGTGAACTGCCAAACCTGTGTCGCCCAGCATGGTTTCTGGGCGCGTGGTTGCCACAATCACTTCACCGCCATCTTCAAGTTGATAGGCAAATTCAAACAATTCACCCTGCACGTTTTCTTCGTTTTCAACCTCCAGATCGGAAAGCACAGTTTGGGCTTCCACATCCCAGTTGACCAGTTTGGTGTCACGATAAATGAGGCCATCTTCATACAGCTTTACGAATGCTGTTTTGACTGCATGAGATAATCCTTCATCCATCGTGAAACGTTCGCGCTCCCAGTCACAGGTTGCACCTAGCACTTTAAGCTGACCACGGATTCGGCCTCCAAAACGCTCTCTCCAGGCCCAACCGAGTTTCATGAATGTTTCACGGCCAAGATCATGCCGAGTTAAAGGGTCTTTATTCGCTGGCGGTTCAAAGCCGACTTCGGCCAGCAAGTCGTCTAGTTGGCGTGCAGCCAAACCGCGTTCAATCAAGGTATGAACGGCAATACTTGCATGGTCCATGCCTGGAAACCAATTGGCGGCTTTGCCATCTGCTCGATGGAAGCGGATGACCACATCCTGAAGAGTATTGTTAAGTGCGTGACCGATATGGAGTTCGCCAGTGACGTTGGGGGGGGGAATAACCACTGAAAAAGGCTCTTTGTCAGAATCAACTTCAGCATGAAAATAGCCCCGTTCTTCCCAGATCGAATACCAACGATCTTCCGCATGCTTTGGATCATATGTTTTTGGCAACTCCATGGTCATAAAAAAATCCTCATTTCTAAGTCATAGCAGGTCATTACACACGCTGATGGGACAGTTTTACCCGTCAAACGCTGTAAATTTCAAGCAAGGGCTTCTAATCAAATTGGAAGTTTTATCAGGTTTGGCCCCTAACGGGGCACAGTAACCGAAAGGAGTACCATAGAGGTTGTGCAATGAAGAGAACATAATCTAGAAGAAGCACAGATGATTTGAAGGCGTTTCATTAAAAACCGACTCCTTTCGAATGATGATAAATCAAAACATAACCGCGTTTATATTCGCTGTCAAGCAATTCGGGTTATCTATCACAGATCGAAACTCCAGAGGGCAGGTATACTGAAGTTGGCAATTGGTTTGCATGGAGGATGATGATGTTAAGTCACTTAAATCTGCAATTAAAACAAACGGACTCATTGATAAAACATCCAAGTGCAGCAGCGTTGATTGATATCGTGACAGGGGGAACGAATGTCAGCACCTCAGGATTTCCTTACCTTACGGACAAAAGTTTTCGAAGTTTCACTCAGCAAGTGCCGCACTTATTTTTAGATGGTCAATCCATTTTGAATTGGCTGAATGTGCTTCTAGATGTATTAAATTCAAATGAGTATAAACCTGAGGAAGATGTAAAAATATCAGTGGTACGTGCCATTAAAGTATTGCAAACGGTTGTTTTTACTGCAGGGATCACGGCGTCATCAGACCTGTGGATTTTACGCCAAGTGTTGTCTGTTCATAAAAAACTCGGCACTTTAGAATGGCTGTTGGATGGGCACACCATCATTCCAGATGATTATGCGAATCGAAATGGGCTTGATGCAAAACGGCTGTTATCTGATCTTCATTTTCTACACGTAAGAGGCTTTTTGGAAAAAGGAGATAGTGACTTCTGGGGGCCAAGTACTCCCCCCGTAGTCGCCGAGCTTGAAGCCGTAAAGCCTTTGAATGATGAATTCAACATCAACATGATTCCATTGCTGACAGATTGGCTGTCGCAAAAGAACACTTCTTCTGAACACGAACAGTTTTTGAATCAATGGCTGTCTATTCAAGTTCAACACCAAACAGTTGGAAATTGGATGGCCAGTTTTTATCAAATTGAATTGGGCTATCGCCTACTCCCATTGGTCTTGGCGTTGCGTGTTTTAAACCTTACCTCATCACTGAAACAGGGAGAGCGTATTGATAGCTTAATACCGCGTCTTTTGCCTTCTATGCAGCATGTGTTGACTGAGGCTGGATTGGTTTACCAGGGGACAGTGACTCAGCTTGGCGCGCGTGTGTTTGAGCGGGGCCCAGGCCCATTTGGAATTATTGGTGCTTATCATGCCTACCTCACTCATTTGGAAGCATTGCTGAAAGGGGATTCAGGTGTAGGGGCTTGGGTGCAACGCGGGGAGAATGTTGCTGCCAGTCAGGATGCCAACCGAAAAACATTTCAGGTGGCCAATGATAATTTAAATCGCTTTTGCCGTGATTACGGGTTTCAATATCAAATTTTCATTGAACATGCCGTTGGCCAAGGTGAAGCCATTCGGCAACGATTTGAGCAGGACGACGGGCATCATTTGAAGTATTTTGGAGCCGACTTGGAGCCTAAAGCCATTGAAGATGCCATTCAGCAGCAGAAACAAGGCGTGCTGCCAAGCCATCTAGAATTTATCTGCCCAGCAGACATCGGAGAACCTGAAAGAGTCATTCAATATTTGCAGAAAAAAGGATTAGAAAGTGAGCCAACCATTCTGATGGTTGGAAATGGATTTCATGAAATTCGGCAACAAACCAATGAAAACATGATCGAGGTGTTTCGTCAGTATCAAGAAGCTGGTTATTTGCTCATATTTACTGAGGAATCTGCATTGAATGACGAAGCGCTTATTCACACTGCCTGGAACACCTATCATGCAGGCTTTCGATATGTCCATGAACTTTCTGGACAAGGATTGCGACCCGCGCGAGGAACAGGTAAACGTTCGGAAAGATGGAGTTGGCGACGATGTGCCTCTTTAGGCGGATATTTGGTATTGGATGATTATTCGCATCGAACCCGCACCATTTATCCATACCCCAGGCCGCAAAACAAAAACCCTTCTATCAGTGAGACTTTTTTTTGTGTCCCTTTTAAGTTGGCTTTGGAATTGGGTATTGAGATGGAAGAATAAAGAAAGTGGAGCCGACGATCAGAATCGAACTGACAACCCCCCGCTTACAAGGCGGGTGCTCTACCAGATTGAGCTACGTCGGCATATGAGTCCAAGTCTACCCAGCCTGTTTTTGAATTTCAATCTCAATTGTCCCAAGAACGTCTTTCTTTCAGTCTCTTATTGATATTGACACTCCATTGCCACAGAGGTATATTGATCGCATCAAAACGACCTTTATAAGGCGATTGACCATGACTCAGGAAACGAAAAAAAAAGCCTATATTCACACTTGGGGCTGCCAAATGAACGAGCACAAATCTGAAGGCATTGCCGGTGTGTTGTCCAAAGATGGCTATGAACTGATTGATTCTATGGATCAGGCCGATGTTGTGGTTTTTAATACTTGCATGGTGCGCGAAAAAGCGGTCGATAAATTGCTCAGCTACACTGGCCTGGTTAAAAAGCTTAAAGATAAAAAGCCAGGTGTGTTGCTGGGCATTGGTGGTTGTGTGGCTCAGGCTTTAAAAGGCGACCTGGCAGAGCGCACCAATCAAACGGTTGATTTTATTTTTGGTTCATCGCAAATTGGTGAAGTGCCGCGTTTGATTCAGGAAGCAAGATTACGCACCAATCAACGTGTCGTGATGGCCATGGAACGTATCCCCGATCGCCTTGAAGAATTACCATTTGTGAGCTTCAGCCCATTTCAAGGAAAGATTACGATCACCGAAGGCTGCAGTAATTTCTGTAGTTTTTGTATTGTGCCTTATACCACTGGGCTGTTGCGAAGTCGTTTGCCTGGGTCGATTTTAAGTGAAGCCGCACAGTTTGTGGAAAAGAATTTTCAGGAAGTGCAATTGCTTGGGCAAAATGTAGACTCATACGGTAACGATTTAAAAGACCCTGATATCAATTTTGCCAACCTACTTCGTACATTTACAGAACTTGATCTGCCTCACGTGCGTTTTATCAGTTCCCATCCTCAAGATATGACTGATGAAGTGATTACGGTGATGGGCGAAGACAACAATATCTGCGAACACATTCACGTTGCCGCACAATCCGGCAGTGATCGGATGCTTGAAAACATGAGGCGCGGCTACACTAAAGAACGATTTTTAAAACTGATGTCTGACATGAAAAACAATGTGGAAGATGTCAGCGTAACGACAGACATCATTGTGGGTTATCCGGGTGAAACGGATGAAGATTTTGAGCAAACGATTGATTTGATGCAAAGGGCACGCTTTGATGGTGCATTTATTTTCAAATACAGCCCACGCCCTGGCACCATCAGTTATTTAAAATATGAAGATGATGTGCCTCGAAAAACAAAACAAGCTCGTCTGGAAAAATTACTTGTGATGCAAAAACAGATTTCTGAAGAACAAAACCAAGCCACCATTGGCAAGACCTATGAAGTCCTGGTAGAGAAAATGGCGCGCGATCAAGTTCGTTTATTGGGAAAAAATCGCCCCAATAAAACCATATTGTTCCCTGGCGACCCTGCCCTTATTGGGCAACGCGTGAATGTAAAAATTCACGATGCCGATATGGGTGGCCTTTATGGTGAGGTGGTCGCGTGATCGTCACGATCACCCCCAACCCCGCTCTGGACCAATTCTATTGGGTGGATAAAATTCTTTCGCCGGAAACAGCCTTGCTCACCCGTGCCAACCACACCCTTTCCAGTGCTGGAGGCAAAGGCATCAATGTGTCGGTTCAATTGAATTATCTGGGCATGGAAACCACCACAATGGGGTTCATTGCAGGCCACATGGGCCATGCCGTTGAACACTCTTTACATGAGCACAATATCACCACCAATTTTGTTTGGACCGATGGTGAAACACGAGCCAATATCATTGTGATTGTGGACGGCAAAGAGGTGTCTCCACTTGAAGTTAATGCGACGGGGCCACAAGTGTCAGAGATGGCGTTAAATCGCTTTCAAAAGCGATTTAAAAATGCACTTCTACGATGTGATTACATCATGTGTGGAGGTAGTTTAGCGCCAGGATTGGATTCAGATTTTTATAAAACCTTGATCCAAAAAACCATGGAAAAAAATGTGAAAGTCATGCTCTACGCCAGTGGTGATGAATTCAACCATGCCTGTGAGCTTGGCCCTTGGATGTCCAAACCAGACATTCGCGAACGATCTGAAGTGCTTGGTAAACCCGTTGGCTCAAAAGATCAAGCCTATGAAGTGGGTCAAGAACTGCTCAAAACAGGGAGTGAAATCGTGGTGATGGCACACAGTCTCACAAAACCCTTGGCCGAACAGATGGTGTTTACCAAGGACGGCATCTGGAATTATAAAGCCACTGAGACTAAAACCGTCAACCGAGTCGGGGCTGGTGATGCGTTTACGGCTGGCATGCTGTTCAAATTGTTGAGAGGCCATGATATGTCCATAGCCAGTCGGTATGGCATGGCGGCTTCGCTGGCAAGCACAGAGTCTCAACAAACCACGGTTGCCAACAGAAACGCGATCGAACAAGCGTTGAACCGTGTGGAGGAGGAGGCGTTGTGAAGGTTAAAGACATCATGCTGCGTGAACTCGCCGCCATCGAAGCAGATACCAAAATTGAAGAATTTATCTACATCGTGAGAAAAAGTGGGCTGTCCAGTCTGCCTGTGGTCGATGAAACTGATCGTATTCAGGGCATTATTTCCGAGCGAGACGTTATTGGTGCGGTGTTGCCAGACTATCACGAAACGCTTCAGGGTACGCCATTTAGCCCCAATCCAGATGAGTTGTCTCGAAAATTAGCCGATTTGCAGCAAGAGCCTGTTGAAAACTATATGACACCCAATGTCATTGTGGTTCAGGAAACAGCAGACGATTTATACGCAGCCGATCTCATGTTTAAACAAAACCTCAAGCTACTGCCTGTTGTCAATGAGGAAGGTCGTTTGGCAGGGCTGGTTCGCCGCATTGATTTGCTTAAACTGCTTCGCTAAACTTCAGCCATGAATCCTACACGTGCCATTGAAGAACGAAGGCGAACATCCACACCCGTTCAGGTTCGCAACCTGACCATTGGTGGTGGAAAAAACATCGTTGTTCAATCCATGGCCAGCACTGACACCAAGGATGTTGAAACCACGGTGAGCCAGATTCACCGCATGGAAGCAGCTGGCTGTGAAATGGTTCGTGTGGCTGTGTTAAACATGGATGCCGCAGCCAAATTGGCTGAGATTAAATCCAAAATCAACATTCCTTTGGTGGCGGATATTCACTTCGACCATCGTTTGGCAATTGAAGCTGTCAGGCAAGGTGTCGATAAACTTCGCCTAAATCCGGGTAACATCACCAAGCGTGAAAAAATTGAAGAAGTGGTTCATGCTGCCAAAGATGCAGGGATTCCCATTCGTGTGGGTGTGAACGGTGGCTCACTGCCAAAAGATCTTTTAATTCAGTACGAAGGTGCCACGCCAGAAGCCATGGTGGCGGCTGGCTTGCGTGAAATTGAAATTCTTGAAGACAATGGTTTTCACAATATTGTCATTTCCCTAAAAACCAGCAATGTGCCCACCATGATTGAATCCTATCGCCTCATGTCGAATCAGGTGCCTTATCCATTACACCTTGGTGTCACGGAAGCAGGTACAGGCGATTCTGGTGTGATTAAAAGCGCCATTGGTATAGGGACGTTGCTCGAAGCAGGCATTGGCGACACATTACGCGTGTCGCTGACGGGCGACCCTGTCCGTGAAGTTCGTGCTGCTTACACAATGCTCAATGCGATAGGGCAGCGACTGCGCGGGGTTCAATATTCCTCTTGCCCAACTTGCGGGCGTATTGGCATCAATCTGGAAAAAATTGTTGAGGAAGTCGAAGCACGATTGTTGGATATTGCAGAACCTGTTAAAGTTTCTCTCATTGGCTGTGTGGTCAACGGCCCTGGAGAAGCCCTTCACAGTGACATCGGCCTAGTGGGTGCCAATGGTGCAGGCACCATTTATGTTGATGGCAAGCCATTGAAACGTGTTCCTGAAGATGAATTGGTTGACGAACTGGAGAAATTGGTCCGCGAACGATCTATCATAATGAGTGCAAATAATGGCACTGGACAATGATGCGCTCACCCGCCTTGGCCTGAATGACTTCATCGCCATTGATCTGGAAACCACTGGTTTAAGCGCCTACAACAACGAAATTATTGAATTTGGTGCCATCCGTTTTGTGAATGGGGTGGCTGAAGAAAGCGTTTCTCAACTGATTCAACCGAATCAAGTTTTGCCCGAATTGATCACTCGCCTCACAGGGATTACCCAAGAAGATGTGGCGTATGCGCCCAAAGCTGAAGATGTCTTGCCTGATTTGCTTGAGAAATGGACAAAATCAATTCTGGTAGCGCACAACTTAAATTTTGAATTGGGTTTTCTCAATGCGGCGTGTGATCGTTTTAAAGTCGACCCAATTGAAGCAGATCAGGGCATTGACACTGTGCTTCTGGCACGCACTTTTTTACCGAAATTATTCAATCATAAGCTTGGAACGGTTGCGGATCATTTTGATATTCCACAGCTTCAAGCTCATCGGGCACGAGAAGATGCCGAAGTGGCTGGAAAAATTCTGCTGGCTTTGATGGAATCTGCTCTGGAAAAAGATGCTCGAATTTTAGAAATTCTTGGGCGCTTGGCCCCAAAGGGAAAACTCAAACGCTTGGTCAAAGGTGCAGAAGAATCTGTTGTCACCAAGCCTTCCTCTGATATTTATGAAGATTTGGATGAATTTACCTGGACACCCCTCTCCTTTGACCTGGATGATATTCCTCTAACCGCCCTCGATGTAGATAAAGTTGCTGACGAATTGAGTAACAGTGGCACCTTGGCCGAATCATTACCTCTTTTTGAAGAACGTGAAGAACAACAAGCATTAACGCGTGAGGTGGCCGATGCATTGAATGAAGCCACTTTTTTAATTGGGGAAGCGGGCACAGGGGTTGGCAAATCGTTTGCTTATCTGATTCCGGCCATGAAATGGGCACAGGCAAACGATGGGCCACAGGGACGTGTGATTTTATCAACGAGAACCAAAACCTTACAAGATCAGCTTTTTCAAAAAGATATTCCATTGTTGCAGGAAACTTTCGAAAAGCCCTGGAAGGTGGCGTTGCTTAAAGGGCGGCAAAATTATTTGTGCTTGAGGCGATTGGATTATCAGCTACGCGCGGATTTGGATGAAGAAGATCAAGCCGCATTTATGCCACTGGTGTCCTGGCTGGGTGAAACGAAAACAGGCGATTTAGACGAGGCACATGGCGTGTGGCGACGGGATATCCGACGTCGTGTGTACGATGATCCTGAGTATTGTGTGGGGCGTCGATGTGAGCATTTTGAACGTTGTTTTTCCATCAATGCAAGACAAGAAGCCAAGAGCGCTCAGCTTGTTGTGGTTAATCACGCTTTGTTATTGGCTGATTTGGCGATGGAAGGTGCGATCCTGGGAGATTATCGTCACCTGATTTTGGATGAGGCCCATCACCTAGAAACATCAACACGCCAGGCTTTACAGCGCACAGCAAACCATTGGCAATTTAAAAATCTATTTGAGGAATTGTTACGCCCTGGAGAGACGGGCAAAGATCATGGATTATTGCCTCAGTTGCAACAGCATGTGCCTCCAGAAAATGCTGAGCTTTACAACAAATTGACTTCTGCAACCGAAGCCAGCTTGGAATTGAGAGAAGGCGTGTATGGCTTCTTCAATGAACTCACCACCTATATTCAGGGGTTAGAAACGTATGCACCCAAATCTATTTATACCTTAAAGAAACGATATCAGACAGATATTTTTGAGAAATTTAAAGATGCTCAGGATGAATTGCTCAAAGTGCTTTCCATATGGGCAGATGGCTTAGAAACCATCTCGGAGTTAACTGAAGGCACAGGCGACAAGGCTGAAAATTTGGGAGATTCCCTCCTTTCAACCGCTCGTAATTTCAGAACTTTGTGCGATTCCTGGCGTTGGCTGCTTCATGCTCAGGATGAGAATTATGTGTTTTGGTATGAACTGTCTCAGCGTCAATATGCCACGCTCAATATTAGCGCCGTGCCCCTGGATGTCGGCGAGCCACTCATGGCATTGTATGAGCAATTGAGGACTGCTGTTTTAACTTCAGCCACGCTGTCGGTGGGAGAAGATTTTTCTTATTTCCTCAACCGTGTGGGTCTGGATCGACTTCCTCAAGATCAAGTGAAGGCCCTGAATTTTGGTCAACCTTTTGAGCATGATGAAGTGGTTCATCTCAGCATTCCCACCTATTTGCCCGAACCTAATGATCCCGCGTTTGCTGAAGCGTTGGCTGATTTGCTCTATGAAGTGACCACCTATACACAAAAACACACAATGGCATTGTTTACATCCTACAAATTGCTGAAAACCGTCCAAGATCATTTAGCAGGAAAAGATTTGTTTGTTTGCGCTCAAAGTGATAATGAATCCCGCAGTCGTGTGCTGGAAGAATTTCGCAATGGGCCAAAAGCAGCCTTGCTCTTAGGCACAGACAGTTTCTGGGAAGGCATCGACCTTCGTGGAGACGCACTGGAAATTTTAGTGCTGACCAAAATTCCTTTCCCCGTGCCAAGTGATCCTTTGGTGTCTGCCGAAGAAGAACGATTGTCCGAACTCGGCAAGTCTGCGTTTGGCGAATACTCTCTCCCCCAAGCAATTCTCACCCTCAGGCAGGGCTTTGGACGCCTGATTCGCTCTAAAACAGATCGTGGGGCTGTCATCCTCACCGATGCGCGTGTGTTGAAAAAAGGATATGGAAAACGTGTGCTTGCTGCTTTGCCCTGCGAGGCCAAAAGTTACTATACGCCGAGCAACCTCTTGTTGGATCTCAAAAACTTCTTTGACCTTGAATCTGAATAAAACATCCAATCCTATTGACGAAAATTTTTAAAACATGTAGGATAGATTGAAATGCTCTTGGGTTTGAGTGTATGACTTGCTCTTCGGAGTGAGGGGTTCGGCACCAATGCGTGTGGGTGCCAATAAGGGGGGGTGGAGTTTTTTCCGCCCCTTTTCTTTTTCAATATATGGTCAAAGTTGCTAAAATGACTCTATAAATGTTCAGGCAACCACAATGCCAGTTGTGGCCAGAGAATAACCAGCGCCAAGCCAATCAATTGAATTAAAACAAAGGGCCAAATGCCGCGGTAAACATGCTGCAACTCCACCTCAGGTGGGGCTGCCCCTTTGAGGTAAAACAGGGCAAAACCAAATGGAGGTGTTAAAAAGGAAGTTTGCAAATTGATGGCCACCAAAATCATAAACCATAACGGGTCGACCCCTAGTTCATGCATGATGGGCAATAAGATAGGGACATGGATAAACGTAATCTCAATAAAATCCAAAAAGAAACCAAGCACAAACAACACCAACATTACAATGGTAAGAATGACCCAAACATCGACATCCAAATTCTGAAAAAAAGTGCGAATCATCTGATCCCCACGAAGTTGTCGGAATACTGCACCAAAAGCTTGAGCGCCAATCAGGATAATGAACACCATGCTGGTAAAGCGTGTGGTTGAGGCCATCACACTTTTGAGCACACCCAAGTTCAATTTACCTTTGACAAAAGCCAATAGCGTGGCTAAAAAAGCACCAACACCTGCGGCTTCGGTCGGCGAAGCAATGCCGAAAAAAATTGAGCCTAAGACACCGACCATCAACAATAGAGGTGGAAACAGTGCTTTTATCATTCTTAAAAAAAGCTGGCCTGCCGAAAGGTCAGTTTCTTTAATTATCATGGCAGGTGCTTTGTCTGGATTTCGCCAAGCATAAATGAGCGTATAGATCATATACATTACGGCCAACATCACGCCTGGTATAGCGGCAGCAAAAAACAAACTTCCTACATTCACTTCCTGAAGGTTAGAAATGCTGGCAAGCAGCAACAGTACAATACTTGGAGGGATGATTTGCCCCAGTGTGCCTGCCGCACAGATGGCACCTGTTGAAAGTTCTTTGCTATAACCGTGTTGCAGCATTACTGGCAATGCCAATACCGTCATCGTGACCACGGTTGCGCCAATAATGCCTGTTGAGGCTGCAAGAATGGCACCCAATGCAATAACTGAAATCGCCAAGCTGCCTGGCACTTTTCGAAGCACAATGCCGAGTGTTTCGAGTAAGTCGTCAGCCAGGCCAGAGCGCTCAAGCATCACGCCCATGTAGACAAATAGCGGAACCGCAACCAATAAGAAATTTTCAATGATGCCAGGGATTCTTAACGTGAAAGCCCCCATTGCGCCCTGAAGAAAATTGGTGCGAATGCCCAGAGCCTCGCCAATCAATGCAAACAGCAAAGCAATAGCGGCAATACTAAATGCCACTGGATAGCCCAAGATCACAAACAGCATGAGGCCAATCAACATGAATAGCGGCAACAGTTCAATCAAAATTTCCATAATTATTCAGTTGGGTCAGTGGGCTTTCTAAGAAATAAAATATTACGAGACATTTCAGCGATGCCTTGCAGAATCAAAAATAAAAAGCCAATGGGAATGGCGGTTTTGATCAAATATCGTGCGGGCAGCCCGCCAGGTTCATTAGAGATTTCGCCAATTCTCCATGACTGAACCACAAAGCTCCGCTCGAAACTGGGGGACATTACCAAATACCAAATGATGGTGACGGATACAGGAATGAGGAAAAACAGAGTACCCAATAAATTGACCCAGGCTTTTTGACGATTATTGAACCGATGATAGAGCAAATCTACTCGCACATGGCCATCGTGTTTCAAGGTATAAGCGGCACCCAGCAAGAAAATCAGTGCATAAAAATGCCAAGCCAGTTCACTCAGCGCGGTAATGGAATTCTGTAACACATAGCGAGAAAACACGTTGTAAACAATGATGATGACCATTGCGGTGGTCAACCACATCACTGTTCTACCGGTCCATTCACTAAAAGTGTCAATCCATCGAATGAAGGTTTCCAACAACGCCCCTTACCCCTGCCCAATGAACAGAACTATAGCAATCGGCATTTTGATTGTCCAAGACACTTGGGCCGGCTAAAGGAGGAATTTGTTTAGCAATCAGCCATTGAGCCTGATTCTCCTTGGGAGAATGGCTACAACGAAAGTTTCAATGACAAACTGCGAGATGAATTGCTGAATGGAGAAATCTTTTACACCCTGAAGGAAGCACAGATTCTATTCGAACAATGGCGCATCCATAACAACACCATCAGACCTAACAGGTGGGGCAGGTCAGCGTTGCAATAAATAGTAGAGTAAATAAATGGATAGAAGAATCAAGATTATCTGAACACTGCTATTGGTAAGCCAGGTTCTGGAAAGAATTCCATCTGGTGTGTGCAGTTGTTTGATGATAGTTATGAGGTGGTTTAGCCAACGTTTGGTGGTAATGGAGACTTGATCCCGAACTGGGGTTCCGATGCGAACCACGCTTTGTATCACGCCCGGAAGCAGGCGGCGGTAGAGGTAATCGCTTTCCAAATTGATGGCTCTGAGTTCAGGTGGATAGAGTTTGAATACTTGCAGCAATGTAAACCCTAAAACTGAGAACAACAGCAGTTGCAGCTGCGTCAAAATATGGGTTGTGGTGTATGGTTTGTAAGTCACGGGATAGGGCAACAGCGAGTAAAGAAATTGTGGAAAGCTGCCGATGACCACACACAGTGCTGCAGCCAGTCCCATAGCTACCAACATATGGGAAGGGGCTTCCTTACAACGGATGCCGGAGTCGTGGGCGAAGAAGGCAAAGAACGGAATCTTAATACCCGCGTGGTGGAGCACACCCGCGGAGGCAAACAGCAATATCAACCAGACCCAGAAATGGCCTTGGTCGACGGCAGCGGCCATGACCATGGTTTTGCTGACAAAGCCGCTGAAAAGAGGAAATGCCGAAATAGACGCCGCCCCCACGATGCATAAACCCGTTGTGATAGGCATAGATTTGTAAAGCCCGCCCAGGTCTGATCCGTTGATGCGTCCTGTGCGAAACAACACAGCCCCCATCGACATGAACAACAGTCCTTTGAAGATCACATCCGTGAATGCGTGCGCCACTGCGCCATTGACGCCCATACCCTCTCCCAATCCCACGCCGACGACCATAAAACCAAGTTGGTTGATCATGCTGTAACCCAGCACGCGACGCAGATCGTTTTCAATCATGGCGTAAAAGATGGGGAATATGGTCATTACTGCGCCCACCCAGATAAGGGCTTCCACACCCGCAAATGAACGCGCCAGCGCGTAGATGGCCACCTTGGTGGTGAATGCGCTGAGAAACACCGCGCCTGTCGGCGTGGCTTCAGGGTAGGCATCAATGAGCCAGTTGTGCAGCAGCGGGAATGCGCATTTGATGCCGAAGGCCAACAGAATGAAATAGGCTGCTGGATCGTCCAACGGCATGGGTCCAAAGCCCAGCGACCCCGTTTGCTCATAATGAAGCGCTGTGCCCACGAGCAGCAACAGACCCGAACTGATGTGAATCATGAGATAGCGCATGCCTGCACCGCGGGCGCGTTCATTGCGCCGCGCCCAAATTTGAAACACCGAGGTCAGGGCCAGCAACTCCCAGCCGACAAACAGCACGATCAAATCGCCTGCAAACACCGCCAGCACTGCCGCACCTGCGTACATCAAGCCACTGGTTTGCTGCAAGCGATCCTGCAGACCAAAGGCAAACAGTGCCGACAGGAAGGCGGCCAAGTGAAACAGGTAGCCAAACAGCATGCTCAGCTTGTCGGTCCGTAACACTTCGACATCAAATCCTGCAATGGAGATGGTCCATTGCATCCCTGCTTCAACGCCAAGCAGATTGATAAAGCTTGCCACAGGCAAGGCCAGCAGCAACACTTTGCGGTAGCCGTTGGGTAGCAGGGGCAGCAACAGGCTGCCTAGGAGCAGAATAATGGCCGGATGCAGCGGCTCAATCATAATAATCTTCCTCTCGCATGAGCAGCTTGCGCATCCCAAGGGCCACCACCACCACTAGAATGACGGTGACAAAACCGTATATGGCATAGAAACCAAACCAACCCTCAGCCGAGAAAATCCCCTCTTCAAAGGTGAGGTGGCGGTGATACACTAAGTCAATGAGTACCACCACAATACAGAGCACATAAAGTGCACGACGCAACCAGCGTACGTTTCTAGGGTTGTCAAACCAATGATTCTTTTTCTCTGGTATTGGTGGCTTCATCTCAAAACACCCCCATCAAACGGATCAGTGCCTGCAAAGGGCCAGGATACAAAAACAACACCAGGCAGCCTAGCGCCGTGAGCGTGAGGGCAATCACGCAAGGAAGTGGCGCTTCCTTCAAACCACCACTGTTTTGGGCGGGAAAGAAAAAGGCATTGACCACGATGGGGATCAGATAACCGATGCTGAGCAATGAACTGAGCACCAGGATGCCAACCGCCACATAATGGCCGGCCTCCAGCCCTCCCAGAATAAGAAACCATTTACTCCATGCCCCACCGGTGGGCGGCAGCCCAATGATGCTTATCGAAGCAATAAAAAAAGCCCCCATGGTCAGCGGCATCTGTCGCCCGATGCCTTTCATTTCGCTGACCTCGGTCTTATGTAGCGCAACCATGATGGCACCTGCGCAAAAGAACAACGTGATCTTAGCGAATGCGTGTGCGACGATGTGCAGACCGCCCCCAAGCACTCCCCAGCCGTTGGCCAGGGCAGCGCCCATCACAATGTAGGAAAGTTGGGCAATGGTTGAATAAGCCAGTCGCGCCTTGAGGTTGTCTTGAGTCAGCGCCACCAGTGAGGCAATGATCATTGTGCCACCCGCCACGTAAATGAGCCAGGTGTTGATGTCCGTTTCGTTGAGTAGATCAAGCCCGAAGACATAGACCACCACCTTCAGTAGGGCAAACACCCCCGCTTTGACCACGGCCACTGCGTGCAGCAGAGCGCTGACCGGCGTGGGGGCCACCATGGCTGCGGGCAACCAGCGATGAAACGGCATCAGCGCTGCCTTACCAATTCCAAAGGCAAACAATGCCAACAGCACGCCGAGCAGCAGGCCGTCGGCCTTTCCAGTCAGGATGCCGCCCGAGCGAAAATCTAATGTGCCGGTCAGTTGCCACGTCAAGATAATGGCCAACAAAAAGAAAAAGAATGATGTACCCAGCAGTATGCCCAAGTAAATGCGCCCGCGCCGCTGCGCTTCGGGCGTGCGATGATGGGTAACCAACGGATAGGTGGTAAAGGTCAAGAGTTCATAGAAGATGAACAGCGTCAATAAATTGCCCGAAAATGCCACCCCCTGAACAGCGCTGATGGCAAGCGCAAAGAAAACGTAAAACCGCATTTGGTTACGTTCATTATGACCACGCATGTAGCCGATGGCGTAGAGTGAGGTGATGATCCAAAGCCCTGAAGCCAGCAGCGCAAACAGCAGGCCCAGCGGCTCGAGTTCCAACACCAACGACAGGCCTGGCAAAATCTCGGCCAGCACCAACGCCGGGCGTTGGCCGTCAAACAACGGACCAACCAAGGCAAGCGCATTGAGAAAGAGCAACCCCCCTGTGGTAAGCGTAACTGCCTCACGCAGGTTGGGGCGCCGGCCCAGCAGCGCAATCAACGGTGCAGCAATCAGCGGCAGCAGGATTGCGATCAGCAATGAGACACTAGGATTCACGGGCCGCCCCCTAACAGCCATGCGGCGGCCCGTTCAGCCAGACCTGCCGTCCATTTGGTCGAAATGCCAAAAAACAATGTGCCCGTAATCAACACCCAGATGGACAATTGCATTGACAGAGGTGCTTCTTTCACGGGGGCGCTGTTTGGGTCAGGCTGTTGAAAATAAGCCACTTCAACCACCCGCCATATATAGACGACCGCCAGAAGCGAGGTCAGCAGAATCAACGACGCCACCAGCCACCAGCCTTTTTCCAATGCAGCCAGAATAAAATACCATTTGCTGATGAAGCCCACAGTCAGCGGCACGCCGATCAAACTCAGGCCCCCCAAAACAAAGGCTGCCATGGTCCAGGGCATTTGACGCCCTATGCCACGCAGGTCGTCAAGCAGTGGCGAACCGACACGCAGCAACATTGCCCCCAAAGCCATGAACAGCGCTGCTTTCAACAAAGCGTGGTTGAATAAATGGACGATCGTTCCACTTAGGCCGGTCTGCGACACAAAGCTGACGCCTAACATCATGTAGCCGATCTGAGCCACGCTTGAATAAGCCAGCATGCGTTTGACGTTACGCTGAAAGATGGCTGCGGTTGACGCTGCCAACATTCCGATTAGCGACAGCGGAACAAGCAAATCTTGCAGGTTCATTTCAGTAAACACAAACTCTTGCCCCCAGATGGTGAAAGCAAATCGCAAAAACACATAAATCCAGACCTTGGTCACCACGCCCATCAAAACCGTGACCACCGTGGGGGCATGAGTGTAAGCGTCAGGCAACCAGATATGTAGTGGGAATAACGCCAGTTTCAGAGTCAAACCAACCCCAAGAAAGGCCAGGGCCGCCAGTGCAGTGCGGCTGTCGAGCATGGGCTGAAGGCGTTGTGCCATGTCGGCCATATTCAGTGTGCCCGTCATCATGTACATCAGGCCAATACCGATCAGGATGAAAGTCGCCCCAATACTGCCGAGCACCAGATAGCGAAACGCGGCGGTCAGTGCGCGGCGGTCGCGACCCAGCGCAATCAAAGCGTAAGTGGACAGCGCCGAAATTTCGAGAAATACGTAAACATTAAACGTATCACCCGTGATCGTCACCCCAAGCAAACCCGACAGGAACAATAAATATAACGTATAAAACAAAACATGCTTCGACGGTAAAATTTCGTGAGAAACGCTACGGGGTGCAAAGATCTGTACGACTGTGCCGATGGCAGAGATGATGATCAACATAAAAGCGTTAACGATATCCACACGATACTCAATACCCCAGGGCGGTGACCAGTTGCCCAAAGCGTAAGAGATGGGGCCTTCACTTAGTACGCGGCCAAGCAGCAGCAGGGCAATCATCAGGGCAATGGCAGATACTGCCAAAGACAACGCCCAACAAAGGCGCGACCGGCGCAACAACAAGCACAAAGGGGCTGCCATCAAGGGGATTACCACTTGAAGGATTGGTAAATGGGTAGTGATCATCGAATCTCATCCTGATGCTGGATTTCGTCTTCTTCAACCGTGCCGTAAGCGTCCTTGATGCGCATGATCAGCGCCAGTGCAACTGCAACGGTGGCAATACCAACCACAATGGCGGTCAGGATGAGAACGTGAGACAGGGGGTTGGAGTAGTTGCTAAAGCCCTCATCGAGAATAGGGGCGGTTCCCGCAAACACTTTTCCGGCAGTGATGTAAAATAGATATACGGCCCCTTGAAAGATGCTAAGCCCGATCACCTTCTTGACCAAATTGTTGCGGGAGATCATTGCATAAAATCCGGTCATCATTATAAAAATCACAAGCCAGTAATTGAGGAGGCCGGGAAATTCGCTCATCTGCGCCCCTTTCCTACAAAGGCGAAAAATATCGTCACCATCGCGGCAAAGACTGTGAGACCAACCCCCAGTTCAACCAAAATGATACCCAGGTGCTGACCCTGCACCGGGGCGCGATCCAAAAAGCCATAGCCTAAGAAGTTGCCCCCTCGGAGTAGCGCCGCCACTCCCGTGCCGGCATAAAGCAGCACACCCATGGCGCTGAGCGTCAGAAGAATAGGGTTAGAAAATGACTTCCGTGCTGCTGCCAAGCCAAACACCAAAGTGTAAAGCACGATGGCGGCAGCAAAAATCACTCCGGCCTGAAAACCGCCGCCGGGGCCGTAGTCGCCGTGAAATTGCACATACAGGGCAAAGAGCATGATCAAGGGTAAAAAAAACTTGGCCATCACGCGTAGAATGATGATGTCATTCACGGCATCTCCCCCTCTTCGCTGCGGCGAGGTAACCCACTGAGCAACATGAACACCGCGATCATTGCGGTAAAGATTACGGCCACTTCCCCAAGTGTGTCGTAGCCCCGATAGCTTGCCAGCACCGCGGTGACCACGTTGGGAATGTGGATTTCCTCCTCAACTTCTTCCAAGTAATGAGTGGCGACATGGTTGTGAATTGGTGCATCTGCATCGCCAAATGCCGGCAGATCAAGCGTGCCATAGATCAGGACCCCGCCGGTGATCAGCACCAGTAACAGGGGTAGCCAATCCAACTTGGGGCTGCGTTTTTCCTTGCGGCCAGTGTGCAGCAGAGCGCCGAGGAAAAGCACCGTGGTGATGCCAACCCCAACCGCCGCTTCGGTGAAAGCTACATCCACCGCATCCAGCGTGAGGTACAAAGAAAAAGCGAGCAGACTCACAACGGAACTCAGCATCACCGCCGTAAACAGGTTGCGTTGTAAAATGACTGCCACAGCCATAACAGCCAACAATACAAATAAGGAGACATCAATGAAGCCAACCATCACTGGATCACGTCCTTCTGTTTTTTAACCCAAGGCTTAAGTCCGGCATCAAAGGCCGATTTGGCCAAAGCATGGGTTGAGGTGGGACTGGTCAGTAGCAGGAAAAACAGGATCATCACCAGCTTCACGGTCACCAGCGACAGACCCGCCTGAAACATGAGGCCGATAAGCACCAGCGCCGCACCCAGGGTGTCCGTCATGCTGGCGCCGTGCATGCGGCTGTAAAAGTCAGGCAGGCGCAACAACCCCACACCGCCAACAAAGCAAAAGAACACGCCTCCCAACAGACAGACCCAACTGATCAAATCAAACACGTTCATGTCCCACCTCTTCATTGTCAGGATTGACAGTGTCGAGATTTTTGAACTTGACGTATTTAAGCACAGCAATGACACCGATGAAGTTGAGAAAAACGTAAACGAGTGCCAGGTCAAGAAAATCAGGCCGTCCAAGAAGAAAGCCAAGTACCGCGACCAGCAGAATGATTTTTGTTCCCAGCATGTTGATGGCCAAAATGCGGTCGAAGACCGTGGGGCCCAAAAGGGTTCTCAGCAGAGCCAGTACTATTGTTGCCAAAATACCTATCATGGCTGCCATGAACATTAGGATTTCCTCTCAAATTCCAATGCCGTCACACGTCGATCCATCTCGCCGGTTTGCAAGTTGCTGATACTTTTTTCTGTGAGCGCATGGACCGTGATCGTATCATCTTCAACATCCAGTGACACTGTTCCGGGGGTAAGCGTAATGGAGTTGGCATAAATCACGCGCCCCAACTCGCTTTTTTGGCTGGCCTTAACCTTGAAAATACACGGCGCAATGGGAAGCTTGGGGTGCAACACCCGCCAAGCAATATCCAGATTAGCCACAAAAATCGCCCACAGCAACCAAGGCCAGTATAGAGGCAAAGGCAATAGCAAGTAGATGTACTGACGTTCTGGTTCAAACACCCCCATGCGTCGTACCAACACCACGACTGTTAAGCAGGAAATGGCTCCAAGGGAAAGCAAGAGCAATGAATAATGACCAGACCACAGCAACCATACTGCATACAACGCAATTCCAAGTATCAAATTATTGAGCATTTCTATTAGCCCCTTGAGAACAATCTTCGTCTTCAGCCTGTTTCGCGGCCCATCGTGCCGTTGACGGCGAAGCAAGTCGCTGGATATTACTGACAAAACCATCGGTTAGGTCCAGGTGGAAGACTTGGTTTAGAACAAGTTTAGATAATGGGTCAAATGCTTCTTTCAAGATCATGGATTCGGGAGCAGGAGGACGGTAACCCAAGCTGCTGTGAGGTCTGATAGTGTTAAATGTATGCGCCATATCGTGTCTCTTTTTAAGTAAAATAGAGATAGATTTGCTTGATTCTATATTTGGCATAGCACCCATCGTATGTTTTTCACAGCGCCATATTATAGGAATAATATGGCGCTCCCAAACTTTTACAAAAGGGATACGTTTTGTAAGCAATTATGGCAATGTGGTTTTCTCAGGTTCGGATGAAAATTGCTTTTGGGCTTGCTGCATTTGATAAAGATGTCTGTAAAAACCATCTCTAGCAATCAGTTCTTGATGCGTTCCTCTATCTGAAATGCGACCCTTTTCGTCCAACACCAAGATTTGATCTGCCTCCTGCACGGCAGAAATACGATGAGCAATGATGATGGACGTTCGCTTGCTCAAGAAGTTTTCCAAGTTATTCAAAATTTCTTCTTCTTTTTCAGCATCCACTGCCGATAAACAATCATCTAAGATTAATAATTGGGGGTCTACTAACAGTGCCCTGGCAATCCCCATTCGCTGCTTTTGTCCACCACTCAGGGACACCCCCCGTTCTCCGACAATGGTGTTTAACCCTTCCGGGAATCCTTGAATGTCGCTATACATTCCGGCCAGTTCAACGGCACGCACAATCTGTTCTTCGCTGGCTTCCGGATTTCCAAAGCGTATGTTTTCTCTCAAAGTGTCGGAAAATAAAAATGGGTCTTGCGGCACCATGCCCACTTGATCGCGAAGGGTTTGCATGTTTAAATCCTGTACATCTTGACCACCATAAAATACCGTGTCTTTTGGTGGATCAAACAAACGTACAATCAAATTCACCAATGTGCTTTTGCCAGAACCCACAGGCCCGACAATACCCAACGTTTTGCCATCTTCCAGTTTTAGGTTGATATCTTCTAATACTTTGACACCTGTGTTGTATGAAAAAGTCAGATTTCGGACTTCTATATTGGCAGTGCTTGGAATGGGATTTGGATTAGAAGGGTTAGCGATTTCAGGTTCGGTGTTAAAAATTTTGTTGAGACGACCCATTGAAGCCGTTCCTCGTTGTAATACGTTGACCATAAAACCCAATGCCATCATTGGCCAAACCAGCATGGTCAAATACAAAGTGAACTGAGCAAACTCACCAATGGTAATGGCGTTGGTGATTACTCGGCTCCCTCCTGCCCAAAGCAACAAAGCCGTTCCCAAGCCGCTCAGGAATGCAATGCTGGGGTCAAACATGCCCCAAACTTTGACCAGATGCATGTTGGTGTCGATAAACTTTTGATTGGCTTTGGCGTAGTCTTGTTCCATTCCGCTTTCTTGAACAAAGCTTTTAACCACCCGAATCCCACTAAGGGCTTCACGAACTTTTTCCATCAACAATGAAAACATTTCCTGAACCATTTGAAAGCGTTTATGAATCACTCGTCCAAATCCTAAAACCACCATGCCCACAAATGGCAATGGCAAAATCACATAAAGTGTAAGTTCCACATTGATGGAAAGCATTAATATCATTGTGGCTGTGGTCATCAGAAGAAAGTCAGCTAGTGTTAAAACGCCAAAGCCACAGGCTCTCATCACGGCTTCCATATCATTTGTGGCATGAGCCATTAGGTCGCCTGTTTTGGTGCGCGTGTAATATGGTGTGCTGAGTTTTAGCAGATGATCGTAAAAACGAGCGCGCAATTGACGCTCAATTTTTCGTGCCGAACCAACCAGGAAATAGCGCCATAAAAAGCGAAAGATCATCCCTGAACCAGCGAAAGTCATGATCATCAGGCCATGTTGCCATAATAAATCACCCTGACCTTGCGCCAATTGATCTATGGATTCTTTGATATAGTAGGGAATGGCCAGGATCGTGATATCTACAGCGATCAAGGACACCACCCCTAATGCGACACGTCCTCGATATTGCCATAAAAAACGAATGATATCTTTCATAAGAAGAAGCCCCTCACGCCCAAACCCATTATAGAATCCATTTTTATCTCTGCAAATTAAAAAACTTTCATAATGGGATGAATGTTTCAAATAACAACGGCAATTTCAGGAGGGGTTTAAGGCGTCTAATCCCCTAACCCCCTTTGCATAAAGGGGCATGATGGGACTGCGAGTGTCTGACCCGATATTCGTTTTGTCATCCTGATTTGAGATGAGCTCTTTAACGAAAAGAATTCAGATTCGTAATTTAGTAAAACCACACAGAGTTCAATCGTAGCCCCCTTAAGACAAAGGGGGTGGGGGTTTGAAGCTTTAAGAGTATTAAGTTATCCAAAAAAATCTTTTCCAAAATGCCATTGTCTCTATATATTTGAAACAAAACACCATTGAAACTGTAAGTTTAACTCTCAATAATGTGCGATTTTAGAAAATTTGTTGTCAAGGAGGACAAAGGTGATGAAAAAATTAAGACTGGTTGCTGTTTTTATTCTGTTTGCAACCTTAACAGCCGGATTGCCACAAGCACAATCGGTTAACCAAACCATTGAAAATGGGTTGGAGGTGGTCGGAGGGAATGTCACAATCCAACCCTTGGGAAGCCCTTCCGGAGTGGTGGCGACGGCCATCGAAACAGGTGCTTTACTAGAAGGCGATTATTTCTATCAGATCACAGCCCTCAATGCCCAAGGTGAAACTGTAGCTTCTGCTGAAGTGGTTGCATCGTTGGTTCCTCCAGACACCAATGGGGTCCAACTTGACTGGAATATTGTTTCAGGTGCAACGGCATATCGTGTGTATGGACGAACGCCTTTTGAAGGTACTGAAAATTCTAAAGGCTTAATTGTGGAATTGAACAGTACCAGTTTTGTAGATACAGGGGAAATTGAACCAGATATGGTGCTTAATCCTCCTTTGAGAAACACAACCGGGGGAGGTTTGAGTGTTTTTGGGCAAATAAACAATGGGGTTGGCGCAGGTCAAGGTCTTTTTGTTGAAGATGGCGCATTTATTGGATTGGATTTAACGGTGGGAAATTTGATTCGCAGCACGCGAATTGAAACCAACAGTGCATTTATAGGCACATTAACGGTTGGTAATGCATCCGTGGTAGGACAGCTTGGGATTGGTACAGAAAATCCTTTGGCGCAGCTTCATATTACATCCGGCGCATTCTCACCCACTGCCTCAACCAGTTTGTTGTTGGAAAATACCATGCAATCTGGCCGCCAATGGATGATGAGTTCTGTGGGTTTTACAGATGTCTCTCCAACGGGAAATGGGCTTGTGGTTCCTGGGAGTTTTATGATTTCGGATTTGGATTCCCAAGCCGATCGTTTTGTCATTGACTCAAACGGGAATGTGGGCATTGGTACCAACAACCCTTTGGCACAGCTTCATATTGATAACCCGTTTTTTAATACTCGATTACGTTTGTCAGGTGCCAATGATGTGGGATTGACCCTTGTAGAAGGGGACTTTACCAGCTGGACTATTTCCAGTGTGTTTGGCGCATTGCAGATTCGTGATGATTTTTCTGGCAGCTTTTCTGCCCCCCGCTTGGTGATTCAACCTAACAATGGCAATGTGGGTATTGGTACGTCCAATCCGCAAAGAACATTAGATGTCGTTGGTGTCATTCAAGCAAACACCTATGAAGTCACTGGGTTCGGCCCTATCGTCAGCAGCAACGGCGAATGGTTGGGACAACCCATCCCAGGAATTCCTGGACCTAGTGGGCTTCGAGGGCCGCAAGGTCCACAGGGGGTGCGTGGTTTTACTGGGCCACAAGGCCTTCCCGGTCCGCAAGGTTTTCAGGGAAATCCAGGGCCCCTTGGTCCCCAGGGTCCCCAGGGTCCCGTTGGTTCGACTGGGTTACCAGGGCCACAAGGCACACCTGGCGTAAATGGGATTCATTGCTGGGATTTAAACAATAATGGCTTCAATGATCCAGCAGAAGATATTAACAACGATACTTTCTTCAACTCATTGGATTGTCAGAATGCCCAAGGTCCTCAGGGTGATCCAGGCCCACAGGGGATACAAGGCCCCGCAGGCAGCAATGGCGCACAAGGCGATCCTGGCACAATGGGTTCACAAGGCCTTGCAGGCAACGATGGTGCCCAAGGTCCGCAAGGTGATCCAGGCCCACAAGGGATTCAGGGGGCTGCCGGAATTGACGGTTCACAGGGACCTCAAGGCGATCCTGGCGCAATGGGACCTCAAGGCCCAGCAGGAAATGATGGTGCTCAAGGTCCACAAGGTGATCCTGGGGCACAAGGAGTACAAGGGCTCGCAGGCAATGATGGCGCACAAGGTCCTCAGGGTGACCCAGGAATTCAAGGAATTCAGGGACCCTCGGGTAATGATGGCATCCAAGGCCCGCAAGGCGATCCAGGGCCAATGGGGCCTCAAGGCCCCGCAGGCAACGATGGAGGCCAAGGCCCCCAGGGTGATCCAGGCTCACAAGGAATTCAGGGGCCAGCAGGGAATGATGGCGCTCTAGGCCCCCAGGGTGATTCAGGGATGCAAGGAATACAAGGCCCAGCGGGCACTAATGGCGCCCAGGGGCCACAGGGTGATCCAGGCCCAGTAGGACCTCAAGGTCCGGCAGGGTTGAATGGCGCTCCTGGGGCCCAAGGCTCGATGGGGTTACAGGGGTCGCAAGGTTCAAGTGGCCCACAAGGACCATCCGGGCCAGCAGGACCTCAAGGGTCCACTGGAAATAATGGCTTGAATTGTTGGGACTTGAACCAAAATGGCTCTCAGGATTTCCCGAATGAAGATATTACGGGCAACAACCTCATTGATGTGTTTGATTGTCAAGCATTGGGTGGATTGACCATCGCTGATTTAGACAATCGTTATGCAAATTCAGTTGGTGATACCATTACAGGCAGTTTGACCATCAATGGCGATTTGAATGTGTTGGGTAGCAAGAACTTTGTGCAACAGCACCCAACTGATGACCGTTTGGAAATTGTTTATGTTGCGCTTGAAGGCCCTGAGGCTGGTGTTTACACGCGTGGTACAGCACAGTTGCAAGCGGGTGAGGCTTTGATTCAGCTACCCGAAGCATTTTCATTGGTTGCCAGTGAAACTGGATTGACCGTTCAATTGACGTGTTTGGACGAATGCAACGGAATTCGAATTGTGTCAAAAAGCCCGACCGAAATAGTGGTCAAAGAACTGATGGGCGGTTCGCACGATGCGAAATTCGATTATTTTGTCCAGGGCTTACGCCAAGGCTTTGAAGACCATCAAGTCTTCCGAGAAAAACAATGATTCCAAAAGAGTCGAGTAGAACCAATAATCAGCCAATAGGATTATTTTATAGAGTGGATTAACCATTCTATGGCCAAATATAAAAAACCTTTGTCCTGACCTGCCTTGGATCATGCTTCGACGGAAGTGTGATCCGAGGAGAAGGTCTTTTTTATCCAATCTTCGAGTTTTGAGTTGAAAGTTTCTGGTTGTTCCAGCATGACCATGTGGCCTGCATCTGAGATGATGTCTAGTGTTGTTTTTGGCAGTGCACCTGACAGATATTCAGAGAATTTCACAGGTGTCATTTGGTCTTGTTCTCCCACGCAAATCCATGCGGGCAGGTTGATTTGAGCAAGCTGATCTCTCAGATCAAACCTATTGCAGGTTTCAAAATCCCTTAGTGTGATGGCCTGACCATTGTTGAGCATCATCTGGCGGGTTTGTTGCACCACATCAGGGATGGATTGATGGAACAACAAGCCGATTAAAAAATCCACTGCCCCGTCAAAATCGGAATCCATTAAGGCAAGCATGGTGTCAATCACTTTGAGTCTGGCGCCGGTGCTGATTAAACCCAGGCCAATCAAATGGTCAGGTTGTTTTAAAGCGACGTTCATGGCGATTGCGCCGCCCATTGAATGACCAATCAGGATGGTGGGGCAAGCGAGTTCGTTTAGAATAATTTGAACATCTTCGCAATAAGTTTTTAGCTCTTTGCCATCTCGTCGCGGGCTTTTACCATGACCGTTCAGATTGAGGCTGGCTAGAGTAAAATCGGCATCCAGTGACTGTATTTGAAAGTCCCAAACCGAATGATCTGAGCCTGCACCATGCACAAACAACAAAGCTTTATTGGCTTGTCCTATTTGATGAAATTCGATTTTATTTTTGTCCACAATCAAGGCACTCCCTTGGCAAGGAAAACAATTCGTTATTTAGAATCAACTTACGCAGTCTCATCGTGCCCCCTTGAAGTCAAGGGGGTTGGGGGATTCAAAAAAACAAAAACCTTGGTTCTTTATAGTAAGAACCAAGGTCATTTGCCGGCGGTTGCCGTAAAAACTGGTCGGGGCGACTGGATTTGAACCAGCGACCTCATGGTCCCAAACCATGCGCGCTACCAGCTGCGCCACGCCCCGATAAATCACTTGAATGAACTTGTTCATTCAAGTGATTTAGAATTATAACCACTGGCTCAGGGGATGTCCACATTTAGGCAGGATGGTCATTTTCTTTGGGGATAAAGGTCTCTTACAAAGTGTCCGTGATTCAGTGGACATCTTCTGGCGCATCCATATTATAAAATCTAAAGAAGGGAAATGAGAGCGTCCCTCTGTGTAAGTTGGAGCTAAAACATGCAGCAACCGATTCATAGATATTTTTTTCATTCAGGGTTACGGGTTTGTGGGATATTTTTCCTACTGCTTTTCAGTTTGTTTCCTGTATTTGGGCAAGGCGAGTCACTTCGACTCCAAAGCGTATTAATTCAACTTGCCAATACCAGCAATTATGCCCCCGATCATGCCACTGTTTTTGCTGCACAACGTGGCATTGAGATTGAAAATGAAAAAGTGCAGGTGATTATTGAGGCTTTTTCTGAAAATCATGCTGTTGTTTTACAAACAAAATTGCTTGGTTTTGAAACAATTGAGACCTCTGTTTATCAACACCTTATAGAGGCCAGAGTGCCTATTCGTTGGCTGTCGGCTGTTTCAAGATTAAAAGAAGTTCGCTATGTTCGCTTGCCTTCAGTTGCCACACCCGCAGCAATGTTGAGTGAAGGGGTGGCGCTTATTGGCGCGAATCAGTTCTTTGATGTGGGCCTAACTGGCAATGGCATTAAGGTGGCTGTGATTGACTTGGGCTTTGATGGCCTGGGCCTGGCCATGTCGAGCCGAGATTTGCCGCCGAATGTGCAGGAGTTTGATTTCACCAATCAAGGCATGGGCGGCATTGCTCATGGCACGGCGGTGGCTGAAATTGTTCATGATGTTGCGCCTGGGGCGCAGTTATTGATGATGAAAGTGGCAAATGAAGTTCAGTTGGGGCAGGCGGTTGAAGAAGCCCTTCGCCAAGGTGTAAAGATCATCAATCATTCAGTGGTTTGGTTCAACACAGAGTTTGGTGATGGTACAGGAGAGGTGGCACAAATCGCTTCTCAAGCGGCCAATCGCGGTGTGTTGTGGGTAAATGCCGCAGGCAACACGGCCTTGCAGCACTGGCAGGGTGGATTTCTCGATATGGATGACGACAGTTGGGTTGAATTTGACAACCTTGGGAGTGAATCCTTGCCGTTGGATGCGGATGAAGGCCAAGTGGTTGAAATTTTCCTCAACTGGAATGCCTGGCCTCAGACGAGCTTTGATTATGATTTATTTTTGATCTTTGATGGCAACCGCAATGGGTTGTTTGATCAGGGCGAAATTTTTGTCAGCTCTGCCGATGCGCAACGGGGATTGGATCCTCCCACAGAGCATATTCGATTGATCACGCCGTTCACAGGGAAATATCTGATATCCATCTGGTACAAAGGGGCGTCTCCACCGCCGGATTTGGAACTTTTTACAACCAACCACACCTTGAGAACGCCTGTGCGTGAAGGCAGTGTGCTTGCACCTGCCACGGCTGCAAATGTGCTGGCTGTAGGAGCAGTCAATCATTCGCAATGGAGAACAGGCTTTTTAGAATCCTTCAGTTCACGTGGTCCCACCAGTGATGGGCGAGTGAAGCCTGATTTGGTCGGACCCGATGATGTTATCAATCTGATTGCCGAGCGTTTTCCATTTCAGTTTGGTGCCACTGGGCGTTTTATCGGGACATCTGCGGCAGCGCCTCATGTGGCTGGCGCGGCAGCTTTGTTAATGGAAGAAACGCTAGGGATGACGGCTTCTCAGGCCTTTTTACAGTTGACGCGTAACGCGCTCAACTTGCCGCCAAGCAGTCCGAATAATTTGAATGGGTTTGGTAAAATTAACCTTTCATTGGCTCCGACTGATGAACTTGATTTGATTCTGTCTGACTTGGAAGTGTCTGGTAGTGTGGTTTCTGTGGGCGAAACTGTCATGGTGAACTTGATGGTGCGAAACCCTCATCGGCGTATTGTCAGCTCGACAGTGGCTTTGGAGGTTGATAGGCGAGTGGTTTCAGTTGTTGAGGTGACACTCAGTCCCAATGAAACTCGTGAAATTACATTCAATTGGCGATTTGAAATTTTAGGCACTTTTTCAATTAGTGCGGCTAATTTGAACGCGATTAATATTCAAGTGGTCGAAAGCTTGAATATCCAATCTGTTCAACTGTTTGCACAACACGACAGTCACTCACTGCGTTTGGATATCCAAGGTCAGGGCATCGAAGACATTGAGCTGGCAGTTTACGATTTGGCCGGCGAGCGAGTGTTGCATCAACGCAGTGACAATGCCACGTTGATTGTGCCGTTCTTTGATCGTTTTGGCGCACCGCTTGCTAATGGTGTGTATCTTTACACCCTCACCATCAATGGCATCACCCGCACGGAACGGTTGCCGATGAAAAAACTGCTGATCTTGTTCTAACTTTCCAACAATCCAGCAAGAGACGGGCGAGTGTATGTTGCTCGAATGGGACTGGTTTCATACTCATTTTCAGAAGTCACGCCACTGAATACCAACAAACTGTCCATCCCGGCGTTGATGGCGCCTTCAATGTCACTGTCCAGCCGATCGCCAATCATCAATACTTTTTTAGGGTTTTTTAGGCCAAGCAATTCAAGCCCCTGGTTCATGCAAAAGAGACTGGGCTTGCCCACAATGCTTTCCGGTTCAAACCCCATACCTCGAAAAGCCCCGACCAAGCTGCCTGCACCTGGACGAAAACCTTCCGGCGCTGGATAAGTGGCATCTGCATTAGAGGCGACCCATCGTCCACCATTAAGCAACACTTGCAACCCTTTGGTGAGTTTTTCGTAGTTGATCTGTTCGTCGTTGCCAGTGACCAACCATTGAGGGTTGGTTTCAGTCACCGTGTGTCCAGCCAACTCGAGTTCATCGTGAAGGCCCTGATGCCCAATTAAAAAGACGTTTGCCTTTTCTTGGAATTGGTCGATATAACGCGTGACCAACAGGCCGCTGTGAACGATGTGATCTTCCTGAACATCAAGCTCAACGCTTTGCAGTTTTTCTGCGTACGATTTTCGAGAATACAGTGAGTTGTTGGATAAAAATAGCAGTTTGTGCTGCTTCATCATCTGGTTGACGGCTTCTACAGCACCAGGGATGGGTTGCCGCCCTTTGACAATTACCCCGTCAACATCGAGCAAAATGCCCTCATAATTTTTTAAAGAAAGTGCGCTCATGCGCATAAGGTAGCAGGTGGTCTATCAATTCACAATGTCAAGTTGTCGATGGCACATCTGCAGGTTAATATCAGGCAAACAGAAACCGACTTTGAAGGGGGATATTGTGAACGACAATGGTAATCTATTATTGATCATTGGTGCTGTGGTGCTCTTAGCAGCAGGCGCTTTTTTCTTTCTTGTGATGGATAATGCTGGGCCAGGGCGAGTCGACCATGGCTCTGAGGAACATGCAGGAGAATTAGGAGAAGCTCGAGCAGAAAGCTTAGAAGCTGAACCTGATGATGATGAACTTGCTGAATCTTCTGCAACCGAAGAAGTTGAAGAGGTCGAAGAAATTGCTGATGATACTGAGCAAGTTGCCGAAGAAGCTGCTGAAACAGTTAAGGATGCAGCTGAAGCCACTGAAACGGCTGCTGAAGAAACTATGACAGAAATGGAAGAGGAGATGAACATGGCAACGGCCAATCCAGTTGTTGTGATGGAAACAAACAAAGGTGTGGTTAAAGTTGAATTATACATGGATTTGGTGCCAGTCACGGCGGGCAACTTTATCAAATTGACTGAAGAAGGCTATTATGACGGTTTGATTTTTCATCGAATTATTTCTGGGTTCGTGGCCCAAGGTGGCGACCCCTTCTGTGTGAGCGGCGAAGGTCCTTGCGGCACGGGTGGTCCTGGTTGGAGCATTCCGTTGGAAATCGTGCCTGAGTTGCGTCACGGTGAAGCTGGCATGTTGTCTATGGCTCGCTCTGCTGATCCTGACAGCGCTGGCAGTCAGTTTTACATCACCTTGGGTGCGTTGCCCAGTTTGGACAACAACTATGCCGTGTTTGGTAAAGTGATTGAAGGTTTGGAAGTGATTATGGATATTGGTGCAGTAGAAACCGATTCCTCAGACAAACCTCTTGATGATGTGATTATGGAAAAAGTTTACATCATGGAAACTGAAGAATAAATTTTTTTTTTACCAGGGGGGCAATTTCGATTGCTCTCCTGGTTCTATTCCTGCCTGAAAATTCTGCCTGGAGGCACCAAAGTGACTTTAAAGGGCAGGTCCCAACTGTCAACCTCTTGTTTAAATTCTTCTAATTGATGTTTGTACCGCGATGATATATGAATGATCAGCAGTTCTTTTTTGACATTTGCAGCATGGGCCACTTGGATGGCTTCCTTCAGCGTGGCGTGTGTCATCATATCTCGATCTTCTTCTACAAGGAAGGTGGCATCGTGGCAAAGCACTTCAGTTTCTTCAATATGGCTGGGGTCAATAGGGATGGAATCTCCGCCGAAGCTGAACAGCTTTTGCTGATACAGTTCATCGATGGCTTCGCCTGATCGAGCCAATTTCCGAAGTTCTTCCTGAGGCAATTCTCGATTTTCTGGCTTGAGCCGTTTTCGTTCTTCGACGATGTTGTAACCCAATGAAGGGGCTTTGCCGTGTTGGGTGGGGAATGGAACGACAAATCGGTCCATTTGGCCAGAAAACACTTCGATTTTTTCTCCTGCTTCTATCGGTATCCAGGTTAATGCATATTTCAAACGGTGCTGGGCTTGGTCTACATAGCTTTTGAGCAGGCTGATCTGATGATTGCCCGCAGGATAGTAAATGGTTAAATCTTTGCTGGTGTCCCCCATGGCACTGTTGCGAATGTTGATGAGGCTGAGCAAACCAGCGATGTGATCGGTGTGCCCATGACTGAGGAAGATATGCTGAATAGCGAAGCATTTGTTCCCCAAGAACGAACTGGCCCCCTCACCGCAATCAAATAAAATGCGGTCTGGGCTGTAATACAGCCAAGTTGAATAAAGCCCTTTGGAATAAAGCAACAGTTTCAATGTTGACCTTTCAGCAACGAGGAATTTTTCAATTAAACAAAACCAGTAGAAAATCAATTAATTCTCAGAATTCACTTCCGCAGTTTGACTGTAGCCCCTTTGAGATAAAAGGGGTTGGGGATTTGAAGCCTTTAAATTATTACTAATTCAAAACGTTTTTATAAAAATGACGAAGTATTGTAATCCTTTCCCTAAGATGGAGCAAACTTGTGAACTGAACGAGAAATCTTTATGGTATCGCCATGAAGATTGTGGGGTTGGATGAAGCAGGGCGAGGGTCGGTTTTGGGGCCTTTGGTGATTGGGGCCACGATGATCACTGACGATCAGGCTGAGGTTTTGGGGGAACTTGGAGTGACTGATTCCAAAATGCTCACTCGGCTGCAACGCGAAGCGCTTTTTCCTCAAATTCAAGATCAGTTTGTTTCTGAAACAGTGGTGCTTGAGCCTGATCAGCTTGAAGAAAACTTGACTCAGGTTGAACTCAAAGGCTTGGCCAAATTGATCAATTTGCTCCAACCCGATCAGATTTTTTTGGATGCGCCTGTGGCACCGGTAGCAATTCCTAATTTTGTGGCGCAACTTCGATCTCATTTAAACACTGAGCCTGAGATCATTGCCGAAAATAAAGCTGATTTGAAATATGATGTGGTGGCAGCAGCTTCAATTGTTGCCAAAGTGACCCGAGATCAATCCATGCTTGACCTGCATGAGCAGTATGGTGATCTTGGATGGGGTTATCCTGGTGAGCCGAAAACGATTGAATTTCTCAAAAAGTGTGTGGATCAAGGCAGCTTTCCAGATTGTGTGCGCACTCGTTGGGCAACGGTGCAAAAACTAATGCAACGCTCGTTGTTTGATTGATTTCAATTGCAATTGGTCATTCTGCCAGACATAATGAGGCAAAAATACACACAGCATCTCAAGGATTCTTATGCAACCTACAGACAAGCTCAATCGCCCGTTAAAGGATTTGCGTATTTCAGTCACAGATCGTTGTAACTTCCGTTGTGTGTATTGTATGCCGAAAGAAATTTTTGGTTCAGATTTTGCCTTTCTTCCCCACGATAAGTTGCTCAGCTTTGAGGAAATCACACGGCTGACCAAATTGTTTGTTGCCAACGGGGTCGAAAAAATTCGCATCACAGGTGGCGAACCGTTGCTGCGCAAAGATTTGGATGTGCTGATCAAACAACTTTCTGAGATCGATGGCATCAAAGATTTGGCCATGACCACCAATGCCTCTTTGTTGCGTCCCCGAGCTGAACGGCTCAAAGAAGCAGGCTTGCATCGTGTGTCGGTTAGTTTGGATTCCTTGGATGACGATGTGTTCATGACCATGAACGATGTAAGGTTTCCTGTTGCAAAAGTTCTAGATGGCATTAAGGCAGCCGAAGATGCCGGTCTCACGCCGATCAAAATCAATGCAGTCATCAAGCGTGGTATGAACGATGATGGCATTTTGAAAATGGCTGAATATTTTCGCAACACAGGCCATATTCTGCGCTTTATTGAATTCATGGATGTGGGCAATTCCAATGGCTGGCGGCTGGAAGACACCGTGACCACCGAGGAAATTTTCAACATCATCCATGCAGAATGGCCGCTGTTGGCCATCAACCCAAACTATGAAGGTGAAGTGGCCAATCGTTTTCGCTATAAGGACAAAGCGGGCGAAATTGGCATCATTGCTTCAATCAGTCAACCGTTTTGCCATGGCTGCACTCGCTCCCGACTCTCTGCCGAAGGCAAGCTTTACACCTGTTTGTTCTCAGGATTAGGCCACGATTTTCGAGAAAAGATGCGCAGGGGTGAATCCGATCATGAGCTCGATTCGTTTATTAAACATATCTGGAATCATCGTAAAGATCGTTATTCTGAACTCCGCACCGAGCAAACCAATTTTCAAACAAAAGTTGAGATGTATCACATCGGTGGCTAACGCCCAAACTCTCTGTTTGCCTCAACAGCTGCGTCCTGCAACAATGTCGCCATGTTTTCGGGAATAGATCGTTCGCCTGTTGTGTTTGGAATCGTTGCTGCCAACTCACGTGGATCACGTTTTGCAAGCTGTTCATACATCACCAAAGCAGCCAGATACGTGCCCAGTTCGCTTGGATGGAAATCATCCGGTCCATACAAGGCCAGGTTCGGGTCCTTGCGCCAAGCGGCTCGCCAGGCTTCTCCGGCTGGAAACAATAGACCGTCAATTTGTTCGGCCGCCATGCGGTAGGATTCAGACACACCATCAAAATCAAATGACCGAGATTTCCAGGGCCAGACCATATACATGGCTGCTTTTCCATTGGCTTGAGCGATGAAGTCGTAGAATGCCTTGCTGTATTCCAGCAGCGATGGCCGACCTTCGGTTGCCGACGGGCCTTGCTGCATGATCACCGTGTCCCAACTGCCAGTTGCGACTCTTTGTACGGTGTCTGGGTTTTCCCAATGGTCTTGCAATCCGGCATTTGGAAATGCGATAGACTCGACCACAGCTTCGATGCCAGCCTGCTCTAAAAGGTTTTTCAACATTCCTGGCAAATCATTGGTGTAAGTCAAACTATTTCCAATGAATAAGATCCTTAAGCTGTCCGGTTGTCCGTTGGCTGCACCTTGATCACAAGCGATCAGTGTAAAAAGGCTGATCCCTATAAATACGAAAGACATGATTTTTTTGAAATTCATTTGTTCCTCATTTCCCTCTATCGATAGTTCATTTTATAAAATTTCTGTGCGATTGTGACCCCATTTACTTGACCCTTTAGAAACATCCCGTTAAGTTATGGGAAGAGGAGAGCATGATGAATCATTTACTTTTAGCGAAACGGTGCCAACTTGTTCGACTCACCTCCCCATTTTGCTTTCCAACGCCACCCCCTTTGGGGGAATAAATTATTCGTTTTTTCAATAAGAGTTTTCTATCGTTGTGTTTAACCTGATTCGTTTATGTTTTTGAGGAGTTTTTATTATGAAGATGAGTCAATTGTTCAGTCAAACCCTCCGCGATGCCCCTGGTGATGCGGAGATTGAAAGTCATAAATTGTTGGTAAGGGCAGGGTTTATTCGCCAACTGTCGGCAGGGATTTTTACGCTGATGCCTTTAGGGCTGCGCGTGGCCGAGAAAATCAATCGGATTTTGCGTGATGAAATTGACGCCATTGGTGGTCAGGAACTCGTCATGCCTGTGGTGCATCCCAGCGACATTTGGAAAGAAACAGGGCGTTATCACGCCATCGATGCAGAAATGAGTCGTTTTACAGACCGCGTGGGCCGCGATATGGTGCTGGCCATGACCCATGAAGAAGTGGTCACCGATCTGGCGCGTAAGGAAATTCAATCCTACAAACAGTTGCCCAAGCTGGTCTATCAGATTCAGACCAAATGGCGTGATGATCCCCGGCCTCGTGCAGGCTTGATCCGCGTTCGTGAGTTCTGGATGAAAGACAGTTATAGCCTGGATAAAGATGAAGCTGGCCTGGATGCACAGTATCGTTCCCACTACCAGGCTTATTTCAATATTTTTAATAAATGTGCCCTGCCAGTCATCTCAGTGAAATCCGACGTGGGCATGATGGGCGGCAGCTTGGCGCATGAATATATGTATCTCACTCCTATTGGTGAAGACACGTTGTTGTTGTGTGACAACTGTGGTTATTCGGCCAACCGCCAGAATGCAACTTTTGTTAAAACTGAGGCCGAAGCTGAGGATACAAAAGAGATTGAAAAGGTTGAAACGCCTGGGGTCACGACCATCGAGGCGCTGGCTGAGTTTTTGAACATTCCAGAATCGAAAACGGCCAAAGCAGTGTTCATGGTGGCCACGGTTTCCGAGGGCGAAGAGGATGTGGAGAAATTTATTCTGGCCACCATTCGTGGTGACATGGAAGTGAATGAAACCAAGCTGTCCAACGCTGTTCAGGCCAAGGGATTGCGCCCTGCCCATGATGAAGAAATTCAAGGCATCGGCTCACAGCCTGGATATGGTTCCGCCATTGGCGTCAGCAAGGATGTTATCGTTGTTGTCGATGATTTGGTGAAAACTTCACCAAATCTCGTTGCAGGGGCCAATGAAGTGAACTATCACTATCTCAACGTCAATTACGGGCGTGATTATGAAGCCCATATTGTGACCGACATAGCGGCTGCTCAGGAAGGCGATGCCTGTTCTGAATGCAAGAGCGCAATGCGTGTGTCTCGTGGTGTAGAGGTTGGCAATATTTTCAAGCTTGGCACCCGTTACACCTCGGCCATGAATGCGACGTTTCTTGATGAAGGTGGCGAACGCAAGCCAATTATTATGGGCTCCTACGGCATCGGCGTTGGCCGCTTGTTGGCCTGTGCGGTTGAGGAGTACAACGATGAGAATGGCTTGAAATTACCTGTCAGCCTTGCACCGTTTCAGGTGCATTTGGTCAGCATTGCGATTGACAATGAGGAGATCAGGCAAAAGTCACTTGAGCTTTACAACAATCTTCGTGCTGCAGGCATCGAGGTGATGCTGGATGACCGGGATGAGCGGCCTGGCGTGAAGTTTAAGGATGCCGATTTAATTGGCGTGCCTTTGCGCTTGACGATGGGGCAAAAATCCTTGGATGCCGGTGGTGTGGAATTTAAACGTCGCGATGAGGATGATCGGGACATTGTGCCTTTGGCTGATGTGGTTTCCACTATGCAGACCGAGATCAAGGCATTACAGGATGCCATTGCTAGCAAAGTTGTGGAAATGCCCTATGATGGATGATAAAAATTACCTGTTGAGTTAAGGAGCATTTCTATGTTAATGCCGAGAAAACCAGTCCCTTCATTGGAGTTTCCAATGGTGAATGGGCAAACATGGTCATTGAGTGAACAAAGTCCAGAAAATTTCACGATGATTGTGGTGTATCGCGGATTGCATTGCCCTATCTGTCATGCGTATCTACGAGAGCTGGATCGTCAGATCAGCGAGTTTAATTCTCGTGGTGTCAATATGGCTGTGGTCAGTACTGACCCACAAGATCGTGCTGAAACGGCTCTAGCAGATTGGGGATTGAACAATTTTTCGTTGGGCTATGGTATGAGCATCGAAAAAGCGCGTGAGTGGGGGCTGTACATCTCCACCAGTCGTGGGCCAACCTCTGCTGGTGTGGTGGAGCCCGACTTGTTTGCTGAACCAGGCTTGTTTTTGATTCGGCCGGATGGCACTTTGTATGGGGCCAACTATATCACCATGCCCTTCGCTCGCCCCCACTTCGAGGAAGTTTTGAAGGCGTTGGACTTTATCATTCCCAACGATTACCCGGCACGCGGCGAAGCCTAACAATAAGACAGTAAAATGAGAAACAGGGATGCTGGCAATAACCAGCATCCCTGTTTGATTTGTCTTTACTTTCGTGCCCACTGAGCTTTCATTACGAAGTAGTCGTAATGATCGTCACGGAGTTCTTTTTCTCGATTAAATCCCAGTCTTTCCAACAGCACAATTGAACGTTGATTGTTTTTATGTGGCGTGGCTTCAATCTTAGATACCATCAATTCATCAAAGCCAAAGTCGATGACGGGGTGAATGGCCTCAGTCATCAACCTCTGGCCCCAATAAGCTTTGGCCAGGTCATAGCCTATTTCGATACTGGTGGGTTCGTTGAGGTTCCAACAGTGAAAGCCGTATGTGCCAATCATCGTGTTGTCTTGCTTGTGAAAAAGACCCCATCGAGTGCCGATGTCGTTGATGTGAAATTGGATGACCTCTTCAGCCTCTGCTAAGGATTGAAGTGGTTCAATGTCCATCAACTCAACCACATTGGGATCTGCAAACAGATGAAACACAGCTTCGGTGTCTTCAAGCGTAAGTTCCTTGATGATGAGGCGGGGGGTTTCAAAATGAGGATATATAACGGGTAACTCGGGATAAGGCATGATAAAGCTCCTATGATAAATAATAAGATGGGACGAATTGGCTAGACGCCAAAATCGCCTGAGCAGCAACTTAAAATGGAGTGCAATCCGTTTGGATTGTTGAGTGAAGCTTTATCTCATCTGTACTCTGAATCTTCCTTTAATTTGAAAAGTTTTTCATCAGTATATTTTTTTTGCCTTTGATAAATCAAGTCGTGCTTTGATTTAAAGAATGTGCTTATGCTATGGTCAGTTTATATGAATTGGCAAAAGTTGATCGAAAAGTTGACTTTGGTGAGTTACTGGATTCTTTGGGTGAACACCAGCCTGTTTTTTGTGCTTGGGGGCCTTGGCGCCTTATTGGGTGGAGCATGGACTTCAGTGGGCGAGGGGTTGGGCGGCGGATGGGGTGTTCCATCAATGGTGTTCAATCTTTCAATTTTACTTTCTATGCCTGGTTTGATCATTGGGTTTCACAAGATGATGAAAAAAGGGTTTCGGAATAAAGTCGGGTTGATTTTCTTTTTGGTCACATTTGCTATTTCAGTGGCCTTCATTTTAATTGCGCACTCGGTTGATCCTTGTGACAGGCGATTTTGGACACTCAGTGACCGTTGGGGAACTCAACCCATGTGTGAACGGTTTGGAAGCGGCATCAGCATCCACACTCGGTTTCATCTGTTGCTTCATGCCGCGCCAATTTTTATCGTCATGTTGATTTATCATCCTGTGTTTAAACGCTTGTATCGTTCCTTCAAACAGGCAGATGAGATAGAAGCGCCTCGCGTAGATGGCTAAATGTTTGTGATCAATAGGCCTTGACAACAAATGTCCAAGGCTGATACGATGTTGACACTATGAAATGCTCAAAAACTGCACCCTTGTGTTTGCTGTCTCATCACTTCCTTTTTGCCCCTTCGGGGGTATAACACGCTTTAGACGACCTGTTCTATTTATTTTTAAATTAAAAAATCTATTTTTAACAACATTGTGATATTGGAGTTCATCATGATTGACGCACTGAAACAAGAGATTGATCAGCTTCGTGAAGCTGCCCAATCCGAGATATCGAAGGCAGACACCTCAGAAGCCTGTGAAGAATTACGCATCAAATACCTGGGGCGCAATGGGTTAGTTAATCCGCTCATGCAGAAGATGAAAGAAATTCCCAATGAGCAAAAAGCTGAGGCTGGGAAATTGCTGAATGGGATCAAACAATTTGTCGAATCGGAAATTGAACAGACGGGCGAACGTTTGAAGCAAGGTGAACAGGATGTTCGCCTGACGCAAGAAGCTGTGGATGTCACGTTGCCAGGGCGACCGTTGCCATTGGGTCGTTTGCATCCAATCACTCAAACGTTGTTGGAGCTATACGATATTTTTGCAGAGATGGGTTTTCAGGTTTACCAGACCCGCGAAGTGGAAACCGACGAGATGAATTTTCAAATGTTGAATTTGCCGGAAGATCATCCCGCCCGCGACATGCATGACACGTTCTATACCAAGACCGATGGCGTGGTGCTGCGAACGCACACTTCACCAGGACAGATTCGATTGATGAAAGAACGTTGCCCGGAGCCGATTCGCGCCATTCTGCCTGGAAAGTGTTATCGCTTCGAGCAAACGGATGCCTCGCACGAATGGATGTTTTACCAACTCGAAGGCATTGCCATTGGGGACAATATCACGCTGGCAGATCTCAAGGGCACATTGACCGCCTTCATCCATCGTATGTTTGGCAAGGAGCGTAAAGTGCAGTTTCGTTGCAGTTACTTTCCATTTACCGAACCCAGCATGGAAGTGGCCATGAGCGATAAAAGCGGTGGTTGGCTAGAAATTTTAGGATCGGGCATGATGCATCCCATTGTATTGAACAATGGTGGTTATGATCCAGAAAAATATAGTGGTTTTGCCTTTGGCATGGGTGTGGAACGCATTGCGATGTTGAAATACGGCATTGACGATATTCGTCAGTTCTACAGCAACGACCTGAGATTCTTGTCTCAGTTCTAAGAGGGTTTTTATATTATGAGAATTTCAATTAACTGGTTGAAAGAATTGGTCGAATACGACATGCCCACCGGCGAACTGGCCATGCGCCTGAACAATGCCGGACTGGAATTGGCGGAAACTCATGTGTATGGATTGCCAAAGGTGGCAGAAGGGTTGGAGCTTCCTGAAAATCATCTGACCTGGGAAAACATTCGTCTGGGTGAAATCCTGGAAGTAAAAAAACACCCCGATGCCGATCGACTTCGCATTGCAATTGTGGATTGCGGGGACGGCCCACAGCAAAGCGTGACAGGTGCGCCAAATATCGAGGTCGGTACCTCCGGGCAAAAAGTGGCTGTAGCGGTTCAAGGTGCAAAGATTTTTAATGCCTATAGCGAGGATCCAAATCCATCGCCTACGAAGGTTAAACCTGCAAAATTGCGTGGTGAAAAATCGGAAATCGTGCTTTGTTCCGAGAGAGAACTGACCATTTCGGAAGAACACGATGGCATCATGTTGCTGGAAACCGATGCGCCTATCGGCACGCCCATCAGTGATATTTTGGGCGACGTGGTATTGGAAGTGGAAATCACGCCCAATATCGCACGCTGCCTCAATATGATGGGTGTGGCTCGTGAAGTTGCTGCACTGGCTGGTGGAAAATTGATTGTTGGTGAACCTGAATGGCAGGATGATGGCGAACCGGTTGATGATCTATTCAAAGTCGATATCGATGATCCTGAGATGTGTGCGCGTTTCACCGGCTCGGTGATTCGTGGCATTGAGATCAAGCCTTCTCCATTCTGGATGCAATATCGACTGACTCTGGCCGGACAACGTCCGATCAGCAACATTGTGGATATCACCAACTATGTGATGTTGGAATGGGGTCAACCGCTGCATGCTTACGATTATCATACGATCAAACCCAAAGATGGGGAAAATATTCCTTATATTCGAGTGCGAAATGCCAAAGTCGGCGAAACGCTGGTCACGCTCGACAATCAGGAACGTAAGTTAAACGAAGATATCTTGTTGATCACTGATGGCAGCGGCCCAATTGGGCTTGGTGGCATCATGGGTGGTCTGGACACTGAAGTCACCGACAACACCAAGGATATTCTGCTGGAAGCAGCAAATTTTAATTTCATCAACAACCGACGTACGGCTCAGAAATTGAAACTGTTCAGTGAAGCCTCTAACCGATTTAGCAAAGGGCTGCCGCCTCGCCTGGATGAGCTTGGACTAAAGCGCGCAGCAGAATTGATGCGTGAGTTGGCAGGCGGCACGATTGCCAAAGGATTTGTGGATAATTATCCCAAACAACCTGAGCCAACGGTCATCATCCTCCCAGGTGGAGAAGCCACCCGCCTGCTTGGTGTGGAACTCACTGTTCAAGAAGTGGCCGATTTGCTTACGCCTTTGGGCTTCGAATGTGAAGTGTTTGGTGACGATTTGAAAGTGACCGTGCCGTACAATCGCATTGACGTCAGTCTACCTGCTGATTTGGTTGAAGAAGTGGCGCGTATGCTGGATTATGATAAATTGCCCACGCGCATGTTGGCCGATGTGTTGCCGCCTCAACAGGCCAATCTAGCATTGCAAGGCAAACTCCGCGTGAAACAAGTGCTCACACAATTGGGCTTGCAGGAGATTATCAATTACACATTGACCAATCCCAAGACGGTGGAATTGTCTAACCCTAAAGGATTGAAAGTCAATCCAGAAGCGTTTGTGCAATTGAAAAACACGCTGTCCAGTGAGCGTAGCATCATGCGCCAGACCATGTTGCCAACCATGCTGGAAATTGCTGAGCGAAACTGGCGCTTCCAGGATCGTGTGGGCATGTTTGAAATTGGTCGAGTGTTCCTGCCCCAACCAGGCGAAGTATTGCCACATGAACCGACCCATATCGGCATCATTCTGCTGGGAGATCGAGACGTGCTTTCCTGGACACAGGATGATGGTAAGCTCGATTTCTTTGATCTCAAAGGCATCATCGATGGTCTGATGGCTGGATTGAATATCTACGATGCGGACTTTAAACCTGCGCAACATGATATGTTTCACCCAGGGCGTTGTGCTGAACTTCGTTTGATTGATGATGCTGTGGGCGTGTTTGGGGAATTGCACCCTCGTGTGGCTGAGGCATTCGATCTGGAAGGTCGTGTCTGCGCCGCTGAGTTCAATTTGGATGCGTTGATTGCGCACGTTCCAGATATTCCCGAATACACGCCGCCACCACGTTACCCATCGGTGATTCAGGATGTTGCTTTGGTCGTGGATCAAAGCGTGCCTAATGACGAAGTGGAATCTTTGATTTTGGATTTAGGGCAACCTTTGTTGCAAACAACAAAATTGTTTGATGTTTACACGGGCGAACACGTGGCCGAGGGCAAACGAAGCATGGCTTATTCGCTGACTTATCAGGCCTCGGACCGTACCCTCACTGACGAAGAAGTGACCGAGGTGCATGAACAGATTCAAAAAGGTTTGCAGGAAAAACTCAATGCAGAGATTCGCGGTTTAGGGTAATGAATTGTATGGACCTACATGGGTGAGAATTAGGTTTCGTAATCCAGAATCCATTCCCAGAGTCAAATCGTAGCCCCCTTTTTGAAAAGGGGTTGGGGGATTAGAAGCCTTTACCCATTTATTGGTTTTGGCTCTTAAATATTTTTCAGCTTTAAAAGAAAATAAGAAAAAGGGCGGACGTGGTGGCGTCCGCCCTTACATGCAAAATGGGAACACACTCGAACCCCAAGTCCAACATCAACTCATCACACCGAAAGTCTGTTCCCCTCGAATTGTCCACTTCACTGTGGTGTGATGATTACCCAAGATGCTGGTCTGTTCCTCTCTAGTTGCGTCACCAGCCAGAGGGCAACCCAATTGGTTGGACCCTCTGAACTGGTAAACAGGCAGATTACGGAAAGGTTTCCCTTTTCCTCAAAAAGTCACCAAAGTAATAAATTAATTTGTCCAAAGACACCAAATAACAACAAAGCCACGCCGAGAATGATCAAAAAACCAATGGCAGGTTTGGTCTTAAGCATGTGGTCTCTCCTGAATGAACGATGATGAATCGCATTTTGTGTGACAAACCCCATACCTTTTCAGGTATGTCAAGATTATAAATCCCCCAACGTCCGATCATCGTCCAAACCAAGTTACAATTTCGTTCAAATTGTTTTGTATAGCTATCGCTGGGAGATGAAAGGAGTTTCTTATTCGAGAGGTAGGTTGTTAGGGCAGGTGCAGCTAAAGTTTTTTTGAGCCTTTGTGGATGAGGGAGATGCCGCCTTGGAATGAGCGAATGGAGACGTCATTAAAGCCAATGGATTGCATCAGTTCACTCAAATCGTCGCGGGCGGGAAAATCACGGATAGATTTGTCCAGGTATTGATAGGCGTCTTTTTTGCCGGTGATCCAGCCACCGATGTGAGGCAGGATGTTTTTTAGATACCACAAGTAGAGTTTGCCCCAAAGGCCTTTCGGTAAAGAGAATTCCAAGATGAATAACTGCCCGCCTGGTTTAAGTACGCGGAGCATTTCGCGCAATCCTTGTTCGTAATTTGGAAGATTCCTCAATCCAAAAGCAATGGTTGCGATATCGAATTGATCACCAGGATAAGGCAATTCAAGTACGTTGCCTTCATCATAATTGATGCGATGATCGAAGCCGATGCGTTTGGTTTTTTCAGCCGCAATGGCCAGCATTTTGTTAGAAATGTCGATGCCGGTGACCGTGATGTCAGCAGCTTTGGCAAAATCCAAAGCGAGATCGCCCGTCCCCGTACACAGATCAAGCAAATGCTGTCCTGGTTGTGGATTGGCCCAACGCACCACGGCTTTGCGCCACCGCTTGTCCTGATTCAGGCTTAACAAATGGTTGGCCAGATCGTAACGATGGGCCAGGGAAGAAAACATCTTCCCAATCTCTTGAGGGTTTTTATCCAAGGTGGACATGCTGAATCAAGCGGTCAGGTGAGGCTTTTTTGGATGGTGCAAGCCTTTGATCTCGACTTCAACATTGGCCACTTCCACACCTGCCAACTGGCGCACACGTTCACGAACGGTGTCGATAGCACCTTTGGCAACATTGTCGAGCTTCAATCCGTATTCAATAATCAGATGAAGCTTAACGTGCAAAGCGCCCGATTCATCACTGGAGATGTTTAGATCGGAATGTTCGCGAGCAGCTTTGGAAAACACGCCCAGAACACCGCTTTCAGCCAATGGGGTCAGGCCATAGATGCCTGGCACTTCACCCAAGGCGCCGCGAACCACGGCGGCAATGGCTTGATCGGAAATAAAAATCTCTCCGCGAGGGCTGCTTGTCGTCTGCTGAAGTTTGGTTGCACTGTTCATAATATTCTCTTCTATCCCTTTAATTGTTACGGAGAAGCAAGTTGTTTGCAAGTGATTTTAGCCACATTGCTTTGCTGCCCAAAGGTTCAATACACTTACACGCAGCCGCGTTTAAGGTTTCAGCCTGCTGCCTGATCTCTGTTTCATCAAGGTAATCGTACATGGACGCGTTGTGGTTTTCATCCTGAACTTTGTCCAACAAATCATCGACCAATTGATACGTTTGCCCCAACAACAGACCGAACTCTGATAGCCTTTTTATTGATGATGCCTCAGCGTTGGCCAAAATAGCGCCAACTTCCGTTGCTGCCGAGAGGAGTGCGCCTGTTTTGAGATCCTGCATCTGCCTCAATTCATCAGCACTCTGGAACTTCTGTTGTAAATCCAAATATTGCCCACCGACCATCCCCTGTGACCCAAGCGCCTGAGACAATGTGGCAATCACGCTGATGACTTGCTCTGAAGAACTGTATTGTGTTTGTTTTGTGGAGAGCCATTCAAAGCCGAGAGTGAGCAACGCATCTCCGACGAGGATGGCGTTGGCTTCCCCAAAGCGAACATGAACCGTAGGCTTTCCGCGTCGCTCTTCATCATCATCCATTGAGGGTAAATCGTCATGGACCAGCGAATAAGCGTGAAACAATTCAACTGCACAGGCGGTGGGTAAGGCATTTTCTGCCAAACCGCCAACCGCTTCACAGGCTGCAAGAACAAGAACAGCTCTTATTTTTTTTCCACCATCCGTGGCGTAGCGGATGGCTTCATGGAGTTGTTTGGTTTCAGGAAATGTTTGCTCATCGGGCAAATGCGCGTTGAGGTAGGCTTCGACTTCTAAGCGGTAATAGGCAAAATGCTGCTCGAATGTGCTTAATGTTGAATCAGACATCGTCCCGTCATTTCTTCTGGTTGATGGATCCCAAGGAGGTGTAGGACGGTAGGGGCCACGTCGCCAAGTTTACCGCCTTCTTCCAAGGTTAGGGGTTGTGACCCCACATAAATCATGGGGACAGGGTTGGTGGTGTGGGCTGTGTGCGGAGAGCCGTCAGGCTGAAGCATCATTTCGGCATTGCCATGATCGGCCACGATCAATGCTTCGCCGTTGATGCTTTCGATGTCTTCAAGAATTTTTTCCAAGCCCACATCCGTTGCCTCCACCGCTTTGATCGCTGCATCGATGACGCCCGTATGCCCTACCATATCTGGATTGGCAAAGTTGATCAGGACAAATGCATATTCACCGCTGTTGATCTGATCCACGGCAGCTTGGGTAACTTCGGTTGAATTCATCTCCGGTTGCAAATCATACGTGGGAACCTTTGGGGACGGGATCAATTGTTGCGCTTCGCCGTCGAATGGTTCTTCACGTCCATTGTTGAAAAAATAAGTGACGTGTGCATACTTTTCCGTTTCAGCCAAGCGGAATTGTTTCAACCCTTTGTTTGCAATTACTTCACCCAGCACATTTTTGAGTTGACCTTGCGGCGGATAAGCCACTTTTATGTTCAGGTTCGATTCATATTTTGTCATGCCGACATAGTGAAGCTTCGGTTTCGGGCCGCGATCAAATCCATCAAAGTTTTCATCCGTGAAGGCGTGGGAAATCTGACGCGCTCGATCAGGGCGGAAGTTGAAGAAAATGACCACATCGTCATCCTGCACTGTTCCATTGGCGTCGAGAATGATCGGTTTGATAAATTCATCCGTAACATCTTGTTCGTATTGATTGCGAATGGCAGCTTCGGCAGAATCACTCCAAGCGTCGCCGGCACCCTGACGCAAAGCGCGATAGGAAAGTTCTGTTCGTTCCCAACGTTTGTCTCGATCCATCACCCAATAACGTCCGATGATGGTGGCGATCTTTCCATTTGAAAAACTCAGTTCATCCAGCTTTTGCTGAATGGTTGCCAGATAATCTGCCCCGCCCGTGGGGATTGTATCACGGCCATCAAGGAAAGTATGAACGAAAACGGTGTCTAGCTCTTGATCTTTGGCCATCTCAAGCAACGCAACCAGGTGGGTGAGTTGACTGTGGACACCGCCGTCGGAAACCAGCCCCATCAAATGAAGTCGTTTGCCTTTGGCTTTTTTCATTGCATCGAGGAGTACTTCATTTTCGAAAAACTCCCCTTCTCGAATTTGTTTGCTGATGAGTGTCGATGATTGATAGACCACACGGCCCGCACCTAAATTGGTGTGACCAACTTCGGAATTGCCCATCTGCCCGTCCGGTAGGCCGACAGCCTCGCCGGAGGCATCCAGTGTGGTGTGCGGACACTCATTCCAGATTCGATCAAACGTGGGCGTGTGTGCGGCTTCCACCGCATTGCCAGGCCCGGGAGAGGTCAGCCCCCATCCATCCAAAATGATCAAAGCAACTGTTTTATCCGCATTCATGGGCTTATTAAATCATGGGGCAACGGGTTTTACAAACGCCACATTCAACGCTACTTTAGGCTTCTTTTTCACCTGGCTCCTTGACGCTCCCTTCAAGGAAGAGTACAAAGCAGGAATGAATGCTCAAAAAATCGTGATGTATGGCGAGCCGGGATGCCCCGATGTGTACACCACTCAATGGATATTTAAGTTGTCTCACGTAGATTACCACTACATCAATATTCAGGAAAATGAGTCCGCTGCCGCTGAAGTACGGGATCACAATGATGGACGTGAAAAGGTACCCACCCTACAGTTTCCAGATGGCAGCATTCTCACAGAGCCTTCTGTTCATCAATTACATCAAAAGCTTTCGCCTCTGGGATATCAAATTGGATTGCTGGCATGGTTGGTTGGTACATGGCGTTGGCTGCTATTTGGCGGTTTTGCGATTTGGTTGGTGCTCGACATGCTTTCAGATTTTTAACAAATTTAAAGTGAGTTATTGCTTCAGGGCGATAATCGTGTCAGAAGAAATAGGTTTTATCCGTATAAAGAATTATTTAACACCACCACAGAGGAACGGAATAATGAAGAGTAAGAAGTGCCCTATGTGCAGTCATGATCTCATTTCACATCCACAAATGGATGCCGTGGATAAAGAACGAACGGTTGAAAACCGCCAAAGGTTGAGGTTTTTAAAAAAACCAGAAGCTATACTTTTTAAAGAAGCCATTTACGGTGAATTGAGACCACATGTATGTTTGGAGTGCGGATTTGTCGCCATGTATGTACATGACCAGTTTAAATCAGAACTCCATGAACTTATTTGATTGGCATGACCTTGTATATTTGGCAGCTTTCCTAAAAATCATGTGCGCTAACGATTTTTATAGCTGATGCCAATGCCTCTCAAAAACAGTGGGAGCAACGTTGGCAGTGATTCCTTAATTGGATGAGGTTCTTTGAGGAACAACCAGCGAACCACCAATTCATTTAGTGCGCCAAGCCAAGCATAAGCGGTGATCTTTGAGTTGAGTGGGGGGATGGAGCCTTCATCCACGGCTTCTTGTAAATAGCGTTCGATCAGGCTGGCGAACTTGTCGAACATTTCCAAACGCTTTTCCTCGAACTTGGGCAAGCCGTAACCCTGGCGCAATAGAATCTTGGCAAGGCGTCTTCGTTTCGATAAAGCCACCATCACTGCTTCGAGCGCGGCTTGAATCTTGGCCACAGCCCCTTTGTTTTTTTCGATTTCCTTTTCAACTTCTTTAAGCAGCGATTCCGCCAAACGATCCAGCAAGGCCATGAACAAGGTTTCCTTGCTGGGAAAATGAAAGTACAGGCCGCCTTTGGATGTGTCCGAGGCAACCACGATGTCATCCATTAAAGAATCGTGATAGCCTTTTTCGGAGAACACATCTTCGGCTGCGTTCAGGATTTTTTCGCGGGTGGCCGATTTGTCACGCTTGTTCATGGATTCATTATAGGCAGTGTTTCGTAGGAGTTGTATCCAATTGAAGAGTACGGCTACCATAGAAGAACACACTCATCGTAAAGGGAGATTGGATGTTGAATAAAACACAAGCTGAAACAACTGTTAATAGAAGGTCTTGGCTGAAGAAAATTGGTGTGGGCGCACTCGTTGGAGCTGCAGGCTTAATGACATCTCGCAAGGCAACAGCGCAGACCACCGAGCGATCCATTTGGACGCACGGAACAGCGACACAAGTGCAGTTTGCCGATAGACTTGATCTGATCGAATATCGGTCCACGGGCGCATTTTTTAAGGGGCAACCGGGCACCGACAACTGGTTTCATTTGCCAATTTCCATGCCTGTTCTTCTCAACGGTGGACGACCCACGATTGTTATCGGGGTTGTGGCTATGAATACGTCTGACGGGGTTTTTCTGCGTGAATCGAGAGTGACTGATGGCAGTCGAATGATCGGGATGTCACAAGACTTAAATGAGTCGGGCGAAGTGTTTCATCGGATCGAAATTTTGGAGCCTGTACCGTTTGTGGGTGTCAATATTTCTGTGCGTGTCGAGTTTTCCAATCTGACTGGCAGTTCAGAATTGGAGATCATCAGTGCGGGATTGGACATGAATGTACCAGTGTAGATTTAAATGGTCCGTCATGAGGCTGATGAATGCCTAAGAACAAACGTCTTTGATTTCTTAACGTCGCTTGCAGTACAATCTATGCAGATAATGATCTCTCGGTTATTGTCATTATTTGGTTATATAGGGGGAGTTTGTTTCATGCGTCATGTCTGGAAAGCCATCCGATACAGTTCGATAGGCACCTTCTTTGGCGGCATCGTCATGGTGTTGCAAGGCTGCACCGTCGAGCGTGAAGGGGCACTGGCTTTTATTCTTTTGTTCCTGCTTCAGTTTTGTAGTGGGCCAATGGAGGAGGGCGCAGAACAAATTACTATTCCCCCTTTGGTGCTCGATCCATTTACAACGGATCAATTTCTGGATAGTTTCTGTAACGATAGAGATTCTGTTGGGCGCGCTTCGCCGGATATTGTGTTTGGGCGGCGCCAGTTTTTGGTGGTAGACTCCTTTGGTAACGACAAGGGACTTACATACACTGCTGGGTCGGGAATGTTAACTGTTTCAGCTGATGCGCTCGGGGGGCCATGTTCGCCTTTTGTTACATATCCCAACGATATGTACATGGGGACGCCTGTGGATATATCGCCCTACAATACGCTGCGATTTACGGTTATTTCTATGGTCAACACCATCAATAATTGCAGAACTCGTTTTCAAGATACTATTGGCCAAAGATCTTTCTGGGATCAGGCGGTTGTTGATAACACCACAACAGAAGTGACTGTGCCCCTTCCGGCAACGCTAGACAAAACAAACTTCAGAGGGATGGATTTGTTCGCTTGCGATTTTGATGACAATGTTTCAATTACCATCGGCCCATTGGAACTCATTCCATGAATCTTCTGATAAAGCGAGTTTGGAAAGCCATTCGCTATAGTTCGATAGGCACATTCTTTGCAGGCATCGTGTTTGTGATTCAAGGCTGCACCGTTGAGCGTGAAGGGGCACTGGCTTTTATTCTTTTGTTCCTGCTTCAGTTCTGTAGTGGGCCGATGGAAGAGAGTACAGAGATGAATACCATTCCACCTATGGTGCTCGACCCGTTTACAACGGTTCAATTTCTGATTGGCACTTGTGACCTCATTGGTAATAACCTGGGCGTTTCGCCAGATATTGTGTTTGGCCAGCGCCAGTTTTTGTATACAGACACCTTTAATAACCCCAAGGAGCTTACTTTCAATGCTGGATCGGGGATGTTGACTGTTTCGGCTGATGGGAATGGGGGCCCTTGTGGGCCATTTATATTATATCCAAACAATACCTTCAACGGGACGCCTGTGGATATATCTGAATACAACACATTGCGATTTACGGTTATTTCTATGGTCAACACCATTAATAATTGCAGAACTCGTTTTCAAGATACTGGCGCACATTTACCTTTCTGGGACCAGGCGGTTGTTGATAACACCACAACAGAAGTGACTGTGCCCCTTCCGGCAACGCTAGACAAAACAAACTTCAGAGGGATGGATTTGTTCTTTTGCGATTTTGATAACAATGTCTCTATCACGATTGGCCCATTGGAACTCATTCCATAAACCATACTTACTGTGTGTATTTTAAATTATCTAAACTGTGTCCACAAATTTTAGAATGGAGACAAGTATCGTTGTTCGCACGAGCTGTATCTATATAGGATCATCCGCATCGTGAAATCATAGGGTCCAAACCTTAAACCACCCGCAACAGATGGAAATTTTGGTTGGCTTTGATTCAATAAGTGTGTTACCATTTAAATTAGAAAAATTTTTCTCGGTTCTTGCTGTTTAAATTTGGCAATGGGGGTTGTTTCATGTTCTATGTCTGGAAGGCAGTCCAATTTGCAACAGGGTTCATGGTTCTATTGTCCGTTGTTTCATTGGCATTTGTTTGGGGATCGGCGCAGCCGCAACAAGGACCTACTGGGCATTTTTATGAAGTGGTTACCGTTGCCCCAATGCTTAATTGGACCCAAGCCCGTGTTGATGCTGAGACTTTGTTTCATAATGGGGAACAAGGGTATTTGGCCACCATTACATCAGCAGTTGAAAATGCTTTTATTATTGACCTTGTTATAGATGCAGCTTGCATCGGTGGTTACTTAGGAGGTAGCGACGCTACCGTCGAAGGTGAGTGGAGATGGGAGACTGGCCCCGAGGCCGGGGATCAGTTTTGGCAGGGGGCCTCTGGAGGGACCACGACACCACCACACAACTATGCGAATTGGCTGGCTGGTGAACCGAATAATATTGGTCTTGAAGATTTCCTGACAATGCATTCAACTGGCGTTAATGCCGGTCAATGGAACGATATTCCTGACGACCCGAGATCTTGCTACATCGTAGAATTCTTCGGTGTTCTCCCTCCCACCACCGGTGGCGATCCACCCATTTGGGGCGACATCATGGCTTTCCCCACGCCAGAAAAATCTTTAGGTCAGGATTTAAATGGCGATGGGGACACGCTGGACACCGTTCTCCGCTACAAGAATTTATCCACAGGTCAAGTGACAAACACTGGCCTTTCTGTTTCCAATCGTCACCGCGACGTGGATATGTATGAAGACACCATCGTGTTTGTGGAACAATCCCAGTATCGTGCCAACATGATCAGTACGTACAACATCAAAACAGGTGAGGTTTATCAGACGGGTGCGATTGGCTATCGTCCAACGATTCACGGCAGTATTATTTCCATTTCCGGTGATACCATACGCTATTACAATTTAGAGACTGGCAGGCTCAGTGACACCGGCATCCCTGGAAACATCCAAGCCATTTGGGGCAATACCATTGCCTATCATCGAGCGGTTCGTGAAGGGGCGCACCCTACGATTCGTTTCTATGACATCGAAACAGGCCAGGTTACCAACACCAAAGTAGTGGGGATGGGTCCATCCATTTACGAAAACACCATCGCGTTTACCACGCTTGAGGAATACATCGACACCGATCTCAATGGCGATGGAGACACCGCCGACAGCGTCGTCCGCTTTTACGACACCGACACCCGAACCTTGCAGAACACAGGCCAATCTGGTTTGTATCCAATGATCTATGGTGAGCGAATTGTGTTCTCTACCAACAAAGAGATTCGATACTTCGACATTGAAACACGTCAGACCTTCGGCACCGGAAAGCTTGGTACCGAACCCGACATTTACGAAGACACCATCACCTACTATCTGTGGGAAGATTGGACAACCACAGACATCAATGCTGATGGTGATCGCCATGATCCTATCGTGCGGACCTATCAGATCAGCGATGTTACAAAACCCGTGGCCCGTCCTGCTGAGCGAGAAACGCTGCCATTGAGTGCGCCTTTAAGCATCAGTTCGCTGGCCAGTGCGCCCAATCCAGTAACGCGTACTTCATCAGTTACATTCAGTGTTCAAGGCAACGGGATTGAAGATATGAATGTAGAGGTCTACGATCTGTCGGGTAAAAACGTTTATAGCAGCGGCTTTAGCTCAGGCCATCGCCTGAAATGGAACTTGTTGACGGATGATGGAAATACAGTGGCCAATGGCGTGTATCTCTACATCGCCACGGTCCGAGGCGCACATCAGGAAATCATCCGTAGCAGCGTGAGAAAGCTTGTGATCCTGAGGTGATTGCACTAGGAGATTGGCAAGCAATCTTGAGATAGAAGGATGTAAATCACCAAGCCAATTGACTATTTGGTGTGAGATGAATTATACTGGTATTAAAAATATTTGTGTTTCCATTCAGTTAAGGGGTTTGAGTCTATGCATGGAGTTTGGAAGGCAGTCCGATACAGTGCGGTTGGGGTATTCTTTGCAGGCATCATCTCTACCATAACATCGTGTACAGATCAGGAACAGATCACGGCTTTGCTGTTGCTTATCTTTATGCTCTTAGGCGGCGGCGGTGAGGAAACCACAGAAGAAACCAGCAGTGCTGTGTTTACGAACATCGGGCAGTTGATTACAACTGGTGGATCAAACTTTAGCAATCTTACGTGTATTGATCCCGACAATCCTGCAGATGGTGACGGCACGATGACCTCATGGAAAACAAATTTTGGAACTTTGACTGGTGCTACAAACATGAAAGTTAAGATTTTTAGGATTAATGGTGCCAATTTCGACTTTATCAGTGAATCCTCGCTAGATCCCATCGGTAGCACAGGTGAAGTGCAATTTTCCACAAACCTTGCGGTTCAAAAAGGTGATCTTATCGCAACTTTTTATGATGAACCAACTAGCCTAATAAGAAATGATCATAATGGCACAGCCACCCTTGAATGTTTTACTGGAGATGTCACTACATCTGTGGCCCAGGGAAGCGGTGCGTTAAGTGATCCAAATCGACGGATATCAGTCCAAGGTTTGCCCTAATGTGAGTCAGCCTTAAAAGTATCTGAAGTAATTTTCTACTGAATTAGAGTGCAGTCAGAATCGCATCCCCGATCTGGCTGCATTTTCCATTCCCGCCCAGGTCTTGAGGCAACAGATTGCCTTCTGCTAAGAAATCTGAGATGGTTTGTTCTAGTTTGAGTGAGGCGTTGGTGAGCTTTTCATTATCGTGCTTTCGTCCCAGCCAGTCGAGCATCATGGCAACGGTCAACAGCGTCGCGATGGGGTTGGCGATGTCTTTGCCTGCCAGAGGTGGGGCAGAGCCGTGGACGGGTTCGAACATGGCGTGATTGTCGCCGATGTTGCCTGCCGGGGCCATGCCCATGCCGCCTTGAACAAAGCTGCCGTTGTCGCTGATCACATCGCCCGCGAGGTTGGGGGCGACCACCACATCATAAACGTGCGCCTGTTGGAGTTGCAGCAGACAGAAGGCGTCGAAGTAGGCGTAGTCCAACTCAATCTCAGGAAATTCTGATTTGCCGATCTCGGTAAACACTTCTCGAAAGAATGCATGAGCGCCGACGATGTTGGACTTGTCCACACACGTCACCTTGCCGAGTTTGTTTCGTTGCTTGGCGAGATTGAAGGCGTAACGCACCACGCGCTCCGTTGCAGATCGTGTGATGTTGATGGGCGTTTGTTTGCCATCGGGGATGTCGAACGTTTCGCCCGAATACGCATCTTCGGTGTTTTCACGCACGACGATGTAGTCCACCTGCTCTGGTTTCCAGACTTGTTCAAAACGATCCGAGATTTTCTGAGGCACGCCCGGATACAGTTTGATCGGTCGCACATTGGCATACAGATTCAGCTTCTGTCGGTTGCCGATCACTTGGGCGAAGCCTGCGAGTTGGGATTGCGGGTACGGTTGGCCGGGTTCGGTGAACACCGTTTTGCCATCGACCACATGACCCACGCCGCCGAGCAAAATGGCATCAGCCGCTTCGCATTTCTCAAACGAGCCATCGGCCCATTCAATGCCATGTTCCGCGTAGAAATGGCCGCCGCAGGGAATAGTTTCGATCTCGATATCAAAGTCAAATGTCCGTGAGAGCTGTCCCAACACTCGAACGCCCTGAGCAACGACCTCAGGCCCAACCCCGTCTCCCGGCAACGCAACAATTCTGTAGCTGTTCATACCGCCCTATGATAATGCGTGACGGTGAGGGTGCAACAGACCCACACCTAGCCCTAGACTTTTCTTTGAGGGCGGTGTTATTTTAGTTACTTATTTTGCCTGTTTATTTGAAGAACGTAACTTCAAAAAAATCATCAATCCCCGGAACAAATCGAATCATCAACGTTGATCCCGTCCAATCAAAGGTATAGACCACCCCACCCACACCTCTGTTGATGATTTCACCCTTGAAAATCCAACCCCACGACTCCCGTGTGTTTGTGTCCCTGATAGTGGCGGCCGTAGCCTCGGAAGGGGGTGTCACTGTGGTTAGATTGACACAGCCGGCATTATTGATGCAGCCTACGGTTTCTCTGGTGATAAATAGGCTTGAAAGATTGGTTACGGAAGGGCTTTGAGCAATCGCTTCTTTGATCGCATCTTCTCCACATCCGGGAATCACCAAGGCCAACATCACCAGAAACGCTGCGGCTGCATCCCTGACCGTGCATCCTTGCAACGCAGTCATCATTCCTGCAAACAGCACTGCCAGTCCGCCTTTTTTGAGAAATTTCATTCCTTATCCTCCCCAAATCGTAACTGTCTTACGCGATAGTATCACTTTTCAAGCGATACTATCAATGGTTTGCTAAATTCAATCATGCTTAAAAGACGCCTTTTCTTAACGTTCCAGTGGGTGGCGAAGACCTCTCCTCAAAAAAATACTGCCTCCCCGAAGGAGAAGTAGATAGAAAGGAAACTTAGAAAAATGGTGTTTATTTTCCCGGGCCGAGCTTTGCGAAGGCCAATTCCTTTTTTCTACAAGACAAGGTATCGCGCGCGTCAATGTTGGGTTGTATTAGGCCCTCACTTTCGTTCGGCCCAATGTGTACTAAAAGACCTTCGTTTCTAAATTAATCCTATTTCTTTCTTTACTAATTAGTACCCTGAGGCTGAGCCAGAATGTTGGTGATCCGTCAACTGGAAATTCTTCACTTTTTGATGTTGATTTTCCGACGGAGGGTTTTCCATCTCCGGTATTCTGGTGATCTGGGCATTTTTGAGGGGTGCATCTTCCGGGCTTTCGGTGACGTTCCAGGTCCAGTGTTTGATGGTGCCTTGCTCGTCCCGTTCGGATTCGATGCTGAGATAGCCAAAACGTTTCAATTCCTTGATGCCGTTGTTGACCGCCTCCCGCCCTTCACTGGATCGTGCAATGAGGTCAGCGTGAATCACGTCCCACCCATCGGGTCGAGACATGAGGTAGAGATGAATGGCTTTCGCTTTCCAAGATAACCGCGTGTCCTGAAGGCTTTCCAGGCTGAGCAATTTGAAATGTTTTTTGCGTTCCAAGGTGTGCAACACCAGTTTCGGCATGATGATCCTTTCTGTAAATGCGTGATAGGATCATCGTAAAACGTGGTGATGAGGGCATTACAGGGTGTCAGGGGCCGAGGCTGATGTCCGGGACATCTCCGTTATGGACAAGAACTGGAGTGCAAGGCAGTGGGCCGGTATACGAGCAGCGACGAATGCCCTCGGTGCCAGAATCAGCTGCCCAGTACAGAAAGCCGTTGACGAGATCAATATCCAAACCATTGGGGTGGTCTGCCTGGGCATTGGCAACCACTTCGGGTGTCACACAAGGGATTACGCCTGTAGTGGAACAACGAATAATGTCATCGTCCCCACCGTCGCCATAATAGACAAAGCCACCCACTGGATCGACCGCAATGCCAAACGATTGATTGACCCCTGTTGTCAGCACGGTTTCAACCGAACATGGCAAAGCGCCACTGATGCTGCAGCGCTGGATTAAGATTCCATCGTTCGTCCAATAAACGTATCCGTTGACTTCATCAACGGCGATATGGTTTGGCGTGGCACTGTTTGCAACCAGTTCGGATACGCACGGCAGTGCGCCCGTGATGTCACACCGGCGGATTTCATTGCCAACCCTATCGGCCCAATACAAGAAACCATTGACGATATCCAGCTCAATGCCTTCCACGTTCGATACGGTGATCACAGTTTCGTGTGCACATGGGAGACTGCCGGTGATGGAACAACGAAGAAGTTCACCCAAGGGATTCCAATAAACGAAACCGCGTACAAAATCAACATCCAGGCCAGCTGCGGGACCTCGTGTAGAAACTACTTCCTGAGAACAGGGCAATGCGCCTGTGATCAAACAACGATGGATAAAGGTTGTATCTTGGTCACCCCAGTAGATGCGATTAAGGGTAATGGGTGCACCCGTATCTGCATCACCTGCAGGCATAACCGGCCCAGAGCAAAACTGCATTAATATAAGCAGAATAAATGCAAGCGTTCCTTCTCGCTCGATGGAACAACCCTGAATGACAAAAAAGAGTCCTGCAAAAAATGATCCTACCGAAGAATAACGCAACACTTTCCAGACACGACGCAAAACAATCCCCCCTTGACCTATCAACCATCAAGCTTCATCCACCGAGAAAGGATGAAATTGCCGCAGTTTAATCTGTTTGGGTTTTCTCCGGCAATCCCATGTGTCCTTTGATAAAAGCACCTTTGAATTTCGGGCTGAGGGGTTTAATCTTCTTCTTGCGTTTCGGCGTTTGCAATACCAGTATCGACATGATCCTTTCTGCCCAGTTGAAGTTCATTCACTGAGCGAAAAGATCATCGTAAAGTGTCGTGATGAGGTGTTTTTTTGAAAGAAATAGCGCCCGCCGTTAAACATGCGGACGCTATTGTTGGATAACTTTCCCTTTCAATATGAAACATTAGAAAGCCAGCTTAATACCTTCGGGTTCGTCCACATTGGGATCCACTTGTCCTCCTGGACATGCGGCGGCACAGAGAATGTTTTCGCTGCCGCTGCCATCCAGGTTGGCGCGCATGATGCGACCTGAGTTCGCCCAATACATTTTGCCAATGGCCAAGTCCAGGGCGATGCCTTGAGGTGCATCCACATCTGCATTAATTTGTCCACACCCAGCTTGGCAAATGATGATTTCACTGCCTGTGCCGTCCAGGTTGGCGCGCATGATGTGATCGGCAAAACGATCTGTCCAATACATTTTGCCACTGGCAATATCCAAGGCGATGTAGTTTGGCGCATCGATAGATGCATTGACTTCGCCACCTGCGCAAATTGTCTCACAGACCAGATTTTCACTGCTGCCGCCATCCAAATTGGCGCGCATGATGCGGCCGCTTGGATTTCCATTGGTCCAATACATTTTTCCAGCGGCAATATCCAAAGCGATCCCCGCTGGATTTTCTATGTCGGGATTAATATTACCACCGGTGCAAGGTCCTGTTTGACAGACCAGGTTTTCACCGCTGCTGCCGTCCAGGTTGGCGCGCTCCACACGGTGACCAAATGTACCCGAACTATCTACCCAGTACATTTTACCCGCGGCGACGTCAAGGGCGATATCTATGGGTTCGTCTAATTCTGAATCCACTGTGCCGCCCGTACATGGCGCAGTTCGGCAGATGCGGTTGACGAAACCACTGCCATCCAAATTGGTTCGAGCGATTATTGCACTGCTATCATCAGGAATATAAATGTGGCCTGCGTTCAAATCCAAGGCAATGCCTTCTACGGCGGACCAAGCGCTGGTCTCATTCGGCCCTGCACAGAGGGCTTCACAGGTCAGAATCTCGCTGCCCGTGCCATCCAAGTTAGCCCGCTGAACCCCCGTCACATCCCCGTTGTTGGTTGAATAATACATGAACGTGAAAGGAGATGTTGCGGTTGCACCGCCCTCGCCCATATCAGCGACAGGGCCAGAGCAGAATTGCAGTAATAATAAAAGAATCAGTCCAAGCGCCCCTTCACGATCCAGCGAGCAACCTTGAATCACCATCACGATACCAGCACAAAACGTACCGACCCCACTGTAACGAAATGCCTTCCAGAGATGACGCATTGATTTGCCCCCAAATCACACTATTTTTGGACTTATGGTAGTTGAAAATGTGAGACAATACAAATGTTTCATTGGTTCTCTTACATCATTTGTGTATGCAAAAAGGGGGGCCATGGGGCCAAACTCTCGTTGGTAAGAAGTCGTATACTTGATCAATGTTAACACCTCCCATCTTCTCAAAGAGCCATCCATATAAACTCTTGAGAGGAGATGTGGCGTTTTGGTGGCCTTACGTGCGTGAAGCACTGAACCGCCATGATTTGCTCGATGCCACGAAAACTGCTGTGGGTGGTCATAATTCGACCAATCCTGTGTTCGTGTATGATGGGGTGGCTGTCAAACTGTTTGGTGAATTCCATGCCTGGCACGAAGCGTACACAGCAGAACTGGCCGCACACACGCTGGTCAATACCGATCCACATATTGCCACGCCCGCGTTGCTGGCCCACGGAACGTTGTTTGATGATAACGAAGCCTCTTGGCCGTATCTGATTACCCCCATAATGCCTGGGCGGCCCTGGTGGGACGCAGAGACCTCTGAAGAACAAGACCTGACCATCGCTTTTGAAGTGGGATGTCAGATCAAAAAAGTCCACGCCTTGCCCATCACCGATGCACCGAAGTATGAAGACTGGCCTTCGCCCGACATCCTGTACGGCGCAGAGTACAGCGTGCTGCCCGAGCATTTAATCCCACAGATTGATGATTTCCTCAAACGCACAGGACCACCGGACAACGTGTTTCTGCACGGCGATCTGGTGGACAATCATGTTTATGTGAAAGATGGACAATTTGTCGGCCTCATCGACTGGGGCGATTCGCTGGTAATGGATCGACATTATGAGTTGAGCAAACTCTATTTGAGTGGGTTCAACGCCAACAAGGATTTATTGAAAGCATTTCTCAATGGGAGTGATTGGCCCATGGCCGATGACTTTGCTCACAGGTGCATGGCCATGGCCCTTCATCGTCAAGCCATGGGGCTGGTCCAACACTTCGGTTTCGATACCTTTTACGAACTGCCCAATCTGATGGACCTCAATCAATTTGCCACGCTTGATGAACTGGCAGAAGCTCTCTTTACCGTCTAAATTTTGGTAAAATCTTTCCAATGTTCAGGAGGGTTAATTGAGATGGCGGATGTGTATCAGTGTCAGGTGAAAATTGCGGGTGGGAAAAAGATAGATTTTGGCGTGGGCGACATCAATAACAAAGCCAACCGAATTGCTGTGCGCAAGATCAAGGAATTGATTCTGGCGGAGGAGTATGAACTTTGGCAGATAAAGAGCGTCAAAATCAACGGCTACAATGTCACAGCTAAAATTATGGGTGCTGTCAAAGCACATGGTTTGGGGGAATAACGACATGGCAAGCAAATACTTTTGTGAAGTGTGGGCGGGCGTGGAGGAAGTGGTTCAGTTTGGCGTGGGCAATATAAACATGGATGTCGCAATAGAAAATGTGATCAGGATGTTGCCAGGGCTGGCCAAAAGCAAGGGTTTCGACGTAGAGCAAATTACCGCCATCGTGATCTGCGGCAGCGACTATACCGATGAAATTCTAAGAGAAATCAAAGAAGACCATTCATAAAAAAAGCGCCCGCCGTTGAAAATGGCTGCGGGCGCTTGCGTTGATTCAGATTAATTAAAACAAGCCACGATGGCGGATTGAACCATTAATCAATGGCTACCGTGGTGACAGTACCTTGGCCACCTGGACCGACATAAGCAATGGCAAAGACCCCAGTGCCCACCTTTATGATATCTGGGAATGTGCCATCAGTAGGAGCAAATTCGAGAGAATCAATGATGGCGGCGCCAATATCGCCAGCGGCATCAATGGACACCGTGGTAACAAATCCATCGAAATCTGGACCCCGATAAGCAATGGCAAAGACCCCATTGCCCACCTCTATGATGGTGGTTTGAAAGCCTGTATCAATATTAAATTCGAGAGAATCAATGATGGCAGCGCCAATATCGCCCGCCGCATCAATGGACACCGTGATCACAAATCCATCGGAATCTTGACCCGTATAAGAAATGGCAAAGACCCCAGTGCCCACCTCTATGATGTCTGGTTGCGTTGCCAGAACAGTATCAAATTCGAGAGAATCGATGATGGCAGCGCCAATATTGCCCGCCGCATCAATGGACACCGTGGCGACAAATCCATGGAACGATTCCATATAAGCAATGGCAAAGACCCCATTGCCCACCTCTATGAGTTTCGCGTCTGAGGCGGAGGCAGCGGCAGCATACGCGAGAGTATCGAGGGTACCGGCCCCAATGTTACCAGCGGCATCAATGGACACCGTGGTGACAAGTCCATCAGTACTACCCCCATAAGCAATGGCAAAGACTCCAGTGCCCACCTCTTTGATGTCTGGGGAAGAAGCATGAGCAAAATCATATTCGAGAGAATCGATGATGGCAGCGCCAATGTTACCAGCGGCATCAATAGACACCGTGGTGACAAATCCATCATTAGCTGGACCTGAATAAGCAATGGCAAAGACCCCAGTGCCCACCTCTATGATGTCTGGGCCGCTAGCGCTATCAGTTTCAAATACGAGAGAATCGATGATGGCAGCGCCAATGTTACCAGCGGCATCAATAGACACCGTGGTGACAAATCCATCATTAGCTGGACCTGAATAAGCAATGGCAAAAACCCCAGTGCCCACCTCTATGATGTCTGGTTCTCCGCCTAGGGTATCATATGCGAGGAGATTCAAAATGGTATCGCCGATTTCGCCTGTGGCTGGCGGAGCCGAACCGCTGCCTGAACCACCACCTGAGCCGATTGCTTCGCCGCCGCCACTGCCAGTGAGGAGCATTAAAATCAGCAATAAAAGCGCAGTGATCTGTTCCTGATCCGTACAAGAAGTAATGGTGGAAATAATACCTGCAAAAAAGACCCCTACAGCACTATAGCGGACTGCCTTCCAAACCCGAACCATATTCGAACCCCCAAAATTCCCTTAATAGATTAGAGCAAAAAACTACTTATAAAATTTTTCCATCATTGTAACACAGTTCGCATGGAGAAGTCAATCATAGCTTGCATCTGCTACGGATAGTTTTGAGTAAAGGTGTGTCAAAAAACAAAGCGCCCGCAGTCGGAAAGTGCTGCGGGCGCTGCCAAAATATTAAGATTAATTATTGTTGATCAAGCGACGATATTGACCATGTTTTTGCCTGGAGGAATAATCACCTTGCGAGGTGGGTTGCCGCCCAACTGTTCCTGAATGCGATCCAGGGCGAGGGCTTGTTCCTCCAGGAATGATTGATTCTGAATATCGTTGCTGGACACCATCATGCGGGCGCGCACTTTTCCATTGATCTGCACGATGACTTCTTCTTCTTCCTTCTGCAATGCCGAGGTGTTGACCTCAGGCCAGCTTGCTTTGAGGATGGAATCGTCATGGCCCAAGACCTCCTGCCACAATTCCTCACCGATGAAAGGGCAGATGGGGCTGACCATTTTCACCAAGGCTTCGATGCTTTGACAAAGCAATGGGGCGTTGTGTTGCTCGGCACTGCCCACATAATCATAGATGGCGTTGGTGAGTTCCATCAATCCACTGACGGCGGTGTTGAAATGGAAATCGTCAAAATCCTCAGTCACAGCCTGAATGCTTTGATGGAGTTTGCGCCACATTTCTTTTTCAGCATCAGCAAAAGTGTCCGTGTCCAGTGCCTGACCCTGACCCGCTTTTACGGTGTCGAGGTGAAGGTCGATCACATTCCAAACGCGCTTCATAAAGCGGGACGCGCCACGCACGCCATCGATGGTCCACTCGATATCGCGATCCGGTGGGCCCATGAACAACGTGTAAAGGCGTTCGGTGTCGGCCCCGAAATGGTCGATGATTTCGTCAGGAGACACCACATTCTTTTTGGATTTGCTCATCTTGTGCGTTTCAGTTTTCAATGCTTCGCCGCACTCAGGACACTTTTCACCCTCGGCCACTTCGCTGACCTTGATCCAACCGTGGTTCTTGCAGCGATAAGCTTTATGCGTGATCATCCCCTGCGTGAACAAACGGGCGAAAGGTTCGTCGAAATTGACCAACCCCATATCGCGCATCGCTTTTGTATAAAAGCGCGAATAGAGCAAATGCAAGATGGCATGTTCGATCCCGCCGACGTATTGATCGACAGGCAACCATGTGTTGACAAGATCGGTGTCGAATATTTTTTCATTGTCACGCGGCGACATATAGCGCATGTAGTACCAGGACGAATCGACAAACGTGTCCATCGTGTCAGTGTCTCGACGCGCCTGACCGCCACAGCCTGGGCAATCCACATTGTAAAATTCAGGAATTTCAGCCAACCCTTTGCGACCCAAAAATTCCACTTCGGGCAATTCTAACGGAAGCTGATCTTCAGGCACCGGCACCGTTCCACATTTGTCGCAATGAATCATCGGAATCGGCGTGCCCCAGAAACGTTGACGTGAGATTAACCAATCGCGCAAGCGGAAGTTGATCTCTCCTTTGCCCCAACTTTTTTCTTCCAAATGATCGATGAATTTACGAATCGTTTCCTGTCCGGCAGGCATGCCATCGAAGGGGCCGGAGTTGGCCATGACACCTTCTTTGGCTTCGTAAGCCTCGGTCATGGAAGCGGCATTAATAGCATCACCTTCAGGCTGAATAATCGGAACAATGTCCAACTCAAACTTGCGTGCAAACTCAAAGTCGCGCTGATCGCCAAACGGCACAGCCATAATGGCACCAGTTCCGTAGCCCATCAACACATAATCGGCAATCCAGACTGGAATTTTTTCATTATTGAACGGGTTGATGGCATACGCGCCTGTGAATAAGCCCGTCTTTTCGCGATCCGTGTGCTGTCGTTCGATATCCGTTTCAGCTTTTGATTTTTCGATGTAAGCGTCAACGTCAGCGCGATATTCATCGGTCGTGAATTTGTCGACCAATGGATGCTCAGGGGCCATCACCATAAAGGTGGCACCAAAAGTGGTGTCCGGTCGCGTCGTAAACACTTCGATACTTTCATCGTGACCGTCCACCGCGAAATTGATGGACGCGCCTTCGCTGCGACCAATCCAGTTGCGCTGCATGGTTTTAACGCGCTCCGGCCAATTGTCGAGCTTGTCGATGTCGTCCAATAACTCCTGGGCGTACTCGGTGATCTTGAAAAACCATTGCGTCAAGTCTTTCTTTTCGACCACGCTGTCGCAACGCTCACACTTGCCGTCCACGACTTGTTCATTGGCCAACACCGTTTCACATCCAGGGCACCAGTTGACCAAGGACGCCTTTCGATAGGCCAATCCCTTTTCGTACATCTTGATAAAAAACCACTGGTTCCAGCGATAATACTCTGGCTCACAAGTAGCGAGTTCACGGTCCCAATCGAACTCAACGCCCCATTCACGGAATTGCCGGCGGAAGGTTTTAATGTTTTTATCAGTCCACTTTTTTGGATGTGTCTTGTTGTCAATGGCTGCGTTTTCAGCAGGCAAACCAAAGGCATCGTAGCCCATCGGATTGAGGACATTAAAGCCCTTCATCATCAATTGGCGGCAAATGGCATCACCAATCAACCAGTTGCGTCCGTGACCCACGTGCATTTCGCCGGATGGGTAGGGGAACATGTTTAAGTAATAAAATTTCTTAGAGGTCTCGCTCAGATCAGGCTTAAAAAACCCCCGCTCACGCCAGTAGTCGCGCCAACGCGCTTCTATCGACTTGAAGTCGTACGTCTGAGATGGCTCATTATTTGCAGTATTCAAAGCGATCCCTCCTTATATAAATATAGATGGGACATCTTACCAAAACTCGTAATCTAAAAAAAGCCTTTTTCGATCAGGATATAAATGAGCTAAACTCAAAATATCTTTAATAGAGGAGCAAGCGCTTATGGATAGAGATGTTCAGGAATTTCATGATTATGTGATCAACGATGTGATGGGCAAAATTACGGGCATTTCTTCAAAGAGGATGTTTGGTGGGTTTAGCCTGTATTTGGAAGGCACCATCTTTGCCATGATCACATCAGAGTGTGAATTGTACTTTAAGGTGGATGAAACGCTTAAAGAGAATTTTGAGAAGTATGGGAGTCATCCTTTTGTCTATTCCGGTCACAAGAACAAAGGGCCGGTAGAGATGCCTTATTGGCTGCTTCCTGAAGAGATCATGAACAATGAAGATGAATTGGCGCTTTGGATTAAGGCATCTGCGGCGCTGAGCAAAAAGAAGTGATTTCACAGTTCAAGGCGTTGTCATTATTGCTCCATAGTGTTTGATAATACGGATATTAGGCGTATAGATAAAATCTTTAAAAGGTTTTATCGCGGGAGGTTTTTGTGAAAGCCAAAGCAGTTATTTTCCTTTCCATGGTTTTAATTAGCACCTTTGCGGCGTTGAATGTCGGTGGATTTCAGGGAACTGATCTTAGCCGGGTTGAGTTTGAGAATGAAGGCATCACTCTGGTGGGCCAAGTGCTGTTGCCTCAAGGTGAAGGACCATTTCCAGCCGTGGTCATGGTTCACGGATCAGGACGGGCCACTCGACGCTCGGGCAGTGGGTTGGCGACCCAGTTGGTCGCTGCGGGCATTGCTGTGCTGAGCTATGACAAACGTGGTGTGGGAGAATCGGCTGGCACATACAGCAATGTTGGACCACAAAATAGTCGAGCCATATTGCGCGCTCTGGCCACAGATGCGTTGGCCGGGTTGGCTTTCTTGCAAACCCTAGATCAAATTGACCCTGACGAAGTGGGCTTGTTTGGCAACAGTCAAGCGGGTTGGATCATCCCATTGGCTGCGTCTCTGAGTGATCAAGTAGATTTTGCCGCCATATTAGTTGGCCCAACCGTTTCTGTTGGGGAGGAAATTTTTTACAGTGATCTCACTGGCAATAACGTTGCAAATACCACAGAAGAACGCCTGGATGAAATATCAGAACAACTGGCTGCTTTTAATGGCAACAAAGGATTTAGCCCACGTGAATCCATTGAAACCATGACGACTCCAGGTTTGTGGGTGCTGGGCGGGCGGGATGAAAGTATCCCCACCCGTGAAACGATTGTCATTCTTGAAGAGGTTATCGATGAGTTCGATAAAGAGATTACCATCCATTTATTCCCCAGCGGCACTCATGGGCTTAGGGATGCGAATTCAGGCCAATCTTTGCCTTTCATGAGCCAGGTCACGATTCCCTGGATATTAGATCAAGTGACAGATTGACTTACTTCCACTTGAGCTGAATTCAACGTTGTCGCAAAACCCGTTCGCCATGAGGCGTGATCAGGCTTCCATTTGAGGGTTGTTTTGGCTTTTGCGTTTGAGGCACCGCGCATCTCGGTCATCATGTGCAGGCCATAATCACCGACGGCTTCGAGTACGCCTTCTGCTGACATGTGTTGTGGTTCTGGTGCACCCAATGCCTGTGCATAAACTGGCAACCAGTCTTTTTGAGCAGCCGGTTCATCGTCCACGATATTGTAGATGCCAGAGGGAATATTTGTATCCAGCGCAGCGACGGTGGCAGAGGCGGCATCGTCAATGTGAATAAACGAGAATATGCCTGTACCATTTCCACCGATGGGAAAATAGCCTGCACGTACCGAATTCGCCATCGAACCATTCGCGTCATAAGCGGAACCTGGACCGTAAAAATAACCATAACGCAGTGCAATACCTTTGATGCCTGGTGCGTTGAGTACTTGAGTTTCCAGGCTGTGCGAGGCTTCGATGGTTCGACGAATGGGCCACGGCGCGTCCAGCCATAAAGGGGCGGTTTCGTCTTTTACTCTACTGCCTTCGGGGGCCAGGATAAATGAAATACTCTGAGCCACAATGTGTTTAACGCCGGCCTTTACGGAAGCTTCGACCAGATTGCGCGTGCCTTCCACACGAATACGGTCGTTGGCGGCCAGATGGTCTTCAATTTGATTGGGATCAATGGCTTTAGGCAGAGCGGTCAGTTGGTGAATTACGGTTTCGGGTTGAGCCTGTTTCATTAATTCAGTGATGTGATCCACATCATAAATATCCCCACCGACGACATTAACGCCCAAATTTTGGAGCCACTGAGCCTTGTCTGGGTTTCGCGTCAATGCTGTGATGTCATGTCCTTCATTGATGAGTTGGGGAACAAGGACGCGGCCCATGACACCGGTTGCACCTGCGATAAACAATTTCATTAGGATTCTCCTTTGAATCATCTAATTCGTTCTGTAAACCAATCTGCGCCTTGTTGTAAAGCGCGTTTGGGTAGTTTTTCTCCGACGGTTTCAGCCAGCCAAGCCAGCGTTTTTTCACTTAAGAAATTTTTCATTTGTAGTTCTGCCTCCATCATGACTTGATGGATTTCACACTTACCACGCTTGGCATAGGCAGGGGTTTCATCACCAAACAACACGCAGGATTCTCGTATGTCATGGCAAATGAACACTGGAGTTTTGCCTTCAATGGCCTCAGCCACTTCAAGGAAAGTGATCTCCTCAGGCACTTTGGCCAATCGATAGCCACCCTTGGGTCCAGGGATGGATTGAACAATGCCAGCCTGTTCCAAGCGGGTGAATGTTTTGGCCAAATAGCTTTCTGAGATTTGTTGAAACTCTGCCAAATCTCGAACCTTGATGGCTTTGCCTTCTGGCAATCCAATCAGGTTGACCAAACAGTGCAAACCATATTCTACGCCGATGCCGAAGTAACTTGTTTTTCTCGGTGCCATAATCTTAGATAATTATTATCTCCGATAGATTTTATCTAAGATTATCATTTAAACTCTCACTTGTCAAATTAAGTTAGATTTTGAATCAGGATTGTGGCAAAAAAAGTAAAAGGGTTCACTCCATTTGAGTGAACCCTTTTACAAGGTTTGCTATAACGTTAGAACGTTTCTTGAGTTGTGAAGACGCAATGATTCGTTCTACGGTTTTACTTGTGTTTTAGTTTGTATTGGCGGGCAATGTGGTGACATCGCCATTTGTTACCCACAATTCGATCAGGAATTTGATTTTACTGTCCGAGATCGATTGGCCGGTACCGGGCACTTCTTCACCTGTGACCCAGAACCCTACGCAGACCATGATTTCATCGTCATCGATGCGACTGTTGTTGTTGGCATCGCATACGGATTCGATGGTCACGCCTGTGGCCCCTTGTACGGTGATGGTGGCAGTCTGTTCATCATTGCCTGTGCTCACTGTGACCGTACAACTGCCACCGCGTGGGAAGGCGACGTTGAAGTCCACCTGAACTTCTGTGGCAGGGTTGAGGGTGCGGGTAATGCTGTTGCTGTCGATGAATTCGCCGCATTCTACTTTAAGACTGAAGGACTGAGCGCCTTCTTCGGTCCCGTTGTTGCGAACCGTCACGCTGATGTTGGCAGTTTCGCCCACGGTCACCACTTCAGGAACCACCATCTCAACAATCTGAAAGTTCACATCGGTAGGCACAGCTGGTTCGCCGAGCCAAGGCTCAAAGCTGACTTTGTCGGTGACTTCGTCGCCCAAGCCGTTCGGGTTAAGGAAGCCGGCCGGACCAGAGGGTTCACCCCACCAGTTGTTGGTGGCATCCAGTATGTCGCCGGGCAACAGACTCAAGCCGTCGATGCCATAGCCGTCGTTGCGGGCAATGTTGTTGTTATTGATGACTGTGTCTGCAGAGCGTTCTACCATCATCCCGACCTTGTGGTCGCGGATGGAATTGTTGGTGACGGTGACGCCAGGGCTGCTGAGGTGAATTCCCATACCTTTTTCAGGATTGCTGGCCCTGTTCCCACCGATCGTGTTGCTGTCAATCAGGATGCCGAAACCACGATCCACCGAGCGCACGGTGATGCCGATGTCATTGTGCATCAAGGTGTTGCCCGTTAGTTCAATGGTATTGAGGTCATCCAGGCCATTGACACGAACCCCTTCTTCATCGTTGTTGTTGGCTGTGTTGTCACGGGCAAACAGTTCGCGACCGTTCTGGCCTTTGATGTCGAAGGTGATGCCACGATGGTTGCCATTAGAGACCACATTGGTGGCCCCCGAATTATTCATGTCGTCGCCGGAATCAAAATACACACCGGAACCCACCGAATCGCGGTTGAAATCATTGGCTGAGAAGTTGGCATCCCTGACAGTGACTTCATCCATATCGTCAATGGATTTAAATTGCACACCGTGATCGTCGTTGGTGTGTGCTTCAATGGTGTTCACATTGACACGAGCCATTTTGTCTGACTCTGCGATGATCCCACTGCCTCTGCCAATTGGCGCACTGGATCCATTGGTATTGAAGGTGGCATTGGTGATTAAGGCATCATCCAAATCGCCCAAATTTCTCACTGCCAGCGCAGCGCTGTTTGCGATCGCAGGAGCAGCAGAGCCATAACCGAGACTGGCCAGTGTGTTGGCATTGGCGTCAAGCAGCACGCCGATACCGCCATTGTCATTGGCTTCACCGCCGTCCCAGATGAAATCATTGATGTCTCCAAAGGCGCTTAATTCAAGCCCATCTGACGTAGGCGGTACAAAAGCGGCAACAGCAGCTAGCGTACCAAGTAATACACCATTTTTATTCAGTTTGTTGTTGAAAAATCGTGCGCCGGTAATGTCATTTCCAACGCTGCTAAGAAATATGCCATTGACCAGGTTTTCTTTTGCCTCATTGTCTTCGAAAATTGGATTGTTGATATCACTGGCGGAATAAACGGCAAATCCGTCTCCATAAGGGAAAATAGACCCAAGTAGGTTCCCTGAACCGGTGCCTGCACCATTATTCCAGAAGTAATTGCCTCGTACAAGGTTATTATCATAATCACCAGGTTGTGCAAAACCGCCATAGCCAGCACCAGCACCAAAAAAATTGCCACCAAGCCCAATACTCACGCCAGAACCGCCGTTGAGGCGAATGTTATTGTAGTTAATGGTCACTTCTTCCAAATCTCCAGCATTTAGAATACTGATGCCATCAAAGGGCGTACTCGGTAAAGGCCCACCAAGTCCCCCTAGCCCAGCTGCAGGAATGGGATTAACTGTCACATGACCGTTGGCATTGATGACGTTGTTGGAAATTTCAACGTTGTCCAAGTCTTGCACACCTGGATTTATTGCAAAGTTGATCCTTGGGACAACAGGGAAAGCAATCGCGCTGGCAAACAAAATACCAGGGCCGGAATTGCCGGTGATTCCTTCATCAAATTCTTTGTTTCGATTGTCAACAATGTAAACGTCTTCGAGCTGTCCACCATTGGCAAACACAATGCCTGCCCCAAACGTGGTCATCTGCGGACCTACTGTGGTGGGATTGTTGTCTGCCGTGCCATTTTCCATGATGATGTTGGCTTTAATCAGAGTGTCTTGAATTTCGGTGGTGGGCGGACCCACAAATCCAGCAGATTGGCCCAACCCAAAACTAATCCCATTGTCACCGTTTCGGACGATATAGTTTTCCTGAATCACCAATTGTTCGATGCTACCACGAGGTTCGATGCCGATGCCATCGCGGTGAGGAGGCGCAAAACCGCCTGCGCCAAACTGACCATTGCCATCAAAGATGTTTCTGAGGATGAACACGCCTTCGTCTTCGGAGGCACCCCCCACTTCAAACACGGAATTGGCAATCAATAAGCCAGTAGAACCGTTGGTGCGAAAGTTGTTGTCCAGAAATTTGAAGTTTTCAATGGGGCGGCCAATGGCTGCAATCGCTGCGCCCAAAAAGCCTACTACAACCCCTTCTGCACCGCTACCTACCACGAGATTATGCTGAAATGTGATGTCTTCAGAAGCCTGTGGCTGGGGTGCAAGAACATTCCCTATTCCGTAAGGGTTGCCAAGACCTGCAGGGTTGCCGATCCACACACCCGCTAAAAAAGGGCTGGGGTTGTTTTGAATGGTAAAACCTTGATCCGCTTGATCGCCACCAAAGGTGACATTGTTCGCAGCAATGATAACCGCATGGAACCCGGCACCACCAGCTAAGAATGTCCCATCAATTACGGTGACCTCATGCCCGTCGCGTGAACGCACAGTCAAACTTTCCATGATGCTACCAAAACAGTTTACACCCCCTGCACAACCGCCTACAGCAAGCGATCCTGGAATGACCAATGGCCCTGTGCCATCGGCAGCAGAAGCGGGCCCGGCTGTTTTCGGTCGTAAAAAATACGTGCCAGGCGCTACAACAATGGTGTCTCCTGCCCCAGGGGTAATACCGGCATCTGGCCCACTAATTGGTGCAAATCCTCCCAAAGCGCGTACGAGATCACAAGGTCCACCTGCTACCCCTAAGACGGCAGCAGCACAAGTGCCACTAGGGTCAGCGATAACTGGGAACACACGAATTTCTCTGGCTATACCACTGACGCTGACCGTCAGCAACACTGCTACAATCATCAATAACTGCAAATTTATTTTATTTAGTTTCACAGCGTACCTCCTCATTACACGCTGGCAGGCAGGGTGGATACATCCCCATTGGTCACCCATAGCTCAACCAAGAAAGCAATCTTATCATCCGAAATTGTCAAGCCTGTACCAGGCACTTCTTCACCAGTGACCCAGAAGCCTACACAGGTCATTATTTCTTCATCATCAATACGAGCGTTGTCATTGGCATCGCACACCGATTCAATGGTGACGCCGGTTGAACCAAGCACTTCAATCGTGGCTGTTTGGGAATCGTTTTGTGTGCTGAGGGTCGCGGTACAGCTCGCGCCCCTTGGGAACACCACATTGAAAGTAATTTCCACTTCCGTTGCCGGATTGAGTGTTCTGCTGGAGTTGGAGCTGTCAATGAATTCACTGCACTCCACTTTCAGGTTCAAAGATTGTGAACCTTCTTCCGTACCGTTGTTGCGAACAGTTGCCATGATGGTGGCGATTTCGCCCACATTGGCTTGTTCAGGCACTTCGAAGGAAACAATCTGGAAGTTGACATCTGTTTCCACAGCAGGTTCACCCAACCAAGGCTCGAAATTCACTTTGTTGGTGATGTTGTCACCTAAACCGTTTGGGTTGCCAGGACCATCAGGACCGGAAGGCTCACCCCACCAGTTGTTGCTGGCGTCGATAGTTTCGCCGGGCTTGAGGCCCAACGCATCGATACCGAAGTTTTCGTTTCGTGCAATGTTATTGTTGGTGATGGTGTTGCCAAACGCGCGTTCAGCTTTCACACCCACGCGAGTATTGCGGATGGAGTTGTTATTGACCGTGGTGCCTGTGGCCTGCAACAACGCACCAATACCACTGTCGTTGTCGCCGCCTTTGATGTTGTTTTCAGTAACGATCAGGTTGTCGCCGCGATCTGTGGCACGGATGGTCAAGCCGATCTTGTTTCGATACAGCGTGTTGCCCATCAGCGTGACATCAGACAAATCATCAGAGCCATCGACTTTAATACCTTCTTCGTCATTGTCATTGGCAACTGAATTGATCACCGAAAGGCTTCGACCATTTTCGCCTTTGACATCGAAGCGAACGCCCACATGGTTGCCATTGGCAATCACGTTTTCCACGCCAGAATCGTCCATGTCGTCGGTGGAGTCGAAGTACACACCGGAGCCGATGGAGTCGCGGTTGCGGTCGTTGTTTTCCACAGTGGTGTCTTTAATGGTTACATCATTCATGTCATCGACCGATGAGAACAAGAAGCCATGATCATCGTTGAGGCTGGCAACCTGTTCAAACACGGCCACATTGCTGACTTTGTCGGCAATCACCAAAACACCATTGCCGCTGCCGATTGGCGCACTCGCGCCGTTGCGGCTGGTTTCACTGGAAGAAATCTGAATGTTGTCAATGTCTGCCAAATTCGGACCGACTAACGCGGCTGCATTAGCGGCAGGTAAGAACGCAGAACCGTAATTTGGGCTGGCAAGGGTATTGGCATTGGCATCTAAAACAACGCCACTACCACCATTATCACTGGCCTCGCCACCTTCCCAGATGAGGTCATTGATGTCACCAAAGGAAGAAATCTCCAGACCGTCACCCGCTGGTCGACCCACCGCACCCACAGCCTGTAGCCCGTTTTTACTAAAGGTGTTGTTAAAGAAACGAGCGTTGGTGATATCATTGCCGACACTGCCAAGGAAAACACCATTATTAAAGTTTTCCATGGCGGTGTTGTCGCGGAAGATGAAGTTTGTTACATCATTAAAGGCAAACACTGCAAAACCATCTCCGTGTGGATACAAAGGCACGGCACCCAAAGCCAAGTCAAGGATGTGAGTGCCATTGTTACGAATGATGTTGCTGTCAATCAAAATATCTTCAAAGTCACCAGGGTGGGCAAAACCCGTAAAACAAGGCGGCCCAGGCACACCACAGGTGTTATTGCCTGGTAAGCCGACAGTGATGCCGGAACCCGCGTTTTGAAGCACGTAATTGTGACGGAACTCAACTTCATTAAGGTCTCCGTTGTTCACAAATGTAATGCCGTCAAAAGGCGTGGAGGCAACCACACCAGCAACACAACAGTCCAGTCCCGTGGCAGGAAAGCCACCATTCACACCAGCGACGAGCGCGGCCATTTTGTCGCCATTTTGGCTGATCACGTTGTCGTGGAAGTACACGCCATCCAAGTCGGTTACACCGCCACCAGGACCTGGGAACTGGCCCGGAGCAGGCGTAGTGAATGCTAAACGGCTGGCAAACAAAATTCCTGACCCAGTATTACCGGTTATCCCTTGTTGAAAATCTTCAGAACGATTTTTAATAAAATAAATGTTTTCAAGTTGTCCACTGTTGGAAAACGTCATGCCGGAACAGAAAACAGGGCAGTTGGTGGTGCCGTTGGCAGTGACACCATTTTGCATGATGATGTTGCCACGAAACTCAATATCTTCCAGTTGGCGAACATCTGAACGCCAATAGAATCCATTGGCACCGTTTCGGACCGCATAATTGTTGCGAAAGATCAAGCGTTCTTGGTCTCCTGAATTTCGAAATCCAACCCCATGATTGAAGTTGGAGTCGAAGGTGTTTCCGACAAAGTGAACGCCCTCATCTTCGGAACTGCCGCCGATATCGCCTACATCTGAAAAGAAGGAAATACCATCGTCAAATACAGCAACAGGCCCACCGAGAGCGCCATTGCGGCGAAATTCGTTGTTTAAAAAACGATAATTCTCAATAGAGCGCGGTCCTACGGCTCTGGAGAAACGAACGATTACACCACTTAGAAAATTGTTCTGAACAAACAAGTTTTGCAGGGTGATGTCTTCACTTGCCCCATCTGCACCACTCAAAAATGTAGGCAAATAAGGGTTGGCGCCACCATTGGGTTCGCCAATGAGGATACCAGCTTCAGTGACTGCATTTTGAATGGTCAAGCCCTGATCTTCACGCTCGCCACCCAAAGTTACATTATTGGCAGCAATGATAAACACAGGATCAGCAGCGTTGCCGTTGATCACAGTGACTTCAGCACCATCACGGGAACGAACGGTGAGACCTTCCATGATCTGGCCAGAGCCAAAACAACCGGCAACAGGTGCCGCACAAAATGGGGCAGCCGTTGTGGTAGGAATTACTGCAGGGCCGGTGCCATTGGCAGGCGCACCTGCTGCAAACACACCAATGTTGTAAACCCCTGGGGCAATAATAATGGTATCGCCAGGGTTCGCAGGAGTGCCTGCATCAGGACCACTGATTGGGGCTAAGCCAGCCAGTACACGAATCAAATCACAAGCACCGCCTGCACCTAAAGCAGCAGCAGCACAAGTCCCTGACGGATCTGCAATGGTAGGAAACACGCGGATTTCATTGGCATTGACCGCATTGGACAGCCCAAATACGGTGGCGAACACGAAAAAAACAAGCAACAGAAAACGTAAGGGATACATAGTCACACCAACCTTAACCTTTGAAAATTATTGCGTAATTTTACGTAATTAAACCCTCTTTGATCCATTCCCCCATCGAAAATGGACGATGATCAGGAAACATCATAAAGTATCTATGGATAGGATTGCAACCATATTAGTAACAACTTTATAAAGGGACTTAATTGGCTGAATTTGGCTTTAAAATATGAATGGTCATTTATGAAGAAATTTCCAACCAATTGTCAAATAATAGGGTGAAAAATTAAAAAATATTTTATTTTGACTCACCAACCTTGGCCAAAGTGGATAAGAGAATTGAAAATTCTCTTAATGTAGTAAAATCAAATGACTAAAAATTCAAATGTAACGGCCAAGAGATAAAATAGGCTAAATCTTCCAAAGAAAGATATTGTTTCTTCAGATTGACAGCCTTTTACTAAGAAAGTGGATCTATGGTCAAATATTTGATGCATAAAACACAATGGGTGTTGTCTGGATTACTCTTAATGGGGTTGTTTTTTTCCTCGCCTGGAATTTCTCAGCCTTTCGCAGGCCAATACCTCCCTTTCACACATCAAGTCGATTTTAATCAAGCCCGTTACATTCGAGATGGTTATGCAGGTGTGGCCCTGTTCGATTACGACAATGATAATGATTTAGACATATTTCTGAGCAACGGTCCAGGCTTTGCAAATGGTCTGTTAGAAAATCAGAGTGGACAATTCGTGGATGTCACCTCTCATGCAGGACTGGATTCGATAGCGGGTACGGGTGTGATGTCTGGAGACATCGACAATGATGGTTTTGATGATTTGTTTGTGGCTGATGTGGATGGTAACACGCTTTACCACAATCAAGGAAACGGCCAGTTTGTAGAAATCACAGATCAAGCAGGAACCAAAGCGGCAGATCAACGTTCATACAGCACCACATTCTGTGACTTTGATCTGGACGGACTGCTCGATGTGTATGTGGGAACCTCTCGTCAGGGGCCATTGGAGCAATCAGCCCACAACTTATTGTTTCTTAATGAGGGGAATTTATCCTTTCGGGAAATTGCTAGGCAGGCCGGTGTTGCCAATCCAGTCACAAGAATGACAGTTGAGCCAGAAACCGAGCTGATAACCCTCAGTTGGGCTGTAACTTGTTTAGATTATGACCTGGATGGAGATTCGGATTTGTTGGTTGCCGTAGATTTTTCTACAGTGACTTTGTTTCACAACCAATGGCGAGAGCGTGGCACACTCACTTTCAGCAATCGCACATCGGAGGCAGGTTTGGGTGCCGTAGGCAACTGGATGGGGTTGGCTGTGGCCGACTACAATGCCGATGGCTGGCCCGATGTGTTTGCAACCAACTGGGGAAATTCTCAACTTTATCCCATTAATCCATTGCAGAATTTCCCAGTGGACACGTTGAACCACGCACTGTATCTCAACAATGGAGATGGCACATTCAGCGATCAAGCCCGTCAATCAGGCGTTGCAGATTGGGAAATTGGTTGGGGTGCCTCACCTCTCGACTGGGACAATGATGGCGATTCGGATTTGTTTTTTGCTGGAAATTATGCAGAAGCTCCTGATGAAGATTTTGTGGTGTTGGACAATCCAAGCCGTTTATTCCTCAACGATGGTCATGGTAATTTTGAGGAAAAATCTAAATCATTTGGTCTGATAAACCTGCATCCAGCAGGTAGATTTCAATACGCGCATGGGGTTGCAGCTGGAGATTTAAATAATGATGGGTATAACGATATTGTGATTGCCAATTCTGGCTACCAAACAAATGGGGAGCCGAAAACAGGTATACCCCTTTACTTTTCAAACAGCGCTGCAAAAGACCAACATTGGATCAAACTCAAATTGATCGGCACTCAAAGCAATTTTAATGGGGTCGGCGCGAAGGTGGTCATCCGAGCTGGGGAACTGAATATGATTCAGGAGGTGCGAAGTGGCTCCGGGCATCTTTCTCAAGACAGTCGAATTCTCACGTTTGGGTTGGGTGTTTCCAAAGGCATCGACCAGATCGAAATTCAATGGCCGAGTGGTCAACTTGATGTGCTTAAAAATGTGCGGATCAATCAAATGCTTACCGTGATTGAAAGCAACTTAAAGTAAGCACGAATAGACGCATTCAAGAGGGCATAACATGGAAGGAACCGCTTGTCAGAACCCGTATTTGTAAGGATACTATAAGGGTCTCTTCTTGACAGTCGTCAAACGGCTTTGAAGATATCGCTACATTTTATATGGCTTATACTAAATTCCGCACCAAAGGGGTCCTTGTGCGAATCGAAGATTTAATCTTAAAAACACAACAACGCGTGCGTTTGCTGCGTGCTTTCCGAGGCGCAAATTGGGGCCTGTTGGCTGGATTGTTTGCATCAACCTTATACTTGGTGTCAAACAACATCGGCTGGACGTCCGAAATACCAGCTTGGTGGTGGTTGCTTATTAATGGAGGCGTGGCTGCCATTGGTGCATTGGTGGGGTACACCATTCCGGTAAATGTGAATCGAATGTTGTATGAAATGGATCAGACACTAGACACCGAAGAAGTCATGATCACCTTGCACTACCTTAAAGAACACGAACATGAACACGACTTTTTACCTATTCTTGAAGATCAGTTTAGCCAGCTGAAAGTTCAGCCGGAACGCGTTTACAAACTCAATGCCAATGATGGAAAACGAGGTGGTGGCATTGCTGTTTTGTTGGCGTTTACCGCGTTGTTCTGGTGGCTGGAACCTGGCATCGTGCCAGTGGCGGCCTTTAGTGGAAGCAGTCTCACACCAGAAGAAGTGGCACGGGCCCTAGAGAAACTGGACGATCAAGAGATTCCCGAAGCCCTTAGAAACAAACTGGAAGAAATTGAAAATGTGTTGGATGACCTCAGTGGTGAAAACCCCGAAGACACCTCTAACATTAAACAGGGCGAAGCTGAGGAAGATAACAATTTAATTCAGTTGTTCGATGGTCTGAACCAAGCCCAAAATGATGCCCTGAGTTTGGACGATCTGGAAACTTATGGCCTCAGCGAAGAGGAAATGGAAGAGCTTCGTCAACAACAGCGAGAACAATTGGAACAACTGCAACAACAAATGAAAAACTTCATGGCCGGCCTGCCTCAAGACGGTGAAGGTCAACAGGGGCAGGAAGGTGGAGAACAGGGGTCCCAGGGCCAAGAAGTGCCACAACAGTTGCAGGAATTGTTAGATCAAATGTCCGATGACAATCCCATTAAACGCGAATTGCAGGAAGCCTTAGAGCAGAGCAATCAAGAAGGTGGACAGGAAAGATTACAAGGTGTGCTGGAGCAGCTGAGTGAAGAAATTGATGATCGCCTGTCTGCCGATCAAGGTTTGGAAGAACTACGGGACTCTATTGATGAATGGGTGCAAAATGAATTGGGTTCGGAGTCCAGTGAGGGCGATCAAGAGCCTTCCGAAGGTGAATCTGATTCAGATGAAGGCAATGAGTCCCAAGAAGGTGCTGATGGCAACGGCGCGGATTCAGAAGGTGAAAACGGTGGCCAGGCCACAGGACAAGAGCCTGCCGGAGGCAGCGAGCCGGGCGAAGGCCAAGGTGGTCGAGATGCAGATGGTTTGGGTGGCGGCGATGAAGCTGGCACATCGGGCAGCGGCGGAAGAGACCCCAATTCACTCCGACCAGACTGGGATCCTGACTATAAGAACGCTGATATTCCTCAAACCATGTTGCCTGCTGCCGCGATTGAACAATGGTTGAGTCGTGGGATTCCCGTTGAAACCAATCAGGAACCTGGGCAGGCGGCGCAGTTTCGGCTCAGTTACGATCAGGTAGAAGCCTTGCTTGACGTCCGCGACTTGTCTCCCGAACTGCGTGATATTGTGCGCTTGTATTTTTTACAAATTATCGGCCAGTTGAACCAAGACGGTCAACCGAGCCAGGACACAACAGACACCCCATAAAAACGTCAGAGAGGAATTTTTATTATGATCACCGAAGAGAAAATTAGATCAACACAAGGCCAATTTGTGCAGTTGCAGCAAGAACTTGGAAAAGTCATTGTAGGTCATCACAATATTATTGAAGGCACTTTAATAGCGTTGCTCTGTGGTGGTAATGTGTTGCTGGAAGGTGTGCCGGGGTTGGGTAAAACCTTGATTGTGCGAACCTTAAGCGAAACATTAAGTTTGGGTTTTTCCCGCATTCAGTTCACACCGGACCTTATGCCTGCTGACATCATCGGCACCAATCTGGTGATGGAGGATGAAAATGGGCGACGGTTCTTTGAGTTTGCCCCTGGGCCAATTTTTTCGCATCTGATTTTGGCCGATGAAATCAATCGTGCCACACCAAAAACACAAGCGGCTTTGCTAGAAGCAATGCAGGAGCGCAGTGTGACGGTCGGCAAGCAAACCTATAAACTTGAAGAACCGTTCGGGGTGTTGGCCACTCAAAACCCCATTGAAATGGAAGGCACCTATCCTTTGCCTGAGGCACAGGTGGATCGGTTTTTCTTCAAACTGTACCTCAATTCACCCAACGGAGATGAATTGAAAGAAATTATTCGTCGCAACACAGGCATGGGTGAAAAACATCAGTTGAGCACCAGCGTCACTCGAGAGCAACTGTTGGAGGCCAGAGATATTGTGGAATCTTTCCCAATTGCCGAACCATTGGTGGAGTATGCCTCGCGCCTGGTAATGGCGACGCATCCCGATGAACAAAATGCACCTGATCTGGTGAAGAAATATGTGGCCTATGGGGCCAGCCCCAGGGCAGGCATCAGTTTGGTGGCTGGAGCAAAGGCACATGCCTTCCTCAATGGTGCCACCAATGTACGCACTGAAGATCTTAAAACCGTGTTCCCCATGGCCTTGAACCATCGTGTGCTGCTTAACTTTAAAGCACAATCAGAAGGTATTACGGTGAATCAGGTGTTGGAACACGCACTCAAACAAGTGAAAGATATTTAAAATATGCTCGATGAAGGATTGCTACGGCAACTCAACCCGCTTCATTACGTGGTCCGTGAATCTGCAATGGGCCGTGTGGGGGGGCGACAGCTTTCAAAGCGAAAAGGGTTGAGCATGGATTTTGCCGAACACCGAAATTATCTGGCCGGCGACGACTACCGTTACATCGACTGGAATTTATATGGGCGACTGGATCGTCTGTTTGTGAAAGTCTTTTCACGCGAAGAGGATTATCCAGTGTATCTTTTGTTTGATCAAAGCAAATCGATGCGGATTGGTGACAAGATGCAGCGGGCTGCGGAAGTGGCCGCTGCTTTGGGTTACATCGCCCTTAAGGATCAAAATCGTCTGGGCGTATATCCATTCTCTAAAGGCATTGACGTGGATCAAGCCTGGTACCCCCGATCTGGGTTCCGTCAAACCCTGACCTTTTTTGAATATTTGCAAAGTTTGGTACCACAAGCGGACACAGACTTTAATCACTCCTTGACTCAATTCGCCCACCTGCGCCTCAACCGTGGTCTGGTGGTGGTTCTGAGCGACATGTTCAGTGAAGCGGGATATGAAGAAGGGCTGATTGCCTTGCGAAGTTCAGGGTATACCGTGGTGGTGATGCAATTGTTGGCCCCACAGGACACCGATCCAGAATTGTTGCAGGAGGTTTGGCTGACTTCTGTGGAGCAGGGGCCGTCGCGCCGTCGCCTCAATGGGCCGGAATCTGTTGATATCTATTTGCAAGCCGTGGGCGAATACAATGACAAACTTCAGGAATTTTGCCACCATCATGAAATTGGCTATTTGCGCTTGCCTGTCATCATGCCATTGGAACAAGTGGTGTTTGAGCAATTGAGAGGACGGCTGTTAACATGAGTTTTTTAGCACCGTTGGCTTGGGCCGGTCTGGGCATCAGTGTGTTGGTGGCGGGCCTGTATTTTTTGAAAAAACGTCCCCAACCTTTTGAAGTATCTGCTTTGTTTTTGTGGCCCCAGGCCACTTCAAAATCTCGTTCGGCATGGCGTTGGTACAAAGCCCCATTAGGCTTATTGCTGATTCAGTTGTTGGTGTTAATTCTAATGGTGTCCAGCCTTGCGCAACCTGTGGTGTTCACAGAGGCTACCAGCGCCGGGCAGTTGGCCATTATCGTCGATACCAGTGCCAGCATGCAGACACGGATGGTGGATGGGGATCGTTTAAAAGCATCCATTGAGCGGGCCAAAACCCTGGTGCGAGACAATCCCAAAGCAGAATTTACATTGGTCGAAGCCCGCCATCACGGTGGCGTGGTGGTACCGCTGACCTCGGATCAGAAACTGATCACAGATGCATTGGACCAGTTAGAGGCCACTTTCTTGGGTGAAGCCTCATTGGCATCGATCCTTCAATGGGTTCAAAGCCAGGACAATTGGGACACGTTTGATCGAGCCGTGTGGTTTAGCGACCATTTGCCACAGGATCTGGCCTGGCAGGATTTTCCGATTGAATTTGATTTGGTCAACGAAGGCATCGGCAACACAGCCATCACTGCCTTTACGGTTCGCCTACAGCCAGATGTCACTTTGGGTTATGAAGCCTTTGTGAAAATTGAAAATATGTCGAGTGCCGATCTGGAAACCACATTGTCCTTACGGTCTTTTGGGCATGTCATTTCAGAAGCCCCGATTCAGGTGGCTTCTGGAAAAGACCTGAGTTTTACCTTCCCTTTGTCCCATGGAGTGGAAAAACACCTGAGCGTTGGATTTGATGTGCAGGATGGTCTGTCTTTTGACAACGAACGTCATTTTACCTTTGAAGACAAATTTCAACCACGCGTTTACTGGCTCGGTGAGCCGGATGCGTTTTTGCAACAAGCCTTTCGCGTGATGGGCGTCAGTGAAATTTTACCCTGGGCGCCAGAAACAGTGTTGGGTTCAAACGATTTGCTGGTGGTTCATCAAGAACGTTATGAGGCCCCTGTGGCAGGCAACGTGTTGCTGCTGAATGCCAGCTGGACAGGTTTTCTTGAAGCAGACAATGCGTATGAAGTTCAACGGGTGAAAGCTTTAGATTTGACCCATCCCGTATTGCAGGGAATCACACCTGAAAACATTGCCGTGTTGGAGGCAAGCACCGGGACATTGCCTGAAAATCTGTATACCCTATTAGAAGCAGACAATATTTTTGGTGATCAGGTACCGCTGTTGGGTGTGTATCAATCTGAAGACGTGCGGATGGCCTGGCTTGGCTTTTCACTCAATGCCACCAATCTACGCTTGACGGTGGATTTTCCCATCCTGGTGGCGCGATTGCTGCGTTGGCTGGTGCCAGTGCCGCTGGAGGCCAATGTCATCCACACAGGCACCACCTTAAATTTGGCTCAAGAGGGCACCACGGTCACCCTGCCAAATCAACAAACCATTACTGTGCCTCGAACTGCATTTAATGATACCACGGAGCCGGGTTTCTATTTGTTGCCCGAAACCGAAACCGCCTGGGCCGTGAACGTACCTGCTACGGAATCAAGATTGATGCCCATTAGTACCTCTACAAGTTCTGATGTGGCAGGCAATATTCAGGCAGAGATCAATGAGGTGGCCAGTCCACTTTGGATCTATTTTGCAGCCTTTGGCCTGTTGGCCCTTGGCGTAGAGTGGGTCAGCTATGAACGAGGGTGGTTATAAATGAGATTTATTTATCCCTGGGCTTTTGTTGGCTTGGCTGCATTGGGTGGATTGCTCTGGTTTTTACGTTACCAATGGACGCAACGATTGGGTCTGGATCGCGTGGCATTTGCCGTGCGTGTCTTGGCCTTGGTCATCTTGGTCATTACGTTGGCAGGACCTCAGTCTTCCAGCCGTGAAGCGGTTCGTTATGTGTATTTTGTGGTCGATCGTTCGGCCAGCACATCTTTGTCCAGCAGTGATGACATTGTGATGCAAACCCTGTCTCAATTCGAACAGGCTGATGAACGCACCCGTTACGGCGTGATTGTGTATGGCAAACAGGCCTATATTGATCAACCTTTCTCCAGCGATTTACCCTTGAGTTTACAAACGGCCATTGATCCCTCTGCAAGCGATATGGCGGGGGCGCTCCGCCTGGCATTGGAAACATTGCCCACGGGGCTGCAACAAGGAGAAGGCAACAATGTAGACATTGTATTACTCAGTGATGGCCAGACCGAATCCCAAAGTTTGTTGGGCGTGTTGGAACGTGCTCGCGATATGGGGGTTCGTATTTGGGTACGTCCTTTAGGCAATCGAACCTATGCCGATGTCCGTTTGGACAGTGTGCAGTTGCCGCGTGAAGTGACGCCTGATCGTCGCTTTGAAGGCGTGGCTTATGTGTATACCAATGAACCGACCAGCGGTGATTTGCTCATCTATCGCGATGAACAATTGTTAGAAGCAATTCCTACGGAACTGGAAGTTGGCGTTAATTCATTGCGCTTCGCCGATGAGTTGACCGAGCCGGGGCATCATCGATACCAAGTTCGCTTTAGAGCGGAAAATGATGCGTTGCTGGAAAACAATGTGGCTTCCGATTTGGTCACTGTGTCCGGGAGTGCTGCACTGTTGTTGTATGAACGGCCGGATGGTAATGGCGAAGGGTTGTCACGTCTGTTGGATGCCGCTGGATTTACACACGAGCGGCGAACGTGGTCTAATCCCACTTTTAATTTAAGTGATCTGGCAAGTTACAAAGGTATTATTTTAAACAACGTTCCATTGGAACAATTGTCCACTGAAGCCATCGATACTCTTAAGGCCTATGCAGGCGAATTGGGGGGCGGCATCTGGGTAATTGAAGGTCAACAGGCACTCGAAGGCGTGGATGAAAGTGATCTTGAGGATATGTTGCCCATTACCTTTGAAGGCCCACAACGGGATCAACTGCCTGGGGTGGCCATTTACTTTATCTTGGATCGATCCAGCAGTATGGGACAATCTGCAATCGCAGGGTCAGGGCTTAATAAACTGGATGTGCTCAAAGATGCAGCGGCTCAAAGTATTGAGGTCTTGCGCGAAGAAGATTGGCTTGGGGTGACAGTGTTTGACAGTTCTCAGGACAATATTGTGCCGATTCAGCCTTTGGCAACCCAGCAAAATCGTCAGCGAATTTACTCTTTGATCAACCAAATCAGCGCCGGAGGCGGCACAGATATGTTGCCTGCCTTGCAGGCTGCTTTGAGTGAATTGGAACGCATCCCCGCCCGAATTAAACACATCTTGGTGTTTTCAGATGGAAAAACAGTGCGCCAGGATCGTAATTTTCAAGAGCTGTTTGAAAACCTGGCGGGAAGCGATATAACAGTTTCTAGTATCGGTTTGGGCCAACAACCCGATGAAGAAATGCTTGAATTGCTGGCAGACGCCGGACAAGGGGAAGTGTTCATGGTCCGCGACGTAACTCAGTTGCCTAAAATCTCGGTGCGAGAGACTCGCCGCATCGTGCAGCGCCGCTGGGTGGTGGGGAATTTTGCCACCGAGGCCGGTCCTTATGGACAGCTTCGCTTGAGTGGTTTTGATATCAATAGCCTGCCGCCTGTATCTGGTTATGTGCAAACCTACGCCAAGGATTTATCCCAATCTGCTATGATGGTTGAAGGCAACCCTTTGCTCAGCTTTTGGCAATATGGACTGGGGCAAGTGGCCGTGTTAAACACTGATTTGGAAGGGGTCTGGACCGATCAGTGGAACGGTTGGTCTCGCCTGTCCGAACTGGTGGGCGAAGTGATGTCTCAGTTGTATGCAAACCCCGAATCCAATGCAGGCCTGGTCCTTCACAGTGAAGTCGATGGCAACAAACTGCATTTGCGGTTGGATGCCAATGATGGCAGTCGGTTTGTCAATCAACTGGAAATCACAGGTCAACTTCATGCCGATGACGCTGAAGGCACAGATGGCGAAGAATCGGTGCCCATTCAGTTTACCCAGGTGGCCCCAGGGCAATACGAAGCCACGGTTGAAAACATTCAACAAGGGTTGAGTTTGGTTAATCTGGAAGCTTTACAGGAAGGCGAAATTGCCACGCAACAAACCCATGTGGTGGCTGTGCCCTATCCATTGGAATATCAAAACCTGGGGATCAACGACCAGCTCCTGCGCCAGATTGCGGACACCACGGGCGGTAAAGTGCTCGAAGATGAACAAATCGACCTCGGCCCCATCGGCCGGGCCGGAAACGTTCGCTACGAGGATCTCTGGCCCATGGGCCTTGGCATCGCCATGTTTCTGTTTATGACCGATCTCTTGCTGCGCAAAGTTCCATTGGAAGCGTTGTTGGGGCGGGGTGGAGAGAATTAACAACCATTAGAAAAGCATCTTATTAAATTGTAAAAGGCCTCAAACCCCCAGCCGCCTTGAGAGATCAAGGGGGCTACGGTTGGTCTGCGTTTGTCAATTCTGTATTTAATCATTGGTTCTTTATGAACATTTTTTGTTTAAGTGTTAGCAAAAGCGGTTGAGCTTAAATGGGCAATTCGTTCATCGTATTTATCATCATCAAAAACAACACCGACTGCTTCGAGTGTGCCTAAGGAAGCTTCTAAGTGTTTGCTGACATTTTTAAATACAGGATCATAATGGCCCGGATAAAGCGATTGAATATCCAATTCGAGCAGTTGTTTCACAGATTGAAAGAGAGCATCAAAATTTGACCCGGGCAAATCCCATCGGCCCGTTCGCCCCCCAGGAAAGATACAATCCCCGGCAATCAGGATTTTTTCATCAGGTTCATAAAGGCAAACCCCACCTGGAGAATGCCCCGGCGTGTGAATGACTTCAAATTGCGCATCACCCACATCAAAATGACTTCCTAAAGGGTGTGCGTCGGGCAACTTATCCAATTCGTTTGCATGAATAAACATCGGCTTATCATAGTGCTCACTCAAGGCCTGGGCTTCCCCAATATGGTCAGGATGTCCATGTGTAAAGACAATGGCCTGTAGAGACTTGTTTTTAAGCTTGGACAAAACCAAATTTATGATGTCATCTTTCAAGCCGCCGCCTGTGTCGATCAGTAAGGGTTTCTCGCTGTCAACTAGATAAACATTAGATGTGTAAATCGGATCTTTGAGTTGATAAATCTCCATACGAAAAGTGTATCAGGCATCAATTGGTGCGCCAATTACCCAAAGATCAATCAGTGCATCGATCTCATTATCGCTGATGGTTTGGTCTGTATTTGGAACCACTTGGCCGGAGACCCACATGGAAATAGCGTTCATGATTTCTTGATCACCAAGCACCTGATCATTATTTAAATCCAAAGCAGCGTTTAAGCTGGTGTCGTTGCTCTTCTTTGGAGAAGGTGCAGGATCAGGCGCAGGTGCTGCACTGTCAATGATGTCGCCAAAGTCAGTCGTCCAATACCACCATGCCAGGGAGTTTGGTTCGTAAACCATGGAAATGCCAATGGCGTGAGAAAAGCAGTTCAGCATGTTCAAATGGTGTCCTCTGGACTGACGCCACACATCAAATACGTCGATGGCTGTTTCAAATCCACCGGCAATGTTTTCAGACATAAAGCCAAAGTTTGGTGGATAACCTGCAAGCACCACACGTTCCCTCAAAGGATATTCACCAGGGCACGTGTGCAAGGTGCAGTTGGTTTGAATCATAGCATAGTTATGTTGTTCAGCGGCACGAGACAACCCAGGAGATAACGCCAATCGTTTTGAACTTCCACTTGGCCAAGGGATTAAATCTCGACCCGACCAGCAAGCCTCGGACAGACTACGGTATTCATTGATGATCGCTAAAAATTCCGATTCAGTGTTTGTTTGTGCTTCTGCATTCAAGTTGGGCAGCAGCACAAGGGTTAATAAAAATAGCCAAGCAAGGGTGATTCGCATACATCCTCTTTTCATTTCTAGCAGCGTGATCTTCAGTCTCTCGGCAAAAATTATGTCGCACTTCGACACAAATACCGATGAACTGCTGCCGGATAAAATTAGATGTGCGTATGGTTTGACCATCCAATAGAAGAGATTTTGAATGCCCATGTGTCATTTGTTGTGATGTGGACTACATTTGTGGAATTTGACACCGTGCTAATTGTAAGCTATGCTGAAAGCGAAAATGTCCTTAGGGAGGGCCTAAATCACGTGAGCAATCCTTTGCTCATCGCTGGAAATGCAAATATCTCCTTGGCGCGGGAGATTGCCGATCATCTTGGGATGCAACTTTGTGAAGCCAAGATACGGCGTTTTGGCGATGGAGAAGTTAGCGTTTACATCGAGCGGACGGTTCGAGGCCATGACGCCTACATCATTCAACCCACCTGTAATCCAGTCAACGACAATTTAATGGAACTGCTGCTGATCACCGATGCGCTCAAACGGGCTTCGGCAGATCAAATTACTGCTGTGGTGCCCTATTATGGGTATGCACGCCAGGATCGAAAACACATTGGACGTGTGCCTATCAGCGCCAAGCTGGTGGCCAACATGATTCAAACTTCTGGGGCAGATCGTGTGTTGACACTCGATTTGCATGCAGGTCAGATTCAAGGGTTCTTTGATATTCCTGTTGACAACCTACGGGCCGATGCCATTTTTAGCAAGCACTTCAGAGCTTTAAAAAGCAATGAGGATGTGGTGGTCACAGCGCCAGATATTGGTGGAGTGAAAAGAGCGCGGCAACTGGCGGAGGGCCTCAATTTATCTCTGGCCATTGTAGAAAAACGGCGCCAATGGGAAGATGAAAAAACCAAGGTGATGACCGTTATCGGAAATGTTAAAGACAAACATGTCTTGATTGTTGATGACATTATTGCCTCTGGGGGCACCATCATTAATGCCACCAATGCATTGTTGGAAGAAGGTGCCAAGGAAGTTTGGTGTGCATGTACACATGCTGTGTTTACAGAAAATGCTTTGGAGAAATTGAAGGAATCACCCCTGACCAAAGTGGTGGTGACCAATTCTATTCCAGCTTTGGAGAATGAAGCGCCATTGGTTGAACGCATATCCATTGGCCCATTGTTTGCCAAAACAATTCAACGTGTGGGACAGGGTGAATCTGTCAGTGAATTGTTCCCGCACGATTAAATGAATAGTAGACATCTTGACCCAACAAGTTTATTTGGGGTATACATAAAAGCAGGATAGTTAATAGGACTATGTGAGTTAAGGGAAACAGACACCAAGGAGGCGATGAGCGACATACAAGCATCGCAAGCAAAATTGATTTGTGAAACAGGGTCTTGGGGGTTCACGGCCTTTTGCGCGCGATTATTATAAAGATACCTTGAGAGAGGGTTAAATATCTTTCCTTTTTAGGAGGTTGACTTGAATCTTACTTCAAATCGATTCATCATTTTTACATGGATGTTCTTGGCACTGGCCATTGTGGTGGTGCCCGCACAGGCGCGAGATATCAGCGTATGTTCTGCTGGTTGCGCATTTAATTCTGTTCAGGCCGCATTGGCATCGGCCAATCCCGCTGGCGGCGATACTATTCGTTTGGGTGGCGGCGTGTTTGTTGGACCCATCCAAGTGGGCATTAATGTAGATATCGTTGGTGCAGGCCAAGGTGTGTCTGTGGTCGGCGGCGGCATTATTGTTGGCGGCATTGGTATTAGCGTTAGAGTCCAAAATTTGACAATAACCCAAGGCCTCAATGGCTTGGCTGTTTTAGGGCTTTCTAATGTAATTGTGCAAGATGTGACGGTTGTATCCAACATTTCTGATGGCATTTTGGCAAGCGATTTTGCCAACGTGACTTTGTTTAATGTTGTCGTTGCCAACAATGGCTTAAATGTGTTGGGCAATCCGATTGGCGCAGGCATTTCCTTAAATGGCGCAGCCACACTGAATACCTCTGTGGTCACGATCACGGGCAACGTCAGTGCAGGGATCGCAGCGTTTGGCAACTCCACTTTGAATTTGAATACGGCCACCAACGTGGTGGGCAATGGTTTGACCCCAGGCATTATTCCTGGCTTCGGTGGCGAAGGTGTGGTCGTGGCTGGATCAGCCAACGCAAACATTGAAGGCGCCACAGTATCAGGCAACGGTGCTTCGGGAATTGCCATTTTGGAATCTGCCAATGCTGATATTCGTAATTCTGTTGTAGAAGGCAATGCAGGCCCAGGCATTCGTGTGGGTGGCCCTGCTTCTGTCAACCCTGACTTTGTTGCCACCGCTACTGCAACCATTGAAAACAACAATGTCAATGGAAATGGTTCGCATGGCATCCTCATTGGCGACCCTTCCAAAGAGCTCGACACTGCGACTGCTATCGTGAACAGCAACGGGATGAACAACAATGGCGGTTGTGGTTTGGCTGTGGATGCCACCGGCGGTTCAAGCGTCAGCGCAAGCATTAACTTCGCAAGCGGAAACGCTGAAGGAGATTCCTGCGAACTGTGATTCCAGGGTTGTAATTTTCAAGGAGGAATAGATGAAACAACAACAAACAACACGACGTTCTTTCTTAAAAACCATTGGTGCTGGTGCAGCCACATTGTCTTTAAGCAGCACTCTTGGTCCATTTGTGCACGCCCAAAATAACTTTATTTTGGGGATGGCCAATCCCTTGTCTACTTTCTTTGGCCAGGCAGCTGAAAAAGCATTGAGACTGCGTATTAATCAGATCAACGGCAACGGCGGCATCATGGGCCGTCAGGTTGAACTGGTCACGTCCGATAGCGCAGGCCGACCTGACCAAGCACTTCGCGCGGTTCAGGAATTGGCTTTGTCCAAAGGTGCCGACGTCATGACCGGTTTCTTCTTTAGTGAAGAATTGATTGGCGCATTGCCATCCTTTGCTGCTTTCCGAAAATTGTTCTTGGGCACAGGTGCAGCCACGCCAAACGCATCCGTGGCTGTGCAACAGGATTATGACAGTAACAAATTCTTCTTTCGCGTTGGCCCTGTCAACTCTTTGTTCATTCTTCAATTGATGGCCACATTTGAAATTGGAATGGTTGAAAATGGACTTGGCTTGAACAAAGCTGTGATGCTGGCTGAAGATGCCTCCTGGAACCAAGCCATTACTGACAGCTTCCCAGCCATTTTGGGTGCATTCGGCTCTCAGGTTGAAGTTGTGGATACCATTCGTTACGCCGAAGATACGGCGGACTTTAGTTCCATCTTCAGCCGCGCAGTGGACAGTGGCGCCGACCATATCCTTACGGCCATGGCTCACACTGGTATCCGACCGACGGCGCAGTGGGCTCAGGCTCAGGTCCCGCTTCCATTGATTGGCATTAACGTCCAAGCTCAGGATGGCAACTTCGACAGTCTGAGCAACGGTGCAGCTGAATCTGTGATCACTTTCTCCTCTGGTGCAAATGCACCTATCACCGAACGAACGATTCCATTCGTGAATGCATTTGCAAGTTTCAGTGACGTTTTCCCGGAAATCACAATACCGTCTTACAACGCGTTCATCAGTGCTGATGCACTGGATGTTTTGGCAGACAGCATCGAGCGCGCGGGTGTGTTCCCAGATACGGAAGACAACACTGATACTGTGATTGAATCGATGGAGCAGGCCAGCGTGCTGGGTACCACAGGAACGGTTGAGTTCTATCAGCGCAATGAAGTCGGTGTGTCCCCAATTCGCCCAGACCTGGCTTTCCCACATGATGTTCGCGTGGATAAGGCTCAGGGTGTGTGGGTGCAGTGGCAGGACGGGAATTTGGAAACATTGTTCCCGCCAAACTTGGCCACATCCAGTTTTGTATTGCCACCTTGGTTGCGTTAAGTCAACTCTTTTTTCTAGGCTGAAATTGACTAAAACAGGAAGGAAGGCAAGCTCAACATTGAGCTTGCCTTCCCACTTTTCTTCGGGGAGCGGTTATGGATACGCTGATTGAAATTCTGGTTTTCGGATTTCTCATCAGTTCATTGTACGCACTGGCTGCTGTAGGCTTTACCATGATTTTTGGCGTGGCAGGGGTGCTCAATCTTGCCCACGGTGCGTTTATAACCATTGGTGCTTATCTGGCTATTTGGGCCACCTCCACATTGAATTGGCATATTTTACCAGCAACGATTCTTGCCATTGTTGGTGGTGGGTTGTTTGCGCCTCTTGTTTATTATTATCTGATCAGACCAGTGATTGATCGCCCAGTGACAGTTTTCTTGTCTACCCTATTGATTGGTGTGATCACCGAACAAGTTCTCATCTTGCTTTTTTCTCCTAATCCGCGAACTGTCAGTGCATTGGTCGAAGGTAACTTTGCAATTTCAAATGTGAATATCCCGTGGAACCGAGTGGTGGCCAGTCTTGTCGCCCTGTTTGCCATTGTTGTTCTATGGTTCTTTGTGAATCGAACTCGCATTGGTAAAGCTATAACGGCTTTGTCGATGGAACGCATGGGCGCTGCGTTGGTGGGCATTAATGAGCTTCGTATTCAACTGATTGTGTGGTCTATTTCCGGTGTGCTTGCGGCGATTGCGGGTGTGTTTTTGACATCATTTCTGGCCATGAGTCCTTTTGGAGGACGTGTGCCTTTGGTGGTTTCATTTTCGATTGTGGTTCTGGGAGGGCTTGGCAGCATTTCAGGGTCGCTGTGGGCAGCGTATATCATTGGGTTTGCTGAAACCATCACCACCCAATTTATCCCTGAAGCCAGAGGGTTGCCATCGTTGATCTTGCTGTTATTAATTTTGATATTCCGACCTCAGGGCCTGTTCGGAAGGAGTGCAGCATGACGGAAACAAAACGACGCAAGCCGTTTCCTGATCAATTTTTCTGGCTGATTCTGACGGGGGGCATTCTTTTTCTTTTGCCGCATACAGGTGATTTGAATTTGCTTACCATTCTAACATTGGCAAACACTTGGGCTGTATTTGCGATGAGTTGGGATATTCTTTCTGGTTACACGGGACAGATTAATTTCGGCCATTCCTTATCTATTGGCCTGGGCGGGTATTTTTCTGCCCTCAGTGCCATCTGGTTTGATTGGCCTGCTATTGTGGCAATTCTGGTTGGCGGTGTAATTGCAGCCTTGGGATATATCTTGTTGGCTTTGCCTGCTGCCCGGTTACACGGCCCTTACCTGTCTCTAGTGACTTTAATCTCAGCATTGGCTGCAGAACGTATCATTCGTATTTTGAAGATTGAAAGCTCTGGAGCAGAAGGGGCTATCATAGACCCTTCAAGGCTAAAATTGTGGCAATCACCAGAAAATTTTTTCACTGATCCATATTATTTCTCAACAGTGCTGGTGCTATCCGTAGGATTGATTCTGGTTATCATTGGGCGTTCCCGAATCGGCAAGATTTTTGAAGCCATTCGTGAAAGTGAAGATGCGGCAAAGGCAGCAGGCTTAAATACCACAAAATATAAAATTCTTGCTTTTGCCATAAGTGGCTTTTTTGGAGGAATGGCCGGTGCATTCTACACCTATCAAATAGGCAGTGTATCTCCCGCTTCACATTTCTTGTTGGATATTTCTGTTTTCTGTATTGTGGCTTCCGTGATCGGGGGCATGGGTACGATAGTCGGCCCTATGGCGGGAGGCTATTTGTTTATTTTAATTCAAGAATTTGGTCGATCCCTTGGTAGTTCACGCTTTTTGTCTTTATTCCTAGTTGCGTTTGCCATTTTGTATTTCATGCCCAGAGGGTTTTTAACAGAAATCCGGATTTTTATTTTTAAAATGATTCAATTACGAAAAAAGAAGAAAGAAGAACCAAACACATCCTAATATGACTGCAAATTTAACTCCTCAATATTTATCTGCTGAAGAACGATATAAAGCAGCCAGCTCCACGGAAGATAAATTGGCTGCGCTTAAAGAGATGATCGCTCTGTTGCCGAAACACAAGGGAACAGAAAAAATGCAGGCGAATCTAAAAAAACGCCTGTCTAAATTAAACGATCAAGCACAAAAAGCGCAAGCCAAAAGCAGTGGCACTGCCAGCCCTTATGAGAGCATCGACCGTGAGGGTGCTGGACAAATTGTGTTAGTAGGTTTGCCTAATAGTGGTAAATCTTCTCTCATCAATGTCATTACCAATGCTGAGTCGGATGTGGCTGAGTTTCCATTTTCCAGCCTCAAACCCACTGTGGGGATGGTGACCTTTGGGAATGCACCATTGCAACTCATTGACTTGCCACCCATCTCTGAAGAATATACAGAATCCTGGGTGTACAGCCTGATTCGTAATGCCGATCGAGTTTGTATCGTGATTGATCTTTCGGCCGGGGATCCTGAAGAAATCTGGTTGGAAACGTTGGCATTGCTCGAAGCGGCAAACCTTAAAATCGTTGGCGGTAAACACGGGGAAACCTTTGCGCCGAGTACAGGCACTCAAAAAGCCATTGTAGTTGGGACCAAATCAGATATGGCAGAAACTTCTACCGTCGATCAGTTTGAAAATTTGTTTGTTGAAGATTTTTACTTTCTGATAGTGAACGAAATCGAAGGCTTAGATGAATTTAAGAAAGCTCTGTTTGATTCGCTGGATGTGATTCGTATTTATAGCAAAGAGCCAGGTAAACAGGCTGATACATCTACCCCCACCATCCTCAAAAAGGGAACCACCACCATGGACTTTGCTGTTTCAATTCACAAAGACATGGCCAAGAACCTCAAATACGCCAACGTTTGGGGCTCAGCGCAACATGATGGTCAGCGAGTGCCTCACGATCATGTACTTCAAGATGGCGATATAGTTGAAATCCACACCTAATTTGTTAGACCACTTATGAACCAAACTTGGAATCCTGAGCAATATGATCAAAATGTGCGATTTGTGTCCGACCTTGGGATGCCTGTGGTCGAAATGTTGAGCCCGCAACCAGACGAAAAAATTCTTGACCTTGGCTGTGGCGATGGCGCACTCACAATAAAGCTAGCCGAGTTCGGCTGCGAGGTTGTGGGTGTCGATGAAAGCGCAGAACAGATCGAAGCGGCCAAAGCTCGCGGCCTCAACGCACATGTGGTAGATGGTCATCAACTCAATTTCGATTCGGAGTTTGATGCCGTGTTTAGCAACGCGGCCCTTCATTGGATGAAGCAACCCGATGATGTGATTCAAGGCGTATGGAAAGCGCTCAAATCTAAAGGGCGATTTGTTGCAGAGTTTGGTGGGCATGGAAATGTTGCAGCTGTGACCGAAGCACTGGAGCAAACCCTGGAAAAATATGATGTGATTTTCTCCAAATTAAATCCTTGGTATTTTCCAACTGCCAAGGATTATCAAGGTCGATTAGAAACACAAGGATTTCAGATGGAAACCATTGAATTGATTCCAAGACCCACACCACTTCCAGGCGATATTGATGATTGGTTTGACGTGTTTGTAAAAAATTTCCTGAACAAACTCGATGAACAAGAACAAAAGGATGTTTACCACGATCTTAAAACCAGTTTGAAACCCATTTTGTTCCAAGATGAAGTCTGGGTGGTCGATTATGTGCGTCTACGTTTTTCAGCATTCAAACACCAGTCATAGGAAACAATTTCTGCGTTAATCCGGGTTTGTTCTCAAAATGATCATTGAGCATTTGCATTACATTGACAAACATTGGGTGGAAATTTTCTGTGTCGTAAGATGCCAGAGGATGCCAGAAATAGTTGAATTTCAACCCGCGTTCAGCCACACTGCCTTCCGCTTTATGTTCCCAGCTGTCTGGTAAATTTTCTTTGGGTGTCAGCACAAACACATGCCAGGGATGATTTTCCAATGGGCCATCTTCCTTTGGCCCGCCACCCACTTTTCGCTCAAATTGCCCTGCCTTGGTCACAAGCCGCGCAGACTTAATGCCCGACTCCTCATATAGTTCTCGCAGTGCAGCAGCCTCCAGCGATTCGCCTGGCTCTACCGAGCCTTTTGGAATCTGAACGCCTGCTTCGGGGTGCTCGAACACCAAGAGGTCAATGCCTGTGTTGCTGCGTCTGAGAACGCATGGGCAGGCTTTATGAATAATCTTCATGATTGTTTTCTCCAATGTTTGAAACATGTTATTCTCCTATAAAATTGGCTTCCACCAATAGATTGAAATCAATACCCAATGCAGTGTTTGTCAAAGTCACCTCAAAAGGGTAGCTGGCTGAACCTGTCAATTGTGTGTAGGTCACATTTGAACCTGATCCAGATTCATTCAAAGTGGCTAAATTCAAAAAGATAAACGGACCTATTGGGCCACTGAGCAGCACCTCGTTTAATTCCAACAAAGTTTCAGCCTCTAACCCCAAAGATCCCTGAAAGGGAAATTGTCGCCCCAACTGATTTAATGATTCACCAGAGAAACCAGACGCTGCATGACTGTTGAATGAAACTTCAGCTTGTGAATCGACTGTAGAAATGGATTTCAACGTAATGTTGACTTCAAGGTTGTGGGGCACTTCGATTCTTGAAATACGATAAGAAATGGTAAAGTTTGTCTCACCTTCAACAGTTGCTTGGTAAATGTCTTCACGAATGCCCCAATCCTCTGAACTGGAAAATTGAAAGACACCCAGGCCAAGTAATCTGTTTTCATCCAACAGTGGGGTTGTGATCTCAGAAAGTCGGGTTGCGGTGGTTTCACTCGTTCTATTGCTATCAGAAGCCAACAATGCGACGGGCCCGGTGGCTGCTTCAACAAGTGCTGGAAAGGTCTGTTGAATCCATAGATTTGCCTGAGATGGATCTTCAATTTGATTGTCCAGCGCAAGTAGCGTTATGGCCAACTGGTCTCCAAGTTGATCTTCTCTTATGGCGAACATAGGGATGGCGTTTGTGTCCTCAGGCAAGAGCGAGTTTTCAGCAAGTAATTCAAAAGGTGATAAATTGGGCCAGTTGTTTTTTTGCAATCGGGAACCCGAAGCAACCACGCTGCCCAACATCACCTGAAAAGATTCATCTGAGCCAGAATCAAAAATAATATCTTCGAGCATGACCACAATGAAAGTTGTAGAAACTTCATCCTGAGAGTGTGCGATTTGAAATCCAATCAGCAAGCTGCCGGTGATGAGAATGCTCCAAAGCCATTTTAGTTTCATGATTTAACTCCTCAACGATACAAAGGTTGATGCAAGAGGGAGCCGAAGCTCCCTCTTGCTTAGATAGTTTCCTTCTCCAAGGAGGATTAATTGGTTGATTCACACGGTGGCAGTTCCACCAAAGCTTGCTCGGATAAGATCACCTCATTGCCATCTTCAACACTAAGGATCACCTCAAACGTTCCGCCTTCCGGGTAACCCAACTGGAAGGGTTGTTCTGCAAACAATGGACGATCTGGCAATGTACCGGAGGTGCCATCGGGCGCATTCATGGTCAGGCTGACCTGAAGGGGCAGCACACCCCCCTGAATTTCCCAATTGACGTTGACGATTCGAGTATTTTGATCGTCGCAGCTTTCAGCGCCTTCGGTTTCAAGCTTGATGATGAGTTCACCACGATCTGCAAGCTCTTCGACATTGAGGCTGACAGAAGTTTCCACAGATTGACCGTCTGCGCTGGTGGCAACAAGCATGATGATGTGTTCGCCAACACTTAACGTGCCGATGTTCAACACAAGTTCGCGGCCTGAGCCAAGTTCACCATCCAGATTTGATGTCCAAAGATATTCAACACCTGATCCGCCAGGAATGACACCATTCTGACCCTGGATTGAAGCCACACCAGACAAGGTAACTGAATCGTTGACCAGAATGGTTGTGCCGTCTTCAGGGCTGACAATTTGTGCTTCTGGTGCGGATGCAGCTACATTAAACGGACGGTCAGATTCATCTCGTGAAGCGTAAGTCAGGTCACGGGCTTCTACACGAATCCGGCCTTGATTACTGGCAATCAGATTGTCCAAGCTGTTCAGTTGGAATTCGGTGTCAGTAAGACCACTGACCAAACCAGACCAACTTCGCCCATCATCGGCGCTGTAGAACAGGTTGAAGAACAACAAGTCATTATCAGCATCAGATGCTTCCCAGCGGATGACGTCGCCAGCCTGAAGCTGTTCGCCTCCGTTTGGGAACAACAACTGTACGATAGGGGCGCTGCCGTCGATATTTCGAATATCAACCTGCCTGCCCGAATCATCTTCGATCATAACAACCTGAGTTGCGTTGTTTGGAAGTGGCAATAGCTCTGTGAATGGGAAAACGGTGGGCACCAAAGGTGCGTCGTTTTGACCGTGACTGATGTGAGGTGCTCCGGCCAATGGCAGTGTAAACAAAACATTGCCATTGCTGTCTAACACCTGAAGGCTGAAGCCGTTGACCAGGCCACCCTGGGCCAGTGCTTCGGCTTTGCGCAAAGCTTCATCAATCTGTTGGCTTGGCACGTCGCTGGCGTTTTTAATGATCAGATCTTCAAAGCTGCCGACTCGGCGTTCCGTGTCCACGCCGCCAGAAACTCTTACGAAGCGTTCTGCATTCTGTAAGCCCTGGCTGGTCAATCCCAGGCTCAGTCGAATATTGTCATTAATGTTTGTTTGAACGCTTTCATCTGCTTTGTTTGTCAAACTGGGACGATCGCCCTGGTTATCGCTGAGTAAGTCAGCACCCTCTTCTACAAACTGAATGCTGTTTGGGGAAATGCTGTTCCAATTGCAACTGCCGCTGATCAAGTAACTGCTGATCAATTGGCACCAGGTCCAAGGAGATGTCCAGCCTGGACCCAAGTAACCCATGATGGGAAAAGCGGGCTGTGCATCATCGTTGTGGATGATGGCTGGGTTGCCATTGGTTTCAGCCCAGGCATAGTGATAGACGTCCATACCGTAATAGCCATCAGGGTCAATGGGTGCCAAGCGACAAGCCGTATCAGGGCTGTCCATGATGGTTGGCATATTAAAGCCATCCAGCAGGCCATTCATATTGAAGTCAAATTCAAAACGGCCATCGTTTCCATAATCCATGCCATTGGTTTCTTGAGATGGGTATGGGTATGCGGGATCGATTGCACCATTTGGGGGGCCTTCATTGCCGCGACACAATACATGTTGTAATCCACTGCCATGCTGAGTTTCGTGCGCGATGGTCAAGCCACCAGGGATGATCCAAGGTTGACTTCCCACGTTCGAATTCATGATAGACCAAATAGTGCCATCAAAGGCTGCGCCACTCCAACTGCCAGAACCCGAAGGGCAGAAATCATTGCTGATTCCGTTGGGCACCATGCCAATGTATTGATATCGGACCGGTGACAAGGCATTGGGTTGGTCCAGGTTTTCATCATCTTTTAAATCCCTGATTTCTTTATTCACATCCAAGCAGCCGCCTGTTGAAAAGACGTCCAAGCCACTTTGGTTATGAGTGAAACTCATATCCCATTCGCGTGGTTGGATATCGGGTGCTGGGAAAGGAAGGTCAAATCCATCATGGAAAAGTGGTTCTAAGGTTTGTGCACAGGTTACCCAAAGGTGTGATATGGGATGATGGCGGAACATGTTGTTGTAATTTCGCCAAAAATCATCTGTGTTTTCACAAGGAAAAACGTTTACAGATGAGTTGGGGTTCCAGTTCTGGTGCAGATGCAAAGGCACAGCCCTCAGATAAGACCAGCGAGCACCACGGAAGGTCAATGTGGTTTCCATCGTGTTGTTGTTCAAATCTTCTTCCTGAATGAATTCATCAGGATTGACTTCAGCGGTGAACTTAATGGTCATTTGAGTCAGCACTGCATTGTCTGGAATTTCAGCCAAAGCCTGTTCATACAATGTGCTGTTTGGGAGTTGGAACCAGAAGGAATCGTTTAAATTCTTACGGTCGCCACCATTGGGTTTGACCGTAATGCGAAGGCCGGGATTTTTAGGAGGCAATAATTTTTCATAAAGGGTTTCACCACCAGTGCCACCTCCGCCGCCATCGGTGATGTACTGAACGCCCGTGAGTTCCACATTCAAACTACCAAGCACATTGGCAACACCACTGGTTTTAATGTCTTCTACATACACACGCACAATCGTGGCGCGGCCTGCAATCAGTGGCATTTCATTGGCAAGGTTTTGCATCCCTTGAGTGACCTCAATGTTTTTAACCACCAAGTCTGGTGTAGGGAGGGTTAAGCCAGGGTTAAATGGAACGGGAGGAAAGGCAATGGGAAACTCAGGTTCAAACGGTGGATCAGGATCGGGCGTCACTGGCGTGCCGGTGATTTCTCCAGGTGTTTCAGGGCGATCATCATCTTCGGGAGTAGTGATGTCTCCCGTTGTGGATGGGTTATCTGGGTCATCGCCACGATCATCTGGAGTGGAGCCGTCATCATTTGGGTCTCCGTTTGGATCGGAGGAGTCATCATCAGAATTGCCATCGTCATTGGGGTCTCGATCCTCATCATCACTCATGCCGTCACAAGGCGATAGGGTAACTGTGGCGGAGGAAGAGGCAGAACTCCCCCCCATTTCAGCCGAAACCTGAACACTGACCGTGCCGCCATCATTCAAAGATAGATCAAACATGGCCGTGCCTTGTGTTTCGCTGCTGGCTGTGGTGAGAACCGTGCCGTCCGGCAAGGTGACATTGATCGACACCTGTGGATCATCAGCATCCTGGACTTCCCAGTCGACCTTCACAATATGACTGACGTCTGAGCCACAAACACTTTCGGCGGAAACCGACAGGTTGACGCCGATGGCAAATGCATGTTGCAGCATGAAGGCAATGGCGAAAACCATGCCCAAAGCAAGCCACAACTTGGCCTTTTTGGACACTCTGCGAATGGTATGTGTCATGAGAATTCTCCTTAAAATCCTTGAGATTTTTCTAAAGCTCCAGAGATTTTTTCGATCTCTTGGAGTTGAAATTCAATGTTTTCGCGGCTGATGCCGCCGAATTTTTTCCAGATCACTCGACCTTGATCATTAATCAGCCATGTGGCTGGCAGGCGAATCGCTTGATAGTTGAGGGCCACTTCCCCGGTGGCATCGACGGCAACGGGATAGGAAATATGGGTTTGATCCATAAAACTCCTGACGGTATTTTGATGTTCTCCAGCGTTGATGCCTATGACGATGAGGTTTTCATGATCTTGTGCCACTTCATCCAACATGGGCATTTCGTGGACACAGGCAGGGCAATAGCTGGCCCAGATGTTGAGCAGCACATTTTTGCCCTGAAACTGATCCAAAGAGATCGTCTTGCCATTGAGATCGATCAAGGAGAAATCAGGTGCAAACTCTCCAAGATTTCCGCCCACTCGTTGATTTAGACTTTCACTGTGAATGTCATACACTTGTGTCAGTTCAGCAGACACCTGAGTCACTTTGAAAGTTTCAGTGTTTGTTGAGAGTAGAGTGTCACTCCAAAAGATCACATTGAGTAAAATCAAAGTTGAGATAATAAGCACTTTATTCATTATCATTACCTCAAATAAACGGCGTAATAAGTGGTGGACCCGCTAATCGTGGTTTCAACGGGATTGGCATTGGACAAGAAACTGGATGCCACAAAAGTTGGACCCACTCTCCATGAGTTAAACCTGAGCGTTTCACGACCAAATGGAACACTCGTTGTGGCAAAAAATGTGGCTGCATTTCCGCTGGTCAAATTCACCATGGCTGGTGTGAATATCGTTCCAGGTCCGCTGACTGTCAGCGCCACGTTATTTAGTTCAGTTGCGCCAGTAGAGGCACAATTGCTACAAATCGCTCTGAAAGTGATATTGACAGGGCCGCTGGAAGTGGTGCCACCAGGTGTTGAGGCAGATCCTCCACCAACGTTGAACAACACGGTCAACACGGCCACTTTTTCACCCTGGTTAAATAAGTCATAGATGATGGTGTGGTTAGCTTCTTCTGGGAATATACCCAACAAAGAGCCACCACGCTGTGGCAAGTCTAAAGTGAATTCGATGCCATTTGGCAAGTTGCTGCTGGTTTCAATCGCCTGATCCGGGGCCAAACTATTGATGCTGTTGGCAAGTGCATCTGGCATAAACACGGGTGCCAACACAAAACTCAATGCATCGAAGGTACCCACATTCCAAGTGAGATTAGGCACATCTCTTGTGGTTGGGTCAGGTGTGGATGTCGAGCCGGCCTGGCCTCGATAAACGGCCACTAAAGATTCATTCTGTTCACTTGCATTCAGGGCAATTTGAGTTGAGTTTGAAAAGGAAGCACCATTGCGCTGCCACTCTACAAATGTGGCTGTGCCCACCTGGATGTTCACGGTTGCGGGGGCAAACAAAATCAAACTGTCGCCTGCATTCAGGAATCGAGTAAACATGGTTTGGGATGTTGAAAGAGCGTTGTTCTCAGACACGTTGATGTCAACAACAATTTCAGAAAAGCCACTTGGCGTCGATGAATCTGTCACCACAGCGCTGACAGACAATAATGGCAAACGGGGACAGGAACCACGTAGACATTCAGGGTCCACAGCGGCATTCACCGTTGCGCCAATATCCGTAATCAAATCAGCTGATGCGCTCGTCTGCACGGAAGCCTGAGCGCTGGCCTGAGCTTGAGCAAACGCCAGGGCAGCGGCTTCGGCACCAGCGCTCGCAGACGCAGTGGCTGTCGCGGAAGCTTCAGCACTTGCGCTTGCAGATGCGGTAGCCGTGGCCGACGCTTCTGCTTGGGCTGTGGCAGAGGCGGAGGCTGTTGCAGTGGCAGCGGCAATGGCCGTGGCCCCCGTCAATGCACTGGCCTGAGCATCGGCTAGAGCTTCAGCGCTTGCAGAGGCGCTGGCGCTGGCATTTGCCTGTGCGCTTGCGGCCGTAGACGCGGAAGCCGTTGCATCTGCTTGTGCATCGACCAAAGCGGTCGCAGCAGCTTGAGCGCTTGCAGATGCTTCGGCATTTGCAGAGACAGTTGCCTGGGCATTGGCTGAAACTTCAGCACTGGCGTCAGCGAAAGCTTGTGCAGATGCTGAGGTTGTTGTGCGTGCGCTGGCTTCGGCTTGAGCGATTGCGTTGGCGGTAGATGATGCAGAAGCATTGGCCATCGCTTGCGCCTGGGCTGTGGCTGTGGCACTGACCTGGGCGCTACTGGAAGCAGTTACAGCTGCAACCACTTGTATCGTCAATGCTTCAACATCGCCATCCATTTGAGCTTGAGCCGCCGCACTGGCAGCAGCCTGAGCCTCAGCGGCAGCTTGAGCGCTGGCGGTTGCATTGGCTTGAGCTTCTGCAGTGGCAGTTGCCATGGCTTCAGCCAACGCTTGAGCTTCTGCAGTGGCCATGGCGCTGGCCTGAGCGATTGCATCTGCAGAGGCATTGGCCTGAGCTTCAGCAGTGGCAAATGCAGTGGCAATGGCATCAGCACTGGCCTGAGCACGGGCGGCCGCAGCCGCAGCCGCTTCGGCTTGAGCGCTGGCTTCTGCAACCGCAGTTGCCATGGCACTGGCAGCCGCTTCGGCCTGAGCCTGAGCTTGTGCAGCCGCATCAGATGCAGCTTGAGCTTCCGCACTTGCTGTGGCGGATGCAGCGGCGCTGGCTTGAGCAGCGGCACTGGCAGCGGCTTGAGCTTCGGCCTGAGCTTCTGCAATGGCAGAGGCCATGGCACTGGCTTGAGCGCTGGCCTGAGCGGCCGCAGTGGCAGAGGCCTGGGCTTTGGCCGTGGCTATTGCAGCAGCGGCGGCTTGAGCTTCGGCCGTGCTGGCTGCTGCCGAAACAGCGGATGCACTCGACTGTGCAGCCGAACTGGCCAAACCAGAAGAAGAAACGACAGCTTCCAACGCGCCCGTAATTTCTGTGGTTACTGTAACGCACTGAAATTCGTTGGTTAGTATCTCAGAGATCACTTCATTTTTTCGATCCTCCGTCATGGAAGCAGCAGTGTCTGCGGCAGATGCACTGCTGGAAGCACTGGCCAGGGCCAATGCAGAAGCTGTGGCGCTTTCTTCTGCTCGATCTACCGCTTCAGCGCTTTCTTCTGCGGCCATTCGTGCTTGTGCTGAAGCATCTTCCGAGGCAGTGGCTCGTGCGGCGGCTCGTGCATTGGCTTCAGCATTGGATTGAGCCTGGGAGCTCGCCCGGGATGATGCTTCAGATGCGACGCTTGAAGAGGATGAGCTGGCAGCATTTGCAGCGGCAGCAGCTTCAGAGGCCGCCCTTGAAATAGCACTGAGTTGTGCGTCCACTTGTGTTTCTGCTTGAGCCGCTGCGGAAGCCAAGCTTGCAGCGTGCGCGCTGGCACTTGCGGCAGCTTCTGCGACTGAACGGGCTTGAGCATTGGCTTCCGCTTGGGCACGAGAAACTGCTTCAGCAAGCGATTGAGCCGTAGCCGTTGCAGTTGCCAGGCTTTGTGCCTGAGCGTTGGCTTCTGCGATAGAAGTTGCTTGAGCCTCATTGACAGCACTGGCAGTTGATTCTGCAGTGCTGGCTGCATTGGCCGCAGCCTCAGCAGCGGCTTGGGCCATCTGGACCAGGCGATCCAAATCCAGATCTGTGGCAGGTGCTGTGTTGTTTTGCGCCATGCCGTGAACCAGGCCAATCATGAGCAGGCCCAAGCAAAGCAGCACCCATCTCGTTTTTAAGAGCTTTTTCATCTAACCCCCCCTTGGAGTAAAAGGAAACAGACAAATTTTTATCGTCTAACGAATCCGCATTGGTTGATGAGCAGGTGGAATGATTGATTCCACCTGCTCGATTAAGTTTCGATTTAAGGTTTCCACTGCCTGAAAAAACTGATCGTGCTTAAGTCACCAGGGGTGATTCGGCGTACCCGATTGGGGAAATCATCGCTTGCAGTACATTGGAAGCAATGTTCCCAGGTGACCACACTGCTGACCACAGGCACCCATTTGTTCAAACTGTTACTAAAGAAGTAGTGATACAAAGCGCTGCCGCTGTGACCGGCACTCAAATCACAGGAGGTGCGAATCACGCGATTCCAGCCATCGGGGCCAGTATGAGAATAACCACTTAAGGCACAGGTTTGCGTGTCGCCATACATTTTGGCAGTTTCGCAACCGGCAGGCCTGTTGGAATTGTTGTTGTTGCACTGTGGATACCCCCGATTGTAATGGTTGACCTGATCTAATTGGCTGCCTGGGCGAGCGACATAGCCCATCCAGCCGGTGGCATCACCAAGGCGGTCTGGAATGACCATCAATCCCCAATCCCATTCTACACAATCCCAGGCTTTGTCAGCCGCTGGATCGCACTGACGCCACTGCACGGGGGTGAAGTACCAACGGAACGGATCGCCAGGGCTTACATTGTCAGAGATGAAGCTGGTGCCATAAGGTGCCGTGCCAGAGCCGTCTTTGGCCGGCGTGATGGTGAAATCGAACCAGTTGTTCGTGCCACGGGCATTGATGCAATGGGCAGCGGTAATCACATGGCGTGGGCCAATGAGTGTGCCCGTACAGCCGGAATCCTGAGAGCCACCACGAAACTGTGCAATCTTGCGCCAGCTTGGATGGTTGTTGGGTTGATTCCGCTTGGTCCGCGTGTCTACCGCATTGCTCCAGCCTTCTGGCATCAAGCCAAAATCAACTTCTTGCTGGGGGCGGGTGGAAATTACCCTCGGACGTTCGCTTGTATCCGGGTCATCGACCCCGTCCGAAGCGCTGGCTAGGCCAAATCGATCACGACACTGATGAATCGGGTCCAACAGTTCCTGGGCAATGTTCAATTCAAATTCAGCCCTGCTGGCTGTGTTAAATGCGCGCAACGCAACACCACTATAGTTGGCGCGTTGGGCAGGAACTTCGCTGGGTGTGTCAATGGTTCGAGTTTGATCTACACCTTTGCCCGAGGGCAGTTCCGGTCTAAATTCAACCAGCTCGCCAGTGGCGATAAAACTCACTTTCAGATATCGGTTGACCTGAAGTTCTTTTTGGCGCGGCTGTCGCTGGTTCATAAATGCTTCCATTTGGCCAAACCCCAGGGGGTCGGTATCTGATAAAGCTTCCAAGCCTGTTTCATCGAGCACACAGGCAACCACTCGCTGATTTAGATCGCCTTGAAGTGGCAACAGCGTGTTGGTTTGTGAAGAGGCGGTATCGGTGTGCAAAGAAATTTCATGATCAAAAGCTGCACAACCACTTAAAACAATCAGTAATGGAAGTAAAGCCAAAGTTCTTATCCACAGTTGTCGATGATTTAGTCTCATTTTTCCTCCTGAGAGTGTGGCCCTGGTATCGTTTGCAACCACTTGATGGAAGTATGCCCCGCAAATATCATTTATTTCTCATTTCTGAAAAGACCAACAGAAGGTTGTTTGTCGTATAAAATTAACTGTGGATTGATTTTTTATCATCGCTCTGTTCCCCTTAGATAACACGATGGTTTTAGCTTATAAATTTGGTCCCGGATTTATCCCTAAAACTTCCATGAGAGAAAAGAAGGTTACTGAAAGCTCATTGGGGTTGGGGTTTTTACGATGATGGCCCTGTAAATAATATGACGAATATGAGGAGTTAGGTTTATACTAAAAGGAAGATTTAGGGATTGGGGAGGGGTTCCGGCCTATTTCCAAAAATTTCCAAATGATAAATAAATGATTTTAATTATTACCGTGAGAGAGTAACTTAATTTTCAGGAGGACTTTGACGATGACAAAAACTATTTTGAGGACATCTCGACGTTATAAACGTTGGATTGCAATTTGGGCGTTGGTGGGGTGGATTCTACTGATGCCCGCAGCTTTTGCTTTAGAAGTGGATTTAACTATTTTTGATGCGCCGATCTGTGAAACCAACCTCAGTCACTTGCTCACGGTTCAGTGGAATATCAGCGACACCCCATTGACTGCAGATGTATTGTTGGAAGTGATTCAAGCCAACGGCACGTTCCAAACCTTCAACACCGTTGGTAACCAAGGCTCTCAAAGCTTCAACTTGATTCAGCCTGAAGGTGGATTTGTGGAAGTTCGACTCACCGCCACGATCACACGAGCCGGTTCTTCAAGTGAAACTCAATCTGTGTCAAGATCCTTTCAGCTGTCGCCGTGTATGAATTCAGACTGCCCAACCAATCGAGAAGCATTGGCCGAACGACTCTTGCCATCCATCAGTAACTTTGCATTACTGGATCGCAGTCAATTCGATTTTATGTCAGAATTTCCAGTGCCTGATCCAATTCCAGGCTCACAACGAAATGCACAGGGTACAGAAGTTGTTCCCACAAACGTTGGTCGGATCTTAATTGGAGATGTAGGCACTGGTGATACCGGCAATGCTTTTGATGGTACGGACATCAATGGCAATGGGCAGGTTTCCTTATATGTGGTGGATGATTTGGTTTCGGGTTTTTTATCGTTGAGAGATGAATGGGTTTTTGTTGAACCCCTACAATTCTTGCTTCAGAGTCAAGTGCAAAATGACAGGTTACTACGTTCTTTTGACCCTAATGGGACCTGCTCTGTACGCGAGTATTTAGATTTGATGAGTGATCCTTTCTTATTCCCTGCCGGTTCTCAGTTTCATATTGTCTACAACACAAAGGACACCGATTTCTCGATCCAATTGGAACAAACAACCCCAGCCAATGCCACTTCAAAATCGAACGACCATGAGGTTTCTGATCTTCGTTTTGAAACCGAAGCAGTCGAAACTTCCAATACACGATATTTGACTCAAGAAGCACCTACACGTTCAAGGCTTTCTGTGCTTCCTTTTGGAGATGCGGCATTCAGGTTCCGATATCTGAACACCAAAGAAACCTGGTTGGACGCTCAGTTGGAAGTATTGACGCTGGTTCGTACTTTTTATCAGAAAGCGAACCTGGAATTGAACATTCTCAAACCACGTGCGTTTGATGACAGCAATCCTGTTTCAATTGAAAAATTGATAGAACAGGCCAATCCCCTTCGCGCATCTTTGCCTGATCAAAATGGAGATGGCATCAATGATTTGAATGCATTTACGCTGCTATGCCACTTTGCTCAAGGAATTCCCAATGAACCAGCCAATCCGCCTGTATTGGGCGATGTGAGTGGCCCTTTTGTCACGCATCTGTTCACCGGGCAAAACCTGGGTCCGATCTATATTGATGAAGGATCGCCTTCGTTTGCGGATTCAGGCTGCTGTTTCTGTGATAATAATTGTGGCACGGATGGCCCAAACATCATTGGTTTGGCAGAAGGGGTGGCAGGGTTGTGGCGAACGGAGTCAAACAGTTGTCGATCACCCCTTGGTGAGCTTGATCCTGCGGCAAATCGTTCTTTATCGCAACATGTACCCACCGCAAATGATGATGGGTTCAATAAAAACTATCAGGCCACGTTGTATCAGCGCTTCTTGATTGTGACTCACGAAATTGGTCATACACTCAGTTTGGCTCACAGTGAAGATGCAACCAGTGTGATGCATTTTTCCTTAATCAATGAACCGCAAGGCAACACCATTGAATTTAAAGTGGATCAAACTGAACTTAATGGCATTTCAAACACGCAACTCGAAGCTTGCTTGGATCCGAATGTAGAACCTTGTTTGCAGACTGAATAGGCTTTTAATCTTGAAATGAGTGGAGGGTTTTATCGCCCTCCACTCATTTTCAGAATTTAATTTTCTTTCACAAGGGATTGAAAACCGCCTGCCTGTCTCAGTGTCGCAAAGGCAGGCGTAAATATAGGGCAGGTGTTTAAATGTTGAATTTGGCGAGCTTCCAAAAATTCTTGACCCTTTTCTAGCCAATTAAGTGCTTGATCAGCCATATCCATATACAAATAAGACATGATGATGCCCTGATACACTTTTCCGTTGTCAGGAGCAAGCTCTAGAGATTGCGAAAACGCAGCTTGTGCAGCACTTTCATCACCAGTGGCATCAAGCAAACTGCCCAACATGCCGTAAGAGCTGGCAACGCTTTCGGTTCGTTCCACCAGTTGATTCTTTTCAAGCTGTTGTTGCGCATAGATTAAGGCTTGTTCCAAATCACCTTGTCTCATGTTGGCAAATGTGAGCCAATTAAACATGATTGCCTCGTCCCCAATTCGGTTGCCGATGGCTTGCAATGTTTTCAATGTCTTAGCCCAGGCATGGATAGACTCATCCAAATTTCCATGATTAAAATTGGCAATGGCCAGCCTGAAAAAAGCTTGTGACATGGCTTCACGGTCACCGGCTTTTTCTGCAAGGCTTGCCGCTTCTGAAAGAAAGTTAAGTGCTTCTTCATTGTTACCCAGGCCACTATGAGCGTGTCCCAACTGAGAAAGAATGAGGGTGTGTAGATTTTTGTTGGGATGGCTTTTTAGAATTTCAGATGCTTTTTCACAATAATTAATGGATTCCTCAAAACGCGAGAGCCAGTTTAAAAAACCGCCCGCATAAGCATATGCTTTTGCAGCTTGAGGAGAAGTGGCTTGATCGCCTAATTCATCCAATGCTTTCTGGCAATAGGATAAAGCTTCATTAATGTTTTGCTGATAGTGATGTACTCTAGCGATGGTGCAATAGATATCGGTTCGTTCATGTATATCTCCACATATGGCAAGGGCTTGAAGGCTCAATTCCATACCTTTTTCGTGTTCATCTGTGGTTGAATAAATCTCGCCCAGGATCTTTTGTGTCCTCATCTGGCTTTGTTCATCTTCCATCATGTCTGATAATTCCAACGCTCGATTCAAAAAGTGAAGTGATTCTTCTTTTGCATAGGTGCTTTGCCAAATAAATAGCCCTGCCTTCATGGAATAATCCAAGGCTTTTTTAAGTTTTTTGGCGCGATGAAAGTGGTGGGCGATATCGCCCAAATAATCTTTTAGATAAGGTTCTTCGGTTAAGATTTCTTCGAGAGATTCTGCAAGGCGCAAATGATATTGTCGGCAGCGTTCCGGGGCAATATCTTCGTAAATGATCTGTCGCACCAAGTCATGATGAAATTGATAGTTGCCATCATCCTCGTGTAAAAAACGAGACCAAAGTAAATCTTCTATGGGTTTGAGTAATTCAACCTGCCAGGGGCCCATTACCTTTAGTAACAAATCAAATGTAAAAGATTTACCGATTACTGCAGCCAATTCCAAAACCTGTCGGGTATTGCGATTCAAGCGCCGCAGCCGAGTAGATACCAAGGCACGAATACCAGTAGTCACGGCACTTTGTGGAATTTGATCTAATTCAGTGTGCCATTGGCCTTGATCGTCGTAAACCAGAATGCCAGCTTCGATCAACGATTTGACCAATTCTTCGGTAAAAAATGGCAAGCCCTTTGATTCTTCATAAATGCTTTGACTAAACGTTTCTAAGGCAGTGTTATTTAAAAGCCCTTGAACCAGAGATTCCGTATCCTCGGCATTGAGAGGGGCTAACTTCAAGTTTTGGATCAAGTGATCTCTGGTCAGGTGTTGCAAGGTGGCAAATAAATGATGGTCTTCATCGACCTCAGCATCACGATAGACTGCCAGTAACAGAACCTTCATCTCAGACAGATGGCGTACCAGGTAGTGGACAAACTGAAGGGTAGAATCATCCACCCACTGCAAATCATCAAAATAAAAAATGATTGGTTTGTATTCAGAAATTTTTTGGAAAAATTGGTGGAGTGCTTGAAACAAGCGACTCCGTTCCTGATCTGGAGATTCAAGCAGGCTACTGGGTTCAAGCTCAGGAAATAGGTTCTGAAATTCTGGAACAATTTTTACAAGTTCCATCAAGGCACGTTCTGAAATACCTTCAATTACATTTTCGGGAAGCTTTGAAAGTGCATTGCGGATGGATTCTATTAGGGGTTGATAAGGCAGGGCGCCTTCCATTTCATAACAGCGCCCCGTCAGTGTAAAAGCTTCTTTTTCTGATGCATACAAAAGACATTCATTCACAAAGCGACTCTTGCCCACACCTGCCTCACCAGAAATCCAAATGGCCTGCCCTTGGCCATCTGTAATGGTATTCCAGGCTTGTGCAAACTGTTGCAACGGTTCTGTCCGATCGACAAAAGGACTGCCGAGTTCATGGGTTTGAAGTGATTGTGTTTGTTTTACGATCTGATTGATTTGCGAGGAGTCTGACCGACCTTTGATTTCTTCATAAAGTGCCGTCGTTTCAGGCAGGGGTTCAATATCAAGTTCTTCAGTCAGCATTTTTTCCAGTTCTTGATATTGATTCAATGCGGCAGCTCGGTCTCCATTGGCATTGTGAAGGAACATCAGTTGGCGATAAGTTTCTTCCTGATAGGGGTCTTTGGCCAAGCTTTGCGTGGCGTGGTTGAGGGCAGCCGAAAAATTGTTGTCAGCAATGTGCTGTTCAACCAACCCCTTCAATGCATTGAGATAAAGTGTTCGAAAAGATTCACGTGCTTCAAGACACCAATCGTCATAAGACCCTTCGATCAGATCACCGCTGTAAAGGGTCAATGCCTGTTCAAGCACGTTGACCTTTTCATCGCCAGATTGATAATCGCCGGCTTTGATCAGCGTTTCAAACTCATGAATATCAACCCAGAAATCACTATCTAAGTTGAATTGAACAGCACGTTGTTTGGTAATAATGTAAGTGCCTTTGGGCGTCCCTTTGGGTTCGAGCAAGTTTCGTATCACATACAATGTTTGATTGAGGCTGCGCTCGGCTTTGGCTTCATCTGAATCTGGCCAGAATAAATCGACCAAACGTTCTCTAGGTTTGAGTTGTCCGGGATTCAGCAATAAATACGCCAGCAACAACTGAGCTTTGCGTATGGTCAGCTTCAGCGGGTTGCCCTGCTTATCTTGAATTGAAAATTCCCCGAATAAATGAATGCGAAACATGGTGTTTTAAATTTTTTGCTTGAGCTCACTTTCTTGATGGTTTTATCTTAATGTCTGAGTTTAGATCAATACAAGTCCGGGTTTGATTTGTCTTATTGTGTTTTGAGCATAAAATAAACAACACATCAAGGAATTCTAGGGGGAATTCATCATCAAAGCCATTTCATTTTTTGCAGGCGCCGCACCAGAATTTTTGGTCGAAATTGTTGTACTGATGGTTGTTGGCGCGGCCATTGGGTATGTTTGCTTTCGGATTGGGCTGGTGCCTATTGTTGGGTTCCTGGTCGCTGGGGTGGTGATTGGGCCCAATGCACTTGGCTTGGTGCATGATCGCACATTGATTGATGCCACTGCTGAAATTGGTGTCATCCTTCTTCTCTTTACCATTGGGATTGAATTCAGCCTGGAAAAACTATCCCAGATTAAAAAACTCATTTTTGTCGGAGGCGGCCTTCAAGTGGGCTTAACCACCTTGGCTGTGATGGGTGGATTGATGGCTTTTGGTGTGGATTGGCGAATTGGTATTTTCACAGGGTTTTTAGTGGCACTCAGCTCTACTGCCATTGTGCTCAAATTACTTGGAGATCGGGGTGAAACCAACACACAGCCTGGACAAATTGGGCTTGGTTTTCTTATTTTCCAAGACTTGGCCATTGTGTTGATGGTTTTGTTGGTGCCTATCCTCAGTGGGCAAAGTAGCTCGATGACAGACATCGCTATTGCGCTTGGCACGGCTGGGGGCATTATTGCGATTGTTTTGTTGGTGGCCCGACGTTTGATGCCGCCCATGTTGGAAATGGTGGCCCGGACTTGTTCACCGGAATTGTTTTTGCTCAGTGTGGTTGCTGTCTGTTTCGGGACTGCTTATTTGACGAGCCTTGCGGGGGTAAGTGTGTCTTTAGGCGCATTCTTGGCTGGTTTGTTGGTTAGCGAAAGTAAATTTAGTGAACATGCTTTTAGCGAAATTTTACCCTTGAGAATGATATTCAGTGCCACCTTTTTCGTGTCCGTAGGCATGTTGCTGGACCTTCAGTTTTTATGGCAAAATCTCCCTTTGGTTTTGGCGGCTGTTGCCGCCGTATTGATTCTCAAAGTGATCACCACAGGATTCAGTGCCAAAATGATGGGATATTCATTGCCTGTTGCGAGTGCCGCTGCATTGATGTTGTCCCAGGTTGGTGAGTTTTCATTTGTTTTAGAACGTGCTGGACGGGATGTGGGTTTGTTCCCCGCAGGCATTGAAGGTATGGGGTCACAAACTTTTATTGCAGGTACCGTGATATTGATGGTGCTAACGCCCTTTTTAATGCAGCTTGGCATGAAGCTTTCCAAGAAAATTGAGCAAAAACAAGCCAAATCAGAAGCCGATGCAATGGCACAATCTTTGGAAGAAATAGAGCCAACTGATCTCAATGACCACATCATTGTATCCGGCTATGGACAGGCAGCGCGCCCCTTAACACAAATATTAACCCGTTCCAATTTGCCCTTCCTTATCACAACACTCAGTCCAGCCGGTGCCAATGAAGCGGAAGAACTTGGGTTTCAAGTCATGCGTGGAGATTCGACAAGGGCAAGAACATTAGGACTTGCTGGATTGGATCGAGCAAAATTGTTGGTAATTCCAGATGATGAACCTGCTGTGGCTCATCACATTGCGTCTGTGGCACGAGGGATCAATCCTGATATTGATATTTTGATTCGTACTCGTTACATGGCTGAAATTGAAGACTTGACCGAAGCGGGTGCCACTGAAGTAGTGTCTGAGGAATTTGAAGGCATTGCCCAATTAATGAAAGAAACGCTCGATTTATTCCATATTCCATCAGACAATGTCGAAGACATGATCTGCGCTGTGCGCCAAGGCACCGCCCAATTGCTGAGTCAGAAGCCGGTGGATGTTTTGGAAACCACCACAGTTGTTGAAGGCCCAATTGACACCCAACAGATGATCGGACTAAATCCAGCCAACGTAAATGGATGTACCCACGTTGAACAAATCCAAAATGTTTTGCCAAGAACATCCGGCTGCGAAATCTGCCAGCGAGAAAAACATCGCTGGGTTCATTTGAGAATCTGCATGACATGTGGTCACGTCGGTTGTTGTGATGATTCCAATGGCAAACACGCAACCAAACATTTTCAAGAAACAGGTCACCCCATTATGCGTTCATTGGAGCCAGGAGAAACCTGGGGATGGTGTTTCTCAGACGAAAAGATGCTGGAGTAAACACCTCATGATCAAGATGGACACATGATGGCAACACAAATATCCTCAAAAATGATGTTGAATTCATCAAGGATATCCTTGATATCAATTTCAAATTCTGCAATTTCTTCTTGCAAAATGAGAAAGGGACCATCTAAGAAATCTTCAAATGCCTCTTCAGACAAACCGATAGTTGAAGCATCTGCTTGATTCTCTATAAGTTGATCTACCTTTGTTTCTAAGTTTTGAACCAAGGTGAGGAGTTGTTGGATTTCACTTTCTTCTTCCTGACCCCCAGTCAAAAAACTCCATTGGATGACAAAACTTATTCCAACGATAAGGACAAATCCTAAAATCTGGAATTTCCGAAATTTCACTTCCAGCCTCCTTTAGCCAACACTATTTCATTTTGAACGATTGGCACTCACAACCCTTTAATATTGTTCAGTCATTGACTTAGTCAAGAACTTTGGTTCTGGAAACCATTTATTCCGATGCGGGAAGACGCGATTCGATTAACAGTAAAAGCTCCAACAATCGAACCATGGTTGCGTTTTCCTCGATTGTATCTGACTCCCCGACCAATGTTTCAAATTGCGTATTCACGACCTCTCGAACATCATTTAATGATTCTTCTAATGTGTCAATTCGACCTTCAAGTAGATCCAATCTGTCGTTGATTGAAGTTTGAGACTCGCTGTTGTTTGCAATCAGATCATCCAGCTTGCTGCCATTGGATTCTACGGAAGTTTGCATGGCCAACCCCGCATGATCGAACAAGTCACTTGTTTGAGCCAAGTCCGCATGGTCGAACAGGTCGCTGGTTTTTGCAACGCTGGAGTGATCGAACAAGTCACTTGTTTGAGCCAAGTCCGCATGGTCGAACAGGTCGCTGGTTTTTGCAACGCTGGAGTGATCGAACAAGTCACTTGTTTGAGCCAAGCCTGAATGATCGGCCAGGTCGCTGGTTTTTGCAACGCTGGAGTGATCGAACAAATCGCTTGTTTGAGCCAAGCCTGAATGATCGGCCAGGTCGCTGGTTTTTGCAACGCTGGAGTGATCGAACAAATCGCTTGTTTTGGCCAATCCAGAATGGTCGGCCAGATCACTTACACTGGCACAGGACTCATCTTCATGGCAATCATCTTGTGCTACAGCGACAAAAGAAGTGATCACCAAGATCAATCCTGTTAATAATAAGCGTAAGCTATGCCCATGGTTGTTTTTCATCATTTCTCCTTAAATGTTCAAAACCCAATATCGAATGTAAAGTTAAATGTGTTGTCCTGCTTGGCGTCTTTGCCAGAAGAAATTTTGGTGACAAATTTCAGGCCGACTTTAAACGTTTCGAGTGGGTTGAATTCAAAGCTGGCGCTGGCTTTGAGCTTGTCTTCAATTGGTTTGAGTGCATCAAATGGGAACGTTGTATGGGTCAATTCGATATTGACTTTCCATTGATACACACGCCTGATTTTCATTTTGACTTCAATTGCATTGATATCATCCACAACATCTTTGACTTGGTTGTTTGGAAAATGTTTTTCCCGATGATTCCTCAAAGTCAATTTGGAAGTGATGTTTTCGCCAATTGGGAAAGCAAGCTGAATCAGTTCCTTGGCTTCATCGAAATTTTTCACATCATCATTGGGAAACGTCTTTTCTTTATCCTTGCGTTCCGCAAGCAGATCGATATCCAGCCATTGGACTTGAATTCTGAATTTTTGATTGAAGGTTCGATTGTTTTTTACGGCAGACAAAGAGAACAGGTTGCTGATATTCTCAAACGAAAATTTTGTTTTTAATCGAGCATCAGATGCAAAATCTCGCTTCGAACTGAACTCAATTCCTTGTGTGATGGTGTTGGACTGGTCTTGTTTTTTGTCCAGCTTCACAGCAGATTGAAAATCGTAATTTCCCTTGATATCAAAATCACCAAGGAAGAACAACTCTTCAGAACTAAAAACAGACACAAAGTTAAACAACTGTTTTAGTTCGTTGCCTGTGTCATCGATGATGCCGTCTTCATCGTCATCGGCGATAAAGGCATTATTAAACGCAGGGTTTAAGAAGGGCGAATTGCCTTGTTCATTCTTTCTATTATCTTCATCAATTAATCCGTCTCCATCGTCATCCACACCACAGATGCCTGGGCAACCGTCGCCATTGAAATCGCCTGTGGGATCAAAGCGCAAGTCTTTGTCTTTTAACGTGGCTTGATATTTGGTCAGCAGGCTGAGTTCATTTTCACCAAAGAGGAGTATATCTCCCGACCCTTGGGTTTTGAACTTAAACTCTGTGTTGTCTTTGCCTGAGTCCATTGGAAAACTTGACAGTTTGTATTGAAGGTCCAATCGGGCTTTGGCGCTGGGGTTGCTTTGCTTGCCCTCTAGCTTGAAGGCCACACTGGCATCGTTTTGATTTTTAAATGTTTCGTTCGGGAAAATGATGGAATTGAGGTTCACATCAAAGTTGGATTTCAGGGGTTTCATGTCGAATGCAAAACTGGTTCCTAAAAAGCCCACAACTTTGTCTTTGACATTGTTGTTGGGCAAAAATTTGCTCTTAAATTGAAAGCGGGTGTTGCTGTCTACCGCGTCCGACAACTCAATTGGCAAATCCAAGGTGGTGTTACTTTTGACGGTTTTGTTTAATAGATTAAGTGCAGACTCATCAGAAAGCGTCAGTTTGAATTTACCCTTTTTGACAAAATCGACAATAGAAAATTTAAGTGAGAGTCTCGATTCCAACAATCGAGTTTGATTGTCCAAAATCTGATTTTTATGTTTGCTCTGATTTTTAATCAATCCTGAAATATCAACACCGTCAACGCTCAGTTGAGCTTCGGCATTGATAATGAATATCAACACCGAAGCCAACAAAACACTCACTATACAGAACGTCTTAAACGCCCGAGAAATATTAACTCCCATGATCCCCTCTTGACCCATTGTTTAGAATAGGTGCATCGTTAGGCGTTACAAGGACATCCGTCCTTGAAGGAGTCAAAGAAGCTTGGAGTACAGGAAAAATCATCGTTGTACGCCACCCTGTTGATCTGAAATTAGTTTTTCTTTGATGAGGCTCAAGCTGTCCAACAAATTGCGATTTTGCGAACGGAGTGTATCCAACTCATCACGCTCTGAAAGTGTTTGAGTTTTCAACGTAAGCAGTTCCTGTTCCAGGGCAGTCAGTTGCGCTCTGAGTTGTTGATTGGATGTCTGAAGGTTCGTTGCCACCGCCATCATGGACTCATCCATCGAAAAACCATTGACGTCGTTGAGTAGGGCCAAAATTTCTTCACTATGGGTTTTTTCCGCTGCTATGTGTGTGGGTTGAGCGGTGGCAGACAATGCCAGGACGGCCTTAAAGGTATCGAGCTGCGGGGCCGGAACCAGGCCCAGCAATACAGTAATATCCGCAGACACATTTTTTACAAACCCATCTACAATTCCTTGAACTTTATCTGGAATACCATCAAGTTGTGCCGGTATCCCCTGGATCAGGCTCGTTGCACCCGCGGAATCAAAGGTATCGATCTGTGCCAAAACCGTTGGCAAACCTTCGATGATGGCAGGCAACTGATCAAGAAAAATCTCCGTGGCTTCCAATTGAATCAGAAATCTTTCTTGCTGAGCCAACAACCCTGTTGGAGAGGCAAGGGCAGAGGTCTCAACGGCCAAGCTCAACAGGCTGTCCAGAATGCTGGTTACTTTTTCGGGGTCGGTGGCTAGATTTGCGACAGTGACTCTAAGCCTTTGGATAGTGGCATCGATCTCTTGTATCCCTTCAATTACATCAGGGATGGCAGCAACGGCTGTACCCACACCCTCTTGAAGGGTTTCTCTTAATTCGGTAACTTCTGGCAAACCCTCTTTGATGTCTGAAAGTAAAGTCGCCAATGATTCTATATCCAGTTGACCAAGCAAATTTTCTCCAAAGCCCGTAATCTGCGTGTTGATGCCGCCAAAGCCATCGGACTCTAAAAAGTCAGAAAGATTTAAAACCTTTTCGTCAAATCCTTCGGTAAAGGTTTCAAACATATCTGTTGTGTTATCAACCAGATCTGTCAGATCCTCAAACAAATTGTCTTCAAACAATTCATCCAGCTTGTCGGAAAAAGTGGTTACGATTTCAAACGACTCATCAACCAAGGTGGGAAAGGTGGAGGTGCTTAATTCTGTCAGGCTTTCCAAGGTGGATAAGCTGGCTTCCCCAAACAAGCTTGAAGTTTGCCCCAATTTTTCAATAGTTTCAGGGGCTTTTTGCGCAAACTCACCTGCCATATCGGTCACCGTCCCCAACGTTTCTGGACCTTTGTCAGCCAAAGTGGCTGCTTGATTCGCAACCAGCCCAATGACTTCAGGCCCTTTGGTAGCAACGGTTGAGATTTGTTCACCAACGGTGCTGAGTGCCTGTGGGGCGTTGGAAGCCAATGTTGTGATGGTTTCACCAAGCGTGGCCAATGTTTCCGGTGCCTTTGCCGTGAAGTCAGCGATCATTCCACCCAATGAGGCCAGAATTTGTGGCGTTCTCTGAACAAAATCTGCTGCACCCGCGACAAACTCAGGGATCTTGTCGCTTAAAATGGTTGCAATTTGTGCAATTTTCCCCACCGTTTCATTGACCAGAAAAGTCAATCCGTCAATGATAGGACAAACCACACCGTTAATAAACCCGGATACAACGCTCAAAACTGATTCTACAATTGCCGAGCAGATGGCCTCGCCATCACATTCATCATCAGCTATTTTTCCTGGATTCCATCCAGCCACATCTGCAAAAACATCTACGGGATGCATTATGGGCAGGGCCATTAGAAATAAAATTAAAAACATTTTTTGGACAAAGTTGTTTTTGGAAAAGGTTTTCATTAGTTTGCCCTGCCTTCGATGGATAGATTTGATGTCGAATCGTTGGAAATTTCTTCCCGACTTTCAGATCCGTTTGATAATCCCATCAATTGCATGATCAGTTCTAACTCAGCCTGAATGGCTTCATTATCAGCCTGGGCCGAGCGAAGTTGCACTTTTGAACCTGTTTGATTCAGGGACTGGATTTCCGCTCTCAATCCAACAATTTGTTGTTCGAGTTGAGCACGTTCTTGCAACGCCATAGACACCTGTTCCGAAACTTCCTGTTGCATCGAAAGTTGTTCCATCAAACCTTGAACCGCAAGGGCCAATTGGCTGGACTGTTCTATGTGAGTCTTCGAACCGCTATAATGATCTCCCACGGTGGTATCTCCTATGGCGGCCAATTTCAAAATAGTTTCAGTTCCAGGGACAAAGCTAAGCAATTTAGTAATATCGTTTTGCAATGTCGTTAATATGCCTTGAATTTTTCCATCAATCAGGGCAGGCAGCCCATTGATAATTCCAGGCAGATTCACCACCAACTGCTTTTGTGCTTCTGCCAATACCACTGGAAATTCTGTATTGAAGAATCGGAACAATTCTGGCAGTTCAGCAAGAATTTCTGGTGTTTCCTCAATGGCCTGAACCAGTAAATCTTCGGTGGCGCCGTCATCCCCTTCAACATTTGCAAACACTTCAGCCAGAGCTGGAAGAATTTCGACCAATCGCTCAACCGCCTTTAAGGCATCTTCAATAGGTTCTTCAAGCGATAGAATGTTTGTTCCGTCTGGCGATTCAACAAATTGTGAAACGGTTGTTGTGAGCTCATCCAATGCGTCTAAATTGCTTTGAATGGATTGGGTAAATTGAGGAAACTCTGTAGAAATACTTGTTAGGTCTCCCGAGCTCAATGAGGTGGTGAGATCGTTGAATACGCCAGAAATTTCGGTAAGAGAGTCCAAAAGTTCAAGACTTGAGAAGCCCTCTTCTATATCCCCAAAAACGGTTTCCAATGGAGAGGAAATACCGGATTCTGATAGACCTTCAAAGGTTTCCTGGAAACCGCCACCAAAAAATTCGTCCTGAGCTTCGGTCATGGATTCAAATTGATCCACTAAAAAATCTTCTTCAAAGCTGCCGATGGTTTCAAATGCGGTTTCAAATTGGTCATCCATTTGTGTGGTCAGATCATCAACGGTTTCTGTAAATGTTTCAAAATAAGTAAAGATATTTTCGCTGAATCCGCTGATGCCCTCGGATAGAGTTTCAAAGAACGACGCTATATTTGAGGCAAACGTATCGATGTTGCTCAAGATGGAACCAAAGAAGCTGGCAATTTCCACACCAAATTCAGCCAACTTTGGAAGCAACTCCCCAAAGAATCCCACCAACTGACTTCCAAATTCAGCCAGACGAGGAATCACGTCTGAAAAGAAATTGAGTAAGTCTTCACTTAAAGTGGCCATTTGTGGGAGCAGGTCGGCGAAGAAAGTGGCCAGATCTGAACTCAATTGAAGCAGCCTTGGAATCACATCACTAAAAAATCCGGTGATATTTTCAGCCAATACGGGAAGATCTTGTTCAAGTGTGGCTAAAAATGCTGGTAACTTCACGGTAATGAATTCCGGCATCGTCACGGTAAAAAAATCTGTCACATCAGTTAATACACTGCCGATATCACTAAGAATATCTGCTTTAGCTGAGTGGCTTGGTGCCAATACCAGCAATAATGCCAGAGCCAGGGTCAGCAAACCTATGCGTGAAAACATGGTATCTCCTTATTTATTTAGACAACCTCTTTACACATATGAACGAACAGCAGCGGGTTGTTCTGCTTCGACAGCATCTAGGTTTTCGAGATGGCTCAAGCCTTTGACAGGGTTGTCCATTTCTGTTTCAAAGTTAGTTTCGACAGGCTTTTCTAGAGACTTGCGAATGGCATTCAGATGTTCATGGTTTTTATGGGCCATGAGTAACAGCTCGCTGATGACGCGCACCACAGGAATGCCAATGGCTGCCAATAAAAAGCTTTGCAGGATAAAAACACCACCTAAATCGGATAATAGTCCACCGATCAAGCCAGAAATGGCCACCAACGAAAAAAAAGCAAAGCCCACCCAGAAAAATACCTTTGCAATGACAGGCAGTACCAATTTTTTAAAGCTGAAGAAAGCTTTCATGTGTTCTCCTTACCTGGTTCTATGTGAAAATATCAATCAAAAACGATTTGTTTCAATTGCAAAACCAGAATCTGTATAAGAATTAAGATTTAATAAGGAGTGTATTCTTGACCTTCACCAACGATCCCCCACTTGAGTGGTGAAAATGGGAGAGACGTCTTTAGTCGGAAGGAATGAGGACGGTGTTGATCATCTTTTTCCAGGAAAGTTCGGCCCCTTTTTCATAGGCCTGCTCGAAACGATCTTTTCCAAGAGATTTGATAAAATGAGTTTTTGTTTTCTTGATTTCTTTCAACTCATCAGGTGAGTGGCCTGCTTCTAGCTGTTCATGATGGGTTTGATATGCACCAAACAATACAGTGGCACTGGCATGATTTTCGATGGTTTTGATGTAAATCATGATGTTTTTTAACACCATACGTTTGTCTCCAATTTCATCGGCCATACGGAGGCTTTCTTGATAATGCTCAAATGCCAGCTCAATATCATTCAAATTGCTAAGGACATTGCCCAGGCTGTGATGAGATGAAGCCTCAGCTTTACGATCTCGCATGTTTTGATCAAGCGTCAATTTTTCTTTAAAGTATGATTTGGCTTTATCGTATTGTTTCTGGCTTCTAAAAACTTCACCAATATTTCCCAAACTCGTTGTGATGATTCTTTGATCCCCAATCTCTCTGCCGATTTCCAAACAAGCATGATAATTTTTTTGTGCAAGTTCAATGTCTCCTTGATCCAGAGCGATATTGGCAAGATTTCCCAAAGACCGAGCGATCCCATTGAGGTCTCCGACTTCTTTTCGGATGGCATAACTTTGATGATGAAAATTTTTGGCTTTAGTGTAATTGCCTCGATAATGATGGATGATAGCCAGATTGTTGTATGTTTCGGCTAAATCAATCTTGTTGCCCAGCATTTTTCGAATTTCAAAACTTTGTTCCTGAAATTTTAATGCTGTTGAAAAATCACCTTGGAAGTGATGGATTAAGCCCAATCCATTTAGTGCGAAAGCTTGACCAGAAGCGTCTTTATTGTTTTTACAAATCGACAGGCTTTGTTCGAGACAGGATTGGGCGACTTCATAAAGCCCTTGATAGAGACTAAGAGTGCCTTTCCACAACAGTCCTTTGGCAAAGAGACTGGAAGAGGGGTCGTCATAAAGATTCAATGCCTGGTTGATCCAGCTTCCACCTTCTTTAAATAAACCTCGTGTGTTCCAGTACCAGCTTAAATCACAGACCAAAGATAAGGTGCCATCCTTTTGCTTAGATTGAATGGACCAGCCAAGGGCGGCGCGTAGATTGTCGTAGTCGGCATCAAGTTTGTCGAGCCAGTTTTTTTGTTCGGGCGTTTGTTTTTTTTCGTTTGCCGATGTAGCAAATTTAGAGTAGTAGTCGAGATGATGCCCTCTTAGCCTTATCTGCTCATTTTCTTCAAGTTGCGCCTCTGCAAATTGACGCAAGAGTTCATGGAATTCAAAACGACCTGTTTTGGTCCGTTTCAGTAAGCTGTTGTTGATGAGCATGGAAAGGGTTGATAAATTTGTGCCTGAAATTTCATTAGACGCTTCACGCGTCATGCCACCTCGGAAGACAGACAGTCTCATAAAGCCTTCTTGCGCCTGATCTGAAAGCAATGTCCATGAGGAATGGAAAACAGCTTTCAAGCTTTGATGCCTTTCAGGCAGATCCCTGAAATCAGATTCAAGAAAGTTTGCGCTGGATTCAATTTCCTTGGCAATTTCTTCGATGGATAAAAAACGAATCCAGGCCATTGCCAACTCGATGGCCAAGGGCATGCCCTGAACCAGATCGGAAATTTTTCTCAAGTGAGGTATCGTGTGATGGTCGAGTTTAAAAGTAGGGTCGACTCGCTGGATACAGTCCATGCACAATTGAAGCGCTTCTTGTTGGTCGGTTGAGCTATCATCGTTGTTGTTCAACGCAAGCCCTGGCACCTCAAAGGTGGCTTCTCCCTTGAGTCGAAGTCGGGTTCTTGAGGTGATTAACAGATGCAATTGAGACGATTGCTCTAACAGGCCGGCAATCGTTTCGGCACCTTCAATCACATGTTCGAAATTGTCCAGAACAATCAGCACTTTCTTGTTTTGAAAATACGCTGCCAACTGAGCGATTGGATCTTGCTCCCCCTTAAAAGTAAAAGAGACAACAGAAGCTATTGAGTTGATGATGAGTTCGAATTGATCAATGGCTGATAAATCCACAAAATAGACACCATCTTTAAACTTGTTCAACGACGCCAGTGCTGCTTGAATGGACAATCTTGTTTTGCCAATGCCACCGGGGCCAACCAGGGTCAATATGCGGCTTTCTGATGTGCCTATCAGCGTGTCCAAATCTTTAAGTTCTTTTTTTCGACCGATGAATGCAGTGGTTGCCAGGGGCAAGTTGTGAAACACAGCTTTTTCTGGTTCGCCCATCTCTGCATTTTTAATTTTGTGATAGAGCTTTTGTGTGTCAGTGTTTGGTTCAATGCCAAATTGCTTTTGAAGAATTTGTTCGCAATCCCGGAAAACTTCAATTGCTTTTGGCGTTTTTCCATCCAAAGCATAGGCTTCCATCAAACAACGGTAAAGGGCTTCATCGGTAGGAGATTTTTCCAAAGCTTGTGTGTAAGCATTTGTTGCCAGATCAAATGACCCCATCTGGAAATGGCATTCTCCCATGGCCTGCAAGATTTTGAGATGTTCCTGCTGAAAATATTCTCGATGAGGGAGGGTCCATTCTTCATAAAGATCTTCAATTAAAAAATCATCCTGATAAAGATCCAGTGCCTGTTGGAAGGAATTTAGTGCCTGCCCCCAATGTTGGCTTTGTAGCATGTCGTGACCAGCGGTTGCCAGCTCCAAAAATGCTTCGGTGTCCAGCCAGCATGGTGCATCTTTTGCAAAGCTGTATTCATGCTCACCAGCACGGAGAATAAATTGGGAGGAAGTTCTTTTCTCTCGTTTGGGTTCCAAAAAATTACGCAATTCACTGATGCGGTTGTATAGGTTTTGGCGGGCTTTGTCTGGGTCTAGATCTGGAAACAATAAATCGATCAACTGCTCTTGAGTAAAAACTTGGCCCCTGGCAAGAGCAAGCACCTTAAACAAGGTCTGTACTTTGCGCCTGGGCCAAAGCTTTGGCGCAATTAATTCATCGTCTCGATAAAAATTAAATTCGTTAAAAAAGTAAACCTTTATGGTTTGATTTACCATGATCTCAAAATGTTGATCCTTATAAAAGTGGTTTGTTGAAGTCTCATCTGGTTTAAATACCCAGTTCAAGGTCCACTCTAATTTAGCATGATATTTGGAGAAAAGTAAGCTTTAGAATTCTATAAGGCAGGCGGTATTGTGAAATAAACATTGATCCCTATCAGATAAAGGAAAAAGTAGCATTATGTAAAGTCCAAGAAACGTCAGCTTGAAAATTATCTTAAAGAATCTTGATGAAACAACAGAATCATTTGCAACATGGAATAGAAAAGGAGAGGGGTGGCGAGATTCTTTGGAAAATCTCGCCACTCTCGTGATTGCAGGGTTCGTGGGGTTAGTTCATTTTTGTGCCTAATCCAGCAACATTTGTGTAGAAGCTGTAGAAGGACTTCAAGTAATCTTGACACTGATCAATAAAGCCTTTCTTAGGAGCGCTTTTTAGGAGTGCCTGATTGGCCAGATAAGCTTCCTCAGCTTCATGGCGTAAGTCGTTGTAGTGAGATGATGCATTCAACATTTGTTGTAATTCGTTCATGAAATCCTCCTTACGTTACTGATCGGTCTTGAATGTCGTTTCGTCTTCTCTCGGGTACCACCAAAGTAACGTTTATCATATTCAGATACATCGGTATAATGACGGCTAATGGATGAGACAAAAGCAGTGAATTTTTGATAGGAAATTACGTCATATGACTTAGAGTTTCTCGTTGAACCTGCTCTAGTTTGTATAGACATATGGAACCATATGATCATTGATAGTCAATTTAAGCCGGCCTGGTGGTTACCAGGCGCTCACTTGCAAACCATTTGGCCATCACTCTTTCGCAGAGATGTTCATTTGGATCGAACCAGTGAAATGCTCACTCTGCCGGATGGGGATGAAATTCGCTTGGATTGGGTTGCGGATGGTGATGGTCCGATTGTGTTGATGCTGCATGGTTTGGCAGGTTCATCAGATTCTAACTATGTTAAAGGCCTGCAACTGCTTGCCAAGCAAAGAGGTTGGCGCAGTGTGGCGGTCAACTTCCGTGGTTGTGGTGATTTCCCCAATCATCGAGCACGCAGTTATCATTCTGGTGAAACCACGGACATTCGTTTTGCTTTTGAAACGATTCAGCAACGATTCCCTAAGGCGAAGTTTGCAGCCGTTGGATATTCATTGGGTGGAAACGTTTTGTTGAAGTGGCTTGGTGAAACCCAGATACAGGCTTTTGAAGCAACGGCGGCCGCTTCGGTTCCTCTGCTATTGGATGCCTGTGCGACGCACATGGATCTCGGGTTTTCCAAAGTATATCGAAATTACCTCATCGAAAAATTAAAACTCAATCTTCAACAAAAACTGCACCATTTAGAATCGATTGGTCGGTCAGATGATGTTAATTATCTTAAAACATTGACACATGATTTGCCTGAGAGAATGTCATTTTGGGAACTTGATGAGCGGATTACCGCACCGTTGCATGGGTTCAAAAGTGCCAAAGAGTACTACACAAAATCAAGCAGCCGTCAGTTTCTAAAAAATATTCAAGTGCCTACTTTATTACTGCAAGCTGCCAATGATCCATTTATGCCAACTGAAGTTATCCCGAAGGACGATGAGCTGTCAGAGACGATTACATTGGAAGTCAGTCGGTCGGGAGGACATGTAGGTTTTGTGAGCAACAAAGGGTTTAAACCTGTTTATTGGGTGGAACAACGTATTGTGGGCTTTTTGGAAAAACATTTGTAGCTGGATAATGAAAAATTCTCTCCGTATAATGGATTATCCCATGTAACGGACGTTGTTTCCCCGACAACGGTAGAGGAATCGATTATGAAATTCATTTTTGTCACTGGTGGTGTGATGTCCGGTTTGGGCAAGGGCATTACGTCTGCGTCTATTGGGTTGTTGCTTAAATCCTGTGGTCTACGTGTCACAGCCATCAAGATTGACCCGTATCTTAATTGTGATGCTGGCACCATGAGCCCGTATCAGCACGGCGAAGTGTTTGTGTTAGACGATGGCACTGAAGTGGATATGGATTTAGGAAATTACGAACGCTTTTTGGGCGAGTCCATGTCTCAGGCAAACAACATAACCACAGGCAAAGTCTACAAGAAAGTCATCGAACGAGAACGTCGGGGCGATTATTTGGGCGAAACGGTACAAATAATTCCTCATGTCACGGATCTAATTAAAGCTGATATTCACAAAGTGGCTCAGGATAACAATGCCGATGTGGTCGTCATCGAATTGGGGGGCACGGTCGGCGATATTGAGTCCATGCCTTTTCTGGAAGCTGTGAGACAAATGCGGCGTGAATTGCGTCAGGACAGCTTGGTGGTTCATACCACATTGGTGCCTGTTTTGAAAGCTGTTGGAGAGGCCAAAACAAAACCCACTCAACACTCTGTGAAAGAATTAAGAGCAATTGGGATTCAGCCAGACCTCATTGTGGCTCGAAGCGAACAGCCTTTATCGGAAAACACACAACGTAAAATTGGGTTGTTTTGTGATGTTGCCCCTGAAGCTGTTATTGGCGCACCTGATGCCAATTCAATTTATGAAGTGCCTCTCATTTTAGAAAAGCAAGGGTTGACTCAATTGTTGAGTCAAGAGTTGAATTTGGGTGAGCAGACCCCGCAGTTGGCAGAGTGGAACCTGTTTGTTGAACGCGTGACCCAACCAAAACATCAAGTTGAAATAGCGTTGGTTGGAAAATATACAGACCTCTCCGACAGTTATGTCAGTTATGAAGAAGCGCTCACCCATGCGGGTGCCGCATTGGATGCCGGCGTGAAGATTCGCTGGATTGAATCTGATTTGATCCAACCTGAATCTTTAACAGGGGTTGATGGGATTATTGTGCCGGTTGGTTTCGGTTCTCGTGGCAGTGATGGAAAAATTGAAGCGATCCAATATGCACGGGAAAACAAGATTCCTTATTTGGGCATCTGCTATGGCTTTCAAATGGCAGTGATTGAATTTGCCAAAAATGTTTTGAAGCTGGAAGGTGCCACCAGCAGCGAGTTTGATGAAAATGCTGAACATCAAGTCATTTCGTTACTCCCAGAACAAAAGGAATTGGAAGACTTGGGTGGCACCATGCGTTTGGGGTTGCATCCTATATTGATACAGGACAATTCATTGGCCAATAAACTTTATTGCAATCCCTCCATTGACGAACGACATCGCCATCGATTTGAAGTGAATCTCGATTATGTGGATCAATTTGAAGCGGCGGGGTTGAAATTCTCTGGCCGTAGCGAAGATGGCCGACGGATGGAAATTGCTGAATATGCGGATCATCCTTATTTCATTGCGGCCCAATACCATCCAGAGTTTTTGAGTCGCCCCAATCAACCCCGGCCTCTATTTCTAGGATTAATACACGCATGCATCAACGAACAAGAAAATTTATAGTCGGGATTTTATTAACCGCGAGTATGGTTTCATTCCTGTGGGTGGCCTTCGATTGGCTCCAACTAGATCCCATCCAGAGGGTGGCTGCACAAGATGGGCCAGAGATTGTTTTGGAACAATCAAATTTGGTTCGTTACGACGAGGCAGGTCATGCCTTGTGGACGGTTCATGCTAAAGCCATCGAGCTCAACGAAGAAACCCGAAAAACTGTGGCTGAGCAAGTGGAGGTTCAATTTTGGAACACAGAAACCCCCATTGAGGGCGAACAAACAGCTATGTTGACCGTTGTAGCGGATCAACTTACCTTTGATAACTTGAGTCAGGATTTAAACTTTGAAGGGAAAATTATGGCTCAAAATGAAGAAGGCTTACAATTCTTGACCTCCAACGCAACATGGTCCAACAAGCAGCAAGTGCTGGAAGGCGATGAAGCCGTTAATGTTACCCATCCCTGGGGAGAGAGTGGCGTGATTGAGTTACAGGGTGTGGGTTTTCGGTACGATGCCCAGACTGGAAAAATTTTGCTATCGGACCCCACTGGAGAAAGTGATGCTACTTTACGTTGGTTGCCGCAAGGAGACACTGAATGAGCATTCGAGCAGAAGGTTTGATCAAACGGTATGGGGGACGCAATGTGGTCAATGGTGCTTCACTGGAAGCCAAACGGGGCGATATTGTTGGTTTGTTAGGTCCGAATGGCGCAGGCAAGACCACCACATTTTATTTGATCACGGGTTTGATTAAACCGCAAGCCGGACAAATTTTTTTAGACGAAACTCCAATCACAAATAAGCCTGTCTTTCAACGTGCCCGGCTGGGGTTACATTATTTGCCACAGGAGACATCCATTTTTCGGAAGCTGACCGTCCAAAGAAATCTTGATCTGATACTGGAACGCTCAAAAAAATCTCGGGCTGATCGGGTGAACTGGCGCAAGGATTTGATAGAACGTTTTAATTTGGGCTATTTGGAAATGCAAAAGGCGGATACCTTGTCCTCTGGTGAAAAAAGGCGTTTGGAAATCGCGCGAGCGTTGGCCTGTGAACCAGAGTTTTTGTTGTTGGATGAACCTTTTTCTGGTGTGGACCCCATTTCTGTAGAAGAATTACAAAACATTATTGTCGAATTGAAAAATGATGGCATGGGAATTGTTATCACAGATCATAACGTACGTGAAACACTAAAAGTTACGGATTATGCCTATTTGATCAACAATGGGCAGGTGTTTTTGTCTGGCACGCCCGAGGAAATTGTGGCTGATCCAGAGGCCAGAAAATATTATTTGGGTGAACGTTTCAGGTTAGAATAAAAAATCCTCCGGGCGATGAACACCCAGAGGATTTTCATAAACAATTTCAGGTTGCTTTATTCCGAAGTATCTTCTTCAGCTTCGTCTTCATCCTCTTCCTCTTCTTCGCTACCACCCAAGCTGAGTTCAGCCAAAGAGAGTGAAAAATTCAACGATCCATTCTGGAAACCACCAGGTGCCAAATTGAGAGACAATGTTGTGTTGGTGGGGCCTTCAGGTCGGCTGAGTGTAATGTTTTCACTAACAAAGCCATCTGCAGTGAAGCGAGCGGAACTGCTGATACTGATGCCTTCTAACACCGTAGAGCCGGTCAATGATTCGCTCACAAAGCCTTCCGCATTAAATACAGTGGTGCTGCCCAAGCGAACACCTTCCATTTGCGTATTGATACTGATTCGGTCTTGTGCCAATCCGGCTGCCGTGTAAACAGACACGCGAGACACTGAAAAGCCATTCACGTTGAGGCTGGTGGTCCAACGTTCCTGTGTAATACCAGTGGCATCAAACGAAGTGGATCGAGACACGCGAACCGAATCCAATACTGCGGTTACATCCACAGTCTGACCAGAGAAGCCGCCAGGGCCAAAGCGGGTTGTGCCACTCAGGGTCAAATTGTCTTGTTTCACTGTGGCTTTCAGGGTTTGACCACCAAAGCCAGCAGCAGTGAGCACGGTGGTGGAAGACCAGTTTATGCCTTCCGTGGCACCGCTGACATTAAACACTTCCTGAGCAAAACCGTCTGAATTGAACACAGTGGTGCTGGCCAGATTAAAATCCTGAATCACACCGCTCAACGTCAAAGACCCTTCCTGGAAATTCAATCCGCCGAAGGACAGGGACAACACGCCATTGATGTCGCTGATGGTGCTGGAAGCACTGGCTTCAAAACCTGCATTTTCTAAAGCAACGCCACTCATGTCGAAAGGAACGCTTGCCGATAAATCCACATTGAAACTTTGAGCTTGAGCTAAAGAAGCCCATCCGAACAACACTACCAGCATAACCACAAAACATTTCTTCATCATCATTGAAAACGCCTCCTTAGGTGGTGCATCTGAAACTGTTGAACTATCTTACAACACCTCTCGGTCCGTCGTAAACCATCCCCAAATGATTGTAGAGAAATGTTCAAATAATCCTAAGAGCACCTTATACGAATATCGCCATTTGTTGACGATATTAACTCCAGCATATAGAATAACGCGCTTTGAAGGGGGCACACTATAATGCAAATCACAGAGCGATTGCAGGCATTGGCGGGTTCGCCCACCACGGCAGTGAAACAGGTTGCAGATCAACTCAAACGTGATGGCATCAAGGTCTATGATTTTGGGGTTGGAGAGCCGGATTTTGGCACACCCGAAAATATTAAGGACGCCGCCGTTGGCGCAATGGAACAAAACAAAACCAAATACACCACAGCCCGTGGCATTGTCGAACTGCGCGAGGCAGTCGCTGAAAGATACAACAATAAGTACGACACTTCGTTTGGACCGGAGCATGTTGTAGTCAGCGGTGGTGCCAAACAGTCGCTTTATAACTTGATGATGACGCTTGTGAACCCTGGCGATGAAGTCATTATTCCCTCCCCCTATTGGGTGTCATATCCTGCCTTGGTTCAATTGGCACAAGGCATTTCTGTGTTTGTAGAAACCAAAGCTGAAAACAATTTTAAAGTGACAGCCTCAGAAATCGAAGCTGCGATTACCCCACGTACTAAAGTGATCAACCTCAATTCTCCAAATAATCCAACCGGTGCAGTGATCGAAATTGAAGAATTGAAACAGATCACCAAAATGGCTGTGGAAAAGGACATTGCACTCATTTATGACGAATGCTACGAATGCTTTGTTTTCGGCAAAGAACATGGTAATCCGATCCAATGGAATCAGGAAAAAGTGGTTTCTGTTGGCTCAGCTTCTAAAACTTATGCCATGACCGGCTGGCGTATTGGCTGGATGATTGGCCCTAAAGAAGTGGCTGCGGCATCCGATCGTTTCCAGGGGCAGGCAGCGTCTAATCCCAACAGTATCGCTCAGTGGGCGGCTGTTGAAGCCCTTCAAGGTGAACAAGATGCAGTGGATGAAATGCATGCTGCTTATGCCAAGCGTCGAACTTTGGTTCTCGATTTGGTGAATCAGGTGGATGGCCTCACGTGTCCGGTGCCAGAAGGTGCGTTCTATGTGTTCCCTAATGTGTCTCATTTCTTCAACGAAGAATTGTGCGACTCCATTGCCATTGCCAAGTATTTGTTGGAAGAAGCCCATGTGGCTGTCGTTCCAGGTTCAGGCTTTGGCGCAGAAGGTTATGTTCGCATTTCTTATGCGGCTTCTGAACAAGAGTTGACCGAAGGGTTGACCCGCATGGGTGAGGCCCTCAAAGCACTAAAATAGACGGTTTCAGTCAAACAGGGGCGCAAGCACTGAGGCAAAGGCAACAATCAATAACACTCCAAACGATATTCTTCGCAGACGATCCTTCGGGATTAGGTTGCCTATTCTTACGCCGAAGGCTGATCCTAATGCGACCAAGGGTGAAAACATCACTCCTAAAATCAGTGCCTGAACCAAATCATTGCCATAGTTGATATACAGCAAGCCGATCTGAACGGGTGTGGACACCAATAGCAGTGTGAATAAAAACACCCGTGATGATTGATTGGACCACTTTTGCGCCAACACCCAAAGAATGATGGGCGGCCCTCCAAGTGAAGCCAATCCCTGTAAGAACCCGCTGGTTGCAAATGAAAGAAAACCCCATGCGGGATGTAGGTGATCTTTGGGTTCCACCTTCCAAATGGTTTGGATGGTGAGGATGAAAATAATCAAACCACCTAACACGGCTTTGACCTGACTTTGCGACCAGGTGTCAATCAGGACCAATGTAAAAACCCCAAATGGCAGAAATAGGTAACGAACCACCGACGCTTTCACGGTCAGTTTCCAATCAATCGCTTGGTGAAGCTGATAGGCACCCACGACCACTTGTACAAAGTTGGACACGCCGACAATTGCAACAGCATTGCTAAGTCCCAATCCCAACCAAATAATTAGAGGCAGGGCGATCAAAGTAAAAGCAAATCCAATCGCACTTTGGATCATGCTGCCGGTGAACAGCACCAGACCAGCCAGTACGATTTGTTCAACGCTCATTTATTGGAAGACCATCAGTTTCTTAATCTCGCTTCTTAATATTTGACCCTCTGTCGTACGGGCACGGATCGTGTAGAGATAGACGCCGTTTGGCACACGTTGGGCGCGATCATTCAAATGATTCCAATATAAGGCATTGGTGTTCACTGTTCCGCTTCGAAATATTTTCCGACCAGCCAGGTCAAAGATATCCAATTCAAAGTTAGCGAGATTTTGGCCATGAACCACAAATGTGGTGGATTGGCTGTCCACGCTGGAAAGCCGTTTAACAGTGAGTGGCTGGGGTGCCACAACAGCATCTAAAATTGGCAAAGGCACCACATCGGGTGTTGGGACACCCAGATTCACATCTCGGCGAACGCTGATGGTTTGTGGTGCGATTTGTGTGGTTTCCTGTTCTACAGTTGCATCATTGAACACAATGCCTCCTCCTGTGTCTGTGCCTATCCAGGTTCGAGTGGTATGGGTTTCTAAAACTTGAAGCTTTGCGCCGTTGGTATCGGTTTCTAAATTAAAAATGCCGCCAAATTTTGTGCTGTTGCCAATAACATCATCAAGAGAAGAGAGGATGTTTCCACTGCCGTCAATAGTGACTGGTAACGAGTTCAATACATCACAGCCGAGCACGATGGTTTTGCCTGGCATCAAGGTCACAAGCAATGGCACGGTCATGCCACCAGGTTGTTGCAATGGGCCGGGTTGGTTGAGTGTTAATGTTTCGACCAGGTTTGCATCTTTACCTGTAGGGAAGACCAACATAAAGAAAGTTTGAGGCAGGAACACCTCAATTTTCATTTCATGTTGTTTCAAATTAACCTGCGTCACACCGCCGTTGTCGAATTCGATGCGTTCCTCGCCGCAGTGGAAGGGAACGGGGAACAATTTGCTCAATTGAATCGTTTGGGCTTGAGCCAGGGGTAGGATATTTAGATTGACTCTGGATTCAAAAGCACCTATATCAACGGCGTTGAAAGCTATGCGATCAAAGTTGGGACCGCGTTGGTCGAAGGGAACTTCTTCAGCATTATTGGAATTGCTGTCCTGGTCCGCACCATCGGGTGGAATCAGGCTGTTGTCGCCTGCATTGAAGGCAGGGCTTCCAGCCAGCAATGCATGGGTGAAGGTGGGGCCGCCGTTGTCTTGTAATAATCCAAGATTAGGGTCTGTGCTTACAACGTTACCATTGATGCCGTTGGTAATGCTGTGACCATTTGGGTCTTTAACCAAGCTGTTATTGCTGGTGACGACGCCACTGTTGTTGTGAAGATCAGGGCTGGCGTTGGTGGATATATTGTTGCTCACAATGCTGTTGTTGAGCGTTAATGTGGCAATCTGATTTAGTATGCCACCGCCAGTATCAGCAGTATTATTGGAAATGGTGCTGTTGTTGACGATTGTAGTGTCACCACTGTTAGTAAAGATGCCGCCGCCGTTTCCAGTAGGGGCCAAATTGCCAGAAATCGTACTGTTGTTGATCGTCGTTATGCCAGCGTCATTGAAGATGCCACCACCATCATTATTTGCCGTATTTCCAGAGATGGTGCTGTTGTTTAATTCAATATCTCCGGGACTGATTGGCGTTTTGTTGTGGACCAGATAATGGTGTTGACCATCAAACACGTAGTAATTGTGCGTGGTTTCCACCGTCAACGTAAAGACATCGACGGATTCGGAGATGGTTTCCTTTCGCCCAATCTCAACCGATTCATTGAGGCCCAATACAAATTGACCCACATCGAGTTCGCCAGCTTTCAGCCATGCATCTCGGCCCACTGCAAAGGGATGCGATGCAGTAACTTCTAAGCCGTTAAGGTGCAAGTATTCGTTCGTTCGGCGCTGGAAGGTGTGGGTGACGGTGTTCGTAACCGTTTGACCCAGATTGAAATCGAACCCCAAAAGGCGATCTCCCAATTGAATATCCGCAATCCGTTTGGTGGAGCCATTTGCCATCAGGACTAAAGTGTTGGCTGTGAAGCAAACGATTGCGCCTGATCCGATTCCGCCGCCAAAGTCTGCCGTATTGCCAGAGATGGTGCTGTTATTCACCGTTAATCTACCACTACCTGGAGCGTTGAAAATCCCCCCACCAAGATCGTCGGTGCCCCCTGTTGTATTGCCGCTGATGGTGCAGTTGTTGACAGTCAAGGTTTCGAAGTTGAGGATACCGGTATTCGTTGCCCCAGTGACTGTGAGGCCCTGAATTACAACCGTGATTGCTGATAAAAAGTTAGATACCTCAAATACCTGTGCATTGCCATTGGCATCAACAGTCAGATTACTCGCTCCAGGTCCGTTTATGATGATATTACTGGAAATAAACAATCCTGAGCCCAGCGTGATGGTGCCCGCGACGCCTGTTAGATCAATGGTATCGTCCCCACTGCCTGTGTCACACCCGCCTATAGCCGTATCAGCGTTGGCGGAAAATATGGCATCCCGCAAGGTACAATTGATTGCATCAACATCGTTTGTGGTATTGACGGTGATTGTATCTGCGAAACTTATCGTTGCGAATACCAAAACAATTGTCCAAATCGACAACCCACCCACAAACAATTTATTCCAATTCAAAAAAGAACTCCTAAAAAAATCTCTCATTAAGTCTGTGTGTAATGTAAAGCACCTTGAAGTATTTACAGCCGACTCAAGTTTGGGGGGGTATGGAAACTGGGGTTGTTGAATTGCGTCATGTGTCCAAACAAAATAGATGTGATATTAAAAGAGAGAAATAAATGTCTGTCGTTTTCAAGGATTCTTAGGAAGGTTTGATAAAGGGAAGCTTTGAAGGTTTTTTACAACTTGGCGGCGACCTTGTGCATATGAAAAATACTAAATCAGAAAAAACATTGTCCATGTAATGTTTTTGCCTGAGACTCTGAGATTCCATCTTTCTAAGAAAATATGGTTACAAGCATGTTCATTAGAAAGTATGGTTGATCCAAGTGACGTTTGTTTCAACAGAAGGTTTGAGTTTTCCCACGCCATGAATGTGAGTTGAGACAACCAGAGCATCTTCTTTTAGGGCGGCATCAAACAGAATTTTCCGACTCGATACACAGGCGTCTTTATCAGCCCAACCTGCAGCCCAGGTGGATTGTTCTACCTCCATGGGATGATGGCACAAATCTCCAATGGCGTACAGCACCTGTCCATCACTTTCAATTCGGGCCATTTGATGCCCCTTTGACTCACCAGGAGTGGCAATGATTTTAACCCCATCCACAACCTCAAAATTGCCGGAAGTGAGTTCCAATAGGTTAGCTTCTTTCAAAATTTCCAACGGGTTGGGGGATTCAAAAGCTTGCGAGAGATGAGCTTGGATTTGTTCATCTTCCCAATCAGCCTGGCCCAAATAATGTTTGGCATTCGGGAAACAGGGCTTTCCATCCTTCAGTGGTCCATTGATGTGATCAAAGTGGGCATGGGTAAAGATCACATGATCAATGGCGTCAGGTGACACGTTTAACTCAGTAAGGCGTTCCAATAATCCTGGTGGGGGTGTCTCCTTGGGAATAGCAAAAGGAGAATCTGCTGGCATGGGCAGACTGGTATCGATCAAGACAGTGGTGTGAGGCAATTGCACCAGAACATTATTAATAGGGCATCGGAGGTGGTCGGAAAACGCATCTGGATAAAGGACGTGATCTTCGTCATCCACATCCATGATGTCGGCCATCGAAATTTGACTGTCTCCTACGTTAATAACGTGGATAGTTGCCTGCCCCAACTGAAATGTTTGTACAAATTCTGCCATGCTGTTTGCCTACTTTCGGGTCATGCCTTTTGTATAAACTTTGCCCTGAATAATTTTATGGGCTCGTTTGTTTTGAATAATCCGCAACCGAGCAAATTCCTGTCCGCACTTGGGACAGATCAAATCGCCATTTGTATTGTCTTCTGCAATTCGATCTTCGAAGCATTTGACCAGTCCGCCTGTTCCGCCTTTGTGATACTTGTAGAGCAGGGTTCGACACTTTGAACAATGAATCGAAATGGTACGAAACCCTTTGGACATTAGGTTGTGGGCAAATCGGGGAAGGTGTCGGCCACTGCTTTATATGTAATTTTCCCATGACGCATATTGAGTGCTGTTTGACGCCCAGGCGTTTTAGCCAAGAAAGCATCCAGCCCGCCATTGGCCAATTCACGACAGTATGGCAATGTCGCATTGCCAAGTGCCTGACTGCTGGTTCGACCCACTGCGCCTGGCATATTGGCCACACAGTAATGGACCACATCATCGATCACGAAAGTGGGGTCGGTGTGTGTGGTTGGGCGACTGGTTTCAAAACTGCCGCCTTGATCGATGGATACATCCACGAGTACGGATCTCTTTTTCATTGTGGGTAGTAATTCTTTTCGAATCAAAATAGGTGCGAGTGCGCCGGGGATCAGCACTGCGCCAATAACTAAATCAGACTGTTGTGCGTGGAATTCTACAGATTGTGGGTCGCTGTAAATGGTGGTTACATTTGGGGGCATGGTTTCATCAAGATAACGCATTCGATCCAGGTTGATGTCCATAACCACGACATTAGCGCCCAAACCTGCTGCCACACGCGCAGCATTGGCACCAACAATGCCACCGCCAATGATCAATACATTGGCAGGCGACACACCTGGGACCCCACCAAGCAAGATGCCGCGGCCCTGCATCGGACGCTCCAAACTTTTTGCGCCTTCCTGAATCGAAAGCTTTCCGGCGACTTCGCTCATTGGCGTCAACAGTGGCAGACGGCCTAAGCTATCTTCGAGTGTTTCAAAAGCCACGGCTGCTACACCGCTTTGCAAACAACCTTCAGTCAATTCGCGCGAGCCTGCAAAGTGGAAATAACAAAATAAAATTTGTTCTTCTCTCAAAAGTTTGATTTCTTCATCCTGGGGTTCCTTGACCTTGATGACCATTTCAGACTGACCATAAATTTCTTTAGCAGAATCGACCAAGGTTGCGCCAACGGAAGTATAGCGATCATCTTCAAAACCACTGCCCAAACCAGCGCCTTTTTGAATCAGCACCTGATGGCCATCCTCCACCAACAGTTGTGCGCCAACCGGTAACAGCCCAATTCGATACTCATCCGTTTTTACTTCTGAGGGAACGCCAATGATCATCCAATTTCCTCCGTGCAAGCATTTTGATCGATTATACCAAGCGAACCAATTTACGCTCAACATGGATGATTTAAATTTGCGCGAACTCAATTATCTCACCACAATCTGAAGATGGCGAAACTAAAACCCTTGGCAAAACAAACATCGGTTGAGAAAAACATCGATGGGGTTGGCACCGTTCTTTTTATAAGAAGCTTGAAAGCTAAACGAGTGAACCTCTCTATCAAGCCCTTTGTGGGGGTTCGGGTATCCGTCCCCAAAGGAACTTCATTTGAGCAGGCAGAAAACTTCGTGTTGCAAAAGAAAAGCTGGATTCAGAAAAACCTGCAAAAAGTGAAAAAAATTGAAACACAGAAAAAAACAATCTCCCGCCAGCTGGATCAAATGGATATCGATTCAGCCAAGACCGCGTTGATCAAGCGATTGTCTGAACTTGCCGAAGCACACGGGTTTTCCTATGGCAAAGTGACGGTTCGAAATCAGAAAACAAAGTGGGGCAGTTGTTCTTACCAAAACAACATCAGCCTCAACATTCAACTGACTTGTTTGCCGCAAGAGTTGATTGACTATGTATTGCTTCATGAGTTGGTGCACACGAAAATTAAAAATCACAGTCAGCAATTCTGGATCGAATTGGATAAATACGTGGGAAATGCTAAATTGCTTCGCTCAAAGCTAAATCAGTTTTTGATTGAAGGCAATGTGAAATGATTCAGGTGCTTTGTGTCAATTGTTCATGCATTCGTTGCAGGAAGGATTGGCGGTCTTCAACTTTGATCAAATCCATGCGGCCCTGCATGATGAGGTGAAATGAAAATGGAGAAGGTGCCTTGACCACCTGAGCTTCGATTTGAATTGTTCCATTCTTAATCTCATCAATCACTTTGGCGGCATTTTTTATATCCATTGCATCTTCCAACACCTCACGGTAAGCCTCGCGAAGAATGGGGAAGAATTCATCCATCCGTTCGATCACATGTTGGAGAATGAACGATCTCATTTGCTGCTTTCCAACAGATTTCCGTTGGCCTTTATAAGAGCGCAGAATCATGAAAGATCGTGTGGCGCAATGACGAAACCGCCGCCTCAGAATTTCACTGTCGCGAAGTGCGTCTTCCATGGTTTCTCTCAAATCTCTCACTTGAAGCAGGTTAAACGCATCCATGACTTTGACCGTGCCTTCGTATGCGACATAGAAGCCATGATCAGTGAGGCTGAGTTCGACATCGCGATCTTCTCGGCGAGCAATCAACCATGCAATGGCGCGGCTAAGGACATCATTGACTTTACGTCCGAACAGCGTGTGAAAAATGACCCAGGATTTGTCGCCATCCTGAAAATACTCAATCAGTATTCTGTTGCGGTGTGGGATCATGGCGTAACGATGTTGTTCGTTAAAATAATTGTAAAACGACTCCACGCCGCGTTCATCCAAATAAAGTTCACTGCCAATGAAACCTTTGATATCGTCAGCCGATGTGCCTGACTCGAACAGTTCGCTGAGTTGCAAGCGAAAATTTTGGATGTCGAGAGAAAGTTCAAAACTCAATGGTAGCATTTCAGAGTACCAGGAGGGGACAGTTGCATCTTTGGTACCTGCGCCCTCAACCTGTACCGTCATGCCGCGGCTGTAGCGGAATTTAAATGGGTCGCCGCCAAGGACAAACACATCCTGCTTTCTGAGCTTCTCTAAAAACCCTTCTTCAATGTGGCCGATGGCTTGATCCCCTTGTTTAACAGTGATGTAGCTTTCATCAGGGATGGTGCCAACGTTGGTGGAATAGATAACACGTGCCATCTTGCCTCTTTTGCCAATTTGACCCGTATCGCGATCATAATAAATTTTAGCATAGACATGTCGATCTTCCAGGGAGGTGTATTCACCAGCCAAATATTCCAACAACTTGTCGAAGTCGGAACGTTTAAGAAAGGCGTAATTATAACTGCGGGTGGTCCACTCCCAAAGGTCATCAACGTGGCGAGGGCCGTCGAGCAGGAATCCGAAGATTTGTTGTGCCAACACATCCAAACAATTTCTGGGAATATGAATTTCATCCAACCGATGTTCAACAGCCGATTTAAGCATGATGGCCGATTCGACCAGATCATCTCGCCCAATCACCACCACACGTCCTTTTACGGTGTCGTGAAGTTTGTGTCCAGAACGCCCAATCCGTTGCAACGCCCGATTCACGCTCTTGGGGGAGCCATAGAGGATGACCAAATCGACTGAACCGATATCAATGCCCAATTCTAACGAGGTGGAACAAACCACACATTTCATTTCCCCCTCTTTAAGGCGACGCTCAACTTCAAAGCGGCGTTCTTTTGAAAGCGAACTGTGATGTGCGCCGATGGCATTGGCAAACTTTGGATAACGTTCCTTCAATTCATGAACCAGTCGTTCAGTCCCACTTCGGGTGTTCGTAAAAACAATGGTGGTCTTGTGATCGACCATCAATTGCCCAACGGTTTGATACAAACTGCCAGTCAGTTGCTCTCCCGTGCTCGAGATGAAATTTCGAACGGGGCTCATCACTTGAAGGTCGAGTTTTTTATCAAAACGCGCATCGACAATAGTACAATCACGCCACACATCCAATTCATCTATTCCCAATGCTTGACCCAAATTTCGACCCACAAGATATTTAGCGATTTCAGGAAGCGGGCTGATGGTGGCAGACAATCCCACTCGGGTAAAGCGGGTGCGCTCCTGAAGTCTCTCCAAAGACAAGGACAAGTGGACGCCTCGTTTATTTTCAGCCAAAGCATGAATCTCATCAATAATCATCCATCCCATGCCGGACAAATTTTCTGAAAATTTAGGGGATGACAATACAATTGCAAACGATTCCGGTGTGGTGATTAAAATATGTGGCGGCTTTCTGGCCATTTTGGCGCGCTGGCTTTGAGTGGTGTCTCCAGTGCGGACCCCTACACGAATGCCGAGCTCGTGTTCGGACAATGCATTGAGTTCTTTTAAGGGGACATTGAGGTTGCGCTCAATGTCATTACTCAAAGCTTTCAATGGTGAGATATATACACAATAAACCCGATCTTCGAGTTGGCCTTTATGAGACAATTCGACCAGTTCATTCAGGATGGCCAGGAATGCAGACAGTGTTTTGCCGGAACCCGTTGGGGCAGCAATCAAGCAATGCTTGCGTTGGTGAATTAAAGGAATGGCGCCACGCTGAGGCGGGCTAAAACTCTTGAAGGTGGATTGAAACCAATCTCTTACCAAAGGATGAAGCAATGGGAAAATGTCTTTATCTGAAGATTGGCCTTGTTCATAAATCATAGGACAATGAATTATACCTCGATAAAATTTTGATTGCTAAGAAAAGATGGTCGATATCGACTCACAGATTGTTTGAGAGTATTGACAATCGTAGACAAGTGGTGTATAGTATAAACAACTTCACTCATGTGATCAGGGCAAACTCGTTGCGAAGCGGGGGCGCAAAATCACAGATCTGTTTATACAGATAGCTGGATTACCCATGATGAAGCAACGAAGGAGCTGTAATCGTGGGTAAATTTAATAGTGAAGGGGCCTTTCTGCTAATTTTCTCTTCTTTCAATTCCCAATGTTTACACTCCCAAGCTTTGTTTTTGGGGAGGCCGCTATTTGGTGAATCAAACATAGATCTTTAGGTGGAAGTACGGGGTTGTTCCTGTTTTGTCTGTTTTTAAATTTTCTATAGAAAACAATAAATTTTTAATCTAAAAAGGGAGAATTACATGCAATTGACAGTATTTTACAAAGACACCGACAGTTACTTGATCGACAAATTAGAAAACCATGCCAAACAGGATCGCAAAAGCCGAAGTGCTTTGATCATGACCATTTTGGAAAGTTTCTTTGAAGGCAAATTGCCCATCGGCGAAATTCTCAAAGATCAGGGTGCCGTGAGTGAACAACACCTTGAACAGGCACTCAGCATTCAGGAACAGCAAAAATCTGATGAATTGCTTGGCGAAATTTTGATTAAAAAAGGTTTTGTTTCCTCTAAAGACATCACTTATGCTATTAACATCCAAGACAATTACAAAAAATTATTCCAGGAAGAGCTGAGTCACGTTTAAAAACCTGAGCTATAACCTGCTAGGCCCAATAAAAAATTAGGAGGCCCAGTGCGCGATTATTGGGCGGCAAAAATAACACACAAAACTAACTTAATAAACTTAATATTGGCGACTGTTTTAGCCCTGTCGTTGAGCGCATCGGGTCAAGGTTCAAGCGGCCTTCCTGGGGATTATGGCGATGCGCCAGATGGAGAACTCTCTCAGTACATCGTTTTTGACCCTGATCTAACGGCAACATTTCCGTCATCATTTTCAGACGAAGTGGATGCACGTTTTATCTTTCATCGCAATCCAGAGGGCAGTATTTTTTTAGGGCCATCCTTCACCATTGAAGAAGATGCTTTGCTGATAGACCGCGATGTAGATGACGGTTGGTTTCCTTCCAACTTTGAAGTGTGTTCTCATGTGAATTTGGAGTTGTTTGTTCAGGTGCCGGACAATTTAAAAAGCGAGGATGGCCCATTTTACCTCAATGCATTGTTTGACTGGAATCATGATGGCCGCTGGTCTGGGGCGTCTGATTGTGTGCCAACCAATGCTCCCAAACCTCCAGTTCATTTGGGTGATCCCCTGGCCCAACCCATCCCCCTTGGGTGGACCACGCCCGAATGGGGTATTCAAAACTTAAGGTTGGATCAAGCTCCTTTTAATGTGACATTAGGGTTTGCGGACGACATTTTGTTACCAACCCTTTTGACAGGGCCTGAAGCAGGCGAAATGTGGATTCGTTATACCGTGACCACTGAGCCTATTGATGAAAGCGTATTTGTTCCCGCAGCTTTGGGCGGTGAAGGTTGGGATGGGCAGGGTAGTTTTGAATATGGTGAAACCGAAGATTACTTTTCCTGTTTGATTTTAAAGCGAGGCAGTTCGTTTGGCAATTGTTCTAAAATCGTGTTGCCGGCCCTCACAAATCCTCCGACCAATCGCAATGAAGGCAGCGTCGCAGATTTGGAAATTTCCATAGTAGATTTGATTGATCCCGTGGTCCCTGGGCAGAACCTCACTTGGCTGTTGCGGGTTCGCAACAATGGGCCGGATGCATCAGAAAGCGTTATTGTAAACGATATTATTCCTGCAGGCCTAATTTTTGTCAGCGCTTCCGTCTCTCAAGGGTCGGGTTGTTTGCTTGCTGGCGGAGGTGTCATTTGTAATTTAGGCACCCTGACTAGTGGTGGATGGGCTGATGTCATCCTCACGGTTAAGCTTCCCTTTTCTTTCAGACATCCAAAAATTACGAATGTTGCAAGTGTTTCTAGTGGTGGCACCTTTGATCCAGATCCCAGGAACAACACTGATAATGAATCCACCAGTATCAATTGAACCTCAACGGTCGGGGCGGTGATCAATGATCCTCAATCAGGCAGAGAATGGATCTGTGACCGCGGCCTTATGCTGGATTGTCGAAGTGTAAGACCTGGCGTGATTGCATCTATTCTCCTTTTAAGTTTTTTGGGGGGCGCATTGGTAACGACCAGAAATATGCCTGCCTGTAGATACAACAGCTAGTTGGTTAATGCCAGAAGAATACGAATACCAACGTATATTTCAGAGAAAAAAGCAAAAAGGCTATCAACTTTGATAGCCTTTTTGCTTTTTTGGGGGTTTTTCCGTTCTTTCGGCCTCGGAAAATCATTAAATTTTTGAGTTATTCTTCAGTCCATAAAGGAGGCAGCGAGCGCTGCCCCATTAAACGCAGATGAGGAAAATTCCTGTAAGGGAACTTGCTTTAGAATAAAATGCCAAGATCAATTGAAAGTTTACTCAGGCCTGTAGGGCCAGCGGACAATTGCATTGCAAAATTCAATGTGTTTGAAAATACACCAGAAAGCGAGAAGCTGGTACTAATCCATTTTAGTACGTTTTCAATGTTGTTAAAGTCTTTGAAAAACACTGAAGTGGTGGAAAAATTCATGCCCCCACGCCTCAAGTTTAGTGTTAACACCTGGCTGGTGAGCCCTTCACCTTTAATAAAAGTAGAGCTTGTGGTAAGTGTTGCTGGGTTTTGATTGGGATTCAAAGTAATGTTGGAAAACACAAACCCGGTATCAAACGACAAATCTCCATCAGTATCTGACAGTGAAATTGACAATGCACCTGCGGACAGGGACGCATTGATACCACCCAAGCGAAATCCCGTCGTGGCGGAAGGCAGGCTGGCTTCAAAATCTACATCAATGTTAAATGCATCCAGCAGCGTGAAGCTTGTGCCCACTTCGATTGTAGCCGGAGCCAGGGGGGTGAAGATGGATTCAAGTTCAAAATCCACACCACCCAGATTGAGCCCCTCAATTTGAAACGTGTAGAAATCAAAAGCCAATAGTGATTTTTCAGGGGGCGATGGGGCCCCTGCACACACTGGATTGACTCTGCCAAAGAAGGAACGCTTTTTGACCTGTTTCAAATTATCTTCAAAACAGATGCCCAAAATTCCTTGGATAGAAATACCACTAATAGTTTGCCCTTTAATGGTGACCTGGTCACCAAATCCCCAAGTTGGGGTTTGATCTCCCACAATGTTGTTGGTCACCCCAATGTTATAAATGGTTTCGTCCGTAAAGGGTGTTGGAAAATCAACATCCTCAAACACAGCCAAATTTTCAATGTTGATGCCTGCTAGATTGAGTGAAAGGCCAATACGTTTGGATACAAAAGCTACTCCATTTAATAAACCATCACCGTTTTGAGTGACCACAGTTTCGCCATCGACTGATGCAAACGGCGTGGCAAACACAAACTGGTCAAACATCATCAAAGCGCCCAATTCTGTGGTCAGGCTAAGAATGCCAAATTCAATCCCCGGGATTCCAAAGCCCAAGTCGGCACCAAACGTCATGCCACTGAGCGTGACATTGACTTCAAGATTTGACTCCAGATCTATATTGTATTTCACTGCTTCAGTTTGTGTCCCCATAGGGATCATATTAATGTCAATGTCTAAGCTGCCAGTCACGTCCCCTTGTACTGTGACGTGAAAAGCAGTCAATGCCATGATGATCACAGCTGCCCAAAAGTTTATGTTCCTTGACATTGGCCCTTCCTCTCTAATTTTAAAAGAGATCTAAATTTTAAAATTTAGTCTGTAGCGAATTGTTTTTCCCCAAGAGTGTCAGTCTGAGCGTTTCCACCACATCATCATTTTCGTCGATGGCCCCAATGCGATGGTTTTTATCTTCATGTGTGATCATCCAATCAAGCGCAATCAGTGCGGCTTTTAAAACCTCCGAGCGCGAGTTCGCTCCGGTTTGAACACTGATGTTGTCGATCAATTCCACCCATTGGGCAGGCACACGAAACTGAATACGTTGATAATTTTTCATATTTACCGATCTCCTGAATCCATAACGGAATGGCTTTGCCTCAAACTAAAGCGTGTCAAATTTATCCAACCCCTTCTGTCTCTTCTCCAGTCGATTCTTCTTCCCCTTCAAAGTGACCTAAGTTTCTTTTTTAGGTAAAATCTGTCTCTGAATTTAAACCCAACAGGGCGCTTTGAGAAGGAAGAAAGTGCTGGTGATTTGTGATTTGTGTTCTTTGAAAAGGGGTTCAAATTCTCTTTGATTGGTGACAAACATCGCTAAATTGGAAGACAGACGTCTCTGCCTTGAGCGACCAAAGTTGGTCTTAAATTCTAAAAATACGTTCTGTGGCGAAATTATAAATCAAGGAATTAGAGTTTGGAGTTGATGGTTATTAAAGAGGTGCCATAAGTATGGTGAGCCAAAATGGCGCCACAAGAAAGCTATTTGATGAGTTGGTAGTGGCAATAATATAAGCCAGGATTGGCAAAAAATGGAGAAAGATTGGCGTTTAAAGTGGCTGCTTGTCCATGAGTTGATCGAGCTGGTCTGCTGTTGCCAAACCATCTAACACACCCAGCTTGGTTGCACAAAAAGCACCTGCGTAACAGGCTCTTTGCACGGCAACAGGAATGGGTGCACCTTGTGCCACCATTACAGCCAAGGTGCCATTGAAGGCATCCCCGGAACCTGTTGGATCAAGAGCACGAACTTTCGGAGAAGGTACCCTTTCGATTCTGGTGCCGGAGGTATATAAAGCACCTAATCTACCTTGTGTCATGACCAATCGTTTAACCCCCAATGTCAACAATTTTTCACACAGATGCTCCGTAGAAATTCGGGAGTCCGGTTTTTCTCCAACCAAAACACGGGCTTCTGTTTCGTTTGGCGTGAGCAGATCGATGTGCTGATAAATCTCTTTCGGCAACGGTTGAACCGGAGCTGGATTTAAAATGACCTTGCACTTGTATTTTTTTGCCAATTTGATGGCGTGTAGAGCAGTCTCCACCGGAATCTCTAATTGGAGTAACAACACCTTGGCCTCAGCAATGGATTCTTCCATCATTGTGATGTCTTCCGGGCCGAGCGATTGATTTGCCCCTGGGCCAACGGCAATCATGTTATCGCCATTGTCCAGCACCAAAATCATGGCCACGCCGGTTGCATTGTTTTGGTCTCGACGGACACGAATGTGGATGCCTTCTTGTTCCCACAGGGCGAGAGCTTCATCGCCATAACGATCTTGCCCAATGCAACCAAAGAAATGTACCTCTGCCCCTTGGCGAGCAGCAGCCACGGCCTGGTTAGACCCTTTTCCGCCATGACCTTCTTGATAGTTTTTCCCCAAAAGCGTTTCGCCGACCACAGGCATTTGATGCAATTGCATCAACAAATCACGATTGTAGCTGCCAATCACAGCGACTTTGGCTGGCACAGGTATACCCCTTTGATTGAATCGAAGACAGAATTTTTTATGGTGCTTCCCCAGAGGATCGCATGTGCCTGGAGATCTTTCAATGACGCGATAACTTGATGCAGTTTGACACATCAGACAAAATGCAACTTTACACAGTTAAATCATGAATGATTACTTGTGAACTGAATACTATTCGCGGCGGTAAGGCACCCCAAGTGCTTTGGGAAAACGAGCCTTACCAATCACACCCGCCACCACAAACAAGGTGACCACATAAGGCAACATGCGAATGAAATAGAAATAATTGCTGATTTGGATTTCAACTTCCCACCCAAAAATATTTACCGGGAAGTTGCTAAAGGTCGACAACCACAATCCCACGTTGTCAAACAACCCGAACACAAAGGCCCCCACCAAAGTGAGTAAGGGATTTAACTTACTAAACACCACTGTTGCCAGTGAAATAAAGCCACGGCCTGAGGAAATATCACGGGTGATCAAGCCATTCCAATCGACACTCAAATAAGCGCCGGCAAGCCCCCCAAGGGCTGCCCCGACCAAAACAGAAATCATTTGGATGCGTTCTACTCGAATTCCCGCCACATCAGCAGCTTCAGGGTTTTCGCCCACAGCTTTGACCCGTAAACCAAAGGTGGTTTTGTGCAAAATCCACCAGATGACCCCCGCCATCATAAAAGTAAATGGAAGTAAGATGCTGATTTTTCCTAAAAACTGTGGTGGCGTCCCAGGCGCATTAGAGGGTAAAATGATGTTCCACCCCGAAAAGAAGTCTTGAGCTTTTAAAGTAAATTCGGGGCGCAGAGAAAACTGACCGTGCGTCCCCCAAACCACGATGATGCCAAAAGCGACAAAACCTAATGCCAACAAATTGATGCCGACCCCACTGATAATTTGATCACCTTTGAGATAAATGCTGATCCAGCCATGTAACAAGCCAATTAAAAATCCGGTGAACACCCCTACCAAAATCCCTAGCCATGCGTTTTCAAAAAAGTATGCCCCCACCGTTGCAGTGAATGCACTGATGAGCAAAATGCCTTCCAGCCCAATATTCACCACCCCAGCACGCTCAGCCAACACTTCACCCATGGCACACAGGGCCAATGGAATCATGGCTTGAAATCCCAGAAAGAGTACTTTGGTGCTAATAAATAAAATAGGATCCATAAAAACCTTCTTTCATCAAGCCTTCTGAGGCTTTTCAAAAGCAGTTTTAAGCTTTAATGCATGAGACTTAATGTTGAGCAATCGCCATAATTCCGGCATGGATACCACAATTACAATTACGCCTTGAATCACTCGAACCATCTCTAAGGGCACTTTGGCTTGAATTTGCATCAGGGGCAGCCCTGCGTTCAACGCCCCGAAAAAGAGCGCCCCGAAAATGGCGCCAATAGGGTGGTTTCGGCCCAACAATGCAACAGCGATCCCATCAAATCCCAAATTGGCAATTTGCGATAAATCTCCATAAAGGGCAAAAACAGGAGGGCGTCCAATAATTTGTGTTGCGCCGGCCAGCCCTGCGGCCATGCCACCCAAAACAAAGGCACTGTTCATGGCACGATTGGGATTCATACCACCATAACGGGTGGCATCCACATTTAATCCCGTACTTCGAAGGGCATACCCAAGCGGCATATGCCAAAGCACCACATAAACAAGGAGTGCTGCAAGAATACTAATCCAAACTACGTGAGTAACATCAGCGCCGGAAATGATGGTCGAAAATTGTGTGCTTTCTAAAACACTGACTGTTTTTTCAGCGCGATTAGGATCTCCAAAAACTTTTAGTGCAAGAAAACGTACCAGCCACAACGCAACAAAGTTTAACATGATGGTTGAAATAACCTCATGAACCCCACGCTTGGCCTTCAGAAATGCGGCTGGCAGGCTCCATAATGCCCCAACCATCATGGCAACCATAATCGTTACCATATGGTGAATGCCAGGGGGCATGGCGATGGAGCCAATTCCAACGGCGGCAATGGCACCTAACATCATTTGGCCTTGTGCCCCAATATTAAATAAGCCAGCGCGTACGCCAATGGCGAAAGTCAAGCCGGTTAGGATTAACGGAGTTGCATTAAAAGCGGTATCTGCCCAGCCATATTTATCACCAAAAGCACCTTTGAGAAGAGAGCTGTAAGCCAACCATGGATCGAATTTAAACAAATCCATCACAGCTGCCCCAACAATAAGGCCGACAATGATAGCTGCAAATACGTCAAAGAAAGGTCGTAAAATACCTTTTAATTCAATGATTCTGGTCAAGGAGCCTTGGCGAATAACTGCGCCAATCAATAAACTGCCAGCAACGATACCTAAAAGACTCATTACACGATCAAATCGATAATCTTCAGTTTCCCAACCAAGGTTACCCTGGATAAAGCCCCACCAGCCGAAAATAAAGAGGAGAGTGCCAATAGAAATTAAGACAGCTTTGATCGAATTATTCAACCTTACCACGCCCTAAAAAAAAATAACAACCAATCACTAAAACCTGGAATCATAACTTACGATTTTTTGACTTCCTCTTGCAACCCCCCCATAAGCAAGCCAATTCGTTCTCGATCCAGTTCATGGGTAGGGTAAATGCCTGTAAATTCACCCTCATACATCACGCCAACACGGTCAGCCAATTGAAAAATTTCATCCAGTTCAGCAGAAATCAACAAAATGGCCTTGCCTTCATCTCGAAGTTGTACCAACAAATCACGGATATATTGGGTGGCTCCGATATCCAGGCCGCGCGTGGGCTGTGCCGCGAGAATAAATAAGGGGTCTTTGCTCAATTCTCGCCCCACCACCAGTTTTTGCTGGTTTCCTCCGCTGAGGGATTTTGCAGGCGTTTTAATACTTTGGGTCTTGACTTCAAATTTTTCGATCAGTTCCTGAGCATGACGTTTAACTTTACCCCAGTTTACCCGCCCCATAAACCCTCGAAATTTTTCAGAAGACTGTAAGCCAAGGATGCTGTTGTCTCTCACTGAAAAATCAAGCACCATGCCAACTCGGCGGCGATCTTCTGGAATATGTGCCAACCCTTGCTCATAAATGGCACGGGGGTTCATTTGCCTCAAAACTTGATCATTGAGTAAAACCTGGCCGCTTTCCCACTTTCGCAGGCCGCCAATGGCTTCACCAAGTTCGGTTTGCCCATTACCTTCAACACCTGCAATGCCAAAGATTTCACCTTCGTGAATTTCAAAGTCCAATTCTTTAACCGCTATCTCGCCAAGTTCACTTTTCACTTGGAGTTTGTTGACTTTAAACGAGGGTTTACCCATCTTGGCACCCCCACGCTTGACACTGGGAAGCACTTCCTTGCCCACCATCAAGTTGGCTAGATCTTTGGAATCGACCTCTTTGGTCCACACCGTGCCTGCCTGATGACCACGACGTAAGACCGTGACCTGGTCGGTCATTTCAAGCACTTCGCGGAGTTTGTGAGTGATGAAGATAATGGTTTTGCCTGCGTCTTTAAGCTTGCGCAGGGTGACAAACATTTCGTCTGCCTCTTGTGGGGTGAGTACGGCTGTGGGTTCGTCAAGGATGAGTAAATCCACGTCGCGCAGAAGCAATTTTAGAATCTCGATGCGCTGTTGCACGCCCACAGGCAGTTTTTCGATAGGAATGTCGAGGGGGGCATGTAGCCCCCCCTCGATCATAATTTGCTTGAGACGTGTTTCTATACGATCAAAATCAACTGCAGAAAGTCCATTGCTGCCTTCCTGACCCAAGGCAATATTCTCCAGGGCAGTAAAGGGATTCACCAGCGCAAAATGTTGGTGAACCATGCCGATGCCTTGACCCAAAGCGTCGAGTGGGTTTTTAAAGTCCGCTGGTTTACCTTTCCACAATAACTGCCCAGAAGTTAGCGGCAGCAATCCGGAAATGATTTTTGTCAGCGTGCTTTTTCCCGCACCATTTTCGCCGAGCAGTCCGTGGACTTCGCCCGGGTACACTTTAAATGTAACATCAGTCAGCGCTTCGGTCCCATCAGGGTAAACCTTGATGATGTCCCGAGCCTCTAGCAACGGTTCTTGAGTTGTTTTGTTCATTCAGTCTCAGTTCGTAAAACGTTGGAAACTAACGTTAGTCCAACGCGGCGCGGCAAGCGTCGATGGTTTCCTGGTCACCAGCGTTTGGCACGGTGATGGTTCCATCTTCGATCAATGCCTGAAGTTCAGCCACATGAGCAAACTCATCGCGGAACAATTCGCGCAAGCCAGTGTGGCGGCCAAACAAGACATCGCGATCATCGGCGTTGATTTCACCAGCGTCGATGCCGAACTGCAAGAAGGTGTCGAAATCTTCTGGAGTGGAGACGGAGATGCCGCCTTCAGCCAAACCAAGGAAGCTCAAGCCACCTGCAAAGGTGCCATCCACTGCGGACTGTGCAGCAGCAGCAACACCGGTATCGACACGTTTCATCATGGAAGCAACCACAAAGCCGCCGCCTTCAACCCAGTCCTGGTCAGCATCCACACCGATGGCGAATGGAGGGCCCGTTTCTCGGCCCAAAGCGCGACCAGCATTGGCAACAGCGGTGATCATCCCGCGGCCTACAGCGCCAGCAACGTTGTAGATGATCTGAGTGCCTTGTGCCAATTGAGCTTCACCAGCGGACTGACCCAAAGCAGGATCAGAAAAAGAGCCGGTGTACACAAATGGGATTGGGGTGGAACGATCAGCTGCGCCGGAAGAAATGTCGAATACGCTGTTGTCTTCGCCATTGTCTACCCAGCGAACACCAGCTTTATATCCACATTCAAACTTCCACAACACAGGAATTTCAATACCTAAAACAATACCTACGCCGCCGGCGGAACCTTCAGGCGCCACACGGTTGTTGATCAAGGCACCCAAAGCGCCGACCAAAGCGGAACCGTCCTGTTCCTGGAACAACACGGAAACCACGTTGTCCACGTCAGGCACGAAGCCGTCAACAATGGCATAGTTCAGGTCAGGGAATTCACCAGCCACAGCAACGATGGCATCGGTGAGCAAGAAACCAACAGCAACGATGATCACACAAGAACCACCGCGAGACAACGTGCGCAAGTTTGGCAAGTAGTCTGCTTCACTGTTGCTCTGTACCTCAACCACGTTTAAACCGTTGGCATCAGCAGCTTCTTGAGCACCTTTGGCGCCCATATCATTAAAGCTAAGGTCACCACGACCACCAATATCAAATACGACACACAGATCAGTTGCCTGACCCTGGGCCGTACTCATCAGACTGATTGTTGCAATCAAAGCAACAATCAGTGCAGCACGAAAAGCTTTGAACATAAAGGAAACCCTCCCTTAGACTGAGTTTGAGTTTTTTTCTGCCTGAATCATCGAAACCAATGATTTGGCAGCTGATTCCTATATAACAAGATAAACCGCCACTTTGTCAAGTCCCTTTCATGAATAAGTTTCTATATAGATGCGGACTTGCACCCTTTGTGATGGGGGCGTAAGCTGGCCCGACACGGAGGAAACATGCCCCATTATTATGTTGAAGCAGACGGCGAAGTTTACCTGGTCCAGGAAGATGGCGAGTGGCGATTTCCCGCCCACAAGGAATCTTTGCCTTTCCCTATTGAAGAACTCTATACCTTAAATGTGTTGGGTCAAGAAGTCTGTTTTTGCAAGCCGGAGCTTGGATATCATCCTCATTGGTGTCATAAAGATGAGTTGATGGGGTGGGAAAATGTAGACCCTCTGGTGCGTCAATCAGTTAACCTGTCTCTTCCTCGTGTGGTGGCCGAAGGCATTATTGTTGAAGATCAATCGATCTTGCTGGTGAAGCCAAACCGTGGCTTTAATAAAGGCCAATGGACGTTGCCGGGAGGATTTGTGGGTTACGGTGAAGCCCCTGATGTGGCCGTGGTTCGTGAAATTCAAGAAGAAATTGGTGTGACTTCCAAAGCAAATCAATTGCTCAGTTTGGAAAGCTTTATTGGGCAGGGTAGTGACATTCACTGGCACATGTGCTTTTATGATGTGACGTTGCTTGATCGTGAATTTAATCCAGCTGCCGATGAAATCGAAGAAATTGACTGGTTTCCTATCGAAAAAGCGTTGACCACCATTCCCTTTAAAAACATGCAGCGCGTCATCAAAGAACAATATTGTTCTTAAAAAACACTTCAGACATCAAATAGAATTTAGTTGGAATTTCAGAACAAATTTTCACAGTCCAATTCGTTGCCCGCTTTTGATTTCCGTTTACAACAAAATTTGATGGTTAGCATACCTGTGTTACACGGAAAGGGAAACGCAATTTGGTGTTTCTGTTCCTGTGTCTTGATGTGCATACCTCATGGGAGATGAAACGACTAAAATGGTTGGTCCTTTCAAACTTGCAGACTGCTCCTCAAGGTAACAGGGTGAACCCGTTAATGTAACCATAATAGACTATAAAACGATGAAGGATTTGAAAGAATTCTGGCGGAGAGGTAGGGATTTGAACCCTAGGTCCCGATTGGGACAACACCTTAGCAGGGTGCCACTTTCGGCCGCTCAGTCACCTCTCCAAGTTAGTTTCAAAGTGTATCAACAGACAGCGAAAGGTGCAAACAAAAAGGCTGACTGCTGTGTTGCAGTCAGCCTTTTTGTTCTAAAGTAAAAGCTTTTTTGATCTTGCTTTGGTCAACTTTAAGCGGTGCAGTATTCGCTACTGACGTTATACGCATCCATGCCACTCCATGCGCCCCAACCTAGATACAACAATGGAGAAGAAACAAAGAGTAAACCTGCAATTTCAGGCACGATCCGCACCAAAATGATGCCTGCTGCATACACAGCAATTGGCAAGCCCAAGGCCACGGCAATATGCAACAAGCCTTTGCCATCTTGACCGTTGAAGAACTGCCCCAAACCAGGCACAAAGAAAGAAGCAACGCCAAACAACAAAGGATCGCCTTCTAAACGACATTCGGGGGCTTCATCCAAAGACAGAGGCGTAATTACGCCTTCCTGCGCTGCTGCAAATGCAACATCGCTCAATACCAACACACCTGCAAAAACCACCAATAAGCTGAGTAAGAATCTCACCATAATGCCTCCTCACAGACTTTGAAATTCAGTACATATTAGTTGAATTTATATTTTTAAGTCAACTATGTACCGAATGAGTATAAAGGCTATCGAAGCTCGTCAAGACCACCTTTGCTCCATGGCCCACAACGAAGCAGGCGCTTTAGGGTGAGCCACCCACCTTTCCGGGCCCCATACTTCATCAAGGCTTGCTTGCCATATTCAGAGCACGTGGGATAAAAGCGGCATCGACCAGGAAACAAAGGAGAAATGAAGCGTTGGTAACCAGAGACAATAGCCAGCAGAAGATGTTTCATTGAGAAAAAGTGTACCACAACACACGTACCCCGCAATGATTGCCATTGGTGAAGTTGAACCCTAAGCTTTGATCATGGTTCGTGTTGCCTTTGGTCGATATATTCCGCGTGCTTCATTGCTTCATTCACTGGACCCACGGGTGAAAGTGATTGGGTTGTCGCTGTTGATGGCTTCTGTTTTTATTCTCAATCACGGGATTGAATATTTGGTTATGGGATCTGTGATTGTGATGCTGACACTTTTGGGTCGGTTGAGTTGGCATGAGATGAGTTTGAGTGTGTTTTCTGTGGCTGTTTTGATGTCGGTAAGTTTCTTCCTGCAATTGGCATTCACACCAGGTGAAGTGTTGGTGGAGTTTGGGCCGGTTACGTTGACTCGACCCGGATTGTTTTTGGGCCTGACATTGGCGGGGCGACTTGCATTTTTAGCCATGCTAAGTGCTTTATTAGGCTTTACCACGCGATCTTCGGAGTTATCAGAAGGCATTCATACCTTGTTGCGGCCTCTGGAACGATTTCACCTTCCTGTAAAGAAAATGGCATTGGTGTTTTCGGTTGGATTACGTTTTGTACCAATTGTGTTAGAGCAGGGAAAGCAGATCATGAAAGCACAACAGGCCAGGGGGATTGATTTTAGGGCAGGGAATTTGGTGCAACGCGCCAAGCGGCTGTTGACAGTGTTCATGCCGTTGCTTAGCGCCTGTCTTCGCCGAGCCGATCATCTAACCTTGGCGATGGACGCCCGTGGTTATCAATTAGATGCGGCCCGAAGTTTCTGGCGTCCATTGCAGTTACGGCGAGCGGATTGGACAGCTGGGGTGTTGATATTAATGGTATTCATGTTTTTTGTGATGGTATGACTGAGGTCTAAATTGTTTCTCAAAAGGTGAATAACGGTTAATTTATATCAAGGGACGAATATGTAAATGACCACTTTGGGTGACGCTGATACGGGCGGGGCGGACGAAGCGGTTTTCGCGCACACAGTTGGGCGCATGGGTGAGGATTTGGTCAATGACTGCCTCTGGTTGGATCTGGATGTCCAAGTCGAGGGCTTGGCGGTCGAGTTTGTCGGGGATGTCGAGTAGCAATTCGCCTGGATGACATGTGACCTGCAAAGGGGCATTTAATTGTTCGTCAAACAAGACTGTTTCTCTCGCTCGTTCTATTTTCTCACGAGCGGCCTTTTCCAGCATACAAATATTGGCTCGGCTCGTCCCCCATTGTTTGGCAATTTGAGTCTGGGTGACCCCCTGGGCACGAAAAGCCCACACACACGCTTGACGTTCGGTGAGTTGCAACTTGTCAAAATCGAACCCTGAAAGCAAGTCATCCTGGTTGTCCATAGTCCATACGTTAGCTTTGAGACCCTGAGGCGTCAAGGGGTAGTTTTCATAAATATCAATTTAAAATCGACAAAAAAACCTATAACCTAAACGAGATTTATTCGCTTGAAAAGATAAAAACATCAAATAGTGTGAAAGGCATCTAATCCCCCACCCCCCTTAAATCATTAAGGGGGCAAGATCAGCCTGCGAGAAAAATTCTAAATTGCGAATCGTTGCTTTGCTTTAACAAAACATTTTAGTGGTAGGGAAATGTGCTGAGATGGCATCGGAAAATGATTCAAGGGTGGTTGGAGACAGAACAATCATGTCAACAATAGGAAATACCATCTAAAACATTATTTTAGAAAAATCTCTTCAGGTGGTGAAAATGTTGACTTTGGCTCATGATTCATGTTAGAATATTCCAAAAGGGTTTTGAATATTTATGGAGGTCATTTCATGTTAGCAAAGGCTCTCTCGGTCTTTCTAGCCATGACTTTAGTGGCTGGATTCGCAGTAATGTCTAAAGCAGATGTCACAGGAAGTCTCGATCTTGATATCACGCTGACCCCAGAAGGGACGCAAACGGAGGCTGTGAAGTTGGAAATCGACTTGCAGTCCAACCTTCAGGTCAACATCACTATGAGTGGTTTGACTTTGGGTGCGGACCTTGGTTTTGGGACCACTGGCGTTGAATTCGCTATTTTAAGCCTGACCACCAATTTGGGTGCGTTGGCTGTGTTTGACCAATTCGTGTTTGCTTCACCTTTTGGTTGTACGTTGTTCAGCGGCGGCGGTAACGGTGCTGCTAACGGCAACAACGATGTTGGTGCAGTAGGCTCCCAGTGCCCTGGCAACCGCGTTGTTCCCATCGGTGATGGTGACGGCAATGGTGTTGTCGACAACGCTGTGGGTTTTGTGAAAAAACGCATCCAGCTCGAACTCAACATTGCTGGTATTACGTTGACCAACTTGGCCATCTTTGAAGATGTTGACTTTCCTGACATCTCCAGTTCTGCGGGTCATGAACCTGACCATTTCGATGGCAGTATCGCTTATGATCTCAGTGGGACCAACACTCTGATTGATGACCAAACCCCAACCTTTGGTTTTGGTGACGTCATCAGCATCAGCGGTCAGACCGTTTCTGGTATTACCGTGACTGGCGCTACAGCCATTTGTGCTTCTGGTGTGAACCGCATTAAAAAGCGTTCTTTCACCTGGGAAGTGAACAAGGCTTGTACGGCTCAGTTCGGCGATCCTGGTTTGACCCCATTGGAAGGTGGCGCAAAAACGCCATTGTTGTTTGAAGAAGAAATTCTGAACGTGGAAGGTATTGAAATTGGTGGCGTGACCATCGACATCAACACCACCTTCGTTCCTTTGCAGCCATTACAGACTGACATCGTGACTGAGTTCACGGTCTTGGATTTGGCTGATGTGACCACGAGATTGTCCTCTGACAACATTACCAACTTGAGCCTCAGCAGCATCACCACCAATATTTCTTCTGGTAACTTGAGCCTGACCTTGATTGATGCGGGTGGCGACTTGGAAATTGACTTGATGTTTGCCACATTCGCACTGGTGTTGAATCCAAATCAGAACCCAGCAGACTTGACGATTTCCTTGACAGTGAACCCAGCCCTTGGCGGTTTATCCTCAGCTTCCTTTACCTTGGGCATCAGTCGTGGTGTCATCAATCTGGACACGACCACGAGTTACAGGAGTGTTAGTAACTCAACCAGTGAATTGGCATGGTCCTCCACAACGTTTAGTCTCAGTGTGGACAGCGATGGCGGTCTCAACTTTGGTGCTGACTTCAGCTACACGCCTAACGGCATGGGCACCACCAAAATTGAACTCGGCGTCGTCTTCTAATAAAGCTGAGTTAAAACAAAACTTTATGGAAAAGACCCCAGCAATTGCTGGGGTCTTTTTTTATTGGAAATAAAGGAGAAGTTAGAGGTTCAAATTTCCATTAAAGAATCCACTTATAAAGTTTGAATCGTTGCCCTTTTTTAGTTCAGAAGCTGGAGGATTTGAAGCTTTTTATACTTGTAGATTCTGAATTTCCACCTTCGATGAGCTTTAAGATGGATCGTTTGTTATCATAGGTCCATGCGATTTTTACAATTGGTTCAGCAACAGGCAGGGATCTCTCGTCGCAATGCCCAGGCGATGATTGAGGCGGGCCTCGTCAAGCTCAATGGAGACATGGTCCAGACCCCGTTTATGGAACTTGAGCCAAGGAAGGTAAAGTCGCTTGAAGTAGACGGCCAGGTCGTGCGAGTTCAACAGGTTAAGCCGGGCATTTACAAGTATTACAAACCCAAAGGAATGCTTTGTTCTTTTAAAGACCCATTTCACCATTACGCCATGGGCAAAGTGTTGCGTCGGCCTGAACTTAAAGGGTACCAAATTGTAGGTCGTTTGGATCGTGATGCCGAAGGGCTTTTGTTACTGACGAATGATGGCACCTTGCTGAACCATTTGGCGCATCCACGTTATCAAATCGAGAAAGTATATCATGTGCTTGTGCCCAAAGTGCTACGTTTTCGATCGACCTTTGATGCCTTTCGCCAAATGCGATCAGGCTTAATGAACGAAGGTGAAAAGCTTCAAATCGTGCGTGGGGACGTGGTTCGGCGTACCGATTCAGAAACCACACTGGTCATGGTGTTGACAGAAGGCAAAAATCATGAGGTAAAAAGACTCTGCCGGCATTTTGGCTGGTACGTAAAGCGCCTTAAGCGCGTGGAAGTAGGGGGCGTTGAGTTACGTGGTCTGAAGCAGGGGCAACTCAAACGACTGATGCCTGATGAAATTGAAACTTTAAATAGCAACGTGGAACTCGCCTTAAAAAACCTTCCGACTGACTCTACATCCTCAAAATAATTTTGTACAAAGATCCAATTTTGTTTCGGAAATGTAAAAATACCCCTCAAGATGGTCTGGAATTGGGTAGGGGACTGGATGAACTTTTCCTGCTTTGAAAGCACATCAGTGAGTGCTTATAATGTCCTGTGGCTATCAAAAGGAGGAGATCGTCATGGCACAAGCGCCGATGAAACCCAAATGGTTCAAAATCCGTCCTCCTTCAGGCAACGAATATTCCCACATTAAACAAACTTTACGAAAACACGGCCTTAATACCGTTTGTGAAGAAGCGCGTTGTCCCAATCTCAGCGAGTGTTGGGGCAGTGGTACAGCAACCTTTATGATCATGGGCGACACGTGTACACGTGGTTGCCGCTTTTGCGCGGTCAATACAGGCAAGCCACAAGCGCTTGATCCGGCAGAGCCAATTAAAGTGGCCCGATCACTTGCGGACTGGGGTTTGGAATATGCGGTGATTACGTCTGTGGATCGTGACGATTTGGAAGATGGTGGTTCGACACATTTTGCCCAAACCATTCGGGCCATCAAGGAACACACCGACACCAAGGTGGAAGTGTTGATTCCCGATTTCCAGGGCGATCCCGACGCACTTAAACGGATTGTGGATGCTGAACCGGATGTGATTGCCCACAACATTGAAACCGTAGAACGACTGTCGCCCAATGTGCGTGACCGTCGGGCCGATTACCGTCAATCGTTACGGGTATTGGAAATGGTAAAGGAATTTAAGCCTGAACAATATACGAAAACGTCGATCATGTTAGGCCTTGGCGAAACTGAAGATGAAGTGCGTCAGTCTATGCAGGATCTACGTGACATTGATGTGGATGTGTTGACGTTGGGCCAATACCTGCGGCCCACCCGAAGTAAGCGTCATCTTGAAGTGGAACAATATCTCCCCTTGGAAGCTTATGCCGATTACCGCAAGATGGGCGAATCCATGGGTTTTCTATATGTGGCATCTGGCCCAATGGTGCGAAGTTCTTATCGTGCAGGAGAGTTGTTCATGAAAGGCCTTTTGGACAAACAAGGAGGAAGCAGCGATGGCAACCAAGAGTAAAGCCAACAAACCAGTCATGATTAAAGATGTTTTTAAGAATAAATTTACCCCTTATACATTGTTAAATCCCGATGGCACCTTGAATGGCCCCGCGCCTGATTTGGATGCAGAACAATTGCAGGCAATGCATCGGGTGATGGTTGAAGCACGCGTGTTTGATGAACGTGCCGTTAACCTTCAACGCCAGGGACGTTTGGGTACATTTGCCCCTTTGAGCGGGCAGGAAGCGGCTCAAGTCGGACCTGCTTTCGCTCTGCGAAAAACAGATTGGTTGTTTCCTTCTTACCGTGAGCATGCCGCTTGTGCGCTGCATGGCCAGCCTTGGTTGGACATTCTTAAATACTGGGGTGGCAACGAAGATGGCAGTCGTGTGCCAGATGATGTCAATATTTTTCCGGTTGCCATTCCTATCGCAACCCAAATCATTCACGCGGTTGGCGCTGCCTGGGCCGCCAAGATTCAGGGCAAAGATGATGCCACATTGGTCTTTTTTGGCGATGGCGGTACCAGCGAAGGCGATTTTCATGAAGGTTTGAACTTTGCCGGTGTGTTCAAAACAGCCACAGTGTTCTTATGCCAAAACAATTTTTATGCCATTTCTTTGCCGCGAGAAAGTCAAACTTCTTCCGAGTCCATCGCACAGAAGGCGATTTCTTATGGTATTGAAGGGATTCAGGTCGATGGCAACGATGTGTTGGCCATGTACCAGATGACCAAAGAAGCATTCGATCGTGGAAGAGCTGGTGAAGGTCCTACCTTGATTGAAGCACAAACCTATCGCTATGGGCCGCATACTACAGCAGATGACCCCACTCGCTATCGTGATTCTGCGGAAGTAGAGCAGTGGAAAGCGCGTGATCCCATCGAGCGATTGAAAAATTACATGATTGCTGAAGGCGTTTGGGATGAAGCCAAGGAAGAAGCGCTTTGGGAAGAAATTCGTGCTCAAATGGCCAAAGTGGTGGAAGATTATGAATCTTTGCCAGAACGTCCCGTAGAAGAAATTTTCAAATATACATTTGAAGAAATGCCTTGGCATTTGAAAGAACAGCTGGCAGAACTCAAAGATTTCATTGCCGAATACGGCAATCCAAACGAAGGCCATCATTAAGCCATCATGCCTCATCTGACTTTAATTCAGGCTGTCAACGATGCCTTACACCTGGCCATGAAACACGATGATCGTGTGGTTGTTCTCGGGGAAGATGTCGGCGAAAACGGCGGCGTGTTCCGCGCTACGGAAGGACTTCACGATACGTTTGGTGAGGAACGGGTGGTTGATACGCCTCTGGCCGAAGGGGCCATCCTCGGTGCCGCCATTGGCATGGCAGCGTTCGGCATGCGCCCGGTTCCCGAAATTCAATTCACCGGATTTATGCCCATGGTGTTTGATCACATGGTGTCTCATGCATCCCGGTTGCGTTGGCGCACACGAGGGCGATTCACTTGTCCGATGGTGCTCAGAGCGCCCTATGGTTCGGGCATTCACGCCCCAGAGCATCATTCAGAAAGCCACGAAGCGTATTACATGCACACACCAGGGCTCAAAGTGGTTGTGCCATCGAATCCATACGATGCTAAAGGGTTGTTGATTGCAGCAATCAAAGACCCAAATCCGGTCTTGTTTTTTGAACCCAAACGTATCTATCGTGCCATTCGCCAGGAAGTACCCGAAGGGGTTTATGAAGTGCCTTTGGGCAAAGCTGCTGTGGTGAATGAAGGAAACGATGTGACTGTGATCACATTTGGCTCCATGACGCATATGGCCAAAGAAGCCATCACCCGCGCCTCAGAGCAAGGTGTTTCGGCAGAACTGATCGATCTTCGTACGGTTTGGCCCCTGGACATTGACACAGTCACAGCTTCTGTGGCAAAAACAGGACGTTGTGTGATTGTTCAGGAAGCGCCTCGTGCTGCCAGTTTTGCTTCAGAAATGTTGACACTCATCCATGAGCGAGTATTTGATGTGTTGCAGGCCCCAATTGAACGCGTGGCCGGTTTTGACACTGCCATGCCGTACTATCGAATGGAAAACTATTACCTGCCCAATGCCAATCGCATTTTGGCAGGTATTAACAATGTGGTTAATTTTTAAGAAAATTTTAAACGGAAAATGAATATAAAAATGAGATCGGAGGTTGTGCATGGCTCACAAAACACTGATTCAAGCCATTAACGAAGCCCTTCATCTGGAAATGAAGCGTGACGAACGTGTCATGATTATGGGAGAAGATGTTGGGGCAAACGGCGGAGTGTTCCGCGCCACCGAAGGTATTTACAACGAATTTGGTGCAGATCGTGCTGTGGATACACCTTTGGCAGAGGCCGGCATTATTGGGTCCGCGATTGGGATGGCCGCTTACGGCTTACGCCCTGTGCCAGAAATTCAGTTTGATGGTTTTATGTTGCCTGCTTTTGACCAATTTGTGTCCCACGCTGCTCGCCTTCGCTGGCGAACCAGAGGGCGATTTACGTGTCCATTAACGGTCCGTGTGCCTTACGGTGGTGGGATTCGTGCTTTGGAACATCACTCCGAAGCACCTGAAACGTACTACGCTCATACTCCAGGATTCAAAGTGGTGTTGCCATCAAATCCATACGATGCCAAGGGTCTTTTATTGGCCTCAATTCGTGACCCAGATCCTGTGATTTATTTTGAGCCAAAACGTCTTTATCGTGCTTTTCGCCAAGAAGTGCCCGAAGAAGATTATGAAGTCCCCATTGGCAAAGCAGCCGTGGTCAAGGAAGGCACGGATGTGACCGTGATTTCTTGGGGCACAATGGTGCGCGTCAGTGAAGAGGCAGTGGATCTTGTCCAAGAGCAAAAGGGCGTATCAGCCGAACTGATAGACCTTCGCACCTTGTGGCCTTTGGATATTGACACCGTGATTGCTTCTGTGCAGAAAACAGGTCGCTGTGTGATTGTCCATGAAGCACCTCGCACTATTGGTTTGGGCGCAGAAATCATTTCTTTGATCAACGAAAAGGCGTTGCTTCACCTGGAAGCCCCTGTGGTTCGCGTGACGGGTTTTGACGTGGCCATGCCGTTGTATCGCATGGAAAATTATTACATGCCCAACGCCAACCGTGTGCTACAAGGTATTTTAAAAGCCATCCAATTTTAACAAAACTGGATGAAGCAGGATGCCTTTAGGTTTGGCAAACTGATTTACAATATGAATTAGAAAACGTGCGCAAAAAGAACAAAGCCACGAAAGAAAGGTAAAACGATGGTTGTTGGCGATATTGCAATGGGGACGGAAGTACTTGTTATTGGTTCAGGGCCAGGCGGCTATGTGGCCGCCATTCGAGCTGCTCAAATGGGCAAGGATGTGACCTTGGTTGAGCGCGAACCCTCCTTGGGCGGTATCTGTCTTAATCATGGTTGTATACCTTCTAAAGCGTTGATTCATGCTGCTGGTGTGTACAACCACATCCAACATGGCGAAGCCTATGGCATCACCGTCAAAGGGGCATCCATTGATGTGGCAAAATTACAAGAGTGGAAATCCGATATTGTGGAAAAACTCACCGGGGGTGTGGCCCAACTCTGTGAGCGCAACGGCATCAATGTGATGCAGGGTGAAGCAACATTCACCAGTAGCAAAAGCGTTCGAGTCGAGTCCGAATACGGTGTGAGTAACGTTGATTTTAAAGATGTCATTATCGCCACCGGCTCTCGTTCCATTGAAGTGCCAGGGTTTGAATTTGACGGCGAAACCATCATTGGGTCGCGGCAGGCACTCAAAATGGAAGAAGCTCCAAAAACGATGCTGGTCATCGGAGGCGGTTATATCGGCCTGGAGTTGAGCATGGTCTATGCCAAGCTCGGCACCAAAGTGACGATTGTGGAAATGATGGATAACCTTATACCTGGGATTGAAAAAGACTTGGTTCGCCCCATTGAGAAAAAACTTCAAGCGTTGGGTGTGGAAGTGTTTACCGGCGCAGCTGCAAAAAGTTATAAGAAAATAAAAACGGGCGCCGATGTCGAAGTTGAAACGAAGGATGGCAAAAAGAATTTCAAGGTTGAAAAAGTCCTCGTTTCTGTGGGCCGACGCCCGAACACTGAAAACATTGGCTTAGAAGCAACTGGCGTCAAACCCGATAAAAAAGGCTTTATCACTGTTGATCAGCAAATGCGGACCAGCAATTCCCACATCTTTGCCATTGGAGATATAGTAGGTCAGCCGATGCTTGCTCATAAAGCATCCAAAGAAGGCATTGTGGCTGCTGAAGTAATTGGCGGCTTGCCCAGCGCAGCAGATTTTCAAGTGATTCCTGCAGTGATCTTTACAGACCCCGAAGTGGCTACGGTGGGCATGACCGAAGCCGAAGCCAAGGCAGCGGGTTACGAACCGCAGATCGGAAAATTCCCATTCCCAGCTTTGGGACGTGCATTGACCACAGGCGATCCGGACGGGTTCGTTCGAATTGTTTCTGATAAAAGCACCAATTTGGTGTTGGGCGCACAGATGGTGGGGCATGAGGTGTCCAACCTCATTAGCGAAGTGGCTCTGGCCATTGAATTGGCTGCCACCGTTGAAGACTTGGAACTCACGGTGCATCCGCATCCAACCATGTCCGAAGGGATCATGGAAGCTGCGGAAGTGGCAATGGGGCATCCCATCCACATTGTGATGCCGAAGAAGAAATCTACAGTGGCCTAACGTTCGCCGGAAAGTGTGCATGTGGCTGTCGAGTTTTTTTGAGAACAGGTTACGATAACCTCGTTGTTTGGAATTTTTAACTGGTTCGAAGGATTCATGATGTCAGAAGCCAAGCACACAATCGACACAGGAGAGCAACGCCACCCCATTCAGAAGATTTTTAAGCGACTGTTGGATTTGTTCATCAGCCTGGTGGGGCTTTCTATTTTATTCATTCCATTTGTGATTATTTCTTTGTGGATCAAGCTGGAATCCAAAGGGCCAGTTTTTTTCTTGCAGGAACGTGTGGGGCAAAATTCTAAGCTGTTCAATGTGTTGAAATTTCGTACCATGGTCGATGATGCAGTGAACCAAGGATTGGGTGTGACGGTTGAAGAAGGCGATGCTCGTATCACTGCCATTGGCCATGTTTTGAGAAATTGGGGCATCGACGAATTGCCTCAGTTGATTAATGTATTGATCGGAAACATGAGCGTGGTTGGCCCGCGCCCCACGCTGTTTTATCAAGTGGAACAATACAACGATTTTCAGAAAAAAAGGTTATTGATGAAACCGGGCATTACCAGCTTGGCGGTGGTAGAAGGTCGAAACAGCCTCAGTTGGGAAAAGCGTATCGAGTTGGATGTGTTATACGTGGAACAGTGGGCTTTCTGGCTGGACATTAATATTTTGTTCAAGACCCTATGGGTGGTTCTGATCACCCATAAAGGTGTCTACGCCGATGACGGAGCCAATGATGATTTTGGTGCGTCTTCAAAAAAGGATTGACCAGCATGGATTTGTTAGTCTATGGGGCAAGTGGGCAGGCTAAGGTTGTCATTGATATTTTGAGGCAAAATGAATTTCAAATACAAGGGCTACTTGATGATAATAAATCTTTGTGGGGAAGCCAATTTCAAGGCTATAAGATCTACGGTTTAGAGGAATTATCTTTTGATCCAATGGTATTGGCTGGTGGGGGTCCTTCTCCAATACAAATAGTGCTCGCAATCGGTGATAATTCCACAAGAAAAAAAATTGCCAACAAGGTAACAAACCAGCAGGACTTAATTTTTTCAAAAGTAAATATTATTCATCCCGTTGCACAAATCGATGACTCAATAAATATTGGAGATGGCACTGTTATCATGGCCAATGTGGTTGTGAATGTGGATGCTGAAATTGGAAAACATGTTATCCTAAACACGGCATGTACAGTGGACCACGATTGTATCATTGAGGATTATGTGCATTTGTCCCCAGGGGTTCATTTGGCGGGCAATGTGCATGTGGGAGAAGGCGCTCATCTGGGTGTTGGCGTCAGTGTGATTCCTGGCATCAAGATTGGCGCTTGGTCTGTGATTGGGGCAGGGGCAGCAGTGGTCGATCATATCCCTGCCTATTCAACTGCCGTGGGTGTACCGGCACGTGTGATTAAAACGCATAAACCAATTTAGGGAGTGACCTTGTGACTATTCCTTTGTCGGGGCCAGACATTCAACCACAAGATATTGAAGCTGTGGTTTCCGTGATGAAAACACCACACCTCAGTCTGGGACCGAAGCTCAAAGAATTCGAACAAAAAATGGCGGCGTATACCGGCGTTAAGCACGCCATCGCCGTCAACAGTGGCACGAGCGCACTGCATCTCATCATTCGAGCACTGGGTGTTCAGCCTGGGGATGAAGTGATCACCACGCCATTTAGCTTTGTGGCTTCGTCCAATTGCATCCTGTTTGAGGGCGGCAAGCCGGTGTTTGTGGATATTGATCCAACTACATACAACATTGATATCAACCTGATTGAACAGGCCATCACGTCAAAAACCAAAGGAATTCTGGCAGTGGATGTCTTCGGCCAACCTCCAGATTTGGATTTCTTAAGTGACCTTGCCAGAAAACATGATTTGTTTTTGATCGAAGATTCTGCCGAAGCCATTGGAGCCACTTATAAAGGTCGTAAAGCTGGAAGTTTAGGCGATGTCGGTTTATTTGCCTTTTACCCGAACAAGCAAATGACCACAGGTGAAGGCGGCATCATCGTCACGGACAGTGACGAAATGGCAATGTTGTGTCGCAGCATGAGGAACCAGGGCCGGGACGAAGGTGCTGGCTGGTTACAACACGCGCGATTGGGATTCAATTTTCGATTAAGTGACATTAACTGCGCTTTGGGTATCACTCAATTGGAACGCCTGGACGACATGCTGACCAAACGGGCTCAAGTGGCAACTTGGTACAATCACCGCTTTGAAGATGTGGCCGATGTGAAAACAATTTGCATTTCTCCGGATGTGAAGATGAGTTGGTTTGTTTATGTGATTCGACTCGCAGAACATTATTCCAGAGAAGATCGAGATGGAATTTTAGAAAAGTTGCGAGACAGTGGCATTCAGTGCAGCAATTATTTTACGCCGATTCATTTGCAGCCATTTTATCAACAGTTTGGTCACGTGCCCGGAGATTTCCCTGTAACCGAGCATGTGTCTGAGAGAACCATTGCATTGCCTTTCTTTAACAACTTGGAAGAAGCTCAGGTCGAGAATGTGGTTCAACAACTCAAGCAATTTTTGAAATAAACAATTATGGAAACACAAAAACACTCACGTTGGCTACAGCCGACCAAGGGAAAGCGCATCGCTCTATTTTTGGTCATGGATGTGTTTGCGATTGCTGTGGCACTTTCAGCCTCTTTTGTGCTTCGTTTTGATGGTGCGATTCCGGGAGCGTATATGGCATCTTTACCGTGGTTGTTGGGGTTGTCTGTTTTGCTGAAACTGCCAATTTTTTATTTCCAACGTTTTTATCGGATGAGCTGGTCTTTTGTTGGGATGGAGGAATTAATCGCCATCTTCAAGGGCATTACGTATGGCTCACTGCTGTTGGGAACAGTTTCATTTGTGTTTCGAGAAACAGATTTGTTCTTGACCTTTCCCCGTTCCATCCTCGTGATTGATTATGGATTTACGCTGCTGTTGGTGGGCGGTGGGCGAATGCTTAAGCGCGTTTACCTTCAGTGGCGGCGTAAACCGGTAACGGGTAAGCGCACCCTGGTGATTGGCGCGGGCAGCGCGGGTGAACAATTGGTTCGCAGTATGCAAAAAGAAACTCATGTGGTGCAGTGGCCGGTGGGTTTTGTTGACGATGATTTGGCCAAACAAGGTTTGACCATTCATGGAGTCAATGTACTTGGTCGATCTGATGATCTGGAACAATTGATCCGTCAACAGGAAGCGCAGTCTGTCTTTATTGCTATGCCCAGTGCACCGAGTACGGTGATACGTGAGCTAGTGGCGCGATTGCGCCACGCCGAAATCCAGGACATACGGGTTCTCCCGCCTTTAAGTGAACTTTTTTCAGGCAAGGTCAGTACCGCACAGCTTCGCGAGGTCAATCTGGAAGACCTTTTAGGGCGTTCTCCAGTCACTATCGATATGCAGGCTGTGGCACAATACCTTAAAGATCGAGTGGTGCTGGTCACGGGTGCATCTGGCTCCATTGGCTCAGAGCTTTGTCGTCAGGTGGCACGATTTTCACCCAAGGTATTGGTGTTTTTGGATCAAGATGAAACAGGTGTGTTTAACCTCGAAGCTGAACTCAAGCAACAATTTCCCGATTTAAAGTTTGAAAACGTGATTGCCGATGTTCAGGATCAGAGCAAAATTAATGAAGTGTTTAATAGCCATCAACCCCAAGTCGTGTTTCATGCTGCTGCCTACAAGCATGTTGGTTTAATGGAACGTTATCCAGAAGAAGCGATTAAGAACAATGTCATCGGCACGCGAGTGGTGGCCGAGGCTGCACTGGCAAACAGTATCGATAAATTTGTGTTGATTTCTACAGACAAAGCGGTAAATCCATCTTCAGTGATGGGTGCATCCAAACGCTTGGCAGAAAACATCATTCTAGCGCTTAACGGTAAAGGGAAAACACAATTTAGCGCAGTTCGATTTGGAAATGTTTTAGGAAGTCGTGGCAGTGTGGTCCCCATCTTTGAAGCGAAGATTAAGAATCGCGAACCTATTACCATCCGTCATCCGAACATGCGCCGTTACTTTATGATTACCTCTGAGGCTGTACTGCTGGTGCTTCAGGCAGGCGCCATGGGGATTGGAGGAGAAGTATTTGTGTTGGACATGGGACAACAGGTAAAGATTGTGGATTTGGCTAAAGAATTGATTCGGCTTCATGGTTATGAACCTGAGCGGGATATTCCCATTGTTTACACGGAACCGCTCCCTGGTGAAAAGATCGAAGAGGAATTGCTCAGTGCGGAAGAAGGCACCAAAGCCACCATGCACGAGCGCGTGTTTCAGGCGACCCTTAATACGTCTTCATCTGAGAAAGATTTGTGGGCGGCCATTGAGCAATTCAAAGCTGACCCAAATCTATCACAAGAAGCTGCGGTGGATTGGCTGAAATCACTCATCCCTGAGTTTCATCCCACCTGACATTGATTCATTGTCCAAACCATCTATAATTTCATTGTTCAGTGGAGAAGGGAACTTTTTTATGTCTCATCAATTCGATGTCATTGTGGTTGGTGGTGGGCCTTCAGGTTCATCTGCGGCGCGTAAAGCGGCGGAAGGTGACGTGCGTGTGCTGCAAATTGAAGAACACACCAAAGTGGGCCGACCCATTCAATGCACCGGATTGCTGAGCCTGCATGGCATCGAACTCACCAACACGCGAGAAGATATTCGTTTGCGACCGATTACTGGGGCGTTTGTTTATGCACCTGATGGTACGCGTCTTACGATGGGTGGTAACAAACTGCAAGCCCATGTGATTGATCGTGACCGGCTCGATCAGCAAATGATGGACGATGCCAAAGCTGCTGGTGTGGACGTTCGTATTGGACTCAAAGCGACAGGTTGGACCCCAGGCAGGTTGGAAGCCGTTGAGCCAGCCACGGGCGAGCCACACACTTTTGAAGCTCCTTTGATCATCGGAGCCGATGGTGCGCACAGTCGCGTGGCGAACTGGGCCAATTTGCCTCGACCAACTAAAAAAGTTTATGGCGTCCAAGTCTTGGTTCCCTACAAGGCGGAGCGTGAAGATTTTGTTGAAGTGTTCATCGGGCAAACGTTGGCCCCCAATTTCTTTGCTTGGGCTGTTCCTGCAGGAGACAATACTGGCCGTGTGGGATTGGCAACTGATGATGGTGTCAAAGGCTCTCGTGAGCGTTTGGATGCGCTCTTGGAAGAACGTTATTCCACGGACATACTCTCTGTTCAAGGTGGTACGATTCCTTTTGGCTTGCCCAAAGAAACCGTCACAGATGGCGTAATGCTCATTGGTGATGCAGCAGGGCAGGCGAAACCGACATCCGGTGGTGGCATTTACACAGGGTCGCTCTGTGGTCAGATTGCTGGTGAAGTTGCTGCTTCTGCCATTAAATCTGGGGATGTTTCTCAAAAATTCTTGCAGGCTTATGAAAAAGGTTGGCGTGGCAAACTGGAACGCGAACTCAACTTCGGCTGGCACGCTCATCGATTGCTGTGCCATCTCAGCGATGATCAGATCAATCGTGTGTTTGAATGGCTGACCATGCCGGACGTTCAGGCCATTTTGGAAGAATACGGCGATATCGATTATCCAAGCATCTGTATGAAAGAAATTGTCAAACGCCCTTCGATGTGGGGCGATTTATTGAAACGGATTCCTGCCGGAGATTGGGTGAGGGCTGCACTCAGCCTTGCTTCCTAAATACCCTGTAATCCATAAATGTAACTGTCGCTCAAAGCTCGCCAGCTTGCTTCTAAAATATCGTGGGCAACGCCGACGGTACTCCAGGTATCTTCTCCGTTGCTGGTGGTAATGAGGACGCGAGGTTTAGCGGAAGTGCCCCGTTCGCGTTCGAGGATGCGGACTTTATAGTCGATGAGTTGCATGGCTTCGATTTTTGGATAGAAGCGGATGAGCGCTTTTCGCATGGCGTTGTCCAGTGCGCTGACAGGGCCGTCGCCTTCGGCAGATTCCAACACTTCTTTTTCTTTGACGCAGACTTTGACCATCGCTGTGGTGTAGGGTTTTTCTCCCGCATCGGAGTGCATGTGAACATGGAAATGTTGTAGGTCAAAGAACGATGGCAGCTCTCCTTGCGCCCGTTTGACAAGCAGTTGGAAAGAAGCATCAGCATCCTCGAACTGATAGCCCTGGTGTTCTAATTCTTTCAATTGCTCCAACACTTCGGTGGCGATGGTGTTGTCATCAAGACTCAAGCCTTGTTCTTCTACTTTTTGCAAAATATTGCTCTTGCCAGAGAGTTCTGAGACCAGATATTTTCGTTTATTGCCCACGGTTTCAGGCGAAATGTGTTCGAAAGAATCAGCCGTTTTCATCATCGCGTTGACGTGGGTGCCGCCTTTGTGGGTAAAAGAATCTGCCCCAACAAATGGCAGTGTTTGGTTATGTTCCAGATTGGCCAGTTCACTGATGGTGCGCGACAAGTGGGTAAGCTGTTCCAGCTTGGATGAATCAGATAAGACCTCAAAATTCATCTTTAGTTTCAAATTGGGAATGATGGAACATAAGTTCGCATTGCCCGTTCGTTCTCCATAACCATTAATGGTTCCTTGGACTTGACGTGATCCTGCTCGAACAGAAGATAGAGCATTGGCCACACCAAGGCCAGCATCATTGTGGGAGTGAATACCCACAGACACATCGAAGGCTTGAGTCACTTTCTCTGTCATCTCAAAGATTTCTTCAGGCAGAGAACCACCATTTGTGTCACAAAGCACAAGCCAGTCCGCACCGGCTTTGACGGCTGCCTCGAGTGTTGATAAGGCATAGTCTGGGTTGTCTTTGAAGCCGTCAAAAAAATGTTCGGCGTCATAAATAACTTCACCCACATTGGCTTTTAGGAAAGCGACTGAATCGTGGACCATGTTCACATTTTCTTCTGGGGTGGTTCGTATAACCTCGGTGACGTGCAGCAACCAGCTTTTGCCAAAAATAGTTGCCACAGGGGTTTGTGCTGCCACCAGTTGTTTCAGGTTGGCATCATCTTCGGCAGAGATATTGGCGCGTCGGGTGCTGCCGAACGCTGCCACTTTCGCGTGTTTGAGTTCGACATCTTTGATTTGCTCAAAGAATTCAATGTCTTTTGGGTTGCTTCCAGGCCACCCACCTTCGATGTAATCAATGCCAAACTCATCGAGCAATGTGGCAACCTTGAGCTTGTCTGGCAGGGAAAAGCTGACCCTGGCACCTTGTGCGCCATCCCGCAAAGTGGTGTCGTAAATCCAAACACGCGGTGTGGTGTTCATACTAACCCTTCATGTGCTTGATGATGGCTTGGGCCATGTCCATCGTAGATAAAGAACCGCCCAAATCAGAAGTGCTTTCTTTATTGGCAATGGCCGTTTCAAGACTTGATTCAACATTCTTGGCTGCGTCCAGTTCACCGAAGTGGCGTAGCATCATGGACGCACACAAAATCGCGGCAGTGGGGTTCGCTAAGCCTTTGCCAGCAATATCAGGAGCCGTGCCGTGAACGGGTTCAAACAAAGCGTATTTATCACCCAAATTCGCACTTGGACACAAGCCGAGTCCACCGATGAGGCCCGCAGCCAAGTCACTCAGGATGTCACCAAACAAATTGGGCGTGAGCAGCACCTGAAAACGATATGGGTCCATTACCATCAAGGTAGCAGCAGAATCGACCAACTGTTCTTCGTAGTTTATGTTGGGGTAATCCTTTGCGACATTTCGAGCACATTTTAAAAACAGACCGTCGGTCAGCCGCATCACGTTGGATTTATGGATGGCGGTGACCGTATCAAACTCATTTTTCTGGGCATACTCAAAGGCATACTTGGCAATTCGGGTGCTGGCTGCTTCGGTGATCACACGAGTGGCGTGCATTTCGCCAGGGTTAATCTCTTTTTCCAGACCCATATAGATGCCTTCGGTGTTCTCACGCACGATCACGATGTTGGTTTTGGGATACAAACACTCTGCACCTTGAAACGCTTTGGAAGGACGAAGATTCACAAATGTGTCCAACTCTTTTCGCATTCGTAAAATCACTTCAGCGGCAGTCTCTCCCGCTGCGCCGAAGAACACGGCTTGAGCATCCGTAGCGCCTTTTAACGTTTCGTCCGGCAGCGCGGCGCCGTGTTTGGCTTTGCAATCGTCACCGGCTTCGTAATGTTTGAAATCAAAACTTACGCCAGTGGCATCCAAAATGGTCAGTGCGGCTTCTATAACTTCTAGGCCAATGCCATCGCCTGGGATGACAGCAATTTGATAGGGTGTGCTCATTGATCCAATCTCTTTTAGTTTTATTTATGAAACTTCAGCAACGGCAGCCTGCCAAGGTGTGTTGTGGTCCTGTTCATAGGCTGTGATTTTCGATTCGTGTTCCATGGACAAACCAATGTCGTCTAATCCTTCGAGCAGGCAATGCTTTCGGAATCCATCGACCTCAAACGAACTGCTGAACCCATCACTTCCAGTGACGGTTTGAGCTACGAGATCGACGGTGATTTCGTAGCTTCCGTTGGCATCGATTCTTTGGAACCATTCATCTACAACAGTATTGTCGAGCTCAATTGGCAGCATGCCGTTCTTGAAGCAATTTGTTTTGAAAATGTCCGCATAGGATGGGGCGATAATCACAGTGAAACCATAATCTTCCAATGACCACGGCGCGTGTTCTCGGCTAGAGCCGCAACCGAAATTGTTGCCAGCCACCAAAACGCTTGCTCCTTTATATCTTGAATCATTTAATACAAAATCAGATTTTTCAGAGCCATCTTCGTTAAAGCGCCAATCGTTGAATAGGAACTGACCAAAGCCCGTGCGTTCCACACGCTTTAAAAATTGTTTGGGAATAATCTGATCTGTGTCCACATCCACGCGATTCAGTGGCGCGGCCAAACCAGTAAAGGTTTGAAATTTTTTCATACCAAGGCCTCTTCCTCAATTTGATGCTTGGAAGACCATTCGCGGATATCCACAAAGCGACCTTCGATTGCGGCTGCCGCAGCCATGATGGGGCTGACCAAATGGGTGCGCCCACCGCGGCCCTGACGGCCTTCAAAGTTTCGATTACTGGTAGAGGCACAGCGTTCGCCAGGGACGAGAATGTCTGGGTTCATACCCAAACACATGCTGCAGCCAGCCTCACGCCAGTCGAAGCCTGCATCTTTGAATATTTGATCTAGACCCTCGGCTTCGGCCTGGAGTTTTACCGGTTGTGAACCTGGTACCACCATTGCATTTACGGTGGGTGCGACTTTTCTTCCCTTTGCAATGGCTGCGGCTGCCCGCAGGTCTTCAATGCGTGAGTTGGTACAAGAGCCAATAAACACACGATCCAAAGTGATGTCCTGGACGGGCGTACCCGATTTCAGGTTCATGTACTCCAATGCATTTTGAACGGATTGTTGCATGGAAGGATCATTAAAATCATCAGGTGAAGGAATGTTTCCTGTAACGGCTGCCATCTGCCCGGGATTGGTTCCCCAACTGACTTGAGGTGCAAAGGTGGACACATCAAATTCAATCGTGCTATCGAAAACAGCATCGGCATCACTGGGCAGTGTTTTCCAAGAGGCGACCGCTTTTTCAAAATCTTCACCTTTTGGAGAGTGTGTTTTGTCTTGCACGTACTTGAACGTGGTTTCGTCTGGTGCCACCATGCCTGCACGAGCGCCACATTCGATGGACATGTTGCATACCGTCATGCGCCCTTCCATTGACAATTCGCGAATAGCTTCACCCATATATTCGATGACGTGGCCTGTGCCGCCACCCACGCCGATATGGCCGATGACGCCCAAAATGAGGTCTTTGGCTGTGACGCCGAATTGACGTTTGCCATTCAGTTTGATGGCCATGGTTTTTGGCTTCATTTGTGGCAGACATTGGGTTGCCATCACATGTTCGACTTCAGAGGTGCCGATCCCAAATGCCAATGAGCCAAATGCGCCATGGGTCGAAGTATGGCTGTCGCCACATACGATGGTCATGCCGGGCAAAGTGAGGCCGAGTTCGGGTCCAATGACGTGAACGATGCCCTGGTTTTTGTTGTCGAGATCATAAAGAGTGACCCCGAATTCGGCACAGTTTTGCCGCAACACATCAATCTGCTTGGCAGCAATTGGGTCTTTGATGGGCAAGCTGCGATCTGTGGTTGGCACGTTGTGGTCCATTGTGGCAATCGTCAATTCAGGGCGTCGAACAGGACGGCCAGCGGCTCGGAGGCCATCGAATGCCTGAGGGGATGTCACTTCGTGCACCAAGTGTCGATCAATGTAAAGCAGAGCAGGTTTGCCCGCTTCCTCATGAACCACATGCGCCTGCCAAATTTTTTCAAATAGAGTTGACATATTAGTTCGCCACCTCGGCTGTTTCTTCGCTGTGGGCTCGAATACGTAATAATTGATTGATGGCTGCAATCAACGCTTCCACACTGGCAATGGTGATGTCTTCACCTGCGCCTTGCGCACTGGATCGTTTGCCGGACTCATCTTCGACCGTAATCAACACCGTTGCTACGGCATCACTTCCACCGCTGATGGCATCCATATGAAAACCCGTGACTTCCAGTTTTGGAGAATCCCCCAGGATACGTTGCACAGCTTTTAAAGCTGCATCCACAGGGCCAACCCCCAATTGAGCTTCAGTACGGGTTTCTCCATTGATGCGGGCGACCACGCTGGCCGTTGGTGTGGTTTTATTTCCTGTGGTGACCACCAACTGATCAAGTTCGATCGCGCGTTGGTCTTTTGGCACTTTAGCCATCACGCTTTCGGCAATAGTGAACAAATCTGTCTGAGTGACATGCTTGCCTTTGCCTCCCAGAGATTTAACGCGCCTTACAATTTCCATGAGTTCGTCTTTGTCGGGGATGAGACCTGCTTCGTGCAATGCAATTTCAACACTGTGCGTGCCCGTGTGTTTGCCAATCACCAAGCGACGTTTATGCCCCACCATTTCAGGCGTCATGATGCCTGGCTCAAAAGTACTGGCTTCTTCAATTACGCCAGCAGCATGGATTCCGCTTTCGTGTGAAAAGGCGTTTGCGCCGATGATAGGCTGTGGAGGTGGTGTAGGAATACCAGTGAGTCGTTCAACAAATCGGGATATTTCGTAAAGGTTTTCCGTTTTTATCTTTACGTTGAATTGTTCATAGAGGCAGTGTAAACACATCACCGTTTGTTCCAGAGATGCATTACCTGCCCGTTCACCGATGCCATTGACAGAAACTTGAACCATCGTGGCTCCGGCTTCCACAGCCGTCAGGGAATTAGCCACCCCCATGCCAAAATCGTTATGACAATGGATGCTGATGGCAGTACTGACTTTTGCTCTCACTCGGTTCACCATAGCCTGAATACTTTGTGGCGTCCCCACCCCAACCGTGTCGGGAAGATTGAGCCAATCGGCGCCTGCTTCCTCGGCTATCTGGCAAATTTCGATGAGAAAATCAGGATCAGTTCGTGTGGCATCCATTGGGCTGAACATACAAATGAGTCCAGCATCTTTAATCTTTTGGATTGCAGCTCGACTTTTCTGCACAATCTTTTCAGGCGTGGAGTGGACGGCATGAGCCATCTGCACCTCAGAGGTCGGTGCAAACACGTGGACCATATCAACGCCACATTCAATTGCGGTGTCAATATCAATGTCTACAACACGTGCCAGTCCACACACCTGACTGTTTCTCACGGCATCCGAAATTTGTCTGACGGCATCTTTTTCTTCCTCGGAGTTAATGGGAAAGCCGGCCTCAATGACATCTACATTGAGTTCTTCCAGTTTCAGGGCCAGGGCCACCTTGTCCTGAACTGAAAATCCAACACCAGGGGTTTGTTCCCCGTCCCGCAACGTCGTATCAAACATGACGACATCAACTGGATCTGCCAACTTTCACCACCTCTTTCGCTTTGGTTGTGTCTTCTTTGAGCCAGTCCATCATCTGACGGAGGGACTCCCCAACTTCCTTCACTTGATGTTCTTCATCTCGGCGCAATAGGGCATTAAATACAGGGAGACCTGCCTGATTCTCAAGCACCCATTCGTTTGCAAATTTACCATTCTGGATTTCTTCCAGAATTTCTTTCATGGTGTTTTTTACATTGTCGTCAATCACGCGAGGGCCGCGGGTGACATCGCCATACTTGGCAGTGTCACTGACGAAGCGGCGCATTTGTTCCAGGCCGCCGTTGTAGATTAAATCAACGATTAACTTCATTTCGTGGACACATTCAAAGTAAGCCATTTCCGGGGCATAACCGGCTTCGACCAAGGTTTCGAATCCAGCCTTCATCAACGCACTGACACCGCCGCAAAGTACAGCCTGCTCACCGAACAAGTCTGTTTCAGTTTCTTCCTGAAATGAAGTTTCCAACACACCAGCGCGGGTGCCGCCAATGGCTTGGGCATAAGCGAGTGCTTTATCCTTGGCCTGGCCTGTGGCATCCTGAGCCACAGCAATCAAACAAGGCACACCTTTGCCATCTTCGTAAAGGGCTCGGACCAAGTTCCCTGGCCCTTTAGGGGCAACCATGACCACATCAAGATTTTGAGGCGGCAAAATTTGGTTGTAATGAATGCTGAAGCCGTGAGCAAAGAACAACGTTTCTTTGCCAGAAAGTGTGGGTTCCACCTCTTCGCGATAGACCTTTGGCTGAATCGTATCAGGCGTTAAAAACATGATCATGTCAGCGTCTTTTGCCGCATCAATACAACTGGCGACTTCCATACCATCCTCTTCAGCCTGTTTCCAAGAGAAGCCACCCACGCGTAAGCCGACCACCACATCATGGCCGCTGTCTCGTAGATTCATTGCGTGTGCGCGACCCTGGCTACCGTAACCTAGTACCGCCACGCGCTTGCCTTGCATCAGTTCTGGCTTTGCATCCTGATCGTAATAAATGTTTACCATATCTTGTCTTCACCTCTAATTGAATTTCTTAAATATTTGGAGTTTTAAATTTGAGTTAAACCAACACTTTTTCAGGCTGACGGTCCATCACGGACGTGGTCTTTTGACCACGTGCAAGAATAATGCGACCTGTACGCGCCAATTCGACGATGCCATAAGGTTTGAGCATGTCGATGATGGCATCCACCTTGTCGCCCTTGCCGCTGATTTCGATCATCAAACGCTTTTTGCCCACGTCCACAATCTTGGCGCGAAAAATGTTGACCAGTTCAATAATTTCGCTTCGTTCAGAAGGGGGGGCATGAACTTTGATCAATGCCACCTCACGCTCAACATGCGGGTCCTTGGCCAAATCATTAATTTTAATCACATCGACCATACGCCCCAATTGTTTGACCACTTGTTCCAGTACGCGATCATCCCCGCGCACCATAATAGTCATGCGCGAATAGCGGGGGTCCTCAGTTTCGCCAACGGCCAGACTGTCGATGTTGTATCCACGTCGCGCAAACATCCCAGAAATTCTTGCCAAAACGCCGCTTTCATTGATGACGATGGCGGACAGAGGGTGAATATGACTGCTCATTTTTTGCCCTCCGGACCTGGGATAAAGTTGACATTGGCACCGCCTGCGGGCACCATCGGATAAACGCACTCTTCGCAATCGGTCATCACATCAAGCACCACGGGCAATCGTTTTTCTTCAGCTTCTTTGATCGCCCATTTGATGGCTTGATGAAGCTCTTCGGGTCGTTCCACACGCTTTCCAAGGCCACCACAAGCAATGGCAACCTGATCAAAAGCAGGAGGCATCAACGTGGTTTCAGCAAAGCGATCTTCAAAGAAAAGATGCTGCCATTGCCTCACCATACCCAGGAACAAATTATTGAGGATGACACAAACGACAGGAATACGATAACGCACCGCCGTGACCAGCTCTTGCATGTTCATGATGAAAGAGCCGTCGCCGTCGATGCACACCACAGGGGCTTCGGGCTTGGCCAGCTTGGCACCCAGGGCTGCGGGGAAGCCATAGCCCATCGTGCCCAAACCGCCGCTGGTCAGCCACGTCCTTGGTTTGCGGAAGGTGTAGTACTGGGCTGTCCACATCTGATGTTGCCCGACCCCAGTGGTGATGATCGCATCGTCGTCTAGGAGTGAGTCAACTTCCTCAATAACCTGCTGAGGAAGAATATGATTTTCTTTTTCTTTATAGCTGAGTGGATATTCCTTGCGCCAAGCGTTGACTTGATTGTGCCATTCGGTCCAATCGGGCCGGGATTCCCAAGCCCCCACAGATTTAATGAGGTCTTTTAATACGGGCTTGGCGTGGCCCACGATAGGCACCATCGCAGGAATGTTCTTTCCGATTTCAGAAGCATCGATGTCGATATGGATGAGCTTTGCCCAGGGACAGAATTCATCCAGCTTGCCTGTAATTCGGTCATCCAGGCGAGTGCCGACACAGATCATAGCGTCACAATGGTACAGCGAAAGAATCGCATAGCCCGTACCATGCATCCCAGGCATTCCTAATGAAAGTTGATGGTCAATGGGGAAATTTCCCAACCCCATCAACGTGCTTACCACAGGAATATTGAGCGCTTCCGCGAAATCTAAAAGTTCTCGAGAGGCTTCCGCGTGAAGCACCCCGCCACCCGCAAGGATGACAGGGCGCTCACAATTTTGGATCACTTCAATTGCTTTTCGAATTTGTTTTGGATGGCCTTCGTAAGGCGGTTTGTAGCCTTCCAGTTCAATTTCCTTAGGGCGAACCGCACTGGTTTGTTGAACCTGTAAATCTTTGGGAATATCAATGAGGACCGGCCCCGGTCGACCAGAGCGCGAAATATGAAAACCTTCGGCGAAAATCTGGGGCAAATGATCCGAGTTCTGAACCAGGTAATTGTGTTTGGTCACCGGCATGGTAATGCCTCGAACGTCAGCCTCTTGAAATGCATCATTGCCAATAAGGCTGGTGGCAACCTGGCCGGTGATGGCAATCAATGGGGTTGAATCCATGATGGCATCGGCCAATCCAGTCACAAGGTTGGTGGCACCAGGGCCACTGGTGGTCAATATGACACCAGGCTCACCCGTAACACGAGCGTACCCTTCGGCCATGTGGGCGCCACCCTGTTCGTGACCAACCATGATGTGGCGCAAATCGCTATCTTTAAATAACGCATCGTAAATGGGCATGATGGCACCACCTGTGACGCCGAACAGCAAATTTGCCCCTTCTGCCTTAAGTGCTTCGATCACGGCTTGGGCACCGGATCTTTTGTTCACCGAACGCTTCTGCGATGTGGGCTCAAGCTTGGTGCTCATTTAAGTTCTCCCTAAAAGTTTACCAATAGCACGCATTCATCAGTTGCGTGGTGGTGTCCGACTGCATCAACAATTTTTGGTTGTCTTCGGATTGGTCTTTAAATTTCATCTCTTCGTTTTCATCAAAGCAAAAGTGAAAACCTCGGGCGTTCGTCCTCATTTCAAAAGTGTAGTCACAGTTTTCTTGACTGCAGGCCCAGAGTTCCACCGTGTTTTTAGAATGGCCGATATACGTGTTGTGCATCAAAGAATCACATTTTTGGCAAAACATAAGATTTCCTTTTCAAAGTTCAAATCAGACCTCGCCCATCAAGGTGGGCAGATAGATCCATATTTGAGTCAGCAAAACAAGAGACTCAAAACCTCAAAAATATTTAGATGTAAAGAAGTCGTCTTTCTCAGAACCAAATATTAGAAATGGCTAGAGAGTAAATGATTAGCCCCAGAGGGGCAGAATAATTGAAAGGAGGACTGTGGAGACTAGCAGGTAGGTGCACCCTTCGGTACGTTGAGTAATAGTCATGCGTTGCGTCCAAGTGAGATTCCGCATGCGAAACCCCTCCTTTCAAGTTGTGTGTTGCTTGAATCTACATTCCACAAGAGAACTTGTTTCATGCAAGATTCTGTATAATCCTGCCAAACCATAGCACAATACAATGACAATGTCAAGACCCATAGCGGAATTTCTAAAGGCACTTCGCCGTCCAATTTGTGTGACAGGCATCACCCTGGATTTTGATTTTGAGACCAATTCACGATAAAAAAAGCGTATGCCCACCATTGAACTGATTAAAAACCTCCGTCTGGGAAAGATGGATTTGATTCAATACCTCAACGAGATATGCGATTTGATTGAATCAAAAGACCCTGACATAAAAGCATTGGTTTCCGACACATTTGATCGAGAACAAATCATCCAACAGGGCCGTCACCTATTAAAAAAATATCCTGAACCTGAGAAACGACCTGCGTTGTTCGGTGTGCCCATTGGCGTCAAAGACATCTTTCGCGTGGATGGGTTTCCAACTCGATGTGGCAGTGCCTTGCCAGCATCCTTGTTTGAGGGTCAGGAAGCCTCATGTGTGACTCAACTCAAACAAGCAGGCGTCATCATTTTGGCTAAAACTGTGACCACTGAATTCGCTTTTTTTGAGCCAGGGCCAACGCGGAATCCTCATCGCTTGGAGCACACCCCAGGTGGATCGAGTAGTGGATCAGCCGCAGGCGTGGCGAGTGGATTTTTTCCGTTGGCACTTGGATCTCAAACCGTTGGATCAATCATTCGCCCTGCTGCTTATTGTGGAATCGTGGGTTTTAAACCTAGTGCTGAGAGAATATCCAAAGAGGGTGTCATTCCCTTTTCTCAAACTGCTGATCATGTTGGTCTTTTTTGTAAAGATATAGATAGCATCAATATGTGCATGTCTTTGTTTGATACGAATTGGAACAATGAAAGCCCACCTGCGGAAATGAGATTCGGCATCCCTGTTGGCCCCTATTTGGATCAAGCTACAGATGAAGTTCTGAAACACTTCCAACAACACATTGGGGGATTCAAAAATAGCGGCCAGCAAATTATAGAAATACCAATGTTTGATGATTTTCAAACCATACATGATCATCATCACTTGATGACTGCAGCAGAGAAAGCCAGATATCACGCTCCTTGGTTTGAACAATATCGAGAAGTTTATCGCCCCCGAACACGCGAGTGGATTGAGCGCGGGCAAACGATTGAAAATGAAACGTTGAATGCTTACCGACAGGAAGGATTAGCACTTAGAAATAAGATTCACGATGTCATGGTCGATAACGACATAGATGCCTGGCTTTGTCCATCAACATTAGACACACCGTCGAAGGGATTGGACAGCACGGGTAGCCCCGCCATGAATTTACCCTGGACATCTGCTGGCTTGCCTGCAATTTCATTGCCATCTGGATTCAATGATCAAGGTTTGCCATTTGGTCTTCAAGTGGTGGCAAGTTTTAATCAGGATGAAAGATTACTGTCGATTTCAAAAAGGCTCGCTAAGTTATTATCAAAGTGAATTTGCCAATCTAAGGGCTGATTAAATATACTTTAGGGTAGGACGTTCAGGGGTCCTTCAAAATGAATCGAAACAACATTAATTCAGAAGAATATATTCAATCACTCGATAAATCTTTGAAACAACGCCAAGCCGAGTTGGATTTACTCAACGCGGTGCAGACTGCCCTTGCCGATAAACAGGAACTACAAGCCATCTACGATTTGGTTGGCGATAAGCTGGGTTACATCTTTGATGCGTCCATTTCTGCCATAACTGAATTTGATGTAGACAATAATGTTTCGTACGTCCTTTATCTTAAAGATAAAGGAGAGCGATATTATCCTGACCCTATGGATATAGGTGGAATTTCAGGCCACATCTCCAAGACAACGCAATCCTTATTATTTCACACCGCAAAAGATGTTGATAAATTCTTAAAAGATATCGGCGAAGAAGTTGTCATGCTTGGTGGTGGTGATGAAGAAAATTCACTTATTTATGTGCCCATTGTATTGAACAATCAAGTCAAAGGAACTATCACCGTTGGCAAGTTGGAAACACATGCATTCTCAGATATCGATGTCACTTTCCTCAACCATCTTGCCAACAGCTTGAGCGTCGCACTGGAAAGCGTGAGGCTGTTTGAAGAAACCCAACAGCAAAACGCTGAACTTGCCATCATTAACTCCGTGCAAGAAGCCCTCGCCGCCGAATTGGATATACAGGGCATTTATGATGTGGTAGGTGATAAAGTTCAGGAAGTTTTTAATGCCCAAGTGGTAATGATCTATCATTATGATTATGACGCTGAAATCATCCATCGGCCTTACCTGATTGAGAATGGAAAACGCCTCGAACTTGACCCAATGCCTTTTGGATCAATCACAAGAGAGATGATCAAGAACCCAAGAACAAAATATTACAAAACTTGGGAAGAAAATGAAAAATCAGGTAGCACACACGAGGAAGACACCGATCGGATGGAATCTCTTGTCATGGTGCCTTTGATTGTGGGACGAACCGTTAAGGGAGTAATTTTCCTTCAGGATGCCAAGCCCAACGCCTTTAGTGATTCGGATATACGCTTACTCGAAACCTTGGCCAGCAGCATGAGCGTGGCACTGGAAAGCGCTCGCCTGTTCGATGAGGTGCAACAACGCAACCAGGAAATCACTGATGCCCTGGAGCGCGAATCTTCCACCAACGATGTGCTGCTGGCGATGAGCGACAAACAAACGGACATCAACGCGTTGCTCAAAGTCATCGGTGAAAACGCAGCGAAAGTGTGTGAAGCGGATGATGCCCACATTTACCAGGTTAAAGGCAATCGCTTGGTAGAGTGGACACAGATCGGCAGGCTTGTGGAATTGGATGAAGGTGAGTCCATTCCATATGATCGTACCTCAATCAGTGGCCGCGTTGCGATAGATGAAGTCACCATCCATATCGAGGATGTCAAAAAAGAGATTACTAAAAAAGAATACCCCACCACCTTTGCATTACTCAAACGCTGGAAATTGAAATCTACCGTGACCACACCATTGATGAGCGATGGCAAAGCCATTGGCGTGATCGCCATTCACCGCCAGGAGAAAGTTCCATTTACAGAAAAGCAAATAGAATCGCTTAAAGCCTTCGCCAGCCAAGCCGTCATCGCGCTGGAAAATGCACGCTTATTCGATGAAACCAACCAGCAAAACGCTGAACTTGCTGTCATTAATTCAGTACAGAATGCCCTTGCTGCTGAGTTAGATATCCAGGGTATATATGATGCAGTAGGCGACAAGATTCAGGAGATTTTCAGCGTACCGTTTGTCTCCATCTCCACAATGGCGATTGATAAAAGCCTTACTTACTATCACTACATTATTGAAAACGGCGAAAGGCTTTTCAGAGATGAGCCAATTACAACGGGAAAGATTGGAAAACACATTGCTAAATCTAGAAAGTTGTTGGCTTTCAGTTCCTTCAAGGATGCCCTGGCTTTCCAAGGTGAGGATTCCACCATGCCGGACACGCAAAGAATGGAATCCTGCATTTTTGTGCCAATGCTCGTTGGCAACAAAGTAAAGGGCGTCATTAGCCTGCAAAGTCCTAAACAAAATGCCTTCAACGATTCAGACATTCGCCTGCTCACCACGCTAGCAAGCAGCATGAGTGTGGCGTTGGAAAGCGCACGCCTGTTCAACGAAACGCAACAGCAAAATGCCGAACTTGCCATCATTAACTCTGTGCAGGAAGCGCTTGCCGCCGAATTGGACATCCAAAGCATTTACGATGTGGTTGGAGACAAAATTCAAGAAATTTTTAGGGCACAAGGCGTTGGAATTACAAACGTAGATCAAGACGCACAAACATCCCACCTGCATTATGCTATCGAAGATGGAAAGCGGTTGCCGAATATGTCTAATCCATTTGGCACTCTGTTCAAAAAGATTATTGCCAAGCCAAAAACCATCTACTTCAGAACTGTAGATGAGTATGTTGAAGTCGTGGGAGAATACACTTCAGTCGAAGGCACGGAAGACATGCAATCTGCCTTGTATGTGCCAATGGTTGTCGGCGGCACGGTGAAAGGCGTCATCGACCTTCAGGACGCAAGACCCCACGCCTTCAGTGATTCCGACATTCGCCTGCTCGAAACATTAGCCAACAGCATGAGCGTGGCGTTGGAAAGCGCCCGCCTGTTTGATGAAACGCAACAGCAAAACGCCGAACTTGCCATCATCAACTCTGTGCAAGAAGCGCTCGCCGCCGAGTTGGATATGCAAAGCATCTACGATGCCGTGGGCGACAAGATTCAAGAAATCTTTAACGCGCAGTCAGTATCCATTGCCACTGTAGATATTGATAAGGGACTTAGCCATTATCACTATGTCATCGAAGATGGTAAACGCCTCATTATGGATGAACTATCACCCACTGGTAAAGTTGGAAAAAACCTCATCAAGACACGTGACTTGATGAGGTTTGATACATATGAAGAATTTGCCACTTTCCAAGATCAAATTCGAACAATAGGCGACAGCAAGGATATGGAATCCTTGCTATTTGTGCCGATGGTGGTGGGCAACACGACAAAAGGCTACATCAGCCTGCAAAGCACACAGCAAAACGCCTTCAGCGATTCCGATGTTCGCCTGTTGTCCACGCTGGCCAACAGCATGAGCGTAGCACTGGAAAGCGCCCGTCTGTTCGACGAAACTCAACAGCAAAACGCTGAGCTTGCCATCATTAATTCTGTGCAGGAAGCACTCGCTGCCGAGTTGGATATCCAAAGTATTTATGACGCCGTAGGTGACAAAATTCACGAAATCTTCAAATCGCCAGCAGTGTCAATCAATACCTATGATATAGGTAAAGGTGTCAGCTACTATCATTACATCATTGAGAATGGTGAGCGCATGCACCTTGATGGGCCAATGCCGATCGGCAAAGCTGGCCTAAATATCATTAAGACCCGTAAGTTGATGAACTTTGCTACGCTTGATGCTTTTGTCAAGTTTCAAGGTGAAAAAAGAATGTTGGAAGACAGTGAGACTTCTGAATCCTTGTTGTTTGTACCACTCATCGTAGGCAGTGTGGTCAAGGGATGCATCAGCTTACAGAGCACTTCGCCACACGCCTTTGGCGATTCTGACATTCGCTTGTTGTCCACACTGGCCAACAGCATGAGCGTGGCACTGGAAGGTGCCCGTCTGTTTGACGAAACCCAACAGCGCAATGCCGAACTTGCTGTTATCAACTCTGTGCAAGAGGCGCTCGCAGCCGAGTTGGACATCCAAGGCATCTACGATGTGGTTGGTGATAAAATTCAGGAAACGTTTGATGCTCAAGGCGTGATGATCGTCAACTTAAACAAACAGAAAAATTTGCTTGAATTTCCCTACATCATTCAAAAAGGAGACCGCCAATTCCAAGAGCCTGTATCGTCGGATGCCAAAGGGTTTACACCAAAGGTGATGAAAAGCCGCCAGCCCATCTTGATTAATGAGGATTTCGATAAGCACTTTAAAGAAACTGGCTCAATCAATGTTGGTGCCGATACACCCGTTAAATCTGCCATGTATGTGCCATTAATCTCGGGAAATGAAGCGCGAGGCGTGGTGTCCCTTGATAACGTAGATCGTGAACACGCCTTTACCGAGGCCGATTTCCGCTTACTACAAACGCTGGCACGCAGCCTTAGCATCGCGCTCGAAAACGCACATTTGTTCGATGAAACACAGCAACGCAATGCTGAACTGGCTGTGATCAACTCCGTGCAAGAGGCGCTCGCCGCTGAGTTGGATATTCAGGGCATCTACGACGTTGTCGGTGACAAGATTCAAGAGACATTCGATGCCAAGGGCGTGATGATTGTCATCAGCAACAAGCAGACCAAAATGTTTGAGTTCCCCTACATCATTGAAAACCAGGAACGCCTTTTCCAAGACCCTGTTCCGCCAGAGACGAAAGGGTTTGCACCCAAGGTTATGAAAACCCGCAAGCCCATTTTAATCAATGAGAATCTTGCAAAACACGCCAAAGAGGTTGGCTCAAAAAATGTGTCTGGCACAAAAGTAAAGAATAAATCAGCTATGTTTGTGCCGCTTATTTCGGGCAATGAAGCGCGAGGCGCGATTGCGCTTGGCAATTCGGATCGCGAACATGCCTTCAGCGAGGCCGATTTCCGCTTACTGCAAACGCTAGCACGCAGCCTTAGCGTCGCGCTGGAGAACGCGCATCTATTTGATGAAACCCAACGTCTGCTGGAAGAAACCGAACAGCAAAATTCCGAACTTGCCGTTATTAACTCCGTACAGCAAGCCTTGGCAGCGGAGTTGGATATTCAGGGCATTTACGATGCCGTGGGAGATAAGATTCACGACATCTTTAAGGCGCAAGCCGTGGTCATTGCCAGTATCAATCCCGCCACCGTGATGAATCATTACCATTATGTGATCGAAGACGAAAAGCGTTTATATATAGAAGAACCTGTTCCTAGCGGCAAAGCTGCAAAAGACATTCTTAAACGCCCTAGAACTATTTATTTCAAGTCGGAAAAAGAAGAGTTGACCTATAACGAAGGCAAAGATACAACCATTGAAGGTACTGCGAAAATGGAATCCAGTTTGGTGGTTCCAATGTTGGTGGGTGGAAAAACCAGAGGATTTATTGATCTACAAGATCAAAGGCAAAATGCTTTCAGCGATTCTGATGTTCGCTTGCTGGAAACACTCGCCAGCAGCATGAGTGTGGCGCTGGAAAACGCCCGCCTGTTTGATGAAACCCAGCAGCAAAACGCAGAACTCGCGGTGATCAACTCCGTTCAATCTGCTTTGGCAGCCGAGTTGGATATCCAAGGAATTTATGATGCTGTGGGCGATAAAATTCAGGAAATCTTCGATGCGCAGGCTGTGGGTATTGTCACACTAGATTCCGATCAGGGATTGTTCCATGTCAATTATTTACTTGAAAAAGGGAAAAAAGTCCCCCTTGAATCAGGGACATTGACGCCTTTGATGCAATATATTGTGAAACATCGAGAGATGATTCTCATCAATCAGGATTATGAAACCAATTACAATGCCCTATTTCAGAAAGAAAGTGGTAAGCTCGCCCAAAGCACACAAATGGGCGGCTCTACCCAGTCGGCGGTTTATGTTCCTTTGATTGCCGGTACGCAAGTTAAAGGCATGATCACACTACAAAACCTGGATCGAGAAAATGCCTTCACAGATTCAGATGTTCGATTGCTCTCCACCCTGGCCAACAGCATGAGCGTGGCATTGGAAAGCGCGCGTCTGTTTGACGAAACTCAACAGCAAAATGCGGAACTCGCCGTGATCAACTCCGTTCAATCTGCTTTGGCAGCCGAGTTGGATATACAAGGCATCTATGATGCTGTGGGCGATAAAATCCATGAAATTTTCCAAACTTATAGCGTGGGTATTAACACCTTTGATCATGATTCAAAGATGACCACTTTTCACTACATCCGCGAAAATGGGAAACGACATTATTCAGACCAAATACCCTTCACTAAAACCAGTAAAAAATTGATCAAGTCTCGCGAAACCATCCACTTCAAAAACCTTGAAGAAGCCGGCAACAGTGTGGCCTTGGTTGAAGGTACAGAGCCCATGCAGTCCATGTTGTGGGTCCCGATGATGGGGGGCGGCACAGTTAAAGGTTTTATTGGTCTCCAGGATAAAATTCCAAATGCCTACAGCAATTCCGATGTTCGCCTGCTCGAAACCTTGGCCAGCGGCATGAGTGTGGCCTTGGAAAACGCTCGCTTGTTTGATGAAACCCAGCAACAAAATGCAGAGCTTGCAGTGATTAACGCGGTACAGTCTGCGCTTGCTGCCGAATTGGATATTCAGGGCATTTATGATGTGGTGGGAGATAAGATTCACGAAATTTTCCAATCGCAAGGTGTGGGTATTTCAAGTTTGAATCATGAATCCAAAATGGTTCATCAACACTATGTGATCGAAAAAGGAAAACGCCTTGGGCTTGACCCACAAGCCTTCACCAAAAATATAAAGAAAATGGTCAAAAAGCCTCAAACCATTTATTTCCGAACACATGAAGAATCTGCGGGAACCACAACGGTTGTTGAAGGAACGGTCCAAAATGAATCTTTACTGTTTGTCCCCATGGTGGTAGGTGGGGTTGTCAAAGGTTTGATTGACTTGCAGGATGAAAGACCCAATGCCTTTAGCGATTCTGATGTTCGCCTACTCACCACCCTGGCCAACAGTATGAGTGTGGCACTGGAAAACGCCCGCTTGTTCGATGAAACCCAACGCCTGTTGGAAGAAACCGAACAACGCAATGCTGAACTCGCCGTGATCAACACCGTGCAGGATTCTCTAGCTGCCGAATTAGATATTCAAGGCATTTATGATGCAGTAGGGGACAAGATTCACGAAATCTTCCAAGCTCAAGTGGTCGGGATTACGACCATTGATCAAGAATCAAAGATGAGTCATTTTCAGTACGTGATTGAAAAAGGCAAAAGGCTTTATCCAGATTCGATCAGCTATGGGGCAGGTGTCGAATACTTGATTAAAACCCTACAGCCTTTTTATGCAAAATCTTCAAAACATCAAGAAGAACTTGGTTTAATAACGGGAACCGTTGAAGATTCAGTCTCTGTTGAATCTATTTTGGCTGTTCCTCTTACCGTTGGGAATCAGGTGAAAGCAACCATCACGCTTCAAGATGAAAGACCCAACGCCTATAGTGATGCCAACATCCGCTTGCTCCAAACTCTAGGCAACAGCATGAGTGTGGCGCTGGAAAACGCCCGCTTGTTCGATGAAACTCAACGCCTGTTGGAAGAAACCGAACAACGTAATGCGGAGCTCGCTGTCATCAACTCCGTACAGGAAGCACTCGCCGCCGAGTTGGATATCCAGGGCATTTATGATGCCGTTGGCGATAAGATTCAAGAAATTTTTAACGCACAAGGTGTTCAAATCATCGGCATTGACCAAAATGCAGGGATGGTTTACAACCAATATTTTATCGAAAAAGGGGAACGGTTTGATCCAGGCTCAAGCAAAATAGGTGAGGTTAGCAACCATTTGATAAATACAAAGCAAACACTTTATCTCCGCTCAGAGAAAGAATGTGAAGCTTTTGGAATGGATATGACGCTTGTTGAAGGCACAGACCCAATGGAGTCAATGCTTGTGGTTCCTTTAATTGTAGGCGAAACTGTTAAAGGATCAATCAGTTTGACAGACGAACGTGTGGACGCCTATAGCGAATCCGACATCCGTTTATTGCAAACCCTCGGCAATGCGATGAGTGTGGCCATCGAAAACGCTCGCTTGTTTGATGAAACTCAGCAACAGAATGCGGAGCTTGCCACCATCAATACGGTCAGTGAGGCGCTGGTGTCTGAAACTGAGATTGACTCCATGATTCAAATCATCGGGGATCAATTACAAAATACATTTACGGCTGACATTGCTTATATCGCCATGCATGATTTGGAAACGAACATGATTGAATTCCCCTACACCTATGGCGAGCCATTCGAACCTATCGAATACGGGGAAGGCATTACCAGCACTATACTTGAAGCTGGAAAACCTTTATTGCTGAATGAAGATGTGGCCAATAAATCCGCCGAACTCGGGGCAACCGTGGTGGGCTACGAAGCCATGTCCTATCTGGGTGTGCCGGTCACCCTGGCTGGAAAAGCCATTGGCGTTATCAGTGTTCAAAGCGTGTCCGAAGAAGGTCGCTTTGATGAGGATGATCAGCGTCTGCTGTCCACCATTGCCGCCAATGTGGGGATTGCGTTTCAAAATGCGAGATTATTTGCCGAAACTGAACGTCGAGCCAGGGAAACGGCAGCTTTGGCTGAGGTGGGGCGAGAGGTGACGGCCACACTTGATAACGAAGTGGTGCTTAACAAAATTGCTGACAGCGCACTCGAATTACTCGACGTTGAATCCAGCGCCATTTTCTTGCCCGACGAAGATGCCAAAGTTTTTCGCGCCATTGTTGCAAATGGTTTGGTAGCAGAGGCGCTCAAGGCAGACACAATCAAGTTTGGTGCTGGCATCATCGGATCCCTGGCTGAGCAGGGCGTGGCAGAGTTTATTAACGACACCTCGAAAGATAAACGTGCAAGGCATATTCCAGGCACGGAAAAATCAATAGTAGATGAACGTCTGATGGTGGCCCCACTGAAAGCGGGCAAAAAGGTCAACGGGATGATGGCTGTTTGGCGCACCGGCGGCAGTCCGTTTAACCAAACCGACCTTGAGTTCCTTAGCGGACTAGCACGTCAGGGTGCCATTGCCATTGTCAACGCCCAATTGTTTAAGGAAGCCACTGAAGCTCGGGCCTTTGCAGAATCTGCCAACGAAGCTAAGGGTTCATTCCTGGCTACGATGAGTCATGAAATCCGTACACCGCTCAACGCCGTGATTGGGATGAGTGGGTTGTTGCTGGATACTGAATTAAGTAAAGAACAACGCGAATACGGAGAAACGGTTCGAAATTCTGGCGATGCCTTGCTGTCGATTATCAATGACATCCTCGACTTTAGCAAAATTGAAGCGGGTAAAATGGACATGGAAAGCCAGCCATTTGATTTGCGTGAGTGTGTGGAATCCGCACTCGATCTGGTGGCAGGACGAGCAGTGGAAAACAACCTTGATCTGGCTTACATCATTGATGATGACGTGCCGCCAGGCCTTCGGGGGGATGTCACACGCTTGCGTCAAGTGCTTCTTAATTTGCTCAGTAACGGTATTAAGTTCACAGAGAAAGGCGAAGTGGTGGTCGAGGTCGAAAAAGGGAAAACCAAGGATGAAATTGTATTTTCCGTGCGTGATTCTGGCATTGGCATCACTAAAAAAGGCATGGAGCGATTGTTTGAATCTTTCAGTCAGGCAGACTCCTCGACCACTCGTAAATATGGTGGCACCGGTTTGGGGCTAGCTATCAGCAAACGTTTGACTGAAATGATGGGCGGCACTATGTGGGCCGAAAGCAAAGGAACAAACAAGGGCACAACGTTTACATTTACAATCAATGCCAAAGCTGCCAAAGCAACCCCTTCCAAGAAACGTCGTGATTTGCGCGGTATACATCCAGAACTTGATGGCAAGCGCATTTTAATTGTTGATGACAATGCCACAAATCGAAAAATTCTTGTGCTGCAAACTAAAAAATGGGGCATGATGCCTCGTCAAACCCAATCGCCCAAGCAAGCTTTAAAACGTTTGAGGGATGGCGAAAAATTTGACCTTGCCATCCTCGATATGCATATGCCTCAAATGGACGGCGTGGAACTTGCGGCTGCCATTAGAAAATTGCCTAATGAAAAAAAACTGCCCTTGGTACTGCTTACTTCATTGGGACGACGAGAATTGGATGCAGACAAACTTGGTTTTGCGAGCCATTTGACAAAACCTTTGAAACCCTCTCAATTGTTCGATGCATTGATGGGAGTTCTGTCCAAGAAATCAAGATCGGTCAAAGCCCCTAAAACCAGGCTTCAACTCGATCCTGATATGGCAAAAAACCACCCATTACGGATTCTGTTGACTGAAGACAATGCAGTCAATCAGAAAGTGGCGCTGCGCATTCTGCAACAAATTGGCTATCGAGCTGATGTCGCTTCCAATGGATTAGAAGCGATTGAGTCGGTAGGGCGTCAAATCTACGATGTTATTTTAATGGATGTCCAAATGCCCGAAATGGATGGCCTGGAAGCCACACGCAACATCGTCAAAACATGGCCAGAGGAAAAACGTCCCTTCATCATCGCCATGACGGCCAACGCCATGGAAGGCGATCGTGAAGCCTGTTTGGCTGCAGGAATGAATGATTACATCACCAAGCCAATTCGTGTAAATGAACTGATGGAAGCATTGGGCAGCGTTACCCCGCACCAAGGAAAGTAGTGATGAAATTATGGTTGACCAGAATATCATTGATCAAACTGCCTTTGCCGAACTTATTGAGATGGTAGGCCATGACTTTATTGGCGAATTAATCGACACTTTTTTGGAAGATACGCCCCATTTAATGGAAGCTCTTCAAACGGCTTTATTTAGCAAGGATGTTGATGGCTTCAGGCGGTCTGCTCATTCCCTTAAATCCAATGCAGCCAGTTTTGGGGCCAATGCATTTGCCGATCAGGCCAAGGTGTTGGAAACCCTTGGCCGGGAAGAGAAGCTTGATCAGGTTGGAGATAAATTAGAGGTGCTTATTTTTAATTATGCGCCTGTCAAAGATGCTTTAACCGAATTGCGCCATGAATATAAATAACATCCGCGCCCCAGGCCGCCTGCTGGTGGTGGACGATAATAAAGTGAACCGAATTCTTCTGCTTCGAGGATTGGAGCAGTTGGGCCATAGTGTGGTTCAAGCTGAAGATGGAAAAAAGGCTCTGGCTCTTCTTGAAAGCGAACCATTCGACCTGGTGTTGCTCGACATCGAAATGCCTGAGATGAATGGCTTTGAGGTGCTTGAGCATTGTCTCAATGACTCCAAGCTTCGCAATATTCCCATTGTAATGACCTCTGCATCCGACGAGTTGAACAGTGTGGTCAAGTGTATTGAGATGGGGGCTGAAGACTTTTTGACCAAACCTTTAAACACAGTTCTGCTTCAAGCTCGCGTCAATGCCAGCTTAGAGAAAAAACATCTCCGCGATCAGCAGCGTAAGCTTTTTGATACCATGGCCACTACGGAAGTGGCTGACAAACTGCTCGACACAGGATTTGAATTGGGTGGAGAATTGGTCGATGCTTCTGTGATGTTCATTGACATTCGCTCATTCACCACCATTTCTGAACAGCAAAGTGCCGTCGAAACCATAGAGTTGCTCAATATGTTTTTCACCTTGATGTTTGAACCTATAAGTGACCATCATGGCATTGTGAATCAGATTTTGGGAGATGGCCTGATGGCTATTTTCGGTGCGCCTCTTAAACAAAGTGATCATCGGCATCAGGCTGTGCTGGCTGCTAAAGAAATGCTTGAATTGCTTGATGGCTTTAATCAAGAACAGGCTTTGCGCAAACAGGTCGAGCTTAAGGTGGGGATTGGGATTGCGGCAGGTGAGGCCGTTGCAGGGTATACGGGTACACAACAGCGCGCAATTTTTACCTGCATTGGCGACATTGTGAATCTGGCCTCCCGCATTGAAGGACACACCAAAACGGTTGAGCATCGAATTCTTGTCAATCAAAATGTTGCAGATGGCTTACCTGAAGATATTAGAAGAGAACCTCTTGGTGAGGTCCTCTTCAAGGGGAAACATGTTCCGGTCAGCGTATTTGCAGTGCTTTAGATGGGCTGTTTATTGCCAGCCTTGAGTTGATTGTTTAAACCATTCAGCAAATTTAACTTCCTGCTCTCGATTTTCATAACCCGAACTGTTCTTGCCTTGGTATTTATCTCGATACCAATGGACGGTGGTGGTCAACCAGTCTTTAAATGGCGTGGTTTTATAGCCCAGCTCGGATTCTGCTTTGCCGTTGTCGAGCATGAAATTAATCATGTTGGCATAGGTTTCGGGATATTCGAAATCAGTTTGCTTAAAGAGATCGAAAGGGACATTGACCACGTTTGGCTCGATATCCAGAGCTTCGGCAGACAGCTGAATTAATTTTTGCAACGTGACCACTTCACCCTGGGCAAGGTTATAAGCCTGGCCTGCTGCTTTTGGGGTGTTCATGGCCAGCAAGTAGCCTTTGGCCAAATCCAAAGAATAAGCCAGGCGGAATGATTGAACGCCGCTATTGCTCAACAAAAGTGGCTTGCCATCCATGAGGCGCTGGAAATAGAAATATCCACGCAGGGTTACATCTTCCGGCCCAAGCACCACAGGTGGGCGAATGATAGTGAACGGTACATCGGCTTGATCAAACAATGCCTGTTCGCCTTCAATTTTTCCCATGGTATAAGTCCAGAGTGGAGAGTCTTTTTCGTCTTCGGGGGGCTTAAATCCAAAATCCACATCTGCTTCTTTGGAAGGCATGGTCATCGAGGCCGTGTAGTATGAGGCTGCACTGCTCGTGAAAATATAGCGGCCAATGTTGCCCTTGAAGAGATCCAGTGCTTGACGAACATCGACCGCCGTGTAGGCGATGTTGTCAATGACAGCGTCAAAGGACTGTCCGCCAAGTTGAGCAAAGTCGTCTGCTTGACTGCGATCCCCTTTGACATGTGTGACCTGATCAAAAAACGAAGGTTGTTGCTGCCCTCGGCTAAACACCGTGACTTGATGCCCCTGTTCCAAAAGTTGTTCTACAATCGCTTTCCCAAAAAACGTGGTGCCACCAATCACTAGGACGGACCCCATAATAAATCACCTTTATGATTTCAAATAAATTTCTCAACAGTATCAATAAGTATCAATGATTTGAGGAAGCTTTTCAAAATTACTTTGATGCAATTAAAAAAGTAAACCATCAAATTATGGGTAAGGGCACCTAATCCCCCAACCCCCTTAAGGTATTAAGGGGGCTAAGATTGGACTGCAGATGGTTATTCTGTTTCAAGAAAGGCTTTCTTTTTGATGGTGTGGTGGGTCTAATTTTGTTAACGAAAAGAATGCAGATTCGTAGTTCAGTAAAAACCAAAAATTCCCATCGTAGCCCCCTTTATGTAAAGGGGGTTGGGGGATTAGAGTTTTCAACAAAAAAATATTTAAATAGGTTTTGTTTCTGAAAAAGCCTTACCGAGTGACTTCCCAAGCCAGATGCGTGAGTTCAGGTTCGATGAGTTTTTCCCAAGCGAGGCGTAGGGCTGCGGGGGAGCCTGGGGTGGAGATGATGACTTTGTTGCGGTAGACGCCCGCAGTGGCGCGGGACATCATGGCGGCGGAACCGATGTCTTCATAGCTCAACATTCGGAATAGTTCGCCGAAACCGGAGAGGACTTTTTCCAGTTTGGTGCTTAACGCATCATAGGTGGTGTCTCGACGGGAAATGCCGGTGCCCCCGTTGAAAATGATGATCTGAGCTGGGCCAGCAACGAGTTGTTCGAGCACGTTGATGACCTGGTCAGGCTCATCTTTGATGATTTGATAATCCACCAATTGGTGACCCGCCTGGGCAACACGATCTTCCATATAAAAACGATTGTCGTCTGTGTCGGGTTTGCGACTGTCGCTGACAGTCACCAAGGCCAGGGAGATGGGTCCTTTTTCTCTCGCATAGGATTTGTGTTGGTCTGGGGTAGAAGGTGACATGGGCAACCTTTTATAAAGTTTAGGATAAATCAGAAACACTTCTATGATGAAATAATCATCATAGAAGTGTTAGCAATTTCAAATTAAAATAAGGTTTAACTTGTGGTTTTTTTAACCCACAACGTCTTTAAGTTGCAAGCCCTGTTTTTTCATGAAAGGCATCAGGCCGATTTTATCAATAGTGCGGATGGCACGGGTCGACATGCGGATGCGCACGTGACGGTTTAATTCAGGCACAAATACCCTTTTACGCTGGATGTTGGGGCGTTGCCAGCGGCGGTTCTTTTGTGCAGAAAACGTAACGTTATTGGCCGCATTCGGGCGTTTGCCTGTTAATCTGCAAATCTTACCTTTAGGTTTTCGTTTAACGGACATCTTTTTCTCCTTTTAAAACAGAACAATTTTTACCAGATTTTGCTCTTAATTTCAACCACACTTACCCTGTTGAATCAGGTGTCTATATGTTGATCCTTATTCTTTGATTCCAATCACAATCTTTCTTATTCTAAATTGACCGTCAATGTTGGTCACTCTCAGCATAACTGTGAAGCTAATGCTTGTTTCCAAACATGCGTTCAACAACTGCCTCTTCAGCATCGATAATGCAATCATCGTTAAATTCTCACTCTTAGTTTAAGGCTTATATAAATTTTTTGTTTTTTTAAAAGAAACACCCTTAGCTAGTTTTTGTAAATTCAATTTAGGAAAAAAAGAGACCCTTGTGAAATGTCTAGCCTGAAATTCTTGTGATTTATTTGACGGAGTTGCTCAGGATGCCGATACCTAGAATTTCCACTTCAACCTTATCGCCAGAAGACAATGGGCCAACCCCAGCCGGTGTGCCTGTGGCAATGACATCGCCCCGCTCCAAGGTCATGACGCTGGAAATAACGGCAATCAAGTGTGGGATCGAAAATGCCAATTGCGTGGTGTTTCCTTGTTGTTTGATGTCTCCATTCAAACGGGTGGTCACTTCCAGTACATTTGGCAATTCATCGGGCGTGACAAGCACAGGGCCGAGACAGCCGGATGTATCAAACCCTTTGGCCCGCACCCAGTTGCCTTCCCATTTTTGCGCATCGCGATTGGAAACGTCATTGAAGCAGGAGTATCCCCAAATCACGGACTCAGCATCAGATTCAGCCACATCTTTGCAAGTATTTTTGATGATGACAGCAATTTCACCTTCATAATCCACGCGAGTTGCTTTTGGCAAATGGATGGGGTCACCAGGGTGGTTCAACGCAGATGGTGGCTTGAAAAATAGCAATGGATGTTCCGGCACATCGCCGCCCATTTCGGAGGCGTGATCGGCGTAGTTCTTACCCACACAAATCATCTTGCCAGGAACAACGGGTGCAAGTAGTGTGACGTCATTTAGTGAAAACGAACTACCAGATTCTGTTTGAACATGATCTTCATGAAATGTGCCAGAGTGAATATCATTGCTGTCGTTTAGACGGAATCGTGCGTATTTCATAGTGTGTTGAAAATTCCTTTTTGAATCCCAAGCTTCATGATCGCCTCAAGCACACCTGTAGCAATGGAGTCAGCTTTTTCACTGACCCGACAGCAATCGGAAGATTCCCCGCGATGATCAATGTCGCCAAGCTTAATCCCTTCAGGGACATTTAACCCACTGTAAAGAAGCCCGCGAAGCACGCCGGATATTTCTGTTTTGACAGAGATATGCCCCTCGGCTGTTTTCATGTGCCCCACCACTTCACCCGCTTCAACCATATCTTCGATCGCTTTGGTGCTTTCAAATACCCCAGAAGCAGGGGCTCGGATGACGCGTTCGTGGCGAAATCCAGAACTGTTGCAAGGGGTGCCATCATCAGGAATGGGGCCGCCCTCAAAGAAGGCGCGCCCACACTGACTTCCACCTTTGGTTTCAATCACTGCATTGACATTGACCCCTGCCTCAAAGCCGGGGCCCAAGGCAATTACTATGGGGGCTTGATCAATGTGCGTGTCCAATGTTGTCTTGGCCATTCGGCCATCAATCAAAATGGCTGGCTTGATTTCTTCGACGATCTTTCCTTCGGAATCGACGATCACGGGCACGCCGTCTGGATTGTTTTGAACATATTCTTGAGCTTCATCCGTGGATTGCACCAATTTGGCAGGGGTGCGTTCAATGGCAAACTCATTTTCATATACAGCATTGGAAAAAGAAACAAGGCGTCGTACCACCAATGGTTTTGGAAGTTCAGTGACCACCACAGAAAATCCTGCCCAACGCAAACGTTGAATGGCGCCTGATGCCAAATCTCCTCCACCTCGAACAACCACCCACAGATTGGAAAACAAGTCGTTTACACCTTGAGTTGTTCCTGCTGTTTGCGTTTCCATCGAACGATGCCTCCTTCTAAAGTGCCATCCAGTTCATTTTTTCTTTGAATCATTTCAGCCAACATACTGATGGCGATTTCTCCTGGTTCTTTACCGCCAATGGGCAACCCCATTGGCGTCACAATTTGATCGAGCTTTGCTGGATCAACACCCTCATCTTTGAGAATTTTGAACAATTGAGCGCGTTTGGGCACACTGCCGATCATTCCTAAATAAGCAAAGGGTTTGTTTGAATCCAACAAGTTTTTCAATACCACTTTATCTGTATCGTGACAACGTGTAATGACAGCTGTAAACGTTCGTTCATCCGTTAAAGGCAGATTGGTTTCATAGTTGTGATCTGCCACAATCACATTTTGGCAGAACGAAAGTTTTTCAGCATCAGCAAATTCTGAGCGATCATCGACAATATCCACCACAAATACACTGGAAGCCGCAGCCACTTCGGCCAGCTTTGCTCCCACATGGCCTGCACCAAAAATGAGTAGTCTTAATGAGGGATAAATATGATTGACAAAATAATCTGCTTGTTGGGCATAAATATTGTCTGAGTCCCACAAGTGACTCACCGATGCTTGTGTTTTTGCAATAAAGCTTTCTTCGCCAAATAAGGATTCAGATGCTGAGAAAATCCCTTTTTCTAGATGAGGTTTATTTTCAATCAGATCATAAGCTGCTACAAAAGATTGACGTTGGTCCAGTAACTCCGACGCCATTTGATAAAAAGTCAAATCCTTTTGTTGAGCAGACTCAAATATCACTTGCATGATGCCGCCACAATGCATCCCCAAATCGCCCAAATGGTATTCCCGAAGCATGGATGCCTGTTTATCCATAGATAAAAGAGCCTCACGAATCACACGGCCTTCAATCGCACCACCGCCCAGGGTAAATTCAATTCGACCGTCGGGAAACACCAGCATTTGGGCACCCGCATTGCGTGGTGCGGAACCCACTGCATGAACCACACGGCAGATTTTAAACGTTGCGTTCTGCTCAAGCAGTTCGGCCACTCGATGATAAAATTGACTTTCTGCCAATGGCATTAGGACTCCTCAGGTTTTATCAGTTCAGCATAATCTTCGGGCGTATTAATGTTGAGTTGCGTTTCCACATCTATCCGCTCCAGTTTCACAGCTGTTTCCCAATGTGTTTTAATCAGTTCAAGTGCGCTTTGTTCACCTTGTAGCGCCATTAAATCTGAAAACCACTCTTTTGGAAAGATGACTGGATGCCCTTTGCGCTGATTATACACCGGAAAACAAGCCTCACCAGAGATGAAAGACCCAATCAGATCATTGATGAGTTCAGAATCCATTCGTGGCATGTCGCCAGGATACACCAGCACATTTTCGCATTTTGGCAATTGTTTGATCCCCAACCGTAGGGTTGAAGCTCGCCCTGATGCCCAGTCTTTATTTATTACAAGTTTGAGTTTTGAATGATGCTGTAAATCTTCAAGTGACGCAATCATTTCTAGATGCCGATGCCCCAACACCAAAAACACTGGGTTGAGTCTTGAATCTATGGCGGCTTTGAGGCCGTGATAGAGGATTGTGTGATGTTGGTACAGTTGGAGCAGTTTGTGTTGTGGAGCAAAACGGCTGCTCGATCCGGCGGAGAGAATGATCCCTGGAGTCATAGAAGAAAACAGGGCCTGCCCACTCAACTAGAGTGAGCAGGCCCTGTGTGATTTGAAATTTAGTTGCCTTGTCCCACGGTTTTCATTAATTCCTCTAACGCTTTAATGTCTAACAGTTGGAGGTATTCAGAATCGGTGGACATCACCAATGTACCGGTGCCCTGGCGATCAAATGTGGATTTATAGGATTCCAGGGTGCGCCAGAAACCATAAAACTCTGGATTGACGCTGTAGGAATCGGAATAAACGCGCAATGCGTCAGCATCACCTTGGCCACGGGCTTCCTGAGCCGTTCTCTGAGCATTGGCCAGGATGATGGTCACTTGTTTATCGGCTTCAGAGCGAATTTCGCGTGAGCGTTTTTCGCCTTCAGCGCGCAATTCGGTTGCAGCCTGTTGGCGGTCGGCGCGCATCAAACGATACACGTCTTCTTTGATGGTGTCTGGCAGATCGGTTCGTTTTAAACGCACATCCACCATTTCCACGCCTAATGTGAGTGCTTCCTGCGCGGAACGTTGTGTAAAGGTTTGAATGTACTCTTCACGGTGGGTTGACACAATTTCTTCCAGCGTGTGGCCTGCCAAAACGTTTCGAACGTTTGAAAACACCAAGTCATCCAAACGCGATTGAGCCGCGTTGAAATTCCCACGAACAGATTCAATGAATTTCTGCGGATCACTCACTCGCCACAAGGCATAGTTGTCGATCACTAACCGAAGTTGTTCCACGACTGGGTCTGAAATGATGATTTCACGAGGTTGAACATCGTATACCTGGAGTCGGGCATCATAGTAAGAAACCGTTTGGATAAATGGTGTTTTAAAATGCAAACCTGATTCTGTAATCACCTGTTTGACTTCACCAAATTCCAATACAACGGCCACTTGGGTTTCATCGACTGAAAAGGTTAGTAAATTAAAGGAAACGGCCAGCAAAATGATAAAAGCCACAAAACCAATTAAAGTTTTCATTATTCTGAGCCTCCACTCTGCTGGTTATTTCGCAATAAGCTTGTGAGGTCTAACAATCTTAAAGTACCATCCTCACTATTGGGAAGAATAAGGATGTTTAAATTCGGCAACACACCCTCCATCATCTCAATATACAAACGGGTCATGGTCACGGAAGGATCGCCTGTGTTGAACTCGTTCAACACACTGTTAAATAAGGCGACATCCCCGTTGGCTTTAGCCACCTTACTTTCCTTATAAGCTTCGGCAGCATTTTTTATCTGCTCAGCTTCACCTTCTGCTTCGGGCACCACCTGATTTCGATGCCGGTTGGCTTCTTCGATAGTGGTTTCACGATCCTGTCGTGCGCTGTTGACATCATCAAACGCATCGGAAACCGGTTCGGGAGGTAAAGTATCTTGAAGCTTGACATTGAGCACATCAATACCAGCCCCATAAGAATCGAGAAGGGTTTGTAGTTTAACCTGCATGTCCTGAGCAATGGCATTGCGCTCGGTGGTCAACACTTCATCCAAGGTGCGTCTGGCAACTTCTTCGCGCAAGACAGCCTCGGAAGCCATTTGTACCAATGCTCTGGGATTGACGATGTTATAGACAAAATCTTGAGAATTACTGACTTGATATTGAACCACACATTCCACCACCACTAAATTGTTTCCTACAGTGATGCGGTCTCCATCTGTATCCACAGGACGAGTATCAATTCCACCCGATTCGGTACCGTTATTTGTTGGGCTGTCTGCCCCTTGGTTGTTTTGGTTGGCTTTTTTACCCGTTAACATCAAGGCTTCTTCTTCGCGGGCTTCATAGCGTGGGTTGGGTGGCGGGGTGATGGTGCGGAAACCGATTTCAATCTTTTGAATCTCGGTAACGGGCACAATCACAACACTTTCAATAGGTGCAGGCAAATGATAGTGCAGCCCTGGGCCGGCTGTGCCCACATGAGCGCCAAATCGCTTGACCAAGGCCTCTTCAGAGGGGCCGACCTGATATACCCCACCTGCGGCATAAAAACCGATGGCAACCAGCACAATAATCCAGGCGGAAAAACCGCTGAGTTTCCCCAGCAGGCCTCTTGCCTGCTCTACAATTTCAGGTTCCTGATCTTTTTCAAATGGATTTCTAGCCAACGAACTTCCCCCTTTAGGACTGAAACATCTAACGATTTTAGACGTTTGTCTTTATTCTATGAGAAGCCCCCACTATTCGCAAAAATTCCAAATTGAAATTGAAATTGTTTTCCACATTGGCAAAGGATAAATCCGTTGTCAGGCTAAGGCTTCTTGAAGTTGCATCCGGCTATTGAATGTGATATGGTGAATTGAATTTGTGAGGGGACTAAAATCGTTATTAAGGTGACTTTCCGCCATCAAATCATGTTGACCGTAATAACAATGCCAGAATGCTTATGTTTGAGAGGATAATCTTTTTGGTAGGAACTTGGTTTGAAAAGGTTTCAGGAAGAGGTGACGATGAAAGTTTGTCTTTATCTCGAAGGTGAAGATTGGGTAGCTAAGTCTGGTTTTCGTACTGCTTTTGAAAATCATAAAAGGGCGCTAGAAAGCGCCGGGGTCACGATCACATTAGACCCTAAAGACGACTACGATTTGCTGCATTCACACTTTTTTGGCCCAAAAACCATGTTTTATGTGTTGCAGGCCAAACGCAAAGGCATTCCTGCCGTTTGCCACGCCCATAGTTTTGGATCGCATGATTTTCGTGACAGTTTTACATTGTCCAATGCTGTGGCTCCGCTTTACGAACGTTATCTTCGCTATCTTTACAGTCAGGCCGATATGGTAATGACGTGTTCTCAATTTGCAAAACAGGTCATGCAAGATGGCGGTATTAATGTTCCGATTGAAGTGGTATCTAATGGAATGGATGCCCAGGGCTTTAAAGCCACGCCTGATCAGGTAGAGAAATATCGCGCTCAAATTGGCGTCAAACAATTCGCTTTTTATACTGCAGGCAACTTAATTCCACGCAAAGGCGTCATCGATTTCATTGAAGTGGCTCATCGACTGCCTCAATATGATTTTGTCTGGTTTGGCAAACGCTGGAACAAGATTTGCAATGCCAACCCTGAAATGGCTCGCTGTTTGGAAGACATGCCTTCAAATGTATATATGCCTGGATTTGTGGATGATACAGCCAGCGCATTTTCGGCCATGGATGGGTTGTTTTTCCCATCTTATACGGAAAACCAACCGATGACCATTTTGGAAAGCGGTACGTTGGGCTTGCCTTTGATTGTACGCGATATCCCAGAATACAAAGGCTTTTTAACGCACGGCGTTAATTCCCTAAAAGGACAAAATCAGGAAGAATTTATCCAGCATCTTACCCGAGTGGCTGAGGATGCTGAGTTTCGCCAACGTCTGCAAAAAGGTGCAAAAGCCTTGACAGACATTCACGATTTGCCCCATGTTGGCAAACGTTTGTTGGCTTTGTACGGGTCTTTGATCGAAAAGGATGCCTTGGTGGGGGCTTCGGTCTAAGCAATCCGTTCAGTAACAAATGAGGTAGAGGGAGACGTAACCAGGTCATGATCGTTTGTACTTTTTTAGAATCTAAAGAAGTGTTGGCCAAAACTGGCATTATGAGCGCTTATCGCAATCATCAGCGAGCGCTGGCCAAAGCGGCCATTCCATTTACGGATGAACCCAATGATGGCTACGATGTGCTTCATCTGCATTGGATCGGGCCTAAATCATATTATCACTTCCGCCAGGCAAAGAAAATGGGAAAGCCAGTGGTGGTCACGGCACACAGTACCGCTGAAACTTCCCGTGGCAGTGTCACTTTTTCCGAACTTATTAACCCTATTGTTAAAAGCTACATGCGGCATTTATATGACAATGTAGACATGATGATTGCGCCTTCCCCATATACCAAGGGGTTGTTGCGACAATCCGGGGTGGATTCCCGCATTGAAGTGGTGAGCAATGGCATCGACGAACACCGCTTTGAACGAGATCAGATTCCATTGGGCCAGTTTAGAAAAGATCAAGGTTTAGATCGTTTTACTATTCTTACAGTGGGTCAAGTGATTCCGCGCAAAGGTGTGAATGATTTTCTTGAGGTGGCTGAAGCCCTGCCCCAATTTGACTTTGTCTGGTTGGGCGAACGTTTGAGCCAATGGTTGACATTTTATCCTCAAATGCATCGCGCGGTTGAAAATGCCCCTGATCATGTTAAATTCTTAGGGTTTGTCGATCAGGTGGAAGCCGCTTATCAGGATGTCGATTTGTTTTTCTTTCCATCTTATGAAGAAACTCAAGGCATGGTTGTTTTAGAAAGTGCAGCGATGGGGTTGCCCATGGTGGTTCGAGACATTCCAGCCTTTTCCGATTGGCTGACCGATGGGGTCCATTGCCTTAAAAGCAACAACAATGAAGGCTTTATTAATCATATTAAAACCATGGCTTCCGATGAAGCCATGCGCCAGCGTCATGCAGATTCGTTGATGGATATGGCATCGAATCACTATTTGGGATCTGTGGGCCAGCAGTACCGAACGATTTATGCGGCGCTTCTAGAGGAGAAAAAAGTCTATGCGTAAAGTGTTGATCCTTGCTCTGGACGGGGCAACATTCCGAAATATGGACCCTTGGATGAAGGAAGGCAAGCTGCCAAATTTGGCCAAGTTCAAAGCAGATTCTGCTTATGGGCCATTGGAGAGCACCATTCCTCCAATTACTGGTTCGGCCTGGAGTTCCTTTCAAACGGGCATCAATGCGGGCAAGCACGGCTTGTTCGATTGGTTGCGCCGCGACCCAAAGGGATACAACCTTACGCCCATTAGTGCACAACTTTTGCCTCAGGCCACACTTTGGGAAATTTTTAGCCATCATAAAATGCAGGTGGGGGTCCTGGGCGTGCCGGTTACTTATCCACCTCGGCCGGTAAATGGATTTATGGTCTCGGGACTACTTGCCCCTCCGGGTGCATCTTATACTTATCCGCAGTCTTTGCAGTCGGAACTGCAATCTGCCGTCCCCGGTTACACCACAATGCCTGAACATTGGCGAGGGCGTTATCAGGTTAGGGAGTGGACTCAGAGTCTGAAAGATTCCCTAAAACGAAAGCTGGATGCCACTCATTTCCTGATGGAAAAACCCTGGGATGTGTTCATGGTGCATTTCATGGAAACCGACTCAGTCCAACACCAGATGTGGCACCTGCTTGATGGGGTGAAGCGACCTCGTTACCACGCCGAAAATGTTCAAGGAAATCCAATTTTAGAGATTTTTCAACAATTTGATGATGCCTTGCCCGAATTGTTGAAACAGGCGGGCGATGATACCACCGTGGTTATTTTAAGCGACCATGGATTTGGTCCGCTGCATTGGAATATTTATTTGAACAATTGGCTGTTGAAGCATGGCTATCTCAAGCTCAAGCGTTCGGCTTCCACACTCATGAAGCGTGGCACCTTCTTTGGCTTGGGATTGACGCCTGAGGGCATGTATCCTTTAGCAGAGCGGACAGGCTTTTTGGGCCGCAACTCTAAACTGCGCCACGCTCAAATTTACAAAAAAATGGGCCGCGTGTTCCTGTCACACCAAGATATTGATTGGGAAAATACACAAGCTTATTCCTATGGGAATGTTGGGCAGGTGTATTTAAACCGGCAGGGACGGGAACCCCAGGGCACTGTCAGTGATTCGGATGCCTCCTCATTGACCAAAGAAATTCGCAATGGGTTACTCGAACTTAAAAACCCCGCCAATGGCGATAAAGTGCTGGAAGAAGTCATCCCAAAAGAAGCCATTTATTATGGCCCGAACTTGGCCAATGCCCCGGAACTGATGCTGTCTCCAGCAGAGGGTTATATGGCGGTGGGCACCAGTGAATTTGTGTCCAAGCATGTTGTTTCTCCGGCTTGTTGGGGATCAGGTTGGCACCAGATGGATGGGATCTTAATGGCCAAAGGCAACACCATTTTGCCTGGCCCTGTGGATGATGCCCGTTTGATGGACATGGCGGCCACCCTGCTTTACATGAACGGACTTCCCGTGCCGGAATCCATGGATGGCGTGGTGCTGGAAAAATTGTTCCACAAAGAATTTCTTCAAAATAATCCCATTGAAAAGGGCTTGACCATCAATGGGAACCATCAAAATGGAGACTTGCCGGAAGGCTACGAAGAAGAAATTCGTAAACGTCTTCAAAGTTTGGGATACATCTAACAATGGCCAGAGGCGTTAAACGCCGTATCACCGTTCTTCTGTCCATCACCCTTGGCATCGGTTTGTTTGTTTATATTCTGAATGACATTGGTGTTGAGAAAATTGTGGGTGCCATTGGTCAACTTGGTGTGTTGGGCACCTTTCTATCTTTTCTGAATATCTGTATCATGATTTTTGGTTGGGTGTGGAGTTGGAAAATTCTTCTTAATGCCTATGGCTTAAATCCATCTTGGGGACTGGTGACCCGCGCCGTTTTAGGTGGTCATGCGCTCAGTTATTTAACCCCATCCATGTATTTTGGCGGAGAACCTTTGCGCGTTTATATGATGAGCAAGGAGCTTGGGGTTAGTTCTTCAAAAATCACAGCCACTGTTGTCATCTGGAAAATCCTTGAAGGGGGCACACTTTTTTCATTGGTGGTGTTTGGCAGCTTTAACGTTGTGTTTAGTGGGGCATTGAATGTGTCTGAGGAAATTTCTCTTGCGGCTGGAAATATGCTGGTGATTGGTGCATGGGGATTGATGGCATGGAGTTTTATTACTAAAAAACATTGGGTGAGTCGCTTTTGTGGCTTTCTTCAGAAAAAATTGCCGTTTGGGAAAGAACGCCTTGCCAAAACAAGGTCTTGGCTCATTGAGGCCGAAACCAGCGTGCATTTTGCTTTTTCAAATCACACCAAAGCAGTGTTAATTGTGTTGGTTTTGTCATTGATTGTGAATCTGACGGTGTTTGTGCGCCCCTGGTTGTTCTTTACCTTTGCCAGCGGTGGAGACATTATGTTCGGGTTCCGCAACCTGGCTTTTATCTTTGCCATGTTTTTCTTTTTATCCACATTTTTGTGGATCACCCCTGGCGGGATTGGCACTTCAGAATTTGGCCTCATCGGCATCTTTCAATTGGTGAACAACACAATCCCTGGGCGAGATGTGGTGGCCTATTCACTCACCGTCAAAGGAATGGAGCTTTTCTTCATCATTATTGGGCTGTTCATCCTGTTGCGTTTTGGCGCGTTAAAATTTCCCAGGTTACGAAAAGGGGATGCCAAGGCCGAGCCAGATTCCAGCTAATCAGGCTTTGATGGATGACCGCTTTTCCGAAATGCTGCTTAACAACTGATCAAACGGTGTGACAAATTTCTCCACGCCCTCTTCCAGCAATTGATCCATGATCTGATCTAAATCAATGCCAGCTTCGACCAACTGTTTCATCACTTGTGTGGCTTCGTCCAAATCATTCTCTACCGTGCTTGCAGCGATCCCATGATCTCGAAAAGCTTCTAAAGTGGACATTGGAAGGGTATTTACTGTATCTGGCCCGATGAGTGTTTCGACATAAAGCACATCTCGATAGCTGGGGTTCTTGGTGCTGGTGCTGGCCCACAAGGGTCGTTGCACGGATGCGCCAGCTTGTTTCAGCTTTTCAAATTGAGGGCCATAAAAAATGGATTTAAATTGCTGATATACCAATCTAAGGTTTGCAACACCTACTTTGCCCATTAGATCTACGAGTTCTTTTTCTTCCAAAATCTTGTCTACCTTGGCGTCAATGCGGCTGATAAACACACTGGCAACAGAAGCCAAATCAGAAACAGATTGACCCGCCTCTAGGCGTTTTTCCAAACCTCGAATATACGCTTCACATACGTGCTTGTAAGCAGATATGGAGAAAATCAAAGTAACATTGATGTTCAATCCATCAGCAATCAGCTCTTCAACGGCTGGAATGCCCGCAGGGGTGGCAGGCACTTTGATCATGACGTTACGACGATTGACTTCAGCGAACAGACGTTTGGCTTCATCGATGGTCCCTTGCGTGTCATTGGCCAAGCGGGGGGACACTTCCAGGCTGACGAACCCGTCGCCGCCATTGTTTTTTTCATACACAGGCAAAAATACATCACAGGCCGCCTGGATATCTTGGATCGCCAGGATTTCATAAACTCTGACGGTGTCGGATTCATTGATGCTTTTCATCGCTTCATCGTATAGGTCGCTTTGAGCAATGGCCTGTTCGAAAATGGCTGGATTGGAAGTCACACCGCGAACGCCATCTTGGTCAATAAATGCTTGCATACCGCCGTTGTGGATAAGGTCGCGGCGAATATAGTCGATCCAAACGCTTTGGCCATGTTCCTGAAGTTGAAGCAATGGGTTGGTCATAATAAAAATCCCCTTCTTAGCCCAGCAGGGCTTTTGCCTGTTGAACCACATTGTCTGTATTAAACCCAAATTTTTCCATCACCACATCGCCTGGGGCTGAGGCACCGAAACGATCCAGCGCGATGATTTTTCCGTTTAATCCCACATAACGTTCCCAGCCCAAAGGAGACCCTGCTTCTATGGCGAGCCTGGCCTGGATGTCGGGAGGCATTACGTAATCTCGGTAGGATTGTGGCTGCGCGTCAAACAGTTCCCAACTTGGGATGGATACCACGCGGGCTTGAATGTTTTCTTTTGCCAATTGTTGTTGCGCGTTGAAAGCCCATTGAACTTCTGACCCAGCGCCGATCAAAATTAAATCAGGTTGGCCATTTTTAGCATCTTGTAAAATGTAACCACCCTGAGCCACAGTCTCATTGGCATTTTGAACATGGGGTAAATGAGGCAAAGATTGTCGGGAGAGAATCAAAGCCACTGGCCCATCCTGGTGTTCCAATGCCACCTTCCAACCTGCGGCGGTTTCTGCCCCATCTGCGGGCCGAATGACCGTGAGATTGGGAATAGCACGCAAAGCAATCGTTTGTTCAACCGGTTGATGAGTTGGGCCATCTTCACCGACCCCAATAGAATCGTGCGTCAGAATATAAATCACTTTCAGTTTCATCAAAGCGGCGAGCCGGATGGAGGCTCTCATATAATCAGAAAATACCAGAAATGTCCCACCATATGGAATCGCGCCGCCATGCAGAGCCATACCGTTTAGAATGCCCCCCATCCCGTGCTCACGAACCCCAAAATGGATGTTTCTCCCTGCAAAATTGTTTGCTGAGAGGAAGGATTCATCTTTGAGGGTCGTGTTGTTGGAGCCAGCCAAATCTGCTGAGCCCCCAATGAGTGTTGTGATTTGATCGGCAATTGCATTGAGCACTTGACCCGAAGCTCTGCGGGTGGCTAATGGCGCATCGTCCACCGTGAACGTTGGCAGTTGGTTTTCCCAACCTTGGGGCAGTTCACCTTTCAAGGCAGACTCTAGTTGCAAAGCCAAACCTGGGTGGGCTGTTTTGTAACCTTCAAATTGAGTGTTCCAGTCTGATTCTGCTGATTGACCTGTATCCACACACTGGCGAAAATGTGTCAATGCCTCATCAGGCACATGGAATTTGTCCTGGGTTGGCCAGCCGAGTGTTTCTTTGGTGAGCTGATGTTCTTCTTCTCCGTAAGGGCCTCCGTGAGCGCCCGAGGTGCCTTGTTTGTTGGGGCTGCCAAACCCGATGATGGTTTTAACAGAAATCAGTGCAGGTTTGTTTTGTTGCTGTGCGATTTCAAGGGCTTGGCCGATGGCGGCAATATCATTTCCATCTGAAACCTGTTGCGTGTGCCAGCTGTAGGCATCAAAACGTTTCAACACATCTTCGGAAAAGGATTGATCTGTGCCTCCGTCGATGGTGATATTGTTGTCATCATACAAATAAATCAGGTTGTCGAGTTTGAGATGTCCGGCCAGCGAAGCGGCTTCCTGTGCCACGCCTTCCATCAAATCGCCATCGCTCACAATCCCATAAATCGTGTGGTTGAGGATTTCATGCCTGGGCTGATTGAAGCGCGCTGCCAGATGTTTAGCGGTAAGTGCCATGCCCACACCATTGGCAAAGCCCTGCCCCAATGGACCCGTGGTGGTTTCCACGCCTGCCGTTTCACCGTATTCAGGGTGGCCTGGAGTTTGGCTTTCCCATTGACGGAAATTCTTAATTTCATCCAAAGAAAGATCATAGCCAGTGAGGTGAAGCAAGCTATAAAGCAGCATGGAGCCATGCCCTGCCGAAAGCACAAAGCGATCACGATTGGCCCAATCTGGATTCTTTGGATTGTGTTTCAAATATTTTGTCCAAAGAATATACCCCATCGCTGCCCCGCCCATTGGTAGTCCAAGGTGGCCGATGCCGGCGCTTTGCACGGCGTCCAGGGACAACGTGCGAATGGTATTAATACAAAGTTCATCCAAGTTTGTTTGATTCAAAAGACCCTCCCTGTAACTTACAGCGTGCCCTCATGTTGCAGTCAATTGAAGCTTGATGCAAGATCATTTGTCTACACTAAAAAGTGAACTTTAGGTCGAATTAAACTCAGCAAAGTATTAAAGCTGGTTAGGCAGGTAAAGATGGATTATTTTTTCAAACCAATCACAGAATCCACAGCGCGGGAAATACTTTTGTGGAAGTACGAACCACCCTACGATATTTACAATCTTAATGCCGAAGATGTTGAAGCTGAACTGGCATGGTATTTGAATCCAGAGAATCACTTTCACTCAATCTACAATAAAAACCAAGAACTGGTCGGTGTATGCAGCTTTGGCGAAGATGGCCGGGTTAAGGGCGGCGACTACAGCAGGGAAGCCATTGATATTGGTGCAGGCTTGAGGCCAAATTTGACGGGGCAAGGTAATGGGGCTGGATTTCTTGAAGCGATTCTTTTATTCACCAAAGAAAAATTCCCTGATCAAACTCTAAGAGCAACGGTCGCCTCTTTCAATCAGCGTTGTATTACGGTGTGTGAACGAAGTGGGTTTCGACAGACACAGGAATTTGTTCGAGATTCGAATCCACCTGAAGTATTTAAAGTGTTTGTGATTGAAGCCTAAAAAAAGCGGAGCCGTAGATGGCTCCGCTTTGGATGATCAAAATCAGTTTAGATCATTAACATTATTTCAATTGATTCAATCCTAAAAGCAACTCATCGAGTTCTGGGATGACCACGACAATGTCGTTGAAATCATCTCCATCCACATCGGCAACGACCGGTGCTACGCCACCACCAAAGCCATCGATTTTCAATGGGCGGGTAAAAGCGCCTTCACCATCACCAAACATGATAGCAACTTCCGCATTGCCGTAGCAGATAAGTAAATCTGGCGTGCGGTCTCCGTTGAGATCTGCTGCCACCAAATCGGTAAGGTTTGGCAACCCTGTTGGAATGTTTTCAGAAAGGTGTAATTTAGTGCTGCCATTGCCATGAATCAGCGATATAGAACCATCGTTGTGAATCGCCACCAAATCTTTCATCCCGTCAAATTGCATGTCGAGCGAAACAATGCTGACCACCGTGTCTGGCAAGTGACCATCCACAGGGGGGGCGAATGTGCCGTTGTTGTTTTCCAACAGCATGTATTCATAGCTAAAACCGTTTACGGCAACAATTAAATCCAAATCATTGTCACGATCAAAATCGGCACTGACCACATCAATGATTTCACTGTGTTGCAAAATGGTTTTGCCCAGCGTCATTTCACCCGTGCCTCGACCCTGCATGATGGTTAGGCGATTGTTTCCTTTGGCTTTGCCTAAAATAATGATGTCGCGTTTTCCATCGCCAGTAAAATCAGCCACTAGGGCTTCGGCTGGTTTTTCGATCTGATAGCCACTGGGTGTTTGGAATCCACCAATGCCATTGCCAAACATCAAGGTCACGTTATCGTCAGGCTGGTTGATCACAATTAAATCCAGCAGGCTGTCGTGGTTGATATCACCGATTGAAAAGGACTGTGGTTGAGGATGTATCGAAGGCGATTTGATTGCCGGATACTTATATTGGCTGGTTAAGAAGCCACCATTGTCCGCATGAAACACACTGATGTTGTGCGTTTCTGAATTGGCGCTGATCAGGTCCATTTTTTCATCCAGGTTCAAATCCATCACACCAGCGTCGGTGGGCTTTTTGCCTGTTGGATAACGGCTTATGTCAAAGGATGGACGAGCGAGTGTGTTGATGACCATGGAGCGTTCTGTCTCAAAATCATTATCATTGCTCACGGTCAGAGTGACATGATAAATGCCAGGGGCTAAAAAAGTATGATCAATATCGGGTTTGGTGGACGTGTTGCCATCGCCAAAGTCCCAATGGAATGCCCACGCTACTTTGGATTGATCAGTCGGAATGGTCATGCCCGCTTTGAAGGAAACATTAAAAGGGGCGACCCCCACAGATTCGTTTGCACCCAGGAAAATGGTTGGAGTTTTCGGCAACAAAGAAACACAGGATGTTAACAGAAATACCATCAAAATCATCCCTGAAAATACTCCCACTGATTTTACGGTCTTGATCACACCAGCACCTCGCATTAAATTTCTAAATTTTCTGAATAATGTAGTAAACATAACGTTTATCACGGTAAGTGTGATCTCGATTAGCCTCAAGGTCAGCGTCTCTATTTAGGACGGATGTCTGTCTGCTTGGCGGTGAACAAGGGTGATTTGATTGCCGTTCATCCGCACAGGGCATAAACTGTAAACAAAAGTTGGAACGTTATGTCAAGGGGGCCACATGCGAGAATTTTTTATTATTTTGGGTGTCTTGGCTGTAACCGCACTGCTTACCGTAGTCACCGTAGAAAACATGATCAACAGTTCGGTTTCGTCAAGTGAATCAACACCTATTGCCACGACGTCATCACCATCGAATACAACAGATGAACCTGTTTCTCAGCCAAATACCACTTTGACCAACAATCAAACCAATGAAACCACCTCAACACGAACCGTAAATGCGTTTCGATTGGTGATCAACAGTACGCCTTATATCGTCAATCAACAGAGTTACGATGCTGAAATTGGCACGATTGAGGTTCAAGAAATTCGTGGCCTTGAAAGTTCGCCCAAGGTTGAACTGCCAGTGGTTCGAATTTTCTCAACCAGTCCCAGTCCAAGTACGCCTGTGTTTCTGCTTGCAGACGGCCCAGGGCGTTCCAACCTTTGGCAGGAGGGTTTGCCTGCTTGGCTATTAAGTCAGCATGACTTAATCATTGTTGGCTATCGAGGCATGGATGGATCGGTTTCTCTGAAACTGCCAGAAGTGGTTCAAACCCTTCAATCCATGCAGGTCGATCCGCTTTCAACCGTCGGCCTCAGTCAGTTGGGAGATGCCATTCGACAAGGCTTCTCTCGCTTACAACAGTCTGGCATTGCGGTCGATCACTACACCCTTGCCGATGTGGTGGGCGATTTAGACAACGTTCGCATGGCACTTAACTATGAAAAAATCAACTTCTATGCGGACGGCTATGGCACCCGAATCGCTTACTTGTATGAACTTGAACATCCTCAACATGTGAATCGCAGCCTGATGCTTTCAGCCAGTGCGCCCGGTGGGTTGGTGACGTCTCCTAAAGAGTTGGACACTGTGTTCCAGAATTACGCCCAACGTTGGCAACAGGAAGGTCAAAATTCCAGTTTGTTGCAATTGATTCAGGGTGGATTGAGCCAACTTCCACAAACGTGGAAAGGTCTCCGCATTGATGCCGACAAAGTAAAAATGGGAACATTGCTGCAATTGGCAAGCGTCAACACGGCACCGCAAGTGTTTAATGCGTATCAACTTGCTGCCCAGGGAGATTATGCAGGACTGGCATGGTTGTCGTCTTTTTATAACCAATATATCCAAGCCATCAATTGGGGTGACTTTTACGCCAAGGGCGGTAGCGCGGATGCTGATTTTGGGCGCAATTACATTGCCGAGTTGGCTGCCCCTGGATCAGTGATTGGTTCACCATTGGCTCAATTGCTTTGGGGAGGCTTTCAGCGCGGGGGTGTTTCCATCAAGCCACTTGATTTTGAAGATCGTACTTTACAACTTTCTCAGGCAGAAACGTTGATGGTCCATGGCCAGCTCGACCCCTTGCTGACCGTGGGGCAAGCCAGCGAATTGCTGCCCTATTTGACAAATGGTCATTTGGTGGTACTCGATGGAATGGGGCACAGCGACGATCTGACCCAACTTCAGCCCAATGCCTTTCAACACATGGCCAGAATCTTTTTCTTAAACGGAAGTGTGGATCAATCCAGGTTTGCACCTCAGCTATTGCGTTTGAATTAAGCCATCGAATTGGGAGAACAACATGATTCAAGCAAATGACTTACTCAATGCCTATCAATTGAGCCGCAAAGCGGTTTACGAAGCGGTGGAGGGCCTTTCACAGGAACATGCCACATGGAAGCCTGCTGAACAAGCGAAGTCCATTCAGGAGCTTGTGGTGCATCTTGGTGGAGCCGAACGATTTTGGCTTGGCACGCTTGGGTATGAGGTGTTGGATTTTCCTACCAGTGACGAACTTTCCGAAGCGGTGGCTTTTGCTCAGGGTATGGAAGGCATTATCGCCAAGCAGCTAAAAGAAGCGACACCAGAAAAACTCAATGAAAAAGTTTCTACGGAACGGGGCGACCTCAGTTTGGCCTGGCTGGTGAAGCGGGTGAATCAACATATGTTTTATCATTTAGGCACGCTGGTTTATCTTAGAATGATTGTTGAGCCAGATTGGGAAGGTGAAGCAGGATTGTCTACCTGGCAAAAGGCAGTGGATACATTTTCATCGTTGGTTGAAACGGAATAAGCGTTACATTCAAAAGCTTTTTAATACACACGGTACATCATTTGTCCTAAGCCTCTGCTGCATATTACGGATGGTCTTGTCAAGATTGATCGATAGAGTAGAATATATCTAGCAGTTAAAGAGGTGGTTCCATGGGTCCATCTGTAAAAGATCATCCACATGTGATTGGGTTTCCTCCCCTGATTTATGCAGCCCCCTTATTAATCAGTTTAATTACGCAAGTCTTTTTTCCTTGGAATTTTCTCAATGGTGGTTTGCAGCATTTGTATGGCTGGCCATTGTTGATAACGGGCTTGTTGATAGGCGTTTGGAGCAAAAAAACAATGGAACAAGCAGGCACACACGTAAACCCCTATTATCCAACCAAGTCTATTGTAACCAAAGGGCCTTTTCGTTTTACTCGAAATCCGTTATATATTGCATTAACGGTAATTTACGTGGCCATATCGATTCTATTTAATGCGATGTGGCCAATGGTGATGTTGCCATTCATTTTAACGGTGATCCATCACGGCGTAATTAAGCAGGAAGAAGCATACCTTGAACGAAAGTTTGGGGCTGATTATGTCGAATACAAATCCAAAGTTCGACGCTGGATTTAACTGATTTCGAAGGAGTGGTTTTGATGAAACAATCTCTAGGCGTTTTATTACTGACAATCATGGTGTTTTCTGTGCCAACGTTTGCTCAATTTGGCGGCGGTGGCTTTCAATTTCCTGAATTTGTGTTTCGTATTCTTGCTGTTGATCCTGCCAGCACAGATGAAATTATTATCATTCAAAATGGCACCCGTGGCCCACAGGATTTAACCGGTTGGAGCATTCGTACCACCCGCCCCGGCAGCAATAGCGTGGCAACGTACACGTTTCCACGTGGTTGTGTCATCACACCTGGGTCTGTGGTCAACGTTCACTCCGGACCCGCCAACATCAGCAAAGTGGATCAAGCTTGTGAAGGTGCTGAGTTTAATTTGGTTTGGACCGAAAGATTTATTCTTCCCAACGATGTGGTGGTTGTGACCTTGTTGAACGCTTCGGGTGATGTTGAAGCGGTGTTTGAATATCCAGAACCCATTGTGCCCGAAGTCTTTATCAACGAAGTTGAGTTCAATCCCGAAACCGGCGAAACAGAATGGATCGAACTTTACAATGCCTCCAGCGAAGAAGTCGACATGACCGGTTGGGTGTTGAATGTGAATCGTGGCACCAGCGTAAAATTAAGCATCCCTGTGGATCAATTTGCAACGGTGATTGGTGCGGGAGAATATTTGATTATCAGTGTTGGAATTCCCTTTTTGAATGACAGCAACGAAGCGGTTGAAATTCGCACCGACAAAAATCTGTTGGTAGACACCACGCCTGAACCAGGATTGACCGACACCTTGACTGACAATCGATGTTGGGCACGTGCCGGCGATGGGGCTGATGCTTGGGCGTTTCAGATTTGCACCAAAGGCGCAAGTAATCGCTAATTTAGAAATTTATGATGTTATGACAGACTGAAATTGAGTGCACATCTTTTCGACAAAATATTGGTGGATGCGTGCATCTCCTTTGATTTCGGGATGGAAGCTGCCCACCAGCACATTGTTTTGGCGAGCCAAAATACTGACCCCGTTGTGATTACACAATGATTCGACACCCTTGCCCAAGGACTTAATTTGGGGCGCTCTGATAAAAATGGCGTGAAAATCACCAATGTCTTTAATCGAAACGGACGTTTCAAAGCTGTCAATCTGACGCCCATAAGCGTTTCGAGACACGGTAATATCAATCAGATTTAAAGGCTCAGTTTGAGTGTCATTTTCAATTTGATTGGACAGAAGAATCATTCCAGCACACGTGCCAAACAGGGGGAATCCCTGTTTGGCACGTGTCAATATCTCTTGATCTAGTTCACTAAAACGCAATAGTTTGCGAAGTGTGGTGGTTTCCCCGCCAGGGATGACCAAACCGAAAGTGCCTTCCAAATCTTCTGGGAGGCGCACATCGACCACGTCCACATCCAGTTTTTGTAACACTTGAATATGTTCTCGAAAATCGCCCTGCAAACCTAAAACGCCTATTTTTATCATTGATTCTCTTTAAAAATTTTAGCGAGTTTGAAGCAATTCTTCTTCGGCCAAAGAATGAACTGCAATGCCACTCATTGCTTCGCCCAAACCTTCGGAAATTTCGGCCAATTTTTGAGGATTATCAAAATAAGTGACTGCCTGAACGATGGCTTTGGCACGCTTTTCAGGGTTGTTGGATTTAAAGATACCCGAGCCCACAAACACACCGTCACAGCCCAATTGCATCATTAAGGCAGCATCGGCAGGAGAAGCCAACCCACCCGCAGCGAAGTTCACCACTGGGAGACGACCTTGCTCTCTAACTAAACGCAAGACATCCATGGACACTTGAATATCTTTGGCATAATTAAACAATTCGTCTTCTGGCATGGCCTGAACCTGCCGGACTTCTTTGTTGATGATGCGCATATGGCGCACAGCTTCGATCACATCACCCGTACCAGCTTCACCCTTAGTCCGAATCATAGCTGCACCTTCCTGCAGGCGGCGGCAGGCTTCACCCAGGTTTCGAGCGCCACACACAAATGGGGTTTTGAACTGCCATTTGTCGATATGGTGCCAGGGATCAGCAGGGGTCAATACTTCGGATTCATCAATGTAATCGACGCCCAACGCTTCGATGATCTGGGCTTCGACGAAGTGGCCGATGCGAGCTTTGGCCATCACGGGAATAGAAACAGTTTCAATAATCTTTTTGATCATGCTGGGGTCAGACATTCGGGCCACACCGCCATCGGCGCGGATATCGGCAGGAACGCGTTCCAGGGCCATCACAGAGACAGCGCCGGCTTCCTCAGCAATCTTTGCCTGATCAGCGTCGGTGACGTCCATAATCACGCCGCCTTTGAGCATTTCGGCCAAGCCCGCCTTTACAGTAAACGTGCCTTTCTCTGTCATAAAAAAGCCCTCCTCAAATCTGGTTTTGATATTGTACGGTGTAAATAATGCTGATGCAATGGGGCTTTTTGTGCTAGAACATAAATTAGAAGATGAGAGGATCAGCCATCTGTGACATCATCAGTTACTGTTTCGGAGGCTTCAATCCCCATTTTCTCCAAAATTCTTAGCACACGCGGGTCTTTACGGAGGGTTTCAAAGATGGGGTCTACGACCAAGTCAAATAAGCCTGGCGCATTTTGTTCAAAGGCCAGTTCCAGGCATTCAACGGATTTGTCTTCTTTGCCAGAAATGGCATAAAGTACGGCAAGATGATAGGCATCGTTGCCACAAATGTTCTCATTTTCTTCATCAAGCTGGGAGTTAATACTGACAACAATGAATTTTTCAAGATCAAACTCACCAAACAATTCTCCTAAGGCTTCAAAATCAAACTCCAAATTTAGATCTTTTAGCTCAATTTTCAGCTCATCTAAAATCTCCCTTAATGCCTCATTGTGAGAAACATCTCCAGAATGAACCAATTGACGTAGATAAGCACTTGCCGCCGCCTCATCTCGCCCCAGTTGGAAGTTGGCACTGGAAAGCGTTATTAAAGCGCTCGTGGATTCAGGATTGAGTTCCAATGCCCTGGAAGCGATTTCCAAAGCTTGTTCGTATTGTTCTCCCCAATAAAGCAGTTTGGCGTAATCTTCGAGAACGGAAACTTCATCTTCATTCAGTGTGAGCGCGGTTTTCATTTGCTCAGCCGCTTCTTCCTGGTGACCATGCCACATCAGATATTCTGCATACTGGCTGTAGGTGGCTGGGTCCTCAGGATTGGCTTTAATCAAACTCAACAAGGTGGCTTCCATGCCGGCTTGATCCCATAAGCGTTGTTGAACGGAAAATTTACCCCAAAGTGCGCTTTCGTAGCCAGGCTGGACTTCCAAGGCTTGTTCAAACCTTTGGAGTGCCGCCTGATATTGACCCGAATCTCGATATTGGCTGCCCACGTTGGAATTAATCACAGGTGACAGGGGATCAAGGTCCAGAGATAGTTCTGCCTGTGCTTGAGATTCGGCCTCACGCCCCATATTGCCAAGCAGAATGCTGTACCATTGATGTGCACTGGCATAGCTTTGGTTGAGTTCTAAAGCTTTTTGAAATTCCGTTTCGGCCGCAGCATATTCCTTATCGTAAATCATATGGATCAAGCCAAGGGAGGCATGGGCTTCGGCCAATGAGTTGTCCAGTTCCAATGCTCTTTTAGCAGCTTCACGAGCAAGCGGGAAAACAACATCAGCCTTTTGATGTCCGTAATTGGCAAGCAGACTATAACTGTCCGCCAAACCCGCATAAGCTTCGGCGAAATTAACGTCGAGTTCGATGGCTTGGCTAAAAAACTCAATGGCTTTTGTAAATCCATCTTCTGTTCGTTTGTTCCAATTAAAGCGGCCCAACAAATAAAGATTGTATGCTTCAGAATTGTCTGTCGCAGCTGCCACCAGCTCAACTGGAATGTCTTCGCCATCTAAGAATTCGAGTTTCAGGGTGTCTACGATTGCCCGGGTGATTTCATCCTGAATGGCAAACACGTCTTCTATTTGGCGATCGAAACTTTGCGACCAAATTTGCGTGTCCGAGGCCACATCAATAAGTTGGGTATTGATGCGCACGGTGTTTCCCGATTTACGCACACTGCCTTCCAAAATTGCATCGACATTGAGCTTCTGGCCAATCTCGCGCAATTCCATTGCCTGATCTTTGTACGCGAACACAGAGGTTCTGGAAATGACGCGCAATCCATCCAGTCGGGAAAATGCATTAATCAACTCTTCAGTCAATCCATCGCTGAAATATTCGTTTTCTTCATCAGGGCTCAAATTTGCGAAGGGAAGTACAGCAAGCGCACTGATCTGAGGTTCAGTTTCAGAATCCAGATTGGCACTTTCAACAGGGAGGTTTGAGCCATTGGCATTGTTTGTAATGGGTGCATTGGTTGTGTTCAAATTGGCATCTCGCTGTGACCACGCCCACCAACCTGCCAACGTCAAGACCGCCAAAGCAGAAACAATGCCCAATGTCACAGGTTGGCGCAGGAATTTAATGAGTCGTCGATGAAGCGCAGGGGCTTCTGCCCAAGGTAGCTTGATCTGATCCACTTCAACAGGGTTCTTGATGTTTTTAAGCATCATTGGCCCCAGGCCGATCAGGGGGTAATCCAATTTCCCTCTCACCCTTCGAGCTGCATCCTCAGACAAGCAAATCCCACCTGGAGGACAAATGGATTCGATCCGTGAAGCGATATTCACATCATCACCAAATACATCGTTATCGTGTTCTTCAATATCTCCAAGATGGATGCCGATGCGGATTCGAATATTCTCTTTACTGGATGAGTCTTTTTGAGACAGAAAAAGTGCTTCCTGAATTTTGATGGCACATTTTGAAGCCAACAATGCACTGTCAAAAATAACCAAATACCCATCGCCCAACATTTTAATCACACGGCCTTGATGCTCGGCAAATAGCGGTTCAAGCTGGCTTTTATGAGTGTTTAAAACTTGCAGAGCCTTGGCTTCATCCTGTTGAGTCAAGTGCGTGAACCCAACAATATCTGTAAACATGATTGCTGCGAGGCGTCGCGTTTTTTGGTTCATACAGACCAACTTTCAATCATGTGAGATTTATTTATATTACATCCAACTTTATGGCGGAGGGACGGGGATTTGAACCCCGAGGGCCAGATGGCCTTACCGGTTTTCGAGACCGGCCCCTTACCGTTCGGTCATCCCTCCATGCGTCATCGAATTATAGCTTAGGGTTTGCAGTCCTTCAAAGTAGTAAAGAATCTAAAAGGCTTCAAACCTCCCAACCCCCTTTTTTTAAAGGGGGTTACGATAGGGCTGTGGAAATTTGTTCTGATTTTTGTTGTGTTATTCTAAGCCTATTTTAAGAACATATTTTTGGGAGACGGTCCTCGCTGAGCCTGCTAAGAATCGGTATCCTTTGAGCATGTCTTTGATCGCTGAAGTTGCCGTGCCACGCCCGATTGATCGCACCTTCGATTACTCTATTTCGGATCATTTGGGATCCCCTTCCATTGGCGTTCGCGTCCGAGTGATTTTTGGACGCGATAAAGTGGTCGGCTATCTGTTGGGCCTGAAACAGGAAAGCGATTTTGAAGGCAAGCTGCAACCGCTCCTCGAAGTGTTGGATGATGATCCTATTCTAACGCCGGAGTCTCTCAAACTGGCAGCTTGGATGCGAGATTATTATTTGTGCCCTATTGGGTTGGTGCTGCAAGCGATGTTGCCAATCCGCCTTCAACGAGCAAAACCTTCTCGCACCAAAATAGTCGAACTGCAAACAGATCTTTCCCAAACACTCAGAGCCATTGAACAATTACGCCAGGAAGCACCCCAACAAGCCAAACTTTTGGAGGCATTGCTACAAAATTCAAATCCGTTGGTCAAAGATTTATTGAATTGGACAAAAAGCTCTCAAGGCCCATTGAGAAGCCTGTTGGACAAAGGTTGGATCAAGCTTCTACCTAAACCATTGGAAGGGTTTCAAACCACCTTTCACGAAAAAGCCAAAGATATTGTACTAACGGAAGCTCAATTAAACGTTGTCAACACCATTGGAACATCGCTGGATAATCGAAAGGGCGCTTTCCTGCTCCATGGAGTGAATGGCAGCGGAAAAACGGAAGTGTACCTCCATGCAATTGCCGAAGCTCAAAAGCGCGGGTTCACTTCCATGTTGATGGTTTCAGAAATATCGCTCACGGCTCAGGTTATCGCCCGTTTCCGTCACCGGCTCGGAGATGGATTGGCCATTCTTCACAGCGGATTGACCGATGCTCAACGGGCGAGTGAATGGACTCGTTTAAGAGAAGGGGAAGCCCAGGTGGTGTTGGGTGTGCGTTCAGCCAGCCTGGTGCCGATGGAAAATTTGGGACTCATCATCATGGATGAAGAGCATGAATCCACTTATCAGCAGGATTCTCCTGACCCTCGGTATCACGCGCGTCAAGTAAGCCTTCAACGTCACCAACTCGAACAAACCGTGGTGGTTTTAGGCAGTGGGACACCCTCACTTACAACTTATCATCAGGCAAATAAAGGTACATTGACTTCCCTGACGTTGCCTCGTCTAGTGTCAGACAAACCACCTGATATTGAAGTCGTGGATATCAGTCAACAACGCAGCTGGTGTAGCGAGTTATTGGATGAAGCTTTAAGAGATATCTTAAGTCAGGGAAAACAAGCCATGCTATTTCTTAACCGACGTGGGTTTGGGATTGCTTTTTGCAAAGGCTGCCGACGGACTCAGCGCTGCCCCGATTGTGATATCAGTTTGGTGTTTGAGGCAAAATCTGTTCAGCTTCGTTGTCATTATTGCGACCACATGCAAACGGCCAATGAATGTCAACATTGTGGCAATGAGGTGCAGATGATTGGTGCAGGGACACAACGAGTCGAGTTGTCCCTCAAGCGAAAATTTGAAACGGCTCGTATTACCCGAATGGATTCAGATACGATCAAAAAAGGGCAACATGGGGCCGTACTGGAAAAATTCCGACAGGGTGAGATCGACATTTTACTTGGCACACAAATGATTGGTGTGGGCCATGATTTTCCTAATGTGTCCCTTATGGGCATCATCGATGCAGATACCTTGCTGGATGTGCCTGACTACCGTGCAGCTGAGCGAACCTACCAGTTGCTCAGCCAGGCGGCTGGTCGAGCAGGGCGAGGCGATCAACCTGCAAGAGTGATCCTGCAAACGCGGCATCCCGATCATTATGTGATTCAACATGCGGCTAAGCATGATTTTAAAGCGTTTGCCGAGGAAGAATTGTCATTCAGGGAGGCTTTGCAATATCCGCCGTTTGGGGAGCTGATTACGATGTTGGTCTCTCACAAGGCTGAAGAAAAACTTGAGGGGGTGGTGGATCAACTCAAGCAAGCATTACTCAGTCAGCAACTGGAAGCATTAGGGCCCTCAAAAGCAATGCCTTACAAATGGCGAAATGCTTATCGAACGAAACTTTTGTTGAAATTGGAAGATGCTCAAGCAGTCAAACCACTACTCGTTTCTATTATCAAAAATTTGGGCATAGAAACACACGTAAAGTTTGAAATTGATAACTAATGTATTAAGAAGCCGAATGAATCATTTGGTCAGGCTTTTCGGCGCGTTTAAGAATTTTAGTCACCTGCGGGATGTACTCACCCGTTCCCTTGCTGAGCAGATATAGTTTGGCGAATCCATAACTTAGCAGCAACATCAAGATGCCACCAGCCAACTGCGCCAGCACTTCCTGATCTCCGGTTGCGCCCCAGTATTGTTGGGCAAGCACACCGCCTCCAAACAAGCCAATCAAAAACAACATGCCAGGCAGCAGATACATAAGAAAGGAACCTTTGACAATGCTGATGTCATCTTTGATTTTGACGATGATACGATCACCCACATCAGCTTCGGCAATGTTGGTGGCTTCGAGCTCTAGGGTGCTGCGATCGGCAAACAAGTCAAACATGCCTCGCCGACCTTTGGGTGGCGTGTCGGGATCACAGGCGTCTTTGAGGACGCAATCGCAATCTTCACAGGTGTTGTTACGAAAGACACGGATTTTGACCATTTCTGCGCGTTTTTCCAGCACAAGCCCTTGCATGCCTTTGTTTGCCATGATTCATTCACCTCATTGTTGGTTTGATTATATCTGTTCTGGCTTGGTGGACAAGTTGAATTTGACACAGAATTCAAACATCGGATACGTTTGGGTGACGTACGTTCTTGCACAGACTGCGTCACTTCGCTATAAACTCATTTTAAGCTTTACCGGCACGGGGTTGCTGGGGGCATAAGTGTGTGGAGGTTTTTTTAACATGAATGAAGCCAATCCGATTGCAGAGCGCGTCAAAGCCATCATTTTGGAAAAATTGGATGTAGAAGAAGGCGACATCAAAGAAGAAGCAGCCTTTATCGAAGATTTGGGTGCGGATTCCTTGGATACAGTCGAAATGATTATGGAGCTTGAAGATGCATTTGACATGGAAATTCCTGACGAAGAAGCAGAAAAATTGTCTACCGTTGGGGATGCCATCAAATACATCCAGGCACATTCCAGTTAATTTGAAGTTGTATTTTATTTTTAGAAAAATTTAGAAAAGCAGTTATCTATCCAACCTCACACCCCCTTGAGATCAAGGGGGTGCGCGATTCAAGTTTTTATCCTAATCGACTGAGTGTTTCCATCAAGAATTTAGCGAAGTCTCCTCGACGTCGCTCCGTGGTTTCAAGCACTTCATCATGAGAAAGTTCTGTTTCGGTGTCCATGCCAGCAGCTTTGTTGGTCACCATCGAAATGCCCAGTACTTCCAGCCCCATATGGCGGGCGGCAATCACTTCGGGCACGGTGGACATCCCCACCAGGTCAGCGCCCCATCTCGAAAAAGCTCTAATTTCAGCAGGGGTTTCATACATTGGACCTTGGGCAATCAAATAGACACCTTCATGCAATGTGCCTTGGCCGGAAGCCTGAGCCGCTTCCTGAGCCAGACCGCGAAGCTGTGAACTGTATGCATCCAACAAATTTGGAAAACGCGTGCCGAGTTCTTCCAAATTATCGCCGCGAAGGGGATTGTCCGGCAATGTGTTAATGTGATCGTTGATCAGCACAAAATCTCCCACTCGATAATCAGGATTCATGCCGCCGGCCGCGTTGGTGATGATCAATTTTTCGACGCCAATTAGCTTCATCAAGCGAACAGGGAAAGCCACATCGTACATTGAGCGACCTTCGTAGTGATGCACCCGTCCCTTTTGCGCCCAGACCACTTGGCCTGAAAGCGTTCCTGTCAACACTTCACCAGCGTGCCCCACCACGGTGGATGTGGGAAAATGCGGAATTTCTTCAAACCCAATGCGTTGGCTGCCTTCAATTTGATCCAGCACATCAGACAAGCCTGATCCCATCACCAAACCCACTTTTGGTGGGTTTGGAATTTTGCTCTTCACAAAATCAGCAGCTTCATGCAAATGCTTCATATAAGTTTGTGTGTCCATAATAAAAACTACCTCTCTTCGGGGAGGGCGTCGTACATGGCCTGCATGCGGTGCATTCCTGCGCGAATCATGCGCGCGCGCACCATGCCGATGCCCCTGATTTTAATTAAATCTTCTTCTGTGGCTCTTAGAATCCGGTTGAGTTTGCCAAATCGTATGACCAATCGTTTAGCAATAGCTGTAGGCAAGCGAGGCAGTTCGTGAAGAATACGATACCCTCTTGGGGTAAGAGAAAATTCGGTTTCTTCATCAAAATCGTCGTAGCCCATAATCTTCATAATTTCATCAGTTTCAAATAATTTTTCCGCTGGGAGTGCAACCACCCGTTTGGCCAATGCAATCACAGATTTTCGATCGACACGTTGATAATCTTTCAAAATCAAATAAAAACGTTCGGCCACATCCAGCATCAACCACTCCAGCAATTGTTCCTGAAATGCCTTTTCGTCGCCCAGCTCGATGAACCAGCGTTCGACATCTTCACGGACTTGGAACATCTGAACCATCAATTGAATGGCGCTACAGACATCATCCGAAAGCACGCGGTCTTCAAGCTCCAGAGAGGTGAGGCTGTTGAGCAAATTGTCCAACGTCGATCGGTATTGCTCCATGATGTGCAAGGCTTGATTGACCCTTGCAGTCAACATATTGAAATCAGGTAGAATATAGCGAATGTCGCCAAAATAAAGGGTGACTCGGTCTTTGCTGGCAGAAACGGCCAAAGTGGGTGATTGAATTTGTTTGGCCACCATCTCAGCAGTTAGGTGTCGGGTGCCTGTTTCTTTGGAAGCAATTTTTTGATTTGGCACTAAGAAAGCATTGGCATACAAAATTTTTCTGATGTCATGATCTACCACAATGGCACGGTCCATTTTTGACAACTCAGTTAATTTTTGTGGGGTGAAATCGGTTTCAATGTCGAAGCCACTTTGTACCACATGGGCCGCTTCTTCCCGATCTGCTATCAAAATTAACGCACCTTTGCCAAGGCTGGTAATGCCATCCAAGCCTTCACGCAATGGTGTTCCGGGTGCCAATTTTGCCAGAATTTCTAAAAAAGCATCATTTTGAATCAATGTATGTTCTCCCAAAGAACGATTGATTTACTTTAAAGTGATGTTGCTTAAAGGCCCAGCCGTTCGACAGCTTCGCCAAGGTGTTGTACCTGATGAATTTCCAAAGGTGTTTTTAATCCTTTTTCACCAGCAGGCACCACCGCTCTTTTGTACCCCAATTGCGCCGCTTCGCGCAAGCGGGCCTCCAGCCGAGTGACCAAACGAATTTCACCGGACAACCCCACTTCCCCCACAACAACTGTGTCTTGAGGAATGGATTTGTTTTTGAAGCTCGAAATGACCGATAGACAGGTGCCCAAATCACATGCAGTTTCTCGAACACTGAGACCACCGGCCACGTTGACATAAATATCATCATTTCCAACGTTAATGCCTAGACGTTTTTCAACCACTGCCATCAACAGCACCACGCGATTCGCATCCAGCCCTGTAGCCCGACGCTGCGCATAACTCCCCGTTCGGTTGGAAGCCACCAACGCCTGAAGCTCTACCAGGATGGGACGCGTTCCTTCAACTGTAGGGACAATCACTGAGCCAGGAAGCGGCGGACCTTCACGTTGTGTGAAAAATTCAGAAGGATTGGCTATATCTTTAAGACCATCGGCAGCCATCTGAAACACCCCCAATTCAGCGGTCGATCCATATCTGTTTTTGACGGAGCGGAGTAAGCGCACTTCGCCATGTCGAGTGCCTTCCAAATAAAGCACCACATCGACCAGATGTTCAATCGCTTTTGGCCCGGCAAGCTCTCCCCCTTTGGTGACATGACCAATAAGGAAAACGGGTATCTTTTTGTCTTTAGCCAGTTGATTCAGCTCAAAGGTGAGTTGGCCCACTTGCCACGTGCTTCCCAAGCCTTCTCTTCCCGCTTCAGGCAGAATGGACTGAACAGAATCAATCACCAATGCGGCAGGATTGGTTTTTTCCACCGCGGCCTGAACCCCGACAAGTCGTTGATCATTGAGGACCAACAACTTATCTAGCTTTCCCATGTTCAATCTTTGCGCACGAAGTTTGATTTGGGGCGCAGCCTCTTCGCCTGACACGTAAAGAATGGGTCTGTCTTGAATGGGGCTTTCTGCCAGTGCAGCCGCTACCTGTAACAACAGGGTTGATTTTCCAATGCCAGGTTCCCCGCCAATAAGAATGACCGAACTGGGAATGGCCCCGCCCCCCAGTACACGGTCAAATTCAACCAATCCACTGGGCCATCGGGCGGTTTGGGGTAATTCTATTTGTTCTAGCCTTTGCGGATTGACGACGGTTGCCGATGCAGCTTTAGTTGCTTTTTGCACAGCTTCATTGACTTGTCCAAAACTGTCCCAAGTGCTGCATTGAGGGCAACGGCCCAGCCACTTTGGCGATTGGAAATCACATTTATTACAACTAAAAACAGTAGCCAAGGCACACTCCTAAAAATGTAAAAAGGGCCAAGCCGAAGCTTGACCCTTTCTGTTTTGCATTATTTTAGTGAAAATTTCAACAAGCTATTGTTCTTGTTTCACCAAAGTTTTGTTTTTCTTCTTGAAGTTGATTTCATCGCCCTTCATCCCGACTTCAATAATGTCGGTTGGCACAAATTTGCCTTCGAGCAATTTATCTGAAATCGGATTTTCAATCAGCCGTTCGATCGTTCGGCGCATGGGGCGCGCCCCAAACTTAGGATCGTAGCCTTCCTGAATCAACAAGTTCTTGACCCCGCTGGTCAATTCGATAAAGATATCGCGTTCAGCCAAGCGGTCTTGAAGTTCGTTGATCATCAAGTCGGCAATTTTTCCGATGTCTTTTTCTCCCAATTGGCGGAAGACGATGTTGTCGTCCAAGCGGTTGATGAATTCAGGGCGGAACAAGTCGCGCACTTCGCCCATCACACGGCTTTGCATTTCTTTGTAAGACTCCACCGAATCCATATCAGAAGCGCTGAAGCCCAACGAGGTGCGATCTGTGATAGCTTTGCTGCCCAAGTTACTGGTCATGATCAACACGGTGTTGCGGAAATCGACATGGCGGCCCTGTGCATCAGTGAGCACGCCATCGTCCATCACCTGCAACAAGATGTTAAACACATCGCGGTGGGCTTTTTCGATTTCGTCGAACAACACCACTGCATATGGGCGCCGACGTACGGCTTCTGTGAGTTCGCCAGCTTCATCGTAGCCCACATAGCCTGGAGGGGCACCGATGAGGCGGGAAACTGAAAAGCGCTCCATGTATTCACTCATGTCGATGCGAATGAGCGCATCTTCATTGCCAAACAAGAAGTTGGCCAGCACTTTGCTCAAATACGTTTTTCCAACCCCGGTTGGACCGAGGAACAAGAAAGACGCAATTGGGCGTTTCGGGTTTTTTACACCCGCATAAGCACGGCGAATGGATTGTGAAATGGCTTTAACGGCTTCATTCTGGTTGATGTAATCTTCGTGAAGGACATCTTCCATGTGGACCATGCGTTGAGATTCTTCCTCCCGCATGTGGCCCAAAGGCACGCCTGTCCAAGAGGACACCATTTTGGCAATGTCATTGCCAGTTACAAAGCTTTCACAATCTTCACATTCGTCATGAAGTTGTTGTACCAGCACTTCCAGTTCCTTAATTTCATCACGGATTTCGGCAGCTCGTTCGTAGTCCTGGTTGGCAATCGCCAAGGTTTTCTCTTGCTCCAGGCCAGAGAGCTGCTCTTCCTGTTGACGAATCTCCGGTGTGGGTGCCGTGCTGGCCAGCTTGATTTTAGCTGACGTTTCGTCAATCAAATCAATGGCTTTGTCGGGCAAGAAGTGATCGTTGATGTAACGATCTGCCAGTTTGACCGACTGTACCACAGCATCATCGCTGATTTTTACACCGTGGTGTGATTCGTAACGAGGCCGAAGGCCTTTGAGAATTTCAATCGCTTCATCGATAGAAGGCTCTACGGTTAACACTTTTTTGAAGCGTCGTTCCAATGCAGAATCTTTTTCGATGTATTTGCGATATTCATCCAGCGTGGCAGTGCCTAGGCATTGAATCATGCCACTGGCCAAGGGCGGCTTCAGAATAGCAGACGCATCGATGGCACCTTCTGCGCCACCTGCACCTACAACTGTGTGTAATTCATCGATGAATAAAATAATATTCTTGGATGATTCCACTTGATTGATCAAGTTTTTCAAACGCTGTTCAAATTCGCCGCGATACTTGGTGCCAGCCACCATCGAAGCCATGTCGAGTTCGAGGATTTCCTTGTCCATCAAAACGGATGGCACTTCGTTGCTGGCAATCCGTTGCGCTAAACCTTCGACAATGGCGGTTTTGCCCACCCCAGGTTCGCCGATAAGCACCGGATTGTTTTTCTTGCGGCGGCTCAACGTTTGGATCACTTGTTCAATTTCCTTTTCGCGGCCAAGGACAGGATCAAGGCGACCAGCACGCGCCTCTTCAACCAAGTTACGGCCAAACTCAAAGGATTTGCCACTCTTGCGTTCCTCACCACTTCCCCAACGGTGCAAGCGGCGGCCAGAAGACCCTTTGCTTTGCTGTGTTGAGGAAAGCAATTGACCCAATTTACTGCGGTCAACGCCAAGGTGGTTGAGAATACGCACCACATCACTGTTGCCTTCTTCCATCAGGCCAAGCAGCAAGTGTTCAGGGCCAATTAAATGATGCCCGTACTGCTGGGCGGCATTGTGGGCCAAAATAATAATTCGTTTCAATTGCGGCGTGGGTTTGAGGTCGTCGGTGGGGAAACGACGTTCACCTTTGCCCACAACGCGTTCGGTTTCAGCGTACACCTTTGCATATGTGACACTCTGCTCTTCTAAAAAGCGATACACCGTGGTGCCTCGCACCTTGAGCAGTGCCAGCAAAAGATGTTCTGTTCCTACATAGTCATGCTTCCATTCTTCGGCCTCGGCGTAAGAAACCCCCATGATTTCTTTGGCTTCAGCAGAGAAGCGATCATACATTTCATGCATGCAACCACTCCTTTCGGGTTGCTGTCCCTCTAACGAACTGTGACTAAGATGATGTTGGGTTCGTTAGAATCCCTATCTTTAAATTATAGTTGTGCCCAAAAAGCCTTTCAAGGACACACATTCCAATCTACAATTACCAAGTTCATTCGTTTCAAAATTTATGAAACGCCTGCGGGTTCTTGCGTACGACCTTTTCGCATCAATCGTTCATACTCAAAACCATTCATCCACTCACGAATTTCCTTGGCTCGGAAAATCGGAAATGGGTGAGAACGAAAGGTACTCAGCATGACCTTTGAAAAGATATCTACAATGTTATCTCGCTCGGCATACAAATCGACCTGACGTATAAACTCTTCCAGGTCCAAATGCTCCATGTTGGTGACCCCACCGGCAAACTTCATGTGGATGGCCAAACAAGGGTCTTCTTCTTGCAAGCACATAGCAGCGGCCCGATCGGCAGTCAATTCGGCTTTACGCATCCACTCAAGAATAGGAATGACCAACAAGTCAATGCCAGGAATGCTAATCTGACGTAACCCTTCCAGCACAATCCGCGCCACGGTCAAATACAGTACATGGTTGGCTTTGATGTGTCCCAGTTCGTGAGCCAAGACATAAAACCAATCTTTTTCATCGGTCCAATTAATGATGGCAGAATTCAACACAATGAATGTTTGATCGGTTCCCCCTGTGAATCCATTAAAAAGTGGGTCTTGCGTAACATAAAGTTCGGGCAGGGGTTTGCCTTGGTTTGCCAAATCTTCTTCCAAATCCAGAACTTTGACGGCCCAAAGAAATTTTTCATAAACATGAGGCATCATACGTTCATTGACTCGAACACTCTGGGAAATGTAAGTCAGGTACATGGCCCGTTCGATCATTTCTTTGTTAATGAAATTAATTACTTGATCCAACACCGGAATGCTTCTGAGCACATTGAGGGCATCACGGTCCAAGGGGTGTGTAAACTCATCGGCTTCCAACCCTGGAAAATATTTGTGACCAGCGGGTAAATCAACGTTTTTTATTGGCAAGATGCCCTCCTTATTTGGATAAAACCAGAAAATTCCTCTGTTTATTGTTCATGCAACTAAAGTGAATCATATTGGCGATCTTTGCAAAATTGACAGTTTTTTTACGTACCGCGTTGAATCATCTTTAATGTCATACTTTGCATTATACAGGACCGTTGAAGCGATTCATGCTGGTTTGTAAATTTTCATCTAAAAAGCATTTTATCGCTTCTGCTGCTCGATAAAGCACTTTGGTTAAAAGTGCCTGTTCATCGCGCTCGAACGGATCAAGCACAAAATCACCCAATTCTCCTTCAAACTCTGCTTGACCGATACCAATTCTCATTCGAGGAAAATCCCTGGTGCCCAACTGTCCAATGATGGATTTCATCCCGTTTTGTCCGCCCGGGCCTCCAGATTCGCGAATTCGCAATTGCCCTAATGGAATATCAACATCGTCATACACGATCAGACAATCATCCAAATCTAGTTGATGGTATTCCACCGCATCGGCCACTGCCACCCCACTCAGGTTCATATACGTTTGAGGCAATAAACAAAGATGATTTTTGAAGGCATACACCATTGAAAATCCATCTTCTTCGGGTTGGATCTTTTTTTTGGTTTGTCCGATATAGGTTAGAAGAGCTTCTGCACCGATATTGTGGCGGGTGTGTTTATAGCGGTCTCCGGGATTGCCTAACCCGAAGACCGCTTTTTTATTCATTAAATAAAGTGAATGTTACTCAGAAGCGGCTTCTTCAGCGCCTTCAGAAGTTTCAGCACCTTCAGCACCTTCAGCACCTTCTTCAGCACCTTCTTCAGCTTCGAGTTCCATAGCAACACGGCGAGGAATTTTCACGGTGGCGATGGTGCTGTCCAAAGGCAACAGCATGGAAACGCCTTCCAAATCCAAATCACCCAGACGCAACACACTGCCGACGTCCATGTTGGTGATTTCAACGTCGATGCGTTCTGGAATTTTGTCCATTTCACCACGAAGGGGAATGTATTCCAGGATTTTGAACAGATTGCCGCCCATTTTAAGGCCAATAGGGGTGCCATTGAGTTTGATCGGCACACGCATGGTGACGTGTTGTTCGGCCTTTGGCTGATAGAAATCGATATGCAAAACGTCGTCATTTAAAGGGTGATATTGAACTTCACGCAAAAATGCATCGTATTTCGTGCTGCCGACCTGAAGTGAAAAGCGAGAGCTTCGGGTGGCAGTGGATAAGGCTTTTTTCAAATTTCTTTCTGAAATCTGAATTTGATCATTTACACCTATACCATAAACAACCGCAGGGACAAATCCTTCTCTGCGGATCTGTCGTGGTGTTTTTTCAGAGCGTGCTTCTGCTGTAATTTCAATGGCCATGTTTCCTCCAACTAAATTGTCAAATCATTATCGTAAAATCAATACAAATCTGGAAACTGCCAATTTTATGAATTATGGTGCATTTTTCAAGGAAAACGGTGATCAAGCTTTTACTTTCTTTGCTTCTGTAAACTGAAGGTTGAACATTGAAAGCTGTTTTTCAATAATACGTCAATGCTTCAATTTCTTTATATATTCAAGTTGTTTTTAATTTTTGCTTTTTCCCTAAGCCTTTCAGGCTGCGATTTTACAAGCTTTTTCCGCCCAGAACCTCTCCCTCAACCCACACCCTTACCAGCCACACCGGCCAGGATTTTGAATCTGGTGATTGTTCCCGGCCAACTTCAAGCCGGACAAAGCACCGAAGTGGATTTTGCTTTCAGTTATGAAGATTTGAATGCTGATATTGGTCCAGACACCGCATTGATAGAGGTACAAACACGCGCGCTTTCAGGCAATTTAAAAATCGATTCAGTGCCGATTCAGCTGGAAGGCATGGTTCGTCCCGAAGCAGATCAATTGGGGCAGCGGGGGGTGGTTTCCGTGACAAGAACCTTCCATGTGCCTGCATTCGCCATTGGGTCGATGGAGGTGTCCTTTGTACTCATCGACGCTGCAAATCAACGAAGCAATACATTGACAGAAGTATTGGACATCAAATCACTCACCGATGGCGGCGGCGGGATTGGCAATGGCAAATGTGCCATTGTGGATGGCAGCAAAGAGCCAACCTTCTCAGTGCGAATTGGGCGACCTGTCTTTTTGAGAGTGATTGAACCTGACAACAATCTTTCTCCTCAAAATCAAGATGCCATTTATTTATCCGCCTCATTTGAAGCAGCTGCAACAGGAGACAGGGAGACTATTATGTGGCTTTTAGAAACTGGCCCGAACACCGGTGTGTTTGAAGGTCCGCCTGAAGGAATCACCTTGTCGTCAGCTTCACCCATCCCTAACAATGGCGTTCTCTCTGTGGCTGATCAGGGAACGATTACGGCCTTTTATAAAGACCCCAATAGTTTGAGCGATGTCTGCATTGCGATGGCCAGGGTGCAATAAACGTTGAAAAAATTACCCGCTTACCCCATTTATTTAACGATCAGTGGTGTTCAGGGTTTTTTATTTTGGATTGTGGTCACCGTCAATTTGGTGTATCACGTCACTGTGGTTCAGATGAACCCTTTGCAACTGGTGTTGGTGGGATCGGTCTTGGAACTTTCTATTTTGTTGTTTGAAATTCCTACCGGTGTGGTGGCCGATGCGTACAGCCGAAGACGATCTGTCATCATCGGTTATGGGCTGATTGGATTGGGCTTTATTGTCGAGGGTGCCATCCCCCGATTCGAAACCGTGTTACTGGCACAGGTGATTTGGGGCATTGGTTTCACCTTCACAAGTGGCGCTAAAGAGGCATGGATCAGCGAGGAAATTGGAGAGAAAAGAGCAGGGAAAGCCTTTCTACGTGGCGCTCAGGTGAGTCAGATAGCGGCATTGCTAGGCATGGCTGTGAGTGTCGGGTTGGCCAGCATTCAATTGAATCTTCCTATTTTGGTTGGGGGTGGGTTATTTTTCTTTTTGATGATTTTTCTCCTCATCGCCATGCCGGAAACAGATTTTAAAAAGGCGTCCAAAGAGAATCTCAATCTGTGGGGCTCCAGTAAAGAAACATTTTTACAGGGGCTGAAATTGGTTCGCTCCCAGCGAGTTTTGGTGCTCATTTTTATCATCGTTGCCATCTATAGCATGACCACAGAGGCGTTTGATCGTTTATGGACAAAGCATGTGTTAGACATCGGCCTGCCTGATTTAGGAAATTTCGACTCCGTTGTTTGGTTTGGCCTCATCAATGCTGTGTCGATGATTCTTGGCATCGTGGTCACTGAATGGATCAAGCGGCGGGTGGACACAAATGTGCATTCAAAAGTGGCAAAAGCATTGTTTATCATCAACATCATTGTGGCTTTAGGTATTTCCTTATTTGCGATAACCACTGAATTTTGGTGGGCGGTCTTTGCCTTTTGGCTGCCAATGACGTTTCGCGGTAATATTGAGCCCTTGGTCCATGCATGGGTCAATCAATCGACCAAACCTGAGGTGCGTGCCACTGTATTTTCAATGCAAAGCCAGTCCTTCTCCTTGGGACAGGTGATTGGCGGACCCATTTTGGGACAAATTGGCAATGTTTTGAGTGTCAGCGCAGCCATTCTAATCTCTGGCTTGTTGATGGTGCTGATGGTGCCATTTTACCTGATGACATTAAAGTTTAAGGATTAATAGGAACGACGATAGCCCACCCCATTAAATGACTGACCGATTTAAATTCCTTAGAAGTGATGTCAACCGCATCCGCTCAAAAAATCCTTCTGTTATACTCAAGTATGGAAAAAGTGTTTCGTGACCCTGTCTACAACCTGATGCGTTTTGACCATGACCGTGATCGGCTTGTGCTGCAATTGCTGGATTCGGCAGAGGTGCAACGTCTTCGCAACATTCGTCAGATGGGGGTCAGTGATTTCATTTTTCCCGGAGCCACCCATACCCGCTTTGCTCATTCACTTGGTGTCACCTATTTGATGAAATTGGTGATCGAACGCATGGATTTACTGCGCCGAGACCCTCGCTATGAACACATTGCCGCCAGCTTGGATGAGCATCGTGAAATGTTGCTGGCGACTGCCTTGCTTCATGATCTTGGCCATTTCCCATTTTCACACTTGATGGAAGAAGTGATTAAACAGGACCATGAGGCCTGGAGCGTAAAACTCATTGAAGACCCGCAGAGTGAAGTCCATCAGATGTTGAGGCAGGCAGACACGGGGTATTTAGAATATGTTCCGTCGATTTTAAAGCGAACGTTTAAACCTTCCTATGTGGTCAAACTTATTTCTAGCCAACTCGATGTGGACCGCATGGATTTCCTTCGTCGGGATAGTCTTCATAGTGGCGTAGATTATGGCAATTTTGATTTGGATTGGTTGATCCACAGCTTACGTATTGTCGAACATGAAGGGGATTATGAACTGGCGCTGGATGCACACAAAGGCATTCAGGTGGCAGAGTCTTACGTCATGGGGCGTCATGCAATGTACCAGCAGGTTTATCTGCATAAAACGGAACGTGCGGCGGGGGCGTTGATGCTCAAATTGCTGGAACGTGCCAAGGTTTTATTACTTGAAGATCGGTTGTTGGATACCCCCGGCCCGGTAAAAGCCTTGTTGCGAAATCCAGATCAACTCAATCGAGAAAACTTTTTGCAGTTGGATGATGTTTTGCTGCGTTATGCCATTTCATTGTGGACCCATTCAAAAGATACCATTTTGGCAGATCTGGCCAACCGCTTTCTCCAACGACGCCTGTTCAAATCATTGATGTTGAAGCAGGAAAAAGATGCCTCTTTAGAACAAGCGTTGCGAGCACTTGTTCAACATAATGGATTTGACCCTGATTACTATCTGGTTTTCGACAGTGCCATAGACAGTCCTTACAAGGACGATTATCTGGTTCAGCGTTCGGACAAAGCCAGTCAACGCATTTATTTATTAAAAGAAAATGGCGAACTGATTGGGCTTTCTGAAACCTCTCAATTGATCCAGTCTCTCAGAAACCGAAAAATTAGGACAGAAAGGGTTTGCTTCCCTGAGGAGCTGCGTCAACCGTTGCTTGATTTTGCAGAAAAGAACGATATCTTTGGCGTATAAAGCAGATGAAATTTCCTTGGAGGTCTCTGTGAAAAAATCTAATTTGGCTTTGATTTGTTTGTTGCTTTTGGTTGCAGTTTCATCCAGCGGTGTGGTTGCTCAGGATGAAGACAATTTGAGGTTCAATCAAGCTGTTGCCATTGTGGTCGATATTGTCGATGGCGATACGTATGACATTGAATATGTTTCGGGTGGCGAAGGGTTACCGACTCGAATTGAGCCTTACCTGATCAATACACCCAATCAAACTCCCAGTGGCCCTTTTGGTGGCGGTGCTTCCGATTGTTTTGGTGAGGAAGCAACAACTTTTGTAAGAAATATTCTGGTGGGGCAAACCATTTGGATTGAACATCAGGACCGTATTCGAACCACCAATTTTATCGATCGTTTGCTTTCGTTCATTTATTTAGACAGCCAGCAGAATGCCATGCTGCAAATGATATTATTGAGTCAAGGGCTCGGTCGTTTTGAGGTTGAGTTTCCTGAGGAAACATTGTTTTTGATCGATGCCATTTCCTCTGAAACCAATGCTCGCGAAGCGGAGCGTGGCCTTTGGAACAAATGTGAATAAAAAATGTAGCCAAGCTTAGAGGGAGAGTTACATGATCATGAAGCAAATTTTCGAACACTTGAGTGAATTGGGCTTAAAAAACCCTGGTCAGGTGTATTGGAATTCAGCCACACCCATTTTGTATGAACAGGCCATTCGTCGCAAAGAAGGACTGGTCACTCACCTGGGACCATTGGTGGTGGAAACCGGCCAATACACAGGTCGTTCCCCCAATGATAAATTCATCGTTCAGGACGATGAAAGTCGCGACAAAGTGTGGTGGGGAAACGTTAATCATACTTATACCAGCGAAAACTATGCCCAACTTCGCAGTCGTGTGCTGGCCTACCTGCAAGGCAGAGACCTTTTTATTCAAGACCTCTATGCGGGCAGAGATCCAAAATACCAGGTGCCTATTCAGGTGATCTCAGAATCTGCCTGGCACTCGTTGTTTGCGCGCACGATGTTTGTGCTTGATCTGGATGAGGGCAGGGTCGAAAACTATCAACCTGAATACAAAATTATTCATGCGCCTTACTTTCGATCTATTCCTGAACTGGATGGCACCAATTCCGAAGTGTTTGTGATTTTGAATTTTGCTGAAAAAGAAATTCTTATCGGCGGCACGGCTTATGCAGGAGAAATTAAGAAATCCGCTTTCACTTTGATGAATTATCTGATGCCACAACAAGATGTGCTTTCCATGCATTGCTCGGCAAATTATGGAGAAGGTCCTGATGATGTGGCGTTATTCTTTGGTTTGTCCGGCACAGGCAAAACCACCCTGTCGATCGATTCAGATCGCTGGTTGGTGGGCGATGATGAGCATGGCTGGTCTGAGGATGGTGTCTTTAACATTGAAGGCGGCTGCTATGCCAAAACCATCCGTATTTCACCAGAAGACGAACCGGAAATTTACAAAACCACTCGCATGTTCGGCACGATCATCGAAAATGTGGTCATGGATCGGGTCAGTCGACGAATGGATTTAGACGACGATGCCATTACAGAAAACACGCGAGCCGCTTTCCCGATCAAGCATTTGGACAACTGCGGCGATTTTCAGGTGGTCGGCCACCCAAAACACATATTCTTTCTGACCGCCGATGCATTTGGCGTGTTGCCTCCGTTGGCTAAACTGACGCCCGAACAAGCCAATGATTACTTCCTGTTAGGCTATACCTCCAAATTGGCGGGTACAGAACGCGGTGTAAAAGAACCTCAGGCCACGTTTAGCCCCTGTTTTGGTGCGCCGTTCATGGCGCTTAGACCCAATGTGTACGGCAGCATGTTGGAAGAGAAAATCCGAAAGCATGATGTTCAAGTCTGGCTTTTGAATACAGGTTGGACTGGCGGCGCTTACGGTGTGGGTGAGCGAATGAATTTGCCGCACACCCGCGCGATGGTGCGCGCCGTGGTTCGAGGAGAACTCGACAATGGGACTCTTCAAATGGAACCGTTCTTCGGTTTAAGTGTTCCAACGGAAGTGCCCAATGTACCTTCAGAAGTTTTATTGCCTCAAAACACCTGGACAGACAAGGACGCTTATCAAGCCCAAGCTCAGACTTTGGCTAAATCGTTCAAGTCGCATCTCGATGAAATATCAAAACAACATCAAACCACATAAATAGAATCTTAGGGGGAGTTCATCAAAAAATGAATGAACTCCCCCTGTTAATTCGGCAAAAAATTTTCCGATTGTCTAACCGGCAAATGAACTTGTTAGCTGAGCATAAGAAAACTATCTAAAAACCCCACAATTCTTCCTAAAAAAACTCTAAAAATCGATGTTGACACTAAAAATAAATAGACCTATAATGGCTATGTTTTTTGATCCAAGATTGGGACATTCAGTCAAAAAGACAGTTTCGGAGCATCCTGGGTTGGGGGAAACCAAGAAGCTCTTGTTGTTAAAAAATGTTTGGATAAATCAACAATAATTTTTCAATTTCCAATTTGGAGAAATGTGCGGTGAACCCTTTCCCCAATTGTTATTTTATGTCTTGAGCCTTTTATATGTGAATAGAATGACGTATTAAAACGGTACATGTTGAGGAGGATCAGTATGTATTTCCGTAAATGGGTAAGAGTGACCAGTTTTTCCGTCTTTTTGTTGATGATCCTGTCTTTTGGCATTCATTTCGAACAAAACAGTTCTGCACAAGAAGCGCCTTCGGCCAACACGGTTCCAGATTTGGTGGAGCGTTTGCAGGAGACGTTTGATGCGTTGACCACCACATTGAATGGTGCGGAAACGGATGCCATGGCGCTTCAGGATGGGTTTGATCCCAATGCCGATCAAAATGCTGTGGACAGTATTATGTCTCAAGGCATCGACACTGCACTCAATGCCATTGATGCGGAAATTCAGCTCAACGATTTTTGCGGCAAGGTTCAAGCGGATGTTTCTCAGCAAAAACGCTTAAAAGGTTTTTTGCAAGATGCTGCCACAGTCAATCAAAGCCTGCTTGCCAACGATGCTTTTATCGGCAGTTCCGTTTTCAATACTGCAAAATTATCTTTCCAAAACTCCCTCAGTTTGCTTCAACAAGCCGCACTGGATGTGTGCAAATTTGCACCGGAAGCCAACCCTGATGTGTTCCCACCGCCTGGTAAAACAACCTTCCTGGGGCAGGTTGTGGATGCAACCACAGAATCCTGGACCATCAATTGGGGCGGCCTGGGCGCAGCCTTGACCTTTGATCTGGATGTTCTGGCCGATGACCGTGATGAAAACCTTGAAGATGCAGATTTTGCCCTCATTCCCGCCGAAAATTTGACCATTACCACTGCCACCCCAACCCAGTCCATCGCTGCGGGATCAGGCGCTCTAGGGGCATTTCAAGGCTCTTTGCAAATTATTAATGGTGGAAAACTGATCCGTTATACAACGCCCCTTCCTGGCGTAGGATTTAATGGGGTCGATGAGTTCACCTACGAAATTTGTGACACAACCAATTTATGTGACACGGCAACCGTTTCTGTTAAATTCAACCTGGGCAATCAGCCACCCACAGCACTGGACGATATTTATGGTTCGGGCAGTGGTTTTTCAGTTCAGGAAGATGTTGATTTTGTGGTCACCGACCTGAGTGGTGTTTTGAAAAATGACACCGACCCAAACTCCAGCGACACCCTCACCGTCATTGATGTTCGTGACACTTTGCTGTTTAATCCTCTCAGAATCAGCGTTTTAAGCCCAACCGCGCTGCCTGCCGATGTGTGTTGTACCACCAAAACGCCTATGGGTGGAACAGTCATCATGCTTAAAAAGGGTGGATTCACCTATGAGCCCGCTCCTAACTTTGCGGGAGAAGATGAATTCTTTTATGAAATTCGTGACGATTTTGCTGGCGTGAGCAATGCAAAAGTGCAACTCACCGTTGCGCCGGTGAATGATGCGCCTGCAGCACAGAACGACTTCTACACTGTCACGGAAAGCGTTTTCTTGGATGCTGGTTTCAATCCAGTAACATCAAAACCCATAAGGGTGCGAGCGAGTCTGATTACCACCGACGCTGCCACAAACCCTCCGTTGGGCCCTGGTCCTACGCGAGGTGTGTTGGCCAACGATTCAGATCCCGTGGAGGGCGATGACGTACGCGTTACGCGCGTGACGGATGATGTGAATTTCGGAACGCTGACTTTGAGCGCCGATGGCACATTCACCTACGAAACTTTTGACAATATTTTCGGCACCAGCACAAATCCTTCCCCGATTGTGGACCGTTTTCAATACGAGGTCTGCGACACCGGAACTCTATTGCCTGGCCCGCCTGCCATCATTGGGCCGGATGGCTGCTCCATCGGCACTGCCCAAATCACCATCAATCCTGTGCCGCGCTCTGATGTGACTGTTTCTCGTGTTGCGGTCACGCCGGATAAAAACTACACCAACGCCAATGCTGGTAACGAAGTGCTCAGTCAGGCAGCCAACAACTCTATCGTGATTGCTGGCACTGAAATGGTGATTGAACTCGATGTCAATGCCGCTGGTAGCACACCACAGGACATGTTTATTGAAATGGTGGGTTCTTTACCAAGCGGCATGACCATCACCGGTTTTTCGCCTTCCAACATGAATTGTAATATCACAAACCCCGCAACTGTCACCGAATGTTCACTGGGGTCGGACACAACCACCAATCCGCAATTCACAGTGGTGGTGGACCCCAGATATGTGCTTATCAATGGCGGTGGCGGGGCAGTGTCTGGTTTTTCGTTCAACGCGTTTAAAGTATTCATGAACACGGTGGCTGTGATTGATCCTGATGTCAACACCAGTGGCGAGAACACGTTTACTACATTGTCCATGATTGTGCGTGAGCAAGCCAATTTGTTGATTGATGACGTCACAGTGGAATTTCAAGATGACTGTAACGACACCATTGCCAATACTGCGGGTAGTCGAAATCGCAGTGATTGTTCTTCAAGCGTGTTTGACAGTGGAGCAACCGAAGCCATTGCAGGCTGGAATGCAAGATTTACCGTAGATGTGTTGAATCTTGGTCCGTCTGCGGCCCGTTCGTTAACGTTGACCGATGACAAAACAGGCAGTTCCAGCAGCACCGATGTCGATTTCGTGAGCTGCACGAACTTGAATTCTTCAACATCTACCAGTTCCTGTACAACGAACGATTTGGCTTTTAGCACACCAGGCAGCAGCGCCTCTGGCAGTTATACCTATGAAGTGAAGCTACAGCCTGATTACTTTAGGAACAAAGGTGCATCTTTAAATTCGACCTTTACCTTGGGCTCCAGCACAAGCGATCCAACCACGCCAAATACCGGCTTGAAAAGTATGACGGTAACGGAGTTGGCCGATTTGTGGATCACCAATTTGGTCAATGATTACCCAAATAGCAATGATCCCGTAGGAAGAAATGATGGAGATTGGGCTTTGGGTGAAAGGGTCCAGTTTGCTGCTACAGTTTTCAATATAGGACCATCCGATGCACGAAATACAATCGTGACGACCACGCCGGGTGCTGCATCAAGTTTGTCGGCAGGTACATCTAATTTAGGTGCATTGTCTCCTGGAGTTGTTCACGGCAATAATATTGGACCCTCTTTCACGCTTGGGCAATCCGTAACTACAGGTGATAATCAATTTGATGTCACAACATCCATTGCATCAGACTCCACAACATCTACCACTGCTCCTTCTCCCACTGCGACTTCCAGAACCATTACAGGCGTAGATGTGATTCTTGTCGCAGATTTGGAAGTTGACGGCGGCAGTGCCAACATGATTCTAGAATGTGTCACCAGCGCCTGTAATGTTATTTTAGATCGAGACACTCGCGTCCACATGACCATTAAAAACAACGGGCCGTCCAACCTTACGACGAGCAATCTGGGTTCTGCCAAAATCACGTTTTACAACGACATGACGGACAATGGCAGCGATGGAGGGTTGTTCGGGAATGGTGATGATATAGATATTAATAGTGTTGCCGGAGGGTTCAGTTGCGACGCAATTCAGTTATCAGACAATGCAGGACTGAATTTTCTCCCTGAAGGCGGCGACCCCCGATACATTGTTAGGTGTGAGGGTGGATCGATAAATGCAAGCATAACGGACGATATGGATTTCCGTTATAAGGATGATGCCAGCGGAGATTTTAAGATTCGGGGAGTTGTTGTTTTATTTGGTGGGGCTGATACAACCACTATTGACCCGGATATGTCCAACAATGCTTACGGGGAAGTTTGTAACGAAAGCGGCGACAATATTAGCTGTGGGTTCCCTGTGCAGTTTAATCCCACTACTGGATCGCCTCCCGCCAGTACCACAGAAAACAACAATTTTTCTGGTGAGGACGAAGAGCAGAAATTTGTTGTTGAGGCAAAACCCTCGGTAGATGAGGAAGCATCGGACAAAGAAAATCAAGATGAATCAGGCGAGTCTCAAGGTGCCATTGAAAAAGAAATTGAAGGGACGACAAAAGAAGCTACCTCATCAACCCAGTCCAGCCCAGATGCAATTTTAAACCTTGTACAACAATCAGAATTAAGGGTGCTTTCCCTTGCGCCATATTCCATTGCATCCTTGATGGAGCAAATTCATATTCCTGGTCTGCCTCTGGTGATTTTGACCAAGCTGATCGATTTAGAACTACACGAAGGGGTACAGGTTTCTGAAAGTGATGAAACCACTCAATCTGAAGCGAAAGTGACTGTAGAAGCATCTACGGACGTTGAGATTTCACAGATCAATACCGAAACCCAACTGCAATCCGTTTCTACAGAATCGACAGGGCCACAGTCCACCCTCAGCCGGGTTGGCTTTGGGCGCGACGTCAATGCACCGTCTGTTCCCACGATTGCATTGAATAACTCGCCACAGGCTGAATCTTCGACACAATCTGTGAGCCAAGCTAAATCACCAAAAGATTTTACTGAAGACCCAGCGGACAATTTTATTGAACGAATTGAACTCGACCCAGCGCCTCCAGCCAATGTGTGTACCGATGCATTTGCTTCTTTGGCTTCTGCTCGAAATGAGTTGGATTCAGGGTTCAATGCGTTGTTCCAGGCGTTGAACAATCAGGCCACTTCTTTGAGTACGGTCCTTGATGGCATTTTGACAGATGCCGCAGCAGCCGCTGCGATTGTCGAGCAAATCCGCGACCAGTTGGGCAGCTTCAGTCCGGCAGCGGAAGCGCTGGGCACCATACTGTCTGAGTTGGGCGACACCATCTTCTTCATTGAAGCGGCCCAAACTTTGCTGAATGAGGATGTTAACAGCGCTTTGAGTCAGCTTGCCATAGACCTTGAAGATTTGCTGCCTCCTTTCACGCTCACCTCTTCCTCAGCGGTAGACACAAAACGCCTGTCTTTGGCAGGGGATTTGAATGACATCGCAAACGATTTGCAAACGGTGATTGACAACATTCAAAGCGCCATCGACATGATGGATGTGGTCACACTGAGCTTGGACGAACAAATCAACACCCCTGCGGCCATCTTGGTGCGAGAAAGCGATTTTTCCAATGCGGAGTTATTGCTTGGTTGGGGACCAGCCAGTGCTTTCCCCAACAACGACACCTTGCGACCTGATGCAGGCGCATTGGTCGATTGGATGGAGCCGGACAATGTACAGGGCACCACCAACATCCGTATTGGTATAATGAATGTGGGGTTGGCCGTGCTGCCACCCAACGTATCCTTGGAGCTTTCAAACCTCAGTGGTCTTGGCCCTGATGGCAATACGATTGATCCAGGCACATTAACCACATCGGTGCCACCATTGGTGCCCGGTCAGCAGGGTGCGATTACGGTCGATACCAATTTTGCCTATCGAGCTTATGACGGCACCCTTCAGGCACGCTTGATGTTTGAAGGTGAAACGGTGGATGATGTGTCTAAAAACGTGATTCGCTGTGACAGTCCTTATCAACAGCAGGGCAGTCCGACCATCCAATTTACCCCAGAACCACGAGCAATCACTGAACGCTCGTTCCAGTTTGTGCCTGTGGAGGGGATTCAAGCCACAAATCATATGTGGAATGTTTATGCCTCGGATGATGCAGTTGATTTCACGGCTCAAGCCAACTGGCGAGACCGACAGGAAATGGTTTCAGAAGTTGAGACAGAGTTGGATCGATTCCAGATCTTTTGTCGCCAGCCTGTTAATTACATTTGGGAATTTGTGCGAGCCGAACCGCTGAATCCCGAAGAAGAAACGATTCTTACTTTGACAGGCTTGCAGGACCAGGGCAAAACGATCACACAAAGCGACCTTCCAGGGGGCGTTTACACCCTAAGAGTCCAGACCATTTTGGAACAGGAAGTGGTGCTGAGTGGTGAGGCCACGTTTACAGGTTTTGTGGAATTGTCTTCCAGCAATGTTGAATATCTGGTCATTCCCAAACCGAATCTTTTTGTGCGCCGCGTCAGTGTGGGGCCAAATGGTTCCAGTTTGACGGGGTGGACCGAAGAAGCCATTTCGCCATCAAATTTTGAAGTGAATGATCCCGTTAATTTTGAGATCAGTCCACGTGTTATTAATTTTGACCTGCTTCAAATCAGTGATCTTCCCGAGGCTGCCGCTTTGATGGATGCGCCCAGTGCCAATGTCCAAATATTGGTTGATGGCAATGAGTTGGGCTCAGTTTCAGTCGATAATATTCCTTTGGTTCAGGCGCAAGCAGATGAAGACAATGATGGCGCTCCAGTGCCTGCCAGCGATGCCTTCTCCTCCACTTCCATAGATTTAGCGGGAATGGAAGGCGAACATCTGATCGAGGCCATTGTCGACCCTGATGACAGTGTGGACGAGGCCTCAGAGTTCGACAACAGCCATTTGCTCACCTGTCAGTCTTATTGGAACCTGACGCAGCAGTCGGGTGTTGGCGATTTGAACATTCAGTTTGGTCCCTCCGAAGCCATCATGAGAAACGATGAAGATGGCATCATCCTCACCACCAAGAAACAGCCAGAAGACGGTTTCAGCATGAGCGTCAGTGCCGTACTGAACACAGCTGCAAAAATGGACGCCGACCTGGACCAGGTGTGCCCCATCGCCTTCCGATTGACTTGGGACTATGGCGATGGCTCCGATCCCGAAGTGTTGGGCGCGGACAACACGACGCCTTTGCAGGGTGGCGGTTCCCAGTTGGATTTGGCAACTAAGCATTTTTATGAAGAAGGTTCTTTCGAGCCTGTACTATCCGCATCCCTTGGCGAAGGCACCAGCCAAGTAGAATTTAGAGCATTGGGTTCTGCCATGGACATTACTTCCAGACCTGTGGTTGTGGAAATTATTACAAGCACCGTGGGCACGTATTTCATAGGCTTCCCAGGTTTGCCTGAAATGAACAACGATGTCACCTTGGATATTCTTTGGAATGGAAACACGCCAAGTAAAGTGGAGTTTGTGCCGAACTGGGGGCCAGCAGCCTCCGAAGGCAATTTGGACAATCCTACAGTGGCTTATGACATGGGCGACTTGAGAGAAACCTCTGAGGGCGTTCACAACATTTTGATGGTCATGTTGACGGGCATTGATCCCGACACCGGCGAAGAAAAGGTGGATTCTGATACAGCGAAGATGACGCCGATTTCCATCGAGTTCCCCGCCGGTTTCCCAGACCTGGGCTTCTTGGTTTCATCCTCCAACACGAGTGTGGCAACCGCCGCTTCTTCGCAGGATGAAAACGATGGTTTGGTATTAAACAGTCTTTATACAAGCATGACGTTGCAAAAAGCGATGTCACAAATTGGTAACAGCGTGACTTCTGGTCCTGCGCCAACAAAGCAGGCTTCGTCCGTTTCCGCCGCTCAAAGCCAGTCTGAAGGTGAAGATGTTGTGTTGAACGAGCAGCACTTTGAACAGCTGGTCGAACACGTCGCCGTTCACATGGGGTCGCAAATGGCCACCCAACTTCAAGATGCCTTTGCCGATGCCGATGAAGAACTGTTTTATGACCCTGTGCGTTACCAACAGAAATTGGATGAAGTTTTTGGTGAGATGCAAATTACCTTGCCAACGGGGCCAATGACCGAATCGCCTGATTTCACTTCAACTTATGATTCAGACGTTGAAATGCCACCGCCACCGTTCCGCAGCATGGCGGCGTTCCAGGAAGCGCAAGGCACCAACAATGCGCCTGAGCTTACGGCAATTGACAATCAATCCATTTCAGAAAACAACGTATTAAGCGTTGCTGTCACTTGTACCGACATCGATGGTGACAATATGAGTCTGAGTTTGCTGAATGCACCTTCAGGTGCTGTGTTGAACACCAGCAGTAACGGTGTGGGTTCCATCTCATACACGCCAGACTTTATGGTCGTGGCGCATCCGAGCACGGAACAAGTTTTCAGTGACATTGAAGTGTCTTGTACCGATGACGATGAAACCAATCCATTAACTGTGTCTGATACCTTTAATCTCACAGTGACTGACACCAACCGTGCCCCTGTGGCAACCAATGACAGCACCAGTACGCCGCAAAACACGGCAGTGTCTTTGAATGTGTTGAATAATGATACAGATGCTGACAGTGACACATTGTCTATTTCCAGCAACACCAATCCATCCAATGGGTCCGTTGTATGTATAAATGGCGCTTGCGATTACACGCCCACAAGCACATTCAGTGGATCAGATTCGTTTACTTACACTGTGTCTGATGGATTTGGCAACACCTCAACTGCCATTGTCACCATCACGGTTGTGGAAGTGTCCGATACCGCATTGACTCTGGCGATGTCCACCTCAGTTTCGGCCACAGGGGTGATAACCAGTAATCCATCCGGAATCAATTGTGCCACCAGCGACAACCAGTGCATTGGTGATTTCACTTTCAACACTCAAGTGGTTTTGACCGCAACCCCAGGGGCCAATTCTGAATTTGTTTCATGGGGTGGCAATGACTGTTTGATCAACGTCAATAATCCAGCCGAGTGTACGGTGACCATGGCAACAGCCATTAATGTTACCGCAACCTTTAGACCACAGACCGTTGGGCTGAATGTGACCGCCGAGTTTATTGGTGAAGGCAGAGGTTTGGTGACCATCGTCAACAGCAATTCGTTAAATGGATTGATTGAATGTGGGACCTCAAAGTTTAATGACACAGATACGCAAGGCATTGAGAACAATCTATGTGCTGCCAATGCGCCATTTGGCTCGCAGGTCGAGCTTCTGGCAACGCCTGCCCCAGGTGCCATTATTATTGATGACACGTCCGCCATCTTTATTTTTGATGATGGTCGATCATGCACGAGCAGTTCTTTTTCAACTTCTCGATCGATTGGGGAGGTCTTTGAAAATGCCGTTGAAGCTTCAACATTGAGCTGTGTTACCACATTAAACACTAACAACGACGTGACCGTTCGTTTTGCCGCCAATGAATTGATTGATGACCAAAGCTTAATTGAGCAAAGCGAACGCACCACTCGAACCGTGAGCCTGATTGAAAAAGAACTTAGAAGATTAGAACAGAAGAAAACAACGAAGCAATCCGAATTGCTTGGGTTGCCTCCTGGAGCTGCAAGAGACAAAGTGCAAAAAGAGCTGGATGCTATTAATCAAACCATTTCTGATCGCACTCTTGAATTAAACGAATTGAAGCTCCGCACGGCTGAAAAAAATGAAACCAAAGCCACCAAGGAAAGAGAAAAAGCACAGGCAATGGTGGAAACAGCCACAACATTAACCACAACCAACTTGAACGATGCCGATGCAAGAGAAGTGATTTCCGCTCAGCGTCAGGACGAGTTGAATGTTTTACAAAAACAGCTTAATGATGAATTATCTAAACCGGTCAGTGGGGGTGCCAACCCTGGTGACAATCAAGATCCACTGTTGATTGCAAAACTCAGGGGTGTTGACATTCCTGCAAAACAAGCCGAAGTCGATGCAGCCAAAGAGGACGCACGCAAAGCCAGGGCAGCAGCAGTTTCAGCGGCTACTGAGGAACAAAAACAACGCGATGCTGTGTTGGCCGCCGCTGAAAAAGAAAAAGCGGCCAAAGACGTGCAAGCTGATTTGGCATTGACTCAGGCTGCTTCTGATGAAACGTTGGCCAATGCCAACAAGATGTCTGCCGAGGCAGATAAAACGGAAGGCCAACGTCTTCTGGCCTTAGGCCAAATTGAAAAGATGCAAGCTGAAACCGTCTTGGCAGGCAACCCAAATGATACGACTGCTCAGGATAAGCTGGCCAATGCCAACAAAAAAATCGAAGACAGTCAGGCCCGTATTGATGTCGCGGATCAACGCCTGTTGGATGTAGAAGTCAACATAGCCGTGGCCAAAGTCAACAAGCTTGAAGCTGAAAAAATTAAGATTCAGGCTGAGTTGGATTTAGAGGTCGTAAAGCGAAAAGATGCCATGGAGCGTCAAGACGCTGCCCAAATGCGCGTTGACGCGATTGATGTGTTATTAAATACTGCGCCCGATCCAAGTGAACTTAAAACAACACTAGATGCGCAAAAAGTCGACGCTGTCATGACCAAAGACACAGCAGCAGCCGACTTTGATGTCAGCGACAAAAAGATCAAAGGCGATGCTGGTAATCCTGGTCTCAATGCGCAGTTAAACACCAAGAACACTGAAATTGCGACTGCCATTCAGACCAAAGTTGATAAAGAAAATGTTCGCAAAATGGCATTTGAAACTCAAAAAACCAATGCCACCATGCGTTCGACCATGATTGATACTGAAATCAACACGGCCACCATGGAAGCTGAGGATAAAGAAAAACTTATCAATGGTGACCCTGCTGTGCCCAATGACGGCGGCCTAACCAAGCAAGTCAGCGATGCCGAGGCCGCTTTGGTCACGGTGAAAGATCTGGAAACACAAATTGCGGCTGAACAGGATGTCACTCGAAAAATGACCTTGGAAACGCAGCGGGATCAACTCTTGACGGACAACAACGTCGCCAACGTGGTCGAACTACAAGACAAGGTCAATAGGCTCAAGATGGACTTGGAAACGGCCAAAAAAGACCTGGCCGACGCCGAGAAAATGAAAATGGATCTTGAGCAAGAAAAGACCATGCAGGACCAAACAGCCAGCGACGCTGAAATGCAAGAAATGATTGCTGACGAGCGCGAAAAACAAGCTCAGGCTGAAAAAGAAGCACAGGATGCACAGAATGAAATTGATCAAAAGGATCAGGTCATAAATGATCCTGACACATCAGATGGCGACAAAGTGAACGCTCAGACTGAAAAAGACACAGCCAATCAAAACAAAGACACGGCTGTTCAAAACCAGAATGATGCTGAAAACAATCGACGAGATATGGGAGACAGCTCCCTACCACCCGACCGTGATTCCAGCAAACCAAAGGTGGGTCCACAAATTGGGTTCGATCTGACTGCAGAGCGCGACAATCGCAGTAAATCCTGGCAAGTGTTTGCTTCACTCTCGTTTGGCGTTGGCCGACCTGCTGGTGGTCCAAGCTCGGTGGGGAACCCAGGTGGCGGGGCCAAACTCAGTGGGGGTAAGAATCAGAGCTTTGGATTTGATGTGTCTGTTAGTGCGGATTTCGACTGGAGTTCTTCTTCAGCCAGCGGCTCAGCTGGTGCTTCACTAACGATTACCTTTGAAATTCCAATTTCAGTCAAACCCGAGGCTTCTGTTACCGTTTCCACAACATTCTCATCTGGTGAACTCTTTAAGGGGTTGTTTAAGCCTGCTGGATCTTTCTTCGATTGGAGCATCACGGTGAGTCCGTCGGTGGAAATCCCTATTGCCAACCCATTTGCCATTCCCATTGCGGCCATTATTTCCGGTTCATTAACCTATCAGATTAGTGTGGAATGGGATAAGAGTTTCTTCCAAGGCAATACCAAGGTAACCGACAGCATGACGGTTGAACTTGATGTCTGGGCGGTGCTTGACCTGGTCATCGCCAGGGGGGGACCGTTTGGGGCGGGCAGTGTGTCCTTCCAATTCCAACCCAAGGCCAAGTTCCTTTGTGCCACAGGGTCGTTTGGTTTACGTGTCTCTGTGGGGATTGGGATTTTCAGTGCCACCTTTGAGACCAAGGCCACCTGGAAGTATGGAACATGTTCCCCGACATCAAACATAGCAACTGAAGAAGCAGACGAGTTCCTTCAAATCAGTGGAGACAGGCCATTTGACCGGCCTGACTACGCTCAGTTCGTCAACGAATTACGGGAATCTAACCAGTTCGGTGTTCAGGAACTTAAACTGTTGAACAATTCGTTCCCAGAGGCCACCCCGCAACTGGCCACGGACGGCGAACGTTTTGTGCTGGTTTGGGTTCAGGAAGATTTGAGCAAGCCGATCTTGGAATCCCGCGAATTGTGGTATTCAGTAGCAGGCGCAGATCTCAATTTCTCTGAGCCCCAGCGTTTGACCAACAACAACGTGCCTGATGCCACCCCAAGAATCACGGTGGACAGCGCCGGTAATTTTGTACTTGTGTGGCAACGCAACAAGAATCTTGCGTTGATGCAAAGCCTAGACATTCATGGATTGAATGCCGAACTCAACGCGCTGGGCAGTGGCAAGAAACTGGTCATTGAAGCCAATGATCCGTTGACGGATTCACCATTGCAGTTGCCACAATCTACCGAAACACCGCAAGGTTTGGCCCCGTCCTTATTGGCAGCGCTGGCCGAACAGGAATTGGTTTACGCTGTGTTTGAGCCAACCCAGCAGGTTTGGAGTGATCCACAGCTTATCACAGACAACGACTTCCTGGATGAAGACCCACACTTGGTGTCCGACGAATTGGGCAACATGATGGTGGTGTGGTCCGAAAACCATAGCAGCTTGCCGTATCCTGTGGTCTCACCGCCGAACCCATCCACGTTGGTAACTAAGCATTGGGATGCAGAGTCTCAAACGTTTGGAGAGATGATGGTGCTTCGCGAAAGTGATGTGGCGACTGAACGCAGCTTTGCCTATCGCGATGGTCAATTGCTTTATGTTTGGATCGAGGGCAGTGAAGCCTTTGCCACTATTTTTGGTGGAGACAATCTGGAGTTGGCCGAATTGCTTGACGCTGGTGGTAGCAGTAACCCTGCAGCGGCATTTAGCCCAGAGGGCACCCCCATTGCGCTTTGGATGAAAAAAGTATCGACTGCCAATGAAAATGCTTCAGGCAGTTTAGATTCTGAATTGATGGAAGCAGAATTCATCGATGGCAATTGGACCATGGGTGAAAACCCATTGGAAGGTGTCAGCATCAATGGCTTCCAATTGGTGACCAATCCTGTGGCGGGTGACCTGGCCTTGGTCTGGAATCAGCTCAGCGATTCCAATGGACGTGGCATTGATGTGTTTAGTCTCATCTATGACCGCGACATGGGTGGCTGGACCGAGCGCAAACAACTCACTGACGATCTGGACATCGAAACCAGCATCAGCGCTGTGCTTGTCGGTACGGATTTAATCTTGTCGTACATGAAGCAAGCGTTGACATTTGAAACGGAAACCGGCACGTTCAGCGGTGCAGACCTGGAAGACAGCGACATTGTCTATGAGGATGAACCATTCAGTGTGCCCAATGTGCCCACCTTTGGCAGCAGCGATCTTTACATCCTGCGTGGTGGTTTAATCTCCGACTTGGCTTTTGTTTCGAGCGATACTGCTTTGAGCCCGCAGGTGCCCACATTGGGTGAGAAGGTCGATTTATCTGTTGTGGTACGAAACATTGGTCGTATGGGCGTTGAAGGTGCAGACACCGTTACGGTCGAATTGCGCGATGGTTCACCCAACGGCCCATCTCTGGGCACACAAACGATTCCAGCCTTGCCAGCCGACGAACAAGCAACTGTCACCTTTAGTTTTAATGCATCTTCCGGGAACACAGAGCAGATTGTTTACGCGATGATCGATCCGAGTGGTGCCGTGGAGGAAACGCTGATATTAAACAACACCATCGCCATACCTGTCATTACTCACAATTGGCGTTTTGCCACCTTCGATTTCGAATTTGATTCACGCACCTTGTCTACGGATACCTTCGCAGATGTCAAAGCCAAGGAAGGTAATGCCATGTCCGGTGAAGAAGTTGACGATATGGTTGAATCTCTTCAGCCTTTGGTGGTGGTGGTTGATATGCTGGTTGAAAACAGCGGCCCTGTTGCAGCGCCCGAAGGTGTAATTGAATTTTCTTTTGCACTGGACAACGATGTGTTTACACAACAAACAGTTGTTGGCGAAGCCGCTATTCCCGCTTTGGCGCCCGGTGAGCGTACGCGAGTGGAGTTTGTGTGGGATGTCACCAACTTGGCAGATGACGATTATCGCTTCTTTGGCATGATCAAGGGAACGCAATCTGTTTTCGAAGTGGCAACAGAGGATGAAGGCAGCAATGAATTCTTCATGGTTGTCCGTCGTTTGCCAGATTTGCTTGTTGCGCCAAGAATTGTGCAAAATGCAGAAACGGGAGAAGCAGAATTACGGATCACCGTGGTGAACAATGGCCCGACAGATGCTTTTGGCACAGAAATCAGTGTGTTTGCTGCCGATGCCAGAGGACAAGTTACACGCAGGCTTTTAGAGTTTTTCGTTTCTGATTCGATTGATGCTTTTGGAGGGTTCGTCACCATCCAGGTACCGATGCCATCAATTGCACAAGGGGAAGCAGAATTGTTGGTCATTATCGATCCTTCAAACGACATCAATGAATTAAACGAAACGAACAATTCAGACATGATCATGATTGAATGAGAGGTTTTCGTTAAACGATAGAGTTTAAAAAATAGTTGCATCACTGGGAAGGACGATGTTTTGAGGAAGCTTATAGGGGTCATGCTTATTACCTCGCTGATCTGGTTAATTGGTGTGGGTATTTATGGACAGGAAGTGATGTTTGAAGGAGGCAACTTGGATTTGTCCTTGAGCCTCAATCAATCACGGGATGTGATGGGGATATTGACTGGGGAATCCATTGCAACCAACGCAAGATTGACATTAAATTTTTCTATTGCCGATCTCGTCCGTCGAGGCAGTTTGACCATCACAAACTCACACCAGCGTCCTTCAGGCAACCCGACGGGCGTGTCGGATCGATTTGGTGCGGCCTTATCGGTGGGCTTTGATTTATCAGATGCGCTCACCATGCGCATCAATGCAGCGGGTGACAGTACATTTTTTCCAGCCAATCCAGTCCAAAATTCCATCAACAGTTCACTTAACATTGACACTGGCTTAAGCATTAGCTCTTTTCAAATCAATATGGTTGGTCTGTTTACCGTTGTCGCTTTTCCAAATGATCTGACACCACAAACCGCATCCAACTCCATCAATGATCGCTTTGGAGCAGATGTTTCCGTCACTGCCCAGTCTCGCGGAGAAGGCAGTGGGGTGTCCGTGAGGGTGGGGCAGACTTCCACCTTGTTTATCCTGGAGCCTGAAAAAAATGAGAGCAATTTGAGTTTTCGTTCCAGCGCCAATGGCGGATTGGGCAACCTTCAAGTCAATGCTGCATTCAACAGTGATGTCAACATTGCCTCCAGTCAGAATGACCCCGCAGGCGATGCCAATGGAGATGGTTGTCCTGGGATATGCGATGTGGATGATGACAATGACGGCTTGTTTGATGAAGATGATGCAGGCAATCAACAAACCGATCCTCCCATCGTGGGACTTCCAAACCCTATCTTTGATAACTCCTTTATTAATGATGACGATGAAGACGGGCTGATAGACGAAGCAAGGGTGACCACCCGCTTTGACGGTAATCTGCAAACCAGGTTCAGTATGGAGTTGCTCAATGTCACCATTGATTTAGGTCTCAATGGGCTCAGCAACAGCGATGACACATCCAACAACAAACAGGAAAACAACGCAGGTGTCTCCTTATCCACCACCCTGTTTGAAGTTATTCAATTGACTTCACGAGTGGACCAGCGTCAAACTCGTTTTTCGGGAAACTCGAATAACGACAACAATGTGATCACCATGGCTTTGGGGATTAGGACAACTGTAGGCGACCTTACGTTTGGTGCTGATTCCCGAGACACTTTTACCCGTTTCCCGAACAACCCAACAGATGATCGAATTGATACCCAACGGTCTATTTCTATCAGTTTTCCTATCAGCGAACTGGTCAGCGTTGGTTTAAGGCCAATGGATTTCAGCCAGACAAGCTTTCCAAATGATCTAAATCGTGCGGATGATATTCGAATTAATCGCAGTGTCAACATCAATGTTCGTTTGGGCGAATTTGGTAATGCAGGTGTAAGCGTAAGTCAGAGTGAGTTTCCTAACAACCCAGCCAACAACAGCGTCAGCCTGAGCTTGAACGGCAGCATCAGTAAGATGTTTGGCTCCGAAGCACGCTTGAGCACCAGTGCCACCTTCAGTGCTTCATCTTCGGGTGTGTCTACTGGGATTACCATTGCGGCAGGCTTAAATTTCTAATCGGTTAGAGCCTCTTATAATCAAGATTTAAATGGGCTGAAATTTCAAAGTTTTTATTTAATATTGCTCAAAAAAAGAAAGCGCCTTGTGCAAGAACTGAACAAGGCGCTTTCTTTTTTAGTCTTGTTATTTGGGAATATTGAAAAAATTATCCGAAGAAGCTGAAGAAACTTTCGCCCGTCACACCAGCAACAGGGAAGTCCATGCCGAGCAAGTCACCATCTGAAGGTTCAGCTGGCAATGTGGCACCAGTTTCAGCATCCAATAAAGCGCCGCCAAAGACCACATCGCTGCCAGCCACAGGGCTGGCATCCAATGCTGCGCGAGCGCTGGCTAGGGCATCCAGAATTTCAGTCACTTTGGCAGAATCACGGACACTGGCAATCAGAGCTTCGTTTATTAAACCACTGTCGCCACCGCCAGTACCATTGACCAAACCGATTAATGGTTCGACGAAAGTGCCGTCTTCAAAACCGCTCCACACATTGCGCACATCCAACCCACCGTCACGCAACAATTCAAGCGTGTTTAAGTAATAAGGACCCCAGTTCCACTCGACGCCGGTGATATGAGACTGTGGCGCAAAAGCAGACATGTCCGACTGATAACTTACTGAGAAAACACCACGATCCTGGGCAGCCTGTGGCACGGAAGGCGTGTCTTCATGCATGGTCACCACATCGGCACCATCATCAATGAGGGCGTTGGCCTGTTCTCGTGCCAACCCTGGATCAAAGAAAGAACCCAAAGCTGTAATCTGCATGGTGACATCAGGATTTACAGACAAAGCGCCTAAGTAGAAAGCATTTGCAATGCGAATCACTTCAGGAATTGGAATAGCAGCCACATAACCCAATTGATTGGTTTCTGTCATTAAGCCTGCCACAATCCCGGACAAATAGCGCGCTTGATACATTCGCCCAAAATAGGAACCCAAGTTGGGTTCCTGTGTGGTAAAACCAGAGCAATGTTCAAAAAACAAATCAGGATTGGCAGAAGCCACTTCCTGTGCCCCGGACAAGAAACCAAAGCTGGTGGCAAACACAATTTGTGAACCCGCGCTGACCAAATTTTGAACAGCAGTGCCAGCATCGGCATCGGCAACGCCTTCAACGGTCAGGGAATTGACCGAAACACCTTCGATATTATCTTCGGCAAACTGACGGCCCAAGTCGTGGCGGAACGTCCAGCCTGCATCACCTGGTGTGGTCAAAAACACGTAACCAGCCGTGATTTCATCTTGACCCCACGCTCTAAACCCCATTGGCAAGGTGCTCATTACAGCAGCACCGCCAGCCACTTTTTTCAAGAACGATCGTCTTGAAACCGCATGGTTCAACATAATTGTGGAACCTCCTTGAATGTTTCTTAATACAGTATAGGACTTTTTAAACGTTTTGTGAATCACTTTCACCAAACAACCATTTAAAATACTTTAGCCAAAATCATCGATTTTGGCAAATTTATCACTTTTTGGCAAGTAAGGGATTGAAAATTTGAGAAAAATTGGACTTGTTTCTCTAAAATTACTTAAAAGATGGAAAAAATGACAAATATTATTCGGTCAAAGAGCCAAACATAACGACATGGATTAAACTCTTTAACGCTTAATCCATGTCGTTATGTAAATGGCGGTTTGTATAATTACAGCATCAAGCCATAAAAACTTTTCTTTAAAGAGGGGCATGGATGATGGTTCACAACGAGTTTCCTTTAGCAAATTCTGAAGAAGAATTTAACGTGTATGAACAACTCAAACAAAATTTTGTTCATCAATTTCACGAAGTTTTCCCGGATCGACAAAAGTGGCAAACCGTTGTGGTTGTCCCAAGTGGCACTTTGGAGATAAATATTCTGGAAAAAATTGAAGGCGTTCAACATTATGAAGAACGCATGTTGTTTATGTTGATGTTATTGCGCCAACCCCGAACTCGGGTGGTTTATGTCACCAGCCAGGCAATTGATCCTGCAATTATAGATTACTATTTGCACTTGCTTCCTGGTGTGCCCAGTCGCCATGCCAAACGTCGCCTGACTTTTATTAGTTGTCACGACAGTTCCCCAACCCCTTTGACTCAGAAAATTCTAGGCCGCCGCTTGATGATCAACCGCATTCGGGAAGCGATTGATGACCCCGCCACCACCCATCTCGCCTGCTACAACGTCACCCCATTAGAGCGGACGTTAGCAGTTCGATTGGGTGTGCCACTTTATGGTTGCGATCCTGCCTTGTGGCATTTGGGAGGCAAAAGCGGTGGGCGTCAACTATTTCGAGAGGTGGGCGTGCAGACGCCCGATGGACGGGAAGATTTAAACAATGAGCAGAACATCATCGATGCTTTGGTGGCGCTCAAACAATCCCATCCAAACCTAAATCGTGTTGCCATCAAACAAAATGATGGCGTGTCCGGTAGAGGCAATGCCGTTTTTTCGTTTGAGGGATGTCCACAGGAAAATCTCAAAGCATGGGTCACTCAAGAATTGCCTTTGCGGGTTCAACCCGAAGCTGAAGATCAATCCTGGAATGAATTTTTAAGCGGGTTTGAAACAGGAGGTGGGGCGGTCGAATGTTGGATCGAAGGAGATGAAGTTCGATCTCCTTCTGTACAGGGGCTGATTACGCCGATTGGGGATGTGGAAATTGTGTCCACCCACGATCAGGTATTAGGGGGCGCTTCTGGGCAGATTTACATGGGTTGCACTTTTCCCGCTGCTGAACCTTACCGACTTGAGATTCAACAGGCTGGCTTAAGAGTGGGGCAAAAACTTGCTGAACAAGGCGTTTGGGGACGATTTGCGGTTGATTTTATCTCCGTTAAAACCGACACGAGCTGGGACACCAACGCTATTGAAATCAATGTTCGTCGAGGTGGAACCACCCACCCTTATTTGATGCTCCAATTTTTGATTGATGGCAGATATGATTTGGAATCAGGTTTGTACCTCACGCCAAATGGGCAGCCACGATATTATTATGCTTCGGACACCATCGAAAAAGATATTTATCGAGGCCTAATCCCGGACGACCTGATCAACATTTTGGTTGAAAACAATCTTTCATTTCATACCGCCGAGCAGCGCGGGGTTGTTTTTCATTTGATTGGCGCCTTGTCTGAGTTCGGCAAAATGGGTGCGTTGTGTGTGGATGACAGTCCTGAAAAGGCAGAAGCTCTCTATCATAAAACCATCAGCATCCTTGATGCTGAAGCAGAAAAATGGGCCCTCTAGATAGATGAAATTCAACTGAAATATGAATCAGACAACACCTTCTTGACGACGCTTGGTCGATTGGGGTACAGTATGGTCAATGCGGCGCGATTCACTTTTTATTCAAAACAAATGCTCCTTTTTATTGGCATTTAATTAGGCGAAACACAAACGGTTTGGCATAATTTTGCAACGTTTGTCGTTCTTGGAGCCCTATGAACAAGTCCATTCCTTTGCTTGAATTGAAAAAAATTTCAAAGCAATTTCCTGGTGTGTTGGCCAATGATCAAGTCAATTTGAAAGTTTATCCCGGAGAAGTGCATGGCCTGCTCGGAGAAAATGGCGCGGGCAAAACCACCCTGATGAAAATTCTTTATGGCCTGTATCAGCCCACGGGCGGAGAAATTCTTTACAAAGGCCAACGCGTTTTTCTCAACACTCCAAAAGCCGCGCTTAAATTAGGCATTGGAATGGTTCATCAGCACTTTAAACTCGTCCCGACTTTGACGGTGGCTGAAAACATTATTTTGGGCATGAAAGACGGCCCAAACCCCTTTATCAGTTTGAAGCAGGCGAAGAAATCCATTGCCGAGCTGGGTAAAAAATATGGCTTGAATGTTGATCCTGGCGCACGAGTCTGGACCCTGGCTACGGGGGAAAAACAACGGGTTGAAATTCTTAAAGCACTTTACCGAAAAGCTGAATTGCTCATTTTAGATGAACCCACCGCAGTGCTTACCCCTCTGGCGGCAAAAGCCTTGTTTGAAACGCTGGATCAGTTGGTGAAGGCCGGGCTGACCATCATCTTTATCACCCACAAACTTAAAGAAATTATTTCTGTCACCGATAACGTGACCGTTTTGCGTCGGGGTAAAGTGATCAACAGTAGAGTGACAAAAAATACGACCACCACAGAATTGGCGCAATTGATGGTGGGACGTGAAGTGGTCTTCCAGGTGGGCAAAGAGCCTCGTGAGCCAGGCGAACCGGTGCTCCAAATGACAAATGTAGAGGCCATCAATGACAAAGATTTACTGGCCTTGCGGGGCGCATCCTTAACCATTCGTGAGGGTGAAATTGTTGGATTAGCGGGTGTTTCTGGCAATGGACAAAGAGCCCTTGCAGAAGTTCTGACTGGATTGCGCCGGGCCAGCCGAGGAGAAGTGCTTCTGTGCGGAGAAAACGTTACCAATGCTTCGGTAAAAGAACTGCTCAAACGCAAAGTGGCTCATATTCCAGAGGATCGAATGAGTCATGCTTTGGCTTTGTCATTAACCATTGCTGAAAATGCAGTTCTGCACAGTTACCGTTCACCTGAGTTTAACCGTGGCCCAGTGTTGGATTATCCGGCCATCAATGAACACACAGCCCAATTGGTAAAGGATTTTGATGTTCGAACCCCTGGCATCGATGTTCCCGCTCGGCAGCTTTCGGGAGGCAATTTGCAAAAGGTCATCCTGGCCAGAGAGCTTTATCAGGAACCGCAACTGATCGTTGCCAACCAGCCCACGAGAGGGGTGGATGTGGGTTCCTGTGAATACATTCGCACCAAGCTCATTGAGGCAAGAGATCGGGGCGCTGCAGTGTTGTTGATCTCTGAAGATTTGGATGAGGTATTAGATGTATCGGATCGGATTATGGTGATCTACGAAGGCCGCCTGACTCAAGCGCCCAAGCATGCCGATCATCAAACCTTGGGATTAATGATGGCAGGTGAAGAGGTAAAGCATGTCTAATCAGCCTGAACCAGCGGCGAAACGGTCTTTGTTTTCCAACTTGCCAAGAATTCAAATGGAAAAACGCGCATCCGTGCCCAAGACATTTCAGGCTTTGGTGCCATTTGCCTCAGTGCTGGTGGCGTTTGTGCTTGGAGCTTTTCCGCTGTTTTTCTATGGTATCAATCCCATCGAAGCCTATTCAAAGCTGATCCAGGGTGCGTTTGGCAGCTACGACGGATTGGTTCGCGTCGCGATTAAAATGACCCCATTGTTGTTTACCAGTTTGGCCGTGGCCATTCCTTTGCGTGCAGGGCTTTGGAATATTGGGGCAGAGGGCCAATTGCATATTGGGGCCATCGGCGCCACTTGGGTGGCATTGACCGTTTTAAATTCCGGCAGTGAAATGTCTGCCTGGGTGGTTGTTCCATTAATGATTTTATCAGGGGCATTTTTTGCCGGGCTGTTTGCATTTATTCCAGCCATTCTTAGAGCCAAATTAAACACCAACGAAATTATTACCACCTTGATGCTAAACTATGTTGCCTTTGACATCATGCGTTTTTTGATTGCAGGGCCGTGGCGGACTTCAACGGGAAATTTTGAGACAGAAAAATTTCCACCCGCTGCATTTTTTCCGGAATTTTTTGGGACTCAAATCGATAAAGTCCATCTGGGATTGCCCCTTGCTTTGATCCTGGTTGCCATTATCTATTTCATTTATATGAAAACACGAATTGGTTACGAAGCCAAAGTCGTGGGTGCAAACCCACAGGCTGCAACTGTAGGCGGTATCAGTCAAGCTAAGGTCATTATTTGGACCTTAACCTTGGGTGGGGCCATCGGCGGGTTGGCTGGCGTCGGAGAAGTGTCGGCCATTCAGCACAAACTTATTGATGGGATTTCGCCCTCGTTGAACCCATTCGGTTATACAGGTATTGCAGTGGCCTTGCTGGCAAAGGGACATCCCTTGGGGTTGATTCCTGCAGCCATCGCCTTTTCAGCTTTGTTTGTGGGTGGCAGTTCTATTCAGGCATTGCCATTTGAATCCATTTTCAGTGGCGAAACAATTCAAGTGCCTGTTGCCATAGTGCTGGTGTTGGAAGTGTTGGTGATTGTGTCGATTATCGCGGGTGATTATTTGTCAAGATATCGTATGACCTGGAGGCGTCATGGATGAAATTTTTACGCTATCATTTTTAGCCTCAGTGCTGGGTGGTGCCATCCGCTTAGGGACACCATTGTTGTTTCCCACGCTTGGTGAAATCATCTGTGAGCGTGGCGGGGTGCTCAATTTGGGCATCGAAGGCATTATGCTGGTTGGGTCTTTGGCAGGTTATATGGCCGCTTTCTATGCCGGTGGAGATGCCTGGTTTGGGATGATGGTGGGGGCGTTGGCGGGCGGTGCATTCAGCTTGATTCATGCTTTTTTGACCATTACCCTCAAAGCCAATCAAGTGATCAGTGGTGTGATGCTGGTGTTGTTGGGCATTGGACTCACCGAATTTATCGGAACAGCCACCAAAATGTCCCAGCAGATTTTGTGGACCTGGAAAAATAATTGGGGCTTTAAAAATTTCTTCAAAGATCTGAGCATCTTTTTTGAAGATATTAATTTGATTGCCTTGAGTGAATTTGCCACCTGGCTCCAAAATCTGGAATTCTTCGGCAGAGCGTTTTTTCAGCACAATGTGTTTGTCTATATCGGTTGGCTTGTTGTGCCATTGGTGTGGGTGTTCCTTTTCAAAACCCGAATGGGAATCACAATCACCGCTGTAGGTGAAAGCCCTGAAACGGCAGACACCCTTGGGATTCGCGTTAATCGAGTTCGTTATCTTTGTGTGTTTCTTGGGGGCATGTTCGCAGGTCTTGGCGGTGCATATTTCCCCTTGGCCTGGGTGGGCAACTGGCAATCGATGATCACCGCAGGTCGAGGCTGGATTGCTGTTGCTTTGGTGATTTTTGCCTTCTGGAAGCCTCAACGCGCGTTGTTGGCTGCTTTCCTGTTTGGTGGGATGGAGGCTTTACAAATCAATCTTCAAACCAAAAATGTGCCGATTCCGTCTTCGTTTATGCACATGCTTCCGTACTTGTCCACCATCGTTGTGCTGGTGTTTCTGAGTGGCGGACGCGCGCTCAAACGAATCGGCGCGCCCTCAGCATTGGGCGTTCCTTACGAACGCGGTGGTGGTTAAGCTTTCGGATTCACCCAAGTTTGTTGTTGATGTGATTCATGAACCGCATCAATCACCGCTTGGATTTTAACACCATCTTCAAATGTTGCAGCGCCTTCAACCACGTTTTTATCTTGATGCAGCGCTTCAACAATTCGCTGGCTCAAATAGGAAAATCCACTTGAGAACAAACTTGGCGGCAAGCCTGGCGTGTCTGCACCTGGATTCGGCTGAGTGTGTTCAATTTTGTCTTCGCCGTGGATGGCCCACAGACGATCATCTCCATCAAATACCAAGCTGCCATTTTCACCATGAATACAAACCGCTCTCAATGCGTTGGCTTGTTCAAAGGTCATTGGCAACGTGGCATCTAATGTAAGTTGACCGAGACTCCCATTTGCGAGTTTCATCATGATGGAACAGTAATTGTCCGTGGTTACAGGTTTGGTTTCGTTAGAATCTTTGAGCGGTAATTCATCAATGAAGGAGTGTATTTGGCCATTCACCTGAGCCACTTCGGTGCTGAGCATCCAACGGAGCAGGTCAATTTGATGAGAGCCTAACGCACCAAGCAATCCACCACCCGAAGCTTTGTCAAACCACCAATTCCATTTTCGGCCCTTCACGAATGGAAAACTCCAATAAATGGAAAAACTGATTTTTTCTGGCGACCCCAAAAACCCTTCATCAATCATGGATTTCATTTTTTGCAAGGTCGGATGAAAGCGAAGTTCGTGGTCAATAATGTGAAGTTTGCCTGAGCCCTTTGCTGCATCAAACATTTTTTGAGCTTCATCCAAATTCAGAGCAGTTGGTTTCTCACAAAGCACATGTAAGTTGTGAGCCAATGCCTTTTGACTCATGGGAAGATGATAGTTTGGCGGCGTGGTGATGAGCACAAGATCCAAAGCTTCATTCTCAACCATGGCATCATAATCAGTATATACACCAGGAATATTAAACTCTTTTGCTGTGGTGTCTGCGTTTTGTTGGGTGGCGCTACAGACGGATTGAAACACAACATTTTCACACGCTGCAAATGCAGGCAACATCACTTTGCGACCAAATCCTGTACCAGCCAAACCAATTTTGATGGGGGATGTCAATGTGGGCCTCCTAAGAATTTAATACTCTTTTTAAAGTTGAACGGTAATTTTCCAAAATGATTTCAAAGTCAGAATGAACTCCACCTTGAACAATGGCCTGATCAGCAATCACCACTTTTTCCACGGCACGAGGGGTGGCCCCAAAGAGGATAGCGTCTGTCGCATTGGATTTATTTGCATCCGCAATGGAAGGATCATTGGGGTTGAGCCAAACATGATCTTTCTTCCAATGATCATTCAAGCCACAAGCCGAGTATCCTAATCGAGTGGCGGCATCCAACAACGCGGGTGCTTCGGCTACCGTGTGACGGGCTTCCAAACGGGAACGTTCATCAAACTCCACCGCACGAATTTCTTCAAACGCATTTTCACAAGTATGGCTGTCTACACCCACACAGAGCAGTGCCTCTGCCTGAATCAAATCAGATATCGGCGGCAGACCATCACCAAGGTCACGCTCCGTCGTTCGGCAGATACAGACATAAGATTGTGATTGTCCCAAGGCATCAATTTCTTTTTCCGTGAGATGGGTGGCATGGACGCCAACAAATCGAGGAGAAAGAATGCCTCGTTCATCCAACAAGGCCACAGGAGTTGTGCCATATTCTGCCAAACATTCTTCGATCTCGCGGCGTTGTTCACAAACGTGCATGTGAAATGGCAAATCGTTTTGAGTCGAATATGCAGCCAGTTCGCAAAGTGGATCAATGGGAACGGCTCGAATACTGTGAGCAGCTACAGATACGGACACCATCGGGTCGGATGCATATTTTTTTCTTAAATATTCCGCATCTCGAATCACCAATTCGATGGATGGATCAGAAAACCGTTGTTGGGCCAGCGTCATCTCCTGTTGGTGACCACCACGTAAATATGCGGTGCGAATTAAACAAATTCGGATACCGACATCTTTGGCCGCTCGAATCACGGCGTCAGAAAGTTCAGTTCGATTATTATAAGGCGTACCACCTTGATCATGATGGAGATAATGAAACTCTCCAACGGCAGTCACACCCGACATGGCCAATTCCATATATGCAAAACGAGCAATGTGATACACATCTTCTGGATTAAGATTTTCAGCCAATTGATACATTAATCCGCGCCAGGACCAGAATGAATTGGCTTCTGTGGAACGTCGTTGGGTTCGCCCTCGCAAGGCGCGTTGGAAGGCGTGGGAATGGGCAGTGGCCAGTCCAGGCATAATCCAATGATCGTTTTCAAAGCGAATCGAAGGTGCGTTCATTGAACCATCCCGTTTTTGATGACTGTTTCAACGGGGTTACCGCCCAAAGTATAGGCCAAATGTCGATAGTCACTTTCTTTTAAAATCAACAAATCAGCTTTTTTACCGACTTCAATAGAGCCGACCTGCTCACCCAAACCAATGGCATGTGCTGCATTGATCGTGCTGGCATTTAAGGTTTCCGCAGGCGTCAATTTTTGATATCGACATGCAATGGCCATCACCAAAGGCATCGACAGACACGGGGCCGAGCCTGGATTCAAATCAGTTGCCAGAGCCACGGTGGCATCCGCATCGACCATGGCTCTGGCATTGGCATATTGTTCCAATCCCAAATTGAAGTTGACGGCCGGTAACGGAATAGCAATCGTTTTTGATGCTGCAAGAGTGTTTATTTCATCAATTCCTGTGACATCAAGGTGATCGACAGAGGTCGCGCCCAACTCAATTGCCATTGTTGTGGCTTCAAAGCAATTAAATTGATCGGTGTGAATTTTCGCCTGCAATCCTGAATCGATTCCTGCCTGCAATATACGTCGTGATTGATCAAGATTAAATGCATGGTCTTCGCAAAACACATCTATGAACAATGGTGTTTTATGTTCAGCGAAGTATGAATCTCGATACCAAGCCGCCACTTCAGGCAACATTTTCTCGATCACAAATTGCGTGTAACCTCCAGTGTCATCCTGAAACTCGGGTGGCACTGTGTGTGCGCCAAGGAAGGTTGGCACGATGTCGCAGGGATGAACCTGAGCCAATTGTTCAATGACCATTAGTATTTTGAGTTCGCTGCCTACATTCAGGCCGTAGCCGGTTTTGATTTCGACAGTTGTGGTTCCCAGTGCCAACATTTGATCCAATCGGGTGATGGCAGATTCGACCAATTCATCAATCGATGCCTCTCGCGTATGCTTCATGGTGCTGAGAATTCCGCCGCCAGCAGCCATGACTTCCAGGTAGGTTGCGCCCTGAATCCTGAGTTCAAATTCATGAGCACGATCGCCACCATAGACGGTATGTGTGTGCGGATCGACAAAACCTGGGCAGGCTGCCTTTCCATGCGCATCAATAGATTGTTGTGATTGATATTTTGATCTCAATTCGGAAGAGGATCCAGTTGCAACGATTCTTCCTTCATGAACAGCAACTGCACCCTTTTCAATGATGCCCAATTGTTGCATAGCGCCACCACGTTTTGGCACTGGATGAGCACAGGTGATCAAGGTTGCATTGTGAATCAACAGATCAATTTGGCTCAATGCTCACTCTTTTCATCCAGACCCAAGTGTGATTGCACTTGATTATTAATTTCACCGCTTGCCACCAACTGTCGAAGCTGTTCCATATGTGTGGACAAAACCACATCTTCTTGTATAAAGGGAACGTGCTTTCGAATTAAATCATAAGCCTCTTTTGTACCCGCCCCCATACAAACTTCTTCAACACCCTTGCAACGAAAATCGATGCCTTGGGCAGCTGCTAACAATTCAATGGCAACAATGGTTTCGACATGATCCAACACTTTTTCGGTGTGTCGCGTGGCCGTTGCCCCCATGCTGACGTGATCTTCTACGTTGGCGCTGCTGGGAATAGAGTCTGCACTGGCAGGGTGAGCTAGCACTTTGTTCTCCGAGGCCAGAGCCGCCGCAGTGTATTGAGCCATCATCATGCCGCTTTCCAAGCCGCCGTTTTCGGTGAGAAACATCGGCAGCACGCTGCCATTGCTATCGGCATCAACCAGTCGAGACACCCGACGTTCGCTCATATTGCCGAGTTCGGTGAGTGCCAGTTTCATGTAGTCCATGGCAAGGGCAATCGGTTCACCATGGAAATTTCCGGCAGAGACCACGTCGATGTGGCCTGTTTCATCATCTACAAAGATGAGTGGATTATCATTGGCTGAGTTCAGTTCGATGTTGATCACCCACCGCGCATAGGCAATGGCATCCCGTACGGCACCATGAACCTGTGGCACACATCGAAGCGTATAAGGATCCTGCACATTGTTTGGGTCATCGGAACGCAAGAGTTGGCTGCCTGCAACCAATTTTCGCAAAAATGCCGCACATTCAATTTGACGCGGATGAGGGCGGGCTTCATGTACTCGTTTGTCAAAGGCGCGATCTGTGCCATTCAATGCTTCCAGGCTGAGGCAGGCTGCAATATCCGCAGTCAGTGCCAAGTTGACCGCTCGATAGACGAGCAAAGCGCCCATGCCGACCATCAATGTGGTGCCGTTCAGAAGTGCCAAACCTTCTTTGGCTTCTAATTCAATGTGTGCCAATCCCACTTTATCCAAAGCAGTTTGACCATCATATGTTTGGCCCTGAAAAATGGCTTTACCTTCTCCAACCAACACCAACGCAAGATGTGCCAAGGGTGCCAAATCCCCACTGGCTCCCAATGAGCCTTGTGAAGGGATGACAGGGTGTACGCCTGCGTTGAGCATGCCAATCAACATTTGAATCAACTTGGGTCGAACGCCAGAATGGCCCATGGCCAATGTGTTCGCACGGACCAAAAGCATGGCACGCACCACAGATTCATCCAAAGCCGGTCCCACGCCCACGGCATGGCTGCGGACCAGATTAATTTGAAGTTGCTTCACTTCCTCAGGCGAAATGATTTTGTCTTTGAATCGACCAAACCCCGTGGTGATGCCATAGGCAATTTGTTTCTCTGATACCAGCTTAAGGACGGCTGCCCTGGATTGTTCGATGGCTGGCAAACAATCAGGATCAAGCGAAATCGTTTGACCATTAGCCACGGCCACAACAGAAGCAATCCTTAACTCTTTGCCATTTATGGATAATGGTTCCATTACTTACCAGATTGCATGGGGATTTGAACGCCACGTTCTTTTGCCACTTCGACCGCACGCTCATAACCGGCATCGACATGGCGAGCCACGCCCATGCCAGGATCGACAGTGAGTACTCGCTCTAATCGGGCAGCGGCTTCGGGTGTTCCATCGGCCACGATCACCTGACCGGCATGAAGACTATACCCAATGCCCACCCCGCCCCCATGATGGAAGCTGACCCAGGTTGCGCCACTTGCCGTATTGATGAGTGCGTTGAGAATGGCCCAGTCAGCAATGGCATCAGAGCCATCTTTCATGCCTTCAGTTTCGCGGTTTGGGCTGGCCACCGAACCGCAATCGAGATGATCGCGCCCAATGACAATGGGTGCTTTAACTTTTCCTGTGGCAACAAGTTCATTGAATTTTAATCCAGCTTTGGCTCGATCCCCATATCCCAGCCAGCAGATACGGGCGGGGAGCCCCTGGAATTCAATGTCGCGCTGTGCCAATTTAATCCAGCGATTCAAATGCTCATCTTCAGGAAACAGTTCCAGGATGGCTTGATCCGTGACATAAATATCTTCAGGATCGCCAGAGAGGGCCACCCACCTAAATGGTCCTTTGCCTTCACAGAACAAGGGACGAACGTATGCTGGCACGAAACCTGGATAATCAAACGCATCTTTCAATCCGTTGTCATAGGCTCGTTGTCGCAAATTGTTGCCATAGTCAAATACAATGGCCCCTTGCTTTTGCCAATCCAACATCACTTGAACATGGGTTGTCATGGAGTCAGTGGCTTGTTGCAGATATTCGTCAGCATCTTTTTCGCGAAGCGAGTTGGCTTCATCAATGGTTAGGCCAACCGGGATGTAACCATACATGGGGTCATGGGCTGAGGTTTGATCGGTGACCACATCTGGAACAATGCCCTGACTTTGCAGTTGAGGCAGAATTTCAGCGGCGTTGCCGACCAGGGCCACAGATTTTGTTTCTTCGGCTTTGACGGCCTCATTGACCCATTGCATCGCTTCATTCAGGTCATGCGTGACACAATCCACCTGACGCAGTTCCAGGCGACGGTTGGCTCGCCAGACATCAACTTCCACAAATAGGCCAACGCCTCCGTTCATCGTAACGGCTAAGGGCTGTGCACCGCCCATTTCGCCCAATCCGGCCGTGACCACAAACTTTCCTTTGAGGCTACCCCAGCCGTGTTGTTGGGCAAGAGAGCCGAAAGTTTCGTATGTGCCTTGCAAAATGCCCTGGGTGCCGATGTAAATCCAACTGCCCGCTGTCATCTGGCCGTACATGATCAGGCCTTCTTTTTCCCAACGGTCAAAGTTTTCCTGTGTGGCCCAAGCAGGCACAATGTTGGAATTGGCGATCAACACACGTGGCGCATCTTCATGTGTTTTGAAAACAGCAACAGGTTTGCCAGATTGCACCATCAACGTTTCATCCGGCTCTAATTTTTCCAATGAGGCGAGGATGGCGTCAAACGACTCCCAGTTGCGAGCTGCTTTGCCTCGTCCGCCATAGACAATCAGTTGTTCAGGATCAAATGCCACGATGGGGTCGAGGTTGTTTTGGATCATGCGGTAAGCTGCTTCGATCAACCAGTTTTTGCAAGTGAGTTCTGTGCCGGTTGGCGCTTTCACCGTTCTAGGCATGGCTTTGGCCATCGTAATGCCTCCTCATCTACTTCATTAATTCGAGATTTTTAAATTATCAATGCCACTCAAGCAACAGCGATATTGGTCCTCTAAACGAGATGTTTGGAATAAATTCAAGCGATTGGTTTTCGATCAACCGTAAATTCGGAAGCCGTTGAGTGAGTGTTTCAAATGCGATTTTCAATTCAAGTCGTGCAATGGGTGCGCCCACACAAAAATGAATGCCATGTCCGAATGCCAGATGGTTGTGTGCATTTTTTCTTTCCAAATTAAATTGATCGGGGAATTCAAACAGGGCTTCATCTCGATTTGCAGAGTTGAGCATGAGCATCACATTCGAATCTTTAGGAATGTCTACCCCATTGATGGTGATCGCCTCACGCGCCACCCGCCGCCAAGCACAGACAGATGGATCAAATCGCAACATTTCTTCTACCGCATTTTCGACCAGTTCTGGGTATTCGCACAACTGAATCCATTTTTCACGATTTGATAATAAATGATAAATGCCGTTGGTCATTTGAGCCGTGGTTGTTTCATGTCCAGCCACGAGCAGAGTGATCATACAACTGGTGATTTCATTGATGGTGAGAATGCTGTCATCCCCATCTCGAAGTCGAATCAAGTCGCTGGTGAGATCATCTTGTGGGGCTCTCAGTTTTTCCTGAACCAAATTCTGCGTGTACTTCCAAAAACGTACAAGGTTTTGTGCCATTTCAATCTGTTCTTCTGGCGTGGGTTTGCCGTAATAAAGTTTGATGCGCTTGCCTGCCCATGCTTTAACCTGAGGCACATCTTCCGGTGGTACACCAAGGATGTGAAAAAGCACCAAGGCAGGTAGATCGTAAGTCATTTCGGCAACGATATCGCCTTTGCCCATACCGATAAATTTGTCAATCTGTTGATGAATGAGCTGCTCAATGTCTTCAGCAAAATGATTCACCCGTTTGGGGGTGAATAAGGTGTTCACTTTCGAGCGAATGCGTGTATGACTCGGCGGCACGTTGTTGGACAGGACTGGCTGAGGCGTATAGCCCTCATCTTTAAGCATCTGCAACACTTCTTCAGAAAATGGCACGATAGGTGAAATCGTATTTTCTGCGGTAAACACTTTATGGTTGCGGAAAATCGCTTTAATATCTTCGTATCGGGTCACAATCCAATAATCGATTTCTGGGCTGTAGAAAATGGGCGCTTCTGATCGAGCACTTGCCAAAAAAGAAAATGGATTGGCTAAATAGTTGGCAGCAAATGGATCAAATGTGGCCCCATGATGTGTGATGGGGCATTGTGATTTGGTTTCCAAATTCTGAGCCTCCTTGATGATTCAGCTTGCATGGCCTTTGTTCGGTGGACTAGTTTACGCGTTTTGGTAACTTGCTCGCAAAACACGACATCAACTTTTACGTATTAAATTGTAAACAGATTGCGCTTTTGTTTCCCATATGTCCACCAAAGGGTAGACATCAACGCTTTTACCTCCATTCTATAGCTCTTATACTGAGCCTTGGCTAGTGTGTTTCTAACTCAGGCAACGCGTCTGTGAATTCATTCAATGGGGGTGGATTTTAGGAAACACACATTTTCTCTTAACATCAATCCTGTTTGAAATTTCTATCGCCAGTCCATTCAGGCTTTGAAAAATTCCGGTTTTAGGGTGTGAGCAATTTTGGCACACGTGTTACACATTTATTTCGACATCAATCACATCTCTTGTAGGGGGATAGATGAAACGTATCTTTTTTATTAATCTGATTATGATCCTTGCTCTACCTTTCTGGGCGTTTGCCCAAACGGAGGAACCCGTCACCGTTTCACCCATTATTGGCGATACTAATTTAGACCATGAGTTCACACTTCAGGATTATTTCTTCCTCATTCGTGCTTTAGGCGGCGGTGTGGATTTGAGCGATCGATCTTTATTCCTCTCCGACGTTGCCCGTCCCTGCGATGGCAACCCAAACCGCGAAGATTCACGCCTGTTATTGGAAGCAACACGAAAATTAAACACCGATGAACAAGTGAGGAGCCAATGCCACAACGGTGCAATTGGTGATCCGTTTGTGGTTGAAGTGGGGCCGGACTTGCTGATTCGTCTGGACACGATCAACCCCAATCGCATTGTTGATGATTTTACTGGCGGTATTCTCGTGGCCTTCTTTTTAACCAACAACGGCACAGAGGCTTCTGGTCCTTTCAATGTATGGGTGGGAGGTGGATTGGGTTTGGACCCTGATGGGGATCGCTTTGCCCATGTGGAGCGTTTGGAATCAGATGGGCTTGCCCCAGGTGAATCTCGACGAGGCACGATGGAACTCACCCGTGAAAAGCTGGATGAACTCGGCATTGAAATCGGCACACACAAACGTCTGGTCATCAAAGTCAAAGTCGATCCCACCAATCAGGTGGCAGAAACCAACGAACATAACAATGAAGCTTCAACCACCATTCCCCTAGGCACTGGTCCTGACCCAGGGGATGGCCCTGACTTGATCATCCGTGTGGACACGCTGGAGCCCAACACCATCGATGTGGATGGCAACAACGGCATCATCGTCGGCGTGGTGGTCAGCAATCGAGGCAATGAAGCCTCCGGCCCCTTCCGTGTATGGGGTGGCATTGCTGTGAATGAACACGCCAGTGACGCGCGTTTTATTCATACAGAACATGATGGGTTACGCGGACTCGAACCCGGCGAAAGCCGTCGGGACAGGATAGAAATCACGCGCGCCATGCTCAATCGCCTTGATGTCACTTTGAGTGAACTGACAGGGATTGCGGTCAAAGTTCGAGTTGACTCTACCGATGTAGTTGAAGAAACGAACGAAAACAACAACATGGATATGACTTCTATCCGAGTGGGCGGTGACGGCAACGTTCGCCCTATCAGCAACATCAACGGCTCCTGTGGACGTTCCGGCCAATCCATTGTGAGTTTTATATTGGCCGAAGATGCAACCATTGCTTCTATTTCGACCAAGAATGTGGGCAACACCATTTTACGCATCCGCGCCAATGGCAGCCCTGCCAGTCTGCCAATCACAGGCTCAGCGCGGGTAGAAGTGTCTTTAAATTGCCGTACTGCAACCACTGAAGGCGGTACGCTCATCATCCGCTTGAGAAATGGTGATGTTGGCATGGCCTCGGTGACGAACTTTATGCCCCTCCGCCTGAATCAAGTTCAGGCCATCCAGCTTTCGAATGAAATTCGATTTGCTCTGTCAGGAAACTCGATTCAAAACGCACAGGTGAGGGTATTCAGCCTGTCAGGAAACATCATCTATGCCAGTGGCATGACCACTGGCAACGGCTTGTCCTGGCATTTATTGAATCAGGATGGACAACGTGTTGCCAATGGCGTTTATTTCTACGTGGTGACTGTTGAAGATCCGTTTGGAAAAACGATTCAAAGTAGTATCAAAACGCTTGCTGTATTGCGTTGATCAATTGATACAGGCTTGTAAAAGAGGGTTGGCATGGGCTAGCCCTCTTTTCATTTTTCAGCATAAGCAGCAATCCTGTGCTGAAGAGTGTGGTGGGCCAATTTTCTGCCAAGATGAACCTCCTTACAAAAAAGAATTTGCTAAAGGTTGGGTTAGATGCCAACTCAATCTATTAAGATTAAGCAAACCAGTCTCATGTGGATTTTGCAAAAAAGCATACTTCGTAAGATGGGGAGGCCGTAATTGATTGACAGGTGTTGAGGCTACTTTGTCCAAAAGTCCATTGTTGACCTTTGGATTGGTTTTTATATACAGTATATAGTTAATAGGAATCAGGGAAGGGGGATTTAAAAAATCTTTGATATCTAGACAGATAATTTTGTAAGCTTATCAAAATTTTCGGAGAAAATATTTCAGAAGGTTCACTCATCTGAAAAACTCAAGGAGGGTTTATGTTTTCTAAAAGATGGTTTGTTTTAAGCACATTAATTGTGCTGTTGGGCGCACTGGCACTTTCTTCCAGTTCGGAAGCTGTGCTTCAGGCGCAGGATGTGCCAAGTGAATTGGTGCTGGCAATGATCCCATCACGCGAACCAGATGTGTTGTTGCCAGATTTGCAACCGTTTGGCGATCTGTTGGCCGAAGCACTTCAGGCCCGTGGCTTTGCGGTAGATACCGTACAAGCTGTGGTGCTAACCAGTGAAGAAGCCACGATTGCTGCTTTGGGTACTGGCGAAGTTCATATCGGTTTCATGGGGCCATTGAGCGCCGTTCGAGCTGAACAAGATTCTGGTGCAGAAATCGTGACCGCTTCCGTGCGTTTTGGCGCTTTGAAGTTTAAAGGCCAATTGATGACGCGTGGAAAAGATTCAGGTTTGGCTAATATCGATAACTTCGTTGCCCGCGTTCAAGCTGGAGAAAATGTGACCATGAGCTACACGTCTCCTGGTTCCACCAGTGGTTTCTTATTCCCATGCTTGAAACTTCAGCAATTGGGCATCTTGCCTGGTGACTTCCCTAACTTCAAAACATTTTTTGCTGGCGGTCACTCCAGCTCATTCCTTGCTGTTTATAACGGTGATGCTCATGCTGGTTGGGGTTTTGACGACGTGCGTGAAGGTTTCCGAAGACGACCTGATGACACCGGTTTGGCACCAGTCGATTTGGAAAATGGCCGCGATGAGTTTGATGTTTGGCAGGAAGTTGTGGCTCAGGTTTCTTTGCTGGGTTACACAGACTTTGTGCCTAACGACCCTCAAGTTGTAGCGGGGAACTTACCTGCTGACCTGAAAGACGCCATCAAAGAAGAATTGGTGAACTTGAGTGTGGGTGCCGGTTCTGACAATATTCTGAATTTGGTCACGGCAACTGCATTTATAGCTGTGTCTGACGACGGTGTATTGACCAACGCAGACTTTGATGTGATCCGCAATGCGATTGCACAAGTTGAGCCCATCATTGCACAATGCTCTAACCAATAAGTTGATTTAGTCGCAGGCGCGTGGGAAGCAAAGAAACTTTCCACGCGCTTTGCATTTTTCAGGAGGACGTGTCGGATGCTCAAATTTGAAAACGTTTCGGTGACCTATCCCAGTGGCACACAAGCACTAAAAAACGTCAATCTAGAAATAAAAGAAGGCGAATTCATTGTGATTGCAGGCATCAGTGGCGCAGGAAAATCAACCCTGTTGCGCTGTATCAATGGATTAATTGAATACACTGGGGCTCAGATCGATGGCCATGTTTACTTTGATGGAGAGGATGTGGCACGGGCATCCCGACGACGCGTTCGTGAAATTCGCTCACAGGTGGGAATGATCTTTCAGGAATTCAACCTGGTCAAACGATCCTCTGTGATGCGAAATGTGCTGGCTGGCCGCATCCCAAAAGTGGGATCAGCCAAAGCGCTGTTTGGTATGTTCCGCCCTGAAGACAAAAAAATTGCGCTGGCGTCCTTGGATCGTGTGGGGATTGCAGAAAAAGCTAAACAGCGGGCAGACAAACTTTCTGGCGGGCAGATGCAACGCGTCGGCATTGCGCGTGCTTTGGCTCAGGAGCCGCGACTGATTCTGGCTGATGAACCGGTAGCGTCTTTGGACCCAATCACCGCCCGGATTGTGTTAGAACATCTCAAAGCCATCAACGAAGAATCCGGCATCACGACCATCGTCAACCTGCATGACACGGTTCTGGCCCGCGCTTTTGGAGATCGTATCGTGGGCATTCGCAATTCTACTATTATTTTTGACGAACCTGTGGATCAGTTGGACGAAGCCACGTTTGAAGAAGCCATTTACGGCGCGGCACTCAGCAAGCATGAACATCGAAAGGTGTCTAAAAGGAGCGATGAACAGTGAAACGACTGTTCTTTTGGCTCATTCTCATTGTCGGGTTGCTGGTCACTTACACTTGGATGGGGTCCAACGTTGAGTTCAGCTTCGAAGAGCTTTTCACCAAGAGCCACAATTTCTTTAGACAGTTAGAAAAGCTGTGGCCGCCAGATTTTGGAGATATTAATTTATTCACCTGGCCTACCAATTGGGGCTTGCTGGATCAATTATGGAAGCCATTGCTGGACACATTTCGCATGTCAATCCTGGGCACATTCTTAGGTGCGCTGTTATCGCTCCCCCTCATCATGCTGTCCACACGAACGGTCACCCGCGAACCGTGGCTTTATTATCCAGCACGATTCATCATGGGCATGTTGCGATCCATTCCAGATTTACTTTATGCGTTATTATTTGTGGCTGCATTCGGTATTGGACCAGTGGCAGGTGTGCCGGTATTGATGGTGTTTTCAGCAGGCATCATCGCCAAGATGACCAGTGAAAGTGCGGACAATATTGACCGGGGGCCCATTGAAGCCATGGAAGCCATAGGGTCTGGTCGGTTGGCCATCATTGGATTTGCAGTTATTCCACAAATTTTCCCCTTATTTCTGAGTTACAGTCTTTATGTCTTTGAGTTGAACATTCGTATTGCTGCCATCCTGGGTTATGTGGGTGCCGGCGGGATTGGGCAAACGCTGCAAACCTATATGGCTTTTGGTTTTTGGGACAAGGTGATGACGGCCTTGATCCTTATTCTCATTATTGTGTTTACGATCGATTACATTAGCGGTCGTTTCCGCGAATCCTTAATAGAGGGCAAAGACCTTAAAATTTGGTGGAAAGGGTCTTTGGGTTTTATCGTGGTGGTAGGCATTATCTGGTCAGCAGTCAGCATTGAAATTGATCTCGAGCGTATTGCCAGAGGAATGGAGCAATTGGGACGCATCCTGGGCAGCATGATGGCACCTGACTGGAGTGCCTTGGGGCTGGGTGTGGAGAAAATGTTTGAATCGGTTCAAATTGCTTTCATCGGCACAACGATCAGCATGTTTTTTGCTTTCCCCCTGGGATTCTTGTGTGCCATGAACATGGGATTCCCAAAGTGGATGGTGTATGCTTTCCGCCAGATTCCGAACATCATTCGTACGTTCCCTGAATTGATTTTGGCCATTTTGTTCATTGCCTCCTACGGGCCGGGGGCATTTCCTGGCGTCCTGGCATTGGGCATTCATTCCATTGGTATGTTGGCTCGGCTCAACTATGAAGTGGTGGAAACCATTGACCGTGGCCCGACCGAAGCGCTTAATTCTATTGGCGCAAATCGAACCATTGGGTTCCGTTATGCAGTGCTGCCACAGGTGATTCCAGAATTCATTGCCATTGCATTATACCGCTTTGAAATCAATGTCCGCGCAGCTTCGGTGCTAGGCATTGTGGGTGCTGGCGGCATCGGTACCATCATCATCAACGCAACGCGATTGGGCCATTACAATGAACTGGGCACTTTCTTGTTTGTAGTTATCGTTTTTGTCAATGGAATTGATTTGGCCAGTAGCTGGATTCGACGAAAGATCATCGAAGGATAACCATGAAACCAACCGCATTGGTCTGCGATGTGGACAATACCATTTGCAACACACGTCCTCGTGTGAAACGCTGCCTTGAGGTGATGGGACGTCCAGAAGTGTTTGAGCAAAGCCCCCAAACCTATGGCGGCTTTAAGGAAATGTTGTCACCTGAAGAGGTGAATCAATTTTTCCAAATCTTTTTATCCAATCAATTTCTGGATGTAGACATACCTTTGCCAAATTCTGCAGAGGTGTTGCACCAATGGGCCAATGACCACCATTTGGTCTATTTAACTGGACGCCACGATGTGCAAGGGGACTCGATGCGGGAAGGCACCGAAGCTTGGTTAAAAGCACACGATTACCCTTTGCCAGGCCAAGATCAAATTCAACTTTGGATGAAGCCTTCCCGATATGAAGTGGACCTCGATTATAAAAACAACGCGCTTGATACTTTAAGTAAACAATATCAACTATGTGCGGGTTTAGGTGACTTGCCTCATGAGGGCCCGATGTACGCTGCATTTGGATTGAAACCCATCATCATGAGCACAGTGGGGATGTTCCCCGAAGAGGAGCTTAGAGCCACACATGCTGATGTTACCGTCACTGCCGAATGGGCACAGGTCACAGATATCCTCGCATCCGCATGTCGATCACCATAAACGGCATCCTTGTTTCATAAACGTCAAATATCAGAAAAGCGGGTAAAGCATCATGTTTTGGAAACAGGAACACAAAGTTGAAAAACTGGTTCGCCAACACCTTGAGTTGGTCGACAATACCCTTCGCAGTTTTCAAAAAGCTCTTGATGCCTATCTTAATAAAAATGATCAGGTGACTGAACTTGCCGCTGAAGTGCATCAATGGGAAAGCAAAGCTGATGACGTTCGCCGCGAGGTCACCGCGCAATTACTCAAAGGGGCACTGTTAGGCAGTTTTCGCGGCGACATGTTGCGCCTGATTGAAGAGATAGACAAACTCGCCAATACCGCAGATTCACTGATGAACAGCCTTATTTTGCAAAACATCCAAATTCCCGAATCCCTATATCCTCGGATCAACACCATTTGTGACAAGTCAATCGACATCCTGGATGAACTCAACCCTGCCATTGAATTGTTGTTTTCCAACATGACTGAGGTACTCACACACACCAGTCAGATTGAAAAGTTGGAAGGCGAAATTGATGAGGTGGAAAAAGCGTCCATTCGCGACCTGTTTTTAATGGATTTATCTCTGGCAGAAAAACTGTGGGTGCGCGATTTTATCAGTCACCTTGCCCAGTTGTCTGATCGTGCTGAAGACCTTTCTGACCTCATCGAAATCATTGTCGCAAAAAGACGGGCTTAGCGTTACCTCGTGATTGATCCTCGTCTGATTACAGGTGTTTTCATGGGCTGGACATTGGGGGCCAACGACACTGCCAGCGTGTTTGGCCTTGCCATTACCAATCAGGCCATCCGCATGTGGAATGCCTTGTTACTGACTGCTTTTTTTGTGATGCTGGGCGCCGTGTTGCAAGGGCAAAGTGGTATTATCACCTACGGCAGCTTGGGCACTCAGACATTGCATACTGCCTTCATCATTTCATTAATCCCATCACTTGCCATTCTGGTGACAGCCACCATAGGACTTCCGGTCTCGACCACGCAGGCGGTGGTCGGCGCAATGACAGGTTTGAGTCTGATTCAAGGCAACGTCAATTGGGACACTTTGATTAAATTAGGCCTCGGCTGGATGCTTGCGCCGATTGGCACGATGTTGCTCGCCTTGTTGCTTTATTGGGCTGTAGCTCGAACGTTTGAACCTTGGCTGAAACGACTGGCCGTTTATGAAGCCCTGCTAAAAATTGGTTTTATCATTGTGGGTGCATACGGCGCTTATTCACTGGGTGCCAACAATGTGGCCAACGTGGCTGGTGTTTGGGTTAAAACTGGTGTATTGAGTTTGGAGCAAGGCGTCTGGTTTGGCGCACTCACCATTGCGTTGGGCGTCTTGACATACAGTCGTCGGGTGATTCATACCGTGGGCCATCGGATAGTAGAACTTGATCCTTTTTCCGGCTTCATTGCCACGTTGAGCGCTTCATTGACCTTGCATATTTATGCCATGCTTGGCGTGCCTGTATCTGCCTCTCAAGCCATTGTGGGTGCGGTGATGGGCATAGGGTTGGTCAAAGGGGCACAAACCGTACAAACAAAGTCCGTTCTTCAAATTGTGCTGGCCTGGTTCATTGTTCCTTTGATCACTATTGTGGTTTCAATGGGGCTGTTTGTTTTATTCCCAGCTTGATGAATTACATTGACTTTTACTTCCGTTTGCGATTACGATCATGGCAAGTTGTACACGAATCACAAGGTTCTCCGCCCAAAGGGCAGCTAGGGTTCCGCTGAAATCATCAGGCCTGGACCGAGCGCTGCATCAACCGCAAAGTTTTTATCATTTGCGGCCGGCACCTTAAGGGATAAAAAACCAGGGGGGATAGGGCGCACCTTATCTAATATTTTATTGGAGGTGCGTTGTGTCAAAATCTGCACAACCTCATTGGCGGGTCATTTTTCAAGCGTTGTTTGTCACCCTGCTTTGGTCTTCTTCCTGGGTGTTTATTAAATTTGGACTGGAAGATATTCCTGCGCTTACCTTTGCTGGGCTTCGCTATTTCCTGGCATTTTTGTGTCTGTTACCCTTTGCGTTGAGGCGCTCATCGCTACAAAAGCTTGCTTCTCTCACCAAAGCTCAGTGGAGGCAACTCATCCTATTGGGCCTGGTTCTCTACACAGTGACTCAGGGGGCGCAATTTTTGGGGTTGTTTTATCTGCCCGCCGTGACGGTGAGCCTGATACTCAGTTTTTCCCCCGCTGTTGTGGCTTTGTTCAGCAGCCCTCTGCTCAACGAACAACTCACATCACGTCAATGGTGGGGCATCATAATCTTTCTTTCAGGGACATTGCTCTATTTTATTCCTGTTGAATTCCCACTTGAGGCTTGGATTGGTATCGGTGTGGTTGTCGTTGGCGTGCTGGCCAATTCAGGCTCTGCCATCCTTGGCCGCGCTGTGAATCGAGACTTACATCTGGGTGCATTGACCATCACCACGGTCAGTATGGGTATTGGGGCTGTGGTGTTACTGGGGGTGGGCATTGGCTTTCAAGGGATACCTGAATTATCATTTTCTCATTGGGGGATCATCCTCTGGCTGGCTGTGGTCAATACTGCGTTTGCATTTACCCTATGGAATATCACCCTCCGTTCTTTAACGGCCACAGAATCCAGCATCATCAACAACACGATGCTCATACAGATTGCCTTGCTGGCATGGCTATTTCTTGGAGAAACCATAGATGTAAAAGAAGGCTTGGGGCTGGCGCTGGCCCTGTTTGGTACATTGATGGTGCAGTTAAGGCGGTAATCCATTTGTATAACCGCCTTGAATTGAGTGATTAACTTCGGGCCCCAAAAGCACATCCTGGGCAATGATGATGGATTGAGTAAGTTCTTCCGAAGTTGGTGATTCTTTTCTCAGCTTTATGCCTGTGCTGGAGTAGCCTTCATTCATGGCGTCAACAAACTCTTGAAAGTCTAAGGTTCGCTGACAAGCCTGACTCAGGGTGATGACTTTATCACGTGCAAAGGTTTGAGGTGAATCTGCTTCTGCATAGAATCTTTCGATCCAATCGTGCATCAAATCCAAGTCAAGGTCAACCAAAATACTTGCATGAACCAGTACCCCATGGCTCCGTCGAGTTTGTGCCAATCCCGCGGCTTTTTTTTCATCGATCACCAGATTATGTGGCCCGTCACAATAGGTGCCTGAGACCTGGCCAAATACCCCGTTGATGCCCAGATGGCCAAATCCTTGAATCATCCCCCCTGCCAAAGCTTCAAAGGATTCATGAACGCCTGAGGGTGCAACATCCGTAGGCACAAACACGGACACATTGAAAACGCCCTCACCATGCCAAACAGCGGTACCGCCACTTGAACGCTTTAACAGAGTCATTTCTTCCTGATGAAAGGCATGAATGGCTTGATCGATATTGGGGAGTCGAACATCGAATCGACCTAGAACAATACAAGGCTGATTTTGCCAAATGCGCAATGTGGGTTGGGATTGTTGGAGCAAGACTTCATCCAATGCCAATGCCGTTTGAGGCGATTTAACTTCGGACTCTACAAATAAGCGCCAAGTTGTCATGATTGAGCAATGATGTAAAAACCCTTGCCACCGATGGCTTTTTTCTGTTCGACAACGTGAAACCCAATGGTTTCCAGCAGCAAGAGAAAGTCATCAAGCTTCCAATTTCGGATGAAAATGGTGTATTTGCTTGTTTTGGCATTTTTGCCACGACTGACAATTCGGTAAAAATTGAGATACACAGTATCCCCTTGAAGGTCCCAATGGCTTACATAAAGATGTGTTTTGCCGTCCTCTTCTGTTACGAATCCATTCGAAAGTTGATTTTGTTCAAGGGCTTCAAAATCGGGAAAATCTAAAATCAGGTGGCCATTTTGCTTCAACACACGTTTCATTTGGACTAGGGCTTGTTGTGTCCTGTCAGCATCCAGTAGGTGCATCAAACTATGGCCCAAAGCGAGAACAGCCTCAAAACTTGTGGGCGAAAACAGTTTGTCCAGTTGGCAAAAATCCAGGGTATGTAAAGGGAAGTGAACGCCTGCAAGAACTGCATTTTGTTTGGCTTGTCGAATCATCCCGTTGCTGAGATCTGATCCGGTTAGGTGATAGCCGCGTTGCGCCAGAGGAATGGCGTGAAATCCATCTCCACAGCTTGCGTCGAGGATGGTGGAGATTTGATTGGCTTGAAAAAATTCGTCCAGCCAGTCCACTTCTTCATCTTGGACATCTTCGTAATTGCCTTCATATAAAAATGAATAATACGGGGCCAGTCGATTGTAACTGTTCATTTACGCTCACTTTTAATTGATAATCTTCCTTGCAGACGTAGTTTATTCAATTTTTTCCAGATTGCGAGACGCTGGCCTTGCGAAGCGGTTTGTTAGGTCAGATAATGGGGCCGAATTTTATCTAAGAGTGTATAGGAACCATAAACCCCATGGACATTGTTTATTACGGTGACCCTGTGTTGCGTCAGGTTGCAGAATCTATTAACGAAATAGATGATGAAGTTCGTGCCCTTGCCGATGGCATGGTGCGCGCCCTGACGCTGAAAAAAGGGGTGGGTTTGGCAGCCCCGCAGGTGGGTGTGTCCAGACGGTTGATTGTGGTTGATCTGGAGTCCGAAGATTACTTTGAAATTGTGATTAACCCTGAAATCATTGACGTCAGTGAAGAAGAAGTGGAAGGTGCCGAAGGTTGCTTGAGCATCCCCGGCTCCGAAGCAGAGGTCGTGCGCCATGAAACCATTCGCGTACGTGGCATGACGCTGGATGGCAACACTTTCGAGATCGAAGCAACAAACTGGCTGGCGCGTGTGTTTCAGCATGAAATTGACCACCTGAATGGAAAATTATTCATCGATCACATTGATGAAGCCAAGCGGCTCCAAGTGTTGAAAGAATTCGATCGCGTCCAACGAGAAGAGAAAGCAGAAGTATGAAAATAGTATTTATGGGGTCCGGCATCTTTGCTGTGCCCATGTTGCGAGCTTTGGCCAAAGTGGTGGAGATTCAGGGCGTGTTTTCACAGCCGGATCGACCTTCGGGTCGTCATTTGAAATTGACACCCCCACCTGTAAAAGAAGAAGCTGAAGAACTTAACTTGCCCATTTTTCAGCCTGAAACGTTGAAAACGCCAGAAATTGTAGAACAACTTCAAAGGTTTAAGCCAGATGCCATTGTGGTTGGGGCTTATGGGCAGATCATCCCACAAAATATTTTGGATATTCCACGCTTGGGGCCAATCAATCTTCACGCTTCATTGTTGCCAAAATATCGAGGTGCTGCGCCGATCCATTGGGCAATTATGAATGGAGAGAAACAAACAGGTGTGACCACCTTTTTCATGGAAGCGGACGTAGATACCGGCGCAATTCTGCTGCAAAAAGCCACCCGTATTGAGTCGGATGACAATGTGATCACAGTCGAAAGCAAATTGGCTCACATTGGTTCTTTCCTCATGCTCGAAACGCTCGATTTGCTTTCTGAAGAACGGTTACGCGCTGTGAAACAGGATGACTCCATTGCCACCAATGCGCCAAAACTCCACAAAGAATTGGGGCAGGTGGATTGGAGCAGAAATGCCCGACAGTTGGACTGCTTTGTACGCGGCACCCATCCATTTCCAAGTGCTTATACGTTTATCAATGAACACCGCTTGAAAATTCACAAAGCAATCATGGTGGATGATGCCAGCACCGACGCCAAACCGGGTGAGATCGTGGGCCTTACCACCGATGTGATCCTGGTCCAAACAGGTCGGGGCGTGATCGAACTTAAGGAAGTCCAACCTGCATCAAAAGCTCGCATGGGTGCAGGTGATTTTGCCAACGGCTATCACTTGGAAAAAGGCATGGTGTTTGACAGCCTAAAGAGTGAGTAATGCCTTTGGCGTCTTGGTCAAATTTTCAATCCCATTTGAAGTCACCACAGCCAAATCCTCGATGCGAACGCCACCCCAACCTTCTAGATAAATACCCGGTTCAACCGTAACCACGGCACCTTCAGGCAGGGTGCTTTTGCGAACATTTGAAAGACTTGGTGCTTCGTGAATTTCCAATCCCACGCCATGTCCAGTCCCATGTCCGAAATTTTCTCCAAAGCCGCCATGTTCGATAATGGTTCGACCGGCTTGGTCAGCCAACTCACCTTCAGTTTGCGCTCGAATGGCATCTAGAGATGCTTCCTGAGCCTGCAAGACGAGGTTGTACACTTCAACCTGTTTGTCAGAGGGTGTCCCAATACACACAGTTCGGGACATATCAGAACAATAGCCATCCCATTTTGCACCAAAATCAAACAGCACAAATTCATTGGCCTGGATGGTTCGATCTCCTGTTTCGTGGTGGGGTAGCGATGAATTTGGGCCAGATGCCACAATACTTGTAAATGCCAAGCCATCCGAGCCATTTTTACGCATGAACATTTCCATTTCCCAGGCGATTTCTTTTTCAGTCATCCCAGGTTTCATGAAATTGAGAATATGAGCAAAGGTTTTATCCGTTAATTTTTGAGCTTTACGAATGTTTTCAATTTCTTCTGCATCTTTTGTTTGCCGCAATTCAGCCACCAAATCATCACAGGCAACAAAATCCACATCAGGCGCAGCGCTTTTTAGATGATTGTAATAAGCCAAAGACACATTTGGCGCGTTAAGTCCCACTTGCTTCAAGCCCAAATCTATAATGGTTTCAGGCAAAGATTCCATGTTTTTGATCGTGTGAACTTCCATGTGGGGCAGTTGAGATTTGGCCGCTTCCATATAAATGCCATTGGTAAAGAACAACGATTTATCCGCAGTAATGATCGCAATCCCAAATGAGCCTTTAAAACCTGTTAGGTAGCGCATGTTTGGGCCATCAGAGCTTTCCTGGCTGGCAAGGACAAAGGCTTCTAAGTTGTTGGATTGCAATTTCTGTTTCAGTGCTTGAATTCGGGCAGTGTGGTTCATGATGCTCCCTTGGCGGTTCAAATTATTTATGATGGATGACCTTCAAAATGAGGTTGTTCCCTCTTATTTTGATCACTCACTTTATCACCCAGGCGACATTGACGGCAAACCCCTGTAAGCACAATGCTGCATGTTTTGATGGAAAACCCCATTCGGTCGGCAATGCTGGCAAGTTCTCCATCGACTTCATTGCTGGGGAATGGGGTCCAGTTGCCACATTGGTCACAGCGAAAATACTCTTTGGCCATGCGTTTGTAAATAACTTCATACTTGGCCTGGCCATCAGGCAATTGGCGGATCAGGCCGGCTTCGACCAACAGCTCCATTGTGCGATAGATGGTGGTCAAGCCAATGCCTTGATCTTTAAGTTGCTGCCAAAGCTGTTGGGGAGCAAAAGGCGTAAGTTGTTGACTGGCAAGTTGGGCAATCTGCTGCCTCGCAAAGGTGTGATAGAGTCTCTTTTTTTCTAAATATTTGTTGAAAAGAACCAGTATTTCGTTGTTTTCCATGAGAGCCTTTATTGTAATGGCAAGGGTTAGTGCTTTTCAACGACGCCTTTTGTCTGTATACTATGTATCATAAAGTGTGATGTATGGAATATCACCCTGAAAGGAACCTTTTATGTCGGAAACTGTGACGATGGAACTGGCGATACTTTCACCCAGGCCCAGACCACGATACAAACCGATTTTATACGTGGAAGAATGTCCTGACCCTGAACACTGCCCTTATTGTCATCAGACGTTTACGATGGTGGTGGGCTGCCAGAAAATGTGTGAATGTGGTTATGTAGAAGGTTGTGAAGACTGAGCGCCAAACGCTCGAATGGCAACACATATTCCAAATATTAACAATGCCAAACCAACCACCCAATCCCCCCAAACCACATAAAAAGTTTGATGTGTCAATAAAGGCACCGTTGCACTCCCAGTGACGGCTTGAAGCGTCGGTAATTTTTCAATCACTTCACCTGTAGGCAATGCTGCCCCAGAGGTCCCTGTATTGGCCACTTGTACAAAAGCTCGCCCTGTTTCAACAGCACGAACCACACCTTTGGCGAAATGTTGCTCAAGCTCAACACTGTCTTTGAACCAAGCATCGTTGGTGACAGAAATCAGAACGTTCGCCCCTTCGCGCACAAATTCACGACTGACCCAGGAAAAAGAAGTTTCAAAGCAAATTGGCGCGCCGATAGAAGCATTGATGCCTTTCAATGGCGTAAAGCCCTGGCCACGAGTTAACGCCCCCAAGGGCAGGTTTCTTAATAATTGATCGAATCCGATGTCGCGGATGACCTCAATCAAAGGGAAATATTCTGTACTGAATGGGACGAGTTGGACCTTATCGAATTGTCCTAAAGGCGCCTTTTGAGCATTGGACAGGAGCACGGAATTGAACAATTGCCCCTCATCTCTGGTGAAGCTGCCAAACAACAGTTCAGCTTCATTTCGCTGTGCATAGTTTGCAAGCATATCGAATGTTTCAACGTCGTCGAGAATTAGGGTGGGCAACATGGATTCGGGCAATACGATGAGGTCCGCACTTGATGCAACAGTCTCCAATAAATCCTCATAGCCGTGGCGTAACTGGCGCAAATTCATCGGGTTGCTTTTTTCTTTTTGTGGAATGTTGGGTTGGATCATGACGATTTCGATGGTGGGGGCATCTGTCATCAAATTAGAAATTTCCTGGTTTTGTGAATAACCAAAAATACCTAGGCCAATGAGGGTTGTCATTGCAACAAGGCCCCATCCAATTTGCTTTTTCTGCCATGCAAGCCACAATGAAACATTGACAAAAATCACCACAAAACTGAGTCCCCAGATGCCCGCCCAAGCCGCCAGTTGAACCAGCCAGAGTTGATCGGCCAACGAATATCCCAAATAGCCCCAGGCAAAACCAACGTCAGTTGAGCCACGCACAAAATCAATCAACACCATCCAGGCGGGAGCCAACAAGGCAAGCAAAATGGGTCGGTGGATGACCCAACCACAACCCATTGCCCAAAAGCCCCAAGCCATGCCCAAGGCTGCACAGAGGATGAGATAACCAAACACAATAAAAATGCTTGCCCAATCCCACAAGGAGAGTAGCCAGGGAAGGGTGACCAAAAAGAACACAAACCCCGCTCGCCAGCCGCACCAGAAGCGGGCTTTAACCGTATCAGCTTCTTTGAGCGCAAAAAAGAAGGGAATAAGCGCCACCCAAACTAAAAAAGTCAGCCCGTAGCCAGGGTAGCCTAAGCCTGTCAACAATCCAGAAAATACCGACAACAGGATCGGCCTGGTCATGAATTTTGAGATCAAGTTCGGGTCCTCTCAAGCTTCATTTTTATTAGATTCATATGGTTTTGCAACAAAGCCATGACAGTTTAGAACGGGCAAACGAGGATATTTTCTAAAAGAATCGTCTTTCAGAGATTTTTGACAAAAAATGAATTGACTGCCTCGATCATTTTTAATGATGTTGACGTGCTGACAAACCTTGCACAACCCAACTTCAGGTTGCATTGTTTTGCGATTCGAGCTCGACATCGTATTGCTGGCTCAGTTGACCACAAGCTGCGTTGATGTCCAAACCCTTTCGTGCACGAACGGAATTGGGGACCCCATAATCATTTAATATCGCCTGAAACGCTTTGATTCTCAATGGATCAGACGCTTGTTGCTGAAACCCCTTGGTTGGGTTCAGCGGAATGAGGTTCACATGGCAGAGCAAATCCTGAATCTGTTCCGCCAGATAAGTGGCCTGCTCGACTGTGTCATTGACCCGATTGATCATCGCCCATTCGAAAGAAATTCGTCGGTTCGTGGCCTGAATATATTTTCTGCAAGCCTTCATTAGAACAGAAATGGGGAAACGGTCATTCACTGGCATCGTTTTACCCCGAAGTTCATCCGTGGCAGCATGGAGCGAAATGGCCAAATTGACTTGAATGTTCTCCTGCGCAAATTTTTCGATCTGCGGTGCCAGTCCCACCGTGCTGATGGTCAGGCGTCGAGCGCCTAGCCCAATGCCGTTTGGATCGGTCAACTTACGCACTGCATTCATCACATTGTCATAGTTGGCAAAAGGTTCACCCATGCCCATGAACACAATATTGGTGACTCGATCATCATGTTTGGCCAATTCTCGAATAAAAAATAGGACTTGTTCAACAATTTCACCAGAGGTCAGGTTCCGTTGAAACCCGCCTTGCCCAGTGGCACAGAAAGTACAACCAAGGGCACATCCTGCTTGGCTGGAAATGCAAAGAGTGTTTCTTCGCCGAGACGTTTCTGTTTCAAGATACGTCATTTTGACTACTTCGATACGAATGTTGCCAGGAAGCTCAAACAATATCTTGCGAGTCAGTTTGTCTTTAGAAGTCAGATCTATCACGGTTTCCAGCCGCCCCAAGATGAAAGTGTCATCCAGTTGTTCTCGCAAGAAGGTTGATAAATTGGTCATTTCATCAAATGAACTGACGTGCTTCTGATACAACCATTCCCAAATTTGCTGAGTACGGAATTTAGGCTGTTTCCATTCCTGAAGGTGTTGTTGAATCTCGGAAAAGCTCAGATCATACAACGAGGTTGACTTTTTCATAGGTTCTCAATTGGGGTTAGCGAAGAAAGATGAGGATGAGCAAAACAATAGCTCCGACCACACCAAGTCCGACCCACATGGTCTTTCTTGCAAACCCTCTGAGGGTTTGCATTTGGTCTTTGGTAAATTCAATTTTTTCGGGATGCTGTCTGGCAATTTTGCCCGCTTTTTTTCGTTGCTTCAAAGACTCAGTAACGCGCCCTTGCTTTCGATACACCACAGACAAATTGTGATGAGCATTAATGTGGTGCTGGTCCTGATCAATGGCACGGCGAAAGGTATATTCGGCTTTGTCATAGTCTTTTTCGTCAAAATAAATGTTGCCCAAACGGTAATAGATCTGACCTGTTTCGTGACCATATTGCAACATCTCTATGAGCAAATCGCGGGCGTCCGCCAATTTGCCTCCCTGACGCATTTGTTCCGCATTTTCAAGCGCCTTTTCAACGAGCTGTTGCGTATCTTGTTTTACCGTTTGTTCCATAATCTCTATTGTAGATGTCTTGATACATCTGTCAACTTTTATGATGACCAGACAACGAGGATCGACCTTTGGTTTTTTGTTGGTACAATATGAATGCACAAAGAAATTCTTCCGTTTTACAGGATGGGTTGCATTTAATGAATGCCGAACAATGTCATATTGCCATTCTCTTCAGTGATGTCGAAAGTAGCACGACTTTGTGGCAACAACACACCGATGCCATGAAATCTCTGATTGTTAAACACGATGCGATTGTGGACAACACCATCATCGAACATGGCGGCAAAGTGATTGATCATGCCGGAGACGGTGTGTTTGCTGTGTTTGAAGCAGGTGACCCTTTGCAATGTGCGTTGCAAATCCAGCTTCAACTTCAGGAAGCGGATTGGGGCGAGGTTGGCGAATTGCGTATTCGCATGGGGCTTCATGCAGGCACCGCCCTAAAAGATGGTGAGGATTACCGCAGCCCAGTGGTCAACAAATCGGCTCGCATTATGTCTACCGCCTGGGGTGGTCAGATTGTGTTCACCCCGGAATTGCTGGAAACATTTCCACTTCCCGCAGGTGCAAAAACAGATGATTTGGGGATGCATCAACTCAAAGATCTGGATGCGGCGGTGCAAATTTTAGGTTTAATTCATCCAGACTTAAACCTAAAAGAATTTCCGGCACTCAAGTCTTTATCACAACATCCAAACAACCTTCCACTACAAAACACGACCTTTATTGGTCGGGAGCAGGAACTCAAACAGATTGCCGAGCATCTTGAAGCCATCCCGACGAGACTATTGACCCTGTTGGGTCCAGGTGGGATGGGAAAAACCAGATTGGCCCTTCAGGCGGCGGCCAATGCTATTGAGCAGTTTAAGCATGGGGTCTTTTTTGTTAATTTTGCTGCAGTCAATGAAGAAGCTCTTGTGGTTTCCACCATTGCAGATGCGTTGAAGTTCAGTTTTTATGCAGGCAAGGATCACAAAGTTCAACTGCTCGATTATTTAAGCGGCAAAGAAATGTTGTTGGTAATCGACAACATGGAACATTTAATGGGCACCACCACCCTACTTGATGAAATTTTACAACATGGCACCCAAATTCAAATTCTTTCAACATCCAGAGAACGTTTAAACCTGGGCCAGGAAACGCTGCTTCCTTTAGAAGGCCTTATTGTTTCCAGCACATCCGACAATTCTACAGCGATCCAGTTGTTTGTAGAGCGTGCTCAGCAAATTGATGCTGGGTTTTCACCCTCTGAGAATGATCACATTCACATTGAAAAAATTTGTGGCCTTGTAGGTGGAACGCCCCTGGGTATAGAACTTTCCGCTGCCTGGGTGCGCATGTTGAGTTGTGAAGAAATTGTCGAGGAAATTGAGCAGGAGCTCGATTTCCTCGCCACAAATCAACAGAACGTGGTGGACCGTCACCGCAGTATGCGTGCTGTGTTTGAATATTCCTGGAAATTATTGACGAATGAGCAACGTGAAATTTTGAAAAAATTGTCTGTATTTAAGGGCAGTTGGGATCGAAATGCTTCAAAGGCCATTTCCGGGGCATCTTTGCCAGCCCTATCCCAATTGTTAGACAAATCTTTGTTGAGAAAAAGCACAGGCAATCGCTTTTTTGTTCAGGAAATGTTGCGCTATTATGCACACGAAAAATTGACAGCTGATGAAGCCCAACTTCATTTGGCGGAAGAATCTCATTGTCATTATTTTATTCAATTTTTGCAGGATCAAGCCAATGAAATGAAGGGCATGAATCAAGCCGAAGCCCTGGAAAAAATCAAGACGGACTTGGGCAACATCCGTGCGGCATGGAATTGGGCGCTTGAAAATGGCCAAGTTCAACTTCTTGACCAGAGTATGAATGGCTTGAGCCTGTATCACGAAAAACGGGGTCAATTTGAAACCGGCAAAGTGGTGTTTGAGCAAGCCATGAAATTAAACCTCACCTCCCCCGATATCGCCCCTGAAATGCAACAACACATCAAAGGGCGGTTGCGGGCACGGTATGGGTTTTTCTTGTATCGGATTGGCCATTACAAAATTGCCCAAATGGCGTTTGACCAGGCCTTGGCCGTGGCAGAACATTCCGATGATAAAACTGAAAGTGCCTATTGTTTAAATTGGCTGGGCATGGTTCATCTCAGCCTTGGCAAAGCACCTTTGGCTCGTGAGCAATTGGAACGAAGCCTGGAATTGCGCCGAGAATTGTTTGACACATTGGGTATTGCAGCCAGCCTCAACAACTTGGGTGGGTTGGCTTATGTTTCCGGGGATTTTGCGAAATCCAAAGAATTGTTTTCAGAAAGCTTAGCCATTTACAAAATGGAAGGCGATTTGTGGAGCACTGCCGGTTGTTTGAGCAACCTTGGTGAAATTTCCAGAGTGTTGGGCGATTATGCAGATGCCGAAACCTTTGGTCGTGAAAGTCTCGAACTGCGGGAATCACTTGATGATCGCTGGGGTATTGCCACTTCCTTTAACAATCTTGGCATTTTGGCTCACAACAAAGCTGATTGGGCTGAAGCCAAACAGCTTTACCTCAGGAGCATGGACCTTCGTGAGGAGTTGGGCGACCGTTGGGGTGTCAGCAATTCGCAACTCAACTTGGGCTTGGTGTCTTTTCAGGAAAGCAACATGCCTGAAGCCAAAGCATTTTTCGAAAAAAGTTTGGAAATCAGAAGTGGCCTGGGAGAGCGCCAGGGCGTTGCCACCTGTTTGGCAGAGTTGGGGCATGTGGCCTTGGTGTCCAACTCAACTGAAGAAGCCAAAGACTATTTTCAGGAAGCGTTGAGTCTTTCTATTGAAATAGAAGCGGTCCCAATTACATTACAATCTTTATTGGGTGTTGCGATGCTTTGGTATGGTCAACAACCGGATGCATCTAAAGGCCTGTTGGCCTATTTAAATCAACATCCTGCAAAAACTCCCAGAATCAATCAGCAGATCAAAGACTTTGCAGAGGATGTTTCGATTGATGCATCTGATCTTGAAAAGAATAAACAAACTGGAAATGATCTCAAAGATGTGGTTCAACAGGTCTTGAATCAACTTCAGGTCTCGTAATATGAACAATATTTAAATGTTTCGCGTAAAAAGCTTGACTTCAACCCTATTTTTGACTTAGATGGTGGCTAATCCACCCAGAGGGAGATCCTTCATGTTCAACAAAATACTTGTGCCTTTGGACGGCTCTAAACCTGCAGACTCTATTTTGACCTATGTGTCCCAATTTGCCAAAGCTTTGAAAAGCGATGTGCTTCTATTGTCGGTGCTTGATTCAGGCACATCAAAGTCAGCTGGCTTTACTGCCGATATTCATGAAGGTTCTTCCCGCCAATCCATTGGCGAAGGGGGTTCGCATTGGCGAGTTCAAACCGAAGCCACCACCCCCGTATCTCAAGATCATCATGACCAAACCAGAACATATTTAGAACAGCAAGCTCAACATCTTACTCAAGCGGGTGTAAAGGCAGAGGCCCTGATATTGGAAGGCTCTGCTGAAGATAAAATTGTTGAGTGTGCCGTTGAAAAAAATTGCGATGTCATTGCGCTCTCTGCGTGGGGACGCAGTGGCCCGTCTGGCGGATTGGGTGCGGTCAGTGCAAAGGTTTTGCAGGCATCCAACGTTCCTGTGATCTTGTGTTCACCAGATATGGCTGAGCCTTATAGCAAGAATGGACTTCAATCGCCACAAATTGTGGTACCATTGGATGGTTCTTCTTTTGGAGAAATGGCATTGCCTTACGCTGAAGAACTGTCTCAACATCTAAAATCAAAAATTTCATTGATTCATGTGCTGCGCAGCATGAATCCTGCGTTGCTCAGTGATCCCTTCACTGGCTCTATCCCTTCTAAAGAAGCACTCGAAGCATTTTCTGAGGATGCCGGTGATTATGTTCAGTCTGTCGTTGAAACCCTCAAAGGCGAAGGCATTGAAGTTGAAGCGGAAGTGTTGAAGGGTAAACCCTCAGACTGCATCGTCAAATTTTCAGAAGAAAAACCACAGTCCTTAACCATCATGACCACACACGGTCACGGTGCGATGGCTCGTTGGTTGCTGGGCAGTGTAACTGACCGGGTAACTCGAAATGCCAAAGATGCCATATTGATCATCCCAGGTCAATATGGGAAGAGCCAGGCTGGAGAAATTACCGAATTGCTGGCAAAAACTTCAATCTTTGCCCCCCTCTCAGAAGATGCCTTACTCAGTATTGCACAAGATGCTAGAGTACGCACCTTTGCAGCCGGTGAAATGATTGTCGAAGAAGGGGACGAAACCGGCAGCATGTTTATCATCAATGAAGGTTCCGTGGAAGTGTTAAAAGGCACAACAGTGGTTGATGAAATGGGTGTTGGTACCTTCTTTGGCGAAATGTCCATTTTGGAAAACCACCCACGCTCAGCCAGTATTCGCGCCAAAGAGGCGGTCAGTTGTGTGTCTATCCGCCGCATCGATTTTGCTGGCTTATTACAACGCCGCCCACACATCGCTGTGGAAATGCTGCCTGAGTTGGCAAAACGCCTACGCGAAGCGCGTGAAGAACAAATGAATAATTAAAAAGATTCTGAATTCAGCAAGGATTGGTTCGCTTTACAAGCTGCAAAAGTTTGCCTTGAAGTGTGACAATGTAAGTTTGTCCTGATCTACTGCAATTGCGCTGATTTCTGATATTCGCGTAACGAAAAAAACTCAGGGTCAAGCGACAGAGAGAACACAAGTTGGCATTACTCCACTCCAGTCAAAAAGGCTTTTCACACAAGATATGCTTGCCAGCTTCGAGCGCCTTGATCGTCCATTCCATATGCAGATGATTGGGCAAGGAACAGTTCTCAGTTAGTGCTTGATTGCGACTAAAAATGGCATCAAGTGTGATTTTCGATGTGGCCTGAATAGACGCTGGCCCAGTTTTTTAAATCCGTTATTGGCTATGCTAAAAATTCCCCAATTTAAGGGATGGTTTTGGTTCAACAAATGTTCCTTTAGAGACCACTCAATGCTTGGTTTTTGTACGTACGGGTTAGAATAATTCTTTCATTCTGGATTAAGTTTGAGCTATTGACATTCTATTTGCAAATGTGTTATGTTGAAATTGGTCTGATATCTGCTGGCTGGGTATTTGTTTTCAATCAGCCAATACTATTTTTGCAAAGCCAGAGCGGGAGGGCAATTTGCCATTGCAAAAGTTGGAACATGAAAAACGGTATCTCTATGTCCTGGACCAATTGGTGAATCTGATTAAAGAAGAAGGTTACCAAGTTGATGATAAACTCCCCGCCGAACGCCGTATTGCAGAATCCACAGGTGTGAGCCGATCTTCGGTTCGCGAGGCATTGGCAGTACTTGAAGTTTCGGGCATCATCGACGTCCGCGTGGGTGACGGCATTTATGTAAAAAGCACATCCCTTAGGGATTTGGATGTGCATTCTTCCATCCGAAGCCCGTTTGAACTTATCGAACTTCGCATGTGTTTGGAAAGCAAAGTGGCAGGCTTGGCAGCACAACGTCGAACGGATCAAATGCTGGATGAACTTCAAACTATTTTGGACAAGATGGAAGAGATTGCCAAATCAGGTGATACCGAATCCTATAAAGGGTTGGACCAAAGATTTCATAACACGGTAGCCGCTTGCACAGGAAACGAGGCGATCGAGCAGCAAACGGTGAAGTTGGTCCAACATTTGTATCAGCCCATCTGGCTGGCACTGATTAAGGTCTATCTCTCAAAAGAAGAATTGGGTGGGATGATCGATTCTTTAGATGAACATCAACGCATTTTCGACGCCATCGTTCAACAGAAAGTGGCCGAGGCTGAAACCGCCATGTGGGACCATTTGGCAAGGGTACAGGAACGTTTGGCTGGGGAAGTTTAAAAAATTTGGAGGTTGAGGTTATGTTGAATTTTTCGGGGGCTGTGGATCGTGATGCTGAACAACAAATGCATGAAACGCTTTCCATCGATGAACCCTGGGGCCTGATCGAAGCATTTACACAATGGGTCCGTGAGTCCACTACGGACGATGAAAAGAAATCATTCGATTATATTGAAGACCGGCTCAAAACTTTGGGTGTGTCTTACAAGCGATTTGAGCCGGAAATGTACATCAGTTTGCCAAAAAAAGCAACCTTGGATGTACTTGGCCCAGAGCAAAAATCCATTCGCGTCAAAACCCCCAGTTTTTCGGCCTCCACCCCGCCTGAGGGCATCGAAGCCGAGGTCGTCTATATTGGCGGTGCCCAAGCCACAAATGTGGAAACACTGTTTGATTCTGACATTGGGGATGTGGATGTAAGAGGTAAAATTTCTTTGTGCGAAGGTTTTGGCATGCCCAGTAAAATCGAAGCACTTGAAAAAGCTGGCGCAGTGGCACAAATCTACATCAACCCAGGTCAAAACATTCATGATGGCATGGCCTCTCCTGTTTGGGGCTCCCCTGGGTTAAATAACCGGGAAGGAATGCCAGGATTGCCCATTGTTTCGGTCAATAATCCAGATGGTTGCTGGCTTGTCGAACAATGCCAGCAGGGCAGTGTCAAAATCCGTGTCATCACAGAACTCGATGAAAGTTGGAAAACTGCCCCTGTCATCGAAGCCACTATCCCAGGCACAGAACAATCTGACAAATACATACTCGTCCACGGCCACGTCGACTCCTGGGGCATCGGCATCGGTGACAATGCCGTTGGAGATGCCACCCTGCTCGAATTGGCCAGGGTTTTCAATGATCACAAAGCCGGCCTCAAGCGAACCTTGAAAGTCGCCTGGTGGACAGGGCACTCCACAGGTCGCTATGCTGGCTCAGCATGGTACGTGGATGAATTTGCCAAGGACTTGGATGAAAACTGCATTGCCCAAGTGAACATCGATTCCCCCGGCTGTCGTGGGGCCACCTCTTACGAAGATGTGTTCGTGATGCCGGAAACCGAGGCCTTTTGCACCCAAGCCATTCAAGACACGACGGGACAAACGCCAGGGTTCATGCGCCCGTTGCGAGCCGGTGATTACAGCTTCAACAATATCGGCATCAGCAGTTTTTATATGTTGCTCTCAACCATCCCTGCCGATGAGAAACAGCGCATGGGCTTGTATCCTGTCGGCGGCTGTGGCGGCAACATCGCCTGGCACACTGAAGATGATGTCCTGGACATTGCCGATAAAGACAACCTCATCAATGACCTGAAAGTATATATCACCTCGTTGAGGCGCGTGCTCAATTGTGACATGCATCCGTTTGACTATCGCAAAACGGTAGAACGAATGCATGAAACTTTGAATCAATATGAAAACAAAGCCAAAACATCCGGAGTCGATGCCAACTTTGCCGCTGCACATGATGAGTTTAAGCAACTCAAGCAAGCGTTGGACAACCTGTATCAGCAGATCGAATCCGGTCAATTGGAAGTTTCTAAGACCAATACAATAATGCAACAACTGGCGCGACAATTGGTGTCGCTGGACAACACCACCGCCCCTCGTTTCTATCACGACCCTGCCCTGCCTCGCCCTTCGCTGCCCGCATTGCTGGTGGTGAATGATCTGGCCGAACTTGACGATGCCGAAAAGAAACATGCCCAAGTGGACTTGCGTCAAGGGATCAACCATGTGGCGGGCAGCATTCGACAGGCAAGAATTTTTCTTGAAATGTCAGCAAATCTATGAAGGGGGTGTAACTTAGGGATAAAGATAGGTTATGTCTTAAAAATTTAAATTCTTTGTCTAGGAGGTTTACATGAGGCAAAAAGAAATGCTCATTGCCGATTACAAAACGGGGTTTTTCCGAAGAGATTTTCTGCGCTTGACAGGTGCTGCAATAGCCGCAGGCGCACTCGCCCCCTGGGACGGTTGGAAAGCATTGGCTCAAGAACAGGGACAGACCCCTGTAGCTGGTGGCGAAATTGAAATTGCCATTGGTCAAAACCCGGTTTCCTTTGATGGTCGTAACGTATCGGCCATTTCTTCATTCCAGATTTCCTGGAATTTTTACAATCGCCTGGTGCGATTTGAACAGGATGGTTCTCAACTCAAGATTGTTGGCGATCTGGCCGAATCCTGGGAAGTGGGCGACGATGGCAGTTTGACATTCCACTTGCACGAAGGTGTTCAGTTCCATAACGGTGAAATATTAACTGCTTCTGATGTGGCATACACGTTTAACAGCATCAACGTTTTTGAAGGGGCTGGCGTGCGCGAAGGCTCACTGTCTTCTGGTCCGTTCAACTTGTTTGTGGTTTATGGTTTCCTGAATCCAATTAATGAAGTCCAGGCTTTGGATGATTTAACCGTGGTCTTCCCAGGTAATGACAATCCGTTTGCACCATTGTTGTCTGCTTTGGCCAGCTTTGGCGGAATCATCAACGAAAAATCGGATAGCGAAGTCAACTTGGCCACTGATCCTATCGGAACCGGCCCTTACATGCTGACCGAAACCGTGGCTGGCACCCGTTGGGTGATGGAACGAAACCCCAACTACTTCAAGGAAGGGTTGCCTTATCTTGATAAAGTGACCTGGAACTTGTTGGAAGATGACTTTGCTCGTGTGCGCGCATTGGAATCCGGTGGCTTCCAATGGATTTCCCGTGTGCCACTTGGCTTAATCGACGTTGTCGATGGTCAGGATGCACTTAAATCTTCACTGACTCCAGCAGGTGGTTTCCAGTGGTTCTTGTCATTTAACACCTCGTCAGGATTCCCATATGATGATGCACGTTTCCGCCAGGCGCTCGTTTGGGCCTTGGATGCAACACGCGTTGTTAATTTGGCCTTCTTCGGTAAAGCAAAACTGGCCGAAGGTCAGGCTGTGAATGCTGAACTGACAGATATTGTGCCAAACCTTGATTTGGAAAACCCATTTACACTTCAACCTAACCTGACGCGTGCACGTGAATTGTTGGCTGAAGTAGGTATTCCTGCGGGTTTCACCGTGGATACCTGGATTGCTGCAGGCGAAGCTAACGCCACACGCGCTGCTGAAGTTTATGGAGAAGTATTGGCACAAATTGGCATCAACTTGCGTATCAATTTTGCGCAGACGGCTGAACGCTTCTCGCACATCTTTGGTGAAGGCGCAGACTTTGGCATTCAGTTGGAGCCCATTAGTGGATTCTATGACCATGACCAAGGCTTGGCCCCTGTGTTTGCCACCGGCTCCTTCTTTAACGAAGGCGCATGGAGCGATCCAGACTTTGATCGTCTGATTATTGCTGGCGCGAACACGGTGGACCCAGCAGAACGTAAGGCCGTTTACGAAGAACTTTACAACGATCATATCTTCCCGAATGTGCCAAAATATCATTGGGCTTGGCAGGAAGTGCCATACGCAATGGTCGCCAACCTCAACGGGTTTGAACCGACATTGACCCAGGAAACCTCCTTCGAAAAAGTGTGGTTGGATCAGTAAACCATGTAAAGTTTAAGAGTAGGTTGTTTAGCGCGCTGAGGGTTGTCCATTGGGACAACCCTCAGTTTCTCTCTTTAAAACAAAGCTTATGGAAAATACTCCATTCATAGAATAGACACGTAAATTTTGCTAAAACGGGAATCCATGTCAGCCAAAAAGGTGAGTGTAGAAAAACAAAATGCTTAAATTTCTTGTAGATCGCCTGCTGATGATGATCTTTGTGATGCTTGGTGCATCCATCCTTATTTTTTTGCTTATCCATTTTGTGCCAGGCGATCCAGTACGTGGATCACTGGGTGTGATGGTATCGGAAGAATTAATTGCTGATATGCGCGCCCAACTTGGCTTGGATGACCCATTGTATATTCAGTATTTCAATTGGATTGGAAAATTATTTCAGGGAGATTTAGGCATTTCTTTCCAAACGCTCTCGCCGGTAACGGATCGTTTGGTCATTGCATTTCCAGTGAGCTTAGAGTTGGTTTCATTGGCGCTTGTTTTTTCATTGATCCTTGCAGTGCCAGCAGGCATTTTGGTCACCATTTACCGTAAGTTCGATTTTGTCTTTATCTTCACCAGCATCATTGGGCTATCCATGCCACAATTTTGGGTTGCTATTTTGTTAATTATATTTTTTGCCAGCCAATTACGCTGGATAGAATTTGGCGGATTCGTGTTTGCATGGGAAGACCCGCTGCGTCACTTTAAAGGCATGATCCTACCCGTGTTTACATTGGCCCTGCCCATGGTTGCTGTCACCATGCGCATCACGCGAACCAGCATGTTGGAAGTGATTCAAAAGGATTACATCCGCACTATGAAAGCGGTGGGACTTCCAGAAAAACGAATTATTTTTACCCACGTGCTCAAAAATGCGCTTATTCCAATTGTGACCATTGTGGGCTTACAGTTTGGCTATCTCCTTGGCGGAGCCGTTATCATCGAGCAGATTTTTGGCTTGCCTGGACTGGGTAAACTTATTTTGCAAAGTGCCTCAGCAAAAGATTATCCCATGATTCAGGCGGTTACTTTGGTCATTACTTTTTGGTTTGTGTTAATCAATTTTTTGACAGATTGGATGTACGCCTATTTAGATCCACGCATCAAATACGACTAGGAGGCCCCGGTGACAGACCCTGCTATTGAATTGCTTGCACTTGGTGATTTTATGATCGAACATCCATTGGGACACAGTCCATTTTATGATTTGATCCAAAACACAGATATTTCCATTGCCAACGTGGAAGCCCCATTCACGGACCAGGGTTATCCAGCCGATAAGACCGTTGCCATGAAAAGCCCCCCACCCTGCGTCAAAGAGCTTGCCAAGCTTGGCTTAAATGTGGCTGCGGTTGCCAACAACCATGCCATGGATTTTGGGATCGACGGCATGAGGCAGAACAAGACATTACTGGCAGAGGCAGGGGTTAAACCTGTGGGAACGGGTGAAGATTTAAATGATGCAATGATGCCTATTTTTGTGCAAAACCAGGCATTAAAGGTTGGTTTTCTCTCGTTTTCTTCAACTTTACCAATTGGCACCAGCGCATCCCACGCTCGTCCAGGGATGGCACCCATTCGAGTGGAAACATCTTATTTGTTGGATTCATCGATTTGTGAAGAACAACCAGGCACCGCACCTTATGTTTCAACAAAAGTGATTGATGAAGAATTGGATCGTGCAGTCAACGTGGTTAAAGAAGCAAAACAACATTGCGATACTTTGGTCGCCGCTTTGCATTGGGGGGTTCCCGAAGGTTGGGCCACCCCGGCTCAGGGCTGGTTGGCCGATTATCAACAACCGTTGGCTCACGCTTTGGTTGATGCAGGTGTCGATGTGATTATGGGCACGCACCCCCATGTGATTCATGGCATCGAAATTTATCAAGGAAAGCCCATTCTTTATTGTCTTGGCAATTTCACTTCGCATTATTTTGCCAAAGGGCGTGTGGTTGAAATTGCACGTGCCATTGGTGGCTTTAAGTTTGATCCCGGCGGCTTTGATTTGTCTCGTTATGATACCATTCCTGAACATGGCAGAGCTTTTGCCGCTCGAATTTCACTGGGAAAAAGTAAGGTTCAATCTGTGGAAATCCTACCCTATATTCTAGATCATCAGGGCGAACCTCAATATGCATCTGAAGCAAATCAGACTTCCATTCTAGATCGAGTTGAACGATTCTCACTGCAATTTGGAACAACGATTGAACGGACAGATCAAGGCACCGGCATGATCAGGATTTAGTAAAGGAATTTTACAAATGCCCACACTCAATATTAATGGCGCAGACATTTATTATGAAATTCTTGGAGAAGAAAACGATCAAGCCGTCATGGCTTTACACGGCGGCCCGGGTATTGCGGATCATCGCGGCGAACAGTCGGGACTAAGTGGTCTAAGTGATCAATACAAATTGATCACCTACGATCATCGCGGCTGCGGGCGCTCCAGCGAAACACCGCCCTACACCAATGCGCAATATGTTGAGGATGCCGAAGCCATTCGAAAAGTCCTTGGACTGGGACAGATCATCTTGTATGGGGGTTCATACGGAGGATTTATTGCCCAGCTTTATGCACTAAGGTACCCGGAGAATCTTTCGCATTTGATTCTCCGGGACACCTCCCCCAACAATGAATTTGTGGATATCTCCAAACAAAATGCGCTGAATAACATAGATAAAGCCCCCAACGTCACCGAAGAGATGTTGGATCGAATGTTTGATGGAAAAGTTCGATCCAATGATGACTTCAAGGTGCTTTACGAATCTATTTTGCCGCTTTATTTTGTGGGAGATAAAAAACAAGAGGAAAAAGAAAAACAAGAAGTTTTTTATCACTACGAAACCCATAACGTGATGTTCAACAAAGAGTTTGCCAACTACGATATTACAGATCAGCTTTCCACCATCAACACGCCCACACTGGTCACAGTCGGCAAACACGATTGGATCACCCCACCTGCTGCTGCTCAACTAATTGATAATCACATTCCGAACTCCACATTGGTGCAATTCGAACACAGTGGCCATTCGCCGCAACTCGAAGAATCCGACTTGTACGTCAAAACCGTTAAGGAATTTTTAAACAAGGGGGCCACATGAGTGTTTGGGGCTTTTTTATTGACAACACCGATCAATGGCAAGAAATCAGCCGTTGCGTAAATGGGCTATTGCGACAAGGGGTGCCCGTTTTCCAGGCGCTTGAATCCCTTTCTGGAGATGAAGGAATATTGCCTGCTGGCAGTTTTGTGATTTCAAATGCCATGCTGGATGACATTGAACCTTCCCAAATCCAATCAGTGATTGAGCATTATGGCCTTACCTCCCAGCCGCTCAACGAGGGCCCTGGCGGGAAGATGATGCAACTGAAATCCATCAAAATTGCGCTTTATGGTGGAGGTGGCAGTCCCTATCACCACATGGCCGTGTTCAATCGATTGGGATTTCAAACCGAATTTATTTCAGACCAACACATCCGTGACGGGTTCCTTGAGGAGTTTGATGTTTTATTGATGCCAGGTGGGGGATGGATGGCCATGAATGGTCAACTCGATCCCCTGGGAGAAGAAGGGGCAGAACAAATCAAATGGTTCATTCGCCAGGGAGGCATGTACATCAGTTCCTGTGCAGGGTCGTATGATGCGGCAATTGCTCCGCAGGAATTTATCGACACCTGCCCAACCAAAGACTGCCTGAACCTGATCAATGCAAAAGTCTGGAATGATCAAGGCAAAGAGTGGGTGGGGTTGGAATCTCCAGGTATTGGTATTTGGAAGTTGAAAAATGAGGCGGCGGACCATCCCGTGATGTTTGGTCTGCCGGATGAATTTGAAATCACCCATTACAACGGACCCATCTTTGAAGCCACTGAAACGCCCATGGAGGGCACGTCTCAAAGTTTCACTTTTGCTTCTTTGGCTGGAGTCACCGATGGATTCACCGCTTCTGAACATTTTTTAGAGCCAGGCGCATCTGAAGTCCCATCAGAGCAAACATTGGCCGCACGGGGTGCACAGGAAAACAAAAGCATCATTGTCGGTGGTTACATGGGATTTGGAAAAGTGGTGTTGTTTGGCTCACATCCTGAATTTGGATCAGATGTTGCAACGCTGACGAAATGGGGGGCAGCCACTCGGATTTTAGGCAACGCCTTGTTTTGGCATGCAGGCAACAGTCGTATGTCACAGGCGTTCACGTTAGAGCCTTTGCCATTGATGGGTGAAGCGGTGACCACATTTTCTTTAGAAAAAGATTTGGACCAGGTCAAGCTTAAAGCTGGACAAGTGATTGAACGAATGCAAGGCTTGGATCAAAAATTACAAGCCGAGAAAACGTATTGGTGGCTGGATCACCAATATAGCATGTCTATTTTAGGGTTGCAGCCCAAAGAAATATGGCAACAATCCATAGAATCATTAACGACGGTCAATGATTCTATCGACAAAGCCATCAAAGATATTTTGACCTTGAAAAACGCAGCCGTTCAGCAATCGACTTCCGCAGAAATTGATATTTTGTTGCAAGGGTTGGCACAGGCCATCCACTATGAACGACCTGCGGTTTGGAATCAAGATGGGGGGTATCAAGGGATGCGGGCGCTGCTCAACCAGGCAAGTGTACTTGCCGGTGTCGCTGTACAAAATCTCGATACGCCTGCCCCCGATCTTCCCGTGCTTCCTTACCAGCATTTTGAGAATAATCCATTTTATCTTTTGTCAGGTACTTATCTTTCTGCAATCAGTGTGGTCCTTTGTGTTCAGTTGTTGTTACAATCTTTTGCCTTGCAGCTACAAGACCAATTGGCACTGGAAAATTTAATTGAAAAGGCTCCCGTTCATTAACGGAGAAGGGGTATTTATGTCCAATATTGGTTATCTGATTCCTGGCACAGGGTTGAGTGATAAAGAGAGAAATCGCCGCAACATGATTTTGAGTAAACTTGCCAGCAACGGCACCTGCATCGAATTGGTAGAAGTGGCTGAAGGTCCGCCAGCTATTGAGTCAGAAGATGATGAACAGGCGGCCATTCCACATTTGGTAAAACTGGCACAGGAAAAGCAAAATGATTATGACGCATACATTATTGGCTGCTACAGTGATCTGGGCATACATCAATTGCGTGATGTTGTTGATATTCCTGTGGTTGGGCCGGTTCGCGCATCGTTTTCAACTGCCGCAGCAGCCTTTGACCAATTTTCGATTATGACCATCAACAAGGAAGTCATTCCCATCCTGGATCGTCAAGTTCAAAGCCTCGGTTATGCAAACAGCAACAAAGAAATCGACGGCGTAGAAATTGGGGTGCTCGATATCATCAATAAACCTGAAGATGCATTGCGACAGTTTGAACAAAGCCTAAACCGTGTCACCACATCGGCAGTGGTCCCTGGTTGTATGAGTTACGCTTACTTGCTTGCAGAAAAAAACATCACTCAAATGAGCAACATCCATATTATTAATCCTTTAAAAGTTTCGGTGTCCATGGCCGAAGCGATGGTGAATTGATCAATGAAAGTTTTTTGCGCAGAACGCCTCATTGACGGAACAGGTGCAGACCCGATCCCAAATGGCGCAGTGGTTGTTGATGGTGAACGCATCACCTTTGTAGGTGCTTTGGATGATGCTCGCCACCATGCGGGAGAAAGTGCAGAATTAATCGAGCTTGATAATGAAACATTGATGCCCGGCATTGTTGATAGCCACAGCCATTTATCAATTATTCCTGGCGAAGGTGACCAAATTGGACAACTGATGCAACCTGTGGCTGAAGCAATGTTGCAGGCGGTTGGAAATATCCGCCAAGATTTATTAAGCGGAGTGACCACCATGCGTGTGATGGGTGAAGAACATTTTTTGGATGTCAAAGTCAAGACTGCCATTGAACAGGGCCGAATCCCTGGTCCCCGTTTGTGGATCAGTACCCGACCGATTGTTTCTAGTCATGGTCATGGATCAGCGTTAACGTTAACCAATGGCGTGAATGAAATTCGTCAGCGCATTCGAGAAAATATCAAAGCAGGTGCGGATTTCATCAAAACTTTTGCTTCTGGTGGGGTGAGTTCCAAAGGCACCACGCTGGATTTTCACAGTTATACAGATGAAGAACTTCAAACCGTTGTGGATGAAACACATCGTAATGGTCGACGGGTTGCGGCTCATGCGAGTGCTGGATATGGATTGACACAATCTGTTAAAGTAGGTATTGATACCATCGAACATGGCAGTGCTGCCACTGAAGAAGATCTGAAAATGATGATCGAAAAAGAGTTGTGGTTGGTCAGCACCCAGTCCATTTTGTATCACGATGAAGGCATTGAAAAGGTGGATGCTCAAGTGCCGGAAATTCGTAAAAAACTTCTTCCAGTCAGAAAATCAAATGCAGAAAATTTCAAAAAAATTATTGCCTCCGGTGTAAAATATGCATGTGGCACAGACAGCGTTCATGGCGCTATGTATTTTGAAATGGCAAAGTTGGTTGAATATGGTGCTTCTGAAATGGATGCAATTTGTGCTGCAACCCTCAAAGGTGCAGAAGTCTGTGGACTGGAGAGCGATATCGGTTCACTGGAAGTTGGCAAATTTGCGGATGTGGTGTCAGTAAAAGGCAATCCTTTGGATAACATTGGTCATATGAAAAATGTCAATTTGATCATGAAGGCTGGTCAACGTTATGATCATTTGTCGGTATTTTAATTATGAAAAATAATAGAGCCCTCCGTAAATTATTACGAAACAAAATGGCTGCCTTTGGGTTTTTTATTTTGATAACAGTTGCCCTGATCGCTGGGATATTTCCATTTTTGAGTTCGCATGACCCTTCAGCAATGTCGAGTACCCCTTTTGGCGCACCTTCTTCAGACTATTGGTTGGGTACAGACAGTTATGGCCGGGATCAAATGGTGCGAATGGCTTTGGCTTTCCGAACAGATTTAGTCGTAACTTTAGCTGCTTTGACACTTGCATTGCTGGTTGGCATTCCGCTTGGCTTGTCTTCAGGATTTTTTGGCAATGTGACTGACAATATCATCATGCGCTTTTTAGATATCATCATGGCTTTTCCCGTCATCGTGCTTTCCATTGCCATCATTGCCACCATGGGCAAGAGCACTCAAAATGTTGGAATTGTGATTGGGTTGGTTTACGCGCCCATTTTTGCCCGAATTGTTCGTGGTCAAACTTTGGTGCTTAAAAGTGAAGAATATGTTCACGCTGCAAAAGCGATGGGTCGCTCACAAATCGGCACATTATTTCGTCATATTTTACCAAACAGTTTTCAGGTGATTGCTGCACAAACCATGCTCCAAGCCAGTTTTAGCATTTTGACCATTTCTGCCCTTTCTTTTTTCGGACTGGGCGTTCAGCCACCCGAACCTTCTTTAGGCGTTATGCTCAAAGACGGTATCAACTTCACAGACTATGCGCCGTGGTTATCCATCTTCCCGGGTTTCGCAATTTTTTATGTGTCCCTGGGACTCAACATGGCAGGTGAAGGATTGATTAAAGCGACTAACCCTAAATAAATCACCAAGTGATACACGCTGCCGAAACTGAAATGTCCTTTGGGCAATACCCTAAAAACGAACATGGTCGAGCAACAGGCCAACTATCAAACTCATTTTCACAGACAGCGTGGTCATTAAAAACAGCTAACTTTTTTGGATGGGCCTATTTGGAACACTTGACCAATCCGCGAAAGAGCCGTCATAAAGACGGACATCAGGATAGCCTAACATTCGGAAGGTGAAGAAATTCTGCGCGCTGAGCACGCCCGTTTGGCAATAACTGATGACCGTAAGGTCTTTACTGATACCGGATTCTGTAAATCGACTTTCTAACACATCTAAAGATTTGAAGCGTTCGGTTTCCCAATCAATGTTATCCAGCCAAGGCTTTGAAATTGCGCCAGGCACATGGCCTCGGTTGTATGTTTCTGTTTCGCGTGCATCAACAAACACCACATTGGGATCGTCCAGGTGATTCAGAACCCAGTCGGCGTCCACCCGTTTTTGAGATTGAATGTTTGGTACAAACGTCTTGGCTTCGGCTTCCGCTCGCCCCAAAGCAAGGGGCAGAAAACTGTCATTCCAAAACGGAAAACCGCCGTTTAATACGCGGACGTTGGTATGGCCGTGATACTCTAGTACCCAGAACATTCTGGCAGCCCAAATCGCGCCTGTATCGCCATAAACGATCACTTCGGTGTCAGAATCTATCCCACGTTGAGACATGGCTTCAGCCACGGTTTCAGGCGGGGCAACAAATCCAGGGACGCTGTTGATATTGACGGTGACTTCAGGAAACCAGAGTTGGACTGCTTCTGGAAGATGCCCAGAAAGATATTTTTCATCGTTGCGAATATCGAGAATACGCAAAGAAGTGTCGCCCAGGCGATCTTTTAAAAACTCTGGTTGAATTAACAAATTTGGATTAGGCTCAGTGGATTGCACAGCAAGTGCCGCGCTTGGGATGTGAAAGGTTGAACTTGCAAGCGCGGCACTGCCTGTCATCATAAGAAACTGCCTTCGGTTGAACTTTTTCATTTCCTTACCTCTCCACTTCAAACAAGGCATCATCCAACGGCTCGTTTATGATGATGTTTTGAATTCGTGTTTGTTCCAACAGTTCCCCTTCGCGATACAGTTCGCGGGTCCAGGGAATCCATCCGGCTTCTGTGCCTTCCAGTAACTGATAATCAGCAAATACAGTGACAGTACGCCCCAACGAGGTGTCTTGTCGCACCAGCAATGGCAGCAGGCGCTCGGCATCAATCCAGACTTCCTTAAATTCATTGCCGCCTGGATCAGGATGGCTCAACATAAATACCGGATGATCCATGTAGTTGCCGAGACCGCTGAGTTCAAAAGTTCTGTCAAACCACAGAGACCAATCCACATAGGGTTGCGGTGTATCCAGCAGAGACGTTTCTGCCTGCTGCCCACTTGGTGTGATAATCCAGCGACGTTTACCATCAAATAAATAAGTGAGCGTTGTTGAACCAGAATCTCTTTGTCGTGTGCGTTCCAGTCGATAACGATTGCCTGAGACCCAAAGCATTTCTTCAATCTGTTCGCCAGTTTCAGCCATAACAGTTTTTTGTTGGATAATGAGCGTTTCAACTTCAGTTGCAAATTGCTGATAGCGATTGGCCGATTCCTGAAGCACCAAGGATAAAGGAATTGGTGTTGGTGCCGGCGTCACGTCCTGGGTCAGCGGACATTGACCCAGGACATAAACGCCTGCAAAGGTGATCCAACCTAGGAAAACCATGAGTGTTTTAAACCACATACTGCCCCCTTAGCTCAGCCCTAAATAAGGGGTCATCCACGCGCTCACAATGTGGAAATTGTCGGTGATCAACAACAGCCCAAATACAATCATAATCATGCTGCTGACCAGTCCGATCACAGGGGCGGCCTTTTGCAGGCCACGCATCATGGGCATCGCGCGGGTGAGCAGGGCGGCGGCAAGGAGGAATGGAATTCCTACACCGAGAGAGAAAAAGAACAAGATTAAGGCACCTTCCCAAACCGAGCCTAAAGTGCCTACGTAAAGCAATAAGGTGGCAATTAATGCCCCGCCAAAGCAGGTGGAACACCCAACTGCAAAACTCATTCCGGCCAAACTGGAACGCCAAAATTCAGTTTTACTGTTTGGTGCTTTGGAAAGTTTGGTTCTTGCCAAAAGCAGTTTGCATACCAATGGTGCACGGCTGCGAATCGCCATCCACAAACCCAGAATGATGATGACTATCCCTGATCCGATGGCCAGTGGACGGGTCCAATTGTCCCAAGTGCTTTGCAATGTTTCTCCGGCCAAACCCGCCAAAGCACCTGCGCCCGTGAATAAAATCGTATAGCCAATCACAAAACCGAAGGCCAACGTCATCATACGACGTCGAGTAGATGCATCCAATGCCTCACCTTTTTCCAGTTGTTCGGCCCCCATGCCTGTGAGCGTAGAAAAATAAAAAATCAGCAATTGAATCAGACAAGGGGTCAGCACCGTGGCCAACAATCCCATAGATAAGGCAATCATTGTGCCAAACTGAAGCGGTTGCGCTTCCAGAGAACCTTCTGGATAAATGATGGGAAGCTCCCAACTGACAGCCACTTCTTTGGTGTTGTCATAGGCAAAGCCTGAATGATCCATAGCAGGGGCTACCAATTCAAACGTTCCTGCGCTTTCGTCATATAGAGGTTGACCGTTGCCATCGAATTTATCGAACGTGGCGATGGTCATTTTGTGGTGAATGGAGTAAGTGACCATTTCCAATGTGCTTGGCGTAATTAAATCGCCTCCGTTGACGCGTAACTGTAGTGGTGTGGCATCAAGGGGCAACTCATCCATATGTGTGTTCTCATTGAACAAAAAAATCAATGACTTTGTTGGATCGTAGGTAATGCCTTTGGATTGGCGATTGGCCAGTTGGAAAAATTCAGTTGTGGCGTACATGGCCAACATTTCGACATGAGGGCCAAGTGATGCTGGACGAGCCAACACAGAATTGACCGTTTGCATCTGGCCTGCACGCCCCGATTGAACATTGACTTTAATTTCATTCAACATGCCCTGTCCGTTGAGCATGTAAACAATCAATAACCACGAACCGGCAATCAATAAGGCCAGCAATGCCAACAAAGAAGGTTTGAACCAACGTGGCATATGAAAGCGAAAGTGCGGTCGGTGGAGGAGTGAATTTGGATTGAACATGGGATCACCTTCTTTAAGCTAATCCTACTCGGAGGCCGAGTCGTCTTCGGCCTCTTCAACACTCAAGGTCACCACGTCTTCAGGCCTTTCTGCACAAAAGGCGGTAAAGGCATTGTTCGCATCAGGCGTAGTCCAGATAAAATCTTCGGCAGATCGTCCACCAATCACTTCGGCTTCCACTTCTACACCATCGAAAGTGAAAGTGCACTCGGAGCGATCAATGTTGTTAACGATGAGTTGTATCTCGGTATTGGGAGGGACAACAATAAGTTCTTCAGTGAACACACCGCGCCGTCGTTGAAATTCTACAGGTGTGAATTGCGCCAGGAACTGTAGATATTGAGACAGGTTTTCAATGTCTTCCGCTGTGAGCACATTGATCAAAAATTCCATTTCTTCAGCGCCTTCCAATGCGCCGCGAATGCGAACTTCGTCCACTCCGCGTACATTGGGAGCGGTGGCCAAATCGCCCATACCAAAATTGCCATGACATACGGCACAACCGACATCTCCTGCAGTCTTTTCAAAAACAATACGGCCTTTGGCCACTTTGTCTGGATCGAGTTCAACGGGTTCGGTCTCTTCTTCCATCTGCGCATTGACCCAGTTGGTCCAAATATCCTGCGTTTGTTCTACCACAAAGGGTGTGACTGAAGCCCAGGCAATGAGCAAGACTGTGATCGTCAAGACGGTAAATACTTTTCTCATGGTTTCCCTCCTTGATGAATCCCCGGGAGGGCGTTTGGCCCTCCCGGGTTCGTGACTGTCTTACTTTCTTTATTTAATCGACAATGCCCAGGATTTCTTTTTTGACTTCCAAAGCGCTGCCTTGTAAGCCATTCTGATCAGAGACCACCTCGCCGAAGAACTCGCCCATTGGGCCAGCTTCATACGTTACGAAAGCACCGGAGTGCGTGCTGCCACCATTCGGCATGGCGATGCGGTCAATGACTTCTCTGGCGACCATGTCCCAAACTGCAATTTCAAAACTGCCATTACAGGTGATCCAGAGTTCTTCAAGATCTGGATTGGGATGCAACGTGCCATGGTCACCCCGCATACAGCCGGTGAAAAATTCACCCACTGAGCCAGGCGTCCATGCAGCGATTGGAGGAGGTCGGAAGATCGTAGGATTGACCAAGCCTAAGCTGATGCCACGGTTGTGAGCGCCTTCGCCTTTGCTGACTGTCCAAAGTTCATCTTCGTCCCAGTTCAAGTGGACACCATATGGGCCAATAGCTGCGGCGCTGGAGCCGCCATCTACGGTCCATGCGCTTGGGCTGTCGCCTTCCATATTGATGCGCACTACCACGCTGCTGTGACCGCCGGTGACATAAGCCTTCGTGCTGTCTGCGTTGAAGGCCACCCAAATTGGATCGGTGTCAAAGGTGTCTAAGCGTGTGATCACGCGCCAGTTGGAAGTGTCAACCACAGCCACAAAGCCTTCACCAGGAACGCCTCTAGGTGGGCGTGTGGTGATAAACATCCACTTGCCGTTTGGCGAGGTGAATGCAAGATAACCGCGGCCCTGCAATTGACCGTTTTCCACACCGCCAACCACACGGTTGTTATCCTTGTGGTCTATCACATAAAAGCCGCCTTCACGGAAGGTGTAAGCCAGCACCCTGGAGTTTCCAGCCGCATCCGTAAATGCTTTGGCGTGGTGCGGATTGGTTGGCACAGCCAACACTTTATTGAGTTTCAAAGTAAGCGCATCAATGACGAGCAAACGTCCACCGCCCACTGCGCCGAAGCCCGGGTTCGTTCCTGTAGGCAGATATAGCCAGCGACCATCAGGGGAGACACCCAAACCATGGGGTTCGAAGTAAGCTTCCACGCCTTCCAGCGCAAATCTGGCTGAGGCAACAACTTCCCGTGTATTGGCATCAATAATGGCGACGCCAGGTTCAGTTAAACCACTCATCAGGCCCGAATAGCCTGGGCCTTCAGTCGTAAAAAATACCAAAGGATGAGCGCCGGGGTCCCATGCGGGTGGACCGGAAGAATCAAATTCCGCAACCAAACTCACACCTAAGTCTTTCGACCATTGTGTTTCCCATCCATCATCTTGAGCTTGCACCACTGCTGCTGGCTGACTGGCATTCAGCACGGTCAATCCGCCAACGAGTGTGGCCAAGACCAAGACTACAAGTACAATTCGCAAGCTTTTCACAAGAGCCTCCTCAGTTTGTGTTATTGCACCATCAGTGGTGCAAGCATGCCGGCCTCATAATGGCCGATCACAAAGCAGCCCAATTCCCATTCGCCCTGAGCACCTTGAGGCAGCGTGAACACGATGTCCATTTCGCCGCCTGGATCAAGATCGAGTTCCAAGAGTCTGTCTGTGACCACACGGAAATCCACCCCGCCATCGCCAATGCCTTCAATGCGCAATGGCACGTTGTCAAACAGATTTTCGGTGTAAGCAAATGGCACACCTTCTTCTATAACCAAGCCCCGTCCGAATTTGACACGGTGAACGGTGTTTCCAATGTTCCTGAACGTGATGCGATAAGGCACGCCGGTTTCAAGAACCAACGCCTCGCCTTTGTCCTGACCTTCCACCTGGAAGAAGAACTCTCCCATCAAAATGGTCATTTCGGATTCAAATCCTTGAGCTGTACCCAGTTGGTTTCCCAGCAAGAGCACAGCTGCAATCAAAGGCAATATCAACAATAATCGTTTCATGGTTTCCTCCTTGAAACCTAGTGCCATAAATCCATTACTCGACAATGAAAGGCGCTGCCATGCCGCCTTCATAGTGACCAAGTTGGAAACAGCCCATTTCCCATTCACCCTTCTGGTCGTCCGTAAAGGTAAAGGTCAACCAAGCTTCACCACCTGCAGGGATTTCCAACATGTCAAATGGGGCAGAAAGATTTTCGTTGTATTTACGGCCTTCCAAATCGGCGTCGCGACCAAAGTGAGCATCGTGGATCACAGAACCTTCATTGATGAAAACCAAGCGAACCACTTGATTGGCAGGCACACGGATGGCTTCATTTTGTTCTTGGCCAGCGGCCTGGAAAAACATTTCGCCCATAGTGATCACAATTTCTTGATCCACTTCTATGTGGGCATTGGCACGATGAGTGATGGCGGTGCCTGCTGCACTGGCCAAAGCAATCCCTGTGGCACCTTTGAACAACTGTCGTCTTGAAAGTTTCATGAAATTCCCCCTGCTTATTAAGGATTTAAAGACATATTTATCTTAAATAAGAAATAACTGACTTGGTAGAGGCAAATGTCCCCTTTCCATTAGGGATATTTGTCCCTAGTCTGTTTTTATAAAGTTAGGCGCTATTTGAATTCAACCTAATTCATGACATATAGATGATGTTGCGGTTTTCAACTTTATCGATTCGGGGGTATTAATCTGTTTTTCAAGGGCCCTTAACTCGGTAGTGCCGCAAAAAATCTTTGGTTGGATGAATTCATTCAACCAAAGATTTTTTGCGGCACTACCGGTTAGGCGACCAACCGGTTATTTGCCAACCGAAAATAACAACGTGAAGCGTTTCTTATAAATTTTCGAGAAAAGCAGCAACTATGGGTAGATCAAAAGGCAATATTGGATGAGGTATTTCTTCAACAAAAGAAGCTTGATCTGCTGTTGTAACCAACGCAAGGGTTTCTGTCAGATTGAGTGGGTGTTTATCCGATATCCCTGGGCGGAACACTTCGATTTTGGGAAAATGATGACTTTTAAATCCTTCTAGCAAGATAAAATCCAAGGAACTCAGTTGGAAATATTGTTGCAAAATTTTCTGAGTGTTCCAATCCTGATTGATCTGTTCAATAAATGCCACACGATTCAGGCCAACCACCCCGACAGCAACAGCACCAGCTTGTTGAAATTGGCCACTGTCCGAGGTGGGTCTGTCCATCTGGAAACCATGGTGAGCATGCTTAAGAGCACCCACACGATATCCTTGGCCAGACCAATATGAAATTAAACCGCGCACCAGAGTAGTTTTTCCCATATTTTTTGATCCAACGATACTGACCATTGGAATTTCGTTTTGTGTTTCTATTTTTTCCATGATCAATGAAATATAACAACCAATCTTTTGCCGTGAGATGATCGATCTCAAGGATGAGCATGATCTGTGTCATTTTCAAAGAGATTTGCATTCATTAATCTAAATAAGATAAAAAGATCTTATTAACTTTTTAAGGTTCGATTATTTATGATATCTTTGTCAATTTGTGAATATACGATTGAGGCATTGGCTTACTCAATAAGTCATTTTAGAAAATCCTTTCCCGAAAATTTTTTTTGAATATAACAATTTACTCAATGGAAGCGGAGGCTTTATGGGCGTAAGCGATGTTCACTCAAAAGCAGAAGCAGCGGAGACAAAGCTGACGCTGTCTCGTCGGAATTTTTTAAAACTCTCTGGCTTGGCAGGCCTGGCATTGTCCCTAAATACGTTGGAATTTGCTGCGCATGGTCAACCTGCAACGATCATTGATTATCAAAGCTGGGAAGATATCTATCGGCAGCAATGGACCTGGGACAAGATTGCGCGCAGTACACACTCAGCCAACTGCACGGGGTCTTGTTCATGGAGGATTTTTGTTAAAGACGGCATCATCTGGCGCGAGGAACAGGCCGCCGATTATCCGGCAGTGGCCGATGATATTCCCGATCTGAATCCGCGTGGTTGCAACAAAGGTGCTTGTTTTGTGGATTATGTTTATGGTGAACAGCGCGTTAAATATCCGCTCAAGCGCACAGGCGAGCGCGGTGAAGGCAAATGGCAGCGCCTCAGCTGGGATCAGGCCCTTGAAGAAATTGCCGACAAAATGCTGGACATTCTCCAGCAACATGGGCCGGAATATCTGACCTTCTTCTCGCCTATTCCGGCCATGAGCCCTGTGTCTTTTTCTTCTGGCGCACGGCTCGCTAATTTATTGGGTGGCGTAACCTGCAGCTTTTATGACTGGTATTGCGACTTGCCGCCAGGAGAGCCAATTACCTGGGGCGAGCAAACCGATACGTGTGAAGCCATGGACTGGTTCCACTCCAAGTACATTGTTTTTTGGGGATCGAACCCAAACGTCACCCGCATCCCCGATGCCCACTTGTTCTGGGAAGCCAAATACAACGGGGCAAAAGTGGTTAGCATTTCGCCCGACTACAACCAAAGCTCGATTCATACCGACCTGTGGATTGGCCCCAAGCCTGGCACGGATGCTGCATTGGCTTTGGCAATGGCTCAAGTCATTGTGGATGAAAAACTTTATGATGAAGCTTACATCAAAGAACAAACAGATTTTCCATTTCTGGTGCGCCAGGACGACGAGAAATTTCTCAGAGAAAGCGATCTGATTGAGGGAGGCCAGGAGGATCGTTTTTATATTTGGGATCAGAACACAAATCAACCGCAGCTTGTTCCAGGCACACAGGGTGCAGATAATAAAACGTTGTCACTGGGTGAGCTTGATCCTGCTTTGGAAGGGAGCTTCAGTCTGGAAAATGGATTGCAAGTCACCACTGTTTTTGAAAACCTCAAAGAAACCCTGGCACAGCATACACCCGAAGCAATGAGCGAACCCTGCGGGGTCCACGTGGACGTCATCAAGCAAGTAGCCAGAGAATTTGCCACCACCCAACCGGCCACCATCATCCACGGTGCAGGCACCAACCATTGGTATCACAACGACCTGAACAATCGTGCCATGATTCTCTTGGTGGCGCTCACTGGCAACGTTGGCAAACGTGGCGGGGGCTTCAATCATTATGTGGGGCAGGAAAAAGTGTGGCCGGTTCATGGCTGGCAAAAATTGACGTTCCCTCGAGCCAACAAGCGTTTTCAAAACATGACGCTGTGGAGCTATGTTCACGGTCATATTGATGATCGGCTTCAGGATTCGGAACACAATCCCTGGCCATATATTGAACAAAGTGTCAACAATGGCTGGATGCCGCTTTATCCGCGCGGCCGCGAAGAGGGTAAATTGTTTGACGATCCCAAGGCGTTGTTCATCTGGCGCGGCAACTATATCAACCAGGCCAAGGCCAATGAGCAGCTGCTCAACAACCTTTGGCCTAAGCTGGATTTGGTGGTGGATGTGAATTTCCGCATGGACACATCTGCACTTTATTCAGATTATGTGCTGCCTGCGGCAACCTCTTATGAAAAATACGATCTTAATACCTCTGACCTGCACACCTTCATTCATCCATTCACGCCGGCCGTAGATCCGATGTTTGAGTCCAAGACCGATTGGCAGGTGTATCAGGCATTGGCCAAAAAGATTGAGGAACGCGCCAAGGAACGCGGTTTCACCGAATTTGTGGATGAGCAATTTGGAGAAACAGTTGACTTGTCCACCCTTCACAGTCAATTTACAGACAACGGTGCATTTGCTGAAGACAAAGCGGCCTGCGAGTTTATCATCGAACATTCTGAGGAAACAAAAGGGATCACCTTTGATGACATTATCGAGCAGCCGCGCCGCTTTGTGGCTGCCAGTGATCATTGGACAAGCGATATTGAGCCTGGCAAAACCTACGCACCTTTCTTACGTATGACCGAACAGAAAAAACCATACAACACCTTGACCGGACGCCAGCAGTTCTACATCGATCATGAATGGTTCATGGATTTGGGCGAAACACTGCCCGTTTACAAGCCACCATTGGACATCGAAAAGTTTCCGCTGCGTTGGAACACGCCGCACGGACGTTGGAGCATTCACTCTACTTGGCGTGATCACAAACGCCTTCTTCGTTTACAACGTGGCGGCCCAGCTGTTTATGTCAATCCTCTGGATGCCAAAGAACGTGGCATCCAGGATGGTGACATGGTTCGTGTGTTTAATGAATTTGGTGCATTGCAAGCCAATTGTCGCGTGTATCCAAGTGCTCCGCGTGGTCAGATCACAATGTATCACGGTTGGGAAAAATATCAGTTTAAAGATCGCAGTAACTTTCAGGCCACCGTGCCCATTCGCATCAAGCCAACCCAGCTGGTGGGCGGCTACGGCCAGTTGCATTTCGGATTGAACTACTGGGGACCCACCGGCGTCAACCGCGACACTCTTGTTGATGTGGAGAAAGTTTAAGGAGAGAACATGCCCGTTCAACCGCTTGATAAAAACCAATTGAAGCAATCCAATCGCCAGTTGGCAATGGTGTTGGATTTAAATAAATGTATCGGTTGCCAGACTTGCACAATGGCCTGCAAGATGCTGTGGACCAAAGATGAAGGCATGGAATACATGTACTGGAACAACGTGGAAACTCGACCTGGTCATGGCTATCCAAAGGATTGGGAACGACAGGGCGGCGGTTTTCGTGATGACGCGTCGGTCAAAGGAGAACTGCCGAGCCAGGATCAATATGGTCAGGCTTGGAATTATAATTACAAAGAAGCCTTGTTTGAGGGCACAGCCAGCCACATTGAAACCGATGAAAAAGACCCTAAGTGGGGACCCAACTGGGACGAGGATCAAGGGGCGGGAAATTACCCCAACAGCTTTTTCTTTTACTTTCCACGTCTATGCAATCATTGCACGGAGCCTGCCTGTTTGAATGCCTGCCCACGAAGTGCGTTATACAAGCGTGATGAGGATGGCATTGTGGTGGTCAATGAAGAACGCTGCCACGGTTATCGCTACTGCGTGGAAGGTTGTCCGTACGACAAAATGTTTTGGAACTCGATGAAGAAAATTTCGCAAAAATGTATTTTCTGCTATCCCCGTGTGGAGCAAGGTATCCCTCAGGCCTGTGCCGCGCAGTGCGTGGGTCGCATCCGTTTTGTGGGATTCTTAGATGATCCCGAAAGCCCCACCTACAAACTGGTCAACGATTGGAAAGTGGCCTTGCCGTTGCACCAGGAATTTGGGACGGAACCGAATGTCTATTACATTCCGCCATTGTCTCCACCCCGTTACAACGATGATGGCACGGTGTCTGATCAGCCTCGTGTGCCTGAAGGGTATTTGCAATGGCTGTTTGGGTCGGATGTCAAAACCGCTCAAACAACCATTGAAGAGGAGCTGGAGAAAGTGCGAAATGGCGGTGAATCTGCCCTGATGAGGCTGTTGCAGGCACGCAGCTATGATGATCTGTTTAAGCTTGATAATGCTCCCAATCCAAAATTCCTGCAATATTCCTGCGACAGTTGTGCCATTGCAGAGGCATGTACCAAGCCAATGAAAACCAAACAACCTGATTTAAAATTTGCCAATCGTCCCGCAGCAAGGGGGTAGTGATGGTTCAAGTTAAAAATGCAAATACTTCCAAAGAAAACTTGATGGATGTCAACAACAGCGCGTGGTCAAGCGCGGAGAATGTCAACATTGACTTGCAACCCACGCCGGTCACCATGCAGCCGTCCGAATATGTGCAAAGCACGGTGAAGCAAGAAAATGTGGGCGTTATAAAAAAACTTGAGGTTCGGGCGTTGCACAATGGGCAAACCATATTTTTTCAACTCCGCTGGGCGGATATGCAAGCTGACATATCTGTTGAGGAACCCAGCGATTTTTCAGATGGTGCAGCCATCATGTTTCCATTTAAAGATGATGCGCCTCTGATCGTGATGGGAAAAGAAGATCAACCTGTCAATCAGTGGCACTGGAAGGCCGATGAGCCACAACCGTTCAATGTGACCACAGCAGGTTTAGGCACCACCTATCGGACGCCGGAATCGTTTGTGGAGGTTAACAGCCAATGGCTAAACGGTGCCTGGGCCGTGGTGTTGGCTCGCGACTTAGAAACATCTGATCCTGACAACCATGTTTCTTTTCAAGTCAACCAAACCCTGAAAGCCGCATTTTGCATCTGGGAAGGATCGGCGAAAGAACGTGCAGGCGTTAAGTCTTATTCACCTGCCTGGACGGAATTTCAACTGGAGGTGTAAACGATGATTCAAACAAAACCTTTACCTGAAGCCGTTGCCCTTTCGAGAAGTTTGGTGTATTCACTCTTGGCTCAAGCATATATATCTCCTCAGGCAGATGTACTGAAGTTGTTTTGCGCTGAGGAAACGCATGAAAAAGTGATAAACGCTTCACGGTTTTTTACCCAGGAAGATTTGGCTTCCAAATTTGTGGCATCCTGGCAGCTGTTGCGAGATCAGTTGGGAAACGTTTCTACTACCGATTACGAAGCTGAGTACCTTCAATTGTTTGAGATTGGTATACCAAAAGCGCCTTGTGCACTTTATGAAAGTGCTTACGGGCGCGAAGATCAGCGGCGGGAAATCATGTCTGAATTGGTCCGTTTTTACAACTACTTTGGTCTGGGGATGGGAAAACAAGCCAAGGAAATGCCTGACCATTTACATGTGCAATTAGAATTTCTCCATTACCTGACATTTTTGGAAGCACAGGCACTGGAAGAAGGACAGAATCCGCAAAGTTTGCGGTTGGCGCAACACGATTTCTACGAGCGGCACATCACGCAATGGACATCGGAGTTGTGGTCCTGTATCGACCTAAAACAATCCAGCGTGTTTAAAAGATGGGGCAAATTCACACAACTGTTTTTCATTGCAGAAGAAGAGGGCTTGAAGGGAATTTTATGAAAAAATCAACCATTGCCATAGGGGCTTTGATTGCTTTGGTCATGCTGGTTTATTATGCCTTTTTTGTCATCCCTGAAATCACAAAAGTTTCAAGCCGCCTGAATCAGGCACAACAGGCGCAAAACGAAGCCGCCGCCACAGACACAAAGGGAGAAGACATTGACCCGGACCCAGGCGGGGAATCACATTCAGCTGTTTCCACAACGAAAGATCCTGATCCCACAACAGAAACAGGCGTTGGAACCACAGAAGTTTTAATTGAACCGGATTTTGAACTGGCCAAAAGTGTTATTGTCGGACAAAGTTGCGGCAGTTGTCATACGCTAAAAGCATCGGGGTTAGATTTGAACGGACAGGTTGGTCCAGATCTTTCGGCAGCAGGTGGTCGTGGTCGAAGTGATGAATGGCTTAGAGCACAATTGATCAATCCTGTTTCAATTCCAGATGAAGAAGTCGTGGAAGGCTTTGAGGGAATGCAGGCTGTCATGCCATCGTATGGGGCGCTTTCTGAAGAAGAAATCGTTTCTGTGATTGCCTTTTTACAAAGCTTGAGTGAAACGACAACATCTGTTGTGACAACACCTGATATATCTTCCACTTCTACAGATACTGTTGCATTGGCCAAATCCGTCATTCAGTCTCAAGGGTGTGGAAGTTGCCATACTTTAAATAATCAAGATTTCAGTTTAACCGGACAGGTTGGTCCGGACCTAACCGACATTGCTTCACGCGGCAGAACCAAAGAATGGCTTCTGCGCCAGTTGACTGACCCCACTTCGATTGGTGATGAAGAGGTGGCAGATGGCTTTGAAGGCTTACAAATGGTGATGCCAAGTTTCAACCGTGTAATGAGTGAGAGTGAACTTCAAGCATTGGTTGAATATTTATTTACTCTTTGAGCGCTGTCTATCTTTTGAAAAGTGCTTATTGAAAAATTTAAATAGAAATGAATTTCCGTTGTATTCATTCAACCAAATTAAACCGTCTAGAGATTTTTGCGACAGAGCCCTATCCCCTTTATTCAAAATCACTCTAATGTAGACGACCTAGAGTACTGAAAACGCAGTAGTTTACTTTAAGTTGATTTCTGGAAGTCGGATGTATGCATCCACTCTTCCTGCCCAATTGACTCTTTCGGATAGTCCAAAGGGAACTTTTTGTGAGAAGCCGTAGATGGCAAGTGGTTCATCTTTGAGAATTTCTTGAAGGCGGGCGAATGCCGTTTGACGGACTGCCGTATCGGTGGTTGAATTCGCTATATTAATAAGTTGACGTAGTTCAGTTTGAGTGTCTTTTGAAAGTAGCAGATTGAGATTTAACAGGTTAATTGCACCATTGAAAATCGTTGCTGCATCAAACTCTGGACTCGTGCTATCAAAGATAAACAGCTCTTCTTGCAGCATTCCTGAAAGAAGTTGGTTAAGAAATAGGCCAAAATCTCGGATCTGTAGATCAACAATGATATTCACTTCAGCTAAGAAACCAACAATGGCTTCAGCGATCGGCTGAAACCCTGGGATTGTCACCATGGTTGTGGAAAACCCCTCAGGATACCCAGCTTGCTCTAATAGCCTGAGAGCTTCATCAGGGTCAAATCCAAATGGTTCTACTTCTGGATTGAAACCAAAATCGAGTGGTGGCACCAAAGTGGCAATCGGCTCCCCCAACCCTCCCCAGACAAATTCGACAATGGCATCCATGTCAACTGCCAAATTTAATGCTTGGCGTACTTCGGCATTTTGCAATGGGCTTTCAGGATCCACTAAATTAAAGTAACTGCTTATGAAATTGTTTCCAGACGTAGTTAAAATGCTGGTATTTTCGTCATTTTCAACGGCTGGAATTTGATTGGGAAGAAAATTTGCCAGAATGTCTGCATTCCCAGCGAGCAGCTCTGCAAGACGCGCAGCCGGCCCTGCTTCACGAATGATGGCGCTTTCAATGGAAGGCGCTTCACCCCAATAGCCATCAAAGCGTTTAACCTCAATATGACTGTCTGGCACAAACTCCACCAACTCATAAGGTCCCGTGCCGACTGCCATGCGATTTAATTCAAAATCGTTGCTGTTTTCAAAAAACTCCGGGGAGAGTATTTCAAATGAAGTCAACAGTGCCAGCAGTAAGGGTACAGGAACCGCTGTGCTGATCCTTAACTCGAATTCTCCAAGCACTTCAACATTGGTAATGGGTTTGATGAGTGGGTTAAGGCCCAAATTTAGCAATTCATCCGTGCGGGCACGTTCTAGATTGGTTTTAGCAGAGTTGGCATCAAATGGTTCTCCATTATGAAAAAAAACACCTTCTCTTAAAGTGAACACGGTGTTTAAGTCGTCTTCAAAAAACCATTCTGTGGCAAGTTTGGGGACAATTAAACCCTGTGCATCCCGTTCCACCAATCCTTCGTAGATATTGGAAAACAAACTTGAGGACGAATAACCTCCAGATTTATGCGGGTCCAAGGTAGGCGGATCTGAACCGATTACAATCACCAACGGTGAAATAGTTTGGCCAAAAACATTGTTTAAACCTACTACGGGACTTATCGTTGCAAGGCTCAGGCCCGTCATTGCAGTCCGACGTAAAAACGAACGCCGAGAGATATCTTTATGGACACCGACACTTTCGTTGTGTGTTTGCATGGCTGCCTCCTTGAAAAGCACTTCCATCATAGGTGGATGAGTAATAATTAATCAAATTTAGAATTATTCAGGATAAGTGCACATGGAGCGAAATGATCTCTTTGAAGAAGAAATCTTCAAAGAGATCATTTCGCTAAAATCAATTCTGGACCTTAATTTATAACCCCAATGCCATACCGCTAACTGGGCCAGGATTAGGTATTATTGTTCTGGATTGTGAGCCATCTAGATTTGCCTTTTGAATACTCCAAACGGTCAAATCATTGTTGCTGTCCGGACCAAGGTGGGCAAAATATATTTTGTTGCCGGCAACATCTAAATCCATTAGAGCAGCCAATCCGGTCCCTGAGCCTTTATCAATCACAAATTCCCTTTCAGTGCCATCCAGATTCGATCTTTCAATTCTGGTAAAGTTTGAGGCCCAATACACTTTGCCATTTTCAGAGTCAACAGCAACGCCCAAGGCCCATCCAACCCGGAGTGCAACCGATTTTCTTTCTGTGCCATCAAGGTTCGCACTCACAACTGAGCCGGGTGCTGTAAATTCAGTCCAATACATTCTTCCAGCTTTCGTATCAAGGGCGATGGCAGATGGTTGACCTCGTTCTGTAACCAGGTCTTCAACTTCAGTTCCATCGAGATTTGCGCGCTGGATTTTGCCAACTTTTCTTGGTTCGTTGCGGTTGAGTGCCGTACGTCTGGCGAGGAAAGTTGAATTCGTCCAATAGACTTTCCCAGCCTCCACATCCAGAGCCAGACCAAATGGTTTTGCAAGCCCCACAACCACATCTTCAACTTCTGAGCCATCCAGATTTGCTCGTTGAATCTTTCCTGTACCTGAATCTGCCCAATAGATTTTGCCTCCATCTATATCGGTTGTAATATCCCAAACGCTGGACAACCCATCGACGATGGTTGTGGCATTGGAACCATCAGTATTTGCCCTGAAAATTTCGCTGACGGTTGACCAGTAAATCGTCCCGGCAGGCTGATTATTGTTCGACAGCACATTCGCCAAAACACCGCTAGGTGAAACAATCTGCATTGCTGTTACTGTGACCAAAACCGCAATCATGAGCAGCCTCATTAAAGAGAATTTTGCGTATTTCGTGCCTTGATCTTTTTTATTATTAGAATTCATGTTTTATCCCTTTCAGTAAAATTCGTGTTTATAAAGATTGGATTGAGAATGTCGATTTACTTGTCCTGGGTCGTAATTCTCGACTTTAGTTTGTGAGGGCAAGGGCAGTAGGGCAGCAGGAAGTCATTTGCCTACTGCCCTGGATTCTTTAAAGGCTTTAGCCCGTAAGAGAAGCCATCCCTCATTTGCTTGATATTCGATTAACTATTTTGAGAGGTTGATGCTTCCTTAGCGTCTTCAATCTGATCATGAAGAGTGCAATAGTCGACCAACAAGTCAAAGATCAAAATCAATACAGGCTCAGAGTTTTCTCCGCAAAATTCTGTATTTTCGCTGTTGGTTTCAATGAGTTTTTGATAAGCCTCTTCAGCCACTTCGAGGATGGCACAATAATCGACCATCATATTGAAGATCGTTGTTGGAATTGGTCCGGCACCTGCTGCACAAGTTGCTACCACTTCTGCTTCATTCCATGATTCTGTTTGGCCCGAATCTGCCAAAGCTCCAAAGCCACCTAAAACGATGATCAATGCGGCCACAAATCCACTGATGTTGTTGTTCTTAGTCATTTCACTGACCTCCTGCTGTAAGATGCTTCAGGTGTACCTGGAGGACTTCCTTTTTTTTTCCTGTAATTTGGGAAAGGCATCATCAAAAGTAGAATGAACATCGAACTGTTCTTAACTTTATTAATTTAAATAGGGTATAATTTGAAACTACATTGGTGAGATGTTAATTGAGGAGGCCCTGCAAGGATGGCAAGCGGTCTGGCGTTAAAAATCAAGCTTTTGGGGCATTTTGAGGCATGGAGAAATGATGAACTCCTTGGCAAAGATGCCTGGCCCCAACCCAAAGTTCAGACCTTATTAAAAGTTCTTCTTGTTGAACGTGGTCAAGTTTATTCACACGATCAATTGATAGAAGCGCTATTTGCCGATCTTGACCCCAGCAAAGCAACAATCAATCTACAAAGAAGGATCAGTGAGTTGCGTGCTGTACTCGAACCTCATCTTAAAAAAAGAACCGAATCTCAATATATTCTGCGTCTTGGCCAGGGCTATTGCTTTAACAAGGAGGCTGACTGCTGGATTGATGTTGAGGCATTTGAAAGGCTTGTATCAACTGCAAAAGCATCAGAAACAGACGGAATCTGGCACGAAGCACTCGAAGTCTATGAGCAGGCAATCGATCTCTATCAGGGGGATTACTTAACAGATAATCTATACGAGGATTGGTCGCTTGATCCGAGAGAGCGATGGCGAAATGAACTACTGAACGTTCTAGCTCGATCGGCTGAATGCCATGCGCGTTTGGGTGATTATGAAAATGCCATTGAAAGATGTCAGCAAGCCATCTCTATAGATTGCTATCGCGAAACCAACTATCGAAGTCTGATGATCTATTACTGGCGAGCGGGAGAGCAAAGCAAAGTATCGCAGGTTTATCAGGATTGTTCAGATACGATGGAAGAACTCAGAGCGCAACCTTCTCTAGAAACAAAGACATTATTTGAAAAGATTCAACAAGGTTATGTTTCAGCACTGGAGCAAATTTATCCAGCACCAGACATGGCCAAGCAGCCTGCATCTTCATTTGTCATGCCAGGGATTAAATCTATCGCCGTATTGCCTTTTGTAAATATGGACTCAGAATTGGACGAGTACGATCACTTTACTGATGGAATTATGGAGGATACCCTCACTCAGCTCTCAAAGCTCGGAAACTTAAAGGTCATCTCACGCACGTCTAGTATGCAATATAAGAGTACAAACAAAAGTTTACTTGAAATTGGAAAAGAGCTCGGCGTCGCCACCATCCTCGAAGGAAGCGTTAGAAGAACAGACACTCAAGTGAGGGTGGTTGCTCAGCTGATCAACGCAAAAACAGACGATCACATTTGGGCAGATACATTTGACTGGGAAATGACCAATATCTTTGAGATACAAAACGACGTGGCACAAGAAATTGCAAAAGCGCTAAAAATTTGGGTTTCACCCTTTGAAGAACAACGCGTCCAGCAAACCACCACTGAAAATTCTGAAGCCTACAATTTATTCTTGCTGGGCCGTTTCCATTGGGATAAATTTACAAAAGAAGGCTTTGAAGCCTCCATCCAATACTTCAATCAAGCCATTGAACATGACCCTAACTACGCTTTAGCCCATGCAAGATTGGCTTTCTCCTATGGTATTCTCGTGGAATTTGGTCTGGTAACGCCAGAAGAAGGCTTTTCAAAAGCAAATGAAGCGGTTCAAAAAGCGCTTAAAATTGACGACTCTCTTTCTGAAGCACATGCTGCACAAGGTTTTCTCAAAATGCATGAGTGGGATTGGGCAAGCGCTGAGAGGGAATTAAGAACGGCAATATCACTGAATCCCAATGCTTTTACCCCACACAATCTATACGGAAATCTATTAACATTCATGGGTCGTTTTGATGAGGCCATTGCCGAAAAGGAAATAGCCTATAAGTTTGATCCACTTCATCTACGTACTAATTTCGATCTGGGACGAGCCTATTTCTATGCAGGCCAAAATGACAAAGCGATTCAAGTCTATAAAAGACTCATTGAAATGAGTTCAAGTTTTTTCATGGCTCATCTAGCACTTGGGGTAGTGTATTTACAAGAATCAAGATATGAAGATGCGTTAAAAGAATTTGAGAAGGAGCAGGCATTGCCAGGAAAGTGGAATCCATCGCTTGATCTGGCCATGGCCTATCTAAAACACAAAACGGGTGATGTCACAGCCTTGCAAAATGCATTAGACCACCTTCTCGAAAAGTCTCAACAAGAGTCTATCTCACCAACTTATTTCGCCTTGACTTACTCATTGCTTGGTGAAGATCAGCAAGCAATGAAGTGGCTAAAAAAAGCAATTGAACAACGGGATACTTTGTTATGGGATTTCAAGGTTAGCCCTCTTACGAAAAAAGTGTGGTCAGATCCAAGTTATTCATCAATCTTAACAAGGGTTGGTTTTATAGAATGACCCGATGATATGAATATTAGCCCTTTAGAGTGTGTCTCATAATTCATTTATAGGGTTACGTATTCGCCCGAGTTGGACAAGCGCATCCGACATCATCTAAGACTTGCCAAGAGTTAGCATTGTATTGACGAAACCTACAACAAGATCAAAGGTAGATGGAAGTGTTTTTATCGAACGGTCGATCCAGATGGACAAACAATTGACTTCATGTTGAGCGGCAAGCGTGATGGACGAGCTGCCAAACGCTTCTTTCACAAAGTGATGCTCTCAAAGCATGCATCTCCGCCCTACGCTATGATTGTGGACAAGAACCCCTCATTTTCGATTGCCTTTGAAGAAGTCAATGATGAAGGACTCGTCCCCAAAGGCTGCAAGCTTAGGCAGAACTGCGAAAAACACGTTAGCTGACTTTATGCCATGAACATGATCTGCAAAGGTCAAGTGCATAGAGTTCCAAAAGGCGACATTCTTGGTCTGGCTAGGTGTGTCTCAAGCGTCTTCGGATTGGGCTAACAAACGGGCTTTTAGCTGAGCATAAATCTGTTTCGACATTACCCCAACCAATATTTCCCAATGGTCACCACTGGGGTCATGCACATGGATAATCTCCGTCCTCAATGCTCGATCATCAATTTTGTAAACACATTGAGGTATATTCAGAATAAAAGATGCTTTTATCCTAAATAAATGTTACAATTTACACTAGGTACAAATGTCCCTAGACTGGCAGGGATATTTGTACCTAGTGTTATCAAGAAAAACCGCTTACGCTAAAAGGAGGGAGGTTTTCTGAAAGGATACTTCATGTTTTGGCGCAATATGAAGGTATACGAACGTGTGGTGTTATTACGTTGGTTGTTACCGACCACTATCTTTGTGGTGGTCGTTGGGTATCAACTCTTTTTGTTCCGTTGGGTGCATGATGAAGTTGGATTTGTTCAACATACCATCCTAGAAATTTCAGTTTATGGCATCATTGGTCCCATTGTAATGTTCCTCGCCCTTAGTTGGGTGGGGCATGGATTGAAAGAAAAAGATAAAGCCGAGCGTTTGGTCTACGGGCACGAACACTTTTTGGCAAACATTACCAACAATTCAGCTGAAGCCATTATCAGCCTGGATATAAATTTCAATGTTCAGTTTTGGAATCAGGGGGCTCGTAGGATTTTTGGTTATTCCTCAAAGCAAATGTTAGGACAAAACATCGAAAAGTTATTCATAGTGGCCCAAAAAAACAATGAAAAAGAAGAGTTGAAAAACTCACTCAATGATCGAGGCATTGTGTTGAATTATGAAACCAAATTTCAACAACACAACGGAGATCCCATTCCAGTGGAGATGACAATCACCCCGATATATGACTCTTGTGAGAATCTGGAAGGTTATTCCATGATATTACACGATATCAGTTTGCGTAAGCGTCGGGAAAGATTGTTGATTGAAGAAAGAAAACGCATTGCAGGTGAGATCCATGATTCTTTTGCACAAGATCTTTATTCTGTCAATTTGAAGTTGGAACTTTGCTTAAAATTGATTAAAAAAGGAGATATAGAATCAACAAAAACTGAAATTGAGTTGGTCCGCTCCGTAATTAAAAAGGGACTGAAAGATGTGCGGCGAGCCATCTTTGCTTTACAACCGATTGATTTGGAAGAGATGGGGTTTGGATCTGCAATTAATCACCTTTTGCGTCAGTATGAGCAACTTTATCATTTTGCAATTTCTTCAAGTTTAAATTCCCTGGACAATTTATTGACCAAACGCAACCAGCTGTTACTTTTTCGCACACTTCAGGAATGTCTAAACAATGTGGTTAAACACGCCCATGCACAGCAAGTTTGGGTAGATTTTAAAACGCTTGACAAGCAGATGTTGACGATGACAATTAAAGATGATGGCCAGGGTTTTTTGCCAGAAACCGTGAATACCAAAACTCACTTGGGCTTGACCCATATGAAAGAGCAGGTTGAACGACATGGTGGCGAGACGACTGTGGAAACAGAATTGGGTTTGGGCACAAAGGTTCAGGTCACCATGCCCCTCAATTTTCTAAAAAAAGGGAGGCAGAATGGAAACCATCAAAGTGTTAGTCGTTGATGATCATCGTTTGGTACGCCAAGGGATGACTCAAATTCTCAATACAGAAAACGATATCACCGTGGTTGGCGAAGCAGCGGATGGCGATGAAGCCTATACCAAAGTACGTTTGCTCAAGCCTAATGTCGTTTTGATGGATATCAGTATGCCAGGCATGAATGGGGTTGAAGCCACTCGCCTGATCCGAGCAAGATTTCCCGATACAAACATAATTATTTTAACCATGCATCGTCGCGAAGATCTGGTATTAAAAGCACTAAAGCTTGGTGCCAAAGGATATTTTTTAAAAGAAACTGATTCTCAAGATCTTGTTGACGCCATTCGAGCAGTTCATAACGGTGGCGCAATGCTGGATGCAGAAATGGCACAAGAGTTGATCAAAGAATTTAAAACCGCAGGTGCAACTGAATCTTCTAGCAAACTGGAAAAGCTCACCCAACGTGAACAAGAAATTTTAGATTTATTGGCAGAGGGTGCAGACAATCATCATATTGCAAAGCAATTGAATATTAGCGATAAAACCGTACGCAATCGATTATCAGGGGTTTTTAATAAACTGCATGTTAACAATAGGACTCAGGCAGCCTTATACGCTTTGCGTGAAGGAAACACATCCGACAATCCCTATCCACTCTAGCTTTTCTCTGTATACATGATTTTCAATCAATCGTTAACGTTTATGATTGTTGGTAAGAATTATAGTTGACGGAAATCACCTGAAGTAAACTCCAATGTCTCCTAATTAATAGTTAGGAGACATTGGAGTTGCTCTCGATTAACACTGAAAAGCACGAAGGGCTCTGTATTTCTCTTCTTCTAGAAAAATCGGAAATATCGTTGATCATCACAAATATGTGTCATTTCGAAAGATCCAATCATTTCAACGGATAGAAAAATTCTTAAAATCTGTGACTTTCATCACTGAAAATGATCCAAATATAGGCTATATTGTTTATTAATGTTTCAAAAAATACCAGTCTCTATTTTGCTTTTAAATCGTCTTTTGCATCACCTTCGACTAACTAGTCGTTAGAATGGATTCTGGGCCAAAATAACGCAAACCTGACGATTTTTGGCAAATTTCAAACTGAAAACCACTTAACCACACTTTTTTATCGTAGAAACTAAGTTGTTTTAGATATTCACCATAATATTTTAAAGGAAAACTATCTACTAACCCTAGAAATAGATTGAATGCAATATGCAAACTTAACTTTAAATCAGATGAGGCAAAACTTTTGTTTTATTTTGGTGTGATAATTTTTGGCGGAGTTTCAATTGGTTCTTCTACTTGTTTGTTTTTTAGCTGCGCCAAATTAAAATTATTTTCTAAATGCCCCATCAATCCGTTGATCGCTTTTCGAGGATCTGTTTCGTCTTCAAATCCATTGATGATTTTTAAAAGAAGGTCAATAATTTGTTGTGCTTTATCTACATCGAACTGAGGGTTTTGTTTTTGTATGATTTCGATTTCTTTTACCAGATGTTTTCCAAAAGAATTGCCCACCGATTCAATCACCTGAATTGGGCTGAGTTGGCGGTGCAAAAAACTCAATCCCTCAATTAAATCGGAATCATTGGATAAGGGATTTTCTTTTAAGAATTTATATGAAGCGAATTCGAGCATCACCAAAAAGTCGAGTGCGAATGCATCCTGTTTTTGATATAAGGGAGCTATTTCCTGGGTCCAGGCTTGATGAAATTGTTCTGCCACTTGTGCGTGCTGATATCTCTCGTGACCAAGATATTTACAATCAGCAGGACAACGAATCTCTTTTAGGCGATGTTGCCCACAATCTTTGGCAGTGATGAATCCATCGAGTGCGGGACACTTTCGCTTTCCTTTACTTGGCTTGTCATAAACCTGAATATTAATCATAAGAACCCATTCACTTACAGGTTTTTTTGAATCATGTGCTTAAAGGATTGCCTTAAAGAACATGATATCGTGAAAAGAACGAAGCTTAAAAAACGAATCTAAAAATACCCAAATTCCATTTTGGCGTCTTCACTCATTTGTTCGGGAGACCAGGGTGGATCCCAAACCCATTCAAGATCGACTTGAATATCTTGACCATAAACTTTCTTGAGGGAAAGATCCACCTCTGCATGAATCACATCGTACAAAGGACAACCTGGAGACGTGAGGGTCATTTCCAATTTGATTTTTTTCTCTTCGGGGATTTCCACATCGTAAAGCAAACCCAAGTCAACAACGTTGATCCCAATTTCAGGATCATACACATTCTCACGAATGGTTTCTCGTACAGCTTCTGGGGTCATAGGCATATGTTCTCCTTACAAACGATTGACAATTTCAGCCGCAATTCGTCGAAATTCTAAAGTAATTTGATGTTGAGGATGTTGTGTGATCATTGGAATTCCTGAATCTGCGCTTTGGCAGAGCAATGGGTCAATGGGCAATCTTCCCAAAAGTGGCAAACCTTGACGTTCGCTTTCTTTCTCGCCCCCACCTGAGCCAAAAATTTCTGTGGCTTCTCCACAATGTGGGCAAGTGAAGTAGGCCATATTTTCAATCACGCCCCACATGGGCACTTCTAATTTTCTAAAAGCAGCAATACCTCTTCGAACATCTTCCAATGCGACATCCTGAGGCGTGGTCACTGCAATGGTGCCATCCAGCCTTACATCTTGCGCCAAGCCAAGTTGAGCATCACCCGTCCCTGGCGGCAGATCGAGAATGAGAAAATCCAACGCACCCCACTCAGTGGTTTCCAACATTTCGTTAATACCCTTGGTAATCATTGGGCCACGCCAAATGAGTGGTTGTCCCTCTTCCACTAAGTAGCCAACCGACATTGTTTTGATACCGTGACGCTCCAACGGAATCATCCGACCTTCATTCATTTTCGGGCGTTCGTTGATGCCCATAATTTTTGGAATACTGGGACCGTGCATATCCGCATCAAACAGTCCAACTTTTTCACCAAGCACTGTAAGTGCGGTTGCCAAATTGGCGCTAATGGTGCTTTTACCAACCCCACCTTTGCCACTAAAAACTGCAATGACACAGCCAATTTGAGGCAATGTAATCATACGCGACATGGGTGGTTGTTCTTGTTGTTGTGGGGCTTGGCCATTGGATTGTGCAGATTGTTCGGTAGGGCCAGTTACAAATTCGGTGGCGACAGATTTTACCCCTGGCACAGATTTTACAGCGTCATGAACCCATTCTCGCAATTGAGATTTAGAGGCATAGGCTGCAATTGTAAATCGAAGTTGCAAATTAACATTGCCCTCTTTAACCTCTACATGTTGAACAACATCAAGGTCTACGATGGATTTTTCAACCTTCGGCACGTGCACTTGGGCCAATACTGAAGAAATTTGCTCAACAGAAACGTTCATACATTCACTTCTTCCGCAAGCACATCTTCAAGCGTGAGTTCAGCCAGACTTGCTTCAAATTTTTCGTTGATGATGGCCCAGGTGTTGCTGGTGGTACAACCTTCTTCTATTTTGCATTTCAAATTTGGGTCTAAACACACCACCAAAGCCACCGGGCCTTCCAATGCCTGAACCACATCTTTTAAAGAAATTTCATTGGCAGCACGAGACAAACGATACCCGCCACCTCGACCATGTGTGGCTTCAATCAAACCAGCCTGGCGAAGCTCTTGCATAATTTTTTCTAAAAATGAATCTGGAATACCATGTTTTTCCGATATTTGGGCAATGGCAATGGCTTCCTCAGGGAAGTTTGCCAGCTCACTGATAGCGCGAAGCCCGTAATCGGTTTTTCTTGTAATTTGCATAAAACCTCTAAATTCAGACTAATTTACTCGTCATTTTAAATTGTAAAAAAAGCCCGTTCCTTTGTCAATTACAATCAAGGAATTTTTAGCCCTTGCAACTGCCAAAGATGGGGTCTACAATAATTAAACACTTGGAGGGATGGCTGAGTGGACGAAAGCGATGGTCTTGAAAACCATTGTAGGGCAACCTACCGGGGGTTCAAATCCCTCTCCCTCCGCCAGCAACTTGATTGAAGAAACGCTTTACCTTTCTTCTCCATTTTTTCATTCTTACGTACTTCTTGCAAAAATTTCAATTGGAACTTCTTGGCCTTTAAAACGTATAGTAGATTAATTCACCGATTTTCGGAGGGAACTATGAACAAAAAATCTCTAATTTTGACCACAGCCTTTTTGGTTGCAACTGCAATTGGCGCTATGTTGCTTATCACCTACTCGCCAATGTTTGCACAAGACGATATCGCCAACCCGATCCGTCGAACGATCAGTGTTTCTGGTACGGGCATCGTCACTGCCGTTCCGGATGTATTGAGAGCCAATATTGGGGTTGAGTCTGAAAACCAGACCCTCAGTGACGCATTGGCTGACAACAACAGCCGAATGTCAGCAGTTTTGGCTTTGTTGGCAGAGCTTGGGGTGGAAGATTCAGACGTTCAGACCAGTAATTTTTTCATCTCAGAACGACGCGATCGTGAGGGAGCCATCACTGGGTTTTTTGTCAATAACAGTGTCAGTGTCACATTAAGAAACCTTGAAACTGCTGGCAGTATTTTGGATCAAGTGGTTCAGGCCGGAGCAAACCGCGTCAACGGTATTCAACTTGCAGTAAGTGATACCACTAAATTGTTGAGTCAGGCCCGTGCCTTGGCCGTTGTCGATGCACAAGCCAAAGCCAAAGAATTTACCGATGCCGCTGGCATGTTTTTAGCCACGCCGATTACCATCAATGAATCCGGTGGTTTCCAAGGTGGCACGGCACGGGTGGCTGTTGCTGAGGCTTTTGCAGATTCTAGTGTGCCCATTGCAGCGGGTGAATCTTCAGTGTCTGTAAATGTCAGCATCACATACGAAATTTTCTAATTTTTCAACAAACCTTTGACTCAACACTCAAGGATTGGAAAAATATTTCAATGTGTTTTTCCAATCCTCTGAGTTGCTTCAACACCCTTCCAAAGCTATCCTAGCTCTAACAATGTTTTGCCAATGAGGGAGATTGTTTATGGAAGGAAAACTGAAACAACTGAAATCACAATTGTCAGAGATCACCGACCTTGGTTTGGTCAATTCACTGTTAAACTGGGATCAATCGACGTACATGCCTCCAGGTGGGGCCAAGGCCAGAGGTCGTCAATCGGCCCTTTTGGCGCGAATAGCTCATGAAAAGCTAATCGATCCAGGTTTAGGTCAATTGCTGGGTGAATTATCGCTACACACAAAAGAACTGGCTTATGAAAGTGATGAAGCCAGCCTGGTAAGAATCGCCACAAGAGACCATCAACAAGCCGCAAAAGTTCCGTCATCTTTAATGGAAGCATTTTATAAACATACGGCTGAATCTTATGAAGCGTGGACCATAGCGCGACCTGCAAACGATTTCAACACCATGAAACCCTATCTTGAAAAAACATTGGAATTCAGTCGCCAATATGCGGATTGCTTCCCAGGGTATGATCACATTGCCGATCCACTGATCAATCGCTCTGATGAAGGGGTGAAAGCCAATGATGTTAAAACCACCTTCGCCGCATTGCGCGAACAGTTGGTGCCTTTGGTGAAAGCGATCAGCGAAAAACAACAGGTGGATGACAGTTTCTTGCACTTGGATTATCCTGAACAACAGCAAATGCAATTTGGTCTTGATGTGATTAATGATTATGGCTACGATTTTCAGCGAGGCCGTCAGGACAAAACACATCACCCTTTCTGTACAAAATTTTCTCTTGGTGATGTTCGTATCACCACCCGTTTTCAAGAAAATTATCTGGGCGAAGGCATGTTCAGCACCATGCACGAAGCAGGTCATGCACTTTATGAGCAAAATGTAGACATGAACTTTGAAGGCACGCCGCTTGCAAGTGGCACCTCATCCAGCGTGCATGAAAGCCAGTCTCGTTTGTGGGAAAACCTGGTGGGCAGAAGCCGTTCTTTTTGGCATCGTTATTTTGGAGGCTTACAAAAAACATTCCCTGAACAACTTGGCAATGTTGATGTTGAAACATTTTACAAAGCCATCAACAAGGTCAACCCATCCCTTATTCGCACAGATGCAGATGAAGTCACTTACAACTTGCATGTGATGATTCGGTTTGATCTTGAATTGGATATGCTTGAAGGAAAGCTGAAAATTGACGATTTGCCTGATGCCTGGAATGCCAGATATCAAAGTGATTTGGGCGTGGTTGCACCCAGCAATGTGAATGGCGTGTTGCAGGACGTTCATTGGTTTGCTTTCTTTATAGGCGGGGTATTTCAAGGGTACACATTGGGCAACGTGATTAGTGTTCAATTGTTTGACACCGCTTTGGAACAAAAGCCGCAAATTGCCGATGAAATTGGGCAGGGTAAATTTGACACCTTACGCCATTGGATGCGAGACAATGTAAATCAACATGGTCGAAAATTCACGACCAATGAATTATTGGAGAGCGCCACCGGCAAACCACTCACCATTGATCCTTATATCAATTATTTGAAGAAAAAATACGGCGATATTTATCAACTGTAATTTATTCAGAGTCTGTGGACATGGGGCGATTGGTATCTGTTGACCATTCGCTCCATGACCCGACATAGAGTTTTGCGCCATCAAGTCCTGCATGCGTCATGGCCAATAGGTTTTGACACGCACTGACCCCTGAACCACAATAGAATACGGTTTCATCTGGAGATTGATTTTCAAGCAACGCTTCAAATTGCTGTTTCAACTCTGAAGCGGATTTCATCACGCCAGCTTCATTGATGTTGTTGCCAAAGAAGTGGTTTGACGCCCCAGGAATATGTCCCCCTACAGGATCAATGGTTTCATTCTCCCCGCGAAAGCGGTCTGGAGCGCGGGAGTCAATCAACTTGAATGCTGTATCACTCAAATTCTCCTCCACTTCTTCAATTGATACGGTCCAACCCTGCTGAAGATTGCCTTCAAACACAACCGCTTCATTTTGATAAATGCCGCTTTCAGTTGGCCGCTCATCTTGTTCCCATTTTGGAAATCCGCCATCCAATACAGCAACCCTTTCATGCCCCAGTTGTCGCAACATCCACCACAAGCGGCTTGCAAATGCTCCGTGGAATTGATCGTAAACGACCACTTGTTTTGTTGAATCAATGCCCCACTCACCTAACTTAACTTGAAAAATTTTGACATCTGGCAAAGGGTGACGTCCCCTTTCTGTGGCTTTTACATTCGCCAAATCATCATCCAGATTCGCATAGACCGCATTTGGAATGTGGCCTTGTTGATAGGCTTCATATCCTGCATCAGAATTGCCCAATTCAAAACGGCAATCAACAATCACAAATGATGGATTTTCCAACTCAGACTGAAGCTGCTCTGTGTCGATGAGTGTTTTATAAACCATGATTTTCCAACTGTCCTTCAAATCCAAATAATAAGCCTAAAGCAACCATATAGGCCACATACATTCCTAAAAGAACATAACCTTCCCATTTGTCCAAACGCCATTTTGTTCTTAAAAAAATAAGCATTGTGCCAACTACAGCAATCATCGCGGGGAAGGAGAAATTGATGATTTTTGGATCAACCACAATAGGGTTCACAATGGCCGACATCCCTGCGATCCATAAAATATTCAAAATATCAGCGCCAATAATATTACCCGCAGCCACCTCTCCTTCGCCTTTTCGGGCAGCTGCAATCACTGTAGCAATTTCTGGCAAAGATGTCCCAAGGGCAATAATGGTCAAGCCAATAACAATTTCTGGGACCCCTATGGCTGTCGCAATTACAGTTCCAGATTCCACAATGAGGTTGCTGGCAACCAAAACGCCAATAAAGCCCGCCAGAAACGACCATGTGATGGCCCCCCACCCCACCATTTCCTCTTCTGTTTCAATTTTTTCAGCAGGAATCAATGCTTGACCTTTTTTCGCGGAGTAGATGGCATAACCAATATAGAGGAATAAACCTGTTACCAAGATGATGCCTTCAGGACGGTTTAGTGTGCCGTCAAAAGCCAGGAAATATGCAACAAAATCTACAACGATTAGGAACAATGCTGCGATTCTGAAGGTTTTCTTTTGATGTAATAAAATGGGTGCGATTATAGCTGCAAGCGCTAAGGCCAATGCGTCATCAGCAATTACCGAACCGATCGCATTCCCTAAGGCAATTTCAGGCTTTCCCGCAATTGCTGCTTGAAGGGATACAAGCAGTTCGGGCATTGTGGTTGAAAACCCCACGATTACAATCCCAACCAGAATTTTGGGCATATTTAATCGAACTGAAAGTCCTACCGCACCTGTTACAAACAAGTCGCCTGCACGAAATAAGACCAATGCAGCCACCAAAAACACCTGAATCGCAATACTTAGATCCAACGCATACCTCTATTAATAGAATTTGACCCTACCGTATCAGTCCGGGTCTGTTTTGGCAAAAACGAGTGTGTCTCGAAGCTCACCATTGGTAGAACGATCGTCATTACGAAGTGTTCCCTCAAGCTGAAATCCCAATGCTTCTGGAATTTTCCGGCTACCGATGTTCAACGGATCGCAACGTATTTCGATTCGCTTTGCATTCAATTTTTTGAAGGCAAAATTGGAGATGCCTTCTACCGCTTCTTTAATGTATCCTTGTCGAGTAAATGGCGTTCGACACCAATAGCCAATTTCAAATTTGGGCACACTCCAATTGATACGATGAAGGCCACTACACCCAATTAACGTTTCTGTCCCTTTAAGGTAGAGGTTCAGGCGAAGGTCTTCACGCTTGATAAACTGCATGAAAGCGTTTCGGATATTGATCTCGGCGTCTTCCTTGTTGGGCACTTCTTTGGCCCAGGGCATCCATTCTTTAAGTTCATTGATGCTGTCTGCAATGGCAGCTTGAAGCTCTCGACCGTCGCCTGGACGTGGGCCACGAATGAGCAAACGCTTGGTTTCAAACACATCATCAAAGTCGTGCAAAATCGGCTGCATAAGTCCCCTTTCCTTATTTAGGCTGGCATTGAAAAGGTATACTAAAGCGCCAGTGAAAAATCAATGAAAACAACTTGAGAATTTTTTAAATCCTTGCTATAATGCCCCGCAATTGTCCCCATCGTCTAGCGGCCTAGGATATCGCCCTTTCACGGCGGCGACCGGGGTTCGAATCCCCGTGGGGACGCCAATCGGGATGGAAGAGCAAGCCAAAGCCAGTCTTATAGACTGGCTTTGGCTTATTTACCCCTAAAATGAGGTTGCAAAGCACAGATTTTAGTATCGCCCCTCTAATAACCTCTTCACTCTTAAGATAAGCCCCTTTTAGATTGAATATTCTTCTAACAGTAATGTGTACATCCTACTTCGTCATTAACGTAGCCTTGGTAATCATGCCCTGGTGTTGCTCCAGAACACTTAGCTCTTCTTGGATCTTATTGTACTTACCTTTCCAGATGTCTTCAGGGATGGTGCCTTATAGAGGGCTTTAATAGCGTTCAAATTAACTCTCGCATTACCTGGAACAACATCTAAGATGTATTTCTTTTTTTTTTCTTTGTGATTTTTACCATACTAACGATACATTTTGCTGCTTGTGACACGTCATTGCCCCTCATAGGGCTTACGACCTCTGTTCTACCTTCTGGTTCATGGTCCATCAGTCTATATTGAGCATCATTCTTATTAAGGAATTTGATAAGTCTTGTGTATGTATCTTCAACCATAATAATTACCTCATATGGTATTCCGAACTAAGTTTTGAATCTGGACCTAATAAGTGGTGCAGGTCAAATCATAAATGTCTATTGCCTTTTAGATGCCCCGCCTTGTAGGCGAGGAGCTTCATTTTCGAGCCCGCAAGCCATGGATGACGAGAATTGGAAAATAGACAAACCAGGCCACAGCTAGAAAACGCAGCACCCAATCCAGAAAAGACGTTCTTGAAGTACTCTGTAAAGGGTCCGAAATTGTTCCGATAAAAATAACTAATAAAGCAGCGCCTGCAGAAGCGTAAGTAACTGCATGTCCTAAAAATACTTTGCGGCTGCCAAGCCATCCATCTATCTTTTGTCTCAATGAAATCCAAAATGTGTTTGAGGGTTTTTCCTTGACTTGAGATGTAATATGTGCTTCTGCCTGTGGAATGAAGGATTCCAAAGCAGTCGATAAAGCAGGTTCTATCTCATGAAGTTCGCTCCTTAAACTTACAATTTGATGAGTACAAAATTCGCATTTTGCAATATGGGCTGACAAGCGAGACATGGCTGAAGGCTCTAGTTGATCGTAAACGTAATCAAGCAACAAAGCTTCATTAGGATGAGTTAAGCTACCGGGTTCAATCGTTTTTTCAGTGAAAGCCTCTTGAATCCATTGATTAGAATTTGGAGGCGTTGCATCAGGACGATTCATGCTTGGCCTTCTTTCTGCTGGAGCAAATGCTGGTAAGGTGATTCCGCAAGCGTGCGAATGACCATGTCCGTCACGCGATCTTTGCGAATATTCTTCTTGAAAATCTCGCCGCAAATATCTTCTTCCCATCTCAAGTATCGGCCACTGACAGTTTCCAAATTAACGGAAGCTCTTTCTGGAAGTGATTCAGTTTCTCGCTGTGGGCCGTTCTGACTGCAATAAAAGGCGATAAAGGCAATAATGTTTTCTTTAGTATCTGCTCGTGAGCTTTCGACCTTGAGCTTGGCACAACTCCAGCACAATGCTGTAGCTCGATTGAGCTTGATGTTGAGCAAATCGGCTTCAATGGATTCAGTGGATGGCTGTTGGCAGCGAAGCAGCAAGTCCCAATACACATCTGTTTCATCAGCTACAGAAATTTCTTGAACATCAGCCACGCGTTCGATGTGTTTGTCATCCTTGGCTGTTATCCCACCACGATGACCATATACTTGGCGTTGATGTTGGAATGCTTTTTCCAGATGTGATTCCGAAAATTGATCGAGCAAGCGATTTAACATTTGGCCGCGCGGCTGTGATGCGTCGGTTTGACCTCTCACTGCGTTGTAATTTTCAGAAATGAATGCCTCGAAAAAATAATCGACCACGTCGTTCATTTGGCTGGCATCCACATTTGAAAACCTAGATCGAATATTTTCAGCAACGGTATCACCATAACGATTACGTGCCTCTTGGATGTAATAATGCCGATCCTTGTCTTTTCCCAAATCGATGATTTTATCAAGCACTTCCTTTTGAGAAATCTTTTGCGGCAACTGATCCAAAAATTTAAAACGGATGTTCTGGCGTAAAAAGCCTTCAAATGAAGTTTCAGTTGCGTTGTGTTGTTCGTGATAGGTGGAAAATTTTCCGATCAAGCCATCTGAAACGTCAGACCTGAAAACATCTGTAAGCACATCCTGCCATACGTTTACTGCCAGATCGAGATAGGTTTGATCCAGGCCAGTTGATTGTTTCATCACAGCTCCTGTCTGCATTGACTCCAGGTAGCGGGCAACGGAAGCCAAGCCTTCACTACCAAAGTGTCGGCGCAATTGATACAAAATGCTCCGTCTTAGGATGGTTCCTTGCTCTTGAACAAAGCGTTTCTGCTTGGCTTCGGTCCACCCCTGATCCAGAATATTTTGAAGAAATGGTGACAGTTCGACCATGTTTCCTCGTTATACAGATGAGATAGCTGCAATGCTTCCATTATCTGACACTTTTTCAAATAATTATGCAAATGGAAATTGAGAGATTAGCGACAACTTTCAGGAAGTTGTGAAGGCCAGTGGAGATATCCACCCGTTCTCACTTTGCTAACCAGGAAAGGTGAAAGCTTTGTGCTTTCCAAAATGAGTTGTTTTAATTCTAAAGGCTTAAGCTCAGGGCAAACGCTCCATAACAATGCTGCCAAGCCTGTGGTATACGCCGTTGAAAAAGACGTTCCATTGGCACGAACCAAATCGCTGGCCAAGAGTACGGTGTCACTGCTTTCCAACAGCGTGCCAGAACCACGCACTTCTTCAGGCATCAAGCCAACCACATTTTCACCTGGGGCAGCCAAATCCACATGCTCCGTCCCGAAGTTGGAAAATGAGGAAAGCTCACCGCGTCGATTAATTGAGCCAATACAAATGATGTGATCATCAGGATTATTACAAGGATAAACAGGTTTTCCTTCGACACTCCATCCAGGGCTGCCATTGCCTGCGGCAGTAAATATGAGAATGCCCAGTGCAGTAATTCGTTGAATCACGCCTTGTAGCATTTCTGAAAATGCACCACCTGCACTCAGGTTGATCATATCGATGGGGCGGCCTGCTTCATGCAGTTGCACCACACGCTCCATCGCATCGATGAAGTCGGCCCAGGCCATTGTGCCAAAGCTGCCGGTTTGAATCAGTGAAGAAATATTGCGAATGGTACGATCCACCAAATTGAGATTGTCTGCCGCTTTGAACACAATCAAAGATGCTTCCCAGTTCACGCCAGCAATCCCTATACCATTATTACCCAATGCACCAATCAAACTGGCAATCAGTGTGCCATGTCCTATGTTGTCTTCTGGTTCGCCATCACGATGAACTGCATCAAATCCTCCGACAATCAGGTTTTCGAAAATATCTTCGTGTAAAAGATCGACACCACTGTCGATCAAAGCGACTGTAATTTCTCGACTGTTGATGAATCCTTTACTCCATGCTTGATCAATGCCAAGTCCCCCAGTCATTTCTCCTGTTTGTAATGGCCACTGCAATGGGAAACTCTCATCATTTGGGGTGCTGCTGAATAACGACCAAACTCCGTTTAGTTCACACAAAGCGATACCAAGAGATTGACAGGCGGCCAAGGCAGACAACGTGTCTACAGAATCCGTAAGCTGCACATGATACATGTTGAACTCGACAAAGAATCGCAGAATATTTGCATTCAAATCACGAAGCAATTGATCAATGCTTGCTTGTGATTGCTCTGATGTAAACTGAATCAGAAGTTCGCCTTCTATATACGGTGGCAAATCGTCAGAGGATCCCAACACGATGTTTGGCACTTCACCTTCATTGGCTGTGTCTTGGTTGTCATTGGGTGTGTTATTACCTGAAGATGAATCAGTATTCTCTGTAGAATTATTATCAGCTGATCCTTCCGAAGCCCCACTGTCACCACCAGAACCTTCGTCTGTAGCAGGGTCATCACCAGATTCATCTGGAAGATCGTCCACGCCTTCGCCTTCTTCGTGTTCAGGACAGACCCAAGGACCATCAGGATCGAACTCGTCCCAGTGGCATTCATGCGTGCCGTGAGCGGGCCAAAACAACCCACCCACGATCATGCTCAACAAGAACGTCCAAAGGAGAAGTTTTTTACAACGTTGCATATATATCACAGTTTTATTCGTTGCTCAATTCAGCCAAATCTTCAATGGCTTGTTGAGCCGCGTCACTTTCCGCATCCAATTGAATGACCAATAAAAACCAGTTGCCGACAAACTCCAAAAAGCCTTGTTCAGCATAGTGTTGGGCCACCACCAGGAAGCTGTTTTGCAGCCCTTCAATAACGCCTTCTTCAGCCATCACTGACCCTGTGGTTTGAATTTGCAAAGAAACACGCAATAACTCCAAGCCATTAGAAAATGCTATGAAGTCCGATTGGAACAACAATGCGGTGTTGAGATTGGCCTCTTCAGGTTCAAGACCCTGGCCAATCGTATCTTCACTGTTTTGGAACCAAAGATTTTGATGTAAATGTGTGTTTTCATTATTGACCGTCAAAATGCCAATTACGTTGTAGGCCAACAAATTGTTTTGCAACATCAATTCTGCGTTTTCACCACGAACACGAATACCGAGTTGTTGGTTAAATAAAATGGCATTGTGTTTCAACGCTACCGTGGCCATACCTGGAATAGACACACCATGAAAAGCATTGTTAACAATGAGGTTCGATTTCAAATCTACTTGAGCGCCTTCATGAATAAACACACCACTGCCGCCACTGGCTTCGATGAGGTTGTTGAGCAGGTTGGCAATGACATCCCCTTTTAATTCAACCCCTGCCTCACCATCGATGCCATTGTTTAAAATGGTGTTAGCTTCGAGTTCAGCTTGAGCGTCACGGTGCACAAAAACACCGCTGCCTTGGTTGTTTTCGATCAAGTTCTGTTTGAGGAAAGCCTTTGCACCTTCACCTTGAACGTCCACACCTGCACGGGTAGCTCCGGTAATGACATTGTTTTCTAAACGGGCGATAGCAGAAAACACCACCACGGCTGCATGTGGGTCAATACCTCGATAGCGAACGGTCACGCCTGTCAACAGACCACCACGCGTGCCCGCGAAAATGACCACCACATCCGTGTGCTCCAAAATCGTTTGGGCCGCACCTGCACCGATGATGGTTAAGTTGTCCACACGAATCAACACCTGTCCCGAGTACGTACCAGGAGCCAGTTGAATGACATCACCAGGATTGGCTGCATTCACTGCAGCTTGCAAGTTGGAAAAATCGGCTTCACCATCATCGTCCACTGTGATCACTTGACCAAAGAAGGATGGCGCTTGTGGTGCTGGTGCGTTTGTTTCGCCAATAGGAAAAGCGGATACGCTTTCGGCAAAGGAACGGCCTGGGAATCCTTCTGGTTCAACCACACTGATTTGTCTTACTGAGTTGGCTGCCTTTGGCGTACAATTTAGCGCTTGGCCGTTGGCATCCACACCATTTCGTTTTTGTGTGTCGTTGTTGCTCCAGTTTTCATCGTTGTCTTCGCCAAACGGGTTGATGCGCTCCATACAGGAAATAATCCCTCGAAGTCGAAACCCTGCTGGCCATGCGCCGCCATTGCCATTGGCGGTGTCGATAGTACGACCATTCGGGTCGAGCAATTCCAAACTGCCCATTTCATCTGACAATGGCGCATTGAAAATTTGATCTGCAGCAATATCCGAAATGGTTTCATCATTTGGATGTTCCAACAGGAAATAGCCTTTGGCGTCAATGATGCCTCGAAGCTGCACTCGGACTTCTCCATTTGGCGCTTGCAACACCCAACCATTCAAATCAATGGGACTATCGCTGTTGTTGTAAAGCTCGATAAATTGATGGGTTTGATCCACTGAGGTGCCTGGCCAGCCCAGTTCATTAATCACCACGTCAAGCACTTCAAATCTAGGTTGCTCTTGTGGTTCAGGGCGAAGGTCATTTAAAGGAATTTCGACTATATCTGGATCATCGCCGCCATCTGGGGTAGTTGGGGGTGGGTCATCTGGCATAAAGGTTGAAGTGGGGGTCAAATCGCGATCAAACTCAAAGCACCACCAAAGATGTGTCACTTGTTTGAAACCTACCCCTCCCCCATCAATAGGAACAAGCTCACGGCGATCTGAGATTGTGATAGCGAGACAATAGGGGGTTTCTGGATCAGGGCCATTTCTGAATAACAGTCTGAGGCGAAGTAAGATGTTGCAAGAAGGCCCAGGAATGATGTCTGTAAGTTCTACAGACGTGCCAGGTGGGCCTTCAAAGGAGCCACTACACACCATATTGCCTAGTTCAGCAGGATTACCAAAAATATTGCCATCGCCATCGCTGTCAAATGCATCGTCAAGAATATTGTTAAAAGCGCCACGGAATTCAGTGGGAAGAAACCCTTGTATTTTTCTTGCTTCCGGGACCAAACCCTCATCACGACTTTCTCTGGCAGAAATGGGCACATGTCGGCTGAACAGTTCAAAATGAGGCACGCCATCTTCACAATCCACATCGATATCACACGTGAGGGGGGCTTCAGTTCTACCTCTTGGTTCTTCTTCATCGTCTAAGCGAGGCACGCTGAAAGGGTCATCACTTGTATCATTGGGAATGTCTTCGGACTCCTTACAATCATTTTCAGGTGTGGCAGTTGCTAATAAAGCAAGCGGGCCAATGCATGTTTCAGGAGTCACAGGTTCTGGTTCGGGCTCAGGCTCCGGTTCATGGCCAGCGGTTTGGCAACCTGCTGGGAAATTTGTTTGCTGACAGGTGTGATTCGCAAAGCCCTCCTCGGGTGCAAAACTTAATCCCATACCAACAAATAAAAACGTAAGGAAAACCATCCAAAATAGAGATTTATGTTCGAATTTAGAAATTTGTTTTTCATTGAACCATTGCATCATGACTCCTTCTCTGATCAGAACCCAATTTCAGTATAGATGATTTTGGGCAGGTTGTTGTTTGTTATTTATTGAATAGCCAGAAAGAAATCTTTTTCCGACACTTGCTAAAAAATAGAAATGTTTTTCAGTGGAGTGTCGGAAACAAATCACACCTCCGCTATCCCCTCGTTAAATCAACGAACTGAAGGAGAACAACATGTTTCGCAACTGCCTTTTAATCATTGGATTGGCCCTTACCCTTATCAGTGGTTCAGTCATCTTTGTTCAAGCACAAGACGAAAACAAAGACAATTGTTATTACAACCAAAAACAAGAATATGTTTGTGAAGAAAACAAAGAAGAAAGTGAACCTCAAAAAGAGGAAAAGCCAACTGAAAATCCTGAAGCAGTCGAAGAGCAGACTGAAGAAGAAACAGAGCAACCAGAAGATGAAGACACGGGCAATGATTCTGAAGATTTTCAGCTTTATCAGTTAGATTTTGACATGAATGATATTTTACCTATCCCCGCAGGCTTGGCTGGCACAGGCTTTAACCCATCTGACTTCTTTGATGACTGGATTATCACTGCCATGCTCGATCCTTGCTACACCGTCGATTTAGGCGAATTTGGTACAGAACGTCGCTGCCGCCCAGGCACAGTGGAAGACCCTTATGCTGGTTGTTTCGAGTTTGAGGGTGGCGCAAGCTGCCCAGGCATCGCAGGAGATACCACGGCTCGTCCGTTAACTCGCCACGACTCTGGCGCAGGCGGTGGCGATGCAGTGTTGGCAGATATTGCTTCAGGAGACATTGACACCACCAATCAGTGCGAACATGCCATTAATAGTGTGGAGAATGATCCAACGGTCGAAGGCAATTGGATCATCGAAGAATTCATGGTTGAAGTGGACACCAATGGCGATGGCGTCGCGGATTACTTGATCAAAGCCACCCGTTGCTATGTGGAACGTACCAGTGTTGGTGGTGTGTCCCGTGCTCCAGGTGAGGACAGTGTGGAATACTGGACCTACAATGCAGGCCGCGATCTCGACGGCGACGGTGAACTCGACTGCATCATTCGTCCTCGCGAAGGCAGCGAAGAGGGCACTTTTCGTGGCACTTCCATGCGTCGCCCACTTGATAATGAAGACTTTGGCAGTGCTGCTTTACCTGGATGCTGACCTACTAATGACATCAGCTTTAGAAATTTCAGCAAAGAGGCCGCTGAAACCCGCGGTCTCTCTGCTTTCAAATTGAGTGTCGGAAAGTATTTTTAGGTTGGCTATCTCATAGATGATTGAACACTAAGGAGGCAACACCATGTTGAATACAACTTACAAAACAATAAAAAACCAAACGATCGCTGCTGTGATTTTTACTTTACTGACTCTCTTTTTCGCCAGCAATGAATCTGTATTTGCTCAACAGGCCCGTCAGCTATTTCAAGTTAATGCAAATGGTTCCGCAGATTTTTCCAGTTTGCAGGAAGCTGTCGATGCGGCAAGCCCAGGTGCTGTGATTGAAATTGCACCTGGAAACTATATCGGCCCTGTGATTGTTCGAACTGAAAACCTGACCCTTCTTGGTGCAGGTGCCTCTCAAACATTTATTCAAAGTGATGATGTGGCTTTGGTGTTCCAAAATGTGTCCACGGGACGAGTGGATGGATTTACCATTCGTTATAACGGCACAGACCCTCATGTCGCTGTGTTGATCATTGCCTCATCCATCACACTTTCAAACAATGTCATCACAGGTGCTTCTTTGAGTGGGGTTGAGATTCGTGGATTGGGCGGTCAATCTGCTCTGTTGAACAACTCGATTGTTGATAATGACGGAAGTGGCGTATTTGTCTCTTCGGGTGGCATGGCGGCATTGGCAGGCAACACCATCCGCCACAATGGTCAGGCTGGACAACCAGGGGTTGAAATTTCTGGCCCTGCGGCGGCTGTGCTTCAGAAAAATTTGATCGAAGCCAACGGCGGCAGTGGCGTGTTCATTCATGAAGGCGCTTATGTTGAACTCAACGAAAATCTGATTGTCCAAAATGGTCTTCATGGTGTGGCTGCTTTGGCTGTGGACCAACGTTCTCAGTTGGTCATGATCGACAACACCATTCTATTTAATGAACAGCTCGGCGTGAGAATGCGAGGTGAGCATATTGAAGCCAACCTGCATGGCAACGTGGTGCTTGGTAATACGATTGGTTTGCTGACGGACAACGCGCCTCATGTGGTCTATGAAGCTAATATTGTTACATTAAATGGAACGGATTATCTTGGCAAAGACCCTGATGCAACAGAATCCCAACTTAACACAAACCTCCAAACAAACGCACACCTTACAGAGTTCAACAATGCTGTGGCATCTTTGCAGGATGCATCTGGAGACACAGCTGTGTTGTTTGTAAATACAACAAACATTCACTACCTGCAAACGATCTATCTGGTTTCTGGTGAATTGTTACAGGGTATTGGTTTGATTGACGATGCTAAGACATTCTATGAAGCGGTTATCAACTCTGACCCGAATACGCCTATGGCAAAAATCGCATCACAATATATTGACAATTAACTCTCAATAGTGCATTGGCATCCTAGCTAGGGGCCTCTTGTTCTCAAAAATGGTTTATGATGAAGTTCAGGGATGATTGTGTCTGATATGGGTTCAAGACATTTTTTAGGATATGAATTAGAAAGGGGTTCTTTTGAAAATCTCAAACCAACAAGTTCTCTTCTTAGCGGGCGTGTTTTTTGTATTTGCTGTCATCTGTTTGGGATTGACCCCAATCGCTCAGGCAGAACATGAATGTTATTTTGACCAGAACCAAAAATTGGTGTGTCCTGAACACGAGGAAGAACAACAACCAGATGAGCCTGAAAGTTCTGATAGTGACCGCGATCAGGACGGGGTTCCTGATGATGAGGATCAATGCCCAAATGAGCCTGGGCTGGAAGATGGCCCAAATGGCGCAGGTTGTCCTGAAAGTGGTGATGCTGCCAACACAGGCGAGGAAGTTGATATTGATCTTGATGAAGAAGAGGAACCGTTTGAAACTCGAAACGAATGTACCTTCGATGCTGCTGGCATAGAAGTTTGCTTATTCCAAGCTTTCTTTGCAGGTGATGAAAATCTTGAAGTGATTCGCGTCATAGACCGTTGCAGCTTTTCGGGCAATGGGAGCGTCTGTGAGCGTTTGGTTGAACATTTGATATGCGCTCTTGGTGGCAGAAATTGTGATGTCAACAACTCTGAGCAAACTGAAGAAACCTGCGATGGTCAAGGGATCTGCACCGAGCGGGTACTGATCGAGGGGGATGCCTGCAATCCGCGATTTGACCTTTGCATCGATCTTCCGGATGAGGCATTTGGCGGCAGAGATTTTCCACCGATACCAGTATTTGAGCATGTGGTCATCATGCAAACGCCTGCAACTTGTAGAGATGAAGGCAGTGTACGAACATGTGAGCGTGAGATTTTCCGCTGTGTCTCCGGTGTTTGCACACGAATAGGACGCAGTGAAACACAAAGCAGTTGTCTCACATCTCCTACTGGCAGTGAGTCCTGCCGCACACAAACATCGGTGCAAACATGCGATGGGATGGGCACATGCAGAACCACAAGATTCATCGATCATCAAATGAGGTGCAATCCAGATGGAAGCATCTGCACTGAAAGCACAAGCACATTCGATTGTGAAGGAGATACTTCTGATTTCTCCTGTTTGGGCGGGACCCTAAAACTGAGAGAAGTCGTTTCACACACAGATTCCCCAGGCGCAATGCGATGGTCCAATGCCGAGTGTGATCCGGCCACGGATCGCTGTCGTGGAACAGACACAAGCATTTCAACGCGCACAGACGGTGGCACCACCGAAACAACTGATGTGTTTGATTGCCCACGCGATGTCACCGAAGATTTGGGATTTCCAGCGGGCGAACCTGCTTGTGCGTTGGAATTTAGACAAGATAGAATTTGTCCTTCACCGTCAGGGCCATGCAGAATCGAAAATAGACGGAACCTGACTCGGGACAGCTCTGGTATCGTCACACGTTTTATTCGAGAGCGAGCCAGTAAATGTGCCCCAGAAACCACCATTGCCGAAGATGGTTGTTCTGAAGGAGAAAGAAGCGAGTGGGTGTGCGACCCTGATGGCATCACTTGTCGAAAAACCACACTTCGAGGCTGGAGTCGCACAGAGGATTCCACAACCTCATGGTCAGGCGAAGACGTCTGTGTGTTGATCGCACCATTAACCTTCCAGTGTCGAACCGTCGAACGGACAACACTTTTTTCAAGACTCTTGGCCAGCGGTGAAGTTGAACGAGGCTCAATCCACACGACCTGTGATCCCGATACGGGGATGTGCGATAGCACCAGAAGCACCTTTGTTTGTAATGACGATCAATCCAGTTGTCGCCATAGCCGAAGAACGGATGAAGGTCGGTGTGATGCCTGGTTGGTGAATGAAGGGCGATGTTCGGATGCATCGTCCAGCAACAGCGCGACTTCTGAAAATTGGGAAAGAACGTGTATGCCAGATGGAAGCTGCACACGCACCGGCACAATCAGTGAATACCAATGTGAAATGGGAGAACGGGCAGGTCTTTGTCCAGGAGTATCTGATACCAGTTATTCAGCCACCGAACAATGCCCAAGTTCGCGAGCAGATACCGCGCCAGAAAACTGCACGTTGCTGTCTTCCACGGCCACAATTAATTATGCAGACGGACGAATGGAGGTTGAAACCATTACCTGTATGCCGGATGTGCCGAGTTGTCAAATAGATGTGAGAACCACTCACCCTGACGGCACCTTGGAAACCAGAAGTTGGGCCTGTGGACCAAGTGCGTCCGATGATGTTGCCCCTTATCGTAATGGCACTTGTCGACCGCTTGTGGAAGAACGATAAGTGTGCGCTGCAACTCTGATGCTTTTGGATTGGCTGGAGCTTTTCGATACTAATCACCGCCTGGCTCCAGTCACATTGAATTGCCCCCCAAAACAAGTCTAAGATGGAAGCTTTAGCAGATGAAGCTCATATGCCTGTATGAAGTCTGTAAATTTCTTTGGCATTTGTAGTCGCATCAGGCAACCCCGCAGCCTCTTGGAGCACCTTATCCTCTTCAAAATACTTACCACGGTCTTCTAGCTCGTTGCGATGGCATTGAGAGTAGGTGTATGTTGTCCCGTGGTGACGAGCATTCATCATTTCATCGCCTTCGCAAAGCAAGAATCCGTGCAGCTGAACCTTATCCCACAATTAACACGGGTTTAGGAATGCCGCCACCTCCTTGTTCAATATTCTTACTTTATTCACGGAACACTATGAATTGGTAGGGAGTCAAGTGCAGGGATGAGTTTTGGGTGAATGGGTGAAAGATTTTCATGTTGGCCATCGGGTTCATGTGACGATAAAAAAAGCAATGATTTGTTAGGAGTAGATCCATGAATATTGACTGGGAATTTTTTATTGAACGACCTTGCTTCATTGCAGTCTCCAAAGCTTCTTATAGTACTCGGGGATGTACGTCCATTTATGCATTTCAGCGTGTACGCACGCAAAGAACGGAACGCCTTGGAACGGTCTATTTCGGATGCTTTGTGCGATGGCACGATTGTTCCCATCGATGATGTATAACCAACCACTCTGCAAATCGTTGGCTACCAAAACCAACTCCATATGCTGAGCCGAAATCAAATTCAATGGGCCGTAACCTTTGGATGGGTCGCCTTCCACGAATGATTTTACCCTCGCGAGCCTTGCTGCTGTTGGCAGTAGATCGGTGACAGTGCAATTCTGATCAGTGGTGTGCCCCTCGAACTCCCACCAGAGAATCAGTTTGCTTACGTCGTCCACATCAAGTTGGCCCCTAAATCCTTTATGCTCCTTCGGTTGGCCCGGCATCGAGCTTAGATTAAGGCTGACACCTGATGCCTTGGAGTTCAGGTGCTCTTGTATGACGCTGATCTCCACCGATTCATGTATATTCAAACCGAAATTTCCCATATAGCATGATTACGAAGCCCCCAACCGTCGTTGATCCGCTTTTCGAAATAATCATAGCATACATTCGTGTCGCGTAACCAAATTGACCCCTATCGTGATTGAAAACTCAACAGACGTTGACATCGTAAAGGATGATCCCAATGATTGTGGTTTTTCTGTTGAGATCGTTCCTTTTAGAGCCAATTCAATAAGTAATTCTAGAGGCATGCTGCTTCCACATTCTTTTAGCTTTTCCATTTCATTTTTGTTTGGAGAGTTTTCAAGTGACCTTACCAGTTTTTCAAGTTGCAAACGTTGGATAGTTCCAAACTGGCTGTTGATTTGAGACAATAGCATTTCGAAACCGCCAAACAATTTCGCGGCCACTTCATAAGTCTTCTTGAACTACGTGAACTTGTGCTAAACCCAGCAGGCTGTTTACAACATTCCGTTTATCATGGCCTTGTTCTACCATTAACAGGCTTTGCTGAAAAAAATCTTTGGCTGACGATATATCCTCAAATAACAGCGAAATCTGGCCAAGATGGTTGAGTGAAATCACAATGCCTCGTGTTTCATCAATCTCTCGCCGCAGTTTTAAACTCTGATGTTGATAGCTTTCTGCTTGTTCCAAATCATTGAGGTTCATATAGATGGTCCCCAAATAACTTAAGGCACCCGCAATCTTGCATATCTTCCAGGATGGATTTGCTTTCGGTAAGGAGGGCAATGGCTTCTTCAAACTGATTCTGGGCCGCAGTGACCAATCCCAAATTGGTCATGCAAAAAGCCACCCCTTCCTGGTAGCTTAAAGCTGATATTTAGAAAACCGATTTGACAACACCATTTACAATAATTGACTTTTATTTTGAACAACCATTAGAATTGGTCTGATATCAGATAAGTATCAGTTCGATTTAATAATGAATGATCCTTTCAAAAAGGAGGTGGTATACAGTGGGAATTTATGTGTTGAAGAGAATAATTCAATTAGTTGTGATGCTTTTTCTCATTATCAGCCTCACGTTTATTCTTCTTTATTTAACAGGTGACCCAACTTCTGCGCTCATTGGATTGGATGTGTCTCCCGAAGATGTGACCGAAATGCGTCGAATCCTTGGTTTTGATCGTCCGCTTTATGTGCAATATTTTGAGTTTGTAGGCAGGGTGGTTACCAAAGGCTCTTTCGGTGAGTCTTTTCGTCATCATCAAGAAGCCAGCCATCTTGTGCTGGAGCGATTGCCAGCCACATTAGAATTAACATTCGCAGCAATGTTTTTTGCTATTTTAGTGGGTGTTCCCGTTGGCATTTTGGCAGCCAACTTTCGAAACTCCTGGATTGATTCAGGGGTCATGGGATTGTCCTTGTTGGGACAGGCAATTCCGCAATTTTGGTTGGGCATTCTTTTAATTTTGTTGGTGGGCGTTCAGTTAAGGTGGCTACCGATTTCTGGGCGTGGAGACTGGGAACAACTCATCATGCCTGCCATTGCCACGGGTACATTTTCTCTGGCCTACATAGCGCGCATAACTCGCTCGGTGATGCTGGAACAACTGTCTCAGGATTACATTCGAACGGCTCGAGCAAAAGGACAGACCCACCCCAGAGTGCTTTATTTCCATGCCTTGAGAAATGCGGCCATTCCCATTGTTACATTGGTTGGCTTGCAGTTTGGATTTCTTCTGGGCGGTGCGGTGATTATCGAACAGGTATTCGCCTGGCCAGGAGTAGGTCGATTTGTCTTGCAAGCGGTGTTTAATAGGGATTTTCCAGTGGTTCAGGCCACCGTGTTTTTTGTGGCGTTTTCATTTGGCATCATCAATTTTTTGACCGATATGCTCTACGCCGTTATTGATCCAAGAATTCGATATTCATGAATAATGCAAAAAAAATTGGAAAGCTGAAACGTTTTATGAACCGTCTTTCGCCCAGTGCGATGATCGGAATCCTTATTCTAATTGTCGTTGTGGTGGGTGCCGTATTTGCAGATCAACTTGCCCCACATGATCCTATGAAAAACCGACTGGTTCAAAAGCTCAGACCGCCTGTTGGAGAAAAGGCCTTAGAAGGATACTACTTGGGCACCGACCATTTGGGGCGAGATATTTTTTCACGCCTGTTGGTTGGGGGTCAACCATCGCTTTACATTCCTTTTTTCGCCATGCTGATTTCTCTGGTATTGGGTGTGACCATTGGCGTGACTGCGGGTTTGGGCAAAGGTTGGGTGGATGATCTTTTAATGCGCTTAACTGATATTCAGCTATCCATTCCGTTAATTCTTATCATCATTGCGGTGATTGCCGCTTTGGGTAGAACCAATATTTTCACTTTGATTTTGGTGTTGGGCACAACTGGATGGGTGTCTTATTCTCGTTTGGTTCGAGGCGAAGTGCTGACGTTGCGCGAAAGAGAATTTATTTTGGCTGCCAAAGGTCAAGGGGCCAACCTGCTTCGCATTATGGTTCGCCATGTGCTGCCCAATATCGGACCCACCGTTATCGTCATTTCAACATTTCAGTTGGCGCAACTGGTACTGATTGAAGCAGCCCTGTCATTTATCGGATTAGGAATTCCCCCCAGCACACCCAGTTGGGGCGGGATGTTATCTGAGGGAAGAAATCATGTATTTACGTCGTGGTGGTATGCCACTTTTCCTGGTATCGCCATCACCCTTTATGTGCTTGGCATTAACCTCGTCGGGGATTGGTTGCGCGATGTGCTTGACCCACGTTTGCGCGGCACGCTCTGAAAAGGAGGTGTCTTTTATAGAGCGAATGTTCGTTCCAGCGACCCATAAAATGAGCCAATCTTTAAATTTTCTAGCTGGGTCTGGAATCACTCATAACGCCTCGACAAAACGAAAGACCAAATGACCGTATTTAGGAAAACCAATAATGGTCGGCGGTCGCCATGAAAAATTCTAGGAGGGTAACTTTGCAAAAGATTAATCGACGTGAGTTTTTGCGCCGCACAGGCGCAACTGGATTAGGCGCGACAGCGTTCAGCCTGTCGCTGGGTTCCATGTCGGAGTTCCTCTACGCACAAGATTCGGACACGCTCATCATGCTTCAGGGGGCGGACACCAGCACCATGGACCCCAATGCGCATTTGGAACGTGTTTCTAACATTATTCTGACCAATATGTACGACTCTCTAGTGGCCCGTGCTGCAGATGGCTCGATCCAACCTTCGCTGTCAACAGAGTGGGAATTTGAAGATGACCTCAACACCGTATTCACATTAAGACAGGGAGTTTCCTTTCATAACGGTGAAGCCTTCAATGCAGATGATGTAAAAGTTTCATTAGACCGAATTTTGTTTGATGATGATTTTGCTTCGCCGCAACGTAGCGACGTTTCATCGATTACCAATGTGGAAGTGGTTGACGAATTCACCGTTCGAATCAGCACTGAATCACCTTTCCCATTGCTGTTGGCAAGATTGTCTGAAGTTGAAATTGTGCCTTCGGGCTATTTGGCAGAAAATGGCGATGCTGAATTGAACGTCAATGCCATCGGCACCGGCCCGTATGAATTGGTGGAGTGGGTGCGAGACAGTCAAGTGGTGATGCAACGAAACGAAAATTATTGGGGCGATCCGGCACCGGTTGCAAACGTGGTCATCCGTGCTGTGCCCGAAGCCACCACCCGTGTGGCCGAATTGTTGGCTGGAAATGCTGATGTGATTACCAACATGCCAGCAGACCAGGTCCCTGCCGTGGATGGTGGCGGAGACACACGTGTGTTTGCTGCACCGTCCAACCGCATGATTGCCGCCTATTACAATCCCGCAGATGACGAAAGCCCAATCAATAACGTTCTGGTTCGTCAAGCGCTCAACCTGGCTGTGGATCAGGAAGCCATTGCTGAGTTTGTGCTTGAAGGATTTGGTACACCAATTGCCACAATCTTCACACCGTTTGATTTCGGCTTTAATCCAAATGTAGAAGCATATCCTTATGACCCAGACGGCGCCAGAGACTTATTGGCAGAAGCAGGATTTCCCGATGGGTTTAGCACCACAATGGTCTCCACAGGGCAAGGTGAGTTCTTAAATGATCGTGCTTTGGCGGAAGCCATTGTGGGTTTCCTGGATGATGTGGGTGTGACGGTGGAGTTACAGTTCCGCGAATTCCAAAGTTATGTAGATCAGATTTTGAATCGCACAATTCCTGAAGAAATTTGGGTGATTGACTTTGGTTCTGGCGCATTTGATGCAGACGCCAATGCATCATTCTTCGTTCGTACTGATGCGCTTGCTTCTTATTTCAGCTTCCCAGAAGCCGATGAATTGATTGATGCAGCAAGAGCCACGACTGATCCTGCTGTGCGTGAAGCCGCCTATTTCCGCATGCAGGAAATCATTAAAGAAAATCCGATTGCCATTTACTCACACTTCCAGCGCAACTTGTTTGGTTTAAGCGGCCGCACCAACTGGGAAGGCCGTGCCGATGAGCAGGTTCGTGTTCAGGAGATGAATTTCTAATGACGTTTTCAATTGCAGGCAGAGACCCGGAAACGGGCATGCTCGGTGTGGCGGTGTGTACCGCTGTGCCAGGTGTGGGCAGCTTGTGCCCCTTTGTGAAAGCAGGCGTTGGAGCTATTGCCACGCAGTCGTTTGTCAATCCTTATCTGGGCATTGACGGACTCAAACTGTTAGAACAGGGCATGAGCGCCGAAGAGGCCTTGGAAAAACTGATCTCAGAAGACCCGGGCGCACCCGTGCGTCAATTGGGGATTGTGGACAGCCAGGGTCGATCTGCTGCGTTTACAGGCGAGGATTGTGTTACATGGGCCGGTCATCAGACCGGCCCAAACTTCTCAGCTCAGGCCAACATGATAGTGGATGAAACCACTGTGCCCGCTTTAGCTGAAGGGTTTATGGCCGGTGAAGGAAAGTCATTGCCGGAGCGTCTGATTGATGCTTTGGCAGCAGGTGATGCTACGGGTGGTGATTACCGAGGACGCCAGTCAGTCGCACTCAAAGTGTTTTCAACGGAAGGTTATCCCTATTGTGAACTTCGTGTAGACGAACACAATGACCCTGTTGCTGAACTGAAACGAGTCTACGCTGTAGCTCAACAGCAACTGCTGCCTTTTGTGAGCGCCTTACCTACGCGTAACAATCCACTAGGGTTGGCGCCATCTAATGATGAGGACATTGTTGGTGTGCTTAGAAAGAAAGTTTCAGAACGTTGACACCACAAATTAAACAAACCCCTTGAACAATGAAGGCTTTCAATTCAAGGGGTTTGTGCTCTTTTGGTGATCGTTTCTGAAAAACCCACTTTGTCCAAAATTTCGGTGTATCTCGAATCTGACCACACTTTCTTCGGAAGAGGGCTAACCTTGAAATCCCATAACAATGTATCCCGTTGTTCGGTTGCTTTTTTGAGCCACTTCATGCCTTGTTGATATTAACCAAACAATGGAAAGATAAAGGCAAAATAAGTTGGAAAGTTATACTCTTGTTGAGATTTTTACAAGAAGATCGTCTAATGCATTCTGTAATGCAGTGACAAGTAGTGTCGCAAAAGATCCGTGAGCCGTTTAAATTATCTGCATGAATAAATCCAAGCCCTTCAAATGGAGACACTATCAGCCTGAGATCATTTTGCTGTGTGTTCGATGGTATCTGCGATATTCGTTGAGCAACAGAGATCTAGAAGAAATCATGCTAGAACGAGGGATGCAGATCGACCATTCGACGCCCAATCGTTGGGTGTTACAATATTCGCCAGAGTTGGATAAACGTATTAGAAGGCATCTGCAGCCCGCCAAGAGTTCATATCGGATCGATGAGACTTACATCAAGGTCAAAGGCAAATGGATGTTCTTGTATCGGGCCGTTGACCCCAAGGGCCAAATGATCGACTTTATGCTGAGCGCCAAGCGTGATGGGCGTGCTGCTAACGGCTTCTTCCGCCGTGTGATTCTGTCCGAGCATGCAGCACCGCCATATGCGATGACGGTCGACAAAAACCCGGCCTTTCCTATAGCCTTTGAAGAAGTAAAAGATGAAGGGCTCATCCCAAAAGGTTGCAAGCTCAGACAGATCAGGTATCTCAACAACATCGTGGAGCAGGATCATCGCTTCATCAAACGTTTGGTCAAACCTGGTATGGGGTTTGGCACATTCTGGACTGCTAAAAATACGCTGGCTGGCTTTGAAGCTATGAACATGATCCGCAAAGGTCAAGTGTGTGGCGTGCCCAAAGGCGACATCCTTAGCCAGGCGAGCTTTGTCTCCAGCATCTTTGGATTAGTCTAAAATGGGCTTTTAGCTGCGCGGAAATCTGACTCGTTTGGCTCCAACCAATTCTTTGCGACACTACCCGACATCCTTAGTCAGGCGAAGTTTGTTTCAAGCGTCTTTGGATTGGCCTAAACCTGGGCTTTCAGCCAAGCATGAATCTGGCTCGTTTTGATTCACAACAAATATTTGCGACACTTCCAGATATGGAATATGGCGAAGCGGACGTGTGAATAGACAACGAATTGATAAGTCTATTGATGAACTGAACGCTTGGGTAAAGTCTGGCGAGCCAACCACTGGTCAGTGGTAACATCCCAAGGATTGTGGTTTATGTCTTTAATCTTGTGGTTTTTCTGTTGAGATCGTTCCTTTTAGAGCCAATTCAATAAGTAATTCTAGAGGCATGCTGCTTCCACATTCTTTTAGCTTTTCCATTTCATTTTTGTTTGGAGAGTTTTCAAGTGACCTTACCAGTTTTTCAAGTTGCACCTGTTGAATGGTTCCAAACTGACTGTTAATTTCAGACAACAGCATTTCGAAACCGCCAAACAATTTTGCGGCCACTTCATATTCCTCTTGGTTTGCGTGAACTTGTGCTAAACCCAACAGGCTGTTTGCAACATTACGTTTGTCATAACCTTGATTCACCACCGCCAGGCTTTGCTGGAAAAAATCTTTGGCTAACGGTATATCCTCACGTAACAGCGAAATCTGACCAAGTTGGTTGAGCGAGATCACAATACCACGTGTTTCATCAATCTCTCGTCGAAGTTTTAAACTTTGATGTTGATAGCTTTCCGCTTGTTTCAAATCATCGAGGTTCATATAGATGGTGCCCATATAACTTAAGGCAACCGCAGCGCCCATTTTGTCTTGCATATCTTCCAATATGGATTTGCTTTCTGTAAGGAGAGCAATAGCTTGATCATATTTTTCTACTTGCATAAGCACATAGCTTAAATTGATGTTGTTCCAGGCAATATGAAAACGATCACCCATATCGTGCCTGATTTTGAGGCTTTTTTCAAAATAAATTTCGGCTTTTTCAAACTGATTCTGGGCCGCAGTGACCAACCCCAAATTGGTCATACAAAAGGCCACCCCTTCCTGGTAGCCTAAATCCTCTTGTATGGAGGCGCTTTTTTCGAAATGTTCCTGGGCAAGTTGATAATCTCCCTTGAGGAAATGCTGATTGCCCAGATTGTTGAGTACCCAGGCGATGCCTCGTTGATCGCCCAAGCGCTGATACAGAGGCAAACTCAATTCTGTGTAGGCTTGTGCCAATTCTCGATCTCCGTGAAACGATGCCATCCAACCCGACCACATCAACACCATGGCCCTGGTGGAAGCACTCAATTCCTTGACAGCGACCGCTTGATTGAGCCACTGACGTCCTTCTGCAAAATGGCTGCGTGATTCCCAAAAGCGCCCCAGGTTTCCGGCCAAGCGGGCCCCCTGCTCGATGTCGTTGCCATCCAATGCCCAGGTCATGGCTGCTCTAAAGTTATCCTGTTCTTGTTGCAGCCGATTCAGCCAGATGGTTTGCTCGCTACTTTGCAACAAAGCTTCAGCTTTTTCTGCAAGGTCTCCAAAGAAGGATAGATGCTGGCGGCGCTGAGAGGCATCATCTTTCAATCGATCCTGACCATACTGTCGCAACACCTCATGGATGTAATATCGGCTGCCTTCACGACGATAGAGCAGCGATTTGTCCAGTAATGCTGCAAGGGCTTTTAGATCAGCATTAGCCACATCGGCTGCGGCTTCCCGCGTAAAACCATTGCGAAACACAGCCAGGTTGGCAAAGCTCTGGCGCTCTTGCTCCGACATCAAAGACCAAGACCATTCAAACACTGCCTCTAAATGACGACTTGGACCATCATCTTCGAAGAGAGGGACAACAGACAGTCGTTGGATGCTTTCAGCAATTTCAGTCGCAATTTCATCCAATGGCAACAAGCGCGTCCAGGCAATGGCCAACTCTACGCCAAGCGGCATCCCTTCAACCAACTCACAAATAGCAATGACCGAAGGCAAGGACTGGTCGTTGACGGCAAAGCGGGGATCGATGTGGTGTATGCGATCCAGGAACAATTGAATAATGTCATGGTTGTTTAGGTCGGCGCTGTTCAATACTGGAACAGGCATGCCAAGAACTTCCAAGACCACTTCAACTGGTAATTTCAATCGCTCACGGGAAGTGATCAGCATTTGAATGTTAGGCGCTGAGTCCATCAATCCCTGAATCCATTCGGAAGTTTCATCCACCAGATGTTCGGCATTGTCCAAGATGAGCAGCATCTCTTTTTGAGATAGATAGTCGAACAATTGCTCTTTCGGATCACGTGGGCCGTGAAAAGTAAAATGAACCACATCTGCCAGTGCAGTGACCACTGTATTGATAGAGGTTAATGAGCTAAGATCAATCCAAAATACACCCTCCTTGAAATGGTTCAAATGATTATTGGCAGACTCTAAAGCCAGCCGTGTTTTGCCAATCCCACCTGGCCCAACCAAGGTGACCAGTTGTTTGTTTTCGTCTGCTAACAAGGACCCAATCAATTCAAGAGAATCCGCTCGCCCAATAAAGCTGGTGGTCATTCTAGGCAGGTTGTTTGGCACAACCTGCTCGCTTTCAGGAACAGAGCCACTTTGAATTTGTTCGAACAATTGAATGGTTTCTTGTGAAAGTGCTACATCCAGATTCTGCTTCAGGGCGTTGACACACTGATCATAAATTTGTGCTACCTGATCCGTTTGACCTGATAAGTGTGCTGCCTTCATCCAGGCTTGATACGCACTTTCTTTGGCAGGTTGAAGCTCAATCAGGCGTTTACATAAGTCGATGACCAGGCCATGTTGGGCCACTTCATTGTGAGAACGAATCAAACCTTCAATGACGCTTAAATATTGCTCAGAGAGTTGTTGTCTTTTGAGCTGGGTCCAATCTTCATAAAGGTCTTCGGCCAGGTAATCCGCGCGATAAAGATCCAGCGCTTTGTTGTATTGTTGGATAGCTTCGGACCAACGAGATGTTTGCTCGAGTTCGCGTGCGGTGGCCACGTGTCGTTGGAAGGATTCGATATCGACCCAGCAGATGTTGGTATCGATAAGGCGGTAATCGCCCTTGCCAATTCGCTCAATAAAGCTAGATGGATGACGCTTTGGTAATTCGGGCTCCAGGATTTTTCGCAATTCGCTGATCCGGTTGTAAAGGTTCAGGCTGGCTTTGTCTGCATCGAGGTGACTGAATAGGGCATCGACCAGTTGATCTGTGGTAAAAATACGCCCCCGTTCCGACACAAGACACTTAAACAGCATTTGGGTCTTACGCCGGGGCCAATCGTTATCTTGAATTTGCTGATCTCCGCACCAAAGTTCAAATTTGCCAAACAGTTTAACTTTCAGCGGGAGAGGCTCTCTCTCAGTCATAAACTCACCCTATGAACACGCTGTTAATGATCCAAACATGAGGCAAATCAATTATACATACTTTTGATGTAAATCTGAATACTGGGGGAAAAATGGTAAAGGCAACTATTACACTGTGCATTATTGGGAGAAAAGACAATTCATCAGTGATCTATTACAAAGATTTTGCTATCTCTATGGTCTTTTCTCCCAAAAAAGAGACCAAACGATTTGCCTCCAGCATGAGGTCTAGAAATTTTTTCAGATTCTCGGCCCTGCTGGAGGTCAATCGACTTAAAACTTCAACATTTTTCACAAAAAGAAGACTTATTTGGTACTAGTTTGCCATTGATGGTAAATTGTGGGGGAAAAGTGGTAAAGGCAATCCCTACACTGTGCATTATGGGAGAAAAGATGTTTCATAGAGGCTGTCTGTCTAAATCATTGATGCCATTTCTATGAACTTTTCTTGAGATGTAGCAATACAGGGTGAGGTGTGAGTTCACACCTCTAAATAACAAAAGAGAATTCATGAATAACCAGGAGGTATTAATGGTTGCTCGCTCATCCAAAGTATTTTTGATCGGCTTTATCATCCTAGAAATGGTCACCTTGTGGGCGCCGTTGAATACACATGGGCAATTGCCACAAGGTCGCGAAAATCAAGTCCCGGAATTGTTGACCCAGCTTGAAGCACAGTTACTGCAAATTCAGGATTTACTTAACAATGCAGAAAATTCTGTTATCAACCAATTGCAAGCGGCCATTGATCCCAATGCGGATGGTGCCGCTGCCGATGGTCCATTGAAGCAGAGTTTTCAGATTGCGTTGCTGGCTGCTGGCGTTGCTGGTGAACTGAATGATTTCTGTGGCAAATCGACAGTGGATGTACTTCAGCAAAAACGCGTCAAGGCTGATCTTGATACGGTACTGAATTTGTTTGAGCAAATGACTGCCCAAAGCCTTTTGACCAGTGAGCGGTCTTTGGAACCCACATTGCTTTCCTTCAACACAGGTCGTGACCATTTTCAGGCTGCTGCCAACCGGGTGTGTCAGTTTGCACCTCAGGCCAATGCGGATGTGTTTCCTGGGACAGATGACACGTTGTTCGATTTGAATGACCCAGATGCCAACGTGGATGGACAATCCTTTTCGCTGCTTTGGAGCGGTCGCAGTTTTCCTTATGAAATTGAGCTGGATGTGTTGACCAATGATCGTGACGAAAATTTAATTGACCCGGATTTGGCACTCGATCCTGCCGATGCACTGTTTATTGACGATGCCGGGTTTGGCAGTTTTAACCTTCGTGGCACGGTAGACATTATTGATGGTGGCACGCGATTGCGTTACACATCGCCTGATCCCTCTTTGACATTCACAGGTCAGGAAACATTCTTCTATCGCGTTTGCGATAGTGTCGGGTTGTGTGACGAAACTCAGGTCACCATCCGCATCAACGAATCCAACCAACCACCAAATGGCTTGGATGATGTCTATCCAGACCCATTTAATCCTGCTGCAAATCCAATTCTTCAGGACATGCATTTTGAGGCAGATGAATTTGAAAGTGTATTGCTCAATGATGATGACCCTGAAGGCAATGGGCTTTTTGTTACAGGTGTGGGTCCATTTGATTCGCTCATCACGCGCACCAGCGCCACCTTCCTTGAACCAAACAGTAATGAAGTTTGCTGTGAAAGTGATACGGCTCAAGGTGGGCGTGTGGTGATGTTGAGCAATGGTGGTTTTGAATATGATCCACCGTTTAATTATTTCGGCCCGGATGAGTTTTATTACGAACTCAGCGATGAATTTGGTGGCACCAGCATGGCAAGAGTCGAACTCACTGTGCTGCCTGTCAACCGTGCGCCAAGCGCCGTTGAGGATTTTTATGAAGTGACGGAAAATGACTTTGATCGTTCTCCTGGTGGTGGCACTACTGCTGTTCGCGCTGTGTTGGATGTGGTCGAAACCGACATTAATTTCTGTGGCAGCTTCACCCCTTGCGGTGTATTGGCCAATGACACCGATCCGGAGCAAGACCAACTGGAAGCCAGCATTTTGATTGATCCGGTTCACGGCATTCTCACCCTAAACACGGATGGCACTTTCACCTATACCAGCAATGACAATCTGTTTGGGAGTGATCTGAATCCATCTCCAATTTTCGATTCCTTCACTTATGAAGTTTGTGACTTGGGCCGCATTTATCCAGATCCGTTTAATCAAACCAGCTTTATCCAAGATACTGTTAAGTGCGATGACCAGGAAGTTGAAATTCGTATTTTGCCGCTGCCTCGCTCGGATGTAGAAGTTGAAATTTTGCGCATTACGCCTGTCACTGAATTTGACATTGGCACCAATACAGAAACTTTAAATGCGTCTGCAGAAGGCACAACAGGCAATCTCAGTGCCGCCACTGTCATTGCTGGCACCACGATGGATGTGGAATTAAACATCAGTTGGACTGGGAGTGACCCTGATGATTTAAGGCTTAATCTCGTCAATGATCTTCCTTCAGGTGTGGAAGTCATTGGCATCAGTCCTTCTTCTATTTCTTGTGATTCATTCAATCAAAGTATTTTTAACTGTTTGATTCCACTGAATGAAAACCCTATTTTCCAAATCCAAGTGGCTCCAAGTTATGTTCGAAATGGAAACACGGATATTGCCCTTGGTCCCTTTGAAGTGTTTATGGGGGGCAGCACACGTTTTGATCCTGTTGTCAACTCCAGAGGTACCAATGAATCAGCATCTGCCAACATTCAGGTAGGCGAACAAGCACAAGTGTTGGTGGAATCTTCTTCCCCCATGCCCGACCCGAGTTTTGGAACAGGCATTGCAGGGCTGCCACTGGATTGGGTGGTCACCATCAAAAATTTCGGGCCATCAGATGCGCGTGGTGTGAGTCTAAAAGAAGGGCCCGATGCCTTTACCTCATTGGGTTATCAAACCCAAGCGTGTGAAGTGTCAGGCCAGACCAGTGGATTTGATCAACCATGCCCTGCCGTGGATATCCCCATGCAGGACATCGGCAGCTTTGGCGAAGTGGTAGCCGATTACACGATTGATGTTTTCTCTGACTTTGTCAGTGATGGTGGCTTTGGTACCAATTGCAATACTTCGCCACCGAGTTGTGATCTGGAAATCGTGTTCATGGCTGAGCCGACCAGTTTTGATCCTACGCCTGACAATTTGAGCGATCCTGGCATTGCAGAGATTCACACCCGTGTGGACTTTGTCGTTGATATCATCAGGATTGATCCCACAGAAGGTGGGCACAACGATGCATGGCCAAGAGGCGACAACAAACCAATTCATGTTGAACTCACCAACAATGGTCCTTCTGATGCCCAGGATGTAGTTTTAGATGTAAAAGTTTTCCAGGGCGACCCAAGCAGTTTATACTTTGAAGTCAGCCCTAACTCTTTCACCACATTGCCATTGTTCAGCCTTCCAGCAGGCGCATCTGATACCGTTACAACAGATGGCATTACAATTTCTCAGGATGCTGTGTCTGCGGATGGCCCCACCAGTAGGGCTTCTCTTGGAGATACGTTTGACGTGTCTGTGACGGTTTTATCTAACAATCCTGACCTCAATTCCATAACGGAAGGCACCTACCAACGAATCCGCCTCGACAGTATTCGGGTGATCACCGAAGCCGATGTTGACCTGCAAGAGGATGGCTTTGGATGGGTGGATTTGCCCAGAACAGGCAGGAATGCTATCGATTTTGGATTGGATGTTGAAAATGATGGCCCCTCTAATTTAGACACGCTGTACGAAATTGAATTGCTGTTCGGCGTCATCCACCACGATGAAGATGGTGATTCCGTTGAAGTTGAAGTAGACGATATCGAAGTCAAAAGCGGTTATGACAACTTCTCCTGCTCAAAAGGGTTATTTGATCCAGGCGGTTCCAGCCTTGATTTGATTCCATTCGGAACCACCGTACTCCAATGCACAGGTTTGTCTTTAAATGCAGGCAGTGAGGAAAATGGTACCGTCCGTTATCTGTCTCGCGACTTTGAAGGTGATATTCAGTTTGTGGGCGGTGTTACCATTCGTTCGTCCAGTTCGAACAGCAATGTCAGCCAGTCGATTGATCCAAATGTTGAAAATGTGGTCTGGGCAGAAAGTTTCGATTTCGCCTTCACTTGCACGGATAGCAATTGTGAAAACATCGGTTTGTTTTCCGTTCAGGATGATTCCGAACAAAATCCGCCATCCATCACCATACGAAGTAGAAAAACGCTGGAGGATATCGTTCCTTTAGCCCCTCCGTATTTGATAGTAGTCAGCATGGTTTCACAGCCTCAAAGTGCCCAGTTCATAAAACTCCCAACAACGTTGGCAGAAAGACCAAATATCAAGAAACCTCGCCAAGTGTCTTTCCGTCGCGCACAGCGTGACTTGGTTCAAGATGAGCGAGAACCTTTGGAGCATGTGCTGTTGTTTGATGCCATTCCACAGGACAATATCGGCATTTGTACCGAAGCCATCAACGACATTGCCAAAGGCCGTCAGAATGTGGCCGATGGTTGGGGGGGCTTACTAACTCATGTTGAAACTCAAGCCAGCACGCTCGATGGCACACTCACCACTTTGACAAACGCAGTTGGCACTGCACGAAATTTATCCAACCGATTGCGCGTGGCAGTGGGTCGATCCGGTCAAGCAGCAGGCGCACTCAATGATATTTTCTTTGGTCTGGACGATGTCAATATTTCCATCCAGCAAGCCCAGGTACGATTGAACAGTGATATTCTGCGACGTTTGGGTGAAGTCAAGGCCCGTATGAACGCTGCCACCCCACTGACCCATTTGGAAGCCACTGAACAAATTGAGCAAATGATGATGGACATGGATCGTATCGCTCAGGATTTGTTGCGTCTGCTTCAAGATCTCAAAAATGCTCAAGACAAATTGAGTGAACTTCGCGCTGCATTGCAGACTCAAACAGGGCAATCCACGATTTCATTGCTGCGCGAAAGCGGATTTTCCAACGCGCCTTTGATGGTAGGGTGGGGACCATCAAAGGCATTTTCAGGTAGCGATGATGTTCGTCCTGATGCCAGTGCATTGGCAGCCTGGCTGGAACCAGACAACAGCGATGGCACCATTGAGGTTCGTGTGGGGGTTCGCAACAAAGGATTGGGCACCATTCCTGCTGGAACAAGAGTCACCCTCAATGGCTTGGCAGGCACTGATCAGGATCGCGCTTCCAATGATCCAGGTGCATTGAGTGTCGAATTGCCAGAGGTTGGCGCAGGTCAGATTGTGGCCGTGCCGTTTGAAACCAATGTCGCTTACAGCGGCTATTCGGGCACCATCACAGCACAATTGGATGCGGCCAATCAAACGCCTGACACACAATCGAAAGAGATTGCCCGATGTGACACGCCGTATCGTCAGGTGAACAATCCGAGCATTGACCTCAGCCCTGGGCCGCGTGCTTCTAGCGAACGTACATTCCAGTTTGTAGAAGTGCCTGGGATTGGCGACGTGCCACACTTGTGGCGGGTGTATTCGGCAGAAGACGCTGTGGATTATATGGCGCAGGCTACGTATCCGGATCGCGGTCAGTTGATCAATGAAATCCAGGAAGAAACAGATCGTTTCCGTATTCTTTGTCGCCAACCCATCAATTATCAATGGGTGATTCGTAAAGCTGAACCGCTGGCAAAAGAAGATGAATTGTTCGATTCAGTCAGCGGCGTACAACTCGATGGTAAAGCCATCAACCGAACATTCAGCAAAGGCGCTTTGTATCGAGTGCAAGCCAAAACTATTATGGTGCAGGAAGTCACGATTTCTGGCGAACAAACCGTGACGGGCTTGTTCCCGCTAACCAGCACTCAAAATGAATTTGTCATCATCCCACGTCCTAATTTGAGGGTGGAACGCATCACGGTGGGGCCAAATGGCGGAAGTGTTACTGGCTGGCAGGAAGCAGAGTTGCTGCCTTCGCGTATCAGTCTGGATGCTGCGATCAACATGGATTTAACCGCTCATGTGGTCAACCTCGACATTCTGGGCATCAGTGATATTCCAGCCGCCAAAGATTTGCTGGAAATTTCCACAGCGCCCATTGACCTCATCGTGGATGGCGGTTCAGTCGGCACGGGACGGGCCAGCAACATTCCATTGGTGCCAGTCGCCCCAGGGCCAAACGGTCAGCCAACGCCAACCCGAAGCGATGCGGCACTGGCAACTGTTGGTTGGTCCGGCACCGAAGGCGAACGCACCATTTCTGCGCAGGCCGACGCTGCAAACACCATTGATGAATTGGTTGAGGCAGACAACGAAACTGAACTCAGTTGTGTTTCCTATTGGAGCTTGGAGCGTGGAAACAGTGTGGGATCGCGTTTCATTGAATACGGGCCTTCCGGCGTGGTGGTACGCGAGAGCAACCGTAACACTATTTTGTCCATCAAACGCCAACCAGCTGAAGGGTATGAATTGAGTGTGGCAGCCGTTTTACGCTTTGTGCCAAAAACAGAAAACGTGTTGCTGAATCAAGCTTGCCCCGTGGCACTTCGCAACATCTGGGACTTTGGCGATGGTTCTCCATCTGTCAATCTAACCACGCAAAAGCTGCCAGGGTTTGGCGCATTGGATAACACACTTGGCGAGTTTGGCACAACGCTTGGTCTCAGTGTGCGCCACCGTTATGAAGAAGGTTCATTTGCACCGACCATGACCAGCTTCCTCGGTGATGGTAGCAGCAAAGTGGTGTTTGAAACCCGTGGCCGCACTTTGGAAGTGACCAACAAACCGATCATTCTGGAAGTCAAACCGCAATCAAAGGGCGTCTTCCTTACCAACGTAGCCGGATTGCCCAGTTATGACAATGCCATTGAGTTAGAAATTGAATGGAATGGAAATTCCCCTCAAAGTGTGGAATACACAGCCAACTGGTTGTCAGGCAGTGAGAAAGTTCAATTGGTTGCAGACCCGAGTAAACCGAAAATCGCTTACGACATGACCGACCTTTTCTTGACCAAAGCCAAGGTTCGCAACCTGCTTAGTTTCAAAGCTGTCGGCATCGACCCCGACAATAATCAGCAGGTGGTGGATGTGGATTCCTCACGCATGAAGCCCATCACGTACGAGCTCATTGGCGGACGCCCATTGGAAAGTCTGTTATCAAGTGAAACGATTGTGACGGATTCCTCTTCGAGCAAACCACAAGAACCCACTCGCTTCGGTGAATCTGGAAGATCAACACCAACACCGACGTTGCCAGATCGAGACAATCCATTCTCTCGATCTTCTACTGAAATAGATCAGGGTGTGATGCAACAATTGTCTTCAGGCAACACACCCATGCAATGGCAGGCGGCGTCCTCAGCTTTCACAGGCAATGACACATTAAGTTCTGCAGTGAGCTTGTCGGATATCGAACCCTGGCATGACTTTGTGTCTCAATCGCCAAAAACTGCAACTGGCCGCAATGTCGGGCCACGGCGTGAACTCTCGGAAGAAGATTACAAACAGATTGATGAAATGATGGACAGGTTGGCAGACTCAGAAGAACTTCAACAGTTTGTGGATAACGCCGCCTTAATTGAAAGCACGGGCAGTGAATTGGTCCGTCAAATTCAGGAAAAAGTGATGGCTGCATTTGAAGGTGCCGATGAAAGTGTTTACCACGATTGGGGGCAAATTCAGAATCGATTGGATGGCGCACTCAAAGACACCAATTTTGTCATTCCACAAGACAATGGCCCAACGGTGTCTATTCCTGGCGAAGCAGTCAATGCGGCTTTGCAGGGCAATGCACAACGGCAATTTGGCAACCAGGCTGAAGATGGCTTGAACCCCTCCATTTACCGTGCTGTGTTGCAGCAGGGCGGCCCAGAATTATCTATTACCTTCCCAAGCGATCGTGATGAAATCGAGGGGATGGTCTTTATTGGCCCTGAAGACATTCAATGCCGTCCCACTTGTATGGTCAATTTCGCCAATGGCGCGGAAGTGGTGTTGAGGGCTGAACCCATTAATGGCTCTGTGTTTGAGGGTTGGGAAGATTGTACACCCATCACAGATGAACCCACCATGTGTCGCGTTACCGTCAATCGAGACATCATCGTTTCAGCCATTTTTCGAAACCCAGAACTTACGATCATCAAGCGCGGCAACGGCCAAGTGGTTAGTCAAAATCTTGCAGATTTGGACTGTGGCTCCGATTGTGAGCAGGCTTATTTTAATGGCACCACCGTACTGCTGACCGCTGCGCCTGCGCCTGGATTCTATATCAGCGATTGGAATGGCTGTGAGCCTCAAGCTGGTAACGAAACTTGTATGGTTCAAATAGATGGAGACATCCAAGTTGAAGCTGTATTCTCACCGAACCCTGAATTGACCGTCAATAAAGATGGATCAGGGTTTGTCGGTAGCAATCTGATGGCCGGAAACAGCATGGCATTGAACTGTGGCGACACCTGCATGGCTTCTGGTGAAATTAATTCTGCCTGGGCGCTGACGCCGAATCCTGAACCAGGCTCTGTGTTCACCGGATGGCAAGGGTGCGATTCCGTTGATGGAGAAGTTTGCAACATCGTCTTGGATGGCGCCAAGTCTGTAACAGCCACGTTTGTAGAAGGCCATACCTTGAGAATCTCACCAACTGGCGGAGGCGAAGGAACGATTACCAGCCAACCTTCGGGCATTGAATGTGGGCATGGTGGCGGATTTGGCACGGACTGTGAAAATGGTTATGCCGATCAAACCTCCATAGAGTTGCATGTGACAACGCCAGAAAACTCGACTTTTGCAGGTTGGAATGGGCAATGTGATTCTGAAGTGGATGATATTTGCACCATCGCTGTGAACCAGGATATCACCCTCACACCACAGTTTGACCCTGCACCTCGTAGTTTCACCATTGGCGGATTAGGTTCAGGTGGTGGCATCGTCACAGCCACTGCAAACGCTGTGAATAATGAGTGTGTTTATTCAGGCGATGCGCCAGTTGAGTGTTCCTTTGAGCTGCTTGATGGCACTGAAGTTGCGCTTATGGCAGTACCAGATGAAAACTCAGTGTTCAGTGGATGGTCAGGAAACAACTGCCCTTATGCACAATCCGAACTGCCCAACTTGGCCATCACCGAAGACATTCATTGCACGGCGGTGTTTACAGATATTGATGATACCTTAAACGTTCTCGTCGTTCGTACCAGTGGGCCAGGCAGTGTAATTCATGTTGACGAACAAGGCGATGCCATTAGTGGCAGCATTGATTGCGGTTCAACCTGCACGGATTCCATTCAACCTGGCGAAACGGTTCGCCTTCATGCGATGCCCGATGCCGGAGATACAGAGTTTATCGGATGGAGTGGCGATGCTGGATGTTCTGGCACGAATGACACCATTATCGTAACCATTAGTGCAGACCTCAACTGTACCGCCGAGTTTGCAGGCTATTTCATGCTGGATATTAATGTAACTTTTTCTAGACTGGATTTTCTTCCTACAGATTCGTTACCCATTGTCACTTATGAAGCTGGAGGGATGTCGGGAGAATGTACGCTCGATGCACCTTGTTCCGAAAGATTCCTGTCTGGCACAGATGTGACGATCAAAGCGACACCGGATGAATTTTTCACCTTCAACAGTGGCTGGACAAATTGTGGCGAAATCACCACCAGCCAAAGTGATATTGATCAGGGTGTGACCAGTACGTGTTCGGTCTACGTGGATCAGAATCAAACCGTTCGCGCACACTTTGACAGGATCCAGTTGGATCTTGAGGTAGAAATCAACGAAACTGCTGAGGTCTTAGAGGCCGCTGACCCTGCTGCTGAATTTCAGGAAAGGGGCACCAAAGGCGGCACTGGCCTCATCACCAGCGATCTTGGCATCAACTGCGGCAAAAAGAGCGAACAAGAAGCAGGCTCCACCGACAGTTGCACCCTCACATTGCCATTGGGCACACCCATCTTATTGTTGGCTGAAGCGGCAGACGGCTCCGTGGTTGCACTGAACAATACCACGGGTGGCCCTTCTGTTTCATTCTTTATCAAAGAGCCAATGAGTACCGAATTCTCGAGTGAGCCCAATAGTGGCTTTCAATGCTCATTCGCCGCTTGGACCAATAGAGTTGGCTCTTGCGGCCTCATTTTAACGCAGGATTTGAAGGTGCGTTTCGGTTTCACTTTGCCAAGCGGCAATCGGTCAGGTTCCGGTTCAAGCACTGACTTAGGCAAAGCGATAGATGATCTCATTGAAGCTGAGTTTGAACAATTTAAAAAGAATCGCCAGCTCGCAACTGCCGAAGAAGAACTTAGAAAAGCTAATGAAAGACTGCAGAATAACCCTAATGACGCAGGTGCCGTGGCTGAAGTTGAAGCTGCCGAAGAAAAAGTGAACAAGGCCAGGCAGGAATTGGCTGACGCTGAAATCAAGGTGAGAGAAAACCAAATCATCTTCCAGGATGTGGAAATCGACCGGCGTCAGAAAAATGTTTCTAGTGCGGAACAAGCTGCGACAGAGGCGGCCACGGCAAAATCGGAAGCATTGGACGACTTGAACCGTTTGCAACTCCAACGTGATCCTGAAGCAACCGATGAGGAAATTGCTGAAGCGGTTAAAGCGCTTGAAAAAGCCGAAGAAGACTTTGAGAAAAAGCAAAGAGCATTACAACAAGAGCAGCAAGGGCTGGCCGACCAAGTAGAACGGAAAGCCAAGAATGAAGATGGATTGGCTGCTGCTCAAGAAACTGGCCTCAATAATGCAAATCAAAAAGCCCAAGGAGAAGCTGATCAGGCTCAAGAAAACATTGACATGGCGGCACAAAACGCCATGGATGCTCAAGAGGCGCAAAGAGCTGCGGCTGTCGAAATCGAACGGCTTGAGGAAGATCGAGAGGCAGTTGGTAGAGATGTTGATGCACAAATAGCAATTCTCGAAGACTTAACCGACCAGATTAACGAAACCCGGGCCAATATTGCCCAACTCAATGCTCAAATCAATGATGAAAATACGCCAGAAGCAGATCGAATAGCACTTAGAAATCAGGTTGCTGATCTAGAAGCTCAAGTAGACGATCTAACAAACCAATACAGAGAAGCCAACGATGAGTTTAGAAACCTTGCAAACAGGGTAAATGAAATCGCCCAAGAAATAGATATTCAAACGGCTGAACAAGAAGCACAACGCAACCGTGAAGAAGCGGCAAATACAGATCGGCAAGAAGCAGAAGCAGAACAACAAACCAGCCAACGTCGTTTGGCCGAATTACAGGAACAAATCGCTGAGGTCACCCAACGCGAAGCCGAAGCCCGTCGTCAGGCGGCCATTGCTGCTGAACAACAAGCCATCCTTAATGGGGATGACGATGCCGCTGATGAGGCAAGAGCACGCCGCATGAATGCTGAAGTTGCTTTGCAGGGTGCCATTGAAGATAAACAAGATGCTTTGGAAGCACAACGACGCATTGCCGAGCAACAAGGCGATGCAGATGCATTGAATTTAATTCAATCCAAAATTGCCAAAACAGAAACTGAATCGACAACCGTTGACAACCAAATCAACCGAGATAATGATTCACTTGAATTAGAGCGACGGCGCAAAGCAGTCAACACTGTCGAAGACACCATATCAGAGAAGTTAAGAACGGGCCAGACTTTGACCCCAGAAGAACAAGCAGAATTGCAACGATCTCGAACGCAACAACAAGATCAAGCAGGCCAGGTGGATGCGGCAGATGAAGAGCTTGAAAGAACCCGCCGCAACCTTGCTGAACAAGCGGCAGATGTGGACGAGCTTGAAACCGCAGATATGGAAAGAAAGCGCGATCCACCCATCAGCATTGGGGCCAGTTACAGCGCCGTATATGATGCTACTGCAAAAACGTGGTTGATTGATGCTGGTGCCAGCTTGGGTGGCAAAGGAGAAGTTGACCCACCGGATAGGATTAAAAATCCCAGAGGGGCAGACATTTCCGGCGGTGATGATCAGGAGAAAAAGGTGGGCGTTAGCGTCACTGGATCTATCGGATTTAGTTGGAATACGGCAGACTCCTCCGGAGATTTGAGTGCCGGCCTGAGCATTAGTTTCAGTTTCCCCATCAGCAAAGAGCCTGCGATTTCAGTCAGTGGATCGATTTCATTCAGCACTGCCTGGTTGTTGGCTGGTAACTTTAAAAACGATGGTACCAGTATTGGGCTGGGGTTAAGTTTGTCCTTTAGTGTGGAAATTCCCATTTGCCCTGCCAGTTGTCTGGGTTTCCCCATCCCGATCTCGGCTGAAATTTCCGGATCTTTCTCTTATGGATTTAGCATCTCTTATGATGCCTGTTGCCCCTTTGGCTTTGGTGGAGAAAACGCGCAAAAATCCAGATCCGGCTCGCTGTCTGTCGATGCCGAATTATACGCAGTCATTGACTTGGGCTTAATCCGAGGTGGTCCATATGGTGGTGGCGGGGTGACCTTCTCGCATGGGTCGGGTTCCAAATTCAAATTCAAATGTGCACGCGGCAAAGTGGGCGTTCGTGTGGAGATCAACCTGTTTGTCTTCAGTGGTACTTATGAATTAGAGATTACTTGGAAGTTTGGTACCTGTTCACCGGAATCCAATATCAGATTGGAAGAACCTGGACAATTTAATGTCAACACAGACCGCCCTTATGCGGGACCAGGTTACGCCAAATTTATAAACGCTTTACAGGATGCTAATCAGTTCGGTGTCACCGACACGCGTTTAATTGAAAATGCCTTCCCAGGGAGCGATCCACAACTGGTCACCAATGGTGAAACCTTCTTGTTGATCTGGGTGCAGGACGATGTGGATCAACCTATGCTCGAAGCACAGGAGCTTTGGTATGCCATCTCCGGTCCAGATTTGGTGTTCTCCGAGCCACAGCGTTTGACCAACGACGCGGTGCCTGACGCAGTGCCACAAGCCACCTTCGACAGCGAAGGCAATGTGGTGTTGCTGTGGAGCAGAAACCGAGAGCCTGAATTGATCAAATCATTGGACATCAACGACATCGCACGCGCTTTTGAAGCATCAAGTGAGCGACAGTTTACACTCGATGCAAGTGAACCATTGGGCCAAAGTGTGAACGCTGTGTTACAACAAACAGAAGGCCCAACCTTTATGGATGCCCTGGCTGCTCAGGAATTGGCGTTTGCCGTGTTCGACATCAACAGCCGATCCTGGAGCGAACCTCAGTTCGTCACCAGCAACGATATGTTGGATGAAAACCCAATGTTGATTCTCGACGACAACGGGGAAGTCATCGCAGTCTGGGCGGAAAATGCCAGCAATCTACCGTATCCATTGAACGATGGTTTGCCAGCACTGACCACGCTTTACACAGCCAGTTGGGACCCACAAACTCAAACCTTTGGTGAATCCCAGTTGTTACGAGATTTTGATGACGCGAGTGAACGATCCATTGCCGCCCATAACGGTCAATTACTCTATGCCTGGATTGAAGACGACAAAGCATATGCAGCCTTCTTCCATGAAGGTCAGTTGGGAGATATCAAGCTCCTGGCCGAGGGATTCAACAACGCGCCCGCCGCTGCCTTCACGCCAGAAGGCGTGCCGTTGGTGGTTTGGTTGAACAAAGCGCAGGTAGAAAACGAAACCCAACAAGGCGGTCTTTCTGCCGAACTGATGGAAGCCAAGTTCATCAATGGCGAATGGACTATGCAGCCTCAGCTTTTGCAAGGCACCAGCATCAACAGCTTTGAGTTGGTGCAGGATGCCCAGGGCAATCTTGCGTTGATCTGGGGGCAGCTCAGCCAAACGCGAGAACGCGGTGTGGATTTGTTCTCCCTCAGCTTCGACCACAATGGCAATGGCTGGACTGATAAAAAACAACTTACAGATGGCGCTTTGATCGAAACCGCACTCAGTCCAGTGCTGGTGGGGCGCGAAGTGATCATGGCCTACATGGCACAAGAGTTAAGTTTCGAGGATCAAACTCTGCTCTATAGCGGGCCGGATTCAGAAAACCCATCCATCATCTACAAAGATGAACCATATGTGGTGCCTAACGTGCCAGTCTTTGGCGCAAGCCACATGCATGTGCTTCGCGCAGGCTTGCTAGCAGACTTGGTGATTCCATCCAGCAGCCTTCGACTTGATCCTGAAGTTCCGACGATAGGGCAGAACGTGAGCATCCAACTCGATATTCACAACATCGGACGCATGAGCGTGGATGAGGTTGACACATTCACCGTTGAACTCAGAGAAGGTTTGAATGGCACAGTTATTGATTCACAACAAGTGCCCGCCTTGATGGTGGATGAATCTGTCAGCATCAGCTTCGAGTGGACGCTTCCTGGCGCGCCAGATGAGTACATCCTGTATGCGATTGTTGATCCAAACAATCAGGTCAGCGAATCGCCACTTGATAACAATGCCACGGCCATTCCTGTGTTGACCCACGACTGGATTGTTGAAACCATTCAGTTTGAATATGAACAAGCACCCATGAGTGCAGAATCGCTGGGAAATATGATTGATAAAGCCAATGGCTCCATGTCGCAGGATGAAGTGGTCGAGATGGCCTTGGAAGAAGAGCAGCGTCAGGTTAGTATCTTTGCCCGCGTGACCAATGAGGGCATCAATCCGGCACCGGCTGGGTTGGTTCGCTTTGAGTTTTCCGATTTGGTGCAAACCAGTTCTGGCATTGAAATCCCTGAAATCCGCAGTCTCATCAATGAGCAACCGCTTCCTGCACTTGAACCTGGAGAAACTGTTGTTATTGAAACCGTGTGGGTGACAGAAGATTTGGTCAGCGACGATTTCCGCTTGTTCGCCACCGCCATTCCTGATCCAGCCACAGATACCTTTGAGGTGAACCAAGCCAACAACGGACTCAAAGTGGCTCTACGCCGTGCTTCTGAATTGCGTGTGAGGGCAGAACAATTGAATGAAGGCGAGCTCACCGTCACCTTATTCAACACAGGTGATTTGGATGCAGTGACACCACTGGTTCAAATTTATACGCTGGATGCTCAAGGCGAAATTGGTGAATTGTTACTGGAATTGACCTCCCCTGAAGTCGAAGCGTTTGGATTGATTGAAGCATTTGAAGGCACTGCAACAGTAACTTTGCCATTCCCAGCAGACGGCATCCATGAGATTTTCTTGGTCGTAGACCCGGAAAACCTGATCCGTGAACTGGATGAATCGAACAACACAGATCGGGTGATGTTGTTGAATGAGTAAAAACAACACTGGATTCTAAGTGAAAAAAACGGCTCTGAAAGGCCAATATATGCTATAATCGAACTGAAACAAAATGTCATTCAAGTCTGTATCAATCAGTGTTTGTATGGTGGGTCGTTCTGGTTCGGCCAAAATCCAACATTCATCTTATCATGGTTCAAGTAGCATCTTGCTTGGATGATTGTTTTAAACATTGGCGCATGAGAAATGTCGAAGAGGAAGTGGATAAAAATGATCTCAAGAGGTTTGCAGCACAGGTTCAGATGGTATGGTTTGACGACACTTGCCCTGATGGTGTTGTTTGTGGGCTTGGAAGCATCAAGTTTTCAAGAGCCTGGAACCACCATCACCGGTGGGGGCACAGCAAACTTTGTTCCAAAGTTCGGCGCTGGTGGCACATCCATTCAGGATTCAACCATCAACGTAGTGGATGGTCGCGTTGGTATCGGTGTTGAATCGCCCTTCTTTGATCTTGAAGTCAATGGCTCTGTACTGCTTGGCAGCTTTGAAGGATTGTTTGTCGATATCGGCGGACAAGTTGGCATCGGCACCACCAGTCCAGACCCAACCACACTGCTTGATGTGCGAGGCGATGCCATCTTTGATGGCCGGGTCACCGCCGCCACAGGCTTCAATGGCGCTTGCACTGCGGATGCATCGGAAACCGTCGTCTGCAACCAGGATTTGGCTGAGGCATACTTTAGCTCCGAGCCTACCGAAGCGGGCGATTTGCTGGTGTTGACCACAGATCAAATGGCAACAGTGCGAAAAACAAACCAGGATTACGACCCATTGCTTATTGGCGTGGTGTCCACCAATCCCGGACTGGTGTTCGATCACGGCAAGACCTCTTTGGCTGGAGACAATTCCAACAAGATTACAGATGGCAAAACCATTGTCGCCCTCACAGGCCGCGTGCCCGTCAAGGTCACGGTGGAGAATGGACCGCTTCACATTGGCGATCCCATCACATCCAGTACACGCTTCGGATGGGGCATGAAGGCCACGCAGCCTGGAAAAATTATTGGCTATGCCCTGGAAGTTATGGAACGTGAAGGCTTGGTGCTGGCGATGATTCAACCGGGCTATTACCAGGGCGAAGCCGGCTTGCAGCTTTATCTTGACATCATCGAACGCCAGAGTGCAGAGCTTCACCAGCTTCGCGCTGATCATGAAGCGCTTCAGTCTCAGTGGTTGGCAGTTTTGCAACGGCTTGAGGCCTTGGAATCAAACCTCAACACAAGAAAATAAGGATAGATTGACAGGGTGTGACAACGTGTTTGGAAAAATAACAATCTTGAAATCTTTATGCGCAGGCGGGTTGGTCATCTGTTTGATCTTCTCTGGCGCATGGCTTCAAGCCCAAACATTGGAAAATTTTTCCTTGGAGGGAGTGGACTCAAGTCTGTCTCTGGGGTTGAGCCAGTCCCGCAATTTTATGAACTTGCTCACCAATCAGGCTATGAACCACAACACCAAACTGGGCATCAAGTTTTCTATCGCTGATTTTGTACGCCGAGGGCAACTGACCCTCAACAACAAACACAATCGACCCAATAACAAAAAAAGCATCTCTGACACGTTTGGGTTAGATGTCAACTTGCCCATTGAATTTTCAGAGGCCTTTAGCACGCGCATCCGGTTGTCCGGTAATGCTTCATTTTTTCCTGTGGAGATCACGAAAAACAGCATTAAGACCAGTTTGAATATTGAAAACAACTTTCGTGTGGATGCCGTTCAAGGTCGCTTAACTGGCAAGTTTGATGCCTCCATTTTTCCAGACCTTTTGCCGCAAACCAATTCTTTCTCTCTACGCGATACCTTTACCTCAAACATCAACTTCAATCTGCAAGGACGTGCCAGTGGCGTCAACACTGGAATGCAGATCGGCCAGGGGGCCACACTGGTTGCACTCGATCCCAACAAAACAAAATCCACCTTCAAGTTCCAATCATCCGCATCAGGTGGGGCCGGTTTTCTGACCCTGGATGCTCGTTTGAACTCAAGCCTGGATACATTCCAAAGCGGTGCCGACCCTATTGGAGATAGAAACCCGCATGATACACAAAATGGCGAAGGCTGCCCAGGCAATTGTCTGGTGGATGATGATGGGGATGGCCTTATTGACGAGGATGGTTCCGGCAATGAACAGCACCTCAATGGGCCGTTGTTCGATGTGCAAAACCCGGCCTTTAATCGAGCCTTTATTTTCGATGATGATGAGGATGGACAGATTGATGAAACGGCAGATGCTTCCAGGTTTACAGCCACGTTGGGATCTAAATTAAAATTTGATACGTTAAATACCAGCGCCACCGTCAGCCACAGCGGGAATTTTAACTCAGAAAATGGCTCCAATGGCAACCGTCAGACAAAATTCCAACTCAACTCCAGCTTTAAGTTTGATGATTTAAGCCTGACTGCCAAAACAGATCAAACCTCAACACGCTTTACAGGCAATTCAACCAAAGATTCCAACCGCATTAATTTGGGAGTATCTTCGCGTCTGAAAATTTTCGACATTCAAATATCGACCAATTTGACTGAAACTTTTACGCGCCTGATCCACAATTCAATTGCCGATCAAAACAACACCAAGCGCGCACTTAACATTCGTTTGCCCATCGCCAGAAACTTGGACCTCAACATCAAAGCCCTCGGCTATCAAAGAACCACTTTTCCGAATGACCCTAGCAAGCTTGTTCAGGTCAGCAATCAAACCGGCCTAGCCATGAATGTGAAGTTCGATTTTGGCAGCGTCACTTTAAATGTTAATCAAAGCGAGTTTCCACTGGAGCCAAAAAAGAACAGAGTCACCATGAGCGCCAATGCTTCCCTGAAGCAGAACTTTATCGAGAACGTTCGTTTTCAGACCAACTCAAGCTTTTCTTTTTCGTCGTCAGGCGTTTCAACCCGTTTGGGTTTGGCGACCTCTATTCGATTTTAGATCCCAAATATTTTATTCAAGTAGTGTAAATTTCCAAGTAAAAGTTCTATTTCCAAACAGATCAAGGGAGCCAACAACCGTGTGATAGTGAAATCCTTTTTTTTCGGTTTGATTCACCTTCTCCTTTCAACATCCCGTGTCACATTTACGCACAGACTGTGATAACGAGGCTTTGAAAAGCAAGGAAGGTGTTCAAAATCTGAATAGACTCTACATTCACTTCGTTTCTTACCAATTTGTAAGGCAAAACATCAAACAAAATGGTGAGGGTCATAAAATCCATGATTAGTAGCAGAATGTGGACGCTTGATGGAGACTAAAACAAAGAATTCTCGCTCCGGTCACAGTGTCTTTCTTTGATCTGTTTGAAAACAGAATTCTAATTGAGACATTCACCCACAGTTTCGGAACACAAAGCTATATAAATCTTTACTTAAAGGTTTACTTTCGGATCAACCATTTTATGAGTGCTGTCATTGTTAAGGCTTTGGTTTGATTTTCTATTACAAACGCCTTGAGAAATTGTTTGCGTAATACTATGGTTTTCTTTCTGGTAATGGCTTCCATAGCTAGGTGTTGATCTATGGTTGTTAGTATTTTTGAGGCATGAGTCCAGTTTTCCTGTTTTATGAACAATGCTGCCCAATCAGTCAGCGTGTTTAACACCAAAGGCAATATACGCAAAGGCCAAGCATATTCTAAAGATGTACGAAGGTGATTTTGGGCGAGTTCAAATTCCGATTGGCAATAAGCCCACCGCCCTAATTGTTGATGTACCATCGTTAGCCCAAAATGATTATCTAGCTGTGAATAGTTGGACAGTGCTTTGTCTAATAAGATTTTTGCTGAATCAAAATCTCCCTGATCAATCTTGATTTCAGCAAGCAAAATGTTTGCCCGTGCTCCCAATTCGTGGTCTGGAAGGAGATGACTCTCTATTTGTACCCATTCAAATTCTGTAATTGCCAAATCAATTTCTTCGCAATGTAAAGCGACTTCGCCTAGATAAAGATGGGAGCGCAACACATTGTTTTCATCATCGACTTCTTCAAAAACCTTCAAAGCAGATTCAAAAGATCGCCTTGCTCGTTTATAGTGGCCTTTTGAAAAACTCACAAGTCCCAGGCAACCTTGGCAACGCGCAATGCCAGTGATGTTATTGATTTTCTCATAATGCTGTTTTGCAGTTTTAAAGTAAGATTGTGCTTTATCTTTATCTCCCAAATACAAAGCACAAAGACCAAGCCCATCGATCGCGCCAATCCACATGACTTGATTTTTCGGACTTTTCGATAATTTTAGGAGTTTTTCCCATAACGGCATGGCTTGATAATATTTGCCTTGATTATTCAGGCAAAAGCCTAACAGGTTCAGACACATAGCTTCTTCAGCAGTGTCACGACGGTGACGAGCTTGATCTACAGTTTCCAGTAATAATTCGTCTGCTTCTGAATAACGTCGGGTTTGAATTAAAAAAGCAGCTTGCCTTGTTTTTAGTTTTGCCAGCAAACCACGATGCCTGGGCTTGGTTTTAGACAAAGGATCAAGCCTTTGAATGGCGTTGCCAAAAGCTTCTACGCCTTCCTGATGCCTGAAGCAAACGATGAAAAAGCGAAAAAGATGAATTTCGGATTGCTTTAAGGAAGTCACATGTGTTGTTTCAATGGCGGTTTTCCAGGCATCCAGAACATTGGTTAAATCTTCCTCAACTTCCGTTAGAAAGCTTCTATCACGTGCTTGTTGAAAAGTTGTCATTTTTTCATTAAGTAAGTTCAGATACCAGTCCCGATGCGCAACCTTGAGCTTCCCATATCGTGCTGCTTTTGATGAAAGCAACTCTTGCCCAAATTGACGAAGCAGTGTGTGAAGCTCAAAGCGACCTGTTTCAGTGCGACGAATGAGTGATTTGTTTAGGAGTGACATCAGAGTGGACAGCGAAATACCTGTCACCGCTTTTGCAGCTTGATGGCGAAACCCTGATTGAAAGATCGTCAATGCTTGAAAAAAATCTTGCTCCTCGGGTGACAACAACTGATAGGAATGATCAAAAGCCCCTCGTAAACTATATTGAGTCATCCCCTTAGACGTACTAAGAAAATCCAGACTATTTTCAATGCCATCGGCAATTTCCTCACAACTTAAAATGGGCACCCAGGACACTGCCAACTCAATCCCCAATGGACTGCCTTGTGTCAGCGCGCAAACCCGATTAATACCTTGACCCTCATCGCTCATCTGGACTAAACGATGACGTTGAGCGCGTTTCAGTAACAACTGTTGTGCATCGGGAACATCATCCTCTGTCTGAGCAGTATCATAATCCAGTCCCTGCAATTCATAGACCCACTCATTGGGCACATCAAATCGTTGTCGAGATGTCATCACGATTTTGAGATTTGGCGCATGGTCCAATAATTGCAACAGCGAGCTGGTTTCTTCTGTTAAGTGCTCCATATTGTCCAATACCAACAGCAAACGCTTTGACGACAACCAACGGATTAACTCATCTTGGAGATCGCCATAATTGGATCTTTCCAACGGTAGTGTCTGGCATAGAATATTTATCAATTGTCCCGGCTGGATTTCTGCCAATGGAAACCAAAAGACACCATCAGGGAATTGTTCAAGGCAGCGTTTTGCCAAAATAAGCGCCAAACGCGACTTCCCCATTCCACCTGTGCCAAGCACCGTCACCCAATGGCATGCTTGATCTTGAAGCTGTTGGGTTAAAAATTGAAGTTCTTGTTGACGGCCTACAAATTCATTCGGTTCTTTGGGGAGATTATGTATGTTGTGAGCAGTGTCCGAAGCTGACAAAATTTGTTGGTAAACCGCTTGTGTTTCTGGCTCTGGAGTTGTGCCAAGCGTGTTTGATAAATGCTGTTTCAGTTGATCATAAATGCTTAAAGCCTTTGTACGGTTTCCTGCTTTTGAATGCGCTTTCATCAATAACTGATAAAGGCTTTCTTCTGGTTGATCAGGACGACAAGCGGATTCTAGCAACTCAATGGCTTGCTTATATTGTTCCAATTCAAAATGACACGCTGCACATTGAATCTGTAAATGACGATATTGATCCATCCAAAATTGACGTAAAGGCACTGCCCAGTCTTCGTACACCTCATCAGCCAAAAATTCCCCGCGATACAACTCCAGCCCTGGCTGTCCTTGCTTGAGGGCTGCTTGCCATTGCGCCTTATTCATTTGTTGCTGAACAGATTGATTAGATTGATGCAGCAAATCCACATCCACTCTGCACTTTGCATCAATGTTGAAGGCATATTGACCACGGTTTGGCTGAATAATGTAAGTTGAATCTTGGCCGCGTTTAAGATTAGGCTCCAAGAGATGGCGTAACTCGCTGATTCTTCCGCGCAGTGACCGTCGGGCGCTGGTTTCACTGGCATCTGGAAACAGCAAATCACAAAGACTTTCGCGTGAGAAAACCTGTCCACGCTCTGCAACCAAACGAGCCAATAATAACTTGGTTTTGCGGCGCGGCCACTGATCAAACTCAGGTTTTCCAGAGTGTTGAATTGCCACACGATCAAAAAGATAGATGTGTAGCATCGGCTTCAACCTCCTGTTCAAAAGCATTTTGGAACGATTTTGGAACGGTTTACGTTCATCATGATACTATAATAGAAAATTGCGCCTAATTTAAGAGTCAGTATGGTTTTCTGGAAAATTTTCTTAAGTATCCTTGGGAGGTTGCTATGCAACGGTTGGGTTTTAGCAGTTTGGTGATGGTGTTTTCAATCGTAATGATTGGATTGTGGGCTCCTTCGTTGTTTGCACAATCTCTTGAGGAAACGGTTAACAGCCTCATTGCGCGTGCAGATGACGCACTGGATGAGCTTAACGACATCGAACGCGACTTGGATGACGATTTGGAAGAACTACTGAAAGACGGCATCGTCCCTGCCAGGGACGCCATTCCCAACGCTCAGGATGCGCTTGACAAACTCGAAGAGCTGTGTGATATTGTCAGCTTCGATTTAGACACCATTCGGGAGTTGACCCAAAATCTGCTTGATACGATTGATGATCTCAACATCAACACCATTCGCTTTCCTCAAATTCAAAATGCCAGTAATCTATTTAAAGATGCGCGCGAAGCCATCATTGATTTTATCCAAAATGGCATTGATGAAAATGTATTTGATAATTTAGACAACCTTATCTGCAACAAAGGCAAAGCACTCGACAAATGGAAAGATGGTCTAAAATCATTAACAGATGGACTTGATACGTTAAAAAGCCAATTTGTGGACAACCTCAATGCTTTAGTGGCCGACTTGCAGCCTCTTATTGAAGAAATCGAAAGTTTCGCCGGCATCACCAGAACCCTGCCATTTAATTTCACACTGGAAGAAGACAATCGTCGCTTGGCTTCATTGGCATTTTCAGATTTTGAGTTCAGTACACTTTCGGCACTCAATCGAATTCCCAATCGCCGAGTTGCTGATCTGATAGATCAAATAAACCGTGATCGCTTTGATGATGCGGTGCGTACGGTAGATCTAATTGGAGAAGATATTGATGAAGCACAACGCGGATTAAGGGCTGGTATAGAAGATTTAGAGAAAATGCAATTCATCACGCTGGCTCTCAATCTATTGCGAAATGCCAATGGTGATGGCACCCTTCGATTTTTCTGGGGGCCTGCCAATGCATTTAGACCCACTTCAGCCACGCTTGGCGACTCTGTTCGATATCAACGATGGCTGTTGCCAAACAGCAAAGATCAAACCACAACCTTGGCTGTTTTCATCTTCAATGACAGTGGCTCAGCATCGCAACCGGCCACATTGGAGCTATCGATGGGAAGTGAAGCAGATTCAATTTTAGGGGGACCATTCTCGGCTGAGATTCCTGTCATGGAACCACTCAGCGTCAGAACCATCACCTTCAACACCAACGCAGTCTTGCCTGATTTTCGTGGCGACATTACGGCCAGAATTTTGTTTAACAGTGGCTTGATTGACGAAGCCACCAAAACGGTCAATGAATGCCCAACACCATACTCATTCAGCCCTTTTGTGGGCCGCGACGTGTCGCCCAATCCACTGGTCAGCACCGTTGATTCAGGCGAAGTGAAGGATTTTCCATTTTTTCCAGCCTTAAGTGGCCAATTTTTGGTTGATGTCTTTCCACCAGACACTTCTTACAATGTGGCTCTGACGCCAACCTATGAACTGACTTCCGGCTTTGGGGCTTTTACGCTTGATTTGGCCAGCAACGAAACGCTCTATTGCCGCAAACCCCAACAAATCAATTGGTTTGTGACCAGATACTTGCCCTTTGAGAATGAAGGCCAATTCCTGGGCGCAGGCGGAGCCACCGACTTGGAAGGCAACGCCGTCTCTGCCACTGGCCCCAGCTTGGAAGTGGACCTTTCACCAGGAATTTTCAGGATTGAACGAAGCATTGAGTTTGGCGGCGAGACAGTGTCCAGTCGAAGCTCACTTCCATTGGCTATTGTGCCCGCGCCTGACTTGCGGATACTGAAAGTGGAAACTGCACCATCAACGGGTGGTTTGTGGACAGCTGAAACCCTTAACCCAAACAATTTTCCAAAAGACACCAACGTGGATATCACCGTTAGATTGTTCCCCGTGGTGCTGGATTTCTTTGGCCTCAGTAACTTTTCCTCAGTCAATGAAATGATGCTTCAAGGCGGTGTGCAGTTTTCTTTAGAAGTGGGTGGTTTTACCGTCATGGAGGCAGTGGATTCACTGCCTCCACTGATCATTCCGCAACCCTCCCAAATTGACACCAACCGTCGTGTGGTCAATCTCGATTCGACGCTCAATTTGCCTGTGGGCTTAGGCATCCCTGAAGGTGGAACACCGATGAGGGCAGAAATTTTTGCAACCAATGGTGCGCTTGATCTGTTAAATATTGACAATGCACTTTCATTAAGTTGTACACCATTGTGGCAGGCACGCACAAAATCGTCAGGCATCGTGACCAAAACATCAAATTCAGGCAATGCGATCTTTGATTTTGTTATGGGTGGCTTGTTTTCATTTACGGCCGCAGTGCAGCGTAACCAGGCCGCTGAATTTAATGCCGAGTTCATCACCATTTCGCCCATCATCAAAGAACTCAATGGCAAATTTGTTGTCACCGCCAGAGATCCTATTAACCTCAAAGTGGAAACCACGCTTGATTTGGTTGAAAAAATGTTAGACCCAGCCACACAGGTTCCTTGCCCCGCCGCGTTGAGATCAGAGTTCGATTTTGGCGATGGCAGCAATATTGCAGAACTCGCCCCACAGCCAAGCAGCACTGATCCTGTCACAGAAGGGTTTGTGGTTGACAACAATGAAATCAAAATCGGCAACACCGAAATGCATCAGTTCAGCGAAGGCAATTTTTCACCAGCACTGACCGCTTATCTGACGGGTGAGCGCAACCTGGCTGCTGAACTCAAAGTCACAGGGTCCGGTGAATTCACAGCCACCACACGTCCCATTGTGCTGGACATCAAACCAAAATTAGAAGGCATTTTTATGTCTGGTATTACGGCTATTAGCGCAGGATTGTCTGTTCAAAACCGTGTGGAAATTCCTATTGAGTGGAATGGCAATACACCAAACACCGTCACGCTCAATCCCAGTTGGATCAGTGGTAATTTTCGACTCACCAATGGGGGGACCATTTTCGGGCCGCCTTCAAGCCCCGGCGCACCACCTACAACCATTACGGTGGATTTAAACAAGACCTTCTTTGATTTCGATATGTCCAGTCTCAATCTGACCAACACCAACAGTAAAAATATTCTAACCATTGAAGCGATTGGTACCGATCCAACCACGAATCAACAGCAATCGGACTTGGATAGCCATAATGGCAGCCCTTTGCAAAAAGAATTTTTGGGCGGCTTTCCTGGATCAGACGGTCCTACCAGTCCTGTTCAAACAGCGAAGAATCCATTGCTGGATGAACCACAACGCCAGCCAGATTTAGGACAGCGATCCACGCTGTTAACATTGCCAGAGCACTTCAGCGGGTTGGATCTCCAAGGTGTCAGTATGGATGTCTTGTCACAATTGTCTGCACAGGCAAATGCCAAGATGACGAACGCAGAAGCTATCAATCAAGTGGTGGACGACATTCATCAGAATTTGCAAGACCAGATTGCCGAGCGGATTCAAACTGCATTTGCCGATGCACCAGACAATATCACCGATGATCCAGTGGCATTTCAGCAACGGATTGATAAGGCAATGACAGGGCTTGATGAGAAAAAAATAAAGGTAACGCGCCCCAGATTGGCTTCGGCTTCAGGCAATGCATTAGACACGATTCGCTTGATCGAAAATGGTCGATTGACTTTGGTTTTGGATCGTCATCTGACTGAATCTGGAAAAGTCAACATCGCCCAAGGGCCATTAGATTTTACCCAGCAACCTGAACAAACACCTCGGCCAGTTTTGGCGTCCTCTTTCCAACCCAACAAGGTAAAGTTCCCTTTGCAAAACAATACACTCTCTGTACTAATCAGTGGCAACTCTGCCAAATATAAAGCCAAAGCAGAGTTCGGCGGCGCAGGAGACGTTGACTCTCTCACGCCCAGCTCGTATCAGCAACCAAGGGGCGCTGACCTCGGGGGGGGCGATGATCAAAAGAAAACGAGCGTTGCCATCACTGCCGGAGGTGGATTTACATGGGACAGTGCCAAACGATCCGGTGATGCGCGTGGATTTTTTAAAATCACGTTTGAAGTGCCTATCAAGAAAAAACCAGAAGTTATTGTGGTGGTAGAATTTACAACAGACTTGGGGGTTAACCTAAAAGACTTTTTCGATTTCAATGGCACCTTTGCTAAAATCACCGTCAAATTTGGGGCCAAGATCACGGTTCCCACCGGCCCCTGGCCCTTTATCGGCAAAGTGAATTTTGAAATCTCGCCTGACTTGTCTTATGAAATCAAGCTGACTTATGCAGATACCTTCAGCAACCTAAGCAAAGTGGAAGACGCCATGACGTTTCAGCTTAAAGTGTGGGGCTACATTGATTGGGGTGCATTTAAAGGGGGGCCGTTTGGCGGTGGTGCCATTCAGTCTCAGTTCCAGCCTTCGCCAAAATTCAATTGCGCGAAAGGGTTTGTGGGCCTGAGATTTGAGATTGACTTATGGATTTTCTCCGGCGAATGGGAGACTGCAAAAACCTGGACGGCCGGAACCTGTGCCACCTTGGTCACTTCCATTGGCGAATTACAACGGCATGGCGAATCAGGCAACTTGACCACTGATTCATCATCCATCCTCGAACCACCTTTGTCTCTACAGCAAACAGAAGCATCGGTCAACGTCGAATTTGAACAACCAGGCGAATTGCGCCTCGTGATGGACCGTCCTTATGCTGGGCCAGATTACGCCACTTTCGTCAACGAACGTCAAGCATCAACCCAGTTTGGTACGGAAGAAATTCGTCTCATTGAAAATGCATTCCCGTATGGTGATCCGCAACTCATTACCAATGGGAAAACGTTTGTGCTGGTTTGGATGCAGGATGACTTGGACAAATCCATTTCAATGGGCCGAGAGTTATGGTACTCCACGGCAGGCTCAGATTTGAACTTTGGTCCACCTCAGCGCCTCACGATGGACAACTTATCTGACTCCGAACCATCTCTTGCCATTGATGCCAATGGCAATGTGGTGTTGGCGTGGGTCCGCAGCAAAGATGAAGCATTGCTTCAGCAAATCAACTCCACTGCCTTTGGTTATGCCTTCAGACAACGCATCGGTGGACGCCATTTCACAGATATGCCATTTGGTGCGCTCAATCCTGCCGTAAGGTTGGCGCAAACCACTGATCAACCTGCACTTGAAGAAATCTTTAGCCAACTCGAACTGGCATACGCTGTAATGGAGCCTGCCATTGGCACGTTCGGCGAAACCGCTTTCCTGACCAATAACAATTTTCTAGAAGGCATGGTGCATCTGGTCACGGACGAAACTGGCAACTTGATGGTGGTTTGGGAACGAAGCGAAGACAACATGCCACCCATCATCGTAGAGCCGTTGGCCCCCTCTACTTTGTTGACCGCTTCATGGAATTCAAACACACAGACGTTTGGCGAAACCTTCATCTTGCGTGAGGGCGACCTGGCCACCGAGCGTGACTTTGCATATCGGGATGGACAATTGCTCTATGTCTGGGCCGAAGCCGGACAAACATTGGCCGCATTCTTTGAAAACGGTGTGTTGGGTGAGATTACCGTGTTAAACAACGGCACCAACAACTCTCCTGCGGCAGCATTCACACCCGAAGGCGTGCCTCTTGCCGTATGGATTGAAAACACAACACCTGATGCCAATGAAGGTTCAGGCAGTGTGGACTCACGTTTGCTTGAATCCAAATATGAAAATGGTGTCTGGTCAACTGAAGCCATTGACTTGGACAGCACCACGATCAACGGCTTGCAATTGGTCCAGGATACGGATGGCAATCTAGCGTTGATCTGGGCACAAACATCAGGCACCCAATCCCAAGGCACAGATGCCTACGCCCTCATCTATGATCGAGCCAATGGCGGCTGGTCTAACGCCCGTCAATTGACCGATGATATTGATTTAGAAGAGCAAATTACGGCCACCCTGTCCGGTGAAGATATTTACCTAACCTACATCAAACAAATCCTGAGCTTTGAAACACAGGATTTCATGGCGAGTGGCACCGACAGCGAAGACCCATCCATCACGCACAACAATGTGGTCTTCAGCGTGGACAATATTCCAACGATTGCGTCGAGTCAGCTTTATGTGCTGCGTGCCGGACTGAACGCTGATCTCATCGTTGGTAATGTGGTGCTTGATCCCGCCGTACCTGTTCCCGGATTCGGCGTGGACATCACCGTTTCAGTGAGCAATGCGGGCCGGATGGGAACAGATGCTGCTGGCGTGGTGGTCGAATTGCGCAACGAATCAGGGAGCGTGATTGAGTCGCAGACAGTGGACGCCCTCTCCATTGGCTCGGAAGCACAAGCCACCTTTACGTGGAGTGTTCCAGCTGAAGCAGTTGAACGTGTGCTGACTGTTATTGTAAATCCAAGCGATACCATTGCTGAAGCGCGTACGGACAACAACAGCATTTCGATTCCAATCATCACACTCGATTGGGAGGTATCGGATTTAAATCTTTCTTTCGGTCAACTTATTACGGATGAGGATGCCTTTGAGGCTGCACGAACTGAACTGGAAGATGTCACTCTGGGAAGTCTGGGGTTGCCTTCAGATGCTTCGGAGGAAGACATCATCGCCGCACTTCAACCGCTGCTGGAGGAAATCAATGCCCTGGTAGACACCCAAGCAATCGCCACAATCACCGTTTCTAACAAAGGCCCAATTGATGCACCAGAAGCTGAGTTGATTTTGTCCACAGGTTTAGACAGCGAGGTATTCACCGAGCGAAGTGGGCTGAGCATGCTCAGTGTGCCTGCCCTTGCCGCAGGGGAATCGGTAGAACTTACCTTTGAATGGACGTTGACAGAACAACCTACAGAATCCTTCAAAGTGTTTGCAGCTGTACAAAATCTTGATGGGATGTCTGTTTTTGAAGTCAATGTAGACAACAGCGAGTTGGATACATTGTTGCAGTTCGCACCGGAGCTTTCATTTGATGCGGTTGGTTTTGATGAGAATGGCGCTTTAAGCGGATTGTTGGTCAATCATGGGCCGACGAGTGCAGAAGCCGTTTCTATCAGTGTGTTTACATTAGACACAGATGGCAACATTCTGTCCGAGCTGACTTCGGTCATCGTGGCAACGGTGCCAGGGTTCGGGGGGCAAATTCCATTTAGCTTAAATTTGCCGGATCATGATGCATCCACGCTTCTGGTCATCATTGACCCATTGCGATTGCTCGAAGATCTGGATTTAACCAACAACACTCAAACCGTCAGGATTGAAGGGCCATAGCCATCGATATTTAAAAAATAGCCAGGCCGAACGGCTTGGTTTTAGGAGGATGGCAGCCACCCAAGGAGTCGCCATCCTCCTAACATTTTGTTTGTTGTTATAACATTTGACCAATTTTTGCAAGGCTGTTACACTAAATAAAACCCTTCCTTGGGGCGGTTTGGGGTTTTGTTCGAAGCGATCATCATTCAAGGAGTATGTACGTTGAGGTTCCAAGGAAGTGTCGGGTTTATTGTCCTGTGTCTATTGGTATTTATTGTCTTGATACAGCATCCTGTTTTGGCACAAGATATTGTCATCGAAGGTGGCATAGCCTCCGTTGGGATTGGGTTTTCATTTGAACCCCAATCCCCTTCCATACGATTTGAGGCTCAAAAGCCTTCTGCTGTTTCGCTCTTTTCTAAACTCAAACTCGATTTTACGATTGCAGACTTTGTGGATGATGGCACGTTTAAAGTGGATTTTTCTCAAGATGCAGCCACCACCACCTTTGCCTTTGCCCTTGAGCTGGAGATCACCTTGTCCGATATTTTTGAAATGACGATTGAAGTTGAAAGTGAAGCCATCTTCGCCACTGTTTCCGGTTTGCTCGAAAGCCAGTTTTCATCCATCGCTGTTGGTTTTGAACTCGACCTTGATCCATTAGAGACTGCGTGGGAAACCAAATTGGATGTAAAAACTGACACTGCTGATCCTGTCAAAGATCAATATATTTTGGAATTAATGCTTAACCTTCAGGCAGGCTCTGGCAACTTCGATTTGGAACTTGAATACGAAAACACGAACAAGTTCTTTCCAAACAAGATTGAAGACAATGAATTTCGCTTTGTATGGTCAAGCGAAGCTTCCGCCGACTTTGACAGCTTTGAAATCAAAGGGGAATATCAACTTGAAATTGAATATGAAACACAAACACCCTCGCTAAAAGTGATTCCAGAAACGAACTATGAATGGAACCTTCAAGCAAGTTTTGAAGAAACTGTGGCCGGTTTCGATATCGCCGTCTTGTTCAGTATGGGGCAAATGGGAGAGGCACAAACCCCACCTCGTGGCATGACAAGTTCTACCACGACAACCATTGATCTTACAGCATCAAAAACAATTAACGATTCTTTGGATTTAGAATTGATGCTTTCTGATGTGATAACCACCAGTGATGTCACTGCAAAAAACAACAATCTACTAACCTTAGGAATTGGCATTGGGCTCACGCTGGGCATAGTAGAGTTAGAGGCCTCGGTAGAGCATTTTGCAAAATCGTTCCCAAACGATCCTGTCAGCAATGAAAAAGGCTTAAGAAGCACCTTGTCTGCCAGTCTTGAATTGAGTGATAATTTCACTCTCACGCTAACCCCAACGGAGTTTTCACGCACATCATTTCCCAATGATCCCAGCAAATCTGATGAAATCATGTTGAACAACATGATTGACCTCGATGCCAAGTTTGAATCAGACAATGCGGAAGCTTCTGCCAATATTACTTTATCAAATACCACATTCCCCAACGATCCAGATAAAAACAGTTTGGACCTCTCTTTCTCAGGAGGTACCACTTATCAATTTGCACCAAATGCAAGCTTGAGCATTTCTGTTACTCATAACTCAAACGCACAGGCAAGCAATACCAATCTTGACCTGATCCTTGATGTCGAATTTTAAATCATCCCCGAGAAGGTTCTTTTTGTTAGTTAGCCACCGATAAATTTACGTGTAAAAAACCTGAATAATGTCTCCTGACTTGAATGCTCATCTTGTGTATTAGGCTTATGATGATTTCGAATGATTTATGATTATTATGAAATGGAAAAGGGCAAAACCCTTATAATTTCAATTTTTTCTAATCAAAACTTAAATGGAAACGAATCAGAAGGTTTTACCGTTCAAATTGTGCAACTTCCTGAAAATGGTGTTGCCAAAATTATCCAATGTGGATAGCTTGTTGATATTTTGGATGGTAGAATTAAATATAAAGCTTTTGTAGATTTCCAGGACAACAGTTTCCACATTGAACCAAAATGATATGCAACTGTCCCATAATGTCCTCCTAACAATCATTTATCAAGTGTAGTTTGAAATTGACAAGAATAAGTGACTCTTAATTGCAGAAAGTCTGGCAAAAAGAGTTACCGTGATAAAACTTGGTTGTGCCGCAAAGAATTAGTTGGGGCCAAATCGAGGCAGCTTTAGGCTCCGGTAAAAGCCCAGTGTTAGGCCAATTCGAAGACGTTGGAGACAAACCCCGCCTGGCCAAGAATGTCCCCTTTAGGCACGCCATACACTTGACCTTTGCGGATCATGTCCATGGCTTCAAAAGCAGCCAAGGTGTTTTTCGTAGTCCAAAATGAGCCGAACCCCATACCTGGATTGACCAAACGTTTGATGAAGCGATGGTCTTGCTCCACGATATTGTTCAGATATCTTATTTGCCTGAGCTTACAACCTTTTGGGATGAACCCTTCATCCACTTCTTCAAAGGTTATAGGAAAGGCCGGATTTTTGTCGACCGTCATCGAATACGGCGGTGCTGCATGCTCGGGCAGAATAACACGGCGGAAGAAATGTTTTGCTGCAAGTCTATCTCGCTTCGCACCCAGCATGAAATCGATCGACTGCCCATTGGGGGCTACGGCTCGATACAAGAACATCCAATTACCTTTAATCTTGATGTAAATCGCGTCAATTCGATACGAACCTTTGGCAGAAATCAGATAGCGTCTGATGCGTTAGTCTAGCTCGGGCGAATACTTTAACACCTAACGATTAAGCGTGGAATGGTCGACTTGCATCCCACGTTCTTGCATGATTTCTTCCAAATCTTTGTAATTCAACGAATATTGCAAATACCAGCGAACACACAACAGGATGATCTCGGGTGGATAATGACCCCAATTGAACGGTTTGCTTGGATTCATCATTTTAGATTATGAAGCTAGCAGGTTTTTTGCGATACTCCCCAAAATATCCTTTTTGTAAAGAATTCGATGTCTCGTAGTTATTCAATAGCGGGCATTGAAAATGTCTCCTGTTACAGGGCTTAGGGGGCATTGGGCATTTTCGTTTGAGACTACAACTACGCCGCAAAGGGACTTCCCATTAAGCCAACAGTTAAAACAACTCCGGCTATTTAAATGTGGAGATGGAAAACTTTATTCATGATTTTCCAGATACCATCTACCTTAAGCAGGGTAAACAAGTCTGTGTACTGATAACCACCCAAATTTTCAAGCTCAAGATGTACAGTTGCAGCGGTACCAATTACATCAATACTGGCTATTTTTGCTTCGAGTTCAGGAGATGGACCACTTTCATCACACCAATCAAACAGTTTCTGAATGGGACCAGCAAAAAAGTCATTGCCAACATAACCAAAGATTGTCGCATCCGTATGGAATGCAGGTTTCATCTCATTGCCAATGCCAGACTTTGCACCATCAATATAGAATTTGAGTGTTTCTTCGATCATTGTATGTTCAGTCATCGTGGCTGTTGCTTTGTTCATTTTTCTAACTCCCTATTTCTTGATAATTTGTTGAGATTTCAGGCAGCGTTTACTGTCGAAACTGGTTGTTCCATTTGTTGCATTTCAAGTGACTCTAATACACTGCGCTGAAATGTAGCAGACGCTTCATTTAATTTAGTGACGCCAAAATCGAGGCCAACTACAGTGCGAAGCGGACGCTGACCCGCTGGTGTTGCGATGAGGCCTGAAATGGCATCGGCTACTTCTTGTGGCTGTCGTGCATCATCACTATTGATCAGCTCCATGAAATTGGCAATCATGTTTTCAGGTACGTCAGCCAGTTCTGCATATTGCTCCAAACGTGCTGTATCTTCTGCCCAGGGAATGGTTTGGAATAAATTTGTTCCAAAGGGGCCAGGTTCAACGATGACTGAATCAATTCCTAAGCCTGAAAGATCGTAACGATAAGCTTCACTCATGGCTTCCACAGCGAATTTGCTGGCATTATAGATGCCAAAAAATGGTAGGACCACACGGCCCGCTACCGAACTTAATTGAATCAACAAGCCTTGTTTTTGTTGGCGCATGTGGGGCAAAACAGCACGGTTTGTGCGAACTGCGCCATAAAAGTTGATATCGAACTGACGTTGTACTTGTTCTAAGGTGAATCCTTCGGTGATACCAATATTCATCACACCTGCGTTGTTGATCAAAACATCAATTCGGCCTTCATTGTTGATGATGTCAACAACGGCTGTTTCCACAGATTCGTCCACAGTGACATCCATCTCAATGGGAAAGATGCTGATATTCTTATCTTTGGCAAGCTTCTGTAACTCGTTACTAATTACTGCATTTCGACCATTTAATTCACGCATGGAGGCATATACAATATGTCCTTCGCGGGCTAACGTTTCGACAGTCAGCCGGCCAATGCCATTGCTACTTCCCGTCACTAAAATAATTTTTTGAATTGAATTCGTCATTTACAACTCCTTCTAAGAATTTTCAATCAATGCTTTCAGTTCTTTGATAGCGACTGATGATTCAGCTTTGATTTTGTCTAATACTTCTAAAATTTCATCTGGTTCTGCTCGTTGTCGATAATCTATGTTGACAAACGCATAGCGAATTACGCTTTGTGGATCGATGACAAAAGTGGCCGGCACAGGTAGTTCAAAGCGGTCATCCCCATTGGATATTTTCAGATCGATACCCAGGCCTTGATAAACATCTTGAAGATCCTGTGGTAACTGAAATACCAATCCAAAGTGACGTGCCACAATATTGTTAAAGTCGCTGAGCACCTCAAAAGCTAAGCTGTTTTTCTCGAGGGTGGATAATGACTTGTCAGTAACCTGTGGTGAAATAGCAACCAGTTGCGCATCTCGTTGATAGATGTCGGGCAAAACCTGTTGAAGTGCTTGCAATTCTAAATTGCAATAAGGACACCATTCGCCACGATAAAAGCTAACAACGACTGGTCCTTGTTTCAGCAAGCAGCCTAAGCGGACCAAATTCCCAAACGCATTCGACAACTTGAAATCAAGCGCCAGATCACCAACGTCCAGGCTGAGTGCCGTTAAATCAGAGGCCGCTAACTCGTTCTGGTGAAGCTGCATCACAGCCTGAGCTGCTTATGGGATTCTTACAGATGAGCGTTCAATTTGTTTTTCAAGGGTTTGTGACAAACTCATATGGTCCTTTCCAAGTTTTCAAGGAGGGAGGGATGATCAGATACTCAGGGTAAATTCTGATCATCCCTCAAGGAATGCGAACCTTCTCTCGGTCCTGGTTTCCTTTAGTTTGATAAGAGGTTAGGTACTTAAGGAAGGTGCTAAAGGAAAATCAATTTCCGTTTGAGCAATTTCGTTAATGTAATTGTTAAAGGTATTTAAGGACACGTATCCAAGCAATTCTACAAAGGCAGATTGATCGTAGCCTGCATCAAAAAATGCATTGATTGACTCTTGCGCAGGGAACCCACGGTTTACAGTAATATCCTTCGCCAGTGTTGTTAGGGACAAGAGTTTTGAATCTTCAATGGTGGCTGTTCGCAATGCTAAAGTATCTTCTTCACTTAAGCCTGACATCTTGCCGAGTGCAGTATGTGCTGCCAGGCAATAATCACAACTGTTTTCCTGTGCTATGGATAATGCAACCGCTTCGATTTCCTGCTTAGAAAAATTGCCTTGGTCGAGTAACGCACCGAATGTCAATATGGCATTTAGGGTGGATGGTGAATTAGCAGCTGTGGCGTAAAGGTTGGGCACCATGCCAATCTTTTGTTTCAAGTTGTCAAAAATTGTCTGTGCTTCGGGCGCAGCCTGTTCACGACTTAGGGCATTTAAATTCGTAGTTGCGTTGATCATAAAAACTCCTTTTATTTGTTGTGAATTTCTGTAAATCAATCACCCAAAGCTAAAACCTCTGAGGGAGAGGGGGCTGTGCAGGGATGAGGGTGAGGTGCCTGCACAGCCCAATGGGAATTGCATTTCAAGCCATTTATGGGGCTATTTAAATTCTTTATTCATGGTTCATTTAATCCCACTCGATTGATGGAGAGGATGGTCAATCCTAGATCGCGAATTTTTGCAAGCAGGCCATGCAATGCTGCCTGATCAGTGATCGTGCCAACCATCATGGTGATGGCCAAACCATCATCGTCCGTGTTATAAATTAGGGTCATCTGATCGAACCAGTCAGACCAGCTTGTGTCGAGTTTTCCTCGTACGCTGATTTCATAGGAGGCTGGTAAGTCTGGGTTCGATGGCAGATTAACGTCATTCATTCGTTCGTCCTTTAATTTTTGTGGTATTTCCCTTTCACAATCAAAGTGTAGATCCTAAGCGGTATTAGTTACATCAACCAAAAGGTTTATTTGAGGTATTAATGGAGTATTATTGTGCCCTTAATCGAGCCTGCTGTGGTTGTTTATTCTTCAACAATATCATCTCTTGTGGTCTCAATGAGTGAGAGAATTTCACGACGTTCTTCTTCTGGCACATTAAATTCGGTTAAGGTGTCAATTAAGTGCTGAAAGACAATATTGAAGATATCATTGCTGGTGCCCATTCCATTGTGTGCATCAAACATGCTACGACCTGTGTAGGTGCATGGCCCATCTGCAGCTTGGCATAAAAAATCAACATTAAGATCTATAAATCGTTGTTGACGTTGTTCATTGAGGCTGCCGAAGAACGGCTCTAGCTCTGGATCATCAAATAGTCGTTGTGCAAAATTGCTGACCACAGCTGTAATGGCTTCTAAGCCACCAAGGCGATCATATAAGCTCAATTCACCTTGAATAGCCGGGCCTGTAAGTGCTCCACCAACTTGCCATAGCACTTGGCTCATTGCCTGGATTTCACCTGTTTGGGCATTGATCTCAAAATTAAAAATGCCACCAATGTTTGAATTCACGGCAAACTGATAAAAAGCGTGGCCCGCAGAATGAAACAGATAGTCCGAGCCAGCAATCGTGCCTGGCATGAACCTGAGGGCAATCTCTTGGGCTTCATCAGCGGACACGTCGGACTGAGAGGCAAACTCTGAATCATTTGGAGCCACATGTTTTTCAATGCCAATAACCAAGCCTGTGTTGCCATGGATTCCAACATTCCACGCAGAATCATCAGAGGAAATAATCTTGAATCCGTAGATGGGGACACCTGCTTTGGCTTTAAATTCGGCCAATGCAACTTGCCCATTGATTGCATCTGTGGCTGCGAAAAATGCATCCTCAAAGGCAATGGTTCCTCTTGAAATCAAATTGTTTGATCGAGTCTCGAATTCAGCGTTGAAAGAATAACCAACAACACCCAAGGTCATTACAATCAGCAACACAAAAACAGATCGTCTTTTCATTTTTATAACTCCTTATTCAAATAAGTGGCTTGTTAAAGCGAGTACGCCCTAATGCGGTGATGAAGCGAGCAATGTTTTCAATTGCGCACCTGCAGCGTGTTCTGTCGTATTTAGTTGTGTCATTGAGTCTTGGGAATTGATAGCTTGATCTTGCATGATGCCTCCTAAGTTCAAACCCATCCTTCAACAGAAATGGTCGGTTTGAATTAAGTTATTCCTTGTGATTTGGGGGATTCATTGGTGAATATGCCCCAAATTTCCATCTCATAGGGTGGCCATTTTGGATATCATTGATGTGCTCAATGGTGAATCTCACCAAATGCAATGCTCCTGGAAATCGGTTCATTTGGGGGTAATCCCATTCCAAATAAGCCTTTCCAGATAGTTGAAGAAGATGCCCTGTTTCAAAATCCACCACGAGCAAGCCTGTGTTTGCATTCATATCTAGATTTCCCAACGTTAGAAACATGGTGTTCCCGTTGTAATCAGGAAAGACCAAGGTAGACTCGTCTTCGACATGAACGAATCCTGGATTTCCACCACGATGGGACACATACGATCCAGTCTCGGGGTGTTGAGTGGATATGAAAAACGTATCCGCAATTGCCAACCGTTTTTGCTGTTTACAGGTAAGTTTGGCGCCTTGATGAAACGTTATTTCCTGAGGAATCTCTTTCATTTCGACAAACTGGCGTTCTTGGATGTATTTGGGACATTGTGAGAAGATGCGTTGGCCATTGATTACCAATCGTTCTTGCTCATCCAATTTCGCTTTTCCTGAAAATACCATACGACGACGGGAATGAGGATCAATGAACAGCAAGCCTAATTCATCAACCTGATTTAAATGGAGGTTGAGTTCATCTCCACCAACAGGTTTGGCATCAATGATGATGTGATGATTGTCTGGCGATTGGATAAAACCAGGCTTACCTGTCAATATCGAAGCCCAAAGACCTCCCTTAGGGTCAACAGAGCCCACCATTACCATACGTTGTTGGGCCACGAAATTTTGTGCCACTTCAGGCAGGTCAGATTTGATACTGTTGCCAACTTGTTTGGCTGTATCACGCAACCCTGCTCGTATTTGTAGGCCAATTTGACCTTGATGATAAGGCTGATTCATTGAACCCTCATTCCGATAACATTAAATTTAGAAAAACCCACAGGTGGGTGCGCCTTCATAGGCTCCATTGTGCTGATCAAAGCCGGAGCCACTAAAAATTTCTAAGCGGATGCCATCAGGATCAAGGAAGTATATTCCGCCAGAACTGGCCCCTTCATCATGAGATACCAGGCCATCATGGAGAGGTTCGATACCGTAAGCTCGAAGGCGTTGTTCAAAGCCTTGAACTTGATCAATGTCTGAAACTTCGAACGATAAGTGATGCAATCCTGGGCGATCGGTAACGAAATCACCTTTGCTTTGCTCCCAAAGAGTGAGGAGCAGTTGGCCATTTTGACCAAGAAAAGCGAATCGTTTTCCAGCTTCTTCGGATTCACTCATGATTTCAAAATCACAAATCGTTTGATAAAAATCTTTGGCTCGCTCGATTTCTGTAACATTGAGGCCCACATGCCCTGTTTGTTTAATTTGCAACTTTTGTGCGGTAATACTCATAAAATCCACCCTTATAGTTATTTGTGAGGTATTAGACTTCACAAATAAAGCTTAGATTTTTATGGGTATTAGTTACATCAATCAAAAGGTTTATTTGAAGTATTAATGGGGTATTACTTTTCTATGAAAAGCAGAATATGCGTTAATAAATAGAAGGGTTTGTTAAAGGAGGATATTCAATGATCGAGCTTTGGCGATGGCCTCTGTTCGGCTGTTTACATCCATTTTTCGGTATATGTGGTGCGTGTGCACCTTAACGGTGCTGACGGAAAGGAATAATTTTCGTGCAATTTCTTTATTCGAAAGCCCTTCTGCAAGGGTTTGTAAAACTTCAAGCTCTCTTTTACTCAGTGGGTCTAGCAGGTGTTCCGTGGTATTTGTTTTAGGGGTAGGCACCGTTTTCACCTCAATATCTTCAACACGGTGAAGGGCGGTTTGGAGCTTGGCAACGTAACTTGACGAAATATCTCGATCATCCGCCAATTGAAGTAAGGTTGACATTGTATCCCCCTTATCTAAAAAAATCCGGACAAAACCTTCTGGCTCTGCTAAGAACAGAGCCTCGGCTAACATTGACATTGCGGTATCAAGATCATCTTTTGCTTGGTAAGCGATTGCTTGGCAGATACGAACTTCAATGATGCCTCTTATACGCTTTCCATCTACGGCACTTTGATGCAAACGATCTAATAATTGGAGTGCATCCTCTAGGTTGTCTTGAACAATCAGGAGGCGTGCCTTGGTAAGGTTTTCGACCTCATGATGAAAATCAATTTCCTCATTTGTATCCAATCCATTTTCTTTTGCCCAATGGATGGCTGCGGCAATATCGCCTTGTACCAACCACAATTGAATTCGATAGGCAACAACCGAAGGTATGGTCCAAAGCAGTTTTATGCCATAGCTCTTTACCGTCATTTCTGCCATCTCGATGGTTTCGACAGCACCTTGCATATCTCCTTGAGCTTGACGCAATTGTGTTAAAGCCACATAACAGCCAACCAGCATATCTGGGTTTGCTGCACGTTTTGCTTGTTCAATGGCTTTGGATAAATACTGATCAGCGCTTGCGAGATCATTTTGCTCTCGCAACAATTCTCCCAATGTCAAGTAGTGATAGCCAACCGCTGGTGATTGTTGCCATGATTTCCCCTCCAGCAGCTTTGAAAATGCTTGACAAATCCAAATTGCTTCGCGAAGTCGGCCTTGTGCAATTTTCAGTCGAACCCTTAAGTAAGTGGCTACCATCATTAGGATGAACGAATAATCACGGTCAGTATTACTTGCTTTACTGAGATAAGTCTCGGCATTTTCAAAATCACCCAACAAATAATAGGCCCTGCCAAGGCTGATTAAGGCTGCGCCTTGTAAAAACAAATCATCATCCGGCGCATGCTTTAGTGCTTTATGAATCAGATCGATAGCCCGTGGCAAATCTTCGGCAAGGAGAGCGATATGTGCCTTGATGGTTTCAATGTGACCTAACATGGCCTCACTATCTTTTCGGAGTGGCGTTGAATTCATTTGATTTTCGGCATCTTGTAATCTTGGCCCCGCTTTTTCCCATTGGCGACGCGTAAGCGTTAAAGCCCAGGCATGATAGATAGATAACCAAGGTCGGCTTCGTACCAGTTCATCGGGGATCTTTTCAAACCAACCCAGCAAGGTGCCAAAGGCCCCTTGCTGCAACGTCACCTGAGCCACATGCTCTGCTTGCCGTGCGGCACTTTCATAATCTTCTCCTTCTAAAGCATGATTCACTGCTTCAGCAGACAATTGATTTTGCTCATACCAAGCAGATGCTCGACGGTGTAGATCAAGTACTTCTTCCGGATTGGTTTGGTTCAATCGATGATGCAATAGACTTGAAAACAAGTGGTGATAACGGAACCATTTCCGTTGATGATCTAAGGGGATAATAAACAAGTTTGCTTTTTCCAAAGTTTCCAAAGTGACTTGACCGTTTTTTTCTCCAGTAACTGCGTCACAAAGAGACCCTGACAATCGGTTAAGTATAGAGGTCCGAAACAAAAAAGACTTCGTTTCTTCAGGCAATCTGTTAATTACTTCACTGATCAGATAGTCAGCCACATAGCGATCATCCCCCATGAATGCAGAAATAAATTCAGTGACATCTTCTTCATTTTCTAGAGATAAAGCTGCTAACTGTAGACCTGCAATCCAACCTTCAGTGCGAACTTCCAACGCATTTACGTTTTTTACTGAAAGACTCAACCCCATCATTTGATTAAGAAATGACGTGGTTTCATTGGTCATAAATCTCAAATCATCCACGCGAATTTCGGTCATTTGCTTTCGTGCTCGCATTTGCGCTAAAGGCAACGGAGGATCTTCACGGCTGGCAATCACTAAATGCACATTAGGGGGGAGATGGTTGAATAAAAAGTTAAGCAATTCATGGATGATTTGGTTTTTTATCACATAGTAGTCATCAAGTACAAAGATGACCTCCGTTGATAAAGAAGCCATCTGATTAACAAATGGCGTGAGGACGATGTCTGCAGAAGGAATTTCCGAAGAATTCAAGATTCCTTGGATTTCCAAATCCAATTCAGGAAAGGTCTTCGTGAAGGCAGCGTCCAAATACGCCAGAAAACGAATAGGGTCATTGTCCTCTGCATCCAAAGAAATCCAAACCTTTGACAACCCCGTTTTTTCAATCCAATCGCTAACCAAAGTTGTTTTTCCAAATCCTGTCGGGGCAGAAATGAGAATGAGCTTTCGTGACAACCCTTCATCTAATCGCCGACTTAATCTTGGTCGATCAACAAGCTTGGAGTGGGTTGACGGAATATGAAGTTTTGTATTTAGAATTTGCGTAAGCATTGGTAACATCCCTGTTAATGCAATGTAGACATTATATATCACGTAAAGCGAAGAAACTCTGAAATACAATGGTGTCCCATAAGTTAATTATGGGACACTTTCAAAACGCACTTGTATTCTCAGTTTCTTAAGATCACATTGGTTGGGTTTGCTCTTTGTTGTCCCTAAAAGTATGGCTGGCCCAGTTATGGGACAGAACTAAATTCATCACATTATCAACTTCAGGTTTTTGGATCTGCAACACTATTCAAAGAATTTTGTTTCAAATTCTCGATCAACACGGAAATAGAAAGTATCTGACCGCAGCCGAACGGCCGCGTTTCTCGACGATTCTGACTGCGAACTACGAACGCTGTGTCACGTTCTGCACTTCATCGGCTGCCACTTGAGTGAATCCCTCAACCTCTCAACAGCCCGCATCAATATTGAAGGACGCCAGATTGTTTTTGAAAGCCTTAAAGAAGCGAGAAAAAGGCATCTTTTGGGCTGTGCCTTTAATGCTTATTGATATGCCTGAAGTGGTGCATGATGTCCGAAAACTGCAAAAGACCTGCAATCATGGATGAAAATACTGCTTTGGGCTTGAAGCCGAACACCCCATGGCGCGTTCAAAGGCGTTCTCGCTGAAGCCAGTGTAAAGCCTGAGCCACATGCCAGCCCAATAGGGCTTCGCCACGGCTACAGCATTCATGCTATTAACAGTAATGTTCCTTTAAATGTGCTGCGAAAATGGATAGGGCATGCCAGCATTGAAACGATAGCTCTTCTTCGCCAACGCAATTGTTGAAGAAGAGCAGGAGCTAGCTGCCCAAATGTGGGCGTTTTTCAATCAAATGCTAGATGAAGAAACGATTATATGAAAACATTGAACGATTCTGGATCCTAATTGATCCAACTACTAACACATCTTTTGCACCTCAATCGAAAAGGTGCAAAAGATGTGTTATAAGAATGATTTTTATACTGGTTTGATATTGACAGCGCGTAGACCTTTGCCATCTTTTTCGACGTCATATTCTACGGCTTGACCTTCGTTCAAAGATTTGTAGCCTTCAGCTGCGATGCTGGAATAGTGTGCAAATACGTCGTCACCACCATCATCCTGTTGGATGAAACCAAAACCTTTGGCATCGTTAAACCATTTAACGGAACCTTTTGCCATGATGTGTGTCCTCTTTCCGTCTGCATGAATTTCATGTACAGCAACAATGCATCACAAGGAAAAGGGAACGCAACATGGTGTTTCTGTTCCTGTGTCTTTATGTGCATACTTCATGGGAGATGAAACGACTGAAATAGTATGTCCTTTCAAACTTACAGACTGATCAAAGTATAGCAATATTTATCAAAATCACAACCATGTTGGTGATCTATTTTGACGTTTGATAGTCGCTAGACAGGCTGTCTCGGTCATCATTGATAAGTTGATGTTTGGCCAGAGTATAAGACTTAACGTACAATACTACATACCATGAAAAAGAAAGCCTTTCGTACGTTAAAGATTGATTCGCAATTGCGTTATCTTGCCGACATTCGCGGGGTGCCAAAAGACACCATCGCGGTGGTGGAACAAACGAGCCAGACCGATGATGGAGATGGCAATTGCGTTGAGAGACTTTGCCGAATCCGGGTGGTCAATATGCCAGAAGGCAGCAAACAAAAGCCCTTTATGGCGCACTTAGTGACCATCTTCGAAAGCGAAGCTGACCTGGTCGAACACGTTAGCGACCCCCAAGTTACTGCTTAAGCTCTAAGTTTGCAGATAAACATTGATTTCTGAACCTTTGCCAACCCACCAATACTCACAATCATACGCCGTGCACATCTTTGAAAGCGGCAAAGGGTATCGGGTGTGCTCAACACTACAGGGAGGATATATGCCAGAAGGCACCGTTAAGTTCTTCAATTCCAGTAAAGGCTTTGGTTTTATCAAAGGAGACGATGATAATGAATACTACGTTCATGTGGATGAACTCGAACATGGAGCGCGTCTGAATGAAGGGGATAAAGTGTCCTTTGAGATAGCTACCGGTCCAAAGGGGCAAAAAGCGAGTCAGGTCAAAAAGCTCTAACCTTCACCCACCAGTAACTGCACGTAAAACAGGCCACCCTCCTACTGGCTTGTTTTATTCCCACTGAAAACATTACAAAAAGAGTATTTTGTAAAGATCGAAACTTGCTCAATGTTCGCTTGCTTTTGTTAGAAGGTGACTTGGATAGGACAAGATTTCAGTAGGCGAATATCGAATTGAGCATTGTGTCCCATAACTCCTAAAATCAAGGGGTTTTGGAGCGCAAAACCCAAAACAAATAATCCGAATTGTGAAAAGCCTGAATTCAAGTGGATTTCAGGCTTTTCATGGGTGTCTCAGAATTTACTTATGGGACACTCTTATGTCTTCAATTTACTGCACCCCTCTAAACAATTATTTTTGACATATCAAAAAATTCAATCTATACTGGAAATTATTATGGAAGCTGTTGGGAAACATATTCGTTATTTGAGAAAAGAGCGTGCGTGGTCTTTGGAGCAACTCAGCCAACGGACTGGGCTTTCCGTTAGTTTTATCTCTCAAGTGGAGCGAAGCCAGACTTCTGTATCTATCTCCTCTTTGAAAGTTATTGCTGATGCTTTGGAAGAGCCCATCCAAAACTTTTTTCCAGTGCCTGAAGAAATCTCCAGTATTGTTCATATTGGCGATGTGAAGTGGTTGCAATTTGAAGATTCAATTCATTATGGCCTTTTAAGTAACCCACTGAAAGCAAAGAACTTAGAAGCCCTTTTGGTGGAATATCCGCCCCACTACAAAGGACCACCGCCTTTTTCTCATGACGGCGAAGAGTTTGGATATATTCTTGAAGGCACCTTAACCCTGATTGTGCAAAATAAAACCTATGAACTAAAGAAGGGGGAGAGTTTCCACATCATCTCCCAAGTTCCGCATACCGAAAAAAATACAGGCGATGTGCCCGTCAAGATATTGTATGTGACCACACCGCCCATTATTGGAAGGACCGCACTATCAAGTGGAAACAAAGGCTAATGAAATTCGGTATCAATTAAATGTTTGAGGAGGTGGTTAAACCGTCCAAACCTTAAAGCCAAAAACAGATTTAATCTCACAAGGAGGGTGTATCTTGATGAAAAAATTATGGATAAGTTTTCTGATTTTATTTATGTTGGTCGGCGGACTGTATGCCAGCGACTTGCATACAGTGGCACAAGCTCAATCTGATAGAGTTCTCAGAGTAGGAATGGATGTGGATGCCGATTTATTAGATCCGCGTCTTGCCCGGAATACTACTGGCTTTCGTGTTAACAATTTGATTTACGATGGCTTGGTTGAGTTGGACGCAGCCACGCTGGTGCCACAGCCCAGCTTGGCATTAAGTTGGTCGCAGCCAGATTCGATGACTTGGGTGTTTGAGTTGCGTCAGGATGTCACCTTTCACGATGGAACCCCATTGACGGCAGCGGATGTGGTTGCCACCTTTGAAGCCATTCTCGATCCTGATTTCGGTGCACCGGATCGCGGCTTATATGCTCCATTAAGCGGGGTTGAAGCCTTGGGCGATTTCACGGTTCAGTTCACTGCAAGCCAACCCTATGCCCCATTGCTTAGCTATATGGACAAAGGCATTGTGCCACAGCATGTGGTTGATGCGGGTGGTGACTTGGCCAATGAACCTGTTGGCAGTGGCCCATTTCGCTTTGTGCAGTGGGACAAAAACAGCAAAATTGTGGTGGAATCCAACCCGGATTACTGGGGTGGTCAACCCAGCCTGGCAGGCTTAGAGTTTGTGGTTGTTTCAGACAACACCGCTCGTGCCCAAGCTTTGGAAGCTGGCGATTTGGATTTGGTTCAATCTCCACTTTCTCCACAAGATATCAATCGCCTGGCCGGTGACGATCGCTTTGCCAACACCATTACGGCTGGGTTTGGTTACACTTATCTAAACTTCCAGACGCAGTTTGAATTGTTCCAAAATGTTAATGTTCGCAGAGCCATTGCCATGATGGTGCCACAGGAAGTCATTGCCGATGGCATTTATGAAGGCATTGATATTCAGGCCACCTCTATCCTGATGCCCAATCACTTTGCTTATACGCCAAGCATCAATCAGCCTGCAAACAGCGATGCAGCAGCTTTGGCCCTATTGGCACAAGAAGGATGGACTGACTCTAATGGCGATGGTATGTTAGATAAAGATGGAGAAAACCTATCTTTCGTGATTACCACACACACCGAAGACCCAAATCGTGTCCAAACGGTCGAATTGTTGCAAAACATATTGGCAGGAAATGGTATTGAAACCAGCTTGAATATTCAGCCATTCAATTCGGTCATTGGAGACATCTTGGCAGGCAACTATGAATTATTATTGCTTGGGTGGCTAAATTTAGTTGATCCAGACCGTGCCATGTTCAACCAACTCCATTCTCAAGGGAGTTCCAATTGGGGAAACTATAGCAATCCAGTAGTAGACGCAGCTTTGGATGCTGGACGTACCGCATTGACCGTGGCAGGTCGAACGCAAGCCTATCAGAATGCCGCGCGTGTGATTGCGGATGAAGTGCCTTATTTTGTCCTGCAATATCAAGGTTTTCATCAATTCCGTACGCCGGATCTGAACAACTTTACGGCCGATGCTCGTGGTCACTTGAGAAGTTTGGCTGAAGCCAGTTTTTAGTCATTGAAACTTTTGGTATAGAGGTATGAGACTTCCTCATTGAGGGCGGGCATGATGAACTGTCCGCCCTCAATACTTTATGAAGGCAAAGGCACTTTTTTAGTTACCCAAATGATCACCTATATCATTCGCCGATTGCTGCTTTTGATTCCCACTATGCTGGGCATTGTGGTCATTGTGTTTGGCTTGCTGCAAATCATTCCCGGTGATCCAGCCACCGCGCTGCTGGGGTTGGATGCCACACCAGAGATGATTGAAAACATGCGTCGGGTTCTTGGCACAGATCAACCCTGGATTGTTCAATTGACAAAATATTTGGGCCGCTTGTTGCAGGGTGATTTGGGAGAATCTATCTTCCAGAAAACACCAGTGATTGAGGTGGTCTTCGAACATTTGCCGGCCACCATAGAATTGGCATTAATGTCCTTATTGATATCCGCTTTGATAGGTGTGCCTTTGGGTGTTTTGGCGGCTGTTAAGCGAGGATCGCCCATTGACCTGTTCAGCATGCTGTTTGCGCAGCTTGGTATTTCAATTCCAGTGTTTTGGTTGGGCATCTTGTTGATGTTGTGGTTTGCTGTTTATTTAGACTGGTTACCTTCTATTGGGCGAGGGGAACCCTTGATGGATGCTTTTGAGGCATTATTCTCCGGACACCCTGAAGTTTTGGTTGATAGCCTACGCCATTTAATGCTGCCTGCGATTACGTTAGGGTTGAATGGTGCTGCCATTATCAGCCGCATTCAACGTTCGGCTATGTTGGAGGTGTTGGGCGAGGATTTTATCCGGACAGCTCGATCCAAAGGTTTGGTCAGCTGGAAAGTGGTTATTTATCACGCATTTCGAAACTCTCTATTGCCTGTGGTCAGTGTGATGGGGTTACAGTTTGGAGTGCTGCTTGGCGGGGCAGTGCTCACGGAGTTTATTTTTGGATGGCCTGGAGTGGGGCAGCTGGCAATTACTGCCATCGGTCAGCGAGATATTCCTTTGGTTCAAGGGGTTGTGTTAATTATTGCATTTTTATTTTCCTTAATCAATTTGGTAGTGGATTTGCTGTATGTATCTATTGATCCAAGAATTCGACTTGAATAATGACATTTTTAAAATTATTTAAACAGCGTTGGTCGATGATGGTGGGGGCCTTGATTGTCGTGGCCTTGATATTTATCGCAATTTTCGGCCCTAGCCTTGTCAGCTACAAACCCGATCAAATGGACATGTCCAATCGTTTCAGTGAGCCTACTACCACCCACTGGCTGGGGACGGACAACTTTGGCAGAGATTTGTGGACGCGTACTGCGCATGGTGCGCGGCTATCATTGTTCATTGCACTTATTTCAGTGGGTATTTCTTCATTATTTGGCACATGGGTTGGTTTGTCAGCTGGTTATTTTGGTGGTTGGTTTGATTTGCTTGTGATGCGAGTGGTCGATATCTTCCTGGGTTTTCCTATTATCATTTTGGCGTTGGCGCTGATTGCGGTGCTTGGGCCAGGGCCAATCAACGTTATTATTGCACTCATTGCCGTTTTCTGGACCCAGTATGCGCGTGTGGCGCGTTCAATCGCACTGGCTGAAAGAGAACAGGAATATGTCAAGGCAGCGCAAGTGCTTGGCGCTTCCAATATTCGCATCATTGCCCGTCATATTCTGCCAAACAGTCTAGGCCCCATTTTGGTACTTGCTACCTTGGGATTAGGCACAGCCATCATTGCTGAGTCTGCCCTGAGTTTTTTGGGCTTCGGCGTTCAGCCCCCAGAACCCAGTTGGGGCTGGACCCTATCTTATGGCATGAGGGTGCTTAGGAATGCGCCGCATCTTTCCATGGTGCCAGGCATTGCAATCATGATCACGGTATTAGGCTTCAACTTGATGGGTGACGGGTTGCGCGATCATCTTGATCCAAGAGGCGTGACAAAGTAAAGGATTTTTAGGAGGTTGGTATGAGCATCAAACGCTATCCCGTCAGCACATTGGCCAATGGGACCCAAATTGAACTCTACGTTCACGAAATTCAAGGCAAGCTTGGAGATGGTCCCACCATCGGCATGAGTGCTGCCATTCATGGAGACGAACCTACCGGTACACAAATTCTATATCAAGTGGCTAAGAAATTTATGGATGGCAATTTCCGTGGTCGTTTGTTAATTGCACCAGTTGCCAATCCGCCAGCCTTTGAAGCCAATGATCGAAACACCCCCATCGATAGCGTCAACATGAATCGTGTTTTTCCAGGTAATGCCGACGGTTGGTTTACGGAACAGTTGGCAGCAGTACTCACGAAGGAGTTTTTACAAAAGATTGACATATTCATTGATTTTCATGCAGGCGGCGATCTGGCTACGGTGGATTACAACTATATTCTCAATGATGAAAAACTGACCCGCAGTTTTGGTTCTAAAGTTCATTATCGTCCCAAAGAAGGGTTTTCTGGCACTATGTATCAAGGCTTGTCCGGCGGCATTACGATTGATCGAGGCGTGCCGACTATGGTGGTCGAACTTGGTGGTGGACGAGTGGATCAACGTGGTTACGTTAAGCGTGGCGTGCAAGGTGTGACCAATGTAATGGCGACTCTGGGCGTGCTTGATAAGGCACCTACGCCATTGCCCGAACAAATTGTTCTTAATGAATTAGCTATCATCCGACCTCGAAATGGTGGTTTGTTAATCAGTCAGGCTCCGCCACTTGGAGAAGAAGTAGCTAAGGAAGCTGTGATCGGCCATGTGGTTAATCCGTACACGTTTGAAGTGATTGAAGTCATAAATAACCCTTTTGACCGAGGGATTATGGTGCTTGATCATTTGGACACAACCGTTATTTTTCCAGGCTGTTACGGGTACATGATTGGCAACCTGGATACGGCGGAGGCCTCATGAAAATGCGTCAAGTTCCGGTCACCACGATGGGCAGCGGCAGTGAACTTTCTTTATGTATTCATGAGATCCAAGGCAAGCTTGGCGATGGCCCTACCGTCGGCTTGAGTGCAGGTATTCATGGTGATGAATACACCGGCACTCAAATCCTCATCGAATTGGCAAAACTACTTTCGGATGGAAATTTTCGCGGCAAGATTCTGTTGCTGCCTGTGGCCAATCCACATACGTTTGAAGCCCTTACACGTGAAACGCCTGTTGATCGTCTCAACTTGAACCATGTGTTTCCTGGTGACACAAACGGCTGGTTTACGGAACAATTGGCAGCAGCCATCACCAGCTCATTTCTTAAAGAAATCGATATCCTCCTTGATTTTCATGCGGGCGGTTCTTCTCCAACCGTAGATTACGTCTACATATTTAATGATGAAGCACTGTCCCGTAGTTTTGGCACCAAGATTTTGCATGTGCCTCCGCCTGAAATTCAAGAGTTGCTTAAACATACTTCGGTTGGTGTGGCACAGTCATTGAATATTCCTAGCGTGGTCGTGGAGCTTGGTGGTGGACGCATTGATCAATCAGAATATGTAAAACGCGGCATCTGGGGTGCAATGAACCTGCTCAAAACTGCGAATGTTTTAGAAGCTGAACCAGAGCCGGTGCAAAATCAGGTTGTGGTTGGAGAGATTGCCACCATCCGTCCCCACCACGGTGGTCTGATCTACACGGAGGCTCCACCTTTGGGTGAAGAAATCGGTGAAGGTGCTGTGCTTGGGCGTATCGTCAATCCTTACACATTTGAGGAATTGGAAGTGATCCGAAATCCGTTCAAACGAGGCATCATGATTTTATCTCATGTCACGGTCAACGTTGTGCCTCCAGGTACTTATGGCTATATGGTCGGCAACATGGAAAGCCAGATTGATTAATAAAGGTTGAGGTAGATATAGCATGACATTTAATATTCAAACATCGGCCAATCATTATAAGCGCGCTAACAATTTGACCCCATCCGGTGTGCATTCCAGCACTCGAGCAAAAGCCCCTCACCCTATTTACTTTTCCAGAGGTAAAGGTGGGGAGGTCTGGGATGTTGATGGCAATCGTTACCTGGATTTAATCATGGGGAACGGTGCCATTATGCTGGGGCATGGAGATGAAGCCGTTAAGGAATCCGTCCAAAATGCCTTGGGAACCGGTTTGAGTACAGGGATTGAGTCGGAACTTGCTGTCGAAGTAGCACAACAATTTCTCGACATCGTGTCCACAATGGACATGGTTCGGTTTGCAAATACAGGCACCGAAGCCGTGATGCATGCATTGCATGTGGCCCGCCATCACACAGGCAAAGTCCGGCTGGCAAAAATGGAAGGGTCTTATCATGGTTGGTCGGATGAATTATTTATCAGTTGCTGGCCCGACATGAGTAAAAATGGTTCGCTCGATGCACCTCTGTCGCTGGCAGGTTCGTTGGGTCTACATCCTGCAATGGTGGACAGTACGATGGTCTTACCATTTAATGATGTGGAACGAACGCAAAAACTGATTGAGCAACATGCAAATGAACTTGCTGCCGTTATCTTGGAGCCCATACTCATCGACATTGGCTACATTCCTCCAACAACCGAATACTTGAAAGCACTTCGGGAGTTATGCACCAAGCACAATATTGTTCTCATCTTTGATGAATTGCTAACAGGATTTCGAGTCGCTCCGGGAGGGGCATCGCAAGCGTATGGTGTTGTTCCTGATTTGGCCACTTATGGTAAAGTACTGGCCAATGGCTATCCAATGGCCGCACTTGCAGGCAAGGAAAACATGATGCGACTCACCGAACCAGGGCAAGGTCCAGTGTTTGTGGGTACATTCAATGCCAATGTCATCCCTCTGGCTGCCGCCCATGCCACCTTGCCACAATTAAAAGATGGCTCCGCACAGGCGACACTCAATGATCGCACCCAAACCCTTAAATCTACGTTTGCTGCCGAAGCAATGTCACTCAATATTTCGGCGCAACTTGTTGGAGAAGGAGGCCATTTGCACTGGTATTTCAGCGATCAAGAAATTACCGACTATCGATCTGCAACCAGCAGCAACGTCAATGCCTATGCTGCCTTTAATCAAGTGTTAAGTGATTCCGGGGTACTGGTGATGGCTAATCCTCTGTCTCACCATGCGATTTCCCTGGGGCACAATGATGCTGTGATTACAGAAATAGGGGAGATTTTTTCTGAAGGACTAAAAGCTGCTGCATCTGCCTTTTAATTGAGGAGGCTTTCAATGACACAAATTCCTGACAATCGTTTAAGGCTTGTTTTTCCTGAATTGCCGTATTTTGAAATTAATGCCAACAATTCAGCGTTACTGATCGTGGATATGCAATACTTGGATGCTCATCCTGATTATGGTATGGGCATAAAACTTCGGGAAGCAGGCCTTCATGATAGTTTTGATTATTACTGGGATGCCGTTGCAAAAGCGGTTCAACAACAGCAAAAATTGCTGAGTGCCGCTAGGAATTGTGGGATGAATGTGATCTATACCCGCATTGCCACCCTAACGTCAGATGCTCGTGATGTGGGACGGCAACATCAAAATGTAAATATTGTTGTTTCCAAAGATTCAAAAGATGCTGAAATTCTCGCCGAAATCGCCCCTGAAGACAATGACATCATATTGTCCAAAACTTCATCTAGCCCATTTAACTCCTCACACATCAATCAACTCTTACATAACCTTGGCATTGATACACTATTGGTTTGTGGGGTAGTTACCAATGGTTGTGTTGAAGGTTCAGTTCGTGATGCAAGTGATCTGGGATATAAAGTAATCATGGTTCCAGATGCTTGCGCTGCAGTCACAGCCGAGTTGCATCAATCTGCCATGACCAACTTAGACAATGCCTTTTGTAATTGCAGAACGACTGATACAATTATTGAAGAGATTTCATGATATTCATGAAAGACCTAACCTGAAAAATGTTTCAGAACAGTTTGATCTTTTAAGATGTTGACTTATACGATGCATGGTCTGTTACAAGAGCCTGTCAAAAATTACTTTATAGGACATCAGGAGTTTCTAAAACAATCTTACCAGTTTAGATCTATTGGCTGAAACAAAGAGCAATGCAAAAGATTTCTGACTCTTTATAAATTAAAGAGCTTTTAGGTGACTTTGTTGCACAATGGGATCGGCGGCGAGCTACGATTGGCTAGGGCGCGATGAAGCTCTTTCTCGGCAATCCAGCCATGTTTGACTGGATTGTATCTGACAAGCCTTATTCTAGCTTCAGCAGTTTTCCTCAATTCGCTCCTTGGGGTTGGACGAACATCTAACTTTAGAAATAATCCAACCAATCCCATTCCAACCAGTAGCAAAGTTAAGCGCACAATTAGCCATTCGATGTTGATGTTTTCTGCTGCCTGCTACAATTGACGGAAGAAAATAAATAAGTATCAATATCAAGTAGTATAGTGCAAAAAAAATCCATTCCATGAAAATCTCTTTTAAATTCTTCTCTATAGAAAAAGCATACAAGATGCCTCATTCTCATCCAGGCCCAAACAAAGATTCATAGCTTAGAATCTATAGTTAAAGGTCAATGGTGCTTTCTTTTTGAAAATGTGGTAGGGGGGAGAGAAAGCTTTATCTTTTTTATGAAGTTCGTTATACTGCCCCCATTAAACGAACGGAACAGAACTCTTTAAAGTTATATGAACAGAAACGCTAAATTTCTGTTGATCGTGTCGTTGGTGACAGCGGTCTTGGTGGTGGGGTTGGCGAGTGTCTACCTGGGCTGGTCTGGTGAGCAACGCACCAAAGTCTCTGTGGCGTTGATTGAAAATCTCACGATCAACTTTTCAGACCGAGCCTCTTTGTATCTTGTGCGTGACAATATGTCTTTATTGTCCAGCACAGTTAGTGCGTTGTTGTTCAGCAACGTCATTCTTTATGTTCAAGTGGTTCAAGACGGCGATGTCATTTTGGACGAAAGGTTGGGGTTGGGAACAAATCTTGACCTTTCCCTGATCACACCGGCTGGTTCTATTCAGAGTGACCTTCAACAATTAAGCGATGGAGCATCCTACTTAGATGTGGTTAAAACGCTTTTCCCTTTAGAATCTGCCGATCAGCAAAGAATCTCAGGTTATGTACGCATCGGGCGTTCATTAAACGAACTGAGTGCAGAGATCCAAAGCGAACGCCTGGTTGTCACTGGCATCGGATTGGCCATTTGGGGTGTTCTTTTTCTGGGGGCTTGGTTGACCTTGCGCTGGTTTAACCAACCTAAATTAGTAGCTCCGACAGTGGAAACTGAGCAACTTATAAAGGAGAAAGCACCATCTATTCAATCTTCACCAAGTGAACCAGTTGAAACCGTCATCTCAGATCTAACAGAAGAAATTTCATCCGACCCTAAATTTCAAAGTGAGCCTGAACCTGCTGTGGTGACGACAGAAGCATCCACTGACTTGAGAAAAATAGGCGAATTGGCGCTTGATGATGTGCGAAAATACGTTGAAGTTAGAGGGGAAGCGATTGAGCTTTCACCCAAAGAATTTGATTTGCTCAAGTTACTTTGCGAAGAACCTGGCAAAGTTTATTCCAACGATGAAATTCTGAAAAACATTTGGGCAGAACACAGCTTTGCATCTGCTCAGGATGTGAAACAATACATCTATTTCTTACGTCGGAAACTTGAAGAAAATCCAAAAAAGCCACAAGTTATCGTCACCGTTCGTGGCTTTGGCTACAAGGTGGAAGCTGTTACCGGAAATGATGATGAGGTCTAATTGGGCAAAAATGTCGTCTTGACAACATTTGAAAATCGATCTATAATTTGCGATCCGTTGAGGAAATTTAGAATTGAAGGTGTGATCGGCATGGTCAGTGGTCGCCTTTGTCGAGGCTTATCAACAGTCTGAGAAAATTTCAATCTGTCCTTTCTTTTGCTTTGGTTGCTTCACTGACCTCATCAATCCAAGAGCCTGTCGTCTTTTTCGTTCGTCTATCAATCTAAATAATTTCATGCTACATAGGAGGATATTCTAATGACACATGTTTCTCGTCGTTCGTTTTTGAAAGGCCTGGGCGCAAGCGCCGGTGCTTTGACGCTATCCGGCGGCTTTGTTTACAAGGTGCTGGCCCAGACTTCGATTACTGCTGTCACCAAGGGGACCGTTGACACGATGGAAGTCACGCGTAACAACGACCCTAACACACAATTGCTGTCCAATTTGTACGATGGTCTGTTGCGCCGCGACATTCAAGGCAACTTACAACCTGCCTTAGCTACATCATTTGAACAAACAGCTGTGGACAAATGGCGCTTCAATCTGCGTGAAGGCGTGACTTTCCACAACGGCAATAGTTTCAACGCTGCTGATGTGAAGTTCAGCTTAGAACGCTTGAAAGAAGATTTCTCAGAACGAAACTTCTTTGGTGGCATGATCACCGGAGTGGATGTCGTCGATGATTTTACTGTAGATGTGAACACGGATGGGTCCGTGCCTTTCTTGGCAAGCATCATGCACGCCATCTTCATTCTGGATGCCGAATCCAGCGAAGGACGTTCCCTGGAAGATTTGGCACAAAACGCTATTGGCACCGGTGCTTATCGATTGGCTGATTGGTCTCCTGCTGACTTTGTGCAGATGGAAGCCAACGCCGATTACTGGGCTGGCGCACCTGCGATTCAGAGCGTGCGTCATCAACAGATTAACGATGATTCCACCCGTTTTGCCGCTGTGGTTGCTGGCGATGCCCAGTTGGTACAAACCCTGCCAACGCAGTTTGTGGATCGCCTCTCAGGCAACAGCGATATCAATGTGCAAACCCGCGCTGGCCGCCAGTTGATCTTCTTCTCTCCAAGCTTTGCTGAAGGTTCCGTGTTTGCGGACTTGGCCGTGCGTCAGGCCGTATATCATGCATTGGACGCTCAGTTGACCATCGACACCGCCTTGGACGGCTTCGGCTCTCCAGGATCACAGATTCCTGATCCTGCCACGGTGGGTTACAATGCCAACATTCAGCGCTTGGAATTTAATCAAGATCGCGCTCGACAGTTGCTCGGCCAGGCCGGTTTAGGTGATGGTTTTGATCTGGTGGTCGATGTGACCAACGACCAGTTCGTGAACGATGTGGGTGTCGGTCAGGCTGTGGCTCAGCAATTGCAGCAGGTAGGCATTAACGCACAGGTTCAGGCACGACCATCCGCTGCTTTCTTCGATGATTTCGAAAAAGCTTTCTTCATTGTGGGTTGGTCCGATGATGCGTTCGACTTTGGTCGCACCTCTGGTAATTTGCTGACCACTGGTTCATTCTTCAACGCCAACCAGTACAGCAATGCGGATTTCGATGCACTGATCGAACAAGCCAATTCATCCGTCGATGCCAATGCTCGTGCAGCATTGCTACAGCAAGCCAATCAGGTGGCCATGGACGATGTGGCTTTGGTGCCGTTGCACTTCGAAGGCAACGTGTGGGCTGCGTCCTCAAACCTCAGCTTTGTGCCACGTTCCGAAAATTGGACCGTTTATCGCGATTTGGTGCCAGGTCTGTAAGCAACACTTAATTCAGAGTAAAAACCAACCGGAGGCTGGATGTTTCAGCCTCCGGTTTTTCTTTTGTGCTTGTGAATAACCTTGGCGAGAGTTAGACTTTAAAACACCTATGTCAACACAGAATACAATGGTAAATGAACCCAACCCTGAAATTTTGTGGTGTATGGAAAATTTTGACTTGTTTAAGCATTTGTCCATGTTGGAAATGGAACAATTGCGTAAATTAGTTAAAACCATGAAATACAAACGTGGTGAAGCCATTTATCTACCTGGGGATCCTGGAGATACGGTCTATTTCCTCAAACACGGCCAAGTGAAGTTAGACTATCTGGATGAAAGTGGGCGTCGCCTCACGCTCAAAATTTGTCACCGAGGCGAACCTTTTGGCGAAGCGGCCTTGGTTGGCGAAGACAGTCGAAAGCTCATTGCAGAAGCACATGAAAATGTGGAATTATGTGCGATCAACAAGGATGATTTGCTTCGTTTTGCTGAGGAAAACACCAGTTTGTCTTTAAGAATCAGTAAACTCATTGGAATGCGTTTGGTCGAACTCGAAAATCGCTTGGAAGACCTTTTCTTTAAAGATGTCCCCACAAGGCTCTCTAGATTACTGTTGAAATTAGGCAAGGACTTTGGAGATGAAAACGACCAGGGAATCGAAATAAAAATGAAGATCACCCATCAGGACATGGCCGATCTGATTGGCTCCCGACGTGAAACCACCTCCGTGGTGTTGGGAGAGTTTGAAGAAGAAGGTTTGATCGAAAAAGGACACGGCCACATCCGACTCAAAAACGTGCAGGGCTTAAGGGACAAAGCCCAGTTGCTTGACTAAAAACTCGAACCATGCGAACACTCAACTCAGAACACTTCATAGCCATCCTTAGAATGATGTTAGGTGCAACCTTGATGATGGATGGAATGAATGTTGTGCTCAGCGAAAGTGCTTCTTTAGAGCTGACATTCATTGAAGCAACTATCAAAATGATGTTGGGCATGATGATATTCATGGGAATGTTTACAAGAATATCTGCAATTCTCTCAGTGTTTGCAATAGTTGCGTTCGCTTTTTTAATAGGGCCTCTAAGTCTGCATTTGGATATCGGTTTAATTAATCTAGGAATGGCCATTGCGTTTACTGGAGCGGGTGCCTGGAGTATGGACACAAAGATGTTCAAAAAACGATCTGTTCAAACTAAGCATAAAGATATATTTTTATTCTTTGTACGAATATCAGTTGCAAGTCAAATCGCTAGAGTTTCATTATTATTGAACAGTTTATTTCAGGAGGGTCTTTGGGCCTCAATAGCTTGGCCTGTTTTTGGGTTAGAACTGCTGCTAGTTTTAGTACTCATTATCGGATTGGCTGCTAGATATATTATGATATTAGTGTTTGCTTTGTTCTTTACTGGTTTAATAATAGGCGTGCTGACTTTCTTTCCTATTGAAGAGTTGGTTTTATACCTTACATATTCAATTGCGGCTGGTGTTTATATTCTGTTAGGGCCGGATAAAGTGACTTTCTTCAAAGATTTTTCCTTGAGTAACAAGTCAACTTAATTTCTCGTTTAACCTTCGCCCACCTTAATCAACTGATTCACATCAACATTTTGAAGCACATCCACCACACCGCTAGGCCAGTGGATTTCGAGACGATCTACGTTGGTATGGTTCCCCAAACCGAACCCTAACTCTAAGCTGCTTTGGCTCATGTGACCGTTGCCGCTTTGGACTTCTCGAAGTTGGGTTTGGTTGCCTGTGGTAAGGTAAACTTTTGTGCCAATGGCATCTCGATTGCTTTGCGTTCCTGTCAATTGAATCTTGAGCCAGTTGCCTGCGTTCTGGTGCAACTCAGGACGATTCCAGAATACACGAGGAACGCCGGAAATCACATTGTGATCCTTATCTCGATAGGCGGAGTTGGCCACCACAAACTCAAAAAAACCATCGTTTTCCAAATCGCCAATGGCGACGCCATGGCCCACTTGATATTCGTTACGGTCGTTGAGATTGGATAAATCATATAGCGGACGAGCTTCTTCAAAGTTGGCATTGCCGTCATTGAGAAATAGAAAGCCATGATTGTCCCACACAGGGCGATTCACATTTTCGAGCATATTGCCGACAAAGTAAATGTCCAAATCGCCATCGTTTTCCCAATCGAGGGTTGCAGCTCCCCAGCCAAAAGCCCATGCAGCAACACCAGCTTCTATGGCTTGGTTACTGAAAGTGCCATCGCCCTTGTTTATATAAAGCGCATGCAGGGTGGTTTCTACAGGAAGCTCTACACCGTAGATATTGGCTGAAGTGCCCCAATTTGTCGCAAAAATATCAGGCAATGCATCGCCGTTGAAGTCACCGATGGCAAGGCCCATCCAATTGCCTGTGGTGCCCAGACCAGCTTCGACAGTGACGTTTTCGAATACCAACTCGCCTTGCTCCTGCCATTGGTTTTCAAACAGTGTGATCGTGCCAAAATCGACTGCCACAGCAATGTCTTGATCACCATCCTGATCGTAGTCAAAACAGGCTGTGGCCCAGCTTGTATTTTGTGCCTGCTCCGGGGTGCTTTGGTTTCGAGTCACAGCATTGCCTACACCGACTTCAGTCCCAATTTCATCGAACGTGAGATTGCCTTTATTGCGGAATAATAGATTCGGGTGACGGTCATCGTCTTCAAAATTGCGGCGGTTGCTCAAATAAATATCTACAAAACTGTCATTGTCAAAATCACAAAAGGCGCCACTGATGGTCAACTGATCAAGGGCACCGACATTCGCTCGCTCTGTAATGTTGGTGTAAACACCGTTTCCTTCATTGAGATAAAGTGCATTTTTGTTGCGACGGGCGATAAACAAATCCTGATCACCATCGTTGTCGATATCGGCTGCCATTGGTGCGGTGCCGCCCAAGTGATTTAAGTTCAGGCCCTCCGACATGTTTTCCATCGTGCTACCATCTAAGAGTGCGTTTTCAAATCCAGGCCCATTGGTGAGATAGATGTCTAGTTGGCCGTCCTGGTCATAATCGAACAAAGACACACCAGCCAGCTCAAGAAACACCAAAGGCACCGTCGAAAAAATGATGTTGTTCTTTTCCACCAAAATGTGAACCCGATGTTCAAACGGGAGATAGGAGTGCAAAGCTTCCTGACTCAACACCGAAGTTGAAAGGCCAATTAATAAAATGAGTGTGAACGTCCAGCGAATCATAGAATCAGTGTACCAAAAACGAATAAATTTGCTCAACCCCAGTCTGTGCCAGTACACTAAACCTTCCCTAGGGGGCTTCAAAAATTACTGAAAGATTAGGGTGAAAGAACCTTCACACCACCATGCTTGGTTATTTGTCACGACGATTTCTCCAAAGTGTTATTGTATTGGTGGTTGTCTCTTTTATCTGCTTTGTGGTGTTTCAATTTTTAGGCGACCCCATCCGCGCAAACTTTGGCAGTCAGGATTTTACCCAAGAGCAGGCTGAGCTTTACGAGCGTCAACTGGGACTGGATCAACCTTTTTACATTCAATACAGCCTGTGGTTATATCGCGTGGTTGGTGAACCCAAATGGAAAGTTGATGAAGATGCCAATCTGACCTTTCCGTATATCCACTTCAAGCAACCCAATTTCGGAAACTCCTATCGCCAACGTTTGCCAGTATTTGAACTCATTATGCGGCGTTTGCCCGCCACCATTGAGTTAGCCACCATTGCTTTAGTGATCAGCACTTTGATGGGGATTTTGTTGGGCATGTGGTCGGCATTGAAACCCAAATCCTTACTTGGCAGAGCAACCATGGTGGGCTCTTTGTTGGGAATTTCAACCCCCACTTTTGTGGTGGGATTGATGCTGATTTGGGTATTTGCCCTTCTCCCCCTGGATTTTTGGGTTTGGAAACCTTTTGTGGATTGGGGCTGGCTGCCCGTTGAAATACAAGATTTTCGACCATTGTCCTGGTGGCCCAAGTATCCTACATTTGCCAGAGGGGACACCGTAAATTTTCTGGGTTGGGAAATGAGCTTTTTAACGCTGGATGGTTGGCATCATCTCACCATGCCGGTCATCACCTTAGGCGTGTTTCAGGTTGGGGTGATGGCTCGACTGACCCGCAGTGGTATGTTTGATGCTTTGTCTCAGGATTATGTTCGTACTGCCTGGGCCAAAGGGTTGAGTTCATTTAAAGTAATTGCCAAACATGCGTTGCGAAATGTGTTGATTCCGGTGGTTACCATTCTGGGCTTGAGCTATGGAGAATTGATCGCCTTTTCAATTGTGACAGAATCCATTTTTGCTTGGCCTGGGGTGGGCAGTTTGTTGCTCAGCGCGGTCAACTCGGCAGATCAACCGATGGTGGTGGCTTACATCTTCTTGTCAGCTTTGGTGATTTTAGCTCTCAACCTGATGGTTGATGTTGCGTACTTATTCTTGAATCCGAAGATTCGCTATGGGTGAACAGAAAAAAAGCACCCGATGGGACCGCTTTAAGCGCAGCCCGCTCACTGTGTTCAGCGCAGGGGTGATTGTGTTGTTTGTGTTTGGCGCTGTCTTTGCACCCTTTGTTACGCCACAGAATCCGTTCAACTTGGCAGAGTTGAATTTGCGCGACGGTAAAATTCCACCGCTTTGGCAAGAGGGTGGAAAACTTCCATACCTGCTAGGCACAGATCAACAAGGGCGAGATATCTATAGCGCCATGTTGTATGGGTTGAGAATTTCATTGTTTGTATCAATATTGACTGTATTCATTTCCATGGTGGTGGGTATTTTGGCAGGGCTTTGGGCAGGCTATTATGGCAAGTGGGTGGATGCTGCCTTAATGCGCTTGGCTGATGTGGTATTTCCTTTTTCTACCACGCTCACTGCCATCTTCTTTATGGGACTGACTGAGGAAAAAGGGGTACTTACTGTTGTTGTGGCCATTTCTATCATTAACTGGGTACGTTATGCCAGAACAACCAGAGGCAGCACGTTGGCATTGAAAAGTGAAGAATTTATAAGTGCTGTTCAGGCTCAAGGGGCAAGCGTTTTTCGTACATTGTTTCGACATGTGCTGCCTAATATTATTCAACCGTTGATCGTGTTGGCAGCAGTGGATTTTGCCGTGGTAATTGTGTTAGAGTCCACCCTGAGCTTTCTGGGCATCGGTGTACCAGTAACAGAACCTTCTCTGGGAATGATGATTTCACAAGGTAAAGATCAATTCCTGGCCGGACAATGGTGGATGCTGATTTTTCCTGGCCTTGTGCTGGTATTGTTGACGATGGCCATTAACCTGATAGGAGACTGGCTGCGTGATGAATTGGACCCGCGCGTCAGTTCAAACTGAGGACCACCATGAATAAGACGTTGGTACAAAAACTGGTTGAAATAGATAGCCCTTCAGGCAAAGAAGCTGAAGTGGCACAAATGCTCCTTAACGAAATGGACGAGCGTGGTTTTGAAACTCACCTGGATGAAGTGGGCAATGCCATCGGTGTAATAGGCCAAGGAGAATATGAGGTGTATCTGGTTGGCCATATGGACACCGTGCCTGGAGAAATTCCTGTTCGTATTGAGGACAATCAGCTTTACGGTCGAGGCAGTGTGGATGCCAAAGGGTGTTTGGCGACATTCGTTGAAGCCGCTACTGCAATGAAGGATTCAACCAAACTGAAACTTACCGTGATTGGCTGCATTGATGAGGAAGACGACTCTCAAGGAGCAAAGCATTTATTGAGGACCCACGATGGCACCAATTTAAAAGCCATCATCATTGGCGAACCGAGTGGATGGGGGGCTGTCACACTCGGTTATAAGGGGTCGTTTTCAGTGTTGTTTGAATTGGTCAAGCCACGTGCGCATCGTGGCGCGGATCAAACGACACCGACTGAAGATGCCGTTTCATTTTACAATCAACTGTGTGCAGCATTTCCGGATCATGGCGCAGGGTTTGAGCAGGTGGGGATCAATCTGATTGCTATCAATTCTGAGTTCCAAAGCAATCATGAAGCAGTGGATTTGCATTTGAATATTCGAACACCGTTGGATTTTGATCTCGATTACTTTATTGAGAAAGTACATGAGTTTGCTGGCCCCGCCGGCGTGCAGCGCACATCCTTTGTGCCAGCCGTGCTGGGCGACAAACGAAATGAGCTGGTGCGGTCTTTTCTGAGCGCCATTCGCGCAGAAGACGTTCGTCCAATTTTTAAGAGAAAAACTGGAACTTCGGACATGAATTTGCTAAATGCCTGGAGATGTCCTATCTTGGCGTACGGTCCAGGTGATTCATCGTTGGATCATACGCCCAACGAACACCTGGATTTGGATGAGTACGAACGTGCCATCCGCGTTTTAACCCATGCACTAAAGCAAATGGAGATGAATCTGAAGTGATCGTCGAGCTTCTCGATACGACCATCCGTGAAGGTGAACAAACTGCAAATGTGTCCTTTACCGTGGATCAAAAGATTGAAATTGTCCAATTGTTGGATGAATTTGGCGTAGAGTTCATCGAACTCGGCCACCCTGCTGTTTCGCCCGATGTGCGCGAGGCAGTGGATCGCCTGTCAAAACTCGATCTCAAAGCCAATAAAATTATCCATGGGCGTGCTTTGCCAGTAGATATTGATGATGCTGTCAAGTACAAAGTGCCGTGGATGGGCATGTTTTTTGGCACATCTCCACTCAGTCTTCAACATAAGTTTCAGATTGATGAAACCGAAGCATTGAAGCGAATTCGAGATGCAGTCAGCTATGCCAAAGACAAAGACCTCAACGTTCGCTTTACGGCTGAGGATGCAACTCGAACTAATTTCAGTTTTCTCACAGATGTGTTCGGTGTGGCTGAAGAAGCAGGCGCAGATCGATTTAGTATTCCTGATACGGTTGGCACAATGAGCCCAGGAACAATTCGAGACTTTGTTCAGAAAATTTGCGAAGTCATCCATATTCCGTTGCACGTCCATTGCCACAATGATTATGGGTTGGCCGCAGCCAATACGCTTGCAGGCATGGAGGCAGGCGCGCGTTTGGGCGATGTCTCGGTCAATGGTCTCGGCGAACGCAGCGGGATTGCGGCGCTGGCTGAAGTGGCGATTGCACTCAAGATGCTTTACAAAGTTGAGAATAATTGGAAGTTAGAATTGCTACCCAAAATTTCGCGTGTTGTTGAGCGGGCCTCTGGTGTGTTCAACAGTGAAAACCGCCCAATAGTCGGGATGTATGCATTCACTCATAAAGCCGGATTGCATACCCGCGCTGTTCTAAAAGATCCGCGCACGTATGAAGCTTTTCCACCTGAAGTGGTTCAGCGAAACCGTCACATCACAATTGATAAATATTCCGGTCATGATGCGGTTCGTGCTCGTCTAACAGACATGAACATTGAAGCCACAGATGAACAGCTTGATGAGATTTTGACCAATATCAAAAGCAGGCCACAGAAACGACGGTTTTCTGACATCGATCTAATCGAGGTGGCTGATGAAGTTTTAGATATTGATCTCCGAGCTAGAGTGCCATTGGGCGTGGAAGCCATTATTCAAATGGGCTTAAGCAGCGCGTTGTATACCACACGTATCACACGACGGTTGATGGGTTTTTCACAGGTAAAAGAAGTGTATGAAATTACAGGCGATTACGATGTGGTTGTTCATGCGGTGGCCAATTCGATTGGTGATTTAAACGATTTTATTGAGGAGTTGCGTGTGTCCGAAGGCGTGGAGCAAACGGCCACACACATTATTTTAAAAGGCTATGAAAAAGACACTGACTGAAAAGATTTTATCCAATAAGCTTGGCCGAGATGTTTCTGCTGGTGAAACTATTTTGTGTGATGTGGACTTAATTATGTCCCATGACACCACCACACCTCTGGCGATTCAATCCTTTGAAAAGCTGGATATTGAAAAGCTTCACTCGGACAAAGTGGTTATTGTTTTCGATCATATCGTCCCTGCCCCCCACCCTGCCGGCGCGGCATTGCACAAAAGCGTGTATGCATTCGCTGAAAAACACGGGATTCAACGCGTTCACTATGGGGAAGGAATCTCGCATCAGATCATGGCTGAGAAGGGCTATTTGACGCCTGGCTCCGTTCTGGTCGGTGCGGACAGTCATACTTGCACTGCGGGGGCATTCGCTATGTTCGGCACAGGAATGGGTTCCACTGACATCGCTGTGGCCTGGGCGACTGGGCAAACATGGTTTCGTGTGCCAGAAACGATTCGGATCAATATCAGTGGCTCATTGCCGACGCACACTTCTTCGAAAGACTTGATTCTGACGATCACCAAAGAAATTGGAACGATCGGTGCAGCTTACAAGGCGCTTGAATTTGGTGGTCCCACAGTTGAAGCTTTCGACATGCCGGATCGCATGACATTGTCTAACCTTGCTATCGAAATGGGTGGCAAAACAGGGTTGATTGCATCAGATTCTAAAACACTTGATTACCTCAAACCTCGCATTGATGCTGATTTGCAAGAACTTCATCCTGGCCCGGATGCTACCTATGAAAAAGTGCTGGAGCTTGATGCAAGCACCATATCGCCTCAAGTCGCTGCGCCGCATGGGCTTGAGAAAACTGTTGATGTGCAGGAATTGAAGGGTATCAAGATTGATCAAGTCTTTTTTGGAACTTGCACCAACGGGCGTGTCGAGGATTTTCAGATTTTGGCCGACATCATCAAGGGCAAGCAAGTGCCGCAAAAAATGAGATTGGTCTGCACGCCTGCATCCAAAGAAATTTATTTACAGATGATGGAGCGTGGGATTGCTCAAACGATTCTTGAGTCCGGCGGTGTTATCACCAATGTAGGGTGTGGTCCCTGCATCGGGCGTCACCAAGGTGTCTTAGGTGACGGGGAGCGTTGTTTGTCTACCATGAATCGAAATTTCCAGGGTCGCATGGGCTCGCCCAATTCCGAAATTTTTGTATCCAGCCCTGCCGTGGCCGCAGCCACCGCACTGGCTGGCGAAATCGCTGATCCGAGAGAGGTATGAGTATGGGGCGCGCATGGGTATTTGGCGACAATGTCAACACGGACATCATCACGCCAGGGCGTTACAATCTTACCACTGATCCCAAAGAGATGGCCAAGTATTGCTTTTGCGAAGTTCGCCCTGACTTCCCTGAACAGGTAATAGAGGGAGATTTTGTGGTGGCAGGCGAGCATTTTGGCTCCGGTTCCAGTCGGGAAAGCGCAGCATTGGCGATCTATGCGAGCGGAATTCACGCAGTCATTGCGCCTTCGTTTGCACGAATTTTTTATCGCAATGCCATCAATGTAGGATTGCTTCCTATCATGGCTTCCACTAAGAGCGTTAAAGATGGTGATGAACTTGCTTTGGATTTGGACAACGGTGTTTTACAGAATACCACTCAAGGCTCTGAGATTGAAACCCAACCTCTGCCAGCTTTCATGCTCAATATTCAGAAAGCAGGTGGTATTGTCGCTTATCTCAACGCCAACGGTGGCCAATTGCCGGAGATGGGATGAACAAGCCAACCATCGCCGTCATTCGAGGTGACGGTATTGGTGTTGAAGTCATCGACTCAGCATTACAAGTTTTGAATGCGGTTTCATTCCAAGCTGACTATGTTGATGCCGAAGCAGGCTATGAATGTTTTGAGAAACACGGCAACCCCTTACCTGATTCAACATTGGAAATTGCAAAGCAATCCGATGCCATTTTGTTTGGCGCAATCACTACACCACCCGATGTAAAAAACTATCCGAGCGTGATCATCCAACTTCGCAAATCACTCGATTTATTCGCCAATTTGCGACCCTCACAAACCTATCCAGGGGTAGGTCGCTTTGGGGATGAGAAGGTCAATGTGTTGGTGGTTCGTGAAAACACCGAAGGGCTTTACGTTCAGGAGGGAAAGCGCAAAGGCGATCAAGCTTATAACATTTTAAGGCGCTCTGAAACAGCCTGTCGAAGGATTGTCGAATTTGCTTGCGAACTGGCATCAAAACGGCAAAAAAAACTGGCCATTGCACACAAAGCCAACGTGGTTAAGCCCGCCGATGAACTCTGGATTGAGGTCGCTCGAGAAGTCATTCAAGGGCACGATCTCGAAGTGTCTTTTGAAATTGTCGATGCGCTCTGCACAAAGCTGATTATGAATCCAGCCAGCTTTGATGTGATTGTGGCTCCCAATTTTTATGGCGATATATTGTCCGATTTGATGGCCGGTATTGTAGGCAGCCTGGGGTTGTGTGCAAGTGCGAATATCGGGACATCTCATGCGTTATTCGAACCTGTCCACGGCAGTGCGCCTGATATTGCAGGCCAAGGTATTGCCAATCCATTGGCAACATTATTGTCTGCGGCATTGATGTTGCATCACCTTGGTGAGTTTGAAAAAGCAAAATCTATCGAGCGTGCAGTTGTGCATTTATTGCAAGGGGCAGTCAAAACTCCAGAGCTTGGAGGGTCAGCTTCAACTCAAACTGTCACGCAAGCATTGATCGATTTGCTTTAGATTTTCATCTTACCTTAAAATAATTCAATTGCGTCACCAAGCTAAGTGTGCATTTGCAGAGAGGGAAAAATGAGGGCGTTGTTTGTTAGGGCTGTGGCTATTGTTTTTTTATTGGGGTGTTTATACTTCTCAACATCTGTTGGGTTAGCTGAAGAAGAAACATCTGAAACAAAAGTGGAAATTCAGACCACCTATGTCATGAATTTATTTCATTTAGATGGCAGTCTCGTTGAGGGCAGCCATCTCACACTTGAAGCAGATGATCAACAACACGATCCTGTTGAACTGACACTAAACATTCACTCTATCACCAATTTCGATGTGTACGTTTACCTTGAAGATTTTAAAAGCAGCACAGATTCATTAACCCCAGGGAGTTTGATGCTAAGCACCACTGCCAGTGGTAAATCTAATACCAGCCCGATTATTAAGACGCATTTCCCAGGTACTTTGAGAAAACCGCTTTTTCTGACATCCTCATTAAGTGGGGAGAACAATGCCAATGGCCAAGGCGAAACCATCAATATTCGATTTGAATTTGACGAAGAAATGATTCAAGATTTCAAAGGAACAGTTACATACACCATCGGGTTTGAAGTAATTGAGCTTTAAGTCAGTAGCTCTAATGGGTGATACACCTTCAGATTAGTACCTTCTTCAAGCTGAATACGACACACGCTGCTTTCGGTCACAACCGCATCCACCTTGGCTTTGGCAAATGCTTCAAACAAGGGCTCTCCCACCGCTTGAGACAATCCATATCCCAACGCGCCAGCTTTGAGCCCAAACGTGCCGCCCATTCCGCAACAAGTTCCGGTTTCGACCAGTTCGATGTCAGCGCCTTGCTGCCTTAACCATGCCATTGTGCCCTCACCAGACGTCAATGGACGTTGATGGCAAGACACATGGAAGCCGAATCGTTTCCCAGCAAAATGTTCATTCTGGACAGGACCATCCATGGAATGTTTTAACAAATATTCAAACAACTCAAACGTTGAATTGGAAATGCGCTTGGCCTGGGAATCATCTCCAAGCAATGTGGGATAGGATTTTTTGAGGCAATAGGCTGCTGTGGGTTCAGGTGTGATGATGTCGTACCCTTGCTCTACATAAGGCAAAAGCTTCTCGATGTTAAACGTGGCAACTTGCCTACCACGATCCAAATCGCCATATCCAATGTAGGGATAGCCGCTGGATTTTTGTTCCGGCAACACCACCTCACAGCCAAGCATTTCCAGATGTTCAATTGCAGCCATGCCAAGTCCAGGTGAATTGTAATAAGCGTAAATATCAGCAAAGAAGGCCACTTTGTGTTTTGGTGAGGTGAGCGTTTGATGTCGCTTGGTAAATCGTTTTCGCAAATTGTTTCGATCGAACGATGGCAAATCTCGATGCCGGTCCATCCCGATGGTTTTTTCGAGCAACCAACGGAACATGCCATTGTTGAGCAACCAATTTGAGATTGGCGCAGTTGCACTTCCCAGTTTGGCCAATTGCTCTGCCTGCATCATCGCTTTGTTGACCAAGGGTTGTGGATGGTCTTTCATGTCTCGATGTTTCACTTCGGCAATCATCATGGGAATGTCGATGTCAGCGGGGCAAATTTCTTTGCACAGGCCGCAGGAAATGCAAAGAGATGAAAAATCTCCAGCTTTTTCCAGGCCATGCACACCAGCTGTCCAGGGGATCCCAATCGGGCCAGGATAAATGTGACCAAATGTGTGCCCCCCCACCACCCCGTATGTGGGACAGATGTTCATGCAAGCGCCACAACGGATGCAATTGAGCGCATCGTTCAGCACAGGGTCTTCGCGCATTTCCGTGCGACCATTGTCAAGCAAGACCAGGTGGGACACGCGTGGTTTGTCTGTGTTTTCTCCCAATGGAGATCGTCCCGCCATCAATGTCACATAAGTGGTCAGGTGTTGGCCTGTGGCACTGACAGGGTGGGCGAGCATCATCATCAGCGCGTCTTCCACGGTGTCTACAATTTTTTCGAGACCCATAATGCACACATGGATGTCCGAAATGCTGGACACCAAACGGGCATTGCCTTCATTCGTTTCGATGGCAATGGCTCCGCTTTCTGCGATGCCGATGTTGGCTCCAGTCATGCCGATACCTGCATTGAGAAAAATAGGACGCAGGTATCGACGAACGACTTTCATGATCTCTTTTGGATCACTGGGAATGTCCTCGCCGGTTTCTTTCTTAAAAATTTCAGCGACTTCAACTGCTGTTTTATGGACGGATGGGAAGACGAGATGATAAGGTTTTTCACCGACCAATTGAATGATGAGTTCTCCCAAGTCTGTTTCGATCACCTGGATGCCTGCATCTTCCAAAGGGTGATTGACTTCTATTTCTTCACTGGTCAACGATTTGGACTTGGAAATGGTGTTGATCTGATTGTCTTGTGATAATTTGAGAATATATTCAATCGCGGCTTGACCATCTTTTGCATGAAACACTTTTGTGCCACGTTTTTCAGCATTGGCTGTAAAACGTTCAATGAGTTCAGATTGACAATCCAGGCAGCGGAGCTTGATTTCTCTCACTTCTTCACGAAAGGAATCACCCACACGAATGTTGCTGATGGTTTGACTGCGACTGTCGCGCCCACGTTTCATGGCCCGATAAAGGGCGTCACGTTTGGGCTTTTCTTCAAGTGCTTCTTGAATTTCTTTTTCCAAGCTTACATAACGGGCTTTGCTCATTGTTAGGACGCCTCCTCAAGCACAATCACATGAGACACTTCTGGCCCATGCACACCAAGCGTGAGAATCATTTCGATATCGCCTGTGCGACTGGGACCGGAGATGAACGTTGCCACGCAACCTTGGTCATGGTCTGAAAATGCCTGACGCAATCGGGGGGCAGCTTCTTCCAGGGTCATCAAAATTTGCTTTGAATCCACAATGCAAATATGCGTTCGTGGCAGGGTGGAGACCAGCCTCACTTCATCATTGGTTGAAATCTCAACCAACGCCCCGGCTTCGGCAATGGCAAAATCTGCATGGCTGATGCCAATTTGGGCCGTGTCAATTAAATGAGGTAAATCACTTCGATTGAAAGGTGCTTTGATACATTCGATATTCGAATTGACTGAATCCTCAATGATTGATTGCAATTCATCGGAAAGCCCTGCACAAGCGATTCGTTCAACAACAGCCACCTCACTGATGACGAACTCTATGGCAGAAAGCACTTCCTGTTGGGACTTGGCGAAGTGAACTTGGCCTGCCAAAGATTCGTATTGGGCCTTAAAAACTTCTACCACTTGCTCGTTTGACATGAGTGCCTATAGTAATACAAGATGCATCATTATTACAGTCGCAATAGGGAGGGTTTCCTGTGCCATTGGTTTCAATGAAAGAGATGTTGGAAACGGCAGTCAGTGAGGGATATGCCGTTGGGCAGTACAATTTGAATAATCTGGAATGGTCTCAAGCTGTTTTAAAGGCAGCCGAGGCTGAAAAATCTCCATTGATTTGTGGCATTTCTGAAAGTGCCGCCAAATATATGGGTGGTTACAAATGCTCTGTAGGCATCGTCACATCATTGATGGAGGAGTACGGTATCACCGTGCCTGTTGCCATTCACTTGGATCACGGGGGCAGTTTCGAGGCCTGTATTCATGCCATGCACGCAGGGTTCACGTCCGTGATGATTGATGCTTCACACCATTCACTGGAAGATAATATTGTAGAAACCAAACGTGTGGTTGATGTGGCACATATACTCGGCGTGTCTGTTGAAGCTGAGTTGGGTCGAATCGCCGGGACCGAGGACGACATGGTGGTGGATGAAGCAAGCGGCTTCTATGCTATTCCTGACGAATGTGTGCACCTTGCCGAAGAAACAGGGCTGGATGTGATGGCACCTGCCTTAGGTTCCGTGCACGGTCCATACAAAGGCAAACCGCAATTGGGCTTCACCCAGATGAAAGAAATTCGTGAGCGAACCAACTTGCCGTTGGTATTGCATGGTGGTAGCGGAATTCCTGAGGATGACATTCAGCGAGCTATCTCATGTGGTATTGCAAAAATCAATGTGAACACAGAAAATCAGATGGCGTTTGTTAAACGCGTTAAAGAAATTCTTGCAGAAAAGCCTGATTTGTATGATCCACGCAAATACTTGGGGCCAGCAGCCGAAGTGGTTCAGGAAACAGTGCAAGCGAAAATCAGAGAGTTTGGATCATCTGGCAAAGCTTAAAAACCAGTTGACTGTGGTTGAATTTCCCTAATTGATTCAGGGAAGTTTTTTAAAACTGAATCGTTTATTCTATTTGAAAGGGTTTTTTAGCAGTTTGGCTATTTGTAAACCTTGATTCCTAGGTGAGATACTATATCTTGAAAACAGGTGACAAACAGCTTTTATCAGCATAATATATGATAAGTGCAAAAAATTATTGATGATTTCCTATGGACATAAAAGTCATTACCAAAGACCTAGAAGGGGATGTTGCCAAAGGTGTTGAACTCACCTTCACGGTCGGCACGGAGATGCTTTACCGACAGAAAACCGACGCCAAGGGCGAACTTTCCTTTGCCCTAGATGATCGGTATGCGGGGGAAGAATTTGAAATTCGCCTGCAGGGTGGCCCATTTCATGGTAAAAGATATGTTCATAAAATCGATGCCCAAATGCCCCCTTTGATTCTATATCCAGCTCAAAACAAAGCCATTGAAGTGGCTTTTACCGCACAACAAATTCGCCCTCAAGTGCCCATGGTTTTTGAATATGTCAAAGACCATGATGGTCTCCAGCGACGCTTTGAGTTAGTGTTGGAAAAAGGGGAGATTGTTCGAGAACGACCACCTCATGCGGTTCAGTTTACGGCCCAAAGTGCAGGAAAAATAGACGGCTATGGCTGGATTTTTGGCGACGGTGGCACGAGCAAAGAAAAGAGCCCCCTTTATTTTTTTGAACGCCCTGGTATTTATGATGTGACGCTCACCGTTCATACCGAAGAAGGCCAGGCACTTTCTTCTCAACGAGTGCGCATCCAACCCCTGATGTTGTTTGCTGATTTTGACAGCGATCGAAAAACTGCGATGGCAGGCCAAGTGGTGCAGTTCATCAATCGCTCACAGGGCAACATCGAACGTTTCGAGTGGGATTTTGGTGATGGCATGACCAACAGAACGGAAGACCCTATCCATGTGTATAAAGAAGCAGGCACGTATGGGGTCAAGCTCAGCGTCAGTGGGTCAGTGGGCGAATACACCAAGGCTATTGAGGAATACATCATGATAGAACCTTATGAAGGCGATGAGCCTCTCCCAGCGGATCGCCCCTCAGAAGCCAATTTTTCCTGGGAGACAGTGGGTGTTCCTTTTACATTTGAATATAAAGACAGTCCAACGGCAAAATTTTCTGAGCACTACGCTGTCCTCAATAATGCATCTTTAACACGAGACAAACCACCCTTGGTGGTGCAATTTATCAATGGCGCTAAAGATCCAAATGGCACCTACCAGTGGGATTTTGGCGATGGGCAAAGCAGTGATCTGCCTGATCCGATGCACCATTATGATCGACCAGGCATTTATTCCGTCAGATTCACAGCCAATGTGGGCGATCAGCAATTGGAGAAAACGCGTAAAGTATCTGTGCGAGAACCCACGCTGGTCGCTGATTTTGATACGGATCGTCAGAACGCTCAGGTTGGCAACCCTATTCGGTTTGCCAATCATTCTGTGGGCAATGCGCATACTTATCATTGGGATTTTGGCGATGGCGGTTCAAGCAATCAAGCCTTTCCCACACACACATATGATGAGCCCGGTACTTATACGGTTACCCTGACGGTTTCTGGCACCAATGGTGATTATTCGAAAACGGTGGAGCAGTGTATTGATGTGGTCAAGGTCAGCTCGATTAAAAACTTTTTTGATCGATTTACCTCTAAAATTGCACCGTTGATGTCAGTTGGCGTACATTTAAAGTATTCTTTGTTTGCGCTGTTTTTAGCATTAACACCCGTGTTGTTTAACTTGGGCAACCTGCTTCCAAATCTGTTTTACATCTTTTTTGTTACCATGAGTGTATTTTTGCTTAACTTTGGCGTGATGAAAATTGGCGAACAACGACAAAAGAAAACACCTGTATTGTTGTCTGTTTCTCAGCGCGACTACTATGCGGGTGATCCCAACACGTTGATGGCGCATCTTTTGGAAGGCAAAGCTCAAATTAAGCCACCCGCCATGCCCTTGTTCCAATTCGAAAAGTGGATCAAGGCAGGATCAACATCTGTAATGGCGGTGTATCAGTGCCAAAATCATGCCTGCCAAGAAGAGGGGCTGGGCCGGACCACCCTGACAGTGGATGCCAAAGAACTTGATTTGGCAGTGCAAGGCGAAGATCCTTTGAGTAAAACACTCACCTGTCCCGATTGCGGCATGAGGCGCAAAGTGGGCATGGGCGTGAAACAAAAACAGACGGAAACCATTGAACAAATGGTCAAGCAGTAATTATCAAAATTAGAAGGAGGTCCAATTTGAGATTTTTTAACATTCCTTCAGGTCAATTCTCTTCGCCACAACAAGACCCTGAAGCTGCTGCCAAGCAACGCCAGAAGAAGCGTGAAGAGCTTCGCAAAATGTTGTTGCGCGGTGAAAAAGTCAAAATCAATCAGGAAGGTGAGATGCAAGGCTCCCCTGATGAGGACGATAAAGCTGCCAAACGCGAAGACACCATCACTATTCCTCCTGGCAAACTGGCCAGTTTTTATTGGTATGAAAAAGATGCTCGTTTGATGGAAGCGGAGAAAAAAGCGATGAATCGCTTTTTTCCCCAATTCCAAATGGAATACCTGGACGACGGACGTCTTGCCTGGACAGGCCGTCTGGAAAGCCAGGCCAACGATGGCGAATACTGGTTTCTGCAAGTAATTTATGATCACAACCATCCGCACAACAACACTTTTGGTGGATCGATCAAAGTGTATGCGATTGATCCTGACCTGGAAGAGATCCGCGAGCAATTGGGCCAGCCTATTCCTCACACATTGATTGATTCTTCTGGCTATCTCTACATCTGTACTGTGGATAAACGCCACTTTCAGGACACCAGCGTAGTGACATCCGCCGCCTCAGCTTTGGCTCATGCAGTCAAATGGATTGCCGCATTTGAATTGTGGCGCAGCGGAGACCTCTCCGAGCAAGAGTTTGCCGGACACCAGATTTAAGCGAGAGGATCTTCAGCTATGCAAGAAGCAGCTTCTGTCGCAGGGTGTAATCGGATTTGTTTTACTGAACAGGCCTATCTTAGTGTAGTGGCCGAAAGCAAGGATTTTCCTGACCGTGAAACCGGTGGCATCTTTTTAGGCCATGTGATTGGTGATACCTGGTTTGTTGTGGAATCGATTGACCCAGGTTACCAAAACATCCATCGTAGTGTGTCGCTTTTTGAATACGATGAAGAATACGTGAATCACCTGGCCAACGTCCGCGCCCGTCTTTATGAACATAAATTGCAATTGCTGGGTTTGTGGCACCGCCATCCTGGCAGCTTCGATAGTTTTTCTTCCACCGACGATGGCACCAACCAGCGTTTTTCCAGCCTTCAGCCTCGCGGTGCTCTTTCTGCACTGGTCAACTTTGATCCCGATTTTCGCTTTACGGTCTACCACGTAATGCCAAGCACCGCGCGACGGCCTCATTATCGCAAACTTGCTTCCAATCAAATTGAAATTGGAAATGAACTGATTCCGCCAGAATTTTTAGAATTGAAAGATCCTGCAGATTATCAATTGGCTGATTTGGAAAATGCCGCAACCGAAGCTTTGCTCGACATTGTTACTGATGAAGTGGCCAGCCTGGAAAACCCTGATGACTATGAGGTGGAATTGAATCGAGATGCACATGCTGTTGAAATTCACCTTGCCTATGTGGGTGAAGATGCGCAACATCCAAGCCATGTACTTTGTCTTTTTTATCTGGAATCTGGTCAGGTGAAATTTGCTATTACTGATCAAACTATTACTTATCATGGCGCCTATCAGGGAAATGTCATCAATTCTTTTTTGCTCGGAACACTGGGAAATAGCGCCATTCAGTCACCTTTTAATCCCAGCATGTTCCGACCTGTAAACACAGGTGGCCCAACTGTGCCACCGCCCCCACCTCCTATCCCTATAAGTACTTATTTCATGATGGTGGGGCAATTGGGGTTGCTGGCACTGACCCTGTTTGTAATTAGAAGCTTTTTTAGTGTGGATACGTCTGTCATTGGTTTCCTGATCTTTTTCCTTTGGATGGTGGGAGCCACGTATGTATTTATTTGGGGATCTTCAATGATTTGGAAACCATTTAAGCTTCGATTTGGGAAAGGGAGTTGAAGATGGCGCGATTAAAAAAACGGGAACGACAACCTGTGGTCCACTATCCTGCGGCATTGGAACACAGTGAAAAAGAATTTCGTGGCACGCTGTATGGATTGCAACACCCAGAATCCAACGAACACAATATCATTGCCTACGGCCTTGAAAACAATGACTATCCACCCTTAGGCGTGGTTGTGTCCGATCATGCGGCTGCGGACGTGGGCGATGATCAAATTGTGGCGTATTGGAAAAATGATGAACTCCAGTTCAAAAAGGGCGATCGTTCTTGTGAAAAAAAACCTTACGAATTGATCCAAAATATTTTTTCTCGCAACTCTGGCATTTTAGAAACTGCCCACATGCTCGATAAAAAAGTCATTATTGTGGGTTGTGGCTCCGTGGGAAGTTTCGTTGCGCTTGAGTTGGCGCGCTCAGGCGTGGGATCTTTTTTATTGGTGGACAATGACACCTTGGCTTATCACAACCTCTGTCGCCATCAATGTGGTTTGGAAGATGTCGGAAAATTTAAGGTCAATGCACTGAAACAACGGATTCAACACATTAACCCTACTGTGATTATTGAAACCCATCAGGATATTTTGGAAACGGTTTCAAAAACCACATTCGATGCGTTTTGTACCCCAGACACAATCATTATTGGGTGTGCGGATAATCGTGAAGGGGATTTGTATGGGAACAAAATTGCGCACCTATATAAGATTCCTTTTGTGTCGATTGGTTTTTGGGAGCGAGCCAGTGCCGGTGAAGTGTTTCATTACAACCCAGAAAAGACGCCTTGTTATCATTGTTTGTTTGGTAGTTCAGCCTTTGCTGCGTTAACACAACGAGAATCCACCAATCGACGTCACTATACGACGGCAGAAGATTTATCCAAAGCCAATTTTGAACCTGGGATTTCCACCGACATTGTGTTTGTGACCACCATTGGTGTCAAGCTGGTGTTGGATTTGCTCAATCAAACACAAGGTTCTTATACACCGGCCTTGCTAGGCTACTTGTCGCCCTTCACATTGGTGTGCAACAATAACAATCCTGAGGTTGGTGGGGAATTGGTGGAAATTTTTTCCCATCCACTTCAAGTGACCACTTCCATTGATGTGAACCGCGATCCTCATTGCGAGGTTTGTGGCACACCCAAGCCTGAAGATACCGCAGAAGTAGTTGAAACGGGAGAGGTTGCATGAACGAGCAACGTAATGATGACGAATACGAAATTGACGAATACGGTCAAATTCATCGCCCCTACACTGAGCCAGAAGACAAACAATCCCTTTACGGATATGACCCCTATGATGAGCCGATCAAACAAACTTTCTGCATCATTGCCACGACCGTTTATGGTGATCCACATTGCGAGGAGGTAGAAATACTGAGGCAATGGCGGGATCGCGTGTTGCGACCCACAGTGGCAGGACGAGCATTTATCGACTTCTACTATTGCTATGGGCGTTGGGGCGCAAATCTTATCCACAAGGTCAAACCATTTGAAAAGCTAACAAAGTTTGCGTTGGACAAATTTGTAGCTCACTTAATTGGCCCAAAAAGGAAGGGGAATGGTTAAACCAAGAGTTGGTGTAATTTGGTTGTTCTCAATTTTGGGATTGGCCTTGATCGGATTTATCATGATGGGCCATTATGGTAATGCGATCGTGTTTGGTGTTATCGAAGGCGATCAGGACTCCCAATCATCCATCGAAACGATCTTTCGTTTTTCTAATTACCCTGCCAAACTCGAAACTTTTTCAAAATATGATGACTTGGAAAGAGCTTTTGATCGAAAGCTTGTTGATTTTGTTATATACAGCTATTCACGCGAAATTGATGAACAACTTCATAACCAGCAATTAAGATTTCCCAACTACCCTGAATTACTAAATATAAGCCTGGACCCAGTACGCTTGAATCAGTATTTGACTTCAGTTCAAACTGATTCACGTGTGATCCAGCTAGACATTTATTTTCAGCGAATGGTTTTTGATGACTACTTAAGTTTTTTGAAAAAATTAAAAATCAATGTTCAAGATATCAATCTTTCCGATTACCAAAATACCCTTGAAGCCTATATAGAAATTAAAAAAACACCACAAGTTTTTGACTATTTAATGACGCCTAAAGATATTCATGTTGGCATTGCCATAGAAAACCTTTTTAGAAAAAAGGTTTGGTTGGAAAGCAAGAAACGAGTGATTCCCGCAGGCATATTAAACGAAAACTATCTGGATTATTCAGAGAAAAACAAAACTTTTTTGATCACTATAGATTCCATATTAAGAAACAGAAGCTATGCTCGTCCTATTGATCACCCATTTATGAAATTGGCTGAATTTGCCAGTGAACGGCCTAAGATGAATTGCATTAGAGCCTCGGAATTAGTGAACTTTAATGTCGATGGAAATACTCTGTCGCAAAAAGCCTCTGAGCTTCAGGAATTGTTGTTCGAAGTCATCAAAAACCGTGAACAAGGCAACTCTGATGCTGTGTCTGAAAGACTCAACTCAACAATCATTTGTTACTGAACATTTTTTCTAAAGAGACTTCAAAGTGTTAATACCAGCAAGCACATCTGCACCAACATGGAACCGGATCACACGTCGTCCAGCATCCAACAAAGCCTGTCGGTCTCCAAGCGCTTGTGCAGCTTTTAATACACCAAATGACATGGATGATTCAGCTTGACCTGCTTTATCTGGAATGGCTATATCCTGGGTATCGTCACATGTAATTTGGATGAACAGGCCATTGCCTCGATCTCCTTTATGTAATTGTCCTGTAGAGTGTAAGAATCGAGGCCCGAAGCCCAGTGTGGTTGCAAATTGATATTGATCTCTCATTTGAACACGCCAGGCTTCCAACACGTGGATGTGGGCTTCCGAGGCATGAACATACGCCTGGATACAAAGATAATCTCCAGCTTGAGATTGAGACAGAAATTGATGTAATAACGTTTTGATATTCTTAGCTTCAATATCAGAAAAAGCTTGAATGCCATTTTGTTCTAAAGTCGGTGTCAATTTTGGAAGTTCACCTTCATCGTGGTAGGCGCTGACCATGTTTCGCGCCAAAACTTTCGCAGATTCGACATTGGGTTGATCAAATGGATTGATTTTGAGGAGATGTCCTGCAATCACCGTGGCCATTTCCCAGCGAAACATTTCTGCGCCAAGATCATATCGGTCTTCTAATTCAAAATGTGATATTGGATGACCTGCTTTGCTCGGTGTTTCTAGTGAGTCAGCATTCTTGGAAGGCTCATCTCTAAGGGTTGAATGGATAAAGAACCGGTCATCTCCATAAACTTCTGAAGCACTCAAAGGTTCATTGTTGACGGGCAAAACGCCCTTTCCTTCTTTGCCGAGACTTTCGGCCACCAATTGCTCCACCCAGGGTTCAAGCAGTTTCATTGTGGTTGAGCCGACCAGCGTCAGTTTGTCTCTGCCTTGGCTTGCGAGTGTCCCTATTACTACACCATCCTCAACACCGATGTGGTTTTCAGCAGCAGCCTTGGCTCTGGCAAGCAGTGTTTCAATATCAATGCCCAGTAGCGCGGCTGGCAACATGCCAAAAAATGACAGCGAAGAATAGCGGCCGCCTATGTTTGGGTCATTCAAAAAAATCTCTCGAAACTTGAGTTCGTTGGCCATATCGACCAATCCACTGCCTGGGTCTGTGATAGCGACAAAATGTTGTCCCACTTTGTCTATTCCCAAAACCTTGGAAGCTTGATTGAAAAAATGTTTAAAAAACGAAAATGTTTCGACGGTGCCACCGGATTTCGTCGCCACGATGTAAAGCGTTTTTTGCGGATCGTGTCGCGCTTCTGCTGCAAGCACAGCGGCTGGATCGGTGCTGTCCAGAACTTCAAAATCCAGATAACCTTCTTTGATACCGAAAACATTTCGAAAAACTTCTGGAGCAAGGCTGGACCCGCCCATGCCCATTAGTAAAGCATGGGTGAATCCTTCATCGCGAACTTCATCAGTAAATATCTTTAAACGTGGAACATGCTCCAACATGACTTCGGGTGAATGCAGCCAGCCGAGTCTGTTGGTGATTTCGTTTTCTGAATCCTTCCAAACAGTGTGATCATGGTCCCAGATTCGTTCGATAATGCGATCCGATCTCAGTTGTTCCACAGCCTGATCGATGACCGCCTGATATGTTCCAAAAGAATGCTTATGGTGCATAAGGATTTGCCACATGTAACAAATATTGGGGAGGACGCCTCGCCTGTGTAGCCTGTTCGAATGCATAGGCCATTTTAATCAACGTGGGTTCTTCAAATGCTTTGCTGAAAAAGCCAATGCTAAATGGCAATCCACCATTCGTAAATGCAGCAGGCACGGTCAACAACGGATAACCTGGCAGGGCAGCGTAAATGCGAGCAAAAGATTCCAGCGCGGGTAAAACTAGAACATCCAAGTTGTTTTCAGCCAACAAAGCATCAATCCCATCCTGGCCAGCAATTCGGCGTCCTTCTGCCAAACCCTCGAGGTAGGCAGCTTCATCAAGCCCACCGCGCTCAATGGATTCTTCAAACAATTCTTGCCCGAACCAAGAAAGTTCTTGTTCCGCATATTGATTGTTTAATTCAATCAGATCAGCCAATGTACCTGGCGCGATGTTGTTGCCTTCGGGCACACGGGTGGCCAAGTATTGAGCAATATCATCTTTAAATTCGTAACGTAATAAATTCCCAAAACTATAAGGTTGCTCAAAAAATTCAAACAATACATCCAGGCCAGGCATTTCAACTTCAATGATCTTTGCACCCTGGTTGCGCATCACATCTACAGCTTGATTAAATAATGCTTCGATGTGGGCGTCATCATTGTAATTCAACAAATTGGTAGGCACCCCGATGCGGGCGCCGTTTAAACCGTCCGCATCCAGGAAGCTTATGTAATCATGAACATTGCCTTCGGCAGAAGCCGTGGAAGGATCACGCGGATCGACACCAGCAATAGCCGTTAACACCAACGCAGCATCTCTTACAGTTCGGGCCATTGGACCCACCGTGTCAAAACTGTGAGCAATGGGGACCACGCCTGCTCGGCTTGTGAGTCCGACGGTGGGTTTGATCCCCACCACACCGTTGATCGAAGCGGGTGCGGAGATGGAGCCTGCTGTTTCTGTGCCCAAAGCCACCGTGGTTAAGTTGGCTGCAACGGAGGCACCTGAGCCTGAGCTAGATCCCCAAGGGGTGTGATCCAGTCGATAGGGGTTTCGAGTCAATCCACCGCGTGCGCTCCAGCCACTGATGGAAGAGCTGCTTCGGAAGTTGGCCCACTCGCTTAAATTTGCTTTGCCAAGGATGATTGCACCGGCTTCACGAAGTTTTTTAGTTACGAAAGCATCTTGTCCTGGTTTGGAACCAAGCAGTGCATACGAACCTGCTGTGGTCTGCATTTTGTCACCTGTATCAATATTATCTTTCAGCAAAATGGGGATGCCGTGAAGCGATCCACGGGGGCCAGACTCTGCCCGTTCTCGATCCAAGGCACGCGCAATGCTTAAAGCATCAGGATTGATTTCAATCACAGCGTTTAACTGAGGGCCGGCACGATTAAGGATTTGGATACGATCCAGGTAAGCTTGCACCAATTCAGCAGATGTGAGTGTGCCTGCGTTCATTGCATCCTGAATGCCATTGATGGTCATTTCTTGAATATTGGCATGAACCGTATCCAGTTGAGCAAATTGTTGCTCCCAGGCTTCGATGTCGGATTGCTCAGGAATCAGCAACGTTTGGCCTTCGTTAATGGTGTTGTTTTCCGTATTGATGACAAAGTTGGCATCATCGTGCGCACGAACCGTGCTTGCCCAAACTAAGGCTGGATGAAGGTTAACATCGCTATAAAAAGCTTCGGCCACGCTTTGTAAGTTGTCGTCTGCTTTAACCTGATAAACTTCTCCGGTAATTTGTGCTTGTGTTATGGTTTTCACGATTGTTTCTCCCGTTTGATTCGAGTTGCTTTGGACAGTTACAGGTCCAGAAGGCACTTCACTGGTATTGACCAGCGTGATTGCCAACACAGCAGTGACCACCATAACGAGCGCTAAAGCACCAATCAATAAAAGATCTCTCATTCCGTTCATCCGCTCCCCCTTAGATGATTTTCAAAGATTTAATTTAAAACAAACGCTTCATTTTAACACACTATGGGATACATAAAAAATAAATGAAAGGGTGGGCTTATCGCATGGTTTTGGATGAAAAAAGGGAGGTGGGTGGCAGCTTGGGAAAGTCATTTTGCTACCACCCACAACAAAATTTAATTTGCTTTGAGGAAGTATCGTTCCTTGGCACGGCCTTCTTCGTATTGAGCGCGAGCGGCACGTACCGTGTCCATTTCAGACACTTCAGCAATGGCAGCGTCCCACCAGGAGTCGTAGCCAGGTACACGTTCTTCACGGTCAGTTTCAACCACAATAACCGTGGTGTTTTCTTGCTGTTTGGCTTCAGATAAAGCAGCTTTGAATTCGTCAATCGTCGATGCACTGATGGTGTGGGCTCCCATGCTGGAAGCGTTTGCCACAAAGTCTACGGGGAGTTTGTCTCCACTGATCTGGCCATCTTCTCCACGGTAACGGTACTTTGTGCCAAACCCAGAACTACCCACTGCATTTGAAAGCCCACCAATACTGGCGTAGCCGTGATTGTTGACCAGAACGATGGTTAACTTCAGTTTTTCCTGAACAGCCGTGATGACTTCCTGGGCCAACATCAGATAAGAAGCATCTCCGACCATGACATACACTTCACGATCTGGGTGTGCCATTTTAACTCCAAGACCGCCTGCCACTTCGTAGCCCATACAAGAGAATCCGAACTCCATGTGATACCCATTCGGGTCACGAGTCCTCCATAATTTCTGTAGATCCGCAGGCAAGCTGCCTGCTGCACAAAGAACCACATCTTTTTCGTCAGAGAAGTTGTTGACCGCACCGATCACTTCACTTTGGCTTGGGATGGGAGCATGATTGAGATTGTAAAGTCGTTCCACTTCCTGATCCCATTCTTTATGAAGCTGTTCGCAATGATCTTGATAATCTGTATCCACTTTGTAATCACCTAATGCCTGCATCAGCATTTCTAAGGTCACTTTTGCATCAGCCACCACAGGCATAGCGGCGTGTTTGTAAGCGTCAAATTCAGCAACATTGATGTTCACAAAGCGTACATCAGGGTTTTGGAATGCCGTTTTGGACGCTGAGGTGAAGTCCGCATAGCGTGTGCCGATGCCAATGATGAGATCAGCGTCATGTGCAACCAAGTTGGCTGCTTTTGTGCCCGTCACCCCCAAGCCACCCAGGGCCTGAGGATGATCGTAGCGCATTGACCCCTTACCGGCTTGAGACTCCCCAACAGGGATACCGGTTTGATTCACAAAAGCCCTGAGTTGTTCCGTAGCTTCACCGTAGATGACGCCGCCACCGGCAACAATCATGGGTTTTTTACTTGATTTAATCCATTCAACTGCTTTTTTAAAGATGGTGTCATCAGGGCGAGGCCGCTGGATTGTCCAAACCCGTTTTTCAAACATTTCTTCAGGATAATCGAAGGCGTCTGCCTGAACGTCCTGTGGCAGGGACAAGGTGACCGCGCCTGTGTTGGCAGGAGATGTCAACACTCGCATGGCTTCCGGCAAAGAAGTGATGATTTGTTCTGGACGATAAATGCGATCCCAATATCGAGAGATGGGTCTGAAACAATCGTTCACGCCAATATCTTGTGTGAATTCTGATTCAACCTGTTGCAGCACCGGTGCAACTTTCCGACGTGCAAAAATGTCGCCAGGAAGCAATAAGACAGGAACTCGATTAACGGTCGCGCCTGCTGCAGGTGTGATCATATTGGTTGCACCGGGGCCGACTGAAGAAGTACAGATCAGGGTTTGCATTCGATTTTTAGATTTTGCAAAAGCTGCTGCCGTATGAACCATGGATTGTTCATTACGGGTTTGATAATAGGTCAGCCCAGGAGTTTGTTGCAGGGCTTGTCCTACACCTGCTATATTGCCATGCCCAAAAATTCCAAAACAACCTGCAAAAAATTTATTTTGCTTGCCATCTCGTTCTACATATTGTTGGTTCAAATACCTCATCAAGGCTTGAGCCATCGTCAATTTATTAGTACCCATCGTCATCCTCCTCAACATTTCTAATTTATTTTTTCAACCCATTATTCAATAAGAGATCATTGCAAATTCAGAACCCGCTCTCGCAGACAAATCGTAGCCCTTTTTTGAAAGGGGGTTAGGAGAAGCCGCCTCTTGATTCAATAAATTCCAATGCTTCTTGTTCGTAGGCCATAAAGTTGGCACAGCCAGGACGGGTGACCACAATCGCGCCGGTGCCATTGCCCATTCGGGCGCATTGTTGCCAGTCCCAGTTTTTCATTACGCCATAGATAAATCCGCTTGCGAAGGCGTCGCCTGCACCCAAAACGCTGGTGACTTCGACGGGGAATGGGGCTGCTTCCAAAACATTACCATCAGGCGTGAAGACCGATGCACCTTCGATGCCACGTTTGACGACGAGGGCTTGTGGTTTGTAACTCAATATTTTTTTAATTGCAGCGTCGATATCGCCTTTGATTTCTGGGCTGGTGATCTGAGAATCTTCGATGCTGATTTGTAGGGCATCCCTCAAAACGGCTGCTTTCAATTCTTCTTCGGTACCGATCACGATATCAACGTGAGGTAATACAGAGCGAACGACCACCCCAAAGGCTCGCGGGTCATGCCATTGGTCGGCGCGGAAATCGACATCAAGAAAGACGGTGGTGCCATTATCTTTGGCATGTTCAGCTGCGAAGATGGTGGCACTTCGGCTCGGTTCTTTGCTCAGACCCGTGCCGGATATCAATAGACCACGTGATGTTGTGATGGGGCTGTTGAGAACGTCATCGATGCTGAGTTCAATATCAGCACAATTGTCTCGATAAAACACCAGTGGAAATTTATCAGGTGGTTCTATGCCCAGAACAACCGCACTACTACGGTGGCCTGGTTTGCGAGCGACAAAATCAGTGTTGACGCCTTCATCGTCCAGAAATTTTTTGATGAAGTCGCCGACAGGGTCTTCTCCAAAACCAGTCAATAAGACTGAGTTGAGGCCCAATCGTTTTGTGCCCACACTGATGTTTAATGGACAACCACCCACAAACGCCCCAAACTCCTTGATGTCCACAAAGGCTGCCCCGATGTTATTGGAGTACAAGTCGATGGAACTGCGCCCCATTGCCACGAGATCATAACGACGCTGATTCATTCAGAAAACCCTTTCGTTTCGTGAGTAACCAAAGGTACTCGAGGGTCTTGTTTGTCCCAGGTGTCCTTAATCCAGGCATAGTCGGGGTCATCAGAATTTGCCAGAGATTGTGCTGTGCCAGCTAGAAAATTGAGATAATAACTGTTAAATCCATAGGCTGCGCCGACGGGATGATAGCCTTCGGGGACGAGGACGATGTCGTTGTCGTGAACAGTCATTGTTTCGTCTAAGGCTCGGTTGTCAGTGTAAACGCGCTGAAAAGCGTAGCCTTTGGGTTTGTCGATTTTATGAAAATAAAATTCTTCTAAATCTGCTTCTAATAAATTGCCTTGTTCGTCTTCTCGATGTACATCATGTTTGTGCGGTGGATAGCTGCTCCAGTTGCCGCTTGGGGTATAAACTTCTACACACACGATGCTCTGGCAGTCAAAGCCAGGTGGAATTAAATCAACGATCTGGCGAGTGGCATTATTGCCGCCACGAATTTCGATGCTGCAGTCCTCTGGGGTAACCAACTTGGGAGGATGATCTTCATTTGTTGGTACCCAACAGTGGGCGACTTCGACTGTGTCCGTCATTGCAGTCAATGTGAATTCGGTGTGACGAGATAAATAGAGTGCAGAACCCATACCTGAAAATACATCTTTTCGTTGACCAATAGAAGGCCAGTTTCCTTTGTCTGAGCTGACACTGCATGAGCCACTCAAAACCACGATTACCGTTTCAAAATTACTGGTTTGATGTTGCCAAGTTGCTTCTTTGCTGAAACGCCGGACTTCCATGTTTAACAAATCCCACCCTGCTTGATTTGCTGTCACTTGGGTGATGATGCCAGTTTCATTTACGGGAAGTTTTGGTCGGACCAGCAGTTTGGAATTTGTGCTCACGCACCTACCTCTTTCCTTGGAAATAAAAATAATTTGGCAAAATCGAGATAAATCCATTTATGCAAACGTTTGCATAAGGCTAATCTCTTTTTTTGCATTTGTCAACAGTTACTTTTTGGTTGATTTTAACTTGTTGCCGCAGCTTTCGCGGATGATGAGCTTTGGTTTGATAATCTCTTGAAGCATGTCTATTTCAGGGTTTTTGATGACTTTAAGCAGGGATTGTGCTGCCAATTGTCCCATGTGGCGCATGGATTGTGAAACAGTGGTAAGTTGGATTTGAGGAAAGCTGGCCAGGAAAATATCATCGTAGCCAACCACTGCCAAATCATTGGGCACATGCAATCCAGCTTCTTCCACAGCTTTCATCACACCCAGAGCAATGAAGTCATTGGCAGCAAAAATGGCGGTGGGTCTGTCTTTGAGTTTAAGTAAATTTTTTGTCAGGCGTGTGCCAGATTGATGATTAAAATCCCCAAATTGAACCCAAGCCTTTCGATACTGTAATTTGTGGGATGCCAATGCTTCCCGATAGCCTCGAAATCGTGACCAGCTGGGTGCAACTTCAAGTGGGCCGGTGATGTAACCGATCCGTTTATGTCCGAGCTTAATCAAGTGGTTCACAGCCATTTTGCCACCTTCAAAATCATCACCGGCAACATAATGTAAATCGATATCTAAGACGGTACGACTTAAAGACAATGTGGGTATTTTTTCCTGTAGTTGAACAATTAAGGGATCTTGTAACATTGAGGTTGTGAAGATAATGCCACCTACGCGATGGTTTTCCAAAAATTTTGCGTAATAGGCTTCCCGTTCCTGATCTTCATCTGTGTTACAAAGAATCACTCCATAGCCATGCTTTTGAGCAGTGTCTTCTATCCCTCGAACGGCTTCAGAGAAAAATGGGTTGGAAATATCGGCAATCACCACGCCAATCACATTAAGGTTACCTCGGCTTAAGCCTAAGGCAACAGCATTTTTGGTGTATCCCAATTGGTCAGCCACTTCTTTGACCTTACGGCGTGTTTCAGGGCTGATCGACATATTGTCATTCAGGGCCCGAGAAACAGTGGCGGGGGACACACTGGCTTTTTTTGCGACGTCTTTGATGGTGACATTTCTGTTCATGAATAATTCGCGATCTGTTCGGGATCAATCCAGTTTACCACTGTCCAGACCTAGGATCAATTTTGATGCAAGGATTGTTGAAATTACATCATCAACCTATAATCAGCAAATAACAGGGTTGAGAGTTTCTTTAGGCAAAGGAGCTTTAATGAACAAAAATATTTTGCTTGGTGTGAGCATTGGTGTTGGCAGTGTTTTGCTCATTTTAGGGTTGGCGGTGGGTGGTTATTTTCTGTATCAATCAACCTTTAACTCACAAAATCAAGATGATTCTCAATCCAATACGACTTCAGGAAAAATTTCTGGAAAATTGGCCAATAGCCTTGGAGTGGTAGGGGTGTCTCCATCAATTTATGAAGACAAATTTGTATTTTTCACCAATGAATCTTCAGAGGGATTGGACCTGAATCGAGATGGGGATTTTACCGACAATGTGCTGCGTATTTATGATCTTGTTTCAAAAGAGTTGAGTGTCACCTTATTAAATGGTGTGGTGCCCGTACTGTACGAAGATCAAATGTTGTTTCACACCAACGAAAAAGATGAGAATGAAGATTTAAATGGTGATGGCGATATTAAAGACATTGTCATCCGAATGTACGATACGGCCTTGGGACGCATTTCAGACATCGCAATCACCGGTGGATTCCCCGCCATTGATGGAGACATTATTGCATATCATGTGTACGAACGTTGGGTTGATGACGATCTTAATGGAGATGAAGATCAGGATGATTTTGTGATCCACTATTACAATATTTCCAACAATACCCAAATAAACACGAAGATAGAAGGTTCGACAGCTTCAATTTCTGGAAACACCATCGCCTTTCATCAATTCGAAGTGGCTTCTGATACCGATTTAAATAATGATGGGGACGCGAATGATGTGTTAATCAAATTGTTTGATATCGAAACCAATCAATTAATTGACCCTAAATTGTTCGGTAAATATCCACAATTGGTTGGCGATGTTTTGGTCTTTGAGGTGAGCGAAAGCATGTATCAAATAGATTTTAATGAAGACCAGGATATGACGGACAATGCTGTGCGATTTTATCATTTGGATACGGAACAATTGGATGAGAAAATTTTAATGGGGGCTTTTGTTGAGTTTGATGGAAATGCCATTGTGTACAGCGCACAAGAACTTCAAACCAACACTGATTTAAATAAAGATGATGATTTAGATGACTTCGTGATTCAGATTTATGACATCGGTTCCCAAGAACTGACTCAAACAGGGATTGCCGGCACCAGCCCGTCCCTATATGGGAATAAAATTGTATTTTACACCAATGAAGCTTGGGTCAATGCAGACCTCAACAATAATGATATCATCGGTGACAATGTGCTACAGTACTACGAAATAGGCACAAACTAAATGTTCTTCAGTATATGACCATCTCTAAAAGCCAGTTGATTCGTATGAGCATCGGGGTGCCATTGTATCCGATGCTGTTTGCTTGGGTGTTGTTTATCCAACCCACCACGACTTGGGGCAATGTATGGTGGATTGGAGGGGGGATTGTTTTTTTGCTGAGCCTGTATTGGGTAATGCGACCTATTGATCAGACCCCTTATAAGAATTTATTCAACGCCATTGCCATCTTATTCACTTCACCTGTTTTGCTGGTGGCTGTACAAGGCTGGGGAGGCAATGGCTTTTCCTGGTCTGTCCCTATCATCACTTTGATCTTGTGCGGCATTAACTTCTATCGTTACCTCTCCAAAAAAGAAGATTTAGAAAAATCTGAAGCTGAATTGAGCTAACCTTCAAGCAAAGTGCAACAACCGAATCTTGCAACCCTTGTTGAATTGAAACTTATTTTAGAATTCCTATAGAGACATCTTGACGAAAATTCCTTTTTGTGCTAGCATGAACGCCATGCAAACGATTGCATAATCTGTTTTTTCTTAAAAAATCAAGTTAAAACGTTGTTGTATTGAGTATTTTTAGAGTTTTTGGAGGAGGTGACACCTCGCAACAATCTCAATCGGTGCTTTAAAAAGATATTTGTTTTTGTATCCCAAAAACAACCAATTTCAAGGAGTGTATTAAAAGATGAAAAAAGTATTGTTTATGGTTGCTTTAATTGCAGTGGTGGGTATGGCTACTTTTCAGGCACAAACTCAAGAATACCGTGTGATTGCACATGAAGGCACAGTTAGCAGCTTTTGGGCTGTTGTGGGCGATGGCGTCGAAGCCGCAGGTGCTGCTTTGGGTGTGACCGCTGTGTTCCAAGGGCCAGACACCTTTAGTCCTTCTCAGCAAGCTGATTTTGTTGACGCAGCCACCAACGCTGGTGTGGATGGCATCGGTGTGACTTACGCTGACCCTAACATTATGGATCCTGCCGTTCAGCGCGCCACGGATGCTGGCATTCCTGTGGTTGTTATTAACTCCCCAGCGCCTGCTGGCAGTGCACCTTTTGTAACCGGAACCGGCTTGGTTTACATTGGTCAGCAGGAAGAAGCTGCTGGCGCTAACTTGGCCACTTTTGTTGCAAACACCACTTCTTGTGGTGGTAGCGATGCTGTGTTGTTGATCAACCACCAACGCGGCAACGCTGCTTTGGATGCACGTGAAGCAGGCGTTCGCAGTGTGTTCTCAGATGTGACTGTGGTTGACACCCCAGGCACCGACTTTGGTGCTGCTGCAGGTATTTTGGAAACCCAGAACTACGATGATTTCTGTGCTGTGTTCACCTTGGGTCCAGATGGCTCCCGTCCTTTGTTGGACGCATTTAACAGCTTGGGCACGAACGCTCAGGATGTTGCAGTAGGTGTGTTTGACCTTGGTTCTGTTACAGACGAAGGCATTGATGGTTGTTTCTTCAACGCCGCTGTTGACCAACAGCAGTTTGCACAAGGTTATTACGCAGTTGTGCAGTTGGACCTGTTTGTGAGAAATGGCATTCAGCCTACCGACATCAACACCGGTGTTGGCTTGGCCACGAAAGCTGACAGTTGTCCAAACAAATAATCCTCTAAGCTGGAAACCCAGGAAGGTTGTTTTTAGAGTGGCTTTCCTGGGTTTTCCTTTTTGTTCGATCAGTTGTTATCATCGGTTTGTTCAAATTCACTCAATTGTGTGAGGCATTGATAGCTTATGGCGAAACCCGAACCTGCAAAAAGAGATTGGAAATTGCTTTTTCTTAAAAAAGAGACAGGCGCTTTTCTGGCTTTAACCTTAATTATTATTACATTTCAAATTGTTTCCATCGTTCGTCAGATCGATGATGACACGCCCCATTATTTTATCAGCCCTGGAACCGCGGGCACCATTCTCACGCCCACCTCTGAGTTAGGGATTGTGGCGATTGGTGCCACCATGTTGATGGTGGCCGGAGAATTTGATTTGTCTGTTGGGGCTGTATTTGCTTTGTCTGGTATTTTTTCTGCAAAAGTAACAAATTTTCTGCTCACCGCAAAAGATCCTGATACTCAAGAGATAACCTACCAAGGCTTTATTGAAGAGCCTTGGTTGGCATCGATGTTGGCATTTTTTGTGGTGTTGATCTTTGCTACAAGCGCAGGGTTGCTTAACGGCATTCTCACTCTAACCACCCGCATTCCCTCTTTCATTGTAACGTTGGGATCGATGTTATTTTGGCGAGGATTGGCACTGTTTGTGGCAGAAGGCCGGGCGATCAGTATCCCTCGTAAACCACATGAAGACAATTGGTTTTTAAAATTCATTGGTGATAATCGAATTGATATTGTGCCGGATTTTTTAATCCTACAACGTATTGGTGTGGTAATTTTCTGGTTTATCGCACTGGTGATCTTGTTTTGGTACATCATGAACAAAACAAAAATGGGGAATTGGATCTTTGCTACAGGGGGAAAGAAAGAAGCTGCAAGGGCTGTTGGGATTCCTGTTAATCGCGTGAAATTGATGATGTTTTCTTTAACCGGATTTTTGGCAGGCTTGGCAGGGGCGTTCCAGTTTGCACGTTCTCACTCTATGTCACCGATTGAAGGCACGGGGTTAGAGCTTGAAGCCATTGCGGCTTCTGTGATTGGTGGGGCCGCTTTAACAGGCGGGGTGGGGACCATTATTGGCACTATGTTGGGGGCCATGACCATGCGCACCATTCGTATCGGACTCCCAGCCATTGGATTGGATTCTAAACTTTACCAAATGGTGATTGGCGTCATCCTGGTCTCTGCTGTGGTGTTTAACCAGAAGTTACAGGAAATTTCGGAGCGTCGACGATGAACGAAAACAACACACAAGCTTTGATGGAACTTCAGGGGGTCAGTAAATTTTTTGGCCCGGTTAAGGCACTACAAAACGTCGATTTGGAAATCAATACCGGTGAAGTTTTAGCCTTGCTGGGTGACAACGGTGCAGGAAAATCTACTCTGATTAAAATTATTTCGGGCCTCTACGCACCAACCCACGGTGACATCTATTTTGAAGGAAGCAAAGTGCGCATGAGTTCCCCTAAAGATGCACGCGCATTGGGCGTTGAAACGGTTTACCAGGACTTGGCTTTGGTTGAGACAATGAGCATCATGCGGAATTTCTTTATGGGATCTGAGCCTACACGGAAAATTGGCCCTTTTCGTGTTTTAGACAGGCAGAAAATGATTGATGCTTCCAGAAACGTTTTGGCTGATATCGGGCTTAAAAATTTGAGGGCGCAGCCTCAAGATTCAGTGTCAACCTTGTCCGGTGGCGAAAGGCAGGCCATTGCCATTGGACGTACCATGTATTTTGGGGCTAAGCTCATCATTCTTGATGAACCGACCTCAGCTTTATCGTTGAATGAAACCAACAAGGTGTTGAGTTACATCGAACAGGCCAAAGATGCAGGCATGGCCGTTATTTTTATTACACATAATATGTACCATGCCTTTCCGGTGTCTGATCGAATTGTCATTATTGAACATGGCCAAAAGGTTGAAGATGTTTATAAAAAATCTACCACGTTGGACAACATTGCAGACATCATCATGAAAGGTGCGGACGTTGCAAAGGGCGTATCCTCATCTACTGGTGATGGTGCAAAAACCAAGGAGAATTAATTCATGCTGGCAGGGGTATTTGTTGAAGAAGGTGTATTTGAGGTTCAGGAACGACCTGTGCCCCAAATACAACAACCAGATGATGTGTTGATTAAAGTTGAAGGTTGTGGCCTCTGTGGCACAGATCTTCACATATTATCCACCCCTGCTGGGCATCCGGCCACACCGGGAGCAATTTTGGGGCATGAATTTTTAGGCCACATTGTAGAAGTTGGGTCTAACGTCAATGCCTTCCAGGTGGGGCAACGGGTGGTGGTAGACCCTAACCTTAAATGTGGAGTTTGTGCTGCTTGTCGCCAAGGGATGGAAAATCAATGTGAAAACTGGACCACTTTGGGCATTTTTCTTGACGGTGGTTTTAGCAATTATGTCACCGCACCTCAGCGCGCGTTGCATCCAATATCTGAACAAGTTGCTTTTGAAGATGCAGTGTGGACCGAAATCCTTTCCTGTGTGGTCGCTTCTTCAGATCGAATTGCAATTCAACCGGGACAGACGGCTGCCATCATTGGTGCAGGGCCAGTGGGTGTGCTCTATGGCCTGTTGTTTAAGGCAGCAGGCGCAAAAGTTATTATTTCAGACGTAGCACCTCCTAGATTGAAGCTTGCTAAGGATGTGGGTGTGGATGTGATTGTTGATGTGCAAAGCGAATCTTTGCATGAAGCAGTTGAATCCCACACCCACAATCGTGGCGTGGATGTGGTAGTGGATGCGGTAGGCACGCAAATTCAAACATGCCTGGATGTGGCTGGCAACCGTGGCATTGTGGCTTTGTTTGGGATGAACAGCAATGCGCAGCCGCCTGTATCTCAATACCATATCACACGCAAAGAGCTTACCGTGTTTGGGAGTTATGTGGGAGATCATGCTTTTCCGCGAGCGATTCAAATGTTGGAAAGCGGTGCTATTCAACCTTCGGCTTTGGTGTCTCATAATTTAACCGTTGACAAAATGTTGGAAGGCATCGAAGCAGCTCAGCGAGGCGAAGCCATGAAAGTGGTGGTCACGCCATCTCCCGAGGGAAACTAAGGTGACTTTGTATGTGACCGGGGGCATGGGGTTTCTGGGCAGTAACATCATTAAAGTTGCTCAGGAGCGACATCAAAAAAATGTGTTTGCTTCAGTCTTTCGCAACAAACCTCAAGCTGCTCAGTTTGAATATGGTGTCGTTGATCTTTGTGATCGAGCTCAAGTGCTCGACAGTGTCAAATCAGTAAAGCCTGAGGCAATTATCCACACTGCAATTCTGAATGATTTTTCCAAAATATATGCTGATCGTCATGCAGGCTGGCAATCTTATATTGATGCTACCAGGTATCTGATTGAAGCAGCCCAACAGGTGGGTGCAAAAATGATTCTGGTGTCCACTGATTGGGTGTTTGATGGCACACAAGTTTTTGCCGATGAAGCAACGCCGCCTAACCCGATTAATTATTATGGTGTACTCAAAGCAATTGGTGAGAATATGCTTACGAGCATTTATGACAACACTGCGGTTGCCCGTGTATCAGGTGTCTATGGCACTCATTGGGCGCAGCCTGAGCAGCCGATGAGGCAAAATGCAGGTCAAGGCAATTTGTGCAATGCCACAGTCGATCATTTGAAGCTTGGAAAACAGTTCAATCTGTGGACCGAAAAAGTTAATCAGAAAGCCACTTCAACTTTGGCCAGTGATGGTGCTGAAATGATTTTGAAAATCAATGAAAAAGATGAACGTGGGATTTTTCATTGTTGTGGTGGGCAAAGCCACACACGGTTTGAGTTGGCGCAAGCAACAGCCAAGGCATTTGAATTGGATGCTGGTTTGATTCAGTTGGGGCCAACAGATTGGAATGATCCTGCCAGCTTGAAAGCATTTCCAATTCCAGTGGACAGTACTTTAAATGCAAAGACAACATCAAAGAAATTGGAACATTCGTTGCTATCTCTGGATGAGGCTTTGGGGCAATTTAAGAAAGAGTACGAAACCGCCACACTTTAAAGCAATGGCTCAATTTTTTAAAATGCCTGCAAACGATTGCATTTATTCTGTGAGGTAATACGTGAGAACCAATAAAGTCAAAGCAAGAATTAAAGCAGGTGAAACGGTGTTTGGCTGTTTTGTGCGTTTTCCTGACGCAGGCTTGGTAGAATTTTTAGCGTTACAAGGTTGGGACTTTTTTGTGTTCGATGGCGAACATGGGACCGTGATGCCCGAAGATTGTGAGCACATGACGCGGGCTGCCGAACTTCGAGATGTGGCCCCGTTTGCGCGTGTGACCACAAACGAAGCTTCTACCATTTTAAGATACATGGATACAGGTTTGCAGGGCGCCCATGTGCCTTGGGTCAATTCTCCGGCAGAAGCAGAGGCTGCTGTAAAGGCCATCAAATATTACCCACGTGGGGTTCGTGGTTTGGCGGGTGCTCGTGCTGCGGATTATGGTCAAAGAGAGCCTTTGGGCGAATACGTCAAAAAGGCCAACGCTGAAACGCTAGTGACTTTACAAATTGAGACAGAAACTGCAGTCAACCAAGTGGCTGAGATTGCTGCTGTTGAAGATGTGGATGTGATTTTTTTGGGACCTAGCGATTTGTCACATTCATTAGGTGTACCAGGAGAGTTGAACCATCCAAAGGTCATTGAAGCCTTGGAGCATGTGACAGAAACCGTGAAACAAACAGATCGCACATTGGGCATTTATGTGGGCACAGTTGAGATGGCAAAAGACTGGCAGAAGCGTGGCGCACGGTATATCGCCACGGGTGTTGAAAGTTTGTTAAAAGCCTCAAGTCAAAATTATTTCGGCACATTGCGAGGTTGAGCATGTTTAACATTTGGGCCGAACGTATTTTTCCAGACGCCTACCTGCCTTGGTTAGGGGAGACTGTCAAGCTTGTTGGCTGTGGAGGCCATACGCCCGAAGACCCATTTTTCAAACTAACCGATGCGCACGCTATTGTGGCTTCGGCTCAGTATCGTTATGACGGTTCAGTCATGGACCGCAGCCCCAATTTATGTGTTATTTCTCGTACGGGCATCGGCTATGATTTAATTGAAGTCGAGGCAGCCACCGAACGTGGGATTGTGGTGTGCAATGCGCCTGATGGCCCCACCATTTCCACAGCAGAATTGACCATCACTTTGATGATGAGCGTGGCTAAAAACATCAAACCTGTTGAAAATTTATTTCATCAAGCAAAAACAAAAGACTACTTCAGTATTTATAACGGTATCGAGTTGAATGGTCTCAATCTGGGGCTGGTAGGGCTTGGACGCATTGGGAGTCATGTGGCTCAAATCGCACAAGCCTTGGGTATGAAGGTTTTTGGATATGATCCTTATTTATCCTCAGATCAATTTCGTGCCAAACATATTGAGCCACACGATTCATTGGAATCATTATTGAAAACCTCAGATGTGATTTCTTTGCATGTGCCTCACAGTGAGCAAACGCACCACATGATTAATACAGAGTCTTTAAGTTGGATGAATCAAGGGACCATTTTGATCAATGCTGCCCGTGGTGGATTGGTTGATGAACAAGCACTTTTAAATGCACTTGATGCAGGCCATTTGCATGGGGTTGGCCTGGATGTGCTTAGCAAAGAACCGATTGATTTGGACGAACATCATCCTTTTCTAAATCGTGAAGATGTGGTGGTGACCCCGCACATTGCTGCGGCGACTCGGGCGGGGAAAGACCGCTTGTGGGAGATGGCCATCAAACAAATTTTGCAAGTATTACATGACGAAAAACCAGATAATGTGGTGAATCCCGAAGTCTGGGACAAGCGCAGAATGCCAGCCACAATGTCTTAAAGAAAGGTTTAAGAAATCTCTAAGGAGTAGCGGTTATGGGAATAAAAATTGGAATTGGCGTTATCGGCATGGGATGGATGGGCATGGTTCATAGCCGTGCGTATCGTGCAGTGGTCGATCGCTTTGCAGACAGCGACATTGAAGCCAGGCTCGTCATTTGTGCTGACGATCTTCAGGAACGAGCCGACCATGCCAAGCGATCGCTTGGTTTTGAGCAAGCCACAACCAACTGGAAAGAAGTGATTGCTCATCCGGATGTGGAAGTGGTCAACATTGCGGCCCCTAACTTTTTACATTTGGAAATGGTAAAAGCTGCCGTTGAGGCGGGTAAGCATGTATTTTGTGAAAAACCTGTGGGGCGAACACCTGAAGAGACGGCTGAAGTTGAGTACTTGGCTCGTAAAGCGGGAGTGATGAGCTTTGTGGGTTTTAACTATCGTTGGGCCCCAATGGTGCAATATGCTAAAAAACTCATTGACGAAGGCAAGTTGGGAGAACTCACTCATTATCGTGGTCGCTTTTTTGCCATGTATGGCAGTCATCCCATGGGTCGACTGACCTGGCGTTATAAATATGAAGAATCCGGCCTGGGTGTGTTGGGCGACATTATGTCTCATGTGGTGGACATGTCGCATCATCTCATTGGCCCGATCAAACGTGTGGTCAGTAATCGGCATACTTTTATCAAAGAACGTCCTTTGCCTGGTGCGGGAGGCACTCATTTCGATTTAGGCACATCAGATGACCCCACCGGTCCTGTAACCAATGAGGATTATGTGGGCACGTTGGTGGAGTTCCAAAATGGGGTGCAGGGTACCTTTGAAACCTGTCGAGCCATTTTCGGCCCCAAATGTGAAATGGCATTTGAATTGAATGGCACCAAAGGTTCGGTCCGCTGGAACTTTGAACGCATGAATGAGCTGGAAGTTTACTTGCCAGATGATGAAGAAGGTCATAATGGCAATACCCGGATTCTGGCCGGCCCCCAACATCCGTATCATGGCCGTTTCAATCCGGGAGAAGGTATTGGTGCGGGTTATGAAGATCTAAAAATTATCGAAGCACACCAATTTCTGAAATCAATCGTTGATGGCAAACAAATTGCTCCAAGTTTTAAGCAGGCGCTGGAGCTGGCCAACGTGCAAACAGCCATGATTCGTTCCTGGGAGAGTGGCTCTTGGGAAGAAGTAACTTCAATCAAAAAGGTTGGACAAACCACCTAAAGGTGGTTTTAAAATGAATATGAACCAAGTTTCCATAGGCATTGTAGGCACCAGTTGGTGGGCAGACACCATGTTCCTTCCTGCTTTGGCATCTCATCCACAAGGGCGGGTTATTGCCACATGTGGACGAAATCGTAAGCGCGCAGATACGTTTGCATCTCAATGGGGGATTGATCATGTGTTTGACAATTATGAAACAATGATTGAGTCTGCTGACATTGATGCCGTGATTGTATCCACCCGAAATGACAGCCATTATCCCATCACTATGAAAGCGTTGGAAAGAGGACTGCATGTGTTGTGCGAAAAACCTCTGGGGCTGAATTATCAGGAAGCAAAGAAGATGGCAGATCTGGCGCATGAAAAAGATGTGAAACACATGACGCCTTTTACTTATCGCTTTATGCCCACCACACGCTACATTCACGAACTTATCAATGACGGTTTTATTGGTGATCCGTATCACTTGAACATGCGGTATTATGCAGGTTTTGGTCGCGACGACGACTACAATTGGCGTTACGATGTGAGAAAGGCGGGGTCAGGCATTGTGGGCGATATTGGCTCTCATTTTCTTTATTTGGCCTATTGGATGTTTGGTAAAATTAAGGCTGTGAGTTGCCGCTTAGGTTATTTTCGGGATCGACCAGAACTAGACCCTAAGGGGCAAACTTATGAACGTGGTGATGAATTGGCCACGGTCACGATGGAATTCGAAAATGGCGCACAAGGCGTACTCCAAGCCACCTGTTTGGCCTATGAAGATACAAATTTCCAACAATCGCACCACATGGAATTTCACGGTTCTGGCGGCACACTTTACAACGTTATTGACTGGGATCATACACAGCGTGTGTCCGGTGCTAAAGACGGTGAAGGGCCGGTGAAAGAAATGGTGGTGCCCGACCGTATTTGGGGCGATGTTCGCCGGGATCATGTTCATAACACTTATAAAGATATCTTTCGAACACAAAATTCTATGACCCGTCATTGGGTCACTGCCATTGCTGAAGACACCGTCGTTCAACCAGATTTTCATGATGGGGCACACATCCAACGGGTGATTGATGCCAGCGTCAAAAGCCATAAGGAACGGTGCTGGATCAATGTAGAAGATATTCAATAACAAGGCGGAGGATTTTTACAGATGTCAAATATTCGAGTGGCCAACGCTCCCTGTTCTTGGGGCACTTTGGAATTTGAAGGAATTTCAGGATTTGATGGGCTTTCCGGTGAACGCATCGAATACGAGCGTATGTTGGACGAATTGGTGTGGGCAGGATACACAGGTACCGAATTGGGCGATTGGGAGTTTATGCCCACCGATCCGGAAAAACTTCGCGAAGAACTGGAAAAACGCGAACTTGATATGCTGGGGTCCTGGGTGGGCGTGGCCTATGTCAATCCTGATGCTCATGCTGAAGGTGTAGAACGCGCCGTGACCATTGCCAAGTTGTTGGCTGAAGCGGCACAAGTTAATAAATCTGATCACAAGCCATTTATTGTGCTTGGAGATGACAATGGCACTGATCCTGTGCGAACTAAAAACGCAGGCCGTATTACATCTGAAATGATGATGTCAGATGAGCAATGGAAACATTTCACCGATGGCATCCAAAAGATTGCCACAGCCGTTCGTGACGAAACCGGCGTGCGTACGGTATTCCATCCGCATTGCGCAGGCTACATTGAAACGTTAGATGAGATCGCTCGCTTTTTGGATATGACTGATCCAGAGCTGGTCGGCATTGCTTTTGACACCGGTCACATTGCTTATGGCCTGGGCAAAAACAATCCTCAGGGTGTGATTGATGCATTGGATCGTTTTGAAGATCGCATTCGGTACATTCATTTTAAAGATTGTCATTCAGATATTGCCGATCAAGCACGTGCGGGACAGTGGGACTATTTTCAATCATTACAACATGCTATCTTTTGCGAATTGGGCAAGGGGTTTGTCGATTTTTCCGCAGTCAAGCAATGGATGGAAGATCATAACTATCAGGGGTGGGTTGTGGTGGAACAGGACGTGCTCCCAGGGATGGGAGATCCTAAAGATAGCGCCAAACGCAATCGTGAATTTTTAAGATCCATTGGGTTTTAGTTTATGATCGACCTCATTGCTATAGGGCGGGTGTCGATGGATTTGTTTGCCAAAAACATCGGTGTTCCTTTTACCGAAATCGAAGCATTTGAAACTGGCGTCGGCGGCAGCCCTTCCAATATTGCCATTGGAACAAGTCGTTTGGGGTTGAAATCTGCTTTGCTGACAGCGGTTGGGCCAGATGAAGTCGGCAAGTTTGTAATCGAGAATCTGAAACAAGAAGGTGTGGAAACACAATTCATCCAGCAAAAACCTGACACGCGAACAGGTATGGCAGTGGTGGGTGTACAGCCACCAGACAAGTTTCCGTTGGTGTTCTATCGAGAGAACCCAGCAGATGTTCATCTCACGATTGATGATGTGTTGAATTTGCCACTTGACAAAGCCAAAGCACTGTTATTGTCTGGTACGGCCATGAGCCGGGGAAGTTGTCGAGATGCCACCCTGTTTGCAGCTGAATATGGCAAGCAGCAAGGCACCACAAATTTTATCGACCTTGACTTGCGACCCGATCAATGGACGCATGGCCGTGGATTTGGTCTGAATATTAGAACGCTTTTGCCATATCTTGATGTGGTGATCGGCACAGAGGAAGAGTTTTTTGCAGCTTTGGCACCCGACCCTCAAACGCCAATGTCCGGGCAATCCTTAAATGAATCTGAGTTGCAAGCTTTGATGCAACATATCGAAGATTTACTCAAGCACTCTCATAGTCCTGAAACGTTGGTGCTCAAACGAGGCGCTCGGGGGGTGAGCATCTTCACCAAGTCAAGCGAACCATTTGATGTGGCTGGTTATGAGATTGAAGTGCTCAACACAGTTGGGGCAGGAGATGCTTTTGCCAGTGGTCTGATCTATGGATTCATGCACGGCTGGCCTTGGCAAAATTGTGCAAAGATGGCCAATGCTTGCGGTGCGATTGTGGTTACGCGCCACGGCTGTTCCACGGCAATGCCAATAGAAAAAGAAGTGTTGGCATTTATTGACACACATGGTGGATTTTAAAACCCAATGAGGTAATTATGAACAAGCATTTGATCCGGCCAAAATATGGAGAAACGGTTTTAATGGAAGTCACCCCGGAGTCAGCAGGATGGGATTCGCTTCATTACAAAGTCATTGAACTCAAAGCTGGAGAATCTTTTACTGAAGCAACTGAAGGCAATGAAGCAGCCGTGGTCACCTTATCTGGCAATTTAAAATTAAAAGCCGACGATCAATCTTTTGAAGTGAGTCGCGCGGGTGTGTTTATCGAAAAATCCAGCGTGCTTTATGTACCACCTGGGAAATCCATTGAAATTGAAGCAGTCGTTGATTCTCAATTTTCGATCGGGGCTGCCCCTGCTGAGGGTAAATATCCGACACGCCTGTTCACACCTGATGAAATGCCAACCGTCATTCGCGGTGAAGGCGGGGCGAAGCGACAGGTGTTTTTCTCGTTGGCACATCCATTGCCCGCTGAGAGATTGATTGTGTTTGAAGTCTACGTGCCTGGAGGGCATTGGTCAGGTTGGCCTCCTCATTGCCATGATGGTTACGGGGATTCTGTCTATCTGGAGGAAACCTATTACTTTCGCACTGAACCTGAAACGGGGGTTGCCTGGCATCGAAATTATCGAGTGGACAAAGATTTTGATGAAATCATTCCCGCTCACAACGGCGAACTTGTGTTGGTGACAGAAGGGTTTCACTCCACTGCCGCAACACCTGGAACCAACCTATATTTTCTCAATTATTTGGCAGGCGACCTTTATGATGATGCGCGTAGCACGCCTCCTTTCGATGATCCTACCCATGCTTGGATTTTGGATGATTGGGAGAAGAATTCCATGAACTTGCCTTTATTTGATGACTAAGTTAAAGTTTTTTGCCAAAGAATAGACAATGGATGTGAGGTTGTCATCTCTCGCATTCATTGTCTAATTAAGTTCCATTTATTCAAGCATTGTCAACACAGTGTCTTAGAAATTGCAATCTGATTTCTCATAAACTTATGTATTAAGAAAAAGACCTGTATCTAGCAAAAGTTGCCATTACCCAACCCTCCTGCACAAATTTTCTCAATGCGTCTGTCCCAAGGTATTGACTGATTCTTTTTAACGCGGAATTATTAAATCTTAGTTAAACCAAAACTTGACTTTGACGTTACGTCAAGGTGTATGCTCAGATTGAATTCAAAAAGGAGCATCATGATGCGGCAATGGAAGATTGGTGAATTGGCCAAGGAAACAGGGTTAACTGTGCGTACGCTTCGGTATTATGACCAAATTGGTTTGTTAATACCATCGCAGCGTTTAGAGAATGGCTACCGCGTTTATCTGGAAGCAGATGTGGGGCGATTGCAACAAATTCTTTCACTCCGTCAGCTTGGGTTATCCTTGGATCAAATCCAGTCTAGTTTTGAAAATCCACATTATTCATGGAGTAATGTGATTCAAATGCAGATCAAACAATTGCAACACGCAATCAGTAGCCAAAAACAATTGTTAAAGCGGTTGGAGAAGATTTATGAGCACCTTCAATCGCAACAAGATGTGTCTGTTGAAAGAATATTAAAAACGATTGAGGTGATGAATTTGATTGAAAAACATGGTTTTGACCCAGGGTTTAGCGAAGAAGAAATGTTGCAAATTAAACAGCGAGGCGAAGATTTTGGCTCCGATAAAATTCGAGAGGTCGAAGAAGAATGGCCCCAATTGATTGCGAAAGTACAAGCTGAACTGGACAAAGGGACCCCCCCCTCTGATCCAGCCGTTCAAGCATTGGCTCAGCGCTGGAAAGAGTTGATCAAGATGTTTACGGGAGGCGATCCTGAAGTTTCGCGAAAGTTGGCGCAGGCTTATCAGGATGCTCCAAAATTTGGTGAGTCTATGGGCCTGACTTCCGAGTTGACAGATTACGTTCAACAAGCCTGGTCTTAATTAAGAAAGGGGCTGATTTAAAATCAGCCCCTTTCTATCAAAATTTCTTTTGGAACATTTCTGGCCCAAATTCGTATAAATAAGTGAAAACCATGAAATACTGACGTTGAAATGATTTTATGGTTTCTTTCAGCATTGTCTACTGTAGAGCGTGTTTGGGCATCATCAAAGCTTCAAAACAATTGATTGTAAAACGGATGTGATTCGGGCTTTATCCTTTTCATCGAAGGTGTTGAGGTACCATCAAAAAGGGATGGGTATATCATCAAGCTTCGAAAAATATTTGGATTTTATTGATCGCCGCTGACCTGATTGGGCTGTCCGTTGAAGATGCCTTTGCTTTGGGGGGTAATATTCATGGTGCTAGGATTTCCTTTAGCCAAAACACTGATGTTTACAATATTTCATTATCACTACTTCAAGCGAATTGGGAGATGAATCAACATTTAATGGTAAGGAGGTATTTTGGAAAGCAAAAAACATCAATTGTGACGAATGTAGCAACCAGATTGAAAGTCGAAGCAGCTTAGTAGTCAAACGGAAGTGGTTTAAGCTTTTGCCATTTATCTGACAAAGATTTATCTAAATTGGCATCTCTACGTTCGGCACATTAAACGGAAAATATAATTATCTTTATAGCTCTATATCCGTTTTTGCATCGATTGTGGTAAAGGTTTAGATTGGTGCTATAAAGGGGATTTATGAGATTAGAAATAATTTTGATTTTGTTAGGTGTGACCTTATTGGCTGGTATCGGGGCTATTTTCTTTTTGTCATCTTCTTCAAGTGGTGATGATGGGAAACAATTCGCACAGGAACCTTTTGAAGTTGGCACCATCAACCTCGCTTTTTTTGAGGATGATGATGCGACCACTTGTTTTGATATTGTGGATAACTTCCCACGCACGGATGAACAAATTCAGGCGTTGGCCGATTACCTGGCTGCTCAAAATTTAGAAATCATTGCATTGCAGGAAATTGAAAACCCAAATGCGTTAGATAAGCTGGCCAATTATTTGCCATCCAGCTATGCCACCTTTACCAGTGGGCAACGGGAATGCCAGCGAGTGGCCTACCTTTATAACAAAGATCGATTTTCGGTATCTGAAATTACCGAGATCAAAGATCTGGATGTGTCCAGAGGGCTACGAAATGGATTGGGTGCAATGTTTAAAGACAATACCACAGACCAAGAATTTTTTGCGATCAACGTGCATTTGAAGTGTTGTTCAAATGGGGAGCTGATGCGTCAAAATCAACTTCGCAAACTCAGCGATTGGTTGGAAGACTGGCGCGAAGAAAACCCTGAAACACCTGTGATGGTTTTGGGAGATTTTAATGATCGTTTACATTCCTCTGGTAATTTTGATCTGATTTCTGAATCGCTTGAGTTGGAATTACTCACTGACGAATTGCCAGATATGCTGTGTGAACCTCAGGGCCGTCAGTTTACCGAAGCGATTGTTCATGTGGTGGCATCGGGCGATCTATTGAATCGCTTTTCTGGAACCGTTTTGATGGAAAATTTCTTTAGTGATGAATCATTGACAGAAAGACAATCGTTTACAGATCATTGCTTGATCTGGGCCAAGTTTAATTGATTTTAAAAAAGAAGAGGCGGGGCAAGCAGTGATGCTTGCCCCGTTTGGTGATAGGAAAAGGGTAAGATTTCAAAACATCAATTCAATCGAAAAATAAACACCCAATAACAGGCCAATTCCAAGCATGCTGAGAAGGCCCATCCACTGGAAGGCTTTCATTCGTTTTTGTTGTTCCGTCATGTTAACTTCCTTCAAGGCCACATTGGGTTAATTTTAGTTTGCCACTCCAATATGAACATTGAATGATCACAAGATGAGGGTTTTGTGGAGATGTGCCGGTTGAGTGTAAGCGGTCAACATTACATTGGGAATGCTTGATCGTCATTGTGACCACATTGAAATTGCTTGTCTGTCATCACAAACACGAGAACCATTGTCTATCACTGGAATGTGATCAGCGCGTGATGGGATCAATCATTCTCTGAGTGAGGTCATGAATGCTTTGGTTGTAGAAAAATCTGTGGCACAATCTAAGTGTGACTTAGGCAGGTTATGAAGGGGTTAGGTGTGAGAAGAATCAACTATGTTCGTATGGGCATTGTTGTGGCAGTCTGGATGTTGGTTACGGTGGGTATGGCAACCCATGCATCTTTGAGTGATCGACATTGGGATGTAATGGATCTTTTATCCTCAACATCTCGTCTGCCATTTGCCATACGTTTTTCGATTGACCATCAAGATGTTGAGCAGTTTAAGGTGAGCGTATTTAATTTGGCTGGTGTGTCTGTCTTTCAAAGTGACGTGTCACAGAAGCAAACATTGCGTTGGAACATGCTTGGCCCAAAAGGGTTTCGTGTGCCCAATGGAATCTACTTGTACGTGGTTGAAGCCCAATTGAACAACGGCCGACAAGTTCGTAACACAGTTAAGAAAATTGCTGTATTGCATTAATTTTCCTTCACTCTCTATAAGATAGACTCTCTCTTGTGCGAAAGGGTCAGAGCATTCGCTCTGACCCTTTCGCCTTTTTTGATTTAATTTTTTCCTTATGCCTCTTGGCCAATGGTCACAAGTCCTTTCACTTCCTGAAGGGCAAGCCCCCACAGACGTTTCATAAGTCCTTCTGAATGTAATGAATAACACATACATTGAAGAAAGAATAGAGCACATCTTTAGGAGTGACATAATGCACAGAATTTGGCTGATGATGCTGGTTGTAAGCATGATTGCGCTAACGGGCTGTGGGTTTTCAGACATTCAAACCGAGATGGAGCCAACGGCTTCAACAGAAGGAACCCCAACACCTGCACAGATGCTGAGTATTTCAAAAGCATACCCTCGACATGCGGTGCTGGTCATTCCCGACTTTGAAAGCAATGGCTGTATGGGGCTGGTGCCCTGCGAAATTCGAGTGAAAGTCAACGAAGTGGTGGAGGTCGCCTTTAGTTACGTGGTGCCCAACTACTGCTTCCTCACCTATATTACGCCGATGTGTCAACCCAGAATTGATATTGGTTTGCCTTCCGACGGTTTGCGTGTGGGACACAGTGGGATGAGATCTGGGCACTTTATGGTCACCCCACAGTTTTCGGCCAAAATGGCTGGAGAACACTACATTGATGTCAATTTCTCTATGACGCACCGTTGGTTTAAGTCGAATTCCAATGGCAAATCAATGCTCAAAGTGATTGCAACTGAATAGGTTTTTCTTTCAAATGGCGGTGGGGGACGGTATACTCACCGCCACATTCGTTTCTTTTTTTCAATTCCTTTCTACAATTTTAAAAAAATTGGTCATGAGTCCTTCTCAATGTGACTTGCAATACATAAACTGTTGTTGAACAGAGATTTCTTGAGGAGGGTCATATGAAAAAATCGTGGCTAATTTTGTTGGTTGTAGGCATGGTTGCACTCACCGGGTGTGGCATGTCTCAGGTTCAAAACGAATTGGAAGCAACGCCTACTGAGGGAACACCTTTGGCAACTCAGTTAAACCTTGGGATGCCCAACCCCGAAATTGCAGTCGCTATATTGCCAGGGTTTAGGGGGAATGGTTGTTTGGGGCTGGTGCCTTGTGAGATTCATGTAAAGGTTAATGAAGTGGTGGATATTGTGTTTACGTATGTGGTGCCAAATTTTTGTTTCCCAACCTATGGTGCTCCAATGTGTAAACCAAGCATTGACATTGCGTTGCCTTCTGATGGGTTACGAGTGGGCCACGGCGGAATGCGAGCGGGCCATTATATGATCACACCGCAATTCTCGGCGCAAACACCAGGTGAACATTTTATTGCCGTGGAATTTGGGATGACCCAAAACCGTTGGCTCAAACCGGATTATTCCGGATCTACTGTGCTCAAGATTATTGCTATTGAATAATTCTTGTTAAAGGAGTGGGCAAGCAGCCCACTCCTTTATCTTAAATTGCTAAGGCAAACAACTTTCCCCGAGTTCGTTATTTCAAACACATTTTTTTCTAACGTCAGATTTACCTGATAATCATCTTCCTCTGAACCACATTGAATCAAGATTGCAGAAATACCCCAGCCAGAATGGTTGCGGACTTGTGAGTTTCTTAATGAATTATTTCCACTCCCATTGAGGGTAATGCCATTACAAGACAAACTTGCATCAGCACATTCAGTACGAATTCCGTTGCTTTCGATGCGAAGCGAATCAAGCAGAGCAGCCTCCTTCCATGGCAACTTCAATCATATGCTTGCTGAACTTTAAATTTCAATTGTTATGGGATGTGACCATTTTGTCACGCTGTTGTCACGGTTGAATTTTATGATTGGGACAAGAACGCAAGGAGGACAGGATGGAACACTTAAATACAACCATTGGTACGATACTTTGGATTGTTTTCTCACTTGCAATGATATGGACCTGGAGCCGCACAACCCGAAAAAGCTCCAGTGAATGACCTCCATCCCCTTCTTCCAGAAACCCTCTAAGCTTTGCAAGGGCGGTGATTGCACACACACCTCCGCCCTTGCAAGCCCTTCCCTAACATTAACTTTTAAAGGCTATTTACTAAAAGAGAATTTTTACAATGAAAGTCATCTGATCCCCCAACCCCCTTTTCAAAAAAGGGGCACGTTCTATTGATGAGAATTAATTCTTTTACATGAAGCGTGGTTCTTTATGTAGGAAAGGTCGGAAGCGGTTGCAATCTTAGAGAAAATCGAAATGATAGAGGAACTGGATGGGGAGGTTTTTAATGGCATCTGGATCAAAGAAAGTCATTTATGCTGCACTGGTCGGAAACTTTTTAATTGCAATCACAAAGTTCATTGCGGCTTCAATAACAAGCAGTTCGGCCATGTTGTCCGAAGGCATTCATTCAATGGTGGATACCGGAAACCAAGTTTTGCTGCTTTACGGATTGCGTCGCGCTAACATGCCAGCAGATGAACAATTCCCCTTTGGTCACGGTAAGGAAGTCTATTTTTGGAGCTTCATTGTCGCGATTCTCATATTTGCGGTGGGTGCGGGTGTTTCCCTGTATGAAGGCATCGAACATATGTTGCATCCTGCCCACATTGGCGATCCCACCATCAATTATATTGTCCTGGGATTGGCCATGATTTTTGAAGGCGCCGCCTGGTTTTTCGCCTGGAAAGCGTTTAAACGCGCCAAAGGCAAGCTCGACTATGTAACAGCCGTCAAGCGCAGCAAAGACCCAACCTTGTTCGTAGTGTTGTTTGAAGATTCAGCAGCCATGCTCGGTTTGGCAGTTGCTTTTCTTGGTGTATTCTTAACTCAGGTGACCCATAATGCCTTATTTGATGGATTGGCCTCAGTCATCATTGGCTTGATCCTGGGTGGCACCGCTATCTGGCTCGCCATTGAAACCAAGGGCCTTTTGATAGGTGAAGCGGCTGACCCGGATGTGGTTCAAGGCATTCACAATATGGCTAAAGCTTATCCAGACATTCTGTATGTGAACGAAGTGCTCACCATGCACATGGGGCCGGAATTTATCCTGGTCAACCTCAGTGCAAATTTCGCTGATGCCAATTCCGCAGACGATATCGAAGACACGATTTCACGATTAGATCAACAAATTAAATCAGAGTTTCCTCATGTGAAGCGAGTTTTTGTTGAAGCTGAGCGCCGAAAGTAATTCTTACTGATCACTCACAATACGAACACCGATGTGATGATCCTGATACGTGGGTGGGTCTTCAAAGTGGCGGTAAGCTGCGCGACCTGCAAAGGGGTGTGAGCCCCACCAGCCGCCTTTTTCAACCTTGATGCGACCTGTTTCGGGGCCTTGAGGGTCGATGAAATCGATGTCTTGTTTGTAGTAATTTCGATCGAGCCAATCGTTGACCCATTCCATGACATTGCCGGACATGTTGTATGCTCCGACCCAGCTTACAGCTTCAGGAAAGCGGTCGATGGCGACTGATCTGTCAAAATCAACGATATTAGAGATGGTGCGATCAAACTCATTGCCATATGGAAAAATGAGTGATTCTGGACCACGAGCCGCAAATTCCCATTCGGCTTCGCTCGGAAGTCGCCCACCACGCCAAGCAGCATAGGCTTCAGCTTCGTACCAGGTGATACAGGCACGAGGAAAGTCTTCATCGGTTTCTGCGCAATCAACAGGTACATTGTCAACGCGATTAGATGTTTTCCAAGCCCAACCCGCTTCAGACCACAAGGATTGGTTTGTATAACCGCCACTGTCTACAAAAGCAGCAAAAGCGCCATTGCTAACTTCATATTTGTCGATCCAATAGCCGTTGGTCAAGGTAACTTGGTGTTGAGGTTGTTCGCTAAAAAGTTCTGTTCTGCCCCAGGGTGGGGGTGTGATGGAAGCTTCGTCCGTACCCATCATAAAAGAGCCGGCAGGCACCCAAACCTGTTCGATGCCGTGTTCGTCCACACGTTCGGTTCCCGCTTCTCGTTCAGCTTGGCCAGCCATCAGCAATGCACCTCCAATAGCGAAAACAAACAATAACATGACAGTCCAGGACCATAACTTCCTCATCCGATGATCGACCTTTCAATAAAAGCTTTGTAAAGTCTACCATGGAATATTCGAATTTTTGACAAATGTCTATTACATTACAATGGGGAAATTCGACACTATCAGGAGGGTACTTTGAACTGGCTGGGTTATGTGGCAATTGGGCTGTTGTTGATTGTGACGGGAGGGTGGATTGGTGTGGTCGAATTGCCAAAGCCCCAAGTTCAGGGAACGCTTCAAGTTGAAGGATTGATCGATGAAGTTGACATCATCCGCGACCAGTGGGGGATTCCTCACATTTTTGCCAGAAATGAAAACGATCTGTTTTTTGCCCAGGGGTTTGTCACAGCTCAGGATCGGTTGTGGCAATTGGAACTGAGCCGTCGCCTTGGCGCTGGTACGCTGTCTGAGGTGTTTGGAGAGTTGGCACTGGGGGCGGATAAATCCATACGTACATTGGGGCTAAATCGAGCTGCCCAAGCTTCAGTAGAGATGCTATCATCCAAAACTCAAGCCCGATTAGAAGCCTATATCAACGGCATTAATGCCTGGATTTCAAAGAAAAATTTCCCGCTCGAATTCATGATTTTAGGATTCAAACCGGACCCCTGGAAGCTCGAAGACGTGTTTCATGTGTCTGGTGGCATGGCTATGACGTTACAGGATTCCTACAACACCATCATCAAACGTGCTCGCGCTCAGACCCTTTTGGCTCCAGAATTGTTTTCTAAAATTAATACGCCTTACGACACCACAGGTTCTTTTGGTGTGAATGCTGCTTGGAGTGGAGAAGTTGTTGCTCATTCAAATACTTTTACAGAATTGGCAAAGGTTAATTTATCAACGACCACTTTGAACAGTTTGGGGTATTTCTCTCGATCTATTGAAAGTATGTCTCATTGGATGCCGTTGGGGGAAGGAATTGGCAGCAATGCCTGGGCGGTTCATGGTTCATTGACCGACAGTGGCATGCCCTATTTGGCAAACGATCCACACTTGCCCAATCGTCAACCAGCCACGTGGTATGAAGTTCATCTCAACGCTCCGGACTGGAATGTCACTGGCGCGAGTTTGCCAGGTCTCCCAGGGGTGGTGATTGGCCATAACGAGCACATTGCCTGGGGGGTGACCAATGGGTATTTGGCCACCCAGGATTTGTTCATTGAGCAATTTAATGTAGAGAGTGCATCCAGTTACCAATTTCAGGGTGCATTAAAACAAGCTGAAATCATCCAGGAAAAAATTTATATTAAAGGCCAAAAAGACCCAATTAATCACGAAGTTATCCTCACCCATCACGGCCCGGTAATTACAGACTTGATAGACACAGAACAAGCCATCGCATTGGGTTGGACGTTCATAGCCTCGCAGGAAATTGATCAGTTGGGTGGGCTATTGCATATCAATCAAGCCACAGATTGGGATGCTTTTCGAGCAGGAGTAGCTCAGGTGCCTTTTGACCTCAATTTTGTCTATGCGGATGTGGGTGGAAACATTGGTTATCAGCTTTCAGGTTTATTGCCGCAACGAACCTCTGCATACAATGGATTGCCAGTGGAAGGGTGGACAGGTGAGCATGAATGGACCGGAATTCATGGTTTAGATGATCTTCCTCATACCTACAATCCAGACACCGGATTTGTGGCAACAGCCAACCATCGACCGTTCGGACCTGAATTGATGAATAGCATACCAGGTGAATGGTCTCCCCCTTTTCGATCTGAACGTATCACAATCTTGTTAGAAGATCAGGCTCCCTTCAGCATCGAAGATATGAAAGCGTTTCAGGCAGACGCATTCAATCAACCACTTTATCAATTGGCAGATTGGATGAGATCCATTGAATCTCAAGATAAAACACATGCGCAAGCTTTGGATATTATCAAAAGTTGGAATGGCGTTGTACTTGAGGAGAGTCAGGCTCCGGTAATCCTGGATGCCATTGCTCGAAATCTGATTGCAAAGATGTTTGGTAGTCGATTGACCGTTGAAGCAAACTTTATTGGCTTCCAGGGCAGTATGTACTGGTTGCTGGAAATGGCTGAATTGGATCGCAACAACAGTTGGTTTGATGATCCATCCACCCCTGGGGTTGAAAATTTTGGCGATCTGCTCCTGTCTTCATTCCACCAGACGATAGAAATGCTCACAGAGACAGTTGGCCCGATCAAGCAATGGACTTGGGGGCGATTGAAGCCGGTTACTTTTTTCCATCCGTTAGGCAGTGCTCCTGTCATCGGCGGTTTATTCAATCTCACGACACCCACTGCCGGGGGGCGATTTACACTGAATCGCGACAATGCTTCCTATCGAACCGTGATTGATTTAGGCAAATTGAACAATTCTTTTAGTGAACTGACCACGGGACAGTCGGGACATCCCTTTTCTAAACATTATAGAGACCAGCTAGAGGATTGGCGTCATGTGGAATTTCACCCAATGCTTTGGACCGCTGAGGCTATTAAGGATCATAGAGAAGCACACTTGAAACTTCGCCTTTCAAACTAGCTTCGCATGTTGATGAATTGAAGAGGCACATCTAAATCCTGCTCTTTAAGCAAAGTCATGACAGTCTGAAGATCGTCTATCTTTTTTCCAGTGACCCGGAGTTCTTCTCCCTGAATGGAAGTTTGCACTTTTATTTTGGTGTCTTTGACTATCTTGACAATTTTTTGCGCGATTTCTTTTTCAATGCCTTCCTGAATATCGACTTCGCGTTTCAATGCGCCGCCAGAGGTAGGTTCAGAATCTTTGAATTTAAAAGTTTTTGAATTGATTTTTTGGCGTACTGCATTGGCAATAAAAATTTCACGCATGGCTTCCATTTTCAGTTTATCAGCGCCAAGGAAACTGATCTTCTTGCCTTGGCGATCCAGGGTGATCTCATTGTGCGTGCCACGGAAATCGTAGCGTTGTGAAATTTCACGCGAAGCATTGTTAACAACGTCGTCTACTGTCTGCATCTCGATGCGATTTACGATATCAAAAGAGGGCATGTGTTTTCCTTCAAGCTGTGATTCATAATAGGATAAGCTTAATCATGCCTGATTTCAAAAATTCTTTCATTTTTCCTAGAAATATGTTGAATTCTAAATTTTCTCCAATAATTGCTGACGATATCAAAACATGAGACAATCTAGAGCCTGTTTGATATATGGCGACTTAGTATATATGCCTTTAAATCCAATTAACTTATTAAAAGGTTCTAATAACATGAAAATAATATTCACCCTATTGCCAGCGTTTTAAAAGTGTGTTAGGCTTTGGGTGTAGAGGAGTTGAGCACCTTCAAACTCAACACCGAAACGTGAATAAAACTTTGAACCTTCAAACAAAGTTTTATGTCGCTCCTAAAAGAAAACGGATGCACCTACAATGGCAAACCATGCGAAAGCATGGGACGCAAAATTAACGGCCTAACAGGTTGATCGCTCCTTCCTCATGGCGGCAGAATCGCTAGGTGCAAGTTCGTTTCCTTACAATTCTTAAAACCAAACCCCGACTTTGGTCCCTCCTCTTAACAAAGACTTCAATGATGACAAAAGGCAGAGTAACGGATCTTTAATCCTTTACTTTTTTTAGACGCTAGTTTGATCCATTTCATTTCACGGGTAAAATTTCCCCATGAACCAATCATTGCCGCAGGTTTCTCGCGTTTATCAGAATCATCATTTAGACAGCACCCGTTGGGATGCGTTTACGCCCCGAAAAGATGATATTATTATTGCCACCTCCTATAAATCCGGTACGACTTGGATGCAAACCATTGTGCTGAATCTCATTTTTGGTTCTAAAAATGTGCCAAGTACGATTCAGACTTCGCGCTGGCTAGATAATCGTTCTATTCCGATTCAGGATGTGGTTGATCAGTTTGAGTCTCAAAAACATCGAAGAGTGATCAAAACGCACCTGCCTTTAGATGGTCTTCCCTTTTACCCAGCTCTAAAATACATTGTGATAGGACGAGATGGTCGCGATGTGTTTATGTCCCTTTGGAATCATTACAAAAACTACACCCCTGAAGGCTATGCGAAGTTCAACGATGCACCCAATCGAGTGGGTGGCCCAGTGCCGCAATGCCCTGAAGATATTCGCATTTTTTACAGTAATTGGATCAATCGGGGCTGGTTTGATGGGGACACAGAAGGCTATCCGTTTTGGTCAAACTTCAGGCACACACAAACATGGTGGAATTATCGACACCTGCCAAACATTCATTTTGTTCACTTTAAAGATTTGCTCAACGATTTATATGGCGAAGTGAAACGAGTGGCTGATTTTCTGGAAATTTCAGTATCAGGGTCAGAGTTGGCTGATGTGGTAGAAGCTGCCACCTTTAAAACCATGAAGAAAAATGCTGAGCATATTTATCCAGACGCTAGCGGTTTTGTTGGTGGGGCACAAACATTCATCAACAAAGGCACCAACGGACGTTGGCAAAGTTTTATGGGCGAAGAAGAAATTGACCTTTACGAAGATGCGGTTGCACGCGAACTAACATTGGAATGCGCCTTATGGTTGGAATTCGGTCGTTGGCAAGATCAACGCGGTTAATCAAACACGACTGTTCCTGAGCGCTTTGCTGAACAAGGCGATCAAAGCGATCAAAAGATAAAGGCCGCCTCCCATAAGATATATCCACCGAATCGGGATTTGATCTGCCAAGCTCGCAAAAACCAATCCAGATAACATAAAGGACATACTTGCCAGCATGGCTCTCAAAGCGTAGATTCTGCCCAGAATCTGACTATCTACTTTGGTCTGAAGCAACGTGTCTTGCGCCACATCCCGAATAGCAAAAGGCGGCCCAAAGAAAAATGATATCAACACGGCCCAAAAATTGTTGACACTGATGGCGTAAAGTAGCGTAAGGATACCACTGATGACCGTGTTGGAGATGATTGACCACCCGGCCCATTTTCCAACCCACCGTGCAGCGGTGGCTGCAACGATGGCACCGATCAATTGCCCACTATAAAAAGCTCCATTCTGATAGCCCCAATCAATTGAGTTGCCGTTGAGGGCATTTTCCACAAATACCAACAACAGCGCCGAAGTCCAAATACCATGTGGGATATGTTCTGCTGTTTCCATGATGACCAAAGCACGCGCGAGTCTATTTTTTTTCAGATAGGAAAAACTCATGCCAATGGATTTGAAGATTGGGTCATTTTTTTGCTTTTCTTTTTTGCCAGCCCCACGTTCAAATTTCAACAAAAACAGCAATAATCCTGCCGCCAAAAAGAGAGACAATACAATCCACACAAAATCTGTTAGCGAAAGGTAAGTGGTTAAGAATCCTCCAACAATGTACCCAAAGGCCAATGCGCCTTGATTGGTGGCAATGATCATGCTGTTTGCTCTGACCAATACCGTTCGAGGTACCAATGCGGGAATGATCGCAACCCTGGCAGGGTCATAAAAAATGTTGGCGGTGGATAAGGCAGCCACCAAGCTATAAATAAACCACAATTCAAGGTCTTGATTGCCAATACCAAGCAACACAGAGACCACCAATAAGGAACGAATGAGGTTGGCAGCAATCAACACATATTGACGTGGATAGCGATCCACCAATGCCCCAGCCACTGGACCAAGCAACCATTGAGGGGCCATATTGGCAATTAACACACCAGCCGTTTGCAGGGCCGAGCCAGTCAGATTGAAAATTGTCACCATCAATCCGACTGTAAAAAACGTGTCTCCAAGTTTGGCCAAAGTGTGAGACAACCAGAGCCAGCCGAAATTTTTGTAAGAGAAAAGCAGCTTCATTCGGATTTGCCTTGATAAACCGTCCGGTGCGGAAAGGGAATTTCGATACCTTCTTTATCAAATTCGATTTTAATGCGGCGGCGGAATTGACGTGCCATTTCCCAACGCTTATCAGGCTTTGTAGTGAGTCGAGTGCGGATGACGACAGCGGAATCTGCTAAATCTTGGACGCCTTGAATCTCAAGCGGTGCCAGCAAACAGGGGCCGCACTCTTTATCCGCCATTAGGTCCTCGCCGATGCGTTTGAGCACATCCATCACATGATCGACATCTTCTTTGTAAGCGACGCCGATATCGACCACGTTGTATGAGAATGTTTTGGTGTAATTGGTGACCACTGAAATATCTCCGTTAGGGATGATGTGTACCCGGCCTTCATGGTCGCGGATCACGGTGGTGCGCATGTTGACTTCTTCCACTTGGCCGGAAACGCCTGCCACAGCAATGACATCGCCCACGCGATATTGGTTTTCCAGCAAGATGAAAAAGCCGGAAAAATAGTCCTGAATCATCTTCTGAGCGGCGAATCCGATGGCGATCCCCGCAATCCCTGCGCCTGCCAGAATGGGGCCGATATCGACCCCAAACTCCAGCAAAATCAGGATGAATGAAACTGAAAACACAATAATTCGAGACAAACGCCGAATCAAACGTGAGAGCGTTGTAGCCCGCTTGATTAGCTCTTTAGAAGAATCTTGAGTTCGGGCCCGTCCCTCAATGTATTTTTGAATGCCTCGTGAAGACAAGCCAACCACCCAGATAATCAACACAGACATCAAGACAATGATGCCAATGTTCAATCCATGAGTAAGAAACCACAATTCAATCGTCGGCCAATCGAGATTCATGTAAATACATCAAGCGGTTAGACATCTAATGGGTCTAGATAGCGAATGTTGGGTGGAGCAGCGAGATTTTCTGCAAATGTTGCAAGTGAACCATTTTCTTCACGCCACGCAACATACTTTTGATGATGTTCAACAGAGTCCCAGATTTCATAAATAATGACGTTGGTCGGGTTTTCTTTATTGGAATAGGCAATCAGACTTTGACATCCAACGAAAGCCCTGGTCTCTGCTAGGTTTTCCTTTAGCCAGTTATGAAAAGTTTCAACAGACTCAGATTTTAGCTGTAAATCCAGAATAGCGGCTACGCTCATGGGAAATCTCCTTTGTTTGAAAAATGATCTGATGAAGTGTGACAGGTTGATGCTACCAGAAATGAATTTGAAAACAAAAAAGATTATTCAGCCAGCCACTTGTACATCACATACGCATCAACATAGCCTTGAGTTGGATGGCGAAATGCCTTAGGCAGCGTGCCCACAATCTCAAACTCCAATTTTTGCCAGAGCCGCACAGCTCCTTCGTTGGTGGACACCACCGAGTTGAATTGCATCGCCTTAAAACCAAGTTCAAGCGCAACCTGTTGCGAATGCTCACACATCTTTGTGGCAAGCCCTTTGCCTCTGGCTTGAGATGAAACCATATAGCCACAGTTGCAGACATGGCTTCCAGGTCCACCTTGATTTGGTTTGATGAAATAAGTGCCGAGCAAGACACTATCTTCTTCAATTACAAAGGTATTTTGAGGTTGGTCAATCCACAAGTGAAACGCTTGCTTATTGTCCATATTGGGATCATATCCATACGTTTCACCTGCGGATACGATCTCTTGGAAGATGGGCCAGATGGCTTCAAAGTCTTCGTGTTGGGCATTTCTAATAATCATATTTTAATCTGTGTTGGCTGCTTTTAAAGTGATTTAAATGAAATTACCAATTGTTCCAGCAAATGTCTCTTCAAGCTTCGGGTTAATCAAGTTGCCAGCCTTCACTCAGCATAAAACTTAATCCAAGGCCCGCCAATGTACCGAAGAAGCCTGAACCGAATGAAACGCTTTGTTCCACATCCTCACCAAAAACCATGATGGCCATACCAAACCCAACAGCTGCACCAATCACACCACCTGTGTTGAGTAAGAATACGCGGCCGCGGGGCATTGGATTGTCGACTGTGTAGTATGCCCCCGCAATAGCACCCAAGTCTGTGGTTGCCAACACGAGGGTGAAAAATTCCTGAGTACTCATGTCCAAATCCAAAGCAGCCACACCTAAAAGGGTCAAAATGCCGGACCAGAATCCTACGGTGTCCATCAATGCCACGTCACCGGCTTGAGGTCTAAGCTGATCCCAAAGATAAACGGCTGCACCCAAACCACCGAGTTGAGCAGCCATCATCGTGCCGGAGAACAATTGCTCATCCGTCCAGTTGTCCAAAATCATGTTGAGTGCAAGGCCGTTCCAAAAGCCCCAGGTGCTGCCTGAGTTAAGCATCAATGTGTGGCCGGAGGTGATTCCGCCATTAGTGTTGAATAAGGACATAGACAAGCCACTAAGGCCACCACCCATCACAGATCCAACAGCCAATCGTTCATCATCACACTGAATCAAGCCACAAAACTCTATGCCCAAAATCAAGCCGTGGATGGTTTGATACAACACCAACTCTGAGCGAGCGAAATTGTCTGGTTGTTCGATGCCAAAGCGATCCGTGTTCACGTTTTCGACTGAATCATCCTGTGCAGCCATCAAGGGCGTTGCCATCATTGTCAAAAGCATCAACATACTCATGCTGATCGAGATTATTTTGTTCATTATTTTTCCTTTCAAACCTTTTTTACTTTCAAGAGCCAATGATCTCAGGATACAAATCTCAATTACATACGGGTTACACAAAGGTTACGTTCTTTGATTGAATCGACAATGACGTTCATCAGAGGCTGTGGTAAAATAATAAAAATCACCAGGGAGGCAAGATGTCCAGGGTCGATCAATTTAAACAGCAGTTTCAAATGATTTCGTCAATCCTATCAGATGCTGCCAATAATGTACCAGAAGAAAAGTCAGAGTGGAATCCGGAAGGCAAAGGCCGAAGCGCCAAAGGCATCTTGGAACACATGGCTGCCTCTAATCTTGGATTTTCAAGGGTGATTGCCGGGAAAGATCTGCCAATGAAAGTGGATCACATCAATCGAAAAGATGTGGCATTGCCAGCAAATTCTTACGAAAAAGCTTTGTCCAGATATAAAAAGAGTATAGAAGCTGTGGTCAACTCAATGGAAGCCTTAAGTGACAAACAATTGCTCGAAGAACGTACGTTGCCCTGGGGGGATGCCAGTAATACGGCAATGGCTATGAACATCGTGAGTTTTCACACCATGTATCATGCTGGTCAACTGAACTATATGCAAACATTGTGGGGAGATGACGAAGATCGACTCTAAATGATCATTCAGGTGCGCGGTGGTTGAAGTAATAAGGAACGGAGACAAACACAGAAAAAAATAGATGTCCAAAAAACCATGGCCAGCGCTTGTGTCTAAAACTATGAATTAAGGTTTGGAAAAACAAAACCACCATTCGCAATGATGCAACTTGAACAAGCATTTCCACCAATTGTAATCTTGCTAAGCTGGAACTACGCAGAATCCCAAACAGAAATAAAGCCAAGAAGATGAGTGCGATATTAACGGTCACATCTCTAAACAGATAACTGGGCTGCTGATCTGCCATCACTCTTGATTGCACAATATTTCAATCATATCAGGTTTGTGCAGTTGCGCTAAGGCTGAACGAGGTCAGCAAACAACAATTTTTTTGCTATCATGTATATAGAGGCTAAGCAATAGTGAAAATTCAACGATCTTTTACCAGCGACAAGCAAGCTCAGATCATAGTTTTCATTACATTCAGTCGGCTTTGGCTTGATGTATAAATAAAAGGTGTAACTTTAGGAGGTTATGACATGAAATCCAAGCTGATCGCATTGGCGGTCATCATTTTTGTGTTAGCGGGTTTCTCTACCTCGGCCCAGATTGATGACGACATTGCTCCTGTACAACTTTCAACCAGTTCCGTGGTATGTGTAACGCGCGGTGAGTGTCAACCTGACATGGCAGTGGATGACAGCATCATTTTTGTGGTGTGGCCAGAACAAGATGGCGACAACCAGAATACGCTGTATTTTGCCTCTTCCACCGATGAAGGCCAAACCTTTGTTGCTCCAACTGCCATCCCTGTGACGACCAGTCCGAGTACACGTGATCCTTCTGTGGCAATTGCAAGTGATGGAACAATTTTATTGACCTGGACAGATGATCGCGCAGGCAATGATGAAGTATTGATTAGTTCCTCGACGGATAATGGAAGCACTTGGCGCTGGGATACAAATGGAGATTTTTTCAATCTATCCAATAACAGTGGCGATTCGTATGATGCAAATGTTTCAGTTTCGGATTTTGGGCCGGTTTCAGTGGTTTGGTCGGACAACACAATTGATGATGTTATCAACCCCGATGGTGGGCGAAATGTATTTATGAGGTTCACTTTTAATCCTGGGCAAACAGACCAAACCCTGCTTGATTTAATCTCCCTAACCAACACAATCAACGTGTCGAAGAGATTTATTGCTTCCCTGGGGTCGCCTGCAACATCCCCGCAAGTGAAATTCAGCCCCAATGCTAATTTGGATAACCCTGAGGTTATCTTAATTTGGCAACAAGCAGTTACCAGCGATGAAGAAATCTTTTTCCATCAAACTCAGTCTTTTAACCCTACGATTGTTTCTAATCCAGATATATCAATTGAGTCTCGAAATCCCACAATTGCTGTCACTTCGCCACCTGCCCCCGGTGGTGGTGGCCCAAGAGATATAACTCAAGCGGTTATTGCTTGGGAAGAGCCATCAGGGTCACGATCCAGAATTTTATTTTCAGGCTCAACCGATGTTAGCTTTGCGTTTGCGCCCCCTCGATTCAGTGACAATATTTTAGAGCTCTCTGATGCGGATGAATTTGCCAGTAATCCAAACATCAATGCAAGTCTTGATGGTAATCTTTATATAGCTTGGCAGTCAGATGATCTAAACTCGAGTGATCCAACAGCGATCAGATTGCGATTTCTGTCAAACGTATTTAGCCCAATCGTCACCATTTCTGAACGTGATGGTGAAGTTTCGGGCGACGCAACGAATCCAATCGTAGGCACAGATTTAAACAATGTATATGTGTCTTGGGTCGAAGAAAACAACAGCACTGGCCAATTAGACATTTTCTTTGCTGGTCGATCAAGATTGTCTATATTCTAAATATTGTAAATTTCTCAAATAGATAAATTTCATAGAAAATTTGAAAAGCACCCAAGAAATTTCTTGGGTGCTTTTCTTTTATCCAAAAATCTCCATCAAAGTCTCACATCAGCCACATTTGGCCCTCACGTTGGTTGCCTACACTGCAAGCATAAATTCAAACAAAACGCTTGTGAGCAGTGAAAGGAAACACAACATGAAATACACAAAGAAATTTATCCTCGTTGCTTTGGTAGTCTTGATTGGTTGGGGGGCTGTGGGTGCCACGGCTCAAACTGAATTGTCGGACAGCGATATTTTATTTGCAATGGACCAGGCACGCTTTGAAGCTTTTCGGCCGGAAGACATTCCTCCAGGTTTTAACCCCCGCACAGACAACTTGCCAACTGGATTGGTATACACTCTGGAAATAGAAGCTGTGCGCCCTGATGGTAATACAAAAGCAGTGGTGCAAGTGTCTCAGTTGAGTTTTGCCACCGCTCGTATCGATTATTTGGAACCCGCTGAGCTCGCCGGAGATGTGTTCATTGCCAGCCGCTTTGAAGACTCGGTGGTCTTTTGGAATCCTGATCTGATCACGCCGCTTCAAATTGATGGTGCCTTTGAAGTGTTTGGTGATGCGACTGTGTGGGAAGTGATGGGAATTCCTTTTGGTAGAATTTTCAGCATCGAAGAGTCTACTGAGGTGACTATGGAAGATGGCAGCACAGCGTTGTCTTTTGACATGACCAGCAATCGTTCCAGGTTCCCATTTTCCAAAGCCACAGTCACTGCTGATCCTGAAACCTTGCAGCCTATCACTTTGAACTTGTTCGATCAGGATGGCGATCCGCTACACGAAAATACCTTTGTCAGTTACACCGTTTCTGAAGATGGCCGCACTCACTATGAACAACAGGTATTGAATAACTTGGTGGTGCCAGGCAATCAAACCTTGTTGACAGTGATTGGGATCGATCATGTGGCATTAGATGAAGACTTTTTCGATCCAGGGAAATTGAGCGAGTAAATCAAGCCCAAATTTTTAAATTAAATTTTTTAATATGCCAACCCCACTCTCTTATTGAGAGTGGGGCTTTTGGTTTTTGAAAAACGTTGAAGAATCACTTGCAATTGAGGTGGGATTCCGTTTAGTCTGATGTAAGAATGCAGTGATTCTTGGGGAGGGTTGAGATGTTTGGAAAACCATCAGCCAAAATTGAAGCTATTAAATCAGTTCCAATGTTTTCGGAGCTGGATAAAAAACATTTGGAACTCATTAGTAAACAGTTTGATGAAGTCACTCTCTCTGCGGGGAATTTACTTGCAGAAGAAGGAAAAATTGGTCAGGAATTCATCATTTTGCTAGAAGGTCAAGCGCGGGTGGAAAGAGAAGGCAAACAAATTAATACGCTGTTTACAGGTTCATTTTTCGGTGAAATCGCATTATTGGATCGTGGTCCCAGAACTGCATCTGTAATTGCAGAAACCGATGTGGATTTATTGGTCCTCAGTGCCCAATATTTTGATGACTTGTTGGATGAAATCCCAGAGTTGTCGCGGGCGCTTTTACGCTCATTGAGCTTGTATATCCGCAATCTTCAAGCTCCTAAATAGTTTTTCTTGTATTTAACAGAGAGTAAAAGGGGCTGAACATTTAAGTTCAGCCCCTTTCTTTTTTGTGAAATGATTAGTCGATTCTGAGACTTTCAGCCATGACCATACAATGATCGAAAGTGAACACATCCACGCCGGCCAAGCGATCTTGCCATGTGTGCACAGTGAGATCGTTACACATTTGGGCAACCTCATCCAGGTAACGATCAAATAAACGCCAAGGATTTAAAAAACCCACTTCCGCCGCAATTGCCATAAAATCAATCGTTTGTAAAGCTTGTGCGGCATTGGCTTCGACATCTAATATATATTCGCGTTGTGTGTAAACATCTGCACGAGTGGCGAGCCGATTAAGGTGCCCGCTGACCAAATGATTGAAATCGTATCCCAAAATTTGGTCATGGGCGTTGATGAAAACAGGCACTTGCTCTGCAATGGCTAGATCTTTAAAAGGTGACCAGCCTGGGAAAATCACGTCGATCAACAACAAAGTTTTTTGTCGAGGTGCATAAATATACAAATTACCTGCTTGATGGGCTGGGCCTCTGTAAGTGAGTTCGAGAATCTGATGGCCCACTTCCAGGGTGTAATGGCGTCTAAAGGTTTCTGTAGGCAAAGGAATCGGACCCCCACCCACAAACACGCCCCAAGGGAAGCGATTGTGTTCGCCCATGCCTTCTCGCAATTGTTGATAGGTGACAGCATGTGCAATGTAAGTGGCATCTTCCGGGAACATACTGGCCCCGGCAATATGATCTGCATGAGAATGGCTGTAAATGACGTGAGTGATAGGTTCATCGGTTACTTCAGCCACAGCGGCGAGATAGCGGTCTCCAATGCTGGGGGGGGCGTCGATGACGATAACACCTTCACCGGTGGTCATAAACATGGTGGTGTAGGTGCCTTCGGTCAACCAGTAGAGGCCATCGCCAATTTCTTCAACGTAGTAGCCTTTGTCTGGATCAATGGCGACCCCCATAGCGACTGCGGGAAGTGTTTCAAACGTATTGATGGAAATGATATCGCCAGGGATTTCAGCAATATCATCAATGACGTCCTCAATCGTTTCTTCAGCTTGGTTTACGATTTCTTCCGCCACATTGATTGTTTCCTCAACTTGATCGACCACCACATCCACTTGAGTCTCGATCACTTCAGAAACTACCACTTGAGCCACTTTGGGTTCGACTGATCTAAATGGCATAAAAATCAGGGCGCTCAGGGCTGCAAATGCCAGGAACCCCAAAACTATCAATAAATCTCTCATAACCTTTCCCCCTCTTTAACATTGTTCGATAGGGAAAGTATAAATCAATTAACCTGAATAAGTAAAACAGATATTGACGATCTTACTGAGTTGGCAAACTGGCCTGTTGCCAAGCCTGGATGCCACCTTCGAGATGGTACACATTTTCAAAGCCCATGCCCTTCAATAGCGCCACTGTTTGTGAAGATCTATTGCCGGAGCGGCAGTAGATGACATACGATTTTGATTTATCCAATGCAGTCAGTTCTGCACCAAAGCTGGATTCATAAAAATCCAGATTGACCAATGGCAGGCCGTTGGGATTTATGTGAGCTTCAGAAAACTCCTCAGGTGTGCGCACGTCCAGCACAACGAGATCAGGATTGTTGTATTGAGCTTGCAATAAATTTTGAGTTTCTTCGGCATTCAGGTTGCCATAGGCAATAATTCCAGGCGTATCGGATGGGTTTGCATTGTTGCTGTTCATGTAATAGCCAACGGCCCCAATGGCCAAGCCGACCACGACCAAAGCGATGACGATGTTAAAGCGGTTGTTTCTTTTTTCTTGATTCATTGTTTCACCTCTACTTGAGAAATTCCCTGTTGCAGGCAGTTTATCGCAAACTTTTGCGACTGGCTAGGTGTTCACTTTATACTGAATAAATGGATGCTCAAACTTACCTAAAGCGAATCGGCATGAGCAAGATCGAAGCGCCCACCTTGTCTTGGTTGTCCTGCCTGCAAACTTATCATGTGCTGAACGTACCATTCGAAACTTTGAGCATTCATCAAGAGGGCGACACGATCTCGCTGGACTCAGATCAATTATATGACAAAATTGTGACTCGACGTCGGGGTGGCTTTTGCTACGAGCTCAACGGGGCATTTGCCGAGCTTCTCGCAGCGGTTGGATTTGAAGTAACTCAAATATCAGCCAAGGTCTATAGCAGCGAAAAAGACGCGTTTGGCCCGGAGTTTGATCACCTCACATTGCTTGTCCATCTCGATAAAAATTACTTGGTGGATGTCGGCTTTGGTGATGCCATTCGTATTCCGCTTGCCATGCCCAATGGGGATGCAGAAGATATCGAAGGGCGTTTTCGCATTGTGAGAAATCTGCATGGCATAGATGATTATATGTACGAAAAAATGGAAAATGGCGAATGGTGGCCCAAGTATCGCTTTAGTACCATGCCGCGCGAGATAAGTGAGTTTCAGGACATGTGCGATTTTCATCAATACTCGAAAGACTCCCACTTTGCCAAACAGCCGATTTGCTCTCAAGGGACAGAAACTGGACGAATATCGTTGATTCCCAATCAATTCATCGTTACTGAACATGGCGACAGCCAGCTTCATGCGGTCAGTGACGACAACGATTATGGTCGCAAATTAAAACAACATTTTGATATTCAACTCGGATGAGCACATCATTTAACGTCAAAAATCCCAATTACGAACAAACCGTGCGCGATAGTTTTGCAAAGCAAGGGTTGATGCAGCATTTAAGCGCAACCCTTGCCGAAGTGTCGCCAGGGCAAGTAACAATCACCGTGCCATATTCCCCACATTTCACACAGCAGCACGGATTTTTCCACGCCGGTGTCGCCACTAGCATTGTGGATGTGGCCTGTGGTTACGCTGCCTATTCCCTGATGCCCCTTAATAGCGAAGTGCTAACCATCGAATTCAAAGCCAATTTCGTGTCCCCCGCCATCGGCCAACAACTCATCGCCCAAGGCCGCGTCCTCAAACCAGGCAGCACCATCACCGTCTGCCAAGGAGATGTCTACTGTATCAACCACAGCCAACAAAAACTTTGCGCGACGATGCTCGCTTCAATGATTTGTAAAAAATTCGAATAAAACTCCTGGATAGAGAAGGGAGTTTTGACTCCACTTGACGAAAGGCGATTTCATAAAAAAGATATCATGTTTCCTGTTCGTATTCATGATGCAGTATTGGATACTCAAAAAACCTGGGCCCCTAAGTTGAAACTTAAAAGACACATAGGTGATACTCGAAATTGGAAAGATCACGATGCTTATCAGAAATCTTTTAAACGGTAACTTTGTGATTTAAAGGAATCATCTTCTAGTGACTAATTTCTTTGACATCTCTTTTTTAAAGCATCTATAATGGTTCCATATTTGTGCAAAGGGAGAGGTAACGGATGAAAAAAATCAGTGTATTGGTCGCACGCGTTGGTGTATTGGTGTTGGCCTTGGTTGTGTCGGGCTTTGCGGTTCAGATGGAACGAGAGTCTCAGTCTGTGTTTACGTTTCCAATGATGGATGAAGATGGTATGGAAATTAAACCTTCCATGATGGTCGATGACGCTGCTGCCAGTATTACTCGTACCAGTGGTGGTGTTTCGTTGGCGGTTCGTGCACACGATCTACCTGTTGGTGATGCAGTGACCATGTGGTTGGTGGCGTTCAACCATCCAGAAAATTGTTCTGATGGCGTCTGTGATGGCAACGATGTGATGCCTCCTCCAGGAAACTTGGAGGCAGGTGTCAGTGTGCATTATCTGGATGGCAGGATCGTTAGTGAAGTTGGTACGGCATTGTTCTTTGGTACATTGGCCAACAACACCAGCGACTATGCTTTATTTGGCCCTTCAGTGGAAAATGCGTTCACCACCGAATACCACATTGTGTTGCGTAGCCATGGTCTTGCCAGCGGTCACCACGACATCTTGCAGGCACAGCTCAACAGCATCAATGGCGGCTGCGATCCAGAACCACCTCATGCACCTTGCCAGGATCTACAGTTTGCTGTGTTTAAATAAACCAAATTGGCTAAAAAAATAGAAACCTTCACCGGGGCGTTGATTTTCCAGCGCTCCGGTTTTCTTTTTAGGGGAACGAGCGGCTTCAATCCTCTGAAACCACTCGCATTTTAATACCTGTGGAGGATGACTCATACACCTTCCCCATAAACGAATGGGTTAGACTGCACGCTAAACGATTTATTTTTTTACCCCCCCAACTTTCTTTTTCTCCATTTCTATTCACGCTGAAACCAAAAGGGCGTATGATGGGTGTTATTTGTTAAGGGAGAGATGTTATGTCCTCAGAAAAGCATTCATTCCAGCTTGGTTCGTTTCAGTGCAAAGTGCTGAGTGATCGCACTTATCAAGGCCCATTGGATTTTTCAAAGTTTTTCCCCACAGCTCCGCCTGATCAACTTGAATCAAGGATAAGTCAGTATCAGATTGACCCCGAAAACATCACGCTTTCATTCAATTGTTTATTTATTGACACAGGTCAATCTCGCACCCTCATCGACACAGGTGTTGGTCGCGAACACGGAGGGCACTTTCAGGATCATCTCGAAGCCGAAGGCATTTCGCCGGACAGCATAGACCACGTCATCTTCACCCACGGCCACGCAGACCACATTGGTGGTATCACGGATGTGGAAGCCAATCTGGTCTTTCCCAATTCAAAATATTGGATGTCCAAACCCGAATGGGATTACTGGCAGGATGAAGCGAATATGGAACATGAACCACCTCATGCCATTGCTGGTGCGAAAAAAAATCTGCCACTGATCGCTGAACAGGTTAATCTGATTGAAGCGGAAGGCGAATTGCTGGCAGGCATTTCTGTATTCAACATTCCAGGTCACACCATTGGAATGATGGGGCTGCTCATTGAATCCGATGACCAAAAACTCATCGTGGCGGCAGACAGCTTTCATCGCCCCCTCCAGATTGAACATACGGATTGGAATGCACAGTCTGATCGCGTTCCCGATAAAGCCCCTGGTTCTCGGCAAAAATTGTTAAAGAAAGCCGTCAATGAAGATGCGCTGTTGGTGGTTTACCACTTTCCTCATCCAGGCCTGGGCCGTGTTCAGGTGCACGACTCGACGTGGAAGTGGCAACCTTTTTAAAGAAGAGATGAATGCATTTATAAAAGCAACACAATAAATTACAGATAAAGGCAACTAATCCCCCACCCCCCTTTTCAATAAGGGGGCTACGATAAGACTGCGCATGTGAATGCTATGATTTGAAACCTCATCCTGATTGAGTTTGACAGATAGGATTGATTTAGTTTCCCTCATTTCAAGCCGACTTTGTCAAGTAGTTACTACCCTTAAGGAAAGGAGTTTTATGAAATCTATTCTGCTAAGTATTGGTTTGGTTGTTTTGTTGGGCATTACAAGTTTCGCACAAGAGGCACCGGCGAAAAAGGTGTGGGATTTCTATTGGCTCGAAGTGCTTGGTGGTGCTGTCGGGTCAGCGGTGGGCAATGTTCTGGGTCAATTGGCTGCATCTGCAGGTGCTTGTGATGGAGATGGTGTCACCTGCGGGGTGTTGCTCGGCCCCCCTATCGGTGCAGTAGCCGGTGTCTGGACCGTGGGGATGCTCAATGGTGTCAATGGTAATTTATGGCTGGCTCCCATTGGCGGTTTGCTGGGGGCTGCCACGGGCATTTGGGGCGATCTCATCTGGCAGATTTCGATTCAATCCGACAGTCCGCTTTGGTTCACGTACATGTTTTCAGCATTGGGTGCGGCGTTGGGCTTCAGCTTGGGTGCGAGTATGAAGACGGAATAAAACTGGAAACTGGGAGAACATCGGGGACAAACGTCTTTCACATTACAAAGATTCGTTGGTATGATTTAGACGGAGCGGTGTGGGAGGGGCCGAATGTCACGTCAAACAATTAGATGGGGAATCTTTTTAGTACTCACTGTGTTCGTCGTCAGTCAATTGTCCAATGTCAGTGCACAACCGCCCGGTGTCACACCTCGTGTTGTGATTGTTGAACCCGATGTGGTCATCGATTTTGAAACTGATGGTTTTCAGATTACTCCATTGGACGATCAGCAAATCAGCATTCCATTTACGGCAAACAACACTTTTATCAATTTTGGCTTTGACCTCAATGATGATCTTATCATTGACACTCCAGCCTTGTTTGAGCGATATGGCGAGGACGGAACAGACAGCTTCATTGTGTCTCGTTGTGGTGAAGAAGAAGTAGAGAGTCTCTGGGATGTAGATTGTACGCCCGATGGCCAGGGTGGAGATTTTTTTCTACGAAATCCGGAAAATGTCAGCCTATTGGCTGGTCATGATCTGATCATTGAATACACAGGCGCTTTGCCAAATAGTCTTTCTGGCCAGATTTGGGATGTGGATTTCCGCGGAGAAGATTTATCTGATGCTTATTTGATTGAAGCCCTGGATACGGATGGCAACCTGCTTCGTGAAGTGTCCATTTCAAAGTTTGATTTGCCCTCCAGTTTAGATGGACTGCCCTTTAGCTTCAGCTTGGTGACCACAAATCCTATTCGTCGTGTAAGAATTTCTAGCAAAAATGTTGGGGCATTAGGGTTTGACAATTTCACCCCTGTTCGTAACCTGAGCCGTTTTAATCAGATTAGCCAGATCTACTTAGAGTCCCTTGGTTGTGAAAGACAGGGAACCGTACGTTCTGGGGGGAGTGACATTAAATCGGCTATCACCATCAATAATCAAAGTGATGAGCCTGTTAAAATGATTCCGATCAACGAGAGTGGTTTCCGTGGACTTCCAATCGTATTAGAACCTGGTCGTGCCAGAATTAAACCAGGTTTTGAGACAGATGTTTGGTTAGTAACTTCCATGGATAATCGTTGCCTGGCTTTAGTTGAACTGACCAAATTTTCTGGTTTTTTGTATCTTCTTTAGAACATCCGTGTTTCTTACACCGAGAATTCGACAAAAGAGTTTCTTTGACCTATAGTAGATTAAAGGGAGGTGAAATGAATAATTCTATCTTGCAAAGAATTAATGGTTGGTCATTGCCTGTCAAATTGTTGGGCGGATTTTTCATTTTGTTCTTATTTTCTGCTGTGGGTACATTGATCGCAGAGCAATTAAATCAACTGAACTACAATGGCACAGATTATGCTTTTGCCAAAGTGGAAGATGATACGCGAAAGGCTTTTCAAGATTCATCTGCCGAGCGCGATTTTACCACCGTGCAAATACAAGCCATCACCGGCTATAAGCTTATGGTTTACCATGTTGTTGTTGGCAACATTGAGAAAGCACAGGTTGAACCCACAACAACGCAGATCATAGATATGCTTGCGGAGGAAGATTCGACGATTGATGAGATGATCATTCATTTTTACAGCGATGAGACACTTGTGGAGCAAGGCGAGACTTGGGATATTGCCAGCGCCATTTGGGGCCCTGAAGGCGTGCGAGATAATATCACTGCCAGTATCGCCAAAAATGATGAGCGAAACACATATAAAACCTCTATCCAATATGGAAGTGCTTTTTAAAAAAATCATTGGATAATTTGTTTCCTGTGGTGAAGTCCCTTTAAATGAATACATCTATCTGTACTTATTGAAAGGACAAACCATGTTCGATGAACTTGAAGATTTTATACACATGCTACACAGCACTCGCGCTTTTTTACGATCGGCTTTAAAAGAAATTTCTGAAGATCGTTTCGATTGGTCTCCGACCTTTTCAACTTCATCCACTGAAATGATTCTCAAGCACGTTGGGAAGTGGGAAACCACATATATTTCCCGAATTCAATTTGGTGATGATCGAGCTGTTGATCACAGTATCGAATTGTGTTCTGGGCAAACAGCCGTTTTGGAAAAACTTGAAGAAATTCGCGAATGGAGTCTCGAAGCTATCAGTCAGCTAAAACCCGAAGATATGCAAAAAAAATTCGATCACAATGGCAACTTGTTTAACACTCGAAAAATGCTTATCAATTGGACAAGGCATGAAACGTACCACATCGGGCAGATTTTCTATATAGCCATGCAGCTGAATCCAGACCAGGTTAATGAGTTGCCCGACCCGCCCAGGATTGAATCAACATGATGAATGACCAACATCAAAAGTACCTTTCAAACCTAAAGTGTATCATTTGTGGGGAGCAAGATTATGAATGGGGAAAATTGCGCAATGCTGAGCCATTTTTGCCCGAGAGTTTTGGGTTTAAGGAAACGATGAAAAGAACCTCTTTTGGGAAATACAATTCTGAAGCCCGACGTTGTAACCATTGTGGAAACATTCAGATTTTTAGTCCCTAAGAAGTTTATTGGTATTCAATGCCCAGGTCTTCCAATATATCTTCAACCATCTCTATGGCGGCTTTGTTATTTCCCAATGCTGCAAATGGACCAGTGGGGCAGTAACAGGTGATGTGAATGCTTTCCAGCACAGCTTGCAGAAAAATCCGATCTCCACTGTCATTAAAAATGAGCTCGATATAGTCGATATATTCAAGGGTGGGTTTGGGTGGTTCAGGTGGCATCTCTTCGACCAATTCCCCTTGGCAGTCGGCACAAAGGGTGATACCTTCAATGTATTCTGTGTCACATCTCGGGCAAAACATATACTATGAACAAGAATCCTGAGTGACTATCAAGCCATTTTCTTCCAGGGTGGGAATGACCTCTTCACAAGCGTGTGCATCGAGTGGATTGTCGCTTAGATCCACGGTGCCACCTTCACTGAGGCTGGAAGAACCATCACTGTTGCTGAGGCTCAACAACACACTGATGTCGGTGATATTGTTCATGGCCAAATCCAGGGATCTTAAATTAAAAAGCATGCTCAATGGATTGAGATCACTGATTTGATTGTTGCTCAAGTTAAGGACCTGAAGGCTGATCAAATTGCTTAGTGGGGTAATATTTTCAATTTGGTTGGTACTCAAATCTAGAAATCTTATTGCTTCTATTTTGGATAAAGCTCCAATATCAGTGATTAGATTGGAGGATGCATTGAATCGTTGTAATTTGTTTAAATTGCCGAGTGGGGTGAGATTCTCAATATCATTGAAATTCAGGGTCAAATTTTGCAGATTGACCAACCCCGACAAAGCTTCCACAGAAGCAATTTGATTAGAATCCAACACCAGCGTTTGTAGGTTCATAAGGTTAACTAGTGGGGATAAATCCTGCACAAGATTGGCATTAAGGTTCAAGCCTAGCAGCGCATTCAGCCCAGCCAAAGGCTGTAAGTCACGGACTTGGTTTGAGCTTAACACCAGCGTCTGTAACTTGGTCAATCCCTCCAATGGGCTGACATCATCAATTTGATTGCTGCTAAACAACATGGTTTGCAAATTTGATAGCGTTGACAAGGGAGAAAGATCGTTCACTCTATTGGAAGTCAAATCCAAGGTTTGAAGTTGGCTTAATGCAGACAGTGGCCCTAAATCGCTGACGTCATTCGAGACAAGGCTCAGGTCTTGCAGCCTGGGAAGTGCTGATAAGGGTTGAAGATCATTGATACGATTAAAGCTCAACACCAGCGCGGTCAGGTTTGTCAGGTCGGACAGGGAGGCCAAATTGTCGATATCATTATTGCTTAACAACAAACGTTCCAGCTCAATTAAATTGCTGAGCGGGGCAAGATCATTGATATTGTTTCCCGTTAAAATTAGGCTCACCAATGAATTGAGCTTAACCAATGGACTAAGATTGGTAATGGTGTTGTTGCTCAGGCTCAAATTTTGTAATGAAGAGAGAGCTTCGATGCCGTTTATATCATTAATTTCACGATTGTCCGCGGCAAGGAAAGTGAGGTTCCCAACATCACAACTGGTCAGGCTGCCCGCCGTTTTGTTGATGGCTGAACGAATGGCGTCTTCCAGCTTTGGATCAACAAACGAAACAGACGTGCAATTTTCTTGTGTGATTGATGCCAAAGTGTTTGGACCAAAAAACAATAATCCTATTACAACGACCGTAATCATTTTTTTCGCTTGAATACCTATCACGAATTTCTTCACTAAAACCTCCAAGCCAGCGCCATTTACTTAACCAATTTTAGCGAAAAAATCAAGAGCTTGTGTCATGGAATGGACTGATGCAAAGTATACTTTTGCAAATTCCTTAACAAAAATGGAGCTAAAATGAAAATCAGTTTTACTGACCCTGTCTGGGATGGCATAGATATTCCAGAAGCCCATCGTTGTGAAACTCCCGGGGCGAAATCGCCCGGACTTTTGGTGGCAAACTTACCCGCCAATGCAAACACAGTGTCTTTAGAATTTAATGATATTGATTTTAAGCCTTTGTCAAAGAATGGCGGTCATGGCATCCTCGGATACCGTTTTCAGTTAGGTGTGGCGGAAGTGATTGTGCCTCCCGTTCGAGAAGTGGAGGAGGACGATCTTCCAGAAAACATCATCATTGTCTCTCACAATCGAGGGCAATCGAAAAAGGGATACCGTGCGCCTTGCGGCGGCATTGGCAAATTTCACAACTACGAATTGATTGTCAAAGCCTATCATTCTATAGAGCCTGAATACACATTGGATGAAGAGATCATTGCTTTGGGAAAGCTGAAACAAGAAGAATAATTTCCAAAAATGTTTATAATCTGATTTAAATCCGAATTTTGTTTGAGGAATTTATGACCCAAATGCCAACCCTGACCAGCGAACGTTTATTATTACGACCACACACTCTGGCAGATGCCCTCGACGTTCAGCGATTTGCTGGCGACATTGAAATCGCCAAGACCACACTCAATATCCCGCACCCCTATGAAGACGGACTGGCTGAAGCCTGGATAGAAACGCATCAGGATGCCTGGGAAAACGCAAGTTTGCTGGCTCTGGCAATCACGGAAGTAAATACAAATGAATTTATCGGCGGCATTGGGTTGGTACTGCACCTGCAACACGACAAAGCCAATCTGGGCTATTGGATAGGAAAACCTCACTGGGGAAAAGGCTACGCCACCGAAGCCGCTCGCATGTTGATCCACTACGGTTTCACCGAATTGAACCTTAATCGCATCGAAGCCGATTATTTTTCAAAAAACGAAGCCTCAGGTCGCGTGATGCAAAAACTCGGCATGAATCCCGAAGGTTTTTCGAAACAAGCCTATAAAAAATGGGAAGGATACATCGATATTGAACGTTATGCTATTCTTAAAAGGGATTATGAATCTAGCAAAGTTCGAGATCAAGCATTTTTGTAAGTTTTTATATCAATGGAGTATCTGAGAACTTCCATATTAAAATAGACAACTTCTTCCGCACCAGACAGTCCAATTTTTTCCAAGACTCGTTGAGAGGCAACATTTTGTCTGTGAACAATCCCAACAATCGATTCAAAAGCCAAATGTTCAAAACCAAACTGGATACCCTTCTTGGCACTCTCAGTAGCTAAGCCTTGACCCCAATGAGTGGGGCTTAATAAATAACCAATTTCAACTTCATCAGTATCAGGCAAATATTGAAGGCCAGTCCAGCCAATGATCTTTGGATTGTCTAAAAATTGAATAGCCCACCAGCCATAGTTTCTATCCTCCCAGTGGGTCAATTGTTGTTGAATGAAATTTCCAACTTTTTCTATTGGAGGAGGGTTAGTATTGGGAAAATAATTCAGCACATCTGGCATCTTCAAGATTTGGTGTAAATCTTGTGCGTCTGAGGATTCGAATTGGCGTAATCTCAAACGAGGAGTATCTACGGACAACATTTCAGGACCAGGCTTTTAAGGCAAGGCTTGCCACTTGTTGCTCGATTTCATAAGGCACCATTTGAGGTTCATGCTGAAGTTTGTTTGAGTTTTTCATGTGGTAGGCGAGGCTGAGTGATTGCAGGGCCAAACCTAAGTCCATTACTTCGATAGGGTTGCCGTCGGCGGCGGCGAGGTTAATGAGGTTGCCTTCGCCCAACAAATAGATGTGGTTGCCATTGAGCAGTTCGTAGGATTCGATATGTTGATCTAATGTTTCTTGAGTACGGGCCTGTTCGCGCAAGGCGGGGAGGTCCAGTTCGTCTTCAAAGTGACCGGCATTGCAGAGCAGCACACCGTCTTTCATTTGCCCAAACTCCGCCATGCCTAGCACGCCAGATCGTCCTGTGACGGTGATCACGATGTCGGCGTTAGGCAAAGCGTCTTCGAGTGTGGTGGTCTGAAAGCCTTCTAGGTGGGCCTCTAGTTGTGCCAATGGGTTGAGGTCAACCACAGTGACATGCGCTCCTGCACCTCTCATGTATTTGGCGACGCCCTGGCCGCAATAGCCATAGCCAACGACGGTGGTTCGCTTGCCGCCCATGAGCAGCCGCGTGGCCCGCATGATGGCATCTACCACGCCTTGGCCCACGCCATATCGATTCTCGATAATACGCTTGGCTTGCGTGTCGTTGATCACCAGGGTGGGGAAATAAAACGAATCGTAACTTTCTCTAAGCCGAGTGGCTCCGGTGGTGGTTTCTTCCGTGGCACCAATGATCTTCTGCTGAAGGTGCTGATACTCCGGTTTGTCATGCACAAACGCATGAAGATCGCCGCCGTTGTCCGCAATTAAATCAGGATCATCTTCGAGGACCAATCCGATATTGTCCAGGTGATCCTCAAATGTCTCAGAATTCCAGGCGTAGACGTTGGTTCCCAATTCCTGAACCAGCCAAGCGGCAGTGTCATCCTTCGTGGTTTTGGGACTTCCAGTAATAGAAACTTCCGCGCCACCTGCCATCAACGTTTGCACCCACACAGCGGTTTTGGGTTCTACGTGCAAACAAATGCCAATGCGCTTACCTGCAAAGGGTTTGGTTTGTTCAAACGTTTCGCGAATGCTGGCGAGGATGGGCATGTTTAACGATGCCCATCCCACGCGCAGTTTGCCTTGTTCGGCTAAATGAATATCTTCAATTTTATGGTTTGACAACACTTAGTCCGATCCCACATCAAGTGTGATCACGCGGCCATTCAATGGCTGTACGGGACGGTTGTTAAAGTCACAACAGGAATTGCCCAGCAAGGTCTGGAAAAAATTAATCTGGGATGCGGACATGGTGATTGTTTCACGCAACAACAACCAGCCAACGCCCTCTGTGCAAGGCGGGGTGGTTAAAGACCCATCATAACGATATGTGGTCAAATCATCTGGCAGAACGTTGAGTGCATTGAAGGTGCTTTCCAAATGCACTTCTTCATTCGCTGTGCCTGGTAACCCAGTCCAAATGGAGGCTAATTGCTGATTGGTTGGGCCTTCTTCAATCAATAAACCCAATACCACGATGGCGTCGCTTCGGCCCGCAAAGAAACAACGTCCGCACAAATGAACCATGTGCATTTCCATTGCAAACGATTGACCATTGATGGTGTGTTCACTTGGCGCGTGGAAGTGGAACTGCAACAGCTCATAGAGATTTTCGTTAAATTCCATAAAGCTGCCCGTTTCGTACTCCATTTCGATGGTGTGTCCGTTGTTGAGCAGGAACACGGGTGTATCCTGATAGTTGAGTTCAAACTGAGGCACCACCAGTTCATCGACATTGAACGTGGTAATGTCAACTGGGGATTGGGTTTGACCTGAATCGCAAAGAGCAAATGATGGGTCCAATGAGCCCCAATTGTCGGGGCCAATATCACCCGAATAATTCCATTCAACATCTGCGGCCTGACCACCCACGGCGATCAAGGCCAACATCAAAAACAACGTTAGCTTCGCTCTCCATCCGTACATACTTTCCTCCTCGTAAATTACCACAACAGGTTTGCTTACATTATGAAAAATTTCCCTACCAGATTACAACGACACATGTCGCCTCAAAACACTTACTGACCTGCTGCTTCAACGGCCATGTCTGCCGCTTCAATCGCGGCATTGGCCTGTTCGATAGCTACATCTGCCATTTCAACAGCCATATCTGCGGCTTTAATCGCTGCAGCTGCAACTTCGACGGCACGGTCTGCAACTCCAATGGCGCTGTTGGTGGCTACGATATCGAGCGTTTCTAATGCGCTTACGGCGGTTTCAATCGCGACGTCAGCATCGTCAGTGGCCATGGCGGCAGTTTCGATGGAGGCGTCGGCTGATTCAACCGCACTGTCGGCACTTTCAACGGCTACATCAGCCGCTTGAAGGGCTTCGAGTGCTTCATTCAAAGCAGATCTTTGAGAAGCAGATGAGGCATCGATCGCAAATTGTACGGCTGTAATGGCCGCCTCCACTTGCATGTCGGCATCTTCTACCAATTGATTAATGGATTCGATCAAGCGATCCGTACCTGTCAACACGCGATCCAAACCTTCAATGATTCGGTCCGCTGATCCAACGAGGAAGACAGCGGATGTGACATCCACGGCTTTAATAGACGTGTGGACATCTTCGATCATTTGATCCACAGCTTCAGTAATTTTATCAGCACCCTCAATGATTTGATCTAAAGACTCAATAAACTGATCAGCCTCTTTAATTTCATCATTGGCGCTTTCAATGTTGATGTCTGCTTGATTGATGGGAGAAATTTGGAAAAAGCTGGAAAAACCCAAACTGCCGAAGATAATCAACGACAATGCAATGCCCAATAAAATAAGCCAATGCTTCTTAATCAGCATAATCAAACCCCTTTTGTGGTTGTCCTTGAAAAATTAATGATGTGGATTAAACCAGTTTCAAGTTTAAACCATCCTTTTCTGAAAATTCAATGAACGTTGAATCTATTTCACATGATAATTTTGACGGGTGATTTACAGGAAAGGGTGGATTAAGGTGATATTCCCCAAAGGCAAAGTCGTTCTGATTTTCCAGCGATTGGGCCATTGGCTAAGTCTGCTACCAGTTTCTCAAGGCCAGTTTGAAATTCCTCATCGCTAATGAGCAACAAGCTGGAGTACGCCTTTTCTCGATAGCTGGTTGCCTCGGAAACTTCATAGATGTCGCTTACTGAAAATTCTTTAATTTGCGAAAATGCAGCATCAAACATGAGTGTTTTCAAATCTTCAATGGGTGGGTATCGTTTCATATCAGCAAGTGCGCTGGCATAGAAATAGTCAGATTGAGGTGTACGATCTTTGAGCATTTCGTGTGTTTCGGTCACCGTACACACTATGCCGCCAGGCTTAAGCACACGAAGTGCTTCTTTGAAATATTCAGATTTCCCTTGGATATGATGAATGACGTCTACAGTAAAAACCAGATCAAACAGGTCATTCTCTAATGGCAAATGTTCAGCAGGGCCTTGAAGAAATTGAATATCCAGGTCTGGATGCGTATGGGACAACATGCCAGAAGAGGGTTCTACTCCCCAACCTTTGCAGTTGAGTTGGCTGACCATTGCCGAGATATGATTGCCTGTGCCACACCCTATTTCAAGCACACTGGAGTTTGTAGAGAGATTGCCAATTTTGATCAGGTTTTCTATGACGGATGGAAATGGCTTACGTCCACGTGCGTAAGCGCCAGCGAGGGCATCATAATTGGTTGGCTGCATGATTAGTGTTGAAGCACCTGAACGTCGATAAAGTTACCTGCATCATCAAAGTTGATATCGAGCGAATCATAATCAATGCCAAAGCCACTCCAAGCACCAATATTATAGCTGTAGAGTGTATCGGACATGAGATAATCAGGTTCTCCCAATTGCTGAAGAATTATTGTTTGGTTTGGTTTTTCTTGGAACAATTGACGCTTGAGGTCATCGACCATTTCTCCGCGAGGGTTGTCATGGTTCCAGTCGTGATCATTGGCTTTCCAGATGGATTCTGAAAAAGTTCGATTGTCAAAAGGATTGTCGAACAAGAAGGAAATTTCAGACCAAAACCACAAGCTTCCAACTATCAATGCAATCAAGCCGATACCAAAAAGAGTGAGTGCTGATTTCATAATTTGATGGTATCGGCTTTTATCATCAATGCAATGATGTCTTAATTCTCGGACAAGCGGCCGTTATAAACCAATGGATCACTGGCTGCGTATTCTCTAAAGACTTCTATGGCCTTTTCATTGAGCAGGCCGTTGATGACGTTGATGCCACGTTTGTTCAATTCACCAATCCAATCGGGATGGCAGGGGCCTTCATCAAAGCCGGTGATTTCTTCGAGTTCAGGGCCATCGCCGCCAACCACCACTTCGCGCACGCCGGACCAAGGGATCGCGCCATAGCACATCGCACAGGGTCGCCAGTTAACCACGAACTGATAATCTGGCATCCCTGCCCCGCCGAGATCGAATGTGCCCAGTTTTTTCTGTGCCAGGGACAATCCCATGATTTCGGCATGAGCAGCCGAGCAGTTATAAGGCACCACGCGATTAACGCCAATAACAATCACTTTGCCAGAATCGCGTTCAAACACGCCTGCGGCAAAAGGACCGCCTGTTTCGTGCTGGAAATTTTTACGTGAGAACTCAATCACTGTTGCCATGCGGTCTTCCAAAGATTCAATGTGAGAGGGCATGTTGTTGAGTTCATCAACCGCCCACTGTGGTAAATCAAGTGTAAAATTCATGTCGGTATAGCTCATAACAAAAATGATCCTACAGGCCAAGCCTGTAGGAATACTCCTTCCTAATCTAAATGCCACTAACGACCCTAGCACATATTTGAAGGGGAGTCAATCACTCTTAGTCCCAGCCAGACACAAACGCTTTGGCAATGCCGGTTTCGAGTTGATAGGAGCGCCTTTGCATCGTGCCAATGTCTGCACCATAAACATGAATGCCCACACAAGGTTCATTGGTACCACAACTAACACGGTGGATGTCTTTGTCCGATGTGCAGCAAATGTGAACCTTGCCTGCGCTGACGTCATTGGAAGGCAATATTTGAACGCTAGCCGGTTGATCGAGCGGTACATTTTCTTCGCGCAAAAAGCGTTCTTCGTGCTCAGCGCCCTTATAAATGCCGATCACGCCCCAGGTGCCGTGATCATGGATGGGTGTGACTTGGCCTGTGTCCAGCACCATTGCCGCGATACTAAAGGTGCCATCATCAGCCACATGAACAGGGTACATGGCATAGCCTCGCTCTTTCATCATCATTTGTGCGGATGGCAATAAGTCTGGTTCAGTCAAAATGGGTTCTAATCGAGCAGCGACTTTGGCGGTGACTTCAATTTCTGTGCCACCTTGAGACACAATTTGTTCAAGCTCTTTAATAAATGTTTTCATGGCTTCGGGCATAGAAACCTCCATCTCTAAGGATGATAGCATATTTGCCCAAAGCCTGAATCCCTGACACAATGAAACTCATATCAATTTTGTTTAAAGAGGTGCGGTATGACAAAAATTCAGGAAGGCTACATTCCATTCAAAGGTTTTCGAACCTGGTACAAAACCGTGGGTGAATGTTCAGGCAACAAACGCCCGTTGCTTTGCCTCCACGGTGGTCCTGGATTTAGTCATGATTATTTTGAGCCATTCGAAGCCTTGGCTGATTCTGGCCGTCAGGTGATTTTTTACGATCAATTGGGCAACGGCAGGTCAGATCATATAGATGATCCCGATATGTGGACGGTTGAATTGTTTGTCGAAGAAGTTGGTGTGGTCCGTGAAGCCTTGAGTCTAGATCAGGTCCATCTCCTCGGCCAATCCTGGGGTGGGATGCTGGCAATGGAATATATGCTGACCCAACCCAAAGGGGTTGTCAGTTTAATTTTGTCCAACACCTTGCCAAGCGCCCAACTCTGGAAAGAAGAATCAGATCGATTACGCTCTGAACTTCCACCCGATGTGTTGGCAATGTTGGTCAAACACGAAGAAGCCGGAACCACTTACGGCCCCGAGTACGAAGCTGCCCTTAATGTTTATTACCAACGTCACCTCTGTCGCATCACCCCGATGCCCGACTGCCTGCAACGCTCCTTCGATGTGATGACTCACAATCCTCAAGTCTATAACGTCCTCTGGGGTCCCAACGAATTCCAATCCACAGGCAAACTCAAAGACTGGGACATCACAAACCGACTCGGCGAAATAACCACCCCCACCCTCGTCCTCAACGGCCGCCACGACGAAGCCACCCCAAGAATCGCCGAAACCATCCACAACGGCATTCCCAATTCCGAATGGACCATCTTTGAAAACAGCTCCCATCTTCCGAACTTAGAGGAACCAGGTTTGTATTTGATGGCATTAGATGATTTCTTAATCAAAAAAGAAAATGACAAGTAATTCAGGATTAAAATATGTGTATCACTATACGTCTCTCGAAAATGCTTTAGCATATATTTTACCAACACAGTCTATAAAGTTTTCACAACTGAGAAAGGTAAATGATCCTCGCGAAGCTGAAAATTTATATGTTCATGTAGATCCAGAAATAGAATTTAAAAAAGTAGGTAATGTTCCAAATGAAGTGCTTAATAGAACAGTCCATATTTGGAAATTTATTAACAAGATAAGAAAAGATGAATGGAAGGTCACTTGTTTTTCAGTTGATGCAATTGGGGCACCAAAAGAAGTTTTTTTTCATGAAATCAATTACTGGCAAAATCTTAGGGCAGGTTGGGGAATTCCAAGCATGTGGGAAGCATATGCAGTTAAACATAGTGGAGTATGCTTGGCTTTTGATCGTATGGAACTAAAAGTGCTGATTGAAAATGAAGCTGAGCGACGAAAACAATTACAACCTAATGAAAAAATTCCTCCACACTTTTCTGACGGGATAATTAACTATAAGGATGAAAGTTTACAGATACCAATTAAGCTAAATGCTAAAGATTTGCCTGCACCTAATCCATATGAGGATGTACTAAGTAACCAAAAAAATAAACATTTTCTTAGATCCATAGTTTTATCAAATTTAGAGAATTGTTTTTTCCTAAAATCAGAATCATATATTAACGAAAGAGAATACAGATTCATTATTTATGACACTAAAGAAAAAGATATATATTTAAATTTTGGTAAATCCCTGAAGGCCATTATTGCTGGTAATTATACATCAGAACAAGGTCTTGAATTGCTATATGATTATTCTGATCAGCTTGATTGTCCACTCTATAAAGTTAATTGGAAAAATGGAATGCCTGCAATTGGCGCAATTAGAAAACTGCCAGGCTTAGGTTTGCAAGGTCATCAATAGAATAAACCCAATGCCGATGTTGCACAAAGGCATTGGGTTTAGCACCTCCAAGGATCACTCAGACGTTTTAATGGGGAGTTAGACTTGGGCTTCTGCGATATCGTAGCGTTTACCGTATGGAGAATCGTCATTGAGCATGTGAAAAGCATCGTCACCGCACATGGCCTGCATCATGCACAATTGACCCCAGTGATAGCTGATATGCCATGCGGGGGTTGTAAGCAAATACTGGCGTGATACAGAGGATGAGCCATCGCTGGTGGGGAGAAAATCGCCCAGTGCTTTATCAGAGATATTTTGAATTGCTTCCACAGCGTTGTGGATGCTTTCATCAAATCGTGCCAGGGCATCTTCCAAAGAAGCCGAAGCAGGTTTTGGTTGAAATTCGGCCTGCCCATCGCCTGTGCCCCGCATAACAAAATAGTCGGTGGCCGTGGCCAGATGGTCAACCATTTCAATCGGAGCCAGGGTACTTTCGTGTGGTTTCCAGTTCAGTTTGTCTGCTGGAACTTTGGACAGATCGTATTTGAAATAATCGGCCTGAGTTAAAAGATGTTTGACTTGATCCTGTTGAAAACTCATCTGTTCTCCTTTTCAGCATGTTTGTTGACGAGGCCATTACATCCGCAAATCAACTTTCTAAAAGAAAGTTGATTTGATCTTAGAATATTTCCGTTTAAAATGCAAGTGTAGATAAAAACATCAGGAAGGTCACATGAACAGAAAGAAAGCATCCACAGTTTGCCCTATCAGCAACGCCGTCAGTCATTTGGGGGATCGGTGGAGCTTGTTGATCATCCGCGACATGATGTTTATGGGAAAGCAGAACTATACTGAGTTTTTAGAATCCCCTGAAGGCATTTCGACAAAAATCTTGGCACAACGATTACGCGCATTGGAAGACGAAGCTATCATCAGCAAACACCGTGACCTTGATAACCAATCAAAAAATATTTATCGATTAACTGAAAAAGGCATCGACCTGATGCCCATCATTGTTGAAATGGCAATCTGGTCCACCACCCATGTGAATGGCGTTGATATTGAAGCCGGTCACATGAACGCCATTCGACAGGACAAAGCAGGATTTTTGAAGATGGCAATGGGGCGCTTAAAGGATCAACTCAAAACCTCTCAGGAAGTGCGCGCATAATCTCTAAATGATCGAAGTACCAACCCCAAGCCACCCAAGATGAACACCATCACCACAATGAATTGCCACAGCTCCATGCGCATGTAAAACTGCAACCGGCTGACCACTTCCATCAAAATGAGTCCCAACCCCAACACACTCACAATCCATCCGATTTTGCTTTTGTAGTCAAAGAACAGCAGAATCAATCCCAAACCCAGAGGGGCAAATACAGGAAGTATTGAATCATTCGTAAAACGACTCAGCCATCCGGTTCGTTGTGTATAAACGATGATGGATTCAATCAACATCCAAATGCCACCGACGAACATCAAGCATCCAATCCAAAAACTGCCGATGCCGCCCTCTGTGCCCCCTGCACCCTTCATTTAAAAAACCTCCTTGAACACTTATGCCATCTTAGCATCTATATGGGATGCGGTATAAAACAGGCTCATCCACCATATTTCTCATATCCAGAGTAATTGGCTTCCTGATGCATGTAAAAGTAAATGATTGATGCCAGATTGCCAAACAACACATGGCAAATGACCCATCCCACTCGACTGTTTTGAGCTGCATGAATCAATGTTTGGAACCAAAGCACCAACATGCGAATGCCAATCACAAAAGCCAAAAACAGCCAAAGCCCCCTTAGAAATGGAAAAATGGCAATTGCCAACAATCCACCAAGAAATACGATTAAAGAAATGGTAACCGATGCATCTCTATTCATGGGGTGATTTATCATATAAAAATCCTCTCTTTATAAAGTTAATTTGCAGGGTCTCTTTAAAGTCGAAAGCAGTTGCAAAGCGTTGTTTTTCGTAATCCATTGGGAATGTTCACCTGTTTATATCTACGTACAATATGAAAAAATCTTCCGAATTTTGCTCAAAGGAATGCTTAATTTAATCTAATAACGAATGGTTTTCTTGGCTGGATCATTATTTGGTGCTAAAAAATCAGCAGGTAAGTCATTTGCTGGATGGCATTGATTAAAAAATGGTTTACAATAAGTAAAAGGGAAAAGGGAACCATGAACGCACTGCAACAGCGCAGGCTTGCTGCCATCATGTTTACAGATATTGTTGGGTACAGTGCTTTAACCCAACAAAATGAGTCTTTGGCGTTGGAGTTACTCAACACACATTTCAAAATGTTGCGTCCCATCCTCAAAAAGTACAATGGTAACGAAATCAAAACCATCGGCGACGCTTTCATGGTGGAATTTGCCAGTTCCCTACAAGGCGTTCAATGTGCGATTGAAATGCAACAAACGCTTTATGCCCGCAATTTGACTGTTGAAGCGCAAGAGCAAATCCATATCCGTATAGGAATACACCTTGGTGACATAGAAGTAAGGGATAACGATGCCTTTGGCGATGGTGTCAATATTGCCTCTCGCATTGAACCGTTGGCTGATAAAGGTGGCATTTGTATCTCCCGTCAAGTTTATGATCAAGTACAAAACAAGCTTGATGAGCGGTTGACAAGTTTGGGAAACAAGACGCTCAAAAATATCCAAACCCCAGTTGAAATTTTTAAAGTGATTGCTTCCTGGGAGTCCTTTGGGCCGACCTCGCGCGAACCGATGTTTGCTTCCAACCTAGCAAAATTTGCTGTTTCTACCGTGGCGGTCTTATTGATTGGGATGTTGGGATGGTTTGTCTATTCAGCATTTCAACCACCTGCTCAGTCTGAACCAATTGATGCGGGTATCCCTGGAGTACAAACTTTGGCTGTGCTTCCCTTCGAAAACTTGAGTGCAGATGAAGAAAACGAATACTTCAGTGATGGCATGACCGAAGAATTACTCAATGTGTTGGCCAAAAATGAAAACCTGCTTGTTCCTGCCAGAACCTCAGCTTTTGCGTTTAAAGGCAAAAATGAAAACATTAAAGATATTGGTGCTGCGTTGGGTGTGGATAAAATCATCGAAGGCAGTGTTCGTAAGTCTGGTGACAAAATTCGCATCACAGTGCAGTTGATCAATGTCGAAAATGGATTTCATCTTTGGTCTGAAACCTATGATCGAGATTTAGAAGATATTTTTACTGTTCAGGATGAAATTGCCCAAGCCATTGCCAGCGAGCTCAAAGTGAAACTGCTTGGACAACTCAATGCGCCGACCAACAATGTGGAAGCTTATAATTTTTATTTACAAGGGCGCCATTTTTGGAATCTAAGAACTGAAGAGGGATTTAAAAATGCCATCGAGTATTTTAACAAAGCTCTGGAAGGTGATCCCAGCTATGCTTTGGCTCATGTAGGCTTGGCGGATTCTTACAATCTTTCTGCCAGTTATGGTTATATGTTACCCCAAGAGGGTTTCTCTTTGGGTAAGGCTTCAGCTGAAAAAGCATTAGAATTGGATGAACATCTGGCAGAAGCTTACACATCTTTAGCTTTTGCAATTGAAAATTATGACAATGATTTTGAAGCAGCAGAAGATGCTTTTTTGGAAGCCATTGAATTTAATCCAAACTACGCCACGGCTCATCATTGGTATGCTTTGTTGTTGCGGAGTTTGGGGCGTTATGATGAGAGTATTCAGCAAATCGAGCGTGCATTAGAGCTAGACCCACTTTCACTCATTATAAATATGGCTGCCGGTTCTTTATTTGAGACAAGGGGAGATAAATCAAGAGCTATTGGCCATTATGAAAAGGCTTTGGATTTGAACCCCATGTTTATTAATGCCAGAGCTCGATTGGCCATCTTGAAGCATGAGTCTGGGGACATTGTTGGCGCTGAAGCTGATTTTAGAATCAACATTGAGAATCATGATGAAGATGATCGTGTTTATGAAAATTTTGGACAGTTTTTGCGTTTTGCAGGCCGTGTTGAAGAGGCGGCTGAACAATTTGAATTTGCGTTGGAGCTCAACACGAATTCATTGGGCGCCCTCAGTGGGCTGGCCAATATCTATGAAATGTTAGGCGATTGGGAGCGGGCCAACGCCTTATTTGAACAACGAATTGGGCTTGCGCCAAATGATGCCAATGGTTATATGGAATACGCAGGCCACTTGCTTGCAAGGAATCTAAAAGATGAAGCTTTGGATTTGATTAATTCGCTTTTTAAAAGATTTCCTGATCATCCTGCCCAATATTTGGCCTTGGGCAGTGTTTATAATTATATAGGCCAGTTTGATGAAGCTATTGCATCGCTGAATACAGCGATTGACAACAAAATTCTGCTCAAATTTGTATACACAGAATTGGCCAAAGCCTATTTAGGGAATTCTCTTTTCGAAGCAGCATTGCAGACCTTGGAAAAAGCGGATGAAATAAAAGAATTTGACATCAATATCAACCCTGGCGTGGCTTCCCAGGCCGTTCGCGGTCGAGTTTTGGCCGAGATGGGAAAGGTTGAAGAAGCTAAAGCCATCATCCAACAGATTCAAGACTCACCAGCTATTTGGGGCAATAGTCGTGATTGGTTTTCAGCTCAGATTTATGTGGCATTGGGCCAAATAGATGATGCTTTTTTGTATTTGGAAAAAGCTTTTGACCATCTTGGGGAAAATATGTCCAACATGCGTGTGATTCAAATCTCACCAGCTTTTAAGGCATTGCACGATGATCCTCGATTTGATCAACTTTTAGAAAAGATGGGGTTGCTCGAAAAAATGCCTCAGGCACTTAATTCTTGAATCAACTGATCCACTTTGGACTTAATCACATCATAAGCTTTTTCAATATCGGCACTTACCAAAGGCACATCGTTCCAGTAGGTGACCGTTTTTCCTTCAGGCAAATGAGTTTCGATATTGCATTCCATCGAAAGGATTAGATCAGCTTGGTTGAGGTCTTCGTCTGTGAAATGACGAGGTTGATGCCCGGAAACATCAATTCCTTCTTTTTTTAAACGTTCCACCACCGCTGGAACCACCACTTCATAAGGATCGGTTCCGGCAGTAATTACGTTGAAGCCAAGTCCTTTATCTGCGGCAACTTGTTTGAAATAGGCTTCCGCCAACACGCTTTTTGCTCCATTATGAGGGCACATGAATAAAATGGTTTTTTTCATAAAGTTCCTTTAGTTGAGAAATAATAATGCGTAAGCCATACCGATCAGGGCACTGGCAAGCAATGTCCACATCATGCTGATGTTGAAACGAATCAGCGCCACAAAGGATATTGATGCAATGATGAGGCCCATCCAATCGAGTGTTGCCCAATTTGGAAGCGTTAAGTGAATGCCATTCCAAATGCTTTCATCGACTTCAGAAAATAAGGTGTGAACGGAAAACCAAACGGCTAAATTGAGGATGACGCCGACCACCGAAGCAGTGATGGTGGACAACGAGGCCGTTAAAGCCCGATGACCTCGTAGGGCTTCAACATACGGAGCCCCTAGAAAGATCCAGAAAAAACAAGGGACAAATGTGACCCAGACTGTGACAAGCGACCCAATGATGGCTGCCGTGGTTGGATCAAACGGCGCCGCATTTCGATAAGCGCCCATGAAGCCGACAAACTGCACCACTTGAATAAGTGGCCCTGGTGTTGTTTCAGCCATACCAAGGCCATCCAGCATTTCGCCCGGTTGCAACCAGCCAAACACCTCAACTGCCTGTTGGGCAATAAAAGCCAAAACGGCATATGCACCTCCAAAGGTGACCACTGCCGTTTGGCTGAAAAACAAGCCAATTTGTACAAACACACTGTCCCATCCCAACCAAAGCCCCAGAGCAATTAAAGGGCTAAACCACAAAGTGAGGCTAAGAGCGCTGACCTGAATGGCCCGTTTAAGAGTGGGTTGAACCGAGGAGTGAATATCATCTTGATCTTCCTCCACACCCTTTTGCTTCAACACATCAAATGCCTCCGGCCATTTTCGAAAACCAATGAAGCCTACAAGGGCAGAAACAATAACAATTAAAGGAAAAGGCGTGTCAAAAAAGAAAATGGCAATAAAAGCCAATGCGGCAATCAGGATCATCCATGAATTTTTAATGACCCTTTTGCCGATTTTAAGCAATGCGCCCACCACCACAGCCATCACAGCGGGTTTAAGACCATAAAAAAGTGCCTGGACGAGAGTGATATCTTGAAAGCTGGCATACAGCACACTCAGTCCCAGGATGGCTAAAAAACCCGGCAAAACAAACAATGATCCAGCAACCAAGCCACCTTTGGCTCGATGGAGCAACCACCCCAAATACGTTGCCAACTGTTGTGCTTCTGGACCTGGTAACAACATGCAGTAATTGAGTGCGTGTAAGAATCGACCCTCGCTGATCCAGCCTTTTTCTTCAACCAGATACCGATGCATCACCGCAATTTGGCCTGCTGGTCCGCCGAAACTGTTGAGGGCGATCTTCAACCAAACTCGAACCGCCTCTTTAAAACTTACCTGTGATTGGCGTACCTGATCATTATTGGGCTGTGATGGCTCCACCATTACCCTTTCTTTGCCTTAGAAAGGGTTTGATACAACCCTTCAAACAATGCAATACCGTGATGCTCTAGCTCTTGATCAGTCCATTTTAGCTTCAGCCATCCTTGAAGTAATGACACAATGCCACTGGCTTCAGGATGTACATATCGGCCATCTTGCAGATCGATGTCGTGAATGATCTCTGCAAGTTTAGACAAACCTTTATGTTTGAGGCCAAAGGCTCTTATCATGACTTCAAAGGTGCAGAGGTTGCCCTCATGGGTGAAGGTGCCTTCTTCAAAGTCGAAGCTGATTTCGCCTTTCTTTGGCTTTGTTCGATAAACGATGCTTGCATCGGGGTCAATAAAACGACGAATCAACCAAGCGCTGGACAAACGATCAACGTGTGGCTTTGGACGTGTGACCCAAGTTTTGTCTTTAAAGTCTATGACCTGAATTCGATCAATACGAGGGGCAATAGAAACATCTTCATCCAATAATGCTGAGAGCCGGCTTAAGCGATTGGATAACCGTTCGCCATCTGGGCTTTGAAAATAATCGACCCGCAAGACCGTATCAAGCTGGTTTTGAAGTTTTCCTAATGCTTGTTTTAGTTCTGAAAGTTCACTTGTTTTAGACTGAGCTTCGATGGCTGAAATTTGGGTGTCGATATCTGCATAATCTTCGGTTCGGGATTGATGAAAAAGTTTGATTAAGTCTGAATCAGAAAGGTTTTCAAAGGCGGACACCCGCATAATGGCAACTTCTCCACCGGATTGCTTGATTTCCTTGGCCAACCACTGAAATGATTCCAAACACCCTCGTTGATCAGGCAACACATAAAGTCCACTGCCGGTGATGGAAACCGCACCAATTCGGCGCAATCGACGCCAAATTGTGACGCGAGCCGTCGAAGCCGTTTTGCCCTTTGTAGACAATGAATAGGAAAATACCAACCATTGATTCATAATCAATAGTGTAATACTTGTTTCAACTTATTGCAACATTAATTTCAAAAACACTACCTGGTTTCGTGAATGGTGACCAATTCGATATCGAAGGTTAATGCTTTTCCTGCCAGGGGATGATTGAGGTCAAAGATAATTTCTTCTTCCGTCAAGCCGGCAACCAGAGCTGGCATCTGCTGGCCGTCTTCCTGCGACAGTTGGAATTCTTGACCCACTTCTACTTCCATCCCTTCAGGAAGTTGCGTGCGAGGCAGGGGCAACATCATGTCATCACGCCGCTCCCCATAAGCGTCTTTTGCTTCAATGGTGACGGTCTTTTTCTCGCCCATTGTCATGTCGACCACAGCGGCGTCAAAACCGGCAATCATTTGGCCTGCGCCAACTTCAAATTGAAGTGGATCACGGCCATGTGAGGTATCAAACACCTCGCCATCTGAAAGAGTGCCCAAATAATGAACCGAAATAACGTTGCCCTGTTGTACCTTCGACATAAAATCCCCCTACGATTCTCCATAACCGCAATGACGCAAAAACGAAAGCCATTTGCGATATCTTTGAAATTGATGCAAATACCCTACAAGATGAAGATTAAGAATGCCACTGTTTGGTTTTTAAGAAGAATGGTAAACCTATTGGAACATTTTAGTTAGTCGGAACGGTTGCCCGCAATACCAGGGTCGCTGTCTGGATAGTCGTTGTTGGTGAGCTGCATAAAACCTGTGCCATCTGTATTAATCACACAAATTTCGGAATACGTTACAATCACATTTGGGTCGCACTGAAAGACCAATTTGTCTCCTGTAAGTGCAAAAGCCACATCCTCATGGAAGGTTGGAAAACTGACTTGGGTCAATTGAAGGAAGCCCGTGTTATCACGATTGGCGACACAAATACCAAACGTATCATCACAGTAAAAAGCAATTTTTTTACTATTAAAGGAAAAAGTTGGATCCCCATCAATGCCAGAATTTTGAATCCTCTTAAATCCGGTACCAAGAACGTTTTCGACACAAATATCCGAACTGTCATTGCATTGGAAGGTAACCAGAGAACCATCCCAATTGGTTTGAGGATCACGATCAGTTGCATTGTTATCAGTAATGAGTTTATATCCACTGCCATCAGCATTTATTTTGCAAATTTCTTGTGCACTGCCGCTGCCACATTCCCAATAGATCACTTTACCATCGCCGGAGATGACAGGATCTTCATCAGTGATGGTGTTATCTGTCAACACACGGAAATCTGATCCATCCGTGTTCATGATGCAAAGTTCAAAATCTGAGAATTCCCGTTCACAAGCCCAGACCAATATTTTTCCATCGGCAGACAAATGTGGGTCTTCATCGTACATATCATCATTGGTTAAATTTCTGCGATTTGTGCCATCAGCTTCCATGACACAAATATCTTCTGGAATACAAAAGCAGGGTTCACATTCCCAGGCAATCAATGAACCATCGGCTGATAGGAAGGGGTCATCGTCTTCTACATCGTCATTAGTGAGTTGCATAAAACCTGTGCCGTCAAAGTTCATGATACACACTTCATCATCAAAGTGATCAGGACTGCATTCCCAAACATTTTTGTCGGACAGGTTGGCGTTGCAGGAGAAAGGGAGCAAAAGCAATAATAACACAGCAGTGGCTTTGGCAGTTTCTTCAATACCACAGCCTTATAGGAAAGCCAAAATCGTTGTGGAAAAAAAGCCCACTATGGCAAAACGCAACCCCCTAAAAACCTCATGAAACTCCCTTAACGGATTTTGGATCATTATACACCGATTTAATCAATAATAACAAATAGGGAAATCTTTAAAATGGCTAAGAGATAGAGATTTTAAGAATAAATCAGTTAAGTTTGGCACACTTCCTGAATACTTTTAGTGGATCTTTGAATAAAGCCTGGCAGCCCTTCCAACATATCAGCATCCATTTCCTTAATGGTGGTCATTACATCTTCAGCATTTTCACATTGCCCCTTGCGCAATTCTTGATCAATCCATTTGCTGAGGAGTACAAGCTTGGCGGCTTCCAATACCTGCTGCTCATCATAAGGCAATCCATTTGAGCTTAATGTCTCTAAAGCCAAAGCGTAAATGCTTCTTCCCAACGCAAGGTCGCCCATCTTAAATGCGGCCCGGGCCTTGACTTCGTGAAATCTTAATTTGTCAGCAACGGTGTCCACATGTTTTAGTGCCAGATCAGCGAGGTCGAAGCTTTCCTGATGGTAACGAAAACCTAATAATGCTTCAGCCACTACTGAAAATTCGAAAGATTGTACAGCCTGCGGGTTGCTATTAATTTTATCCAGACCTTCAAACACGGGTTCTACATCATTGCTGCCTAAAATGGTTTGAATCAAAACACTCATCTCAGATCGCCATTGCGCCCTGCGAGCTTCTTCTTGTTCTAAATAGTCTGGCAGCCAAATCGCTAGAAAAATACCAATAGAACCAATGGCAATGAAGATAAATAGTTTAAGCAGAGAGGGAGGGGTAGAATCGGGTTCGTGATCTGGCATTGGGGACATCGTGTCATTCATTTGATTCAACTGTACCTACATTAAGGTTGAAACTCAATTGGGGCGGTTATTGTGGTGTTTTTGGCAAATGCTTTTCAAATGGTTTTAACGAATACACCCAGGCATCTTCGACCCGGTGATAAGCTTCCACCAAATAACGAAGGGCATCTGGGGCATGATCGTGGCGTTTCACCGGATTGGTGGTCAGTTCGCCAAACGCATTTCTTTGCCAAATGTGGAGTGGAAGTTGATGCAATAAAGTGGTACAGGATTCGTGAATAAAAAGGCGTTTGCCTTCTGCGCCATCCAAAAGTTTCGACACTTCCATAACCCCTTGTTCAAAGTCCCAACGACGAGGCTGACAGGGAATGTTGTTTTCCACAAATTTATTAATTTTGTCGGGAGCCTCATGGCCAGCGATTAGTAAATCTAATTCTGCCAGTTGAGCCTTTCGAATCCAACAATTGTCATCAAGTTGCCCTTGCTCGTTTCGTTGTTCTACATGGACGTGTTTTGCAGCTTTTTCACTGCATACCCAAAGGTTGCCATCTAAATCAACAATGGCTTCCAATAAAACACCTTGCTGGGAAAACCCCCAATCTTTTCCGCCAATGTGATGGAGAATTCGCTGCGCAGGGGGCAAATTGGCATCATGCACCTTTAAATTTGCTTCACGGTAATGATGGTAGATACGATCTTCTTGTGCACCTTCATAATTAATGTCCAATTCCTGGGCACGTTGCCAGGGCAGCATGGACGCCGCTTTTTGTTCGTACCATGTTTGATTTCGATCGGGCCGCAGGTCCCACAGCAGGGTATGAATTTTAAAGCCTGATGCCTTATTTTTTCTTAATCGAGTGAAAAGATTGTCCCCTGATTTTGGCGTGGAAACATAGTGACGGGTCCGATAGGTGCATCCAGAAAGGGAAGCATGTACCAACTCCCCTTGAGGCACAGACGCCATCTCATCAGCAAAAATATCGACATAAGAACCAGAGCGCCCTGCGTTTGTATTGGCACTTTCACCAATGATGAGGCCACTCATGCCAGGCTCATCATTGGTGATTTTTAGTTGAGCAAAGCTTAAAGGAGGTTTGAGCCACTTGGGCAACCGTTCCCAGATAAAGCGAATGCGTCCGTGGATGGAATACGGGGTGCTGTTGCCCCCGCCATCATCAACCAGTTGTGCTTTGCGGGAAAGATTGAAAGCGTGATAGCCCTCAGTGAACAACAACTGATGCAGCTCATAAACAGCAAACGTCCATGTCAGCAACATCTGACGCGATTTATCCCAGAGATGATCGCCACGGGAATCTCGAATGTCGTGCAATGTGTCGCCCAGGTAGGCCCAATCTGGATAAAGAGCAATGAGTTCTTTGTTTGATTCAGATTTTTGAGTGTAACAATAGCGTGTGGCAAAATAGAACGGGTCTTTGTAACAACGGGCAATCTCAGCGCTATGCTTGAGCAAATCAGTGGCAATAAAAAGTGATGACATGAATTGCCTCTAAGAGGTTTTCTCCTTTGCAAAAATACCCTTTTTGAGTGGACATTCTCCCCCCATTTTCTTTTTGAGCTTTAGATGGCAACCACATTGACCACAAAAATCCTGGCCGAGCTTGGCATAGAGTTTGTCAGCACCCGAAATGAGAAAATTGTTTTTGGTTTCTTCGGTTGGATTGTTGACCCATTCACACGCGGTTTCGGCCAGGACGCAATAAGCTAGCGACATAGAAAAGCACCTCTCACCCAAAGGTCGATGACGCCGAGCACTTCATCATCATCGACAAGGTTGTTGTTGTTGTGATCAAGCGTAAAGCAGTCGCCCGTTGGCGTTGGTCGAGGTTCGACAGGATCAGGTGGGCTTGGTGGTTCAACGGGTGGCGGCGGTGGACTGGATTCGACAATATCACCAAAATCGGTGGTCCAGTACCAACCAAAGTCCGTGTTGTTGCCAAACGTGCGAGTGATACCAATGGCGCGAGCACGGCAGGCGAGCATGTTTTTGTTATGTCCATCTGATTCTCGCCAAGCATCAAACGCTTGCTGGGCAGTGGACATGCCTGCCGCTATGTTTTCCGACAAGAAACGCCAACCTCGATAGCCAGTATCATTGACTCTTTCAGCAACCCCCGCCTCACCTGGACAGACATGAGCGAAACAGTTTTGGGAAATCATCACATCGTTATGATCCGCTGCTGCCTGAGTTAGCGATGTTGACACAGAAAGGGTCTGGCTTCCGACCGGCCATTCAAACCAATCATTGTTCCAGCAGAAATCTGCGAGGTTGCGGTAATCGTTGATGAGTTGAAGGAAATTGGTAGATTCTTCATTCTGAGCCTGAGATGGCCAGGCCAGCAATAACAATAATATGATTGAAAATAACGCCCATTTTTTCATTTAGATCACTCCCATCATCAAGAGGTTTTCAAGTAGGTTGGTCATTAGAAGAAATTGAACACCACGCGGCCTTGTTCACCATCCACGCCAGAGGTGAATTGATACCAAAGGGTCGCAGTTGTTTGTTGGCATAAACTGACCGGTAGCCACTGAGTAACCCATAACAATCGAGAGGGAGACTGACGCGCCCACTGGACCGTGGTTTGGTTCAAAGGGTGTGCGCAACTTGCCAGGGCAAGTGAGAGATCAACCACTTCGTGTTCGACTTTGAGTTGAAGTTCAACGTGTATTTCGATGACATCATCGCGTGTTTCGGTAATGAGAATGTCGGCCAAATGCTGACCATACATCGTCACCACAGGCCAAGTCCCCAATTGGATGGGTCGGGCATCTGATGCGGCTGGCTTGGCACACCCCATCAATCCGAATATGAGGACAACAAGCCAGAGAAAATTCCATCGTTTCCAAACATTCATAATCAAAAGCATAAGATGGAACGTTGAGGTCTCGGCTGGCATCCGACAAACATTGGAATAAGCGACTCCATTGCGCATAAAATAAGGTTAAAGGTTGGTTATGGATATTCTGTTTTTGCTTTATATCGGTGGTTGGGGTGTGGCAATATTGGTGGGTGCCATATTGTTGGTCGAGGAAGATACATATTACGACAAAAAGATCAAGAAATAGGGAGAATATATGTTGATGACCACACAGGACAATTTTAATGATTTTGCAGTCACCGAAACGCTAGGGATGGTTCGTGGCAACACGATTCGCGCCCGCCACATCGGCAAGGACATCATGGCAAGCCTTCGTACTATCGTGGGCGGCGAAATTCCCGAATACACCAAAATGATGGCCGAATCCCGCGAACAAGCCCTGGATCGCATGATGTCCGAGGCCAAACAAGTTGGTGCAGACGGCATCGTCGCCGTACGTTTCACTACAGCTCCAGTGATGCAGGGTGCAGCTGAACTTCTTGTCTATGGAACAGCAGTGAGGTTACAGAAGAAATCAGGCTGATCAATTGGATTGCATCCTTAAGGCAAATACCGTAGATTACGTCCATTGCATGGGTGGGTAACCCTGTTGTTCAGGAGGCAATCGATTGCTTTATGCATTTCCGCAGTTGTATGAATGGTCGTTGAAAAAGCTGCATGGTTCCGATCTGAAAAAACGGTTTGACATCATTTCTTCTGTGATTGGTCAAGGTCAAGTATTGGACATTGCTTGTGGCACCGGCATGTTGGCAGAGTATCTGGATCCCCAGGCAACATATCAAGGCATTGATCTAAACAAGCGTTTTCTGAAATATTCTGAGCAAAAAGGTCTCAATGTATCGCGGATGGATGTGTTTGATTTTGATCAATATCCAGAGGTCGATACTTATGTGGTTTGTGATTTGCTGCACCACATCATGCCCAATCATCAAAAACTGTTGGAAAATATTATGGCCTTTGGCAAAAATGTAATTGTGTGTGAGCCTGCTGTCCCTAACAAATCTAAGCTTCGACGATTTGTAGTCCGTGGTATTTTGGACAATGATTTTATCAATCCGCCACGATTGGATTTGGACTGGTACACTGAGCCAGAATTGATTCAATTCTACAAAGACACGCTAAATCCCACGGATATCATCAAAGTGGGAGAAGATATCATTGCCATCAAACAGGTCAATCAGACTGCGAAGACGGAATTAGAATTTTCCAAACCTGTGGGCAGTGTGTCATCCGTATCTACCAACGCTTGAAATCACTTAATGGGAATTTTGTATAAAAGTTATCGTTGACATCCCTATGTCCATGTCGTATCACTCTTGAGAGGACAATCTGTCCATCACACAAAAAGGCGGACGCACAATGGCAAAACAGACATTAATTGGGTTTATTCTGGGGTTGTTTGCCATCATTTCGATAGGCTGTACCGAGGTATCTAATGAACCGGATATAAATGTTGATATTGTGTTTAATAACGATTTGCTGTTTGCTGAGATTACCACAGATCAAGTTTGCCTGGGGTTAGGCAATGAAAAGGCGGAATGTGACGCATTGGCCAGTTTTACGGACGATCGAACCCTGAAACATGCCGTTGCATTGGGCGATATTGATGGCGATGGTGATCTAGATGCCGTTTTTGCCAGCGACGTGATTCGTGCAGATGATGATCATTTTTCCTGTTTAAATCTTGGAAATGCTAAATTTGATTGCACCACCTTTTTTGCAGATGTTCATTTCAGTGAAGACATCGCACTGGGCGATATTGATGGCGATGGCGATCTGGATGCTGTCTTGCCCACCCGTATTCTTGACCCTGAAAGTGAAATCAAACACGACCATAATCGCGTCTGCCTAGGAGATGGAAGAGGCCGCTTTGGCTGTCAACGATTGAGTGAGGATCTCAATTCTAGCCGAGGGGTTGCCCTGGGTGATGTGAATGCCGATGGTTTGCTTGATGCCATATTTGCCAATGACAAACAAAATACTTTGTGTTTGGGGCAGGGAAATGCAAAATTTTTATGTCAATTTTTGAGTGAGGATGCAATCACCAGCAATTCTGTAAAATTAGGTGACATAAATGGGGATGACCTGTTAGATGTAGTGTTTGCCAATTCAAAGCAAAACCATATCTGCACCCAAAGAGACAATCTGGCTTTTGAATGTAACCCTATTGAGAATAATACTGACCACAGTTCTGAAGTGGCCCTGGGTGACCTAAACAATGATGGATATTTAGATGCAGTTTTTGCCAATGACTATCGGCAAACTGATGAAAGTCCACCAAAATTTAAAGATGGCATCCCCAACCGTGTATGTATGGGAAATGGAAAAGGGTCTTTTAATTGCGAGCCGATCAACGATGATGAATTTTATACCAGTTCAGTGGCGTTGGGAGATTTAAATGGGGATGGTCATCTAGACGCAGCTTTTGCCAATTATCGATCAAATGTTTCAGCTTCACAAGGTCAGCGAAACCGTGCCTGCTTCGGCAATGACAAGGGACGGTTTCTGTGTGCTGATGTCGACTCTCAAACCAACTTCAGCCTGGATGTAGCGATAGGGAAAATCAACAATGAATGAGGTTAACATGAACGCAGATACTGAACAAACAAACCCTGAAAACACGCCAAAGCGTCCAGGGTGGATCATTGCTGTTGTGCTGCTGATTGGACTCCTTATTTTATCTGTGGTGATGTGGCAGGTGTCGTATCAAAATGCATTCCATCCAGCACAAACTTTTGTCAATACCCATGTAGTGTTTGCTGGGCCTCAAACCAACCGAATTTGCGGGGGAAAAGATTTTTTGAATGTGTTCTCCTGGGTGGCTTGCGACAATGTTGGGCCACGAAAGACCGATAGCATTGCTTTGGCACTAGGTGACCTGAACAATGATGGTTTGATGGATGCTGTGTTTGGCAACTTTTCGGCTTCTCAAAATATTGTGGTCCATGCTTGTTTAGGAACTCAACAGGGACGCACAGTTTGCCATCCAATTGCAGGATTGAATGACATCAATTGGGATGTAGCTTTGGGCGATCTCAATTCAGATGGCAATCTGGATGGGGTGTTTGCTCTCGATGGTGGACGGATTGCCGTATGTTTGGGGGATGGTACTGGTGCTTTGAACTGTCAGGAAAACGAACAGGACATCACCCGTGAAGTGGGCGAAGTGGCACTTGGAGATATCAATGGAGATGGTTTTTTAGATGCCATCTTAGGTAGTTCAGACAAAAATAACTTGGCTTGTCTGGGTGACAACGAAGGCCTTCTCAACTGTGAATACATCCTAGGCACCAATGCCGACACGGATGATATTGCATTGGGTGATCTCAATCAGGATTCTTTTTTAGACATTGTATTTGTCAATAAAACGGCCCATCAGATTTGTCTGAATTATGGGCAAGGGGTTTTTGAATGTGAGGCCATGACTTCTGAAAATATGCCTGCACGGGCAGTGGCTTTGGCAGACATCAATGGAGACAATGTTCTGGATGCGGTGTTTGCAGCTGAAACAGTGTCATTCTGTTTCAGCAAGGGACCAGATCAGCCATTTTATTCCAATCCCTGTGACTTGAAAGAATCATTGAGTGATTTCTTCCACAACGATGTGGCATTAGGGGATGTGAACAAAGACGGCCATTTGGATGCGGTGTTCGGCGGGTTACCCAATTCCGTTTGTTTAAGCATCCATTTGGACGATTTTACTTGCAGACAGCTCAGCCCCTTTAACAATCTGACACGCGTTGTCGCATTGTGGGAGTCTGTGCCTTAAACTGAGATTTATCATAATGTATGAGGTTTCAGCATATGAATCGGGTTCATCTGTTTATTCTTGGATTTCGCTTATCTGTTTTATTCTTGGTTTTCTTTTTTTCTTTAAGTTTTGGTCAAGTGGTTCTGGATCAACGTAGCAATGGCGTTAAACTTGGTGACGTGAATGATGATGGCGTCTTGGATATGGTCATTGCCACGAACACATTCAATTTGATTTGCCTTGGTGATTCATCCATTCGTCGCGTGACAAGATCACAATGCAGCGCGGTCAGTGAGAGTGTTTTGAAAAGCAATGATGTGGCATTGGGCGATTTGAATGAAGACGGACACCTGGATGCTGTTTTCGCCAATGGGGATCGAAGTGAACCTCAGCGAAACCGTTATTGTTTGGGCGACGGTACAGGAGCATTTTCTTGTTTGTTGGTGGATTCTGGAATTCGAACCTCACAGGCTGTGGCATTGGGTGATCTCAACCGAGATGGGCATCAAGATGCCGTGTTTGCCAATGATTCTTTATTGACACGCTCCTCCAATCATATTTGTTATGGAGATGGAAGTAATCGCCCATTTTCTGATGACCAATGTGAAACCATTAACAGTGATATTGCACGCAGCCTCGATGTGGCGGTGGCGGATGTCAACAGAGATGGCAGTTTGGATGTTTTATTTGTAGGCACCAATGAGCGACAGCTTTGCACGGGCAGTCGTAATGGTGGGTTTAGCTGCAACAACATCTCAACCGAAGTTCTGACCACACAAGCCGTCTTGCTTCGTGACCTCAACGGGGATCGTGATCTTGATGCGGTCTTTGGCAACGAAGGCAGCCCAAATGAAGTGTGTATGGGAAATGGCACACGGGCATTTTCTTGTGATTTTATCGATACATCAATAAGCAATGGGAGTGGCATTGTTGTTAGTGATTTTAATAATGATGGTCAGTTCGACATTGTTTTTTCCAGTCGCTCAAATTCAACAAACACACCCGAGCAGAATAGAATCTGCTTAGGCGTGGATGATTTGTCCTATCGATGTGGAATATTTACGGAAGATGACGATGGCGGCAACGATGTGGCACTGGGAGACCTCAATCAAGACAATAAAATTGATGTTGTGTTTGCTCGGTCAGTGGGCTTTGCAGATTCCGCAGATCGAGTTTGTTTTGGTAATGGTGCCTCAACACCTTTTGTTGCGATAGCGTGCAATCTGATAGGTTCAGACAAAATCGACAGTCGAGGCGTCGCCATTGAAGATGTTAATTTAGATGGGCACTTGGACATTGTGCTAGCCAACAACGATGGCCGAAACTGGTTTTGTTTAGGAGATGGAACAGGCGGTTTTTTCAACAACCTGAGCGCCTGTAGCGATATCAGTGTGCGGGTGGATGACAGCCTTGGCGTGGCTGTTGGGGATATCAATTTAGATGGATTTCAGGATACAGTGTTTGCCAATGGGAATTTTAATAGGCAGCAAAATGAAGTATGCTTTGGGAATCTCGCCGCTCGGTTTTCGCCAGAAGATTGTCAGGTTGTCGGTGAAGATTCTTTTGGCAGCGAAAACGTAAATCTGGAAGATTTTGATAGCGACGGGCGCCTGGATTTGATTTTCTTTAACCCAAGCTCAAGAGATCGGCATCGTCTCTGTTTGAACCAAGGCATGAATTTTTCTTGCGCTGACTTGGGTCCAGATGATGATCGAGAGATTGCCTTTGCAGATTTGAATAACGATGGATTTTTGGATGCTGTTTATGATGTCGAAGCGCAACATCAAGTGTGCTTAGGTGATGGCTCTGGCATGATGATTCAAGTTGCAAGTTGTCAATTTTTCGGAACTGCGCTGTCTTCCAATAAACAATTGGCTTTGGGAGATTTGAACAACGATGGATTTTTAGACGCCGTTTTTCCCAACGAAGTTTGTATGGGCAGCGGCTCAATATCTATTTTTCTAAATGAAGATTGTTTCAGCATCGAACTTGGAACGGTTAGAAAAATTGTACTTGAAGACATCAATGCCGATGGGTTCCTGGATGGCATAGTGGTTAACTCTGAATTAAATCAGATTTGTATCGGGAATGGCAGTCTTTCCACCTTCTCCAGTAATCATTGTCAAATCCTTACCTCCGCAGTTCGCCGCAGCGTTGATGTGGCTGTGGGTGATTTGAATGAAGACGGTTTTTTAGATGCAATCTTTATTAACGGCCCATTTGAATTAAATCAGGTATGTCTTGGAAATGTCGATGCAATGCTTGAATGTGAGAACGTGAGCGGGAGATTGCCCGATAACAATTAATTCTTTTGTCAATTTATGGTAGAACATGTTTTAAGATGTGGGAAGCGGGGATTAAGAGGAGGCTTAAGATGCGCAGGGTTTTTGAAGTAGGAATGGTTGTAATAGTTCTGTTTGTTGCAATAGGGTGTGAGGAAATCGAAAAGCCGAGATCGCAGGCTGAGCTTGCAGCTTATCAATTGGATGTTTTGTTTGCACAGGCAGACCATGCCGAACTTTGTCTGGTGGTGTCTGGGATTCAATTTGGTTGCCGTGAAGTGGATTCAATCAACAATCGCGCCGTTGCAATGGATGATTTGAATGGCGATGGTGTGTTGGATGCTGTGTTTGGAACAGCAAATTCACCCAATTCCCTTTGTTTAGGGGGACAGCTGGGGGGACTCAAATGCACAGATTTAAATTTGGAAACCAATACCACCCTTGGTGTGAACATGGGCGATCTCAATGGTGATGAACACCTCGACTTGATCTTAGCCAATGACGGCATCAATCAATTTTGCATGAACAACGGGGAAGCGAGCTTCACTTGTCAAAATTTAAGCGATGAAGCTGTTCCAAGTTTGAGCACGGCACTTGGAGACTTCAATGGCGATGGTAATTTAGATATGGTGTTTGCCAATGAAGGGGCAAATCAGCTATGTATTAATGATGGCTCGGCCGCGTTTGATTGTAAAAACATTGGCGAAGTTGACCATGTCAACGGAAGTGTGGCAGTGGGTGACTTGGATGGTGATACTTTTTTAGATGCCGTTTTTGTATCAGTGGATCAGCCTAATCAATCTTGTTTGGGAAACGGTGCTGGTACATTGACCTGCAAAAACATGGGAGATGGTGCGGGTCAATCAAACTCGCTGCTCCTGGGTGATTTTATAGAAGAAGAGCTTGAAGAAGATCAAATGCCCGTTCTTGATATGGTCATTGCAATGACCACAGGTTTTAACATTTGCACTGGTGATGCGGCTGGGGGGATTGCCTCTTGTAAAGAAGAAGTCAACAATGTAAACACCATTGGCATGACGGCCGGTTATTTAGATGGAGACGAACATTTAGATGTGGTCTTTGTGCGTGAAACAGGTCCCAGTCGTATTTGTGTGGGAGATGGGGCGGGCAAACTCCGTTGTCGAACTCACAATTTCCGCAATGACAGTGGAGGTTATGGTGTGGCCATGGGACGATTTGCACCATACAAAGATGTTGATGCAGATTCTGAATAGGTGAGCTTGAGGAAATGTAACCATTGGGAGAGATTTTTCTAGATTCTCATCCAATGGTTACGTTTTTAAAGATATCAAAAATTATGTTTATTGCGCTTTGTAAAGTGATTGCCATTTGCTCGCCATAAGCTGATTAAAAAGGCACCCACAACGATCACAAAAACAATGGTGGCAAATAACATTCCAAAAGGTAGAGATCCCATAGTTCATTCCTAACACTTAAATGATTTATAACCAAATCGTATTCAAGTTTGCCTGATTTGGCGATGATATTTCTCATAAATAGGCATGATCTAGATCATGTAAGGACATGGTCATGTTGGAATTTAAAAAAATTTCCCTCAATATGTCTCCATGAGCAATCATTTGGTGTTTGGAGACCACGATAAGAAAACTCTTGTCCAAATGGACGATGTGATGAGTCGTGCGGAAAGAGGCGTTCTTTGCGCTGATGGCCATTTAGGATATGTGATGCCCATTGGTGGGGTGGCGGCCTATCGGAATCAAGTATCTGTGGTTGGTGTGGGTTTTGACATTGGCTGCGGAAACATGGCGATTCGGCTAGATTGTCAGGCTTCCGAGCTTCCCACCTCTCATGTCTTAGATGTGATTGAAGCCAACACCTCTTTTGGTGTGGGGCAAACCAACCCTGAAGCACCTAAAGGTCATCCTTTATTTGACGATGTTCGCTGGTCTGCCTACGAAGACAAGCATTTAATAGACCAACTTAAAAAATTAGGGCGAGATCAGTTGGGAACCGTTGGTTCAGGCAATCACTATGTCGATTTTTTTGAAGATGAATCGGGTGCTGCCTGGCTTGGCGTTCACTTTGGTTCACGAGGGTTGGGTCACAGGACGGCCAGTGGTTTTTTAAACCTATCTCAAGGCCTCCCCTGGCAGGGGCGTGCTAGGGAAGTTGAAGTGTTATTGAAATTAAGCAGTGATTTAGGCGAACGCTACTTTAATGCCATGAGCTTGGCGGGAGATTATGCCAAAGCTGGACGAGAATGGGTTTGTCATACTTTGGCTAAAAAACTTCAAGCGAATATTATTGAAACTGTTCACAACCATCACAATTTTGCCTGGAAGGAAATCCATGATGGGCAGGATTTCATCGTGGTGCGAAAAGGCTCAACCCCCTTGTTCCCTGGGCAAAAAAGCTTTGTGGGAGGCAGTATGGGAGACAATGCAGTTGTGTTGGAAGGCATTGACACTTCAGCGTCCAAGGCAGCCCTGTATTCTACCGTCCATGGCGCAGGCCGAGTGATGTCTCGCACGGCAGCCGCAGGGAAATACAAAGGCTGGGGCAAAAAACGACGAAAAGTGTCTGATGGAAAAATCTCCTGGACCATGCTTAACCATTGGTTGACGGAAAAAGAGGTGCAACTTAGAGGTGGCGACCTTGATGAAGCGCCGCAGGCGTATCGACGACTCGATGAGGTGTTGCAGCATCACGCAGACACCTTTAACTTGGTTCATACACTCAGGCCCTTGGGCGTGGTCATGGCTGGGGAACATGAATTTGACCCTTGTAAGGATTGAAACCCTATGAAACGTTTTAAAAATATTCTTGTGTTTGCACATACTCCACATCATCAACTGTGCAGTGCTTGCAATTAAACCAAGAGGCTTTCAATCGCCTGTACAAAGTTGAAGATCAAATCGACCCAACTCATCAAATTTCCTGGCTTCATTCATCCTGGACATTTTTAATGTCTTGGCTTCAAATAAAGTTTTGGGAAATTGGGCATTCAATTCCTCATCAAAGTGAGTTCTCGAAATTTCATAAAGCAAGGTGAAATGTCCTTTGATGAGGTTTGTGTAATGAGGCATCATGCCCAGATTTCTCAAACAATCATTCACCTTTTCTCTAAACGAATACCAGGGTGAATTCTCATTTAACTCCCAAGATAGGGTGGGTTTTTCAGTAAACCGAGAACTCGCGAAGTTGTAATTATCGGCAATCAAAGGGAATGGTGTTTGGCACAAAACTTGATGAAATGCTTCAAGCGTTTCATCAAGTTTTGTAGCTTTAAGTGTAAATCTCTGACAGGTCAGGTGGATAACCTGGACTGGGAATCCACCATACACTTTTTGAAATTGATCGAGTAACGCTTGGAGTGTGTTGAGTTCTTCAGCAGAAGGGACAAACAATAAAAAACAATCACCTGGTTCCGCTTTGCGAAACACAAGGTGTGTGCCCCTTCCGCTTTGAAGCATAAACTCTTTATCGGCGTTGGATGCCGTTGTCGAACCCTTCGATAAAGTCTTTTTCTAAAAGGCGTCCACAAAGATCTTCAATGGCCATAATTTCTTCACCCTGGCTTGGTGTGACGAAAGTGTAAGCTTTTCCAGGTGCATTCATTCGGCCTGAGCGTCCAATGCGATGCAAGTAATCTTTGGCATTTTCAGGAATATCGTAATTGATCACGTGGGATACCCCTGGCACATCAATGCCTCGTCCAACCACATCGGTTGCAACAAGAATTCTGATTTTGCCATCGCGAAACTGGTTTAAGGCTCTTTGACGTTTGCCTTGTGGCAATCCGCCATGAATAAAGGCGGCTTTATAGCCGCGCTTTTCCAATGTTTTACCCAAGCTTTCAGCGCCGCGTTTGGTGCGAGTGAAAATGAGTCCCAAGGTGGGTTTTTCACGGTGCAGCACTTCGGTAAGCAAGGGCAATTTTCGACCATCTCTGATAGCAAAATAACGCTGGTCCAGGGTTCCCACCGACATATCATCCTTGGGAACAGCCGAAACTCGAATGGGATCTTTTAGAAACTGATTGGCAAAGCGCATGATGTCATCTGGCATAGTCGCAGACAAAAACAGGGTTTGTGTCCGGTTTTTACATTGGCGCATGATGGTGGTGATATCTTTGCGGAAACCAATGTCAAACATGTGGTCCACTTCATCAAGAATGACCACTTGAAAGGTGCTTAGATCAATGGCTTCTCGACGCCATAAATCCAACAAACGACCTGGCGTAGCGACTACAATGTCAGGCTCATTATCGAGTTTTCGCATTTGCTGATGAATGGGTTTTCCACCATAAACTGAGATGACTTCTGGCAAGCTAGGTCCAGCCAGTTTTTTGGCTTCATCGGCAATTTGCAATGCAAGTTCGCGAGTTGGGGCCAAAATCAAAGTGCGAAACTCTTTGCCTTTTACTTTGAAAAATCGCTCAAAAAATGGCAGCAGAAAGGCCGCTGTTTTCCCTGTGCCTGTTCTGGCTTGCCCTACACAATCCCGACCACTGAGTGCAGCAGGAATAAATTTCTCCTGAATCTCAGTAGGAGATTCGTATCCCACACGGCGAACCGCTGCCAGTGACCACACATTTAAACCCAACGTTGCAAATCCAACTGGTTCCATTGAAGTGGGTGCTTCAGTTGGAAAAGGGGGCCTTCTCACAGGTGCCGAACGTATGTGTTTCGGTGGATTGCCGCCTGTTTGCCTCTGGGATTTTGATTTTGAGTGGTTGCGTCGTTTCTGGCTGGATTGAGTTGATTTGTTTTTCGATTGATAAGTTTTTTTCTTCTTTTGAGAAGCCGATTTCGGTTTTGAAGGAGAGGCCATAGAGGCCGGTTTCATCTCGTTTTTCATATTCTGCATATATGTCTGTTTCCTTTGCCTGTATTAAATTTGACACAAGATGGTTTCACAGGTTCAATAATAGCTAAGTGTTTAGCTTTTCTCTCAAAATGTGTCCTTTGTCGATACTCTGGGGTTTTTTTTCAGAAACAACAAAGAAATGCATCGGTTTGAGTCTTTTACAAGCATGACACATCATAACTGAAAACCCCTGTGCAAACAAGAGACATATGTATCAACAGGAGTGGACGTCGTTGACTCCCAAAGTTTCAAAATATTGAACCCGACCAGAGGGGGGCTATTTCAATCTGGTTGCAATCGCCCGCTTACCTCTTCAGAATAATCACAAGTGAGACGGAGGGTATGTGGTCAATTCTGCCATTGTGGCACAAAAGCTTGTGAAAAAATACGGTGCATTCACTGCGGTGAACGAGATCAATTTTGACATTTATCACGGTGAATGTTTCGGGTTTTTAGGGCCCAATGGTGCTGGAAAAACAAGCACTATGAAGATGATTTATGGGTTCAATACCCTCACCTCTGGTCAACTCGCAGTATTGGGACTCAATGTTGAAACGGCGTTGACCGAAATCAAGTCGCAACTTGGGGTGATTCCTCAAGAAGACAATCTTGACCCTGATCTAAAGGTGTTCCAGAATTTGCGGGTTTACGCGCGTTATTTTGATATTCCAAAACAATCCGCCATAAAGCGCTGTGAACAAGCATTGGAGATGTTTCAACTCTCTGACAAGCGAGACAAATATATTCATGAACTGTCTGGCGGAATGAAACGTCGTTTGGTGATCGCCCGGTCGTTGCTGAATCAACCTAAAATTATTGTGGCTGATGAACCCACCACAGGGCTTGATCCACAGGCAAGACGTCTGGTTTGGCAAAAACTTCAGCAACTCAAGCAGCAAAATGTAACGTTGGTATTAACCACCCACTACATGGAAGAAGCAACGCAACTTTGTGATCGATTGGCAATCATGGATCGAGGGAAAATTCTGGAAATTGGAACGCCCTTAAACCTTATCAAAAAGCATGTCCGTCCCGAAGTGGTCGAGTTGCAATTGGTGGAGAACCATTTAGAAAACCTTGAAACACAACTGAAATTGCTTCAGGTCCAATTTGAATCTGTGGGAGATACGATCTACGCCTATACCGAAAATGCCCATGCATTGGCCCAGCGGCTTCGTGCGCATGAAGGGATTTTGAGGTTGGTCGAACGGCAAGCCACATTGGAAGATGTGTTCCTCACACTCACAGGGCATGCTCTGGATGATTGAAAGTTCTTAAATATATTTTTGGAAAGGTGGCAATAGATGAAGTTTCAACCTGGTTTGATGATCTTATTTATTTTGTTCTTATCAGGATGTGATTTGTTTGTGAAAGAAGAAAAAACTCTTTCCCCAGGTGCTCTTTTTAATCAACTGGAACAGCAATTGTTAAATGCTGAACATATAGAAATTTCATATCGTCTCTTAGCTGAAGGTGCTGTCAGCGCAGATTTAAAAGGCACACTTACCGTAAATCAGGGAAATAACGTTGAGCTTAAAAGCACAGGCACATTTGCAGGCCAGCCTTTTGAATTACATCTTAGTTCCGATGGCATATCCATGCAGGGCGGCCCCCAAAAAGACACAAACACTTTTGAAGATGTAGTTCCACTGGGTTTGAATGAGGCGCTGCTAATTGGGGCAACCCGAATGGGGTTGCTGCACAATCATGCGCGCTTGACAGGGGGCGTACCTCCTGACCATCCCGATGGAACTGTGCAAACCTGGGTTCAAGTCTCTAACTTTACGGATGATGCCATTAAAGGCATTCAGGCTTTGGATGCACGTCCAGTCACATTTGAGTTAACTGTCGATGGTCAGTCTTCTGGCGAAGCCACTTTGTGGTTTGACTCAAACACAGGTCGATTGCTTCAACGAAATCAAGTGGTTCATTTCGATTTTGGCGATATGTTCGTGACCGAAACATACGAATCTATCACCATTCAAAAAAATTAATCCTTCAAAATAATGCTGCGACGGGATTCCTCATCAGGGAAAACCCTTCCAACATCGATTGTGTTTGCAATGTGATTGAACACCAATCCAGGTGTTCCCTTGAGGGTGCCATCAAGAAAGTAACCATGACCCGAGGGGAAATCATAAATGGTATTGATATCGTCACAGTCCACCGAGTAAACATTTTTAGGCGTAATGTGGATATCCTCTGGTCCGGTATGACCCAAACGGCGTGAAGCAATCTTGTTGTTCAAATTGGCCGCTTTGCTTGCACGAAGGGCAAGATCATCAGAGGCAAAATAAACGACGACATTACGGGAGGCATGAGTAATGTGGACCCCTGTTTGATCGGGGTGCAAGGCTTCATTAACCACATCTGCAGCCACCATAAAAGTGTTTCTAAACAACAAGGGAGCTGTGTGGTTTAAATGGTCATCGCTCCATATTCTAATGGTTTCTCGCAGCACTCTATTGCCCATAGAATGGGCAAGAATGTTAATGCGTTTTAAACACGGTTTGTTGGTAAGCTCATTGTCGGGGTCATCTCTCCAGGCCAAAAACTTTTGTAACGCTCGTGCAAAAGAATGTCCACTTTGGTCCGCAGATTGTTGGTCATCAAAATAATCTACAATCTTTTCTTTGGCCTTGCCTATGAGGTTATCCACTTCACTTGCGTCATTGTCACAAGGCCAGATAAGGGGGATGACCAGCACCCTATCTGCACCATCATCCTTATGCTTTTGATCAAAGAATTTTTGCAATTTTCTTGAAGCCGGGAAAATACTGGGTTCAGGTAGATTCGAGAATCCGTGAATGTAAATTAAAATTTGGTCATGTCTTGTATTTCGAATTTTCTCCAAAAACGCCTTGGACATGATTTCGGTGTAATTCTCTTTGCTGTTTCGTTCACAAAAAAACAAAGAAGTGGTTGGTGTATTGTTGTCCAAATCAAACGACCAAGAACGCCCTGCTTGTGAATGAAGTGCTTCCTTTGGGAAACGATTGGTAATGAATAACATTGTTTTCTCCCTTCTCCTATAAAGTCTGCCATATGGTTGTTAAAAAAATATTAAAAGAAATCGATAATGTTTAAGTAAGAAAGCCTCTCAATAAATTAAACTAGAATAATTAACAATTCAGTGTTAATTATGGAAAATGTCTGAATTTTTGCCCACTAGGTATCATCTATTACGTTGAAGTCTGTCAAAGACAGGCACCTCGACAATGGCAAACCTGTCGCGAGGCAGGGACGCAAAGCCACGGGTCTTTTACATTTGGCTGGTGAGAATTTCTTCTTAAAAGAAGCTTGATTCTTTATACGGTTTAGGATTCTGACTGATTCAAAAGGTAACTTTTAGTTTTCAAAGTTTTTTTACTGAAGGAGCCTTGTTGTCTATCTGGTTCAGAAGCTTGAATAATCCAAAGAATAACCTCCCATTGGTCGAATAAAAAGATAGCCGAGTTATCGAAAGGGGATACAGTGATGTATCTTTTAGGCCTCAAAGCCAAACTGTTGGTTGGCCTGGCACTGTTTGTCGTGATTCCTGCGGCAGTCCTCTTTGCCGAGTCGACCAGTGGGACGGCGCAAGTGTCGTTTCAGTTGGCACCCTCTCAGGCGCTTTCTATCAGCTCTGGCGGCACGCAAGGCAATTCGACATTTTCAACGGTTCGCATTCCCCGACCCAACGCATCTGCGTTGCAACAGGGATATGTTGAGCAATTGAATGCCGTTCGCCTTAGCTTAAAGAGCAACATCCGATGGAAAGTGATGGTCCGCACTGACGACCTCAATATGGGGCGCAGTTTTGATGGTCAGTTTGTCAAACCCGTTTCTGACCTCAAAGTGCGAGCGCAGGGCAGATCATACCTGACGTTGGGCAACCGTGACCAGACGTTGATGGCTGGCAATCATGGCAGTCACAACTTTGCTGTCGATTACAAAACGATGTTTGACTTCAACACACATCATGACGGCAATTATCTGGTCCGAGTGGTCTACACCATCACCGCACAATGACGGATTCATAAATTCTCACTAAAAGAATCCCCATTATGTGCAGGCGGTAGCCACAAAAGATATGCTGGCGGGAGTGCCGTTGCTTAACAGCTCGGCTGAAAAATACAGCGAAGTTGAGATTGCTCGAAATCTGTGACGGCGCTCCAAGCTGGCTTCTCATCATTTTACACCTCTGCAAAAATTTTCTACAATGCCAAAGTATCAGAGTGAGGAATGGAGACATTCTTGTTCAGTTTCCCATTGGGCCAAGTGACACACCGCGCTTTTCGTGCCTGGCAACGGAACACAGACACATTTTTGCGATTGTGGAAAACCGAAGGCTGGCCGCCATTTATTGATCCATTACTTTACATCGTATCGCTTGGTTTTGGCTTGGGCGCGTATGTAGAGGAAATCAACGGACTGTCTTATCTCGAGTTCATTGCCCCAGCATTTGCCATGACCGCTGGGATGTTCACTGCTTCTTTCGAGTGTACTTACGGCGCTTTCATCCGTATGGAATATCAAAAGACGTTTGATGCCATGCTCGCCACCCCACTCAGTGTCGAGGATGTGATTGCCGGAGATATTCTGTTTGGAGCGACCCGCGCCGTGTTTGCCTCATTCGCGGTGCTGGTGATTATTTCTTTGTTTGGTCTCATTGACCCCATCATGATTTTGGCCTCTCTTCCCATTGCCTTTTTAAGCGGTTTGATGTTTTCTGCGTTGGCTGAGATTTTCACGGCGATTGCGCCATCGATCAACAGTTTCAATTACTACATCACTTTGGGGTTAACACCGATGTTTGTCTTCTCCGGCGTATTCTTTCCCATCGATCAATATCCAGAGTTCTTACAAAACATCGCCTGGTTCATTCCACTCTATCACGCTGTGAGTTTGCAACGATCTCTTGCTGTGGGAGATTTCTCTCTCTCTCTTTGGATGGATGTTATCTGGATAATCGTGGTTGCTTTGGTGGCGATGCATATTGCTTTGGTATTGATGCGCCGAAGGTTGATAAAATAAGTTTTGGTTGCCTGAAACGATCAAACAAAATTAAAACACACACGTTTGTTTACGCTGTCGAAAATCACTCCATACCCATTATTGCCTGTCGATATCAGTGAATTACTTAATCCCAAACATTTCGATGAGGTCGGTGTAATTCCAAGCCCTTGGTTTTTCGCCTTCAGAAACTGGTGGCTTTGGGGCCAAGTAATCAATGCCTAAGCCTTCAACAAAGCGGTTCATAAAATTGAACAAAGCACAAACTTGAATGGCATCGTACAGGGCACGTTCGTCCCAACCTGCTGCGAAGACAGCGTCTGCATCCGACTGTGTCATTTTGGCGGGAGATTCAGTTAATTTTCGTGTGTAGGCCAGGAGAGGCTTCATCTTTTCGTCGATGTCTGCATGTTCGAGATTATCCAATAGGCTGACAATCAACCCTTCCGGAACACCAAAAAATTCGGCAGCGCGAGTATGCGCACCGTGGCAATATTTACACGCGTTGACGCCAGACACATAGCCCGCAATCAACTCGCGTTCTGCGACTGTGAGAGGAGAATCTTCTGATCTCATAAGGACTTGATGGAATTCAATTAATGGTTTTCCGGTACCTGTATTGAATGTTTTAAATGCGTGAGGCACACCGTCAGTGTCGTTCATTGATGACATAAAGGGCATGATGATTCCTTAAATAAAGTTGATTTTTACAGCCTATTCAATTTGTGATTTAAGATCAACAAGGAAAAATATTTCCAATTGGGTACGTTTGTATTGAATTTTTGTTAAAATGCATGTGAGTATTGTTGATCATGTTTAGAATAATTTTAACTTTGCTGTTGGCGTTATCGCTGGCAGGATGCACGATGTTATTGGATTCACCTCCACCTGTGGTGGATGACGAGGTCATTGAGACCGAAACGTCGATTTTGGTCGATTCGTGGATTCTGGCTGACTTCGAATCTCGCCGCATCCTGGCCAATCTCTCCTTGTTTCGATTGTCTTATACCAAGGCGCTCCTGAAAGTCGAACTGCTTGAAGATTTGGATGAGGGCAGTTTTACCGTCTTTTTGCCAGACTGTCTTCGCTTTCAACCCAAGCTAGCCTCACCTGGATTCAGCCCTGAATTTCGATTTGAGCAAGAATCTGCCGGAGAGGTGGTCGAGTTCCTCATTTCCAGTTGGCAGGAAGTGGATGAATTTTGCAGCCCAGAGGGCAAACTGGTTTATGATCTTAAAAGTGATCAGTTTTGGTCAAATAAAACCTTAACATTCAATTGGCTTAAAAACGGTGTGGTTGAACATGAGCGCGAACAACTGTTTGAAATTCCCCTGATTGCTGGCGTGTCAAAGTTCCATTTTGCAACAATCAGTCTATTTCGAGATCATGCCACCCAAGCCTCCATCATTGTTGAGGCAGTGGAATGGCTTCAATACGCTGAAGTATCGATGGAATTGCCTGTCTGTTTTGCCCCGGTACCTTTGTCATTCACACCTGTAAAAACCATCGTGTCATTGGACCCAGGGTTGTACCATGTTCAATTCAACTGGGATCGTTTCGATCAATCTTGTGATGGCAGTGGGGCGTTGCTGTTCAGCATTGCCACATTTAAGCATGGTGACCGTGGCTCTATTCCTTTTGACTGGGGTCAGAACTTTTAACATTTGAATTGACAAATGTCTTGAAATCTTCTTAGAATTGTTATCTTGGTTCATATCCATATCTTTGAATTTATAGGGAGGGGCAAATGCAAACACAACAATTGCTTATTATTGGTGCCATTGCGCTGGCGGTTGTGATTGGTGGCATTTTTTTGTTCAACAATGGTTCGGGTTCGTCTGGTACAAGCGAAGGAGATTTTGGTGTAATCGGTGAAGGCGTGGTTCGGGCTTGGGAATCCTGGGGGCCTAATGGAGAACTTCAGGCGATTGGTATTACGTTTGATGAAGAAATTTTGTACACCTTACCCGAAAATGATGAAGTTGTTGAAATGTCCCTACCTAGGAAATTTTTGAGCACCCCATTCAGACAAATCACCTTCGAATGGAACCCACATGGTCACGAACCTCCTGGTGTTTATGATGTGCCTCACTTTGATGTGCATTTCTACATGATTTCACCAGAAGAACGTGCTTCTGTAACTCCAGGGCCAGATGCCGTTGAGGTGAATCCAAATCACATCCCTGCAGATTACATCAACACGGTCAATGCGGTGCCCAACATGGGGGTACATTGGGTGGACGCTTTTGCGCCTGAAATGAATGGACAGCCTTTTGATCAAACGTTTATCCTTGGCTACTATCGAGGTAAAATGACGTTTTATGAGCCAATGATGACACTTGATTACGTCCAAAGTCTGAAAGGGGCTTTTACTGCTGAAATTCGTCAGCCGAATGATGTTCAACGGCATGGCAAATATTATCCCACCCAATATCGGCTTGAATACAACGAAAGAGATGAACAATACACCATTGCATTGGAAGGCATGGAAAAACGTTAATTTCTCGATGCACGATTTTTACAACGAAGATTTAGCCTATATTCACCACCAAGGGTTTCCTTCTTATGAAAAAGCCGTTGCTGCTGAACTTCTTTCACACTTGAATCGAAGGGGTATTTCAAGCGGCACCCTCATTGATTTGGGATGTGGCGGTGGTCGCCTTCTCAAAATGCTCTCTGATTCAGGGTTCGATCTGCATGGGGTGGATGTCTCATCTGATTTTCTAAATACTGCCAAAGTGTTGGTTCCTGATGCTGTTTTTCATCAGGGATCCGTGTATGAAGTCGAATTACCAGAATGCGTGGCTGTGATTTCAGTTGGTGAAGTTCTTAGTTATGTGTTTGAAAAATCTTCACATCAGGATCAGCTTCAGGCTTTGTTCCAACAAGTTCATCAGCAGCTTCAACCCAATGGGGTGTTTTTCTTTGACTTAATCATCAAGGATGATGAAAGCGATATCTTCAGCCATGTTTGGCGAACGGGTGTGGATTGGGCTGTGATGGCAGAAACGAATGAAGATGAAACAGGTCAATTTCTGTGGCGAGAAATTATTTCATTTCGAGACACTGGTTCTGGCTATCAGCGTTCGGAAGAAATCCATTATCAAGAAATATTTACAAGTAAACTAATTGAGGAAATGCTTCAGCGCGTAGGATTTACTGTCCAAATCCATGATCGATATGGCAACCAACCTGTCGCGCCTCATCGTAAAGTGTTTTACGCATTCAAATAAAAGAACAAAGGGCTTCAAGATGGGATGAAGCCCTTTGTTCAAACTCAATCAAGGAAGGTTGAGGGTTTGTCAATTTCCCTTGCAAAAAGAAACGTGTTTCTGAGCAAAAAGTCCATAGTCTTGATGATATTATAGCACAGAATGAAGTGTGAAGATTTAATACAAATAGTATCTATGATATACAGATGGTTTGCTTGAGAAACGAAAAAGCGGAGAGCGTAATAACAACGCTCTCCGCTTTCAATTTAAAAGGCTTTATTTGATAGCGTCTTTAAACGCTTTACCGGCGCGGAACTTTGGTGCCATGGTGGCAGGCACTTTGATGGTTTCGCCCGTGCGTGGGTTGCGGCGTTCGGTGGCTTTACGTTTGGTCGCTTCAAAGGTACCAAAGCCGGTAAACGTCACTTTGTCTTTCTTTTTGGTGGTGGTCACGATCATGTCCAGCATCGTGTTCAATGCACTGTCTGCATCCTTTTTGGAAATCCCCGCTTGTTTAGACAGTTTTTCTACGAACTCTTTTTTGTTCATAACTTGTCACCTCTCTGTTCTGTTCTTTCCTTATTAGCCGAAACAAGGTCGTTTTTCAAGAGGTTTGGGACGATTGTCCCCTGAAAATGCCTTTGCAGCCGTATGTATTATAATTCCCCTCTGTTGGATCAAATGGCTAATGACGCTAAGTCTGCCATGTCTTTTTGAGCCAATCGGTCAATTTGGAGAAAAATAATTCGTTTTCTTCGACAAATGGATAATGTCCACTATTCTCAAACACCAATAGCTCTGCTTTAGGGATGGCATTGGCGATGCGTTGCCCGCCTTCCGAAACCGGAGTGACCCAATCATGACGACCACTGATAATCAGGGTTGGCACCGAAATGCTCGAAAGTTGAGATTCAACATTAAATTCAGGGATGCAGTTGGCGTTCACGTGATTCCAGGCTGCAGCGCTGAACTGCATGTCTTTCATTACTTCTTTCATGATGGTTTGATGCGCTTCGTAATTATGCAGATAGAGAGGTTCTAGCTTGCCCATCAATTCAGCGAATTCATCGTCAGACTCAATCAGATCATCACTGAACGCCTGTTCCACCGCGGCCACAGATTCCGGTGAAGTGGCTTTGGCGTCGGCATTGGAGGACATCACCTCTGGATAATCGAGTGCAGGGGCGGTACACATGAAAACGACACCTTGAAGGTGATCCGCATATCGAAGTGCATATTCCTGAGCCAGAAAACCACCATATGAATGTCCAATTAAAATTATTTTTTCATGGCCCAAATGTTGGCGTAACGCATCGGCATCGGTTGCCCAGTCTGCATGCGTCATATCTGTTAACTCTGCGGGGCGAGAACGGCCATTGCCGCGATGATCGTAATAAATTAATTGATATTGATCGCTCAGGGGATCAAACATTTTGCGGAAATAGGTGTGGTCAGCTCCCAACCCGCCATGCATGAACATGATGGGTGATCCTTCACCACAGGTGATATAAAACAATTCAGTGCCATTGACCTTCGCTTTCATAGATTGCTCCTTTAATAAAGAAATTAAAGGTAACTTTTTATGAGGAAATTGGCAATCCAAAACTTTGCTCGTATGCTGACCCTGGCCTTGAGAGGAGTGCCAAAATGGATTTTCTGTTTCCTGTCATCATTTTCTTTGCTGAAGTGCTTCACGTGACCCTTGCCACCATCCGTGTGTTGTTTGTAACCAGGGGCATGAAAGTGCCTGCGGCCATTGTTGGATTTTTGGAAGTCTTGGTTTTCTTGCTGGCATTGGGACAAATTACAAGCAATTTAACCAATTGGGTCAACTATATTGCATTTGCGAGCGGGTTTGCCAGTGGTAATATCGTGGGGTTATGGATTGAGGAAAAAATGGCGGTGGGCCTACTTAGCGTGCAGATTATCACCAACAACGATGCTCAGGAAATGATTGAATATCTTCGCGCTGAAAATTTTGGTGTGACCAGCGTGACCGCTACTGGCATGAGTGGAAAAGTGCGTATGCTTGTGATTTTGATCAAAAGAAAGCATCTACTCAGGCTCCAAGGCATTGTCGAAGAGTATCATCCCAATGCTTTTATTTCTGTCCAAGATGTGAGACTGGTCAAGAATTTTTATGGTCCCACAACGCTGCCAGTGGGAAGCAGTCCGGCCATGTTCCTGCGTAAATTTTTTAAGCGGTAATCCAGGGCAATGCCAGCGTGGCAAAACTTAACGCAAAAAAGAATCCGCATAAATCAGTGACGGTGGTCAAAAGAGGACCAGAAGCGAGTGCAGGATCTTGTTTCATTTTGGACAGGATCAGAGGAATCAATCCACCAAGGCAAACTGCAACAATGGTATTGATCATCAAGGCCCCACCCACAACCAGGCCAAGATAAGGATTGCCCTGCCAAAGAAATGCGACCAGCCCTAAAAGCGATCCAAGCACAGTACCATTCATGATACCAACGCTGATCTCTTTGAGAAACACACGCCAAACTTCATATGGTTTGACCAGACCTAAGGTGAGTTCACGAATACTGACTGCAACTGCCTGGTTGCCGGAACAGCCACTCATGTCTGAAATAATGGGAAGAAAAACGGCCAAGGCAATCACACTTGCCAGGGTGTCCTGATAAAGTGCAATCACACTGGCCGCCACAATATTGAGACCAATATTCACACTGAGCCAGGAAAGGCGTCTTCGAGCACGAACCCAAACCGACATGCTGCGTAGTTCCTCCCCCCCCACAATTCCGCTGGCTTTGAGGTAGGAATCACTCGATCGATGTTCAGCTGCTTCTGCTGCGCGAGAACGACGAACAATACCAATCAATTTGTTTTCCGCGTCGATGACGGGAATTCCAAGAAAGTCATGTTTGTCGAACATTTCGATGACTTCGCCCAGGGGCGTATTGGCGTTGACAGACAAAGGATCAGCCACCATCAGATCGGCCAAGGTTTGTGTCCGAGGGGCGAGCAGAACATTACGAAAAGGAAGCACACCGGCCAGGGTTTCATCCTCATTGACGACAAAGGCGTATTGAACTTTGTAGTCTGAATATCTTTCGTGGTTTACATTAAAATCGTCAAGCAGTGTCATCACAGTCCAGATTTTTGGAAATGCCAAAAACTCGGTGGACATAATGCCTCCGGCCACGTCTTCGCTGTACTCAAGTAACGCTTTGGTGGTGGATGCTTCTGCTTCTGACATCTCCTGCAAAATGGCGTTAGCAACTTCAGGTTCGACCTCACTAAGGAGATGCGCTTTTTCATCACTAGGAAGTTCCTGAAGCAGTGCTGTTGCATCTTTTGGAGAAAGTAAATCGATTAATTCAGCAGCTTGTTCTTCAACCACTTCATGGAGAACAAGCGCGCCATGCTCATTGTCCATCATGGCAACAAGCCTTGACTGAGCTTCGGCGGTGAGCCGGGACAAAGCACGAGCCACTTGGGAGGGTGTTAGTGAATCAATAAAATCTTCTAACCCTTGAGTGTCGTTGGCTTGTTCGAGTTCAAGAATTTTTTCCCAGGGTCTCAAGTCAACTTCAACAGGATTTATGGACGTTTGTTTGTCCAAATCTTTATCCCCTTTTTAGAAACAAATGGATTAAATGCGGGACAATTACAATGCTTATTATAACTCGATTTTTGGATCAGGCCCGACCGATATCTTGGCGGGAAAGGTTGCGGCGAAACCACTTGGTCAAACGTTCCAACCAAGAAAATCGACGAATTGGCACAATATGCTCCAAAGGCTTTTGATAGCGCCACATCCAAATGAGTAGATCAGCGGGGGTACGTCGTGGAAATTCTTTCATGATCCCACTTTTTTTGATTTGATTGACGAGGGGAATAAACACGTTGTCATACCACAACATGAGTGCTTTGGCGTCAGAAAGATTTTGATTTCCCCGCGTTTTTAGAAGCTCAGCGTAATTGAACATCATATATTTTATCTGGCGATAACGTCCAGGTACGGTGAACTCAATTTCATGATCGGGGCAGTATGTTGCAATTTTTGTTTCTTGAAGAAATTTGGTTTGTTCTCCCTTGAGCAACACTTCATCAATACTGGCATGGGCACTGAGCGTGACCATGCCCTTGTATTCGAGTACGTGTGCTTCGATGGTTTTCAACCCTTGTTCATGAGCCACAGAAACTCGATGGTTGCCGTCCAACACAAAATATGCTTCCCCCACTTGATACACAGAAATGGGCGGGATCCCGTCATTGATTGAAAATGCATCGACGCGTTGCCAGCGCTCCCGCAACGTGGTATTTCGAGGCAAAAAACGGGTGCCAAAATCCTGATAACGTCCTACGCTGCCTCGGATGCGATCCAAGGGGATATTTTGAATCCCACGACTGATGCCCTGGATGAGTTGAAGTTCTTTTTGCACTTGTTCAAACGACAACAATTCATCTTCAGGCTGACGCTTCAACCAGCGCACAAACCGTTGACGCCAAAGGCGACGGCGAGCCCGATCCCAACGCCAACTGGCTTCGGCAATGGCTCTGGGGCTTTCGTTATCGAACATCGGTATCTAACTCCAATACTTTGTAGCCATAGACGTTAATGACTTGTGTGTCTTCATAATATTGTGGTTTGTCATCAAAACCATAGGTTGGGTGTGTATGGCCATGAATCAGGTATCGGGGTCGATATTTTTCCATTAAGTGCAGAAAAGTTTGATAGCCTGTGTGACATAAATCGTCACCACCGGCAGCATCATGAATGCCAAACGGGGGTGCATGTGTGAGCAGAATGTCTATGGCCCGCCCATGCCGCCATTGGTTCCAGGCTAGGCGGGGTTTCATGGCCCAAACTTTTTTTTTCATCCCAGACTCGTTTAATGCAGCTTGGTTTTCGCCAAAGCATCGCGTGCCTTGAAGACCACCAATCAGCAGTCCATTTTGGTCATTTTTCCGTCCAGAGACCCACATGGTTTTTCCATCGATATCACAGCCCCCTTGAGGTTCGTGTTGAACCTCATCTGCATGATCGCGGTATTCATGATCATGATTGCCCAAAACATACAACAAAGGCACATTGAGTATAGAAATGATGAATTCAAGGTATGGATAAGGCAGATCACCACAAGAAAGTACCAATTCTATATCTGAAAAGGTTTCTTTGAGGCCTTCGTTGTAGACAAAATTGCTTACGTTGTCACTCACCAACAATACTTTCATTTCATCCGTAGCATAGATGAGGTGATATTCTTTGTCCAGGTTCCATCACCCTCTTACTGGTGGCGCTCGCTAGGTATTCAGGCTCCGGAAATGGCACTATTGGATTTCAGTCGTTGGATAAATTTGTGTAGCTGGGCAGGCATGTCCTACCTTTAGCACAAGAACATTGATGCAATTTGTAATGGGTTTTATAATTTAATGAATCAAAATTCGAAAGGTTCATTAAAAAATGCTTGAACTAAGGCCCTCTTGTGAACATTGTAATAAACTTCTTCCGCCTGAATCTGCGGAAGCAATGATCTGTACGTTTGAATGCACATTTTGCAAAGATTGTGTACAACTGCTTGAAAATGTTTGTCCTAACTGTGGTGGTGGGTTTTGCGCTCGCCCCATTCGCCCCAAAAACAACCTCAAGGATGAGAATTTTTTAGGAAAATATCCCGCTGGCGAGCGTGTGGTTTACCAGCCAGTTGACTTGAAAGCACATGCTCAATTTGTCGAGCCCATTAAAAAATGTTCTCCTGAAGGCCGCTAAATTTCACCAGGTTTCATAATGGATCACATCATCAGAGGCTTTGCGCCCTCGCTTTAAAGAAGTCGATCGCTTGTCCGGTGCAGGATGCCCAATTGGAATGACACCCACAGGCATGACTTCATCGGGGAGGTTCAATAATTTTTTAAAACTCGCTTCATCTTCCGGGCCTTGAAATCCCGGACCAGCAAAACCAGCAGCCAGGCCCTCATCAACCACTGCCAATAACAGGGCCATAACAGCACAACCAATATCCATATACCAGTAAGGGACAGGCCAGTAAATTTCGTTGCCAGCATCATCTACTTTGTCTGTTTCCTGATAGCGGCGGTGATAGGCGGCTTCACTGGTACACGGGACAACCAAAACAGGTGCCTTGGAAATCCATTTTCCAAAACCTGCTTGATCATAGTGGACCTCGCCACAAATCTCGGCAATTTTGTTGCGAGTTTTGGGATTGGTGACCACGACAAACGATTGGCCCTGGGTAAAACCTGCGCTGGGTGCACGACGAGCCAGATCCATCATTCGTTCTATGATGTCAGGGCCGATAGGTTCATCGGTAAAATTCCTGACCATTCGACGTTTCTTAACCACTTCACTAAAATCCATAATGCCTCCTAAAATGATAAAGAGGATAATGCTGATCTCTCTTTGCAATCAAGTCAACCTGACAGAATCAACAAAACTAGGTTGATTCTTGATTGCTCAACTGGTCCTCAACCAATTTTTTGAACTCATGGGGTTCATCAATATGCAACAAGAGTGTTTTGAATGGTTTTTTATAACCAAAGGAGCCTTCTAAAAAAATGGATTTTTTGAGCCGGATCACCGTGTTGGTGTCATCGAAGGTGGCAGTTGGAGACAGGTGAAGGGCATCGTCTTCCTGCTCTGCTTCGCGTTTGGCAATCACAACTTGATCAATCTGTTGCACGTTAATATCAACATCACGCATGATGGAGTAATGGATAGACACTTTTTGATCAGAAACTCGAATCAATCTTCTGGGAAAACCTTTGAATATGGCAACAATCTGAATACCTGAATAAACGCTCAAGGCAAAGACGATCCAAGCCACCGTATGGTTCCAATTGATCAGAAACAAATGCAACAATGCCGTTTCTACCAACAAAATCACTAACAATGCCCCATAAAAAATGGTGGCCATGTTTTTCTTATGATAGGTGAAAGTGTGCTGCGACTTTGATGGTTTTTTCCAGATAAACAAAGCATAAATCAGGCCGCCAACTTCAAATGCCAATAAGGCACCCAATCGCGGGCCGAGTTGGGCTTGGGCCACTTTCTTGAAAGCAGTGAGAAAGTCAACTTCATCAGCCTGGGCGACTTTGGTTTGCTGATAAAATTTTCTGACTTGAATGGCAATGAACCCAATCACACTAACCTCAACAAAAGGCAACACCCAAACCTTAATGAATTCTAGTGGGGTTTGGAATTCATGTGGAATCATCAGAGATGCCATGACCAATCCTGAAATAAAGATCGGCACAACAGTGGTGTTAGGGACAGAGGTTTTTCTGATGAAGAAAAAATACCAAAGAGGCGCCAGAATGGCTAAATCCAAAGTGATGCCAAACGCAAATTCACTCGGAGCGGCAAAAAAAGCTTGCGTGTAAACCAAGTATGCAGCCGTTAAGTTAGCCAAGATGGGGAAAGCCAATGCAAATAGTTCATACTTTCTTCTTGCAAGTAAACCCGTCGTCAAATCGCCCTCCTCAAAAGCGTTTAAGGTTTAAGTGTATTTTATCTGTAAAAAATATTTCCGCTAGAAAAGCGTGTTGGCGGAAAGAAGCATCATTTTAATGATGTCTCTTTCCGCCATCGAAGGGTGAGGCAAGGATGAGGATTCAAAATGGCAGCTTAGGTTAGGGGTTTTAGGGGTAAAGGGCGTCAGCTGCCATTTTTTAAATACTTGAAGATTTTCTCGGTTTTATTATTCAGTTTCTTAATGATTAACTTAATTCAGCAGAGCCAAAAAGGACGCTGAAAGCTTTGCACCAGATAATGATGGTGTCGAACTCACTCAAGTCAACATCTTCGGGAATCACATAGTTTTGAGCGCCTTTGTTTCCTTTGAGTTTGCCCAAATCCACGTAGTCTTGTGTGATGCTATCGAGGTCTTTGACCAACCAAACGTACAAATCTGGGCCATTGGTGGCGTCAAAATCATCTTCAAATCGGACAATACGGTCTGAGCCACGGTCAATGTATTGAGCCAAGCCAGCCACTTTGTGGACACTATCTGCATCTGCAAAGTTGCCAGCAAAGAGGGTTTCCAGCTGAATTTCTTCGCTACGCACCTGTGCTGTTTCTTGGGAGGTGAGATCAGCGGTCACCGATTCATTGACTTCTACATCATAAAAAAACGGAGAAATGAGCCAAATAGCGCCAGAGATGATTACCAACCCTAAGGTAGCAATGAAAAATTTTGCAAAAGGGTTCAATGCTTTAACTTTATGTATCATGCCTTTTTTGTTTTCTGGTGTAGACATTTTATGTTCCATCCTTTAATTTTTATGTTTGAACGTTGCTGTGTGCATTTCGTTCATCGACTACCATTACGCATTTTGGTTTTAATTGGATCCCCTTTTTTTCAAAATTCCTCGGGGGAAGTTCTGAAAGGAAGATCGGTTGATCTTTTTTAAAGTTTATTGGGTTGGATATGTATCATTTTGCTGGCGTCGCCTCTTTACTTTTCTATTACAATTTTGAACATTCGAATAAAATCATGTGCTGATCAAAAACCAATTGATAAGAAGTTTAAACCATGATTGTAAAAAAAAGGAATAACCTTTGAACCATTCTTTTTTCAGCGGTGAATGAAAATAAGTTTGAAAATTTTGTTCAAGAATAATCGGCAGATAAAATCATGGGTCCAGTTGGTTTATTGAGATCGCTGCCTATTGGGTCAAGTGTCACCATCACCTGGTCATAACCATCTGGTTTGGGCGCGACCAACCAACCACGGCCATTTCCTGAGTTGCCTTCTGCCAGGACATTGACCACACCAGAACTCACATAAGATTCGCCATCTTTAAACCAGAAGCGATATTCTGAATCTTCTGGAGCGGGCGGGGTGTCAGCCACCAGAACCACGACCACATCCAAATCCGGTTGGCTGTAAACACGACCCCAAGAGCCCTCAGGGGCTTCGTTGCTGGCGCTGAGGAAACGGGTGTCTTGAGATGCCGCCATCATGATCTCCATGGCAGCGCGTATGGAAACTTCGCTATTGCGCAATGCGTCACTGTTATTGGTCTGTTGAAACAAAACAAACCCAAGTGCAACAATAGCAATGGCCTGGACTGCCACTAAAGATGGCCCCCAGCTTGGCATTTGAAACAACTTATCCAGCCATGAAGGGCGGGCGGGTGCTTTGTTTGGATGGGTTTCAGACACAATTTTTGCCAAAATATTGTCTTTGAGGTGTTTTGGCGCTTGGATGGGGTGAGTTGCATAAACCATTTCAGGCAGGTCATTTAACAGGTTTACATACTCATTAATCAGTTGTTCACAATTGGGGCAAGAAGCCATGTGAGCTTCCACGTCTTTCGCTTCTTCAATTTCCAATGCGTTAAGGGCATAGGCCTCGCACATGGGTTCAATGCGTTCACAATTCATAAGCGTGTTCCTTTGTTAAGCTAACCTTGAGTTTCTGCATTCCCAAGCGAACTCGTTTTTTAACCGTTCCTAAGGGCAGGTCCAGCTTTTTCGCTATTTGCGACTGGCTGAAGCCTTTAAAATATGCAAGCAAAATAACTTCCCGTTGTTCTTTTGGCAATTCCGTAAGAGCGCCACGCACTTGGGCTGCTCGGTCATCTTCAAACGCTTGATCTTCAGGGGAGGGGGCATCGTCCACGAGCATGTCGAACCATTCGGTCTCATCTTCGGCAGGCGCACCAACAGTGGGTGGCATACGACGCAGTTCATCAATGGATCGATTGCGGGTGATTTGCATTAGCCAACTTTTAAAGCTGCCGCGGCTGCCTTCAAAATTACAGGCTTTTCGCCACACCAGCAAAAAGACTTCTTGTAAAATTTCCGATGCCAAGTCTCGGCCCAACATCCTTGCAGACACTGAAAAAACCAGGTTGTCATAACGGTTGTACAAGGTTTCAAATGCACGTTGATCGCTATCTTGGCAGACCATTTCAATCAAATCGCCATCAGCTTGTTGCAAAGCCTGTTCCCCCTTGGGTTTAACGTGTCTCGAAAGTATACCTAAGGCGTTGGGAGAAGCACAGTCTACAATGCTTGCCATGGCTATAGACACCTCTTTCATCAATTTCTGATCCTGATTTGTCAGGAAATCCCAGCCCGCTGTAAGGAACACAGCGGGCCAAGAAGCACACAACGTAAGGAGAGGAGGCGACAGAATCCCTTTAAAACGATGACAGCTTCGTATTTAGGGATTCTGAAACACTAAAATAATTTCACTTTCGTTTTCTCCTTACCAAACCAAGACCCATTTTTGGTCTCACCAACCAATACGGACATAAGATGTAGTTGGATCCCTTTTTCGACGGTTCTTTCATTAAATTCTGTCCCTTTTCAGAAATCAGGTCATGATTTTGGTGAGCCTGCATACAATTCTCACCGAAAGAATTCTATATTCTATTAAAGTAAACATTGGACAGAGAGTGAGGTGACGTATTTACAAATCAGGGACAAAAAATCTCATGTCGCTTCTACACTTATTAAACACACGCAAGGAGAGCCATGAAGATTAATTTACTTAAAGTTTCAAGCCTTATTGTTTTAACAGGGATCGCAGTTACGCTGGTGTACCTTTCCATGCCCACGGCGACCATTCAGGCACACGATCAATCTCTCATTGACCGCACTATCGACATTGAAATGAGCGAGTTTACCTTTACCGTGGATGGTGAAGCGGGCGGCACCGTCACCCTTCAAGTGGGCGAAACCGTGACGTTGAACTTCACCAACGTAGGCAACACCGTACACGATGCTCACTTTGGATTGGAGCCCAACTTGGAAGATCGTTTGTACGAAAACAACATCGTGGCCCCCTTCGACATGCTGGTGTTGGACCGAGAAGGCAACGCCTCACTCACCTTCACCCCAACCGAAGCCGGCACGTTTGAATTGGGTTGCTTCCAATTCGGCCACTACGAAGCCGGCATGAATGTGCCCTTCGTGATCGAAGGTTAATTTTTCAATACAAAAAAGGGTGGGCGCTTATTTGCCCACCCTTCATCATTTCTGAAACCTTAACACCACCCCACAAGCCTGCTACAATGTAATGTATGAACACCCCCGACAATGTGTGTGCCATTGAGAACTGCAAGCTAACCTGCCTCACCGAGGAAGGTGCAGAGGGCAAGTGCATCCTTCACGCCCCACTAAAAGACAAAGATATAAACGAATTTCAGGATGCCATTGACCACATTGTTGAGCAAGCGCCTAAAAATAATGATCGGTGCGACTTTTCGAAATGCTTTTTTCCGCAAGACTATCAGGTAAACGCTGGCTTGAAAAAAGCATTTCAGTTCGGTCTGAACTTCATCTCGGCGACCTTTTCTGGTGATGCGAACTTCAGCTCGGCGACCTTTGAGGGGAATGCGAACTTCATCTCGGCGACCTTTTCTGGTGATGCGAACTTCAGCTCGGCGAACTTTTCTGGTGATGCGTACTTCAGCTCGGCGACCTTTGAGGGGAATGCGAACTTCAGATCGGCGAACTTTTCTGGTTATGCGAACTTCATCTCGGCGACCTTTGAGGGGAATGCGAACTTCAGATCGGCGAACTTTTCTGGTGATGCGTACTTCAGCTCGGCGACCTTTGAGGGGTATAGTTACTTTGGTTTTACGGATGAAAGGCATTTTGAGCATGAAAAAGAAACCAAATTTAAAGGCAGAGTGTTGTTCAATAATTGTCAATTTAAAAAGCTGGCCAGGTTTATTTATACGCAAATACATAGCGCAGAGTTTGAAGGAGCCTCTTTCAAAGCCGCCAGATTTTATGATGTAAAAGCAATATCTAGAAAAACTGATGATGACGACGAGCCAACACCACCACTTATTGAGTTTAGATATGTTCCTTTCGATGAAGATCAAAAAGTATCCATACATTCAACAGACATAAATTTTTGGGATTTTGAGGGAACAGACTTACGGCCAATCGACTTCAGTAATATGACTTGGATGGAACACAGCAGAAGTTTCTTTGGAAAAAAAGTTGCCAAACGGTTGGCTGTGTTCAATGAGATCAATCCCAATCTAATGCGTTTGGATCAACCAGAACCAGGGTCAGAAAACGAAAAGTGGATTACAGAAAATGAAGGCAGCTCCCGTGAAGACCTAAGAAAAATTCTACCAAAGGTTGAGCGAATGTATCGGCAATTAAAACTCAACTTTGAAACCAAGAAAAACTATGTACGTGGTGGCGAGTTTTATGTCAGCGAAATGGAAATGCGGCGGCTCAAGTTCGATCCTTGGAGTTGGGGACGCTTGCCCCATTGGGTGTATCGAGAATCCAGTTTGTATGGTGAAAGCTACGGTCGCGCCCTGTGGGTATTTTTTACGATGGGGGTGATTTTTACATTTATCTTTTTGATCTTAGGCTATGAAATCAAAATGGGAACCAATGACTCTATGTTTGTTGGTTTCTTCCCATCCAAAGACCACACAGCCAAAGATTTTTTGGAAAACCTAACTTGGGGTTTACAGCACACCTTCCGCAGTATGACATTGCTTGGTCGCCCTGACCTCAACTTTATTGAGGGCTGGAAAAGTGGAATCGCTATCGTTCTCAGTGTCATTGGTGCCACGCAGTTGGGTTTCTTTTTGGTGGCGTTGCGGCGGCGGTTCCGTCGTTAGGAATCCAGCTGGAACAATTCGGTTTCAGGGTGAAATGACACCCAGGCAAACCAATACACAGGCATACTGTCCAACGATTTCAACGCGGTGTCGGTGGCGTCGATGGGGGTGCCGGTGAGGGTCCAGATTGAGTTTCCATCGCTGAGTTCGTTGTCGATCAGTTGCATTGGGGTGTCCGAAGGACGTTGGAAAGCTCGCACCTGATCGGCCCTGGCATCGTAGAAAATAACAATGGGCTGACCCTCAATCTCATCATTGATGATCATGAGTTCTTTAACAGCCTCTTTTTCATAAGCTTTTGAACCCAAGTCTGTCTGAATACCCATGACCACCGTTTTGTTGGACAGGCGTTGGTCTTCCACGCTGAGTCCATACGTGTCCGATTCGTTACCACGAAACCAGCGATATGGATCTACGGAGTAATCATACTGCCGCTTCTCACGCTCACCTTCTGCTTGCTCAGGCGGATGGCCTCCCACAGCAACAGCATTGGTGGGACGAGACAACACCAGCGTGTCTGGATGAGTTGCTTTCCATGAAGCCCAGAGGGCCATATCCACAGGAATACGTCGAATCACAGGCGAGGCTGAGGCCAAAGGGCCGATGATGGCCTGTCCCTCAATCTGGGACCAGAACGAATACGTCACGCGGTCGTACATCACCAAGTCCGATTTATACAAGCGGCCCGATACGCCGAAGGTGGCAATTTCCCCATTAATTTCAGGGGCCACAAACGCGACCGCAGAATTGCAGATGGGACAATAGCTGACGATGACAGGAATATTACCAAATGTATCGTTAACAATTTCGTGCCGATCCAGAATGGATCGTGAATAAGCTTTGGTAACCCCGTTGAAACTGACTCCAATCACAATGTCCTGGTCATACATCCAGATCACGTTTGAAGATACAAAACGCGGGGCATCAATGGATGGTATACAATCTGCATTTGGACAACCGACCATCAGAAGTTCCAGATCTAGATCAGCGTGATAATCAATTTGAGTCAAATCGACTTCAAGCCCAAAGCGGTCGAGTTCGGCTTGCTCGAAATATTTTTCGTTGAGTGTGCCAGTCAGTATTTCGGCTTCAATGAAGGTAGGAATGTCATTAACCTGTTCATCTTCAGGGAAATACAACACGCCCACGGGAAAATCTGGATTGATAGAATACACAATGCCTGCCGCAACCAGCATCAACACCACAAACCCCAGTGTTTTACGAACCATGCTAAATACCTTCAGGTGTAGATCGAAAAAATTAAAGCGAAGGCTGTCCCGCTTTCAACCAGGCCCCCATGATGTAGCGGGCCAGGGTGTATGCGCCTTTGTTGATCTGGCGCTCCATCACTTTATCCGCACCCTCATCCCAGAACGTGCTATAAAATTTTGGATTGGTCTGTCGATGTTCCTGCGCTTTGTCGTGGGCAGCCAACAAATCTTCTAACGTGGTGTAAGAATCGACCACAATTAAAAAAGCTTCTTCCAGTGGATTTTCAACAGGTTCAAAGTCTTGCAGAATCATTAAGTCCGTCATATAAGCACTGGTAAAACTGGCAATTGATCCCAGCCCTGGAGCGGTTGGCATGAAATGACTTACGGCTTGCCACACTGCATCGGGCGGGCGAAAATGGGTGACTTGCGAATCATCCCAGAAGCCATCGACCATCACGGATTCAAACAGGGCATGAATGCCTCGATTGCCGGATTTCTGTCCATCGAAATTGGCGGTGGTGTGCATGGGTTGATGCAGATCGCCGACATAATGGGCAAGATCACCAAACCAGCGCATCCAGTTGGGGTCATTGGTTTCCCAGGCTTCGACGAGGTTTTGGAAACTTTCCTCAATGGCCCAGGGGACGATGCCTTGCCGGTTTATTTCGATGCTTCCGTACTTGGCCTCAGCCAAATTCAATTCTTGGGGGAACGCTTCAAATGGATAAGCTTCAAAAAAATCGATGTCGATGTAATGGCGGCCCGATTCATTGTCGGTCCCTGGTTCGCTCTTGCGGCGATCGGGGTCCATGGAGGTTTCCTGCAATTCAGGCAAATATTTATTGAGCATAGTGCGCAACGGCTCAGGGGTGGCATCAATGGCTAACCGTGTGACAGTTTTGTGGCCATTTTCTCCCCAACTCAAGCCAATGGGTTCAGGGATTAAAAGTACCACCACGATCAAAACAGGAATCAATCTAAACCAGGAAGTCTTTGTAGTGCGCAATTTGCTAACCTCCATAATGGACTCGTCGTTTGGCCATCCACATCTGCAACAGCGTGAACAGGAAAATAACCACAAACATGGTGTAGGCAATGGCCGAGGCATATCCCATTTTAAAGCGTCCAAAGGCCGTTTGGTAAAAGAAAATCATCACCGTCATGGCGCTGTCCAACGGACCAGTTGAGCCATGGAAGATTACGAAAATTTCATCGAACACTTTAAACGCGCCCACCATCGAAATAATCAGCACAAAGAAGGTGACCGGCGTGAGCAGTGGAAACGTGATTTTCCAGAACCGTTGCCAGGCGTTTGCACCGTCAATGGCTGCTGCATCGTAATACTCTTTGGAAATATTTTGCAGCCCTGCCAAAAAGATTACAATGTTAAAGCCCATATATTTCCAAATGGAAAACAAAATCACCATTGGCAAGGCAAGGTCGGGGTTATTGATAAAATCCTGTTTTGGAATGCCGAAAAAATTTAGGAACGAATTAAAAACTCCCCAGTCACGATGGAAGATCCATTCCCAGACCACCGCCGCCGCAACTGTGGGTGTGATGTAAGGTAGAAAAAATGCGGTTCTGAAAAAGCCTTTAAATTTAATTTTTGTGTTCAACAAAACAGCAAAGAACAGCGCCAAAATGATGGTGGTCGGCACACTGAAGATCACATAGTAAGTGGTGTTCCACATAGCCTTCCAGAATTTTCGATCCTGGAATAGTTTTCCATAGTGCTCGAGCCCTGTAAAGGTTCGAGTGGGGTTGGTGATGGGGCCCTCATGCAGGCTCAAAAAGAATGAATTCACAAATGGGAAAAAAGTAAATACGCCCAAAATAACAAGTGTGGGCAATAAATATATATAAGCCTGCAACGAATCTTTCCAAAACCGCGGGCTACGCAGTTGGCCCGAGGTGAAATACGCCTGAACACGTTGCGTCATCGATCGTTTTGGGGTTGGAGCTGCTTGGGTCATGGTTTCTTTCCAAAAGAGCAAAAGGGAGGCTCAATGAGCCTCCCTTTTAGTTTTATGTTAATAAATCAACCGGTGCAAGCAATACCAGTTGGTACGGAAGACAAAGCTTCATCCACATCGGCATCCAATTGGTCCAAGGTGGCTTGAAGATCAACACCGCCAACCAAAATGGCTTCAATTGCATCAGCGATAGTCAAACGAGCATCGCTCCATTCTTCCAAACCTGGAGTGATGAAGGCGTTGTCCAAAGATTCGGTTGGTGCGCGATAAGTGTCACTGCTTGCCAAGAAGTCTTGGAATTCAGTTGATTCAATCGCCGAGGTGCGAACTGGCAAATAGCCGGTTTCTTGAGCCCAGAAAACGGTTTGAGGCACATCTACCAAGAAAGCGACAAAATCTGCGGCAGCTTCGACCTGTTCCTGGGAATGGTTCATCTGGAAGATGCCCAAGTTGGTGCCCTGAATCACGCTGGAACCGCCAGCTGGGCCCTGCAAACCACCAAAAGTGGTCCAAGGGAAGTTGTCGCCCACGGAGCGCGTGGCGAACACAATACCGGCGGATGTGCTGTAATACATCTGAATGGTGCCATTGGCAAACAAGCCGTCTTCAAAGTCACTGCCCGTCAAACTGACGTCAGCCAAGTCTTTCATAAACTGCGCGGCTGTCAAAGCTTCTGCACCGTTGAGGTTCACACTTCGACAGTCATCGGCGATGATGGAACCGCCCGCCATTTTGAGGTAGGTCAGGTAAAGTTCGCCAACGCCACTGGAGCCAGGGCGCATGTAGAAACCAAAGACGTCGTCTTCGCCGTCACCATCGGTGTCTGCGTTCAGGCTTTGAGACAGATCCAATAATTCTTGCCAGGTGGTTGGCGGGTTTGGCACTGTTTCCTGATTGTAATAAAGGACGGTGGCACTCTTGTTGAAAGGAATCGTGGTCAATGTAGCTTCACCATCAATGGTATAAGTGTTGGCACTCACAAAGATTCCTGGGATGTCGGCCACAATGGCTGGATCGATCAAACCTTGGATCGGAGCCAAAGCATTTTCATCCAAAGCAGGCTGCAAGTAGGATGGGGTCCAGTTTTCAAACATCTGTGTGATCGTTGGTGGTTCCCCTGCGGCCACGGAAGCCAAATTCTTTTGGAACAAATCGCCGTAGTTGCCCTGGAACACGGCAGTGACTTCAGTGGTTTCGCTCTGTTCATTAAATTGTGCAACCAAGGTGTCCACGGTTTCACCCAAGCCACCACTCATGGCGTGCCAAAATGTAACCTGGATCTTATCTTGAGCAGGCGCCCAGAATGCCAGTGTAGTTGCTAGCAAAGCCGCGAAAATTAATCCTCTTTTAAACATTTGATACCCTCCTGTTTTGTGTTGAATCTTGCTAAAATAATATCAATCGTTATCTCTTCCCTTTCCCTTTCTCCCCTGACTTTAAATCATGAACCACCGCCCTTCAAAAGATTTTTAACGGATACCACTTCGTGCAATCCCTTCGATAAATTGTTTTTGTGTAAAAAAGAACAATATTAAAATAGGTAAAATAACAAGGGTGGATGCGGCGGTTAGCAGTTCAAACATACTTCCTGCTTCCTGAGTGAAATTGCGTAACCCTACGGGCAACGTTCGTTTTTCAGGGGAGTTGGTCATGATGATGACCCATAAGAAAGCATTCCAGCTGCCAATAAATTTAAACAAAGCGACTGTCATTAAACCTGGCCTGGACAAAGGAATGAGGATTTGCCAAAGAAACCTAAACCGAGAGCAGTTGTCTAATTGTGCGGCATCCCAAAGTTCCTCAGGTTGGCTCATAAAAAATTGTCGGAGCAAAAAGATGCCAAACACAGACACAATCCACGGAACAATGAGGGCATAATAAGTGTCAATCCAGCTGAGCCTGACGATGGTGATGTAATTTGGAATCAAGAGCATTTCACCCGGAATCATCAATGTACCCAACAACAGAACGAACAGAACACGTTTACCGAAAAAATCCATCTTGGCAAAAGCATAAGCGGCCATGGCGGTGGTAATAAGTTCAAGAATGGTGCTGACGGTGGCAATGAAAAAACTGTTGAATAGATACCAATTAAATGGTGCTGAAGTCCAGGCAATTACATAGTTTTCCCAGTGAAAAACTTCCGGGATCCATATAGGAGGATAAACTTTAACCTCGTCGGGGGCTTTTATAGAAGTAGACAGCATCCATAAAAATGGAACAGACATGGCCACAACGCCACCAAATAAGATAGCATATGTGGCACCTTTTCGTACCCAGAAGGCTATAAACTCTCGTTCAGATTGAAACGCATTCATGTATGTTATTGATGACCAGCTTCTCCTGTCAACCTCTCCCGAATTTTTTTTGATAAACTCTATTTTTAAATAAACCCTCTTTGAATATAAAATAGTTAGCAGGTTTAGTCAATAGTTTGAGATTGTTGTGAATAGATCATATGGTTACAATGTTGCAATAAATCAGACAGAAAATATCGAAAAGAAAGGAAAAAGAATACATACAATCTAAAGCACTATGAATATCTATATTCTTTATCATGGAAATTGTCCAGATGGTTTCGGTGCAGCCTGGGCAGCTTGGAAGATTTTGGGAGACAAGGCCACTTATATTCCCGTTCAACATGATCATCCCATCCCAGAAATTGAAAAAGGATCTCAGGTTTATATTGTTGATTTTTCTTACCCAGCTGAAATTTTAAAATCATTAACTGAATTAATGTACCAAGTGGTGGTGCTGGATCACCATAAAACAGCACAAGCCGCGTTGGGGAATTTCCCTTCACTGGAAGCAGTTGAACAGGGCGAAAGCAATATTGGCGTTCTATTCGATATGGAAAAATCTGGTGCAATGCTGACGTGGGAACACTTTCATCCAAGTCAACCCATTCCAGATTTGATTCGATATGTGCAGGACAAAGATTTGTGGCAATTTAACATGCCGGATAGCAAAGCATTCAGCGCAGGGCTGTCCTCCCATCCCTTTGATTTTGAATTTTGGGACAATATTGACCCAGAACAATTGATTCAGGAAGGGAAAATTTTACTCCGTATGTTGGATGGCATGGTTGAACGATTGGCTGAAAGGGCCTATTGGCGGGATGTGGGTGGGTACAACGTTCCCGTGGTCAATACGCCAATATTGGCTTCCGAATTGGGCAATCAACTTTGCCATAAGTTCCCAGAGGCACCCTTTTGCGCTTGTTATAGCGACAGTGAAGGCGGGAAACGTTATTGGGAATTAAGATCCAAAGGCAGTTTTGATGTTGGGGAAGTCGCCAAATCAATGGGTGGCGGTGGTCACCGGAATGCATCGGGGTTTAGAGAAATTTTAGATCATTAACTCAAAGTTGATCCTGTAATCCAAAGTTGGATGAGTTCCAGGATTTTACGGTCGTTGATAAATAACTCTGTACCAGGCGCTTGACCACCGAGGATCCAATAGCCAATAGCATCAAGAATTTCATTGTCATCGAGTTTGAGATTTTCATTCTTGTCGAAGGCAAGCTCAATAGCATTGTCATCGATGGCTGGATCAGGCAATTGGATTTCATCTCCAATTCTCACATTGTCATGACACTGGCTCGGTGCACTATTACTGCGCCGTTGCATGGCCAACACCATCAAGCGAGCGTCTTCAAAATCGACGATGCCGCAAGGTGAGGCCACATCTGCGAGGTAATGACCTGTGTCATCAATCGTAGCTTGGTTGTCGAAATAGTGTTCGATGCGTTGCGGATCAAATTCGTCAAACTTTCCATCACCGTTTGCATCACCGACAATACCTACATCAGCCAAAACACTAACCGATCCCAAAATGAGCAAGCTTGCCAAAATAAAAATATCTCTCATGAAGTCCCCCTGTCTGTTCAAAGTGAGTTTAGATGAGGGATTTATGATGAGCAAGGAATTGTGTCTCAAACATACTGACCGGCGCAGAAACCGGATGACCAAGCCCATTGAAGGTTATAACCTCCGAGCCAGCCAGTCACATCCAGCACTTCACCGATGAAGTACAAACCAGGCTGGTTTTTGCTCTCAAACGTTTTTGAAGAAACGCCGTCCGTGTTGACACCGCCTAAGGTAACTTCGGCAGTTCGGTAACCTTCGGTGTCATCGGGTGCAATTTCCCATTGATGGAAAAATGTACAGATTGCGTCAATCTCTTTGGGAGGCAATTGCTTCAAGGGTTTGTTTTTTAGCCAAAGTTCAAACACGCGATCCACAAATCGTTTGGGCAGGTATTCACTAATCACCGTTTTGATTTCCTGTAAAGAATTTCTGTCTATTTGTTGTTCGATGATTTCCTTTAATTCGAGACTTGGAAGCAAATCAATTGTCACTATATCCCCAGGTTGCCAGTAAGAGGAGATTTGTAAAATGGCTGGCCCACTTACTCCCAGATGGGTGACCAGGATATTTTCACGAAAGGTGGTTCCTCTACATTTCACGGTGGTGTCCATCGATATACCAGAAAGGCCTTCAAAATTTTTCAAATAGCTTTCTTCAAATACAAAAGGAACCAAAGCTGCTTGTCGATCTGTGACATCCATCCCAAATTTTTTAGCGACCTGATAGCCAAATCCTGTGGCTCCCATTTTTGGGATTGAAAGCCCACCTGAAGCAATCACCAACGAATCTGCATGGAATTCAATATCAGCAGTGACCAATTTGAAATCTTCGTTCTTGAAAACCTTTTCGATGTTGCAATTGCGGCGAATTTCCACACCGGCTTCATCACATTCAGCTTGAAGCAGATTTACAATTTGCATGGCGTTTTCTTTGCAGAACTGCTGGCCCAACTTCTTTTCGTAATACTCAATGCCGTGTTTTTCAACCAATCTCAAAAAATCTTCCTGCGTATAACGAGACAGTGCCGATTTATGAAAGTGTGGATTCTGACATTGATAAGTATGGGGTGCTGCATTGTGATTGGTGAAGTTGCAACGGCCTCCCCCAGAGATGAGAATTTTTTTGCCGATCTTTTCGCTGCGCTCAATGACCAATGTGCTTCGTCCCCGCTTGCCTGCTTCTATGGCACACATCAGCCCAGCGGCTCCCCCGCCAATTACAATGACATCGTATTTGAGGCTATTTGTTTCCAGCATGTCAATTAAACTTTCGCAACATAAATTGTGTATGCATCCTGGCGGGAGAACAATGGGTTGTAAAACTCCACATCGTGGATATCCACCTGCTGAAACACTTTTCGAAGCTCGGCTAGAAATGATTCCTCAGCCGGGTCAGCCGACCACAGGGCAAATACCCCATCGGGCAATAAATACTGACATAGTCGATTAAGGCCAGCTTCCTCATAAAATGGTTTCGAGGCAGGACTTATCAAAAATTCTGGTGAATGGTCAATGTCGATCAGGATGGCTCCAAATTTCTCCGGGATCGGCTCAGCATTCTCGTTCCATTGGTTTAATACCCAATGGAAAAAATCCCCTTGCACCAAATGACAACGGTTATCTTGTGAAAGTGTTTTTCCCAACGGTAACAAATTTTTTCGATGCCAATTAATGACTTCTGGCAACATCTCGATAACAGTCACTGATGCCACGTTTTCCTCATAGAGTGCCGCTTCGGCCGTATATCCCAAGCCCAGTCCGCCAACCAAAACATCATATGAACCTGAACCTAACTGCCTCAAAGGGATTTCAGCCAATGCAATTTCCGTTGTGTTGTTGAGACTGGACATCAAGAATTCTCCATCCAGTATGACTTCAAACACTTCCTGGTGATTCAAGGAAGGAACGGTGCGCCACCGCAAAATTAATTCCCCAAGTGGGGTCTCGTGATATTCCAGTTCTTCGAACTCAGGTTTTTTCATGATGGTTGGCAAGTATACAATAGATGGCCCAGGTTGAAAGAGGTGATTATGGGAACTGATATCCATGCTTATATTGAATATCCATACCAGCCGGATAATAAGCAAGAAATTTATTGGTGGAGTTTTGGGAAAGTCAATCTAGATAGGAATAGTAACTTCTTTGGAATTCTGTTTGGATACGAAGAAATCGGTAGTTGGAAAGTGCCTATACGTGGTATTCCAAATAAGCTTGGACCCTATGCAAAATATGATTATTGGCAAGATATTGGAGACTTTTCCTCAAGCTGGACTAAAATAAGAGAAGAAGCAGAAGGTTGGGTTCAAAAAGGGAGTGTTTGGTTTCGGCATGAAAACCCGAAGATTGACAAAACAAAAGTAAGTGATCCAGATTACTATGGCGCTCCATGGCTATACACTGAGGAAATAAAAAAGGTGGTGGAGTACTACAACGCCACATATAAAACTAAACACTATAAAGCAATCAATGGGTTTTAGGAGCGATGAAAGCCTTAGATGATCAATCAAGATTTGTGTATTGGTTTGATAGTTGATGGAGGGAAGCGCCACCAACCAGGGCGCTTCCCTCCTTGATCCTGTGGGATCAATTGCGCAGCTCTAGGTAGGTGAGCTGAACGTTGAGTCGGTGGAATCCAGTCATCAAAGCGACTATTTGCATAAGTGTCTCTTCATCCACACCTTCGGGCGCTGCGAGCTCTACCGTGATGCGTTCTAAGGTTTTTTCAAGACTCCAACCGCTTCGAACCGCTTTGCGAACATCTTTGACCAAGTTGGTGAGATACGTTTCGTAAAAGTCGAAGATGCTTGGGCCAGATAACAATCCGTGTCCGGGCACTATGGTGCGAATAGGCAGAGTGTCTCTGAATTTATTAACAGATTCTAGGTAGGCTTCTGCACCGCCTTCAAACAATGGAGGAATGGTACCTTCGCCTACAATAAAGTTACCCGTCCAGGCCGTTCGGGATTGAGGGTCGTACACAACGGCGTCACCAGGTGTGTTGCCGTGGCCGAAGTGGTAGATTTCTACCGTGCGATTGCCAAGGTCAATGGCGGCATATTCATCGAACACCACGTCGGGCAGACGCAAGTTGGCATCGCCGAAGACGCTCTCGTCAAAATCAACCGTTGCCAGCATGAATTCTTTTTCGTGTTCAAAGTGGGTCATTCGTTTATACGTGTTTCGATGCGAGATGATGGTTGTGGTTTCTGGAAATGCATCATTGCCAAAGGTGTGATCGCCGTGGAAATTGGTGTTGACCAGATACAGGATCGGTTTGTCTGTCACGCTTCGGATAAGTTCTTGCATTTGGTTGGCCATTGCCGCATTGATATGTGAATCAATCACAAGCACGCCACGATCTCCAACAATGAAACCCGTGTTATCTACGGCTGGATGGCCGGAGACAATGGCATACACATCAGGGGCCAAGGGCTGCAATTGAAGCTGAATGTCTCGTGGATGCAATGGTGGTGGCATAAAGCCTTCTGGTGCGCCCTCGAAAGACAATAAATCGTCTACCTTGCTCACTTGTTCCTGGACTTGAGTCTGGGTTGCCTGACTGGATGTGATCAAGAAAATGGAACCCACTGCGACCAATGCTGCTAATCCTAAAACTAATATTTCTTTCATTTCATCCTCCTATGGATGGTTGGTTTAAAGTGTATATGCACTCATTTGTGAAAAAATAAAACTTGTTGGTTATTTATTGTTCATGGACGGTGGCAATGGCATCGTTTAAACGCTGCAATAATTCCTGCCAATGTTTTTCGCCCAGTCCGCCGATCACCTGCCTTTGCGCTTGTTCCCAGAGTGGATAGGCAGTTTCGATGGCCTTTATGCCTTTGGTTGATATGCTCATTTCTCGACGGCGACGGTCTTTGCCGGATTCGCTTTTGATCAGGCCATTTTGTTCGAGCAGCCGTAGATTACGCGTCAGTGTAGTGCGATCAATGATGGCACGTTCAGCCAACTCGGAGATGGTGATGGTGCCAGCTGTACGAATCATAGCCAGCAACGGTAGTTGCGTGGACAGCAATCCACTGGGCTGCAACACCTTATCATAAAACTGTGTCACCGCCCGCGATGCCTGGCGCAATCGTGCCGAAGTGCAAAGAATTTCGCCGTCTACAGACATTTTAAGTTTTTGATTCATCGTCATCACAAATAGGAGTATATACACTTATTATTGTTTTGTCAAGTGCTCCAACATATTTAGATGGAATTTTCGACATTTTCTCATATCATTCTTTTCAATTGTTAGATGCTAGGAGATTTCCAGATGACGAAATTAAGTGCATCCCTACTGAAGCAGAAAAAGACCACATTAGTAGAACCGTTGGTCGAATTGAATCGTATAAAAGTAAAAGACAATGGTGAGGCGTTGATCAATGCGGAAAAGCATTGCAAAGATATTCTCTTTTCTAAAGAGGAGAATGAGTATATTCAAAATACGCCTTTTCGTTTCTATGCTCGTGAGGCCGTGGTCGAGATGTTGGATAAAGCCCAAAAGGTCATGCCAAAGGGACATCATCTTAAAATTATGTCCATTTATCGTGGGATCAAGCAGCAAACAGAGATGTACAACAAACAATATAAAAAAGCTAAGAAGAAAAACCCGCACTGGCCAAAAAATATTTTGCGTCGAGAAACAAACCGTTGGGTGCATCCACCAGATGTGCCTACACCTCCAGGTCACAGCACCGGCGGCGCAGTTGATTTAATGATTGTTGGGCCTGATGGTGAGCAGTTGGACTTTATTTCACCGTATGAGTTTGATATAGATGACTCATTGTTGTATTGCCCCACCTTTGCAGAAACGGTGAGTGATACCGCAAAGGCCAGTCGAATAATGCTCATCAAAGCCATGACCAAAGCGGGTTTTACCAACTATGCTGGTGAGTATTGGCATTGGTCTTATGGTGACTCTTGCTGGGCGTGGCGTTTGGATCGAAAGGTTGCGATTTACGATTCTGCTATTCCTTCTGAAAAATAATCATAAAAGGTAAGCGGAACATCAGTTAAGATGCTCCGCTTCTTCATTTCTATATTTCTGAAAACTCAAGTGGAAATTATTATTTCACAGTGACAAAACCTGTGGGTAAGTTGCTTGGCATTGCCATGTTGTCCAGGCGATAGAGAGTGGCCGGCGCAGCAGGGCTTGGGGTTGCGCCGATCAATGGCTTGAGGTGAAACGGCGCAGGACTGTCGTCAGGCTGTGGCTCCACGGAGATCACAATGGGGGCACCGGACAAATCGGTTGGGAAGGTGACGCCGCTTGGAGCATTGACCAAAAAGTCCTCTCCTGGGAATGGGGGACCCCCGGCAGGGCCGCTGAAGCCATCAAAATCGTCTACACCATTAACGCTGGTGAAACGGCCCGAGCTTACGGGGACGCCGTTGATTACAGCCCAGCCTTCATACACCCAACCTGCGGTCAGGTTCGGCAAGTTCAGGCTGGTGGCAGGACCGGCAGCGGGGTCGAGGAACCATATACCACTGGTTTCGTTGCTGTCTGGGCCATTGGTTGGAGTGGCTAAAATGTAGCTACCGGATGCGGTTGAGAAATCTGTTCCGACACCATTTGGATTGTTGATGGACAATGTACCTGTACCATTGGCAATGGCTGCCACGGCATAGTGTGTGGTTGCTGGAATGGTGTCGGTGTCACCAGCAGGTTCAATGGTGATCACTATGGCCGTGGCGCGAGACAAATTACCGGAAACGTTGAATTCGTTGTTGGTAATGAAAGCACCATCTACTGTGATCAAGCGACCATCCGCACTGACATTAAATTTGCCTGCTGGAATGGGAGCGCCATCGATAATGGCCCAGTTTTCATAATGGAAACCGTTTTCCAAAACGCCAAAATTCTGAGCATCCACACGCAATGAGCCTGGGGATACGGCATCTGTGTGTTGGCAACCAACGATGGTTAGGGCCAAGAACCCTAAAAATAATGCTACTTTGTATTGTTTTAATTTGTTCAAGAACATGTTTTGACTCCTTCTAATCCGCATGTGTGTTAATAATCAACAGAAAAAATGCACCTCTGTTGTTGTTAATGGGTACGCATTGCCATGTGGATTGGATCCCTGGTTGCGGCTAGAATTAGTCCATTATTTGAATATTCTCATCATTGATAAGGGAGTCTAAAGATGGCAAGCATTAAAGGTCTGGGTGGCGCATTTATGGAAAGCAACGATGCAAAGAAACTGGCTGAATGGTACGAAACCGCACTGGGAATCAAGATGATGCCGGAAAATTCAGAAAGTGGTGGCTATCATGTCTTTCACACGATTGATGCAGAAACTGGTGATGCACGGGAGAATCCTGTGTTTGCCATCAATCAGTCAAAAGAAACACTCCCGGCATCGAATCGTGGCTTTATGTTCAATTTTCGTGTGGACGACTTAGACGAATTTTTGGAAGAACTAGAGAGCCAGGGCATCAAGCAAGAACGTGAAAAGATCAAATGGAAACGAGGAAAACACGCCTGGGTTAAAGACATTGACGGTAATATGATCGAACTCTATGAAGAACTATTCCCCGAAGAAATTGATATTGATGAAGAAGAATAAAAAATTTTCTAGGATTGACAAAGGCCTTTAAATCGAGCAGAAGCTATTTCCACGAATGTGCTAAAGGCATTTAAAATACGGCCATTGATGTCCTTAATGGTTTCATGAGCTTCATATGCCTGTTCGCATTGAAGCTGATCCAACTCACCGTGCATCCATTCAAGCAACACAGCCAATCGATTAACTCCTTCTTTTTTTGTGTCAAAATCTGGATTGTCTTTTACCAATTGAAGAGTGGATGCAAATATGATTCTTGCTGAGTCATACTGCCCGGTTTCAAAAAAGGAACGCCCTTGCATCCTTAAGTATCGGAACCGTTCCTTAAATTTCTCAAGCTGCTGGAGGGCCAGCCCAGCCAATTCCAAACTTTCTTGATGCATAGAATTGGCTTGAAGTCCTTCGCTGATCAATGCAAACTCTGATGGAATAACCAAATGAGGTGACTCTTTAATCAACTCAAGTGCTTCTTGAGAAACTTTCCCATAGCTCGAATTTTTTTCCAGCGCAGCTTGTTTCAATGTTTCGACAACAGGATTAAAATTTTCTCGAAATGCAGCTTCTTTATTGACAAAAAGTTTATTCCATTCCAACAAACCTAGCGTGATGCCCATGCCCAATGCCCCTACCAGAATAATCAGTAGCACATGTCGAAGCGTTGGTTTTGGTTATTGAGATTTGGTCACGAAGCTTGATTTGCTTCCTGCCATGCTTCCCAGGTAATGACACCAAGGTCAGGTCTTGGCTCGCCAGGGAGCATAGAAATAAACTCCAAAGAATGTCCATCAGGGTCTTGAAAGTAGATGGCAATGGCGGGCATCCAGCCGAACACCATAGGGCATTCACTGCCGTCATTGAAGAAATTCCGGGCCTCTAAGTTGCGGTGATGGAGCCAATCTACTGACTTTTCCAAAATGTTTTCAACTGAAGAACGAAAGGCAAAATGCTGACGTTGAACTTCAGCAACAGGCTTTTCCCAAACACCAAGCATGGCGTCACCTCGATTTCCCATCCAGTAAAAAGCCACTCGACGTTCTGATTCGATATGAGCAAATTCAAGGCCAAGCACTTCTTCATAAAACTTCATTGAATTTTCTAAGTTGGTAACATGGATATGGGTTTCAAACAATCCATCAATCATAGTGATTCCTTATTTTAACACACTAAGGGGCATGTAACAGGACACAATCCAATTGGGCAAATCAACGATTTCGCTGATCTTTAAATCTGCCGCAGAACCACACAAACAATATGCCTGACTTCGTGAGAGGTTGTGGTTTGCTTCCAGCCAGTCGATCATATAACGCACAGCGTTTTTAGAATTGACAAACAAGTCATCACCGTGTGCTGTGGTGCAATAATAGCCCTTGCTGTCTGCCTTGGTTAACGGGCTTGGTGTGGTGAATTGCAATTCCTTCATCGACAAGTCTTTACGCAGACCGAATTTGACAGTCACCGTCATTGGAGATTCAATCCCCATACCACAAACCTCACCGTCGCCTTGTGCTGAGTGACAATCTCCCAATGAAAACAAAGCACCATCTACCTGAATAGGTTGATAGAGAGTGGCACCCATGACCAGACCACGAATGTCGATGTTGCCGCCGTTGAAGCGTGGGGGAACGGTGTCCAATCGTCCAGGCTCCTCGGGCGCAACTCCCATCACACCGCAAAAAGGCTCAAATGGAACCTCGACTTGATCACCATCCTGAAAATAACAATGACCATTTTCCATTCGCCAATGTTGAATAAATCCATAATTAAAATCATCTGAGAGTAATCCGAAGCCAGGCAAGAATCCGTTGAAACCCCAACTTTTGTGTTCCAATTTGATGATTTCAACTTCAAGCACATCACCAGGTTGTGCACCTTTAATAAAGACTGGGCCAGTGAGCGCGTGGATCCGGCTAAAATCCACAGCTGTCATGTCCTCGGCTGTGGATTCCGGATTAAGTTGGCCATCCAATGCATCTCGACACTCAAAAACCACGGTGTCACCAGGGTCGATTTCAATGCGGGCGGGATGAGAGTTATCCCAAAAGGCATGCATGATGCTGTCGTCTAAATAATGTTCGGCCATTTTGCCACCTTAATTAATTGTTGATAAGAACAGGTTAGAGCAAATAACATCATCATAACAACTCCAGGAAAATTGAAAAATATCCTATGATATTCCACCAGCTTACATAACTCAAAAGATATAGTGTGTCAACATTGATACATTAGATAAATATGCATTTAAACAAGGTTTGAATTTCTAAATCATCCAAAAAGGTGCAACAGTTACGGGTTTCTTAAAGCTTTTGGACGTCGGGCATCCCTCTGCTCTCAAAAAATAATTATAAATTGTGAGCGCCGAACAAATTGGGGGAGGTCATAGATTGCGATAGCGCGTCTTTGTTGATTCTAAGTCATTTGGAAATTTTGAGTCAATCGCAATTTGGATACCATGTTTTGGCATTCATCCAGGAAAGCTATTTTTAAACAATGGGGATTTATTGTGTTGGCATTGCTATTTGTGTTTGGTATTCAGGCTTCTGGCCTAGACACTGGTACCCAAAGCCCGACTCTAGATTCAGGAAATTTCACGAGTTCATCTAATGCTTTTGCGGATGGGAATCCTGTGGCTCGATTTAGGGCCAATGACAGCCATCAATATTTTGGCTACAATTTTGTATTTGGACTGAACCCAATCATCGAGGGCATTGAAATTAGAGTCGATGCTCAATCTGACAATGGCAAACAAGCCACACTAAATATTGAATTGTCTTGGGATGGTGGTTCAAGTTTTACATCCACAGGGAGAAACACTGGTGTGATGCCCACATCTGAAAACACATTTACCTTTGGAGGTCCCACTGATACGTGGGGAAGAACGTGGGCGGAATCAGAATTGACCAGCAACAATTTCCGTGTAAGGCTAAACAGTGCCTCAAGTGATAACAATCGTGTGGGGCGATTAGATTGGCTGCCGGTTACAGTTTATTTTAGCAATGGCCCGGCTGTGAATATTTCTGTTACAGGAATAAATAATTTGGCCAGCATCACAGAAACAGAGATCATGAACGGGGAACTCTCATTAACCCGAACGTTTGATGTAACCATTTCAGCTTTGGTGGATCACACTGTTTCCGTGAGGTTGGAAGGTATCTTGGTCAATGGATTGCCTTCCAGTATTACTGCCACTGCGTTTAGTTTGTCGGCGAATGCTTCAGGGCAAGCAGGTACTTCAAATGTGACCATTGATCCATTTGTGGCACTCGGCCTGGGGGTTGATATCAGCAATGCTTTCTCCGGTTTAGCAGGGGCCACCAATGAGATTTCACAGATTGACACCACCATAAACCTCAATCAATTAGGAGATCGAGCAATCACGGAGTCTTTAACTTTTAACCTCACCTTTATTGTGACCGAATTTCCCTAGCATTAGAAACCCAGTCCAAACGTCGGTAACAACTGACCATTTACCATGATGACGCCGAGGTTGGGCGTAATAGGAATGTTGTGCCACAAATAAACCGTAAAGATCAAACTGCCTCCATACTGTGTAAAACTACCTTGGGGAAATGTGGCAGCTCCAACAAACCCTTGTGCATGAACTCGACTGAAATAGATGGGCAAGGTGCCAAAATGAACTTCTGGTGAGAATAACGGAACCGTCAAAGACACATTTCCTGTACCTTGTTGTGGACTCAAACTGGCAAAAGCTGAAAGGTTTGTATCGCTGGCAAAGGTCAAGCTAAGGCCACCTTGGGCACCCACACTGAGACCATCGCCAAAGTCAGTAGAAAAATATGAGCCGTTGAGCGCTAATTGATAACTGGTACGCAAACCATCGGTGGCATTGGTGCCTTGAAGGCCCCAAGCACCTCCCACACTGAACCCACTGATCAAAACAGGGCCTTGTGGGGTTTGCTCCACACCCAAAATGCCTGCATTGCCCGTGAGACCAATGGACTGAGATAAGTTTCTGGTTTGCATCAATGGAAGCGTGAGTCCACCGCCAACAGATCCTAAGTTTGCTGACAGGTTGAGGGTCAATGGCTGTGGATCAAAGGGTGTAACAGGGATATCAGAGATTTTGTGCTGGATATCCAATTGGGCGAAAGGTGCGCCGTTGTAAGCCATGCCCCCAATCAAGCTGTAGGTGGTGTGCCCCATCAAATCCTGTGCCATGATACGAGCGCCAATGATGCCCGCCACCTGAGGCTGCCAAGCGTGAGGGCGCAACGTATCAAACGCAGAGTAACCGTTGATTTCAAACTCTTGTGTAAAAGCGACATAATCTGGTGACTGAGGCAGGTTTTCGCGCTGCATGTTGACGGAGCGCCAACCGCTTTGGTCAACCTCAATCACGTGAATGTCATAGCCGTTGATGTCATAATTTACAAAAGCAATCTGGCTGCCATCAGGGGACATCGTTGGAGAAAATGCGCCAAATATCACATTGGTTACTTGCATCAAGGTGTTATTTGGAAGTTGATACGCATAGATATTGTTGACCCCAGAACGGTCTGAATTGAACAACACATACTGTCCATCTGGTGACCAGGAAGGTGAGAAATCGTGATCTCGATCCTGGGTTAATGCGCGCATTTGACCATTGTTGGCATCGACCAAATAAATGTCTTCAAATCCGCCAAACTGACCCACTGCAACAGCAATCTGGTTTCCATCTGGCGAAAAGCGAGGGGTGCTGAACTGCATTTCATTCTCTCCTGGAACAAGCTCAGCAAGTTCAGTGCTATCATCATTTAAGCGCATTGACATCAAACTGGTTTGCAAGCTACCTGTCTTTGCCACAAAGATGATTTGAGTGCCATCAGGTGACCAGGTGGGTCCACTGGCGCGAAGCCCTTCAGTCAATCGAGTGGTTTTCCCTGAGTCAAGGTTTTTTATATAAAGGTCGTTGACCTGCCTGCCATCAAAACTTTCCAGCTTGCTAAACGCAATTTGTGTGCCATCTGGTGACCAGGAAAAGCCGTCGCCCGTGTGAACCAAATCGGTGGTCACCAGGGTTCGGTTTCGTTTGCCATCAGAAGACATGACTCGAATGGCGGCAGCGTTGTTCCGTCCGCTCTGGGCGTAGGCAATCTGTTCGCCATCAGGGGAATACAAAGGCAGTCCTGCGGTTTCAGCGGTTCGGCTCAATCGTGTGGATTCAGTTAGCCCTTGCGATTCGACCTCAGCTGCTTGAGCCAAATAAATCGCTTCAGAAGCTGCGATGAAATCTTTCCATACATCCGCCACTCCCACTTCAAGTACCTTTTTGAATGTCCCGCCAATGGAGGAGGCATCGCGCCCACTGTTGCGTTCCATGATCTCGAATAATTTGTCCTGTCCGTAAGTGTCTGCAATGTAAGCACAGAAATAGGCCCCATACATGTAGTACGGCGCATCCCCCACATAACGAGAGTAAGGATCATAACGACCTGAAGCTTGATCTCGCGTCATCACGCGTTTGTTGACGAAATCGGCACGGAGCATCATTTCCCACAAAGAGCCACCCAGGCGTCCGCCTTCGGTGTTGATGGTTTCCATATAAGAAGCGAACCCTTCCACGAGAAACACAGGCAAATCGCCATTAGGAGAGGTCAAATCTGAAAACAAAACAGGAGGGACAAATAACCCCGTGGGTCGTCCCATTCGGCCAAACACACTGCGAAGCCCTTTGGCCAAGCCATTATTCATGTCAATATGGATGGTGTGGGTCAATTCGTGGATGGCCAAGGTGTAGAGCCATGTGTCAATGCCGGCCCTGAGGGTTTTGTTGGGACCACCATACACAAGCCAAAAATGCTCCATGTTATAACCCCAATGGGAGGTGGCAAATCCATTGGCTAAATCGCTGGTATCAGCGAGCAGGACGCGGGTTTTATCTTTGGGTTCATGACCTAACTGAACCGTCAGAGCTTCATATGATTTTTCCAAATAAAAGGCCGCTTGCTGCGCTATTGATTCTTGACCTTCTTCAAAGGTGATCAAAAAATGCGGCGTGGTCATGGTGGACCACGATGCGGCAAGGGCTGTTGGAGAAACGAATAAGACAAAAAATAGAATCAATCCAATGTTTCGAAATTTATTTAGTAATGAAGTTTTCATGGAAATACCATACCCCAGAAGACTGTCTTTGTTCAAAAATGACCTTCTGGGGTATGCACTAAAGGATGTCAGTGAACTCAGTTAAAGGTTATCGAAAATCGTCAAACGGTTTGTGGCACCATCAAGTTCATATTGAGAACCAACGAAGAGGCCAATCAAAGTACCACCCACGGCTGAAATACTACCTCGTTGGTTGCCTGAGTTGAAGTTGTGGGCACCGTTGAGTGTCACGTTGCTTGGCGCTTGTCCTGGTGTGCCGTCGTCAAAAAATAGAACGGTTTGGATGCTGGCCGCATTTGGCGAGTTGCCCTTGCCAGAAAATGCTCTGAAAATTTGCTGATAATAGCCAGTAGGATTCCCATCCGGCACGCTGAGCAACAATCCTTCATCAAACAACCAAGCACCTGCTGCATCATCCACGCCTGTGAAAGATTCTGAAACCAAGTCAAATTGAGTTTGAAACCCTTGTGAAGCAAACAAGGTATGGTTCACAAACAACCCACCGATACCAGCCAGACTGAGCAACCCGATCGTCAATAAAGTCCACCTAAATGTTGTTGTCTTAAGCGACATGATGTATCTCCTTTTCTGGAAAAGATGTTCATTCCAATTATGTTCAAACAAGACTCCAATTTGACTCCATTACGGTCAATTTTGTTATTCTGAGGCGTTTTTACCAAGCTTCTATTTACCTTTATCAAGTCAGTAACTATAAAGGAATGACGCTCAAATTGAGGATGCGTGCATGGGAAAGGGTAGATCTTGAAACGATTCAAATCCATGGTGGTTTTCGGGGGATGTTTGTTAACAGTTGGATGGCTTTGGAGTGGTTTAGAAGGCTTGGCTTCACTTGGCGAAATCAGACAACTTCAATCAATTTCATCAAGCAGCAACGAAGCTCTTTTGTCCTTAGAGGGTGCCCAACTTCATGATATGATAGATACATCAGAGCCCAGGGAGATTGAGATGACTGTCAATGAAGTGATGGCGGCACTGGAGGACATGGGCACGGAACAAAACCAAAAAGTGTACAAACGTCATGGCGCAAAAGAACCGCTCTTTGGGGTGAGTTTTGCCAATCTCAAAAAACTCAAGAAGAGCATCAAAAAAGATCACAATTTGGCCCTTCAGTTATGGGATACCAAAAATGTGGATGCGCAATTGTTGGCCTGTATGGTGGCCGATGCCGAACAGGTGACACTTACCCAGGCAAACGCCTGGATCAATGACACCTCTTATTATGCGTTGGCCGATGAAGTGGGTGATCTTGTGGCGCACTCACCTTCCGCTCGAAAGTTGATGGACAAATGGATGAAATCCAAAAAAGAATTTGTGAAGCAGGGTGGCTATACTGTCTTGTCTTCTCTACTTAGAAAAGACCCCTCACAATTCAGTCAAGCAGAATGTGAGACATTTTTAGACACCATCGCAACAGAAATTCACAATGCTCCTAATCGCGCCCGCTACACAATGAATGTTGCCGTGATCGCTTTTGGCGCATGGCATCCAGAGTGTGCAGATATGGCCGTTGAAACTGCAAAGCGTATCGGCAAAGTGGATGTCGATCACGGAGACACCAATTGTAAAACGCCGGATGCGGCCAGTTACATCGAAAAAACATTGGCCTATCAAAAAGCCAAAACACGCTAATTTTCAATAGCACTCATCGCTCCTGTCTATACTCGGCTTCAACGACTTAGAAAGGAGCGACATGTCCAAATCCTTTTTGCTGGGCTTGTGGATATTTGTGGTTGCGGTGATGCTTTTTCCCAGCGAAGCATTGGCCGATCAGGAAAACAGCAAGAACGTCTACAACGGCAGTACGCCAATGGATCTGCAACGGGCACAAGCTGAACACGAAATCACGCGATTGCGTGGTGAATTGTCCAATGCAGAACAAACAAGCGCAATCTCCAGCCGTATTTACATTGTGGGAGCGATGCTGGCAATCGTGTTCTTTGGCGCTATTGGGTTTGTGTTTCGTCAGTTGAATCGTCAAATCGAGGACGAATCCACCGAACTCAAACAGCGCTACGATCGCCACATTGACCCGAATGCTGAAGCCAACCGTCAGGCGGCTATTGCCAACACCGAAAACACACGATTGCTTGGGTTCCGTGACACCTTCCAAACACGCGAGCTTGGAACTTCACCTGTGGGCCAAAGCAGCACAGGTCAATATGCTGTCCCACCTGGATTCAGAATTGTCCCTGAATAATCCAGCGCTTGATAAAGCGCGGGTGAGATTCGTTTCACTCGCGCTTTTCATTTTCTCAAAGGGGAAATGATGAAAAATAAACTGGCTTCTCGAAAATTTCTAAGTGCGGTGGTCATTTCAGCTATCGTTTTGGCTTCAGGTATGGATTGGATTTCACTTGAGCAAGATGCTGTGATCCAGTTTCTCACCATTGGTTTAGGATGGATTGGGGTTGAAGGTACCATCGATGTGGTCAAAGTCTTGAAACAATTTGAAGACTAAGCTTCGGGAAAATCGGAAAGCTTGACCCAGGAATCGTTGTTGTCAAAATGTAATTTCCGGTTGGTCACAACAATGATGCCAAAAATAAATTCGGGGCCACCTTCCTGGCCTAACCATTGAGCAATTAACCCCCAGGCACCTTGAAAGAAATTGACAATGTTTGAAGCCACAGGCGATTCAGTCAATTGGTCGATATTGAAAATCAGCTTGCCATCTCGAATTTTCCAATCCCCTTCGAACTTTCGTCCAATGGCTTGGAAAATAATGTGTTCTTCCTTTTCTTTAAGAATATCTACGTTCAAAGAAAAGCACCCATTTTTGTTTAGGTTCAACACCACTTCAATATCACGTGTGTCTTCCTTTAACCACGAGCCTGTCAGCTTTTCTTTCAATTCATCAATGTCAATAATTTCATGTTCTACGGGCATAAGCGTCCTTATCAAATCTATTCATTTCATTATAGGGTATAAAACAACTGTTTTCGATTTTGTTTAAGATGGTATAAATTGTATTTCGCCGATTTTCACCCTTTTGGCACAGTGTTTCCACTTCTCATGTATTATCTTTATAGATACCTCATTCAACACATGAGAATTGACAGAGAGTGGCTATTTTATGTATCATCATTTTTGTATAATTTAAACTAGAACAGCTTTGAGGTTTGTTCAGAGGAGGGGCCTTGTGGATGCAGAAGAGAACATCGATGTTCGATTCACTGAATTAATGGACAAGCTGGCACAAATGTCAAACCTCAACACAAATTTGGTAGAAACTCAATTGGGATTACTGTTTGACGAAGGTTCACAACATCAATTGTTGATTAAATTATTGTTAGACAACGCCCAATCCTTAGGGGACCTAAAGGATTGGGGATAAGATTATCCCTTAATTTTTTGGTGTGACCACCAATTTCCCAATCATCAATTCATATCCTGGACCACACTCTTTGTTGCATTGAAACTCAAATTCGCCCAGTTGATTGGCTACAAACTCAATTACTTCGATATTTCCTTGGGTTGAATTGTCTAGGGAAACATTCAGATCATAGCCTTCTAATTGAAAGTCCTGTTGGATGATCTTTCTGCTGGAAAATATTTGGGCTGATTCAGTACCGACCGAACTTGGGCGTGGGGCGGGCAAAGTATCATGCATCTTTGCATGCTCTGGTTCCCAATTATTTCCGAGTTTGTTCGTATAATACGTTTCATACTGGGTCTCATAGCTTTCACGCAATTCAAAACTTCCAATTTCATTGCGAAAAAAGAATGTTACGACAGTCCCCAAAGGCACCCTTATTTCAGAGGCATAGGAATCACTGGCAAGTTTGATATCCATAGTCTCACCCAAACTTAATGCTTTAGGTACCCATCCAGAATGAAATGCATCCATCATAATAATGGCTGTCTCTGATTTGTTGTGTTGATTGGCCGTGGCTGTTGCTAATAACCAACCGAAACCGATCCCAATAAAAACACCAACCAGGTAAATAGGCCACCATTTTTCAACGGTTGCTTTTGACACTGATCCACGCCTTTCTCTATCCCTCCCTTATTCTAACATATTTCCCATAGTAAAAGAAAGTTCATCCTGCTTTTCAACAGATTTAAATCGTATTAAGATATCTTCTGTTGATGTAATTTTGATTCAAATTTTTACGGAGAAATTAACGAGTTTGAGAAAGGTTTTATGTTTGTTTAAAAAAAATATTGGTGAATTGGGTTAATCATCAATATTCATTTAGTTCAAGAGGTTAATTTTTGTGACGTAATCGTGACTCAAATCACATAATGAACAACGCCTCCTTTAATGGATATCGAAAGATTTTATTAGAAAAATATTGTTATTGGCGCGACTGTTCTCGAAGTACCAACAAATCTCGAATCACCTGGATGAGTGTTTTTTCTTCTTCTAATGCAATTTGCTTAAGCTTTTTCCAAGAATCTTTGTCGATTAATAGACTTTTATACTGCTTGCGCTCAACAGCCATAGATTTCTCCCCCGGCCGATCATCATCCCCATAAAGAAAGCGGCCTGTTTGCTCACAAAATAAATCAAATCTTGTTTATTTCTTGACCCTTTTATCTAAAAACTGAAGCTGTCTATTTTGCCCGTAGACCAACTTTAGTTTTAACGCCACATACATGGCAAGCTTCGTGCTGCTTTACTCCTCACTTGCAGAGCAACAGAAGATTGTTTACACATTAACGCAAGATTGTGTAATTGTCAAGATTTCCCCGACTGTTGTGGTCCGGCACTTTGTATCTTATTGAAAAAACTTCTACTGATGATGTGGTTGTGACATTTGCTAAAGATTTGGTATTTTTTACTTTCGCATTAGTAAAGAGGCGTTGCAAAATTCATAATTAAATTATGTTTGAAGCTCAATGATTCCTTTCAAGAATCACACGCTTGTAAAGATATTGACTAACTAGAGATAGATAATATATGTTGGTTACCATTGAGAATTCTGTAAATGATTGAATCTATGAATATTACTTGGCTTGGAGAATCAGCTTGTTCTAGGGTTGAGCTTTGTGGGGGAAAGGCAGCCAACTTAAGTTTGTTGGCAGAGATGTATCCAGTGCCTTCAGGGTTTTGTGTGACCACCCAAGCATGTTCAGCCGCCATGTCTCAAAAATTAAATTTTGATCACAAAATTTCTATAAAAGATGCTTTGCCTGTCACATTACTCTCTGAAATTTCAAATGCATATTTAAGGCTCGAAAAGCAATGCAGGGGAGATGTCCTTAAAGTGGCTGTTCGATCTTCTGCCGCTGATGAAGATGGTGCTCAGGCTTCCTTTGCAGGCCAGCATGACACCTATCTCAATGTAATTGGTATAGATGCAGTTTGTGATGCTATTGTTAAATGTTTTGCTTCTGCATTTACAGAACAGGCCATTGCTTATCGCAGGGCACATAAGCAAAAGGCCGATGAGGTCCATATTGCCGTATTGATTCAGGAAATGGTGCCAGCAGATGTGTCTTTTGTGATGTTTAGTGTCAACCCTCTTTCTCAAATTCCTGAGGAAACAATGATCAATGCCAGTTGGGGATTGGGAGAATGTGTGGTCAGTGGAGAAGTGACCCCTGATGTGTTTGTCATTGACAAGGATGAAGGAAACATGATCAGCGAAAACATTAGTCTGAAAAATCAAATGACGATTCAATCCAATCAAGGCACGAAGCAGGTTTCAGTGCCTCGTTTCTTGCAGCAAAGGTCCTGTTTGGATGCAGGCCAAATCAAACAAATTGTTGATTTAGGAAAAGCGCTCGAACAACAGATGGGTTGGCCTGTTGATGTTGAAGGTGCATTTTATCAGGAACAGCTCTATTTGTTACAATGCCGCCCTATTACCACACTTGATCAAAAGGAGTGAAGAAAATGAGTGATCTAACGCCAAAATCCTTACCAGTTCCGCCAGATTTCCCCATCGACTGGGGGCCAAACGAAGATCAATTGTTTTGGGAAATGGATCGGGTTCACTTTATGGGTCCGATTCCTGTGTTGGTACAAGATTTTATGGAGTTTGTGAACGAAGGTTTTGGCCAGGCCGCCGCAGATTTTGAAATGCCAATCAGATGGAAAAAGAAATACATTCACAATTTTGACTACACAGCCGTGGTACCGGCCGTGCCAATGGAAGACATGGAAGCACAAACGATGCGTGCTCTGGAAAAATTTGGAAAAGGCATATACAGCCTACAACAGGACTGGAGCCAGACTTATTTGCCAGAAGTGAAGGCAATGCTGGAATTTTGGGAGTCTTTTGATCTTGAAGGGGCTGAGATGCCAGCTTTACTCGATCATTTTCAAACCACTTTGGACCATTATGAGCGGTTATGGCACATCCATTTCCTGACCGTATTTCCTGTGTATTTCACGATCAGCCAGTTTGATGAGCTTTATACAGATCTTTTTGGCGAGGAAAACGCATTGAATGTGTATCAACTGCTGCAAGGATTTGATAATAAGACGTTAGAAGCAGATCGTGCTTTATGGACACTCAGTCAAAAAGTGTTGAGCAATTCGGAGCTAAAAAACCTGTTCGAAACTAAATCAGTACCCGATATTGTTGAGTTGGTCAGAAATCATTCAGTGGATCAGACATTTTTAGAAGATTTTGAACGTTTCCAAGAAACTTACGGTCAACGTGCCAACGGATGGTGGCTACATGAAATCAGTTGGATTGAAGACCCATCTCCCGCGATTCAAACCATCAAAGACTATGTTCAAGCTCCCCCTTCTAATCCAAAAGAAGAAATGGAAACGTTGAGTGAAAAACGTGATCGTTTGATTGAAAAAACAAAAGAAGCTTTACAGGGATATCCTCAACCAGTGAAAGATGAGTTTGAATCTATGTTGCCTGCTGCTCAATACGCAAATGTGTTGTCCGAGGATCATGGATACTGGATTGATTTTCGCAGCAATTATAAAATCCGCTGTGTCATTATGGAAATGGGAAAGCGTTTTTGTGCCGCAGGAGTGTTGGATTCACCTCAGGATGTTTTCCATCTTCATTGTGATCAGATAAAAGAAATTTCACAGTCCTGGCCTCCTGGTGACGAGCAAAAAATAGGACAGAAAAATAAAACTTCTTTTGAGAAGAGTTTATCAATCACACCTCCTCCTGTGGTGGGATCGCTCCCGCCTGGGCCGCCTCCAAATGATCCAATTTCTCGAACGTTTGGAAAATTCTTTGGCTTGCCGGTCAGCGATGAGCCACCTACCCCTGACACAAAATTGCTCCAGGGCCACCCTGGTTCTTCCGGAAAAGTTGTGGGAACAGCCAAGGTCATTCTTTCTTTAAAAGATGCTGACAAATTAAAAGAAGGCGACATCCTGGTGACAGCCACTACGGCACCGCCGTGGACACCCTTGTTTGCGACTGCGGCGGCTGTGGTCACTGATGCAGGCGGTGTATTGTGTCACTGTGCGGTGGTCGCCAGAGAGTATGGCATACCTGCTGTGGTTGGCACCATGCACGCCACTTCGATTATCCAAGACGGTCAGACGTTAGAGATTGATGGCGATTCGGGTCAGGTAAAGATTGTCTAAACCCAAACATTCTGTTAGTGAAGGCACAGCAGTGTTGGTGGTTGCTCTGGTCACCATGCTGGCCCCTTTGAACTCCACAATGATTGCGGTGGCCTTACCTCGCATTACCACAGAATTTGGCAGTGATTTTGCGGCCACTGGTTGGCTGGTCACCGGCTATCTCCTGGTCATGGCTTCCTTACAGCCCATTGCCGGAAAACTGGGAGATCGGCACGGCCGTCGCTGGTTTATTCTGGGCGGCCTTATCTATTTCGCGGTGGCATCTCTTGGTGCAGCTTTAACCACCAGTTTGCCTTTATTGATTTTTTTCCGCATCCAGCAAGCTGTGGCTGGGGCTTTGGCCCTACCCAATGGAACAGCGTTAATCCGAGAACTTGTCCCTGCTGAACGCCGAGCCAGTCGGTTTGGCTTCGTCGGTGCGCTCATCAGCCTTGCGGCTGCTGGAGGACCGCCCCTGGGAGGGGTTTTGATTGAATGGGGTGGTTGGCAAGCTATCTTTTATGTCAACCTGGTGTTCATCGTTCCGGCAATGATTTTGGGGTGGCGAATTCAATTCTCTAAACCCAAAAAGGAAGTGGAGCCACCTCCTTTTGATTTATTTGGGGCGGTTGGAATCACTGTTATTCTAGTTGCGCTTGCAGTGATTGGTATAAATTTCAACCAATTGGGCTGGATGTGGGGTCTTGTTTTTGCAGGGGTCATTTTGATTTTTACAAGAATTTTTGTGCAAAAAGAGTTGAAACATCCAGATCCAATTTTAAAACTCAATTTGTTTCGTTCAAAAACCTTTGTTGCGGCTGCCGGAGGCGTTTGCCTGAGTAATCTTTCCATGTACACGACCTTTTTGGTCATGCCTATTCTTCTGTCCGCTCGATTTAACTGGGGTGAGGCTGAAGTTGGATTGGCTTTAACAGCTTTGTTTGCCTCGAATATTGCCCTTGCTCCTCTTGGCGGCCGATTGGCAGACCTCTGGGGGCGACGTTGGCCTACCATGTTAGGGATGTTGTTTCTGGGGTTAGGAATGCTTCCCTTGGCAATTTTGGGTTCCCAAATTGACCTATGGGTTTTGCTTTTAAGTCTTGTGGTGGCTGGGGTGGGGATTGGGTTGTCCTCGGCAGGCTTACAAACTTCGGCAATTGAATCGGCACCTGCCAAAGATGCAGGGATTGCTTCGGGGGTGTTTTCCACCAGCCGATATTTTGGAAGCATTGTCGGTTCCAGCATTATGGCTGGGTTGCTTTCAACCAATCAAAGCCAGTTTCAGGGCATCAATTTAATTTTTATTCTGGCAACGGCAACTGCATTTGCAGCATTGTTTTTAAGTTTCAGGCTGAATCATTTTCCTGAGAAAATTTGATGGAAGTTGGCTTAGAAATGCATCTCTAACTAAGTATACGTCTGAGTTGTTCTGTCTTTATACCCTTCTTTGCGACATTACCCCATAGAACAAACAGCAAGATAATCTCACGTTGATAGTGACGCCATCACAACAGATTAAGCGCCCTGTTGAGTTTTTGCGACACAACCTCTTGTTGAGTAAGTTTGAATTTTTGACTTCAATCAAGCCATCCCCTTACCATCGTAACCATTATTAGAGGAGGATATTATTCTGGAAGTCAACGCAAAGCGATTGTTGGACAATTTGGACGAGCTTTCCGAAATCGGAAAAACGCCCGAGGGCGGGGTGTCCCGCCTTGCCTTGTCCGGAACCGACTTGGAGGCCCGCGCCTGGTTTAAAGCGCGGGTGACTGAGGCTGGATTGGATTTTGAACAGGATGGGGCCGGCAACTTGTTTGGGACCCTGCCACCCTGACTGGATAAACGAACTCAACGTGCGTGGTATTGACGTGATCAACAACGTCCTACGTGCTAAAGCCATCGAGCTATTCAAGGAATACGCAGCCAGCAACCCTATCGTATACAACGGGCGGATGGGCGAACGAGATTAACTTTATTGCAGGCAAGGTTTGTCTCCGGCGTTTTTGGATTGGCTCCCTTATGGAAGACAAATTACCTATAAGTCTAGATCCATTTCACATTTCGACTGACAGTTATAGCAACCCAAAAGTGAGGAGATATGAGTAACCCTATTATTGCCGATAACAAACCGGTTCGAGTAGAGGTCAAAAAAGGAGAGGAGAATTTTTTTTGCGTCTGTGGGAAGTCTACAAATCAGCCCTACTGTGATGGCTCTCATACGGGCTCGGAGTATAAGCCGCTGCAGTTTACGGCTGAAGAGACAGGCGAGGCTTTTTTGTGTCAGTGTAAGCATTCGAACACGCTGCCTTATTGCGATGGCACACATAAGAAATTTTCAGATGATCTTGTTGGTCTAGAGGGGCCGGGAATCCATCAGGGCAGTGATACGGCACCAAAAGCAGTGGCGACACCCGAAGAACCTACAGTTGCCTTTATTCACGAACTGGCCCGTGACGGGCTGAGCAAACTGGGCCACCATGGGCCAATGGCCGCAATGGGCGTCCCCCGTAATGAATTGCCCCATTGGGATAACATCCAGATCATGGTTGCACAGCTTGCACAAAAACCGCTGATGGACGACGTCCAAGTGGGCACCAATCTCGTAATTGGGCCACGGGCAAAGAGACCACTGGAGCTAAAAATCCCCTTGTTTGTATCGGATATGAGTTTTGGGTCATTGAGCGAAGAAGCCAAAATTTCACTTGCCAAAGGAGCCGAACTCGCCGGCACCGGAATCTGCAGTGGCGAAGGCGGCATGTTGCCTGAAGAACAACAAAATAACTCTAAATATTTCTATGAGCTCGCCAGTGCAAAATTCGGCTATTCAGAAGCTCAGCTTGAAAATGTGCAGGCATTTCATTTTAAAGCCGGTCAGGGTGCCAAAACTGGTACGGGTGGTCACCTACCCGCTGCAAAGAATGTCGGCAAGATCTCAGAAGTTCGCGGAATTCCGTCTGGCGAAGCAGCGATTTCGCCACCCACATTTGCAGATTTATTAACACCTCAAGACTATGCCAAGTTTGCAGACCGAGTACGTGAAGTCACAGGTGGCATTCCGGTTGGATTCAAGATGAGCGCCAACCACATTGAGCGCGACATCGACTTTGCACTCGAAGCGGGCGCTGATTATATCATTTTGGATGGTCGCGGAGGCGCGACCGGCGCAGCGCCATTGCTATTTCGGAACAATATTAGTGTGCCAACAATTCCTGCTTTAGCACGAGCGAGACATCATTTAGACAAAAACAATAAGTCTGGAGATGTGACGCTCATTGTCACAGGTGGCTTGAGGGTGCCGAGTGATTTCATCAAAGCGCTGGCATTGGGCGCAGATGGCATTGCATTGGCCAACAGTGCCATTCAGGCTGTAGGTTGTGTGGGGGCTAGAATTTGCAACACGAACAATTGCCCTGCAGGGATCGCCACTCAAAAACCCGAACTTCGCAAGCGACTCAATGTTGAAGTCTCTGCAAAACAGTTGGCCACATTTTTCGAGGCCGCTGTTGAGCTGATGTGTGTGATGGCGCGAGCATGCGGGCATCATCATCTCAATCAGTTTTCCAGACATGATTTGGCGACTTGGCATCGGGGCATGGCCGAACTGACTGGCATTGAATATGGAGGATTTGATGCTGCTCGATAAGAGGCGGATCTACTAACTCCGAATCGGAATTGGTGCACAATAGAAAGAGAAGCGATTACGTTCAACGGATGGCAATAAAGAGAGATTGGTTGGCATACAACGAACACTTAATGTAACTTTCTGTTATTAGGTTGCATTAACAATAATGAAATTTTGTTTAAACTGAAAGCTAGCACAGGACGAGAAATATATGTGAATGCCCAGCAGGTAAATTATATTGTAGATTCAGAGAACGGGACAAGTAACAATTGCTTAGAAGCAGAACAAAGGGTCACGGAATCCGCTTTTGATGTAGCAATGTTGGTAGGTGAGGCATTACAGATTAAGGGACAAGTATCCCAACAACGGCAGGGAACCTACGAACCAACGCCGCTACTGGATAGTGGTGATTGTTGGTCTGAAACAGGGTGTATGATAGGAGCATCAAAGCGCTTGATGCGCTTCCCCTTGGATCGCTACACATGGAGTCCGAATATGCCGAAAACCACATTTAGATCGAACATATAGCGCTTCCGCCCCAAGCTTCCACGAAGAGAAGAGTTGATCAACAGCATTACCCATGGTTTTGGTGCGCTGTTCAGCGTGGCAGGTTTGGTCGTGCTAGTGGTGCTAAGTGCTCTTCAAGGCGACCCTTGGCAGGTGGTCGCGGTCAGCATTTATGGTTCAACCATGGTTTTGCTTTATATGGCGTCCATGCTATACCATGGTGTACGTCGGCTACGGCTAAAGTATTTTTTCGAAATCCTCGACCATATTGGCATATATCAATTGATCGCTGGCACCTACACACCCTTTATCCTCATCAGTTTGGGTGGCACACTAGGATGGACATTGTTAGGAATTATTTGGACCCTTGCCGTGTTTGGCATCGCCTTAAAGCCATTCCTCGTCTATCGCTTGCGGAGACTGTCTCCTGTGATCTATCTGGCCATGGGCTGGATGGTCGTAGTGGTCATCCCCGAAATATTTATCAACGTTCCAGCCATTGGCCTGATCATGTTGGCAGCAGGCGGCCTAAGTTATTCCGTTGGAATGCTCTTTTACGTTTGGCGAAAGTTGCCCTATCATCACACGGTGTGGCATATGTTTGTGCTGTGCGGAAGCACCTGCCATTACTTCGCTGTACTCAGTGTTGTACTATCTGTTACTGGATGATTCATAGCAAGTCTCGGAAGTTGCGCAAAAAATTCTTCAGCCAACTAAAGTTGAACTCTACCAAGGGTGTTATGCCCCTGCTATTGACTATTTACAGGAAAGTCGTGATCAGTTTAAAGGTTTCTTTAATGACAAAAACGTTCTTCTTTTTCTTGATTCATGGATTACTGTAGTCGCCTCCGGAGGCGCAGATTTGCTCCATGTTCTCTGTTTAGCTTGCTAATCTGAAACCAGAATTTGCCCTCATTGAATGACCTGCCCCATTTAATAAGTTCAGTTGAAGAGTTAGTTTTGGTTAAGTTTTTTTGCTGATCAAAGTCACATAATAAAGTTTTGTGACTTTCGATGACTGCCAGCTAAGTCTTCCGCCTGGATCTATCAGGTGCGGCAGACCAGATCTATATAAACGTTTCGTTGTAGTTCGAACCCAATCCGGCTCTCCCAATGCTTCGTAATCATAACGCCTTGACAATGGCCTTTCATCGTCCTGACTTTACCCCAACTAACAGGGCCGCCCACTGATATCATTATGTACCAAAGTTGTACATTTAAGGGGTCATCCCTTCTTCAAGTGATCAACGGTTTTGTTTGGGTTAAAAATCATTAGCGTTAGAGGGAAAATGTTGAGAACCAATCCAATCAAAAGTAATGTCCCTGAAGGGATGAGTGCCAACATGAAAGGATAAATTGCGCTTTGTATCGATTGGAAGTTTTGGATTTCTTGCGTGCTGGTCAAATAACCTCGGGTAGTACCAGCGGCAACCAGACAGCCAAGAAAAACAAGCAAAGACCCATTTGTAAGATAAAAGCCCCAGGTGACGGATGCCATTGCCTTTTGCGACAAAGGCTTTCGGGTTTCTGAGCAGATGAAAAAAGCTGAAGCCAGTAGGATCATGGTATTAATGCCTATGGTACTGCCCATGGAGTGAGCCACCGTGATGTGGGTACCGTGGGTATAAAGGTTGATGGCCGGAATGGAGATGGCAATAGCCAGCATTAGGTTCAAGATGATCCATATCTCAGATGCAAAAAGAAAACGGTAGGGGAAAATATAACGGTGTTTCTTCACATTGGGTAGACTTTTTAGCCAGCCTCGAATGACCACATAGAGCACAATTAATTCAGTCATGCTCACACCGTAAGCAATGTAGGCAACCCAGGGTGCCGCAGGTACGATATAGGTGTGATGACCCCAGTTAAAAAAAGCATTAAACAAAGCCAGAAAAAATAGAAAAAAGCTCTTTCGCCCGTGGATCAAGGCATCGTCTTTGTTGATTTGATACATCAAACAGATTGCTGTGCCATACACAAACATATTCCAGGAAGCCACCAAAGACCCTAAAGACTTCCATTGTACGGTGATGTCCCGAATAATGTTTTCTCCAAAAAATGGCAGTAACCACAAGTGAGCTTCGACAAAAGCATAAATAAAAATCAAGATACCCGTTGCCCACATCCAATAATAAACAGGCAGCTTTGTGAATGGACGAGGCAAAGATTTAAAGCAGATCATCCCAAAAATTATCCACCCTGTAAATAAGGGAACAGACAGAAGGGGCGGATACTCCAGATATTCTCGCCCTCCAAACAGACCTGCCAGATAAGCAAACAAGATCAACGTCTCAGCCATCAAAAGTATGCCGAAGTGAACAAAACTCAAACGTGGTGACCACACTCTCACTTTAGGGTCTTGCCGAAGGTAGTGATAAATGCCTCCGATTGCTGTGAAAAAAATCCAGGTCAAAGCCAGCGTCACATGGATGGGACGGGTCTTATAAAAAGGTATCGCTTGAAACCAATCTGGAAAACTGTATTGAACCGAAACAATAAGACCAAAAAACAAGGCACCTAAAAGGGCAACCAATCCTGTGCCAACAAATAACAGGCTTGAGGTTCTTGCCTGTAAAGCAGTTTCTTCTTCATGACCTAAATCTGCTTGCGTTTCTCTATTCAGAAGGGTCACTGTTCTTTCCCTTTGTATAAGACGGAATGGTGCCAAACCAGGTTGCCTTAAACGTGGTTGGCGGCGAAGTCCCTGTGCCATCCACAAAACTTAAAAATTCAATTAAAGCTTGTACCTCTGTTTCACTAAAATGGAAGTTGGGCATCCGTAAGGTTCCTCCTAAAATGAACGCCCTTGCGTAAGACTCTCCTTTTGTAGAAATGGCATTGGTCAGATCGGGCCCCATAAATCCGCCAAGCCCGTAAAGTTGATGGCACGCTACACAGTTATGGGCATTCCACAACTGTTTTCCTTTTTGGATTTCTTGACTAAATTCAATTGGCTTCGCTGTTTCAGTGCCTAAAAAATACACAATGCCTGAATACCCAATGAATGCAGTTAAGAATGTAATAAATATGGATTTTTTCAACATGTTTCACCCACTTTGGCTGGTACTGCTGCGAATTCAATAACATCTGGCAAACATACTTGAGAGTTAGGCTTTATTCCCCATTTACCCATATGCCTCCAGTTCATATCTGTCATTTATATTTGTATACTCATGATGCCTACCCTAAAAGGCCTTTGTTGATTTTCTGTTGCTTAAACAAAATTGGCGTAAATTCCCATACAAACAATCCAAAAGCCACGGTCCACAATCCTCCAGAAAACACGATGATATAAAGGTATTGGCTTGGAAGAGCCAACGGCATAAAAACTCTAATGATTGTTGCCACATTGATAAAAATTAGCGCCCAAAACATCCTGGTTGAAGCGTGCATAGAGCGACCTGTATGTCCCAGAGAAACTCGAGCCATCATGCCTAAAGTCACCAAACCGATACCACCCACAGTAAAGGCGTGTAAAGCCAAAGGGGCAGCCAACATATTCGCACTGGCCAGCGCCTCCAATGCAAAGCCCACAATGATCCAAGCGCACCCCAGGTGCAACACCCAAAGCAACGGTTCGGACCAAATCTCCTTGGAATACCAGCGGAAAGTTCGCCAACTCAAAGCGCTTCCAGCCAGCAGTGACAGCACGATAACAAGCCAGGGCTCTGGGAAAAACGCTTTGGCGAGAATAAAACCTACAACTGTGCCATGCAAAATAAAACGATTCATTTTCAATAATGGAAGACTATTCGTGCGTTGCACCTGCTGAGAGAAAAAAGGAATCAGTCGACCTGTGAACATAAGAATAAGTGCAATCACCAAGCTCAATGCCAATTGATGACCATCGATGTCCATTGTTCCCAAACCGAACGCCGGTGCATGGACAATCAAATTGGTCAATGCCAATAAAAAAACCATGGCCGGAACCATGATGTTGCGCCATTGCCTGCTGCGCAGAATGGGAATGGTCACCACAATCATCAATGCAGGCAGAAACGCCAAATCGATTGATGAGCCTAACCACAGAGGCAAATCAAACCACGGAACAATACGCCCTGCAAGCCATAAACTCACCAATGCCGCCAAAGAGGATCCTGTTGGTAGTGATTGCTGTGTCCAATTTTGTACAGAGGTTAATAAAAAACCAGCAATGACAGCAGCAATATAACCAAAAATCATTTCATGCTGATGCCAAACGATTGCCGGGTAAGGCAAATTTAGAATGATGCCTCTACTAAAAATGATCAACCATAACACCATATACAGCACAGCACTGACAGAAGCGCACCAGAAAAAGGGGCGAAACCCCAGATCAAACAATGCAAAGCTTGAAGTCGGTTGCCCTGTTGCTGTTTGGTGTATTTTTATTTGTTGCATGGCACTCCCAGAATGAACATTTCTCTTGAGAATTTTTCAGATTAGGATTCAATGAGGCTGAAACTGCAAGTGAAATGTCTCAACAATCTTGGTTGATGCAAGATTTTGTACCCCTTTAAGCGATCACGTTGTTGCCAAACATTTTCAATCACTTCGGCCAAATAATCAAAATGGCTTTGTGTATAAACACGTCTTGGAAATGCAAGACGGACAAGCTCGAGTGGGGCAGGATGTTCCAACCCATTTTCATCCCGACGACCAAACATCACTGTGCCCAGCTCAACAGCACGCACCCCCCCCTCGATGTACAACGCATTGACCAGCGCAATGCCAGGCAGTTCTAAAGGAGCAATATGTGGTAAGAATGCCTTGGCATCCAAAAACACGGCATGGCCACCTGCGGGACGAACCAACGGAATATGTTTGTCCAACAGTTTTTGGCTCAGGTATTCCACGGTTGCATGGCGATATTTTTGATAATCGAGTTCCAATGCCTCTTTCAGCCCCACAGCAATAACTTCGAGGTCACGTCCCGCCAAGCCACCATAGGTGTGGAAGCCTTCGCGCAAAATGAGCATATTGCGAAATGCTTCAGCCCATACATCGTCATTGCAGGCCAAGAAACCACCAATATTGGCCAGGCCATCTTTCTTACAACTCATCGTTGCACCATCTGCGTAGGAAAATATTTCCTGTGCGATCTCAAGCAATGGTTTGTTGTCATAGCCTGATTCACGTTCATGGATGAAATAGGCATTTTCAGCAAAACGACAGGCATCAATGATTAAAGGAATATGATACTTTTCCAAGACCTGCTTAATTTCTCGAATGTTATCAAGTGACACCGGTTGGCCGCCGCCTGTGTTGTTTGTAATGGTGACCATGCAAAAGGGAATGTTTTCAGCCCCGCGCTCCTGTATGCAGCGTTCCAATGCACCGACATCCATATTCCCTTTAAATGGCACTTCAAGCGCAGGTTCCATTGCCTCTTTACAAGGTAGATTTAAAGCTTCAGCACCCACAAATTCCACATTGGCACGAGTGGTGTCAAAGTGACTGTTGTTGGGAACAACATCCCCTGGCTTGAGTTGTGTTTCTGCCAAAATGCTTTCTGCCGCCCGCCCTTGGTGCGTGGGAAAAATGTGCTTGAATCCAGTGATTTCTTTGACGGTTTGTTCAAATTTTTTCCATGAGCGGCTGCCTGCATAGCTTTCATCACCCAACATCAATGCCGCCCACTGTTGGGTGGACATGGCGCCTGTACCGCTATCTGTAAGCAGATCAATACAACAGTCTTCAGCATCCAGCAAAAAAACATTGTGGTCCGCGTTATGAAGCGCATCAATCCGCTGCTCAGGCTGAGTGAGCTTTAGGGGCTCGGTCATTTTTATACGAAAAGGTTCGATGATGTTTTTCATTTTGAGTCCCAAGATTCATATTCTCGATTAAGTTTGAAGCCAAGACCATGATTTTAATCAGGGAAATATTGCATTAAGGACAAAGTGAATTGGATAGACAACACAACCCATTAGTGTATATTGTTGTTGAGGAAATACTCACCAATCTTAGAAAGAAGATCATTTTCTGTCTGTGTGCCATCATTTTTAATTTCTAAATCCCAATCATAAATGGCACTGTGTGCCCGCTCGTTAATGTCTATCAATTTTTTCTCGTCTACAATAAAATGTCCATCCTGCTCCCTATTTTTTACTCGATCATAGCATAAGCTTAAAGGGCATAGCACCCGCACAAGTCGAACATTAAAATCAATGGTCAGTTTGCCAATGACAGAAGGAAAATATACAGAGGAACCAGTTGCTTCAAAAACAACTGAATTATGAATCCTAAGCGTATCACGCACCGCTTGCTCTTCTATATCAAAACCATGTCTCGGTAGAGGTGTTTCTACCGATGGGTTGTTTTTTAAATAATCAATGAGCAATGGTTCCATTGGGATAAAAATAACTCCTAGGCACTTTTCAATCGCACGTCCAATGAAAGTCTTTCCACATCCTTTAGGGCCAATTAATATGATCACATTTTTCTTTGGTTTGACGCCCACTCTCTCCCTCAACATTTTCCCCTTTACAAATTCAATACCTTCTTCAGCCTAGCGACATCCTATCTTATATGATATTGCTCAACCCACAGAGTGTTTGGCAGCCCCCGAGGCGCGCTTGGGGGACACCATTTTGTTATGATTTAGCGGTTTACATTTCACCTATTTTGAAAAGGTATTTTTAGACAAATATCGCTCAACAAAAAGTTGTAAGGCATTACAACACTATAGCTAATTCTATTGCATTTGATGACCGATTTTTGGATGTTGCATTAGTAGATTTTGGAATATTCTCTGATGAATTCTACAAACCTTCACCTTAAATTGAAAACAGGAATTGCGATAAAATACACAACTAAGGTGATCAGAATTGCCCCGACAAGATCTAGCACTACACCAGCACTAACCATCTGACGAATAGTGAGAGCACCGCTTCCGAAAACAATGGCATTTGGAGGCGTCGCCACTGGTAGCATGAATCCGGACGAAGCGGCCATCGTTGCAGGAATCATAAGCAAGAATGGATGAACGCCCATGGCGACAGCTGTAGCACCTAGAATTGGCATCATAGCTGCAGCCATGGCAGTGTTTGACGCCACTTCGCCTGCCAACGTAAACACAATGCACAGGACGAAGATGAGTAATAGAAGCGGTACACTTGATAATCCTGAAAGACCTTGGCCCATCCAGGTAGCCAATCCTGTTTCTTGAAATCCCAAAGCCAATGCAAAGCCGCCACCAAACAAGATGAGAATGCCCCACGGAATCTTGACTGCCCATTCCCAGTTCAGTAAAAACTCACCCTTTTTGAGGTTAACAGGCACAACAAACAATAAGAGCGCAGCGGCAATCGCCACAGTCGCATCTTGAACCCACTCTTGTACTCCCAGGAAGTTGGCCCAGCCTGACAAGATCATAAATCCTAAATCTATATCATTGCGAAAGAGCCAGCCACAGACCGTTAACATGAACACAACAAAGACGCCCCACTCCCCGCGGCTGACCGGTCCGAGATCTTGAAATGTCTTGCGCAACGCTTTCAACTCACCATCTGTATTCGATGCTTTGATATATTTGTGTGACAAGTACAGCCACGTAATTGGTAAAAACAACAAAACGAAAGGAATCCCAATGAGCATCCAATTGAAAAAATTTACCTCAGTGAGTTCAGGAAATAGCAACTTGGATTGCCCGACAAAGATTGCATTAGGTGGTGTGCCAATCAGCGTGCCTACCCCACCGATGTTTGCAGCATAGGCAATTCCCAACATCAACGCTATACCAAAGCCATTCACCCCAGCAAGGGAACCTCGAGCGGGAGCAAGTTGTGAGATAATCGCTAAACCAATCGGGTAGATCATCATCGTGGTGGCCGTATTGGACACCCACATTGATAATAATGCAGTTGCAACCATGAATCCCAGCAATAATTGTCGTGGCTGAGTGCCGAGCAGACGAATTGTGTAAAAGGCGATCCTGCGGTGTAACCCCCAACGCTGCATGGCTATCGCTAAGCAAAAGCCCCCCATGAATAAGAAAATCGTTGGCTCCGCATACGGTGTCGCCACCTGCTTTGCGTTTAGAATCCCCAATAGTGGGAATAGTAATATCGGCAATAAGGCAGTGGCGTAAAGCGGTAATGCCTCAGTGACCCACCAGACAATCATCAGGATGGCTACGGCTCCAACACGCTGAGCTTCGGGTGTTAACCCCTCAGCGGTGGGTAAAAACAAAACCACACTAAACAATAGGATCCCCAGGAACAAACCTACCATTTGCCCTCGGCTATAGACATTTCTTTTAGATGAATCTGTGTTCATGGTGGAATGACTCTTTCTAGTTAAATTACACTTTCTCCTGGACAGCATGAATCTTCTGCACAGATCTCTAAAGTCAGCTTCTCAAAAAGCAAAAGATCATCAAGGTTAACAGAGACGCGCTGACAGATCATACTTTATGGAACATCTACCGTGGTATTCCAAACGGATAGCAACTTTGCGTGTATCAAAGAACAGGAAGAGGCAGTCTATAAATATGTAATTGCGGCCTTGTTTCTTCTCATTCATCTTGTGGAGTTCGTCCTGCCAGCCTTTCCGGTACTCGATATCCAACAGATCACCACGCTGTACCAGGTGTTTGTTGGATGCATTGCAACCTCTCTTTGTGCTCATTCCTTCAGGGTAAACGGCCCATCGTTAGTTATGCAACAACGCTCAAATCTTACGACATGATCTATATCAGTCAAGACGTTGATCATCATCATTTTGTTTTTAACCGCTCTTTGTTTGAATGAAGATACGGAGGTGATCTCCATGAAAACATGGCCCGCCACGCCATCAGCCAAGAAAAACACGAACATTAATACGCTTTCATTGGACGCATATGCGCCTAGCGAAATGGCGCGCCGAGTTGAAACCGTCGGCGTGCAAAAGGCGAATCAGGATCCTTGGGTGACCTTTGGGTTGTCCGTGCTTGCGGGTGGATTTATTTCCTTGGGTGCAGCTTTTGCCACGATGGTGACTGCCGATACGGGCCTGAGTTTCAGCCTTACGAAGTTGCTGGGCGGCGTGGTGTTTAGTTTGGGATTGATCTTGGTGGTTGTGGCCGGGGCTGAACTGTTCACTGGCAACAACCTTATTGTCATGGCCTGGGCCAGTCGGAAGGTCAGCACAGGTCGCCTGTTACGAAACTGGGGTGTCGTCTATGTAGGCAACTTTATCGGTGCACTGATCACTGTGGGCCTTATCTACTTCAGCCAAGCATGGTCAGACGATCAGTTTCTTGTGGGGGCCAACGCACTGAAAATTGCTCAAGCAAAAGTGGGTCTGGGATTTGTGGAAGCTTTGACATTGGGTATCTTGTGCAACGCCCTGGTGTGCCTTGCGGTGTGGTTATGCTATAGCGCCCGGACTACCAGTGACAAAATCCTTTCGATCTTGTTTCCCATCACAGCATTCGTGGCGTTGGGCTTTGAACACAGCGTGGCCAACATGTACTTCATCCCAATGGGGCTATTGCTTCAACACGTACCCGAAGTAGCAACTATTGCTCAACCATCTCTAGGAGAGTTAAGCGTAATTGGATTTTTGAAAAACCTGATTCCAGTCACCATTGGAAACGTAATTGGTGGGAGCTTGATGGTGGCTGGCATCTACTGGTGGATTTATCTACGTCAGGAAGGAGGCAACACGTGAAATGCATTTTGGTAGCTGTTGGCGAGGATTGAAATCTTACAACGCCCCTTGAAACAAGTTGATTGGTGGGCGACCCAGAAAATCAAATTGTGTTGGTCGCGGAAAGAATTGTTGCCGATCTTATTGTGCTGAGATTTGGGGCCCTGTATGAAATCGACAAGATTCGAGCTTTGGGTAGCGTCACCCACCGGTAATGGAAAAAGTCATCCTGCCCTGTGATGACGGTGCCAACCCCTGTGTTTGAGTAACTTTCATAAACCTTGGAGGAATGATGACCACAACCAAAATCAATATCTCAGAAATCCACAAAGATGTGCGGGAAGATGAACGTCAGGAATTAATCGAGCGACTTGAAGGGCTTGGGAAGTTTTTTAGCCATCTTATCAGTGTTGATATTCATTTGTCTCAACAGAATCAACATTATAGTTTAAGGTTGATTGCCCACCTACCTCGTAAGAAAATTCTAAAGGCTGAATATCAGTCCCGTGATCTATCCTTGGCAATCAACCACGCCATCAATGCCCTTAAACGTCAACTGAAAGATTTCAAAGAACAACTGGGTGAACATTATCAGGAGAAAACCCTTAGCCAGCAGATTGCCCAAGAATTGGATTGAGATTTAGAAAGGAATTATGAAGGTATAGCCTATGTGCAAAAATATACTTATCCCTGTGGATGGTTCTGAAGGCAGTGGTAAAGCATTGCATGAAGCAGCCAAACCGGCTACAAAATTTGATGCAAAAATCATGCTTCTACATTTAAGAGAACTTCCAAGCACTTTGGTTCCATGGCCTATACGGATCCTGACCCTACTCCTTTAATTGAGTTTGGTCAAAAAATATTGGAGGAATCGTGACAATGCCTTACCGAAGAAGGGGTGAAAAGGATTGAAATTTTAATGCAGAAAGGCCAACCGGCACACTTGATCCTAAAACATATTGATGTGCGTCATTGTTCCAAAGTGAATAATACACCAGTCTTAAGCAAATATATTTTCAAAGCAGGCATTCAGATGTTATTTTCCAAGCATTGCAAATATGCTATTCGTGGGCTAACCGAATTGGCCAGGTTTCCTGAAGGACATCTTTGTTCGATTCAGCAGCTATCGAAGACACTAAATGTACCCCCAGCTTCTTTGTCAAAATCTTTCCAACCGCTGGCCAAACACGGATTTTTGACATCGGTGCCTGGCAGATATGGAGGTTTTTCACTGAGTCGCCACCCAAAAGAAATCACTTTATATGAACTAAAATCACTCCTGGAGCATTCTCAATTGGGACAAAACACAACCCACTTCTTTGATAGCATTGATTCTGTACATGCAGAATGGCAACAGCTTCAGATTGACATCGAGAAATTCCTTAAGGCGATGACCATCGCTGATTTACATCAATCCTTATTTAAATAGAATTTTTTTAAATTTAAAAAAAATTGGATTGGGTTTGCTTGATAAAATGATAAAAAGAGTTTAATATCTTAAATAAGATATTTCATTTCTAGGAGGCTGCCATGACTGCAAAAAAAATTCTTCAAACAACTGCCTCAAATCTGATTATTCCGAACGAACTAAGATCATTGACCTATGACAAGCTTGAAAACCCAAAGAATAATTGGCAGTGGTTGTTTAAGGGCCTCAATCCATCTCTCCAGGATCAGATCATGAAGTTATCCAGGCTGGTGGAATATGGGGCTCACGAAGAAGTTTTCCATGAAGGTGAACCCACCTTTGGTTTTTATCTCATTACTTCCGGTATCGTCAAACTTTCCAAACGCACCAGTTCCGGTAAAAAAATGATTTTGCACATATTTTCTGCTGGCGAAATTCTGGGTGCAGAAACGGTGTTTGGTGGAGATGTGTACGATTGCCATGCTGAAACAATGGAACCTGCCACCCTCCACTTTATTGAACGTAGAGCTTTTCTGGACATTCTGCGTGAATCTTCTGAAATTGCCATTCATTTCATTGAGCAATTGTCGCAGGATATGCGAATGTTTGAAAGCAAATTGGTGGAAACTGCCTACGAAGGCAGCAACGAACGCGTGGCCAATTTGTTGCTTCGGCTTGCCGAACGCTATGGATGCACAACACCCAATGGAACCGATGTGGGGCTTGAGTTAAAGCGTGGCGAACTGGCAGAAATGGCAGGGTTGACCACAGAAACCACCATTCGCACCCTCAGAAAATTTGAGCAACGCGGCTGGCTTCAATTACACAGAAACCGGGTGGTCCTGCTGGAGATTGAAGCGCTTGAAAACCTTGCCGAAGATTATCTTGAACCAGTTGCCAGCCCTGAATGGATGAATGTTTAAGGCGATTTATATAGAGCCTTAGTGGGAGTCTCTTAACATGTCGGGTTTGTCTGATTTGTTTGTGGCAATTGCCTCGGACAATCGCATAGTGCAAGGTCTTCTTGCTGGTATAGTAATTACACTGTTCAATTCATTTGGAGCCCTTGTTGTCTTACTCTGGCGAACCCCTTCTCAGAAAATTCTGGATACAGCTCTAGGGTTTGCGGCAGGTGTAATGTTGACCGCTAGCTTTACCAGTTTAATTCTGCCTGGGATTGAAGTTGGTGGCATTTATCCTGTTATTGCTGGAATAACAATGGGTGCATTGGCAATGGGATTGGTTAACCAGTGGATTCCTCACCTCCATCTGTCTAAAGGAGCAGAAGGCCCTCCCAATAAGCGCCTCCAAGGCGTCTGGTTATTTATCATTGCCATCACGCTTCACAATATGCCAGAAGGGTTGGCAGTCGGTGTTGGGTTTGGTACAGGTGATTTAGACAACGCCATCAAATTGATGCTGGCTATTGGTATTCAAAACATTCCAGAAGGGTTGGCAGTGGCTGCATCGGCCATTAGCGTGGGGTTTGGTTCATTCTTCTATGCAAGTCTGGTCGGTGTCCGTGCTGGGTTGGTCGAAATCCCTCTGGCCGTGTTCGGGGCCTGGGCGGTGCAATTGGCTGAACCCATGATGCCCTACGCCATGGGATTTGCAGCGGGCGCAATGTTATATGTAATCAGTCACGAAATCTTACCGGAAACCCATCGGCAGGGACATGAACAATTGGCCACATTAGGGTTCATTCTGGGATTGATGGTGATGTTGTTTTTGGATATTACCCTCTCATAATATTTTTAAAATCAATGACTTAGCATTTTTTTATGGGCAACATTTGCTCATAAACTGATTTCTCCAGGCTTTCACGAAAGTTCGGATGAGCAATTTCAATTAACGCTTCAGCGCGCTCACGCAAATTCTTTCCGTATAGGTCGGCTGCGCCATACTCAGTAACCACATAGTGAACATCACCGCGTGTGGTAACCACACCAGCCCCTTCAGCAAGGGAGGGTACAATTCTGGAAAGAGCACCACCTTTGGCCGTTGAAGGCAATGCAATGATGGGTTTGCCCTCCTTGGCACGGGCTGCGCCACGAATGAAATCCACCTGGCCGCCGATACCACTATAGATGCGGCGTCCAATTGAATCTGCACACACCTGCCCGGTCAGGTCCACTTCGATGGCAGAATTAATGGCTACCATTTTTTCATTCTGGGCGATGATGAAGGGATCATTTGTGTAATCAGCAGGGTGAATTTCAAAAGATGGATTGTCCTCCACAAAGTCATACAATTCATCCGATCCCAACACAAATGTGGTGATCGCTTTGCCACGATGAAGTGTTTTTAACCTCCCTGTGATCACGCCTTGTTCCATTAGTCGCATCACACCATCTGATACCATTTCGGTGTGGATGCCCAAATCTTTATGGTGTTTTAACAAGTCCAAAACCGCATCAGGAATGGCTCCAATACCCATTTGCAAGGTTGATCCATCTTCAATCAACATCGAAATATGCCAGGCAATTTGTTTGGTCACCTCATCAGAACTTGTAAGGCCTAACGTAGGCAAGGGCTCATCAACTTCGACAATATATTCAACCTGTGATTGATGCACAAACGCATTACCCAGTGTACGAGGCATCTGATTGTTCACTTGTGCAATGATGGTTGACGCTGTTTCAACCGCGGCCAGGGTACTCACACATTCAACTCCAAGGCTGAGATAACCATGTTCATCTGGAGGTGACGTATGTATGATTGCCACATCAGGTTGCAGTTTTGTTCTTAGCAGCTGGGGAATTTCAGATAGAAAAACAGGGATATAATCACCCCGTCCTTCATTGACCGCATTGCGATCTGCAGGGCCGACAAACAGCGAATTGTGGCGGAAATGCTGCCTCAGCTCTGGCAACGAAAGCGGGTCAGGTTTTCCCTTACCAAAGAGAAGAACATGAAGCACTTCTACATCAAAAAGTTCTGGTGCTCGTTGAGCCAGTGCTTCCAGTAACACAAACGGGGTTGCTGCATTTCCACTTACATACAGTCGCTGCCCACTTTGAACGGATTTCACTGCTTCTTCTGCTGTGGTGCATTTTGCTTGATATGCATCCAACCATCGCATCACGGCATCACCTCCGCTTTTTATCTATTTATTTTAAACGTTAAACCTAAAGACAAACAATGATCAGGATTAGGGAAATTTATGATTCAGATCATTTCGAAATTGGCCTGAATTCCTGAAAATTTTATAGAGAAGGAGGTGCCCATGTTCAGAAACATTCTGGTACCAACAGATGGCTCGATCAACAATCAGAAAACCTTAAAGGTGGCTGCATCTCTTGCAGAAAAATACGATGCCAAACTCCATGTGCTTTGCGTAACGGATGTTCCTGAGGCCCTCAATGCGGCCAAGGGGGATCTGGAATGTTTGGTCAATGACATGCTTGTCTGGGCAAAAAAAGTTGTGATTGAGACTGCTGATACGCTGAGAAAATCGGGCATAAAGCAGGTTGAAGAACATTTAAGAAAAGGTCATGCGGCTGAAGAAATTGTCGCCGGAGCACATCAGTGGGACATTGATTTAATCATCATAGGTACCCACGGACATCGAGGCATGGACCGTGTATTGTTAGGCACCATTGCCGAAGAAGTGGTGAGAAGTAGCCCAATTCCAGTAATGACTGTGCGGATGTAAACGGATGAAAACTCATAAGGACAGGGTCAGGTTACGCCAAATCTTGACAGAGAAGATGCCTCGGCAAAGTGTCCCTTTAAGTTTGTATTTTGATACAAAGGGACGGCGCTTCCGTTTGTGTCGGTTGGGCCAGCGCGATCTTGATGAATTGGTACAGATGTATGTTCATTTCAATCATGAACAAAACACAATGGGGCTGCCGCCTCGCCGTGAAAACCAAATTCGTGAATGGTTAAATCGATTGTTTGCCTCTGATGTTCAGTTGGTTGCCAAGCTCGGGCACGAAGTGGTGGCCCATGCAGCCTGGATCAAAGATAGCAGTACTCGCGCTGAGGTTATCGTGTTTGTTCACCAAGATTATCAGGGACTTGGGTTGGGGAAAAAGCTACTAATGGCTGTGGTTACTATGGCGCGATTCATGGACTTGGATGTGCTGTGGGCCGAGGTTGAAAATCGTAATAGCATTATGATTCACATTAATCATGAACTCGGGTTCGAAACGGTTGACTTGCATCAAAGTTCGCGCCAAATGGCGTTGGCGGACCTTGACTAAAATCAATCGATTTCCTGATGACCATCATTTCATTCTGTTCAAGCTAAGGATGTAATAAAGTTACAAAGCCAGGATCATAAAATTGCCTTTTATATAGTGGAAGGAGAACCAATGAAACGCATTTTGGCAGCAGTTGGAGAAGATGGATTTGGGGCACAGGTGGTTTCCACCGCAGCAACATTGGCAAAGCAGTTGAATGTGCCATTAACTATTTGTCATGTTATGTCTGAAGAAATGTATCAGGAAATCCAGACACGACTTAACAGCGAACAGTTAGGTAAAACATTCGTTTTCACTCATGCAGAACAGCGTGCCAATAATATTGCCAAAAACGCTTCAAAAAATTTGAGTCTTGCTGAATTAGATTTTGAAACCAGAGGTGCAGTAGGCAACCCTACCTTAGAGATCATCACCTTGGCCAAAGAGCTGGACGTCAACCTCATCGTCATGGGGTTTGAAGGACTTCACGGATTGAACAAAATGCGTGCTTTGGGTAGCGTGTCTCGCGCTGTGATGGAAGATGCCATTTGTCCGGTAATGATCGTGCCACTTCCTGCAGATATAGAACCAGAAGTCCTAGAAACGGAGGAAGTTTATGCGACAAACTGACATCCTATAGAAACTTGAGCAGGAAAACACCTTGTTCATTCCAATGTGTTTTTATCAGTCCAAAAGGACCCAAATTTCATTTCGGGTTGACTAAACGATAATCCTGTTCCACGATGTTATTCAGATATCTGATGCGCCAGAGGATTCAGCTGTTGCTGATAAGACCACCCATTTGGGCGCTATTGCAAAAAATCGAGTGAGATGAGGAGTTAGATACAAGAGGGACTTCAAATGGCGACATTTTCGCGGCGAGATCACCCTTCGCTTTGTCCGGTGGTACTGTAAGTACGGAATCAGTTACCGAAATTTAGAAGAAATGATGCTAGAGCGTGGTGTTGAGGTCGACCACACCACGCTCTACCGGTGGGTTCAAACCTACGCCCCTGAGGTGGAAAAATGTTTACGATAATTCTGGAAACCCACACGAGGTCTGAGTGACGTGTAGATGAAACCTACATCATAGTCAAAGGCCAATGGAAGTATCTGTCTCGCGCTTTTGACAAACGCGGCCACACGATCAATTTCTATTTATCCCATCGAAGAAACCTGCACGCAGCCAAGACATTCTTAGCCAAAGTATTGAATGGTTTCAAAGAACGGGAACAACCCGCCACCATCAACACAGATAAAGCACCCGCCTACGAAGGCGTACTCAAGGAACTGAAATTACAAGGCCAATGTTGTTCACGTCTACATCATCGGCAAGTCCAATATCTGAACAATATCGTGGAGCAAGACCATCGCTTCATCAAATACTTGGCCAAGCACGGTTAAAATGGCGGCATTCAAATTAAGGGAAGCCGGTCCCCATTACTGAATAAGGCCCCCCAGATGGATCCGTGAAATCTACAGTTATGCCTGGAACAATGGATACAGCCACTGTGTTGCCGCGCGTGGTCGTGCCGGACCCTGTAAAATCAATGAAGAGGAACGGCTGCCCACTTGGCAGATGCCAGCCAATGAAATCGCCTGTCTCAACGGTCAAATCGACGGCAAAGGTACAAAGTCGAATGGAGCCTGTTCGTGGACAGTTTGCCTGTAAAAAAGTCACCGCTTCCGTATCCACAATGATGAAACCGTTAGCTTTGCGAGAATAGTCATAATTAGCTACAAATAGAACTATCGCTCACGGAGCAGTCAATGAGTGTTGATCAGTGAATTGACCAATTTAGAGAGGAATATTTATGAATAAACAAACTGATGTTCTCATTATTGGTGGTGGTTTTGGAGGTGTGGGCGTTGCACAGAAGTTAGCCAAAAATGGAGTCGATGCGACATTGGTCGATAGAAAAAATTATTTTGAAGTGACATTTGCAATGCTGCGTAATGTTGCTGCCCCGAAAACACTCGGTAATACACCACGTAAACTCTATAGTGATTTTATCACCGGGACGTTCATTCAAGGCAGTATCGAGTCCATGAACGATAAGCGGGCTAAACTCACGGATGGAGAGAGCATTAGCTTTAAACAAGCCGTCATTGCATCGGGAAGTCGTTATCCCACGTTACCACTGGCAAAGTCACATGCTGCATTTGACTATGCTGAGCGTAACCAAGAATTGCTGGATGAACACAAATTGCTTGCGGCTGCCAAATCAGTTCTGGTAATTGGCGGTGGCATCGTAGGGGTCGAATTTGTCGGGGAAATCGCTAGCGCCTTTCCCGATAAAGATATCACTTTAGCCCATTCTGGCGATACTCTGTTAGAGGGCCTGAAACCCAAGGCACAACGCAAAGCATTGGAGCAATTAACCAACAGAGGGGTAAAGGTAAAGTTTAACCGCAGGTTTACGAAAGATGGAGATGTTTATCGGTGTTCAAAGAGCAATGAAACCCTTCAGGCAGACATTGCTTATGTATGTGTCGGGATGGTCCCCAATACTGAATTTTTGCAAGCTGAACTGCCGGGAATTCTTGATGACAAAGGTTTGATCAAAGTTGATTCATACATGAAAGTACAGGGCCATGAAAACCTGTATGCATTAGGCGATTGCGCTACCCTCGATAACAATAAACATGGTTATATTGCCAATGTGCAGGGGGGGATGTTGGGAGACGCTTTACTAAAATCAGCGAAAGGGGCAAAAATTAAACCTTATAAAACCCCTACGTTTGCGGTAATCGCTTCTACTGGTACCGATTCGGGAGTTGCACAGATGCCGTTTGGTGTGACCACCGCGAAATTTTTTGTGAATCTAAAACAAAAAGACCTCGGCATCGGCAACATGTACAAGATCTACGGAACCGAACCAGACAAGTTAATTGGTTGATAATGTTACATAATGGACTCTTGTGGATTTGCTGTTAGTGTCGCAAATAATGAATGAATGGGAAATTATCATTAAGGGCGATGCTTAATTCATAAGCAATCATTCGGTGCGCCAATCTCTTCTCCATTGGTATTAACTTTCGTTGCTGCTCTGAAAACGGTAGTGTCGCAATAAATCTTCGAGCAACTTAAATTATCTGCATGAATTCATTGAAGCCCTCCAAATGGAAACACCACCAACCTGAGATCATCCTATTGTGCGTGCGCTGGTATCTGCGGTATTCGGCTACAGAGATTAGAAGAGATCATGCAGGAGCGGGGTATGAGGGTTGACCATTCCACCCTCAATCGCTGGGTGTTGGAGTATTCGCCTGAACTTGAGAAACACACGCTGGAAGGCTTTGAAGCCATGAACATGCTCCGCAAAGGTTAAATGCGTGGCGTACCCAAAGGCGAAGCCATGGTCAGGCGAGGTTCGTCTCCAGCGTCTTCGGGTTGGCCTAACCATGGCTTCTATCCGAGCCTAAACCTGACTCGTCTAGCCTCTAAGCAAGTCTTTGCGGCACAACCGGAAATGGTATTGCAGCGTGAAGGGGAGCAGGTGTCCCATAATTGATTTGTGGGACACTCCTGCTTTAAAAGATTCATATGATTTTACTGCCAAGCTTTAAGCTCAATCATAAAATGTAAAAGTCTTTACAGAATTATGCTGAATTGTTTGTTATTCTGAAAACCTGTTCCCTTCAAAATTACTTCAGTCCCAATGAAGAAGAGTCTTTTGAAACTAAACATAGGTGCAGATTTTTAAAAGGGGAGTTATGAACAATCCGCTCATTATTATAGGTGCAATTGTAGTGGTGGCTGTTTTAGGATGGCTATTGTTTACAGGTGGTGTAACCGGCCCAATTGACGCAGTTGGTGCAAGGGGCGCTGTTAAAATTGAGTTTGAAAGTGATGGTTCACTGGTGAGGCCCGACATTGGATATCGCCAGTGGATTTACGTAGGAACACCAGTTACACCAAATGATATGAACAATGGCAATGCACCGTTCCCTGAATTTCACAATGTTTATATCAACCCAAAAGGCTATGAAGGATATGAGAAAACTGGCGTCTGGCCAGAGGGTACTGTGATGCTTAAAGAATTGACGGATGTAGGGTTTAAGCAAGCAAGTAGTGGTAACGGCTACTTTATGGGTGACTTTATCGGGCTAGAAGTTGCCATCAAAGATATCAACAGATATCCAGATGAGCCTGATGGATGGGCTTATTACAGTTTCGGTCACTCGTATCCGTTGTTAGAATCGGCCATGCCCCAAGCGACTGGTTCCTGCGCTGCCTGCCACGTTGCAAATGCAGCAGACAACATGGTGTTTACGCAGTATTATCCTGTGCTTCGTGCAGCTAAACCATAATTCGTGTGAACTAACGATCTAATATTGACGCATACCTCAATCATTAAATTTGGTTGAGGTATGTCTTATTACAGCATTTGATCCAGTGAAGAAGGGAGATTTATGGACACCAAGGTTCTAATCCTGCTCGGGCTTGCATCAGCCGCAGTCCTTGGGGTAATAGTGTGGCTCTTTGTTGGTTTAGAGCCTGATTCATCTAGACCAACTCCCACATCTTCCTCTAACATAGACACCAGGGCGACCACTTCCAGCACATCAATTGTATTGGATCCACCATCCTCATTTACGGACAGTTTTACCAAATACGTGGATGGATTGGGTCAGATGACGTTGCCTGAAGATTTTCGTTCATCATGGATTCACTTGGGTGGTTTTGTGGACCCAGACAACCTATCCGATGGATATCATGACGTTTACACACAGCCCGGCGTGATTGAGGCCTATCGGCAAAGCGGCAAATTTCCTGATGGTGCTGTCCTCATTAAAGAAGTGCGAGGGGTGACCTCCGGCAATTTAACCACAGGCCACATCAGTTGGGCCACAAATGTAGACATCTGGTTCATGATGGTTAAGGATGAACAAAACCGCTATCCCAACAATCCCTTATGGGGCGAAGGATGGGGATGGTCGCTGTATGAGGAAAAAGACCCCAAGAAAAATATCGCTTCAAACTATCAAAGTGATTGCCTGAGTTGTCATATTCCTGCTCAAGCCAACGACTGGATTTACACCCAAGGCTATCCTATCCTCCACGGCGAACAAGTGAGTTCGGTTTCACCACCAATTCAATCGCCTATTGAATCAGCGCAAGTAGAACCATCTGCAACAGGTACTGTTCATACAATCACAATTAACAGCGCAGGTGGTCAAAATTTCTTTGAACCAGATCGATTGGTCATCCAACCAGGAGATACTGTGAAATGGGTAAACGAAAGTGGCGCACACACAGTCACAGCCTTTCATCCAGACAATGCACGTCCACTTCGTATTCCTGAAAGCGCCACCAGTTTTGATTCAGGTGTCATGCTAGAAGCTGGTTCAATGTTTGAGTTCACCTTTACCGAATCCGGAGTATACGATTATTTATGTTTGCCTCATGAATTTTTTGGCATGGTAGGCACAATTGTGGTTGGTGAAGCATTGGATGGCCCTGGACTGTCGGCTGCTCAAGATGACCTTCCGGATGAAGTCAAAGATGCGTTGACTGACTTGAATGAATGGGCCAAACAGCAGTGATGTGGACTTAAACATCGACCAAGACCGTGAAGGAACACAATACCCAAGTATGACCTAGAGATTCTCCGCAATCTAGATAAACTCTCGACTAAAAAAATCAAAATTGAGGGAGGCAAAGATGGAAATTAGAACCCTTATTATTGTCGGCTTACTTGCCGCACTCGGCGTTGCGGCTTTCTTTCTCATTCAAGACACATTATCCACCGCTCCTGGGCCTCAAGAAGAAATGAATTTATATAATCGGCTAGGAGGTAGAGGTGCCATTGAAGCAGTCGTCAGCGATTTTGCAAACCGGCTTTTTGTTGATCCAGAGTTGGATTTGTTCTTTGGTAGTTTAAATGAACAAGGCCAACAACGGTTTATTCAACTTAATGTGGAATTCCTCTGCCAAGCGGCCGGTGGTCCTTGCCAATACACAGGTCGCAGCATGATTGATACCCATCGTGGGATGGGCACATCCAACAATGATTTTGAACTTGTCGCTCAACACTTAAGAGTGACCCTAAACCAATTCAATGTGCCACCTAGAGAGCAACGTGAGATTCTTGCTTTAATCGAAACCACCAGAAGTGACATCGTAGAACCAGCTTCAATAACTGAAGATTTAAGTTTATATGATCGACTAGGAGGTAGCGATGCCATTTCTGCTGTGGTCAATGCTTTTACACAACGACTCTTTGTTGATCCAAGTATGGATCGATTCTTTGTTACATGGGACGAACCAAAAAAACAACGAATCACGCAACTGATTGTGGAATTTCTTTGTGTAGCGGTAGGCGGTCCTTGTCAATACACCGGTCGCAGTATGAGTGATTCTCATCGTGGATTTGGCATCACCAATGACGATTGGGAACTCATGTCTCAGCATTTGAAAGCGGCACTGAATCAATTCAATGTACCAGCCAGAGAACAGGGTGAAATTTTCGCTCTGGTCGAAACCCTCAGAAATGATATTGTGGAGCCATCTGCAACAACCAGCGCCGTGCACACAATCACCATAAACAGTTCAGGTAGTGAAAATTTCTTTGAGCCAGATCGACTGGTTATTCAACCGGGAGATACTGTGAAATGGGTAAACGAAAGTGGTGCACACACAGTCACAGCCTTTCATCCAGGCAATGCACGTCCACTTCGTATTCCTGAAAGCGCCACCAGTTTTGATTCAGGTGTCATGTTAGAAGCTGGCATAACTTTTGAATTTACCTTTACTGAACCCGGCGTTTACGATTATCTATGTTTGCCTCATGAATTCTTTGGCATGGTAGGCACAATTGTGGTTGGCGAAGCATTGGAGGGCCCTGGTTTGACATCCCCTCAAGATGAATTACCTGGCGCTGTTCAGGTGGCCCTAGATGAACTTAATATTTGGGCACAAGAGCAATAGAGAATTTCAAATAAGATGCCTAATTCAAGGATCTTACTTGACTGATTGGCAAAGAAAAACAAGGAGGCATTGGATATGTTTGACAGCTCTTTTTTCTTTTTTCTAAGTACAATTGGCTATTTTCTTGCATTTTTGTGTTATTTGGTTTACGTGGTTTTTAGACCTCAAACACCCTTATCTGAAATTCCAACCGGCCTTGGTATCACCGCCACCAGTGGAGCCGGTGCTATCCAGGTTGATTGGGGAAAATGGGGATCGAGGGTTACTTTTTTCACCATGCTTATTTCTTTTTCTGGTGTCATTTTTCGGACTATCGAGATTGGTGATGCCTCAAACTGGGTGATGAGTGTGTTTCTGCCTGTTACCACAACTTATGAAACTCTGGCTTTTTTCGCCTGGTTGATTCCTTTAGCCTATCTCATCATTGAACGCATGTATCCAATCCGCAGCGTCGGTGTATTTGCCACTGGAATTGCATTGGTGATGTTGATTGTTGCCTCATTTCCCGAAATCGCCCCCAGGCAGGCATCACCTATTGTGCCTTCTTTGCAAAGTTATTGGCTGGTGATTCATGTGTTGGCAATGATTATTGGCATTGCTTTTTTCACTGTGAGTTTTGGCTCGACTGCGCTTTATATGATACGCCGATTACGGGGTGCTTCCTTTGACGATGTTCGTCGGATTGAAGAAATGGCTTACCGTGGCATTGCCTTGGGCTTTCCGTTTTATGGAATTGGTGGCTTGGTGTTTGGCGGAATTTGGGCCAAAGAAGCTTGGGGGGCTTATTGGGAATGGGACCCAAAGGAAACAGCCATGCTCACTGCTTGGCTTGTTTATGCAATTTATCTACATGCAAGAGTGAAATGGGGGCCACAAGCAAGAATCGTTGCTTGGCTATCAATTGCCGGATTCTTGGCGGTGATGTATGCCTGGATTGGTATTAATTATTTTGTTGGTGGGCTCCATAGCTTTACATAAACTCACGCCTCTAATAAAGTCTTTAAAAGGCAAGGGTCATTCAAAACAAATTCTTTCCCACATTTACTAATCAGCTTTAACCGTTTTAGCTCTCCTAAAATTATTGAGGTGTATTCTCGAGATGTCCCAACCATGTACGCTAACTCTTGATGGGTCAGGCTAAGGCGAATGTGGACTTTGCCTTTTTCTTTTTCCCCAAATTGTTCAGCAAGATCAAACAAAATATAAATAAGTCGATCTCTAATTGACTTAAATGTCATACCTACCAATTTATTCTTAATACTACTCAGACGCTGACTAATCAATTCAGCAATTTTCAGTATCAGCTCAGGATCGGTTTCAGCAATCCTCAAAAGATCATTCTTGTGAATTACAAACACAGTGGTTTCTTCAACTGCTTCGGCAAAACAGCTTTGGCTCACATCGTTGGTCAATGCAGTTTCGCCAAAAATTTCACCCTTCTGAATAATATCAAGGGTTAACAGGTTCCCACCTTCGTCCCGAAAACTTAATTTTACAAGTCCCGAGAAAATGAAATATAGTGAATTATTGATTGAGTCACGGGCGTAAATGATTTCGCCTGATCTATAGTGCGAAAACTTAAAATATGGACTCTCACTAAAATATTCTTTTCTTGAGAGCAAATTTCCAGAGTGTTGAGTAAGCATTTTTAGGCTCCTGGTCCTCACAATATTCAGATTAAAACTTTTTTTCTTTTTCTTCTCGGTTTATGGAAAGAATGGTTAAGCCCAAATTTTTAATTTTTGCAATAAGGCCATATAAAGCTGCCTGGTCTTTTATGGAACCAGTCAGCGAGGTTACGGATTGATTGTTTTCGGCCCTGTGAGTCATTACGGTCATCTGATCCAACCAGTCAGACCAATTAGAATCAAGCCTTCCTCGAATCCTAATCTCATATATTGCTGGAAAGTCTGATTTATTTTGCAAATGTTTATTACTCATATATATGGCTTTCAAAATTCAGAGTCTCATTTGTTTGAAATGGTAGTCCATTAGAAGTATTAGTGTCATCACCTAAAAGGGTTAATTGAAGTATTAATGAGGTAGTAAATGTTTTTGAATCCCAGCGGTAAAATGTAGATGCTACTTAAGATAGGAAATTTAGTTTTCGGGCTTTGGCAATAGCATCAGTGCGGCTATTCGCACCCAGTTTTCGATAGATTCGGTTTGTGTGCACTTTAATTGTATTGACCGACAAGAAAAGTTTTCGAGCAACTTCTTTGTTTGTCAACCCTTCCGAAAGTGCTTGTAATACTTCTAACTCGCGCTTGCTTAATGAGTCAAGGTCGTATTTATTGGCTTTAGATAAAGGCACTGAATTATCTTCAACATTCTGAAAAGAGTTTTGAAGATTTGAAATAAATCTTGACGAAATATTTTTGTCATTTACTTGTTGAAGTAAATAAGCGATTCTATCTCCTTTATCCAAGAATAGACGAATAAAACCTTCTGGTTCAGCAAGTGATAACGCTTGCGAAAATGTAGCTTTAGCTTTATCAAGATCATCTTTTGCTAGGAAAGCCAGTGCTTGGAGGATATAGATTTCAATAAGGCTCCTTAAACGTTTGTTATCTTCGGCCTCTTGTTGAAGGCGATCTAATAGTCCAAGGGCTTCATTAAGGCTTTTTCCCTCTTGGGCAATAAGAAAACGTGCTTTGATTAAATTTTCAACTTCATATTTGTAACCAAGTTCTGTCTTTATGCTAAATCCACTTTCATTTACCCAATGGGCGGCCTCGGAAAGATTTCCTTGAATTAATAACAGTTGGATTCGATACGCAATTACTGAAGGAATAGTCCAATATAAATTTTCACCATATTGTGAAATATTTTTTTCACTTGTTTCAATGGACTTTATCGCTCCCTTTCCATCTCCCCGAGCCTGATACAACTGTGCCAAGTTTACATAATAGCAAACCAGCATATCTGGATTACCGGACCGATTTACAGAGTTAAGGGCTTTGGTTAAATACTGTTCAGCTTTCTCCACTTTATTTCCTTCGATCAGCAATTCACACCATGCTAAATAATGATAACCAATAGCGGGTGAGCTATTTCGCTCATTTTCTTTCACCAGCTTTGAAGATGATTCTAATATCCAGTGGGCTGCCTTCAGTTTTCCTAGAGAAATTTTTATTCGAACCCTTAAATAGGTAGTGACCATGGCCAAGATGATTGAAAAAGTTTGGCCTTTGCTATTGGCTTCTTCAAGGTAATGCTCGGCATTTTCAAAATCGCCCAACAAATAATAGGCCCTTCCTAAGCCTAACAATGTTGCTCCTTGCAAAAACAGATCGTTTTCAGGCAATCGTTTGTGTGCTTGGAGATTTAAATGGATAGCACCCTTCAAATCTCCTGATAGAAGTGCCAATTGAGCCTGAATGATTTCTGTATGGCTGATCATGGCTTCTTTATCTACTGAAAAGGGTTTCGCATTGAAGTGCCTTTCAGCTTCTTTTAATCTTTCTGCCGCTTTTTTTGATTGACGGGTTAGTGCCAATACCCAGGCATGAAAAATTGATAACCATGGCCTACTGGTCACTAATTCATCTGGCATATTACTTAGCCACCCGAGCAAGGTGCCAAAAGCGCCTTGCTGCAGCATGCCCTGAGCCACTCGCTCTGCTTTGAGGGCCGCACCTTCAAAATCTTTTCCCTCTAAAGCATGATGGATCGATTCCGGAGCCAACTGATTTTGCTCAAACCAATCTGCTGCACGAAGATGCAGTTCAGCTACCTTTTCCGGTTGGGTTTGCATGAGACGTTGGCGGAGCATACTCACAAACAAGCGATGATATCTGAACCAATGACGTTTATTATCTAGTGAAACAATAAATAAATTTGATTTTTCAATGGTTTCCAACATGTTTTGGCCATTTTTTGTTTTTGTTACAGCATCACAAAGATCACCAGATAGCCGATCAAGAATAGAGGTCTGAAGTAAAAAATTCTTGATGGCTTCAGGTTGTTTTTCAATCACTTCTTCAGCCAAATAATCAACTACATATCGATCATTGTCTGCAAATGATTCAATGAAGCTCGAAGAATCTTGGTTACCTTCAATAGAAAGGGCTGCTAACTGCAATCCTGCAATCCAGCCCTCCGTAAATGATTCCAAAGTGCGAATGTTTTCGAGTGAGATTTCCATGCCTATGCTATTGAAAAATTCCCTAGCTTCATCTTTTAAAAAGCGTAAGTCATCCGCACGGACTTCCATAATTTGTTGCCTTGCACGCAGTTGTGCCAAGGATAAAGGTGGATCTTCACGAGTTATAATTACTAGGTGCATATTAGGTGGTAAATGTTTAATCAGGAAGCTGATTATTTCATGAATAAGATCTGATTGGATAAAGAAATAATCGTCTAGCACAAGGATAAATTCATGAGGTAAAGCTGATATTTCATTGAGGAGCGGTGTTAGCAATGTTACAGGTGAAGCCAAACCGGGGGAGAAAACCACATTTTGAAGTTCCAAATCCAACTCTGGAAAGACCTGTGTAATAGAAGCATCTAAATATGTTAGAAATCGCGTGGGTTCATTATCATCTTTATCCAAAGAAATCCATATTTTGGGTAATTCATTGTTACGAACCCAATCACTCACCAAAGTCGTTTTTCCAAATCCTGCTGGTGCAGAAATGAGAATAAGTCGCTGAGACAACCCTTTATCCAAAAGGTTGATTAATCTTGGTCGTGTAACATTGCTTTCATTTGATAAGGGAATATATAATTTTGTAGTTAGTATTTGGCTTGGCAAGATTTATCATCCTTTTTCAAACAATGTTGACATTATAGAGCATCTGGTTAGATGATGTTGTTAAATAGGTTGGATGAAAATATGGAAGTCAATCGGTTGGATTAAGAACAAAAAATGTTCATTATTCAAATATTTTATAAAAATTTTGAGGTTAATGCTACGGATTATTAGTTCACTAAGCCGTTATCCATAATTGTTTTTTTAGACCTCGAGGGTCCGATATTAGGGCAGATTGGAAACATCTTTTCGGCGAGCATTGCTATTTTTGATTCAGACATGCTTATGCTATTTACAATTTCGTTCTATTCGTTTAACCTTGAGACTAAACGCTTAAAAAGAAGGATTAATGCCAAAGCTTAATTTCTTTGAAAAGTTCGGGTTGTTCACAGTGTCAGGTTTTCTCAGTCCAAAAGAGTGTGAAAAAATCCAGTCCGAAATGTTGGCAAGCGAACTGGGGCAAGCCGTTATTCTAGATGCTGATCACAAACAAACGGTGCAAAACACCCAATCTCGCAGTACGGGAATCGCAAAAATCCAGCAGCCAACTCACCATGAATTAAATCAACGGCTTGAAGCATTATTGCCTGAGATAAGTAAACACTTCAATCTATCTCTAAACAAACTACAACCGTTGGAATTTCTGGTGTACGGTGAAAATGATTTTTTTAAAAAACACAGCGACACCAGTGAAAAACCGGATGCCCCTGAAGGAATTCGAGCGCGAAAGATTACAATGGATGTTTTTATCAATGGCCAAGCTGCAGCGCCCACTCAAAGTCATTATTGTGGTGGCGCTCTAAGCCTTTATGGATTGATGAGTAAACCTGGCATGGATCAGCTCGGCATTCAATTTGAACCGGAGCCAGGAGACTTCATGGCATTCCCAGCCAACACACCACATGAGGTTCAACCCATCACATGGGGTACACGCTGTACAGTCATTACCTGGGCAATCTAAATGATTTCACACAAGCATCAGTTCATATTTATTCACATCCCTAAAACCGGAGGGAGTTCGGTTGAAGCTGCGTTACAGGACCCATCCTGCGATTGGTTGGCTAATCAATGGGATAAACGAGTGCCTCATACCACACTGAACCACCTCACGTTACAGGAAATGATTGATTATGGTTTTTTAGATATAGAAACAGCCTCAACGTATTTTAAATTCTGCTTTGTCCGTAATCCGTGGGATCGGGCAGTATCGGAAGTCTGCTATCTTCCCCAGGTGTTTGCTGGAGAAAATGTACCTGAAAAGTTAGAAAATTTATTGACCTATGAAAAATATGGCAATCATGTTCGTCCTCAAATTGACTTTATTGACAATAGTCATAATCTAGAGGTTGATTTCATCGGGCGGTTTGAACGACTAGAAGAAGATTTGAATTTTATTTGGTCCATTTTAGGGGTGTCACAAAAACCCATTCCACACAATTTGAAAACCAATCATGAGCCTTATTGGACTTACTACAATGAGGGCCTTTGTCGCCGCATGTCGGAAAAATACGAGCAGGACATTTTGCGCTTCGACTATTCGTTTCACCAGACTTAAAGAAACACCTTGTCGAGATCAGGCCAGTTTCCTAAGATATTCACAAAAGAAACTTCTATAAAATTTTTAAAATTAAGTCAGTGGAGCTAGAAATGGTTGAACATACCCCCAATTCGATTTCGAATCAAACCAACTCAAGTGTGTCAACTCGGAAATTGACCATTGGGATGGCCACCTATGACGAATTTGATGGGGTGTATTTCACCATTCAATCCATTCGTTTGCACCATCCGGAGGTTTTTGCTGACATCGAATTTATTATTGTTGACAATCATCCCGAAGGCCCATGTGCTGAGGCGCTTAAGAATCTCGCACATGGCGTATCTGCCTGTCGATACTTACCATTTAATGAAGTCAATGGCACCGCAGCACCTCGCGATTTAATATTCCGTGAAGCGCAAACGCCCTACGTGCTTTGTATTGACGCCCACATCTTAATTGCACCGGGGGCCCTCAAACGATTGATTGATTATTTTGATCAGCACCCTGATTGTGGTGATCTGTTCCAGGGGCCCATGTTATATGACAATTTGAACCATGTGGTCGACCATTTCGAACCCACATGGGCTCAGGGGATGTTTGGCCAGTGGGGAACGGATGAACGTAGCATCAATCCAGAGAATCCCCCCTTTGAGATTCCCATGCAGGGGCTTGGGTTGTTTGCTTGTCGCAAAGATGCATGGTTGGGGTTTAATCCAAGGTTCCTGGGCTTTGGGGGGGAGGAAGGCTATATCCACGAAAAATTTCGGCAGGCAGGGCATCAGGCTTTATGTTTGCCTTTTTTACGGTGGTTGCATCGTTTTGCTCGTCCAAATGGGGTGCAGTATCGTAACACTTGGGGAGATCGACTGAGAAATTATCTAATAGGTTATCAGGAACTTGGATTAGACCCAAGTCCAATTGAAACACACTTTAAGGATTTAATGGGTGCGAAAACATTTGAAAAACATATTTTGGAAAACTTGAAAGAGCTCGGCAACCCATTTTCCTCGTTTGATGCTATTTATTGCCTGAATCTGGATCGCGACACAGAGCGCTGGAAGGTTATGCAGCGCCGGTTTGAACAACTGGGCATTCTCAATCGGATTCGTCGCTTCAGCGCGATTGAGACACCGGAGTCACATCACATAGGTTGCGCTTTATCGCACCGAGCTATTGTGGCTCAGGCTCAAAAAAATGGTTTTGAATCCGTTCTGGTGATTGAAGATGATTGTGTATTCTTAGAGGATACAAATGTTCACTTAAAGCGGAGCTTGGATGAACTTTCTGATCAAGACTGGTCTGTCTTGCATTTGGGTGGACACCGTTGGGGCAGAAAGTTTGACAAGGCAGCCGATTGTCAACACTTAGAACTTCCCTATCCCGCGCTGACCACAACCCATGCTGTGGCTTATCAGCAATCCGTGTATCAAGAAATTCTTGATGATCTCCCTGACAATATTGAAAAAATGCGTGAATGGGTCAATGAGAATGTAGCGATAGACCAATACCTCTGTTCCGTAAAAAGACGGTTCCTAACTTGTCCATCTGTTGCCACCCAGCCCTTACTCATTGGTCAGGAGGACGAAGCCTACCAAGCGCAATTCAAGTTCCAATTGCTCCTTGAGCAACACAACAAACTTTAGAATTTCCCTCCAATAAAAATTTGATTTAATCAGATCACTTGTGCTAAGCTTTTCAACGATAGTTAAATTGAAATGGAGCAGTTTATTTATATTTAAAGTGTGAAAGAGAATTTGATAGGAGGCCTATTTGACATTTTCAACCCGGCGAGAGGGCATTTTATTCCACGAAGTGGATGACGAACTGGTCCTTTACGATCAGGAAGATGAAAAACTTTATCGACTAAATCAAACTTCCGCAGCAGTGTGGCGTCAATGCGACGGCCAAACTCAAGTAGACCAGATGCTCGAGGTTTTAAATAATGAGTTAGAACAACCTGTTGAACAGGATGTTGTCCACTTAGCGTTGAGTCAATTCGAAGAAGCAGGGCTGCTTAGTTCAACCTCTCCTTCTGCTTCAACTCTAAAGATCTCGCGCCGCAGGTTGGTCAAGATGATGGGGATGGGTGCCGCCTCATTGCTATTGCCCGTGGTACAACAATTGGCTACAGGAGATTTGACACCCACAGCATATGCAGGTACCACCACACATGGACCTCCAAGCACGACAACAACTACAAGTACGCCTGGGACTACGACAACAACAAGTGCTCCTGGGACTACGACAACAACTACAGGTGCTCCTGGAACTACGACAACAACTACCGCAGGGCCTCCAGGCACCACCACCACATCGGCACCACAGGCTTCAACCACAACACCTGCACCCGCAACAACGCCGCCACCGGAGCCTGGAATTTTGGATCAGGGGCCGACTTCGCCACCAACTGGCCCTACAAATCCATTCTTTATTCCTGCTAGCACTCCTGGTTCCTCAAGCGCGTTAGATTTGGTGTTCATGGCCGGTGATGCTAATTCGATACGATTGGCTATTCGCAACTTGATTCTTTTGGCAGATTTATCTGTATTTGAAAAGCGAATATTGCTGCAATCTGGATTAACATTAGGCCGACAAATTCAACGCTTGACTGCTTTGTTACTTACTTCGCCGGGGCTATTGCTCATTGTGGACGGCTTGCAGCGTGCATGGTTGGCTTTGGGTCCAACGGTTCGAAATACCATGCCGCCTATTGGTGGAAGCGAACTACCTTAGAAAGCAATTGAACTTTGCCGAAAAGATTATGTCAGTTTGACTTAAATCAACAGGGGTCCACACGGGCCCCTGTTTCTATTTAAATGATTTGAAGGATCATATGGCAAAGAAGCATGTAGACAGTCAAGATTTTCAAGAATTTGCGACTGGCGTAAATGCTATGAAATCACTTCCCTCCACCCGTAGATACAATATCACTATTTGTCATGAAAAAGCCTTTGTTTGGTTTCGGGTGGCAAAAGTCTGTACGCGAACTATTTTGAATCATTTCAAACAACATGAATTGCCCTTAAACCCTATTCAGGCTTTTAATATCTATTATCCAATTCATCAGTATGAAAATTCTTTCAAGTTTGCATTTGTCCGCAATCCTTGGGATCGACTCGTTTCTTGTTGGGCAGATAAGGTGGTTAAGAAAAATTATTTTTCTCTTCAGGATAATGTTTATGGAAAAGTTATTGAGTTCGAAGGTTTTGTCGAATATATTTCCGAATTGAATCTAAATACCTGTGACATCCATTTGCGCTTACAATCACACCTCATTGATCTTAACCACTTGGATTACCTGGGGCGGTTTGAAACATTCTCTGATGACTTTGGGGTTGTTTGCGACCACCTGTCCATTCCTTTTGAAGGGTTAGTTCATAAGAATAAATCTGACCGGACGAAATATACAGACTTTTATGATTCCAGGCTGCGAAGCAAGGTAGAAAAAATGTATGAAAAAGATATTCGCATGTTTGGTTATTCATTTGAATAACCGGGTTGGTTCAAAGGGGTGAGAATGTCCCAATTGAATTTTGATTCCGTGATCATTGTGACTTACGGAAGAAGTGGCTCGACACTTCTTCAGGGGTTACTCAATGATATTGATGGGGTATTAATCCGGGGTGAAAATAATAATTTCATTGAAGGATTGTTTATTGCTTATCAGCGATTAAGTAATGCGAAAAAAAATTTCGGCACTCCACAAGCTTTACAAACCACCTTTCCCTGGTTCGGGGCAAAACAAATTGATGTGGACCAATTCTTGGATTCCTGTCAATCACTTGTAAAAAAGGTCTTGATTCCAGGAAGTAATCTGCCTGAATCAAACATTTGCTATGGTTTTAAAGAAATTCGATTTCATTTACTGGAAGATGAATTTGAATCCTATTTGGATTTTTTGGCCCTTATCTTTCCAAAAGTTTGTTTCATATTTAATACAAGAAATTTAGATAACGTCTTGCAAAGCAGTTTTTGGAAAACAAAAGACCCTTTGGAAACTCGAAGCGCTTTATCTGCATTGCAAAACAAAATGAAAGCTTATGGAAAAAAACACCCAGGCCGAACCTTCCATCTCCGTTATGAAGATATGGTGCGAAGGTCGGTGCAATTGCAAAAAATGTTTCAATTTCTCGGTGCACCTTATTTCCCACATGAAATCGAACGTGTCTTAAACAAACCTCACAGCTTCATGACCAATCAAATAGTTCCCTCAAACGATAATCGAATTTATTATGAACCCTATTTTAAATACAATGGGTTTGTATCCCATTTTTTCGTCAACCAAATTCCCGAGCAAATCATGGCCGAAATTCCCTTCTTAATTGAGGGCATTCTTGCACCTGCCAATGAATTTCAGGTTGAGTCCATGCTGCTTGCTTATTCAGGCGGATTCGTAGAAGCAGTCCTTGAAGATGCGTCTACACCTTTTGGTTCTCGGTTAAGATTTATGTTTCAAAATATTGCTCTTGAAAAAGAAGAGACACTTAAAATGATTGCCCAAATAAATGGAGAATCCTCAGGGTCACGTATTATATCTTTAGGAACAATCAACCTAAAGCCTGAATAAAAATTGTGGAATCAAGAGCGTTTCTAGAAAATTGCCAAGGAATGGCAGATATCGCCTAAAAATTAACGCTTCTATGTCGGCTAATAGCGATTACAATGAGTTGGGTCTCCTTAAGTATTATTACACTGAGATGAGTCTCTTGAAGTATTCTTAGAAGACTCAAGGAAGTGAGTTTAGTGCAAAAAGCTCTGGACCAGTACGCACGTTTCTTCAAGCGCCACTTTCGCAAAACAGCACACCCAAACATTACCTCTGCGACTTTCATCTCTTTGACAGACATACTGAAAAACTATTTGAAACGCTGTTAGAAAAAGTAGACGGAGCGAAATTGTTGAAACTGGTATGTTCTGACCTCATTATGGCTGATGAAACTGTAAAGTCGGTCTATGCTCAGCTCTTCAAAATGGTTGCGGATCGCCCCAGAATAGAAAAATTGGTGCGCCCGAGAGGATTTGAACCTCTGGCTTCTGCCTCCGCAGGGCAGCGCTCTGTCCGCTGAGCTACGGGCGCATTTGAGTGCCTATTGTACTGTGGGGATTCGGCATCCTCAAGTTTTTAAAAAATTCTTGTGTGGGTAAAGTTTTTCCCGTATAATGGTCATTTGTGACATTTATTTTCGAATTTTGTGATTTGCGTCAAACCACAGTCACAATTGAAAGGAGTGATCCTCTTGTTGCCAGGTCGTAATGCAACGCCTCAGCATACAAAATCGCTCACTTGGTGGGCCAATGATAAACCCGAAATTGAAGATATACTCCGTTCTCTTCTAGATCGTCGAGGTGTTCGTCCTTTGACGCTCAGCAAGAAAAAAGGCAAAGACCCCATCTACATTGTTGCCATCTCGCATTATGAGCATGGCAACGCCGAAGATTTTCACTTTGGTCATTACAACACCAAGGCCAAAAAACTGCGCTATGAATTGGACCTCACACGTATTTCTGCACATGGGCGCAAACAAAGACTCAATTGTGCCATGGAAGAAGCTCGTGACGCCACTTTTGAGGATTTGGCTGAAAATGAACGTTTGGTGCTGGTCAAACCTGAAGAATACGAAGCACTCACGGACATTGTCATCACCAAGATGCATCCATAATTTTCTTTTTTAAGATCGTTTTTCAATCGCTACATAATCACGTTCCGTAGAGCCTGTATAAATCTGGCGTGGCCGGGCAATCCGTGATTGATCTTCCATCATCTCTTTCCATTGTGCAATCCATCCCGGCAAGCGGCCAATGGAGAACAACACTGTGAACATATCCGATGGGAATCCCAAAGCCCGGTAGATGATGCCACTATAGAAATCGACATTTGGATAAAGTTTCCGTTGAGCAAAGTATTCATCATTGAGCGCAATCTCTTCAAGCTTCCGTGCAATGCCAAGCAATGGATCTTCAACCCCAAGTTTGTTCAACACTTTATCCACACTGGATTTGATAATCTGAGCACGAGGGTCAAAGTTTTTATAAACACGATGACCAAAGCCCATCAATCGGAAACCGCTGGATTTGTCTTTGGACATTTCCATGTATTTTTCTACATCCCCGTCATCGTCATGAATGGCTTGCAGCATCTCAAGCACAGCTTGGTTCGCCCCACCATGCAATGGCCCCCATAACGCACAAATACCTGCAGAAACAGACGCAAACAAATTGGCATGACTGGACCCCACCATACGCACGGTAGATGTTGAACAATTCTGTTCATGATCTCCATGGAGAATCAACAATTGATCTAAGGCTTCGGCAATATCAGGGTCCAATTGATAATCTTCAGTCGGTAAAGCAAACATCATGTTGAGGAAATTAGCAGTGTAGGACAAATCGTTGCGTGGATAAATCAACGGTTGGCCAATCGACTTTTTGTAAGTAAATGCCGCAATGGTGGGAAGCTTGGCAAGCAATCTAACAATAGAAAGGCGCACATGGTCAGGGTTGTTGTAATCTAAAGAATCCTGGTAGAACGTGGACAGACAACAGACCACGGACGAAAGAATTGCCATTGGGTGAGCATCTTTTGGTAATGCATCATAGATTTTGCGTAAATCTTCGTGAATCAAGGTGTGTTGAGTGATCTCATCCATAAACGTGTCTAACTCAGATTTGTTAGGCAATTCTCCATAAATTAACAGGTAAGCCACTTCAAGAAACGAAGCATGGTCACACAACGCCTCAATTGGATAACCACGGTGACGCAGAATGCCTTGTTCACCTTGTACAAAGGTGATGCCACTTTGACAAGCGCCTGTGTTTCCAAAGCCACTGTCATAGGTAATGTAGCCTGACTGCGCGCGAAGCTTGCTGATATCCAATGCCTTTTCACCTTCGCTGCCTTCAATCACGGGCAATTCCACTTCCTGGCCATCCAATTGAACTTTCACCTGCTGATTCATTCAAATCCTTTCCGTCAATGCCATTTTCAATAATTTTTTATTAATCAAACCTACGACAAGATCAAAACAATGAATAACAGAACCAACTTGTACTTTCTCATCGTAGCCCCCTTCAGACGAAGGGGGTTGGGGGTTTGAAGCTTTTTTCAATATAAAATTTAGTCTTAAAAAATTGCCCTTTTATCTTTATATCGACTGTGCCAATCCTTTAGCAGCCTCAATCATTTCCTTAACAGACTCAATGGAATCCATTTCGCAGTAGATACGAAGCAACGGCTCTGTGCCAGAAGCACGGAACATCAGCCAGCCATTGTCAAAGCGTAATTTTAGGCCATCCAGTGTTTCAATACCTTTTACAGGTTTGCCACCGATTTCACTGGGTGGATTTTCTAAAAGGTATTCGACCACTTTAAGACGGCTTTCCAAATGGAAATCATAGCGCATATAGTCATGTTGACCGAATTCTTTCATCATGTCTTTGACAATTTTGCTGATGGGCTTGCCATGCTTGGCAAGCACTTCCAGCAAGATGAGGGCCATCAGCAAACCGTCACGTTCCATGACGTGACCTTTCACCGCAATACCGCCACTTTCTTCGCCGCCAATCATAACGTCAGAGATAATCATGCGCTCGGCAATGTGTTTGAAGCCGATGGGCACCTGCTCGACGGTAAAGCCATGTTTTTCACAAATCTTATCCACCATGTCGGTGAGTGCAAAGCTCTTGACAACCCCACCCGCACCACCTTTTTCGATGAGGTGTCGCAAAATCAAGGCATAACATAAATGAGAGGTAAGGACTTCACCTTGATCGTCCATGCCGCCAATACGATCTGCATCACCGTCGGTGACAACACCAATAAGCAAATCTTTGGATTTGATCTTTGTCGCCTGGGCGCGAACCACTGCTTTGAGTGGCGTCAGGTTTTGAGGCGTGGGTTCGGGATTGTCTCCACCAAACAATGGATCAGCTTTGGCACGAACTTCCACACAATCGACCCCAAGGGGTTTGAGAATGTCTGCCAGGCAATGTGCACCAGATCCGTGCATGGCATCAATGACCACTTTCAGGTTGGCTTTGGCGATTAAGTCTAAATCAACCAAGCCTTTCAATCTTTCCAGATAAGGAGTGGTCATATCGATGCGTTCAACCTCGGCATCTGACCGTTCGATTTTTCTTGAATTTCGAGGCAGCCGACGCTCGACTTCATCAGTGAATGTGGGTGGCGCTGAGCCGCCAAATTCGGCTTTGATTTTAAACCCGTTGTACGGGGGCGGATTGTGACTCGATGTGATCATCACACCGCAAGCAGCCTGGTGGTGTTCCACTGCAAAGGACAATGCAGGCGTCGCCAAATAACGATCACACACTTTGACAGGGATGCCATTGCCCATCAACACACGCGCTGTTTCCAACGCAAATTCTTCTGATAAAAAACGGGTGTCGTAGCCGATGACCACACCTTGACTGGCTTCACGATAAGGTGCATTCCAGTCGCGGTACAAATTGATGCGATCACGTCGGGAGTCCAGCAGAAAATCCGCCAGAGCTTGAGCCACACGTTGTACGTTTTCAAAGGTGTATTCTTTTGCGATAATGCCGCGCCAGCCGTCGGTGCCAAATTTTATCACTTCTTTTATCGGTGCCATGTAGGACGCTCAGTCATCAAACTCCTGAGCTTCCTCCTTTATTTCTGGTCTGTTGATAGATTCTGTTTTATTGAGTTGAATTTTCTCCACATTCGCCGGCCATTTCATCGGACACTCCTTGACGATGTGGATTAACAATTCGTGAGGCAATGAGGTTTCCAACCAAATATCTTCCAAGCGTAGCACGCCATCCTCGACAATCAGTTGCGGCAAGGCTTCTTGTACTGCCTTGATGTAGTGGCCAATTTCCTCTGTGATACCGTCCATCAAATTGTAATCAATCTGGGCAGCCTGGTTTTCATTGATCCAAATAACATCCTTGATGATGGGCGCTGAGAGCTTTGGTTTTGATTTCGAACGTGATCTTGATCTTGTTTTTCGAGCCATGTTCAACCTTGTGTAATGTGCCTTTACAACAGCACTATTGATTGGATGGCTCAGTATAACTTTTGACCCATAGGGCGTCAACAACATTTGTCCATTTTTATTCTTGCGTATGATACATACGCTTTTTATGATGGCTGCTGCCGACGGCTGAATGTTTTCAAATCAATATCCATGGTGGAGGAATCAATTTTGGCACTGTCTTTATATGTAATTGGCGCACCCAGTTCAGGAAAATCTATGGTGTTTGAGTCGTTGACAAACACCCCGCAAGGCCCCTCTTTTTCCACCAAAGGCGATCATCGTTTGGGCAGTGTCAAAGTGCCTGACGAACGCCTTGAGAGCTTACGCGATATGTATCAACCTAAAAAGTACAATCCCGCCGAAGTTACTTTTGTGGATGTGGGCTTGCCACCAGGGGCTTCGGACAATCGTAGCCTCAGTGAACTCACGACCTTTTTAGGAGATGCGGATGCTTTCCTGCTGGTCCTTCAAGCGTTTGGCGAGTTTGACTATCGTGGCAAAGCGTTAGATTCCAAGATGCAGCTTGAAGCCATTTTGCTCGACTTGGTCGTTGCTGATTTGGATAAAGTGGAACGTCGCTTGGAAAAGATTGTCCAGGAACAAGGGCGTGGTCACAAAGGGTTGGATGCAGAAGCGGCTGTGGTCGAAAAATGCAAAGTGCAGTTGGAAAATGAAAAACCCCTGAGCGAAATAGAATTCTCTGAAGAAGAGATGAAATTCCTGCGTGGTTATCAACTCCTTACTTTGAAACCTGTATTGGTCGTTGCAAATTTGGATGAGGATAATTTGGATGGCAACGGTATGGAAGATGTGAAGTCTGTTTGTGACCACTATGGTCATGAATTAATGACATTCTGCGCCACACTGGAATCTGAAATTGCACAACTAGAACCGGAAGAACAACAGGACTTTTTGAAAGATTATGGTCTCACTGACCCAGTGCGTGATCGTTTAATTCGCACCGCATATCACTTGTTGAAGCTCATTAGCTTCTTCACGGTAGGAGAAGACGAAGTACGTGCCTGGACCATTGGACGTGGGACCATTGCACAGATTGCGGCAGGCAAAATTCATAGCGACATCGAACGTGGCTTCATTCGAGCGGAAACCATTGGTTATAAAGACCTTTTAGAGCAAGGCTCATGGTCCAAATGCCGTGATCAAGCCTTAATGCGCTTAGAAGGCAAAACTTACGAAGTTGCCGATGGCGATGTCATCAATTTTCGCTTCAACACTTAAAAATATGTCTTGGTTTAAACGCAAAAAAAAGAACCCTAAAGTCCTTGTCATCGGCTTAGATTGTGTCACCCCACAACTGGTGTTTGACCAATTTGCTGAAGACATGCCCACCTTTTCCAGTCTTAGAAACCAAGGCGGGTATGGGCTATTGGAAAGTGTGATTCCACCGATCACCGTCCCTGCCTGGGCTTGCATGACCACAGGCAAACACCCCGGAACATTGGGCATTTATGGTTTTCGAAATCGAACCAGCTATGAGTATGACAAATTGGGCATTACCACCTCCTCAAGTATTCAGGAAAAAGCAATTTGGGATTATTTGGGCGATGCTGGTAAAGAATCCATTATCATGGGAATTCCACCAGGATTTCCGCCAAAGCAGATGCGGGGCTATGCTATCTCCTGCTTCTTAACACAAGACACCAGTTCTGCATTTACCTATCCACCTGAACTTAAAGACGAAATTCAAATGTACGTGGGTGACTATCAATTCGATGTCCGCAACTTCCGCACGGATGACAAACAATGGTTGCTGGATCAGATTTATCAACTCACTGAACAACGCTTCCGTGTCGCCACCCATTTGATGACCAACAAGCCCTGGGATTTTTTCATGTTCGTGGACATGGGGCCGGATCGTTTGCACCACGGCTTCTGGAAATATTTTGACAAAGAACACATTCACTATGAACCTGGTAATCCATTTGAAAATGCCATGCGTGAGTATTACCGCTTTTTAGACAATCAACTGAAACTTTTCCTGGAACAGGTTGAAGATGATGTTCAAGTGCTCATCGTTTCCGATCATGGTGCCAAGCGCATGGACGGTGGCATCTGTATCAACGAATGGCTGATGCAGGAGGGTTATCTAAAATTAAGCAAACCGCCCGAAGGTATTCAACGTTTTGAGGAACTGGATGTCGATTGGGCCAACACCACTGCCTGGGGAGAAGGTGGCTATTACAGCCGAATTTTTCTCAACGTTCAAGATCGAGAACCCCAAGGCAAAATCCCACCCGACAAATACGAATCTGTACGGGATGAATTGATTCAGAAACTGGAAGCTCTTGGCGATGAACACGGCAATCCAATTGGCACCAAAGTGCATAAGCCCCAAGATATCTACAAGCAAGTCAATGGTATTGCGCCTGATTTGATTACAATTTTTGGTGATCTGCATTGGCGTTCGGTCGGCACGGTAGGTTGGAACACTGTGTGGGTCCATGAAAATGACACGGGGCCAGATGATGCCAATCATGCCCAACATGGCATTTTGGTATCACACAACATCAAGCAAATGAGAGGGCGGTTGAAAGGATTACACCTCACTCAAATCACACCCACGGTCCTCAAATTGATGGATCAACCATTGCCGCCTGATTTAGAAAGCCCTCCGATGTTTTAAGATGGCGGCGCCAACAATGTGATTAAGTCATACAACATATTGATGGCATGGCTGCCAGATTCAATCATGAAACCCAGGATAGCACGCTCAAACCATTCATCGGCAGTTCCCAAATTAGGGTCTGGAAACGCTTCGGTCGTGACGCCCATGGCAAGAGAAATGCCACCACCTAAGCTCGCTATCCCGCCTGCGAGACCATTAAAACCATGCCAAAATGGCAGTTGAGATCGCCAGAAAAGTCGTTCTTCAATCGAAGGCTTAAATAATAAATCGACCACAAAACCACCAACGCCCAATCCCCCGTACCAGATCAGCGGGATTGTTAAATCCATTTGCGCCCTATTTTGCGCATAGGTGAGACTAAACAGGCTGGAGCCAAGCTGAATGCCATCCCTGAATAGCTGCCAAAAAGCCACCCGCTGCATGGCAGAGCGTCGCACATCGGAAAAAACTGGATCACTGATCCCCGCACTTGAACTCGATGTATTGGTCTGTACCACCGTGCTGGATTGAAGCAGGCGCATCGTCTTGATCTCATCCCGACGGACGGTAATTTCCTGATTGCCCTCTTCTAATGTGATGGTATCGTCCGATTCTTCAACCACCATTCCTTCAAAAGATTGGCCATCATCCATCACCACACGGATATTTAACCCAAGCAATTCTCCCACCGCATAAGTGTTTACAAACATTCCCACAACAAATGCCATTACCAATAGTGGAATGAGCAAAGATTTCTTATTTAAAATACCTGATTGTGTCATTGTTGCACCTCTCATCGTTTCAGCTTTCCTGAGAAAATCAGTTTAACAGAAATGAGCGTTTGAAAGAAAATTCGCATTTCAAAACGGATTTCAGGTATCTTGCCCAAGATATGTCAATCTCAAACTCCAAAGTTCAGTTAGTGCTGTTAGGCACAGGGACTCCGAATCCTGATCCCGATCGTTGTGGATCATCTGTCGCTATTGTGGTTGATGATGTGCCTTATTTAATCGACGCTGGGCCAGGGGTCGTCCGCCGTGCAGCAGCGGCCCATCTCAAAGGCGTGAAAGGGCTTGAAGTCAATCGATTATCAACATTATTTCTAACCCATCATCACTCTGATCACACGGCAGGTCTGCCAGATTTGATGTTGACACCGTGGGTGCTGGAACGGCATGAACCCTTGAAAATTTTCGGCCCCGTAGGGACACAATCGATGATCAACCATTTGTTAGTTGCTTATCAGGAAGATATTCGAGAAAGATTGGAAGGTTTAGAAATTGCCAACGATGTGGGCCATCGCGTTGAGGTTGAAGAGATTGAGGCTGGATTTGTCTATCGAGATGAGCGTGTTGAAGTCGAAGCCTTTAAAGCGGTGCATGGATCATGGCCAGCCTTCGGATTCAAATTCAAATGTGGCAACCAAACCATCGTGCTTTCGGGGGACACCACCGTGCATGATGATATGATTCAACATTATGAAGGTTGTGATGTATTGATTCATGAAGTGTATTCGGCCAATCAACTGAAACAACGTTCCACCAAATGGCAGATTTATCACAGCAACGTTCACACTTCGACGGAACAGTTGGCTCAGATTGCCAATCAGGTTCAACCCAAGCTGTTGATCCTTTATCATCAACTGTTCTGGGATGCATCCGAACAAGATCTCTTAAACGAAATCAGAGACCACTACGATGGCGTAGTGGTCTCTGGCAACGATTTGGATATTTTTGAATTCAGTTAGAACGGAATAAAATTCATTTTGGTGGTGATTCTTGCGGCTGTTTTGGCAAGCAGGGTGGCACATGCTTCCAAATCTTTATAGTTCACCAACTCACATGGGCTATGCATGTATCGATTGGGCACACCTACCAAGCCGGTTGCCACACCTGCGCGACTGAGTTGAATCGCATTTGCATCCGTACCTGTACCACGAGGTTCGGCCAGAATTTGATAAGGAATTTTTTCCTTCTTGGCTGTGTCCACCATCAGATCAAACACTTTTGGATTGATATTGGCACCCCGCACAATCACAGCTCCACCCCCAAGCTTGACTTCACCTTCACGTTTTTTCAAATCATCTGCGCTCGGGTGATCCGTGGCAAAGGTCACATCAACGGCAATGCCCACATGAGGGTCAATACCATAGGTAGAAGTGGTTGCCCCGCGCAGACCAATTTCTTCCTGCACTGTGGCAACAGCATGAATTTCGGCTTTGGGCTTGAGTTGTTTTAATTGGCGTGCTGCTTCCAGAACGATGAAGGATCCAACACGATCATCGATACCTCGCCCAACAATAATGTCACCCTGAAGCTCATCGTATTCTTGAGCAACCACCATCGGGTCGCCGATTTCGACCAATTTCTCCGCTTCTTTTTTGTCTTTAGCGCCGATATCGACCCAGATGTCTTCAATCTGAGACACTTTTTTGCGAGCCAGTTCACCGAGAACGTGAATCGGTTTTTTACCAATCACACCAAGCACACGTCCTTTTGCAGAGCGAATCCAAACGCGCTGGCCCTGAGCAATCTGAGGGTCCCAGCCACCAACAGGCACAATCCATAAAAAACCATTGTCATCGATATGGCTGATCAAAAAGCCAATTTCGTCACAGTGGCCCGCAAACATCACACGCACTTTGCCACCTGGGTTGATGATGGCATCGGTGTTGCCATGCACGTCCCGGAGAACTTTATCGGCAAAGGTTTCAGCTTCAGCCTGATACACATTGGCCGCTTCACCTTCATAGCCGGATGGACTAATGGTGTTCAACAAGCTTTTGAGGAATTTCTTTGATTTTGCGCTCAACTCAAAGCCTCCTAAATGTAGTTTGTGCCTATCTCTATTTTCAGGCGACTATACCAAAATATCCTCCAAGATCAAACGAATTTACATATGACCATAGAACCCCACCACTTTCAACAAAGGTAAGGCCTGTTGGCTTTGCAGTTATCCTGATTGAATCTTCCAAAATCAACTCTGACGATGAAGGTGTCCTAAATGCCTTGAATCCTTACTGAGACCTCCCCTATACTTTCGAAGGGAGGCAACGTATGAAACGCCGATTGCTAGAGGCCCTTGGCATCAGTTTATTAAGCCTATTCTTGTTGGTCATCCCAGGTATTTCACAAGAACCTGTCGATGACCATGGGGATGATCCTGATGCACTGGTTGCCACCTTCATCACCGCCGATAATTTCCAACTGGATGCCAGCATCGAACAAGCGGGAGACCGCGATTGCTTCACCTTTGAAGCCGATTCTGACACAACCTATTTACTCCAAGTCACTCAAGCAACGGGTGACCTTGATCCTTTGATAATTTTGTTTGATCGCAATGGACTCACCCTGCTTGCCCTGGATGATGATGGTGACGGCAGTTCGCTCGCCGTGCTGCAACTTGATCCACTCATTGACGGCTTTTATTTTGTCTGCATTCGCAACACCAACTCAACCAGTGGCTCAGGAAATTACACACTTCGGGTCACCAGCAATGCAGGCAGCAGCTCCACCGAAACCTTGCCTGAACCACCGGAAAGCACAGAAAATGAGGCTCCACCACCTCCTACTCAAGAGGATCCAGAAGAAGAGCCGATGCAAGAAACACCCGTGCCTCCTCAACCGGAAGAACCTGCCAATGAAGAACCCATGACAAATGATGAACCGGAGATGCCCGAAGAAACCCCTCCAACTGAACAACCTGAGCAAACGGCACCAGTGGAAGAAGAACCAACAACGCCACCAGAACCTGAAACCCCAACGACTCCGCCTTCGACAAACACGCCCCCTACCACCACAGGCGGATCAACAGGTCGTGTTGCCGTTGTGGGCGGAGATGATTCTACCAGCCTTCAGGATGTTCAAAGTTACTTGAGCTTCCTCCGTATCTTCACTGAGGTGGTCATCATTGATGCCGCTCAATCCACGCCATCGGCTTCTGAGTTGAGTGCGTTTGATGCTGTATTGGTTTGGGCAGATAACGGCTTTGATGATCCTGTGGCTCTGGGCAACCAATTGGCCGATTATGTAGACCAGGGTGGCGGCGTGGTGATCGCTGCTGTGAGTTTTGATGAACCCAGCCCATTCGACCCTGACACCGTGGAGGGCCGCTTTTTCGATCAAGACTACTATGTGATCCAACCAGGCGTTGACAATACTGATGAAGGCCGCCGTACTTTGGGCATGGTTCAAGAAGCGAGTCACCCGATCATGCAGGGGGTTGTATCGATTGATGGTGGTCCAAAGAGTTTCCATTCCCCAACCAGCACGTTGACCTCAGGCAGCAGCCCCATCGCGTTTTGGGACAATGGCGATATTTTGGTGGCGACCAAAACCGTCAATCAAATACGCCGTGCCGACATCAACCTGTTCCCTCCCTCAGGTCGCTTAGACACCGATTTATGGCCCTTCCGTCCAAACAATGATGTGCCAGAATTATTCGCCAATGCACTTCAATGGGTGGCAGGGAACATCTAAGATGTCGTTGAAAAAATTCAACGAAAAAGTGGTTGGTTGCAGTCAGTGTCCTCGACTCGTGGAATTTCGTGAAGAAATATCTCAAATCAAAAAGAAACAATTTCAACATGATGTTTATTGGGGCAAACCCGTGCCCAGCTTCGGTGACCCAAAAGCTCGCATGATGATCGTCGGACTGGCTCCGGCACCGCACGGATCAAATCGCACAGGGCGTATGTTTACAGGAGATGGCACGGATGGCATGGGATCGTCTGATTTTTTGATACGAGCCCTTCATGCCGTCGGTTATGCCAATCAACCCACCTCTCAGCACATCAAAGATGGACTGAAATTTACCGATGCTTATATGACAGCCATCGTTCGTTGTGCGCCACCCGGAAACAAGCCGACCTCTGAAGAAATCAAAATTTGTTCTGGTTACCTGCATGAGGAATTGAAGTTGCTGAAAAATCTCAAAGTCATCGTTGCTCTGGGAAAACTTTCGTTTGATCAGTTGCTGAGAACATTTCAGGCACAAGGGGCTGAAGTTGGAAAGCCTCGGCCTCAGTTTGGGCATGGGGTTGAAGTGCATTTGGGCGAAGAATTCCCAACCTTAATGGGTTCCTACCATCCAAGCCGCCAAAACACACAGACGCACAAATTGAGCGAAACCATGCTTCAGGACGTGTTTTCCAAAGCCAAGCAGCTCAGCAGTCACCCTTTTTGAACCTAATTTTCATCTAATTTCAGGAAACCATTCCCAAATCCATTCGTATTAATAAATAACTCACGCCGAGCGGTGGTCACCAACTCCGAACCGACTCGGCTCTAATGAAGGAGGGAGTTATGAACTTTGCAAAATGGATACATGTTAAGGTCCAAGGCTGGAAAGGTTTGGCAACAATTCTTGTCCCAAATCATACCACTGTAACGGAATTTAAATCCATGTTGGGACTAGAGATTTATGAAACCGTCAACGTGCCTGCAAGCTTTCTCCCACTTCACGATGAGAGCAACTTGTACGACTACGTGGACGAATTCGACACAGTTTCCGTTGAACGCCAACTCCCAATTTAACCTTGGCATGTTGCCCAAGCGGAAAATATTAATGAATACCTGACATTAGAAATACTCTTTAAGATTGACCTCCTTTAATTCACCTCCTTGAGGCAAAAATCGCTTGAGTTCCCCTACTCAAGCGATTTTTGCCTTTACTCGATACAATCAATTCATGTTTAAAAAGGTCAAAGCTTTTTGTGAAATTGAAAAATTGCTCTCTGTAAACGACCAAATTGTGATTGCCGTATCCGGTGGCGTGGATTCAATGGTCTTATTAGAAATGCTTTTCCAATTTCAAAAAGAGTTGAATTTACAACTCCATGTTGCCCATCTGAATCATCAACTTCGGCCTGATTCGGAAGTTGATGCCAATTTTGTCGTAGAACAGGCTAAACAAAGAGGATTGGCCTTTACATTGGAAAAAGTGAACGTGGCTGAGTATGCAAGTAAGAACAAACAATCCATCGAAACAGCGGGGCGTCACGCTCGTTATGATTTTCTGAAAAGAGTGGCGCAGGCTCACCATTACGGAAAAATTGCTTTGGCCCATCATCAAAACGATCAAGCAGAAACTTTTTTTCTAAATGTGATTCGAGGCGCAACCGCTCAAGGTTGGGGAGGCATGAAACCTCTATCAGATGTTTACATTCGCCCCTTATTAAACTGTTCTAAATCAAATATTTATCAATTTGCTCAGGATCAAAAAATTCCTTATCGAGAAGATGAAACTAATACAGATCAAAAATTTCGTCGAAATTGGGTTCGTCAGCGTGTGATTCCACTGCTTGAACAGAAAAACGAAAATCTGGTAGATGCGATCACCCGCAATCAAGCTGTTTTCCGCCAAACCTCCGATTACCTTCAACAGCAGGCTGAAATTGTTTTAGAGCATCTCATTATTTCTAAAGAAAAAGATGAATTGAGTTTGAATCGGAAAAATTTTATTGTTCAACATCCAGCCATGCAAACTGAAGTCATTCGTCTGGTGATCAAAAATTTACGGGGAGATTTGAATCGCCTTGAAGCACATCATATTCTCAAATTATGCGCTCACGCAAAGAGTAAAGAATCAGGCCAACTCATCGAATTGCCGTTGGGATTGATGGTCATGATTCAGCCAGATGTATTGATATTTTCTTCCCAGAAAATTGGGAATAAACCCGTTCCTGAAAGTCAAAAATTGAACATTTCAGGCGAAACTCAATGGGCAAATTGGTCTTTCATTAGTGAGGTAAAAGCGTTCCAATCACACCAAGACATCGGTCGTTTGTCAGTGTGTATGGATTGGAGTAAAATCGAACCGCCTTTGGTGGTCCGCTCGAGGCAGCCTGGGGATCGGATTGATCCTATGGGGCTGAGTGGGCGAAAGAAAATACAAGACATTTTCATGGACGCCAAAGTCGCTCGCACAACGCGAGATCAAGTGCCATTGATTGAAGATCAAAAAGGCATTGTCTGGGTGGTTGGCCATTGTCAAAGTGAGCGAACCAGAGTGACAACAGCCAGCCAGCAAGTGTTTCACATTCGCGCTGTGCAGCATGAATAGGCAAATAAAGAGAGGACTTAATGAGCTTTATCATCACAGTCGTAACATTTGTACTTGTCATCGGATTTTTAATTTTGATTCATGAAGGCGGCCACTTTTTCGCCGCCCGCTGGGCAGGTGTTTGGGTCCACGAATTTGCCATCGGCTTTGGCCCCGCCTTTTGGAAGCGTAAAACCAAAGAAACACTTTATGCTTTGCGCTACTTTCCCGTCGGCGGTTATGTCCGCATGGCTGGTGAAACGGTCACTGCAGCTGAAGCCGGAGATCAATCCAATGTTGAGGATGCAGAAAATATTGATAAGGCTGCAAAGGCAGGAGAGAAAACTGACGAATTCACCGATGAAGACGTCAATGTGCCCGAGGATAGAATGTTTTCTGCTAAATCACCTTGGGCCAGAATGTGGATTATTTTTGCAGGTCCTTTAACCAATATTCTCGGTGCCATTCTGATCATGATTTTCGTGACCGCCGCATTCGGTGCGCCACAAATCGAAATCATTGACTTCACTGCCGATGACAGCCCTGCCGCTCAAGCGCTGGAAGCCGGAGACATTATCGCCACCATCGAAGGCGAGACCATTTATTCAACGGCTCAGATTACTTCAGCGATTGTCGGAAAAGGTGAACGCCCTCTAGAATTTGGGATCGTCCGGAGCGGTCAACCCATGGACGTGACTGTCACACCTGAATGGTCTCCTGAAAGTGATCGCTTCCTCATTGGTGCGCGTTTTTCAATTGCACAAACGAACTTAATCACCAGCCTTCAGGATGACTCTTACCTGGCTCAACAAGGCGTGCAAAAAGGCGATCGTATTGTTGCCATCAATGATATGAACGTGGCCAGCAGCAGCACACTGAACATTGCGCTGGATGATCTTCGCGATTCTAATGCCGATTCAGCCACATTAACGATAAAAAGAAATGATGCAGATCAGACCATTCCATTGGACCTTGCAAACAACTCAGTGGAATACATCTTTACCGGTATTGGCCTCGACCTACCGACCCGAGCTTTTGGCTTTGTAGAAAGTATTGCTGTAGGCACCAGCCAAACTTGGGGTATGGCTCAAGCGCTCTACAATGGCATTCGAACCGTCATCCGTGGCGACATTCCTGCCGGTGAAGCCTTCAGTGGCCCTGTCGGAATTGCCACTATTTTGAGTGATGGTTTAGAGCGCGGCTGGACCCAGTTCTTCTTTTTGGTTGCGTTTCTCAGCTTGAACTTGGGCATCTTCAACTTACTGCCCATCCCTGCACTCGATGGTAGTCGGATTGTGTTTATTACCATCGAACTCATTATTGGCAGACCGGTTTCACCAAAAGTGGAAGGCATTATTCATCAAATTGGCTTTTTCATTTTGATTGGTTTGATTTTGCTGATTACATTCAATGATGTCTGGAAATTAGTCGCAGGATTCTTTGGCGGTTAATAAATTTTTGATGTGAGAAGCTAACGCTTCGTAAGCCACATCAAAATCATCATTGATTATTTGCAGATCAAAATGATCGGCTTGTTCAATTTCATGTTCAGCAATCTGGAGCCTTCGATTTTGCTTTTCGGGGTCTTCTGTACCTCTGCCTTCGATTCGTGCTTTGAGATGCTCGAATGAGGGTGGCAAGATAAAAATAAATTGCATGGGGATTTCAAGTTGATCTTGCTTATCCCGAAGTTGTTGAGCGCCTTGAACTTCGATCTCAAGAATCACTCCGTAGCCTTGTCTCACCCAATCATGAATCGGTGGAATGGGTGTGCCGTATGAATTGTGGTTATAGATGGCATGTTCTAAAAACTGTTTGTCCAACACCATTTGATCAAAGATTTTCTGATTCACAAAATGATAATGAAACCCATCTGTTTCCTGAGGGCGTTTTGGGCGGGTGGTATAAGAAATGGAAAATTTGAGTTGATCGGTTTCTCCCAGAAGTTTTTGTACCAGAGACGATTTACCCACACCAGACGGGCCTGAAATGATAAAGAGGTGGCCTAATGGAGCTGCCTCATTCAATGTTACGCACCTGTTCACGAAATTTCTCCAGCACGGATTTCATATCAATCACGTTGTGGCTGACTGATGCATCTTTGGATTTTGCGCCAATGGTGTTGATTTCGCGACCCATTTCCTGAGCCAGAAAATCCAACGTTTTCCCCGCAGGCTTGTCACTTGTTAAGGCCAGGTTGGTTGCTTCAAAGTGGCTATGCAAGCGTGCTATTTCTTCGCTGATGTCCGAACGTTCAACGAAAAGAACCACTTCTTCTTCTATCCGGCCTTCGTCGATGGTGATGTTGCCATTCAAAGCTTCAATGCGCTCTAGCAGGCGTTGTCGAAACCCTTCTTTGAGTTCGGGCATTTTTGCACCAATGGTGCCTGTGATGGTTTTGAGTTCGCCCAGAAATTGATGAAACTCCTGTTCTAAACGTTCGCCTTCCATCGTGCGCATTTCTTGAACCTGCTCAATGGATTGAACCAACACAGGTTCAATGGTGGTCCACAACGTGTCTTCTTCAACCATTACGCGCTCGGTCACGCCGTCCATACTCAATAAAAATTCCAAAGTGGGTTCTTGTTTCAGATCCAACATTTCTGAAAAGTTTTTTAATTCTGCCCGATACTGTTTGGCCAGTTCTGGATCAAACCTAAGGGTAGGGGTTTGACGGGTTCGCTTGAGTTCCACATCCAGATCGATGCGGCCTCGATCAAACGATTTTTGCAACATATCGCGCACTTTGAGGTTGAGGGATGGATACCGATCCAACCCACTCACGCGCGGGTCAAGATGTCGATGGTTTAATGTTTTGATGCGAACACTGATTTCCCAATGGTCGGTGAGGACGCTTTGTTCCCCATATCCTGTCATACTGCGAACTGGCACGTGATCCTCTCCTGTCGTGCGGTTTCGGACAGTATAGGTTGAAGCTGCCTTTTGCACAAACTCTAAAGTTTAAGATGCTCTTGAAATCACTTGGGCTGCAATTTCATTGGCAAACTGCGCCGCGGCTTTGCCAGATTTTCCCTGGCTTAATGCATATAAAAAACCGCCACAAAATGCATCCCCCGCGCCCGTGGCATCGATTTTTTCCAGTGGTTGCGTTGGCACCACGACACTTTCATGCTGATCTATCAAGGCACACCCTTTTGCCCCCTGTTTGATGATGACGCTTGGAAAACACCTGGATAACACATTCAGCATATCTTGTATTTTTGTTTTTCTTGTGATTTCAGCAGCTTCATCTTGATTGGTTAAAAACACCTGAATCCCTGAGCAGGTTTGCAAAAAACGATCGATCCCAACTTTTTCAAGCACACCCACGGGAGGTGTGTCGATGACTGTCAGGTTGCGATGGTGTTGTTCAATCGCTTGCTGGAATTGACTGATGCCCTGCTCGTTGTTCAACAAATAGCCAGAGAAATAAAGTGCATCTTCATCCTTGAGCATAAATTTATCCAAGCTCAACAAGTCAAGCGTTTTATTGGCTCCTCGTTGGGTATACATGGTTCGTTCTTGCGGTGTGGCAATGGAGAAAACGATCCCTGTAGGTTGGTCACTTTTTTGAAATTTGAAATTAAGTTTTTCTTGCTCTAATTGCGTTTTAATCCAATCAGCACCGTCATCCTGCCCAACCGCCGCATAAAACAAACTCTGCCCTCCTAGACGGTGATACACGCGAGCCACATTGAGGGCCTGCCCTCCTACCCGGGTTTCAAACACGCCTTGGGCTTCGTCCCCTGGGCTGATGTTTTCGGCCACGTGAACCACCGTTTCAACCATCACATCGCCCACACAAAGAAGTTTCATTTTATCATTATCCAAATTAAGCTATGAAAAAAGCAACTCAAAAGGGTGGCGTCACCAAGTAGAGAAATTTTCAATTCATTCAATATCAGCTCGAATACCCTTTAGCTGGCCTCGATCACAGATTGCACATAGGATGCTGCATTCATTGACCAATCACCGTCCCCTGAGACACCTTCAAGCCATCGCGTTAGCGTGGTTGGTGTGGTGAATTCTCCCAGACGGCCCAGAGTGTAAGCGGCATACCAACCGGCCCAGTATTCATCGTTCACACCATTTAAAAAATTTGCCTGATAATCATGGTGCGTATTGCCTGCAGCAATCAATGTCTCCTTGAGTTGCAATTCTGTGGGTTTAGAAATCATCACTTGAAGTCACCTTTCTCTATAATTGCGGGTCTGTTCCAAAATTCTGATTCAAGGGCATTTACCACAATCTAGATAAGTTCTGAATCAGTCATGATTTCCACCAATGCTGGACCTTCATAATCAAGAGCTTTTTGAATCGAAGCTTTTAGATCTTCAGGTTTTTTGACACGAACGCCAAAACCGCCACAGTTCTTTGCAAATTTCGAAAAATCAGGATTATGTAAAGACGTTTGCCACACTTTCCACTGACCATCTCGCTGCTCTTTGGAAATCTTTCCGATTTCGCCGTTATTCAATAAAATATGAGTGATGTTCATGTTGTATTTGACAGCCGTGGTGAAATCGGCCAGATACTGGCCAAACCCTCCGTCTCCACTGACAGACAAAATTGGCCGATCCGGTGCCGCGGCCCAGGCTCCCATAGCGGCCGGAAAGCCGAAACCTATAGAGCCCAGATAGCCAGACATGATGATGGTTTGTTGCTTGCACTCGAAATAACGTCCAAAAGAATAGGTATTGTTGCCCACATCCACAGAGATGACTGCATTGGCTGGTGCGAGCTTGGTTAACACATCAAAGAGGATCGCTGAGTTGATGCCGTGCTTTTGGTCATCTTGTGCACGCTTTTGTTTTTCTTTTCGCCATAGTTTCCAACGCTCGGCAATATCTTTCCGTTGATCCAAGCTACTTAACTTCTTGGGCAATTGCTTGAGAAGAAGCTTGGCGGTTTCGCTGATCTCTCCCCAGACGGGCACATCCACTGGGTGAGATTTTGCCAATGCCATGCGCTCAAAATCAACCTGGATGATCGGTTTGGATTTTTCAATCCCTGTATGGTCTGAAAACGATGCGCCAAATACGATGAGTAAGTCGGACTCATTCATACACCAACTGGCAATGGGGGTGCCGCTTCGACCCAACACACCAGCCCCAAGCGGATGCGAATCAGAAACCTGTCCCTTGGCTTTAAATGTGGTGAGCATAGGGGCATTGAGCTTTTCAGCAAACACGATGACACCTTCCATGCTTTCACGGGCGCCATAACCAACTATGATGACGGGCCGCTTTGCCTTTGCGATCAATGCATTGGCCGACTGAATCGAAGCAGCGGGAGGGGTAATTTGAATTGACCCTAAACGACCTTGGCGTTTTCCAGGCAAGGCCTGACCTGGCGCAGGTAACACTTGGACTTCATCAGGGAAAATCAAATGTGACACCCCACGCTCCACAATGGCGTGTTTGAGCGCAAGGTTCATTAATTCTGCATGATTGCTATTGTGAAGCACGGTCTGGCTCCAGTGGGCAACGGCTTCAAAAGTGCTGGTTTGATCAATTTCCTGAAATACCCCAGGTCCCATCACTTGCGTGTTAACCTGACCTGTGAGTGCGAGAACGGGCGTACGATCCATTCTGGCATCCCATAACCCCGTGATCAGATTGGTTGCCCCTGGTCCAGCAATGGCAATACAGGCAGCAGGGCGTCCACTGACTTTGGCATAACCAGAGGCTGCAAATGACGCCGCGCCTTCATGGCGAATACCGATGTAAGTGAGATTGCCTTCTTCTTCTTGAATTCTCAGGGCATCGGCCAACCCCAAATTGGAATGGCCGACCATCCCGAATACATGCGTGACGCCCCAGTTGACCATCGTTTGTACCATCAAATCAGATACAGTGTCAGTGTGTGCCACAATTTCTTCAATGGCGACATAAACACCATCATTGCGCACTTCCACATCATAAGTGGCAACGCTTGAATCTGGGTGTGTTTTGCCTTCACCGGTCAAGGGGTCAAAGTCCCAGCCGTGCCAAGGGCAGCGCAAACACCCTTCTTCAATCGAACCTTCTCCGAGGGGACCACCTTGGTGAGCACAGTGGTTTTCCAAAGCACCGTATTGTCCATCGATATGTGTCAATGCCATTCGTGTGGTGCCTGCGGTGACGGCTTTGACGCGGCCCTCGGGCAGCTCGTCAAGGTCGGCCACCTTGTACCAGACAATTTCTTTTTCGCCTTCTTCATCTATCACCTGATGTTCTGATTCATCGTGGCGGAATTTTGCGTACCAATGAGAGCCATCACAGAAAGGTTTGTTTTTGGACCAGCCACAGCGACATAATGTGTAATGTTCAAGGGAAACTTCTTCGCCGCGTTCAGTGTCCAACAACTCGATACCACCCTGGATGTGGTAAGGGCCGTCTTTGGCCAGCTGGATGCTTGGTCGGCGATCTTGATCCCGATGCTCCACATCTTCTATCGAGTAGCTGAGAGCACCAGAAGGGCATTTTTTGATAGTTTCGATGACCTTTTCTACTTCAGCGCCGTCGGCATCAATCCAGGGCTCCACACCCATTTTCCAAACAGGCGGTAGCCCACTGGTGCAAAAGCCTGCATGGGCACATATCCCACGATTATCATGGATTGTGATTTTCTTGCCTACATAATTTTCACGAAAATCCCACTTGCTATCGGTCAGTTTTCGGTCTGAGAATCCGATGTTGGCATGGGTGCCATCGCAAAAGGGTTTATTATCAGAGGCGCCACAGCGGCATAAGGCGATGGTCTTTTTGGCTTCAATGCTGTCCCCAGAGGAGTTTGAGAAATTTTCCAAACCTTTGACGATTAACGGTCCATCTGGTGTACATTCAATCGTGACTTTCTTCTTTTTTTTCGCCATGGAACACCTCTTCTTGTATTTTTGAATCTATTTTAGTCTCCAATGCTTCCAGGTCATGAACGACGGCTTCTAAGGATAACCTTGATTCTCGAATCAAGGTGAGCACCGATCGAAGAACAGTTAGGATGCATAAAAAAGAAAAGGAGACGGTCACCCATCCTGATGCCTCATTAAATCCCAATATTTCGACAATAGCACCCGCCACGCTGCCCAGCAACAAAAAGCCGACGCCGATATACAATCCCACCAGGGCATTTCGGAATAGGGTGGCTCTGTTTTTTAGGTGTATCAAAAATCCTTTGGATAGATTGGGGTGAACGAATAAATGATGAATTTCGCCATGAATTTGTCCATACCGAGCAGCGGTAGATAAAATCAATAAACCAATACCAGGCAGCATAGCCACGGGCATAAGCCAAGAGACTTGTTGCATTTAGTCTTCTTCCTTTGAATGATCGGGCTTTTTCCAGGGCCAGTGTCCGTTGATTTCCACTTCCAGTGACCAGCTTAAAAAAGTGCGAATAAACACGATGGCAGCCAAAATACCCAGACTTTGCAGGTTCGGTTCAACTGCAATAGTAAAAATGATGTCTGCTGCAATTAAGATTTCCAAAGCCAGCATCAACGCCCGTGCCAGTTCCTTTCGAAACCCTTCATAGGCTTCCAGCGGTTTTCTTTTCTGAAGCACCAGATATAGAAATCGAACACAGGCGGCAACCAGACCAACCACCAACAACCCGACGCCCAATGCTTCGATGCTTTGGGCAAGCACCCGAAATGCAGTCTCTAGTGAAAAAATTGCATCATGTTCGGCAAATGAAAGAAACCTCATCTGTAAGCGGGATTATCAAAATCGAAGCGACAGCCAGCATCCCATTCAGAGCGTTGATTGCCATGTGCAGGGAAGCCGCCAGCATTTTTGATCATGCGTGCCAAATGCAAAAGATTCCATGTCATAAATGTGGTGTTGCGGTTGGTGAAGTCGTTTTCGATACCGCCTGATCCTTCATCCAAATAGGACGGTCCCGGCCCTGCTCCACCGAGCCATGCCGCATCAGCTTGAGGAGGAATAGAATAGCCCAAATGTTGTAATGAATACAGAATATTCATAGAGCAATGTTTTGCCCCGTCTTCATTACCCGTGATCAAACAGCCACCCACCTTGCCATAGTCCGCATACTGACCTTGTTCATTGAGCAGATGGGAGTTGGCATAAAGACGTTCAATGACCTGCGTACACACCGACGTTTTTTCGCCAAGCCAAATGGAAGAAGTGATGACCAAGATGTCGCAAGCTTTGACCTTTTCGTATATTTCTGGCCAATCGTCTCGGTTCCAGCCATGTTTGGTCATGTCACCGTAAACGCCAAAAGCCAAAGTATAGTCCACCGGACGTAGCACTTCGACACCAACACCATTTTTTTTCATGATGGTCTTTGAAATCTCAATCAGGCCTTGGGTATGGGATTGTTCTGGTGATTTTTTCAAGGTGCAGTTAAGAAACAACGCCTTCAAATCAGAAAAATCCCACTGACTGTTTTCACATTGCTGAAGTTGCTTTTCATTGAGAACCATTATTTCTCCTTGTAAATATCAAATTTTCCGGGGTGGTTTGAAATTTTGAATATCTTGATTTTTACATGCAGTAGCCATAAAAACAGTGAGGTACTTCACTGTTTTAAACTTCAGAAATAAAATTACATTGGCTTGCTTGCTTCAAACTGGCTAAAGAGAAAAGAGGATGGCAAAGTAGATTAATTGATTGATTGGCCATTTTCTAAAGATTTTAATTTGTCAATATCATTGAGAACAATCATGCCATTGCGCTTGGACAGGATGCCATGACGTTTGAGGTAGGCTATATTGGCAGAGGTCATTTCACGGGAAGCCCCAATTAAATTGGCGATCTCCTGATTTGGAAGTTTAAACGGGATCACAACGTTTTCTTCTTCAATTTTTCCAAATTCATCCGACAATCTGAGCAGCGTACTTTTGAGGCGTGAGAATATATTTTCGAACAACAAATCTTCGACTTTGTTTTCAAATTCCATTCGTCGATTGTTGATTAATCGAGCAATGCCCAGCGAAAAGTTTGGGTTTTTGTTGGCAAATCTTAAAAAAACATCACGATGTACCATGCACAAAGTGATGTCTGAAAGTGCAGAGGCTTCCCAATGTCGATTATCATCACCAAGAATAACCGCCTCTCCAAACACTTGTCCCTGACCTAACACAGCGAAACTGAACTTTTTACCTGTACGTTTTTGATGTGCCAATCGAACATGGCCGTTCAACAAGCTAAAGACCGTGCTTCCTTTTTCGCCAGGGAAAAAGATGGTTTCTCCTCGGCGATAGTTCACATTGTGGGCTTGGGATATCAACTCATTCATTTCGGCCTTGCTCAATGCGTCCATGAGGTTGAAGTTTTCTATACACCAAAACCTTTCGTTTTTGCCTGGCTCCGATTGGTATTTCATCCAGTCATCACTTCCTTGAAGCAAGCCTTTTTCCATATTGTTATCTGGTCATGCTGAGACTAAGCAAAAAAGATAACAGGAGTCCGCCTTTGACAGCAAGTTAAATGGATTTTAGAGCTGGCTAATTCTTTCCGCGACGTCTGCCGCCTCCTGGCTTGCAGAAAATAGATCGCGTGCACGTACAGCGTCGCCGATTGTATAGATAGATGTATCGAGGTTTGCGCGTTGAAGGGTTTCTGACAATTTTGTATTTGGAACACGCCCCCCAACAACCACATCAGACACGGTTAAGGTATTTTGTTCCCCTCGAGTTTGAATCATCACTTGATTACCTGAAATGAGTTCAGCTGTTGATTCAGGATATAAAAAAATGTTCTTGTATGAACCAAGTTCAGTTGCCAACAATGTGCCGTTGTATTGCCAGTCCGAAGCAAATGCAGCACTTGCTTCTATCACATGAACATTCACCCCGCACTTGCCAAGATGCTTTGCCAACCAACAACTGGCCAAGTCTCCGCCAAGAATAGCAACATCTCCATTCCATTCTGAAACTGGGCGTTTCAAAGCTGAGAACACATCAAAGCAAGGGATGGTCACGTCCTGTTCTTCTGCTTTTAATGATCGCCCACTGGCACCTGTTGCCACAATCACTGCATCAGGATTCAGGCTTTGAACATCTTCGGCACGTACAGGGCGATTCAGTTCAATATTAATTGCCAACGAATTCATTTGTCGGGAAAGCCAATCAACCAGATATCCATAATCAGGTAAAGCAATGCGGCTTGAATTAAATTGCCCACCCAATTCTGAACTTGCTTCAAATAGGTTGACTTCATGCCCCTGCATGGCAAGAAAACGCGACGCATACATCCCTGCAACGCCACCGCCGATAACCATCACACGTTTGGGGTTGTTGATTTTTACAAAATTCCTTGATCCCTCAAATGTTGATAATGGATTCGCTGCACAACCGGCAGGTTGACGGTTCACGCAAAAGTTCACACAGGAATTACAAGCAATACAAGGCAGGATTTCTGCTGGTTGATTATCCATCAATTTTTGAACGTAATAAGGGTCCGCATGAAAAGCACGAGTTAATGAAATAAATTCAAAGCCTGCTTTTGCCATCATCTCATTGGCAAACACAGGATCGTTCATACGTTGTGCCACGCTCACAGGTACAGTGTCACCAACGGCTTCTCGTATGGCTTGCGCTTCTTGTAAAAAACCACCTTTAGGTGAACCTGCTCCTTGAAAAATTTTCGACATGGATTCATACGTCCCGCCTGCCACATCAATCAGGTCAATCCCCGCATCAACCAGCAATTTGACAAATTGAATAGACTCCTCAACTTTTAACCCTCCTTCCACATAATCAAGTGCCGAAATGCGGTATCCAATGGGATAATTTCCCCCAACGAGTTCACGAATCGCAGCAAGAATTTCTAAGGCAAAACGAGCACGATTTTCCAGACTCCCACCATATTCATCCTGGCGTTGATTGGACTGAGGAGATAAGAATTGTCCAAGTAAATACCCATGTGCGCCGTGCATGTGGATCATGTCCACACCTGCTTTGATACAGCGTTCAGCAGCGCTGACATAATCTTCTGTCACGCGTTTAATATCTGCCAAAGTCATTTCGCGTGGCACTGAGCCCGCATCCATCGCTGTGCTTGGAATCGCTGAGGGTGCAATTGGTTGTCTAAAATGAGTGATGGCTGATGCTTGTCGTCCACCATGATGTAATTCCATCGCCAGCTTCGCACCATGCTCATGAATGGCTTCGGCCATGCGGATTAGCCCAGGAATCACATGATCACCATGACAACCCACTTGATACGGATTGCCCTGACCATCGGCAGATACGTAGGTAGACTCAAGCTGAATTAAAGCCACCCCACCCTTGGCACGCTCTCGGGTATAGGCGATGTAACGCTCATTCAACGAACCATCCATGTTTGCCATCGCTTTTTCCATTGGCCCTGCAATAAAGCGATTTCGCAAAGACATGCCGTTAATTTTTCCTGGGCGAAGTAGGTTTTCAAAAGCCATTCAATCCTCCAAAAATTTCATCATCACGTTTGTTTCGTATTCCAGTTTTGCAGTGCTTCTTGAACGAGTGCTTCAGCAAATTCAGCGTCGTTAATGTGCAGGTCAAGCTCAATCAAAGAAATGGATTCAGACAATTTTGAGCGTAACCCTTCGCCAAATGCTTGATTTGCCTCAGGATCATAAAAAGGTTTACCTTCTGCATCCAAGGCAGAAAAACCTTGAGTGGGAATGAGGATCGAGGTCGACGCAGTTGGTGTTCCCAAACGGTCGGCAACCACTTCCCCCAGTTGGAAATTTTCCTCGGGCGTAGTCCGAACCAGGGTTGTGAGTTCATTATGTTTGTTCAACATTCGATGTTGGAGGGCTTCTGGCAGAGTCGAAAGCGAACCAAAGTTAATCATGTCAATGGCTCCTGGTGCAATTACTTGAGGGACACCACATTGTGAAGCTGTCGAAACACGCTCTGGCCCCACACCCCACAAACCACCAAAAAGTTCATCTGCCAGTTCGCTGATTGTGATATCCAGTACCAAAGAAACCAACCCTTGCGCCACAAATGATTCGAGCGATTTCCCCCCCGATCCATTGCCGTGAAAGACAAAAGATTCGAAATTCTGAGCAGCAAGCAATTTTCGACATTTAGAAACACACGCTGTAGTTACCCCAAACATGGAGAGCGCCACGGATTTATCTGCCTCTCCAGGCTGTTGAAGTTTTCCTGATTGAACAGCACCGACTGCAACATGAGCCAATCGAGCAATCATCCCTCGAAGGACGCTATTATCGCCTTCAATGTCCACAATGGGGTAAAGCATGATGACATCACTTGCTGCTACAAGAGGGCGAGTGTTTCCTGCAACCACCGTTGCTAAAAGAATTTTTGGGATGCCAATGGGGATTACAGGCACAAGTTGACTAAAGATTGTGGCCGCGTTTGAGCCCCCCATACAGATTAACGCATCCGCATCACCTTGATGGACAACCTTTTTGAGAATTTCTGCTGCACCATCGGCCATGTGATTCACTGCATCAGCTCGCCCTAAGGAGGGAAGTGCCTCAAGCTGCTGTCCTGCCGCTTCTGCAACCGTTTGAGCAGAATACGAACACCCGTAATCACCGCCAAACACGCCTGTGTCTATGGTAATGGTCGATGCACCAAGTGATTCAAGCGCTTTGACCAAATTCCCAAAGGGTTCAGCTTTGGTGTCAAAAGAACCGGCAATAACTATTTGGCCCATGCTTATTTTAAGGTGATGTCTTTAAAGGAGCGCACGGTGGATTCAATCGCCACTTCGGTTGGCAGACGCTCCATCGTCGAAGCACCAATAAAGCCGTAACATTCCGAACCACGCATCACTTTTTCAACCGCTTCAGGCATTTCCAAGGGGCCACCGTGTGTCACCACAATGACGTCAGGGTTGACTGTCTTGGCGGCATCTCTGGTTTGAATCGCATGATCAATACACTCATCCAGTGATTTGGTCATGAAATCACCAGCCTCAGCGCCGATACTCCCGCCTGTGGTCAGGCCCAGATGGGCGACCAGCACATCCACGCCTGCCTCAGCCATTGGGGGCGCTTCGTGCGGTTCATACACATAGGCCAGCGTAAACATGCCTCGTTTGTTTGCTTTTCGAATCATGTCAACCTCGCGGTCATAGCCAAAGCCAGTGGCTTCCAAACTTTGACGCCAGCGTCCGTCGATGTAGCCCACGCTGGGAAAATTGATGACACCCGAAAAGCCCATCTCTTCGACTTGACCAAGGAATCGGTCCATCACACGGGTGGGATCAGTCCCATTAACCCCAGCAATGACAGGCGTATTTTCAACCACGGGCAGCACATCGCGCTCACCCATTTCCATCACAATGGCATTGGCATCGCCAATGGGCATGAGGCCGGCGTTGGAGCCATGGCCATTCATGCGATAGCGACCTGAATTGTAAATTAGAATAAGGTCTGCCCCACCCCGCTCGGCGAACTTGGCAGAGATCCCCGTGCCAGCCCCAGCGCCAATAATCGGCTTGCCTTCAGATAAAGTCTTGTTGAGCCGCTCAAGCACTTCGGTACGCGTAAACACAATAATCCTCCTAATCGACCATCAACAGGCCACCGTTGACATGGATGGTCTGACCTGTGAGATAGGTGCTGGCATCCGAAGCCAGGAAAATCGTGGGACCCACCAAATCTTCAGCAACCTGCATCCGACCAAGCGGAATATATTTTTCGTATTCAAACAAATAATCGCGGTGATGTGCATGCATGGGCGTGTCCACGCCGCCAGGTGCAATCGCGTTGACGCGAACGCCATACTCTGCCACATCTTGAGCGGCTGCTCTGGTCAGCGCCTGCAACGCCGCTTTGGCAGAACAGTAATCGACTCCACCACCATCCTGATTAAAAATTGATGCGCGAGAAGACCATGAACTGCCTATGTTGATGACACTGCCTCGGCCAGCCTTGACCATCTCTTGCAGTACGTCACGCATGATGCGCATGGGGGCGCGCAGATTGATGCCATACATCTTGTCCCACTGCTCTTCGGTAATATCCAACATGGTGGCATAGCCCATGATTCCGGCATTGTTGATCAACACATCGATACGATCACTCAATGATTTTGCAGCTTCAATCATCCGTTCAGGTGCATCTTCGGCAGATACATCCGTTGCAACAGTTGCCACCTTCACGCCAATTGAACGCAATTCTTCGGCGGCTTGTTCAAGTTTTTCAGCATTTAAATCGACCAACACAAGGTGGCTTCCACGATGCGCCAATCCTTTCGACAATGAAAAACCAATGCCTTGTCCCGCACCAGTCACAATGCTGCAGTAACCATTCAAATCAAAAAGATCTTTGGAAATATCAGGGAATGCAAGTGACACGTATTCCTCCTATACAAATTTATTCAGAAATTTTCTAACCCTTTTTCAATTGATGAAGCGAAATTTTAATAGTTGATCTGTTAAACCTCATGCTACTTTTCGCAGTCATCATAGCACATCCAGACTCATCATTACTAATAATTATTAAACAGCAGTCTTGCTACGATCAAAACCTCGTCTGACCGCTCAAAATTTGCGACCCTTTGGTCACTCCGATAGAATGCGAGTTGGAGTTATCCTATGAAAATTCATAACACAACAATTGTTGCACTGCGCGACCCAGATGCAAAAAGAGCAGTGGTCGCATCCGATGGACAAGCCACAATGAACAATATGATTGTCAAGGCAACCACCCGAAAAGCAAGACGTATTTACGAAGGAAAAGTGCTTACTGGATTCGCCGGCTCAACAGCAGATGCCATCACTTTGTTTGAAAGATTTGAAGGCAAATTGAAAGAGTACAGCGGCAACCTGACCCGCGCTGCCGTAGAGCTGACCAAGGATTGGCGCACGGATCGCATGCTTCGTCGTTTGGAAGCCCTCTTGGTCGTGGTCGATGAAGAAGCACTTTTGACCATTTCTGGAGCCGGTGATGTAATAGAACCGGATGATGGCATCGTCACCCTTGGTTCTGGCGGTGGGTATGCCATAGCGGCAGCTCGCGCCTTGAAACAGGAAACGGATTTATCAATTGAGGATATTGCTAAAAAATCTCTTCAAATCGCAGCGAGTATTGATATCTACACCAACGACAACATCAACGTTGAGGTATTGGAATGGTAATGGACATAATTGAAATTAATTCAGAACAACCCCAAAAACGCCCTGATGATTTAAGCCCTAAGGAAATCGTTACGGAACTGGACAAATACATTGTCGGCCAAAAGGATGCGAAAAAAGCGGTGGCTGTGGCCCTGAGAAACCGCATTCGCCGCTTACGCGTGGAAGGCGATTTACAGAAAGAAATTCAACCAAAAAACATTTTGATGATTGGCCCAACGGGTGTGGGTAAAACAGAAGTGTCCCGCCGTTTGGCGGCTTTGACCCAATGCCCCTTCATAAAGGTGGAAGCGACTAAATTCACCGAAGTTGGCTATGTGGGCCGCGATGTGGAATCCATTGTGCGAGATCTGGTCGAGTCCAGCATCAATCTGGTTCACGATGAAGAAGTCAAAAAAGTTCGACGTGAAGCCGAACGCATGGTAAATGAACGCATTCTGGATGCGCTGTTGCCTTCACCTGAACAGACTGCGACAGAAGAACGTCAGGAGTCTATTCAACGTACGCGTGAAAAGCTTGCTCAGAAATTAGAAGCTGGTGCGTTGGAAGATCGCCCAATTGACATCCGAGTGCCACAGAACATGACCAAAAATGTGAACGTGTTTTCACAAGAGGGCATGGACCAGATGGGCATTGATCTCAGTGAAATGTTTGGCGGCCTGATGCCTCAAAAAACAATCGACAAGCGCTTGAAAATAAGCGAAGCCCGCGAACTTCTTTTTCAACAGGAAGCTGACAAATTGATCAATCACGAAGAAATCAATCGCTTGGGCATGGAACGGGCTGAGAACATGGGCATCGTGTTTTTGGACGAAATTGACAAAATTGCTGCTGGTGGTCGAGATGAACGTGGTGGTCCTGGTGTCAGTCGTCAAGGGGTGCAACGCGATTTGCTTCCATTGCTGGAAGGCACGACTGTACGCACCCGAACCGGAAATATTTCAACAGAAAATATTTTGTTTGTGGCTGCGGGTGCATTCAACATGGCCAAACCTTCGGACTTGATTCCAGAGTTGCAAGGCCGTTTACCTATCCGTGTTGAGCTTCGTTCATTGGAAGAGGCTGATTTTGTCCGCATCCTCAAAGAGCCAAAAGATGCCTTGACCAAACAGTACGCTGCACTGATGGATACGGAAGATTTAAAACTTGATTTTACAGAGGGCGCCATCAATGAAATCGCCAAAATTGCCACAGTATTAAATGATTCCATTGAAAATATTGGTGCAAGACGCTTACACACCGTGATGGAAAAATTGATGGAAGAACTCATGTTTGACGCCGTGGATGAAGGCGGCCGAGCGGTCACCATTGATGAAGATTATGTGAAAGAAAAACTGTCCAAAATCTCATCTGATCTCGATTTGAGCCGCTACATACTCTAATGAACATGCAAAAAAGTAATTTTTGGATGAATTTGTTTATTCGTTGGATCGTAACCACGCTGTCCATCTATTTGGTGGCGTGGTTACTCCATCCACACATTGATACAGACAGCTTTCAAAGCGCTATCTGGGCAGGGTTAATTCTGGGATTAATCAATGTGTTTGTGCGCCCCATGATCATCTTGCTCACCTTACCCGCCACGATGCTGAGCATGGGGTTCTTTTTGGTTCTCATCAATGCCTTCCTACTTTACATGGTGGGCGAATTGGTGTCTGGATTTGAAGTCGAAAGCTTTGGTTGGGCTATTTTGGCTTCAATCCTTATCAGCATTGTGGGCGCATTTTTGGGCCAGTTCTTCCGTGACAAAGCATAACAACTTCGTTTTCTTATTCTTCTTTAGCCTGTGCTTTTTCTTGAGTGGATGTGGTGGTGAAACTTCTGTTGACGTAGGAGAGAAGCCAATTTCTTTTGTTGTGTCACCTGATCAGAAAACGTTGTATGTGGCTCACTACACGCTGCCTGGAAAACTTTCTGTGGTTGACATTGCATCGAAATCAGTCACCAATAAAATTCCTCTGGAAATTCTTCCAAAACCTATGTTGTTGCTAAAGAATGGCCAAGAATTATGGGTTCTCAACACCGGCAGCAACACTGTCTCTGTCATTAACACCCAAAGTCTTGAGATCAACCATCGAATTGAAGTCGGATTAGGACCCACCGCGCTCCAATATCACTTGGGCAGAAATGAAGTCTATGTGATAAATGCTGAATCCCATGGGGTGAGCGCGATTGATGTCAATAGCCATCAACCAGTCGCAGATATTCAGGTCGATGCCTTGCCTGCTGACATTGTGTTCCAGCCAGAAGGAGAAGAAGCGTATATCAGCCATTGGGGTTCAAACACGATAGGTGTGTTGGATTTGGATCAACAATCGATGGTCCAGCGAATTGAGGTAGGTGAAAGACCCCGCCCATTAATCCTGTCACCCGATGGACAAACATTGTATGTGGGCAATGTCGGTGATAAAACGCTATCGGTGATTGATCTTTCTTCAAAAACAGTGATCAATTCGATGCCCTTGCAGGGATCGCCAGCTGATTTGGCATTTGCAAATGGAAAGTTGTTGGTATTAACCGTCAACGAAGATGCGCTGCAAGTGATTGACCCTGACCAGCAAACAGTGATTAGAACCCTGGTTGCAGGAACCTTTCCCAGAGAAATTAGACTTTCATCAAATCAATTACTTGGCTTTGTCATTGCACGCCAATCTGCTGAACTATTGTTATATGATTTACAAAATTTTCAAATCAAGAAGGTTTTTAAGGCGGGGCAAGGTCCGTTAACTTTGGCACCAATTGGTGATGATATTGTCGTCACTATCGATTTTGAAGCCGGAAAACTACACTTTCATCAAATCATGCAACAATAAAAAGCGGCCTGCCAAAGGAAGACAAGCCGCTTTTGGAAGTCTCTTTAATAAGCTTAAAATTCATAATCGGTATCGATAGAAATTTCCTGGCTTCGAAAGCCGCCTTTGTTAAAGCCGGTGGTACTGGCAATGGTGTAGTTTTTCCAAGGGTAGCTGAAACGAACGGACCCATTGGTAAACCCCTTATCGATAAAGTTAAACAATATTCGAGTTTTGATGTTCTCACCCAAGGTCGTTTGTGTGCCTAAAGCAGCTTTTTTGAAACCATTTTCTGCCATTTCAACTTTGGCGGTGAGATCCACATCCTCGGTTATATCTGTTTGAGCTTCTAGCACACCATCCATCACGCCTTTACGTCCGAAGGTGAGTGTGCCTTTTGCGGTGGCCATTTTGTTGCTAAAGTTGAAAGTGAATATGTTTTTGGTGATAAAATTCAAATCGAAGTGGGCGGTGTTTACAAATTTTAATATGTCGCGATCTAATTCTAAAACCATTTTTCCGCTATCAAAACCTTCTTCATCAAACGTTACCAGTGTGGATGTTTTAAAATCGTTGATATCGTAGTAAGCGCCAAATGTTTGTTGATGGAAACCACTGGGATCAAGGTGGAAATTCCAGGAGAAATTGGTGGCCGAAAACAATGTTTTGATGGTGGCATCAAGATATGGGCTTTCGGTTGCAAGATCTGTAAACAGAGCACTAAGTGTGTACTGATTCAGATTACGCTTAGCACTCACAGAAAAATCTCTAAATTTATTCTTTCCCCACATTGTGTTTAACGAAAGATTGTAGCCTGTTGAGCTTTCTTTGACACTGAGAGTCGCTTTGTCCAGACCATCGCGATCTATCGTGCCGCTGGATATCATTTGAAGCATATCGGCAAGTCGCCAATTGCTTTTGTAAGTTGCCTGCTTCAAACCTTGTTTGTTGAGTCCGGCCACGGCACTAAAGTCGAAGCGATCCAAGTCAACACCCAACTTCATTGTTTTGCTGACAAATTCAGTGCCCTTTACGCTTACACTCGTAGATAAAGACAAGCCTGAATCAAAAGCCACTCCGCCTCGAAAGTTGGAGGAAAATTCTCCCGCTTCAACACCAATCGTGCTACCTAACTGCAAAGTTGTTTGGGCAAATACGATTGCCCCAAAACTTATTGCAAGACCCACGCCGACGCAAAAACTCCTGAATGTGTTCATAATCGCCACCTAGCTCAAAGCCTAATTGTTACCTAAAATCAGTATAAATTTACCCACAAGCTTAATCGGGTTACTTGCGTGACATATGTACAGGAAGTTTGACTTTTTTAAAAAATTCGGCAAAATAAACCGAAAAAGCGATCCCTTGTCTTGAAATGATTAAGGTAGATTTGGCCAAAAGCTGATTGCATGGTGTCAATGAGGTATTGACAATTTGCTTGAGGAAGCAGCTTTATGTCCAATAGGAAGGGTTTTCCCGATGGACATACAGACTCCGACGTTGGTGTTGAACCACATTCAGGCAAAGCGCAACATTCAACACATGGCAGATAAAGCCAAACAAAGCGGCGTGCGTTTTCGGCCTCATTTCAAAACACATCAATCTGCCGAAGTGGGCCAATGGTTTCGTGAGGTGGGCGTAGAAACCATTACAGTGTCGTCAATCGATATGGCGCTTTATTTTGCCAATCATGGCTGGCAGGACATCACCGTGGCCTTCCCCGCCAATCCGCTTGAAATTGACAAGATCAACGAACTTGCCTCCTCCATTCAACTCAATCTGTTGGTGGAATCTGAAGACATTGTTTGTTTTTTGGAAGAAAATTTGAGATCCAACCTTAACGTTTGGATCAAAGTGGATACTGGCTACGGGCGCACTGGCATTCCTTGGGATGCTGAAAGGCTCATCAATGTCGCAAATGCCATTCAACAAACAGAAAAACTTCAGCTTCAAGGTTTGTTGACACACGCGGGCCATTCTTACAGATACCGCTCCAAAGATCAGGTCAAAGCACTTTACGCAGATTATTTTTCCAAATTCAAAGCAGCTCAAAAGCGCCTGGAAGACGCAGGCGTCAATCAGCTTGAAATGTCTTTGGGTGACACACCTAGTTGCAGCATCATGGATGACTTCAGTGGGATAAATGAAATCCGCCCTGGCAACTTTGTGTTCTACGACCTAATGCAATTCAACATCGGCTCTTGCAGCGAAGATGAAATTTCACTGGCCGTAGCCTGTCCCGTGGTTGCCAAACATGAAGAACGTGGTGAGGTCATCATTTACGGGGGTGCGGTACATCTCTCCAAAGATTTTGTCACAAATCAAAAGGGCCTCAAATCCTATGGCGGGATCAGCTTACCAACAGAGGATGGCACGTGGGGGCCCATGTTGCCCAACTGTTATGTGAGTTCATTGTCTCAGGAACACGGCATTGTTCGTTTGGATGATACCACCTTCGCTCAAACCAAGCTTGGCGATATTCTGATGATCATTCCAGTCCATTCCTGTCTCACCGTCAATCTGTTAAAAAAATATTTCACCCCGCAACATGAGGAAATTCAGGTCGCAAAGATCTAATCTTTGCGTAAATAAAATGGAAAAAGAATCAACTCATTAAACGCTCACACAACACGCACCAAATCTTAAAACCCCATTCGTATGTTTGGCATCAATGCACGCCACATCGTTGGCGAAAGGGGAAACAATGTTTCAAAAATCTCGCAGTAGAAGCATTCAAACAGTGAAATGGATTTCGATGTTTGCCTTGTTAGTGGCTTTAAGCGGCTGTGTCAGTGTGATGAGCCAGGAAAGCACGGCCTCAGCAAGATCAGTGGCTCAAAGTGCTGGGTGGTCCAGCAATGTCAGCATCACGTTTAGCGGTGACAACATGACCATTCAAAGCAATGGGGTTCCAAGTCATGAAACACTGGACTTTTACGCGGTTGGAAATCGAGTCATTAACGACTCAACCGCTTCACAGAATTATTCTTTCACCCTGCCATTGCAGCCGCAATTGGCGGCATCAACCACCAATACAGGTGCAGGCATCATTGGCATTGCCATTAGTGGCGCAGCGTTTTTCAACCCATACGAAGGTGATCAGGTGACCTACGCATTGGAAAGCAACTTCAATGTTGACGGCGCGCCCTTCATCGATCCCTGTAACGGCCATGCCACACCTAATAACGGTATGTATCACTATCATGGCATTCCCTATTGCATCAGCGATGCCATCGATACGCCTGGTCAGCATTCCAGATTGGTGGGCTACTTACTGGATGGTTTCCCCATCTACGGCCCGCAAGATGCCAGTGGCGTAACGCCATCAAACTTAGATGCCTGCAACGGCCATTTTGGTTCAACACCAGAGCTTTCTGAAGGCATATACCATTATCACACCACCGCAGTGCGTCCATACGTACCGACCTGTTACGCCGGTGAAGTGACCGTTACTCGCGGACCACGAGGATAAATTGTGAAATTTTCTCCGTAAGGCTTCTGAGTCCAAAATGTCTCGGAAGCCTTACGGAATCTATAATGGAAAAATCATGAATTGGAATTCAACTTTTATCTTCACAGGCATGTTGTTTATCAGTGCGATCTCTATGATCATTGGGTGTACGCCCCGCCAGCCTGAAACAACAATGAATGAAGATAAAACTAACTTTGCCCCAACCATTGAAGTGGTTGAAGATATTCAAGGTTTGACTGATAAAATTGCCTTCGTGGAGCAACGTAGCCAACCCAATTATCGTATCGCCCAGTTTGATCCTGAGACTCAGGAAATATCAACCTTGTTCCAAATTCCAAAAGGCGCTTGGATTTACCAACTGGATGTATCTGCGGATGGTCAACAAGTTGCCCTCGCCTATTCTGCCCCACCAGAGGGTGATCAAAATTTATTGGACCGAAGTGGTATTTATATCTTGGATTTAACCCAACCTGACGCCCAACCTCAACGGTTGATCGGCGGTCAACAAGTGGATTTATATTACACTTATCCCGCCTGGACCTCAGATGGTTTATTCATTTATTACGAAGTGTCTTCCAGAGAAGATTCCAACCATTTTATCGAACGCTTTAACATTAAATCAGGTGAAATAATTCGTATTGCTGAAAATGCAATCTTGCCTCAGCCATCACCCGATGGAAAATCTCTAACTTACTTCCAACTTCAAGCAGAAACTGATACGCGAACGTTGATGCTTTCCGATGCTGATGGGGGCGATATTCAGCAAATCATCCCTGGCTATGCGTATTATGACCTGGATTGTCCGGTATTCTCAGCAGATGGGAATGCCATTTACTTCACCGTGTTGGAAGACCCACTTGCATCTGTCCATTGGTTCGATCAATTGCTTGGCACACAAGTAGCATTCGCCCATGACAGACACGATTTGCCTGCCGACTGGTGGCAAACCTTAATCTCTGATATTCAACCCAAACAGATCACCACACAATCCATCATCACTAACTGTGGTCAATTCACGAGCGATGGCAAACATTTCGGTTTTGCCAGTAACGAAGGCTTTTATGTGATATCATCCAACGAAACAGAAGCCCACCTCATCTTGAAATCCAGAGCCATTCCAACATTCGACTGGATGTCATAGAAAATCTATTTGTCAATTTTTTAGTTTTTCCCTAAGGTATTAAGAGAGGGTGCCAGTGGCATGTAAATTAGGGTTTCATGCCACTGGCATTGGTGAAGGGTTATGTACCAACCAACTCTGTCTCCAGTCGTTGGATTTCAATGTTTAGGTGGTCTCTCGGAGGCCACGAATATCTTGTTGTTCTTTATACGTTTCTATTGTGGAAAAGTTTCGTTCATATTTATACTGTAAAATTTTTCTATGATGATTTTGCAAACTTACCGTGATCTTGATTGGCTTCCTAAGCCCAATGAATCCAGGCTGATCTCATCTTCTGAGTATCCACCGAAAAAATTAACCACCAGTGTTCTGTGCTTTGTTTTTAAAAAAGATTTGCTACTTCTGACCAAGCTGTCTGAGCGAGGCTGGGATATTCCTGGTGGGCATCTTGAGCAAAATGAATCTGTGATAGATGCACTACACCGTGAAATTCGTGAGGAAACAAAAGTCATCATCGAAAACCCTCTCTTAATCGGCCATCAGAAAATAACACTTTTGGGTGAAAGACCCAAGCACTACAAATATCCATTTCCAACAAGCTATCAACTCTTCTTCACAGCAAATATGAAAACAGCATATGGTTTTGAATCTTCCAACGAAACTGTGGCCAGAGATTTCTTTACGGGGGATGCCATCAGAAAAATCGAAACATCTGGGGCATGGATAGATTTTTTTGAAATTGCAATCCAGTTAAAACACAATCCAAGTTGATGGCCGAAAATGGCCAGCTTTTTGACTGAGCAGTGAGTATGCTGAGTGTATGAAAACACTGGACCCCAACATTTGCTGGACGGCACTGGAAAGCAAGGATGCGCGATTTGATGGCCGTTTCTTCACTGGCGTGAAGACCACGGGCATCTATTGTCGGCCCGTTTGCCCTGCGCCCCTGCCACGGCGAAAGCATGTGGAATATTATCGTTGTGCGGCGGCAGCTGAGGCAGCAGGATTTCGACCTTGTCTGCGTTGTCGGCCCGAAGCCTCTCCTGGTACACCTGCCTGGAATGGGCACTCAGAGGTGATCTCCCGTGCGTTGCAACTGATTGCCTCTGGCACGCTCAAAGAAGGTGGCGTGGAGAACTTGGCTGAGCAATTGAATCTCAGCACTCGTCAACTTCGCCGCTTGTTTCAGGATCAATTGGGAGCCACACCGATTGCGGTGGGACAGACCTATCGAGTTCAGTTTGCCAAGCAATTGATCACGGAGACTGGATTACCGATGTCGGAGATTGCTTTCACCGCAGGTTTTTCCAGCATCCGACGCTTCAACTCGGCGATGCAAAAAGCTTACAAAATGAATCCCAGTGAGCTTCGCAGAACGAAAAAAGAGCCAACAGACAAAACATCCCTATTGGAACTCAACCTGAGTTATCGTCCGCCGTATAACTGGGATGCCATGCTGGATTTTTTATCTGTCCGCGCCATTCCAAGCATCGACCGAGTGACTCAAAAGGGCTATCAACGCACCGTCCAAATCGATAATGTTTCAGGTGTGATTGAAGTCCAACCGATCCCACAGAAAAATTTTGTTAAATTAAGAGTGCCTTTGCACCTGGCACATGGACTACAGCATATTGTGGAGAAAATCCGGAATTTGTTTGATCTTCGTGCTGAGCCAGAAAATATCAGCCACACACTATCGGCAGATCCATTGCTCGCTTCAATTCTGAAAAAACATCCAGGTATCCGTGTTCCTGGCGCGTGGTCAGGCTTTGAAATCGCCATTCGTGCCATCCTGGGTCAACAGGTAAGTGTGAAAGCGGCTTCCACGCTCGCCGCCCGCTTGGTCGAACAGCATGGCCAACCGATTGAATTTGAAGTGGCTGAGTTGAATCGATTGTTCCCCAAACCAGAAAAACTTGCAGAAGCTGATCTCACAAAAATTGGTGTTACGTCAAAACGTGCAGAAACCATTCGGAATTTGTCTCGCACAGTCGCTGACGGCGAGATTGATTTCTCAGTCGGGTGGAGTCTGAATCAAACCGTCAAACGCTGGACAGAACTCCCAGGTATTGGCCCCTGGACCGCCCACTACATCGCTATGCGTGGCATGGGTGAACCAGACGCTTTCCCTGCCGAAGATCTTGTGCTTCAACAAGTGGTTGGGGATGGAACCCGACTGACGCCTGGACAGCTTCGAGAGCGTGCCGAAGCCTGGCAACCTTGGCGAGCTTATGCCACGATTGCCCTTTGGCGTCATGCAACAGATTTACAGAATGAAAGGAAATAACATGCAAACCTATTACGCCACCACCAAAAGCCCTTTGGGTCAAATTCAAGTGATCTGGAATGATGAAGGCATCACCCACATCGACTTTGAAGATGAAATGTCTGAACCTCAATCAAGTTGGAAAAAAGTAGCTGCCTCTAAATCCGAAGCGATTCAGCAACTCAACGATTACTTTGCAGGCAAGCGAACCGATTTCGACTTAAAACTCTCACCGACTGGCACAGAGTTTCAGAATCAAGTTTGGCAGGCATTGTTGAAGATTCCTTACGGCACCACCACTTCATATGGCGCGTTGGCAAAGCAGCTTGGACGTCCTAAAGCTTCACGTGCTGTGGGTGCGGCCAATGGCCAAAATCCATTGGCCATTGTGGTCCCTTGCCACCGCGTCATCGGCAGCAACGGAAAATTGACCGGCTATGCAGGAGGGCTACATCGTAAGGAAGCATTGCTTAATTTAGAACAAAAGTAAGATTTGGCTTAAGCTTCACCAAGGTAGGCATTGCGGACGTATTCATCCTCTTTGAATTCGGAAGCGGTGCCTTCTTTGATAACTTCGCCAGTTTCTAGCAAATAGATTCTGTCTGAATGTTCGAAAGCAAAAATGACATTTTGTTCTGATAAAAGAATGCTGATTTTTTTTGTGCTCCTGATTTTGTGAATGGCCTCAGAGATGGCTTTACGAACGATGGGGGCCAAGCCAATGGTGGGTTCATCCAAAAGCAGCAACGATGGATTGCTCATCAAAGCACGCCCAATAGCAAGCATTTGTTGTTCTCCTCCAGAGAGGGTTCGTGCCATTTGGGTGGAACGTTCTTGGAGGCGAGGGAACAGGCTGTGAATCATTTCTAAATCTTCACTCAAATCTTCTTCATCGCGAAGATATGCCCCAAGCATCAGATTGTCCTTCACACTCATGTATGGAAACAAGTGACGATGTTCGGGACATTGGATCAAACCTGTTTTAACAACCTCATGCGCTCGTTTGGGAAGGGGCTGCCCCTGGAAAGTCATGTCGCCTTGACCTGCTTTGAGGCCGGAGATCACATGAAACAACGTGGTTTTACCAGCACCGTTGGCACCGATAACGGACACAAATTCGCCTTGGTTGACTTGGAGGTTGATGTCACGCAACACTTGTGCTTTGCCGTATGAGGCGTTCAGGTTTTGCACTTGCAGGACCGACATCAGTGGGTGCCTCCTGCAAGGTAAGCTTCCTGCACAGCTTCATTGTTGATCACTTCATCGGGTGTGCCTTCGGTCAGCTTTTGGCCAAAATTCATGACCACCAACCGATCGACCAGCTTCATGATCTCGCGCATGTTGTGATCGACGATAATGAGGGTCTTTCCTTGATCCCGCAGATTGAAAATGAGTTGCGCCAGATCTTTGACTTCATGAGCTGTCAATCCTGCGAAGGGTTCGTCTAATAAAAGCAAATCAGCATTTGTTGCAATGGCTTTGGCAATTTCCAGGCGACGTAATCCGGCTTGGGGTAAGGTTCCTGGGAGTTTGTCCAGATCAGGCAAAAGGCCAGTGATTTCGCAACATTCATAGCAGAAATCGGCATTTTTGCTTTTATCCCACCCACCTAAAATTTTGTTAGGCAGTGTGGAGATCTCAACATTTTCATATACCGTTTTATGGTGCATTGGCTGTGCAATCTGAAACACGCGTGCGATACCTCGATTGACCACGCGATAAGTCGACCAGCCGGTGATGGCTTCATTTTTGTATTGAACACTGCCTTTGTCTGGTTTATGCACACCCATGATGAGGTTAAAAATGGTGGTCTTGCCCGCACCGTTTGGACCAATCAGGCCCAAAATTTCCTGGGGTTTTACGGTAAAACTCAAGCTGTTGACAGCCTTTAGGCCACCAAAACTTTTACTAATGCCGTTGATCGAAAAAATATCTGCCATAATGAATTAATTTTACTGTAAGCGTTTGCTAAAAAACTGTCAAGTAGACTGAGCTTCCATCATCCCCAAACACTCGATGATGACCCGTGCGGCTGCGAGTGCCGTAATACCCTGAGGATCGAGCAATGGATTTACTTCGACCAAATCCATTGCCACGATGGGGGCACGAATGGATTGAATCATCTCAAAAGCCTGTCGGGATGAAATGCCACCGGGGACAGGATTTCCGCATCCTGGAGCATGGGCCGGATCGAGCACATCAATGTCGAATGAAAGATACACTGGATCATTGTTGCGATAAGAAAATCCTTCCACTTCCCATGCGTAAATGGTTTCGATGCCAGATTGTTTTGCCAATGCCTGTTGCGCGGGTGTGGATGCTCGGATGCCAACTTGCGTGATCCGATCTCCACTCATGCCATCAAGGTTGGCAATGTGATAGGTCGAGCAAGCATGAGAATAAGGATCGCCATCGTAATCTGGATACAAATCTGGATGCGCATCGAAATAGAGCAAGCGCAAATTTGGATAATGTTTCAAAGCTGCCTTGAAGCAGGGCATGGTGATGCTGTGGTCGCCACCAAGGACAATTGGGATAGATTTCGATTTGATGAAGTTGCTGACGTTGGACTCAATTTCAGAAAAAGCCTGCTTCACCCGATTGCTTATGGAAAGATTGCCACAATCCATTGCGTCCAAACCCACCAATTCTACTCCACGTTCCGTACACGTATTTAAAGAAACAGCCAGCTCCCGAATCGCATTTGGCCCCATGCGACATCCTGGTCGATAGGAACTGCTGGCATCGTAGGGAATGCCCAATAAGGAATAATTGGCAGCTTGATCTGACAGAGGCTTGAAAATGTTATTAAAACTTCCTGTGTTCATCCTAACACTTTAAACATTTACTTGGGGAAGGGTCAAACCCCGTTGGTTTCTTTGATGACGGTATACTCTGCGTTCTCGATGGCCTTGATGAGGGATACGATGTGGTGCTGACCGTTGGTTTCGACTTTAATACTGAGACGCACCTGGGTAAAGCGCTCCATACTTTCAAATTGATTGTGTTCGATTTGAATCACGTTGGCATTTTGGTCAGACAAAAGTTGAGCAATGGCCAGCAATTGTCCAGGTCGGTCCGGCAAATCGACAGAGAATTCAAACACCCGCCCCATCTTAAGTAAACCACGTTCAATCAATGAAGACATAGTAACCACATCAATGTTGCCACCCGTCAATATCGAAACCACTTTGCCACTAAGTTCCAATTTGTCGTTGAGCAAGGCGGCCAAAGCCACCGCACCCGCAGGTTCGGCCACCAGTTTGTGTTTTTCCAAGATCAATAAAAATGCTTCCATGATGTCGGCATCAGATACGCGTACCACACGGTCCACCAACTGACTGACCACTTGAAATGTTTTTTCGCCTACCGTGGCCACAGCCACACCATCGGCAATCGTGTTCACGCCTTTGAGTCTGACAATCTTTTTGTTGAGGACAGAACGATACATGGCATCTGCGCCTTCTGCTTCCACTCCAATGATTTTGATGTCAGGGTTAATGGCTTTGGCTGCAATGGCAACCCCACTGATTAAGCCACCGCCGCCAATAGGTGCGAGGATGACATCAGCATCGGGCAGTTCTTTCAAAATTTCAAGCCCTACCGTGCCTTGGCCTGCAATGATATTCCAGTCATCAAATGCATGAACAAACGTGTAGCCGCGTTCTTTTTCGAGCCGATGGGCTTCAGTCGCCGCTTCATCGTAATAGGTACCGTGCAAAAAGACACTGACGCCATAAGATTCTGTGGCCTGAATTTTGATGAACGGAGCCGTGGTTGGCATCACAATGGTGGCAGGCACACCCGCTTGTTGGGCTGCATATGCCACACCCTGAGCGTGATTACCTGCCGACGAGGTGATGAGGCCGCGTTGCTTTTGAGCTTCATCTAATTGTGAAATCATGTTATAAGCGCCACGAATTTTGTACGTACCAGTTATCTGCAAACTTTCAGGCTTGATCCAAACCGAAGTGCCAGCCAACTCAGAAAAGATAGGAGAGGCAATCAGTTCAGTTTTTTGCAGGACAGGTTTGAGTCGCTCTGCAGCTTGTTCAATATCGGTCAAACCGATCTGGGAGAATTGTGCCATGATGCTCACAGTTATCCCAGACCGAGGGATCAATTTCAAATATGTTTCATTTATGACTTTGGCACTTGATTTCCCATGAAAAAATATTTGCCTTGATGGTAAAATAAGGGTTTTAAATCTTCATCAAACTTGGCCTCGACGGCTTGCCCAATGAAGCCGGTGTAATCGCCCAACACAAAACTTTCTTTGACTTCACATTCTGCGTTGACGATACAACTTTCGATCATTGGAGCTTTGATTTTTGTGGCTGGATAGAGTCGATCTTTAAAGAGATCATCAGCCAGTTTGTCTTTGGATTTTCCCGAAACACTGCCAGCCAAGTGAGATTGTGCGGCCAATTGATCCGAGCACAAGCTGACACCAAACTCACCACTGGCTTTGATGTATTCGTTAGTCAGGTGGCCATTCCAGACCATGATCAAAATTTTCAGTGGGTTCCAACTGACGCACATGGTCCATTCGCAAGCCATAACATCTGAATTTCCATCGTGGTGAGAAGTTACCAATCCAACAGTCGTGGCAAAATAGCGGTGCACATTATCCATAAACGCCTCCTAAAGATGAAATGAAAAGTTAGAATTTAACTAGGTTTTAAGCGACTTCTGGTGAAGTTGAATCTGAAACGGGTGGAGAATTGTTCTTGTAAAGCAGTTCAAGCGCAGGTCGGCTTCGCCACCACATCCAGGAGGTTTGAGAAAACACGCCAATCACAAAGGCCAGTTGCGCCACAAACACACCAGACACCTGCCCCCAAATGATGCCGCCGAGCAGAACGCCTCCGCTGGCAATCAGAAAAATAACCACAGCCTCGGTGATACTCCGGGTGTTTTTGCTGTGGATGACCACGCCCTGGTACCAGCTTTTGAACGTTTCTACAAATGGGCGCAACAACGCAAACCACATGCTGGCTTGAGCCAGTTGTGCGAGTCCAGGACTCAGACCCGATAGCGCCTGAAACCAAATGACGGATGCTGGGGTGGCAGTAATCAAAAGCGTGATCGCTGTGGTTGTAAGTGCGAGTCGCATGGCAAATTTCCTAAGAGGCCGAACCGCATTGGGTTCATCAAGCAGGGACACCACCACTTCATTGTAAGCAATCCCTGTGCTGAGCAGCATGAACAAGAAACCCGATACCACGGGCCAAACGGCAAGTGAGTCAAGTGGATTTGGCATACGACCAATCGCTGCTGTGCCCAATGGCACCGTTAACAAACCGAGCAATGAGGTCATCACCAGTGGGATGTAGAACTTAAAAAATACAGGATAAGTCAATGTTGGCACAATCGGTTTAGCTGTTTTCAATTGCGCGAGGATCGGATGCACACGCCAGCCCACATAAAGTGCTTCTATGATAACGGCCACAGCAATGGCACTGGTTCCCACCACGATCCCTGGTAAGTCGTTAATGAAATAACCAATTGCTAAAACCACGATCAACCCCACCAAACGAGTGGCTGTGCCCACAGAAACCGCACGGGATTTTCCGTGGCGTATCAGCACACCTTGATGAAAGCGTCGATACGCAATCGCCCAGGTCCAGGGCGTCATAATCATCAGGCCAATACGAGCAGGTTCAATAATTTCAGGGGGTGGACTGAACAATGGAACCACAATCCAGTCATAAAGCGGGGTGAAGGCAATCAGGATATGAAGCACACTGAGCGCAAAACCTGCAATCATCATAAAGCGGTTCATCTTCTGATAGGATAACCAATCCTTACTGAGTGCAGTTGATGCCGCAAGCAACATGATGATGGGAGATTCAATCAACAAAGCGAGTGGAAACACCATGCCACCATACGCAGCGAGATGAATTTTCGGGTCAGCCAAGCGCGCCATCACCGCACTGAGCATGGGCAGTTCAAACCCCATCAGTAGCCAACTTGCAGCCAATGGCCACCAGGCTTGAAAAATCTTTCGCTGAGACAACTCAGGATGTTTCGGTGGTGTCATATAAATTTGTTGGAACCCTCCAACCTGAATGTTACTGGCCATTAACCTTCTCCGCATTAAGAATTTTGACATGATTGTTTCCCTATGGGCACATCGACCAGGGTTCAACCTGCCCCACAACAAATCGTTCTTGTTTTGCCTCAATCGCTTCCAGCACACCGTTGCTGATTTCCTTATGCATCAACCAGCGTGAGTGATTTTCTTCAACCTGAAAACCCAAAACAATTTCGTAATAGGTAAAAGTGGATGCCAAGGCTGACCACTTCAATCGCTCCATATTTGTATTGCTTGGGTCTGCCGCAGCACTACCTAACACATGGAAGTAATGTCCAGGTTGAGCAATAGAACCCACCCATTTGGATACCTCAAAAGAAGCCTCCCGCGCAGTTGAATGAACCCAAACCACGGCAATATCGAAAAGACCCTTTTGTTGAACGTATTGTTTAAGCTTCAGTTTCAAGGCTTCAGCATCACAATAATTAACGATTAAGGGTTCAATGGCTCCATCGGATTTAGCAACCAGGGCATTCAATCGAGAGGGTGTTCGAGCCAGAACAGAAACCTGGTACCCTTGTTCAACCAGCCCCAGGCTTACGCCCTTGAGCATCCCTGTCCCTCCGACCACCAAAACGCGCTTGCTCACGACAACAACTCCCACAGTTTTTTTTGATCATCTATCTTCTTCCAGCCTTCACCGGGGCGTACAGGCTCAACATTCAGATCGGTGAAAAAATCATCAATCACTGCTGCCCGTTCCATTGCTAATGGAGGGCTGCAATAGTCTTCTTCCTCCCAATTGGCCCATCCTTCGGTATCCAATCGGGCGTTTAACAGGCTGTGATGCAATGTGTTGCCAAAGGGGCGCATGGGCACAATCTCTTTGGCATCCAACATTTCTCGGAGTTCAGGTAATTTAGATACAATCGGTTTGGCACGAACCAAGTAATGGGCCATGGTCACTTCCTTTCATACCATTTTTGCAACAGCATTTTTTCTTCTTCTTGTGTTAAACCTGACATGCGTTGTTCATTGATGGGGCGAGTTTTGTCCCACTCCAAAATGCCTTTGGCAGTTTCTGCCATCGGTCGATAGCTCAGCCCCAAGGCTTGAGCGCGATCACTGTTGGCCGTCCACCAATTGCCCATGCTTTCCGGCATGAACAAAGGATAAGCACCGTATGGTCGAGTGGGATTGGGCAATTCGTTTTTCAAAAAGATTCGATCGTTGATCCAGGTATAGGTCGGATCACTTTCGCTAACTTCCTTGAACGCATCAAACCATTGCTGCCAAGTGAGGGATTGACCTGTGCAATTGAAAACGCCGGTCAAGTTTTTCTCCAGAGCCAGCATGGCGAAGTTAGCCAGATCTCGAGCATCAACCACCTGAATCGGTTGATCCGGTACGCCAGGGGCCAGCATCTCGCCACCTTGTGCCACACGAGTTACCCAATATGAGGTGCGATCTGATTCATCGTGGGGGCCGCAAACGAGTCCAAGGCGCATGACTAAAGTTCGACCTGTAAAGGCCTTTTCAACTTCTTGTTCACAAAGCACTTTAAGCGCGCCATAATAACCGCGCACGTCTTCGGTGGTTTTGTCTTCGACGGTTTCGACGGGTGAATTTTCATCGTAGCCCACAGGAGCCGGTTTTTGATACACGGCCCCCGTGGAGATAAAAATGTAATGGTTAGAAAAATCTTTGAGCAATTCTGCTGAATCGCGCACGATGCGCGGCACATAGCCGTTGACATCAATCACGGCATCAAAACGTCGGCCTGCAAGCGGTGCAAGGCCGCCATCACGATCCCCTTTTAGTCTTTCAACCTCTGGGAACAAATCAGGATTGGTTTTGCCACGGTTGAAGAGGGTCACTTCATGACCGTCTCGCAATGCTGCTTCCACCATGTGCCGACCAACAAACAGCGTGCCGCCAAAAATCAGAAGTTTCATAGAAATAATTCCTTAGGCAATTGCTCGATGATTGTCTAGTTGTGGGAACGTTTCGCCGTGAGTGAGAGTTCGCACGAAATCATCTTCCAGGAATGAACGTGGAAAGCCGACTTCAAATCCCGCCACTTCATTTAGCTTCTCAAGTTCATCAACAGACAATTCAAAGTCAAGACATCCCAGATTGTTCTTCAACTGAGCGTCTGTTCTTGCACCTAAAATTGGAATGATGTTCGCCTGATGTTGTTGCTGACGCACCCAGTTGGTGGCAATTTGTGCAGGTGGTTTACCGATTTCTTCAGCCACCTTGCCGAATTTCTCAGCCAAAGAGAGCGTCTTTTCGCCCACCTGTTCAAAGCGTTTTGGCTCATCCCCATCACGATTGTATTTCCCAGTCAATGCGCCGCTGCCCAGAATCCCCCAAGGCGTCACAGCAATATCGAGCGCTTTGGCCATTGGGAACAAATCACGCTCAGGGTCACGGCTTCCCAGGTGATAAGGAATTTGCAAACCAACGAAACGAGACCAGCCGCGCAATTCTGAAATCGCCACGGCATGAGACACCACCCAGGCAGGTGTGTCAGATATACCAACATAAAGGACTTTTCCAGAGCGCACTAAATCGTCCATACCACGCAGCACTTCTTCAATGGGTGTGGTGTAATCCCACATATGAAGCCAGAGTAAGTCGATATAATCGGTATTCATTCGCTTCAGGCTGGCTTCCACGGTTTGCATCATGTTCTTGCGATGGTTGCCACCGCCATTGGGATCTTGTTGATCCGCATTGAAAGCACGCAACGTGTACTTGGTGGCGACCACAAATTGATTCCGGTTGGCCTTCACAAAATCACCAACGAATGCTTCGCTGGTGCCATTGGTGTAATTGCAGGCCGTGTCGATGAAGTTGCCACCAGCTTCAACGTAGGTGTTAAACATTTTCTGGCTTTCCTCTTTGGAAGCACCCCAGTCCCAGTCCTCACCAAACGTCATGGTGCCAAGAGCCAATTCGGACACCCGTAAGCCACTTTTACCAAATAATTTATAACGCATGAGGTAAATCTCTCCTAAACTAAAAGTTAGAGTTGTTCTAAGATTGAAAAAATTTATACCGCGAGCCCGCTACACTTCTGCCAATGTTGGATGATCTTGGGCCGGAGCCTCCTTCTCGTAACCTTTGAATAAGGCCCAGAAAAAGATAGTGGACAATAAGAATAAAAATGCCATCAAGAAAAACGGCGTGCGAAAATCGCCAAAACCCATCAAGGCTGCCCCCATGAAACCCGCCCCTGCCGTGGCAATACGTCCAATGGTCGATTGAAACCCAGTGGCGGTCGCACGTTCTTTTGGATCAAGCAACTCCATGCTGAATGCGCTCAAAACCGGGCTGGACATATTGAAAAATGTTGTTCTCAAAATATAAGCCAAACCTGCAATCGACATCACTGCAGTAGGATCAGCCAATGAGGGGGCAAATCCAATCACCATTATGAATGGGATGGCTGCAAATCGAGTCACCAAAATGGTGGTCACCTTGCCAAGTTTTTCGACCACAAAGGGCACAGCCAATGCACCAATTGCGAGGAACAAAGAGCCTGCTGCAAACGTGGTTCCAATTTCATGGGCGTGAGCATGGACCCCTTCGTGGAAAAACACATTAAATAATGGGACCACGAATCCAGCTCCGAGACTGATCAATCCATTCACCAGCAATAATTTCCCGATGATGACTGGATTTTTGATATTGGCTGTCAAAGATTTCAAAGCGGTTATGACAGATGGTTTCACTTTTTGGACGGGCTCAGATTTTGAGTCAGGAACTTGTTGCTTCAATAAAATAGCCGGAATCAATGAAAGAAACCACCAACCGATACCAATGAATGCAGCCCATCGATAGGCCACGACGGTTTCGACGCCAAAAGCACCTGCCGCCCACAAAGGCACGAATCCAGCAATCAGACTGCCGATCATGGCTGAAAATGTTCTCAACCCTTCGGACACGCTGAACAAATGGATGCGTTCTTTTTGTTCACTGTTTTCCGCCATGAAAGGTGATTCTGTCACATGATGCAAAGCACTGAACATGGCTGCTAAAGCCGACGCGATCAAAATAATGGTGTCATCTGTACTCAAAATCAGGGTCAAGGACATCACTGCACCCAGCCCATCGCCAAGGATGAAACCCGCTTTACGTCCCAATTTATCAGACACCCATCCCATGGGAATGGAAGCTGCGGCCCCTGCGAAGCCCATAACAAGCAAGCGCAAGCCAATAAATTCCAATGGCTTTCCAATTGCCAATAAATACAGATTAAACATGACTTCCCATGTGCCATGAATCATGTCCATGCCGATGACGTGCAACAGATAAAGACGAGCGTTGTAACTGAAAAGTTTGATTTTGGCCAGATAGCCGCGAAAGCCTTTTAAGTCATCGAAAGTATTTTGTGTCTTCACCATGTTCGTCCCCTTTCGCTGACCTCCGGAAATTTCATTATTTCTTGAGTCAAAGACCTTTTGTTGAGATATAACACATTGAGATAAATCGAGTATAGCACCTTTCGTCTATTTTGTCAATTATTTAGTTTACAAAGTTTACAAACTCAAAAAACCTTGTTATACTAGGTCTAAGTTTCAGAGCAAAGAAGGTACTGATGATTGATACGCCTGCGTTAAAACAAATGCCGGAAACTCGGCAGAAAATTTTAGAACTGCTCAAACAAAGTGAAGGCCTGATGGCTGACCAAATGAGCGAATCACTTGGTATTACCTCTATGGGAGTACGTCAGCATTTAGTCGCTTTAGAACGGGATGGTTTGGTGCAATACAGCGCCGAGCAACGCGGCATGGGACGGCCTAAATACATTTACACACTCACTGAAGCGGGCGACGAACTGTTTCCTCGTAGCTATCCACAACTGGTCAATACATTTATCGAAGCCACCCGCGAAGCCTTTGGTGAGGAAGGTGTTGATAAAGTATTTGCTGCTCGAAATAAATCCCTTCAGGTTATTTATGAATCTCGACTCAAGGGAAAAGACTTTGCCGAGAAAGTTGCCGAACTTGCCAAAATCCGCAATGAAGAAGGCTACATGGCAAATTGTGAGCAGAAGGACAAAAACACCTTTTATCTCTATGAAAACAACTGCGCCATCTGTCAGGTTGCCAAGCAATGCTTGAACGCTTGCACTTTTGAGCTTAAATTGTTCCAAACCGTTCTACCTGAAGCGAAAATCACCCGTGAAGACCACATAATGAACGGGGATCGTGCTTGCACGTATGTGATCTGTAAAAAGACAAAATAACCTTTCACAGCATCAAGGAGGCCACGATGCCGGATCTTGGAACGTTGGGTGTATTCACATTGGCTGCACTCGCTTTGTTGGTCACACCGGGACCTGCAGTATTGTATGTGATCGCTCGCAGCTTGGATCAAGGGTCAATGGCTGGCATTGTCTCTGTTTTAGGCATCAGTGTCGGCACACTGTTCCATATTTTTGCGGCAGCTTTTGGCGTATCCGCACTCATTGCCTCTTCAGCCGAAGCATTCACCACGATGAAAATCTTGGGAGCCGTTTATTTGATCTATCTGGGTGTGCGTCGATTCATGACCAAAGATGAACAAGAGACCCAAATGTTCAAATCCCAAAAACTTTCACAGGCATTCTATCAAGGCATCTGGGTCAACCTGTTGAATCCAAAAATGGCTCTGTTTTTCTTTGCATTTCTGCCCCAATTTGTTGATGTCGGCCAAGGCAGTGTTTCACTTCAGATCGTTTTCTTAGGGGTGTGGTTCCTGTTGCTTGGCACATTTAGTGATGCTATTTATGCTGTTCTGGCAGGGAAATTGAGACATTTATTGAAAGGCAACCTAAAGTTTCTAAAATTACAACGTTATTTTGCAGGCAGCGTTTATATAGTCCTTGGCGTGGCAACGGCCTTCGCCGGATCAGGAAAGAAATAAGGAGAGACCACTTTGGCAACCCGTACCCACCGACCACTTGTTTTTGCAGATCAGGTATTTAAACAGAACAGCCTTTTAAAAGATGCTTTGCTTGTCCTTGGCGGCAGTTTGTTTGTGGCATTGACTGCACAGATTGCCATTCCCCTTCCTTGGACGCCTGTGCCCATCACCGGTCAAACGTTTGGTGTATTGTTAATTGGGATGCTGCTTGGCCCTTGGCGTGGTGCTGCCAGCATGTTGCTTTATCTAGCTGAAGGTGGATTGGGATTGCCGTTCTTTGCGGGTGGGGCTGGTGGTGTCGGGGTTCTGATGGGTGGCTCCGCCGGTTACTTATTTGGCTATGTGCCTGCTGCGCTGGCGATTGGTTGGTTGGCTGAACGTGGTTGGGACCGCACTTTCTTCAAAACGGCATTGATCATGCTGGTTGGCAACATCATCCTCTATGTTCCTGGATTGATCGTACTCAACGCGGTTTTTCCAGACTTAAATACATTCCAGGCTGGCTTGATTCCTTTCATTCCAGGCGACTTGACCAAGCTTGCACTTGCCGCTGCATTGATGCCAACCTTATGGCGATTCTTCGGCATGAACAAGCCTGAGAAACAGGATGAAAAAGCTGGCTGACATTTCTCAGAAGATTTCACGAACAACAGTCATTTGAATTTGGGCGATTTCTGATAATCTAGATGGGGTTTCATTTTACCCAGTTGCTATTTTTTTAGCACTTCGGTTATAATCCTTCATGAAGGAGGCGTTATGCGGAATCGCTCAATCTTAATTTTTGTTGTTCTTTTAGGGTTATTGCTCTCTATTTCTCAACCCACTTTGGCCCATGTTGAAGACGAGGGTGGATTCTTGGCAGGTTGGATTTCTCTGGAAAACTTTGACGATTTCAACCAAGTTCTGGAAGACAATGATTACGCCCCGCTTTCCAGTGGATTTTTCACGTTTGGAGGATGGGGGCCTTTGGCTTATTTTGATAACGTTCGTCTGGGGTTTGGTGGGGCAAGCGGGGAATCAAAATCTCAGAAAGTCGATAAAAAGGCCCGATTGGAATTTGGCTATGGCATGTTAGACCTTGCTTATCCATTGTTCCGTTCTGATATCTCTGTGGCGACAATCGGTGTTGGCGCGATTGCAGGAGGGGCCACACTTACCTTAATCTCAAACCGTCCTTCCTCATTTGAAGATGCCATTCAAAACCCCACCAGCACAGAACTTAATCGATATTTCGCCGGAGCGAAACCCTATATCAGCGTAAGCTTTGATTCCGATGCCTTAGAGGTGCAAATTGTTGGGGCGTACCTGTTCACGTTCCCTGACAGGTGGGAACTGAGAGACAATCGATTTGAAGGCCCTCCGGTTGACCTCAATGGCTGGAGCGTAGAAATCAGCTTACACATTGAACTTGATTTACCTGACTTCGATTACAATTTTCCCGAAGACGATGAGCATGATGATGAAACAAAAGACGAATCTGACAAAGAAGCGTCTTAGAAGAGATTGGCTGTCTGGAAGTTTGTTTCGTAGGTTGCTTGTCCACCCAAAGAAATTTTATTATTGATTAAACAAAACTAAAGAGGTCTGGAGATATTTTTGAACATTTCTACAGACCTCTTTTTTGATTAAAAATTCCACGTTGATCTAGGCCTCTTCATCAACAGGTTCATTGAAAATATCTTCCAATGTGGCGACATCAATATCATCAACCATACCATCATTATTGAAATCAAATGCACGTACATTGTTTTGAATTTCTGGTTCGAGCAAGTTGAGGTTGAAAAACACGATGTCGTTGCTGTCGAAGCTGCTATCGCCATTAAGGTCTTCGTAAAATCCATCAAAATTCAAATCCTGCGGCATTTCTAAAGAAGAGCCAATAGGCGCAAGTTCAAGAGGGTCAACATCCAACACAAACTGGCCACCCAGGAGATTGTCGCCGCCAAAATCAAGGATAGATAAAATCAAATATCTTCCGGGTTCATAGGTATCGCCTAATTCGCGCGCGCTGGGCACATCCACTTGACGAACCGCGCCAGGCAATACAGGAAAATCTTCAATCGCAACAGATTCCAACACTTCACCTGCTGTATTGCGAATTTCCACACGCCCCTTGACGTTGGTTAAATTGACCAAGCTGGTATTTTCAAACTCAACGACGGCATTAAGTGGATTCAATCCTGTCACCTTTAAACTGTTGATTTGACCATTCGGGATATCGCTGCCCGGCGGTGTTTCCAGAATTTTGACCGCAAAACGTTTGCGTACAAAAATGGTGGCCCCGCCTTCAGCTTCCACCTCTCGCGGGGTGCCCTCAACAATTAAAGCCGTCCAGAAAGTCCCCTGAATGCCTATGGGAACTGCAATGGTAAAACGAATCTCCTGAGACTCGCCTGGCTCAAGAGTGAACTGCGTAGGTGCCACATTGATCCATTGTGCAGCTGATCGAGTAATGGTGCCCACATCCATAAAGCGATTTTCGCCATCGACACTACGATCCCAATCTGCCAATGAAATATTTACGGTGGTGGATTCTTCTTCATCGTTGATCACAAAAAATGTGCCGGTTTCGGTGGCGCCTCCTGGCAAAGACAAATCAAACTCAATCTGTGACAGTCTTAGCCCAAAAGATGACATCGAAAATACGCCCACAATCAATAACCAATAACAACAAAGTAGCGCAAAACGCTTCATGAGAGTCCTCCAAAAATCAGAGTTTTTTATATTTATCAGGATACCAATATTTAAAGGTATAAAATAAGTTTTTAAAGTGTTTTTAGTCACCAAAGCCACATTACATTTGCAATAAAGACTCTTTTAGAAATGAGAGAATAAGAAGATTGAAAGAGTTCTGCCTGAAATTTATTTTTGGGAAATCTTATTTCAATTGCTCGATGGAGAAGTGCTTTCACTGTAAGGCGACAGATTGTTTCTGCGTGACTGTATAAAGACCTCAAAAGAGTTCAGCAACGCTTCAACTTCTTCCAACTCACCCAGATAATGTTCTTTTTGTGCTTTGTCAGTGCATTTCGCTGCTGCTTCTTTGGCTTGCTTGAGATGCGCTGAACATTGTTCGAGTTTGAAAGAAGCTGTTTCAAAATCTGCGTCTGACCACGCCAGTGCCAGCCCTAATAACGTGTCTATCGAGCGATTGATTTCTTGTATGATTGGAATCATTTTTCGAATATCTTCCTGACTTAGTTTATCGTTCATAATCACCATATTTGTTGTTACACTGCGATATACCTTTATTCCTACTTATGTTATACCTATCACCAAAGTCGAAGAGACTGAAAATATCATGAAAATGGAATGAAAATATTTTTTCTCCTTAAAGGAAACATGCAGTTAACGGTGACCCGCTTCATATCTCACAATATACCTAGCAGGGAAATAATTTAGACAGAATTAAAGCTTGAATCAGAGAAAAAGAAAAATGGAACAGACAAGTAAATGACGTTTTGTCTGTTCCATTGAAGCAATATCTACGAAAATCTATCGATTAATTGGGGTTCATCTCTTCCATCAAATCCTGCTTGATGGCTTCCAACACATCCTGTTTGATGCGTGAAATCTGGCGTTGCGACACCCCAACTTCTTCGCCAATTTGAGCCTGAGCTTTGCCAGAGTAAAAAATGTCATGCACCACTTTTTGCTGCAAGTCACTCAACTTTTCGATGGCGGATGCGATCTTGATGCGAAATTCAATCGGAAATTCCTCATCGTGTTTGCTGCGAATTTTGGTGACATCAATTTCTCTAGGACGAGGATCATCTTCTCTTCGTTCTGCATCAATCGAAATATAATTGACCGAACTTCGAGCCTTGAATGCCTCACGAATGCCATCTTCCTCAATGTTGAGGTCGGTGGCCAGTTCTGAAATGGTTGGTAATCTGCCCTGATCTTTATACAAGCGTTCTTCGGCTTGTTTAATATCGTTGTTCAGTTTTTGCAACCATTGAGGTACACGCACAGTGGTGTGCTTGTCGCGGATGTAATGACGAATTTCTCCCTGAATCAAGAAAGTGGCATACGTCGAAAACTTTGCCCCGCGATTGAGGTCATAGTTGTGGGCCGCATTGAGCAATCCAATGTAGCCCGCCTGCACCAAATCTTCTAATGGCTCGCCTGAGTGGATGAATTTCTTGGCAATGGAAATCACCAAGCCCATGTTGTTTTGCACAACGCGCTCTTTCAGCGGCATTGTTTCTTCAACAGGTGCACCACGCTCAGTCAGCTCATTTAATTGTTTTAAAATTTGTTCGGTTTCCATCCAGCTGCCTCCGGAGGAACACGGACAAGACCGACCAAAATCTCTCTCATTTTAGCTCTCATTTCTTGGTATCGTCTAGCCCTATTGTCGTGTGAATGATTTCACGCTCACTTAATTTTTTCTCACTCATTTCCCGCTGATGCGCTGCAGTTATTGACTGGTGATCGTATAGATCAAATCCAGTTGATAACTGCCAGCCTTGTGGGCCTGGGCATCAAACATCAACTTGTAATCGACATCAAACTCGTACTCGCCTTCCACATGATTGAGCAACACTTGTGGGTCATTGCTGATCGCCATGTAATCGGAATTAAATGTGCTGCGAAGTTGGAAGTCTGAAATCGGCTTCGTGTAGGTGGCGTCACCACTCACACCCATGTGTTCGTTGTCTGTATGCACTTGCAACACCCAGGGCACATTGCTTTCCACGGCCAAATGGACAGCACTGTGCTGGATCATAAATCCACGCTGTAAGTCAACCTGGTTGGGGCTTGGCAATTGCACACTGGCAAACACCGTTTGTGAAGATGACATACCTGTGATAGACAAAGTTTGGTAAGGCAGAACTTTAAAGGACGTACTAACTCTCACGCTGTCGGCATAAAGGTTGAATGCAAAAACTACAATCACCAAACCGTAGATGACCAACCACCTTGCCAAGATGGTTCTCAAAATAACCTCCTTCGGTAGCTCGGCTGCCTTTGGTGCTTACAAAAGCTTGATGTGATTTAGGAACATCAACTGCTTGTGATCGCTTACAAGCATCAACCTTTGCCAGCGGACAAAGACCCGTGGCTTTGCGTCCCTGTTTCGCAACAGGTTTGCCTTTTTCGTGGAAGAGTAAGCTCCCCGAGTTTAAGAGTATAACATAAAACATTTACAAATACAATAACTGGCTTATAAGGTTTATTAAAATATATCGCTCCAATCAAATATTAACCAGTCAACCCAAAGAGCAGGGGGCCCCTTGACAATGAGGGGCAAAAGAGCTTAGTATTGAACAAATGCTTATTCTTGGTGAACAAACGTGCAAACATTAATAGCAGTAGGTGCAAAACGAACAACTCAGTTGGTCGAAGCCGCCCGCCTTTATTATGAACACAATTTCAGCCAGGAAAGAATCGCTTTAAAATTAGGTATTTCCCGCCCAACGGTGTCTCGTTTGTTGCAATCAGCGCGAGATGAAGGGATTGTGCGGATCGAAATTGTTGATCCTTTACATCGCGGCACACAGATTGAAGATCAACTCAGAAAAATTTTTCAGCTTAAAAAAGCCGTGGTTGTGCCCAACGATGGCGAAGCTGATCACATCATTAAACAACGGCTTGGAGAAGCTGCCGTTATTCTGCTTGACCAATTGGTTGAAGAAGGCATTACCTTGGGCGTGTCCTGCGGCACCACCATGCAGGCGGTTGCCAGTCGTTTAAATAGAAAAGCGATTAAAGACATGATTGTGGTTCAACTTAACGGAGGAATTTCTCGGGCTGAATACGACACGCACGCCAGTGAGATCGCACAAAAAATGGGGCTGAATTACAGTGCCATTCCCTATCTGCTGCCGCTGCCTGCGGTGGTCGATCAGCCGGATGTCAAACGAGCCATTGTATCCGACAAAAATATTGCAAAAGCACTGGAATTATCTCGAAAAGCCGATATCGCTATGTTTACCATTGGCTCATTTGGTCATGGCTCAGTGCTGGTGAAAGCAGATTATTTTGAACCAAACGAAGTCGACGATTTGCTGGCTGGTGGGGCGGTGGCTGACATTTGTTCACGAATTATCAATCACGATGGCAACCTTTGCTCCTCTGAATTAAATGACAGAACCATCGGCATCGAATTAGACGAATTGAAAAAGAAGCGCTACGCTATCGCCATAGCCGGTGGCAAAGGAAAATTATTAGCCATTCGCGCCGGACTCAAAGGTCAGTGGTTCAACACCCTGATTACCGATGAATGGGTGGCCAACGAATTACTGAAAGCAGCATCTTAAAGGATATTTATGAGCGGAAATTTCAACATTGCAGTGGGTGCAGATCATGGCGGATATCCACTCAAAGAACAACTGAAAGCATATCTTGAAAAGAATGGCCATTCAGTAATCGACTGTGGCACAGACAGCACTCTAGATGTGGATTATCCAAAATTCGCCTATGCAGTCGCCAAACAAGTTTCCGGTGGCAATGCCCGTTTCGGTGTTATTGTAGACGGTGCTGGAATTGGTTCCTGCATGACGGCAAACAAAGTCACAGGTGTGCGGGCCTCATTGTGTTATGATCTTTCTTCTGCCAATAACGCACGTGAACACAACGATGCCAATATCCTCACGCTGGGATCTGGCTTGATCGGCCAAGCATTGGCCCAACAAATTGTTCAAAAATTTATCACGACTGAATGCACGGTGGATCGTCATCTGCGCCGTGTGGAAATGATCAACCAACTGGATCACGGACGCGCACCTGATGTGCCAAATCCATCCATAAAAGAAGGAGCCGCTGTGGATATTTCACAAGCCGATGTTAACAAAATTGCAGAACGAGTCGGGCAAATGCTGCAATCGCCCGGAAGCGCACCAACCTCACAAAGTGGCCAATGTCGAACAGACATGGTGTGTCAATGTGGGGTTTGTGTAGACAAAAAGCCTGAAACCATTCGCCATTTCCTTGAATCAGGCGTGGATCGCATTGGCTATTGTGAAGGCACAGGCTGCGATTGCGTGCCTGAAGATGTCGCTCGATGCATCGACCATACCATTCTGAAACCCGATGCAACTGTGGACGATATCAAAAAGATTTGTGCGGAAGCGCGAGAGTTTGTGTTTGCAAGCGTGTGTGTCAGCCCTAGTTATGTAACGCTGGTGGCGCAAGAATTAGAAGGCACGCCCGTCAAAGTATGTACGGTGGTGGGGTTTCCATCGGGTGCGCATACGCCTGAAATCAAGGCGCTGGAAACACGGGATGCCATTCGTAATGGTGCCAAAGAAATCGACATGGTCATTAACATTGGCGCACTGAAAAGCGGCTTGGATGAACTGGTCTACCGCGACATCCGCATGGTGTGTGAAGCCTGCGAAGATGGCGGCGCAATCAGCAAAGTCATCATCGAAACCGCCTTGCTCAACGACGATGAAAAAGTCCGTGCCTGTGAAATGGCCAAACGTGCTCGTGCCAACTTTGTCAAAACCTCTACTGGATTTGCTGGCGGAGGTGCCACGGCAGACGACGTCAGTTTGATGAGTCGCGTGGTTCAAAGTGCAGGCATTGGTGTGAAAGCCTCTGGCGGCATTAAAGGTTATGAAGACGCCCAACAAATGATCCTGGCCGGGGCCACACGCCTGGGAGCCAGTGCTGGTATCAAGATTTTAAAAGAAGCGAAAACGGTGACGGTTTCTAGCTAACCGCATCAACAATGAAGGAGCAAACAACGTGGTAGATCTTAGATCATATGTCTTTTTGGACAGTTTGCAGCCACAGCATGCGGCCTTCCTGGGCACGATTGCCCAGGGTTTTTTGCCTATTGCTGGCATGGCCTGTTTGTATGTGGAAATTGCACCGGGCATTGAAATCAACCGCATCACTGACATTGCGCTTAAATCAACCAATGTGACACCCGGGATGCAGATTGTGGAACGCGTGTTCGGCATGCTGGAAGTTCACTCCGATTCTCAGGCCGATGTACGTCAGGCGGGCATTGCTATTTTGGAAGCACTTGAGTTGAAGGAAGAAGATCGCTGGAAGCCTAAAATCTTCTCACAGCAAGTGATTCGCAAAGTGGACGACCATCAGACGCAACTCATCAACCGCATGCGCCACGGGAACATGATTATTCCTGGCCAAACCATGTTTGTGATGGAAGTGCAACCGGCTGCCTATGCAGCACTGGCGGCCAATGAGGCTGAAAAAGCAGCTGACATCAATGTACTGGAAGTTCGTTCCTTTGGGAGCTTTGGTCGCATTTACCTGGGTGGAGAAGAAAAGGACATGGATGTGGGCTGGCGTGCGGCAGTCAAAGCTGTTGAGGAAGTCACTGGTAGAGTGGTTGACAAATAGTTCAAGAATTTTTTTAAAATCAATTAAAGTTACTAGAAGGAGGAAGCATGTCAGAAGCACTTGGAATGATTGAAACACGTGGTTTTCCCGCAGCAGTGGAAGCCGCAGACGCCATGGTAAAAGCCGCAAAAGTTGAGTTGGTGTCTTACGAAAAAATCGGGGGTGGGTACGTCACGGTTGTTATTCGAGGTGATGTGGCCGCTGTTAAAGCCGCTTGCGATGCAGGCAGAGCTGGTGCAGCCCGCGTGGGTGAAACCATTGCTGTTCACGTGATCGCACGCCCACACGCCAATGTAGACGATGTATTGCCATTGGGTCGGGGCAGTGGTACCGGCGGTTCCACCTCAAAGAAAAAGTAAATTGAGGCTGCGATGATTCTTGCAAAAGTGGTGGGCACACTGGTGTCTTCCCAAAAAGAGCAAAGCATGGATGGCCTCAAGTTCCTTATTCTGCAACAAGTGGACTTGAGTGGTCAGGCCAACGGCGGGTTCGTCGTGGCCGCCGATGCGGTGCAGGCCGGCGTGAGCGAAATGGTGCTTTATGCGTCGGGAAGTTCCGCCCGCCAGACCGTGATGACCGATAAAAAACCTTGTGACGCAGTGGTCATGGCCATTGTGGATCAATGGGAAGTCGACGGCGATACCAAATATAAAAAGGGATTGGACGACTGATTAGCAAAGGAGGCAAACCATGACTCGTTTGACAGACCAACAAGTGGATCAGATTGCCTCGCAGGTCGCAGGCATGTTGGGCAATGCTCCGGCGCAATCTGTCCCATCCAGTCAAACTTCTACACCCCCAGCCATTGATAAAGCGTATGGCGTGGGTGTGTTTGGTTCTATTAATGCTGCCGTTAAAGCAGCACAGGACGCACACGAAGCATTTCTTTCCATGGACCTGAAACGGCGCGGCAGAATTATCGCCAGCATCCGCGCCAAAATGTTTCAATACGAAGAAGAACTGGCCCGACGCGCCCATGAAGAAACTGGCTTTGGCCGCTTTGAAGACAAGGTGCGTAAAAACCATCTGGTCACGAAAAAAACACCTGGCCCTGAAATGCTGCACCCCAACGCCTACACTGGGGATCGCGGTTTGACTCTGGAAGAACCCGCGCCGTTCGGCGTGATCGGGGCCATCACACCGAGTACCAATCCCACTTCGACCATCATCTGCAATGCCATCGGGATGATTTCGGCAGGCAATGCAGTTGTGTTTAACGTGCATCCGTCCGCAAAGGATGTCAGTGTTTACAATGTAAAATTGCTCAATCAGGCCATCACTGAAGCAGGTGGACCGGCCAATCTGGTGACCACTGTGGCACAACCCACGATTCAAAGCGCACAGGAATTGATGAAGCATCCAGGCATCCGAGTGTTAACAGTGACAGGTGGAGCCGAGGTGGTTCGCGTTGCCATGCAAAGCGGAAAACGCGCCATTTGTGCCGGCCCGGGCAATCCGCCTGTGGTGGTGGATGAAACGGCCGATATCGAACATGCGGCCTATTGCATCGTTCAAGGGGCATCCCTGGACAACAACATCATTTGCATCGATGAAAAAGAAGTGTTCGTGGTCGAATCTGTGGCCGATGAATTAATCGCTGCTTTCTCGCGTCAGGATGCGGTGGTGTTGAAGCCTCACGAAATTGAACAATTAGAAAAAGTGATCTTCAAAGAAACTCACGGGCCACGTCAACCAGCCGTGATGGAGCGCAGCCTCATCGGCAAAAATGCAAAAGAAATCCTATCACGAATCGGAATGCACGTCGAAGACCGAATCCGCGTGGCCATTGCACCTGTACCATTGAGTCATCCACTCGTTTGGACAGAACAGATGATGCCCGTGCTACCTGTGGTGCGAATGCCCAATGTGAATCAGGCCATTGATATCGCCAAAGAGGCCGAGCATGGTTTCCGCCACACGGCCATCATGCATTCGAAGAATTTGGATAACTTGAGCCGCATGGCGCGTGTGATGGATTGCAGCATTTTTGTGAAGAACGGGCCTTCCTATGCAGGCTTGGGCTACGGTGGAGAAGGCTATTGTTCGTTCACTATTGCTAGCCCAACAGGTGAAGGGTTGACTGGACCGCACACATTCTCGCGACAACGCCGTTGTGTGCTGGTGGATCATTTCAGGTTTGTTTAATGCATCGTTATCCCGCCATTGCGCTGATCGAATTTTCCAGCATTGCTGTCGGTATAAAAGCTGGCGATACGATGGTTAAAAAAGCGCCGATCACGGTGTTGAAATCGGGCACGGTGCACAATGGAAAATTTTTGGTGTTCATCGGGGGGAGCGTGGCATCGGTCAGCGAAGCGTTTGAAGAAGGACTGTGGGTTGGCTCAGATCAAACCATTGATCGGGTGATGTTGCCAGACGTGCATGAGCAAGTTCACGATGCAGTGTTGGGTAAACGACAGAAATTTTCCAGCGATGCAGTGGGAATCATCGAAACAACCACAGTGGCTTCGATGATTCGCTCAACTGATGCAGCGGTCAAAGGAGCTGATGTGGATATTATGGAAATCAGATTGGCTGATGATCTTGGTGGTAAAGCGTTTTCAATTTTCTCGGGAAATTTGGAGGATGTGGAAATGGCCATTGATCTTTCCAGAAATGCGGTATCTCATCCAGATTTCTGGTTGAATCACAAACTCATTCCACGACTTCACCCCCAGATGGCAATGCAGATTGACCATTCCACCCAATTTGCTCAAGCCAAGCTGGATACATTGGAAGACGGAGAAATCTGATGATGTTGGGTAAAGTGATCGGCACCCTCACCGCTTGTGTGGTGTATCAAGGGATGGAAGGTTTGCCCCTGCTTCTGGTACAGCCTCTTGATAAAGAACAGAAGCAATCTGGCTCGCCATTTGTTGCTGCCGACCCAACGCGAATGGCGGGACGTGATGAATTGATTTACTACGAAAGTTCGCGTGAGGCGGCATTGCTATGCGATCCCTGGTTTGTACCTGTGGATCATGCTATCATTGGCATTGTGGACGATGTCAACCTGTATTAAGGAGCTTTGATGATTTTGGGCAAAGTGTGTGGCACAATCCATTCCACCATCAATCATGAGTTTTACAACAACAAACGCCTGTTGATTCTGGATCGCCTTACTCCGGAAGGCACCCCTACTGGCCAATACCTGATTGCCATTGACTCTGTCGGGGCAGGCGCAGGCGAAACCGTCCTCGTCCTCGACGAAGGCAACGGCGCCCGCCAAATCGTTGGAGAAAGCATGGCACCTTTACGCTCCATCATCGTTGGCATCGTGGACGACATCCACGTTCAATAATTTCTGTCTAGGAAAAAAGTTCAGTACCAGGATGAAACGTCACCCAGGCGAACCAGAATGAAGGCAAGCCCGCTATTTCCTTTAATGTTGTCCCAGACAAAGTGCCATTCGTTGCAACCCCGTCAAAACCCCAGGTGCTGCCAGTTTGCTGCTCAATGAGTTCGCCAGCATTGAGTCTGAAACTTAAGATCTGGCCATTCACTTCACGTTCAAAGAATTTGATTTCATTGGATACCGGATCAACGACCACCAGAATGGAGATATTGCCTAATGTGTCATTGAGTAATCCGGTTGAAAATATGGCACTTTCCTGATACGCCTTAGCTTGCCCTTGAATCGTGATTCCAACCACAATCTCTCGATCAGGCAAACGTTGATCGCGGTCTGCTTCACGTGAGGAATCGCGTGTGCCATTGGCAATAGATTCATAAATCACCAATTCTTCTATCAATTCATTAGATCGACGGGAAGACGCGATCGCAGGGTCCACATAAATCAAAGAATCGGGATGTGCGGCCACCCAATCACTGTAAGGCACAATATCAGCTGGCACCCGATGGAGCAGTCCAAATTCGCCGACGGTTTCTCCCGCGAGTGGTTCCCCTGTGAACTGCTGCCACAAAGAGCCAGTCACATCGTCATACATCACTAAATCGCGGCTGAACAAACCTGCGGTGGCAAAACTCATCACTTGACCATCAATGCTTGGGCGTTCAAACACCACACCTGAAAAACAAAGCGGACAGAAAGACACCGCCAAAGGTGCCCCGTTGAAATCGTCATTTAAGACATGAAAGCGAACAGGAGACAGCGTGGGCAGTGGATATGCTTTGGTAACACCATTGAACTCCACCCCCAGGACCAATTCATTGCTGTCCCATTTGCTGTTGGCTTGGGGCACGGTGTCGAAGCTGGGTTGATCGACAATGGTGTAGCCGCAATTCGCACAAACGGAAAGTTTGTTCAAATCCAGCTCATCCAATATATTAACACCGTTGATCACAGAAATATTGCTGCTTGTTGCCACATCTTCGTGATGGGCAAAGGCCAAGCCAGCAAACACATTGATCAGGATTATCCAGGCAAATAGAAATTTGATCGAGTGCATCAAAACCTCCTAAAATCGTCGCTATCAGCTTAAAATTATTTTCCGTAGAAAAACTATAGAAGGGAAATCAAAACCAGGTGAACCATGCACATTAGACCGGAACAGCCAAAGGATGAGGCGGCAATTCGAGATGTTCTCAAACAAGCCTTTGCTCCCAGTGAAGGCGAAGCTCGATTGGTCGATCAACTTCGACAACAGGATGATTTTCTTATCTCTCTTGTTGCGGAGGTTGATGAAACAATTGTCGGCCATGTGCTTTTTACCCATGCAACCATTATGCCTCAAACCCCTATCCGTCTAGCCGCTTTGGCTCCGGTGGCGGTGCTGCCATCACATCAAAATGAAGGCATTGGAACTGCATTGATTTATTTTGGACTGGACGAATGTCAAAAACTAGAATTTGATGCCGTGGCTGTGTTGGGGCATGCGGATTATTATCCACGCTTTGGGTTTGAGGTTTCTACGACATTTGGATTGAAATGCGAATGGGATGTACCGGAACCTGTTTTTATGATCAAGGAATTGAAGCAGGGTGTTTTAAAGCAACAGGAAGGCATCGTAAAATACCTTCCTGTTTTTTCTGAAATCTAAAATTATTCAGCGGGTTGAGCGTTGATGATGCTGGTAATCAGCACCAGTGCTGCCGCATGCAGGGCATCATAATCAACTTCTTCATTTTCGTTGGGCGACGTAGAAAACACTTGAAGCAATTCAGATCCCTGTGACCAGAAGATATTGATCTGGCGGGCATCCTCATCAATGTATTGCATCATAGTGTAACCCAGGAAATCAAAGGATGTCAGAGTATTTCCCAGAGATACGATAGCCAAGGCAATTTCAATTTGATCTGGTTCATCAAAGTAATACAGCATGGAGGTCACACGAAACACTTCGCCAAAGAACGGTGAGGTTTCGGTGGGAGAAAATGTAATTAACGTTGAATACTGTTCTCCATCAAAAATGGGATCCAGTCTCTCCACCTCATTCAACACTTCAAACCCAAGCAAATCTTTCGACAACACTTCGAGTCTCAAATCAGGATCATAGGTGGGTTCTGGAATGGTTTCCGTGGTGGTTTCAATTTCTGTGGTGGTTGTTGTTATCGGGGCTGAAGTTTCATTGGGTTGAGAAACTTCAGTGGGGGTTTCTATCGATGAAAAATCATTCAAACTGCCAAAAAAAACAATGCCACCCAACAGCATTGCCGCAATGCCTAATATCAACGCAATCGTTTTAAGGTCCATAAAATCTCCTCCCTGTCCATCTACGTTGTAGCGGTATGATCCTTCCCTGTCAAGGTTTTTCCATTTGGCCAACGGGTGGGAATTGTGGCTGAATGTTGACTCCATTGACTTAGGCATTGTCCTAGCTGATTCATTTTTTCATATTAGGTACACACATTGAGTAAGAAAAACCTCCCAAATGCCGGCGGTAGCCACGAGAAATAGTTGATTGAGATTGGGGTTGGGATTATAAAGGAAGCTTGTGAAACAAATGGACTTGGTTTGCTTGGAGGCTATCGCTTGAAAATCGCTGTTCCCAATGAAATAGACACCCACGAGCGTCGCGTTGCCCTCGACCCTGATCGCGTGCAACGGCTCAGCAAAAATGGGTTTGATGTACTGGTTGAGCAAGGCGCAGGAGAAGGCGCGGCATCTTCTGATCAACTGTATCAGGACGCCGGTGCCATGATTGTTGGATCGAAGCAGGATTTGTTTCAGCAGGCGGACGTCATTCTCAAGCTGAACAAACCTTCACTTGAAGAAGTCGATGCTTACAAAGAAAACACGACTCTCATCAGTTTTCTTGATCCATTGTCCGATCATGATTTGACTAAAAAACTTAAATCTAAAAACATTACCAGTTTCAGCATGGAGCTTGTGCCGCGTATTGCTCGCGCTCAAAAAATGGATGCGCTTTCCTCCATGAGTTCTTTGGCGGGTTACAAAGCTGTGTTGATTGCGGCAGATGCCTTGCCAAAATATTTTCCCATGTTGATCACAGCAGCGGGTACAATTGCGCCATCCAAAGTATTGATATTGGGCGCAGGCGTGGCTGGTTTGCAAGCCATCGCCACAGCCAAACGACTCGGCGCAGTGGTGTCCGCTTACGACATTCGACCTGCGGTTAAGGAACAGGTTGAAAGCCTAGGAGGCAACTTCCTGGAAGTGGACCTGGGTGAAGATACAGAAACCGAAGGCGGTTATGCCAAAGCCCTTTCTGAAGAGGGGCAACGCAAGGGTCAGGAAATGATCCATGAACACGTCAAAGGCATTGATGTGGTGATTACCACAGCACTCATTCCGGGCCGAGCCGCACCAGAACTGATCACAGAAGGCATGGTGAAAGACATGCCAGTGGGTTCAGTGATTGTCGATTTGGCAGCCGAAGCAGGCGGCAACTGCAAACTAACCAAAGCGGGTGAAACTATTGTGGAGCATGGTGTCAGCATTTATGGACCACTCAATCTGGCAAGCACGATGTCGGTTCACGCCAGTCAGCTTTACGCCCGAAATATTATTGCCTTATTTGAACATTTGGTTCAGGAAAACGAATTGCATTTCGATTTTGAAGACGAAATCACCAAAGAAGCCTGCGTCACGCACCAAGGCAACATTATCAACGAACGCGTGAAATCATTGGTGGAAGCTTAAGGAGAGTCGGCATGTTTGATTTAGACAATCTGTTTATTTTCGCACTTGCTGTATTTATTGGATTTGAAGTCATTACCAAAGTGCCACCCACGTTGCACACGCCGTTAATGTCCGGCTCCAACGCCATTTCGGGCATCACGCTGCTTGGGGCCATTTTGGTGGTCAACGATCTGCCATTGGAACTGGGCAGCATTCTGGGTCTTATCGCCATTGTATTGGCGACCATCAATGTGGTGGGAGGGTTTGCGGTGACTGATCGCATGTTAAACATGTTCAAGTCATCCAAATAAATTATGGATTTTGAAATTCTTCGTAATTTTACATATTTAATTGCTTCGGGCCTGTTCATTTTCGGCTTAAAATTGCTGAGTAAACCGGCCACGGCCTCCAATGGCAACCGTCTTGCTGCACTCGGGATGTTGATTGCCATCATCATCACGATGGTGGATCGAGAAATTTTGACGATTCCCATTATCCTGGCTGGTATGGCTGTGGGTGGCATCATCGGGATAATTACTGCCCGTAAAATTCAGATGACCGCCATGCCGCAATTGGTTGGTATTTTTAACGGCCTGGGTGGTGGGGCCTCAGCAATGGTGGCCATGGCGGAGTTTGTAAATCCCCAAGTGGCATTTGCCAGCACGGATGGCTACATTTATTTAGGGACCATCATTCTCAGCAGTTTCATTGGGATGGTCACGCTGTCCGGCAGCTTTATTGCCTTGGGGAAACTTCAAGGATTTGTGACCAGCAAGCCTATCGCGCTTCCGATGCAACAAGTGGTCGATATTGTATTGATCCTTAGTATCGTGGGGCTGGGCTTTGTTGCTGCCACCCCAGGTAATGAATGGGCTTTTTATGGCATTATTGCCATTGCCTTAATTTTAGGCATCGTGCTTGTGTTGCCCATCGGCGGAGCTGATATGCCCGTTGTGATTTCACTACTGAACTCTTACAGCGGCTTAGCCGCATCAGCCACAGGATTTGTGTTGGGCAACAAGGGGCTGATTATTAGTGGTGCGCTGGTGGGGGCATCTGGTTTGATTCTCACCAGCATCATGTGCAAAGCCATGAACCGTTCATTGCTCAATGTGATGTTTGCCGGTGTGGGTGGAGATGTTGTAGCTGGTGGGGCAACCGCCCAAGACACCTCTGGGAAGTCGATTCGTGAAATTTCCGGCGACGATGCGGCCGTGGTCATGGCCAATGCCCAGTCGGTGGTCATCGCGCCAGGATATGGTTTGGCCGTTGCCCAGGCACAGCATGAAGTCAGCGAACTGGCGAATCAATTGCTGGAACGCGGCGTGGATGTAAAATACGCCATTCATCCTGTGGCAGGGCGAATGCCGGGCCACATGAACGTGTTGCTGGCAGAGGCCAATGTGCCCTACGACCAGCTCTACGACATGGACGACATTAATCGCGAATTCGACAATACGGATGTTGTCCTCATCATCGGCGCAAATGACGTGGTGAATCCCGCGGCTCGACATGATAAAAACAGCCCTATATACGGCATGCCTATTCTCGATGTAGATAAGGCACGCACTGTTATTGTCAACAAGCGCAGCATGAATCCTGGCTTTGCCGGGATTCAGAATGAGCTGTTCTTTGCAGACAACACCTTCATGTTGTTTGGCGATGCCAAGGCCGCCATGGCACAATTAAACAAAGAAATTGTCGATGTTTAATGAAAGGCCATGAATGACACACCTCATATTGGCTAATTGGATGTCTGTGCTAATTGTGTCTGTGTTAGGCAAATGAGCAATCTGGTTAACACCGACGGGTATGTGCTCAGAATTGTGCCCTATCAAGACAACGATCTCATTCTGACTGCACTCACAGTTGATCTGGGAAAAATTACCATGTTCGTCAAAGGTGCAAGACGTCCTCGTAGTCGGTTTGGACCTGAGATTGATTTGTTGTCCTATAGCGAATTTATCATCCTCAATGGAAGGAACATCAAGCCCTTACGTGAAGCCACGCTGAAAGAATATTACCCTCGTCTAAAAGAGAATTACGACCATCTTACATCAGCACTTCACAGCGCAAAACTTTTATCTCATCTTGTACGTGATGATCAAAAAGACACCAACAGCATGAAGCTATTTTCAGCTTTGCTCAACACATTGAATCAGGAAGAGACAGACGTTTCTCTTTATGAACTGGCCTATAAACTGAGGTTGCTGGACAATTTCGGGGTCGCACCGCAATTGGATCGTTGCGCCCGATGTGGTCAGGAAAGTGCCAAATGGTGGTTTTCGTTGGATCGTGGTGGGGTGGTGTGTGGCAATTGTCAGTCTGCCAGTGATCTTCAACTCAAATCAGGGATTGCTCAAAGCCTTAATGCACTCCGAACGATGTCATGGGAAAAATTAGATCGATTGCGCTTGAATGTAAAAGAGATGATGTTTGGAAATAAATTGCTTGATCAATTCATGGCCTATCACGTACAAGATATTCCCTCAAAGGCCAAGTAAAAATAAGCTGAAAACCGCTCCCACAAAGGAAGCGATTCTCAATTCAATTTTCAAGATAAATTTGTGCTTGGTCGTTAAAAATCAAAAATTACATGTTTTCAAAATAACCACCCAGGCGCATCAAGAGGATCGCCACACCTGCTGCAATCAACAAATTTCCAATTGCGGTCAACAATTCACCCATGAAAGTTCACCTCCTCATATTCCAAAGAAACACTCAGTTTAAAATTGTTGCTGGAAACGACCAAAACAACCAAGGTCGCCTGTCACCATATTGAGGATTATAGGTCCAAATAAAAAAATTGTCAAACTGATTTATGCCTTCCTTTCAAGCTTTTAGAAACCCTACAAGGTTCAGAATTCTTTGAGGTGGGCGACCCCATTAACGCATGGTCCAAAACACGGCTTGATCCCCCCTCCATTGGGAGATATCATGACGGTCAGCGAGGTGAGTGGCATGAAATTTTCATTATTAACGCCCGAAGGAGAGCTTTACAGTTCTGAAGTTGATGAAGTCTCCGCGCAGGGTGTCGAAGGCGAACTTGGTATTTTGGCAGACCACATTCCTTTGGTGACTGCTTTAGAAGTGGCTCCCCTGAAAATTATCTCTAATGGACAGGAAACCCGCTTTGCCGTGTATGGCGGCATGCTGCAGGTTGCACCAGACAAAATCACTGTGTTGGCCGACAACGCCGAATTATCAAATCAAATTAACAAACAATCTGCACTGTCACGTAGAGATCAGATTCAAGCACAAATTGGCCGATCTCACGATGCAGAAGAAATCGAGTCACTGCAGCAAGAATTGGATACCGTCGAAGTTCAAATTGAGGTTGCACTATAAAATTTAAAAAAGTCGTTGTGACCGGTATGGGTGTTCTTAGCTCAATCGGCACCGGCAAACGCGAGTTTTGGGATGCGCTAAAAGCAGGTATTTCAGGCACTCGCCGTGTGGATGATTTCATTGACCTGGAAGGCGTTGGCTCTAAAGTGGGCGGGGCCATCCTGGACTTTGACCCCACTGACTACATGGAAAAACGCAAAGTACGCCGCATTGGACGTGCTTCACAGTTTGCGTTGGCTGCACTAAAAAATGGCTTGGAAGATGCAAATTTGGATTTAGATGGTGTTGATTTAAATCGCATGGGTGTCATCATGGGAACAGGCATTGGAGCCGTCGAAGCCATTTTGGAAAATCACTTGGCCATGCTTGAAAAGGGGCCACGTCGAGTCAGCCCGTTCTTTATTCCAAAATACATGCCCAACGACATTGTGGCTGAAATTTCTTTATCCACAGGGGCAAAAGGTCCAAATTTCGGTTCTGTGTCTGCCTGCGCCAGTTCTGCACAAGCTCTCGGTATCGCAGCAGATTTCATCAAACTCGATTATGCTGACATCATGATTGCTGGTGGGGCTGAATCCACCATGCTGCCTTTAACTTACGCTGGCTTCGATCAAATTCGCGCTTTGTCTCGACGTAATGATGAACCTGAAAAAGCATCCCGACCATTCGATGCCCAACGCGACGGCTTTGTGATGGGCGAGGGTGCAGGTTTGTTGTTTTTGGAAAGTGAAGAACACGCCAAGGCCCGAGGCGCACATATTTATGCCGAGCTTTCAGGCTACGGTCAAACGGCCGATGCACATCACATCACTGAACCTGCCCCTAATGGTGAAGGCGCTCAGCGTTCGATGAAATTGGCTTTGGAGTTATCTGATCTTTCACTCGACGACATCGGTTATATCAATGCACATGGGACAGCAACACCACTGAATGACAAAAACGAATCAGCTGCGATTAAGGCTGTGTTTTCCAACCCGCCACCGATCAGTTCTACCAAGTCACAGGTTGGTCACTTATTGGGTGCAGCAGGTGCGATTGAAGCAATCGCCACCATGATGGCATTTGAAGAAAACATCCTGCCTCCCACCATCAACTACGAAAACCCAGACCCTGAGTGCGACCTGGACGTGATCCCAAACAAAGCGCGTGAAGCTCAAATAAATGCTGCTTTGTCTAACGTGTTTGGCTTTGGAGGTCACAACGTCACTTTGGCATTCAAGCGTCTTTAATGTTCCACCTGTAAGGTCACCGTGTAGTCTCCAGATTCAATAGTTCGATCTGATCGGGTTTGTGGTTGCAATTCAAGCAGTCGAATCACCCAGTCATTGACTGATTGTTCGCGCGTGCCATCCGTGGTGTTCAATGTGATTTCCATTTGCGCATTTCCAGTGTCAATACCTAGCAAAATCTCTGCATTGCCCGCCGTGATACAAACCACGTCTTCGGGACAACGGGAGTCTCTTAAAACTTCCATGAAAGCAATTTTGAGTTTGCCATCCGCACTTTGAATGATCTCATTGACGGACAGTTGAAATGGCACATTGAAGTTAAATTGATTGCCCAAAGACACAAGGTCACAGGACGAATTGCCCAAACAAAAAACTGCAACGGTCAGCAAAAGAACATTTTTAAGCATCGAAATCAACCTCTCAAGGTTCGTGTATATTGATGCTGTGTTTACGTCCAGAGTTTCTACATCTTCCCTAAAGCTTTTAATACCCGTTCAGGACTCAAAGGAAGCTCATGAACTCGAACACCAAGGGCATGTTTCAATGCATTTGCAACAGCGGGAGCAGGTCCATTGACAGGAATTTCAGCCACGGCTTTGACCCCAAACGGCCCACTTGGCTCGTAAGTTTCTATAAAAATGGTTTCCAGTTTGGGCATGCCGACGGCTTTGAAAAGTTTGTAGTCAATCAACCCTTTGTTCATGGCGTAGCCATTTTCATCAAACAGCATTTCTTCAATCAGTGCTTGACCTAGTCCCATTGAAACGGCACCGTCCACCTGACCTGCTGCCAGTTCTGGGTTGATGATAGTGCCTGCATCAACCGCTGAAACAAATTCGACCACCTTAATCACCCCTGTTTCCGTATCCACTTCAATATCGGCAAACTGAGCTGCAAACGGGGGTGGGCTCACTGGAGAAACAAAATGTGCGGTGTGTTCAATCTGCTCTTTATGACCATGCCCATACATGGCTTTCATGGCCACCTCTTTCAAGGTCAGTGGCTTGCCATCCAACATCAAAGACTGCCCCGACACATAGACCACAAGATGGTTTTTCAGATTCAAAGTATCAGCAGAATCACCGGTCATACTTTCAGCCACTTTGAGAATACTTGCTTTTACTTCTTCAGCCGCTTTCAAAGCTGCGTTACCAGATACATAAGTGGTGCTGGAAGCATAGGCTCCAGAGTCAAACGGAACCACATCAGTATCAGTCGCGATAACAACCACATCATCCAGATCGATGCCCAACACTTCAGCCACAATCTGTGCGATCACTGTGTCGCCGCCCGTCCCGATGTCGGCTGCACCGATCAGTAAATTGACCGAGCCGTCTTCGTTGAGTTTTACGGTGGCATTGGCTGTATCAATACCGGCCACACCACTGCCCTGAGACAAGCACACCATGCCCACACCTTTTCGAATGACAGGATTGGTGGCATTGTGCTTGGCGTAAGCTTTGCGTTTTCCATACCAGCCAATGGCTTCAGCACCTTGATTAATGCAATCTTCCAGACCGCAGGTATTTATAGGCCAGCCTTCGCCAGAAGCATCTGAATTGCTCTTTATTTCATAAATGTGAGGTGAAAGATAATCTTTATCTCCAGCGCGAACGGTGTTTTTCAGGCGAAATTCAAGCGGGTCCATGCCAACCGATTCGGCCACATCGTCCATGTGGCATTCTAAGGCAAATGCCCCTTGAGGTGTGCCATAACCACGCATTGCACCTGCAATGGGCAGGTTGGTGTAAATGGCATTAAATTCATAGTGAACATTGTCACATTTGTAACGAGGCAGGTTTTTGTTGCCGGTGTTCGTCGGCACCGTCGGACTGTGCGAGCCATAGGCACCTGCATCCACCAAGGCACGCATATCAATGGCGGTGAGGGTTCCGTCCTTATTAACGCCCGTTTTAATTTTGAAACGCATGGGGTGACGTGAACGGGCTGCAGTCAAATCTTCATAACGATCCATTTCCAGGCGGACGGGTTTGTGACTGGCAACAGTGAGCGCGGCACAAATATCTTCCAACACCATTTCCTGTTTGCCACCGAAACCGCCACCGACCCTGGGTTTGATCACGCGAATTTTACCCACGGGCAAACCTAAAGCAGTGGACAATTGGCGTCGAACGTGGAAAGGAACTTGGGTGCTGCAAATAACGACAAGTCGGTCATCTTCATCGAAATAGGAAATGGCTGTGTGAAGCTCCAACTGACCATGTTGTACACGCTGAGAATAATAACTGCCTTCCAACACCTCATCAGATTCTAAATAAGCTGTTTCAAGATCGCCCAAAGTGACGTCTACACCTGCACATACGTTGCGCTGGGGGTCTTTAACATTGATTACATCAGGTTCGTCGTGGATCACTGGCGCGCCTTCGGCCAAAGCATCTTCCGGCGTGTAAACGGCAGGGAGCACTTCGTATTCAACTTTGATGAGTTTGATGGCCTGTTTGGCAATTTCTTCAGTTTCGGCAGCCACAGCTGCCACACGATCACCGACAAAACGCATTTTGTCATCCAATAAGAAAAAGTCCCAAGGAGACGGTTCGGGGTGGTCCTGTCCCGCGCGGGTGTAAGGCACTCGATTGAATAAATCAGCGCGACGGCCCACTGGCCCCTTGGCTTTTGGCACATCTTCGTAGGTCAAAACTGCATGGACACCTGGGAGTGCTTTGGCTGCGGAAGTATCCATGCTCTTAATGCGAGCATGGGCATGAGGGCTGCCCAACACTTTGCCCACCAGCATCCCCTGTTGAGGATAATCATCGGTAAATGCGGGTTTGCCCGTGGCCAATTGACGGCCATCTACACGCCATAAATCTTTGCCTACCACACTGAATTCAGGACGGGTTGCCATTAGTTGCCCTCCTTCATGCGTTTCGCGGCATTAAGAATCGCTTTCACAGGGCGCTCATACCCAGTGCAACGACAGAGATTGGCTGAAAGCGCTTCACGCGCATCGTCTTCGGTAGGGTCAGGATTTCCATCAATCAATGCTTTGGCAGAAAGCATCATGCCAGGAATACAGAAGCCGCACTGAACGGCCCCCACATCCAAAAATGCCTCTTGAATAGGATGAAGTTTTGGGCCTTGTGAAAGACCTTCAATTGTTAACACTGAAGCCCCTTGAGCTTGTCCGGCCAGCATCATGCAGCAGACGATAGGTTCGTTGTTGAATAACACGGTACACGTGCCGCAATCGCCTGTATAGCAGCCCACCTTGACACCAAAGTAACCCTCGCGTCGCAGTACATCACTGAGGCGGTCATAAGGTTGCACATCAAAGATCTGTTCTCTTCCATTGACGTTGATACTTAGTTCAAAAGTATTGCTCATTGATCCTCCCGAATCCCTAAACAATGTTGCAGGGCACGGCGACTGAGGGCCATGCTCATGTGTTTGCGATAATCGGCACTGGCGCGTTGATCGCTGATGGGCTTTGCAGCCTCAGCACATAAATCCGCTGCCTGTTGAATATTTTCTTCGCTGGCTGGTTTGCCTTCTAAAAAAGATTCTGCTCCCAAAACTCGAATGGGAGTGGGTGCCACAGATCCCAATGCAATCCGAGCTTTCTTGATGGTGTCGCCATCCAATTCCAAAAGGGTGGCGACACTGATGGATGCGATGTCACCTGGGTTTCGACAAATTTTTAAAAAATCTGTTTTAATATTTTTGGCAGGTTGTGGGATGCGAACTTCAATTAACAACTCTTTGTCGATCACACTTTGATGGGGGCCGGTAAAAAAATCAGCAATGGGAATCGTTCTTTGTCCGTCCTGCCCCTGAACCACACAATTGGCCTCTAACACCATCAGTGGCGGTGCAACATCAGCGGACGGCACGGCGCTGGCAATATTCCCCCCCACCGTGGCCATATTGCGAATATGCATGGAGCCAAACTCTTTAGCGCATTGCACCAGTAGCCCATCATCGGCTGCTGCCAAATCATCCCAAAATTCAATTTGAGTGATGGTGGCGGCGGCGCCAATCACAAATTCGTCACCGTCACGTTTGACAGTGTTGAGCAGATCGCGCACGTTGACCACAAAATCGGGCCATTCGCGTTCACAAAGCACATCGGTGCCACCCGCCAGATACTCACCTCGCCCAGACTGGGCGTACATAAGTTCAATGGCTTCTTCGATTGAAGCAGGATTGAAAAATGCTTTTACCGTCATCCCACACTCCTCTTAAAAATCAAAACTATATTATAAAATATTCAGAATTTTTAATGATAAATTCGTATTGCAGCCATCAACATCCAAATTGACCTGCATTATATGTCAAATACAATCCTTTTGGCAAAGGAAGAAAACACTTGTTAATTGTAGAATTTCCCAAATTTACTTTCGCTAAGAATGTAAGGATAGAAAACCAGAACCACCATTCGCAATCTAATCGTAGCCCCCTTTAGAAAAGGGGGCTGGGGGATTTGAAGCCTTCAACCTTCATTAATGATGTTCCTGTTTTTATAAGAATCTTACAGAACGATTTTGATCGCGTCATGCTGGCTCAAGGACTCGTAGATGCTGAGACGTTGCGCTTCATCCTGAACGACTAACTCGAGCTTGAGGGAGAGGTAGCGGCCGGTTTTGCTGTTGTTGGAAAAGCTTAACGTATGTTCCAAATCGCCCATCACATCCAAGACAGCCTGACGCAAATCTTCTTGAATGGAGCCAATGACTTTGTAGGTCCATTTGCAGGGATAATCGAGTTCAATTTGATAATCATTTAGATCCAAGGCGATCACCTTTTTTATTATAACTTCGTTTTTCAAATGATTTCAATCTGTCGGGTGTGATTCATGGAGGACGTATCTCACCCTCAGTTGGCAGCCAATCTCAGTGCGGAAGAGATGGGAAACTCACAAGTGAGGTTTCCCAATTGATCGATTCTACGGCCAGCAATGGGGTGGGTTCGTAAAAATTCGGGTGTGGTGCCAGGGTCAAGTTGCTGGAACAGCTCGAACACTTCTTTCAAACCGGTTGGATCAAAATTACTGGCGCAGGTGAGCACATAACCAAACGCATCGGCTTTGGACTCTTGATCACGTGAGAAACTCAGTTGGAATAAAATATTTAAGCCACTGGCGATGTCGTTGGTCAGCTCGCTGGAAACCAGGTTGCCCAGCGCCCACAACAAAATATCGCCCTTTGCCGCAGATTCGAATGCTCTGGCGGTGTGACGCAACACCACATGGCCGAGTTCATGGCCGAGGATGCCTGCCACCTGGTCGTCACTCTCCATTTGATTGAGCAAGCCCGCGGTGATGTAGATAGAGCCATCGGGCAGGGCAAACGCGTTGATTTCTTCGCTGCTCAGCACATTAAAACGGAATGGATGGACGGTCCATTTGGGATCTTGGCCTGTTTGAGCCTGAATCTGTTGTTCCAGATTTTGAAGTCTTTCCAATAATAAACGACCTATTTGACTGACACGATCTTTGGGCACGCCACGCAAGGGACCACCCAATTCGGCTTCAAACTGCGGTGCAAGCGTACGCCCCTGGTTGATTTGCTCGGTGACAGATAAGGAGACTCGATCACGTTTCATGTTGAGAGGATCGACAAACACATCGCCTTCGCTGGTGGACAGCCAGAACCAGAGTCCTGCTGCCAGCAACACGACTACGCCAATGTTGATCAGTTGTTCGTTGGTCATAATTCAATGCCAAAATCTTCGGGATTAAAATCGGACAAGTTGTCCACAATAAAGATGTCGTCCGGCAAATCTTCTAATTGCTGGCGTTCAGAAATAAGGATTTCCGTTTGACCACCTTCAATGGCATCGTCAATGACGATGCGGTTAGGCTCAACATCCCCATTGAATTCCACAAAATCATCCACTGTTGTAATTTGGGTTAAGGCACCACTGTCATTGTTTAATTCAGCTTTTAAAACCACAAACGTTTCCATATCCACCCAGGCAACACCTGTGGGAAAATCCACTTCGGCTTCAGGAATTTGCGTCAGAGCCAGGCGAAATGCAGAACGAACCTGCCCTTGACCCAACCAATTGACGCTGATGCTGTCTTCTCCAACGACTTCGGCCGTATAGTCTTCGCTAAAATCCAATCCAGTGCCAATTTGATCGTTACTCAAGTTACTGCCGGCAAAACCGGAACTGCGATCATCACTGGACACCAACTCCTTGGCTTGCCCTAAGGCAGAGAGGAACAACCAAAAACGCGCCTGTTCATTGGTGGTTTCTGGATCGACGCTGAGGAAGATGGTGCCACGTTCCAATTCGGGTTCGAGAAAATAAATCAACAAGCGATTGGGCTGTCCCTCTTCACGTTTGCTAAAAGTTGCAAAAGTGCGAGTGATGGTGAGGTCGGTGCTGTCAGTGATGTTAAAATCCATCAGGCTGATGCGATTGCCAAGCGCGGTGATCGACCCTGTATTGGATGCCCTTTCCAAAATGTCGTCGCCTGTCAGTGGTTGTGCGCTGAGCCAGCCTGAACTAAAGGTCAGCAACAAAGCAATCACTGTTATCACCGTGATCTTTTTCATCAACTTACCCCCCCTAGGGTTTTATCAGTTTTCGTTTCGAACCATTTTGCAATCTGTCTGATCCACTTCCATATGATACGAATTTAATAAAATTTGTCAGGTGGCTTTGATCCCCTGCCAGATGAACTCTGTCAGCTCCTCTGCCGCATGATCCCGAATGCGTTTGGCAGCTGCATCATCATAGAGCGAGGCACGTACCATGACAGAACGATTGGCCCCCATGATGGCATGGGCCAGCACCATTGGGTCGGCTTGACGAAGTTCACCACGATCCATGGCAGCTTGAAGCATGATGGCCATGCGATCAGGAATTTCTTTAAATAATTTATAAGTGAATTTTTCCAGCTTGCCATTGAGGTGCAACTCTTCACCCAAAAAAAGCCGCATCATAAATTTATTGCCTACCGCGCGCTCCATGTGAAAGGCAATAATTTGCTTGATTTGTTCCTTCATGGGCAGGTTTTTGCTGACAATTTCTAACACGGCAGTTTGTCGCTCGTTCATTTCGGTGTCGAGGATGTGCATCAGAATGTCTTCTTTGTCCTCAAAGTGATTGTAAAGCGTGCCCACAGCCACACCGGCTTCTTCGGCAATTTGATGCGCTGTGGTCGAGTAAAAGCCATGCTGGGCAAACACACTGAGTGCTGCCTGTCGGATCAACTCTTTTTTATCCGCTTTGATAGACGTTGTCATAATTTATGAATGACCATTCATTCCTATTAAAGCGTAAACCTGTTGAGGCTTTTTGTCAAGATCAAATGGGTGTTGCTGTGATCCATAGCACAATTAATTCCAGAATCAAATCATCACTCACCAACACATCAGCACCAGGTACTTCGTCTTGGGTGACCCAAAAGCGGATCGACATCAACACTTCAGCATCACCGTGGATGCCATCTACATTTGAATCCAATGCCCGCGCCACTTTCGTCAAATCATCGGCTTCCAGGGTTGGCTCAGTAACGGTGAAAGTCACACTGGTTTGGGCAAACCCACCTCGCCCATCTGTGGCCTGAAGTTCAACGGTATGTTGACCCGCTGGTGGATTTTCCCACGTGAGGATTGGATCATGACTGCCTTGTAAAAATCCATTCACAATCCAGGTAAAAGAAATAACATCATTGTCAGGGTCACTGGCCTGTGCAGTAAAAGTGATGGTGTCTTCAGTGGTCGGATTCCCTGGGGACATTCTCAAACCAACTGAAGGGTTTTCATTTTCAAGCTCTAATAAAGACAACACAGCTTCAAGCGCATCCACGCGGGGGAAGGTACGTCCGCTGAGAGAATCGGTGATGGGTTTGCCTGTTTCCGACAAAATTTCTCGGACTTCTTCTAACGTCAATCGATCGTCTATTTCAAGAAGCAAGGCAATCACTCCAGCCACATGGGGTGCCGATGCCGATGTCCCAATGCTGACCAGTGATTCATTCACGGCAATCACGCTGCCAGGCGCGAGGAAATCCAAAAAATAAGCACGATTGGAATAACAGGTGATTTTGTCGATGATTGGAAAATCCGCACACACATTGGCCTGTTCCAACTCGTTGGAGTTGTAATCGTACACCGCCCCCACAGAGATGGTTTCGGGCATACACTCAGGAAAACCCAACGCATTGGTAAATCCGTTGTTGCCAGCTGCAGTGACAAACTTCACGCCTCTGGCCACCAACTCACGGATCACTTGGCTGAACGGATCAGACTCCACACATTCGCGCTCAAAGCGTCCCCCGCCAATGCTGTAGTTGATGATGTCAATTTCCCAATCATCCACATTTTCAAGCGCTTCATTCAACGCTTCCAACAGTTCTTGACCGCTAAAGGCAAAACAAGGCCGATCGGGTGTGCCTGGCACATCCAAAGGCACATTGATGCGCCTCACACGAGCATCGGGGGCAACAGCTTCCAGCACACCTTTAACCCAATCCCCATGTGCAAAGCGACCACAGGGGTCGTCGCGGTCAGGGCGAAAATTGTCGATGACCACGATGTTGACACCTTCGCCGGTGATGCCCAAATCGTGGACACGATCCACACCGATTTGAGGCAGGCTCTGATTTAAATTAGGGAGTAAGGGAATCTCTGTAAAAATATCGGATTGGCCGTAGCCGTTGGGTGCATTGGTAAACATGGCAAATGAGCAGATGGCAAGCACCAGGCCAAGAAAGGTTCGCAGAAAAATCATATTCCCTCTTTATACCAATGGATTGCATCTGTTTAAAGGGGCAATCTACTTTAGACAAAGGAAACACCCTTCTGGTTTTGATTTCAACCCATATGATTTAAATCATGGCAAACGCCAACCCGACTTGCTATACTGTTTTCGACTGATGAGTCGAAAGGTGATTTTATGGGCGTTTCCGAGCGTCGATTACAGGAACGAGAACAGCGTAGACACACCATTGTAGACACTGCCTTACAGGTATTTTCCGAGCAAGGCATCAAAGAAGCCACCATTGATGAAATTGCCAACCGAGCCGAATTGGGCAAGGGCACTATCTATTATTATTTCTCCTCAAAAGAAGAAATTCTGGAAGGGGCCATTGAAGCCACTGTCGATGCCCACTTCGAAGGTTTATTTGAACGTGCTGACACCATCAAAACCCCATACGACATTGCCGAAGCGTTGCTTGTCGGTTGTGTAGATAATTTTCGCAAAAACCCGGCCATGTTCAAAGTGCTTTATATGGTTCTCACTGAACCACGCAACGCGCACCCTGGTGTATTAAAAGGCTTTGTGCGCCGTCACATGACCTGGCTTGATGACCTGAAAGCACTGGCTGTTCCTATTTTGGAAGCCCACGATTTAGAACCATCTTCATTTTTACACTTCGTTGGTACCCATGTGCATGGCATCATGGTGCTGGCCTCAAGCGGTCGCTCGGTAGACGGCCTACTCAATGACTCTTTAAAAGCATTGAAATCCATTCTTGACAAAAAATCCTAGGAGGATGCTTTAATATGTTCCGTAAAATTGTGGTCGCAAACCTGATATTCTTGTTCAGCTTGGCGCTGTTGATGGTCAACGCATCATCCGCTGTTAATCCTGATGAAGTCATTGTTCGTTACCCAGATGGCTTTACACGTTTGCTTGTTGCTGACCTCGCAAGCTTGGCCAACAATCCGGTGTTGGTCGAAGGTTTCTTGACCCCATTGGCTGCTGCCCGACACCCACTCAACGGCATTCGACAGATTATTGAAGACACGTTGGAGCTTAATGCTGGCCTCACTTCCTTTGTGGCACACGGCACGGGCCCTGGCATGACTGGTGTGTCCTTAATTCAAGGTTTGCCAATGGAAGCTGCATTTGGCCCACTGTTCGGTTTGCAGTTTGCTGTGGGTCCGCCCATGTCGCCGTTCACAAACTGGGAGTTACAGGGCAGCAATGGGTTCCCATTGATTCGGGTTGGTGGCGTTTTCGGCCCCGTGCAAATTCAATGGGGCTATGCGTTTGGCAATGATGCCCTGTGGGTCGGCACCGAAACCAGCTTTGGCCCGCCACCCAACGTGGAACAACTGGAAAACACCATGAACGACATCACATCCCGTATTTTGCGTGAAGGCGATTTCTTCGATGAATTGTTGATTGCCTTGGGCGCTCGTGGTGGCGATGTTTCCTTTGTTCGCACCACAGATGCTTTAGTGGATCGCCCCACCGCAGCTGGTGAGCAGGCACTTGGCTTTGCCATGAGCTTCACTGAAACGGGTGCAGTGGTGAACTTTGACGTTCGTTTCGAAAGCAGTGCCGCTGCTGCTGCTGCCTTAGCTGATTTGAACGCTGGCACCAGTCCTTTCTTGGCTCAAGACCTGTATCAGGGAGAATTGTTGAATGCGCGCCAATTCGGAACTGAAGTGTTGTTCAGTGTATCCACCACACTTGGTGGTGCTGTTGGCTTGTTGATTCTGGTCATGCCTAACTAATTAAAAAATTAAAAGCCCTGGCTCATGCAACTGGGCCAGGGCTTTTTTATTCATGCTCAAATTCTTAAAAGCATATGCCGGTTGGATGGAGCGCTTTGCCGGATGGGCTTTGGCCCTGTTGGTGGGCGTCACCCTTGTGCTGGCCTCACAGCTTCCAAACCTTGAGATCCACAACGACTTACAAACTTTTTATCCCAACGCACCTGTCACTCAAACGTTTCAACACATTTCTGATACGTTTGGTGGTGATCATTTTTCCCGAACGATGTTCATTCGCTTCAGTCCAATAAAAGGTCAAGGCATCACTTCTCCCGAAGCCATCCTGGACATGGAAATTGTGTTGGAGACATTGAGACAAACGGTCGGCGTTATTTCAGCCAAAGGCTTGCCCGATTTGGTCAAACTGATTTCCAGTGGATTGCATGGCGGCGATCCAGCATTTGTCACCCTGCCTATCGATGGTGATCCATTGGGATACAGTTTTGCTCAAGTGATTCAACTCACCACCCAGCGACTCAGCACGGTACAAGATTTTGTCTCGCCACAAAACTCGGCCCTGGTGATTGCCAACATTGCCCAATTTGCGAACATCCTTGAAGTGGCTGATCAGGTCAAGGGCGCTCTGGCAGACATTCCAACCAAAGCCACAAACATTGAATTGATGAGCTACGGCAACGCACTCAACACCTTCAATGACACCACTCAACAAGATTTACAACTTATCATTCCATTGACCGCCGCTTTGATGGCTTTGATATTGCTTTGGACATTCCGCTTAAAAAAACGAGCTTGGTGGGTCATGGGATCATTGGTCACGGCTGTGTCTGCGTTGGCACTAGAGGGCGGTATCAATTTGATAGCTTGGTGGCTATTGGTTGCCCTCAGTTTGATGTTTTGCTTGGCGGCTTTGTGGATGCAACTCAAAGATCGATATCCAGCCAACACCCGAATCAAAGCCTTGATCGCTGTTGCATTGATTTTTGTTGGTGTCGGAGGGTTGGTTTCATGGTCGTTGGCATTGATCACCTTGATGTTGATTTTGTTTGTGTTGAGCTTTTATTCACTCCACGAAATTTACTTGCCCTTACTGGTCATTGGCGTTTCGACCCTGTGGACGTTCGGTTGGATGGCCATGTTCAACATCCCACTCAGTTTTCTATTGATTGCTATTTTCCCATTGCTATTTGGTGTGGGGCTGGATGACGCTCTGCATCTTCTGATTCGATTCAGGCAAGAGCGACAGGCGGGCCAGCCCCACCAACAGGCTTTAAGTGAGGCTCTATCACACACAGGACGAACACTTTGGTACACAACTCTCTCGACAATTGTAGGCTTCGCAGCATTGATGTTTTCCGGCAGCCCGCCTGTTCAAGCGTTTGGCCTATTGGCAACGTTTGCCATGTTTAGCGCCTTTATTGTGACAGTCACTTTAATACCAAGTATTCAACAATTACTGGGCAAAGAGATCACCTTGAGCGCTCCCACTGTAGAACCTCAGATCACTGGCTTGTGGCGAAAATTTACACAACCTCGATTGACCTGGGTTTGGCTGGTTTTGGTTGCTGGCTTAGGCGTATTGGCCTTTGCCAATGGTCAGCAATTGAAAGTATTTCCATATGACTTGCGTTGGTTATTGCCCGAAGGCAATCAACAAGCGATTTTATATGAAAATATCAATGAAGAATTCAAAAATTATGATCAAGTTCAAATCCTGGTTGAAGGGGATGTGGTTCGTCTCGATTTGATGCGCTCCTTAAATCAAACGCTTGGCCCGGAGCTATCTGCTTCACCTTTCGTTCGGCAGGTTCGTCACATCGGCAGACTGCTGGATGATGTCCGCTTTTCCGATTCAGCCGCAGAATCCCGCTTTCTCGAAGATTTTGTGATTGATGCCGATCAAGCTTATCTCAACCTACTCAACCATGCGAAAGAACAATCACCACTCAAATCTCGATTTAATGGGCTGATCCATCAAGCAGAGGATAACAACTATGACGCCACCGTGATTCGCATCGACGTGGTTCGCGCCCATGAGCCTGAAGCGATCACAACAATCACGGATGACGTACAACAAAGGTTAGAGCGAGTAAGGCCCGAACTCGAAAATCTCGGCCTGAGTGTGTCAATTACAGGATCACCTTACTTGGAAGCGTTGAGCCTCACCGCTTTAAAAGAAGGGTTCTTCCAGTCGATGGGACTGGCCTTCATCTTGGTTGGCCTTGTGATGGCGGTGTTGTTCCGTTCAATTTTGTGGAGCCTCGTTTGTTTGTTGCCATTGGCTCTGGTAATGGCGTTGGAACTGGCGACGATTCATTGGCTGGGATTACGCATCAGTGCATCCACCGCGCTGGTGGCCGCACTTGGTATCGGCCTAGGCGTAGACTATACCATCCATCTGGCCCAAAGGGTCCGTGAAAATGGAAAAGTGATTGCTGGCAGTGCGTTGGTGTCTCGTGCACTCATCAGTGCATCCGGCACCACTTTGGCAGCATTTGGTTTGATGATGTTTGGCCAGATCCCTTGGAATCGGGATTTTGGGTTGTTGGTCAGTACCGCAATTATTTACGCATTGTTAGCGACGTTATGGGTGTTGCCCGCCCTGTTGACCGTGGCAAAACCCTGGTTGTTCCGAACAGAAAGAAGGGCCCCATGAAAAAATTATTCACTCTGATGTTTGTCTTTGTTTTTGGGTTCGCCATGACCGCAGCTTCACAAAGTGGCGATATGGACAACGATGGTCTCAATGACGAACAGGAAGCCATTCTAGGGACCGATGTCACTCTGGCTGATTCCGATGGAGATGGCTTGGGCGATGGTACAGAATACTTGGAGCTATTTACAGACCCAACCAAAGCAGATACGGATGAAGATGGCCTCAATGATGATCAAGACCCTTTCCCCACCCTATTCGACTACATTGATTTAAATGGGGTAACCACACAGATTGACCACATCATCAACAATGAGGAAGGCAATACGCTCAATCAATTGGTCGAGATTGCGGTGGGCAACGTGATCACGATCGATTTTTTCAATCATCTCTCTCCACAATTCGATTTGGCCAGTGCAGATTTTGACATCTCTTTTGACTTTATTGATCCGATGCGTCAAGATTTTTCCGATATTGGCTTTTATCGTGTGGCTGCAGATGCTCAAACTGCGAATGTTCGGATTCCTGGTTCCACAGAATTGGTTGAAGAAGTCACCGAATGGCGTGTGCCGACCATGACCATTTCCGATTGGCCATATCATCTGTATAGCAAACCCATTGAAATTGGTCAGACCTGGGACTTTAACGTGTTTTATCACGAATTTTTGCCTCAAGGGGAAGACCCTTACTTTGAAGCCCGAGCTGAGGTCGTGCGTACTGAAATGTTTCCCATCGAAACACAACTCGGACGGCAAGAGTATGAAGTATTCGTGATCGAAGCCACCTTGTCCCACGTCGCATTTAATGACCCATTTTTCAAAGCATTCTTGGGTGAAGCCCCTGTGTTGCGAACATTGGTACATATGACCACGGACAATTTGAGAATTTTGCGCTTTACTACACCATTTTTTCGCATCACGCCATCAAAACAGGTGGGGTTTTCAGATTTCATTGTGAATCATTAAGAGGAGAGTTTTCATGGATTCTTTTACGTTTAGCACCATCACCGCTTTATCAGAACTGATTGTGACCGTCATCGTTTTGTATGTCATCTTCGACAATTTAAAGGGCAATCCCCTACGTTGGAAATTGCTGTCGATTACGCTGGCTTACGAAGTGTTTGTCAACGTGTTTTACATGGTCTACCGTGCTGTTGTTGTCGTTGAAAACCACCCAGAGCCATTGGGTAATTGGGTCACGCTTCTGGGTGCATTCCACGGCATTTTGTCATTGATCATGTTAATTGGCTTGATTGTGATGGCTGTTTTTGCTTACCAGGCTTCAAAGAAAGACATCGCCTATTTCAAGGAACGCAAAGCGTTGACCTATTTGTTCATCGGTTTATGGATGATCAGTATTGCATCAGGTGAAGCGCTCTATTTTGCAGTCTGGAATCCATTTGGAATGTAAATTGACCTGATTGACGCCTTTCCAAAAATGATGCTAACTTGAGTTTTGATTCAATCATGGTGAGAGAAGATGTTTGTAAAAAAGAAGTGGGCCTGAAACCACCTTCGGCAGATGAATCACAACGGATGGCTGATTCCAAATGAGGCAGTCGTCTCTAGTACCAATGAACTCAACATCGATGATCAGATAATTTTCATCTTCTTAATATATGGAATACGCAAACAAGGGTTGAATCAAAGAGTGAAAATTAAGAATTTGAAAGTGCTTGTTCCAAATCGGTGATCAAATCATCGACATCTTCAACACCGACAGAAAGGCGAAGCAGATTATCTTTCACACCATTCGCAATCCGAATATCACGAGGAATGGAAGCGTGCGTCATTGAGGATGGGTGACACACCAGCGATTCAATTCCGCCCAAACTTTCGGCCAGGGTGAACAAACTGATGCTCTTTGAAAATGCGTTGAGGTTGCCGTTGAGTTCAAAACTCACCATGCCGCCAAAACGTTTCATCTGATTCTTGGCAACATCGTGTCCAGGGTGATGTGCCAAGCCTGGATAATACACATGATCGACTTTGGCATTGCTTTGCAAAAACTCAGCCACAGCCTGCGCATTGTTAGAATGTGCTTCCATGCGCAAGTGGAGTGTTTTTAAACTACGGTGCAACAACCAGCTATCAAATGGAGAAGGCACTGGGCCAACGGCATTTTGTAGATATTTGAGTCGATCATGAATTTCATCACTGCCAGTGGTGGCTGCGCCGCCCACAACATCACTATGACCACCCAAGTATTTGGTGCTGCTGTAGACCACAATATCTGCGCCCAATGTCAGTGGTTGTTGTAAATATGAGGAAGCAAACGTGTTGTCCACGACCACCAATGCATCACCTTTTTGTTTGGCGACGGCTTCGATATCGGTGATTTTGATGAGTGGATTGGTCGGCGTTTCCAGCCAGATCATTTTGGTTTTTTCAGTTGGCTTGAAACTGGCGGTGTCGTTGGGGTCAACGTAAGTAAAGTCAAGGCCCCAATCACGCCACACGTTTTCAAAAATACGATACGTGCCGCCATACAAATCATTGCCTGCAATCACATGATCGCCAGGAGATAATAATTTGAGGATGGTGTCTGTGGCGGCATTACCAGAGGCAAAAGCTAAACCGTGCTGCCCGCCATCTAGGGAGGCCAGCACGGTTTCTAATCTTTGTCGAGTTGGGTTGTCCGTTCGAGAGTACTCGAACCCCTTATGCACACCCGGTGTTTCCTGAGCAAACGTTGATGTCATGTAGATGGGTGGAATCACCGCACCTGTTGATGGATCAGGGTCTTGCCCGGCGTGGATGGCACGTGTGGGATATTTCACTAGTTATTCAGCAGCTTCCTCAGAAGGTGCTTCTGCCTCTGCTTCCGCCGCAGGTTTGGCTTCGGCGGCAGGGGCTTCTTCTGCTTTTGTTTCCTGCGCTTTTACTTTACCGTAACGGCGTTCGAACGTTTCGACGCGGCCTTCGGTGTCCACAAAGCGCTGCTCACCAGTGAAAAACGGATGGCAGTCGGCGCAAATTTCAACACGAATTTCGTCCTCAGTGGAGAGGGTTTCAAATTCGGTGTTGCAACCAGAGCAAACCACTTTAATCAATTTAACTTCAGGATGAATTCCAGCTTTCATAACAAAATCCTTTAACGTTTGGAGTACTGCTCGCTGCGTCGGGCTTTCTTATACCCGTACTTCTTGCGTTCCACCATACGGGAATCGCGAGTCAGCAAGCCTTCTTTGCGCAATACCTGACGGTGATTTGCATCCACCTTCAACAAAGCGCGCGCAATCCCCAGTCGCAGTGCGTCAATTTGACCTGTGACACCGCCACCTGAGAGGTTGACTTTCACATCGTATTTGTTGAGCGTCCCGGTCACTTCAAATGGCTTGTACACGGCCACTGCCGCACGTTCTTTGAAATAAGGGTCCGCAGCAAAAAATTCTTCAATCGGTTTGCCATTGGCGACAATTTTGCCTTCACCAGGCTTTAAATAAACGCGGGCAACCGATGTTTTTCTTCGACCCACGCCATGAAGTAATTCTGCCATAAAATACTGCCTCCAAAATCTGTTATAACTTTACATCTTCGCACTGATACGCTATTAGACCATTGGCGTTAATTCTACAACTTAAGCCTGATCCTTAGCGATTTTATTGGCGTTAAATTCTTCACACTTTATTGATAATATCCAAAATCCCTGATTTCACAATCAAGCACCTGTCCCTTATCAATTCAGTATGTCGAACCAAAGCCGATTCAAGTCATTATTTTTACCCAAATTATTGCCAAGATGCAAGGTACTGTTGTTGCTTTTCAGACAATTTATCAATCTTCACGCCCAACGCATCAAGCTTATATTGAGCAATCTCGGTGTCTAATTCTTCAGGCACTTCATAAAAACCAGGTTTCAAATTGTCTTTGTTCTTCAACACATACTCGGCACTCATGGCCTGCACCGCAAAACTCATGTCCATAATTTCAGCCGGATGCCCGTTTGCGCCTGCAATGTTGACCAAGCGACCTTCGCACAACAAATTGATGCGACGTCCGTCTTCCATCACATACTGATCAATGTTGTCACGCACGGTTTTCTTCTCTTTGGCCAGGCAGTCCAAATCCGGTTTGGAAATTTCGATGTCAAAGTGACCGGAGTTGGCCAACACCGCACCGTCTTTCATATTTTTTATCGCATCTTGAGTGATCACATCCGTGTTGCCCGTAGAGGTGATAAAGAAATCACCATGTGGGGCAGCTTCGACCATCGGCATCACTCGAAAACCGTCCATCACGGCTTCGATGGCTTTGACCGGATCAATTTCGGTCACGATCACATTGGCGCCCAACCCTTTGGCATAGTTGGCAACGCCACGGCTGCACCAGCCATAACCGGCCACAACAACGGTGCTGCCAGCCACGGTGAGGTTGGTGTTGCGCATGATGCCATCCCAAGTGGCTTGACCTGTCCCATAACGATTGTCAAAAAGATGTTTCATTTTGGCATCGTTGACGGCAAACATCGGAAATTTCAATTTGCCTTCTTTAGCCAAGGCATGAAGACGCACAATCCCTGTGGTGGTTTCCTCAGTACCCCCCCAAATGCCTTCAGCCACATCGGTGCGGGTGGTGTGGAGAAGCTTGACCAAGTCTGCGCCATCATCAATTAAAATCTGAGGCTTTGCATCGAGCACACTATGATAAAACCCTTCCATCTCATCATCCGTAGCACCGTGCCAGGAGTACACCTCGATGTTTTCTTCAGCAGCCAAACCAGCAGCCACATCATCTTGTGTACTCAAGGGGTTTGACCCACTGACAGCCACTTGTGCCCCACCATCACGCATGACGATGGCCAGATAAGCCGTTTTGGCTTCCAAGTGCACGCACACGCCCAGTGTCAACCCTTTAAAAGGTTGTTCTTTTCTAAAGCGTTCACGAATCACATTAAGCACGCGCATTCGGGGCTGTACCCAGTCAATCTTTTGTTGCCCTCTTGCAGCCAATCCGGCATCACGAATTTCAGATGGTTTCATGTGTCCTCCAAATATGTTTCATTGTCAAAAAATGTTTATATCGACCTGGTTAAGTTTGATCAATTTTATGAAAACCAATGCTTTGCTTTGAAGGCTTGAAGATACTGGAATTTCAGCCAATTCACAAGGATTGTCTACAACACTACATCCCTGATGGATTCTACACTTTCCTGGGTAGCTGTAGTCACAGACGGTAGCAAGAAATCAAAATTAAGATGATGAAGAGTGATCATCAACTAAAAAAGTCGTTGGGGAAATTTTTAAAAAATGGTGTGAACTCCTTAAAAAGGAGGCTTTTTATGTTTAGGGACATTTTTTCTACCACCCTGTCTATTGTAATATTGCTCTTTGTATCTCACGTAGCATTCTCAGACGTAACGGGGAATTTTGATATTCAAATTGATATGGTGCCGGAAGGCACGCAAACTGAAGCCGTTCAGTTTTATTTTGACCTCAAATCCAACATGATACTTAATGTCACCCTCAGTGGTTTGACGATTGGCGCCGATTTGGGGTTTGGTACCACTGGGCTGGAGTTTGCAGTCCTCAGCCTGGATACCCGATTGGGAATATTATTCATTGTGGATCAATTCGTGTTTGCTGCGCCTTTTGGTTGTGATCTGTTCCCAGCAGGCATCAGTGAAACCAGTGGGGGGTTTTCCGGTCAGTGTCCCGGCAGCTCTGTGGTGAGCATTGGAGATGGAAATGGGGATGGAATAGCTGATAACGCTATCGGATTCGTCAAAAAGCGCATCTCCATGAACATGAACATTGCGGGTGCCGAATTCTCCAGCTTGGTTCTTTTTGAAGATGTGGATTTTCCAGACATTCAAGGATTGAGCGGCGGCGTATTGGCCCACGAACCAGATCATTTCAATGGGGTTCTTTACGATCTTTCCAGCTTAAACAGCATCGTAGACGATCAAACCCCAACATTTGGCTTTGGAAATGTCATTACGGTTTCCGGGCAAACTGCCAGTGGAATAACGGTGACCAACACGGTGTCTTTGTGTGCTTCGGGCAATAATTTTATAAAAAACCGGAATTTTATTTGGGAAGTCAACAAAGCTTGTACAGCACAATTTGGGCTCAATGCCACTGCAATTGAAAACGGCGCAAAAACACCCTTGTTGTTTGAACGGGAAACCTTACAGGTTTCAGGCATTGAACTGGGTGGTGTCCTCATCAAAACAGGCATCACCTTTGTACCCCTGCAACCGATTGCTTCCACCACCACGTTGGCATTTTCTTTGGCAGATCTGGCCAATGTGACCACCACTTTGACCTCAGATAACGTGACCAATTTTGCTTTATCGAACTTGACCACAACCATTACATCAGGCAATTTCAACATTTCAATCAGCGACACCAATACGGACTTTCAGATTGATGCTGTTACAGCTGCACTGAGTCTGGTGTTGAACCCCAATCAAAACCCAGCTGACTTGGATATCACATTGAATTCAGATGGCGATGGATTGAGTTCGGCTTCGTTAGGATTTGGTTTTACTCGTGGCATTCTCAAGCTCGACGCCACCAGCACGTTTTCGGACACCACCAATCCTGGTGAACTGAACTGGACGCAAACGCTGTTGTCACTCACCGCCACATATGGCCCAAATGTTTCCTTCAGTGCATCGTCTGATTTTTCGCCCAATGGGCTGGGGCAAACCAGCATGCAATTGGGCATTGTTTTTTAAACCGAGACTTTATTAGACACAAACGTAATAAGGGGCAACCATTTACAGGTTGCCCCTTTCTTTTTTCTTGCAGTAAATTATCTCAAAATCTACAATACAAGCAGATTCTAAAAAGATGCTTTGCATCACCCAGCATCAAAGGAGCTTGTATGCATTCGGAGTTGGAAGCGTTAATCGCCATCCAGAAGAAAGATCTGGAAATCCTTGAAGTAGACCGAAAGGTCGAGCATCACAAGCGTCGCAGCCTGCAACAACAGCAACAATTGAATCAAACCACTGAGCGTCATGAAAAAATCCACGCTGACCTGGAAGAAAAAAAAATTGAAGGCCGCAAACTCTCCGAAGAAGTCGACCATTTGGACGACCATATCCGTGAACAAGAACGAAAATTGTCCGAAGATATTGTGAGTTTTAAAGAAATTGACGTGATCAAAGACAGCATCGAACACGGTCATCAACACATCAGTGATCTTGAAGAAAAAGCACTTGCAGTATTAGACGAAATTGAAGTGGATGAAGAAACGACCAAACAAAAAGATGATGAATACGCTGTTAAAAAATCTAAATTTGAAGCCGATATTGGTGAAATAGAAGCAGATATTAAGGAACAACAAGAAACAAAAGCAGCTTTTCAAACCGAACTCGATGCGCTTTGGGCCGCTTTGCCCAGCCACTTAAAATCCACCTATGAACGTTTAAGGAGCAATTTTTCAGACCCACTGGCTAAACTCCAAGGGGGGAAATGTGCAGGCTGTCAACTCCAATTGAGTTCCCAAATGGTCCAGGATGTTAAATCTGAAATCTTTTTGGTCCACTGCGAGCACTGTTCCAGAATTTTGTATCAGCGTTAAAAAGCTGCAAAGTTCATATCATAAAGGGAAACGTTTCCCTGTTTTTCCATTTGTTTTTGCGTACAAACAAAATAGAGAAATGTCGCAACTTAGAAACAGACACGCAAGGAACACAAATGGATCAATCAAATACGCCCAATCAAATCCGTATTTTTTTCAGTGTCTTCCTTTTATTTTTCACCACAAGTGTTTATCCAGCAACCGCACAGGATTTGCCTCAGCAAACAGGTGCGATCAATGATTATGCCGCCGTGCTCGGTGGCAAGCCTCAACGAGAACCATTGCAAAACTTCATCGATCAACTTCAGGAAAAACATCAGGTTTCCCTTATTCTACTGTTCTCAGAGCGTGATCCTTTTAACGATCCACAACGCTACGCTGCCGAAATCCGTCAGGCTTGGAACATCGACGGCTCAAGAATCATCTTCGGCATGTTTTTGGAGGATACGCCACGTTGGTCACTCCATCTTTGGGCAGGCACAGCGCTTCAAAGCCATTTGCCCTCTGAGGTGCGAATCAATTTGGAAAAACAAATCAACACCGCCGCCCAACGCGGTCGAATTCGCCCCGCCTCTCAACAACTCGGCCAAACCTTGCTTGATTTATTTGAAAAAGGCGTGGTCAGTCCAAAACCAGAAGAATCTGATGGAAACTGGTTCACGCCAACAGCGTTCACATTTTCTGGCCTGATGATGTTTTGGGGGTTCTTGCGCTGGGCCAGATCCTATTGCCCTCATTGCGTCAAACGGTTGCATGAAGCACGTCGGGGGGGTAAAAAATTACGACATTGTCCAAACTGTGGTTACAATCGATAACGGAGAGGGTCAGAGGGTCGCAGCAAATGTTTTGCATTTGTTGAGGAAAGTCCGGACTCCCCAGGGCAGGCTGCTGAGCTGACGCTCAGACGGAGCGATCCGTGCATGGCGCAACAGAAAACAAACCGCCTACTTTACTGTAGGTAAGGGTGAAACGGTGGGGTAAGAGCCCACCGCCCCAGCCGCAAGGCGCGGGGGCACGGTGCCACCAGCGGGAGCAAGGCCAAATAGGCAGGCGTTTGAAGGCGGCCCGCTTAATCGCCGTCTGCGGGTAGGCCGCAAAGATGGATGACTCTCACTTGGTTTCGACCAAGCACAGAATCCGGCTTATGACCCTCTCTTTTTTATTTCTTGTATTGATTTCCTGAACATCCCATTTATTTGGCCAGTTGGTGTTCATGGTCTTTTTGAGCATGTTCACATTCCGGCATCCAAGGGATATTACAATCTGGATGCCATGTTTCATTCAATGTTTTTGGTTCAGGTGTTTGTTCAACTTTTGGCAAAACCAATGTTAAGAGCAGGATCACAATCAAAGGCAAGGTTAAAATCAGAAAAGCATCGCTGAAACCCGCGCCGAGTCCATTGTGCCACGGATTGAAGCCAACTTGTCCGTTATGTCCGACAACCAAGCTGGAAAGAAATGCGGTACCAAAGCTCCCCCCCGTAAAAAAAACCATAGTGTTTAAGCTCAATGCCGATGCCAATATAGGGGCTGGCACCACCAACGAAACCACTATCGCCAAAGGGGTATTTAACAGCGCATATCCTGCACCCAGCAAAGCGGTAAACACCATGATGGAGAATTCAGATGAGCCTACAAATACTGACAAACCCAACATGGCAATCAGGGTCAAAATGCCCCCAATTCGAGTGGGCAGACCAGCACCCACCTTGTCCACCATGCGACCAGCGACCACACCCAGCACAGCAGTGAGGATTGCTCCGGGCATCAGAATCAAGCCAATATTTAAGGGTGAAAGTTGGTTAAAGCTTACCAAAAACATGGGTAAAGCCACTTGGGTAGATAAAAAAATACCTGTCGCACAAAAGCCCATCAGCAGCACAGCCAAGTATCGCTTGTTGTGGAGCAACGTTTTTGAGATAAAAGCATCATCCACTCTGGATTGATGAAAAACCAATATCACCAGAGCCAAAAGCGCGGCCCCTACTGAACTCAAAACGAAAGGTGACATCCACCCCAGCTGCGGCCCTTGAGATATTGAAAACAACGTACCAGTAACAAACACTGCCAATAAAAAACCACCAAACAAATCAAGTGGCCCCTCGCTGAGGTCTTGATCGCGTTGCAGTTTTTCAATGCCATAGGGGATCACTATCGCAGCCAACACACTCATTCCAAACAAATAACGCCAGTCCAACAAATCAGTGATGGCACCAGCCAACAGTGGGCCAATGGCTGCACCCACGCCCATGGTGGCGCTGACCACCCCAAGGGCTTTGCCGCGTTGTTCCGATGCAAAGGCGCGGCTGACCAACGTCATTCCCAACCCAGGAATAGCCGCACCGCCAGCCGCCTGCACTAAACGAGCCAACATTAACATTAGATAATTGGGTGCCACAGCACACAACAGAGAGCCAACCGAAAACAATCCCAGGCCCAGCAAGAACAAATTGCGAACGCCGAAACGGTCAGACAATTTTCCGTAGAAAGGGATCGCCACCCCGTATATCAACAAATAGGCACTCATGATCCAACTGATCTGGGATCTGTCGAGCGCAAAATCCACACCAATGGCGGGCAACAGCACCGTCACAGCGGATGCGTTGAGCACGCCGAAAAACAACGAGGCACAGACAACAACTAAGACGCTGTTTGAACCGGCTGGTTGCGCGGGGGTGGCGGTATTCATATGGCTCCTTCATCAAAATCTATTTAGAAAAATTATGCCGCCACTGGCAGGTGATCCTGCATGATCTGAGCAAAACCGCCCATGAAATCACCCTGATGCAATCGGCCAAGTTCGGCCATCACGGCTTCCCAGGTGACAGGCACTGCGCCTGCCTGAATCACGCGCTGCATCCCACGTTCGTGGGCGTCTACGCTGGTGCCACCTGAAGCATCGGACACCGCATAGATTTCATACCCATCACGCAACATATCGAGCGCGGGGAAGGCCAAGCACACTTCAGTCCACAATCCGGCCATGATAATTTTCTTGCGACCCGTGGCTTCAACCGCCGCACGGAACTCAGGCTGCTCCCAAGCGTTTACCGCCCTGCGATCCACAGGCGTGATATAGGGCAAGACGCTTTGCAATTCAGTAATGGTTGGCTGTTGAAATCCAGCATCCACAGCAATGGTGGACAGCACCGTAGGCAACTCGAACAAAGCGCCTGTCTTGGCCAGCGCAATGACGTTGTTAACCAACGTTTTTTGATCAATGGAAAACGTGCCGTCAATCAAGCCTGGCTGATAATCAATCAGCACAAGCGCTGAATTTTCCGAAGTCAGCAGGTGGTCCGTTTTTGGGTCTCTTGCAATTTGGTTCATGATCTTTGTTCCTTTCTGAACAAATTATTATTTTACACTTAGCCGCCTAACTAATTGAGTCAAAAAATTTAAACTTGAATGTAAACCGATTCCCTCTGCCCTGCTTGAATTTTTTCCAACAATTGTTTCATCGTGTCTTTTTCCGTTTCACTGAGTTGGGAAAACATGGCTTCATCTACCTGGGTCCAATCCGATTCAATGCTGGACTTTAGCTTTCGCCCCGATTTGGTTAAAAACACCTGAGTCACTCGCGCATCACTAATAGACTGACGTGTTTCCACTAAGTTGGATTGAGCCATACGCTGCACCATCTTGGTTGCAGAAGGCGGTTTGATTTTGAGTCGTTCAGCCAACTCAGACATGGTCAAACCATCCTGCTCCCAAAGCCGATCGAGCACCATCTCCTGTCCAACATACAACCCATGCTCGGACAACAAATTTGAAAATTGAAGCCGATGTCCGCGCGTTACTTTAACCAAGAGATAACTCAAACTGTTGCGTATGATGCTGATCATAATTTAATCACCTTTTACTTAGTCGTCTAAATAATAACATCACTCCATTAATTTGTCAAGCCTCGCCGAAAATTAAATTCTGATGCAGTTGTCTAACAAAAAAATAATGAATATGATGTAACATATTCTAGTTATTGAAAGGAAACTATGGACGTGACATTATTACTCATTCTAGGCGCTTTAGCAGTAGTCGTCCTCGTCGTGTTATTTGTTGTGTTGGCTTGATGCTTTTATGAGCAACTTAGTTTTTAACTATAACGAATATTTTTGAAATCCATTCTAATCATGGAAAAAGAAAATCAAAATGGTTTCATCTCTCTAGTAATTTTGTTGTTGCTTGCTACGATTGCTATTTTAGTCTTTATTCAACCAAATTATGAGAGAATAGTTTTGTTTTTCCATGGTATTTCTCCCAATATTTCGCTTGATATGATATTTCTTAGCGAAGATAAAGGAAGGATTTGCTACGGTAATGGTTCACTCAGCCCTATTTGCCAAACCATTAATGAAGGCGGGTCAGATATAGTACTTGGAGATTTCAATGAAGATGAACGTCAAGATATTATCATTGCCAATTTTTTAAAAGGCCACCGCCTTTGTTTGAATTTAGAACAAAACTTAGAATGCACTGACATTTTGCCCCCAGAAAGTTTTGATGAAGAAGATTTGAGAGGACATATTGCTGTCACTGACATCAATGAAGATCAACACTTAGACTTGATATTTGCAAATAATAAGCACCCTAATATGATCTGCCTCGGTGATGGTAATGCTAACTTTTCTTGCTCGAATCTTTCCCAAGATATAGGCGAAAGTTACCACGTGGCACTAGATGACATTGATCAGGATGGAAACATTGACGCTGTTTTTTCTACAGTGGGTTTTCAAAATCAACTCTGTTTTGGAGATGGGATTGGGAAATTTAATTGTAAGGAAATCGAATTTTTAGAAGAAACATGCTTGAGCTACAATGTGCTTGGCAAATGTATAGATGAAGACTTATGGGTAACTCTTGAAACTGATTTAGGGGATATCAATGGAGACACTTTTATTGATATAGTAAATGTATACACTCAAGCTGTAAGTTGCTTAAACTTTAAAGAAGAATTTCACTGTTCCTTAATTCTTTCAAAAAGTGCAGATCGATTTAATTTTGGCAGGACAAATGATGTTAGGTTGGGTGATTTTAATAAAGACGGACATTTAGATGCTGTTTTTGCACGCCTCCCAGATGAAGATGAGGATGCTAAAAAGGTTACACGTTATACAAGAAGGTGGCCTGGTTACAACAAAATTTGCCTTGGAGATAGCACAGGTGCATTTTCCTGTAACGATATCAGCAAAGTTGCAAACGATTCTCACGGACTAGATATAGGTGATTTAAATGGCGACGGCAACTTGGATGTGGTTTTTGCCAATCGATACAAACGTATGAAATTAGTTGATCTTGATGATAACAATCAAGTTTGTTTTGGCAAAGGAAATGGTACATTCCATTGCATCAGTATGTGGAGAGACTCTCAAGCTGTAGTGATTGGTGAATTGGGTGACCCTACGCCTCCTAAATAACCCTTCACCCTATCCAAACCTCTACTTAAAATTGAAAAATGAGCCTATAATAAGTACACCTGATTTTCAAAGCACACTAAAGGAGCCTGTCTTGATTCGTAAGTTTGCATTGTTGCTTGCTATTATCTTTTCATTTGTTGCGGTGGATGGTGTGAGCCAGGACCCGCTTTTGCTCTCGCTTTCCATGAACGAACCTTATATGCCCAACACTGAGTTTCGGGATGATTACCGTTGCTTCCTGGTTGACCCTGAACTCACGGAAGATGTGATGGTGAAGGCGTACAACATCAATCCTGGTTTGGAAGAAATTGTGCATCACGTGGTGTTGTATGTGGCTGGCCCAACCTCTGTACCTGGAGCCATTGCAGCCGACGAGGCCGATCCTGGTCCTGGCTGGACGTGCTTTGGCGGGCCTGGCATCATCAATGGAGAAGGCGTCGAAGCCATCTTGCAGATTGGTCGCGATTTTTCCCGAAGCCTTGGCACATGGATTCCTGGCAGTAATCAGTCGATTTACCCTGAAGGAACAGGCAAACCATTTACGGCAGGCTCTCAATTGGTGATGCAAGTTCATTACAACTTACAAGGCATCGATCCCTCTCAGGTTCGACCCGACCTTAGCAGTGCAGAACTCACGTTGAGCGAACCGGGAGAACAACTAGAGGGTTTGCGCTTCCGTGGCTTGATCGCGCCTGTGGAATTGCGCTGCCCAGGGCCGTATCCACAAGATCGCAATGATCCCTGCCATCGTGATTATGCATTGAGTCAGGTGAATCTTCCTGGTGTGGCCGACATTGTTCATGTGGAATGTAGTTCGAATCCAAATGATTTTATCGAACGAGATATCGGTTTTGGTGATGCACAAGAGTTTTCCTGCACGGTGTTGAATGGAAGCCAGGGCTTGATTCTTGGCGTGTTCAACCACATGCATTTGCGCGGAAAATCCATCACAGTCGAGTTGAATCCGAACACACCCAGCTACCAAATGCTGCACCACAACCCCGCTTGGAATTTCAACAATCAGGAAGGCGTGTGGTTCGATGAGCCGGTCCAAATGAATTTCGGCGACCTGCTCAAAGTCACCTGCGTGTTCGACAACAGTGGATCAGTCCTCGGCCCAGACGGTCAACCATTGGAACCTCGCTTTGTCACCTGGGGCGAAGGCACCACCGACGAAATGTGTCTCGGCGGTATCCACTGGATTCGCAATTAAAAATGAACGCTCTTGACCTTAAACAAGTACTAACAAACTTCATGGAAGCAATTTGGAATCAGGGCAACTATGAGCAAATAGAAACATTTGTGGCCCCTGAATACACCATCCGTCACGACCCTGGCGATCAATGGGAGGGGCAAACCCTCGATCATGCCACCTTCAAGGAACGCGTCCAATACTCTCGCAATGCGTTTCCTGATCTTAAATTTACGATCCTCGACATGGTGGCTGAAGGCAACAAAGTCACAGCCAGTTGGACGATGAGTGGTACTCAACAAGGTGAGCTTGCAGGTGCGCCAGCTTCAGGGCGGCCACTCAACACCACTGGCATCACCATCTATGATTTTGAAAACGGCAAAGTGCGAGGCCACTGGCAAGCGTACGACCGACTGACTGCCGTGGCTCAATTGGGATTATTGGAAAACCTCGGATGATCAATGATCCTGTGTTGATTAACGATTGGCATCCCGTTGCCAACATCCAACAACTTCAGGATAAAAAACTGATGAGCGTTCGCTTGCTTGGTGAGGATGTGTTGGTCTGGTCTTCGCAGGGAAGAATTTACGCCTGGCAGGATTTGTGCATCCATCGAGGGACAAAACTGTCCCTTGGCGAAATTGTCGATGGCGACAAAGTTCAATGCCCCTATCATGGGTGGACCTACAACACGGAGGGTCGATGCGTCGATATCCCTGCCCACCCTGAACAAACACCACCAGAGAAAGCTGTGGTAAAAGCGTATCAGGCTCAAGAAAAATATGGATTTGTCTGGGTTTCTTTGGGCAAACCTGAGCATGACATCGCACCGTTTCCAGAGTGGGACAATGACGAATATCGAAAAATCCTTTGCGGCCCTTACACAATGGATGCTTGTGGCACACGCATCGTGGAAAACTTTCTCGACATCGGCCATTTTCCATTCGTCCACGAAGGGATTTTGGGTGTGAAGGAACGCCCTGAAATTGAAGATTACGAATCTGAAATCACACCTGAAGGTGTTCTATCCAAGGGTGTAAAGGTTTATCAGCCTGATCCTTATGGAACTGGTCAGGGCGATACGGTGGCTTACACTTATCGCGCTATTCGTCCGTTGACCGCCTATCTGCTCAAAGAATCACAGGGGCCAAGCTTTTCGATTCTGCTTACCATCACGCCACATGAAACCGTGGGCAGCACTGCCTGGATGTGGATGGCCATGAATTACGGCCATGATTTGCCTGAACATGAATTAGTCGCTTGGCAGGATGAAATATTTGAACAAGACCGACCCATCGTTGAATCACAACGCCCCGAATTGTTACCGCTGGACTTGCAGGCCGAACTCCACCTCAACTCAGACCGCACCGCGATCTCTTATCGAAAATGGCTCAACGAGATGGGATTGACTTTTGGGACGTCTTAAAAGGCGTATTTAAGCACCAGCTCCTCACCCTCGTATTCACCTGTGGAAATAAACCCTAGTTTTTCGTAAAAGGGAATCGGGCTGTTGTCGCCCGGAACTGCACTGACCATCAGTTCTTTTGCGTCTGGAATTTGTTGAACATAATCAATCAACCAACGAACCGCATGTGCCCCAAAACTCATTCGTTGATGGTCAGCAGAGATCATTAGACGCCACAAAAAATATTCATTCTCTTCTGTGTTTTCCGCCCACATCATAAAGCCAACGGGGGTCTCATCAGCATAAATGCCACGGAAACGGGCATTCTTAGAAAAGTGTGCCTGAGCAATCGAAATGGAATTCTCAGCCACCAAATTGCGTTGATCCTCAGCCACTTTCATTTTTAAAAAGGGGCGCAGCGTGTCCTCAGTGATCTCTCTCAAGCTGACCACGCTTTCCTTGGTCACAGATGTCATAGCGTCCTTTCAATAATCAAAATAGATAAAGAATGAAAACCACTTTAGGAATCAAGGAGATTTTCGTCAAACCATCTTGACTAAAGGTTTTGATGTTCGTCTGAAAAAGGGCCGAAATAAAAGGCATGACCTTCACAATTTATACTTGATTTGGGCGGTACTTTTTCTCCTGGAGTCACAGGAAGGGTGGCAAATCCTGGATACTTATGCAAAAGATCCTGACCATTGATGCCAGTGATAAGCTCCACATCTACATCATTTTCATGCGGCATGATGGACCATTGTTTGGCCATGCAGTCACAGTCTTCGAGAGACATGGACTCTTCCCAGCTTTGTCGAAGCACCAACCAGTTTAATAAATCTTTGAGTGAATTCAGTGCGGTGGGATTTGAAAAATCATCTTTAAATATCGAAGTACTTTGATTCATTTCTGTCTCCTATGAAGCACCATTTTATTGGAAACTTTTCACGCGCGCTGCAAGATGGCTTACAACATTGGTTTTCCCATAAAAAATTCCTTACCCTAGAATGGCTTTATGAGATAGGCAAAAAATGAGGAGGCAGACACATGGCTGTCGCAAAATATTCGTATCCCCAGGCTCATCGTGCTGAAGTGATGGACGATTTCCACGGCACACAGGTAGCCGATCCTTATCGCTGGCTGGAAGATGCTCAATCCGAAGAGACTCAGGTATTTATCAAAGCGCAAATGGAATTGTTCCAGCAATACATGGATCAAATTCCTGAGCGTCATGGATTGAAGGATCGGCTTCAGGAATTGTTTGATCACAAAAAATTCGGTGTGCCGCAAACGCGAGGGGATCGCCTGTTTTTCATGAAGAACGATGGATTGCAAAACCAACCTGTGCTGTATGTGCAGGATGGGTTGGATGGCGAAACTCGCCCATTGCTCGACCCTAACACCCTCAGCAATGATGGCACAGTGGCCATCATCAGCTATTACCCCAATGAAGATGGCACACTGTTGGCTTACAACACCGCCGCCAGTGGCAGCGACTGGCAGGAAATTCGCATCCTCAATGTTGAATCAGGAGAAACATTCTCTGAAGTGATCCAATGGTGCAAATTTGCCTTCGCCGCGTGGAAACACGATTCGTCTGGCTTTTATTACAACCGCTTCCCTGAACCTGGCTCCGTGCCTCCGGAAGACCAGGCCAAGTGCGGAAAAATCTATTGGCACACACTGGGAACAGATCAATCCAAAGATGAATTGATCTTCGAACGACCAGATTTCAAAGAACTGATGTCCATCCCCTTTATGAGTGAGGATGACCAATATTTGATGCTCCATGTCATGCACGGATCAGCTTCGCAAAACCGCTTCTATTACCGCCCCGTTGACTCTGATGGTGATTTTGTACGCTTGCTCGATGATGCCGATGGAAAATATTTATTCATCAATAACATCGGATCAATCTTTTATTTTCACACAGATATTGATGCACCCCAAGGTCGAATTATCGCCATTGATATAAATCAGCCTGAACGTGACCATTGGAAGGAAATTATTGCTGAACGCGAAGAAGCGCTTGCTTCTGCTGTGATGGCCAAAGACCGTTTTGCCGTCACTTACATGAAAAAAGCCCATCATCAGATCAGCGTTTATGATTTAGATGGCAACCTGCAAAAAGACCTCGAAATGTCCACCATGGGCTCAGTTTTTGAAATGCGAGGCAAACAGAAATCATCCGATGTTTATTTCGGCTTTGACACATTCTTAAAGCCCATGAGTATCCAGAAGTTGAACACCGAATCTAACACAATAGCCACTTTGTTTGAATCCAACTTCAACATGCCATCTGATCAATACGAAGCAAAACAGGTACTTTATCCCTCCAAAGATGGCACACAGGTGTCGATGTTCCTGATCCACAAAAAGGGACTGGAACTCGATGGCACGAACCCAACCCTGCTCTACGGCTATGGTGGCTTCAATATCAGCATGACGCCCATGTTTGCCCCCATGCGCATGTTGTGGGCAGATCAAGGCGGCGTGTTCGCAGTGGCCAATTTGCGAGGCGGCAGTGAGTACGGCGAGGCTTGGCACCAAGCAGGGATGCTTGAGAACAAACAAAATGTGTTTGACGATTTCATTGCCGCGAGCGAATGGTTGATTGAAAAGGGTTACACCTCTTCCAAAAAGCTGTCCATCTTCGGCGGCAGCAATGGCGGTTTGCTAACCTCCGCTTGCATGATTCAACGCCCTGATCTATTTGGCGCAGTTCTTTGTGGTGTGCCTGTGACTGATATGTTGCGTTTCCACAAATTCACCGTAGGCCGCTTCTGGACGAATGAATACGGCAACCCTGAAGAAAACGCTGAACATTTTGAGTTCATCTATAAATATTCGCCATTACATAACGTCAAGGAAGGCGAAACTTATCCGCCCACATTGATCTTTACCGCAGATACCGATGATCGCGTGGTGCCAGCCCATCCATTCAAGTTTGCCGCCACGATGCAAGCGGCAGATTCCGGCGAAAATCCCATTTTGTTAAGAGTGGAAACCAAGGCCGGTCATGGATTAGGCAAGCCGACATCGAAGTTGATTCATGAACAAAGCGAGTTTGTGTCGTTCCTGCTGAAATCGCTGGGCAGTTTATGATCCGATCCAATTACCATCTGCATAGCTTTTATTGCGATGGTCACACGGATATTAGAAGTTATATTGAACGCGCGATTGAGCTGGGCTTCCATAGCATCGGAATGTCCAGCCATTCGCCAGTTCCGATTAAAAAACCTTACGCACTTCAGCTTAAAAACCTTTCTGATTACCTCAATGAACTTGACGAACTCAAGCACGAATACCAAGGCACCATCGAAGTTTATTCTGGAATTGAATTGGATTTTCATCCCGATTGGGTTGGCTTTTTCGAACAACATCTTTTCAACCAGCCCTTCGACTACATCGTTGGCTCAGTCCATTACATCGGCAATCGACCAGATGGCACACCTTGGTTCTTTGAACGCAAAGCCAGCTTCGATGAAGGATTCCATGGTTGGTACCAAGGCGATATTCAAGCCGTGGTGCGGGATTATTACAACATCATTCGAGAGATGGTCAGCCTGGGCAAAGTGGACTTCATTGGTCATATTGATCGCTTTAAACGTCAGTGCCTCGACGTGGCAGGCTTTGATGAGTCTGCCGATTGGTATCGGGAAGAAGTGGATCAAACGTTAAAGTTCATAGCTGAACAGGGTGTGATGCTTGAAATCAATCTCGGCGGATTGCGCCATCCCATTCAAAAACCCTATCCAAGTGTGTGGATTTTAAAACGATGCAAAGAACTGGGCATCGGCCTCACCGTCAATACGGACGGTCATAAGCTGGAACATCTCAGTCTTGGTTACTCAGAGGCGTTGGGCTTTTTAAATGAAGCCGGCTATGCAGAAATTTACCGACTGCAAAATGGTCGCTGGGTCACTTATCCAATTGATTGTTAATTTCAATCAATAATCAAAGTACCAACTGTTTTGAAAATTGTTTGATGCGAGGATCATAGGCTGCCGTGAGAAGCGGCCACGTTTGCTGATGTCGCGCCTGATTAAACAATGCTTGTGCTTGTTGAATTTGATTGTTGGCCAAATGGGCCACCGCAATATGATACGGAGAAGTCGATCTGGGATTGATCTCTCTCAATTGCTTAATAAGCATCAAAGATTGTTGGTGATCTCCAACTTTTCCGTAAATATATGCCAGAGCCGCCACATCCATGACATACCCACCTGATAACAGCACCGAGTGTTTTGCGTGCTTCACCGCATTTTTCATATCTTCTTTTCGTTCGTACCCCAGCGCCAAGAAGCGCACCCCTTCAGCAAAATTGGGATTGAGCTCCAACACTTCCAAACAAGTTTCAATCATTTCGTCAAAAGATTCGCTGATATATTGAACCCAAATTTTTGTGATGGCAATCCCCAAATTTAATGGATCAAGCCGGTAAGCAAATTCAATATATCTGTTCGCTTCATCTAACTGACCTTGCGTGCATTTCCACCATGCCTTCAAATGGTAAATGACACCACTATTAGGAAATTGGCTGGCCCATTGATCAAAAACTTCATCAATATGTTGATGATCCCAGAGAAAATTTATGCGAATGTAATGCCAAAGTATTTGAAGATTGGGGATCGATTTATCAAGAGTTAACGCATGCCTAATCAAATGACTGGCTCGATTGGCATTGGCATTGTAAGACTGATGGTACCAAGCCAATGTAGAATGTGCTCTGGCCATTGAAGCATAGACTTGCGGATTTAGCGGCGCTCTGTGCATTGCCTGAGTTGAATATTTAAGTGCCTGATGCGAAGCCGTAACGGTGTGTTTATTCACTAAAAAATTGCTTTTTAGTAATAAAGTTTCAACCCGCTGTGACGTCTTAACCCGCTTTTGGGGAATTGAAATACTATCGCTGATATCAGTCAGGTGAATCACATCATCCTGGTTGATTCTTTGCTGCAGTTCACGCGTTTCCAAACTCAAGTTGGAATTGAGTTCTCGCTGGAATAGATCCTGCCCCAATTTGTATGTTTTGAGTGATTCGCCTTTTTCGCCATTGAGGTAATGGAACAACATCTTAAATCGATAAATCCGTTCAACAAAAGGCGTACCCTCCAAGGCGCGTTGACAACTCTGTACAGCGGATTGATATTTTCCTAACTGCGCCTGAGCTTGTGCCATATTCACCAGCAATTGACCATGAAGATGTTTCCAGTGTTTCCGGGAGGGTTGGGTCCACTCTTCATAAATGTCTTCAATCAAGTAGTCGCCTCGGTACAATGCATCAGCCTTTTGAAAATGCTCAAGGGCCTCTGCCCACCGCCACTGATCCATCATTTGGTCGCCATGAAAAATATGCCTTTGGAAAATCTCAATGTCCACCCAACATTGATCTGTCAAAGGAAACAGATATTTGCCTTTGCCTGCATTTTGAATAAAAGCCGATTGGCGCCCGTGTTTCAGCTCAGGTTCCAACACACGCCGCAACTCAGAAATTCTTGCCTGAAGATTGGTAATGGCTTTGTGAGGATCGGCACCATTAAAAAGCAGCTCAATGAATTGTTCTTGAGTGAAGATACGTCCACGGTCGCTCAAAAATACTTTTAACAACGCCTGTGTTTTACTACGCCCCAATTCTGAAGGCAGTACAGAATGCCCAATTCTAAAAACCTCAAAACGACCCAGCAGATGGAACTTCAACCCTTTGTCCATATTTTCCCCGTGTGCAGGAACTTTTTTAATTATAAATCACCATTTGATTTTCTGGACTCAGTCAAAAATTAATTCATCAAGCACTTAAATTTGGCCAATTTGAAAACATCGACTACACTGGCGAAAATAAATTTCTTAACATTGACGGGACACCTAGGAGGAACAATGAAACACAGGGTGAGGTTATTTGGTTTTACCATGTTGGTCATGGTGTTGGCGGTTTTTACAACACCATTGTCTGCCCAATCCGATTTGCGCACAGAGTCTTTTGGAGCTCAGAGTGATTTTGCAGAAATCACTTTCACAGTCAATCCAGGTGATGTCTCCGTGTTGTTTTATGCAAGATCAGCAGATCCTTCGGACAATGTGATTATCGTTGAATTGGTTGGCCCGAATGATGAAATTCTGTACCAGGAAGATGAAGAAACTGGCGATATCCGTGGAGACATGTTTACCGATCTGTTAATCAGTCCGCGAGAGGTGGCCTTATACATGCCGCCTGCCCCTCAATTTGAACTGGCTCCCGGTGAGTACACTGTGGTTGTTTTAACGGAAAATGAAAGCAACATCAGTGATGCAGGCATTATCGTTAAATCAGGAAATATTAATGAGGCGCAAGCCATCGACTTTAATATATTGGTTTTAACGAATGAAATTTCATCCCCGGATTACAACACCATTGAAAACAATCTCCGCAGCGAAATGAATTCGATTTTGAATCAGCACAATCTTCAAGCGGGCTCATTCAACTTCTTTGAAGCCTCTGCTTCCCAAATCCAAAGATATTCATCAACCTTTTTTCCTGAAGAAGACTTGATCAATTCAGGCCTACAGGACATCTGCGAATTGATGTCTGATGAGGTGGGAACCTCCCGAGCCCTCAACATCGCCATATTGGATTTTGTCGGCGATGATGGCACTGCAGGTATTTCAACTGGTTTGCCTGGCTCACCTATGGTGGATGGATCTCCCATCTCATGTGTTGTGGCTGCGCTACAGGGTAATTCAGACTTTTCAAGCAACACTCAAGGGATTAACTTTTTGCACGAAGGCTCACACTTGATGGGGATGGTGCATACCACAGAATCTGAAGGCACCTTCTTCGATTTGTTCAATGACACGCCAGAGTGCCGCGCCAATCAGTTCGACACCAACAACGATGGCACTGTCGATGATTTTGAATGCGAAGATCAGGATGGCAAAAACTTCATGTTCTGGAGTGAAGGCGGATTGAATATGTCCAACGATCAAGCATGGACATTGCGCCGACACCCTTTATTCTACCCTTTAAGCGCCCAGACGACGCCACCCTCCACCAACGATGACAACAGCCTGGAAGTGGCTTTGGACAACAATGGGAACAATCGTATTGACGACGTCGAAATCAAAGGCGCAATCCAGCACTGGATTTTGTCTGAATCGGTACCCGGTACCGCAGGGGAAACCATCGACGACAGCACCATGCTGGCCTTGATTCAACAATGGATCACCGGTGAAACGATTACGGCTTAAATTTATTTGATTCAAAAGAAAAAGGGGCACACAAAATGTGCGCCCCTTTTTTAAAAAAATTTCTATGTACGCAAACAAAAATTATAGCCCAGATAAATTTTCTTCTATCTCCTCATTTAGAACTGATCGGTAATTATCGATCAGTTCTAAACCCACGCTCGTAGAACGTGAGCAGAGAACCGTAAGGGTGCAAGTCAAGATATCCCGACGTCACCCGATTGGCCAAGCGGCTTGCATTCCAGGCATCAACAGTGGCAGAAGCCGTGATATAAATTACATTTTGATCTTCGGCCAACAACAGTTGCATTTCGCGAATTAGAGCAAAACGCTCCTCTGAGCTGACCACCTCCAATACTTCAACTCCACCCACCACGCCATTACGCATTACGGGCGGAAGCTGCGCCTGAGTGACCCAAAGGCCATCAAATATCCTTTGTTGACCTGGTGGAATTGGAACCAAATCATCAGAATAGCGATAGAAATGTAAAAACCCATGTGAAGTTGCCATGGACAATGCCAGCGTGGGATCCACAATTTGACTACTGATACCAAAATAGATCGCTTCCCAACTCCCGAATACGGCTCCCCCAGTGTTGATAAATGTCAAGACCTCACTCACAAGCGTGTTGAAGGGCACAGGGTTTGGCACAAATTCAAGCTGAAGTAAATCTCGATATTGATTCACCAAAAAGGTGACGGTCTCGACGCGCACATTGTTGTCTGAATTGGTGGTAAATGTAATTGAAACCCGTTCACCTGCCGCAGGATAACTAGCACCGAACTCACGTAACCCATCCGGCCCAATTGGCAAATCCATCTCATCAAGCAAAGTGTTTGATACATCAGGATCGAAGTCAAAGAAGTTCAACGGATAGTCTGAATCTAATTGACCGCCACTGCCTGGACGGCCTGAAATATCAAACGGCCCTAAGCCGGACATTTGATAAATCGGGGATGCCGCACCAAGGAAAATGTTCTCGACAATGGTCTGCCGATCTGTGGCTTTGGACATGGCTCGGCGGAACAAAGGCTTTCGAAATAATAAACGCAAACTGTTTTTGTAAGCATCTCCATTGGATAAAACTTCATTGGCTTCAGTGACCGTTAATCCCAAATCCTGATTAAAAGCCAAAAGGTTGGCTGTGGCATTGGGATCCGGCGCAGAACGAATGTCGATAGAAAATCCTAATCCCTCTACCGTTTGAATCACAGACAAATCACTGGCACGGGGCCCGCCATTGCGGCCATTGCTGACAGGACCATTTACATCATCTGTTTCACCGTTTAAAAAACGAGCCAATTGTAGATCGCGATCTTCCACCACACATAGACGAATTTCATCAAAATATGGCAAACGGGTGCCTGCCTGATCAAACTTCCAGTAGAAAGGGTTGCGTTCAAAAATCCAGTCCTGGCCTAAAATAACCTCTTTAAGCCGGAAGGGACCTGCACCAACCACCATCTGCGGATCAGTACTGGCTTCTATAGAATTCCAATAAAGTTCTGAGCCAAGCAACCGGCTGTCAAAAGCGTCTTGGTGTACATGTTGGGGCAACAAAGGCAAATTCAATTGAAGCAGAAAAGGACCAACCGAAATCCTGGTAGGAATGAGGTAACGCCAAGTGCGTTCATCCACCATTTCAAGGATAGGCAATTGATCATTCACCAGTAAACCATTGCCAGAAGACAAATTAAACAATTGTGGATCGGTATACACCCCAAACGTAAAAGCAACATCTTCCACATCCATTGCTTCACCATCGCTCCACCGTAGACCTTCTCGAAGTTTCATTGTGATGGTGATCGGCAGTTCGGTGTCATTCACCTCAAACATTTCCAAAATGGCAGGCATAATTTGGATTGGATCGCCAGCCAAAGACCCAAATGGCATGGCGGCGTTGATGCCTGCCAACTCCACAAAATCCTTGGAATTGGAATCCGTATTGGACAACAGTGGGTTAAATGTGTTGGGAATGGCTATGCTACAATAAGTATAGCTGCCACCGGGTGTGCCATAGCCATCTGGAAAATTTTCTTCAGGGAGCACAAACGGATTAACAATCTGTCCCACTGTCACAAAAGCAGTCAAACAGACAATAAAACCCCAAATTGGACCAATCCATTTCAAACGCATCTTTGCTATCCCCGTTTGGCTAAATTTATGGTGCCACAATCAGCTTAACTCACGGTCTTGTAAATTCAAGCGAAAACATCAAAATTCCGCCTGTATTTGGACCAAACAGCATCTTTCAACGTTTAGAAAGATCACCATCAAATAGTGTACCGAAAGATTCAGCCGCATTGACACAATGTGCCAAACATTGCCACCTATTGTAACGGATAAGACATTCACGCAGCGTAATTGCCACAACTTCTTGTGGTGCGCAGAAAAACCTTCTAAAATCGATTCTTATGAACAACTCCATTTTCCAATCACGGACCGAAGCGACTCAGAAAGCCATGCAGGCCAAAGGCATCGATTTACTTTTACTGTTCCCCAGCCCTAACCTGTATTACCTGACTGGGTTCATGGAAAACCCAGGAGAGCGCGTGCTGATGTTGATCCTGCCTGCTTCTGGTGATCCTTGCATGGTGGTGCCCCAGATGTATGAAAACCATATCAGCCACGATGCCTGGGTCAGTGACCTTCGTTCCTGGAAAGATGGAGATGATCCTGTAACGCTGTTGAAACAAGCCATTGATGAAAAATCACCGAACCCTGGCAGGGTGTTGGTAGATGATCAAATGTGGTCGCTGTTTTTCTTACCGCTTCAACAGGTGCTTCCAAACGCAATGTTTGATGTGGCATCCACTTTGCTCGGACAACTGAGAATGCGAAAAGATGCCGCAGAGATTGAGCTACTTCAAACCGCCGGGAAGATTGCTGACCAAACCTTTGAGTGGCTCATTGCCCAACCGTTTGAGGGCCGAATGGAAAGTGAGATTGCAAATCTGATCGCTGGGAAACTCACCGAACTGGGCGGTGACGAAGCCGCTTTCACCATCGTGGCCTCTGGCCCTCATGGCGCAATGCCGCATCACAACACTGGCTCCCGCAAAATCGAACGCGGCGACGCAATTGTGATGGACTTCGGTTGCCGCCTGGGTGGTTATTACTCTGATATTACACGCACTGTTGTTTGTGGCGAAGCCTCTGATGAAGTCAAAAAAGTGTATGAAATTGTGAAACAAGCCCAAGCCGCAGGTGTGGCTGCCTGCAAACCAGGCGCAACCTGTGAAAGCATCGACCATGTGACCCGCGCCGTCATTGACGAAGCCGGCTATGGCAAAGAATTTCTACACCGCACCGGCCACGGCCTCGGCCTGGAACTCCACGAACCCCCATACATTGTCACGGGCGATCAAACCATCCTCGAACCTGGCATGACTCACTCGGTCGAACCCGGCATTTACCTCGACCAAAAATTCGGCATCCGCATCGAAGACATTGTGACCATCACGGAAGATGGTGTGATGTCGCTTAATCAATGCACACATGAACTGCAGATTGTAAAATAAATTATGAATTTTGAAACCGTTCAGTTGAATATCAAAAACCAGATTGCAACGATCCAACTCAATCGCCCTGATGCCATGAATAGCCTGAGCCTTACGCTGGTTCAGGAAGTTAACAAAGCATTACATGAAATCGGAAATCGGGATGATGTTCGTGTGGTGGTGCTAACAGGATCGGGCAAGTCGTTTTGTGCAGGGGCTGATCTGAAAGAAACGCAGGCTCAAACTGAAATTGGCTGGTATTTGAGGCAAATCACAGCAGCGTGTCATCAGTCGATTGCATCGATGAAGTCGATGGCACAGCCGGTGATTACGGCCATCAATGGCGTGGCGGCGGGTGGGGGCTTTGGTTTGTCCTTGTCTGGCGATTTGGTGATTGCCAGTGATGTGGCTCGCTTTACCACGGCGTTTGCCAAACTGGGACTGTCACCCGATTGTTCGACCACGTATCATTTGGTTCGACTGGTTGGGGAAAAGAAAGCGTTTGAACTCACCGCGTTCAGCCCCATCCTCAACGCGCAGGAGGCACTGGACCTCGGCCTCATCAACAAATTGGTCCCCGAAGCCGAATTTGAAAGTGCTGTTAAAGAGTGGGCGACCCAACTTGCTTCCCGTTCTCCACTTGGCATGAAACGTACCAAACAACTGATTCAACAAAGCCACGGGAATCCTCTACATGCCCAACTGGAACTGGAAAGCCTCAACATCGTCAAAGGTGGACAGAGTGAAGATTTCCAAGAGGGTGTGAGTGCGTTCCTAGAAAAACGCCCTCCTGAATTTAAAGGCAAATAGCTAATTACTGGAGTGGGTCATCCCCATATTGATTGGGGCCAACAGTGCCTTGGAGGTGCCCTATTTCAATAATAGCCCAAATGATTCCCGCAACTGGAACTAAATTAATTAGCACCCACCAGCCGGATTTGTTGCGATCGTGCCAGCGTTTCACGTGGAGTGCCAAGGCTGGCCAAATCAAAACGCTACTGAGGATAAGAAACACAGGGATAGAGTCCCCATACACATAATCTAAGGCGAGATCAACGCCGATTGAGAAGATGATGACGGGGACAAACACCATCAGCAGTCCATTCACCCAATACTGCTTTCGACTGATTCTCCCATCAAACGAAAAGAGAAAATCTTTCCAATGAAACTTGGTGTTTGATTTTGCCAACTGAATGCCCTTCCCTAAGTTCAGATAATGAGAATTTTATAATATGTTGAATCCAAAAAGCGAAACCCTCACTCTATCTCATACGTCCAGATTCTGACTCGAACTTCTCTAGCGAAGGCAGAGCTGCGGCTGCGTTGGACGCTAATGGAATCTTCGGTCAGTTTGGTCCAGATGACTTCGGGGAAGCCATCGACCAAGTCACCTTCATTGATGTTTTCAGCGATGTCGCGGGAGATGATGTCTACAAACATTAATTCAGGATCAATATTGAGATCGTGATCCAGGATTAAAACCTGGTTTTGTAGAATCTCAATCCAACCGCTGTCCCAGTTTGGTGCTGGAAAAATGGGCAATTCTTCTTCTTGCTGAGCTATGACAGTTTCACCCGGGCCGAAGAAAATGGTAGACATAAAGAAGGTCATTATGCTCGATACAACTGCCACGATCACGACCAGGAATATAATTTGAGAAGGTAGTTTTTGCGTTTTCATCCAATCCCCCTTTGCAGTGAAGCACTGCAACTTTGTGATTCATTCATCATAAACAAGGGAACCTTCTGATTAAATAGAAAGCGGACCGAACCTACGGTTCGATCCGCTGCTTATTGAATTGTTTAAGATAAAACTATTTGACGCGGTATGAATTCTGAATACGGTTAATCGTCGCCAAATCGTTGGTACTGAGACTTGGGGTTAAACCCATCTGAAGGTTCATGGAAGACATGATGTTGATGTCTTGTCCACCAAAATTCATATTGAAGTTCATGCCCATTGGCTGAACGCTCAGCATAAAGTGTCGCTGGCCGTTGGCATCCACCAAGGTTTCCAGAGAAGCACCTATGGAGACAATGCCTTCGGTCATGCCTGCACCAAAATTGGCACGGACAGGGCGTTGCCAGTTGAGGCTCAATTTGCCACCAAAACCATTGAGGTTTGGCATGTCGCCTTCGGTCATGGCGAGGAGTTCATTTTCCAGGTCCATGTAAACACCTACGGACAACACCAAATCACCATTGCCCAAGCGTGGCATATTTAAGATATGGTCATAGTTCAACCCAAAGCGCATGGAAGATAAAAGTTCGTTGTTTTTGCTCATCAACGAAATACTCATGCTCGGCTGAAGCGTGTCAGCCTGTGCTGCGACGGGTAACAATAATAGCGCAGAAAAAACCATCCAAACAATCGCTTTTTGCATCAAAGCTCCTTTCCAGATAAGAACCATTTCATTATAAACCGAAAAAGGTGAAATGTCAGTCGTTATTAAGAAATTTTAATTTTGTACTGATTTAAATTCGACGAACAAACCGGCTGGGGCAGCATCTTCATCCCTGCTCCAGAAGATGCTGCCGAAGGTTGTTTGCCTTAAGCAGCTAGAAGGTCATAATTGCTTGATTAGAAATCTATGGCTCATTCTTTTTTGGGTATTTAGAATCTTTGATTTTTAGCAGCATCATTCGCTTATGAAAAATCCAACTTTGAATTGCTTTTGGAAGTTCTAACAGTGGAAAAATGTAGTAAAACCACCATGCACTATTCAGAGTTGGTGTAATTAATAAAAGCCATAAAACAATAACTAGCAAAGAAATTAAAGCATCAAAGAGATGTGGTTTTGTTTTAAACCCGACAAGGTTTCTAAATTTCTCATAAGCTTTGTTAACATATGTCTTGTAGCCAAGTAAAAAGTATGAAGCAGAAAATAATAATAGCAAGACGATGAAGGCAATATCATCAAATTTTAGGTTTGCAAAATCAAATAGTGCCCATCTAAACAAGATAAATGAAAAAGCACCAATGGCAAAATCAACAATTCCAAATCGTCTTAGAAAAAGATTTTGAATTGCTTTCTTTAAGAATTTCTTCATAAGTTCGATCATTTTACGTTTCTTAATCTGAAAATTCTATTTCCTAAAAGAACAAGGGCCGAGCATGATGCTCGGCCCTTGTTCTTGCTCTCTCGGCTTGTGGCCGGTTGGTTCGGTTAGCGTAAGATCATGACTTTCTTGATAATACGTTCAATCGTACCATCTGTTTTTACCAACGTGACAGCGTAGAAGTACACCCCATTGGACAATGGCTGGCCATTGTTGCTGAGGCCGTGAGCCAAAACCGTGCCCGTGCTGGAACTGGTGGAGTACATACGCTCGCCACTGGTGCTGATGATGTCCAAGTGCATCACGCTGAGGTTGTGGGCATTCAAGGCGCGGAATTCGAAAGCGCCGTGGCCCAAAGGCGTCACGCTCAAGGTCACGGGTGCGCTGGCGGAAGGCACAGCCACACTCGTTGGCGCAGGGCCGGAGGTTGGCAATTCGCAGTCGCCCAAGTTGTTGTTGGTCTGCTGCACGGAACCTTGATCAGTCACCTGAATATCCACATTTGGATCGTTGCCATCCAAGCCGTTTCCGGTGATGACCACGTCCTGCACGTCGTCATTGGCATCGATGCGGATGCCACTACCATCGTTGTTGCAACTGAGGCTGTTTATTACGTCGATGTTTATACCGTTCTGGCCTTTGATGTTGAGGTGAATGCCATCGTTGTTGTCGCGGGCTTCCACATTGGTGATGACCACATCGCGCAAATCGTTGGTGGCTTCAAGCTGCACGCCGGAACCCACGCCGTCGATGTTGAAATCGTTGTTGTTGTAAGTGTCGCCGTTTACGTTGATGTCATCTGTGTCGTCCAAAGAATTGATGAACAAACCGTGGTCATCGTTGAAAGACATGGTGTTGTCCTGGCTTGTCACTTTGTCTACGTTTTCGCCGAGCAAGAACACGCCAACACCTGCGCCGGTTGGGGCGCTGTTGCCGTTGTAGTTGAATTCGTTGTTATACATGCTGAGCACACCCAAGTCACTGGGGTTGGCGCTGCCGGTTTGCTCCATATTCACCAAAGCATTGCCATTGGCATCGACAAACACGCCAGCGCCACCGTTGCGACTGGACACAGAATCGCGAATTTCAATGTTGCTCGTGCCGCCAAAGCTAGACAATTCCAAACCTGAAGCCATAAAGCCCATGTTGGTGGGAATGCTGAGGCCATTCTGCTCGTAATGTTCGTTCTTAAATAAGATGTTGGTAATGTCACCATCGGCAGAGGCCAACAACACGCCTCGATTAAAATTTTCGGTAGAGCGATTGTTTTCAAACAACACATTTTCCACATCGTCACCGGCCAAGATGAAAACTCCGTTGCCAAAGTTACTGCTTGGACCAAAGCCACTGACCCCATTGTTTTCAAAACGATTGTCCATGATTTCAGCATCAGACACGTCTGTGCCGTTTCGAATGCGCAAACCATCACTGCCGTTTTGCTTGACGGTATTGTATTTAAATTCCAAATCATCCACATCACCGCTGTTGTAAAATCCGATGGCAGGGCAGAACACGCCTCGGCCATTGTTGTTAAAATTATTGCTGGTGATTTCTGCTTCCACATTGGTGTTAGAGCCGGAGAACATCACACCATGACAACCGTTGCCAGAAATGCCGCCATCACGGCCATCTTTGTTGTTATTAATCAACACTTCGGTCTGGCCGTTGTTCGTAAACCATACACCGTGGCCCCCACCGCCGTTGCCATTGCCCTGGATGCTGTTTTGCTCAATTGCAAAGTCACTGACATTGGTCACAGTGTTTTCGACATAAATCCCATTCATAGGCGCAAAACGGATGTTGTTGTCCACAATAGAAACGTCACTGAGGTTGCCTGTGTTCGCCAAGTGGATGTTGTTTCCACCATTGCCATCAAATTGATTGCCGACCACGCGAAGATCATCCACATAGCCCACGGTGTCTGCAATCACCAAGCCGCCATTGGGATTATTGCGAAGTTCGCTGTCAATCACTTCCAAAGTTTCCAAATTGAGCAAGTTCAATGCAATAATGCCGAAACCAGTGCTCGTAATTAAGAGGTTTTCGAGTTTGATATCTCGCGTCGCATTGTCAGTAATAGCCACGCCATGGCCACCCGTGATGGTAAAACCTTCATCATCGTCTCCACCAAGCGTCACGTTGGGCTGGAGGATCAAAAATGCTGCATTCGCAGGGGGACCAACCACGGTGGTGGCACTGGAGGTTGCCATTACAGTCATGTTTGGAAACATCACCATGGCAGGTGCAATCAAAGTATGAACACCTGTATCCAATACGCATTCATCTCCTGCACCAGCCGCACTGCCTGTATCCGGTCCTGTCGTCAAAGGTAAGCCCATCACGCAGCGATTAAGTTCGCCTGGCGTGGTGGTCACGCGGAATTGATCGGCCAAAGTGGTTTCATTGATCGCAAACACCATTGCGAGGGTGATCATGATCAAGCTGACAAGACTCTTGGAAATTTTGTTTAAGGTTTGGATTGTCATTGTTGCCTCCTAATGCGTTATTGGTTCCACTTTAGTCAGCCACTGTGACAACACCGTGACAAGACAAAAGAAAGCGGCTGAGCGTTAAGCTCAACCGCTTTCAAAGATCTCTCGGTCTTTCGATTGGGACTGTGTTAGCGTAAGATCATCACTTTCTTGACGATGCGTTCTACACTGCCATCCGTTTTCTCTAACGTGACTGCGAAGAAGTACACACCATTGGCCAAGGGCTGACCGCTGTTGCTGAGGCCATGCGCCAAGACTGTACCCGTGGTGGAGCTGGTGTTGTACATGCGCTCGCCACTCGTGCTGATGATGTCCAAGTGCATCACGTTGAGGTTGTGGGCATTCAAGGCACGGAACTCGAAAGCACCGTTGCCCAAAGGCATCACGCTCAAAGTCACTGGAGCGCTGGATGAAGCCACAAAGCTGGTTGGTGCAGGGTTCGTTCCTGGCAATTCACAACCGCCGCCCACATTGTTGTTGATCTGTTGGATTGAACCCTGGTCGGTCACTTCGAAGTCCAAATTCTCATCGTTACCGGAGGCTGCATTGCCTTCGATCAACACGTTGTTGACATCGTCGTTGGATTTAATGCGGATGCCACTGCCATTGTTGTCACAGCCCGTGCTGTTGCTCACAGTCAACTGTGTGCCGTTTTGGCCTTTGGCGTAGAGGAAGATGCCGTTTTCATTGTCGTTGCTTTCCACGCCGTCAACGCTGATGTTGAACAAATCGTTGGTGGCTTCAACCTGAATGCCGGAACCGACTTCATCATTGTTGAAATCGTTGAAGTTGTACATGCCGCCAGTGATCTGGAAGTTGTCTGTGTCATCCATGGCATAAACAAACAAGCCGTGATCGTCGTTGCGGGTTAATACGTTGTTGTCGCTCAACACATCCAAGATGTTATCGCCGCGCAAGAACACGCCGTCCCCTGCGCCGCTTGGAGCGCTGTTGCCGTTGAAGCTGAATTCGCTGTTGGAGATAGTGATGTTGCGCATATCGCTCAAGTTGGCTGCTGGCAAGATGCCGAGCAAGGCCACACTTGTGGCAGTGGAATCGAAGTACACGCCGGAGCCGCCATTGCGGTTGGCTGTCACTTCGTTAAGTGTTACGTTATGGATTGCAGCAAAGCTGGCCACTTCCAAGCCTGCGCCGTTGAAGCCACCGCCTGGTGCAATGCCGGTGCCGTTTTGTTCAAACGTATCGCCCTGGAAACTTAATTCCTTCACATCTCCGGAAAGGCTGACCACAAAGATGCCGTGGTAGTAGTTGCCCTGGGCCACGTTGTCTTCGAATACCAAACTTTCCACATCTTCACCTGGCACGATAAACATGCCGTTACCGATGAAGGCCAAGGGGCTCATCACACCGATGCCGTTGTTTTCAAAGCGGTTGCGTTTGATTTCAGCATCAGAAAACTCGTTACCATTGAGGGCCAACACGCCATCGCTGCCGTTGTGTTCAAACACGTTGTCATACAATTCCAAATCTTCCACATCGCCACTGTTCAAGAACGTCAACCCTGGGCAGGGGGAAGGACCAATGCCATTGTCGCTGATGTTGTTATCGGTGATGACAGCTTCTACATCGGTCACGTTACCGGCAACCACTGGACCAAATCCAAGTGCATTTATACCATCAAAAAGAACGCCGGAACATGCGTTACCGGAGATGCCGCCACCGTTGCCCTGTTTGTTGTCCGAAATTATCACTTCCACTTGTCCAGTGTTGGCAAACAAGATGCCCATACCGCCTGGTGCTGGCAACCCAAAACCGTTGCCCTGGATGGCGTTGCGCTCAATGGCCATATCGCTGATGTTGGTCACTGTTGGGCCAAATGCAATGCCGTGACCGGGTGAAAAGCGGATGTTGTTGCTGGAAATTAACACATCACTCAAGTTGCCAGCATTGGCAATAGCAATGTTGGCTGGAAAACCGCCGCCGCCGTTGGCATCGAATTCGTTGTTGTAAATTCTCAAATCGTCCACAAAACCAACGGTGGGAAAAACCACAAAGCCACCCGAAGGATTGTTACGAATTTCATTGTCCATGATTTCCACTGTTTCAAGATTCGGCAAACCCGCCGCGATGATGCCAAAACCGGCCGTACTGATGAAAAGGTGTGAAATGCGAATGTCATCGGTTGCCGTTCCTGTGATGCCAATGCCAACAGGGCCACCAGAGATTTGGAACCCTTCATCATCGTCGCCACCAAGGGTCACGTTTGACACCGTGATGATGATCGCAGGAAAAGCGCCTGCCGTAACTGTGGTTGCTGAAGAAACTGAACGAACCGTCAAGCTCGGGACAGTAATTGTTGCTGGTGCGGTCAACACATGGTTGCCTGCATTTAACACACATTCATCGCCAGCCGTGGCTGCTTTGCCTGTGTCTGGACCTGCCGTCAAGGGGAAACCAGCCACACAGAGCTGTAATTCTCCTGGTGTGGTGGTGACGCGAAGCTGATCTGCCTGCGCCATTTGAGCGATCGAGAAGATTAAGGTCAAAATGAAGATTAAGGTGAGTCCGTTCCGCAAAGTCTGTTTTTTATTTGTAAGTTTCATGGTGTGCCTCCTCAAAATTTGTTTATACCGCAAGCTTAAATTTTGACCGTGACAACACCGTGACAAATCATGACAAGCAAGTCACAATAGTTTTGAGATCATGAACAGACTGTGAAGGAGTTCCCCATGAATATCGAAGATAAATTGAAATCACTTGACCTAATCTTGCCTGCCCCTATGTCGATTCCTGACGGTATGGCTCTTCCTTTTCCTTGGGTCAATATTAGAGGTAACCGTGCGTTTGTGTCTGGTCACGGCCCACAAAATGATGATGGCACGGTCTCTGGCCCACTGGGAAAAGTGGGAGTGGATGTCACCGTGAAACAGGGGTATGAACTGGCACGAAAAACCGCTCTGGCAATCTTAGGCAGCCTTCAGCGGGAGCTAGGGGATTTGGACCGAATCCAAGGCTGGGCCAAGGTGTTTGGCATGGTCAACTGCGCGCCAGGGTTTACACAACAACCTTTGGTCATCAACGGCTTTACCGACCTCATTGTCGAAGTGTTTGGCGAAGAAAAGGGCAAACATTCCCGATCCGCCGTGGGCATGGCCGCTTTGCCATTGGGCATGGCAGTCGAAATCGAAGCGGAAGTGTTACTTGTTGATTAACTTTTTAAGGCGGGAAGCAGGCTCGTCCGGGCAAGACGAGCCTGCACTCAAGGAGGGTCTTTAAGATAGGTTTGCATTAATTGATCTTTATTTCAATCTAATTCAACGGCCATGTGCCTTAGCTATTGGGACACATCTTTTTCAGTCACTTTCAAAAATCTCTCGATCCAGACCCCACAAACACATAAAGAATCTTCTCTCAAAAGAATTCAATCTTCAATTGTTACATTGAAAAGACAAACGCTGGCCATCCATAGTCAACCGCTTATGGAGACAGTTGCCTGTTGAGCCACGATTGATTTTTAGGAAGTTGCCTTACCAGCGCTTGTCTTTTCGTTATCGCCAAAGCGTCAAAATCACACTGATAAGAAGTAAATACGTCAGGTGATGTAGCGTATCAATCACAAACACAGAAATAGATTTATCGGAAAATAAGTTGCCAGTCAGACCAACCGGGGCGGCAAAACCAAGCCAGAACAACACTCCGAGCCAAAGACCGTCGCCAATCGTTGACGCATTGCTGTAAGAGACAAAGATGTTAATCACAATGGCCATGACCAAATAGCTCGCCGCAGATCCCAAATAGGGTAAGGGGGTGGCATCACCTTGCATCTGCTGAACCTGTGTATCAGTGTAGCCATGCGCCTTAATCCAGGCATTGCCAAACAAAATGGGCGAATACCAGATGGCACCTGTGCCAAAGGCCAGTACAGCCGAAGCTGCCACTGCAAAAAAATTTAGCTCAATGGGAAGCATAAAAAACGGTCCTTTCTCCACTCCGGTTTGTGTTACGAAAGCGATTCAATAAAGGGTTGCTCAGGCAGAAAAATTGGCTCAAAATAATGACCTTGGTCATCAATCTGATGGTGCCGTCCACCAACAGGGTCAACCACCTCAAAAGTGCCAAATCCATTGAAAGTAATTTTCTCTTGACGACTGTTGACAGACACAATCAAATCAAGACAGGTGTTTAAAGCCATGCGCGCTTCCTGAATGGAAAGTCCTGTGATTTTTGCGAGTTGCTGAATGAATTCTTTCTTGTCCATACATCCCCCTTGGGATTGTGTTCTCAAATACACAATTTATACATTACACATAATCGAGATAAAAGTCAAGCCGCAAATTACCCTTACCCATAGGACATTTATCCAGCAATTGGAAATATTGCGTTAAAGTGTGACAAAATAGACATTTTGGAAGTTAAGCAGGTTCAGATATTTATCCAATTCAACAAAGATTTTCATTTTATTCCCAGTCCTTTCCCATCTCTGATACAATAGGTGTAATAGGAGTGTTCCATAATCCAATAATGTTGAATATCAGCGTTGTCGCCCTATTTAAATATGTCAAAACATTTCTGGGTCGAATATTCCATGCCAGTGTAAAAAACCTACAAAATGCCCCTATGTTGATTCGCTGGTCTTGGTATGACTGGATTATTTTGGCTGCATTTGTTCTGATTGGCCCAATATCCCTTCTTTTAATTCCTGTTTGGATTGGCATGAAACTGTCTATTGGAGAAGACTTAAGAAATTTATTCAGTTCTGAAAAGGCATTTCATTACTACAGGCAGGAAGTCGATCGCTTGCGTTATCAGGTGAGTGTATTGAAGAAATTAAAATCTGTCACCGATGCAAAACCAACCCAAAAGTCAACCGAATCTGATGACAAATCCATCTATAATTAAAGCTCTAAATAAAAAAACCTCTGAATGATTTCTCATCCAGAGGTTTGCCTTTAGCAGGGGTCATACAAAGCTTGTCTAGCAGAGCGAACAGCCTTCCCTAAGCCTTCTGTAACGCTCTTTTCTCTCGGGTCAGTCTCTTATAAATAGCTCTTAATCGTCGCTGAAGCTGGGCCATAGACATTTGTTCAAACTCTTTTTCCAGCTTGACAAATGATGGCAAGACCCAATCCCACTTTTTGTGCCCGTCTTCTTCCCAGATGTCGGCAATGTGCGACATACTTGTCTGCAACAGACGTATCTTTTCTTGACTCATATCAGCAGCGCTCCCTTCGCACAAGCACTCTCATTATTTGAGTCTATTGTTTCAAAAATCGTGATAGAGAAACGTGATTGGAGTCACACCAATCATCAATCAATGAGGCGGACTGCTGCGACCTTCAGATTGGACAGCTGGGATTATTAAGATTGAACTATTTTACTGGATTCTATATTTATAAAATGATTTAGGAAAGAAGCGCTTCAAGTTTGTCTTCAACGCTCATTGGTTGGGAAAGTTCCGATTTCAACTTGGCTTCGAGCTGCTTGATAGAAATACCACTGTGACGCAATGCTCTTGCACGGCGCAAAATTTCCAGAGTTTCCGGCTTGAACACAAAAGGCTCTCCAGGTTCACTGACGCAAAGTGATTGCATCAATGGCTTCATCGCCCAGATCAAACGCCAAGTTCGCCACGTGGACTGCTCCAAACAAACGGATAAATCGTTTACATTAAACATATCACTCTCAATTTAGGCTTTTCTCACAAGTGGCAACATCCCACCTGCCTCATCTCTATTGGACATTGTGCCTAGTAAGAGACTTTAATAGTCAATTTCCCTTAAAATACCTTTAACCCCCAACTCCCTTTCAAAATGGGGCTACGATTATTTCTGGGAGTGAATTCTTTAATATAAAGCGTTTTCTGATTGGAAGTGTGTTGATAAAAAATGAAAAAATTTGATGTGGTCATCATCGGGGCAGGCATCGTTGGATTATCCACGGCCATGCAATTGAACCAATCGTTGCCTAATAAAAAAATTCTGGTTATCGACAAGGAATCAAAAGTTGCTCCGCATCAAAGCAGTCATAACAGCAATGTCATCCACTCCGGCATTTACTATCGACCGGGAAGCTACCGTGCCGAGTTTTGTCGTTCCGGGTGTCAATCCATGGCGGTCTTTTGTAAAGCGCATGATGTTCCCCACGATATATGTGGCAAAATTATCGTTGCCACACACGAGGAAGAATTGCCCAGGCTCGAAGCCCTGTATCAACGCGGCCTGCAAAATCAGCTCGACATCGAAAAAATCAGCGCCGAGCAAGTCAACCAAATCGAGCCGCATGTGCATTCTCTCGGTGGCATCCAAATCGCGTCAACCGGCATCACCGATTATGAATTAGTCAGCCAAAAATACGCAGAGATTTTTCAACAGCAAGAGGGACACATCCAGCTAAATGCAGGACTTCAAAATGTAATCATCAGAGACAGTGATCTCATTCTGAACACAGCCCAAGGTGAGGTTCAAACTTCATTTGCCATCAACTGTGCAGGTCTCCACAGCGATCGAATCGCGCATTTATGGGGATTAATTCCATCTTTAAAAATTGTTCCGTTTCGTGGCGAGTATTATGAATTGATTCCAGAAAAACGCAACTTGGTCAATCACGTCATTTATCCCCTACCAAATCCCAAATTCCCTTTCCTTGGTGTGCATTTCACCAGAAGCATCGATGGCAGCATCCATATTGGGCCAAATGCTGTATTGAGTTACAAACGTGAAGGTTATTTGAAAACTGATTTTGATTTTACAGATTTCTCAGAAGCCATAAGTTATTCCGGCTTTCGTAAATTGGCTTTATCAAACTTAAAGGAAGGGGTGAACGAGCTTGTGCGCTCTTGGAGCAAAAAAGCTTTCTTGAAAAACATTCAACAAATGATTCCTAAAGTACAAATGGAAGATATTATCCCCGCTGGGTCAGGTGTTCGAGCGATGGCATTGGCACCGGATGGCGGCATTATTGATGATTTTTTGTTTGAAGCGGGTCCTCATTCTTTGCATGTGCTCAATGCACCATCACCTGCCGCAACCAGCTCGTTGGAGATTGGTGAAGCCATTACAAAGCGATTGTTACCACAATTGCAATAAACAGGCTGGATTGCTTAAATGACTTGCTCAAACAGACAATAAGGATGATTCATGTATCAATTGCTCGCAGGTGACATTGGTGGCACAAAAACACATCTCGCTCTGATTTCGCCTGAACATGGGGCAAGAAAGCCTGTCGCTGAAAAAAAATTCGCCAGTGAAAATTACGACAACCTGGAATCAATCATTCAGGAATTCCTTGAAGAAACGGGCCAAGACATCCAAAGCGCATGCTTTGGCATTGCCGGCCCCATCTTTCAGGCTCAAGCCCAAGTCACCAACTTGAGTTGGCATGTGGATGCTCAAATGATCCAGGAAAAATTTGGGTTGGGCCACGTCGATTTACTCAATGATCTGGAATCGGTGGCCAACGCCATCCCTTATCTACAACCAGAAGATTTACTCACCCTTAACCCAGGTCAAACCGATCCTACCGGCCCAATCGCCATCATCGCGCCAGGCACAGGCTTGGGCGAAGCCTTCTTGACCTGGAATGGTAAACGCTATGTGCCACACGCCTGTGAAGGCGGACACACAAGTTTTGCGCCCAACAACGATTTGGAAGTCGGTTTGCTGCAATACCTTTACCAAAATCAGGGCCACCATCACGTCAGCTTTGAACGGGTGTGTTCTGGGGAATTTGGCATTCCAAATATTTATGAATATTTGGATTATCTTGGCGTGGCCAAACCCGCTTCAGAAGTTGCCGATGCACTCATTGATGCTGAAGATCAAACGCCTATTATTGTTCAAGCTGCCATGGATGAAACTGATCATTGTCCACTGAGCGAAAAAACCATAGAAATGTTTGTCTCCATCCTCGGCACCGCTGCCGGAAACATGGTGATGAGCTATCTCTCCACAGGCGGTGTTTATCTCGGCGGTGGCATCCCACCCAGAATTTTACCTTATTTGGAAAGCGGCTCCTTTATGAAAGCGTTTAAGAACAAAGGGCGTTTTTCCAAACTCAATGCCAGTGTCCCAGTCCACATTATCATCAACCCAAACGTGGGCTTGTTGGGAGCATCCATGTTTGGACTGAACCAATTCATTAAGGCAACGGAATAATCTAGACTAAGTTACTGACTGCTTGTCTTTCTTCGTATAAAAACTCAGCAACAAACCACCGATAATGGCAACCCCGCCGAAGACAATTTGCCAAGTGAGTGTTTCATTTAATACCACAATTCCCAAGATCACAGCCACAAATGTACTGATCAATGGGGTCAGCTGAGTCTTGAACACATCCATTCGTTTGATGAGCCAAAACATCAACACAAACGCCAACGACGATCCAATAAATGCCAAGTAAAACAATGAAAAAACTGCAGTGGCCGTCCAGTCAAACTCAAACGGATTGCCTTCCAAAGAGGCCGCCAGAATGCTCAAAGGAATCAACCCGATCGCAGTTTGAACTGTTGTAAGAGTTATTGGGTCAAACTTCTGGGCGTGACGCTTAATCAACACCGTCGAAAGTCCCGATCCAATGGTGGCCAAAATGATGGCACCACTCCCAAAAATGGCTAACCAGTCATCGATGTGTAATTGTTCGTTAAAAATAACGCCTACACCTGCCATGCCCAACAAAATGCCCATAAATTTTGTAACGGTCATCCGTTCATCAGAAATCAAAAAGTGGGCGAAGATCAATGTGAACAAAGGAAGCGTTGTGTACAGGGTCGCAATCAATCCCGCCGATATATAATTGCCGCTCCAAAACACCAAACTGTAATTCAGGCTGATGGTGAGCAATCCTGTCACCAACATCAACAACCAATCACGCTTTGTGTTTGGCAAAGACAGCCGACGAAACTTCATCAAGGCCAGCAATGGAAGAAGTGCCAGCCCAAACCGCAATGCTGCAAAACTGAATGGTGGCAAATCCTGCAAACCAATTTTGATAAACAACCACGTTGAACCCCAAATGAAACCAACCAACAACCACACAAAATAAATCATCTACCCTCTCTCATGTGCCACTTTGGAATTTAAACAAACGTTGCTTCCCACCTGGAACCAACCTAAGGGTAGATAGGGAAGGTTGCTGGCCATTTCCGGCCAGCAACCTGAATTGGTGATGTAATTGTTAATTTATGCAAGCGTTTTGAATCAGAAAAGTTAGGCATCCAGGTCAATAAATAATCCCTCATGGGAACGAGGCTCAATGTCATTTAAGTCGATAGAATGATTTAAATTGAGGTGGGTAGACATCCATGCCCCAGTGAAGACAAATGAAATTTTTTTGCTTGATCTGAGAAACTCAACGCAATCAAAAGACTGTTTCCTTCGGCCTCGCGTAGATACACAAAGCAGTTTTCGGACATCTTGTTGATCGCTTCCTCACTGCAACGCATCAGAATTTTTTGAGAATCCAGGGCAAAGCACTTGAGAGTAAAATGTCCATAAGTTATTTCACTTATCAAACAATTCACGTTTCCAGCCTTAAAAGAATAAAACCACCCAAGTTGGATGGCTTTATAAAAATTGCAGTTATTAGTATAAATTAATTTCTAGCTGGCAAGGTAGACACATTGCCATTGGTCACCCATAGCTCAATTAAGAACATCATCTTGGCATCAGAGATGGTTTGGCCAGTTCCAGGAACAACGTCTCCCAACACCCAAAACCCGACACAGGTAATAATTTCATCGTCGTCAATACGATTGTTGCCATTGGCATCGCACACGGATTCGACAGTCACACCCGTGGCACCAAGTACAGTCACCATCACCGTTTGACTGTCATTCTGCGTGCTCACTGTAACGGCACATTCACCACCGCGAGGGAAGACCACGTTGAAATCAACTTCGATTTCGGTGGCTGGATTCAATGTGCGACTGACGGAATTCGTTTCGATGAAGTCAAAACATTCGATCTTCATCCGCAGGGATTGTGAACCTTCTTCACTGCCGTTGTTACGAACGAGGGCGTTGATGTTAAAAGACTCACCTACCGTGGCGGTGTCAGGCACATTCAGTTCGACCAATTGAAAGTTCACATCGGTTTCAACAGCAGGCTCGCCCAACCAGGGCTCGAAGCTTACTTTGTCAGTGACGCGACCACCCAAGCCGTTGGAGTTGCCATTGCCATCCGGGCCAGAAGGTTCGCCCCACCAGTTGTTGGTAGCATCAATTCGTTCTCCTGGTTTGAGCCCCAAAGCGTCAATGGCATAGCCTTTATTGCGGGCAATGTTGTTGTTATTGATGTTGCTCTCGAAGGCACGTGTTGCCAGAATGCCAATGCGCCCATCTCGAATGGAGTTGTTCGTGACAAGAATGCCAATGGCCTGTAAATCGATGCCAACACCAGCACCATTCTCACCTTTGATTTGATTGCCATCAATCAGCAAACCTTCGCCGCGATCAGTCGCACGCAAAGTGATGCCAGTATTATTTCGATAGAAAAAACCACCGATGATAGACACATCCGATAAATCATCCGATCCATCGACCAAGGCCCCTTGCTCATCGTTATCATTGGCGGTGACACTTTCGAGGGTGAGGTCTCGTCCATTTTCACCCTGAATTTCCAGGCGAATGCCAATGTGGTTTTGATTGGCAACCACATTGGCCAGATGGATGTTGTTCATGTCCTCAGAAGAATTGATATCCACACCTGATCCAACAGAATCTCGATTTTGGTCGTTGTCCTCAAACGTTGAATCGGAAAAGCGAACATCATTGATGTCGTCCACAGAATTGATCTGAACACCGTGATCGTCGTTTTGGCCAGCGCTGATGGATGAACCCTCAACTCGATCTACATTATCACCCAAGACTAAAATACCATTTCCAGAACCAATCGGCGCGCTGGACCCATTTCGATAGAACTGAGAATTGGTGAATAAAATTCGATCAATATCGGCCAAATTCGGTGCGATCGCAGCAGCCACAAGTGCAACAGGCGCTGTCCCGGCAGGTGGAATTATAAACCCGTAGAACACGTTTCCAAGAGTATTGTTGCTTGCATCTAAAAGAACACCATTACCACCATTGTCATTGGCTTCACCACCATCCCAAAAGAAGTTTCGAATATCGCCAAATGCGCTGATTTCAACACCTTCTGCAGAAAGAGCAAATGGTACACCTTGGGTGTTCAAACCATTTTTGTTGATTTTGTTGTTGTAAAATCTTGCCCCATCAACATCGCTGCCAGAGCTGCTCAAAAAGACACCATTGTTGCAGTTTTCAGTCACTTCATTGTCACGGAAAATTAAATCTAAAATGTCATTCTGTACAAAAACACCAAGCCCATCCCCTTGTGGAAGCACGCTCGCGCATGGCCCCGGCGTAAATAGAACAGGCCCAGAATTTGCGGCAAACCCGTTGAGTGTGTACACACCACGCCCATTGTTCCAAATCACATTGCCTTCAAAAATAGCATTTTCGACATCACCCGTCAGGGCATAACCAGGATAAATCCGCCCAAAAATTGCATTGCCAGCATATCCAATACTGATGCCTGTACCTGCATTTAGGCGAATGTTGTTATATCGGAACACCAAATCTTTGATATCACCATTATTGGCAAATATGATGCCGCCAATCGGCATGTCAGCACGACCTGGAATGCCTGGAATACCAGCGACACGAGGCGTTGGGCCATTGCCGTTGGTTGGGAACACACAGCCACCACCTATACGGTCAAGGTCAACCCCATTGTCATTAATCACGTTATTTTCAATCACCATGCGATCAATATCGCGAACACCCGCCCCAACAGGCCCAGTGGTAGGAAAACTGTTTTCGTTATAAATCAAAATGCCAGCACAGGCGTTGCCCGTAATGCCTTCTTCAAATTGATCATCGCGGTTGTCGATAATGTAAAAATCTTCGATATCGCCGGTGTTGTTGATTTCCAACCCTGTGCAAGTTTCTCTGCAAACACCATTTGCTCCACCAAAACCATTTCGCATAACGATGTTATTCTTGAACAGAATGTTTTTGAGTTTGCCATTCTCATTGCCCCACTCAACACCTTCATTGCCATTCCTTAAAATATAGTTGCCTTGGATGACAACCTGTTCGTGGTCGCCGGTGTTTTCAAAATCGATACCTTCATCGGAATTGGTGTCGATGATATTTCCAATGAAGAAAACGCCCTCATCTTCTGAAGCCCCACCAATATTGCCTACAGAGTCATCAAATTCGATGCCATCGTCCTGCGAGTTGGGTGGGCCACACGGGATGAAGTCCCCACCATTGTTGCGGATGGTGTTATATAAGAAACGGAAATTTTCAATGTCTTGAACAGGGACACCGCCACCAAATTCAACCTCGATGCCATCGCTGCAATTTCTTTGAATAAAAGCGTGTTGGATGGTGATATCCTCACCAGCCTGACCTGCTGGGCGCGGGTTGTTGGGGCCAAATGTGCTGTATAACCCGCCACCGTCTGCACCAATGGTAATGCCATCTGTAACGCAATTTTGCACGGTGATTCCCTGATCAGCCTGATCCCCACCAAACGTCACATTATTTGCTGAAATCAACACACAATCGTCAAGAAGCGCAGTAATAAAATTCAGAGCTTGGCCATCAATGACGGTTACCTCAGCACCATCTCTGGAACGGATGGTGAGTCCTTCCATCAGGAAAAAGCCAGAAGAAAAAACCGCGGCTGCAGCCACCAACGTTTGCCCAGGAATCAAGACCTGCCCCGTTCCGTTTGCCGGTGCAAGTACTGCATCAATAATTGGATCTGTTAAAAAATAAGTGCCCGGCGCGAGGACCAATGTGTCTCCAGGCTGTGGCTGAATATTGGCATCAGGTCCTGTGGTAGGTGCAAAACCAGCCGCAGCACGGACCAAATCGCAAGCCGTGTAAAGAATGCCGATAGCACATGGGGCTGCTGGCGCAGGAACAGGAAAAATTCGGATTTCTCTGGCTTCGGCTGTTTGAAACATCAATCCTGCAGATAAAAGAATACTTATAGAACAAGCAAAAAAATAACGCATTAATAGCACTTTCAAAGTGTGTCCTTCGGTCACCATTCTGATTTCCCCTCACCGGCCACATTCATTTACAAACAATCCGCTAATTTTATTCGAATAACACCCTGAAATCAACGGATTTTGTCCACTCTTCAACTGTCACTTAGGTGAGTTCGAAAAAACTGATTAGGCCGAAAGCATATAGCTTTGGGCCAACTGCGTGAAGGCATGGATTTGTTGACGCTGCCAGGCTTCATCCTGACCTAACTCTGCCGCCATCAGCCAGGCGACATCAGGGGCAGCTTCGATGCTGGCTTTCGCATCCAGCAACAAGGCTCGGGTTCGACGAGAAAGCACATCATCTACCGTTCGCGCCATTTCTTCACGCACTGCCCAAACCACTTCTGATTTGAGATAAGGAAGGCGGGGGTGTAATTTCTGACTGAGTTCAGGGTCAAATTGAGCCAAATTTTGAATCGCTTCAGCTTCGGCTCCATAGATAGAAAGCCCATTGAATGATCCAGGCTGTTTAGCCCAACCTTTGAGGTGAAGATTTTCAGTCGTTGAATCAAGTCGATTCAACTCGGCCAGGGACTCTGCTCGATTGATCGTGTCTTTGCCCATATTGCGATAGGTCGTCCATTTGCCACCTGTAATGGTGAGCAAGCCGGAATCGGACACAAAAATACTGTGTTCGCGAGACAAACCCGCCGTTTTTTCCGCCCCTTTCTTGCTGCCACTAACCAAAGGGCGAAGGCCAGCAAACACGCTCAATACATCAGTTGGTTGTGGTTGTTTTGTGAGATATCGTCCAATATGAGAGAGCAAAAACACGACTTCTTCACCCAATGCTTTGGGTTCCAAAGACGCCTGAGTCACCGGAGTATCGGTGGTGCCCACCACCACTCGATCATGCCAGGGAATAGCAAACAACACTCGCCCATCATCCGTATCGGGAATCATCAAAGCGCTCTCACTGGGCAAAAAGGATTTGTCCAGCACCACATGGATGCCCTGACTGACAGACAACAAATGTGCGACCTCAGGATCATCGAGATGGCGAATGGTGTCGGTGAAAATGCCCGTGGCATTGATTACCACTTTGGCTTGAACTTTGTGTACATGCCCTGTTTCTAAATCTTCGGCAGTCACACCTAGGATGCTGTGATTGTTTTTTAACAGCCCATTGACCTTCATGTAATTGAGCGGCACCCCGCCTTGATCCGCCATCGTTTGAGCCAGAGATACGGCCAGGCGAGCATCATCAAACTGACCATCGTAAAAAAGCGTACCGCCCTTTAATCCGTCTGATTCGACGGTGGGCAAGTGTTTGATGGTGTCTTCGCGGGAGAGATGTTTGGAGGGCCCTAGGTTCAACTTACCTGCCAAGAAATCATAGACCTTTAATCCAATGGCATAAAAAGGAATTTCCCACCATTTGTAATGCGGCATCACCAATCCAAGCCGATGGACCAGATGAGGTGCGTTTTGAACCAACAGGCCGCGTTCATGGAGCGCTTCACGAACGAGCGAAATATTGCCTTGTTTGAGATAGCGCACGCCACCATGGATGAGTTTGGTGCTTCGACTGGAAGTGCCTTTGGCAAAATCGCTTTGCTCGAGCAACAGGGTTTTGTGACCTCGTGCGGCTGCTTCTAAACCACAACCTAAACCAGTTGCACCCCCACCAATGACGAGGATATCCCAAACTTGATTCGGATCTTGAATTTTTTCTAATTCACGCTTCATAAACTCGCCAAGAATCTCATTTCATTAGTTAGAATCAACTTACGCAGTCTTATCGTAGCCCCCCTTTTGAAAGGGGGGGTGGGGGGTTAAGCCCATCCTTTAGATTTTTCTAATGCTTTTTGCCAACCGGCCTGAAGTTTTTGAATTTTATCGGCTGCCATTTGAGGTTCAAAGGTTTGTTCGATTTGCCATTGTTGGGCAATTTCATCTTGATCTTTCCAGTAGCCGACAGCCAAACCTGCCAGATAAGCTGCACCGAGTGCGGTAGTTTCCAGCATTTTTGGACGAATGACGGAGACGCCGAGCAAGTCCGATTGGAATTGCATCAATAAATTGTTGGCCGCTGCGCCGCCATCAACGCGCAATTGGGTAAGATCAATGCCAGAATCGGCAATCATGGCGTTGACCAGATCGGCTGATTGAAAGGCAATGCTTTCTAATGCTGCTCGTGCAAGGTGCGCTGCGGTCACACCACGAGACAAACCGACAATCGTGCCTCTGGCGTAAGGGTCCCAGTGAGGTGCACCCAGTCCTGCAAATGCAGGGACTAAATAAGCGCCTTCGGTATCTTCAACGCTGGATGCCAACGTTTCAATTTCAGAAGATTCTCGGATGATGCCTAAGCCATCACGCAACCATTGCACCACTGCACCTGCAACAAAAACACTGCCTTCCAGCGCATATTCGGTACGGTCTCCAATTTTCCAAGCAATGGTGGTTAAAAGGTTGTTTTTGGAAGGTACGGGTTTGTCGCCTGTGTTCATCAACATGAAACAGCCGGTGCCATAGGTGTTTTTCACCATCCCAGGCTGAGTGCAGGCTTGCCCAAATAAAGCGGCATGTTGATCGCCTGCGATGCCTGCAATGGGAATAGATGTTGAGAAGGCATCAATGTCTGTCTCACCATACACTTCGCTAGAAGTTCGTACTTCTGGCAGAACAGACCGAGGCACATTCAGAATATTCAACAATTCATCATCCCAATCGAGATTATGGATATTGAACATCAACGTGCGACAGGCATTGCTGACATCGGTGATGTGAACTTTTCCACCAGTGAGTTTCCAAACCAACCATGCATCGATGGTGCCAAAGGCCAATTCGCCAGCTTCTGCTTTGGCGCGAGCGCCTTCTACATTGTCGAGCAGCCAGCGAACTTTGGTGCCAGAGAAATATGCGTCTAATACCAGACCTGATTTTTCCTGAAAGGTGTCAAAGTGTCCATCTGCCTTGAGTTGGTCACAAAATTCTGCGGTGCGTCGATCCTGCCACACGATGGCATGGTGAATCGGTTCACCAGTCTTGCGATCCCAAATCACGGTGGTTTCCCGCTGATTGGTGATACCGATAGCGGCGATATCTGATGCATTTAGGTTCGCTTTTTGTAGAGCTTCGACAGCCACACCAATTTGGCCTGCCCAGATTTCATTGGCATCGTGCTCCACCCAACCGGATTGTGGGAAATGTTGGGTGAATTCTTTTTGAGCAACAGCGTGCATCTCACCTGCATGGTCGAACACGATGGCGCGTGAGCTGGTAGTGCCTTGATCCAAAGCCAGAATATATTGGGTCACGGTTTACGCTCCATTAGGATGGCAAGCCAATCGAAATGTATTTTGTTTCAAGATATTCCTCAATGCCCCAAGGGCCGCCTTCGCGCCCCAAACCACTGTTTTTGACGCCACCAAACGGTGCTTGTGGTGTGGATGGTACGCCATCGTTGACGCCGATGATACCGTAGTCCAAGGCTTCGGCCACACGATAAGTTCGGCCCAAATCCCTAGTCCAGAAGTAGGCGGCCAAACCGTATGGCGTATTGTTTGCTTTTTGAATCACTTCGTCTTCGGAATCGAAACTAAGAATCGGAGCCACAGGGCCAAACGTTTCTTCCTGAACCACCTGCATGTCGTCATTAACGTTTAACAAGACGGTCGGGTGGTAGAAAAGACCCTCTTTTAATTCACCACCTGTAGCAGCCTCTGCGCCTTTTTCAAGAGCATCTCGCACATGTCGATCCACTTTATCAACGGCTTGTTGGTTGACCAATGGCCCCACATGCGTGTCATCGGAAAGTGGGTCGCCCACGATGAGCTTCTTGGTGGCGGCGGTGTAGGCTTCAGCAAATTGATCTTTAATCTTTTTGTCCACATATACGCGATTGGCCGCCACGCAGGACTGACCAATGCTGCGGAATTTGGCAATCATCGTTTGCTCGACAGCCTGATCGATGTCGGCATCTTCAAACACGATGAAGGGGGCATGTCCACCCAACTCCAAAGAGATGCGCTTGATCGTGTCTGCCGCCTGTTTATAAAGGAGTTTGCCAACCGGGGTTGAACCGGTAAAGGTGACTTTGCGAATACGAGCATCTTCCATCATGACTTTAGACACATGCACGGGATCATTGGCAGTGATTACTTGAAAAACACCGACAGGGCCATCTGCTTTTTCCCAAAGCTGAGCCAGCTTGAGTGCGGTTAAAGGCGTCGCTTCGGCAGGTTTAACCACAAACGTACAGCCCGCTGCCAGGGCAGGGCCCGCTTTTCGGGCAATCATGGCGGAAGGAAAATTCCAGGGAGTGACTGCGTAAACCGGACCAACCGGTTGTTCCTGCACCAACAATCGTTTGTTTGAAAATTGGCTCGGCACGGTGGTACCATAAATGCGTTTGGCTTCCTGTGAATACCATTCTATAAACAAAGCTGAAAAGTTGACTTCTCCCCGTGCTTCGGTGATGGTTTTGCCCATTTCCGAAGAAATGGTTTGCGCCACTTCTTCGCTGTGTTCACGAAGCAATTGGCCCCATCTTTCCAAGACAGCGGCACGTTCGTATGCCGTGATGCTCTTCCAACTTTGGAAAGCGTCTGCGGCTGCGTCAATGGCTTGTTTAGCCTGATCAGGGCCGCAATCGGCCACTTCTGCAATCATATTGCCGGTAGCGGGATTTGTCACTTCAAAGGTGCCATTCCCATTTATCCACTGTCCTGAAATAAAGGCTTTATCCAGTGTTTGAACATCAACCATGATGTTCAACTCCTTTCAGACTCATCGTTATTGTTCTTTTAGAAATTTTTGCAGGACCAAGCTTGCGCTTCTCACATGCTCACGCATGTGAGCTTCGGCTTCATCAGGTTTTCGAGCCATGATGGCCTTCACCACTTTTTCATGCTCGTGGGTTGATGTTTCAAATCGAGCATAAGAAATTTCAGAATTGCCAATGAAAAGCCCTACCTGATGTTGAAATGTGGAAGCCACATCCAACAATCTCTGATTGCCGGAAACTTCCCACAGTGTTTGGTGAAAAGCACTGTCTAACTCACCGTAGTTGCCAACATGATCGCGCGTAAAAGCAAATTGTTTTTCCAAAAGAGTTTCCAGATGATCGATCAATTTTTGATCAGCATGTTCGGCCGCTAAACGGGCTGCAAGCCCTTCCACCATTTCACGCAGTTCATATATTTCTTTTAAATCAGAGGCATTAAGCTCATGGACAAAAAATCCTTGATGAGGGATATGAACCACAAATCCCTCTTGGGTCAAAGACGTTAAAGCCGATTTAATCGGCGTGGGTGAAAGATCCATCACCTCGGCCAATTCTCTGACCACCAGTTTTTTCCCTGGCTTTAGATCCTGGTTCAAAATCTGCTCACGCAGCGCAAGATGCGCTTGGGTGGCCAATGTGGTTCGTTCAATGGATGTTGCAGCATTCATCATAACCCCTTTAACCTATCCACAGTGTAATCTTGACAGTTTGACAGGTCAAGATTTTAAATTTAAAATTTTCCCCTGTCTCACATAAACCAAATGAGGCAGTTTTAGGAACGGGTGAACATGATCATTATTAGTGAATTTATCCACCCAAAAGGTCTCAATTTGATACAAACGTCTGGATTGCCGCATCAATACGATCCTGATCTTTGGCAATCTGAAACCTTTTACGACACATTGAAAGAGGCTAAAGCATTAATCGTTAGGAATCAAACCCAAGTCAACCAAACGCTGCTGAATCATGGATCGAGCTTAAATGTGGTGGGCCGTTTGGGTGTAGGATTGGACAATATCGACTTAAAAACGATCAGTGAGAAAAATATTGGTTTTGTCGATGCCAGGGGGGCAAATGCCGCCTCAGTGGCCGAATATGTGATGGCCGCCATGCTTCATTGCGCCCGAAAAATCTTCGCCGCCGATGCCGATGTCAAACAAGGTGGATGGGATCGCGCTGCATTCGGCGGGTTTGAACTGCGAGGCAAAACGCTTGGCTTGATTGGCCTGGGCGATATCGGCCTGCGTGTGGCTCGACGGGCCAATGCATTTGATATCAAAGTATTGGCGTCTGACCCTGTGCGGCATCATAAAGAAGCGGTGATCGAAGAAAACCACATTCACCTGGCAAGTACTGAGGAAATTTTCGAACAAAGTGATTTCATCAGCTTGCACGCACCTTTGTTGGATTCAACGAGACAGATGATTAATGAAGCTTCAATTTCAATGATGAAAAAGGGCGTTTATATCCTTAACACAGCTAGGGGTGAATTGATTGACAGTCTAGCTCTATCCAAAGCCCTTGAGTCCGGTCATATCGCTGGTGCTGTTTTGGATGTGACTGATCCTGAGCCTTTGACTACAGATCATATACTTAATCAAAGCCCGAATGTTTGGATCAGTCCCCATATTGCAGGATTGACTGAGGAAGCTCAGGCCCAAGTCGGCATCCAAGTGGCTGAAGGTGTGTTAAACATCTTGAAAGGACTAAAATAATGCGCGATCTCTGCATTGCATTTAATCCCATCGTCCGACCTCTGTTTCTTGACGCAAGTATGGGGCTGTGGGAAGAAAGACTAAAAACACCGAAAAACTTAAAAATGGATTATCAACTTCTGGAAGCCAACCCGCAGGAGAACAACGAATTGGTGTTATGGCCAGTGTAGTCTGCTTGGGGTGGGCCTGTCTGGATCATCGGTATTGGGTAGAAAAATTTCCGCCTGAGTCAGGACGTACCCGCACCACAGATTTTCGAGAAGATTTGGGCGGCCCTGCTGCTGTGGCTGCGATGACAGTGGCAAGATTGGGCGGACAAGCCACGTTCGTGGGCCGTCGTGGGGACGATGCCGCCGGCCAACGGCTTGAGGATCGTTTACAGTCCGAAGGCGTGAATATAGACTATTACAAAGCTTTTGCGAATGTTCAGACACCATTGAGCGCTGTGATGATTGCACCTACCGCGGAGCGTTTTATCTTTTCGTACTTGGGCAATGGCTTGCCAGAGAATTCAGACTGGCTGGATAGCTCCATCATTGATGACGAAAGTGTTGTGTTATTCGATCTTCGCTGGCCTCAGGGCGCAACATTCCTGGCAAAAGCTGCAAAGGAAAAACATTTAGATGTGGTGCTGGACATGGATAAAAACACAGAAATTGCCTGGAAACTGGCTGAGATGGTGACCCATGCAATCACAGATGAGGGCATGGGTGAACAGTTCGGTGGCTCCAAACCTCTGATCGAAAAGCTGGCTTCCATTCATACCTGGGGCGCTGTGACAAAAGGCGCTCAAGGGGTAAAGACAGCAGATACCCACATTCCGGCCTATCGAGTCAAACCTAAAGACACCACTGGCGCGGGTGATGTGTTTCACGGTGCATTTGCACTGGCCTTGGCAGAAGGAAAAACGGAAGAAGACGCACTCCGGTTTGCCTCTGCCGCTTCTGCTTTGCGCGTGCGTGATGCGGATGTACCTTACCGTGATGATGTCGAAAAATTTATGAACGATTTTTTATATGGATAAGCACCTTGATGTTGAAGTACCCAAAAATCCCAGAGAAAATGATCTTGCGGAATATACATGAGAGTAAAGATATCGCATCAGAACCTGCATCTCAATGCCGTTCAATTGTTTGTTCCCAACACGGCAAGGCGTTAAAATGCCCCCCATGGACATCATTCAAGCCACCAGTGAAAAAGATCTTTTCACTGCATCTAAGATCATGACTGAAGTGGCTGAATGGCTACTAAAAACCGGTCAACCTTTCTGGTCTCTTGAAGAACTTACGCCTGACCACCTTGTTCAATATTACCAGGTCGATGAGTTTTTCTTGGGCGTGATTAGAGAAGAACCTGTGGCTGTAATGGTATTAAAATGGGATGATCCTTTATTCTGGCCTGAGGCAAAACCTGGAGAAGCGGTCTATCTTCACAAGTTTTCAATTAGAAATGCTTATAGAGGCCAACAACTTTCACAAAAATTGTTAAATTGGGCCGTGAGTTATGCTGCTCAAAATGACAGAAAATATCTTCGCCTGGACTGCGATGCCGATCGCCCAAAGCTCAACCGTATTTATCAAAATTTTGGATTTAAACCAGTGGATCGCCGCATGGTGGACGAAATTTATGACACCATTTTCTATCAACTCAACGTGACCGCATTTGGGAATTGAATGAGAATGATATACATTGACAACCTGGACCCTGATCATCTGGGCCGCTATGGGTATTATCGCAACACCAGTCCTAATATTGTTATAGAGTTGCTTGAAATCAGGTTTGCCTAAAACAAAAACTTCCTCTATAGTGCTTGGAATTTTGGCTTGATGAATGGTTTTGAGTGATTTTTATGATCAAAGCAATCGCATCTCCAAAGCAACATCTTAGTGCATTTTTTTATTTCTTGGCTTTCATTTTGTTTGGGTTGGCTTGGGCCATTCTTGGACCAACCCTTCCAGGTTTGGCCAAACAAACGAACACTCAGCTTGATGGCATCAGTTTTTTATTTATTGCGGCTTCATTAGGATTTACGTTGGGTGCCCTGTTGGGTGGCAGACTATTTGATCGTTTTTCGGGACATCGTGTTTTTTCATTCAGCCTGCTCTTATTGTCCTTGGTGCTGTTGCTGATACCAACGGTACCTTGGCTGTGGGCTTTATCCATCCTTGTCTTTGGCATCGGGTGGGCATCAGGCGGCATTGATGTGGGTGGCAATACCATGTTGGTGTGGATATATCGGCAACATGTGGGGCCGTTTATGAACGGATTGCATTTTGCCTTTGGCATTGGTGCTTTTGTTGCCCCTTTGCTGGTGGCTTTGTCTATATCCCTAACGGGTGAATTCAATTGGGCTTTTTGGTCACTGGCGTTGTTGCCACTCCCCATTGTGATATTTTTGATCCGCCTGCCCAGCCCAAAACCTATCCGCGAAAAAGAAGATTCAAGTGAAACAGACAGCTTTCCTCATACTTTGGTGGGATTGATTGTTGCATTTCTGTTTCTGTATGGCGGCGCAGAAATCGCCTTTGGAAACTGGATTTTCACCTATGCCACTGAGCTAAACCTTTTAAATGATGAATGGGCCGCGTATCTAAATGCCGGCTTTTGGGGTGCACTGATGGTGGGTCGCTTGCTGGGCATTCCGATTACAATGCGCTTTCGCCCCAGACATATTCTTTGGGTGGATTTAATAGGTTGTTTGATCAGCATTGGCATTTTAATGGTATGGCCTCAAGCTCATTGGGCTTTATGGGTAAGCGCTTTGGGGTTGGGGTTGTTTATGGCTTCTATTTTCCCGACCACACTGACGCTCTTATCCAGGCGTATGACGATTACTGGAAAAATCAACAGTTATATTTTCTCAGGCGCTGGGGTGGGCACCATGTTGTTACCATGGTTGGTAGGCCAATGGTTTGAGCGAGTCAGTCCTCAAGTGATGATTTATGTGGTGGGTGTGGCTCTGTTGATCATGCTTGTTGTTTTGATTCTTTTTCTTAAACATTCCGTCAATATTGAACAGAAAAATTTAATTTGAATTTGTAAACACTTCTGTTTTCAATGTAGTATGTGTCAAATGAGGTGAGCTTTATGGCAAAAGTTTCGTTTAAAGATGTGGTCAAAATGTATGGCGATTTCACCGCTGTACATGGGGCAAATTTGGAAATTGAAGATGGCGAATTTATGGTATTGGTCGGCCCTTCCGGTTGTGGCAAAACCACACTGCTGCGTATGGTGGCTGGTCTAGAAGAAATCACCAACGGTGGCATGTATATTGGAGACCGTCTGGTGAACGACGTATCTCCAAAAGATCGCGACATTGCCATGGTATTCCAGAACTATGCCTTGTATCCACACATGGATGTGTACAACAACATGGCATTTGGCCTAAAACTCCGCAAATCTCCAAAAGAAGAAATTGATAAACGTGTAAATGAAGCCGCCGAACTGCTTGACCTCACTGATCGCCTGAAGCATAAACCACGCCAGTTGTCTGGTGGTCAACGTCAACGTGTGGCATTGGGTCGTGCCATTGTACGAAACCCTCAAGTGTTTTTATTTGATGAACCGCTTTCCAACCTCGATGCCAAATTGCGCGTCCACATGCGGGCCGAGCTGCAAATGCTCCATCGCCGCTTGCAGACCACCACTATTTATGTGACCCATGACCAAGTCGAAGCCATGACCCTTGGCAGCCGTGTGGCTGTGATGAGTGCCGGTCATTTACAACAGGTGGATACCCCGCAAAACCTTTATGATCATCCAAAGAACAAATTTGTTGCCGGATTTATTGGTAGCCCTTCGATGAACTTCATCAATGTTACGGTCACTGGGAAAGACGAAGGCATTCAATTGGTAAGCGATTCTTTCTCTGTAACGGTCCCTAATGACAAAATCAATTATTTAAAGGGTCACATTGACCGCCAAATCATCCTTGGCGTCCGCCCTGAAAACTTTAGCCTTGACCGGGCCAGTTCTTCGGAATCTTTCATCAATGCCAAAATCGACGTGTTAGAACCGCTCGGCAACGAATTGATCATTTACGGCGAAGCTGATGGTCAGGGAGTTGTGGCTCAGTTGGACCCGCGCGAAAAAGTGTCTGCCGAACAAAGCGTTCGCCTGGCCGTAGATATGCAACACATGCACGCTTTCGATCCTGAAACTGAACAATCTCTTTTTGTTAAGGAAGAAGCTGCCGTCGCTGCATAATTCATTTAGACAAGCTCAATCTCATTATTAAGATTAAAAGGCACATCTTCGGGTGTGCCTTTTTCAATTATAAGAAACAATAACGGAAACAGGAAACCGCAGGCCAGAGACCAAAAAAACAACCCCTCTGAACTTAGAATCAAGAAACGAATATCAAAACAAATTTCCACAATCCTATCGTAGCCCCCTTTGTGTAAAAGGGGGTTGGGGGATTAGATGCCTTTTACATGCAATTTGATTTGTTGTTTTTTAGCCCATATATCTTATTGAAAAGAGAGTTAGGTATTCCAAGCGTCTAATATTTTTTGATTCAAAGGCACTTGATTCAAAAATGCTTCCTTGAATTGATCATCCTGAATCGTATCTGCTTGAAGCATGAGAGATTGGTGCGCTTTTTTCAATGCGGCTTTGGCTTTGGTTTTTTTCTCTTGGGCATTAAAGATTTGATACTGAATAAAGCATGCTTCGGCAAGGAAGATAGAGTCGTTTAAATCTTCCACAATATCGAGGGATTGTTGAATTCTTTCTTCAGCTTGGCTCAAGTCTTCAAGAATAAGATCAAGTGAAGCTTGATGTGCAAGATGATACGCTTCAATGGCACGCGCACCAAGGCTTTGACTGAGTTGAATGCCTTGTTCAAATTGGGCCTGGGCTGATTCCGTTTCGCCAAGGTCTCTTAGAATTTCCCCCATTTTTCCCAATAAATCACTAAGGCTATATTGGTCTTCGACTTTTTCAAGCAAGGGTTTAGCTTGTTCATACACATCCAAAGCAGAAATTAAATCGCCCTGATCTCTTAATAACACACCCTGGCAGATGAAGGCAATGGCTTCGCCGCGCAAATAGCCCACTTCCTTCAATAGTTGTAAACCTTGTTTATAGGAACTTTCGGCTTCATCGAATTGGCCAACACTCCAATGCGCATTGCCTAGGTTGACCAACACCAATCCCTCATTGTGCTTGTCTCCGACAGCTCGACAGAGGGTGAGTGCTCTTTGGTAACTTTCAAATGCTTTTCCATAGTCGCCCTGATGCCAATGAACGATGCCCAAATCCAGCAAAGCCAGGCGCATTTGGTCAAAATCTTCCAATGCTTCAGATTGTTGATACAGAAGCTCTGCCGCTTTTAGAGCTTTGTCGTATTGACCCAAGGCTTGATAAATGAGCCCCTGTTCACGTTGAAGTTGGATCAACAATTCGGGTTCGAATTTGGTGGACTTCAGGCCTTTACCAACCGCATCCATGGCTTCATTTAATTGACCTTGAAGTCGAAGAAATTGAATTTCCAATAGCACAGTTTGAAATTTCATTTCTACATCGCTGATCGTTTGGGACAAATCTTTCAGCAACTGCACACTGGAAGCCAATTCGTTTTGATCTCCCAACACTCGATGCACATTGGCCTTTAGCAATACCAATTCAAATCTACTCTGGAGTTGCTCTTTGGTACTTCGGCCACTTTGAGAATCCAGCAATGTTTCAGCCCGTTGCAGGTGTTGTAAGGCCTCAATTTGAGCAAATTCTAAATGGGATTGATGACCTGCCTGTAAAGCATAGATCAATGCTTTATCATGGACATTTCCTTGTTCGAAATGATACGCCAGCGATTTGATATTGAGGTCAGATCCAGGTTGACCTTCCAACGTTTCAGCCCACATTTTATGGAAGTATTGGCGTTTCGGTTCTGTGAGTTGTTGATAGGTAATCCGCCTGAGCAATTCGTGGCGAAACGTAAACCCATCCTTGGTTTGAGTGACCACCTGGCGATTCATCAGTTGCTCCAACATTTCCATGACATCCAATGGGGATGTGCCCAGTGCAACGGCAATCATTTCGGGATCAAAGGTGCCTTGCACCACCGAGGCCAACTGTAACACTTGCTGCACAGGCAAAGGAAAGCGTTTGAGTCGGGTGCTCAACAAATTTTGAACACTTTCGGGAATCAAGTCTTCTTCATGATCGCCTCGCATGGCCCAGGTTTCATCTTCGTGTTTGAGCAAACCATGCTCGATCCACGCTCGCAAACTCGATAGGGCAAACAGTGGATTGCCACCAAATTGTTGAATCTTCTGAACTTGAAAATTGTTTTCGTTATCAGAACTTCCCAACGCTGTGCCAATCAAATCTTCCAGATAGTGATCGGTCAGTGGCAACAACTGAAGATCCTGAGCCAATCGCGCTTGAACCAATTGATCTTTGGTTTCAGACAAAAGGGGGTTTTCTTCCAAATCTTCAGGCCGATACGTGCCCAGAATCAATAAAGGGGTTTGTGTCAATTGGCGTGCCAAATAATTTAGCAAACGTAGCGATGTTTCATCCGCCCAATGCAGGTCGTCCAACACCACCACCAGAGGGCTTTCTTCTAACCAGAGCAACAAAAGGCGCACCAACGCTTCCAACCGTCGATTTAAATTAGATGCCGCATCGAGAGAAGGATTTTTCTCAACGCCTTCAGCTTCGCCCAATTCCGGTAACAATTGAACCAACTCATTGCGCCAGGGAGTTTCCAGCGTTTGAAGTTTTTCAAACGTGTCTTCGCGACTGCGGAAAATTTGAAGCCAGGGAGACAATACAATTTGTTGTTCTAGCGGGAAGCAACGTCCCCAAACCACTTCAGCTTGATCTTCAATAACTGTACGAATGAACGTCTGGATCAATCGAGATTTGCCCAAGCCAGCCTCGCCCCGAATGAACAGCAACCGCCCCTGGCCCGAATCGACTTGATCCCAAATGGATTTCAGCTGCGCCAATTCATCCTGTCGATTAATGTAAGTGACAGTTTCTTCGCGAAATGGCATTTGCACCACATTGGCAAGCAAGTGTTGCAAATCGCCTTCGACTTCAGTTTGTTGTGTCAATTGCTGATAAATGGCTTCAGTCTCTGGTAAGGGGGGGGTACCGAAAGCGTTGTCCAGCACCACTTTACATCGTTCGTATTGGGCCAATGCCTTGGATCGGTCCCCCGCTTGCAGATAGAGCAACATCAGTTTTTGGTGTAAATCTTCCTGAAGCTCGTTGAGCTGCAATCCTTTGATACAAAGATCAATCGCTGTTTCATAAGCCCCTTCGCTCATGCCATGGTCAATCAATTGACCCAACAAGCGAAGGAACACACTGCGCCAATGCTCCTGTTCAACCAAGCACCAGTCTTCATAAAACCCTTGTAGAAAGTCGCCTTGATAGAAATCCACGGCTTTTTGAAGCAATTCGATCTCACGGTCCGATTCAAAGGCTTTTTGTAATTGCTCAAATTCACGAACATCAAACACACATTCAAATTCCGGATGTAATTGAATGTCCGTCCGCCCCGCTGAAATGACTTCAGCATCGGCGTCGAATTTTTGAATCACTTTTTTGACGCGACTCAATGTCGCACGAAGGTTGGTTTTGGCTTTATCATCTTCAAAATCAGACCAAAGTAAGCCCGCAATCTGATCACGGGTAAAAGTCTGCTGCGGTTGGGTGATCAGGTACGCCAACAACAACTTGGCTTTTTCAGTGGGCAGATCCACAGGCGTGCCATCATGCATTAACACAAAGCCGCCAAAACATCGAATCTCAAATCCCATTTCTCATCACCTCACCAGTGTAAACGGAACAATTTTATCCACGCAAGTAATCCGCCTCTTTTCAAAAGGATGTATGGGCTTAAAAAAGAAAAATAGCAAATTCAAAACACAAAATTAAGGTTAAAAGCTCTAATCCCCCAACCCCCTTTACACAAAGGGGGCTACAAATGGACTGCGTATAGTTTCCTAATGTTGAAGCCGGGTTCTTTTTTGAAAACTTCGTTATTTGCGATATCAGAGAACTTTTCATAGCTAAAAAACCCACCCTGCAAAAGCCAAACAACTCACTGAAAGGATCTATTCAAATCAACAGAACTAACTCACAGCATCGAATATAAAATTTGTCACGGTGTTGTCACGATGGGGGGGTAGTGTGGAGGCAGATACACGAAAGGAGTTGTAAAAAATGAAGAAAACGCTCGAAATTATGATGATTTTTTCACTACTGATGATCACGCTTAGTCCTGTGATGGGCCTGGAACTGGGGTTTGCCCAAGGCAGCCATTGTACCCAAGCAGATGAAGATGCAAGAGACCCTTCTCCACCACCCAGCCCGACTGGAGAACTGGATCTGGATGCAGATGACAAAATCAGTGAAGAAGAATTTTACTTTGCGGTGGAATTGTGGGTGACTTGTCAACCGATTCCAGGAACTATTCAGTATATATCGGATCGAGATATTGACTATCTGTATGCGCTGTGGCAGTCCAACTGATGATGTAAAAACGCTCCCTTTCGCTAAAGGGGGATTGACGGGAAATTTTAAACACTGGGGTTGAAAATTTGAAGACATTAAACATCTTCTGGTCCCCCGATCCCTCTTTAGCCAAGGGGAGCGTAAATTACATTTCTGCATACAAAGCTGTTACCATAGCCAATTGATGAAGAAGAAAGACAAAAGTTTATCAGGAGACATCATGCCCCAGAAAAGATTATGCTTGATCGCACTATTGATATTGACCTCATGGCTGTATGTATCTGCCACCATGCCTGCCTATGCACAGGGCAGCAGCATCAGCATTGAGGTGTTGAAGATGATTGATGAAGATAAAGATGGTGATTACAGCGATGCAGAAGTGATGTTTGCCATGGATATGTGGTTGACGGGCGCCCCCTTCCCAGGCACCGACATCACCATCAATGATGCCACCATGATCGAAGCCATGCGTCGCTGGATCTTGGGCATCGGCCCGCCATCAGGATCAGATTCCCCGCCCCCAAGCCCAACCAACGAATCTAATTAACACTTAGGGATGGAGAAACTTCCATCCCTTTTTTTATTAACTTGTCACGGTGTTGTCACGGTCGTTTTTTATCCTGTGTTCAGTAAACGAACTCAGGAGGATCACCATGCTAAAACCAACAACCAAAAACACCACTTGGACAATCACTTTAGGATTACTTTTTGCATTGTTTATTTCTGTCATCGCAAACGCACAACTCATTCCTTCCGGTCCTTTGAATGAAGGAAACCAACTTCGCCAAAACGCACAGTCCCCAGGCGGCATCTTGTGGCGCACCTTAGACAGAGGTTCCACCTTTGCGTTAGAATTTGTTCAAAACAGTCAACAGATTACTTCCAAAAGCAATTTACCCAAACCTCAAGCAAATCAAACCTTTGAAATCCGCGTCTATTTAACACCCAACGAAGCATTGGCAGCGGTGTTTTATTCCATCCGAAACATAAATGGTTCAACCATTGAAGACCATCGTCTTTTTGTTTTCTCTTTAAACACCATTCCAGGCAACCTTGTTTTTGAAAAAAGATTTGCTCTCAACCAGTGGCCAAACTTAACTCACTTCAGCCAGGGTGCCACAGCAGACCAAGGTTTGATGTTGGTGACGTATCAAACAGGCTGTAATGTCTCCAACCAGAGATGTTCCTCATTCCAAGCAGATTTTTTCCGCTTGCCAATGTCTCCCAATGGCACAAGACAAACATCTGTCATCGGCAACAGTAAAGACGTTAACTTACAGATCCTTTCCGATAACACCACGATTCAAGGTACATTGGGCGGCCAAAACTTCAGTGCCAGCGTCCCCGGAGGCAACTCTGGAGGCGGAAACAGCGGCGGAGGTACCCAAAATCCTCAACCCGTTGATCCAAAACCTGCTATCACCGACATTGATTTGGCCAGCCAGATTCGAATCTTCGGTCACGCCAATGGGAATTTGGATTTCACCGACGCTCAGGGCGATGTCACAAACTTGCTCTACGTAGAGCAAGGTGAACCAACACCATTCTTCAGCTTTGATCCCAACGTACAAGGCCAGACCAGTGGTAACATCCAGTTCGGCATGTTTTGCCCACAGCGTCTTCGCCAATCCAACCAGCAAACGAATGTGGTGGTTGATTTATTCCTCGTCGACAGCCAGGGCAACCGCAGTCAGCCAGGCACTGTACGCTTCACTTGCTTGCCAGCCGTGGCGCCTCAGATCACGAATGTCCAGGTGCCTTCCAGCATCAACAACGGTGAAGAAAAAGCAGCCTCGTTCGACTTTACCGATGCCGATGGCGATGTGGTTCGTGCTTTAATTCAACCCACAAACTTCGACCCACAGTGGCTCAACCAATTTTTGCCAGGAACCTCATTTACGAATCCTCAGATGGCACAACAGCTTCAGCGAAAAACCAATGGCCGCTTTGGCTTCAACGTGCGCTGCCCCTTCGGCGTGGTGGTCGGCCCCTTGAATCTGCCCACCAACCCCACAATGAACTTGATCCTTCAGGATGCCACCAATCAGGAAACTCGAACGCAATTGAGTTGGAATTGCACCACCAATGGTGCCGCTCCTGCTTTAACAGGCGATTCCATTCCGAGCCAAATCGGCATCGGCCGCGGTGAAAACTCAACCTTAAGTTTCTTCGACGCAGAAGGCGATATCATCGGCCTTAACGTTCGCCCCTTGAATTTCCCTGAAGAACATTTGAGCAAATACTTGCAGGTATTGGATCAAATTAACCGCGTGTCCTTCACTGTGGGTGCCACCAGCGGCGTGGTTAACGTCAACGCCATGTGTCAAAACGTGATCACCTCCTTGGGCCTCACGCTTACACCAGAAATGGAAATTGTTTTGACCGATGCCAATGGTTTACAAAGCCAGCCCTACAACGTGAGCTGGACGTGCGTCAATCAACAACCGCTTGCTTTGGCATCTTCTGCCCAAGCATTGACCGTACAGCCCTTGGTTGGCGGCGGCTTGAACATCATGGCACTTGCTTCTGATATCCAATCCATCCAACTCGACGTGTTCAACACCGCCGGCGAACGCGTGTTCAGCCAAAAAGATCAGTCCGGCGCATTGAACTACCAAGGCCTCAACGACAACGGCCAAGCACTCGCCAACGGCGTGTACTTCTATGTCATCACCATTAAGAAATCCACTGGGGTCACTGAGCGCGGCAACATCCAAAAAATGATGGTGCTCCGCTGAGTGAAAAAGAAGGGAGGGGGCTGTTTCCCCCCTCTCTCTTCTTTCTTTTTGAAAAACAATAAAAGGCTCAAAGATGGTAAAGGCTTCTAATCCCCCAACCCCCTTTATATAAAGGGGGTTACGGTAATTCTTCGTAGGTTTGATCTAAATTTCGATTCGTTTTCTTTGCCATCTCTCCCTTCACTGGGAGATGGTTTGGGTGAGCGGGACTAAAAAAACAGCTCATAACTAATAAACTTTTCCGATCTCCGACTTTCAGTTTATGGTCTCCATTCTTTTTCTTCCTTGGCTTGCCTACCAAAATTTCTTAAGATCAATACAGAGAGTGGACACGACATAGAGGGAGCCAAATGAAATTTCATCGGTCATACAGCATCATCACGTTTTTTATTGCAGTTTCTTTATTCCTCATCGGCTGTGATAATTCACAATCGACACAGGATCAAAACACAAACACAACACAACAAACTGAGCAGAACACGGATGCCACAACAACGGACAGCACATCAACCGATACCGATACAAGCACAGAGGCATCCACCACCGATTCCGGTGTGATCCTTCCCAAGTCCGGCGGCATTTTGAAATTTGCAGTGCCACGCGACCCGCCAAGCTTTGATTGCCATCGTGAAAACACGTTTGCCTGTATTCATCCCATTGCACCTTTTTACAGCCTGTTGGCACGATTTGATCAAAACAATTATCCAGCCATCGTTGGAGATGTGGCCGAAAGCTGGGATGTGTCCGACGATGGCCTAAGCTATACTTTTCATCTTCATGATGATGTGTTGTTCCATGACGGCACCACACTCACTGCTGAAGATGTGAAAGCATCCTACGAAAAAATCATCTTCCCGCCTGATGGTATTGTGAGTGTGCGTAAAGGCTCTTACATCATGGTAGATTCCATCGAAACAACAGATGCTATCACTGTGGTGTTCAACTTAAAATGGCCATCTATCTCATTTTTAGCCAATATTGCCTCTCCTTGGAATTTTATTTATAAAGCCAGCATCCTGGCCGAAGACCCCACTTGGTATGAATCCAATGTGATGGGCACTGGCGCATTCAAATTTGTGGAATACGTCAACGGCGCGTTCCTGACGGGCGAACGCTTTGACAATTATTTCATGCCAGGGCGCCCTTATCTCGATGGATTTGAAGCCATTTTCATCAACTCGATGGCGGCCCGTGTGGCTGCTGTTCGTGGGGGGGAAGCGTTGATCGAATTTCGTGGCTTCACCCCAAGCTCTCGTGATGATATTGTGCGTCAGCTGGGAGATGAAGTTGTCGTTCAAGAAGGCCCCTGGATTTGCTATTTGAACGTGGCCATCAACAACGAACGTCCTCCTTTTGACGATGTACGTGTGCGTCGTGCGCTCAATTTGGCCTTGGACCGTTGGGGTGCATCTGATTCTCTATCAAAAATCACCTTCATCGGTTATGTGGGTGGATTGATGCGCCCAGGTTCAGAATTTGCCCCTTCCGAAGCCGAACTGGAACAACTCGAAGGATTTTCTAAAGACATCGAGGCCTCCCGTGCCGAAGCCCGCCGCCTGTTGGCCGAGGCAGGAATTGAGGAAGGGTTTACCTTCCAATTCAAAAACCGTGGCATTGGTGACCCCTTCGAGCAATTGGGCGTGTGGCTACTTGATCAGTGGAGCGAAATTGGCCTCAACGTCGAGCAGGTCGTTCAGGAAGACGCTGCTTTTTTTGCAGATCGCAGCAGTGGCAATTTTGAAACCACCATGGATTGGGAATGCGGCTTCATGGACGAACCGGATTTACAATTGTCCAAATTTCTGTCTGCCGACATCAGTGGGTCCAACTATTCTCGTTACAACGACGAAACGCTCGATAACTTGTACGAGCAACAAAGCAAAGCCACCACGGAGGAAGAGCGTCTGCAAACTGTCCGCGAGTTCGAACTCTACCTGATCAACGAAAAAGCTTACACCTTCCCCACGCTGTGGTACTATCGCATCAACCCGCATTGGGCCAAAGTCAAAGGCTGGACGCAATTGCCGAGCCATTATCTGAATCAGGATTTAAGAGACGTCTGGTTGGACGAATAAGCTTTTATGCAACAATACATCACACAACGTCTGCTGTTGATGATCCCCACGCTGTTTGGCGTGGCATTGTTCATCTTTTTGTTGATGCGTGTGTTGCCTGGTGACATTGTTGAAATCCGCTACACCAGCGAAGGGGGTTTCGTCAGTGAAGAAACCCTCGCCTCTGAGCGAGCTCGCCTGGGACTGGACCAGCCGTTGCCCATTCAGTTTGTGAAATGGATTTATGGCCTTATTGGTCAACCTCACGTGGATGGTCATTTTCCTTTCATTCATGTGCATCCACCGGACTTGGGGGTATCCATGTGGACAGGGCGCCCTATCACAGAAGAAATTGCCATTCGCTTTCAACTCAGTTTGCAGGTGGCCATCATGGGGACGCTGTTTTCCATCATCATCGCAATCCCTTTGGGCACACTGGCCGCCATGCATCAGGACACCTGGATTGATTACGCCGTTCGCGTGTTCAGCGTCGGTGGGTTGGCCATTCCCAGTTTTTGGCTTGGCATCCTGATTATTTTGTTTTTGCTCAACACATTCAATTGGATACCGCCTTTGGTGTTCACCCCACTTTGGGAAGATCCTGCAAGAAATTTATCACAACTGATCTGGCCCACCCTGGCGATTGGCTACAGCTATTCAGCTATTGCCACACGCATGACGCGCTCCTCCATTTTGGAAATTCTTCGAGACGATTACATTCGTACCGCCAGAGCCAAAGGTCAATTAGAACGCATCACTGTCATGCGCCATGTGTTGCCCAATGCCATGTTGCCGGTGATTACGGTAGTGGGATTGGAATTTGCCTTCCTGCTTGGCGGACTGGTGGTAACCGAACAGGTGTTCAACCTCAACGGCATTGGTAAATTATTTGTAGAAGCCATCAACCATCGAGACTACACGATGACACAAGCGTTGGTCTTGCTGGTGGCAGTGACGTTTATCTTTGTGAACTTCATCGTCGATTTGCTCTACGCCCTGTTCGATCCCAGGATCAAATATGGATAACATCGGCATTTGGTCTGTATTCACACATCTACTTAAGAAAAAACCTTTGGGGGCCATTGGCTTTTTCCTCATTATCACGATGATTCTATCCGCGTTGTTGGCCGACTTTATTTCGCCTTACAATCCCGTCAAGCCCAACTATGCTGATTCATTGCAAGGTCCAAGTTTTTATCACTGGATGGGTACAGACACTTTTGGGCGCGATATTTTCACCCGCATCTTGCACGGCTCACAAACCGCTATGCTGATAGGGTTTTCAACTTCACTCATCGGCTCAATCCTCGGCGCATTTCTCGGCGTGATGGGCGCATATTTTGGTGGCAAAACTGACCTTATTTTGCAGCGCATTCTGGATGTGTTTATGTCTTTCCCCATCATCATCATGGCATTGGCCGTGGTGGCGGCAATGGGCACAGGGACGTTCAATTTGATCATTGCCATTGCCATTCCCATCATCCCCAGGGTGGCACGAGTGGTGCGCTCCAGCGCATTGGCTGTGCGACAAACCACCTATATCGAAGCCGCCACATCGATTGGCTCATCACATCTCCGCATCATCGTACGCCACATGATGCCCAATGTGATGGCGCCATTTTTGATCATGATGACGGCCCAACTGGGCCAGGCCATCGTCCTGGAAGCCTCATTGAATTTCATTGGCCTGGGCGTGGCCGAACCCACCCCCGCCTGGGGCTTGATGTTGCGCTCTGCCATCGACTTCGCAGAATCCGCACCCTGGATGGGCATTTTTCCAGGCTTGGCCATCAGTGTTGCTGTGTTTGCCTTCAATATTTTCGGTGATTCTTTACGAGATATACTCGATCCTAAACTTGGCTAAATCATTCTAAAGTCCCAAAGATTTCTGGTTCTTCTGCCTGTTCCTGAATGTTGATGTTCAGCTTACATTGTTAGAGACATTCAACGTTTAAAGGAGCTTACTATGAAACGTATCTTGATATTTTCTATTCTGACCTTGATCGGAATGGCCAATTTAACTTCTGCTACGATAATGCAGTCATCATCATTCCAAGTTCTGAACCTACCGAGTGATGCACCGCAGATTGCACGACAGATTTTCGACAAGCACACATCCGTGTTTGGTGTGGATATTTTTGCAACATCATCAACCAGCAATGAAAAGATCTTTCATGCAGCCAACATGATGGCAGAGTATTTGGACAACGATGAAGACGGCAATGTCGATAATCCTTTGGTGATTGAAGCCATGACTCGCCGAAACGCTGCCCTGATCATGTTTGAAACGGAAAATGAATTTGAAGATCTTTTTGAAAAGATCGAAGACACCCCTGGCGCAGAAGAAGTGTTCCAAAGTTGGCAAACGCTGTTCGATGAAGAATCCTTGCCCAACGGTGCATCCTTCGGTGAGTTCGATGCCACATTGGAAGAAGTGCTTCATCTTATCAGCCAGTTTGGTTATGCCAATGCGTACCCTGACGCTTTTGGAGAAAACCCTGGCACGTTGCTCACCGATGCAATGGATGTGGCTCGAGGTGGCCGTTTTTTCAACGTGCCCAATCGTTATCCTGCAAACGCCTGGTACACCTACGATGATCGAACGTGTGAATACAATTGCATGGCCGCCGAATATTTTTATTGGGCATTGACCTCATTGTTGGATGGTCAAAATTTTCCAGGACGCTTTGAAGAAATCAATCACGAATGGCGCTTGAACACGCCTGAAAAACTCAGAACAGGTGATCTTCTGATCTATGATTTGTTGACCGATCCCACTTATAACTTGCCAACTGTATTGCCTGATGGTGTGTATCGCTAAAACACTGAATGATAAGCATCCAGGGCAGGGGACCCGCCCAAGTGGACGTACAAGATTTTGGAATTTGAATCAAACTCGTCCGCTTGGGCCATACCGATGAGACCAGCAATGGATTTGCCCTCATAAACTGGATCGGTCAACATGCCTTCCAGTTGAGCAGCTGTACGAATGGCTTTGAGGGTAATGTCATCTGGAATGCCGTAGGCCGGTCCCATCCAACGAGGTTCGACCACAACATCTTCATCGAGAATTTTCTGATCAAGACCAATTTTCTCAGCCGTGGCACGGGCAATTTTGGTCACAGCCGTTCGTGTCATTTCTGGATTGGCAGCAGTGTCCATGCCAATGAGGTGCCTTTTCTTCTCTTGAGCCTTGAATCCCACCACCATCCCGCCCTGAGTGGAGCCGGTGCAGGTGGCGACCACAATGGTGTCAAAGAATATGCCCATCTCTTGCTCTTGACGCTCGATTTCATCAGCAAAATTTGCATACCCCAGCCCACCCAACGGATGATCCGATGCGCCTGCCGGAATGGCGTAAGGTGTGCCGCCATCTTGTCGTACGACATCCATGGCATTTTTCCAAGTGTCTTTTTCAACCGTTGAATAACCCTCCCCATCAAGAATGGTTTCTGCCCCCATGATGCGCGACAATAAAATATTGCCCACTCGATCATAGACAGCATCTTCGAAGGGTGCCCAATCTTCTTGAACCAAACGACATTTCATCCCAACGGCTGCTGCAACCGCTGCAACTTGGCGTGTGTGGTTGGATTGAATCCCTCCAATAGACACCAACGTATCGCACCCCTGAGCAATGGCATCCGGCACCAGCCACTCCAGCTTTCGAACTTTATTGCCACCATAAGCCAACCCAGAGGACACATCATCTCTCTTGGCCCACACTTCCACACCCAGATAATCCGAAAGGCGTTTTAACTGCTGAATGGGTGAAGGAAAAAATCCCAATTTGTGTCGTGAAAATTTTGATTCAAGATTTAAGGCCATTTAAGAATCACCTCTTAAGTCGAGCTATACACATTTTGAAATCAGGTAACCAATGGCACGTCATTATAATTTTCAAAAAGCTTTTTGCTCATCACTTCTTGTAAGCGTTTTGCGCCTTCATAGACTTCTTCAAATGTGGTGTATAGCGGTGTGAACCCAAAGCGGATGTTGTCCGGTGGGCGAAAATCAGGAATGACTTTCATGTCATAAATCAAAGATTGATCAATGCGTAAGCCATCTTCGTGGCCCAACGAAAGATGCGAGCCGCGCCAATTGACATCCAATGGCGCATTGAGGTTAAACCCAAACGGCTCCAACCATTCGCGCCACAATGCAATAAAGTATTCGCTTTGCTGCATCGATTTTTGTCGGATGCGATCCATACCTGCTTCGATGAACATATCAATGGCAGGTTCAATTGAAGTAATAGAAAGAACGAATGGTGTTCCCGTCATGAATTGACGAATGTTCGTATCGGCATCGTAACGCAAATCAAACTTAAATACATCCCGATGCCCCATCCAACCGGAGATGGGATTATTCAATTTGGATTGCAAATCTTTGCGAACATACAAAAAGGCCGGTGCGCCTGGGCCCCCGTTCAAATGCTTATAAGTACAGCCCACCGCCATTGGCGCATTGCTTTTGTTAAGTTCAACCATTGCTGAACCCACTGAGTGGCTAATGTCCCACACCGTCAATGCCCCAACACGGTCAGCCATTGCTGTGATGGCCGCCATGTCGTAGGTGTAGCTGGTTTTGAACACCGTATGCGACAGCGTGACCAAAGCCGTGTTTTCGTCGATCAAAGATTCGAGTTCATCGACAGGGCCGTGAATACCATCTGTGGATTTTGCCACGTGAATTTCAATCGGACGATCCAGCAATTTACAAAGCCCCTGAAGGATGTAGTGATCGGATGGAAAATTGAGGTCATCTGTCACAATTTTATTGCGATCTGGATTGGCTTCAAGCGCCGCATAGGCCAGTTTGAACAAGTTGACGGACGTGGAATCGGCAATCGCCACCTCACCAGATTGAGCGCCAATCAATTGGGCGATTTTGTCACCGACGCGCTCATTGATTTCCATCCAGCCCTGATTCCAACCTCGAATGAGTTGCTGCCCCCACTCCTCATCAATGGCTTGATGCAGTCGATCCCTTGTAACTTTGGGCAATCGCCCCAATGAATTACCATCCAAATAAATCAGGTCTGGGTCATCAATCACAAAGCGATCTCGAAATTTTTTGAGGTCGTCCTGCTGATCGAGGTGTTGAGCGTAAGCCACATCCAGGTTAAAGTCCATAAAGCGCCTCCAGGGGAGAAAATTCGTCAGGCCAACAGAGTAAGTGATTCGACCCTCGTTTTGCAACGCGAAAGGAATTTTTTATTATGGACGTATGGAGCGACCCCAGCCTGGCCCAACGCTGGAGCGAAGACCCAACCCGTCGCAATCCCACCCGCATTGAGCAACTCGACATCATGTTGTCTCTGATTCAGGATTTATATCAATCTGGCAAAACCATTGTAGATGTTGGCATCGGATCAGGCATCGTTACCTCCATGCTGCTTGAACGAATGCCTGATGCCCAGGTCCTTGGCATCGATGGTTCTCCAGCTATGGTCAAACTGGCCCATGAACGACTTGTAAAATATCAAGATCAATACAATATCACCTTTCAGGATTTGACGGATCTGGATAACGCATCCAAACCTGAAGGAGATTTCCAAATTGCCTTCAGTGTGCAAACCATTCACAACATTCCAGATGAACACAAAGTTAAGTCGTTTGAATGGATTTACAACTGGCTCGAAACCGACGGCTGGTTCTTTTTGCTGGATCGTTTTGAAGTATTTCAGGAAAGATTGTTTCCAGCCACCCACAGCCTTTGGAAACGGCTCAATCGCGTTTATGACTCTGACGTGACCGAAGGGGATACATTTGCAGACCACGTCGAAAAAGTCGGCAACAGCGAAGATATTCCCGCTTCACTGGAACAACATTTAGAATGGCTCAGGAATATTGGCTTTAGTGCCGAATGCCTTCATGTCCATGGCAATCGTGGGCTAATTGTAGCACGAAAGTGATCACCAACCATCAAACCAAAGTTGACCAAAATCATTATATTCATTAGCTTCAGGTGGGGTATAATGATTGTAGCATGAGAGAGGAGGCGCAGAATGGCTCACATACAAATGCTTATCCTGATGAAGGGTCAAAAAATCTTCAGCGTATTATTGGTTGGCATGTTGTTGTTTGTCGCAGGCTGTGACAACAATTCGCAATCACCCTCAAATAACACTGAAGGTGATGCCACCACAACAACAAATACCAACACGCAAAATCAAAATGAATCCACAAGTACTGAGACGAATACAACCTCATCTCAGTCTGAAAACAATCCAACAGAAACAGTGACAGAAACTGAAACATCCGTGGTTCCTCAAGAGGAAATCAAGCTGGTCACAAGCTATCTTCGCCAAGGGGTACAACCCAATCAACATTATGTAAAAGTCGAAGAAGTGTTAGCCGGGCCAACGCCTTGCAACCAAGACAGCTTAATGGTCACCATCGAAAACATAGATGATAACTTGGTGTGGCAATCAGAGGATCGGATAGAAATTTTTGGCGCTTATTTGAGCAATGCCAATGGTTGTCAAATCAGCCTGAATCAAGCGACTCACAACGTTAAAACATTGCTCAAACCCGAACCGAAAATTGAAACACCGGAGCCTGTGACGCCAGAGACCACCGAACCTGTCACAATAACCGAAGCCCCCGAAACCAGAGAGCAACCAGAATCGCTGTTAGAATATCCTGTACGAATTCAAGGCACCATGAGTGCACTGCGAGACTCTACCGCGTTTTTCATTGTGGACGAGGTGGTCGAAGGTGAGTTTGATTGTACGCAAGCCACAGTTCAACTGAATGATCCATCCTTTGCTCAAATTGATGGTGCATATGAAGTTCAGGGACTATACGATCCAGTCACCGGCAACTGCGAACTCCGTGTTGTCAATCAATTATTAGACTTTCAGTTGATCACCCCACCCGTTGGCACCCCAGTGGTCGAAGTTGGAACACCTGGTGGGGTATCTACACCAACGTCACCGGCAACACCTTCCTCACCCTTTTATCTTTCTGCAGGCGTCTCATTGATTCAGAACATCCCCGTTTTCTCTGGATCGGCAGGGTTGACCCTCACACCAGAGTTCAAAGGGATGGGATCATTCGGGATGGGGTCTGGTGAAGTTGAACTGGAACTGCCAAGTGGTGAACCCATTATGGCCGACGTCAGCATTATGCTGATTGAGGCAGCGGGTTTGTATCAGGTCAGCGGCCCCTTTCACATTGGCGTTAGTGGGGGTGTCATGATGCTTTCTGGTGATTATGACTTGCCTTTCCCTGTGAGCGGTTCCACGCGCTTTTCAGCCACCATTCCTGTGTTTGGTGTCATGGTGGGTTATGAGTTGGGCTTGGCCATGCTGACCCTGAGCGTGGGCGTAGCGTTGGGAGGTTGATGATGAAAAAATTATTACTCATGTTTGTGCTGGTTTTGTTTGTGCCTTTGATGGGCTGCAAGTATGTGGTTACTCCTCTGGCATCCATTGTACCGGAACCCCCAGAGGCCGCGGTCACGCCTGCGAAAATATCAAACCTAGTGATGTCTCCATCCCAACTTCAGGCAGGGGACAGCAGCGCCATTACTGCAACGTTTGATTATGAAGATTTGAACGCTGATGTAGACTCTGCTTCGGCCCAAATTGAAGTGACCATTAACGTCGCCACCGGAAACATCCCTGTGGACACCACCCCCAATCTCGTTGCTGGTGTGGTTGAACAGGATGAAACTCAGTGGGGGCGCAAAGGCAGCGTACGAATCTCACGTCTGCTCAGCGTGCCGGATGATGCCGATGGCATCCTCACCCTACGCTTTGTGCTGGTCGATGAAGCCGGTCAGCGTAGCAACACACTGACTTCTGAGGTGCGCGTGATTCCCAAACCATCTCAAGGCGGTGGCGTTGGCCCGGGTGGCGATCGCTGCACCCTTTTGGACGGGGATCGCAATCCTGTCACATTGGTTAGAGTGGGCCGTCAGGTGTTCTTCCGAGTGGACGACGAAGACAATAATTTTTCCAGTGACCGGCAGGACCGCCTGTTCCGAGTGGCTGCACTTCAAGCGAGTTCCACAGGTGATGTTGAAATCATCAACTGGATGCTGGAAACCGGCGTCAATACCGGTGTGTTCGATGGCCCGGCAGGAGGCATATTGCTGACCTCACGGCGCACCGTCATCGACAATGGCGAATTGTCTGTGCGCGACAACGACACCATCATCGCTTATTACGAGGACCCAAACTCTCCAGGTGATTCGTGTCTGGCGATTGCAAAAATCAATTAAGTCAATTTTTTTGAATTAAAAGAGGGTGGAAAAGATGTTGTTTTCCACCCTCTTTTCTTTTGGAAATTATTCTCCAGCAGTGGTTTCAATTTCTATCAACAAATCAGACAATGCAAATCTTGAGACCCCTAGCAACGGTTGTAGTAGTCGACTTCCAGCTTCTGCAATCCCCATTCACCTGAGTTGGCAGACGTTCTTTGCATAAGATATCCCATTGCCTTTAATAGTAAAATTCTCTCATCTCTTTTTATGCAAAACAGTGTATTTTGAAGCTTGAAAGACGAATAAGAGTGCTTCATTTTTCCAAGCTGATCTCTATTCCAGACGCAATGTAATAAAAATGACAATTGACTTTTAAATCTTAAAGTGTTAGTATGTATTTGTTAAAAGTTTAAATCAGCGAGCGAAGGAGCGAACAAAGGCAACGCTCTGGCAAGGTTCTTTGGAGAGAAAGAGTTTGCCAAACTGCGATAGGCAAGATCGCGTGTTGCCAACATCATGACAAAACTCAAACCCGTCTTATTCATTGTTTCTCTAAGTGTTGCCGTATTTGCCACATCATTGCTGCTGCTAGGCCAGGGGCTTGGTCAGAATTTCAGTTTTGGCATTCTGCCATTTCAATCTTTAAACATTAGTGGTTTGGATTCTCAAATTAATGGGTCAGTCTCTACCATTTCTTTCCCAGAACCCACTTTGGAAGATTTGAACCGCGGCTTTATTGAAAAACGCGAAATTGTTGAATTATCCTTAGAAAGCAATGTGCCTTGGGCACTTTCCTTTTACAGCAGCGACGAAACGATGGGCATTAGTGATGATGGCAGTTACAACAAACCCATCCAACACTTTCAAGTCCGCGTCAATGGTGGGAGCTATATTGATTTGAACAATTTCGCTCAGGAATTTTTGTTTGGCTCACCCACAAAAACAACTTACAATGTGGATTATCGCATGTTGTTGGATCGTGAAAATCACAGCCCCGGCAGCTATCAGGCCAGCGTAACTTATACTTTATCCAGCCGCTAAAATTTTCCTCAAAAGAGATGCATATATTGAAAAAGACATACGAATAAAAGCACTTAATCCCCCAACCCCCTTTACACAAAGGGGCCTACGATAAGACTGTAGGAATTGGTTCTGATATTCGTTTTTTGATGCTAAATTCAGGTGGATTGTTTTTTCGGTCTCCGGCTAGAGATTTCTTACTCCGTACCTCCTATTGCTTTGTCAAACAAGTAGATACTGCCATAAGCCATGCTGGCTATGACCTTAAAGGCTGGCAAAAGAAGGTTACTGGTAGTGTTAAACGGTGTGCGGGGTACGTTCGACCACCAGCAATTTTTCTATCCCTTTACGTTCCATTTTCTTCTAAAACACAACTTCGAATACTTTAATTCACAATGATGAGCACGGGTCCTCGAATGCCCTCCAACCCATCGTCATCGGTGGCAGTCATAGTGACCTCAAACTGACCTGATGTCTCAAAGATATGGGTGACCGTAATGCCTTCGGCATCAATCACTCCATCGTTGTCAAAGTCCCATTCATAGCTGACCACTTCGCCATCAAAGTCGAAGGTGAGAGACGCATCAAACGTCACTTCTTGACCAGCACGGGGATTCGATGGGGTGAAACTAAAGTCAGCCGCGGGTGCAAACAGAATTTCACGAGGTCGCTGGAAAGCACCAAAGGTAACCAACACACGCTGCCCGATACCCAGATTGACCACAACTTCCGCAGGCGAGGTGAGTTCAAAGCGGTTGGGCAAGGTGTTTACATCCAAGGTGACCACATATTCGCCCGCAGGCAAATCGTCAAAATTGAAAATACCATTTTCCCCAACTCTTAATCGGAACGGTCTTTCTAAATCACCACCGGTCAATTCGACGGCAAGGCCAATCAACCCAGGTTCATCGGCATCCTGCTGCCCATCACGATCAAGGTCATTAAACACCACGCCGTCAATGCCTCCAATGGGCAACACAGGAATATCAACAAAGCGACGTTGCCCTTCAATCACACTAAACAGAACTGGAAGCTCAGTGCCTGGCACTAAAGTGTTTCGCAAAGCCACCAAATTGATTTCATATGCGCCAGGATCAATTGGCGGTGAACGATAAAAACCCGGCTCATCGGTGCTATCACTGTCTGAAAGCACATTGAAATCACCGATAGACACCACCACATTGGGCACCCCGGGTTCGTCAATATCGCGAATGCCATTTTCGTTAAAGTCCACAAACACCACTCCTTCCACCTGACCTTTTACAGGGAAAGGGGTCGGAATAGTAAAGACGCTGCGGAAGGACAACCCTATGCCAGCACCAATTAAGCCCGTGTCTTCTCCGAACTGTAAATTGGCATCTGTTGAAATTGAAAAATTATCAAACAAAACATTAACCGATGAAGAAAGGACAGATTCTCGATCCACAATCACTTCATTCAGGCCAAAAATATCGTTGCGACTGAGGCGCATGTCAAAACTTAAATTGTTTAAAATGGCCCTAATTTGAGCAGTGGACCGATTTTCACCGTCAATAATCACGCCATTAACGTTATCAAAGGTCCGATCCCGCTGAAGCTCCAAACTCAAGGTTAAGAAATCAAGGTCAACTTCACCCGCAAAAGCAGATCGATCCACAGTAAAACTTTGGTTGGTCACCGCATTAAAAATCAGGCTGTGATCACTAAAAAGGTTGACATCCATCAGCGATAACACCCGTTGGCTGACATTAAGAGACAATACCAAAATTTTGTTATTTACATCAAAAGATCCCCCAGGACCTTGCCCAAGGGACTGTTCATATTCAATTTCTGCACTAAAAGTGGGCGCGTTGCGGCCAGGGTCAAGTCGTGCCCTTAAACCTGCAGAGGTGTCCGTAACTGAGGACATGGTTGGGTCTTTCAACAAATTTTCGATGTCGGTGCCCAGGGTAAAAACCGTGACCGCACCGGCAACCCCTGTACTCATGGTCAACCCTAAAGACAACTGGTCTGGCGAATTTTGAAACCGAGCAGGGGCATTTTGCAACACGGTCAAGTTCATGTTCAAGGGCCCCAGAGCAAACCCCACATTAGCCAGTGTGGAACTGGTGCTGCCTGAAGTTTCCGGAAACCCATCATCCACTGTACTCAAAGTAAACGCGCCACTGAGGCTGATTCCTGACATCGGCGCAGAGAACCGTCCACTGATATCGCTGCCATTTTGTTCCACCAACACGGTGAGGAAAAATGGTTCAAAATCCAGCACAGCAGTGATTCGCCCCCCTGTGTCCAACACCAAAGAGGCCGCTAGAAAATCCAAAGCTGCCGAAAAGGTTGGGAAAAATGAAGAATCAGCCAAATCCGACTCTCGCATGAAGAATGCAATATCAATACCAGGTGGCAAACGAAATTCTGTAGACAAATCCAAAGGAGCGGAAGGGTTGCTCATTATGCCCACAATTGGATCCACAGCTCCCAGTGCCTCAATAGGGATCTCTAAATTCAAGTTGGTGCTAAATGCAGACGAACTTGGCGGTAACAGTTCAACTCGTGCATTTAACTCTGCAGTCACGTTGGGAAACAACACCGAATTCACCTGTAACGTAATATTGATAAACTGAATGGTTAATTCTACGGGGATATCAATGGAAATCACCAGAGCGATAGATTCTCCAGCTTGCAGGGTGGCTTGAGTAGGATTGAGATCAAAAGGCACACTTGGCGCTAATTCTGCAAAAATTTGGAATTCGTTAATGGTGTTCCCACGATTGGACAACACAAATTCCACATCGACCGTGGTGCCCACCTGTGCTTGAATGTCATTGGGCTCATTCACACTGATTTCGGCCACCTCGAGCACTTCAATGATGGCAATAGCGATATCATTGTTATTTGCATCGAGTTGAGATGTGACGGTGAGAATAATTTCATTCTGATTGGCCAAGGCCTGGTTCGTCACCAAAATGGTCACAAACAGGGGCACACTGGTCCCACCGCTCACAAAAATCGAATTTGGAAAGCCTATGGACATCATGCCCACAGGGAGGTCCAACCTAAGGTCAAACGTGGCGTCAACCCCACTGTTCATAATTTCAAACGTATGGGTGACAAAGTCATTTGGCCCCGCGGACTTGGTGCTAGATCTTACCTCAACATCAACAGTCTGGGCATAAGAATCATCGCTCCAAGCCCCCAAAGCAAACACGATGACCAACAAAATAGGTAAGGACTTCTGGATCCCCCAATCCAGTAGCATATACAGCCCCCGCACACCTATCCTCGTGTTGCAATATTAAAATGAGGACATAGATAATATTTTTTTCTACTTTTTCAAAGCGTATTATACATCACACTCGTTTGCAAAAACAAGCCCCCTATCTTTCATGTTTAAAGCAACTTTGACGTCGATATTCCCTGTCTTAGCCCCGATTTTGGAAACATTTTTTGATCGTTTTTGAAGAGTTCTCTACAACATCTGATTTGCTATGCAATTACCATTTTCAAGACCTGTAGGTAACTTCTTGAATCATGAAAATTGTCTGAAAAATCCATTCACGCCAATTTGTGATACTTTATATCCTTTTTCAGTGTAGACACACAAACCTGTTACCATTATAATCAACCGTAAAAAGATGCAAACATACCTATTGCACGATCCGAATAAACATGTTTGCAGTGGCGAGCAACATCTAACAAGCGAGATTTTTGACAATTTTATTGAAGCTTTCTTCTGCATTTGGGGATGCGCCCATGGCTAGGTTTGGCATCACAAGAGGAATGAAAATTGTCACTTAAATTTATAAAAGCATAAGCGATCACAAAAAAATATTTCAATGATGAATTACCCTTGCTATTTTTGGAGGAGGTACCATACCCATATAACACTTTTTATTAAAACCCTAAACAGTGAGAGCGGCTTCGGATGAGAGCTCGGTATCTATGAATTGAAGGCATGGATACATGAGAAACAAGACCGGCTACTTTGTTCGCAAACGGACAAAGAACAGCCATTTTTTAAATTTAATTATTTAATTAGGAGCGATGATTTTAATGAAAGCTAAAGTGTTATTGATTGCATTTGTTGCATTGGGTGTTATGTTGTCCATGGGTGGCGCACTGGTTATTGGTCAGCCTGCTAACGATAATGATGATAAATCTGTACAGATCAACACCGAAGTCGTGAAACGTTTCGGCGTAGACCTCGATGCTGATGTAACTTGCCAATTCCGCGTTGTGATTGATCCATTGCGCCAGGTTGACCCAATTGTGGAAAAAACCACGACTTGCGACAACATGTTGCGCTTTGCTTCCAACAGTGACTTGGGCTTGGCCATCACTAAGTTCGACCGCACGCCAAACGCTAACGCTGACAGCGATGCTGTGTTGGACGCTTTGGGTTTATCCATCGATTTCGGCGACCAAGCTGATCCTTTGCACGAAACCAAGTGTGACTTCTTCTTGGGTAGTTCTGTGGGCATCAACGGCTTCAGCGAAGGTTCCGTGTTGGTGAACGCACCAGCGAACCACATCTGGTACGATCCTTCCATCGACGGTTCCCAGAACGTGACAATCACCCGCCCAATCGGTGCTGGTACGTTTGACTGCCGCTTCCGCCTCGACTTCTTCCTGAGTGCTCAGGACGTTGTTGCTTTGGCTGCTGGCGCTTACGTGTTCGAAATGGAATTCACCACCAGCATCTTGTAACACTTACTAAAATTTAGGTTTGTAATACTTCAAGGTGGGGTTCGATTTTTGAACCCCACCTTGTTTACCTAAACACCCACTTCCACTTTGCGGGGAGACGTTATGAACAAAAAACTAGGAACTTTGATTTGTATCTTTACCTATCTAAGCATCATGTTCTTGGTGGCAAGCCCTTGGCAGGCCCAAGGTGAAGATGAAGAAGAAGAAAACAAACCCCCTTCTGCAACCGTGTTCGTTGAAATACCATCTTTCCTTACTTTAACAGTAACGGATGGTCTTTTCTTTTTAGACATGGGTGCAAGTACGGGCGGTCAGGATATCGAATCCAATGATGTCAGTCGCTTGAAAGTGATTTCCAATTCAACCCATGGCTGGACCTTGTTTATGTGGACCGATTCGGCAGATTTGGGCCCCATCAACCAAGCGGCAGACTTTCGAAAATCCGTCAGCGACATCACCTGGAGAACCAGTGGTGGCAAAAGCGGTCAACTGACCCACCAACGTCAAGAAATTGCAACCAGTAGAAAAACTGGAGAAGTAGATATCAACTTAGATTACCTGATTAATATCAGAGAGAGTGATCCACCTGGCCAATACGGCCTTAAGTTGAAATTTTTAGCTGTTGTAAATGAGCCCTAGAGAGATATGCCTTTATGAGATGAGACTTTAATGAGGCGCCTAAATTATTACCTTTTAAAAGAGGTGGAGTGAAATGAAGAAATTAATTATTAAACTGACTTTGATGCTGAGCCTGACCTTATGGTTGGGTGCTGTTTTTACAACTTCCGGTTATTCAATCACCATTTCCAATGCTGCCATTCAAATTCGTATGGACCCTGGCCAGGAGGTCAGTTCCTCTTTTGAAATCGGCAACAACGAAGGAAAACCGCTTAGCTTATCCATCGGCGCAATTGATTGGCACCAGAGCGAGTCCGGCGGCTTGCGCTTGCTTGAGCCAGGCACTCTGGAACGATCTATGGCCAATTGGATCGAAGTCAGCCCACGTCAGTTTGTTTTGGATGTGGATGTCGTACAAAAAGTTGACTTTACCGTGACCGTTCCAGAAGGGGTCTCGGGGAGTTTTTGGGTCGGCTTACTGATTGAGGTTGAAGATGAAGCAGCCGTTGGCACAGGCGGCGACACCGTAGGTTTGTCCCTTGGGACCAACTTTTTGGTGAAGATTTTTGTCGACATTATCCCTGGTCAACAGCCCAACGCCCAGTTAAAAGGCGTGCAACAACGTGGCTTAAACCCGTTGACCATGCAGGTTAACCTTGCAAACACAGGCAATATTCAATTGGAAGGCATTAAGGGTCGCGTAGAAATCCGCAACCTCGAAGGTGACACCATCAAATCGATGCCGATCCGTGAATTTAGCATCTTGCCTGGTGACACGCGCCATATTTTGGCTGTTGATCAAGAAGCTGAGCTTGGTGAAATTTTGGCCTCCGGTCGTTACCTGGCATTGGCCGTCATCGATATTGGCGAAGACTTCCTCTTGGGCGGGCAATTGGTATTTGAAATCAAAGACCTGGCATTGTCCCCAATCGCAGATGCAGCCAACATGCCACAGGATCTCAATGGCGATGGCCGCTATGAAGATGTCAATGGCGATGGCGTGTTCGATACCAATGATGTTACTTTCCTTGAAGCCAACATCAACAACGTCACTGTCCAAGCCAATGTTCGAGCTTTTGATTTTGACAATGATGGTCAAGTAACGCTTAGTGATTTGGACTTCATTGTTGAACCTGTGAACCCAGACAACTAAATCCTTTGGAAGATATTTCTGGTTGACTTGGTGTCAAAACCAGTGAAAGAGTGATGCATGATGAAATCAACAAAATTCTGGCTTAGATTACTTTCGCTAGGGGTACTGGTTTCCGCTTCGCTGATTTTGGCGAACCCAATTGCGCCTGACATTTATGGGCACCACAATGCGTCCCATGGCGGCGGTGGCGGTGGCGGTACCAGTTGTAGTCCTGGTGGCGGCGGCTTTAGTTATAACTACCGTTGTATTGGCCAAGAGTTGTCAAATTTCCTTAGCCTAGAAGCGCCACGTGATGTGTTTTGTTCACTTAGCGTGGAAATTGATATTGACCAACTCAGTGACCCAGTCATTACCAGAACAACCACTTGCGACAATGAGTTGCGCTTTGTGTCCAACAGCGACTTAGATTTAACCATTACCAAGCTTGATGAAACGATCCCTCAAACGCCGCAAAGTCAAGCTGTGCTAAATGCCCTGGGTTTGTTTATCGATCGAAATGATTCTGACTGTGATTTCTACAATCCTGCTGGGCGTCGCATTAACCGCAATCCGCAAGTCAGTTTAGATAAAGTGCTTCGCGATTCTCCTGGCAATGATTTATGGTTTGACCCACGCGGTCCAGCCACACAATCACTTTTGCTGATGAACAAGCCAGGTCGCGCAGGGGTATTTGATTGCAGTTTCAAGCTTGATTTCTTCTTGGATCCATTACAAGTTACAGCCATTGCTGCAGGTCAGTATGATTTCCGTATGAACTTCTTGTCTGCAGCGGACAGTGACAGCGGCTGTGATGAAGATTTTGATGATCCAGAAGCCATTTGTGAAACAGGCAATGAATCCAATCCAGATGCCAATGATGATTTTGCTTCAACCACGGTAAACAGCCCTTCAATGATGGTTGATGTTTTGGAAAATGATTTTGACATCTTTGACCAAGACGATCTGTACATTATTGAAGCCCCACAGATGTTAAACCCAGATGCGGGCAGTGTCATCTGTGATTTGGATGTACCAAAATCTGCAGGCGGTCAATGTTACTTTACACCCTCATTCGGGTTTCAAGGCACTGCCTATTTCAACTATACCATTTCGGATCGTATTTCCAGTAATGTGCTTGGAAAAACAGATCGCGCCACTGCCACAATTGCGGTGGGTAACAATGTGGATCTGTATTTCTGGGATGGTACAGTCGATGGCAATGTCACCAATGATCCAACATTTATCGATGATGATCATTTTGAAGCCTACATCGACGGCATTCCTGTTGGAAATGGGGTAGGCACCAACGCAACCCCTTTAAAAATTGGATTGTCACTTGATCCAGGCTGGCACACCATCAATTTCTGTTTTGTAGAAGAACGCCCTTTTGAAGGGCAACTCGGTGTGCTGTCCTATGTGGTTAGGGACAAAACAACCAATAACAACCTCAAGTCTGACTACGGCTTAAGCACAACCACTGTAGACAGTGAAGAAGACTTCCCTGTTTGTTTTGATGAGTTCGATAGTAACTATCCAAGAAGCTTTTACGTGCCAGATCACAACTAAAGTTAATGAAACAATGGAAATTTTGAAAGGGATGGACAACAAGTCCATCCCTTTTTATTTCAGACAAGGCCAACTTCAAAGTTGAAATTTCATCAGAAGCTTTAAAGGCTCAATGCCCCCTGCTTTTCAAAAATCAACAAGCCATTAAATGTGTCGGAAACCAGCACATGGTTTTCCAATGGAAAGACGCCAAAAGCACCTCGGAAAGAATTGAATCGATTGTTGTTTCCCACCGTATCTCGGCTGGTCACTTCCACAATTTTTTCATCCACAAGTTGCAACACCCTCAGTCCGTCAAGGTAGTGGGACACATACGCATAATCACCTTGAACAATCACATTGTGCGGCAGAGAACGCTCACTAATTTGATAAACATCTAGCAAGCGGGGATTGGAAAGATCGGAAATATCAAACGCACGAACAGCATCGCCCACGATTTCATCCGTTGACCACAGCACGTTGCCATCTTCTGAAGGCCATAAATTATGGGTCGATGGGTTTGGAAAGTTAAAAGAACTTGCAGCAGGTTTATATTGGTGATGCATCATTGTTTGATACGTTATGTTTTGTGGATTATCCAATTGCTCAAAATCGACGATATATATCCCATTCACCCAGGCTGCGATATACGCTCGATTGCCAACCACTGTGAGGTCGTGATTGCGAGTGATAGGCATCTCTGTGTTGGTGTCCAATACAGGGCCAAGATCTTTGGGATTGGCGGGGTCAGACACATCCAACATCCACAATCGACTGTTTCGCTCTGCAGGGACTTGATTTTCTCCATTTCGCAATGTGGTTTTGACCGTCACCAGAAACACCACATTGCCTGCCACAAAAAGGTTGTGTGTGCCTAAAAATTCCTCACTGCGAAAACGCGCAACCTCTACAGGAGATGACAAATTTTGGACATCATAAACAATTAAAGCAGCACCATCAGCAGAGCTTTGCAAGCCAACATATAAAAAACCATCTTTTAATTTGGCATCCCAACTGTCATCGCCCTGTTGCAGCTCAATCGTATGGACGGTTGGATTTGCAATATTGGCCAAATCCACCAAATGCACCAAACTTGCAGAAGAAACAGCGGCCACCTGATTATCGACCCAAACGTCAATGGCTCTTACATTGAATCCAGACACGGTGCTTGATTGGGTGGGCGGCAACGACAACGTGGTCACACGTTCCAAAGCGGCTGGTTCTTGCGCCTGTATAAGCCCTCCAGTCGTGCCAAACACCAAGGCTGAGAAAAATATCTTTATCCAATTGTGCCATTGCTTCATGCTGATCCTTCTTTCCCAACAAATTAAATTGAAAAATCATCCTTTAAATTCATCATAATATGTCCCATTCTTTAGCTGACGAGGATCTAACCTTTACATTTTTTCGTAAAGAGTATTGAAAAGACCATTTATGAACACAGGAATGCAGTATAATTAGTTTGTAGAGTATAAAAAACGATTCCCGGCAATAATGCCAAATCGTGGGGGCATTAAAGTTTCCTAGGAGGTTTGCATGAAAGCACGACTGCTTCTCTTAACACTCACACTTAGCGTGCTGATCAGCACATTGACCACCGGGCAATTCCAACAAGTGGATTTTATCCCCGTGAATATTTCTAATAGCGGATTAGCCTGTTTAAACGAGGACAGCTGCCGTCCTTCCGTGACAGCAAAAAATGGTGACGTTTATGCCACCTGGACGGAAGAAGATGCAAGTGGCAATTTGTCCATTGTGCGATTTTCTCGATCAGACAATGAGGGCGATGCTTTTACTGTTCCAACTACCATTGATGTTGCTTCAGGGTTCAATGTCCAGAACCTAACCATTGAAATTCTGGCCAATGATGATCTGATTTTGGTCTGGTCCGACGACCGCAACAATAATTTCGATGTGTTTGTGACCTTATCTAATGACGAAGGCAATTCCTGGGAATGGGATCCGAACAATCCGGTTTTAAACCTTTCAAACAACGAAGGCGATTCACTTGGACCGTCACTGGATCATGGAAACATGGACACCTTTGTGGTGGCCTGGTCGGACGATACGGAAGATGATGAGCTCAATCCAGACGGCGCCCGTAACATTTTTGTCCGCGCAGGTCGGGCAAGAGATGCGTCTTTAACAGAAACATTCAATGTGTCCAAAGGTTTTTTGTCCAATGCTCGCTTTCCTGCAGAACGACCTGCTTTGGCCATTAACCCCAACCGACCTTTGCGCAGTATGTTTTTTGCTTGGGAACAGGAAGGCAATCGTTTCAACGATATCTTCTTTCACCAAACCTCGGCATTTAATCCCATAAACATTTCCAACTCTGAAAATGCGCAATCTTCAAACATTGTTATTGGCATCCGTAATCCGCTGAGTCCCAACGAATTTGACGTGGGGCAGCAAGTGATTACTGTCTGGGAGGAACGCATTAGTGGAGATACTCAGATTTTGCTCAACATCGCCCAGGATGGCGACTTATTTTTGACCGATCCTGGCTTTGGCGAAGCATCCTTAAATCTTTCTCAAGCCCAGGGTTCAGCCGGATTGCCAGCCATTACTGTGAATGATGCCAGCCAATATTTCATTGCCTGGCATCAGGAAGATCCAAATACTCGCCGCCGCAATCTGGTCAAATTGGTGCCAGTGGTCGATGTGTTGGGACTGCCTCAGGAAGTATCTAAGAATGACACAAATCTCAGTGCCGCAAACGTGGCTCTGGCTGCTGATGATAACAATGTTTACATCATTTGGCTGGAAGAAAATCTTGATACCGATGTGGTGGATGTGGTGTTTACCCGACAGCAAATTCGAGGCTCAGGCCTTTAACAGAAATTCATCCTCAATTTAAAATATGTAATTAATGATAGATTGATCACAAGGCAATTCATGCCTTGTGATCAATCTATCATTAGAGAGTGGGTCAATCATTTGACTCACTCAACGAGGATTTGATTAGCCGACCCCTTCTTCACAACCTGACGAGGACCCACAAAACCCCAACATCCTGTTTGTAGGCACCGCAGATGGCCTATTTCGTATTGAGTTTCTGTGATTTAATGATAGCAATGCCCAAGCGTAAATTTAGAGCAGTTGATTCAACACCTCAGCTTTTCAAAGAGAAGTTCTCTCACCGAACTACCCACCTAAAGGATCATGATATACAGTTATTTGCATATAAAACTTCATTCTTTACTCGATTAACAAAATGTATCATTTTTATGGTTGCCTTTTCATCAAATTTTCATAAAACTTTTGAATTTGTGATGTGGTCACTAATGAGGCATCTTTTTTTAAATGCGCCACCCCCTTTTTGAGTCAGAATACAGAGATAATCCATTAGTCTGCACGTTAGAAAAGTTTAACTAGGTTATCCCAGGCAATGGAGAGGGTCGTGGCTTAGTAGTGGGTAGATAGGGTGTGGCCTACAATTCTGTTCTAGAGTAGGTCTAAATCAGTTTTAGAGATAGGGGATTCAGACATAATTTGGGCATTTCCAAGATGGCTTAGTTATTTTCAATCATTATTGGATATTTCCTCAACCTCTACGCTTTGTTCGTTCCAAAACACCATCTAACTTTGAACAATTCGCCACCATTTTTCATCACCTTGCTCGATTGTAATCGTTGCGCACAAACTTTGTGTTCAAAGGAGGTATTTCTGAAACAACCATTTTATCTTGCTCTTTAATCTGCTCAATAATTTGGAGGACTTTATGAGATTCAAGGGATTAAGTCACATTCTAACGGGGGTTCTGTTGATGGTTGCCGTGATCGCACTTCAGGGATGTAGTGAATTCATGGCTTGGTTGAACCAGCCTGGGGATTATATTACCCCAGCTGCTCGGATTGAAACGCCGTTTGAACGCGATGATGCCCTTTCATTTTCTCCACAAATGATCAGTGCGATACCACGCGGTTACCAACCACGTGCATGTAACTTCGATATGGATGATGATTTGGTGTTCGGCGAACCTGAAGATTGCCAGGTAGGAGACGGCGTGACCCTTGATCCAGATGGCGACGGCGTCAACGAAGATTTGCTCTATGTGGATTGTGGTCAAGGATCGGATCAAACGGGCGACGGCTCACCTCAAAACCCTTATGCCACAGTGGGATTTGCTATGGATCAGGCCGATGGGCCCGGAGATGGGGCTGAAGATATCATTGCCTTTACTGGTATTTGTGACAATGAACCGGAAAAGAAATTAGTGACTTTGTCCGGCCTGCCCGATATCAAAATTCGACCTCAATCTGGCAACGAAGCCCGTAGTTTTGAATATCCTGCCAATCCAGCCATGATTGTCGGCTGGGATAAAGACAACGATGGAGAATATCCACCGTTTGATACGGATGACTTGTCAGTCTTTTTTGGTGGCGATGTGATTGGCGGCGATCCTGAGCGCTGTGACGGTGCAGACGACAATGCCGGAAAGGGCCAGGTATTTGTCCTAGAGCGCGGCGGAGAGCGCTGGGAAATGGGCCACTTTCAAGTTCGTGAATATGGCACGTGTTCCACCGAGCGCAACAAGGGATTCATGGAATACCGTACTCAAACAGCAACCTTGTCTCACTTGTACACACATGATATTTCCATGCGCTACATCAACCGAAAAGAAGCCTCTGGCCATGACGTAATTCTTCGTACTTTCAATGGCAAAATGAAACATGCAGCCTGGGAAAACATTGAAGTACTGGATTATGGCAGCTATTTCCAGCGAGGCGGTGTGGGCGTTTCAGAAGAGGTTGGACCCTTCCGATTTAAAAACTTCACGCTGCGTTGCGCCGGTGCACCGGTGATTCTAACATCAGGTTCTCCTCATTGTACCGGGTTTAAGCTGTGGCAGTTTGTGACCGGCGTGGAAGTCCTTAACTTTTTTGCTGAAGTCCTTCCGGACCTTCCCGAGCGCAATGGTTTGACACGCCCAGTCAGTAGCACCAGTGGATTTTCTTCCTTTAGTACTTGTATTCAGGATGTGGTGGTGCGCAACAACGAAATTCTCAATTTCAGAAACTTTGGTGGTATCTCAATTGAAGCCAGCGTTTGCGATGCACTCTACCCGTCGGGAGAAAACTTTGGTAACCCACATCGTTCGGTTGATCGAGAACTTTACGAGGGTAATATTTTTCGCATCACCGATCCTAACATGTGGGCTTCAAACGGTATTTTTCGCATCCACAGCTGCCATCGTAACGACCTCAAAATTGAAGATGTCAGCCTGATCAACAATTTCTTTTCGATTAGCGGATCGACCTTCAATCCTATCTCAATAGAATGTGGCATCAATGAAGTTCCTGATCGAGGGACGTATCTGTTCGCCGGAAACACGTTCAATTTTAACGATCCGGTGGGCAGCCGTCTATTGAAGCTTATTTGTGGCGATGGCTCCGACAGATCCCATGTGATTGGCGATGTGCGATTCATCAACAATATCTTTCGCGCACCTGCGGGCACCGACATGATTAGGGTGCAAGATTGTAACGGTGATGGAGTGGTTGACTATGACAATCTGGTGTTTGAAGGCAATGTGTATTCACCAGGAATGAAATTTGACTGGATGTTCAAACCCAATGCAGGCTCCCTTTATAAGGGTGATTTCGCAGGATGGCAATCGGCTTCAGGCCTAGACCTCAGTTCCAGCGAATGTGAAATGTCCTTGCTTGATCCACTGAATGGTGATCTGCATGTGGTCTCCACAGACACTTGTGTGAGGGATCGAGGGGCCGATGTGGTTGCCTTGAGCGTGGGAAGTTTTGGTGCTGACGGGGTACGCTTTGACGTGGATGGCCAAATGCGCCCCATTGGCAGTGGCAATGACAGCGGAGCAGATGAATCGAATGGTGACAGTGCGCCACCGCCCCCGCCTCCTCCAGGAGAGGGTGCAGACCTGTCTTTAACTGTTGCTGTTACGCCTGCTCAGCCACAACCTGGCCAGCCTATCAGTTTTGAATTTACCGTCAATAATGCTGGTCCGACCAATGCTACGGGACTGTCGGTTCAATTGTCGTTGGAGTTCACGCCCGAAGGTGGTACCCCGCAACTACAAACACAAACTGTGCCATTTGAAGATGTGGCCTCTGGCAGCAGTGCCACCATGACACTGCCAGCGAACTTTCCTATAACCGGAGTTGCCACTCTAACTGCAGAGCTGGCCAGCGCAGATCAATCCGATCCTGATTCGACACCTGGCAATGGAGATCCTGCTGAAGACGATTATCGTTCGATCGCTATAGGGGTGGGTGTTGCAATTGGCGCAGATCTTTCTGTATCTACCAACCTAACGCCAGCCAATCCACAACCGGGCCAACCGATCAGCTTCAGCTTTACGATCAACAATGCAGGGCCGTTGGATGCCACTGGCTTGTCCGTGAAAATGACATTTGAGTTCACACCAGAAGGTGGTTCAACTCAAATGCAAACACAGACAGTTCCGTTCGAAGATGTAGTGGCAGGTAATAGCGCCACGATGACCATGCCAGCGACTTTCCCCGTTTCGGGGGCTGCGGTCTTAACAGCAGAATTGGTGAGTGCAGACCAGCCTGACCCTGATTCTGTTCCTGGCAATGGTGATACGGGTGAGGATGATCAAGATGCCCAAGCATTCATTGTGGGCAACGCACCGCCTCCAGGTCCATCTGCAGACCTGTCTTTGAATCTATCACTGGACCAAACAAGTCCACAGCTTGGAGACACCGTCAACTTTACGGTCACCGTCAACAACAATGGCCCTGATGATGCGACAGGTGTGGCCGTTGCTGCCTCATTGCCTTCAGGTCTGGCATTGCTTAGTGCCACACCTGATCAAGGCATTTATGATTCACCCAGTGGGATGTGGTTCCTTCCAGGCGGGGTGGATAGCGATGCGGATATAACACTTGTCCTTAAAGCCCGTGTTGATTCCGTTCAATCCACATTTAATGTTCAGGTAAACGCGTCTGATCAGCCTGATCCTGATTCTGCGCCTGGCAACAATATTACAGGAGAGGATGATCAAGCTGTGGTAACCATCAGCGTTAATGATGGCACAAGCATTGATCCCGCTGATTTGTCGGCCTTACAATTTTATGTGGAATCAACTTTCTTTGAGGATATAGGCAACTTCAATCGTTCGATCGCCACTTGCGCCACTCAGACATGTTTGGATGCCAATGATCAATCCTCCATAGAATTTCAGTTCTGCGATACGACACCAGAATCGTTGGGTGGCGTGACCGGAGCCAAGGGATTGTTCCCTGATGGCTGTGTGCGTCGATGGGAAGATCAGTCTGGCTACATTCCCAGCCGTGGATTCGATGATCCACCTGAGTGGGTGCGAGGCCGTGATTTCGGACAGGATGACACCGAAAAGCCAGGTCTTGTCTTCAACTGCATCAACGGGCACCCTTGTGTGCGCGGAGCAAAACGCGCGGACTCTGTCAAAAACAAACCGCCTACGGATGGGCGTGTGATCGTTAACACGGATTTCCCTGATGTGGTCAACAATGACGCACAAGCAGCATCGTTCGAAATTGAAAACCCAGATCACTTTGAACTCAATCGCGAGTTTTCCGTGTTTTTGCTGGTACGTCCGATCATTCAATCTAACCCATTTAACTATTATGGAGGACGAGGCTTACGCCAATTGTTGGACAATTCGTTGATCTTGGCCTTACCTGGAAATCAAACCCTTTTGGCGGGGGCGGGCTCTGTTGCGATTAACCAATGGCAGTTAATTGAAATTCACCGTGACAGCAATCTTGATGTCCGTACCTTCATCAATGGGGTTGATGTTTCAGTATCACCTCTGCCCCGTGTGGGTGGCACATTCGAAACGCTTGGCAACTATTACGCAGGCGTGTTTTCAAATGTCAAAGGCACAGGAACTGCCGAAACTGACAACAATACAGGTATCGTCACGATCAAACAAAACTATGAATATCTGGGCGATATGGCCGTATTGGGTGCGTGGAATCGTGAGTTAACTCAACAAGAGCGACAGGGGGTACGTAATTACCTCAATGGTATTTACGCTTTTATGCCTTAAAGAAAACCTGTTCGTTAAGCTTATCAAAGCCAATGTAGGAGACCGCCATATAGTTAAGGCGGTCTCCTACTCATAAAGTAAATGGTTTTGATAGTGGGCTGTACAATTTTTGTTAGAGAGACATTGCTAAAGTGAATCTAGTTTGTGCAAATTGATCCAAACCTTCTGAATGGAAAATTTCAACAAAGATGTGTTCAATCGCTTGCGAAAATTCAATCAATGTTTGATGAGCTTCACTCGTCGATGCTTCACTAAATGTTTGTTTGGCTTCGTTCAGTTGAAACAACAGGCCAAACAACGTGCCAGTTTGTGGATGCAAAAGAATATTGTTGCTCAAATTGGCATCTTCCATGGACAACCCACGTCCCAATGAATCAAGTTGATTCTGAAAAAAGACATTGTCCGTGGCTGAAATATCTAGTTGAGTGTCGCTGAGCAATCCTACTTCTTGATTAGCGATCACATTTCCATGAAGGTTGGCACTGGCCGCATTTTTGACACGGACACCCACTTGAGCATTTAGCATAATAGTATTGGACCATAAATCTGCGTGAGCTGAGGTGTTAATAGATACACCATGCAAACCGCTGCCCACAATGCTATTACCAATCAATTCTGCTTCTGCAGATTGATGGACAAACACACCACTGCCACCATTAAACCAAAGGCGATTATAGCGCAAGGTTGCGCTGCCCGAACTTCGAATCTCCACGCCTGCACGTCTGGAAGCCAGTCCATTCTGCTCGATCACATTGTCAAACAATGCGGCACTTGCATGTTGTTGAATCAACACGCCGATCCCCTGGTTATTCACAATGCGGTTATTGACAATCATTCCATTTGCACCGTTAAGTAGATCAATTCCAGCCGTTGAAGAACCACTGATGGTATTGTCACTCAGCAAAGCCGTTGCGTTGCTCAACATAATTGCTGGACGCATGGCATTGCCATTGGCTTTAATGGTGAACCCACTGAACCGCCCACTGCTGATATCGGAAAATGTCACCACAATGCGATTGCTTTCAATCGTGGTTTGTTCTGGACCCGAGCCAACGATCTGAATCTGGGATTGGGTGATGATCAGTGATTCCTGATAAACTCCCGCAGCCACCTCAATCACATCTCCTGCTTTGGCATCGTCAATAGCGGACTGGATGGTTTGAAATTCTGCACCATTGCCTACATTCAATGTGCGAGCTGATGCAACACCGCTTACCATCAAAATGAAACAGAAAACCGTTGTTAAATATTTCATATTCAACATACTTCTTCTCCTTCTGCGTCAGGGTTTTCCTGCAACGGGCTGCCAAAGATGGGCACACCAGACTGGTCTAAGAAATAAGGGCTACCAAGTGTGTTGAGTTGCCAGCAGCCTTTTTTGTCAGGTGCAGGACGCAATGTGCGCTCCACCGCTTGTTCCCCCTGGCCTGCGCCTTCTGGAGCCGCTTGACCATCATGGTTGTATGTGCTGACGATTTGATTGTTTGGATCTTTGAGCACCAAAGCCAGGTTGTCGTTGAGTAATGTAAATGTCGACACTTGTACCTCCGGCATAGATTCATTCAAATGGAGCACCACACGCGCTTCGCTCATCACCAAGAACAAGCCGTCTTTGTTGGTTTCACCCTCAAGGGCAATTTGCGCATAAAGCACCTGTTGTCCATTGGGAAGAATTTCATAGAATTCTAAAGTAAAATTATCCACGCGATATTTGTTGCGATCCGGTGTCGAAAATTCGATATAAAACTGGTTTGGATTGCTGCTCAAACCACCTGGTGTCAATTCGTTAATAAACAATGTTGGGAATTCAACTTCAGTGTTTTGAGAGGTTTCTTCCGGTGTGCCTTCAGAGTTATCTGTTTCTTCATCTTCCGGGCAAGCTTCTTGAACATACACATCGTCATAACTTGGTGTAGGTGTTCCACATGGATCATCGCTAGGATCATCTTCATCCGGACAACCATTGGGAAGGTTACCCGGATTTTGAGGGCAATCATCTTCCGAATCACAAGTTCCGTCACCATCCTGATCTTCGTCATCTCCGCATGGATTGGTTTCCGACGTTTCTGTGGGGTCATCTTGATCTTCAGGGTCGTCGCCACCATCATCCGGCGGTGGGCAGGCCGTTGGCACACGGCTACAACTTTGTGAGAACATTTCACCCTCATCTACGACCAAAAATGGAATTGCCAATAAAATCATCATCAATAAGATACCGCTTGTTTTTTTCATCGTAAATACCTCTCGGTTGGGCTTTGAACCCGTTATATCGGGAGAAATTCTCTGGATTGTCTTAGAAAAACCCTGGAAAATTGATTTGAAATCAGAGATGAAAGTTAGTGTGTCAGTGAGGAGGAGTAAACACTCCTCCTCACCTAGCCCTCATCCTGAAGAGCCAATGGTTAACTATCTTGCTGCCTGTTTAAACACAGCATATTGAAGGTCTTTACAAGGCGCATGGGGGGCTTCAGCCGCACAACCGCCCATCAAAGTTGTAAGCTGTTCTTCTTTGATGTTTTCTTGTACTGGACCATGGGTGCGAAGCACGTAGTGGATTTCAGCTGTCAATGGATTGGTCAAACCAGGGCCAAACACTGCTTCCATCGTATCGGCTCGTCCCAAAGCATCCCAGAAGAAGCCATTGCCTTCGTTGTTGATCACTTGACCATCGGCGAACAACACCGACACACCAGCAGCTTCATTCCCAGGCATGGGCAATACATCGTCTTCACCACACACGCCATCACTACACATTTCTGGTCGATTAAAAATCACCCACCAGGCGGTCACGGCATGGCCTTCAGGCAAATCTGAGCCGCGAACGGCCATCACAGAACCACCGATGCCCGTGAGGAGTTCTGCCGTGGCATTGTTAACCATGATGGAAGGGCTCACTTCATTGCCCTGTTCATCGTGAACAGGGAAGGTGTACACATTTTGGAAATAATCGTTGCGGTTGTCCTCCTGCAAATTAAGTCCTGCACAAGCAGTGAGAAAGAAGATCATGGAGCCAACACCGACCAACGTCATCAATTTTCTTAAAACATTCATTTTGTTTCCTTTCGCTTATCGCGTTGTATTGTTTGTTTTGATTGGATTATTTTTTGCAAAGGTAATAACTGTTCTGAATATCGTGTGGCAGGCGGTGCACACTGACGTTGCTAAACCCTGCCTTTGTCAACAATTCACAAGCTTGTTCTTGTCCCCACATGGTTCCCAGCCCTTCACCGCCCTGTGCCAACGATACGGTCATGCAGTGCATGCACGAGATCGTGTAAAGGAAGGGTGAAATTGGATTTTCCAAGTTCTTTTCCAAGTGGCTGGAGCCATGAATGTCCTGCATCAAAAAGAGGCCATCAGGCTTCAGTGAACGATTGATATTTTCCAGCACTGCCAATGGATCAGCTTGATCGTGAATGGCATCAAATGCGGTAATCAGGTCAAAGATTTCATTGGCATGCCAGTGGGTCACATCCTGTTGCTCGAAACTCAGATTGGTCAGGTTTTTGGCCTTGGCCTGTGCTTGACCATTGTTGATGGCTTCAATAGAAAAATCATAGCCCACAAAGTCACTGTCTGGAAAACGCTGAGCCATTACATTTAAAGCACGGCCACTGCCACACCCCACATCAGCCACCTTCAAACCCATTTCCAGGTTTTCTACCAAATTTGGTTCCAAGGGGAGGATGTATTCCAACAATCCGGCCACCACGGTTTGGCTGCTTTCTTCTGCCATGATGTCGTGGAAGCGATTGAATTTTTCGTAGGGAACACCGCCACCTTTATGGAAGCACTCTAAAATGTCCTCTTCCACTTGACCCAACATGGGGATAAATTGCATCACCACTGCAAAGTTGTCTGGAGAGGCTTCACGAGTTAGGAAAGCGGCATGTTCTGGGCAAAGCACATAGGTTTCTTCTTCAGGGTCATAGTCAACGATGCGACCTGTGACCATCGTGCCTAACCATTCGCGCACATATCTTTCATCCAAATTTGCAGCAGTGGCAATCTCCTGACTGGTGGCAGCGGGCATTTCACGCAAGGTGTCAAACAACCCACTGCGATGACCGAGACTGATCATCAGGGTTAAAGCACCACTGTTTAAGACATCGATCAGCCTTTCAGCAAAGGCTTCAGCTTTTAATTCGTTATATGCCATTAATTTTGTCATGGTTCGTCCTTTCACAGTTTGTTGTTTTGTTTGCCTCATCTGGCTCACACTCAGGTTTTATCAAATGGGCCCCCTGTCAAAGTCCTAGACAGGCACTCAAACCAGTGAATTCACCAAACAAATCACCTTCTGATCAGAGTTTTGATTTCCCCAAAACAACTCCAAAAACAACTCAGGGATAAAGCGGTCAATATTTCTAGGACATTTTCGGGACAACTTAGGGAATGCCTGCCGGTAACGTGTGAATATAGCACAATCGCAGATGTTTTTTAGAAAAGGATGAGGAGCATGAAAAACAAATTAACAATAAATTTACAAATGTTTAGTTTAACTTCTGTTGGTGTCAGTCATTTCCAAAAAATCCTGAATCAGCTTGACGAACGTTGCTTGAGTTTTATGGCTCGAATCGGTCTGCCCATTTTGCGTATAGGCGTAGGGTTAGTGTTTTTTTGGTTTGGAGCTTTAAAGCTGATCCCTGGTTTGAGCCCGGCTGAAGGATTGGTGAGTCACACCATGTTCTTTCTGGATTCAACTTGGTTTGTGCCTGTTTTGGGGATCTGGGAAATGACCATTGGATTGGGATTGATGATTCATCGTTATATGCGAGCCGTGTTGTTGCTGATGTTGATGCAAATGGCCGGCACCTTGTTGCCATTGATTGTGTTGCCAGAAGTGGTGTGGACGCAATTTCCTCATGCTCTCACGATAGAAGGCCAATATATTATCAAAAATGTAGTATTGATTGGGGCTGCGCTGGTGTTGGGTGGCCGAATTTACGAACAAAAAATTAAAAAACGCTCAAACTAAAAGGGAGTATAAATGAATTTTAAAAGATTGATGTTGTCTGTTGGTTTGGTAGTGTTGGGCATTGGCATTCAAGCTTTTGCAGGGCAAACCTCAAGCAGCCCTGCTTTTACGTTTCCTATCCATGATGAATTGGGCAATGAAGTTCAACCTGCAACAGAAGTTTCTGGTGGGTTTGCTGAATTGATCGCAGAACCCTTTGCAGTGTCCATGGTGTTTGAAGGTGTAGGGCTTGAGCCAGGCGATGCAGTGACCGCCTGGTGGGTGGTATTCAACCATCCTGAATTTTGCAGTGACGGCGTCTGTGGAGGCAACGATGTGTTGCCCCCTCCTGGGAATACTGATGCAGGCGTATCTGTTCTGTATGCCGATGGCAAAGTAATTAACGCCCAAGGTCAAGCCAAGTTTGCGTCCATCCTCATGCCCAACGATTTGAATGGTGCAGTTTTTGGCCCTGGATTAACAAATCCTATGGGAGCTGAAATTCATTTGGTCTTACGCACCCACGGCCCGATGATCCTTGAAAAACGAAGTGAACAATTGTCTTCACTCAACGGAGGTTGTGATCCGGAACCACCCAATACACCTTGTAAGGATGTCCAGTTTGCCATTTTTACACCAGCCAACTTGAATGAGACACCAGAAACTCTGGCTCAAGCCATGGACTCCGATGACAACGGCACGCTTGAAGATTCAGAAGTCTTGGCGGCCATGTCATTGTGGATCAATGGTCAAACCGTAGAAAGCACCGGAAAAACCATTAGCGACAATGAAATTCTTGATCTCATCAATATTTGGATTCAAGGTGATCGTGTGTAAGAGTCTGGTAAGTCTATGATTGATTTTGTTTAAAGAGGAAAGGATGGCTTTTTAAGTCATCCTTTCCTCTTTTTAAATACAGAAGAAAATTACAATTGGGTTTCATCCACTTGGAGTACTTTGGCAACCGCTTGGGTAAGGGTCAGTTTTTCGCCTGCTTGAATGGCTTGCTCATAAGCTTGCTCATTTAATGAAGCTTTGAGTTTTTGAACCACATCATCGTATCTGCTCTGTTCAATCAAGTCACGAATGGCATCCAATGCCTTCAAGCTAACATCCACAAGCCCAATAAGGTTTGCCGCCCAAACATCATTTCCATTGACAGCTTCAACCACGGCCATGCCCGTCAAGCCATAGACCGTTAATAAACGGTGCCTGATAATGGTGCTGTTCTTTAAACTTTTTTCATAACATTGCTTGGCTTCTTCAATATTCCCAGTTTGGTATAAAACGTGTCCCAGGTTTAATGATGAAATACCAATGCCTTGAGGGTCGTTGATGCCTTCGCAAACTTTCAATGCTTCACGATGAAATTCTTCAGATCGAACAAAATCATCTTCCATGAAATAGGCCAAGCCAATACTGTCTAAATGCCTGGAAACAGCCCAATCATCTCCCAGTGATCGGGATATTTCCAAACTTCTTTCAAAATATTGACGTGCCGTATCAGGGTCACTGCTTTCCAGAGCCTGATTTCCTAAACTGCCAAGAGCAGTAGACATGCCAGTAGAATCCTCAATTTCTTCATAGATAGAAAGACTGGTTTCTGTGTGTGTTTTTGATGTTTCCAGGTTGCCTTGATATCGGTGAAACAACCCCAAACCCCACAAGGCATGCGCACGCCATTTTGAAGGCTCCTTCGGTGCCGCATCCAAAGTACGCTGCAACCAGCTTCCCCCTTCGGTGAAATTTCCATGGGTCCACCAAAAGCGACTTAGGGCTGCTGCCAAATGGAGGGCCTCTTTTGGTTCGTATGTCAAAGCCCACTTCAAAGCAGCTCGAGTGTTACCGTGATCCAATCGAACGTGCATGATCCATTCTGCCTGATGTTCTCCCTTTAGCCCTTCATCAGCTCGCTCTGCAAACCATGTAAAGTGACGGCAATGGGCGCGTTGAAGTTTTTCAAGTTGGCCCGATTCTTCTAATTTTTCAAAGGCATATTGTTGAACAGTTTCCAGCAAGCGGTATCGAATTTGATCTTTTTCATAAAGAATTTCGACAAGAGATTTGTGAACCAGTTGATCCAACAAAACAATGATCACATCTTTGTTAATCCCCCCGCCTTCACACACAGATTCAGCTGCTTCCAGCACAAAAGTACCTCGAAACACAGAAACACGGGAGATCAATACTTGTTCGTCATCACTGAGTAAATCAAAACTCCAATCAATGGTGGCCCGTAATGTTTGCTGCCTGGGCAAGCTTGTGGTGCTGCCTCCTGAAAGAAGTTTAAAACGATCTTCGAGCCGCGCCGCCAGTGTGGTTGCCGGAATGGTAGGAATACGAGCAGCAGCCAATTCCAAGGCCAATGGGATGCCATCTAGGCGATGACAAATGGTGACGACCGCAGGGGCATTTTGAGGGGTTAGCTCAAAATTTGGCTGTACGGCCATTACCCTTTCCAGAAAAAGCTGTCCGGCCTCCGAGCGCGTTAAGGTCGGCACGGAATCTGGGATTTGTTCGAGCGCCTGTAAGCTTGGCACAGACAAAGGGGCCACGGGCCACAACATTTCTCCCATCACTTTGAGGGGTTCGCGGCTTGTGGTCAAAATCTTCAATTGAGAACAATGGGTAAGTAATTCGGAAACAATCTGAGCACAAGGGCCAAGCAAATGTTCACAATTGTCTAAAATCAGCAAAATGTGCTGACTGCAAAGTTTATCTTTAATAGAATCTAGCAAGCTTTGAGAAGCCATTTCCTGTAAATTCAACACCGAGGCAATGCGCCTGGGAATCAATTCAGGGTCGCTGATGGCTGCCAGTTCCACAAACCATACGCCATCTTCATACTCTTCAATTAAATCTGCTGCAACACGTAAGGAAAGTCGCGTTTTTCCTGCGCCACCGATGCCGGTCAGCGTGAGCAAACTTGTTTTATTCAAACGTAGCTTGACTTCCTCAACATCTCGTTTTCTGCCAATAAAACTGGTCAACTGACGCGGCAGGTTATTGGGACTGTTGGCAACCGCTTGGAGTTCAGGAAAATCCTGAGGCAATTTTGGATGCTGTACCTGAAAGATGCGCTGAAGCTGATTGAAACTTTTCAAACGATGCTGACCCAAATCTTTGAGTTGAACATTTTCAAGCTCGGCATGAGGGGCAAGTTCATATGTGCCCAGAGAAACCAGAACTTGATTACCGTGACCTAAGGCCAATAGCCGACTGAGATAATTCAGTACTGGGCCGAGATAATTCCCTTCACGCTCATAAGTGGTGCCTGAATGAATAGCCATGCGAACTTTTATTTGCGTGGCTTCATGCCAGGGATAAATTAAAAGTGCTTGTTGAATCTCAATGGCGGCCTTTAGAGCATCTGAAGCTTGTGAAAAAGCCGCATAGAAGGCATCTCCAACCACATTGAACACATAACCTCCATGTTGCTCCAGAGTTTGTCGAAGCATTTGGTCATGGTGCTCTAAAGAGACTTTCATTTCTTCCGGATGTTGCTCCCATAAAAGAGTGCTGCCTTCAATATCTGTAAAAAGAAAAGTCACGACTCCCGATGGTGGATCTATTGGGATATTGTTGTTTGTTTCAATCGAACTGACTTTAGTGGGTATGGATTCTGGAGGCAGGTAAAGATGCTCAATATCACTGACGTCACCCGCTTGAATTTTTTGATACAAAGTCAGCGTTTCCTCAGAAGGCACAATGCCTAATTGATCCAGCTTTTCCTGGCACATCTGAAAAGTTTGGGATATTTTTGTTTGTTCACCCAAGCGCCAATAATAGCGAATCAACTTTCGATATGCGCCTTCACGATAAGGGTCTCGCTGAAGCAATTTGTTCCCATATTCAATGGCCTGTCGATACTGGCGTACTCGCGCATGGCTTTCGGTCAAGCGTTCCATCGCGTTTAAAAAACGTTCCTGCCAGTGGGTTCGCAACGGTTGAGTCCATTCCTCATAAAGATCTTCGCTGAGAAAATCCCCTTCATACAATGACTCAATCTCCTGATACAGCGTCAGAGTGCGAGCCCATTCTCCTTCAGCTTCAGCCTTGTGGGCATCCAGAAGTGCATGATCAAAAATTTCCAAATCAACCCAACAAGTCGCATCCTTGCTGAACAAATACCCTTGTCCGCTTCGGATCACAAATTGAGACTCAGCGCCTCGTTTCAAATCTGGTTCCAGCAAGCGACGCAATTCACTGATGCGTTTATGTAAATTACGACTGGCATTGTCATAGGGGATATCAACAAACAACATGTCGATCAATTGGTCCTGAGTGAAAACCTGGCCTCGTTGAGAAACAAGGATTTTAAGCAGAGTCTGAGTTTTACGTTGAGGCCAGGATTTTGGCGAAATAGGCACATCATCTTGCCAAACCTCAAATGTGCCAAAAAATCGAACTCGCAAATCGCTGCCCATCTCCCCACCTTTTAAGCTCAAAAATATAGCGTTTATATCAGGTTATACTTTTTTGAATTTGTTTATCAACTCACCGTTCAAATGGATTTAGAACTGAAAGCTCTCTAATGGACAGTGTTGCGCTAAAAGATCACAAGAGTTTACTTTCAGCATTTTAAAGCCAATAAAAGTCAATAATTTCAACAGATAGGATAGTCTGGGCTTGCTCGGAATGAGAAGAAGCATTTCACATAATTTCTTAATCAAAGCTTCAGCAAAACTCGCTTGATGCCTAATCGTTAACTATGCTATTCTACTTTTCCTGATTTTAATTTACGGACTCAGGAAACCCTACTCCATGTAATCAACAGCTAAGCGACATTTGGCCGAGAATAGACGTGTTCCATAAGTAGATTATGGAACATTGGTCACAGGCCCAAAGCCTTATTGTGGATCAATCCGCATCATTTGTTTGGAGATAGCGCGATGTTGAACCTTTATTGTTTCTAGGTCAATTGTCTGTAATTCGCCATCTTTTACGGCTATATTCCCGTCAACAATCAGCGTATGCACAGTAGTAGGCGCGCAGAGAACCAATGCGCCGAGAGGATCGCCGGCACCTGAATAATTGAGGTGATTGAGATCAAATATGGCAATGTCAGCTCTTTTCCCAACTTCCAGAATTCCGATGTCGTCTCTCCCTAGACATTTCGCCCCAGATGTTGTTGCCATTTCGAGTACATCCATTGAATAAAGTGCTTCAGCGCCATGTTTGACACGTTGAAGAAAGAGAGCCTGTCTCAATTCCATCAGCAAATTTGAAGAGTCATTTGATGCGCTTCCGTCTACTGCTAGTCCTACCGGAACACCAGCTTGCTTGAGACGGAGAACCCTTGCGATCCCTGAACCGAGCCTCATATTTGAGCTTGGACAATGGGCTATTCCGATATCGAATTTGGCCATCTTTTCGATCTCTGCGTCATTGAAAAAAATTCCGTGCGCAAGCCAAACACCGATGTCTTCATCAACCCAACCCACTTTTTCAAGATACTCAAAGGGCCGGCAGCCGAATTTATCTAAGCAAAACACTTCCTCGTCCATTGTTTCTGCAAGATGAGTATGAAGCCTAACTCCATGTTTTTTTGCCATCGCTGCGGTCTCTCTCATGAGTGTTTCTGTTACGGAGAATGGGGAGCAAGGAGCCAGTGAAATTCGAATCATCGCGCCATCGGACGGATCATGATATTCTGTTATCACACGAAGACAATCATTCAGGATTTGCTCTTCATCCTCGACAATGGAATCCGGAGGCAGTCCACCTACGCTTTCACCCAAACTTATACTACCTCTCGTTGGCTGGAATCTAATGCCAATTTCTTCCGCAGCTCGAATTTGGATATCTATCCCGTTTTCAGTGCCTTTAGGAAAAAAATGGTGATGATCGGTTGTGGCTGTGCAACCCGAGAGCATCAGTTCAGCCATTCCAATTAAATTGCTGACATAGATAGCCTCTTGATGAATCCGTGCCCAGACAAGGTAGAATTCCTTGAGCCATCCAAAAAGCCCTTTGTTCATTGCCGGAAGGTAGGCGCGTGTTAGCGTCTGCCAAAGGTGATGGTGAGTGTTTATGAAGCCGGGAACGACAATCTTATCTTTGGCATCGATCACCTTGTCGTAAGTTGACAGTGGAGCACTGCCCTTACCAACCTCCGCTATCTGCCCATTTCGGATGCCAACATATCCGCCCTTTAGCGGGTCAAAATCGTACTGATTCGTGACAATTGCCTCGGCGTTCTGGATAAGTAATGCGCCTTGTTCAGACATGATTGTGTTTTCCCCTTTCTCAGCAACCATCATATCGCATCTTCTTACAGCGAATACAATCTTTGTATGCCAAACGAATTGTCTCAGCCCCTATGAATGAATCAAACTTGTCTACCTAGATGTTCCATAAAGCGATTTTGGAACATGCAAGGATTCGTCAAGACGACTATCTGTTCCAGCTTTCTCAGTTTGAAATTATTACGATTCTAAATTTGGGTTCCAAAACGGTGAGATTTTGACTGTTAAAGAACATCAATGTCGCCTAATCGCTATGATTAGTTCGCAGATTCACAAATTTGCCATTCGAGGGCAAGAAAATTTATGCTGTATGAATGAAACTTGAAATGATAAATTTATGAGTAACAGGGGGCTTTAGTGATTCAAAAGAATCTTTTGGTCAAAACAGCATTGGCTTTGCTTGTGTTAATGCTTCTGGTGGGCGTTCAGCTTCAGGCAGCAGGGTATTTTAAAGTGTCTGGATTTTCATTTCCTGAAAAAGGGGATTTGGGCCAACCCTTGATGTTGAGAGTAGAAATCACCAACACTGGCAACCAGTACGAGATGCAGGAAGTCTTGGTTGTGGTCGGTAACTCAAAGGGCGAGGTGCTCAACGCCAAGCCCATTGAGATAAATCTGGACCCTAGGCAGAACAAAGCTTTTACCGAAACCATCACGTTTACTATTCCAGGCGAGTATATCGTTGAAGTGCAAACCAGGGACGATGCCGTTGCTGCCAAGGTGGTGGTTGAAGAAGAACAACAGAACAACAAAAACGCAGAAATTCTGATGGCGTCTGCTTATGTTGACCCCATCTCGCTGACCAGCCGCATCACCGCTATTTTGACTGATGGCACGATGACGTATATGGAACTCAAAGGTAATGTGGATGAGATCGAACGCCGCCCCACCGGCAGCAGCCATTCCACCGTTGGGGAATCTGGTTTAACGGGAGGGCAGACGCAGTTGTTGCTCGACCTCGCCAAAGACTTGGGTGTGGAGATTGACCCACGTTATCAAATTTACTGGGGCGGCAGTGGACAACTCACAGGATCAGAGCGTCAGGAAGTGCGTGATGTGATTGTGCAAAACGATTTTCCAAACTTACAAAGCAATTACAACAAACCACGCACGGCCACAGATCGCGGTCAGATGTGCGTGAGGGCTGAAAAACCTGAAGGCGGCTTGAAAACGGTGTGCGAATTTGGTTTTGGCTCGGCCCCTTCGGATTTCACCCGAACATTGAATGACGGGATGGATCATTTCATCAATGCCAATCTGGAAGGGTTTCGCACTCCCAGCAAATACACCTTTGGCAAACGCCCAATAGGTAAAACTTCCGTATCCAACACTTCTTTTGACCTGCATGTTGATCATGGTCAAATTGCCGCCGAATCTGAACCATTTATGGTTGAACCTTTGCAATCCTCAGCCAAAACCAGCCCCAATCACACCAGCGAATTTTTGATGGGATCGGTGGGCGTGTCCGTGATTCTGCTGGAAAGTGACGGCAGTGTCGATGAAGAAACAGAAAATTGGGACACCACACGTACGGATAAAGTCGGGGCCGAAATTGAAGAGGCCTTAAAATTTTGGGCCAACCTGGAAGACAATGCCAACCTTTCATTCACGCTAAAACAGACCAATGGAAAACCTTATCAGGTTATCAACACAGGTTTTGAACCCATCAATCACACAGTCGAAGATGAGTTCCTGTGGATCGATGAAGCCATGGCCGTCCTTGGCTTCAACACAGGTGGCTTTGAAGGCGTACGTGAGTACGCTCACGATCTGCGTAAACAGTTGGGGACTGACTGGGGTTATGTGATGTTTGTGGTGGATAGCTTCAACGATGAAGATGGCAGTTTTGCACCAGGGACCTTTGCCAGAACCTTCTTTGCCTACGCTTATCAGGGTGGCCCATTCATGGTCCTGACCTACGACAACGGGGCCTGGGGCATCGAACGCATGAATCAGGTAGCGGCGCACGAAACGGGCCATGTGTTCTGGGCCACGGACGAATATACCATTCCGCAGGAAGCCAGTGGTTATTTAAATGCTCAGGAGATTGACGACTCCGGTCAGTTGATGGATCGCAATACACTCAATCTTTCCACCGGCACGATGGAACAGATCGGCTGGGTGGATTCCGACAACGATGGCATCTTCGATATTCTGGACACCGAGCCGGAAACCACCGTTTCAAATGTCGACGAGAATGGCACGATCACCATCACAGGCAGCGCCAAAGTGAGTGTGGTCAACAACAAAAATCCGAGACAAATTCCAGAAGGCACACAGCCCGAAGACCTCACGGTTAACACCATTGCGCGGGTGGAGTTCAGCGTGGATGGCGGCGAGTTTGAAACAGCCACAGCAGATGATGGCAACTTTGACGGCAACGAGGAAGCGTTCACAATCAGCCTCAATTTGGATGGCGATCACACCGTCGAAATTCGCGCGGTGAATTCTGTGGGCAACGCGGATTCCACGCCAGAAACGGTTGATGTAGGCAGTGGCAGTTCTTCATCAGGTCCATCTGATCCTGATCCGCCGGGTTCATCCAGCTCATCGTCCATTTCAAAAGCACTGGACACCAATAATAATGGAAAATTGGATGATGAAGAAATCAAGAAAGGCATTGGCTTTTGGATTTTGGGACAAACGGTTCCAGGTACGGACAAAACGATTGATGATACCAAGATCAAAGAACTGATCACGCTTTGGATCAGTGGCACAGAGATTCAGTCCGCAGTGCCAGGAATTGTTTCAACAAAGCCATTGGCGCTTCATGCCACGCGCCTCTATCACGATCAACGCCTGTTGACGCTAAATGTATTGGGCCAAGGAATCGAACAGGTTCGACTGCAAGTTTTTGATCTTTCGGGCAAGCGCATTCTGGATGAAGTGTCGGGAGGAAGTCAACTCAGTGTCCGCCTGAATCAATTACGCTGGACCAATGGGGTTTACCTCTACAGCGTGACGGCACAGGGACAGCAACAGACCATCCGTAGTGAGGTTCGTAAATTTGTATTGCTAAACTGAAAAAACTTCATGGAGTCAAAACGGAGTTCTTGGGTGCTTGAATCAAAGTCCCAGAAAGATGTCTTGAGGAGGCAAACATGAAGAGGGTTAAACCGCGATATTGGATGTTGTGTGTCGGAATACTTTTTGTGCTGACGGGTGGATTGGCCACCCCCAGCGAAACTTTGGCGCAGACTGGCATCAATTTAATCTATGACAACTTTGATCCAATGGTCATTCCCATCGATCGAACCGAGCCGGTGCGCTATGAGGTAAAAATCACAGGACGTCCCAGTCGCGTGGTACTTCAATTTGACAATGGTGGCGAACTGGATTTACGCGATGACGGTTCAAATGATGACCGCCTTGCCGGTGACAATCTCTACTCTGGATTGGTGCCTGCCTCAGAGATCACAGGACGCTTGCAGCCGGATGATGTGTTTCGCGTGTTTGTGGGGTTTGTGGCTGCATTTCAGGGCCAAGATCAATTGTTCCGTGGCAACGTATTTTCAGAAGTGATCACGGATGAGGTGCCTCGCTTTTCTCTGACCCAATTGGCAAATGATGTGCAGATGACTGATTACTTGGTCAATATCGTTGATCCGGGTTTGGCACGCTCTCTCGAATCCAACGGGTTGGACATTCCTTCACAGCGATTTTATCAGTTGTTTGGTGACGATTACGATTTTCTCAACGTCATCTCTGCAACGGGTTTTTTCAGCAACCGGTTTCATTTTGCAGTGAAGAATACAGTGTCCGGCATCGGCGAGGATTTTTTCAATTCTTCCGGCAACTATGGCAGCCGTGGGCGGTTGATGGGCATCAGCATGTTTCCCAAATCCATCTTTTTTGATGGGGTTGAAGATGGATACCAACACGAGTTGGCGCATCAATGGGTAATGTTTGTAGACACTTTCCCATTTGGGCAGGGGGTCCCCCACTGGCCGCTTTCGAGTATGGCCAGCGGCATCATGGGCTGGAGCAATCCGTTCAATGGTCAGGGCCAACAATTCCCCTGTGAAGTTCAGCTTGAAGACAATCAGGTTCGCCTGATGTCAAAAGATCAATCACTCCCTAAAAGTTTTAATGACATGGATTTGTATCTGATGGGGTTGTTGCCAGCATCTGCTGTGAAAAACCAAGTGGTATTTGTGGATCAGAACTTCGACTCAATCATCCAACAGTGCAATGGCAGTATTTACAATGGCGATGTCATCCATGTGTCTGCACAGGACATCATCAATGCTTACGGGCCGCGTGTGCCCGCATTTGAAAATGCCCAAAAGCAATTCCGCATTGCCACCATCATTGTTTCGCCAGACCAGTTGTTGGATGCAAGCACAATGTCATTTTTTAGTCACTTTGCACAACGGGCTGAACTCAAGGAGCCAGCCCGTTTTCGTTCTGGTTTTTTAAAAGGTGATTCCAACCCCTTCTTCGTTGCGACCAGAGGATTAGGTGAACTAATCACCTGCATCGGTAACAACTGTGACAACCTGCCTATAGTCACCGTTGCTGATCGAGACGGTGACGGCGTGCCCGATGATGAAGATTTGTGTCCTGATTTTTCAGGGACACTGGCCAATGATGGTTGTTGAAAAAACAAAGGCATATTCTAAAAGGGTTAAAAGCTTCTAATCCCCCAACCCCCTTAACATTAAGGGGGCACGATTGGGCTGTGATGTTTGTTCTTTAATTTGCAGCGGCATTCTTTCTGAAGGTTTTATGCAATGAATTGTGCCGTATTGCCCAGTATCTCTATCTCAAAAATAAAAAGTTTTTTGACTTAATCTTCCAGTTGGAAGAACGCTTCGAATCAAAGAATAAGCAAACGTAGACAAACCGTAGCCCCCGTAATGATTTAAGGGGGTTGGGGGATTAGAGCCTCTAACCTATTTGACTTGGGTTTAAAGTAGGTGTATCTCGTTTCTAAGGGGAGAAGTTTGAGGCTATTGACTTCGACCAAATTCCATCTGCTGTCCCAGACCCTTTTGCTCAGCGAGTTTTAACAAATGAGCAGCCACGGCCACGTCTTCAAGCGCAATGCCTTGGGACTCGAAAATGGTGATGGCATCTTCCGATGGACGTCCAGAGATGAGGCCACTGACCACATCGCGCAGTTCGCGCACCTGTTCCCAGCGAACCATGCCGGCCTGGACTGCCCCCATCAATTCACCGCACTCAATTTTGGCTTGGTCAAAATCATCGACGGTGATGAGGTCTGCACGGGCAAAAGTTTCCTTGTCGAGTTCCTGACGCATGTAATGGTTTGAACCTGCGGCCAGTACACATGCTCCAGGTTTCAAGGCACTGCCTGAGAACACTGGCGTTCGGGCTGTGGTCACGGTGATGATGATGTCTGATTCCTGAACGGCTTTGTCTACTTCATTTACAGGAGTGACTTCGATGTTGAGTTTGTCCGACATGGTTTGGGCGAAGCGATCGCGATTTTCTGGTTTGCGACTGTACACAAAAGCCTTGTCGATGTTGCAACTGGTGTAGACGGCTTCGAGTTGGGTTTCGGCTTGATAGCCTGAGCCGATGACACAGACGGTGTTTGCCTCAGGTCGAGCCAAATATTGGGCAGCGAGGCCAGAGGCTGCGCCGGTGCGGATTTGGCCCAAAGCGTCCGCTTCGATGAGACCGACCACTTGGCTGGTTTCGATGTCGAACACTTGGACGGTGAAGGTGGCTTTTCCATTCACCACTGCATAGGTTTTGAATCCCATCAAATTGTGATCCAGGCAAGCGGCAGTCATAAAGTGCATGAAACCATTCGGCACCCGGATGCGTTGGCGTGGCTGGTTGACCGATCGCCCTTCACCCCAGGCTTTGAAAGCCTGATCCAATACGTCAATGGTGTCTTTCATCGTGAGTAAAGATTGAACCTCAGATTCTTTGAGCAGCAGTGTCACATCAACCTCCTGTTAGATTCAGCCGTAATCGTTTTCTAGATGACTTGCAATAGTTGTTTCGAAATATTATTTTAGTCTAAGCTAAAAATTAATTTAGCATGAAATTTAAATGATTGAAACAATTGAAATAGTAGCATTTTGAAAGCGAGGCGGCACCCATGAAGTGGGTTAAATGGTTTCAAGATAAGCGTGTTTCTCGAAGGGATCTTCTAAAAATTAGTGCAGTTGGCACCCTCCTTACAGGGGCGAATGCCTGGAACAGCATGCAGGCACAGACGCCTGCGGTGGCTGGCGCACACCCCAGCGCTCACAGTGAAGATGTGTTTGGCATGATGGGCCGTGTGGACTATCAGCAAAATGGATTCGATCCCAACGATATTCTCCAAGACTTTGATTATGGCAACGTGAGCCAAATGGAAAACGGTCAAACGTTGCGCGAGTACAACATTGTCGCTGTCGATAAGGAAATTGAAATTGCCCCTGGCATTTTCTTTCCCGCTTGGACGTACAACGGGCGCGTGCCTGGTCCCACCATTCGTTGCACGGAAGGCGACAGAATTCGCATCAATTTCAACAATGGGGGGACACATCCGCATACCATTCACTTCCACGGCATCCACTCAGCCGCCATGGATGGTGTCCCTGGTGCGGGCGATGGCATGATCCATCCTGGGCAAAGCACGGTATATGAATTTGATGCCGCCCCTTACGGTTGTCACCTCTATCATTGCCATGCCATTCCGTTGAAGCGCCACATTCACAAGGGTCTTTATGGGGCCTTCATCATTGACCCTGACCCGAACAAATACACAGGGGAAGAACAACAGATTGCCCGAACCCGTCATCACGAATCACCAGAGAACGCCGAGTTTAATGAGATGATGATGATCATGAACGGCTTTGACACCAACATTGACGGTGGCAACGAAATTTATGCAGCCAACTCCATTGGTTTTTGCTATCAGCAGGACCCGATTCCTGTGTCGAAAAATCAGAAACAGCGGCTTTATTTGATCAATGTGACGGAATTTGATGCCATTAACTCTTTCCATCTTCACGCCAATTTCTTCGACTACTACGACCACGGCACCACGCTGACGCCCACGCTCAAAACGGTGGACACCATCATGCAGTGTCAGGGTCAACGCGGGATTTTGGAGTTTTCATTCGAGAATTTTGAAGACGGCATGTACATGTTCCACGCCCACCAAAGCGAATTTGCTGAACTGGGCTGGATGGGCATGTTCAACGTGAGTTAAGGAGAAATGATGAGTGCAAATACTGAATCTAGCAATTTAGACCAAATGGATTTTGGCTCCCGACAGTGGATGCTGTTGGTGCTGCCACTGATTATTTTGGCGATACTAATATGGATGTTTGTGCAGCTGAATCCACTTCAGGCATTGATCGGTGCAGCGCCACCTGTGGAAGAGTTGACCATCGACCGCTTTACGTTGAGCGACGATGGGATTAAGGCCTATGTCATTAATGGTGGGCCTGATCCGGTGACCATTGCTCAGGTGTTTGTGGATGAAGCTTATTGGAATTTTAGCATCAGTCCTGCCGCCGAACTGCCACGACTGGGGCGCGCCATTATCGACATTCCTTACCCTTGGGTTGAAGGCGAAGCGCATGAAGTGGTATTGGTGACCAATACTGGCGTGACCTTTGATGGCGCGATTGATGTGGCGTTGGAAACCCCCATCCCTGGGACCGATTACTGGTTAATGTTTGCTATTCTGGGATTTTACGTGGGCATTGTGCCTGTGGGCCTCGGCCTGCTTTGGTTCCCTTTGTTGCGAAGGCTTGGCAAAAAAGGGATTAATTTTATTCTGACGCTGACCGTGGGCCTGCTGGTGTTCTTGCTGGCTGATACGGCACTGGAAGCAATCGAAATTTCTGAAGGCCTGCCCGAAGTGTTTCAGGCGGTGCCACTAATTTTCTTTGCCGGTCTGCTCAGTTTCATGGCATTGGTGGCAATTGGTCGTAAAAAGGAAACTTCAACTTCAGATGTGCCCCGTAACAAACGCCTGTGGTTGGCCACCAGCATTGCCATTGGGATTGGTCTTCACAATTTGGGTGAAGGCATGGCCATTGGGGCAGCAGTTGCTCTTGGTGAAGCAGCACTTGGCACCTTCCTGGTGATTGGTTTTACGTTGCATAACCTGACCGAAGGCATCGGCATCGGCGCACCTGTTGCCAAGGATCGACCCGGTATTGGACGTTTGCTTGGGCTGGCGGTCATTGCCGGTGGTCCTGCCATTCTTGGGACTTGGATTGGTGGCTTTGCGTTCTCACCTTTCTGGGCCGTGATCTTTTTGGCCATTGGTACGGGCGCCATTCTTCAAGTGGTCTACGAAGTGACGCGACTTCTGTTTGACAGCAACGAAAATCATCAACTGTTTACCTGGCCCAACATTGCAGGGCTGACGCTTGGTCTGGGTATCATGTACTTAACGGCATTGTTGGTGAAGTTTTAACAGATTGAGTAGAGGGACTTTTTATGCACACCCAGGCTGTTGAAGATTATTTGAAAGCCGTTTATGAGTTACAGAAAAGAAGCGACAAGGTGACCACCTCAGCCGTGGCTGATGAGCTTGAGGTGGCACCGGCTTCGGCCACCAACATGCTCAAAAAGCTGTCCGAGATGAAGTTGGTCACCCACGAACCTTATCGGGGCGTGACACTGACTGAAGCGGGTCGGAAGGTGGCGTTGGAAGTGATTCGACACCATCGCCTGATCGAAACCTATCTGGCAGAAGCTTTGGGAGTTCCCTGGGATCAGGTGCATGAAGAAGCCGAAAAATGGGAGCATATTTTATCTGAAGATCTCGAAGATCGGATGGATGAGAAGTTGGGCTATCCAACCAGAGATCCCCATGGTTCACCCATTCCCAGCCGAGATGGCACGGTGCCTGATGCGCAATCCGTTGGGTTGGATTCCTTAAATGAAGGTCAATCGGCCACCATCACTGAGGTCGATGACCGAAATCCTGAACTGTTGAGATACCTTGGCACACTTGGGCTGTATCCTGAAGCTCGCATTACCGTGGTGGCATTGGCACCGTTCAGCGGCCCAATCACCCTGGTGGTGGATGGGCAGGAACATGCCCTGGGGCGTGAAGCCGCACAACACATTCAAGTGAATGAGGTCGAACCTACATCCGTTAGTATCGCTTCATAATGTTTCTTAAGTTTTGATTTGAATTAGCGATCCAGCTGAAAGCGAACGGCCTGATAATCTTTGCAGGGAGCATGGGGTGGTTCAGGGTCACAACCTCCATTGGGACCACCAGCCAGTTGAGCTTCTAAATTTCGGGACTGTGCCCGACCGTGGCCTCTGATAAAGAGGATAATTTGTGCGTCTTTGAGGTTGGTTAACCCCTGGCCCAAATTGGCATACACATCGTCAGTCACACCCACTGAGGCAAAGAAAAGTGCTTTTCCAGAAGTGTTGGTCACTTTTCCTTCGCCATAAAACAGGGCGGGTTCCGTATCTGGCTTTTCAGCAAAATCAGCAGCGTTGCACAGTTCTGAAGCACAAGCAGCTGGATTGTTAAACACCGCCATCCACAGGGTTACTGCTTCTTTGGGGGGGAGGTTGTGGGCACGAATCACGACACTTATCCCTGCATCGTTGACGTTGATTTTCGCGTGGGAAGATTCGATGGGTTTTTCCAGATCCAAATCGATCATATTGTAATCATCAAACAAAATGGCGTCGTACATTACAGACTCATAGCTGTCGAAACTGGCCGTCAAAGCTGGTCCCGATGCCAGTAGAAGCATCAACGCCAAAACACCCAGAACCTTTCCTCGATGATGCAAGAATGCCTCCTTAAAACAACGGTGAGAATTTTTTAAATTCGACGAACGCAAGCGAGCACATCATGTAAATATGTGACATCATAACACAGTTTTTTCATTTTCCCTAATTAAGGTCGAGTGGCGTTTAGAAGAGTTCAAACTCCAAACCAAAATTTTCTTCAAGTTCCCTTACCCCTTAATAGAGAAGGCGCTTGCAGAAATCATTTTTAATATTAAGAACACAAACTTTGTAAAGAACATTGAAAAAAGCCATAAAACCCATTCACGCAGTCAAACCGTAGCCCCCTATCTAAAGGGGGTTGGGGGATTTGAAGTTTTTTACATTTATGACTGAGAATTGGTTCTATCTTTCCATGGTTTATGCTTTAAGCTAGGTGATAAAGCTATTGGAACAGAATAATCCATTATTTTGTTTATTCATAAAAATTCTCCCAAAAAGCCCTCCGTAACAAATTAAGATAGAGTGCAAACAAACGTAGTGTTTTTGGTTTGACAAGCCAAAAAGCACTTTGTATAGTGACCTGCTAGAAAAGGGGCAGAATATTTATGGCGAAAAAGCGCGTATATGAAGTGGCAAAAGAAATTGGTATCCCTGCAAAGGAGTTGCTTGTCCGTTTGCAAGAGGCTGGCATTGAAGCCAAAAGCAATTTTAGCGCTTTGGATGATGAGCAAGTAGTGCAGGTATCAAAATTATTTGCTGACCATGGTGGCGCGGCAACCGCCACCCCTGAAGTTGCGGCTAAACCGGAAGTTTCCGAGGCCGTTGCTGAACCCGTAGCACAACCTGAGACTGTTGCTGAAGAAAAAGTTGAGCCAAAAGTTGAAACACCTGAACCCACGCCTGAACCTGTTCAGGCAAAAGCTGCGCCTGTTGTGGAAGAAACAACAGATGAAGACGAGGCAGAATTAGAGCGCCTGATGGCAGAAGAAGCTACTGCCGACAAGGAAGTTTTGGAAGAAGCAGAGCAGGAAGTGGCGGTTCAAACCGCAACAGCACCTCGGAAAAAATCGACAGGTACCGAACTTCGCCCACCTGTGGTGACTATTTTGGGCCACGTTGATCATGGTAAAACCACTTTATTGGACCACATTCGTCAAACCCGTGTGGTAGATGGTGAAGCCGGTGGGATTACCCAGGGCATTGGTGCATATCAGGCAGAATATAAAAACAAAAAAATTACGTTCATTGACACACCAGGCCACGCCGCATTTACCAACATGCGTGCGCGTGGGGCGCAGGCCACCGACATTGTGATTCTGGTGGTCGCTGCCGACGACGGCGTGATGGCACAAACAGAAGAAGCCATCAATCATGCCAAAGCGGCAGGGGTGCCCATCATTGTGGCTGTCAACAAAATTGACAAAGCACCCGATCGCCTGGACCGTGTGAAGCAGGATTTGGTTCAGCATGGACTCACCCCCGAAGATTGGGGTGGCGACACGATTACGGTGCCATTGTCCGCATTGAATGGCGATGGTGTCGATGACCTTTTAGAAATGATTTTGTTGACCGCAGAGCTTCAGGAATACAAGGCTGACCCTAAAGGGCCGGTTGAAGCTGTGGTGATTGAAAGCCACCTGGACTCACAACGTGGCCCCATTACGTCCATCCTGGTGAAGGATGGCACGTTGCATAATCGTGACGTGGTGGTGGTTGGCAACACGCATGGGCGCATTAAATCCTTGAACGATGGTCACGGAAAACCGTTAGAATCGGCGGGGCCAAGTGTGCCTGTTCAGGTGCTGGGGTTGAATGCAGTGCCTCCGGCAGGTGCCAAGTTGGAAGTGGTGGATCAACTGAATGTTGCCAAGAACCTGGCGGCTGATCGCAGAGAAGAAGAACGCCAGATTCGATTGGCACCTCAGCGCAAGACCATGACTGATTTGATGAGTGAAATGCTCATCAAAGGCAAGTTGCGCATGGTGCTCAAAGCAGATTCCGCAGGGGCTTTAGAAGTGATGGAATCTGAGTTGAAGAAAATTGAATTGGAAGACATTTCCATCGACATTCTGCACACGGGCGTTGGCCCTGTGGGTGAAAGCGACGTAATGCTGGCTGCTTCGGGCGAAGATGCTCAGGCTGCCGTCATTGGGTTTCGCACCACAGTGGACAAAAACGCAGCGATGCGCGCCCAGCAATCTGGAATCACGCTGCGAACGTATAACATTATCTACGAACTGATTCAGGAAGTGGAACGCGCTTTGCGCCGCATGGTTGAGCCTGAGTTTCAGGAAGTCAAGCTGGCCGAAATTGAAGTGCGTGACGTGTTTAAAATTCCACGTGTGGGCACGGTGGCCGGTTGTTTCGTGCGCGATGGGATCGTAATTCGCAACAGCAAAATCCGTGTGTTGCGCGAAGGTGTGGAAATCCATCAGGGCTCAATGCGCAACCTCAAACGATTTGAGGAAGATGCGAAACAGGTAGAAAAAGGCAAAGAGTGCGGCATCTTGCTAGAAGGCTTTAACGACCTTCAGGCTGGCGATTTGCTGGAAAACTTCAAGGTCGAAAAGGTCGAAATTTAATCGACACTTGACGGTTTTATATCATGCCTTTAGATACATTGATTGCCGAGCTTAACGATTCAGTTCAGTTCCCGAAGGCGATTTTTATGAAAGTGGGCACCCTGACCGTGCAATTTCGATTGCATTTCCCCAACTCGTTGAAAGAAAAACGTTCGATCATCAAGCACATGATGGCCCAGTTGCAGCAAAAGTTCAATATTTCTGTGGCTGAAGTGGATCATCAGGATGACAAACGAATGGCCACACTTGGTATTTCTTTGGTGGGAACGGACAATCCATATGTGCATCAGGTGCTATCCAAAGTGGCGTCACAATGCGAGCATTTCCATGATTGTGACGTGGAAGATTCACACCTGGAGGTGTGGTAATTATGAGTCGCCGTGACCATGGTTATGAAAAAAATGTCAATATCATCAAGCGCGAACTGGCTGATATATTGGCCGATGCGCGTGACCCTCGCCTGGGATTTTTCACTTTAATGGACGTCAAAGTGTCACCTGATTTGCATTATGCCGATGTGTTTATCAGCGTGATAAACGAAGATGAAGAAGCTGAAACCATCGAAGTGCTTCAAGAGCATCGAGGTCATTTTCGTTCCGAACTGGCCAAACGTCTGAACACAAAGCACACGCCTGAGCTCCGCTTTGATATTGACACGCTGATCAAGCACACTCAACGCATGGACGAACTCTTTGATGGACTCGAAGTAGAACCTCCTCAACCAACGGATGAAGAAGAATAAACTTTCTAATTCAGTCTTGTGATTCTGGCAGGACGTATACCTTTAACAATACATCAGATTCCTGATCGAGACTCTTCGCGCTGAACACCAATCCTTTGCGCTCCAATGCTGATCCTCTGGAGACAATCGCCTGGACGGTGATGGTGGTGGATTCGCCAGGTTGAAGTTCGGGGCTGTTTTCAAGCAGGTTGAACAGCCAGTCTTCGGGGAATTCTTTCATCTTCAGTTCAAAGCGTCCGGCCTTGTTGCCGATGTTGGTCAGCGTGTAATCGAGCAGCAACGGTTCGCCTTCCTCAACATCGAGTTGCTCCACATTCGTCAGCATTCGTGGCACGGCGGTGGACTTTACGGTAACGGTACTGTTGGCTTGTAGTGCAGTGGTTTCGCGCTGAGCATTGAGGGTGATGGGGTAGTTGTCTGCTTCCGTTTGTGATGGGATTTGTACGTTTACAAACAGCGTGGCTTCAGGCTCCGTCAACTCATAAGTCGAAGAAAAACTGATTGTCTGCCATCTGTCGGGTAAGTCGATGGCCAGTGTGTAAGTGCCTAATGGCGCGTTTTCAAAGCGATAAGCAATGGTGGCGACGCCGCTTGGTATGCCAATGGTATCTGTGACTACAGATTTAAGCGGTGTTTCTATTGGCACAAACTGACGCCACAACAATCCACCAATCACCAACAGCACTACAAACCCAAATGTAAGAAGATATCGTTTGTTCACACACTCACCTATGGGGTCACGATAATGGTTTGGTTGAACTGACCCACGTTGTTGTCATTGTCGGTCAAAATGAGAATAACTTCAAATGTGCCGGCCTGGGTGTAGGTGTGGTTCACCATGGGCTGATCGGTGATGGTGTCAATTTGACCATTGCCATCGAAGTCCCATTCGTATTGTTTGATCTCGCCATCAGGATCAAACGAATCGCTGGCGTTGAACATCACGGTCTGTCCCATTTGTGGTTGTGAAGGGGAGAACGTGAACACAGGTTGCGGAGGGCGGAAGGTGATCACCACACGCCTTGGGGTTTCGGATGCGCCGATGTGGATGTCCGTGGGGGTGCCTGCACTGACCTCAATGTTGATATCCCCGAGCGTGGTCAAATCAAACCGGTCGGGCAGGCTGGTTTCGTCAATGACGATGCGATAGCTGCCGGCAGCCAAATCGACAAACCCGAAACGCCCATTGGCGTTGGTGATGGTGTTAAGCCGTACATCATTGTCTCCAAATAAAACCAAACGAATATTGCGTAATCCGCCTTCGCCGTCATCGAGAGTGCCATTGCGGTTGCCATCATTGAAAATGAGACCACTCACGGCGGCGACGCGGTTGAATGCAACGTTGAGCTTCATACGTTGACCGGCCAGCGTGTTGATGGTCATGGGCAGCTTTTTAGCGGGCGATACGCCAGCGGGCAGTTCCTCGATAAAAATTTCCTGCTGACCAGGATCAAGCGGTGGCGTTCTGTAAAACCCTTGATCATTGGTGGACACACGTTGACCTGATGCATTGATGACCAATCCTGGCAATGGCGTGTCTTCAGAATCGAATGTGCCGTTATCATTTTCATCAATATAAAGAACTCCTTCGAGTTGGGCTTTGACGGCCACTGGCAACGGCAGCGCGAAACGGCTGGTCACACCGAGCGTCAACGTCTTAGAAGCATTGGCTGGCCCCAATGTCAAAAATCCGACATTGAAACCGAGGGAAAATTGCAGGTCTGCATTGGGACTGAAACCTAAGTTTGCAGCATACAGTATGCGTTTGTCATCAAACGTCAGTGACAAACCACCATTGATCAGGTTGCCGATAAATTGTAAGGCCAGCACACGATTGAACGTTACATCAATCACTTGATCCGCTTGATTTCGCGTGACAGCATCGTCCATTGACGCACTCAACACCAACGGGCTGAACAAAGCGGATCGTGCCGAAAGATGGGTGCCGTCGGTAAAAAAGATGTCGCCCGTAAGTTGGTCATGCACTTCTTCATGGCGTTTTGATATAGAAATTGCATTGGGGCCGAGTTCGTAGGAGATTGATAATGTGCGTCGGTCAATGTATCGAGTCGGGCCGTTGATCACTTGTCCCATGTTGTTGGAACTGGTCTGAATTCTTTCATTGGATAAATCCAGGCGAATCGAAGGTAGCTCTGGCAACGCAATGCCGACCACAATACCAGTCCTGAGTTTGTGCGAGGTGGTTTGAATGTCCTCATTGACGTTGTTGTTCAAAATTTCCAGCGAAGGGAAAATTAAATAAGGGCCGGAAGACAGCCCTGCCGAAGCTCGCAGACCTTCCTGATCCACGCCACCGCCATTGAATCGGGGGCCGGTGAGGAACATGCCCGCCTTGGCCTGAACATCGTCCACACGATAGTTCAGATCAAGTCTTCCAGATCGATCCACCGAGCCAAATAAATCACTCAGCGTCATGTTGCCGCTCAGACTCAATCCCTTAGGTGCGCCAAAGTTGCCGCGAATCGACACATTGGAAATGGTACGTGGCGGGTCGATGCTGAGCGACGGCGTTTGTGGATTGACAATAGAAAAATCCTGAGCCTCAGAGGTAAAATAGCGAGCTGTCACGCGTCCTGCGGAAAAGGCCACAGAACTTGAAATACTGGTCGCCCCTGGCGCGCGGGAAATGTTGAACGAAAACCCATCGTTGGGAATGGATTGCACCACAATGTCCAAAGAACTCAAGCTGAAGCTAGTCAGGACATCGCTGATGCTGCTGCCCACATCGAGTCTTATGTTGCCGAGTGCACCGCTTGTGTTGAAGTCCAGGCTCAAAGAATCTTGATTGTTCGCCAAATCTTTTGCCAGTAGCAAAGCCGCTTGCGCGGGAATCGTGAGCAACAAGTTGCTGTTCACACCTTCGGCAGTGGAAGGCAAGATTTGTGTTAGTGCTGAAACTTCGACCACCACATCGGGCGAAACAGTGGAGCTGACCCGTACAGTCAATTGATCCACGCCTGATGCTTCATCCAAAGGCACATCAAAACTAATCATCACCGTGTCACTGTTTCCAGGCAACAGACCCACTTGAGTCGGAACAATTCTAAGCGCAAAGCCGCGAGTGGTGCGGGCTTCGACCTCAAAAATGTCAGGCACATTACCGTGGTTGGTAATAGTGAAGGTGTATTCCAATGGCGATCCTGGCAACACTTGTTGGCCCAACGGTGTTTGCACTTGAACTTGTGCTTGAGTGCGAACGTCGATGAACATCTGTGCGGAATCACTCACCGCAAAACCTGGTGAGTTCGCGGTCAGTTCGAGAGTGAAACGATCCGCCACAGTTGTGGATGGGATCAGAAATGAAACAAACACAATTTTGGACGTGCCACTGCTCAAGGAGACTGGGGTCAAACTGCTGACGGCTTGCCAACCAGGCGGCAGGTCAAGTGAAAGATCATAAGTGTCTGCTGCAGCCCCTGTGTTTTCGATAGTAAATGAAACCGTGTTAAAGTCACCTGGGTTGACGAACTTTTGCTCTGCGGTTGCGGTCACGCTCACACCTTGGGCCAGCACGGGCAAGCTGATGTTGATGCATATAAAAAACATCAGGCAAGTGCTTAAAAAATATTTTAATGGTGTGTGGACCCGTTGATCGCGTTGCATGTGCCAACCCCGCTAACTTCCTTAAATCTTTGAAAAATTTATTTGACGTTGAACGGCAGTTCGCCTGCGACCAGAACGTCGCCCCCAAAGTCGATGATGGCTAGAGCCACATAATCGCCTGCGGCCAAAGGGTCACTGTCCTCAAGTTCCTGAACGCGCACTTCACGCACGCCGCCTGGAAGTACCGTGAACGGAGAAACATCCATCGTGCGAACAGTTGCGCCAAACACATCACGTACTTCCACAGTCCCGACCACATCACGCAACACAGCGTTGCCTGTGTTGGAAAAACGAACGATGAGAGAGAGAGGATCAATTGCGCTGTCGAGGCGCATTCCCGTCACTCGACCATCAGAAAACGCTTGTGGATCGGTGACAAACACTTTGACGCCAAAACCCACGCGCACACCGATGTTGGTGTTGACTTCACCCGTGGTTTCGGCAATGGGGGTGACTTCGTTGCTGTCTACCAAAAATAAAAACCACTGATCACCAGAACCACTGTTGGGTTGTGCGTAAGTGAAATCGACCCGTTGCACCTCATTCGGTTCCAAGGTGAAATTCACTGGCGCGTACTGAACGAAGGGAGACAATGAGCGTTCCGTACTGCCCGATTCCAGGAATTTGATGTTGCCGGCTTCGTCCAACTGCCAGTCGGCAAGGTTGATGGTCACTTCGTCTGTGGCGTCCCCATTGTTGCGAACCAAGAAGAAACCACTGCCTGTACCATCCAGCACGCTGCTGACGATGGTGAGTGGAAACACCGTGATGTTGGCCTGAGAGGTTGCTGTCATCAGGCTGACTAAAATCAATCCAAAAATAATGGGTCTGAAAAATCGCAAAGATGTGTTCATGTTTCAGTAATCCTTAATGTAATCAATGCTTGTAGATTCCCCTGGGAAATCGTATTTTCTAATGCATTCAAGCTGAGTCTAACTTCGAGTCGTCCGCTGAATATGTGAGTTGCACCACCTTCAGTGTTTGGCCCGCTCCAGAGGTTGGTGCCGGTGAGAATGTTGTTGCTCAAATTGACAAAGCTGCTGGCCGAGTTTGCAATGCCCCCATCGTCATTGCCTGCCAACACCGAAAGCTGCATTGCAAACGTGGAGGACGGGTTTGGTACTGGGATGGTACTGCCTGTGAAATCGACTGATCCCGTGACTTGGTAGTCCGATACCGCCGCCACAGTGACATCGAGCGTGGCGAATCCTGTGGTGGCATTGATGAAAAATGAATCGGTGAAATTGGCGCGGTTAATGGTGGTGTCGATCACGTTTGTGGCTGAAATCCCAATGGCCACGATGTCGCTGAACGTCACGGTGAAGGTGAAATTACTGAATGCGACCTCACTACCGCCGCCACCTGCGCCATTAGTGAGGCTGAATCGTACGGTAAAAATGTACGACCCGTTGGTGGACCCATTGTCGATGGTGTCGAGATTCAAACGGAAGTTCAGATCCGTGCAGGTGTCTGTCACTTCCGAAGTGTTTTGACAAATTAAATTGCTGCCTCCACCTGGGAACACAAATCCACCAGATAAATTTTCCACGCCCAACGCATTTGGTGCATTGGTGGCCCCGCCTGGAGTGCTGACGCTTACGCTGGTGTTGATCGACCAAGGGGCCGTTTGCACCACCGCCAATGTGGTCATTCCCGTGAGGCTGATTTCTGGCAGCGTCGGCCCGTTTCCACTGACGATATCGGCGCGGCTGACGCTGTCACTGGCCGATGCCGGTGTGGGTGTCACAGACTGAGCCAGAGCGGTCAAATTGATTGAGATCACGAATAAAAAAATTGCCAGCCCGAATCGAAACATCACTGTTCCACCACTCGAAGGTTGATCTGGAAAGTGTAGACGTTGCCCGATGCATTGTTTTCCAGCGCGGCCAAATCCACACGCAGGCTGGCTGCGCCGATGTGGGCAGTGCTGATGCCGCCTTCGCTGTTGCCGCCGGTCCAGAGGGTGACCGAACCCGTGTCAGGCAGATCGACAAATCCCGCGCCGATGAAACTTGCGCCTGGGACGGGATCGTCTGCATCACCCTCATCGCCCTGCACAAAGGGGAGGTTGATTTCCAGCAGTGCATCGACGTTGACAGGTCGGTCTGGATTCACCGAGTCTTTGCCACCTGGGTTGTTGTTGGGCAACCCTGTTGTTCCTGTTGGCACAATGGTTTGGGTGGTCGTTTTGTTGGCCGTCACCTGATAGTCCGTGACCGAATACACCGTGATGTCGAATGTGCCGATGGGCATGAACTGGCTAAGCAAATCCACACGTGAGGTGTTGCGCTCGACTAAGCTGGCCCCTGGAATTTCCAGACGCACGATCTCGACCATGTTGACAGTGAAGCTGGCCGCTTCGTCGCCATCACAAGCCTCAGCCCCAGGGGTGTTGTCCTCGTTCGTGCAACCTGGGGCTTGACTGACCGCATCGAACGAGATGGGGAGAATCAATGCCAAAATTAAAATGACGAGTTTGAATTTATAATCTGAGTCAGTCAGAATTTTCGGCCATTCAAACATAAAAAACCTCATTTAGTTCTCCGTCACACGGAAAGTTAGATCGAAGGTGAAGGATTGTTGGGCTGTGCCTGGATTGGTCGAAGTGTTCCCCAAACCATCTTTGTCCACACGGACCTGGCCGGTGAGCGTGTGGAAGGTTGATGTGCCGCCTTCGCTGTTGCCGCCGTTAAACAAAGTGATGCCGCTTGTGGTGACGTCTTGACAGGTTTCGCCCGTGCTGCTGGTGATGGTGCCAGCTGCGCAATTGTTGGCGATGGTGATGGCCGGGTTGTCCACGCCATCGTCCCCGTTGCCAACAGTGATGTTGCCCACTTCCACCACGGTATCGGCGTTGCCCGTGCCGATGAGCGTGCCGGTGCTAACCACATTGGTGACGCTGACGGTGTAATCGGTGATCGAAAAAATGTTGACCACAAACGTCCCGCCGATGGGCAGGTAACGTTGATCGAGAGCGCCGCGAATGATGTCGGTTGAAGCCGTAAGGCTGTTGGTGACATCAATGGCCACCACGTCCTGAAGCGTGATATCAAACGCAGGGGCCACAGCATCGCACGATTCCGAACCTGCCGAAGTGCCTTCATTGGAACAGCTTTGGCCAGACACAACTTGGATCAAACTCAAAGGCAACAACAGTGCGATCAAGAGCAGGAAACATTTTTTTCGTGTCCGGTTTTTCATCATCTGTACCATGACTCCGTTTAGTTTTCTGTCACCCGAAACGTGACGGTGACGGTAAAGGCATTGGCCGATCCGGCGGTGTCTGTGGAGGCATCGCCCAAGGCATCAAGATCAATGCGAAAGTCAACGTCTGCCGTGTGATTGGGATTGGTTCCCCCGACTGAATTGCCGCCTGTCCACAATGTTGTGCCTGCGGACGTCACATCGTCACAGCCTGCTGCAGATGTGCTGGTGATGTCGCAACCGCCGGTGGTGGAATCGCTTGGGTCATCCGCGTCGCCTTCATCGCCTGAGAGGCTGGAAATATCGACTTCCAGCAAGGCATCACTATCAAACGTGCCTGAGGATGTGCCATTGGCAATTCCGATGAGTGCCGAAACGGAATAATCGGTGACAGCGTGGATGCTGACATTGATGTTGCTGCTCAGGGGCAAAAAACGTGTGCCCAATTCCGTTCGCGTCACCGTTTCGTTGGTGACGCTGCCGGTTAGGTCCACGGCCACCACGTCTTGCAGGGTCAATGTGAAGTTGGTGGTGGCGTCGCAGCTTTCTGAGCCAGCCCCCGTGCCTTCATTGGAACAGCTTTGGCTTACGCCAATGTGTGAGTTTGCCAAGGGGAGAAAGATGGCCAGTAAAAGAATCGTTATCAGTAGAGGCCATTTGTTTTTGGAAACCATAATGAAAACTTCTCCTTTTCGCTTCAAAGTGAGTGTTAAGCGAACAAATGTAAATATATTGCAGTTTTGAATAAATCCCCGATACGTTGAATGGAAATCAATTATTGTTATCGCTCTAGAATGAAGAACCGAACGATGTATTCCAGATCCACACCCGACCTCAGTGCATCGGATGGCAGTTGACTCAAATCCACCCGCGCATCGATGGGGCCAAACGTATTGAGGTCCCCTTCTGTATTGTTGATGCCTGTCCACATAAAGATGGAATCGGGCAAACGCACCATGTCGGTGTATTCCGTGACGGTGGGGTTGATTTCTACCGGCGAATGGCCCGTGATCCCTGGTGCGAATAAACGCACCTGAAACATTTCAACCGGCAAGGGTTCTGTAAATGCACCATCTCGCAATTGAGCATCCCCTGAGATGTGCAACTCGTAATCGGTAATTGAACCCGTACGGATACGGAAGCGATTGAAGTTGACGAACTGCGTGTTTTCAGTTTGTTCTTCCACATTGAGCGCAACCGTCTGGTTGCCGTTTTCGACGATGACCACCACGGTTTCCACAATGTTAAAATTGATGATGAGCATTTCATCATCACAGTCCGTGCCAGGGCTTGGTGCGCCGATGTCGGAACAGAGTCCTTGAGAGTGGCCCGATAAATCAATCAGACTTGAAAACATCAAACCCGTTACCAACGTCAGCAAGCACCATCGTTTCATCAATTTTCCTCCACGACTGTGAAGTTCAAAAGAATGGAAGATTCCGACGACAGGTCACCGGCCAGTTGTTGTAAATTCAAACGGGCTTGCACTGTGGCGGTGGTGGTCGAACCGGCATTGTTACTGCCTTCCCACAAGGTGAGTGGGTCCAGCGTGGAGCCAACCGCAGCGAACTCCGTTTGTTCTGACCCAGGCACAAAAATGCCGTTGATGTCGAACACGCGCAATTCCAGCACGGTGGGGTCAAAGCCGAATGTGCCAGGGCTTTGCGCCGAAGCCACCACACGATAATCGCCCAGAGCCACGGTCAATAAAGACAACGCGCCCAGGTCAATGAAAGATTGATCGGAATTTTCGACAGAGATCACCGTCGGGTTCAGTGCGCCAACAACCTGAAGGCTGACTGCTTTTTCGACGCTGATTTTGAGCAACGCAGTGTCTGTATCGGTGTCCTCTTGTTGGGACAAGGACAACTGCGGCAGCATCAACAAAATGAATAAAAACGGCCCTGCAAAGGTACGCAAGACATACGCCCAACTCCATGCCCGAGTCATGGCGTCCTCCTATATTTGAGGTCGATTCACCCGCCTGCACAGGGCGGCAAAATCGCCTTCAAACAAACCAAGTCAAATGTTGAACTCTTGAATTACCAATCACTGCACAAACACTAACACTTATAAAAAAGGTTTTTCTAGTGTTAAACATCACAAAGCGGCAAGGGTTTTGTGATCCGCATCGCTTTTGGTCGTGGACGATACGTTAGATGTATCACTTTTAGTATTCCTTTGAACATATCATCTTGACTTTTTGGCTGGTATGGTTTACGATATTCTTGTTTCTATAATATATCAGGCGGTGTTATATAATGGCATCTATCAGAATGACGAACGCTGTTGTTTCAATACTCACCTACATGGTGGAGCACGAAGGCAAAAGCATTTACGGTTACGAGCTATTTAAATCGGTGAACGTAGGAATCCCCACAGGGTATTCGGTTCTTCACAAACTTGAGGGGCTTGGATGGGTGAAAAGCCAATGGAAGAATCCCATCGCAACCGCAAGTAAAGAAGAACGGCCAAGGCGCTACTACCAATTAACAAGAGAAGGGATTCGTGAAGCGCGTAAGGCTCTGGGTGTGTGGTTTGAGAATAACCAACCTATTTATGAAAAGGTGATGGGACTGTTCAAGACCGCGGGGTAGCGGTCGTTTAGCCAACATGATTGCTAGGGAAGATTTAAGGAGAAACGCATGAAAAGGGTTTGGGTTGCTTTAAGATACAGCGGGATAGGCGTGTTTTGTGTAGGCATCATTGGGGTGATTCAAGGTTGTTCCGTTGAGCGTGAGGGTGCTTTGTTTGCCGTTCTATTATTGCTGCTCAATTTCTGTTCTGGACCTGTCGCTGAAGATGTTTCACCTGCGGCCCCTGCAAGTCCTGTGGCGGTTGTGCTGTACGGCGCGGGCGTTCAAGACGGTATTTTTGGCGGACGGGCTGGGGCAGATGCGCTATGTGTGACGGCTAGACCTGCCGGCTTACCTGCCGAGTACACGAATTTTCACGCGTTCCTTTCGGTTGAGAACACCACCCCGGACCAAATGATTGATATGCCTGCGAATTACGGCGTGCCGACCAACCTGCCGATCACCGGCCCCATAGGCACTCTCATTGCCGACAACTGGGCGCATCTGATGGTAGCAACGGCAGGGAATCCAGTCCACAACTCGCTCAGAGACGCGGGCGTGACGATAGAAACAAATTCCGTTGAATATTGGACGGGCTCGGATGGCACGGGGAATTTGGGTATCACGTGTACCGGCTGGACCGTCCCAGGAGCCAATAACGGCAATACTGGTGTCGAAACCTCAACATCCGGTAACGTGATCGGCACTGCCACTGCAGGGTGTGGCGGCGGGAGCGCGTTCATTGAGCTGGTCTGCGTGGGGTTTTGACGCCTTTGGATGTTCATCATCCCATGATGAAACAGAGCCGAACAGGAGAAACAGCAACACACACGTCTTGACTTTTCATGCCATTTCCTACGATAATGTATTGTTCATGCAAGTGAACAGGAGTAAGGGGTTAGGAGGCTGGTTTGGGTAGGTTTTTTAAAGCGATCAAGTATTCTTCGATTGGTTTATTCTTTGCTGGTATCGTCTTTGTGATTCAAGGTTGCACCGTCGAGCGTGAGGGTGCGCTGGGCATCCTTTTGTTGTTGCTGCTGCAATTCTGTACCCCGATGGAGATCGAGGAAGGCGTTACGTTCAACGTGTACGCTGTTAATGCCGCTGACTTTAATGGAAACGCAGATAAACTTTACCAGATTGATCCCACGAACGGATCACAGCTTGGTATCATTACGCTGAATTTGCCAGGTGAAACGGTTAACAGAGGAAATGCCTTGGCGACTAACCCACTCACCAATGTGCTGTTTGGCGTTTTGGACGTTCTTGATTGCTCACGACGTTTGGTGACAATCAATCCAAACACAGGTGCGACCACCAACGTGGGCAACACTGGTGCGCGCTTGGCTGCACTGGCCTTCGATACGAGTGGAACACTTTATGCAGTTTCAGGAAGCTCATTAATGGGGGGGGACTGCACCCATCCTGTAAGAACTTTGTTCGAGGTTGATCAGACGAATGGGCAGCTCACAGCATTATGTGCCTTGCCCTTTACAGGTGCTGATAGAGGTGATGCACTTACCTTTAATCCAATCGATGACTTATTGTACTTTTCTATTTCTATTGGTAATTTGAGTCCTCCTACCCTTCACACAATCGACGATACCAGTGGCGCGAATTGTTCTGTGACAGCGATACCGTTAACTGGAGGAGCAATATCCGCTACTGGAAGTCGCGTTACGGGTTTGGTGTTTAATCCGCTTACGGGAATTTTCCTTGCGAACACCGGTACTAATCTTTTCAGCCTTACACCAGGGGGCGTTGACACGCTGCTTGGTCCGCTGTTGGCAGGAAACGAAAATATTAGACAGATGGCCTTTGTCAAACAATAGTCATCTGCTCTATCGCTTTGCTAAATGTACCCGTTCATTGATGATCTAACGAAGCAATAACGCTGTGGCGGTAGTGCAACTGAATTGTCGTGCAGCACCATCAAGCTAATATACTGTGACGACACAAATGTAAGGGTTTTGCTTGGAGGGTGCATGACAGACACTAAGGCAGATTTTGTTGGGGTTGTTCCAGAATATTACGATAAATATCTCGTCCCACTTCACTTTGAAAGTTATGCAGCAGATTTTGTAACGCGCGTCAATGTTCCTAACGATGGTCAAGTATTGGAGATGGCAGCAGGCACAGGCGTGGTCACCCGCAAGCTGCGGGACACGCTCGATGCCAGCGTCAACATCGTCGCCACCGATCTCAATCAGCCGATGCTGGAACAGGCCCAGGCAAAATTCAACTCAGATGAGAACATCACATTTCAAGAAGCCAATGCCATGTCCCTGCCTTTTGAGGACAATCAATTCGACGCTGTGGTGTGTCAGTTTGGGCTGATGTTCTTTCCTGATCGACTTGAATCTTTTAAAGAAGTGATTCGTGTCCTCAAGCCCAATGGACATTATCTGTTCAGTGTTTGGGATGCAATTGAGCACAATGAACTGGTTCACTTTGTCCACGAAAAGATTAATGAACTTTTCCCAGATGATCCAATCACATTCTATGAAACACCCTTCCACCTCCATCGCATTGACCCCATCCGCGATGATGTGCTGAGTGCTGGATTCAAAAACCTCGATGTCTCCGTGCTGCAAAAGCTGAGCAAAGCAACATCCATCAGCCAGATGTCAAAAGGCATGGTAATTGGAAACCCCATCCGCTTTGAGATCGAGGAAAAAGACGGCCCCACCATCGAAGAAGTTGCCCAACACGTCGAACAGGCCATCCAAGCCAAATTCGGAGATGGCGAGATTACGGGCCAACGTCGGGCCGTAATCTACAATGCACATCTGGTCTGAGCGTACAAACGCTGATTACAGTTTTGATTTGATCTGTTTACTCAGGATATACTCAAAAGGAATCATTCTTAGTTAAGGGGTTTCTTCTTGCACAGCATTTGGAAAGCAGTTCGCTACAATAAATTTTCTCCATGACACTGTTGATTCTTTTAGAAGTGCGAACGGCGTCAGCCAGCCTTTGGTCGGAAATACACACCCCGTCAACACTTTAAACGGTCGAAATGTTTGTATTAGCGACGTTTCCCCCTAATACAGATTTGCTGTTGCAAATCAATAGCAGCACAGCGAAGGTAAGCGAGCAAAGATGGTGATTTCCTCCCAATTTCAACTCAAAAAATGATTTCATTCCTGTCCGACCCTCCGTGGCAACATGGACAAGCTGAAAGAGACATTCCTTCCTTGCAAACAGGCAGTGATGGCGTTAGAATCAGGGGTCTAAAATATAGCGTTAAGCAAGACCGGATTTCATGTTGAAATCCAGGAGGATATCTGATGAGTGACTATGCAGTAATCGAAACCGGTGGTAAGCAGTATCGCATCAACGCCGGTGAAACCGTCACCACCGAGATCATGCCCGAAGCCAGCGTGGGCGACACGATTACGTTTGATCGCGTCTTAATGGTCAAAAATGGTGACTCTGTAGAAACAGGTACGCCTTATCTTGAAGGCCGCCAGATCTCCGCTGAAGTTGAAGTGGTGGATCGTGCGAAAAAAGTAACGGTATTTAAGTACAAACCTAAAAAACGTTATCGCGTTAAACGCGGTCATCGTCAGCATTACATGACCTCTCGAATTAAGGGGATTTAATCATGATTAGGGTGGAAATCATTCGCGACGAGGACGGAAAAGTTTCCGAGTTCCGCAGCCATGGTCACAACAGCTTTGATGCTGATGGTGAAACCATTGTGGGTGCAGGGGCCTCTGCGTTGTTGCAAACCACCGTGCTGGGTTTAGAAAATTATTTGCGCCTCAACCCTGAAGTTGAGTACGAAAAAGGGTGGCTGCGCTGCCGCATCGAACGCGATGCATACATCAATCGTGAAATCGATGCACTTGTTGAAACCATGATTCTAGGGTTGCGGGCTTTGGAAGAATCCTACCCCAACCACCTCGAATTTGAGGAGGTGTTTAGCGATGTTAAAGTTTGACCGAATGATGGTCTTTGCTCACAAAGTGTCCAGTGGTTCCACGTCCAATGGTCGTGATTCCAATCCCAATCGCTTGGGTGTTAAAAAATACGGTGGTCAGCACGTGCGCGCCGGCAACATCATCGTGCGCCAACGTGGCACGAAGTTCCAGCCAGGCGTCAACGTCGGTTTGGGTCGTGATCACACGATCTTTGCTACCTCCGACGGACATGTTGAGTTTAAAGGCCGCAAAGTCAACGTGGTTGAAGCAGTTGCTGCTTAACCAAGGATAAAAGGACAACGAACCAAGCCAAACTCGTTTTCCTTTTATCCTTTTCTCTTTGTTTAGAGACATAAATATGAAAATGGTTAAGGGCTTCAAACCCCAAACCCTTTTCTAAAAAGGGTTCCCTTCCAAAATCAGAAGGGGCTACGATAAGATTTCGGGAGCAGGTTCTTGAATTCGTTTCTAACTTCTTATCGAATATTGGTAAGCAAAAAGAAGCAACGAGTTAGATTTGGTCCAACAAACGTCGATTGAAAACCCAAGTGGGCAAAACAATCCACGTCAAAAAATTAAATGTAAAAACGTGTCAACAGATTTTGGTTTTATCTTTCTTTATATAGATCAAAGAATCAGCCAGAAATCACTTTCACCCAAAGAATAAAATAGCTAGGATATATTGATAAAATGTTTATTGATGAGGTAAAAATTTGTGTGGTGGGTGGCCGAGGCGGCCACGGTCGTGTGAGTTTTCGTAATGTGGGCAAGAGTTCTTACAAACGACGACCCACAGGTGGAGACGGCGGTTGGGGCGGCGATGTGTATTTGGAAGCCCAACCACGGATGCGAACCATGTTGACCCTCACCAAGCAAGTCCACTGGAAAGCTGAGAGTGGTGCCCATGGTGGCATCAACAGCAAAACCGGCAAAAGTGGAAAACGCCTCGTGATCAGTGTGCCTGTCGGTACTGTGATCAAAGATTTGCAAACGCAGGAAGTTCTTTATGATTTGACTGTCCCTGGCGACCGCGTTCGTGTGGCTGGCGGCGGTTTGGGCGGGCGTGGCAATGAATCTTTTTTGAGCAATCGTTATAAATCACCACGTATTTCCGAACTGGGTGAAAAGGGAGAAACTCTCTGGCTCAAGCTGGAGCTGAAAATGCTGGCCGACGTTGGCCTGTTCGGGTTTCCTAACGCAGGGAAATCAACCCTCATTTCCAAAATGTCCTCAGCCAAACCTAAAGTGGGGGCTTATCCTTTCACAACTTTAGAACCAAAAATCGGCATGGTGGCCGTAGGTAACGATGATTTTGCTGTGGTGGATATTCCTGGGCTGATCGAAGGCGCACACGAAGGCAAAGGCTTGGGCGATCGCTTTTTGAAGCATGTCGAACGTTGCCGCTTTTTGGTGCATCTTGTCGATTTAGGAAACTTTGAGGGCCGCGACCCATTGGACGATTATCATAAAATCAACCATGAATTACAGTCTTTTTCATCCGTTCTGGGAGAAAAGCCACAACTTTTGATTGGCAATAAAATTGATTTGCTGCCTGAAGAAGAAGTGCAAAAACAAATACAACGATTTGCAGATGAAGGCATCGAAATGTTGCCTGTGTCTGCGGCAACAGGCAAAGGTGTGGATGAACTCATCAAACGTTGCGCTCATCATCTCAAAGAGTTTGAGAATGAATTGTTTGAAACCATGCCCTACTCCGAGGAAGAACGCGTTTACACCTTTGAAGAAGATCAAGCCCCCTGGAAGATTGTGGTTGATGAAGAAGGTTATTTAATAGAAGGCCCCCAAGTGCGCCGTCTGGGTATGTTGCGCCTCAACACCGAGGATGCCCAGGTCTATTTGCACGATCGGCTCGAAAGCCTGGGTGTGTTTGATGCCCTGACTGAAAGCGGTGCTCAAGCAGGCGACGTGATTCGCTTGGGCGAAAACGAATTCGAACTCAGCGAAGAAGCCAGCCCGCAGTTGTAGATCGTACATCAAAACAACTTTTCAAGAATTTCGCTGCAAGATATGGAATTTGATTTGCAATCCAATCGTAACCTCTTTCTATTTTGAAAGAAACACTTTTCTTGAAACCGAAGTATTTACTCAACAAAGCCGGCTTGGGATGAGTGGGTCTGAAAATCGAAAAAACCCTACCTGAGTCAATCAGGATGATGTTTTGCATGATAGCATTCATATACGAAATTCAATCGTTGGCCCTTTTTGAAAAGGGGCTTGGAAGATTAGAAGCCTTTACCATTCATTGTTTTTTAGTATTGTTTTCTGAAAAAATGCCTCTTTGTAGGATGCCTGTTTGTACCCTCACCCATAACCTGATAAAATATGTTTGGTCTGTGAGCCTAAGCGGAAACCCTGAGTGTGACTCTGGTTGTTTTTGACTGAAGCACTGACGTTGAAGCATGTCGGACAGAACAGCTAAGGCACATGTTGGTCTAGCTCGTCCTCAGACAATGTGGTGTGTCAAGCCTGAAGCAGACCAAAGGAGGAACGAACAATGGCAAGCGGAACAGTTAAATGGTTTAACGACGACAAGGGTTTTGGCTTCATCCAGCAGGATGACGGTGGTGAAGATGTATTTGTTCACTTTAGCGGCATCGGCGGTGACGGCTACAAAAGCTTGAACGAAGGCCAGGCAGTTGATTATGAAATTCAAAAAGATGAAAAAGGCCTTCGCGCTGTAAATGTTGTCCCTAAAGGTTAAATAAGAATTTTTACCAAAATATTGTAAAAAACAGACGCCAACTTCGGTTGGCGTCTGTTTTTTGAAATAAAGATATGAAAATAGTTTTACAACGAGTTAAACACGCCAGCGTTGTTGTCGATGAGCAGACTGTGGGGCAGATTGAGTCTGGATTGCTATTGCTGGTCGGTGTTGGCAAATCGGATGATCAGAAGGCGATTGATTATCTGGTGAATAAAGTGTTGAATCTGAGAATTTTTTCAGATGATGCGGGCAAGATGAATCTTTCGGTGTTGGATATTCAAGGCGAGATTTTGGCTGTGTCTCAATTCACGCTTTATGGTGACACGCAAAAAGGTCGTCGGCCTGGGTTTGATCAGGCGGCTTTACCGGATCAGGCAGAACCGATGTTCAATCAATTCGTGGAAAAACTTCGGGACAGCAATCTGAAAGTCGAAACCGGCGAATTTGGTGCGGACATGAAAGTATCTCTGCTCAACGATGGACCAGTGACGTTTGTGTTGGAATACCCGCAGGCTTAATCAAATCAATCCGCATTTTTTAAGATTATCCATCCTGTTTCGGATAGTGTTCGCCTTCGTCTGAAAAATATGCTTCGATGAGTTCCAATGCCAAATCTTCCTTTTCCTCATCCACTTGAACCTTAATCTCTTGGTTGGTGAAGCCATACACACTTGAAGGCAACTGAGAGCTGGTATTGGTTTGGATCTGTTGGTCTTTCAAAAACTCGTTGACCATTTTGGCTTCCACTTCGTTAAAAGCACGATAGACGGTAACAAATTTCATATCAATTGTTCCTTACGCCATTGGAGTTTGAGTTCACGGCGACGTTTGGCTTCTTCGTATCGTTCTTTTTCTTGTTCTGTTTCGGGGATCACGGGTGGAATGGCCATGGGTTTGCCCTGGTCATCCAATGCCACGAAAGTTAAATATCCTCTTGTGGTTCGATTTTTGATGCCCGTGATGGGGTTTTCAGATTCAATACTTACCCCGACTTCCATCGAGGTCCGACCGACATAATTGACGGCGGCACGGATGTTGACAAAATCGCCAATATGGATGGGCGCTAAAAAACTAAGGTGATCAATCGAGGCGGTGACCACAGGCCGACGTGCATGTCGGGTAGCGGCAATGGCGGCAGCAATGTCCATCCACTGCACCACTTTTCCCCCAAAGGCCACACCAAGCGGGTTGGCATCCTCCGGCTGAACAAGTTGCACCATATCTACGCTACAGGATTCTACAGTTTTGCGTGTGTCTTGATTATTATTATTCATGATCAGTGCCACATATTAAGGAAACCTTTTCTTTTGTACAAACAAAAAGCCTTTCGTTTGTTTCTCTATAGTCCACAAGCTTTGCCGAGCGTTAAAAAAAGATTGCAGCATCACTTTTTGCTTGGGTGTATCTGCGATTAATAAAAAACCGCTTTGATTCACACATTCGCTGGCTTTTTTTAGAATAAGTAATTTTTCGTCATCCGTGGGTAATAGATGAAGCACTCTGTCCAGAATGACTACATCAAATTGAGCATCAGTATCAAATTTGACCACATCAGCGACGACACCCTCAACTTGTAAATTGTCTTTACGGGCAGCTTCCAGCATCTGAGCAATACCCGTTTCAGATAAATCCACACCCAAAACATGATGGCCTTGTCTGGCGATGAAAAGTGCATCTCTACCCTGACCACAACCAAGGTCGAGTACAGTTCCAGGATTTTTCTCAAACTTTTGAAAGAAATCGACAAACTCTTTAAAGGGAGGACCACATGCGTTTTGATCCTCCTGATAAATTTTTTCATATTTGTTTCGATTTGTCATTCTTATCCCCAAACTTTCAGTCGCTTCTGGACGTGGTATGATGGTAACGAAGGCCATTGAATTTAGCTAAGGCTAGGGCTAAACTGTGGCTCCAAATTTATACAATTTCACTCGCAAAGGAGGGTGATGATAGATGGGTTATCACGTCGCAGTCGTCGGTGCTACAGGGGCAGTTGGACGCACCATGATTCAGATTTTAGAAGAACGAAATTTTCCGGTGGATCGCCTCACCTTGTTGGCATCTCAACGTTCCGCAGGTGAAATCATCACCTTCAAGGGTGAACCGCACGAAGTTCAGGTGGTTCAGCCCAGCGCATTTGATGGTGTGCCGATTGCTCTGTTCAGCGCAGGGGCAGGCCCCAGCAAAGAAATTGCACCTCAAGCGGTGAAGTACGGAACCGTCGTAATCGATAACAGTTCCGCATATCGCATGGACCCCAACGTGCCGTTGGTGGTGCCAGAGGTGAACCCTCACGCCGCCAAACAGCATCAGGGCATCATTGCCAATCCCAATTGTTCGACGATTGGCATGTTGGTCGCGCTCAAGCCCCTGCATGATGCCGCAAACATCAAACGTGTGGTGGTGTCTACTTATCAGGCAGTGTCCGGTTCAGGTCATGAAGCCGTAACTGAACTGAAAAAGCAGGTCGCCGATTCCAACGCCACGCCGGAAGTATATCCACACCCCATCGCGTTTAATATCCTGCCTCATATCGGCGATTTCCAGGAGGATGGCTACACTTCCGAAGAGTGGAAAATGCACAACGAAACACGCAAAATTCTGGAAGACGACAACATCGTGGTCACTGCGACCACGGTTCGCGTCCCCGTGCACACCAGTCATGCCGAGGCAGTGAATATCGAAACTGAAAAAAAATTGACGCCGGAACAAGCCAAAGAAATTCTCAAAAATGCCCCAGGCGTGATTCTTCAAGACGATCCACAAAACAATGTCTACCCATTTTCACTCGACGTGGCAGGCAAGGATGAAGTGTTCGTGGGCCGCATCCGCGAAGATTTCACCATCGAAAATGGTCTCAACCTGTGGGTGGTCTCGGACAACCTTCGCAAAGGGGCGGCGACCAATGCTGTTCAAATTGCTGAACTCTTTGTTTAGAGGCTAGTGAAAAAGCAATAAATAGTTAAAGGCTTTCAAATCCCCTGCCCCTTTGATCTCAAAGGGGCTACGATTAGGCTGCATGGTTGATTCTATATAACGGATCATTTTCTTATCGGAGTGACGTGGATTTAAGTGTAAAAAAACTTCAGGACATTGTTGAGCTTCTTCGTGAAGCTCAACATGCCTGGGCATTTACAGGAGCCGGTGTCAGTACGGAGTCAGGGATTCCTGATTTTCGTTCTGCCAACAGCGGATTGTGGTCCGAGATTGACCCCATGGAAGTGGCTTCCGTCGAAGGTTTTTTGCATGACACGCCACGCTTCTATGAGTTCTGGCGCTGGCGCTTTGGGATTTTGAGTCAGGCAAAACCCAATCACACCCATCATTGGCTGGCTGATTTGGAGCAAAAAGAATTGCTTCAAGGTGTGATGACACAAAACATTGATGGTCTCCACCGCAAATCCGGCTCTCAAGCTGTTTACGAACTGCACGGCTGCTATGAGCAGGGAAGCTGTATTCAATGCCAGCACCCATACACCATCGAGCAAATTTTTGAACGCGCTCAGGCAGATGGGCATCCACACTGTGATCAATGCTCAGGTTTGCTGAAGCCGAATGTAACTTTGTTTGGCGAATCATTGCCTGAAGCATTTTATGAAGCTTTTGTTGAGTTGGGTCAATGTGATTTGCTGCTGGTGTTAGGCACGTCGCTTGAAGTGTTTCCTGCGGCAGAAATGGTGCCTCAGGTGAAGCACCGCGGCGGCAGAGTTGTTCTCATCAATGCTGAAGCCACGGGGATGGACGGACTGGCCGATGTGGTTGTGCACAACAAGCTCAAAGATGTGATTCCAGCTTTAATTGAAATGGTTTAAAACTTCTTCCTTTCTAAAGTAAGGGATCTTAGTTTTTCTAACTGAACAATCAAAAAGAAAATTGTGACGAATATTAGAAAATACTATCTCAGTTCAATCGTAGCTCGCTTCCTAAAGAGGCGTCCCCTTTCGAGACAAAAGGGGTTGGGGATTTGAAGCCTTTGATAAAACAGTTTCAGCATAGATTTTTAAATTAAATCCCGCCTTTTTGCATTAAATTCTTTTCAACAAATTTCCCAGCCTACTTTAAGTGAATTCTCTTGATTGTATGGGGGCTGTTTGTTATACTCACTGGTCGATAAAGAGGTGATTAATTCTGGATTTACGAAGATATGAGTTGATGTATATTCTGCGTGGCGACATGGCAGAAGATGCAGTCAACAAAGCGATTAAGGATTATCAAGAGCCTTTCCATGCACATGGCGATGTAAATGTTGCCGAGTGGGGCAAACGAAAGATGGCCTTCAAGATGAACCATGTTCCTGATGGTGTTTACACCTTGATGACCTTCAATTCGGATAAAACCACTGTGGCCGATGTTGAAAACCGTATGACGCTGGACGCCAGTGTGTTGCGTTACATGGTGGTGCGCTTGGAAGATAAAGTTGCGACTGCAGTAGAGAGCTAATCGATGGCTTCCTTAAACTCTGTTGTCTTGATTGGGAATTTAACCCGCGATCCTGAGTTACGCTACACCCAAAGCGGTGCGGCCAAAGCTCAGTTTTCCGTGGCCATTAACCGCTATTGGAAAGATCGAGAAGGCAATAAACAAGAGGAAACGACCTTTGTGCCCATTGTCATTTGGGGGGCGCAGGCAGAAAATTGCGCCAATTACTTGAAAAAAGGTCGACCTGTCGCTGTGGAAGGTCGTTTGAGTATCCGCAGTTACACCACCGAAGAAGGCGAGCAAAAAAGAATTACTGAAGTGGTCGCAAATAACGTACAGTTCTTAGGCTCCAGCCAAGGCAATTTTGACGATGGTGTGGGCGGCGGACAAAGCAAGCCAGCCCAAAACGAACCGGTAGGAGAGATAAGCGATGACGAAGTCCCATTCTAAACCTTCCCGAGGGGGTCCCCGTAGTAGTAGTAGCGCCGGCGGTGCCGGTGGCGGACGAGGCGGCTCTCGCGGCAGGGGACGATTTGGTCCGCGCCGCAGGGTTTGTCGTGTTTGTGAAAACAATCACGTGTTGGACTACAAGAGGTATCAGGATTTAAGACCCTTTATCAACCGTCTGGGCAAAGTGTTGCCAAGACGGGCAACCCGCCTGTGCGCCAAGCATCAACGTCGCATGGCACTTCAGGTTCGACGTGCCCGATACATGGGCTTGCTGGCATACTCAGCAGAACCAGAAGGTATGAACCAGCAGCGACGTGGACGTGGCGGAGGCCGCGGCAGACGGTAAACTGAAGGTATGAAACACCTTCTATTTGCAATCGCTGGATTATTATTAGGTGGTTTGGTAGGAGGCTTAGTGTGGAACTTTGCCTCCTTCCTTTTACAACCTTTGATGGTTCTGGTCATGGCCCTGGGTGGCGCTTACTTCGGTTACAATTACTCAAAGACGGGTGAAGTTTTACCTGCTTCCAAGCCCAAGAGCGACTATAAATCAAAGCGTTATTAAAGGGAAGTTCATTTAGATGAAAATGCTCTATCTGGACCATGCCGCCACCACGCCTCTCGCATCTGAGGTGTTGGAGGCCATGACGCCATTTCACACCGAACATTACGGCAATCCCAACAGCCTGCATCAGGCTGGACGCGCTACCCGTCGAGCCATAGACACCGCACGCGCAGAAGTCGCTAAATTGATTAGCGCAGAGCCGTTTCAGATCATTTTCACTGGCGGCGGGACTGCGGCTGACAATCTGGCAATCAAAGGTGTGGCCGAATCCAGAAAAGCGCACGGTCGTCACATCATCACATCCACCATCGAACACCCTGCAATCCTCAATGCCTGTCGGTGGTTGGAAACACAAGGGTTTGAAGTTTCTTACATTAATGTGGATCAACATGCCCAACTTGATCCTGAAGCAATAAAAAATGCGCTTCGTGATGACACTATCTTGGTATCTCTTATGCTGGGGAACAATGAGGTGGGCACACTTCAGCCGCTTGTTTCAATTGGTCAATTTCTAAAAAACCATCAAGCTTATTTTCATACGGATGCGGTTCAGGCCATCGGCCATTTACCGCTTAATGTGGATGAGCTTGGTGTGGATTTGTTGTCGATGACAGGGCACAAATTCTATGGCCCAAAGGGCGTGGGTGCCTTGTATGTTCGAGATGAAATTGAATTGGAGCCTATTCTGCATGGTGGCGGTCAGGAAAGAAATATCCGTAGTGGCACTGAAAACATTGCGGGAATTGTTGGCCTAGGTGCAGCCGCAAAATTGAGTCGGGTAACGATGGATGAAACTCAGACTCGAATTAGCGCGCTTAGAGATCACTTGATTTCGGAAACGCTGCACAAGGTCGAAAGAAGTCACCTGCTTGGACATCCGACGGATCGATTGCCTGGATCAGCCAGTTTTGGGTTTGAGCAATTGATGGGTGAATCCCTCTTGCTCAAGCTGGACATGGAAGGCATTTGTGTGTCCACTGGCTCCGCATGTTCGTCCGGCCATATGGACCCGTCTCACGTCCTGATGGCGATGGGATTGTCTAATGAACTGGCCAATGGCTCGGTTCGCATCACCTTGGGGCGCTCTACAACTGACCAGGATATTGATCGTGTTCTGGACATTTTGCCGGATGCCGTGGCCCAAGTCCGCAAAATGGCATTTTAATCCCTTTTAAGACTCAACAAGCCAATCTTAAAAAGACGCGTGCCTGTATCAAAATAGACACTTGTTATTTGAAGTTTGACCCCTTAGCGTCTAAAATACACCAAATTGTACGAGGGTAAAATTCTGGAGGATTTGAACGATGGTAAAAGTACTTTTAGCAAAGCCCGTGAACAAGCTGGGCGAAACTGGTGAAGTGGTAGAAGTATCCGCTGGATACGCGCGTAATTATTTGTTTCCAAAACGTTTTGCTGTGCAGCCCACCGAACACAATCTTCGGGCCTTGCAGAAAGCAAAAATTGCTCGCGATGCCGAACTTCGTGAACGTGAAGAACAGGCAAAGATTGTCCAGGGCAAATTGGACGGCGAAACGTTCAGCTTCGAGCGCACAGCTTCTGCGGAAGGCACCTTGTATGGTTCCGTTCGCTTGGAAGACATTGCGGCGGCTGTGGTTGAAAAAACCAGCTTTGAGTTGGAACGCGACCGTGTGAAGCTCGATGGACCTATCGACACGGTGGGCAAATTTAAAGTGGTGATTAGTCTTTATAAAAACATCAACGCAACGGTCAACGTAATTGTGACCGCCGATGGTGTGGAAATGCCTGCGGAAGAAGCAGTTGCAGATGAAGCAATTGCAGAAGAGTCCACGGAAGATCTTGCTGCCGAAGCGATTGATGATTCCCCAGTAGATGTATCTGCAGAAGAGGTAAATGGTCAAGAGGAAACTGCCGAGGAAGGGGACGTTGCTGCATAAATGAACCCACGGACGCTTGTCGTCGTTTACCTCTTATTGAGTACGATTTTAATAGCGCCTGGATATGGTCGTTCTATAGGAAGCACCACCCAGGCGCATTTTTATTCAAACCCTACATCTCTGACATCCCAACAAGAACAAGTCTGGGTGTCTTTGGATTTCCTCAATCAGTTGGGGATCCGCACTTATAACGATAAGACATCTAATTTGATTGCATTTTCAGTGAATGATGAACGGATATTGGTCCCTGCATCTTTATCCAGATGGTCACCACGCGGGTTGGAAATTCCGCTTCAATTCATTGAGGAGCGATTGGGAAATACGTTGAACTTGCGCGGCCAGAGATATTGGTTGCCAAGCGAGGGGCAAAGTTTACCCTCATTTCCATATTCAGAAGAAACACCGCTGAATTACCGACAGGAGCGCGTGCTGACTGCCACAGGGCATGCGACAATTTTTTCGCTAAATATTCCAAATTTCGGCGAGTCCTATCATTTAACCCCGATGCTGCCTACAGAAGGTATTGGTCAACTGGCACCGCTTTCGGAAATGGCGATTCAACAAGGTGTGGTGGCGGCGATTAACGCTAACTTTTTTGATCCAGGTTCCGGCCTTCCCATTGGATTGCTGCTCGATAATAATCGTTTGGAGTATGAAGATTATGCCAGCCGAGGTGCTTTCGGGTTGGATTTGTTTGGCAACCCTCATTTTTTACATCTGGATGCCAAGGCCTATTTTGAAATTGATGATCAACAAGTGTTGTTTAATGGCGTGAATCGCCCGATCAAAGCCAATGAAATGGTGATGTTGACCCCAGCCTATGGCACGGATATGGTGCGTTTGCCTGGACTTTCAAAAATCATTCAGATCAAGCAGGGGAAGATTATTTCAATCTTTACCGGATCGGTGATTCAACCTGATGTTGAAAGTGTTTTTATCGTGGCGACAGGGCAACGCCAAAGTGAGCTTTTGACTTTGAGCACGGGCGATGAACTTTCGATTAAAAATTCACTCAATCCGCAAACGAAATGGCCACTAAAAATGGCAGTGAGCGGTGGCCCCATGTTGATTCAAAATGGCCTGTGGGTGCTCGATCCAGCCAAAGAATCGTTCAAACAGAATTTCGCCTCAGCACGCGCCGCTCGCAGCGCAATTGGCATCACTGCAGAGGGCACATTGATATTGATGATCGTGCCAAAGAACAATCAAAGCACAGGCATGACGTTCGCTGAACTCACACGTTGGTTTCAGGCAAGAGGCGCGGTCAACGCCTTGGCATTCGATGGTGGCGGGTCAGCCTCTATGAGCTTCCGTGTGGGTATCCATTGGAAGCATTTGGGCGGTACAAGAAACATTGCTGTTGGTTTGGGGCTCGCCCCTAAGTGATTTTTCCAATTTTTCTGAATCCCTAAAAATCACAGCACGTCATCCCCGTCTACACGGGAATTAAAATTTTGGCCTTTCCCATTTTATTTCCAATTCTCACTCAAAAAGAACTCCGAATCGAATAATAGAATCTACTCTCAGTGGTCAATCGTAGCCCCTTTCATGTAAAGGGGGTTGGGGGATTAGAAGCATTACTGATTATTTAGAAAATTTTTCATGTAAAGGCCATTCAAAGATGAGTATACTTTTCGCGTGAGTATCTTGGGCAGAGGGTGGATTAAGGATGCGTTTTGGATCGCGTCGGCCACAGTGGTGAGCCGCTTGTTGGGGTTGGTGCGTGAGGTGGTGGTGGCGGATCAGTTTGGGGCTGGTGGGGTGTATGATGCTTATTTGATCGCGTTTTTCATTCCTCACTTTTTACGTCGTTTGCTGGCCGAAGGGGCGTTGAGCAACGCCTTTATTCCGATTTATAAAGATCAACTCAGGCAGAATCGTGCCGAGGCCGATCAATTTGCCAGCACGGTGTTGAGTGCGGCATTGATCGTGTTTCCTATCGTCGTCATTTTTGGAGAGTTGCTTGCGCCTTTTTTGGTGCCGCTGCTTGCGGATGGATTCAGCCAAACCCAGCAGGTGTTGGCGATTGAGCTGAGTTACCTCACGTTTCCCTTTATTGCGTTGATTGGATTGGCTGCGATTGTGATGGGGATTCTCAATAGCCACGGTCAATTTTTCGGACCAGCCTTTGCGCCGGTGATGTTGAACGTGGGCATCATCGTGAGTGTGCTTGTGTTTCGTGGGCTGGAAGCAACGTCATTGGCGATTGGGGTGTTGTTGGGTGGAAGCGCGCAATTACTGATGCAACTTCCATTGCTGAAGGGTAAATTCAAGTTTCGCTGGCATTTGAATTTTAAAGATGAAAGTTTTCAACAAATGCTCAAATTATTGCTGCCAGGGATTCTGGGATTGGCGGTGGTGCAGATCAACGTGTTGGTGGACAACAAGCTGGCGTCTCATCTGGAAGAAGGGTCAATTTCTGCATTGCAATTTGCGATTCGGTTGTTTCAACTGCCATTGGGGGTGTTTGCAGTGGCAATTTCGACGGCGATTTTCCCCAGGCTTTCTGGTGAACCGAATGAAACGTTGCCGCCATTGCGTCAGGGAGTGTTGCTCTGTGCCTTAATCCTGATGCCTGCCTCTGTGGGGTTGTGGCTGCTGGCAGAAGGAGCGATTCAACTGTTGTTTGAGCATGGCAGGTTCACCATCGAAGATACGGCAAGGACGTTAAATGCTTTGCAGTTTTATGTGATTGGCATGGTGCCTTATGGTCTGGTGGCCGTGCTGACACGAGCGTTTTATTCGCTCAAAGATGGCAAAAGCCCTGTGTTCATCAGTGCGATTTCGGTGGCAGTGAATGTGGTTCTGGCCTTGCTGTTGATTGATGTGATGGGTGTGGGCGGCTTGGCATTGTCCACATCGGTTGCAGGATGGGTGCAGTTGGCGCTGACGTGGATTCAACTGTCGCGTTCACTGAAAGGCTCTTTGATTGAGGGCATCAGTCAATCACTCATCAAGTCTCTGTTGGCAACAAGCGTGATGGGCGTGGGTGTTTGGGGCAGTTTGATGCTGGTACAGCAATGGACGGTGAATGAATTTGTTCTTGTGAGTGTGCCAACGTTGGTTGGGGTGTTGGTGTATTCAGGGTTTGTTTGGAAGGACTTGAAGCAGAATCTAGAGGCAGTTTAATTAAGCTAATTCGTTGGGGTTAATTGATCTGCTGTAGGCAACAACATAAAAACGTTGTCGGTGGTTTGAAGAATTTGCAGGCCGACGTTGCGGTACACAAAGGTTAAATCGGCATCGCCCTCTTCGGCCCCATTGGTTTCGGTGAGGCCGGTATCCAGATCGAATTTCTGACCTAGATCCACGCAGGCATTGTCCAGGCGTTGCACCACTTGACCGTCGGGGTTGTAAACGGTGCCTTGATGAATCCAGAATTTGAGATTCGCCGGGTCGATCAGGCATTTGTTAAATTCTGCGTTGAGTTTTGCGAAATTCCCCTCATTTGTTTTCACAAACATCAGGGTGCCGATGCTATCGGTGGTGACGGTGCGAAAGCGATTGAGGGTGGGAGAATCAACCTGTTTTTCAAACTTCGTGAAGTCGGCATCGCGAACGTTGGAAAAAGGCACATCATTAAAGCCAACACCGGGGCCGACAAAGAATTGACGCACAAACGCTGCGCCTACAAATAAAACAACAAGGGCCAACATGATGAGAACCAATTTTCCATAGGTCAGCCCTTGTTGTTTTTTATTCATTCAATTATTTTCGTTCGATACAAACGTGTGTATCGGTCACTTCGGTCACTTCACCGTCGATGCTGGCGTGGTGGAAGACGCTCAGTGATCTGAAATCGGTGACGTCATCGGAGATTGGTTTGGCAATCACGTCGCCTTTTTTCACTGTGTCGCCTTTGCTGACCGATGGCACACTCCCGCCACCAAAGCCCTGTTTCATGGCGATGCGGACGCGTTTGATTTCATCGTCGAGGACAACCAAATCATTCACACCAGGTGCCCAATCGAGATAACGTTCCAGACCCATTTTCCCCATGATCACTGGCAAGGTGTCTTCCCAGCCTGGGGTATTTTCGCCGTCTTTGTGTTTGAAGGCAGCCTGATCGGCCACGTACAAGCCTTTGTCCACAATCAGATAACCGTTGGTTTTCTTGGTCACGGATGCTTCACCGAGGTTGCGGTCGGTCGTTTCAAGACCTTCGTCGGTGATGCGTTTGGACTGTCCACTCACGATGTCGCCCATCATCGGGCCACCATCGATCACGGTCAAATTGTGGGAGTTAGAAGTGTCAATGCCTGTGTGACCCAGTAAATCGACCGTGTACGTGCCTACTGGCACGCGATACACGGTTTGCTTGGCGACTTCGCCATAAACGTTCAAATATTTGTCGGTGACTGGTGCATCGTCAAACAGGGCGCGATACATGTTGTAAAGCGTTTCCACGTTGTTGACGGTGACGCCTACCTGTGGGGCAATTTTGTCGGGTGGCACTTCGATGCCCGTGGCGTCTTTGGTGAGCCAGCGTTCTTCGCCCATGCCGTAGATGCTTGGCGTGTAGCGGAACTCGAAGCCATATTTTTCACCCAAGGGATCCAGCATTTTTTGATCTTTTTCTTTTGCGCCGATCAAGATTTCTTCGTAGCCATAGGTGTCTTTCATGAACTCAAAGATTTTGACGAATGCGTCGGCTTCTTTGGTCAACAACAATTTATCGGCCTCATAGCCAGGTTCGCCCTCTTCGCAGTTGATCAACAAAATGCGCGTTTGGGTGTTGTATTTGAAGTAGGTTGGAAAACCCGCGCCACCTGCGCCCATCAAGCCGGCTTTACGAAATTTTTGGACTGTTTCTTCGGTGGATAATTTTACATCAGTCGTCATCTGCAATCTCCTCGTTCAGGCTGAAAACACAATCATTTTCAGGCAAATTTCATCATTAATTCGAATTGTAGGGTAAAGTGTCTTTTGCCCGTTGTCAAGGGACATTTGTGGACCGTTTTTTAGATCAAAATTTCGATGGAGGACGATGGATTTAGCCAGTAAAATATAAGGTGTGGTTGAATGGCGTCAAAACATCTCCATCCACTTTAGTGAGAATAACGATTCGTAATTAGAACAAACTCACGAAGCCAAATCATAACCCCCTTGGTGTTAAGGGGGTTGGGGGATTAAAAGCTATTAACAATTTTGAAAATAGATTTTTGAAATAAAATTTGGTTTTATATGAATAAGGGAGCCGATCAGCATGACCGAATATCGCATCGAAAAAGACACGATGGGTGAAGTGAAAGTACCTGCCGACAAATATTGGGGAGCGCAGACACAGCGTTCGTTGCAGAACTTTGAAATTGGTGGGGGTGCGAATGTGATGCCTATTGAAGTGATCCATGCGTTTGGTGTGCTGAAAAAGGCTGCTGCTTTGACCAATGTTGAATTGGGTGTGCTGGATCAGGCCAAGGCTGATGCGATTGCGGGTGTGTGTGATGAAATTCTGTCGGGCGCGTTGGACGACCAGTTTCCACTTAAAGTGTGGCAGACGGGTTCCGGCACGCAGAGCAACATGAATGCCAATGAAGTGATCGCCAATCGCGCTCATGTCGTGGCTGGCGGAGCGTTGGGTGATGCTGAAAAACATTTTCATCCGAATGACGATGTGAACAAGTCGCAATCATCAAATGATACGTTTCCGACGGCGATGCATATTTCGGCCTACAAAATCCTGATTGAACAAACGCTCCCGAAGATCAAAACGTTGAGAAAAACCCTGGATGCAAAAGCCAAAGCATTTGAAAAAGTTGTCAAAATTGGGCGCACTCACTTTATGGATGCCACCCCGTTGACATTGGGCCAGGAGTTTTCGGGTTATGTGTCTCAGTTGGATCATGGCATCAAGGCGTTAAAAAACACCCTCCCTCACTTGGCTGAGTTGGCCCTTGGTGGCACAGCTGTCGGGACAGGGTTAAACACGCCGCAGGGGTATTCAGAGAAAGTGGCTGCCAAAATTGCTGAGATCAGTGGGCTTCCATTCGTGACAGCGGAAAACAAATTTGAAGCCCTGGCCGCGCACGATGCGATGGTCGAAACGTCTGGTGCGCTGAAACAACTGGCCGTTAGTCTGATGAAAATTGGCAATGACATTCGCATTCTCTGTTCCGGTCCGCGCAGCGGCATTGGTGAGATTGTGATTCCGGCCAACGAACCTGGCTCCTCCATCATGCCAGGAAAAGTGAATCCGACCCAATGCGAAGCGTTGACAATGGTGTGTGCGCAGGTGGTCGGGTTGGACACCGCCATCAGCGTGGGTGGCATGAACGGTCACTTTGAACTCAACGTGTTCAAGCCGATGATGATTTTCAATCTACTCACTTCTGCCCGACTGCTCGGAGATAGTTGTGACTCCTTCAACAAAAATTGCGCTATTGGTATTGAACCGAACCATTCTGTGATTCAAGATAAATTGGAAAAATCTCTCATGCTGGTGACTGCACTCAACACCCACATCGGCTATGAAAATGCCGCCAAAATTGCCAAAAAAGCGCACAGCGACGGCACCACCTTACGCGAAGCCGCCCTGGAACTCGGCCTGCTCAGCAACGAACAATTCGACGAATGGGTGGTTCCCGAAGACATGATTGGCAGTTTGAAAGAATAGGTGTGAATTATGCCTGAATTTTCCGAACATCTCGACCAGGAAAAATTGTCTCAGATATTTCGTCGCTTTGGTGAGTTGGAATGTAAAGGCGCGTCTCCGTTATATGAAACACTGTCTCTGAGTGTGGCAGAGGATGAAGACTTGTTGGCCTTGGCCAGCCATGCTCAGAAGGAGCAGCCTGTTCCCAACATGCTGTTTGCAGGTGCGCAGGCGTTGTTGCTGAAAGGCCAGTCAGATGGCGATGCACTCAAACAATTTTATCCCAACTTTACCGACACGCCTTTGCCACCAACGAATGCGTTTCCTGTGTTTCGATCTTTCTGTCTCGATCATGCGGAGGCCATCCAGCAGCATTTGCAAACTCGATTGGTGCAGACAAATGAAGTGGGCCGCTGTGTGTGCATTTGGCCAGCCATTGCGGATATCGGAGCACGGCACGATCAGCCACTTGCTCTGGTCGAAATGGGGGCCAGCGCAGGGTTGAATCTGTTAGGCGATCAGTACGCTTATCAATACGACGAGGACATTCATTGGGGTGAAGAAAGTCCGGTTCAGTTGCATACCGAACTTCGTGGCGAAGTTCGTCCACCATTGCCTAACATGCCTGCGATTTCGCAGCGTATTGGGGTCGATCTAAATCCAGTGCATGTGACCAATGAGGAAGACATGCGCTGGTTGCAAGCCCTTATCTGGCCAGAGAACATCGAGCGTCACAAACGGTTGAAAGCTGCGGTTCAAGTGGCTCTGGAAAATCCTCCGACGTTGATTGGCGGAGATGTGATGGAGCAATTACCAGCCGTACTGGAGCAAATTTCTGAAGACGTACCTTTGGTGGCCTTTCACTCTTTTTCGATGAATCAATGGCCACATTTTGTGCGAGACAAAGTGGCCGCCGTGTTGGATGAAGCTGGCCAAACACGTCCTCTGTATCGACTTTCTTTGGAGGCGATTGCTACAGGTGAACCTCAACTGGAACGCACGCAATGGGCCAATGGAGTGGCAAAAACTGAATTACTCGCCACCTGTGAGCCACACGGACGCTGGCTTGAGTGGAACTCTATCTCAAAAATTTAATTTGGATTATTCGATGATCCGAATGCTGTATTGTCCTTTGCGATTTCCTGAAATTTTTTACAATCTGTTATTTGGTAGGATGGGTAACTGAAAAATCCATCTGCTCCCTGATATTGTAGGAAGCCAGATGGATTTTTTCAGTTGTTTTCCACTTTGTTCAGATTCTAGTCTTCTTCGTCCTCTTCGTTTTCAGGGGTTTCTTCAAAATCCTCATCGGTAGCTTGAAAGATTGAAAAAGGGTTTTATCTGTGGATTATTCTGTATCTCAAGTAATTAGAGAAATGATAAATGCCAAAGAGTAAGACTGTAACTCCTAAACCAAACATGCATGGATAGTTGGTGAAACTCCATTTGGTTTGGTCAAGCATTGAATAAGCGAATACCCCTGATCCCAATGCCATCCAAAATCTGAGACTTAGCCATTCCTTCAGATTATTAGACTTATCTTGTTTGTCGTATTCTTGAAATGATTCAAATTTCGCTTTTATTTTTGAACTTGCAGGATCAAGAACAAACAGCAGGAAAAAAATTCCTATACCAATTCCAATGCCTATGCAGCAGAAGAAATCATAATTAGGAAGCTCTTTGCTTGAGAAAGATAAAATGATTCCAATGCCTATTGAAAAAATAGCTGTGAAAAAGACACAAGCTAGAAGTAGATTAATTAAATACACGTTTAAAATTGATTCCTTTACTTAAAAATTTTCAGTCAAGCAAACTGAACGTATGTAGATTATAATAAGTGATTCTTTAATGATAGGATTGGAATGAATTCGTATTCTATATGGAAGTTTCAGAGAAATGCTAAACGTGTTTTAGCGATATCTGTCTTAGCTATTATAACAATTTCAATATGGCTGTATTTTCTTTCCCAACCCAAAACAGTAGAAGATTTTCTTGATAGAGGATTCGCTGTTCCAATAGATGATTTTTCAAATTCGGCAAATTTAGAAAGTGATCATTGCAGAAACTTTGACGACAGTGGTGTTTCTGAGGAATCATTAATAGAAAGAATGGCGACTGTTTTGGATGGGGTAAAAAAAGACTTTATTAATTGGCAACCATTTCTCTATGGTGAAGAGGGTGGTGGAGAACGGACAATTTTCTTTTTAAGTCTTGCTTGGGATGGTGATGTTGAGCCTCCTAAGGGAAATTATTCTGTTGATGTAAATGATAAAAAGATGTTATTGAACGTTGATGAAGCGTGCTACTCAGATCAAGGAAGCTACTTTTTCTTTTCATATCGCTTGAACAGAAAGTATGACTTGTCAAATGTTACGCAAATCAATTTTACTGTCACTGAGCTAAAAGAAAACTTCAAAATCCACTTTGCTTTTTCTGAAAATGAAGCTGAACGAAGAGATGTAAATCGAGTTGAAGAATATGAGATTTCATCAATGGGAAAACATTCCATTAGTCTGTTAGGAGAAAACGGCGAGCCATTATTTGATTTAAGTAGCATTGACAGAATTAGTTTAACATTTTCAGGTTATGGTGTATTGGAGATAACTCAACCAGAACTTGTATCGTAAACTCCTACCTCGGCCAGGATCAAATTGTGGTGTTAGTGATTTAGGCATAGAAAAACCACCTGGCCTCCTGTTTTTGAGGAAGCCAGATGGTTCTTTAGTTTGTTTAGATTTTAGGCTTCATTCTAAGAGTCATCGTGCTCGACGGTGCTTTCGATATCTTCGCCAAATACGTGGCCTGGGGTGGTGACCACATCTCCGTTGGACATCACGACCACGGACTCGGCAATGTGGGTGAAATCAAGCGGGGGAATGGATGTGCCATCCAAGCCAAAGAAGACATTGTTTTCATTCAGGTCAGCCAGCGTGACGCCGACCAGGGTGGTGGTGGAATTGCCTTTGTCGCCATCCACATCAATGACCAAAGATAAAACACCGTCAACCACAGTTTCGGTGGCATTTGCAGCAATGGCTTCAAGTGAGGTGAGCACTTCGAAATCGTCTGTAGGCCTTGCAAAGTCACCGACATCAATCATGTCTTCATTTGGATCAAAGTCTGTGATGACATCATTGCCCAAGGTCAGCGGAAAAAGATCGGCACCGTCGCCGCCCGTGATGGTGTCATCAGATTCAAAGCCCTGAAGTTTTTCAGATGCTTCTGTGCCAATGAGGATTGCACTGACTGGGTAAACGTCATCCTTTTCTTCCTGAGCAAACATCGGCAACCCTGCGCCGAAACTCAAAATGGTGATCAAAAGTGTAATCAGTATAGGTTTTCTCATGCCCTCTCCTTATTTAAAAGTTGGTTAGGAAAAGGGTATCTGTTCATATGTGAAATGAATATGGGCGGTAGTGAAAAAAGTGGTGAAAGGATTATGAAAATTTGGTGAAACCTGAGACTTCCACGCTTTATTGGCAAATTTGATTTGATCAAAGAGGAAAGAATCCTCAAATGGAAATCTTGCCCATCTAGATTCTCATCATGAATCAACTTCCACCTAAAGAACAATCTCACAGAAATAAATGTAAAAAGAGCGAGGGACACAAGCCCCCAGAAATGTGCCCCTCGCTGAAACAACCTTCAAGTGTTCAGGTTGCTGTTAATATCGATAGGATGGCAGCTTGTCGTAATCGACCGACAGCAGCACGCGTTCCTCCAATGAGCTGAACACCTCCACGCCTTGATCTTCGATCAACAGGCGCAGGCGCAGTGTGCCGGAACGTTTGCGGCACTGGCTGTCAAACTCGAACTCCAAACCTTCCAACGAGAATCGAATCATCTTGAACTCCGAAAACTCGACCAGTTCTTCGCGCTGAATCACGATGTCCTGCTTGCGGACTTCTAATGGGCATTGGGTGTTGTGGGTGTAATCCACGCCTGTGTAGTCCACGCCGAGCAACTTGATCGTGGTGCGGTTGTGCAAATCGTTGTAAGGGTCTTTGACGCTAAAGGTGAAGTCGATGTCGCCCTCAACATCTGAGCGATGCCATACACGCAGGTGCTGGCAGCGATAGACGCGCTCGGGGTTGATCATCTCACTGTGTCGGCCGTAGTAGCCACAATACTTTCTCGTGTCGTAGTGATCGTCACGATCCGTCATTTTAAAGGTGGCTCTGGCTTCCTGAACTTCAGGTGCGGGTTTGAGGGCCACGCCTGTGGGCGCGTCTACAAACTGTGTTAAATCCTGCACAAAGTAAGAACACCCACTCAGCACAAACAAGCTGAGCAGCACAAAACCAAACCGCGTAAATGTTGAAAAAACAGTTTTCATGGGCATCCTCCTTAGAGCACCAGGTTCAGTTGAAATGACAGCAGGGCAAAGCTCAATTGATACGCCACCCCGACGCTTGCCACCGGCAAGGTCTGATGGAAGCGCACTTCATCCTGATGCGAAATGGTCACACGCGGATGATTGGTTTTGTGTTCGCCTTCCAAGCTCAACAGGCCACCACCAAAACTGAGATGCACATTGTCCACCACGCGATAAAGTAACCCTGCGTTGATGAGCATGGCGGTGTCAATTTCGGTCATCACCTGCGCTTGTGGAAACGCTTTGCTGATTTGTGGGAACAAGTGGGTCTGATCGATGCTCAATGTATTGAGGTTGATACCAGCACCCACCATCGCCGAAAATGGTGAATCCCCGAAGCGGAAGCCCGCCGCACCATTGGCCATCTGGAAGTTGCTGATCAATCCCAAGCCACCGGAAACAAACACAGGCGGATCGTTCATTTGCTTCACTTGAGTGGGTGTGATCATCGGCTTACCGGTCACTTCCACTTTGATGGGGTGGACGATGGCTGGAATGTGGGATCGCGCCTGCATGAAAGAATCTCTCACGCGGACGATCACGGTGTGCGTGCCTTGTGTGAACCCCTGTTTCCACTCCACGCGCGGCTCTGTGCCGATGTGATCGACGATGTTGTCGCCGTTGAAATCCCACTCAAACGTCAAATTGGTTTTTTCAGGATCGATGGACTCTGAGGCGTTGAAGATCACGGCCTCGCCTGACTGAACCGTGTTTCCAGCAGTTCTAGGCTCGGTAAACACCACAGGAATCGGCGCACGATTGTCCACGTTGATGGACGTTTTCTTCTGCGCCACCTGGCTTCGTCCGAATTGATCCGTCAGTGTTGCGGTCAACGTGACCTGATACGTTTGCGGCAGGCTGAATTCGTAATGGACTTTTTCACCCTGCAATCGAATTTCCTTGATGCCGGCAGAGTTTTCGACCTCCCAGGTGTATTCCCAATTGGGCGTCAGGCTCGATGACAACGGGCTGCTCAATGATGACAATCCCGCATCAAAAATTACATCGGACTGACTCACCAACTGACCGTTGGGTGTCATGCGAAAATCAGCCGTTACTTCAGGCAACACAGGCAAACTGACTTCTACTGTTTTGCGTTCCACATGGCGGTGGAAAATACGATTGGCGTCCACAATCTCTACCGTCAGTGTGGCAGTGAATGTGCCAGGCTGTTCGTAGCGGTGATTGATTTGGGAGCCGGTGGCCGTCATATTGTCGCCAAACGACCAGATGTAGTCGATCTCGCGAATCAAGTCTGCATCTACATTGGATATGGAGGCTTCAAACGCAATGGCGTCTCCGAGTTGAACCTGATCCGCAGCAGAAATATCAATATTTAATTCAGCCACATCAAACTGCTCTGTGATCTCTCCCTGAACAGTTTGTGCAACACCAGTTTCTTGATTGGTTTCTACGTTGATTTGACTCGAAATTTCATCCAGATTGGGTGTGGATTGAGGATTGTCAACAAAAATTGCAATCCCCATGCCGGCGGTGACCACTGCTGCCGCACCGCCAAATAGAATTCTCATCCAAGGCTGCATGTCTCATCTCCTTTGAGTGACGTGCTTTCTCCTTGGCATGGAACACCTAGCAAGAATATGTTGCGCTTAGAGCGCGATATTCAATTTAAAACGACTGGGAAATATAGACGTCGCTGTGCAGTTTTGCCTCACCCCTCTCTCACTCTCTTTAAAGCCTGGTCCTCTCAGGCTCTTTCCCCCCGAAACAAAGCTGCCTCAGCTTTTCCTTAACCCGATGTGTCAACGTCGGGAGTTTAACACTTTTTTGCATTTGGCTGGTGATCCTGATTCTATTTCAGAATTGATTCCACGTATCTGAGTGTAATCTGAATCACCAGCGTTCATTTACTATATATAACTTTTTAGGCGTTTGTAAACTGTTGGCTGGCTAACAACATCTCAGAGTTGACCAAAAGCGCCTGCTCAACAACGGTTTCGATTTCCTTGATACTCGAAGTTTGTATCAGCTCTGCCCGAAGGCTGCTGGCTTTGTAAAAATCCTTAACATAAGCGGCCAAATGCTTGCGGATGGCGGCAAACACAATCAGATCCGTGTAAAGGGAGTCAAACAAGCGAGCATGTTCCAACATCACGCCCAACACGGTTTCCATCGACAAATCTGATTTGGAAATTTCTGGATTGAAACACCAGGGGTTACCAATCACCGCACGTCCCAGCATCACACCGTCCATGTCGTGAAGGTCGCATTTTTCATCAAGTTGATCCAGCGTATACACATCCCCATTGCCAATGATGGGCGTGTTGTACGAATGCGCCATCTCGGCAATATCTGAAGCCAATTCCCAGTGTGCTTCCACCTTGGACAGTTCCTTCTTCGTTCGGAGGTGGACGATCAGTGCGGCAACATTTTGTTCCAGAATGGCTGGTAACCAGGATTGGTATTCAATTTCATGAAATCCAAGGCGCGTCTTCACCGACACGGGCAAATCTCCCGCTCCCTCTTTCGAGGCTTGAATGATTTCTTTGGCAACCTCTGGAAATTTGATCAATCCTGATCCTGCATTCTGTTTCAACACATTGTTATCAGGGCAGCCCATATTGATGTCGATGCCATCGAAGCCCAATTCCACAGCAAGCTTGGCCGAGTGATAGAAATTCTCCGGTTTTGCCCCAAAGAATTGAGCGACGATTGGCCGCTCACTTTCGTCATACCACAAATGAGGCAACAAATTGTCACGCCCAGGCGAACACAATCCGTCACAAGGCACAAATTGCGTGTACATCACATCAGGTTTTCCATACTTGGCAATCATGCGCCGAAACGCCGCATCCGTGATATTCGCCATTGGAGCCAATACGGACAACGGTTTTTCAGACTGCCAGAAATTATTCTTTATTTCTTTCATCTCAATCATCCATTTAAATGAGTGGATACATTATACCAAGCAAAATAGAAAAAGGGCTTGCAATTATTTCAAAATAACTGCAAGCCCTTCACTTCAATTTAAGATTAAGTTGATTTAGAACAAGCCTGTGATCTTCCCACTGTCATCAATGTCCATGTGGATAGAGGAAGGCTCTTTACCCAAGCCAGGCATGGTCATTACATCACCAGCCAGCGCGACGAGGAAGCCTGCGCCCGCCGAGGCATAAATGTCATTGATCGTGAGCGTCCACCCTGTCGGCGCACCTTTGAGTGAGGAATCATCACTGATGGAGTGGAATGTTTTGGCCATACAAATCGGCATTTTGTCCAGGCCGGAAGATTCCAGTTGTTTAATGCCGCGTTTGGCTTTGCCCACAATCTCCACACCATCAGCCCCGTAATAATCTTTGGCCAGAATGTTGAGCTTGTCCATGATGGGCAGTTGATCATCGTAGAGTGGTTTGTAGTTGGCGGGTTTTTCTTCCAGCGTTTGCACCACTTTTTCAGCCAGTTCCGCGCCGCCTTCGCCGCCTCTGGCCCACACGTTCGATTCTGCGGCCAGCACACCCATGGATTCGCAATGCTTGATGACGGCTGCAATTTCAGCATCTGTGTCCTCAGGTCGACGATTGACCGACACCACGCAAGGCACTCCAAATTTCTGCAAATTGGTCAAATGCTTGTCCAGGTTGGAAAAGCCTTTTTCAACGGCATCCACATTCTCTTGGGCAAGCACATCCATCTTGGCAGGCCACATGTTGAGCCCGTGCATCTTCAGTGCACGGATGGTGGCAACCACCACTGTGGCGGCAGGTTTCAAATCGCCCTGACGACAAACGATGTCATAGAATTTTTCTGCACCCAAGTCGGCACCAAAGCCCGTTTCAGTCACCAAATAATCTGCCAGCTTGAGCGCCATTCTGTCTGCAATCAACGTGTTGTGTCCATGGGCAATGTTGGCAAACGGACCGCCGTGAACAAAAGCAGGGTTGTGTTCCAACGTCTGCACAAAGTTTGGCTTAATGGCTTCTTTCAGCAGCAGTGTCATCGCGCCCTGAGCTTTCAAGTCTTTTGCAGTGATCGGCTTCCCATCGCGATTATAAGCCACAATCATGCGCCCCAGGCGCATTTTGAGATCCATGAAATCGCTCGCCAAACAAAGGATCGCCATGATTTCAGATGCCACCGTGATCATAAATCCATCCTGACGCGGGATACCGTGGATGCGTCCACCCATCCCCACCACGATGTTGCGCAACGCACGATCATTCATATCGACCACGCGCTTCCACACGATGTTGTTCACATCGACATCAAGCTCGTTGCCATGGAAAATATGCGCATCCAGCATCGCAGACAGCAGCATATGGGCCGCCGTGATCGCGTGCATATCGCCCGTGAAGTGAATGTTGATGTCTTCCATCGGCAACACCTGAGCATATCCGCCACCAGCAGCGCCACCCTTGATGCCAAAAACAGGGCCCAATGAAGGTTGACGTACAGCCGTAAACGTCTTCTTGCCGATATAGTTCATCGACTGGCCCAACCCGACGGTGGTCACTGTTTTCCCCTCACCCATTGGCGTTGGCGACATAGCCGTGACCATGATCAATTTCCCATCAGGTCTGTCTTTTAAACGATCCAATAAAGATAACTCGACCTTGGCCTTATAATTGCCATACAACTGAAGTTCATCGCGCTCAATGCCGATCTCTTCAGCCACTTCCCAAATCGGCTTCATCGTCGCCGCTTGTGCAATTTCAATATCAGACTTAACCATGATTCATCCTCCAAGCGATAGAAAAACTTTTAAAAGCAAATTTTTTAGATCCAATTTAAATAATTTAAAGGCTTCAATCCCCCAACCCCCTTTAAATAAAGGGGGCTACGATTAGACTGCGTAAGTTGGTTCTATCTTTCGCTGCTTTATTCTTTTTCAAGTGTTATTGAAACAATTTTCAGTAAAAATCCAAATCAATTTCCGGCGGTAGCCATATAAAATCCTGGCGATAGCCATGTTAAAGGCCCATGGCTTCGGCTACGAGTTCGGCAATATCTTTGTCTTGCAAGTCGGATTCTCTGGCACCCAGGCCATCTTCCATCATCGTCATGCAGAACGGACAGGCTGAGGCCACCAAGCCGGATTTGCCATTAACCTTTGACGCCAAAGCGTCTTCAGCCTGTTGGATGCGGTTTTCATTCACACGTTTCCCAGGCTCTTCCTCAATCCACATCATCCCGCCGCCTGCGCCGCAGCACATGCCGCGCTCGCGGTTTCGCCCCATCTCGACCAATTCCACACCTGGAATTTTCTTCAGGATGTCGCGGGGTTGATCGAAAATGTTGTTATGACGGCCCAGATAACAGGAATCGTGATAAGTAACCACATGCTCCAACGACTGCGTCATCTCAATCCTGCCCTCATCAAGCAGGGATTTGATCATCTCAGTGTGATGCACCACCTGATAACTGCCGCCGTAATCGGGGTATTCGTTTTTAATCGTGTTAAAACAATGCGGACACAATGTCAGCACATTTTCAAACGAATAATTTTTCATGATTTCTACATTCATCTCAGCCTGAATTTGATACAGATATTCATGACCAAGGCGACGTGCCGGATCACCCGTACAGGCTTCTTCTTCACCAAGCACCGCAAACGAGACGCCCGCTGCTTCCAGAATTTTTGCGACACTTCTCGCGATCTTTTGGTTGCGTGGATCAAACGCTGCCGAACAGCCAACCCAGAACAGATATTCAACTTTCTCATCAGAAGCCTCAACCTCGGCCATCGTTTTCAGCTCAAGTCCTTTGGCCCAGTCCAGTCTTGATGATGGATGTTGATTCCATGGGTTGCCTCGTTTTTCCATACCCGCAAAAACTTCAGCGTAGGTGTCTGGATATTTGTCCTGAATCATCACTTCGTTGCGACGCAGCTCCAAAATTTTATTCAGTGGATCAATATAAACTGGACACGCATCCACACACGCCATACAGGTGGTACAGGCCCAGATTTCTTCTGGCGAAATAGACGCTTCGAGGATGCGCTTGTTTTCTTGAGGTTTTCCAAATGCAGGCAGTTCTTCGTTCACCTGATCGCGTAAATTAATGACAATATTTCGTGGTGACAACAGCTTGCCCGAAAGATTGGCAGGGCAGTTGATTTCACATCGTCCACACTCGGTACAGCTTGCCAAATCCAGCATGTCCTTGCGCGTCAAATCGGCAATCGTGTCAAAGCCAAGCACGGTTTCGTTTTCAAATGCGGCTTCCACATCCACAGGTTTTAGGCGACCACGATCCCGCATGTCTCTAAAGAACAAATTCACGCCTGCAGTGAGGATGTGGGTCACTTTCGGCGCAAAAGGCAGATAGGCAATCCAACCAAATGCAATGAAAGCATGGAACCACCAAATGCCTTTGTGTAACGCGAGCAAACCCTCGACGTTTATTCCTTGAAGCAGGCCGGCAATGACAAATCCTACAGGAGACCAAGTGGCACTGTAGGTCAGTTGATCCCCAGTGGCGGCCAGCCGGATGCCTTCCACCACAAAGCCGGTGATGCCAATCACCAGCAGGGACACAGGCAAAATCATATCGAGGGTGGTCCAGCGCAGCTGTGGTTTTTTGATCACATATCGACGCGCCAGCGCCACGATCAAACCAATGATGAACAAACCGCCCATCACATCGAGAATCAATTCAAAGCCCAGGTAAAAATTACCGTACCAGAAGCCGCGTTCCCATCCCAAAATCTTTTGGAAGAAGTCGTATTCAAGCGCAACAATCAAGGTGCCGATGAACAGGGCAATAAAGCCCCACATCATGAACAGATGCATGATGCCTGCCAGGGAATGATTGCGTTTGATACTGCGATTGGTGGCAATGTTGCTGATGCTCGACCACGCATGGCTGAGGGAAAACTCAACCTTCTTGCCATATAAAATGCGCTTGATGTGGACGTATACACCGTAAATAAAAATCAACGATGCAAGGATTGCCAGACCAAAAAAGATGCCTTCACCAATTGAAGATATATTCCAAAAGACTTCGCGGGTTACCCTCTCCATAGTGGTTTCACTTTAGTCGATAGGCTCAGAGCTTCGCAAGTGTTTTTTTAAAAACGATCCAGTTTAAACAAATCGAGGTTGAATTTCGGCGTTTGATCGGTCAGCAAATCTGCCACAATTTCCCCAATCACACTGGAAAATTTAAATCCGTGGCCAGAGCAGGGCGAAGCAATCAACACTTCGGGGTGATGTGGATGATGATCCAGTAAAAAATGCTCATCGGGCGTGTTTGTGTACAGGCACACCACGGATTCAACCAATTCTCCATTGGCATCCGGTAGGTATTTTTCCAAACGTTGACGCACTGCTTCCACATCCTCGGGGTGTATGTCTCGATCCACAGAATCCGCATTTTGATTCAGTTGACCACCATGATGCAACGCCGTTTTGATTTTTCCTTCATCCACCGTCGGAAACCCGTATAGATAGGGCGGACTTTGATGGTCTTCAATCATGTAGCCAGGAAATTTTCCAAGTTGAAATGGTTCGGGATGTTTTGGCTCAAACCAAAATTGTAGTTGTCGTTCTATCTGACAAGGCAATGAGAGTTCTGGCACCAATTGGCCGATCCATGCCCCTGCTGTGAATAAAATTTTCTTTGCTGAATAAGTGCCGTTGGTTGTTTCGACCTGAGAAATTCCGTTTTCAATTCGCCATTCGTTTACGGTTTGATTGACATGAAGCTGTGCGCCATGTGTTTTGGCCCGTTGCAGATGGGCGCGTATACAATCTTCTAAAAACAAAAGACCAGCACGGGATTCAAAAATTGCCATCATATCAGCAGTAGGGGTTAAGGCTGGATAGCGTTCTTTAACAGCCTGAGCAGAAAGTTTTTCATAAGCAAGCCCATGCTGTAGCGCACTGGTTTCTGAACCTTGAACCAATGCGCCTTCAGCCGGCCCAATCATCAATGCGCCTGTTTGGATGAAGAGTTGCTGACCGTAATCCGTTTCCAACTCATCCCAAAGCTCGTAAGCGCGTTGCACAATAGGGACGTAAGCAGGATGCTCAAAATAGGCTTCGCGAATCATACGAGTTTGGCCATATGAAGAACCTTGATTGTGGGGCGGATCAAATTGATCCAATCCCAACACGTCCAAACCACGTCGGGCCAGATGATCCACAGCTGAGCTGCCCATTGCACCGAGGCCAATCACGATCACATCAAATATTGCCATAGGTCTAAATCCTAGTAACCTCATTGACAGAAAACAAACCAGATTATGTGATACAATACTGATCAAGTTTGGTAAGATCAGGAGAAAAGGTGATGAAAAGTAAATTTTTATCAGCATTGAACCAACGGGTGCTCATCTTCGACGGTTCGATGGGTGCAACGATTCAAAATATAGATTTGGATGTGGAACACGATTATCTCGGACGAGAAAATTGTGTGGACCTCCTCGTTCGTAGTCGCCCTGACTTGATTGAGTCTATTCATGAATCTTTTCTCAAAACAGGTGTCGATGCTGTCGAGACCAACACCTTTGGAGCCAACAAATTAGTCTTTTCTGAGTTTGATGATGAATTGGTCTCCTGGACTTACGATATCAACAAAGAAGCGGCTGAAATTGCCCGCGCTGCCTGTGACAATTTTTCCACGCCGGACAAGCCAAGATTCGTCATCGGCTCACTCGGCCCAGGTACAAAATTAATTACGCTTGGAAACACCACTTGGGAAGCCATGCTGGACAGCTACACCGAGCAGGCCAAAGGTTTAATTGATGGTGGCGCAGATGCGTTGTTGGTTGAGACCTGCCAGGATTTATTACAAGTAAAATGTGCGATCAATGCCTGCTTGGATGCACTCAAAAGCAAAGGCAAATCTTTTAATGAAATTCCCATCATGGCCAGCGTTACGATTGAAACCACGGGCACAATGCTCGTTGGTTCAGAAATCGCGGCGGTGGCTTCCGCACTGAAAAATTATCCGATTGCGACTTTGGGCCTCAATTGCGCGACAGGGCCAATCGAAATGACGGAACATGTGGCCTATCTGTCGAAACACTGGGATCGTCCTATTTCCATCATTCCAAACGCAGGCCTGCCTGTGATGGTCGATGGTCAAACATGCTTCCCACTCACGCCGGAATCTTTCACTGACACGTTGCTGAAATTTATTGAACAATACGGCGTCAACATCGTCGGCGGTTGCTGTGGTACGCAACCTGAACATCTACAAATGTTGTGTGATGCCGTGGGTGATCGTGCCCCTGTTCAACGCAAAGTGATACCCATGCCTGCGGGTTGTACATCTCTTTATAGCCCTGTGGACTATGTGCAGGACACATCATTTCTCATCATCGGGGAGCGAATGAACGCCTCTGGCAGTCGCAAGTTCAAACGACTTTTAGAGGAAGAAAACTGGGACGACATTATCTCCCTCGCCCGTGAACAAGGCCGCGAAGGGGCTCACATTCTTGACATCAACGTCGATTATGCAGGCCGAGACAATGCAGCTGATATGGCCGAAATTGTCAAGCGTGTGGTGCGACAAGTGGATGCACCATTGATGATGGATTCGACCCAGGTCAAAACCATAGAAGCCGGACTCAAGCACGCCCCTGGTAAATGCGTCATCAACTCCGCCAACTTTGAAGAAGGCGAAGAAAAGTTTGACGAACTTTGCCAATTGGCCAAAACCTACGGCGCAGGTCTCGTCATCGGTACGATTGACGAAGACAAAGAAGCCGCCATGGCTCGCACTGCAGATCGGAAATTTTCCATTGCGGAACGCGCCATCCAACGTGCCACCGAGGTCAATGGTCTGGATGTTTCAGATTTGTTCATTGATCCGCTGGTGCTGCCTATTTCCACAGGTATGGATTCAGATCGTCGAAGTGCTTTGGCATTGATTGAAGGTTCTAAGCGAATTGCAGAAAAGTTCCCTCAGGTTCAGATCACTTGCGGCTTATCCAATGTAAGTTTCGGCTTGAATCCTGCGTCACGGGTGGTGCTTAATTCCGTATTGCTGCATGAACTGACGGACAATGGGCTTTCGAGTGCCATCGTCCACGCCTCAAAAATTCTACCTCTGAACAAGATTTCGGATGAACATTATCAGGCTGCGTTGAATTTAATTTATGATCGACGTGCCGAAGCCAACGGCGGCACTGGCCTACCTGAGGGCATTACGGACGAATCCCACGATCCACTTCAAGTCCTTATCGAATTGTTTAAAGATGTGCAAGATGCCAGTGGCGCAGTCAAAGAAAAGAAAAATCGCACATTGGAAGACTGGTTACGCGATCATATTATCGACGGCGAAAAACAAGGTTTACATGAACGGTTAGAAGAAGCATTGAAAAAATATTCGCCACTCGCCATCATCAACGATCACTTGCTCGATGGCATGAAAGAAGTGGGGGAACTGTTTGGCAGTGGTCAAATGCAACTGCCCTTCGTGCTTCAATCTGCCGAAGTGATGAAAATGGCCGTCAGTTATCTGGAACCATTGATGGAAAAAGTGGAAGGCCAAAGCAAAGGCAAGATTGTGCTGGCGACCGTTAAAGGCGATGTCCATGACATTGGTAAAAATTTGGTCGATATTATTTTAAGCAACAATGGCTACACTGTTTACAACCTGGGCATCAAGCAAACCATTAGCGAAATCGTCAAAGCTTTTCAGGAACATGATGCGGATGCCATTGGTATGTCTGGTCTGCTGGTAAAGTCCGTCAATGTAATGGAAGAAAACCTCAAAGAACTCAACGAAATGAATATACAAGTGCCCGTCCTGTTGGGCGGTGCGGCTTTGGCCCGTCATTATGCAGAATCTTATTTGCGCGAAATTTATTGTGGTCAGCTTTACTACGGTGCCGACGCTTTTGATGGTTTGCGCATTTGCGAACATCTGAACCAAAACAAGTTGGAACACATTGACATCGAGATTCAGGAACGTATTTCCAAACTTGCGGCAGTGCGAGAACGAGTCTCTTTACTGAAATCTGAAACTGAAGAAGCTCAGGCAGATCAAGCGCCAAAAGTAATTGAAAAAGTGGATGTGCCCAAGCCACCTTTCTGGGGCAGTCGCATTGTTGAAGATATCCCGCTGGATGAGATTTACCCTTACATCAACAAGCTGGCCTTATTCCGTGGTCAATGGGGTTTCAAATCCGGCAGCATGTCACCAGAAGATTTTGAAATCAATTTGAAAGAAGTGGTCGAACCCATCTTCCAGCGATTGCGTGTCCAATGCCGCGATGAAGGCATTCTCCTGCCCAAAGTCGTATATGGTTATTGGCCCTGTAACAGTGATGGCGATGATTTGGTCATCTACGATCCTGAAGATCATGACAAAGAAATCGAACGCTTCAATTTCCCTCGACAGGAAAAACGAGATCGCCAATGTATCAGTGGTTTCTTCCGCGACGTGAGCGAGGGTGTCAAAGACGTGGTGGGCTTCCATTGCGTCACCATGGGCGATCAGGCCAGCGAATTTGCACAAAAATTATTTGCCAACAATGAATACACCGAGTACCTCTATCTGCACGGCATGGGTGTCGAAACCGCCGAAGCCTTGGCCGAATTGTGGCATAAACGCATTCGCACAGAGATGGGCATTGATGGCAATGATTCCCCAAAAATTCAGGAGTTATTCTCACAGAAGTATCGAGGCTCGCGCTACAGCTTCGGTTATCCAGCCTGTCCTAACATGACCGATCAGGAAAAACTTTTCGGATTGTTACAGCCCGAACGCATTGGTTGTGTATTGTCTGAAAATTTCCAGATTGTGCCTGAACAATCCACCAGTGCCATCATCGTGCATCACCCACAGGCGAAATACTTCAACGTTTGAGATAGATTTATTTAAAAACAGAATTCTAAAATTGGTTTAAGGCTTCTAATCCCCCAACCCCCTTTTCAAAAAGGGGGCACGATTTGGTATGCGGATATGGGTTCTTTGACTCGAAATATGATTTTTACTGAATAATTTCCCCATTAGAAAAAAGGATTGAGGGAATTTGATCAACGAAACTTTTTAATCAGGCACCACAGCCGTGGCTTCAATCTCTACCTGAGCTTTGTCCTCAAGCAGGTCAGTCACTTCGACTACGCTCATGGTTGGAAAGTTTTTGCCCATCACTTCACGATAGCCAGCGCCGATGTCCCTGAGTGAGTCAAGATAAACTTTTTTGTCTGTGATAAACCATGTGAGTCGAACGACGTGTTCTGGTCCAGCATTGGCTTCTGCGAGAATAGAGAGGATATTACGAAGTGCTTGTTTGAATTGCTCTACAAAATTGTCCGATTGAAACACACCATCTTTGTCCCAGCCAATTTGGCCAGCGAGAAAAATGAGCTGACCTCGCGTGCTGATGCCATTGCTGTATCCACTGGGGCGTGCCCAGTCAGGCGGTTGCAAAATATTCATGATGTTTATTCCATTTCCTGCTGGCGTAGTTTGAAGCGTTGTACTTTGCCTGTTTCCGTTTTCGGAAGCGTCGCAACAAACTCAATTGCTCTGGGATATTTGTATGGTGCAATAGTGTTTTTTACGAAATCCTGAAGCCCTTTGGCCAGATTATTGCTCCCTTGAAAGTTTTCTCGCAACACCACAAATGCCTTGATAATGTTGCCGCGTGTTTCATCCGGCGCACCAACGACTGCACACTCAAAAACCGCTTCGTGTTGCATCAAAGCGCCCTCAACTTCGGGGCCGGAGATGTTGTAGCCGCCTGAGATGATCATGTCGTCCGTTCGTGCCTGAAACCAGAAATAGCCGTCCTCATCCAGTTTGTAAGCGTCACCTGTGACGTTCCAACCATTGGCGACATATTCTTTCTGACGTTCATCATCAAGATACAAACAACCTGTTGGGCCTCGCACTGCGAGTTTACCGACTTCGCCAGCACCTAGGGGCTGATGATTATCATCCAACACTTTGACTTCATAACCTGGAACCGCTTTGCCCGTGGCCCCTGGTTTCACTTCATCCTGCTTGGCGGCGATGAAGATGTGGATCATTTCTGTCGTGCCAATACCGTCCATGATGGTGATGCCAGTGGTTTCCTTCCAAAGATCAAACGTAGCCAAAGGAAGTGTTTCACCCGCAGACACACATTTTTCCAGGCTCGACAAATCAAATTCCTTGGCTTTATCTGCCATCAGACGATAAGCAGTTGGCGCAGTGACACAGATGGTGGCTTTAAATTTCTCAATGGATTCCAACAACACTGACGGTGATCCTGCTTCCAACAAAACTGTGGAGGCACCTACTCGCATCGGGAAGGTGACCAATCCACCCAAGCCAAAGGTGAAGGCTATTGGGGGGCTGCCAATCACCACATCGTTGGCTTGAGGCTGAAGCACATGTTTGGCATAACTGTCGCACATTGCCAGAATATCTCGATGAAAATGAACCGCCGCTTTGGGCTTGCCGGTGGTGCCTGAGGTAAACGCAATCAGCACAGGGTCGTCACTTGAAGTATCTACATTCTCAAAAACCTCTGGCTTTTGAGTCATGAGAGATTCAAGCTCCGCGCCTGCATCAGACTCACCAGAACCGTTGAAATAAACAATGCGCTCACAAACACTGGCCTGCGATTTGCCGGATTCCATTTCATCCGAAAGACGCTCATCACAAAAAGCAAGAGAGACTTGAGCCTTTTCCAAAATCGTTGAAAGCTCCCCAGCCCGCAGCAATGGCATGGTGGCAACCACCACACCGCCCGCCTTGGCAATACCGTACCAGCAGGCCATAAACATTGGGTTGTTGGCGGCACGGATGAGGACACGATTTCCAGGCACAATTCCTAGATCATCGCGAAGCACGTTGGCAATTTGATTCGACTTTTTGAGTAATTCTTTATAAGTCCAGGTTTCGTTGGGTGTGTGAAATACAGCTTGATCGCCCACTTTTTCTGCCATCTTGTCCAGCAGTTCTGTGGCACAGTTCAGACGATCAGGATATTGAAGATCTGGCAATTCAAATAAAAAATCAGGCCACTGATCTTTCGGTGGTAAATGGTCGGTCACAAACGTGTCTTGATGTGATGTAAAATTCCCCATGAATCCCCCTCCCCTCACGCACTTTGAGTGTGTGCGTTGAGGACTTGTCTGGCAATAATGACTTTTTGAACTTCCGATGCCCCCTCATAAATGCGAAGGGCACGTATTTCCCGGTACAGAATTTCCACTGGATGGCCGGATCTCACACCCAACCCACCCAACATCTGCACCGCTTTGTCGATAATTTGTTGCGCGGCTTCGGTGGCAAACAGTTTGGCCATTGCCGCTTCGCGCGTCACTCGATCCGCACCTGAATCTTTGGTCCAGGCAGCACGATAGACGAGCAATGCGCTTGCATCAATATCCAAAGCCATCTCGGCAAGCTTGGCTTCGGTGATCTGAAAACTAGATAAGGGCTGCTCAAAAATCATGCGCGTGGTGGTGCGATCCAATGCTTCATCCAATGCGCGACGGGCAAAGCCCAAAGCCGCTGCACCAACGGTGGCTCGGAATAAATCCAGCGTTCCCATAGCAATTTTGAAGCCTTGGCCTGATTCACCAAGCAATTGTGTTTTTGGAATACGACAGTCTTTAAACGACAACGTTGCCAGTGGGTGAGGCGCAATCACATTGATGCGTTCAGTAATTTCTAATCCAGGGGTGTTTGCATCGACCACAAATGCGGACAGTCCCTTGGCTCCAGGGCCTTCTCCTGTTCGGGCAAAAACGGTGTAGTAGTCGGCAATCCCACCATTGGAAATCCACGTCTTTATGCCATTGATGATGTAATGGTCTCCATCGAGGATCGCAATGGTGCTGAGTGCTGCCACATCTGATCCTGCATTTGGTTCGGATAAGGCGAATGCAGCAATCTTTTCACCTTTACCCACAGCAGACAGATAATTCAATTTAAGTTCGTCTGAGCCAGCGAGCGTGATTGTGCCACTGCCCAACCCTTGCATCACAAAAGAAAAATCAGCGAGCCCGCTGTGATAAGCCAAGGTTTCCCGAATCAAACAGAGTGAGCGTACGTCGAGTGCTTCATGTGCGCCACCGTAAGCGGCTGGCACACAGTAGGTGAGCCAGTTGCCTTGGCCCAGTTGTTGCACCCAAGACTGGCAAACGGCGTCCACATCATCACTATCATGGCCTGTATCCGCTTTAGATTTGATCCAATCAGACAGCGATTTGGCCAACATACGATGATCCTCAGCAAAAAAGGGCCAGTCGAGGTAGGTGCGATCTGCCATCAGTTTCCTTCAAATACTGGTTTTTCTTTGTTCACAAAAGCATTATAAGCGCGCTCGAAATCGCCTGTCTGCATACAGATGGCCTGGCCCTGAGCTTCCATTTCAATGGCAGTTTCAAGGCTCACATTCCATTCCTGATTGAGCATGGTCTTGGTCATCATGTGCGCGAAGTTGGGGCCCTTGATGATGGATTGTGCCAGTTCAACGGCATCATCTAACGTCTTGCCCACTTCGCAGAGCCGATTGTAAAAGCCCCACTTGTCGCCTTCTTCTGGCGTCAGCACGCGGCCGGTCAATAAAAGTTCAGTGGTGCGTCCTTGTCCAATCAAGCGAGGCAACATCGCACACGCTCCCATGTCACAACCTGAAAGCCCCACTCTTGTAAATAGAAAAGCGGTCTTGGCCTCAGGGGTGGCAAATCGAATATCTGATGCCGTTGCCACCATTGCACCTGCACCGACGCACACACCTTCGATCGCACTGATCACGGGTTGCGGACAGTTGCGAATGGCTTTGACAAGATCACCCGTCATGCGAGTGAAATCTAACAGGCCGTCCATGCCCATTTTTGTTAGCGGCCCAATGATGTCGTTGACATCTCCCCCCGAACAAAAGTTACCTTCTGCGCCTGTGATGACCACGGCTCTCACATCTTTGGCATACACAAGATCACGAAATGTGTCACGCAGTTCGGCGTAGGATTCAAACGTCAACGGGTTTTTCTTGGCAGGTTGACTCAGGGTGACGATAGCAAGGCTGTCATTCAGTTCCCAAAGAAAATGATCTGGTTTAAAGCTACTCCAATCCATAAATGCTCCTTGTGTTCAGGCAACCATAAGGGCTTGCCCTGTGATGCCACTTGATGCTGATTGGCACAACCAAGCCACCATCTCGGCGACTTCATCGGGATGAATCATGCGCCTTTGTGGATTCTGTTTGGCAATCATGGCGCGGGCTTCATCAACACTTTTGCCAGTTTTGGAGGCTGCTGTATCCACCGCAAGTTGGGCCATTTCGGTGTCTGTATAGCCAGGGCAAACCGCATTGACGGTGATTTGTGTGCCGATAGTTTCCATGGCCAGCGATTTGGTTAACCCAATCATTGCGTGTTTAGATGCTGAGTAAGGTGCGATATACGCACTGCCCTCCAAGCCTGCGGTGCTGGCGATATTGACGATACGGCCTGCCTTCGCTTCGAGCATCGAGGGCAAAACCTCACGCGTACACAAAAACGTGCCGGTGACATTAATGTTCATTATTTTCTGAAATTGTTCCAATGTCGTTTTAGCGAACGGAGCTGAATCTGCAATGCCTGCATTGTTGATCAGGATAGAAATGTTTCCGAACCCTTCAACGGCTTGGGCAAATGCAGACTGAACCTTGGTTTCATCACTCACATCACAAACAACGGCTTGTGCATTTTGAAGTGACGAAACGGTTGCATCCAATGTGTCTTTTTTTCGTCCCATCAAGGTGAGTTTCGCACCTTGTTCCGACAGCTTTCGAGCAATCGATTCGCCAATGCCTTTGCCGCCGCCCGTGATCACGGCGTGTTGTCCCTGTAAGCTCATACGTTAATTGCCATCTCCATTTGCGCGGCGCGTTCCATGATGCGTTCGATTTGATCTTTGCCAGTCAGATATTGCTCAGGCCAAGGGATCTCCTTGTAGCCCTGTTGGGCTGCCGCGCGCAGGGTCCAATAAGGATCAGCCAGATGTGGACGGGCCAAACAACACAAATCTGCGCGGCCCGAAGCAAGGATGCTATTGACGTGATCCACTTCAAAAATATTGCCAACCGCCATGGTGGCAATACCTGCCTCATTACGAATACGATCTGAAAATGGCGTTTGAAACATGCGTCCGTAGATCGGTTTTCCCACTTTGGTGGTTTGACCGGCAGACACATCGATGATGTCCACCCCTGCATTTTTGAAAGCGCGTGCGATCTCGACGGCATCTTCCCCAGTGATGCCCTCATCACCCATCCAATCCGTCGCAGAGATTCTGACCGACATGGGTTTTTCTTCGGGCCACACGGCGCGAACTGCATTGAACACTTCAAGCGGATATCTGAGCCGGTTTTCCAAAGCACCACCATATTCATCCGTGCGATGATTGGTTAGGGGCGTGATGAAGGCGGACAGTAGATAACCGTGGGCGCAGTGCAATTCCAACAAATCAAAACCACATTCGTTGCTCATTTCGGCAGCGCGAACAAAGTCAGCTTTTACCCGGTCCATGTCCTCGCGTGTCATGGCTTTGGGCACTTGATTGTCAGGAGACCAGGGAATCTCTGATGCAGATAAGAGTGGCCAGTTGTCTGCTTCAAGCGCTTCATCCATGCCTTCCCAACCGAGTTTGGTGGACCCTTTGGGGCCAGCATGGCCCAACTGCATGGCGATTTTGGCTTTACTGGATTGATGTACAAATTTTACGATGCGAATCCAGGCTTCGACATGTTCATCTTTATACATGCCCGCACAGCCTGGGGTGATGCGACCCTCACGGCTGACATCGGTCATTTCTGTATAAAGAAGACCTGCGCCACCTTGTGCCCTTGAACCGTAATGGACCAAATGAAAATCGTTGGGCGTGCCGTCTTCCGCGCTGTACATCGACATGGGTGAGACGACCATGCGGTTCATCAGCTTCATATTGCGAAGCTGAAACGGTGTAAACATGGGGGGCACAGGGGCGTTTGCGCCATTGTTTGAAGCGCGACTGGCGAACCAGCGTTCCACATCTTCCAGCCAATTTTTATCACGTAGGCGCAGGTTTTCATGACTCACACGCTGACTGCGCGTGAGTAATCCATAGGTGAGCTGCATCGGGTCAAACTCCAGATAGCGTGGCGCGTTTTCGAACCACTCCATCGAGTTTCGGGCTGCGCTTTGAAGTTTGAGCACTTCAACGCGGCGAATCTCTTGATATTCCTCAAGTGCTTCACTTAACGATTCTTTTTCGTGAAGTAATTCTGAAAGATCAATCGCATCTTCCAACGCCAGCTTGGTGCCGGAACCGATGGAAAAATGTGCAGTGTGGGCGGCATCCCCCATCAAAACAATGTTGTTATGGTACCACTTTTCACAACTGACACGAGGGAAGTTGAGCCAACCGGAGCCGCGCAGATGTTTGCCATTGGTCATCAACTTGTTGCCGTCTAAATACTTTTCAAAGATTTTTTCACACAGGGCCGCGCTTTCGTCCTGTGCCATGTGTTCAAAACCAAAGGCATTCCAAACATCTTCCTGGCACTCAACGATGAAAGTAGACGTGTCTTTATCGAAACGATACGCATGAACCCAAATCCAGCCATGTTTTGTTTTTTCAAAGATAAAGGTGAACGCATCATAAATTTTGTGCGTGCCGAGCCATACAAACTTGTTGGGGCGCACATCAATATCAGGTTTAAAATGTTCGGCATATAGGGTGCGAACGCGACTGTTGAGGCCGTCTGATGCGATGATGAGGTCGGCATCAGCATAGGCATCGAGGTTTTCGACTTCGGATTCAAACTCTAGATTTACGTCAAGAGATTTGGCGCGTTCCTGCAAAATATTCAGCAGTTTTTTGCGGCTGATGCCGATGAAACCGTGGCCCGATGAGGTGAGGGTTTCACCTTTGATGTGAACATCTATATCGTCCCAATGGGCAAAGTTCTCGCTGATGGTTTTTGCGCTTTCGAGATCATTGATCTCAAGGCGTTCCAATGTTTGATCAGAAAACACCACGCCCCAACCAAACGTATCATCAGGGCGGTTGCGCTCGACAACCGTGATGTCGTGTGAAGGGTCGCGCAACTTCATAGAGATGGCAAAATAAAGACCGGCAGGGCCGCCGCCAATGCAAATAATTTTCACAGCATCACACTCTCTGAGATTTTATGATTGCATTGTAACCAGATTTTTTATAAAGAAACAAACAGGCTAAAGGCGTGGTGCAATGGCCAGTACACGCAACGGGCTGCCACTGCCATCCACAATTTTAAGTGGTGCAGCAATCACGATGGCTCCTGTGGGCGGCAGTTGATCCAGGTTGCACAGGCTGGCCAGTCCAAATTTTCCTGCCCCGTGCATGATGTTGTGGCTCGGAAATGGCGGCTCAAGTGCCCCTGCCTGCCCAGCATCCGTGCCCACCGTTTCCACCCCGACGCCTAACACATCACGATCCTCAGCGAGTAATTTTGAAGCCGATGGATCAAAGCCAGGGTTGTGTGGGCCATCCTCAGCAATGTTCGAAAACTCATCCGCACCCTGTCGTTTGCTCCAATCGGTGCGCAACAGCAGCCAGGATTTTGCTGGAATTCTTCCGTGGATATCCTCCCAAGCTTCGATATGTTCAGCAGTCAATAAAAAATCATGATTGGATTGCGATTCATGGCTCACATCAATGACACAAGCGGGGCCGATGAATTGTTCAACGGGGAGTGTGTCGCACGTATTATTGGCAAGATCTTTGCCTGTACTCCAATGCACGGGTGCGTCAAAATGGGTGCCGGTATGTTCGCCAAAATGTAAAACGTTCCAGTACCACATGGGGCCGGCGTCGTCATAGCGAGAAATCACCTCGCGTGAGAAAGGGGGCGATTGCGCGAACATATCGGGCAAGCCTATCACCGGCGTGTTTTCACCCAATGGTTGTGTGAGGTCGATGACTTGGAGTTCGCCTGTGCTCAGCGCCTGGATCAGATCAGTTAATATATTTTTCATGATTCATCCTTAGTGGCTTGAGAAAGGTCACTTAAATGACGTTTAAACTGGAAGCGGTTTTCCAACAGACCTAAATCTGTAACAAACGCCGAAGGGCCTTTGGCCTCCACTTTTGCGACCAGAGTGGTTAATTCGTTTGATTCGAGTGCCTGATTGAATTGTTGTTTGAAATCATCGAGCGATGTTGAAAATTGAGTTTGTGGCACACCTGCCCCGTCCGCAATTTTTTGCAAATCTGTGCCGGTCGATGTGGCCGTTGGGAAGCCGCCCACAGACAAAAGGCTCTCGTTGTCGAACACCACATGCAGCAGATTAGATGGTCTATAGCGTGCCAATGTGGTCAGCGTGCCAAGGTTCATCAGCAAAGAGCCATCTCCATCCAGAACAATCACTTGAAGTTCTGGTCGACTCAAGGCGATGCCAAGTCCAACGGATGAAGCCAAGCCCATGCCGTGCTGCAAATAAAAAAAGTTGGGACGGTGGCCGACAGATTGAAGTTCTGCGGCAACAGCTCCCATGATAGTGACCACGATGCAGTCTTCCAGTTTGGGGTAAATGGCTTTGAGTGCTTCGATGCGTTCCATTAATCCTCCCACATCAGATCACGACACAGCAACAGGGCCACAGGACGTGAAGATGATTCCGATAGTGTTTGTGCCTCTTTAATTTTGTGTGCCACGTTGTCTGGATTATCCAAAAATTCGTAAGGAATCCTCAAAGACCGAAGCACATTTTCAGTCACTAAACCGCCTTCTGTTTGCCAGGGATCGCGTTCGCCGAACCAGCCACGATAGCTGATGAGCATGAGCAGTGGAATTCGGTACAACTGTGCCACAGACACGATGCCATTGATGCTTTGTAAAAACCCGTGATTCTGCATCAGCATGGCGGATTTGGCTCCAGCCAGATGTGCGCCGACGGAAATGCCCACACCTTCTTCCTCTTTAGCGAGACGAACCAGTGTCGTTGAGCTATCGTCCTCGGCCATACGCATCAGATGCACCAACCAGGTTTCGGGCAGCGCTGAAATAATTTCAACATCACAGGCTTTGAGCGCGTCAAAAATAAGTTCAGAATTCTTTGTGGAAACAGGCATGTATTAAAAACACCTCTTTGTGTCAAGATAGAGGATGGGCTTGGTTTCAGTCAAGGTGGGTTTCACGATAGCTTGGAAAATTAGAAACACTTTCAGCATGAAGCATGGCATGTCCAATGGCGCGAGTGAGTGTGTCAGCAGCAGCCGCGCCGATGAGGTTGACCTTCATCGCTTCTTTCACCATGAAGGGTGCATCCGGTTCCATTTTAACTTCTAACTCGCCTGTGGATAGGGTGAAGATGGTGTCACCATCAAACATGGTGTGAATCGGACGAAGACCTCTTGCCATCCCGTCGTGGGCCATCTCCGACACTTTTGTGGCTTGGGGTTTATTGATGGCCGCATTGGTGGCAATCACAGCCAGGGTGGTATTTTCCATCAAGCCAGCTTCTTTTTCGTTAACAGAAGGAGCAGGGTGCGGAGCCAGATGATCAAATTCGCCCTCTAATCCATAGGGGGCCGCATATAATTTCCCTGTATCAGGATCAACAGCTGAGCCGAATGCATTGACCGCCACCAGCGCACCGACCACGATACCGTGATCCAACATCACACTCGCGCTGCCCAATCCACCTTTAAGTGCAGCGGCAGTTGCACCTGTGCCTGCCCCGACGTTGCCTTGTTTGACAACATCAGAACTGACATTACTCAGGGCTTGCCTTCCAAAGTCTGCGTCTGGCTGAAGTGATTTGTTGTCCGCCAATGCCAGATCAAAAAGACATGCTGTGGGCACGATGGGCACCACCATATTTTCATCGACTGGAAAACCGATCTGTTGCTCGGCAAGCATTCTCATCACACCATCTGCTGTAGACAAACCAAACGCACTACCACCACTGAGGACGATGGCGTGGATGTGTTGGACCAGATTGGTCGGATCAAGTGCATCCGTTTCGCGCGTGGCCGGACCGGACCCTCGTACATCGACACCTGCCACCGCGCCTTGTTTGGGCGGCAGGATGACGGTGGTACCGGTCGATTCATTTTGATGATGGCCGACGCGAATGCCTGGCACATCTGTGAGGGTGTTGGAAGGTCCAGGTTTGTTCATCATTTAAATAAACCTAAAGCGGTGGCGAGAAGCGACCATCAATGGCGGTCCAACCCGCGTCCACAAAGAGGATCGTGCCTGTGATGTAAGAGGCTGCATCACTGCACAAAAAGGCGATGGGGCCGCCGAGTTCGCTGGCCTGTGCCCAACGTCCAAACGCGTTTTTGTTGGCATAGGCGTTGTACCAATCGGGCTGATCTTTGATTGGCTGGGTCAGTGGCGTTTCCACCACGCCAGGGCCGATGGCATTGACCCGAATCCCATTTGGACCAAGTTCCGCAGCCAGGGTTTTGACCATTTGCAAGATGCCTGATTTGGTGGCAGCGTAAACGCCCTGACCAGGTTCCACCGTTTGTGAACGAATGGAAGACATGGCCAAAATATTGCCCGAGCCTTGATCTACCATGCGTTTGCCCGCAGCTCGCAACACGTAAAAAGTGCCTTCCAGGTTTAATTTTAGAACTTTAGCAAATTCTTCATCACTGATTTCCAACATGGGCTTTCGCACATTGATGGCTGGGGTTGCCACCACGGAATCTAAAGAGCCGCCGTCCTGAATCACTTTGTCAAATAGCTGATTGACGCTGTTGGCATTGCCAATATCGACTTGTGCGGCATGGGCTTTGCCACCATTTTGGTTGATGTAATCGGCGCTTTTTTGTGCTCCGTCCTGATTTAAATCGGCACACCATACCTGAGCACCAATGCCAGCCAAGGTATAAGCGCCTGCCTGGCCGATGCCCGATGCGCCGCCGATGACCACGGCATTTTTACCCGTCATGTCAAATAGTTTTCGATAATGTTCCATGGAAAAACTCCTTCAAAAATTAAGAAAAATTCAAAAATTTCAATGCACTGAGTGTGTAAATCTGAGCGGCTTCCAGCAACTCATTGATGTCCACCCACTCGTCCTTATGATGTGGCACCATGCGATCTCCCGCACCGGTAGTGACGATAGGGATATTCTTTTCAGAGAATAAAAAAGTGCCATCTGTTGCTCCAGGCACGCCATTGTAGATGGGTGGCTTTTTTGTAATTTGTTCCACCGCTTCTGCCACCACTTGAACAATGGGATCGTCCTTATCTGTTTGTGTCCAAGGACGATCTTCAAACACATCCAACTTGGCAGAAAATTTCAATTGATCTGAGATGCCAGGTTGAAGTTGTTCCCGAACTTCTCGCTCGAATCCCTGGGCAAGATTTTGCTGTGTTTTCGATTCAACTTCATTAACAATTTCAGCCAGTTGGGTTTTTAAAATTTCATGATCCTGGCCTGGAATGGTGCGAATGTCGAGCAACAATTGGCAGCTTGAGGACATCACATTCAATTGCCCTTCGCCCGAAATCGGTGCCTGAATCACGGTGGGAGTGAAACTTGGGAAGCCCAGAAAATCATTTTTACCCAGGCGTCCGATCTCTTGTTTTTCCAACTGTTCGACTTTGAGAATAATTTCAGCCATCGGTTTGATGGGGTTAAAACCAGACAAAGGCATGGCCCCGTGACACATCACGCCATGTGTTTCGATGCTGGCTCTAAGTGCGCCTTTTTGTGTGATACAGACTTGATTTTCTTCCGGTTCACAAATGATAGCTGCATCAATATCGTCAGCCCAACCCTGTTTGATGAAATGCTTGATCCCAATCATCATACCTTCTTCATCGACAGGGATGCCAAGAATAATTTTTCCATTGAAATCAACGCCGGATGTTTTGATCGCTTTCAGAGTAATCATAGCGGCGGCGAGATTGCCCTGCGTGTCACATGACCCTCGCCCATAAATGCGACCATTGTCGATGACACCACCGAAAGGGGGATAGGTCCATTCGCTTTCATCACCCTCAGTTACCACATCTGTGTGGCCTTCAAACATCAATGTTTTCCCAGGTCCATTTCCATGAAGGATCGCAATCACATTAGGGCGTCCTGGTTCAACTTCTTCAATGTGGACCTCAACGCCAATGTTCTTGAGCCAGTCTGCGACAAACAGAGCGACTTTTTCTTCATTGCCACCTTGATCAGGACGATAGACGCTCGGAATTTGAATCAATGATTGCGTGAGTTGAACGAGTTCATCACGATCAATTTTTTTAAACACATCGTTCATTAAATCCCCTTAGCGTGACGTTCTCGGGTCCAACACATCGCGCAATCCGTCGCCCAATAAGTTAAACCCCATCACTGCCACGGCAATGGCCAAGCCAGGGAAGATCGCTGGCCAGATGGTGCGATTGATCAGGTTCTGCGCTTCCTTGAGCATCAACCCCCAACTGGCATTGGGTGGCTGAGTGCCGAGGCCCAGATAACTCAAAGCCGCTTCAGCCAAAATCGCAATGGCAAAGCTTGTGGAGGCTTGGATCAATATGGGTGACAAGCTGTTGGGCAAAATGTGCTTGAGGATGATGCCTGTCTGGCTACGGCCTAAAGCGCGTGCTGAAGTCACAAAATCTCGCTCTTTTAAAGCCAAAAAACTTGCCCTTGTCAGTCGTGCGAACACAGGGACGGTGGCAATGCCAATGGCAATCATGCTGTTTTGTATCCCTGGCCTGAGAATAGAGGTAATCAAAATGGCCATCAGAATTGCAGGGAATCCATAGACTACATCGGAGATGCGCATCAACACCTCATCAATCCAGCCACCAAAATAACCGGCAATCATGCCGATAATGACCCCAAGCACAAGGCCAATGACCACTGAAATCACACCGACCTGAATAGAGTTCCAAGAGCCTTTAACAATGCGACTGAAGGTGTCGCGCCCAAACTGATCTGTGCCAAACCAGAACGTTTCATTGGGCGCAATCATGCGATCCCGCCCCATGGTGTTGGGTTGATGAGGCAGCCCGAATTTCCACACATCGCTGGCGAGACTGATGCCTGCGCTAAAGAGGATGAGGGCGACCAACAGGCCGCCAATTAGTAAATTTTTATCTCGTTTCAGACGTTTCCAAATTCTTTCTTTCATTCAAACTCACTCATATCGGATTCTTGGGTCCAGATAGCCATAAAGCAAATCCACCACAAAATTGACCAGCACAATCACTGCCGCAATGAACAACACGATGCTTTGAATGACGGGTAAATCGCGTTGAGAAATAGACTTGAGGACCAAATCCCCCATACCAGGCAGATGAAACACAAACTCGATGATGATGGCCCCTGCCAACAATTGGCCCAACTGTAAGCCAAGCAAGGTCAAAATAGAAATAAATGCGTTTTTCAATCCATGCTTATACACCACAATGCGATCCACCAACCCCTTGCTGCGAGCTGTGGTGATGTAATCTTCGCCCAACACATCCAACATGGCCGAGCGTGTCATGCGAGTGAGCACGGCAGCTTGGACCAAACTCAGCGACAATGCGGGCAAAATCAGATGGCGAATGCTTTCCACAGGATCTTCTTGCCAATAAATAAAACCACCTGAAGGCAGCCAGTGCAGTTGTACCGCAAATAAAATCATCAACAAGATACCGGCCCAAAAGGTGGGCACGGCCAGACCAATTTGAGAAAACAACATCGTGCCATAATCGCCAAGCTTTCGATGTCGCGAGGCCGCAAAGATGCCCAGTGGCAAGGCGATTAACAAAGTCAAACTCATTGCAAAAATGGTCAACGGCCCGGTGACGACCAAGCGCTGTGCAATCAAATCCCAGACCGGCACCCTATAGTTGAGCGATTCGCCAAAATCCCCCGTAAATGTGCCGGACAACCAGTCCAAATAACGCGTGAGGGGAGGATCATTCAGTCCCATCTGTTCACGTACCTTGGCCAGTGTTTCCGGGTTTGCCTGTAAACCCAATACGACCATGGCCGGGTCACCGGGGAGAATTTGTAACACTGCAAAAATCAACACCGACACCAGCCAAAGTGTGACAATTAAAGAGAAAAAACGTCGCGCAAAGAAACTTAGCATAAGAGAAAAGAGAGGGTTTCTTGAAGCAGAAACCCTCTCTTAAAGATTAATTGTTTTATGGGTTGATCCAAACTTCGGAAACGTCTGCCGCAGGAATCGGTGCATCTTCCCAGAAGTTCTGTACATTGCTTCTCAAGATGAGAGCGTTGGACAGTTCGTACATGGGGAAGGTGGCCACGTCTTCAGCAATCAGGAACTGTGCAATCGCATAAAGCTGCTTGCGCTCGACAGGATCGGGTTCGCTTTGAGCACGTGACAATGCATCATCGAATGCAGCACTGCTGTAGCCGTAGTAATAGTTTGGATTGGAGTAAATGCCAATGTCAAACTCTTCCACGTGGGCAATGATCGACATCTGATAGTCCCAAGGATCGAAGAACACTTCTTCCAACCACTGACCTGGGAAATCCACCAGTTGAATTTCGGCCGTAATGCCCACATCAGCCATCATCTGTTGCACCACTTGAGCCGTGCTGGTGGCATATGAGAACGTGGATGGAATTTTCATCACCACGTTTAAACCATCCGCAAATCCGGCTTCAGCCAGAAGGGCGCGTGCTTTGTCCTGATCCTGCTGATAGCGCCAGGTGGTGTCCACATAGTTTTCGTTGACCGGACTCATGTGACTGCCCACCGGCACACCAAAGCCAAACTGTGCGATGTCAATGATGTCTTGGCGGTTGAGTGCGTAGGCCACGGCCTGGCGCACACGTTTGTCATTGAAAGGCGCGCTGCGGTTGTTCATCGACAGAATCACTTCACCGGTGCTGGCACCGTTGAACACCGTCAGGTTTGGATCGGCGGCGGCAGCTGGCGCATTTTCTACGTTGGAACGTGCCAACACATCTACGTCACCGGCCTGGATGGCGGAAAAAGCTGCGGTAGGATCAGGAATAAAACTAAACACCACGCCATCCAAATAAGGAAGACCTTCGATGTAATAATTTTCATTCTTTGCCAGGGTGAGGCTGCTGGCTGGAACACGTTCAACAAAGCTGAAAGGACCTGTGCCGTTAGGCGCGGCGTTTAAGTCACCCGCGTAATTGGCGGACAAAATGGCTGAATCACCACGCGCCAAGTTGAACAGAAAGCTGGAATCAAACGTTGAAAGTGTCATGTTGACCGTGTGATCATCCGCAGCAACCACACTTTCGATGGCTTCGTAAAAGCGTGGATTGACAATGGCGATGCTTTCATCGGTGGTTTGGTTGCGTTCAATGGTGAACACCACATCGGCAGCTGTGAAGGCACTGCCATCATGGAAGGTGACGCCCTGGCGCAGGTTGAAAGTCCAATTCAAACCATCATCAGAGAAAGTCCAACTTTCGGCCAAGCCTGGGACCACGCTGCCGGTTCGATCCAGCTTTGTTAAGCCTTCATATGTGTTGTTGTAAAAAATTCGATCCACCACAGCAGCGGTGTTGGTGGTGGGATCCAGCCCCTGCGGTTCAGCAGAAACAACCACTCTCAGGGTTCCCCCAGACACAGGGCCTTGGGCCTGACTGTCCGATACCAAGTTGACCAGCATCAAAGCCACGGCCAACAACAGCACGATTTTGCTTAAATTAAAATGATTTCTCAAGACAACCTCCTCAAAAGATTTGAATGTTTTTATGATGTACGACGCCTAAGTTTGCAAACACCTCCGTTAAATGATTTTCAGATGAACATTTTTTATGCCACATAAAACTGAACCACATGATACCACATCTACGCAAAAAAAATAAAGTTTTTTGTTGGGATACATTTTCCACGACCCAAAGGTTTGACAAATGAAGTGAAAAACGACGATTTGGTTTTGATCAGCACAAGAAAATTTTCTGAGAAGATGAATGAACCAGATTCATTCATAAGATAGCAATGAAGAAGGCAAATGGCGAAATGGTGACTTCAATGATTCTAGGAGTTTTACTTTAATTGGCTTTGTCAGCATTCAGATTTTGTGAAAATGGATCGCCCATCAATAAATGGGTGATCGGCACTTGGAGTGCTTTTGAAAGTTTGGATATGGCACCAATGGTGAGGTTTTGTTTGCCGTGTTCCACTGCGCTGATATAAGTTCGATCTAACCCAGAGTTTTTTGCCAATTGTTGCTGACTCCAGCCATAGCTTTTTCGTAGTCCCTGAACCCGTTGCCCCAACTGTTTAAGGTATGTTGGCAAAGTGGGTGCATTGGTTTCTAAAGACATCAATTCACGGGCCACACGAATGGCCTCCAACCCTTCCTGAGCAATGCCATCGGCACCCATTTCTTCATAAAGATGTTGCTGACCATAAAAAGCCATGCCTCCTACCATTATTTTTGGAGCAGGCTTTAATTTTCTAAGTGCCCGGATTGTTTTTTTAGCATTGTCCAGATTTTCAGGCAGAGTGGTTGACAAAGCAACCAAATCGATCTTTTTCTGTTGAACATATTCTACAAGAGCGTCTGCAGGCATATCGGCCCCTAAGAAGTTAACATCCCAGCCATCTACAAACAAAAAATCCGAAATGACCCGCGCGCCCATCAAATGCTGGTCGCCTTCTACAGAGGTAATTACAGCTTTAAGGCCAAGTTTGACCTCAGGTCGGAGCCATTGTTTTAGGCGGTCCATTTGACTTAAAGTAATTTGAGTGGCGAGATGTTCTTGGGCAATATTAATTTTGCCATCATGCCAACGTTGACCTACCTCATATTGGCAAGGGATAAGCACTTCAAGGTAAAGCTTGATTGGACTGATCCCTTTTTGAATACCCTCTTGAACCACTAGTGTAGCCAGACCATCATCGCCTTGTAAAATAGCATCCAAATATCTTTTTTTTAGACTATAAGCGCTTTGTGTGTTGTCCAAATTGATCTCCCAGAAGCAGCTCTAAATAAAAATGTAGAATATATTTGACAAATCTACTTTGACATGTTATACATATTCTACGATTTTGTCAAGAATGCAAACGACAGTCTATACACAAACAGGCCAGATGATCGCAAAGAAAAGAGTGAGTTATATGAACAAATTTCGCATGCTTTTGTTATTGATTTTACCGTTAATGTCACTCCATATTGAAGCCAATGCCCACCGTCCGGTAGGCATTGGTGGTGATATGGGTAAAGACTTGAATCACGCAGTTGAGATTGAAGATATTGGCGTGTCTCAGGTGATCTATCGTGAAATTTCCTCCGACCTGCCAGAACTCTGGTTGACGTTTGAAGCACAGGCCGGCGAATTTCTGGATGTGCAGTTGGGCATTCCTGAAATCGAACGTTACCAAACTTATCGCCCTTCAGTTGCGGTTATCGGTCCAGGCTTGGACAAAGCAAGCCTTCCCTTTGCAACCCCAGAAAATTTGGACAGTGTCATCTTTGAAAGCGAGACGGATCAGGTCGAACTTTTTTATGAACCCTTCAGTGACACAAATTCATGGATATTGGGCAATCTGAAAATGACGTTGCCGGAGACGGGTCAATATTATGTGGTGGCATTTCACCCGCAACAGCAGGCAGGAAAATTGTGGGTGGCACTTGGAAAGCGTGAAGAATTTGGCGCGTCTGATATGGTCAAAATGCCTGAATGGTTAAGTGCCGTTCGCGAGTTTCATGAAGTGGGTGGACAGGCACCTTTGATCAATATCACCTATGCTATGCTTTTAGGATTAATTGCAACGGCAGGGTTGGCCGTTTGGTGGGTGATGAAACAATGAAAATTTTAGTTACGGGCGCAACCGGATTTATTGGGCAAAAACTTTGTGAAGTTCTCAGTCAGTCGGGGCATCACTTAGTAGGTTTGTCTCGAAGTGTTGATTCGGCAAAACAAAAGTTGCCAGATCTGAGTGAGGTTTTTTCTTGGGACCCTGAGCGTGAATACGCGCCAATGGAAGCGTTTGATGGGGTGGAGGCTGTTATCCATCTTGCCGGCGAAAGTGTGGTGGGGCGTTGGAGCAAAGAGAAGAAACAACGCATTTATGACAGCCGCGTTTTAGGCACCAAACATCTGGTGGGGTCGATGATGAAAGCGGAGGATAAACCTCAAATCTTAATTTCTACCAGCGCCATTGGTTTTTATGGAGACCGTGGGGATGATGCGTTGAGTGAATCAGAACCAGCGGACAATGATTTTTTGGCACAAGTCTGCAAAGACTGGGAAGTTGAAGCCAATCGTGCGTCTGATGCCAACATTCGTGTTGCCAATTTGAGAGTCGGCATCGTGCTTGGCTCAGGTGGCGGCGCACTCGATGCCATGTTGCTGCCTACCAAGCTTGGGGCAGGTGGCCCCTTGGGTTCAGGAAAGCAATGGTGGTCGTGGGTTCATGTTGCAGATGTGATTGGTTTGATTGAGCATCTTTTGCAGAGCGATATAGACGGCCCGGTCAATGCCACTGCTCCAAACCCTGTTCGACAAAAAGAATTTGCTCAAGCTTTAGGGCGTGTTCTAAATCGGCCTTCTTTTCTGCCTGCCCCTTCGTTTGCGCTAAAAACCATTCTAGGGGAGTTTTCCGTCGAGTTGTTGAGCAGCAAAAAAGTGTTGCCCCAAAAAGCGCAGAACAGTGGGTTTGTCTTCAAATTTCCTGAGCTTGAAGCGGCCCTAATAAATTTATTGAAATAATCTGGAGCCATTCATGAAAACATTTCAACTAAACAGCGAAATCTGGTTGCCGGCCACCATTGAAACTGTGTTTGAATTTTTCTCCGATGCAAGGAATCTAGAAACGCTGACGCCACCTTGGTTGAACTTTAAGGTTCTGACGCCAAGTCCCATCGAAATGAAGCCTGGCACATTGATTGACTATCGATTGAGAACTCGGGGGATTCCTCTTCGCTGGCAAAGTGAAATTACAGATTGGGCACCGCCACATCGTTTTGTTGATGAGCAACGTAAAGGCCCGTATCAACGATGGCATCACACCCATACGTTTGTGGAGGTCAATGGCGGAACAGCGGTAGGCGATCATGTCGATTATGCAGTACCAGGCGGGGCATTGGTACATGCGTTGCTGGTGAAGCGAGATATTGAAAAAATATTTGCCTACCGTCAACAAAAACTGATAGATATTTTTAAGGCAACTGAGACCCAGCAAGAGACTTTTTTAGAAACAACCAAAGTGTAAACAACAACGTCCCCAACATGGCCGTCCAAACGGGCAAAAAACCTGCAAAGGCCGCATCCCCCTCCAAGAGTAAAAACAACAAAACGATGAATGCTGCGGATAGTTGAGCAGCTTTCATTCTTTTTGGCAGTAGTGGTTCGCCTGTTTCATCGCCAACACTTTTAAGGTCTGATGCCTTCAATGAAAACAAGACAAAAAAAGTAAACGTTAACCCGCCTGCCGCCAAAATGCCGATAAACATGTTTGGTATGACAATTGCAAGTTCTATCAACAAATAGACTACGGTTATCAACGAAGCGACTACAACAGGCCAGGCGAATTTTTGAGCGGATTTGAAAACAAACTGATCTTGTAAAAAGACCATTGTGGTGAGCAATCCATACATCCAGTTTTCCTGAAAACAAAGCCAAGCCGTGAGCCCTAGGATGCTGGTAATATCCAACAAAGTAGGGGGTAGTCCCACCGTTCGATTGAGTAAGCGAACCAACAACAGTAACCAAAACAAAGCCAACAGATTCGGCAGGGGAAATAAAAAGAGCAACGCTAACATCAAAGCAGCACTGACAAAAGCAGTTAAACCATGATCCGGGTCCAACTCCCGCCCAATGGCCCAGGCTAAAAACACGCTGATGCCTGCCTGAAATGCGTACACCAAAGCCTCCCAAGCCATAACCCCACTGGCCCAGTGAACGAAAAAGAAAAGGACATTGATGGCTGCCATTAAAATTAAAATGGCGCGATTGGTTGAATATTTCAGATCCATTGGCCGGGCTAAAGCGGAAAAACCTCTTTTATTCAAAGCATTGCCTCCAAGGTGTCATTGAATAAATTGTGGAAAACAATTGACATAAAATCAAAAAATTGGCTATATAGCCAATAAAAGAGAACACCTCAATGCTATGAATGTACCAGAAGAGAAGTTGAAAATAGGCATCACCAATTGCTTTCAGGGAGTAAAGGCGCACGTATTGGGCCAGTATTTTTCATGGATCTCTTTGTCTGAAATTGAATCCACAAATGACCAGAACATTTGTGGTGTGATTTATGAAAAAACTTTCTCCTTATCTGAAATTCAATTTTCCCCCAACGTTCCCGTCGAAAAAGAGAGCAGGCTGGATGATTCCAGCCTGCTAACAAATTTTATAACGCGCGTATACACCTATGATCGTTGGCGTGCTTTGCGAGAAAAAAACACTCGATCCAAGGATTTGGTGAACTTTCATACTGCATACAAGATGTTGCTTTTAGCGCACAGTGAACCCATTTACCGACAAATGGGGCCATTGGTGGCTCAGGCAGGTCTTTTGGAAATAAACGATTTGCTGAATCAATACGAAGAAAAACTTATGACAGCCCTAAAGGAACTTCCTACACGAAAGCAACACACCAATGTGTTGTATCACTTATTTGGTTTTTTAAAGGATGAGTTGAAACAAGATAGCAAACAAGAGATCCTTAACGCCATTGAGGGGTATCGATTAAACCGGGTGCCTTTAGTTAAACCTCTTGTGTTAATGCAGCACCATTTTCGTTTATTAAAACACACCTGGGTGGATGCACAAGTATATTTTAAAATCCCTTTCCTTACTCCTTAGCATTGAGGAAAATTCGATCAAAAAACTATTTGCTCAAGCCGCTCAGGCGTAAGCATCTGTTCCAAAATTTATCGATGTCTTCCTGGGTATTTTCTGTGTTCTTGAAAGGGTATATAGGTCGCGCCATACGATCAAACCAGAACTTTCCAGTTTCCAATCCACCCATTTCTGAGACAGCCAACCAGACAATCGTGTCCGCCCCTTGTTCCAGATTGCGCAAGCCGAATTTCATTAGACAATAAAAGAGAGGTATCCCATTTTTAAGCGCGGCGGTGTCTACCCAACCCGGGTGCATGCTGTTGACGGCAATGCTTTTGGGTTGTAATTTCTCAGCCAGGATTTCAGTCAGAACCACTTGAGCACGTTTGGCTTGGGCATAGGCTGTGGCGGGTTTGTAAGGTGGACGATCACTCTGTAAATCGTTTACATTCAGCATCTGCGTATACATCCCTCCAGAGGAAACAAAGACAATGCGGCCTGAATCGCTCTTTTCTAACAAGGGCGTCATGTGTTTGGTCAACAGAAACGAACCAAGCAAGTTCGTGGCAAAGGACATTTCAATGCCCTCTGATGTGACTTGTCGTTCGTTGAACATGGCTCCTGCGTTGTTGATGAGAACGTCGAGTTTGCCATGCTCACTTAAAAAAATCTCTGAAAAGCGATTGATGTCTGACATCAGGCTCATGTCAATGACATGTAGATGAATGTTTTCATTGCCCGTTAGTGATTTAAGTTCGGCTTGGGCAGCTTCACCACGCTTCTGATTTCGAGCAATCATGTGAACCGTGGCCCCAAGTTGCGCCAACTGCCTGGAGGTTTCAAAACCCAGACCTGCATTTGCGCCCGTGACCATGATTGCTTGGTTGCTCAAATCAACACTTAGGTCATCGCGATTCCATCTGCCTTTACGAATTGAAAATCCCCAACGGGTGTAGCTAAAAATGACCGTTGCCTCTAAAAATTTTTCGAGCCACTTAGGCATGTTTGTAAGCTTTCCCCATCCAGAATCGTTCCCAGTTATCGTCACTTCTTTGTGCAGCCATGAAGATATAGACACAAGCCACAATAAAGCCAAGCGTGATCAACAAGAAAAACCAAACGAGTGATTTCCACCAGGAACGTTCGCGAAAAGTCACCCATCCAGCAAACAGTACCAGACCGGTGTATAAATCCGCCAAGCCACCCATGCCCCAGATGTAACTGAGGACAATGCCCCATTCTTCAAAAAAATCACCCGTGGCAAATGCAACAATCAACATCCCAAACATAAAGAAAAACCCAATGGCTGAGATAATTTTTGCAATAATCATGTCAAACGACCTTTCGTTCTTTATAAATTTGGCCATACATTTGTAGAATATACTTGACAAAATATTTCTATTATGTTATATATATACAACAATAAAGTCAAGCGCGCTGACTATGTTCGACATCAACCAAAACCATGGTATCACGAGGAGGATGAGCCAGAAAATGAATCTGAATAAGATGCTTTACAACACCTTCAATTACGCTGGCTCTGCCGTGGGCTGGTGGTCTTGTGTGCTGGGTGGCACAACAGGTCAACCGTGGTTAGGGCCGGCGGTCGTAACCCTTTATTTGAGCATTCATTTTTTCTGGTCAAAGCAAAGGCGAGAAGATGCCATCTTTATTTTGACAGCCGGATTCATCGGCATTGCCGTTGAATCTCTCAAAAAGATTTCCGGCCTGATTGTGTATCAGGCCGATGTGCCTGGCTGGTGGGGTGTGCCGCCCGTGTGGATGATGGCCTTATGGTTGATGTTTGTGAGCACACTTACTGCATCGTTGGGTTGGTTACGTGGGCGTTATGCACTTTCTTTCGCATTGGGGGCGATGTTTGGCCCGTTGAGTTACCTTGCGGGTGAAGGTCTTGGCGCGATTTCATTGCCCCTTCCTCCCTTTACCTCTATCGTGACGTTTGCCATCATTTGGGCGCTGTTGCTGCCTTTGATGGCCTGGCTGGCAGAAAAAATTCTGCCGGTCAAAGAAAGGGCTTTGTCTTGAAACAAGAGAAACTGAATATTGGGGTGGTCGGCGCTGGTGTGGCTGGCATTGTGGCTGCTCATATTCTGTCGAAAAAACACAATGTCACTTTAATCGAAGCAGCAGACTACATCGGTGGACACACCGCCACCATTGTGCTGGAAGATGGACCTGATGCAGGAACGCCTGTGGATACCGGCTTTATTGTGCTAAACGAAGCCACTTATCCGAATTTTCAAAAATTTCTGAGCGACCTTGGTGTGCCGATTCGTAAAACAAACATGTCTTTTAGCTACTACTGTCGCGAAACAGATTTGTGTTATTCTAGTGATTTTCCCAACGGTGTTTTTGCGCAACGCCACAATGTGTTTAACCCCTCGTTTCTTGGCATGCTTAAAGATTCATTTCGTTTCAACAAAGCATCGATACAAGATTTGCGCGAAGGCAAGCTGAATCAGCAAACTGTTAAAGAATATTTGACTCGAAACCGTTATTCAAAATGGTTTATTGAACATCAATTGATGCCAACAGCGGCGGCCATCTGGTCTTCGTCTTCTGTAGACACGATGGATTTTCCCATTGAAGCACTTGTGAAGTTCTATGAAAATCATGGGTTGCTGTCTCACGTTGGCGGTCCAAGCTGGTACGTGGTCGAAGGCGGCAGCCATGCGTATGTCAAAACTTTTCTAAAAATTTTCTCTGGCGAGGTGTTGAAGAACAGTCCGGTTGAAGCCGTTCAACGACAAGCCAAGCATGTCGATGTGAAACTTCAATCGGGTCAAACCATACCGTTTGACAAAGTGGTGATCGCGGCCCATGCGGATCAGGCACTCAAATTATTGGCTGATCCTTCGCCTGAAGAACAACGATTACTCGGCGTGTGGCGTTATTCGGACAATCACACTGTGTTGCATACAGACACGTCGTTGATGTCAAAGAATCGACGCATCTGGGCATCATGGAATTACATCAGGGATTCACGGGCGCAGGACACGCATCCAGTGAACATTACATATTACATGAACTGCTTGCAGAATTTGGATGTGAAAGGCGAATATTTTGTGACGCTCAACGATCCACAGCGCATTGCGAATGAACACATCATTCGAGAGTTAAATTATACGCACCCGTGCTATACACTGGAATCAATGAAGCTCCAAAGTGAATTGCCAAACCTGAATGGACAAAACAACACCTACTTTTGTGGAAGTTACTTCGGCTACGGATTTCATGAAGACGCCGTTCGCGCCAGTGTGGACATGGCAAAACACTTTGATTTGGAACTATGAACGCAACCATCTATGTCGGCAACGTAAGCCACACCCGCATTGTGCCGGTGAAACACCTGTTTCAGTATCCAGTCTATTATTATGCGTTTGATTTGGCTTCCTTAAATCAGTTGGACCAGGACAATCCGTTGTTTGGTTATAATCGATTCCGTCCGGTGTCATTGCACGACAAGGATTATTTGTATCCTGAGGGCGATCTCTTCTCTAAAGCCAAAGCGTTTCTACAACAACATGCAAAAAACGCTGCTGAGATTTCGAGAATTACATTGGTCACTGGCGCGAGATATTTTAACTATGTGTTCAACCCCGTCAGTTTTTATTACTATTACGATCAGCAGGATCAATTGCGCCACGTGCTGGTCGAGATCAACAACACTTTTAAGGAAAAACATATCTATCTGTTGACCAACCCACTGGACAATGGCGCATCGTCATTCCTCAAATTCAGTGCTGACAAACAGTTCCATGTGTCGCCCATGTTTGATCGTAAAGGGGTTTATGATTTTTTCTTTCATCCATTGGATGATCAATTGGATGTGCGAATGCATCTGATTAAAGAGGACGACACTGTGTTCAGCGCACAACTTCGAGCTCAGGCTAGATCTTTTTCAACAAAAAATGTGTTGAAAACCATCGCTCAATTCCCGCTAACGGCTGCATTGACGATGCCGCGTATTGTTTGGCAGGCTGCCAGATTGCATTTCCAAAGGAGACTTCCTGTGTATGACAAACCAATCCCAAACAGTTCCATGACCATCAAAAAAGTGCCTGCAACCGTATTTCAAAAGTGGTGCATGGAGCATGTGCTCCATGCTTTTGAAAACATTCAAAATGGTTGTCTGGTTGCACAATTTCCTGATGGTAATCAAAGAACCTTTGGCCATCCCGACAATGGTCCCACCCACTGTGTTGCGGTAAAAGATTACAAAATGTTCCCTCGCGCATTGTTTTCTGGCGACATTGGTTTTGGTGAAGCCTACATGAATGGGGAATGGGAACCAGATGATTTGCTGGGTGTGATCAATTTGTTTGTCAATGATGTGTCTAATTTGGCCCAACGTTTGCCGACACTTGAATTTCTCAAAAAACACTATCACAAATATGAACACTACCGCAGCCGAAATTCTGTGACGGGCAGCCGCAAAAATATCGCGGCTCATTATGATTTGAGCAACGATTTTTACAGTCTCTTTTTGGATGAAACAATGATGTATTCGTCCGCTGTTTATGAATCTCCTGGCCAGTCTTTGGCCGAGGCACAGCGTCATAAAATCCACAAGATCTTGGAAAAAGGGGATGTACAGGCCCAGCATCATCTTTTGGAAATTGGCTCTGGTTGGGGTGGCTTTGCGATTGAAGCCGTGAAACACACAGGCTGTCGTGTCACCACGGTAACGATTTCTGAAGCGCAGTTTGAGTTTGCCAAGCAGCGCATCAAAGCCGAAGGCTTGGAAGATAGAATCGATATTCAACTCAAAGACTACCGTCACATCGAAGGGCAGTTTGATTGCATTGTGTCAATTGAAATGCTGGAAGCCGTAGGTAAAGAATATTTTAAAAATTATTTTAAAACCTGTGAAAAACTGCTCAAACCCGAAGGCAAAGCGGTGATTCAGGGCATCACCGTGCCGGATCACTTATACGATATTTATCGCAAAGGCTACGACTGGATGCAGAAACATATTTTCCCCGGCTCTCATTTGCCGAGCCTGAACACGCTTTCCAATGTGATCACCAAACACACGAAGTTGAGCTTGGATGAAGTTGAAAACATTGGCCCGCATTATGCGCCAACATTGCACGCTTGGCGGCGGCGCTTCAGTGAAGCGTGGGATCAAATTCAGCCCATGGGGTTTGATGATGTGTTCCGTCGCAAGTGGTTGTTTTATCTGGCTTTTTGTGAAGCGGCGTTTGCATCCCGATATCTGGGCAACCTTCAGTTTGTGCTAAGAAAGTAATTGAATATGTTTTCTGCAATTTCATGGACCCTTGGTGGTTTGGCGTTAATCGTTGGCATTGTTGTGCTTGGCGCACTCTTTTTGCCTTCTCCATTTAAAGTGGATGATGCGTCTGTTTCAGACCCCACTGTGGTTGATCTGAATGCCATTGATTTGCCCGATCCCGCCAAGCATTATTTTGAATCCATCTCTGATGCCTTGCCACAAACAGACACCGCTGTGATCTGGGGACGTGGCCGTGTGCGAAATGGCAGTATTTGGATGCCAATTCGCTTCAAAGCTTACATTGACAACAACAATGGCCCTGAAATGTCACGCTACACGGAGGTCACTTGGTACAACGTGTCATTGTTGCGCTCGGTTGATTATTACATCGATGGCGAAGGTGCCTTGATTGGCGATGGCGCGGCCAAGCTATTTGATGAGGGGCCAATGGCCACGCAAGCTGAGTTTTCCTCGATTTGGGCGCAAATGGTGACGATGCCTTCTATGTTTCTTACTTCGCCAAACACGTCATGGGGTGAGCTGGATGCAACATCTTCCGAGTTCACATTACCTTCTTTGAATGATGAGCGAGATATGTTAACGTTCCATTTCGATGAGGCTGGTTTGGTTGAATCCATCAGTACGTCCCGCTACCGCGTTGAGGATAAAGTTCGAATGCCGTGGCGTGTGAAGTTTTCTAACTGGAAAACGTTTGATCAAATTGGCGTGCCGGCCCGTCATGAATTTATGTGGGAAGACACAGGCGCTTACGTCATCTTTGATGTGGAAGGCATTGTCTATCACATCAACCCATCTGCTAACATGAAACGGGATTTACCCCCTACCTGAAACACGTCTCCAAGAAATAAAAACACATAACATATATTCAATGGGTGGTATTTGGGTGGTATATAATCAATAACTTACCCACTTTCAATTTTCCCCTTCTGCACACGCATTAAAGCGCAAACATATGTCATAAAATCTTTCAACATCGTTTGTTGTAGAATATACGCTATAATATATTGCTGATGTTGCTGGAAGAGAATGGGCCCGTAAACCATGATTTAACAAAGAAAAGATATATATTATGGGTTATTCTAAAAATTGTTCGTGAAGGGGAAACACCGCGCGCTAACCAATCTGTTCGGTGACTCTACACTTACTCAAATAATGGTGTTTCCCCTTCACAAACTCTAAGAAAGTTCGGAAGAATTCCCAGGCTGAGGCATCATTACCGCGATACATCCTGTAATTTTATTTGTCTCAGGATGACGCATGGGGTTAATGCACCCAACGTAGGATCGACCAAGAAAAGTTCCTCTTACCACATTTTCCTGACCGTTAAAAGCGCGTTCAATCGCGCCATAAAAAAGAGATGTTTCATCAATATGAATTTTCTCAATTGATTTTTGCAGGACTGGCCCGAAGGTTTTTGCCTTGCCGCCTTCTAGCATCAACAATTTTTTGTCCAATCCAACGGCAAACATCAAACACTGGCTGTGCAGTTGGGATAAAATGGAATTGTTATTAAAACTAGAAAGATCTTTGAACGCATCCAACACATCCACAATGTTGTTGGTGTCCAGTTGCAACTGCGTTTTTTTGAGGTTCAGCACCAATTGACGCAATTGTTCCAGAGTGCCTGCATAAGGCTGCGTTTTTTGATTGATAAACCGATTTAACGTAGAGGCTGTAATAGGAGTAGATGATGTCACTTCTTTATAAGTGATATTGCGTTTTATTGCATTCTTCATAAAGTTGTCTAAAAGACGCCGTAAAGTATTGACATCTTGGACATCATCATGTAACTTTGGAAAGTCAATTCCAAACAGTAAAATTGAGTTTTTCATACGCGACACTCCCATTGCAGATGCAACCATTGCATGTGGAATGAGCATAACCCAAATATCGCGTAGTGTCAAGGAAAGGCAATAAACAGGCGATGTGGTTTGATTTTTTAGGCGAATACGGGCTGGAAATTCTTGTTGTTTCTATTGCTATTGTTATTGGTTTTATTTTCTGGTATCGCCAAATTCGTCGAATTGAAACCGAAGAAATTCCTCAACGACTCATTGCCCTGCATCAATTGGTCAAGGCCAATGCTTCTGAAAATCCTGATTATTTTACTGAATTGGCTCTCAAAGTTTCGGATACTTACGGCTTGCCAGAGTCTTCCAAAGAAAGTTTAGCTCATATCATGACCATGTTAAGTTTGCAGGAAGCAGGTACCTTGAGCGAAGAGGATGCCATAAAGCTGTTCTCTCAGTTCTTCCATCAAGAACAAAATTACTTGAGCGAAGCCCTAAATACTTACGCCAAAGATGTTTCAGAAATTCCTTATGTCTCCCGCATTATCTCAACTCTTACTGAGTTCAAAAAACTGAGCTCACAAAAAGATTTTGATCGAGTGCAATATGGAAAACCTTCAATCTACAGCCCATTAGAAGCCATTCACGTTATGGAAGCTGAAGACAAGCATGACCCAGAAGTGCTTGCAGCCCTCAAACAAGCGATTGCTTAACTAAACCTTTCTTAATTCTAATCAGTGTAATTCTCATCACCAAGTGTTTAACTCCTTAAATAATACTTCGCACTCGCTAACAACTTTGTCTACTACTTTTGTTATGTTTAAAAGTAATTTTAACGAAATGTATTAATAACATTTGGCAGCGACTCTATCTCTTTTGCCAACTACCGTTGTGCCAACTTACACAAAGTTTGAAAGGGGTAAAGATGCGCGTTACCAAAAACATTTTCAAAAACTGGAAGGTCGTTGCATTTAGCTTGTTGGCTTTAGGGACTTTGGCTGTGATGGAAGCAGTTGCTTTTGCTGACGGAAGTTATTGCTGCTAAAAAATTGAACAATGAGCTAAACACTGATAGGCTGTTGCTATGAAATCCATAGCAACAGCCCATTTTTTTCTTTTTATAATTATTGCTGTTGTTATTATATTTTCTTATTGGGATTCAATTACCAATCAATGGACAGAGGTAAGTTCTTCAGACAAAATATTACCCTTTCTAGCTCTATCAGTTGCGGCCTTTTTTTCTAGGGTTTCATCGGTTAAAGTTTCAGCTAAAAATTATGAAGCCGTAAACGACAGCTTATATATTGTTAGTTTATATGTTGGACAGTTTGGACTATTTGCACTCATCATCTTATCAGCAGTATTTCCTGCTGAATTAATTATTCGCTATAAACACATCAAAGAATATGGTCGATATCGTGTTTTTCGAGCAATATTTTCTAACTTATCTATCTTAGTTGTACCTGGATATATCGCATATCTAGTATTGCAACTAGCAGGAAGTAAAAACAGATTAAGTTATTTTGCAGCTTTCTTTGCATTTATGTTATTGAATAAACTATTAACAGCAATAGGGGTATCATTTTTGAATGAGAACTATTCGTTCAAAGAAGGTTTCTCGATATTCAAAAAATCATGGAGATTGGATATCATTTTTTCGTTATTGATTGGATACTTGATTCTAATTCTCTACTCGGTCAATATCAGCTTAATGATTGTAACCATTGTGTTGATCTTTGTACTTCATTATTTACTGACAAGATATATGCGTAAAAAAAACCTTGCATCAATCCTAGAAATATTAAGCCAACATCGAAAACAATAATCTTTTCAATCTTTATAATAATTTTCAGCTTTCCTTTTGATGTGCTTTGGTAGATGTGTTATCATAGTTGCAGAGGAACGCCCACAAACAACTCTCTTTGTGGGGAGGAGAGTAGATCAATGGAAAAAATATTAGTGAACATGGATGGGGTTTCTCACGGAGACCCCGGCGAATCTGCCATTGGTGCTGTTTTGGTGGATGATATTGGCAATGTTGTTGAAGAAGTCAGCGAGCGCATTGGACGAACGACTGATCAAGTCGCTAAATATCGCGCACTTATCGAAGCTTGCAAGGCGGCGTCCCAATATTCGCCTCGTCGCGTGATTTTCTTTACGGACAGCCAAATGGTGGCCAATCAGGTCAATGGTCAGGCAAGGGTGATTCAGCCACATCTGGAAAACTTGAATCACATCGCACTCGATTTACTTCAGCGATTGCCTGAATGGAATGTGCGACATGTGGATCGTTCCGTCAATTGGCACGCTCATCGGCTGGCGGAAAAAGCGCTCAGTGGCACAGCACCCTTGGTTGCCAAAACACCCAAAGACGCATACTACGATGAGCTTCGCCGAAAACTGGATCTGCTCAGCAAAACAGATCAAAAGAAATTGCTGGAATTTGCCAACCACCTGCTGCAACGAGCACAACGGCATTAATTAAGACATTATTAACCAACATTCTTGCCAGCTATTTGTTGGACTTCAATTTTGTAAGTCACTCTTGTTTCCGTTTCACTGCGAAAAGGATAGCTTTCCACGCCCATATATTTGAAAGCCAGTGCGTCGATATGGTCGTCTGCGCCGTCTTCGGTGATTTCAACCACTTTGCCTTTGATTGATGTGAAATTGTAGGAGTCGTCTGGATCGACCATCGAAATGGCAACATTTGGTTCACGCCGCATGTTGACATCTTTCACGCGACCTTTGGCAGAGTTGACCTGAATGTAGCCATCGGCATGATCAATCCATACAGGCGATACTTGAGGACTGCCATCGGCCATTACTGTGGCGAGATGGGCAAATGTCTTTTGGTCGAGAAATTTTATCAGGTGTTCAGGCAAGTTTGGCATCAGAAAATCTCCTATTAGTCAAAGATATCTAAAGCATAATCGAAGTCATTCCAAATTCAATCAGGTTGAATATGTGTTCCTAAGTGATTACAACAGTGCCATTGGTATTGGTAGGCATTATTCTGAGGAGGTCCAGTTGAATCTGGAATTATTGAAGGCATTGACAGAGGTGGACGGCATCCCTGGCCGTGAGGAACGCGTGCGCGAACTGGTGATCAAAACCATGACACCCTTGGTGGACGACATTAGCGTGGATGCAATGGGCAACGTGATTGCCCACAAAGCGGGTTCCGGCCCTAAAGTGATGATTGCCGCTCACATGGATGAAATTGGCTTTGTGGTCAAATACATTGACGACAAAGGCTTTTTAAGGCTTGATCCATCTGGTGGTTTCGATCCTAAAACGCTGATCGCCCAACGCGTGACTGTCCATACAGATGACGAAGATTTGTTAGGCATTATCGGCTCCAAACCCATCCACATTTTGTCTGAGGAAGAACGCAAGCAGCCTTTGAAGCTGACAGACCTCTTTATTGATTTGGGATTGCCTGCTGAAACCATCCATAGCAAAGTCAATGTGGGCGATTTTGTCACCCTTGAACAGGACTTAAAAATGGTCGGTGATCTGGCCTGCGCCAAGGCTCTTGATGATCGAGTGGGTGTGTATGTGATGATTGAAGCCATCCGTAAGTTAAGCAATCACCAAGCCGACATCTATGCTGTGGCTACTGTTCAAGAAGAGGTTGGCCTGCGGGGTGCAAGAACTTCTGGCTATGGCGTTAATCCAGATATCGGCATTGCCTTGGATGTCACTGTTGCCGCCGATGTGCCCGATGCCAAACCCCATGAACATGTGACTCAACTTGGTAAAGGCGCGGCCATTAAAGTGAAAGATTCATCTCATATTTCACATCACAATCTGGTGAAAACCTTTCGCAAAGTGGCCGAAGCCAAAGGCATTCCATATCAAATGGAAGTCCTCCCCTTCGGTGGCACCGATGCCGCTGGAATGCAAATGGCGCGTGAAGGTAAATACGCAATCACGCTCTCTATCCCAACACGATATTTACACTCCGTGGTCGAAGCCGCCAACGTCAACGATATCCAAGCCTGTGTCGACTTGCTCGCCGCCTACCTGGAATCGGCTCACGAACATGATGTGTCTTATTAGAAGGCATTTAAGGTATATGGGTAAAGGCGTCTAATCCCCCAACCCCCTTTATATAAAGGGGGCTACGATGGGGCTTTGTGAGTGGGTTCTTTTCACGGATCATTATTCTTAGTGATTAGGTGGATATAAAAGAGAAAATTGAGATTGAATATATTCTCATTTAGAAATATGTTTCATCTCTAGAATTAATTTCCATAGTCCAATCTTAGCCCCTTTGAGATCAAAGGGGTTGGGGATTTGAAGCTTTTACCAAATGATATTTATACCGTTACTTGTTTAAGAAAATAAATCTTTTCTCGTAAAAGCCTATTCAGGAATATAGCCTAATGGGTAACTGCCCAGAATTCTGAGGCTGGATGTGAAAAATTCTAGCTCGGTCAGCGCTCGGCTGAGGGCAGGGTCATCGACATGGCCTTCACAGTCAAGATAGAAGCGATAGCGGCCCATGCCAGTTTGTGTGGGTCGCGATTCCATTTTGGAGAGGTTGATGTTGTTGGTCGCAAACCCGCCCAGGCATTTGTAAAGCGCTGCTGGAATGTGTTTGGATTCAAACACCATCGACGTTTTGCAGTGGCCCTGTGGGTTGACAGCCTCTTTGGACAGCACCAAAAAACGTGTGGTGTTGTGCTTGTAGGTCTGAATATTTTCCGCCATCAATTGTAAGTTGTAGTGCTCTGCTGCCAGCGCGCTGGCCACGGCTGCATATTCAGGATTGCCTTCCCGGGAAATCCAGGCAGCTGAGCCTGCGGTGTCATAAAAAGGCACCTCTTCGATGGTGAGTTGACTTAAGAAAGCGCGAGACTGGTCCAATGCCTGGGAGTGAGAATATACCTTTTTTAATTGATCGCGTGAGATATCTGGCAACGCCAACAGGCAGTGATTGATCTTCAAGTACTGTTCGCCGATGATGTTGAGTGGATGTTCGGACAACAAATCATAGGTTCGATAAATACTGCCTGCGCTTGAGTTTTCCACGGGCACGATGCAACGATCGACTTTGCCTGCTTCCACGGCTGCAAACACATCTTCCAAATGAGGCAAAGGAACGGCTTCTTCTTCGGTACCGAAATAAGCTCGTAATGCCTGTTCACTGTATGCGCCTAACTCACCCTGAAATGCGATTTTCATCGAATCACGCCCACTTCCTAAATCAAGTTCACAGACTATATTATCCAAGCAGGTGGTTTGGCAATGTGCCGCGCAACGCCTGCGGGGGATCAACGCACAAATCAATCACCGCCGAGTTGATTTCACTCAATGGTTCATCCGAAATAATCAAGAGTGCAATGTCATTCTGGAAATCTTTCAAAATACTTTCAGGCTCGTTTAATGGGTCTTGCCCTTTGCGATTGACGCTGGTTCCCAACAACGGCCCCAGGCTTTTTCCGATGTGGGGAAAAACCGTGCCTTGTGGCACCCGAATTCCAATTTTCCCATCCAGCGTTGCAGCTTGAGGCGCATCCCCAGCCGCAGGCAACAGCAACGTGTAGGGACCGGGCAGGAGTAATTCAATCCACTCTCGTTGTTGGTGACTCAATGATGTACAGAATATTTTAATTTGATCTGTTGCAGAAAGATGTAGCGAAAATGGTTGTGGACTGGGACGCGACTTGAGTTTTCTCAGTTGTTCAATTCCTGAAAGATCGTCGTAGCGGACGCCGATACCATACACAGTGTCTGTAGGAAATACTAACAGTTCCCCTAAAGGAGAAAGAGACAATCCCTGTTCAGCATCAAGATTTTTTACGGAGATGGTCTGGGCGACCATGCGTCATCAACTCATCTTTTGTTGAATCAGCTCGATCACGCCTTTGGGCATTCGAGCCACAGGAATGCCTTTGGATTCCAGCGTTTTGGCTTTGGAATCTGCCGTACCTTCGCTGCCGGAAATGATGGCACCTGCATGGCCCATGCGTTTTCCTGGAGGGGCTGAAAACCCTGCGATATAGGAAACAACGGGTTTTTTGACATTTTTCTCAATGTATTCAGCAGCCATTTCTTCGTCAGAGCCACCGATTTCGCCGACAAGCACGATGAGTTCAGTTTGGGGGTCTTCGTTGAATTGTTTGATGACATCGATGAACGCGGTGCCGATCACAGGGTCACCACCGATGCCGACCACAGAAGATTGGCCAATGCCTTCGCGTGTCAATTGATCAGCAAGTTCGTAGGTTAATGTGCCGCTGCGGGAGACGATACCCACGTTGCCTTGCTTGAAGATATGGCCTGGCAGGATGCCGAGCTTGGCTTTGCCAGGAGAAATCAACCCAGGGCAGTTGGGGCCAATCAACGAAAGCCCTTTGGCTTTGACGCTGTGATACACCTTGAGCATATCGTGAAGGGGCACGTGTTCGGAAATACAAACGATCAAAGGAATGTTGGCATCTGCAGCTTCGAGCACAGCATCGGCGGCAAATGCTGCAGGTACAAAGATAATGGCTGCATCGGGCTGTTCATTTTTTGTCGCTTGGGAGACCGTGTTGAACACAGGCACATCGTGAGAGGTTTGCCCACCCTTGCCTGGGGTGACGCCTGCCACTACTTTGGTGCCGTATTCAATCATGCGCTCCGTATGAAAACTGCCTTCGCCGCCGGTAATTCCTTGGACCAACACACGCGTTTTTTCGTCGATATAAATGCTCATTCAGGCTCCTTGATCGTCTCGCCATCTGGCCAAAATCTGGGTTAATAACATCGGCAGTATATGGTTTGAGGGTGAACCACTGCAAGGTCATTTCGCGCAATTTCGAAGCCCAGAGATTACAATACAATTCAACATGAAATGGATCACTTTTTTTGCTCTGATATCGATGTTGATTACGCTGCTTGGATGCGAGTCTGTGCTGGAATCAGAGTTGCTTTCTGATGTTGATAACAGCGTTCAGGTTTTCTTTACCAATCCCGTCGAAGAAACTGAAGATAATGACTTGGCCAGAGGGTTGCTCGATTTCCTGGACCAAGCTCTGGTTTCGCTGAATATTGCCATCCACTCTTTGAGTGATGAGCGCGTGTTGGACATACTGAATCGAGCCTGTTTGCGCGGTGTCGAAGTTCGCATGGTGATCGATGTAAATGCCTTTGACTCCGAGATGGCACAACGGTTAAGTGAGCAGTGTGTCGAGATCAAGATGCGTGAAGGTGAAGGCCGCACCACGATGCATCATAAGTTTGCCGTGGCCGATGGCCAGCGAGTGTGGACAGGTTCAGCCAATTGGACAACCAGCGGGCTCAAAATCAATGCCAACAACGCCATCCAAATTGATAATCCTGAACTGGCACAACGTTTCACTCAAGTCTTTGAACGGTTGTTCGTCGAAGAAAAATTTGGCGAATCCACATTGGGTATTTCAACACGACCCATTCCCCTCGCACAGGACAACATCATTGCCTATTTTGCACCGCACCCCCAGCTGGAACAGGAATTGATCCGCATGATCCAGCAGGCGAAAAGCACCATTCGCATCGCCATGTTTGCCTACACCAATGATCAAATCCACAAAGCATTGCTGGATGCCATGACGCGCGGCGTTCAGATCGATGCATTATGGGCCAGACGCACGTTACATGATTGTGACGTGTCTGAAATCGATGAAATGCTCGAACTTGGCATTGGGCGGATCATGCCACTCTCAGGCACCCTCCATCACAAGTTTGCCGTCATCGACAATGCGTTGGTGATCACAGGTTCGGCCAACTGGTCGGCCAATGGAGTTAGCCACAACGATGAAAATATTCTGATGATCGAAAGTGAAGTCGTGGCTCAGAAATATCAGAATCATTTTGAGCAGTTACGTCAAGCCTCCCACCAATATGACCGATCCTTTGATGTACCAAAAATGATTGCCCGTCATTACAACACCACACCTGGAACCGCAAGAATTGAGTGGCATCCCAAAACATTTGCACTTGAATACGAAGTTTGTCGCATGGTAAGCCTTGAATCCGAGTGTGAAGTGGTGGCATCGGGATTGCAGGAAGACACCTCTTTTTGGGTGGATGAAGCCGTCGAGCCTGGACAAACCTATTACTATCGGGTACGTGGTAATATCGATAATGATCGATCCAATGATTCTGAAAATGATTCCGAACCGGTTTCAGTAACTGTTTCAGACAACGCTTTGCAAACCTGGACGCCGGATCAAGCTGAAGCAGCGTTGTCAGATTCAACAAGAGAGCAAGGGATGGTTGAATTTGAGGTTAAAGAAGTGTTTATTTCCGATGCTGGAAATGTTTTTATCAATGCAGGTGAAGATCACGAAACAGATTTCACCGCATTTGTGCCCGCCTGCGCGGTCAGTCGCTTCGAGCGTCAAGGCATCGAATTGGAAAAGCTTGAAGGACAACGGGTTCGAGTCAGTGGCGAACTGATCTCATATCAAGGCCCAGAAATCAAACTTTTTGACAGCGGCCAACTGGAATTAATTCAACCATGAGCGCGCTTCAAGAGAACGACTTAGAAGTACTGCAAACCCAATTAGGTCGTGTACCACGGGGCGTACTTGCCGTTGAATCGCGCTGTCCAGAAGGCCACCCGCAAGTGATTAAAGTCTACCCTCTTTTACGAGACGGTGATGCGGCTGAACCCTTTCCAACATTGTTCTGGTTGACATGCCCAAAGCTGATTGATCAAATCGCCGCGTTGGAACATCGAGGCTGGATTACAAAACTCGAAGCCGTTCTGCAGGAAGATGCTGAATTTCTCCAAACCTATCACAACAACCATCAAGCCTATTTGGAAGAGCGGTGGCAAACGTTGAGCCAAGAAGACAAAGAATGGCTGACTGAAAAGGGCTGGCATACCAACTATCAGCAAAAGGGCATCGGCGGCATCGCCAACTGGGACAGTTTGAAGTGTTTGCATCTTCAATTTGCCCACCATCTGGCGAGAGAGAATGTGATTGGACAATGGCTGGATGACCATACTGAACTGATTCGTTGTCCATAATCATTGCACCCCGCCCCCCCACTCGCTATACTTTTGCTCGTCCATTTGGGCGGTTAGCTCAGCGGGAGAGCACCTGCCTTACACGCAGGGGGTCATTGGTTCGAATCCATTACCGCCCACCAGGTCACGATTTAAACGGGTCAACGGTTTCTTTTGATCACCTATCTCGGTTTTTTCACTAGTCTAAAGCATTTTCAAAGTGATTGTCAAAGGTATCTTAATTTGTAACAGAAACTTTACTGTTTGAACCGAATAGAAGAATAATGACACGATTACAATCAAATGAGAAAAATTGGTTAAAAAAGAATGCCGACGTTACTGTCCAGTTCTTTAATCATGATGATCCCATTGATTACTTCCGTTCAAATGCTAAAACCCATCAAGAATTTCTATCTGATAAGGTTGCATTAGAAACATATTCATCTTCTTTTTTTCGAGTTAGAAATTCAATCAAAAATGTAATTTTCGCTAATGATGATTTTTTAAAAAATCGAACAAATGATGCAATTGCAAAACTGAAAGCTGCCACAAAGGAACTTTCGAAAGAGCCTTCTAATTGGGTGTATTTCGATCTAATGGTGAGCAATGGTGGCAATTTATCTTTTAGCTCAGTACAAACTAGAGGGCCAGAAAAGGCTATCGAAACTTTTGGTGCATCTATCCCAGCCTATATTATTGCTTCAATAATTCAGAATTTTAAATCAAGCTTATCATCCAATCAGAAAGATTTCCCCATCGGCGTTTGTCGGCTTAAGAGTTGCCAAATATTCTTTGTTAAGAATAGAAAAGATCAAATGTATTGCACTATTCAGCACGGTAATACTGCTGCTGTTCAAAGAAAACGTCGATCTCAAAAGTAAAATAAAGAATATCTTGTCACTATGTTTTTGGAAAATCTGCAAAAAATGATGTCACTATTTTGTTCGCAAAGTATTGACATCATGCCTTGCTTGGTTTAAAATTGTAGAGCATTACAACAACAATAATAAACCAACGGGGGTGAGCTAAATGGCAAAAGCAGTGCTAAATGCAACAATCTCTTACAAATTGTTAACTCAAGTTGAAAGAGTTGCTTCGCGAAAGAAAACTACTAAATCAAGAGCGGTGGAAGAGCTTTTACAAGCTGGATTAGATTCAACAAAAGAAAGAAAAGAAAATGAAGAACGCCGCGCATCTTAGCTGGCAGGCCGGTGCGCGGCGCAATACTAACCTAAAATTTGAAAGGCTTTGTATGAAAATCATCTTATATCAAATCTGTCTGTTTGTCAATTCTGTTCTGTTCAAATTCCTATTAGGGCTTCGCCCCAAAGAAGTTAAACAACTAATTTCCTTAGCAAAAAGGTGGAATTGTCCCCCCAGCAAGATTGTTCTCTTTTCTTTACAGAGTTTGATCGAACAGGCCGCAATTTCAGACTGAGAATATTAAGCAAAGGAACAATCTTATGAAGGCGATTTTTGGTGATCACTCACCACAATATTTCGACATTGGTTGGGAACCCATTCCCCTACAACCAAAGTCTAAGACTCCCATTCCTGAGTCCTGGACAACGATTGAAGTTAACGCTGAAGTCATCCAAAATTGGTCAATTCAGTTACCCAATACCAATTTAGGTGTTCGTACTGGCCAAGGATCGGGCATTGTCGTTTTGGATTTGGATGGTAACTTTGAACTTGATTCTGCAACACAACCCATCCCCGTAACCCCCATGGCGCAATCAGGCTCTGGGGGCATCCATTACTACTTCAAGCATCCTGGTTTTACAGTTAAAGGTACAGTTCGGATTTTACAAAATGAGCAGGGGGCTTTAGACATCCGAGGGGATGGTCAACAGGTGGTTGTTCCTCCTTCCATTCATCCCAATGGCAATGTCTATGAATGGATTGTCACGCCCTGGGAAACAGAACCACAAGCCCTGCCAGAGTGGGCGTTAAAGCTACTGCAGGAATCAAACAAAGAACCAAACTCTGAGGTGCCTAAACAAATTACTCAAGGTGGACGCAATGAAACATTAACTTCATTTGCAGGAGCTATGCGTTTCAAAGGGATGGCCTATGACGAAATTTTAGATGGTCTGGTCAGCATTAACAAACGGCGCTGTGTGCCACCTTTGGAATTGAGCGAACTGAAAACTATTGCTGTAAGTGTGGCACGTTATGAGCCAGAGTCACCCATTTTTAAAGACCCACCTGTACGGATTCAACAATCCAGAAACGGGAGAAAGAAAAACCTAGGAAGTTTCAATCGAACTGATCTTGGCAATGCCAAACGCCTGGTGCATCACCATGGTGAAAACCTACGTTATTGCTACCCTTGGGATACGTGGCTTATTTGGGATGATGTCCGTTGGGCACCTGATGACAGTGGCGAAATTTTCAGGAAAGCCAAAGATACGGTGTTGCAAATCTACAAAGAAGCACACGTATCAGTTGATCCCCAGGAACGAAAACAAATTGGTAAACATGCATTGCAATCTGAGGGCATGAGCCGACTTAAAGCCATGATTGAAGCTGCCGAATCAGAATCAGGGATACCTGCCTTACCCGAAGCCTTGGACAATGATCTTTGGTTGCTTAACGTGCAAAACGGCACGCTGGATTTGAAAACCAAAGCGCTTTTAAACCATAGCCGTGACCGGCTCATTACCAAAGTGGCACCGGTCAAATACGATGCCGATGCCCAATGCCCTAACTGGTTGGCTTTTCTTAATAGAATCATGGATGACAATGACAACCTGATTGATTTCCTTCAAAGAGTGGTTGGTTATCTACTTACCGGAAGCACTCAAGAACAAGTGTTGTTTTTTCTTTACGGGACCGGTGCCAATGGCAAGAGTACGTTTCTGGAAACCCTAACGGCTTTGTTGGGTGAGTATGCCGCTCAAACACCAACAGATACTTTGATGATCAAGCGTGGCGGCGGCGTGCCTAATGATGTGGCCCGATTAAGGGGAGCAAGGTTTGTTTCTGCCGTAGAAGCTGATGAAGGCAAGCGCCTAGCAGAGTCCTTGGTCAAGCAATTGACCGGTGGCGATACGATCACGGCTCGTTTTCTACATAAGGAATTCTTTGAGTTTAAACCACAATTCAAGTTGCTGTTGGCGGCGAATCACAAACCAATCATCCGAGGAAATGATAATGCCATTTGGCGACGAATACGGCTTATTCCCTTCACCGTAACGATTCCACCAGAAGAACAAGATCGTAAATTGCCAATCAATCTGAGGGAAGAATTGTCAGGCATCCTTAATTGGGCCTTGGAAGGTTGCAAGCAATGGCAACGAGATGGCCTTGGATTGCCTGATGAAGTCAAAGTCGCTACCGATGACTACCGTGCCGAGATGGACACCATTGGCGACTTTGTGACGTCCTGTTGCTTGGAACTACCGAATGCCAAAGTTAGCGCCAAGATGCTGTACTTGGCCTACAAGGGATGGTGCGACAACAACAGCGAGCGAATCATGTCTAACAAATGGTTTGTCAGCAAATTAACTGAAAGAGGTTTTAGCAGATCAAGGGGTGGAACTAATGGCTCCTACATTTGGACTGGCATTGATCTGATTGAAAATGAACCTGAAACAACCACTTCAAATTAAATGGACAAATGTAGGCAAGGCTAGGGTTCAGTTTTACTGAACTCAGACAACGGGCAGAAATCAAAAGCCTAACACTGCAAAGTGTGCTTACTGAATAATCCTGAACTCTAGTTTCATAAGTTTCATTCATGAAGAAATTTCTTAGAAAATATGAAAATCAGGTTCAAGGGTGTTCAGAGAATGACGAAAGTGAAGACCAGATGATTAAATCCAACGATTTCGTAGGGTTCAGTACAGGTCAAGTAGCTGAGGAAAATCAGGAGCTATCAGCGAAGCTCCACTTGTTACGGTCCGTTTGGAAGCGGTTAAACCTGGACATTTGGCAACCAGGTGATGCGAAACGTCACCCATGGCTGTATGCACAGATTGAATCCATCGAAAAAGCTTTCACTCGCATGACCTATCTGGAATTAAGAGAAAAACTGCAAGAGTTGTATCGAAAATTTGTAGCTGCAAAGGAAACTGCCAAAGGCTCCGTACAAGCCTTTGGTCAATATTCTGAACAGACGGCCGGTGAATCCGGAAAACCCAATTTAAAGGGAGGCGAAATGCCTAGAACTTTAAGCGTACCAGAAGAAAAAAACAATGTCGTAGCTCGCGGTGAACATGTAGCCAAGATCGATGTAATTGGCCCAAGTGAACCAAGTAAGTTTGATCCCTCAAAGAGGTGCATCAAAATCTCTTTCAAAGTTACAGAAGGCGACTTTACCGATTCTGTGCTGAACAAAATGTATACAGAAGCAATGGGGTCTAAATCTGAACTTGGCAAGCTCTGGCGGCGTCTATTTGGCGACCCCCAGCCAGGTACTGAGGTCGACCTAGAAGACATGCTGGATCACTCCGTCGCAATTGTGGTGACACACAAAGAAGGCGATGACGGTGACTATGCAGTGATCCAAGATGTTTTTAATGCCCCTGTAGCTAATACAAATTAGAAAGGAAGGTGAAAGGGCCTTGGCAATTCACGGCAAATGAATAAATAACAAGGCCCAATCCCCTATGGATAATGTTACCAACCTACCTGCGATCCATGCAAGTGTAGAAGATCACGTTGGCGGTGGTTTGTTAGAAGAAAAACCAATTGTGGCTTATTGTGACGGCTCTCTTATGACAAAAGGGTCGGCGGCATTTGTAGTTTACTCTGGCAAACGAAAGCTTTTTTCCCATGCAGAAATCTTGAAGGGTGGCCAACTCTGCAATGTAACCTGCGAGTATGTTGCGATGGTTCGCATGTTGGAAGGCTTGATTGATCAGCAACTTATCAAAAAACCCATAAAGGTTTTTACGGATTACCAAGGAATGACTGACGCTATCAAAGGCAAGAAAATCACAACAGGTTTGTCAAAATCGGCGACCTTGTTGAAATTGCATCTCAGAGTTTTAGAACTCGCTGAGGTTTTCAGTGACATCGAAATCGATTGGATGCCTCGTTGTTTGAACACAGAAGCTCATGAGCTTGCTCACTTTGAATTAAGGAAGGTCCTTTACAATGGTTCGAAAGATAACCATCACCGTAGACTCATCTACCCACGAACAACTTAAACGTATCCAGGCAGCTTTGACCTTAGCTATTGATGAACACATGTCTTTCAATGAAATCATCAAAGAAGGTTTGGCCAGGATTGAGGAGGTTTATTCCTTGAAACCTTACCTCGTCAGTACCGCTAAACGCGACGACAACCTAGCGTAACCGTAGTAAAATTGTCCCTATACCGTACGTGAAGGTAACCGTACGGTATAGGGACGGTTACTTATGGTCATAGAAACTGAAACCATTTGGGAAGGCAAAGCTTGGGCATGTCCCATGTGTGGTGAGTTTATTTCGTTGGGGACAACTAAGTCATGGAAACCACATGGATATTGTAAGTCGTGCGGCTTTTCTTTCATTGCCCGTCAACCAAGGTCTGTAAGAATTATTGAAATGCTTATTGAATCTGAGGATGAACAAATCGTAACAATATCTATCTAAGGAGACATCATGCCAAGCGCATTAGAACGATTGCAGCAAAAAGGTTTGACTACTGAAAACGAAACCAAGCCAAAACAATTGGCCGAAGAACAAAAAACAATAAAAAACCCTCCGACCAATGTGGAGAACCAACTGGATACGCTGATGAAACAACAAGCCGATTTCAGTGAAGACTTGATGGAACGCTTGGATGACATCGAACACAGGCAAGAATTGGATGGAAAGCTTTCCCGTATGGCGTTGAGTTTGGGTGTTGCGACCAGGGACAAAGTACGCCAGGTGGAGCCTCAACCTAAAATGGAATTGGCCGATTTAGAAGGTGATGACTTGACTGTGCTGGGCCAAATGGTATGGGCCAACCTGCAGGACAAGGGTGTTTCCGATGAAGATTTAGAACAAGCCTTGAATCAATTGTTGTGCGGTTCCAAAGATCATGATCAACTCTCATACGTCATTGAACATGAAGAAATCGCAATCACTGGGGAAGCAGAAGATGAACAATAATGTACGCATCGTCAAAACAATTGCAGCCGGCGCAATTCAAGCAGAGCGTAAAAAGAATGATCGTATACTTTTGTTTGGTTTAGGTGGTCTAATTGTCTTAGGATTTGCCGCAGGCATAATCATCAAAGATTATTATCAAAAGAGGAAGAACGAAATTGGACAGAAAAACTTTCAGGTTAAACAACAGCAAAGTGAAATTGAACGGTTAACTTTAGACAACCAAGTTAAAGGCGAAAGCTTAAAGCAATTAGAAAATGCTTTCCCCTTTATAGATATAAATAATGAGGTTGTTGATACCAGAAGACACAATTGAATTCAGCTTGAATGTTCTTGAAGCCATTGTTTTGTGGGTTTGCTCCACCAGGCAAAGCATCTTGCCCACCACGGCGGTTTGTACAACACACCCACCTTTTGTTCCAATTCATGCACACGCTGTTCTAGTTCCAGTTGTTGATCTACTACGATAGGCAGTTTTTCCTTCGCTTGTATGGCTTTGATTCCTTCGGAAACGGTTTTACCTTCCAGAACCACATGGACCCGAAGCTGCTCAAAGATTAAAACTTCTGAACGGTTGAAACGGTCCATAATGCCCCGACCTTCACTCAACGATATAAGGTTGGCATGTCTCAATTGATCTCGCCAATACTGAATCCTTCTAAATTTTTCATTTAGTTGAGTTGAAAGTTCCCGAATAGTGAGCTTACTCATAAGTCGGATTTTAATTCCTTTTTTATCAAATCGTCAAATTTAAGGATCAAATCGATTGAAAATGAGTTACAATGACTTACAGGAGGTTCTCATGTTATCCAAGATATTCTTGCTCTTGGCCTCAATTCTTTTATTGTCTGGATGCAGTGAGTTGTTTTCGAACCCACCTCAACAAAACTTCGAAGAGGATAATGTACCCGATGTCATAGAACCAACTGTTGTAAAAGAATGGATATTGGTTGACCAAGCAGCTAGCCACCAACTTGCTAAAGTTACTTTATCTAGGGTTGTTTATACACAAGCCATTTTGACCATTGAGCCGTTAGATTTTTTGGAACAAGGCGTGTTTACATTCCAGATGCCTAGATGTCTTCAATTTCTTCCTTTTGATGAGACACCATTTGTTTTGATTCCAGAATTTCAATTGCAGAGAAAGTCTGTAGGTGAAATCGTTGAATTCCATATCAAAGGATATGAAGAAATTGGACAGGATTGTAACCATACAGGACACATCAGGTATGAAGTTGGCGGAAGCGTATTTGGCGCACAAGGAAATTTGTTTTTTGATTGGTCAAAGATCTTTATCGATTTAGACAATGAAATTATTTTGGCTCATCAAGAAATACGGGGGAAAGTGTCTGGCCGCCACTTAGCTACACTTACTGTATTCAAAGAATCCGATGCGGCTTTATCAGTATTAATTGATGTGGTCGAAAGGCTCAAGGAAATTGAACTTGATTTTGAATTGCCTGAATGCATTCTTGAAGAATTTTTTGAAGGCCAGCCAAAGTGGATTTCAGAGGGTTTAATAGAAAATAAATATCTATGGACATTCCGATGGTCAAGAATCTTTGATGAATGCCAAGGAGCTAGTGCTATCAAATATGCTGTTTACTCTAGAAATTCTCAATCTTTAGGTGAAATAGAATTTTTCTGGGATTGAAGGTTATAAATTCATCCTACTTTGGAGTTTAGCAATTTGTTGGCGGCGAATGCCAAGATAATCCATTGTCTGCTCGGTGTTCTTATGCCCCAATGCACGACACACAATTAATAGTGCTTCGAAGCTTTTCCCATGCTCACACCACATTTGGTAACAAAACGTTTTGCGTAGCGTATGGCTACCATAGTTGCCCTTGTCTAAGCCTACAGCATGACACCATCCAGAAAGCCAACGCCATGCCGTTGCACGGTGAACAGGCTTGCCATTGCGCCCTGGGAAAACAGGTGCATCCAGATCATGCATTGGCAACACCTGTGAGGCATAGTCCATGGCCTCAGTGATGGCTTTGTTGATTTGTGTCACAATCAAAGCATTGTTTTTCTGTGCACGTTTGGAAAATTCCCTGCGAGGTTCGCCGTCCTCATCCCATAAGTCAGAGACAACAAGGTTGCACAGATCAGACACGCGGAATCCAGCATTGATTCCAACGGTAAAAAACAAATATTTAACCCTTTCTTCTTTAGCTTTAAGCATGTCTTTAATTGCGCGGATATGCCGGCGATCTTTGATTGGATCACATGGGCTTGGCTTTGTTTTCAGGGCAGGCATGATTGACCTCAGTTTTGCAACTTAATATCTATATTTTACAATTAAGTTGCGTAAATTGCTAAGAAAAAAAGTGATTACTCTGGCAATTAAGATAGGAAGGCGTTTACACCATATGAATAATGCAACCTAATGTCTATTAGGTTGCATTTAGGCTTCTTTAACATTTCTTGGGGAAGAAGCTGTGTTAAAAGAATTATTTCGAAATTAGGAATTTCACCTTAATTTAAAATTAGACATATAAAACATACTGCTCTCTCTGAAATAAAGCCTGAATCAAATCTGAAGTTTTTAATTCTTCTTTAAATCTTTGACATTAGCCGATTGAAGTATATTAGACGATTTGAAAATCATTACCTTGTGCTCTATTGTGCAAATACAGACTCGGATTTTAAAAATATCAAAGGCAGCCGCATTCTGAATAATGAGTGAAAAATTTGATCGCAGATTTCTAAGAAGACTTGTACCCATTCTATTGAGCTCATTGTTGCTATTGAGTATCGGCCTCTCAATGGGCTTGCTTATTTATTCAGATTCTTTGACTAATTGGTCAGGAGGTGACCCTAAGACTTTGTGGAATTGGATGGAATTACTTATAATTCCTTCAACTTTGGCTGTAGTTGCCATCTTGTTCAACATATCCGAACGAAGAAATGATCGTGAAATAGCAGATAGACGTGCAGACACAGACCGTGAAATCTCATCGATGCATGCACAAGAAGCTGCATTTCAAATCTATCTTGATCAGATGACTGAATTGCTTATCAATGAATCTCTGCGAACTTCAGAAAGCGATTCAGAAGTTCGCAGCATAGCTCGAACTCGAACGTTGACAATTCTGCGAAGATTGGATGGTTTTCACAAGGGTATTCTAATTCGATTCTTAAAAGAATCACGCTTGATACAGCGAAGATCTCCAATTGTTTCCTTAGAAGGTGCGGATTTGAGTGGCGCTCTCTTGAATAATGTGAGCTTGGCGGAAATATTTCTAAAACGGGTTAACTTAGAAGGAGCAAACTTAATCGCTGTTAATCTCAGCGATTCTGATTTGGGTGGGAGCAACATACGAGGGGCTAATTTGTCCGGCGCACATTTAAGCAATACCAATCTTCAAAGCGTTGACTTTAGATCTGCAAATTTAAGCTGTGCTATTCTAAAAAGTGCCGATATGAGGCAAGCTAACTTGGAAAAAGCAAATCTTAGAAAAGCTTTTCTGGGTGAAGCAGATCTGTCTCAATCCAAGCTTTGTGGAGCTGATTTAAGCAGCGCAAATTTGTGGAAGACCAATTTGAATGTGGCAAAATTAAATGGAGCTGAATTAAGTCATGCTTGTCTAAGAGGTTCTATGATGGCCGGAGTAAAGCTGAGGCAGGCAGTCCTGGTGTCTACCGAACTGATTTCTGTTCAGCTAACGGGCGCTGATCTGAGCAATTCAAACTTGACTAATGCTTATTTGACTGGGGCAGATCTCACAAGGGCAAATCTAACCGGTGCTCAAATAGCAGACAAACAACTCCAGAAGGTCAAATCCCTCAGCGCTACGATTCTTCCCAATGGTAAAAGTCGCCCATATGACTCAAATAATGGCAATTGATTATCCGATACTCTATCCCACTGATGAGCTTCTTCCTAAGCAATATTCCGAAGTTTTTCGTTGTTGCCTATAGATTGGTTGTTTTGGAACCAGGTTACCACAAGTCTTTCAGATTGTAACATGATGAAAACAAATGCTTTTTGTATCAATTATTTCCCACAACAGAATTTATATTTCCGACTACTCCCACAAGGACACTTACCATTTCTTCCAACTTTTTCACCTAACCGTATTTGTCTGCCATGCCTTTGTTTATCAAGAAGAGCTTTTGAAAATTTCTCTAATTCCGCATCATACTTCCACGCCTGATCGTTAAACACAACTGCATCGATTATGTTAGAACTAGACATTAAGCTACCAAACCCTATCCATAAATCTCCCTTGCTTCTATACTTCCGTGCTTCGCATAGGCTCAGTAATCGATTTTGTAGTTCTGCAATATTGTCAGCATTCAAAGAATAATATGATGCTCCAAGTCGTGGCTTATAAGCTTCATCGGGAGGCATTGAAAAATCATGAGATTTTCCGTCCTTTAATGTTTTTCTTTTAGTTTTAGCCATTACTTCGACTAGGTTTTTTCTGCCTTCTCCTGACCAATCCAAGAGATGAAATATTATATCCGTTGTCTTTGCTGCATTAAGTAGTTTAATCTGGCTACACAGTTTATCGAAATCCTCATTTTTCCATTTATTCTTTATAGCGTCGCCTTCATCCGAAACTTCTACCCCCGCCTTTTGTGGATAATAATTTCTATCTATCAATTGACCAAAATCTGGAAGAATCATTAGCAGGTCACTTCTTGGTTGCTTCCAAAGTTTTTGGTCAAGGTGATACCCTAGAAAGATAATTTCCTCACCTGCTTTAAAATATTCCATCAAGGAGGTTCTTTGTTTGATGTAGTACAAGAAGTCATAAGGATCAGGCAAATACTGAATTATTAACTCTAAATCAAAAACAGTTGCAATTAGTGGATATGGATCACTTTCATCTTTCTCCAACATAACATCAGCTTGATGGGTCAGTGATGGATAATTTTCCGTCGTAATTGCTATCAAATAAACGTCATCGATTTCTTCTGACAATGTTATTTCATTATGATTTTTGTCGAAAAATCTAGATTGTCCCTCTAAAATTCTTTTGCGTGATATTAGACATTGATTGTATGCATCTTGAGCCGCTCCCTGAAAATCCTCTTGTAATTGCTTATCATTTCCAGTTCTTGAGAGTAACGTAAGCTTTTTTGACTTTACTTGAACGCATAGAGCTTTGCTTCCCAAAATACACAGCACGTCTATGTCGGTATCATCTTGCCCTTTTTTTGAAGAAATTTTCACCGACCCAAAAGTTCTTTGTTTTCCAAATATGTTTTGCAAAAGGTTGTAAGCAAGGTTTTCCCCAGTTAGGCCGCGATTTTTTCCAGCCTTATCTGAATAGTTCTCATCATCTTGCATCCAATAAAATGGAGTTTCATAGACTGCCTCAGATAGCAAATAACCAATGGGAACAAAATATCTCTCTTCATCTAATTTGATTATTGGCTTCGCATTTATCAGATTGAAGTCTCCAATTGCTTGAAAGTTAGCATTGAGACCAGGTTCATATGATAAAGAAAATGTATTTAGTAAATGCTCTGCCGAAATTTCATCGTCGAAATCAGTTTTTCTAATGACAAATAACTCAATCAGTTCTCTGTAGAAAGATTCCCAACTTTTGTCTCGCAGCTCTTCTTTGGATAGCGTATCTTCGCTATCTAGATGTTCCTTGAAAAGTTCGACATATTGATAAAATTCCAGCCATGAAAGGGCCTCATCGACGACTTTTTCAGCATCAGCAATGGGATCTTGTTTTTTTACCTTTTTTAAATATGTTGGCTTATTTTCCTTTAGTGAATAATGTCTGACTTTTTTAGATTTCTCTTGCAAAATATCTTTCACTTGAATTACAAAAGTCTTGACTTGTGAAGTATCGAAACCTTTGTTTTTTAGAAGCCAATCCCTATCTAATTTATATTTATCTTCTAAGAAGTCCAGATATTGAAAATCATAAACACCATCACCAGAATAGAAAATTGATTCTATTAGCATATTTCCAGTTCCAAAAAAATCTTTTTTGGCCTGCCTATAAGACTCTTCTTTTACTGGAACCTCAATATTCTCCTCTAGCTTATCTAAGAAAGCATTATGGAATGAGTTGTGTAATTCTTCCATAAGTTCATATGTTTTTTTCTTTAGATCAGCTACGGCTTGCCACCTTTCAGGTAAAGAGAAATCCACCTTATTTTGAATCAGAAAACCAACCAAGAGAGAGGCTTCTTTAGTGCTTAGCCGTGCCTGATAATCAATTTCATGTAGTTTCTCTAGGGCTACACGAAAATCTTCAAAAAGGATCATGCAAAGCGCATAAATGTATCCCTTTTCCTTTATCAATCTCTTAATATCCGATAATACAGATGATATACTTCTTAATTTCGCCATAGAATACAATATATGCAAATAGATTGGTTGAGATCAAGCCGACTTTTCAGAGAGCAGAAATAAGGAACTTCGCCGACAACAAGCACGCGTAAGACGGTACTAAATGGTCATAATCACATTGAACAAGCAGATTGAATTATAATATTTTCATCATTGTGTAAAAGGAGATATTATGAGCAAATTATTTACTTGGGTATTCAGTTTTACTCTTCTATTTAACGTATCTGCTTTTGCTGAGATTTGTCAGGCGCCTCAACCTGGTGATCCTGATGATTCTAAACATTTTTTATTTGGACGTCCTGATGGCCCTGAAACCAATCGGCTATTGTTCACAAATGAACAGACTGATGATGGTCCCATAGAACGCGTATATGAATTGCTATATAACCAAGAAACAAACTTTGCGGATTGGGTAGCATATTGTGTAGATGAAGAAATTGCGGCACTCTCAGACTTCAAGCGTTCGGATTTCAGCTTTCTCGTTGAACCAAACCTATCTGGTCAAGTTCGATTATCAACTGCAAATTACACCGGTTCTCATGCCTGTTTGCATGTTGATCGTGGTCATTTAGCGCCGTGGGCGTCATTCCAAGGTACAGGGCGGGATGGCCTTGAACAGACAAACTTTATGTCAAATATCGTCCCACAAAACACTTTTCTTAACCAAGGAGTATGGGCTGATCTAGAAGATGCTGTAAGGGCTTTGGCGCGAGTAGGAAAAGCGGTATACGTTATTACGGGAACCTATTATATTGATGGGGATGAAGAAAGTCGCCTTCGTCTTGTGCATGCGCCAGATAGCCGGCCCCATAGAATTCCTTCTGGGTTTTGGAAAATTGTAACGATCATTGACGATTCAGCACCTGTAGGAATCAGTACAGTTGCGTTCTCATTTAAAAATCATTTACCAGTTGTAGCCGAAGTTTCTGAAGAAGATTACCCGTGGTCAACGCTTCATGGCCAAAGAATATCTATTGATGATTTAGAAATATTGACTGATTTTGATTTTTTCCCTGCCCTTGACCCACTAAACCAACTTGGCATCGAATTGACGAAACAAGACGGAGACTTCATACCTAGTCTAATGGATAAACCAACAATCCCTAATCCCGCTTTCGATCCCTGCCCTGAAAGTGATGATGGTGGAGATGAGCCTGCTTCAGTTGTCATTGAAAGTGTATTACCCAAGCCAGGTAGTGGCAATTCCTTCGATGAGTTTATTCGCGTTTGCAATGAAGGTGAAGCAGGCATTGATATTGGTGGTTGGCATTTGACTGACGGTGAGGGGCAGTATGCCTTTGCCGAGAATACCATCCTTGAGGCATCAGGTGAATCAAATGATTGTTTAACAGTTTTTGGTAGTGAGTTTAATCCGTCCGGCAATACTCATGAGTTGTTGCTGGCAAACAGGTTTGACAACGTGAGCTTGGTTGATTCTGATAACAAGATTATCTCAACTTGTACGTACTCAAACGCTAGAAATGATGAAATTATCGGGTGTAACACTTAGAAAATATAGGAACAAACTGCAAATTTCTTTTAGCTCCAAAAATTCTAAAGTGTAATCATCAGAACTTCCTACTTAATGAGTTTGCATTTATAATTGTCTAGTGGTTAATATCGAAAATAGAATCCCATGCTTTCTAACCTAGTTATATGAATAAGAGGCCACGTAAATATTTTCGTTTTATAACGCTTGTTCGATGTGATACTCACGAAACTGAGCAAATACTTAAGGATTATCTTAATGATCCACATTACAAGAAGTATTGTCGTTATGCGTCGGTATTACTAGGGGGGTGGGATTTAGCTCTGGAATGCCAAATACCTATTAGTAATTTTCATCCAACATTTATCACAGAGGAAATGCTTAAACCACTTGAAAAGTTTGTTGAGTCATCAAAGATCGTAAAGACTTACACAATCTATTTGCAGGTGGATGATTCAGTTCCGACAGACAAACTCAATGATCTCAATGAATTCTTCTATATTTTCATGGAAGTAACTCCTCTAAGAGCAAGGGCACTAATTAATGAGCTAAATGATGATTTTATACGGCTTAGTCAATCAGAAACCAACTTTGATGGTTCGATCATCTATAGTGCGCCTACAGTTGGAGAATATGATGTGTTGCTGGCTGTATCTGCTAAAAACGAAGCTTTTTTTCAGAATGTGCTTTTCAATATTCTTACGCAAAGACCTGGAATCCAAAATACAGTATCGCTTATGGCTTATAATGGACGTAAGTTGATTGGAGGTTAAATGGTTAAGGAGTTTTCTTTAAAGAAACACAACATGATGGGATTGGCTATAAATCCCAAAGAGGAAGAGCAACTCCAATTGATCGCAAAATTAAAAGAGAAGGCGAAAAAAGAGGTCTCTTTAAGAAAAAAACAAGAATTGGAATCTAAGTCACTTAATAAATTATCAAATGAGCAACTCAAAGAGATTTACAAAAAAGCTCTTGACTATGAAAGCGCAATAGAAAGAGATGAGTCCATTGGCGACTTTAAGCCTGTTCCAAGAGATCAAATCATTACTGGAAACGATCTTAGGGCTTGGAAAGAAGCTATTGGATTAACACCTTCTGAAATATCAGGCGCTTTTGAATGGCCCATTCCACAATTTGAGCGCTATGTAAGACGGGGCCCTAGCGACATCAGCACTTCTAAACTAGCTGAAAATTGGGTTCGTTTGGTAATGCTCCAACCAACGATTCTATTAAAACAATTACATAGCAACATAGATTTCTAGAAATAAAAATTATGTGATTGTTTGGTTATTGATCGAAAAGTGAATCCTATTGAGGCTTTCTTAGTTTAAAAAAAATTTTCTCTTTTCTCACTATTGATTTTTTACCCCGTATGCTCTATAATCAAACTAGAAATTGACTATATCTCAATATGGAGGTTTGGTTAGATTTCATGGGAAAACCAGAGCCCTTGATGATTAGTATGAAGGGTGGCAACACGAGAGGTATACTCAAAGAATATAGCACTTCTAGGATCTGAAATTTTATACATATGAAAATCTTCACTAGTAGTGCTTAAGGCACTCTGTGAAGATTTTTTTTATTTGAAAGGAGGTGCAATGTTTATTCATAAAGCGAAATTCCCCGAACCACCTTGAAGTAATGCAAGGCAGAACGAGGAATTCACAATAGTAACGTATTGTCCATTCTAATGTATTTCTGCCTGAAAATCCAGTTAAACTTTCATTAATTCCGTTCTGTTGCGGAATATTTACTCGATAATCCGGACGCTTGGATCAAATGGGGATTAGCCTACAGCCAGTCCCCATTTGATCTAGACGCTATTTCAATTTTTACGCATAAATCTGATATCTCTAATAGGAGAAAATTTTGAATAGAAAATTTTTTGTGCCTTTTGCATTGACAATTTTGATGATGTTATTGGTTGGATGTTTTCCACTTCAAAGCCAAAACCAAGAGGAAGATGCCGAAAATTCTTCAAGTACATTTCTCGGAGAAAACTTGGCAGAATATTTTCTTGGATTAGAAAGTAATAAGCAAAAAGGCTGTGTCGTAGGAATAGTTGGAAGCCACATAGTAGCAGTAAACCCAGTTACAGCAGCCATAAGCTTACTTGGAAGTACTGCTCCCTATACGTTCAGCAATTTGACCTACGACAAGAAACGCAAATTACTGTATACGATTCACAATTTCACTACAGATCCCAAACTAGCTGTGATCGATTTAAAGAATGGTGGAAGGGTCGAAATAGTCGGCTCCTTTGACACATCTGTTGATAATTTCCGAGTTGCAGAGGGAATAGCATATGATAATGCCAAGAAAGTTCTTTACGCCAGTGCAGGAAAGAGACCAAACTATAGTGATTTCTTAGTCAAAGTTGACATAAAAACAGGAAATGCGACAATCATTTCTAGAGTTAGTGGGACTGTACAGTCAGAATTGGATTCCATTACGTTTGCCAAAGGTCACTTATTGGGAATTGATTTAGAAGGTAATAAATCAAATACCAAAACACAAGTATACAAAGTAAACACTCATACTGCGGAGGCATCATTCATTGGTGCAACTGGTCTGCGATATGTACCTGATATCACGTACTATCCTTCTGGAAAAGAGATGATAGCAGCGACAAATCCAGTTACAACTAAACATGAAATCGCTAGCATTTCTCCAAAGGATGGAAAGTCTGAAGTTATTGGGCGATATTCAACTAGCGATTTTAATGGAAAGCGAATGTTAGGGGTAACATGGATCAACAAAAATTGTACTAAAATTAAGAGGTGGTTATCAAAAAAATAGCCCATTAATAAGTTAAAATTATAGAAATGGCTTTTCTTTAGAAATAAAGAAAAGCCATTTCTAAAATTCAAGTCATATCTTAAAGAGTGAATAAAAACAACCTAACCTTCTCTTTGCATATGATCCAAAGGAGAAGACCTGATATAAGCCTCTTGTAGCGTTTTCCCTACCATGTGTACATAGATCATTGTGGTTGAAATATCAGAATGTCCAAGCAGTTGTTGAAGTGAAAATGGATCGCCACCGTTTCGAATAAATTCAGTTCCAAAAGTATGACGAAAAACGTGTGGACAAACTTTGACGTCACCAAGGCCAGCCTGTTCGGCCAACCTACTAAGAGTCCTGTTAAAATTTCTACGATTCAACTTGCCGCCTTCACGAGTGCAAAATAGATATTCACCGTCTAGTGAAAGCGTTCTAAGTTTCAGCCAATGCTTTAAGTTGCGGGATAGCTTTCGGCCAAAGTATACATTTCGTTCTTTTGATCCTTTACCGACAACTTGAAAGCAATGCTGGTTAAGTGAAAGGCTTTCTAAGGTTAGAGATGTCAATTCCCCAATCCTCATACCTGTATCTAATAGCGTCAAAATGACAATAAGAGTCCGAAATCCGTACCAAGTGCCTGTTTGTTTTTTACATGTGATATAAAAGGCTTTTAACTGTGAAGGACTTAAAGCAGGAGGAAATTGCTTTGATTGCTTCGGTTGTTTAATGTAGTTGAACGGGTTCTCTTTGAGATAATTATCTGAAACTAAAAAGCCAATGAACGTTTTCAAAACTCGAAAATGGATGCTGATCGTAGAGTCACTATACCTTTTTTCTCGGAGCCACAAGATAAAGGATCTTATTATGTCTGCATCTATTGCTTGAATATTTTGTGCGTCTAATTGATTTTCAGAAAGAAAGAGTTTCAATTTTTCAAAAACATATTCATAAAGTTCAAATGTGCGATGCGACCGGCCCTCAACTTTGGCAAATAAAAAGAAACTTTCTATTGCTTGAGATACAGAAAGTTGCTCAAAAGCATCGTTGTAAATGACCACTTATCTCCTCCTGAATCTCACGAAAATGACGAAAAAACCGTGAACCCTTGGGCGGTTAGCTCAGCGGGAGAGCACCTGCCTTACACGCAGGGGGTCATTGGTTCGAATCCATTACCGCCCACCAATATAGAAATTTGATAGTTTTTTGGTTTTTTTGCTCGATTCCTTCTTTATTATTATTTTCGAACTTGAGTTTTAGAAGAATTTTCTTATTAACATTATCTAGTTTATCTCAAGTTAACTGTTCAAATTTCTTTGAATAGTTCATACAAAACACCATTCTGTTGTTTCTTAGTTTGCCGGTTTTCTTGTATTTTGTCTTGAAACCAAGCGTTTTGAGGTATAATTTTAAAAACAAGCTTGCGATCCTTTTCTGAAGTGACTTTTGTCCTAATAATTATAGTTAAAGAAAGGTAAAGTGGAAGCTGCTGATAGTGTACTTGGCATCACCTTAAAGGTTTTTAAATTTGTAAATAATTTAATATGTGTTAGCGCTTAAAAATCTCTTTCCGAAAATCACGGGAGGTCTAGTATGAAAAGATTCTTATTGTCTCTGGTGGTAGGTGTTCTTTTAATCCTACCACAAACACTGAGCTTTAATCACGGGGCAACAAACGATCATGTTGTGTATGCGCAAGCGAATCCGTTTGAATGGAACGGTCAAGGTCAGTTTGGCCCAGGCGAAACCGAAGATTGGATTTTCACAATAGATGCCCGCTTCAACGACTCAGCCATTCCGGCACCTGTTGGCTCACCTCAGCCTCCAGTATTGGGTTTTCCTCCAAACACACCACCAAGCCTTCCGCCTACCATTCCAGTAGGTGACCCTGTTCCACCTGAAGATATTCCTGAAAAGATTAAAGAACGCAAAGAAAAGAAAGCACGCTGTAATGCCGGTCGCGGAAATGGCGACGACCCATTGACCGACGAGGAAATTGCTGCACAGCAAGAAGCCCTTGCCAACGGAGAAGAAATTGATTCAAAGTGTGTATTAGGCGATCCTGGCAAATCTGCACTTGTGAACTCCGGTGGCGATGAACCTGGTGTTTCCACACAAGACCCTGGCAGTAATGGCAACGGGAACAGCAACGGGAATTCTGGTAATTCCGGAGACAGTGGTAACAGTGGTAACAGTGGGAATTCTGGCAATTCCGGCAATTCCGGGAATAACGAGAACAACGGGAATAACGGGAACAACGGGAATAACGGGAACAACGGGAACAACGGGAATAACGGGAACAACGGTAATAACGGGAATAACGGGAACAACGGGAACAACGGGAATAACGGGAACAACGGTAATAACGGGAACAACGGGAAGAAGCCACCAAATACATCCTCAGTAGAACTTTTATTTGACTTTGGGGATGCACCTGAAGCCTTTGAGGCTGCCGAAGATTTTGTGTACACCTTATTTGAGGATTCTTTGATCGTTCCTCAGTTCCCAACGCTCATCAACGCACCTGATGACATCTGGTACATCAGTCATGAAGAGCCTTTGACTCAAATTTATTTGGGTGAGGTGGCTTCTACTGAACCACAGGCTGAATTGGTTGACCTTGACGATGACGATGCTTTTGTTGATGAAAGTCAGCTTAACCTGGCCCCTTGTTTGACTCAGGCTGTCCAGATTTTCGTCACAGTCCCGTTCACATTTGATCCAGAAGCAGGCACGCCTCTGTACTTGAATGCGTTGTTTGACTGGAATCAGGATGGCGAGTGGGCAGGTGCCACGTCCGAAACTTGTTTCTTCAACGTGCCAGAGTGGGCTATTCAGAACATCCGTTTGGACCAGGACCCATATTTGTTGTCTGAACCTGGCATTTACTTACTTACGGTGCCTTTGACCGCGGGTGGTATTTCTGGTGATATCTGGACACGATTTACCGTGACCACAGAACCCATCTCTGAAGAAACTGTTGGCTTGCCAAATTAATAAAGTTAAACAAAACGTTTTTTGTTAAGTTTTCAAAGCCCTCTGCATTGATCTAAATGCAGAGGGCTTTTCTTTTTCACTTTAATTATTTGCAAAAATCAGTTATATTTAAATAAGGTTGAGGAAGTTCATTTAATAAGGGGCTGGCACAGTATTCTCTCGGTATAAATACCAGCTCTTATCCTCTCCTGTTTCGAAAATTTGTTTAATAAAGATTGCGCCTTTAATAGCATGAAAATCTTACAACATTTGGGTGGGGTGTTTTTTGGATGTTTGATTGTAGTTGCGCTCTTTGTTGTTCCAGTCCATGCACAAATTCTGATCGAAGGTCCTGGTAATTTTTCTTTTTCTCCGCTCAATGTGCCCTTAAACAATACGAATGGCCCCACACGTGCTATTTATGTGTTACAAAATATTGGACCAGACGCAGTGTTTGTAGTGCCTCAGGTACAATGCCCGGACAATAAAATTCTTGCCAGTTTCTTTCAAAGCGCCATTGAAATTCCTGAGAAACAGACACGTCAATTCCAGATTGGTTTTACAGCGATTAACACCAATGTCAGTGTGAATGAAATTATTGGTTGCCTCATCTCTGTTGGAAACTCTTCTATTTCAGTGTTTTTACAAATCACAGAGCGCAGCACCAATACACCGACAGGTAGTTTGGACACGTTAATCAAAATGATTCCTGAAAACAGAGACACCGAAGCGGTTGAATTTTTCTTTGATCCAGTCACTGTACTCAGTCTCAATTTAAGCTTTAGCGGCCTTGCTTTTCGCAGTGAACTGGGATTTGGTGTAACTGGCCCTGAGTTTGTTGTTTTAGACAACAAAGCCTTTTTGGGGCTCATTGAATTTCGCAGTGTATTGGTTTTCGCCTCTGCATTTGATGTGCAAAATCAGCTCATTGTTCCAGCAGGCGTTTCGCAAAGTTTAAACTTTATCAAAAAACGGATTGAAATTGATTTCGATTTGTTTGGGCTTTCTGTTCAAAACCTGGCAATTTTTGAAAACACGAAATTCACCTACCCCTTTACCAGCATCGCTCAAGGATTGGATGCGATTCAATCACCTGCTTTTCGGTTTGGCAACCTGCTACAAATCAGCGGATTCACAGAGTTTGGTTTGCCATTGCGACTTTTAATTGGGCTTTGCGCAGATCCAACTCAGCCCAACATCATCAAAAATAAGGCCTTTGCAACCAGTGCCTGCGAAACAGAACCTTTTACATTTACTGTGGCAAATTTGAGCCTGGGTCCCTTTCGTTTGGACAATATTCAACTTAGCTCCACGGTCGATTTTCGCCCGCACATTCCACTCAATGGTACATTAAGTGCGCGTGTGCCTGTTTTTGGCATTGCACAACTTGGTACCACATTCACCTTTGTGTCCAATGCGCTGACTGCCGGCGTGAGTGTGATTACTTTGGCGCAACCGGAACAAACGTTGTTGGTGCAAGTAAACCCTGACTTTACCTTAAAAAGCATTTTCTTAAGACTCAGAGGCAACCTTGATGATCAGCGGTTTAGCGTAGCGTTTCGTTCTGACGAAAACCTGTTTCGCTCCTTGAGTGCTTCTGTATCACTGCCATTGCCCCTTGGACAATTGACCGCTTTGGCCGTATTCACCGGGGTTTCAGATTTGCAATTTAATCAGGTAAGCTTGAATTGGACACAATCATTTGACAATGCGTCTGTACAACTTCGTACTTTGTTTGCGCTTTCGGGGTTAACTTCCGCCGAAGCCAATATCAGCCTGTTCTTTTAGCTTTTTCTAAGGAGCTACATCCATGAAAATTTGGAGCCGCACCATAAAATTTAGTATTGCAATGATAGGCATGATGATGCTTGGCACAATCGCGGTCGCTTATAACTGTGGGCCGGATCTTTCTATCACGATGTCTCACTCGCCCGACACCCTGTTTCCGGGAGATATTTTTACTTGGAGCGTGACAGGGATATTTGAAGATGATTTTATGTCTGAGGGCGAGCTTTCGTCTCAATTGAATACTGTGGCCCAATCGATTGATGTTTTTGATGTTTTTGTGACAATAACTTTACCTATTGGTGTGACTTTGCTAAATGTTACAGCGCCCTTGGCGATATGTGGTCAGCAAAATTTGTTGGTTACGTGCAATTTCGGTGAAATTTTTAACTATTATCCAGGAGATACGTTCGATATTGATCTGACGGTTCAGGTAGATTCAACCGTCCTTGGTGACACCCTCATCGCCTTTGCCTTTATTGATGTGCTTGGAAGTGGCTCCCCTGGCTCTGATTTTCCAGAGGATGATAAATTAAATAATTCCACTTCGGACACTGCATCAATTTCTCGTGTGATCAACGATTCGGACATCTCTGTGAGCATCGAAGACAGCCAGGACCCGATCCTGATTGGCCAGCCACTCACCTGGACGGTGACAATCAACAATGATGGCCCAGGCGACGCACAAAGCGTGACTGTCAGCGTGATCTTGCCGGATCGCACCACATTGATTTCAATTTTCTCGTTATTGGCTGCACAAACAAGCGATCCTCAGCAATTTCCTTTAACAGCGGTGCCCCAGTTAGTTGAAAAAACTTCATCTGCCCCATCAGGATCGACACAGACACAAAGTGTTGGTGGGGCAATTCCTTGTGAGGTCGATGGCGGTGGTGGGATTGCGGCTCCTTTGCCTTCAAGTGGCAACGTGTTTGATCGATCGGGCAGCCGAACCATCAATTGTCAGGTGCCTATTTTGCCTGCTGGCGCATCTGCTCTGATTGAAATTACAGTTGAACCTGAAGTGGCAGGCGTGTTATTGAGTTCTGTGTCTGTTCAAAGCACTTCTAATGATCCTTCATCTTTCAACAACAGCAGCGAACAGCAAACGGTCGTGAGTGCCCCGGCATTGTCAGTGTCTCCCACCTGTGTGGCACAAGGTGGCGCACTTACTTTGGTTGGCTTGTTTGATACAGTCGCTGATGATGCCGTGCAGGTTGATGACATGATCGCAACAATCCAGGCGGTCAGCAGCACTGGCCTGGTGGTAGGTGTTCCAGATTTGCCTACAGGCACAGCAACCGTCACTGTTGCTGGCATTGATGGTGCTGTTGAAATTCGAATCGACAACAGTTGTGAGCCTCGAATTTTAGGCCCCATAGACGTTGATGCCGGTTTTGTGATCGGCGACTTGCTTATTTTTCTTGAACCACAGGCCAACGATGAAGACCTGGTTCGTATACAGTCTCAATTCGGCTTGATCAATTTGGTTGAATATCCTGTGCTTGGATTTATACGTGCTGAAATCGCCAATGCAACCGCCCAATCCACACGTCAAATTTTGGACTTATTAAATGCAGACCCCGCCATTCGTTTTGCCTTTTTAAACTTCTTGTTAAATACATTGCAAAACGATCCCGAAGTCGGTCAGCAAAGTTGGTTGTTTGACATTGGTTTGCCTGAAGGTTGGGATAATTTCTTCCCAAATCGTGGTGCCAACACAATCATTGCCATCATAGACACGGGCACAGATTTAGACCTGTCTCAAAATGGCAGTGGTGAACTCAATTTAGATGATCAAGCTCCCGAAGGCCTCAACTTTGCACCTGTGCCGGAAGATCAAAAAACGCCCTTGGGGCAGGATGATTTAGGCCACGGCACCGCAGTGTCTACCATTGCCTCGGCCACAGAAGGCAACAGCTTTAATGGGGTGGGTGTTGCCCCAAATGCCACAGTTATCGCAATGAAAGTATTTGCAGTGGTCAATGGGGAAGTACGTGCCTCAAATGAAGGCGTGGCTCAGGCGTTGGAGAATGCATTTTCATTGGGTGTGGATGTGGTCAATATGAGTCTGGGCTGTCAGGGATGTAGTTCTGCTGATGAAGACCAACTCAGGCTTTTTTACAATGAAATCATCAACAATCTGCTCAAACGAACGCCTGCAGATCAAGCACCGATTATCGTCGCAGCTGCCGGAAACGATGGTGAAAACCTTGTGGATTCTCCTGCAGCCAGTCCTGCAGTTATTGCGGTTGGATCAGTCAAACGTAACTTGACAGAGCGCAGTCGTTTTTCTAATTTTGGGCCTGAACTGGATTTTATGGCCTTGGGAGAAAACCCCTTTACCACTTTAGCTGGCGGTGAATTTGGCACGGCCGGATTGGGAACCTCTTTTGCTGCCCCTCAAGTGGCTGGTTTGGTGGCGCTTATTCTTTCAGAAAATCCTGAGTTTAACTTTGATCAGGTGATGAATGAAATTCGACGCTGCTTTGTCGTCGATATTGGCGACCCAGGGTTTGATGAAGAAACAGGTTGGGGTCGAATATCTATTCCTTTGCCAGACGATGCTGCGGATGGGTGTTTGCCGTAGTTAAATTATGGAGGGCCTAAACGCCAGAGTTTAATGCTGCCATCTTCCATGCCGGCAGCCAAAAACTTCATTTGATGATCGAACTTCACAGACCTGAATTTTTGACCATCTCCCTGATAAGAGCGAATGATACTGCCTCGTTCCGCATCCCAAAGCACCACGGTTTCATCTGAGGACGCCGAAGCCACCAACCGACCGTCTCGGCTAATATCTACGGCTTCAACAGAATCTGTGTGGTTTTGAAAGGTTTTTACCAATCCACGTTGGCTCAAAGTCCATAATTTGACGCTGCCGTCTTTGCTGCCAGAGACCATTTTACCCATTGGGCCAAATGCCAAGCTGTGAACAGCACCAGAATGGCCTCTGAATGAATTGAGGAAAATCCCTGAATCAATGTCCCACAATTTGACGGATTTATCCCATGAACCCGTGGCAAAAGACCGACCATCCGGATTGATTGCCAAGGAAAATACTGGGCCTTCGTGAGCTTTGAAACTGAGTAATTCCTGACCGTTTTGAGCATCCCACACTTTGGCCAGACGATCGTTGGATACAGAAATCAACTTATTTCCATCGGGTGTAAAAGCCAAATCACGAACCCAGAATAAGTGCCCTGCCAAGGTATGAATCAAGTTGCCGGAGGCCACATCCCAGATTTTGATGGTGGTGTCATTGGAAGCAGACGCCATACGCCTGCCAGCTGGATCAAACACCACGGCACGAACTGCATCCTCATGCGCTTCGATCTCCAAGATTTCTTCACGGCTGCCCATATCCCAAACAATCAGATCGCCTTCTTTGGAGCCGGACACCAGGAGCTGTCCATCCGGGCTGAAATCCAGTGCATACACACGATCTTCATGATCAGTAAGTGTGCAGGCAATATCCAAACATGGTGGCAATCCTTGACCAAATGGTTGAGGCTCAGCCCATCCAAATATTAAAATGACAATAAATATGAATAAAAGTTTAATTTTCAATGTGATCACCAAAATCCTATGGTTGATTATGCCTAATATAGTATGCCCTCAGCAATGATAATTGCCGCTAAACAAAATGAATTTTCCATGAAAACAGTCTAAAGCTATAGGCGATTAGGCATCTTTTAAATTATAGTAACACAAATAACAAAATCGGAAATGGCTACCCTTTGTGAAAGCTAGGTGCGCAAAGTCACGGGCCTAAAGGAGACATCCTATGGCAGCCGGATTGCCGACATTTAAAACACTGCCCTCGTTGTTCGTTTTTCTTCTTACCACATTGCTTTTTGTTGTTCCCACATTTGCACAGGATGAGGTTGAAGACCCTGCGGTAGATGACACCCCCTTCGATCAGGGTGAACTCATTGAAGAAGACATTCAGACCGAATCTGAAACGTTTACGCCTTCCGGAGTAATCAATGTGATTCGAAATACCATTCATAGCGAAACCCAAACCGACTCTGCAAGCATTGATAATGTATTAATTCCGATAGTGGAATCTGCCATTGAAGAAGGGGTTCCTCCCGGCAACGTTGTCTCATTGATCAAACATTTGGACAAGCTGGGCCTGAGTCCAGATGAAATGGCCGCAGCCGTGGCACGCTTGAATGAATTGATTGCCTCAGGCATGTCGCCTGGACAAGCGCTCAATCAAGTCAAAGCAGAAGCGAATTCCAATGAAGATGAGGATACAGAAGCAGATGAGACTTCTACAAATTCTGAAACTGTGTCAAGCTCAAATGGCAATGGAAACAACGGCAATGGTGGTGCCCCCCCTGGAGATAAAGGTTCTGGGAATAATAATGGAAAAGGCAAAGCAAAAGGGAAAAATAAAAAGTAGTGAAGTGCTTTTAGCTTCTTAAGAAAATCAAATGAAGTCATCATCTTAAAATAAGTCTAATGGAGAAGCTTTTACATGAGCGTCTCGTAAATTTTTTAGCCATCTACTTTCATTGATCATATTTCAATTTTCACCTCGATGGCTAAAGCTAAAAAATTTTGCGTTATCGGCAGTAGGTTTGCACCGTTCCGGACTGTGTGCTGTTCGCGCGAAACTCAAAATCCCAACAGTTGCTTCCCGTGTCTGATTCTCGAAAAAGAGTGGCGCTCATACCAGAGTCCTCAAACGATTGATGCTCAAGGTGGCGCCAGCCATTCTCGTCAACGTAGTAATCTGTCACGAGTGTTTCAGAGGCTTCACCAATACGCCCGCCATAAGGTGCAGAGTCGCCCTGATTTCGAAACGGTCTTGGTTCAATTCGCAGGCTTTCATCCACAAATGCACGGTGACAGCCAATCGTGTATGGTGCTTCTGTGGTCGTATAGTACGCATACGAACCATCATCGTTTTGATACGCATTGCATTCATCCAACCCATCTTCCGGCAAATTGTTGAGATTGTTAAATCGTCCGCTGCCGTAGTAGTCGGTGCCGCCAGTGCCAAAATAAATCGGCACACCATCAAGGCCGTAGGCAATCGGCGAAGACAGATCGTGATCATCCAGGAGGCAGACGGGTGCGTAATGATAGTGATAATCTTCTCCCTGTCCTGCGTGACCGCCACATTGATCTAATTCTCCCTGCAGCGCAGTATCACTATGCGGATCGTAGAGGTGAGGCGCGGTTGAAACGTCTGGCCGACGTTCAAGATGGAAAATTGGAACACCGTTGACTGCAAAGGCCATTGGTCCTTTAGCCGTAGCTTCCTGATAAATCTCACTCAGCCAAGTAGGATTTGTCGGAATTTTCCAGTCATAAGTAAACGGTACCGGCATACGCAAAATCCAGTTTGTAATGCCCACCATCATTTTATTGAGAGGGTTTTCGGGGCTTTCTTCGGGCAATCCTGTGAGCGTGTGCACATACGTGTAATCCTCATCACAGCTAACGGTCACAAATTCCGAATAAGCACTAAAGGCCTCTATGGCAATCGCACAGACATCATCACTATTTTGCTCCGTAGATTGCGCTATGGATAGGAAGGAAAAACTGACAACGATCATACCTGCAGAAATATATCTAAATAAAGTTGATAAAGACATAAGCATCATCTCCAGCAAAGAAGTCTCAGCACTATATTCTTAAAGTGAGGTTTACGTCAACTTGATCTGATTTGATGCTTAGGAACAGTATTGACTTGCCAACTTCATAAAACAAAATCCGTGACTTCATCAGTGAGGTTTGCAAGGAAAGCGTCCCGATCTGGATGTGTATCCTCTATGTGAGGAGGCAGCTCATTCATGAAAGTGAAATGACCTGCGTTTTCGGCCAGTCGCATCTTCATATTTGCGCCGGAGGGAAGTGCATCTTTAAGAAATGTTATTTGGACGGGTGGGGTGATTGTGTCTTTTTCTCCAGCCCAAGCAAGGATATCCGTATGGACAGCGTCTAAAGCACCTGGTGCCCTAAAAAAATCAGTGGCAGGGGCAAACAAGGCAAGGCGATCAAAATTCAGTGTAGAACTGAAAGCGGGTAGCTTTCCCATTTGGGTCGACAGTTTACCACCTGCAAGCCCCAACAAGAGGGTGGCCCCAATCGAATGACCTATGCCCGCAACAGAAGCCTCTCCCGAAATCAGGGACTGGACTGAAAAAATAAGTCTATGGGCGCGCGATGTCAATTCTTCTTCGGTTGGAAAGGGTGATGCCATCATTTCGAAATGAGGCGCAATAATGGTACAGCCTTTGTCTGCAAGCACTTGCAATAAAGCAAGATGGCGCATGGGGTCACCGCCACGCCCAGCCGCAAACAAGACCGTATGGGTTGTTTCGCCATCACCAAGCTTTAAGACTTTAAAGTCAACCCCACCATCACTTAATGTGGTTGTCATATCGATTTTAGAATTGCTCATGGATTGTCGCTCAATCGATCAAGAGCAAGTATGGCTTTCCGAAGGAGGCGTCTTGGGTCACGACTTGAGCATCGCCTGCATCACAGGGAATATCCGCTAAGGCGCAGCGCACGATGGTAATGTCATTGAATTCTGCCCAATAGATAAACCCGTTGTCTATGAAAATGCCCCAGGGTGTATCGAATTCAGAGCCGTCTTCAGCAACGATTTCGGCATCAACTACATCACAAGGAATATCGGCCAAGGCGCAGCGCCTGATGGCTTCGTTATCAACTTCCGACCAATAGATAAACCCACCATCCAATAGGATGTCTATTGGAATATCGAATTCATTACCATCTTCAGCAACGACTTCGGCATCAACTGCATCACAGGGAATATCGGCCAATGCACAACGCATGATGGCATTGTCAATCGCTTCGCTCCAGTAGATGAATCCACCATCGATGAAAAGGCCCGAAGGAAAATCGAATTCATCAGGAACATCTTCAGCAACGACTTCGGCATCAACTGCATCACAGGGAATATCGGCCAATGCACAACGCATGATGGCATCGTGATTAGCTTCAGCCCAGTAGATAAATCCACCGTCAAGAAGAATATCATTTAGACCATTAAACTCTGCACCATCTTGAGCAATGATTTCGGCATCAACTGCATCGCAAGGAATGTCGGCCAAGTTGCAGCGTCTGATCGTATTGCCTGAGAACTCCGACCAGTAGATGAAACCACTGTCTATTAAAACACCATTTGGACGCGTGAATGTGCCAGGTTGGGTGACGTTTTGAGAATCGGCTGCATTACACGGTATTGATGCCAAGGGGCAGCGACGAATCACATTATCATTTTGTTCTGTCCAGTAAATGAAAGGCGGACCAAATGGTGTGGTTCCATTTCCCATATCAATGGGTCCAGAACAAAATTGCAACAACAGCAACAACAACACACCCAATGCCCCTTCTCGCTCGATGGTGCAGCCTTGTATCACCATCACAAGGCCCGCAAAGAAACTGCCGATGCTGCTGTATCGAATGACCTTCCAAATGTGATTCATCTACATCCCCTTAACCATTTTGAAGCAATGCAACATTATATGTCAAAGATTATATCAAAATCAACAAAGGGCGATCTGGTTTCAAATGACCACTCGATTCATAAATTATCTATATCTGCTGAGCGATCTGATCAAATTCATCCAAACTCAATGTTTCACCTCGTCGCTTTGGGTCAATGATTGCATTGGTCACAATAACATTCATCACAGTTAAGACTGAATCCCTTTAAATGGCGGCGATAGTTAACAATTCAAGACGAATAACGTGATTGTACAGATGATCTTTTATTTAGGAAAACTTTGTTTGAAACCCGTTAAGGACGCCATGCGGGATTGTCGTCACCGGTGCTGTTGTCGTGACTGAGGTTGGTCGCCAAGCCGCCGCTTGCGGCCACGATACAAATATCATCACTCGATAAGGGCGAGTTGGTTTCGCAGAAGAAGGCAACAAACCGGCCATCAGAGGACCATCTGGGCACGTCAACATCGTCCAGTGCAGGATCGACGGTGAGTTGCGTAAACGAACCGCCGGTGGCGGGCATGACACAAATTTGATTGTTACATTCAAATACGATTTTTTTGCCGTCCGGGGACCAAGCCGGGTCGAGACCAGTAATGCCAAGGCCTGTTGTCAGGTTGCTCACCACGCCGCCCGCACTGTTTATAACACAAATATGGACACCACAGTTATAGGCAATTTGGGCACCATTTGGAGACCAATCGGGCCGACCATCATCGGTGCCTGCAGCACTGGTCAGATTGTTGGTCGTCCCACCCGTAGTTACGGTGCATACGTCATCGCTGCATTCAAAGGCAATGGCCGAACTGTCCGGTGCCCAATCTGGCAATTGGTCACTGGTGCCAAGCGCTGTAGTCAGGCTAACGGGCACACCGCCCGCACTGCTGACGGTGCAGATATTGCCACCACATGACACAGCAAATAACGTGCCATCCGGAGACCACTCCGGAAACGGCCCCGTGGTCACCACACTGGTGACAGTGGTTACGGCACCGCCATTGCTTGAGACCGTACAAATTGCCGGCCCACAGCGATAGCCAATTCTCTTGCCGTCTGGTGACCATGTGAGTGTATCGCCACCTGTGCTGGTTAAGGTCTTCACTGGCCCACCATTTTGAGACACCGTGCAGATTTCATTGCTGCAAGTAAATGCTATCACTCCAACGGGGGTGGCTGGAATTTCATCGGTAGGGCCACTACAGAAATTCAACAAAAAAATCAATAAGAAAAACAACACGCCTTCACGTTCAGTACAACCCTGAATGACAGAGAGAATACCCGTGAAAAAAACACCAAGAAAAGAATACTTAACAACCCTGAACAATGAACGCATGCCAACCTCCTTGGCCCAGCATTCCCCTCAAACTGCATGGACATACATTATGGCACATGATAACTGAAATAGTCAATAGGATCGATCTTCCAGGACATCTTCTGTCATTTGGGCCAAGCTCAGAGCGTCATCCAGCGCCCGATAGGTTAAATCCCTTGAGCGATCTGATCAAATTCCTCCAGACTGAGTGTTTCCCCACGTCGCTTTGGGTCATGTGCTTTGGAGTTGACTTTGCGACGGGATTTCGTTTAAGGTTGCAAAATAAAATCTTCATCTTGGTTAAGGAGTTTAAGATACGAGGGGTGTGGAAGGCAGTTCGTTATAGTGGTATTGGGGTTTTCTTTTCAGGCATCATTTCTGTGATTCAAGGCTGTTCATTTAAAGAAGGCGGATTGGCAGCCATGTTGTTGATTTTGCTGCAATTTTGTTCTGCGCCTTTGGACAATGGAACTGATACAGGGCCACCTCCTGTGATCGTAATGTTTAGCGCCGGTCAGCCTGGCAGTGGCGATTTAAGAACCCTTGGCAGCGGTGCAGATGGCAGGGAAGGCGCAGACAACTTATGCGTTGCAGCCGTACCCGCAAGTGTCACCACATCCAATGTTCGAGCATTTATTAGTGTGACCAGTGCCGATGAAATCCGCGACATGCCAACAAACTATGGTATACCTACCGATCTTCCGATCATTTCACCGACAGGAAAAACTGTGGCAAACGACTGGGTAGATTTATTTGATCATGCAGTGACCCCGCTACCCGATACTTTAGACAATCTGGATGTCACTGATCCTACGGATGGAGGCACTAGGTGGATGTCCGGCTCATCGGATAATGGAGGTATTGCTGGGGCCCTTAATTGCAATGACTGGACAACCGGCAACTTTGGTATTGTTTTGACCTCTGGTCTCACAAACAACCCGTCGAGTACTTGGATGGCACAGGGTGACACAGGGTGTGATAATGCCACCGTCGAGTTGCTATGCCTTGGTTTTTAGCGTGAGTCAAACGGACAAAACAGGTCAGTTTCAATGTCTCAATCAGGAATCATTAAATCCATCTAAAGTTGTTGAGCGATTTGATCAAATTCCTCCAGACTGAGTGTTTCCCCACGTCGCTTTGGGTCAATAGATGCATCTATGAGAACTGCATCAGCCTGATCGGGTTTGAGGCTGAGGAAGGGCGATTGAATCATCGCTTGGCGAATGGTTTTGCGTCTGAGGTTGAAGGATGAGCGAACCACTTTGAAAAAAACTTCTTCATTGGCAGTGAATCGTGGTTGGTCAAGAAAGCGAAAACGTAACACAGTCGAATCAACTTTTGGCCGAGGGAAGAAAACCGTTTTTGGCACATTGAACAAATGTTCGGCTTCAGTGAAGGCTTGAAGAAAAACACCCAATGAACTGCCTTTTCCACTGCCCACGGGAGCCAGCACTTTTTCGGCCAGTTCCTTTTGTACCATCACCACACCTTGGTTGATGAGATGGCGCGATTCCACAATTTTTCCGAGCAATGGAGACGTGATCTGATAGGGCAGATTGCCCACCACATCAAAGGGCGTTCCGAGGCGTTTAGATATTTCCTCAAAGTTTACATCTAAAATGTCCTGATGAATCAGGTCAATGTTGGGAAAGGATTCAAAATGAGTTTCTAATATAGGGATCAGCCGATCATCAATTTCCACCGCTACAAGCCCATGCGCTTGGCGGGCCAGGGCAAGTGTCAATGTACCTACACCCGGGCCAATTTCGAGCTGATTATGGTTGGCATCTGTCGCGGATACAATGCGATCCACGATATGTTCGTCACAAAGAAAGTTTTGTCCGTACCGTTTGCTCAAATGAATGTTGTTTGAGTCCAGAATTTGTTTCAGCACACTGGGCGAAGTGAGTTTAGGGACATTCATCGGCTTAGTTCCAACGCGTCAAAATATCTTCACGGCGGAACAAGCGCATCCCTAAAAACAGCATCAGCACATCCATGCCACCCATAACGGCCATACTGAGAAACACAAACTGCATCGAAACCAGGCCCTGAAACGTGAAGATGTAATAAAGCGATCCCATCAAAAACGGGATCATGATCAAGCTGCTGAGCTGATACGCCGCCCTTGTATCGCGGGTGAAGGACGAAATCGCCATTGCTGACAGCACAGAAAAAACTGAAATAATGGGGGCCAACCCAAACATGGCCATCAACCAGGGCGGTTTGAAGAACAAATTAATAAAGCTCCAAGGAATCAGGTAAATGAGCATCCCTGAAAAAATACCGAACGACAGCCAAGTGATCAACAACCCTGGAAGCACCGATGCCAACGCCTTTCCTAGAAAAAGCTCCAAGTCAGTCAAGGGCGTGGCCAGCAACGGTTCAAGCGATTTTTGCTCTTTCTCACCGACCACCGAATACACCGCAATCGCCAAAGGAATGACCAAGGGCATGAACATGAAAAACATCAGAATGTTATTAAGCAAAATCGCCCAATCGCCCTGGAGTTGCACCAAAATTTCTTCTTCGGCAATAAAATCGCCATAAGTGTTGTTGAACACCACCAAAAGGAACACTGAGATGGACAACAAAATCAACGGCGCAATAATGACACTGAGCAACACCATCTTGTTCTTAAACATCTCGCGCCATTCCTTTTGCATCAGCGCGCGCAGTCGTCGAAAATTCATGAGCCAGCATCCTCCCCGACCAAAGCGAGGTACACATCCTCCAGCGATTTTTCTTCGGGACGCACATAGCGAATCTCTGCGCCATGCTCAACCAAACGATTGATCACTTGGCTGTTTTGAGAAACAGGATCATCCAGCGTCATCGTCAAACTAGATGGTTCAATATTAAGTTGCTGCACGAATGGAAAATCCAACAATTGGTCTACATTTTTTGGCATGTGATTGAACTCAATCACCGTTTGCGCTTCAAACAATTCCTGCTTCAACTCACGCGGGACACCCACTTTGATGAGGGTTTGTTTCATCATGCCGATCTGATCACAAAGCCCTTCGGCCTCATGCAGATTGTGGGTACAAAGAAAAATGGTTCGGCCTTCCCCTTGAGACAATTCGGCGATGGCATCACGAACCGTCCGCGCCGATTCAGGATCAAGCCCAGAGGTGGGTTCATCCAAAAACAGAATTTGCGGGTCGTGCAGCAACGCCCTGGCAATGGCCACTTTTTGCCGCATCCCCTTCGAAAACGTGCCCACAGGGTCTTTCCGCCGATCCCACAATCCAAGCGTGGTCAAATGTTTTTCGATCTGCTGATCGCGATTCTCAATCTCAAACAACTTGGCATAAAATTCCAGATTGAGATACGGAGAAAGTTTTTCGTACAGCCCTGGGGTTTCGGTCAGCACGCCAACGTGATGTCGAATCTTGTGATTGTCCCGCCCCACCGAAAAACCAACCACTTCAGCTTTTCCGCTACTGGGAGGAATGAGTCCCGAAAGCATACGCACCGTGGTTGTTTTGCCAGCGCCGTTGGGGCCAAGAAATCCGAACACTTCGCCGGATTGGATATGAAGATTCAAATCTTTAACAGCAATGATATGCTTGAAACTTCGTGTCAGGTTTTCGGTATGAATCATGGAAGCCAAGCACTCTCTTTCAAAATTTTCCGATTAAGAATCAGACGTATGTTCAGATTCGCGATGCTGTGATCTTCTTGCAGCTTCAGGATCAAAAGCCGCAAACAAGCTCAACAAGGCTTGGAAAAAATTTCGGATGTTTTCCAAAATGGTCGGTGGTTCATGTGAAGCTCGTCTCATCATCATCGCATCCAAACGGTAAAAAGATTCAACCAAGGATATCAAGAAACAGGTCGCTTTGAAAGCGCCACCTGCCATTTTCGGTGGGGGCGTACATGCGTGTTCCACGACTTGAATGCAGCCTCACTTGGTTTCCAGTGATAACTGCGCAAAATCCAGAATGTCGCCATGCCCAACATCACCGTGGTAAGCAGACTGGCCTCTGGACCAAAATCGCCACCAGTCAGCCAATCTGGGCCGTTCAATGTGAATCGTTGAAAATAATCATCAAACAAAACACCACTGACCGGCGAGCCAAAAATGAACCCTTGGGTAAAATTCCAGGAAAAGTGAAAACCAATCGCCGCCCACAATGTTTTGTTCTTCAACACCATCGCCCCCAACATCAAACCAGCCAGACTCAAATTGATGATGCTGATCGGGTTGACATTAGGATTGTCCAAATGAAACAACGCAAACCCAAGTGAGGTAATCAGCAACGCAGGCCACTCTCCCACCGACTCTGACAGCGTTTGCAGCAAGTATCCACGAATCAACAATTCTTCAAGCAACGCCACCGAGATGTGAATGACCACATAAACAAACACTGCCTGAGCCACACCTTCGGGCATAAAACCGGGCATCCATTCGGATTGATTCAATAAAAACAACACCGCAAAAATCAACGAAAACCAGAGTGCGCCAAAGCCAACCCCTGCCATCATTTCTGGAAAGGTGGCACGATTGAATAACAATCCAACCGAGGTGATCGGGCGACGATCCACCAAGCCTGTCATGACCCAGGTGGCGAGGATCAAAGCAACCAATGGAATGAGAGAAATGCCGCCGATTAAAATGACCAGAGACACAAACAACAACACTCGCCAACCGAGGCGTAGGCGTTGGTCATCAAATAAGCCGGATCGGATGGTCTGAAGAAAGTTTTTCAAAGCAAACGCAGTATAGTTGGTCAAAAAAGATTTTTCCACCTGTTTTCCATTGACGAAAAACACAAAGTAGGCTAAAATATTTGCAATTGTGTTGTCACCACTTCAAATTTGGGTGGTTTGAGTAAAGAGCCTGTCCACGCCATTCGGCATCTATCAATTTCAGCCATACAGAGAGACATTTTTTGGGCAATTATTTGCAACATTATATAAGGAATGATCAACCTCCTTGCTCTGCAAGGCACGTGCCTAGGGTCGTAGGCTGCCAGGGTTTTGCCGTTTACACCTTCCAAAACGGTTTTTTTCCTAGCAATTTACACAACCCCAACCATGGCCGTTTTCCTTGTAGAGAAAACTCCTCGGCAGGCTCTAACTCGTTTGGGGTACATCGTTTCAGTGAGGAACAACAGAGTGAGAGGGAGATGGTTTCTCCTTGAACAAGAGAACCAATTGCGCTCGGCGTCCTGCCTGCCGGCGCAATATTTTTTCTTTCGATCAACACCTCTTTAACAACTAAATTCTGTAATGGGTTGAAATTTTTATTCGAGATATGGTAAAAAATGTGACTGTCCCATAATTGTCTTATGGGACAGTTTTCATGTCTAGGACCTGATCGAAATTCGGGAAAAAGCTCGCTGGGTTTAATTTGACCTAGCACACACATCAGCCGTCACGGTCAACCCGGTGCGTTGCAACTCGGGGATGTCGCTGGCACAGGCCTTGACACTTAACGGGTTGCCGTCCAACTTAAGCGTGGTCCCCTGCATCAGTTTGGCATTGGTCAGCAACGTGTCAACCTCGCTGATATGATTTCTACTCAAATCCAGATGATCCAGGTTGGTCAATCCTGCCAGCGGGGACAGGTCTTCAATCTGGTTGTCGTACAAAGTTAACTCTTGCAGGTTAATCAAGGCCTCCAAGGGAATTAAATTGCGAACGGCTCCTCCGGTCACCAACAGGCGATTTAACTGGGTTAACCCGGCCAGCGCAGTCAAATCATTGACACTGCTATTTATCAGCAACAGCAATTCCAATTTGTCCAAACGGACCAAAGGCCCCAGATCACTGAGCGTTGGATTAAAATTCAAGGACAGATAATTCAACGCCTCCAGGCTGGCCAACATGCTTAAATTATCAACGCCGGTTGAATTCATGCTCAAGGATTGCAATTGGGACAACTGGGCCAACACGCTGAAATCATCAATGGGATTGAACGACAAAGACAGTTTGAGCAAATTGCTCAAACCCGCCAACGGTCCCAAATCGACAACCGCATTTTGATCCAAATACAGTTCTTGCAAATTCTTCAAGCCGGCTAGCGGGGTCAAATCATGAACCTGGTTGAGATTCAAAAACAGCACCCTCAATTCGCTCAACCCTTGTAGCGGCGTAAGGTCGCTGACCTGATGGCCGACCCAAAGCTCTCGCAAAAAAGTCATCCCTGACACCGGCGCGAGGTCGTTGACTTGGTTGCCGTTGAGGTAGAGAAATTGAAGTTGGTTCAAATTGTTCAAGGGCGAGAGGTCGCTGATTTGGTTGTTGGCCAAATTGAGTTTCCTCAAGACGTTTAATCCGGCCAACGGAGCCAGATCTTGAACCGCCGTGTTGTTGGCACTCAAGTTTTGCAGCTTGGTCAAACCCGCCAGCGGACCTAAATCTGTGAGGTTGGGAGAGCCGCTGAACTCGAACGTCATCAGGTTAGTAAATCGCTCGATCCCACCCAAGTTGTCGATGGATGATCCAGGCAGTTTGAGCGTGCTCAACGCTTTGGCCATGCAGTCGGTGAATGGAACCTCTGCACTCTGCACTCTCGATTGAATCGCCGCCTGCAAACCAGGATCGTTAAACGTGACAATGACATCACTGTCGCAGTTGCTGGCTTCAGAAGCGTTTGTGTTTCTACCCGACCCACAAGCAGAAATTATGAAAGCTAACGAAACCAGCATAAAAACACCTGCTGATCGCTGAAGCAGGCGTGTATTGAACACACCTGCATGGTGACCTTTTAGAATGGGCTTCAGCACACGATTTTGCTTCATCAAATGCCTCCTTAATATTTCTGTCGCAGTTCGGCGACTTTTGATCTTTAGCCGATGGGGGACAACAGACAAAGCCTCCCAAGGCATGTTAATAACTTTCCTTACTATAATTTAAACTACGCGGCTGGAAGTTCAAACTTCCCTGGCTTCTCTTGTTGGTTAGATAACCTGGAAGTTTGAGGGTGGATCAGGCCAAGCCCCACTGAACATGATCTTCTTCAAACATCAACGCAGGGTTGTTGGACTGCGAACGAAATTGAGAATATTCAATATCTTATGAGACAGATTACGCCAAATAATATGGTCGCGATTGACTTTGAATTGATCAGGATCAAACTGCAAACCTAGCTTTACAAATTTTTGGAATCATGATTTTTTTCATGCGTGTTTCAATATCTCCCAAATCATTCAAGTGTCTCTTTTTTTCAACACAGACTCGACAATTGCCAACCATACTCATCAACCGATCATTTTTTGTTTCCAGACCATCACCCTGGGATCCAAAAATTCCTTCCCTGCGTAATCGTTAGTGAATCCAATAGAATTTCAATCGAGGAAAGGACTTTAATGAAATATCTTTCTCTGCCATTTGGCTTGATGTCAAAATCTTTGTTCTCTGTCATTTTGGCAATGGTCGTTTTTGGCACTGGTGTGTCTGTTGATTTTAGCAACGGCACTGCTGATACAAATTCACTCTTCCAGGGGTTGGTTGCACTCTCTCAAGATGAGGAAGCACCCCCACCGCCCACGGACGAAGACATGGCAGACACAGTTGAAGCAATGACCCCAGAACAGATGGTCAACTTCGTGGCTCTGGAAGCTTTTGTGGCTTTTATTGCCGAAGACTTAAACACTTTTTGGGACCGCTCCTTCCGCGTGTTCCGCGCGCCCTATCTGGCCCCTATGTCCGTTGAGCTTTACACCGAACCCATCGAAACCCCATGCGGACCTGCTGAACTCAACAACGCTTTTTACTGCCCTGTGACGCACAGCATTTTTTATGATGGCAATTTTTTAAATGTCAAAGGCACGTCCATTGGTGATTTCGCTGTGGCTGTGGTGATTGCACACGAATTTGGCCACGCCGTTCAAGCCTTGTTGGGCTTGTTGGGTGGCTTCACCATCCAGCTCGAATTGCAGGCCGACTGCATGGCCGGTGCTTTTACCAAATACGCTAAATCTTTCGGCCTGTTGACCGAAACCGACCTCGACGAAGCCTTTGACTTACTGGCTTTAATTGGTGACCCCGAAGGCATCCCCTTCTTCATCCCGGGCGCACACGGCACAGACGAACAGCGCAACGCCGCTTTCATGGCCGGTTTCGGCGAAGGCGTGAGCCGTTGCTTCAGCATTGTTTAAAAAAACTCGATTCAACAAAACTAAAAACCACCCGATGAAAAATCATCGGGTGGTTTTCTTTTCTCTATTAACACTAAGGAAATTTTATTCAATCACGAAAATGTTCATAATCATCGCCGTATTAAAAATCAAAAAAGCCCAGATTGCAGTTGCATTAGGCGATTGTTGCTCTCAAGGTTGGATCAATTTGAGTATCAAGTAGATATTTTCCCAACGCTTTACTCGCGGAAGTGCAACCTACAGTGAAGCCGAAGAAGGGGCCAAAATCTTGTGTGGCTGCAAAACTGGTAAAGAATAAATCTTTCAAACTGCTTTGAAAATATTCATCCAGCACGGGAAAGTCATTTCGTGTCTCAATTTCCGCCAAACAGTTTCCAGAAGCAAGAAAAGGCATTTTGTTTACATCCATGCGATAGCCCGTTGCCAACACCACGTGGTCAATGTCCAATTCCTGATCATGATTGAGGGTGATTGTCATCGTCTCAGAGGCATCAGTTTCCACTTTCGTTAGTTCCGTGTTGGGCCAGAACCTAATGCTGGGTTGATCCAGACGTTTGGCCAACCAGGGTTCGAGTTTGAGGCGGCCTTCCTCCCAGAATCGTTGAGCCAGAGCCTCTTTTTCCACCTCAGTTTGCTTACGAAACCAGCCAGAATCTGCCACGGTCCGCCGCACCAAACTTGGCACCCAGGACCAGTCCGAAGGTTTTAACACTGGGGTGTCATGCCGATGCGAAACATGAACCTCTCGTGCGCCTTGTTCGTGGATCAATGCCGCCCATTCCAGCGCACTTTGCCGCCCGCCAATGATGAGACAACGTTTGTCTCGAAGAGATGCAAAATCAACCAGCGTGGCGGTGTGATCATATTTCCCCTCAGGCAACATGGCAGTTAGGTTTTCAGGCAAATTCTCAAAGCCAGAAAATCCCAGTGCCAACACCACTCGCTTGGCAATCAACGTCTGCCCATTGTCCAGCAGCGCGTGGAAAAGATGTTCCTGAACATCCAGCTTTTTGACCAGGTTTTCTTGCACAGGCAGGTTTTTCTCAGCCTGAAACCAGGCCGCATAATCTAGAAATACACCAATGGGAAGAGGCGTCAAATCATCTTCAGACAAATTCTCCTTTTCCACAAATGCTTTAAATGTAGACTTCTCTTGAGGATCAAGATGCCAGTCTGTTCCTGAGCGCAACATCATGCCATCGGGCATGTTGTCCTTCCAAAACACTAACGGCTTGCCCAGCACTTTAAAATCCAACCCGGCATGTTGAACAGATGCCGCCAAGGAAAGCCCATACGGTCCAGCCCCTATAATCAGTACATCGGTTTGATCATTCACCTTTTTCTCTCACCTCAATCGTTGAATTGCCAGGGACAAGCCCAGGCCGCCTCCCATGCAGATGGTGGTCATGCCCCATTCTTTGTCCCGACGCTGCAAAGCCCACATCAGGGTGGTCAACAATCGCGCCCCGCTTGCGCCCAAGGGATGACCCAAAGCAATAGCCCCACCGTTGACATTGACGCGATCCCAGTCCCAATTGAGCAACTTGCCATCGGCTAGGGTTTGGGCCGCAAAGGCTTCGTTTACTTCTATCAAATCAAAGTCGGAGATGGTCATATTCAACTGCTTCAATAATTTTTCAGAGGAATACACGGGCGCATAGAACAAATCAATCGGTGCCGTGGCCGCGGTGGCATAGCCTGCAATTCGAGCCAGCGGCTTGGCTTCGTGACGTTGGATTGCCTCTTTGTTCATGACAAGCAGCGCCGCCGCGGCATCGTTGAGTCCTGGGGCGTTGCCGGCAGTTACAGAGCCATCTGGCGTAAAGGCAGGTCGCAGCGCAGCTAATTTTTCCAAAGACGTGTCACGTCGAAAAGTTTCATCCTGTGGGACCCTATGATTGCCTTCGCCAATGGCAATCATTTCATCATCAAAGGCACCGGCATCGGTAGCACGGATCGCTTTTTGATGACTCTGAAACGCAAGCTCATCCTGCATTTGACGCGTAATGGCTGACTTTTTCGCAGTGTATTCTGCGGCGAATCCCATGTGATGATCTTCAAATGCGCACCACAACCCATCGTGAATCATGGCATCAATGAGCGATTGATCTCCCGCTTTCACTCCTGCGCGAAATTTGTAGAGGAGATGAGGCGTATTACTTAAAGATTCCATACCGCCAGCAATCATGCATTGACCGTCCCCACAACGAATCGCCTGCACCGCACTGACCACTGCCCGCAAACTGGCCCCGCACACCTGGTTCAACGTCACCGCGGGCACGCTTGCAGAAACCCCTCCCGCTATGGCGGCCTGACGCGCAGGCGCCTGGCCAAGACCGGCTGGCACCACGTTTCCTAAAATAACCTCATCAATCTGATTGCCATCGAGCCCGCTGCGATCCAATAAAGCACGCACCACAAAGCCTCCCAAGTCCGTGGCCGACCAACGCGACAGTTTGCCCAGAAAACGGCCTACAGGCGTTCGCACGGCATCTGTAATAAAACCGTCTTGCATATGCTGTTCCCTTTAACTGATGCGTCCAAGTGGATTTTAACCTCCGGCTTTTCATGCTGGAGGCAAATGTTCTCTTAATTTATTGTAGGTCTGTTCACAGAATCGAGCAAATCAAGCGGTGTTTGCTGTACCCAGAGTTGGATCAATTTGAGCATCAGGCGATCACTGGCAGGATGATCGTCCGAAATGAGCTGGCCTAAAATCCATTGCTCAATTGAAACACGGATCTCGACGTCGTCTATCGTTAGGTTAGAATTTTGATCTGCATCCAAAATGAGTGCTCGTTCCAGGCGCGTCAACGTCGGCAGCGAAGACAAACATAAATATTGATAGCCCAACGATTCACTGCGATTGCCTGTTGCGTCAATTAAAGTGATCCGTCCATGCGTGAGGCCAGGGACTTCACACGGAAGTACAACATCAACTGTGCCTTCTACGGTTGGCGGCTGTTTGAACGAAACACTCTGGGTGCTTGTTCCATCCACTGCAATTTGTTGTTCGATTTGAATGGTGCGGATATCCATATCGACATCTGAAAAATGCAACACGCCCTGCCCAGGGGCGTCTAAAAACACATGGTCGGGCAACTCAAAATCCAAAATCTGAGGCGGATCGCCCACAGGCACATTGACATCAATTAACCGAACAGCCTCACTCACAGCCGCCAGCACATTCAGCCGGGAATAAAGTCGACCTGTTCGTGGTGATGACGCTTTGTCTCCTGTGGCCTGAAGCACACTAAGGAGTCTATCAGGGCTGAGATCGGGATTGGCCTGCATCATCAGGGCAATGGCTCCCGTCACCAATGGGGCTGCCGCACTGGTGCCGTCGAAGAGTGCACCATCTGGCAAGCGGATACTGCGCCCAGGGGCAACCATGTCGAGAAAGGTGGCTTCGTTGCTGAAGCAGGTAAGGTGATCCAACACAAACAACGTGTCTTCACATAAGGGATCAGGTGACAAGAGAAATTCATCATACGTGGCCCCCACCGAAAAAACTTGAGGATGGCAACTGGGTTGGGCCAACGCATTGGAATGGCCATCATTGCCTGCCGCGCCGATGATGATTACATTCTGTTGCGCAATATGGGCCAACACATCCTGTTGATTGAAACGTAAATCAGCACAAGGGGTTTGAGAAAGCACTGCCCCACCCGCCACATCCTGCAACACCACACTCATGTTGATGAGTTGATAATTTCCCAGGTTGCGTTGCGCTGCTTTAAAGGCGGGTGCAAAGCCTTGGTTGAGATCGACTTGAATTAAAGAAACTTCCGGTGCCACGACTCGTAACAATTCAATCACACGTTTGGCATGCCCACTGGAAAAGTGGTCAATCACCATGACCGTGATGCCTTCGCCTCGATAGCCTAGTTTGTGAGCTTCTTCCAGTTGAATCACGTCAAGCACTTGTGCCAATTCTGGCACAACATCGATAGGCTGAACAGCACTGAATCCAGAAAACACAAATGCCAACAGAACCAACAATCGCGACATCACTCGAAACTAACTTTCGAGTGCGATCATCAAAGCTTTGACGCGCTGGACATCGACGGGATTGGTGGATACGCCATCAATTTTCAGCGACGTCCCCACAATGAATCCTGTCGCCGCAGGCAGAAAGGATTTTATATTTTCCGCGCTCACCCCGCTGCCCAAGAAAATCGGTGCAGATGGCGCAAAACCGCGAACCTGGTTCAGTTCGCCCTGATCCACAGATTTTCCAGTGCCTGTACCGGACACAACAAGTGCATCGGCCAAGGCGCGATCGATGGTGTCTTCGACTTCGTCTTCGAGTGGATAGGGGCCAACCGGCGCGGAGTGTTTCACATTAACATCGGCCAGGATTTTCACATCCGCGTTGAGTTCTGCTTTATAGCGCAATAAATCGTGTGCGATCCCTTGCAAAATACCCTGATCCGTCACACGCGCACCACTGAGGACGTTGACGCGGATATATTCCGATCCGGTGGCATGGGCAATGGCCAGCGCCGTGAGGCCATCGTTGCGCAGCACGTTGATGCCCAAGGGCAAATCGAACTGACGTTTCACTTCAGCTGCAATGGTCGTCATGTAGGCCACGGTGTGCGCTGGCACGCGGCCTGGATAAAAAGGCACGTCGCCAAAGTTTTCCATCATCAGGCCATGTACGCCGCCTTCGGCCAACAACTCACCGTCGCGTAACACATCACTTTGAATTTGCTGCAACGATTTTTCTGATCCTGGTGCCCCAGGCAACGAGGGCAGGTGCAACATCCCAATGACGGGATGTTTAATATCATTCCATTGTTTAATTAAGGTCATAAATTAGAATCCAAAACTGATTTCTGCCATCCCAAACGGACCACCAATGTTGTTGGGCGGCCCTTCAAATTCGATGCTGTCAAACGTCGTGCCCAACTGACTCCACTCAGAACTCCAAGGTGCCAACAGCAAACCAGCCCATATGCGCACTAAAAAATTACTCTGCAACACAGAAAGCTCATATTGAAGATAAGGCGTGCCCCAAACACCCCAGCGCTGGATGCTGGAAAACTGACCTTCGCCTGGGCGCAACACATCGTCAAAACCAAACACCAATCCTTTACGAACAGCAAGTTGTGATAAGTTAACCCCACCGGCCAACCCCGCACTGATGCGCCCTGCCGACAATTGACTCAAGGTCCAGTCAAACACGCCGCCAAAGAAACTGGCATCCAATGAAACAATTTCGCCTGCTCGGTTGTTCCAGAACAAGGCCGTCACGCCCAATTGCCAAGGTTGGTCCTTTTGAGGGAATAAAGATGTGCTCCCATAAATCGGCGTGGTTTCCGGCAAAGCAGGATACCCAGCCTGACGCAACGCATTGTTGAGATCGCCAATGCTAAGCAAAATATAGCCTGACCCCTGGCTGGTCAAAATTTGCACAGGGGATTGTGCCTGAACCTCGTGTGCTGCAAACACAGCGATGAGCAACAGCACCAAAATGATTGAAAACTTTTTCATGTCACACTCCAAAGATGAGGCTCAAAGTTAGGGTCGGTATCAAATTCATTGAAAACGGACCGCCTTCCAGTTCCACCCGTCCAGGCAAAAACCAGGGCGACATGCTAAACGTGCCAAGCACCCCTGCCTGAAGTTGCAGTCCCAGACTCCCTAGATGGTATTCGCTACTCACATAAGGTTGCAACAATAAAAATTCTCGCTCAAGCAGCACGGCAATGGGTTGTTTCAAACTGTCTTCAAATGTGGTGGCATTGCCACTGAGCAGTTCAATCTTCCAAACACCCGCACCAATCAACGCCCCGATGGAAAATTGGAGCGCCGTATCCTGAACTTGAAAAAGCAATTGTTCCAGAAACAATCCATCATAGTTCAAATTCAGCGTGGCCGAATCAAAGTTGGGTTGTTCCACTGTTCCGCCCCAAGCACCCGTGAAGCTAAACATGCCCACACGCAGATCGCGCCCACCAAACCCGCCACCGCCGAAAGTCAAATACAAAGGCTGTTCGACAAATTCAATGTCGCTGTCAAACTGTGTCGACATCAATGTTTCCAGCGGACCCAAATCCAACAAAAGCCCCTGAATAAACAGGCCGCCGCCCACCACAAAACCTTCTAATTCATCAGAAGGTTCATCCTGTGAATAAGACAGATAGGGCAGGCTGCACAGCAGCACACAACACAGAATGAAGCCACAGCATTTATAAATCCCTCTCAGGTCGGCCACCTCCACCTCTCACAGTTTTGGTTTCTTTGGATTAGTTGCTGCCGACGATCTCAACACCTTCCAGGTTTAAGACCACTTTTTCAACATTGCCGGTGGTGTAGTTTGAGGCAGCACACGCAGGTCGGGCCGCTTCCAGACAAAGCGTTTTGACATCCACTTCCACCGAAATGGTTTCACGCATCTGCCACACATTGACCTGACCATCTTTGGCATTGAATGTGCGTTCAAACCAGTTGCCCGCAGTAATCATGGTGCCATCGCGCCCCCATACTTCCACGCGGCCAAGAATGTACGTGATGTCCGCATTGCCGTCGTTGAGCATCTCAATTTCAAGCATGGGCAAAGGTCGATCTTCATCACAGAAATTATTTAGATCATCAAAACTGCAAGATTCCACCCATTGAGCTTTCATAATCGACGCATGAGGATGAATGTAGTTGTGCGAGCCTGTGGTGTCTTCAAACTCAATCACCACGTCATACATCTCCTCTATTGTCACAGGCGGTTCAGGGTCAGGCGTTTCCGCCGGTGGGGTGGGTGCAAACAATTCGATCAAATCACAACCCGTCAGCAACAACATAGAAACCATAGGCAACAACAGCCAAGAAAATGTTTTTCTATTCATAGTGCCTCCAAGTTTAATGAAGTTTTTCCGATTGAACAATCTTTTACATTTTTTACATTTGTTTTTGAAGAGTTGTTCTTTGTGTGATTCTATTTCTAAAAGAAAATTTCTATGGCTATTGAATGAGAAATCAATGTAAAGAACTCATTTGCGCAAACCAACCGTCACCAACTGAAAATAAACTCAGCTCATCATTCCCACATAGGCAGAGCATTTTCATGACAGCATACCACTCAACAAGAAAAACCTATGTAAAACAGAAACACCCCACACAAGTCAATCGTAGCCCCCTTGAGATCAAGGGGGTTGGGGGTTTGAAGTCTTTAACCATTATTTAAACATGCCTTTTGCTGCGTTGTTGAACAACTCTCCCAGGAGGGAAGAAAGGCAAGCCCCGCTCATTCCCTCTGATGAAAGATGTGAGCGGGACTGTGGCTTCTCAAAGACGCGCGACCTTACCGTCTCATCCAGATTGAGCCGGGCTCAATTCCCTACCGCCACGCCAATAGGAGTGGTGGCTCCGGTAACGAAAGACTGGTTGGGGCTTGATCCATCGTGGCAGTGTCCTGTTACATTGTATTTATCACACAACGCTGAACTTGTGGCATACGCAGAGATAGTGTCAAGGGCCAAAAGTGAGACCCTGTAAATATTTCCCTCGGAAGAAGGACCCAGCGTCTAGATCTCCGAAGCAGCCGCCGGGTGATGTGGTGGTCACACAGTGCAGATGACCTTCGGTGTCATTCACATACACGTAAGTGTCTTTAACCAATAACGTCCAATATGGCTTCACATGAAGGAAGTCACCAAACGAGACCGAATCGCCCAAAACCGTAAGATCGGTGACTGTGGCAGAGCAGTTAGCAATCTCGCATGTTTGAACCGTTCCTACAACCCATTGATAAAATTCTTCTGGTTCGCATTGAGAAATCGGTTCACCTGGTTCGGGTTCTTCGCATTTTGACTCGAAAGTCTTAACCTCAGTGGCTATCCAGTAGAGATTGGTGTCTGTGGATGTGAGTGCCCAAAGCCACCCAAACTTAACATTCAAGGTCAGGAAGACAGATTCCGTGTTCATGCAGTTGGCTAGCTCGCAGCGATAGATCCTGTTTGCTGATGACCAATACATTTTATCGCGAACCACTGAATCAGCAGCATTTTCATCGTCTGTTCTTTCAGCCGTGCCATCATCATCGCCCATAAGAAGCGGACTGGAAATAGATTCACCCGTGATCCATAGCTGAACCAGGCTCAAAATAAAAGCATCATTGATAACAGTGTCATCCCCTGATGCCGAGTCACCCAGAATCCACAACTGAATGGCGTTGAGGATTTCCGAATCGTCTAGCACACGATTTTGATTTTTATCCAAAGCGGAAGCCATTGTTTGAACTTCCTGTTCACCACTCGATTGTGCGTTGGAGATGAAATCGAATGGTGTAAGAAATAGTGCCAACATCAATAAGGCTGTAAAAACTGCGTAACGGAATGTTTGAAAAGCCTGCCTCATGAAAACCCTTTCGAGAGACTATCGCTGAGTCGCTGGAGTTAAGATGATTGAATGCTTAGAACAATTCTATGTCGGAGAGGCGCTTGTTTATTTGGGGCTTGGAAAGATTCCCTTGCACAGAAGACATACGGTTAAAACTTTCTTGAAGTCACATCTCATTACGACAAAATATTATTACCGATTATTGCGATAATAGTCAACTGATCTAAGCTTATTACATACAGAAAGACTTTGTGAATAGGGGTATGTCATGGCTAAAGAGCAGCGAGATTGGCGCAAATACAACGAGCAATTGGTGATGAGAGGAGAGATTCTGCTAGGGCTGGATGTGCTCAAAGACTGGCGCAGTACGGTGGATGAGATGAACAAACACAAGCAAGGGCATCCTTATGAGTATCCAGACATCATGATGCTACTGTATGCGATGATGTGGGCAGCGTTTCATATTCCGTTCCGCAAACTGGAAGGGTTGGCTCGTTTTTTGGGTAGGCTACTTGATTTGCCAGCCCCAGACTACACTACATTCTGTCTCAGGTTTCCGCAGTTGGAGATTGAGGACAACCTTGATCTAGATACCTCACAACCCATCGTGCTGGCCATAGACAGCAGTGGTGTGAGACTCACGCATCAGGGCCAATGGCGTCAGCATAAGCACAGCAGAAAACAGTTTGTGAAGCTGCATGTTGCCCTGGATGTGAAGACCAAGAAAGTGGTGAGCGCAGACTACACTCTTGGTCACCACCATGACACGCGCTCATTTCCTACGCTAGTGAAGCAAGCAAAACAGAAAGCCAAGATTGAGCGAACCTTGGCTGACTCTGCATACGATGACAAACGCAACTATGCGCTATTGAGACGCCATGGCATCAAGCCAGGCATACGACCCAAAGGCAATACCAGTTTTTTCTGGAACAAACCACCACGAACAGCACGAACTGCGGCGGTGAGAAAGTGGATTGATGATCCTGAAATATGGAAAGACAAGACTGGCTACAGAAAACGAGCAGTGGTAGAAAGCTTCTTCTCATCCTTTAAGCGGCAGTTTGGCAACCAAGTCCAGAGCCATGATTGGAACAACATCATATCTGAATTGAGATTGAAGATTTCACTCTACAACCTGTGGGTTGGTCTGTCTCCACAAATGGCTGATAATTGAGTTGGTTGCTTGGGAAGGGTGTTTGCTAAGGGAGTTGCTCAACAACGCCGCCTTTTGCCTCTAATAAGGATGGAACCCCAAACTGTTCAACCCAGTCGTTTCCTCCAACCCATACATCAAATTGAAGCACTGAACCGCCTGCCCCGCTGCGCCTTTCATCAAATTGTCGATGGCGGCCATGACGACGAGGCGACCGGTGCGTTCATCTTTTTCGAAGCCGATGTCGCAGAGATTGGTCCCCGCCACCAGTTTGGGTTCGGGGAAGCGATAGATGCCGCCACGTTCTTTGATCATGCGAATGAAGGGCTCGTCTTTGTATGCGCCCAGATACGCCTGCCAAACATCCTTCTCGTCATAATCACCTTCGATGAACACATGACAGGTGGCCAGAATACCGCGAATCAATTCCACGGCATGTGGTGAAAAATTGATCGCTTCGGTGGGCAAGCCCAATTCCTGAATCATTTCCGCAGCATGACGATGACCAGTGGGTTTAAAACTGCGAACCACGCCACTTCGTTCGGGATGATGTGTAGAAAGATTGTAGCTGGCTCCTCCTGCAGAAGACCCCACCTTGGCATCCACAATCACAGTAGAAATCTTAAAATTATCTACTAGAGGTTTTAACGGAAGAATCGCAGACGTGGCCGTACATCCAGGCACCGCCACCCATTTGGCGTCTTTGATTTCTTCACGATGCAATTCGGGCATCCCATAAACAAAATCTTTTAAATACGCTTGCTTGGTGTGTTCGTGCTTGTACCACGTCACATAATCCTCAGGATTTTTCAAACGAAAGTCTGAACTCAAATCCAGCACTCGTTCTGCCCGAGACGTAAAATGTTCGACCTGATCCATCACTGTGCCATGTGGCAGACCGGTGAAAAGCACATCCACCTTAGGCAAATCCTGCGGCTCGATAAACTTTATATTCGTCGCCCCACGCAAGTTCGGATGCACCTTGGCAACATTCTTACCCTTGTACTGACGCGAAGTGACAGCCACAATATCGGCATTCGGATGCTGCAACAACACACGAAGCAACTCCCCGCCCGTATAGCCTGAGCCACCGACGATGCCGATTTTTAACTTTGCCTCAGCCATTACGTCCGACCTCCAGAGCATAGTCCAACATTTTCTCAGGGATGTTTACCCCTGTGGTGTCAATGCTGTTACGAAATTCCACCGTGTAATTGACTTCATGAACCATGATTTCATTTTTGCCTTCAATCAAATCCACAGCCAAAATCCCTTTGCCCACAGCAGCCGCAGCATCTAAACAAATCTGTTTCAGTTCAGGCGTCAACGGACAATTCGATGCTTTCGCTCCGCGTGCCGTGTTGGTGATCCAATGCTCTGAACTGCGATAGATGGCACAAATTACGTCATCTCCAAACACAAACGCACGAATGTCACGCTCAGGTTTGTCGATAAATTCCTGCATATAAAAAATCTTGTGATAATAAGAACCCAAATGATCCTTGTGCTCCAGCACGGCTTCTGCCGCATCACGATCATTGATCTTCGCCATCAATCGACCCCAAGAGCCGGTCACAGGTTTAAGGACCACTGGGTAGCCCATCTGTTCAATTGCCTGTAAAGCACTCTCTTTGGTGAACGCCACTTTTACATCCGGCGTTGGCACCCCCGCATCCCGCAGCGCTTTGGAAGTGGCAACTTTATCTCCACACGTCAGCGCCACCGGATAACTGTTGATCGCCTTCACCCCAGAGTTTTCAAATAGATTGAGCGCATACAACGCACGGGAGTGCGATACATCGCGCTCCAACAACACGTCATAGTCAAACTTGCTGTCCAAATCGAAAATCACATCACGGCTGTCCACCATCACAAATTCAATGCCACGTTTTTTGGCAGCCTCAATCAATAATTTCTCTTCCATACGAATACGGGAAAACAACAATCCCATACGAATGTCATTCATAACGTCACTTCCTTACTTTCTAAAAACATTTTCAATTCCAAAATTTTCAAAATAATTTAAAGGCTCTAATCCCCCACCCCCCCTTTTCAAAAAGGGGGCTACGATTGGGCTGCGAGTGTGGGTTCTATTTCACGATTCATTATTCTTCGTGAAATATAGAAAATTTCTTATCTTTCTTTTGCTGCTTTGACGCAATAGTCAATCAGTAATTTTGGAATATCGACATCGACAGCCTGTAAGGAGGTTTTGAATTCCATCGCACAATTCACTTCATGGACAGTGAACCCGTCCTGTGTTTCCATCAAATCAACAGCAATGGCTTCTCCGCCCACAGCCTGCGTCGCTCGTACACACAAGTCATTCAGTTCATCTGTGATTGGGCAATTGAAGGTTTTTGATCCCAGTGATGCATTGGTAAGCCAATGCTCCGAGGTGCGATAGGCCGCGCAGATGGTTTCATCATTAATCACAAATGCGCGGATGTCGCGGTCAGGCTTATCAACGTATTCCTGCAAATAAAAGACTTCGTGGTAGTAGGAACTTAACTGAGATTTGTGTTCCAAAATAGCTTCTGCCGCCGTGCGATTTTCAATCTTGGCAATCAAACGGCCCCAGGAACCATCCACCGGCTTCAGCACCACGGGATACCCCATCTCTTCAACGGCTTTCAATGCACTTTCCCGGGTGAACGCAACTTTGACAGCAGGTGTGGGAATCCCCGCATTGTACAATCGTTTTGAGGTCAACACTTTGTCCCCGCCTACACGGGCAGCATCATAGCTGTTGACTGTTTTTACGCCATCACGCTCCAAGGCATTGAGCACATGCAAGGCGCGGGACTGTGAAATCTCGCGGTCTAACACCACATCCACCTTGGGCAATGACGACAAGTCCAACACCAGATGGCTGGTGTTCAGCATCACCAGCTCAACGTCGTCGCGTTGCTGGATCGCCTGAACCAGCATCTTCTCTTCGAGTCGAATGCGCGAGTGCAGCAGTCCAAATTTAATGGGTTTCATGTTTTAAAATTTTCAAATTCAGTGACATAGATTAAGCCAATCACACCGGCCAAAGGCGTCGGCTTTGCCTTTAAGATTCAATTAGAAAACGACAAAGCCAACAGCACCAGCACCGTCAAAGACAGTCACTTTCTTTGGCCAAATGTAAAATCATGTGAAATCATTCGCCCCAGTCTTCTTCTTCTTCAGGGGCCAGTTCAACTTGAGCCGGGTTGGTCGCAACCACTTCAAGTTCTACGCTGCATGCGTTGCACTCAATGATCTCGTGTGCCATCACATCTTCAGCGATTTCCAAGGCAGTGCCGCATTCTGGACAATTGGCCATGATATTCCTCCTGGCAGTGAAATGTTAAGTTTTATTGAGCTTACCATCCCACCCACGGAGGGTTGGCTGGCATTTGATAAATTAATTTTAACTTGCGTGGTGAATGAGAAAAAAGAGTGGTTAGCGGGCGCCCCCGCGTTTACGGCAACGACGGAAACCTTTGCTGCAACGCGGTTTAATAAGATAGATATTTGTGCCCATTGTTGAAAACATGCGGTGATTGTAGCGAGACAGCCCAAGGGTGTCAACTGCTTTTCCTCTGGACAGCCATATTGCCAATTCGGTAAGATATAAACATTCTGGAAGTTTTTCGGCAAACTTTCTCTATCTCTGGAGGCTGCATGAAACGAGTGCATGTGCTGTGGCTGGGTTTGCCACTTCTAATTTTATTGAGTTTGATTCAATTTGGTTCTTTAGACGCCAAACAGGCGGGAAGTCGTCCCGAAATTATTTCGATCAACTTCCCAACCCTCATCCCGCCCGATGGCAGTGCCATTCAGGGGCAAGTCGAATTCAACGACAATGACAATGATTCCCAAACACTGGAACTTAACGTGATTCGCGCCTACAATTTTGCGGACATCACCTTTTCAATTGTGACCGAAGAGCAAACCCCTAGCAAGACAAGCTTTTCCCTATCTTCTAGCGACGTACAGCCCATCGCCCTGGAAGCCATCATCATCGATGCCCAAGGCAATCGCAGCCGCCCCCAAGTGTTTCACTTCGCCGCTGCTGATGAGGAAAATGAAGTCTCCCCTGGTGTGTATTTTATGAGTGCCTGGGGGCAACAGGGTCGTGGCCCGGGGGAGTTCGATTTTGAAGGCCCACAAGGCATCCGCACCGGCCCGGATCAAAATGTGTACGTGGTCGACAACGGCAACCATCGCATTCAGGTGTTCACCCCAGCCGGAGAATACCTCACCGAGTTCGGCAGCCAGGGCCGTGGCGAAGGCCAGCTCAGCTTCCCCTCAGATTTGGTGTTTGCCCCCAATGGCAACATTTATGTGTCTGATTCCCTGAACCACCGCATTCAAGTATTCGATTCTGAATTCAACTTTTTATTCATGTTCGGTGAAAAAGGCTTTGATGATGGTCAGATGAACGCACCGAGAGGCATGGTAATCACCTCCAAAAACGAACTGGTCGTGGCCGACGAACTCAACGGACGCATTCAAGTCTTCGACCTCGATGGCGACTACCAACGCAAATGGGGCCAATTGGGCATGGGCGATCCTGGTCGATTCAACGTGATTGTCGGTGTCGATGCTGATGCCGATGACAACATATATGTGGCCGATGGCTTCAACAACCGCATCCAGGTGTTCGATGACCAGGGCAATTTTTTGCGTCAGTGGGGCGAGTTTGGCAAAGACGAATCCCAGTTTGACGACCCTGTCGGCGTGGCTGTGGCTGCTGAAGGTTGGGTGGGCATCACCGACAGCTTCAGTGATCGCATGCACATCTGGACCACCGAAGGCGCTTTCCTGCGCAACTGGGGCTTCCAGAGCGACGAACCGGGCACCGGATTCAAACTCCCACTCGGTGCAGCCACTGATGGTTTAGGTATGTTATATGTGGGCGACCACTTCAACCGTCGCGCCCAAGGGTTTTACATTGCTATCGATCCAGAAGAAATTCAACAGGCAAATGAAGCACTTGGCCAATAAAACAATCTTTCCTTTTTGAAATTTGAATGGTCATTCCCACGAACGTGGGAATGACGTTCATTTATCAGATAAGAATTAAATTAAGATGCTGACGATCAAATGCCCTGACCACCAGCATCTTCCCTTTGGTAAACAGAATCGAAGCAGGCAACTTTTTCACTTCATTTGAAACCCCTCGCGCTGCAGCTCGATAAAGCGTTTCGTTATAAAGCGGATAACGCAGCCCTTGCGTCAACACCCCTTCAACGGATTCACTGATGGGAATGAGTGAAAGGCGTTGTCCCTTCCAGGCATCTTCAAACACCACATCACCTGGATAGTGCAGTTGAAGTTTTTCGTAGTTTGCCCATAAAGTCGATTCCACACCTTGAGATAATCCCTTTTCCAATAAAAACAGATTGCTGAGCGTGTGATCCGAACGCCCACCCCATCCCCCAAACACATGGATGGATTTTGGCTTGTGATCCAGTGCCAAATCAAACGCCAGTTCCAGGTCGGTCTGATCTTTTTCGACAGGATGCCAGGACACATCGGTATTTTTGTTTTCCAGCCAGGTGCGGTCATTGCGACGAATGGAATCCCCATCCCCCACAAACTGATGCACCTCAAGACGAGCTTGTCGTGCAACGCGCGTGCCACCATCCGCAGCGATGATGTGATCACATGCTTGTGCCAACTTTTGTAGCAGCGGACGCGGATGTGGATCACCTGCCGCGAGAATGAGGATCTTCATGTGCGAATTGTTCACTGCAGTTAAGTGAATTTCAACGTTGATTGATTTTTCCAGAAAATTGTGTCAATCTTTTATAACCATCATTTATTATTTTGATGGTTAGTAATTCTGTCATGATTTTCAAGAATGGAGTTAGATTAGAGATGACAAAAGCACACAGACAGACGGAAGCGGAAATTATCGACCACATTCACTCAATTTTCACGGCCTTTATTAATCAAGATCGTGACAAGTTGAGGGAAACACACACCAAAGATTGGATGGGTTTTCTCGGTCCAAGCACCCAAATTGAACGCGGCATTGACGCCTACATGGAAAATGCTGAAAAATCGTTGAGTACGTGGAAAGGCACCAGCTACAAACTCATCGATACCGAAGTGAAAGTGTATGGCCAAATCGCCCTTGTGTTCTACGTCGCCGAGTATCAATGTGTGGATCACGAAGGCACAGAATTCACCATCCCCCTTCGCTCCATCGATATTTATCGACAGGCGTCAGATGGCTGGATTCAGGCAGGCTCACACATCACCGTGATTCCTTCTGGAGGCAATTGGGGCGAGGGAGATCGTTAGCGAATAAAAACACAACACTTCAGGGAGGCACAACATGCAGTCAAATACAACCACTATCGTTTTATTGGTCGCGACAGTTGCTCTATTGGGCGTGGCAGGGATATTTTATCTTCAAGGACAATCTCAAGAGGCGGTGAGCACTGTGCAGCAAATCCAACTGGAGACGACCAATCACGGCAGCTTCGATGCTTACGTGGCCGGTCCCAATGATGCCAAAGCTGGTGTATTGATTGTCCACGACTGGTTCGGCGTTTCCGAAATGACCAGAGACACTGTGTCTCGATTGGGCGAACTCGGCTATCGCACCGTCGCAGTCGATCTTTACAACGGTCAATCCGCCACCAACCACGCGGATGCGTTTGCCTATATGAATGCTTTGGAAGTGGAAGCAGTAGACGCAAAACTACAAGTTGGCCTGGACTTCCTCAAAGCCCCTCAACGCAAACTGGCCACATTCGGTTTCAGCATGGGAGGCATTCACTCCTTGAGAGCGAACCTCGCTGATCCATCTTCCGTGTCCGCAACCGTCATTTTTTATGGTCAAACCGTCAACGATGCCAGCGAGTTGGGTGTGATTGAAAGCCCCGTGCTGTTCGTCACTGGCTCGAATGACAATCCCGAAACAGGTTTTGAGTTTTCCAGAGCAATGGGCGAAGCAGGTCAGATGGCCGAAATCTACATTTATCCAGGTGCCGCACATGCTTACGCACAACCATTGTTTAACAATGGCCAGAATTTTGATGCCACAGCCACCCGTGTGTCCTGGATGCTGGCTGAGGATTTTCTGGCTCGTCATTTGGACTGAGGACAAAACGTCTTGTCAGAAATCTGAACACCTGTTACCATACCGCCATCATGATATGGCGTGGAATTGTTCATCAGTATTTATCGTATTTGCCGCTTGAGGACAAGCAACACATCGTCACCCTCAACGAGGGCAACACCCCGTTGATTCGCTCTCCCTATTTGGAAAAACACTTGGGGGGCAACCTTGAGGTTTACCTCAAGCACGAAGGCATGAACCCCACCGGCTCTTTCAAAGACCGTGGCATGACGATGGCCATTTCCAAAGCCAAAGAAGCCGGTGCTAAAGCCGTCATCTGCGCTTCGACGGGGAACACCGCTGCTGCTGCTGCTGCGTATGCATCCCGCGCTGGGATGAAGTCATTTGTGATCATTCCTGAGGGCAATGTGGCGCTGGGCAAATTGGCCGCATCCTTGATCTATGGCGCCAAGGTTATTCAGATCAGCGGTAATTTTGATGATGCGCTTTGCTTCGTTCGAGATATTTCTGAATCACATCCAGTGTCATTGGTCAATTCGGTGAACCCTTATCGAATCGAAGGCCAAAAATCGGGCAGCTTTGAAATTTGCGATGCACTGGGTAAAGCGCCTGAATTTCACGCGCTTCCCGTTGGAAATGCAGGCAATATTTCGGCCTATTGGAAAGGCTATAAAGCCTATCATGATGCAGGCAAGATCGAACAAACCCCAATGATGCTCGGCTTTCAGGCTGCCGGCGCTGCCCCAATTGTGCATGGGCATCCCATCGAAAACCCGGAAACGGTGGCCACTGCTATTAAGATTGGCAATCCTGCAAGTTGGCAAATGGCCGAAGCCGCCCGCGATGAATCTGGCGGCATGATCGACATGGTCACAGATGATGAAATTTTGGCTGCATATAAATTACTCGCCTCCAAAGATGGCGTATTCTGTGAACCCGCTTCGGCTGCGGGTGTGGCTGGCGTATTGAAACTCAATGAAACAGGATTTTGGGATGATAAATCTGGCACACTGGTGTGTGTCCTCACTGGTCACGGATTAAAAGACCCAGACAATGCCATCAAGCAGGCGGGCCAGCCAATCAGCGTGCCTGCCGAACTCGATGCTGTACTTGAGGCAATGGATTTATAACGAATTGAGTGTGGGATCAAATCCCCCTCAATCCCCCTTTTCTAAAGAGGGAAGCAAAGAAACCCGATTCGTAATTTAGAACAACCATTCGCAGTCAAATCGTAGCCCCCTTTTTGAAAAGGGGGTTGGGGGATTAAAAGCCTTTACCCTAAAAATAATTTAGAAGTTAAAAAATGAAGGACTGGTTTTCATGAAATTTGTGGTGTTTTTGGGCGACGGCATGGGTGATTATGCGTATGATCAAATTGGTGGCAAAACCCCATTACAAGCGGCCAACATACCACACATGGACTGGATCGCTCAACATGGTGATTTAGGTTTGATTCACACCATTCCTGATGGGTTTCCGCCAGGCAGCGACGTTGGCAATATGACGGTGATGGGGTATGACCCAAACCTCTATTACACAGGACGTGCGCCGATTGAAGCGGCCAGCATGGGGTTGAAGCTCAATCCGACTGACATTGCCTATCGCTGCAACTTGGTTCATTTAGAAGAACGAGATGGCCAACTCCTCATGGAAGATTACAGCGCCGGCCATATTGAAAACGATCTGGCACATCAACTTATTAAAAAAGTAAAAAAAGAACTAGACAACGATGTGTTCGCCTTTGAACCTGGCATCAATTATCGCCACATTTTGGTATGGAAAGATGGACCAACTGTAGAGAAAAGCACCCCACCTCACGATATTTTGAGCCAACCAATTCAGCCTCATTTGCCACAAGGAAATGGTGACACTCAACTGCTTGAACTCATGAAACAGTCGCAGGAAATTCTCAAAGACGAGCAAGCCAATTCCATCTGGCTCTGGGGCTGTGGGCCGATGCCGCAACTCCCTTCGTTTGAATCCACCTTTGGTGTCACAGGCTCGGTCATTTCAGCAGTGGACCTGATCAAAGGGCTTGGTGTGCTTGTCGGATTGGATGTGCCAGATATCCCTGGGGTGACAGGCTATTTGGACACCAACTATCAAGGCAAAGTGGACGCTACGCTAGACACACTGGCCAATCACGATTTTGTTTATGTCCATGTGGAAGCGCCGGATGAAACGGGGCATGAAGGCGATCTCGACAAAAAACTTCAAGCATTGGAAGATTTTGATGCCAAGATCGTTGGCCCTATCATGGAAAAGTTGCCTGACTTTGGCGATCATGCTGTGTTGCTGCTGCCCGACCACTACACGCCTGTAGAATTACGCACTCACGTGGCCAATCCTGTGCCGTATGCCCTTTATCGCAGCACGGCTCCACAATCCTATCCAGACAGACACTACGCTGAACCTGATGCCGCTCAAACTGGCCTGGACGTCGTTCAGGGGTACCGTTTGATGAAGCAGTTTATCCAATCGTAATCTCTTTAATTCTTCGCGTTTAAATCAACAAACCTTGCTCCTTTTCTGAGTGTGATGTAGGCTCTTTTATATGAGTATAAATCTTATACAATGTGTCTAAAGTTTTTCCAAATAGGCATACTTTCAAATGTCGCTGTTTAGGGGTTTGAATATGAATTGGATTTCTGCACATAAAACACAACGGATGTTTTCAGAGTCCGCACCGGTTTGGTGCGGAAGCCAATTCATATTCTCCATTCGAAAATTAAACTTGCAACGGTTCGTCCCTCGATACAAGAACGTGTTGGGGCTGAAGGCTTCTTTTGAAACCTTCAGTGAAATCTTTTGTGGTGAGCAACAACACATTAATCCAAACATCAAACAAACCAATCAACCAAGAAACTTCTTCAAGCGAAAAGCATCTACAACGGCAAACCACGCGAAAGCGTGGGACGCAAAGCTACGACCTACTAGGTATGCACGACCATCGCAAACCTGTCGCAAGGCAGGGACGCAAAGCCACGGGTCCCTCTGGGATAGCCGGGCTACCGTAGGCGGACTTAATGGTGGACGAGTTACTAGATGCACATCATTAGGAGGTGCTTTTTCATGAAGAAATTTAGCTTTTTCATTGTGACACTGACGATTTTAGGTATGGTGGCTTTTGCCGCTATGGCAGCCAAGGACAGCGACACCACTAAGGTGGGCTTTACCTTGGAGAAATACTTTTCCCTGAACGTGGAAAAAGGTTCCAACGTGGAGTTCGGTCGTATTGACCCTCTTAAGAAGGCCTATACGAAAAAGAACGGTTCCGCTCTTGCAGTGGAAAGCAACACAAACTGGAGCCTCTCTACATCCAAAAAAGTACTTCGCAAGCCCAACGATGCCAAAGGCAGTCAAGTGTTAAACGCCCTGTCCGTCACCCTTCGCAGCGTAAAAGGCAAAGGCGATGACAACGACATCCGCGTTGACTACAAACTCTCAAACCTCAGCGACATGCCAGCCGGCGATTACGTCGTTGAGGTTACTTTCACTGGTAGCACGAAGTAACCACCACATAAGATTCCGACAAATCATGCAAGCACATCAGGGCGAGCTCATGCTCGCCCTGATTCTTTTTTAGAAGCTATTTTTAAGACAAATACAAAATGTAAAAAACTTCAATCCCCCAACCCCCTTCATCTGAAGGGGGCACGATTTAGGCTGCAATTGAGGATTCTAATACTGTTCCATTTTTCTATGCGAAGGGTCGTTAAAACATAGTAGATATGGTAGATTACAAAATCACATAAATATTCCAGATAGATCAATGCTGTCTGAGTTTTCAAAAGGAATGCCTTAGGTTGAAACATATTCTATGAACCAATTATTCTGGAGTGAAGAGAACGCCCGCCTTTTTCAACTCTATGCGGTAGGACTTCATGGTAAAACCTATCCAAAAGGGAAGAAAGGGATTGCCTCGTGCTTTGCAGATCTGGGTGTGCTACAGATAGACACCCTCCCCATCCTCGGGCGCAATCACGATTTGGTGATTCAGGCACGAGTGGATGGCGTGCGTCCCGATTTAACACTGGACACGTTGCATCAAGAGCGTTTGGGCTTTGAATATTGGGACAAAGTGTATTGCATGATCCCCATCAACCATTTTCCTGTGCTGCGCCATTTTATGGAAGGAAGCGAGGGAAAATCCTCCTGGTTCGCCGAGCGTGAAAAAAAGCTCAACAAAAACGCGCCAAGCGCTATGAAAAAAGTTTATCACGCGGTCAAACAAGGTGGACCTTTGTCCAGTCAGGAATTGGAAGATTTGGGAGGCCCTAAGCAAACACAAAAAGGGTGGAGTTCGCCAAAATATGCCAACCAGGCTTTGGACTTATTGTGGAATCACGGCAAACTGAGCGTTGCCCATCGCAAAAATTTTCGAAAGTATTTTGATCTGACTGAACATGTCATTCCCGCTGAATTTTTCAAGAAACAACGACTTAAAAAAGACGAGATGTGGACCTACTGGCTCAAGAAACGGGTGGCAAACGTCGGTCTCTTGCCATTGACAGGCGACAATGAAGCTTGGGCATTTGTAAAACAAGCACGCACAAAAAAGTTGATCGACGGTATGTTAAAACGCGGGGAATTAACGCAGGTAAACATCGAAAATATCAAGACACCGTTTTTGGCCCCCAGTAACGCAGACGCCATACTCAATATAGCCAGCGCCAAAAGGCTCAGTTCCAAAGCCAGATTCATCGCGCCATTGGATCAACTCATCTGGTGTCGCAACGTCATAAAACAGTTATGGCATTTCGAATACATTTGGGAAGTCTACAAACCTCAGGCCCAGAGACGTTGGGGATATTACGTGCTACCTATCTTATATAAAGATAAATTCGTAGCCCGCTTCGACGGCAAGTATGACCGTCGCACAGGAACGCTTTACGTTTTATCTTATCACAAAGAAAAAGGTGGATTGCCCAAAACGCATCAGGCTATTGAGTCGGCATTTTCACGTTTCCTCAATGATTTAGGCGGCGAAAAGATCGTTTTTGGGCCGCAAAAGAAATGAATACAACGCACATTTGCACCACCTTTTAAAAATCTCCTTGAGCTTTTGCATCAAAAAAGTTAAGGTCTTGCTAAAACCGCATTGAGGTGAGACCTTTGAGTGTTCGTATTCCGTTGATTGCTGCAAACTGGAAACTGCATAAAACGTTGTCTGAGGCGCATGATTTTTTGGATAAGTTTCGACAGGAGTTAAAACTTCAGGATGTGGATGTGGTGATTGCACCCTCATTTCTTGGGCTTCATTCAATGGCCATCGCGCTGCAAGGCACGCCCATTCATTTGGCGGCACAGAATGTTTACTTTGAAGAAAAGGGCGCATTCACGGGCGAAGTCTCTGCGGGGATGTTGCACGATGTGGGTTGTCATTATGCAATTGTGGGTCACTCTGAGCGTCGCGCTATTTTTGGCGAAGATGATGCAATGATTAATCAAAAAGTTCGTGTTGTATTTAAAAACAACTTGATCCCTATTTTGTGCATCGGTGAAAGTTTGGAGCAACGAGAAAATGGCGAGACTGAATCAGTCTTAGAACGCCAACTCAAAGCCAACCTCAATGGCGTGGTCCCCAATCAGGCCTCAAAACTGGTCATTGCCTACGAACCTATCTGGGCCATAGGCACAGGAAAAACCGCTTCATCTGAAGATGCTCAGGCTGGCTGCAAATTTGTTCGTGATGTGATCGATGACATGTTCAACAGCGATGTGTCCCGATCCTTGCGCATCCAATACGGCGGCAGCGTGAAACCAGCCAATGCTCGCGAACTACTCAGCCAACCCGACATCGATGGCGCTCTGGTCGGCGGTGCATCCCTAGACCCAATTGATTTTGAAGCCATTGTCAGAAGCGCTTTGGGGTAAAAAATTCTGGTATAAGCATTTGCGTTTTTGTTCTAATAACATATGATACAACGTGTGGTATCTCCATAAGAATTTATTTAGCAAAGGGGTATGCATGCGATCATATGGGTTGTTTATGTTTTTCGTTTTATTGACGATGGGGGTTTCATACTTTGGCATTGGGTTAAAGGTATTGATCAGCAAACGCCCTCTATTTATTTCATCTCGTTGGTATTTCGCAATGATCGCGATTGCTTATGTTCCTTTTGCTTTTAACTATTTTTTTCTTCCTGGGCAACTCAGCTTAACATCGATGTTGATGCCAGTCATTTTTGGTACGTTGTTGTTGTTTTATTGGTTTATTCTCAAAGGTTATATCGCAATTGGCATTACTGATGAGGGTTTTGACAATGCTCTAAAATCTGCACTAAAACAACTCAATTTGCCTTTTGAAGAGTCATTGACTCGAATCGTATTGGCTTCCAAAGGTGTTGAACTACAGGTTTCCATTCAATCTTGGATTGGAACCGGACAATTAAAAATCAAAAAAAGAAGCAAGGCTGGCAACGAACTCCTTAAAGATATTGCACAATCAATGAATGATTACTTCAAATCGAACCAGACAAAAACCAATAATTTGACAGCCATTTTTTATTTAATCATGGGGGTCATTTTGCTTGGCATCTCAGTTTGGTCTTTTAGCACCCTAGGCCCTTTATTGGATCGCATCTAAAACTTGAATAAATCAAGCAACATGCTTATCAAGCTGAGCTTTCATGGCCCTTAGGGCTTTTGAGCGATGACTGATTTGATTCTTTAACGAGGTTGGCACTTCTGCCAGGGTTTTTGAAAATCCATCGGGTAGGAAAATTGGATCATAACCAAAACCATCACGCCCTCGCGCGTTGGTGGTGATTTGGCCATTGAGTTGGCCGGTGCTGATCAGTTCCTGGCCATCAGGAAAAACCACGACACACACACAGCGAAAATGTGCCTGACGCTTGGATTCACCTTTGAGGGCATCCAGCAGTTTGTTCACGTTGTCCTGATAGGTGGCTTCTTCGCCTGCATAGCGGGCGGAGTATACGCCAGGTGCGCCCTTTAAAAAATCCACCTCAAGGCCGGTGTCCTCAGACAGCACGGCCAATCCGGTTTCCTTGGAAATTTCAGTGGCTTTTTTTCGTGCATTGGCTTCAAGAGTCTCGCCATCTTCTTCGACATCTGCAAAAGGATGGTCATCACCACTAAGCAGAGTGACACTGTCTCCAAAGATGGCCTTAATCTCTTTGGCTTTGTCAGAATTCTTGGTGCCAAGTAACAGTTTAAGTACTGCCATTAAGCGTCTTCATCCGTAGGCGCATCGTCGCTTTTGGGTGCATCTTCTGCAGCCGCAGATGCGGTAGCAGCAGGGGCACTTTGGCCATTGCTTTGAAGCTGGACCTTTTGGTCTTGTTCAATGTCGTGCACACTCTTCAGCGTCAGTTCTTCAGAGAAATGACAGGCAGAATAGTGTCCCTCGATATATTCCTTGAACTCAGGCGCTTTCTCACGGCAAATGTCTTTGGCATACTGACAACGTGGATGGAAGTAACAACCGGATGGCGGATTGATCGGTGAAGGCACATCGCCCTGGAGAATGATACGTTCTTTCTGATAGTCAGGGTTAGGAATCGGTGCAGCTGAAAGCAATGCTTCAGTGTAAGGATGAAGTGGCTTTTGGAACAGTTCTTCAGTCTCACACATTTCGACCACTTTGCCCAAATACATCACGGCAACACGATTAGAGATGTGGCGCACCACGGAAAGATCATGCGCGATGAACAGGAAAGTGAGCCCAAATTCCTTTTGAAGATCTTCCAGCAAGTTGATCACCTGAGCCTGAATCGACACGTCCAACGCGGAAACAGGTTCGTCACAGACAATCAATTGAGGATCGAGGGCCAAAGCACGGGCAATCCCAATGCGCTGGCGCTGACCGCCGGAAAATTCGTGCGGATAACGTTTGGCGTACTGCGGGTTCAAGCCCACAGCTTCCAGCAATTCGGCCACACGGGCTTCGCGCTCATTGGAAGAGCCGATTTTGTGAATCACCAATGGTTCAGAAATAATATCCCCAACAGTCATGCGCGGGTTCAAGCTGGAATAAGGGTCTTGGAAAATAATTTGCAGTTCTTTACGCAATGCTTTTAAGGCACGACCGCCCACCTTAAACAAATCCACAGCACCTTCATCGGTGTGCAGGGTGACAGAACCGTCGGTGGGTTCGAGCAGGCGAAGCAGGGTACGACCCACTGTGGTTTTACCACAACCGGATTCGCCCACCATGCCCAGGGTTTCCCCTTTGTTGATGAAAAAACTGACATCATCAACGGCTTTTACGTGCGCCACCACGCGGCGCAGGATGCCTTTTCGGACCGGAAAATATTTTTTCAGATTATGAACTTCAAGCAGTCTGTTTGTGTTTTCTTTGGTAGCCAAGCGTCATCACTCCTATTCTGCCGCAGCCGGTGCGGGTTCTGATTTGGCGGTTCCCTCGTCATCGTAAAGCCAGCAAGCGGTTTTATGGCCTTTTCTGGCTTCGATCAACGGGGGCATCTTCTGACGGCAGATGTCCATGGCGTGTGGACAACGCGGCTCAAACGGGCAACCCGGAGGGATGTTAAATGGATCAGGCACCATCCCCTTAATCGGAACAAGACGTTTTTTCTCACCCGTCAATGCTGGGATAGATTCCAGCAACCCTTGTGTGTAAGGATGCAAAGGATCTCGGAACAAGCTTCGTACATCGGTGTATTCGACCACTTTGCCCAAATACATCACGGCAATGTCATCGGCGGTTTCAGCCACCACACCCAGGTTATGGGTAATCATCATGATCGACATGTGGAATTTGTCCTGAAGCCCTTTCATCAGCTCCAAGATTTGTGCCTGAATGGTTACATCCAAAGCGGTGGTCGGTTCGTCGGCCACCAGCAAGGTGGGGTTACAGGACAACGCCATAGCAATCATCACGCGCTGGCGCATGCCACCGGACAATTGATGCGGATATTCATCCACACGTTGATCCGGCAATGGAATCCCAACCGCTTCCAGCATGGCGATGGCGCGATCGCGGGCTTCCTTTTTGCTCACGTTTTGATGCAACATCACAGCTTCGATGATTTGGTTCCCGATGGTATACACCGGATTCAAACTGGTCATCGGTTCCTGAAAAATCATGGCGATTTCGTTGCCACGAATAGAGCGATATTCTTTGCCTTTGGCGTCCAGCTGAGTGAGATCAATGGGGGGTTCGCCCTCATTGCGGTGATACAGAATCTGACTGCCTTGTTCAATCCGTCCAGGAGGGACAGGAATAAGCCCCATGATGGACAACGAGGTAATACTCTTACCACAACCGGATTCTCCCACAATACCAAGTGTTTTTTGTCGATCGATGGTAAAATCAACACCATCCACCGCTTTAACGACCCCGTCCTCGGTATAGAACGAAGTACGCAAATTTTTCACTTCGATCAGCTTCGCCATGCAAACCTCACTTTAAACGTGCCTGTTTTTTCGTAACTTGGATGAATAAACCCTGCAAAAGTGAAAGGCCCTCATTAATGAGGGCCTTTCGTTAAATTTTCAATTAAAAATCTGGCAACATTGACAACAGCAACGCCAAGCCAATAAAGCCCAACGCCAACCAAGAGGTTGCCGTTCGTTTAGGATCACGCGTTTCGTCACGTCCAAAGACTGTGTTGGTCCCACCGCCACCAAACGCGCCACCCAGGCTACCATGTTTGCTCATTTGCATCAGGATCAGCCCAATCATGGCCAGGGCATCCACAACAAATATAAATGTCAAAATACCTTTTAAAACACCCATAAACTTCTCCTGTCTCCATCAGATTGGATTATTATAGCAACCCTGTTTCTATTTTCCCAATAGAGACATACCCGTCTTGAATTCTCGCTGTTGCGAGGCTTCACAAATGCCGATATTTCTGCCTTTTAGATCGAAACACGAAATTGCCCATTTGTCAATGTCCTGAAGGTCACATCCACAAGCGGTTGCCTCCCTCGTGTCTATGCATATCATACGGACCATGACCAACACACTGACAATTCAACTTCGTTGCATCGGCTGCGGGAAAACGTTTTCCGAGGACGAAGCGCGCTACTATTGCGCCGATTGCGGCCCCAGAGAGGGCAACTTAGAGGTACTTTATGATTTGGATGTGATCAAACAATCGTTTAATCCAAAATCGCTGAAAAGCAATAATGAATCTTCTATCTGGCGTTATCTGCCAATGTTGCCATTATCGGGCCAATTCATTCAACCGATTCAGATTGGCGGCACCCCATTGTACGAATTTGAGTCTGTTGGTCAGCATTACGGCGTGAAGTCCTTATTTATTAAGGATGACGGCAAAAACGCCACAGCATCCTATAAGGATCGAGCCAGTGCGGTGGTCATCATCAAAGCGCAGGAAAAAGAATTGCAAACAGTCACCTGTGCCTCCACTGGGAATGCCGCCAGTTCGATGGCCGGTTATGCTGCGGCCACCGATTTGAACAGCATCATCTTCGTGCCTGCTTCCGCTCCTGAAGCAAAAGTGACTCAATTGTTGATCTATGGCTCAACCGTGTTTGCCGTAGATGGTTCTTATGATGATGCCTTTGATCTCTGCACCGAAGCCGCTACCAAGTTTGATTGGTACAACCGCAGCGCAGGGATGAACCCTTATCTCGTCGAAGGCAAGAAAACGGGCGCATGGGAAATTGCCGAACAAATGAATTGGGACGTGCCTGATGTGGTGTTGGTCTCCGTCGGCGATGGTTCCGTCATCAGTGGTGTGGTCAAAGGATTTTTGGAGATGCACAAAATGGGATTTATCCAAAAAGTCCCAAAGGTGATTGGCGTTCAGGCCGAAGGTTCTGCCCCGCTCGCAAAGGCGTTCCCAAATTCCACGGAGGATCATGTGCCATTGGTGGATCAGAAAGACGCGCACACCATTGCCGACAGCATTGAAGTCGGCTTTGCCAGAGATGGCATCAAAGCGATCAAATATCTGAAAAAAGCAGGCGGCGATTTTGTGGTTGTCAGCGATCAGGAGATTCTGGATGCGATTAGGGTGATGGCCCGATCTACCGGCGTGTTTGGTGAACCTGCTGGTGCAGCCGCATTTGCAGGATTTGTGAAGCTGTGTGAGCAAGGCAAGTTGAGCACGAATGATCGCGTGGCTTTGGTGATTTCAGGCAATGGATTAAAAGATATTGCTGCTGCAAAGACGGCAGCTCAGACAGAAGCGAATCAAATTCCGTGTGAGTTGGACGCTGTTGAAAAAGTGATGGGCAACCTGGCCTAAAGAAACTCTTTGGCTTCTTCAGGAATATCCATCTCTTCCCAGTTGATGGTTTCCGGTGTCCAAAGGTATTTTTTCAGATCAACCTCATATTGACGACTGACCTTGATGCCTTCTTCGGCCAGTCTTTTCTTTTGACGTTGTTGTCCACCACCAGGACGTTCTGAAATCTTTCCTTGACTGTTGATCACCCGATGCCACGGCAATTGATATTTATCGGACGAACTGTTTAACAGCCACGACACCCGCCGCGCTGCCTTGGGGCGACCAGCAAGATCGGCAATCTGCCCATAGGTAGACACTTTTCCTTCGGGAATGTTTTGAATCAATTGAATCACTCGTTGAGAAAATTCTGTAAGCATGGTTTGGTCCTTAACTTGAGTCTAAAAAATTTTCACTTGCTTTTCATGTTTGCTGCATCCTATTTCCACGATAAAGTGATACACTAAACAGCGAGGAAATTTTTTGAGGTGGAGGTCGAGGAATGCAAAATCTTTTAATTGTCGTGTCTTTTTTGCTCATCACCGCAGGTGCTGCCATTTTTTTGAGCTTTGGCGACGTGCTGCAACCATCGCCAGCTTTGCAGGATTTGGCCGAATATTCCCGCTACAACGTTGTTTACGGTGAACTGACCTCGCTGGGCGAAGGCTATGTCCAAAGCTGGGTGCATACCGATCGACGGGGCTTGCCTGTGTCTGTGGGCGTGTCGATTTCGCAAGACGTGTTCAGAAGCCTGCCTGCCGCACAAGGTCAACTTGAACTGAGAATGCCACGAAGCATCGACAGTTTCGATTTTCAATCTGTGCTGGTCGAATGGGAACCAAGCCTGGCCAGCCGCGAGGCTCTCCACCCAAACGCACATTTCAACGTTTTTTTCAAACTGGATGAACGTCAGTCACAACGTTTCAATGACACAAATTCAATCGATGCCAGCTTTGCTGAGTCCGACTCACGCAGCGAAGCCTATCACCTCCTCAACAGCAGCAATTCTCAAGGCGCGCTGTGGGGCGGTTCCGCATTTCCAAAGGCGCATGAACGCCTGATCGGCAGTTTTGTGTATGGCACCCGCAACGGCAGCGTCAGCTTTGTGGGCCAAACTGTCTCGACCATTTTCCTGGCGAGCAAACCTAGCTTTAGCGACACCATTGTGCCATCCCAAGCTTTGATTCAAAGCGGTGTTGCACCACTCAGCTATGCCATTCGCTACGACCACCATATGGATGCAGTGCATGTGTCGCTGGACAATTTGAGTCTGCGTTAGTCAATATTTATTCATAAATTTTCTATCCAGGGGCGCATGATGTTTCATCTTCGCCTCTGGATTTTTTCTTCAACAAAAGCACGCCTCTCTCAAAATCTGCTAAGATAGATTCATAATTTTCTCAATGACTTGTGTATGGTCGCACTTTTATTGAGCACTTATCAGGGAAAGGGGGCATTTGATGAGGATTTTGGTTACAAAGCTGATGATGATATGTGTGTTCGCAGTGTTATCTGCTCATGCAGAAACATTTGAATTGGCAAACATTCCATGTTCTGAAGCAAAAAACATTACGGTCAGCAACGGTGATGATACACAAATTCAGTTTGTCAATGAGTTGGATCGTCCACTTCAACTTGCACCAACCTTAACTGGTGGTGGCCCAACGGACCCAAGGCTTCGCATTAATCCTGGTGCGACACGTAACATTGATACAAAGGTTGGCAGAACCTGGATCGTCTATGAAAATACAGCACCAGATTTAACATGTATCGCCTATTTCATTGCTGAGCAAGAAGTTGGCGTTGCCCGAATCACTCCTGAACTAGCCGGCTTGGCACCGAACACACCTCGACCAAGAGTCCAAACTAGAAATCGCACACTGATCGATCAACCTGATGAAAACAATGGGGCTCAACTACACTTTCTGTACGTCACCCCAAGCGACGGCCCCGATAATAGGCTTGATACATTTGGCGATATCGAGTTTGAAATTGCAGTGATGCAAAAATGGCTCGATTGGCAAGTGGGTCGTACGCTTAATATAGATTCCTTTAATGGACAGCCAGATATTACTTTTGTCAGGCTCAACCGAAGCGATGCGGAAGTCAGAACACATGGGCTTTCAACAAGCTCCAGTGTTGGAAGAGAGCTTGAGTCGCTTGGATTCGACAACCCAAACAAGTTGTATGTTGTATTCTACGATGGCGGGTTTGACTTTATCTGTGGAGGCTCCGGCGGTGTTGGAGATCCTGCATTTGTATACCTCAATGGCTCCACAACTGATCCAAGACTTCCAAATCAAGTCTTCAATGAGTGTCCTTTCAGGTATTCTCCCTTAAATGCAGAGAACAACCAGGAATTGCCTCCCAGCTCATGGGCTTTGGTTGTCGCCCATGAAGCTTTCCATGTCTTGGGTTTCATTCCCAGTTGTACTCCAGATGCAGAAGGTGGACATCTTTCAGGTAACCACAGTGATATTATGGCGACATCAAGATCGATCACACCACTTACTTTGGACACAACTCGAAGCCAGTATTATGGTCACAATAATGATTGTCTCGACTTGGAAGACAGTGCCGTTTGGGCTGATGCCGACATTGGGGCTGATCCTATTCCGGGTAAATAATGACTATGGCAAATTAATGCCTGCCAAATAGAGCCGCGCAAACGGTAAACCCACAGGGAATATCTCACCGATAATCACACCACGATACCAAGTGAAACGTTTGTTTTGTTTTAAAAAATTCAGTGCGTTTTTGATGTATTAAATTTAACGCACCTTAACATCTAAAAGGAATAGATGCTGCGTAAAAAGCCGGTTTAACTTTGACCCAATTGATCTGGGTCAAACAAAGCATCATCCAGATCATCCGTAGAAATGTTGGTGATGGTGAGCAATGTTTTGTTGCCTTCGACGAACTGGCTTTCGATCAGCTGTTGAACAGCATAGGTATCGCCATCCAGTTCAGCATATTCTAAAAAGGTAACGTCATTGATGGGCTCACCACCAAGGGCAAACAGTCGCATTTTAACAGGTTGCAACGTCGCCAAATCAACGGTCACCATAATGGATTGAAACGCAACATCCGGTGTGGTGGCTTCCAACATCACATCAAGACCTTCAATGCCACCTTCGAGTGTAATGCTTTCACGCACCGCAACTGCATAATCACCATTGTTGAAACGAATGCCTACGGTTTCGGCCACACTGGCATCGCCAAACACACCTTGCTGATCGCTCACTTTCAAGGGGCTGAATAAATCGGGATTCCATAAAAACGTGCCGTCGGGGCCACTGATGAACACTTCGCCTGCCATGTCCTCAGGCTGCAAGAATTCGATTCTGGAAAACTGCTCACCCGCTTCATTTTCTTTAAAGAACAATTGGACCAATGCCTGACTGCTGCCATCCGGTCGATCGGCCACCACTTCGCTGGTAAAACTGAGGGTGGTGGATTCTAAAAATCGCGTGGCATCCATGGCTTCGAGCAAGGCTTCGTCAGACACATCCTGTGCGCTGGAGCCAACAGCCAAGGCGGTGATTATTAAAAGAGACATTAGGATTTTTTTCATGATTTAAGAAACTCCTTTTTAGACGTAGCTGAGGGCTTGAACAATATTTTTTCTGGCGTTCTTGATCGCGGGATACAGGGTGCCCAGTATGGTCGCAATCAGGGCAGCAACAAATGGCGTGATCACTGCGTTGGCGCTGATGCTGATGCTCAACGGCACATTTTCAATCGACCCAGGTGGTTGCCAGCCCACACCAGAGACGTTGATCACACCAGCCAGGGCAAAACCCAGCACAATGCCAAGCACCCCTCCCATAATACCCAACAAAATGCCTTCCATTAAGAATGTAGAAAAAACCTGGAGACGTTTTGTCCCAACAGCTCGGATGGTTCCCACTTCGCGAGTGCGTTCCAAAAAGGACATGGTCAGTACTTCCAGGATGCTGAAAAATGCCAACACCAAAACGCCAATGGTGGCAAATGCCGAAAAAACGCCCCAGAACTGTTCGATAGATTCATAGAATGTCGTTAAGTCTTTCCAGATACGAGTTTCCAATGTGATATTGTTTCCCGTAAGTTGATTTTGGATGTCCGCAGCCACATCAGCGGCATCGTCCAGGTTCTCAATGCGGACCAGCACTTTGTCCACACCATCCGTTCGCATCACGCGCTGCGCAAAGGCCAGGGGGACGAACCCCAGTTGTTCTTCCAGCTGAAGATTGTTGTAGCGAAAGGTGCCCACAATTCGAGCACTGGCCGCTTTGAATGCGCCCGTCACCGTGCCCGTGGCCAGATTAATAATGTCGCCCACTTCGACGCCCAACACTTCTGCCATTCGTTTTCCAATGATGATTTGCGGCGTGCCATCGTCGTTGAGCGGTTCGCCTTCGAGCATCACGCTGGAATAATCTTCAACAGGGTTGTTGGGAATCAAGCCACGACTGATCAGAACCGTGCTGCCTTTTTCGTTGCCGATGATGCCGCCAAAACTGATTTCATAGGAATAGCCTGTGACTCTCTCATCTTGATCCAAAATGCCTGTCACCACTTCCAGCGTTTCTGGATCGATCAGATATTCAAATTCGTCGGCCTTGTTGTCAAACAAAAGTTGATTCGCAATTTGCAGCGCACCACTTTCGCGCGACAACTGTTCCTCAGTCGATTTCAAACTGCTGGAAATGAATCCCAGTGCCAATGACAACATCGCCACGCCTAAAGCCACAATGCCCAAGGACAGAATGGTTCGGCGTTTGTTCCGAAAAATATTTCGCAGTGCAATTTTAAAAAACATGATTACCTCGTCCTCAACGCGTTGACAATGCTGACCTTGGCCGAGCGCATGGACGGAAAGAGCGCGGAAAATGACGTTGCAAACAATCCAACCAAGAAGGGGATAAGGGCGACTTCCAGACTCGCTGTAATGCTGATCGACACCGGATCAATCGCGCCTGGTGGCGTCCAACCGATGTTGAGCGAGTTAAAGCCAATCGATATCACCCAACCTAGCAACGCGCCTGACACTCCGCCCAACAAACCAAGCATCACACCTTCAGTGATAAACATGAAAAACACTTGATTGGTTTTGGTTCCCAAGGCACGAATCGTGCCCACCTCGCGGGTACGTTCCAAAAAGGCCATCGTCAACACTTGAAGCACAATGAAAAACACAAGAATGGAGACGGCCACCGTCAGGAACACAAACAGGGCATTAAAAAATCCTTTGATCTGTTGAAAAAATTCCGAGAGTTCGTCCCAGGTTCGAGCCTCCAGGCTGAGGCCCATGGACTGAAGTTCACTTTCAACCCTGTCGGCCACGCGACGACTGTCCTCAATATTTTCCAGTTTGATGATGAGGTTGCCAATGCCGTTTGTATTCAGCAAGGCTTGAACATAATCGATTGGCACAAAGATAAGCTGGCCTTCAAACTGCTGACTGTTGAGACTGAACACGCCTGCCACTTCCAGACTGCCCACATTATAAGCGCCATCGACGGTGGAGAGATTGACACGAAACACATCGCCTGGTTTCAAATCGCGTTCTTCAGCAAGGGATTGACCAATCAACACTTTCCCCTGATCATCAGGCGAAAGGCCTGGACCATCGATGAGCAAATCGTTGTAATCGAGTGCTTGATTCCCAGGGCGAGTGGCGATGCCTTGCAGCACTTTGCTGCGTCGCCCAAACGAGGCAAGGCCGGAAAAACTAATACTTGTGGACACATCCACCACTTCGGGGTATTGCGACAGCGCCATGCGAATGGTTTCCACATCTTCAGGAAAAATCAGGTATTCGTAACCTTCGGCTTCGTTGTCGAACAACAAGGGAGATGCAATCTGAAAATTGCCGAACTGTGAGACGATGCCGCCCTGAATGTTGGTCAATGAACTTTCCACATAACCACGCACGGAAAAACTCATGGCCGTGCCCAGCGCAATAATGGCCAGACTCAACAACGTGCGTCGACCATTACGAAACAAGTTGCGAAGCGCAATCTGAAATTGCAGTCTCAACCTAAGTGGCCTTTTTCTGTTCTTCAGTCAATTGACCATCGCGAATGTAGACCACGCGCTTGGCGTATTCGTTCACTTCGAGGTTGTGGGTTACCACAATAAAAGTCACCTTACGATCCTGGTTCAGCCGTTTCATGATGTCCATGATGCGTTCACTCGTTTTGGAATCGAGGTTGCCAGTCGGTTCATCGGCCAGGAACAACACAGGATCATTGACCAACGCACGAGCCACAGCCACACGCTGTTTCTGACCACCGGAAAGCTGATCCGGTCGGCGGCTGCCTTCTTTGACCAAATCGACTTCTTCCAAAAGTTGGTCGACTTTTTTCTTGCGCTCAGCTGGCGGCACACCCCGAAGCAACATCGGGTATTCGATATTTTCAAAGGTGGACAACACAGGAATCAGGTTAAACGCCTGAAACACCAATCCAATTTTGTCGCGGCGCACTTCGGCCAAACTGCCAGAGTTGAGCTGTGAAATGGCCTGGCCTTCAATCAACACTTCACCCTCGCTGGGCAAATCGATGCAGGACAGCAGATTGAGAAACGTGGTTTTACCGCTACCCGATGGGCCATTGATCACCACAAAGTCGCCAGCGTCTGCCTGAAAATCAACGCCACGAAGCGCGTGAACTTTCTCCTGACCGGCCTCATAGGTTTTGGTCAAATTCCGAGTTTCAATGATCATATTTAGTAGATCCCCCTCGTTATGCTTTCGTGCCTTCATTAAACCAGAAAAAGGTCACACAGCAAAACTGAATGAGCGTTCATTCAGTTTATAGATTGTCAAAAAGCATGTCAAGAGATGGGCATTGAAGATTGGTTGATATCAACTAGGCCAACTGTTTATTGGAGCTGGATTTGTTCTAAGTTTTTCACTTGATTGTTCTCATACCAAATGACATCCATCGATTCGATAATTCCCTTAATCTCAAAGTTCTCAGCATTAAGATGATCCACCAAAGCTTTACAAATGTTAGAGTCCAACGAATTAGCAATGCCTAAATGTGGAATATAAGGAATGTCTAGCCGTAACGATTCAGTCAATGGCCCTGTATAGAGATGGTCATGAAGTTTTACAATGTTGCTATAGCCTTCATCAGGCACTAAGAAAACGTGAGTATATTCACTAAACTCATCTTTAACCAATACCGAACAACGCATGATCGCAGAAAAAGATCGGACGCCAATAGACTTCTGTTTAAGATGGTTAATGAACTCTGCTTGGTCGATACTGGCTTCAGGAAACACAATCGTAAAATGAGGCTCAATAACCTCTAGATATAATTTATCGTGAGATTTTCGTAACGCCTGAATCCAATCAAAATCTTTAGCTGACAATTTGGGGTAACTAACAACAGCCAACGCCATCCAATATCACACTCCTCAGCTTCAATTGTGAGTGTTGTTCCTTAATTCACAGAATTTGCTTCTAAATCGAGGCAAAGCGATCCACAATCAATGCGGCGTGTTTGACGCTGAGCCAAAAATCTTCGACAAAGATGTGTTCGTTTGGCGCATGGATTTGTGAACCTGGATAGCCGCAGCCTGATGTGATGCTCGGAATACCAAACTGCTGACACAGCGTATACATAGGCCCCGATCCCGAGGAAATAGGCTGAAGCACAGACGGTTTTCCATACACTTCTTGTGCGGTTTCAACGCCCAGTTTGGCCAAAGGGGCATCCAAAGGCGTACGTCCCGCTTTTTCACCAGCCAAGCGTGTGACCTTAATATCTTCAAAGCCATGTGAATCCAAATGCTTTCGCAGCAATTCAACAATACGAGTCGGGTCCTGACCTGGCACCATGCGAAAATCGAGCTTCACTTTGGCAAAATTCGGAGACACCGTTTTGGCCCCTTCGCCAATGTAGCCGCTTTCAAACCCGCAGATAGTGCAGGTCGGTTCAAAATAAAGTTTCTTAAGCAGATCAATACCCGACAAATTGTTGACAAACGCATCAATGCCAAAGTTCTTCCTGTGCCCTGCTTCGTCAAACCCCAACGCCTGCAAAGCTTCCAAGTCGAGATCGTTCGGCTCGTCGATGCCATCGTAAAACCCGTCAATCTGGATGCGATCATCTGTACCTTTAATGGTTTGCAGCGCCCACACCAAACGCCAGGCAGGGTTTGGCACCACAGCCGCCCAGGACGAATGTAAATCAGCATTAGACGTCTGCACACTCAATTCGATGTAAGTGATGCCTTTGACGCCAAGCGTGATCACAGGATTTTTGTCCAGATCCGTGCCGCCAAACTCCCAGATGCAACCATCAGACTGAATCAAATCTTTGTGCTTTTCTGCAAAACCATCGAGGTTCGGGCTGCCAATTTCTTCTTCACCTTCGACAATGAATTTCACATTGCAAGGCAATTCCCCATGCACCGCCAGATAGGATTCAACCGCGTTGATGCGGGCGACCAAATTCCCCTTGTTGTCTGCCACTCCGCGTGCATACAACTTGCCATCCCGAATCTCAGGTTTCCAGGGATCAGACTCCCAAAGCTCCAACGGCTCCGGTGGCTGCACGTCATAATGATTGTAAAAACTCAGCGTTTTCTCAGATTTACCTTTCAAATCCCCAACAACCACAGGATGTCCATCCGTCGGCACAATCTGAACCTCAGCCCCCAAATCACGCAAAAGACCTGCCACATGCTCGGCAGTTTCCTCAATCCCAATATTCTGCGACGACAAACTCGGCTGGCTCAACAACGCATTCAAGCGATCCATATACTTGGGTCGGTTTTCATCAATATGATCAAACAGTGCTTGTGACAAGGGCAGCTCCTTTGTTGATTCTAGGCATAATCATCGGCCATCTTATCTTGCGCTGATAAATCCTTGAGATGATGGGTTTCATTTAAGGATTGAACCAACCATTGACCATTGGCATATTCAAGCTGAGAAACAGAACAATTTTGCACGCTGAACAAGGGAACGAATTGTGGTGAATCAAAGTTTAATTTTTGAGACACAATATGGCTGACCATGGCCCCCAGCACCCCGCCATGCGACACCACAGCCACGGTTTGATTGGGGTGGTTTTCGTAAATATCATTCAACATAATTCCCACGCGCTGGATAAATTCCAATCGGCTTTCTCCATCAGGAATTGTAAAATTGAGTTTGTCATTTTCATAGCCCTGTCGGAGTTCTGGAAATTTTTCACGAGTTTCAGCAATCGTATGCCCTTCAAAACGCCCAAAGGATCGCTCACGCAGGCGAGTCTCTCTCTCTATGGGTAAATTGTGGTGCGTATTGATAATGTCAGCAGTCTCAGCCGCTCGGCTTAAATCGCTGGAATACATCACATCAAATGATTTCTGCTTCAAATAATTTGCGGCCACTTGTGCCTGGTTGCGCCCCATACTATTGAGTGGGATATCTGTTTGGCCTTGAAATTTCTTAATGACATTCCAGTCTGTTTGGCCGTGTCTAATAAAATAAATCTGAAACATATCTCTCTATTCACTCACTAAAGATTTGGATAAACCATGATCCGTTTTTTAAATACCTGCTGCAACCAGATGTCCTCAAACATAGCCTTTTGTTGCCCCTCCATCGACCTGGATTGCTGTGCCTGTGATGTAGCGGGAACAATTGGAACACAATAAAGCAGCCAGATCTGCCAATTCTTGAGGGTCTCCCAGGCGTTTCATAGAAACAGTTTCTGCTGCTTGATTTTTCAAAGTATCTGAAGGCACGTTCAGTGTTTCAGCCCGATGTTGAAACAACTGTTCTAACCGTTCTGTTTGAGTAAACCCAGGGCAGACGGTATTAAATGTAATATTGTCTGCACCATATTCATTGGAAAGACTTTTGAATAACCCAATGGCCGACATGCGAATGCTGTTTGATAAAATCAAATTATCAACAGGTTGTTTCACCGAAAAAGAACTGACATTCACCACACGCCCGCCCCCACGGTTCTGAAAATGAGGAATAGCCGTACGACAAAGACGCACCACACTCATCAGGGTCAGTTGAAAAGCAGCATCCCAGGCAGTGTCATCAAAGTCTGCAAATGTACCGGCTGGTGGCCCTCCAGCATTACAAACCAGAGCGTCTAGTCCGCCAAATTTTTCGGCCGTTGTATTGACAAAATTTTCCGCAGCCGCCGCTTGGGTTAAATCTGCTTCGATGGCCAAAACTTGCGCCCCCGTCTGTGATTGAATTTCGTCTGCCGTGCGCTGAATGCTTGCCAGATCCCTGGAGCAAACACCAAGCAAGGCACCTTCTTCTGCCAATCGAAAAGCAATGGCTTTACCAATCCCCTTGCTGGCAGCAGCCACAGCCACCACCTTACCTGTCAACCCTAAATCCATAAAACCTCCTTGCGGAATAATCCATTAAATCTATGTTTCACACATTTTCGTATAAAGTTGTCATGCCCCCCTAAGCATCGGTTAGAATAAACCGATGCTTAGCTTGAAACCAACCTTTATCGCTTTTTTGCTTTTACTTGGATTTTCGACAACTGCGCTTGCAGAAACGCAACTCCAAGTCAATATAGGTTTTGCTGGACGTGTGGTAGAAGGCACCATGTCACCTCTGTCCATTCACCTGGAACATCAAGGCGCCGCATTCGAAGGCCAGCTCGTTATCCAGCAATCGATAGACACCCCTTTTCGTGGCGTTTATCAGGAAACGATGGTCACAGACGTTGCTCTGGGGCAACGTGCAAACAAAACCTTATCACTATATTTCCCTTTGGAATCAATTGTTTATCCACTAGAAATCCACTTAGAGAACGATGCTGGCGAAATCCTCGCCGAGCACAGTTTAGATTTGCGTGACCTTGGCCAGGCCAATCCGTTGGTGGTGGCCTTAAGTGACAATAGTTTTCCATCTGAATTGCCCACTGGCGAAAAAATATTAAGCTTGCGCTCCGATGAAATTCCAGACCATGTCAGTGCCTTTGATGCATTTCAACGTTTGTATCTAGGCGCATTTGATTTGTCTCAACTTTCAGAAGCACAACAAAAAGCCTTGTTTCACTGGGTGATGTTGGGCGGCGAACTGGTGGTGTTTGCCGGTGAGAACTGGTACATCCAGGAAACCCCTGTGCTGTCTCAATGGTTGCCCATAACGCCCGAACAGGTGGTTTCAGTCAACTTTGATCAAGAAGAAATCTTTATGCTGCAAGGCGCAACCCAAGGACAGGTTCTGCAATTTCACAACGATCTCCCCTTGCTCATCCGCCAACCTCTGGGGCAAGGCCGAATCTGGTTGTCCACCATCAACCCGCTAGGGACTCAAATGGAAGATCGTTTTTGGCAGCACCTGCAACCCATCGTGGTGGCCGCCTTAAGCAACACGCCTTTTCCTGCAGAACTGCCCACGGGGGAATCCATTTTACAATTGGACCCCGAAGTGGTCCCCATCGATATCAATGGGTTTGAAAACATTCAGCGCCTGTATTTGGGCGATTACAACCTGATGGAACTTTCCGCCACACAACGAAGTGCATTGGAACAATGGCTCACGTTGGGCGGCGAGCTGGTGGTGTTTGCTGGCGACAACTGGCCCACCCAGATCAATGCTTTTCTACGCAAATGGATTCCTATGGAACCACAGCAGTTGCGTCAGATCAGTTTTGATGACGGCCAAACGGTACAAGTATTAACGGGCACCTCAAGCGGACAAACCATTCAATTTAAAGAAAGCCAGCCCTGGCTGTTGCGACACAATGGCAATCAATTTCAAGGTCAGGTGTGGTTGGCAACCATGAACCCACTCAGCATGGATGTGCCTGCCAATTTCTGGCTGCCACTAAAGCCAGACACCATCGTTGAAGACAATCAAACGTTTGAACAACTGGCGGCAGACATTTTTAGCCAACAGCCTCTAGAAGTCCCTGCCAAAACGCTGGTCGGCTTGATGTTGGTGGTGTTCATTGGCGGTGTGGCATTGTGGACATGGCTTTCACTGAAAAAAACGGTCTGGCTCTGGGTCTTGCTGGGCTGGACGGCAAGCAGCGGTGTGGTGTTTGCGGTGTATGTCAATCAACCGCACTACGCACAATCGCTGACTCGAAATGAATACAGCATCGAAACCATTTTGTCCGATGGAGAGGCGTACACTCAAAAGTGGTTGGGGTTTTACACGCAACGTCGTGAAACCCTCAATGTAAACTTTCCCGCACATGATCGCCCCTGGCAACAACTGCCCTTGGAGCGGGGTGAAAATTTGTTTGATTTGGCCTACGAGGTGAACGAATCTATCCAACTCCAACTCAATGCCCATCCACAACAAACCCGTATTCTCAGAGCTGCAGGCACACACCCGGCCCATTTGTCATGGACCAGCGTCGCTGAGGATGCCCTGCAATTGGTCAGTCGTGTAGACCTCAAGCAGGTGTGGGTACTGCATCAGGGAAGAATTTTAGAGGTGGGTGCACTCAAGGCAGGCCAGCCTCAGCAAATTCAGTTCCAGCAACTGCCGCTCATGCAAACAAAACAAAAACTCCCCTCAGTGGTCCAAGAACTCTGGGAATGGGTCAAAGAACAGCAACAACCACCCACCTTACTGGCTGCCTGGCACGATCAGAGTGACATTCAACCCCAGCAACAGCTCGGCACCTACCATCTAATTGTGGCAGAGGTGAAACCATGAACGCCGTTTTCAGATCAAAGCTGATCATAGATCGGGTGTTTTTAACCTGGTCTCAAAGTTTTTTATTTTTGAGCGCCATTGTGTTGATGGTCATCCTGCCGGACAACACCATTATCGCACGAGCTTCAACCGCACCGGGCAAGGCGTTTTTCTTTCCCTATTTGTCCGTGGTCCTGATTGCCGTTTACGGCATCAACTTTGGCCAAACGCAAGCCGATCCAGCCCGCCCCTGGCGCTATCATTTCGGTAAAAAACTGTGGCCTCATGCTGTCCAACTGAGCCTTCGACTCAGTTTGTTATTGTTGCTCAGCTTGCCTTTATGGATTATTTTCTATGATTTGTTTCATTTACAATGGACATCAAGTGTGGCTTTGGTTTATCTGTGGCTTCAAGCACAAATGTGGGGTTGGTTTGGGTTGTGGCTCAATTTAAGCAAGATATCTGAAATCAATCAATTTAAAATCAAATACCTGATTCTGATTGCCTTTTTTATTCTCACACTCACAGTTCCCATGCTGAGTCCGTTTGTCATTCTTGAGCAACTGTTGTCCCCACAAATGTTCACCATGGCATGGTTACATTTTGCGGCAGGCATGGGATTTACACTGTTTTGGATTGCGCTTTTAGGGTTTCTGATTGCCAAACTTCAACCCAAAACATCTCCCTCCGCACAGGAAACCAACACCGAATCTGTATAATGCAACAGGGTCGTATTATATTTGGACAAAATTTGCAATCGTTTGTGTCCATCACATATCATTTAACTTAAAATCAGGTTGGTTAAAATAAACGAACGACATGGCCAGTTCTCAAAGAAATCTTTTAGTGATCGCGTGCATAGCGCTGGTGGCGGTGGTGGCCGGCCTGGCAGCCGCGTTTGGCTGGCAATTCACCAGTGAACTCGAACGTCAATTTAATGTCCGTGCTGAGTTGTTCGCCCGCTCGTTTTCAGATCGAGTCCAAGAAAAAATCGCTGATTTTGACAATCAGGATGAACCCAACCTGGATGCTTTTACCGATGCAATTGAATCTCTGGTCAATGAACGTGCCCGAGGGGATGTCATCTATGCCCAGGTGATGCGCGAACAAATTGTACTGTCTGAAAAACGGACCTATGTGTTCGAGCAAACTCAACTTGATTTTATGCCATTAGATGATTCCCTGGTATTGTCTCAAAATGTGATGCCATCGGGCACGGCTTATTTAGATGTGCGCCGCACACTCACGAACAGCCCTGACCCCATCAATCCAAGCAGCTATGTGCGTCTGGGTTTTTCTCTGGCAACACTGCAAAGGGATATTTTGAATCGACAGTTGCAAACTTTGCTTTGGGGATTGGGCGGCATTGTTTTGGGGATTGGCTTGCTTGTTCTGATCTTTAGAGTCTGGCAACCGCCTCAATTGGCGACTGAAAGCGAGCTTGAAAAACCTCATGCTCCGCCTGTCTCGCCACCTCCATCACCGTATGTTCAACCAGAAACAGCGATGGCATCTGAAAACAATATCCCTCAAGGCCATGAGTTGATTCAGTGTGGAGATTTGAGTATTGATGATGATTCCAAAAGTGTGAGATTGGGCAAAGACGAAATTCCGATGTCGCCGCGTGAGTATGAATTATTGAAATTATTAACCGCACATCCGGGCAAAATCTTCTCCAACGATGAAATTGTCAAACTCGTTTGGACCGATGACCAATATGCGATACCCCAAGATGTGAAAAAATACATTTATTTGTTGCGTAAAAAACTGGAAGAAAACCCCAAACGGCCTAAACGACTGCTGACCGTGCGAGGGTTTGGCTATAAGCTCGTGGATGCCACCGCTCATTGACCAGCTTTGACTGGTCTTGACGCCCTAACCATGGGACGTCCACGCTCATTTACGTAAGCTAGAGTACGTGCCACTATGCCAGAGGAGGCTTGATGTGAAACGAGTCATGTTATTGTCGATGGTCATTGTTTTGTTGGGGGCTGGAGTCGGCTTTATGGTCGCCTTGAGCCAAGAAGAAACTGCCGCACCACAAGCACCAGAAGAATTGGTGATTTTGGCGGAAAAAGTCAATGCACAACTGGAAGCAGCCTTTCAAGAAGCGTCCTTTGGCTGGATTGCGCCTAATTTTGAAGATGTGCAAGCCAGTGGTCAACGCTTGCTCAATATCATCGCAGGCATGAACAGTGAAGACTTTGCCCCGATTGAAGGCAGCAGCGACGACGAAATTGGGGTTCAAGAAAGCCTTTCCGCTCTTCGTGACATGTTGTCTGAAACCGCCTGGGCAGATTTTGCGGTCACCGCAGATGCCCTGTTTACTTTTATGGGGTGGGCGCGCACCAACGCCAAAGCCGTGTTGACCAGCGCCAATGAAGAAGAAGCCCGAAACCTGATTCATCAAGCTGAAGCCTTTTTAAGAGCTGCTTTGGGATGTAATGAAGATTTACCAACTGCAGGTGGGTCAAAAGCGATTTTGACTGCTTTGAGAGGCAATTAATTTAATCAAAACTGCTAAACAAATCACTCACATCAAGCCAAACGGGCAGATTTGATCTGCCCGCCTCAAGGCAAGCGCCTCATCACATTAAAATATTTTATCCGAGCACCAACAACTGACTGGTATTGGTGCCTACAATGGCCTCAAGCACCCCATCGTTATCGATATCGATAACGGTTGGAGAAGAGAACACAACCCCACCAGCAGGCACCTGGAAATTCCATTTTTGTTGGCCTGTGGCTGCATTGAGCAGATAAATTCGACCATCATGCGCCCCCACAATGACTTCAATATTGCCATCGCCATCCAAATCAGCAAGCGCAGGCGAAGATTCCACAAAACGAGGCGCATCAAACTGCCACATCTTCTGACCATTGGCGCTGATGCCGTAGACACGTTTTTCATTGGTGCCAATAATAACTTCTAGCTGACCGTCCCCGTTCACATCCGCCACAGCAGGAGAGGAATGAATGCGCTGTTCGTCCCTCTCAGTGGATGTAATCGGCATGAGCCATTTTTGCTGTCCTGTGCGACCATTGACCGCATAGACCCCGCGTCTTGCCGCACCAAATACCACTTCAACCGTGCCATCGCCATCCAAATCAGCGAGTGCCGGCGAGGATTCGACTTCACCAAAAGCATTGAATGCCCACACCAGGCTGCCATTGCCCTGAAGCGCATAGACATGATTGTCCAAAGCACCAAACACAATTTCGGGTCGGCCATCGCCATTGATATCGCCTGCGGCAGGTGAACTGGTCACCGGAAAATCGGGCTGGAAAGTCCATTTTGTCGATCCATTACGCCCATCGAAGCTGTAAAATTTATCAGACCCAATCACAACTTCAACTTGCCCATCTCCATCAAAATCGCCAATCAATGGCGAAGACATCACACGGGTTCGGGTTTCAGCCATCCATTTCAATTGCCCATTGCGCGCATCGAGTGCATACACATTTTCATCGTGTGAGCCCACCACCACTTCCAGGTTGCCGTCGCCATCGATATCGCCAATGGCAGGCGAGGCAAACACCCAATCGTCTGTGCTGAAGCGCCATAATTCAGCGCCCGTCTGGCCATTGACGGCATACACATTGTGATCGTGCGAGCCGACAACCACCTCTAAGCGACCATCATTGTTGATGTCGGCCACCACAGGCGAAGATTCCACCAAGTTTCGCGTCCCAAAAGCCCATTTGATGCGAGGCGATGCCAAATTTCCCTGGCCTTCCACAAAGGCGCAATGGGCAGCGTCCCCACGGAAAATGGGCCACTCGCCCGCAGAAACACTGGCCTCAACCGTGGCCGTTCGATTCAAATAGCCGGATGCAACAACGGCGCCCCCGACCGCTTTTAAAAACCCTCGTCTTGTCCATTTTTTTGCACTCATAATTTTAGTATAGCAAAGATTCATTCTCGCTTTAAGTCATTTTTACAAAGCAAAATCTTCCAATGAAAAACCTTCAGAAGATTCGATCACCTGTTTGAGTTTCAACTCGCTGTCCTTTAATTTTTTCTGCACCTGATCAGAAAGCTTGACTCCTTCTTCAAACAACTTGAGCGCTTCGTCCAAATCCACTTCATCAGACTCTAGTTTGGACACAATCTCCTCAAGCTGATTGAGTGTTTGTTCCATATTCACTTCACTCATGATTCACCTCTTTAACGTCTGCTTTGACAACACCATCGCTCAATTGCAACTCCAGCGTGTCGCCCACACTGACCTGTTCTGTGCTTTTGATGCTGTCACCTGATGTTGTTTTAAGCGCCGCATACCCACGACTCAAAATGGTGGCAGGATTTGATTGGTTTAACCTGCCTAGCAATGTCTCAAATTGTTGCTGGCTTTGCTTAAACTGAACGTCCATGTTCTTTTTAAGTTGGCCTTGAAGTTGATCCAACCCCTGTGCCACATCTCTGAGCCGTTGCAGTGGACGCCGCAATCCGTGGCTGCGCTGAATCCACTCCAGGCGATTGCTGGCCTCTTTCCAACGCTCTACACACAATCGCGCCAGTTGATGTGTGCGCGTGCGCACTGTGTATAACACATCTTCCTGGTCAGGCACCACCAACTCAGCTGCAGCAGATGGCGTCGGTGCACGCACATCGGCCACAAAATCGGAGATCGTTACATCCACTTCATGCCCGACTGCGGAAACTACAGGGATGTCTGAAGCGGCGATCGCCCGCGCCACAACTTCTTCGTTAAAAGCCCAAAGGTCTTCGAGCGAGCCACCGCCGCGTCCCACGATCAACACATCAATTTGAGCGTTAGATTGGCAATAGCGATTTGCTTGCTCAATCGAAGCAGCCACTTCCTCACCTGAACCATCTCCTTGCACTTTGGCAGGAAATAATAACACCTCGACGGCGGGATAACGGCGAGACAAAATGCTATGCATGTCGCGCAAGGCCGCTGCCCCTGAAGCCGTCACAATGCCGATTCGGTTTGGGAATGGCGGCAATGTTTTTTTGTGTTCAGGGTCGAACAACCCTTCTTCGTGAAGCTTGGCTTTGAGTTGTTCAAACGCCAGTTGCAGCTTGCCCACACCAGCGGACTTCATGTCCTGCAACACAACCTGATAGCGACCACGCGGTTCATAGACCGTCACCTGCGCCAGCGCCAGCACGCTCATGCCATCTTCCGGCGTAAACATCAGCGATTGATTGGCCATGCGAAACATGGCGGCATCGACCTGCGCGTTTTCATCTTTGAGGGTGAGATACATGTGGCCGGAGCGATGGTGAGTGAAGTTGGACACCTCACCTTCCAGCCACACCATTGGATAAGTGGATTCCAACAACCCGCGCACTTCGCGGTTCAATTGAGAAATGGTGTAAACGGGGGCATCTGCTTGAACATCTTTGGGCTGCCCAAATCCTAGCGGGAGACCAGAAGTACCTTCTGCCATTAAGCCCTATCTACATTAATGAGATTGGTTGTGCCGGATACGCCAAATGGCATCCCAGCTGTGACCACAGCTTTTTCACCTTTGTCAATCAGGTTGGCTTCCAGCAACACATTGATGGAATGACGAATCATTTTTTCAGCGTCTTCATGCTGCTCGAATGTGGTGAGCAGCGAATTGACACCCCACACCATCGCCAGTTGATTGCGCACCTTTTCGCTGTACGTTACCGCCACAATGGGCAAACGCGGTCGATGCTTGGCAATCATGAAGGCTGTAGACCCTGAACTGGTGGTGGGCACAATCGCTCGAGCAGAAAGTGTTTCAGCCACCTTACAGGCTGCATGGCTGATGGCATCCTGCGTGTTCGAACTCACGCCAACTTTGTGATATACACCGTCAAACTTTTCAGCCTCCAAGGCAATGCGGCGCATGGTGTCCACCACGATATGAGGATGATCCCCAATGGCAGTTTCTTCGGACAACATGATGGCATCAGTGCCATCCATGATGGCGTTGGCCACATCGGTCGCCTCTGCGCGAGTCGGACGACGTTCGCTGACCATGCTTTTCAGCATCTGGGTGGCGATGATGACGGGTTTTCCAAGTTCATTGCACTTTCGCACCAGCATCTTTTGTACCATGGGCACACGCTCAACGGGAATTTCCACACCCAGGTCACCGCGAGCCACCATCAGTACATCGGTAAGTGGCAGAATTTCATCGATGTTTTCAACAGCTTGTCGAGTTTCGATCTTGGCAACAATCTTGGTGTCGCTGCCTTCCAGTAAGGCCCGTACAAACTTCATATCATCCGCTGTTCGCACAAATGAAGCAGCCACATAATCCGCGCCCGCTTCGACAGCAGAACAGATATCGTCTTTGTCCACCTTAATATCAAACCCAGGCAGATCAATACCAGGCAAGTTCACACCTTTGCGTGCGCCCAACACGCCTGGATTGTGAACTCGACAGATGGTTTCTTCGTTTTTGATGTCAGTGACTTCAAGCAAAATCTCGCCGTCATTGAGCCAGATCTCGTTGCCCTTTTTCAGATATTTATGAAGACCTTTGAAATCGATGGAGATTTTTTGTGCGTCGCCTTCAATCATTTCTTCAGTCAGGATCAATTCCTGGCCCATCTCCAAAATGGCTTTGCTCTCTTTAAGCTCACCTGTACGAATGCCAGGGCCTTTGGTGTCACACATGATGGCCAAAGGTTGATTCTGATCCGCAGCGGCTTTTCGAGCCAGCGCCATAAACTCACGATGCATCTCGTGATTGCCATGGCTCATGTTGATGCGGCCCACATTCATGCCTGCCTGAATCATTTTGGGCAGCATTTCTGCATTGGCCGATGCGGGACCGAGCGTGCAGATTATTTTAGTACGCTTCACCTATTCCTCCACTTTTTTCATTCGGCCATAGAAATGTATTATCTTAATGATGGCCAGATCTGTTGGCTTTATCGTTTTCCTGATTGGATCTTCTTTAAATACTGGCACCGACGGTGGCAGTTTACAGTACTACAAAAACATAGAGGCGGGCAATATGTCGCCCGCCTCTTTTCTAAAAGCTTTTTTATGGATTTGGCAATTTTACTGCCAGGGGCTAACCCACTCCCACCCAGGACCGCGGAAGTACACCCCGATGATGATCAAGATGATGAGCGCTGCCATCAGGATGAGAAACAACGTGGCTGTCACTGGCCGGTCGCGCAACCTCGGGCCGGGCGGTGAACTCTTGTCGGGCCGCCAGAACTCCAAATAGCGTTCCACATACGGCATGGCGACCAATAAGAACACAAACACGCCTGGAATGATCACCCCACCCACAGCAACAGAAGTGAATGGCCCACCCAGGTTGGGTGAGATCGCCAAAAGTTCCTGAATTCCCAGGAAGTACCAAGGTGCTTTTTCAGGATTCGGCGTAAACGAAGGCGTGGCGGCTTCTTCCAACGGTGCATCGACCATCAGCGCATAAGCGCTCAAGGCCACCATCAGGAACAAGCCAATGGATGCCACAATGTACATGTAGTACGGGTACATCAAAATTTCTTCTTCTTCTTCAGGCATACGATCTTCGAAGGCCAACAGCAACGAACGTAAACGTTCTTCATCGAAGCTGAATGTTTCCTCGATGGCTGTCAAGGCACTTGGCGTATGCACCACATGGGTGAACACATCGGCCAGCAATGAAAAATCGTTGGCCTCCACTTCACCCGCTGTGATTGCCGAAGCTCGCACCGCCAAATCGTTGATACGACTGGCCGTGATGCGTTGATTGGAATCGATGTCGCGAAAATTTAAATTGGCGACCGCATAATTTAAAATACCAGCAAGTTTGTCGGCTTCGATGTCGATCGGTTCGGGCGGCTCGTAGCCTGGCACCAGTATCTGTGTGTCTTCTTCAACCTTGACCTGACAGGTCAAGCGCCAATCGTTGTCAATCTGCTCTTCGCTAAGCACGTCCACTTCGTTGGCATTGGGCGCGCCGCCACCGCTGACCACGCGAGCCGCGCAAGTGGAACACATCCCTTCGCCATCACAAGAAGCTGGGAGTTTGGTATCATATCCTTGATTTTGTAGGAAGGTGAGCAGATTTGTCCCTGGTGCGACATCAAATTCTGCTTGACCTAAAATTTCAATCTTTGGCATTTTTTTCGATTGACCTAGAAATGTTTTGCTTTGCGCAATCCTGATTCTAGATGTATCGTTCCACCCTTCCGACGTAGTTCTTAGTTAATTTCTTTCAATTTCGCTAAAACAGATTCGCCGCCTGGGGTACAGGCATCCACAGCCGCATCGCCATTGGCCAATGCTTCGGCAAACGCATTGCAGGTAGGATGCCCACAGGCATCGCAATCGAACCCCGGCAACACATTACGAATCTTTGCAGCTTTAGGAGACAATGAAACGACCCCTGCGGCTGTTGCTGCTTCTTTCAAGCCAGCCAACACAGGTGCGCCCCCTGGTAAACAAGCTTCTGTGCCTGCCTGACCATCCACGATGGCCTGGGCATATTCGGTACAAGTGGCATAACCACAAGCGCCACAGTCGAAGCCTGGCATCGCACCGCGCAAAGCACCCACATCTTCTGGAAGCACTTCGGCAGCTTCACCGTCATCGCCAGCATCGGTGGTGATTTCATCGGGCCAGCCGGTGACCAGCGCATCGAACAATTCAATCTCAACATCGTTCATGATTGAGGTTTGGCAGGAAAGAATCCAACCTTCTTTTTGCAACTTGGGACTGATCGGCCCCAACATGGCTGCGTTGGGATCGTCAATGCCTTCCACAGCACGCACACGACAAGTGGCACAAGTGCCTCCACCCGCACACTGAGCCATGAGGGAATATCCCTCTTCACCCAACGTGTTCATGAGGTTGGCGCCCATCGGAAAAATCATGATGTGGCCGTTGTTGGAGATACGTACTTTAGCTTCCCCTTCGATGGTCAAGTACTTGTTGACCAATGCCAACACACCTGCCACCGTTGCTGCAAAAATCCCCATCACCAAGGCTGGTTGCAATAGTTGAATAATAATGTCCATAACTTCCTTGCCTCAACGCACCTCTAAAATTTTTATCGTATTCAAATTAGGACCCTGCAAAGTCCTGTAAACTGATCATGCCGGTGAAACCTGCAAACCCCAACGCCATCAATCCAATGATGATCAGGGTAATGCCTGCCCCGCGCATGCCTGCTGGCATTGGGGCCACTTTCAAGCGTTCGCGGATGGCCGCCATGGCTAAAATGGCCAATGCCCAGCCCACGCCGCCGCCGAAACCAAACGCCGCACTCTGCACAAAGTTCAGCTTCCACAACACCATGGCCCACAAAGAAGAACCAAAGATGGCGCAGTTCACCGTGATCAACGGCAAGAAAATGCCAAGCGCGTTGTAAAGTTCGGGTGAAAAACGCTTCATCGACACCTCTACCACTTGTACGGTGAAGGCAATGGTCACAATGAATGCGATCAGTTGTAAATATTCCAGTCCAAAAGGCACCAACACAAAGTTGTTGAGCAACCAGTTGACGGGCACCGTCACGGTGAGCACAAAGATCACAGCCATGCCCATGCCAGAGGCTGAAGAATACTGACCCGACACGCCCACAAACGGGCACAAGCCCAAAAAGGCGGTTAACAAAATGTTGTTGGTCAGAACCGCGCCGATGACAATGAGTAAAATATCCATAGATTAAGTCTCCTCAACGGAGCCACCAGGTGAGAACTGGCGCACCAAGCCCACGTACAAGCCCACGGTGATAAACGCACCACCCGGTACAATCATCAACACCCACTTGGTCCAGTCTGGGCCAAGCAACGGCATCTGGAACACGGTGCCAAAACCAAGCACTTCACGTGCAATGCCAATGAGCGTCAGCGACAACGTAAAGCCCAAGCCCACACCAATGGCGTCAATGAAACTGAGCCATGGTCCATTTTTGGATGCAAATGCCTCTGCACGTCCCAACACGAAACAGTTGGTAATGATGAGTGGCACGTAAGGACCCAAGGCCGCTGCCAATGGCGGCAAATAAGCCTGCAAAATAATCTGAACCAACGTCACATAGGCGGCAATCACCACCATAAAGGCAACAATGCGCACTTCGGCCGGAACAAAATTACGAATGTATGAAATCGTGAGAGACGACATGGCCGTCACAAACATCGTGGCCACACCCTGGGAAAACCCGTTGATCGCCATGTTGGTGGCACCCATGGTGGGGCACAAGGCCAACACCATGCGGAAGATCGGGTTGTCGTTCCAAATATCAGAAATCAGTTCTTTAAAAGTAGGTGTGCTTTCCCACTTACGCCAAATGGGAATCGCGGGCGCTTGGGCTTTGGTTACTTGAACTTTGGCTTCATTCGCTGCCATGAGCGGGCGCCTCCTTAAGGCTTCTTATCTTAATTAAAATTTCCTTGAGTCAAACGTTTGTTCTGCTTGGTTGCATCATCAATTCTCAAGCGTACTACAGTCTTCAAAGGGGTTCAAGTCCCCTAGGAAACAATAAAATTACAAATTCAATTCTCCAGCATCACGCAAATTTCTCAACTGCGTCAATGCCGCATTAAAAAAAAGTCGAATTGCATTAGAAGTATAGGTTGCGCCCGTAATGGCGCGAAACTTGTTAGCTTCATCTTCATTCGGCGGGCGATATTTGACGAAATCCACATTAGGTACCGTTATAAAGCCGCCTTCACCACCAGGCCCGTCAGTACTATAAAACTCATTTCGGAAATCATCTTTTTTCATTTCATCGCCCAAACCTGGGGTTTCACCGGATTCAATGACTTCCATGCCCGTGGTCTGATTGGTGTCAGGCGTGAGACCCACCACAATATCGATGATGCCTTGAAACCCCCCGCCAGTGAGACGAACAGCATATCCGGTGATATTGTTATTGCCATCGTGGGCAATCCACACGGAAAAATCTTTGCCCGTGTCTTGAGGGAAGGTTTTTGAGATAACGCGGTTGGTGGTTGCAGTTTCATCAAACAGGACTGCAACTTCCAAATCTCCCTGTTCAACAGCAAGCACTTGAACCAAACCATTCTGAAGCACGGTTAAACGATTTTTCTCGATGGTTTCAAACGTGGCCAAGTTGGCTGCCACCAAGGGAATGGTTGCCCCCACCACAATGACCACCAGAGCAAGCAACATGCGGCCTGCTTTGGTCTGTAAAAATCCAGATTTTTCTTCTACAACGGCTTCTTCGTTTTTGCTCATGTTTTTGCCTCCCCGGCAAAACTCTTGGGTAAGGTCATACGATCCAACAACGGTACAAACATGTTGCCGATCAAAATCGCAAACGTGACACCCTCATTGTATCCGGTCAAATTACGAATCAAAACGGTGAGCAAGCCCACCAAAACCGCCAATATAATTTTCCCTTTTTGTGACATACAACTGGTCACAGGGTCGGTGATGTGCAGCAGCGCCGCATAGAAGGCCCCCCCCGTCATCATCATGAACAAGCCATCACCACGAAACACATCAGGAATCAGCAAGTTAAAGAACTGTCCGAATGCGCCGATAGACAGCATCATCACCACCGTCAAACGCCAGTCGGCAATTTTACTGCCAATTAGAATACCTGTTCCAATCAACATAAACAGTATGGAAGATTCACCCAATGATCCGGCGCGAATCCCCAGGAATAAATCCAGGAGCGGTGTGGCTTCGCCTTCAAATTTCATGAGTTGTAACGGGGTTGCGGTTGTTGCCGCATCTGGCGACGACGCAAAATGAAGGAACCCGCCCATCCAGGACAAACTGTCCGAACTGGCCGCAAAGGTCAAAGGCTCCAACCATTGCGTGGTCAATTCAACCGGGAATGAAATCAGCAGGAAGGCACGCCCCACAATAGCGACGTTGAAAATGTTGTAGCCTGTGCCTCCAAAAATTTCTTTGCCGACAATCACGGCAAACACAATCCCCACAGCCACCATCCATAGCGGTATGGTCGGGGGCAGGAAGAGGGCATAGAGCATACATGTGACCAACACCCCTTCAGTGATCTCGTGTTTGCGAACCACCACAAAAATCAACTCAGCCAGCACACCGAAAGCGTAGGTGACACCCACCACAACCATCGTGCGCCAACCATAAAGGTAAATGGCCATCAGTAACAAAGGAATACAAACCACAATCGGCATGATCATGTAACGCTGAATGCCGATGGAGTCGCGTAAATAAGGGGCCTGCTTGGTCATGTTGTTCGTGCCGCCCATGATGGCATCGCGCACGCCTTCGACAATCACGTCGAAGCGACCAATGAACCCGCCTTTTTTGCGCAAATTTTCTTCTAAAGAATGAAGGCCAGTATCAATTTTATCTGCCAGATTATGATGAAGGTCTTGAAGTCGTTTCATGGCTTAACCTTCTTCCTCTGCAATTTTTGCTTTGCCGTCCTGGATCAATGTCATCACTGGAATCTTGGACGGGCAGACATAACTGCACAAGCCACATTCGACACAAGCGCCGATGTCCAGTTCTTTACAATCTTCCAATTGATCCTGTTTGGCGTGCTCGCCAATGATAATGGGTGCCAAATTTTGAGGACACACATCAAAACAATAACCACAACGCACACAAGCGCGATCCATACCATGCAGACCATCGTCTGCAATTTTGGTCAGGCCCGGAATCACGGCATACACATTGGTGTAAGAATCGCGTCTGAACCCTGGCTCAGACACAGCCGTGAGTGCCTTTCGTGGATGTTTTAAAGCCACAATCGATTTCGTGTCACGCAGCACACTGACCGTTTTGAGGTTATCAATCTTCACACCGCGAATCACGCCACCCAGTACAGTGGACCCTGCTTCGCTGAGTTTGACAAAATCATTTAATGGTGTACCAATACGCACTTTCATGTTGCTTGGCGTCTGCATGGCGGAGCCAGACACAGACACCACACGCTCCACAAACGGCTTGCCTTCCAGCACCGCTTCATAAGCGGCCACGGCTTGTTGCACATCACACACCAACGCACCCACTTGGCTCGGCACGCCGCCGGCTGGCACTCTCAAACCGAGAATGGTACGCAACAGCACTTCGTCTTCGCCTTGTGGAAATTTGTTTTTTAGCGGATACACATAGCACCACTCTTGAGGGATTCTTGAGTGAATTTCTTCAATGATGCGCGGCTTATTCCAGGCAATGCCAATATGCACTTCCGTGGTCCCAAGCGCTGAACGCAGCAGGTGAATGCCAGTGATCAGTTTGTCGAATTCATCGTAAATTAATTCATCGTCGCCATCGACAAATGGTTCGGTTTGAATGGCGTTGATCACCAGTTTGTTGATGCTGCCAGGTTCAGCCATACCGGAATTGAATGCGGTAGGAAAGCCTTCCAACCCCAATCCAGAAACACCCGTTTCATAAAGAATCTGGCTCAGTTCTTCCGAACTCAAACTGGAATAATCATCGGCATGGCTTTGCAGTTCCACCCAGTCATCTTTGTTGTCCGATTCGATGATGACCACTTGCGTGGCTTCACCAAAAGGATGCTCCTGCGACTCGATAGCTGTCACTTTTCCTGAGATGGGGGAATGCACCGGAGAACACAAAGCTTCGTCGTCACGGGCAATGACTTGACCCGTTTTTACGGTGTCGCCCACGGCAACCAGTGCCTTGGGCTCTGCCCATGTCTTCTTGTGTTCACCGCGAATGAAGCCTTGCTGACGCAACGGCACCAGTGCGCGTTTGGGAGGACGGGCCACTTGCAGCTCGCTTTTGGGGCGGCCTTCGAAATCGCCGAAATAATGGCCTCCCTTAAATGTTGATAGACCTCCAACAACGGCCATTTACTCGTCCTCCTCCAGTGATGGTGGCACACTGTAATTGTCCTTGCGGATGCGCCAAAAGTGCACACCCAACAACAACAACAGTGCGGTTGGCAAAATGAACACATGGATCACATACCAACGCAACAGCGTGGGCTGGTCGAGTTGACCGCCACCCAGCAGAATTGATTTCACAAATTTTCCTATAAACGGCGTCCCATCGGCGATGTTGGCAGCAATGGCCGCAGCGTAATAGCCCAACTGGTCCCAAGGCAGAATGTAGCCCGAAAAACCGAAGAAGATGGTGATGAGTAAAAGTAACACACCAATGATCCAGTTAAACTCGCGGGGTTCCTGATAAGCGCCTTTAAAGAACACAGCCATCATGTGCAAAAAGGCGGCCAGAATCATAAGTTCGCCAGCCCACTTATGCAGGTTGCGCATAAAACGACCAAAAGACACCGCATTGACAATGGCCAACACGCTGTCGAACGCACGCTCAATGGAGGGCACGTAATAGAACATTAAGAAAACGCCGGATAATACCAGAATGATAAAGAGCCAAAACGTCACAACCCCCATCCACATCCAGTTGTAGCTAAATTTGACCGAGCGGCGGTTGATTTTGGCAGGCAGGACATGAACCCAGAAATTGCGGCGATTCATCGCCAGATAATCAGCCTCGGTGCGTGGCAAATTACTGCGGCGGAAGATGGACATCCAAACACGCGAGCTTTTCAGGTCTCGAAGAACCAGAAGTAGTTTATCAATAAATTTATCGATCATGCCGAAAAGTCCGTTTCCTCACCAGTGGGATAAGGGCCTGACACCATTTGACCGCTGGCTTCGTCCAAATAAAGATTGTGCGCCACACCTTCACCAGAGGCACGACTGAGGCCATCGGTGAGATCGTTGGCAGCTTTATCGACGATGATGCGGCCATCTGCAGTCATTTCCAATTTGTAAAATGGTAAGGGACGAGGCGCGGGACCACCCACATGCTCGCCCGTACGGCAAAACACGCTGCCGTGGCAGGGACAAAACGAAAACACTTCCACCACAGGGGCATTGGGATCATCGACACCCAAGTCCTGAGCACGGCACTCACGATGGTCGGGCACGCCAGTTTTGCCAAATGGCTTATAAGTACAGCCAAGGTGGGTGCAAACTGCAGACACAGCCTGCAATCCTTCGCTATCTTTAAAAATGTAAACTTGCGCGGTGTCGATGAGCTTCATTTGGCCTGTTTGGAAATCGGTGGGACGGCCCACGGACATTTTAAGCGAAGGCTCAAAATTAAGTCGTGGAAAAATCACGGCCACAATGCCGTTGCTCAGTGCCCCTAAGGCAGCAAACAAAGAACCGAAGCCCAGAACTGAAAAGAGCTTTCGACGTGAAAAAAAACCGGCTTTTGTTTCTCTTCTGTTGTTGTCTTCAGACAAACCCTGTCACCCTTAATAATGTCACCAAATTTTTGACTGCAAAATGAATTGAGATCAGAGAAATTCTGCAATCGTCGCGGATTATATCTACACGAATAAATCCTGTCAAGCAGCTTTGTGGAGGAGATTTTAGACACTTGTTTCGAAAAGTGATGCATCTGTTTCTATTACAAAACTTATGAGATATATAGACTTAAAAAAAGCAAACGGCAAAATACTTGAGTAAAAGCGTCTAATCCCCCAATCCCCTTTACATCAAGGGGGCTACGATCGAACTGCGTATGATAACTCTAATTTACAAATCTGTGTTCTTTTCAAATGGTAGCCTATACGTGAGAGCGGAGACCAGAAAAACAAATCACCTAAAATTAGAATCACTAGAATATCTGAACAAACATCCGCAGTCTTATCGTGGCCCCCTTAATGATGTTCCTACTTTTTCAAGTATATACCTCTTTTTCTAAAAAAGAGGTTGCGGGATTTCTCAACTCAAACAAAGCTTTCATGGTCTCCGGTTTCCAGCCTCCCTTAAAAACCACAAAATTGCTTTGACAAGTAAAAACTTCTAAAATCAATATCCTGCCTTAAAGGTGGTCTGGCGACTTGCACGCGCGGGATAAAGGCTCTAAAATCCAAGCGCAATTTTATAGATTACTCTAGGGTTCCTTTGGAGGGGATTGTTCTTGTATCGTAAAGCGTTTGCCATTTCGAGCTTTTTATTTATGTTGATGCTGGTCGCGGTGGCCTTCAACAACTACAACCGCGATTGGAAAGCATATCAGCGCGAATACTATGCGCTGCTTCAGGAACAAATCGAACCCACCACCGAACAAGCACAGGAAATGTCTCTGGTCGACCAACTCCTGGCCGTGGTTTCCGGTGTGCAAGACACCGTTGAAACCGAACTCAGCTTGGGCATGGTTAAAGTGGTGACCGATCCTGGTCGCACTGCCGATTTGTGTATGACCTGCCACATCAACCAGGGCGGCGTCGAAGGCTACATGGAACATCCTTTGGAAGATTTATTTGCAGTTCACTCTGAATACGTCATTAATAATTACCCATTTGACCAATTTGGCTGCACCGCTTGTCATGGTGGGTTGGGCCTTTCTCTTGACCCACATCATGCCCATGAAGCACTCACAGACACGGTGGAAGACTTTATATTCCTCAAGATTGCTGAGCTGACCGCGCCCGATTGGATCACACGCCAAAAAGCGATTGAAAAAATCCGCTGGATGGTGGGCGACGATTTCGGTTATTCACACGATGCCCCGCTCGAAGAAAAAGAAGTCGTGATCGGCGAAATTCTGGAATGGTGGTCATTGCATAAAGACACCTTCTATGCCGAAGGCTTTGGCGAGCGTGACTCCCCATTTAAAACCGAAAATCCATTAGCCGAAGTGGTGCATGAAGACCCACGCATGTCGGCCAGTGGCAAAGAATTAGAATTTGTGAACAACAATTCCTGTATCGGTTGCCACACCAATTTGTATTCTGAACGCCTGGATGATGCTTTGGCTGCCAACAGCACCGATGCCATTGTCACGATCAGCAAACAGTTGGACCACATTCGTTTATGGTCGGACATCGACTTCAGTAACATCATGGTGTCTGATGAAGCCTTCGATAAGCTTTCACTCGAAGGTTCCTGCCAGATGTGCCACGGCCCTGGCGAAGAATATTTTGCGCTCATGCAACGCGGCCTCTCTTTGGAAATGCGAGGCAAGAGCATCGAAGCCGCCGACTTGTTGGGTCGAGGCAGCGAAATCGCCAGAGAAAACGCTCGCCACAGTTTGAGTGATCCGTTAATTTGGGAACTCTTCCAGGCTGTTGCCAAAGATTTTTCAGGCTATGAAGATTTACCAGTTCCCGAATCCACAGACACAAGTACTAATGAAACTTCAGAGGAAACTGTCGCGGAAGAAACAACTGAAACGACAGATACCACGGAAGAATCATCCGAAGCGGTAGAAACTTCCGAATCCACAGAAACAGAAGCCACCGAAGATGTTGACACCAGCGAAGAAGAACCAGAAATTTCTGAAGCAACACCAGAAGAAGCCACTGAAACTGAAATCGCAGTAGATGAAACTGTATTAATCGCCCAGGGTCAACAAATCGCACAATCTAATTCTTGCATTGGTTGTCACAGTATTGATGACACTCAAAAGTTTGGCCCAAGTTGGATTGATTTTTATGGCAAAACTGAAGCCCTTAGTGATGGTACCACTGCCTTGGTTGATGACGCTTATATTATCGAGTCCATTATAAATCCAAATGCTAAAGTGGTAGAAGGTTATTCAAGTGGTAGCATGGCTGCCTATACCGATTTGAGTGATGAAGAACTCAATGCTCTGGTTGCCTACATTAAGTCACTTTCTGAAAATTAAGTAAAAGATACACCACCTCAATGTCGATTTATCCAGAAATACATTTTGAGGTGGTGTTTTATTTTTGGTTGACAAATTCCAGATAATCTCCAGATTTAATGTAGCGATCTGAATTCACTTTATAATTGTACCAGTAAATCCAAGTTTGAATTAAATCTCCACTGTTGAGTTTTGCTCCAGTCAGTTCGCGAATGTACTCATGTGGCTTTGGATCGTTCGGGCCGCAATATTCGTAAGGGTCCAGTTTTTCAAAAACCAAATCAGGGTCGTGCAACTGATAGATTTCTCCAACCACTCGGTCGGCGTTATGCGCGAACTGCACCACACCTGGATAGGTGATGATATTATAAAGCTTTCCTTGCACAGTGGCTTCGCCCAAACACGTCGAATGTTTTTCAATAAAGCGATACATCGGCTTGTTGAACACCTGTCGCAAAGTGCCGTATAGAAAAAGATTGTTGTCAGCCATGATTGATGTTCTTGATTTTACCACAAAATTTATCAGTGGATGTTTATCATTTCATAGGATATAAAACGTTGATATGAAAATCGGCATCCTGCAACTCAATTTTACTGTTGGAGATTTTTACGGCAATTCTGAAAAAATTCTCCACGGCTACCAGCAAGCGTGCGATCAAGGCGCGGATTTGGTGGTCACCAGCGAATTGGCCCTGTATGGCTATCCACCACTGGATTTGCTGGAGAGAACCGAAGCACATGATGCTCAGGATGCTGTACTAAAAGAATTGAAAAGCCACATCCAAGATGTCGGCCTGATTCTGGGCGTAAGCGAACGTCGAGAAGGCCCAGGCAAACGATTGTTCAACTCAGCCATACTGATTCAAAACGAAGCAATCACGCAACGTTGGCGAAAAACCTTGCTGCCCACCTATGACGTGTTCGACGAAGCCCGTTACTTTGAACCTGGGCAGGACGATGTGTTTATATTCGATTATCGAGATCAAAAAATCGCCATGCTGGTATGTGAAGATATTTGGGGCGGTGCTGAAATTTTGGATGGCCCAAAACTTTATCAGCAGGATCCTGTCAAAGAACTTTCTCAGTTGAAGCCAGATATTTTGATTGTGCCCAACGGCTCACCTTATCACTGGCAAAAGGGCAACGACCGCCTGACCCTGGTCCGCCGTGTGACCAAGCAATTGAACGCCCATGTGGTCTACGTCAACCAAGTGGGCGGCAACACCGATCTGGTGTTTGATGGACGCAGCTTTGTCCTCAACGCCAACGGTGATTGTGTGGGTGCTGCGCCTGCCTTTGAAACATCTGTGAACATGATTGACACATCTGAACCAAACCGAACAGAATATTTTGAAGACTCTAATTTAGAAAACCTTTATCAAGCCCTGGTCTTGGGCGTCCGAGATTACATGGGCAAAACCGGACACCGAAAAGCGTTGCTCGGTTTATCGGGCGGCATTGACTCTGCACTCACCGCCTGTATCGCTGCCGATGCTATTGGCTCTAAAAATGTCACCGCCGTCATGATGCCATCCCCATTTTCATCAAGCCACAGCGTCACAGATTCAGAAGAATTGATCATCAATCTTGGCATTCATTCTCACAAAATCAACATTGAATCGCTTTATGAAGCCTATGGTCAAACCCTAGAGCCGATCATCGGTTGGCATGAACCTGGAAAAAATCCTGGGGATGTGACCGAAGAAAATATCCAGGCACGCATCCGTGGCAACCTGCTGATGGCCATTGCCAATCGGAATCCCGGCACGCTGCTGCTGTCTACAGGCAATAAATCTGAAGTGGCCATGGGCTATTGCACGCTCTACGGCGACATGGCTGGTGGCTTCGCGGTATTGTCTGATGTGTGGAAAACTTTGGTGTTTCAGCTTGCCAAACACCTGAATCGAGATCGAGAAAAAATCCCCGAAAACATCATCACCAAGCCACCTTCTGCGGAATTGCGCCCCGATCAAAAAGACAGCGATTCATTGCCCGAATATGATGTGCTGGATGCAGTGCTACAAGCGTATCTGGAAGATCATTTGAGCGCCAAACAAATTTTGGAAAAGGGATTGGCTGATGAGGTCACGATTAAAAAAATTATTCGCACCACCAACCTCAACGAGTTCAAACGACGCCAGATGGCCCCTGGTCTCAAGGTCACCAGCAAAGCCTTTGGCAGCGGACGCCGTATGCCGATTGCGGCCAAACTTTGAATCTGTATCCTGATGATCTGGATGTGAAATTATGATTGAACTCAGCACACTGACAGAACGATACGAAGTTTTTAGAAAACAAGGTTTAAAATTGGACATGACCCGTGGTCAACCGTCCGATGAGAACTTTGATCTGTCTAACTCAATGATGACCATCGTTGATGAAAACGATGTGGTGACGCCCAGTGGCGTGGCCGTGCGCAACTACGGTGGTGGCATCAATGGTTTGGCTGAAGTGCGAGAGTTGTGTGCTTCCATCCTCCGTGTGCGGCCTGAAGAAACGTTGGTCGGCAACAATGCCAGCCTGGAGTTGATGAGTCATGTATTGACCTGGGCTTTGTTGCGTGGCTTGAAAGACAGCCCGAAACCCTGGAGCAAAGGCCATCCCAAAATGATCGTAACTGTGCCAGGCTACGACCGTCACTTTCATTTACTCGATACGCTTGGCTATGAGATGGTCCCTGTTGGTATCGACGAAAACGGCCCTGATATGGATGCTGTGGAACAACAGGCCATGAGCGATCCAGACATCAAGGGCATTTACTTCGTACCGACTTACAGCAACCCCACCGGCGGTACGATTTCTGATGAGAATGTAAAGAGGCTGGCCAGCCTCAATGCGGCTGCTTCAGACTTCACTATCTTTGCCGACGATGCGTATACCATTCATCATTTAACAGATCAACCTTCAGTGCCATTGAATTTTCTGGAGGCTTGCAAAGCAACTGGAAATCCTGACCGCGTTTATATTTTTGGCTCAACCTCAAAAGTCACATTGGCGGGCGCAGGTCTGGGCTTCATGGCAACGAGTGAGGCCAATCTTGCTTACATCGGCAAACTACTCAGCGCGCAAACCATCGGCCCGAATAAAATTGAACAATACCGCCACGTTAAATTTTTGAACCAATACGAGGGCGGCCTCTTTGGTTTGATGTGCGATCATGCCAACATCCTCAAACCGAAGTTCGATGCGGTTCAGCGTGTACTCTCTGAGGAATTGGGCGATCAAGATTTAGCCACCTGGGCTGACCCAAAAGGCGGGTATTTTATCAACCTGGACACCAAGCATCCGGTGGCCGATCGTGTGGTTGCCCTGGCCAAAGATGTCGGCGTGGCCCTTACACCCGCAGGCGCAACCTATCCATTTGGTAAAGACCCTAACAACAGCAACATCCGTATTGCGCCCACACGTCCACCTTTGGCCGAAGTGGAAGAAGCCATGAAGGTGCTGGCTCTGTGTATCCAATTGGCTTCAGCTGAATATCTGAATGGGTAAAAACGGAAACTAAAAAACAACACAATAAATTACAGGTAAGGGTATCTAATCCCCCAACCCCCTTTACATAAAGGGGGCAAAATAAGACTGCGTATGTAAATCCTATTTTGCGAAACCTTATCCTGAATTGATGAAGCAAGAGGTGAAGTCACTGATCGAAACGCTTTAGCTTCAGGTCGCAGGACTAAGCTACATTCGCAATTTCAAATTGATCCACAACCCAAAGCCAATGGCCATCTGGCTGACGTCTGGCAACTTCAGCCGTCACATCACCATTACTGAGTTGGGATGAAGTGAGTGCAAGATCTCCACTGAACAATACCTCGGCTTGGTTGCTGCGAGCAAGCTGAGGGCGATTGGCTAGAAATTTGATGAAAAACTCTCGAATTTCGTCCAGCCCTTTGGCGACTTTGCCGTCACCGTAAGCCACGATGGCATTTGGCTCATAGAGTGCCACAAGCCCTTCGACATCGCCGGCATTTGCACGCTCCACAAAAAAAATTTCAAGATTATTTGGATCTTTTGCTGGCTGATGCATAGTGAATACTCCAATACTTAAACTTCCGGCAAAACTCAAAATCAGTTTCAACAGCCATCATTGCAATTATACAGTTAGGTTGACGATATCTGGACATGAACATCAATATTGCATGCTGTGCTTTTTAGGATGGGACATTTCAGGCCACAGTTGCTAAAATAACGCCTAAAGTTAATTTAGAGTAACCGAAAGTGAGGGGGTCTTAGGGATGAGGTCTTCCAAACAAACCACGTTTGTTTTTCCGTTGTTGGTTTTATTGATTGGGTTGGGACTCAGCATTGCAATACCGGCCGGTACATTTGGCGGAAGCAATGATGGGATACCTGTTACGGACGCAGATTTCCAGGATCGAGATGTTGCAAAAGAGGAACTTGGCAAACTGTTGTTTTTCGACAAGGTGTTAAGTGGCAATCGCAATATGTCGTGTGCCACGTGTCATCATCCATACATGGCAACGGGGGATGCGCTCTCTTTGCCCGTGGGTGAAGGCGGCATGGGATTAGGCCGTGCTCGAAACACAGGGTTGGGATCAAATGCCGTGCATGAGCGTGTGCCACGAAACTCACCTGCCTTGTTTAATTTAGGCGCAAATGAATTTGTGGTGATGTTCCACGATGGCCGTGTGATGATGGAGGCCAACCAGCCAAGCGGTTTTCTCACACCCGCAGGACGAGATTTGCCCGCCGGCCTCGACAGTGCATTGGCTGCTCAAGCGATGTTCCCTGTGACATCTGGCACGGAAATGGCCGGACAGCCTGGGGAAAACTCGATTGCTGATGTAACTTCAAAAGGCAATTTGTCTGGTCCGAATGGCGTTTGGGAGCAACTCGCTGAACGCTTACAAAGCATCGATGAATATGTGCAGTTGTTCAGCGAAGCATTTGCGGATATTCAATCTGCCGAAGAGATTACGTATGTTCATGCAGCGAATGCCATTGCGGCTTATGAAGCTGAGGCGTTCCGCTGCACAAGCTCACCGTTTGATCGTCATTTGAATGGCGATCCGTTTGCACTGACGGAAATTCAGCTTTCAGGCAAAGATCTTTTCTATGGCAAAGCAGGGTGTGTCAATTGTCACTCCGGCAAGTTCCAGACCGATCACAATTTCCATGCGATTGGGGTGCCACAAATTGGCCCTGGCAAAGGCGACAATTTGCCAGGTTACTCTGATGGGCATGATGACTTTGGACGAGAACGTGTGACTGGCTCTATGGAAGATCGTTTCCGTTTCCGCACACCGACATTGCGGCAAGTGACATTGACCGGCCCTTGGGGCCATGACGGCGCATATGAAGATTTGGAAAGAATGGTGCGACACCATCTCAACCCAAATCAATCTTTGGCTCAGTATGATGCGTTTCTCATCAACATGCCTTCGAGAGCGGATTTGAATTCGCTGGATTTTATCGCTCACAATGATCCTGCCCGTCGCCAAGCCATTGCCGATGCCATTGAGTTGATGCCTACAGATTTGGACGAATTGGAGCTCGAGCAATTAATGGCGTTCTTGAGTTCGCTTACGGACATGAGCTGTTTAGATTATGCACAGCAAATTCCAGTTCGTGTGCCCAGTGGATTGCCGTTGTGCGAATTAGGCTGTACAGACTTTGATCCAGATTTGCCTGTGGCTCAGGCCATCGCTCGAATGATTCCCAATGACCCTGAGAATGATCCCGATGCGGATCACTACATTGGCGATTTGGAAATCAAAGAAGCATTGCAGTTGTGGATCAGTGGTGCGGGCGTGCCTCGAACCGGTGGCAAAACCATTGACGATACCACCATGCTGGCCTTGGTTACCATTTGGGCCAATCAAACCGTGATGCCTTGATGTTTACAGTTTTGTAATCGGAAATAAAAGAGGGTGTCATTTTCTTAAATGAACACTGGCACCCTCTTTATACAAAAAACAAAACAACCAGCACAGCAAATTAGCCAATAGAATCAACTTCCGCTAAAGCATTGACCCACTATGGCCAAATGTAAAAAAATGCAAAAAATGTGAAACTTGTCAGAGGGGAATTTGATGTTATTATAATGGGTCTGTTAGTAAGGGAATTTTGCTTGGCAAATTTTATCAGGGATTTGTTAGGCATAATTAAAAGTCGTACCTAAAAAGAAATTGGTTCCTTATGTTGTGCCGCGAACACATTTATTCATAAGGATCAAATTTTTAGGATGCTAAACGTTAAACACCATTTGGCTTATCTATTTAGCTAAGGGGACTTTTAACAAATTTTCGCTGAACCGCAGGAAATGGTTCAGTTAGGAGAGTTTTGTGAAAAAGTGTCCCTTGAGCATCTTTTTGCCGTTTAGGCAGGATATTCTATCCATCAGGTTTATGTCTCCATTAATGGGGATCCTATCTGGTTTTTCTCAAGGTGTCCTTTCACACCAAAAATTCAATGATTTTTTCAGTTGCATATATCAAAGCGCGGTTGTTCCAGGCTTGGCAGAACTGAGCTCACCAGTTCCATGCTCTGTATTTGCCCCGCAGCCTGTCACAACACAGAAGATGAACAAAAATTCACTTCTTAAGTAAGGAGGTTTTATAGCGAATCACAATGGTTTGAAAGGTCGCGACAATTTTATTTATAAATTTTCCCAATAAATCTCAAGGGAAAAATTATCAGGAGGTCTACCAAAGATGAATTTTAAGAATTTGTTTGTTGTTTTTGCTGTACTGGGTGCCATCGGACTGCTGTCCGTTGCTGCAACCGCCCAAGATTGGGTCGCACTGGACTGTGCTGACTCTTCCGATGCTTTTGATTGTGCTGGTTCAGCTGGTGGGACTGCTTCTTACTCCATCATCGCTTCTCCATCCACATTTAATCCGGTAACAGCAAATGACACAGCTTCGGCGTCTGTTTACGATCATTTGTTCGGCACCGCCAGCTCTAACCCATTTGCCACCTTAGACTTCGGTCTTTTGAGCAGTGGCGCAATTGGCTTGGACCCACGTGCTGCCGCCGTCATTGAAGTTAATGAAGATGCAACGGTTGTCACTTACACCTTGCGTGATGAATTGGCATTCTCCGGCGGTACTGCAGTGAGTGCTGATGACGTCTTGTATTGGTACAATGACGTGACTTTTAATCCTAATTTGCCAAACTCTTCCACGTCTTCTTTCACCTGCACCGATGGCACGCCATTTGCAGTCGAAAGTACTTCTGCCAATCAAGTGACCGTTACCTGTAATGCACCTTTCCGCACTTACACTGGTCTTGCAGGCGGTCAGCTTGTGATGTCCAAACAAATGGCTTTGGATCTCATTGACGTGCAGGGTATTGCCACGGAAGACGGTGTGAATGGTCCACGTGCTGTCCAGGAATTCATGGGCTTGGGCGTTGACATTGGTATGTTAGATGGTGGCATAGGTCCTTTCGTGATCAAAGAATTCGTTTCTGACCAAGTCGCTCGCTTCGACCGTAACGGCAGTTTTTACGGTGTGGACAGCAATGGTACTCAGTTGCCATACTTGGACGAATTGGAAGTACTCATCTTCCCAACCAACGGTCAGAACTTGGCATTAAGCACCTTCCTCAATGGTCAGACCGAATGGCTTGTTCCACGCCCTGGCGACATCTCTCCAGTGCTTAGTCAGGCGGGTTCTTCTTTTAATGTGAATGGTGACATTGACAACGGTACACCTGCTAATGGCACCACTTGGATCACGCCAAATTTTGACGATCCAGATCCAAATTTGGCTGCTGTTGCTCGCAATCTCAGCGTTCGTCGCGCAATGTCTTTAGCGTATGATCGCACGGCCGCTGTATTTAACGTGTTGCTCGGCCTCGGTACACCTCAGTACACCATGACATCGCTCGACAGCCCTTCTGGTGAAACTTTCTTCATGGGTCGAAACAACACCTGTGACACATTCATCAGTGCAGGTTTCGCCACGGCTGACAATTGTTCTGGTGGTGCGTGGAGCTTGGACAGCGGTTTGACCTTGCAGGTCAACAAATTGCCAAATCCTAATTCCACTCCAGAAGCCGCTCAACATATTGGCTGCTTGGTGGATTATGATTCTTGTGTGGCCGCCGCTGGCGAATTGCTTGACAGCGTTGGTGTCGTTGACACCGATGGCGACGGCATCCGCAACATTCCTGCCAACTTTGATGGCTTCGGTAACCCAGGTGGTAACTTCAACATTTCTGCAGTCACCAACGCCGGTAACACCACGCGCGTGGCTTACACCGAGATCGCTTGTTCCAGTTGGTCTCAACTTGGTATTAGCTGCCAGGTCCAGGAAAAAGCATTCTCCACATTGGTATCTGAATTGCTGGGTGGCACGTTCTCCGGTTACATCATGCTTGGTTTGACCGGCGGCGACCCTTCTGGTGGCGCAAACATTTATCAGTGCGGTGCCGCTTTGTACTTCTGGCACCTCAGCTGTGATCCAAACTCCACCAGTGGTTTGACCGCTCAGGACCCAGCCTCTGCTGCAGTGGAAGCTGGTTTTGACGCAGGTTTCGCTTCCACAACTGTGCCAGATGCACAGGCTGGTTTCGATCAAGAACAGATCGCATGGCTCCAGGGTGAACCTTTCGTCCACTTGGCCGTGCAGAATGCTTTGTTCTCTGCTCGCACCGACCGCGTCTGTAACCACGGTCGCAGCACCAACGGCAATACCCACTTGAAGTTCCGCGTGGATGTTGCTGGCAACGAAGCTTCTTGTTCCACCAACTAATTGATCCGTCAATTGGTTCAGATTTTAACTTAACGTTGAAATTGAAATCCGCCGTGCAGCTTTGCTGCATGGCGGATTTTCTTTTTGAGCACCCTTCTTTTTTTCCTCAAACCTAACCCTTCAGTTTTCAGAACCTTACAAAGCACATATTTTCGAGCCATTTAATCCAATCTAAAACAACCCCTATTTTCATCAATAGAACTTATTTTATTTCATATGTAAGCAATTCATTAAAGTTCTTTTGGGGCAAAATTCGAACAAAGTTAGAACATCCATTGTTCAAGCTACGGCCATCAAGCACAGCAGCTCATGCCGGCAGCTTGCTGCAAAAAACTGAAAGGAGTTTCTTTATGAAACTTATCAAAACTGGTTTATTGGTCGTTGCATTGACATTGACAATCTTGGGCGTGGTGGATTTTGTCGATGGTGCAATTGCATTAGCAGACCCTTGTCCACATAATTGCTAAACTATCTTTCAAAGGGAGGTGGCCTTTTTGGCTGCCTCCTTTTTTTAAATTGTTCACATCTCTCTCATTTATTTTCCCAACACGCGCCCCATTTCTTTGAATCGCAATTAACTCAGTGTCATAGCGATCTATTCACCACTTATAATACCTCATGTTAGAAAGTGGATTTGTGAATCATTTCGTGTTATTATTTTTAATAAAATTAAACGACCATCAACGAGTTTCCACATGCATATACAAATGCTGTCTGAATTTGTGGTCAACATAGATGGTGTGATTGTTGATGAGTGGGAATCTGAAAAAACTAAATCTGTTCTTAAATATTTGATCAGCCGCCGAAATCAGATTTGCCTCAACGAACAAATTATCGCCAACATTTGGCCCAACAACGATTTCACTGAAAAAAAAGCCATGACTCTCCTGCGCGGGAGAATCTACAACGCGCGTAAAGCATTGGAACCTGGACAAAAACCCAGTGGCAAGTTTATCGAAACCTGCTCTGGTGGCTATATGTTCAGCACCGATAATTGCAACATAGACCTTAATGCATTTGAACATCATTTGGCATTGGCTGAACAGTATTTTCAACAATTGAACCTAGATGCAGCCATGGCCGAATTTGAACAAGCCATCCAATGGTACAAAGGTGACTTTCTCGAAGAAAACCTTTATTCAGAGTGGACGACGGAAGTTCGTAAAAAATACCAACAAGATTATTTCATTGCATTGCTGGGACTTGCTGAATGCAAAGCACAACACACCTTTTATCCTGAAGCAGTGGGACTGTGTGAAAAAGCCCTTAAAAAAGACCCATTGAGAGAAGACGTGCTTCGCAAGGCAATGATTTACAGTTTTATACAAGGCAACAGCAATAAAGCCAAAAGCATGTACCAAGACTTTGTAAAACTGCTAGAAAAAGAATTTTCAGATGATCACCGAGAACCAGACCCACTCACCAAAAAACTATTTGATCAAGTCAATAAAGACCGTGTCCCTGAGGCAGAAGGTTATCCTGAATATCGTGAATATCTTGCACCCATAGCTCCTTTTGAACACCTTCCGTTACTGGGCAGACAACAGGAGTATAGTCAGGTCCTTCATTTGTTTAATGATGCTTTCCAAGGCAAAGGGGCTTTGTTGCTGATTGGTGGCGAAGCGGGTGTGGGAAAATCTCGACTGGTACGACAGGCCATTCAATTTGTAGAAAAAAACACAAAGAACAAAAATGGCCCGTCCGGTCGATATGAACGTCTTAAAGGTCGGTTCACTGCTTTAAAGGGCATCAATAGCGAGGTCGGAACACAATCGCCTTACCTTGCCTTGTTTGAAGTGTTGCGACATGTTTTGCCAAAACAGCAGCGCAACCAACTTAATCTCTCTGATCTTAACTGTGGAGTTTTATCTCAGTGGATTTATGGATTGGAATCGTTCTTTGGCAAGCCTGATCCACCAACACCCCTGGCTCCTGAACAGGAACGTCTTCGTTTATTTGAAGCATTACGCCAACTCATGTTTGACCTCGCTCAACAAAATGCCCCCATGGTGCTATTTTTAGATGATCTTCACTGGGCTGATCCATCCACCATCGACTTTTTGGATTACTTGTTGATGCAGATTCATCAGTATCCATTGCTTGTGATTGGCACTTATCGAACAGAAGATGTACGCCCCAACAGTTCACTCAGTGGCTTGGTCGGTCGCGCCATCCGTGGCAGTGAAGGTCAACCTGTTTTCCATCTTAATTTGAATGCATTTGGAAAAGAGGTTTTTGAACAACTTGTCGAAGAGAAAGCGCCTCAACTAGAAAATCGCAACACACTCATAGAGTTTTTACATTGCGAAAGCAAAGGCAATGCATTGTTTTTGATTGAAATTCTAAACACGTTGCTTGTCCAAAAAGCCATCTCCGTAGACGCATTTGGTCATTGGATCACGCATGTTGAAAACCTGGAAGAAAGCTTCAAGGATTTGATTCCAGAAAGAATGAAAAATATTTTTGGGCATCGCATTGCTCAACTGCCACACAGTGAACAGGCATTGTTGCAACTGCTCAGTGTGCTCAACCAACAATGCAACCAATCGTTAATTGATGACCTTTGGACAAAAAACGAAGTCAAAGCTCATGGTGAGTTCAAAACACTGTTGAAAAATCTCCTTCGGTCTCATTTTATTTTAGAGGAGCAGTCTTCTTATCATCTTGCACATGATAAGTTCCGTGAAGTCATTTACCAAAACATTGAATTAAGCCATCGACAAAGCTTACACCATCATATCACTGACACTTTAAAACAATCACAATGGTCTTCAATGGCAAATGAAGGGGTATTGGCTTATCACTACATTCAAGCAGACTTACCGAAGCAAGCACTTGAACACTTGCTTCCAGCCATTCAGGAAGCTGTCAGTAGTTATCGCAATACTGAAGCCCTTGAACTTATCGAAAGCGCCAAAGTTCAAATAAATAAATTATCCTCTAAAGAGAGCAGTAACTTTATTAAGCAAAGCAAGTTCGATGTGTTGGTGGAACAAACTCGTGTTTTAGATATTTTGGGACATAAAGAGGGTCAAGGAGAGCTATTGGATGAGTTGCTCCATTTGGCTCAAGAGTTAGATGATCCTGAAAAAAAAACACAAATTCACCTTATGAAAGGCCGTCTTTATTCTGACCTTGACGATTATCCTAAATCTCTCTCTGAAAATTATAAAGCGCTTGATTTTGCTAAAGAAAATTTGATTCTCGAAAGCCAAGCGCTCCATGGAATTGCTGTTTATCATTGGAACACAGGCAATTTTGAAATAGCTTTAGATTATCTAAATCAAGAAAAAGAAATTTTAGAATCACAAAATGACTTAAAATATCTTTCTGCAACTTTTTCTTACCTAGGCAAAGTACACTGGTGGAAAGGTTTATATATAGAAGCAGAGGAATTCTTCCAAAAAGCATTAGAAATTGAAGCTAAAGAAAAAAACTCACACACTAAAATGACCATTGTTGCAGAACAGGGAACTATGTATTGGTCTCAAAATGAATACTCCAAAGCAATAGATTCATTTAAAGAGGTTCTTGCATTAGCTTCAAGAATCGGTGACAAACAAGGAGAAGCACACGCCTTTGGAGATTTAGGCTTGGTTTATTGGTCTATTGGGCAATATGAGTTAGCTGAAAATGAAATCCTTCAATCTCTCAAAATTTATATCGAGATTAACAACTTAAGAGGCCAAGCAATAGATTCAAACAATTTAGGCTTGGTTTACTTATCTTTAGGCAATCTTCAAAAAGCCCACCAGTATCATGAAATTGCTTTTGATATTAGTTCAAAGATTGATTGGGAAGTTGGGCAAGGTCTTGTTTGTGGTGGATTCTCTCAAATTTATAAACTCCAAGGCGAGCCTGAAAAGTCATTGGAGTTTAGATTAAAGGCACTTAGAATTTTCGATAAAGCGCAGAATCAATGGTTGAAAGGTTCTGCATTACATCATTTAGGACAAATTTATATTGACCTTGAAGATTATTCACAAGCGCTCAGCAGTTTGGAATCTGCACTCGTCATTAAGCGATCTTTGGATTCCAAAGAAAAAGAAATGTTGATTTTATCTGATCGAGCCATTTGTCAGGTTGGCCTCAATCAAACCAAAGAAGCAGTGGCTAGCATTGAAAAATCCATCCAATTGTTACAAGAACATGAAAACACCCCTCATGCTGTACAAATTTGGTGGCAATACGCTTGTGTACTAACATCAACTGATCAACAAGATAAATACCATTCATCATTAGAAAAGGCTTATCAACTTTTGCTGAACGCCATTCGCAAACTTGAAAAGCCAGAATATCGTCTTAGTTTTTCAGCCATTCCTATGCACCAAAATATTCTAAGGACATATACCAAACAGCAAGCCGAATCAAATGCTGCTGAAATGGCTGCTTATGCAAGATTACGCCAAGCACGTTGGCCAGAAAATGTGATTTGTCCTCATTGCGATACTGAACCCGCTCAAAGTCACAGCAGCGATGGAGCCATGCAGCGTCATCGCTGTAAAGAATGTGAAAAAACGTTTAATGATCGCACAGGTACTGTGTTTGCCAACAGCAAAATCAAGCTGGTTAAACTGATTCAAGGGCTGATTTTTATTGATGAAAACATTGCACAAGATGCTGGCCAACTTGGCCAACTCTTGGGCATTCAAGCGCAAAATGCAGCCAAATTATTCGGCTTACTAACAGATGCGCTTAAAAATGATCCATTGGTTCGATGCTTGCTCGACAGAAAGATGGTATAAATTTTTTCCACACCGTTTACATTACTTTTTCACTATTTTAATTTCAATCATTTCTATGACGGCTAAGACCATTACCCATTCATCACTTTCGTGAAAATTTCTATCAAACCCATCTCATTTATGATGGAACCATGATGGCCATGCACTATCACGCCCCCATAAACAAAGATTTAATTTTTCTCTCCGCTATTATTTTCTTGCTGTGCTTGATATCTCAGCAACCGCGTATCAAGGGCTTGGTCGGCCGGTCCGGAAACTCCTTCAGTTTTTTCACCAGGGTTTTTTATTTTCACCCTTGGCAAATTTTTTTAATGACCAAACACATGCCAAGCATTGCCCCAAGCCCTTGATAAACCTTTCAACTTGGCCCTAGTGATGGTTTTCTTTGAGCTAGCAATATCTGATGACTTTATCGTTGTCCTTTCAGATTTTTTAAATTCATAAAATAACAGCCGACAAATTTATCCTGCTTCAATACGTTGACAGATGAACACACATAAACACTGCCTAGATGTTGCATATCCCTATGCTTTTGCTGCTATAATTGATCAACTTCAAATGTTTCAAGGAGGCATTGCATGGGTCGTAAGGGTTGGTATTTGCCGTTGATGATGGTATTGGTGTTGGCGCTTGCTGGGTGTGGAAATCAGGCAGAAACAAGCAACAATCAGGATGATCAATCATCCACGTCACCCACAGACACGGGGGACAACTCAAGTTCCACCACAACCACAGAAACACCGGACACAGATACATCGACAACGGATACATCCTCTAACGACACGTCAACGACTGAAAACACAGCCAGCAACATTGAAATTAAAAACCCTGACACACTGGTACTGGTCAACACCACCGTTCCCATCACCTCTTTAGACCCTGCCTATTCTTACAACGCAGGCAGTGGGGCCATGATTTTTAATATCATGGAAACATTGATATTTTATGATGGTGAACATACCGATCAGTTCATCCCCATGTTGTCCACCGAAGTGCCTAGCATGGAAAACGGCCTCGTCAGCGAAGACAGCCTCACATACACCTTTCCAATTCGTACTGGAACCAAATTCCATGAAGGCCCTGTCACTGATGCCAGTGGAAACGTGATTCCTGGCAGCGGTGAATTGACACCTGAGGATGTTGCCTACTCCATACATCGACTCATTCTGGCCGACCGTGCCGGTGGTCCTAACTGGATGATGATTGAACCGATCCTGGGTGTGAGTTCCCTCAGAGGCATGGGCGAGCAAATTGAAGGCGTTGAAGTCGAAAGCCTTGCCGATTTGAGCACCGAAACGTTGCTGGCCATTTGTGATCAAGTGAAACAAGCTGTCTACAGCGATGGAAATAATGTTGTATTTAAACTTGCTGCACCCTTCTCACCATTTTTGCAGGTGGTGGTGGGGTACTGGGCTTCTATCTTGGACAAAGAATGGGTCATGACCGAAATTCTCGATGCCGATGGCAACGTTGAAAAAGGCGCAGGTTGGGATGGCAGTTGTTCCACTTGGCAAAATTACTATGACCCACAAGCTGAAGATTCCGTCATTTTTGAAAAAGCCAACGGCACTGGCCCTTATAAACTGGAACGCTGGCGCAAAGAAGAAGAAGTTTTTTTAGCCATCAATGAAGATTACTGGCGTGGACGACCTGCCAACCTGAACGTTTCCTATCAAGCCAGCTCCGAGATGGCCACCCGCCTGTTGATGATGTCTCAGGGCGATGCTGACATCATTGCTGTACCTGTGGCCAACCAAGATCAAATCTTTCCGCTTGTTGACGAAGGCTTGGTCACCATGTACGAAAAACTGCCAACTGGCACTGGCTATTTCTGGACATTTAATCAGAGAGTTGATCCAAACAACAATGACTACATCGGCAGTGGTGAACTGGACGGCGATGGTATTCCACCCGACTTCTTTAGCGATGTGGATGTGCGTAAAGCCTTTGGTTATGCCTTTGATTGGGAAACCTATTGGAGCGATGTGATCAACGAAGAAGGCGTGCGTATGGTGGGGCCCATTCATTCCGAAGTGTTTGGTGCCAATCCGGATCAAATGGTTTACGATGTTGATCTGGAAAAGATCGAAGAACATTTGAAGAAAGCCTGGGGCGGCGAACTTTGGGAAAAGGGATTTAAGCTGCTTGTGCCTTATGTGTCCGGCGGACAGGCTGTAAAGTTGACCACCGAAATCATGGCAAGAAGTTTTGAAAACATCAATCCGAAGTTCCAGTTGATTCCTCAGGACTTCCAGCGCACCAAGCTGGTTCAAGACAGCAACACCGGTCAAATCCCATTCGATTACAACGGCTGGGGTGAAGACTATCATGACCCTCACAACTGGGCTTTCCCTGTACTGCACAGCTTGGGCAACTATGCACGCAACATGAACATTGATCCAGAGATTCAGGCACAATTGGATGAAATTATTAACAAAGCACGCGGTGAACTGGACCTTGAAAAACGCGAAGCCCTTTATCATGAACTACAACGTATCACGTTTGATGAAGCCATTATCATCACCATGGAAGAATGGACACGCCGCCGATTTATGCGCAGTTGGATGCAAGGCTATGTCCACAATTCCAGTTACCCAAGCTATTACTACTGGCACTTCGATAAGGCAGAGAGTTAAGAGAAAACATGCTCGCCTATATCGTCAGACGGCTGGCCTTGTTGCCAGCCATGTGGTTGGCCGTCACGTTAATGATTTTTTTGATGCTGGAGCCACTTGGCCCGTATCAAAAACTGTCCCTGTTTCTGGACAGCAATCCGGAGATGGCCGTGCCTGCCAACAAGCTTTCGGAAGAACAACTTCAAAGGGTGTTCGATAAACACGGCCTGAACGATCCATTCTATGTACAGTATGGAAAATGGCTGGGTGAAGTGGTGAACTTGAACTTTGGCTGGTCTCGTACTGCACAAGCGCCCGTGTTAGACGCGCTCATCGCAAGGCTGCCAGCCACCATGGAACTCACGTTGCTGTCCATCGGACCCTTGATTTTCTTTGCAATCTGGATGGGCGTGAAATCCGCCGTCTACCAAAATCGCTGGTTCGACCACATCACTCGCTTTATCGCCATCACTGGATTCTCGTTACCGAGTTTCGTGTTTGCGATTTTTGTGTTGGTGATTTTTTATGGCTGGCTGGATTTGTTTCCGCCTGGGCGGCTGTCGCTGTGGGCCAATCAGGTGGTGTTTTCAGATTCATTTACCAGGTTCACCGGCATGAATCTGGTGGACACATTGCTCAATGGCCGATTTGATATTTTCGTGGATGCGATCCGACATTTGGTGCTGCCTGTGATCAGTCTGTCTTATTTGAGTTGGGCTGCACTGCTTCGAGTGACACGCAGCAGCATGTTGGAAACCTTGGGCCAGGATTACATCACCACCGCCAGAGCCAAAGGCTTGGCAGAAAATTCGGTGATCCACAAACATGCACGCCGCAATGCGTTGATCCCAGTTCTGACGTTATCGGGTTTTGTAATTGTGGGCTTGCTCACCGGCGTGTTCATCATCGAGACTATTTTTAATTATCGAGGTGTGGGCTTCTGGGCGGTGGATGCCGCACTGAGTTTTGATGTGCCTGCGGTCATTGGGATCACGATCTTTACAGCCACGCTCATTGTGCTGGCCAATTTGATTGTCGATATTTTCTACACAGTGGTGGACCCCAGAGTGCGCTATGACTGATCTTTACAAACAGCCGAGCATATGGCAGCGCTTGAAAAAGAATCCGATTGCGCTGCTTTCATTGGTGCTTTTGTTTTTCTTTGTCGGCGTGGTATTTACCGCTCCTTGGTTGGCTCCGCCGGAACGTGCCTGTCCTTCGCCTATTTATTACTTCGTGCCGGACTGGCTGTTTGCCTTGTTCGATCACGATCTGCCGTGCAAACCTCATCAAATTCCACGTGACGGGTTCAAGATTCCGCCCATCCCCCCCAACCTGGATGCATGGAAAACCTTTCCGCCGGACTGGCGACTTCATCCTTTAGGCACCACAGAAAGCCGTTATGACATCTGGTATGGCTTGGTCTGGGGCACGCGCACTGCTTTGGCGGCAGGCGCATTGATTGTGTTTTTCAGCTTCCTGATCGGCTTAACGATGGGAGGGTTGTCCGGTTACTTTGGCAAATGGATCGACAGCACCATCATGCGGCTGGTTGATTTCATGATTGCCATGCCTGGATTTCTGGCAACCCTTGTGTTGGTTTCAGTGTTGGGGCGAGGGCTGGATAAAATTATTTTTGCCTCCATCGTATTCGGTTGGACCAGCTATGCGCGCCTGATTCGTGGCGACATTCTTTCGATTCGCGAGCGTGAATACATCCATGCGTCCAGAGCATTAGGAGCCAGTCACATCCGCCTGTTATTTAAGCATGTGATCCCTAACATGATTTACCCTGCACTGATTCTGGCTTCGCTCGACATTGGCAGTGTGGTGTTGGGTCTGTCCGCACTCAGTTTCTTGGGATTGGGATCGGGCGAAGATTATGCAGACTGGGGTCAGATGATTGCCCTGGCTCGCAACCGAATCGCCGGTGTGGTCGGTGGCAATCCTTTCGAATTTTGGTACACCTACGTATTCCCAGGCGCAGCCATCTTCCTGTTTGTACTGGCCTGGAATCTTTTGGGCGACACCGTGCGCGATGTGCTCGATCCACGACAGAGAAACAAAAAGGGTGCATAAACGGTTATGACAAAAAATGTCTTGGGCAGAGAATTGAAATTATGTTCCGCTGATCCGTTGACGGGCTATTACCGCGACGGTTGCTGCAACACAAGCAAAGAAGACGTCGGCACGCATGTGGTCTGCGCTCAAATGACACAAGCCTTTTTAGAGTTCAGCTACGATCAGGGCAATGATCTTATCACACCCATTCCCGAGTTTGGATTTGCAGGACTCAAAGCAGGAGATCAATGGTGCGTATGCGCGTTACGCTGGCGGGAGGCCTTGGAATCCGACGTGGCCCCACCCGTGGTTTTAGAAGCCACCAACGAAGTGGCGCTTCGTTACGTATCCCTGGAAGATTTAAAGCAGCACAAGGTCAAAGCAGATGATGCCCGTCCACCCTTTCTCAGCAATGGGCACGGTCGTCATTAAACACCAATACTTTAAAGGAGTGTGTGATGCAATCCGACAAACAAAATTTAACTGATAAAAAAGTATCCCGCAGAAATTTACTCAAAGGCACCGCTGCCAGTGCAGTTGCCTTGGGCAGTGGTATGTTATCTTTTGAGCAACTGGCGAAAGCGCAATCCGATGTGCAAATCATCAACGGTGCGGGCTATTACCGCTTTGCCTTGGGCGATTTCAAAGTCACCTCTATTAGCGATGGTCAGTTCAGCATTCCCACCACCAACTTTGCCGTGAATGCCAGCCCCACCTCCATTCATGCCTTGCTGCAAACATTTGGACTCAACCCTGAAATGGCTCAAGCAGCCTTAAATGTGACCTTGATCGAAACAGGCGATGCACTTGTACTATTCGATACAGGGGGCAAAGGCCTGAGCCCAGCGACCGGCAGCCTCAGCGCGGCCTTATCTCAAATTGGCATTTCGCCTGAAGACATCACACATGTGGCCTTCACTCACGCACACCCCGATCATGTGGGTGGTACCATTGATGCTGATGGCAACCCCATTTTTTCCAATGCCCACTACTTCATGGCCGAGACCGAATGGAACCATTGGCTCAGCCTGGAAGGCCCTACACCCGAATTTATTGCCAATCATATTTTGCCTTTGGAAGACCAGATGACACTGTTTCAGGGCGATGAAGAAATTTTACCAGGCATTTACGCCATCTCCACGCCAGGCCACACACCAGGCCACATGGCATATTCGATCAGCTCCAATGACGAAAAACTGGTGGTCACCGGTGATACCAGCAACCACTACGTGATGAGCCTGAAAAACCCCGATTGGCACTTCGGCTTCGACAGTGATCCCGAACAAGCGACAAAAACCCGTATTGCCCTGTTCAATCACCTGGCGGAAGAAAACATCAAAGTGTTGGCCTATCACTTCCCCTTCCCGGGAGTGGGTCATGTGGTCGCAAGCCAAACCTTTGAAAATGAGTGGACCTGGGTGCCCACCCCTTAATTTAAATTTGATCTTTCAAGCAGGCGTTCTGTTTGATCAGAACGCCTGCTTTTCCGGCCTCTACAAAGCCCTCATCCACTTTCAAAAACAACTTTGCCACACCCTCTCGTGTTAACCTCTATATATTTTCTTTGACACAGACATGGAAGCATAAAAACGTATGATCTATATGGAGCTTTCGACACAAGTTGATAGAAACATGCCCCATCTTGTACGTTAAGCTCTAGATCAAATAAGGGGAATTTTCATATTGACAGCATTAAACATCAGATATTTTTCAATTGGCTTGAGTTTTATCATCGGCCTGTCCATTTCGGCACAAGCGCAACCCGTGTTTCCAGAACTCAATCGCAGTGTGGCTGATGTCACTGGTGAACTAGACGTTGGCAGAATTCAACAAGCCATTGACAAGTTGTCAGCCGCCGCTTCTGCCAGACCCGTTGCGTTAACATACGACAACAAAGGCGGCCTGACTTTTGAAGAGTATGAACTACAGTTTTTAATCAGAAATGATCTCGCATCAAGTCGATTGAATATCCGCTCTGATGTTATTCTGATTGCCTTTGATTATGAAGACAGCAACATCAGAATATTTTATGGAGATCGTTTTAGAACTAGATTAGATTCCAAATTTCAAAACATTCTTGACAACGACATTATTCCTATTGCCAGAGAAAACCCCACTCAAGCGTTTATCGATGGCTTTGATGCCATTCAAAAAACACTTACCAGTGACAGCAACATCGCCACTAACATCCTGTTGTGGATCGCCATAACGATTGTTTCTCTGATCTTGATCTTAACCTTATTTGGAAAAATTATTCCTGCCTATCGCAGACGAAAACCGCTCCTCACTAGAATTGGACCTTTGCGGTTGGAAAACAAAAAAAACAATGCCATTTTGGCCCAACACTTGCCAGATGATTTCAATCAGCAGCCTTCAATGGCTTATTTTATGCCGATTTACAGTGTGGAAGCTCCAGATCAGGCAGCCCGCTGGGAAGAGGCGTATCAGCAAAAACTGACTGAATTGAAAACCATCTTAGGCCAAAGCATGAAGTTTGATGAAAAACCGGCGAGCCTGTTGGTCGAAGCCCACAAGCTGCGATGGCTTGTGGATGGTTACGAACGCTTGGAAGGATCACGCGCAACCCTCCATGCCTGGCTTGAGCAAGTGGAAGCAGAACACAATGAACTTCAGGCAAAAGTAACTGAAGTTCATGAAGATTTTAAAACCACGCAAGGACAATTGAATCGACTGGAAAGTGAATATGGCCAACTCAAGCTTCGCAGCAATCATCTGATTGATTACGAACCTTTGAAGCTCGAACTGAACAAACGCATCACAAAAATCAAGTTTTGGATGGGCAAAAATTACGTCCTGCGTGCCTCCGAAGCATTGGCAGAAACGCAGCGCGAAATTAAAGACATTCACCAGGCCACGCAAGCATTGTCCAAAGCAGAACAAAGTTGGAAAGCATTTTCCTCTGCCGTTCCCGATGTTCGCTCTGATGTCGCCAAACCTGAGACCATCAACAAGAGCGTAGATCAACAGTTGGCAGAAGCGGGTCAATTGATTGGCCAGGGTGAGTTGGAATTCGCCTTAGAAAAAGCAACTTCACTGGACGATGTACAACCTGAAGCCGTGGGGATGGTGTCCAAATTCTCCATCTTTTTAGATGACCATGATCAACGGCTCAAACTGATTCAGCACATTGAATCCCAAGGTTATCGTTTGGTGGTTCAAGATCAAATCGCTCATGTGGGCCAATGTGCACAATGGGCCAATGAGGCACTTACTGCAGCTGATTTCCTCCGTGCCAAAAACTGGATTGAGGAGTTGGAATACACCTCCCAGGCAGCCTTACAACAAATGCAGGGCTTGGAAGCTTTGCAACAACACAATAAACAACGCCTCAAAGCACTGGCAAAAGATGTGGCTCAGACTGAACAACAACGCCTGAAAATCCACGCCCCATTGTGGCAATCGATACAGGAAGACTTCCATGAAAGCAATTGGGATGAGATCGAAAATCACTTTGATCAAGCCACCGCCTTCATCGAGGCATTGTTTGATGATCCAAAAGATGACGAAGACCTCGCCTCCCAGATCGGCCAACTCAACAGCATGGAGCAACAGCAATTTAATCAAGCTGAAAACCTGCTCAGCCAGGGTGAAGGTAACTTGGAAAAAGCCCGAATTTTGTTACAGCAACTCCAGTTGCATCAAGAGAAAATTAAGCGAGCTAAAGAAATTCATCAAACTACTTATCAAATGGCCCAGAAGAAATTAACCCAAATCACGCAGCGACGGGATGACAACGATCGCCTGATCAGTCATGAAGTGGATGAAAAACTTGACGATGCAAACCATACATTGAATGAAGCCAAGTTGGCTATGGAAGCTCATAGCTATCTGGATGTGCTGGCTCTTTGCCAAAACATACAAGCATTGTGTGATCAATCCAATGCAGAGATCACGCAGCAAATGGAAGAAATTGATCAGTGCATTGAGAAAAAAGAGGACGCAAAGTTCGAATCCAGAACAGCGTTGGAAAACTTGGAAGATGCCATTGAATCCGCGCCAGAGACATCTGTAAAGCAGATCACTTACCAAAAAATGTCTACTGCCCTTGCTGGGATTGAAACCGCAGAAAAATATGAAGCCAACGCTCTAACGATGGAAGATCAAGAGATGGCAAATGCTTATCGGAAAAGTTTTGAAGCCTATCAACAGGTGCAACAATTTGCTGTGGATGCTTTCGAGTCATTTATCGACGATCAAACCGATTATCAGGTTGAACTCAAAAATGCCCAGGCAGCCGTCCATCAAGCCAACACAACTATTAGCAAAGCGCAAAAAACATGTTCACGTTACCGCGCCAGTGGGATCGGTAAAAGCCAATTGGGCATGGCTTTGAGTCGGATGCCAACCATGCCGAAAACAGGCGACACCCTGGATGAGATAAAAAGAGTCAAGCACGCTGCCGCTGAAGCCAAGAAGTTGGCTCAAAAGGCGGACTGGTTAGCGACCAAGGCCAGTAACGACTACATGGAAGCCCATCAGCACAAGATCGAAGCTCGCCGTCGCCGTCGTCAGCGACGCTTGTATTACGATTCGATGTACAACAACAACGATAATCATTCGTGGGGATCAAGCTTTGGATCAAGTGGATCATCCTGGGGCAGCTCTAGTTCTTCCAGCGGGTCTTCATGGGGCGGCAGTAGCAGTAGTGGTGGAGGATCTACTTCTCGAAGCAGTTTTGGTGGCGGAGGTTCAACCTCGCGCAGCAGCTTTTGATTCGCGCTCAAATTCAGATGTGTACGGTTGCCTACACAACCTTTGTTAGAATCTGCTAAAATCATGATAAAATAAAATCGGACGACGTTTTTCCTTAACGTTGTCCAAACGACATTTTAACTTTAGGGAAACCTGTTTTATAATGTTAAACATTGGTTTCTGAAGGTAGACGGAAAGGAGTGTTGCTCCCTTGAATGTATTTGCTAGGGTGAAAATTTTATTATTGGTCGGTGTGGTCCTCACACTGTCGGGCTGTACGGCACTGTTTGCTTCGTTCGACTCTCGGATTGAAGGCATGGTCGTCAACGCTGCCGGTGGTGAGGCCATTGGGGCCAGCCATGTGTGGGTAAAGGGTCTGAGCACAGGCTTTATTGCCACTGCAAAGACAAACGCACGCGGCGAATTTAGTATTGGTGTAGAGCCGGATCGCTACGAGATCAAACTGTCCAAATCCGGTTACGCTTCCAGTCATGTGTATGGGGTGGATGCCAACAGTCCAACTCACATCAACATCATTCAGCGTGAGGCATTTAACCCACGATGGTCCACCAAACCACCAGTGGTTGATATCAGTGGTGTGTCCGAAGGCAACAGCTTTCAGGGTGAATTTCCATTCCGCGTGGATGTGGATGCAGAAAACCCCATGAACCTGCTGTACGTGGCTTTGGGTAAAACGCCTGGTTCCGGTTTTATGACGAACCCCCGTCAGGCCTATACCGAATCCGCCACCAGTGGGGATGCCACCATCGATCCCGGCACTTATGGCGTGCGCGGCGAAACCACATTTGAAGTGGTCGCCTACGACATGAATGGCAACCGCACGCACATCATTCGCTATATCAACATTATTTCTGTATCGGGATTGGTGTTACCACCACTCGACCCCAAAGCCATTTCAGTAACGTTGGGCAAACAGATTGCATTCTTCGAAGATCCGGTTGATCCCACTCTCCAGGCTGGCATTGAAGCCGCGGAACTGGACACCAACCTTTACGTCGAAGTGACGTGGGGTTCTTCCTCAAACGATGTGGATGGCTATCGGGTTTATCGCAGCCTAAACGGGGTCACCTTTACCCCACTGGCAACTGTAGGTCGAACACAACTGCGTTATGTGGACCCTGGTTCTGATATCCAGATCGGCAAGAATGTGTACTATCGCATCGCCGCTTTCCGTGGTGGTGACGAGAGTGAATGGTCAGATGTCACGACCACCCGCCCGCTTGAATCTTTCGATGTGCTGTCTGTGTCGCCAATAGATTCTGAAAGTGGCGTGGCCCGTTCCCCCGTGTTCCGCTGGCAGCCCACCAAACGCGTGGGTCGCACTCAGATCTACGGCGTTGTACTGTGGGATACGGTGCTGGGCGAAAGCAGCTTCTGGATCACACCTGATCCACCCGAATTCACCAACCAGGTGTCCTGGCGTTGGAATCAGGACGGCCGCTACACCGGCACGCCTTGGGAAGTGTTACAATCAGAACGACTGTACGAGTGGCAGGTGGCCTATGCCGCTGCGGTGGACAATATCAATGATCCAAGAGCCGTGTCCATTGCGGTCAACCGTTTTGGCATCGCCCACCCAGACATCCCAGTGGTGCCTTTGGGCATTGCCGCCACCGACAACTTTACGTTTATGACAGGTAATTAATTAATGCCAAAGGAGGCATGTCTCATGCGAAGATTCTTTTCAATGGCGCTTGGCCTGATGTTGTTGGGCGTTTTGGCAGGCTGTGGTACATTCTCACTCGATCTTGCCAAGTCGGACAAGCAGTTCTCTATTCCAGATTCTGCCACAGCCAGCGATTGGTTTGAAGGCGAAATTCTGGTGGGCTACGAAAATGCTGCCGCTTTGGCCGAGATTGCTGCCGCCGTGGGCGGTCAGGTAATCGACAGTTTGGACAGCCTCCAGGCTGCGTCCATCGCACTGCCAGCTGGCTTGAGCGTGCCTGAAGCCGTGATGCAGCTCAACTTAAGCCAGCCTCAGGGCCTGCGCTTTGCAGAGCCAAGTTACATTCGCGGCTACATTGCGCCAACGCCTGAAGGTTTTGATATTAACGATTCCATTGTCGCCAGCGAAGGCGCAACGCCTGTGCCTGCTCAAAGCGGCAACTTTAGAGATCCATTGCGCTCCAAACAATGGGCGTTGGACATCATGGACGCCGACAGCGCCTGGCAGTATGCCACCGGCGAAGGCGTCATCATCGGTGTGGTAGACACCGGCATGGATGGCGGCCATCCAGATTTGCGCGGCAAACAAGTGACTGGCATGGATTGTTTGACCGGCAACATCATTGCCCCTGACGAAGATTTTTCACAAACCAACATCCACGCCACCCACGTGGCAGGGATTGCGGCTGCTTCCGGCAACAACAATGAAGGCATCGTGGGCGTGGCCCCGAATGCACAGATCATGTCCATGGTTATCTTTAACGACCTACGTGTTGGCCCAGGCAACGGCGGCGGCTATGTCGGCGACCTCAACGTGGCCCGCTGCATCATGTGGGGCTCTTTGATTGGTGGCGATGGCATTCCTAACTCCGGTGACGAAGCCAAAGTCCTCAACAACAGTTGGGGCGGTCGCGGTTATGGTCATGTGCTCAAAGCTGCCATTGATGAAGTGGTCAGCAACAACGTGGTTTTTGTCAATTCCATGGGCAATTCCAGCCATGATGAAGTGCTTTATCCAAAAGGTTATCCAGGTATCATGGGCGTTGGCGCAACCAACCCTTTGGACACCAAAGTGGGCTTTTCCACGATGGGGCACAACTTGTCTGTAGGTGCACCAGGCATTGACATTTTGTCTACCTGGCCACGCTGGCATCGCAGCCCGGATGGCTCACCCTACATGTATCAGCACATCAGTGGCACCTCTATGGCAGCCCCACAGGTGGCTGGCGCGATTGCTCTGTTGTTTGAAAAATTCCCAGAAGCCACCCCTTATCAATTACAGAAACTTTTGGAAGAAACATCCGACGACATCGAAGCCCCAGGCTACGATCGTCGCACCGGTTGGGGTCGTATCAACCTCACCCGCGCTTTGCAGGCCAGCAGCTTGCCAGCCGATGGTTCTGCAGTGATGGTCAATGTCAACACCGGCAACGTGGCTGACACGGATGGCAACGGCTTTGTCGATGCCAGTGACGGCACCATTGGTGTGCCTATCACAGACGTCATCCTGACGCAAAATGGTGAAGTGATTCAGTTCGCTCAAACCAACGCACTCGGTCAGGCATTGTTCCTCAACCTGAACCCAGGCAGCTACGATGTGCAAGTGGCCGGTGGCGACACCATCCTGCACAACTTCCGCGCCGCCAACCGCATTACGGAGCGCTCCAGCGTGAGTGTGTCCAGCGGCGACATGGCGGATGTGAGCATGGCATTCAACACGCAACTAAAAATCACCATGCAATGGACGGGCGATGGCGACGTGGACTTGATCGTCGGTGAGCCTAGTGCTATTGGCATTGAATGGGTCAGCGAAAAATCTTCTTCTTCCAACTGGGGTGCGTTCGCCTTGGCAACGTCCTCCAACGGCAGCAATCAGGAAATCTACACCCTGGACGAAGACCACTATCCATTCGCCGTATACCCACTTGCTCTGAGCGCTGAAAACGCCAATGGCCCAGTCAGCGTCACCGTGACCGTGGAACAAAACGGCGGTGTCGAAACCTACGGCCCTTACGTGCTTCAGCCAGGTGAAATGCTGTACTCCTCCGAATGGTACGATTGGTGGGAAAACTTCATTGATCCCGCACGCGGCCTGACCATCCCTGGTCCAGGCGCACCTTGGGTGTACTAACCCCTCAAGGTTAATTGACAAATAAAACGAAAAGGGATACAGCAAGTTGCTGTGTCCCTTTTTTCATTTACGACAAAAACTGTTTAAAACATTTAGATCATTGGTAAAAGGCTTCAAGCCCCCAGCCCCCTTTGTCTAAAGGGGGCTATGATTTGGTTTCGAAAAATTGTTCTATTTCAATGCATCAATATTCTTACTGAAAGATAGGCTGTGTTAAGTTTAGCTCCCTCTACCTCGAGGGAAGGGGAAGCACTGATAAACCAGAGTCATTTAACTAAATCATATTTACTAAAAAACGACGATCGCCATTCCTGCGCGAGTCCATTACCCAAAACATAAAAACCCCCACCATGCCCCCTTTAGTAAAGGGGGTTGGGGGGATTTGCCGTCTTCAACTTTTTTAATTCTATAAAGTTGTTTTTAAAACTTGCCTCTAATCCTTACTCAGGCTGTTTCACAATACGCAGATACGGCTTTGGAGATTCCCAACCGTCTGGGTATTTTTCCTGAGCTTCTTCATTAGATACAGCTGGCACAATGATCACGTTGTCACCGTTCTGCCAGTTGGCGGGGGTGGCGACTTTGTGTTTGGCAGTGAGCTGCATGGAATCCAAAGAGCGCAAGATTTCGGCAAAGTTGCGACCGGTAGTCATTGGATAAGTGAGTACCAGTTTGATCTTTTTATCAGGGCCAACGATGTAAACGGAGCGCACAGTCATGTTGTCCATGGCATTGCGTTCACTGGCTTCGCCGGTGGCGTTGGGGTGGATCATGTCATAGAGCTTAGCAACACTCATATCCGTATCGCCCACCATCGGATAAGTGACAGCGTGACCTTGGGTTTCTTCAATATCTTTGGCCCACTCGACGTGATCCGTTACAGGATCAATGCTCAGACCCATGATTTTACAATTTCGTTTATCAAATTCTGGTTTCAGGCCAGCCATCGTACCAAGTTCGGTGGTACAGACTGGGGTAAAATCCTTTGGATGGGAAAACAAAATACCCCAACCATCACCAATCCAGTCATGAAAATTAATGCTACCTTCGGTCGTTTCTGCGGTAAAATTTGGCGCTTCATCACCAATTCGTAAAGGCATAAACACCCTCCTAAACTTTATTTAATCGCATCTGGAATCACTGCACAAAGCATCTTTGACATAACGATGCTTAAAGTATGATAACTTATTCAACAGCACATTCAACTGAAAGTGGCTCTTCTGGCGCTGGATTCTTTAATGAAGTCCAAATAATCACGCTGATTAATTCACAAAGTTTAGAAATTGGCCCAAAGAGTTTAGATAAAAGTGTGAGCCAACTGGCCCCTGAATCATTAGTAAATTCATAATTGAGTTAAATAAGGGATTGACCGTCGCTTTGTCAACAACGGTCAATCTTTTCAACCAAGATGTTGAAGTTGTTTTTTCTACTCGCCACCCTCTGTTGCATCATCAGGATTAAGAATTATTTTTCTGATAATGCTAGGGAAATTGTCACTTCCTTGGGCAGTGGGCACGACGTGGTTGAAATAGAGAATTTTACCGTCGGGGCTCATGCTAATATCGTTGGGGCGGAAAAAGGTGGATTCCAATGCGGGGCCATCTGCGCGGCCAACTTCTCCACTACCGGCCAACACATTAAGTTCGCCATCAAAAGACAGCGTATAAATTAAATTCTGGCCTCGATCTGCAAGATAAAACTTGCCATCGCCACCATTGAAAATATGGCCGTTATTGCTGGTGCCAACGTTTACAAATTGAGTAATTTGACGAGTTTCGATATCGATCTTAATGATCGATCCCCCATTAAAATTGGCCACATATACATTTCCATCATCTCCCAAAGCAATGCCATTTGGGCAGTTGAATCGGGCACTCACATACGTATCGAGCCTTGTGCCATCAGGCCCATATTTCTGCACATTCCCAGCATTGCAGTTGGCAACATACAAGTTGTCATCCGCATCCACAACAATGCCAACAGGGCCAGAGAGATTGCGAACAAAAACGCTTACGACACCATTTGGGCTAATTTTATTAATGGTATGGCCAATGTAATTCGACTGAAGTAGATTGCCCTGAGAGTCAAAAGCATTGCCAGATGCAGCCATAAAGAGATCGCCCTCAGCGAAGATACTTGCTTCACCTTCGGGTGTGATTTTGTAAACCTTCGTACCGAGCGCCCGATTTGTAGGCGGTCCAATATCGCCAACATATACATTCCCTTGGGCATCAACAGCAATGCCACCGGTGGATGCCGGTATCTCAGCCAGCGTTTCGACCACAACGCCACCAGAATCAGAGCTTCCCGTTTGCGCGCTTGTGGTGGTCACAAGCATGAGCCCCAATAGACCAATCAAAGAAAAAACCATCACCCGAAAAAACTGACTGCGAAGCTTGGCCGAGACAAGATTCATCAAAACCCCTCCAAGGGATGTAAGTTGATGTCATCATAGGTCCGAAGCCGACAACCCTGACAGGTTGAGAATGGATGATTTCGAAAATGGAAAGATAAAAAAGTTATTGCTTGAAGTGGTGCAATTTGCTTTGAGAAGTCCAAAGCACAAGCGTGAGAAAAAGTAGAAACGTGTAAAACGGTTGCTTAACTGAAGTAATTCCTTGCCCACCGCCACTGACAGGTGCATCGGTGGCCGGTGCGTCTGTCGAAGCCTGATCTGCCGCAACCTGAGTGGCAAGTTGTGCAATCTGGTTCGACACCATGACACACTGATCAGGTAACAGGTTTGCACGTGGCTCAGGGGCCACGCCAGAACCTTTCATCAGGTTATTGCCATCTGAAGCCGTGCTGGACAAACCGTCCGTGCCTGGATGATACAAACCCAGATTGTGGCCCAACTCATGCGCTAAAGAGGACACAAACTGTCTTGGTATCACAAACTCGGTGCCTTCCTCATGAATAGCGCCCCAACGAACCAAACTGTAAGTTGGCTGGTTGACCTCTCCAAAGCCTTCAATGTCCAGTTTCTTGCCATTGTTAGTGGTATAAATTCTTGTGCCAACAACAAAAACAAACACATCTTCACCGCCAACAGAAATGCCTTCTTCAATCAGCTTTTGAGCCACTGCTTCGCGGCCCAGCTTCATCACAGCACCCGCACGCCCACCGTGCTGGATATAGCGTTCATCCTGCTGCTGGCTAAACAGCAATGAGCCAAAAGCACCTTGTGGAATATTCAACTCATTTGGATGCAACACCCGCACGGTGCCTAATTCAAACCCCACACCGCACTGATCCCAAATGCCATTGAGTGATGGCAAGACCGTTTGATCCAATGCACGAATGACTGAATCCGAAGGCGCACTCCACCAATTTGAATTGCCTGTTTGTGCATCTTGAGCCAAGGTGGTGACTTGATCTTCCAAAATAAACACGTTCAGTTTCATGTACTGCCCCATTGGCATTGAAGTCGCTTGCTGCTGTGTGAAATCATAACGAGGGGGTTGCCCACAGTTAAATGTTAGTAACTGAGGTTCACTGCGCTGTTCATTCTGACCAATCAACGTGGCCTGAAGCACGATTCGTTGTGCGTAATCCGTACATTCCAAAGAAAAATTGAACGTGCCATTACTGTTGTTCACACTAAATTGGTGGCGTCTGTAGCGACCATCCACCACGTTCAATTCCAATTGATTAACAGTTACATCTGAATTAAAGGAAATTTTTCCCTGGCCCGTTTGGCCAATCTGAATCACATTTGGAAACGTGATAGATTCAAGCAAAGGTGCAGCCGCATTGGCCCACGCCGAAGGCGCATATAACAGACACAATGCGGCCATGCATAAGAGGGTACAGAAATATGATCGCTTAAATAACATTTGGTTCTTCGGTAACCCAGCCATCCGCAGCAATGATCGCACGTTGCTGTTAGGATCTGTGGTTTTGCGCCCTGTGCTTCCGCACAGTTTGCCGTTTCGAAACCGAAACCCACCTCACTGATAGTAAAACTTTTTAATACTATTTTACCTTATAAAGAAAGTTTTAGACATTTTAAAGGATATATAGGTAATGCAGACGACAAATCGAAATGAAAAAGAAACGAAAAAGAGATGTAAAGCCTCTATCCCCCAACCCCTTTCAAAAGGGAGCTACGATTAGACTGCGTAAGTTTGATTCTGTTTTTGAAAGAATTTCTTACTGGAAGAGGGCTTGTTGATGAATTATAAAAAACAGCTTAGTTTTAATGTTATTCCATAAAGGTGGAACCCACATCTGCCGAAAAACTTTTGTTCTATTGCTTTGATAGCTTCGTCAAGATTTCATCTTAATTGAATCAACTCAACACGCGTGGATTCCTGTCTACACAGGAATGAAGTACTAAAACTTTTATTGATTATCAAAATTAAGATTTTATTTTATATTTTTTAATTCCCCCTTAACTCCAATTAGAAAATCGTAATGAGAATCTGAACTATTCCACGCTGCCCTATCGTAGCCCTCTTCCAATTTTGGAAGAGGGCCCTTTCTAGAAAAGGGGGTTGGGGGATTTGAAGCCTTTAAAAAGAAAAAGGGCAACGCGCACTCGCGTTGCCCTTCCACCTCGCTCAAACTGAATACGTCGTGTGTTATTCGTTGTCGATAATTTCAACCGAGTGTTGCACTGTGGTGCCAGCCACAGCGTTTGTGGGTGCGCCGATAGTGAGGCTCACAAACTCGGAAGATTCGGTCTGCAAGTCATCCAGAACATTGAATGAAATTGAGCCAATCACGTTACCCGCCGTAATAGTCAATGGGTTGGCGGTTGGCGTGGAAAAGTCCGTGGTTTCTGTGGCAGTGCCGGTGACTGTATAAGGCACAGTGACATCCACAGCGGATGGAGAACTCAACACTGCGGACACTGTGACTGGACAAGGGCAGGTATTTAATTCATTTGCAGTCTGACCATTGATGGTCCAATTCACCGTCGGCAAATCATTGTCATTGACCGTCACGGTTTGTCTGTTCATTGATCCAACAATGGCATTGATGGGCGTGCCAATATTGATGATCACGGATTCATTGTTTTCATCGTCGCCATCATCCACCACGGTGAAAGTCGTACTCACACTAGTCAATCCTGGAGAAATAACCAATGTGCCATCAATCAAGTCATGATCACCAGGGCTAAGGGCGGTACCGCTTACCAAGAAAGGTACTGTCACCAAACTACCACTGGCTGCGCTCAAGTTGGCCGTCACCGTAACAATGCCAACGCTTTCATCCACCAATTGAGCATCCACGGAAAATTCAACCGTTGGCACCAAATTGATGGTGGTAAACGTCCAGCGGAAAGCAGCACCCAACGTGTTTCCTGCCAAATCTCTGACCGTTTCGCTGATGCTGGCGGTATAAATGGTGTTTTGATCCAATGCCGTGGTCGGCGTAAATGTGACGCTTAAATCGGTCACCGTCACCGTGCCTGCCACTGCGCCATTGGTGCTTGTCACGATAAACGTCGTGTTATTCAGTGTCGAAGCGTTGATCGGTTCGCTAAATGTCACCGTAAAGGTGGAATTCACCGGCACATCAATCGACCCGTCCAATGGCGTGTTCGACACCACGGTCGGAATAATCTGATCGAGCGCCAAACACCCCGACAAAACCACAAGTAAAAGTCCATTTAATGAAAGTGCTATCAGTTTGAGCCATCCATGTTTCATTAGGCACACCCTCGCTTCCTAACATAATTCAGTTGTTCTCAGCATAGTTGAGCCCAACAAAACCACCTAGGACTGGGGTCAGCCTGTCAACAGACCGTCAATGACATTCCAAAAGGTCAAAAGTCCAAACCCTTTTTAATGCCCCGTAACCCACATCACCTTCCTAACCCCCATTCAAAAGAGGGCTACGATTAGCCTGCGTGGATTGGTTCGGATTTTCGTTACGATTTCTATTTGGGGTTTGGGTAGAGGAAAAGGTCGGAAAAGAAAAAACTCAATACGTCATTCCCGTGCAGACGGGAATTCACATTAGCTGCTAAACTTATAAATTTACAAAACTAAATCAATATAAAAAAATGAAAAACTATTCAGACTGAGACTGTACAATCGCCAGCACTTCATGCTTCCAAAGCGGCACTGTCCGTTTGAGTTCATCAATCGCAAAACGACAGGCATCAAACCCTTCTGGGCGATGTCCCGCTGCCACCGCAATCACCACACTCGGCTCGTTGATTTCGACTCGACCTGTGCGATGTAACATCACCAACTGAGTAATCCCCCAACGTCTTTCGATGGTGTCAGCAATTTTTTGCAGTTCCAGCTCGGCCATCTCTGCATACGCTTCGTATTCCATGTAAGACAAATTATTGCCAAAAGAATCTTCCGGTCGGATATGACCGCTAAATGTAACTAACGCACCATTGCCATCCTGATTCAAACGGCTCGTTGCATCTTCAATAGAGATGGGATCGGTGGTCAATTTAAAATACATCCTCAGCCTCCACTCACCGGCGGGAAGAATGCAACCTCATCGCCATCCTGCAATGGATGATTGAGTTCAACATGCTGCTGGTTGACCGCCACCACGCGACTGGCACTGAGTGGTTTGAGTTCGGGATGCTTTTCCATCAATGCCTCCCAAAGCTGTTGAGTATTTCCAACAGGCTGTTCCCAATGAATACTCGCCTGCCCAATTGCTTTTCGCATGCTGCTGAACAATTTCAGTTGAATGGTCATACTTCAGATTATACGCAATCTCTTTACAGACACCAAGCAAATATCAACATCCATTCAACCTCCCTTAAAAGCCTCAAATCAACGTCCAAAAAGAAGTCAGTCCAGAACAAAAACAATATTTCTAGAGCAATCGGAAAAACTTTGCGAGGGTGTGGGGCAGACCAGTACACTGTAACAATGTTTTATTACGCAAGGAGGACAGATGAGAGGGTTACCTACACCCAACAAAGCTTTTCTGGCTTTACAATCTTGCTTCAATGATCGTTTCAACACAGTTTGGATGACGCTTGCTATCGTGGCATGGATGCTGTTTTTTCCTGGACTCGCCTTGGCCCAGGAAGACACCCCTGAAAACGAACCGCCGCCACTTGATTGGTCACTCGATCCTATTTTCCCAGGGTCTTCAGATGGTGATGTGATTGGTATCAGTGGCGATATTACCCTGGTCGGCTTTCGCCCTTTTGCAAAACTGGGCTATGACTTGGAACACAACGCGTTTCGCTACCAAGGCGGCATCGGCTGGATGGGCTTGTCTGTGGCGGCCTACGATTGGGCTTCGGCAACCGTCCTTGGTCGATCCGGCGAAAGCGGCATGATGGGCCTGGTGGACCTTGGCGCTTTCAGTGCTTCGTTTCGCATGGCTCAACCGTGGTTGATTGACGAAGAAGAAACAGGCACCGACATTCATTATTTCAACACACGATCCAGCCATACCTTCACTGGCGATTTCAATTTTTCGCTTACCTTAAGCAGCAACTACACCATGGGTTCAATTGTCGATCAAGAAGGCTCATTTGAATCCAACAGTTTTTCGGTGAATGGTCAATGGGGTGATTTGTTGTTTGAATTTTCCAGCGGCACCTCCAGTAATGAAGCTGGCTTGCACGGGTTTGAATACACCCGCCAGGTACATGGATTTGATGATCCACTGAAGGGCCATAGCTTTTCAAAAATCCGTCTGGATCGTCGTGTACGCTTGCTGACCGTGCCCATGGATTATGGTTCATTTTTGGAAGACATGCCTGATTCCGATTTGCCTGACCTCACCTTTAAGGTAGAAGCTTCTGGCTTTGGCGACGTGCTTCATATGCAACCCAATCCCAGCGAACTGGATGTGGACGGCGACTTGCTGGAAGCCCAAAGCCAAATCGGCTGGGGCATCGGCTTGGTGCTTGGATTGGAAGAATTTCCAATTGAAATCCGCTTTGATTTGTTCTTCAATCAGCTTGGTGAAATCAAGCCTTTATTTGGCTAAAACAGGGCTCGTCAGAACCCGCTTTTGGTCGAGTAGCATGGCATTGGTAGAGATATACAGGACGGGAAAGGTAAGGCGCGGGGATGGCGTGTTCACTTCACGCGTTTTCTTCGTGCCAGATTGCCTTATAGTTAAAGGAGGACGTTTTGCTGCAACGCATTTTTGGCGCTTTATTGCTGCTCGTTTTCACGATCAGCATCGGGGCATCTGCCCAATTTTTTGATCCAGCTTTAAATTGGTACACCATCGAAACACCCCACTTCCGCGTAATTTACCACGAAGGTGCAGAGGGTCAGGCTCAAAAGACCGCTGAAGCTTCGGAAGAAGCTTGGGAATATTGGACCGAAAAACTCGGTTATTCACCAGAGCGTAAAGTGGATGTTGTGGTCGTTGACCAAACAGACGGCCCAAACGGCTTTGCCAACTTGGTGCCGAATAACCAATTTGTAGACTTTACATCTTCAGCTGGGTTTGCCACAGGCTTTGGCAACTCCGAAGTGAATTCCTGGGAAGACTTGCTTGCTTTCCACGAATACGGCCACATTGCCGATCTGGACTTTGTGTCCGGTCTTTCGGAAACTTTGCGCGGCATTTTTGGCCGTAACGTGGTGCCAGGCACCTCTGAACCCACCTTGCTGGTCGAAGGCATCCCCACATACGGTGAATTTGAATATCGTGGCTTTTCCCGCGCCAACGACTCGCGCAATGCCATGATGTTGCGCGCCATGATGTTGGAGAACAACTATCCTGAATCAGATGCATCCAGCTTCTACTACCAGCGCGATCAATGGCCACCTGTGGGCAGTATCTCCCATGACATCGGCCCTTGGTTCATCCGCTATCTGGAAGAAACCTATGGCACGGACACCTATCGTAAAATTAAAGTGGCCCAAACCAGCAACCCTATGTGGGCTGTGGGCAGCTTGGCTGGCGCTGCGCTGTTCGGTCCCTTTACCGGACTCACCGGCAATTTTGATGATGTTTACGAAGAAGCCACCGGCAAACGCAGCCCTGAGCTGTGGTCCGAATTTAAAGTCTGGGTAAACAAACAGTTTAGTGAGCAAGTCGCCCAGCTTCAGGAAGTCGGCCTGACCACCAGTCGTCAATTGACCAACCACGGCTATTTCACCGGCGGCAACAATGCGGCCACAGGTGCCACCTGGTCTCCTGACGGTGAGTGGATTTACTATGGTCACTTCTCTCCTGGTGTGGCTGGCGGCGTGCGGCGTGTGCACCCTGACGGCACGGATGACGAACCTCTGTTGAGCAACGCGGCTAGTTTCAACGTGCTGCCCGACGGTTCTGGTGCCATCTTTGTACGCGGCGACACCTTTAAAAAATTCTATGCCCGCAACGATTTATATCATTATGATTTCGAAACAGAAAAGGTCACTCGCCTGACTGAAGGGGAACGCCCACTTTCCATCGCCGTGTCTCCTGATGGCAACAGTGTCGTGTATGCCCGTTACAACTGGGGAGATCAAACGCCTTCGTTGTCGCGCTTGGATCTCACCACAGGTGAAACCACCACGATTCAGGAGTTCCCTGGCAATGTCACCATCGAGCAGATGTCCTTGTCTCCAGATGGACAAACCATTGCCGTGTCTGCGTTTAAACGTGGCGGCTTCTCTGACATTTACACCCTCCCTGTCGATGGTGGCGAACTGACGCCAGTCACGCAGGACAGAGCCACGGATGGCCAACCTTTCTGGTCTGCCGATGGGGAATACTTGTATTTCTCCTCAGACCGTACCGGCGTGACCAATTCTTACGCCTATGATGTGGCCGCCAACCAGGGCTATCAGACCTCCAATGTATTGACGGGTGCTTATACGCCAAGGCCTTCTCCAGATGGTTCGCAAATGGCTTTCAGTGGGTACAGTTCTGAAGGCTATGACATTCACTTGATGGATGTCGACCGCGACAACTGGGAGCCAGTGACGTTTGAACACGAAACCATTCCCGATTGGGACGGGTTCCCTGTCACAGACTACGAAGTGCACCCTTACGATCCAACGCCTTCCTTGATGCCAAAACTGTGGTTGCCTGTGTTTGGTGAAAACCAGGCCGGCATCACCACCTTTGGTCAGGATGCGTTGTTCTCACAGGTGTATAACTTCAGCGGTGGCTGGAACTGGGAAGCACAGCAACCTTTCTTCGACCTGTTCTACACCACCAGTGATTTCTTGCCTACCATTGCCGTGTTTGGCGGTATGGCACCTGGCGGTTACTACGCCGGTGGAAATGCCAACTATCCACTGATTGCCACCAACAGCTTGAACATGAACATGTCTGCAGGCGTTCAGCACGTTGACTTTGGCACCGTGTCTCAGACCGTGACTGGCACCTGGAATGTGGGTGCAGGCAGCGGGTTTGATTTGTTTGCTCAACAGCACAACCTGTCGGTGTCCGCCTCAATGACCATGATTGATGGCTTGGACCCTGTGCAGAAAGTGACCACCAACTTTCGGGAAAATCTAAAATTACCTGTGGAAACACCAAGCTTCCTCAGCCTCAGCTTCACTGGTGGCTGGAGTGATGCCACGGTGCCACAGTTGGGCTTTGGTGTGGGTGGACCTCAGGGTGCATTTGGTATCCGCGGGTTTGCCGGTGGTGTGCAGGCAGGTAAATTGGCTGCGGCTGGCACGTTGCAGTTCAACCATCGCATTGCGTCCATCGAAAAAGGCATCGACTTGTGGCCTGTGTTCTTCGATGACATCAATGGCAGCCTGTTTGTTGATGCCGGTATGGCAGGCGATGAATTGGGCATGGATGGCTTGCAGGTCGGTTTCGGCGCTGAAGTCACCTTGACCATGAACTTGTTCAGCTACTTCGGCGGCCCTGGCCTCAGCATCGGTGTGGCCCAAGGCGTCGGCGAAGCCTCACCTCAGATTTACATCACGCTTGGCGGCAACCTTTTAGGTTTGTTTTAAGCCAACGTTTTTAAGCAAAATTTCAATAAAGAAAACAGGGACACGGCAATTTGCTGTGTCCCTGTTTTACATTTCCCAGCCACTCTCTGCTTTTTTTCGTATCAGTTCAAACATCCTTGTCAAATTTAATCGTCTTTAATACTGAAAAAATATCTCCATAAGAAAACCCGCGGTTGACTAAAAACGACACCATGCGTCGCTGTCGTTTTTCATGTTCCAGGCCATGATACATGGGCAGCCGTTGTTCGATTAAATCACGAATCATTTCTTGTTCATCCGCTTCAACGGTAGAAAGTGCATGATCGATATTGTCCTGAGACACACCTTTGAAGCGCAGTTCCATCTTTAATCGCTGCGCTCCCATCGAACGTCGGACCAGGCGATCGTAGACCCAAAGCTCGGCAAATTTTTCATCATCGAGCAACCCAGATGAAAGCGCCCAGGTGATCGTTTCATCAATCACCTGGGCGTCATAACCTTTTCGTTTCAACTTTTGTTGCACTTCGCCCACACTTTGGGGGCGAAATTTAAGCAGCTGATACACAGCTTCACGTGCGGCTTGTTGCTGCTCAGTCAGCTGCGACACTCTTGGCCTTTGTGGTTTTCTTGGTGGCCTTGGCTTTTGGTGCAGATTCATCTTCGGTGTCTTCAAGCACTTCTGGGGTTGGCATCGAAATGGTTTCGTCCACTGCCAAACCGGTATGGATGCGAATTTTCATTTCGATTTCTTTGCCCATGTCTGGGTTTTCCGCCAGATGTTCGGCACTCTTGCTCAAGCCCTGGCCCAACTGGACATCGCCATAGGAGAACCAAGCACCTTTTTTCTTCACTAAACCGGCAGCCACACCTGCGTGAATCAAATCGCGTTCACGCACAATACCTTTGCCAAAAATAATATCAAAATGTGCTTCTTTAAACGGTGGCGCCACTTTGTTCTTGGCGATTTTGACCAATGTTTCATTGCCCACTTTGTCATCGCCTTCACTGATGGTGCCAATGCGACGCACGTCCAGACGCACAGACGCATAAAATTTCAATGCCAAACCACCGGATGTGGTGGTCTTTGGCCCCCAGGACATGCCAGTGATGTTCTGACGAACCTGGTTAATAAAAATAACAATCGTTTTGGTCTGACTGATCGCGCCGGATAATTTACGCATGGCCTGACTCATCAAGCGGGCCTGCAAGCCCACCTGAGCATCGCCCATGTTGCCTGCGATTTCAGCTTCAGGCACCAAAGCGGCCACAGAGTCCACCACAACAACATCCAATGCGCCACTGCGGACCAATTTTTCGGTAATTTCGAGTGCCTGCTCGCCAGAGTTGGGCTGAGAAATTAGAATTTCATCCAGATTAATGCCAATAGACTCGGCATATTTAGGGTCCAACGCGTGCTCAGCATCGACAAAAGCAGTGACGCCACCCAGTTTCTGAGCTTCAGACACAATGTGAAGCGCCAGTGTCGTTTTACCGGAAGCTTCCGGACCATACACTTCGATGATACGACCACGAGGCACGCCGCCAACGCCCAATGCAGCATCCAGCGCCAAGGAGCCTGTTGGAATGGTGGACACATCCATCTGATTGTTGTCACCCAACCACATGATGGAACCTTCACCATGTTGTTTCTTAATCTGATCCAATACGCTGTTTAAAACTTCTTTTTTGCCCACAGCATCCCCACCTTTGTTCGTGTTTTTGGCTATTGTAGTTGTCGTCATCATAACATTCACTCCTGTCTCCTGCCAACTCAAGTTCAATATGTTTTTTATACAATACACATAATAGACATAATTGTCAAGCCCCCTTCATTACAGCAGATGGTGATCTGCATCCCACTTAGTCAATGAAATGCTTAAAAAGTTTTCTAAATTTAAACGCTTTATGAATAGGAGAAGTTCAAATCTAAAACCACGACAAAACACGCAAAATACATATTTTACCATATGTTGAACCAAAAACCATCAACGAAAGGAACATGATTGTAGGTATTATGAGCAGCCAAGTGGTCGGCGGAAAAATTGAGGAACTTACAAAAATACAAACAGGATGCCTTGCAAAAAACATCATAGTCAGGTTTTATAAATTTATGTTATCATTAAGCTGAAAAAACATAAAGCAAGATATTTCACATCAAATAACTTATTGAACGAGGAGGAGCTGCATGAAAAGGGTTTTTGTTCTTTTGTTGTTTTTATCAATCGTTTCGGTAGGGACAGTGGGTCAAACAGATGGTGAAGTGACAGAAGAGCAAGTCCGGCAAGCTGAACAAGGTCGATTAAATCTAATGACCAGACCCTTTTGGAATGTTGAGTTCCGTGCGTTTGGCTCCATGATTGTTGAAATCGATGCCATCAGACCAAGCGGTCAACAACAAGCGACCATTCGGATATCCAGTTTGTTTCCTGGTGACAGTCAACTCAGTCTAACCAGGATTGACTTTTTAGAGCCAGAAGAGCTTGAAGGGGATGTTTATATCATCCGTACCAATGAGGATGATCGTAGAACCAGTGATGTGTTTTTCTGGAACCCTGACTTGGTTTCTGCACTTAAGATTGATGGAAAATTTGAACTGTTTGGAGATGCAGGTGTGTTGGAAACCATTGGTTTGCCAGTTGCCAGCAGTAAGTATTTGGTCACTGACCGGCATTTTTCAGAAATCGTGCCAGATGTGCCTGCGCCTGAATATTTAGTCATCATTCCCATAGGCGGTGTTTTTGTCAAACGCGTTATTAAAGAAGCACCATTAATTGAAGTTTATGTTGAGCCTATTGCAGCCCGAAGAGAGACCGAGCCCTTTCCACTGATTAAGTCATTTGGTTTCTTGAATGGTGACCTTTACAAAATCCAGTTCATGGATGCCGATGGAGATTTGATTCACACCCATCATTACGACTGGAGAGAGTTTGATGTTTTGGATCGAAACGGATTTCAGTTTAAATTTGTCAGGACATACACCATTGAAAACCATCTGATCCCTGGAAACTTTACGACACTGACCATTAAGTCCCTTGAATCAACCCAATTGACGATTGATGATTTTGATCCCAATTTGCTCGGTCAATAATCAGCCAGCGTATGTTTTTTTGCATCGAACAGCGTGATGAAATCGTTTACGTTGATCCAAAGGCCTGATGCCTCCAACCAGATAACCCGTGGCGCTTTCAGCTGTGGCTGCAATGGCCTTCAAGTTCAACTGCGATGAAATACTGGAATGATGGCGACCACAAGTTCCTTGGCATCAATCTTTGCCAGCAACGTTTTGAACACCTGATTGGCAACCAAATTCAGCGCCTCAACCGCTTCTTCACCATAAGCAGTATTATTGGGATCATGTGTGTATTTATGGATACGATGCTGAGCCCTCATCTTTTTTAAGAACTGAATCAAGATAAGAACAAAAGTGCGTCTACCTAGGCTGATTTTGGATGAAATTTATTTCTTGGAGTTATAAAAAGGCTCACCTAGATAGGTAGACCTTTTAATAACTAACTGTCTGGTGGGCGGTAATGGATTTGAACCAATGACCTTCTGCACGTCAAGCAGATGCTCTTCCCCTGAGCTAACCGCCCTTTTTTATTCGGCGAACGATGCGTTGTTGCTATTGATACATTTGAACAAGACATTGCTTGATTCTGTATCGTTCACCCTAAAGACCTCACAACGGCTTCATCAATTGATGTTTTAGAATCGACTTTATCAACAAAATCAACGCTCGTGGGTCAAATATAAAAAGAGTTGGAGGCGGCACCCGGAATCGAACCGGGGAGTGAGGGTTTTGCAGACCCTTGCCTTACCACTTGGCTACGCCGCCATGACGCACTGATTATAGGTTGGCAAACAGGGGCTGTCAAACGTTTGATTCTGCCCTCAAATCCTACACTTCAATGCAACTTTTCGATGACCCAAAGATACTTTTCAAGCAAACATTTTTTGTAAGTGGCGACTTGTTCTGGGTCTTATCTTTGGTTACATTATTGATGATTTACGAAACGAGGTGAGTTCATGGCTGGTCATTCGAAGTTTGCCAATATCAAACATCGCAAGGAACGACAGGATCAAGCACGAGGTAAAGTGTTTTCCAGAATCGCTAAAGAAATCACAATGTCCGTGAAACAGGGCGGCGGTCCTGACCCTGGTGCCAATATTCGTTTGTCTGCTGCATTGGATCGTGCCAGAGCCGCCAATATGCCTAAGGACAATATCGATCGTGCGATCAAGCGCGCTACGGGCGAAATTCCTGGTATCAGCTATGAAGAAATTACTTACGAAGGCTATGGGCCAGATGGTGTGGCCATTATGCTCAACGTGATCACTGACAACAAAAATCGCACTGCCGCTGAAATTCGTCAGATGTTCGACCATGGCGGCGGCTCACTGGGCGGCTCGGTGGCCTGGATGTTTGATCGTAAAGGTGTGGTCAGCATCAGCAAAAGCAACCTCACCACCGACCCCGAAGATTTTTTGCTTGAAGCCATGGACTGGGGCGCAGAAGATTTGGAAGACACTGGTGAAACGGTTCAACTTTATTGTGATCCAGGCCAGACCAGCGCATTGGTGGATGGTATCAAACAGGCCGGCATCGAGCCTGGCGAAAACAGCCTCACCATGGTGCCTCAAAACACGATCAAACTTGAAGGCAGGGCGGCAGAACGCATCGTCAAATTTTTCCAAGCCCTTGACGATCACGAAGATGTTCAGGATGCCTATGCCAACTTTGAAGTGCCTGACGAAGCGTTTGAGGCTTTGTAAAACCATCAAGAACCACCAGAGAGAAGGCATATGTTTAGAATAGGGATTGCTGTTCTAGCTCTGATCACTTTTGTTCATGTATTTTCACTCCCAGGGTTTGCTCAGGTGGGTGTCGGGCTTCAGGCACCTTTGGCAGCGTTTGGCAGTTTCAAAATGGAATTCGCCTCTGTCGAAATTGGGATGCCCCTGCGCACCGATTTATCTAAACTGGAAGCCTTCGCTTCTGCTAAACTGTTTTTGGGACAATGGGATTTTAAAGAAAGCACAATCCAACCCTTTATCGGGGGCACAGGTCAGATCGCTTTTGCGAATGTGTCTGATTTAAAGCTGATCGGATTGTTGGGACTCGAAGCCCATATCCCTGAAACAAACTTTGCTGCCTTTTTCAATCTGGGCATCTCGCCCAATTATGCCACAGGGCTATTGGAATCAATGGCTGTGGGCATGCGCTATAGTTTTTAAACTAGACCAAGGTTTCTTAATATGATCTGGTTTAAGCTTCGCCCAGAAATCCCATTTAAATAAAAGAAGAAATCGACGGCCTTTCATTACAAGTGTCAATTGCTCTATTGTTAAATTTCTTCGTTGTGCAACATTTCTCTGTATTTCTGAAGTTTCTCTTTGCGCTTGGGGTGCTTGAGTTTTTCAAGCGCCTTGATCTCAATCTGACGTACACGTTCGCGGGTGATGTTAAACTCGCGGGCCACGTCTTTGAGGGTGCGCTGATGGTCGTCTTTGAGGCCGTAGCGCAGGATGAGAATCTGGCGCTCACGATCACTGAGTTGATCGATGGCAGAATCCAATTCTTCTTTCAACAAAGAACGTAACGTTTCTTTGACAGGAGAAGTGGCCTGCTCATCTTGAAGAAAATCGCCCATCGTGTCGTCATCGTCGTCGCCAACAGGGCGTTCCAAAGAGACGGTGAATTGAGACACGTTTTCCACACGGCGAATTTTTTCGGGAGACAAGCCCAACTGCTTGGACAATTCTTTCAAGTCTGGGGCTTCCCCATGTTCACGAACGTGTTCTTTTTTGACACGCTGCAACTCGCGCACGGTTTCGATCATATGAATAGGAATACGAATAGTGCGGGATTGATCTGCGATCGCGCGAGTGATTGCCTGGCGAATCCACCAGGTCGCATACGTTGAAAATTTATAGCCTTTGGTGTAATCAAATTTTTCAACGGCACGCATCAAACCCATGTTGCCTTCTTGGATCAAGTCGAGGAAGGACATGTTGCGGCCAATGTATTTCTTAGCAATCGATACCACCAGGCGCAGGTTGGCGGTGATCAGTTGTTCGCGGGCCTGAGCGTCACCCATTTGGATACGTCGAGCCAATTCGACTTCCTGTTCGCGAGTCAACAAAGGGGTGCGACCGATTTCTTGAAGATATACTTTGACTGGATCAATGCTGGCATTGCCAATCGGTTCGTTGATCAGCTCGGTGTCGTCGAATTCGGTTTCCTCTTCATTGAATTCAGTTTCTTCACTTTCGGGCATCACAAACACTTCGACATCTTCGCCTGATGATGCTTTTTCGCTTTTGATCACTTCAGCATCAATGTCGACCACGGCTGTTTCTTGATCGAGTACGGATGCATCGAAACCGTTTTCTTGGATGGAATTGTTTTCTAGCATATGCGCCTTTCCTCTCCCCTATTGTGCTTTCTTGGATCGCTGAATATCTAGCAATTGCTGTTGCAACACTTTGGCCTGTTCACCGTCTCCTACAGATTCCGCCTCACGGATACTGACTTCTAAACGTCGAATCTGTTTTTTGAAACGATTGGCTTTAAAGTATTGCAGCACCTCTTCAACCCCACGAATGATGTTATCAGCATGCACATCTTCACTCACACTTAACCGGTTGAGCACGGTTTTCCACTCGTCATCAACAAATTCATAAATGCGTTCAAATTGCACAGACCCTTGTTGTTGATGACAACCCTGTAACAACTTCCATAATTCACCGTACCGAGCGAAATCTTCTATTTCCAGCTCGGACGTCGCACGCTCGAAGGACAAATGCCCGTGAATCAAGAAGTAAAACAACTGCTCTTCCTGATTCAAATACCCGATATTTTCATTGTGCGGACTCTGTTCAGATGTTGCAAGTGCCTTCTGTGGCGCACGCAACATCTGTGTGATGTCCTCATTGGGCAGATCCAATGCGGCAGATAACTCACTGACCAAATGGCTGCGCCAGTGCAGATTGGTCAGCCCTTTCAAAAAAGGCAACGCTTCATTTAACATCTGCTGTTTCCCATTGAACCCGGCTACGTCGTGTTGTTTGAGCAGCATGTCTATATACATTTCAAAGAAAGATCGAGAATTTTTCAAGAGGGCCACGAAACGTTCGGCCCCATTTTCCTGAATATATGTGTCAGGATCATGTCCCGGTTCTAACTGAATCATGCCGACTTCCAACCCCTCTTCAAGCAATGCTTGAATGCCGCGAAGTGTGGCCAGTTGGCCTGCGGTGTCCTGGTCGAATGCCAAAATCACCCGCTGCGTGAAGCGCGCACATAGGCGCGCCTGGGTTTTGGTCAGCGCTGTGCCCATACTGGCAACAACGTTGTGTATCCCATTTTGATGCGCCGCGATGACGTCCGTGTAACCTTCCATCAAAACCAGTTGACTCGACTCACGCGCAGCAGGGCCAGCCAGGTGAATGCCATAAAGTATTGTGCCCTTTTGAAGCAGCGGTGTGACTGGGGTATTGACGTATTTTGGAGAACCTTCTTCAGGGTGAAGCTGGCGTCCAGCGAAACCCACCACCTGACCTTGCGCATCGCACAACGGAAACATGATTCGATCTCGAAAACGGTCATACATGCGCCCTTGTTGATTGACCACGGCCAGACCCAATGTTTTCAAATGTTCCTGTTGGGTGGTAAATTGACTGATGAGATTCTGCCAACCTGCTTTGGCAAATCCAATCCGAAACTTTTTGGCGGTCTTTCCATCGAGACCACGATCTTTTAAATAATCAACGGCATCCTGACCTTCCGGCGACGCCAAGACTTGTTCGTAATACTTTGCTATTTGTTCGCTGATTTGGCGTAATTGAAGCTGTGGCGAGTCTTTTTGTCCAGGTTTGGGAATGTCAATGCCTACCTGATTCGCTAAAAATTCAAGCGCTTGAGGAAAATCGAGTTTTTCAATGCGCATGATGAACTCAAACGCATCCCCACCCGCTTTACAGCCGAAGCAATGAAACACGCCTTTTTCCTGACTGACTGTGAATGAAGGAGATTTTTCTTCATGGAAGGGACACAATCCAGAAAAGTTGCTGCCCTGCTGACGCAGACCCACATACCGGCCCACCAAATCGACCATATCAATTCTGGCTCGAACAGACTCTTTGATCGCTTGGCGATCATCCATGATGTTCCCTTCAGTTTTTCAGTTGCAGCAAAAAGGGATTGCTCTGTCGCTCCTGTTCCAGTGTTGTCACCGGTCCATGCCCCGAATACAGCGTATAGTCTTGCGAAAGGTTGAGCAATGTTTTCAGTGATTCCATCATGTCAGCGGGATTGCTGCCTGGTAAATCAACACGCCCAATGCTGCCAGCAAACACCAAGTCTCCTACAAAAATCGTTTTCTCATCTTCATGAATGAAGATGACGTGATCCGGCGAATGCCCAGGCGTGAACATGAGATTAAATGTGAACGCCCCGATCTTGAAAGGCTGTTCCACATCAATGGGCAGAAACTTGCTGATATCAGGGGCCAACGTGTCTAAAAAATCTTCGCCAAATGGATGGAGATAGAAGGGCACATTTTGTTGTTTGAGTAATGCTGACACCCCTTGAACATGATCTGGATGGGCGTGAGTACAAAGAATGGCATCCAGCTTTCGATCCCCAATGGCATTGTTCAATTCTTCACTGGGACCACCTGGGTCGATCACAATCAAGTTGTCTTCGTGGCTGACCAAATAGCAATTGGCCTGGTAATGCGTGAGTACAAACGTTTCAATCTTCAATGGCATCTCCTCTTGGAGGCAGTGCGGCTGCCAGTGTTAAAGCAACCACTTGATTTACCCCTGCATCTTTCAATGCTGTAGCACAGGCACGAAGTGTGGCTCCGGTGGTGCGAACATCATCAATCAACCATACCGTTTGAGCATCACATGACCGCGCCACAAACGCATGATCCAAGTTAATCAGACGTTCACGTCGCTGCAAGGCAGCTTGCGGTTTGGTTTTTTTGGTTTTCCTGAGAAGCGACTGAACTGGCACATCAACTGATTCAGCCAAGTCTTTGGCCAATAACTCTGCCTGATTGTAGCCACGCTGACGTTCCCGTCGTTTTTGCATGGGCACGAATGTGATAATATCTGGACGAGATGCGGAAGCAGATGCCTGAAACAATAACTCGCCTAGATATTGGATCAATCCGCGATCGCCTTTGTATTTCAGTTTTTGAATCAGTATAGCGAGTGATTTGGTTTCTTCATAAAGACCAAAACAAAAGCCTGTGTAGTTTTTTTCTTCTGCACATTCTATGCAACGAGTGGCAGGCGCTGTCCATTGTCCACATTGAACGCAATGGCCTGGAGGAATTGGTCTTAGGCCAATTTCACATTTGAAACAAAGTTGATTTTGATCGATGGGTGTTTCACAAACCGCGCAATGGAGTGGATAAATGAGGTGAAGGAGTTGGTTAAGCGGTTTTTGAAGCGAAGCCAAGTTCCACCTCTTTCAGAAATTGATTGAACTGTTTTCAATTCGGTAAAAGATGATCTAGATTCTGCCGCCCCCGTTCGGGAGCTTTCGCAGGAATGACGTCAAAGAAAAAACATTTTTGCTCTCGAAAAGAATCAATTAAAAATTTTAGAACTGACATTGCAATCAAATCTCAGCCCCCTTTAAAAAAAGAGGGTTGGGGGATTTGAAGTTTTTTACATTTCTAAAACCCTCAAATCCCCTTTTGCCTTTAAAATTTTTTAAGCAATTTCAGCCAAATCGAGGAGGCGGTTGGTGTAGCCCCATTCGTTGTCGTAGAAGGACAGCACTTTGACGAAGTTGCCATCCATGACGCTGGTGGATTTCAAATCGATGATGGAAGAATGGTTGTCTCCCACACAGTCAGAAGACACCATGGGCACTTCACTGACGCTCAAAACACCTTTCATGGGGCCTGCTGCATATTTGCGAAAGGCATCGTTGATTTGATCTACGGTCGCATCTTTGCTGAGGATGGCGGTTAAATCGACCACAGACCCCGTGGGCGTGGGCACACGAAGCGCCATACCGTCGAGTTTCCCATCAAGTTCCGGCAACACTTTACCTACTGCAGAAGCAGCGCCAGTGGTGGTGGGCACAATGTTTTGTGCAGCAGCACGACCACGGCCCCAATCATCAGACTTTGGCCCATCGACCAGACTCTGGCCAGCGGTGTAGGCGTGAACAGTGTTCATCAAGCCTTTTTCCAAACCGAATTCCTGGTTCAGAATGTGGGCCATGGGTGCGAGACAATTGGTGGTACAGGATGCTGCAGAAATAACATGGTGTTCATCAGCGTTGTAAGTGTCGTGGTTGACGCCGATGCAGAACATGGGCACGCCGTCGCCTTTGGCAGGGGCGCTGATGATGGCTTTTTTTGCGCCGGCTGTCACATGTTGACCCGCAGCTTCTGCAGTACGAAACACACCGGTGGATTCAATGACCACATCTACATTTAAGTCCCCCCAGGGCAATGCGGAAGGATCGCGTTCAGACAACAATTGGACGTGGCGTCCATCGACAATAATGCCTTTGTCATCGTGGCTGACAGGCTTGGGAAAGCGTCGATAAACAGAATCGTGTTCAAATAAATATGCAGCCAAGTCGGGGTCCAGTTGGATGTCGTTGATGGCGACCACTTCCAGTGAACCTCTTGCTTCTGCGATTCGTAAACAGGCACGTCCAATGCGTCCAAATCCATTAATTGCAACACGTTTCATGCTGCCTCCTAAATTCAATAATCATTCTCTAAAATTTTTGTTTCTTAATATCATTTTCAAACTTTAAAAACCCAAAAAATGACAGACGAAACGTCAGTATATCGTTCGTTTTTATGGCTTTCAATGTTCGGTTGATTGAAAATTTGACCAGATAGAAAACAATTGTTTTTTATTCAGCCAAAGTTTATTTGATCTAAAGCGAAAGCAAATCCCATTGGATGATAGGTGATTTTAAAAGAATCGTTTTGGATGGCCATGATGTACATCATAAATGTTGCGCTTGAATTACTCGATAGGGAGGAAAGGCAATTCACCTTGTTTAATTTTATGATAGAACGATTTTGTTTGCCGGTGGGGTTGAACGCCAATGTCAGACAGCGCACCCAAACAGCGATCAAATTGATCGAGTGCGGCTTTCTGATCGCCCATTTCAGCATAAAGTTCCATCAATTTATAATGGGTTTGTTCACGCTCTGGAACACTTTGCAGAATTTGGTGCGCCCAGCTGATGGCTTGCTCCAAATGTTGCTGATCCTGTGACGACTTGATTAAGGCATCACAAGCCTCCAGCATGAGGGAACGTAATCGAGAACGGATCGAATTGCACCAGTCCTTATTAAAATCCTGCATAAAATCACCCTGCCACAATGCCATGGCTTTGGCATAGGCACTGCAATCCTGTTGTTCGCGGGCTTGTTGAATCAATTGCTCAAATTCATCTACGTCGATCCAATGGTCGCTTTGAACATTAAATTGTACCAGTCGGCGATTGGCAATGATCAAATCATTGCTTGTTTCGCAGGTTTTCAAGGAACGACGCAGAGAGGAAATGGCCGTATTTAAATTGTCTCTTGCCTTTTTGTCATCGAGATGGCCCCAACACATATCGGCAAGACCTGCACGTGAGTGGGCGCGTTGACTATGGGACACCAGGCAACAAAATACACAACAGGCTTTTTTAGTGTGAAAATGGACAAGCTCTCCATTTGCAAACACCTGCACTTCACCCAATAAATGGATTTTTAAGCATGCAGAAGAAACACCCTGACGATTTAAACGACTCAATTCTGAAAAAGACAAACCAAACTCCCCTAAGCAAAAACAAATGACTTTGTTTAAGATGTCGAAGCATCATTTCGAGATTTTAAAGATGCCTCTTTACAACAGTTTAACACATACGCTACTGAAAACCACATAATTAATGGCTTAAATTCATGAACAACATGTTTTTGAATTATTCAAATAAGACACAACAAAAACTGAATCAAATAGATTTAACCCTTTTCTAACGTAAGAAACTCCCAATTCGTGTCTGCCACACCACTACCAAAATTTAAATATTTTGACATAATGGAAGTTAGTGGCAAGCGCCATACCACACACCTAAGGAATCTTTTTCAGGGATGAGTTGGGTTTGTTGATGGCTGATACTGCGTGTGAGGCTATACACGCTATTGGCAACTTCGATTAACGTATTAAGTAAGGGGGCCGTATTCCTTAGACCTTTCTTTTTATAATTTCACTTTCAATGTTTAGTCGATATAGACCATTTTGAAATTCGAGGTACATTTGAAATTCCGCATAGGGGGATTTTTAAGTTGAGCATTAATAAATATCTTATCCTAATCTCCATGCTGATGAGCAGCTTGGTGGCTGGCACCGATTTTTCCACTCCAGTTGATTCACCTGTGGTGACCGCTCATGATCACAGCGTTCACGAACATGGCAGCGCATCCCATCAAGAATCTCCGCTTGAGGAAAAATTACGCCAAACCATCGAAAAAACTCTGGGCTTTGAAATTGAAGGCCACGAAGCGGGCGAAGGCCCCACCATTCAGGGCAATTTCGAAGAGCACACACAATCATCCAGCCAGGCACGTTCTTGTCCTGATCAAGCGCCGATAAAGTCTTACGATGTGGTTTCCATCGAAGTGGAAATGGTGCTCAACCGTTGGGGAGATCGTGACCCAAATGCATTTATGTTCGCTTTGCGCAGTGAAATGCCAGCCATTCGCGCCCAGGAATCTCTGGCGGACCGGGAAGCAGATCACTTTGGATTAAATTTGGGCTTGGGCGCTGATCCGATTCAACCCCTCACTATCCGCGCCAATGTGGGCGACTGTGTGCGCGTTCGCCTGAGCAACGAAATGGCCGAACCCACCAGCTTTCATGTGCATGGGGCTGATTTTATTCTGCGTAAAACAGGCGAACCTGCCTTGTCTTCCAATCCTATGTCCATGGCCTTGCCCAATGAGGCTGTTGATTATGAGTGGTTTATCGATTCAGATTATTACAGTGAAAACACGCATTACCTTCATTCGCATGGGCCAAAATCTCGATTTCAAGTGAGCCATGGTCTGTTTGGCGCACTCATTATTGAACCCATGGGGTCACGTTATTTCGACCAACGCACAGGTGAAACTTTGTGCAAAAACCCTGCCAACACTCGTGGCGAACTGGTTTGCAGAAATTCTTGGGATGCCATTATTTCACCCGGCGATGGCAGTGCCGATTTTCGTGAGTTTGCCATGTTCTATCATGAAGTCGGTAACGCCCGATTCTTGACCGTGGACAAAGACGGCATTCCCAACCCGAGTATTGATCCTATTACGCAATCCTACAAACCAAATGGGCGCGGCATCAACTACCGCAGCGAATCGTTCTGGCGACGTATGAACGAGCAGGAAGAAGTGGTGGGCTTTGGCGATGAATCTCAAGCCTACAGCACCTATGCTTTTGGTGAACCCGCCACACCTGTGCCACAGTCTTATTTGGGCGATCCTGCCAAGTTCCGTCTGATTCATGGCGGCAGTGAAACCTTCCACGTGCCCCATTTGCACGGTGGTGGCGATCAATGGCAACGTCAACAGGACGTGGGTAAAGGCACCGACCCCGATTACACGCCGATTGATGCGGGCCTTAAAAAGACGTTTAACAGCCGCATGCCGAGTTCCGGCAACGATGCACAAACGATTGGGCCATCCGAAACGTATGAACTGGAAATTCCTTGTGGCAGCGGAGCCTGTCAGCAGGGCGCAGGCGACTTTCTATTCCATTGCCATGTGGCCTCGCATTACATTTCAGGGATGTGGCATTTCTGGCGCGTGTATAACACGTTGCAGACAGACACAGACTCTTTGGACCCATTGCAACAACTGGCAGAGTTGCCCGATCGTGAAAACAGGATACAACTTGCTGTGACTTCCGAAGACCTGCTGGGCACCACGGTCGAATATGCCAGCGGCAGCACGGAAGTGACTGAAGACGCATTGTCCATGATCGTTGAATCCCAGTTGCCCGCTCAAGGCACACCCAACCATGTGTTGGATGCCGCTGTGTTCAACTGGGCCAAAGACGGTAATCTTTATTTGAACGAACCTGAAACCAATTTGACTTGGCCAAACTTTGAATCTGAAACCCCTGGGCAACGTCCAGCACTCAAGTTCGATCCGGCCACAGGAAAACTGGCTTATCCATTCTTGAGACCACACTTGGGGCAACGTCCGCCGTTTGCGCCGAACAACGGTCCCGCACCGTTCCTGGAACCATTGAATCATGAACGCGGCGAACCGGCTCCTCCTGGCAGCAACGGCAAATACAGTTTGTGTCCCGAAGGTGCACCACGACGAACGTTTAAAATTCACGCAATCCAAACCGAAGTACCAGTGACCAGTGACATCACCGATCCAGACGGCATGATTTTCGTGCTCAAGGAAAACGAGGCACTCGCTCGCTCGAACCCAGAATTCAAAGTGCCATTGGCCATTCGCGCCAACCAAGGTGATTGTGTCGATGTGATTTTGGTCAACGAGCTTGAAGTCACCGGCGATCCTGCCGAGCTGAGCAAGACCAACATCCACATCCACTTTGTACAGTTCGACACCCAAGCTTCGGACGGAGTGATCGCGGGGGCCCAGTACGAACAGTCTCCACGCCCGTTCATTGACCCTGGTATGAGTTTTACAATTCAGGAACGTGTTACCAAAGGCAGCAATCGTGTCCATATGGACGATACGTCCAGCTTCCATGCTGGGTCCACCGTGGCCATTGGGATCGATCAGGACACAGATCGATTTGAAACCGCCATCATCGCCGATGTCCAAGAAAATGAGCTTTTGTTGGAACAACCGTTGAAAAATAACCATGAACAGGGAGAGTTGGTCAGCGTCGAATTTGTACGCTATCGCTGGTATGTGGCCCGACAAAACGGTGCCATTTATTACCACGACCATGTGGACGCCGCCATCCGCTGGGGACATGGACTGTTTGGGGCCATCATTGCTGAGCCCACAGGCTCAACCTATCACCACCCAGTTACGGGTGAGGTCATTCGCAGTGGGCCGATGGCCGACATTCATGTGGATCCAAACCGTGAAGTATTGCCTGATTTGCAGGGCAGTTTCCGCGAATTTGTGTTGTTCATGAACGATGGCAACCCATATACAGGCAGTTCGTTTAACTTGCGCGCTGAACCGTTGCGGGCTGATACCGCACGTGGTCAGGGGCCGCCAGAACTTGCATTTAGTAGTGTGATGCATGGTGATCCGCACACGCCACTACTCAGAGCCTATGCAGGTGACCCTATGATTTTACGATTGCTGACCTCAGCAACTGAGGAAATTCATCCGTTCCACATCACAGGTCACACATTTAGGCAAGAACGATTTATCGAAAACTCTCCAGAGATGACGCACTTTGGTGTAGGCATCTCTGAGCGCTTTAATGCGCATGTGGTGGCTGCCGGTGGTGAGTCACAAAGCTCTGGCGATTTTTTGTATTACAATGGCGCAGAGCGTCACTTCCGTGAAGGCAGTTGGGGCATATTGCGTGTTTTTGATATTTTGCGAAATGATCTGCAACCCTTGCCTGGACATTTTCCGTCACCTGGTGGTGGTTTCCCCAACTTATCTTTCACTGGAAAAGCGCCCCCTAAGGCTCGATTTTCTGGCAACCCTTGCCCGACAACCGCACCTTTGAAAGCCTACAATGTGTCGGCCATCGACATTGAACTGATGTTCAATGAAGAAGCCGCCTTGATGATTCCAACAGGCCGCATGTATGTGTTGGATGAAGACATGGATTCAGTGTTTGCTGGCAGCAAGCGACCTGAGCCATTGGTGCTGCGCGCCAATGCCGGTGATTGTCTCAGCATCACACTGACCAATCGCATGAGCAATCAGCCTGCATCCATCAATTTAGATGCACTTGGTTTTGACCCACAAGGCTCGCTAGGCATCACGTTGGGCTTCAACCCGGATCAGACCGTGCAACCTGGTGAAACCATAACCTATCGCTACTACACAGAGAAGGAACTGGGCACTGTGCTGATGCGTGATTTCGGCAATGTGTTTCGCAATGCGCGTGAAGGGTTATATGGTGCGGTCATTATCGAACCTGCCGGTTCGATATACGTTGATCCGGTCACCGGACGTGAATTACGCAGCGGCGTGGAAGCTATGATCGAAAACCCAAACATGCCCGACTTCCGTGAATTTGTGACAATCATGCAGGACAATGATCCGGACATCGGTTTGTTCCTCATGCCTTACGATGAAGAAGTCAACCGCTTGGTCGGGGTCAACTATCGCTCATCACCATTGAGTCTACGCCTGGAACAATTCAATGTGATCCGCGACCAGGATCCGTTGATGGGCAGCAACGCTGCCTTACAGGCCAGCGCCATCTTTAACAGTCAGGCGTATGGTGATCCGGAAACCCATATGTTCGATTCGTTCACAGGCGATCCCATCCGCTTCCGTGTGGTCAACGCTTACAGCGAACAGCCACAGGTGTTCTTTGTAGAAGCACACGAATGGATGTTGACGCCGCAAATTGCAGGCTCAGACGTGGTCAGTTCGCGTTATATTCCACCAACGGGCGTGCTCAACATCGAGCTCATGAGCACGGGCGGACCACAACATCGCTCAGGCGATTATCAGTGGGGCAATCACCGCCTCCCCTACGAGAAAGCAGGCCAGTGGGGCATGATGCGTTTGTTCTCCCCTGACGAAGAGGTAGATTTCATGCCGTTGTCGGATCGCACTTTTACCGTTTCAGCAGAAATGGCTTTGCCCAGCGAAACCTACGACAGTGACCGCATCACCAAGATGATGAACGTTCACTATGGTCATGTGCTAGACATGCCAATGCCATAGGAGGCAATGCGAAATGAAACATTTAAACCGCAGAAACTTTTTGAAGGCGCTGGGTGCCGGCACAGCCGGTCTTTCTCTCGGCGCTTTAGGATTGGGTCAAACCGCCCCCATAGCATTGGGTCAAACCTTTAGTGACTATAAAACCTTAACGGCTGGGATGTCCGATTATGAACTGGCCTGCCATGACATTGTTGATCCGGTGATGAGTGTGCAACGACAGGAAATCGTGCGCCTGCCCAACACCAATCCAGTGATTGAAGAAGATGGGCACATGGTTGCCAATCTGCACGAAACTGAAAAACAACTAACGCCACTGACTCAAGCACGCAGCCTTACTGGCCATGCGATTGCCAGCACCCGTGACCCACATCAGGATCTGGAATTGGCCCTGGCACGCTTGCGCTCGAAAGCGCGTGAAGCAGGTGCTGAAAGCTTGAGAGATCTGAGTGATGCTCAGGAAATCATCGACATCGAATTGGGCAACACCCAAGGTCGTGTGTATGACGGCTTTCAGTTGCTGAACTTTAATCGTGGCGCGTTTATGCCCGACCATGAAGACGGCCAGTACAAAACAAAAAAACTTCAGAACACTGGCGAAACTTTCATCAGCAGCATTGATGGTCAGGAACACAAACTCTGGGAAATCACAGTCAACCAACTTTGGTTGCAACAGGATTTCCTGGGCGACACGTTCCTGGTTGTGCTGCCTAAAGAAGTACACCAATTGGATGAATTCGTTATTCACTGGCGCATCTATTCCTTAATTCAGGAAGACCTTGCGCCCACCACTGTGGTCAATGACGCGGCAGGGAAAATTTTGCACGGCCTAGACAGCACCTTTACCGAAATTCCCAACGAAACGCTGGGCGAAATCACGATCAATTACCCCATCGCCTCCAGCATGCGTGGCATTTATGTGTGGGGTTGGGGGGCACATCCTCCACGGGTGCAGTTCCTGCAATTTACCACTGAGGGCACACCACATGCAGCTTCCTTTCTGGAACGCACAGCATTGATGTCGATAGACGACATTGGCTCGGCCTCTCCAGACTTGAAGGTGTACACCGTGGCCAAAGCTGCTTTGGATGGTGCCACAGGCGATGAAATTGTCGCCATGTTGTACGATCCAAATGTGGCTCCGCGCGGCACCTTTCGTGAATGGGTGCGCCTGGGATCAGACGTGCGCCAATTGCCCGACGAAGCCTGGGACGTTCTGGCTGAAGAAGATGGCCTGGGTCGAGGTGAATTTGGTGATTACGATGTGGTGTTGGCCTATGTCAATAATGAAATCTATGGTGACACACCTTATGCACAGTTTGGCACTGAGGGCAAAGGTGGCGTGATTCGAAACTTCGAACAGGGTGGCACCGTGCGAGCCAAGATCATCAACCTGGACAACCACGTTCACTATTATCGTAATGTAGACTTTGGCGAACCAGTGGTGGATGAAATGCGCCAGGTGTTTGGCAACGGAAAATTTAGTTTCAACAAATTCAACCCGAAGCCGACTTACGGACACGCCAAAGTGGTCGAAATGCAATGGCGAACGGGTTGGGGCTACACGCCGCATTTGGGCGTCACCCCACAGGCCTGGACATTCCCACGAGAAGAAGATCAAATAGGCTTAACGCCTTTCCTTGATCAATTTGGGCAAACCCAGATGGGCTATGTGTTTAAAAATGTGAGTGGGCACTGGCGTTTCAGCCCACCTGCACCGATTCGCGAAGGCTCTGGGGCGTTGGCCGCTCTCTTGCCTCCTGGTGAACCGATGAAAGAAACAGATGGCACAGAAGGCGTAAAAATGGGACTGGACACCGAAGCGTTCGGCGTTGCCAAAATGCCAACAGAACCCATCACCCAGCACCCAAACCAGACTGACTTTGCGGAATTGAATTTCCCAGGGTTCTTGCGAAACCCAAACCCTGAAGGCGGCGATCTCATACCGCCAACGCCAGTGTGGGCACCATTCCTGTTCCTGAATCCAGAAACTGGCACGCTCAAAGCGCCCGATGGCACCTGGTGGGTGGATCAGACTTATATGCATGGTCGTCCCGTGCCACCCAACACGTCCATCGTTGCCAACATTGAATCGCCAAGATCAGGTGCACAACTGTTCTATCAGTTCGACCCGTTGTTCCACGACAACATGATCTTTTCGTATCATCCACGCGCCGACATCGTGCGCGAATAGCTTTCAATTTGGCCAATGAACAATAAAAGCGGGCGTGATTCTTTCACGCCCGCTTTCTTTTTTCGCTAAGCTGCTAAAGCATCGTAGATTCGAAAACTGCTGATCTTTCTTAAAAAATGAGACAACAGCAGGCCAACTGAACAGATTTTAATAAAAAGCTTTGAGGGGGAATGATTGTGAGAGATTTGAAAAACTCTGGGTGGATGAGAAGGTTTTTATTGTTGGGATTGATTGGGCTGATATTGATGAGCGTCCACTCTACAGTGATTTCACAAACCCATACACCAAATGTAATACAAGGTTTTGACGGCAACATCGTTGCTGAAGGCGTTACCGGAGTGACCATTGCTGGCGGCGGTGATTTCAGTGGTCCCAATCGAGCTTTAGAAAATTTTGTTGCCATTGGCGGTGGGGCCAACAACTTGGCTGGCGGTCGTAATGCAACAGTGGCAGGTGGCTTTGGCAATCAGGCTCAAGGGCTTCGGGCCACAGTCGCAGGCGGATTCAATAACCTTGCCATTGGAGATTTTACCAACGTGGCCGGTGGCCGAGGCAATCAGGCAACCGGGTTTATCGCCAATATCGGCGGTGGGGCGAACAACACAATTTCTGGTCAGTTCGCCAACATCAACGGTGGGCGAAACAACGAAGTCAACGGGATGGAATCTGTCGTGAGTGGTGGTGCGGAAAACATCATCAATGGAGATAACAGCACGATTGCCGGTGGTGCCAACAGTAATATCAGCAGTGAAAACGCATTCATTGGCGGTGGCGGAAACCACATTGCCAGTGGTCAATTTGCCACTATTGGTGGAGGAGACGGCCATATCGTCAGCGGGCTTCATGCCACGGTGGGCGGCGGTGAAGACAACAGTGCACTTGCCGAAAGCAGCACCATTTCCGGCGGAGCCAACAATGCTGCCAGCGAATTGTTTTCGACGGTCAGTGGTGGCTCAGGCAATCAAGCTGATGGGCGTTCTTCAGTCATTGCCGGCGGGTTGAATAATCAAGCCATCGGACAATCAGCAGTGGTGGGCGGCGGGCAAGGCAATGTGGCCAGTGGTTTGTTTTCAACCGTGGTGGGTGGCAATGACAACGCGGCAGCAGGAAATTTCAGTGTTGTATTGGGACAACGTGCGAATGTGGATCAAGCGCATACGGGAGCATTTTTGTTTTCCGATTCACAAGGTGTCGATTTTTTCTCTGAAAGTTCCAATGAATTTGCCGTGCGGGCAGGCGGCGGTGTCCGTTTTGTGTCTGGCATTGATGAGGAGGGCAACCCCACATCTGGCGTTCAATTGTTCTCTGGTGGCAATGGCTGGAGCATGTTGAGCGATCGAAATGCCAAAGCCAATTTCACTTTGGTCGATAGTCAATCGATCCTTGAGCAACTGAGTCAAATCCCCATCACCCATTGGAACTTGAAATCTCAGTCTGAGGCCACATTGCATATCGGCCCCATGGCTCAGGATTTTTACGCAACTTTTGGTTTGGGCGAAAGCGAGCAATACATTCATAGTGGTGATATTGATGGCGTGGCATTGTCTTCAATCCAGGCTCTGTATCAACTTTCACAATCTCAGGCAAAACGAATTGTGAAACTGGAAGAAGAGAATGAAACTTTAAAAACACAGCTAAATGACATCCTTTCGAGATTAGATAAATTGGAGAAAGGGCATTAAAAAGGCAGCACATCAAATTACAGGTAAAGGGCTTCAAATCCCCCAACCCCCTTTACATAAAGGGGGCTACGGTTTGCCTGTGTGGGCAGTTTCTAAATTTGTAGCTTTATTCTAGTTGAAAGATGATCCAAAAATCTAAAAGAAAAACGACACGAAAAATAGAATCTACTCTCAGAGATAAATCGTAGCCCCCTTTAGAAAAGGGGGTTGGGGGATTTGAAGCCCTTTACCATTCTAAATTTGGCCGTTTTTATCTTTTCTCAAAACGGCCAAAACGCAGGCACAATAAGCAGATTGAGTAGACCGAGCAGGACGATGAGCCAGATGCCCATCTTGGGATAATCACTGGCGATATAGCCGCCGGTGCTTTGAACAAGCACATGGGTTCTATGACCAACAGGCCACAAGAAAACCGCTGAAGCTGCCAAAGCAGTGACCATCAAAAATGGTTCTGCACTGACACCAAGTTTCACAGCGATGCCCATAGCCACAGGGGGAATCAACACTGCCACAATAGGCGCATTCATCACGGTGACCAAGCCTACAACAAGTAAATACAGAGCCATTAGCAACATATAAGGATTCGGTTCAACCCATACGCTGAGTAAGGAATCGACAAGCACTTTGGTCAGGCCACTGGTTTCCATGGCAGTGGCCCAGGGAATCACACCAGCCAACAACACCAGCAACGGCCAGTCGAGCGTACGATATGCATCTCGTGTGGGAAAACGGGAGAGCACGGACATCACCAACGCCATGAGCAAAAATGCAGCCAACGTGCTCAGCCAACCACTTGCCGCCAATCCCAATGCCACGACCACGCCACCGAGTGCCCACCAACTTCTTTCCTTGGTGGTTTGTTCAATGGCACGTTCTCCCAATGGAATGGCCTTTACTTCGGGCAACATTAAGTCCACACGGCGACGGTCGCCCTGAATCAGCAGCACATCTCCACCCTGTAGAAGAGTATCGCCCAGATGATCGACCAACACCTGAGTTCCGCGCGCAATCGCCAATACCGACAATCCATAGCGACGGCGAAAATCCACTTGTCTCAAAGACTGGCCCTGTAAGGAAGATTCCAAGCGCACCACCACTTCCACCAATTCAATGTCGCCACGGGTGATATCATCCTGGTTCAAATCGACGTTGGGAACAGATTCCAGTCCCATTTCATCGCTGATTTGTTTTACTTGTTCGGGATCGACTTGTGCAACCAAAATGTCGCCATGTACCATCTGAAGCTGTGCGGTTGGCGCAAAGGTAGGCTCGTTTACCCGCTTGATCCCCAAGATGATGGGGTCAACGCCTTTCCCCCAGTTCATCTCGCCAAGCGAGCGTCCAATCATCGGAGAGTCGACACGGATGATAAATTCGCGCAATCGCTGACGAATCCGAAAACGATCTAATGGATCAGCTTCAGCACGTTTTCGGGGCAGCACTGTATGGCCTAAAAATCCCACATACAATGAACCAAACAGCAGAAAAATCACGCTGATCAAAGCAAAATCAAACACCCCAAAGGCTGTCATACCCTGATCGCTCATCGCCCACACCAGCAACAATGCGGCAGGACTGCCCACCAGCCACATCGTGCGCCCCAGCAAGGCACCGTAGGCCAGCGGCATTAATAATTTAGAAGGCGGAATTCCATGCTTTCTGCCTGCGCGAATGGTTCCTGGCATCAGCGTGCCAATGGCCAACTCATCCTGCATGATGCTGCCCAGCAAGCCACTGCCCCACATGCTCCAAAAGCTGATGCTGCCCGCACTGCTGGCCCGCCACCTGAGAAACGATTCCCAATACCGGCTCAATTCTATGCCACGCGCGGAATAACTGAGGATCATAAACGCCGCCATCGTCAACACCGCCGGATTACTAAATCCGGCCAGCGTTTGTTCCAACGACAATGCACCACTCAGTTGCAAGGCAATGGCCGTGGCAATTACCACAAAGTCCGGCCGAAACCGACGCGTCGCCAACAGCGCAAAGCCAATCCCAAGAATGAGCCAGGTTGTGTTCATACTCCTCCAAGCCACTTCTCGCAGATTATACCCTGAAGTTCTTATTGGCGAAAAACCACATGGGCACCTTTTAGGGAAGACTTTTGGGAAGAAATTGGTAAAAGCTTCTAATCCCCCCCTTTTCTAAAAGGGGCTACGATTGGATTGCGTTGGCAGTTTCTAAGTTTGCAGCTTTATTCTGATTGAAAGCTGATCCAAAAATCTAAAAGAAAAACGACACGGAAAATAGAACTTGCTCTCAGAGATAAACTGTAGCCCCCTTTTTGAAAAGGGGGTTGGGGGATTAGAGCCTTTCACCTCTTTCTAAATTATTGATCTCTGATTTTTACAAAAAATTTAAAATCAAAAAAACAGCCTTGTTCAAGACCCATTGGGGCGGTATGCTAAGGCATCTTCCTTATGTAAAGAAAGAAACATGATCAAGAAATTAGATGTAAAAAAGCTCTACAGGCACTGTGATCCGAAATCTTTAGGCTTCAAAACCACCGACGACCTCACCCCACTGAATGACATCATTGGACAAGAGCGAGCTGTGAAGGCGCTGGAATTGGGCCTCGGCATCCGCGACCGCCGCTACAACATTTATGTGGCAGGCGACCCTGGCACGGGAAAAACGTCCATTGTTAAAACATTCCTAGAGCGCGTGAGTGCCGAAGAATCCAAGCCTCGAGATTTATGCTATGTGAGAAATTTCAAAGATCCGTATCGACCACTTCCCATTCAATTGCCAGCAGGTGAGGGGGTGCAATTGTGTCAAGCCATGGATCAAATGATCGATGGCTTAAAAATGAGCATTCCCGCTGCATTTGAAAGCGAAGAATATCGAGATCGCCGCAGTAAAATTGACGAACTCGCCGTTTCAAATCGCGCCAGCATTTTTGAATCACTGGAAGCTGAAGCAGAAAAACGCGGCTTTTCATTGCAACGCACGCCTATTGGCATCAACGCCATTCCGGTATTGGAAGGCAAGCCGTTGACCGAAGAACAGTTTCAGCAACTGGCCCCCAAAGAGCGCCAGAAGTTTGAAAAAGGCCAGGTTGAAATTCAGCCATTGGTGCAGGAAGCCATTCACGAAGTGTCGAGCCTGGAAGAACAACGCATCGAGCAAATGGCTCAATTGAATCAGCAGGTGGCATCATTTTTGATTCAACCTGCTGTAAGCAAAATCAAGATACATTTTACCGATCAGGCTGATGTGTTGGAATATTTGAAAGATGTGGCTCAAGACCTGATGAAAAGTGTTGATCAATTCTTCACTGAAAGCGACGATGATGACAACGAAGGCAAAGCGCCAAATCCAACTTATGGCGAAGAAAATGATCCATTCAACAAATACAAAGTCAACGTTCTCGTAGACAACACCCACACGGATGGCGCGCCTGTGGTGATGCTGGACAACGCCACGTATCCCAACCTGTTTGGCAAGGTGGAATACCGTGCCATGATGGGGACGTTGATTTCTGATTTCACCTTGATCAAAGCCGGCGCCTTGCATCAGGCCAATGGCGGCTATTTGGTACTGAACGCCGACAATTTAATGCGCAACCCATTGTCCTGGGAAGGCTTGAAAGTCGCATTCAAAGCAGGCGAGGTGGGCATCGAAGATGCGGCATCACTAACAGGTCAAACCACCATCGAAGGCTTGCGCCCCAGACCGATTCCACTGGATGTAAAAGTTATTATTGTAGGCAGTCATTATCTCTATCAAATGATAGAATCCTATGACGAAGATTTCAAAAAATTCTTCAATGTAAAATGTGATTTTTCTGACCGTGTGCCCTGGAAAGCCAATTATGTCAAGCAATTTGGCCCCTTGCTCAAGAAGCGTTGCGAGGAACATTGCTTACTTCCCTTCGACAACACCGGAGTGGCTCGTATTGTCGAGTACGCGGCACAGTTGGTCAGCAGCCAACAAAAACTCTCTGCACGCTTTAGCGACATCATGGTCATTGCTCGTGAAGCCGTTTATTGGGCACAGAAGGCGGGTAAAACCAAAGTCTCTGTGGCACATGTAGAACAAGCCATCGATGAAAAACATTATCGCAGCAATTTGATGGAAGAGTATATTCAGGAAATGATTGAAGATGGCAATATTCTAGTATCAGTCAAGAAAACGGAAGTTGGCCAAGTCAACGGCCTTTCTGTATATGACTTGGGTGATATTTCATTTGGCCGTCCCACTCGCATCACTGCGACGGTCTACATGGGCAAAGACGGCATGATCGACATCGAATCCGAAGCCGATTTATCTGGAAAGATTCACACCAAAAGTCAGTTCATCATCAAGGGTTGGTTCGGTGAAATGTTTGCCAATGATCAACCGTTGTCCCTGTCCGGCAGCCTGACGTTTGAACAAAGCTATGGCCCTGTGGATGGCGACAGTGCCTCTTTGGCCGAGCTGATCACACTGCTGTCTGCACTTTCAGATGTGCCTGTCAAACAGGAGTTGGCCATCACTGGCTCCATGAATCAAAAGGGAGAAGCTCAACCTATTGGTGGCGTTAATGACAAGGTGGAAGGGTTTTTCCGTGTCTGTAATGCCAAGAAATTGACAGGCAATCAAGGTGTGGTCATCCCTGCTCAAAATGAAAAAGACCTGATGCTCCACCGCGATGTGGTCGATGCAGTGAAAGCTGGAAAGTTCCATATCTGGTCAGTGAAAAACCTGGACGATGCTGTTGAAGTGTTGATGGGCGAAAAACCTGGCAAACGGACTCGCGGAAAATTCCCCGAAGGGTCCATTTATGGCAAAGTGAATGAACGCTTACAATCTTTTAACAAAGGCTTAGAAGGCGGAGGTGAAGGTGAGGGTCACGCATAATTCACCCACCTTACCCACTTCGAGGAGGCACCAGCATGGCAGTCGAGAAAAAGGCAAAACGACCCCGTAAATCCACCACAGAGCTCAGGCGTCTGAACGAAATAAGCATGCTAGACACTGCACGCTACTTTTTCGATGTGGCTGCAGAACGACTGGAGTTGGAAGATTGGGTGCGAAAAATGCTGCGCTTTCCCAAACGAAAGCTCATCGTTCACATCCCTGTACAAATGGAGGATGGTTCAATCCAAAATTTCGAGGGCTTTCGCGTGCAATATCACCCTCTGCTTGGACCATGCAAAGGCGGCATCCGCTACCATCCTGATGTCACTGTTGAAGAAGTTGAAGCCTTGGCCGTGCTCATGACCTGGAAATGTTCCGTCATGAACCTTCCTTTTGTCGGTGCCAAAGGTGGGATTCGTTGCAATCCCGCTGAAATGTCAGCGGTTGAAATCGAGCGCATGACGCGCCGTTACGCCGCCGAAATCGCGCCGATTATCGGACCAGATCAGGATATCCCCGCCCCTGATGTTTACACTGGCGAGCGTGAAATGGCTTGGATTGTAGACACCATCAGCATGCACAACAACAGCTTCATGCCAGGTCTGGTCACGGGTAAACCAAAAGTATTGGGTGGTTCCGAAGGCCGGGAAGGGGCAACAGGACGCGGCGGCTTTTACGTCGCTCAGGAAACCCTCAAACATCTGGGCATGAACTTTCGCGACACCAACATCGTCATTCAGGGCTTTGGCAATGTGGGCTATCACATGGCCAAATACTGCTACGATCAGGGCGCAAAAATTATCGCTGTCAGTGATGTCAATGGCGGCATTCACAATGATGCTGGCTTGGATATTCCTAAACTTAAACAACATTTAAAAGACACCGGCAGCGTGGTCGGTTTCGCCGACACTGAACGTGTCGAGAATAAAGATTTGCTTGAACTGGACTGCGACATGCTCGTCCCCGCTGCATTAGAAAACCAGATCACCGAAGAAAATGCCGACCGCATCAAAGCCAAAATGATCATCGAATTGGCCAACGGCCCGATGACGCTGGAAGCAGATCGTATCCTCTACGAACGAGGTGTGTTCGTGGCCCCTGACATCCTGGCCAATGCGGGTGGTGTGACGGTCTCCTACTTCGAATGGGTGCAGGACCGCGCCTTCTATTTCTGGGATGCAGGCACCGTGGACCACATGCTTAAACGCTACATGACCGAATCGTTCCAACGGGTGTTGGAAACGCATCTGGATCACGGCGTCGAAATGCGAACCGCCGCTTACATGGTGGCAGTCAACCGCGTTGCTGAAGCAGCACGGGTTCGTGGGTTGTATGCTTAAAAGGACAGGAAAAAAAGAAAAGAATTAAAATAGAAATGTAAATGTAAAAGGCTTCTAACCCCCAACCCCCTTTCAAAAAGGGGGCTACGATTGGGCTGTGAAAGTGGATTCTGAATCACGGATCAGCTTCTGGCCGGAGCTTGTACGGGAACTATAAAAACATGAATAAATTTGTTTGGGAGCCTTCCGAAAAGATCATTAATCAGAGCAACATCAAAGCGTTTATGGATCGTCACAACATTGACGATTATGACCAACTGATTCAAAAAACCACAGACAATGTTGAATGGTTCTGGGAAACCATGGCCAAGGAACTCGATGTTCAATGGTTCACCCCTTACGAAAAAGTGCTTGATACATCCGATGGCATTGCCTGGGCAAAATGGTTTGTCGGCGGCAAGCTCAACCTGGCCTATCAATGCGTGGATTATCACGCTCAAAAAACACCGGATCGAACCGCCCTCATCAACGAACATGAAAATGGCAAAGTTCGTACTTACACCTATGGTCAACTTTTAGGTGAAGTCAATCGACTTTGCAATGTGCTGAAGAATCTAGGCATCAAACCAGGCGATCGCATCGGCATCTATCTGCCGATGATTATGGAAAATGTGATTGCTTTGATGGCCTCCGCCAAACTGGGTGCCATCTTTACGCCGATCTTTTCAGGCTTTGCAGCAACGGCTGTCGCCTCTCGCATCAATGACTGTGAAGCCAAAGTCCTCATCACCGCCGATGGATTTTACCGCAAAGGCAATGTGGTTCCGATGAAAGCCATTGCGGATGAAGCGGTTGAGCAGTGCCCTTCCACTGAGCACATCATCGTTTACAAAAACACGGACACTGAAATTAATTTCAACGCAGACCGCGATCTCTGGTGGCACGATGTGGTTGAGCAAGCTGATGATCAATTTGACGCTGAACCGATGGATTCAGAAGCCCCTTTCATGATTGCCTACACCTCCGGCACCACTGGAAAACCCAAAGGCGTGGTGCATGTGCATGGTGGTTTTTTAGTTAAAATCGCACAAGAGGTCTATCATCAAACCGATCTGCATCCAGAAGAAGACGTCCTGTTCTGGATCACCGACATGGGCTGGATCATGGGGCCGTGGGAAGTGGTTGGCGGCCTGGCCTCCGGTGGTACAGTTTTTTTATACGAAGGGGCACCGGATTATCCTGAACCAAATCGGCTTTGGGAAATGGTTGAACGCCACAACATTTCAATCCTCGGCGTGTCTCCAACCCTGATTCGTGCTTTGACCAAGTTCGGCACAGAGCCACTTGAAAAACATGACCTGTCCAGCATTCGCATCATCGGCTCTACCGGAGAACCTTGGAACCCTGAACCCTATCGCTGGTGTTTGGAGCACGTGGGTGGCAATCGAGCCCCCATCATCAATATTTCGGGCGGCACCGAAGTCGGTGCGTGTTTCTTGTCTCCATTACCGATCACCCCACTCAAGCCTTGTGCATTGGTCGGCCCTGCGTTGGGCATGGCCATTGATGTGGTTGATGCTGATGGCAATCCTGTGCGCGGCGAAGTCGGCGAACTCATTTGCCGCAAACCTTGGCCTGGAATGACACGTGGTGTCTGGAAAGACCCACAGCGATACCTCGACACTTACTGGAATCGCTGGGACAACATTTGGGTTCATGGCGATTGGGCCTCTATCGACGAAGATGGCCTGTGGTTCTTGCATGGGCGCAGTGATGACACGATCAACATCGCCGGTAAGCGTGTGGGGCCTGCTGAATTTGAATCCGCTCTGGTCGAACATACTGCCGTGATGGAAGCCGCTGCCGTGGGCGTGCCTCACGAACTCAAAGGGGAAACCGTTTGGTGCTATGCCGTGCTGAAACCGGATCAGACTGTAAATGAAGAATTACGACAAGAATTGTTTGATACCGTCACAGCGGTGATGGGCAAAGCTTTTAAGCCTGGAAAAATTCAATTTGTCAATGAGCTACCCAAGACAAGAAGTGCCAAAATAGTACGTCGTGCGGTGCGTGCTGCTGCTCTGAATGAAGACCCAGGTGATTTGTCTTCATTGGAAAACCCAAGTGCACTTAATGCTATTCAGAACGCGATTTAATCAATAAAAAAATTCTGTCAAAGAATAAAATTTAAATGTTACCATGCCCCATCAGGGTTGAGAATTTTTTATGGAGGTGGACATTTTATGTCCAGGTACGTATTTATTCTCGCTGTTCTGATCGGAGTTTGGATGACTTTTGAGCAAAGCCAACCTGCCTCAGCCTCGTTACAAAGCAATTGCAATTTACCACAAAATCCATTTGACTTTGAAGGCAATCAGTCCGAGTTTGCACCACTGCAACGAGGCACTGACCTTTACACCAACCCTGGTGCGGTCATATTTCATGACGGCGTATTTCACATGTTTCGAAACAATTTCACCAACTGGCCTGGACTCATCCGCGTGTTTCATCTCACTTCAACCAATGGCATGACGTGGTCCAGAGAAGATGAAACCCAAGTATTTGCCAGCAGTGAAGTGCCTTTCGCCAGTCCAGGGGCCAATGTATCCAGTGGCTATGTGGCTGATGATGGGACGTGGGTGCTGTACTTTCACACCGTTAACTTTGCAGGCAATTCCGTTATTGGCCGCATGGCGGCGGATTCTCCACTCGGTCCTTGGACGGTGGATGAAGAACCCATGTTACGCCCAGGCAGTGGTTCTGCCTGGGATCGTCGCAACGTGGTTTGGCCAAGCGTAATTAGAACTGATGAGGGTTTTGTGATGTTCTATGGTGGCGAAAGCAGCAGTCGGCAGTCCAGCATTGGTCGCGCTACATCACCAGACGGCATCAACTGGACCAAGCACAACGATCCAAAAACAGATGGCGCATTTGAACAAAGTGATCCCATTGTCCTGCCTGAAGAAAGTTGGGAACGCGGCGTTCGCAACCGCCCCGAAGTCCAACACACACTTGATGGCTGGGTGATGGTGTTTCAAGGCGGCTCTCAGCTGAACGATCGTGGCATGGCTATCAGCCAGGATGGCATCAACTGGACGCCGCATTTAGCCAACCCCGTACTACAAAGCAGCGACTTCCCCATCACCGGCACCACCTGGGATACGGCTTTGGCTTTCAACGGCGAAGATTATTTTTACTTCATGGAAATTGGCAGCTTGGCGTTTACTGACATTTATGTTGCGAATCACCGTGGCTTGCTCTGTAGGTAAAATGAAGCCATAGACTGAAACCTGTTGAGTCTTTCATACAAATAAAACCCCACTGCCTTTGCTCTAAAGAGTGGTGGGGTTTCTTTAGAAAAAATGAATCTATCTCGGCCAATGTGGATTCCTGCCTACACGGGAATGAAGTATTAAAAATTTGCTCTATTTGATCACTTCATCTGAAAACATTCGTAAAGAACCAAAATCAAAACCAGAATCCACTTACAGTGGTCAATCGTAGCCCCCTTGAGATCAAGGGGGGTGGGGGATTGAAGCCCTTTGCCATTTTATTTTGCTTCTAAATTCCGTTTTTAATTCTTCGCATCTAAAACCTGAATACCAGCATCTTTCAAATCTTTCACGATTTTACGAAAGTCGTAGTCTTCAATACGAATGGCGACGACAGTCTTGCCTTGGGCAATTTCGAGTTGCTGACGACACTCTTCGCAAGTGACGAGGCTGAGGACATTGGTTTCGTGTTGTTTGATCACTTCTAGCACTTCAGAAAGTCTGCCTGGTTGGTCTTCGAGTGCCAGCGTGATGCGAGACCCGCCTTGGCGTACGCCCATCACACTTAGCAAGATGGAGAAAATGTCAGACTCAGTGATGATGCCCACAAGGTTTTCATCTTCATCAAGCACAGGCAATCCACCCACTTTTTTCTCACGCATCAACAGGGCCACCTGCTCCACGGAGTCATTGGGAGAGACATTGACCAAATCTTCTTCGGGTGTCATGATGTCGCTGACTTTTGTTCGGGCAAGCAAATAATTTAACTCCCAGATACTGAGACTGGTGGCATCAGAAGGTCCGGCCTCTTGTATATCGCCCTGGGTCACAATGCCAACCAACTTGCCCTTATTGAGGACGGGTAAACGGCGAACCTTGTTTTGTTTCATGGCATCTCTGGCTTCTAAAATTTGAGTTTCAGCATCAATGGTGATCACATCTGTAGACATCCACATTTGAACAAACATCAGGCTTCCTCCTTCAATGGCTTTGCTCAGTTTATCTATGAAGCAGCACCGTCTCCATTGTCCAGACAGGCGAAACAACGTCGATGATTTACATCATTGGTAAGATTGATTTGAATCAGCTTTGAAAGGATGTCAATTGACGATTGGCTTCAGGGGTGAGACGCATGGTGCCTTCATCGGTTTGGGCGCGCACGCAGCGACCTTGATTTGGCATACAAACCGTCTCCTGGCGTCCGGTGAGTCGAGTGACCACTTCGACCACTTTTGGGTACATACGAAAACCCAACCACTGAATCCAACGTGGCAGGCCCAGCAAACGAGTGGCTTCACGCGCTGCAGATTGCGCCCAAAACACCTCTGTCTGATTGAATAAATACATCGTAAAACCGGCATCATTGCCAAATTGAGCCTTCAAAATGGTTTGTGCCGGAGAGGATTGATAAGTTAATAAATCAAGCTGGTGTCCACGATCCAGCCAACGTGCCGTTTTTGCAAACCGTCGGCAGTAGCTGCATTCACCATCATAAATAAGCACCGTTTTTTCACTTACCATATCACTTTAAGGGTACCAGAAAGCTCTATTGGGTCAACAAGTTTTCTTTTAAAATTTAAAGGTCAGTTGTGCATTTACAGAACCGATGCCTGTGTTGCCAAAGCTCATTGAACTGTTGACGCCAAAATTCGGGGTGATGTTGCCATTCACAGTAAAGGTGGTGGAATAATTACCGAAGCCACCTTTGGGACCAGCACCTGGGTTGCTGAACACCGCATTGGCAAATATAGACAACCCAGAAAGAGTGGTGGTCTGGAAGCGAAAGCTAAGGCTGTTTAAGCCAGTGGTTGGCAAAAATACTACTGTGCTGGAAATCACCGAACTGTCCAAACTCACTGATAATGTTGAGGTGGTCGAGGTGATACTAAAGGTGTTGTCCATGGCAATAGACACAGTTAACGGTGCGCTGTTGATAAAGAGGCTCGTCGATAAAGGTGTCAGGTTCACCACATCCTGCATCGTGAATGTCAGAGTGGCATTGACAGTGTCATTAAAAAACCCGTGGCGCATGGTGATGGTTTCAGAAATGGCCAAGGGGGACAATTCAAATTCGCTGCGACTGCTAATGGTCAGACTGCCGATGCGGATGTTGTCGATGAACAATTGCTCCACGCACAAGGCCAGCGCATCGGCCTGAATGCCAGGGTTGTTGTTTTCGCACACTGATCCCAGGAATGTGGCTTTCTTGATGAGGCTGGGAATGTCCGGGTCTGCGCCCAAACCGGTCACACTTCGAAAACTAATCCCACTGACAGTTTGACCTGAAACTGTAATGATATTGCCGAAGCGAAAATCCTGAAAGCTCGTTCCATAGGTTTGAACAGAAGCCAGGAAAGGGTGCGTAAATTCAACGTCTTCAAAAATAGCCAGGTTGGTGATATTAAAGCCGGCCAAGTTGATGTTGGTGGTGAATCGTTTTTTTACAAACAACGTCGGCCCAATGGGTCGTGTGATGGGGCTGATGGCAAAATCGGCGCCATAAGGCGTGGCATCCAAACCATTGGCCGTGCCATCTGCATCAATGTCTGGGTCCACTTCATTTGGCACACCATCCCCATCGATGTCAGCGCGGATAAAGCCCTGAAATGCACCAAAAGGTGACGCATCGGCCAAGTTGGCCGTGCCATCTCCATCGATGTCAGGATCAACGAAATTAATGACCCCATCTGTATCAATGTCATCAGGAATGCCATTGCTGAAGGGGGTGGCAAACACGGACTCGCTCAGCACATTAAAAGCGCCTAACTGGGTTTCAACAGAAAAAATAGAGTGTTCGATGCCAGGCACCCCCAACGCCAAACGGCTGCCAAAAGTAATGCCAGAAATGGTCCATTCAACATTACTCAACACTTCAAAATCGAGGTTGAATTCCACAGCTTCAGTTTGGGTGCCAAGTGGCATCATGCCTAACTGGAGAGTGACATCCCCTGTCACATCCGCATGCACTTGCCATTGCCAGCCAACCACACACAACAATCCCAGCAACAACAAAGCAACACAACGTTTCACCCAAGCCTCCTGTACCTACTTAAAAGCGCAACTGTTCTGCGCTAGAGTACATTCCAGTGTATTGTCGTCTGGGTTACAAAGAAGTGATTGAAATCACGCCAGAAGCGCAAAAATTGTCTGCTGCATTACATCTCGGCAAAACATCTAACATCGATCAAACAGGCAAGGGTTTGCAACAGCTCATAAACTTGCAAGCAATGATGACTTTGGTTAAGATACGCAGGCCTTTCAGGCAGTCATCTTATAGGTCTGATCATCTGCGTGTTTCAGTGCCGCAAAAGCGACATTTTCACACCTGGATTTTCAAATCGATTTGAACGTTTGGTGGGATACCGAAGCGGCCAACCGGGGCGGACTGTAAATCCGCTGGCTACGCCTACGGGGGTTCGAATCCCTCTCCCACCACCAGCGTGGTTTTTGTTTGACAGACACAGACGTGTTGAGTAAACTGTCACGCGCCAAATTTAGGGACGGTTTGCTCATTCTTGAGAACGTATACCTGGGATTTTATGCCCGCGTAGCTCAGTTGGTAGAGCGTTACCTTGGTAAGGTAAAGGTCAGCGGTTCAAATCCGCTCGCGGGCTCCAAAACCGGGTAAGGGAGTTGCCAAGAATCTGTTCAAGCACCCACACAAATATTTTAATAAAATGCGGCTGAAACGCCGACAAAGATTTTAGCTCGAACATTTTTCAGGAGGTCGAGTAATGGGCAAAGAGAAGTTTAATCGAGATAAACCCCACATGAATGTGGGCACCATCGGTCATATTGACCACGGAAAAACCACGCTGACCGCAGCGTTGACCGAGGTGCTCGCCACCAAAGGTTGGTCTAAGGGGATTTCTTACGACGCAGTGGCCAAAGCCAGTGAATCACAGGGTCGCCGTGACTCCACCAAGATCATGACGATTGCTATTTCCCACGTGGAGTATTCTTCAGAAAACCGTCATTATGCTCACATTGACTGCCCTGGACATGCCGATTATGTGAAAAACATGATCACCGGCGCTGCTCAGATGGACGGTGCCATTTTAGTGGTATCCGCCGCTGACGGCCCCATGCCACAAACACGCGAACACGTGTTGTTGGCTCGCCAGGTGAATGTGCCTCACATTGTGGTGTTTTTAAACAAAGTTGATGTGGTCGACGATCCTGATTTGGTTGATTTGGTCGAAGTTGAAATTCGCGAGCTTCTCAGCGCTTATGACTTCCCTGGCGATGACACGCCGGTCATTCGCGGCGCTGCTATCCACGCCTTGAACAACCCTGAAGACGCAGAGAAAACCGCCTGTATCTGGGAATTGGTCAATGCCATGGACACGTATTTCCCACAGCCAGATCGTGAAGTAGACAAACCATTCTTGATGCCAATTGAAGATGTGTTCTCCATTAAGGGCCGTGGCACCGTGGTGACCGGCCGTGTGGAACGTGGCAAAATTGAAGCCGGCACTGAAATTGAAATTGTGGGCATCAAAGACACCACCAAAACCATCGCGACGTCCTTGGAAATGTTTAACAAAATTTTGGACGATGCATTGGCCGGCGACAACGTGGGTGTGTTGTTGCGCGGTGTGGACAAAGAAGAAGTGGAACGCGGCCAGGTGCTTTCTGCCCCAGGCACGACCACCCCACACACCGAATTTGAAGCTGAAGTGTATGTGTTAACCAAAGAAGAAGGTGGCCGTCACAAACCTTTCTTCAGTGGTTACAAACCACAGTTTTACTTCCGCACCACCGACGTCACGGGCGAAATGGTGTTGCCCGAAGGTGTGGAAATGGTGATGCCTGGCGATAACATTAAAATTAACGCCAAGCTGATCAACCCGATCGCCATGGATGACGGCTTGCATTTTGCCATTCGTGAAGGCGGTCAGACGGTGGGTGCCGGTGTGGTGTCCAAGGTCCTCAAATAAAATTGACCTAAAACATCGTCACCGTAAAAAACACATCGGCTTGAAATAAATTTCAAGTTGACGTGCTAAATTGAACAAGAACTCAGACTGCATGGATAGTAAATATCCATGCAGTCTGTAGTTGCATCTAGGTCCGTAGCTCAATTGGCAGAGCACTGGTCTCCAAAACCAGGGGTTGGGGGTTCAAGTCCTCCCGGGCCTGCCAGCAAGTTAAAAGGCCTAAAGATGGTTTAAATTAGGAGAATTATGGACACTGTAAAACGTTTTTTATGGGAAGTTTGGGGCGAGATGAAAAAAGTCAGCTGGCCCAGCAGAGCCGAAACCATTGCTTTGACCATCATGGTGATGTTTTTGCTGGTGTTGTTGACACTTTACATCGGCCTTTGGGATACAATTTTTCGAAATATTATAGGTTTCTTGCTAAACCGTTAAACCGTCAGAGAGGTTGACCTTGAAGAAGTGGTACGCAGTCCAAACTTATGCTGGCAGTGAGCTCAAAGTTGCTGAGCAACTTGAGGAACGCGTTTTAGAATACGAGCTGCAACGCTGGGTTGCTGAATTTAAAAATGATGGCGAGGGCGCACGCTTTTTGGTGCCTGTGGAGGAAGTGATCACCTCCAAAAGTCGTCGCGGCCAACCGGGCGATTTGCGCGTGCCATACTACAGTTCTGATCAGTCTGGCTTGGGTGAAAAATATGAAATCCAGGTTGAGGCCAACAAACGCGTCACGCGCGGTGATATGGTAGCAATTAAAGCAAAACGTTACATGACATTTGATGCCAAAATCACAGAAATTGAATCGTTGCAACGGGTTGTCATCGAACTGAACAACCGCAATGAAGAAACATACTTGATTCCGCAAGACAGCCGCATTCGCCGCGACATCCGCGTGGGCGAACGTGTGCTGAGCGGTGTGCCTTTAACCGCGGACAGCGACCCACGCTACTTGCTTAAAAATCGTGGCAAAGTGGTGGTCCGTGATCGCGTGAAACGCTTGACGTTTGAACGCGCAGAAGGCGACCCTATCCAGGAAGTGATTCCTGATCGTTTCCTGGTCAAGATCAAAGAGGGTCAAAAATTGAAAGAAGGCGACCTGCTGGAGCGCGAAGATAAAGTTGCCAGTCGCGCCACCGGCATGATCCGAATTAAAGAATATAAAGACAAGCGAGTGGTCACCGTACAGCGCATTGAAAAGCGCCGTCTGTTCCCGGGCTACCTGTTTGTGCGCATGGACATGAATTCAGAATCGGCGAAGATCGTTGATGGCGACATCAAGTGCCGTTTTGTCGGCGATCCGCCCGTGCCCATTCGCGAAGAAGAGATGAAGGTGGTCAAGCGCAAGTTCGGTTTGGCCGAAACACCCACTGTCAAACGGGATAAACCAAAGATCGAGGTCGATTTCAACATGGGCGAAGTGGTCGAGATTATTGAAGGACCATTTGCTGACTTCACCGGCGAAATCACCAAAATTGACAAAGACCATGAGGAACTGACCGTGGTTGTCAAAATCTTTGGCCGTGAAACACCAGTGACCTTGGGCTTTGAAGGCGTGGAAAAACTGTAAGTTGAGCGAGGTAATTTATGGCAGGAAAAGTAGCCGAAGCAATCATTAAACTTCAGATCCCGGCAGGGGGCGCAACGCCCGCACCACCGGTGGGTCCGGTACTGGGTGAACACAAGGTCAACATCATGGATTTTTGCAAAAAATTCAATGACATGACCAAAGAGCTGGAGCAGGGTATGATTATCCCTGTGGCCATTTCGGTGTATCCAGACAAGAGTTTTAGCCTGGAACTGAAACAGCCACCTGCATCCGCTTTGTTGAAAAAAGCAGCAGGCTTGCAAAAAGGGTCCGGTGAAGCCAACCGCATTAAGGTGGGCCGCATCAACCGAGATCAATTGCAAAAAGTGGCCGAAACCAAGATGCCCGATCTCAATGCCAATGACATTGAAGCTGCGATGAAAATCATCGAAGGCACAGCACGCAACATGGGCATTGAAGTGGTGGATTAACTCAGGAGTTTTTTTATGGTAAATGGAAAAAGACAAGCAGCCCTGCTGGAAAAAGTGGATCGCGACAAATTTTACACCACTGAAGAAGCAGTGGCTTTGATCAGAGAAAGCAAAACTGCAAAATTTGAAGAATCTGCTGATGTGGTGTTCAAGTTGGGCGTAGATCCAAAACACAACGAAAACCGCATTCGCAGCACCGTAGTATTGCCCAGCGGTCGAGGCAAAACCGAAATCATTTTGGCGATTGCCCAGGGCGACAAAGCCAAAGAGGCCCAAGATGCTGGCGCTGACTTTGTCGGTGCTGAAGACATGATCGAAAAAGTCTCCGGCGGCTGGCTGGACTTTGACCGCATGATTGCCACGCCTGACATGATGGCAGCTGTGAGTAAACTCGGTCGTGTGTTGGGTCCGCGTGGCTTGATGCCCAGCCCAAAAAGTGGCACCGTGACCATGGATATTGGTGATGCTGTGAAGGAATTTAAAGCCGGTAAAATTGAATTCCGCTTGGATGAATACGGCAACGTCCATGCACCATTTGGCTTGGCTTCGTTTGAAGCAAACGATTTGAAACAAAATTTATTGGCGCTAACCAGTGCCATTGTGGCTGCAAAACCTGAGGGCACCAAAGGAAAATACATTACAGGGGTCAGCATTTCAGCAACCATGGGGCCTGGCATCAAGCTAGACCAGGATGAGTTGTTGTCTCAGGCCTCGGCCTAATGCGATCAAGGAGTGCGAAATGCCAACCGTAAAAAAAGAAAATGAAGTTGCGCTGCTTGAAGAAAAATTGAAAAGCGCCAGTGGCGTGGTCATCACCGATTATATCGGAATGAGCGCCCAGGAAATGTGGGAGATGCGAAAAGAACTCCACGAACAAGGGTTGGAATTTCGCATCGTCAAAAACCGTTTGGCCAGAATTGCGGCAGAACGAGCCGGTGTGGAAATTGGCAGCTATATTGAAGGGCCAACCGGCATTTGCTTTGGCTATGACGACCCTGCTGTGCCGTTTAAAGCGACCAGCAAATTGTCGAAAAAGTTTAAGCAGTGCAAGCTCAATGGTGGCATCTTTGATGGCCTTTCCATTCCCAAGGAAGATGTAGACCGTTACGCCAACTTGCCAACCAGAGAAGAAGCTTTGAGCAAACTGGCAGCGGTGTTCCAGGCACCTGCACAGAAATTGGCCGTGGCAATGGCTGGCAATGCTCGAAACTTGGCAGTGGTGTTAAGCGAAGTTGCAAAAACGAAAGAATAAAATTTTTAGCGAAAAAGATTTTTTTAGAAATTTATAAGGAGGCTTGTTTATCATGGCTGAAGAAAAAGAAGTTCAGGAAACTGAAGCAGCAGAAGCAAACGGTGCAGCAGAAACAAACAGTGAGGCAAAACCTCAATCCGGTAAATTTGAAGACCTGTTGTCTAAAATCGATGAAATGACCGTCCGCGATCTGGTGGATTTGGTTGAGGACATCGAAAATCGTTACAACGTCAGCGCAAGCGCTGCGGCTGTGGCTGTGGCTGCACCTGCGGGTGGCGGTGGCGACGGTGGCGATGCAGCCAGCAGTACCGTCAGCGTGATCCTCAAGAGCGCCGGCCAGCAGAAGGTTCAGGTTATCAAAAAGGTCAAAGAATTGACCGGCAAAGGTTTGAAAGAAAGTAAAGAGTTGGTGGATGGCGCTCCAAGTCCTGTGAAAGAAAACATTGACACGGAAGAAGCCAACACCCTCAAAGCGCAGCTGGAAGAAGTTGGCGCTGAAGTTGAACTTAAATAAAACATTCGCAGTTGATTTTTGCCGGCCCCCCTGGTGCATGTCGCCAGGGGGGCAGCATCCTTTAGTTGGAGATAAGAAGCCGAAACTCGGAAACATAGGTTGTCCGATTTTCGGCTTCTGGTCTCCTTTTTTGCATTTGTGAGAGGAGAACCATGCGCCAGCGACACTCTTACGGAAAAGTCGCACCTGCATTGGATTTACCTTACTTGTTAGAAGATCAAAGAAAGTCTTTTGACTGGTTTGTCGAGAAGGGGATCGTGGAGTTACTGGAGGAAGTGTCTCCAGTTCAAAACGACAGCCGCGCAGAGTTAACTCTGGAAATCACCAATCCACGCTTTGAAGAACCGCACAACACAGAGCAAAGTTGTAAGGACAAAAACCTTACCTTTGCCGCTCCGTTGCGCGTTCAGGGCAAATTGGTGCTTGAAGGCAAAGTGATTAAGGAAGACGACTTGTTTTTGGTCGACATTCCCAAAATCACAGACCGCGGCACATTTATCATCAATGGGTCTGAAAATGCCATTGTCAACCACTTAACACGATCTCCAGGTGTGTATTTCACTTTGGAATCGCAGACCCCAAAAGGCAAAGAGTATCGTGCCCACATCCTGCCGGATGACGGCGCTTGGCTGGAAATCATTCTGGACACTGCACGCGGTCAGGTGTATGCCAATTTGGATCGCAAAGGAAAAATTCCAGTTACTGTATTGCTCAAGGCATTGGGATTGAAACATGAAGAAATTTTGGGCCGCTATACCGAAGAAGTTAAGGTAGACGACCTCGAAGCCCATTTGGGTCGAATGACGGCCGAAGAAATTAAAGCCGGCAAAGACATCGTGCTCAAACCCGGTGAATTCTTGGATGAAAAAAACCTTGAAGAGGTTTCGAAAACAAAAGCCGCCAAGGTCAAATTCGTCAATCGTTTTATCCAAGACAGCTTTAAAAATGACCCCTGCCAAAGCCGTGATGATGCCATCATGTTGGTGTATCGCAAACTGCGAAGCGGAGATCGTTTTACACAGCAGCAGGCAGAAGATTTCTTCAACAAACTTTATTTCTCTGAAGAAAGCTACAACTTGTCCCGCGTGGGGCGCTTCATGTTCAACAAGAAACTGAAAACCAAAGGCCAGGGGACCGCATTACAGGAGCAGGAAATTATCCTGATTGTGGATCGCCTGTTACAGGTATTGGATGATCCTGACTTGGTCGATGACAAGGATCATTTGGCCAACAAGCGTGTCAAACTCCCTGGCGAAGTGGCTTGGGATTCGCTTCGTGCTGGTTTGCAGCGCATGGCCAAAATCACCAAAGACCGTTTGGGCAAACTGAACCTTGAAGAAGACGAAGTGTCTTTGCGCGCTTTGATTTCATCCAGAGCAGTGCAAAGCGCGATCAGTAAGTTGTTCTATGTGGGCCGGTTGAGTCAGTTTCTGGAACAGATCAATCCATTGGCCGAACTGACCCACAAACGCCGTCTGAGTGCACTCACCAGTGGCTCGGCCAGCAACCGTCGTCGCGCCAAGATTGAAGTGCGCGACGTTCACGCATCACATTATGGTCGCATTTGCCCGATTGAAACGCCAGAAGGCCAGAACATTGGGTTGATTACCTCACTGGCAACGTATGCGCGATTGAATGAGTATGGCTTTTTGGAATCGCCTTATCGCAGAGTGAAAAAGGGTAAATTGACGGATGAAGTCGTTTACTTAATGGCCGATGAAGAAGAGCAGTACAAACTGGCCAGCATTCTGACCCCGGTGGATGAGAAGGGCAATCTTTTGCCTGAGCAAGTTGAAATTCGCACAGGCAAAGAAAACATTCGTTATGTGCCAAAAGATCAGGTGGACTTTGTCGAAGTTGCACCTACCGAGTTGGTGGGTGTGTCCGCCAGTTTGATTCCGTTCTTGGAACACGACGACTCCAACCGCGCCTTGATGGGCACCAACATGCAACGCCAGGCTGTACCCTTGCTCAAACCAAAAGCCCCTTATGTGGGCACGGGGATGGAAGGGCGTGTCGCCAAAGATTCTGGCTTGATGGTATTGGCCAAGGAAGACGGCGAAGTGGTGAAGGTCGATGCCTCTCATGTGGTGGTCAAAGGCAAGAAAAAAGAGCAAGAATATCAACTGACCACCTTTGAACGCACCAACCAAAACACGGCCCTGCACCAAAAACCCATCGTTGAGTTGGGTCAAAAGGTTAAAGCAGGCGATGTGTTGGCCGATGGCCCTGCCACCGATTTTGGTGAACTGGCCCTGGGCACAAACATCATGGTCGGCTTCTTGCCGTTTGAAGGCTACAACTACGAAGACGCCATCCTCATTTCCGAACGACTGGTCAAGGAAGATGTACTGGATTCTTTGCACATTCACGAAATTGAGGTACGCGCTGAAGAAACAAAACTCGGCCCTGAAGAAATCACAGCCGATATTCCAGACATCACCAAAGAAGAACTTCGCAATCTCGATGACAGCGGTGTGATTCGCGTGGGCACCGATATTAAAGTCGGTGACATTCTGGTCGGTAAAATCACCCCGCGTGGTGAAAGTGAACCGACGCCGGAAGAACGCATCTTCCGTTCCATCTTTGGCGAACGTTCTCGAAATGTGAAAAACACTTCCAAGCGCTTGTCCCCTTCGGTGGGCGAACGCGGCAAAGTGATTCGCGTCAAGAAATTTTCGCGAAACAACAACGATGAACTGGAAGCCGGTGTCAATGAACTGGTGAAGGTCTACATTGCCCAGCGCAAAAAGATCTCTATCGGTGACAAATTGGCAGGCCGCCACGGCAACAAGGGTGTTATTTCGCGCATCATGGCCGAAGAAGACATGCCCTTCCTGCCTGATGGTACGCCATTAGACATGGTGCTGAACCCATTGGGGGTGCCTTCACGCATGAACCTGGGGCAAGTGTTTGAATTGCATCTGGGCTGGCTCGCTTCGCTCAAAGGCTCCAATGCCGCAACCCCTGTGTTTGATGGGGCCAAGGAAGAAGCGCTCTTTAACGAACTACACGAACTTCGTGAGCAACATGGCCTGGAAGCAGGCGATGGCCAGGACAACACCGAAGGTGTGCCAGATGGCAAAGTATTGTTGCGTGATGGTCGTACAGGTAAAGCGTTTGAACACCCTGTGACCATTGGCTTCATGTACATGCTCAAGCTGGAACACATCGCGGACGAGAAGATTCACGCCCGCTCCATCGGTCCATACAGTCTGATCACACAACAACCGTTGGGCGGTAAAGCACAACGCGGTGGTCAGCGTTTGGGTGAAATGGAAGTGTGGGCACTTGAAGCTTATGGTGCGGCTCACATCTTGCAGGAAATGTTGACCGTCAAGAGTGATGACACTCGTGGCCGTGTGCAACTTTACAAATCGATCTTGAAGGGCGAAGATTTCCCACGCATGGGTTTACCGGAATCCTTCAAAGTATTGGTCAAAGAGTTGCGCAGTTTGGGCCTGAGCATCAAAGCTTACGGCAACGATGATCGCGAACTGGACATTGAATAACGACAAATCAATCGTAACAAAGCGGTCTGCTGGGATCATTATCTATTGTCCCACAGACCGCTTTTCTTTTGAATTTCTACTACTCAAACATTTTTATGGCGGGCACTGGAGCTTTCCCAAAGGCACTGTTGAAACCGGCGAAAGCGATTGGGCCACTGCCATTCGTGAACTTGAAGAAGAAACAGGTATCCAAAATTTTCATCATCAACCGGAATTTACTGAAGAGCTTTTCTATCAATTTGAACGTGGCGAAGTGTTGATAGATAAATCTGTGATCTATTTTCTGGGGCAAGTGGCTGATAAAACCATGGTGCTTTCAGAAGAACACACAGCATTTGTTTGGCTGCCCTATGCTCAGGCACGAGAACGACTGACCCATGAAAATGGCCGTCAGATGTTGGATAAAGCACATCATTTTTTGAATCAAACTTGATTCATTCACAAACATCTCTCAAATAAAAAATCTGGATTTATCTACCTTGAAAAACAGGAACAACAAATTGAGGTTAAAAGCTTCTAATCCCCCAACCCCCTTTACACAAAGGGGGCTACGATAATACTGTGGGAGTTTGTTCTGCTATTCGTTGCTTGATCCTAAGTTTCAGTCGTATTGTTTTTCAGTTTACGACCTGAGGTTTCCCGTCTCCGGTTCCGTATGCTTTGTAAGGTAGATATTGCTCATTGAATAAATTCGATGAAAGAGAATTCCCCAAAACTAGAAAAAGCTTTCATGATCCGGCGGTAGCCATAAAAAAATCCCCTCAGCGGACAGGTCGCTGAGGGGGGTGAATGCATAGCGCATTCTCTCAAAAGGGGTTGAGAGTTTAAACTGTCCTTTGCTGCACCCACCTCCAGAGTGGTGTCCCACCCAGGGCGAGCCTGCCAGGACGAACCACGCGCCTACTCAATGCCTAATTTTCACACAGGCCAACTTTAAGAAGCCATGCAAAGGAAAAACCCGTGCTGGGAGGTACAACACTGAAAAACCGTACGCATGGCAAGGCATTGAGCAGGCAAGTGAAAATTAAGGAGGTTCGCGATACTCTCGGTGTTTGTCCGTCCTTCACTGCCTCTCACATCCACATTTAAATTTAGCGTAACGAATGAATGTTAAATTATTGTTAAAGTGTATCCGGGAGGAGCAAAAAAGAGGTTCAAGCCTGAACAGATCGTAAATCCAGCTCGTTATTGACCACCGTGATGCAATGGCTGGCTGGATAGATTTTTGGGCCTACACTCAGCCGAGTGGCATCTTTCAGTAAAGACAATTCGGATTCTGTGAAATCCATGTGATCACTGAGCACAAAGACAGGTTTTTCAGGGATTGGGGCTTCTCTTAAGGCAGGCATGTTTTCATGCAACAACACGGGTTCATAATTCTCATTTTTCAACATAGCGATCAAATCAGCAAAGGTTTGACGAACGATGTGGATGCCGGGACTGCTTCTCATTGGCTCTGAGCCTTCGTGGGTTTGAATTTTTTGTAATGCCTTTTTGACCAACGCACCCGTGCTGCGTTCATCGGGATTTAATCGTTTGACATATTCGCCCGAAATACTGACTGTCAATTGATCTTGCAGCGATAAATAGACATTGACATCACGCCGCAAATCGTGAGACAGAAACAAAGAGGCATTGACACAACGACACAACACATCCAATCGACCGGCACTGCCTGGCAGGTCGTTGAGGGTGAATTCCGAGGTTAAAGCCACTTTGTGGCCTAAAATCACAAACGCACGCATGGGCCATAGACTAAGCAAATACCTGTACAACCGCAACACCGTCATTGCCATTGTCTTTTCTGTCAAAATATGTTAGCGTACCTGCAAGATGGCAATGGTTGATGATTTAATTTCAGCGGTGATGGTTTAAATGGATAAAAAAGATCACAAGAAAATTACACAAGAAGAATTCAGTCGGCAGGCAGAACAAATTGTCACTGCCCCTTCCTTTAACGATTCAGACACGCTCAATAACATCATCGATGCCGTGGGTGCCACTACGCAGGACACCATTTTAGATGTGGCCTGCGGCACAGGTGTGGTCACATTTTGCCTGGCTGAAACAGCAAAAGAAGTGATTGGCCTGGATATTACAGGCGAAATGCTTCAACGCGCACGTAAAGTGCGGCATAAAAAAGGCGTGTCCAACGTCCATTTCCAATTGGGCGATGTAGAAAAGCTGCCCTTTGATGATGAATCTTTTGATATCACAGTTTGTCGCATGTCGATCCATCATTTTAGCCATCCACAGGCTGCCATCCATGAAATGACCCGTGTAACACGTATTGGTGGAAAAGTGGTGTTTGCAGATATCATCACTTCAGATGATGCCGAGGTGGCTGACCTTCACAACGCAATTGAACGATTGCGTGACCCTTCTCATGTGCAAATGCTCACCCATGACGCGTTGTCGTCGCTGGCAGTCGGTTGCGATTTGCACATTCTTAAAACAGACAACTGGAGTAAACAACGCTATTTCTCAGAATGGGCTGAGATATTGAATGCACCGGAACGTATTGAACCGTTAAAAGTGGTGTTGCAAGCATTGGCAAAGCATCAGATTCAGGCAGGCATTAATTTATGTCTGGATAAAGAAGGGCAGCCGACGTTCGAGCACCGTTGGTCCTTGATCCTTGCAGAAAAACTCAAGTGATCCTCTACCCGAATGCAAGCTGCCCCTGTCCAATATTCAATTCTAAGACACAGCATCCCCAACCAACACCCTCTCAACATCTCGCATGACAATTATTTAGAAATGCGTGGAATTGATCTTAGTGACGGTAGACTATGCGCCCTTTTTCGAGGTCGTAAGGTGAGATTTCTACGGTGACGGCATCACCGGGCAGGATGCGAATGCGGAATTTTCTCATTTTGCCTGCAGAGTAGCACAGCAGCGTGTGGCCATTTTCCAACTCAACACGATATTGCAGGTGATTCAGTGCCTCAACGACTTTACCCTTCAGGGTAATCAGCTCGTTTTTGGTTTGTTTGTTCACAACACCTCCTTTCGTTATAGAAATTCAGGTTCAAATTTTCATTATTGCCCTGTACATGGCGAGAATGATTCATCAAAAGTATATCATATCACCAAAAAAGTTTCAATTTTCGCCATTGGTATGGTGGAGATTTCCAGTTTGTCCCTTGTTAATGGTATGGCAGTAGCAATTTTTAGCATCATCTGTAAAATTCAACCATTCTATTTTGTTGATATAAAGGGTGTTTTTATCGTGGTGGATTGGATCATTATCGGTTTGTTTATCATCAGCTTTCCCTTGTCCTGGTATGCGGCACGTTGGAGAAAACCCTGGACGTCCGCCATCGCGATCATCACCACGGTACTGTTGGGGTTTCGGGCACTGTATCAGTTTGAGTTTGGCTCAAAGGGCATGGCCTGGGCGCAGGCAGGGTTATTTTTGCTTGGCCTCTTATTGATCTGGGGTGGGATGCAAATGTCTAAAAAAGAGCCTTCAAAGGGGGCATAAATGAGCCAAGAAAAGCCTTTTTCCACCGATTCTGGATTTGAATTAAAAAACAGCTATGACGCTCAGGATGCGCAGGTTCAGGAAGAATTTCCTGGCGAACACCCCTTTACACGCGGCGTCTACCCCACCATGTACCGTGGCCGACTCTGGACGATGCGTCAATACGCGGGTTTTGGCACTGCCGAAGAAACAAACGAACGCTATAAATACTTGATCAACCAAGGCCAAATGGGCCTGAGTGTGGCTTTTGATTTACCAACCCAACTCGGCTACGACCCTGATCATTCACTGAGTGAAGGGGAAGTTGGCAAATCTGGCGTATCTATTGCCTCGATTGAAGACATGCGGACGTTGTTTGATGGGATTGATTTATCGAAAATTTCAACGTCGATGACGATCAACGCACCCGCCTCCATATTACTCTCGCTTTACATGGCCGTCGCTCATGAACAAGGGGTCCCTGATGATCGTATTGCCGGCACCACTCAGAACGATATTTTAAAAGAATACGCAGCACGCAAAAATTATATCTTTCCGCCAGAATTTTCGATGCGCTTAACCACCGACATGATCATGTTCTGTGCCGATCGACTGCCACGCTGGAACCCTATCAGCATCTCCGGCTATCACATGCGTGAAGCAGGTTCTACGGCCGTTCAGGAGTTGGCATTCACCCTTTCCGATGCCATTGCTTATGTGGAAGCGGTATTAAAACAGGGCGGCCAGGTGGACAAATTTGCACCGCAGTTGAGCTTTTTCTTCTCCAGCGACAATCATTTTTTGGAAGAAATTGCCAAGTTCCGTGCGGCACGACGCATCTGGGCCAGATTGATGAAAGAACGATTTGGTGCAACCCACCCCAACTCAATGAAGTTGCGCTTCCATACACAGACAGGTGGTTCTACACTCACCGCCCAACAACCACTCAACAATGTAATACGAGTGGCCCTGCAGGCATTGGCTGCTGCTTTGGGAGGCACACAAAGCTTGCATACCAATTCTTTCGATGAAGCCTTGGCATTGCCTACGGAAGAAGCCGTGACACTAGCTTTGCGCACACAACAGATCATTGCCGAAGAATCCGGCGTGACGGATACAATTGATCCAGTGGCTGGTTCTTATGCAGTGGAATCCCTGACTGATCAGATTGAAGCCGATGTGCTCAAAGAGATTGAAAAAATTGACACCATGGGCGGCATGTTGGTTGCCATCGAAAATGGCTATGTACAACGCGAAATTGCCAACAGTGCTTATCAAAAACAACGCGAGATGGAATCCGGCCAGCGCGAAGTGGTGGGTGTGAACAAATTTGTTGAAGATGAAAAACTTGATGTGAATTTACTTAAAATTGATGATTCGCTGCGAGAAAAACAAATGGCGCAACTGGAAAATCTCCGCAAAGAACGTAATCAAGATGAATGGCAAAAAGCGATAGATCAGTTGATGCAAGCGGCCAATGGTGATGAAAACCTGATGCCCTATATTCTCAAAGCCGTTCAGGCCAAAGCCACCGTGGGCGAAATTTGCAAACAATTCACTGATCAATTCGGCGCGTATCAGGAACCATCCACTTTCTAACATGAAACTCGATCACATTGGAATTGCCGTTCATAGCATTGACGATGCATTGATACTCTACGAAACGCTGGGGTTTAATGTGTTAGAACGTGGCCAAGTCGAGGCTTATAACGTCGATGTGTGTATGTTGGACACTGGCAACTCCAAGCTAGAATTAATCGCACCGATTGGTCCTGGGGCCACTCAAAATTTTCTCGATAAAAAGGGCCCAGGTTTGCATCATATGGCATTTGAAGTTGATGATATCGAGTCTCAGTTGGAAAAATACAAAGCTGATGGCCTGCAGCTCATCGACAAACAACCCCGACCAGGCTTTGGTGGTCACCTCGTTGCATTTGTGCATCCCAAAAGCACCCAAGGTGCATTGATCGAACTGATTCAAGCCTGATCAAACATCTCTGTAATCCAAGGCAAAGAGCGATCAAAGCGATATGAAATACTCATGTGACCATCTTCAAACTCTTCATGCACATGATCAATGTTTTTTGCATTTAACTTGGCTGAGAACATACGTGCACCTGCATACAGGCGAAACTCATCTTTAATGCCGCAGTCCACGAAAATTTTCAATTGGCGCAAGGCATCTTCATGAACATCTGCCATGCGAAGCGGATCCCATTTCAGCCAACGCTGCCACACATCTTCTCGGAGTTCGCCTGTTTTCAAATCAAAAGGCAGATCAAACAAATGAGGTGTGTTATCTTCATTCGGTGAATAACACGCTGCCATGGCAATCGTATTCAACGTCATAAAATCATGATGGCCGCGTTTGTTCTTCTGATAAAAAGCTTTGACAAATTCGTGAACACCACCCGCTTTTTCAATCTGAATCATGGCCGCAGGAAAGTCAGGCATATAGCCATACTCAAAACACAGATCGCCACTTTGACAAGCCACCACCCCGAACACATCTGGATGTCGCATGCCCAACACAAGCGCACCGTACCCACCACTGGATTTTCCGACCACAGCTCGCTGGATTGGCGCCATTTTGGTGCGGTACTTTTTGTCGATAAATGGAATCAATTCTTTGATGAGGTGGGTTTCATATTGGCCGGTGGCTGGCGAGTCCAAATACTGACTGCCCCCATACCAAGTAAAACAATCTGGCATCACCACAATAGCAGGTTTCATTTCGCCTGAGCCAATCAATCGATCAAGGCGCTCGGTGATGGTTTCATCAAACGCATCGAGGTTGAGCAACCTCATGCCCCAGCCAGAGAATCCTGTGATTAAATAAATGACAGGATAGCGAACATCTGAGCCATTATATCCAGGTGGCAAATAAACAGGAATATCTCGTTGGTGTGGATCATTGAGTGGGTTGTTTTTGAGGCAATCACTTTCAAATGTTTCGATGATGGTTTTTCCAATGTTCATCATCAAAATATAAAAGGCCCCGGAGAAAATCTCCAGGGCCTTTTCAAGTTCTACTTAAAGCAACAAGGTTGTGTTTAGAAAGTCACACCCATGTTGATGGTTACAGTGCCGATGCCGGATGGGGAGAACCCTGCATTGGCAGACAATGAGAAACCATTGCCGTAATCCACGCTCAAAGCGAAGCTGGTGCCGGTCCAATCCAAGTTACCAGTACCGTCGCCAGAGAAGCTTGTTGTTGTGTCCAAGCCCAAGATGCCACGACTGATACCCAGAGCGAATGAAGCACTGCTCAAACCGGTAGCGCCGGAAACCAAACCGATGGTCAAATCAGCTGGATTCTGGTTCGGGTTCAAGACCAAGCTCAAGGAAGAGGACGTGCCATCGAACTGGAAGTCACCGTCGTTGTCGTTCAACGATACCGTCAAATTGCCAGAAGTTACAGAAACACTCAGGCTATCGAAGGCCAAGTTGGTGATATTGGTGGACGTCAACGTAGCCGTAATGTCAGCCAAGTCCAACAAGTTGAAAGAAGCGTTCAACACAGAAGACAAAGGCTGCAAAGGAATAAACGTGGTGCTCAAATCGAAGCTGATGCCACCCAATTCCACGCCTGAGATGATCAGGTCTTCACGTTCGAACAACAATGGCGTTTTTGCGCCACCTTCAAGAGGTGTGCTGCCATTGCCGAAACCAGCCGTACAAGCTGCGTTTACTTCCCACTGGAAGCTACGTTTTTTGATGTAGTTACGACCATTGGCACAAAAAGCGGTGCGACCCGTAACAGAGATGCCGGAAACGGTTTGACCGCTGATGGTGATGACGTCACCAAAACCAAAAGTTGGAGTTTGGTCATCAATCACGCTGTTTACGCCAGAAAGGTCGTAAGCCAAGGTACCATCAAAATGGTCATGTTCGTGAGCGGAACCACCCTGAATGTCAGGGAAGTCAACGTCTTCGAAGATGGCCAAGTTATTCAAGGTAATACCAGCAATGTTCAATTCCAAGCCGATGCGTTTTTTCACAAAACCCACAGCACGGTCGATGACGCCGTCGCCGTCGCCATCACCGATGGCAACCACGTTCTCACCAGAACACTGGCCAGATGGGCCGCCAGCAGCGGAATTGGAAACGCCGCCACCTGTGTACAATGCACAACCAAATGGTTCAGCGAACACAAATTGGTCATTTACCTGCAAGGCACCCAAGCTGGTGTTCAGGTTCAAAATGGCAAATTCGATACCCGTGGTGCCAAAACCAATGTCAGCACCTACGGTCAACCCACTCAAGGTCACATTGACCTGTAGGTTGGCCTGGATATCAAAACTGAACTGAACTGCTTCCGTCTGGGTTCCCATTGCAATCATTGCAATATTTAAATCGAAACTACCAGTAACGTCTGCTTTGGAAATAGTTGCAAATCCTGCAACCAAGATTAGAGCTAGAAAAGCCGAGAGAATTCTTCTAGACACTCAAACCCTCCTTAAATGATTTTCTTTTTTTGGGGTTAACAAAAATTAATAACAGCTTTTACATAAAGCGTGTTTGTAACTCGAATCTGGAGCATCACCCCCCTTTTGGGATGTAACAAAAGCCAAATTAATATTGAGCTTTACAACAATCGCATAGTCTGTGCCCAAATTAAATGTCTAGAAACAGTGCATTCACTCAATGAACAGTCCCCTCTGACTCTATACACTGGATTTCTGACAATTTCTGACTTTTTTTACGTATAATCGCTTCGATATTGTAGCCGAGTTATAGATAAAAGTCAACAGCAAAAACCGTCTTCTGGATTACGTTCACGACAGAATGGGGGTTGTTTTTTGGAGTGGATCATCTAAACAGCAGATTCATGCAGATAAATATGTACTAGAAGCTAACTTTTGTAATGGAATAGACAATTTTCAGAAGTGAGTTTCAGAGTTTTTTTTATAAGAGGTCTCATCAGTAGCACGACAAGAATCCAGCAATGCATGTAAAGGGGCTGCACTGCCCACACTGTTCCTTAATTGGCATCCAATCACAATCAGCAAACTGCCCATGCCCGCCACCAAATAACGCCAAAAATGACGATAGAAGAAGCCTTGTTTACGGTTAAATTGGCAATGTTGCCCTATGGTTGATTGCTTTGCCTGATGATCTAGTGAAGTCATGTTTTTGCTTTCTTTAAAGATTTAATCGCTATGACTGGGGATTCAGCAGCTCAAAGGTTCAAAGTTAATTCGCTTAGATAGCATTTTGGTCTTCGTTGTCCTCATCATCGTTGTCATTTTCTTCTATGGAAGCTTCAAGTTCTTCAGCCCAAGCTTCCATATCTGCTTCAAACTGTTCGGCCCAGGCTTCCATATCTGCTTCAAACTGTTCGGCCCAGGCTTCCATATCTGCTTCAAACTCTTCTTCCCAGGCGTTTATTTCAGCTTCATGTTCTTTTTCCCAGGCCTCCATGTCAGCTTCAAATTCTTCTTCCCAAGCTTCCATGTCAGCCTCAAAAGCTTCTTCATCCCAGTCTTTGGACCAATGGATCATCTCATCGCCAAACTCTCTAAAGAAAGCTTTGGCACCTTTGATGAGGTGTTTCCACTCATCCGCCACATCATCCATATCAATGATGATGCTGATGTCTGCAGGGGATGCTTTGATAACAATAATTTTATTGCCTGCAGCTCGGTCCAAAATGACCAAATTTTCAAACATTTCACTAAGTATGCCTTGAATTTCAACCTTAATGCTGTCTGTCACTGGGTCAATAAAGTTTTTTAAGGCATCGCCCACAAAGCCCAGTTTTTTGGTCAAAATGATTTCAACATACACATCAACCGCATCAATCAAGCCATTGGAAGCGTCTGTGAGTTCATCAACATCATCTTGCAAGGCCGTGTTAAAGCGTTGCTTTAATTCTGATTTTACTTCAAAATCAGGATCAATAGCTTCGATGTTTTCTAACACCTGTTCCAACTCGGTCATAATTTGTTTGTACGCGGTTGAATAACCCTGAAGCTTAATTTTAGCTTGCTCTCTTGCACCTTCTGTGCCAGAAGCAAACAATTCAGACAGTGCTTTTAAATGGATGGTGGTGGTTTTCAACAAAATGGCCACCTTGTCAATCAACACAACGACTTGTTCTTCCAGCACATCTTCGGTGGTCACTTCGCCGCCGCCAGTACCTTCTGTCAAATGTTTGAGCCGGTTGATCTCCTGAGCCACATCGACAAACACTTTAACATCCTGAGGTCGCTCCATTGGCACCGCAGGCGCAACTTCCAACTCCTGGCCAAAAGGTTGCTCCAGTTGACCGGTCATCATTGGAGGTGTTGCAGAAACTGGACGTTCCAAGGCAGATCGTTCGAATTCAGGTTCATATTGATCTGGTGCTTCATTGTGATCTTCTACTGAAGCCAAGACCACACTTTCGTTCGGCCCTGGTGCCCAAGGTTGAATGGCCGCCAATGGAATCATGACAACCACCATCACAATGGCAATAAAGCCAATTAAGATGGGTGACAAGGCACGACGGTTAAGGCCCGGATTCAAAATCGCCAACAAGCGGCCTTCCAGCTGAGATTGGCGCGCCATGGCAATCGTTGCCAAAGAGGCCACTTTCGCTGAGCGTAACGAACGGGCGATGTCCAGCAAGTGACCTGCATAATCACTGGCCAGTGTGCCAAGCTGCAGCACTTGATCATCACAAGCATGTTCGCGTTCCACACGCATCTTGTAAGCGGCCATCCACACCAGTGGATTGAACCAGAACAAGGCACAGGCAATTTGAGCCATCATCTGTGTGAGCGTGTCTTTACGTTTAACGTGAGCCAGTTCGTGCATCAACACCACGCGGCATTTTTCTTCAGGCCAAATATCAGCTTCTTCAGGCAACAAAACCACAGGTTTCAATATACCCCAGGTCATGGGAGTGGCTGCATTTTTGCCTTGCCACAAACGAATGGGGCGTGAAATCTGAAAGCGTTTACAAGTATCATGACAGAGGTTGGTCCAATATGGATCGGTGATGGTTATCGCTTTTCGCGACATCAAGCGGATCCACAACATCCCCACCAGCAAGCGGCCCATAATCACCATAAAACCAATGGCCCAAATAGCGACGCCTATCAAAATCCACTGTGTGGAAGTAAATGATTCCAAAAAACTAGAGGGCATATTCGCATTTTGCGCAGGCGCAACCACGGCGTCTTTGGTCGGCTTTTCTAAGAAGGTTGATGCAAGGCCAGTGTTCTCAGCTTTCGGCGATGCAGGTATTGTTGCAGTTACAACCTCATCCACAACTGCTGTTTCGCTCACTGCCACCGATTCTTTGGCGATGACAGGCTCAGTAGGTGCGGTAGGCGTTTTGACCTGAGTTTTTACAATATTATTTGCTGCCGTTTGCGTGTTTGCAGGAACGGGCATGATCGGGTTGATGAAAGCTTGTTTGAAAAAGAGAAAACTGGGAGGTTGTTTCACCACGTCTTGCTGAATGGATTTGGTGATCGTTGCTTCTGCTTCTGGTTGAGATACCGTGACGTTGGCGGTAGATTCAACCGCAGCAATTTCTGGCAAAATGGGCAAATTCCAGTTGGGCAACAACATGGACAACAGCGGCACCAACAACACACCAAACAAGCTGAAGCTCCACACCCAGTGCCGGGCAGCCGCAGATGCACGACGCAATAAATAGGTGATGCCACCAGCAATTGCCAGCAACAGTGTGCCCTTTATGGTGATGTCGATGATCCATTTCAACAAAGCTTGATCGCTCAGCAACCCTTCCACCCAGATCATGGTTTATCTCCCTTCGTGTTTGGCCTGTTCAATCATGGTGGACAAGCGGTCAAGGTCATTGTCCGAAAGTCCTTCTTTGGACATATCCAGCAATGCAGCCACAGCCTGGGCCGTGGAACCGGAAAAGAATGTTTCCAACAAATTTTCCATTGCAGAGTGTTGGGCCTTCTCAGGGGCAACAGTGGGCATATATACGTAGCGCGGTCCATCCTGATGGTGTTTTAAAAGTTCTTTCTTTTCCAAAACACTCAACATGGCACGCACTGCAGAATAACTTGGCGGATCGGGCAAATGATCCAGCACTTCGGCTGCCGTGGCCTGGTCGAAGCGATAGATGATGTCCATAATCTGTCGCTCGCGGCGGCTCAATTTGCTCAACGGCGTGTTGTTCATCCGAATCCTTTCTGTTTATGTCACGAATCTACCTTGTGCTGTTTTTATAGCACATGCTAAAAATATAGCACATAGAAAGTTGGATGTCAAGCGATCCATAAATTTCCCTGGTCTCCATGTCATTATATTCTTAGGTCACAGCCAAATTGCCTTTCGCTTCCAGAATCAACGCAATTCCCCGGCGGTAGCCATAAAAATCCCCTTGAAACGTATGATACGGTTCAGTAAGCTATGAAGCCACTTGGGCGGTTAGCTCAGTTGGGAGAGTGCCAGGATCACAACCTGGAGGTCACAGGTTCAAGCCCTGTACCGCCCACCAACTGTTCTTTAATATTTCTCGATATCTTCTACAGTCTTTTCAATCTAAAAATATTGCAACCTTAATATAGATTCAAATTTTGATGCCAACATGCTCTATCAATGATTGACAACCATAGGATTTATTGTTAGAAACAATTTGAGGAAACATCATTATTATGGTTGAAAAACTGAAGCAAAATGAACTGATTAGTGGATTGACACATTTAGCCGGTGCCATCCTGTCCGTGGTGGCCTTGGGGCTACTGCTTCATATCGGGATCACCAATGGCGGTACGGCGCATATTGTGGGATTTTCCATCTTTGGTGCGAGCCTTATCCTTTTATATGTTGCCAGCACTGTCTATCACCTCATCCCGATTCCGTCCAAACTGAAACAAATATTTCGTCGTGTGGATCATGCCATGATTTATGTGTTGATTGCAGGCACATACACGCCTATTTGTTTGGTGCCTTTATGGGGTGCTTGGGGCTGGACATTGCTGGCCGTGATCTGGTCGCTGGCGATTACGGGTGTGGTGATTAAAGCGTTCTGGATCAAAATTCCTGGTTGGCTCTCTGGTTTGATTTATCTGGGCATGGGGTGGCTGGCGGTATTGGCTTTGCCAGTGATGTTTGACCTGATGCCAATCAATGGCGTCTGGTGGATGTTGGCAGGTGGCATTTTTTACAGTGTGGGTGTGATTTTCTATGCGCTGGAAAAAGTTTTAAAACCCATCAAATGGTTTGGCATGCACGAAATTTTTCACATCTTTGTATTGGCGGGCAGTTTTAGCCACTTCTGGATGATGTGGAAATACATCGCCGTTCTTTAATTTAGAACGAGATCGAATACAACCAAGCACCAAACGCGAACACAAAGCTAAACATCAACATCAACGCGCCTACATTCACCAATTCATTTCTTAAAGTTTGCATATTGAACTCCTTTATGTGTCCTTTATAACAAACTTTGCGTCCAATCTTGATGACTGTTCCGTGGAAATTCCGTCAAATTTTGCAGAAAAAAGGGTCCAAAATTTTCTATATCGCTTCAAACAACGTCACCCAGTTGCTAAACTGTATCCTATGAGAGGTGTCATCCCATGAAGTTTTTACATTCAAAAATTGTGCTTTTATTACTTGTGTTTGTGTTAAGTGGTTGTGACCTGTTCAAACCGCCAACCAATGATATGGATGAAGTACCTGATGAAACACCCGTATCATCCAACCAAAAACTGATTGCTGAAAAAGCCATTTACTCCGATGGCAGTGGGAGTAACATCCACCTTGCCAATATCGAATTGTGGATGGACGGCAGCCCACGCCGCCCACTCATTGTGTTTGAAGCAGTCACCAACCTGGCCTTTTTCAATATCAACATGACCTTACCCGTATGTTATGTGTTTCCTCGGCCAAATGGCGAAATATCCAGTTGGCACAGCGGCCCTTTGGAGCCGGGACAGATTGTCCGAATTGAATCTTTTTGGGAACAAATCACCAACAGTTGCCAGGGTGATTACGCCACCGTGTTGTGGGATGTGTCCACCCAACGCGAAGGATCAAAAGACAACATCACCGTGATCTGGGACTGGCCGGAAGAAGAAGATTCAGACCTGTGATTGGCTTCGCCGCTTGCGTAAATCCCACATCATTGGGATGAGGTTCAAACCAATGGCACCAGCAATCATGGCATAACCAATCCAACGGTAGCCGTTTAACCCCAGATACATCAGGCTTGTGCCATGTAATATCGTGAGAATGCTGCCCAGGATAAAAAACGGACCACGAACATAACAAAGAATGCCTTCACACTCGCGCAGCCCTACTGAGGCGTGCAGACCAATCATCAGCAATGAAATGCTCCAGATGAGGGTCACCAGAAAAACATCATGCATATAAAGCGGTGTGGCAACCATCACCACACCAGGAGGAATGACAAACACCCAAACGTTGTTGAGCAAAGCTTTTATCGAAAATTTGTTTTCCATCAAAATCATCTCCCTAAAATTCTGTGTTGCTTTCATTCAGCGAGATGTGCTTCAACAATTCAATAGGAAATGGCCAAAGGCTTTGATTAAGGGATGTTTGTTATGGTTTTGGGATGAATAACAAAGAGGTGCAATTGATCCCAGATTGGATTAGGCCAATCGTTCGATGGCAGCTTTCACAAATTCGATATATTTTCGCGACACAGGGATCGTCTGGTCACCCTGCTTCAACTGAAGTTGCATGCCCTGCGCGTTGCCACTGAGTTTCACCGTCTGGGTAAGATTGACGATGTAAGAGCGATGGCAACGAACCACAGGCATACCTTCAAGTTGCGCTTCGATGCCTTTAAGTGAATGTCTTAGTAAGTCGCGTTGAAGTTCATCTTGTTGAAGGTGATGGACCGCCACATAGTTGTCTGCCGATTCTAAGTAGAGCAATTCATTTAATGACAAGCTCAACACCGTTTTGTTGGTTTCATCTTTGAGCCTGAAGGTGGCAGTTGTTTCAGTTTGTTGTTCCAGGGTTTCGCTGAGTGTTCGAGAGCTTCGACGGTATTGCTCATTTTGCTTTGCACGCTGATACAACAATAGAAACAAAACTGGGATGGTGGCGATTAAAAGCACTTGTCCAGAAAATCTGAGGAAGGAAATCAGACTCACATTTTCAAATCCAGTGATTGCACTCAGATAAATAAAATTACTCATTAACAACAAAAACAACGACCAAAGTCGCCACAGGTTTTTGTTAATGCGATCATCCCAATGGTTAGAAAAAACTTTTCCAACAAACCTTTCAATCACCAAATGATTCAACAATGTCACTGCAGAATTCATCACTCCAATACCAAGGACGATGAAAAAGCTAGCATCAAACAAATTCACCTTGAGACCAAAAGGCTGAAACAACAGCAAAAACAACGACACAAAGCCCCCCATAGCAAAAGCCATATGGAAAATATTCGAATTAGATTCCCTTTGAGTTTTCTGTGATCGTTGCATGTTTGATTCACTAGACCTGTTTTCGTTAATGTAGAAATTATGATACAAGATTTTTTAATCAATGTGGCTGACTGGGCCAAATCTCATTCAGACATTTTAGGCGTGGCCTTGGTTGGCTCGCATGCCAGAGATGAGGCTCGTGTCGATTCAGATATAGACTTGGTCATCCTTTGTGAAAAACCGAACGAATACATCAATGATACCGCCTGGACTAATTTCTTTGGTGTGGTGTCATCAAGCAAGCTAAAAGATTGGGGCAAATTGACCTCAGTCAATGTTTGGTTTGATGATGGACAAGAAGTTGAATTTGGGTTTACTAATGACTCATGGGCAACATTCCCGCTAGATTCAGGAACAGAAAAAGTGATACTGAATGGATTCAAAATTGTTTGGGATCGTAAAGGATATTTCAAAGAACTAGAAACTTTTCTAAATTAATCTTCTAAATTTCTCTCGTTTAATTCTTCTGGCTTTCGGTAGATCACCAAAAAGTAAAGGGCTGCAAAATCATAAACAGCATGAACAATGGTGGGTACCAATAGATTGTCAAAAATCAGCAACAGCCAGCCCATGTAGATTCCCATGAGGGTGGCATAGATGGCATAAGTTAGTGAAAGATAGTGGAGTAACCCGAAGATCACTGCTGCAATCAGCACGGCCAAAACTGGGCCGAGGCTTGGTACCATTGCGCTTTGTAGAAAACCGCGAAACAGGGCTTCTTCGCCAATACCGGCCAACAATGAAATGAGGGCCAGATCCCAGATGGTGCATTGGGTAAAAAGGGTTCGCACAATTTGATCGACCAGTTGACGTAGCTGAACCAAGTGTTTGGCTTTAGAGCTGTCCAGCCAAAGTAACGCTGCCAGCAATGGGAGTGTGCCAAGCACACCCCACATCCATGCAGGCCAACTAAAATTGAATTGCTCAAAAATGGGTTGATTAAAAAAGAAACCCAACACCACTGCCAACACCAACAAACCGCCTTCCAGCAGCGTGGATTTAATCAGCAGTGATTTTCGATCCATGTTTGGTATTGATTAACTCGTCATCGCGGGTTCTTTGAGATACTTTCGCGGATCGGCCACTTTGCCCTCAATGGCAGAAGCCGCCACAGAAGCAGGCGATGCCAGGAAAACATTGCCTTTACCGGCTCGACCTTTGAAATTGCGGTTGGAGGCAAAGATGCCCACCTCACCGTCCTTCAATGTGCCAGGCCCCATGCCGATGCAAGCGCCACACCCAGGCTGCACAATCTGACCACCGGCTTCGATAATGTCACGCAGATATCCATGTCGTCCCGCTTCTTCCATCACACCGATAGTCGAAGGGGCAACGATAAAGTTCACACCATCGGCCACTTTGTTACCGCGAATCACATCGGCTGCAGCCTGAACATCCTCAAGCTTGCCGCCGGTGCAACTGCCCACCCAGGCCACGTCGATCTCAGCTTTTTCAACCACGTCCACACTCACGCCAGTGTCAGGCGAGAAGGGTGGGGCCACAATAGGCGTAAGTTGATCGAGGTCAAATGTTAAATTCTGTTTGAACACTGCATCGTCATCAGATCGCAATTCGCCCACGGCAAAGATGCCGCAGGATGCCCCGCCTTCCACTGTCATGTTGGCGATGGTGGAACGATCCTCGGCGGTAAGGTGTTCCACACCTGGGCCATCGAACTCAACCACGCAACTGGTGAATCCGTTGGCAGTCACTTCGGCCAGGATGTAGAGAATCACGTCTTTTGGATACACACCGTGCTGCATTTTTCCAGTCAACGTGACGAGAATGGTTTCGGGCACATCGACCATCACACGGCCAGCCGCCATGATCTCGGTAAGGTCCGTGTTGCCGATGCCGAAAGCAAAACAGCCAAAAGCGCCGTGGGTACACGTATGACTGTCGGTGCCGACCACCAATGTGTCGGGCCGAATCAATCCTTTTTCAGGGAACAGGACATGACAAATTCCCTGACTCACAAACGGAGCTGGTGGCAGGAACGCATTGGGAAGGTTTTGCTCTTCCACAAATTTCGCTGATTTTTCAATCATGATCTGCGATTTCCAGTTGTCCTGAATCAACGGAATCTGAATGGTGTGATCCGCCACAAACAAAATCTTTTCGGGATCATGAACCTTAAAATCTTTGCCATACGCGGCATAAAGTTGATCCGCCGCCACGGGTAACGTCAGTTCATGCGTGATGACACGATCTACTTCCGCATACACAATCATCCCAGGTTCTACATAATTCACACCAGCTGCTTTGGCCAGAATTTTTTCAGCCAACGTCTGTGGCCGCTCTTCAGCAACAGGATTGGCAGGCGCTTGCCCACTTTGATTGAATTTCGTCAAACCGCCAGTCAGCATGATCTGTTGATGAATTGGCAGCATGCCTTCCCAGAAACGCTCATCATCCAAATCGATTTCAAGTTCGTCGCCGGTTTGGATGCCTTCCGGCACCAAGTCCATGTTGCGGGACAGAGGCAGACCATAGTTGATGGAATTGCGATAATAAATGCGCGCAAAGGTTGGAGACAAAACAATTTTCACACCCGCCTTGGACAATGAAATAGGTGCCACTTCGCGTGAAGAGCCACAACCAAAATTTTCACCTGCAATAATGATATCGTATTGATCTGCTTCAAAAGGAACAGTGTATTTCGATTCGTGCAAGTCTTCCAGGGCATGTGCGCCCAATGTGTCTAAATCAGGGGTGGTGCAATAACGGGCGGGGATAATTTCATCGGTGTTGATGTCACTGCCGCACACAAACACCTTGCCTTTGATGATTCGAGACATAATAAAATTCCTTCCTCTCCTTGGTGTGGCTTTCTATTCTAGGTCTGGTGAGCTAAAAATCAATGAGCACATAAAGATCGCTCAATGCACCTTGCACTCACCCACTTTTGGACAATTTATTCTGGCGAGGAATGAGATAGGAAAAATCCTGAAAATTGATAAATTTGATTCCCCAGATAACGGTAATGAGTAAAAATGCCCAGGGATCAAACAGCCAGGCAAATAACGGAAACGCAGCATAAAAACTGCGACTGCCAAGTGTGTAGCGATGGGAGGCACGATTGATCAGGTTGGAAAAATACTTAACTGGATCACCTTGATGTTCTTCGATCAACTCCCGATCTGCCCCAATGATCAAAACAAAATGCCCCAGATGCCTCAATGACGTCATAAAAAAGGAAAATGCCAGCGCAAAGGCAACGATCAAAAGATAGAGCTTTACCCGCAACGCGTCAGGGTGAGTAATCCAGGCATCAGGGGAAATAATTTGGTTTTCCACTTTGGGAATCTGAATCAAAAAGTTGGCAGTCAATCCCATCAAAATCAACGAAGAAGACAACAGCACAGAATTGACCATGGTCAAATTTCGCGTTTGCTGTGCGGCAGCCATCACATCACGGTTATCCAACAATCTTTTGATCCAAGATTCTCTAAACAAATCAAACCTTGTCCGCTTTGCCTGATTTTTCAACAGACCCACCAGCCAGGGATAAATTCCATGATAGACGGGAAAAATTAAAACAAACAGAATGAAACCAATAATATCTACGGGTGATTGAAAAACAGTCAAGAATTCAGCCATGTTTTATCTCCCTATTTATACAGCCATTAATAGCTGTTGTTGATAAATGTTAAGGGCGGCCATACCTTGCGGCTAATGAGGGCCAACCTTGTGGATATCTATCTTTAGTTTTGCTTTCTACTATAGAAATATGGAGCGAAAAACAATTTATCGATTTCCAAAAAAGGAACCCATCCCGATCCAAACGGCGAACACGGTGAATAGGCCCACCTCAATTAAATCCACTTCGGTCAGGGTAGTGACCAACACAAGCAAAATTAGCATCACAGCGATTTTCCCCAACAGCAAAAACACGTCCACAATATGAGCGCTTTCCCATGCTTCTTTGTCAGAACGCAGGCTGAGTACAAAACTACCCAACAGAATGATCCCTCCAATCAGCAACATCATCCACGATTGTTGCTCTGCTGAAACATTGCTGATCACCCATTTGAATGCAGAAGGAGTGAAGAAAAGAATAATCAACGTCATCGCAGTGTCAATGGCATGCCAAAATCCAGCAGTCACCGGATCAGCAGATTGTTGAACAGAAAAGCCCCATCGTAGAGGGACATCACTTCGTTCTTGTAATTTGGAGTAATCCTGAGGCACTGCCAAGAACACCATCGCGGTTGAAAAGCGCATCAGTTGATAAGGAATCAACACATACAAAAATGGAATGAGCACTGATAGGAATTTAGCGGCATCCGAAATGTTTCCTACATTAATGAAAAGATCGTTGATCAGTACAGTAAAACGAAACAAAGACCAGCCCGAAAACCCAAAACCCAACAGCAATGATCCCCAACCAAAAATGACCACACGCAAATTGAGCCGCTTGCCACCTTCACTGTCCCGATCATAAAGCGCTGAAAATCGCCCTAGAAAAGGATAGCGAATCAATTGGACTATTAGCACTGCCACAGTCGAAACCACAAACAAGCCAATGGCCAACCCAAACGGCACCCAGGCAAGATGGATGGGCGTCATGTTGCCTCGTAGTAGATGATATTTTCTAAAGTTCGTGTTTGTGCTTTACCTTGATGCACCAGGCAATCCAGGTGGCCTACGGCCTCACTCATTCCTAAAAATTGTTCGGTGGCCGGCAGGCTGGGAAACAATTCCTCCATCAAGCCAAACGCAGTTAAGGCTTCCTCTTGAAGCATTCCCAGCACCCTGTTGCTACGTTTTTCCTGATGGGCAAAGCTTTGATCAATCACACGCTGTGGATCGGTGCAAATGTTACGGTGTCCTGAAAATACAACCTTCAATGACAACCGATTGATTTTCTCCAGCGATTCCAAATACAGCACCAAGCTTTTCGGGCGCTCAGCTTCAGGTGGTTGTGGCATTTCCAAAAGCGGATTGGGCGTAATGCCGTCAATAAAATGATCGCCCGCAAACAATGCCTGATAGGTGGGTTCATAAAAACAAAGCGAAGCCGGACTGTGCCCTGGTGTTTCCAACACATCAAATCGAAGCGATCCAATTTGGAGTTGCTCACCTTCCACCAACGTGTCATCGACCTCCACAGGGGGTGCCAGCAAAGAAAAACTTTTTGGAAATTCTGTCAGCACTTGAACCGTCTGTGTTGACATCCCCATCGACACCAAAAATCCGCCAAAGAAATCCTGTTCGCGAAGATAAAACCCTTCAAAATCTTTCAGCTTTTCAATCGCATCAGGGTGAGAAATCACTTTACACCCACTGCGCCGTTTGACCTCACCGGCCAGACCAAAATGATCCATATGAGGATGTGTGATCAACACCTGTTCAATGCCCTCAATTTTACGGTCCAGCTCACTGAGTTGAGTTTCTAATGAAGCCAGCGCTTTTTCTGTAAACGGCCCCACATCAATCAATGTCAATGGTGGACCATCCAACAGATACGCATTGATCGCTCCCACTTGAAACGGTGTTGGAATGGGCAGATGGTGCACGCCAGGAATTTTCATGCCTTGGTTTGCTCCTGTTCCGCCAGTACACGTTTGAGAATCTTTCCAGATGGGTTTTTGGGAATGGCATCAATAAATTCCAAAGCGCGAATCTGTTTGTAGCTGGCCACTTTTTCAGCCACAAAATCCATCAGCGCCTGCGCTTCAACATCGGCCTTTTTGACCACAAAGGCTTTGGGCGCTTCTCCGCCTTCTTCATCGGGAATGCCGATCACGGCACAATCGGCGACAGCAGGATGCTCAAACAAAAGGTCTTCCAACTCTGCTGGGCCAATCGCAAACCCTTTATACTTAATCATGTTCTTGGCACGATCCATGATGACGACATTGTTGTTTTCATCAATTTTGGCGATGTCGCCGGTGTGCAACCAGCCGCCAGCCAACACCTGATCGTTTTCCTCTGGCCGCTTCCAGTAACCTTTCATGATCTGCGGGCCGCGAAGCAACAATTCACCGACTTCGCCCATTGGAAGGTCTTTGCCAGTTTCAGGATCAATAATCTTTTGTTCGGTGTCAGACACAGGCAGCCCCACCGTATCAAGATCAATCTGATCTCGTTCATTTGGGTGGCAATGCGTCACTGGAGACGCTTCGGTCATGCCATATCCTTGAAGCACCGTCACATCCATCTGTTCTTGAAAACGAAGGCCAACTTCCTTAGACAATGGCGCAGCACCGGACATGATGTATCTGATACACGTCCAGTCAATCTGTTGTGCTTCAGGTAAATTGCTATAAAAAACCAATACTGGTGGGGCGACATAAAACAGTGTAGGTCGATATTGATGAATATGTTCCAACGTGCCTTTGGGATCGAATCGTTCCTGCAAAATCAGCGTGGCCCCACACATCAGGCCACCTCCCATCAGCATGGCACCGTAAATATGGTACATCGGGAGGAATAACAGCAGTTTGTCGTTTCCATCCACCTCACCCGCACCGGCAAACTGAATCCAATTGCTGCTGAGGTTGTGGTGCGTGAGCATTACGCCCTTTGGGTAGCCTGTGGTGCCGCTGGTAAAGGGCAGCGAGGCGATATCTTCTTTTGCATTGATTGACACATTTGGCGGATGAGGTTCATTTGATTCAATCATAGATTGAAAATGATAAGCCCCTTCAATGGGAGATTGACTGGAGACGATGGCGCTGATGTTTGCCTCAGCTTTGGCGGCTTCGATCACGGGATAAAAATCTTCTCGGGTGATCAGGACAACGGCATCACTTTCTTTGTATTGATAAGCGATCTCTCTTTCCTTATAGGAAGGATTCATGGCACTGGGCGTGGCCCCAATCATGGAAGCCCCATAGAAGCTGATCACAAATTCAGGAGAGTTGGGCAGCAACAGACACACCTTGTCCCCTTGTTTGATGCCATGGGCAGACAAGGCAGTGGCAAAGCATTTGATTTTTTCGTGCAACTCACCATACGTCATTCGCTGATCGTTGTTATAGATCAAGGCAATGTTATCGGGTTGGCGCTCTGCTGTATCAGTGAAGGTCTGGAACAAGGGGATTTCTGGATAAGTTAAAGACGGACGGGCATGGGCCATGTGCAACCTCCTCAAAAGTGTGTCTGCACCTACACCTTAAAAACAATTCACTCAAATTGTCAATAGAGATGCATAAAACCCTCAAGGGGTAACCTTAATTTCCCCGTGACGCGAGTTACATACGTTGAGGACACGCGTCCCTATAATCTCGGACAATACGGCGGCCAGAATATATTTGTGGCCGTGGCTTTGGTAAGGCAGCCACCCATACGCCGCTTTACCAGGAATTGACCAAGCAACATAACCGAAGGAGGTTACTTGTGGTGGGAAAAGTAACGTTGAGTTTTCTCGTAGCGATTTTATTGTTTGCCAGCCCTAGCGTCTGGGCTTCCCAGAACGGGCCGGTTTTCTTTGTGGATGATGACAATTCGCCAAGCGATGACTGTGATGGTGACTTTCACTTTCATTCCATTGCAGCGGTGTTTGCCACGCTGAATAATCCCAATGCATTTCCAAAATTGGACGAAAACGACACGATTGTCGTTGATCCAGGGAATTATTCCACGTCGGTCACCTATGCTGCCGGTGAGTGTCAGGACATAAATGCGACTTCCATTGATATTTCTAAAAAAGGTGTGGTGTTAGAAGCACCTGAGGGCCGTGACTTGACCAAGTTTGCAGGTCAGATCATCATTAGCGCTAAAGAAGTGCGTGTGATTGGTTTAGATGTGGATGCAACCGGTCAGAGCAGTGCCTTTTTGGTGCTCAACGACAACGTGTTGTTGGATGCCAACAAAGCCCACAACGCCAGCGAAGCCGGTATCGTGGTGGATGAGGGCAGTGACAATGTGACTGTGACAAATAACGAAGTATTTAACAACGGCACCGACGGCGTTTTTGTGCGTGGTGACAGCGATGGCACCACCATCAGCACCAACCAGATTCGCAGCAACGGTGCCATTGGTGTACTTGTCTATGGCGCCAGCGATCGTGCTGTCGTTCAGGACAACAAAATCAGCCTGAACCAAAGCGAAGGTGTGAAGGTACAGGATTCTGATTTTGCTGAAGTGGAAAACAATGACGTCACCAACAATGCGCTGGATGGCATTCGTTTTGAAGATGCCAATGATGGCGTGATCAATAACAACACCATCAGCTCCAGTGGCGGTTACGGCATTGCCTTGGTAGATTCTGATAGCAATGAAGTCAGTGCAAATTCAACCACCAACAACGATGGTGGCGGTGTGGCTTTGCGTGGCAGCGAACATTCTTCCAAACGCAACCTGATTTTACAAAACACCATCACCGACAACATTCGTGCTGGCAGTGAAGGCGTCTTGCTTGAAGGTGATGTGACCAGCAACACGATTCAAGGCAACACGATCAACAACAACAGCTTTGGGGTTCGTTTTAAAACCCCAAGCAGCGGCAGCTCCCCAAGCAACAACACTATCGACAACAACACTATCCAGGATTCTCCTGAAGATGGCATCGAAATATTGGGCAGCGAAGGCCGTAACACCATTAAGGCCAACACGCTTTCCGGCAACAACAAAGCCGGCATCCGCGTGGTCAACTTTTCTGGCAATGATGAATTTAAGAACAACAAAATTTTCAACAATGGTCATCAGGGCATCCTGATCGATGGCAGCCCACGAAACACCGTTCAAGCCAACGAAATAACCAACAATGGCCGCGAAGGCATTGCACTGACCAATGGTGCTGTCAACAACAATGTGTTGGACAACATTGTGAAAGACAACCGCAGTCAAGGCATTGCTGCCACCGCTGGTGCCAACGGTAATGACATTGAAACCAACACAGTCAGCGGCAACCGCCAAAACGGCATCATGCTCGACGGTGTGGAAAAAGTCGATGTTCGTGGCAACACTGTGGAACGCAACGTGGCGCGTGGTTTGGCCATTGAAAACAGTAACGGCATTGATGTGGAGCACAACAAAGTCACCCGCAACAATACGGGCGGCGTATGGATTCGCTCCTCTGTTGAGTTGGACATTGAACAAAATAACATTTTTGACAACACTGAATTCGGTTTGGCTGTGGACCAGGAATGGCCTGCACCTGCCGTCATGAGTGAAAATTTGAAAGCTGACCGCAATTGGTGGGGTGCTTCCCGTGGCCCAGCTGGCGTTTACGAAGGCAATGGTAACGCTGTGCTTGGCGTGCATGTGGAACACATTTTCCCTTGGCTCACTGCTAAGTTTGAATACTTGACTTTGGGCACCACCAGCGGTGAAATTTTTGACGACTTTGGCGCAGGCAACCAGTCTGAATTTGTTGCCATGGACAAAGCCGACATTGATATCAGCTTCTTCAACATCGATGCCGAAGAAGATGGCATTGTTATCGTGTCTAAATTTGATCTTGCAGTAGACAGTGAAAAACCTGCTGAGTTGGAGCAATTGCCTGGCGCCATCAAAGCCATTAGCTTGCTGGTCAGCGGTTTAAACTCCGGTGACACCGTACTCAGCGTTCAATTCACCGATGAAGAACTGAACGGCGTTAACAAAGACATCCTCGCCCTCCATTACTGGGATGGCTCTAATTGGGTGCAGTTAAACAGCCGCAGCTTCGCCAACATCAATTTGGTCGAAGGTGAACTGTCTGTCGAAACCTTACGCAATGGTGTTGTCCTTGCTGTTGCGCCAGGTGGTAATTAAGACCTGCCTGCAAAACCGATTCAATGCGGAACGGATTTTGTAAGGTGGTCGACTGAATACGTAAATACAACAACCACCTTCCCCAGAGGGCGTGTGCGACAGCACCGCCCTCTGGGGATCCCACCCCCCATAGTTTTGGAGGAGAGGCGTGATGAAGGGTTTGGCATATCTCTGGAAGCAACGTTGGGTATTTGGTTGGGTTCTCATCTTATTGGGTGCATTCTTAGGGCAGGCCGAGGACGAAGGCAACACCTTCTACATCGACCCCAGTTTGCCTCAGGAAGAAAACCTCGATGGAGATTATCACTTTAGTTCGATTCAGGCGGCGTTTGCTGTAAACCAGCATCCACACGTCAATGAAAACGACACTGTGGTGCTTAAACCCGGAACCTATCAAGAAAACGTTGAGATCAATATTCCCGGGGTAATGGTGCGCAGCGAAGGCGGCACATCACAAACCCATATCATCGGCAGTGTCATTCTGGCCGAAGATCAAATCACGTTTCGTGGCATTCACATCGATGCCAGCAACCAGCCCAACGGCCTTGTGATTCAGGATGAACAAGCCAAGATCCAAGATGTTTATATCGATCACGCCAATGAAAACGGTATTTTCATTGACGATGCAACTCGGGTACAACTCAGCGCCGTCAAGCTCAACAATCACGGCGCAGCCGGTGTGTTGGCCATAGAGGCCGATGATCTTCAGATTGAAAACAGTCACTTCCAAGCCAATGGCAGTGCAGGAATTTGGATACAGCATTCTGAAACCGTATCGATTGAAAACAGTGTGTTCAGCCTCAATGGCACAACTGGCCTTCAACTTGAAAACAGCAATAACGGTGTGTTTAGAGACAATGTATTCCAAAACAATGGCCAATATGGCTTGTGGTCATTGGAAAGCACGCAAAACACATTTAGATTTAATGAATTCAACCACAACGCCACCTTTGGCGTCGTGCTCCAAGACAGTGCTCGATTCACACTTTCCAGAAACGAGATCCACGACAACGGTGTCAAAGGCACGCCTGCTGGCGGCATTTTGCTGACAGGGCGCAGTGCAGAAAACGTGGTTGAAGCCAATGATATTCGTGGGCACAGTGCCCTTGGCGCAGCTGGTATTTATTTAACAGGCAGTGCCAATGCCAACCAGTTCCTTGAAAATATCTTGCTCATCAACCAGGTGGGTGCAATGCTCAGCAACGAAGCAGGTCAGCCAGAGACCAATATTTTTGAACGCAATCATATCGAAGGGTCGCACGGGGCCGGTGTGTTTTCACAAGGTCGTAACAACCAGTACCGAGAAAATACGTTGACTCACAACAATGGCCCAGGGTTTTCACTCGACCAGTCCGAAGGTGAATTGGTCGAAGGCAACAACATTACAGGCAACAGCGAAGCGGGCGTATATGTAACGCACAGCACACAAGTGAAACTTATTTCAAACTCGCTCATAGATAATGTTAACGGTTTTGTCGCTGAAGACCTTCAACAGAGCGAATTCCAAGGGAATCAGATTCAGGATAACTTTGGGAAGGGATTAAAAGTGCTTCGCGGTGGCGCTCTTAAAGTGATTGGCAATCAAATTTCTGGTAACCGAGAAGATGGGGTCTGGCTTGAAAATATCGATCAAGCCACCATTTCTGAAAACATCTTGTCGCAAAACCAGGCTGCCGGTGCACAGCTTGAACACAGCAACGGCATCGAAATTTACGACAACGGATTTTTGGGTAACCAAGGCGGCTTGGCCGTTTGGGGTGGCTCGGAAGTCACCGCACAATTCAATAATTTTATAGAAAACACATCTTATGGCTTGTGGGCCATGGACGAAGAAAACCTTGACGCGCGCTACAACTTCTGGGGCAGCGATCAAGGCCCCAGTGGCGTGTCTCCGACCTTGCTGTCTTTCGACAACGATTTGGTCCGAGAAGTGTCCTGGCAAAACTTGGTCCCATGGTTACCAGAGCCAATTTCCTCTATCAACCAGCCTTCGGTCAAGGGGTGGTTTTTCGAACAAACCCCTGCCCAGTCTGTGGTGCACGCACCCAGGGCAGGGGTTTTGATTGACTTTCAATCAACGAATTTCGACAAAGGGTGGCTCACGGTGTTCACTCCGATGCAGCGACCCGACAACGCGCCTCCATTGGGCACGGAGTTTCAACACTTCTCTATATCCAGTGGGGGCAAACTCGATGGCACCGTCAAGCTGACCGTGCCCTACGATGAAGCAGCGTTGGACGAAACTGTTCCTGTCAGCGACCTGCGCTTATTCCTCTGGGACGGCGTGGCCTGGGAAGAACTTCCAGGCGAAGTAGACATGCAGGAACACACATTGTCCGGCGAAGTCGATGCAAACCGCTTGAAAAAGGCCACTCTCATGTTGGCCTGGGCGCAGCAGCGTGAACTGAGCAAAGCAGCTTGGATATTGACACAGCCCACTTGGATCATGGGCGAAGGATTGAAAGTTCGCCTCAGCGATCCCGATAAGAATTTAAATCAAGATCAGCAAGACCGCTTGATGGGGGCGATTGAAATCATCGACCCAGAAGGTCAGTCCATGTTCATGCTCGATGCGTATGAAACGGACAACGCCAGTGGCGTGTTCGAAATTCAGATCCCAGACAATGCCTTTGAGTGGTTGATTGAAGACAAAGATTATCAACTACTTTACATCGATCCCGAAGCACCTCAAGATCGCCGGGAAACACGGGTAAAACTGTTGGCACGTTCTTCATTCGTGATCGACCCAAATGCTGAACTTTTGGAAGACACGGACTACGACTTTGAATATAAAACCTTTGACGGTTTACGCCAAGGCAGCCCATCGTTGAGCGCCAATGAAACGTTGTATTTAAAAGCCGGCCAACACGAAGGCGATTGGGTCATCGAACAATCAGGTGTGATTGTGACTGGTGAGTTGGGTGCAAGATTGAACGGTTCACTCACCCTTACAGGCAACAACATTGTGGTCAAGGGCTTGACGATTGACAGCCACAGCGACTTGGCCGTAACGGTCAGTGGCAGCAACGTGACGTTTGAAAACGTCAGCATCATTGGCCAGGGCGAAGTGGCATTGTCCATCGAAGCGCCTGGGTTTGTAATGACTTCATCTCGCATTGAAGCAGCCCAAACGGGCATCAATGCCTATTACGATTCGGAATTTTCTAGCAACACGATTATGGGTACACCCGCGATCATCAATCATTCTAATGGTGTGCTTAAGGTTGAGCAGAACTGGTGGGGGTCCCCGGATGGACCCGGAGAAGATGTGCAAGGTCTTTTACAGGAGGACATCTTCCCCTGGTTGCTGACCCCCCCAGTCAGCTCGTTTGAAGCGGCACGCGTGAAGGGAACCAACTGGCAGCATCCCACTGCTGAGGCGTTATTGAGCGACATGGGGCGAGCATTGCTCGAACTCAATTTCTCCCAATTGTGGACAGGCATCTTACAGCTCTTCGGTCAAGGAGGCGGTAGTCTGTTCGTGTTATCACCAGATTGGTCCCTTCACGTGGGAGCCTCTCATCCAGGCGGCGACATGATTATCCAGCGCGATGATCATGTACCTGAATGGATGAGCCAAAACGCCCAGCGATTTGGCTTGTGGCTCACGCCCAAACGCAACACAAAACTGGAATTGGTCTATAACGGCAATTACATCCCAACCGCCTGGTTGTATGACAATGGCGACTGGGTGAAGTTAAAGCCGACCTTGAAGGGACAAGGAGCCTGGATTGTGGCGCTCCCACGTCTCTCCAGCGAGACCCCACTGCCCTTGTGGGTGACGGTGTCTCACCCCTAAATTTTAAGGCGACAAACAAGTGGAAAGGTCTGTGATGACCGCATTTTGCATTGACCGGCGTGGTGATAAGGCTGCGCTGGTCATTCGCGTTTTTATCATCTGTTGTGTGAGTGTGATGTTTTCATCCGTTACAGGGTGGGCGTCGCACGATCGTCCCGTATTTATTGTGGACGTCAACAACAATCCAGATGATGATTTCGACGGTGATTATCACTTCCATTCCCTCACCGCCGCACTGACACAATTTCCAAATCCAGGGGAAGATGAAACCATCAAACTTGCCCCAGGCATGTACAACGAATCCATCATTCTCAATGTTGAGGGGCTTACGCTCGAAGCCACTGGCGAATTGGATCAAACGGCCATTCAAGGTCAGGTGACTCTGGCGGCCAAGCGTGTTCATATCGAAGGAATAACGATTGATGCAACTGGTTTACCTTTTGGCATCAGCGTTACCGAAGACAAAGCCATGGTCACGGGTATGAATGTGTTTGGAGCTGAAACGGGTATTCTGCTGATCACGGGGATGCCGATCAAAGATATGTTATTGACGGGCAATCACATTTACCAAAACACCATTGGCATTGATGCACAAGATGTGCGTTATGCAACTATTCACAGCAATGTGGTGGAAGACAACAGCCAAGTGGGTGGCCGATTTGAAGCCATTTATCAAGTGAATTTTTCGAGCAACACATGGCGCTCCAATGAGCGTGGTCTGATTCTGAGAGACAGTCGTGAATTGGAATTGCTGCATGAAGGTTTTTACAGCAATCGCTACTTCGGCGCGCGATTGAATGCTGTGGACACGGTGTTGATTAATCACGCAGTGGTCGAATCCAATCGTGCGGTTGGCCTGAGGTTAGATGATGTAAAAGACAATCAAATTTTAAATTCTAGATTCCGCTACAATCATCAAGCAGGCTTGCGTTTGGAGAATCACAGTCAGAAAAATGTGTTACAAAACAACCACTTTGAAGCTCATACAGAATCAGACACCGCCGGACTCTGGGTGCAAGGGCCAGTATACGACAACGTGATTTTAGAAAATGAGTTCGTTGATAACTGGATGGGCATCAAACTCACGAAGGATGACGGCGCACCGGCCAGCAATCGTTTCCAAAACAACATCATTATTAATTCAATCACCGATGGCCTCTATATTGAAGCCAGCGAAGGCGACAACATTTTCCGTGCAAATATCTTGGAGCGAAACAACCGCCACGGCATTTATCTCGCTGGTGGTAATGATCAGTTGATTGACAACCAAATCGAGTATTCCGGTGCCGAAGGCATTTGGGTGGATGGCGCAATCAGCCCGATTTTGCAGAGCAACACTTCGATGTTCAACCAAAGCAACGGCCTGCGAGTGAGTGGGGATGGTATCAACCACCTCATCAACGAAAATATTTTAAGTCAAAATTTCCAACATGGTTTGATGATTGAAGCTGGCTTTGATCTTCGGATTGAACGCAATGAGATGAATCAAAACCATCGACACGGTGCGATCATTGGCGCTGTCAACAACTTGGAGTTCAATCACAACCAGCTTCAAACCAACGGTGAGTTGGGCGTATTCATTGATCTTGCTGAAAAACTCGATGCTAAGGGCAACAAGATTACAGGCAATCAGGCAGGTGGTGTGCTGATTAAATCCGGCCTCGACTTGGACTTGGAAGGCAATGCCATTGTCGACAATTTACACATGGGGCTTCGTTTAGAAGAGGGCGAATTGATCGTCAAACGCAACTGGTGGGGCGATGTTTTAGGACCTGCCGGCGTGTTTGAAGGCCGTGGCAATGCAGTGATCGGCATCCATCTAGAACAAGTGGTCCCGTGGTTGCCCGATGAACCTCAACATATCGATTTGGTTTCATCTGATGCAGAAATTCTGGATGCCGTGGGCCGCGAAGAAACTATCGAGATCGATCTTTTGGATCGCGCTGGTGTGCGCCTAGAATTGTCCGAACTCGGCGTCGATGAAGATGGAAAACGCGTGCCCATTTCACTTGGCGCAATTTTGTTGTCCAAATATCAACAAGTTAAATTGGAAAACATTCCAACATTGCCCGACACGTTGGCGTTATACAATGTTCAACTTAGCGGACTGAAAAATGGCGTTGCCAATATGTTGGTGGATATTTCAGAATATGCCAATGTCAATTTAAACCAACTGGCTTTATGGTACTGGAACGGCGAACAGTGGCTTGGCCTGCCGGGACACTTGCGCGAAGCAGCTCAACAGATCAGCGGTGAAATTCATGCCCACTTCTTAAAGCCTGGATTGATTGCACTGGCCCCTCGAAGCAGTGAAGCTCGTGAATTCATGCCTTCTGTTTCGTCTGCCAACAGCAATTCTGTGTCCGGCTCAGATCGTAATACAATCATTGCTCGAAGTTCTCAAACAGCATTCCGACCTGAAGATTTTTCTTTGGTGTTCCTGGGTATGATCGCTCTAGGCATTCGCCGATTGATGCAAAAATATCCAAACCTTCACATCAAATTGCTTGACCTCATTCAATTCCGAAATTCTTAAAACCGAGAGTGATGGATACTCAGAGGTTTTAGCCTCTGAGTATCCATCGAGAAATGAAGAGTGAAATGAAGAACGACCGCCGCAGGCCAATGCCTTGCAGCAGTCGCTCTCCCACTCTTTCTTTTTGATTAGCTCACATTAATTGTCACAGTCGCTATCGACGTGCCACCCTGACCATCGCTGATGGTGTAGGTAAAAGTGTCCTGGCCAATGAATCCACCATCTGGGGTGTATGTGATGGTATTGTCTCCGTTGACAACCACACTGCCGTTGGTAGGAGCACTTGCACCGATTACGCTGAGAATATCACTGAGATCAGGATCAGAGTCATTGGTCAACACAGTGATGATCACATCTGTTTCGCTGGACGTATCGACACTTGCCGTATCATCCAATGCAGTTGGATCATCGTTGACTCCATTCACAGTCACCATCAATAAAACGATATTACTGGCGCCACCTTTGTCATCCTGCAAGGTGTATGTGAATGATGTGATCGCAGATTCACCAAAGGCCAGATGATCAAAATCTGCACCAGGATCAAACTGCACCTGATCGCCCACAATGCTGACCGTGCCACCATTATCGGTGACGCCGACACTTCCGATGCTAACCACATCGCTGAGGTCAATATCTTCAGCGCCAAGGATAATGCTGATGAGCGTGATGTTGTCTTCATCGGCAATGCCCGTGTTGACACTTGCAATTGGATCATCATTCGCGCCATCCACAAAGAGGGTGACGGTACTGATACTTTGTTCACCAAACTCATCTTCAATCGTGTAATCAAACGATTCAATACCTGTTTCACCCACGGCCAAAGTCTGGAAGCTAGCTGGTGGCGTGTAGCTGAATGTGCCATCCAAATTATCAATGAGTGTACCGCCCTGATCAGGTGCATCCACACTCACGAAAGTAAGAATAGCCAGGTTGTCCACATCAATATCGTTGAATAATAAATCGTCGCTGAGAATGACGAAGCTCACATCGTCTTCGTTCACGCCCAATACATCATCAGGCATGGCAACCGGCGCATCGTTGAGGCCGGTGACCATCACGGTTACGGTCGCCGTTGAGGTGCCACCGTTGCCATCTTCAATGTCGTAAGTGAAGCTCGTGAATCGAGATTCGCCAAATGCCAGATCATCAAATTCCACATCGGGATCGAATTCGATTTGGTTGCCGCTGATGCTGGCAGTGCCTCCATTGTCAGGCGTACCGACGCTAATGATCGTCAGACTGTCATTCGTATCGGGGTCGGTGTCGTTGAAATCCACATCAATAAACACAATGCTATTTTCATCCGTGGTTTCGCTTGGATCATCCAATGCCGTAGGATCATCATTCACACCACTGACAGTCACTGTCACACTGGCAGTCACAGTTTCCGTGCTATCGGTGACGTCATAAGTAAACGTAGTGGCGCGGAATTCGCCCACGGCCAGATCGTTGAAATCCACACCTGGGTCGAACTCGATTTGATTGCCATTGATGCTGGCACTGCCACCATTGTCTGGCACGCCCACGGCATCGAGGCTCAAGCTGTCGTTTGTATCGACGTCACTGTCATTATCCAGCACGCTGAGTAAAGCAATCGTGTCTTCATCTGTACTTTCGCTTGGATCATTCTGCGCCAGCGGCGTGTCGTTGAGGCCGCTTACTTCCACGGTCACCGTAGCAGTGTCCGTGCCGCCGTTGCCGTCAGAGACATCGTAGGTGAAGCTGGTGGAACGCATTTCGCCAACATCCAAGTCCTGGAAGTCCAGGCCTGGATCAAACAGAATTTGTGTGCCATTGATCGTGGCACTGCCACCGTTGTCAGGCACACCCACTGCGGAAATACTGAGCGTGTCCAAATCGATGTCGCTGTCGTTGGGCAACACACTGATGAGCAGGTTATTGTCTTCGTCTGTTGCTTCGTTTGGATCATCCACCGCATCAGGGTCGTCGTTGATCGCATTCACCGTAAGGTTCACCGTACCAACCACCACACCGCCGAAGCCATCGCTCACCGTGTAGGTGAAGCTGTCTGCACCGTTGGTGTTGAGTGTTGGCACAAAGGTAAAGCTGCCATCGCCGGCCACATTTACCGCACCGCCCTGAACACTAAGCGCATCAAAGCTGGTGACAGTGAGGCTGTCGCCGTCGTTGTCACTGTCGTTGTTCAACAAACCAGTGGCTGCATCGACGGTCAGTAACGTGTCTTCATCCGTGGCGTAATCATCACCAACCACAGTTGGTGGCTGGTTGGTGTCATTGACTGTGATTTCGAAGCCAGCCACATCAGTGAACTCGCCATCGTCACAACTGACCTGATTGCTTGGGAAATTCACAGACAAGCCAGGTCGCTGCACCACCGAGAACGTTGGGGTGTAGGTCAACGTGCCTGTGCCGTTGCCATTGGCATTAAAGTTTGCGCCATGTGGCAAGTTGGCAGCCGTAACTGTGAGATTCGCACTGAGTGTGTCCACATCGGTACAGGTGGTGACAAAACTTAACAAATTATTTTCTGCAATGGTCTGGTCGATAATGGCCGTCATGGCCGGCGGATCGTTAACCGGCGTGACGGTAATTGTCACACCTGCGGTCGCCAAACCGCCATGGCCGTCATCGACCTGGAACACAAAGCTGTCGCCGCCATTGTAGTTGAGATCAGGAGTGTAAGTGGCTGTACAATTTGCATTCACCACCAAGACACCATTCGTTGTATCCGTGTCTGAAGTACAGGTCAACGGATCACCATCTGGATCGTTGCCACTCAGCGTTAACGGAAGCACGTTGTCTTCAGCCACAAACACCGTCTGGCCAAAGGCCACGGGGTTACGATTAAGAACATCAATCGTAATTTGTGCCGTATCACAAGAGCCAGCCAAGTCACATACGTCGTAATTGAACACATCCTGACCCACAAAATCGAAGTCTGGGGTGTAGGTCAACTGGCAACCGTTGAACACCAAAGTGCCATGCTGTTCGCCAGGCGTGCCTTCGCTACAGGTGAGGGTGTCTCCTTCGCGGCTGATGTCCACATCGCTGACAGGCAAGATCAAAATAACATTTGTGTCCTGCAATGTGCTGGCACTGATGTCATCTGCATTTGGCGGATCGTTGACTGGATCAACTTGAATCGTGACCACAGCCGTATCGGTTTCACCGTTGCCATCGTCCACTTGGAAAGTAAAGCTGGTGTTGCCGTTGAAGTCCTGAACATCTGGCAGATATTCACAGTCAGGCAGCACTGTACAGGTGAGCGTGCCTTTCAGGCCACTGGTACTCACAATGCTAAACGTCAGCGTGTCCAAGTCCACATCGGAGCCAGTCAGCGTGATCGCCAAAGGCGTCAGGCTGTCTTCATCAATCGGGCCAAGAGTTTGTGGATCAGCCACTGGCGGATCGTTGACTGGATTGACTGTGATGTCAATCGTGCCGATCGCGCTACCGCCAAATCCATCGGTGACTTCAAAGTCGAAACTGACCGGACCATTGAAGTTGGCGGGTGGATTGTAAGTGCAATTTGGAATGTTTGTACAATCCAAACCGGTTGGCGCCACGCCGGTCAGCGCCAAGCTGACGCTGTCGAGATCAAAGTCGTTGGCGCTGAGCACAATAGGAATACCGGTATCTTCGTCCACTTCTAATGTTTGGTTGTTTGGAATTGGATCACGGTTCAAGTCATTGACTGTTACCGTGTGTGTGTTGTTCACCGTGTTCACACCATCACTACAGGTCAATTCGATACCTGTAAAGTCCGACGTTGTGGTCGGATGTGCCAAGGTGTTAAACGTTGGCTGATAGAAGAACGCGCCTGCGCCATTGCCTGCATCCACAAACAAACCAAAGCCTGGTGTGTTCGTGCTGTCTAGCAACAACAACGCTGGATCGGTGTCTACGTCGGTACACGTCACTGGCACGGTGAGGTTGTTTTCTTCAACCACTGTTTGGTTGCTGACCACGGTCAATACAGGGGCATCATCCACAGCAATCACCACGATGGTGATTGTGGCGGTGTCACACTTCAGATCGACCAAATCGTCGTCGCAGATGGTGTAGGTAAAGCTGTCCACACCGTTGAAGTTGAGCGCCGGTGAGTACGTGAGCTTGTTGCCCAGCAACGTCACCATGCCACCCTGGGCACTGACCGCATCAAAGCTGTCGATGGAAACCCCATCGCCATCAGGATCGCTGTCATTGCCCAATGGGAAAATATCCAAATCGGTGTCTTCATTTACGTTATCGCTATCGTTCTTGGCGTTTGGTGTGCTGTTGAACACGGTGATATTCACGGTGTCCTGCGCACAGAAACTGGCATTGCACACTTCATAGATAAAGCTGTCCACGCCCACAAAGTCTGGATTCGGTGTGTAGGTGCAATTCGGGTTAGCGCTACAGTCCAATGTGCCATTGCCTGTGGTGGTAATGATGCTAAAGTTGGAACCGCCAATCGCAGTTAGCGTAAAGCCAATAGCAACATTTTTTGGCGTGGATTGATTTGGTGTCAATGGCAACGGCATGCTGCCGCCCAGGCTTTCAATTTCGAGCGTCACTGTGCCTACGGCCGTGCCACCAAAGCCATCGTCTACCAGGAAGGTGAAGCTGTCATCTCCATTAAAACCCGGGTCTGGCATATAAGTTGCAGTACAATCCGAATTCACTGTTGCCACGCCATCGCTGGCCTGAGTGTTTAGGCTACAGGTCAACGCATCTGTGTCTGGATCAGATCCTGTCAATACCAAATTGAGCAAAGTATCGGCTGGGGTAAATGCACTCTGATCATCTGCACTTGGGCCACGATTGACATCGGTGACGGTGATGTCGAAGCTCTGCATGACCACTTCGCCAAACTGATCGTCACAGGTGACGTCCGCTGTAAACACCTCATCAGGTGCAGGAGCGGCTGGTGGATGGGCCACCACGTCAAAATCAGGTGAATACGTCAGGGAACCACTGCCGTTGCCGCCGTCCACAAAGTTAGCACCAGGAGGCAGGTTGTTCACCGTGATCACAGGATTTGGATTTTCCAAATCATCACAAGTGATGATCAATGCCAATGTCGTGTTTTCAGGCACGATCTGATCAACGATCGTCGTCAACACCGGCGGGTCATTAACATCGCCCACCAAAATGTTGACCACGGCCTGGTCTGAACCATTACCATCGGTAACGGTATAACCGAAACGGTCAATGCCAGAATAATTGGTATCTGGCGTATAAGTAACCGTACACGTGCCTGGATCAAACACAGTGGTGCCGTGGGCCGGATTGGCCACCACGGGGTTACATGTGAGTGAATCGTTTTCTGGGTCAGACACGTCCAACACAATTACTTTTGAATTATCTTCGGTCACGTTAACAAACATGTCGTTGGCAACCGGAGGATCATTCACGGGGTTCACCGTGATGTTGACTGTGGCGCTGTCTGTGCCACCATCGCCATCGTCCACTTCAAACACAAAGCTGTCGCTGCCAGTGAAGTTGGTATCCGGCAAGTAAGAACAGTTTGGCATGGACGAACAATCCAGCGTGCCATTGGCAGGTGCGGTGGTGATGGTGTAAGTCACCGGATCACCATTCACATCAAAGCTGGAAAGTTCCATCGGCACACTCAAATCCTCAAGGGTTTCGAGCGTGATGTTGTTGGCAACGGGGGGCGTATTGGTGACTTCAATCGTCACCGTTCGTGTGAGACACACACTGAACTGGTCGCACACTTCATAGTCGTAGCTGTCCGTGCCCACAAAGCCCACATCGTGGGTGTAGGTAACGGTGTTACAGCCGTTTTGATTTAGGGAACCATCCGTTGGCCCAGAGACGATGGTGCAGGTAAGCACGTCGCCTTCGTTGCTCAAATCGGCATCGCCCACTGGCAAGTTGGTCACCACTGGGGTCGGGTTGAAGTGATTCTGCTCCACCGTTTCATTCACATTGCTGGCCGTTGGCGGGTCATTGACGGCGGTGATATTAAATGTCACTGTCGCCGTATCGAAGCGCCCTGTGCCATCGGTGATCGTGTAGGTGTAAGAATCCGTGCCCGTTTTGTTTGAATTCAATGTATAAGTACATCCGTTTGGATCGCAGTTCACAATCCCTTTGCTGGGCTGCGTAAAGCTGTCCACGGTGACCACATCGCCGTCAAACGGCGTGTCTGGATCGCTGTCGTTGACCAGCACGTCGATGACCAGCGGTGGATCATCTTCGGTTACATCAATCACACCATCGTTGATCGCCACTGGAGGATCAGGCTGTGAAGTGATGTTGATGTCCACCACGGCGGTGGTCTGTTTTCCAAAGCCGTCGTCCACCTGGAAGGTAAATTGATCGGTGCCGTTGTAGTCGGGGTCGGGGAAATATGTACAGTTAGGCATCGCAGGACAATTCACCGTGCCGTTGGCCGGTGGCGTGTCGATGCTGAACGTCAACGTATCGCTATCAAGATCACTGCCACTGAGCGTCAACGGAATCGAGATGTCTTCCAATGTCGCCAATGCCTGCGGGTTGGCTGTGGGCGCACGATCTTTGTCATGCACGGTGATGGAAAAGTCTTGGGAATCCTGAACCTGACCATCGCTACAAACCACATTGATGCCATTAAAAATTTCGTCTGGCGCAGGGTTGATGGCGTGATTGATCAGGTTAAAGCTTGGTGTGTAGCTGAACGTGCCACTGCCGTTGCCGTTGTCCACAAAGCTGACGCCGAAAGGCAGGTTGGTCACATCAAATGAAAGACTGTCGCCATCCACGTCTGTACATAAAGCGGTGAAGCCAAGCGTGTCGCCTTCATCCTCTTCTTGATCAGGGATGAAAGCCAACACAGGCGCGTCGTTGACTGCATTCACAGTCACTCGTAAATTCGCAGTATCACATAAGGAAGGCGATACATCGAAGCCATTGTCCAAAGCGTTGTCGCAGACCTCATAAGTCATGTTGACCACGCCAGTGAAATCCTGAGCCGGTGTGAACGTGATTTTGCCATCAGCAAGATTAACCGACACCGTGCCTTCAGATGGATCAGGTGGGGTCAACACCGTGACAGTGGCAGGGTCTAAATCCCCACCGATATCTTTATTGTCGTTGTCATTGCCCAACACATTAACGGTCTTGGGCGTATCTTCCGGCGTTTTTGCACCGTTATTGTTCTTTGCCGTAGGTGGGTCATTGATCGGGTTGACCGTGACTGTCACCGTGGCTGTGTCGCACAATTCATTGGCGGCATAATTGTCGCAAATCGTATAGGTGAATGTGTCCACACCATTGAAATCTGTGTCCGGTGTGTAGTCAATCGTGCCATCCACATTGATGCTCACTGTGCCATTGGCAGGATCACTTGCAGCAGTCACTTCCAAATTGGCCACATCTTCAGCATCGGGGTCACTGTCATCAGCCAACACGGTGATGGTAACAGGCGTGTCTTCATCCGTGCTGTCGTTGTTGTCCGTGGCATTGGGTTGACGGTTCACATCGTTGACGGTGATGTTAAACGCATCCGTGTCCGACAAGCCGCCCACGCCATTGTCCGTACATGTCACATCCACACCACTGAATACTTCGTTTATGCCAGGGTGGATGATTTCTGTAAACAATGGAGTAAAGGTAATTACGCCCGTACCATCGGTGTTGTCAACAAAGTTAGCACCTGGGGGCAAGTCCTGAACATCAATGGTCAGGCTGTCACCCACAGTGGCCGTGTCCACATCCGTACAGGTGAGGTTCACGGTGAGCAAGCTGTTTTCGTCAATCACTTTGTTGGGGATTGGTGTCAAGATTGGATCATCGTTGACCGGATCAATCGTGATATCAATTACGGCAGTGTCACACAGCACGCCAGGAACCGCAGGCGTGCCATTGTCCTCACCATCGTCACAGACCTGATAGGTAAACTGATCTGTGCCGTGAAAATTGAGGTCTGGGGTGTAAACACAACTTGGTGCAGACGTACAATCCAATGTGCCATTGTCCACATCATCCGTAATGGTGTGAACCAGATCAGTGACAAACTCGATGTCAAGATCGCTGGTCATCAGCACCAATGGCAGACTGATGTCTTCATCAATGATGAAGCTGTCGTCCAAGGCCACTGGCGGATCATTGATCGGCGTGATCGTAATGTCCACGATAGCTGTGTCAATTTCACCATCGGGGTCAGTCACTTTAAACGTGAACTGATCCGTGCCATTGTAGTGGTTGTTTGGGGTATAGGTACAATCCGGTAACACCGTACAAATCAAGGTGCCGTTGTCCACATCGTCAATAATTTCATAAATCAAAGGATCACTGTTGGGGTCAGAGCCTGTCAACGTCAAGTTGATCAGCGTGTCTTCAAATGTTGTTCTGCTCTGAGGATCAGCCGTTGGCGGATCATTGTTCACCTGGATGGTAATGGTGTTGGTCGCACACAAAATGCCTTCCGGCGTTGCAGAACCAGCATCCGTGCCATCATCACAGACTTCATAATCGAAAGTGTTCGTGCCAATGAAATCCTGAGTCGGCGTATAATCAAATGTACAATCCGAATTCACCGTCACTGTGCCGTTGGCTGGCTGTGGGCCGTCCAATGAACAGGTCAACGTCGCGCCCGTGTCCTGAGGGTCGCTTACAGGCAATGCAATGCCAGTCAAATTCTGAGGATCACCGGCAGTGTTCTTTCTCATCGAATGTAGATCAGGATCAGCCATTGGAACATCGTTGGCTGGATCAACCGTGATGGTCACTGTCGCCGTATCGAATCCACCATGCCCATCAGAGATGGTGTATGTGTATGTGTCTACACCATTAAAATGTGCATCAGGCGTGTAGGTGCATTGCGTACCTGTACAACTCACACTGCCATTGCTCGGTTGAGTCCACACGGTGATGGCCAAAAAATCGCCATCTGGATCTGTATCATTTGGAATCACCACAGGTGTGGTGACAGGGGTGTCTTCTGGCGTGGTGTCGACATCATCTCTTGCATCAGGAGCATCATTGACACCGATGATGGTGATGGTCACTGTGGCGGTATCGGAACCGCCAAAACCATCTTCAATTGTATAAGTGAATGTTTCTTGTGCTATTTCACCCACGGCCAAGTCCTGGAATGCGCTGCCTGGGTCGTAAGTAAAGTTGCCGCCACCGTTGTTGGTTACAGTGCCAAGCACACCCGTGTCGTCAAAACTGACCACGGTGAGGGTATCGTTGTCTGGGTCGCTGTCCACACCGTTGCCATTGTCATTCAATACATTGAAGGAAACGGGATTGTCTTCGTCAGTAGAATCTTCATCATCAATTGCAACTGGCGGACGGTTGACGTCGATGACCGTGATGCGGAATGGATCATTGTCGCTCAAATTACCAAGGCTGTCATCCTTACACACCACGTTCACGTTGTTGAACAAGGCTTGGAAGTTGGGGTGATCGACCACATCAAAATCCGGCGTGTAAACAATTTGTCCTGTACCATCGCCGTTGTCAGTCAAGACTGCACCGGCAGGGGCATTGAACACTTCCAGCGTCAGGCTGTCGCCATCGACAGGTGTGTCCACGTCGGTACAACTCAAATTCACTGTGAGTGTGTCATCTTCATTGATCGTTTGATCAGGGATGGTTGTGAGTACGGGCGCATCGTTTACCGGATCGATGATGATGGTGACCGTGGCTTCCGCACACAAAATGCCTGGAGGCGCACTGTTACCAGCATCTTTGCCATCGTCACAGACTTCGTATTTAAATGTGTCCGTGCCGTGGAAATTCAAGTTCGGTTCGTATGTAATCTGGCCCGTTACGTTGTCAATATTGGTGATCGTTCCGCTGCTTGGACCTTCGCCGCTTACAATTTTTACAGAGCCTGGAACAATTAAACCGTCAACATCCGTATCGCCATCAAGCACATCAATGGTGATGGGCGTGTCTTCATTTGTGGTTTCGCTTTCATCATCCGGCGTCGGTGGGTCATTGATCGCATTGATCGAAATATTCACCGTGGCCGTATCACACTCATTGTCAGGGTCACAAAGAATGTAAACGAATGAATCGTTGCCATTGAAGTTTGGATCAGGGTCATAGGTGATCGTGTTGTCCGCATTGATCGTGACCGTTCCATGATCAGGCAAATCCTGAATCCCAGTGATGGTCAAGTCATCGCCATCTATATCAAAATCGTTTCCAACAACAGTCAGATCCACAGGCAAATCTTCGTCTGTCAAATTCACCGTGTCATCATTGGCCACCGGTGGATCGTTGACCGGATTGATCAAAATATCGACGCGGCCAATATCTGATGCACCAAATGGATCGGTCATCGTAAATTCAAAAAAGTCAGTGCCATTGTAATCTGGATCGGGCACATATTCCGCGGAACAATCCTCATTCACAATGACTGTGCCGTGTTGTGGTTCTGTATTTAATGTACAAGTCAACGGATCGTCTTCAGGATCAGACCCTGTCAACGTCAATGGTAGATTTGTATCTTCATCAATGGTGTGAGACTGGTCGTTGGCTTCCGGCGGACTGTTTTGAATCACAATGGTGACCGTGGCCAAAGACACGTTCCCATTTTGATCCTGTACCTGATACACAAAGGTATCAGTGCCGGAAAAGCCTGGCTCAGGCACATAACGATAATCGGGGCCATTGCCACTGACCGTCCCATTTTTGGGTGCATCTACAATGCTAAACAATAAGAACGGATTGGTTTCACTGCTTTCGGTTTCCACTTCGATATCAACCGGTGTGTTGGATGGAATAAACAACGTTTGGTCTTTGGCCTCTAGTGCAGAACTGTTCACTGGCTCTGGGCCAGGAGGCGTATCTGATACGTTGATAATGATCACGCCAAAGGCAATCCCACCATGTTCGTCTTCAACTTGAAACACAATGGTTTCACTGCCTGTGAAACCTGGGTTAGGAATATAGGTTTGATTTGGACCAGAACCCACCAAAGACCCATTTAATGGGCCATTGACAATACTGTAGGTAAGTGGGTCGTTGTCTGGGTCTTGACCAGTGAGTGTCAAACTGAGGGTGGTGTCCACACCAATGAGATGATTTTGATTAAATGCAATGGGCAAATTGTTGGTGGCCTGACCCACGCGCTTGAATGGATCAGGATCAAATTTTGGCAAAATGTTAGGGCAATGAGAGAGTTGTGATTGGCCCAGCAGACACATGAAATAATCTTCGGTTTCCCCAAACTCGAAGTCGCCTTCACCCGTCCACCCCATACCACCACGAGCCACGGAAAGGAAATTTTCGGTGTCGATGGGCTCTGTGGTGATGGTAATGCGCATCCACATTTCGCCCTCTTCGGGGCCGGCCAAAAAAGCCGGCAGGGTGATAGTGCCCTGGAAACCTGGCTCCAAAATGTAAGGTTCTTTATGTAATGCAAGGTTTTGAATCGGCCATTCAACCGCTTTGCGAGTGGTCAGTTGGGTGGCGCCTGGACAATTGCTGGCCCCTTCCCAGGCGGCATTGTGATCCCAATCAAAGAGTAAATTGAGATAAATGGCCACTGGCCCTTCATTTCGATCGGGCACAGTGACATCGACGTTAAGCTGTGTGATGGCACAAGGCGAAAAGCTGCCTGGGGTCCAACCGTCGTCGAGATCGGAATCCACCAGAATGGCATCATTTTCTTCTGTCACCGTTTTGCCGAGAAAGACTTTTTCCTCAGGTTCGCGGTGGCGAATAAAAAACGTTTCGGTACCAAAAATTTCATCAAAGATGCCGGAAGGAAAACGAGCCTCAGCTTCGGGGTTGGCAAACTCATAGCCAACAGGGGCATTGTTTTCGGGGGCATCCCCAAAATCGCCTAAAGGGGGTTTTTCATCTTCGGGTTGGGCATGTATGGTGGCAGAGACCAGCACCATACAAACTGCTAACACATAAAACAGGACGGGGAATTTGCTTTTAACAAAGCGCATGTCTAACACTCCTCATTTCTCGTACTTCTAAATCTCTCTCAAAGCTTTAGATCTCGGTTAAGGCTCACACCTTAAAAACAGCCTAGCATGATTAAATATTTTTTACTGTGCTTTACGCCTCTAATAAACTAGCAAATAATATAAAAAAGTTATGATAATTTTCTACATACAAATAGCGAAATTCCAACATAAAAAAGATGGAAATTTGATGTAAATTATTGAATTAGAGCAATGAAGGTAATGTGTATGACAAGAGGCTTTCCAGAAACACCTGGAAAGCCTCTTGCATTTATTGCATCGCTAATTGACGGTGGTATTTTCCGAATCACTGTCATTGCCAGCATTCGGATCGGTGGCCGTGGTGGTTACCAAAGCTGTGTTGGTTAGCACCCCGCTAAAGCCTGGGTTGACCGTCACCGTGAGGGTAATGGTTGCATTGCCTCCACTACCAATATCACCAATACTGCACGATATCGATGTGCTACCGCTACAAGACCCCTGGCTTGCTACAGCCGAATTCAAGGTTACTCCTGAGGGCAGGCTGTCAAACACGGTTACATTGGTAGCCTGGGACGGGCCACTGTTGCTGATCGTTACCACATACACCAACTGCCCACCCGAATTCACAGGGTCAGGGTTGTCCGTCATAGTTAGAATCAAATCCGCTACCTTGTTGATCGTGGTGGTAGCTGAGCCCGTGTTGTTGCCTGGAGTTGGGTCGGTGGTGCTGCTGGTCACCGTGGCATTATTGGTAATGGAGGAGGTTGGATAATCCGAATCCACCAATACTGAGAACACCACAGTGGCACTGGCTTGTGCGGCAACCGTACCAATGTTACAAGTGATGGTACTGGCCTCCACACACGAGCCTTGGCTTGGTGTGATCGAGCCGCCCACCAATGAAACGCCTGGTGGCAACACATCAGCCATGTCCACATTCTGCGCATCAGACGGACCATTGTTGTCAATCGTAATGGTCCAGGACAAAATCTCACCGGCCACCACTGGATCTGGTGTGTCAATCTTACCCACGGAAATATCGGATTCCTGAGTAATCACTGTGTTTTCGGTGTCGTCATTGCCTGGGTTTGGATCGTTCGTCGTTGTGCTGACCGAAGCAGTGTTTGTAATGAGTGTGCCAGTAAAACTGGCATCCACTCGTGTTGTGATTGTAATCGTGACCACAGCAGCGTTGCCCATAGTATTCAGAGTACAGGTCACCAAACCACCGGTTGGGCTGCCATCATGGACACAACTGCCCTGGGTTGGTGAAGCGCTGATAAAGGTCACTTCATTTGGCAACGGATCGCTAACCACCACAGTCTCTGCATCAGATGGACCATTGTTGGTCACGTTGATGAAGAAGAACAAGTTCTGACCGGATACCGCAGGATCGGGCAAATCGGTCTTGGTGATCGTCAAATCGGCTGCTGTATTAATCGTTGTATCTTCGCTGTCGCTGTTGTTGCCTGGGTTTGGATCCGTGGTGGTTGTGGTCACGGACGCTGAGTTGTTCAACACTGTGCCATTTGCCGTACTTGGGTCTACAAAAGCCACGATTGAAATTGGACTGGCTGGCCCTGGTGCCAAGCTGGCATCTGTGCAGATCACAGTTGTAGGAACCGCAGGGGCGTCGTCGGAACAACTCCAACCCGTGCCACTGGCGCTGACCAAAATGACATCTGTTGGCAACGTGTCTGTGACCGTCACGCCTTGTGCGTCAGATGGGCCGTTGTTGGTCACACTTAATGCCCAGGTGACGTTCGTACCGGCCACCACAGGATCGGACGCATCATTCTTCACCAGGCTCAAGTCCGCTTCCGTACCAACGTTGGTCGGTTCGGTGTCGCTTTCATCACCTGGGTTCACTTCAATATTCGTGCTGATCACACTCGCTGTGTTGGACAACGCGGTGCCGCTGATTGTGCTTGGATCCACCGTCGTCACAATCGAAATCGGATTCGCTGCGCCAACAGCCAAGGTTGCCAAGGTACAAGTAATGGTGGTTGGCACCGCCGGTGCGTTATCGGAACAACTCCAGCCTGTGCCGCTGGCACTGACCAAACTCACTTCAGTCGGCAAGGTATCATTGACTGTTAAGTTGGTCGCTGTGGCTGGACCGGCATTGGCAACACTGAGGGTGTACGTCAGCTGGTTGCCTGCCAACACGGGATCAGGATTGTCCGTTTTGGTGAGGGACAAATCCACACCGCCATCGACGTTGGTGGTTTCTGTATCGGAATTGTCGCCTGGATTGTTGTCCGTCGCATCGCTGCTGACAGTAGCCGTATTTACCAGTTGGCTGCTCATAAAGCCTGGGTCCACCTGCACGGTCAGCACAATGGCAGGCGCAGGCCCAGGGGCCAGCAATGCCAAATTACAGGTGATCGTGACCGTACCAGAACAACTGTCCCAACCCGCAGAGCTGATACTTTGCAAGTTAGCACCGGTTGGCAGGGTGTCGCTGACCACCACGTTGATGCCGTTGCTTGGTCCGTTGTTGAGCACATTCAGTGTCCAGGTAAAGGTATCGCCGACCAACACAGGATCCATGCTGTCGATCTTGGTGATTGACAAATCGGCCAACACTTCAATGATATCCACTGTAGCTGAATCGTTATCGCTGACTGGATTGCCATCATCGTCCGCACCATCGGCAGTGACTGTATCGGTTTCTGAGAACCCTGCCACACCGTTGATATTGACCGTAAATGAACACTGATAAGAGGCACCAGGCCCAATGCTCTGCGGCACAAAACACGTGCCCTGACCATTGAGGTTGCCGTGAATGTCATCGATCAATGAAGTAATGTTCACGCTTTCTTCAGTCACGTTATTCACAATATTGACCGTAAAGGTCACAGGACCGCCAGGTTCTTCAATTTGCGTTGGGTTGGCGGTTTTGGTCAACGTGATGCTTGGCAGCACATCCAAAATATCCACGGTGGCCGAATCGTTATCTGTCACAGGGGTGCCATCATCATCCACGCCATCGGCAGTGATGGTGTCAGTTTCTGAGAAACCCGGCGCACCGATGACGTTTGCAATGAACGTACATTGATAAAACCCACCCGCAGCAATCAACTGTGGCACAGAACAATCGCCCTGGCCGTTGAGGTTGCCATGCACGTCATCCACCAAGGAGTTGATGGTCACGGCATCAGCAATGCTTGGATTGTCCACACGTAAGGTGAACACGACAGGGCCGCCTGGTTCATTAATCGTTGTCGGGTTGGCCGTTTTCGTCACGGTGATGCCTGCGGACGGCACGTCCAACACATCCACGGTGGCCGAATCGTTATCTGTCACGGGCACACCGTCATCGTCCACACCACTGGCCGTGATCGTATCCACCTCAGAATCACCGGCATTGCCAGTGACCAAAGCTGAGAAACTGCACTCATAAAAGCCACCTGCACCAATAATCTGAGGCACGGTACACGTACCCTGTGTGTTCAAATCACCATGAATGTCATCCACAAAAGAGGTTATGGTGACTGAATCGGCTGTACTTGGATTGTCAATGCGCGCTGTAAAGGTCACAAAACCACCTGGCTCATTGACTGTGGTGGGGCTGGCTGTTTTCGTAACATTGATACCAGCAGATGGAACATCGATGATGTTTACAATTGCAGAATCATTATCACTCACTGGATTACCATCATCGTCTGCACCATCGGCGGTGATCGTATCGGTTTCAGAATCGCCTGCATTGCCGGTCACATTGGCACTAAACGTACATTGATAAAAGCCACTGACTGCGATGGACTGAGGCACAGAGCAGGTGCCTTGACCATCGAGATTGCCGTGAATGTCATCCACTATCGAGGTGATGTTCACACTTTCAGCACTCACATCGTTGTCGATGCGCAGAGTAAATGTGATCGAACCACCTGGTTCGTTGATCGTGGTCGGGTTGGCCGTCTTCGTCACTGTGATGCTTGGCAACACGTCCAGAATATCTACTGTCGCGGTGTCGTTGTCGCTGACAGGATTGCCGTCATCATCTGCACCATCAGCCGTAATCGTATCGGTTTCAGAATCGCCAGCATTGCCATTCACATTGGCCGTGAAAGAACATTGATAAAAGCCGCTGGCTGCAATGGTTTGTGGCACGGAACAGGTGCCTTGACCATCGAGATTGCCATGGATGTCATCGACCAATGAGGTGATGTCCACACTTTCTACCGTGACATTATTGTCGATGCGAACGGTAAAAGTCACAGGGCCACCTGGTTCGTTGATCGTCGTTGGGTTTGCTGTTTTTGTAACGGTGATGTCTGGCAATGTGTCAAGAATATCCACTGTAGCTGTGTCGCTGTCGGTCACAGGTGCACCATCATCATCAGTGCCTGTAGCAGTCACAGTATCAGTTTCGGAGTCACCTGCATTGCCATTGACATTCGCGCTGAAGGCACACTGATAGTTACCACCTGCTGCAATCACTTGTGGCACGGAACATGTGCCCTGGCCGTCCAAGTCACCATGAATGTCATCCACCAATGAGGTGATGGTGACTGCATCCACTGTGCTCGGGTTGTCAATCTGAACATCGAAGGTGACCGAACCGCCTGGTTCATTGATCGTGATCGGTGTGGCCGTCTTGATGACGGTGATACCAGCTGAAGCGACGTCAAGGATGTCGACCGTAGCTGAATCATTGTCAGTCACAGGTGCGCCGTCATCATCAATGCCGCTTGCAGTGATGGTGTCGGTTTCGGAATCACCGGCATTGCCTGTCACCAAAGCGGAGAATGAACACTGATAGTTGCCACCTGCCGCAATCACTTGAGGCACAGAACACGTGCCCTGACCGTTTAGGTCACCGTGAATATCGTCCACGATAGATGTGATGGTCACTGAATCTACCGTACTCGGATTGTCAATTTGCAAATCAAACGTAATCGAACCACCTGGTTCGTTAATTGATGTTGGAGTGGCGGTCTTGGTCACCGTGATACCGGCAGAGGCCACATCCAAAATATCCACCGTAGCTGAATCGTTGTCCGTCACAGGTGCGCCATCGTCGTCGATGCCGCTTGCGGTGATGGTGTCGGTTTCGGAATCACCCGCGTTGCCCGTCACGAGGGCAGAGAAAGAACATTCATAAAAACCACCTGAAACAATCGCTTGAGACACAGAGCATGTGCCTTGACCATCCAGGTCACCGTGAATGTCATCCACGATGGAATTGATGGTGACCGTGTCCACCGAGCTTGGGTTGTCAATGCGCAAGGTAAACGTGATCGAGCCACCTGGTTCATTGATAGACGTTGGGCTGGCCGTTTTTGTAACATTGATGCCTGCGGACGGCACATCGGTAATGGTCAACGTGGCGGTGTCATTGGCGTTGACAGAGTTGGCATCGTCATCTTCTGCGGTGCCAGTGACCGTATCCATTTCACTAAAGCCAGCATTGCCATTAACCGTGGCATCGAAAACGCACTGATAAAAGCCACCAATGCCAATGGCCTGAGGCATGGAACAAGTGCCCTGCCCGTCGAGATTGCCATGAATATCATCCACCAATGAGGTCAGGGTGATGGCTTCGTTGCTGTCGTTATTAACGCGCGCAGTGAAGCTGAACACGCCACCTGGCTCCGGCAAACTGGCCGGATTGACCGATTTGATCACGGTGATGGCAGGCAGAATATCCACAAACGCATCGTCATCATCGGTCACATTGTCGCCGGATGGGGCGGTCCCCACCACGGCAGCTACGTTGGTGAAATCCTGAATCACGTTCGTCAAAGAACAAGAATAAGTCGCGGTGCCGCCCACACCCATTGTGCCCAAATTGTTGTCACAGTTGGGGGCCATTGCATCGGTCACGGTAACGTTGTTTAAAAGAACATCACCAATGTTGTTGACCATGATGTTCCAGTTGGCCGTGCCGCCAATGGGCAAGGTCTGGTTGTCGGGCAACTTAATAATTTCAATCGCTGGATGAATAATTGCTGTGTCTTCCGTATCGGAATTGTTGCCAGGGTTGGTGTCTGCATTGTCGCTGGAAACCACAACGGTGTTGGTCATGGAGTTGCCTGCAAAACCGGCATCCACCAACACCGTAATATCTACAGTTGCAGACGCAGCATTGTTAAGTGTGCCCAAATTACAGGTCACCCCTGCAACTGGACTACATCCGCCCTGACTTGGCACGGCACTCACAAATGTGACACCAGACGGCAGGGTGTCTACGACCTGAACATTGGAAGCATTGGAGGGACCATCGTTCTGTATGGTCAACGTCCACTGCAAGTTGGTGCCTACCGCTACTGGATCGGCCACATCGACTTTGGTGATCGAAAGATCAGAACCTTCGACCATCGTATCTTCAGAATCACTGTTGTCACCTGGGTTTGGATCGACATTGTCGCTGGTTGCCGAAGCACTGTTACTCAATGAAGTACTTGCAAAGCTTGGACTGACCTGCACGTCGATGATGATTGTTTCAGTCGCACCATTGCTGATTATGCCCAAGTTACAGGTGACTGTGCCGCCAGATTCATTACAGGAACCTTGACTCGGTGTGGCGCTGCTGAAGATTACACCACTTGGCAAAGTATCGCTGACAATCACATTAGCTGCATCCGACGGCCCGTTATTTAAAATAGAAAGCGTCCAAGTGAGCGTGTTGCCCACACTGACAGGGTCAGGGCTGTCTGTCTTGCTCAGCGTTAAATCGGACACCACATTCACTGTGAGGGCATCAATGTCATCTTCGCCAATCACGCCGTTGCCTGGGGTAGAATCGGGATCAAACACATCTGAAGCTGTGACCTCAGCAGTGTTCGTAATGCCAGCCCCACCCACACTCAAAGTGGTTTGAATCAGCAAGGTGGCGGAGTCACCCACAGCCAAATTGCTGATGTTCCAGGTGGTGCCACTGAATGTTCCCGCGGAAGGCGTGGCGGAAACAAAGTTCAATTCAGAAGGCAACGCTTCTGTAACCACCACGTTGGTGGCTGGATCGGGGCCTTCGTTGGTGAGCGTGATTGTGTAGTTGATCGTTTCGCCCAAACCAGGCTCAGGATTGTCAGTCCTCTTGGTTAAATTTAAATCGGCGGCAGGTGGCACTGTCATCCCCACAGAGGCAATGTCATCTTCACCTGCAACACCGTTGCCTGGGGTGGAATCGGGATCAGTCACATCTGATGAAAACACTTCAGCTTCGTTGGTGATGCTGCCACTGCCAGTCACTCGTGTGACGATATCCAGTCGAGCTTCGTCTCCAACATTCAAATTGCCGATAGCCCACAAACCACTGCCGTTGTCGTATCCACCGTTGAACGTGCTGGATGACACAAAGTCGATACCGGCTGGCAAAGGATCCGTGACTGAAACACCTGTGGCATCATTGGGTCCATCATTGCGAACCACCAATGAAAAGGTGATCAAATCGCCCACGTTCGGGGTGTTGTTGTTGACTGTTTTATCCAATGATAAATCCGCTTCTAAAAAAGTTTGAGGCACGCCAGGTGGGGTTGGATCATTAGGGTCGTCCCCATCTGGTTCTGGCTGATTCGTCAAAGCATTGACTTCATCCAAAGAAAGCACGGGGTTCACACCGCCTAGATTCGGCCCTGATCTTGGACATCCAGGCAGGCTTTGGCCTTCAACCAGCAAACAAGTGAAGTAATCTTCGGTTTCACCGAAATCAAAGTCACCACGACCATCCCAACCCGCATTGTTTAAAGATTGCGAATTATTGCTTGGGTCATTGACAGGCTCGGTGGTGATCGTAAAGCGCACCCACATTTCCCCACCCAGCTGACCAGTGAGAAACGGTGGAAAGATCACACCGCCACTGAAGCCAGGTTCAAGATTGTAAGGGGCTTGATCCAAACGGACGTTTTGAACCGCCCACTCCAAAGCAGATGTGCCTGTGGGGCTGGGCAATTCGCCTGCTGGAGGGGTTAGTACCTCCACAGGGCAACCATCGGCACCGGCCCAAATGCCATCATGGTTCCAATCGAACAACGCGTTAAAATAAATAGGACCTGATACTGCATCTTCAGGAATGGTGATCAGCACAGCAAGCTGTTGCGTGGTACAGGCTGCGAAGCTGGAGGGGACCCAACCATCGTCAAAGTCTCGGTCAATCAAAACGGCATTTTCTTCCAAAGTGACTGTTTCGCCTAAAAACACTCGATCTTTCGGCGCACGATGAACCACAAACCCTTGCTCTGCCGCATCGATCTCATCATCGACAGAAGAAGGAAAGGTTGCCTGATTCAACGGATCAACACTGGCATAGTTAGAAAACAGGTTGTCCGGTGCATCGCCATAGTCACCTTCTACGGGCGCATTGTTTGTTTGTGCAAACAAACCCAATGGCAAAACCAGCAAAAACAACAATACAGCAGTGAAGAAAAATCGTTTCTCGACTCGACGTCTCATAGGGACCACGCTCTCATTTCTAAAAAATCCATTCACCAAAAGCTGAAAGTATTTTACAAGACATTTTTTGTTTAAAAAGTGACTTGCAACCCCAATATACTAGTAACACTTATATTAAAAATCAACAGAAATAGAATGGAAATATCTGAATGCGAAATGATTTTAGAAATTCAACTAAGCGAAATAGAGAATTAAACCCAAAGAAGCACCCACAGTAGCTGTAAACCAAAACGTTAGTGTAACACGTTGTTCTGGCCATTCAATCGTGGGCAGAAGATACGTGTAATCCACGCCGCGAGCCGCCTCAAAATGATGATGAAATGGTGTGATTTTAAAGACACGTTTTTTGGTGAAGTGATAAAACGTGAGTTGAATGGCAACCGACAATGTTTCTAACACAGGCACAAGTGCAAACAAAAACAAATAAAGCTCCAAGCCCATTGAAAATGCCACAGCTGCCACCATGCCACCAATGGCAAACGAGCCTGTATCCCCCATAAATATTTGTGCCGGATGACGATTGAACCACAAAAAGCCTAGCATGGTAAACGCAAAGATCAAGATTAAAAACACCACATCAAGATGTCCCTGCCACGCTGCAATGATGCCCAAAGCGCCAAGCGCGATGATGCCGATGCCACTGGCTAAACCGTCCAGCCCATCCGTCAAATTGAAGGCGTGAGTGGCTCCTGAAAACAACAAGTACATCCATATCAACAAGCCAACGCCTTCTATGCTCAAGCCAAAATCCAATCCAGGTAAAAACATCGTGTGACTGCCAGATTGAAAACTTAGGAACAGAATAAACGTTGCAACACCCTGAAACAAAAACTTGTACCGAGCTTTAAGCCCTTTGGCATCTTTCTGAGAAAATTTAAGCAAATCATCCATAAGACCAATAGAGGCAAACAGAAAAATGGCACTGAACACAAACCAACCCACGCTAGAAATATTTGACTGTAAAAGGAAAAAGACAGAGGTGGTAATCACAAATACCACACCGCCCATGGTGGGTGTGCCTTGCTTGTGCATGTGGATGTCGGGACCATATTGGCGCACATACTGGCCTAGTTCCACTTTTCGCATCCAGTGAATAAAAACCCAAGTCAACCCCACGCTCACGATAAACGCCAAGCCTGCATAAAAAATCAGCACTTGACCAAGATAATCTCCTTGGTGCCTCCAACCAAGAACTTGTGTCCCTTATGTAATGGACGCTACACTCCTAAGATGAGGATTGGTGTCGGCATTGACTTTCATCGGCTGGTGGAAGATCGGAAATTAATTTTAGGTGGTGTTGAAATCTCTTTCCCAAAGGGCCTTTTGGGACATTCAGATGCAGACGTTCTCACCCACGCCATCTGTGATGCCATGCTCGGCGCAGCCGCCCTTGGCGACATAGGACAACATTTTCCTGACACGGACGATATCTACAAAAACATTTCAAGCCTCGTTTTGCTTGAGCATACTCATCAACTGATCCAGGACAATGGTTTGAATATTGGTAACATTGATGCCACTCTCATTGCCGAAGCCCCCAAGCTCGGCCCGCACTTTCCTACCATGAAACAAGTGCTTTGCAAAACACTCAAAATCGAACCCCACCAACTCAATCTTAAAGCCACAACTTCAGAAGGAATGGGTCCAGAAGGCCGAAGTGAAGGTCTGTCTGCCTGGGTGATTGTGCTGTTAAAATAGACGTATCTTGCTTGGAGGTTATTTTAAAGATGCGTGCTATTATTTTTCTTTCGATGGTCCTTTTGCTGGCTCCCGTAACTTTTGCGGAAACATTTGTGGTCAACACATTTGAAGATGTCGTCGATGCCAATCCTGGAGATGGTGTGTGTGCCTCTGCTTTGGAAACCACCACCTGTTCATTGAGAGCTGCTGTTCAGGAAGCCAATGTCCTTGAAGGTTCAGATCGAATCGAACTGCCAGAAGGCACGTTCACCCTTACCTTAACAGGCAACAGTGAAAATAAATCCTTAACAGGTGATTTGGATATTTTGGATAACGTGGTCATCATCGGCTCAGGTGATATGACTGTGGTGGATGGCAATCGGACTGATCGCCTTTTCGATATTCAACAGGGCGTCGTCACCTTGATGGATTTTTCCTTAAAAAATGGCACATTCGCCCTGCGCCCAGGTGGTGGCGCACTCATCAACCGCAATGGTGAAGTGCTGATTGAACGTGTCACAATCCAAAACAACATTGGCGGTGTGGGCGGTGGTATCAGCAATTTAGGCATCATGACCGTCCGTAACAGCAATATTTTTTCCAACAACGTCGGCACCTCGAATGGCGGCGGCATCTGGAACAGTGGCAAGTTGCTTGTCGAACGCACTCGCCTAAATGCCAATTTCTCCGGCCAGGGCGGTGGCATTTTCAATCGTGATGGTGATGTCACTGTCAACGAAAGTTTTTTTATGCAAAATAGTGTACGTGGTGTGGGCGGTTCTATGCTCAATACCGCAGGTGGCACCCTTGAAGTCAATGGCAGCACCTTGGCTGACAATGTGAGTGATGATGCCGGAGGGATTCATAATTTTGGCAAATTGACTGTCAACAATACAACGATCTCTGGCAATCTGGTTCGCTTCCGCGGTGGTGCCATTATCAACCTCAATGGTGAAGCGTTGATTCAAAACAGCACCATTTTTAATAACACCGGTTCGGCTGGTGCGGGTGGGATCCTCAGCATGGGCAACACTCGAGTCGTCAATTCCATCGTGGCAGGCAACAAAGTGAATGGAAATCAGATTTCGGTGGACTGTGAAGGCAGCTTCATCAGCCAAGGCTACAATCTGATTGGCAACAATGCGTCCTGCATAGGGTTTGGCAGCAATGGCGATCTGGTAGGAACATCAATCCAACCCATCGATCCACGCCTGGGTCAGTTAAGCAACAATGGTGGATTTACACTCACCCATGCGCTGTTATCAAACAGCCCTGCAAAAGATTCCGGCAACCGTTGTGGTGCAATCGATCAACGTGGCAGCAGACGGCCTCAAGGCAGTGCCTGTGACATCGGCGCTTTTGAAGCTTAAGTTTCATCAAGCTTTTAGTCATCCAATAGTCACCTGTCTATCATACATTTAGAAAAATGTTTCATAATAAAGAATAAACTCTCGCAGCCTAATCGTGCCCCCTTTATGTAAAGGGGGTTGGGGGATTAGAAGCTTTAATCTGAAAATTTTTTTGTCGCTGTTTTTGATTTACACCTAAACAGGTAAATCAATTTGATAAGCAAAAGTGTTTTCCAACTGACTAAACCCGTTGTTATCGTTGTGTTGTTGAGCGAGTCGATAAGCATCAATACCACTTAAAACCCCCCAACCCAACGAAGCCAATCCGGTGGCAAAAGTAACCAGATCAGACACAGGTGACGCCAATGCTGCCAACCAACCGGCAACAGGGATGCCTAAAGCAACAATAAAGTGTATGGCCGCTTTTTCAGGTTCTTCTTGGAGAAGCTGCCCCAAGCCAGGAATAAAAAATGACCCCACCCCATATAAAATCGGAGAGCGCTCTGCTTCTGATTGTGCGAACGTTTCCTGACTGAATGCTGCCACAAACACAAAAACCAACAGGCCAAATAGGATTGTTTTAATCAATGTGTCCTCCTACATTTCTCAAATCTGAATGATATGCCATTTTTTTAGCACCTTTACTGTAACCGACCACCCCCTGTATTTTCAATGCAAGGTTGTCTACGTCTCAAAGCCAAACAAATTAGGCAATATCAATAACCAAGTGAAAAACCTACATTCACTTTTGGTTTGCTAGTGTGCCAAGGAGGTTATTGATGTCAATCAGTATGCGTCGTTCCAGGCTTGTGAGTGTTTCGAAAGGGTTACTGGTTGTCTTAATCGGTGTGGCCCTTTGGCTCATGGGATTTAGTTTCCTTACCATGGCACAGGATGAATCCGAACAAGAACCAACCATGATTGATGTGCTGGTCGCTATTGGAAATTTAGACATTTCTCAAGCCGACCAAACTGCCATTCTCAATGACATTCAACGCGATGTTGATGATGACACCATCAACATTCGCGAAGCGCTTGCACTCATTGAAGCCCTCAAAGATTTATTGCAGAACAAAGATGTCGCCCCTGAACGCGCACGTGAACTGTTACAAACAGTCAAAGAATTGCTGCGCGAAGGTGTGGATCCTGCTCGTATTGCTGCAGCCATTCGTAAACACCTGGCCGAAGGCGACGATCTTGAAGATATCCGCGAACGTGCCAGAGAAATCGCTGAAGAAGACCGAGAACGTCAGCGCGAGGAAGAAGAACGCGCCCGCCGTGATGGTGATGAAACTGAAGAGGACACCAATGGCGATGAAGAAACAGATGAACAGCGCAATCAAGATCGATCCCGCGACAACGAATCTGAAAATGAAGAAGATGAACAACAAGATGAAAGTCGAGATCGAAACAACGATCGCGACAATGACGAACAAAACAATGAAAACAACGATCAGGAATCAGATCAAGACCAGGAAGAAAACACCGACAGCGAAGAAGACGATGGCCGAGAGCGAGATCGATAAGCTATTACCATATTTCCCCCTGCCCATAACCGAGAGAGAATTCGCTCAACAACCCTCCTGAAACAGGGGCGCAAGCGCGCCCCTGTTCTTTATTTATAGACAACTTTGAAAAATCCCAGAATGAGAAAAACTTTCAAATCCCCACCCCCTTTGATCTCAAAGGGGCTACGATTGACCACTGAGAGCAAATTCCATTCAAGATTAGCTGTCCTTACACAATTTTCAGTTGCATAAGTGCTGATACTTTAGAATTTACGTGACCATTCTTTTGGCCAACGTTCTACAACAACTTTCTTGTCAGTGTAGAACTCGATGGAATCCCAACCTTGACCATGCAAATCTCCGAAGAAACTCTCTTTCCAACCGGAGAATGGGAAGAACGCCATTGGTGCAGCAACACCCAAATTGATGCCGATGTTGCCTACCTCGGCTTCATAACGGAACTTTCGTGCCGCCGCACCGCTTTGGGTAAACAGGCAGGCCATGTTTCCATATGCACCACTATTCACCAGTTCAATGGCTTCATCAATATTGTTCACATGCATCATGCTCAACACAGGGCCAAAAATTTCGGTCTTGGCAATGTCACTGCCAGGTTGCACATCCTGCAAAATGGTCGGGCTGACAAAGTGGCCATTTTCAAAACCGGAAACATGGGTACCACGACCATCGACAATGGCGTTAGCCCCTTCATCAATGCCTTTTTGGATCAAGCCTTCGATCCGTGTTTTGCTCTCAGCATTGATCACCGGCCCCATGTCCACACTGTCGTCCATGCCATAGCCGACCTTGCGGCTTTGGGCAGCATCGACCATGGCATCGGTAAACGGTGTTTTGGCATCGCCCACCGTCACCGCAATCGAAGCCGCCAAGCAACGCTGACCCGCACAGCCAAAAGCAGAATCTGCCACGATGTTGCGTGTGGCTTCCATGTCGGCATCAGGCAACACAACAATGGGATTCTTCGCCCCACCCTGGCACTGAGCACGTTTGCCATGTGCGGCAGCTTGACTGTAGATATACTTAGCCACACCCGTAGAACCCACAAAGCTCACAGCACGAATGATCGGATGTTCCAAAATCGCATCCACAGTATCTTTACCACCGTTGATCAATTGAGCCACCCCATCGGGCAAACCCGTTTGTGCCAAAAGATCAAACACCTTCTGCATGGTCATTGGCACACGTTCACTCGGCTTCAGAATGAATGTATTCCCTGTCGCCAGAGCATATGGCATAAACCAAAGCGGAATCATGCCAGGGAAATTGAATGGTGTGATTGCAGCAACCACACCCAAAGGCTGCCGAATCATCATCTCATCAATGCCACGGGCAATATCTTCACTGTTGTAGCCCTGCATCATAATGGGGATGCCGCAGGCCACTTCGACATTTTCGATGCCACGCACCAATTCGGCGCGGGCCTCGGTAAAGGTTTTGCCGCACTCGAGTGTGATTGTTTTGGCAATCTCATCGTGGTGCTCATCCAACAGTGCCTTGAACTTGAACAGATATTGAATCCGTTCATTGGATGGCACCTGCCGCCATTCCTTAAATGCCGCAGCGGCATAATGCACTGCTTGATCCACTTCGTCTCTTGGAGACAAAGGCACTTGGGTAATGGTTTCCGTGGTGGCCGGATTGACCACATCCAAAAAATCCTTTGTACTGGAAGGCGTCCACTGCCCATTAATAAAATTGTTTAAATGACCGTTTTTCATACTAAAACTCCTTCAAATGGTTTGCTAAATATGAAGTGTCAATTGTATTGAGTGTCTACACTATACAACTTTTAACAGCAGACTTTAAGGGAATTTGTCATTGACAGATGATCTGAGACATGGATAAAACCAATAATCTTAAAAACCATGATACACTAGGTTAAATCACAGTTGAAAGAGGCAACTACTTATGAAAGGTTGGCAAACGACTGCCAATGACAAAACTTTGGGTGTGTTAAGAATTTTTTTGGGTCTCATGTTTATGATGACAGGTGCTATGAAGATTTGGATGCCCACTTTGAGAGAGGCTTTTTCAGGCCAATTGATTCAGGCAAACCTTCCATTTCATGATTTTAACATGTGGTTTGTTCCCATCGTCGAAATCTTAATCGGCGTCCTTTTACTGGTCGGCTGGCATTCACGAGTGGCAAGCTCCATTGTGATTGGCATTATGACCGTTGCCACCTACACCCATCTAGTCGTCAACGACCCATCTCTGTTTCCTTTACAACCGCACCTGCCCCTTGGCCCAATAATGTTTTTATCTATCGCAGTTTATATTTTGTGGAAGGGCGCAGGAACCTGGAGTTTGGATTTGAATGCAACTAGGGATGGACAATCGACCTAGGAACGATTTTTTGAAGAAATAGAGTTGTTTGTCCTCATTTAAAACTCTGCTGAAGAGGCATCTTTTTCTCCCCCCCCATTTTGATGAGCTTCAGTTTGTAGTTCATGCCAGGCTTGCAATTCTTTTTCAGACATTTCGCAAAGCATTTCAAAAGCACGTTCAATGGTCAACATGCCATCGGTGGCTTCGTAAATAGGTTTGCCATGTAAAGTGCCGATTTGTTTCCATTTTTTTTCCATATCAATCATCGCCCATTGCCTTATACTACCTTGTACACTTTCAGTTAGACATTGGTTTCAACAAATAGAAAATTGCTTATGAAAAAAGCATAGTCGATAACTTCAAAATCAACATCAGTCCCTGTGACTAGAGTTTGCTCAGACTTTGGTCGGAGCTTTACCCCAGAGTGCTTGCCACCAATCCACATGAGGCATTTTCGAATTTTTCGCAGTTTCTAGAATAAGATCTATATCCAATGGAATACTTCTTAAGTCAATGCCCATGTTGTCATGTTCTACTGTGATCACGGCGTATTCAGCACGATGCATCAATGACAATCCACCATGGAGATTGGGATAATATTGACAAGGCAGGCCAATACTTCCAGGATTGAGGTAAAGCTTCTCGCCCACACGGCGCAACAATTGAACGTGGGTATGCCCTCCTGTATAGAGAGTGTCATTTCTGTTTGAAAAATGATTCAAAAATTCTTCATCAGGTGATGTAGACATAATGATGCCATTAAAGTCTGTTGGAGAGCCATGAAAACAGAGCAAGCTCTTTTCATCAGATAACTTTACATCTACCGTTGCCTGGAATTTTTCCAAGAAAGCATGATCTGTTCCTGTCATCTGTGTTGCACACCAACGCATGATGTTGAAAATTGGTACATCATCTGCCGGAATTGAAGATGGATCAATCAGCCAATAATCCGTGTTGCCAAGCACAACAGGCATATTGAGTTCTTGAATTCGTTGTAAACATTCATGTGGTTGCGGCCCCATGGCAGACACATCACCCAGGCAAACCATATGCTCAATCGATTCTTTTTTGAGTTCGGTCAATACAGCATCCAATGCAACCAGATTCCCATGGGTGTCTGACAGAATTGCAAGTTTCATTTTCCCTCACTTACCCTGATAGTTGGGGGGGCGTTTTTCCTTAAATGCCGCCATGCCTTCGACCACATCTTCGGTGTCTCGCAATGGATTGGCCAACCATTGTTCTACACGCAACCCTTCTTCAAGCGGCAAATCCAATCCACGATACACCGCTTCCTTCGCAGAGCGGATAGCAAGCGGCGCATTTTGATTGATTTTCTCAGCCATTGAAACTGCATGTTCCATCAATTGATCCTGTGTGCTGACCTGATTGATCAAACCCACTTCGTAAGCGCGTTGAGCGTCCATGCGTTCAGCTGTGAAAATCATTTCCAGCGCGATATTGACCGGCACCACACGCGGCAGACGTTGCGTGCCACCTTGCCCCGGGATGATGCCCCATCGACTTTCAAGCAACCCTATCTTTGCATTTTCAGATGCAATACGAAGATCACAGGCCAAAGCCACTTCCAATCCGCCACCGTAACAATGCCCATTGATTGCAGCAATGGTTGGCTTCCACAATGGAAGGTGGCGGGTAATGCCGCCCAGACCCATGTCATGCTCGCGTTGATTTCGACGCTCAATCGGGCTCATGTCAAAAAACGAAGGCATTTTGGAAACATCCGCCCCCGCACAAAATGCTTTGTCACCTGCACCGGTAAGGATAGCAAGCCAGGCGTCGTTATCATCCCGAAACTGAATCCAGGCTTGAGTTAATTCATCACTGGTTTGTGGATCAAGCGCGTTGTGCGCCTCAGGCCGATTGATGGTGATGGTGACCAGACGATCCTGCTTGTCATATAGCACACCCATAATTCTCCTTTTGAACAGCGCCTGTTTTTCACTCCCGTTATACTGAGCTTAAGTGAAATTTGAAAGCTTTTACATTCTTAAAATGATCTAGCGAGGAGTCTTTATGAACAAACAAGCAAACACCGATCATCCTGTCCATGATCTGATTCAAAAACGCTGGAGCCCCCGTTCTTTCGCCGATAAAATGGTGCCGTCTGAAACTTTGAAAAGCTTGCTTGAGGCCGCACGCTGGGCTGCTTCTTCCTTTAACGAACAACCTTGGCGAATGATTGTCGCCACCAAAGATCAACCCGAAGAATATGAACAGCTTTTGAGTTGCCTGGGGGAGTTCAACCAAGCCTGGGCCAAAAGTGCACCTGTGTTGATTTTGACTGTTGCCAGTTTGAATTTTGATCGAAATGGCAACGCCAATCGACACGCTTATTATGATCTTGGCGCAGCCGTGGCTCAACTGTCAATTCAGGCCGCTGCTGCTGACCTTTTCCTGCATCAGATGGCTGGCTATGATGCTGCCAAAGCCAAAGAAGTTTTCTCCATTCCCGAAGGATACGAGTCCGCTTCAGTTTTAGCGCTGGGCTATTTGGGCGATGCAAATCATTTGCCTGAGGAATTGAAGGAACCTGAACTTGCTCCAGGTTCTCGAAAACCTCTTTCAGACTGGGTGTTTGCTGCAAATGGGAACTGGGGAGCCACATCGTCGTTGGTATAGGTATGCGCTTGAACAAAGTATTTTTATTTTCCAGTATCTTCATGTTGGGATTCTTGTTGGCTGGCTGCGGCCAGAAACCAGCCAACAATCCCGATCCTATCGGCCAAATTGACGTCAATGCTGAAGACTATCCCTATCTGCAAGAACAGCTTTTCCAACTTGCTGTTTCTGAAAAAAGGGAACCATTTGCCGCCTTGCATCGTATAGATTATGAGGCCGGTGAGGTGATCGTCGCTATAGAATATTCGCGTGATGCTCAAGAAGATATCCGCTGGGCGGTTCAGGCACTGTCTGGAGAAATCCAGGTAGACTTGGAAGGCACCATGCAAGCACGTCTTACGCTGAACGCCATGCTCGAACTGGCACGACACCCGCGCATCAATTTTGTGCGTGCGCCTGTCCGTGTTCGATAGGTATTAGGCATCATAAGAATTAAATATGAATATCATGAAATTTTCAGGTTCTGCTCATAGAAGTCACATAAAGTAACGATACACTCTAAATATCTATCTTTCGGAGGATGTTGAAGATGTACACAACGCGCACCAAACTTTTCACTATTTCTTGCGGTTTGTTATTTTTACTCAGTTTTTTATTGGGTCCACAAATCCAGGCTCAACAACTGACACTTCAATCTGACCTTGCAACTTCAGAGACAAATGGTCAATTTGAATCCCTTCAACAGAATCCAAAAATCCAACAAATGCTACAAACGCTACTGGTTCGCCCGCAGATGATGTCCGCATTTAAATCGAGCCAGTTCAAGCTAGAAGACACCAGCTTTATCGCGCCATCGAGTGCGTCGACTCAGATTGTCATTGAGGTGGCTGATCAAGCGGCTGTGACTCAAGTAGTGGATGCCATTCATGCTTTGGGTGGACGTTTTGAAAGCGCGTACAAAACGTCTGTGCAAGCACGGTTGACGCCTAAACAAATGACGACCCTTTCTGAATTAGAAGCAGTTGAGTTTATCCGCCTTCCGTTAAGTAGCGGGCTTCAGCAAACTTCCCCTTCCGGTGGTTTGAGCCAAGGAAATGTGATCAGCGAAGGCTTGGAAGATCTGGGTGTGGCAAGCTGGCATGAAGCCGGGTTTTCAGGCAAAGGTATTCATGTGGGTGTGATCGACACCTTCTTTGGTGTGGAAGATCAGTTTGGTCTGGAGTTGCCGCCGGCAAATCGTGTGACCTCTGAATCGTTCAGCCAATCCGGTTTATTACACACTGAGGGTGATATTGGGAACATTGATTCGCATGGCGTTGGGGTGTCTGAAATCATTCATGACATTGTGCCAGATGCGGACTTCAGCCTCGCTTTTTTTGAAACAGATGTTGAATTGCGCCAAGCTGTTGACTTTATGATCGATCAGGAAGTCGATGTGCTCAACACCTCTCTGGGGCTGTACTCCGGCTGTTTGAGCGATGTGAATGGCAGCATCCTAGAACCTCAGATCGAAGAAGCCCGGCAAAAGGGCATTAATTGGATCACAGCTTCCAGCAACGATGGCGGCCGTCAGCATTACAGTGGCACGTTTACTGATACTGATGGCAATCAACGCCATGAGTTCAGTGAAGATGATGAAGACATGACGTTGGATATGTTCATCTTCGAAGACGATTTCTTTGGCGATCGAGTGGCTGTGGGTTTTGTATTTATGAACTTTGGCTGGGATGGACCGTGTTCACGTGCCCCAAATCTTTACAATGTTGAAGTGGACGCAGCTGAAAATGCTTCCGAAACGTTCAAAGACGGATTGGATTCTTTCAGCGACTGGCTCTGGTTCCCTGGATATCCTATTCGGATTGCGGTGGTCAGTTATTTTTCTGAAGACCTTTCTTTGGTAGGCACCCGCCAGAAAGTTAATTTTTCGGTCAGCAAACGCAACGAAAACACACCCGATGGTACCTTTGAAATTTTAATTGGGAACTGTTCCTGCGATTTTGACACCGCAGAACATTTGACCACCGAAGGCACAATCAGCCTCACCGAGCCTTCACAGTCTCCCAACGCAGTCAGCATTGGGGCGGTTCATCATGCGCCCGAAAACTGTTCCAGAGGGTTGTGTCCAGATGGTCAACTGTTGGTGTATTCCAGCAAAGGCCCAACCCCGCACGGCGAATTGAAACCAGATTTGGTGGCACCAACGCATGTTTCCACAGCCGCTTTTGGCGACTACACAGGCGATGGCCGCAACGACAATCGTGGCTTCACCGGCACATCCGCAGCAACACCTCATGCAGTCGGTGCATTTGCTTTGGTGTTGGAAGCGTTTCCAGAATTCTCACCTGCACAGGCATTGCAATTTTTGGAAGCCCGAAGTGAGGATGCCGGTGCACCTGGCAAAGACATTGAATACGGCTCTGGCATTTTGCTGATGGGCCAGCCGCCACTTCCCCAAGAAGATCGCACAGCCCCTTTCACTCCAGTGGCGTTGAATGTGGCTCCACAAAGTTGGACCAATGAGCCAACATTCAATGTATTGTGGACATCCGCCAGCGAAGATGTGGGCGATGTGGTGGCAGCTTGGTATAAGGTGGGTCCTGCCCCAACTGCATTTAATGATGGCATGCGAACGTTAGACAATCCATTTACCATTACAGCCAGCGTGGAAGGCGAAACTGGAATTTTTGTATGGTTGGAAGATCGAGCAGGCAATATCAGTGAAGTCAATCGAATCAGTGGAACAATTCGATTTGACGCCACGGCTCCGACTGGAAAGTTGCTACTCAATAGTGGTGAATCAGTGACCACCGAACGTACAATCAGCCTGACCCTAACTGCTGAAGATACTGCCAGTGGCGTTGTCGAAATGAGATTCAGTGAGGATGCCGAAAACTGGTCTGGGTTCCAATCATTCCGAACAGAAACTTCCTTCACGCTTTCAGATGGGTTTGGTGACAGATCCGTGTTTGTTCAATTTCGAGATCGAGCAGGCAATTTGTCTGAGCCAATTGGGTCTCAGATTTCAGTCAGTTTTTCTGAAGACATCGAATTTGAAGTCAACGTGGCCGAATTGGTGATGTTCTCTATTCCTGTTGATTTGATTGAGCTGCTTCCAGAGAACATTCGCTTTGTAGACAGCAATGATGCCTTGTTTGATCTTGGCCTTTCTTTGAATGAAAACAATGGCAACATTGTAGGGACACCCAATCAGCCGGGAAATTTTGAACTCACCATTGAGGTGATTCAAAACAATGTGCTGTTAGGGAGTATCAAATTACAGTTACAGGTAAATGTCACTCAGATTGATTTAACATCTAATGAAGTTGTTGGCGGTATTGTGGCAAGCAATGCCTTATCCGTGGTGTATGTGATTGATGTACCTGAGAGCACGGAGAATTTGATTCTTAAAGCACGCAGCCAATCAGGTGGTAACATCGATCTTTATGTAAGCAAAAATATACCCATTGCCACAGTAACGTCCTTGAGGCAAAGTGATTTTGCATCACGCTCGGAAGAATCAAACGAAACATTGGATTTGCATCATCCTGAACCGGGCACATATTTCATCAGCGTCCATAATCCTGAAATGCTGGATCAGAAGTTTTCATTGGTGGCAACACTGGTCGAAGGATATGCCGCGCAAATTGAACCCATCGACATTGGTTTTGACTTTGAGGATCGCGTTCCAGGCACCACTTTGGGCAATAGCGCGCTGGGTACAGTTCAATATGAAATTGAAGTTGAAGATGCTGAAAGCTTGACCGTGATGTTGACCAACCTTGGTCCAGGCAATCTCAAACTTCATGTACGCTTTGGTCAGCCTGTTGCATGGGTGAACGGTCAAGCCATTTCAGATTGGTCCTCATCCTCACGTACGGCAGTCGAATCAATCACACTGCTTGGTGAATCGTTGCAGCCGGGGTTGTACTATATTGCGATTGAAACACAGGAACCATTTGAACAATCCTACTTATTAAACACGATTCTCAACGACGTCTAAGTTTTAATATTGATTCCAATAGAACAGGGCAGGCAAACCTGCCCTGTTCTATTCTCAAAATTTTCAATTTTCAGCAACACATTCAAAAACCTATTTGATGGCGTATGCACAAAAACTCTAAACTAACGCACCTATGAACATCGTGATTGCACCCGACTCCTTTAAAGGGAGTTTGTCGGCCTTTGAAGTGGCTCGACACATTGCGCTTGGATTTAAAAAAGCCTGTCCGCAGTGTCAAATCATCGAACTGCCTGTGGCAGATGGAGGTGAAGGCAGCACGGATGTGTTGCTTAGCGCTTTAGGCGGAAGAAAAGTTGTCACCAAAGTGAATGATCCTTTAGGCCGCCCCATCGATGCTTATTATGGATTGACACACAATGACAGTACAGCCATTGTTGAAGTGGCACAAGCTTCTGGACTCACTCGACTTCAACCCGAAGAACAAAACCCACTCCACACCAGCAGTTATGGCACAGGTCAACTCATCCAACATGCGCTCGATCAGGATGTAGAAGATGTTTGGGTTTGTCTCGGCGGCAGCGCCACAGTCGATGGTGGGTTGGGAATGGCATCTGCTTTGGGATTAAAAGCTTTTGATGTGAGACAACGATTAGTTGCACCCACCGGACAGGGATTGATTGATCTTAAAAATATTGATGTTTCAAACCTGGATCCACGCTTAAAAAAAGTTCGATTTAAATCTTTGTATGATGTGGATAATGTGTTGACTGGCCCACGCGGTGCACAACTGTTTATGAAACAAAAGGGCGCAACACCAGAGATCATGATTCAATTAGATAACGCTTTACAACAGTGGGGTGAATTGTTAGAAACACAATTTGACCGTAAAATTATCCACATGTCTAGTGCGGGAGCCGCTGGTGGTTTGGGGGCAGGCACAATGGCTTTTTTAGAAGCAGAGCCTGTATCCGGTATCGACTTTGTATTAGAGCAGGTGCATTTCTTTCAACATCTTGAAACAGCTCAATTTGTCATCAGTGGAGAAGGTCGGGTGGATGATCAAACCATCCATGGAAAAGTGATTGCCGGTGTCGCAAAGCATACCCAACCAAAAAACTTGCCCCTGTTTGTGTTGTGTGGCGCCAAAACAGGCTCTTTGGATGATCTTTATCAGATCGGGGTGACCGCTGTGCATAGTATCCTTCCCAGGCCCGCGACCGAAGGTGAGGCATTTCATCATGCTGCAGAATGGCTACAAGATACTTCCTTTACATTGGGAAAAAGCCTCATGCTTGGGTAGTCGATCATCAATGTATTAAAAATATTTTAAACATCTCAAATTTGCCTGAATTTTTAAGGCGTGCTACAATCGACTTCAAATTGACCCATTTATATGAAAATTATGAGCACATCAACAGCTATGAAGACACCTTTACTTGAGGTGAAGAATTTAACCAAGGAATTTGGGAAATTAATCGCCACCAACAACGTCAGCTTTCACATTGAATCTGGCGAAATCAAGGCCGTCATTGGTCCCAATGGTGCGGGAAAAACCACGCTTTTTAATTTGATCACTGGTGCACTCCCCCCCACAGAAGGCGATGTTTTTTTTCGAAACGAAAAAATTTCTGGCCTTGCACCCAATGCCATTGCGTCAAAAGGGATGGCACGGTCTTTCCAATTACTGAACTTGTTTCCCAATTTGACGGTGTTTGAAAATGTGCGTTTGGCTGTGCAGGTGAACCACGACAATAAGAAATCGTTGTTTGCTTCTGCCGATCATTTGTCTGGGATTCAGGAAAAAACAGAAGCATTGCTGGAACGTGTTGGCATCAGTCAGTACGCTTATCAATCTGCTTCAAAGATTTCTTATGGCGATCAACGTGCTCTAGAAATTAGTCTGGCTTTGGCAACGGAGCCAACGCTGCTCATGCTCGATGAGCCAACTTCCGGCATGTCGCCACTGGAATCTGAAGACATTGCCAAACTGATTAAAGAAATCTCCAAAGATCTGTCCATCCTGTTGATTGAACATCACATCGACATGGTCATGGCTTTGGCTGACAGCATTTTGGTGATGCACTACGGCCAAAAACTGGCCGATGGCACGCCGCAGGATGTGGCAGCTGATAAACAGGTCCAGGAAGCTTACTTGGGAGGGTTTTAATGCCCTTGCTGCAAGTCAACGACATTCACACCTATTATGGCCAAAGCCATGTGTTGCATGGCATGAACCTTGAAGTCAACCCCAACGAAGCCGTTTCTTTATTGGGCCGCAATGGGGCTGGAAAGACCACCACCATTCACAGCATCATGGGGCTTACACCACCGCAAGACGGTAGCATTACTTTTTCTGGGACAGACATTCAAAAGAAGCAGCCTTATCAAATTTTTGGTCACGGCATCCGAATTGTGCCACAGGGACGTCGCATCATCCCCACATTGTCTGTTGAAGAAAACATGAAGCTGGCGGCATTTCAAGCTGTTGACAAACATCAACAACAGGAAATTGAACGAGTTTACGAATATTTTCCAATCCTGTCTGAACGCCACAATCAGAAGGCGGGTCACCTCAGTGGCGGCGAACGTCAGATGCTGGCCATTGCACGCGCCCTGTTGGGCAAGCCGCAATTGATTTTGATGGACGAACCCAGCGAAGGGCTGGCGCCTATCATCGTTCGGGAGATTGCCGAAATCATTCAAAAAATCAAAGAAACAGGGGTGTCCATCCTGTTGGCCGAGCAAAATGTAAAGATGGCCATGTTTGCATCAGATCGTCATTACATCATTGACCAGGGGGCCGCCAAGTACAGTGGTAGCACACAGGAAATGGAAGCACACCCTGAAATTCTGGAAGAATTTTTGGGCATTTCTGTATAAAATTTTCGATCTCAATTCAGGGTGAGGTGGAACCAACGAAAGGTGTTTGATGGCTCACCACCCACTTCAGAAACCTCGAAGTCGCGCCAATTGGATTATTCAAATTTCCTTTGGGATCATCCTTACTGCAATTGGATTATTAATTGGCTTAAGCATTCCACAAAGCCTGTCAATTGGAGCTTCTTTCGACAATCAACAACTGACCTTAACTCTAGCAACAAAGCCTTTTTGGAGTCCATTTGGCAAGGTTGAATTTTGGACATCAGTTAATGACTCCGAATGGGTACTTCTATCGACGGATTCATCGGGCTTGGAAGGATGGAAATCAACCAGCGCCCCACCTGTAGAAGCTGTACTCAACGTTCGTGTTTTAATGACAGATTTGTTAGGGCAGAAACACGAAACCAAAGAGATTTTTTTCAATTCAGCATTTCTTGATCAATCGCCTGATCCAACATATCTTCACCTGGACCAGGCTTTTCCAATCCTCATAAAAGCATTGGCCACTGGCGATTTTCAAACGAGGCAGCAAGTGGCAACATGGATGAAACACACAGAAAAAGCTCGCTTCCTTCCTTACCTCGTTGAAGTTTTTCAGTTTAGCCAAAGTGAGGAAATCAGCTTGGCATTACAATCCCTTAGTGGGGAAAGCTTTGTGGGGGCCAATGCGCTTCGAGAGTGGTATCAATGGTTGTGGACACAACCATTGTTATGGAATACTCAATTTTTTGACTGGAAGCGCATGTTACTGGCACATAACATTCCGACTTTACAGCCTATGCTTTCGGAACAAGGCCGATTGGATTGGCGCTTTGTACTTTGGGGAGGTATTCCTCCAGGTGGCATTCCTCCACTCAACAATCCGTTGACCATGCCTGCAAGCGAAGCTCATTATCTACAAGCAAAAGACATCGTCTTTGGTGCAAGCATCAATGGGCAAGCACGCGCTTATCCCATTCGCATTATGGATTGGCATGAACTTTCCAATGACTTATTAGGTGGAGAGCCAATCGCATTGTCCTATTGCCCACTATGTGGTTCTGCAGTGCTGTTCAACCGGAATTTCAATCAGGAAACCTATATATTCAACACATCAGGCTTGCTGTATGAAAGCAACAAACTGATGTTCGATGAGCAGACCATGAGCTTATGGCCCAACGTCATTGGAACACCTTTGGCGGGAGTGTTGGCGGCTGAGAACATCGTCCTGGAAAGATTCCCATTGACCACAACAACCTGGGAGGGCTGGATGAAACTTCATCCAAACACAGATGTCATTGATCCCTCAGGCAACAATTTTTTGACTTACGAAACCCATGAAGCCTATGACTTATACCGAGTTTCCAGGAATACATTGGTGCCGGTGAGTCAGACTGACAATCGTTTGGCTGAAAAAGATTGGGTATTTGGATTAACAGTCGATGGCAAAAACATTGCTTATCCAATCGCTCAATTAGAAGAATTATCCGTGTGGAGTGGTCAAATTAATCAGCAAAATATCGTCATCTTAGCCGATCCGATTCCAGGCAGCCAGTTTGGGTTTTATCCAGCGACGGTTCGTGCATTCGAACGTCAGAACTTTGTATTTCAAAAAAATGAGAATAGAATACTCGATCAGCATGGCATCGTTTGGGCCTTAACAGAAGAAGCTTTGGTTTCGGCGAATAATGAGCGATTAGAAAGAATTTATGGTGAAACCACATATTGGTTTGCCTGGCACACATTTCATTCAGACACGGAGTTGAAAAATCTGAAGTCTGGCGAGTAAATAAGCCAGCGGTCAAGATTCCAATGGTTACCATTGATGAAATCATCAATGGAGGTTTCATCCTTTGGTTGGACTGTTTGATCGTTTAAGAAAGATTTGCATTTTTTCAAAAAAGCATGTTATGCTATTTCGACAATGCAACTTAAACAAAATACATTCAAGTTTGAGCTAAAATGGTGATTAAATTATCGTTTGCGTGACAATAACAATCATCAAAGCGATAAATTTATTTGATACTAAGAAAAGAAATAAACGATCAATGGTTACCATTGATCGCTAAAAAAAATGACTATATAACAATGAGGTTCATCTTTTGAATCCAGCAATCACTCGATATGGCAGCATGGCATTGGGCGCGTTGGGATTTGTTTTACTCATCGCCTGGTTGCTCAGCGCTTATAAATTATCGTCATTGGGTTTTCAACTGCTCACCGGATTGATCACCAGCATGATCCTAATTTTGATTTCATCCGGCCTGACATTCGTGGCAGGTATCTTACATGTGATCAATATTTCCCACGCTATTTTGTACACACTCGGCGCGTTCTTTGGCGTGGTGATTTTCCAGTGGGTGCGAGCCATTGGTGATATTTGCATTGGGGGATTTTGTATTGACCCTTTCTGGTTTTCTTTAATTGGAGCGCCTATTGGCGTGGGCATTGTAGGTGCGTTGCTGGAGCGATTTACCATTTCGAAAATCTATTCCAGAGACCCAATCTATGGCCTGTTGCTGACGTTGGGGTTGACACTCATCCTCACCCGTGTGGTTGAAATTATTTGGGGCCATGATCCTCTGCCATTTGATTCGCCTGCTTTTACTAAAGGGTTGGTTAATTTGGGCTTTATGTATTACCCCACCTACCGTCTGTTTGTATTGGGTGCAGGTGCTATTGTGGTATTTCTTACCTGGATGTTTTTACGTATGACCAATTTTGGTCTCATCATGCGAGCAGGGGTGTATGATCCTCAAATCGTAGGTGCAATGGGCATCAACCTGAAAAAGGCATTTACCAAAGTGTTTGCATTTGGCGCAATCTTGGCAGCCATTGCGGGTGTAATTGTTTCTCCCATGCGGGCTGTGGAACCGGAGATGGGCAACCTGATCATCATCGATGCCTTCATTGTTCTGGTCATTGGCGGGATGGGAAGTTTCCGCGGCGCAGTGATCGGAGCACTGTTGTTAGGCATGTCTCAAAGCTTTGGTGCCTTAATTGGCGATCAATTGGGCATTCCGTGGCTCACTGAAATTTTGATTTATTTGGTGATGGCACTGGTGTTGCTGATTCGGCCTCAAGGTTTATTTGGCCAGGCGCAACTGCATTAGGAGTTTTTTTAATGAACACAGCCACTCAAAACCAACGCTTAAAATTGCCTTTTTCATTAGGTTGGATTCCTGTGGTGGCGATTTTAATTCTGTTGCCTTTGGGTGCTGAACTTGGTTTGTTTTCTAATTTTTACATCAATCTGTTCACCAAGATTTTCATTTTTTGTGTGTTCTTGTTGGGCTATGATCTGCTGGCTGGTTTCACTGGCATGGTGTCGTTTGGTCACGCCATGTTTTTTGGACTGGGTGCGTACACCACAGGATTAACGCTCATTCATAGTCAGGCTCTGTTTGGGTTACCACCTGAATTAAGCATCTGGCTTGGCATGTTATTAAGCATGCTCCTGTGTGCTGTTGTGGGCATGATTGTTGGTTTTTTATCCATTCGAACGCACGGCGTTTATTTCATTTTCATTACCTTGGCCTTTGCTCAATTTTTCCACTCGGTGGCCTTTCATTGGTCGGATGTCACTGGTGGCGAAAATGGTTTGCCAGGGATCACTGCATCGACGTTTTTAGGTATCGACCATCATATCAACTACTATTACTTTGTACTTGTTGTTTTACTGCTTTGTTACATCCTGATTCGTCGAATGGTTAATTCTCCATTCGGTCGAACGTTGATGGGTATTAAAGAAAATGAACAACGCATGCAGTTTTTGGGCTACAACGTACAGCGATACAAATGGGCTGCTTTTGTTCTCTCTGGGGCGATTTCCGGCCTGGCAGGTGCGCTGCTGGCACAAGAGCAATTGTATGTGTCCACCGATTTGTTCCACTGGCTCATGTCTGCCGAAGTGATCATCATGACGTGGCTTGGTGGTGTAGGCACACTCATCGGCCCCATGCTTGGCGCTGCGATTGTGATTTTCTTTGAGGATTTCTTCAGTTCGTGGATGGCTGATAACTGGCTGATGGTGATGGGCTTTGTGTATGTGATGTTTGTGCTGTTTTCACCACGCGGACTGATTGGGTTGATTGAAAAAGCGCGACACGCGTTAGCCAAAGGGAAGGAGTAACATGAGTGATATTAATAGTGTGTATTCCATTGAAACAGCCAACAAGCCTTTGGTGTTTCGGATTAAAGATGATTCTGTGCAAGGAGGTACGCCCAGTGACGGTGACCTGACTCACCGCGTGGAAGTTCGCTCTCTACCTGGGATGCAGAAAGAAGCCATCGTTACCTCAAACCCTGGCGGCACATGGCGCATCGTATGTGATGAAGGTCCGTATTTGAATGGCACAGATTTAGCCCCATTTCCTCTGGCATTTTTCACCACAGGCTTGCAGTTTTGCCTGATGACACAGATTCTGGAAAAAGCTAAGGCCCAGGGGATTACACTCAAATCATTCAAACTAGAACTAGACAATTACTACACAATGAAAGGCTCTTTCATTAAAGGCGACGCCATTGGTGGAGCAAAACCCGCTGAAGCCTTGGTCGAAATTGAATCTGATGCTGGCCCTGAAGCAATCAAACAGTTGGTGAATGATGCAACAAAATCGTGCCCTGGTCAGGCTGTGATGCGTGATATTCTCAACAACGTGTTTTCGCTTCACGTCAACGGACAAGTGGTTCAGGTGGAAGGTGTGGCCCAATCGACCAACATGGGTGATCCTGATCCTGAGGCAGCCAACTTTAAAACTTTTGCATCCGATGGCGATGACGCTTATCTCAACAATATCATCACAAAAACCAAAGAGGCAGAAAAGAAACATGATGTGGAAGGCGGCGTATCTTCCAGCCTCAAGCCGGTTCAGGACCGAACACTCCATGTACATGGCACTGCAGAATGGCTCGAAGGTTCTTTGAAACGAACAGATATACAACTTCGTTCTCCCATCGGCAGTTGGTTCCAATTGTTCAGTGCTGAACCTGCCGATCAGGAAGCCAATCAAGCACCGACCGGATTGGCCTATTTGTCCGCCGGGGTAGGATTTTGTTATATGACACAGTTGAGCCGCTACACACACATCGCCAAACTGGATGTAAATTCTATTCGCATTGTGCAACACACACGCTTTTCCGATGGCCGCGCTGAACCTGTAGACACGCACGTTTACATTGATGCCAACGAATCGGCAGACACCATCAACAATTTGGTGCGTATGGGCGAGCAAACATGTTTTCTCCACGCCGCCATGCGAGATACTTATCCATCAGAAATTCAAGTCAAACTGAACAATCAGCCACTTTGAAAATTCCAGGAGGACACCATGACCTTAGCCCAACATTGGATCGATGGTCAGTGGGTGGCTTCTGAAACAGGTGCGCAAGCTGAGTCCATCAATCCAGCAACAGGCGATGTTTTAGGCGCGTTTGCTGCTGGTGGCACAGCTGAAGCTCAAGCTGCCATCCAATCAGCCCGCCGAGTGTTTGATCGAACTGATTGGGCACAACGTCCCAGACTACGCGCAGCCATTCTGCTTGAGATGGCCAATCGACTTGAAAGCAACAAAGAAGAACTTGCTCAGCAACTCACCGCAGAAAATGGAAAACTGCTGGCCGATGCACAGCATGAATTGTTTGCTGCTGCTTCCGAAGCTCGCTATTACGCGGGCCTCACTCGCAACATATTTGGCCGTGTGAGTGAAATTGAACCTGGTGTCTATGCCATGATGTCGCGCGAGCCGCTGGGCGTGGCTGGAATTATCGTGCCTTGGAACGCGCCCGTCACGCTGATGATGCGCTCGCTTGCACCTGCTTTGGCGGCAGGATGCACGGTGGTCGTGAAGGCCGCGCCACAAACAGCATTGATCAACGAAAAAGTGTTTCAAATTCTTTCAGACATTTCTGCGTTACCCAAAGGCGTGATCAACATGGTCGTGGAAACGGGTGATGAAGTTTCCAAAGCGCTGGTGGCGTCTGAAGATGTGGATACCATCAGCTATACGGGCAGCACTGAGGTTGGCAAAAAAATCATGGCGGCCGCTTCTGGAACTCTAAAGCGGCTTAATCTTGAGTTGGGGGGCAATGCCCCTTGCTTGATCTTTGAAGATGCTGATCTGAACTTGACTTTTCCCGCTCTTGTCCGTGGCGGCATGGTGATGGCGGGCCAAATGTGTACCGCAGCCAGCCGTATTCTGGTTCATGAAAGCCGATTCGAAAAAGTGAAAGAAGGATTAAAAAAACTGTTGTCTGAATTGGTTGTTGGCCCAGGAGATAATCCAAACAGTCAAATGGGGCCGATGATTGATCATGCTAATCGTGATCGAATCCACAACTTAGTTTGCGATTCAGATCAATGGGGCGAAGTGGTTCTCCATGGCGAGCCACTCGATGGCGCTTTGGAAAAAGGCGCGTTTATCAATCCAAGTTTAGTGGTCGATGCCAAACCTGAATCGCCGTTGATGTGCAGCGAAGTGTTTGGTCCGATCCTCACACTCAGCCGTTTTTCGAGCGAAGCAGATGCCATCGCAAAGGCGAACAACACACGTTATGGCCTGGCTTCGAGTGTGTGGACCACGGACTTGCAACGCGGACAACGGGTCGCACGAAGGCTGCAAAGTGGCACAGTGTGGATCAATGCACACAATCGGCTTATGGCTGAAGCCGAAACAGGGGGCTATAAAGAAAGTGGTCAGGGGCGCTTGCATGGCCTGGAAGGCTTGAATGACTTTTTGCAAACCAAACATATTTCTTGGGACACGGGAGATTCGTCATGAAAATTGATGTTTATACGCATATTTTTCCACAAAAATATTTTGACCAAATGCTTAAAGTCATGCCCGAGCACAAGGATATTGGCAAACGCGTGCGTGGCGTACCCATGCTGTATGACTTAGATGAGCGCTTTCGGGTGATGGATGAATTTGGAGAAGATTATGTTCAAATCCTCTCGATCACTGCGCCGCCTCTGGAGCTGATTGCTGATCCAAACATTTCGCCTGGACTGGCCAGAATCGCCAACGATGAAATGGCCAGATTGGTGGATCAACACCCCGATCGCTTTGTGGGATTCACTGCCTCCTTGCCACTGAACAACATGGATGCCACGATTGAAGAAATCCATCGAGCGATCAAAGAATTGGGAGCCAATGGCGTCCAGATGTTCACCAACTATAATGGGCGGGCATTGGATATTCCCGAATTGCTGCCTGTATTTGAGTTGATGAACGATTATGATTTGCCTATTTGGGTACATCCCATCCGACCAGCAACAATGGCCGACTATGTGAGTGAGGAAAAATCCAAATACGAAATCTGGTGGACGCTCGGTTGGCCTTACGAAACCAGTGTGATGATGGCACGCCTTGTGTTTGGCGGCTACTTTGACAAGTTTGAAAATTTGAAAATTATCACCCACCATATGGGCGGCATGATCCCCTACTTTGAAGGCCGGGTGGGTCCAGGGTGGGATCAGTTGGGTGTTCGCACGTCAGATGAAGATTTAAGTGTGGTTTTGAAACAACTAAAAAAACGCCCCTTGGATTATTTCAAAATGTTCTATGCAGACACGGCTGTTTTTGGCTCAGCCTCAGCGACACGTTGTGGTCTGGATTTCTTTGGTGAGGAAAATGTGTTGTTTGCCTCGGATTCTCCATTTGACCCCGAAAAAGGTCGGCGCTACATTCACGACACCATTCAGGTGATTGACCAACTCGACGTCACATCGGAAGTACGGGAAAAGATTTACAGCGGCAATGCCAAACGTCTGCTTAAACTCAAGGTGTGATGGGGTCAGTAAAAACTTTAGAAACCGAAGTTTGTATTCTGGGCGGTGGCCCTGCGGGCATGGTTCTAGGCAATCTCCTGCATGAACAAAACGTTCCCTGCATCGTGGTCGAAAAACTCGATCCAGAATCTATTAAAGCTGAAGGTCGTGCGGGCATCATCGAGTGGACCACCGTTGCAGCGTTGCAGCAACACGGCCTGGCAAAACAAATGCTGTCCGATCATCGTACCCAAGGCCAATGTGAATTTCGCACCCCTAAGTGGACATTCATGTTGGATTATGCCAACCTCAATGGTGGCAAAGTGCATACCGTTTATCCCCAAACAGACTTGGTTTACGACTTGTCCAACGTGTTTGAACAGCGAAACGGCCAAGCACTTTATCGGGTCGAAGGTCAGTCTATTGAACAATCAACCGATGGCGTCACCATAAATTGTGTCCAAGCTGATGGCGAGCAACTCACCATCCACGCATCCTTTTTAGTGGGCTGTGATGGCGGGCGAGGATTGAGCAAGCGGTCCATTCCAAAAGAGGCAGCCCGCGTTTATCATCAGGCACACAACATCCACTGGATTGCCATTTTGGCACAAACCAAACCTTATTTTCCATACACCATTTATGCCATGCACCCAGACGGCATGGCTGCTTTTTTGATGAGGAATGATTTAGTCTGTCGTTACTATTTACAGATTGAGGGCGATGATGATTTGGAAAATTGGAATGAAAATCGAATCTGGACCACGTTAGAACAACGCTTTTTTATGGGCAATAAAAATCTGCACCGAGGCGCTATTTTCAAGAAAAACAAAATGTCTTTGCACAGTCTGGTCACAGATCCCATGCGATATCAACGCATCTTTCTTGCTGGCGATGCAGCACACCTTATCCCACCAACAGGTGCAAAAGGCATGAACTTGGCGATTCATGATGTGTTGGTGTTGGCAGAACTGTTGATAGATCACCACCATGGGAAAATCGATTCAGGAGATCTTGATCTCTACAGCCAAATAAGACTCCCTCTTATTTGGAAAGCGCAAAACTTTTCGCTTCAACTCATGAACATGATTCACAAACACCCATCAGATTTTGATCAGGAACTGTGGATGTCAAAGATGAAACAGTTGGAAAATTCTTCCACCTTTGCCACTAACTTCTCAGTCGATTATGTTGGTGTTCTTTAAAGAACCGGTTTTGGAGGAACATCCTATGAAAGCGCCAAAATACTCAGAGTTTGAACACGAGCGAAGATTCATTATCCCAGAAGGCATACCTAATCATTTAGAGGGGATGCCTTACAGAATTATCACTGATCGTTATTTATCATTTGGCCGCCTTCGTTTGCGTAGGATAGAAAATGTAGATGGCGGTGAAGTAACCTATAAACTTTGCAAAAAATACGGCCCACTGACACCCTCATGCGAACCCATTGTCAATATTTATCTTGACGCTAAAGAATACAATGGATTGTTGGCATTGCCTGGAACGAATTTAACCAAACACCGTTATCATGACGAGTTTAAGGAAAGGCAGTTTGGGATTGATGCATTCCAGGGTGAGCTCTCTGGACTGACGCTCTGCGAAACGGAAGCGAAATCAAAAGAAGCTTTGTTTAAATCTCAATTCCCCCCTTATGCTACGATTGAAGTCACTGAACACCCCTTCTTTTCAGGCGGTCGCTTAATCCATGCTCGTTATACAGAGTTAGAAAACATGTTGGCCGAGCTGCACTCTAAAGGTCCTTAAGTTGCCATATCGCAACCCATCGGCGGTTGTATGGCCTCGCCTAAATCATCAATTACGATGTTGGTGTAATGACCATCGACTTGCTGAACTTCGCGCACATACGCATTTAAAATCACGTTGTGTGTGATTGGGTCAAAGCGAAGTTGAGGTCCACGTGGGCTGTTGGTCAGGTTGGTGGCTTGGGTGGCGGCAATCACTTCATCAAGATTATTTAGATTGCCATCAAGGCGCTTAACCACGTCTACAATCACGTTGCCCGTATCATAGCCTTGTACGGAAAACACACTTGGACGTTCGCCGAACGATGCTTCATACGCACTCCGGAAGGCGTTGTTGTTGGGTGTGTCCATGTTCAAAGCCCAGAACAATAAAGTTCGAATGCCAAGAGCAGCTTCACCTTGGGCATCCAGCACATCTTCTTCGACCATAAAGCCATTGCCGGTGAGGGCGATTTTATCCTTGAGGCCAAACTCAGCAAACTGTTTCACAAACGCAATGGCATCCGAACCTGAAAAAAAGGCAAACACCGCAGGTGTGTCTGATTCCTGTATAGGAATGAGGAAGCTAGAAAAATCCGATGTGCCCAGCGGCGGCGTCACCTCGCCAAGAATGTTGCCTCCCGCAGCCGTAAAGCTCTCAGTAAAAAACTGGCCCGACTGTTGACCAAAAGCAAAGTTGGGATAGGCAAGGAAATAATCCTGAGACACATTTTCATAGGCCCAAGAGCCAAAAGGATAGGCTGTTTGCCAACTGCTAAAGCTGGTCCGAAAAATATTGGGCGCGCATTGATCACTGGTAAGGACGACGTTGCCTGCATTGGAGATAAGCCACAATACGTCGGACTTCACCACTTCTTCGCGCATGGCGGCAGCCACAGCGGAGGAGATGGGGCCCATTAAAAAATCCACGTTGTCTTTTTGAATCACTTTGCGTGTGGCTTCCAGACCTTCGGCAGGTTTCACCTGAGTGTCGGCTTCAATCAATTTGAACTTGCGACCAGCCACTTCATTGCCTGCCTGTTCCAGGGCGAGATTGAGTCCATTGGAAATATCCTCGGTCAAGCCGCTAAACGGTGGCCCTGCCAATTGGCTGACAATCCCAATTTTAATGGACTGATCTGCTGAAGGTGGCTGCATCAATCGCCAGCCTGCATAACCTGCCAGACCAACCACACCACCGGCAGCCCCCCACTTGATCAAGTTGCGCCGTGTCATCCCATTGCTTGTGTTCGCCTCTGTCATCCTCAAACCTCTTTCCCAAGTTGTGTCTAATGCGTTTATACTAGCTTTGGCTCAGGCCAAACTCAAACACTTTATGACAACGGCCATTTGATCTGGAACTCCACTTCCTCTGAAGTTTTGCTGCGTTCATGCTCGATGTTAATGATGGCATCAGGAGGGATGGAAACACGCTCGCCATCAATCTGGATTCTGAAACGTTTACCTTGTTCAATAGAATCAGCCAAGCGACGGAGCTTTTCGACAAACTGACTGGCCGGATAACCTTTTTCAATATCTCGTGTTGCTTTTTTCTTTCGAGTTGCCATGACTTTTCCTCCCTAGGTTAATGAACCTGTAGTGTGAAGGAAAAGTTTGAAAACTTCAAAAGGGAAATGGCCGCGGCTTTCGTTGGATCGAAATAACCCTCATCTCTGTAAATTCTTCCAAAGATGCTTTGCCGCCGTGGTGCCCCATGCCGCTTTCTTTGACGCCACCGAAAGGGAGATGGGGTTCATCGTTGAGTGGAGAATCGTTTACGTGCACCATGCCGGATTCCAATTGATCTGCAATATCCAATCCCTTACCAAGGTCACTGGTGAGGATACCTGCGGACAGGCCATAGTTGCTGTTGTTGGCGATTTGAATGGCTTCCTCTACATCTTTCACAGACAAAATGGGTGCAATCGGACCAAAGGTTTCTTCACAAAAAATATCCATCTCCGGCTTGATGTTGGTCAACACGGTGGGATGATAAAACAACCCTTCGTGCGTTGCTCCGCACAGTGCCGTGGCTCCGGCAGTGATCGCGTCATCCGTATGGGCTTTGATTTTGTCCAATTGCTTCTGATTGATGATCGGACCAATAATGGTTTCAGGACTGCTCGGATTACCCACTTGAAGCGAACTTGCTTTGGCAGCCAGTTTTTCAGAAAAAGGCTCCATGATGCTTTCTTCAACCAGCAGACGCTCAGACGCCATACAGATTTGACCCTGATGGAAAAACGAACTGAACGCAGCCGCATTGACAGCGTAATCCAAATCGGCATCCTTGAGCACAATCAATGGGTCTTTGCCGCCCAGTTCCAGCGCAATCCGTTTCAGATGTATGGCCGCTTTGACAGCCAGCTTTCGACCTGTGGCCGTAGATCCTGTAAAGCTGATGCGTTTGACAGCAGGGTGGGCGATCATCATATCACCCACGGCTTCTACATCATTACGTGAACAGGTGACCACATTCAATACACCGGGAGGCAATCCAACCTCTTCAAACACTTTAGCCAGCAGTGTGCCACCACCTATGGGGGTTTCTTCGGATGGCTTTAAAACAACTGTATTTCCATATGCCAAGGCGAATGCGACACCGCGCATCGACAGCAGCAACGGAAAATTCCAGGGCGAGATCACGCCCACCACGCCGACAGGCTGGCGCAGCACCATATTTGTTTTTCCTGGTACGCTTGAAGGCAACACTTCTCCGCCCACTTTTACGGATTGCGAGGCGGCTTCTCGCAAAATCGCCGAGGTCTTGCCCGTTTCAAACATGGCTTTGCGGAAGATGGAGCCGCCTTCTTCAATCAGGGTTTTGGCCCATTCCGGCTGGCTGGCTTCAAACACATCGGCGGCTTTCAGCAGAAACTTGGCGCGTTCAGTGTGCGGCGTGGCGCGCCACATCATGCGGGCTGCATGAGCGGCTTCGATGGCTTGCTTCATATCGTCAGCGTTGCCAGCAGCAGATTCAGAAAATGCCTGTTGGGTGGCCGGATTCAAGTTTTCAAACGTTTTTCCAGATGAAGCGTTGGTCCATTCGCCGTTGATAAAAAGCTGCTCTACCATCGTAAAAACCCTTTCCTTAGAGTACGGATTTGCCGATCATGGCCTGTTGTTCCTGATCGAGATTGAGAACCACATTTTTGATCGTGGTCATTTCCTCCATCGCATAGCGCACGCCTTCACGCCCATACCCACTGCGCTTAACGCCACCAAACGGCATGTGGTCCGTTCGGTACACAGAGGAGTCATTGATGAAAACATTTCCGGTTTGCAAATGTTGAATCGCTGCAAAAGCACGGTCGATGTTATTGGTAAATAACCCACAAGCCAAACCAAAAGCGGAGGCATTGACATAATCTACCGCCTGTTGCAGGTCTTTCACTTTGGTCACAGTGACAATCGGAGCAAACACTTCAGTGCAGAGGATTTTGTCATCCTGTGCAACATTGGTGAGGATGGTTGGCTCGAAGAAGCTGCCATCCCGCTTGCCGCCGCACAACAGTTCCGCGCCGTTACCCATGGCTTCAGCCAGCCATTTTTCGGCGCGAATGGCTGAGGCTTCGTCAATCATGGGGCCAATGTCCGTTTCAGGATCAAGCGGGTCACCGAGTTTGGGACGCCCTGCGCCTTGAACAAATGCAGGAATGAATTTATCGGCAATACTTTCATGGACATAAAAACGCTGTGCCTGAAGACATACCTGGCCTGCGTAGGCAAATGCGCCCATCACGGAAGCTGGTAAGGCACGTTGCAAATTGGCATCTTCGTCAATAATGACAGCTGAGTTATCGCCTAGCTCCATCAGCAGTTTTTTCAAACCTGCCTGTGACTGAATGATTTCACCCACTTTATCGCTACCGGTAAATGCAATCATGGTCACCTCAGGATTCTGCACCAATGCCTGTCCCACATCTGCTTCACCTAACACCACGTTAAACACACCATCGGGCAGACCAGCTTCTTGCATCAGTTCAGCCAAATAGAGTGAGGTCAGCGGTGTTTGTGGTGCGGGCTTGTGAACAACGGTATTGCCTGCGGCAAGTGCAGGCCCCACTTTGTGCGCCACCAAGTTGAGTGGAAAATTAAACGCAGTGATCGTGCCAATCACACCCATAGGTTGGCGTAGAAAAAAGCCAAAACGCCCTTCCGATCCCATTGCTGCATCCAGCGGAACGGTTTCGCCATGCAGTCTTTTGGCTTCCTCTGCAGAAAACTGAAATGTCTGTGCGCTTCGCATGATTTCAATGGCTGCACTTTTGAGGGATTTGCCTGCTTCCTGAGCAATCAGTTTGGCAAGCTCGTCTTGATGTTGTCGAATTAAATTGGCAGTGTTGTTGAGAAATTCAAATCGTTTATAAGCAGGCAAAGCAGCATATGCTGGAAAAGCTTTTTGAGCTGCTGCCACCGCTTCATTGACCGAATCCGGCGTGCCCTTGGAAATTTCGGCAATTACCTCACCATTGTAAGGGTTGGTGACTGCTTGGGTTTCACTGGTGCCTGACCATTGGCCGCCAATGAATTGCGTGGTTTTCATAGAAAAATCCTCCATCCAGTTCTATTCTTCAATCAGTTCGAGTGGATCGGAAATATGCAGTGAAAGCATTTCAACACAGGCCATGATGCGTTCAGCATTTTTCTCGGCTGCCGGCATGCCATGTTCTGTGGCTAGAGATTTGAGCCGTTCGGTCGCATCACGAATGGTGGTCAGTTCCTGATCAAATTTTCTCAAATCATTTAGATTCATGAAGAAATCCTTAAATCCTTAAATCGTTTGGCTTTGACCTCAAAGCGGGGCAGTGTGCCTGATGGAATCAGTTCCAAATTAAATCGCAATCCAGATGTCAAGCGCAATTCCTGAATCAAATGTGTTTCGAGTTCAGGTGTGGTTTGAGTATTTTCTTTCAATTCAACTCTAAGCGTGATCTCATCTAACACGCCTTTTTTCTCCACCACCACCTGAAACTCATCGCCAAGTTGATCGACTGCTCGCACCACAGCTTCCACACTCGTTGGTGAAAACAACACGCCGCGCACTTTGGTCAAATCGTCCCGACGCCCCAGCACACCACCTTTAAGTCGTGCAAATGTGCGCCCACAGGAACAAAGGTCATCCGAAAACAAAGCCATGTCTTTGAGGCTAAATCGTAAGTAAGGTTGAGCCTGGCGATCCAGCGGCGTGATGATGAGTTCGCCTTCTTCGCCGGAATCAACAGGGTTGCCTGTGTCTGGATCGAGGATTTCGACCATAAAAAATGCTTCATTAATATGAAGGTCGCTCGGTTCATTCAAACAACCAAAACCCCAGGCACCGCCTTCAGTGGCTCCGGCATGATCAAAAACTTTTGCGCCCCAATAACTTTCGAGTCTGTTCTTCGTCGCTGGAATAGAGGCACCTGGCTCTCCGGCACACACCATCTTATTCACATTGAAGTCAGCCAGTTTAAGTCCCATGTTCTCGGCAACCTCGGCCATGTGCAGTCCGTAAGTGGGGGTACATAGCACAGCGGTGGCTTCCAATTCTTGAAGCTTTAACAATCGATCCTGAGTAGACAGTCCGCCACCGGCCACCACTTCACAACCAATTTTTTCACAACCATAGTGGCCCGCCCAAAAAGCGACGAAAACGCCGTAGGAAAAAGGAATAAAAACGCGGTCATGAGGTCGAAACCCTTGTGCCCAGAGGAAAGTAGCCCAACATTCAATCCACCACTCCCAATCCTCCCGAGAGTCTGCTTGTCGAATCGGTTTACCTGTGGTGCCGGACGTTTGATGGTAAGTGGCAACACGATCTGTAGAAACAGCCAAGCAAGGCCCATAAGGGAAATTTTCCTGATTACTTTGCAATTGTTGAAGTTCTTCCTTGGTTGTCACGGGAATGCGGCGGATGTCATCGAGTGTTTGAATTTGATCAGGATGCACACCTGCTTGATCCAACTTCCCCCGATAGAAAACAGATTGTTCATAAACACGATGAAGTTGACGCTTAAATTTTGCAAGCTGAAGTTTTTTCAGATCGGCCCTGGACAACGTTTCCAGGACGGGATTCCAATAAAGAGATTCGGTCAAGCCAACCTCCACCACAAATTTTTAATTTTTTCCTGACGCACCTTTGATCCAATCACATAGTTGATCTGAATCCGCAAGCTTTGCATAGACAGCGCCCAACTTAGTGAGTGTGAATTTTTGAACTTCTTCGGCACTAAATGCCCCGTAGCCGACATCGGGAAGAGGTAAGGCAGCAACACCATCACTGACCAACAAAGGAATAATATCTCGAAAGAATGCGGCTCTTACCGTCGATTCACAACACACCTGTGTCACCGTACCAGCAATCATCAATGATTCCAATTTCAGCTCTCTGAGAATCAGTTCTAATTCTGTGCCATGAAACGCATTGTGGCGCTGCTTGAAAAACACAATGTCTTCAGGATGAGGTTGCAACTCAGGATGAATCTTTACCCCTGACGTACCTTGCACCAAGGCTTTGCGATCCCAGATGGGTTCACGATAGCGACCTGTCAGCCCCATATCAGAACCATCTTTTCGGTGTGCGTGGACAGCGTAGATCACAGGCACTTGGTGCTGTCGACAGATTGTTGCCAATTTTTTAATGTGCGACACAATGCCTGCGCTCATGGGCACAAACATACCGCCACTTTCGTGAGAGAAGTCGACATTCATGTCCACGATCAGCAAACCTGTTTTATTCAAGTTTAAGGAGGACAGTTGAATTTTTTCGGTAAAAGGAAGAATTTTCATGACTTTAAAAGGGATATACAGAACGAAAAGGCAAACACCTTCCCGTTCTGTATATCCTTAAAATTGTGTAATTAACTCAAATCACAAGGGCCGCCAACAGCAACATCTATGGGTACTTCTACATCAGGAATCGTGTCAACCACGATATTCAATGGTGGTGCATCGCCTTCCTGTGCTTGGGTTTCACGTACGTAAATGTTGGTGATAGGGTCATGCGTGGCCGAATAGGACAATGGTCCACGTGGGCTGTCAAGTTCCAGATTTTCAATCGCATCCACCACGGCACCAAGATCAGAGGTGTCGCCACCCAATCCATCGGTCACCATTAAGGCTGTGCGAGCAAAATCGTAGCCCATCATAGCGTAGAAGCTTGGGCCTGTTGGGCGCCCATAGGCTGCAGCATAAGCATCTCTGAATTCGACATTGGCAGGAATACTGACATCTTCAGGCCCGTAGTTCAGAGAACTAAAAGCACCAACAGCAGCATTGCCCATGGCTGGTAAGAACAAGTTGACGAAACTTGAACCAAGGCCGGTCAATTTGGTGTCTTCTTTCAAACCAAACTCTTCAAATTGTTTTACAAAATTGATCCCATTGGAGCCTGGGACGAAGGTGAACAAAGCCTGTGGACGATCGTTAATAATGGGTGTCAGGAACGAAGCAAAGTCCGAGGTACCCAAGGGTGGCAAACCTTCGCCTACAATGGTACCACCAGCGGCTTCAAAGCCAGCGCGGAACTGAGCAGCGGTACTGTTTCCAAAGACGTAATTGTTGACGAAGATATAAACTTCATCGGCCACATTATCCTTCACCCAAGGGCCAAACGCATTGGACAGCGCAAAGGTGTTCACACCTGCAAAAACTTGTGGAGAACAAAGCCCCTCAACTGTTGGGCTTGCACCAGCACCTGTGGTTGGAATAAACCAAACAGCACGGCTTTGCAACACACGATCCCGCATGGCGGCGGTCACTGCGGAACTGATGGGGCCAATGATGAAATCCACATCGTCATCGGCCAATACTTTTTCAGCTTTTTCCAAGCCTGTGGAAGGATCAGTGCCTGTGTCTTCAACGATCAAATTGACCGCTCTCCCACCTGCTTCGGCACCTTCCAACGCCAATTGCGCCCCACGAATGGCTTCACCGCCGGGTCCTGCAAAAGAACCACTTTGAGGCAACAACAAAGCAACATTTAATGTGCCTTGACCTAACACGCGCCAACCGGAACCTAAAGCCAGAGTTGTGGCCCCTGCCGTTAACCCTGCCTTTTTAAGAAACGTCCTCCTTGAAAGTGACAGCTTCATATATCTCTCCTTCGTTTTTTAAATTTCAATAAAACCTCTTATTGTTTTGCCCGCCTCCTTTCACAAAAAAGACTGTTACATGATTTTTCAAACTTCTTAATGGATTCAAATTTAGAAAACAAGAGATTTTTAGAATTTGTTTGATTCGTTAAAAGGTGAGATAAATAGGTCAAGAGTGTGCCAATAGAATTATTTAAAGCCAGCTTTGTTTTTCTATGAATGACACCCTCCTTTAAACAATTATACGAATTAAAACGGTGATGTTAATGGGTTTCACTCAAAATCAATGTACATCAATGGTTACCATTGCTTTAAGACAATCAATTTATTCTTTATAAAATAACCTTTGATGGTTACCGCACTTGATTGAAATTTCAATTAAAATTTGACCTAAACCCAATCACAAAAACCTTTTATTAAAGCTAAGTTGATTCGTTTTATACAATCATCTACATATCAAGGTAGCACTTTCTCTAAAAGAAATGCAAATTAAAACTAAAATCGCTCAGAAGGCCATATAAAGGCTTAAATAATGCTAAAAGACAACCTCAAGTTTATGTCTGGTTACCCTAAATGGTTACCAACGCACTTCGTTGACCATAACTTCATTAGGTATAAAATTGACAGGCAATCGTAACAAATTTTTAAAAACCCAAATACATATGAACTTTAAAAGAGACTAACTATCAAAACCTTGATTGAAATTTCGATGCAATCAATGAAGGATACATTTTCATACACCCTCCATGTTTCTTTATTTACAATCATTGAAAGAAAAGGCAGCTTATCAACCACAAGCTGTCTTTTCTGAAGTTATGCTCCTTATCCGCCTGACCAAAGGTGTGTTTCTGCCTGCGACATTGCCCTTTAAAGCAGTGATTGATGTCCTTACGATCAATTCTTCTGTTTTGTTACCATGATCACATTGGGCAGATATGTGATCTTTTATCGAGGAATTGGAGCATTCATTGAAGCGTCTGAGTTATTTTGCAGTGGGATTATTTCTGATAGGTGCGTTTTTAGCGGTTGGTTTTCAAGATAATTTTGTTCAGGCACAATCTTTTGACAGACAACTCAAAAACGCTTTGGAAACATCATTTTGGTATTCGTATTCGAACGTCGAATCCTTATTGCTTAACTCTGGGTTGGGTGTGAAAAATGAAGATCTGTCCTTAAGTGTGGATGATGATCTCATCAAAAATTTGAAACTCAGAGAAAGATTTCCGCTTCAGGCGCCCTATTTATCGGGCAGCCCCACCTTCGCTCAAACGCCAATTGAAAGTGATCCTGAAACCCTGCGCTGGATTGAATCCTCCGTCAATGAAGAAACGACCCTAGAAACCTTAAGCCATACCATCATTGCCGAGTTGGCGTGGGCCACCCGCTTTAACCAACTGGCGGATCACGAATCCGGCCAAGCGAGCACCTTTGCCGCACACCAAACGCAATTGTTTATCGAAATGGCTAAATCCTCCGCTCAATTTGTTGAACAACAAATGAAACGTGAAGACGGCCTTTACTGGCACAGCTTACGCTGGTGGCAGGACATTGTGATTCAAGACGAAGCCGACGACTGGCGTGGTCAACTGAGCTGGTTGTGGGCCCTGTCTTCACTGATGGCCTTTGAGCAAACTCACACACAAGTTGAGCTTGGTTTGCTGCCAGCTGCAAACCTTGGACATGCCTTATTCGGTGTTTTAAAAGACACCATTGATTGGAACAATTTACCAATAGAAGACGCTTCCCTGGCCGTGAAAGCCTTGGGTTGGTTTCTGGTATATTGCAAAGACTCATTGGACCAAGCCGAGGCCATCGAACGCTTAAACATCGTGCTAAATTCGCTCGCACAAGCCGCCCAAATGCCCCAGCCAAGTGCCACTCAAGCCAGCATCATCAGCGGATTGCTTCAAGGTGCCCACTTGCTGGGAGACAATCACTATCAGACTGAAGCATTAAAAGTGTGGCAACAATTATCACGCAAGTGGAACCCACAGTGGTCCGTGTTTGCCAATAGTGAATCAGTGTTCCCTTTAGATTTGACATTAACACAAATCAGCGAATTTCTGGCTGCTTTTCACAGTTTGATTTATTTGGTAGATGATGAAATTGCCAAAGAAATTTTCCCTCAATTTTTTGGAACACTTAGAACTTCAAAACTGCTGGGTGCAGAAATCGCCCAAGCCAGCAATGAATTTGAAGACAATCGCGCCATGACAACAGATAGAGAAAATGCAGCGCCTGTGTTTATCAGTCATGTACGACTCACCTCAGACGGCTGGGAAGTCATTGATGGGCGATTCCGTTCCACAGAAGCCCTGTTCGCCAGCAATTGGTTGTTGTGGATGAGCCAGTTTCAGGCCGAAGCTTTTGCTGGCCCCCCCGTTTTGGGACTTCCTGAAGATGTACTGGTTCGCCAAAACCAAGTACCGCGGCGGTTGCAAGCACTATCGGATTCACTGAAAGAAACACAGCAACAAATGGCGCAATTGAACCAGCAACTTGCTCAAGTCAATCAAAACAATGGCAACTCAAACAATGCTGTTCAACAAGAAGCACTGGATCAATTGGCACTCAACATGGATCGCTTTCAACAACAAGTGCAGGCAGAGCTACAAACTTTACAACAGCGTATTGAAGCAACTGACGATGACACACAGATTACGGCCATTCAAGACCAAATTAGGGGTCTGCAAAATCAACTGGCACCACTGGACACTCAATTCAATCAGCTGTTGCCTCAGATCGAACAGCAAAACCAACGTTTTTCAAGTTTGGAACAACAGATACAAACGCTTCAAACCGATCTCACAGCAGAAGTTCAACGATTCTTAGATCAAATCAATGGCCAACCAAAAACAGATACTGCATTAATTGACATCCGATTTGCCCAATTGGAACAGGATTTGATTTTAAAATTTGATCCCCTGACCGAAAGCTTGGCATTGCTTGATCAACAACTGAATCAAACCAACAACTTCCAGGAAAGCTTTAGCCAGTTAAACAGTCACTTTTTGGCATTAAAATCAAGATTAGATTCACTGGAACAAATAGATGTAGGCACGCTGCCACTTGGATTGAGCCAATCTGAGCTGTTGCTGATCGGTGTGCTGATTTTGGGCATTGTTTTGGTTACCATCGGCTTGCTTCGCCTGCGCCAGCAGCGACATTTACTCCAAGCCACCACCAATGTGATTTCAGATGCAGTCACACCAGAAACCAACAATCCATCATCAGATCGTTAGTGGTCGATACGGTCGAACTCGTCTTCAAAACGGATGATGTCATCCTCCCCCAAATAGCTGCCCAATTGCACTTCGATCAGCTCCATCGTCACATTGCCTGGGTTTTCCAGTCGATGCCGTGCTTTGGGTGGAATGTAAACTGCTTCATTCTTTTCTAAAATTTTGATCTCATCACCAACGGTGACTCTGGCCGTGCCTGTCACCACCACCCAGTGTTCAACTCGGAAATTGTGCGCTTGCAATGACAGTGCCGCGCCGGGATGGACCGTCAACCGTTTGACTTGAAAACCTTCCCCCACATCGAGCACTTGATATGATCCCCAAGGTTTATGAACTTTAACATGATTGCTCACTTCGGTGCGCTCATGTTGACTGAGTTGATCGACCAAAGGTTTAATATTTTGCGCCTGATCTTTGGGAGCCACCAGCACCGCATCCGCCGTCTCAACCACAATCATGCCTTCTAACCCTGAAGTGGTGAGCAAACGGCTTTGCGCCATCAACAAAGAGTTTTTCGTGTTCTGACTCACAACATCTCCCTGAACCCAGTTGCCATCCTGATCTTGCTGTGTGGCCTGCAACGCGGCCCAATCACCCACATCCGACCATTGAGCATCCAATGGCACCACAGCAGCCTGGCTGGTTTTTTCCATCACAGCATAATCGATGGAATCGCTGGGGCAGTTTTCAAAACTTTCTTTGTTAATCCAAAAGTTTGGCGCTTTTTGTTCACTACTCGCAAACGTCGCTTCACAAACAGAAAACATATCAGAGGCATGGGCTTTCAACTCATTTAACCATACCGATGCTTTCATCACAAACATGCCACTGTTCCAAAGATAGTTGCCGGAATCCATATATGCTTTTGCGGTTTCCAGATCAGGTTTTTCCACAAATGCCTCAACCTTGGATTGATCACCTTTTTTTATATAACCGTACCCTGTATGAGGTTGGTTAGGTACCACGCCAAAGGTGACAAGATGATCCTGTTCAGCCAATTTCACAGCCGCAACAACCGCCTCATGAAAGCGTGCTTGATTTTGAATCAAATGATCTGCCGGCAACACCAGCATGATATCGTCCTGTTGATACGCCAACATCCAAAGGGCTGCCAACGTTAAAGCAGGCGCGGTGTTTCTGCCCAAAGGCTCAAGCAACAACTGTGCAGTCTGATTCAATGTTTCCAATTGTTCGCTGACATAAAAGCGATGGTCCTGATTGCAAACAACAATGGAGTTTGTAAGTTCAGGCAGGCCATTGAGCCGTTGTGCCGTTTGCTGAAACAGTGTCGGTTGTTCAGCACCAAACTGAATAAAAGGCTTGGGTGCTTGCTGCCTTGAAAGCGGCCAAAGGCGCACGCCAAACCCTCCTGCTAAAATGACTGGACACAATTTCATCGTCATAACAGAACCCTTTCCATCTGAGATTTTTAATTGCTGGGCAAACGAGACAGGGTCATTCCCAGCCATTCGACTTCAACCAGCTCGTTTGCATACAGGCGAACTTCAACGTTTTCCAATCCAGGTGCTTCAATATTAAATTCAAGCGAAATCTCAATGATTTCCTCGATCAGCATGGCGTCTGTTACAGATTGCTCACTGAGCATGATTCTGCCATTGTCGCTCACCACGTTCACCATCAGATCTGTGGCATTACCACGAAGCATTTTCAATCTGGCAACGGCCTGGTAGTCGCCTTCTGTGAGTGCGAGATAGGGACCATAAATCAACAGGTCCGTGCCGGCCACATGTAAATAATCCTGAATTTGATCAAAGTTGGAATTGACCGGTGACTTGAACATCCCTCCAGGGTAATCCGAGCTGTTGGTCGCAATGCGGTAGACAACATCCGCATCAAATTCAGCGAGCAGCTCAAACTCATTGCTGGATCTCAAATATTGAACTTCTTCCAGAGACAGCCTGTCCTCATGAACCAGCACGGTGTCAATGCCCAGCCAATTGAGGCGGGCGGCTGTGGCTGGGCCATCGAGTCGAACCAGTTGCTTTTTTAATTGATTTAAAAAGCCCTCAGCAGGTCCGTTGAATAAAGGTTTCTGGTGGGTGCGCTGTGCCAGACGATCTTGATAAAACTGCCACAAGTTCAGTTGACCAGCGTCATCAAAAGCGGGGATGTTGTTGAGTGGATACTCCGCAATGGCTCTGATGGTGGGCTGATCTTTTAACCATCCGTCAACAGGCGCAACAGCAGTTGTCACGCGCGGTGTGGTCAGGCCCAAGCCAAACTCAAACGCAATCACTGATAATACAAGCAGTGATACAATCGCTTTAAGCCAGGGCTGAGGAAACTTTTGCAGCGCATAATGCACCCCAAAGCCAGCAAGTGCCGCAATCGCCAACCCCACCAAAACGCCAAATCGACTCAGCGTTCTGACCAAAGGCAAGATTGAATAAAGAAAATTTGAGGGCATCGGCACATCAGCGTCAAACACATTGACCGTTGGGGGCAACGAAAACAAAAACCCAGCCAATCCCAGCAGCAGCAGAAAGCTTAAATAAGGTTTGGATTTTTCCCACAAATAAACCACACCTAGCACAGCAAGTAACAGAGAAAAATAACCTAAAAACAAGGCCTGTTCATGCCAAATACCTGCTGGCAAATCCGCCAGCGCCTGCCGATACCCACTGTTTCCACTGAGGTAGGGCACCACATAAGCCACGGGTTTTGCTGCATATTGAAACAATTGCGAAAAGGGGCGCGCCTCCAACAGATCGACCTCAGAAGAACGACCTGCCACATCCAGATAAAGCGGCAATGTCACCACAACAAACAACGCAAAAACGCCTAGCCCCTGCCACACGGCAAACTTGGAACGACGCCTGATCCAATACACGAAGAAATAAATAAAAACAATCAGAACTGCAAACACACCATAGTGCGGGTTGATGTAAGCACAAGTCGCCAACGCAAACGTCAGCCACGCAAACGATTGCCAGGAGCGACGCTGCTCAAATGCGTAGAGAGCCAGCAGTAACAACGGAAAAACCTCAATGCGCATCAAGCTGAAGTGATAGGCACTCATGGCCAGGTGGTAAGGCAATGCCATAAACACAAACCCACCAATGATGGGGCCAGCCCAACTTTGGGTGAATTTTTTGAGCAACAAAAACATCAACCAGCCGGACAGGAAAAAGCTCAGAATCACCGTCAGATTAAACGCCACAACCTCATTGCTGATAAAGGCCAACAGCAACGTCGGCCCCAAGGACAACCAGTCCGTAGAGCGAAACTCAAGCACTGTGCCCACCGGATAATTCAAAAGCGGGTCAGCCGTTGGTGCGCCATGGGTCCAATACCACAAATACCAGATGGTCGATAAATTGTCCGAGCGTTCTCCATAAATGCTGCTCGACAATTCAAACACAAGCGGCTGTGTGACCACCAATGCCAAGATTAAAAATAAAAAAGCGCTAACCCATATCGGATGACGCTGTACAAAGGCTATAAATTTTTTCATGATGTCGAATGAATCATGTATTTCTCTTTTAAAGTTTGCTGCGCTTGAGCCAAAACAGCATCTGCAGTTGCGTGGGCATCAAGGGGTTGCAGTTGCACGTTGCTGGCTTCGAGTTGCTGATTCAGATTTTGATACAGTTTGAACCAATCTTGATAGACATTCAACGGATGTTCAAACGATTTTCGCTTTTGCAATTCCTCCGGCTCAGCTTGAAGCCAAAACACCACATCGGCCACAGGGGGAGATTGCAACAGTTTTTTTGCCAGCCCAGGATGACCACGCAACTCAAAATACGTGACCAAATCGTAAAGATAGCGATCACAAAGAATAACATCATATTTGCGCGACAGGCGCGGCAAGGCCCAGTACTGCATCCAGCGAACAATCATTAACAGACCAAATGCTTTCCAACCAGGCAACTTGGACAATCCATTGCTTTTACTTCCAGAGGCAGATGATTTGGATAAACTAGGCAATGCAGGCAAAGAGGGCCAGAAATGCATTGACGTTGTTTGAAGCCCTTCTTGTTTCAACTGTTCCATCAAACTGGCCGTAAGTGTGGTTTTGCCACTGCCGTCCAGCCCAATAATGCCAATCAATTTTGCTTTCATATTAGCCTCGAAGGATCCCCAATCGTTTGCCCACATGAATCATGCCATAGGCATATAAACACATGGCCAGATTTTTCCAGCGACCTTTTTTCAAATCTTCAGATATTTTGAGGCCAAAGGCTTTGAGCATAGTGCCTTCAGAATATTTTTTTAATTCCTGACGCATGTGTTTTGGATCGTCAATGGCCTCTAAGTGTCCGTGTGTTTGTGCCCATGCGGGCAAATCGGTCTCGATCAAATCGACCACCCACTCAGCTGTTTTGCCTTCTATTAACATTCTCATCTTGTCATTATCAATGCGGTTTTGCAAATCACAAATTTGTAAATAATCTCCAAAATTGATGGATTCTTCTTCAAAAAAACCATGTAGAATATAAATAAGGTAGTCATCTTCAGGGCAGGGAATTGGCACTTGAAGCCCTTCCCACTCTACCGACTGGCCACGTTTTACAATGTTTGCAGCGTCCATATAGGAAACGGTGTACCAAGAAATGGATGAGTACAAATGGATTGCTGGCAATGGATCGTCTTCTGGCGGCATCAGCATGGCTTTGTCGAACTCGAAGGTAAACACCGATTTAAACCCCTTGGCCTCAAAATGCCCTTTCACCTTCTTAAAATCACTTGGGTCAGGCAGCAGAATGTCCAGGTTGGAATCCGCATAGCGATAGCATTTTACGGTTTTAATCAACACATATTTGACATCGAGCTGTGCTAACACAGGCAGTATCTGTGCAACGCGTGCCTGAAAATTTTCAAATGTAATTTTCTTGCTCACAATGACCTTCCTGCAAGTTCGGCTGCTTGTTGGTAAAACTGATGGGTCGATGAAGCAATGTTGTCCCAGTCATACGCTTTCAAAATTCTTTCCCTGCCGTTTTGGCCCATGCGTTTTGCATCTTTGGGATCTTTCAGCATATGAATGATGTGCTTTGCCAACATGTCTGGCCGATTGGGTGGGGCAAGCAGTCCATGTTCCTCATGCTCAATCAAATCATGCACCACATCCAGCGTGGTCGAAATCGACGGCCTGCCCACCGCCATGGCTTCTACCAGTGTCAGAGGTTGGGCCGGCAGCGCCATCGGCGTTAAAAATGGCAAGACTACTACGTGAGACACAGCCAGGTAATCGGCGATGTCGCCTCTGGTCTTCACTTCGTGATAAATAAATTGTTTCAGCGGATGCTGATTCACCTTTTCAGTGACGCGCCCCGTAGACACATCTGCACGGACCAGCAACACCAAGCGTGCGTTTGGCACGACCTGTTGCACCAGTGTGAATGCTTCTAACAGCGTCCCGATGCCGCGAATCAGCTGCGCTTTGCCAAAAAAGAGAATCAGTTTTTCATCGGCACCAAATCCCAAATCTTCAGGGTTCAATTGCTTTGGCGTAAATTGATTGACGTCTACGCCTGATGGCAAGTGATAGACAGGGCAATCCAATTGCGCCTGAAGTGTTTGCTGCATCGCTTTGGTGGGTACAGACAGGCCAAAGGCATTTCTGCGCCTGATTTTCCTCGCAATCCTTTTGAACGACAGATTGACATTCATCAAGTGGCCTGGCCCCCATAATTTTTTGCGTTCCTGCACAAAATTTTTCAGACCCACATAACGATAGTCCCGCCACATCAGTTTGCCTGCATGCAGTGAAAATATTTTTGGCACGTCAAAATTTTTGGTCAGCAGCAATGTTCCAGGGCCACCGTGATGGTCGAGCAAGTCAGGTTGGACCTCATCTAAAATAGTTTGAATTTTTTCTTTTTCCGTATGTGTGAATAAATAAGGATGGCCGCCCACCACATGCACTTTAACACCTGGATATTCAGGCACCGTTTCCAACAACTTAGAGGTGATGATGTCAAACTGATACCCATGTTGTTGCGCCAGGCGTTTGCTGACTTCCAGAATATGTTTGGTAAACCCGCTGTGCGGGTCCAGCCATTCTTTACAAATTGCGATTCTCACTGTCCCTCTCCCCGCTGAATAAACAATTGTAAATCATTGTCCGGTATCCGTCCATCCAACACGTACAAGCTGCCCACCATCCAGTTTCGCCAAGGGCGCGCCTGTTGTCCATTGGTCTCAAGCCAGCGCTGCTGCCAATAATGCTTACCGCGATATCCCAGCAAAGACAGTGTGCTGGATGCTTCCTGTGTCTCAGCACGTTCGATGGCATCGGCCAATTCATCAATCGATTTTGCCAGCGTCAGCCCCTGATAACTTTCAAACACGTTTTGAACTGCCACCCATTCAGAAGTTTCAATCGCATAAGCCATGTTGAGGATCACCGGCGCATTGGAAAGTGTTTCAATCTCAATCTGGTGTGTTCCGGCTGAAAGGAAAAGTTCTTCAACAGGTAAAAATTGGTAGTTGGTGGAAGGTTCAAAAAACAAATCTGTCTCATATACGTCATCCAGTCTCAATGAAAGATGGCTGCCCTGTGCGGCCATGCCACGCAGGAACAATGCATAAACGCCCGAATCCTTGATGGTGAAATGAAAAGCCTGTGTCAAATTTCCCTCTGAGGTTGCCACCAAACGATGGTTAAAGGCACCATCAATGCCAAATCGTTGGTAGTCCTGTTTAAAGCGGGAGAAATTGTTAACACTCACATTGAGCCAAGCATGGTCGCGCCACTTCAACGAATTTTCATTGCGCTCCAACAAGGGATAGGCCACTTCACCCGTGCTCCGTGCCAGCAAGTTTAACAAAAACTGATCTCGCCCTGACGGTGAAAACGCAATCACCTTTTGCTCCAACCGTTCCACCCAATTAGAAAACGTCTGCCAATCCAAATCGCCTTCGTCCGCGCGAATTAAACCGACACGATTCAAATCAATGTCTGAATCAATGAGCTGTTGAATTGAATCCAGTGATCCGTCAAACGCTATCACGCCATCTAGGGGGGTGAACTCGTTGGGCTTCCAACTCAGGTTTTCATACAGGTAGACATTATCCTGATGAAAGATGAGTTCTAAATCTGTTTGTAGTTCCAGCGCCTGCCTTGTTTTAACAAACTCATCTTCGGGTTTCGGGTTTTCTACATCGTCATGGAAGAACAGATAACGAAACCCTGCAAAGTTTAAATATCTACCAAGGTGTGTGGTTTTTTGCTCATAGAGCAGCTCAAAATATAAATAACCCAAATATTCCTGGTTGGGTAATGGCGCACCGGTAGAGCCTTCCATGGAAGGGCCACCGTGTAACAACGCAAAAGCCTCATCGGGCGTTTTCTTCAAATTGTTCCAACTCAGCGGACGTGCGCCGCCCATAATCGGCAGGTACAACACCTTTTCCTGTTCCACCAATTCGAGCGCATTTTCATACGCATTGGGCAATGGCATCGGACGAAGCACCCCCCCGAGGTCGCCATAAAACACAGGCTGAAACGCAGGGTGCGCCACAAAAGGAAACAGCCACATCACTACTGCCACAGCACCTGCCGCCATGGACCAGTCCTGCCAGCGCTGTTTAAATCGACTTAGTAAAAATGTCAAACCCAATCCCGAAAGCGTTGCCAGCAACATTGCTCCTAACAGCAACCAGCGATACGGGTTGCGCAACACCGCCAGCAACCCATTGATCAGCGAGGCAAAAACCCCCTCTCCTTCAGCAAGCGCCAGAAAAAAGCTGTAAAACGAAATGGAATGATGAATGCCCGACCCCATCATGATGGTAATGGTCCACAACAGGCCAAAGCTGAGCAGCAGCCAGTGCGTGCGAAAACGCCACAACGCAATCACTGCCAGCAACGCAAACAGGCCAAAAAACGCCGTTTCAATGGGATATCGGGAAAACAGTTGATCAGCAAACACATATTGACCGGTGGGTGAAGCATGGGTTTCGGGCAATGACAATCCCATCGGCAACAGGATGCGTTCAAAAAACGGCCCAGACCAGGAGCGTACCAAATTGAGATTTAAAGGCACAGACCCCATCGCGGCCGAGATGATGCCCTGGTTGCTGACCCAAACCCAATAGCCATATGGAACCAGTCCAAAAATAGCCACCACACTCCAGACTTTGAATCCAATCCAGCGATGCTGAATGAAAGACACCAGCATCATCAGCGTGATGGCACCAAATCCAAGAATCACCATGTGGATGGCTGGGTTGATGAGCAAAAAGCCCACCCCCGCCAACGCCCACAACCACCATTTACTCTGGGCTTTAATGCTGTTCAGAAAACACACAAACAGCCAGGGAAGCAAAGCGGCTCCCAAAAATAACGAATAGAATTGGTGTGACTTGGCCGAGAACAAAATGGCCATAAAAAAGAACCCCGAGGCAATGGCCGCCAGCGTACTTTCGTTGCGAACCCCAACTTCCCGTTGCACAAACGTGGACAGAAAATACACCCCGACACCCGCCAAGGTGCAGATAAACCATAGACTTAATGGAATGATGGGCGCGTATCGAAACAGCGTGCCAAAGATGGAATAACGCCCTCGTACTTCGGGCCACTGATAGTAGTTATTCCAGGCCTGGGTCACAAAATCGATGGTCTGGTTGGCGTGAAGGTGAGGGATAAGATCGTCAAAGGCAAGGATGCCTGGCGTAAACAAAACTTCTCTCACCATGATGAAAGACAGCAATACCAACACACTCACAGCAATCAGGTGTTTTTTCATTGGTTGGCCTCCAACGAAAAAATCCACTCGCGATGCAGGGTTTTTTGCTGGTCTTCATCTTCAACAAAGGCCAGCAGCCGAATCAACTGTGGCGCTGGTAATCGTGAGAGGTTGATTTGGAATGTCAGCGTTCGCTCCACCTGCCCGCCTCTGGGCTGCACAGAAACCACAGCGGCAGGGTTCAAGGACTCAAGCCATTGGCCCCGCCAGGGACTGTGAAGCAAAATCATACCCAAATCACGCACCAGCACATCGACTTGAGGAGGGGTACTCGACATGGCCAACCATCCTCCCTGCCCGACTCTTAGAAAAAATGGATTATAAAGATGCAAGTCCTGATCAATGACCTCTTTAGGACCTTTCGTGAATCGATTAGACAATTCCTGATAACCGTAAAGCATTTGGGCATCTTCTACCAGTTCACGAATCCCACCATACTGACCCTGATACCGTCCTTGAAGCAGCGCCACACTGGCTGATGACATTTGCGTGGGTCGGGCGGACACAGACCACCATGTGTTCAGTTTGCCAGTAAAAGCCACCCCTGGAGGCACCGTGGCCAGTGACTGCACCCGACCATCATTCAGCAATACATTTCGCAGTGGATGGGTTGAAATGGGCGTGATCAAGATCAAGCCTTTTTCCAGCCATTGCTTTAAATGTTCAATACCCGTTTGACTGGCTTGTGGGTTTTGCAATAAGGCCACTGGTAAGGTGTCCTCGGTGATGCCTGCTTCCCCAACCAGGCTGGTCATCATAATCAACACCATCGGTGCTTGTGTTTGTGCCAAGGCTTGAAGCTGATTTCTATTCACAATTTCTACATTCAGTTGAGGAACCAATCGTTGCAACCATTGTTTCAGTGCGCTGAGAAATTTTTTTGATCTGTCGCTAAGCACCTCATCTTCAAACACATAAATGGGCATAGATTCAGATTGATAGCTATAAAATGGTTCAGCCAAAAACGTGAGGTTGTCGTATCCGACGCTGTTTAAGTGAAATTGCATTTCCAGTTTGGCATCCATCGTCGAAATATCGATGTTGGACAGTTCGAGTTTTTTTTCGATGACAGGCGTTGAAAATTCAAATTGAACCTGGTGCCCCTGATTGATCTCAATGGTCATTTGGTGCAATTTCTCTGGCAGAAATGAATTGCGAATATAAATGGTGCTGGCGTGATTTGGATCGAGACTGAGCCGGTCTGCAGACCAGGTAAGGTGGGGTTGCTGATCAATATTAATTTGATTGAGCTGGATACGTTCTTCTCCAACATTCAACAATGTAAGCTCTAACTGCCTGCCATCCTCGCTTAAAAAAAACTGCGCATCCTGGAGTATCAACTGCACGGAATGATCGACCTTTGAGACACTCAATGCTGCAAAAGCCGCGATGATCATCATAAACAGCCCGATGCCAATGCTGGCCCAGATGTCTAAAGCGGAAAAGGTTTTTCGGTTCATGATGCGTTGATCAAACCTGTATAAAGCTGCACGGTATTTTTGGCAACGGTGTCCCAGTTGCGCTGTGCTTGCCATTGGTCGCTGACCTGCTGGGCGTGTTGGCCAAGTTCGCCGGAAGCAAAGAATGTTTCCAGTTTGACGGCCAGTGCCTGTGGATCAAGCTCAAATAACAATTCGTCCACCAAAACCCCTTCAAACGCCTGAGATGCCAGAAAAGCGCGCTCGTAGGCAATGCACAAGGCCAAAGGCCCACTGCTGGAAATGACCACTCTGTAAGGAAAAACCACCACATCCGAGGCTGAAAACACATCGGCCAAATCTTCTTCAGGCACAAACCCAAGCGGACGGGCTTGATCACCAAGGCGCTCAAACGCATCATCCAATGTTTTGAGATATGCTTGATATTCTGGGTCTTCCTTGCGCCTGGGATGCGGGCCGCCGCCAAACATCAACACCCATTCCGGGTGTTTTTTCGCCGTAAGCTCAAAGGCTTCGATTAAAATTTCGACCCCTTTGTAACCGGTGAGATAGCCCAGATAGAGAACAACTTTTTTATCCACCAGATCCAAGCGTTGTTTGGCTTCCAGTGGATTTGGTTTTTGCTCAAAAAATTCGACTCCATGAGGAATCACAGTGATCTTGTCTGGGTTACAGTGATATTCGTTGACCAAATACCCTTTCAGTTTTTCTTCATGCGTAATGGCGTGGTGGGACAACGTCACGATCGTTTTTACCAAGCCATAAAGAACTATATATAAAAGCTTTGGATGGCCTTTCAACCCGTTTTCTTGAATGAAACTACGATTGAGTTTCGACAAAGGCAGGAACCCGTGTAGCGTCACAACCACCTTGGTCTGAGAACGAAGCAACAGCAACAGCAATGGAAACATCAGCGCCGATAGTCCGTGCCCATACAAAAACAATTCGTGCTGCAAGTGAACCAGCTGAGGCCGTTGTTTTCTAACCTCACGCCAGACCTGAAAAGGATACAACAATCCTGGTTGCCAGCAGCGGGCCACATGATCTGCATCTTTCAAATCAGCCTGACTGGGTTGGTTCCCAATCACACTGGGATGCCGCGTTTGCCGAGCGATCGCTTCGATGAGATTTTGCGTGTAGGATGCCACCCCACCTTCTGAGCCATGCTTGGCTTCAAGCGTGGGATAGGTCGACACCATACAAAAAAAATCGGGCTTTGTTTCCACCTGATCCTGTTTTGTCCACACCCAAGTCAGGCCCAGCAACAACATCAAACCATGAAACCCGAACAAGATGCTGGCCATTTGCACCAATGATTCATGCAGCCAAAACAGCGTGACCACTTCCAGCGCGCCGAGCAGCACCATGCAGCTCAACAGGCCATGCAATCGGTGGGCCAGCGCATAATGCAGCACCACGGCCACCCCCGTAAATGTCAGCATGGCCAGACTGTAGATGGGCAAAATCGAGGCAGCGCCCAGGAATTCCAATCCAAACAACATCTGAATGACCCATTGCGGAAACAGCACCGCAATCAAAGTGGCGGCCCCACCCATGATGCCACTGATGAACAAGGCTTTGGTCAGGTGATGGCGGGTTTTCGAAACAAGTGGCTGCTGTGCCGCCTTTGGCAACAACACCGAACTCGCCCCCAATGCCAAAAACAAAAACGCTTTACCAATCACAGCAGCAGACGTGTAAAGGCCCGCATCCAGATTTAAAAAATATTGCTTGACCAAAATCACATCAACATTGGTGGGAATGGCCAGAATCACCGCCAGCCAAAAGGCCCATATACCGGATGATTTGATTGAGTTAGATGCTGCTGTTGTATCAACAGAAGTCGGCACAGACGATTTGCTTTGCCAAAAAGCCAGAGCAAAGGTCAGCAAAGAGGCGATGCCCCATCCTGCCCATGCCCCCCAAAGCCCCATGCCTAAGAGCACGAAAACAACGCTTAGGGCAAGCTTTACAATAGGTTCTATGATATTGAGAATGGCCAGGGATTTAAACTGAAGTTTTCCTTGAAACACACCTTTTAGTATCGGCAGAGGCAACGCCATCAGCCAAACCGCCGACATCCAAACCAGCATCATGGAGTCTAAATTCAAGGCACTTCCCAGGGGCAGACTCAGTGCCCCCATCAACACAAAGATGACGACAGCGATCACCCCAATCTGACGAAAGCGGCCCCGATTTGAACCCTGATGTTGTGCCGTGGTTCGTGCCAATTGAAGCTGTGAACTTTGACTGAACAGCCATAACAAATAAAACAGTCCTAGCAAAGCGCCAAAATCAGCATAGGTTTCGGCCCCCAACAACCGCCCCAAGGTGATGTGATAGACATAGCCTATGGCCCCACCCACCATCAGTGAGGCAGAAACCATAACGCTTTCTTTCAGTGAATGGTCGGTGCGCAAGGCGTTTAATGTGGTTTGAATCAATTGAAAATTCATGATGACCTACAATCGCTCTATATGCCTAAGAATAGGATCAACGCCCCTCTGTTAAAGGAGGGGCGTTTCATATTAGAATATATTAGTTAAAATTATAGAACGATTTAGCAGATCAGCCAGTGGTCAACGCAACATTGTAAGAGGTGGGATTCATCCAGGGAGAAGACACCTGGTCGCCTTCCTGAATGGCCAATGCGGCGTGAACCACATTTTGATCAACCATCCCTTGCTGGAATAAAAGGTCACCCAGCTTCTGACCATTGCCTTCGCTTTTTTGCAGGATCAACATTTGATTGAGTTCCTGTGCAGAAAGCATATTCATCTCGCACAGAATCTGACCCAGTTTTTTAGCAGCTTTGGATTTGTGAGAATCGTTGTGATCGACTGAATTGAGCAGCGCACTGAAATTTTTCACCGCTTTGAGGCGCAGGCGAATCAGTTGCCAAAACATGTCGGGCACCGTTTTGAGCACATTCAGTTGGGAAGGACGGGTGTCTGGCTGAATGTCGATGGACACTTCTTGAATCAAGTGACCATTTTGGTAAATGTTATACAGCAACTCAACATCAAACGCCCAGCCTTTCAGTTGCAGATCGGCCAGCACTTGATCCACAATTTCTTTGCGGAACACCTTGGCCCCGCATTGGGTGTCGGCATAAGGCAGCCCCAACACCAGCGTGGTCAGCTTGCTAAATGCTTTGCCTGCAATCCCGCGCATGGCAGAAGTGTGTTCCTGATTTTTAGGCGCAACATATTTCGAACCGATAAAGCCATCAATGGTGCTTGATGTTGCCAAGGGACCAAGCAATTTGCTAAATTCATCAACGGTGATCTGTCCATCTGCATCGACAAAACCCACCAAATTGCCACGCGAAAGCTGAAGGCCAAGTTTGATGGCCTGCCCTTTATCGGCTTCATCTCGCATGGCCCAGCCGATGTTGGCGTGGTTTTCACTAAATGCAGTGACTTTTTCCAGCGTGTTGTCTGAACAACCGTTAAGGATCACCCAAATTTCATAGCTGTAGGGCTGCTGATCCAGGTAAGACACATATTGAAGTAACGTGTTTTCAATCGTAAGTGCTTCATTGTACGCTGGAATAATCAGCGAAAAATGTGGCTTTACAACAGCCATGTGCTGATCAAAAGCGTGTGTGTCTAACCAATCGTTTTTGGGTTGTGTCGTTGCAAAATCTGCGATCATAGTCGGGGTCCTTCCAAATTAACTGCCTGGGACTGGTATATCCGTAGGTGGCACAAAAAAGTTCGTAAGTTTGTCAAATTTACCGCTGGCACAAGCCATCGCTGCTGGATCAAAGCCCTGAGGCGGTGAGGAAATCAGCCGATTCAACACCAAGAAGCTCAAATCAGGCACATCCAGCCCATCTACAAATTCATCGGCACTGCCAGCAGAGATCAGCTTTTCACGCACAGCAATTTCAAAAGCAGCTTCCTCTGCACGCTTGATGCTCATGGTGATCAAAATTTGATCCAATAAGGGCATTTCAACGTTCAGTGCGCGCAGCATAAATAAGGAAGCTGCACCTTTGCTGATCGGATCTTCTGCAACCACCGGATAATCTTGCGGTATCACACCTTCAGACACAAAAAATGCCACGATTTCATCAATGGTGGCATTAATGGGAAGATCCATCGACCCATTGCTCAAAACGAACAACAAGCGCAAAAATTCTTCATGCGTCAGCAACTGTCTGGGGATCAGCGTATTGACGTAATCCACAAGTGATCTGGATGAGAAGCAATTTCCGCAAGACAAGTTGGGTAACAAAATGGCTTCAGTGGCTAATTGTGCCACTTCTTCCGGCAACAACACCCTGTTATAAATGCGGGCTTCGTCCAAAATACCAGGCAGTACGCCCATGCCAGGTGTGTTGGTTTCTGGATTGAGGGCTGATCCTAAGTAAAGCAACTCATCATTGATTTCAATCGGGCCAGGGCCAAGGGTAACTGTTTGGTCAACCTCACCATCCAGATAAAGTTTGGTTTCGCCCGTTTCGGCATCGTATGAAAGAGACAAATGGAACCAGCGACTTTGGGGAACAGACGTTTCACTTAAAATCGTTTGTGGCTCACCGGCAATATTTAAATGCCCCTGTGCTTTCATTTCTTCATGTTCAATCCCCAAGCCGTACACATCAATGTTGGGTTTGGCAAACGCAAAGAATTCTTCATCTTCGCTATCTTCAACAAGATTTTTATTGAGGCAGATCCAACACGTCAGAGTCAACGTGTTGTTGACATCTAAAGAGTTTGCATCTTTTACCTTGGCAATAAATGTATCCCGGCCATAAAAATTCAACCCAAACTCAATCAAACCGTTGACCCAGCTTGGGCCATCGAGTTCACCGTCATTGTCAAAAGGAGACCGGTCGAACAAAATCCGTCCGCTGCCTTCATCGAATGTCCAATAACCCACCAAGCCTTCATTCAAACGATCAATGTTTACCTGTGCTTGAGTCACAGGATCTGCAATTTGATGAAGGGTAAACAGAATAAGCACAAACAGTGCCAGACGTTTCAAATTTTTCAAGATCATTGCTTGCCTCAATTTAAATTGACATAAATTTAAAGTTCTTATTAACACTTACCTATCCTAAGCAATACATAACATTGCTTTGCACAACAATTATCCAGCTCTCAGGTGAATAATTGTTGCAAATAAAATGTAGGCTCGTTTTGGTTCTCTCGCCTGTACGCGCCTTGTTAAGTTTTGTTTATTTGGGGTTTTGCTGAAACCACCCATACAAACACAGTCTTGAAACTATGTTTCTTGCTCATGGGTAATCCAGCCATCTGGGAAATCCAGATCTGTGATTTTGCGCCCTTATCTCACGATAAGTTTGCCTTTATCGCATGAGACTTTGGTAAAAGTCTCAAGATATTTTTTCTCTATTATACACAATAAGTTTAAAAATACAACTATGCGCAATGGAGTTTAACAAGTATAAAACATTTCTTTAAGGTTGTCAACATATTAGTGACGTTGTCCTTGGTAACGCCAGCGCAATAAAAACCAACCCAATTCAATGCTCAGGATAATCACCAAGATGCGAATCAGCGTTTGTGCATCCACAAATGCATGCGGCTCACTGACCATCGTCCAGTTTGAAACCACAGAAGAGGTATCCGTGCCTTGCCCGCCTTGCATCATTGATGAAAGTTTTCCGTTCAATTGATCCATCGTTTGCAACAATCCCTTTAACGAAGCATCCATCTTCTGAGAAAACTCGAACCCAACCACAGTTGCTTCAGCCAACTGTGGTTGAACCTGCAACATGTAATAGGCCGCAGCAATGGCAGGCGTGGTGTAAAAATCCGCATCGTCTATTTGCCATTGCCCTAGGGTCTCATTGAAATTCACAGTGCTACCACAAGCTGGACACCGCTTCAGCAGATGCTGCGTGCCAGGGTGTGAAAGCCATTGTTCAAAGTAAGTCAAGGCTGATGCAGAGATGGTTTGATTCATTTGAAGCTGCGTATCCAACAAGGACAACACTTCAATTAAAGATGTAATATTGGCTGATTGATTTTCTTCAACAAGATCATCGTCCAAGACTGTTTCTTGTAATTCTGCCTCCAGATTAGCAAGTATTGTTTGTGCTTGTTGGCTGAGCTGGTCATCGCCGCTGGCTGCCAGGAAACTATGCAGCGCCTTAAACCAAATTTGCTTGGTGGGGCGATCAAAATCCCATTTATCTGGTTGAGACACCAGCTGGGTGAGCAGGGTGGAGAAAAGCTCATCAGCCAAGGGACTTACAAAACGTTGCAGCAAGCCTGGTTCATTGCTTTGCGCACCATCATTGATCAGCTCATCAATGGTGGCGCTGTATTCAGACAGCGCCCACAACATCAGCACTTGATCTTTGGGCGCAAATGAAATAGGCACAGCGTCGGTTTCTTGCCAACGGTTTTTATAAAGCAGGGTTTGCTCATCCTTGAGTTGACTGGTGGCAAACTGAATCTGCTTGGCAATAAGGTAAGCAAATACTAATGCTCTTGGAGACCCGCTGCGTTTAAGTTCACCTGCCCAGGCCAACTCAGCCAGAATAGTCCAGGCCAGGGTTTCCGTATGCACTTCGCTGCTGTTATTCTGTGCATACGGGGCAATGTTGAAATAGAACTCATTCAAGGGGCGTTCAAGACCAGATTCAAACTGTTTTGACTCCAGCTCTGAAGGTTCCCAACGAACACCAAAGCCAGACTTCAAGGCCAGAAACTCCACCACATCGCCAGGCCATTGGGCCTGCTCCTGAGCCAAAACGACTGATGAAGCCAACCCAATAGTCATCAACACGCCGAGCCAACCAATGCGCCACATCGTCATCCAATCAAGAACGATTTAGATCGTTGGTATACAATTGAAGAATTTCCGACTGAGACAACACACGGTTGTACAAGCGCACTTCATCCAACAACCCTGGCCAGGCATGAACGTCTTCAATGCTTGCAGGTTTTTTCATCGAAATGGAAAAAGGCTCTTCAGGGGCGGAATCAATGTTGCCTGGGTTGCCGTTTCTTTCCACCACCAGCGTGTCGTTTAGATAAAGCTGCATTTGTCCCGTTGTTCCGTTGTAACTGAAGGTGATATAAACCCAATCTCTCAGAGGAAATGCATCGTCTACCGAGGTGCGGATCACCTGACGCTCCTCGGCCACATACACCGAGGCACTCAGTTTGCCATTTTGTTCCAGAATCAAGCCGAATGGACGAGACCCTTCAGAGGCATTGCCAAACAACAAACGCCAATCATTGCCAGAAGTGGTATCCGGATTGCTGTCCAAAAATGCCCAAATGCTGATGGTAATGCTGGTCAGGCCATCAAGCCGTTGGTTAAAGGGAATCAATACATGGTCATCGAATCCATCAAAAGACAACGCTGCATTGTTGTGTCCATTGGTCCAGTTCGGACTGTTTTGCAACGTGCCATTGTGTCGAAAAGCAGAACTGTCCTGAGCCACCTGCCCTTGATCCTCATCAAATGACCAGTAGCCGATCAAACCCGCAGATACAGGTGAATTGGGTTGTGCATGAGACAAAACGCCGATGATCACAATTAGCGATAAAAAACCAGCAAAGCGTATGGCCCATTTCATTGATATATTAAACATCTTCATCTCCTTCATTGATTTCATCATCTTGATTAACGTTTAAAGAACAACTCATTAATTTCTTCTTCAGTTAAGGCGCGGTTGTATATGCGTACTTCATCGAGCACGCCAGGCCAGGTATGAAGATCATCAATACCTGAAGGCTGTTTCATGGAAATTGAGAATGGCCGCCCTTGATGGGTATCAATGGAACTGCGATTGATCGTCGATTCTTTCACCAATTGGCCATTCATATACAGACGAATTAATCCTGTGTCGTTGTCATAAGTAAAGGTAAGGTGGACCCACTCTTTAATTGCCACCGTTTCCTCACTCTTAAGTGTCTTTCTATCTCCATTGAGGAAAAGGGACCCTGTCAACGTTCTTGACTCTTCCATCAAAAATCCAAAAGAAGGGCTTGAGCCACGGCTGGAATCCCCAAAGAGCAATCGCCAATCGTTTCCAGAAGTAGCATCGGGGTCAGTTTCAAGAAACACCCAAAGAGATACAGTCAATGCGTTTAATTGATCTAAACTTTCGGAAGCAGGCACTAAAACATAATTGTCAATGCCATTAAAGCGCAATGCAGACCCAACTTGCCCTATCGTCCATTCAGGCTGATTGATTAACGCACCTTCATTCCTGTTCTCACTGGCGTCGGCAGCCACATCCCCTGTGCCTTCTTCAAATGGCCAATATCCAACCAGTCCTCTCTCCAAATCAGTATTGTTATCACTGGCCTTAAGCGCACATTTTTCTCTGGCCAAGGTTCGAACCGAATGAACAAAACGTGATACCCCTTGTTGATCACAGACTTCCATCGCCAACCTGCCATCAGCATCAATAGACACCACACCAAAATTGAAGTAGCCCGAATCAGCATAAAGACGTGAAGGATTAAATGTGGGATCCATCTCTCTGGGACTGCCCGTTGAGGCAGACAGAGGGCCAACCGTAAATTCAAAAAAGTCGATCAGCCGATTGCCGTCACTGTCATACGTTAACAGTTGTGGATAATGCACATCGCCTGTGATCCAAAGAATATTTCGAATCTTTTCCTGTTCAATTAAACTGACAATATCATTAAATTCTGTTTCAAATCCAGTGTTGCCCTCGCCATTGGCCCAACCATCACATGCATCAGGGCAGTTTTTGGGCACGGAAATCGGCACGCTACTAATAATCACTTTCCAGGTCGCATCAGAATTCGCCAACGATTCTTTTAGCCAAGCTTTTTGTTGTGCCCCTAACATGGTCTTGGCTTCATTGTCAGGAGAGATGTTATGACTACGATATTGGCGGGTGTCGAGAATAAACAGTTCCAGGTGTTGACCCCAACGCTGGCTGCGATAGATGGCATCTGAATTCTCTTGGTTTGGCTGGAGTGGGTAGTAGTCGATAAAAGATTGTTGCCCTAACGCCCACATTTCAAGCTGATCGGCTTGGTTATCAAAATCGTCGATAAATTCATGATCATCCCAAGTGGCAAAAACAGGCATTTTTGACAGCAATTTTCTAAAACTAACATCAGCTCGGTTATAGCTGTGCTTGAGGCGGTACGCATCTAATGTAAGCACTTTGGAAGCAAGAAATTCATTGCCTTGGTTATTGGGCGGCGATGGGCAACTTTCATCTGCATAAATCATATCCCCTATGAGCACAAGGAAATGAGATTCAATTTTAGACATTTCTTCAAAGATCGGATAGTCAGGCTGTCGACAGCGTCCCTGCCCACCCAAATCTCCACTGACGACAAAGGTAACAGCCTGAAGCTCATCTTCTAATGGCGGGGTCTTCAAAAAACCAGCGCCTGATGCACCTTGTTGACCATTCCGCGTGGCCCAGGCACTGTAAAAATAAAGCGTATCCGATTTTAAATTATCCACTTTGACTTTGTGAATATAATCTGTATCAGCAGTGACCTTAAACGGGCCTAAAGTTTGAATTAAGGAAATCCCATCCTGAGATTCTGTATGAATCTGAAATCGAATATCAGCAGGCCCATCTGCTCTGACCCAAAGCAACGCTGAGTGGGGTCCCACTTCGCCACTGGCCACACCATGAGTTAAAGAAGGGATCGGTGAAAGGTCTTGAAGTCCTATCGTATCGAGGCTTGAAAAAGAAAAGGTGATCATGCCAAGCAGCAAAACAAGCGACACCCACTGAACTTTTTTAGAATAAGCTTGATTCGGATTTCTCAAGGCCCAAGCCTCCTATAAATGCTTTGAATCACACCTATGGTCAATGCAACAAACAAAGAACCAACCATGATTAGTGCGCTTGTTTCAGCCCAATCGAGTTGCTGAATGCTGACTGAAAACACCACACCGAGCAATGCCAACACAGAAAGCGCGAAGAACGCCTGTATATAAGCCAAGGCTTGGTTGACTCCTTTTTTTTAAGACTCCCACTTCAACAACCCAAAACTGCCTCATGGGCTGCCTAGGCAAATGTCATAGATTCAAGGTTAATCATGACATAAAAACGTTTAATATCAGTGTAATTGAAATCACATTTTTTACAAGATTCAACCAAACAATTAACGTACAATTTAGCGCTTTTTATTTGACTTTTCTAAAGATACCCAACGCCCCAATAGCATTTGACCTTGTGATGAATAAACCTTATTAAAACCAGAGTACATGACGATAGTCAGTCAACAAAAGATTATTATCAACGAAGCCCTGCCTGTGGCGAATCAGAACCATGACAAACGCAATGTTGCAAGCAGCTTGCTGAGATTGGCACAATTTTATGTCGATTCAAAAACGTATGAAGTCGCCACAAAATTGTTTGGCGGATTTGAAATGTTATTGCCCGACATCAACTGTATTGATGTACCGGATAACACATGGAGAATTAGCTAAAAGCCCACTCCATCCGATCGTCTATCTTTCGACCTAAGGGGGTATCTGTGTTTAACTCAGATACAAATAGAAAAGTAGCGGAGGCGGAACGTTTCCCTGACAAGGGAAAAAGAAGATCAAGCGGTCCCGCCTCCACTGGGGTATGAAACATAAAACTTATCTAAACACGATGAGTTTTCTCACATCACTTCTCCAGGTTTGGCCATCGTAGGCAACGGTATTGACAACATAAAAATACGTGCCATTGGCAAAGGGGCTGCCCTCTTTACTTAAGAGCATAAATCTCAATGCAGCACCTGCGCCGAATTCATCTACCAACACACGTCCTTCAAGGTCGAAAACTTGAACACGAATTTCGGCCATGGATTGTTGTAAATTAATTTGCCGCAACAATAACGATGGCGCAGTTAATTGAACTGGCTTTGACAGATTAAGTTGAATGGGATTTATAGAAATAGATGCTCTGGAAGCAGCGCCACATTTGAGTGGATCAAATTCAGCCAATGGTTTTCCAGTGATCCACATTTCGGTGAGTTGTTTCATCAAACAATCACTGATGGTGTCATCCGCTTCGGGAACCATCTCACCTTGAGCCCAGTACGCAATGGCAATTTGAATTTCCTGATCATCAAACATGCCATCGTTATTCAGATCCAGTGCCAGATGAAGGGGCCGGGCCTGAGGCATAGGAGAGGGTGATGGTGAAGGAGATGGGCCATTTGGAATAGTGATTTCCACTTCGGCTTGTCCAACTCCACCGTTACCATCGGGCACCACCACACGAAAGCTGTATTCATCCGGCGCACCGAAATTGACGACAATTTGATCCCCATTCACAGGATTGCCATTGTTATTGAACAAGCGTTCAAAATTATTCGGAATACCATCATTCAGATCGTTAACATACCACTCAAAGTTCAAAGGATTTAAAAAATCGCCATCTGGATCTTCTGCTACAGCGGTAAATGTGGCGGCAAAGATTGAGTTTTGATTATGACAAGCCTGCACATAGGTCAATGAAACAACGGGCGGCAAGTTGCCATTGGCCTGGGCGACAGTGAAGTTCACACTGGTCCAGCCAAGGATTTCATTGTTGCTGGAGATGCGCACTGCCATGGTATGTGGACCAATTTCTGGATCATCCCAAGTAACTTCCGTACAAGGCTGGTTACAGTTGGCAGCATCACCATTGTTGTTTGGATCATTGATTTCATCGGCATCATCATCCAGGAACCAATGGTAAAAAAGAATGGTTCCATTGGTGTTGTTGACAGTTGCGTTGAACGTCATTTCATCGGTCACTCTTGGATTGTTTGGGAAATAATCCAAGTCAATGGTCACTTCATTTTCCTGAGCCAATACGTTGAACGACCAACTGTATTCAGCTTCGTTCCCTAGTGAGTCTTCTGCAACAACAGTCACATTGGGAGAGCTATTGACACTCAACAGGCAAGGCGGGCTGGGCAAGTTGATAAAATCAATGTTTGCCAAATCTAAAGAGAATATGTTGTTGTTAAATTGAGCGCCAAAGCTGGTTTCAAAAAGTAATCCCGGACACTGGTCAATCGTCATTTTAAGCGAACTTGGGACGATAGAAGCGCCTGGTGCTGTGGTGGTCACTTCGACAGAAATTTCGGGAAGGGTGCCGGGGTCAATCGTAAATAACCCGGGTGTTGGTAAGGGATTTGCAAACTCAATCCCACCTTCTTCTTCACAGGTCACCTGAAATGCAGCAAAATTGCTATAAAACGGATTGGTGATCATTTGGCCTGGGCCGCGAACCTGTACAGAATAGCTGAGACCACATTCAAAATCATCCGGCACTTGAAAACGCAACTCATGATCGCCAATGTAAGTGGTGTTCAGTTCTAATCCTGATTCAGGATCGTTTGGGTTGCCTGCGAACAAAACCACAGACAACGCTTCTCCTTCAGTATTTTCATAAAATCCCGTATTTGGATCACCTGTGCCGATGACTCGAACTTCCGTACCAATAGGTCCGCTGCTCGGTTCCAGCCGATCAATTTCTGGGGCGGCTGGGATGGTGGGAATAATAAGCAAACACTGAATCTGAACAAGTTCAACATTGCTGAACTCAGGGACTTCAAAATCTGGTACGAGTGGGATCATCCTGTTAAAGAGCTGCAAGGGGAAAAACCCGCAACCTGTGTTTTCTGGAATCTGAAAGGTGAGTTCACCAGAATTTGAAATGTCTGCATTAAGGAACTGTCCATTAAAAATAACATCCGTTCCCGGAAAGAAATGACTAACGCCAAGAAAGCCTGAAACCGTTTGCGGCCTTTCAAACCCTGCCCCTCTTACTGTGACTTCGCCTCCTGCGAAAGCGAATGTTGGTGCCACTGAATCAATACGAAAAGGTGCTGGCCCAGGTTGTGAAGGTGGAGCGGGTTCGTTGGGTACATCCACAGTAAAGCTCCAGTCTTCAGATTCGGTAATGTCTCCGAAATCTGTTCTGGCACTTACGGAAACAGTCACAGTGCCGTTTGGAAGTTCACAACCCACATCTTCAAAGTCAACGGAAAAGACAACCGCAGTGTATAGCGACTGAACTGCACTTGAACCATTGTAGCGAACCCCTGTATCTCCGCCTTCGAAAGCGCCACCATTGGTATCACATCCACTGATGGTCATGATGATGCTGTCTCCAACCACTTGATCGGAATTGCTGAAGATTCGAATCGAAATGGTGGGTTGATTGTTTGACACGATATCCCCCGAGCCGGGGGTTCTTGAATCCGAATCAAAATCCGGTCCTACCAGTGGCCCTGCAAAAAGCAGTTCAAGTCCTATTTCGCCTTCGCTTCCCGAGTCACTGGCTATCGTCGAAAATGCTCCCACGCTGATCATCAGAAAAGCAAGCGCCAGACTATACAATATTTTATTCATAATTTGATGAAGGACAAACATTCTTTTCCCTTTCACTGAAGCACCAGCAATTTACTGAACTGACTTTGCCAGTGCCCATTTTCATTTTGGACGGTGACCACGTAGAGATATGTACCATTCGGCAGTCGTTGTCCATCGAGATTTTGCAGTCTGAAACGCAGACTAGAGCCAAAATTTTGTTGTTCCAATTGCAATTGACCATTCAGGTCAAACACTTGTATCTGAGTTGATATGGCGTTTCCCAACACATAAATTTCTCGTTCCATAGGATTGGGTGAAGACAAACGGATTGCGTTTGTTGATGGCATACTCAATGCAGTTGCCGAAGCTCGTTTGGCACTACAGGCAAGCGCATTGAACGACTCAATATTTGCCCCAGAAATCCATAGTCGCGTCAGCTCTTTCATCACACAATCGTTAATGATTTGGCTCGTCTCGGGAACGGTTTGTCCCTGGGTCCAGAATTTAATGGCCAATGCCAATTCGGGATCGTCCAACATCCCATTGGCATTGATATCAAGCTCCCGCGGAATATCTGATAATTCTGTCCCAGGGTTTGGTGTGGGTGATCCTGATGGGCCTAAATCAATAGTGATATCAACTTCAGCCTGTCCAATGCCTCCATTTCCATCTGGTACCACCACACGGAAACGATATTCATCCGAACGCGTAAAGGTAAGCGTGACTTCAAAGCCGCTCACAGGATTGCCATTGTTATCATTGAGCCGGAAGAAATTATTTTCAATGCCATCGTTTAAATCGTTGACATACCATTCCACATTCAAGGGATTGAGGAAATCGCCATCGGGGTCTACAGCATTTACAGAAAATGTTTCCACGGGAAAACCTGAAACAGCATCTATGGTACATAGTTGTGTTAAAGTCACTGTCGGCGGGTGATTGCCATTGGCTTGAGCAACATCAAATGCCACGGTATCGGTTGCCACATCTCCATTGCTGGTGATGACACGAACGGTCATTATGTGTGGGCCAACTTCGGGATCATTCCAAAGCACTTGAGTGCAAGGCTGATCGCAGTTCGGCACATCACCAAAACTGTCGAGATTATTGACTTCATCTGAATCATCATCAAGAAACCAATGGTACTCCACCGAAGTCACATACCCTGTGTTGCTAGCAAGGGCATCAAACGAGAGCACATCAACGACGCGTGGTTCAGATGGTGCAAATCCTAAACTGACCTCAAGTTCGAGTTCTGGCTCTGGCTCACATGGGTCAACAAAAAATGTCACAACATCACTTCGCTGATTGCCCAGAGAAAGCGGTCCATTATCTACCTGAATATCGACCTCGCCGCAAAATCCTTCCGGAATGTGAAAGGTCAATTCGGATTGACTATTTACCGCCGTGGAAACAGGCTCTCCATCAAACAACACACGTGATCCTGAAACTCGGAATTGCGATTGTGGAACATCAAAATTCCCTCCTTGAATAGTGACTTCAGTGCCGACAGGACCACTGGCAGGGGAGATATTTTCAATGCTTGGCCCTTGCCTCATTTTTGCCAAACACGTTATGACAGGAATGATGAACTCAACCGTATTGCTGTCAGATCGAAGGCGTGTTGTTGTCAAAAGACTTTCGTTGTGCACGTAAATAAGATGCGCCCCACAAGGTTGATCTGGAACAGTGAATTCTAAAGTTTCAGAATCATTGAATCTGGTTTCAATCGGATCACCATCGAAGAAAATTTGTGCTCCTTGAAAACGATTTAGCAGGGTAGGCTCTGCGAAGTTGGCACCATGGATCTTGATTTTCGTGCCTGGATTACCACTTGTATCAGATAAGCCTTCAATCACTGGCCCTTGTAAAAAAGGTGGTAAAGGCTGGTTTAGAATGTTCACCGAAAACGCCCAAGTGTCTGTATTGAACAAAGCATCATCGTCTGCTCCAGTACCAGCTCGAACTTGGACATTTATTTCTCCATTGCTCAAGGTACAGCCAACCTCTTTCAAATCGACGCCAAAGGTTAAACCAATGGTAACGCCACCAGGGGTACGCTCTTTGTCTTTGATAAAAGCACCGTGATTGTCCACAGTGAAATACGTTCTTCCCGGCACCGCCCCTTGAGGGGCACAACCATCGATCCACATTCGCAGCAAATCTTCATTGACAAAGGAATGCTCTGTGGTCACTTTGATAGAAATGATAGGTTGCCTCTCATCAATGGTGCTGCCAGGCGAAGGTGATTTGTCTTCGAAACTGGGAGGGGTCGGTTGCCCAGGGATAGGCAAAAAAAGAGATTCTGGATCGACTATTGAAGTTTGTGCAAGTGCTGAAAAATTCAAACCAATTAACATGGCTCCGAAAAGCAAACTCATAAGCATTGTTTTTTTATACAAATTAGACATAAGGCTTCCCTCCTTAGTTCAGTACCAGCAATTTGTGCACTTGACTGCGCCAAAGCCCATTTGAAGTTTGCGCTGTGACCACATAGAAATAAGTACCATTGCTCAATCGTTCCCCATGTTGGTCTTGCAGGCCGAATCGCAATGTTGGGCCAAAGTTTTCTTGCGAAAGTTTCAGTTGACCACTCAAGTCAAACAGGTCGATGCGGACTGTCATCACATGTCCCAACACACGGAATTCGCGTTCCATGGCATTAGGAGAAAACAGCTGGATTGCATTTACCATACTCAAATGTGCCAACTGAATAGACGACAAAGGCCGTGTGCTGGTGCATTTCAATTCGTTGAAGCCTGACAAAGGTTTTCCAGCGATCCATGTTTCTGTCAGTTGTTTGATCAAACAATCATTGATGACGGCATTTGATTCAGGGACCCTTTCGCCATTGGCCCAATATGCAATTGCAATTTGAATTTCAACATCGTTGATAAAATCATCTTTGTTTAAATCCAATGCCAGATGAATTGGCATCACTTGCGGAGATGGTGAAGGAGAAGGAGATGGCGACGACCCTGAAGGCGTTGCCACATCAATTTCCGCTTGCCCAAAATTACCCTGGCCATCCGGCACAATCACGCGGATGCGATACCCTGCTGGATCAGGCTGACCAAAGCTGACTGTGATTTCATCACCAAAGATAGGATTGCCACTGCCGTTGAACAGACGCTCGAAGTTGGCTTCAATGCCGTCATTGAGATCATTGGCATACCACTCAAAGTTTAATGGATTGAGTGTGTCACCGTCAGGGTCTACAACCTCAACAATCAGTCTGACTGAATACACCGCACCTGGAATCGGTGAGATTGGCTCCAGCATCAAATTTACTGATGGTGCTTGGTTAGGCACTTCCTCCTCATCACCTTCACAAGGCTCGGTGATGCTGAAAGGCCTTTGGTTGCTTAACAGCTCTGGGTCACCAGGGTTACGAACCTGAATAAATCTCAATCCGCAGGTGCTGCCCAAAGGAATTTCAAAGCGAAGGTTGGTGTTGTCCACGAAATCGGATTCAATGACTGCACCACCAAACAGAATTTCTGAATCTTCTTTAAAACCAGAACCATGCACAATCACGATGCTGCCAGGATTTGCACTGTTGCCAGGGAACACATCATTGATCTGAGGCCGAATCGTAAACGGTGGTGGTTGCACCACACACAAAACAGGAAACTCTATGGTATTGCTAATGGCACCAGGATTTCGGAATCGGGTGTTTATTAAATTGGGATTTTGGACTTCAATCGTATGTGCACCGCACTCGGCATCATCCGGTACGGTGAACGTCACTTCGTGAATGTTGTTCACCGTGGTCTCAACCGCAACCCCATCGAACAACACCACTGAAGGATTGATCAACCCAGGCAGTGGCGAAGGCACACGAAAGCCTGTGCCTGTAATCGTAACCTCTACCCCTGGGCCGCCTGACCCTGGTGTGATTGAAGTAATGGCCAAAGGTTCAGGTTCTGGTTGTTCTTCAGTTGGCGGTGGCAGTGGAGATTCTGATAAAGATGCTTTTCGTTGTGAACTGTTGCCATCCGTGATGCGTTCACTGGACGCCTGATGATCAACCGGCTCCCCAGCATCTTCGCCAAGCCCGATGCTGCTGAGGTGTTCACCAACCGCATCCTCATACGTGAGTGACAGCGTCCATTCGCAGGTAAAGCAGAAAGGCACCCATGTCAGATCAAGGGTGACACTCACATCCAGGCCAGAGAAAAACAGCTTTTCAAAATCGTAAGCCACCTCAGCCGCATCCTGCATCGTCATACCATTGGCCCAATTCTGCATAAACACAATGGGGCTGAGCAGCGTGTAATAGTTCAATTGATCAGGCGCATTCACAGATAAAGCGCCCAGTTCCAAAAACACATCATTAAAATCCTTGCCACCGCAGTTGACAAGATACACGCCGTTTAAGCGCATTGGCTCACCATTGTTGATCGTGCGGAAATCATCGACACCATAAGGGCGTGTAAAAAAACCACTACTATTAAAACTGTCCGAAAAAGCGACATAGGGACCATCGGGACAGGCTGCATCTTCGAGATTATTAAACCCGTATGGCCCCCTGCCGCACCCATGAAGATTGATGAGTAAATCTATGAAATAACCTTCATTATGAAGGTTCTCTAAAGTTTGTTTGAAATTGTCGAAGGTGGCATCGTCATCGGCCAGCACTTCCACACGGTCGTAATGTGGCTCGGCAATTTGTCGCAAACATTCGGCCACAAAGGCTTCTCCAAATCGTTCGCGAAAGATGGGCAGTGGGTCAACATTGTCTTCGCGACTTTGCTTCAACGTGGCCCCAATGCCTTCAGACAAATCTGCCAAACAACGATTGAGCCCTACGGTAGAATCATCAGAGTTATCCGCCAGCATGTTGAACATGCCCCCAAACACTTCATCAGCGACAAAAGACACTGCCTCTCCAACCGTATCAATCAGGCCCTGAAGTTCTTCTGGTGCATCAACTAAATCTGACATATTGAACCCAGTAAGGGCTTCAAAGAAATCAGAAAACGTCACGCTAAAGGATTGTTGTGTGTTGTCATCCACCACAATCAACATGGCAGTGGGCGGCTTTTCCTGTGAAAGTGCTGTGGGAACCAACGGTCCGAAAAACGCCAGGATGAAAAAACCTGCGGTCAACGTGAGCCATCTCAAACGGTCAATGGTCACAAGTACCCCCTTGTCATTTGAAACACCGTGAACAACTTACCCCATGTAAAAAGCCTCACGGCGCTTGATCTTCTAAACAAAAGCCTAATTTTGAAGCGTGAGGAAAACGTGAGGTGAGCACCTCACGTTTGACCAAAATTCATTTCTGAACGAGATTTGGCCTATAATCATTACCAGTTCACAAGGGACTGAAGGTGAAGATGCCTGGGGTAAAAATTTCTCTGTTGGGAGGCTTTCAATTAAAAGTCGATCAACAGATCATATCAAGATTGGAAAGTCGTAAAGTTGAATCCTTATTGGCTTTTCTCGTAAAAAATCAGGATCGGCCCCACTCACGCGAGGTCTTGGTCGGCATGTTTTGGCCCGACATGCCTGAAACTAAAGCCAAAGCAAATTTACGCCGTGGCCTTTACGTCATCCGCAAGGCTTTGGGAGCTCATCAAGACGATTTACTGACCGAAAGTAACCAAGTTCAATTCAACCCAGAAAGTGCCGCTTGGTTGGATGTGCACGTGTTCCAGCAAAGCTTATTTCAAATCAAACACGCATCTGACCTGGAAAAAGCAAACCAGCTTGAACAAGCGGTTGCTTTGTATCGCGGCCCTTTTATGGATGGCTATTACGACGATTGGTTGCTTGAAGAACAACAACAACTTTCAAACACTTATCTCAATGCGTTAGAACAATTGAGCGATTGTCAGGCCGCATTGGGTCACTATGAAAAAGCGATTGAATCCTGTCAGCAATTGCTTGCCCTTCAACCCACACATGAAAGTGCCTATCGGCAGAAAATGAACTTTCACTATCACTTGGGTCAGCAGCAACAGGCCATCCAAACATACCAGGCCTGCAAATTGACGCTGCAACAGTGGGACGTTCAGCTCACACCTGAAACCCAACACCTTTATGAGCAAATTCTCAAACATGAAGTCCCTGTCGCCAAGCGAGTGACGTCAAACAATTTACCTCAACAACTGACCAAATTTGTAGGGCGTATTGAAGAGCTTGTCCAAATTGAAAAATTATTAAATAACGATGAATGTCGAGTTTTGAGCCTGATTGGTCCTGGTGGCATTGGCAAAACCCGTTTGGGCATCCAGGCTGCTTCTCAGGTATTGGATCAATTCGAAGATGGTGTTTATTTCATTTCTTTAGTGGATATCGATTCCGAAGCACTGATGATGACTTCAATGGCAGATGTGTTGGGATTAAGTTTTCTTCCTGGCGTGCCACCAAAGCAACAACTGATCGATTATGTTCGTAGAAAAAAACTCCTGCTTTTGTTAGACAACTTTGAACACTTAATCGAAGGTGCGCTTATTCTGGCTGAAATGCTGGAACAATCAGCACAAGTTAAAACCTTGGTGACCTCGCGTGAAAGTCTCAAACTTCAAGGCGAATGGGTGCTGGACATTACCGGTCTGACTATTCCTGAATCAGATTCAACAACCATTGAAGACTACAGCGCTGTGTCCCTGTTTCTGAACAGTGCGCGCCGAATTCATTCAAGCTTTGTACTTTCAGAAAATGAGCGGCCTCACTTGATTCAAATCTGCCAGTTAATCCAGGGCATTCCGCTTGCATTAGAGCTTGCCGCCACCTGGGTGCGTGTGCTGTCTTGTAAGGAAATCGCCTTAGAAATTCAACAAAATTTGGATTTCCTCTCAACCTCATCTGAAACTTTGCCGGAGCGTCATCAAAGTCTTCAAGCGGTGTTTGAGTATTCATGGACGTTGTTGTCGAAAGAGGAACGTCTGGTGCTAAAGCGTCTCTCTGTTTTTCAGGGCGCATTTCGCAAAGAGGCGGCTGAGGTTGTGGCTGAAGCTTCAGTATCGGTGCTATTAGGATTGCTGTACAAATCATTGTTAAAGCGAAATCATGTAGGGTTATACGAATTGCTTGATGTGGTGCGTCAATATGCATTGGCCAAATTAGAAAAATCTTCCAAGGAATTGACCAGCACGAAATCGCTTCAAAGTCAGTATTATGCCGAGTTTGTTTCTCAAAGAACCCACGATTTAAAAGGCGGCCGGCAGATCGAAACACTCAGCGCGTTTGCCAATGAGATTGGCAATATTCGCGCAGGATGGGAATGGTCTGTAACTCAAAGCAATGATGAAGAAATAGACAAATACCTCGAAGGCTTGTTTTTGTTTTTCGATATGAAGGGATGGTTTGAAGACGGAAAGGTAACTTTCAGCGCCGTGATTGATCAGGCTTCAGAAAACAAATCAGCACTGATTTCCAAAATAATGAGTCGACAGGCCATGCTTTACGAACGATCCAATCAACTCGATGAAGCAAAAGCCATGCTCGTAAAAGCACTGAAACAAACACAAGAAATAAACCAACCTGAAGAAGTTGCCTTCACCCTTAATGCTTTGGGAACTGTTGAAGATATTTTAGGGAATTATGAAGATGCTGAACAGGCTTTTGAGAAAAGTCTTCAACTTTATCAGAATAGCTCAGACAAGTGGGGGCTTGCCCGGGTGTTGATCAACTATGGCATCCTTCATTGGGAAAAGGGTCATTATGATCAAGCCAAAATTTATTATCAGCAAAGCCTCCAACTGTGCGAGCAGTTCAAAGATCAATGGGGCATTGCCAGAGCGTACAACAACTTAGGCGGAGTGGCTTATGCTCGCAACGAGTACCAAGAAGCCAACGATTGGTATCAAAAAAGCTTGGAAGCTTATGAGATCATCGGCAACTGGTGGGCAAAATCCAACGTATTAAACAACTTGGGGGCCGTTGCCAACGGACTTAAAGATTATGAAACAGCCAAACACTTTCATAAACAAAACATTGACTGGTGTGAGCAAATGGGTGACCAGGAAGGCATTGCCTACGCTTTAAAAAACTTGGGCGATATCGAATGTCATTTGCAGCTTTATGAAGCGGCTGACCAACATTATCATCAGGCACTCACCTATGCATATCAATCAGAGGTAGCATCTTTTCAATTGGAATGCTTGATTGGCTTTGCCATGCTTACTATAAAATCCGGCTCAAAAGAATCAGCATTACCATTCATCCAGGTGGCACTCCATCACCCCGCTGCCTTTCAAGATGCGAAAGACAGGGCAAAGCAACTGCTGGATGAAGCAAATCTTTCATTGCCAAAAAGCCCAAAAATTTTCAACCCAGAACAAGTTTTAGAAACATTGATCCAATCAATTTTAGGTTGTGTCGCAAAAAATCCTTAGACTGTTTAAATGGCGTTAGTTTCAATCAGAGATCATCAATTGAATGCTCGTTAGTATCTACAATATTCAACTACCAAGATCTAGAAGAAATGGGACTGGGCGGAGCTTGAAGATTGATCATTCTCCAGTCAATCGTTGGGTGATGGATGATTCATAGCCTGTCGCTCTACAAAAGCGCTGACCACTAAAAGCTATTAAGTCGAGCAAAGTGAAAAATGACCATGGATCAAAGTGCTGGCCTTAGTAAGGTACCCTTAAATGATATGGCACGTTGTCTTTGGCTCATCATGCAATTTACTCCTCCCTACCAAAAGGAAAGGCGGCAAGATGACCTTACAACGCAAAATGTTTGATGGGAAAGCCTGAATCTCACCTGTGCAAAAGCTGACTCCAGTCCACCACAAACTGAAGCCAAGCAAAAGGTGGTCAAAGCTATAGCGCTCAAGCAACGGCAACCTAGAGGCACCAGATAAGAAGTACTGTTCAAGATTTAGACGAAGATTAAGGCTCGCCAACTTGTTCAAATAAGTCGGCCTCGCTTTCAAAGATAGTCATCAAATGTGCCATAAAGGGCATTTGCCTGCTGCCTTCAGGTGTATTGATCACACGGATTCGACAAAGCCTTTCAACATCGTTGCCATCACCATCATCGGTCAAGTCTGTTTGTTCCACCACGGCGATGGTGTCTTTGGGCACCCCGCGAATATCGCCAAGATATCGCAATTGTGCATCAATCTTAAGCGTGCGAAACTCATTTTTTTCCATATCCCCATTGTATGGGAAATTGTGCGCGTTGACGATCCACTCACCAACTAAGGAGACAGCATATCAATAGCAGCCAACCGCTCAGTCCAATCACCAGTGAAGATATCCAAGCCCTGAAATTATGGTTCAGACCCCATCGCGACAATTCGCACAATGACGCTCGGACCTTTGAGGAATACGTGGGCCTCATCCAAAGTGCTTTTGACAACAACAATCAATCCTTTCTGAAAAATGCGCTTCGATTCTTTGGAAAAATTAGTGAGTCAGGGTTTGAGAAAATTAATGCTGTGAGCGATCTCACTTATTTGACCACTGCGGTGAAATAAACGTCGAAGTAGCAAAAGGACACCCTCATAAAGAGTGTCCTTTTGCTACTTTAATAGCGTTGTTCCATATTAGGGCTGTGCCTTTTGGAAAAGTCGAAACCTTTCATGTTAAAATCTTCAATATGGACTTAATTGGTTTTGAAACTGTTAGCGAAGCATTGGATAATGATTTTTGTATTTGGTTCGTTGGTTGGACGGATGGGGTAGGTAATTTTAAAATTTTTTCCAATCAAGACACTTATTGTTTTGCATATGAAATGTCTGTCAACAGAGCCGATCTGCAAACGCTTGAATATATTCAAGCGCATTTAAAAATTGATGTGCTCAGACAAAACAAACTCTCGCCCGAAGACGAAATGTATTACCAATTTAAAATTTCTGACGAAAGAGAAATTGCCAAACTGATTGTTATTTTTGAGGAATACTCGCTTAAAACACGCTCAAAAGGCACCCAATTCAATATCTGGCAAGAAGCTTTTTACTTCAACCTTCATCAAGCTGAAAAAAATCATTCATTTAAAGAAAACATGTCTGACTATATAAATCAACTCGTACAAGCTCAGCAAAAACCAACTATCTTGTTACAAAAACACAAAAGAAAAAAGGATATGCCCGTTCCCGAAAACCAACTGTCTTTGTTTCAGAAAATCGGTTTCGTCAAAGGAAATAATATTCATAAAAAGTAATTTCCCCAATGACCTTTACCCCCTTAACACGAAACTCCGTCTATATAAGAAAAGTATTTTTTGATAAAATTATCGGCATTATCAAACCATTTCACCGAAAAAATCCAGTTCACTCGAGTAGAAAACAAACGATTTCTTAAAATAGAATTGTAAAAACAATAGAATCGCTGAGATACAAAGTTGACTGAATTTAAAAATAACTGGCTTGTAACCCGCCCTATTTAACCTATCAACATTAGGTTTCTTGAAATCTGTCGTATCAGACATTTCATTAGTTATGGATTCACAACAAAAAAAGGTCTAAAAATCTTATTACAAGGCATAATCCTTTTAAAAGTTTTGAAGGATGATTTAGACATCAAAGTTTGCGATGGCTTTGGGGTCTAGCGCTCACTGAAATTCTTCAGTGAAGTGGTTTGAAAATGCTAACAAAATTATCAAAAATTGTATTTCTTGTATGGGGCTTTTGTGCCTTGATGCTTGGTTGGAGCTTGTTGTGGTCATCAACCGTTGCTGGTGGTGGTGGTGGTATGCAAAGTGAGTCATCTATGCCCACCAAAGAGGCCTTGGCTTGGGGATTGCAAAAGATTGAAGCACCTCAAGCTTGGGAAACCACGCAAGGGAGTCATGAAATTGTGGTTGCCGTGATCGACAGCGGCATTGACCGAAACCATCCGTCGTTGAACGAACGTATGTGGGTTAACAGTGCAGAAATTCCTAGCAATCAAATTGATGATGATCATAATGGTTTTGTCGACGACATCCACGGTTGGGATTTTCGAGATCGTGATGCGGATGTTTTGGATGGAAGTCCGATTCATGCCCATGGCACGATGATTGCCGGTGTGATTGCTGCCAATGCCGATGCTTCCGGTATGGTCGGGGTGGCTCCTCAAATTCGTTTGATGGACTTGAGGATTCTTAATTCTAAGAACCAATTTCTCAAAGCGGATTGGCCTCGCTTTGCTGAGGCCATTCGTTATGCGCTAAACAATGGAGCCGATGTCATCAACCTGAGTGTTTATTCAAAACAAACTCCATCAGAAGAATTTCATCAAGCCATTCAAGAGGCGGTTGCTCAAGGGGTGACCGTGGTGGGGATTGCGGGCAATCAGACATCACATGTCCAATATCCAGGTAAATATGAAGAAATTATCGCTGTGGCTGCCACAGACAGCAATGATAGAGCTGCTTATTTTAGCAATTTTGGCCCAGAAGTGGACATCGTTGCCCCTGGGGTCGATATCCCCACGCTTCTGCTCAATGGCCGCAAAGGGATGGTTTCTGGCACCTCCTTTTCTGCCGCCCATGTTTCGGGCGTGATTGCGCTGATGCTGTCCGTTGACCCCACGCTAACGGTCTCACACATCCGTGAACTTCTTTCGGATGTGGCTCAAGATCTTGGCCAACCTGGCCATGATGCACGTTATGGCAATGGACGCATCAATGCTGCCGCTTTGATTGAACAATTGAATTAATTCTTTACAGCATATTTGACTCAGAAATACAAAACGGATGCAAGAAGCTTCTTGCATCCGTTTTGTTAATTTTAGCTGAGTTAGCTTGAAACGCGGATTCGAGCAATCAATTGTTGCGTTTCGTCACCAAAATCCACGAACAATTCATATAACCCTGGTTCCAAAGTGGTTGTGTCCAGATCAAACACATATTCGCCTGTGTTTTGATTGAAGATAAACGGTAATGCATCCTGTACTTCAGTGAGCGTTTCTCGACCATTTTCAATTGTAACCCGCACGATGGACAAGGTTGGTGTGGCATTGGTGACGAGATTGCCATCCACGTCTGTTAACTGGAAGCGCAACAGATTGGTCAATCGTACTGAGTTGGTGGCCTTCGGCGTCCCGTTGATGCGATTGCCATCGGCATCCAAGCCGTTGATGTTCTGGCCATCGTTGGTCAACCAGTTAAGGTCAAGGTCACGTGCGATTGGATCGAGTCGCTCCATTGTGGCATAAGGCGGATTGCCTGTGGCCCCGCTGCCTGCTGGCCATATATCCAAGTCGCGGTTGGCGGTGTCCACCAAACGACCTTCAGCATCGCGTAATACCAATTTTCCGCCACTGTCTGGCAATGCTTCATTGAAGATGAGGTCTGCTGGCACATCGGCAACCGTGTCGTTGTCATCGCGTTCGAGCAGATAGAAACCATCAGGATCAATGAAGCCATTCAGCTCAATGATTGAAACGATATTGTCTTCATCATCAGTGACAGTTAAGGTCCAGTTATTGAAGTTAATGGGTTCGTTGCTAATGTTTCTTAGTTCGATCCATTCATCGTTTTCGCTGGCTGCGGTGCCGAACCAAGCAACTTCGTTTATCACCACTTGGGCAAAAATGGCAGACAAGGAATTTTCACGTTTTGGCGTACCATTGATGGTGTTTCCATCGGCATCCAAACCGTTGCGGTTGACACCATCGTTGCTTTGCCAGTTTTCATCAGTGTCTCGAGCAATAGGGTTGTTGCGCTCCATCGTCGCCACAGGTGGCGCACCATTGCGTGTGGTTCCAGCAGGCCAAATACCTAAATCGCGATTGGCCGTATCGATCAAATTGCCCTCAGGATCGCGCAAGATAAGCGTCCCTTGGAAGTCTGGCAATGCTTCGCTGAAGAGCAGGTCTGCAGGGATGTTACTCACCGTATCATTGTCGCCACGTTCTAACAGGAAGAACCCGTTAGGCAGCAATATGCCATTGAGTTCGATGATGGTGATCGTGTCATTGATGTTGTCAATCACAGTTAAGGTCCAGCCATCCAAGCTCACTGGCGTGGTGCTGTTGTTCTTAAGTTCAATCCATTCATCTGAAGCATCAGCAGACGTACCGAACCAAGCCACTTCGTTGATAACCACATCTAGGGTCGGTTCTTCAACTGCACCACCACCACCAGCGAACAAGGCCAAGAAGCGCACGTCGTAAGTGTGAATCACGGTGGTCTCGTTGCCACACGTGTCTACGGCAGTGACGAAGAACGAATTGCCACCTGGGTTGGTGGTGTCAATCGGTTGACCCACCTGCGTGGTGAAGGTGACTGTGGCGATGCCGTTGGCATCGCTGACATTCCAATTGGCCAGCACGAATTCATTGAGATCAAAAACTGCACCATCGGCTGGTGAGTCAATCTGAACGTTTGGCGGCGTTTGATCAAGCTGACAAATCAGGGCTGGATCAAATGGCGTTCTTACTGTTTCGTCAGCACTGGCATCGGCGGAATTGCCATCATCATCTTCAACCCTCACTGTGACAATGTTGGTCAGATTCGTGCTGAAGGTGTCTGGCGCTGTGCCAATGAAGGTACACACAGAAGAGCCGTTTGGCGCAATGGTGCCTAGCGTACATTGGCTCACAGGGATCACACCTTCGATATCGTCAAACACGCTGACAATATCCACCGCTTCGCTGGTGTTGTTTTCTATCAACACCGTGTAAGTGACCGTGATGCCTGGATTTGGCGTGGTGATGTTGGCTGTCTTGGTCACCGTGATTTGTGGCAAAACGTCCGGCACTTCTACCGTAGAGGTATCTGTAGTTTCGGTGCTGTTACCATCATCGTCGCTGACGTTGACCGTAATGATATCCGTTTCAGATGAATCGTCATCGTTGATGATTCTGCCACTGAAATTACACGTAATCGACCCGTTGGCCGGAATTGTTGTAGACGAACAGTTGCCTGTAGTGACCACATGGATGTCGTCGCTGATCGAATCCAACGTCAAGTCTTCATCGGTTGGATTGGTGATCGTGACACGGAACGGCACGTTGGCGTTTGGCCCTGATGCGGTTTCCGTATCCGAGAACGTGCTGTCACCATTGGCATTATTGTCTTTGCTCACAATGATTTCAGGCAAGATGTCTGGCGTGGTCACCACAGAGGTGTCCGTTTCAGATGCCGTGTTGTCGTCATCATCGCTGACTTCGACGGTCACAGTATTGGTTTCGGTGGCGTTATCATCCGAAGTAATCGTGCCTGTGAAGTTACACGTGATGGAGCCATTGGCTGGAATCGTCGGCGCTGAACAGTCATTGACATCGGTTGTATGGATGTCATCACTGATCGAATCCAACGTTAACGCTTCATCCGTGTTGTTCGTAATCGTAACGCGGAATGGCACGTCTACACCACCAGCTGATGCACTTTCAGTATTGGAGAAGGTGTTGTCGCCGTTGGCATTGTTTTCTTTCACCACGGTGATGTCCGGCAAGATGTCTGGTGTGGTCACTGTAGACGTGTCCGTTTCAGACGTACTGTTGTCATCATCATCACTGACTTGTACCGTGATTGTGTCCCGTTCACTGGCGTTGTCACCAGAAGGTGTTGGACCAGTGAACGTACAGATGATGGAACCGTTGGCCGGAATCGTAGTGGATGAACAATCGTCCACATCTGTGGTGTGAACATCATCGCTAATCGAATCCAACGTCAGTTCTTCATCTGTGTTGTTCGTGATCGTCACCTGGAAGTCCACTGTATCGCTTGTGGCTTCTTCGGTGTCACTGAACGAATTGTCACCATCAGCATCATTATCTTTACTCACCGTGATATCTGGTGTGATATCCGGCGTATTCACCGTAGATGTGTCTGTACCAGAAGTAGTATTTTCATCATTATCACTGACGTTCACAGTAATTGTGTCCATCTCAGACGCATCGTCATCGTTGGTGATCGTGCCGGTGAAGTTACAGGTGACAGAACCATTCGCAGGAATCGTTGTAGATGTACAGTCATTGACGTCTGTTTCATGAATGTCATCACTGATTGAATCCAACGCCAGTTCTTCGTCTGTGTTGTTCGTGATCGTCACACGGAACGGCACATCCACGCCTGGCCCACTTGCAGTTTCAATATCGCTGAAAGTGTTGTCGCCATTGGCGTCATTATCTTTACTCACCGTGATATCCGGTTCAATGTCTGGCGTGTTGACGATAGACGTGTCCGTACCAGAAGTGGAGTTGTCATCGTCATCGCTCACCTGAACCGTGATGGTGTCCTCTTCAGAAGCATTGTCATCGCTGATGATTGTGCCACTGAAGTTACAGGTGATCGAGCCATTGGCTGCAATTGTCGTGGATGAACAATCGTTGACATCCGTGCTGTGGATATCATCGCTGATGGAATCCAACGTCAAATCTTCATCCGTATTGTTCGTAATCGTCACGCGGAACGGCACATCCACACCACCGGCCGATGCGGTTTCAGTGTCATTGAAGCTGTTGTCACCATTGGCATCGTTTGACTTGGTCACCGTGATGTCCGGTGTAATGTCTGGTGTGTTCACCGTAGAAGTGTCCGTGCCAGATGTTGTATTGCTGTCGTCATCACTCACCTGAACCGTGATGGTGTCCTCTTCAGACGCATTGTCATCGCTGATGATTGTGCCACTGAAGTTACAGGTGATCGAGCCATTGGCTGCAATTGTCGTGGATGAACAATCGTTGACATCCGTGCTGTGGATGTTGTCGCTGATGGAATCCAACGTCAATTCTTCATCCGTATTGTTCGTAATCGTCACGCGGAACGGCACATCCACACCACCGGCCGATGCGGTTTCAGTGTCATTGAAGCTGTTGTCACCATTGGCATCGTTTGACTTGGTCACCGTGATGTCCGGTGTAATGTCTGGTGTGTTCACCGTAGAAGTGTCCGTGCCAGATGTTGTATTGCTGTCGTCATCACTCACCTGAACCGTGATGGTGTCCTCTTCAGACGCATTGTCATCGCTGATGATTGTGCCACTGAAGTTACAGGTGATCGATCCATTGGCTGCAATTGTCGTGGATGTACAGTCATTGACGTCTGTCTCATGAATGTCATCACTGATTGAATCCAACGTCAATTCTTCATCTGTGTTGTTCGTAATCGTCACGCGGAATGGCACGCTCACGCCACCGGCCGATGCGGTTTCGGTGTCATTGAAGCTGTTGTCACCATTGGCATCGTTTGACTTGGTCACCGTAATGTCCGGTGTAATGTCTGGTGTGTTGACGGTAGACGTATCCGTACCAGAGGTGGAGTTGTCATCGTCATCGCTCACCTGAACCGTGATGGTGTCCTCTTCAGAAGCATTGTCATCGCTGATGATTGTGCCACTGAAGTTACACGTGATAAAGCTATTGGCCAGAATCGTGGTCGATGAACAATCGTTGACATCCGTGCTGTGGATGTCGTCACTGATGGAATCCAACGTGAGATCTTCATCCGTATTGTTCGTAATCGTCACTCGGAACGGCACGTTCACGCCACCGGCCGATGCAGTTTCAGTGTCATTGAAGCTGTTGTCACCATTGGCATCGTTGGATTTCACCACGGTGATATCCGGCGTGATGTCTGGCGTATTCACGGTTGACGTGTCTGTGCCAGAGGTGGAGTTGTCATCGTCATCGCTCACCTGAACCGTGATGGTGTCCTCTTCAGAAGCATTGTCATCACTGATGATTGTGCCACTGAAGTTACACGTGATAAAGCTATTGGCCAGAATCGTGGTCGATGAACAATCGTTGACATCCGTGCTGTGGATGTCGTCACTGATGGAATCCAGCGTCAAATCTTCATCCGTGTTGTTCGTAATCGTCACACGGAACGGCACGCTCACGCCACCGGCCGATGCAGTTTCAGTGTCATTAAAGCTGTTGTCACCATTTGCATCGTTGGATTTCACCACGGTGATATCCGGCGTGATGTCTGGCGTATTCACGGTTGACGTGTCTGTGCCAGATGTTGAGTTTTCATCATCATCGCGGACGTTGACTGTGATGGTGTCTTCTTCAGAGGCATCGTCATCATTGATAATCGTGCCACTGAAGTTACACGTGATAAAGCTATTGGCCGGAATTGTGGTCGATGAACAGTCGTTGACATCCGTATTGTGGATATCATCGCTGATTGAGGTCAACGTTAAATCTTCACTTGTGTTGTTCGTAATCGTCACACGGAACGGCACGCTCACGCCACCGGCCGATGCAGTTTCAGTGTCATTAAAGCTGTTGTCACCATTTGCATCGTTGGATTTCACCACGGTGATATCCGGCGTGATGTCTGGCGTATTCACGGTTGACGTGTCTGTGCCAGATGTTGAGTTTTCATCATCATCGCGGACGTTGACTGTGATGGTGTCTTCTTCAGAGGCATCGTCATCATTGATAATCGTGCCACTGAAGTTACACGTGATAAAGCTATTGGCCGGAATTGTGGTCGATGAACAGTCGTTGACATCCGTATTGTGGATATCATCGCTGATTGAGGTCAACGTTAAATCTTCACTTGTGTTGTTCGTAATCGTCACACGGAACGGCACGTTCACGCCACCAGCTGATGCAGTTTCGGTGTCATTGAAGCTGTTATCACCATTGGCATCGTTGTCTTTGCTGACCGTGATGTCTGGTGTGACGTCTGGTGTGGTGACGGTGGATGTGTCCGTCTTGGTGTCTTCGTCGCCATCGCCATCACGTACCACCACAGTAACTGTGTCGGTTTCAGAGGCATTGTCATCGTTGACAATCGTACCTGTGAAAGTACAGCTCGTAGAAGAATTTCCAGCAAGGGATTGTCCTTGCAAACTGTCACAACTGCTGCCTGTGATGCTGTGGATGTCGTCATCGATGGACACGATGGTCACAGCCTCACTGGTGGTATTGGTAATGGTCACTTTAAAGGTGACAGAAGCACCAGCATTTGGTGCTTCTTCAGTGTCACTGAAGGTGGTATCACCGTTGGCATCGTTGTCTTTTTGCACTGTAATGCTTGGCAATGTATTTGGTGTGGTCACTTTAGACGTGTCTGTTTCGGTCAAACTGTTGTCATCATCATCGCTCACTTGAACCGTGATGGTATCGATCTCATCCGTGTTGCTGGTGGATGGAGCCGGCCCACTGAAGTTACAAGTGATCGAACTATTCGCCAGAATGGTCGTGGATGAACAGTCGTTGACATCTGTTGTGTGAATGTCGTCGCTGATTGAATTCAACGTTAAGTCTTCATCTGTGTTGTTGGTGATGACCACTCTAAACGGCACGGTAGCACCTAAGCTCAATGCAGTTTCTTCATCTGAGAAGCTGTTGTCTCCATCTGCATCATTCACCTTACTGACGGTGATGTCTGGCGTGATGTCTGGTGTGGTCACTGTAGATGTGTCTGTGCCTGATGTAGAGTTGTCGTCATCGTCGCGCACATTAACTGTGATTGTATCTACTTCGGAGGCATCGTCATCGTTGACAATGTTGCCGCTGAAGTTACACGTAATTGATCCATTAGCAAGAATCGTGCTAGATGAACAGTCATTGACATCTGTTGTATGGATATTGTCGCTGATTGAGGTCAACGTCAAATCCTCATTTGTGTTGTTGGTAATCGTGACACGGAACGGCACACTCACGCCACCAGCTGATGCTTGTTCAGAATCGTTAAAGCTGTTGTCACCATTGGCATCGTTGTCTTTGCTGACCGTGATGTCCGGCGTGATGTCCGGTGTATTGACTGTAGATGTGTCTGTGCCTTGAGCAGTGTTTTCATCATCGTCTCGGACGTTGACCGTAATGGTGTCAATTTCAGAAGCGTTGTCATCGTTGATGATTGTGCCGCTGAAGTTACACGTAATCGAATCATTGGCTAGAATCGTGGTCGATGAGCAATCGCTCAAGCCTGTGGTGTGAACGTTGTCACTGATAGAGGTCAACGTCAAATCCTCATTTGTGTTGTTGGTAATCGTGACACGGAACGGCACACTCACGCCACCAGCCGATGCAGTTTCGGTGTCGCTAAAGCTGTTGTCACCATTGGCATCGTTGGACTTCACCACTGTGATATTTGGTGTGATGTCCGGTGTGGTCACCGTGGAGGTGTCTGTGCCTTGAGCCGTGTTTTCATCATCATCACGTACCTGAACGGTGATCGTATCTGTTTCAGAGGCATCGTCATCATTAACAATGGTGCCACTGAAGTTACAGGTGATTGATCCATTAGCAAGAATCGTGCTAGATGAACAGTCATTGACATCTGTTGTGTGGATGTTGTCACTAATGGAAGTCAACGTGAGGTTCTCATCTGTGTTGTTGGTAATCGTGACACGAAATGGCACACTCACACCGCCTGCTGATGCTTGTTCAAAATCGTTAAAGCTGTTGTCACCATTGGCATCGTTGTCTTTACTGACTGTGATGTCCGGCGTGATGTCCGGTGTAATGACTGTAGAAGTATCTGTGCCTTGAGCAGTGTTTTCATCATCGTCTCGGACGTTGACCGTAATGGTGTCAATTTCAGAAGCGTTGTCATCGTTGATGATTGTGCCGCTGAAGTTACACGTAATCGAATCATTGGCCAGAATCGTCGTGGATGAACAATCGTTGACATCCGTTGTGTGAATGTTGTCGCTGATGGACGTTAGCGTAAGGTCTTCATCAGTGTTGTTCGTAATCGTGACGCGGAATGGCACGCTGACACCACCCGCCGATGCAGTTTCTGTATCGCTAAAGCTATTGTCACCATTCGCATCGTTATCTTTGCTGACTGTGATATCCGGGGTAATGTCTGGCGTCGTCACCGTTGAGGTGTCACTACCAGATGTTGAGTTGTCATCATCATCGCTGACGTTCACGGTGATTGTGTCCGTTTCAGAAGCATCGTCCTCATTGACAATCGTGCCGCTGAAGTTACATGTGATTGATCCATTGGCCAGAATCGTCGTAGACGAACAGTTGCCTGTAGTGACCACATGGATGTCGTCGCTGATCGAATCCAACGTAAGGTCTTCATCAGTGTTGTTCGTAATCGTCACACGGAACGGCACACTCACGCCACCTGCCAATGCTTGTTCGGTGTCATTGAAGCTGTTGTCACCATTAGCATCGTTGGATTTCACCACGGTGATGTCTGGTGTGATGTCCGGCGTGTTCACCGTTGATGTGTCGGTGCCAGACGTTGAATTATCATCGTCGTCACTCACGTTGACCGTGATGGTATCGATTTCAGAAGCAGCATCATCGTTGACGATATTTCCATTGAAATTACAGGTGATGGAGCCATTGGCCGGAATGTTGGTTGATGAACAATCACTCAAGCCCGTGGTATGAATGTTGTCACTGATAGACGTCAACGTGAGGTCTTCGTTCGTGTTGTTTGTAATCGTCACACGGAACGGCACACTCACGCCACCTGCCGATGCGGTTTCGGTGTCATTGAAGCTGTTATCACCGTTGGCATCGTTGTCTTTTTGTACCGTGATATCTGGTGTGATGTCCGGTGTAGTCACCGTAGAGGTGTCACTACCGGAGGTATTGTTACCATCATCATCACTCACATTCACAGTGATCGTGTCAGTTTCAGAAGCATTGTCATCGTTGATAATCGTGCCACTGAAGTTACACGTGATTGAACCGCTCGCAGGAATCGTGGTCGATGAACAATCATTGACATCCGTTGTATGAATGTCATCATCAATCGAATTCAATGTGAGGTCTTCATCCGTGTTGTTGGTGATCGTGACGCGGAACGGCACACTCACACCACCTGCGGATGCGGCCTCAGTATCGTTGAAACTGTTGTCACCGTTGGCATCATTCGTCTTACTGACCGTGATATTCGGCGTGATGTCTGGTGTCGTCACAGTAGATGTGTCGCTACCGGAGGCATTGTTGTCGTCATCGTCCTGCACCTGAACTGTAATGGTGTCAATCTCAGAAGCATTGTCATCGTTGATGATCGTGCCACTGAAGTTACAGGTAATTGAACCATTCGCAGGAATGTTTGTGGACGAACAGTCATTGACATCTGTTGTATGAATGTCATCATCAATCGACGTCAAAGTCAGTGCTTCATTTGTGTTGTTCGTGATCGTGACGCGGAACGGCACGCTCACCCCACCCGCAGATGCGGCTTCGGTGTCACTGAACGTGTTGTCACCGTTGGCATCATTGTCTTTAGCAACGGTGATGCTCGGTGTGATGTCCGGTGTGTTCACCGTAGAGGTGTCACTACCGGAAGTATTGTTGTCATCATCGTCGCTGGCATTGACCGTAATGGTGTTGATTTCAGAAGCATTGTCATCGTTGATGATCGTGCCACTGAAGCTACATGTAATCGAGCCATTCGCAGAAATGGTCGTAGCCGAACAGTCATTGACATCTGTGTCATGGATATTGTCACTGATGGAATCGAGCGTTAATTCCTCATCCGTATTGTTTGTAATCGTGACACGGAACGGCACGCTAATACCACCTGCCGATGCGGTCTCGGTGTCGTTGAAGCTGTTGTCACCGTTAGCATCATTGTCTTTCACCACTGTGATACTTGGCAAAATGTCCGGTGTGACCACGGTTGAAGTATCAGAACCAGAAGTGTTGTTATCATCGTCATCACTGGCGTTGACCGTCACCGTATTGATTTCAGAAGCATCATCGTCATTAACAATCGTGCCACTGAAGTTACACGTGATCGATCCATTTGCAGGAATCGTTGTTGATGAACAATCGTTTACATCCGTTGTATGAATGTTGTCGCTGATGGAATCCAACGTCAACACTTCGTTCGTGTTATTGGTAATCGTCACACGGAATGGAACCGTTACGCCACCAGCTGATGCAGCTTCCGTATCGTTAAAGCTGTTATCACCATTGGCATCATTATCTTTCACCACTGTGATACTTGGCAAAATATCTGGCGTCGTCACTGTAGAAGTATCACTGCCAGAAGTATTGTTATCATCATCATCGCTGGCGTTGACCGTCACTGTGTTGACCTCAGAAGCGTCATCATCATTGACAATCGTGCCACTGAAGTTACACGTGACCGATCCATTAGCAGGAATAGTTGTTGATGAACAATCATTGACGTCCGTTGTATGAATGTTGTCGCTGATTGAAGTCAACGTCAAATCTTCATCTGTGTTGTTGGTAATTGTCACACGGAATGGCACTGTGACACCACCCGCCGAAGCTTGTTCGGTGTCGTTGAAACTGTTGTCACCGTTGGCATCGTTGGACTTGGTCACAGAAATGTCCGGCAAAATATCCGGCGTGGTAACAGTCGAAGTGTCGCTGCCAGAGGTGTTGTTGTCATCATCATCACTGGCGTTGACCGTCACAGTGTTGACCTCAGAAGCATCATCATCAATGGTGATTGTGCCTGTAAAATTACAGGTGATTGAGCCATTGGCCACAATCATTGTGGACGAACAGTCCGACACACTTGTGGCGTGAATGTTATCGCTGATGGAAGTCAACGTCAGGTTTTCATTCGTGTTGTTCGTAATCGTCACACGGAATGGCACTGTAACGCCACCTGCCGACGCGGCTTCCGAGTCGTTAAAACTGTTATCACCATTGGCATCGTTATCTTTCACCACTGTGATACTTGGCAAAATATCTGGTGTGGTGACGGTTGAAGTATCACTGCCAGAGGTGTTGTTATCATCATCGTCGCTGGCGTTGACCGTCACGGTGTTGATTTCAGTTGCATCATCGTCATTAACAATCGTGCCACTAAAGTTACATGTGATTGAGCCATTGGCCGGAATTGTCGTGGACGAACAATCATTCACATCGGTTGTGTGGATGTTGTCACTGATCGACGTCAACGTGAGATCTTCGTTTGTGTTGTTCGTGATCGTCACAAGGAATGGCACTGTGACGCCACCTGCCGATGCAGCCTCAGTATCATTGAATGAGTTATCACCGTTGGCATCGTTGTTTTTAACCACTGTAATACTTGGTAAAATGTCCGGCGTCGTTACCGTAGAAGTGTCTGAGCCAGAGGTATTATTGTCATCGTCATCGCTGGCGTTGACCGTCACAGTGTTGACCTCAGAAGCATCATCATCATTAACAATTGTGCCACTGAAGTTGCATGTGATAGAGCCATTGGCCGGGATTGTCGTGGACGAACAATCATTGACATCGGTTGAATGAATGTCGTCACTGATCGAATCCAGCGCCAAATCTTCATTCGTGTTGTTCGTGATCGTCACACGGAATGGCACTGTGACGCCACCTGCCGATGCAGCTTCGGTGTCATTAAAGCTGTTATCACCATCAGCATCATTATCTTTCACCACTGTGATGTTCGGCAAAATGTCCGGTGTAATCACAGTAGAGGTGTCGCTGCCGGAAGCCGTGTTTCCATCGCCATCACTGACCTGAACAGTGACCGTGTTGATTTCGCTGGCATCGTCATCATTTATGATCGTGCCGCTGAAATTACACGTGATCGAACCATTGGCAGGAATGGTGGTGGATGAACAATCGTTGACATCCGTTGTATGAATGTTGTCACTAATAGAATCTAGCGTTAACACTTCGTTGTTGTTGTTGGTAATCGTCACACGGAAAGGCACCGTGATGCCGCCTGCAGATGCCGTTTCGGTGTCATTGAAGCTGTTATCACCGTTGGCATCGTTGTCTTTCACCACCGTGATGTCTGGAGTGATGTCTGGGGTTGTCACGGTTGATGTGTCAGTTCGCGTTAAATTATTGCTATCGTCGTCGCTGACCTGGACGGTAATTGTGTCTGTTTCTGTTTCATTGTCACCCAACGGTGCAGGCCCACTAAAGTTACATGTGATAGAGCCATTGGCAGGAATAGTTGTCGATGAACAGTCATTCACATCGGTTGTATGAATGTTGTCGCTGATCGACGTCAACGTAAGATCTTCATCCGTGTTATTCGTAATCGTCACACGGAATGGCACCGTTGCGCCGCCATTGGGCGCTTCCTCCGTATCGGAGAAAGTGTTGTCACCATTGGCATCATTATCTTTACTGACTGTGATGTCAGGCAAGATATCTGGCGTCGTCACTGTAGAAGTATCACTGCCAGAGGTATTATTGTCATCATCATCGCTGGCGTTGACCGTCACAGTGTTGACCTCAGAAGCATCATCATCATTAACAATTGTGCCACTAAAATTACAGGTAATTGATCCATTGGCCGGGATTGCCGTGGATGAACAATCATTGACGTCCGTTGTATGAATGTTGTCGCTGATTGAAGTCAACGTCAAATCTTCATCTGTGTTGTTCGTAATTGTGACGCGGAATGGCACCGTTGCCCCGCCTGCTGATGCAGCTTCGGTATCGTTGAAGCTGTTATCACCATTGGCATCGTTGTCTTTAACTACTGTGATGCTTGGCAAGATGTCCGGTGTTGTTACCGTAGAAGTATCACTACCAGAAGTGTTGTTATCATCATCATCGCTGGCATTGACTGTCACCGTGTTCACTTCAGTTGCATCATCGTCATTAACAATTGTGCCACTAAAATTACAGGTAATTGATCCATTGGCCGGGATTGTCGTGGATGAACAATCATTGACATCCGTTGTATGAATGTTGTCGCTGATTGAAGTCAACGTCAAATCTTCATCTGTGTTATTCGTAATCGTCACACGGAATGGCACCGTTGCCCCGCCTGCTGATGCAGCTTCGGTATCGTTGAAGCTGTTATCACCATTGGCATCGTTGTCTTTAACTACTGTGATACTCGGCAAAATGTCCGGTGTGGTAACGGTTGAAGTATCACTGCCAGAAGTGTTGTTATCATCGTCATCACTGGCATTGACCGTCACTGTGTTCACTTCAGTTGCATCATCGTCATTAACAATCGTGCCACTGAAGTTACATGTGATGGAGCCATTAGCCGGAATCGTAGTCGATGAACAATCATTGACGTCCGTTGTATGAATGTTGTCACTAATTGAAGTTAACGTCAAATCTTCATCTGTGTTATTTGTAATCGTCACACGGAATGGAACCGTTACGCCACCAGCTGAAGCAACTTCCGTATCGTTGAAGCTGTTGTCACCATTGGCATCGTTGTCTTTAACTACTGTGATGCTTGGCAAAATATCTGGTGTCGTTACCGTAGAAGTATCACTACCAGAAGTGTTGTTATCATCATCATCGCTGGCGTTGACCGTCACAGTGTTGACCTCAGAAGCATCATCATCATTAACAATCGTGCCACTGAAGTTACATGTGATGGAGCCATTAGCCGGAATTGTAGTCGATGAACAATCATTGACGTCCGTTGTATGAATGTTGTCACTAATTGAAGTTAACGTCAAATCTTCATCTGTGTTATTTGTAATCGTCACACGGAATGGAACCGTTACGCCACCAGCTGATGCTTGTTCAGTGTCGTTGAAGCTGTTATCACCATTGGCATCGTTGTCTTTAACTACTGTGATACTCGGCAAAATGTCCGGTGTGGTCACGGTTGAAGTATCACTGCCAGAGGTATTGTTACCGTCATCATCACTGGCATTGACCGTCACTGTGTTCACTTCAGTTGCATCATCGTCATTAACAATCGTGCCACTGAAGTTACATGTGATCGAGCCATTGGCCGGAATCGTAGTCGATGAACAATCATTCACATCCGTTGTGTGAATATTGTCGCTAATTGAAGTCAACGTCAAATCTTCATTCGTGTTGTTCGTAATTGTGACGCGGAATGGAACCGTAACACCGCCTGCTGATGCAGCTTCAGAATCGTTGAAGCTATTATCACCATTAGCATCGTTGTCTTTCACCACTGTAATACTTGGCAAAATGTCCGGTGTGGTCACGGTTGAAGTATCAGAACCAGAAGTGTTGTTGTCATCGTCATCACTGGCATTGACCGTCACTGTGTTCACTTCAGTTACATCATCGTCATTAACAATCGTGCCACTGAAGTTACATGTGATCGAGCCATTGGCCGGAATCGTAGTCGATGAACAATCATTCACATCCGTTGTGTGAATATTGTCGCTAATTGAAGTCAACGTCAAATCTTCATTCGTGTTGTTCGTGATCGTGACGCGAAATGGCACAGTGACACCGCCTGCTGATGCAGCTTCAGAATCGTTGAAGCTATTATCACCATTAGCATCGTTGTCTTTCACCACTGTGATGCTCGGCAAGATGTCTGGTGTGGTAACGGTTGAAGTATCGCTGCCAGAGGTATTGTTACCGTCATCATCACTGGCATTGGCGGTCACCGTATTGATTTCAGAAGCATCATCGTCATTAACAATCGTGCCACTGAAGTTACACGTGATTGATCCATTCGCAGGAATTGTCGTGGATGAACAATCGTTCACATCCGTTGTATGAATGTTGTCGCTGATTGAAGTCAACGTCAATGCTTCGCTTGTATTGTTCGTGATTGTGACACGGAATGGCACTGTGACACCACCTGCAGATGCAGCTTCGGTATCGTTGAAGCTGTTATCGCCATTTGCATCGTTGTCTTTGACAACTGTAATGCTTGGCAAGATGTCTGGCGTGGTCACTGTAGACGTATCAGTTCGAGTCAGTTCATTATTTTCATCATCTTCAACAATGACAGTCACCGTATCAATTTCAATGGCGTTGTCATCACTCGGAGATGGGCCATTGAAGCTACAGGTCAACATCGCATTGGCGGCCAAAGTCTGGCCAATGAGGAAGGCACAGGTGCTACCGGCAACGCTATGAATATTATCGCTGATGGAATTAATTGTTACAGATTCGGAGGTATTGTTGGTGATGGTGAGACGGAAGGTTACATTATCACCAGGCGCAGCCACCTGTTCGTTATCAGTAAAGTTATTATCGCCATTGGCATCGTTGGTTTTGCTAATGCTAATGTCTGGCTTGATGTCGTTGGTAAACGTACAGACAGATTCCTGACCATTGACCACAGTCACGGAACCACCACAACTGTTACCAGTCAGATCCCACCCAGAAGGTACTGTTTCACTGATGGTATAAGTGCCTGCAACCACATCAGAAATTGTGACAGAGTTGGTGCCACCACTGGTGGTGATGTTGATTGAATTGTTAGGCGCAGACAAGGATGTGTTGATGGTAAATGTGCCATCCCCGCCCACAGTGTTCTTCACAATTCGCAATGACCCTGAAATATCATCATTGGTGACAGTACAAGTCTTGGTTTCACCATTACCAATAGAGCCAGAACAATCTGTGGAGAAACTGGCATTGTAGCCAGAATCCGCATTTTCAGTCACTTCATATGAACCTGCATCCAATGTCACTGTCGTTCCTGGTGAAGCCGCACCTGGGAAGGAGCTGGAACTTACATCCGTACCATTGACATTGATGGTAAAATCACTGGCCGATTTTGTGCCGCCATTGTTGTTCACCACATTTTTGATGACGATGAGCGTGGCGGGTTTATCATTATTAGTCACAGTACAGGTTTTGGTTTCGCCATTGGCGATTGAACCAGAACAGTTGGCGAATGTGGCATCATAAGCACTGTCTGCGTTTTCAGTCACTTCATAAGAACCCGCATCCAATGTCACCGTTGTTCCACCAGAGGAACCAGCGAAAGAACTAGAACTTACATCCGTGCCGGAAACATTCATCGTGAAGTCGCTAGGAGACTTCGTGCCACCATGATCGTTGGTTACGTTTTTGATTACGATGAGCGTGGCAGGTTTATCATTGTTAGTAACAGTACAAGTCTTGGTTTCGCCATTTGCAATAGAGCCAGAACAGTTGGCGAACGTCGCATCGTAAGCACTGTCTGCGTTTTCAGTCACTTCATAAGAACCTGCATCCAATGTCACTGTCGTTCCGCCAGAGGAACCAGCAAAGGAGCTAGAGCTTACATCTGTACCAGACACATTCATGGTGAAGTCGCTAGGAGACTTCGTGCCACCATGATCGTTGGTTACATTTTTGATTACGATCAAATTGGCGGGCTTATCATTGTTCGTAACAGTACAAGTCTTGGTTTCGCCATTTGCGATAGAACCAGAGCAGTTGGCGAACGCCGAATCATAAGCACTGTCTGCATTCTCAGTCACTTCATAAGAACCTGCATCTAATGTCACTGTCGTTCCACCAGATGAACCAGCGAAAGAACTAGAACTTACATCCGTGCCGGAAACATTCATCGTGAAGTCGCTAGGAGATTTCGCACCACCATGATCGTTGGTTACGTTTTTGATTACGATGAGCGTGGCAGGTTTATCATTGTTAGTCACAGTACAGGTTTTGGTTTCGCCATTGGCGATTGAACCAGAACAGTTGGCGAACGTCGCATCATAAGCACTGTCTGCGTTTTCAGTCACTTCATAAGAACCTGCATCCAATGTCACTGTCGTTCCACCAGAGGAACCAGCGAAAGAACTAGAGCTTACATCCGTGCCGGAAACATTCATCGTGAAGTCGCTAGGAGACTTCGTGCCACCATGATCGTTGGTTACATTTTTGATCACAATCAAATTGGCGGGCTTATCATTATTAGTCACAGTACAGGTTTTGGTTTCGCCATTGGCGATTGAACCAGAACAGTTGGCGAACGTCGCATCATAAGCACTGTCTGCGTTTTCAGTCACTTCATAAGAACCTGCATCCAATGTCACTGTCGTTCCACCAGAGGAACCAGCGAAAGAACTAGAGCTTACATCCGTGCCGGAAACATTCATCGTGAAGTCGCTAGGAGACTTCGTGCCACCATGATCGTTGGTTACATTTTTGATCACAATCAAATTGGCGGGCTTATCATTATTAGTCACAGTACAGGTTTTGGTTTCGCCATTGGCGATTGAACCAGAACAGTTGGCGAACGTCGCATCATAAGCACTGTCTGCGTTTTCAGTCACTTCATAAGAACCTGCATCCAATGTCACTGTCGTTCCACCAGAGGAACCAGCGAAAGAACTAGAGCTTACATCCGTGCCGGAAACATTCATCGTGAAGTCGCTAGGAGACTTCGTGCCACCATGATCGTTGGTTACATTTTTGATCACAATCAAATTGGCGGGCTTATCATTATTAGTCACGATACAGGTTTTGGTTTCACCGTTGGCGATAGAACCAGAGCAGTTGGCGAACGTCGCATCATAAGCACTGTCTGCATTCTCAGTCACTTCATAAGAACCTGCATCCAATGTCACCGTTGTTCCACCAGAGGAACCGGCAAAAGAGCTGGAGCTTACGTCCGTACCAGACACATTCATCGTGAAGTCGCTAGGAGACTTCGTACCACCATGATCGTTGGTTACGTTTTTGATTACGATCAAATTGGCAGGCTGGTCATTATTAATAATAGTGCAGGTTTTGGCTTCACCAGCAGCAATTTCAACATCTGTACAATTACTCAACGTGGTGGTATAACCGCTAACAGCAGGTTCTGTCACGCTATAAGTGCCTGGAGTGACAGTAACAACATTGGTCCCACTGACATCAAATGTAGTGGCTGAACCATCATTGACCACAAAGGAAAAATCCTCAACAGTCTTTGTGCCACCATCGTCATTGATGACCACTTTGATCACAATCAATGCGCCATTAACAACGCCATCGCCGACAATAAGGTCAGCGTGGCTCAAGCCGCGACAGGAACTAGTCTGGATATTTTGAGTTACAGTAACCGATCGAGTTCCTATGCCAACAACAAAATAACAACCATTGACAGCAGTTGCAGGGATTAAGTCGCCACTGTCCCAAACCCAAAAACCATTGCCTATAATGGTCGAGTGATCTGGGCCAGCTTTGATACAAAGACCTGTAATTACCTTGGTAGGATCAGCAACCACAATATCGGTTCCTTCGTCTCCACCCGCATCCAAAGTCCAAGTGCGAGAGACACCTTCATCTTCTATGCCAGGAACAACACTGCCAAACACGTCTGGTTCATCACTTTCACAAATTGCGGGGCCATCACCATCTGCAAAGACTAGGGATGATCCAAGGATAGGGGCAGGAGAATGTTCTTCGGGGTGATGAACAATATCCGTTTGATCAGGCTGAAACAGCACACCCCCAAGGGTCATCACAAACAAAAGCAGGATGGTGGATAATCCTACCTTTACGAATTGAGATTTTTTCCTAGCAATCATTGATTCGCCTCCCTAAGGTCCTTACAGCTTTGAACCAAAGCCTTTTCTATTATTAATTTAATTTTCATATCTATAAAAAAATTAGCTTAGCTTCAAAATAGAACACAACAATATGAAGCCAATGCCTTATTTATGATGGGAAACGGGTAAGATTTAGAAGTCTCTCATTTCTAAATTTCTCTCTCGCCGCATGTATGACTGAACCCAACTTGTACAAATTATCACATTGATGGTGAAGAACGAACCTTCAAAGTGTGAAATTTGAATGGAAAATTGATGTAGATTCAGTCAAAACCCACAATTTAAACTATTTTATACGTCATTAACCTATAAAATAGTTTTTCTTCCGTGAAAACTTATGGAGAAAAGGAATCATTCTATGAAAATTATTGGTTTTCAAATTGATCGACAACCTAATGATGCACAATGATCCAATCATCTCCTGATGGTGGATCTGGCAACCCGGCTGTCTCTTGAAGAAAAATCTTTTAAGAAGAGATCCGTAGATTTGCGTGCTTGTAATACAAGCGTGCCTTTTTCAGAACCAATCCAGCTTTTTCATTTGTGAAATTCCAGAGGCAGTTAACGTAAAACAACTAATATTTAACCTCTAAATTTCATTCAAATTTTATTATTTTTTTCTTACAATATTAAAGTATAGATCATTTTCTTTTAGATTTCAACTTGCTCCTTTTTTAGAATTTCCAGATACCTTTTATGAGTTTTTTACACCCGCTTAAATGCCAACACATACATAAAATCTTTCTTTTTAAGTAGCTCAGTTCTGTTTCATGTTAAAGAATAAAGCACAGCTTTACTTTTCAAGACAAAAGTGCTATGCTTGAAAAAGGTAATGTGGGTTACCTTTTGGTAATGTTTGGAATAGTCAAGTCACTGCAAACGGCAACTTAACGGAGAATTTGCGTTGGTTTGGCCAAAAAAATAGATCATCATAGCTGTTAAGGAAGGCACCGAATGTCGCGGGTGGGTCTGTGGTTATTCTGGGTGTTTACTGCCCTTTTTTTATTTCCGAATACTGTTTTAGCTGATGTTACAGGCAGCTTTGATATTGATATCACGCTAAAACCTGAAGGCACTCAGACTGAGGCCGTCAAACTTTTTATTGATCTTCAAACCAACCTACAACTCAACATTACCTTTAGCGGTTTAACTTTTGGTACGGATTTGGGTTTTGGCAACACCGGCGTTGAATTTGCCATTTTAGTACTGCGTTCTTCCATTGGTGCTTTAGACATTTTTGATCGATTTGTATTTGCTACACCCTTTTACAGAGACGGCATGGACATCAGCCCCACAACTGATTCTGATGGAAACATCAACGGTCCTGTGTTTGTACGAAAAGAAATAGACCTCACCCTTAACATCGCAGGTTTTACCCTCAACAACATTGCCATTTTTGAAGACACCGATTTCCCGCCAGGGACATCGGGTTCCAACCCTATTTACAATGCAACCCAGGTGAACAGCATTGGTGGCGATCAAACCCCTTCTTTTGCATTTGGCAATGTCGTTAAGATTTCCGGCCAAAGCACCAGTGGCATCAATGTAGAAGGCTCTGCCTCATTTTGTGCCAATGGGTCCACTTCTGTAAAAAAACGCAGCTTCTCTTTTGGAGTCAGTCCAAACTGTGTTTCAGGAATTGAAGGGGGCAGAAAAACATTTGTTCTTTTTGAACAAGAAAGGGTGTCTATCACTGGCATCGAAATTGGCGGCGTGTCACTGGATTTAACCACCACCTTCCGACCCACATTACCCACATCCAGTGTGGCAACCGTTGGTTTCAATCTGGCAAACCTGGCCGATATGCGGGTGAATTTTTCATCGGACAACATCACCAACTTAAGCATGGACATGATCACCGGCATTATCACATCAGGTGCCCTCAGCATCACTGTAGTGGATGTCGGCGCCAACATGTCTATTGATGGCATCACGGCCATTCTCAGCATGGTGCTGAATCCCAACCAACGTTCAGCTGTGTTGACCACGATCTTCAGCTTGGGGCCAGGTGGTTTGAACTCGGCCACCTTTGTGCTCAGCATCAGTCGAGGTCCATTAAGTTTGACTTCAACCACAAATTACGTGGGTGGCGCCAGCGAATTGAACTGGGCTTCCACCGATTTCACCCTCGCCGTGAACTCTGATCCAATGACAATTGAAGCCAACTTCAAGTTCCGGCCTGAGGGGTTAGACACATCCAGGATTTCGTTAAGAATGGATTTTTAAACAGGCAAGTTCGTTCTTTCCTTTTTGCCCCTTAGGTGTATTTACAAACAAAATTTCCATCGGAATATTCACAATATTTGACCGTTGAAATTTGTGACATAAGCTGTATCTAAAACCCTTAATGGCTTAACCATAAGTATTATGCTGTATTGCTTTAAAGATTGCTCGAAATATCTCCTAAAGCCATACTATCGCTTTAAGTGTAAATGTACACCAGCCATACGAAATGCTTCGGGCACAGCGAGGATACGAGGTTTTTTCCCCACGTAACGCTCAGCGCGACTGAGGGCTTCGTCAAAGGTGTCTGTTGGAATGCATCCCATCCCTCGCGCATATCCTGGTACTTTTGCGCCAGGCATAAAAACGGCGCTAGTGCGCTGGTGGGCAACAGCCCCCATGGTCACCATGGACAACGCGTGTCCTGGATGATAGGCATTTTCAAATCGATACTTAAACACAGCGTCAGGATCGGTAGCCAACTCTGATTCAAACTTGTAGATATCTGAAAAGTCGCTTACCTGTTGCAATTTTTGATACGTCTTTTCATATGAAGGGAACCAGGACGAGTTAAACCAACCATCGCAGATTGACGGCGCGATGATCACGCCACCTTCACGAAATACGCCGTAGCATCGGGTGAGTTGTGCGGCGATAGCTTGTAACATCAAGATGGGATTGGTTCCCATGCCTGGCCCGTAATGGAACGAGCGTGGCAATCCGTAGACCAACACATCATAAGGCTCTGTCTCATCCAGATAAACATTCGTGCGCTGTTCAGCCAGCGGCCAGCTCGCCTTTTGAACTTCATCGGCAGTTCCAGCATACACGCCCAGCACTTGAGCCCGTGCACCAATGACGGCATCCACAGTAAAAAAACGTTTACCAATCCCCTTTTCCATTTTCTTGCCAATCGTGTCGAATTGTTTACGCATGTGGGAGTGTGTGGAGGCAGGAAGAAAATCGTCCCGATGCATCGTGTGTGGATGATGGTGGCAGCGAATTGAACTCCAAGTTGTAAAACCAGTCACCGCCATTTTGTAGCCGCCGCTGTAGCCGCCATAAGGATTACCTTGCACATGCCCCAGCATGATGGGTAAATCGGCCTCAGCCATCATCTTGTTGCAGGTCACCGCATTTCCCATTTCGTCTTCGCCAAGCTCTACTATGCCGTTTGGATCGGCAGCATCATGCATAAAGATGCGATCCGGCGTAAACATTTCAACCACTTCTTTACCCAAATATTCGTAAAGTTCCGAAAGAGTGTTGTGACGATGCAATCCCATGGCACAAACCAACGAAATATCTTCGAGCTTCACACCGACTTCTTGAAGAATTTCACAGATGATGGGAATTGCCACGCGTCGATGCGCACCAGGGTGCGACCCACCTTTCACGCGATCTGGAAATGCGATCACCACACGGTCGCCCACTTTGGCCAATTCCCTCAATGGTGGCATTCCAAGTGGATTTTCCAACGCCTTACGCGTCTCTTCCAAAGGATCAACCTCAGGTGGATCTTGATAGGTAACACCGTGACGAATCACGGTTGCATCATCTGGCAAACTCACATTAAGAACACCATCTCCATAATCCAATTGCACGTCTTGCATAAGAATCCTTTGCACAGTTAATTTTTATTTTTCCTGAATCGATAATAAATTCTCATAAACCTTAAACAAAGCGCTCGTATCTTCGGCACCGAATCCTTGAGCGTTCCCCAGTTCGTTGACGGTTTGAATCATCCTGGCAAGCAAAGGTGGCGCACCCACAGATTCCGCCATTGAAATAGCCAATCCATTGTCTTTACAGAGCAAATCAATGGAAAAAGTGGGGTCAAAATCACGGGCAACAATCTTGCTGCCAACTTCTTTAAACAGGCCGCTGACAGTGGCTGCCTCACTGGCGCTGATCGTGTTAAACAGCACTTCAGGCGACAACCCAGCTTTGGTTGAAACAGCCATCATTTCGGCAGTCATCGCATTAATGGCTGAGAACATCAGTGCGTTTAACAACTTCAACGTATGACCCGCACCCAACGGTCCAACGTGGATGACCTCACGAGCCAAAAGCTGTAGCACAGGTAGACATTGTTCGTAAACTTCCGCAGTGCCACCCACAGGCAGCACCCAATATCCCCATGCACTCGGGCGGCCCAGAATGGGGGAGTCCAGATATTGAACCTCTTTTTCTGCTGCCTTCTCTCCCATGCGTCGAGTGGTTGCCGGATCCACTGTGCTCATATCAATGATGGTATGACCAGGCTGCGCAGCAGCCAAAAGTCCGTCACTGCCATTAACCACCGCATCTATTATTGGAGGGCTGGGCAATAATAGGATGGTGATATCGACTTTGCTAGCAACTGCTTTTGGAGAATCCGCAGCCTCGGCACCAACATCCATGGCCCGTTGTACAGCCTTTTGATCCTTATCGAAGATGACAACACGGTGCCCGGCTTTAGCCAAGGCTTCAGCCACCAGCACCCCCATGATGCCAACACCAATGAGCCCAAGATTCATTGCCATTGTTTCACTCTTTCCTTCAGTACTTTGCTTGATTTGGTGATGCCTTCAAGATATGAATCCACTTCATGTTCGTAAGGGAATGAAGTGGTTGTGCCTACTTTGGAAACCGACAACGCGGCAACCGTATTCGCATACACAAGCGAATGATGTAATTCTTCGTTACTTAGCGAAGTGTCTTTAGAGAAACCATTTCGGAGCAAATGGGCTAACAGTCCTCCCATAAATGCATCGCCTGCCCCCAATGTATCCTTCGATTCAATCTTAAAACCAGCGATCCAACCATTTGTGGTGGTGTTTTGAAAATAACAGCCCTTTTCACCTGCGGTTACGATCACTATTTCTGGTCCCTGTTTCTGAAGTAAACTTGCCGATGTTTCCACTGTTTCAGAGCCAGACAGCAGCTTTGCTTCCTGCTCATTGAGCTTCAAAACAGTACAGTCTGGAATGACTGTTAAAACCTTCTCCACTATAGAAGATTTTCCAGAGAAGCAATCAGGCCTCAAGTTGGGGTCCATAGAAATCACAAGTCCGTATTTTTTGGCAAACCCAATCGCTTTTGTGGTGGCTTTGATGGCATTGTCATTGGTCAAACTCAATGAGCCGAAGTGAAACAGGCGCGCATTTTGAAATGCGAATTCTGGCACATCCTGTTCAGTGATCAGTTGATCTGCGCCAGGATCACGCCATACATGAAACGCTGTGCTGCCATCCAGTGGATTGAACATCACGAACGCAACGGCTGTTTTCGATTGGTCGGTAAAAGCAATATGTTGTGTGATAATTTTTTCAGTTTCTAATAATTTCTTGATGGTAAAGCCGAAATGATCTGATCCTAATTTTCCAATAAATGTGGTTGGTGCATTTAAGCGAGCCGCCGCAATGGCGACATTTGCAGGTGAACCACCCACTTGGAGAATTTGTGATGAAGGGTTGATGCATTTTTCTGAGGTGGATTCAAGATAGAGGTCAATCAGCGCTTCGCCAAATGAAATAATTGCAGACATCTTATCTCCCAACCCTCAGTTGCTGATGTGTTGACCAATGCGCGTTTACCATATCAAAATGTTATATTTACATTACGCTCTTGTAACAAAGGCACATCAACTGAAAGTGCTTGTTCGCTTAAAGGATTGTCTGAAATATCCAAGCTAAGTGTAGCACGTAAAATTCCGGCTTCGCTCATCTCAATCACTGTATCGATGTCCTGGATTTGATTGTGGGAGACATTGAGTTCATTCAAGTTCTTAAGCGCTTTTAACGGACTTAAATCATCAATTTGATTCTGGTTTAAACGAAGCAGGGTCAAATTGACGAGGTTGTCCAGAGGCGTGATGTCCTTGATCTGGTTCTCGATCAAAATCAGCCATTCAAGCTGTTCCATTTGAGCCAGTGGGCCGATATCTTCAACATCATTCGCAGAGATGAAAAGTTTTTTAAGATTCTTGAGATTGGCCAAGGGTGTCAGATCTGTGATTTCATTTTGAGACAAATGAAGGCTTTCCAGCTTGGTCAGATTTTTCAAGGGACTGAGGTCTTGAATATCATTGAAGGATAACGAAATTTTTGTCACATTTATCAAATGCTCGATTCCAGATAAATCTTTAATTTGCGAACCCTCTGGAATCGGAACATACTCAGCCGTACTGATGGTTTCTATATCCTGAAGGATACAGTTGGTAATGGCGGTATCGGTTTCAAATTCTCCCAACGCAATGCGTACAAACTGTTCCAGGTTTGCATCGGAAAAAGAAACTTCGAAACATGACGGTGTGTTGTTGCAACCGGCTATCCAGATGATGCAGCCAAGCAACAACAGGTTCATGATCGGAAGTTTTTTCATAAACTATTTCGTAGGAATCACAATCAATGTAAAGCTGTGTGGGCCGACTTCCAATGACGTTCCTTGTGCCCAGATGGCTGTTTCAATCGTCACGGCTTCAAGGTTGTCTTCAGTATTTATGGCCATTGCATCCTCACCAGCGACAATAAACATTTGTGCATCCCCGCTTGGCGCAATGCCTTCAAGATCAACCACAGCAGAGGTGTTTATATCGCAATTAACAATTGAAAGATACACATTTCCACTTGCCTGATCATAAGTGGCGGCGGCATCCACTGTTGCCACATCGTCGTACGCAAACTGATTGCCTTCTGCCGGCGTGCTGAATGTTGGAGATTGAATATTGCATTGGATTCCGTGAGGCCCACGATGATTGGTTAATAACTCCAACACCAAGGTGGTGGGCGTTTTCCATACTTTGTCACGGGTAATTCGATAGTTGCCCATGACATTGGTCAGGTTAAAGATGGCCGACAGTTTGATCCAGTCGCAGCGCTGGATGCAGGCATTCATCAGCACCCCTGTGTAAAGCGCATCGCCCATGTCGTAATCTTCAAAAAAATCAGGCGCTTTGGCACCCATATAGGTGTTCCATTCATCAAAGGCAATAGGCACAGGAGGATCAGAGTGTTTTTTCACAATCTCCCAAGTCTCGTCCAACATGCGTTTGACTTCGTGGCCTGAACCCAACTTGATCTGAAAGAGCTCTTCGCGGGTGGGCGGGTTTTCTCTTTTTTCCGTACGGATCGAATAATAATGCACGCTAAATTCATCCATCTCAGATGCCGCCATTTTGAGCACCAATTCATTCCAATGACCATAAAGATCTGTGGGTACTCCAGCAGCCAACAACAACAAATCAGGGTCCACTTTTTTCATAGCGGCGGCAAATTCCAAATAGCGTCTGGCATAGGTTTCCGCGTCACAATGGCCCATCTGCCAGTTGCCATATTGTTCGTTCCCCACAAACCATGTCTTGACGTTGAAAGGTTCGGGGTTGCCATTCTCAGCGCGCAATGCACCATATTTGGTACTGGTATCTCCATTGCAATATTCAAGCCAGGCAACGGTTTCTTCCACGGTGCCATTCCCCATGTTGTTGGTTAAAACAGGTTCGCACTCCATGATGTCGCAAAGATCCATGAATTCGTGCATACCTACATCGTTGTTTTCCCAAATATTCCAAGCGAAGTCGAGATAACTTGGACGTTTGTCGCGATCTCCAATGCCATCGATCCAATGATAGGCTGAGGCAAAATTCCCTCCTGGCCAACGTAAGAAAGTGGGACTCCACTCTTTCATACTGGCAATCACATCTGGTCGATATCCTTTGATGTTGTCCGATGGCATCAGCGATGCACAGCCGATCCAAAGGTTGCCTTCGCCTTGAAAGGTGATAGACAATGTACCATCAGAATCTGAAACAGTCGGTGTTAATGTCTGCTCATAAGTGGTCCAGTCCGACCCAGCAGATGGAATGGTCCAAGACTGATCGCCCAATTGAATCTCTACGGGCTTGCCCTCGCCTTTTAATACCATCCGAATCTCATAGCTTTTCCCTGCAACCAAGTAAAGGTTCGATTGTTGAATGCCGTGAGGCTTTCCATCATCTTCTCGAATAGTGATGCGTTGAGACTGAACGCCGGTATAAAATGTGGTGTTGTCATGAACAAACAAAACTTTTTGATAGTCAGGGTTAACCGCCTGCCAGGGCAGGTGGTCGTGGGTCTCTGGAGAAGGTCGAAGCGGGGTGCTTGAAGCAATCCCAAAGTTGACATTCATATGTTCCAAGCCTTCATTAACGCCTTTATACTGGGCATCATGTTCGGCAAATTTCCGCGCATGAAGCATCTCTGCCCAGACGCCATGATAAATAGAACGCCCGATGTGCTCTAAATTCGCGCCATACAAATGATCATGAACTTCACCAATAATTTGTTCTGGGTTTAACGAAACTTTTGCTTGAATCATTTTTCAACACCACTTTCATAATGTTTGAACCAAGAGGTAGAAACAGCTTCAGATTGATAATGGCTTGTCCAAGGTGTGGCATGTTGCTGAACAATATTTGATAAATTCTTTATGCGTGCTTTTGCTTCGGTTTCAAACCATTGACGGCGCGTAGCAATATCATCTAACTTGCAGGCATCGCCCCACACAGCACGTCCAGCGATAAAGCCAGATGCACCCGCTTGGCAAGCAGCCTTTACTTGACGACAAAAGTCCTCATAGCCCACACCTGCACTCAGCAATACCCAAGGAATCTGAACCGCGTCAGTCACAGATTGACATGCATCTACCCAAGCCTGCTCGTCGGGTTGATATTTGATGTCGATGGGAAATTCCAGTTTGAGCACATCTGCCCCCAAAGCCGCAGTACGCTTGGCAGATTCTATGACCACACGGGTGACATCTGCCGCATATTGCGGCGTATTTGCTCGAGGTCCATTTGGTGCAGGATATGCAATTGGCTCTGCATAAAGTGGCGTATCATAACTGTTACATTCTTGTACGACCTGTTGAACCAGTGCTTCCTGGGAGGCGGCATGGTCAACATCGTCGGGATGATAGTAGAAGAAAATTTTGACACCATCACTGCTCATCCGTTTGATTTTTGCCACACTCCAGTCTGGACGAATTTCCATGGCCAGAGGCAATGGTTCCATGTTATAGTCTGCTTTTTCCAGCTCCAGCAACAGCCCAACACCATTCAAAATATTTTCTTCGATGGCTTGGGCCGCGCTGTAAACTGGATCAAGGAGTACACCACTCATTTCAGAAGAAAGCGCACCTAATGCATCAAGTTTGAAAGAAATTAAGGATTCGTCCGATAAATCCATTGGAGCTTTTGGGTTCAGCGCTTGACGCAATGCATCTTGATGATCCAGCGCCAAGATATTAAAGTACCCAGCTTTGGTACTGGATCGTTGCAATGCTCGATATTTTCCAATAGAAAGCGTCTTTCTACCCATCAATCCCCAATTTAAGAATCTCTGGGCACAACCCAGATACGTTTTTCAGGGAAATGAACAGATACAGTATCCCCTGTTTCAATTGAACCGCGGAAATCACCGCGTGCTGCTTCGATTTCGATATCATCTTGCACCTGAACCTTAAATCGTGTGTGTGTGCCCATGTAAATGGTGTTAGACACTTTTGCGGTAACGCAATTCGTGTCGGCAGGTCGAGACACAATTTGAGCACGTTCTGGTCGAATGGTTAACATCACATCACCCTCAGGCGCTTGCTCATAACCTTGCGTGGCAATTTGAAAAGAGCCGATAGAGGTTTTGACCATATCGCCCTGGCGTGTGCCCGGCACAAAATTCAACCCACCAAAGAATCGTGCGCCACGCTCAGAAATCGGGCGTTCGTAAAATTCGGTAGATGGCGCATACTGCACCAATTTGCCGTCAAAGATGAGTGCAATCTGATCGGCCAGCAAAACAGCTTCTTCCTGGTCATGGGTAACGAAAATGGTTGTCACATCCAAATCTCGCTGAATGCTTAGAATCAAACCGCGCATTTCGTCGCGCAAATGGGCATCCAGGTTGCTTAACGGTTCATCAAGCAACAAGACCCTGGGGTCAGTAATTAACGCGCGCGCCAAGGCCACACGTTGTTGCTGACCGCCGGAAAGTTGGTTTGGGCGCCGTTTGGCAACCCCTGGGAGTTTGACCAGTTCCAGCATATCGTCGACTCGTTTTTCAATGATTTTCTTATCTATCTTGCGCATCTTGAGGCCAAAACCCACGTTGTCGCCCACCGACATATAGGGGAATAGCAAATGGTTTTGAAACACCATCACCGCACCGCGTTTTTCGGCAGGAACCCCCAAAATATTTTCCCCATCGAAAGTGATGGTTCCTTGAGTTGGTCGCAACAACCCTGTAATCATTTTGAGCATGGTGGTCTTGCCACAGCCCGATGGTCCTAAGAATGCGACCAGCCGCCCTGAGGGAATATCAAGCGTCACATCATCGACTGCTTTGAAATCAGCACCAGGATATATTTTTGTGAGTTGATCAAAAACAACGTGTGTCATACCTTGCCTAACCCCCCAATTGCGCCGGATCGACCGGACAGAAAACGTGATGTTAAAATCAAAATTAAAACAGCAGGTGCAATAAAGACCAAAGAAATAGCAGCGGCCCTGGCATTATTTCCACTGGTTGCCGCTGTGAACACCAACAAAGGAATTGTTTGTACTTTTCCGCCGCCAATCAGCAACGTCAAAATATATTGGCTCCAGGAAACGAGAAATGCAAACAGTCCAGATACCACCAGGCCCGGAAAAATAGCGGGCAACGTGACGTGATAAAAAGTGGCAATCGGCCCTGCGCCTAAGGTTCGCGCCTGCAATTCAAAATCTGCATTGTAATTGGCAAACACACCTGACAGAGTAAGCACCACATAAGGCATCACAGGAATCAAATGCACAAGCATGACCCCAAAAACAGAGTTGGCCAATCCCAATTGAAGGAAATTGATGTTCAATCCAACAACATACGCAATACCTGGAACAATAATGGGCGCAAGGATGAGAAACTCAACGATGCGCTTCCCTTTAAACTTGTACATACCCAAGGCGCGCGCTGTTGGCATACCAATGATTAAAGAAACCAAGGTCACAGTCACTGCAATGAAAAGACTGGTTGACAAAGACCCCCATAGATCAACACCACTGGCCGGATTAAAAATGTTTTCCCAGGCATCCATGCTAAGGTTTTTTGGAAACAGTTGAGGATAAAACCAGCGAAAAGCAAAGGCGTTAACAAAAAAAGCAATGATGGGAAAACTCAGCATAAACAGGATAAATCCTAGTACCGAGGTACGAAACAAGGGCCATAACCAAGAAGGTTTGTCTCCCGGCAACTTCTGAGGTTTTTTTGATTGAGATGCACTCGCCATAATGTTTCTCCTATTCCTGTCGCACTGCTCGGCGGCTGACCCACATGTAGGCAAGTACCAGCAGCAACGCAATCAGCGCCACAATCATGGCCACGGCTGTGCCTTCAACGCGAGAGTTAAGATCGGGGTTTCTGAAAAAGCGAACAGCCATCACCGGGAGTACGCGAGGAAAACTCACACCGAGTAATGCCGGAACTTCAAACGATCCAAAGGTAAAAGCAAAGACGATAATTGAACCAGACATCACCCCGGGCATTACCAAGGGCAGAATGACATGACGAAACCGTTGCCAGCGATTGGCACCTAAACTGCGTGCAACATCTTCAAAATCAGCACCCAACGATTGCAGTACAGCCAGCACAATCACCCCAATAAAGGGCACTTCTTTCCAAACGTATGCCATAATGATGCCAATGCCAAGATGGTCTTTCACCAGAATGGGAAAATCCCGACTGCGTTCAATCAAGTCTAAGGAACCGCCTATCCGGGAAATCAAACCACTTTGAGAAAATAAAAACAACATGCCAATCCCAATCACAATAGGTGGAATCGGTAAATTCAATTGAAATAAAAACGAGGCGACTTTTTTTCCAAAAAATGATTCACGCAATAGCAGTGCACCAATAATGGCAATGGCAGAAGTGAAAAAGGTGCTTGCCAGGCTCACCCAAAGTGTGAGTGCCAGGCCCTGCCAAAATTCGTTGGCATAGCGCTCGGAAAACATGACGTTGGCATAGGCATCCAAATTGATGTCATAATTGTCGATAATCGGCTGCCAGCCCAAACTTTGCAACAGCCCATAGATAAGCCCTCCCATAAACAACGCAATGATGACAAACAACGTTGGTGCCAACATGAGAGGAATACGAAACCGTTCCCAAAACATAGTGAGAAATCCTATCTAATCAAATAAATTTATTGGTTGTTTTGACTTGAAAAAACAGGCGGCGAAATAAATTCCGCCGCCTGTTTTAGTTTTTCTAGTTCTGCAATACGTTCTGTTCCCATCCTTGTTCAATCAGTGTCTGATATTCAGCCACGATGTCGGAAACAAGGGAAGCACCCAATTCATCTGGATCGGCAGCGCCGGAACCCAAATCGTTGACAGCCAATTCCAACACAGCACGGTCAGCAGGATCAACCAAGTTGGTGTTGATCGCAAAGCCAAGACCAAAGCCGTTTTCAGGAATCACCTGTAACGCCTGGCGATCTGGACGCAAGATCAAGTTAGACAACACCAAAGCAGACGCTTTGTTGGCAGCGTTGAATGGGATGGCAACATAGTTAAAGTCACCAATCATGTTATTTGTCCAGACAAAAGCCTTTGCCGTTTCAGGCAAATCGCCAGAAGCGATACCAGGGCTGGCACCTGCAATGGCCTGCGTCAAAGTGAAGTCAATTTCGCCATTTGAGAACAGTTGATTGAGTTCATTGACATCTGCTGGATACGTAGAGCCTTCGCGGAACAAGTTAGGTTCAATCGCGTTCAGGCGTGCCCATAACTCAGGACTCCACTGGTCCCAAAGTGCTTGATTGAAGTCACCAACCCACTGTTCCTGACCACCGCTGATTTCAAACAAGACCTGTTTGACAAAGCGGGTGCCCTGGAATGCGCCTGGGCCTGGTGCCAGGTAAGTAAATGTACCTGGGTTAGCTGCAGCAAATGCTTCAAGATCAGCAAAGCTACGTGGCAAGTCTTCTTCAGCGGTACGAGCAGTGTCATAAACGAACTGGAACTGCGCGCCGGACCATGGGCTTTCAAAGCCTTCAACGGGCAAGCCAAAGTCACGGTTTAAAGCAGGGTTGGACCAATCAACAAAACGACTGTTAGGAATGCCTTCAGCCCATGGGCCATACAGCAAATCAGCCTGTTTCAGTGTTTTGAAGTTTTCACCGTTAATCCAAATCATGTCAACAGCGCCACCAGAGTTCACGCCTGCTTCGGCTTCACTCAGCACCTGGTTTATAGCATCCACGGTGTCGGCCAACTGAACCTGGTTGAAAGATACACCAAATTCTTCAGCCAATGGACCACCATAAAAAGTGTTGACAAACTGGTTGATGCTGTCAGAGCCGCCCCACATCCACCAATTTACTTCACCGCCGCGAGCGAGTTCGAGAACTTCGTCCCACGTGCCAATACTGTTTCCTTCGATTGCAGGAATAGACCCCTGCAATGTGTCCTGGAAGGACTGAACCTGAACAAAAGCACCCAGTGCCACAATCAGCGCCAGGCCAAACAATGTGATTTTTCGCCACATACTTTTACCCTCCTTGAAAGTAAAAAGATTGTTGGAATTTTTTCTAAAAAGCCATTAATTCTATTTTTCGAGTGCCTTTCCCATTAACCAGATATTACTAAGTTATGAATACCTTCAATCATGGAAGGAAACCTTAATTAGTGATGCACTTTTCCAAATAGGCCAGATTTCACTAAATGATGGGATTACTATTGAATTCAAAGGTCGATCAACCACCCCCTTGCGCAATTGAAATTCCCACTTACCTCATACGAAATCTGAGACTGGTTATATTTCTTTTTTCATACGACATTTTAGTCGCCAGTCTTTTAATGAGCAGAGATTATCTTGAGTCAGAAAATCCTCGTATTTCCTCATCAATCAAACCACTCATATACCACTTATACCAGAAAGATACCACTTATTAAAAAAATTGTCAATATGTAATTGTATGAATGACAAAAAGCCAGACAGATAGCAAAAAAAACAAAAATATTGTACCTTTCTCAAATTAGAATGCGTCTATAGAGGAGTTAAATGGAATTTCGGAAATTTGGGACATTGGGTGAAATAAGCACACTTTCATTAGGTGGAGGAGGCCTTGGCCAGCTTTGGGGTGAAACCACGCGTGAAGAGTGTATTTCAACCGTTCATCTGGCTTTAGAACAAGGAATCAATTTCCTCGACCTCGCACCTTCGTATGGCAATGGCGAGTCAGAAATGGTGGTTGGGCTGGCATTGGAAGGAAAGCTGCCAGAAGGCGTCCACGTATCCACAAAGTGGTGGCCCGATTGGCCTTTCCCTGAAGCCAAAGATATTCCACGACTTGTCGAAGAAAGTTTGGCAACCAGCCTGAAACTTCTAAAATTAGAACAAGTGGATCTCTTCTTTCTCCATGGCCTGATCATTCCTGACGATCAATTCGGCAAAGTTCGAGGCACGCCCCACAGTGTGTTTGTAGATGCAGTACGACCCGCATTTGAGCTGATGGTCAAAAAAGGACTGACGAAAGCTTGGGGGATTTCAGGCATTGGTGTGCCTCAGCAAATCATTGAAGTCATAGAAGATGATCCTGCGCCCGCCGCTATTCAAATCATCACCAACTTGATGGATTCTCTCGGAGGACTTCAAACTTTTACAGAAGAAGCACGTCCGCGAGACCTCATTCGTTCAGCAGCCCAAAACAATGTAGGCGTCATGGGTATCCGCGCCATCCAGGCAGGTGCGTTGTCCGACAAAATGGATCGACCATTGCCCGAGGGTCATTTGGATCGCATTGACTATGAACGAGCGGACCCCTTCAGAGCACTGGCAAAAGAGATTGGGGAGTCCACCGCATCTTTGGCTCACCGTTACGCGTTGTCGATGAAGGATGTTGGCACCGTGGTCTTGGGCGTAAAAAACCGCCAGGAACTTCAAGAATGCCTGGATGCTGAAGCTAAGGGGTCACTGGATGTTGAACTGATGGCAAAATTAAATCAGCTTTTCCTTACCCAATAACAGTTTCGCCCAGGATTCACTAAGGTGTTGTTATTGCGCTTTGGAAAAGTCGCTCTCTCATCGAAGAGTCAATGATGCTCAAAATTAAAAGTTCATCCAATGCACGATTTAGGCATCCAAGATAATTGGTACTTAGTTCAACTTCGATACTGCATGGAATTTCGGGAAACAGAATACGGTCGCCTGCTTTAACATTGAGCAAACGATTACGTACTCCACTGGGCCAAAGAATTTCCACATCACCCATAGTGGCTTCGCCCATGCCAAAGTAGGCATAGAGTGCATCCTGTGAGGCATAGCTGGAACCGCCCAAAATGGGTTTAATGTTGGTGGGCAACCCTTTTGGGGTAAACAGCACAGTCGCGCCAATGCCATTACGATTGACCTGCCCTTCGCTTGTAACCCCAGTGGTCCCCAATGCTTCCACCACCACCCAATTTTGATCGTTATCGGCACTGCTTACTTCTATGGATAATGTGCCATTGTCAAACTCAAATCCTGCCCATACAAATCCTGACCCCTGTGCATCAATGGGATTGAAACTGGCGACAAAGAAGGCGTCTTGATCAAAGTCTCCCCCCAAACTTGGGACAGGAAATAGCGGCACAGAATTAGGAATATTGAGGTTTGAGACCGACACAATGTCCACAAATCCGTCATTATTTAAATCCCCCACCGCCATACCATGAACAGTCCGACGAATATGATTGGTGGAACCTGCCAGTGCCATTGCATCCCGACTGAAATTGGCCTGGCCATCGTTGTTCAAAATTGCACCAGGGTTGGTAACCACCCCTAAACCTGCTTCGTGACCACCATGGAAAATGATGTCTGAATCACCATCGTTATCATAATCAGCCACGGAAGTTCCCCAGCCAAAAGGTGTGTTTGTAAATTCTTGATCGACGCTATCTGAAAACAAAGCGTTTGGTTGTTGTAACAACCATCTGGAATCTTCGCTGTGGGTGCGCTCTGTGTTGCCTGTTATACCCGCTGAGAATTGATTGCCAAAGTTCGTGCTGAACACATCAAGTGTGCCATTCAGATCAAAATCTCCAAAAGAAAGACCCATCCAGGAACCTGGGCGATCGAGTCCCAACGCTTCTGTCACATTGATGAAATGCCCTGCGCCATCATTTTCAAACAGTTGTAAAAAACCACGATCAAGGCCACCCAATCTTGCAGGCGGAATTGCGCCCTGATCATCGGCGTGCATGATGTCGATATCGCCATCAAGGTCGTAATCGACCATGGCGATTGCCCAACTGATCGTGGCGGCATCATCAGGCGCACCGGGAGGGAGATACACATTTAAAAAACCAGAACTTTCCGATACATCTGCAAAGTGATTGTTGCCCTGGTTTTGAAACAGTTGATTCGGTTGATTCAATGCCACCGGAACCAATGTGATCGCTTGAGCCGTTGTCCAATCGAAAGCATTGCTCACTGCGACATCAAGCAGCCCATCACCGTTAATATCGCCCATAGAGCAAGAAGTCGAAGTCAGATTTCCCCCACCGAAGCCGCTTTGTGAGGTGATATCAACAAACACGCCATCACGCTGCTCAAGCAAGCGATTGGGTTCAGCTCTTCCCAATACAAATACATCTTCATCGCCATCGTTGTCGATGTCGCCAAAGCACACTCCAGTAGAATCCTGATCTCTGACTTCAACCTGGGTGCGTTGTGCGATATCAAAGAAAGTCAATGTGCCACTTTCCACCCATTGATTAGAAAACAAACTGTTTGCATGACCGGGGCCATTGGTCACATAAACATCCAAGTCACCATCTCGATCCACATCCAGCAATGCAACACCCGGTGCGCCACGTCCTTTTAACGGTGTGGTCTGCAATTCAGGGAAAGCAAATTGGGATTTTGAATGCTTAAACGCATCATAAATCGCTTCCTGTTCAGAAGGGAATCGTTTATATCCAATGCCTGATCCGCCTGCAGTGACAATGTCCATAAAAACAATTGACGGTCGCTGGGCAGAGGCTGGCAACAACAAAGAAAATATGATCAATAACATCAAAAAGCTCTTTATAACAACACTCATAAATGCAATTCTTTCCCTTATAACCAATGCTCTAATTTTACTGATGGCATGCCTTCCACTTAAGCTGTTTCTTAGAATTGTCTTTTATTATCAAAAAATCGTCAAGAGGTGGGTGTATAAAATTTCAGTAGCGTTGAGTTGCAAAAGTGTTTTTTTTCAAAAATACGGAAATATGTTAAGGTGAAGGTCTAAAGAAATCAGACGATGGATTCTAAAACTATTCATAAATTTTTGAGACATGCCCCTGAATGTGAAGAGGATATTTCAAACTAAATCAAAGGAGCCCCCCTATGACACTCAACAATTCGCTCGAAAGGGCTGGCAGCGCGATTGACTTCTTACAAAAGTTGAGCACCGATGCTGACTTGGCCCAAAAATGTCAGGCCACCGACTTAGAAGGGCGTCTGGCTTTGGCAACTGAAATGGGCTATGGTTTTGATGAACCAGATTTGCGTTTGGCTATTAAGAATTGGGACTATCACGGCACATGGGGCCAATGGCTCAGCGCCGGAAGATTTGCTGAAGGCGTTGATGACCTCCCTGCCCTGAACGAGGCTTATCACTTAGCAGACGATCAGATCAGCAGCTATCAGAGGAACGGTCACCTATTGCTAAAAGGTGTGTTATCTCCGGAAGAGGTGGCCGCGTACCGCCCTGTAATTCGAGATGCAGTCGATCGTTTTAATCCAGAAAAAAAAGCCTTACACGACCGTGACTTCAAAGCTTTTTTGCTTGTGGTTAATCTTCGTGCTCGGGCTGCTGCCGCCCGCCGCCTGGTACTCTCTCAGCGCTTTGCCAAGATTGCGGCTGAATTGATGGATGTGCCCAGCGTGCGCATTTATCTTGACGAAGCATTTTACAAAGAACCAGGTGGTGCATTAACACCCTGGCATCAGGATCGTTTGTATTTTCCACTTGATACGGACAACGTGGTCACACTTTGGATGCCGATTGTTGATCTGACTGCTGAGATGGGCACCCTACGCTTCGCCTCTGGTTCACACCTGGAAGGCGATTTGGGATATCAACCCATTTCTGACAAAGCAGAAACACATTTCCAAAAGTTTCTTGATGAACGTGGCTATCGCCTAGCGCCTAACGTGGCCATGTCGGCAGGGGATGCCACCTTGCATCACGGATGGGTGTTGCACAGTGCGCCACCAAATTCCAGCAACCGCCCTCGCGAAGTGATGTCAATTGTCTATTATCCAGATGGGACCAAGCTCACTGAACCCAACAACATCTATCAGGAACGAGCCATGTTACATGGCTTTGGAAAAACATCAGGGGAACTTGCCGAAAGCCCATTACACCCGATTGCCTATTCAAACGGATCTTAACGTGAAAATTGAAAACAGCTCTCGGCTGTTTTTAAGGCTATTGGCAATATTTATCACAGGGTCACTGACTATATTCCTAACCACTTACCTGTCCGACCCAGCCAAAAATCGTTTAGAAAGGGTGACTCAGGCGCAAAGCAACATCTTGTCCTCTGTTCAAGAAATAAATGAAGCGTCTGTTTCTGGGGGCGAAAGTTTAAAAAAAGCCTCACTTAAAGCGTTGGACATTATGCGGAAATCTGCGAGAGATATTTCATCCGAATATTTCCTGGTGGTTGCACAAGCGCTGCAAGATGCGCATTTGCCCAAAGAAACTGTCGAAATGGTTGACTTGAGCTTGATGCACCCTGTTTCTTTTCGGGAGAAATTAGACCTATTAAACATGAAGGCTGATGCACTTGCATTGCTCCAGCGCTGGGAAAATACTCGAACAACATTTGAATCTGCTGTCAGACTTATCCAAACCAATGAGTCATTCTACACAGACCCAGAAAGATTAGGCGCAGCTTATTTTAGTATTTACTTTAGTTGGATTGATCTAGAAACACAGCTAAAGGCATGTATAAATGCCTCTCAACTTTTTGCTGACATGACCACAGCGACTTGGTACAGGCAATTGCCTGCCCGAAGGCTTGCGGAAATTCAAAACTTTATCGATCGTATTGATTATTCAATTTCGTTTGCTTGTGCCAAAGGAGATTTATCTCGTTCTTGAAGAATCATGTGAGATAAAAGACACTTTAATTAAAATTTTTTGGATGTCGCCACTGACAAGTCGCCTGTTCAAGTGTCTTTCAAAATAGAACTTTTACTGAAACATTCATTTTTTCTGACCAAGACACAGTTCCCAGTTTTCGATAATCAAAGGTTGTCCAAAAAATGTGTCATTTTGTTTGGTAACTATGTTAAAACCTGCTTTGGCATAAAGGTGTCGAGCACCTTTTGAAAAATCCTGTGTCCAGAGTGTGATTTTGTGATATTCATTGACTTCGCAAAACTGAATACACTCATTCAGCAATGCACTGCCCAATCCCATGCCTCTTGTTTCCGACTCGACAAAGAACAGGCGAAGCTGAGCCACAGTGTCACTCATTTGCGTAATCATGATGGAGCCGACATTTTTGTCCTCAACGGAGCCTATCCACAAATTTTCGCGGACATTTTCCTGTTCGATAAATTGAGCCATAATGCCTGCGACCAAGCCTTCAAATTTTGGATCAAAATCATGCTCATTAAAGTACCAAATGCCATGACGATGAATCACCCAGCCAGCATCGCCTGGTTGATGAGATCGAATACTATAGTTGTTTGATGACATTGTTTTTCTCAATTTTAGTTTGGATGATTGAGGCAGCTTGCTCATCCAAAATCAAATCAACATTTGGATGCAATTGTAAGATGGAAGCAGGCACTTGAACATCAATTGGGCTATAAAACGATTCCGCGATCATATCAGCCTTTTCTGACCCACTCGACAACACCAGGATTTTTTTGGCGCGAAGAATGGTCTTAATCCCCATGGTTAAAGCTTGAGTTGGCACTGGATCGGGATTGAATTCTGCTTTGGCTCGGTTGCGAGTTATCTCTGAAAGATTAACCAGGCGAGTTTGTGAGTCCCAAGAGCTTCCCGGTTCGTTAAATGCGATGTGTCCGTTTATACCGATGCCCAACAATAATAAATCAATCTCATATCGCTGAAGCATTTTCTCATAATTTAAGCAGGTTTGTTCATTATTCTCTCTCGCGCTTGAAAGTCGAAACAACTGATCAGGTTGAACATCCACTTTGGAAAACAAGACACGATCTAAAGTATTGAAAAAACCTCGGGCATCATCTAAAGAAAGTCCTAAATATTCATCGAGATGGAAGCAACGCGTTTGTGAAAAACTGATGATGCCCTGTTGGGTCATGTCCACCAAATTTCGGTAAAAGCCCAAGGGTGTTTTACCTGTGGCAAGACACAAATTCGAATCAGGTTTCTTCAATATTTGCTGTGCAAAACATTGCGTTGCCGCTCGACTCATCGTGTCATAATCAGGGTGAATTGACAGCTTCATGGGCATACACCACCTTCCCCATCACGATGGTGTAATGGATGTTAAAATCTTGATCAAAAATTACGATATCGGCATCGTAGCCTATTTTAAGATCACCTTTTCGTTGATCGAGCCCAAGCAGCTTTGCTGGATTGAGCGTTACTGTGCGCACTGCTTCCGAAAGTGAAATCGAGGAAAAAGACATCAGATTTTTTAAAGCCTGATCTAAGGTTAGCAGACTCCCTGCCAAGGTTTGACCATCACTTTTGGCAATGTTGTTTTCCACATGAACCGTTACATCACCCAGCGACCAGTCGCCATCGCCCATGCCAGCAGCACTCATCGCATCTGTGACCAGGCAAATGTTTTGAATACCTTTGCTCTTAACAACGATTGGTACAATGGCTGGGTGCAAGTGAATGCCATCAACAATGAGGCTGGCCATGATATCTGTGTCCAGTGCCGCACCAACGACACCAGGGTGGCGCTGATGCAATCCTGTCATGGCGTTGAAAAGGTGTGTCATTAGCCTGCCGCCACGTTCAATGAATTCAACCGCTTGTTCATAGCTGGCCTCAGTGTGACCGAGTGCGGGAATGGCAAATGTTTTGATGGCATCTAACAATTCCCATCCTCCAGGCTGCTCGACTGCAAACGAAATAATTTGAATGAAGTCTTGGTAGCCATCCACCAATGCCTGTAACTGATCGATATCCAGCTTCAAAATATGATCTAAGTTGTGCGTCCCTCTTTTCGCTTCAGCGATGAATGGGCCTTCCAAATGCACGCCAAGAATACTTGGATGCTTTTTTTGTTGGATGACATTCATAACTTTTCTCAAATGCGAAATTGGATTGGTGATTAACGTTGGCAACAGACTTGTGGTGCCATGTTGGTGATAAAAATCGATAATCTGATCAATCTCTGTTGAAGTGGCTTGAAGAAAATCATGACCACCGCCGCCATTCACTTGAAGGTCGATAAATCCAGGGGCCACATACAAATTTTCTGCATTGATAACAGAGGTGTTTTCATTGGGAAGCTCATCAAAACCATCCACTTTTTCAATTTGATATTGGCGAATGAAAATATCATTATGAGTGATTGTGTCAGCTATTGGAGAGATCACTTGGCCGTTTTGAATGATCAATGATGGTTGCATGTTAAAAATTCCGATGATTCCGAAGCCAACTATCCGGCTTTAAGCTCAACGTAAAAACGATAACGATCAGATCGATAAACAGAATTGACAAACTCAATGGGCGTTTCATTGTCATCCAGATAGGTGGTGCGTTCCATCAGAAGCACGGATTTACCCTCTTCAATTTCCAAAACTTGCGCCTCTAAAGGCCCAGCAGGTTTGGCCTCGAGATACTGCTCAGCCTTGCCCAGATAAATGCCGTATTGTTCGTTGAGCACCTTATAAAGCGAAATATTGGTGAAATCATTTTTCTGGATGTCAGGACAATAGTGGTGGATTAAATAAGACGTTTCCAATGCCAGTGGAAGGCCATCGGCCAAACGAACACGTTGAACTTTGACCAAGGTTTCCTCTACATCAACATTCAGTTTCTGCGCGACATGGTCATCGTGAACCAGTTCAATTTCTCGAACCTTGGCCCCTGGCACCATCCCCCGAGCTTTAATGTCTTCGGTGAAACTCGTTAGGCGGCGCAGCCCCTGTCTTAATTTAGGCTCTGCCACAAACGTGCCTCGGCCCGACTCGCGATAGACAAAGCCTTCATTTTCAAGATCAACCAGAGCGCGGCGTGCTGTCATACGACTAACGCTGTAAACCTGGCTGAGTTCAATTTCGGACGGCAATCGGTCGTGAGGTTTGAAGGCTTTAATTTCGATTTGATGTTTGATCAGTTCCTTCAGTTGATAATACAAAGGCAAAGGAATGTCTTTGCGAAGTCGCTGAATGGGGCCTTTTACTATTCGTGACATTGTATATACAGTATAGCAACTTTCCACTTTAAATACAAACACTTTCTTTTTTTTGAACCACAATCTATTTTTAAAATAACGCTCTATATTACTTGCTAAATTGAATGTTGAGGTCGGAAAAATTACTCACAAGAACCATAGATTGACGTTTGAGGAAATTAATGATAAGCTGTATATACAGTAGACATAAAATGAAACTTTAGATGAGTGAGGTTTCACGCCTTTTTTGTATCATCAAGGAGGTGATCCAAGGCTTGCCTGCTCATCAAAAATATAATTTCCTTCAAGGAGGGTTATTTGATTTCTCAACGTTTTATTAAAGCCATTTTCTTTGCCGTGCTGGCATTAGGTTTGGTTTTCAGCGGTCTCGAAGCTCAGTCTCAGGACGACAATGTATTGCGCGTGGGCATCACCCAACAGATCATTAATCTCGATCCACATGTTGCCACAGCATTTTCATCTTTCCGCGTCATGGAACAGGTATATGAAGGCTTGATGCGCTTCGACAGCGACTCGGCGTTGCAGCCAGCGCTGGCCGAATCTTTTGATGTTTCAGATGATGGCTTGACCTATACCTTTAACTTACGCTCCGGGGTGACCTTCCACGACGGCAGTGCCTTTACCGCCAACGATGTGAAGTTCAGCTTTGAACGTGTCTTAAATCCTGACACAGCTTCTCCTCAAGCCAGCCGTATTAATAGTATTGGCTCCATCGATGTGATTAGCGATACTCAGGTCAGTTTTACCTTAAGCGAAGCTTTTTCACCATTCTTGTCTGCATTGCCGCAAATCTTCATTGTCCCTCAAGATTTTGAATCCAAAGTCAGTGATTCACAGGTGGCAACCTTGGGGACGGGTCCATTTCAGTTGGATGAACTTGGCCCAGATTTCGCTCGCTTGAGCAAGAATGAATCCTATTGGGAAGCTGGGTTACCTAAACTCGACGGCGTGCTCATTCGCCAGATCCCTGAAGCAGCCACGTTGCGCTCTGCATTACGTACGGGGCAAATTGATGTCATCTTCGGCTTTGGTGTGGATGTTATCAGCGCAGGCTCCTTTGCAGGCGTTTCAGGGTTTAATGTCATCTCCACGCCAGGCTTAAGTTACAGTTTGCTGGGCATTCAAAATGACCGCGAACCTTTCACCGATGTGCGTGTGCGCCAGGCATTGAGTTTGGCCATTGATCGTCAAGAATTGGCTGAAATTGTTTACTTTGGCCGTGCTGTGGTGGCTGCCCCATTGGCAGCCAGCGTAACCGAATTTGGCCCGCTTGCTTCCGGTCAGTTGGCCAACTACGAGCGTGATATTCCAGCCGCTCAGGCATTGCTTGCAGATGCAGGTCAGTCTGATTTGACGTTCACCATCTCTCCGCTGCCAACGGTTCCTGAAGCGGTTCAGATTGCCGAAGTGTTGCAACAACAGTTTGAACAAGCTGGTATCACGACCGAACTTGAGTTACTCGACATTGCCACCTGGGTCGACAACTGGAGAAACAGCAACTTCGATACCTTTGTTTCTTTGAATGGTGGCAACCCAGATCCAGATATTCACCTCAACCGTCACCTTGTGACGGGTGGTTCCACAAACGTATTCCAATTCTCCGATCCTGAAGTGGATGCGCTTTTGGCAAGTGGCCGCCTCGTTTCTGGCCTGAGTGATCGTGTGGACATCTACAATCTGCTTCAGCAGCGTATTGCTTCTCAGGTGCCATTCCTGTTCCTCAATTACGCTGAAGTGTTTGCTGTGATGTCCGCCGACGTTCAGGATTTCGGATTGCGTGCGGATCAGTCCATTGCATCTATTCGCGGTGTGTCATTGAATCGTTAATAGAGAATTAGTTTGTTAAGATGCTAAAAAGGAGGGGGTCAACCACCCCCTCCTTTTAATTCCTATTGATTCATTCAATTTTCATGGGGTGAGGGTGGAGGTCAGACCATCTTATGTGGGCATACATATTGAAGCGGTTGATTTTCTTAATCCCAATATTGTTTGTGGTTTCCATTCTCGTTTTTTTACTGATCCATATGATTCCCGGTGATCCAGCGGTGTCCATGCTGGGCACCGAAGCTGCAAATCCTGAAACCCTGGAAGCGATGAGAAAAAAGATGGGATTGGATCAACCTCTCTATGTGCAATACAGTATCTGGTTTCAAAATGTGTTGACAGGTAATTTTGGCAAATCCATCAGCTCGGGAAAAACAGTGATGGAACTGCTTGTAGAACGTTATCCATTTACCGTTGAACTCGCAATTTATGCGCTTTTTTTATCCGTCACCATTGCCATCCCCCTAGGCACCCTGGCCGCAGTCACCCGCAACAAGCTAGTGGGGTTTATTTTTCAATTTTTCACTCTGATTGGTCTGTCGATGCCGACATTTTGGAGTGGCATCATGTTCATTTTAGTGTTCAGTGTTTATTTGCGTTGGTTTCCTATCGTCAATTTTCCATCCTTGATTGAAGCGCCTTTGGATAATTTGAAAGCATTTTTCCTCCCAGCAATCACCCTGGCCTTGCCCAATATTGCAGCCATAGCCCGCGTGGTGCGTGCATCGCTGTTGGATGTGCGGCAACGTGATTACGTCAAAACTGCCAAAGCCAAAGGCTTGGCCGAGGGGATTGTTGTTTATAAGCACATGCTCAAAAATGCGATGATTCCCATCATCACACTCATTGGCATCATCACAGGATATCTAATGGGTGGGGTCATCATTGTGGAACATGTGTTTGCCATTCCTGGGTTGGGGCGTTTGGGTGTTGAATCGATCACAGGTCGGGATTATCCCTTGTTACAGATGATCGTATTGTTTAGTGTGGTCAGTTTTGTGTTTGTCAATTTGATTGTCGATGTTTTATACATTTTTCTGAACCCAAAGATTCGTTATGACTAGTTTACAGAAAGCCGTTACTATAGAGCCCTCAGGCAAACGTAAAAAGCCTAAACTGTATCAGCTTTTCTTTCGAAACAAGAAAGGTTTGATCGGCTTTGTGTTATTGGCAGCCATCGTTTTCCTTGCTGTTTTCGCGCCTTGGCTTGCGCCTTACAAACCCACAGAAATGCATTCCAAAGATCGATTTTCTGCGCCGACTTGGAACTATTGGTTGGGTACAGATTTTTATGGACGTGATATCCTAAGCCGCGTTTTTCATGCGTTCCGCATTTCTTTATATATCGCCTTTGCTGCCGTTATTTTTGCTGTCCTTGTAGGCAGCACCTTGGGCATTATGGCTGCTTATTTTAAGCGTTTAGATGCTTGGATCATGCGCTCGATGGATGTCATGTTCGCCTTTCCTGTGTTGCTTCTGGCAATCACCATTGTTGTTATTTTGGGGGCAGGATCTTTAAGCGCGATTCTAGCCATCGGAATTGTCTACACACCCATTTTTGCTCGCGTGGCTCGTGGACCAACCTTGGCAGTAAAAGAAGAAAATTTTGTGGAGGCTGCCCACGCAATGGGCGCTGGATCGGGACGGGTTATTTTGAGACATATTTTACCCAATGTGGCAACGCCCATTTTTGTTCAATCCACCGTCGAGCTGGCCACGGCAATTTTATTTGAATCTGCACTCAGCTTTCTTGGATTGGGTTCTAAACCGCCAGATGCCTCATTGGGTCTCATGATTAGCCAAGGCAAAGACTTTTTGGAAATCAGCCCCTGGGCCACTGTTTTTCCAGGGGTGGCCATTGCTCTGATCGTGCTTAGTTTCAATCTGCTCGGCGATGCGATGCAGGAAGTACTCGACCCACGCTTGCGCCAGAAAGAGGGATAACGTGCAAACCAGTTGGTTGACCGAACAACAAAACGCAAACTCTGCTGGCTTGGATCAAAGGCCAACCAAAGAGATTTTGAACATTATTAATCACGAAGATCAACAAGTTGCCATCGCTGTTTCCAAAGCTGTTGACCAAATTGAACAAGCTGTTGAAGCTTTTGTAGAGGCTTACACAAAAGGCGGCAATATTTTCTATATTGGAGCAGGCACCAGTGGACGGCTGGGCATTCTGGATGCCGTGGAATGTCCCCCCACATTCAGTACCTCTCCGGATCGGATTCAGGGGATTCTGGCTGGTGGCATTGGTGCTTTTTCCGAAGCTGTCGAAGGCCAGGAAGATGATAGAGACAGTGGGCAACAATTGATTACAGAAAAAAAGATGACCGCTGATGATTTGGTAATTGGCATCGCAGCCAGTGGCCAAACCCCTTTTGTGCTGGGTGCAATTGAAACCGCCAAGCACCACCAAATCACCACCGTGGGCATCACCAACAATCCGGATGGCGCTTTGGCTGATCTCGTAGACATTCCGATTGTGGCTGCAGTAGGGCCGGAAGTGGTCGCAGGGTCAACGCGACTTAAAGCGGGCACAGCGCAAAAAATGGTGCTTAATATGATCAGTACCACATCCATGGTCAAACTCGGCAAGGTGTATGACAATTATATGGTAGATGTCAAAGCCACCAACAAAAAGTTGCGACGCCGCGCCATGAACATGCTACAAAACTTGACACAGAAACCTGAAGCGCAAATTGAAGCTGCCTTAATAGGATCCGGCTATGATGTGAAAACGTCCCTGCTGATGTTGAAAGCGGAAGTATCTTTTGAAGTCGCATCTTCTGCATTAACCCAGAACCGGGGTTTTGTGAATCAAGCTCTGGATGCATTAAGAGGTGAAGGCTAAATGCTTTTGGTGGGGTTGATCTCTGGCACATCTATGGATGGCATTACTGCCGCGTTGGTTGAAATCAATCAAGGTACTTCTAACGATGAACTCGATCTGGATGTGAAATTACTGGATTGGATTAACAAGGAATATCCTACTCAAGTGAAAGAAAAATTACTGGTACTTCGGGAAGAAGGTACAGCACCTGAAGTATGCGAACTTAATTTTCTTCTGGGTGAATATTTCGCCGAAGCTGCAATGGAAGTGATCGAACAAACAGGTATTCAGCCTGAAAAAATTGATCTCATCTGCAATCATGGCCAAACCATCTGTCACCTGCCACAACGTTTTGTGAGTTCAGAATTCGGCGTACCCTCGACACTTCAAATCGGCGAAAGTGATGTGATTGTCGAACGAACGGGTATCACCACCATCGGCGATTTTCGTACACGTGATATGGCTGCTGGTGGCGAAGCTGCACCACTCATTCCCTATGTGGATCATGTGCTTTTTCGCAGCACTACGCATTCACGCGTGTTGCTCAATTTAGGTGGCATTGCCAACGTCACCTACATGCGTGCATCAGCGACTTTAGAAGATTTGGTCGCATTTGATACTGGCCCTGCCAGCATGATCATCGATGGTGTGGTTGAACATTTAACCCAAGGCCAAAAAGTGTTTGATGAAAATGGTGCGATGGCAGCTCAAGGCCAGATCAATGAGTTGTTTTTGGAAGAACTGATGAAACATCCGTTTATCCATTTGCCGCCGCCAAAGAGTACGGGCAGAGAAGAATTTGGTAAAGATTTTTTGAACGAATTGCTGAAAAAAGCAGAGATGGCTCAACTTGATGGACATGATCTGATTGCCACTGTAACTGCTTTTAGCTCAGCATCCCTGGTCTTGAATTGTCAAACATTTTTGGGTGAATTTGATGAACTGATTGTTGGTGGTGGCGGCGCGCACAACCAAACGTTGCTCAAAATGGTTGAGGAACGATTAGAGGGTGTAAAAATCCTTACCACGCAATCTATGGGAATTCCAGTCGAAGCCAAAGAAGCTGTTGGCTTTGCCATTTTAGGTTATCAAGCTTTTCATGGAAGACCCAACAATGTGCCCGGCGCAACAGGAGCAAAACATCCAGTAGTGATGGGCAAAATTTCTCCATCCCATCAAAAGAGGCTTTCTTGGCAGGCTTGATAGCCCCCACAGAACTTCCCAAAATTGATCTCAGGTTCGGTGATGTTGATGGCTATTTAGAAACCTGTGTTCAAGAAGGACATTTTCCCGGCGCTGTTTTGTTGATTGCACATCAGGACAAGGTGTTACATCACGTCAGTTATGGTCTGGCAATGGAGAAACCGGAAACAAAACCAATGACACCATCAACCCTGTTTGATCTTGCATCATTGACCAAGGTGGTTGTTACCACAACACTGGCCTTAAAACTGGTTGATGAGAAAATCTGGCAACTGGATGACTTACTGGAAGATTATCTACCTCCCTTTAAACCGTTCGGCTTGCAACAGGTAACCATTCGACACTTGCTCACCCATACATCTGGGCTGATTCCTTGGGCGAATTTATTCTATCGTGGTGTTGGAAAGTCCATCGTAAACGAAATTTTGTTCGAGAATAAATGGCCAATTCTGAGCTTGATCTGCCCACCTTGGAAACATGTGATTTACAGCGATTTAAATTTCATCTTGCTGGGCTTGGCCTTGGAATCCGTCACAGACAAATCTCTAGATCAACTTGCAAAAGACTGGATATTCATGCCCTGTGGCATGAACAACACAGGGTTCAACCCTGACCCCAAAAAACACCTTGACATCGCACCAACCGAAGATGATGCCACTCGAGGTGGTGTCCTCATCGGCACAGTTCACGATGAAAATGCCTGGGCCATGGAAGGCGTAAGCGGGCACGCCGGATTGTTTTCAACCGCATGCGATATTGCCTTATTTGCACAAATGATTTTAGACGAAGGGATCGGTGCTCATGGCCAGGTTTTATCGCAAAAATCCGTTCAGCTCCTAATGACATCTCAAACAGGAAGTTTAAATCAACAGAGATCCATTGGCTGGATCATGTATAACGATAGCGATCCTTCTATGGCTTCCCCGCTCTCACCTCAAGCTATAACACATACTGGATTCACAGGAACATCTGTATTCATTGACCTCCAACATAATCTGAGTGTGATTTTACTGAGTAATCGCGTTCACCCGCTACGGCATAGAGGTGCTAACCAAATAAACTCGATTCGAACCACAAGTTACCATAAAATATTGAACGTACTAAGAATCAATAAATAAACCTAACCCAATAATCATATTGACGACCTTCAACAAAAGTAGCCATTTTTATTTTAAAATAGTAGACGCTGGCATGCTAAGTGCTGGAAACATTTAGCAGTAGAAGAAAATGGCACGTTAAAAACCCTTTCAAAAAAAGTTCTCATCGGATTGGCGAAACCTAAATCAAGATCAAAGAGAAATGTAAATATTTGTATGATACTGTCGATCCAGATGGGCAATCAATGAGCTTTTAACCAAAAATCAACTTTAATCTTGAACTTAGTTAGATAGGGCAACCAAATAATTTTTGTGGCTGCCTTCAAAGTTTAAGTCGCTGAAAGAAATGCGGATGTCTTGAACGAAGTATAGATTTCCATTAGTATTCAGTGAATAGGATAAGAAAGTCTTAAACAACAATGATTTATTCAAAAGAATGCGAATATGCCATTCGTGCAATGACTTACTTGGCACAACATGCTGAACGCCGCTGCTTGGCGAGGGAAATTTCAGAAAAAGAAAATTTGCCTCATCACTTTCTGAGTAAGATTTTACAAACCTTGGCTCGCGAAAAACTGGTGGATTCGGCCAAAGGTCCAAATGGTGGATTTCAGCTTTCCAAGCCTGCAAAAAATATTACCCTATACCATATTAAAGCGTTTGTGGATGGTGTGGACGACCTCAATGACTGCGCAGTAGGTTTATCTAAATGCAATGACGATATGCCTTGTCCTCTTCATGATGACTTCAAGCCCATTCGCGAACGAATTAAGAATTACTTAAAAAATACCTCATTGGCTGATATGACTAAAGCCCTCAGTAAGAAGAAAAAACCTGGTCGTGCTAAATCTTCTTAAGATCACACCCATTGATTTCTTTGGTAAATCGGTCAGTTAGAAGAAACTTTTTCTTTATGCCGAAGTTGTACAGTCATGACAGGCACAGCGCTTAATCGCACTACTTTTTCTGCAACGCTGCCCATGAGCATATGGTCCAACCCTCGTCTACCGTGGGTGCCCATGACAATCAGATCAATATCTAGATTTTCAACATATTTTAGGATCAAGTGTGCTGGTTGGCCTTCCTGCATCATGATCTCAATTTGTTCAATCCCTTCTTTATTGAGTTTTTGTCGCGATTCATCCAAAACCTTTTGACCAAACTCAATCTGTGAAGTGGGATCAGAATCTGAATAAGCCATGTAGTCAACAGCGGTTGAAGATTCTCTTACATGTAGAAGGTAGATTTTGGCGTCAAATTTAGCAGCCAGTTTGGCTGCTTCATGCAAGGCTTTACCACTGCCTTCAGAACCATCTACAGGGATAAGAATGTTTTTATACATAATCTCTCCTTTCATAGTTCCTTTCAAAATTTCAATCTTATTCTTGTGCAATTTTTTGACTTTGGGTTTTCTGATGAACCATGTTTTCCATAGAGATCACCTCCGTATCTTCATTAGAACAAAGAGGATGTAAAAACAAAATGATGATAATCAATGTGTGGTCTGATATAGATCATGTCGCGAAACATACGGAAAATTGTTTATAATTCATAAAAATCTCAGGGAAGGAAAAGTCTGTTCACATCTAAGGTTGAATCCATATGAGTTTTTCAAAAAAATTGGAACAGGCCAGAGCCACTTTTCTAAAGCATGCGACTGAAGGACAAACTGTCATCGTTCGTCACCCAAAAGAATCACATGGTGGTGCAGGTGAGTATGTGGGTGATTTGGTCTATGGTGGATTAGATGGCATTGTGACCACTTTTGCCATCGTCAGCGGTGTGGCTGGCGCTCAATTGGGATCAAACATTATTTTAATTCTTGGCCTGGCCAATCTGCTTGCCGATGGGTTTTCGATGGCGACTGGAGCCTACTTATCGGCCAAAAGTGAACGAGAATATTACAACTGGGAAAGACAAAAAGAATCCCGCGAGGTGGAAAACTTCCCCGACAGTGAATTGGTAGAACTCTACGATATTTACATTGACCAAGGATATTCTGAGGAAGATTCACGCACGCTGGTAGAGATCAAGTCTCGAAACCCCGAACGCCTTGTAGATGCCATGATGGTGGAAGAACTTAATATGCTGCCCAGCGAACGAAAGCCCCTTTACAGTGGACTTGCCACGTTTATCTCTTTCATTTTGGCTGGTGCTGTGCCTTTGCTTGCTTATTTATTTGGTTTGGTTTTAGTCATTCCTTCAGATGCGGCTTTCATCATTTCTTTAGGATTGTCTGCCCTGACATTGTTCGGGCTGGGCGCGGCAAAAATATTTGTCACCGGCCTCAGCCCAATTAAAAGCGGCCTAGAAATGATGCTGGTCGGCGGTCTGGCTGCCGGAGTTGCTTACGTTGTTGGCGCATTACTGAAAGGTATTGGCCAGTAGCTGACCACTTCACTCACTTTCGAACCACTTGGTGCCACAACATATAAAACGGATCTCGGCCCCAAAGCCCTGTCAAAGCTGAATAAGTGCCAACAATGCCCAAGATAACGCCAATAGGATCACCCCAGCCGACACGAGCAGCGTAATAAAAACAGGCACCAATCAATCCTAGCCTAACAATTCTGTCGGTAGGACTTAATCGTCCAGGTGCTAAAGCAGGCGTTTCCTCTGGAGAGGGCATGTCGAGCATTTCATACTTCGGTGTTTCTGTATCAAACTCACCGCGCCTCATGGCGACCATGATCAAACCAACCACACCAACACCCAACACCACTGCCAGCCATTCCAATGGCGTCATTGTGAACCTCCCAGTGCTTTAATGTACTCGACCAATCCATTCAGGTCTTCTTCACTTAAATCATACGCAGGCATGAAGTTGCCAAACCCTTCCACAATGCTGGCAGAAGGATTGACGATGGCTTCAATAAGATAGGCTTCATCTACTATGACTGTTGAACCATCGGTCAAGGCCTCTTCCTTGTTCCATAAGTCTTTCCAAGTGGGCCCCGCATTGGTTGCACCATCCACACTGTGACACCCGACGCAACCCAGGCTGCGATACAAGCCTTTTCCTATTTCCACTGCTTCATTATCGCCAGTATCCACAGGCTGTTGAGACAGTGTGCCCGCCTTAAGCGCCACTGGGTCATTGCCCAGGCTGACGAGGTATGCGGCCAAATCAGCCAAATCGCGATCCGACAAGTAGTCAAAGTTAGGCATCACTGTTTTTGGCTTGAACTTTGCCGGGTCTTTAAGGTGTTCGATTTGATAAGTCATGTCTGGAATGCGTTTGCCAATAATGGTCAGATCCGGCCCGGAGCGTTGGGTGCCTAAAAGCCCGAATGGATAGTTGACAAAATCCCCCATCTGCGAAATATCCGATTCCTGTGCGCCTTCGCCCCATCCGGTCACGATGTCCTCAGGTCGTAGATAGAGTGTGTGGCAATAGGTACAACCGTTGGCCAGATAGACGTGATAGCCACGATAGGGCTCACCTGCGATGTTGGCTCCACCCGGGTCTTGCAAAACTTCGCCTGGTTTCCAATCCCAGGCGCGATCTGTGGGCGGCATGCTTTGGGCTTCATAAGCCACAATCAGGTAAAGGATCAGGGTAAAAAAGGTCAACACCATCACCAGCGAACCCAAAGCGTGATAACGGGTGGTGCTGGGAGACTCAGGTTCTTTCCCTCGAGTCCATAAAGACCAGATCACAAACGCAAATAGCCCAATCAAAAGCAAAAAGGCAATCAGCCAATAACCTAGCCCTGCATCCGCCCATCCCCCCCAAGATCGATGTGGATCTTGTTGGGCAAAAGCCATCCCCATATTCAGGAATAACATCATTGCCCCCAGTAGAAAAATCCTCATACGGTTACCTCCTCCAATGGGGCAGAAGCTGGCAGTTCAGGCGTTTCATTCATCCCCTCATTAAAAGGTTGACCAACCTTAGAGCTGCGTAAGATGAGATAAGCAAACAATACAAAAGCCAACACCACCCCGCCTCCAGTGAGGGTTCTAAAGAAACGGGCGAGCCACACAGCACTCAACGTTTCATAGATGGTGTTGTTCAGCAAATTGACGCTGATGGCGGTCACCAATCCGGCATGGGTGAATCCTAAGTAATAAAGTGGAAAGATCACGGCCATCAACCAGAAACACCAACTGGCCAATTGACGACTGTAAAGTTGACGCCCAACCACACGAGGAAACATGAAAAATGCTGCAGCCATCCCATAACAAGTGAACGCTCCGGTGAGTGCCAAATGGGCGTGAGCCTGCACCCATTCGGTGAAGTGTATGAACCAGTTTACGGCTGTGGTGGCTTGAAATGGACCCTGAATACAAGTGAGCAGATAATAAACCGTGCCCAGAATCGCAAACCTCAAAGGGAAACTTTCCACGGCACGACGCCAGTTTCCTTTGGGCGTGGCCAGGTGATTGACGACCACGGCAAGCACAGGGATTGCCAGAAGCACGGATGAAATCACCGCAAATTCATGAATCCAGGTTGGCATCGGCATCTGTAAAAAATGATGCAAGCCCGTGCCAGGATAAAAAGCCATCAAAGTCCAAAACCCTAAGATGCTCAGACTGTGAGAATACAGAGGACGTCTTGATGCAATGGGAATGAGGTAATAGGCAATGCCCACTCCCATTGGGGTAATGATGAAGCCGACTGCATTGTGTAGCCACCAGGATTCAATGACCTGATTGCCCAATCCGGTGAATCCGAGAACAAGAAAATTACCCACCAGGTATGTGATTGCGGTGGTGTAGAGGCCGCCAAGCATGTACCACACCGACACATAAAGTCGCTTTTGTGTACGCTTTACGACTGTGGGATGTACACTAAAAATAACCATGACGGCAGAAAGCACAATGAAAATATCTGCAAGCATAGGCGCTTCAGCATATTCCATGGGCTGAATTGAAAGCAAAGGATTGCCCACAATGCCAGCCCAAATGAGGACGATATTGATGACCAGGGCCAAGTTCCAAATCCATCCCGCCCAGTAGGCAAGCGCTTGATTTTGGAGTTCAACTTTACACAAACGAGGCACAATATAAAGTACGGCTCCAATGAACATCATCACCAGCCAGCCCAAAATGGCGAGGTTCGTGTGCATGATGCGCATCTTGCTGTAGGGCAAGGAAAGGGCTGAGAAAAAGGTCATCCAGTCCGGCCATAAGAATTGAAACGATTGAACCAACCCAATCAATGGCCCCAAAGCCAGCCAAAATAACGACGAATAAAACCAAAGTTTAATTGCTTTTTTATCCATAAATGCTCCTTGATTTAGTTGATGGGAGTGGTCCAATCAAAGGGCGCAATAAAAAATGCATAAATCACCCAAATTGCCACTGCCACCCAGATCCACCAAGGAAACATTCCTCTTCCCTCATGGATTTCATTTGGATCTGTTTCTTGATTCATACCATATCCCTCCTGCTTTGCTTCGAACCAAACGGATCACATGTTTGACATGACACTGTCTACCAAAAACACCACTGCCAGCGTGAACAACCCTCCGACCACAAACACGATCAGCGTCAACCAAACGAGCACCTTGTCACCATGTTTTGCTTTATCGTCAAATTGTTGATTATCCGCCATAGATTGAAAGACTCCTTAACCAATGAAAAGCAAGAAATGTCATGACCAATATCCCTACAATAAACATCAATGGAGGGATCAACGCTACAGGAGATCGCTTAATTATCAGGGTTGCGGGGGCAATAGAAGATGCCAAGTTAAGCGTGTTGAGATTGTCATCTATTGGTTTTCGTAAAACACTTACCAGCATGACCAGCAAAAACAATAGAATCGCCAAAAGTGATATTGTGCCACCCACACCCAAGGACAAATTCATCCATTGCGTGCCTGCATTTGTTGTTTCCTGCCCGACAAAGGCATAACGGCGCATGACCCCGGACAAGCCTGCTGCAACGCCAAAGATGGACATCCATAACAGGCCAATACCCAAAAGATAAACCTGTGCCCGTGCTAGTTTCATTCCCCACAAGGGGCGGCCCCATAACAATGGCACAGCGTAATACAAAGCCCCCATGTACATCAAATTCGCGCCTCCAGCTGCGATGGCGTGGACATAGGCAGGCACTGCGAAAGTGTTGTGCAATAGCGGTGCCAGTGTTTGTTGAAGCGTGAGGTAGGATAAAAGGCCGCCCACAAATAGCGTTATCAAGCCCATCATCATTGACCCAAACGCAGGATTTTTCCAAGGCAGGTGGCGCAACCACTCAAACCTACCGTACCCAGCGCTTTTAAAGCGGGTTTCCAACATGCCAAAAATTACAAACATATGAAGCAAAGTAGGTGTCCCCACCAATAATGAAAGCGTGGTGCCCACAAATTTAATGCCTTGAGGAATGTTGGGGTCTACCAACAGGTGATATAAAAAAGTGGGGGGCACAAAGAGTGGATAGAGTAAGAACAACCCTTTGGCCAGTTTCTTGCTATAAACTGACTGAGCATCCGCACACAATTCCACCAGCACATAGGCAACCCCAACCAATGTTAAGGCAGGTATGTAGTGATAGATATGAAAGGCCACATGCCAATTCATGCGATACATCTCTGGGTGTATATCGCCCCATCCCAATGCCCACCAAAGTGCAGGCAAGAATGTTTTTAAAGAAGCAATCAACCCCGGAACGGCAATGAACAATCCTGTGATAGCGGCAAAAGTGGCAATAGGAATGGCTTTCAAAAACAAAGCCCATGAGGTAAGGCTGAATTTTTTCTCCACCGCACTGATAATTGTCATGATGAAATCCGCTGAAATAATCAACATTCCAAGGGTCAACACAATAAAACTCAAATAGATCATCCATGCTGGAGAATATTGTTCGGCCAAGGGAATTGCGCCATGATAAGTAATTGAAGCGCCAGACAGTACGCCCGCCAGGGCTAATCCTACAGCAAACACCATCAACCCAAATCCAACCCATGCAATTGGATAGCTCCACAAACGTGTTTTCATCAGAACAGTTCCAGCAATGATTAAGAAAGTGACCTGGATAAAACTGAACCACAAAATAAACATAAAAATACCGTGGCCCGTTAAAGCCTGATAGTACGTATTTGCTGAAAGCATAGAAAAAGCCGGCACACGTACCAACAACAGCAGCAATGCAAAAACACCACCAACAATCATCGTTGCTAAACCAGCAATGACAAAAGCTTTCAATAGGCTGCGATTTTGCTTGTCCGCATTTATTGCTTGCCAAAACAGATGGATAGTGTTGTTCATAAATTACCTGTTTGGAGGAAAGAGAGGGTCGCGTTCCTGCTCTACAATCAATGTTCCCTTCATTAAATGGTGGCCCAATCCGCAGTATTCATTACAAATAATTCGAATTTCACCTGTTTCCTCAGGTGTTAAAGACATGGTGGTCATTCTGTTGGGCAGGATAATGGCATTTAGCGTACCGCCCCCAATGTCCACAAGTGTTGAACCGTGTATCACATCAGGCGAAAAGAAAGCCAGATCATAGTGTTTGCCTTGCTCAAGACGGATCGTGTGAGGGACAAACCCAAACTGTTGCGCCATGATATAAACCATGGTTTCTGAAGATGCTTGCACTGAACCATCTTCAAGACCGTATGCTTCTTGTTGAGTCGCCACTTTTTCACGGAAGGCTTCAACAGACATCATCATCGCCCCGTGCTCATGTCCCACACCCACAGCACCCAAAAGAAACCACACAGGTACAAGAATTAATACAAGAAAGGCCAATGCCACCGCCAAGATTAAGTAAACCTTTGCGCCTTTCGCCTGTCTTTTTTCCATGGATTGGGCCAATTCAGGCGTCATCAAAATTCTCCTCCTAATAAACTCAAATCTTGAATGACCAACAAACTATAATTAATGACCTTATTCATCGTTGTCAGCAGTAAATATTTTGGATTTTGAAAGCTGATCTAATGTCAGGTGTGTCAGTAATTGAGTCATGTCGGAGCGGGTATCTTTTGCCCAGTAATCATGCAAGATACAAGGATGTTCTTCAGAGCAACTCACGCTCCAAAAGACACATCGTTGAAAAACATCTGGCCCCTCAATGGCTTCTAAGATCTCCTTGATGGAAATATCTTCCGCAGGCCTGTTGAGTTGGTAACCCCTTTTCAGACCTCGAAAAGATTTAAGCACATTTTGCCGTACAAGCTTGACGAAGATTTTTGACAAAAATGGCTTAGGCACATCAATGGCTTCTGCTACCTGCGCCATTTGCAAAATCCCTTCAGGCGATTGGCGACTTAAATAAGCCAACGCAATTAGGCAATATTCGCTTTCCTTAGTGAGTTTCATGCCTCCTCAGAACACCTAAATCTTTTAGCTCACTGGCCAGACCTTGCTCAACCAAAGCATGTTGCCAATCCACACCAATGTAAACACGACCAAGAACACAAACACTAAAGCAAAAGCCCCAGGCAGTTTTATACCGTGCAGGTCTTTATGTTCAGGTGATGGTTCTGGTTGCTTTTTCAAGATTGAAACACCTTCTTCAATTCGCTTTCCGAAGAACAATGACAACACTGCCACGCCAACAAAAATTGCACCGCCGATACTGGCAATCACTGTGCCTATGCCTGCGATACTCAAGCCTGTGTCTGCCAGCGCAGGGAAGATCACTTCAATAGGAGCCCCTTCATAAAAAGCGTCCACAATCCTGCGAGGCACGCCCAAGGCACCTGCGCCCATTTGGCCAAAAATGATGAACAACAAACCAAATGAATAGATGTAGGGCTGATATTTCGCCCAGGCCGCTCCGATGAGCCTCCGACGAGCCAACAAAGGAATGAGATAATAAGTCGCGCCCATAAAGGCTATCGTGGTTCCACCCACCACCGTGGAGTGCAAATGGCCTGGAATGCTCATGGTGTTGTGATGCAGGATGTTGATTTGTTCATGCCCCATCACCACGCCTGTGGTGCCACCGATAAAGCCAAACATCACCAGCGAAATCCACATAGACGAGAACCCCGGATCACTCCACGGTGCTTTAACCAGCCACTGGAAGAGTCCTTTTGTATACCCCTTAATTCGCTGAGCGGCTTCAATTGCACCAGGGATCGAAAAGGCATGAATCATGCTGCCAAGCACAGCCAGATACATGGCATAACTGGTGTTGAAGATTTTAAACGGAATCGAAATACCGGGGTCAACAAGCAAGTGATGCACTGATCCTAAATTGATGAACAAGATGTAAAGCACAAACGCAAAGCGACTCAGTTTTTCATTCAGAGGTTTGGCGCCGACAGTGATATGGGCCAAGAAATACCATATCGAGACCATTGCGGCCAAGTTGATCTGTTGTGCAGGATGGCCGATAGACCAGAAATTGAGTCGGTACACTTCCGGGTCCAGGTTCATCAATCCCAACGACCACAGAAAAGCAGGTACATAAGTCAATACGCCACCAAGTAATGTGGTGACCGCAATAATGGCAGCGGTGATTAAGCCAAACGTAACCAGTGGCACGGAGCCCTGATATCGGCCCTCTGCTTTGGCGACAATCACCGTAGCAAAAAATAAAATCACCGCTGTCAATGCCCCCACAGCAAAGAAAATCGTGCCTAAATAAAACAATGGGCTGGCTTTAAGGGGCACATAGGCGGTAAACATCACACTGGCTTCGCCCATAAACACAACAATGTTGGACATCACCGCACCAATTACCATTAACCCATATGACACCCAGGCCAGTTTGGGCATGACCAAGCGTGCATTGAGCAGGATGGTACAACCAAAATACAAACCGGCAATTTCGAAGAAAATGATCCAGTACAACAGCATGTTCATACCATGTGCTGTCAAAAACCGATAGTAGATATCAGGTACAGAAGACAGCAAGCTGATTTCGGGCCAGCGTGTGAGCCCCAGCAACATGCCCATAATGCCACCCAGAAGCAGGAAGACAATGGCTGTGGCCGCGTTGGTTAAGATCAAATTTTGAGCTGCAATGTCAATTTGCAATCCAGTGGTGCCACAGATTCTTGAGAGAAATTCGACTGGACGCCGCATCGGTATTGTTTGTTGAGCCATATTCACTTACTCCTTGACGATCAGCTTGCCACTCATGAGATGATGGCCAATGCCGCAAAATTCGTTGCAGAGGATGGTGTATTCGCCAGCCTCTGGGGGGGTGATTTCAAGCACGTAGTCGTAGCCGGGTACCACCTGAAAATTCATGTTGACCGGTTGTATAGAAAACCCGTGGTTGACATCGGCGGACGAAACGTGAAGGTGGTAAGTTTTGCCCTTTTTAAGCTCCAGGATCGGTGACCATTGATATTGTCTGGCAAGTAGAAAAATTTCACCCTCAGGGGGATGGACCACAGGAATGCCATTTTCGCTGCCTACCTGATAGCGTTTTGTAAATTCGGACACAATGGCCGTAAAGCGTTCCGGCGTCACACGATAAGACAGGTGAGGCGTGTTTTGATCGGCCAGCAAATGCCATATTGGCATGGACACAAACATGACGATCACAAACACAAAACTCACCCAAAACCAGATGCGCTCTTGACGCCCTATCGGTTTCCACCAAATTTTTTCAGGCGAATGAATGGGCAAAACCTAACCTCCTGTCCCTTGAATTGAAGCAAATTAAGATCATTTCAAACTTTCGATGTACTCAATCAACGCTGCTATTTCATCACCAGAAAACCGTTCATCGTAGGATGGCATGAGACCCTGGACATACCCTTCAGCAACTTGATCATTGGGGTTGATAATCGAGTTGCGTAAGTAAACATCATCCACCTCAACTGTCGAACCGTCAGCCAGCGTTCGGGTGGTGCCATAAATACCCTGCCAACCAGGGCCAACCGATGTACCACCATTCACCGAATGACAACCGACACATCCAATGGACTGCGCCAATACCTCACCATCTATTTGTGGGGGCTGATCAGTATCAACCACCACTGCGGTTGTTGGCTCAAAATCGGTGGGCGGCAGAGTAGGAATACCGCCAATGTCCATCAGCCCCCAAACCGTGTAAATGATGAAAGGCAAGATCAATCCCAATAGCAGCAGCAAAAACACATCGTCAAACAAAATTTGCCCAAATGGGATTGGTTTTCTATCTTGATCTTCGTGTTCGTTCATCCAGCCTCCCTCGAACCAACCATTGATGTTTTCTTGCCCTTAGTTGCTTGGCCCTTCGTGGTAAATATCAGGATCATCGGCACCTTCGGCATACAAAAATCCTACTAACCCGCGTTCCAATCTCGAAAGAGCATGATCCACAAGGATGTAGCGACCAGGGACATCAAGTTTGAATTCCACCACTGTTGCCCCGCCTGGGGGCACCAAGGTGGTTTGTACATCCGTAAGTGGAGGAGAAGTTAATGAGGCCTGGTCATAAACGCGGTCAAATATTTCACCGATCACATGGAAAGAAGAAATGAAGTTGGGTCCGCCAACCCCCATGAACAATCGAACCGTTTCACCGACATTGGCTTGCAACGGATATTCGCTGGTCAGCGCGCCCACAGAGCCGTTGAACACAAAATACTCAGGGGTTTCGTTCAAGAGCTTGTCTACACTAAAGCCTAACGGGCCCTGTTGCCCCAAAGGTTCAAGGGTGTAAATTTCGCCCTGCATTACATAGAATTCTTTGTCCACTTCTGGTAATCCTTCTTCGGGTTCAACCAGAATCAATCCATACATGCCATTGGCGATGTGCTGGGATACCATCGGTGTGGCGCAATGATACACATACAGCCCAGGATTGATGGCTTTAAAAGTAAAGACCGTTTCGCCGCCTGGCGTGGTTTGGGTTGCAACCGCACCGCCACCTGGGCCGGTCACCGCATGGAAGTCTACGGAGTGAATCATGCTGCTGTCCTGACGATTTTTGAAATGCACTTCGACAGTGTCTCCGACACGAACGCGGATCATTGGTCCGGGTACAGTTTCATTAAAAGTCCAGTAAGTGAAAGTACGTCCATCGGCAAGATGGCCTTCAACTTCTACGGACTCAAGATCGACGCGAACAAATTGGGGTTCATTGCGATTGAGTGGCCCTTCAAAGTCGGTAGGGTCTTTGGCGATGTTAGCGCCCACCATCTTTACAGCTGAGGTTTGCCCCACGATTAATTTGCCTTCCATCCCGGCCTGTCGATGCCCGGGAACAGTGCAGAAGTAGAAATATTCGCCTTCCGCATCCGCTCTAAACACGATAGATGTGCTGGACTCTGCTCCCACAATCTGATTAGAGGTAGCATTAAATTCTGGGAAGGAAATATCATGCAATGCCCCATCTCCATTGATGAGTGTTAGCTGAACCACAGCATCCACATTGACTGCAAGGTTGGGATTAACCACACCATCAATGACTCCGCCCACACCCACGAATACCAATTTCCCTTCACCGATTTCAGTCCTTAAAGTAAAAGACACATCTGGTGTATATTCAGCGGGGCTCGCTTGAGAAGATTGAGTGCTTCGCGGTTCAGTATTTTGTTGATTTGTTGTTTGTTGCGTTGAAACTGTCTCTTCATCTGTATTGTTTTCGCTCGTATTTGATGATGGCTGTTCATTCGATGAAGCTGGTTGACCATTTTCAACAGGAACCAAGTCATGCTGGCAACCTGCCAAAATGATCCCCAGAAGCAGCGTTAATCCAACCGAAAAAACAAGACTTAAATTTTTGAATTTGGCAGAAACTCTTCTCACCATTACAGCCTCCTTGTTTATTTCTTTTGACTGTTTGGCTTTCACTTTGCGCGGAAAATTCACCCTTTGACTCCGCCCTTCAATTGACTTAATAGGTCGATTTAGTTTATTATTAACATATTAAGACCTTTTTGTCAAGATATATTAAGACCCTTTTAGCTTAAATTTTAAAAATCGAAATAATGACCTCAAATAAGCCAGTCGCCCACAAAGGAAGTGAGTCAGTGTGAATGTCAAAGTTTATCAACTTCGAAGTCAGATCAAAGACTATTTTGATCTGACCAAACCTCGAATTACCCTTCTTGTCCTGATTACAGCTTATGCAGGCATGTGGCTGGCAGCAGGGGGCGTCCCTCCAATTGACTTAAGCTTGGTGGCTCTACTTGGCATTGGATTGGCTTCTGCATCCAGCTGCGCGTTAAACAACTATTTTGATCGAGACATTGATCAATTGATGCAACGTACACAACATCGAGCTTTAGCCACAGGCCGGCTGCAACCACGGGAGGGTCTGTGGTTTGGTTTAATGCTTAACCTGGCTGCGTTTTATATATTGCTGGTGGGTGTAAATGCACTGAGCGCATGGTTGGCAGTGGGAACCGTTTTCTTTTATGTGGTGATCTATACGCTTTGGTTGAAGCGTACATCGTCACTATGTACGGTCATTGGAGGGGTGGCTGGTGCCTTGCCACCAATTATTGGCTGGGCTGCTATTGCCAATCAAATCGACTGGCCAGCCATCGTCTTGTTTGCCATTTTGTTCTTTTGGCAGCCCCCACATTTTTGGGCTTTAGCACTCAATCGCACCGAAGACTATCAGCGAGCCAATCTCCCTATTTTGCCAGTGTCCAAAGGCGAACGAGCAACCAAACGCCAAATCTTACTCTATACCGTTTTATTGCTGCCAACCAGTATCTTGCTTTATTGGCACGATTTGGTAGGTGAACTGTATTTATTCAATGCGCTTGTTGTTGGAATCCTTTATTTGGTGTTCACAATTTTTGTTGTGAAATCCACCACCGACTCCTTTAAAAACATGAAAAGGTTATTTGCATTTTCCATTCTCTATCTTTTTCTGATTTTTGTATTTATTTTTATTGATTGTCGCTGTTAATTTCCCGATTGGCTTTCTATTTGCACCTAGATGCGATTTACTTCCAGGAGCAAAATTTGGTATCCAATATATTACAGCCACACCTGAGGCTTCAATTCCAATCGCAGCCAAGCTCTGGCAGATCTGCCTCAAGCTCAATCCTTGTGTGTAAACATTCATCACTAAGACAGTTGCTCTCTTTCATCTGGAGTTGTTTGTTTGGCGAGATGCCATCCATAACAGCCATCCAATTAAAGCGAAACCCATGAATGACAGCAATGGTATGGTGATAAAGCCTGCCCAATTAATATAGGAAACTGTGCAAGGTGCCCCCACCTTGCACAGTTCTGGAAAACCAAACCCAGGTATTTTTTGCTCCATATAATGAAACATTGCCAATCCTGCACCTAATACACTCATTGGTAAAGCATAAATCGCAATATTGTGATCATCACGAAAGCTGGCAATGCTTAAAATCAACACCATTGGATACATGAGAATTCGCTGATACCAACAGAGCTCGCAAGGCACAAAGTGAAGCACTTCACTAAAATAAAGGCTTCCTCCAGTTGCAACCAAAGCAACCAGCCATGCCAAATAAATGCCATAGTGACCGAAAAAAATCATAATGCCGCCTCTTTCAAAGCATTGTCTATGGCATTGCTGATGGCTGGAAAGGAAAGGTCACTGATTTTTTGACCATTTACATACACCGAAGGAGTGCCTCGAACGCCCGAAGCATTTCCAATTTGGAAATCTTTTTCAACAGCTGAGCGATAGGTGCCTTGAGCAATGCATTGCTCAAGGTCAGCTTCATTCACATCGTCGACGCTTTGTCGGACTTGATTCAGAATGAATTCTGGCGTGGCCCACATCTGACTTTCTGGTCCTTGATTGGCATACATCGCATCATGAAATTGCCAAAATGCGTCTTCATTTTGATTAAAAACACACTCACCAGCGATTCCTGCTGTGGTGGAATCTGGGCCAATAAACTGATAGTTGATGAAGTAAAATTCAACTTCACGACTGATGATGTAGGAATTGAGTCGTGATACCACTTCTTCATGGAATACCTTACAAAATGGACACTTGTAATCTCCAAATTCAACCACTTTAACAGGTGCATCAGGATCTCCCTTAGAAGGTTGTTGCGCGAGATTGAATTTATCCTGCTGAACCGTTTCCTGTCCAGATTGAATCCACCAAAGGAAACCAAACAAAATCACAAAAACTGCAACACCCGTGATGACGGTAAGTCGTTTTTGGGCTTTTTTCTTTTGCAATCCTTCTTTTTTTCGTTGCTTGTAATTGCTCATAAATACACTCCTTAATCAAATGGAACTTTTTAATTCAGTTAATTGAAACGGCAATAGAAACGTGCTTAACTAAGCACCGTGACTTGAGGAGGTTTTAGCAATTGATCAATATAAAGGCCTTGATTATAAAGAAAAGCATTTGATTGATAAGGTAGTGAAACCCATTTTGGGAGTTGTGGTTCTTCCTGAACAAACAATCGTTCTGGGTTTTCACTTATGGGCTGCAGAAGGGATCTCATGAAAGAATCTGGGCTATCTTCCAATTCACAATTGATTTGAGTGTTTGGCGAAGAGGTCAATGGAGAAGTTGTGACCAAAGGAATGGCACAAGTGCCTGTTATTACTGGAAACAATAAAACACTGATCCATAAAAACACCAAAAACCCACCAGGCACATATTTACCCATGTCATACATTGTAGAGCACTAAAAATCGGATTCAATGATCTACGTCATTTAATATTCATAAGTTAGAACGAACCACCTTTCATCTCGTCTATGCACTCAATTTGTTTTTACTCTCAACATTTTGAGCTTTCTTTTCAAGCACACCACATTGTAGATGACAGTTCATTTAGAACAACACCTAACCTTTCACTGAGCCAGAAAAAATACCACGATGAAGAAATGTTTTAAGGATAAAAAGACCACCAACGGTACAAACTTTGAAATTGATAATGGCAACCATTGGTAGAAAAGTACACCCACAAAATAATTGTCTTTATTTACATAACTACCTATACTAAATGAAAGGAAAGTTAAAAGGGGATACCTTGAATAAACGAAACCTGATAAGCACGTTAACTATAATTATCTTAGGTTATTTCATTGGAAGTGGATTTTACATATCACAAGACACGCAAGCCGCTATAACCACTCAAGGTAGAGTTTGTTCTCCTGTTCACTTTGCCGATGATAACCTAGAAAAACAGATCCGAGAGACTCTACGAAAACCCGGTGGTGATCTGAACAATTGTGAGATGTTGTCTATCACACTTTTGTTTCTTTGGTTCAATGATATTCAATCTTTAGATGGCATTGAAGCTTTGACCAATCTTTCCATTTTGATTGCAGCCGGCAATAAAATTAGTGACATCAGTCCACTATCCAACCTCAAAGCTTTAACAGTTTTGAATTTAAATGAGAACAACATCAGCGATATCAGCCCTTTGTCGAACCTGACTAAGCTGATGGTGATTGGCTTAGGAAAAAATGAAGTTACTGATCTGAGCCCACTGTCCGAACTCCCCGAATTGGACATTTTAACTTTGTTTGACAATAACATCAGTGATATCAGCCCCTTGTCGAACCTGACCAAATTGACACGACTGCTGTTGAATGACAACAACATCAATAACATCAGCGCACTTTCCAACCTCACGGAAATGGTTCTATTTGGGGTGAGCAACAATCATATACTCGATATCAGTCCATTGTCGGGAATGAAAAACCTAACCAGAGTTGAACTGCTCGAAAACGCATTCAGCCCCAATGACAACGCTTGCACAACGATAATTCCTGCACTAGAAAATCGACAAGTTGAAGTGCTCGAAAACAATTGTTAAATCAAGTTACAAGCAGGGCTTAAATATTTCCCTTTTAAAACCAACCCAATTCCTTGGCGATTGCCGTACAGCCGACTCATATATCATTACAGTTCTACCGAAATAGAACCAAATTATTGTTACAACCTTTTGGTTATTGGGTTGCAGTTGAAATCAACCTCACGGTGCGTGCGAAACATCGAAAGAAAAAAGCTACGCAGGCAGGTTAAGAATTTACCGGTGTTTCAAGAATCCACATGCCGATTAAACGATTTATCTCAGTGTCACTAATAGATTGATCGGCATTGGGAACCATTTCGCCGCTGATCCAAAATTGTATGCCCTTGAGAATTTCGTTGTCGTCCAGCACGCCGTTTTGGTTGGTGTCCAATGCTTGGGCAATGGTCAACGGTTGATTTGGTTCAGGTACGGCGGTGCGAACGGTGAAAGTTACTGTATCTTCAGCAACGCCGCCGTTTCCATCCGAAACGACCACGCGCATGGTATGGGTGCCAGGGATAGGATTTTGCCATTGTGCTGTCGATGTTTGAATCTGGGGTTGTGCCACTTCATTGATAAACCATTGATAGGTCAGTGTATCGCCATCAGGATCGCTGGCAGTGGCAATGAACTGAATGGTGTCAGTCTCTGTGGGGTCTTGAGGGTCAAAACTCAACGTGACCGTTGGCGGGAGGTTCTCATCTGGCGGTGGACCTTCAAGTAGCGATTCGAAAGCGCCGATATCGCAGAGCGGGCCTTGGGTACGCGGCTCGCCTCGTTGATCGGTCAGGATGGGTGTACCATCTAAAGCGGTACAGTCAGCCGTGCCATCGAGCGCACGGCTGCCCTCCAATAATGCGTGAGTGGGCGTTCGGCCACCATTGCTCTCCAGTGGGCCGAGTTTGGGGTCTTGATTCAGCACGTTGCCCGTGAGGTCTCCTTGAATGATACAATCCTCATCCACGGTCTGAATCAGGTTATGTCCTTGGGAAATCAGGTTCCCTTTGCAGTGATCTACGATGGAATTCTTAATATTAACACGGCCACCTACGCTCAACACGCTGTCTTCGCCAATGCTGCCATAAATGGTTGCATTATTGAGAGTAACAGTTCCATCGCTTAAAAATGCACCTCCGTCTACGGCAATGTTGCCGGACAGCGTGCTGTTGGTGAGGGTGAGCGCACCGTTGTTCCAAATGCCACCGCCTGAAATGCCGCTTTCGTTAACGGATAACGTGACACCCACCAAGCTGGTAATGCCTTCAAGATTGGTGAGGCCACCGCCGTTTTCTACAGCAACGTTGGCTGAGATTCGACTGTTTTCGATGGTGAGATCATCAGCAGCATTGTATATACCACCACCGTTTGTGGCTTCATTGAGTGAAACGACGCTGTTTCTGATGACAACACTTCCATTAACGATATAAAAACCGCCACCTCTGCCACCGTCGGCATTATTTGAAGAAATGGTGCTGTTTTCGACCATCACCACACCGGTTTCCCCGTTGTAGATGCCGCCGCCCGTAGACGAACGATTGTTCGACAATGTGCTTTTTATGATTTCTAAGCGACTATTATCCCTATTTCTGATGGCGCCACCGTCACCTGCGGAGTTGTTTGAAAGTGTTGCTTCATTCAAAGTAGTTGTGCCTAAGTTGAGAATTGCGCCACCTTGTTTCTGTATGGCAATATCACCTTTGGCACAGCCGTTTTTCAACGTGACGTTTTCTAACGTGAGTTTTCCTCCGCTTTCCACCAGAAAGATGCGAAAATCTGTCACGGAAGCGGGTTCATTTCGCTCACAGGGCAATGCCTCATCTCGTATGATGACTGAATTACGACCCTGAATGGTGATCTCGCTGGTGATGACTGGCAGGCCATTTTGGCCTTTTGTGTTGTTATGCAGCGATTTGAGAATGTACGTTCCACCAAACCCAATGCCAATCTGTTCAGGAGATTGTCCGATGGGCGCAACCACTTGTATACCCAATTCGATAATGTCCGGCTCGTTGTTTGCATTGGCTGAATCAATGGCTTCTATCAGCTTGAGTATATTTCCAGTGGGCACGCTAAAGGTTTCCGCCAGCGCGATAAATTCAATCGAAATAAGGCTGACCACTACAATCCAAAAGGCCAGGGGAAGCGTGAAATTTTTCATTGCAGATTCCTTTTACATATTAATGTCTATAGATGTAACGCTAGATGATTCTAAAACGGGTCTGATTCATGATGAATTCAGAGGCACCTTCACATCATAAATAGTGACTAAAATAACGATAAATCTATATGAACGGAGATTTCCTGTTTGGCATGGCTGACAACCCCCCAACCGTCCTTGTTCCAGTTTTGGCAATGATCATAACACCATTTCATATCGTGTAACCAATTTGCCCTCTCTCATGGAGCTGACTCAATCTCCTCGCAAGACACAAAACACGCCTAATGTAACATCCCCAAATGATTGAGAATATCCCTGTAAGTGACCTCAAATTGGGAATTGCCTGTGACAAATAGGAATGGGGTTTTATCGAGGCGAAATTCGAAAAGCGCCAATTTGACTGCACTTACAAAACAAGTATGAGAATGTCAAAAACTCGAAAAACCATCTTCTATTGGAGAGTACACCAGACTGTCTAACCTTGTCTTTTATGTGTTTCGTAAAGGTTTCTATATGGAAAAGTCACTTTTGGAAGCAAGCGTAAGTAACTATCATGTTCACCTTTAAAAGTTACCAAAGTTCTTTGCTTTAGGGTTGAGATAAAAGTAAAATACCATTCAGTATTCAGATTCGGTTATGGTGACCCAAAGCAATTCTAGTTTTATATAAACCGTAATTGTATTGCTATCTATATTGGTCTGCAGAGGGATAATTTCGGGCAACTATTCCTAAATGGGACCAAATTTGGACTGTTAAGGAGTTCTGAGAGTAATTATGAAGAATTTTAAAGCAGAGGATCAAAGAAAGAGGTTTACAGTGACATTTGATAACAGAGCCGTGCAATCACTGATTGCATTTTCTATCTTACTGGTGACCCTGGTAACGATAAGTGATATAACTGAAGCTCGCGAAATCCGTATTTTTCCGGTACCTGCGCCTGCAGCGCCATGTATTGTGGCTGTTTTCACTGCCTGTGACTTGGTGCGTGCTGCTGCTGGGTATGCGCCAACCACCGGTCCTGATGCTGGTGTGACCCCTCAGCCTGGTGACACTTTGGTGTTGGCACCCGGAACTTATACTTTGACAGCGTTTGTTCCACCTGCAGCTTTGGTGGGCGCAGCGTTTAGTGGTTCTGGGCCAGTGATTGTGCCTGGTATCGCCTTGGGGACCGTGCTTGGTTTGCTCCCAGGTGGTACTGCAGCAATGGAAAACTTGGAAATTCGTTCCCGAGATGGTGCGGAAGTGACTGTCATCACCAATTCTGTTGTTGCCCCTTTGGCAGCAACAGAATCCTGCGTGATCTTGGCTGCTGACAACGTGCGCTTTGGTGGCGACCAGGACGACCAGGGTCTCACCGTGCAAGGTTGTCCTCGCAACGGGATTGTTGTGGGCAACCCAATTGTTTCCGCAGCTTACGGTGCTGGTGCTGGTGTACCTGCCCCTTTGGTCAATGTGACTGGCGGTCAGGGTGCCGATGAAGATGTTGTGATTCAACACAACTTCATCCAGAACAACGGTAATGCTACGGCTGCCATTGCCAACGGCGTGTTGGTTGCTTTTGGTGGTGCAGCAGGTCCACGTTCCATAGAAAATTTCCGCTTCGACAACAATGAAGTTCGCCGCAATGGTGGTCAGCCAGCTCCAGCAATACTTGGCACGGTTCATAGTGGTAACGGTCTTTACTTCGACACTACCGTGGCTTCAATGGGTGGCAGCTCCGAAGATGAAGGAATTTTTATTACCCGAAACATCTTCGATTCCAACTCCCATAACGGTGTGGCTTTTGCCAACACTGGCGATCAGGAACAAGTGATCTTCCAAAAAAACTATATCGTCCGTAACTTGGACAATGGCGTGCTCTGGGCACCAACCGTGACCCAGTTGGAAGACATTTTGTTTGAAGGCAACATCATCATGCAAAATGGCTACTTCGATTTGGTGCCTGGTACAACAGTCCGCATCGAGCCAAGAACGTTTGGTGCAGGCGTGGCGTTTGCCAACAATGGTCAGATTGAAAACACGTTCTTTATTGGCAACCACGACGACGAGTTTGAAGAAGGCATCACGGGCAACGCTGGTTCCGGCGTGTTGTTTGCACACAGCGCAGCTTTTCCTGATGGATTTGCTTTCGGCTTGCCAACGGTTTTAGCTCCAGGTGCAGCGGTTGCATTCGTGGGCGGCGTGCAGGACATCGACACTTTGGAATTCAGCGACAACGTGATCAACGAAAATGGCAACGGTACCGTGACGGCAATCAACCCTGAAGCTGGTGGTATCGGCGGTTTGTGTGTCGGTTTTTGTTTGGCAGGCACACAGGAAGTGCCATTTGATGGTGTGACCTTCCTCAACGCTGGCGATTTGGACCCAGTGACCTTTAAGTACAACAACGTTCGCCTCAACGCAGGTTCTGGTGTGACCATCGGTTTGCCAGGCCACGGTGCTGTGGCTGCTGCCATCCCTGGTGTGACGCTTGCTGCCATCCCTTTTGGCTTTGGTGGTTTCGCACATCCTGGTGACTACGATGGTAACCTCGTGGAAGGCAACGTGTTCTGGAACAACGGTACCGGTGGTAACGTGATCAACGCTGGTGGTGGTGGTGCATTCTTCCCACACGGTGACGGTTTTGCCGTGTTCTCCGCCAACGACATCAACGATGCCGTCTTCCGTGACAATGAAGCCAAAGAAAACGCGAACAACGGTGTGTTCTTGTCCTCTTCGGGCAATGATGTAACCGGCGCTCGCTTCTTTAACAACCAGTTCAACAAAAACGGTTTGCAGGCAACAGTTGCTGGCCTCTTGGCTGGTGGCGGCGTGCCAACTGCAGATGGTTTGGAAATCAGCACCTTCGGCGACATCAATGACTTCATCTGGGATGGCGGCGAAGCGCAAGACAACGGTGGTAACGGCATCAATTTGGATGCCAACAACAACACCCTGACCGCAGCTGCATACGGTTCTGGTGCATTCCCACCAGTTGGTCCTGCTGCTCCAACCTTGCCATCCGCATTGATTGCTGTGAACTTGGCAGACATCGATGATGTATTGATCACGAACGGTTTATTCGATCAAAACGGTGCCAGTGCCCCAATTGGTTCTGGTAACGGCATCATCGCCACAGCAGACAAAGTCAGTCAGGTAGACATCAACACCGTCCAGGGTAATCGCAATGATGACCATGGTGTGTTGCTCTCCTCCACCGATGACATGTCTGATGTGTCTATCAAAGACAGCACGTTTGATAACAACGATCGCAACCGCGACAGCGTAGGTTCCGGTGTGTTCTTCGATTCTACGGATGACATGGACAATGCTGGTGCTGAAAACGTTATGTCCAACGGTAACCACGTGGGTTTCCGCTTCGACGTTAAAGGTGAAAACGGTCGCAACTTGTACGTGCGCACCTCTACCGCCAACAACAACGACGAAGAAGGTATCCTTGTGGATGGTTCCGATGATTTGTCTGATATCGTCATTGACGGTAACAGCTTGTCTGACAACAACATCGGTATCACCTTGCGCTCCACCGATCGTGGCGACACCTTGCTTGTGACGAACAATGACGTGGACGGTGACGAAGGTACCGGTATCGGTATCCAGTTGCAGGCCATCGGCGTTGAAGTGACTGGCAATTCTGTGCGCGACAACTTGATCGGTATTAAAGCTGAACGCGCTTCAGACAGTAACATCAACGGCAACAACATCGCCCGCAACGAAGACTTCGGCATTGATGCCTTGGGTCTGAAGCCAGGCGAAATGTTGGATGCCACCAATAACTGGTGGGGTGAACCATCTGGCCCTGATGCCGGTGGCAACCCTAACGGTTTGGGTGACAACTTGACCGACAAGGTTAGCTTTGAACCTTGGTTGGGTGAACCAGCAGTTGAAACAGACGTAAACTTCCAGATCATCGAGTTCAACGTGGGCGAAACGGCCAACGTTGGCGAGGTGTTCACGATTAACGCTACGATCCGTAACAACGGAACTGAAGAAGGTTCTCAGACCGTGAACGTGAAAGTAGACTGTGGTGACTTCGTTGATAGCAACACTGTGACCCGCACGTTGAACCCTGCAACTGAAGTTGAAGTTGACTTCAGTGTGGTGTTCCCACGTGGTGGCGAATGTACAGTGACTGTCGATTCTGGCAACGATAGCCAGAGCGCTACGGTGACCGTCATTGGTTCGACAGGTGTAACGATTGAATCCGTGTGTGATGCGAACGACAACAACCGCATCGACGACGATGAAATCCTCACCTGCATCGGCTTCTGGGTCACTGGCAATGAAGTACCGGGTACTGGTCAATCCATCAGTGATGCCAAGATCTTGTTCTTGGTTGAACTTTGGGTGACAAATGGCGACATCTCCACCTTGCCAGCCGGTATCCGATAATTTAAATAGTCCTTTAGAGTTTCAACTCGTTGAAAAGAAAGAGCCTTCAGTGTAACACTGAAGGCTCTTTCCATTTTCTGTCACATCTAATTCTTAGCTTTTGAAAAGCCTAAGTCTGGATTTTTGTGTTCCAAAACAGGTAAACATTAATCCAGTGACAATTGAAACCGGTTTTAGATTTCGGCCTGAAGGATTGGGCACATCCAGAATTTCGCTAAGAATGGTTTTTAATTAGGTGGGTTCGTTCTTTCCTCTTGGCTGGGAGAGAGGGATTCGAACCCCCACTAACCGGGTCAGAGCCGGTCGTCCTACCATTAGACGATCTCCCAAAGTGACCTCAAGATTAACAAACACCCCCCTTCCTGTCAAGGTTTTTTATAGAGCTACCACTGACAGTTTATGCTGATTCTAATCTGTAACTCAATGGGTCAATCATGAAAAACCAAGTGATGGATTGAGCCTATTTGGTTTGACAATTTACCCCATTGGCTTTTGTGAGATGATGGGATATCCTTCTGGATGTCCAACCCCAGATTGACCGTTGGACTTGTCGTAACTAAAAAAATTTTTATTGTATGAATTATTTACTTTGGGAAAGGACATAAACGTGTCAAATTATAAAGGGGTTGCTGCTTTGTGCGTAAAGTCAGATGAATCAAAAATCCTGATGGTACTTCAAGGCATGCCAGGCCAGCCACCCACCTGGACACTGCCGGGCGGTCCCATGAAACCGGATGAATCACCCGAGCAGGCGGTCGCACGTGAGTGCAAAGAAGATGCAGGTATTAATGTCGATGTTGGAGATCTTTACAAACATCAAGAAGGCACTGCCCAGGATGTAAAAAAACGTGCCTATGGATTTGAATGCCACTATTTCGAAGTCAAATCACCAACCGACACATTACAACCACAAGACCCGGATCAATTAATCTACCGCGCCGAATGGATTGCTGAGCATCAATTAAAAGACTTGGGCCTTTACTACGAATATCAGCGTGAAGTGATCAAAGCCTATTGGAATGGGTTGGAAAAATAATGCCTCTTGAAGTCTGGCTGCCACTGCTGAACACCAGCCTCATTGTTATTAGCGGAATTTGTTTGGTGATTGGCTTTATCTTTATCAAGCAACAGAAAATTGAACTCCACAAAGCTTTCATGCTGACCGCCACCACGTTTGCGGGTTTGTTTTTGATCGTATATGTGACTCGTTATCTCGTGCTTGAAGAAACACGCTTTCAACATGAAGGTATTTTACAGATCATCTATTTCACCATTCTGATTGTCCACATCATCATGGCTATCGTGATCGTACCGCTGGTACTCATCACCCTCAGGCGCGCTCTCAAAGAAGACTTTGACAAGCACAAAAAGATTGCCAAACTCACGTTTCCCATCTGGCTGTTTGTCGCCGTCTCAGGTTGGGTTGTGTACTATATGCTACATCATTTGTAAATCAGTCAATCGACCCCACACAACCATCCTTGCGAGAATCAGATGCACCTGAAAGTGAGTCTGTGCTTTGATCGATCATGATCGCTTGTGCGCCGCCAAATCCACCAAACCCACTGCCATCCAGAATATCATGATTGCGATCTTTGAGTTGTTCAGTCACTGTTTGATCAAATGCTGGCTCAAATGTGACCTTTGCTTTTTCCATCCAACGGAAACGGGGTGCACTGAGCGCGGTTTCCACATTCAAACCTTGATCGATCACATGATTCAAAATCTGAACCTGAGCCTGAGGCTGCATAAAGCCTCCCACCACACCGAAACAGATTGATGGTTTTCCATCCTTCAACACCATCGGTGGAATAATCGTGTGATAGGGTCGTTTGCCACCAGCCAATGCATTTGGATGTTTTGGGTCGAGCGAACTTAACGCCGCGCGGTTTTGCATCACAATCCCTGTGCCTTCAGCGACAACCTTAGAACCAAAGTGCATATAAATGCTGTTGATAAAAGAGGCTGCATTTCCCTCAGCATCGACCACCGTGACATAAATTGTGCCGCTGTTTGGAAAACCATGTGTAGGATCTTGCAAAGCTTGGTCGCCAATCAACTGACGTCTCTGCTCAGCGTATGTTTTAGAGATCAACGTATTCGTCGGCACATCAACCATCGCGGGATCAGCCACGTACTGCCACGCATCCGCGAAAGCCAGTTTGAGCGCTTCGATTTGAACATGAGTTCGCTCTTCCAAACCCATCGCTCTCAAGTCATAACCTTCTAAAATATTCAATGCTTCTAAGGTGATCACACCTTGCCCATTCGGTGGCAACTGGCACACCGTGAACCCTCGATAATCCGTGCTGATTGGATCAACCCATTCAGATGCGTGTGAACCGAAATCATCATGCGTGAGCCAGCCGTTCAGTTTCTCAGATTGAGTCACCATCTTGTCTGTCAAAGGCCCATCATAAAATGCCTTGATGCCATGTTCGGCAACCATGCTGAAACTTTGAGCAAGCTCAGGCTGCTTAAAGTTTTCACCCAATTGAGGCGGGCACCCATTCACCAAGTAATGCTGCGTGTTCACACCTTGTTCTAATTCGTGCTGCTGCGCTGCCCAATCACGTGCGATGATGGGCGTCAATTCAAACCCATCTGTTGCCGCTCGAATCGCAGGCTGCAACACTTCACCCAATGATTTTGTGCCAAGCTTGTCCAGCAAAGATTGCCATGCATGAAGCGCCCCTGGCACAGATACGGAATAAATCCCCTGCTGCGGCATGGACTGATGGCCTGCTGCTTTAAGCGCCTCAATGCTGGCCGCCTTGGGCGCGCGTCCACTCCCATTAATCCCATGAAGTTTCCCCGTCTTGGCTTCATACACAATGGCAAAACAATCGCCACCAATGCTGGTACTCATCGGCTCGACCACATTGAGCATGGCTGCCGCACACACTGCTGCATCCACAGCATTGCCGCCTGTTTTCAACACAGCAATCGCCGCATCCACCGCCAACGGTTGACTGGTGGCAACCATGCCTTTAGTGCTCATGAAAGAACTCCTTTTGATTAAGGGCTACTTTTTAGAAAATTTTAAAAATGTAAAAAATGTAAAAAACTTCAATCCCCCAACCCCCTTCGTCTGAAGGGGGCTACGATGGGAGATTTGAGTGTTTTTCTAAATTACGTCACTTGATTCTTTGCGGGGTTTGGTTGACTAAATTGCTTCAAACCAAGCATTCATTGCCTGAATATTAAGCCATTTGTGCATCTTTGACGCTAAGTCGCTGTTGCCATTCGATCAGCGTTTCTTTCCAAAACGTGGCTCTGTATGCTTCAAACACGCGTGGTTTGGCTTCACGGTAATATTGTCGGTCTGATAAATCCTTGAATTCATCGCGTAAATTACGGGTGAAATCATCAGCAGCCTCGGTGCGTTCAATCCAATGACCGAGTTCGTTAAAATCTTTGTCCAAGAAAACAATGATGGGAATAGGGTTACGCTCACCCTTTGGCCAATTTTTGACGAAAGACTGATTTTCTTCTTCATCAGAAGGCTGAATTTGAAATATTAGGCCATCCACTTTTTCAGAAACTTTGGCCATCAAAGGAAACGCACGAACGGCATCGCCACACCATTCTTCAGCAAATCCAAGCACGTTGATTTGACCACCGTGTTGTTCAACCAAGCTTGTGAAAGATGAAACAAACTCTTCGGGAACTTGAAGTGTTTCATATAATTCCTGAATGTCTTTATGATTGCGTTTGGCATTTTCTTTAAAGTGTTCAAAAGTGTTACCGGATTCAAATCTTTCTTTTAGCAATGCTGGGTCCATGATTGCCCTCCTGAAATAATAGTGTTGGCTTATTTTCAGACCTTATTAGCTTAACAATTCTTGGAAGTTGATGCATCCGAGGTTATTTCCCTCATTCAGCCAATGTCAAATGTATGACTATAAAACACTTTTAGACTTTCGTTCAAAAATTAGCCTTTCTATTTCTGAGATTCACAAATTGAATCCTTGATTATTGTGTATATTTGATGATTTCAGCATTTGAACCGAATTTCCACCAAACTTCCATATCCTTTTCACCTAATGTTTATTACAATGAATTCAAGAGAGAATTCTTCTAGACATTCAAAAACAACCTTAACCGATGAACCCCAAGCTTGAAAATTCAAGTTCGGGGTTTTTTCATTTTTTAGCAATTAAAAGATTTTTCCTAAATTTAAACGAATCTGGACACATGTGGATTCCCGCCTTCGTGTGAATGATGAACGAAGCTCAATCAAACATCTCTTTCTCAAATAGAATTACTATCGAACACCATCGTAGCCCCCTTCCGGTTTTGGAAGGGCCCCCTTTCTAGAAAAGGGGAGGGGGGATTTGAACGCCTTTATATATATCCAGTTCTTGCTTTCTCAAAATTTTTGTATGGTTTGTCTAGATGTAGTGGAAAACAAATCGGTATCCTGAGCCAGAGCAAGCGTTTCATAAATAACGCTTATCAATTTACTGCTAAGGTAATATAGGGAACATGAAAAGGCTCTCTCAGTGGGTGATGGGGCATCCTGTACTGGTATTGATGGTGGTTGGCATCATTACGGCAGTGTTGGGAAGCTTTGCCGCCACGCTTAAACTATCCACCGATCTCCAAGAATTACTCCCCAAAGACGATCCTGTTGTCAATTCATTCATCGAAACCAGTAAACGTTATGGCTCCCAGGATTTTTTATTGATTGCGGTTCATGATGAAACCTCCATCTTTACCCCAGGCACGCTGAAAAAGATCTGGGACCTGAGTGAGGAGTTTCAATCTTTGCCTGATACTTGGGTCGATGATATTCGTAGTATTTTCAGTGCCGAAGTGGTCACTGGCGAGGAAAACGCTATTGTGGTTGCCCCAGCGGCTGAAACACTGCCTCAATCGGCTGAAGACATTCAAGCGTTCAAAGAACGCATTTTGGGCGAGCGATTGCTCAGCCGCTTGCTGATTTCAGAAGATCAACGCACCACGCTTATTATTCTAGAAGAGCAACCTGCCATCATTAACAGTGACGAAGCCATCAAGCTCACCGAAGCAGTGGCTGAAATAGTTGGCCCTTACGATGGCCCTCAAAAGATTTATTTATCTGGCGGCCCGTACATTCTGGCTCAAGTTCGCCAAGCCATGATTCAAGATTTGAGATCATTGGTCCCCATTGCCACCGTGATTTTACTGGCCATTCTGTTTGCCAGTTTCCGTCAGTTGCGTGGTGTGCTGTTGCCAGTCACAGTCGCTTTGGTCAGTGTGATTTGGACCCTTGGTTTAATGGCAATTATTGGGTTCAAACTCACCATTGTTGCGGTAATCATCCCCGTAATTCTGCTGGCGATTGCCGATGCGGACAGCATTCATATCTTGACCCGTTATCAGGAAGCATTGCATCAATACCCAAAACGAAAAGATGCATTACTTCATGCCATGACACGTTTAGGTCAGCCAGTAATTTACACCAGCATTTCATCAGCTGTAGGGTTTTTAGGGCTAACCACAGCGTACAGTGTGATTATTCAGGAGTTCGCCATTGCCACTGCTGTAGGCATCATGCTCGCCATGTTGTTGTCATTCACACTGCTACCTGCACTTCTGACTTTGTTGCCTGCAAAAACATCACAACATTTGGCCCGTCAACCTGGGAAATGGTTCTCGCGCTGGCAACTTGGTCATACCGGAAAATATTGGGTGCGTGGCGCTGTGGTGTTATTTCTCATCAGCATTGTTGGCATTGTTCAAATCAAAATCAATAACAATCCGCTCGATTATGTGCGTTCAGATCTGCCCGTTTCACGGTCGGCTCAATTTGTGGAAGAAACCTTTGGCGGCAGTTTGACACTCCGCATTTCACTGGATACAGAAAAAGCCGATGGCTGGAAAGACCCTGAGTGGCTTAACAAAATCCAAGACCTTCAGAATTACATGGAGTCGCTGGAACACACCGGCATCAGCACCTCAATTGTGGATGTGGTACGAGAACTTTATAAGACCACCAATGCCGATGATCCCGCCTTCGACATCATCCCTGATACCGCACGAAAAGTATCTGATGTGTTGCTGCCTGTGGAGTTTGGCGGCAGTTTGGATTTACGCACCCTAACCACAGCCAATTACCGAGAAGGGCAAGTGACCACGATCATCCGTTCATTGCCATTGAAATATCTCGATCCCTTGTTAGATGATGTACGAGCTTTTCTCGCCAAAAATTTCCCAGACACGCCTTACCGACTTTCAGGCCAGCCGATGTTTGGAGAGCGTGTGGGCGAAACATTGGTGTCCAGCCAGGTGTCCAGCTTTATGCTGTCGCTGTTTTTGGTGTGGGTGATGTTATTGATCTTGACACGATCTGTGCGATTGAGCTTGATCAGCGTGGTGCCATTGATGTTTGCTGTGACCGTCATGTTTGGCGTGATGGGCTTTATGGGCATTGCGCTCGACATTGGCACAGTAATGGTGGCCAGCGTCGCCATTGGCATTGGCATCGACTTTGCCATTCACTTTATTTCTCAGTACCGACAGGCTAGACAACGATTAGAGCCCGAACCTGCGATTCAGGAAGCACTCGATTTGACCTGGAGAGCATTGCTTTACAACACACTCAGCCTGGGTCTGGGCTTTTTGGTAATGCTGTTTTCCCAGTTCACCGCCAATATCGCTTTTGGTGGGTTAATGGGTGTAACGGTAATTGTGGCGTTTGTGAGTACGCTGCGACTGGTTCCTGCATTGTTGCTGTCCACGATCAAATTGGAAAAATTTAAAGTGAATGCTTTGTTAAAAAACCTGGTTGCGATGCTTAAATGACGTTTCATTCCGCAGGTATAAAGCCCACCTTTAAAAACTCTGCATAGATTCTCGCCTTCGCGGGAATGATGAACGAAGCTTAATGAAACAACTCTTCAATTAAGAACAAAGTTTCAAATCTCAGAACAACCTATCACAATCCAACCGTAGTCCCCTTTATGAAAAGGGGGTTGGGGGATTAGAAGCTTTTAAATAAATCCATTTCTTTAATATGATTCAAATAATAAAAAATCCCTTGTTTTGACTAGAAAATTTGCGATAATATGGAGTATGGAACCTTGGGTTCAGGCTTTGCTGGGGAGTGTGGGCGGCGGCGTAGCATTGGCAACGGTTGCCTTGTTGATGGGCTTACCTCGCATGGAAATGTTGCAAGGCATCACGTTCTCCAAGGCACAGAAAATTAAAACGTGGTTTGCTATCTTTGGAGTATTTACGGCATTCAGTTTTTTTATAATGTCAATGGTCCAACCATAGAGGTATTTTTATGAAACATATTCGCTGGATTGCTTTAGCATTATTGATTGGCATAGTGGCCGCCGCAGGGGTTTGGGCCAGTTTAAACTTAAACAACACCTCCACTGAAGCCACTTCTACAGACGCATCGGTTTCAGAGGATCAAACTGCTTCTAGTACAACATTAGATACAACCACCCAACCCGCATCCAATACAGATACGACACAAGTGGATGACTCAACCTCAAATAACAATGAGGGTAATAACAATAGCGCAAATGGTCCACGCATAAATTCAGACAATTCATCTAACAGTTCAAATAATTCTAATAATGCTGCAGATAACGTTGAGGTCTCCATTGGTCGCGGCTCGTGGGAAACAGACAAAGATGTGCCACCATTTTTGGTGATGAAAACCATCTTTGAAGATTGGCTGAAACAGGAAGACCGTGAAGAATACAACTTGTTTGAAATGGATATTTATGTAAACAGCGAACTCACACGCTATTTGGCCGTGGGCAAATTGTTTCAAAGCGATGTCGAAAAAATCCCCAGCCAGCTGAAGCCCAGACTCAACCCCTGGGTGAAAGCCAAATACACAGGCGATTTTGACGACTATCGCGTATATGAGCTGGAATAACCACTTTGTTTTTTAACACTCTTAGTCTCAGCGAAGCGTTGGACATTTCGCTGTCCAACGTCAATCCGTTGCAGGCGTCTGAACACATCCATGTCACTCAAAGCCTAGGACGTATTTTGTCAACGTCTGTGGTTTCTTCTGAAAATCTACCTGGCTTTGACCGCTCCAGCATGGATGGTTATGCCGTACTGGCAGAGGACACTTACGGCGCAAGCGACGCCAATCCAAAAGAACTCAAATTGGTGGGCCGCATCGATATGGGGCAGGATGCATCTGTATTACCGGCTTTACAAAATGGCGAAGCCATAGGCATTTCAACAGGTGGCATGTTACCCCCAGGAGCCGATGCAATTGTCATCATCGAAGAAACTGAATTGGAAGGCGATCAGTTGATCGTGCTCAAACCCGCCGCACCTGGCACCGCCGTGATTCGAGCTGATGAAGATTTCAAACAGGGTGAACAAATTTTGCCAGTCGGCCATCGAATTCGCGCCCAGGACATCGGCGCTTTTCTGGGGGTAGGGATCACACAGATTGACGTACTGACCCAACTTCAAGTGGGTGTGATTTCGACAGGTGACGAACTTGTGCCTCCCGAGCAAAAAGTGACATTGGGTCAAGTTCGAGACATCAATTCCTACACCACTGCCGCACAGATTCGTGAACTGGGTGCGACTCCCATCTCGTATGGCATTGTGGTCGATCAACGCAAGCAGTTGGCCGATGCCGTTTCACAGGGATTGGCCGAGTGTGATGCCGTGCTGATTTCAGGGGGTTCCTCTGTCGGCGTACGCGATGCCACAATGGATATTTTGGATCACATGGGTGAGGTGTTTGTGCATGGCATTCGTGTGGCACCAGGCAAACCGACTATTTTTGCCATGTGTGGCGACAAGCCGGTGATTGGGCTGCCAGGGAATCCAGTGTCATCGATGGTGGTGTTTGAAATTTTCGTCGCACCGATTCTGTTGAAACGTAGCGGCTCAACACAACTAAAAAAACATGCAGCCCAAGTTCGCGCCATCTTGAGTAAGAGCATTCCTTCAGCAAAAGGGCGTGATGACTTTGTCCGTGTTAAGCTTTCAAAACAGGATGACATCACTTATGCTGAACCCATTTATGCGCATTCCAACAACATTTCCAGTCTAAGCAAAGCTGATGGTATTTTGCCCATCCCCGCCGATGTCGAAGGTTTTGCGCGGGATGAATCTGTGGTGATTGAACTGTGGTAAAGAAAACGTATCTGGAAAAAGCCACGCTGGCTGATGCGTCCAAGCGTTGGTTTGATGCTGTGGAACAAGCAGGTTGTTTCCAATCGAACACTGAAACCATTCCCACACTCGAAGCGTTTGAGCGAATCACTGCAAAAGCTATTACTGCCATTCGGGCTGTGCCTCATGTAAAAACTTCAGCCATGGATGGCATTGCTGTTCGTGCTGCTGAAACCGTGAAAGCTCGGATCGATCAAGCCTTGGTATTAGAACGAGATAAAGATTTCATTCAAGTGGACACTGGCGACCCTTTGCCCGAAGATTGCGACTCTGTGATCATGGTCGAAGACTTGGATTTTCTGGATCAGAACACTGTTGAAATCCGAAAATCATCTTTCCCAAACCAACACGTTCGTCCACTCGGTGAAGATTTTTTAGAGTCTGCCACAGTGATTGCTGCTCATCAAGTACTGACACCCGAAGCTATTGCCGCTTGTTTAGCCTCAGGCAATGCGACTGTTAATGCAATCCAAACGCCAAAAGTCCTGGTGATTCCCACTGGCAGCGAGTTGGCTGATCCACTCGGAAAAATTCCTGCTGAAAAATATCCTGAGACCAACAGCGCCTTGTTTCGAGGTTATCTGAATCGCTGGAAGGCTGAGCCTACAATTCACCCACTGATTGAAGATGACGAAGCATTGATCAAAGATGTAGTTGCCAAGGGATTGGACCATCATGACATGATTCTCATCAATGCGGGAACATCCAAAGGTCGAGAAGATTTCACCACCCAAATTATTGAAGCATTTGGTGAAGTTCTGGTGCATGGCGTGTCGATGCACCCTGGGCATCCAGTGGTCTTGGGTGTGATCCAGAACAAGCCTGTTATCGGTGTACCAGGTTATCCCGTTGCCACCTGGGTCACGCTCCAGCAGTTTGTGTTACCATTTCTGGAAAAATATTATGGCTGTCAACTGCAACCGCATCACACAGTCAAAGCCAAACTGGACAAGAAAGTGTATTCATCTATCGGGGAAATTGAGTTCATCCGCATTCGGCTGGAAGAAACCGAATCAGGTTTGGTGGCCCATCAGATCGCTGGCAAGGCAAGTGCATTATCGTCACTGATCAATGCCAATGGTATTCTTCAAGTGCCTGAGGCAGTGAGCGGCTATCCTCAAGGCGAAGCCGTGGATGTTCTTCTACTTTAACTGTTATGGATATCAAAATTAAAGAACAACTAACCGAAGAAGAAATAGAGCGATTGTTTCGCTGGGATGATGATGTGTTTGGCGAAGGCGGTGCGCTCACAGAAAACTTTCCCTTTCAGCCAAAAAACATCCACATTGTGCTTTACGAAAACCAACAAGCAGTAAGCCACGTAGGAATGCTCGAAAACACTGTACTGGTGAATGAAAAACCTATTGCCGTCGGAGGTATCGGCGGTGTTATTACTCGTCCAGAATATCAAGGCAAAGGATTTGCTCAAGCATTATTGAAAGAATCTGTCAACTATTTTAAAGAAGAATTGAATGTTGAGTTTGGGATGCTGTTTTGCTTTGACCGTTTGCTCCCTTTTTATCAATCAATGGAGTGGCAACATATTCAGGATGATGTGTATGTCTACAACAAAACTGAAAAAGTTATCTGGACCGATGAATTGATGGTGCTGCCACTCACAACATCAGAATGGCCCAAAGGATCTGTAGATATTGACGGTTATTTTTGGTGAGCTACAAATTGCTTAATTTTTCCAGCGCAGCTTCAAAACTCACTTGTTCCTGATCTCCACTGACCATGTCTTTCAAATTCACCAAACCAGCTTCCAACTCATCTGGTCCCACCACCATCACGTAAGGGATACCATACGCGTTGGCGTATTTGAAGTTGGCACTGGGGCCACGCGCCATCAAATCCATGTCTGTGTGAACACCCGCAGCACGAAGTTGTCTGGCAAAGCCAACACAAGCTTCGGTGGTTTGAATCGGAACCAGATAGACCTGTACGGTGCTTTTCTTCAAGTTCTCTTCACCCTGTTTATCTTTGAGCATTTCAATGGTGGGTTCTAGCCCGAAAGAAATACCAACACCAGGGAAATCTTCCTTGCTCTCTAAAAAATCACCGATCAAATTGTCATAACGACCACCCGCCGCCAAAGCGCCGTGGAACGAACCATCGACCATAAACACCTCAAAGATGGTGCCTGTGTAATAGCCCAGGCCACGGGCAAGAGAAGGCAAGAATCGAACTCTTGGATCATTCCCTATATAAGTGAAAACATCACTGAGTTCCTGTGACCAGCCAGAGTCATGCTCATCAGGAATGGCTTTTTTGAGGCTGTCGAGAATCGAGCTGTTGTCGCCACTGACATCAAACAACTCCAACACCTTGCTCAAATCCTGAGTAAACCCTTTTTCCTTCAATTCTTTAATCACGCCATCTGGGCCAATCTTTTCCAACTTATCCAGAGACAAAATGAAAGCGAGTGCTTGTTGCTCATCTTCTGCATCCAGGAACAGTTTGGCCATATCAACCAGCAGTTTTCGGTTGTTGACGCGCACCTCAACTTCCAAACCAATTTGCTCGAAAAAATCTAAGGCAATGGACACACACTCGGCATCGGCCAACATAGAATTTGTACCAATGGTATCCACATCGCACTGATAGAATTCACGATAACGTCCTTTTTTCAGTGGACCATCACGATAAACAGTGCCAATGTGGTAGCGTTTGAATGGTTTTTTGACAGAGGGATTCATGGCCACATAGCGAGCCAAAGGCGTGGTCAAATCATAACGCAAGCCAAGATCACGTTCACCTTGGTCTTGAAATTTGTATGTTTCTTTCAAAATTTCTTCGCCGCCACCGTACTTGGCCGAAAGAATTTCCCAACGTTCGATGATGGGGGTTTCCAGCGGATTAAAACCGTAACGCTCGAATGTGGCTTTGAGTTTGTTGGTCACCTCATCGCGCAGCAGTTTTTCGGCAGGGCCAAAATCACGCATCCCTCGTGGCAATTGTAGTTCCATAAATCCTCAATTTTTTCAATTTAAAACCGCCCCGTTGCCCTGTCAGTAACGTTTAACTGACTGCGAAGCAGGTAGCCTTTATAGGCTTTATCTTTTCATTTGGTCTGGGCTGACATCATATCCAACACAGGCGGACGTCTTCAACCATATTGGTCACAAGTTTTCAACAATGCTAAAATGGTTTAAACAAGGAGGAATTATGACTACCTGGGTTCGAGTGTTTCAAGTGACGACGTTGACATTGGTTTTATTGGTGATGCCCTTGGTCGCGCAGGAAATGGTTTCGTTTGTGCGCCAATGGGGTGAAATGGGAAATGGCTTTGGCGAGTTCAACGCGCTGGAAGGTATTGATGTCAACGATGATGATATGGTATTGATCGCCGACACCGAAAACCATCGTGTTCAGCTTTTCAATACAGATGGTATCTTTATCAATCGCTGGGGCAGCATGGGCAGTGAGCCAGGTCAGTTTATGTCTCCTGAAGGCGTCACCTTCGGGCCAGATGACCTCATCTATGTATTAGACTCCGGCAATGATCGTGTTCAAGTGTTTGACCTTGAAGGGGCTTTTATTCGCGTTTGGGGTGAGTCCGGTGAAGCAGAAGGCCAGTTGAGTCTGCCCATTGGCATTGCTATTGGCCCAGACAACAATGTGTATATTTCAGACACACTCAACCAGCGCATCCAGGTGTTTGACCTCGTAGGCGCTTTTATCCGCAGTTGGGGCGGCGAACGAGGTACAGAGCCTGGACAGTTTCAATTCCCTGTGGGGCTAGATGTGGACAGCCAAGGCGATGTGTATGTGGCCGACAATGGCAATGGACGCATCCAGAAGTTCACTTCAGAAGGCCAATTCATTCTCGAATGGGGCAGTAACTGTGAAGTGGAAACCGGTGAAGGGTGCACCACGCCAAACGGCGAAAGTCAATTCTCAGGTCCATTTGATGTGGACGTCACTGATGACATGATGTATGTGGTCGATCAAGGCAACAATCGAATACAGGCTTTTGATTTAGGTGGATTATTCCAATTTACTTGGGGCAGCTCGGGCGATGGTGAAGGCCAGCTCGCGTTTCCAAAGGGGATTGCCATTCAAACGGGCGGATTGATTTTTGTGGCTGACTCAGACAATCATCGTGTTCAGGCATTTGAGCGTTAAGGGGACGCTTGGTGCGAAATATTTTCTAAAAAGACATCCACTTGATCGTCGGGCTGTTTAAGAAAGTTGATGAAGTTCTCGAACATATTTTCGAGTTTCTCTTCATTGACCCAGTAGTATTTCGTTTGCCCTTCGCGTTTGGTTTCTAAAATACCAAGCATGCGTAGATGGGTGAGATATCGGGAGACTGTAGAAGCATCTTCGTCAAATGCATTGGCCAAATCGGAGACCGTGGTTTTTCCATTGGCGAGCAATAATTTGATAAGCTTGATCCTGCGGGGGTTGCCAATCCCCTTAAAAAAATCTGCGTGATCTCGGTACATGGTCACACCTCAAAATAGGCCCTTGACAAACTTAAAATCCAGTATATACTACTTTTTAAAATATTCATAATTGCAACATTTTGAATATTTGAAATTAAGAATATCAACAGATGCGAAAGGAGCAACATGACTTTTACCTGTGGCAGTTGTAGTCAGGTGCAAAAACTGACTGGGTTCCACATCGAACTCGATATCGAAGAATCTCATCGCATTTGGGGCGCATCCTGTAGTGAGTGTGGATTTGCTGGAAAATCCCGCGTCAGCCCGCAGGTTTGGAGCTTGTTGCAAACCGCTCAACGTCTTGAGCGAGAACAAACCCCGTTGATCAACTTTGCTGAGCCAAATGCTCAAAGCATTAGCCGCATTGAAGAATTGGTCAAACAGGTGGGGAATGTCATTTCAAACAGATTAGAAGCAGCTTTGAGAAATTAATTTTAAATTTGAACAATACACATTTAAACCGAGAAAACGTTTTAACTCCTTGAAAGTGCAAAAGGCACTCTTTCTAATGAAAGAGTGCCTTTTGTCTTTTTAATCCTCTTTTGGATAAACTCGTTCAGATTTAAAAAATAGCATATCTAATGCAAATTTCCCTGGCCCCATAAACACCAAGGCAAGCCCTATGGAGAACAAAAGAAAATCTAAGTTCCAGGTTGGATTTCCACCTACGCTAACCAAACCTAAAAAGTCTGGTGAATCTGCTAAAGCAGCTGGAATTCTAACCGTGGTTGCTGATACCACCATAATCACAGCCAAGAGCAAACCAAAATAACGCGACAAAAGCCCAAGAATAACAGCAATTCCACCTATGAATTCAAGCCATGCAACCACAGGGGCCATGATTTCAGGAGCAGGTACATTTATACTTGCATAAAAATCTATATAGCCTGGTAAAATTTGAAGATGCACCCAACCATAGAGTGCAAACACCGATCCAAAAGAAATGCGAAGCATCAGCATTGCCAGATCTCGGTTGTCTTTAAAAATAACAGCCAGCATTTAGAACCTCCTTAAAGTTCCCCGTCAATTTATAGGTTTGGATCAAAAACCTTTAGCCAATTCCATCCATTGTGTGCAACTTTATCGTTGGGCAACCAGGACATAGGTCACGCTGCAGGGTAAGAACGTCCGAGGAAATATTTTCAACGGTTACCGCTAAAGGTAACCGCTTCTAAAATAATTTCTATAATCACCTTCTGTTTCACATGATCTATTGGTTGGTTTGACAGGTTTTCTCGTGAGTGCTATGCTGGTGCCATTTATTTAAAAAAGTTTCTATCTAGGAAAGGATGGACACACACTTATGAGCGATCTGGTTCTTCTTGAAAAACGAGGCAAGGTGGGAATTATCAAGCTGAATCGTCCACCAGTCAACACGTACAATCATGATGTCATTGTGCAGCTGGGCAAGCACATTGATGAAATCCGTTTTGATGATGAAATCCAAGTGGCTATACTCACTGGTGCCAATCATGGCATGTTCTCTGCCGGTGCAGATATCAACATGTTGCACAATGCAGACCCTGATTATAAAGCCATGTTCTGCCTCAACTGCCAAGAAACACTCTCTAAAATGGAATCCACACCAAAGTTATTCATTGCTGCCCTCAACGGCACTTGCGTGGGTGGTGGCCTGGAAATGGCCTTGGCTTGTGACTTGCGCTTTATGACCGACAATCCAAAATCTGTGACCGGTTTGCCCGAAGTCACCTTGGGTGTATTGCCTGGTACGGGTGGCACGCAACGGTTACCACGGCTCATTGGCAAAGGCCGCGCCTTGGATCTAATGATCACCGCACGATTGATCGGTTCAGAGGAAGCCAAACAGATTGGTTTGGTCGAGCACATCTTCCCAGATGCAGAGTTTGAAGCAAAAACAATGGAGTACGCAGAAAAAATGGCCAATGGCCCTGCACGCGCTGTGAACCTGATCAAGCGATCGGTTCAAGAAGGCACCGAACTCGATTTACGCGGCGGCCTTGCATTGGAACGTGAACTTCAAAATCGCCTGTTTGCAAGCAAGGATGCAAAGGAAGGTATTGCGTCTTTCTTAGAAAAACGTCCTCCTGAATTTACAGGCAAATAAATCTAGATAAAGGAGGCGCACGTTGGACACTGAAAAAACGTTGCTCACCCTCCATGTGAATGGCGAGCGTCACGAATTGTTGGTGCCCGTTCATAAAACGCTGTTGGAAGTGTTGCGTGAGGACATGGAACTCACCGGCACCAAACACGGTTGTGAGGTTGGCGAATGCGGCACATGTACTGTGCTGGTGGATGGGCTACCTATCCTTTCCTGTTTGTCACTGCCCATTGAGATTCAAGATCAAGAAGTCACCACCATTGAAGGGGTGGCTCAAGGCAGTGAACCCCATCCACTGCAATCGGCATTCACACAGTTGGGGGCAGCCCAATGTGGTTACTGCACCCCTGGTATGATTCTCACCGCCAAAGCACTGTTGGATGAAAATGGCGACCCCGATCGTGAAACGATCGAAGAAGCGTTGTCCGGCAACTTGTGTCGTTGCACCGGTTATTTAAAAATCTTCGAAGCGGTGGAAATGGCCGCCGAACAATCTAAGTAGGAAAGGCAGGATATGGCTCAAGCCCAGGAATATTCACACATTGGAAAACCCCGCCCCAAAGTCGATGCCATGAACAAGTCGATGGGGATCACCAAATTCACCGATGATATTGAGTTGCCACGTATGGCATATGGCAAACTGCTGCGTTCCACCGAAGCACATGCCAGCATCAAGAGCATCGATATCAGTGAAGCGGAAAAACTGCCAGGGGTTTACAAAGTGATCACGGGCGAGATCCTGCCAATCCAGTTTGGCATCATGCCAACCGCCGAAGACGAACATGCCATGGCCACCAAAAAGGTACGCTATGTCGGCGATCCTGTCGCAGCCGTGGCTGCAGTCGATGAAGAAACAGCAGAAGCCGCGTGTGAGCTGATCAAAGTGGAATACGAACCCATTGATCCAATCTTCTCGCTCGAAAAAGCGGTCACCACATCGATGGACGCAGAGCATCGCATCCACGAAGATTTTGGCTACGGCGGCAACATTCACAAAATTGTGGCCATGGAATTCGGTGATGTTGAAGCCTCTTTTGAGAACGCTGATTTCATTGATGAAGGCATATACTTCTTTGAAGGCAACACCCATCTACCCATGGAACAGCACAGCGCCCTTGCCCATTACGATGGCACTGGCAAACTGACCATGTGGTCTGCCACACAGACGCCGCATTATGTACACCGCGCTTTAGCGAAAGTGCTTGAACTGCCACCACATCAGGTCCGCATCATCGCTCCACCCACAGGGGGCGGCTTTGGTGGTAAGGACGATCCATTCTCTCACGAAATTGCAGCCTGTAAATTATCCATGCTGATTGGTCGTCCTGTGAAATTCACGCTCACTCGTGAAGAGGTTTTTTATACACATCGTGGCCGTCATCCAGTGTTGATGTGGTGCAAAACCGGTTGGAAGAATGATGGCACGCTTACGGGGATGCATTTTAAATCGTTCCTCGATGGCGGGGCGCACGGCAGTTATGGTCCTGCGAGCACGTACTACACGGGTGCGCTGCAGACCGTAACTTGCAAAGTGCCTGCTTACAAATTTGAAGGTGTTCGCGCTTTTACCAATAAACCACCTTGTGGCCCGAAACGTGGACACGGCACGCCTCAACCGCGCTTCGCTGTAGAAATTGTGTTTGACAAAGTCGCTGAGCGCTTGGGCATGAACCCCATCGATCTTCGCACCAAAAACATGATCGATTCACATTCGCTTACTGTGAACTGGTTACAGATCACGACTTGTGGCCTTCAAGAATGTTTGGACAAAGCTGGCGAAGCCTCCAACTTCAAAGAAAAACATGGCAAGTTGCCACACGGCAAAGGAGTCGGTGTAGCCGTGGGTTCCTACATTTGTGGGGCTGGCTTACCAATTTATTGGAACGATTTGCCGCACTCCGAAGTTCAACTTCAGGTTGACCGCATGGGGACCGTCACTGCATTCTCCGGCGCGATTGACATCGGTCAAGGATCAGACACCGTGCTGGCAACCATTGTGGCCGAAGTGTTGGGCCTTGATCCAAGTGACATTCAACTCGTCACCGCCGATACGGATTTAACGCCAATTGATCTGGGCAGCTACTCCAGCCGCGTGACTATGATGATGGGCAACGCCGCCAAGGAGTCCGCCGAGAATATGCGTGAATTGATGTTGTCCGGCATCGCTGAACACCTCGAAGTCCCCGCAGAACAGCTTGAGATGAACAACGGTCATGTTTGGGACACAGAAAAACCCGATGAAAAAATGACTTTCCGCAAGGCGGCTGAACTGGCAGAGACGCATAAAGGGTTGCTCGGCTCAATGGGCAGCTATCGTCCACCACGAAAGAAAGGGTCATACAAAGGCTCTGGTGTAGGACCATCACCTGCGTACAGTTATTCCGCGTGCGTCGCTCAAGTGGATGTTGATCCCGAAACTGCAGAAATTAAAGTCGAAAAAATCTGGTTGGCCCACGACATCGGGGAATGTATCAACGAAACATTGGTGTTGGGTCAGGTCGAAGGCAGCGTCTACATGGGCCTCGGTGAAGCCTTGATGGAAGAGTATCCTTATCGCGATAAACTCGGCACACACAAGATTCCTTCGATGCTCGATTACAAATCACCAACCGCTAAAGACATGCCGCCCGTGGAAACAATTCTAGTGAAAGGCTACGAAGCACGTGGCCCCTTTGGCGCGAAAGAAGTGGGGCAAGGACCATTGCTGCCCATCATGCCCGCCATTGCCAATGCGGTGTACGATGCCGTGGGCGTCCGCATCGATGAGTTGCCCATCACTGCAGAAAAAGTCCTGGCTGCAATGGAACAAAAAGAAAAAGACGGACCAGGCCGAATCGGCCCAGACAGCATCCCCGATATCGAGTTCCCTCCCGCCATCCAAGTCGAACCGCCTGATGAGTGGAAGGGCAAACTGAGTAGCCTGGAATAATTTTTCAAAACAAATTAATTTTTCTATGGTTAAAAGTTCTAATCCCCCAGCCCCCTTTTCAAAAAGGGGGCTACGATTGGGCTGCGAATATCTTCTCTGTATCATGATACTTAATTCTAAATGAATATTTTAGAGATGGATCCAAAATTTCATTTTAAGTAAATCACTTTATTATAAAAACAACACCTCTTTCCCAGCTAAGAAAAAAGAAACGAATCCTAGAATCAAAATACGAAGTCAAATCCTAGCCCCCTTCCGATTTTGGAAGGGAACCCTTTTTAGAAAAGGGTTGGGGGATTTGAAGCCTTTTCAATTTTTATAAATTTTTCAAAGTCGTTGCCTCTATAACCCAACTTTGATCTGATCTAGGTTTAAATGGTATGATGTTCAAAAAATGGTGCGCAATCATTAGATGTTGCGGCATGAAAGGATCTCATGCCATTAGATCAATTTTGGTTTTGGTTGTTGTTGATTCCGTTGGGTGGCATTGGCGTAGCCATAATTGAAAGAATTGGCAGCGTGGTGGTTAAAATTACCAGAGCCAGACATGGCCAAACGGGTGAAGAAGTGATTCAAATTCAGCGTGAACTCAAAGAGATTAAAGCGCAATTGACACATGATCAGAAAACACAAAAAGTACTTGAGTTCCAAAAGCAGCTTTCCATCTCTGAAATTGAAAACATTGAAGAAAAAACTCTGCCAGAAGGCATTGCCGTGTTTATGTTTACAGACATTGAAGGTTTTACCAATTTACTCGACACACAAGGCGATCAACGGGCGTTTGAATTATTGCAACAGCACAACGATATTTGTCGAAAATCCGTTCAGGCCCATGATGGCATTGAACTCAAACAGCTTGGGGATGGCTTTATGTTCTGTTTTTCAAGCGCAAAAAAAGCCATGACCTGTGCGTCAGAAATTCAGGATCAGCTTAAACAATTGAGTATGCAAAGTCACTCTCCCGTGCGTGTTCGTATGGGCATTCATGCAGGTGAACCGATTCAAAATGAGCGTGACTTTATTGGGCAAACGGTCAGCTTGACCGAGCGTATTATGGGCCAAGCCAAGGGTGGTCAGATTTTTGTTTCTGAAGTCGTCAAAAATATCGTGGGAATAAAAGATGGCTTTCAGTTTGCGGATCAAGGGGAACGTCGATTACAGGGGTTTAGCGAGGCACAAAGACTGTACGAATTCCAACGGATTGAGGCCATTTCTTCTCCGTTGGAATCTGAAGTGGATCAACAACTCGAAGAAATGGAAAATAAAATTGAAGGAAAGAACAAACCCCGAACATCATGAAATTAACCGTTTTAGGGACAGGTTCCCCACCTCCGATTCCAAGCCGCGTACAGACCGGCTATTTGCTGGAAAATGGTCAACAATTGCTGTCCATCGATTGCGGCAGCGGCGTCTACAATCGATTGAATGATTTAAAAGTGGATTGGGACGCATTAGACACCTACTTGATCACGCACCACCATTTAGATCACATGACCGATATCATGACCATTCTCACCGGCAGATGGTTATTGGGGTGCAAACCAGCAACCGTGTATGGTCCAATAGGCACCAACGAACTGTTGCGCAGCTGGATGAAATTATTTGAATATGTGCATGATTTTGTTGAAGTTAACATTCACGATGTTGAAGCTGGTCAAACATTGGACCTAAAAGGTTTTCATATTGAAACCATGGCGATGAAACATTTTGTCACATCGCTTTCATATAAGTTCGATGGCAAACTCGCGATTTGTGGTGACAGTGATCCGATTCCTGAGTTGAAGGCATTCTCTGAAGGTTGTGAAATTCTTATCCATGAATGTTCTTATACCGATGACCAAGCTGACAATGGACACACCAACCCCACAGATTTGGGGAAAATGTTGACTGGGTCAAGCTTAAAACATTTGTGGCTGACACATTTTTACCCCAAAGCCTCAGAGCCGGAAAGTGCCAAAGGCATTATTGATGGGGTTAAAAAACACTTCGAGGGCAAAGTGACATTGATCAATGACTTACAAACAGTGGAATTGTAATCCAAACCACTTGTAAATTTTAGTAAAAAAGCCTTTATACTTTAGGCAAAAGAATTTTCTCAACAACGTTAGGAAACACATCACCTGAAGGTGATGTCAAAACAAAATTTAGTTCAAAAAAAGACACAGCCAATAGAATCAATATTGAAAAATGCAATAAATTTCTATGGCCAAATAAAAACAATCAAGGAAGGTGACGTTATGATGAAGCGGCTGCAGCCCCAGGGACGTTGGGTCGTCGCCCTGACGTTTTTACTGCTGCTGGCTGGTGTGGTGTTTTCCATGCCGGGCAACAACAGTACCGTGATCGCACAACAAATTCCCACCATTGAAGAAGTATTGCCCTTTTTAGAAAAATCTGAAGGGGTCATTAATGCTTATCGCACCCCACAGGGCCGCCTCTTTATGGAAATCACCGAAGATCATTTTGAAAAGGATTTCCTCGTCGTGATCCAGATGGACAAAGGGATCGGCGAATCCTTTATGCTCACCGGTTATCCATTGTTCAGCGAGATGGTCACCTTCCGCTGGCGCAATGAAAAGATTGAACTGGTTTATCGCAATCCTAATTTCCGTGCCGAAGAAGGCACACCTGAAGGCCGTATGGTGGATTTGGGCTTCCGCGAATCTGTCAAGCATTCTTACGATCCCGTGGCTGCCACACCGGATGAAGGCCGATACATGATTGATGTGACCAACACCTTCGTTGCCGATTGGGCCAGCCTGGCAGATTTCCTGCCTGGTTTGTACGGCGTGTTTTTCCAGATGGACCCAAATCGCTCTGAGTTGGTGTCCGTCAAAGGGTTTGAAGAAAACGTAGAAATTCGCGTGGACTTGAGTTTCTTGACCTCTGGCCCTATTCCAAGCAACGTCATTCCTCACTACAAAACGTTGCCTGTTGGGATCAGCTACAGCATCATGGCTTTGCCAGAAGAACCCATGCAGCCTCGCTTGGCCGATGACCGTATTGGCTACTTCACCACCACCTATCGTGATTTCAACATCCAAGGCGGGGCCTCCGATGCCGTACGCCTGACCAACCGCTGGCGCCTGGAGAAAAAGCACCCAAGCCAGCCATTGTCTGAACCAACAAAGCCCATCGTGTTCTATTTGGAAAACACCATTCCTGAAGAATATCGCTCTTACATCAAGGCCGGTATCGAAGAGTGGAACACAGCTTTCCGCCGTGCTGGCTTTATCAATGCCATCATTGCCAAAGATCAGCCGGATGATCCCGATTGGAGTGCTGGCGATGCGCGCTACTCCACCATCCGCTGGATCACAGCCAACGACTCTGTGTTCGCCATTGGACCATCCGATGTGGACCCCCGCACAGGCGAAATTCTCAATGCGGACATTTTATTTGTTTCCGACTGGGTGCGCGTGCTCAACGGCCAAAACCAACAGTTGGTCAACCAGACGATGAGCATCAATGAAGAAAACGAATTTGTACAATGGTACAGCCAGATCAACTCAGGCTATGCTGAAATGATGTGTGACTACGCTGCCAGCATGGGTTCTGAACTGATGTTGATGCGGCAAACACTGATCGCTGATGGCGTGGCCGATGCCAACGGTGAAATTCCTTTGGAATACATTGGCGAAGCGCTAAAAGAACTGACCATGCACGAAGTGGGCCACACCTTGGGCTTGCGTCACAACTTTAAAGGCAGCAGTGCCATTCCACACGAACAACTTCACAATGAGGCCATTACAGGCAGTTTTGGCGTCAGTGGTTCGGTAATGGATTACAATCCGCCAAACATTTCCCTGGATCGCTCAGAACAGGGCGAATATTATAATGACGTCCTTGGTGCTTACGACATGTTGGCCATTAAATGGGGCTACATGCCAGTGAACAACGAGCGTTTGGCAACACATCCTGAATTGGCTTCCATTGCGTCAGAATCTACCGAAAAATCCTACTACACTTATGGTACGGATGAAGACACAGGCTTGGGCCCTCACGCTATGGACCCTTACATCACCACGTATGATTTAAGTGATGATCCTGTGAAATGGTTTAAAGAACGTGCTGTTTTGGTCAATGAACTTTGGGACAGTGTTGAAGATCGAATCATTGCTGATGGTGATGAATATTGGCCATTGCGTTACGCTGTTCAAAGCATGTTGATTCAAAAGGTGCGTGGTTATCCATATGCGGCCCGTGGTATGGGTGGGGTTAATGTGACCCGCGCTCACAAAGGCAATGATTTTGGTGTCTTGCCAATGACGCCACTTTCTGCAGACGAACAGCGTGCTGCCTTGGACTATGTGTTGGGCTTGTTTCACTCTGATGTGTTTGCCGACTTCCCAACCGATTTGCTTGACAAAATGCCACGCGAACGCTGGTTTGACTTTGCGTCTAGCTGGCAAAACGGTCAGCGATTTACCTATTCGCTCGGCGGTTTCCTGACTTCGATCCGTGGCCTGACTTTGTCTGTGGCCTTCACCCCAGAGCGCTTGATGCGCGTACGGGATCAGGCTTACAACTCAAGCGAAGCCAATCCATTCCAGCTTTACGAAATGTTTGAAGGCTTCACCAACGCCATTTGGGCTGATGTGTTGTCTGGCAATGCGCCTACCGACACTTATCAGCGCGAAATTCAGAATGTCCATATCGACATGCTGAGTGGCATTGGCAACCAACAGACGCCTCAAGTGTTTAGCGTCAGTGGTGATGCACCCACTGTATGGGTGAGTGATGCACGTGCTTTGGCACTTGCAGAAAAAGAACGCTTGAAAACAGCCATCGAAGCCGTACTGGAAGCAGGCGTGGATGATCACACTGCTGAAGCTCACTTGAAACAGGCATTGAGATTTCTTTAAAATCGCAGTTGCCTAATTAGAACTTCAATTAAATGAAGGAGGTGCTCAAAACAAAGAGCGCCTCCTTTTGATTTTCCAGGAGTTTGCATAGTAAAATAGAAGCAAGGGGAGATCCTCCTACCAAAGGAGTTTGTGATGAGCCAAGAATCTATTGAGTTGTTAAAAAATACTCGTTTGTTTTCGCAGTTTTCCAATCAGGAATGCAAATCTGTATTAAAAATGTCGAAAACCCGAGATTTTAGTGCAGAGAGCACCATCGTTGAAGAAGGCGATGTGGGTGGTGTTGGCTTTTATCTGGTCTTGGATGGCGAAGTGGAAGTCCGTAAAAAAGACAAAGTGCTTGCCAAGTTAGGCAAAGGCGAGTTTTTTGGCGAAATGGCTTTGTTATTAGAAAAAGACACGCCACGCTCTGCCGATGTGGTTGCCATTTCCGACACCAAATGTTTGCTGCTCAGCCGCTGGGACTTTCGTGGGTTGATCAAATCTCACCCAGAAATGGCCATTAAGATGATGGCAGCCTTGGCTGAACGCTTGAGCACCACACACACCACACTCAGTGAGTAGCTTAGTCAAAATCACTGTTTTGCCGGAAAATGTCACCGTTCCGGTGGCTGAAGATCAAACCGTTTTAAGTGCATTATTAGCAGCGGGCATCAACCACACGTGCGTGTGTGGTGGCAATGCCCGCTGCTCTACTTGTCGGGTCATGGTGCTGGAGGGATTGACCTGTTGCACCTCTCCCCAGAGCGATCAAGAAAAAGCCGTCACCGATCAACTTCGCCTGGATAATCAAATTCGCCTGGCTTGCCAAACCTATGTCAGCAACGACATCACCATCCGACGGCTGGTGTTGGATGAAGAAGATTGCCAAATCACCAATCAACTTCAGGGTGCCCACTCTCTGGCCGTCGGAAAAGAAAAAACGATTCCCATTTTGTTTGCTGATATTCGCAACTTCACGCCATTCACTGAATCACTGCTCCCTTACGATGTGGTTCACGTTCTCAATCGCTATTTTTTCAGAATGGATCGCGTGATTCAGCAACATGGAGGCAGCATCAACAACTTCATTGGTGATGGATTGATGGCCGTGTTTGGCCTTTCAGAAGATGAGAATCCAACTTTGAACGCTGTTCAAGCTGCGCTGGAAATGTTGGAGGAAGTGGAAGCACTCAAACCCTATCTGGAAAAATTGTTTCAGAAAAGTTTTGATATTGGCATCGGCATCCATGTAGGCAACGTGGTGGTGGGAACGGTTGGTGCAGCCAGCCTTTATAAAACCACGGTGATTGGCGATGCCGTCAATGTCGCCAGCCGAATCGAAAATGCCAACAAGGAATTGGATACTCGCCTTCTCATCTCCGAAACCGTTCTGGCAGAGGTGCGAGACCAAGTTCAAACGGGCAAAAAACATCAAGTCACTTTCAAAGGAAAATCCGGTCAGCACACACTTTATGAAATCATAGAGGTCATCGAGTCATGAATTTTGAAGTCCGCCCCATTCGCGAATATGAGCTAAATGATCTATTGGCTCTTTACCAACACCTTCACGAGGGTGATATACCTCCCCCACAGCGACAACTTAAGATGTTGTGGCATCAAATTTTGAACAATTTTGGCCTGCATTATTTGGTCGGCGTGTTGGATGAACGAATTGTTTCCAGTTGCAGCCTAGCCATCATTCCCAACTTGACGCGAGGTGGCAATCCTTACGGCGTGGTCGAAAATGTGGTCACCCATCCTGATCATCGAAGCAAAGGTTTTGCCACGGATGTATTAAAACATTCACTTGAATTGGCTTGGAAAAATCACTGTTACAAGGTCATGCTGCTGACGGGACGGAGCGAAGAAAAAGTTCTACAGTTCTACGAAAATGCTGGTTTCCAACGCGATATCAAGACAGGTTTTATCGCCTACTCAGATGACTAACTCACCAGTTAGCTAACTCACAGCAGAAATTTTTTATTCCACAGACACTTTTGAAGAAACACCACAAGTGAGGCAACCTGAATGTTTTTCAACTTGTACTTCATCAAAGGACATGTGAAGTGCGTCGATGAGGAGCAATCGATTGGAAAGGCTTTCACCGATGTTGAGTAGGGTTTTGATCGCCTCGCTCGCCTGTATCAAGCCTACTAGTCCGGTTGCCACGCCGATGACGCCAGCCTCAGCACAACGAGGAACCGCACCTTCAGGTGGTGGCGTGGGGAACACACAGCGATAACAAGGGCCATCCGGCATGAACACCGAAGCTTGACCTTCAAAACCCAACACACTACCAAACACATTGGGCTTTTTCAGTTTCACGCAAATGTCGTTGACCAAATAACGTGTCTCAAAATTATCCGTACCGTCAATGACGAGATCGTAGTCTGCAAAAATCTCTTCAGCATTGACTTCGGTGAGTTTTTCTGAATAGGGGTTTAGTGCAACATCTGGATTGAGGGTCTTCAGATTACGGGCTGCTGTGTTGGCTTTGAGCTTTCCGATATCGGCCGTGTGATAGAGGATTTGGCGTTGCAGGTTGGTCAGATCCACTTCATCAAAATCGACCAGACCAATTTGTCCCACCCCTGCGGCAGCCAGATACAACGCAACAGGGCAACCCAAACCACCTGCTCCCACGATGAGGACTTTGGAAGCCAATAGTTTTTCCTGGCCTACGCCACCCACTTCGGGCAACAGGATATGGCGCGCGTAACGGTCGATTTGAGCATCTGTTAAAGCCATAAGAAAAGCGTATCAGACTTTAACAGATGCCACAAGCTTGTTTTTAATTGGTGATAGTCAGGATACCTACATCAGCAGAAGTACTGCTTTCCCAACTGACACGAAAGAAGTAATCGCCCGCAGGTAACGCACGACCACCATTATCAGTGCCTGCCCAATTCAAGCGGTTGCTGTCACCATTGAGACTGAGAACGGAAGTCCCCGCGCTGTCGATTAATTCAAACAACATATTGCCAGCGGGTGCATTAATGGTGACTTGGGTGGAAGCGCTCAAAGAGCGAAGGATTTCACCTTGATCGTCTTCAAAATCAGCCGTGTTGTTGTCGAGAGATTGGGTCAAGCTGCGAGCCACATCGCCCAAAATGACGCCAAAACCCTGTACCTCGCGAATCAATGTCTCAATCGCAGCATCAGCCCCAGAATCCGTGTTGAACGTTTCCTGAGCTTCCACAGCTGCGTCAATGGCAAAACCCAGCGTTTGAGCTGCCTGTGCCAAATCGGCCAGTGGCAACACAGAACTATCAAATGCAGCCAGTTGATTTAGCGAGGCCTGGATCAACGTCATACCTTGAACAGCACCATCCAAATCCAGATTTTCCAAGCTGGTGTTGATGGCGGCAGCTGCATCACTGATATCACGATAGTGTGGCAGCAATGGACTAAACACATTGTCACTGTTAAATACCCCAGGCCAGTTGTTGTTGGCATCATTGAGGCGATTGGCTAAAGAGGTCATGGCTTTAGAAAAATTGTTAAACCCACCTTGAACCAGTTCCAGCAAAGCAAACAGATTGTCCGAAGTAACCGTTAAATTCAACGCTTCGCTGGCCAATTGCCAGGCATTGGCCTGTGATTCTAAGCCACTGCTGGTGAGTGAAATGATGTTAGAATCGGGTGCAACTGACAACGATGTTTCAAAGATGTTGTTTCGCTCATTGGATTCAGTCACCTGATTGCGGGGTCGATCGACTTCAAGCAACAGTTGGTGATCGCCTTCCTGTGCTTCCCAGGTGGTTTCGAAGGTGCGGTTTTGACGTGCGGCAGACAAACGCACACTGAAAATACCAATGCGAGCCCCATCGACCTTCACCGTAAAATCAAATCGATCAGACACCGTGACACGGCTGTCATTTGTCACCTTGGCGCGAATGGTAACCACATCACCAGCGCGAAAAGCTTCTGGAACAATTTCAACATCTTCAATAATTAAATCTGGACCTTGACCTTGAGCCGAAGCCCACATCCCTGACACAAAAAACAACACCAACATAACTGCTATTAATCTAATCAAATGCACGAATGACACCCCGTTACCTTGGATTCAGTTTTATTGTGGTTAATGTAGCGTAAGCAAGGGGGCAGTTTCAAGGGATTTTGTCCGCCAATACGGTTTGGATCAACCGAAGTGCGTCTTCGGAAAGTTGATATTGGTCAAGTTCTGCAACTGACACCCAACGTGCTTCTGTCGCATCGGAACCCGCTTGCAATGTGCCCGACTGATAGGTGGCCCAAAATTCGATGATGGCATAATGGAATCGAACTTTGTTTGCCTCATCTTGCTCAATGATGTCCACCACATCCAGTACCTTTTGAACCGATACATTGATATCACACTCTTCTTTAATTTCTCGAATTACAGCCTCTTTGGCCGTTTCGCCCAACTCAATGCCACCACCAGGAAGTGTCCATACGCCCTTGCACGGCGCTTTGCCACGCTGAACCAACAACACCTTTTTGTTATGGGTAACCACCACGCCCACAGCAGCAACAGGCTTTTGAGGATGTTCTCGATTCATCGCCAATCAACCACGTCTACACGATGACGTAGTAGATCGCCGACCAACAGGCTGAGTTCAGCGGTTTGCAAGCGAAGCGTGATTTCTTTGGTGTCAAGCGGAGCGCCCGGCACATGACAGCTGACCACGCTGATGATGTTGAGTTGATGAGATTGTATCGGCTTAAGTGCCTTGATTAAGGCCCCAGGTTGATCTTTCACGCGAATGGTGATGCGTTGCCCACCTTCAAGCAACCCCATGACTCGAACGAATGCCTTAAACACGTCAGACTCAGTGATAATGCCAACCAATCGGCCATGTTCCATTACAGGCAAACCACCTATCTTGTGTTCATCCATAATCAGTGCTGCTTCTTCTAGAGGGGCTTCAGGATGCGTGATCAACACGTCTTTGATCATCAGATGCTCTACAACTGGATCATCTCGTTTGAGAAACAATGTGCGCACCAAATCATTGCGATGAACGATGCCTACCAACTGATCATTGTCTAAAATGGGCAGTCGCTTGATGCGGCGATCCTCTACCATATAAAGGGCATCACTGACCAGAATATCCGGCGTGATGGTCAGCACTTCGGTGGTCATCCAACGATGTACAAACATAACTTGCGCTCCCTGTGGTTGAACAAAATCACTCCTTCAAAGCGTAACTCAACCATCCATTATTTCAAAGAGATGTGAAAGACATTTTTGCAAGATTTCCAGAAATTTCCTTGAAGTTTTTTATGCCTTCACTTACAACTGCCCTGAACCCTGAGGGAGTTGTTTATATGAACACCAATTCCAGCAACATCAAACATTTTGAAGACGAAGAACTGGCCTGGCATCGCCATGTTACTCCAATTACAGAACATTATTGTGAAAAAGTTTCTCAAAAAGATTTTCGCGGTAAAACCCTGGCCTGCTGGCAGCATATCACGCTCAATACAGTCCCCATGCTGATTGCACTGAAGCAAGCGGGGGCAGACATCATTTTGGGCAACTGCAACGTAGACAGCACCAACGAAGCGGCAGCAGATTATCTACGCGCTCACGGCATTGAAGTTCACGCAACAAAGGGCATGAGTCAAGAAAAATATCTTTCCAATTTGAAAACAGTTCGAGATGCCGAAGCCGATTATCTTTGTGATATGGGTGGCGAACTGATCTCCACTTATCTTGATAAAACCCCTGCTGTCAAGGGCGCATTGGAAGCCACCACCAGCGGCCTGCATCAACTTGAAGGCAAAGACGTTCCATTTCCTGTGTTTGACTGGAACAGTATTCCACTCAAAGATCAATTGGAAAACCGCTTTCATGTGGGCGATGGCGTGTGGCCTGTGTTTGCGCACCTGACCACATTGAGCCTGTTTGGCCGTCATGTGATGGTGCTGGGGTATGGTCCCGTGGGCAAAGGGGTTGCAGAACGAGCACGTTCACTTGGTGCTATTGTGGCGGTGTTTGATCCTGATCCTGTGCGTTCGATTGAGGCAAAGCATCACGGTTGTGATTTGATGTCTTTAGAAAACGCGCTGACATGGAGTGACATTATCGTCACTGCCACAGGGGTCGAAGGCGTGTTGTCTGAAAACGAACTCATACAGGTTCAGCCTGGCACGATTTTGTTCAATGTTGGTCACTCCAATCGAGAAATTGATGTGGATTGGCTGCGCACCCACCCGCATCAACGAATGAAAGCCCATATCGAGCGCTTCGACCTAGCAAAAACTCATTTATACCTGCTCACTCAAGGCAGTCTGCTGAATCTGGCAGCCGGCCTCGGTGGTCACGGCATTGATTTGTTCGACCACTACACAGCCGTCATGTTGATAGGTATTGCCTGGATGTTCGAAAATCTGCCAGGTGGTGCGGAACCTGGACTTCAACTTTACCCGGCTCATTTAGAGCGTAAAATCGCCACACTTTCGATACAACTCAGCCAACAAAGAGGTGCATTGTGATTCAACTGGAAGATTTTCATGAGTTCGATTTAAGGGTGGGTGAAATTGTGCAGGCTGAACGACTTGAAGGCACTCGCCGGATACTTAAGTTGGTTGTTTCTTTAGGAGATGATCAACGACAGGTGATCTCAGACTTAGCACATTTTTACGAACCTGAAGAGTTGTTGGGCAAGCAGGTCATTTTACTTGCCAATTTAATGCCTTCAATTTTACATGGCCAACGCTCTCAGGGAAAGATTCTCACTATCCACGGTGCAGGGGAAGTCAACACGTTTGCTACGGCAGATCGGATCAGCAATCTAGGTGCCAAAGTACTTTAACCATCAGATTTTTGAAAAAGCATTTATTTTGTTTAAAGAATAATTCTATATTGAAAAGATTTCTAATCCCCCATCCCCTTAAATCATTATTAAAGGGACGCTTCAGGAAGAAGCGGGGCACGATAAATCTGCAAATGTTTGTTCTGAAACAAGATGCTTTATTCTAGCCAAAGTTGGATCGGCAATCTCTTACAGCCTATAAACTTCCATGTCGAACTTTCTATGTTTTTAGCGTTAATTGTCGTAATTGTCTGGCAGAGCTTCATCCACGGGCACCCCAGATAGAGCATAGTTTGTGACCATTTGAAGCATTTCCAGGTCAAGTTTTTCACCACAAGTGCCAGGAATGGGTGTGTCATAGAGCCAGTAATCGGCTGCTGCCACTGCCTGACCGGACTGAATCACATTATCCAAAGCCAAGTTGATGGTGTCCGTTTCTAATTCCCAGTGAGAAATGGCAATCAGCATCGATAAGCAATCAACCACACTTAAATGGCTGTTGCCTGCTGTCACTTCTGAAAATGCACTGTCCGGTAAAACGGCGGAACCACGAATGTAATAATTGTTGGCAATGGTGGATTGTGGTACCACCACGTCATACACCAAAGCACGACTCTGGCCAGCCACCAATGGGCCAAGAATGAGCCATTCATGGTTTTCAGAATGATACATCACATCTAATAGAGAGGGTGCCAACACCTCCCAATCGGTGGGTAGAATTTCGGTGATGGCCAAACTTTCCAGGTCGCGAAGAATGTTAATCTCCAATTGCACCCGAAAACGAATTAAATCGCGACTACCACGATACAGCTCAGCATTGGGCAGGTTGGTCTTAATCGAACGATTGACACGAACACCACGTAACAGGCCCCCATTAGGCAGGGGTTGGTCCACGCTGATGTCAAGGTTGTGATAGCTGCGTACCGTTTGAAACGCTTCAATATTAATTCCAGAATAACAAGTGTTGGGCAAGTCGCCGCCCTCAAACCACAAGCCTTGGGCCAGGCTCAATTGCCGGGCAGAAATGGTTTCTGATAAACGCAGATCAATATCCTGTGTGGCGAAATCATAATGAGCCAAGGCCACTGGAACGCTGAGGCAAGAGGCAACTTCAAGCTCATATTCACCATCAATTTTCGACACAAACCGTGGCAGATTTGCGGTCAAGACGCCCTGAACTTCAAAGTAATTGGGCAACCCATTCAAAAAATCGACGTGTGGAATGGTCACATCGTAAACGATGGTTTTGGTGTCACCACGGGTCAATGTGTTGGCAAACACCCACTGGCCACGTTCGGGCTTGAGTACCGCACCATCGTTTTGAACAGCTTCCATAATCCAGCTTTGCGGCCAAATTTCTTCCACACCTAAACCTGCCATATCTTGTTCGATATGAATCGTTAACGTGACTCGAAAAGTACCCTCTGGCAGAGCAGTGGGTGTGGAAATATGGCGAATGCCCCGTGCACCAATTTGAGAAAGAATAATAAGTTCTTTGGAAACGGTTGACGTGGTGCCACCTCGAGTGGTCACCCGAAGGGTCACATTGACACGTCCGCTTTGCTGGTACGAATGACTCACCACAGGGCGTTCCACCTGGGCATCAAACAGGCCATCGCCGTCAAAATCCCATTCATAAATCCAGATATCACTGTCGTCTGGAGACAAGCTGTTGCTGGCATCGAAGGCCAATGGGGTAAAGGTGTGAATATTGCCGCTGGGATGGACTTCAAAATCGGCGCGCACACCACGACCAGCAGCTGCCCCTGTGGTGAAAGACAATGTTTGATTCAATTCTGGCAACACGGTGCTGTTCACTGTGCCATTGGATTTTTTGGAAAGCACCACCCAATCATTGACACCTTGGATAAAGTGCGGCGCAATGCGGAAATCAAAATCGTCGCCCAAGTCGCTGATCACCACACCATCAGTGCGACCTGTATGCCATTTCCAGCGAAGTGTGGCAATGGGTGGTGAAAACTCATACATGTCTTGAGGGTCATCCTGGACTTCAAGAAAACTGCTGCGCGGCAAGCGATCTATAATAAAACGAACAATACCTGTGCTGTTGGTGACATCCAAAGCAGGTGCGCCGTGAACGGCGACCAGGGACAAAATGCCTGTTTGGTTATTTTGATAGAAGAAAAGCACACTTTGGCCAGCCACTTCATATCCAGTGTGGGCCTGAAGTGCACGATAATCATAAAACACAGAGGCAGGGTCATCCCCTGTTAAAGGCACCACATCGACCACAAACCCTTTTTGCTCAATGGTAATTGGAGCCTGAGCTAATACCGTATAAGACCCGCCAAACAACACAATCAATGCCACAACAAGCGTCAATATCCGTCCCATAATAAGTCCATTATAGCGTTAGCATACCTTGTCCAAAGGACGTAAGGGAAACACGGCCGGGCCATGTGACACACAAAACATTTGCAGGCAGGATTTCATACTGAATAAGCTGCCCAAACAGAGACAGGTGTCCCCTGTCGAGGTAATGGAAAAGACTTGACGCTGTTTGCAAATGTATTCTATAATACCTTTTGAGGCAACAACCACTTTTGTAAGCGATAGAAAGTGACACAGATGTCAAGTAAAAGCGCCTTAAACATATACGGATTTCCGCTGCCATACTGTTTGACAGCAAACCTATAGGTGCTTTATACTTCACATAAAAAAGGACTCCAGGAGGTTGGGATAACTCACCTCAAAGGAGGGCACCATGGTAAGAAGTAGTATTGTCGTCTTACTCTGCTGTGCTTTTTTATTTTCGTTGGCATTTATTGGGCGCGCTGACGGGGGAGCGCCTAATACTGATGGGGCTACAGGATCAACTGGTACATCTGGAAATACGGGAACGTCCAGTGCAAATACAAGTTCCCAAGTGGTTTCAAATCCGTTTTTGTTCATCGATGTCCCTGCCGATCACTGGGCGGTCGATGATCTGAAATTTTTGGTGGAATACGGTGTGATCACCGGTCTGCCAAACGGCGCATTTAACGGCGACAGTTATTTAACCCGTTATTCCGCCACGGCCATGATGGCACGTGCGATGCGTTTAACCATGAACAATCCAGAACAGCTAAGCGTTTCAGACTTGGATGCGGTGCAGCAATTGTTGTTCGAGTTGAGTGAACAGGTTGAACAGAACCGTCTCGATATCGAATCCGCACCCAGTGTCAGCACCACAGACACAGGTCAAAACCCTGTGCGCGTGGAAACCGATCCAAACATTGAATTGCGCTTGAATCAATTGACGCAAAGTTTGGATGAACTAAGAAGCGAAAATGTTGCGTTGCAACAAGAAATGAACCAATTGAAACAAATTGCAGACGGCCCACAACCCAACATCACGCAAATGAACCAATTGCGACAAAGAGCGAATGTGAACTTTATCGTAGGGGTTTCTGCGTTGTTTGTAGGGATTCTCGGCGTGGGTGTAGCCATAATGACATAAATGTAGAAAACACCAAGGAGGTGGTGGGAAAACTGCATTAAAATGGCCTCAACTATTGTCTTACAAGTCACGGCAAGCAAATTTTTGCTTTTCGTGCTATAATAGGGTTCAAAATAAAAATCGTTAAGGAGGATTTGAATGTCTAGAAGGATTCTCTCGGCGCTTCTAGCTCTAATCTTGGTTGCTGGTTTTGCATTTGCGACCAAAGCAGATGTTACAGGAAGTCTTGACATTGATATCACGCTGACCCCGGAAGGGACGCAAACGGAGGCTGTGAAGTTGGAAATCGACTTGCAGTCCAACCTTCAGGTTAACATCACCATGAGTGGTTTGACTTTGGGTG